>Ga0209902_100001_pt1 | contig 3257080 bp, 3123 predicted proteins | sample FECB27metaG_FD_188304 | JGI IMG/M metagenome (GOLD analysis project Ga0209902, IMG submission 188304) | Cyanobacterial communities from the Joint Genome Institute, California, USA - FECB-27 (SPAdes) (version 2) | ecosystem: Environmental > Aquatic > Thermal springs > Hot (42-90C) > Microbial...
CGGCCAGAAATAGCCCACGCTCACACCCGCAGCGATCGCCACCAGCACCTGCACGTACAGCTGCCCATACCACGCCCCACGACGCCGCTGCGGCTCACTCGCATAATCCAGTGCAATCGCCATTCAGTCCCCCGCCGGTTGCGGCGGTTATGCGGCGGGTTCGGCTCAAGGGCTAGTGCCCCGTGGCGTCAGCGCCCGCCGCCGCGGATCATCCCCGCGACATAGCTGGTCATCATCGCATCACGCGTCGGCGAGGGCGGGCCGAGCACGCCGCGAGCATGCGCAGGCAGATGCGCCGCCGCATCGGACGCATCTTCGCCGAACACATAATGATCGAACCACGCCCGCCACGCCCGCCGCTCGGGCTCCGGCAGATCGCGGATCGAGTGGAGCGCGAGCATCAGCGCGGCGAAGGGGAAGCGATCCTGAGGCTGAGCGAACCAATAGTTCACAAGCACGTTGAGCGCTGCTTCGGCCCGCACATGATGCCACCATAGAGGCGGGATGTAGATCGCGTCGCCAAGACCGAGCTCAGCGACCTGCGCATGGCGCTGCGCCTCGGCGAAGCGCGGGAAGCGATCCAGATCGGGGTTGTCGGGATCGACCATGCTGGTCGGCTGTCCGGCAACGGTCCGCTCGACCGGACCGACATAGAGATTGGCGAGCTGTTCGGGCGGGAACAGGGTGAAGCGCCGCCGCCCGGCGACCACCACGGCGACATTGGCGGCAACGTCGTAGTGCGGCGCAATCCGGCTGGAATTGCCGACCCATATGCGCGGATCGACACCCTGCGTATCGACCGGCAATGGATTCTCCGCCGCAAAGCTCGCAATACTCTCCGGAGTCGGCGTCGATCCCGCGTACAGGCCAGGCGCGCACGCCTGATCCCGTACCGCGAGCAGCCGGGCGAGCAGCGCCCGCATCGGCATCTTCTCGGTCCCGAAATTGAAGCCGCGCATCGCGTCGTCGTAGAAATAGCGGCCCCCGACCTCCGGCGGCGCGACCAGAACCGTCAGCGGACGGCCGATGTCGCGCGCCGAGAGGTAGGACGCGATCGCCTCATCGCCTTCCCATGCCGCAGCCACAGCCGGCCAGGCTGAGGCAAGGCCGCGGATCGCTACTGGCCGCTCTGCCGCGGCCATGGCGGCGGCGATGCCATCGCGATCGCCGCCATCCAGTTCCTGCATGCGCCCGCCCTCAGCGCGCCGGTTCGACCCGCACCGTCCGGCTCGCGCGCTTCCCGTCGGCAGAGCGGCTGCGCACCTCGACCGCGCCCGCTACCGCCACCGGTCCGCTATAGCGCGTCCAGCCGCCGCCGTTCGCGCGATATTCGATCGCGGTGTCCGGGAAGACGTTGTTCGCCTCCAGCTTGCCTCCGACGATCCGTGCGCCCGGAGGCGAGACGCGATAGGCGATGCCGGCGCGCTCGAGCAGCGGGAACTGCGCCGCGACGCGGCCGGCGAAGTTCCGCCATTCGGCGCCAAGCTTCGCCTGATCGACCCGCGGATCCTGCCACTGATAGCTCACCCCCGGCTGATAGGCCGGGGCCCAGGTCGCCGGCGTCCAGGCGCGCTCGGCCAGCGCGAGCAGGCGCGGGAACAGCATGTATTCGACATTGGCGTCGGTGCGGATCGTCTCGCTCCACAGCTGCGCCTGGATGCCGACGATACCGCGGCCCGGCTCGCGCACCGGCTTGTCCTCGATCGACTTCTCCTGCGCCTGGATGTTGCGCACCAGCGCCGCATTGGCGGGGAGGTTGTCGGTCATGAAGCCGAACACCTGATAGGGATCGACCCCGCGCGACGCCCAGTCATAGCCGCCCTCGTCCGGATGCGGCGCATAGGGCATGTCGAAATAGCCGAGATCGGGGATCGACAGCACCACGTTCCAGCCCCGGTTGAGCTGGTCGTGCGCCTCGCGGATCGCGCCGCTGTGCAGCACGCCCCAGATGTTGGTCTGGACGTTCTTCGGCATCCGGGCCGGATCGGTATGGCCCATGCCGTCGCTCCACCCGCCGGTGCGGATGCCCTTGGCCGCGACATTGGCGGTCACCTTCTCGATGAAGCGCGAGGTGAGCTTGGTCGCGTCCCCGCCATTCTCCGCGATCATCGTCGCGCAGGCAGGCGACTTGACCCAGGCGCCCGCGGTCTCGTCGGCGCCGAGATGGAAGGTCTTGAGCGGTGCGCCCGCCTGGCGATGCATCTCCGCCAGCGCATCCACCACCGTGTCCATGAAGCGATAGGTGGACGGCAGACAGACGTTCAGCGTGTTGTCGGTATAGTGCTGAACGCTGCTGTACTTGGTCGTGTCCGCCGGATCGATCAGGCGATATTCCGAAGCTTCGGCCTGCTTGCCCGCAGCGGCAAGACGGCGATAGCGTGCTTCCATCGCGGTCACCGCCGCGCGCGAGTGGCCTGGCGTGTCGATCGACGGAATCACCTCGATCCCGCGCGCCGCCGCTTCCTTGACGATCGTCACATAGTCGGCGGTGGTCAGATAGCCGTTGACGTCGCTGGTCCCGTCCGGCCCGGCGCCGAGCTGGGGCAGCAGGCAGACATTCTCCTCGGGATCATGGCAGCGCTTGCCGCCGATCTGCGCCAGTTCGGGCAGCGCCGGAATCTCGATGCGCCAGCCCTCGTCCTCGGCGAGATGGAGGTGCAGCTTGTTGAGCTTGAACGCCGCCATGGCATCGACCAGCTTCAGGATCTCGGCGCGGTCGTGGAAGTTGCGGCCGACATCGAGATGCAGTCCACGGAACCCGTAGCGCGGCGCATCCTCGACCCGCAGCGGCTTCATCATGCCGTTCTCGAACGCCGCCTGCTGCGCGAGCGAGCGCAGCGCATGGCTGGCGCCAACCGCATCGGCGGCGGTGACGGTGATGCCTGCCGGCTTGACGTCGAGCACATAGCCCTCCGCAGCCAGCTTCGCCGACGGATCGACGCGGACCGACAGCGGCAGCTTGCCGCCCTCCTTCACCCCGATCCGGGCGAGCGCCGCCAATGCCGGCGCCACCGAGTCCTGGCCGAGACCCGCAAGCGTCACCGCGACGCCCACGCGCAGATCGACGGTGCCGGCCCCTTGAACCGCCAGCACCGGCTTGGGCAGGATCACCACGCCCGTCGCCGCGGGGGCGGTCCGTCCGGCCTGAAGATCGAAGGCGCGCTCGGCGGTGAGCCAGCGGGTGCGGTCAGCGCCGCCCTTGGTGGCGAGCTTCGCCTCATTGGTCATCGGCGCGACGAAGGGCAGCACTTCGAGCCCCGTTTCGGGATCGATCTTGGCGCGCGACGCCGCGATCGTCCGCGCCTTGAGCCCGTCTGCCGTGAGATAGGCGTTAGGCATAGGGAATGCCTTGGAGAAGAACTTGCCCGTGCCCCAGAGCTTCACGACATGCGTCGAGCCGGGCTTAAGCACCGCACCTGGCTTGAGCTTCAGCCGCTGAAGGTCGCCGTTGATGAACTCCAGCTCGAAGATGTCGCTTTCGATCATCGGCAGCTGGGTGGGGAAGCTGAAATAGAGCGACAGGCCCTTCCCCGGCACCCCGGCGGGCAGCGCCTGCGGGACGGTCAGCGTGATGGTCGACAGGAAGCAGGCCGGCGACTTCTCAGGGCAGGTGGGCTGATTGTCGACCACCTCGAACCGGTAGCCGAGCGACTCCGCAAGCGTATCGAGCGCGGCCTGCGCCGGCGCCTCCACGCGCGCCGCGGCAGGCGCCGCAATCATCATAGCCGACAACAACGCCCAGCCCGCTTTACGCATCACTCTCTCCCGCTCGACAATTTGTATTCAATTTGTCATGCTCATTACGCAGGGTCAACGCTCTTTCGAAGAGCGGCATTTCAAGGGGGATGTCAGGGGCATGAGACATATCACGCTGGCACAATGGCTGTACGGCTTGGCAATTGGTTTCATATTAGTCCTATCGCCGCGCCCGGCCGCCGCATCGGCGAAGCCGGTCACGGTCGGCTACGTGGCCATCTTCAAAGGGCTGGACCTCTCGATCGACCGGACGCACCTGCCGAGCTTCACCCATTTCAACCTGTCTTTCGCCAATCCCGATGCGGAGGGCGTGTTCGTTCGCGACGGCGCCATGACCTGCATGATCGGCGCATTCGGATCGCGTGTGACGGCCGATTCGTTGAAAGCCGGCGTGGCCCGGCTCAAGGCAAGCGGCGCGAAAGTGCTGATCTCGGTCGCCGGCGGCATCATCCCGGATTGTTCGGGCGACTGGAAGGCGCTGCTCGCCCCCGACAGGCGCGACGCGACCGCGGCGGCATTGGTTGCGCTGGCCGACCAACTCGGCCTGGACGGGGTCGATATCGATCTCGAAGGGGAACTGCTCACCGCGATCGACCGCGCGGGCAACTACGTCCCCTTCATCGAAACGCTGTCCAAGGCGCTCAAGGCGCGCGGCAAGCTGCTCACCTGCGCCACCGGATCCTATGAGGGCGGGATGATCCCGGTCGGATCGATCCGCTATTTCGATCTGGTCAACGTCATGTCCTATGACGCGATCGGGCCGTTCTGGGGGCCGGCAGGCGCAGAGCATTCGCCGCTGGCGATGGCAGAGCGCGACCTGGACCTCTGGCTCGCCCGCGGCGTCGCTCCGGAGCGGCTGGTGCTGGGGGTTCCTTTCTATGGCTATGGCTTTGGCGGGGAAAATGCCAATTGGTCCTATCGTGACCTCGTCGCAGCCCAGCCCGATGCCGCCAAGGCCGATGTCGTCGGCAAGGCGTGCGCGGGCTGCCGTTATGTCACCCACAACGGCCCGGCGACGATCGAGGCCAAGGCAAAACTCGCCCGGGCCAGGGCCGGTGGGGTCATGGTTTGGGAAGTTTCACAGGATTCGCCGGACCATGCGCTGACTCGCGCCATCCATCGCGGGCTTTCGGCGCCCATTGTGCGCGCTAACGATTGACGCTGCGATACCAATGCAACACATGGTGGGATCGCACTGGTACTATCGCCAGGCGCAGCCGTGAAGGTGGAGCATCAAGCCTTGTCGCTGATCGAACGTGTTGGTCCCCTCCAGAAGGAAGACCCGACCCCACTCTACCTCCAGCTGCAGAAGATCCTGCGCGACGCGATCGAGGGACAGGTGGTCAAGGCCGAAGAGGCAATCCCGACCGAACGCGACCTCGCCGAAGAGTTCGACGTCTCGCGCATCACCGTGCGCAAGGCGATCGACGGGCTAGTCGCGGACGGCATCGTCGCGCGGCGGCGCGGCGCGGGCACCTTCGTCACCCGGCCGCGCGTCGAGAAGAGCTTCTCCAAGCTCACCTCCTTCTCGGAGGACATGGTTTCGCGCGGACGGCGGCCACACAGCAAATGGGTGAGCAAGACGGCAGGCGCGGTGACGCCTGAGGAGGCGCTGTCGCTGGGGCTCTCGCCCGGCTCGCTGGTCTATCGCTTCCACCGCATCCGCTATGCCGACGATACGTCGATGGCGCTCGAATATGCGACGATCCCGGCCTATTGCCTGCCCTCGGTCGAAACGGTCGGCGCGTCGCTCTACGAAGCGCTCGAGGCGGCGGGGCACCTCCCCGTGCGCGCACTCCAGCGGCTGCGCGCCGTGGCCTTTACCGAGGAACAGGCAGAGGTTCTGGGCGTCGAGCCCGGCGCGCCCGGGCTGTTCATCGAGCGCCGCGGCTTCCTGTCCGACGGACGCACCGCCGAATTCACCCAGAGCTACTATCGCGGCGATGCCTATGACGTGGTCGCCGAACTGAACGGCTGACGCGTCCCTGGCCGGTCGCGCCCCGGTGAACCGGGTCAGGCCGACAGCCGCCGCAGGAATTCGACATGCGGAGGCAGCTCCGCGAGTTGCTCGGCCACCCGCCCCCTGAGCACCGCCAGCCGCGCAGTGAGCTCGGCCGAAGACAGGCCATCGGCGATCGGGTGCCAGCTGCGCGGCCATACGCCCTGCCCCGTCATCACCCAGTACCAGTTCGTCGGGCCGAACAGGTCGCCCGGCTCGAACAGGATGTTGCCGGTGGCGCGGAACGCCTCGATCCGCTCGGCGAGCGTGTCCGGCACCCCGGTGGCGGCGACATCCCGCCAGAAAGGCGTGTCGTCGCGCCCGGCCAATGCGTAGTGCGCGATCACGAAATCCCGGATCGTCCGGTATTCATGCAGCGATTCGCGGTTGAAGCGCGCAACGACATTGGGATCGATCCCGTCGCGGGGCAGCAGCGCGAGCAGACGGATGATCGTGGTTTGAATGAGGTGAATCGAGGTCGATTCGAGCGGTTCGAGAAATCCGCCCGCCAGCCCGATGGCGACGCAGTTGCGGTTCCAGATTTTCCGGCGATGCCCGGCGGTGAAGCGGAGGAAATTGGGATCCGCCTGCGCCGGGCCGGGCAGGCGTTCGCTCAGCAGCCGTGCCGCTTCGGCATGCGGCAGATGCGCGCTCGAATAGACATAGCCGTTGCCGTCACGATGCTGGAGCGGAATGCGCCACTGCCAGCCCGCCTCGCGCGCGGTCGAGCGGGTGAAGGGCAGCGGGTCGCCGGCGTTCGCCGCGGGCACGGCCACGGCACTGTCGCAGGGCAGCCAGTGATTCCAGCTTTCATAGCCGGTCTCCAGCGCGCCTTCGATCAGCAAGCCGCGGAACCCCGAGCAATCGATAAACAGGTCGCCTTCGATGGTGCGGCCGTCATCGAGCGCCAGCGCGTCGATATAGCCGTTTTCAGGATCGAGGCGGACATGGACGACCTTGCCCTCGACCCGAACCACGCCCGACGCCTCGGCACGGCCGCGCAGGAAACGCGCGTAGAGCGAGGCATCGAAATGCACCGCATGATGGACAGGCCCCGCGCGGGTCATCCGCGCGAAGCGGCCTTCGCGTAAGGCCATCGCCTCGAGATGATACTCGCTGTGGTCCCGAGGCCCCACCTCCGCGACATGGCGCAGCCAGAAATGATGGAAGTGAATCCCCGACATCTCGACGCCGAAGAAGCCGAAGGGATGGAAATAGCGGTGACCGGCACCGCCCCAACCTTCGAACTCGATGCCAAGCTTGATCGAGCCATTGGTCTCGCGAAGGAACTCGTCCGGGTCGATCCGCAGATAACGATTGAAGTCGAGGATCGGCGGCACCGTCGCCTCACCCACCCCCACCGTGCCGATCGCCTCGGATTCGACCAGCGTGATGCTGTGGCTCTGCCCCGCCAGCGCACGGCCGAGCGCAGCCGCCGTCATCCAGCCTGCGCTGCCACCCCCGACGATGACGATCCGGCGAACCGGCCGCGCGCTCAACGCCCGCCGCTCCGGATCCGCGCGAGCGCCTCCGCATGCGTCTCCATGCTGCGAACCTCGGCGGCGATCGCGCGCAGCTGGCGCTGAAATTCCGCCATCAGCGCCCGATCCTCGACCAGCAGCGCCTGCGGATCGAAGCTGTGCGGAACCACGCCATGGCCGGTCATGCACAAGGCCCAGCCATCCTCGACATGCGCCTCGTAGTTGAAATGCGCGAACATGCCGCGCGCGGCGAACAGCTCGATCTTGGCCGCCAGTTCGGCGGAGACCGGAGCAGCGCGCGCGGCATCCCAGAAAGGCTCGCCATGGCGTCGGTTGAGACGGAAATGCTGCGCAGCAAAGTCACGCACGCGCGCATGCGAGCCTGTCAGCTCCTCATTGTAGATGTCCGCCTCAGGCATCGCATCGCGATCGATCGGCCAGAGCAGCACGAGTTGGGCAACGGCGAGCTGGAGCAGCAGCAGTTCCGCCCCGTCGAGCCGCGGCGCATCGCTCGCCGCGCGCCCGATCGCGACGCAATTCGCGAACCAGGGGCGCGGCCGTAGCGTTGCGGAGAACGCTTCCGACCCGCCCGGTTCGACAGCACGGCCCGCAGCCCGCTCCATGACCATGCGCGCCGCGTCGTCAGGCATCTGCCGGCTGTCATATGCGATTTCGACCGCCAGCCGATCGCTCAGCGGGATCAGCGTCACCCACCCCGCTTCATGCGCGGCGACACGACTGTAAAGCGGCAGCGGATCGAGCCGCGCGGCGCTACCGCGGAGAATCCGGTCGCAAAGGCCATTTCCTTCTTCCGCACCGTGCGGATCGAGCGACCGGTTCAGCGCGCCATCAGCGTCGACGAACAGGTCCGCCGTCACCGCTGCGCCGTCCGCGAGCACGATCCGGTCCACTCTGCCATCCGCAGCGTGCGGCTGTGCGCCCCCGCCTTGCACGATCGTCACACCCGCGCCCTTGCACCCCGCACGCAGCAGTTCGGCATAGCCCGCGGCATCCAGATGCCAGCCATGCTTGACCGCCTGCCGCGTTGCCGGATCGCGCGCCTCGCCCGCCCGTCCCTGTTTCGCGGCGGCGGCGGCAAGGCAGAAGTCCTCCAGCGCGACGCGCAACCCGGCCTGACGCGCGCGTGTCCAGTGCTGGACCAGCGGCAACGACGCAAAAGGGGTTCCCGCATCGCCATAGGCATGGAGGAACGCATCGTCTCCGCCCGACCAGCCGGCGAATTGCTGGCCCATGTTGAGCGTCGCCGATGCCGTTTCGATCAACGCCGCGTCGGCGATCCCGAGCAGGCGATGGAACGCCGCAAGGTCGGGCAAGGCGACCAGTGCGGCATGCGGCGGCGGCGCTTCCCCGGTATCGACCCAGGTCACCTGCGTGCCCAGCCGGCCATAGGCCCGGGCGACCGCAAGCGCCGCCATCGGTGCCGCGACGCCCCCGCCATAGACCGCGACCCGTTCGACCGGACCGCTCACAGCGCAGGCGCCGGGCAGTAGCGGGCGATGAAGTCGGCATGCGACGGTGCCGACCCGGCACCGCGCGCGATCGTCGATGCGAGCATTTCGAGACGTTGTGCGAGAGCCTCGGCCGGCAGCACATCGGCGAGCCGGTCCGCCGCGAGCGGCTCGATCCCTTGCCCGACGAATACCGCCTGCCAGCTCGGCGGGCCGAACAGCCCGTCCCGATAGGCCTGGACATGACCGCGATGGCGGAAGCGATCGATCTTGTCCTGAAGCGTGTCGGGCAAGTCGACCGCAGTGACATGCGCCCATAGCGGCGCATCGGCCTCGTTCGCGATATAGTGGAGGATCAGGAAGTCGCGGATCCGATCATATTCGACATCCATCACGCGATTGAATTCGGCGGGCAGCGCCGGATCGATCCCCTCCGTCGACGGCAGCAGCGTCAGCATGTGCATGATCGCCATCTGGACGAGGTAGATGCTGGTCGACTCAAGCGGCTCGAGGAATCCGCCCGCCAACCCCATACCGATGCAATTGTGCGACCAGGCGAGGCGGCGCTTGCCCGCCTTGAAGCGCAACACGCGCGGCTCGGCCAATGCCTCGCCGTCGAGATTGGCGAGCAGGGTCGCGGCGGCCTCGTCGTCCGAGACATGCGCGCTCGAATAGACATAGCCGTTGCCGGTGCGATGCTGCAGCGGGATGCGCCACTGCCAGCCGGTCTTGCGCCGCGTGGAGCGGGTATAGGGGGTGAAATCCTGCGAGCGCGCGCACGGCACCGCCTGCGCGCTGTCGCAGGGCAGCCAGTGCGACCAGTCTTCCAGTTCGACACCCAGCATCGATCCGAGCAGCAGCGAACGGAAGCCGGAGCAGTCGATGAAGAAATCCCCCGCGACGCGTTCGCCCGAGGCGAGCTTCACCGCGGCGATCGCGCCGCTTCCGCCATCGCGCTCGACATCGACGATCCGCCCCTCGACGCGTTCGATCCCGCGCGCCTCAGCCCAGCGGCGCAGGTAACGGGCGTAGAGAAAGGCATCGAGGTGATAGGCATAGGCAAAGGCATTGCGAACGTCGTTCGGATCGCCATTGGGCAGCATGAAGCGGTTCTGCCAGGCGGCAACGATCGGGAAGCAATAGTCGTCGAGCCGCGACGCAATGCCTGCGCGCCGCGCGCGGATCCAGTAGCTGAAGAAGTCCGCCTCCCCCACCGGCCGGCCATAGGTGCCGAACGGATGGATGTAGCGATGCCCTTCATGCCCCCAGTTCACGAACTCGATGCCGAGCTTGAAGCTCGCCTGGGTCGCCTTCATGAACTCGACCTCGTCGAGCCCGAGAAAGTCGTTGAAGTCCTTCATCTGCGGCAGCGTCGCCTCGCCGACGCCGACGGTGCCGATCTCTTCGGATTCGACCAGCCGCACCCGCACCCCCGTCGGCACCAGCTTCGCCGCGCACGCCGCTGCGCACATCCAGCCGGCGGTCCCCCCGCCGACAATCACCAGTTCGAACGGTCGCCCCATCGTCATCAACCTTACCGCACAAGGTTGCCGGCGCCAGTCCCCCCGAACCGGCGCCGGCGCTTAGATCAGAAGGTCAGCCGCGCACCGATCTGGAAGCGGCGATCATTCTTGAACCAGGCATTGTCCTTGAGCAGTCCGGTCGAATCCACCTGCTGCTTGAGCACGGTGTCGGTGCCGAGCAGATTGGTCCCCTCGATGACGAACTCGATATTGTTGGTCGCGCGGAACCGGACGGACGCATCCATATAGCCGGTCGCCTCCTGCCAGACCGGGAAGCCGATGCAGCAATCGATCGCCGTTACGAGGAACTTCGAGCGCCAGTTATAGGCAACACGCGCCGACAGCTTCCCCTTTTCGTACATGCCCACGATGTTGAAACTGTGCTCGGAGACACCCTCCAGCGCATTGGCCTTCACCGCCGATGTGTTGAACTGGATACCGCCGCCCGCGATGCCACCGGCAGTCTCGTTCGTCAGCGCGACCGTCTCGATCCCGTCGTTCTTCACATAGGTGTAGTTGGCTTGCACGCCGAACCCGTCGAACGGCGCGGGCAGGAAGTCGAAAAAGGTCTGGAACGCCGCTTCGGCACCATAGATGCTCGCGCCATCCCCATTGACCGGACCGGTGACCCGGACCGTCTCGGTCACACCGTTGTTGATGGCCGTGAGATCGAACGACCCTGCCTGGATATAATCGTAGAACTGCTTGTAGAAGCCGGTCAGCGTCAGCGATCCGTTGGGCGAGAAGTAATATTCGAACGTCAGGTCGAACTGATCCGCAGTGATCGGCTTCAGCCGTGGATTGCCCATCGTGCCGGAATATTCCCAGTCGTAGGCGGTAGGGTTGCCCAAGGCATCACGCGTTACCCGTGGATTGCTGAAATCGTTGACGTTGGGAGAGATCGGGGCGACCGTCAGGAAGTTGCGCAGCAAGCCGAAGTCAGGCCGCGACATCGCCCGCGAATAGGCGAAACGCGAAACCAGCTTGTCGGTCAGGTCGAACTTGATGTTGAAGCTCGGCAACGCATGGAAATGGTTTACGCCGGTCGTCCCAGGAGTCGTAGCGCCGTTATTGAACGCAAGCTCGGATGGACCGATCACGCAACCCGCGCTCGCTGTGCGGCGGCCCGTTGCCGGATCGGTTCCACGGACGCAGTCTCGCTCGGCCGCCGTGAACGGGGTCGGGAACGTTGCCGCACCCACCGTCGAGTTCCGGGTCCAGACGAGGCGTACACCGGCGTTACCCGAGATTCTGACGTCACCAATCGCCAGACTGTCGCCGCCAAACTTGGCCATCGCATAGGCCGCGACCGTCCGCTCGCTAACCTTGTGGACTTCGCTCGGCAGATAGCAGCCATAGTCGTCCACAATCGTCTCGCCGGAGCGATACCCCTGTTTCGAGCAGACGGGGAAATATTCGCCCACGCCGATCGACGGACGGCCGAGCGTCTTGGCCAGATCCTCGCGATTCACAAGCTTGTCCATGTTGAAGAACACGAACGAGTGATGGTTGGTCTGATTGCCGGCGAAGAAGTCGCTGCCGAAATTGTGGATCCGGTTGCTGTTCGCGCCATAGACCGGCTTGTCGAGGTTGAAATAGGGCGCCTGGGTATAGGTCCAGGTGTTATTGATGTTCGCCCAGTTATAGGCACCCCAACGCACCGTCTGGTCACGATCGGCATAGCGTGCGCCAACCTTGATCGCTTCGAGCCAACCTGAATCCACGTCATAGTCAAGGTCCGCGCGGAACGCGAATTCCTCACCGTCGCTGTCTTCGGTGTGATCGGTGAGCGAATAGTAGTAATAGTTATTCGGGTTGGTCAGGCCGCCCGGCGACAGGTTGATGTTTGTCGCAACCGTCGGCGTGAACTGAAGCCGGGGATATTTTCCGGTCAGATCGACATAGGTGTTGGCGAAGCTCCGAGCGGTCACCGAAGCGTTGTAGTTGCTGACACTCGCATCGACATACTGGCCGTCCAGCGTCAGACGAAGACGATCAGCGATGTCCCAGCGGAACTTGAGGCCGAAATCCTGCGTGATCTGCTTGTTGCGCAACGCATTTGCCTGGGTGTCCACCTGCGGCGCGCGCTCAGGATTGGGACAGCTCTCCCAACCATAGCAACGGTTGAAGAACGGCTGGCCGGCCGCGTTGAGGCCCAGCCCGCGCTCGTCGCCCGGATTGTCACCCACATAGGGGCTCGGCGCCATCCACCAGCCGCTGAGGAAATCGCCGTCGCTGTCGAACTTGAACGGGTCCGTACCCCTCAGCGACTTGAGCTGATCGGCATTGGTGTACATGAAATCGGCCGGCCGGCCGTAAAGGTCCGGATAGAAGGCGCTCGAGAAAACTGAATATTCGCGCCAGCTGTTGTTGTACTGCGACCGGTTATACTGGCCCGTCAGTTCCATCGTCTCATCTTTGGACTTCCACTGGAACGCCGCGGATACGCCGTAGCGCTCCCGGTCATACTCGTTCTCGCGCAGGGAGATGCCGCTGGGGATGTACTTCTTCCCCGGACCGAACACGTTGTTGAAGATGCCCATGCGCTCGAACTGCACGCCCTGGCTGGACGTGATCGCATGCGAATAGGCACCGTTAATCATCAAACCGATCTCGCCGATCCCGGTATCCCAGCGATCGGAGATGATGCCCGACACCTCCGGCGTCGATTTCTTGGCGATGTCGCCATAAGTGTTCTTGATCGAGAGTGAGATCAGCCGCCCCTTGCTGTCGAATGGCAGGCGGGTGCGTAGATTGACCGTGCCCGCGATACCGCCCTCGATCAGGTCGGCGGTCTGATTCTTGTAGGTATCGATACCGCCGAGCAGTTCGGGCGAGATGTCCTGCCAGCTCAAGCCGCGCGAAGAGTTTGCGCTGAACGTGTCGCGGCCGTTGAATTCCGAGCGGACCTGGTTGAGACCGCGGATGATGACGCCCGACGGCTCGGCCGAGAAGTGCGCGGTATCGTCGGTGCCGGAAAAGCGGTTGACGGTGATGCCGGGCACGCGCTGCAGCGCTTCGGCCACCGACTTGTCCGGGAACGAGCCGATATCCTCGGCCGTGATCGAATCGACCACAGTATCGGCGTTACGCTTGCGGTTCTGCGCCGATTCAAGGTTCCGGCGGGCGCCGGTGATGACCACGTCCTCGGCCGCGGCCTCTTCGCTCGCAGCGGTCTGGACGGCGGCGTCCTGCGCCGAGGCGGGCATCGCGATCGCGCTGGCGAGCGCGGTGACGCAGATCCCCTGAAACAGATTATGGCGGCGAGCCCCAATCGCCTTGACCGTCGATCCGATCATTCCCCGATTCCCTTCCCTAATACCCCCGGATCGTTCGATCGATCCTTTATATGAGACCAATTGCGCAATTGGACTATTACCAATAGACTACAAATTGCGCGGTCTGTCCATTGCAAATTTATGGCAGTGTAATGAAATTGCTCCGCGGCATTGGAAGACAATAGGGGGGAGATGCGATGCGCCTGATTTCGCTCGATGTATTGCGCGGCCTGACCGTGGCGGGGATGATCCTCGTCAACGCGGCGGCCGGGATGAAATATGGCGCCGAGGCGGATGTCGCGCCGATCCTGCTGCACAAATCCTGGGAGGGGCTGACGCTGGCGGATCTGGTGTTCCCGGCGTTCCTGACGATGGTCGGTATCGCGATCCCCTTCTCGCTGCGGCAGCGCGCGGCAACCGGTGCGTCGACCGGCCCGATCCTGAGCCGCACCGGGCGGCTGATCCTGCTCGGCTTCATCCTCTCCAACCTCTACTGGTTCGCCGATTTCGGCGACCGCGACTGGCGGCTGTTCGGCGTGCTCCAGCGAATCGGCCTGGCCTATGGCGCGTGCGCACTGCTCTTCCTGTTCGCCGGGCCGCGGGTGCGCATGGCGCTGATCGCGGTGCTGCTGATCGGATACTGGCCGCTGGCCCTGCTTCCCGCCCTTGACGGCCTGCCGAACGACATCTGGCAGCGCGGGCATAATTTCGTCGCATCGGTCGATCGCGTGCTGCTGGGCAACCACCTCTATGTGAAGGGGCCCGAAGGCTATGACCCCGAGGGCATTCTCGGCACCCTGCCCGCAATTGCGCAGGGGCTGATCGGCATTGCGATCGGCGAGTTGCTGCTCAAGCGCGAGGGCCAGCGTACCCGCCTGCTCCTCGCGGCCGGCGCCGCCATGCTCGCGGCGGGTATCGCCTGGAGCTTCGCCTTCCCGATCGTCAAGGACATCTGGTCCAGCCCCTTCGTGCTGGTGACGGCCGGCATCACGGTGCTCACGCTCGCGGTGCTGCACCACGTCCTCGACCGCGAAGGGCGCGCACCCGGCATCGCCGCGACCGCAATGCTGGCCTTCGGCGCCAATGCCATCGCCGCCTACACACTGCACCAGGTCACCTCGGGCGTCGTCACCTGGGACCTGCTCCTGCTCCCCTTCCACGCCACACGCGCGGCGATCGGCGACCCCATCGCCTCTCTATTCCCGGTCCTGATCTACATCGTGCTGATCTGGGCCGCGATGGAGTGGCTGCGGCGCAAGGGCTGGATCATCAAAATCTGATCGGCTCGAACATACATCTTGATGAGACCAATATAACCTATATAGTACCAACTTGAACACCGGCCCGACCGGCCGGGGAATTGTGGAGAGATGCTGGAATGGTGCCGAACGCGGCCGGAGCGAGTTTGGGAACGCTGATGGAGCGTGAGGCGGCCGAAGCCGGCGCCGCGGTTTCGCGGATGCTGGCGGCGAATCGCGACGCCATCGAACGGGTTGCGGCAAGGCTGCGCGCGTCGCCTCCGGCGGTGGTCGTGACCTGCGCGCGCGGTTCTTCTGACCATGCGGCGACCTACGCCAAGTATCTCATCGAGACACTGACCGGCGTGCCGACCGCGTCGGCGGCGCTGTCGGTCGCGTCGCTCTACGATGCGCCGGTGGCGCCCGGGAACGGACTGTGTCTTGCCATCTCGCAGTCGGGAAAGAGTCCGGACCTGCTCGCGACGGTGGAGCATCAACGCAAGGCAGGCGCCTTCGTCGTGGCGATGGTCAACGCCGAGGATTCGCCGCTCGCCGCGCTCGCCGACATCGTCATCCCGCTCAAGGCCGGCCCCGAGCGGTCGGTCGCTGCGACCAAATCCTATATCTGCTCGCTCGCGGCGATCGCCGCGCTTGTCGCCGCATGGGCGCAGGACGAAGTGCTTGAGACGGCGGTCGCCGATCTGCCTGCACAGCTCGAGCGCGCATTCGCGCTTGACTGGTCTGCGGCGGTGACAGCGCTTACCGGCGCGTCGGGCCTGTTCGTGCTGGGTCGCGGCTATGGCTATGGCATCGCGCAGGAAGCGGCGCTCAAGTTCAAGGAGACCTGCGCGCTCCACGCCGAGAGTTTCAGCGCCGCCGAAGTGCGTCACGGGCCGATGGCGATCGTCGGCGAAGCATTTCATGTCCTCGCCTTCGCCAGCAGCGACCGCGCGGGCGAGAGCGTGCGCGAAACCGTCGCCGAATTCCGCAGCCGCGGCGCCGAGGTGCTGCTTGCCGATCCCGCGGCACGCCAGGCCGGCCTTCCGGCGATCGCGGCGCATCCGGCGATCGAGCCGATCCTGATCGTCCAGAGTTTCTACAAAATGGCCAATGCGCTGGCGCTGGCCCGCGGCTGCGACCCCGATTCGCCGCCCCATCTCAACAAGGTCACCGAAACGCTATGAGGATTCGACTGGAGAACGGCCGGATCGTCACCCCGCAGGGGGTGCTCGACGGCGCGGACGTGACCGTTGCCGACGGGACGATCACTGCGCTCACGCCGGCGAGCGGCAGCGGCGTCGAGCGTAAGATCGATCTGGGCGGCGGCTGGCTGCTGCCCGGCTTCATCGATACGCAGGTGAATGGCGGCGGCGGCGTGCTGTTCAACGACCAGGCCGATGTCGATGCAATCGCGGCGATCGGCGCTGCGCATGCGCGCTTCGGCACCACCGCCTTCCTGCCGACGCTGATCAGCGACACGCCCGACCAGATCGCGGCGGCGCTCGACGCGGTCGACGCAGCGATCGAACAAGGCGTTCCGGGCGTGGTCGGCATCCATGTCGAAGGACCCTTCATCAACGAGGTGAAGCGCGGCATTCACGAGGCGCGGCGCATCCGCCGGCTCGATGCGGATACGCTGGCGCTGCTTACCGCGCCGCGCCGCGGCCGGGTGATGCTGACGCTCGCGCCCGAACTGTGCGACACCGACGATGTCCGCACCCTGGTGAAGCATGGCGTGATCGTCAGCGCCGGCCACACCAACGCGACCTATGACGAGATGATGGCGGCGATCGGCGCGGGGCTCACCGGCTTCACCCACCTGTTCAACGCCATGTCCCCGCTGCACCATCGCAACCCCGGCGCCGTCGGCGCGGCGTTCGATTCCGAGAGCTGGTGCGGGATGATCGTCGATGACGCGCATCTGCATCCGGCGGTGGTTCGCCTGGCGGTGCGTGCCAAGGGGATCGAGCGGCTGATGCTCGTTACCGATGCGATGCCCAGCGTCGGCACCGGCGACACCGAGTTCATGCTGCAGGGCAAGCGGATCATGGTGCGCAACGGCGTCTGCCTGTTCGAGGACGGCACGCTGGCCGGAACGCATCTCGACATGGCCTCCGCGCTGCGCAACACCGTCGAGGTGACCGGGCTGAGCGTGCCGGACGTGGCGGTGATGGCGAGCACGACGCCCGCGCATTTCCTGTCGCTCGACCGGTATGGCGCGCTGGCGCCGGGCAAGCGCGCCGACTGGGTGTGGCTGGACAAGGATCTCCAGCCGCGCGGAACCTGGATCGGCGGGGAACCAGTGGCTGACGCAGAAGAATTCGCCCGCGCGGCGCAATAGAACAATAGAACAGAGCCGGGGATAGGATGGCATTGATTATCACGTCGCCGCTGCGAGGCTGGGCTGCGCCGCTCGACAGCGTTCCGGATCCGGTCTTCGCGCAGCGGATGATGGGCGACGGCGTCGCGATTCAGCCGCTGGCCGACACCGTCTGCGCGCCGTTCGACGGCGAGGTGGTGACGCTGCACGAAGCGGGGCATGCCGTTTCGCTGCGCAGCGACGAGGGCGCCGAGGTGCTGATCCATATCGGCCTCGACACCGTCGGGTTGAAGGGCCGCGGCTTCACGCCGCTGGTCGCCCCCGGTGCCACGGTCGCGCGCGGCGATCCGCTGATCCGGTTCGACATGGACGCCGTCGCGCTCGGCGCCACCAGCCTGATCACTCCGGTGATCGTCACCAACGCCGAAGCCTTCACGATCACCCGCCGCACCATGGGCCGCGCGATCGGAGCGCATGAGGAACTGATGGCGCTCGCGCCGGCACGCACAAAGCCGCGGCGCTGGTCCGATGACGGCACGGTGATCGAGGAGCGGGTCACGCTGATCCTGCCCCATGGCATCCACGCCCGCCCCGCCGCGCGGCTGGGCGAATGCGCGCGCCAGTTCGAGGCGGAAATCCACCTGCTCCACGGCGACAAGCGCGGCGATGCGCGCAGCACCGTCGGGCTGCTCGCGCTCGGCACGAGACTGGGCGACGAACTGGTGGTGCAGGCACGCGGCAGCGACGCCGAAGCCGCGCTGGCCGCGATCGTCGCCCTGCTGGGATCGGACATGGGCGAAGGCGCGCCGGCGCATGCACCGGCGATCGCCGTTCCCGCAGCACCCGTATTGCAACCCGGTCAGATCGGCGGCGTGATCGCCTCGCCCGGCCTCGCCATGGGGCCGGCAGCGCGACTGCGCCAGACCGCGATCGCTGTCGAGCGGGAGGGCAAGGGCGTCGATGCAGAGCGCACCGCGCTCGACGCGGCGCGGACCGAGGTTCGCGTACGGATCGGCGCACGCGCCGATGCCGCGGGCGGCAGTGTCGCCGCGGTGATGCGCGCGCATCTTGCGCTGCTTGACGATCCCGAACTGGCAGCAGGCGCCGAGACGCGCATCGCCGCGGGCAACAGCGCAGGCTATGCCTGGCGCGGCGCAGTCCACGACCAGATCGCGGCGCTCAAGGCGACCGGAAATGCCCATCTGATCGAGCGGACCGACGATCTCGTCGATATCGAGCGGCAAGTGCTCGGCGTGCTGACCGGCATTCCGGCCGAAGCCGATGCGATTGCGGCAGGCGCGATCCTCGTCGCCGACGACCTTCTCCCCTCGCAACTCGTCAGCATTGCGGCAAGCAAGCCGGCGGGCATCTGCCTGGTGCGTGGCGGCCCGACATCGCATGTCGCGATCCTGTGCGCCGGCATGGGACTGCCCGCGCTGGTGGCGATGGGCGACGCGATCGAAGCGATCGAGGACGGCACGGCGCTGCTGCTCGATGCCGAAGCGGGCCATGTCACCCCCGATCCCTCGCAGGCGGATGCCGATGCATTCGCGGCCCGCCTCGCCAAGCGCGAGGCGCGGCGCGACGCCGCGCGGGCCGCTGCAGGCAACGCCTGCCAGACCGCAGACGGCGTGCGGATCGAACTCTTCGCCAACCTCGGCACCGTCGAGGACGCGAAGGCCGCGGCCGCGCAGGGCGCCGAAGGATCGGGGCTGGTCCGCAGCGAATTCCTGTTCCTGGACCGTGAGGACGCGCCGTCCGAAGACGAGCAGCACGCCGCCTATCAGGGCATCGCCGATGCCCTTCCGGGCAAACCGGTCATCGTTCGCCTTCTCGACGTGGGCGGCGACAAGCCCGCAGCGTACATCCCGTTCGACGCCGAGGAGAACCCGGCGCTCGGCCTGCGCGGTATCCGCGTCGGGCTGGCGCATCGCGACCTGCTTGAGACGCAGATCCGCGCCATCCTGCGCGTCCAGCCTGTCGGCCAGTGCCGCATCATGCTGCCGATGGTGGCTAGCGTGAGCGAGATCCGCGCGGTGCGCGAGGTGGTCGAGCGACTGCGCGGCGAGATGGGTATCGAGACGCCGATCGAAGTGGGCGTGATGGTCGAGACCCCGGCCGCCGCGATCACCGCCGATCTGCTCGCCGCCGAGGCCGACTTCCTGTCGATCGGCACCAACGATCTTACCCAATATGTGCTGGCGATGGACCGCGGCAATCCGGCGGTCGCTTCAGGCGTCGATGCGATGCACCCGGCCGTCCTGCGGATGATCGCCGAAACCTGCCGCCGCGCTACCGCCAAGGGCCGCTGGGTCGGCGTGTGCGGCGGCCTCGCCTCCGATCCCGCCGCAGTGCCGATCCTGATCGGCCTCGGCGCGACCGAACTCTCGACCGTTCCCGGCTTCGTGCCCGAGGCCAAGGCAATCGTGCGCAGCGTGACGCTGGCCGATGCCCGCGATCATGCCGAGCGCGCGTTGCACTGCAGCTCCGCCGCCGAAGTCCGCGCGCTGGCCCGCGCGTTCGAGGAGAAGAACGCATGAGGAAGATCCTCGAAACGCTCCAGCCGCTCGGCCGCGCGCTGATGCTGCCGATCGCGGTGCTGCCCGTCGCGGGCCTGTTGCTGCGCATCGGTCAGCCCGACCTGCTCGACATCGCCTTCGTGTCCGCCGCGGGTACGGCGATCTTCGGCAATCTGGGCATCCTGTTCGCGATCGGCGTGGCGGTGGGCTTTGCGCGCGACGGCAACGGCGCCGCCGCACTGGCGGGTGTTACCTGCTATCTCGTCTCGACCACCGGCGCGCAGACGTTCCTGATCGCCCCGCCGGAAGTCGTTGCCGGCCTGCCCGACGCCGCTGCCAAGGTTGTGGCGCAGGCATGGGCGACGGGGCAGATCGACCGCCTCGAAGTGCCGATCGGCATCATTTCGGGCCTGATCGGCGGCAAATTCTACAACCGGTTCGCGACCATCGCGCTCCCGGAGTATCTCGCCTTTTTCGGCGGCCGCCGCTTCGTGCCCATCGCCGCCGGCATCGCCGGACTGCTGCTCGCCGGCGTCCTCGGCTATGGCTATGCGCATATCAGCTCGGCGCTCGACGCGGCGAGCCATGCGGTGGTCGAATCCGGCGGCGCGGGCATGTTCGTCTATGGCGTGCTCAACCGGCTGCTCCTCGTCACCGGGCTTCACCACCTGCTCAACAACGTCGCCTGGTTCCTGGTCGGCGATTTCGGCGGAGCGACCGGCGACCTTGGCCGTTTCTTCGCGGGCGATCCCAATGCGGGCGCGTTCATGTCGGGCTTCTTCCCGGTGATGATGTTCGGCCTGCCCGCCGCCTGCCTCGCAATGTACCACGAGGCGCGGCCGGAACGCCGCAAGGCAGTGGGCGGCATGCTCTTCAGCCTTGCCTTCACCAGCTTCTTGACCGGTGTGACCGAACCGATCGAATTCACCTTCATGTTCCTCGCGCCCGTGCTCTACGCAATCCATGCGGTGCTGACCGGCGTCGCGATGACGCTGATGGACATGCTGGGGATCAAGCTCGGCTTCGGCTTCTCGGCAGGACTGTTCGACTATGTGCTGAACTTCAAGCTCTCGACCCGCCCCTGGATGCTGCTGCCGGTGGGCGCCGCCTATGCGGTGATCTACTACACGCTGTTCCGCTTCTTCATCCGCAAGCTCGACCTGGCGACGCCCGGGCGCGAGAAGGGTGAGGCGGTCGCGGCGGCGGGCGAGACGGCCGCCGGCAACGAACGCGGCGCGGCGTTCGTCAAGGCGCTGGGCGGCGCGGCGAACCTCACCAGCGTCGATGCGTGCACCACGCGACTGCGGCTGATCGTCGCAGACCAGAGCGCAGTCGACGACGCGGCGCTCAACGCGCTCGGCGCGCGCGGGATCATCCGCCCGTCGGCCAACGCCACCCAGGTCGTGCTCGGCCCGATCGCCGATCTCGTCGCCGAAGAGATCCGCGGGGCGATCGGTGGTGGCGCAGCGGCGGTCTCCGTCGCCCCCGCGCAAGCCTTGGCGGACGAGGCGGTGACGCTTCCGGCGGCGATCCTGACGGCGCTGGGTGGAGAGGCCAATATCCGCGCGCTGCAGGCGCTCCATGGCCGGTTCCGCGTCGAGGTGGTCGATGCCGCCCGCACCGACGAAGCCAGCCTCCTCGCCGCCGCGAACGGTGCGGTTTCGCCGCAACCGGGCGTCTACCACATCCTGCATGACTAAGATGCTCGCGATCCTCGCCGCCGGCCTGCTGATCGGCGCAACCGAACCCTCGACGCCGCTTCCCGTCCTTACCGGCGGCCGCACCGCGACCGCGCCGGACGGGAGCCGAAGCTTCGGCTGGCCCGGCGTCTATTTCGAGGCCCGCTTTCGCGGGACCGCGGTGCGCGTCCGGTTCGACGCGCCCGCCGATCATCTGCGCCTGTCAATCGACGGCAAGGAGCATCGCATATTCCGCGCGCCGGGCGCCGTCGACGTCACGATCGACGGCCTCGCACCGGGCGAGCATCTGGTTCGCCTCGACAAGCTCACCGAAAGCCAGGCGGGATCGAGCCGCTTCATCGCGTTCGAGGCGCCGGGCGGCACTGCGCTTCCCGCGCAACCGCGCAAGCGCCAGATCGAGTTCATCGGCGACAGCTTCACCGTCGGCTACGGCAACACCTCTCCCGGCCCCACCTGCACCCCGCAACAGGTGCATGCGCTGACCGATACCAGCCGGGCGTTCGGGCCGCTGGTCGCATCGGCCGTCGGCGCGGATTACCGGATTCACGCCTATTCGGGCTACGGCATGGTCCGCAATTACGACGGCAATGTGCAGGGCCAGAGCCTGCCCATCCTCTATCCTCGCGCCATTCCCGGCGATGCGACGCCGCTCGCAGCGGCGGACCCGGCGTGGAAGCCGGGGGTGATCGCCATCGGCCTGGGCGGCAATGACTTCTCGACGCCGGTCAAACCGGGCGAACCGTGGAGCGATGCAGATGCGCTGCGAACCGCCTATCGCGACCGCTATGTGGCGTTCGTCACCGAGTTGGCGGCACGCCAGCCGGAAGCTCGCTTCCTGCTGCTGACGTCGGACCTGTTCCATGCCGAGGTCACCGCGGTCGTCGCGCGGCTCGACCCGGGCCTGCGCGCCCGCGTGCGGACCCTGCGCATCACCGGATTCGAGCTCACCGGCTGCCAGTGGCACCCCTCGCTCGCCGATCACCGGCTGGCAGCGAAGCTGATCGGCGAGGCGCTGGCGACCGACTGAGGCGGCTCAGCGGGGGCAAGTCCCGGGGGTCGCGCGATGGCGGATCGCCTTGCCCCCGGCCTTGCCGGTGAGCTTGCCGCCTTCCACCACCGCGGTGCCGTTGACGATCAGCGTGCGCACGCCTTCGGCGGTCAGCGCGGGTTCGAGATAGGTCGCGCGCGGGCGGTAGGTCTTCGGATCGAACACGACGATATCGGCGAAATAGCCCTTCTTGAGATACCCGCGCCGGTCGAGCTTGTAGAAGTCCGCGGCGCGGCCGGTGCTCGAATTGATGAAGGTCGCCAGATCGATCGTCTTCTCCGCGATAACATACTTGGCGTACTTCGTCGGGAAAGTGCCGTACATGCGCGGATGGCCGGACGATCCGTCCGATCCGGTCATTACCCAAGGCTGCTGCATCAGCAGCTTGATGTCGGACTCGACCATGTTGAACGACACGATCGGCGATCCGCGGCCCTGATCGGCGAGGATGATGCGGACCGCCGCCTCGATCGGATCGACCTTCCAGTCGGCCGCAACGGTATCCAGCCGCTTGCCGGCCCAGGGCTGGCCCTCGCCACGCAGCAATACGGCGTTGGGCCCGCCACGGCGAACGAGGTTGGGAGCCATCTCCGCAACGATCCGCGCACGCTCGGCGGGTGTCTCCAATCGCCTGACCAGTGCCGTCGCCCCCCCATCCTGCGCCCAGCGCGGAACCAGCGAGGCGACCAGGCTCGAGCCCGACGCCTCGTAGGGATATTGATCGGCGGTGACGTTCTGACCCTTCGCGCGTGCCGCCTCGACCGCCGCGACGATCTCGCCCGCCTTGCCATGGACGTCAGCGCCCAGCGCCTTGATGTGCGCGAAATGGACCGGCAGGCCCGCCGCCCGGCCGATCTCGATCGCCTCGGCGACCGAGTTCATGAGTCCGATCGAATAGGAGGATTCGTCGCGCTGGTGGGTGTCGTAGATACCGCCGCGCGTTGCCGCTTCACGCGCCAGTGCGATCACCTCGGGCGTCTTCGAGAAGCTCTGCGGCGCATAGAACAGGCCCGAGGACAGGCCGAACGCGCCCTCGCACATCCCCTGCGCGGTCAACGCCTTCATCTGGTCGAGTTCGGCAGCCGTCGGCTCGCGATCGTCGTTCTTGAGCACCTTCACCCGCACCGCGCCGAAACCGACGAACGTCGCGACGTTGAGACCGACCCCGCCGCCATCGACGTGATCGAGCAGCGCCTTCACCGTCCCCGGGCCCTGGCCATAGCCATCGACGCCCGAGAAGATCGTCGTCACCCCCTGCATCAGCCAGGGCTCGACCAGCCGTTCCTGCGGCGTCTTGCCCCAGATGAACGCGTCCGCATGGGTATGCGGATCGATGAAGCCCGGCGCGACCACCATCCCCTTGGCATCGATCACCTTCGCGCCGGGATAGCGCTTCCCCGCGCCCGGTCCCACCGCGACGATCGCATCGCCGATCACGACGACATCCCCCAAGACGGGCCTGGCGGAGCTGCCGTCATAGAGAGTGCCGCCGGCGATCACGGTGGCCTGGGGTCCCGTTGGTTCAGGGACGGGCGCGGGGGCCGCCATGGCACCGGGAAGCACGGCCATGGCGGAGAGGAGAAGGGCTTTGCGCATGATCAGGTCGTCCGGCTGAAGTGAAGCGTGACGCGCGGGATTTCGAGGGTGAAGCCGCGCGCATCGTCATCGGGGGTGAGGCTCAGCATCTCGTTCTTGAAGCTGCCGTCCGGCGCACGCTTGAGCAGCTTCGCCGGCGCGCGGCTGCCGTCGGCTTGTGCAACGACGATCTCGAGCGCGTCGCCCTTCATCGCCAGCCAATAGGTGCCGGCGAGATTGGCGTTGCGATAGGAACCGTTGATCGCGCTGCCGTCCGCGCTCGGCTCGCCGATCGCGGGCAGACCTTCATTGAGCGCGGCGACGACCTTGTCCGCCTGCGGCACGGGATCGACCGCACCATTGTTGCAGAGCAGGGCGACGCCCACGCGCTTCTCGCGCAGATGGCCGTAGAGCGTCTTGAAGCCTACTGCGCCGCCGGTGTGGTGGAACCAGCGATTGCCGATCAGCAGCGCGTTACCATAGGCGATGCCGCGCCCGGTGCGCATCGCGGGCGCGCCGTTCAGGAATTTGCCGGGCTCGGCCATCCACTTGCTGATCTGCGCGGTCCACACCTTGTGCCCGTTGTCGATGTCCGCATCCCATTTGGCGAGGTCGTTCACCGTGGTGATCAGCCCGCCCGATCCGCCGAACAGCGGATATTCGTCGGCGTCGGTGACCTTGCCGTCCTTGGCGACATAGCCCTTCGCGACATCGGGGTCGGTAGCGCGGTTGCCCAGCAGCATGAAGCTGCGGGTCATGCCGAGCGGCTTCAGCACCTTCGCGTTGACATAGGTCTCGAAGGGCTGACCCGCGGCGCGTTCGACGATCTCCGACAGCAGCAGATAGCCGCCATTGGTATAGTCATACTGCGTGCCGGGCTCGAACTTGGCGTCCTGTTGCCGGTACACCGCCTCCAGCGCCTGCTTGCGTGTCGGCGCGGAGATGCGGTCATAGCCCTCAAGCGCGAGCAGCGAGAGCGAGTCCCGCACGCCGCCGGTCATGTTGAGCAGCATCTGCACCGTCACCTTGTCGGCATAGGGCGCAAGCTCGGGAATGTATTTGCGGACGCTGTCGGTGAGCTTCACCTTGCCCGCCGCGACCTGCTGGAGCACCGCGACGGCGGTGAACTGCTTCGAGACCGACGCCGCGTAGAATTGCGTGTCGCTCCCGATCGCGCGACCGGTAGCGACATCGGCGAGCCCGGCATTGACCAGTTCGGCGGGCTTGCCGGCGCGGAAGATGCCGACCGCACACCCCGGCTGCGCCCCGTCCGGCACCCCAAGCGCAGCACGGATGCGGGCGGGCGCAGCCGGGTCGGCGGCGCTTGCCGGCCATGCCGCCATCGCCGCCAGAGGAAGCATCATCACTCCGAACTTCATTGTCGCTCTCCCCAATTTCGTGCCGCTCAGAAGTTCAGTCGGACGCCGCCGATGAACTGGCGGCCAATCGTGTCGAACAGGCCGCGCGTCGTGCCATAGCCGCCCGCGCCGGTGATCGGCGGATCGGTGTCGAGCAGGTTCTGCACCGCCGCGAACAGAGCCACCTTGCTCCCCTCGCCCTTGGGCTTGAACAGCGTCAACTCGCCCGAGATATCGAAATAGACCCGGCCCTTCACCGTCAGCTTGTCGAGATCCTTCGCAGTCAGCGTGCGGTCGATATAGCCGCCCCCCACATAGCGCGCGGTGCCGCTGAACCGGAAATCGTCGGCAATGTAGCTGGCGTTGAAGTTCGCCTTCCAGCGCGGGTTGCCGCCCAGCGCTGCGACGGTCGATTGCGCCATGCTGTTGTCGAGCCGCACCTTGGCGATGCCGTCGTCCAGCTCGGTCTTGATCAGATAGTTGACCAGGGTCTGGACGGTGATGCGGTCCGCGCCCACGGGCAACGAATATTGGAGCTCGACGTCCACGCCGCGGGTCATCGCGCTGGCGAGGTTCACGGGACCGCTGAACACGCTTGCGATGCGTCCGTCGCTGCCGCGCGTGATGAACGCGCAGGCCGCAGGGTTGACCGTGAAACACTGCTGCACCGTCGCCGCCGGCGTGATCTGGATGATCGCGTCCTTGATCTGGATGTCATAGTAATCGACCGACAGGCGCAGCCCCGGAATCGCCGTCGGCGTCAGCACCATGCCGCCGGTGAAGGTATCGGCAATTTCGGGCTTCAGGTTCGGATTGCCCGCCGTCAGCGCGGTGACGAGATAGCTCTGCCCCAGGAAACGCGGATCGAAATCGGTGACGTTGAGGTTGGAGCTGCCGCTACGCTGGAACAGTTCGGCGAGCGAGGGCGCGCGGATGTCGCGCGACCGTGTGGCGCGGAAGCGGATTGAATCGCTGAGCGAATAATCGAGTCCGGCCTTCCAGGTCTCGACCGTGCCAGAAGTGCTGTAGTCGGTGATACGGCCCGCAAGATCGAGGCTCAGCCGCTTGCCGAGCGATGAATCCTTGAGCAGCGGGACCATCAGTTCGCCGAACAGCTCCTTGACATGCACCTGCCCGGAATAGGGCAGGCTGGGCGCGCCGAATGCACCGGCCTGCGAACGGACATCATAATCGACCGCCAGATCCTGGTCGCGATACTCGGCGCCGATGGCGAACGCCACCGGCCCGGCCCAGGTAGAGAAGGGCTTGCCGCGCACGGTCGCAGCGATCGTGTTCTGACGAATGTCGCTAATGAACCTGCTGAACCCGTTCACATAGAGCAGCGCGGGATCGTTCGGACTGACGGTGCCCAGAATGTTGAGCGGGACGCAGCCATTGCTCGGATTGGCAATGGTCGATCGACAGATCGGATCGACGATCCCCGGCGTCCGCGGATCGTCGATCGAGTCGAGGGCGAGCGTGTAGTTGCCCGTGACACGGACGTTGCGACCGTCATTCTGGGTGTAGTTGCGGCCATAGGCGTAATAGGCATCGACCTTCCAGCCCGGCGCGAACTCGCCGCTGAGGCCGATGGCGGTCTGAAGCGTGTCGGTATCGAACCGCGTCCGGACACGTCCGTGATCGCGGTTGTTCTTCCCCACCACGATCGATGTGACGCTGTTGTCGATCATTGTCTGACGCAGCGCGGCGGGCAGGAACACATTGTCCGAACGCAGCGTGTACTGGAAGCTGGACGGGATATTGTCCTGCTCCGAATTGAACTTGTGATAGGAAAGCTCGGCAAACAGTTCGAAACCGCTGCCCACTTCCCAGGTCAGCCGCCCGAAGCCGCTGTAGCGGGTGATCGGGGTCGCACCGACCTGTTCACCCACGCCGTTGAGGCCGTCGCCGCCGAGCATCGATCCCGAGCTGACCTGCGTGCCGAACGTGTAGGGAATCGCCTGTCCGGTGTCCGAGAACTGGATGCCCTTGAGGTACGAAGGCAGTCCGGTGATCACGGTGATGTTCTGTTTGGGCGCGCCCGTGATGGGGTCGATCGTGCCCGGCACCCAGTTCAGTCCGCTGATCACGCCGTTATGGGTCACGTTGCTGCTGCGCACGCCGCATTTCGTGACGAAGAAGCGCGGCTGCTCGGGCGTGCCGCGTCCCAGATCGCCAGCGTTGGGATTGGCGAGCAGGCCCGGGCCGCACGCGCTCCAGTCGCGGTCGAACAGGCGGTTGATGCCATTATTGTCCGAGAACTCGCCGCCGACGACGAGGTGGAGCCGATCGGTGACCTTGGTCCCGGCCGCGACCGAAGCGAGGATCTGGCGATAATCACCCTCCTCCGCCATGCCGCCTTGAAGCGTCGCGCGTACGCCCTGCATCTTCGAATTGATGCGCAGGTTGACGACACCCGCCACCGCGTCCGCGCCATAGGCGGCCGATGCGCCGCCGGTGACGATATCGACGCGGTCGATCAGCGCCTGAGGAATGTTGTTGATGCTGACCGCGCCGGTCGGGTTGGTCGGCACGTAGCGGCGCCCGTCGAGCAGCACCATCGTGCGGGCATAGCCAAGGCCGCGCAGGTCCAGGAAGTTGCCGCCGGTCTGGGTGTTGCCGCCCGCGTTGACCGCGCTGGTCGGGGTGAGCGAGGGGCGGACGGCCGGCATCTGGTTGATGACGTCGGCAATGCTGGGTGCCGCGACACGCTCGATCGCGTCCATGCCGATCACCGTGACGGGCGTCGGCGTGTCGAAACCGCTGCGCTCGACCAGCGAACCGGTGATGACGATGTCCTGCGGCTCGTCTGCCGGCTCGACAGGATCGGACTGCGCAAAGGCCGGCGAAGCGGCAGCCGTGAAGACGCTGGCAAGGAGCAGAAGGCGTGCGCGCCGCGCGACGCTCCTCCGGATATGGTGCGTGGCAAGCGTCATCTTCTGTCCCCCGATTATGTCGCGACGCAACATCCCTGTGATATGTGTCACAAATCTAGAACAAATCTTTCGCGCCGCTATAGCCCCAGGTTATGGCGGATTTCTGCGGGGTTAGCGGGCTTCGCCCAAGCACAGACAGGCGCACGCGACCTGTGTCGCGGCGCAACAAAAAGACCAGCAATCGCGTGGCCTTACCGGCCCCAGAACCCCGCTTCCGGCGGGTACATCAACCCTTGCTCACCCATTCGGATGCCGCCCGGCCGGTCCTCTGCGAGCCAGAGCGGCCCGTCGAGGTCGGCGCAATCGGCCTGAACTGCGACGCGGAACGCCGCGGCGATCGCGAGCGATGTCGAGATCATGCATCCGACCATCACGCCGAGCCCGCGCGCGCGCGCGCCGGCCAGAAGGTCGAGCGCCTCGGTCAGCCCGCCGGTCTTGTCGAGCTTTATGTTGACCATCTGGTAGCGCGACGCGAGCCGGTCGAGATCGGCGGTGACATGGCAGGATTCGTCGGCGCAGGTCGGCACCAACCCGCGGAACCCTTCAAGCGCGGCATCTTCTGCGGCGGGTAAGGGCTGCTCGAGAAATTCCACCTCCAGCTCGGCAAGCATCGGCTGAAGCGCTTCGACCTGCGCCATCGTCCATGCCTCGTTGGCATCGACCACCAGCCGCGACCCGGGCACTTCGGGACGGATCGCACGCAGGCACGCCTCGGGCTCGTTGCCGTCGACCTTGACCTTGACGATCGCCGCGCCGCGGATCTTCCGCGCTGCCGCCGCCATCGCCTCGGGCGTGTCGATACCCAGCGTCAGCGCGGTGTGAACCGGCACGACCGCGATCGGCGGCGGCACACTGCCCAGCTTCATCTCGAGATCCCACAGCGCGCTGTCGACCGCATTGCGGGCCGATCCGGGCGCCATCAGCGACCGCAGATCCTCACGCCCGGCGCCCTCCGCAATCGCAGCCTCGGCCGCGCGCAGCTGTTCGGTCACGCTCTCGACGCTCTCGCCGTACCGCGCGGTGACGGAGCCCTCGCCGCGTCCGGTCACCCCGTCCTGCACGATCGACACAACCGCAAGGTCGATGGCCGTCCGTGCCCCGCGCGAGATGCGGAACGGCGTGTGCAGCGCGCGTTGCTCGATCCCCGCGGTTACAGTTCGAAGCATTGGCCGAGCCGGTCGATGATCCGTCCGACGCCGTGCCGCACGGGATCGGCGCAGGGCAGCCCCAGCGCATCCTCGGCCGCGCGGCACGCGGTGATCGCCGCCGCATCGTCGAGCCCCTGCGTGTTGAGCGCGATGCCCACTGCGATGACATCGGGATTGGTCAGCCGCGCCGCTTCAAGATTGCGGTCGAGGCAGGTGCGCAGATCGGGCACGCGGTGCGTCTTCATATGGCGGATGATCTCACGCCCGGCCTCATGGCAGAGCACCAGCGCATCCGCTTGCGCGCCGTGCAGCAGGCCGAGCGACACGCCCGCATAGGAAGGATGGAACAGTGACCCCTGTCCCTCGATCACATCCCAGCCACCATCCTCGCGCGCGGGCGAAAGCTGCTCGACCGATCCCGAGATGAAGTCCGCGACGACGGCATCGACGGGCATGCCCGATCCTGCGATCAGGATGCCGGTCTGGCCGGTGCCGCGGAAATCCGCCGCGATGCCGCGCGCGCGCATCTCGCGCTCCAGCGCCAGCGTCGTGTACATCTTGCCGACCGAGCAATCGGTGCCGACGGTGAGCAGTCGCTTGCCCGCGCGGGGCGCGCCATTGCCGACCTTCAGCTCCTTGGGCGGCTCGCGCACGTCCCAGAGCGTGCGGCCGAGTTCGGCGGCGCGCGCGGCGATCTGCGGCTGATCCGACAGGCGTTCGTGCAACCCGCTGGCGATATCGAGTCCGGCCTCCATCGCAGCGATCACGTCCGCCACGGTCGCCGGCGCCATCACGCCGCCTGCATTGGCGACGCCGATCACCATCGTGCGCGCGCCCGCCGCGACGGCTTGCGCAAAGTCCATGTCCGGCACCCCAAGGTCGATCGGCGAACCGGGAGAACGGACCTGGCCGACCGCCGATTCGGGCCGCCACACCGCGATACCGCGCGCCGTCTTGGCGGAAATCGGATCGGTCGCCTGGGCGATGTACAGCAGATAGGGCGGCTTGCTCATAGGTGATTGGATTCCCCGAAAGATGATCGGGTTGAACGGGAAAGCGCCGGTTTCGCCAATAGAAAATAGCGGGCCGGGCCATAGCCCCGGGCTATGCCAGCCAGCCAAATATGTGCACGCTTTCGCAGCGGGCGACCCTTGCCTCGTGCCGGTCACTTCGTTCTACTGAAGCAACGTTCCGGTCGCGCCGCATGAGGACGCGGCACCCGCCAGCGAACGTCAACGACGAACCAGACAGAGGGGCCCCACAGCATGAAGATTCAGTCGACCCAAGCGATGTGCCGCGCATGAAGCTGGTGAACGCATGGTTCGCGACCGCGCTGTGGAAGCGCGTGGTTGCCGGTATGGTCCTTGGCCTGCTGCTCGCGCTGGTCTGGCCTGCCGCCGCGCCCAAGGTCGCGATCCTTGGCGAGCTGTTCGTCCGGCTGATCCGGATGCTGGTCGTGCCGATCGTCTTCATCAGCATCGCGTCGGGCATCACCGCGCTGGGCGATACAAGAAAGCTGGGATCCGTGGGGCTGCGCACCGTCGGGCTGTTCGCGCTGACGACGCTGACGGCGGTCGCGATCGGCATGACGGTAGGCATGCTGCTCGAGCCGGGCGTCGGTGCCAATGTCGGCGGTGCCGCCCCGCGCGAACTCGGCGCGGCCAAGACCGTCTATGAGCAGTTGGTCGGCATCATCCCGCTCAACATCCTTCAGGCGATGGTCGAGGGCGACATGCTCGCGATCCTGTTCGCCGCCACCCTGCTGGGCGCCGGGGTCATCGCCGCGGGCGATGCGGGCAGGCCGGTCGCAGGCTTCCTCCAGTCGCTGTCGGCGGTGCTGTTCCAGGTCATCCGCATCGTGATGGAGGTGACCCCGTTCGGCGTGTTCGCGCTGATCGCGGGCGCCGTCGCGGCCAATGGCCTGACGGTGTTCACGCATATCGGGCTGCTCGCCGCAGCGGTGGCGATCGCCTCGCTACTCCAGATCCTGCTCGTCCATGCGCCGCTGATACGCTGGGGCGCTGGCATGCCGGTGCCGCGTTTCTTCCGCAGCATTGCCGACGCGCTAGCGGTCGCCTTCTCGACCGCCTCCTCCTCGGCAACCCTGCCCGTTGCGCTGCGCGTCGCCTGCGACCGGCTGAAGATCGACCGCGCGATCGCCTCCACCACGCTGCCGCTCGGCGCGAGCATCGGCAAGGACGGGACGGCGATGTATGTCGGGCTGCTCAGCGTCTTCGCGCTTCAGGCGTTCGGCGTGCAGATCGACGCGGGGGTGTTCCTGACCCTGTTGTTCGTCGGCGCGCTCACCGCATTCGGTACTGCGCCGATCCCCTCGGCATCCTTGTTCATGCTGACCGCGGTACTGCCCACCGTCGGCGTGACGCCCGAGCAGACCGCCTTGCTGGTCGGCTTCATCCTGCCGTTCGACCGGCTGCTCGACATGACCCGCACCGTCCCCAGCGCCTGCGCCAACCTGACCGTCTGCACGATCGTCGCGCGGACCGAGGGGGCGATCGGGAACGAGCCGCACGCCGAAGTGGAGAGCACCGCCGCCTGATGGCGGCGGTGCCGAAACCTCAGGCCGGGACCGGCTCGCCCCGCCCCCGCAACAGCCGCGCGACGCCGATCGTCAGCAGCGGGAGCACGAACACGATCAGCGTCGCGATCGCCATCGCGCGATAGCCGTTGGCGATCAGCGCGACGAGGCCGATGGCGCTCGCGATGAACACCGATCCGATCGTCACCGCCGCGGGAACGGCGATGCGCACTGATTGCGGCATCGACTTGCCGCGACGCTGATAGGCAGCATCGATCCGCGCATTGAATGCCTGGACGAAGCCGACGCTGCATTCGAGCAGCGCGAAGAACACCATGATCTGGAAGGCGAGGTGGAACAGCGGGCTGCCCAGCGCGTCGAGAACATAGTTGGACGGCAGCTCCTCGTTCACGATGCCCGGATAGAAGCCGACAAGGCAGACGAAGAAGGCGATCGCCGGGGCCATGGCCAGCGGCCCCGCGAGCAGGCCGGAGACGACCGCGTCGCGCCCGCTGCGCAGATGCCGCAGCACGGGCAGGATCAGCACCGCGCCGATGACGTTGTACGAGGCATAGGTGACCCCGCCCATGAACCAGCCCGTCGTCGGCACCGGCATCGCAAAGCCCGCGCGGATCTGCGGCGTGAACTGCCACAGCACCATCACCAGGAAGATCGCATAGACGCCATAGAGCAGGATCGAGACATATTTGAACACCGCCTCCGCCGCGCCCTGCCCCGCCGCGCACACCGCCAGCACCGCACCGACCAGCGCAAGCGTTCCGACGATGTGCGGCAATCCGAACATCGCCGCGCCGATCGCCCCCGCCGCCGATCCGAACACCGACAGGACCAGGATCAGGAAGCCGAAATAGATGATCTCGAACGCGATATCGAAACGGCCGAGCAAAGGACGGAAGAAGCTCTGATAGTCCGTCGCCCCGACCGCATAGGCGAAGCGGAAGGTGATCGCGCAGATCACGCTCCACATCACCATCGCCAGCAGCATCCCCCACAGCCCGCCGACCGGACCCGTAGGCATGAAGAATTCGACCAGCTCCCGCCCGGTGGCGTAACCGCCCCCGATCACGACCGCCTTGAACGCGAATCCGGGGAGCAGGTAACGGTTGATCGTCGATACGGCACTCACTTCTCAAGCTCCTCGAAACTGCGATTGCCGATCGGATATTGCTGCCACCCGTCCCGGTCGAAATGCCACCATTCCTGCGGGTATACGGTGAAGCCGTCGGCTTCCATCGCCCGGCGCAGCACTTCCCGCAGCCACCGCTGCTCGTCGCTGCCGCCGACATAGTTGGTATAGGACCGGCTCGACATTTCGTCGTAGCGGCCGGTGGTGATCATCGGCTTGCCCGTCGCAAGGTCGACCATGGTGAGGTCGACCGCCGCGCCGCGATTGTGGCGCGAACCCTTGCTGGGATCGGCGACGAAGATGCGGCTGGCCGGCGGGGTCGCGTCCCAGAACATCTTGGTGACGTACCAGGGGCGATAGGCGTCATGGACCAGCAGGCCGAAGCCCTGCGGGGCAAGGCTCCGGTTGATCCGCGCCATCGCCTCCGCCGCCGGACGTTGAAGAAACGCACCCGGCCGCTCGTAGATCTGCTGGCCGAGAAAGTTGTTGGTCCCGGCATAACGGATGTCGAGCCGGATCGCCGGATCGAGCGACTGCACCGCGACCAGATCGGACTTCACCTTCGGCTCGACCTCGACCGGCGGGGTCGCGCGGCGCGCGCCCTCGCGCACCGTGTCGATCCCTCCGGTCGCCATGACCTTGCGGATCGCCGCCTCGCCCTCCGCGCCGAAGTCCCTGCGGGGAAAACGGATCGCGCCGAGCTTGGCGGCGGTGACCTTGCCCGCGGCATCGCGCTCGAAGGTCAGCGCCTCGAGCGGGTAGAGACCGTGATCCTTGGGGAAGGCATAGTGATCGGCGGCAATGCGCGTGAGCGGGAGCCAGTCGACCCATTCGACGCGGACATAGGGTTTGCCGTCGCGCTCATAGATGCGCAGCACGTTATAGTCCCAGCCATATTCGCCGATCAGCGCCGCAAGCTCGGCATTGGGCGGCGGCGGGCGGCGCCACTGCGCGCGGGTGAAGCGGCGCCCGTCGAGCTCGACCCAGCTCGCGTCGGGTGCGACCGCGACGCCGTCGCGCCACAGCTGCGCATCGTCGAGCACGTAACGGTCGCCAATGCGGCGCAGTTCGCCCGCCAGCTCGGGCGCATCGAGCACCAGCCGCCCGTCGAACACGCGCAGATTGACGCTGTCGCCGCCATTCTCGAAGCGGCCGCTGAGGCGGATCGCTTCATCCCCGCTGATCGCATTGCTGCGCTGCCAGCCGGGCAGCGCCCTGCCCTCGCGCGCGGCGAGCCAGTTGCGCAGCGCGTGCGCGCCGATCCGCTGCGCGGCATTGCCGGCATCGACCGTCGCGAAGACGACAACGCCAATCCCCGCATCGGGCATCAATTGCAGGCTGGCGACATGGCCATAGACCGCACCGCCATGGCCGACGGTGCGCTGGCCATCGAGCGTGCCCAGCCCAAAGCCGAGCCCGAAGCTGCGCGTGCCGGTCTTGCCGTACTGCTCGCGCCACATCTCGGCGAGCGTCGCGGGCTTGAGCACCGCGCCACCGCCATTGAGCATCGCACGGGCGAAGGCGCCGAGATCGGCGGTGTCGGTGTAGAGGCTGCCCGCGGCGGGCGTGCCGAGTTCGAGCGGCGGCGCCGGCCAGCGTCCACCGTCGAAGCTGTTCATCTGAGAGTATGCGACCGGTCCCTTGAGCGCACTGCGCTCGAACGCGCTCGCACCCATGCCCAGCGGGCGCAGCACCAGATCGGCCACCGCTTGCGCATAGGGCTTGCCCGAGACGCGGGCGACGACTTCGCCCACCACGGCGATGCCGGCGTTGGAATATTTGGTGATCGCGCCGGGTGCGGCGACCAGCCGGGTCGCATTGAGGCTGGCGACGGCGTCGGCCTGCCCCTTGGCATCGCTATCGAAATAGTGACCGCGCGGCGCTTCGCGGACCAGTCCTGACCGGTGCGTCATCAGCTGGCGTAGCGTGATCGCGCCACCGAACGGGTTTTGCGGGCGGAAGTCGGGAAGGTAGCGTGTCACCGGCGCGTCGAGATCGAGCTTGCCCTGCTCGACCAGCCGCATCACCGCAATGTCGGTGAACAGCTTGCTGACCGATCCGGCGCGGTAGAGCGTCGCAGGGGTGGCGGGCACCTTGCCATCGGCATCGGCATGGCCCCAGGCGCGCGACCAGACGACACCGCTGCGGTCGACCAGCGCGACCGCGATCGACGGGATTTCCTTGTCCGCCAGCTCGGCCTGCGCCGCCGCCTCGACCGAACGCGTAACCGCCGCCAGTTCGGCAGGCTGGGCGGCGGCGGGCGCGGCGCAAACCACCGCCGCAGCCAACATGGCGCGCATTATTGCCCGCCCAGCAGATAATGGTCGTAGGCGGTTCGGGCGATTTCGGCGATCACCCGCTCCTGCGTATCCACGCCTTTGGTGTCGCTCTTCACGAACACCGCGATGGCGAACTTGCTGCCGTCGGGCATCGTGACGATGCCGACATCGTTGGCGATGCTCATCAGCGTGCCGGTCTTGTGCGCGACCACCGTATTTTGGGGCAGCAGGCCCTTCAAACGCTTCTCGCCCGTGATGCATCGTTCCATGATCTCGATCAGCGCCTTGGTGCTCGACGCGCTCAGCGCCTTGCCCGACTGGATCGCGGCGAGCAGCTGAACCATCGCCTCGGGCGTCGAGGCGTCGCGCGGATCGTTGTTGAAGGGGATATTGGGAAGACGCTTCTGATCCATGTCGCGCTTCGACGGATCGGCTGCGAAGGCGCGGTCGATATTCTCGCGGAACGTCCCCGGCCCGGGGGTGATGCCGAGTGCGCGGTAGATCAGCCGCGCGGTATCGGCATCGATGCGCTGACCGCTGGTAACGCCGACCTTGCGCAGCCAGGCGGTGACCGCGGCCGGCCCGCCCGCCTGAGTGACCATCACATCGGTTGCGGTATTGTCGCTGCGCGTCAGCATCAGCTCGAGCAGATTGTGCACCGAGAGCGCAACGCCGGGATGCTTCATCTGCTCGGCGATCCCGGCCGACTGGACCCACACCGCCGGATCGACGGTGACCATCGTGTCGAGCTTGAAATCTCCCTTGTCGATCCGCGCGAGAACGGCGCCCGCGACCGCGATCTTGAAGGTGCTGGCCATCGGGAAGGTCTGGCCGGCGTTGAGCGTGTAGACCGGTCCGCCGCCGATCCGCTGTACTGCCACCCCGACGGTGCCGTCGGTCTGTCTGGCGAGCAGGGCAAAGGCGGATTCGAGCGTCGCGGGTGCCGCCGGCGCCGGTGAGGCTTGGGCGCCGGCGGCGGGGATCAAAGGCGGTGCGGCGAGGCACAGTGCCGAAAGGGGGATTAGGAAACAGCCTCTCAGCAAACTCATACGCACACCCGGTCTCCCCGTTCGATGTTGTTCTTTGGTCTTGTCCGCTGATGTCCGGATCAGAAGCTGAACCGGATACCCGCCGTGAATTGCCGCCCGATCACGTCGTAGAGATGACGCGCTGTCGCCCAGTCATAGCCCAGAATCGGCGGATCGGTGTTGAGCAGGTTGAGGATCGAGCCATAGGCCGCGACCTTGCTCTTGCCGCCGGTCGGACGGAACAGCGTCACTTCGCCCGACAGGTCGAGATAGAAGCGGCCCTTGCCGTGCATCTTGTCGCTGATCGGCGTGCCGAACGGCTTGGTCACCGTCGTGTCGCGGGTGATGAGCCCCCCGCCGATCCAGCGCCCGGTCAGGTTCGCACGCCAGCCGTCGGTGCTGTAGCTCGCCGAGCTGGTCACGCGCAGATTGGGTGACCCGTTCACGCCGTCGACGAAGGTCTGAGACAGCGTGCCCGCGAGGATCGTCCGCGCGCCGCCGTCGCCGACCAGCTCGAGCTTGTTGACGTAGTTGGCGAGCACGCGCAGGTCGAGGCTGCCCTTCCAGAAATCGGTGCGATACGACGCCTCGAAATCGATGCCCGCGGTCATGATCGACTGGAAATTGGCCGGCGCGAGCAGGATGCCGCTGATCTGGCCCGGCGTGCTGCCGCTCGCAGGGCCGCGGGTGACCAGCGCGCACGATCCGGCGTCGCCATTGTTGCAGCGATTGACGATCTGCTGGGCGGTCAGCGCCGCGATCGCGCCTTCGATCTTGATGTCGTAATAGTCGAGCGAGAAGCGCAGGTCGCGCGTCGGCGACACGACCATGCCCAGCGTCAGCGTGTCCGCCTTTTCGGGCTTCAGGAACGGGTTGCCGCCCTGGGTGGTCGAGACCGAATAGACCTCGTTCGCGCGCGCGCTGTCATTGATGTTGAAGATCAGCGTCTGTCCCGCAGCGAACAGTTCCTGGATGTTGGGCGCGCGGATGTCGCGCGAGCGGGTGCCGCGGAAGCGCAGGAAATCGGTCATCGCATAGTTGATGCCGATCTTCCACGTCTCCACCTGGCCCGACGTCTTGTAGTCGGTGATCCGCCCAGCGACATTGAGGTCGAGATTCTTGGCATAGTCCTGGTCGGCGAGGATCGGGATCAGCAGCTCGCCGAACGCTTCCTTGACCTCTTCGGTCCCCGAGAAGGGCAAGGTGTTGCCGACGCGATAGACGGTCGCCCCGCCCGGGCGGCTCGCCGAGATCGGATCGGACAGGACGTCGACCTCGAACTTGCGCCAGTGGACGCCGCCCGCGAAGCTCACCGTGCCGGCGGGCAGCGAGAACAGGCTGCCGCGCACGACGAGGTCCGCGGCCTGCTGCTTCATCTGCCAGTCGCGGATCGAATCCCCGGTGATATAGTCGAGCGCGGCCTGCTGCGTTCCCGGCGCAACCACGCCGAACAGGTTGAGCGGCACGCAGCCATTGCCGGGATTGGTGATCGTCGAGCGGCAGATCGGATCCACCACGCCCGGCGTCGCGGGGTTGTCGACCGCATCGAGCGCGTTGCGCCAGTTGGCGGTGTGCCGCGCCCCGGCGAAATTGGTATAGTCGCGCGCCTTCCCGTAGGTGTAGGAGACGTCGTAGCTCCACGATCCGCCGAGCTTGCCGCGCAACCCCGCAACCGCCTGCCAGTTCCACGTCACCTTGTTGATATAGCCGCGCGCATAATCGTTGATCGCGCGACCCATCACGAAGCTGGTGATGTCCGGATTGGCGTTCAGGATCGTGCGGATCGAGGCCGGCAGGAAGACGTTGTCGCGCTGGATCGTGATCTGGTCGTTGGCGGTGATCGACGGCGCGTTCTCGATGTCCGAACGCGCATAGCCGAAGCTCGCATAGAAGGTCGCGGCGGTATCGAATTCGAACTCGCTCGCGCCATAGGCGGCCCAGCGCTTGTAGGGCTGTTTGAGCACCGCGTCGCAGATGCCGCAGACGCCGTCGCCGCCCTGATGCGCGTTGGCGGTCTGGTTGGTGCCGTAGTTGAACGGACCGGTCTGGCCATTGCCGAGGAACTGGATGCCGCGGAGCAAGGTCGTGCCGTTGGCGCCGGTCGCGCTGTTGATCAGGCCGCCATAGGAGGCGTTCGACGTGCGCGGCTGGTTCACCAGGATGAAGGTCGGTGCGGTGTTGGTCGGCGTGCTGGCGGGGTTGGCGATGGTGGCGTAGTCGCCCCATTCGCGCTCACCATAATCGAGGATGCCTTTGCTCTGCGCCATTTCGGCGCCGACGATGATGTGGCCGCGCCCGCCGGCGAACTTGGCGCCTGCCGCTGCCGAGGCGAGGTAGCTCTTGTTGTCGCCATAGTTGCTGATGCCGTACTGCGCGTTGCCGCGCACGCCCTCGAGCTTGTGGTCGATCTTGAAATTGACCACGCCCGCGACGGCGTCCGAACCATAAGCGGCTGAGGCGCCGCCGGTGACGACTTCGGCGCCCGAAATCACCGCCTGCGGGATGTTGTTGACGTTGACAACGCCCTCGGGCGACGACGGCGTCGGCCGCTTGCCGTCGACCAGGGTGAGCGTTCGCAGATAGGTGAGGCCGCGCAGGTCGAGATAATTGCCCGACGACAGCTTGGAAAGGTTGGTCGAAGCCTCGGGCGTGACGCTGGGCTTCAGCGCGGGATACTGGTTGAGTGCGTCGGCGACGTTGGGCGCCGCGACGCGCTCGAAATCCTCGGTGCCGACGACCGTGACCGGGGTGGGCGTGTCGAAACCGCTGCGCGCGATCTGCGATCCGGTGACGATGACCTCTTCGGGTTCTTCGGCGGCATCCTGCGCCCAGGCGAAGCTTGGCAGAACCATCGGCAGCCCCAAGGCCGCACCCGCCAGAATCCGGCGCTTCCAGTTGCGCCGCACGCCCATCAATTCCGAAACGGCCATCGCGTGTCCCCTATTTCGATTCGTGAAAACCGTGCCCCCTGTGCGGCAACGGAGCCGCTCTTCCCGGCGACTCTCGAATTTCTCTGACGGCATTTGTTCTCTTATTGGAGAATGTCGTCAAGACAGAAAATGACATACCGATGACCGCCTCGCGAAACTTCCGTTCCCGATGCACCTCGGTCACCAGAACCGATTTCAAATCCGCAAATCTATGCTAGATGGCAGACAAATGACGCCGAGCCTTGGAACAATCGTGAAACGTCTGCGCCAGGAGCGCGGATGGAAATTGTCGGATATGAGCCGCGCCGTCGGCATTCCGCTCTCGACCTTGTCGAAGATCGAGAACGACAAGCTGACGCTGAGCTACGACAAGCTCCAGCAGTTCGCGCGCTCGCTCAACATCCCGCTGACCGCGTTGTTCGCCGAACCGGCGCCCAAGAAAGGCGCGCCCGTCGTCACCGGCCGGCGAAGCATCGCGACGCTCGACCGCGCGATCCATATCACCACCAACAACTACGAATACAGCTATTTCTCCAGCGAGCTGCGTAACCGCCGGATGATCCCGATCCACGCGCGTGTAACGTCCAAGACGCTGGAAGAGTTCGGCGAGCTGGTGCGGCACAGCGGCGAGGAATTCGCCTATGTGACCGAGGGCGCAGCCATTCTCCATACCGAGTTTTACGAGCCGGTGACGCTGCACGAGGGCGAGGGCGTCTATATCGACAGCACCATGGGCCACGCCTATCTGGTCGCGCCCGGATACGAAGAAGCGGCAATGCTGGTGGTGTGCGCATCGGGCGACGAGCATCTGCAGGACGAGTTGATCGCCGAAGCCGAAGCGCGACAGGGCGAGGATGGCGCGGACACCGGCGCACCGCGCTGGTCGCGGCCGGGATAGCCGGCGCAATTTTCGCAGAGTAGAATACTTTCCATAATGAAAATCACCCGCTAGGAATTCTCCTGGAGCGATTCGCCGTGGTGTGAATCGTGAACAGGGGAGTGGCGCATGAAGCTGCACATTTTCGCCGCAGCCGCCGCGGCCGCCATCGCGGTCGCACCGGTACAGGGGCAGGAACCGGCCCCCGAATATGACATCGTCATTCGCGGCGGCCGCGTGCTCGACGGCGCGGGCAATCCCTGGGTCTCCGCGGACGTCGCGATCAAGGACGGGCGCATCGCCAGGATCGGCAAGGTTTCCGGCAAGGGCAGGCAGGAGGTCGACGCGCGCGGCCGCTACGTCTCGCCCGGCTGGATCGACATGATGGACCAGTCGGGCCGCGTCCTGCGCACCAACGGCATCGCCGAGAACAAGCTGCGCACCGGCGTCACTACGCTGATAGCGGGCGAAGGCGGCACCCCCGTCTCCGCCGATCAGGTCGCTGCCTATTTCGAGGAGCTTGAGACCAAGGGGATCGCGGTCAATTTCGGCACCTATTATTCGCCGACCCAGGCTCGGCGCGAGGTGATGGGCGATGCTGCAGGCGCGCCAACGCCCGAGCAGATGCTTCAGATCAAGGCCAGGGTGCGCACCGCGATGAATGCGGGCACGCTCGGCCTCGCTACCGCGCTCATCTACCCGCCGGGCAGCTTCCAGAGCACCGACGAGCTGGTCGAGATCGTCAGGACCGCAGCGCCGTGCAACGCGATCTACGCGACGCATATGCGCGACGAGAGCGAAGGGCTGCTCGACGGCGTCAAGGAAGCGATCGCGATCGGCGAGCGCGCCGGGGTAAAGGTCGAGATCTTTCACCTCAAGGCCGCCTGGGCGCCCAAATTCGGCCAGCTGATGCCGCAGGCGGTGAAGCTGATCGCCGATGCGCGCGCCCGCGGCGTCGATGTTGCGGCGGACATGTATCTCTATCCGTTTGCGGGCACGGGGCTTGAGATCATCGCGCCCAACTGGGTGTACGAGAAGGGCTTTGCCGAGGCGGTGAAGCTGCTCAACGATCCGGCGCAGCGCGCGAAGATGAAGCGCGACATCGCCGCAGGGCCGCAGCCGGGCTGGACCAACATGGTCGTCTCCGCCGGGGGCTGGGACAAGATCGTGCTCGGCAATGCGCACAATCCGCGCTGGGACAAATACCGGTTCCAGTCGCTCGCCGCGATCGCCAGGGCCGAGAAAGCCGACCCCGCCGACATCGCCTGGGACATCATGCTCGCCGCGCTCCCCAAGCGCGCGGTCGCGCTCTACTTCATGATGGACGAACGCGACATCGAGACCGCGCTCAAGCAGCCCTGGGTCTCGATCGGCAGCGATGCCGGCGCGGCGGAGGTGTTCGGCCAGATCGACGGGCTCGGCCTTCCCCATCCGCGCGCTTATGGCAACGCCGCGCGCACCATCGCCGAATATGTCAAGCGCCGCCCGGTGCTGACGCTCGAGGATGCGGTGCGCAAGATGACGTCATGGCCCGCGCATCGCATGGGTCTGACCGATCGCGGCGTGCTGCGCGAGGGGCTGCGGGCCGACGTGACGATCTTCGACTATGACAAGCTGGATGACCGTGCGGCGTTCAACCAGCCCACCGTCTCGCCAGTCGGGATCGACGATGTGATCGTCAACGGCCAGCTCGTGCTGGCCGGTGGCAAGGTGACCGGCGCCCGGCCGGGTTCCGTTCTGAAGGGCGCTTGCGCGGCGCCGGGAGCACAACTCAAGTGACCAGATTGAAACTGACGACGAGGCTGGAAGAATGGCCGACGCACAGCCCGTTCCGCATCACCGGCAAGGTGTGGACGAGTGTGCCGCTGCTGATCGTCGAAGTGTCCGACGGCGAGCACACCGGGCGGGGTGAGGGTGCCGGCGTCTATTATCGCGACGATACTCCGGCGAAGATGATCCGCACGGTCGAGACCGTGCGCGAGGCGATCGAGGCTGGGATCACCCGCGCCGAGCTCCAGCAGCTGCTCCCGCCCGGCGGCGCACGCAATGCGGTCGATTGCGCCCTGTGGGAGCTCGAGGCCCGGCAGAAGGAGACGACGGTGATGGCGCTGGCGGGGATCGCCGATCCGCGCCCGCTGGTGACCGTGTGCACCGTCGGTGCCGACACGCCCGAGGCAATGGCGCAACAGGCGCTGGCCTATGGCGGGGTGCCCGCGCTGAAGCTCAAGCTGACCGAAGATCCGTCCAACGCCGACCGGGTGCGCGCCGTGCGCGCGGCCTGCCCCAAGGCGTGGATCGGCGTGGACGCCAATCAGGGGCTAAACCGCGCGACCACCGAAAAGCTGCTGCCGGTGCTGCTCGAGGCGAACGTGGCCTTGCTCGAACAGCCGGTGGTGGCGGGGCAGGACGCCTCGCTCGACGGCCTCAAGTCGCGCATCCCGCTCGCTGCGGACGAAAGCGCGCAGAGCCTTGCCGACCTGCCGTCGCTGATCGGGCGCTATCAGGTGGTGAATATCAAGCTCGACAAATGCGGCGGACTGACCGAGGCGCTGGAGATCGCCCGGCAGGCGTCGGTGCTCGGCCTCAAGGTGATGGTCGGCAACATGCTCGGCACCTCCTGGTCGATGGCCCCGGCCTATGTCGTCGGCCAGCATTGCGACGTCGTCGATCTTGACGGCCCGCTGCTGCTCGGCCGCGACCGCGACGTCGCCGCGACCTATCGCGATGGCCGTATCGAGATTTCACCCCTCGTCTGGGGAGGCACCGATGCCGCTGCCTTCGCTTGAACTGCCTGCCCCCTATCTGCTGTTCCTCGGCGACCTGGCCGAGCCGGGCTACGCAAAGACCGGGCTCGGCCTTGCCGAATGGGCAAGCGACCGCTGCGTCGGCGAGTTGGATTTCGCCGGTACCGTCGTGACCACCGGGCTGCCGCGGATGAGCGCGCCGGAGGCCGTGGCCGCGGGCGCGCGATCGGTGGTGATCGGGGTCGCCAATCCCGGCGGTGTGATCGCCGACAGCTGGGTCGCGCCGCTGGTCGAGGCGATGGCCGCGGGACTCGATCTGGTGAGCGGCATGCACGGCCGCCTCGCCGATCATCCCGCGATCGCGGCGGCGGCGGCGCAACATGGCGTGAAACTGCATGACGTCCGCGTGCCGCCCGCGGGGATTCCCGTCGGCACCGGCGACAAGCGCAGCGGCAGACGGCTGCTCACGGTCGGCACCGATTGCGCGCTTGGCAAGAAGTACACGGCCCTCGCCCTTGCCCGCGCCTTCGCCGCGCGCGGGGTGCCGAGCGATTTCCGCGCAACCGGCCAGACCGGCATCCTGATCGCGGGCGGCGGCATCCCGATCGACGCGGTCGTCTCCGACTTCGTCTCGGGCGCGGCCGAACTGCTCAGCCCCGCGGCTTCGGCGGATCACTGGGATGTCATCGAGGGTCAGGGTTCGCTCTTCCACCCCAGCTATGCCGCGGTGACGCTGGGCCTCATCCACGGCAGCCAGCCCGATGTGATCGTGCTGTGCCATATGCCGGGGCGCACGACGATCCTGGGGCGGCCGGGCTACCCGCTTCCCGCGCTCGACGTGGCGATCGACGCCTATCTCGGCGCGGCGCGGCTGACCAATCCGGCGGTGCGCTGCGCCGGGATCAGCCTCAATACGGCGGGGCTGGACGATCGGGCAGCAGCCGACGAGATTGCGCGCGTGGCGGATCGCTACGGCCTGCCCGCTGCCGATCCGATCCGGGGCGGGGCTGCGTTCGACACTTTGGCGGAGGCCTGCCTGCGCTGACGGGACACACTGACGGAACAGGGAGTGATGGTGATGCGGAAAGCGTTCGGACTGGCATGTATCGCACTGGCCGTGCTGGTCGGCATTCCGGTCACCGCCACTCCCGTGCCGGCGCCGGCGGCAAATGCACCCCGCCAGTCGGCGCCGGCTTATGATATCGTGCTGCGCGGCGGCACCATCTATGACGGCAGCGGCAAGCCGGGGGTGAAGGGCGATGTCGCGATCCGCGGCGAGCGGATCGTCTATGTCGGCCCCAAGGCACCGGGCAAGGCGAAGACGGTGATCGACGCCACCGGCATGGCAGTCGCGCCGGGCTTCATCAACATGCTGAGCTGGGGCATCGAATCGCTGATCGCCGACGGCCGCGGCCTCAGCGAACTCAAACAGGGCGTGACGCTTCAGGTGTTCGGCGAGGGCGAGAGCATGGGTCCGCTCAACCCGGCGATGAAGGCGGACATGGTCCGCCGCCAGAGCGACCTGCGCTACAATGTCGAATGGACCAGCCTTGGCGAGTATCTCGACTGGCTGGCGAAGCGTGGCGTGTCGCAGAACGTCGCCTCCTATGTGGGCGCCGCCACGGTGCGCATCCATGTGCTCGGCGAGGGCGATGTCGATCCCGATGCGGCGCAGCTTGCACGCATGCGCGCGCTGGTCGCGGCCGAGATGCGGCAAGGCGCGCTCGGCGTCGGCTCCTCGCTGATCTACGCCCCGGCGAGCTATGCCGAGACGCCCGAGCTGATCGCGCTGGTCGACGAGGCCGCGCGCTGCGACGGCGGCTATATCAGCCATATGCGCTCCGAGGGCGACCGGCTGCTGGAGGCGATCGACGAGCTGATCGGAATCGCCCGCGCGACCGGCGCGCGCGCGGAAATCTATCACTTCAAGCAGGCGGGCCGCGACAACTGGCACAAGATCGATGCAGCAATCGCACGGGTCGAGGCGGCGCGGCGCACGGGATTGAGGATAACCGCCGACATGTACCCCTATGACATTGCCGGCACGGGACTGGATGCGGCGATGCCGACCTGGGTCCAGTCGGGCGGGTTGGAGGCGTGGATCGAACAACTGCGCAAGCCGGAGGTCCGCGCGCGCGTGATCGCCGAGATGAAGGCGCCGGGCGTCGGCTGGGAGAATATGTACCGCGCCGCGGGCGGCGCCAGCGGGATGATCGCGGTCGGCTTCAAGAACGAGAAACTGAAGCCGCTCTCAGGCAAGACCATCGCCGAGATCGCGGCAATGCGCGGCACCAGCCCTGAGGATACGATCATCGACCTGGTGATCGAGGACGGCAGCCGAGTCGGCACGCTCTATCGCTTGATGAACGAGAACAATGTCGCACGCGCGACCTCCCTGCCGTGGATGAGCTTCGGGTCCGACGCCGGGGCGCAGGCACCCGAGGGTGCGTTCCTCAAGTCGCGGCCGCATCCGCGCGCCTATGGCAGCTTCGCCCGCGTGCTCGGCAAGTACAGCCGCGACGAGAAGCGGCTGTCACTGGCCGAGGCCGTTCGCCGGATGAGCGCGCTGCCCGCCGCCAACCTCGCCCTGCGCGAGCGCGGCTCGCTCAAGCCCGGCTACTATGCTGATGTGGTCGTGTTCGATCCCAGGACGATCGCCGATCGCGCGACGGTCGAGAACCCCTGGGCGCTCGCCACCGGGGTGCGCGACGTCTTCGTCAACGGCACCGCCGCACTGCGCGGGGGCGAGGCGACCAAGGCGCGGCCGGGTCAGGTCGTCCGCGGCCCCGGCTGGACCGGCTGGCCCGGCGGCGGGGCGTGCAAGCCCGGCAACTAGGGCGTCGGCGCTTCGGCCCTAGCGCCGCAACGCCGCCGCAAACTGCGCCGCCGGGACGCCGAGCTTCACCGTGTCGTCGATCGCCGTGCGCATCCGCCCGAAGGTCGCGAGCAGTTCGGCGCCGTCGAACTGGTCCGCACGGACATTGTAGCGGCGCGGCTCGATCCCGAACCCCGCATACATGCTGAGCCAGCTCGGGTCCTGGAACGTCTCCCACTCGTAACGCACCAGCTCGCCCTGCGCCCGCCAGGCATCGATCTTGCCCTGCAGATGCCCGGGCAGTTCCATCGTCCGCATCCGGTCCCACAGCGGTTCGCCCTCGCGGCGATTGAGGCAATAGTGGACCAGCAGGAAATCGCGGATCCGCTCGAACTCGAGCTGCGACTGGCGGTCGAACAATGCCGCCAGCGCCGGGTCGAACCTGCGATCGGGGAACAGCCGCACCAGCCGTTCGAGGCCCGACTGGATCAGCGTGATGCTGGTCGATTCGAGCGGTTCGAGGAATCCGCCCGCCAGCCCGATCGCGACGACATTGCCTTTCCAGAAGCTGGCGCGATGTCCCGGGGTGAAGCGGATACGCCGCGCCTCGCCCAGCGCCGGGCCCTCGATATTGGCGCGCAGCACCGCCTCGGCCTCATCGTCGCTGATATAGTCGGAACAATAGACATAGCCGTTGCCGATCCGATGCCGCAGCGGGATATGCCATTGCCAGCCCGCAGCGCGTGCGGTCGATGTGGTCACCGGGCGATAGGCTCCGGACGGCTCGCAACCGAGCGCGATCGCGCGATCGCAAGGCAACCAGTTCCGCCAGTCGACGAACGGCACCCCCATCGCCTCGCCGATCAGCAGACCGCGAAAGCCCGAACAATCGATCCACAGATCCGCCGCCACGCTGCGCTCGTCTGCGAGCCGCACCGCGCGCACCTGCCCGTCCTCCGGCGCCTGCTCGACACCGTCGATCCGAGCATCGATGTGCGTGACGCCCAGCGACAGTGAAAGATCGCGCAGCAGCGTGGCGAACATCGACGCATCGAAATGCAGCGCGAAATCGAACACGCCAAGCTCGCTGCCCGGCTGCTCGGGCGGGGGCAGGAACCGCCCCTGTTCGGCCAGCTGGGTGCAGAGGCAATAATCCTCCAGCGACAGGTCGTGTCCCGCAGCGCGCAGCTTCAGCCAATATTGGTGGAAGGGCACGCCGCGCGCAGAGACGCCGTAAAGGCCGAAGGGGTGATAGAAGCGATGCCCCGGCTCGGCCCAGTCGGCGAAATGGATGCCGTATTTGATCGTCCCTTCGGTCGCCGCGAGCACGTCCGCATCGGCAAGCCCGACCACGGCAAGGAAGTCGCGGATCGCGGGCACCGTCGCCTCGCCGACACCGACCGTCCCGATCTCCGAACTGTCGATCAGCGTGATGGCGATGTTCGTATGCGCGAGGGTGCGGGCCAGATAGCTCGCCGCCATCCATCCGGCGGTTCCGCCGCCGACGATCGCGATCGTGCGGATCGCATCCTCTCCATGTTCTTCTGTCATAGCGTCATTCATCCGCGGCAACGGCCCATCGCGCCAATAAAAAATGCCCGCCGGCGCATTGCGACCGGCGGGCAGTGAGGAGTCCTTTCAAGAGGATCAGAACTTGGCGCGGACGCCCGCGACGAAGCGCCGCTCGTAGATCTGATCCCAGCCAACCTGGTCTTCCCAGGTCAGGTAGTAGCGCTCATGCTCGCCGGTCAGGTTCGAGGCCTGGCCATAGATGGTGAAGTTATCCGTCACGTCGAACGAGATCGACGCATCGAAATAGTTGGTCGGGCGCTGATAGACCGACAGGCCGGCGATACCGCTCCAGTTCTGGGTCTGCAGACGCTTCGAGCGGTAGTTGTAGGCGATACGCGCCGAGAACGGCCCGGATTCGTACCAGAGTGCGGCGTTGACCTGATGCTTAGAATTGTCCTGGAAGGGCTGCTTGTTGCCAGCCAGATCGACACCGCCCGCATCGCCGAGCGACAGGGTGTAGTTGGCATCGATACCGAAGCCGCCGAAGAAGCCATCTACCCCATAGTCCGTCAACGCCTGGCGTGCCGAGAATTCGAGGCCCTTCAGTGTGCCGCCCGCACCCTGGGTGATCGTGCTCACCGGCAGCGCGGTGTTGCGCACGACGCCGTCATTGTCGGGGATGTCGTTACGCAGGATGGTCGTGTTGACGATGAAGCTGTCGACGCTGAGGTAGAACGCGCCCGCCGCCAGCATGCTCGACTGGCCGGTATAGAGCTCGAGGCTCGCTTCGACGTTGCTCGACCGCCACGGATCCAGGTTCGGGTTGCCGCGCTGCTGCGCCGACTGGGCACGGAAGATCGGCGGGTTGACCGTGGTATCGATCGCATAGCCGACGTTGAGGCCGCCACCCCATTGGAGGAAGTCGAGCAGCGTCATCGTCTTGGCATAGGAGACGCGGAACTTCAGCTTGTCGCTCAGGTCGAACGACGCGTTGAACGCCGGCAGGAAGTCGGTGAACTCGCGGTTGGTATAGAGGTCACCGGCATCGACGCCCGACACGCCATAGGCCTGCGGCACGCCGACGATGTTCTGACGCACGCGGAACTTGGTGTTGACGACGCGGACGCCGCCGTTGGCACGGAACGGCAGGCCGAAGACTTCGCCCTCGCCGTTCACCTGCACGTAACCGGCGATCTGGCGCAGGTTCATGTCGAACGAGTCCGCCGGGTTCACGTTGTTCTTGTTGCCCGGATAGAACTTGTTCTGGAAAGCCTCGGCATCGTCCATCGCGCGCGGATCGAGCACCCAGATGTTGGGCGCGCCAGCCGCCGGCATCGCATACTGCTTCACCAGGCCGCCGAAGATCGGATCCGTGCCGGGACGGACGAAGCCGGCGGTATAGGCATTGCCCGCCGCGTCGCGGACGGCGCAGCTCGAATTGCCCAGATTGACGTCGAACGCCTTCCACTTGACGAAGCAGCCGGCCGCCGGATTGCCCGGATGATCGGTGTTGCCGACATAATAGGGCGACACGCGCTCGAACACGAACTGCTCGGCCGACCGCTCGCTGTACCGCGCACCGGCGCTGATGCCGATGCCGCTGTCCGACTTCCACTCGACGTCGCCGCGGATCGTCCAGATGTCGCCCTTGCGGCTGTCATTGCCCTCGGACGAGATCGTCTTGAGCGCATAGTGGCTCAGATTCGTCGCCTGGTTCAGGAAGTTGGTCGGGAAGGTGAAGGCCAGTGCCCCGCTCGAATAGTCGAGCGTCGCCTTCTGGCTGTAGACGCGGTAGCCGCCCGGGTTGAACGCGCGGTCGCCACCCAGGCTCGCCGGATAGTTGCCGACGCCCGAATAGGCCCACTGGACACCGTCGGTCAGGTTGAACTGCAGATAGCTCTGGTCGAGCTCACGCTCGGCCTTGCCATAGATGCCGCGCAGCGATGCCTTCAGCCCTTCGCCATTGTCGAAATCGAGCTGGAGGTTGTAGTTCTGCGACTCCGACTTGATCCGGAAGGTTTCCGAATAGCTGTCGAAATTCGGCATGTCATATTCATAGGTCTGGACCGTGTGAATATTGTACTGCCGGCCGCCGATCGGCGCGCTCAGCGCACCGGTGTTGCGCGACTTGGTCGGACGGTAGGGCGACGACATCCAATCGACATTCTGGAACTGGAAGCCCGCGGTGCGGTCATACTGGGTCTGCTTGGTGTAGAAGGCGTCCGCGGTCAGCTTGAGCGTGTCGCTCAGCTCGAACTGGAGCGAGACGTTGCCGCCGAAACGCTCGCGCGAGGTGATGCGGTTCCACACGGTGTGCGATTGCGCGGTGATGTAAGCATCGTTCGCGTCGCCGTCGCCATTCATGTCGAAACCGGTGATCACGCCGGCAGCGTTGCGAACCGGCGTGCCGCGGCTGACGCCGTTGTTGCCGACCGCAAAGTCCCCCTGCGACCCGGCCGCCTGCTGCGCTGCGCTCAGCCCTTCTTCGCTGAGGCCGACACCGTAGCTCTGGATGCCGTTATAGCTGTTGGACAGATCGACCTTGCTGTACGCGGCCGAGACGAGGATGCCGAAGCGGCCCGAGTTATAGGCGACCAGACCGTTGAACGACGGATTCCATTTCTTGGTCTTGTCGCCATATTGCGCTTCGGCCGCAGCCGCGACGGTCAGGCCGTTGGGCAGGCTGAACGGACGGCGCGTGAGCAGATCGACGGTGCCCGAAAGGCCGCCCTGCTGCAGCGAGGCAGTCGGCGATTTGAAGACGGTAGCGCCGGCGAACAGCTGCGAAGGGATGTCGGTAAAGTTCGGCTGAACGGTCGTGACAGAGTTGGCTCCGAGGAACTCCTCGCCGTTGAGAAGGGTGGTGACCTGCGGAAGGCCGCGGATGTTTATCTGGCCGCCCTCGCCCGCGTCGCGGCGAATCTGGATGCCGGGAATTCGCTGAAGCGAATCGGAGATGGTGCGATCGGGCAGCTTGCCGATATCCTCCGCACTGATCGCATCGACGACGCTGTCCGCTTCCCGCTTCACATCGATCGCACGCGCCTGCGACGCACGGATGCCGGTGACGAGAATTTCGTCCTCCTGACCGACCGTGGCATCTGCAGCCGCGGCAGCGTCCTGCGCCTGCGCGATGCCCGGGATGCTAAGCGCTGCGGCAGACACCGCCGCGAGCAACACCGTCCGCGCATCAACCTTCCGAATTGACATATCCTTCTCCCTGTGTCCCGGCAGACAAGCGCCGCCACCCCTGCCCCGCTGCTTCCCACGGGATCAGGCGAGTATGCAATACATTTATGAGACCAATAGTCAATATGTATGAGACCAGTTCAGTAGAGGTATTACATCCTACTGAATCAGCAGCCTAGCCGCCTCAGCGCGCAGTGCGACGATGGAGCGTTCCGCGATATTCGCGGCCCGGCCGGGCGCTGCGAAAGGTCTCGATCGCGCCGCGGTCCTGCACCGTCACATAGGCGGTCCGCCCGTCCCGGCCGCCGAACGCGATGTTGCTCGGCAGCCGCCCTTTCAGGCGCACCTCGCGCGTGACCGTGCCGTCGGGATCTAGGATGGCGACCGTCCCGCCGCCGTGCCGTGTGACATAGAGATTGCCGTCGCGGTCGCAGCGCATACCATCGAGCCCGTGATCAGCGAATGTGGCGAAGATCCGTTTGCCCGATATCCCGCCCTGCGCGTCGAGATCATAGACCCAGATGCGGCGCTGGACGCTCTCGCCGACATAAAGGCTCCGGCCGTCCGGGCTCACCTCGATCCCGTTGGTCGTGCCCATCCCGTCTTCAAGGATCTGCGCCTGACCGTCGCGGCCGATTCGCCAGATCCGTCCGCTCCCGTTCTTCCAGTCGGGGTCGCTCGCATAGAGCGTGCCGTCGGGTGCGATGGCGATATCGTTGGGCTGGTGCGCGCCCGGCAGCTCGGCATAGGTCGAGAGCCGGCCCATCCTATCCGCGGCAAGGATGCGGTGCCCCTTGTAATCCGCGATCAGCATCCGGCCGTCGGCTGCGAAACGGATGCCGTTGCCGATGCTGCCTGCAGGCAAGGCCACGAACAGCTCGGCCTTACCCGCCTCGGTAACACGCCCGATCGTTCCCTCGCGCGCAAAGTTAACGACGTAGAGCGCGCCGTCGGGGCCGGTCGCCGGGCCCTCGATGCCGGAAGTGAACACGCCGTCGCCGACATGGTCGCGAACGATATAGTCGCCCCCGCCGGCGTGCTGCGTCGCGGCGCAGCCGCCCAGCAGCGCCGCGCCCGCGAGCACAAGACCGGCGCGCTTCACAGCACCGCACTCAGTGCGAGCGTGAGGAGGAGCGCGACGATCGAGATCAGCGTCTCGCAAACCGTCCAGGTCTTGAAGGTCTGCGACAGGGTGAGCCCGAAATAGGTCTTCACCAACCAGAAGCCGCCGTCGTTGACGTGCGACAGGATCAGCGACCCCGCCCCTGTCGCAAGTACGAGCAGTTCGGGCGAGACCCCGCTCCCGGCCGCGACCGGCGCCACGATCCCCGCTGCTGTTGCCATCGCCACCGTCGCAGAACCGGTCGCGATCCGCATCATCGCCGCGACCAGCCAGGCGAGGACCAGCAGCGGCACCTCCACCGACTGCGCCATCCCGACCACCGATGTAGAGATGCCCGCCTCCATCAGAATCTTGCCGAAGCCCGCGCCGGCACCGACGATCAGCGTGATCAGCGCGGTCGGCGCCAGACAATCCTCGAGGAACCGCCCGATCGATTCGCGATCGAACCCCCGCGCGCTGCCGAAGGTAACGAAACTCAGCAACAGGCCCGCCAGCAGTGCCGTGACCGGATGCCCGGAGAAGCGGATCGCATCGTTCACCAAGCTTCCCCTGGCTGCGAACAGATCGGCCCAGCTGCCGATCAGCATCAGCGCCACCGGCAGCAGAATCGTCGCGACGGTGATCCCGAACCCGGGCAGTTCGCGGCTGTCGACCTTCCGCTCGGTCAGCGCCTCGGCCATCGGGTTGACGCCGTCGACGGTGACATGGCGGTCGATCAGCGTGGCGAAGACCGGTCCGGCAAGCGCCGCGGTCGGGATGCCGACGATCAGGGCATACAGGACGGTGAGGCCGATATCCGCCTGGTACGCGCCCACCGCGAGCAGTGCCGCGGGGTGCGGCGGGATCAGGCCGTGGACCACCGAAAGCCCGGCGACCATCGGCAGGCCCACCTTCAGGATCGACGTCCCCGTCCGCATCGCTACCGTGAACACGATCGGCATCAGCAGCACGAAGCCGACCTCGAAGAACACCGGCAGGCCGACAAGGAACGCCGCGGCCATCATCGCCCAGTGCACCCGGGCAGGTCCGAACCAACCGATCATCGTCTGGGCGATGCGCTCGGCCCCGCCCGATTCGGCCATCAGCTTGCCCATCATCGTGCCGAGCCCAACGACCAGCGCGATATGCCCGAGCGCGTTGCCGACGCCCGCTTCGTAGATCACCAGCAGCTTGTCGAGCGGCAGCCCAGCCGACGCGCCCAGCGCCAGCGAGGTGACGAGCAGCGCGATGAACGGGTTGAGCTTCAGCCGGGCGATCAGGAAGATCAGCCCGCCGACCGAGGCGAGGCCGAGCAGGACAAGGAAGACCTCCCGGCTCATCGTGCGGTCTTCTCACGCAGCTGGACCGACTTGATCGTCCAGAGCGGGTTGTTGCCGTTGCCGGTGAAGGTCACGCACAGGTCCTGCGCGCCCTTTTGCGGTGTCACCGGAATCGTCAGGCGGGTGAGCGCCGGGCTCGTTGCCTGGGCGAGCGAGACCCAGCCGATCCGTTCGCCCTTGCACCCCGCGCGGACCTCGAGCTCGCCCGCGGGCGTCGCCGGCTTGGCGCGCGGCGCGATGGGACGGCCATTATTGAGCTGGAAATTGTAGGGCACCTGCCCGACTTCGACCTCGACCGCGGTAACCGCATCCATCGGCGCTGCTTCATAGATCCAGCACGGTTCGAGGATATTGACGAGGAAGTCGGCGCGCGGCCCTTCCGCCGGCGCATCGTCGATCAGCGCGAGCGAGTGCGAGGCGCTGCATGCTCTGAGCTCGCGGTCGTCGCGGCGCAGCGCGGCGGCACGGTCGTAGCGTTTGTCGACCGCCCCGGGCAGCCGCTTGCCGCCGCGGAACGCCACCGCCCGCAAGCGGGTGGGGAACGCCACTTCGAGCGGCCCGGCATAGAGGCGCGATGTCGCGCCGGGCGCACTGCCGTCGGTGGTGTAGCGGATCTCCGACTTGACCTGCGTCGCCAGTTCGACCGTCGCACTCTTCGCGGCGACCGCGCGAACGCGTGCAGAGGGAATGAACGCGCTTTCGGCCGGTTTCAGCCCCATCGCCTTCACGCGATCGATCTGCGGGATCAGCCGATCGACGAAGCCGTCGAAATCGCGCCCCTTGCCCAGCCAGGCGACCTCGGCGAGCGCCGAGAGCCGCGGGAAGATCATGTACGCCGCGCGATCGTCGCCGCGGATATGCTCGCTGAACATCGTCGATTGGATGCCAAGGATGTGCCGCTGCTGCTCGGCGGTGAGCGAGGGGGGCAGCGGGTCGAACTTGTAGATGTCCTCCAGCGTGTTGGGCTTGCCGCGCCCCGGCCCTTCCGCTGCGGTGCTGCCCTGGACATGATCGAAATAGAGGTCGGGCGACGGCGCGAGGACCGTGTCGTGCCCGGCCTGCGCGGCAAGCACGGCACCCTTGATCCCGCGCCACGACATCACCGTCGCATTGGGTGCAAGCCCGCCGTCGATGATCTCGTCCCAGCCGATCAGCTTGCGGCCGCGCGCGGTGAGCAGCTTCTCGACCCGCTTCATGAACCAGGATTGCACCGCATGCGCATCCGCCAGCCCCAGCTCGCGCATCCGCTTCTGAACCGCGGGCGACCGCTCCCACTCGGTCGCGACCACCTCGTCCCCGCCGACATGGATATAGGCGGACGGGAACAGCTCGGTCACCTCGGCGAAGATGTCGTCGAGGAAGGTGAAAGTCGGCTCCTCGATGTTGAACAGCCAGGTGTAGACGCCCCAATCCGAATGGATGCCGTCGGGCACCGGCCCGCTATTGCCCAGCTCCGGATAGGCGCGGATCACCGACAGCACATGGCCCGGCATCTCGATCTCGGGCACCACCGTGATGTTGCGCGCCGCGGCATAGGCGACGATCTCGCGGATCTGCGCCTTGGTATAGAAGCCGCCGGTGCGCGGGAGCGGCGGCGCGCCGGGTGCGGTTGCGGGGATGCGCCAGGCGCCGATCTCGGTCAGCTTGGGATATTTGTCGATCTCGATCCGCCATCCCTGATCGTCGACCAGATGCCAGTGCAGCGTGTTGAGCTTGTGTGCGGCCATCGCGTCGATCAACTTCTTGACGAACTCGGGCGACTGGAAGTGCCGCGCGCTGTCGAGCATGAAGCCGCGCCACTTGAAACGCGGCGCATCCGAGACGGTGACCGCGGGCACCTCACCGCCGGGCGCTGTCGCCAGCTGCCACAGCGTGACGGCACCGTGGAAGAAACCGGCATCATCGCTGGCGCTAATGAGCGCGCCAGTCGCTGAAGTGGTCAGGCGATAGCCCTCGCTCGGCAGTCCTGCGACACGCTCGAACAAGACTGTCGGCGCGCCGGCCTTCGCCCTGGCCGGAAGCCCTAGCCCGTTGCGCAACCACACCGCCGCCTTCTCCGCCCCGGCATCGCCCGAAGGCGTCTGGATCGCCAGCCCGTCGGCAAGACGGAACCCCTTGCCTGCTGACGACGCCTCAAGCGGCTGAGGAAGCAGCGGCAACGCCTGCTGCGCCTGAGCCGGCGCGATCAGGGCAATGGCCGCGACGGCCCCTGCAAGAAAACTCCGTGCGCCAACCGGTGCCGCCATGCCTCACTCTCCCTTTTACATATCCAATCTAATACCTTTTATGCGTGCACATCGAGGCACACAGCATGAAAGCGTACTCGACCGGGTGTTCTGCGCAGCTTTCTAAGCTGTCGATCCGCATTTTGCTAGCGGTTTGGTATAAATTGGTTATGCTGTTTGCGTGACCAAAGACCGCGCGCCAGCCAGCGGACGCGGCAATTCGGGAGATGAGAAGGCATGCGTGCACGCACCGGCGACGATCCGGTCATCGTCAAGTTCGAGTTCAACGAAGTGGTCGTTCCCGCCAAGCCGGGGATGATCAGTTCCGAAACGCTGGCCAAGCCGCTGCATATGCTCCCCGTGGGCGGCAAGGCAGCATGGAGCGTCCAGTTCGACGCGCTGCCCAAGCTGGTCGTACGCATGACGCTGGCCAATGGCGTCGTCGCACTCGGCGAATTCTATCGCGACCACGAATGGTCGCGGATCGAGGCGATCGCCGACGGCCTGCTCGGCGTTAACATCGCCGACCTGACCCTGCAGGAACTGCCGCTGCCGCTGGTGCGCGAGTTCGACGGGTTCGAGCTGGCGATCTGGGACGGCTGGGCCAAGACCCTCGGCCTGCCCCTCCACCGCCTGCTCGGCGGCCCGGTGCGCGAGAAGGTGCTGTGTCATGCCTGGTCGAGCCACCGCACGCTCGACGAGATCGGGCCCTGGGTCCGCGCCTATCAGGATCAGGGCTATCACAGCATCAAGCTCAAGGCTGATCTGGAAGACGATGTCGTCGGCCTGTGCGAGCAGATCGCGGTGCATGCGCACGGCATGAAGGTGGTGTTCGACCCCAACCAGCGCTGGGAGAATATGGCTTCGGCCAAGCTGCGCATCCGCGGGCTGGAGCAGGTCGGCAATGTCCAGCTGCTCGAGGATCCGATCCCCAAATGGATGATCCCCGACTATGCCGATCTGTGCCGCTTCTCGTCGATCCCGATCACGCAGCACATCGCCCTGCCCTATATCTATCAGGGCCAGCGCGTTCACGACATCATCGCGCTGATCCAGCAGCGCGCAGCCGACGGGTTCAACTTCAACGCCGGCCTCGCCAAATTCGCGCAGCTCAACGCCATCGCGGAAGCCGCCAACCTCTGGTGCTTCCACGGATCGGAGGTCGATCTCGGCATCCTTGAGGCGATGTACCTTCACCAGTCGATCGCCGCGAAGAGCTGCGTCTGGTCGAGCGACATCTTCGGACGGTTGATCCGCGAGCATGACCTGCTCGAAACGCCCCTCCGCTTCGAGCCGCCTTACGCCTTCGTGCCCGAAGGCCCCGGCCTTGGCGTCTCGCTCGATCCGGCAGCATTGGAACGCTACGGCGTCCGTCACGAGGTTTTCGCATGAGCAGCATCATCCCGGTTCCGTCGGAACAACATGTCACCGCCGGCCCCTATACGCCTGTGCTCAAGATCAGCCGCGACGCCGATCTCGTCCTGATCTCCGGCCAGGCGCCGCTGAACCTCGCGGGCGAGGTGATCGGCGACACGATCGAGGAACAGGCGCGCGTCACGCTGGAGAATTGCCGCAAACAGCTTGCCGCCGCGGGCGCCGACTTCTCGAACGTGTTCAAGGTCAATGTCTATCTGACCGACCTGGCCGACTGGCCGCGCTTCAACGTGGTGTATCGCGAAATCATGCCCCAGCCCTTTCCGGCGCGGACCGCGATCGGCTGCGCGCTGCTCGACGCATTCCAGGTCGAGATCGAGATGTGGGCAGCGGTTCCATGAAGTGGCAGGAACTCAGCAGCCCGCGGCTCGACGCGGTCGACCGCAACACGCCGGTGATCCTCAACATCGCTGCGATCGAGCAGCATGGCCCGCATCTTCCGCTCGACACCGACGCGCTGATCGGCCGGCATTTCACCGACAGGATCGATGCAGAACTCGGCGATCAGGTGCTCATCCTGCCGCAACTCCCGGTGTGCTGCTCGCGCCACCACATGACGTTTGCGGGCACGCTGACCGTGCGGCACGAGACGTTCCTCGCCTATATCACCGATCTGCTCGGTTCGGTGGCAGCGCACGGCTTCCGCAACATCGTGATCTTCAATAGCCACGGCGGCAATCTCGCCATCGGTCAGGTCGTGCTCGAATCCTTCGGCAACGATCACCCCGAGGTCGAGCTGTTCATGCTCACCTGGTGGAAGATCGCCGCCGAGGAACTGGCGAAGATCCAGGAAACCGAATTCGGCGGCGTAGGTCATGCCTGCGAGTTCGAGACCTCGCTGGTCCAGATGATCGCGCCGGAGCTGGTCGAGATCGACGTCGCGGTCGATCAGCTGCCCGTACACGACTTCCACTGGGCCGCGGCCGACCTGCTCAACGCGGGGCGTGCGGCACATCACCGCAACATGCACCAGTTGAGCAACGGCACCGGCGTGTCGGGCTGCCCGTCCAAGGCATCGCCGGGCAAGGGTCAGGCCATCTCGGACGCCGTGACCCGCGCCGCGGTCTCGATGCTGCGCGATATCCGGGGCATTTAGCCGCGCAGTTTCTCGCCCGCGATCCGCGATTTCTCGCGGGCGCGGGCGACGATGGCCGCGCGGCTGGCCGTGATCCGCTCGGTGATCGCCGCCGGCGCGGTGTCGGGCCTGCCGGCGTTGAACGGCGGCTCGGGCGCATATTCGATCGTCAGCTGATACGCCTGCGCCTCCTCCGGACTGCGCAGCAACGAAGCCAGGGTCAAGGCGAAGTCGATTCCCGCCGTCACCCCCCCGCCAGTGATGCGATTACGGTCGATGCAAACGCGCTCGCTCGACGGAATCCCGCCCATCAGCGCCACCAGCTCGCGCACCGTCCAGTGGCTCCCCCCGCGATAGCCGCGCAGCAGGCCCGCGGCGCCCAGCAGCAGCGATCCGGTGCAGTCGCTGGTGACGTAGCGCGCGGACTTGCCATGATGCGCGAAGAATTCGACGACCTCGGGGTCGTCCATCATGTCCAGCGTCCCGCCGAGCCCGCCCGGCGCGAACAGCACATCCAGCTTCTCCGGACAGTCGCGCAACGTCGTGCTCGGCGTCACCGCGATCCCAACCTCGCTCATCACCGGATCGAGCGTCTTCCAGACGAGGTGGATCTCGCTGTGCATGATATTGAACACGGTGAGCGGCCCGACCAGGTCCTGAAGCACCATCTTGGGGTGGACGAGCATCGCGATCTTCGGACGGCCGGGCCCCGCGCCCTTGGCGCCCAGCATCCCGTGCAACGGCTGCGCATGCCCGCCCGACTGCGCCGCCGCCGCGCTGCTGCCCAGCGTCATCGCGGCGCCCGACAGCCCTGCGGCGCCCAGCGTCTGCAGGAACCGGCGGCGGTCCGCATTCGACTGGCAGATATTCTCGATCTCCACGGCAAGTCTCCCGATCCGTTCGCGCCCCTTCGCGCTCGTCGGTCCGGATAGGTCCGCCGAAATCCGGCCGAAAGGACAACCAGCCGTCAAATCCTGCCAGCGGCTCCCGTGGCGCGCGCCGCAAAGCGCTGACGATAGTCGAGCGGGTTGACCCCGAACCGGCGCAGGAAGACGCGACGCAGATTCTGCTCGTCGCCAAAGCCCGCCGCGGCTGCGACCTGCTTGAGGGACAGTCCGCTCGCCTCGAGCAGTCCGGTCGCGGCCTCGACCCGCATCGCCTCGACCGCACGCGCGGGGGTCATGCCGGTCGCTGCCGCATAGGCGCGCGCGAACGAACGTTCGGCCATGCCGGCGCGCGCCGCCAGCCGTTCGACACGCAGGTCTCCTCCCAGATTCTCGCGCATCCAGCCATGGAGTTCGGCGAAGCCTTCGCCGGAACCGCTCTGGAGCAACAGGGGGACGGAGAATTGCGCCTGCCCGCCCGGCCGCTTCATGAACACCACCAGCCGCCGCGCCGCCTCGATCGCGGCGCGATGACCATAGTCCTGCTCGATCAGCGCCAGCGTCAGGTCGATCCCCGCCGTGACCCCGGCCGAGGTCCAGAGCTTGCCGTCGTTGACGAAAATCGAATCGGGTTCGACCGCGATCTGCGGATGATCGTGCGCCAGGCGCGATGCCCAATGCCAATGTGTGGTTGCGCGCCGCCCGTCGAGCAGCCCGGTTGCGGCGAGCACGAATGCGCCGGCGCAGATCGAACAGATGCGGCGCAGGTCCGGGGCATGGGCAGCGATCCATTCGACCAGCGCGTCCGGTACGATCGGGCTGCCCCCGGCGCTGCCTCCGCCGACGATCACCGTGTCGATCCCGCACGGATCGATGTCTGCCAACACCCGGGTGACGATCGGCATCCGCGCCGTGGTCTGGATTTCGCCGCCCTTCGCCGATGCGACGATCGCCTCATACCGTTCGGGCGCGCCGCGATGCGGCTCGCTGGCCTCGAGCGCCTGCAGCGGGCCGCTGATGTCCAGCAGGTTGATCCCGTCAAAGGCGAGGACAAGCGTGCGGATCGGGCGCATTGCGGCTCCTGAGATGGACGCGATCACCGATAGACAGGGCGTCACGCTTCATGGGACAGGATAGCCGCCTCACGAGAGAAACGCCATTGCAATTGATCACGATATACGCAACATAGTCTCGTATTGTGAAACAAACAGGGGTTTGAACGGTGAGTCTGGACCAGCGGACGAAGGCAGAAAATGTGAGCGCGACGCGCGGAACCGGTGGCGATGCGCTGGTGGCTGGCCTGCATCGCTGGGGCGTGGACACGTTCTTCGGCGTTCCCGGCGTCCAGCTCGACGAGCTGTTCGACGGGCTTCAGCGCGGCGGCGGCGATATCCGCGTCGTCCATAGCCGCCACGAACAGGGCGCAGCCTATATGGCGCTCGGCTATGCGATGGTGACCGGCAAGCCCGGCGTCTGCGCCGTTGTCCCCGGCCCCGGCCTGCTCAATGCAGGTGCGGCGCTCTCCACCGCCTATGCCTGCAACGCCCGCGTCCTGTGTCTCACCAGCACGGTCAACAGCGCGCTGATCGACCGCCGCTATGGCGCGCTGCACGAGATCAACGATCAGGACGGCCTGCTGCGCAGCCTGACCAAGTGGAGCGCGCGCGCGACTCATGCGAGCGAGATTCCCGGCCTGCTCGACGAGGCGTTCCGCCAGTTGCTGACCGGGCGTCCGCGCCCGGTGGCGCTCGAGATTCCGCCCGACATCCTCGCCCAGACCGGCTTCTTCACCTATCCCGACGCCCTGCCCTCGCTCGCCAATCCGCTCGCCGATCCCGCGGCGATCGAACAGGCCGCGACGCTCATCGCCGGCGCCCGCAATCCGATGATCGTCGTCGGTAGCGGCGCGCAGGAAGCGGGCCGTGAAGTCCGTGCGCTCGCCGAGCTCATCCAGGCGCCGATCGTCAGCCGCCATATGGGCCGCGGCGTGGTGCGTTCGGACGATGACTACGCGCTCCCCGCCGCCGCGGCACTCCCGCACTGGCCCGATGTCGATGTCGTCATCGGCATCGGATCGCGTCTGACCCAGCTGCGTGAATGGGGCATGGGCGGCGGCCTCAAGGTCGTCCATATCGATCTCGACCAGTCGGAGATCAACCGCATCGCCCCGCCCGCCGTCGGCATCGTCGCCGACGCGGCCGAAGCGACCGCGAAGCTGGTCGACGCGCTCGCGGAAAAGAACCTCTCGCCCGCACCGCGCACTGCCGAATTCGCCGCAATCCGCGCGGCGTTCCGCGAAGAGGTCGCTACCGAAATCCAGCCGCAGGTCGGCTATCTCGACGTCATCCGCGCCGCGATGGCCGAGGACGATGTGTTCGTCGATGAGATGACCCAGGTCGGCTATGCCTCGCGCTACGCGCTGCCGGTCTACACGCCGCGGACCTATGTCAATTCGAGCTATCAGGGCACGCTGGGCTATGGCTTCGCCACCGCGCTCGGCGCGCAGGTCGGCGCGGGCAAGCGGCGCGTGATCTCGGTCAACGGCGATGGCGGCTTCATGTACACCATGCCCGAGCTGGCGACCGCGGTGCTGCATCGCATCCCGCTGATCGCGATCGTGTTCAACGACGGCAATTTCGGCAATGTCCGCCGCATCCAGGCCAACAAATATGGCGGCCGCCTGATCGCATCGAACCTGCACAATCCCGATTTCGTCGCGCTTGCGCACAGCTTCGGCGTCGCGGGTCTGAAGGCGGAGGGTCCCGAAGGCCTCGCCACCGCGCTGGAAACTGCGCGCGGGCTGGAAGGGCCGGTGCTGATCGAGGTGCCGATGAACCTCGAAGCGACGCCGTCGCCCTGGAAGCATGTCCATGGCCGCAAGGTCCGCTGATCGTCGCCCCTCGGCGGCGACGGTCGAGATCCTGCGCACGCTGGTTGGTTTCCCGACGGTCAGCCGGGATTCCAATCTCGACCTGATCCACTGGGTCCGCGACTATCTCGCGGGCCATGGCGTCGCCTCGGTGCTCACCAGCGGCAAGGATCCGGGCAAGGCCAACCTTTTCGCCACGATCGGATCGGGCGAGGGCGGGATCGTCCTGTCGGGGCATAGCGACGTCGTCCCGGTCGACGGGCAGGACTGGCACAGCAACCCGTTCGTGCTCGAGGAGCGCGACGGGCTGCTGTTCGGCCGCGGCACCTGCGACATGAAGGGCTTCATCGCCGCCTGCCTCGCCAAGGTGCCGATGCTCGCGTCCGCGAACCTCAGCGAATCGGTGCACCTCGCCATCTCGTTTGACGAGGAGATCGGCTGCAAGGGCGCCGGCCACATGATCGAGGAACTGGTCGCGCGCGGCCTGCGCCCGCGCGGTTGCGTCGTCGGCGAACCGACCTCGATGGAGCCGGTAATCGGGCACAAGACCGGCAGCGCCTATGGCTGCGCGGTGCACGGGCTCGAAGCACACAGCTCGCTCGCCCCTTACGGGGTCAACGCGATCTTCTACGCCGCGCGGCTGATTGCGCGGATCGAGGCGATCGCCGCCCGCCTGCGTGCCGAGGAACGGCGCCACCCCGGCTATTCGGTCCCCTTTTCGACGCTCTCCGCAGGCGTGATCGAGGGCGGGCAGGCCAGCAACATCGTGCCGGCCTTGTGCCGCTTCCGCTTCGACATCCGCACCCTGCCCTGGACCGATCCGGACGCGATCGTCGCCGAGCTCCAAACCTATATCGACCACGAGCTGTTGCCCGAGATGCGGGCGGTCCATGCCGGCGCACGAATCGAGATCACGATGAACGGGCGGGTTCCCGGCTTCGCGATCGACGCCGACGCGCCGCTCACCCGCCATGTCCAGCGGCTCGCGGGATCGAACGCCGAACCGGGCTTCGTCGCGTTCGGATCGGAAGCAGGGCTGTTCCAGGCGCGGGGCGTGCCGACGATCCTGTGCGGGCCCGGCTCGATCGAACAGGCGCACAAACCCGACGAGTTCGTGGCGCTCGATCAGCTCGCCCGGTGCGAGGATTTCCTCGACCGGCTTGCACAGACCCCGTTCGAGCCCGCCTAGGCGGGCTCGCCGCGCTCCGGCATCAGCGGCGACACCGCGCCCTCGGCATATTCGTTCTGCAGCCGCGCCGCAGTATAGCGGACCTGCTCAAGCAGGTCGGCGTCCGGCTCGGGCATCAGCAGCGAGGAGGAGAGGATCACGCCGACCGTACCCGCGATCAGCCCGTCAGGCTCGAAGATCGCCGCGGCGATGCCGCCCAGGCCGGTGCCGCGCGGATTGGCTTCGAAATCGACGCCATAGTCGCGCAGATTGGCGATGACGCGCGGCGGGGTCGGCTTCTGGTTCTCGAAATAATAGATCAGTCGCGCTGCCGGCGAATTGGGCAGGGTGAGCAGCGTGCCCGGATGGATCATGATCCCGGGTTCGAACTGGTTCTGCACCGAATGCACCACCATCGCCCCGCCGCGCGTCGGCGTCGCGAGCAGCGCGGTGTGGCCGGTGGCGTTGAACAGATCCTGCAGGAAGGGCCGCGCCAGCTGGACGAGGTTGCTGCGATAGACCGCGGCACGCCCGAACTTGAGCAGCTTGCGTCCGAAGACATAGCCCTCGCCCTCGCGCGCGCGATCGACCAGGCCGAGCCGGGTCAGCGTCTGCAGATGCCGCGACACGCGTGCCTTGGTCATGTCGAGCTGCCGCGCCATGTCGGTGACGCGGACCGGATCGGAGGCCTCGGTGAGCACCTCCAGGATCTGGACGGTCACTTCGACGCTCTTCACCCGGGCCGAGCCGGCGTCGTCCTCGGGGATTTCGTTCTGATCGATCATTCGCATCCCCTAACATCGGCCGTCACGGTTGGCGAGACGCCCTTGTTATCAGCGCCATAGCGTGAAACCGCACGACGATCCCGTTCCGCCTTCGGTGCGGTAGAGCTTCTGATAGTCGATCAGCTCCATCGCCAGCCCCGCCGCGTCCATCGCCGCGGAGGTCGCAATCCAGCTCTTGCACTCCGACGTGCCGGCCATCAGTTCATTCTGCGGGATCGCGCGGAGCCAGTCGTGGTCGCGCGTGCGCATCGCCTCGATGAAGCGCGCGTCCCATTCGGGATCGACGACGAAATGGGTGAGCCCGCCGGTGGTCAGCACCGCAACCCGCGCATCGCTGTCCCATGCCTCGATCGCGCGCGTCACCGCGGCGCCGAAGTCGTGGCAGCGCGCCGCGCTCGGGCTGTTGTCGTAATACCAGCAATTGACGTCCACCGGCACATGCGGGCGGACATGATCGCGCATGATGTTCTTGTAGAGGAACCCATAGGCATGGGGCATGCCGAAGAGCAGCGACTTGTCGTTGCTGACCGTCGGTTTCTCGTGACACAGCGTCACGTCGAAATTGCTCTCGCGAACCAGATGACGGGCGAGGTGCGTCCCGAAGGCGCGATCCCCCGGATAGACGGTCGGCGCATCGGGCAGATGCCCGTGATCCGAAATCTCGATGCCGACGGGCAGCCGCGACTTCTGTTCGCCGGTGCGCGGAATATTGGCGATCTCGTCCGCCGCGATCACCGCAAAGGTCGGCACGATCTCCGAAAAAATCTCATGCTGGTCGTTGCCGATGATCACCACCACGTCCGGGTTCGCAGCGACATAGGCCTGGTGCAGCCGGTCCATCGCCGCAAAGCTCTTGTCGAGCGCGGCCTGCCGGGTGGGCAGGTCGAGCAGCGCGCCGATATTCTCGCCGGCACGCTCCGCCTCCAGCTCCGCGTAGCGCAGCTTGCGTCCCTTGAACCAGAGCGGGATGCCATCCTGCCGGTCGCGCTCGGCGCGGATATCCCAATCGTGCGCGAGCGTGTGGAGTTGCGGCGTATGCGCGCAGCCAATGCCCAGAACGATCTTCGCCATGCTTCCTCCAACCGATTGACGCGGAACTCTGTTGCGCTATGCGTTACTTTGTAGCGTAATGCGATATAAAAGTGGAGGGATGCGATGAAGCTGGTCACGTTCGACGCCGGAGAGGGGCCCCGCACCGGAGCGATCATCGGCGACGGTTCGATCGTCGACCTCGCCGCCGCGGCGCCTGAGGCGGCGCGCGGCATGCTCTCGACGATGCTGGCGCTGATCGAAGGCGGCGAGCCGGCGCTCGATGCGGCGCGGGAGATCGTCGCGCGCAGCCGCGGCGACCATGGCTACGACCCGGCCTATGTCCGCTACCTGCCGCCGCTGCCAGTACCCAACTCGATCCGCGACTTCGCCAATTTCGAGCTGCACTGCCTGCAGGCGCTCGAGGCGAGCATGCGGATGCGCGCGGCGAGCCAGCCCGATCCCGAGGCCGCCTATGCCGGGTTCAAGGCAAGCGGCGCCTATGACCTGCCCGCAAGCTGGTACCAGCGGCCCTATTACTTCAAGGGCAACCGCATGACCTGCTCCGGCCATGACTCGGTGATCCAGTGGCCGCGCTTCTCCGGCACAATGGACTATGAGCTGGAGTTCGCTGCGGTGATCGGCACGCGCGGCGCAGACATCGCCGAGGCGGACGCGGACGCCCACATCTTCGGCTATATGATCTACAACGACTTCTCCGCCCGCGACGAACAGGTGCGCGACCAGCAGTTCCGCATGGGCCCGTCCAAGGGCAAGGATTTCGACACCGGCAATGCGATGGGCCCCTGGATCGTCACCCGCGACGAACTGCCCGACGTGTCGAACCTGGCGATGACGTCGCGGATCAACGGCGAGGTCCAGGGGCGCAGCAATTCTTCGGGCATGCAGTTCAGCTTCGCCCAGTGCATCGCCTTCGTCTCGCGCGACGAGACGCTCTACCCCGGCGACGTGTTCGGATCGGGCACTGCGGGCAATGGCTGCGGGTTCGAGACCGGCCGCTATCTCGAGCCCGGCGACGTCATAGAGCTCGAGGTCGAGGGGATCGGCGTGCTGCGCAACCGCATCAGCGAACGGCGGAGCTGAGCCCGGCGCCCTGCCCGCCGGTCAGAAAGGAACGGCGCCGTCCCCCGGGGACGGCGCCGTTTCGTTATGGTGCCAGGCCGACCGCCGGGCTGCCTTCGACCGGCTGGTCCGGACGCCGCTGCGCGTCGGCGCGCTGCGCCTTCCAGGCGCGGGGGTTCACGAACCAGATGCATGCGGCCGACACTGCCGGCAGGATCATGAACAGGATCAGCGCCGACTGATAGGATTGTCCCGCATCGTACATCCGGCCCATCACCCAGGGGCCGGTCGCCGAGCCGAGATTGGCCATCGCCGTGAGCAGCCCCGTCAGCAGCCCGAGATGCTGGGTGCCGTAGGTGTGGCGCGAGATCACCGGGCCGTCGACCATCACGCTCGAATGGCCCATCGCGCGCACCACGATATAGGCGATCAACACGATCGGGTTGCCCAGCGCGAACGACAGGATCGCGCAGGTGGTGAGCAGGAAGTAGAGCCCCGCCAGCCCGCGGTTGGAGCTGCGGTCGAGGATATTGCCCGCGAGCACGCGGCCGAAGATCGCGACGACGCCGATTGCGCTTACCGCCCACGCCCCATCGTCCTTGCTGAGGCCGGCATCGAGCAGCATCAGCACCTGATGCTGGGTCAGCGCCTGATCGACGATGGTGACCAGGAAGAAGGCGATCGACATCAGCCAGAAGCTCGATCCGCGCATCATCTTGCCGAAATATTCGCGCACGCTGACGCTCTCGCTGGCGTCGCTCGCGCTCGCGGCCTGCTCGGTGATCGGCACGCGCAGCATGCCGTAGATCAGCGCCGGGACCGCGACGAGCCAGATGCCGGCGGACAGCGCGGCCATGCCCGTACGCCACCCGAATGCCTGAATGAGATCGACCGTGACGACCGGCATGACCACGCCGCCGATCGCCGTACCGAGCAGCACCATGCCCGTAGCCGTCCCCTGCGAGGCGCGGAAGGTGCGCCCGACCAGTACGAAGCACGACACCATCGCCCCCGGCCCGGCGATGCCGAGCAGCACGCCGACCGCATAGTAGCTGGCGAGTCCGCCGACAAAGGCGAAGCCGAACAGCGCGATGCCGCCGAAGACGATCGACACCATCAGCGCACGCCAGGCCCCGGCAATGTCGAGAAACCGTCCGAACACCAGGCACGAAATCACGCCGGTCAGATACTTGGCGGTCGCCAGCAGCGTCGCCTGCTCGCGGGTCCAGCCGAATTCCTTGATCACCTCGGGATAGATGAACGGCAGGGCATAGGCCGGCGCCGAGAATCCGAAGAACAATGCGGTGATCGCGATCGCCAGCACGCGCCAGTTGGCGCTGAACTCATCGCGGAATGCCTGGTCGAACTGGAACATCCCGGTACTCTCCCTGTGCGCCTCAGTTCTTCGCCACCCTGACGGTCTGAAGCTGCATATATTCTTCGAGCCCATAGAGGCCGAATTCGGTGCCGACACCCGATTGCTTGGCGCCGCCGAAGGGCACATCGGGCGAGATGCTGGCGTGATCGTTGACCCAGACCGTTCCGGCCTCAAGCCGCTGGGCAAAGGCAAGCGCCGCGGCGGGATCTGCCGACCATACCGACCCGCCCAGCCCGTTCTCGTTGGCGTTGGCGCGCGCGAGCGCGTCCTCGGGATCGCTGTAGCGGATCACCGGCAGGATCGGGCCGAACTGCTCCTCGTCGACGATTCGCATCCCGTCGGTCACATCGACCACGACCGAGAGCGGGAAGAAATAGCCGTCGCCTTCGCGTGCCTCGCCCCCCGCAAGGAAGCGCCCGCCGTGCGCGCGCGCATCGTCGGCGAGCGCGCGCACCAGATCGAACTGCTTGCGATTCTGCACGGGGCCGAACTGGCTCGCCGCATCGCTGCCCGGTCCGACCACGGCCGTGCGGGCCATCTCGGCGAGCTTTTCCGCCAGCGCGTCATGGATGCTGTCATGGACATAGACGCGCTTCACGGCGGCACAGATCTGGCCGCTGTTGCCGAAGGCCTTGGCGAAGATCTTGGCCGCGACCTTGTCGACATCGGCATCGGGCAGCACGATCGCGGCGTCGTTGCCGCCAAGCTCGAGCGTCAGCCGTTTGAGGTTGGCGGCACCGTCCGCCATGATCGACCGGCCGGTGGGGGTCGATCCGGTGAAGACGATCTTGTCGATCCCCGGATGCGACGCGATCGCGCGGCCGATCTCGACCTCGCCCGTCACCGAATTGAGCACGCCTGGCGGAAGGTGCGCATGGGCGATCTCGACCATGCGCAGCGCCGCGAGCGGGGTGAAGGACGACGGCTTCATCACCACCGTATTGCCCGCGACCAGGCCGGGGATGATGTGCCAGATCGCGATCATCACCGGGAAGTTCCACGGGCTGATCGACGCGACCACGCCCAGCGGCTTGCGGTGCACCTCGACCCGGACGCTGTCGTCGTCCTTGAGGACGTCGACCGCGGGACGCAGCCCCGCGGTCGCGCGCGCCCAGGCGAGCGCGCCCATGATCTCGCCCACCGCATTGGGGACGGGCTTGCCCTGCTCGGCCGAAAGCAGCCGTGCCAGCTCGTCCTTGGCCGCCTCGATCGAATCGGCGATCGCGAGGATCGCGGCGGCGCGATCCTCAATCGGGGTCGCCGCCCAGCCGGGAAAGGCGCGCCGCGCCGCGGCGACGGCGGCGTCGAGATCGGCCGTGCTCGCCAGCGGCGCATCGGCGAACGGACGCCCCGTGGCGGGATCGGTCACCGGGAAGGTTTCCGCCGTCGCCAGCGGTTTCCCATCGACGATCAGGCGGACCCCGGTCACAGCTTGAACAGCTTCTGCGCGGTGCCGCTCTTGACCAGCTTCGCGGCAGCGGGATCGAGCGCGTTCACGCGGGCGAGGCACCCCGCCATGTCCCCGATATTGTGGGGATAGTCCGATCCGTACATCACTCGCTCCGGTCCGCCCGCGACCTCGATACACAGGTCGAGCGCGTTCTTCTCATAGACCACGCTGTCATAATAGATGCGGCGAAGATAGCTCGACGGCTTGTCCTTGATCTTCTCCGAGCAGGCCGGGATCATCTCGTGGCAGCGGTCGAGCCGCCCGGCAAGATAGGGCAGCGTCGCGCCGCCATGCCCGGCGATGATCGCGAGGTTCGGGTAGCGGTCGATGAACCCGTCCAGGATCATCCGCGACACGGCCAGCGTGGTATCGAACATGAAGCCGATCGGCGGCACCAGGCCGTATTCGTGCAATTCCATCTCGGCCGAGCCCTGCGGCGCGGTCGGATGGACCAGCACGGGCAGCGCGAGATCGTCGATCGCCTGCCAGATCGGTGCGAACTGCGGCGCCGTCAGGCTCTTGCCGTCGATATTGGCGCTGACGAACACGCCGACCGCACCCTGTACGACCGCCTCCGCAAGCACCTCGACCGCGCGCTCCGGATACTGCCAGGGCAAGGTCGCGAAGAAGCGGATGCGGTCCGGGAAACGCCCCTGCTGATAGGCCATGTGCGCGTTCATCTCGCGCGACACGCGGGTGCTCACCGCCTCACCGCCCCAATAGGCGCTAGGGCAGGTCAGCGAGACGATGGCGATATCGACGCCGGCCTTGTCCATGTTCGCGACGCGCAGGTCATAGTCGAACATCTCGGGGAACAGCGTGACGAACGGCGCGCCGCTCATCCACACGCTGTCCTGTCCCGCCGCGGTCGGCTTCACCCCGTATTTGGGGGCGCCATGCGCGCGGATGTCGTTCAGCCATGCCTCGCTCAGCATGTGCGTGTGGACGTCGATCACCGGCACCGACGACATGCTCACTTCTCCAGGTTGATGCGGTTGGAGAGGCGGCCGAGCCCGTCGATCTCGACGTCGCACAGCTTGCCGTCATAGCCCGACAGATAGGTGCCGATATTTCCGCGCGGATGCTTCTCGGTGCCCTTCGACGCGGTGCCGGTGTGGATGCAGTCGCCCGGCTCCATCGTGAACCATTTCGACGCGGTCGAGATCACCTGCTCGACCGGGAAGAAGTAGTTGGCGGTCGAATCGTCGGTGAAGCATTCGCCGTCGATATAGCCGCGCACCAGCAGCTTGTTGGGGTCCGGCACCTCGTCCTTGGTGGTCAGCCACGGGCCCATCGCCGCGAACGTGTCCGCCGCCTTGGACTTGGAGTGGTAGATGAACAGCAGCCAGTTGTTGTCGCCTTCGAAATTCGGGCGCCAGGCGGTGTGGTGCGGCTTGACGATATCGGCGGTCTGCTTGAGCGCGATCGAATCCTCGCCGAACTTGACCCCGCTGGCGGTCACGTCGTTGGTCAGCGTGTAGCCGAAGACATAGTCGAGCGCCTTTTCGGGGGGCACGTTCTTGGCGGTCTTGCCGAACACCACGACGGGCTCGGGCTCGGGGATCGACGGGCCATGGTCCTTGAGGATGTCGATCGTCTTGTTGTGGCCGGTGAGTGCCGAGCGCCCCTTGATGAAGAACATCGGCGCCGTCATCGGCTTCATCGCCTTGCTGTTCAGATTGTTGTTGTTGACCGCGCAGCCCAGGATCTTCGAAGGGCGCGGGTTCGGCGCCATCCAGTCAGTGCTCGCCGACAGGTCGATCACCGGCAGCTTGCCCGCAAGCGCGGCCTGGATCGCCTCGTTGGCAGTGTCGAGACCGGCATTGCCCGCCTCGATCAGGTCTTCCATCCAGCGATAGGCGTCCAGCGCCACGGCCTTGTCGTCGGCAACGCGGGCGATCACCGTCGGCTTGCCATCAATTCGGATCGTACCCAGTTTCATGCCGTCGACTCCCTAGATCTTATCGATTGTTCAGATGGTTTCGGTCGCGTCCTCGGGGATCATCCCCATCGCGATCTGATATTCGCGCTTCACCGCCTCGGGCTGGCCGACCTGGTGCTGATAGTCGGGCCGGTTGATCCGGTATTGCAGCGTGTCGCCCAGCCGCCGGCTCTCCTCGAGCGTCATCGACGCGGTGAAGAGCTCCTTGTGCTTGATCGGCAGCTCGACGCACTTGTTGAACTCGGCGTCGCGGATCACCGCCTTGGGATCGCCCTCGCCCGCCTCGACCAGCTTCATGTTCGCCTCGAAGCTGCGGCGCATCATCACGATGCCCCAGTCGCTCTTGCCCAGATGCTCCTGCGTGCGGTCGGCGATCGTGCCCTGCCCGACCCAGGCGACGATGTCCTGGTTCATCACATGGCTGGTGATCCACTCGCCCTTCTCGTCCTTCACCGGGCCGGTCCAGTACGGGATACGCTCCTGCACGAACGGCTCGCGGTCGGCGGGCACGCGGTGGAACATCCAGGTCACCGACAGCGTGTTCTCGTCATCGACCGGCACGCGCCATTCGATATGGTCGCCCAGGAAGAAGGCGTTGGGCCACAAGGCCGTCGCACCGACCGTCCAGTGCGGATTGTCCTTGTCGGTATCCTCGCGCACGCGCTTGTAGATATGGCCGAACTCGAACTCCTCGAACGCCAGCTCGAGGTGCGTAGGGCCGTAGCTGCCGTCGCCCTTGAGCACCGAGGTCCAGTTGCGGTGCATCCATTCGAAATGGACCGGGTCGCAGCTATTCTCCTGGCACTGGAACCAGTTGCAGGGGACGTCGGCGAACACGATCTGCTGGAACCCGTTGCTCCAGGTGAACGGCTCCCAATTGGGCACCAGCGGCGCCGGCTGCGGCCCCATATAGGCCCACAGCATTCCGGCCTTCGCCTCGACCGGATAGGCCTTGGTGCGGATCTTGTCCTTGAAGCGCGCCTTGGGGTTGGCGATGTCCTCGAACGGCTGCTCGAGGCACTGGCCCGAGCTCGCGAAGCACCAGCCATGATAGCTGCAGCGCAGGCCGTCATCCTCGATGATGCCGTTGAGCATGTCGGCGCGGCGATGCGGGCATTGCCGGTCGATCAGACCGTAGCTGCCATTCTTCGATTTGAATGCGACCAGGTTCTCGCCGAGCAGCCGGACCGGCTTGATCCCCAGCTCGTCGACCTCGGCGACCGCAGCAAACGGATGCCAGTAACGGCGCAGCAGCTCGCCCATCGGCGAGCCTGGTCCAACCTGTGTGAAACGGCGATTCTGATCCGGGCCCACTTCAGCCTCTCTGTCTAACCTTCGCGACAAAACTGCGACGCTGGAACGCTATGCGCAACAACATCGGCAAATAGTTGCGCATATCGCAACAAACGCTATGATTTGGGTAATGGACAGGGACCTAAGACGGCGCGCACCGGATGCGCCTGCGTCGATCGCCACGGTGGCGATGGCGACTCGCATTCTCGACCTGCTGGCCGAAAGCGAGCGGCCGGTGGGCGTGCAGGAGATGGCGCAGACCCTGGGCATGACCAAGTCGCGCGCGTCGCGGCATCTTGCCAATCTCGAGATGCTCGGGCTGGTCAGCCGCGGCGGCGGGCGGCGCGGGTTCCAGCTCGGCTGGCGGATCGGCCGCTGGGGGCAGATCGCGGCGGGGCGGATGCAGATGCCCGAATTGCTGCGCGGCCCGCTCGACCGGCTCAACGAGGAAAGCGGCTGCACCGTGCTGCTCTGCGCGGTGGCCGGTGCCGACGCGGTGGTCGTCCAGTGCCTGCCCGCGCGCGCTGCGATGCGGATCGACGTTCAGCCCGGGCTGATGCTCAACCTGCCCGAGTCACCCACCGCGCGCGTCTGCTTCGCCTTCCAGCCGCGCGAGCGGCGGCGCGAACTGCTCGATCAGGCGGAATCGCGTGGCGAGAATTTCAGGATCGCCGATCGCGAGGCGTTCGAGCGCGAGGTCGCGATGGTCCAGGCGCGCCACTATAGCTGGGGCGTCAACAAGTTCGGCATCGGGCACAATGCGCTCGCCGCGCCGTTGTTCGACGGCGACACGATCGTCGCCGCGGTCACGCTGATGCTGGCGACCGACGCTGCGCCGGGGCCGCCCGCGCCCTATCTGGTCGAACTGCTGCTCGGCTGCGCCCAGCGCTGCTCGCGCCTGCTCGGCTCGCGCCACAGCTATCCGCGCGACTGAGCCGCCAGCGCAATCGCTTCCTCCGCCACGGCGCGGTCGCCGATATGGTTGAGCAGGATCAGGTTGAGCCGCGCGGCGAGCTTCAGGCTCTCTTCGACCGGTCGGTCGCCGTGCATCGCGATCAGCTTCTCATAGATATCGTCGGCGGCAGCCAGATTGGGATCGGTGATCAGCCGGGCCATCTCAATTCCCCTTTGCACGCAGGAGCGCCGCGCGGACCGCGGCCTCGTCCGGCGCATGCCAGCGCGCGCAGACATAGCTGTCGGGCCGGATCAGATAGACCGCACCCGGCGCCAGCGCATAGCGTTCGCGCAGCAGTTCATCCTCCTCGCCGGCAATGATCGTCTCAACCCCGGCAATGCCCGGATCGCGATCGGCGAGCAGCACGAAGCCGCGCCCCAGCCGCTCGAGCAGCCAGCCCTCGCCGAGCGGCGCATCGAGCGCGGGCCAGCCCGCCGCCACGCCACCGCCCGCCCAGTCGTCGGCATCGGGGGTATTCAGCGGACTCTCCGGCAGCGCGACCGCGGTCGACAGCCGCCCCGAATTGACGAACGGCCGCGCGAACGGCACCTCGCTCGCCAGTTCGAGCACGGCGTCGCGATAGATGCGGCTCGCCGCCGATTTGGGCGTCATGAAGTCGGTCGAACGGCTCGAGTTCAGGATATTCTCGTCGGCGATCGCGATCGCCTCGGCGTCATAGCTTTCGAGCAGCTCGCTCCCCGCCTCGCCATGGAGGATCAGGTCGAGCTTCCAGCCGAGATTGTCGACATCGGCGAGCCCGCCATTGCACCCGCGCGCGCCGAATGGCGAGACGAGGTGCGCGCTGTCGCCCGCGAAGATCACCCGGTCATGGACGAAGCGCGCCATGCGGCGGCACTGGAAGGTGTAGACGCTGTACCATTCCTGCTCATAGGCAACCTCCTGGCCCAGCATCGCGCGCACCAGCGGGTCGACATTCTCGGGCTTCACCGCCGCGGCGCGGTCGATGTTCCAGCCGAGCTGGAAATCGAGCCGCCAGACATTGTCGGGCTGCTTGTGCATCAGCGCCGACTGGCCGGGATTGAAAGGCGGATCGAACCAGAACCACCGTTCCGACGGCCGCTCGCCCGTCATCTTGACGTCGGCGATCAGGAAATTGTCCTCGAACACCCGCCCCTCGAAATCTAGGCCGAGCGCGTCGCGCGCTGCCGATCGGCTGCCGTCGCATGCGATCACCCAATCGGCATCGATCGTGTAGCCCCCATCTGCCGTCTCGACCTCGATGCGCGCGCCCTCGGGCTGCGGCACGAGGCCGGCCATGCGATGGCCCCAGCGCAGCTCGACATTCGGCAGCGTCTCCAGCGCCGCGATCAGCCGGTCCTCGACATGATATTGCTGGATGTTGATGAAGCCCGGGCGCTTCTGGTTCTTCACCGGCAGCATGTCGAACTGGAACACCGGTTCCTCGCGGTCGCCCCAGAACACCTTGCCGACATTCCAGATCACGCCCTTGTCGACGATCGCGTCGCCGACGCCGAGCCGGTCGAAGATATCGAGCGAGCGCTTGGCGAAGCAGATCGCCTTCGATCCTGCCGCGACGAAATCGAGCTGCGACAGCACCACCACCCGGTGCTCGCGCCGGCCAAGGTCGAGCGCCATGGCAAGGCCCACCGGCCCTGCCCCGACGATCACGACCGGCGCGGTCTCGGTCTCCACGGCGGGCGGCGGCGTGGCGCCGATCTCGCGCCAGACCGGAATGTTCGACACGTTCGCCATCGCTCAGCCCTGAAGCTGCGCCCAGACTTCGCGGTCGCGCTCCATCGTCCAGATGCGCGGCCGCTCGATCCCGTCGAACTCGTCCCACAGACGCTGGACGTTGAACGGCAGGCAATGCTCGAAGATCGGCCAATGCCCGAATTTGGGGCCAAGCGCGGTGTGCGTCGCCTCGAATGCATCCTTGAGCGTGCCGCCATTCCTGTGCGCCGCGCCGACATGCTCGATCATGCCGTTGAGGAACTCGCGGGTCTGCTCGATCGCCGCGTCGACCTCGGCGCGGCCGCGCGCCACCGCGCCGCGCCCGCCGATCAGCTGCTGCGCGCCATAGGCCTTGACCTTGTCGAGCGTGCCGGTCGCCCAGTCGAAGTGGAACGCATCGCCGGTGTAGAGCGCCGCCTGCGCCTCGACCAGGTCGCCTGCGAACAGCGTGCCGCTCTTCTCGTGCCACACCACGATGTCGCCCTCGGTATGGCCGCGCCCGCAGAATTGCAGGTCGAGCTTGCCGCGGTCGCCGCCCAGGTCGATCGAATAGCTGTTGGTGAAGGTGATCGACGGCCGGGTCAGGCCCGGGATTTCGTCGGGCTGCTTGAACAGGCGCGGCATCCGCCCGAACTCGCTCGCCCAATCCTGTTCGCCGCGCTCCTCGACCAGCGCCGCGGTGGCGTTGCTCATGATGATGTCCTGCGCGTCGAACGCGCTCGCGCCCAGCACGCGCACGGCATGATAGTGCGTCAGGATCAGGTAGCGGACCGGCTTGTCGCTATGCTCGCGCAGCTTGGTCAGCCAGTCTCGCGCCGCAGCCGGGGTCGCCCGCGCCTCGATCGCGACGATGAAATCCTCACCCTCGAACGCGCCGACATTGGGATCGCCCTCGGCGGTCAGCGCGTAGATGCCGTCGCCCAGCACCTCCAGCGTCTCGGTCTTCTCGGCAAGGTCTGTCGACGATGCGAACGGCTTGGCCATGGTATCTCTTCCTCTCAGTTCGTGCTGGCCGCCGCGATCGCATCGGCGACCCGGTCGACATTATTGGCGTTGAGCCCGGCGACGTTGATCCGGCCCGAACTGGTCAGGTGCACATGATGATCGCGGCGCAGCGTCTCGACCGCATCCGGCGCGATGCCCAGCATCGTGAACATGCCGCGCTGCTTCGCGATGAAGCCGTAGTCGCGCGTGCCCTGCGCCGCGAGCCGTGTCGCCAGCCGTTCGCGCATCGCATTGATCCGCCCGCGCATCAGCGTCAGCTCGCCTTCCCAGACCCGGCGCAGCTCGGCGTCGCCCAGCACCTTTGCGACAACCGCCGCACCGTGATCGGGCGGCATCGACCAGAGCGTGCGCGCAACCGGCAGCGCGTGCGCATGCGCGAGCACCGCATCCTTCTCGCTCCCGCCGACCACGGTCAGCGCGCCAACCCGCTCGCGGTACAGTGCGAAATTCTTGGAGTATGAGCTGGCGACGATGAACTCGGGAATCTGTTCCGCCAGCAGCCGGATGCCGGCAGCATCCTCGGCCAGCCCATCGCCCAGGCCGAGATAGGCGAGATCCACCAGCACCGCCGCGCCGCTTTTCGCGACCAGCCCGGCGACCGCCCGCCACTGCTCCCGGTCCAGATCCGCGCCGGTGGGGTTGTGGCAGCAGCCGTGCAACAGCAGCGTGTCGCGCGGGCCGAGATCGGCGAGCGCCGCCATCATCTCGTCGAAGCGCAGCGCACCCGCCGCCATGTCGTAATAGGGATAGACGACGACCTCATGCCCGCTCGCCTTGAGGATGCCGGGATGGTTGGGCCAGGTCGGCCCGGGAATGAACACGCGTCCCTCCGGCCGCAGCTTGCGCAGCAGATCGGACGCCAGCCGAAGCGCGCCGGTGCCACCCGGTGCCTGGATCGTGCGGCTGCGCGCGAAGCCGTCACTGCCCTCGCCGAACAGCAGCCCGCGCGTCTGCGTGTTGTAGTCAGCATTGCCCGCGGAGGAGAGGTAACGCTTGCTGGGCTGAGTCTCCGCCAGCCAGCGCTCGGCCGTCTTGACGCAATCGAGCACCGGCGCCTCGCCATGCTCGTTCTGATAGATGCCGATGCCCAGATCGACCTTGTCCGGACTCTTGTCCTGGGCAAGCAGCTGCGCGAGGCCAAGGATCGGGTCGAGCGGCGGCTCGGCAAGGTCGGCGAACATCACAATCTCCAATCTGTTTCACTATACGATACGCAGTAGCGATATACGCTACAAGTTCAATTTCTGATGTACAATGCTGTCAGAATGCCTCAGCGGCACGTTCCGCTGCCGCCCGCCGGGCCGCGGTCATCTCGCCAGTCAGCCCACGATAATGCGCCGCCACATCGGGCACGCGATCCGGGTGCCCCGCATCGAAGGGCGGCGCCGGATCATATTCGTTGCCGAGCTGGATCAGCTTCGCCTGATCCTCGCCCCAGATATGGGCGATCAAGGTCAGCGCGAAGTCGATGCCCGCGGTCACCCCGCCGCCCGTCACGCGGTTGCGATCGATCACCACGCGTTCGCTGACCGGGATCGCGCCCAGCACAGGGAGGAGGTCCATCACGCTCCAGTGCGTCGCTGCGCGATAGCCCCGGAGCAGCCCTGCCGCGCCAAGCACCAGCGCACCGGTGCAGACCGACGTGATCCACTGCGCACGCGGTTCCCGCTCGCGCAGAAAGCCGAGCAGTTCAGCGTCTTCCATCAGGCCGGTCGAGCCGGGGCCGCCGGGCAGGAAGATCATGTCCAGCTCCGGCGCATCGGCCAGCCGCATCTCGGGCAACAGGCGATAGCCCGAATCGGTGGTGAGGGGATCGAGCGTTCTGGCCAGCAGGATCGTCCGCGCGCCGCGCACGCGGGAGAGGATGTCGAACGGCCCGACGAAATCGAGGTTCGTCATCCGCTCGAACGCGATCATGCCGATGGTGAACGGTTTCTGCTCCACCCTGCCACTCCCCTCCGAGCTCAATGACGCCAGCTTGTCTCGATATGCGATCTATTGTCACGAATTACGTGACACTCTATAGCAATCCGAGACAAGGTCAATCACGGTAGGACGCATGGTGGACGCATCGCTTTCGATCTCGCAAGCCGTCATCGACGCCGGATTCCGGCTGCCCCGCGTGATCCAGAAGGACACGCCCTTCCTGCTCCATCGCCGCACCGGGAACATCCTCCACGTCTCGGGGATGATCGCGCAGTTCGAGGGGGAGCGGCCCTATCTCGGGCGGCTCGGCGCCGAGCTCATGTCAGCCGACGGCGCGAAGGCGGCGGAACTGAGCGCGCTCAACATCCTCGCATGGCTGGCGCAGGCGACGGACGACGACGCGGATCGCGTCGATTGCTGCCTGGAGCTCAACGGATTTGTCGCCTGCACGCCCGACTTCACCGAGCAGAGCCAGGTCATCAGCGGTGCCAGCCGGCTCATCGTCGCGGTGCTCGGCGAGCGCGGGCGGCATTGCCGCACCTCGATAGGCGTGACCGCATTGCCCTTCGGTGTCCCGGTCGAGATCAACGCGCGCTTCGTGCTCCGCGACTAGAGTTCGATCACCGCGCCGGGATTCATCCGGTTGTGCGGATCGAGTGCGCGTTTGACCGCACGGATCAGGTCGAGTTCGGCCGCGTCGAGCGCGTCCGCGACGGCTGCCCGCATCCGCCGGCCCACGCCATGCTCCGCGCAGATCGTTCCGCCCAGCCGCAGCGCAATCGCCTCGACCTTGGCGGCGATCGCCCCCGCAGTCCCGGCGAAACGCTCCGTATCATTCGCGCCGCGATGGACGGAGAAATGGATATTGCCGTCGCCGAGATGACCGAAGCCCAGCGTCTCGCACCCGGGCAGCAGCCCTGCGGCCGCAGCTTCCGTCTCGACCAGAAAGGCCGGAACCTGCCCCAGCGGCACCGCGACATCGACACTGATCGAGGGCTTGCCCGCAGCCTTGCCCACCACCACCGCCTCGCGGATCCGCCAAAGCTCGCGCCGCTGCGCCTCGCTCTCGGCAAGCATGCCGTCCAGCGCCAATCCTTGTTCGAAAACATCCGCGAGCGCCGACTCCACTGCGGCACGCAACGGCAGCCCCGTCGCGGCAGTGGCGACCTCGGCCAGCACGAACCAGCCATGCGCGCCGGAATCGGGCACGCGCAGCCCCGGCACCGCGGCCATGCCCCATTCGACGCCGCGCCGCTGGATCAGCTCGAAGCTGGTGACGAGATCGCCCAGGGCCGTGCGCAAGGCGCCAAGCAGTGCGAGCGCCGCAGCCGGATCCTCGACCGCGAGCCATAAGGTCTCGATCTGGCGCGACGCGGGAACGAGCCGCAATGCAGCGGCGGTGACGACGCCCAGCGTCCCCTCACCGCCGACGAACAGCTGCTTGAGATCGTATCCCATATTGTTCTTGGCGAGCGTGCGCAGCCCGTTCCACACCCGCCCGTCGGGCAGGACGACCTCAAGCCCCAGCACCTGGTTGCGCATCACGCCATGGCGCAGCGCGCGGATTCCGCCGGCATTGGTCGAGACGAGCCCGCCGATCGTCGCACTGCCTTCCGAACCGAGTCCGAGCGGGATGGTGAAACCGTGCGCCGCTACCGCTTCCTGCACCTCGGCCAGGATGCATCCGGCTTCGGCGATGACCGCTGGTGCGTGAAGGTCGATCGCGCGGATCGATCGCAGGCGGCGGGTCGATAGCAGCAGCGCCGGTGTTTCCGCCGGAACCGCACAACCGCCGACCAGCCCGGTATTGCCGCCCTGCGGAACGATCGCGATACCCTGCGCCGCGGCTGCCTGAACCAGCCTCCCGACCTCAGCGGTCGAGCGCGGCCGGGCTACCGCCTGCGCGCCGCTCGGCCAGTTGCCCGTCATGTCGCGCAGACAGGCCGCGCGCGCATCCTCGTCCTGCACAAACAGGTCCGCGCCCAGCGTTTCGCTGAGCGCGGACAGGCACGGGTCAGTAGGAGAAGCGGAAGCCGGCACGGTAGTAACGGCCGATCCGGTCATACATGCCGGCGATGGCGATCACCGGGAAGGGCGGCTCCTTGTCCAGCAGGTTGTTGACGTTGAAGTAGAATTGCAGCTTGCGCTTGCCGTCCTTGATCACGTCGAACTGGGTCGACAGGTCGAGGTAGAAGCGGCTGTCGACCCGGTTGTTGCCGATCGAGATGGGCGAGGCGGGATCGTAGTATTTGTCACCCGGCCCGACCAGCGTCGCGTCGAACTTGCCGCCGCCGATATAGCGGCCCTGCAGGTTGATCGTCACCGGATCCTGGGCCCAGGTGATCGAGCCGGTGGCGGTCCAGCTCGGCGTGTTGGTCGCGCTGAGCTGCTGCCCCGCGGTGAAGGCGGTGCCGCCGACCGATCCGGCGCGATCGATCCTGCCGCCCAGCGACTGGATCACCCCGGCCGAGTTGAAGCGCGGCGCAGCGCCGGTGCCGTCGTCGAAGATCAGGTCCTTGACGTAGGATGCCATGCCGCGAAGCGTCAGCTCGCCGCTGCCGATACGCGTCCGATAGGTCGCGGCGAGATCGAGGCCGCGGGTGCGGATGCCGGCGATGTTGAGCAGCTGGACCGATACCGAATTCACCTGCGTCGCGCCGCCCGTCCCCGTGCGGTTGACGAAGTTGCAGAAGAAGGGCGTGCCCGTTTCCGCGAAGCAATTGTCGAGGATCGATTGCGCCGAGTAGCTGGCGATCGCACCACCAATGTCGATGTCGTAATAGTCCGCCGACAGCGTCAGCCCCGGAATGAAGGTCGGCGTGAACACCGCCCCCACGGTCCAGGTATCCGCTTCCTCGGGCTTGAGCGTCGGGCTCGGCTGGTTGACCGTCGAGATCTGCGTCGTCACGCCGCTCCACGGGTTGCGCAGCTGCGCAAGGCTCGCGGTCGTCGCGTAGAGATCCGAATTGTTGGGAGCCCGGATGTCGCGCGACCGCGTCGCCCGGAAACGCAGGTCCGGGAACGGCGCATAGATCGCGCCCAGCTTCCAGGTCGTGACGCCGCCCGAGGTCGAATAGTCGGTGTAGCGGATCGCGCCGTTCAGCTCGAGATGATGCGCGAAGGACACGTCGCGCAGCAGCGGCGCGACGACTTCGGCGAACACCTCCTTCACGTCATAGCCGCCCGAATAGGGCTTGGGGTTGCTGTAGTTGAAGCCGTTCGCCTGCGAGATCACGTCGGAAATGGCGGTCGCCTCTTCCTTGCGCCATTCGCCGCCGAACGCGATGGCCAGCGGACCGCCGGGAAGCTTGAACAGCTCGCCCTGCGCCGTCAGCGCCGCGACCTGCTGCTTGGTCGTGATCTGGTTGAAGATGTCGCCCGTGACGTAATCGATCGCAGCGGCGCTGGGCGAGCCCTGGCCGAACAGGTTGATCGGCACGCAGCCGGCCGCAGCGGAATTGAAGCGGTTGAGCACTTCGCCCGTCGCGGTGACCGTACCGTTCGCCTGAGTCGCCGCACAGACCACCTGGCTGCCGACGCGCACCGCATCCACGGCGAAGCGGAAGTTGTTCTCGATGCGCAGGCCCGAGACGTTCGCGGTGAGGACGTTGCGGCCATATTGATAGTAGCCGTCCAGCTTCCAGCCGCCGCCGAAATCATAGTCGAACCCGCCGACGAACCGCTCGGTCGTGTTCTCGTTGGCGCGCTTGATCGGACCGAAATCGTTATACGGCCTGCCGAGCGTGAAGGAGCCGATGTTGTTCGTGACCATGATGTCGCGGATCGACGAATGGAGGAAGGCGTTGTCGCGCAGGATCGTCGCCGCCGCGCCCTGATCGCGCACCGGCGGCGAGTTGCCGTAGCCGCCGCTGCGGCCATAGCTCGCCTCGACGAAGACGTTGAGCTTGTCGGTCACCTCATAGTCGATATGGCCGAAGGCCACGCGGCGGGTGGTCGGCACGATCAGCGTCCACCCGTCCTGCGGATAGAGGCCCTTGTTACCGCCCGTGAAGTTGCTCGCCAGCGTGCTGCCCGCGCCATAATTGGCGTAGTTGCCGTAGTTGAACGGGATCGGCGTGCCACCGGGGCCGAACTGGATGCCGCGCAGTGCGCCGCCGACGCCGGCATTGGCACCGGTGATCAGGCCGCCATAGGCCATGTTGATGAAGGTGACGCCGCGCTCATAGACGCGTGAGGGCACGCCGGCCGGCCGCGGGCCGACATAGGAGATCAGGCCCGGCTGCTCAGCAAAGGATTCGCGCCCGAACGGGTCGGTGACGCCCTTGGACTTCACATATTCGCCGCCGATCACGATGTGCCCGCGTCCGTCGGAGAAGGGCGCGCCGAACGCCAGCGCCGCGCGGGTCTCGCGTGCGTCGCCGCGATCGCTGATGCCCATCGAGGCTTCGCCCTTGATCCCCTCGAGCCGCTTGTTGAGCAGCACGTTGACCACGCCCGACACCGCGTCCGAACCATAGGCCGCCGATGCACCGCCGGTGACCACGTCGATACGATCGACCAGGATCTGCGGGATCAGGTTGAGATCGACCTGCCCGGTCGCGGCCGAGGGCACGAAGCGGCGGCTATCGACCAGCGTCAGTGTGCGGATCACGCCCAGCGCCCGCAGGTCGGCCGAGAACTGACCGGTGCCCAGCGTCGCCGCAGTGTTGGTCTGCGGGCCCTGCGTGTTGCGGAACGAGGGGACTTCGCCCAGGAAATCGCCGATGCTGCTCGATCCGCGCGCTTCGAGGATCTCGGCACCCAGCACCTTGGTCGGGGTCGGCGCCTCGACGTCGCGGCGCGAAATGCGGCTGCCGGTGACGACGATCTCGCCAGGCTGTTCCTGCGCCGTTTCAGGCTCGGCCGCGCTGTCCTGCGCCTGTGCCACTGCAGGCACGGCGCAAATCGCCGTCGCGAGCAGCGCAACGCGCAGCTTCAGCCTGATTCCCGCTCCTTGTCCGTTGTTGAACCGCATTGGGCCTCCCCTCTTTTATGTTGTGAACGTGTTCCGAGGAAACTTACCCCGAACTGAAATCGTGTCAATACGTGAAACACTGTTTCGTAATACGTGACAACATCCGTGACACGCGCACGAATGCGGCGCGGTCGGAACAACCACGCTTAGAGACGTTCAATCTCAGGATTTTTCCGGAATCAGCTCCGGCGGTACGGGTCCTCGAAAGCAGGAATAACCGTGCCGCTGCAGTCGCCGAAACCGATGCGATAGCCGTCGCCCCGGCACTGCCCGCGCAGAATCAGCGTATCGCCATCCTCGACAAAGCTGCGCTGCGCACCATCGGCAAGCGTCAACGGCTCCTTGCCACCCCAGCTCAGTTCGAGCAGGCTGCCGAAGCTGCCCTTGTCCGGTCCCGATATCGTGCCGGTACCGAGCAGGTCGCCGACGTCCATCCGGCATCCGGCCGTGCTGTGATGCGCCAGCTGCTGCGCGGCGGAATAATACATCTCGCGATAGCTGGTCCGGCTGATCACCGATTCCGCGCCGCCCTCCGGCGTCAGGCCAACCTCGAGGTCGATGTCGTAGAGCATCGGACCCGGCTCATCGAGATAGGGGAGCAATGGCTTCTCGCGTGCCGGCCCATGGGCACGGAACGGCTCCAGCGCCGCCGCGGTCACGATCCACGGGCTGATCGTCGTCGCGGTCGCCTTGCCCTGGAAAGGGCCGAGTGGCTGATATTCCCACGCCTGGATATCGCGCGCCGACCAGTCGTTGAGCAGCACATAGCCGAAGATCATCGCATCCGCCTCGGCGACGGTCAGCGGATCGGACGATCCGGTCCCGACGATCGCCCCCAGCTCCAGCTCGATGTCGAACCGTGCCGACGGGGCGAAGCGCGGTGCGGCGTCTTCCGGCCCCTTCACCTGGCCCCAGGGCCGCCGCACATCGGTGCCCGAGACGACGACCGACGAGGCACGGCCGTTGTAACCGATCGGGATATGCAGCCAGTTGGGCGGCAACGCATTCTCGGCCCCGCGGAACATCGTGCCGACGTTGAAGGCGTGCTGCCGGCTCGCGTAGAAATCGGTGTATCCGGCCACCCGGAACGGCAGATGCAGCTGCGCGCCGGCCATCGGGACAAGATTCGGCTCGACCGCCACGCGCTCCGCAGCGCCCTCGGCGAGCAGTGCGATCAACTGCGTGCGCAACGCCCCCCATACGGCCGGGCCCTGGGCCATCAGCGTGTTCCAGCCTGGCTCGGCGAACAGCGGCACGTCACCCAGCCGCAGCAACCCCGCCGCCTCCAGTGCGGCCATATCGAGGATCCGGTCGCCGATCGCGACGCCGCAGCGCGGGCCGCGCGTCGCATCGCTGAACACGCCATAGGGCAGGTTGTTGAGCGGAAAATCGGTGTCGGCCGCGTTGGCGGCCGCGACCCAGGATCGCAGCAGGCTCATAGTATCTCCGGCAGTCAGTGAATCGGCTTCAGGCCGGGTCGATCGACCCGTCGAACTTCTTGTCGAGCCCGTCCCAGCAATCGGCATAGTCGGACTGCATCGGCGCCTCGCGCGCCGCCCAGTCGGTCAGATGCTGGGGGAAGCGGGTCTCGAACATGAAGCTCATCGTCTTGTCGAGCTTCTCGGGCTTGAGCGCGGCGTTGCTCGCCTTTTCGAACGCGTTGCGGTCGGGCCCGTGCGGCAGCATGCAATTGTGCAGGCTCATGCCGCCGGGCGCGAAGCCGTCGGGCTTGGCGTCATACTCGCCATAGATATTGCCCATCAGCTCGCTCATCACATTCTTGTGATACCAGGGCGGGCGGAAGCTGTGCTCGGCGACCAGCCAGCGTTCGCGGAAGAGCACGAAATCGATGTTGGCCGTTCCCGGGATCTCCGACCGCGCGGTCAGCACGGTGAAGATCGACGGATCGGGATGGTCGAACAGGATCGCGCCGACGGGACTGTAGGTCGACAGGTCGTATTTGTAGGGCGCGTAGTTGCCGTGCCACGCCACCACGTCGAGCGGGCTGTGCGGGATCGCGCTCTGGTGGAACTGACCGCACCATTTGATCGTCAGGGTCGAGGGTGTCTCGCGGTCCTCGAACGCGGCCACCGGCGTCTTGAAATCGCGCGGGTTGGCCATGCAGTTGGCGCCGATCGGGCCGCGGTCGGGCAGCGCGAAGGGCTGGCCGTAATTCTCGCAGACGAAACCGCGGCACGGCCCGTCGATCACCTCGACGCGATAGACGAGGCCACGCGGCAGCACCGCGATCTCGCCCGGCGCGATCTCGATCACGCCCAGCTCGGTGCAGAAGCGCAGCCGCCCTTCCTGCGGCACCACCAGCAGCTCGCCATCGGCCGAGTAGAAATAGGAATCCACCATCGACGCGGTGACCAGATAGACATGGCTCGCCATGCCGGTCTGGGTGTTAACGTCGCCCGCTGTGGTGACCGTGCGCATGCCGGTCAGCCAGGTCAGCTCGCCCGCGCCGTGCGGAACCGGGTTCCAGCGATACTGGCCAAGGCTGGCGACGCCCGGCACGATGTTCGGCGCGGATCTCCAGTGCGGCAGCTCGATCGCGGCGAAGCGGCCGACATGGCGTACGCTCGGGCGGATGCGGTAGCACCAGCTGCGCTCATTCTGTCCGCGCGGCGCGGTGAAGGCGGTTCCCGAAAGCTGTTCGGCATAGAGGCCATAGGGGCATTTCTGCGGCGAGTTCTGCCCCTGGGGCAGCGCGCCGGGCAGGGCTTCGGTTTCGAAGTCGTTGCCGAAGCCGGGCATATAGCCCACCGCCTGCATGTTGTGCGACGCCATGCCACTCTCCATAATTAGTTGCATATGCAACAATTAGTTCTTGCAATAGATGCGAATGCAACGATAAGCAAGCGCCCATGAGCGCGAAATCGCCTTCCGGAAAGCCCTTCGATCTCGACCGGTTCCTTCCCTATCTGCTCAATCAGGCGGGGGAACGGACCGGCAAGAGGTTCGAGCCGGCCTATCGCGAGACCCATGGCTTCAGCCGCACGCAATGGCGTATCCTCGCGCATCTCGGCAGTTATGGCGAACTCACCGCCGCGACCGTCTCGCGCCGCTCGAATACCGAAAAGACCAAGGTCAGCCGCGCCGTCGCGGCGCTCGAGGAGGGCGGCTGGCTCGAACGCGTCGCCGCCGACGACCGCCGCGCCGAGCTGCTGCGCCTGACCACCTCGGGCCACGCCTTGTTCGACGGACTTGCCGAACAGGCCGTTGCGTTCGATCGCGCACTGCGCAAGAGCCTCGGCGCCGAACAGGCGCAGGCGCTCGAAACGATGCTCAGGCAGTTGGCGGCTGAAGACTAAGCGGCATCAGTCCGCGACGGGAGGAAGATTCGCATGCGCTATGACGTGGTGATCGTAGGGGCAGGACATGGTGGCGCGCAGGCTGCGATCGCGCTGCGCCAGGCCAAGTTCGAAGGCAGCATCGCGATCATCGGCGACGAGCCCGAGCTGCCCTATGAACGGCCGCCGCTGTCCAAGGAGTATTTCTCGGGCGAGAAGACCTTCGAGCGAATCATGATCCGCCCTGCGGCCTTCTGGGAAGAGCGCAAGGTCGAGATGCTGCTCGGCCGCCGTGTCGTCAGCGTCGATGCGCCGGCGCATCAGGTCACCACTTCGGGCGGCGAGGCGATCGGCTATGGCCATCTGATCTGGGCGACCGGCGGCGCGCCACGCCGGCTGGGATGCTCGGGCAATGATGCGGCGGGCGTCCACACCGTGCGCACCCGCGCCGATGCCGACCGGATGATGGCCGAGCTGCCCGGCGTCACCCGCGCGGTGGTGATCGGCGGCGGCTATATCGGGCTTGAGGCCGCAGCCGTACTCGCCAAGGCGGGCAAGCAGGTGGTGCTATTGGAAGCGCTCGATCGCGTGCTGGCCCGCGTCGCGGGCGAGCCGCTGTCGCGCTTCTTCGAAGCGGAGCATCGCGCGCATGGCGTCGATGTCCGGCTGGGCGTCGCGGTCGATTGCATCGAGACCGCCGACGGCAAGGCCACGGGCGTACGGCTCAAGGACGGCGAAGTGATTTCCGCCGAGATGGTGATCGTCGGCATCGGCATCGTACCGGCGGTTCAGCCGCTGCTCGATGCAGGGGCCGAGGGCGGCAACGGCGTCGCGGTCGACGGACATTGCCGCACCTCGCTGCCCGATGTCTTCGCGATCGGCGACTGCGCGCTCCACGCCAATCACTATGCCGACGACATGCCCGTGCGGCTGGAGTCAGTTCAGAACGCCAACGATCAGGCCACCGTCGCAGCCAAGACCATCGCCGGGGCCGAGGCATATTACGATGCGGTGCCTTGGTTCTGGTCGAACCAGTACGACCTCAAGCTCCAGACCGTCGGCCTCTCGACCGGACATGATGCCGCAGTCCTGCGTGGCGATCCGGCAAACCGGAGCTTCTCGGTGATCTACCTCAAGGACGGCCACGTCATCGCGCTCGACTGCGTCAATGCCACCAAGGATTATGTCCAGGGCCGCAAGCTGGTGGTCGAACGGCTGGCGATCGACCCTGGCCTGCTCGCCGACTCCACGACCCCGCTCAAGGAAATGGCCGGCTGAGACAAGGCGCCCCGGCCGCGCATTGCGCGCCGGCCCATGCCCCGTCATCGGCATCAAGCTGAGCGGGACGCTGATGCTTCCTTCGCGAGACTGGACATTGCCGAACCGCGCCCACGCGCGTGGCGCGCAGATATCACCTGCGCCTATTACCTGTGCGCGCCACGCACGCGCGAAAGGCGATCGAAGCCTGCTCCTCGCGCGCTCTGGGGCATGGTCTCTCACACCAGCGCCCTCCCAAGAATTTTCCGATTTTGAAAATTTTTCTCTTTTCGCTTGAATTTCTCCATTTTGTCTGACGGTATAGAAATCGGCACGCCGCCATCTCATTCAGGACCGATCGCAAGAAAACGGCCTGGGCATGCCGCGAGGAGGAGAAGGGGAATTCTATGAAAACTGTTCATCTGGGCTGGCTCGCCAGCACTGCACTTACCATCATCGCCGTTCAGAGCCCGGCCCATGCGCAGACGGCCCCGGATGCCGCCGCGGAGAACACTCCGGCGGAGGACGACGTCGTGGTGACGGGATCGCGCATTCAGCGCTCGGGCTTCGATGCGCCGACTCCGACCACCGTGATCGGTGAAGCCGAACTGGCGCTGGGCAACCGCCCGAGCGTCGCGCAGGTCCTGAACGACGTACCACAGTTTCGCGCGACCTCGACGCCGACGACCACCGGCGGCAACACCAACAGCGGCGTCTCGACCGCGGACATGCGCGGACTTGGCGGCGTGCGCACGCTCACCCTGCTCAACGGCCATCGCTTCTCGGGTTCTGCCGACCTCAACACCGTCCCGCAAAGCCTGGTCAAGCGCATCGACGTCGTCACCGGCGGCGCCTCCGCCGCCTGGGGTTCGGGCGCGGTCGCCGGCGTGGTCAACATCATCCTCGACGACGACTTCACCGGCTGGAAGCTCGGCGCGCAGGCTGGCGTGTCGTCGCGCGGCGACGGCGGGCGCTACGGCGCCGACATCGCCTGGGGCACCGACTTCGCGGGCGGACGCGGCCACTTCATGGTCGCGGGCGACTATATGAAGGAAGACGGCATCCTCACCCGCAAGGGGCGGCCCAACCTCGAGGCCGGCCTGTTCGTGCATCCGACCGAAGGCCTCAAGTTCGTCCGGGACCCCAATTCGACGCAAGTTTACAATGGCGGCTCGATCCTCAGCACCAGTGCCGCTCCCTATGGCCTGGTCTTCGGCCCCGACGGCAACATCAATCCCTTCCCGTTCGGCAGCGTCACCAGCGGCGCGACGACAGTCGGCGGCGGCGGTCAGAACACCTATGACTATGTTCCGATCAGCGCGCCCTATCAGCGCATCAACGCCTTTGCGCGCGCCAGCTACGAGGTGACCGATTCGCTGAAAGTCTGGGCGCAGTTCAGCTTCCACCGGATGACCGGCAATTACGGCCTATTCCCCGAGACCGCGGCGGACGCGAGCACGCTGATCCGGCCCGACAACGCCTTCCTGACTGCTGCGAACCGCACCCGTCTGGCCGCGGCGGGCGTCACCGGGCCGTTCCTCCTCGGCCGCTTCCTCGACGATATCGGCTCGAAGCGGGAAATGCTGACGCTCCGCTACAGCCGCCGCAACCTCGAGGGCGCGATCGGCCTTGAAGGCAGCTTCGGCAATGGCTGGAAGTACAACGCCTATTACGACCACGGCGAAGTCCGGCTGGATCAGGGGATCAACAACCAGCGGATCAAGGCCCGCTTCGCCAACGGCGTCGATTCGATACTTGTTGGCAACACGCCGACCTGCCGGATCAACGCTGACGCCTCGACCACCAATGACGATCCCAATTGCGTGCCGATCAATATCCTCGGCAATGGCAACATCTCCGACGCGGCGGCGAAATGGGCCTTTGCCGGCTCGCACCTCATCGCCACGATCAAGCTCGACGCGGCGGGCGCCAGCCTGTCCGGCCAGCCCTTCTCGACCTGGGCCGGGCCGGTCGACATCGCGCTCGGCACCGACGTCCGCTGGGAAAAGCAGGTCACCAACTATGTCGACCCACTGTCGCTGGCCAACGCGCTCAGCGTGCTCAACTCGTCGGCCACAAACGGCGGCTTCAACGTCAAGGAAGCCTTTGTCGAAGCGAATCTTCCTCTGCTCGATGCCGAAGGCGTGGCCAAGCTCGAGATCAACGGCGCTGCCCGCTACTCGGACTACAGCACCAGCGGCGGCATCTGGTCGTGGAAGACCGGGGGCACGCTGCGCCTGGTCAACGATCTGCTGCTGCGCGCCGTCTATTCGCGCGACATCCGCTCGCCCAGCATCACCGAATATTATCTGAGCCGCTCGGTGAATATCGGCGTCGTCCAGGACCCCTATCGGGGTGGCGCGGTGCAGAGCAACGTCACCGTTTATGGTGGCGGCAACAAGAATCTGACGCCGGAGATCTCGCACACGCTGACGCTCGGCGGGTCGTATTCGCCGAGTTTCATCCCGGGCTTCCGCCTGTCGGTCGACTATTACGACATCAACATCGACAACGTCATCACGGTGATTCCGACGCAGACGCTGCTCGGCCAGTGTTTTGCCAAGGCGCCATCCGACCCGACCTGCGGCGGAGTCATCGTTCGCAAGGCGAACGGTGAAATCGACACGCTGACGAACCCCTATCTCAACCTCGCCAACTACAACACGCAGGGCCTCGATATCGAGGCGTCGTACCGCACGGCGCTAGGCAACGGGCAGTTGACCGTCCGCGCGCTGGCCAACCACGTCTTCCACCTGAAGGTCGATGGCGTCGAGGTGTCGGGCATCGTCGGCGGCGAGACCGCCTTCTCGACGCCGAAATGGCGCGGGAGCACGACGGTAGCGTTCGACAATGCGAATTTCGGCGCCAACCTGCGCGTCCGCTATGTCGGCGGCGGCACGTACAACGCGCAGAAGATCGTCGATGGCCGCTTCGGCAGCCGCACCTATGTCGATATCGGGCTGCAGGCAAAGGTCGGTTCGTTCACGCTGTTCGGCAACGTCAACAACCTCTTCGACCGCGATCCGCCGCTCACCCAGTACATCACGCCCAATTACGACGTGATCGGCCGTTACGTATCGGGCGGAGTGAAGCTCAACTTCTGACCCTCGAGCTTCACCTGCACGCCACTGGAGGCGGCCGGGCAACCGGCCGCCTCTTTTTGTTGCGGCCCAACGGACGAACAGGCCGCAACCTTGAAAGCCTGGTCGGACGAGGCCCCCGCCGCTGCGTTGCAGCTTCTTTCAGCCAAGCCGGGAGGCAAGACTTGGCGAGGGGATCAGCCGAGGCTCGGGGAGAGGCAAAGGGATTCCTCCCGTCCTCCCAGCACCAGGCTAGATGATACGCCTCTGACCGGCTCAGCAATCGCATCGGCTGTATGATAAGATCGATCTGGCTTGACGGGTCGATCCGCACAGCAGCGCCATCGCCAGATCGGGGTCGGCAAGTTCATGCACCAGACACAGCTTCGCCGCGCCTGACGAAGGGAGCATCGTCGGGCGCGGCGGCACTGTGGCAACCGCGGCTCAGGGGCGAGCCGCGGCTTCAATCCGTCGTGAAGGTCAGTAGTTCACCGTCATCGCGATCAGGCCAAAGGTCCAGGCGATGTGAAGCGCCAGCATCATCGCCAGCAGCACCAGCACAGCCCAGATCGTGCGGAACCAACCGCGCTTTTCCTGACGGACGATGCGCAGATTCCACAGTGCGATCAGCACGCCGCCGACGAAGATGATCAGTCCGGCGATCTGGAGGAACCACAGCCACGGATCGAAGGACGGGATTGCCTTTAGCGTCGTCAGGCTGACCAGCCAGGCGGTGGTGAGCGCGATGACCAGCCCCGAAGCGACGCGGACGCCACGATAGGCCAGCAGCGAGCGGCGCGAGAGCGTCAGCGGCGCCTTGTAGCTGCGACGGATCAGCGCCGAGACCGGCCATTGCAGGAAGGTCAGTAGCAATACCGCGAAACCGGCATAGAAAGCCGGCTTGATCCACGCCGCCGACTTGGACACGGGGGCGCGGTCGAACACCATGAAGGGCGAAAGGCCGTCCATGCTCCAGCGCACGACCTTGCCGTCGACCACCTGCGCAGCGAGCCGCCCATGGCCGTTGGCATTGTGCCAGACGAATGGCGCGGTCTCGACCCATTTAGTGGGCGCATTGTTGATGTCACGCAGAGCCGGAACCACCAGTTCGCCGTTCGGGCCGACGCTGACCGTGAACTGACCGACAAGCGAGGCCAGCGCGTAGAAGTTCGATTCCGCACGGCGGCTGTTGAGCCAGTTCCCCGCCATCATCCGCGCATGTTCGGCCGACGTCTTCGCATCGACGCGCGTCGCTGGCATCTCGTTGCCAGGCAGATAGCGGTCGGCGAACTTTTCGAACAACGCCTTGCGGACGGGACCGGCTGCCCCTTCCGCCCCGGTCGCGTTGAGCGACAGGTAGAGACCGATCTTCTCGTTCATGAACAGATGGAGCGCTGTGTGGAACAGCTGGGTATCGCCCAGATGCGCGATCACCTGGCGGCCGTTGATGTTGGTTTCGAAGAAGCCGAGCTCCATCCGATTGAGCGGAGGTAACATCGTTAGCGGCGTGTCGTGCATCGTCTTCGCGGTTTCGGGCTTCATCAGCCCCGCCCCCTGATTGAGATGCGCGATCATGAACTTGGCCATGTCCGCACCGGTCGAAGACATCGATCCGGCAGGTGCCGGGCCGACGATCTCGAACTTCGACGCCGCGTCCGACCCCTTGCGGTATCCCGCAGCCATGTGCGGCTCGAAGCCCTTGGGCAGCGGCTGGCGGAAGGTCGACTGCGCCATGCCGAGCGGGCGGAAGATGCGCTGCTCGACATAGTCGTCGAACGACATCTTCGACGTGCGCTCGACGATATAGCCCGCCAGCGCGGTGCCGTAGTTGGAATAGGCGGGCGTCGTCCCCGCGGCATAGATGCGCTTGGGCTGCACCTTCACATAGTCGCCGAGCGAGATGTTGAACTTGATGTCCTCGAAGATGGTGCGCTTGCCATGCTCCTCGAACCCGGCGGTGTGCGTCATCAGCTGGCGCATCGTCACCGGCTTGCCCAGATAAGCCGGAATCTTGAAATCGAGATAGGCGTTGACGTCCTTGTCGAGGTCGATCCGGCCCGCCTCGACCTCCTGCATCACCGCGGTCCAGGTGAACAGCTTCGACACCGACCCGGGGCGGAACAGCGTCCTGTCCGGATCGACCGGGCTACGCTTCGCGACATCGGCATAGCCGAAGCCGCGCTGGGTCAGCACCTGGCCGTCCTTGACCACGACGATGACGGCGCCCGCCAGATCGCCGCGAGCAAGGGCGTAGGGCATCAGGCCGTCGAGCCAGCCGTCGACATCTTCCTTGGTCAGCGGCCTGGCGCCCGGCGCCAGGGGGGCCGCTGCCGGGGCAGCGGCCGGAGCCGGCTGCGCCGGCTTCGGGGCGGCGGGGGCGGGCGTTTGCGCCTGCCCCGATGTGCCGACGCCCAGAAGCAGGGCGAACGGCAGCAAGGCCTTTTGCACGATCGATCGCATCTCTCACTCTCCCGGCGTGCCTCGGTGCGAGGCCGCTCATTCTTGTGTGGAACGACGAGGCCGGATCACTCCCCGGCCGGGCGGACGACGGCGCCGCCCTTCATCACGAAGTGCATCGACTCGAGTTGCCGGACGTCCTTGAGCGGATCGCCGCGCACCGCGACGATGTCCGCCGCCTTGCCTGCCGCGATCGAGCCGATCTCGTTCTCCAGCCCGATATGCGTCGCACCCCAGACCGTCGCGGCGCGGATCGTGTCGAGCGGCGTCATCCCCGCCTTCACCATCAATGCGAACTCGCGGGCATTCTCGCCGTGCTTCGACACCGCGGAGTCGGTGCCGAAGGCGATCTTGACGCCGCCCTGATGCGCGCGCCGCAACGCATCGACCATCAGCGGGCCTACCGTGCGCGCCTTGACGCGCACCGGCTCGGGCATCCAGTCGGCGGTCGCCGCCTGCTGGGTCACCGTATCCCCGGCAAGCAGGGTCGGGACGAGATAGCTTCCCTTCGCCTTGAACAGCCGGATCGATTCAGGATCCATGAACGTGCCGTGCTCGACCGAGTCCACGCCTGCACGCAATGCGGCGTTGACGCCATCAGTGCCATGGGCGTGCGCGGCGACCTTGCGGCCGAGCCGGTGCGCGGTCTCGACGATCGAGACCAGCTCGGCATCGCTCATCTGCTGGCCGAGGCCTGCCGCGGTGTTCGACATCACCCCGCCGGTCGAGGCGGTCTTGATGATGTCAGCGCCCCCCTGGATCGCCTGCCGAACCGCACGCGCGCAATCGTCGGCGCCCGAGCAGAGCGTAGGCGAGCGAAACAGGTCGATGATCTCCTGCCGATATCCGTGGACATCGCCATGCCCGCCATGCGCGGCGACCCCGCCCGCGGCGATGATGCGCGGACCGACGATCTTGCCGCTGGCGGTCGCGGCACGCAGCGCGTTGATCGCCTCTTGGGACGCACCGAGATCAACGACGGTGGTGAAGCCCGCGCGCACCGTCCGCCCGGCATAGACGACGCCGTCGAACGCCTGGTCGGTGGTCGATTTGGTCACGGCGTCGAGCCGGCTGGTCGGGCTCGATTCGAAGGTCAAATGGACATGGCTGTCGATGAAGCCCGGCATGACGAACGCGTCGCGCAGATCGACCACCTTGCCCTCGCCGACATAGCCGTCGCGAATCTCGACGACCTTGCCGCCCTCGACGACGATCGTTTTCTCGGTCTCGACCCGTCCACTCGCCGGGTCGGCAAGCAGGCGGCCGGCCTGGACATAAGTTCGGGCGGGCGCGTCCTGGGCGATGGCGGGCTGGATGAAAGCGGCGCCCGCCAGCGCCGCGAAAATGACCTTCTTCATGCCCCTGTTCCTTCTCCTGTTCGTTGCGGCGCGGTCATCCGCGTCCCCAGATGGCTTCGCTGCACCAGGCATCGCCATCGCGATACTCGATCGAAGGCGTGCGGTCGGCGGCAAGGAAGATCGGACCGTCGAGGTCGACGATGTCGCAGAGCTGGCCGACGATGAAGGCGGGCGCCATCGCCAGGCTCGAACTGACCATGTTGCCGACCATCACGCCCAGCCCCAGCTCGCGCGCACGGCGCGCCATGGCGAGGCCCTCGGTCAGCCCGCCGCACTTGTCGAGCTTGATGTTGACGACGTCGAACCGCCCGACGACCCCGTCGATATCGGCGAGCGTCAGAACGCTCTCGTCCGCCGCAAGCGGGATCGGGCTGCTGTAGCCGTCGAGATCGGCCTCGCGCCCCCGCGCGAGTGGCTGTTCGAGCAGCTTGACGTCCGCCGCGACCAATGCCGCGATCAGCCGATCAAGCTCGCCGATCGCGAACCCCTGATTGGCATCGACCCCGATCCAGCATTCGGGCCGCGCCGCGCGCACTGCATCGACCCGTGCGATGTCGAGATCCAGGTCGCCAGTCAGCTTGAGCTTGAGCGCGCGCGCCTGCGCGAAATCGCGCGCGCCCGCCGCCATCACCTCGGGATCGTCGGCGCCAAGCGTGAAGGTGGTGCGCAGCAGGCGCGGCGCGGGCAGGTCCGCCAGCTCGTGCACCGGCGTATCACTACGCCGCGCACCCAGCTCCCACAGCGCGCAGTCGATCGCGTTGCGCGCACCGCCGGCGGGCAGCAGGTTCTGCAACCCGTCGCGGGTGATCCCCGCCTCGATCGCCGCTCGCGCATCCTCGATCGCGGCGGTCATCGCCGGCACATCGTCGCCCAGATAATAGACGCCCGCTGCCTCGCCGCGTCCGATATGGATGCCGTCCGAAACCGTGACGATCACCACCGGTGCCTCGGTGAAGACATGGCCGGAGATGCGGAACGGCTTGGCGAGCGGCAGCGATTCGATCGCCACGTCGAGCGTAAGACCGGTGGTGCTGGTCATCGAAATTTGTCCTTCATTCGGTTCAAGGCGCCGTCCTGGCGGGCGCCAGCGCCGCCGCGATCCGCGACAGATATTTGTTCCAGTCGAAGCTCTGCCCCTCGGGGGTCCAGCCGAGCCGGACGATCACCGCGTCCTGCGACGGAATCGCCGCGACGATCTGAAAGCTGTGGCCCCGCGCCATCACGGTATCTTCGGGCAGATCGGGGTAGAGCTTCCGCCCCTCGCCGCCGCTTCCGGCATGGTTCAGCCAGAGCTGCGCGCCATAGACCGGCCGTGGGGATGCCTTGGTCGGCGTCACCGCGAAATCGATCCATTCGCGGGACAGCAATTGTCTGCCCCCGACCTTGCCTTTGTTGAGATGAAGCAACCCATAGCGTGCCCAGTCGCGCGCGGTGGCATAGGCATAGGAACTGCCGATCTGCACCCCGGCCTCGTCGGGTTCGATCAGCGCGCTGGTCATGCCGGTCGGCTCGAACAACCGCTTCTGCGCGAAGCGCGTCATGCCTTCCAGCGTCCCGCCGGTCGCGTTAAACACAATGCGCGACAGGATGTTGGTCGTCCCCGACGAATAGCTCCAGCTGGTGCCGGGCGCGTCCTTCAGCGGCTTGCTCGCCGCCATCGCGCCCATGCCGCCGGCCTCGAACAACATCTTGATCGAGTCATTGCCGGGCACATAGCTTTCGCTGAAGGCCAGCCCGCTCGACATCGTCAGCAACTGGCGCAGCGTGATCTTTCCGCGCGGATCGCCCTCGCCCTTCCATTCGGGAACCGGCGCGGGTTCGTCCAGCTTCAGCACGCCGTCGTCGACGAGCAGGCCGACCAGCGTTCCCATGATGCTCTTGCTCGCGGACCAGCCGAGCATCTCGGTGTTGCGGTCGAAGCCCGGTGCATAGCGTTCCGCGACGATCGCACCGCCCTGCACCACGACGATCGCGCGCGTGTCAGGATAGCCGTCCTTGTTCTGCTCATCGAACGCTGAACGCACCGCCTTGTCTAGCGCGGCACGGTCCAGCCTCGCTTCGGCGGCAGCCTGAACCCGGGTCACAGGAGTGTCGCCGATCGGCCATGGCCTGGCGGCATTCCCCCGCATCGGCTTGAGGTGCGCCGCCTGCGCGTCGAGCACGGCGGTCGAAACATCGCCGGTCAGCAAGGTGCAGCCCGCGACCGGGCGATAGAGGGCGGTCCGCGCCGCCGCGCCTGGCGCCGACGCCGTGACCGTTCGCGCCTTGCGGTCGACCGCGAGCGTCACCGCCTTCATGAAGGGTGCGAAGGGGTGGATATCCTGATTCAGCACATCGGCCTCGGCGCGTTCCGCGACGAAGATGCCGGCGCACGCGATCTGCGCGGAAACGGCGATGCCGAGATTTTCGGGGGTCGAAATCGCCGGCGCGTCGGCGAGGGCTGGCGTCGCGAGCGAAAGCGCAAGTCCGCAAAGGCAGAGACGGGAAAGATTCCGCGCCATGGCCTTAGACCCCACAGCCATGGCGAAGCACCTTGCCGGCCTTGGCGCCGCTATGCTTGCCGTCGGCGAAGGTGACGACGCCATTGACGATCACCGTCTCGATGCCTGTCGGCGAGGCAGTCGGCTTGTCCCAGCTCGCCACGTCGTCGAGCGTGTCGAGATCGAACACGACGATATCGGCGCGCATCCCGTCGCGGATCAGCCCGCGATCGGTCAGCCCCATGCGCTGCGCCGGCCAGCCGGTCATCTTGCGCACCGCATCCTCCAGCGTCAGGACCGGACGACGCTTCACATATTCGGCAATGATACGAGGGAAGGTGCCATAGGCGCGCGGATGCGGCAGGCCGAGATCATCCATCTCGCCGAACTTCTCCGACGCCGCCGCATCGCTGCCGATGCTGACCCAGGGCTGTTTGAGTGCGGCCTCGATATCCTGCTCGTTCATCATGAAATAGAGCGCGACCGAACGGTTGGGCAGGCCCTCAAGCAGAATGTCCCATGCAACATCGGCCGGATCGCGTTTCAGCGTGGCGCCGATCTCGGCCAGGCTCTTGCCGTGGTACGGTCGGTATTTGTCGCTGAAACTGTTGGCGAGACGGACATTCTGGAACCCGCCCGACGCATGGACGAGGTTCGACCAGCCGGGCATCGATCCTGCCGCGACCTCCTTCTTCATTCGCTCGCGCAATTTTGGGTCGCGCAGCCGTTCGATCCCCTTCTGCACACCGTCGGCCCAAACCCAGCTCGGCGCGATGATCTCAAGGCCAGTCCCGCCGGCAGTGTAGGGATAGAGGTCCGCCGCGACATCCACCCCGCGCGCCCGTGCCGCGTTGATCGCGGCCAGCGCCTGCGGCATCAGCTTGCCCCAGCCCGGCGCATAGGCGCCTTTAAGGTGGAAGATTTCGACCTTCACCCCGCCCTTCTCGCCGATCTCGATCGCTTCCTCGACTGCCTTGACCAGCCCTTCGCTCTCGTCGCGCATGTGGGTGGCGTAGAAGCCGTCGCATTGCGCCGCGACCTTCGCCAGCGTGACGAGGTCCGATGTCGTCTGGAAGCTGCTCGGCGGGTAGATCAGCGCGCTGGTGATGCCGAACGCGCCGTTTTGCATCGCGAGTTTCACCTCGCGCCCCATCTCCTCGAGCTGCGCGGCGGTCGGCGATCCGGCGCCGTCGCCCATCACCTTCATCCGCGCCTGCGTCGCCGAATAGTAAGTGCCGAAGTTGATCGAGATGCCCTGCTGCTCGAGCTTGCCGAAATAGGCCGGGATCTCGGCGGCCGGCACCGGGGTGCCACCCTCGCCCGCAATCACCGTGGTCACGCCCATGCGCAGCTTGTTCTCGGCCGCGCCGTTCTTGAGCAGGACACTGCCCGACTGGTCCATCATGTCGATGAAGCCGGGCGAGACATAGCGGTCGCGCGCGTTGATCTCCTTCGCGCCTCGGCCCGAAACCTGACCGATGCGGACCACGCGACCGTCCTTCACCGCGACATCGGCGCGGACCCAGGGGCTGCCCGCGCCGTCGAGCACGCGGCCGCCCCGGATCACGATGTCATATTCGGGCGCGGGCGCGTTCGCGACCAGCAGCAACGACAGCGCGCCGAACAGGATCTTACGCTTCATCATTCCATCTCCCTGCCGCCGGCCGATAATCCGACGACTCCTGTTGTCATTTCCTGGCGGCGAGCTGCGCATCGGCGCGCACCGTATCGACGACTTCGCGCACGGCGGCGATCACGACTTCGGGGCGATCGACCTGGATATAGTGAGTCGCGTCGGGCACGATCTGCTGGCGTCCGCGGGTCGAGAAGGCCGCCTGTTCGGTATGGAGATTCTTCCACTCCTGCTTGAAGCGTTCGCCTTGCTCCGCCTTCAACCCCAGCCCTTCCAGCTGTTCGGGCTTCATCGGCGCCATCGCTGTCAGCACGATCAGCGGCCGGTTCCCGAAACTATGGACAGCGCGCGCATCGGCCATGGTCTGGTCGAACCCGTCGAGTTCGGACGCCGCCCCCCGGATCGAGGTGCTGCCATAGGCGGCGGCCTTCGCGAGCCCGTCGCCAAGCTTCTTGGTTTCCGCTGCGGTCCGAAGCTTCGGGCCTTCGCTTCGGGTAATGAGAAAACGCACGACTCCGGTCCAGGCGAGGGCCTTTGCGCCGTGCATGATCGTCGATGCGCGATTGGGGTGAGCGTTGATGCCCGACACCTTTCCGAGCCGCGCGACCTGATCGGGGTGCGACGGATCGACCATCACCAGCCCCGCGACTTGATCGCCATATTTGCCGACATAGGTCCGCGTGTAGGGGCCACCGATCGAGTGGCCGACGAGCACCAGCGGATCATTGACCCCCGCCCGCTTCAGCAGCGCGTGGAGATCGTCGGCGACGGCGGAGGCGCGCTGAGGGGCATCCTTGGGGTCGCTCCACATGATGCCCGCTCGATCATAGGCGCAGGTGCGCGTGAAGCGCGCGATCTGGTCATGCACCAGCGTCCAGTCGGTCGTCCCGCCCGTTCCCAGCCCGGATTCGAAGACGACCGTCGGCGATCCGGTGCCGCGACAATCGATGTGCATCTTGCGCCCGCCGACATCGACCAGCTTGCCGGGCGGCGGATAGTTCGCCTGCGCATTGCGGCGGCCCAGCGCCTCATAGATCGTCCCGATGATCACGATGATCATGAGGAAGGCCAGCAGGCCGAGCAGGATGCGCTTCAGCCATCGCAGGGCCCGCCTCCATCCGCCCGGCTTCTTGATCGCAGCGTCGGACATCAGACGTTCCTTTCGATGGCTGAGCCGGCGCTCATGCTAGGCAGGCGTTCACGAGACGGTCGAACATTTCGCCCCCGCGAATGGGATCGGCGACCGGCATGCCCAGCCGCACGCTTTCCATTCTCATGAGATCGGTCGCAGCCTGCGCATCCATATGTGCGGTGTTGAACGACACGCCCGCGCAGCGGATCGCGGGATTGGTGCGCGCGCCCAGACGCAGGTTGAGGTCGATGGTCTCCTCGATGCTCGGCAATGCGTAGCCGGGTAGCCCCATCACCTCGGTGCGACCGGGCTCATGGCAGACCACGATCCTGTCGGGCTGGCTGCCATGGAGCAGACCTAGCGACACCGCCGCATAGGCGGGGTGGAACAGCGAGCCCTGCCCTTCGATCACGTCCCAGTGATCCGCGGCGGCATCGGGGCTCACCGCCTCGGCAGCGCCCGCCTCGAAATCGGAGACCACGGCGTCCATCGGTATGCCGCCGCCGGCGATCATGATGCCGGTCTGTCCGGTCGCGCGGAAATCGGCATCCACCCCGCGGGCGGCAAAGGCCCGCGCGATCGCCAGCGCTGTATATTTCTTTCCCAGCGCGCAGTCGGTTCCGACGGTGAGCAGGCGCTTGCCCGTCCGCTTGCGGCCGGACCCGACCGGCAGACCGGCGGGCGGGTGGCGCACGTCGATCAGCTGCCGGCCAAGGCGCTGTGCCCGTTCGGCTAGTCCAGGGATATCGGCGAGCCGCATATGCATACCACTGACGATGTCGAGCCCGGCGTCGAGTGCCTCGACCAGCGCCGGGATCCAGCTCGCGGCGATGACGCCGCCGCTGTTGGCGACCCCGATCAGCAGCGATTGCGCGCCCCGCGCATGGGCCTGTGCCGGGGTCAACTGCTCCAGGCCCGCGCTGACCGTCGCCCCGGGCAACGCATATTCGCCGACGCATTTCTCGGGCGCCCAGTCGCGCAGCCCGAACGCGGTCTTGGCATAGCCGCGCTCGGTCGTATCGCCGAGGAACAGCAGATAGGGCTGCGGCAGGATCAATGACCCGGTACTCGCATCGAGAGAGGTTTGGATGTTCACGTACTCACCCTGCTAAGTCAGAAGCCGGACATTCGAGGCGATTGAACTCCGCACGCCTGCGACATCCTGATCGGATAATAATTCTCCATTTGGAAAACACAACATAATTCGTCGTGCTTCAGAATGCGGTGCCCCAGCCGATAAGATGGAAGACGGTGGCGAACCACAGCAGCACGACCGAGCCAATCACCAGCACCACGCTCCAGATGCGGCGGAACCTGCCCGGCAGACCCTTCCAGACCAGCCACAGGTTCCAGACCGCAACGCCAAGCAGCGCAATCAGGACGAGCGGCGTCGCGATCCGCAACGCGATCAATATCCCGTCGAGTTCACCATTCATCGAAGAGAAGTCAGACAACAGTGCCGAGGCGAACACCGGCCAGGCGACCATCACTGCCACCGCAAGTCCGGCAAGCGCGCAGGTGAGGCGATAGGCCCGCCATTCCGCGACGCTGCGCGCCGGACGGGCACCATAGTATCGCCGGACGAGCGCGGTGATCGGCCAGAACAGCGCGGTCAGCGCGAGCGCGGCAAGGCTCGCCAACAGCGCCGGAGCCAGCCAGGCGCTAGAGCTGTACCACGGAACGGGTTCGAACAGCATGAAGGGCGACGATGAATCGATCCCGAAGCGAACGACACGGCCATTTTCCACTTTCGCCGCCAGCCGCATCCTGCCACCCACCTCACGCCAGACGAAGGGAGCGATCTCGACCCATTTTCGGGGCGCTCCCCCGGCAGTCTGCGCCGCATCGAAGACCAGGCCGCCGTTGGCATCGAGCGTCACCTTGAACTGCCCGGCAATTTCGGCCGCCTTCAGAAAGCTCGTCTCTAGCCTGCGGGTCTTGTTGTAGGTTCCGACCATCATCCGCGCATGCTCGCGTGCCGTCGCGGCATCGACGCGGCCGTCACGCTGGGCAGCGGGGAAGTAACGATCGGCGAAGCCCTCGAACAACTGGCTGCGGATCGCGCCCGACACCTTGTTCGAGCCCGCAGCGTTCATCGACATATAGAGGCCGACCTTCTCGGCCGGGAACAGCCATAGCTGACTGTGGAACTCGATCGAATCGCCGCCGTGCGAGATCACCTTCCGGCCGTTGATATTCTGCTCGTAAAAGCCCAGCGCCATGCCGTTGAGGGGCGGAATCGCCCGGGTGATGCTGTCGTGCATGAGGCGCGCGGTCTCGGGCTTGAGCAACGGCCCGCCATTGTCGAGATGCGCGATCATGAAGCGCCCGAGATCGGCGCCCGACGCGGCCATGCCGCCGGCCGGGGCGAAGCTGTTGAGTTCCGGCCGCCCCGGCTTGCCCGAGCCAAGCGCATAGCCCTTTGCGAGCAGTGGTTCGAGCCGGGCAGGCAGCTTCGCTCGCAGGGTCGAGTGCGTCATGCCGGCCGGTGCGAAAATCCGCTGCTCGACGTAGTTGTCGAAAGGCATGCCCGAAACCCGCTCGACAATGTAACCGGCGAGCGCGGTGCCATAGTTCGAATAGGCGGGCGTACTGCCAGGCGCGTAGATCCGCGCCGGAACCTGGCGCTTCATCGCCACGGCAAGGGTCGGAATATCCTTGATGTCGTAGCTGTTGAGGCCGCGTTGCACCTCATCGAAACCCGCAGTGTGGGTCATCAGATTGCGCATCGTGACGGGCTTGCCGGCATAGGGCGGAATCTTGAAATCGAGATAGGCGTTGATGCCCGTGTCGAGGTCGATCTTACCCGCCTCGACCATCTGCATCACGGCAGTCCAGGTGATCGTCTTCGACACCGACGCCTGCTTGAACAGCGTGGTTTCGGGATCGACCGACCGCCGGTTCGCGACATCAGCAAACCCGAAGCCTCTCTGGGTGAGCACCGCCCCGTCCTTGACCACGACGACAACCGCTCCCGCGGCGTTTCCGCGTTCGAGCGCATAGGGCATGTAGCCGTCCAGCCAGATATCGACGTCGGCCTTGGTGATCTCCCGGGCCGGGACGCTCGCAGCCACAGCTTCAGCGGTTGCAGTGGTGGGAGCCGGGTTCGACGCCGCAGCGCCTGCCAGCATCGCCAACGCGAATGCGCCCGCCATCTTGATCGATCTGCCGAACCGCATCTTGCCCTCCGATGCCGCCTCTCCCAACGCAGGGAGCACGACGATTTCCCAAATGAAATTTTTTTCATTTTGAGACACTCCATCTAGCACCGCTTTGTCAATGGCCGATTTAGGCACTTACGATCTGCGCCGGAGGAGGGCCGGCCGGCCGCCGCCTCTCGTGCCCCGCTCAACTGGAACCGAAGGGGCGCTTGCATTGCGCTCATCGTTTGGACCGTTATAGTTGCAGGCGAGTTCTATTCTTGATTGCGACAAGATGATCCTGCACCGAAACGAGCTTGACCAACATTCACCAGAACGCGGCGTCGCATGAAGGACGGCCAGCCCACCCTCGGAAAGTTGCTGCGTGGCCTGCGCGATCGTAATCGCTGGACTCTAAAGGAAATGAGCGAGCAAACGGGAATTCCCGTCTCGACGCTTTCCAAGATCGAGCACGACCGCCTCACGCTCTCTTACGACAAGCTCCTGCAGCTCAGCCGGCGGCTGAATATTCGCATGTCGGAACTGTTCGCCGAGAATGACGGCAGCGAAACGCAGGTTACCGCACGGCGCAGCGTCGGCGATCTCAGCCGTGCCGTTCGGGTCAAGACGCCCAACTACGACTATTTCTATCTGTGCACGGAGTTGCGGCGGAAGCGGATGCTTCCGATCATGACACGCATCCGTGCCAAGACCCCAGAGGAGTTTGGCGAGCTCGTTCGGCATCCCGGCGAGGAATTCGTCTTCGTCGTGTCAGGCCGGATCGTTGTGCATACCGAATTCTACGACCCCGTCGCTCTGGAAGAGGGGCAATCGATCTACATCGATTCGAATATGGGCCACGCCTACATCACGGGCGAAGGGTGCGACGAGGCGGTCGTGCTCGGCGTATGTTCCAGCGCGGAAAGTGATCTCATGGGCTCGCTGATGAACCTCCATGGCGAAGACGCTGAAAGAGCGCCCGCCGGCGAGTGAAGGCTGGAATGAACTGCCGCGCCGCGAGGGTCCGCGCGGATTGGACGAACGTTCTTCGATCAGGTGAAGGTCGCAGCGGCTGAACCCAACGTCGGCCGAAATCTCCGCGATCGCATCCGGGACGGATTGCGCGTCATTCCCGGCGGGAAGAGCGCGTCGCGATCCTCGCTGTCAGATCCGTTCGTAGAGCGTGACGATACACGCGCCGCCCACTCCCAGATTGCGCTGCAATCCGAGCCGGGTACCGTCCACCTGGCGCCGCTCGGCCGTGCCGCGCAGCGGCCCGATCGTGATCGCGATCGAGCACCGCATCGCCGAGGCCAATGTCGCGGAATTCCTGTGCGCGATGAGCGAGCGGCGGCGCACGCCTGGACCTTGCTTGGCGACCTGACGAGCCCGGCGTCCCGCCTATCGCGCGAAGATCGAAACGGTGAGAGCAACCAGCCGCAGCGTCTTTCGCCCGGGCGTCGGCCGCTCAGGGTGCAGCACTAATAAACTTGAACAGATTCCCCCCGATTTCATCATATAAATACAGATCTCCATCTACGTCCATGACAAGTTCGGTCAGCTTGTCATAGTTGCCTGGAGAACCAATCCCAGTGCTCCATCTTATGTCATCATTCCGATTCTCAAACTCGCGCCCGGGGACTGTGCGATTCGAAAGAAGGTCAGCGACCGGAACGAGCCACAAATTGCTCGCGACCGAGTCACCTAGAACGAGATAGTTCTGAAAACCCGGAATCCGCGCATCTCGATATACGCCGCCGATTCTTATTCTTCGTCCCTCATACCGACCGGTACCGTGCGCATATTCCGCCGCGGGGGCGACGAGCCCCGCCGGTGCGGTACCTTGATGCACCCTCGTGCCGTCCATGAAGGGCCATCCCAAGTTCCGCCCAGGCTGATCGAGCGGCAACAGATTCAGCTCTTCGACACTTGCTCCCGAATCGCCGAGAAACAGCCGATTGCCGTCGAATGCCCCGGTGGCCGGGTTTCGAAGGCCAAGCGCAAACACATAGGGATCGCCACCTCCCGAAATGAACGGATTGCCCGGCGCCGGTAGCCAGTATTGCGGCGCAGGACCGGTTGGGTTGGGGTTGGGCGCAAGTCGAAGCACCTTGCCCAAGCGCGAACCGGGATCCTGCGCCGCAGCGGGATCCCCACCGTCGCCGATCGCGATGTAGAGATTGCCGTCCGGGCCCATCCCGATCCATCCACCCTGGTTGGTGTTGGTCGAAGTCCGGGGGATCGTGAACTCCACGCGATGAGTCGTCGTCGCCGGCCCCATCGCGGAGAAGGTAATCTGGTAGCGTCGAAGCTCGATATCACCGGCCGCATTCGTAACGAGGACCAGCAATATATCCGTATCCACGCTCGCCATTCCCAGAGCGCCCCGATCGCCGTCGGTGGAGATGTCTCCGATTCGGAAAAACTCTCCGATCGGGCGGGTCGTTGACGCGAAGCGATAGGAAACCAATCCGTCCTTACCGAGCCCGAATATCTGGCCCGCGCGCTGGGCAACACCCGTCATGTCTTGAGTCGACGCGCCGGTTCCGCCCGCCAACCCGTGTGTAACCAAGGCAAAGTCCTCATAGGCATTGACGATGGTGACCTTGAGGTTCAGCGGTACCGACACCTTCCCGTCGCTCGCGCTGACCTGGACCTCATAGACATTGTCCTGATTGGCATCGATCGCACGCTCGAAGTTGGCGGCGGATCTGAACGACAATTCGCCTGGCGCACGCAGGATGAAGAGTGCCGCGTCGGCACCCCCTGAAATCGAATAGGTGATCGGATCACCATCGGCGTCGTTCGCGATCGCGTAGTAGGCGAGCGTGCGATTCTCGATCATGTTCACTGCGGCCGGTGAACTGAAAACCGGCGCTTGGTTGGGTGCCACCGGGCTGGGCGTCGGCGTCGGCGTCGGACTGCCACCGCCTCCGGAGCATCCCGCAAGGATCATCAACACAGCAACCGCGCAACGACACCGCATCTTTTCTCCACCCCCCGCTGACGGACGCGAGATTAACAGTCATTTTCCCGGCTTTACAACGCATTCATATCGGAAATTGAGGAACCTGCCCCCGCTGAACTACGCCCTGGCAATGCGCCCCCGCCGGTCTGCGGTATCGCGATCCGGGCGGTCGGGCTGACGGGTTCAGCCGCACGTAGAGCGTGACGAGGCGATCGCGGGCCTCAATCGCCCGCGACTGACGGTCGTGGCCAATCGGATGGTCGAACTGGCGGAGCGCGCCGACGACGTCGAGCGGCGGTTGATCGGCACGCTGGTCAACGTCCTGCCGCAACTCAGCGGCCGCTGCGACCGCATGGTCAAGATCGATACGGTCAAGTTCCTCAATCACGCGGCGGGCATCGGTTATATCCGTCCGATCCTCGATCTGCTGGAAATCACCGGCGTGCGAACCTCGCAGGACTTTAGCCGTGCGGACTATTCCGCGGGGTCGTTCCTTGCCCGGTTGCGGCTGAGCCGGCCCGGCGCCGGCGAATCACTGCGGCCACCCTATCGCGCCGGGTCGGCCTTCCCGTTCTTCACCGGCCGTGAAATGGAGATCGTCAATGCGTTGAACGGAGGCGAAACCAACAACGTGATTGCCCGCCAGTTCGGCGTGACACCCGAAACGGTCAAATGGCGCATGAGGAGCCTGATGCGGAACCTGCGAGCCAGCAACCTTAAGGAGGTGGTCAGCAACGTACTTGTGCTGGGGGCGACCTGGATCGCGGCGAGCATCAATGATGTGCAAACCGGCCATGAGATTCCGCGCAAGCGATTCGGAGTGCATGGAGATAGTCGACCTAGATTCGGGGCAAACCACCGGCTTCAGCCAGGCATATAGTCTGTGGGAGCAGAGGCTCGCCGGGGACCGTTACTCGCAACGATCCCCGAGAGATATCTAGCACTCAAGAAGTGCTTGTGCCAGAAGAGAACTCGATGAGTTTAAATAACTATTTTAATAGATTAAATTTTCTATAATGAAAAAACTTCGAAATACCCATTTAGTGGCCAGTACATTTCCACTATGCTTAATGCATGGGTGATTTGTTTACATATATTCTCAGGCTATGTCAAATTGTCCCGCTACATACCTATATAGCTCTGCGCAGTGAACCACTTGGCTTCAAGGATATCTTGAACGCGCACCTGCCGGGCCTGAGTCCGGACATTACGGAGCGATCCGACATCAACGCTGAATGACCACATGTGGGCCGTGAGCGGACCGGCAGCTTTCGGGAGCCGTCCCGCGGAGGCGGACATGCCGAACTCGGTCTGATGAACGGGTGACGTTGGGCCGGCTGCGGTCCTTTTAGGCGGTCAACTATGGGCTGGACGCGACCCGCAACCTCTAGACATTGGTAAACATAGAGGGCCCGCGCCGGCTTATTGCCGCCGCCCCTGCTCAAATGCGGCGATGTGCGCTCGTACACGCATCTCCGTTCGCAGCCGCGGCTCACGTCCCTCGCGCAGATCAAACACGAAGCGGGGATCGCCGACCACGTCCCGCCCGAACCGCGTGGGAGGAATGCGCCAGGTCTTGAGATGCCTTTCAACGAGCGTGCGCAGCATGGTGAGCCTCCGAATCGATGTTCGCTACATGTTCTCAAGCCATTTCCTACTTGTCTAGGATTTTTCCTATGATACTTTGTCGCCATGGACGAGATCGAGGCACGGGCCGCGCTGGAGCAACTGATCGAGCGCAGGGGCGAGAGCTATGCGAGCATCTCGCGGCTGCTCGGACGCAATGCCGCCTATATCCAGCAACATATTCGCCGCGGCTCGCCGCGGCGGCTCGAGGAAGCCGATCGACGCAAGCTCGCGCGCTATTTCGGCGTCGACGAGAACGAGCTCGGAGGCCCGGCTTCACCTGTGTCCGATTTCCTGATGGTGCCCAAACTCGCGGTCCAGGCGTCCGCAGGTCCTGGAGCGTTCGTCGAGAGCGAGGCACCAATCGCTCAATTCGGTTTCGACCGACGCTGGCTTTCGCGCATCACCAGCGGCCGCCTCGACCAACTCTCCATCATCCAGGTGTCGGGCGATTCGATGGCGCCGACGCTAGCCGATGGTGACGACATCCTAATCGACCGCGCTGATGCGGCCCCCAGATTACGCGATGGTATCTACGCGTTGCGCCGCGACGACACGCTGATGGTCAAGCGCCTGTCGATCCATCCGTTCAGCGGCTTGCTCACCATCGCCAGCGACAATCCCGCCTACCCGACCTGGGGAGATTGCCCGCCTGACGGGATTGATTTGATTGGACGTGTCATGTGGGCCGGCAGACGGCTGGTCTGAAATCCTACAAACGTACGCGATCTTACGATTGTAGGATATTTGTAGGATTTTGTTCCCTACCCGTTCCCTGTCGGCGAGTCGTTGAAGGCGCCCCTTCCCTCGCCTGCGGCTCGCCGACACGGGAAACAGGAGATGGCGAAATACAAGGAACTGCTTGCCGCCGCTCTCGCGGCAGCAACGATCGCAGCAACAGCCTCGGGCTTGGCGTCGGAGACGGTCACCTACAGCTATGACGCGCGCGGCCGACTGGTCGCGGCGAAGCACAGCGGGACGGTGAACAACAACGTCCAGGCCAATTACAGCTACGACAAGGCGGACAACCGCACCAACAAGACGGTGACCGGCGCGCCGTAGCGGCGCAGCGAGCCCCCTCAAATCGACGGAGAATTCAAATCATGCTGATTCAACGGCAGGGCGACGTGCGCCCATATCGCCGGGCCAGGACATGGCTTGTGGCGACGAGTATTCTTGCGAGCGGACTGGCGGCGCCAGCGCTGGCGCAGAATGAACCCCCACCGTACACGAACCGAGATGCAAATGGTGTCGATCTCGTGACGGGCCAGTTCGGCTTTGTCATGCAAGAGGGATCGATCGGGACGGGCGAGAACCGGCTCGAGCTTCAACGTATCCTGCTCAATGGGGCGCGGTGGACGGACAACTGGACCGGCACGTTCCGACGAAAGACGGTGGGTGGCAACATTATCGTGGTCCTCGAATTCGGGGCGATTTCGGACTCGTTCCAACTCTCGGGCGGCACCTATCTGCCGAGCAAGGCTGACGGGAGCTCACTCGTCGCGCTCCCATTCGGGAACTTCCGATACACAGCCCGCGACGGGACGACGATCGAGTATCAGACCCTGGATGGCGATGGCTATCCGGTGCACGCGCCGAGTTGCAATCTCCAAGCCGGAACTCAGAGCTGCGGCCTCCCTGTTTCCATAACCAAACCCAACGGAGCGACGTACAGTCTTGACTGGTCGCTGCGCCAGGTCTGTGACGAGGACGGTGAAGGCGATTGCCCCAACGGCCAGAGCTTCAGTCGCCTGATGTCAGTCAGGAGTCCCTCGGGCAATCGGATCGACTTTGCATATGGGACCGACGACCCGGGCATCGGGGTCCCGCCCGATGCATGGTTTACGCGGGCCAGCGCGACCTTTGTCGATGCGAACGAAGCCTGTGCCACCAGTTGTCCGTCAGCGAACTATTCCAGGACCTATCATAGTGGCGGGTCGACACTCACCGTGTCGGATTTGCTCAACAATCAGTGGCAGTTCACCGGCGTGGGCGGCCGCGTCAGTTCGATCCGGCGGCCGGGGAGCGCGACCGACGACATCGCGATCGCCTATGGCACCGCGGGCGTGGTGACCTCAATCACCAAGGACGGCGTCACTACCGGCTATGCGCGATCGGTCAGCGGATCAACCGCCACCACTACGGTCACCGACGCGCTTTCGCAGGCAACGGTCGTAGAGGCCGACCTGACGCGCGGGCGCGTCACATCGCTCAAGAACCCGCTCAACCAGATCGTCTCTCACCAATTCGATGTGAATGGCCGCCTGACGCGGACCACCCAGCCCGAAGGCAACTATGTCGAGTTCGCCTACGACGCGCGTGGAAATCTCACCCAGACGACCCGTGTCGACAAGGCCGGCACGACTTCGAACAATCTGGTTACGAGCGCATCCTATGCGTCTAGCTGCGCGAATGCGAAGGTCTGCAACCAACCGAATTCGACGACGGATGAGCGCGGCAAGGTTACGGACTACACTTACGACACAGGTCATGGCGGGGTACTCACCGTCACGCAGCCGGCTGCGACGAGCGGGATCCGTCCGCAGAGTCGTTACGGCTACTCGACAGTCTCGGGTATTTCGTTGCTGACCAGCATTTCGGCATGCCAGACTTCGGCAAGCTGCGCCGGCGCGGCGGAAGAGACAAAGTCCACCGCCACCTACGATGCGCAGCATCGACTGATGGCGATGACCATGGGGGCGGGAGACGGCTCGCTCTCGGCAACCACTGCTTATGGCTATGACGCGGTCGGCAATGTCACAACCATCGACGGGCCGCTGCCGGGTACTGACGACACTGTCACCTATCGCTATGATGCAGCGCGGCGTGCCACAGGTGTCATCTCGGTTGACCCCGATGGCAGCGGCCCTCTCAAGCGTCGTGCGCAGAAGATTACGTATGACGGCGTGGGCCGGGTGGCCCAGATCGAGCGCGGCACGGTCACCGGCACCGACGACACCGCATGGGCGGCATTCGCCCCCGCCGAGAAGGTGACAACGACATGGGCCAGTGGTCGCAGGGCGAAGGATATCCTATCCACAGCCGGCACCGACTATGCGGTGACACAGTACAGCTACGACGCAACGGGACGGCCAGAGTGCGTCGCTCAGCGAATGAATATGGCCGCATTCGGCTCGCTTCCGCCCTCCGCCTGCTCTCTCGGCACCGCGGGTAGCAGCGGACCGGACCGGATCGTCAAGACGCACTATGACGCCGCCGGCCGCGCCAGCCGCACCGAAAGCGCTATGGGCACCGCCGACCAGGCGGACGAGACGCTGAAGACCTTTACCGACAATGGTCAAATCGCCTCGCTTGCCGACGGCAAGGGCAACAAAACGACCTACGAGTATGATGGGCACGATCGGCTGAAGAAGGCACGCTATCCCGATCCTGCCATCGTGGGTGCCAGTTCGACCACCGACTATGAGGAATTCAGCTATGACGCTGGATCGAACGTCACCGCTACGCGGCTTCGCGACGGTCAGGTGATCGGCTTTACCTATGACGATCTGTCACGGCTGACACTCAAGGACCTTCCGGGCAGCAATCCCGACACCAGCTATAGTTATGACCTGCTAGGACGGATGACCGGCGCGACGGAGACGGGCGGGCAGGCCTTGTCGTTTGGCTATGATGCGCTCGGCCGCAACATCAGTGCCGGCGCCAATCTGGGAACGCTGACCTATCAATATGACCTCGCAGGGCGACGAACGCGGCTCACGCATCCTGATGGTCTCTACTTCCAGTATGACTATCTGGGGACCGGTGAAGTCACGGCTATCCGCGAGAATGGTGCGACATCCGGTGCAGGGGTATTGGTAACCTTTGCCTATGACGACCTCGGGCGGCGGACCGCACTGAACCGCGCCAACGGCACCAGCACCAGCTACGCCTACGATCCTGTGTCGCGGCTGGCGTCGCTCGGGCACGACCTGGCAGGCACGACGAATGACGTGAGCTTCAGCTTTACCCATGATCCCGCGAGCGGCATCGTGAGCCGGACGGGCGACAATGATCTCTACGCGTTCTCAAGCTTCGCCAATATCAACCAGAGCGACACGCTGAACGGTCTCAACCAGGTGACCGGCAGCGGCGGCACCAGTCTCGCGCATGACACGCGCGGGAACATCACCGGGATCGGTTCAGCCTCGTACGGCTACGACATCGAGAACCGGATGACGTCGGGCGGGGCAGCCAGCGCGATCAACTATGATCCGCTGGGGCGGCTGCGGCAGATCGTCTCAAGCAGTCTTCCACGCGGATTCCTTTGGGACGGCAATGATGCCGTGCTCGAATATGACGAGAATGGCCAGATCCTGCGGCGCTATGTGCACGGTCCAGGCACGGACGAGCCGCTGGTCACCTATGGCACCGCCAGCGGCGACAAGCGCTGGCTGCATGCCGACGAGCGTGGTTCGATCATCAGCCTGAGCGACGCGTCGGGGACCTCGCTGATCACCAACCGGTACGACGATTACGGCGTGCCTGCGGCAGGCAGCGGCGGACGGTTCGGCTACACCGGTCAGCTCTGGCTGCCCGAACTGGGCATGTCCTATTACAAGGCGCGCATCTACAATCCGGCACTCGGACGGTTCATGCAGCCAGACCCGATCGGCTATGGCGATGGGCTCAACCTGTACGCTTATACCAAGGGTAACCCCTTGAACCGGAAAGACTCTCTGGGGCTTTGCTCCGTCACCAACTATTATGAGGATGTCTGGGGCTTCTACTATGGCGAGTGGCGCTATTTGGGTCGAAACTACCTCGGCGTTGAGATTTCGGGGTGCGACAATAATGGCAATGGAGGTGGCAGCGGCGGCGATGGCGGCGGTGGTGGCGGCGGTGGTGGCGGCGGCAATAGCGGCGTGATCCCGGGCCAGACGGCGAATACGGATTCCCCGCCCTGCCCTCGCGGATACGCTCCGATGAACAAGGATGATGCTGCTCTGTTCAACGCCATTTACAACGACAAGAGGGTAGCGGATCAGATGGTCAAGGCACTTCGACTGACGGCTGCCACCGGGAATGAATGGAGCTTCTGGATTTATCGCGCGAATGGAGGGGGCTTCCGTGTCGGCGGGCTGCACGAAGGAACCAAGGGTGAAACTTCGTTCAAATATCATGCGGAACTGCTTGGCAGCGGCAGCAACCGGCCGGTGGCTGGTTTCCATACCCACCCAGGCGGTTCTCAAGTTCCGGAACCGAGCCTGGCTGACAGCAGCTACAACAGGACGAGTGGTACGCTAGGCATCATTGGCGGCCGGGAAGGCATCATTGCCGGCCGCGGGTGCCGATAGGGAGACTGTCAATGATTAGCTTCACCTTACGCCGAGTCCCCCTGCCCTGTGCCTTAGCCTGGCTGGCCATGGCGTCCCTTTCGGCCTGCAGCTCCGATGACAAGCCACCGCAGAGTGACCAATGCCATCAGATCATCGGGTCAGAGCGATATTTCACGGGAAGCAAAGAGTGCCTCTTAACGCTCCAGAACAAGGTGTTGGAGGGCTACATCCGATACGGCTTTGAGAGCGTCACGTTCCACAACACGTATGACGATGCGAAAACCAATTACGACATTCCCAGCCTAACCTGGATATACTTTGACCCGGCCACAGAAAAGAAGATCCCAGAGCCACCAACAGACAAGTATATAATTTACAAGGTCAAATTCTTCGGATCGATAACCAGGGAGAAAGGCTTGTACGGCCATATGGGTCAGTTTTCCGGCGGAGCGGTCGTGCGGGAAATGATGGAAATAACTCCGGCTCCTTGAACGCGCCACATTGGAAGGCCGGCATGGTCGTGCCGGCCTTCCACTTCATATACGATACCGTAGCGAAGGGCGGCTTTCGGGATCGCGCGACGCTGAGCGGCACGATCGCAATTGGGGGGATAACCGCCGACAGATGAGCACGGAGGTGGCTATTCTTTTCCTTGGGACTGGCCGGGGTACTGTTCATTCCGAAATCATAGTGTTTTGCAGGCTGACACGACGGGTCCTGAATGTCCGCGTCCCACCCAAAGCTGCCGTAGAAACATCGCTTGAACGAACGGCGGCTTGTGGGACCATCCGCAGACCGGCTGAATGGCGGTTATGCGGGCGCTTAACCGCCGGAGGGCATTATCGCCACGGACTTCACGAGACGTTAGCGGACGCTATGATATCAGCAGAAGAGAACTCGATAAGTCAAAATAAATACTTGAAATAAAAATCAAATGCTCACTATAGATATTCCCATACACCCAACCCAATACCAAGCAATATCGCTATAGCATCGGATCGAGTCTTAATTAGAATAATATTTGTCTTGAAAAGTGTCAATACGTATCAAGATGCTTTTCGATCGGCCTTGGCCACCGTAACACGGAATTCCTGCCGCCAGAATGATAGAGGTAGCTTTCTCAGGCTTCTTCCGAAAACAGCCAATCAGCAATCGGCCCAAACCCGGCCTTCTCTCGGCGTCATCCGAAACGACCTGAAGGGGGCCGTAAGAAGCAGGTTATCCGTCGCGCCTGTCGACGCGATCGGGACTCTGTGCCATCTCGCAAAGTGACCGGGAGGCCTACCAACCAATGCTGTGCGAGTTCGCTAACCAGTTCCCACGCGACCTTGCGAATCTGCTCGAACGCGACCGCCATCTTACCCGGAACTTCCGCGAGGAGACCGCGACAGATCTGCTGATGATGGGGCTGGTCCCGCTTCAGCCGTTCGGCATTCGGGTAGATTTTCCCAACGAGACCGTCACGGGTGCCGACATGGACTGGATCTATGCCGCCCCGCATGATGTTGGCGGCGGCAGCTATCTTCGGCTGATGATCCAGGCCAAGCGTTCGAAGATGGCGACGCTTAAGGATGGCTCATCATACTGGTATTACGATCATCTCGATCACGGGGCACCCAAGGGCAGTCAGGCGCAGACACTGGTGACCCATGCAGCGTCCAGGCCCGGCGGCATGGATACACTGCCGCTCTACATGTTCTATCACCCGGAAGCGGCGCTCGAGGCGGCAGCTGCGGGGATGCCTGCGGTCGAGGGCGTCAATATCCGTCTCGCGCGCGATATCGTCGGCACTGTCACCGGAGGCTGCAAGCGTAAGGAGAAGAAGATCAGCCACTGGCGCAGCGGCTTCATGACGCTGTCCGACCTGCTGTGCTGGCCGGCGCTGCCGTTTGGCGCGCCACCGCCGCCGCCCGCGGAACCGGTGACCGAGTTCCTGCACGCCGGCGGGTTCAGCGACGTAATTTATCCGGGGCTCGCATTCCACCCCGAGCTCGTCGCCGAACGCATCAACTTCGTCCGTGGCGAAAGCGCACGCGCCGCCGACGCCGATTTCCAGGTTCGTCCGTCCGAAGGCTTGCCATCGGAAATCCGCCGCGCGATAGCAGGTGAGGTTACGGCAAAGGACCGCGCCGCGCTCGAACGCCCACGCGTGATCCTCAGCACGCCGCTCACCCGCGAGGATCCGCGTTTTCCGCAGGCCCGCGAAGCCGTCACCCGCCGGCGCGGCCGCCCATCCGGTAACTGACGCAGTGCCGCGGATGACGGTCTTTGACCGACACGCCTGTCGGCGTTCACGGACCGAGGCCGGTCCACGGGCGTCAGCCCGTCTGCACATGGCCAAAGCTCACCCGGCCTCGCGCTGATCCTCGTCAAACAGCCCGGCGGCGCGCACCTTGGCGACACTCTCGAGCCCGTGTTTCGCCTGCTTGACCGAGGGACGGCGCGACCAGCCGCCGGCGGCATAGTTGGCGAGGGTCATGCAGATGCCGGCGAGTTTGAAGTGCAGCACGCCGCTGCGCTGGCCGGCTTCGGCGGTCGCTACCCAGACCGATGAGGGGATCCGCATACATTCCTCGATCCGCGCATAATCGGCGACGTTGAGGCCCGCAACCGCGCTGTCGGCAATGACCGCCTTGCCGTTCGTTACCGGCGCACCGGCAAGCTCAGGCGGCAGCGGATCGGCAAGGGCCGGCAGGCGCGTGCGTACGTCCGTCCAGCAGTCTTCCTTCTTGAACCATTCGGTGGGATTGCGGCTGCCGACACTGGCGCGCAGCGCCGTCTCGATCTGCGGCGCCCAGTCGGTAATCAGGCGTTCCAGCTCGGGCGACAGTTTCTGCTGCCGCCAGACCAGATCAAAATCGATCCGACCGCCGGTGCGCTCGCCGATCGCCGCGACCAGATAGGCGGCAATGTTGGCGCCATAGGCCGGGAACTTCATGGCGCGGATCAGCTTCTCGGTTGTGCGGTAAAGAATGGTCAGCGCGATCAGCCGCCGGAACCATGCCGCGTCGGGCGTCGGCGCGGTCGTCTCCTTGCGCCGCTGCATGAACGCTTGGAAATTCTTCTGCCCGCCGAACGCGACCCGCCAGGGATAGCCGTCCCAGGCCGAGAGATAGCGCGCCAGATCGAGCTTGCCGAACCGGCGGGCCTTGGGCGTCTGCTCGCGGAACGCACGCTGCTCGGTGGTGCGGTAGGAGGCTTTCTGCTCGGCGGCAAGCCAGGACCCCCGCGCGCGTTCATAGAACCAGCGGCCGCGTCCGGATTCGAGCCAAGCATTGTTAGCGAGCGTCTCAACTTCGCGGTGAAACGGATCATTGGCCGAGAAATCGGCCTGCTGGACGGTGTTCTGCCGATTGGCCGCGCGCGAGATCGAAGAGACCATTTCCTCAAGGTCACCCTCGATCACGCGGATGATCTTGACCGGCACCTCGACCGAACCGAGCCCGACGCTTTCCCTGCGGCGCGCGCGATGCAGCGACGCGGTGGTCTGGCCGCCATTGACGATCTGGAGCCCGCGCAGCCCTGTCAGGAACACCGCCCCGCCTTCGCGTTCGAGCCGGACCTCGTCTGCGGTCGCGACCACACCGTTGTTGAAGGCGAGGAACATCTCGGGCTGTTCTACCAGCGTGCGGCGCAGTTCGGCATTGACCGACTTTCGTCCCGACAGCCCGAGAAACGCGCGTACATTGAGTTCGAGCAGATGCGTGCCGTAGCGGTCATAGATGCGCGACAGCGTCTCGCCCGGGAACGCCGCAAGAAACGCCTCATAATGGCCGGCACCCGAGGCGACCGGCAGACAGGCAATGCGGTGCCCGGCGAGCGCCACCAGATCGACATCGATATCGGCGCGGGTCTGCCCTTCGCCGAGCACGCGGTGCAGCCGCACCATGTCGTAAAGTTCGAGTTCGACCGCCTTGCCGTGGCTTTCGATCGACGCCGGCAGAGCACCGCCGGCGATGCCGTCGGTCAGCACGACGATGCGGAAGCGGTCGATCCGCTCGCCGAGCGCGGCAACGGTCCGAGCAAGATCGCCGGCCTCGGTGTAGGACGGCTCGATCCGATCTGCGAGGCCCCCGATGCACGCCGCGACATAGGTGCCGGCGCGTTCGGCTGTCTTCAGCAGCTCAGCGGCGGGAACCCGACGCGGCGGCAGATCACCGGAATAATGCGTCGCGAACAGCGTCAGAAGCCCGGCATCCTCGTCGATTGCATAGCCGCTGATCTGGAACGGCGAGCGGCCGACCCGGCCTTCCTGCGGCAGATCGAAGGCTGCCTCGAAATGGCCGATTTCCTCAAGCTCATCGATTACGATGCGCGTGAACAGCGCCTCCGTCGACGGACGGTCGACCGCCGGATCGTCGCGCGCGGCATCCACCTCATCGGCCAGGGATCGCGCGAAGTCCGCGGTTGCATCCTCTACCATCAGTCCTGCCCCCCGAGGACCGTAATGACATCTCCGGCGTCCGCGCGGACCCCGGCCAGCGCCTGTACCTCGATCTGATAGGTTGCCTCGGCGATTCCGGCGGGCACCCCCGCCCGGCTGAGGCACGGAAATCCGTCGCGCACCGAATAGAATTCGGTGCCGTCATGGCGGACGGAAGGTCCGGGATCGTCAGCTGTCCCCGGTGCCAGCCCCCGCCGCAGCAGTGCGTTGGCGAACAGCCGCCGGTCGCGATCGGACGCCAGCTGACCGGCAATGCGCTCCACTAGCGCCCCCAGCGTGACCCCGTCACGCTGCTCGACGAGACGCACATGCGCGACATAGAGCGAAGCGAGGCCCGCGGCGTCAAGCTGGTCGAGCGTCGAGACATGCAGCCGCCGCGCCGCGCCAAGCGAGGTCTTGACCTCCAGGGCATGGCCTCGGGCCTCGAAGTCGTGCAGACCATCATCGGGCGACTTCCAGACGGTCAGCGCATCCACCGATCCAGTCAGCAGCGCCTCCAGCACCAGCAGCTCGCCGATCAGCCCGACCGTTTCCTGACGCGACAGCCCGCCCGACTGATCGCGCAGAAACGCACGCCAGGCGGCAAGCCGTGCGCCCAGTTCAGGCAGAAGATCGGTGTCACCCTCGTCCTCGCTGCGCCCCAGTGCGCGCAGCACATCGCTGCACACCTCGGAGAACAGATCGCGGCGCGACGGCTCCTCGAGCGACAGGACCAGCAGATTGCCGCTCGGATCGGCAGTCCGCGACAGTCTGAGGCCGGCGGTCTCGAACAGGGTGAGCCCGCCGTCATCGCCCTCGGGCCGCGCGATCAGGCAGGGCGCGCCATCGGTCTCGCGCAGACCGACGCGCACATCGATACTGCGTGGCCGGTCGAGACGACGGCTCCTGAACAGCCGGTCGCCCGGCGCCACCGCCTCGAGCGCAGTCCAGGCGGCAAGCAGATCTGGAGACCCGGATGCTGAGGCAGGATCAGGGCTCATGAGGCGCCACGCTGCTGCACCGAGTTTTCCAGCCGCCATTCGGCCGCCGCGGTCGGCGAACGCGGGAAGCTCACCACGACGCCGTACACCGGCGTACCCGGCGTAAGGCCGGCATTGGCCGGATCGATCGGGTAGAGAAGCAGCAGACCGCGGCGCGGGTCGTCACCGCGCACCGCGCGGATCTGCGGCCCCGAGGGACGGTCTGCCGGCGGCTCACCCTTTTCGTCGAGAATGCGGTTGGTCATCTCAAGCGCACGGCGATACTGATCGTCGGTGAGATCGATTGCCTCGTCGAGCGGACTGAGGATCGACTTGGTGATGAACCGCGTATCGCTGGTCGAGATCGGCGAACGCCGGACCGAGCGCAGGCTGTGCCCGCCGGCCAGGACCGGCGCACCGGTGCCGGCAGGAACGAACACCGTCCAGTCGCTCAGCTCACCGCGGGCGAGCTGAGCGGTGACGTAGCTGCTCATGCGGCGCCCATCGACATCGATGCTCTCGGGCGGAAACGCCACTGAATCGAGCAGTGCGGCGATTCGGCTGCCGGGGACGCCATGCCAGATGAGGCCCGACGCCGCGCCGCGCCCGCCCGGCCGCGGCGGATCGGTCTCAGGCGTGCCGAGTTCCTCAAGCAGCCCGTCGATCGCCGCAGCGTTCACGGTAACCGTGTCGGTGTCGCGGAACTGCACGGTCTGGATTTTACCCTCACCGCCATAGCTTACCGGCCGCTCGACCGCGTAGCGCCGCTTGTTAGCGGCGGTGACGGTCATGACGCTGTGCGTGGCGATGCTGAACCCGTAATCCTTGGGCCGTGCGAGGGTGATCTTCATATGCGCGAGCTGTGCGCGCAGATCTTCGTTGACCGTCGCCAGATGCCGGAACCAAGCCTCCATATCGGGGGTCGTGTAGAGCCGGCAGAGATCAGCATAGCCCCGGCGATAGCCGAACCAGCGGCCCATCTGCAGCAGACTGTCATACTGGCGCGAGATGCGCAGGAAATAGCTGGTCGACAGCCCTTCGAGCGTCAGCCCCCGCGAGAGCTTGTCGCCGCCGATGACGATTACCGACAGGCTCTGTCCCGCCGCCTCGGCGGCATCATAGTCGATACCGGTCCGGCTGCGGCCATTGGCGACTGCGACCTGGATGCGGTCGATTTCTCCGGAGAGATGAGCCGCCACCTCGGCCCAGCTCACCGGACGGACCGCGCGGCCGAACACGGTTGGCGCCATCGCTGCGGTGGTCGGGACGAAATCCTCGGTCCACAGCCGCTCGAGTCCCGCCAGTTCGGCGGCATCGCGGGCGGCGACCGCGTTGCGGATCACCCGGAGTTCGGCCTCCACCTGCGCATGAACGACGTCATGAACATCCTGGAAGCGCGAGACATGCACCAGCATCGTACGGTGGGCACTGATCTGCCCGCGTGCGGTGCGTGCAGCGCAGGCGACGACAAAACTGCGGATCGCTGCCGCAAGGCTCGGCGGCACACGCGCCTCGCCACGATAGGCCGGCCGCAGTGTCTTGTCGTGCGGATCGGGTATCCAGGCCTCCGCCGTCTGATCGAGATGGCGGATCACCGGCAGTCCGACGGAGTCGGCATCGTCGTCGCGTCCGAAGACCGCGAGCGGCCCGAAATAATCATCGGGCGCCGAAAGCGAGAGGATGAAGGTCGACGGAAAGAGGTCGGCGCCATAATCCTCGGCGGACCGTTCATCATGGATCATGATGTTGGCGAACGGGGTGGCGGTGTAGCCGACATAGATGCTGCGGCTGAACGCGCCGAGCAGCTTGCGGATTTCGCCATTGATCCGCTTGGGGTCATAATCCTCATCAAAGCTGCCGTCGGCGAGAAACCCCTGATCGCCGGTATCGGGTGAGGCTTGGTCGGCTTCATCGTCGATCACCAGCAGCGGCGCGTTGCGCGAGAGCGGCGGCAGCCGCGTGATCCAGCGATTGAGGTTCTTCAGCACGCCGCCATTCTTCTTGACGACGAAGATGAACGGCCGCTCGCCCGGCGCGAAATTGGCGTTTTTGGCGACGTTGCGGTTGAAGTCGCCGTTAAGCTGCGAGGTGGTCAGGCTGTCGACCAGCAGGACCGGGCCTGGCAGCATGCCGACTCCGATTGGACGCCGCCCACCGCTGCCGCTGACCCCGGCCGTATCGAACCCCAGAAAATCCTGATCGAGGCGTAGCTGCGTCTGGCGGCGCAGCACATTGTGCATGCCCGCCAGCACGATGATGACACGGTAGCCAGCATCGGCAGCGCGGTTGATGAGCCCGGCATAATGGGCGGTCTTGCCCGACTGGACATTGCCGACCACCAGCCCGCGCCAGTCCCACGGCCCGGGCCGGAGCGGATCGTCGATCAGCTCCATCACTTCGAGTGTGCTCTCTTCGAGAACCTCGAGCGCACGGGGCGCCCAGCCATCCTCGCTGAGTTTCTGGAGATAGCGTTTCAGCCAGTCGCCCGGCCGCCGTTTCTCGCCCAGATACCAGGGCGGCGGCACCTGCTGGCCATTCTGCAGCCGGATAGACGGCCCCTGAGCCACGACGAACAGCGCCTCGAGGTCTCGCGTCGCTGACTCGATTTCGGCCTCACCGATCGCCTGCCCGGTGGTGAGGGCGACCAGCGGCGCGGACGCTGCCACCACGGCCCGGATCTCCTCGACGCTGTGGGTGCGGTCACCGGCGCGTGGCCCGAGCGCGACGCGCGCTGTGTTGGCAAGCTGGGTCACCGGATCCATAGTGTCACTTTCCCCCTAACTGCCGAATGACCGCGGCGCGCAGCGCGGGTGCGGTTACACCCAGCGAACGCAACACCGAATCGAGACGATCCCCGGTTTCGTCCGGAGTGTTCAGGCTGCGCACGAGACTGGCAAGCGGCGCGGCCAGCTCGGCGATCTCGGCCGCCGCCGGCTGCACCGGTTCGGCTCCACCCTGTTCGGCGACATCGAGCCAGATGCGCTCGACCGGAACGGTCAGTTCGATCGCCGAGAGCAGTCCTTCGAGCAGCGGCGCATCGTCGCCAAGCAGCTCGGCAACCGCGGCAACCGCGGGATGATCACGCCGTACGCGGTAGCGCGGGACCGCTGTACCGCCGCGGGCTTCCCAAGGCCAGACCTCGGTCTCATCCTTACTGCGTTTCCGGGTCGCGACCTGCCCCGTGCCGCGCCATGCAAACACTTCCCGCGCACGCCGGCGGCAGTCGGTGCCGATCCCGGCGAGCCGCGCCCGCGCCCAGGCGGGCGGCCGTGCCAGCGACTTGCGGATATCGATACGCCACGCCTCGTCCATCGCGACCGGCAGGTCGAGCGCGATGCGGGCGAGACGGCTTGATTCCTCGCGCGTCCAGGCCCGTGAACCGCCGAGACCGAGCCAGCCGCCGGGCGAGACGAGACGGTCGCCGCGATAGACATAGAAACCCTGGCGCTCGACCCAGCCGCCAGGCCCGCCGGCCTCCTCCCAGTCGCGCTCGCTGGCGAAGCGGTCACGATGCGGCAGGATATAGGACCGCGCTGCGATCGAACCGTCCGGCCCGCGGATGACGTCGCGCGGCAGCGTCATGGTCGCGTCATGGCGCCGGCAGAACGGATCCCAGGCGGTGAGCGCAAGGCCGTTGACGCCGATCGCCAGCCGCCGCGCCTCGCCGCTCAGAAAGCGGTGAAAGGTCATGGCGAGATGCGCACGGATCGCGGCGATGCGATCGTTGAACGCCTCGCGGTCCAGACCCCACAGGCCGCCGAGCCGGTCCATCCGGTTCCAGCTGATCAGCGTGCCGTCGCCGCCGTTATCGAATGTCGCCGCCAGCTCGCCTGGCGGTGAAGCGTTAGGCGCATCGGCGCACCAGCCGTCACCGACCCGATCGACGTCCCAGGCGAGCCGCGCCACACCGCTGTCGCGGCGCGAGGCAACGGTCAGTTCGCGGCACTGCGAAAGGGAAGCGGTTTTGAGGCCGAGTCCGAACCGCCCGAGATCATCGCCGCCCCGCGCGGCGTCCGGCCCCTCGCCGCCGAAGCGCATTGCCTCGATCAGCCGGTCGAAGCCCATACCGGTGCCGTCGTCCAGTATCTCGACCAGCGGGTCGCCGTCGCGCCAGTCGAGCCGGACATCCACTTTGCGGGCACCGGCCGCAAGCGAATTGTCGATGAGATCGGCGAGCGCGGTTTCGGGCGAATAGCCCAGACCCCGCAGGGACCGGAGCAGCGCCCGCGGGGAGGGATTGATTTCGACAGGTCTCAGCGGAAGTCTCCGGCGTCTGGCATTTCAGTCATATTTCTGCCGACGCGCACCGGAGTCGGACCGGGACAGAATAAGCGTAGCCCGCGCCGCTCGGCAATTCCGCCTTTTCGGTCACGACCCCGGCAATTGATCCGATCCGGCTGCACATCGCCTTGGGACAGCTGATGTAAAGTGGTGCACGATGGTGCGCACTGGTGTATCGGGGCTTAGGGAGTCCGAACATCTTGGCCACTGGAAAGACCGTCCGAAGCACCGTCCTGCTACCCGAACCCGTGCACCGTCAGGTGCAGGCGGTCGCGGCGGCAAACGACGTATCATCGGCTTGGGTCATTCGACAGGCCGTTCTGCATTATCTTTCGACTCGCACCGGCCAGGTCGAGTTGCCGCTCGGGAAAGAGCGGCAGTGAGTGCCGATCCCCGCCTGATCCGCCAGAAGATCCAGCGCCTGCGCGCCGGGGCGAAACCGCGTGTGATCGATTTGTTTTCGGGCTGCGGCGGGATTTCGCTGGGCTTCCAGGCGGCGGGATATGACATTGCCGCGGCGGTCGAGTTCGACGCCGATGCCGCGCGCTCGCACGGTCTCAACTTTCATGGCGGCGAGGACCGGCACAGCATCGCGCGCGACATCACCGCCACCTCGCCCGAGGAGCTGACCGGAGCGCTCGGTCTCGGCCCGGCATCGTCGGCGTTCGACGTCATCGTCGGCGGGCCGCCCTGTCAGGCATTCGCGCGGGTTGGGCGCTCGAAACTGCGCGAGATCGCCGAACATCCCGAGGCCTTCCGGCACGACCCGCGTTCGCGGCTCTACATCGAATATCTGAGCTATGTGGAAGCCTGCGCGCCGCTCGCGGTGATGATCGAGAATGTCCCCGACATGCTCAACCATGGCGGGCATAATCTGGCGGCCGAGATCGGCGAGATCCTAGCCGGCAAGGGCTATGTCGTGCGTTACACGCTACTCAACGCCGCCTTTTACGGTGTGCCGCAGATGCGCGAGCGAATGATCCTGATCGCGATCCGCGAAGAGATCGCCGATGATGTCGACCTCCCGGCGCCGACCCACTGGATCGACCTGCCCTCGGGCTATCAGGGCTCGCGCGCGGTCGCGCTGAAGCTCGCGACCGGTGGTGATCTGCTGACCCCGACGACCGGCGGCAGCGCCTATAAGGCGGCGCCCGAAGCGGCGAAGACGCTGCCACCCGCGATCACCACCGAACAGGCGATCAGCGATCTGCCGGAGATTCTCGCGCGTGAATTGCTGGCGGCGGGTGAGCTGCGGCGCGGCACGCGGCGGCTCGATGCCACGCTGCCTTATGACGGCCATGACCGGCAGCATGATTATGTGAAGATGATGCGCAGCTGGAAGGGCTTCGAGGGCGTCGGTCATGTCCGCGACCATGTCATCCGCTATCTGCCGCGCGATTATCGCATCTTCGCCGGGCTCAAACCGGGCGACCAGTATCCCGAGGCGCATCGGCATGCGCTCAGCTTGTTCGAGGCCGAACTGGAGCGGCTCTCGGCAACCGGTGAGCGCCCCGAGGACGACAGCGACGGGTGGAAGGCGCTCAAGGCGAAGTTCGTGCCGCCTTATGACGCGGGCAAATTCCCGAACAAATGGCGCAAGATGGAAGCCGCGACCCCGGCCCGCACGCTGCTCGCCCATCTCGGCAAGGACGGCTACAGCCACATCCATTATGACAGCCGCCAAGCGCGGCCGATCTCGGTGCGCGAGGCGGCGCGACTCCAGTCCTTCCCCGACGGGTTTCGCTTCGCCGGCACGATGAACCCTGCGTTCCGCCAGATCGGCAATGCCGTCCCGCCGCTGCTCGCTAAGGCGGTCGCGACGACGCTGCGCCGGCAGCTGATCGGCGAGACGGCCGGCTGCGGCACCGACACGGAACAGCAGCCTGATCAGCCGCGCGCCGTCGGGGCTGGCCGCTGATGGCGAAGCGCGACGAGATCATCGTCGTCCGCTCGCTCGCCGAATCCGATCTCGGTATTTTCTCGATGCATCGCCTGAGCGCGACCAGCAAGCAGCGTGCGATCGCGCTCACCACGCCGGTGGCGCGCAGGCTGCTCAGCGAGCGGCTGTTCGCGGCCGGCGGTGCCGATCTCGATCTGATCTGCGTCTATGGCGGCTATGGCAACCGCGAGCTCAGGAACATCGGTAAGGTCGGCAAGAATTGGCGCTTGGGCGGGCGCAAGATCACTGCCAACGGCTGCGCTTTCCTAGATAGCAAGGATTTCGTGCTGCTGCGCTCGGTCGCCGGCAATGACGGCGACCATCCGATCCTGATGACCTTCATCGGCCGCCAGCGCGAGCGGCTACTCCACGCCGGTATCGTCGCCAGCCTAGCCGACAGTTTCCAGAGCAGCGTCGCGGTCGTGACCGCCGGGTCGGACGCCTTCACCGCGCTCAGCGCCGCCTTTCCGTCCGTGCCGGCCGATCTTGCGGTCGGGGCACCGCTCGCCGGGGAGGATGCCGCGGTGCCGGATCAGGCGGCCGGGAGCGATGGCCGATAGGCTGACGCCGGACCAGCGCCGGCTCAACATGCGCCGCGTGAGCGCGAAGGACACCAAACCCGAGATGACCGTGCGGCGCCTGCTGCATGGCCAGGGCTTCCGATACCGTCTCCACCGCCGCGACCTGCCGGGCCGCCCCGACATCGTGCTGCCCCGCCACCGCACGGCGATCTTCGTCCATGGCTGTTTCTGGCACGGCCATGACTGTTCGCTGTTCCGCATGCCCGCGACGCGGACCGACTTCTGGTCGGCGAAGATTGCGGGCAATCAGCAGCGCGACCGGGCCGCCGTCGAGGGCCTGCAGGAGCTGGGCTGGCGCAGCCTGTGGGTGTGGGAATGCGCGCTGCGCGGTAAGTATCGTCTGACAGGGCCGGAGCTGAACGACGCCATGGCCGGGTTCGTCCGCAGCCATGGCGGGTTCGCGGAAGTCAGGGAGAGGAGAACGGACGGGGCATGAAGCAGAGCATATCCGATATCGCGGGAATCCAGGACCGGCTGGGCGAGCTGGTCGATCTCGATCTGCTGCGGCTGCGTGCGCGGGTCGCCGCCGAACTGAAGCGGCGCGGCCTCGCCTCCAATGTGGGTCAGGTCGCCGAGAGCCTCGCGATCGCCTTCTACAACAGCACGCCCGGCCGTCCGAACCTTCAGCCCGCGCCGACCGGCACCCAGAATGTCGATGCGCTGTCGCGGCGCGGCGACCGCTATTCGATCAAGGGCGTGCTCGACGCGCGCAAGACCGGGACGATCTATCCCGATCGCGACGACCGCGACAAACAGCTTTTCGAATATCTGCTGATCGTGCGGATCGACGAGGACTGGCAGCTGATCGGCATCCACGAGCTCGACTGGAAGACTTTTGTCGAGGTACGCAGCTGGGACAGCCGGATGAATGCCTGGTATGTCGGGCTGGCGGCAAAGACCCTCGCCCGCTCGACCCTTTTCGCCCCCGCCTGAGGCGCACGGACTGTCGCCGCTCAGCCTTTCGCAGCCGGCGTATAGCCATACTGTTTCAGCCGCCTGGACGCCATCTTCGCCTCCTCGTCCGAGAACAGCGCGCGCCACTGCGGATCGATCACCAGCGCCTCGACCGAGAGATCGAGCCGCTGATGCTCCCACAGCGTATCGAAACCGCTGGTGGCCGAACCTCTGATCAGCCGCCGCGCGGTCTCGATGCCGCCATGCTCGGCGAGCATCTGGCGGAAGCGGACAGGCTGATAGCCAAAACCCGCAGCCTCGTCGTAAATCGCCTGCATCGCCCGGTCGAATGCGCGCGGGTCCGGCGTCGCGTCCCGCTCCAGCGCCCTGCCCGCATCGATCAGTGCCATCGCCTCGGCAATACTCAACAGCGCATTACGCCCGTCCTCCGCGGTCGCGATCGCGGCTCTGGTAATCCCTGCTAACGCGGCCTGTTCCTCCGGCGTGAGCAGGAACCGGCCAAGGGCGCGCAACGCGAGTTGCTGTACCTGGAGGACGAGCCTCAGCCGCGCCTCGGGCGAGCCCGGTAGCACCTGCCAGATCCCGCCAAAGTCCGTTGCCTTGCCCCTGACGTCAAAATCGATCACCAGATCGCCGGGCAAAAGTGCGGCATTCCACCCCTCATAGGCCGAGATGCCGGAGGTGAGCCGCCCATCCGCGACTTCCTGCGCCAGCCATGCCTCATCCCCGGCGGCGAGACCATCGCAGCAGAATGCCACATGTAGCTTTTTCCAGACGGCGTGCGAGGGTGATGCGCGCCATGCCTCGAACAGGGTGCGGGCAAGCCGACGGCCGGTGGGCGCGATCCGCGCGCGCGCTTTCCACAGCTCCGCCGCCCGATCAATATCCTCGGGTTCGACCGCATAGCCCGCATCCGAAAGCCGGGTGAACCAGCGGTCGATATCATCGAGCACGCCCGCTTCGCTGAGCAACACATTGGCCTCGTGCCAGCCGCCGGCGGCCTCGCCCTCGACCGCCAGTCCGTTGGCCGACGCATTGGACGATCCGAGCACCGCGCCGCCTGCCGTCCACCACACCTTGGCGTGCAGGGCGGGATGCGATCTGAGTGTGAACCCCGGACGATCGTAGAGCCGTCGCAGCTCTTTAGGGTTACAGGCGCCGGATTCGAGATTGCAGAGGATCTCGGCGGTCAGCCCGGGCCGGTCGAGACCCAGCCGTTCGATCGCCCCCTTCCCCCAGAAGGCCACCGCCAGCCTGGCATGGGTCGCATCGGCCAGCAGCGCGCGGATGGCCGCAAGCGCGGCGGTTTCATCGAGCAGGGTCATCGGCGCCATTTTGTATCGCGCGCGCCGCTGGTCAATGTGATCCGGGTCGAGAGGTGAAGTCTCCGAGCCCCGCGAGTGATGCGCCGACGATACGGCGCATGATCCGAAAAACGACCGCGCAACGGCGGGTCAGGGTTAGGATCATTGGCCGGGCGGATGCAACGGGGCCAGTATGGCCCCTTTGCCAAGATCCGTGGTGCTACCCCACACATCGTGTGTGTAGCGTTATCCCAGACTCTCCAACCTCAAATCCCCAGCAGGATAAAGCTGGAACAGAGCGTCCCTCTTTCCGAACGCCGACGGGTTTCGTAATCTGCTTCGATGCAGAATAGCGATAAAGCATCCGGCATGTTGGACGAAGTGCGAGCCGAGATTGCCCAGCTCACCGCGTCGCTACCGCAGAAAATCGATCTCCTGGGCCTGTCCGCACGCTACAAGACCGCCGGCAAGGTACACATGCTCAGGGAAAGCCTCTTCTGGCGAATGGAAGAGCTTTCGCGCAACACACTCGCGCTTCTGGATGCCGGTGACTTGGTGGCAGCAGCTCTCGTAGCGCGAGCGGTGATGGAAACGACTGCTGCGATTGTCTATCTGCATAAGCTTGTCGAACGCGGGATAAGAGATGGCGTCACCGCCGATCTCGACGACAAGCTTACCGGATTTCTCACCGGTTCTAGGATATGGGAGGATTTAGGTGGCGCGATAAACGTTCTCACCATGATCGATGCGGTGGAGAAAGCGATTCCCGGATATCGCCGCCACTATGAGTCTCTGTGTGAGTACGCGCACCCCAACTGGTCCGGAGCATTCGGAGCATACGGAGCCACCGACCAGAAGGAACTTACGGTAGCATTCACACGTGAGGGGCGATGCGCTGAGAACAACCGTAAGATTATCATCGGCATGTTGGCGGGCTCGGTTGGCCTCTTCAATGGCTACTACAATTTTTTAGCCGATATGCTGGTGCCTTTCGCAAAGGCGGTTGAAGCCTTTTACGATGCTAACAAAGCAGCAGCCAAAGGCACGGACGACAGCGCTGCGCGCCCTTCGTGAAGAGCTTGCTCGGTTCAGAGAATCCGACGATAGCCGCGGATAATGTCCGCCACGCCCGTCGCCCGTTCCTCGATGAGCCTGCGCCGGATGACCTGTTGAGAGTGTAGGGCAGGATTCCGAAGATTTCAGTGCTGGTTCCGAATGGCGGCCATTGTGCGCTTACTTGCCGCGTTCGGCAGGTTGCGGACGAGAAGTTGCAACCATTTTCTCGCCAGCCTCGCGCTGATCGAGCCCGATCGTCCGCGCAGCCATCCATTCCGGCACATGCCAGCTCGCCGGAAGGGATCTGGCGACAGCACCGGGCAAAATAGCCATCAACAGCATCGCTCCCGCCGCGGCACCGATACCGGTGGAAATAAGCAAACGGCGCTGATGGTGCGCAGCCCGACCGTGATCGACCATCGTGTCGAGCCTACCAATAGCCCGGAGCATCTCGTCACGGATTTCATGGATCTGCTTTTGGTCCGCCGCACGCGCGTCCTCGCTGGCCTTCACGATCTCGGCAGCCATCGCGGCCGGTGACAGGCTGATGGCGGGGCTGCGCTCGATCCGGTTCAGGCGGTCGGCGGCATCCTTTTGCACCGCGAGCATCTCGCCGAGCGTGTCGCTGTAATCCGGGATGCGCTCCCGCGCAGCGGTCAAACCCTCGATCGCCGCGCGCGTCAGGCTCACAGCCCTGCGCAATTCCTCGAACGCAACGGTCGGATCATCTGCGGCGGCGGTTTGGGCGGTCTCATCGATCATAGGCCAACCCTAACGGCTCAATCCGCGCCCGCGCGAGAGGCCGGGACTATTCAGGAGCTCATGGGAAAGTGACGCCCCGCTAACCTTGCCGATTCCGAGGTCCTTCACGCGATTCCGGAGCAGCGACTCGAGCTGCGGATCGCGGTGCAGGCTCTTCGCCATGTCGGTGAGACTGCTTCTGACCCGATCGCCGGCATCATAGTCGCCGCTGCGCTCATGAGCATGGAGCCGGCGCACGTTGTGCTGCCAGGCAGCGACGAACTGATCGGCGCGCCGGGCACCGTCGATCCGCAGCTCGGCTTCCAGGGCCATCGCGCGGATCGCCGTCGCGGTCCTGCCGTTCGCCGCCTGATCGATGAGCCCATGATCCGCGTTGAATGCAGTACGCAGATCGCGCGCCGCATCGGGCCGGATCGCGTCCAGTTCCCTGCCTGCCTGCGCGAAGGCGGTTCGCTGGTGCGGAAGCTCCTCCATGCCGCGGGCGCGCATGCGGAGGATGTCCGCGGCGGCGCGGGCATAGCGTTCGACGGCCTTGTCGAGCGATGTCGCCTGTGGCTCGGCTGCAGGTGCACGTCCAAGCTTCAGGCCAGCGAACGGATTGCGCGGCGGCGATGGCACATGCGCCGGTTCCGGCACCCGCTGATAGTCCGAGGCCATGTCCTTACCGCGCTCGCGCGACAGCGCGCGCACCAGCTTGCCCGGATCGGCGAAATCGTCGCGACCGTAATGGAGATCGACCGCGTCGCGATGCCGCGACAGCGCGACATAAGCGGCATGCCGATCAAGCCCGGGCGTGGCGAGCACATGGACGCGATCAACGGTCACGCCCTGCGCCTTGTGCACGGTCGCGGCGTAGCCGTGATCGATGTTGGCATAGTCCTTCACGTCGAACGCTACCGCGCGACCATCGTCGAGCATCACGGCCATTCGCGCCGGGGTGACCGACTCCACCTTGCCGAGCGTGCCGTTCTTGACGCCCAGACTGCGTTCGTTGCGCAGGAACATGACGCGATCACCGGCCGCGAACGCCCGCTCACCGCGCTCAGCGTGAACCGTGACGTCCTCGCCCAGCTCGCCGCCTGAACGCAGTCGCTCGCGTGCCGCGATATTGAGCGCGCGGACCTCGTCATTGGTATGCGTCAGGATGAGTCGGGTGGAGCCCGGCGAGGCGCGGCGATCTCGATCCCAACGCTCGATCAACTCACCTCTCGCCTGGTCGCGCGTGTCGGCTGCATGAATGCGCCCGCGTTCTTCGTACGCTGCGATCGCTTCCGCTGTTCGGCCGGTCGCGAGCTGTCGCGTCGCATCGCGCTGCCAGTCCCCGCGCTGGCGGCGGATCTGGGTGATCTCGACACTGCCGTGGCGCTCGGCCGTCGCGCGGAATGCCGCGCCCGCTTCGATTGCCTGAAGCTGCTCGGGATCGCCGACCAGCACGATCTTGGCGCCGCGCCTCTGCGCTTCGCTAATCACCCGCTCCATCTGGCGCGTGCCGATCATCCCGGCTTCGTCGATCACGAGCACGTCGCGATCGGTCAGCCGCTCGCGACCCTGCGCCCATTGATGTTCCATGCTCGCGATCGTGCGCGACGCGATGCCGGATCCGCTTTCCAGATTTTCAGCGGCGATGCCGGACAGCGCAGCGCCGCTGACCGAATAGCCGGCGCTCTCCCATGCCTCGCGCGCAACGCCGAGCATCGCCGACTTGCCGGTGCCGGCGTAGCCGATGACGACGCCGAGACCCTTCGCCTCGGTGACATGCTCGAGCGCCGAGCGCTGCTCGGTCGACAGGATCATTCCCCGTGCTTCGGCGCGCGCTAGCGCGGCGTGGCGATACCGATCCGCGACGGCGTGACCATCGCGGTTCGCCATGACGCTGGTCGCGCGCTCGAGCCGCTGCTCGGTTTCGATCATCGCGCGGCTGGTGAAGCGCTGCTCGCCGCGCCCGTCCTTGCCAAGCGCAACCAGCTCGGGCGCGGCTTTTACCGCCGCCATCACGCGATCGAACTGATCCTTTCCGTCACTGTGGCGGTGCACGAACATCGCCAGATCGCGCGTGGTGAAGGTCGCCTGATTGTGGGTGATCGCATCAATCGCCAGCGCCGGGTTCGCCAGCAGCTTTTCGCCATTGGCGCGAGCGATGGCGTGGTGCTCTTCGAGCCGCTCCGATGCGAGACCCTGCGCCGCCATGCGCGACGCAGCCGGACCGATCTTGTGCTGTGGCTCCAGCTCGATCCCCTGAGCCTCAAGCGAGCGGTGATCGATGCGCGCATCGATATCGAGTTCGGCGAGCCGCTGGTTGACGTGCTCGGCCCAGCGCGCGCGCCATTTCTCCAGCAGGTCGGTCCGATTCCAGTCGCGGTTCTTCTTGCCGAACCCGCCCTCGCCGACCTCGCGCAATGTCAGCATCACGTGCGCGTGAAGCGCCACAGCTTTGAACCGTTCGGATGCACCTCGATATAGAGGCCACGCTCGTCAGCCTTCTTGTAGATGCGATCCCTCGGCTGGAGGGCACGAATTTCCAGATCTTTCAAAGCCATATGCCAAACTCCCGATTCTATCGGTTCTGTTCGGATGGCGCCCGCTTTTCCGGTCGATATGGCCCACCGGGCCATCATTTTTCCGGGGCCATTTTATGCCCCGACCATGGCCCATATGGCCCTGGGATCGACTGGAACCTGCTCGGACATTTTCGCACAAAACCGAGCAAAATTGGCAGATTTCTGCCGTTTTTGTCGATGTGCTGGGATGCCCTGAGACAGGGAAATGGTGCCAGAAGAACACTCCCATCGGCACTCAAGTAGCTGATTTCCTACGCGAATTGGCAGTGGGAAATCACCAGCACCATCAATAGCACCATCATATCTTCTGGAAAAGGCTGGATTTCCACGGATCAAGCATATGTGACGTCGCAAAGAAGTGCCGGTTAGTGCGGCCCTTGGTCATCAAGAATAGCCTGCCCGCGCCCCAGCGACCCCCATCGACCGAAACCAGAATGTCTCCCTGCAGCAAATCACGCGTAGTTGATCATGCACCGCCTGATCGTTCACGAACGCGATACGACCAAAGAAGAACATCAGGTCGGTCGTTCAAGCGAGTCTATGATCGGGCAGTCGGGGCGGTCGTCACCGCAGCATCGGGCCGCCAGATCAAGCAGCGCGCGCCGCATTTTTTCGAGCGCCTCCGCCTTGCGGTGTAGTTCCTCGGCGCGTGCGGTCGCCAGCGACTTAACGTCGGCCGACGACCGCGCGCCGTCGTGCCACAAATCAAGCAGCGTTCGGATCTCTTCGATGGGGAAGCCAAGGTCACGGGCGTTGGCGATGAAGCGCAACCGATGCATGTCGGCGTCGGAATAATCGCGGTAGCCGCTGTCCCGGCGCGGCGGTGCCGGGACGAGGCCGATCTTCTCGTAGTGCCGGATCATCCGCTGCGAGACACCGCTCGCCTCCGACGCGGGTCCGATTTTCATAGTTTCACCCGGTTCAATCGCAGGGCATTGAGGACGACGGTGAACGAAGACAGCGCCATCGCCGCGCCCGCGAACATCGGCGACATCAGGATGCCGAACGGGGGATAGAGCACGCCCGCCGCAATCGGTACGCCGAGTCCGTTGAAGAGGAACGAGAAGAATAAATTCTGGCGGATGTTGCGCATCGTCGCATCGGCCAGTCTGCGTGCTCGGACGATTGCGGTCAAATCTCCACGGGTCAGCGTCATCCCCGCACTCTCGATCGCCACATCGGTGCCCGTTCCCATCGCCAGCCCCACGTCCGCCGCCGCCAGTGCGGGCGCGTCGTTGATGCCGTCGCCGGCCATCGCGACCTTCGCCCCAGCCGCCTTCAGTTCGCCAACGATACGCGCCTTGTCCTCTGGCCTGAGATCGGCGCGAACATCGTCAAGGCCGCCGACTGCGTGCGCGACCGCGTCGGCAGTGGCCTGGTTGTCGCCCGTAAGCATGATGACTTTCAGACCCTCGGCGCGCAACGCGGCGATCGCCTCGCGGGCATTTGCGCGGACCGGATCGGCGACCGCGAGTAGTCCTGCCGGCGACCCGTCGATGGCGATGAACATGACCCCGGCTCCAGTCTTCCGGTGCGGGTCGGCAGCGGCCTCCAGCGCGAACGGATCGGCGCCGACACGGGTCATCTGCGTAGCGTTGCCAATCGCGATGATGCGGCCATCGATCACTCCGCTGACACCCAGACCGGTCTGGGATTCGAAGTTCTCTACCTTTCCAACAATGACGCCGCGTTCCGTCGCGGCCGTGACGATGGCGTGTGCGAGCGGATGCTCGGATTGTGCCTCGACCGCAGCGGCCAGGCCAAGCAAATCGTCCTGGTCGAACCCCGGCAGGGCTTGGGTGGCAACGAGCCTCGGCTTGCCTTCGGTGATCGTGCCCGTCTTGTCGATCACGAGCGTATCGACCTTTTCCAGCGCCTGAAGTGCTTCTGCGTTCTTGACGAGGACGCCAGCATGTGCGCCGCGACCCGTGCCGACCATGATCGACATTGGAGTGGCGAGGCCAAGCGCACACGGACAGGCGATGATCAGGACCGCGATGGCATTGAGCAGTGCATGGCCGAAGCGTGGCTCCGGTCCAACGAAATTCCATACGATGAAAGCCGCGATCGCGATTGCGACCACCAGCGGCACGAACCAGCCCGAAATGCGGTCGGCAACCGCCTGGATCGGGGCGCGGCTGCGCTGTGCCTCGGCAACCATCCGCACGATCCGTGCAAGCATCGTGTCCGCCCCCACCGCTCGGGCTTCCATGACAAGGCTGCCAGTGCCATTAACGGTTCCGCCGGTCAGCGCATCGCCCGCCGACTTCCCGACTGCTAGAGACTCACCGGTGAGCATCGATTCATCGACCGACGAACGCCCTTCGATAACTATGCCGTCAACCGGGATTGCATCGCCCGGCCGGATGCGCAGCTTGTCGCCCGCCGCCACGTCACCGAGTGACACTTCTTCCTCCGACCCGTCCTCACGGACACGGCGCGCGGTCTTGGGCGCGAGATCCATCAGCGCGCGGATCGCGCGCCCGGTCGCCGCGCGGGCGCGCAGTTCCAGCACTTGCCCGAGCAACACCAGCGTCACCACGACGCCCGCCGCCTCGTAATAGACCGGCACCATGCCGCCGTGCATACGGAACGTGGGCGGGAACAAGCCAAGCGCGAAAGTCGCGACCAGACTGTAGAGGAAAGCGGCACCGACGCCGATTGCGATCAGCGTGAACATGTTGAGGTGCCACGTCCGGATCGACATCCAGCCACGCTCGAAGAAAGGCTTGCCCGCCCACAACACGATCGGCGCAGAAAGCGCGAGTTGAACCCAGGGCGACGCGGCGGGGCTGACGATCTCGATGCCCAGCATCTCGGCGACCATCGACACGATCAGCAGTGGCACTGCGAGCGCGGCGGATACCCAAAAACGGCGGGTGAAATCGACCAGCTCCGGGTTAGGCGCATCGTCGAGCGAAGGCTCCTCCGGTTCGAGCGCCATGCCGCAGATCGGGCACGTGCCCGGCCCCTCCTGACGGATTTCCGGGTGCATCGGACAAGTCCAGATCGCGCCCGGCATTGCCTTGGGTTCCGGACGCGGGGCATCGCTCAGATATTTGTCAGGATCGGCAACAAATTTGGTTCGACAGCCAGCACTGCAAAAATGGTAATCTTCGCCGTCATGCGCGGCATGATGCGCAGTTGTCGCAGGATCGACGGTCATGCCGCATACGGGATCCCTGACCGCGGACGTCGAGGGCTGGGTCGCGCAACAGCTGTGTTCGTCATGAGCCTTGTGGTCGGCATTGGTCATCGAGTCGTCCTCCATGACCCGGCAATAATGTCTGACATCATGTCAGGGTCAAGCCGCTTATTTTCGAGCCGCCAGCCAGGTGTCGATTTCAGTGATCTCCGCGCGTTGATCTCGGATGATCTTCTCCGCCAACGCCCGCGCCTCTGGATCGTCACCGTGGCGCAGTTCGGTTTCGGCCATGGCGATCGCCGCCTGATGATGCCCCTTCATCTGCTGCATGAAATCCGTGTCGGCCTCGCCAGTGTACTTTGGCATGTTGGCCATCATGTCGTTCATCGACTTCTTGTACCCTTGGGTCGCCGGCGGGTCGCCGGGGCTGGCGGCCGACATGTCCATCGGCCTCGCTCCGTTGGCGGCCGACGTGGCGGCCATATCGTGCGCGCTATTCTGCTGCGCATTGTCGGAACAGCCTGCCACGGTCAGCGACCCGGCGAGCAGTAGCGGGATTGCAAGGTTCTTCATGGCTTTCTCCTAGGATTCACCACAACGCCCGGACGGACAATCCGTGCCAATCACCCGACCGGTGACAGAGTTCCCAGGACCGCCACGACAGCGAGGATGAGCACCGCCGCCGCCGTCTCGACCAGGATCGCCAGCCGCAATCGGTGCTGCGCGATGGCCTGCCTATCGCCGCCCAATGCCGTCTCCAGGGTTGGCACGAGCCGCCAGCGGTTGAACCCGGCCAGACCGAGCATGACGCCAAACAGGATGAGCTTCAGCACAAGTAGCTGTCCGTATGATGTTCCAAATGTCGTGGAGAGACCTTCGATCCCGACAATCGCGAGAAGGTTGATCGCTCCGCTGACGACGATCGCGGCGACGATGATCCCACCGATGCCGGAGAAGCGTGCCAGTGCGGCGATCGCCGTTGTTGCCCCGCCGGGCGTCGCAAAGTCGAGCAGCAGGAGCCGCGCGAACATCGCCAGCGCTGCAATCCACAGCGCGCCCGCAACCAGATGAACGATGTCGCTGCTGCGGTGCGCCCAGCCCAGCGCCGCTTCGGATGCGCCGGCATGACCGGTCCAGGCTAGCGAACCCAGCGCAACGAGCGCCAGCGCGGCCGCAACCGGCCTGCTCGCCCGCCCGGCGAGCTGGAACGCCGCCAGCAACCCGAGCGCGGCGGCGCGCACGATATGAGAGATGCCCATCGGCGTTTCAAACGCCATGAACGTGAGCATTTCCCGATCCAGTATGGCCAGGTCGTAGCCAGTCATGGCCAGGGACGTCGCAGCAAGCTGGGCGATCGTGATGACCACGCCTAGTATGGCCAGCCAGCCTATTACACGTCCGCCAATCCCCGGCGCATGTCGACCGAGACCGCCACCCATGGCAAGGCCCGCCAAAAGCATGAGATCGGCATAGGCGGCGAAACGCAGGCCGATCGCCACCCAGTCGCTCATGATCAGCGGACGCTAAAGCTGTGCTGGCCGGTGATGCGATGCGTGTCCGCGCCAATCACGACCCAGTCAGCGCGGTAGCTGCCCGCGGGCAGCGGTTTGGCCGAGGTGAGGATGATCGACTTGCCATCGGCGGAAACGGCGCTGGTGACGCCCGCCATCTTCATGTCGGGATGGTTCGCCATTCCTGGCATCCCGGTCATGATCAGCGTGGCAGTGGAAAGCTTGGGCGTCAGGCGCTCGCTGAAGGTCAGCGTGATCGTCGTCGTGCGCGCGACCGTTGCGTTCGCGGCGGGCGTCGCCGTGACCAGCTTGGGATGTGCGAACGCGGTTGCCGGGATCAGCACCATGGCGAGGGCGGCGATGACGGCGGCGAATGGATTGAACTTCATCTCGAACTCCTGTGATATGCCCCCAATACGCAGTACCGGTTTTTACCCCTCAAACCGGCGTAGTTGAGGGATCGTGCATTCTCATACGTATGGGAAGCAGCGGATTACGAGGCAGTCATGCAAACCAATATCGACGATGCCCTTCAGCGGCTGGCGACAGGAACGCCGCATCGGGGACTGGCGGGTCTGGAAGACCGAGTCCTGAATGCGATCGCGCAACAGCCGGTTGGGGGCTTCGGTGCCGGCACCACGTTGGGGGCGATGGGCCTCGCACTGGCGCTCGGCGTTTTCAGCAACGTCGTTCCATCGACCGATGCGCAGGCCGCGCCGGTGCTGTCGCCTTTGGGCGCGTCCAGTCCGCTCGCCCCATCGACACTGCTGGGCGCGACCCGATGAACACACGGCGCACCGGGATCATCGTGATACTGGTTTTCCTCGCCGCATTGCTCGGGGTGGTCGCCGGACGATATCTTGTCGAACCGGCGGCACAGCCCGGGGCGGAGCTCCATGCGGTTCTTCACGACCAACTGAGTCTGGACGCGGCGCAGGAACGACAGCTGCATGTACTTGAGGAAGCGTTTGCCGTGCGCCGTCGCGCGCTCGAACTGGAAATGAAGGCCGAGAACGCCCGGCTTGCCGAAGCGATCGCCGCCGAGCACGGCAACGGCCCGCGCGTCGCCGCCGCGGTCGATGCTTCGCACCGCACGATGGGGGAGCTTCAGAAGGAAACGCTGGCGCATATCTTCGCGATGCGGGCTCTGCTCAAACCCGATCAGGCGGCGAAGTTTGACGCCGCAGTGACCAAGGCACTGACCGAAGACGCACGGTGACCGACGCACTTGCCGACCGCACGGACGGCGAGCTGGTCGCCCTGTGCCTTGGTGGAAGTCAGCTGGCGTTCGCTGAAATCGTGCGCCGTCACAAGGATCCACTGCATCGGCTCGTCGCGCGCATCGTCGGTGACGACGACGAAGCGCTCGACATCGTGCAGGAAGCCTTCGTCGCCGCGCATCGCGCGCTGCGGCGTTACGACATGGCGCGGTCGATGCGCCCCTGGTTGTCGCGCATCGCGATCAACAAGGCGCGCGACTTGCGCCGCCGCCGGGCGATACGCCGCCTGATCTCGGTCGTGCTTCCGCTCGACCATGCCGCCGACACCGCCGACGCAACGCCGTCGATCGAAACCGCGACCGCCGATCGCCAGGAGTTGCGGCAGGTCACAGCTGCCATCGCCGAACTGCCGGCCAATCTGCGCGAGACACTGGTGCTCCGCACGATTGAGGGGTTGAGCCAGGCCGAGACCGCCGAAACGCTGAGGATCAGCGAAAAGGCGGTCGAGACGCGCCTGTATCGCGCACGTCAGCGACTCACTGCGTCGCTGTCATAGAGCGTCGCCGGAGAAATCTTGCAGATCGCGCAAGGGATGCGCGCCCGGGCGTCGTATTATCCGCATGGGGGCGGTGGACCAAACAGGCGGGGGCGGCGATCCGTCGGCGCGCGACGGCGGTGTAGAGACGCGGGCAAGCGGGGCTTTCGTCGTCATGGACGCCCTGCGGTGCGTGCTGGCGGTGACGGTGGCGTTCGCCCATGCTTGGTATCTCCTGATCGCCGATTATTCGGGACAGGCCACGACGATTGCGTCGGCAGGTTATTTTCTGGCCGGTTTCGCCCATGCCAGCGTCATCCTGTTCTTCGTCCTCAGCGGTTACTGGATCGCAAAGAGCGTCGACCGGCGGATGACCGCAGGCTGGGCTTGGACGGGCTATGGGATCGACCGGCTCGCGCGGTTGCTGGTCGTTGTGCTGCCTGCGTTTGCGATCGGCGGCATCCTGGACGCAATTGGCCTCTATGGCCTTGAGTCCTCGACCCACACCGGCGCGACCGACACCTATGTGCTGAACAACAACCTTGCGGAGCGGCTGGGATGGCAGACCCTCCTCGGCAACATCCTGTTTCTTCAAAGCATTGCCGTAGCTCCGTTCGGCACCAACGGTCCTTTGTGGAGCCTGGCGTATGAATTCTGGTTCTATATCTGGTTTCCGGCACTGTGGGTCAGCTGGCGCAGGCGACGCCCGTCACTGCTGCTCGCCACCCTGTTCCTCGCCTGGATCGTGCCGAATATGCTGGTTGGCTTTGCCTGCTGGCTTTGCGGGGCGGCATTGTTCTGGGTGACCCACCGTTCCGGGAGGCAGAGCTTGCAGCCACTACGCCGCTTGTGGCTAATCGGTGCAGGTATCCCGTTCCTCGGAACCCTAATCTATTCGCGACTCCTCGGGCTTGACGGGACCGAGCTGCCGCTGGCGTTTACGTTCGCAGTGCTGCTTTACACATTGTTGCGCATCGATCTGTCCGCGCCCCGCTGGCTGAGGCCGTTCGCCCGCTATGGCGCGCAGGCGAGCTTCTCGCTGTATGTCCTGCATTTCCCGATCATCGCCTTCGCCGCTGCGTTGTTGCTCGACGACAAGCGTTTGCCCGCGACCGGAGCGAACATCGCGCTTGTCGTCGCGGTGCTTGCGGCGACGATTTTGATCTCCGCCCTGTTCGCACGGCACACCGAACGGCACACGGCCCGGGTTCGCGCGTTCTTCTCCGACGCACGGCCCGCCCGGATTTGATGCGCGTGGCAATCCGGGCGGTCTTTCGCCGATCGCGATGAGGGCCGGGCCGATATTCTGCGTAAAGCGGGTAACGTCATCGGAGCCATACATCACATGTCGCTGCTGCTAAGCCGTCGTAATCTGCTGCGCGGAGCCACCCTTGGGGGCGGCTCGCTCGCTTTCGCCCCGTGGTTTCCGGCGTGGGCACAGCCGGTGTCGGCTGGTATCGTCCAGGCGCTGCCGAGTGTCTCCGGCGAGGATATCCGACTGCGCATTGCGCACCAGATGATGACGATCGACGGACGCGAAAGCCACGCGATCGGCATCAACGGCACGATCCCAGGCCCGCTGATCCGGCTGCGCGAGGGTCAGAATGTCCGGCTGCACGTGGAGAACGCGCTCGACGAGGACAGCTCGATCCACTGGCACGGGCTGATCCTACCATTTCACATGGACGGCGTACCGGGCGTCAGCTTTCCGGGCATCAAGCCGCGCTCGACCTTCACCTATGAGTTTCCGGTCAAACAGGCCGGCACCTATTGGTATCACAGCCATTCGGGATTGCAGGAGCAGCTTGGCCATTACGGGCCGATCGTGATCGATCCGGCAGGCACGGACCCCATTGCCTCCGACCGCGAACATGTCGTCGTGCTGTCCGACCATAGCGAGATGCACCCGCACATCATCTTCAAGAAGCTCAAACAGCAGGGCGGCTATTTCAATCAGCAGAAACAGACGCTGGCCGATCTGCTGCGCGGCGAAGGCCAATCGGCCAAGGATCGCCTCGATTGGGGCAAGATGCGCATGGACCCCACCGACGTCTCCGACGTGACCGGTTCGACCTATAGCTATCTGGTCAACGGCCACGGCCCGCGTGACAACTGGACCGCATTGTTCACGCCCGGAGAGCGGGTGCGGCTGCGCATCGTCAACGCATCGGCAATGACCACCTTTAACGTCCGTATTCCGGGGTTGAAGCTGACGATCGTCCAGGCCGACGGGTTGAATGTACGCCCGGTGCAGGTGGACGAGTTCCAGATCGCCGTCGCTGAAACCTATGACGTGATCGTCGAGCCGTCCGACGATCGCGCCTATACGCTGGTTGGCGAAAGCGTCGATCGCTCGGGCATGGCACGCGCCACACTCGCCCCGCGCGCGGGAATGGCGGCGGAGGTGCCGCCTTTACGCAAACGGCCGATCGCCACCATGAAGGATATGGGCATGGGCGGCATGGATCACGGTGCGATGGCGGGCGCAGCCGCCACGCCGGGTGCCGGGGATTGCCCGCCCGAACATGCCGCGATGGGCCATTGCACGCCTGCGGCAAGCGGCGCGGCAGACGCCGGGGCTGGCGGCGGCATGGCCGGGATGGAACATTCGATGCGTGATTTCGCCGTCGCGCCCGGGGTCAAGAAAACGCCGACAGTCCAGACGATCTCACCGATGCCGATGGACCGCACCGGCGAGCCCGGCCAGGGGCTGGCGGATGTCGGGCACAAGGTGCTGGTCTATCGTGATCTGATCGCGGTGGAGCGCAACCCCGATGTGCGTGCCCCGGACCGGGCGATGCGCATCCACCTCACCGGAAATATGGAACGTTACATGTGGGCGTTCGACGGGGAGAAATTGAACGAGGTCAAGGATCCGATCCCGTTCCTGCAGGACGAGCGGGTGCGCGTCACCCTGGTCAACGACACGATGATGGGCCACCCGATCCATCTCCACGGCCATTTCTTCGAGCTGGTGACGGGGCATGGCGAATATGCGCCGCGCAAACATACGGTGCAGGTGCAGCCGGGCGGCACCGTGACCTTCGACGTCACCACCGACGCGGTCGGCGACTGGGCGTTCCACTGCCACATGCTCTATCACATGCATGCGGGAATGATGCAGGTCGTGACCGTCCGACCGCGCGGGGGAGAGGGGGCATGAAGATGTTGTCGCTCGCCACCGCCGCCGCCGCAATCGCACTGGCCGCCCCCGTCGCCGCGCAGACGATGGATCACTCGAAAATGCCCGGCATGAAGATGCCGGCGAAAACCGCGCCCAAGCCAAAGCTGGTAGCGAAGCCGCGTCCGACGTCGACACCGGCAGCAAAGCCAGCTGCAATAGCGGCACCCGCGAAACCGGCGCAGGCGGCACCGGCCACCGACCCGGCCTGCCCACCTGAACATGCGGCAATGGGGCATTGCACACCCGCGGGTGCAGCCCCCGCTGCGCCCGAGAAAGCCGGGGGCGATAGCTCGGCAATGCCTGATATGGCCGCCGATGCACCGAGCACCGGCAGCGGCGGGACCGCGCTGCCCGCCGGAAACGCTCCGGCACCCGCCGCGCCCGAGCCGAACTATGCCGACCGTGTCTGGGGGCGCGAGGCGATGACCGGCGCGCGCAAGGCACTGCGCAGCGAGCATGGCGGCGGCACGTTCAGCCAAATCATGCTGGACATCGCCGAGCTGCAAATCCGCAAGGGGCGCGAGGGCTATCGGTGGGAAGGGGAAGGCTGGTTCGGCGGCGACATCGATCGGCTGATCGTCAAGACCGAGGGCGAAGGCAGCTTTGGTGAGGCGGTCGAAAGCGCCGAGGCGCAGGCGCTCTACAGCCGCGCCATCGGCCCATATTTTAACCTGCAGGCCGGCGTCCGTCACGATTTCGAGCCCAAGGCGCGTAGTTATGCAGCGTTCGGCATTGAGGGGCTCGCCCCCTATTGGTTTGAAGTCGAGGCTCATGCGTTCGTATCGACCAAGGGCGATGTGCTGGGACGGCTCGCGGCCAGTTATGATCAGCGGATCACCCAGCGGATTATCCTGCAACCGCGCGTCGAGTTCAATCTGGCGGCGCAGGATGTAATCGAGAGCGGAATCGGCGCGGGGCTTTCCGATGCCGAGTTCGACCTTCGTCTGCGCTATGAGATCGTACGCGAATTCGCGCCTTATATCGGCATCTCGCATTCATCGAAATTCGGCCGCACCGCGCGCTTCGCCCGCGCTGACGGCGAAGACCCTTCGGCAACCACCTTCGTCGTCGGGATCAGGGCCTGGTTCTGAGGTCGGAGACCGACGAAAATGGCAAAGGAGAATGCAATGACCCCCTATCGCAGCCTCGCACTGCAAACCGCCATCAGCGGGGTCATCATGTATCTGGTGATGTTCGTGATGATCGACCAGCTGTCGAGCTTCTACAACAACCTCAACATGCTCTACATGACGCTGATGATGGTCGCACCGATGGTTGTGCTGATGATCGTGGCGATGCGGGACATGTTTCCGTCCAAGCGCCTCAATGTGTTGCTGCTTGCCGGATCAGCCGTCGCGTTCTTCGGCAGCTTCGCGTTGCTCCGAACTCAGACTACGATCGACGACACCGCATTCATCCGATCCATGATCCCGCACCATTCAGGTGCGATCCTGATGTGTGAGCAGGCATCGCTCAGCGATCGCGAACTGGTATCGTTGTGCCGACAGATCATCAAATCACAGCGCGAGGAGATCGCGCAGATGAAAAGCATGCTGGAAAATTAGGAAGCAACGATGATGATTTTGAAGCCGCTGTCCACGACGGTTCTGCTGTTGGTGGCCACTTCGGCGTTCGCCGCCGACGTCGTAGTGCATCGTGATCCGGGTTGCGGTTGTTGCACAAAATGGGCGGCGATCGCGCAACGCGAAATCAAGCGACCAGTGCGGATGATCGACAATCCCCAGCGTGCCGCTCTCGCACAAAAGGCGGGGGTGCCTGCGGCGTTGTCCTCCTGTCATACCGCGATCATCGACGGCATGGCGTTCGAGGGGCATGTCCCCATCGCCGACATGAAGCGCGCGCTCGCGACGCGACCGAAGGGTGTGAAAGGCCTTGCGGTGGCCGGAATGCCGATCGGCTCGCCCGGCATGGAAGTACCGGGCGCGAAGGCCCAGCCCTACAGCGTCATTGCCTTTGGATTGGGCGGGCAGAAAGTCTTCGCACGTCATTGAGGAAGGGAGAGAGGCGCGGACGCCTCCCTCCCCATTCGTTACTTGCCCTGCGTGCTGGGCGTTTCCTTTTTCATGTCGTCGCAGCAGCCCGGCTTGTCGCCCTCTTTCTTGCAGCAACAGGTCTTCATGTCCTTGCAGCAATCCATGCCCTCGGCAGCATGGGCAACAGGCGAGGCCAAGAGCGCCAAGGTGGCACCGAGTAGTTTGAGATTCTTCATCGATAGTCTCCGTGATTTGATCAGATTCAGTAGAGTGCAGGTCGATCACGGGTGCGAGGCGGCGGCGGTGCGGGGCCTTCGTTGACGCTGCGGAGCGTTTCGGCGCTCGACGGATCGTAAACGGTGCTTAGCGCCAGCCTGATCGCCAGCGGAGCGACGGGCGCGGTATTCGCCAGCAAACAGGGAGCCGCGCACGCAAGCGAAGCCGATTTTTGCACCGGTGGCTTGCGCGGCATCTCCGGGCAGGCAGCCATGTCCGTCACGTGCGGCGATGCAACGATCTCACAGACGGGCGGCGACTTGAGGACAAGCAGACAGGCCAGCACAAGCAGGCCTATCATGCTGGCGATCGATCGGCGGTTCACGCGGCCCGTGTCCATCGTTTTTCATTACCCCTGAAGCGGTGCGCCTGCCAGCGATATGAGCAGATCACGCCGATCCTTGATAAGTCACAATCCCTTCTTTTCCCGGCGCGGCCAGTGACGGTGGAGATCGTCGATCTGAAAGGCGTGCCCAGCCCGTCCATCTGGATGTGCCTCGATCAGATGCGGGTGACCGGGCGGCAGGTCGTCATGACGATGCTCGACCACTTCCGGATCGCGGGATGGCCAGATCAGGAATGCAATGATGGTTCCGATCGCGGCCAGAATCGCGGTCTCCGTGAACGCCGTGCCAAATCCTGCGAGCGCGCCGACTTGTCCGGCGAGCGGGTAGGCGATCAACCAGCAGATATGGCTGAGCGCGAACTGTGCCGCGAACAATGCGGTGCGATCATCGGAACCCGCTGAACGTCGTAACAGCCGTCCGCCGGGTGTGATGCTGGCGGCATAAACCATACCGAGCAGCAGCCACCCGCCCAGCAACGCATACCAGAAGCCTGATCGCCCGTGCAGCTGCCATCCCAGCGCCAGCGCGCCGAGCAGCAGGGTCATCGCTGCGGCGGAAGCCAGCATCACCGTACGATCCGCAACCCGATCGAGCAGTCTGGGTAACAGCAATGCGGCGATCATCGAGCCGCCGCCGAATGCGGCCAGGGTCATCGCGACCTCGCTCTGCCCAAGGCCCAGCCCCGCGCGGATCAGAACCGGCGTGTTGACGATCACCATGGCGCTGGCGGCGGCAGCGGCAAGGGTTACGGCGAGCAAGCCGCGCAACCGCGGTGTCGCGAGATAGATGCGGGTGCCCAGCGTCGTGTTGGTCCAGATGCCACCTTGTCGCTGCTTCGCCGATGACGCGGGCAGCGCGGTCGCCAGCACCAGCAATGCCGATGCCGCAAAGCCGACCGCCGTCCCGGCGAACAACCAGTGGAAGTTGAAGACCGTGAGCAGCGCCGCCGCCAGGATCGGGCTGGTCAGGCTCTCCATGTCATAGGCCAGCCGCGAGAGCGACAACGCCCGGGTATAATCCTTCTCGTCCGGCAATATGTCGGGAATAGTCGCCTGAAACGTCGGCGTGAACCCGGCGGAGGCCGATTGCAGGATGAAGATCAGCACATAGACCTGCCAAACCTGGTCCACGAATGGCAGAACCAGCGCGACGCCGATGCGAATGACATCCATCGCGATCAAGAACGCGCGGCGTGGCAGACGGGCGGCATAGGCACCAACGACAGGCGCGACGCCGATATAGGCGATCATCTTGATTGCCATCGCCGTGCCCAGCACCGCTCCGCCGTTGCTACCGGCGATCTCATAGGCGAGCAGGCCCAGCGCGACGGTCGCCAGACCCGTGCCGACCAGCGCGATGACCTGCGCCAGGAACAGGTTGCGGTAGGTGGTATTGCTTAGAACGGCGAGCATTTCATGTCCCCATTGTCGTCCGCTTCACACGTCAGAGACGCTCGCGTCAAACCACCCGTTTGATCGCAGCGTAATTCCCGCTGGTCTTCAGCGTGACCGTCACCGGCGCGCCTGAGCGGTTCCGCCAGAACCAGCCATGTCCCCCGTCGAATGCAGCAACCAGCGTGCCGCGCTCGCCGGTCGACTCCTTGCCTTTGCCATAACCGTGGTAGAAGCCGCGAGGCGCGCCGATCTTGTCGCCATGCGTGTCATAGTTGACGTGTCCGCCCGTCACCGACCAGTCGAATGCGATAGCGGCCCCGGCGTCCGCAGTGACCTTGATCTCAGCCGCTTCGCCGGGTGCAAGCGTCAGCTTCATTTCGTCGGTGCGCGCGGCTGCCGCCTTTGTCGCATCGGCCTTTGCCGCTGGTGACGTCGCCACCGGCATTGCCGACGGAGTCGGTGCCGCCGCCTGCGCTTCTTCCTCGGCAGCTTCCGCCGCGAGCTGCTGTTTGATCTCGCCCATTTCGGTCAGGCCGAGCACCCGCCCGATGCCCGTGGGATCGATGGCATATTCGGATGGCAGCACGATAGTCACGAGCAACGCGCCCGCAACCCCCGCCGCAATCGCGGTCGAGCGAACGAGCTGACGCGACGTGGGCAGTTCGTCGGCGTTTGGCATCTGGGAATTATACATGGGATTTCTCCGGTCAGGCGGCGACGAGGCCGGTCAGTTGGTAGCCCACCAGCACGAAGCCAGCGGTCATCAGGATTACGTTGGCGACATAAGCATGGCGCTGGAAGCTGCGGGTGCGACGCCAGAAACCCATCGCGATCAGGATCGCGCCGAGCGCGAGCAACTGGCCGATTTCGACACCGATGTTGAACGCAATCAGATTGGGCAGCAGGCCGTTCGGCGACATCTCGAACTCAAGGATTTTGGTCGCCAGTCCAAAGCCATGGAAGAAGCCGAAGATCAGAGTTGCCGCTTTGGTATTTGGCTGAACGCCGAACCATCGCCGGAACGCCCCCATATTATCGAGCGCCTTGTAGACGACGGACAGACCAATGATCGCGTCGATGAGATAGGCGTTGGCGCTGATCCCGGTCAGCACGCCGAACAGCATCGTGGTGGAATGGCCGACCGCGAACAGCGTGACGTAGATGCCGATGTCCTTCATCCGATACAGGAAGAAGATGACCCCGAACAGGAACAGCAGATGGTCGTATCCGGTGACCATATGCTTGGCCCCCAGATACAGGAAAGGCATGAACAGCACCCCGCTGCTTTCCTGAATATAGCCCTTGTCGCCTTCCTCGACGCCATGCGCGAACGCATCGACGGCGGCGAGCAGCAGGACCAGCAGGGCGCTCAGCAACAGGAGCGCGGTTCGTTTATCAGACATCCATCGCTGGATTGTGTTCGCAGGCATCATCATCCTTTCACGACGGCTGCGTGCAGCGCGCCCTCATGATATTCCACCGCAAGTTGCACGATGTCCCGGCGATCCAGCTTGTTGAAGAAGACGCTGAACGATCGCGTGCCCTTCCCTCGTCTGGGAAGCGGGCCGGGCCGGGTGCCAATCGTTCGCGTATCGCTGACATTGGCGAGGGTCGCGGTCACGTCCAGATGGCCCCGCCCCGTTCGATACACGCCGTTGCGCGGTCGGATATTGCCAACGACGCGCACGCCATCCCCCGCTTGATAGGCATGCAGCCAGAATATCGAGATAGGGTCGTCAGAGGCCGCCACAGCGGTGGGTCGCAACGGCAACGGTTCCAAGCCCATGCAGCCAGACAAGAGGAGCACGGCGAATGCCGCACCGAAGACCCGTTGCCGGGTCGTGTTTGCAAGCGTCATCATCGTCATCCTTTCGCGAGGCGCTGGGTGTGTGGTGATGCTTCAGGATTTTCGTCGTCCGCCCGGCGACGTTGGACGAGGCGATAGAGCGCGGGCAGGACGACCAGCGTCAGCAGCGTCGACGAGATGATCCCGCCGATAACCACTGTTGCCAACGGGCGCTGCACTTCCGAGCCGATCCCGACATTGAGTGCCATCGGGACAAAGCCGAGCGACGCGACCAGCGCCGTCATCAACACCGGTCGCAGGCGGGTCAGCGCCCCTTCGCGGATCGCGTCGTCGAGGCCCATTCCTTCCTCGCGAAGTTGGCGGATGAAACTCAGCATCACCACGCCATTGAGCACCGCGACGCCGGACAGCGCGATGAAGCCCACGCCCGCCGAGATCGAAAACGGGATATCCCGCAACAACAACGCGAGCACGCCTCCGGTCAGCGCCAGCGGCACGCCGGAGAACACGATGCCCGCATCCTTGAGCGAGCCGAACAGCAGGAACAGCAGGCCGAGGATCAGCAGCAACGTCAGCGGTACGACGATCTGGAGCCGTGCCGACGCGGATTGAAGCTGCTCGAATGTGCCACCATAATCGACCCAATAGCCTTCCGGCAGTTCGGCCTGGGCTGCGACCTTTTCCTGGACCTCGGCAATGAACGAGCCGAGGTCGCGACCGCGCACGTTGACGGTGACCACCGCACGCCGCTTGCCATCCTCGCGACTGATCTGGTTTGGACCCGTTGTCTCGCGGATCGTCGCCACTTCGGATAGCGGCACGCTGTCGCGCAGCCCTTCGCCGCCGCCCGGCAGCGGGATCGGCAGCCGGTCGATGATGGAGCGATCCTGCCGCATCGCCTCGGGCAAGCGAACGACGATGTCGAAGCGCCGGTCGCCCTCGAAGATTTGCCCCGCCTCGGTGCCTGCGGTGGCGGCGGACACGACCGACTGGACATCGGCGATGTTGAGTCCCAGCTGGCTCAACCGCTGGCGATCGGGAATGATCTCCAGAAACGGCAGGCCGGTGACCTGCTCGGCCTGAACATCTTGTGCGCCGTCAATCGCTGTGACGATGCCCACGACCCGCTCCGCCGCTGCGGCCAGTTCGTCGAGATCGTCGCCGACGATCTTGATCGCCACGTCCGACCGCACGCCCGCAATCAATTCGTTGAACCGCATCTGGATCGGCTGGATGAACTCATAGCGCGAACCCGGCACGTCGCGTTGAATGCCCGCGTTCATTTCATCGACCAGTTGCGCCTTCGTCTTGCGTGGATCGGGCCATTGGTCGCGGGGCTTCATGATGATGAATGTGTCGGCGACCGAAGGTGGCACCGGATCGGTCGCGACATCGGCGGTGCCGATCTTAGCAAACACGTCCTGCACTTCCGGGAAGCGCTTGATCCTGTTCTCCAGTGCAGATTGCATCTGCACAGCCTGGCTGAGGCTGGTGCCCGGGATGCGTAGCGCGTGCAGTGCGATATCGCCTTCGTCCAGATTGGGGATGAACTCGGATCCCAGCCGTGTCGCCGCGACGCCGCTCAGGGCAACCAGCGCGACCGCGCCTACCAGCACAGCGATGCGCGCCTTCAGCGCCCAGTCGATCAAGGGCGCATACCAGCGTTTGGCCGCCCGGATCGCTGCGCTCTCCTTTTCGCTGACCTTGCCGCTCACGAAAGTTGCCACGGCTGCGGGCACGAAGGTGAGCGACAGGATCGCCGCCGCCGTCAGCGCCAGCACCACCGTGATCGCCATCGGGTGGAACGTCTTCCCCTCCACCCCGGTCAGCGCGAAGATCGGCAGATACACGATCGTGATGATCGCGATGCCGAACAGGCTGGGCCGCACCACTTCGGAGGAAGCCGATGCCGCGATGTCGAACCGCTCTTCCCTGGTCAGCAGCCGTCCAAGCCGATGCTGTGCCTCGCCGAACCGGCGCAAGCAGTTCTCGACGATGATGACGGCACCATCGACGATGAGGCCGAAGTCAAGCGCGCCCAGGCTCATCAGATTGCCCGAAATGTCCCCCGCGACCATGCCGGTGATCGTCATCATGAAGGTGATCGGGATCACCGCCGCCGTAATCAGCGCGGCGCGAATATTGCCGAGCAGCAGGAACAGCACGACGATGACGAGCAGCGCGCCTTCGGCCAGATTCTTTTCGACCGTGCCGATCGTCGCTTCAACCAGCTTTGAGCGGTCATACATGGTGACCGCGACGACCCCGGCGGGAAGCGATTTGTTGACCGTTTCCAGCCGCTCCGCGACCGAGACGCTGACCTCGCGCGCATTCTCGCCGACCAGCATGAAGATAGTGCCGAGCACCACTTCGCGCCCGTCCTTGGTCGCCGCGCCCTGCCGGATTTCCGATCCGATCGAGACATCCGCGACGTCGGCGACCCGCACCGGCGTACCATTGCGCGACGCCACGATGACCCCGGACAGGTCGGCTCGATCGGTCGCCTGCCCCGGCACGCGGATGACATATTGTGCGCCGGATCGTTCGAGATAGCCCGCGCCGACATTGGCGTTGTTCTTCTCCAGCGCCTCGGTCAGTTCGGTGACGCTCAGCCCATAGGCCGACAGTCGCGCTGGAATCGGAGCGATCACGAACTGCTTGCGATAGCCGCCGATCGAGTTGACCTCGGTCACGCCCGGCACGTTGCGCAATTGCGGTCGCACGACCCAGTCGTGCAGCGTACGCAAATCCTGCGCCGTATAGCGCGAACCGTCCGGCTTCACCGCGCCTGGCTTTGCCTCCAGCGTGTACATGAAGATTTCGCCCAGACCCGTCGCGATCGGACCCATTGCCGGTTCGACGGTCGGCGGCAGCGCCTCGCGTGCGCCTTGCAGCCGTTCATTGACCAGCTGCCGCGCGAAATAGATGTCGGTGCCGTCCTTGAAGACGACCGTCACCTGGCTGAGGCCCGCGCGCGAAACCGATCGGGTGAACTCCAGATCGGGCAGGCCGGCCAGCGCCGTTTCCACCGGATAGGTGATGCGCTGTTCCGCTTCCATCGGCGAAAATCCCGGTGCGGGCGTGTTCACCTGCACCTGGACGTTGGTAATGTCGGGAACGGCGTCGATCTTGAGCCGTCCAAACGAGTAGATGCCGATACCGATTAGCAGCAACGCTGCGATCAGAACGGCCCAGCGCTGTCGGATCGACAGCCTTATGATGCGTTCAAGCATGGCCGTGTTCCTCAGTGATCGTGGCTGGCGCCGGATTTTTCGATATCCGCCTTGATGACGTAGCTGCCCTTGGTGACGTAGCTCTGGCCGGGCTTGATGCCGGACTTGACCTCGGTCCACACCGGGCCGCGCGTCCCCAATTCCAGCATCCGCACCTCATAGGTGTCACCGACTTTGGCGAACACGACGGTGAAATCGCGGAATGCCTGCAACCCCTCGGTCTTGACCGCCAGCGGCACCTGACGCTGGTCGACGGTCAGCACGCCCTTGACGCTCATTCCCGGTCGCCAGAACCCGTCCCGGTTGGCGAGCGGCGCGCGGGCAACGAGCGCACCCGTCATGGGATCGGCCACCGGGCGAAAATCGCGGATGGTCGAGCCGATCGTGCGATTGCCCTCAAGCAGGCTGAGTTGAACGGGCGCGCCAGCGCGGACCCGCTCCATGTCGCGCGGAAACACCGGGAAGGCGGCGGTCGTCCGGGATGGGTCGGCGATCACATAGATCGGATCGCTTCCCGCGACATCGCCGGGGTTGGTGCGCCGTTCGGTGATGACGCCGCTGATCGGCGCGGTCACCGAATAGATCTGCATGCTTTCATTGCTCTCGACCCGCGCCAGCACTTGCCCGCGCCGCACGCGATCGCCCACGTTCAACGATGCCGAGACGACGCGGCCAGGGAATTTGGCTCCAACCTCCGCCGTTGCCGAAGGGTCGAGCTCGACCCGTCCGATCAATTCGAGCGCCTCGCCAATCTCTGCGGGTCCGGCATTTTCAAATGCAAGGCCCGCCGCACGGGCGGCGGCGGCGGGCATCGACACGCGGCCTTCGAACGAATCATATTTCCACCGGTGGGTGCGCCCGCCTTCGCGCGCGACGACAGTCACGTCGAAGCTGTGCGGCTCGACCACCCGGCCATCACCGCGCAGATAATCCGCCTCCGGTTTGAAGGCGAAGCGGTTGACCTCGCCGTCCAGCCTTCCCAGCGCGACCGATAGCTGTACTTCGCCCGGTGCGACCGGCTTGTCGTCGCGATAGGCATAGATGCGAAATTCGGGCGGCACGCCATCCTCGAAAATCGTCATCTCGACCGCGAAATTCCCGTCGCGCAGCATGCGGCCATTATGCGGCCCGCGTTCATAATCGGCGGCGGGTGCGCCCTCCGCTTCGGACGCCGTGTTCTCGGTTGCAGATTCGCCGCCACACGCGATCAGCGGCAACGGCAGGATAAGCGCTGCGGCGAGCGCGGCGTGGATGCGGGCCATCAGAAATCCCCCTTGGCGAGTTCGGTGAAGCGGCCGGTCAGTCGGTCGAGTTCGACCCTGGCCTCATGGTGACGGCGCACGGCATCGACCATCCGGGCGCGGGCATTGGCGAGCGTCGTTTGCGCCGCCGACACATCGACATAGCTGAAGAATCCGCGATTATAGCCGACGCGGACCTCCATCAGAGTGAGGTCGGCGTTCGGAATGACCTGATCGCGGATCGCCTCCGCCTCATGCGCGGTTTCCTCGACCTTCTCGACGGCCAGCGCGATCGTCCGTTCGCGGGTGAAGCGCTCAACCGCCAGATCGGCCTCGACCCGCCGTCGGTCGGCCTGGGCTTCGGCTAATCGTGCGTCTGATATGCGACGTCCTCCCAGCGGCAATGAGACGCCAGCGACCAGTGCGACATCACCGGTGCCAATGAAGCGCGGTCCCGCAGAGATTGTGGGATCGCGCTTGGCATTCGCGACCTGAAGGTTGATCGCTGCATCAGCACGCGCGCCGCGCGCCACAAAAACGGCAAGGTCCGCCGGGGCTGCCCCCGCCGCGCCGACGGGCTCGTGCTTGAACGACAGAAAGTCGCTGGTCGGGACCGATAGACCAGCCGATGCACCGCCCCACATTGCCGCCAGTCGCTTCAGCGCGGCGTCGCGGGCGTGAATCGCAAGTTCCACATCGACGCTGGCTTCGGACACACTGGTGGTCGCGCGCATTCCGGCGAACAGCGGGTCTTTGGCTGAAGCGACGCGGCGCTTCACTTCGGCCTCGACCATCCGGGCCATCGTCAGCCGCTGCCTGGCGATACCGATCTGCGCCTCGGTCGCCTGTACCTCGACATAAAGACGCTGGACCTGTGCAATGACGTCTAGCCGAACGACGATCGCCTCAGCGCGCGTCACGTCCATATCGCGATCGACGACGGCAACGCGCGCTTCGCGCTTGCCGCCGCGTTCGATGCGCTGGCTGTAGGTGGCAGTGACCTGAAACTGATCATAGAGGTCGCCGCTCGGAATGCCGAAGTTTTCAGTCGTGACTTCGATCGTCGGTTGCGGACCCAGTCCGGCGGCGGTGCGCGCGGCGGTCTGCGCCTCGATCCGGGCGGCGGTGGAGGCGGTTTGCGGTGCGGCGGCAAGCGTGCGCCGGATTGCGTCGTCGAGCGTCAGCGGCTGTGCCTGAGCCAGCGCTGCCGATGGCAGACAGACAGCCACGACAAGCGCGGCCCTGAACGGGGAATGCATCTGAAATCTCCTGATCCTATCGGTCAGCGGCGCGCGCGAACGCAGGCCGCGGGACGGCTAGGGTCAGGCTGACGGTGGTTCGGGGAGTGGTTCCAGCGTTGTCGAGCGCAGACGGGCGTCATCGAGGGGCTGCCGCCGGACTTTGTCGCTGGCGCTCGCAAGCAGGCTTATTGAGCTGCCCGGGACACCATCAGCGGCGACGTGAGTATGATAGCCCGATCCCTGCGTTGCCTTGTCCAGATCGTTCGACCGGTCGGGGGCTGCATCAGTCTGAGCAGATTGCGCGTCAACGGCCGCAGGATCGTCATTGTGATGATCGTGGTGGTCGGCATCGACCGCACGAACATGCTCATGCGTCGAACCGTCAAGATGAGGCACGGCCGCGCCCATCGGCCCGTGCGAAAGCGCCAGGACGAGAATGAGCAAGGCTGACAGGATGCGCCCCATATACCGGCCCGTAGCATCCTGGGCGAAGCGGGGCAATCGGCGACTAGTGCCAAAAATCTCGACGGAGTCTTCGAATGTGGTTCGCGGGTTCGCGAGCAGCAACCCAAGCCATCCAAGCAAAGGTGATAAGATCTACCAAGGCGGGCATTTGGCGCGCATTCAACCGACCCTGCCGGAGTTGCTTCTTCGAGTCAGGCTGTTAGTCTGCTCGGGTGCCGCGAGGGCGGCGCCGAGGCTTGAGAACCTCGCTTGGGAAGAATGACCCGCCATCGACGCGGCCGGGTGGCCGACGCGCATGTCCAAGCCGCTTGCGGCCAAAGGCGTCGGCGCACGACTCAAGCGTGCTTCTCAACACCCGGCTTCCGCCGGCGTCGCCTCGAAACGGGCGAGTCGGCGATGGATATTGGACTGATCAGATTTCTTCGGGCGAGTGGTCCGCCATACCCTCGGGATCGGGTATCGCGATGCGCCTGATCCCCGATGTTTTGAACGCATTGACCTCGCCTCGCCTGGCCGAGGGCGATCCATTGCCGCCCGATAATCGGGTCGCGGCCGGATCGGTCCTGGCGCTGAACGACTTGTACCAGACTCAGGCGCCGCGGCTGCATCGCTACTTCGCGCGCCGGACGGATCGGCAGGATGTGGGAGATCTGGTGCAGGAGAGCTTCGCCCGGCTCGTCGATGCGTCGGCGACGAAGGACCGGACGATCGAGCAACCCGAAGCCTATCTCAACCGTATCGCGACGAACCTGCTTCGCAGTCGCGCGAGGACCGCCTTGCAGCGATCGCTCGCCCAGCACGTCCCTGCGGATGAGGAATCGCTCGCCGGGCCAGACATGATCGCGGCGCTGGAGGCGCGTGATCTACTCAACCGGCTCCAAGGCGCCCTGATGCGGCTTAATCCGAAGACCCGCGAGATATTCCTGGCCCACCGCGTCGATGGCGTCAGCTATAGCGATATCGCCAAGCGGATGGGATTGAGCGTAAAAGGCGTCGAATGGCACATGACGAAGGCAATCGCGCGTCTCGACCACGTGCTGAGGTCGCGTTGACATCCGAGGCCGGGGAGGCACCCAGCCCGGACGATACCATCCGGGCGACCGCTGTCACCTGGCTGGCGCGTCTGCGCGCGCCTGACAGCGCGGACCATCATGAGGATTTCGAGGCCTGGTACGCCGCCGATCCGCGACATGCCGACATCTATGACGAGGTTCTCGCAAACTGGGAGAACATGGCCCTGGCGGCGCAGACGCCTGCCGCTGAACCGGCGCGGCGCCAAACTGCCCGGGCTGTGGATCGGCGCCGCCCGACATTGGCCTTCGCAGCGGCGGCGGCTGTCCTCCTTGTCATCTTTGCAGGCATCGGCATGTCGCGGCTCGATGGGCCTTGGTCGAGGGCAGTCGAGCCGACCGAGATCGCCAGCCGGCTCGGTGAGATCCGCACCACCACGCTTTCCGATGGCTCGCGCGTGACGCTCGACACCGACAGCCTGCTCCTGGTGGCCTATACGGATGGCGAACGAAGATTGTTGCTCCGTCGGGGGCGTGCTCGTTTCGACGTGGCGCATGACACGGCGCGGCCGTTCGTTGTCCAGTCGGATGGCGGCTTAATCATTGCGCACGGAACCTTGTTCGATGTCGAACAGCAGGCACGGCGGATGACCGTGTCGCTCCTGCGCGGATCGGTCGAGGTCCGCACAGCCGTGACTTGGACAGGCGAAACGGTCGGCAAGGGCCGATTGCTGCGTCCTGGCCAGCAGCTTGCACTCGAGCCGCAAACCCCGGCTGGATCGCCGGTGCCGCTTCGGGAGTCGGACATGCGGTGGACCTCGGGCATGCTGTCCTTCGAGGACGCACCGCTCGCGCAGGTGGTGGCAGCCACGAACCGCTACAATGACCAACAGATCCGGCTGGCGGACCCCAAGTTGGGCGCGTTGCGGTTCACCGGCACCTTCGCCGCAACAAAGCCCCGTGAGCTTGCCCAAATGCTGGCGGCAACCTTCAATCTTGACGTCGCGCTCGCCGATCGCGGCACCCTCATCCTGTCTCGGCGTCGATAGCCGAAAAAAATTCCCAGGGTAGGCGACGCCCCTGGTGTCGAAGCCCCCAAGCGATGCCACGTCGGCGTCGCGCAGGGGCACTTGACGATGACAATATTGCGCAACGCGGCGTTCGCGACTTCGATTTCGACATGCACAGCCGCCTTGATCCTGGGTTCGGCCCCGGCATCGGCGCAAGCCTCCGGGCGACAGACCTACCGTCTTCCGGCACAATCACTGGCTGAATCGCTACGCGCAGTCGCCATTGCATCCGGCCGTAGCATCATCGCGCCTTCCATCCTGGTCAACGGCAAGGACGCGCCTGCCCTGGACGGGGATCACACCGCCGAAGAGGCGCTGAATGCCCTGCTTGCCGGCTCGGGTCTGCGCTATCGCGTCATCGCTACGGGTCTGATCATCGAGCGGGATTCCGCTTCGCGGGAGACTGCGCAACAGGCAGGCGAGTCTGAGGTCGTTGTGACCGGCAGCCGTATTCGCGGAGCGCCGGTGGCGTCTCCGGTCGTCCGGCTGGACCAGCAAGCAATACGCGATGCCGGCCAGTCGGACCTTGGCGAGGTCGCACGCAGCGTGCCGCAAAGTTATGGCGGCGGGCAGAATCCGGGCGTGGGCTTCAATGTCCCTTCCAGCACCGGCGGAAATGTCGGCGGGGGATCGTCGTTCAACCTGCGCGGACTTGGCAGCGACGCAACGCTGACGATCCTTAACGGCCGCCGCCTCCCTTATGATTCGGCGCGGCAAGGCGTCGATGTCTCGGCGATTCCCCTGGCGGCGGTCGACCGCATCGAAATCGTCGCCGACGGCGCTTCGGCGCTCTATGGCTCCGATGCCGTTGGCGGGGTGGTCAATATAGTCCTCAAGCGCGATTTCGACGGGATCGAGACACGCGCGCGCATCGGCGGCTCGACCGAGGGCGGCAATTTCCAGCAGCAATATGGCGCGATCGCGGGCGGTCGCTGGGACAGCGGCAGCGCCTTCATTACCTATGAATATGCCGACAACACCGCGATCCGCGCGGCCGACCGCGATTATGCCGCCTCGCGTCCCGGCATCACGCTGCTCCCCGCGAGCACGCGCCATGCCGTTACCGCCAGCGGTCATCAACGACTGACGGACGCCATCTCGATCGAGGCCGACGCGCTCTATAATCACCGCACCAGTGCGACGACATATCCGCTCAATTTTGCGGGCGACCTTGCAGCCAGCCGAACGACGCAAAGCTTCGAGGCCGAATCCTATGCGCTCGCCGCCAGCCTGCGCTGGGCACTGGATCTGTGGCGGGTGAACCTCACCGGCAGCTTTGGTGAAAGCAGCACGGCCTTTCGGGGAGACACCTTCGTCAACAATGCTTTCGCCAGCACCGCTGGAGGACGCTACGACAATCGCTCGACCACCGGCGAACTCTCTGCCGACGGACCCCTGATCGTGCTTCCGGGCGGGTCAGCAAAACTCGCGCTGGGGGCGGGTATGCGGTTCAACGATTTCGCGCTGTTTCGCGGCGCGGGCTCGATCCAGAACATCGATGCCTCGCAGGACATCTTCTACGCCTATGGCGAATTGAGCTTGCCAGTCATTTCGCCCGATCAGCAGATTCCGCTGATCCGGCACCTCAACCTGAGCGGTGCGATCCGCTATGAGCGCTATCGTGGCGTGGCCGAGGTCGTCACTCCGAAGCTGGGGATCGTCTATTCGCCATCGGACAGCGTCGACTTGAAGGCGACATGGGGCCGGTCGTTCCGCGCACCCAGCTTCATCCAGCAATATCAGGTCGGGCAAGCGCTGCTCTATCCGGTCACGAGCTTCGGCGGCATTGGCTATCCGTCCGGTTCATCCGCGCTGCTACGGGCGGGGGGCAATCCGGCGCTCAAGCCAGAGAAGGCGAGGAGCTGGTCAGCAACGCTCGCACTCCATCCGCCTTCGCTTGCCAGCGCGACGCTTGAGCTGAGCTATTTCTCGACGCGCTATGTGGATCGCATCGTCAATCCGATCCTGCTGCTCTCGCAGGCCTTGTCCAACCCGATTTATCGCGACCAGATCACCCTCAACCCCACGCCGGGCCAACAGGCTGCGCTCATCGCCGGTGCCGACCAGTTCATCAACGCCACGGGCTCACCCTATGATCCGGCGCGGGTCGTTGCGATCGTCGACAGCGCGAACATCAATGCCGGGCGACAGTCGATCCACGGTGTCGATGCGCTGCTACGTTATCGGATGGCGGTTGCGCGCGGCTCGGTCGAGATGAGCCTCAACGCGAGTTATCTCGACAGCGAGCAACAGCTCGCGCCCGCCCAGCCAGTTCAACCCCTGGCCGGCAGGCTGTTCAATCCGCCGCACTGGCGCGCGCGCGGCATGATCCGCTGGGATAACGGACCGCTGGGCATTGCGGCGACGGTCAGCCATATCGGCGAGGTCCGCGACACGCGCCCGGCGACCGCAGTCCGCATCGGCGGAATGTCCACTGTCGACATCTCGGGGCGGTACCGGTTCGCCAACGCCGCGGGGCCGCTGGCCGGGCTCGAATTGTCGCTGTCCGTCCAGAATGTCTTTGATGAGGCGCCGACGACGATCGCGACGTCGGTCTATTACGATACGCCCTACGACTCGACCAACTATTCGCCGGTCGGACGCTTCATCGCAGTCGGGTTGTCGAAGAAATGGTAGTGGCCGTACCCGGACATCGGCGACGTGTGCTGACCACTGCCGCTGCGCTCCTGCTGCCGTTGATAGCCGAGGCGCGATGCGACCTGTTGCCGCGCCAGCAAGCTGTCGATCAGCCGCAGCGGCTTGTCGCACCCGAGGATCTCGTGCGACTGCGCGACATCGGACTGCCGGACGGATCGATCCTCGGATGGCCAAGCCCACTTGGTCTCTCGCCCGATGGAACACGCGCCGCTTTTGTCATCAGCCGGGCGGACCTTGACACCAACCGCTACTGTCGCGGCCTCGCGGTGATCGACATCAAGCCCGCCGCAGCGCCGAGGCTCCTCGATGAAGGCGGGGACCCGATCCTGTCCGTTGGCGTCTATCGCGGTCTCTTCGCCCGGACCGGCTTCCCACAGGTCGTAACGCCTTTATGGTCGCCCGATGGCCGCTGGATCGCCTATCTGCGGCGAGATCGAGGAACGACGCAGCTTTGGCTTGTGGCTTTGGCGGGCGGACCGGGCCGTCCGCTCACCCGCTCGGCGGTCGATGTCGAGCGGTTCGCCTGGCTTTCAGATGGCACTGGGCTGGTCTTCGCAAGCCGCCCCGGAACGCTTGCCGAGCGTTCGGCGGCGGATCGCGAAGCGCGTCGCGGCTTCCATTACGACGAACGTTTCGTACCGAGCATGGGAAACGGCCCGCAGCCCAGCGCATCGACGCCGCTTGAGTATTTCAAGATCGGGTTGGCGGATCGCGAACTGTCCCCGGCCAGCGCGAGCGAGCGGGAGCGCATCAGTGCCGAGGGTGTGCCGGGCGTCCCGCCCGATCCGCGGGCGGACGCACCGGACGGGCGGCGCGCCTGGACCGAACGGCAATCGTCCTCGCCGCTCGGGCCGCTCGTCCTGCGGGCAACCGCCGCCTCCGGTGCGACCGTCACCTGCCCGCCGAGTGCGTGTTTGGGCAAGATCGTCGGGATGTGGTGGCTTCCAGGCGGCGGGCCGCTGTTGTTCCTTCAGCGCGAAGGCTGGGCACGCGGCGAGATGGCGCTTTATCGCTGGACGCCGGGTGCCGGACCGCCAAAGCGCGTTTTCGCCACGACGGATATCCTCGACGGCTGCTTGCTCTTCGCCGCACAACTGGTCTGCACACGCGAGGCAGCGACGGTGCCCCGGCGCCTCGTCATCCTCGACCCCCGCACCGGGCAATCGCGCCTCCTTTACGATCCGAACCCGGAATTCTCGCGACTTCGCCTCGGCCGCGTGGTCCGACTGTTTTGGAAGAACGACCTTGGCCTCCAAGCGCGCGGCGACCTTGTGCTTCCCCCCGACTACCGTCCGGGCACCCGCCTCCCGCTGATCGTGACGCAATATTTCAGCAACGGGTTCCTGCGCGGCGCTACTGGCGACGAATATCCGATCCATGCCTTTGCCGCGCGCGGCTTTGCCGTGCTCAGCATCGAGCGCCCCCCCTTCTTCGCGGCAGCCAATCCGGCCCTCAAGACCTATGAGGATATCAACGCTGCCAACGCCCGCGGCTGGAGCGAGCGCCGCAGCCTGTTGTCGGCCGTCACGACCGGCGTGCAGCGGGTGATCGATCTGGGGATCGCCGATCCCGCGCGGATCGGTATCACCGGCCTTAGCGACGGCGCGAGCACGGTGGCGTTCGCGCTCATCAACACCGACCGGTTCGCGGCGGCGGCGATGAGCTCATGCTGCATCGAACCCTGGACCGTGATGACGGTCGTCGGTCCCGCTTATGCCGATCGCATGCGCGCGCTCGGCTACCCGCCGGCTACGGCATCGGATCGATCCTTCTGGGCACCGGCCTCGATCGCCCAGAATGCGGCGGCGATCGACACGCCTTTGCTCATGCAACTGGCGGACGATGAATATCTGACGAGCCTGGAGGCGTTCACCGCGCTGCGCGAGCACGGCAAGCCGGTCGACATGTACGTCTTTCCGGGCGAGCATCATATCAAATGGCAGCCCGCGCATCGTCTGGCCATCTACGCGCGCAACCTCGACTGGTTCGGCTTCTGGCTCGCCGGCAGCATCGACCCCGATCCAGAAAAGCGCGAAGAATTTGCACGCTGGCAGGCAATGCGCGATCGCCGCGATCGGGCGCGCGTCAAGCAATAGATGCTGTCCAGTTCGCCGCCCAGGCTTCGACATCGGCCAGTCGCATGATGCGGCGATAATCCGCACCAACAGCAGGGCGCGGGTCGCTCAGAACCTGCTCGACGGCCTGTGCATCGAGAATGCCTTCGGCGCGCAGCCTGCCGTCCAGCAGCATTGCGCGAAGCATAGGCCGGTTCAGTTCGAACAGTTCGGCGACAAAGCTGTCCGGCGACCCCTTTGACGACCGCTTCAGCGTTTCGTTGGGCAGCATCCCTTCGAATGCCTCGCGAGCGACGGCGCGATTCCTGCCTTCGGCGAACCACCACCAACTGGGCACGCGAAGGCAAACCTCGACCACCGGCTGGGCAACGAGCGGGGAAGCGCTGGCCAGCGCCCGGGGTTCACCCACCTCCGCCCAGCTTTGCGCCGCAACGACCATCGCAATATGCGCCGCCGTGCCGGGCGTGCTGCCGCGCGGGGGCTCGAGCCAGGGGTGCGCGGCCGCCACGCTCGCGCCGAATTGCGCTGCCCGGCTCAGAAAGCGCAATTCCGGCGACCAGCGATAGGCCGCCGAGCGGAAATAGGCACGACGGACAGCGCGCAGTAGCACGTTGGACACGCTTGTCTGCGCCAGCCCTGCCATCGTGCCCGCCACAGCCAGCGTCCTGCGGAAGGGCTCGCCGTGCAGCATCGCGTCGGCAACGGGTGCGACCGATTGCAGTGCGCAAAAGACATTGTCGCCGCCGCCGCCGTCGATGATCAGGTCGGCACCCGCTCGGGCAGCGGCGGCACTCGTCAAATGATCGGACGCTTGCATGAAACTGCGCGCAGACGGATTGGGCATGTCTGCGGCAGCCGAGCGTGTGACATCGACGTCGCGCACGTCCCACTGCGCCACGAGGAGCTCCACGCCCAGCGCGTCGGCGACGAGCCTCGCATAGTCGCGCTCGTCGCCGATCGCACCCGCGCTTGCCAGGTTCAGACAGCTGAACGGACGCTCGAGCGCCGAGAGCGAGGCCGCAACGATCGACGAATCGAGTCCGCCGGACAGCAGGAGCAGCGGATGTGTAGCGCGCGAAACGGTCGAGCGGACGGCATTCAGAACAGCCTGTTGGACGGCCTCCACGGCGAGGGCGCGACTGGCCACCGATCCGCAGCGCTCGGCCTGCTTCCAGGGCGTCCAGATTCGGTCGAGCGCGATCTTGCCATCTGCCAGGGTCATGCGATCGCCGCCCAGTAATTCCTCCACCCCGATGAGGCAGGTCGCAGCGCGGCGCAGGTCGCGCATGGCGAGATGCGACGCGACCTGATCCCAGGCCACGCCTTGCGGCGTCCAGCCTGCCTCCGCGAGCAACCCCAAGTCGGAGGCGACCAGTAGGGCGGCGCCGAGGCGCGTCATCAGACAAGACAACGCACCGAACGGCGCGCGCACCACCGACCATTGCCGCGCGCGGGCGCCGCGCACGAATGCGACGTAGCTTCCCCAGAACTCTTGGGTCAGTGTGCTGCCATTCGACACGGGGATCGCGTGCTTCCAGCCGCCATCGAGACTTTTCACCCGCGCGCCGGTGCTTCTTGAGTAAAGCTGACCGAGAACCGCCCCCTCGTCGCGTCCGACCGGGAGCGTCGGCAGATCGTTCGTCGCGATCAGCAGCAAGTCGGGCTGATCGACGACAATGCCGAGGTCGGCGCGACGGTTGCAGAGCGCGCGAACACGGTTTGCCGCGACGGCTCCATCGGGCGAGTCGGCACCGAGGACGGCGAGATATTGCCCCGCCATCACACGACCAGGATGGGGGTGAACAAGCGCACAGCATCGAGCTGGTCGTTCACGACCACATCGCCCAACTGCACCCAGCAATGCGCCTGGAAAGGATGCAGCTTCACGCCCAGGATGAGGTCGGGCGTTGCCCCGAGGCTGGCGAGCTGCCAGGCGACCGCGAGCGAGGTCGCGAGGCATTGGTCATGCGCGGATACGAGCATTCCGGCGCGACGATAGGCCGCAGCGAGCCGCGAGATCTGAGCCACAGACAATTCCACGCCCGCTCTCGACGATTTTCGCTCCTGCACCCGATCCAGCACCGCCTTGAGCGGGCGTGCGCGAAGCCAGACCCGACTTGCCGCGCGGCGGGTGAGTGCCCCGAGCACGCTCGTCCGGCTGACGATCTGGTTGCTCTCGTGCAGCGACCCGCGCGGCGGGGCCGGCGGGACACACGCAACCGGGCGCGTGTCGTCGGCAGCCTCGCGGAGCAGGCCATCTCGCAGCGCCGCCGCGACCCACACGGGCGAACCTCCGGCGGTCACATCGAGAAATGCCTGGTCCGCGGCCGGACTCAGGCAGAAATATCGATCGCGGGGCAAGTCGAGGAACACGAAGCGGCCGTCGACACGGCAGAATGTCAGTCCCTTGCGCAGAGCATAGCCTGTCATTTTCGCGAATAGCGAAACGGCGCGCAGCCAAGGCTGCGCGCCGTCGCTTCAGTCGTCGGAAAGACCGGTCTGGAAGATTCCGAGCGCCAGATCGTCGACCGGGCCGCCGGGGCCCTTGGTCTCGGCGCTCGCGGTACCCAGGTCGATGACTTCGTCTTCGCGTTCCATGATACACTCCTTCTCTCAGGCTGCGAGTTGCAGCCCAGGGAGTGTATGAAGCGCGCCCGGCTATCCGAACTTTATACGGATTCTATATCGAGATTGTTTAGCGATCAGCGAAATCGTGACCGTTAGTCGGCCCGGTACACGGCGCGGACAATGGCCGCCGCCGCGCGACGCCGCCGACGGTGGTAAGCCGTGTTGAGACGGCGGAGCAGGTTGCGCTCCCCGGCCTCTGCTGCTGCCGTCACGGCAGCCAGTTCCGCATCCACATTATCGAGCACGTGGGCTTCAACCGTGCGGACGGCATGGAGCCTTGCGTTGAGACGATCGACTGCACGCGCGTGCTCGCCATTCGGCGAGCGCCGGGCAATTCCGAGGAACGCCTCCGCGACGCGCTCGGCGATCGGGTGCCCGTCCTGCGCACGCGGGTGAAAGACGATTGCAGCGTGTGGGCGCGGCCAGGCGTGAATGGCGAGCGCGACGAGTTCGGCGGACCAGTCGTACAAGTCTTTCAACGCCGGCTCGTCGAGCGCCGGCACATGGAATCCGTCGCCGGTGCGCGTCTCGACCAGGTCCTCGCCGGTGAGCAGGTGGAGGGCGTCGCGGACCGGCGTCACGCTCGATGCCAGCGGAACCGCCAGGATCGCCGGGTCGAGCCGGTCGCCTGGCCGGAATTCGCGGCCCATGATGCGGGCCTTCAACGCCTCATGAACCCGTTCCGCGGTCGCGCCCGAATTCACGGCGCAGCTCGCTGATCTTGGAGATAGGCGTCGATCATCGCTTGTTGATCGGGGCGCAGCGCATCGATTGCACCCAACGGACGGTCGCTGTCTTCGCCGAGCAGGACGGAAGGACACTGGCCCTCATAATTGCCGAGATTGGGGCGGTGCTGACGGTAACCGACGAGCGCGGCCAGCTCCGACGGAAAATGCCGCGCCACCTCTGGTGGATAAGCGAGCCACTGATTTTCGTAAGGTTTGAGCCACCCGAGCGAATAGCCGATGACCAGACCGCGCCGAACGCCCATGCTGGTGTTGGCACCCGCCCCGTGCAGCGCCGACCCGAGAAAGATCAGCGCGCCGCCAGGCTCCATTTCGGCCGCCACTGGCGTCTCGACGGGTTCCGGGTTGAGCGCCTGCGGCCCGTGGCTGCACGGCCAGACCAGCGTGGCACCATTTTCTCGCGTAAAGGACGTCAGCGGCCACATCACATTGACGAGATATTCGATCTCGCCGGTCGGTCCACGCCACATGTCCTGATCCCGGTGCGGCAACTGCGCCGGCGCGCCCGGATGCACCGCGATCGCCTGGGTGGTGTTAAGCTGGATCCGGTCGCACCACGGCGACAAGACCGCCTCGACGATGCCGAGGATCAGGGGGTGCTGGACCAGCGCCGCAGCCTTTGGCGAGCGGACGAGAAGTCGACCGAATCGCTTGGTCGTCGTGCCGTAGAATCCGCCCTGACCAAATGGCGTCCGGGCGAAATGCGCCGCGAGATCATTGTCGAGAGCACCGACCGCCGCGGGCGGCAACGCGTCAGGAATGTGACAATAGCCCCGGGCAGAAAGTTCGGCGGTGCGTCGCGCAATCTCGCCGGCGAGGTCGAACATATTTGTCATCGAAAATTCTCCCGATCAGGCTGCGACGCGCCGGTCGTCGACCGGCATCGGCCTTGCCGCGATGCCCGAAGCGGCGAGTAGCGCTGGCGTCTCGGGCGTGATGTCGATGCGGAGCGCTGCCAGCATCGTGCCGCCGACGATCCGCGGCAGACCGAGCGGCATGCAGCGCCAGCCGAACGCCAGGATTTGCTGGAACCAGCCGATTTCGGCCAGCGCGGTGTAGGTGGTAATGCCGGTTGCGAGTGCATGCTCGACCAGTCCCGTTACCAGCGTATCGCGCACGATGCGCCGCTGGGCTGCGTTCAGCCGTCGATCGAGGCAGAAGCGCGTAATCTCGAAGATGCCCGGTCCCTTCGGCGGGACCGCTTCGCACAGTTCGGCATAGAGGCTGTCGAGAATATGTGGGCGGCATGTCGGCAGCAGGCGGGCCGATCCGAGATGGGTGCCGTCCGCTTCGGTGAGGACAAGGTAGGTGGCATGGATATTGTCGAATTGGTCGATCTCATAGGCATCGTCGAGCACGGGCACGTCCCATTTGAGCAGATCGACGAAGACGGATTTGCGCGCGGCGAACATTGCGCGGAGCGCGGCGTCGGATGCCGGGCTACCGGTGGACTGGAGGACTTGCAGCATGTCGGTGGCTCCCTGACCGAGTGATCGGCCAAGGGTCGGCGAGAGGCAGGCTGCGCCGCTATCCCCGAAAAGGGGTATATCAGTGGCGGAATAGGTCGGTGAAGGTCAGCGTTCCGTCGAACAGCGCCCGGATCACCAGCAATGTCCGCTTGCTTACCCCGTAACGCTCACAGGCGTCCTTGATATGGCGGGCAACGGTCTCTTCGCTGATGCCGAGGATGATGGCGATCTCCCAGTCGCCCTTGCCATGGGCAACCCAAAGCACACAATCGCGCTGACGATCGGTCAGCGGCCGTTGCTGTGCGACCGGCATGTGACCACGGATGCTCCACAAGCGTCGGGCCGCCTCGAAGGCGAAATTGCCCGCGAGTTGCGCCACCGGCAATATCGTCTCGGGCACCGGCCGGCCCGCTTCGCTGGCGAACGAACAGGAGCCGCGCGCTTCGCCTGGGACATGCGCCGGTATTGTGAAACCGTCGCCGATTCCCTGATCGCGACCAAGCGCCAGCACCTTGCGGTCGCACGCCGTGAGCGGGATCATATCGGGCATGCGCGACCAGCAAAATCCCATGCTTGTCACATGGCTTGCCCGATGGACCGGGTCGGTGACGCCAAGCGCGTTGCCGTCATAATAGTCAGCCCATTGTGCCGGATAGTTGTGCAGCCGGATCGCGCTGCTGCTTGCCGCAACGATGTCGACATGGTGCGTCAATGCGAAGTACTGGAAGCCGAGCTCAGCGGTGATCGCTGCCATCGCCGCCGCGAGGTCGTCGGCACTTGCGACATCTTCGACGACGTGCATGAACCGCACTGCCATTGCGTGCAGGTGCATCGGGCATCAACGCAATCGCGGGCGGCGTCTCAAGCCACCGCAGTCCCGGCGATCGTCCTTTCACGCGGGTACGGGCCGAACGGTGGGATCTCAAACCAGCGCACGGCGAATCTAGCAGTAAAACCGCAGTATCACAGCGGGTTCGTCCGTCAAAGCGCCAGCGCCTCGGGAACAGGGCATGCGCACCGTAAAGGATTGAGCTTCCAGTCGATTGTGGAGGCTTCGTCCCGCAGTGTCCAGCTGCCACCCGGATCGAACCGGTGAGCGGTTCCGCTAGCGAGAACGCTTCTACCGACTGGCGCAACGGGTCGAGCTATGACCGATTGCGTAGCATCGATCGCGCGGGGCTGATGTGGGAATGGCTGCGCCGCGATCCCGGCTATATCAGCTGGTATGCGCGGGCCAGCACGGCAACCCGCGGCACCGGCGATGCCATGCCTTGGGGGCTGCACTTTCGCCGAGCATCCCGACCTCCAGGCCCCGGAGGCGCGGATCATCTGGCATGCCGATTTCGATCCCGGGGCAATTGCCGTTACCGCCGAGTCGGCGGACCCGTCCGATCCTGACAGTCTCCGCATCGACCGGATCGCGCCCTGGCTCGCCATTGCGACCGGCGCGGCCGGACGCGAGCATGTCGTACTATCCGATGGCTGGCACCATATTCGGCTCGATATCGAGGAGGGCCGTCTGGCGGGCCAGGAAGCGGTCCTGTTACACTACAGGTTGCGTGGGATTGTCTCGGCGGAGGCCCGCTTGCTGCCGCTGCGCCGATTTCTCGATCTGTGTCGCCATCGCCGCTTCGCCCGCTCGCTCTTTCCCAGCGATGTCCGGATCGATCGAGGCGTCGATATGCTGCGTGTCCATGACGCGATCGGCCAAGGTGCGAGCCAGCGCGAGATCGGTTCGATCCTGTTCGGCAGCGAGCGGGTGGCGCGCGACTGGAATGACGTCTCCGATTCGCTGCGCTCGCGGGTCCGGCGGTTGGCACGCGAGGCTGGTGCAATGGCGCGCGGCGGATATCGTCAATTGATGCGGCGCAAACCCTAGCCCACGCTTGGGTCGGATGGACGCGCCTCATTCCTGGACCCGATCGGGTGTGCGAAGCGATGGCGCCTCACGCCGGTGAAGCGGCGCGACCGCGCTCTACGGCGCGAAGCCGGGCTTCGCGCCGCCGAGCCCCGCTGCCGGGTCTCGGCCTGACGGTGACGATCGGCTGGCGCGGGTCAGCGATGCTGACCCTGACGGAGCGGGGCTGAGGACGCACACTGCCGGACTGCTGCGCGGGTGATCCCACAAAGTCCCGCTTTGTGGGCCGCGCAGCAGCCCGGCAGGGTGCGGCGCCCGATGGCGGCCCCGCAGGCACTCCGGCCTATCGGGCGGGCGGTGCGCCCGGTTTTGTAACGCCGGCGACAGGTGCCGCCTGGCCTTGCAAAGCCCGACCCGGCACCGCGCATCCGCCCGCACCGGCCGGGGGGCCATCCCTTCGCTGGCGGCGGCTTTGCCGCCGGAAACGGCTGCGGTCGCCGCTCGCGCGGCGGCGCTGTTGTTGGCCTCTCCCGGTGGCGCGGGAGTGGGCGGCGCTCCCTGCTAGGCCCGCTCGCGTCCCCCGCAAGCCGGGCTGCGCCCGGCTCCTTCACTTACGTTGCGGCCCTTCGGGTGCCGGAGCCGCTCAAGCTGGCCTCTCCGGTTCGCATCTTGCCGCCCCCCCCCGCTTCCGGGGAGGCCCTGGTGGTTTTGGGGCGGTGCAGGAGGTGAACGATGCGTGCTTCAACTTGCCATCGCGCGCGCGGCACGGGCCGGAAACCCACCGCGTCCCGAGCCGGAAGACCCATCCCGGCCAAGGCCGGAAGCGAGTCCGAAACGGCCCGCGTCAACCTCTATGATGAGGTCACCGCCCGGATCATCGCCGAGCTTGAGGCGGGTCGCTTCCCGTGGGTTCAGCCTTGGGAGACAGCCGGTGCCCCCGGACGTCCCGATGGCGACGGCAGCGCGGCCAGCCCCGGTCTCCCGCGCAACGCGCTTACGGCCCGGCGTTACTCCGGCGTCAATGTGCTGATCCTGTGGGGGGCGGTGATCGAACATGGCTATCCTTCGCAGGGCTGGCTCACGTTCAAACAGGCGCTTGAGGCGGGCGGCTGCGTGCGCAAGGGCGAGCGCGGCACCACGGTCGTTTACGCTGACCGCTTCATACCCGAGGCCGAAAAGGCGCGCGCCGTCGAAACTGGCGGCGACGCCAAGGCCATTCCCTTCCTCAAACGCTTCACCGTGTTCAACGTCGCCCAGTGCGACGGGCTGCGTCCCGGCCTCGACCCGGACCCGGCCCCCTTGCCCGAACGCCAGATCGTGCCGGTTGCCGAGCAGGTCATCGCGGCGAGCGGCATCGACTTCCGCGTCGGCGGCAATCGCGCCTTTTACGTCCCGGCGCAGGATTATGTGCAGGTGCCGCCGCAACCGGCCTTTTTCGAGCAGATCAATTATTATCGGACCTGCCTGCATGAGCTGACCCATGCCACCGGTCATCCGTCGCGGCTCGCGCGCAACCTGACCACCGGCTTCGGGTCAAAGGACTATGCCCGCGAGGAACTGGTCGCCGAAATGGGTTCGGCTTTCCTCTGCGCGGCGCTCGGCATCGTGCCGACCGTCCGCCACGCCGACTATCTGGCATCGTGGCTCGAGGTGCTGCGCGAGGATAACCGCGCGATCTTCCGCGCCGCCAGCGCCGCAAGCAAGGCTGCCGACTGGCTGCTGGCGCGGCACGCCGCCGCCCAGGCCGAGGCTGTCCAAGGCGACACTTCCCATGATGACTCTGCCGAACGGAGGGCGACGAGGCCCAAGGTTCCGGCGATGCGCAGCATCGCTGGAACGACGGAGGAGGGGGCGAAGCCTCGCAAGGCTCCGGCGGCGCGAAGCGTCGCGGGACAGGGGGCGGAGGGATGATCCTGCTCACCCCCGAACTTCGCGCCACGCTGCGCGTGAACGCCGAACGCTCCGCCGCGTGCGATCATGATCCCGCGCCGGTCGTCAAATTCTTCAATCCGCTCGGTGCGGCGACATGGCTGGCAACCGAACTTTACGACGATGGCGACACGCTGTTCGGACTGGCCGACCTTGGGTTCGGCTGTCCCGAACTCGGGCATTTCAGACTGTCCGAACTGGCGGGCATTGGTTTGCCCTTCGGCCTCGGCATCGAGCGCGATATCGACTTTTCGACCACCGTCAGCCTGTCGGTGTGGGCCGACGTTGCGCGCCGAGCCGGTTCGATCAGCCAAGCCCAATCCATCATCTGGCGCATCGAGTCCGCGCCGGTCCCCGAGCTTCCGACCGACCCCGAACACGGGAGAGGTGGATGACGCGCGGCGCGTAACGCCGCTTTGCAAGCCGATCCGCCAACCCCGGAAAGAGCGACGGACCGGCACTCACAAGGAGTGACGACAATGAAACTCGATTTTATCCCGCTCGACAAGCTGGTCGTGAGCAAGGCCAATATGCGCTACGGCAAAAAGGCCCCGGACGTGTCCGATATCTTGCCGACCGTGCGCAGCCGTGGCGTCATCCAGCCGGTCATCGTCCGCCCGAACTGCGCGCCCGATGGCTTTGAAATCGTCGCCGGTAGCCGCCGCTTCCATGCCGCCAAGATCGTCGCCGAGGAACGGCGCGCGACAGGCGACGCCGATCCCGATGCGGCATTGCTTCCCTGTGCGATCCTCGACGAGGGCGACGATGCCGCCGCCATCGAGGCGTCGATGATCGAGAATATGGCGCGGCTCGACCCCGATGAGGTGACGCAGTGGGAGAATTTCACCCGCCTCGTCCGCGAGGGCCGCACGGTCGAGGACATCGCCGCAACCTTCGGATTGCCCGACCTCACCGTCAAGCGCGTGCTGGCGCTCGGCAACCTGCTCCCGGCGATCCGCGATCTCTATCGCAAACAACGGATCGACGCGGGGACCGTGCGCCACCTGACGATGGCGTCCAAGAGCCAGCAAAAATCATGGCTGGCGCTTGCCGACGATGAGAATGCCTATCTGCCGACCGGCCACCAGTTAAAGGCTTGGCTGTTCGGCGGGCAGTCGATCCCGGTCAAACATGCGCTGTTCGACATCGAGGCGAGCGGCCTTGCAACGATCGCCGACCTGTTCGGCGAGGACCGTTATGCCGCCGATCCGGAAGCTTTCTGGACTGCGCAGAATGCCGCAATCGAGGCACGCCGCGCCGCCTATATCGAGGCGGGCTGGGCCGACGCGATCATCGTCCCGCCGTCCGATCATTTCTCGACATGGGAATATGAGAAGGCGGGCAAGCGCAAGGGCGGGCGCGTCTATTTCGACGTGCGCGCGAGTGGCGAAGTGATCGTCCACGAAGGCTATGTCTCCGGCAAGGAAGCCCGCCGCATCGCCAAGGCCGTGGGATCGCAGAACGGGACCGGTCAGAAACCGGCGCGGCCCGAGGTCACATCGACGATGCAGACCTATATCGACCTGCATCGTCACGCCGCCGTCCGCGCTGCGTTGACCGGCCAACCGGCAATCGCGCTGCGCTTGATGGTCGCCCATGCCATCGGCGGCTCTCACCTTTGGACGGTGAAGGTCGAGCCGCAATCCACCCGCAACGACGAGGTGCGCGACAGCCTCGACAACAGCAAGGCCGAGGCGGATTTCGACGAACGCCGCCGCGCAGTACTGGCGGTTCTCGGTTTCTCGCCCGAGGAACCGACCGTGACCGGGGGCAGCATCGAAGCGGACGGCGACGACTATGGCGTCGTCGGCATCTTCCACCGGCTGCTCGACCTTCCCGATGCGGTCGTCATGGAGGTGCTCGCCATCGTCATCGGCGAAACGCTGGCTGCGGGCAGCGCCGCTGTCGAGGCGGTGGGCATCGAGATCGGCGTCGATATGGCCCGCTATTGGCAGCCCGACGATGCCTTTTTCGCGGTTGTTCGCGACCGGGAAGTGCTCACCCGGATCGTCGCCGAGGTGGCGGGCGAAACCGTCGCCAGCGCCAACCGGCAGGAGAAGACCAGGACCCTGAAACGGATTGTGCGCGACCATCTTGACGGCACCAATGGGCGCGACCGGCGCGAAAACTGGGTGCCGCGCTGGATGGCGTTCCCGCCCACCGCCTATACGGCGCGCGGCGGCGTCGGCACGGTCGCGGCCCATGCCAAGGCGCAAGCCGCCCGCGCGGTCGAGCGGCCCCGCCCGGGCGACGAGGAGCCTGATCCGGGCGCACCGGGCGCGGTGATGGCCGTGCCGGACTCCGACGACGAGGCCGACCGCCTCGCCGCATGATTGCTCGCGGGCGGCGGCAAACCCGCCGCCCGCATCCTTCCATTTCTGAAAAAATTCGGCCGCGCGCCCGCGCCAGCAATCGGGTCGGTCATACCCCCGGTATGACCTGAACAGCGCGGGGCGCTGTTCACCCGTTGCTCGGGCGCGGGCGCGCGGCAAAGGAGATCATCATGGCCGACCGTGTATCCGCGAGCATCACCATCGGCGGCACCTTGCCGCGATCCTTGTTGCCCGATTTTTTCGCGCTCATTCAGGAGCAGGGACTGTCCACCGAATGGGACGGCGAACCCTTCACCCCCGCGATGGTCCGCGAGGGCATGTCCCTTGAACTCATGGCGCATGAAGTGGCCTGGGGCCGGTTCGAGCGCCTCGAAAGCTGGTGCGTCGAGCATGATCTGCCCTTCGCGCGTTGGTCGGGCGGTTATTGCGGCCAATGGGGTGCCGAGCGCGCCGTGTTCACCGGCGCGGGTGAGGTGCAATGCTATGCCGCCGACGAGGACGACTATCTCCTGATCGGTCGCTGCACCGTCGAGCGTCTCGGCAGCTACGCAGCGATCCTCGGCCACTTCGCGGCGGGCGATTTCGCCGTGCCGCCGTTGCGGCTGATGCCGTGAATATCGGCCGCACCCCGGCCTGCTGGCGCGGGCCGGGGCGCGGCTGGTTCCTTATTTTCATCGCAGCGCGCGCGCGCACCAGTCGGGCTTCCGCTGCCAGCGCGGCCACCAGCGTGCGATGCCGCTCGCCGCCAGTTCGGACCCGACATCGCGACCGGCCAGCGTCACTTGGGCGACCGTGCGGTTGTAGCTGCGCCCGACCCGCATGACGGTGACAGTCCGGCCATCGAGCAGCGTTCGGGCACGCGCGGTCGCGGCCCGGCCAAGTACGATCTCCGCTCTACATCTGGCCTGTCCCGCTTGCGTCTCCGGGGCGTCGATTCCGGCAATGCGGATGCGTTCGCCGCTCTCCAGCCGGAAGGTATCGCCGTCGATCACAAGGCCGACACGCCCCTGGTCAGGCGGCGCGGCGGCGATCAGCAACAACGCCGCGCAGACGGCCGAAGTATGGAGGACGATCCCCGACATGGTGCGGGCCGCAATCGCCTTCCACGCCGGACCCGAACCCCCGATCTGTCGTCATCGGCCATGCTGACGGCAGTCGCGGCAGCGTCGCGCTGCGTGCGGCGGAGGATCGATCCGATGAGGCTCCGGTAATGTCCGCGCAACCCGCTGTCCGATCCATCGCGTGGGTGAACCGACGGCATGATCGGGATCGCCACTGCCATCTCCCGCACCGTTTTCGGCTCCTCGGGCGCATGACCTGGGACGGCCGCAGTCCCGCGAAACCATCGCCGCGCGGCTTATTTCCCCGCCCGCGCCCACCCCACGCGGCACGCCGCGCGGGACCCCGAGCTTGCGGCCTCCTCCCGCTCGCTGCGCTTCAAATAAGCCTTCGGCTCCGGTCCTCCGCTTCGCTCCGGCCTGTCGGTTCGCGGGCCTGCTTTGACCGTCCCTTCGGTCCGCCCATCGCCCGGAAACGGTTCGGGGCGACTTTCTAAGGAGACGAACAATGCCAGCCATCGGTTATGTCACCCGCGACGGAAATGGCTTCAAGGGCCAGCTCAAGACGCTCTCGATCCGCACCGACATCGAGATCATTCCCAACACCCGTAAGTCCGGCGACACCCAGCCCGACTACCGGGTGTCGGCAGCCGGCGTCGAGGTCGGGGCCGGGTGGGTCCGGCGCGGCGAAATGAGCGGCAAGGACTATGTGTCGCTGTCGCTCGCCGCCCCCGAATTCGGTCCGCGCCGGCTCTACGCCAACCTCGGCCGCGCCGCCGGCCAGGACGACGATGACGCCTTCGCGATCATCTGGAATCCCGCCGACTGAGCGAAGCGCCCCGCGTCCCGAAAGGACGCGGGGCATCGCCACCGGCCCGAAACGCCGGTGCCAATTCGGGGGGTCGGAATCGCAGGGGTCGATTTGCGACCCTGCCGAAGACGACCGGATCGATCCAATCCGCGCTCATCAGCCGACGCCGGGTGCGTGGGCGCAGATGGAGCTTCATCATGGATACCGCCGAACGGGCGCAGGCCGCGCGCGAGACCTGTCCCTTCCTCACCGCCAAGCAAGCGGCTTTTCATCTCGGCCTCGCCTACTCGACGCTGAAGCGCCTGCGCCACACCGGCAAGGGGCCGAAATGCCGCCTGCATGGCCGAACCTGGCGCTATCATATCGACGATATCGAGACCTGGTCGGCAGCCCGCGCGCGCGGAGGCGACCGTGGTTGAGCGCCGGATACGCGACCGCCCGCTCCCGCTTCTCGCCTGGTTTGAGGTTCGCCGCGCGGAACGTCAGCGCATCCGCGCACGCCGCCTGCGCCTGGGGCGACGCGCGGCGCTGCTCGGTATCGGCGTCGCTTGCCTTGGCGTCACGATCGCCGTCCCGCCGCTGCCCCGGCTGGTGTGGAACGCGAGTGCGAGCGCACCTGTCGGCCTCTATGCCGTGTCGCCCGGCGCGCCGCTCGAACGCGGTGACATGGCGATTGCCTGGCCGCCAATCCAAGCACGGCAACTCGCCGCACGCCGCCACTATCTTCCGAGCAACGTGCCACTGGTGAAGCGGGTTGCTGGCGTTGCGGGAGACACAATCTGCGCAGTGGATCGCGTCGTGACGGTCAATGGCAGGCCAGTCGCAACGCGCCGTGCCGCCGACGCAGCGCGCCGTAATCTACCCGCGTGGCGGGGGTGCATCCGGCTTGGACGTGGCATGCACTTCCTGCTCCTGACCGAGACCCCGGACTCGTTCGACGGGCGCTATTTCGGACCGACGCTGGCGCAGGATGTCATTGGCAAGGCGACCCCGTTGTGGCTGCGCTGAGGACGCTCGCGCTCGGCCTCGCGCTGCTCGTCGCGACCCCCGCCGCCGCCAATCCGTCGGGAACCGATCCGGTCTCCCGCTGGCGCGCCGAGATCGCCGAGGCGTCCGCCCGGTTCGGCGTGCCGGTCGCCTGGATCGAGCGGGTGATGCGCGCCGAAAGCGGGGGCCGGACCATGCTTGGCGGACGACCGATCACCTCCCATGCCGGCGCGATGGGGCTGATGCAGTTGATGCCGAGGACATGGCTGGCGATGCGGGCCGCGCACGGCCTGGGGCGCGATCCCCATGATCCACGCGACAATATTCTCGCAGGGACGGCTTATCTGCGCGCGATGTATGACCGGTTCGGCTATCCTGGGTTGTTCGCTGCATATAACGCGGGTCCCGGTCGCTACGCCGCCCATCTCGCCACCGGCCGTGCGCTGCCAGCCGAGACGCGCGCCTATATCAAACAGGTGTCGGGCGGGCCTTTGATGCCATCCCCATCGCGCGCGTCGCAGCCGCCATCGACCTTGTTTGTCGTGCTTCGGCCCAGCAATCTGTCGGCTGATCCATCGCGATCGCGCACGCCGGACGCGCCGCCAGATACGCTGTTTGCGATCCGCGCACCCCGTTGAGCCTGCATGTGTTGCTGCGTCGAAGGGTGCGGACTGCGCGGGCATCGCGCCACCTTGGATGTTGGAGGGGCTCGTCTCGGCAAGGCCCAGCATGACGGGCGGCGAAGCGGCTGTGCAAGGCCGGCGGCCCCTCCAATTTTGCCGCGAACCGGAGGCTGCTGCGCAGCCGCGTTGTTTGTTTGCAGCGCAACAAAATCGGTTCCTCCGCCGCCGCTGCGCGGCGCTTCCGGCTTCGCCTCCAGCGGCCCTGACAGCCGCCTCGCCACCCGTCTTCGGATGTCTGTCCTCGATGAGGAGGATTTCAAGCAAAGGAGGCGATCATGACCATGTTTCAACCCATCGGTGTAACGTCGGACCGCGTAGTGGCGACGCTGGTGGCAGGGCTCGAAATCGAGTTTGGGCGGGGCGCAGGCGAGGCGCTAGCGACACGGTTTCTAGAGGCTGAGGAGAGCGATTTCCTGTGGGAAGCGAGGGCCTCAGAACGCTGGCTCGGTGCGTATCCGGCACATGACGAAGAGGATATCGAGCTCGATCGGGTGGCGATCACGGGACGGTTGGATGGCCGCTGGTTCGTCGCGGTGAGCATCGTCGATGGCGATGGGATGGCGCAGGGATTGATGGGTCGGCGCAACTTCAGAAGCGAACGCCAGGCACGCGAAGCGTTCGCAGCGACGCATTGATCGCAGCATCGCAAACGCCGGGACACAGGTGCCGGACAGGCATCGTGTCCCGGCTCATTTTTGCCTCGGCTCAGGCCAGATGGGCAGGCATCAGGTCGGCGGAAATTGGCGACAGGAGCGGTTCCGACGGGAGGGTGGCGTAAGGCAAGATAAAGCTATGGCACTGGTGTTCCATAAGCCTTTGTCTGCACATCGTTTTTTGGAACCGCCACCGGCACTGCTCTCTCGGCACCCGTGCCGTTCGGCCCGGACATGGCGGTATTGCACCACATTCGGCGGCACCGGTTTTCAGGGGAACCGCACAGGGTCATGCTTGCCGCTCCGCACCCCTTGGAATCACCACAATGGCCGACGACGACAGCTTTGAACCGCGCCTCGGGCGCCAGCGTCAGCAGGGTGCCAAACGCGCCCGGCGCTATCTCGGCCGCGTCCTTGCCGCCGCCAACCTTGCGCGCGGCGGCGCGGTGGCTTCCGGTCTCGCGCGTGGGGCGTTCTCAGGCGTCCGGATCGGACGCGGTGCGGGTGTCGGACGCCTGCTCGCCAGCCGCGGCAAACATGCCGCCGCGAACGGCCGCCGCGTCATCGTCAAGGCGAGCATCGTCAAGCTCGCCGGCAAGGGCGCATCGACCGCTGCCGCGCATCTGCGTTACCTCCAGCGCGACGGCACGACGCGCGAGGGCGAGCGGGGTGCGCTCTACGGGCGCGATGCCGACGCTGTCGACGGCAAGGCGTTCGGCGGACGGGGAGCTAACGATCGCCACCAGTTCCGCTTCATCGTCTCGCCCGAGGACGGCGATCAATATGACGATCTGAAACCGCTCACCCGGCGGCTGGTGGCGCGCATGGAAGAGGATCTTGGAACGAAGCTCGACTGGGTCGCGGTCGACCATTTCAACACCGGTCACCCGCACACCCATATCGTGGTGCGTGGGAAGGACGATCGTGGTGCCGATCTCGTCATCGCCCGCGACTATATGACGACCGGCATCCGCGAGCGTGCCGCCGAGCTGGTCGATCTCGACCTTGGCCCGCGCACCCACCGCGAAATCGCGCAGACGCTGCGCGTAGAAGTCGAGCAGGAGCGCCTGACCTCGATCGACCGGGCCTTGCTCAAGGGGATGGACGCCGCGCGGATAGTAGCGACCAACGGTCGCGATGCCGCCGACCAGGCGCTGCGCGCCGCCCGGCTGGCGAAACTGTCGCGCCTGGGCCTGGCCGAGCCGCTCGGCGCGGGACGCTTCCGGCTTGTGCACGACCTTGCCGATACGCTCCGTGCGTTGGGTGAGCGCGGCGACATCATCCGCACGATGCAGCGCGACTTTTCCCGTGCCGCGACCGTGCGGGCGCCGGCAGATCGGGCGATCTACGATCCCGCCGCGTCCGGTGCCCGCCCGCTGGTTGGCCGCGTGCTGGCGCGCGGGCTCGCCGACGAACATGCCGATCGCCATTATCTGATCGTCGACGGGGTCGATGGGCGCAGCCACTATGTAGCGATCGGCAAGCCTGCCCTGAGCTTCGTCGATGGTGGCAAAGAAACCGATGCCAGCTTGCCGCGCGGTGCGATCGTGCGGATCGATCCGGTAAGCCCGACCGTGCGGGAGGTGGATCGGACCATCGCCGCGGTCGCCGCCGCGAATGGCGGACGCTATGATGTGGATGCCCATCTTCGCTACGATCCGGCCGCGACTCAGGTCTTTGCCGAAACCCATGTCCGGCGGCTGGAGGCGATGCGGCGGACGTCGGGCATCGTCGAGCGCGAACCCACGGGCCGCTGGATCATCGCGCCGGACCATCTGGCACGTGTCTCGGCCCATGAAACAGCGAGGCTACGGGACCGTCCGGTCGCGATTACCTTGCTGTCGTCGCAGCCGCTTGACCGGCTGGTCGATGCCGACGCCGCGACCTGGATCGATCGCGAGCTGATTTCGGCCGCGCCTGAGGCGGTTCGAGATGCCGGGTTCGGACGCGAGGTGCGCGAGGCTCAGGCGCGGCGTCGGCAGTGGCTGGTGGCGCAGGGTTTCGCAGAAGAGGCGGGCGGCGGCACGCCGTTCCCAAAAAGCATGGTTGCGGTGCTTCAGCGGCGCGAGCTGCTGCGTGTCGCGGGCCAGCTCTCCGACGAACTCAAAGTGCCGTTCCGCGAAGCTGCCGAAGGCGACCGTGTCGAGGGCCGTTATCGCCGCCCGGTCGACCTTGTCAGCGGGCGCTTCGCGCTCATCGAACGGTCGCGGGATTTTACGTTGGTGCCGTGGCGCCCGGTGCTTGAGCGGCAGGTTGGCAAATCGGTTTCAGGGTTGATACGCGGCGACGGGATTAGCTGGTCGATTGGGCGTGGTCGAAGCGGGCCGGGGATTTCATGAACAGGCCGCTTTCGTGACGGTCAAGTTAGGGAGAAGGCTGCAACCGACCGCAGTCGGTCAAAATCAACCGTACCCGGCGATCATCGTGACGTCCGCCCTTGAGAAACAGGCCGATAGGGCGACCCAAACAGACATTCGGCAACGCGCTCGCCTTGTCGTAGCTCAAACAGCTTGCGGCGACCTCCGAAAGCACTCCTTCGGTCAGCGCGACGGTCGGTCCGGAACGTGCGGCCAGTCCTCATGATATCTAACCGAAATCCGTTCCACATCTTGATAGTTGGTCTCGGCCATGTAGGCACTGAATGATCGACTACCCCGGCCTCGGCGCGAAGATGGTCCAGGCCGGGTTGCAATCGTCTGCGGGTCGCGCCGATCGGAAAACATGGCAGTTACGTCGATATGGCCACGGCCAGCCCTGTACACTCCGCGGCTCGGTCGAACGGTGCCGACCACCCTTATGCCGCTTCCGACCTGATAGGCGTGGAGCCAGTAAATCCTAATCGGGTCGTTGGGCACGTTGATCGCCAAAGGCTGCAACGGGATCGGCTGCAACGTCGCACACCCTGAAAGCACAATCGACAGCGCCAGCGCTGCAAGCGCCAGATGCGGTCGCGGACAATCAACCATCCTACTTCTCCTGATTATTGTTGCGGCGGACGCCCATTCGCCAAGGGCGCAGCGGGGAGGGCAGTACAAGGCGTAGCTGCGCCGCCCGTCCGCGGATGGCATCAACCGTCCGGTGTAACCTTCGCGCGATCTCGCCCGGAGGGTGTCGCGCCTCGATCATCTGTATCAGCGCGGCATCGTCGGCCTCGGTCCATGGGCGCGGCTTGCGGCGCGCGGAGGTGTCGGTCGGATCGCTGCTCATTGGCGATACGCCAACAGACGAAGGGCATTGAACACGACCAGCAGTGTCGATCCCTCGTGGATCATCACCGCCGGTCCGATGCCCAGGCCCAGGATCGTAGCGGGCACGAGAAACCCGACGATGCCAAGGCTAACCACCAAATTCTGCCGGATGATGCCGCGCGTTTTGCGGCTTAGACCGACCGCGAAGGGCAGATGGGCGAGGTCATCCGCCATGAGCGCGACATCGGCGGTTTCCAGCGCCACGTCCGAACCGGCGGCGCCCATCGCGATGCCGACCGTCGCATTGGCCATCGCCGGCGCGTCGTTTACGCCATCGCCCACCATCGCGACCTTCGCTTCGCCACGCAGCTTGCGGATCGCCTCGACCTTGTCTTCGGGCAGCAAATCGCCCCATGCCTCGTCGAGGCCGACGTCGCGCGCAATTGCCTCGGCAACCTTCTGGTTGTCGCCCGAGATCATGATCATCCGCGTGATGCCGAGCGCATGAAGACGCGCGATCGTGTCTTTCGCAGCCGCGCGCGGCGTGTCCATCAGCCCGATGGCGCCGAGATCGCGTTCGCCGTGACGCACCACCATCGTCGTTCGCCCGCCGTCCCGCAGCCGGGCGATGGCATCGCGCATGGCATCCGAAAGCGGCGCAATGCCATCAGTGCCGAACATCTCCGCCTTACCGATCAGCACCGGCTCGCCATCGATCTTCGCGGTGATCCCGCGTCCGGTCAGACTGGTGAGATCGGTCGCGGCGGGAAGCTTGATCTCGCCGAGCCGTTCCTCGCCGTCCTTGGCGATCGCACGCGCGAGCGGATGGTCGCTGAGCCGCTCGACCGCCACCGCGACCGCAAGCAGATCGCGCTCATCCACACCGTCCGCCGGGAGGATGTCAGTGATGCGCGGACGCCCTTCGGTCAACGTGCCGGTCTTGTCAAAGGCGATGGCCTTGAGCGATCCCAGATCCTCGAGCGGACCACCACCCTTCACCAGCACGCCGCCTCGGGCAGCGCGAGCGACACCGGATAGCACCGCGCTCGGCGTGGCGATTGCCAGCGCGCAGGGGCTTGCCGCTACCAGCACTGCCATTGCGCGATAGAAGCTGTCGCGGAACGGCTCGTCGATCACGACCCAGGCGAACAGCAGCACGACCGTGAGAAGTAGTACCGACGGCACGAACACGCGCTCAAACCGATCGGTGAAACGCTGGGTCGGCGACTGGCGCGTTTCGGCCTCGCTGACCAGTTCGACGACGCGCGCCAGCGTCGTCTCATTCGACTTGCGCGTGACCTCGACCTCGATCAGACCGCTGCCGTTGATCGTGCCGGCGAACACACGATAGGGCGCTTCGATCGTGTCCGATCTGGTGCGCGCCGCGGTTTCGTCGGGCACGGGCCGCTTGTCGACCGGCATGCTCTCACCCGTCACCGGCGCCTGATCGATGCTGGTCGTCCCTTTGACGATGAAACCATCTGCTGGCAGCCGCTCGTCGGGTTTGACAACCACCGTGTCGCCAACCACGAGTTGCTCGACCGGCAACTCGACCAGCTCGCCATCACGGCGCACCAAAGCTGTCTGCGGTGCCAACTCAGCCAACGCCTCGATCGCCCGTTTGGCGCGCCCCATGGCGTAGTTTTCGAGCGAATGCCCAAGGCTGAACAGGAACAGCAGCAGCGCGCCTTCGGCCCACGCGCCAAGCGCCGCCGCACCCACTGCGGCGACCAGCATCAGCGTGTCGATCTCGAACCGCTTGTGCCGCAGGTTGTCGATCGCTTCGCGCAACGTGAAGAAGCCACCGAACAGATACGCGGCGACGTAGCAGGCAAGCGGTATCCAGCCTGGCGTATTGGTCAGCTTCTCGAGCGCAAAGCCGATCGCGAGCAGCGCCCCGCACAGCAGCGCGAAGATCAGTTCGGTATTTGCGCCAAAAATCCCACCGTGCGCATGATCGTGCCGGCCATTTGGCTCGGGTCGGGCTTGATCGGTCATGCGATGGCCTCCGTTGGACCGACGTCATCCCGTTCAACCTCGGCCACGTCGGTCTCACGCCGGCCGTAACGGGCGTAGAGCGTGGGCAGGACGAACAGGGTCAGAAGCGTCGCCGAGATCAGGCCGCCGATGACGACTGTTGCCAGCGGCTTCTGCACTTCGGCGCCCGACCCGGTCGCGATCGCCATCGGCACGAAGCCGAGCGAGGCCACCAGCGCGGTCATCACAACCGGCCGCAGCCGGGCGAGCGCGCCCTGCCAGGCCGCATCGGCCCTCGCGACGCCGCGCGCCATCAAGTCCTGGATCGAGGTGACCATGACGAGCCCGTTGAGCACCGCGATGCCGGACAAGGCGATGAACCCGACCGCTGCCGAGATCGAGAATGGCATCCCGCGCAGGAACAGCGCGAGCACCCCGCCGACCAGCGCGAGCGGCACGCCGGTGAAGACGATCGCTGCGTCGCGCACGCTGCCCAATGCCCCGTAGAGCAGCAGGATAATCAGCGCGAAGCAGGCCGGCACGACCAGCATCAGTCGCTGGCTGGCCGATTGCAGATTCTCGAACTGCCCGCCCCATTCGAGATACTCGCCGGCCGGAAGACGCACCTCTCTGGCGATGGCCGCGCGGGCGTCTTCGACCACCCCAGCGACGTCGCGGCCCCGGACATTGGCCTGCACGACGACACGGCGCTTGCCATTTTCGCGGCTGATCTGATTGGGACCAGCGGTCACCGCGATGTCGGCGATGCTTTCGAGCGGAACGAATGCGCCATCGGGCGTGGGGACGGGAACCTGCCCGAGCGTTTGCAGATCGGCGCGCGCGGCGTCGGTCAGCCGGATCGTCACCGCGAAACGCCGATCACCCTCGAAGATCATCCCGGCGTCGCGCCCGCCGATCGCGGCGGCAAGCGTGTCCTGCATGACCTGCGCAGTGATCCCCAGCCGCGCCATCGCATCGCGGTTGGGCCGGACGTCGAGCATGGGCAGACCTTCGGTCTGTTCGACCCGCACATCGGTCGCGCCCTCAACGTTACGCAAAATGCCCGCGATCTGGTTGGCCGTTGCGTTCATCGTGTCGGTGTCGTCGCCGAACACCTTGACCGCGATGTCGCCGCGCACGCCCGCGATCAACTCGTTGAAGCGCATCTGGATCGGCTGGCTGATCTCGAATGCGTTGCCTGGCAAACTTTCCAGTGCCTTCTCGATCTTCGCAACCAGTTCCGCCTTTGGCAGCTTCGGATCGGCCCACTCGTTGCGGTCCTTCATGATGATGAAGGTGTCGGAGATGTTCGGCGGCATCGGATCCGACGCGAGTTCGGCGGTGCCTGTCTTGGAAAAGACGAACTTGACCTCGGGAATCGCCGAGATGGCCTTTTCAACGCGAAACTGCATCGTCTGGCTCTGCTCGACCGACGTGCCCGGCACGCGGAGCATCTGCGCGGTCGCATCCCCTTCATCCAACTGCGGCAGAAACTCCTGGCCCAGCGTCATGAACGCACCGATCGCCAGCACGAAAGCACCGACGGCGGCGGCAATCGTCGCGCGTGGCCGCTTCATTGCCTTGTTGAGACCCGGCTCGTAGCGCCGTTTGAGCCAGGTCATGATCCGGCCCTCCTTCTCCTCGACCGGCTTCGACAGCCAGATCGCCAGCATCGCCGGCACGAAGGTAAGCGAGAGGATGAATGCGCAGACCAGCGCCAGGATTACGGTCAGCGCCATCGGCGTGAACGTCTTGCCCTCGACCCCGGTGAGCGTGAGCAGCGGAACATAGACGAGGATGATGATCGCCTGGCCATAGACCGAGGGGCGGATCATTTCGCGCGTGGCGCTCGCCACCGCGTGCAGTCGTTCGCCCTTGTCGAGGGTGCGGCCAAGGTGATGCTGGCGTTCGGCGATCCGTCGCAGCGCATTCTCGACGATGATGACGGCACCATCGACGATCAGGCCAAAGTCGAGTGCTCCGAGGCTCATCAAATTCGCCGACACGCCGCCACGCAGCATACCAAAGCTGGTCATCAGCATGGTGATCGGTATGACCAGCGCCGCGATGAGCGCGGCCCGGAAATTGCCGAGCAGCAGAAACAGCACGACCACGACGAGCAGTGCGCCCTCCGACAGATTCTTGGCGACGGTCTTGATTGTCGAATTGACCAATCCCGTGCGGTCGAGCACCGGCTGGATGATGATATCGGTCGGCAACGAGGCGTTGACCTCGTCGAGCCGGTCGGCGACCGCCGATGCAACATTTCGGCTGTTCTCGCCGATCCGCATAACGGCTGTGCCGACGACGACTTCCCGACCATTTTCGGATGCCGATCCCATCCGTGTTGCCTGGCCGAGCTTTACCGTTGCGACCTGATTGAGCAGGATGGGCACGCCTTCGCGCGTCGCGATCACGGTGCGGGCAAGCTGGTCGGCATTGGCGATGCGCGCGTCGGAACGAACCGCGAGACCTTCACCGTTGCGATCGACGACACCTGCGCCGACCGCGCTGTTGTTCGCCTCAAGCGCTTCGGCAAGGTCGCTAAGGCTGAGTTTGAGCGCGGTCAGCCGCTGAACGTCCGGCACGACCTGATACTGCTTCACATAGCCACCGATCGAGTCCACGCCTGCCAGGCCGGGAACCGACTTGAGCAACGGCGCGACGATCCAGTCCTGCGCAGTGCGCAGATAGGTCGCCTTGTCAGCGTCGCTGACCAGCCGGTCGCCTTCCGGCGTGATGTAGCTGCCGTCGGGCTGGATGCCCGGCTCGCCGGCCTTGTGCTTGTCCTCGGGGCGATGAGCCATGTGGACGGTCCACATATAGACCTCGCCAAGGCCGGTCGCGATCGGTCCCATTTCCGGCGCGACACCCTCGGGCAGGTTTTCCTCGGCGGTGCGCAGTCGTTCAGCAACCTGCTGGCGCGCGAAATAGATGTCGGTGGCGTCGGTGAACACCGCAGTGACCTGCGCGAAGCCGTTGCGGCTGAGTGATCGGGTATATTCGAGACCGGGAATGCCCGCGAGCGCGGTCTCGATCGGGAATGCGACTTGCTTCTCGACCAGTTCGGGCGAAAGCGCCGAGGCGCGGACGTTAATCTGCACCTGGTTGTTGGTGATGTCGGGAACGGCATCGATTGGCAGCCTCGACAAGGAGACCGCGCCGATAACCGCGGCGATGAGGGTCAGGAGCAGCACGAACCAGCGCCGCTCGACCGCGAAATTGACAATGCGTTCGATCACGGATCAATGCCCTCCGTGCTCGGCTTCGCCCTTGGCGAGCTCGGCCTTGAGCGTGAAGCTGCCATTACCGGCGACTTCTTCGCGACCGGTTAGGCCGGACGTGACTGTGACCGTACCGGCGCCGCGAGCGCCGAGTGTGACCGCCTGGGCGCGAAATCCGGTCGCAGTGCGGACGAACACGGTGTTACGGTTTTCGACGGTCTGGACTGCGGCAGCCGGCACGCTGACCGCGCCGCCCCCTTCGCCGGGCAAACCCAATATCGCGGACACCGGTTCGCCGACACGCCACTGGCCGGCACGGTTGTCGATCAGCGCGATGGCGGCAACCAGGCGCGTCGTTTCGTCGAGCACTGGCGAGACGAAGCTGAGCACCGCAGCCGAGCGGCGGCCACCCGCGCTGATCTCGACCGGCGTGCCAACCCGCACGCGCGCGGCATCGGACGGTGAAAGCGAAATCGTTACCGCGACGCGCGACAGGTTGGAGACGCGAAACAGTTCGGCATCTGCCGCAACCGTTTGGCCGAGCACAACCGGTCGTGCGGTGATGCGCCCGCCAAGCGGCGCGACGACACCGATGCGGTTGAGTGCGCCACCGCCGACGCCAGCCGCAGAGACCTGCTGTTGGGCAAGGCGCAGTGCGATACCGGCCTCAGTCGCCGCGGTGCGAGCCGCGATAAGATCGCGTTCCGGCGAGACACGCAGCTTGAACAGCCGGTCTTCGCGCCGCAGATTGGATTGGGCGAGCGCCGAACGTGCCCGCGCCGCTTCGACCTCGGCCCTGAGCGACGCGGCTTCACGGCTTTCGATCACGGCGACCACCTGGCCGCGCGCGACGGCGTCGCCCAGATTGCGGTTGAGTGCGACGACGCGACCGCCAATCGCTGCGGAGACCACTTGTGTCCCCTGCGGATCGCCCTCGATCGTGGCCGGGAGCGTCAGCGCGCCGCCGCCGGAGGACAAGACCCGGACAACCTCGATGCCCGCAGCCTTGATCTGCGGTGCGGTCAGCGTGATGACGCCTTCCTCGCCTTCGCCTTCTCCATGGGCGGCTTCGTTGCCGCCATGATCATCCCCGGCCTCCGCACCGGCTTCCGTGGCCTCGCTGTTGTTGGCGGCATCCTCGCCACCTGAGCAACCTGCAAGCAGCATCGCCAGGACGAGCGGTGCCGCAGCCCCGCTTACGAGCTTTTTCATCGTCAATTCCCCGTTTGCACCGGCGTGGGAGCCGGTGTGGTCAGCCGGGCGAGACGCGCCTCGGCATCATGATATTGTTCGAGCGCATCGACCGCGGCGGTGCGGGCATCGAGCAGTGCCTGTTCGGCTTCGAGCAGGACCAGCTGGTCGAACTTGCCCTCGCCATAGCCAATGCGTGCGATGCGCGCGGCTTCCTGTGCGGCACTGAGTGCCGGACCAGACGCCCGCACGCTTGCCGCCGCCCGATCGCGGTCGGCGCGCGCCGCAGTGATCGCACGTTCAGCCTCGAAGCGAGCCACTCGCCGCTTGGCTTCACTCTGGTTGCGCAGCGCCGTGGCCTGCCCCACGGCAGCCCGGCCGTTGTTGAACACCGGCAGCGGCACCGAGACGCCCAAGACCATCGCCATGTCGCCGCTGGCCTGAAGACGGCGCGTACCCGCGCTTACCGTCAGGTCGGGGATGCGCTGGCTTCGCGCGAGGCGAAGTTGTGCATCGGCGGTGGCGACGTCGGCACCCGCGGCCGCGAGCGCCAACGTGCCATCCGCATTTGCCGGTGTCGCAGGGCCCGCCCGAACGTTGTCGATACGATCGAACCACGGCTGGTCGAGGGCACCGGGCAGGCTGGCGCCGACGAACTGGGCGAGCGCCAGCCGGTTCGCCTCGACGCTGCGCTGCGCACGCTCCAGCTCGGCTTCCGCGTTTGCCGCCAGCAAGGCAGCGCGCTGCTGATCGATGGGCGAATTCGCACCGGCTTCGACCCGGTCGCGCGCGATACGCAAATTTTCGCGCGTGACCCCAAGCTGGTCCTGCGCGATCGTCAGCCTTCGTTCGGCGGCGACCGCCTCAATATACGCTTGTGTGACTAGTAGCCTGAGGTCGGCTCGCGTGATCACCGCGTCAATCCTAGCGCGCGCCGTCTGCGCGTCGGCTACTGCGATGCGTGCGGGTCGCTTACCGCCGAGTTCGAGCGGAAGCGCGAACGCAATCGTTGTCTCGGCTTCGTTGATGCCCTTGTACGGGCCGGTGCCGATTACATTCTCGACATCGGCGCTGAGCGTCGGGTTCGGTCGCAACGCAGCGACTACACGACCCGCTTCGGCGGCTTCGATGCCGAGCGCCGCCACTTCGTTGGCTGGCGCGATCGCGCCCGCCTGAGCCAACGCTTCGTCAAGCGTTAGCGTCTCGCCAGCTGAGACCGGCGCGGACGATGTCGAACTTTGCGCCTGCGCAATCCCTGCGCACGACGCCGCGGCGAGAAGCGCCGCGTAGATGGACTTCATGATGGAACACTCCTGACAGCCACAAACAGCCGCCGGGCATCGGCCCGCGGCGGAGGGGCGTCAGGCTTGCGGAGGTCTCAACGCGGGGTCGGGCGCGGCCGCGACCAGCACACTCGCCGGGCCGCGATCACGAATATTCTCATGTGAGGTTAGCGTCGCTGTCACAGCGGCATCGTCGAGCGACGCGAAATGGTGGCCGTGGCAGCCGCCGTGCTGATGCGCGATGTTCTGGTCGCTCTTGCCGGTCTCCGGCGCGTTCTGATCGGCGTGATCCACGCCCGGCAGCGAGGGAGCCATCTCGACGCAGATCGACCGCTCCACGGCATGCGCGACCGGCGCAGTGCCGATCGACAGCAGCGCAAACGCACAAAGCATCAAGGTGAGCAGACGGATCATCGCGATGCCGCGTTATCCTGTCGAGGCCGGGTTGTCATCTGCAAAGTGTGCGCCAATGAAGTTGATATAGCGTATCATATCGCCGACGGAAGTGAATTGGGCCACCGTCATTTCGAGTTAACGCTTGAGACCATAAAGATCCTCGCCAAAAGTCTGAACTCATTCCGTATCGATGTCCGATGTATTTCATCTTCATCTTTCATTTGACTTGCAGACGGAAGATGCCGTGCTGCCCGGACGCGGAAATTTCACGCTTAGCCTGACGGATAATCTGAACACCGCCGGTGATCCCCAGGCCGGCCATGATCGCTGCCACGATCAGATCAGGCCAGGCCGTCCCGGTGCCGAACACCCCGACAGCAGCCATGACCACGGCGATGTTGCCGATCGCATCGTTGCGCGAGCAGATCCACACCGACCGCATGTTCGCGTCGCCCGCGCGGTAGCGGTAGAGCATCAGTGCAACCCCGGCATTTGCGATCAGCGCCACGAAGCCAATAACGCCCATCACCTCGGCCTCGGGCGTCTGTCCGTCCCACACTGCCCATAAGGTTGCGCCGAGAACATAGGCACCAAGCAGAAGGAGCGTTACGCCCTTGAACAGTGCGGCACGCGCCCGCCAGCCGAGCGCCATGCCGGCAACGCCGAGGCTGATCGCATAGTTGGCCGCGTCGCCCAGGAAATCGAGTGCATCGGCCTGAAGCGCTTTCGATCCGCCCGCGACACCGGCGACCATCTCGGCCACGAACATCGTCGCGTTGACCACCAGCGCGATCCACAGCGCGCGCCGCCATTTGGGGTCATTGTTCGCGTCGGACTTGTCCGACGCACAGCTGTTACACGCCATTGCCACCTCGCACGACTCGACATGACTGGCTATATGGACCCTGTAGTAACTCCAGGGTCAATGGCATGAAGATCGGTGAACTTGCGCGAGCGACCAGCACCAAGGTCGAAACAATCCGCTTTTACGAGAAAATCGGCTTGCTTCCCGCGCCCGCTCGGACTGGAGCGAATTATCGCGCCTACAATCAAAATCAACTGGCCCGTCTGTCCTTCGTGCGCCGCGCTCGCGACCTTGGATTTACGCTAGATCAGATACGCGGTTTGCTCGCTTTGTCAGATGATCGGGACCAGTCTTGCAGTGCAGTCGATACCGTGGCTCGTCAGCACGTGTCCGAAATCGACCGCAAGATCACCGATTTGCGGGCGCTCCGCCGCGAACTGCAAGAGATGCTCGATCAATGCAGCCAGGAGACGGTCTCAACATGCCGGATCATTGAGTCTTTGGCGCCACGCTGACTTGGCGTCTCGTTGAGCGAAGTGACGAACGACCGATTCGGTCGCTCCAAGCGCTCGCGGAGATACCCGACCCTGGGCGTTAGCTTGTAGAAGCTGACTCCGAAAAGCGACCGTTCCCAGAACGTCCGCGCAAGGTTATTGCCGGCAATAATTGATCGCACAGCGCAGTATGAGTCAGTGCTAAGACTGCTAACCTCCGGGGGATGGACCGATGAAGCTCGCGCATTTGCGCATCTGTAACTTCAGGTGCTTTGGAAATGTCGCTACTGAGATCGGGTTGGACGACACGACGTTCATCCTCGGACCTAACGGCACCGGCAAAACTGCGGTCCTGCAGGCGCTGGCAAGAATGTTCAGTCTCGATCCTGCGCTGCGCAAGATCAGGCATTCGGATTTTCACATTGCAACCGATGAAGCACCCGATGCCGCGCCGGAAGAGCGCAGGCTCTGGATCGAAGCCGATTTCGACTTTCCCGAACTCGAACTGGACGACGAAGACGCCATGCCCGCCGTGCCGGGCAATTTCGCGCACATGCTGATGGTGGACGATGATGAGGCCGTGCGCGTCCGTTTCCGTCTGGCTGCGACGCTCGATCAGGATGGCGATATTGAGGAAACCTTCACCTATGTGACCAAAACCGACGATGCAGGGGTGCCGACCGAGGAAAGCCGCGCATCCAAGCAAGATCGCAATGCCATTCAGGTGCACTATCTGCCCGCTCGGCGCGATCCTTCCGATCATATCTCCTACTCGTCCAATGCGCTGTTGGGCCGGGCATTGCGGGCGGCGGACTGGAGCAGTGAACGTGCGGCAATCGGCGATCTCACCGCGCAGATCACCGCAGCGCTGACCGGCAACGCCGCCATCGAAAGCATTGGCGAATCCCTGACCACGATCTGGAGCCAACTGCACAAAGGCCAGTTCTTCGCCGACCCCGGGGTTTCCTTCGAGCAGAGCGAGATCGATACGCTGCTTCGCCATTTGAGCCTGACGTTCACGCCCGGACACGGTGAACCTCTCGTTGATTTTTCGCGGTTGAGCGACGGTCAGCAGTCGCTGCTCTACATCTCGCTGGTACTCGCCATGCGCGAGATCAGCGACAAGGTGCTAGCAGGCGAGCTGAGCGCGTTCGATATCGATAAGCTCCGGCCTGCAATCTTCACTCTGATTGCGGTCGAAGAGCCGGAGAACAGCCTGTCGCCACATTATCTGGGACGCATCGTGCGTGCCGTTTCCGAATTCGCCAAAGGTCAAAATACCCAAGCGCTCGTGGCAACGCACGCGCCGTCGCTTCTGCGGCGGGTTGCGCCCGAGACCATTCGTTATCTGCGGCTCGACGGCAACCGCCGCACGGTCGTTACGCGTGTCGTGCTTCCTCAAAATGCGGACGCCGCCAAATATGTGCGCGAAGGCGTACAAGCCTTTCCGGAGCTGTATTTCTCGCGGTTCGTGATCCTGGGTGAAGGCGACAGCGAGGAGGTCGTTCTGCCGCGGCTGCTCGGCGCGCGCGGGATTCTTACCGATGACGCGTCGATTTCGATCGTTCCCCTGGGCGGTCGGCACGTCAATCATTTCTGGCGGTTGCTGCACGCGCTCGGCATTCCGCACGCGACACTGCTCGACCTTGACCTTGCTCGCTATCAAGGGGGCTGGGGCCGGATCAAATATGCCGCGAAGCAACGCCTCAAATACGGCGATATCGAAAACGCCGGCATCGACGACGACGATATCGCGGGCATTCCGGCCTGGGACAGCGATCTGGGATTGCTGGACGATGACGATGACTGGATCGAGTATTTCGCAGATCGGGGAATCTTCTTCTCTTCTCCGCTTGATCTCGACTTCATGATGATCGAAGCGTTTGGCGAAGTGTACAAGATTGACGACGACGAGCGCGAGGAACCGGACGAAAGCACGCTCAAGGCGGTTCTTGGCAAGAAGCACGACACAGTTGATGGCCAGTACTCCGACGAGCAGCTGGAGCTGTTCGATGCCTATCACCGCAGGTTCAAGATCGGCAGCAAGCCGGCTTGGCACATCCGGGCGATGGCGGCGCTCGATGATGCGGAACTAGCGGCCGACATGCCAGCAGTTATGACAGCGCTGATCGACTATGTTGAAACCGCACTGGAAGGCCTGCCAGAATGATCTCGGCCGAGCGATGGTCTCCTGCCGACGGCTTGACGCTCGAGCCGAATGCGATGGCTGCCGCTACGGAGATCGCACGCAATCTGGCGCTGACCGCAGGTCCGGGTGCCGGCAAGACCGAAATGCTCGCGCAACGTGCGGACTTCCTGCTTCGGACCGGCACTTGCCGCTATCCGCGGCGGATCCTCGCCATCTCCTTCAAGACCGATGCCAGCCAGAACTTAAAGGCGCGCGTCCGCAAACGCTGTGGACCCGAACTGGCGGCGCGCTTCGACAGCCACACCTTTCATGCATTTGCGAAGCGGATCATCGATCGCTTTCGCCCCGTGCTCACCGGACGGGATGCCCTGGGCCCGGACTATTCGATCGGTACACGTCGGGTGCAGCGCCAGTCCATCACCTTCGCCGACATGGTGCCGCTCGCCCATACGATCATCGAAGCCAGCCTCATTGCGCGCAACGCAGTGCGTCAGACCTACACCCATATCTTTCTCGATGAATTCCAAGACTGCACGGCCGAGCAATATCGCCTGATTCTCGCTTGCTTCGGGGGCACCTCGGCGATTCTGACAGCGGTGGGCGATACCAAGCAAAGCATCATGGGCTGGGCCGGCGCGCTTGAGGGTATCTTCCAGACCTTTGCCGATGAGTTCGATGCGCTGCCGCGCAATCTCTACCAAAATTTCCGATCCGCACCGCGGCTACGCCGCATGCAGAATGCGATGGTCAAAGTGATGGATCCACCCGCCGCGCTCGACGATGCGGATATCCTCGGCGAGGAGGGCGAGATCGCTATTCTTCGTTTCGACGATGATGAAGAAGAAGCTGCCAGCCTGACGGGGCAAATCCGCGACCTGATCGACGATGGCGTCCGACCCTCTGAAATCGCTATTCTCGTCAGCAAGCAGCAGAACCTCTATTGCCAGCGCCTTACGGCCGCATTCGAGGCCGCCGAAATCCCGTTTCGTGAGGAAGACAAGGAACAGGATCTGGCCTCCGAGCCGGTCGCCTGCCTCCTCATCGACTTTCTTCTAGTCGCCAGCGGTTCGCGGCAACCCGCTGCCTATCGTCGATTGTTGGACATCGTCGTGTTCAACCATGGCTATGACGAGGAACGCGAATATCAGCTGCGCTCACGCTGGGATCGCTTCGTTACAGAAACTAGGCGGCAGATCGCGTCGGCAGAGATCAATCTAGGCCATATCAACGACCTGCAAGCCGTTGCCACGGCGCTGGTAGGCGCAGTTGGGCGGGACAATCTCATCGCGCTTTCGCCTGACTACGGGCATGGGGGCCGCCTCGATCAACTGATAGAACAGGCACTCGAACGCGCGCATCTGTTGCTGCAAAGCAACGCGGACCCCGCGACGGCCTTGGCGTCCTTTTCTGGCGACAGCGCGGTCCGCATCATGTCGGTACATAAGAGTAAGGGTTTGGAGTTTGATACAGTTGTCATTCTTGGGGTCGAGAAAGAGACTTTCTGGGGCGAATCATCGGCGGAACGCGCTGCCTATTTTGTCGGGATTTCCCGCGCTAAACAAAGGCTTTGGCTAACCACGTGTCACTGTCGCCATCGCCCGGATGGCGCTAAGCGCTGGGATGTCGAGCGTCGGGAGCACGACGAATTTCTTGGCTACGCGCTTGATGGCGATTGAGCCGAACTTATGCAGCAATCAGCAAAACTCGACATCGGCGTGATTGTGTCAAGCTCGGTGAGCTCTTGGAGTTCTCGCAGGTACCTGACGAGACCCCGCTGTGCCAGTTTTTAAACCAGTCGGGCAGCCGTGCTGGCGCGCATGTACGATCAACCAAAGGGATCAAGCGCGTGCGAAAGCAAAGCGTGACGCACTTCGATGTTCTTCGTTCCGGCGCGGCTATGGGTCGTACTGAACCGGTTGATTCGATGCACCGGGACCATAGGAACCGGACCACCTAGAATATTTAGCGCAGCGTGAGACGCGATCGCATTTGCCAATCGCTCCATTGAGAAACCGAGATCGCCGTCCAACACATAACCGAGCATGCAACCGACCTCCAACCCTTCGGCATATTGCTCGGTGATGAAGCGCATCATTCCGTCGGTGACGTAAGGGCCGGCCAGTGATTGTCTGCCACCGCTGTAGATCACATTTAGGCGTTTGCATTCGTAGGCGAGGTAGCGCGTGCGATCCCAGTCGAGAATGACAGCGAGGTCGATCTGACCTTTGCTGTATTGGGCGCCTGTCGGATGGGTGCCGGTCGGTTCGAACTGAAATTCTATCCAGTGACAAAGCCGACGAACCACAGGATCCTTGCCCAGCAAAGAGACGAGATTGATTGTGATTGTGTCTTCGTCCGGTTGTCCGGGCAGAAGATCGAGGAGCGTGGGCCATACCGCCGCGATACGGTCGAGAATGCGATCATCGAGCGAGGCAAAACGCGCTGCCCATTTCTCAGAGTCGCCCAGCAGCATCAGGCGCCGGCAGTCTGTCTTTGGATGGTGATCGCGTCCTGAAGATCCATCGCGATGGAATCCGCGTCGGCAAGTGCGGCAGCCCGAAGCCAGAACCGCATTTGCATCGGCTTGATCAGATAGAGACTGTCGCCGACGAAGACCCGGAGATCGGGGATCAACTGGAAATTACCGTCCAGCGGCTGATTGATGTGCTCCGCCAGATAACCCAGCACATCGTTCAGAGAAGCGCTGTCATCCTCGGAATAGCTGCTCTCATGCTCGAGCGTGATCCGCAATATTGCGAGGTCGACGCTCCTGGCGACCAACTTCGTGCCTACCGATCCGCCATCAAGGAGCCATCCCCGCAGACTCTCGGCCAAGGTTTCGGCATATGCCCGCCGCTGATCTTCGAGCGGCGGCTTCCAAAGACCCGGACTTGCACCTTCGTGCGGCTGGATCGCGGGAATGATTGTATCGACCGCATCGTCGATCAGAACGATCTCGTCGTCCGAAAGGCAGAAATAATCATAGGTTAAGCGGTCGATCGCGCCGAGATACGCATCGTCTCCGCCACCGAGCGTGAAAGGTTGGCGCGAGGCATCCATCGCCGCGTCGATCACCGCGACCAGCGCGTCCGAGGCGCGGGCCGCTCGATCGGGATCCGGCAGCTCCGCGAGTTTCGGGAAGGGCAGGCGTCGCAGCTCGGCCTGCTTCACTTCCGGCCGGTCCGATCCGAACGATGCCGTGCCATGGAATGCGTACCAGACGGAAAGTCGGCTGTTCAGGATAGCAGTGAGCAATTTTGCCCGCCGCTCCTCGCCGGACGGAACAATGATCGCCTGTAGAATGTCCTGGAACGTCAACGGACTTTGACAATAGGCGGCGCGCAACCTGGTTTGGGAGGTTTCGACCCCGCGCGGGACAAGGATGCGAACCCCCGCAAAGCCCGGCTCGAAACCCCTTCTGCGCACAAGGTTGCTGATAGCAGGGTGCAGGCCATCATCGGCTTGTGCCAGTCTGCGAAAAGCACCGATCGGGAGGTCGGGGTATGTGCCGACATACTGGCTAACCTGAGGCTTGACCGGTTTGCTCCCCGTTTCGTCCTCCTCGGCACCGGCGTAGCCAGCAGTTTCAGCATCGTCATCGTCATTGCTTGCGAATGGCTGGTAGCCTTGCCCGATGACCCAGTGCCCAGTCGGGTCCTGCCGCCGCCGGCTGAACGACCCAAAGTCAGCGACAAGGTCGCCGATTTTTGACAACCGGGCGAGATAGCCGAACAGTTTGGCGTCCGGTTCCCGCATCCAGAGGCGTTGCTTGAATGCTAACGGGTTATCGAGAACGGCCTCCACGGACATCGCCATCTTGTCGGCGCTGCTGAGTGTGATCACCCGTTTGATCCGCAGGTTCAGATCGGCTTTCGGTGCCCAATAATCGAACGTGTAGGGAAAATGCTCCACTGAACCGGCACCATAAATGACAAGTGCTGCGGGACGATGGGCATGTTCGAAGAGCTGGAAGCGCAGGTCGGCGAAGTTAATAATCCGCCGGATGTGGCACGCGCGCATAAATTGGTTTCGCGCGGCGACGGTCTTCGCCGAATGGTTATGCAGGAAGCCCATCGACGGAAGAAGAAAAGCAACGACGCCGCCTGCGGCGAGATGTCGACCAGCCTTCCAGGTGAAGGCCCAGGCGTCCTCCTTGCCGGGCATTGGGAGCGCTGCATCTTTACTCCACCGAACCGACGACCGGTCGGGTCCCCGCCGACTCGTCCACGGCGGATTGCCGATGATGAGATCGAATCCCTGTTCGGTTTCGGGCACCGCGAAAAAGTCCCGACAGATTAGGCTGTGGCCCCACAGCTCCGGTAAGACCTTCCCCCGGCTGATCAGCCGTCGGATGTCACGGGGCGATACTTCCTCGAGCAATGCGACATAGAGGGAGAACACCGCCACGCGCACCGCGCTGCCATTGATATCCCAGCCATGGACACGGCGCAGTATCCCGAGGAGCTGGTCCCAGGCGATCTCGCCATCGTTCGAACGGCTTCTCCAGTGTTCGCAGAGCCGCTGGAAGGACCGGACCAGAAAAACTCCCGACCCGCATGCGGGATCGAGGAAGCGGCCTTCGTCGCGCACTGCGGGGCTCAGCATGTCCCAGACCTGCGATACTACGGTATCGGCCAGGAACATGGGGGTATAAAAGGCGCCGGTCGCCCGACGCTCCGCCTCTTTTTCTCCTAGAAAGCGATCATAAACCGCACTGACGAGTTCGACGGGGATATATCGGAAATCATAGCCCCAGAACCGGTGCTGCCCGTAAGCCATCTCTTCGCGACCCAAGCGGAACGAGGCGAGGATATCAAGATGGCTTCCCCTGATCTCCGGCGCTTGTACCTGCGGCTCGAACGAGCAGGGCGCGACAAAGATATCGCCGTTGAAGTCGGCCTTGAGCGTCGCGAATAGCGCCTGAAGAAGCGACACGTCCCGCTGGCCTAGCATTTCAAGGAAGCTGTTCGCGGTTCCTGAGGATACCGTGCGGAAATATTCGGCGGAAATGATGTCACGGTCTTCGAGATAAGCGATGAACATCGCCTGGATCAGAAGCGCCTGAGCGGGGTCTGGATCGAGCCCCTCCTTGCGAAGCAGCGTGTGCGAGACCTTAAGGTTGTCGAGCAAAACCTGGTCGATGCGTTCCTTGGGCTTGAAGTATTCCGCGTGCTCGGACCACAGTCGGCCCGATTCGGCACCATCGACGATATTTCGAAGTCGCAGGGCATCCGCCGTCAGTGTCAACGTGTCGACCAAACAGCGATTCTCGAACGCCTCGTCGGCGTCTTTCAGCGGCGTGCGCGCGAGCGAGAATGCGCGCATAACCTCGCCACTGATGACCAGAAGCAGACTGATCAGTCCCTGATTCCACAATGCGCCATGGAGGTCGACGACCGCTTTGCGGTCGTAAGTGTCAGTGACCAGAATGGCGATCGTTGGCACTGTCTGGACGCAGAACACCGCCGACACCTGAAGGTCATCCAGTGCCACCCGGATCGCCGAGGCGTGTGGCGCATCAACAACAGACGCTGACGCGTCGTAGAGTTCCGGCGCCTGCCGGTTAGCGAGGCCAAGCCGCTCCTTCCATTCCGGGCTAAGCGCGAGGGTCATCGGGTCGCTACAGTGCGCGTCAGTGCAAGTGGCGGGAACAGCAATTGACTTTGATCACTCTCGCCCTGCTCGCGAAGCAGGGCACCACGCAGCTCCGCGAGCAGCGGATCGAGCGGACAGAAGATCGTCAGCTCGCCGGCTTTCCACGGCGATGGATCCCGGACGATTCGGCATTTGCGTTCCAGCAGGTCGATTGCGAAAACGCCGCCTTCCATGACGCTCCAAGGGGACGCATCGCAGATGGTGATGATGTCCGGGACAACGTCCTTCAGCGCGCTTACTCGAATGCCAGCCGTTTCGGTCAGTCGCCGGATGATGCTCGCCGCGACCAGATCACCAATTGTGAAGCATGGCGCCCGTCCAGTGCGCCCCGCATAGGACGGCAACGCGCGTTTCCAGTGGCGATAGGTTTCTAGCGAGAGGCCGACGGTGTCACGCAATTGGCCAATCGTATAATACATGGGGCTCACAACGGCCTGAGGTGGGGCCAGCCCCATGTAATGGGCGCGCTAGGCGCCGTCAACCATGTTCTCTCTGTGTTCCTGGCGAACTAGCCGCAGCGCGAATTGGCGAAAATGCAAAGGCAAATGTGCATAACTTGTGGCTTTCCTACATGCTCCGATCGGCCCGCTCCGAAAGCCGTTGGGCTTTGGAAGAGGCAATGGACGAATTATGTTGCTGCCAAGGCGGTTCGCCGCGAGAATCGTGACCGTGAGGCACGGCGTGGATCATCTGCCCTTGGTCCAGCAAGGCGAGCTGGACCGAGTGAAGCAATTGCTGATGGGCGAGTTCGCCCAAGCGACGGCGCGCGCAACTCAGCCCTGGAAGAGAAACGGGAGCATCCTCAAGGTCGTGTTGTTCGGCAGTTATGCCCGAGAGGATTGGGTCGATGAACCCCAGAATGGCTACCAGTCCGACTATGACCTGCTGATCATCGTCAGTCATCCTGATCTCACTGACATTGCCGACTACTGGTATGTCGCCGAGGACAAGATACTGCGCGACGCCGAAATCGCCCGGCCAGTGAACATCATCGTCCACACGCTGGATGAGGTGAACCAAGCGCTAAGCCGGGGCGAGTATTTCTGGGTCGATATCGTCCGCGACGGCATCGTCCTATACGAACGGCCTGGCAGTGCGTTTGCCACACCGCAACCGCTAACGATCGCTGATGCGTATGAGATGGCGAGCAAGTACCTTTCCGAATGGCTGCCCAGCACAGATAGAGCGCTGACGACGGCACACGAGCAGGCGCTTAAGGGCGCTGACGATCTCGGATGGCGCAAGGAGGCCGTGTTCTCGCTGCATCAGGCGACGGAGCGCGCCTATATCTGCTTCCTGCTTGTCCGAACCCTGTACTTCCCCCGCTCGCACAACATCAAATTCCTGCGGTCGCTGGCCGAGGACAGCGAGACACGGCTGATCGACGCATGGCCGCGCGCCACCCGGATTGACCGCCGTCGCTTCGAATTGCTCAAGCGCGCCTATGTCGAGGCTCGCTACTTGGCGAGCTTCGAGATCACCAATGACGACCTCAATGTCCTGTCCCGATCGGTCCGCACCCTTCGCGATATCGTCGAAATGGTTTCGCGCGAACGTATCGAAACGCTCCGGATAGACGCCGGTCTCTAACTGCCGAGCGATGGCTGCCGGAGAGCTTCCGGCTCCGGCACCTGACCGGAACGCACCAAGGCAAGCCCATCTGCGCCCATCAGCGCCGTTCCGTTTTTGGCGTCCGTCAACGAGTCTGAATCCGCCCGAGCCGATCCTGTCCGGCGGGCGGGAGCCTCGACGTGACACCCACCAAATTGCTCATCGGCCAGATCCTTATCGTCTTCGCGATCGTCATCGCGGGCGTGTGGGCCGCAACGCAGTGGGCGGCGGCGATGCTCGCTTATCAGCCCGAACTGGGGCTGCCGTGGTTCAGGCTCGGCACCATGCCAATCTACCATCCATGGGCGCTGTTCGGCTGGTGGTATCACTATGATGCCTATGCCCCGATCGTCTTTGACAAGGCGGGTATGCTCGCCGGCGCCAGCGGGTTTATCGGCTGCGCGGCGGCGATTTTCGGATCGATATGGCGCGCGCGCCAGTCGAGCAATGTCACTACCTATGGCTCGGCGCGCTGGGCCAGCCGCCGCGAGATCGAACGCGCTGGTCTGCATTGCGACGCGGGGGTCATGCTCGGCACGCTCGGTGGCCGCTATCTGCGCCATGACGGCCCCGAGCATATCATGGCGTTCGCGCCAACCCGATCGGGCAAGGGCGTGGGCCTTGTCGTGCCCACCTTGCTGTCCTGGACCGGTTCGACCGTGGTCCACGACATTAAGGGTGAGAACTGGACGCTGACCGCCGGCTGGCGCGCACGCTTCTCGCACTGTCTGCTGTTCAACCCCACCGATGTCGCGTCAGCGCATTACAATCCGCTGCTCGAAGTGCGGCGCGGTATCGACGAAGTGCGCGACGTCCAGAACATCGCAGATATCCTGGTTGATCCCGAGGGTGCGCTGGAACGCCGCAACCATTGGGAAAAGACGAGCCATTCGCTGCTCGTCGGCGCGATTCTCCATATCCTCTACGCCGAGGAGGAAAAGACGCTCGCGCGTGTCGCGACATTCCTGTCCGACCCGCAGCGCAGCTTCGTCGCCACGCTGCGCCGGATGATGACCACCAATCATCTCGGCGACGACAAAAGCCCCAGGGTCCATCCCGTAATCGCGTCCGCCGCACGCGAACTGCTCAACAAGAGCGAGAACGAGCGTTCTGGCGTGCTCTCGACCGCCATGTCCTTCCTTGGCCTTTATCGCGATCCGACTGTTGCCGAAGTCACCTCGCGATGCGACTGGCGGATCGCCGACCTGATCGAGGCCGAGCGCCCCCTGTCGCTTTATCTCGTCATTCCGCCGTCGGACATCAGCCGCACCAAACCGCTGATCCGTCTTGTGCTCAACCAGATCGGGCGTCGGCTCACCGAGCGGCTCGATCAACCCGGCACATCCGCACGTCGGCACCAGCTCCTGATGATGCTGGACGAGTTCCCGGCATTGGGTCGTCTCGACTTCTTCGAGACCAGTCTCGCATTCATGGCTGGCTATGGCATCCGCGCTTTCCTCATTGCGCAGAGTCTGAACCAGATCGAAAAGGCATATGGCGATCACAACGCCATCCTCGACAATTGCCATGTCCGGGTTGCATTCGCGACTAACGACGAACGCACCGCCAAACGCATTTCCGACGCGCTCGGCACCGCGACCGAGCAGCGCGCCATGCGCAACTATGCAGGCCATCGCCTCGCGCCGTGGCTCGCGCACGTCATGGTCAGCCGCCAGGAAACCGCCCGGCAGCTGCTGACCCCCGGCGAGGTCATGCAGCTATCGCCCGACGAGGAACTCGTGCTCGTGTCCGGGCTCGCGCCGATCCGGGCGCGTAAACTGCGCTACTTTCGCGACCGCAACTTTGTCGCGCGCGTGACACCCGCGCCGGTGCTGGCATCGGGTGAATATTCCGATCGCCCTAAGCCGCGCGGCAATGACTGGTCCGATCAGGTGCGCGGCATCGATGCGCGACTGCACCAGGCAGAGAATGCTGCGGGCGGCGAGGACGATGGCGGTATGCAGCAGCAGCGTCATCCCGGACTTCCGGAACAAGTCTCCAGGGCAGCCGACGCCGCCGAAACACGCGATCCCCAGATCGTGCCCGACGACGACGATGTCGCCGCCGACAAGCGCGCCATGGACCAGGCGCAAGGGCAGAACGCCGTCGTCCGGAGCCATGCGATCAACGAGGGCGCGAAGCGCGACCTCATACCCGATTTCTGAGGCTGCGATGAAGATCCGTCAGAACCTCTATATCGACCGCGAACTCAGCGACGCGCTGGAAGCGCTCGCCGCCGGACCGCGCGGCAACAAGAGCCATCTCGTCAACGATGCGCTGAAGGACTGGCTCGCGCGCCAAGGGACCAAGGAGGTCGATGACCTCCTAAAGGTTCGCCTCGACCGGATATCGCGCGAACTCGCCGGCGCACGGCGCGACATCGACGTGCTGCTGGAAAGCCTGTCGCTGTTCGTCCGCTACCAGTTGATGGTGACGGCACCTTTGCCCGAAGCCGACGCCGCAGCTCGCGCCACCGGTCGCGACCGCTTCGAGGCGTTCGTCTCACAGGTCGGCCGTCAGATCGCGGGCGGCACCCGCACGCTGGCGCCTTTCCAATCCGACGGAGCATCATCGTGATGTCCGCCCAGCCTGAAAGCGTCTCCGCAGAACGCCGCCGCGCCATGCTGCGCACCGCGATGGGGCCGGCGATCGCCGCCGCGCTCGCCGACCCGCGCGTCATCGAGATCATGGTCAATCCCGACGGTGCGCTCGGCATCGACATTCTGGGCGAAGGCCGCGTCGATACCGGCGTGAAGCTCGATCCCGCCCAGGTCGAGCGGATCATCCGGCTGGTGGCGTCGCATGTCCGGTCCGAAGTGCATGGCGACAGGCCTATTGTGTCGGCTGAGCTGCCGCCGCTTGACTCAGGTGCCGGGGAGCGGTTCGAAGGAATTCTGCCGCCAGTTTCCACTGCGCCGTGCTGCTCGATCCGGAAACCTGCGGCCCGCATCTACACGCTGATGGACTATGTGACCGACGGCATCATGTCGGCGGAGGCCGCGCGCCTCTTGTCGCTTTCCGTCGTCGAGCGCAGCAACATCCTTGTCGCTGGCGGAACCAGTTCGGGCAAGACCACGCTCGCCAACGCGCTGCTCGCTGAGATGGCGCATTTGGACGAACGGGTAATCCTGATCGAGGACACCCGCGAGCTGCAATCGCCCGCGCGGGACACGATCGCGCTCAGGACCCGGGCTGGCACCGTCACCATGGGCGATCTCGTGCGCTCGACGCTGCGCCTTCGACCCGACCGCATCATCGTCGGCGAGGTACGTGGGTCCGAAGCGCTGGACATGCTCAAGGCGTGGAACACCGGTCACCCCGGCGGAATCGCGACAGTCCACGCCAACAGCGCCGCGTCCGCGCTCTACCGGATCGAACAGCTCATCCAGGAAGCTGTCGTCACCGTCCCGCGCCGCCTCGTCGCCGATGCGATCGACATGATCGTCTTCATTGCCGGCCGCGGCACCGCGCGGCGCATCGAAACGATCGCGCGCGTCGCGGGGCTCGACCCGCAGGGCGATTACGCCGTCGTCGATCTCACACCCGTCCTGACCCCTGACCTTCAAGGAGACTGACATGCGTATGCTTCATATCCCTAACCGCGACCGCATTTTGCTGACCGGCCTGGCGCTGGGTCTTTCGCTCACCTTGGCGAGTGCAGCACAGGCCGGCGGGTCCGGCATGCCTTGGGAGCAGCCGCTCCAGCAGGTTCTCGAGTCTGTCCAGGGACCGGTCGCCAAGATCGTCGCGGTGATCATCATCATCACCACCGGCCTGACGCTCGCCTTCGGCGAGTCCTCGGGCGGCTTTCGCCGGCTGATCCAGATCGTGTTCGGTCTTTCGATTGCGTTCGCGGCTTCGTCCTTCTTCCTGTCCTTCTTCAGCTTTGGCGGCGGGGCGCTCGTCGCATGAGCCCCGTGGACACCGCTCATGTTGCGGGCTTCGAGGCGCCGATCCACGCCAGCCTGGGGCAAGCGATCCTGCTTGGCGGCGCGCCGCGCGGGATCGCCATCGTCAACGGTACGGTTGCAGCGGCCGTCGGCCTGGGCCTCCAGCAATGGCCGGTCGGGATCGCGCTATGGGCAGTCGGGCACAGCATCGCGGTCTTTGCCGCGCGCCGCGATCCTGATTTCGCAGCCGTTTTGCTCCGCCACCTGCGTCAGAAGGGATATCTGGCGTGCTGAACCTCGCCGAATATCGCAGCCATGCCGACCGGCTCGCCGATCACCTGCCCTGGGCCGCGCTGGTCGCACCCGGAATCGTCCTCAACAAGGATGGCAGCCTCCAGCGCAGTTTCGCGTTTCGCGGTCCCGACCTTGAAAGCGCGACCGAGGCGGAGCTCGTCTCCGCCTGCGCGCGCGCCAACAATGTACTCAAGCGGCTCGGCTCGGGTTGGGCGCTATTCTTCGATGCCGAACGGCGCGAAGCACTGGGCTATCCCGAAAGCGTCTTTCCCGATCCTGCGTCATGGCTGATCGAGCAGGAGCGGCGTGCCAGTTTCGAGGCCCAGGGTCAGCACTTCGAGAGCCGCTTTCACGGCACGCTGGTCTGGCTGCCGGATGCCGACAGTAGCGATGCAGCAGGACGGACACTGGTCGAGCGACCCGACGACGCCAAAGGGCGAGACTGGCATGCCAGCCTCTCCGGCTTCATTGCCGAAAGCGATCGCGTGCTCGACCTTCTGTCCAGCTTCATGCCGGAGGTGCGCCCTTTAAACGACGCCGAGACGCTGACGTATCTCCACGGCACCGTTTCCAGCCGTCGTCACCCCGTCATCGTGCCGGAGACGCCGATCTATCTCGATGCGCTGCTCGTTGACACGCCGCTGACCGGCGGGCTTGAGCCCAGGCTCGGCGATCTGCACCTGCGCACCCTAACCATTCTCGGTTTTCCGAACCTCAGTCGACCCGGCATTCTCGATGCGCTCAACCATCAGGATTTCGGATACCGCTGGGTCACGCGCTTCATTGCGCTCGACAAGACCGACGCGACTAAGGCGCTGACGAAGATCCGGCGGCAATGGTTCAACAAGCGCAAGTCGATCGCCGCGCTGCTGCGCGAGGTAGTGTACAACCAGCCAGCCCAGCTTCTCGACAGCGACGCCGATAACAAGGTGGTCGATGCCGACCTTGCGCTCCAGACGCTCGGCGGCGATCACGTTGCTTTCGGATATCTGACTACGACGATCACGGTGTCGGACACCGATCGCGCTCGCGCCGAGGACAAGGTTCGCGCGGTCGAGCGGATCGTCAACGGCCTCGGCTTCACATGCCTGCGCGAAGGCGTCAACGCGGTCGAAGCGTGGCTGTCATCGCTGCCCGGTCAGGCTTACGCGAACGTGCGCCAGCCGCTGATCCATACCCTCAATCTCGCCCACCTCATGCCACTGTCGTCGGTGTGGGCAGGACCTGCTGGCAACCGCCATCTCGACGGCCCGCCATTGCTCTATGCGCAGACCAGTGGATCAACCCCTTTTCGCCTGTCGACCCATATCGGCGATGTCGGTCATATGCTCGTCGTTGGTCCTACCGGTGCTGGCAAGTCGGTGCTGCTGGCCCTGATTGCATTGCAGTTCCGGCGCTATGCCGGCTCGCAACTCTATATCTTCGACAAGGGCTATTCGGCACGCGCGGCGGTGCTGGCGATGGGCGGCGCGCATCATGCGTTGGGTCTCGGCGCGGATAGCGGCGACACCTTGGCGTTCCAGCCGCTTCGCCGCATTGATGATCCCAACGAACGGAGCTGGGCGGCAGAATGGATAGCGGCGCTGCTGGCCCACGAAAAGGTTATTGTCACCCCCGAGGTGAAGGACGCTGTGTGGTCCGCACTTTGCAGCCTCGCATCGGCACCACCTCAGGAGCGCACGCTGACCGGACTGGCCATGCTACTCCAGTCCAATGCGCTGCGCATCGCGCTGACCGCCTATACGCTCGACGGCCCCTACGGGCGTCTTCTCGACGCGGCTGAACAGCATCTCGCCTTCGCGGACATCCAGTGCTTCGAGACCGAGGCGCTGATGGGACAGGCCGGGGTGGTCGCCCCGGTGCTGACCTATCTCTTCCACCGCCTCGAAGAACGCTTCGACGGTCGGCCAACGCTGCTCGTTCTCGACGAGGCCTGGATTTTTCTCGATCATCCGCTTTTCGCCGCGCGCATCCGCGAATGGCTGAAGACCCTGCGCAAGAAAAATGTCGCGGTGCTGTTCGCAACGCAGAGCCTCGCCGATATCGCCGACAGCAGCATTGCACCAGCGATCATCGAGAGCTGCCCGCAGCGCATCTTGCTGCCCAACGACCGCGCGATCGAGCCGCAATCGCGGGCCGCCTATGAACGTTTCGGACTCAATGACCGGCAAATCGAGCTGGTCAGCCGCGCGACCCCGAAGCGGCAATATTACCTTCAATCGGCGCGCGGCAATCGGTTGTTCGAGCTCGGCCTCGGGCCAATCGCGCTCGCGCTGTGCGGTGCGTCCGATCCCGTAACCCAGGCGCGCATCGACGCGCTGCTGGCGGAGCATGGTCCCGAGAATTTCGCGGCCCGCTTCCTTGAGCAAGCCGGTCTCGAATGGGCCGGCGATCTCCTCGCCGATTTTCCGAATTTCACGCCTACCCAAGAAGGAGAAGTGTAATGCGTATTGTCACCCGCAAAGTCCTGATCGCGTCCGCGCTCAGCATCGGAACCGCCGGTTCGCTGGCCATGGGGCTCGTCACTGCGAGCACCCCGGCACGCGCGCAAATCAGCGTATTCGACCCGACCAACTACAGCCAGAACCTGCTCACCGCGGCGCGCACGCTCACCCAGATCAACAATCAGATTCAGTCCCTCCAGAACGAGGCGACGATGTTGATCAATCAAGCGAAGAACCTCAGCCGGATCGACTTCCCGCAACTCCAGCAGCTCAACCAGAACTTGGCTGCGATCGACCGGCTGATGGGACAGGCGCAAGGGATCGATTTCAGGGTCGATGGCCTGGACCAGCAGTTCAGCCGGTTGTTTCCCAGGGACTTCAATCAGGCACTGACCACCAACAAACAGGTGGTCGCTGCCAAAGCGCGGCTCGATGCCGCAATGTCGGGCTTCCGGCAGGCGATGGGCGTGCAATCCCAAATCGTCACCAACGTGCAGGCTGATGCCGGGACGCTCAGCGAGATCGTTGCGAGGAGCCAGGGCGCGGAGGGCGGCTTGCAGGCCCAACAGGCCACGAACCAGCTACTGGCGCTCACCGCCAAGCAGCAGTTCCAGATCCAGAAGATGATGGCGGCGCAATACCGCGCCGAAGCGACCGAAGCCGCGCGCCGCGCGCAGGCCGAGGCCGAAGGGCGGGAACGTACCCGGAAGTTCCTGGGCACCGGTCAGGCCTACACGCGCGAATAGGCGCGGCGACGAGCTGAGGCGGCGCAGTCCAGCTCCCTGATCGCGCCGCCTCGTCGCGGAGTCCGTTTGCCTCGCCCCCGGGTGGCGGACTCCGCGACACCTCTTACTCAAGTCGAAAGCTGCCGAACCGTGCAAGATCTCAATGTCATCGACCGCTTCATGCAGGCCTTTATCCGCTATATCGACAGCGGATTCGGGCTGCTCGGTAATGACGTCGGATTTCTCACCGCGACGCTGATCGGGATCGACATCACGCTCGCCGGCCTGTTCTGGGCAATGGGTGGCGACGACAACGTCCTTGGCCGGTTCCTCAAGAAAATCCTCTACATCGGTGCGTTCGCGTTCATCCTGAACAGCTTCTCGACGCTTGCCGACATCATCTTCAAGTCGTTCGCCCAGGCCGGACTAACTGCTGGCGGCGGCACGCTGTCGGCTGACGACCTGCTTCGCCCCGGACAAGTTGCATCGACCGGCTTCAGCGCCGCCTGGCCCCTGCTTGAGCAGGCCTCGAGCATGATGGGCTTTATCAGCTTCTTCGAGAACTTCCTGACGATCATGGTCCTGCTGTTTGCCTGGGCGATCGTCATCCTCGCCTTCTTCATCCTTGCCGTGCAAATGTTCGTGACCATCATCGAGTTCAAGCTGACGAGCCTCGCTGGCTTCATCCTCGTGCCGTTCGCGCTGTGGAACCGAACCAGCTTCCTTGCCGAGCGCGTGCTTGGCAATGTGGTCAGCTCGGGCATCAAGGTGATGGTGCTCGCGGTCATCGTCGGCATCGGCTCGAACTTCTTCGCCGAGTTTACCACCTCGATGCAAGGACAAGAGCCCGATCTCGGTGCCGCGATGAGCCTCGCGCTCGGCGCGCTTTCGCTTTTCGGCCTCGGCATCTTCGGCCCCGGCATCGCTTCCGGTTTGGTAGCGGGCGCGCCGCAGCTGGGTGCAGGCGCTGCGCTCGGTACGGCCGCCGGCGCGGCGGGGGTGACCATGCTTGCCGGCGGTGCGACGATGGGCGCGGCCAGCGCGATCGGGGGCGGTGCGCTAGGCGCGGTCCGCGCCGGGACGTCGATGGGATCGGCTGCATCGACCGCTTACACGCTCGGGAAAGAGGCTGGCCCGGCACCGACGATGTCCGCCGGTCTTGGCGGTGTCGCCCGCGCGGCAGGCAACGCCGCCCGCGATCGCGCGTCGAGCGCGCTCAGGCTTGGCGAAGCCGCATCGAGCGGCCGCACGGCTGCCTGGAACGCGCTCAATCGGTCCGGCGCAGGTGAGCCTGCCTCCTCAGCGGCTGTCGGCGAAGGAGCGCCCAAATGGGCTCAATCGATGCGCGCGCAGCAAAACGCTCGTCATCACCGTCAGATCGCGCTGCACTCGATTCAGCAGGGCGATCGTGGCGGTGCCTCCGCTCACCCCGACATCAAGGAAAGGGACGACTGATGATCTTCAAGCGCGCCGTCCAGCGCTACGGACGGACACCCCAGCCCGAAACGCCATACCAACGTGCCAGTCAGCTTTGGGACGAGCGGATTGGCTCGGCCCGGGTTCAGGCCCGAAACTGGCGGCTGATGGCGTTCGGGACGTTGACGCTCACCTGCGCCATGTCTGCCGCACTCATCTGGCAGTCACTCCAGAGCAGGGTCACGCCCTATGTGGTCGAGGTCGATCGTCTTGGCGAGGCACGGGCGGTCACCGAGGCCGAGGCCGGATACAAGCCCACAGACCCACAGATCGCCTGGCATCTGGCGAAGTTCATCGAGAACGTTCGCGCTGTTTCGCTCGACCCGGTGCTGATGCGCCGCGACTGGCTATCGGCCTATGCCTTCGCGACCGAGCGCGGCGCGCGATCCCTCGACGACTATGCAAGGGCTGCGGACCCGTTCGCCCGGATCGGCGAGCGAACCGTGGCGGTGCAGGTGACTAGTGTCGTCCGTGCCTCGGAGCGATCGTTTCAGGTGAAATGGACCGAAACGCCCTACGAGCGCGGGAGTGCGGGGGGATCGTCGACCTGGACGGGAATTCTGACGATCGTGACCAAGCCACCCGTATCGGCGGACACGCTTCGCAAGAATCCGCTCGGCATCTACGTCGATGCGATCGACTGGAGTCGCGAAATCGAGCCGGCAACGGCCACCGCCCCGGCGCGCACGCCGCTGCCTCCGTCCTCAGACAACCAGCCGCTGGGCTCGCCGCTCGATCCCAACCTTGCCGCACAACCGACCCCCAATCCGGAGACACAGCCATGATCCGCTACCTTGCAGTGCCATCCCTGCTGGTGCTTGCCCTTCCGCCAGCAGCGCATGCGGCCGGGGCTTCACCATCTCAAAGTGGCCCGACGCAACGGACGGTCGCATCCGCCAATCGCCTTGCAACCATCGAGCCCGCTGCGAATGGTTTCCTGCATGCCGTTCAGGTCTATCCCTTTGCGGAAGGGGCAATCTATCGCGTGATGACCGCGCCCGGGCGGGTAACCGACATCGCGCTCCAGCCAGGCGAAACGCTCGTGGCGGTAGCCAGCGGCGACACGGCTCGCTGGGTTATCGGCGATACGACCAGCGGATCGGGCACCGCGAAGCGTACGCATGTGTTGGTCAAACCATTCAGCGCTGGGCTGTCGACCAACCTTGTGATCACCACAGACCGCCGCAGCTATCATATTGCGCTCACCAGCGTCGCGAAGGCGGCGATGGCTGCGCTCTCATGGACCTATCCGCAGGATGCGCTGATCGCCCTCAAACGCGCGGCCACGGCCGCCGAGGCAATGGCCCCGGTGGCCGCCGGCATCGAGGTAGAAACTCTTCATTTCAACTACGCCGTATCGGGCGATCGTCCCTCCTGGCGACCGCTACGCGCGTTCGACGATGGCAGGCAGACATTCATCGAGTTTCCCGCGTCGCTCGCTGTCGGGGAGGCTCCCCCGATCTTTCTGATGGACGCAAAGGGAGAGACCCAGTTGGTCAACTATCGGGTGAAGGGCCGTTTCTACGTGGTCGATCGGATCTTCGATGCTGCGGAGCTTCGGCTCGGCACGAAGAATCAGCAAGTCGTCCGCATCAGCCGGCTGGCGGCTGGCGCCAAGACACGGAGGGGATCATGACCGACGGGAATGATCGGCCCGCGATTGATGTCCCGGCAGCGCCCGGCAAGGTTGATCCGGAAACACTGGCACTTCGCGCCCAGCCTGCGCGGGCGATCCGTTTCAAGCGCGGTGCCATCGTGGCGATCGCGGCGCTCGGCTCCGTCAGCCTTGTCGCAACCGTCTGGGTTGCGCTCAGGCCATCCAATCTGCAGCTCGTAGGCCAGACTGACGATCGGACAATTATTGCGAAGCCCCCTACCGACGCGCTCAGCGCACTTCCGGGCGGCTATGGCGACGTACCCAAGCTCGGACCGCCGCTGCCTGGTGATCTCGGCCGACCCATTCTCGAGCATCGGCGCGCAATGGGAATCGAGCCGGTGGCGGAAGAGGCAGCCCGGGCCGATCAGGCGGCAGCAACCGAACGTGAGCGGCGCGTTGCTGAAGTGAGGGCTGCGCGAGAATCCGGGTTGCTCGTGCAGTCGGGCAGCCGTCCAATCCCGACCGCTGAGGCTCAGGCAGCATTGCCTCTGGCACCGGTGGAAAGCGCCGATGCGCCGCGGCCTGTGGTCAACCCGGACCGCGATCCCAACGCCCAGCAGCGCAAGGTCGATTTTGTGGCCACGCGCGATTCCAGCGGCGACGTCAACGGTGATCGGCTGATCCCACCTGCATCACCAAATATGCTTTCCGCCGGCAGCGTGATCGCCGCGGGTTTGATCACCGGGCTTAGGTCAGATCTCCCCGGCCTTGTCACCGCCCAGGTCACCGAACGGGTCTATGACAGCGCAACCGGCTCCATCCTGCTCATTCCGCAGGGCGCTCGGCTGATCGGCAGCTATGATAGCGTCGTAGCGTACGGGCAGAAGCGCGCGCTGATCGTGTGGCAGCGGATCATATTGCCCGACGGCCGCTCGATCCGGCTCGATAATGTCCCCGCGACCGACCCGTCGGGCTATGCGGGACTAGCCGACAAGGTCGATTTCCACACTTGGACGCTGCTCAAGGGCGTCGCGATTTCAACGCTGTTGGGAGTTGGTGCCAACCTCTCCTTCTCCGGTGAGAGCGATCTCGTCCAAGCAATTCGGGAATCGACCCAGCAGAATGTCTCCCGCGCAGGAGACCAGATCACGTCGCGCAACCTGCAAGTTCAGCCGACCATCACAATCCGACCCGGCGCCCCTGTTCGGCTGGTCGTCCATCGCGACCTGATTCTCGCGCCCTGGCGCGGTTAGGAGACAAGGATGCCAACCCTTAAGCTCACCAAGCTGCCTGATCGCACGCCGATCAAGCTCACCATCACCATCACGCCGGACCTGAACCAGTTGCTGACGGACTACGCGGAAGCCTATCGGGATGCCTATGGTCAGTCGGAGCAGGTGGCTGACCTGATCCCCTACATGCTCCGCTCCTTTCTTGAGAGCGATCGCGGTTTCAGCCGCGGGAAGGCGAAATCATGACTTCACCCTCCCTGCCAACGCGGAACCATGAGCATGGCGGTGTCGCGATCGAGCCATTGTCGGTGCGGATCGCGACAGCGGTCCAGATCACGGGGATCAGCCGGTCCCGCATTTATGAGCTTATCCAGTCCGGCGATCTTGAGACTGTGAAGGTCGGTCGGTCGACGCTCATACCCTATCGCAGCCTCAAGGAGCTCGTCGGCGGCTAGCCTATCGTCGACCGCCTCCGCTCCCGAAGATCGGACGAAAAATTGCTGCGCCGTCACGCAGCTGGTCAAGATGGTCCGACCAGTGCTGCATCATTCGGACTCGCTCCTCCCAATATTCTCCCCGCGTGTAAGCGCGGCGCACCGCGCTGCCGTCGAGGTGAGCGAGCTGCTTTTCAATCGCATCGGGGTTCCAGATGCCCATCTCGTTGAGCAGCGTTGCTGCCATTGCGCGAAAGCCGTGCGCGGTCATCTCCTGTTGACTGTAGCCAAGCCGGCGAAGCGCTGCGTTGATCGTGTTCTCCGACATCGGCTTGTCCGCCGACCTGAAGGACGGAAACAGGTATTTTCCATGCCCGGTGAGCGTATGTAGGTGATCGAGATGCGCCATGACCTGTCGGGACAGCGACACCCGATGCGGGCGGCGCATTTTCATTTTCTCCGCCGGGATCGACCAGATCGCATTCTGCGCGTCAATTTCGGCCCATTCGGCCTTGCGCAACTCTCCTGGCCGGACAAACAAGTACGGCGATAGCTGAAGTGCGACCGCGGTAATCTCGTGGCCAGTGTAGCCGTCGATCGCGCGCATCAGCGCACCAGCTTCCTTCGGTGTCGTGATGGCTGCAAGGTGCGTGACCTTGGGCGTGATGAGGGCACCGCGAAGGTCGGCCGCTACGTCGCGATCTGCTCGGGCGGTTGCGATGCCATAGCGAAGAACGCGGCTGAGTACGCTGCGCATCCGGCGGGCGCTCTCGTAGCGGCCCGTTGCCTCCACCTTGCGCAACACGGATAGAACGTCCTGTGCAACGACCTTTGAGATCGGCAGGTTGCCGATCGTGGGATAGGCCATGCCCAGCAGCCAGCGAATCTTCTCCAGCGTGACAGGCGCCCGACCTTCCCGTTCGATCTTGTCGAGCCATTCCTCGGCTACTGACTTGAACGTATTGTCGGCTGCGATCTTCTCCGCGATTCGGGCGTGTCTCCTTTCCGCGCACGGATCGAGTCCCGCGGCGATCTGCTCTTTCGCTTCGATCCGTCGCTGGCGTGCCGCTGCAATTCCCACCTCGGGCCAGGCGCCGAAATAGAGGGTCTTCTGCCGACCGAGGTGACGGTAATTCATGCGCCAGAGCTTCGCGCCGTTCGGCTGTACGAGAAGGTAAAGCCCCTCGGAGTCGGCTACCTTGTAGGCTTTGTCCCTGGGCTTAGCGTTGGTGATCTGGATGTGGTTCAGTGCCATGATGGTGCTAGCTCCAAAGGGCTCGCCGGCACCATCAAAAACACCATCATTTTGATGGTGCTGCCGATGGATTCGGGTGGATGAGCCCGGATTCCATTCGGCGATTTTCACTGAAAATATGCTGTAAAACCAGCTGCTTACTGGACCTTCCCGGACGTTGCCGGAAAGGCCTCTGGTGCCCAGAAGAGGACTCGAACCTCCACGGCCTTGCGACCGCCAGCACCTGAAGCTGGTGCGTCTACCAATTCCGCCATCTGGGCACGGGGTAGGCCGGCGCCTCTAGGGGAGGGTCGGGGGGCCTGTCAACCGCTTCTCGCAACTGATTTTCACAAGGTTGCCCTTTGCTGCGGCGCGCGGCATGGGGGATGTAGTGAGACAGACTTTCGAGGGCGTGATGAAGGACAGGCTGGTGACGTTGATCGGCGGCGGCGGGTTCGTCGGACGCTATGTCGCACAGGCGCTGCTCAAGACGGGAGCGCGCGTCCGCATCGTCCAGCGCGATCCCCGCTCGGCCTGGTTCCTGAAGCCGCTGGGCGGCTTGGGCCAGACCCAGTTCGTCGCTGGCGATATCCGCAAGCCCGATTCGCTCGCGCGCGCGCTTGCGGGTTCGGACGCGGTAGTGAACCTCGCCGGCGCATTCGGACGCGATGCAGAAGCGATCAACGCTATCGGTGCGGAGAACGCGGCCAAAGCCGCAGCAGCCGCCGGCGCGGCCGCATTCGTGCAGGTTTCCGCGATCGGCGCCGACATCGAAGCCCAATCGGACTATGGGCGCTCCAAGGGGGAGGGCGAAGCGCTGGTCCGCACCGCCTTCCCCACAGCGACGATCCTGCGCCCTTCCTTCATTTTTGGCCAGGAAGATAAGTTCGTGAACCGCTTTGCCGGCCTGATCGCACGCGCGCCGGTCGTGCCCGTGCTGCGCGGCGCGATGCGGATGCAGCCGGTCTATGTCGCCGATGTCGCGGCAGCCATAGTCAAGGCGGTTGCCGACCCGGAAGCGTTCGGCGGCAAGACGCTCGAATTGGGCGGACCCGAGGTGATCACCTTTACTCAGTTCCACCAGCGCCTGTCCGACGGTATCGGCCGCCATCCACTGCTGGTCGACCTGCCCGATTTCGCGGGTGCGGGGATCGCGACCCTTGGCTTCCTGCCCGGGATGCCAATCACTTGGGATCAGTGGTTGATGCTGCAGACCGACAATGTCGCAGCTGAAGACGGGCTGGCACAACTCGGCATCGAACCGACGCTGCTCGATGCGGTCGCCCCCGGCTGGCTGGTCCAGTATCGTCGCCACGGGCGCTTCGCTGGCGCGCATCAAGCCGCCTGAATCCAGAGCTTCCGGCACATTCAAGACCGGGTGACCCCCGGCAGGGGAACCATCCGGCATGAGTGACACGCTTACCTATATCCTCCTCGGCATCATCGAGGGGCTGACCGAGTTCCTGCCCGTCTCCTCGACCGGGCACCTGATCCTGGCGGGCGAGCTGTTCGGGTTCAACGACAGCAGCTCGATCACCTTCAAGATCGCGATTCAGTTCGGCGCGATCCTGGCGGTGCTGGTTGCCTATTGGCGCACCTTCTGGGATCGTGGCACCGGCCTATTGCGCGGAGAACCGCAATCGGTGGCGTTCGTGCGCAACATCCTGATCGGCTTTGCCCCGGCGCTCGCGATAGGCGTCGTCGCCTATGACGCCATTCGCGCGGCGATGCAGACTCCGGTGATCGTCGCCGTCGCTTTGATCGTCGGCGGTGTCATGATTCTGCTGATCGAGCGGGTGGTGAAGACCGTGCGCTACCAGCGCGTCGAGGCGATCCCGACCGGCACCGCCGTGTCGATCGGTGTGGTTCAATGCCTGGCGATGCTGCCCGGCGTCAGCCGATCGGGCGCGACGATCATGGGCTCGCTGCTGATGGGCGTCGAGCGCAAGACCGCTGCCGAGTTCAGCTTCTTCCTCGCGGTTCCGACCATGCTGGCGGCGACGACCTACTCCCTGTGGAAGGACCGCGACCTGCTGAGCTTCGACGATCTGAGCGCAATCGCTATCGGCTTCGGCGCGGCGTTCGTTGTTGCGCTATTGGTAGTGCGGGCATTCGTGAAGGTGGTCGGCCGCTACGGATTCGCCCCTTTCGCTTGGTATCGAATCATTGTCGGAAGCGCCGCCCTGATCTGGCTCCTCGCCAGATAAGACCGGATCGGACATTATTATCGCGAGCCACTCGCAACTATAACCTAAATCCTGATCGATTATTACTAAATAAGTCAGTATAGCTGACCTAATAGCCGGTTTTCGCGTGACTCCCCCTCCGCAACATGTCAGTTGCGCGGGCATGGCAAACGAAGTCATGCTCAAATTCGTCGACCGTGCGCAGGCGTTTCCGCCCAAGCGCGAGGCTCAGCTGCGCGCGCAGGATTTCCGCGAGATCGCGGAACGCTATGCGCCCCCGTCCGCGGAGGAACAGGCCGGGCGCTGCTCGCAATGCGGCGTTCCCTATTGCTCGGTGCATTGCCCGCTGCACAACCATATCCCGGACTGGCTGCGCCTGACCGCGGAAGGGCGGCTGCGCGAAGCCTATGAGCTGTCCAACAGCACATCGACCATGCCCGAGATCTGCGGCCGCATCTGTCCGCAGGACCGGCTGTGCGAAGGCAATTGCGTCATCGAATTTTCGCAACACGGATCGGTCACGATCGGTTCGGTTGAGAAGTTCATCACCGACACTGCCTGGGAAGAGGGCTGGGTCGAGCCGCTCGTCCCCGGCCCCGCGCGCGGCCAGTCGGTCGGCGTGATCGGCGCTGGCCCCGCAGGCCTGACCGCCGCCGAGTATCTCCGCAAGCTTGGCTATGAAGTGCATGTCTATGACCGGCACGACCGGCCGGGCGGGCTGCTGACCTACGGCATTCCCGGCTTCAAGCTGGAGAAACCCGTGGTGATGCGCCGCACCGACCGGCTGGCCGAGGGCGGCATCGTCTTCCACCAGAGTTTCGAGGTCGGCCGCGACGCGACGCTCGAGCAACTGCGCGCCAGGCACGACGCGGTGCTGATCGCGACCGGCGTGTACAAGGCGCGCGCGATCAAGGCGCCGGGCGTCGGTGCGGACGGCGTGGTCGAGGCGCTCGACTATCTGATCGCGTCGAACCGCAAGAGCTTTGGCGACACGGTCCCGGCGTTCGACGACGGCAGCCTGAATGCACAGGGCAAGAATGTCGTCGTGATCGGCGGTGGCGACACCGCGATGGACTGTGTCCGCACCGCAGTGCGCCAGGGCGCTGCATCGGTGAAGTGCCTGTATCGCCGCGACCGCGCCAACATGCCGGGCAGCCAGCGCGAGACCGCCAATGCCGAGGAAGAGGGCGTCGAGTTCGTCTGGCTCTCCGCACCCGAGGCGTTTGCGGCTGGCTCGGAAACGAATGGCGCGGTGACCGCGGTCAAGGCGGTCGGCATGCGCCTCGGTGCGCCCGACGCCAGCGGCCGCCGCGCACCGGAACCCGATCCCGGCTCGGCGTTCGACGTCCCCGCCGATCTGGTGATCAAGGCGCTGGGCTATGATGCCGAAGACCTGCCTACGCTGTTCGGCGCGAGCGAGCTGGGCGTCACCCGCTGGGGCACGATCCGCACCGACGCGCGCACGATGATGTCGAACCTCGACGGCGTGTTCGCCGCAGGCGACATCGTCAAGGGCGCGAGCCTGGTCGTTCAGGCGATCCGCGACGGTCGCGATGTCAGCGAGAGGATGCACAACTGGCTCAAGGCACAAGCGACCGCACCGGTGCGCAAGGCGCGCGAGGCGGCATGATGCGTACTGCGCTTACCGCTGCCGCGCTTGCGTTTGCTGCGCCCGCGATCGCCCAGACCGCGCCTGCCACTGCCGCTGCTGCCGATCCTGCGCGGCTTGCCGCTGCGGAGAAGGCTGTCGCGTCGCTGGTGCCCGAAGGCATCTATATGAAGATGATGCGCAACCAGTTCCCGCGCATGATGGACGCGATGATGGCCCAGATGATGGGCCAGACCCCGAACGAGATGGGCATGCCCGAGGCCGGCGCCGATGGCGACAAGCCGATGCGCGAGACCGCTGCGAAAGCCGATCCGCACTTCGAGGAGCGCATGCGGATCATGACGCGCGTGATGGGCGAGGAGATGGGCACGGTGTTCGAGAAAATCGAACCGCGCGTCCGGACCGGCTTGTCGCGCGCCTTCGCCCGCAAGTTCACGATCGAACAGCTCGATGCGCAGAACGCGTTCTTCGCCACCCCGGCGGGCAAGGCGTTTGCCAACGAGTACCTCACGACCTTCATGGACCCCGAGGTCATGCAGGAGATGATGGCGGCGATGCCCGAGATGATGAAGGCGATGCCGGCGATCATGGCGAAGGTGGAGAAGGCCACCGCCCATCTGCCGGCGCCGCCCGAGCCGAAGGGCGCGCAATGATCGCTGCGCTGTTCCTGCTGCTCGCCACCCCCCAGACTGCGCCGGTGCCGGCGCCCGCCGCGCAGACCGCCGCCGACTTGGACACACGTCTCGCTAAGGCGCGGATCATCGTCGAGACTTCGATGCCCACCGAGCAGCGCAACAAGATGTTCCACCAGATGCTCGACGCGATGATGTCGAACATGATCGGGGGCATGATGCAGGGCGATCCACAGCTCGCCAAGTCGCTCGAGACCAACACCGAGGCCGCCAAGCTGCTCGCCAGCTTCGTTGAACGGCAGAAGAAGCTGGCGCTGGAGGACCTTACCGAAACCGGTCCGGAGATGGTCGAGGCGATGGCCAGCGCTTATGCGAAACGCTTCTCGCTGGCCGAGCTGACCGAAGTCGAGGCCTTTGTGGCGACTCCGACCGGTGCGCGCTTCTTTCAGGCTGGCACGCAAATCCTCAACGATCCCGCCGTCGCCGAATGGCAGCGCAAGCTGTTCGCGAAAGCCCAGGCGCGCGAAGAAGCCGAGCTGCGCCGCCTGATAGATGAACTGACCCCCCTTATGGAAAAGCACGATGCCCAGCCGTCCAACTCTTGAGCAGGAACGCCTTCGCCTTGCCGAACACGGCATGTACCGCCCCGAATTCGAGGGCGATGCCTGTGGCGTCGGCATGGTTGCGGCGATCGACGGCCAGCCATCGCGCCGTGTCGTGCAGAGCGCGATCGACGCGCTGAAGGCTGTGTGGCACCGTGGCGCCGTGGATGCCGATGGCAAGACCGGCGACGGCGCGGGCATCCATGTCGATCTGCCGCTGCGCTTCTTCGACGATGCGGTGCTGGCGTCGGGCCATCGCGTGCTGCCCAACCGGCTCGCGGTCGGCATGATCTTCATGCCGCGCGTCGATCTCGGCGCGCAGGAAGCGTGCCGCACGATCGTCGAGAGCGTGATCATCGAGGCCGGCTACACCATCTATGGCTGGCGCCAGGTACCGGTCGATGTGTCGGTGATTGGCCAGAAGGCACAGGCGACCCGGCCCGAGATCGAGCAGATCATGATCGCCGGGCCGATGCCCGACGAGGTGTCGCAGGACGAGTTCGAGAAGAACCTCTACCTCGTCCGCCGCCGGATCGAGAAGCGGATCATCGCGGCGCAGATCAGCGGCTTCTACATCTGTTCGCTCAGCTGCCGTTCGGTGATCTACAAGGGGCTGTTCCTCGCGGAGAGCCTCAGCGAGTTCTACCCCGATCTCAAGGACGAGCGCTTCGTCAGCCGCGTCGCGATCTTCCACCAGCGCTATTCGACCAACACCTTCCCGCAATGGTGGCTGGCACAGCCGTTCCGCTGCCTTGCGCATAATGGCGAGATCAACACGATCCGCGGCAACAAGAACTGGATGCTCAGCCACGAGATCAAGATGGCGAGCCTGGCGTTCGGCGGGGATTCGGAGGACATCAAGCCGGTGATTCCGGCGGGCGCGAGCGACACCGCCGCGCTCGATGCCGTGTTCGAGGCGATCTGCCGCTCCGGCCGCGACGCGCCGACCGCGAAGCTGATGCTGGTGCCCGAAGCCTGGCAGCTGGTCGACGCGATGCCGCAAAGGCATCTCGATATGTACAAGTATCTCGCCTCGGTGATGGAGCCGTGGGACGGCCCCGCCGCACTGGCGATGACCGATGGCCGCTGGGCGGTCGCGGGCGTCGATCGCAACGCGCTGCGCCCGCTGCGCTACACGCGCACCGCCGACGGCCTGCTTGTCGTCGGATCGGAGACCGGCATGGTCCAGATCCCCGAATCGACGATCGTCGCCAAGGGCCGGCTTGGGCCGGGCCAGATGATCGCGGTCGATCTGGAAGAGGGCGTCTTCTATGAGGACGGCGCGGTCAAGGACCGTATCGCCGGGGAATATGACTATGCCTCGATGATCGGCGAGTTCGTCGACATCGAGGAACTGCCTGCCGTCGATGAAGCAGGGCCAGCGTTCGACCGCGCCGAGCTGACACGCCGCCAGGTCGCGGCGGGCCAGACGCTCGAGGACATGGAGCTGATCCTCTCGCCGATGGTGACCGACGCCAAGGAAGCGGTCGGCTCGATGGGCGACGACACGCCGCTCGCCGTGATCAGCGACAAGCCGCGCCTGATCAGCCAGTTCTTCCGCCAGAATTTCAGCCAGGTCACCAACCCGCCGATCGATTCGCTGCGCGAGCGGCACGTGATGTCGCTCAAGACGCGCTTCGGCAACCTTGCCAACATCCTCGACACCGGGGAGACGGCAAACAAGGTGCTGGTGCTCGAAAGCCCGGTGCTGACCAACAATGACTGGGCACGCCTCAAGGGCCATTTCGGCGACCTGGCCGCAGAGATCGACTGCACCTTCCCCGCCGGCGGCGGGCCCGAGACGCTGCGCGCGGCGATCACCGACATCCGCTTCCAGGCGGAACAGGCGGTGCGCGCGGGCGCGACCGAGTTGTTCCTGACCGACGAGCATGTCGGGCCTGACCGGATCGCGATCGCGGGCGTGCTTGCCGCCGCGGCGGTTCACACGCACCTCGTCCGCAAGGGGCTGCGCAGCTATGCCAGCGTCAACGTCCGTTCGGCTGAGTGCCTCGACACCCATTATTATGCGGTGCTGATCGGCGTCGGCGCGACCACGGTGAACGCCTATCTCGCCGAAGCCTCGATCGCCGACCGCCATGCGCGCGGCCTGTTCGGCGACATGAGCTTCGACCAGTGCCTCAAGAACCATCGCAAGGCGATCGACGAGGGTCTGCTCAAGATCATGTCGAAGATGGGGATCGCGGTGATCTCCAGTTATCGCGGCGGCTACAATTTCGAGGCGGTCGGGCTCTCCCGCGCGCTGGTCAACGACTTCTTCCCGGGCATGCCCGCGAAGATCTCGGGCGAGGGCTATGCTTCGCTGCACCTCAACGCCAAGCTGCGCCATGACGCCGCGTTCGACACCGGCGTCGCGACGCTGCCGATCGGCGGCTTCTACCGCCAGCGCCATGGCGGCGAGACGCACGCCTATTCGGCGCAGCTGATGCATACGCTGCAGACTGCGGTCGCGACCGACAGCTATTCGACCTATCTGCAATTCTCGCGCGGAGTACGCGATCTGCCGCCGGTTTACCTGCGCGATCTGCTCGAGTTCAATTTCCCGGCTGAAGGCTTCGGGATCGATCAGGTCGAGGCGATCACCGAGATCCGCAAGCGCTTCGTGACCCCGGGCATGTCGCTTGGCGCGCTCAGCCCCGAAGCACACGAGACGCTGGCGATCGCGATGAACCGCATCGGCGCCAAGGCGGTGTCGGGCGAAGGCGGCGAGGATTCGATCCGCTACAAGCCCTACGAGAATGGCGACAACGCCAATTCGACGATCAAGCAGATCGCATCGGGCCGTTTCGGCGTCACCGCCGAGTATCTGGGCGCCTGCGACGAGGTCGAGATCAAGGTCGCGCAGGGGGCCAAGCCCGGTGAGGGCGGCCAACTGCCCGGGTTCAAGGTCACCGAGTTCATCGCGAAGCTGCGTCATGCGACGCCGGGGGTGACGCTGATCAGCCCGCCGCCGCACCACGACATCTACTCGATCGAGGACCTGGCGCAGCTCATCTACGACCTCAAGCAGATCAACCCGCGCGCGCGGGTCTGCGTAAAGCTGGTCAGCTCGGCCGGCATCGGCACGGTCGCGGCGGGCGTCGCCAAGGCGCATGCCGACGTCATCCTGGTCGCCGGCCATGTCGGCGGCACCGGTGCCTCGCCGCAGACGTCGGTCAAATATGCCGGCACCCCCTGGGAAATGGGGCTTTCGGAAGTCAACCAGACGCTGACCCTCAACGGCCTGCGCGGCCGCGTGAAGCTGCGCACCGATGGCGGGCTCAAGACCGGGCGTGACATCGTCATCGCCGCGATCCTGGGCGCCGAGGAATTCGGCATCGGCACGCTTTCGCTCGTCGCGATGGGCTGCATCATGGTGCGCCAGTGCCACAGCAACACCTGCCCCGTCGGCGTGTGCACGCAGGACGAGCGCCTGCGCCAGAAGTTCACCGGATCGCCGGAAAAGGTCATCAACCTGATGACCTTCATCGCCGAGGAGGTCCGCGAGATCCTGGCCCGGCTCGGGGTCAAGAGCCTCGACGAAGTGATCGGCCGCACCGAGCTGCTTCGCCAGGTCAGCCGCGGCGCCGAGCATCTCGATGATCTCGACCTCAACCCGATCCTCGCCAAGGTCGATGCGGACGAAACCGAGCGCCGCTTCAGCCTCGACACCTGGCGTAACGCGGTGCCCGACAGCCTCGACGCGCAGATCATCGCCGATGCGAAGGCGGTGTTCGAGCGGGGCGAGAAGATGCAACTCGCCTACAATGTCCGCAACACGCACCGTGCGGTGGGCACGCGCTTGTCTAGCGAGATCACGCGGATCTTCGGCATGTCGAAGCTCAACGACGGCCACGTCCAGGTCCGGCTGCGCGGGTCGGCAGGACAGTCGCTCGGTGCGTTCCTGTGCAAGGGGGTGACGCTGGAGGTGTTCGGCGACGCCAACGACTATGTCGGCAAGGGCCTGTCCGGCGGCACCATCGTCGTCCGCCCGCTGGTCAGCTCGCCGCTGGCCAGCCAGGATAACACGATCATCGGCAACACCGTCCTCTACGGCGCGACCAGCGGCAAGCTGTTTGCCGCGGGTCAGGCGGGCGAGCGCTTCGCGGTCCGCAACTCGGGCGCGCAGGTCGTGGTCGAGGGCTGCGGCGCCAATGGCTGTGAATATATGACCGGAGGCGTCGCGGTGGTGCTCGGCAAGACCGGAACCAATTTCGGCGCCGGCATGACCGGCGGTATGGCATTCGTCTATGACGAGGACGGCGTTTTCGAAGCCAATGCCAACCCCGACAGCATCATGTGGCAGCGCCTGTCCGCAGCGCATTGGGAGGGCGTGCTCAAGACGTTGGTCACCGAGCATCATGCCGCGACCGACAGCAGCTGGTCGGGCGGCCTACTCGAGGACTGGGACCGCATCAGCGGCCATTTCTGGCAGGTGGTGCCGAAGGAAATGCTCGAACGGTTGCCGCATCCACTGGATGACACGCAGGTGCTGGCGGCTGCGGAATGAGCCTCCGGCTGCGCCTGTCGCTTGGCGACGGCGTAGCCGGGCCTCGTTTCATTTTTGCGGAACAGGTGCCGGCACCGTAGCGGACGCGTCACAAGTACGCGATAGCGGGTGCCATGCATTTCGATCTGATCCAGAGCATCAGCCTTGCCGGCTCCGCCACGACGCCCAATGACGATCGCTGCGGCGCCACAGCGCGCCTTGCCTGGATAATCGACGGTGCGACCGATCTGGGCCCACCCGGCCTGATGGGCAGCCAGCCAGGCGCGGCATGGCTCGCCGCGACCGCTTCGCGCGCGTTCGCAGGCGCCGCGGCAGAGACGCTTCCGGACATTCTCGACCATGTCTTCGCCCGGACCGCCGCCGCCTATGCGACCGAGCGAACCCGCCCCCCCGTCGACGACTGGGAACTGCCGAGTGCCGCCTTTCTGGCGATGGCATTGGCCGGCGACGCGCTCGACCTCGGCTGGCTGGCCGATTGCGTATGTCTGGTGCTGCGTGGCGATACCGTCACCCGCCTTGGCTCTCAGCCGAGCACCGATGAGACCGAGGAAGCGCGGGTGTACGCGACGGGCGAAGAACGGCCGCTGGCGATGCTGCGCACGAAGCGGATGCGGCCAGGGCGTTATATCCTGGGCGTCGACCCCGCCCATCGCGCCTTTGTCGAATCGCTGCGTGTCCGGGTGGAACCGGGCGACGAGATCCTGTTGATGACCGACGGGATGGCGGCACTGATCGACGACTACGGCATGCAGCCGGATGCATTCCTCGCGACATTGCGCGCCGACGGACTGGCCGCGCTCGCCACCCGGCTGCGCGCGATCGAGGCCGAGGATGCGGATCGGGCACGCTACCCGCGTTTCAAACGAAGCGACGACGCCACCGCATTATGGCTGCGCATCGCCGCCTGATCCGCAAAACCCGCGCTTGCCGCCACCCGTCTCCGCCGCCTAAAGCCTTGGGCCATGTGGCAGCTCTATCAATTTCCGCTTTGCCCCTTCTCGCGCAAGGTCAGGCTCGTCCTTGGTGAGAAGGGAGTCGGCTATGAGCCGGTACGCGAATCCCCCTGGGCGCGGCGCGACGAGTTTCTCGACATGAACCCCGCGGGGCAGACCCCCGTGATGGCCGACGATCGCGGCGTCGTGCTGATCGATTCGGTCGCGATCTGCGAGTTCTTCGAGGAAACGGTCAGCAAGGCCGCACTGCTCAACGGCACCGCGGCGGACCGCGCCGAGATTCGCCGTCTGGTCGCCTGGTTCGACGTCCAGTTCTTCCGCGACATCACCGGACCGCTGCTGCACGAGCGGATGCTCAAGCGGATCGTTCAACGCGCAACCCCGGATTCGACCGCGCTGCGTGAAGCAATGAAGGCAGCGGTCGCGCATCTCGACTATATCGACTTCCTGCTCGATCACCGCACCTGGCTGGGCGGTGCGACGATGAGCCTCGCCGACCTCGCCGCCGCAGCGCAGATCAGCGTCGCCGACTATCTGGGCGGGATCGATTGGAAGAGCCACGAGCAGGCCAAGCGCTGGTATGTCGGAATGAAAAGCCGCCCCAGCTTCCGCCCACTGCTCGCCGAACGGATGGAGGGGATCAACCCGCCGCCCGAATATGAAAAGCTGGATCTTTAGAGTCCGTTCTGGCTGAGCTGAGACGCGGCCGCACCAGCCCGCTGTCCAGTTCTAGGGGATCGAGATCGCCTCAGGCTGCTCGGCCGGAAAGCTGCGAACCGCTGCACTGGCGAGCTTCGGCGCAAGCGTCTCAGGCGCGTCAGCCCGCGTCCCTTCGGCCTGTGCTGTCAATGCGCGGCCACGCCACACCGGCTTCATCCCGTCGCGCAACACGAGCTCGACTTCCAGTTCGGTGACGATCAGGCCGCGCAGTGCCTGCTTGTTCGAGGGCATGCTGACGCCGATCGCCGCACCCCAATTGCCAACCGCTGCGGCAGGCCCCGGCGACTTCGCCTTGGACGTCACCGCGCCACGCGCCGCACGGGTCACCTTGACCCGCGCGATGTAACGGCTGCGGCTGGTCGCGGGCAGCGCGGTGAAACGCATATCGGCGAGCGCCCGCTCGACCGCATCGGCGAATAGCTGCCTGGCGGGGACAGGAACGGCTTCATCCGCGACGGGCTCGATCGCCACGGTCCCAGGGCGGAGCGCGTCCGCCGGTTCGTCCTGCCCGGCAGGTTGCGGCGCGACAGCCAGAAGCATCGACGCAATCATCGTGAAGCCTGTCATCTACGCTACTCCCGCTCTGGCACGCGTTCCTTCGCATAACGTTGCCGATGCCGCCACCCAGTATCAGCCTGGTTGACCCGAGCTGATTATCTGACTTAAGTCAGAGAAATGATCACAGATCCGATATGCCGCTTTCGCCGATTTGCCCGAGCGGTGACCCGCGAGGTCGGTGCGCTCGACACGTCATTCCTTGGGCGCGGCCGGCCGTTGGGCTCCGCACGCGTCATCAACGCGATCGGATCGGGTCGCAGCGACGTCGCCGATCTGCGCGCCTATCTCGATCTCGATTCCGGGCTGATGAGCCGCCTGCTCCGCGGGCTGGAGGACGAGGGCCTGATCCGGACCACCCCGCATCCGGATGATGCCCGGCGGCGGGTCGCGGTGCTGACCGCGGACGGGATCGAGGAGTTTCGCGCCTATGAGGCATTGTCGGATATGCGAGCAGCGTCGTTCCTCGACGGCGCATCGAACCGCGACGCACTGCTCGATGCGATGGACCTGATTGCGGCAGCCTTCGGGCGCGAGCTGGTCGTGATCGAAGAAGTTGACCCGGTGAGCGAAGCCGCACGCCATTGTCTGACGCGCTACTATGCCGAACTGGACGCCCGTTTTCCCGCCGGATTCGAGGTGTCGCGATCGCGCGATCCAGATGCGAAGGCCATGATCCGCCCGCGCGGCGCGTTCTTCGTGGCCATATCGGACGGCTTGCCGGTGGGCTGCGTAGCGTTGAAAGGGGAAGGAGAATCCCGTGCCGAGATCAAACGGCTCTGGGTCGATCGCGGCGCACGCGGCCTGGGCCTTGCCCAGCAGTTGATGGCCGCAGCCGAAGATACGGCACGCACGCTCCACATCGATACCTTGCGGCTCGATACTAACCGTGCGCTGCCTGAAGCCGAGCGCTTCTACCGCACCGCCGGCTGGACCGAGATCGAACGCTACAACGACAATCCCTATGCTGAGCTCTTCTTCGAGAAGCGGCTCTAGAAGCCTTCGCCCGGGACGGGCTCGCGCCGGCGCCGGTCACGTTCGGGCGGCGGCGGCGGATCCAGCTGCTGCGGCTCCCCCTCCACCGGATCGCGTCCCGGCCGCGTCATTTCGAGACTGCCGTCGCGGTTGACGCGCACGCCGACCGCCTGGCCACCGAAACTACCTTCTATCTCTATCGGCTCGTCGATCACATTCGCGCCAACGTCGTCGATCACTTCCGAGAGATTCTCGACCACGGGCTCGGGCCTGGCCTGCACCGCAACGCCCAGCGCCCGCGCCATGAAGTCACGCCACACGCGCGCAGGCGCGCCTCCGCCGGCGAGGCCCGGGTTCGGGGTGTTGTCGTCATTGCCCATCCAAACCGCGGTGACGATGCCATCGGCATAGCCTACGAACAGCGCGTCGCGATTGTCCTGCGTCGTCCCGGTCTTGCCGAAGGTCTCGACCGACAGGGCCGCGCCGCGGCCGGTACCCTCGTGCACCGACGCGTTGAGGAGCTCGCGCATCCCCGCCAGTTCGCGGTTTCCGATCGGGCGCTGCGATCCGGTGAAGCGGTCCAACCAGCCCGGCTCGTCGGTTTCGGACAGTCCGCGCGGGCGTACCGGCGCCTCACCATTCGCGATCGCGGCATAGGCAGCGGTGAGTTCGAGCAGCGACACGGTCGATGTACCGAGCGCGATCGAGGCTTCTTCCGCAATCGGGGTCGAGATGCCGAGATCGCGGGCCGCGCGGATCACGGCGGCCGGGCCGACATCCTTGGTAAGACGCGCCGCCGCGACATTGCTCGACCTTGCAAAGGCCTGCCGCAGCGTGATCTCACCCCGGTAGCGGCCGTCGCTGTTCTTCGGCTTCCACTCGCCGATCGTCACCGGCTCGTCGAGCACGGTCGAGTCGGGCGTCATCCCGCTGCGCAGCGCGGCGAGATAGACGAACAGCTTGAAGGTCGAACCCGGCTGGCGCCGTGCCTGGGTCGCGCGGTTGAAGGGGGATTCGCCGTAATTCTTGCCGCCAACCATCGCGATCACGCGGCCGTCGGGACGCATCGAGACGATCGCGATCTGCGACTGACGCAGACCGGCATTGCGCACCGCACGCTCGGCGGCGCGCTGCATCCGCGTTTCGAGCGTCGTCGTCACCTCGCGCACTGCACCCAACTCGCCCGCCTGATCGCGTGCCTCGGGCAGCACCCAATCGGTGAAATAGGTTCCGCTGGGGAGCGCCTTGCTCCGCGCCAGCCGCAGACGGGCCGGACCGATCGCCCTGGCTTCGGCTTCGGTCAGCAGCCCGGCATCGACCATCGTGCCGACCACTACTGCCTGCCGCTCCTGCGCACCTTTGAGGTTGCCCGAAGGCGCAAGCCGGGACGGCGCCTTGACTAGGCCCGCGAGCATCGCGGCCTGTCCGGTGGTGAGTTCAGTCGCGGGGCGGCTGAAATAATGGCGTGCCGCAGCGTCGAGGCCGTACTGGTTGTCGCCGAAATAGACGTTGGAGAGATAGCGCGAGAGAATCTCGTCCTTGGTCAGCCAGGCTTCGAGCCAAAAGGCGATCAGCACTTCCTGGAACTTGCGACCGAAGGTGCGCTTGGAGCTGAGGAACGCGTTCTTGGCAAGCTGCTGGGTGATGGTGCTGCCGCCCTGCGAGCTCTTGCTCGTGAAGACATTGTTGACGAAGGCCCGGGTGATGCCGCGCGGATCGATGCCCCAATGGCTGCGGAACCGCCGGTCCTCGACGGCTATGAAGGCATCGACGACATGCGCGGGAAGCTTGGTGGCATCCACCGGCTTGCCGACCTCCGCTCCGGTCCTCGCGATCGGCGTGCCTTCGGCCGAGAGCAGGGTGATCGAGGGCGGGACTGGCGGCTCGAGCGATTTCGACAGCGGCGCGGTGAAGACCAGCCAGCCGATCGTGACGACGAACAGCACGATGAAGGCGGCAATCCCGCGCATCGTCCAGCGCCACCAGGGACGCCGACGTAGCGGAAGCCGCGGGCCGGCCGGCGGCACGTCGCCGCCACCACCCAGGCCGTCAAAGGGATCAAGGGGCGGGACCGCGGGCGCGCGCGGATCCGCGACCTCGGGATAGAGTGTGTCGTAGCGCATGGAACCGGCCACTGTTTTACCTCGCCACGACAGCGCGTACAAGCACCCGCCGCCCCGCATCGGGCAAGGCGGCGGGCGCGATCGTCATTTGGCCGCCGGAGCCGCGACCTTGGGCGCCGCCTCGGTGAGGCCCGGCACATAGCTTGCGCCTTCGAGCACCTGCAGGCTCGACCCGGCGAAGTCGCCGTCGATCGGCTGCACCTTGCCTCCCAGGCACTTGGCGAGGAAGCCCTCGGTGATGCCGAAGAAGCTCAGCCGGTTCTCGGGCCGGACGAAGCCATGCCCTTCGTCGGGATAGTTGATGTAGGTGACGGGCAGGTTCTTGGCCTTCATCGCGGCGACGATCTGGTCGCTTTCGGCCTTCACGACGCGCGGGTCGTTGCCACCCTGCCCGATCAGCAACGGTTTCCGGATGGCATCGACGCGGCTGATCGGCGACTGCGCCATCATCCGCTTCAGATCCTCGGGCTTACCCGGATCACCGATATGCTTGTAGAAGGTGCCTTCGAGGATCGGACGCCAATAGGCCGGGAAGCTCTCCATCAGCGTCTTGAGGTTCGACGGGCCGACGATATCGACGCCGCAGGCGAAGCTGTCGGGGGTGAAGGTAAGGCCGACCAGCGTTGCATAGCCGCCATAGGAGCCACCGAAGATCGCGACCTTGTCCTTTGTCGTGATGCCGCCCTTCACCGCCCAGTCGACCGCATCGAGCAGGTCCTGGTGCATCTTGCCCGACCATTCGCCGATCGCCGCGTTGATGAAGCCCTTGCCGAAGCCGGTCGAGCCGCGATAATTGACCGACAGCACCGCATAGCCGCGGTTGGCGAGCCATTGGTGGGTGCTGATATAGCCGTAGCTGTCGCGCGCCCAGGGGCCGCCATGGACGGCGAGCACCAGCGGCACCGGCTTGTCGGGCTTGCCATCGTTGTTGGCGTCCGCCCCGGCGGGGAGCGTCAGATAGCTGACCAGCGTCTTGCCGTCGCCGGACGGAATCTCGACCGGCCACAGCGGCCGCAGCTTGTAGGCCGCAAGGTCCGGCCGCGTCTCGTAGAGCTTGGTCAGCGTCTTCGCCTTGCGGTCGTAGATATAGGCGGTCGCCGGCCTTTCCGCCGCGCTCGCCGCAACGATCAGCTTCGACCCGTCATCGGTGGCCGAGGTGATCGCGACCTCGCCCGGCAGCTTCGACCTCAGGAACTCGAGATCCGCCTTCGCCGCGGCGTTGAGCGGGGTCCACTCGTTCTTGAGGTAATTCACCGAATAGGCGATCGGCTCATAGGTATCCGGATCCGTGAGCAGCCCGGCGATATCGGCCTTGTCGCTCGCCGCGATCACCTCGGTCTTGAGGGTCGCCACATCCATCTTCACCAGCGCCGCCTTGTCGCGCCCGCGGCTGTCCGCCCAGTAGAGGACGCTGCCATCCTTGTTGAAGCCGACCGGATTGGTGGTGAAGAAATCCTCGTTGGCGATCGCGAACGCCTCCGCCCATTTGCCGTCCGCACCGAGCCGGAAATATTTGCTGCCGCCGCCGGGCACCTGCTGGAAGGCGAAGCGCGGCTTCAGCTGATTGTCGGTGACGAACCCGCCATAGCCGGGATTTTCCATCACCAGCTTGCTCGCACCGGTCTTGTAATCGACCTCGTAGAGATCGAAGAATTGCGGATTGCGGTCGTTGAGGCCGATCAGCACGACATCAGGCCGTTCCTTGCTCACCCCCTGGATCTGCGCGCGGACCTTGTCCCCCGCCTTGGTCAGCGCGACGTCCTTGAGCGTTGCGATCTCGACCGAGTGGACGCGGAAATTCTCGTTCCCGCCGCTGTCCTGAAGATAGATGATATGCGCGCCGTCGGGTGCCCAGAAATAGCTCTGCAACCCGCGTTTGCTCTCCCTGGTCACCGCCTTGGCTGCGCCGAGATTGCCGATCGGCGCCACCCACACGTTCATCACGCCGCCCACCGGCGCCAGCCAGCTGACATGCCTGCCGTCCGGGCTGATCTGCCCGCCGGCGCGGCTGGGATTGCCGAAGATCTTCGCGCGGGGGATGAGCGTGTCCGCACCCCCCTGCGGCGGCGTAGCGACGGCGGCGCCCGCACTCAGCAGTACGGCCCCGGACAACAACGCAATGGCAAGTCGTTTCATCGATTGATCCCTCCGTTGACCCGGCGAGCCTAAACCCGTCAGTGTGTTAATGCAATAACACGCCTATCGCACCGGCACGAAGTAGAGATGGTGGAAATCGTAGCTGAAGTCGGCGAGGGGAGAGAGCGCCTTCATCTTGACGCCGGCGACCTTGCCGTCGGCCACCACAAAGCTGACCACCGCATCTTCGCCCGCCCCGGCAGGGAAGCGCGTGCGGAACGTGTCGGTGCCCCAGGGTTCGAGCGCACTCTTGAACACCGGCGTCGGCACGAAATCGATGTGCAGGCGCGCCGCTTGCCCCCGGCCCTTGGCGGTGACGACGATGTCGCCATACCAGGCATCGCGGTAGCGCCCCGCATAGGCCGACAACGGCAGGCTCGGCTTGCCTTCGGGCGGCCTGGCCTCGCCTGCGGCCAGACCCGCAATCGCACTGTCCTGCGCCTGCTTGGTGCGCGCGACATAGCTTCCCACCCAGTCATAGGCCGGAGCGCCCAGCAGATGATCGAGGATCGCGTTGCGGATCCCGCCCGACACGCTGTCTTCGGTATTGCTGAGCACGACGACGCCGATCCCGGCAGACGGGATCATCGCGGTCTGCGTCACCTGTCCCGACAGGCCGCCCGAGTGGCTGATGAGGCGGCGGCCACGGAAATCCTGGACGAACCAGCCGAGCGCATAGCCCGACATCACGGGACGTGCCGGATTGACGTCGGTCCCGCCATCGCTCGACGAGACGATCACCTGCGGCTTCCACATCTCCGCCGCCGACTCCGCGGTCCAGAGCCGCTTGCCGTCCGGCAACGTGCCCAGCGCCAGCTGCACCTCAAGCCATTTGGCGACATCCGCGACACTGGCATTGATCCCGCCAGCCGCGTCGATCAGCGGCCCTTCGTCGGGCTGAATCACCTTCATCGGGCCGATCCCGCGCGCCGGCGGCCCGAGCCGCGCGTGACGGCCGGCCACATTGGGCGTCCGCAGCATGTCGCGGGACGGCACCGCATCGGCCATGCCGAGCGGCTGGAGGATGCGCGTCGCAATGAAATCGCGCCACGACAGGCCCGACATCTTCTCGATCAGGATGCCTGCGACGATGTAGAGGATGTTGTCATAATCATAGCCCGCGCGGAAACCGCGAGCCGGGCGGAGGAACCGGAGCGCCCGCATCACCTGCGCCGCGTCGGCGGTCGATTGCGGAAAATACATGAGATCGCCGGCACCGAGCGGCAGCCCGGAGCGGTGGACCAGCAGATCGCGCACGGTGAACATGCTGGTCACCGCCGGATCGGCCATCCTGAACTCGGGCAGATATTTGACCAGCGGCTCGTCCCAGCCGATCTTCTTCTCCTCCACCAGCATCGCCAGCGCGGCGCCGGTGAACGCCTTCGAGTTGGACGCAATGCCGAAGCGCGTATGGGCGTCGACCGGATCGGTCTTGCCCATCGTCCGCACGCCATAGCCCTTGAGCCAGGGCGCCTGGCCCTTGCGGACGATCGCGACGGCAATGCCGGGGGTCTCGAACGCCTTCATGAAATTGCCGACGATCGCGTCGACCGCAGTGTCCAGCCCGGCCGGCACCTGCGCCCAGGCGGGCAGTGCCAGCCCGGCAACACCGCCCAGCCCAAGCACCAGCGCACTGCGCCGGTCAATCGTCAAACCGCTCATTGAAACCCCTCCAGATCCGTCGCTCCGGCCATCTGCCGGAGTCCATGGCGCCTCTGGAGATGACCTTGCCGCCAGCCGAACCCGGGAACAAGCCCAGGAGGGATCAAAAGCCTATGCTTCGAGCTCGACGTCCCAATAGAGCCAGTCGTGCCAGGTCTCGTGCAGATGGTTGGGCGGGAAGCGCCGGCCATGTTCCTGCAGCTGCCAACTGGTCGGCCGGATCGGCGCGACGTGCAGCGGCATCGCCGCCTGCCGCGGCGTGCGCCCGCCCTTGCGCAGGTTGCAGGGCGCGCAGGCGGTCGCGACATTCTCCCACGTCGTCCGCCCGCCCTGCGCGCGCGGGATGACGTGATCGAAAGTCAGGTCGCGCGGGCTGCCGCAATATTGGCATTCGAACTTGTCGCGCAGGAACAGGTTGAAGCGGGTGAAGGCCGGAAATTGCGACGGCTTCACATATTGCTTGAGCGCGATCACCGACGGCAGCTTGATCGCCGCGGTCGGGCTGCGCACCTCCCGCTCGTAATGGCTGACGATATCGACGCGATCGAGGAACACCGCCTTGATCGCCGTCTGCCAGGGCCACACGCTCAGCGGATAATAGGAGAGCGGGGTATAATCGGCATTCAGCACAAGGGCAGGACACCCGTCGGGATGGCGGATCAGATCGGGATGGTACATGGTCCCCCTCGTGCCCGTTACGCCTATCCGCCTCTCGCCACGAAGCGTTACGCCGTCATGACAACATATGCCGCGACTCGCGGTCAAGGGCCGCGTTCATGATTGTCACGCGTTTCGCGCCAAGTCCCACCGGACGGTTGCATTTGGGCCACGCTTTCTCGGCGATCCGCGCGCATGACTTCGCGCGCGAGCGCAATGGCCGCTTCCTGGTGCGGATCGAGGATATCGACGGCACACGCAGCCGCCCCGAGCATGTCGAGACGATCCTGCGCGATCTCGAATGGCTGGGGCTGGGCTGGGACGGCGAGGTCGTGTTCCAGTCGCAGCGGCTGGCGCGCTACGAAGCGGCGCTGGACCGGCTGAGGGCCGCGGGGCTCCTCTATCCCTGTTTCTGCACCCGCGCCGATATCGCGGCGAGCGTGAGCGCCCCGCACGGGCCGGAGGGGCCGGTCTATCCCGGGACCTGCCGGGCGCTGGTGTCGCCAGACCTGTCGCGGCCGCACTGCTGGCGGATCGATATGGCAAAGGCGCTCGCGACGGTTTCCACGCCGCTGACGTTCGAGGAGGGCGGGCAGGGCCGGATCGAGGCCGATCCGCTGTCGCACGGCGATGTGGTGCTCGCGCGGAAGGACGCGCCGGCTTCCTATCATCTAGCCGTCACCATCGACGATGCGGCGCAGCAGGTCACCGATATCGTCCGCGGCGAGGACCTGTTCGCGGCGACCCATGTCCACCGGCTGCTGCAGGCGCTGCTCGGCCTGCCCGTGCCGCGTTACCACCACCATGCCTTGCTCACCGGCGCGGACGGCGAACGGCTGGCCAAGCGGCACGGCGCCCCTACCCTTGCGGCGCTGCGCGAAACGGGCGAGGACGGGCGGGCTTTGGCGGAGACGCTGCGCCGGGGCGAACTCCCGATTGGATTCGCCGCGGCAAAGGCCTAGAGTCACATTCATGAAACTGTTCCTCATCCTGCTCCTGATCGCGGCGATGATCGCGACCGTGGTCGCGCTGGTCCGCGGCATCATCACCTTCCTCCGCGTCACCGAGGCGGATCTGAAGGGCGGCAACGGCCCGAGCGCATCGGCGCTCAAGTCGAACAAGATGATGCAGCAGCGCATCCTGTTCCAGGGTATCGCGATCGCGATCGTCGCGGTCCTGCTGTTGATGGCGAGCAGCGGCTAGAGCCTTTATTCAAAGCGGCACCGGCCCGCTCCCCCGCCCGGCCGCCCACAGGATAATGGCGCTGGGTGGCCGGGTGGGAGAGCGGGCCGGTGCGGAACCCAGCAAATGGTCAAGCTCAACAAGATCTACACCCGCACCGGCGACGACGGCACCACCGGCCTTGTCGATGGATCGCGCGTCGCCAAGCACGATCCGCGCATGGCGGCGATCGGCGATGTCGACGAGGCGAACAGCGCGATCGGAGTCGCGATCGCGGCGATCGGCGGCGGCTATCCCGCCGATCTGCTCGAAACCGTGCAAAACGACCTGTTCGACCTGGGCGCCGACCTGGCGACGCCAGGCGAGGATTTCGCCCCGGACGAAATGACGCTGCGCATCGTTCCCGCGCAGGTGACGCGGATCGAGGCTGCGATCGACGAGGCCAATGCCGGGCTCGAACCGCTGCGCAGCTTCATCCTGCCCGGCGGATCGGAGCGCGCGGCGGCGATCCACCTTGCCCGCGCGGTCACACGCCGGGCCGAGCGCACCGCCGTCGCGGCATCGCGCGAGGTTTCGCTGAACCCGCAGGCGCTGGCCTATCTCAACCGGCTGTCGGACCTGTTGTTCGTGCTGGCGCGGGCGGTGAACCTCAACCGCGGCGGCGACGTGCTGTGGAAGCCGGGCGCGAACCGTTAAGTTCTGGAATTTTCCGGAGGAAGGGCTGGAGCGGGTAGCGGGAATCGAACCCGCGTATTCAGCTTGGAAGGCTGCTGCACTACCATTGTGCTATACCCGCCCATGGAGCGCAGCATATCCCGCGAGGGGAGATGGTGGAAGGGACTTCCATCACATTCTCCCACCTAAAGGGCGCTGCGATCCTAGACGATACCCCCAAAGCTACCCCCAAATTATTTGGCTTGGGGAGTCGCTCCGGTGTCGGGGCACGAATCAATCCAGCGCTGGATATCACTTTCGAGCCACGCGACAACCCCTCCCCCAAGGTCTTTTGACCGCGGGAAGGTCCCGGCGTCCATGCGCTCGTAGATGGTCGACCGACTCAGCGGCACGACGGAGAGCACCTGCTTGAGGCGGATAAGGCGGGTCACGTCGGTACTCCTTCGGGGGTTATCGCGCGGAGCGCGGAGTGGACTGCGGTCCGCGCGTGGGCGAGCTGCATCTCTGCACGCTCAACGCGCTGATCGGCGTCACACTCTCGTTTGAGCTTACGCAGCCGCTGTTCGGCCGCCCAGGTCGTTGTGCCCTCCGGGAGGTTGAGCCATGCCAAGACCTCGCGACGCAGATTGGACCACGTCTCCAGTTCTTGCTTCGCCTGCGCAACGAGCCTCGCCTTGGTGTCTTCCACATCGCGGCGCATGCGATCCCATTCGCCGTTCGCCAGCGATTTGGCGTCATCGAGCCTGCGCCGTGCCGCGACCAGATCGCGGGCGCACCTCGCGACCTCTTCGCCGAACCGCTGGCGCACAATCTCATGCTCGCGCCACAGGTCGAGCGTCCGCGGCTTCGGCTCACGGACCTCGGCAATCCGGCTGACCCCGTCGATAAGAAGCTTCATGCAGGCGTCCATCGGCAAGGAAACCGGCTGGATCGTGGGTCGGCGCACGTACCGCCAAACCTCCTTCTTCCGCACGATCAGGCCGCAGCCGCGGGGAATGTCGGCTGGCGTGCAGAGGCCATCCGGCACCGCGAAGGTCACAGACGACGCGAACGCCAGGTAGGATTGCCACTTCCCCGAAGTCGTATCGGACCGGAGGTCCGAGCGTGAAATCTTGATCTCGTATGCCGTCGGTCGCGGCTTGCTATAGCTGCGCTCCAGCGTGAACACGTCCGGCCGGGGCGAGCCCGACGGCCCGAGCTGCATGTCGAGCCACGTCATCCGGTTCGCGCAGCGCAGGTGCCCAGCGAGATCTTCGGCGAGGCCGTCGTGCGTCCAGCCGTGCGGTTCAGCCATTGCCGAGCTCCCGCGCGTCGAGCGCTGACCTGACCTGAGCATCCCACGCCGCATTTCGGGCGTCGAGTTCGTCGGCCAACACCCGAAGCGTCCAAGCCGCAAAGGCGCCGCCCGTTGCGCCAGTGGGCCAGTAGACGACATAGCCATCGTCTCCGGTCACGAAATCGCCCTTGCTGTCCGCCATTTCTACGATGCGACGTATCTCGCGCGCATTTGCTTGCGTCTCTGGTGTGGAGGTCTTGAGGGCGCGAATAGCCTTGGCAGCGTCGCGAGGCTGCATGTAGCCCGGCATCGCGTCCGCAATCCGTGCCGCCTCTTCGAGCACCGCCTCCCTATCTACCGATCCTTCTTCCTCCCGTGATGGCGTAGTATCGGTGGCGTCCGCGACGTGGGCGCCCCATGCGTCATACGCGGCACCGCGGGTGTCGCCGCTGAACTGCACGCCGCATCCGCAATAACCGACGTAATCGCCCTGTGGCTGCGGCCAGCAACCGGTCGGATAGTGCTGGCGGAATTGCTGGACCCGCTCCTCTGTTGGTGCAGGGCGGCTTTCGAGGGCGGCGAGGGCTGCCTTGATGTCGTCAAGCGAAGGCGGCGCTGGATAGATCGTCGGCCCACCCCAGTTCGGGGCGTCTTCGTACTGGCTGACATACTTCCGCAACCGGGTGACAATGCTCATCGGAATTCCTCGAACGGCTGGTCGCCCTTGACGTAGAGCGGGTGGCGGGGGTGGCGCTGGACGGTGCGACCGAGCGAGACCACGCGGACACCGGCTGCGAAGGCCATGTCCATCACGATCGCGTCGCGGCCCAGATGCCCGCCGTGTGCGCCCCAAGCGGCCAGCACGGGCAATTTGAGACCCGCCGCCTCGGCTAGCATCGCCCGGAGCGTCTCATCGTTCTGGGGCCCCACCGGATCGTCGGCGGCGCGCATGTCGGCCGGCTTGGTCGCCCGAAAGGCGAACAGGTTGAAAACGCGGCACCCGCCAAACCCCTCGCGCCCGGCGAACGCCATGCAGCGCTTGATCGTCGGATCGTCGATCGCGGCATCCGCCGTGCTGGGGTTGAGCATGATGATCGGAAGCGGCGGGATGAACGCCGGCGCCCAGACCCGCGACAGGGAATAGCGGTATCGACCGCAAGCGCTGATATCGGCGGCGCGCGTGATGAAAAGTCCGGTCACAGCCAGCTCTCCCCGTCGCTCACGATCGCGATGCGCGCGCCTGGGTAGAGATGGAGGAATAGGGCCGACCAACCGTAGCCGCTGGACTGACCATCCCAGTGCCCCAGATCGGCGGACGGGGCATAGCTGCTGCCAGTGCGCCGCTTGTGCAGAACGGCCTCGCGGCGCCCGTGCGTGCGGTTCAGGATGAGCGCCAGCGATGCGACGATCGCGCGCCCTATCGTCCACTCCTCGCCTCGCTCGCGGACGTGCCGTCCGTGTTTGATGATCGGCGGCCCCCACAGCATCGCCAGCGCGCCCAGTCGCCACCGCCGCTCCTCGCGCACGAAGTCACGATACATACGCCAATCGTCCGCTTCGGACATGAACTCGCCGTACGGACCGGTGGCCCGCCTGATCTCCGAAGGGCGCCCGGTCCACGAGCTGCTATCGATCACGCTGCGCATGACGCCTCCTGCTCCGGCTCGATGCGCCGCAGCGCGTCACGAAAGCGGATTGCGCGCTCGAACTCTTGGGCGCGGACGGCGTCGTCGAGCAGGCGCCGGAGGCGGCTTATCGCCGTCAGGCGCGGTATCGCGCGGCGCGGCATGGCGCTCGGGTCGCCCTCGAACAGTTTGTAGCTCGACAACTGGCGCAGATCGCCGCGGCCGGGACCGAACGTCACCAGCCACATGCCGTTGATGCCGCCGTAGCAGCGTCCGCGACGGACCCGCCCGTCGAAGTCACGGAACAGGCGGGTCTCGCCCGACTGGATCAGTCGCCCGCCGGCGTCGGTTATGCGCCAGCTCTTTCCGCCCAGCTGCTCGGTGGAGGACCATCCGTCCGGACCATCGCTATAGCGGCCCTCGAAATATCCCTTCGGGTCGAGCCGGTGCCGCGCGGCTTGAAACGAGAACCCAGCATCGTCGAGCGCATCGAGCGCCGCCCGGAGCGCGACCTCGTAGGCCTTCCCGATCAGGTACGGCATCTTATCGCGCTTATCGAAGTCATAGCGCCCGCCGTTGCGATTGACCATCACGACATTTTGGAAGAACTCGAACGTGAGCCCGGCTGGGTGCGCCTCGGTCGCGACGAACAGGTCGCCGCTCGGCGTCTGACGGCGCCCCATGCGATGATATTTGTTGAGGGTGCGATAATGCTCATTGTCGATCCGCGGGTCGGTGGTGAAGGTGAACCCCTTGGCCTTGAGCGCGCGGATGACGGCCGAGAGTGTCTTGTAGTCCGGCTTGGTCCATCCAAGGTGCGGCTCGACTTCGTTCGTGCGGCTGGCGACGTTGATCGAGGTGTCATGGAGCCTGTAGGTACGATTGTTCATCGCTCGACCTCCGGCCGCGCGACCTGAATATCGACGTCCATCCCGACGACCGTCCGAACAGCCTCGGCGATCGCAGTCGCGTCGATATGGACGGCCTGCTGCGGGTCCTCGACCTTGATCGATGCCGACAGCGACGGCGTCTCGAACAGCGCAGCGGGGAGCTGCAGCTTGAGGTTCAGGGCGCGTTCGTTGCGCGCGAGGTTGGGATAGCCCGCCGAGACGCGGACGCTCGGCCGGTCGCTGCCACCCTGCCCCCGGCCAATGGTCAGCCAGAAGTCGAGGATGAGCGTCGTCTTGCCGCCCGCGCGACTTTCGTGCCCGAAGCGTCCGCTCATCGACAGACCCTCCGGAAAAGCGCGGCGCAAATCCGCGCCCAGAAGCCGCCCGGGACGCGGGTAGCCAGCCAGCGGGCCTTGTGACCGGCATGGCGCTGCGAGAGCGCGCGCTGAAGGTCGGTGCCCCGAAGGTCCGACAGCCGCGCGGGGGCGTTGAGCAGCTCCTTCACAGCAGCGCCACCAGCAACCCGAGCGCGATCACGCTCGGTACGGCCGCGACCAGCGCCACCTGCGTTCCCGCGGAGGGCGCACGTACCAGCGGCGGCTTGCACGTCGGGCAGCGGCACAGGTCGTCACAGATCGGATTGCGATGGTCGACGACGATCGACCCGGCGCCGCGGTGCGGCATCAGCGCGGTTTCATCCATAGCTTGTCCCCTCCGGGCGCCACGATGAGCGCCCGCGTTCTGTCCTTCCGCCACGCAAGCAGCGGACATTCGATGAGTTTGATTTCGGGCGCGCCGTCGCCGGGAGAGTGGTGTCCGACTTCGAGGGCTATCGTCACTGTCTCGACGCGCTCCGGGTCCCTGAGCCGCGCCACGACGGATCCGGCCCATCGTTCGCGGGAAGCGCGCGCCCTCTCCAGCTCACGCCCCAAGGTTGCCAGCTGGGGAGCCGTCCACCGTGAGCCGATAACCGGCGCACCGTGCCAAGGGCTCGTGCTGGACGGCGTCACGACCGGCCCGGAACGCAGCGCCGCGTCGATCTCGGCTCGGGTGAGGCGGCTGGTCATCGGGTCAGGCCGCGATCTTCTCGATATCGACGCCGACGATGCGGACCGTACGACCGGTCTGCTTGAGCGTCACGCGGTCGAGCTCGATCAGGTCGCGACCAATCTTGCGGCGCTCGCGAAATGCATAATTCTCTGCAGTAGCGAGCGAGCGTGTCTCATGCTCGCGCGTCTCACCTGACGCGAAACGGGTAACAACCCGGTGCGTCTTCGGCGCTGCCAGTGCTGCGGCGATCAGGGGGTGAACGTCGTTCATCGAATTTCTCCGTCGTCACCGTCTTGCGTGTCGCCGATGGGCGACAGATCAGGTGCCGTTGGAGCCGTATCTACAAAAGTACGGTAGCTCAGTCAACAGGAGTTTTGTAGTTCAATCGTCCGGCGGTAGGTAATCGGGCCAGAAGCCGCTATCCTCACTGCGCTCGACACTTGGAGCTTCCGTCCCGTCTGCATCTTCAGCCGGCAGGGTCGGGCGTCTGTCGACGCCCACTCGGGCGACGGCGCCGCAAGTCGCGAGGTCCTGAAATATCGCATGCAACTCGCGGCCTTCCCGAAGCAGCTTTCCGACGAAGATCGCACGCTGCGACGCGACATATCCGATCTGGAACCCACGAGCGCTGAACACGGCGACCGCATGCTCATCGAACGGGTTCTTCGGCTCGGGGCGAAGCTCAAGCGGCTCGCCGCGATTACAGAAAGCAATCTCGCTCCTCCGATTGCCGCCATCGGCATTCGGGTGGTTCGCGCCCACGACGGCAACAGAGAACTCGCGGTGCCGCATGCGCGGCGAGCCTACTACATTCGGCGCGCGATCCAAGCTACCTTGCCGATGATCCGCACGTCAGCCGGATCCGCGTCTTCTGGCGGATAATCGGGATTGGCGGAGAGGAGGACCAGCTTGCGCCGGCCATCGCGCATGACCGAGCGGACGCGCTTAATATAGCCACTCCCCGCGTATTCTAGCGCGTAGATGGTATCGCCGAGGTCGATCCGCGTCGCCGAGGTATCGATCAACACCAGATCATGCTTGAGGATCAGCGGCTCCATGCTGTCCCCGAAGCCGGTGGCGATAAAGAGCTGCTCTGTCGGCGCGTGCGTAATCGCCTGGATGAAGCTCAGGTTGAAGGGGATGAGTTCGGCCGAGCGATGCTCCTCGATCGCGGCACCGTGGCCCAGCGCGAACCGGATATCGAGCTTGCGGATATAGACAAGCTCGTCGCGCTTCTCTGTATCGGCAGCCCTTTCCGGTTGACCTTCCTCGAAGGCCATGCGGACGTACCGGAGCCATTCGGGCAGGCGCTTCGCCTTCCCGGGCTGCTCGAAATCGGAAATCGACTGCTGTCGCAGCTTAAGCTCGCTGCCCTCACGACGGGCGATCTCGCGTGCGATGTTCGCGAGCGTCGTGGTTGACCAGCCGCGCTTAGTGCGCTCCCGGACCAGCCAGCCGCGCCGCGCCTCTACTTCTTCCGCCGAGCTCATGACACCATGAGCTACAAAGATTCCTGTAGAACCGCTCCTACAAAACTCCTGTTGCATTGCCTACCGCAATCCTGTAGCGATGCGAACCATGATGGCGCATCCACACCACGAAGCGTTCAAGACCGCACTGGCGCGGGCAGGCAATAACCAGAGCCTGTTCGCGCGCGAGATCGGAACGTCGCAGCAGCGGGTCTCGTACTGGCTGCTCAACGGCCGGGCGTTGCCCGGCGAGTTCGTCCTTCCCGCCGAGAAGGCGGGATTTGGATCGCGCCACGATATCCGCCCGGACCTGTATCCGCGCGAGGCGGTGGCCGCATGACCTGCGCCCGTTGTTCCGTCACCCTTTGCAGTTGCCCCGATGCCGTCTGGCGTGGGGCGACCTCCAACGACCTCGCAGCGCGTGGGGCGCGCGAGACGGGCGCGGGGCTGTTGCCCCCTTGCGGCTCCGCGCCCGGTGTCGATCCGATGTTCCATGCTCATTCTGCTACCGCAACGGAGGCGCGCCATCATGTCTGCTGAAGCCGATTTGGCACGAGATGTCGTGGACCGTCAGGTGCAGATGTTCGCCATGTTCGTCGGACCGGGGCTGACGACGACCCGCGCGGCGCTCGCCGCGGCGTCGAAGGTCCCCGACAGCACGCTCAAGAGCTGGGCGAACGGCGCGGCGATGCCGCTGTGGGCCGTGATGCACCTTCGCCGCTTCCTGCCGCCCGAGGCGATCAACATGCTAACGGAGCCTGCAGGGCTGCTTTTCGCCGGGATCACGCCGTCGGACTCCGATTGGGACGAGATCCTTCATGGCGCCGCCGGTCTGACCTTCGAAATCGTCGAGGCGAAGAAGGACGGCATTTGCCACCGGGACAGGGACAGGCTCCGCGGGCGCGCTCGCGCCCTTGCCGCGGACCTCGCTGACGTGATCGAAGACTAGGAACAATCGAACCGGCCGGACGCCGGGAGGGAGTTGAAACATGGATGCGCTGAACAGCGCCGGGGCCGCGATAGCGGTTTCGGCGAACGCCACCGGCTTGCCCGCGTCCGGGCAGCCCTACGCCTCGCTCGAGGACATGCAGGCATGGGCGGAGGGTGTAATGGCCCGTGCCCCGGACCTCATCATCGGGGAACCGGCTCGGCCGTACCTGCGGCGCTGGTGGGTGGTGCCCCGCAACTATGCGGCGAACACGTACCTGCACGAGATCCTTCGCAGCGACGACGACCGCGCCGGGCACGATCACCCGTGGCCCAACGCCTCCTACGTCATTTTCAGCGGGTACGAAGAGGTCATCTACGATCCGCTTCAGCCGTGGATCGAGGTCGATCGCGTCTGGCGCGGGCCGGGTTCGTTCGTCGCCCGCAAGGCGACCGATACGCACCGCCTGATCGTGCCCGACGGCGGCCGGTGCATTTCGCTTTTCACGACGGCGGCGCGCGAACGGGATTGGGGCTTCTGGTGCCCGGACGGCAAGGGCTGGGTTCACTGGCGCGACTTCACCGGCGGCGATGCCGGCGAGATCGTGGGCCGCGGATGCGGGGAGGCCGATCATGGCTGACGCCGCGCTCGCGCCCCGGAAGGGCTATGGCCATGGCGGGTCGCTTCGCCGGTTCGAGAGCATCGAGGCCCGCGGTCACCGCGTGCGGATGGCGGACGATCACCCTGCGCTGGTCGAGGGCCGGACGATCATGCCCGCCCGGGTCTTCCAGCCGGATGAGGTCCAGCGCCTTCTGATCGACGGCGTCAACAGCCGGAAGATCGGCCGCCGCGTGATGAAGGGCCGGTGGAAGGGCTTCCCGATCTTCACGCTCACGCTGGAGGAGCGTGCGACATGCCCGCGCAGCTGTGCCGAGTGGCGCACCTGCTACGGCGCGAACATGCCGTTCGCCCGGCGCATCGCGCACGGCCGGGAACTGGAGGCGGCGCTGTGGGCCGAACTGGCGGAGAAGCAGCGCACGCACCCGAACGGGTTTGCCGTGCGCCTGCATGTGCTGGGCGACTTCTATAGCCTTGAGTACGTTGCGCTCTGGATGATGGCGCTGGCGCGGTTCCCCGCGCTGCACGTCTTCGGCTTCACCGCCCGCCATCCCGAAACTGACCCGATCGGCCGCGCGCTCCGCGACATGGTCGAGGCCGACTGGAGCCGCTTTGCGGTCCGCTTCTCCGGTGTCTCGCGGGACAGGGGGGGGTCTGTCGTTATCGAGCGCGGCGAGGACACGCCGCACGTCGTGTGCCCCGCGCAGACCGGCGGCACCGACTGTTGCGCCACCTGCGCGCTGTGCTGGCACAGCGACCGCACCATCGCCTTCTGGAGGCACTGATGGCGCGGACCTGCACGGATTGCGGCGCGCCGATCGGCGTCAAGAGCAAGGGCCGGTGTCGTCGCTGCGCCTGCATGCTGATGAACACGGATCCGACGATCATCGCCCGGCGTGAGAAGACGAACGACCGGCATCGGCAAGACCCCGCGTTTCGGGCGCGGCACGCCACCGCCTGCCGGGAGGCGAAACTGCGCCAGATGCAGGACCCAGCCTTTCGCGAGCGGATGGTCCAGCTCGGTCACGCGCACGGCCGCGCGAACTTCCATCATGCCAACACGCCGGACGCGCGGGCGCGCGCCCACCGCGAAATCCGCCGCCGACTGCTCGCCTGGTGTCCCGAAGAATTCTGGGACCTGAACCGGACGCTCAAGCGGGCCGGATACCGGCTCCCTGATCGCCAGCGAATGATCCGCGAACTGATCCCCGGCACCGCCGAGCGCAGCCGTCTGGAGATCGCGAACTTCACGTTCAAGCAACAGCTCCGCGTCCAGCGCGAACGCGAACAGGCGTACTGAGCATGACGCCCGGCCTCACCGCACCCCGCTCGCGCCCCGTCGCCGGACCGCTCCGGCCGCGCGCCCGCGACGGCTCCTACCCCTTCCTCAATCACCGCACCGTCGCCGAGATCCGCGCGGCGGCCGGTCAGCACGAGCGAGAGCAGCATGCCTGAACCGACGACGGCCAGCGACTATCAGGCGTTCCTCGAGGCGAAGGTGCCGACTGCACCGCGCGCGGGCTTCGACTGCGATCTCGACGAGGTGCGCAGCCATCTCACCGACGGCCGCGAGATGAAGCCGCATGTTCGCGCCATCGTCCAGTGGGGCGTGCTCGGCGGCCGCCGAGCATTCTTCCTCGCCTTTGGCCTCCACAAGACGATGATCCAGCTGGAGACGGTCCGGATCGTCGCGGCAAAGGCCGATGGTCCAGCGCTGATCGTGTTGCCCCTCGGCGTCCGCCAGGAGTTCTTTGCGGACGCTGAGTTGCTCGGCACGAAGGTCGCGTTCTGCCAGAGCGACGCCGAGATCGCACCGCTGATGGATCGCATGGCGTGGCCGGCCGGTCAGATGCCGATCATCCTCACCAACTATGAGAGTGTCCGCGAGGGCAAGATCGATGTCAGCCGCTTCAAGGTGGCAAGCCTCGATGAAGCGGACATCCTGCGCAGCTTCGGGTCGAAGACCTATCAGGAGTTCTTGCCGCTGTTCGAGGCGGTGCCCTTCCGGTTCGTTGCGACAGCGACGCCCAACCCCAACCGGCACAAGGAACTGATCCACTATGCCGGGTTCCTCGGCATCATGGACACGGGTCAGGCCCTCACCCGGTTCTTCCAGCGCAACAGCGAGAAGGCCGGCGACCTAACCCTCTACGACCACAAGGCGGATGAGTTCCGGCTGTGGCTGAACAGCTGGGCGTGCTGCGCGAACCGTCCGAGCGACCTGGGGTTCAGCGATGACGGCTATGTCCTGCCCCCGATCGAAGTGCGCTGGCACGAGGTGAAGGCGGACATCGGCGCGGCCGGGACCGACAGCCGCGGCCAACACCGCTTGATGCGCGGCGCGGCGTTGGGCGTGGTCGATGCCGCCCGGGAGAAGCGCGCGACGCTCCACGATCGCGTTGCGAAAGTGGCGGAGATTGTCGCTGCCTCCCCCGCCGATCACTTCCTGATCTGGCACGACCTCGAGGACGAGCGGAAGGCGCTGGCCGCGGCCGTGCCCGACGCCGAGTTCGTCTATGGCGCCCAGCCGCTCGGGCCGCGCGAGAACATCGTTGAGCGGTTCAAGGAGGGCCTTCTCCGCAACCTCGGCGCAAAGCCGGTGATGCTCGGCGCCGGCGGCAACCTTCAGCGCAATTGCCATCGCGCGGTGTTCACGGGCGTCGGCTTCAAGTTCCGCGACTTCATCCAGGCTATCCACCGCATCCAGCGGTTCGGCCAGCTGGAGCCGGTCGGCATCGATATCGTGTTCGCAGAAACCGAGAGCGAGGTCGTCCGCGATCTCAAGACGAAGTGGGCGCAGCACGACGAGATGGCGGAGCGGATGAGCGGCATCATCCGCCAATTCGGGCTCCAGCATGACGTCGCGCTCGCCAACCTCAAGCGCTCGATCGGTGTCGAACGGCGGGTCGAGGGCGGTGACCGGTGGACGATGGCGCATAACGATTGCGTGGATGAGGCCGGACGGCTGGAGCCCGGATCGGTGGATCTGATCGTCACGTCGATCCCCTTCTCGAACCATTACGAGTACACCCCAAGCTACAACGATTTCGGCCACACGGACGACGACGCGCACTTCTTCGCGCAGATGGATCATCTGACCCCGAAGCTGTTCGCGGCACTCGCGCCCGGGCGGCTGGCCTGCATCCACGTCAAGGACCGGATCCTGTTCGGGTCGGTGACGGGTGAAGGGGTGCCGACGGTCAATCCGTTCCATGCCAAGGCGCTGTTCCACTACCTGCGACACGGCTTCCAGTTCCTCGGCATGCGGCACGTCGACACCGACGTCGTGCGCGAGAATAACCAGACCTATCGGCTCTCCTATGGCGAGATGCTCAAGGACGCGACCAAGATGGGTTGCGGGTCCCCGGAGTATATCCTGCTGCTGCGCAAGCCACAGTCGGACCAGTCGCGCGGCTATGCAGACAAGCCGGTGCGCAAGGAGCGCGGCGATTACAGCCTCGCCCGGTGGCAGGTAGACGCCCACGCCCATTGGAGGAGCAGCGGCGACCGCCTGCTGATGCCCGAGGAATTGGCCGACGACACGCTGGCCGATCATGTCGAGCGGTTCGCGGCGATGCCGATCAAAGCGCTCGTGAAGGCGTTTCGCGAGCAGAGCCGGGACATCGTCTATGACCACGAGGCGCATGTCGCGATCGGCGAGCGGATCGACGCGCGCGGCGACAGCGACGGCCGGGGACGCCTCCCGCGCAAGTTCATGGCGCTGGCGCCTGGCGCCACGGACCCGACCATCTGGGACGACGTTGTCCGGATGCGGACGCTCAACGCAGAGCAGGTTCGCCGCGGTGCCGAAAAGCACGTCTGCCCGCTCCAGTTCGATATCGTCGATCGGCTCATCAACTTCTACTCGATGCCGGGCGAGCTGGTGTTCGACCCCTTCGCGGGGCTCGGCACGGTCCCGCTGCGTGCTGTGGAGCTTGGCCGGCGCGGGTATGGGAGCGAGCTGAACCCGCTCTATTTCGGGTTCGCCTGCGAGTACCTGCGCAGCGCGGCGGCGAGCATCGCCCAACCGAAGCTGTTCGACCTCCTCGGTGCAGAGGCGCAGGCGGCATGAGCGGCGCGGAAAACAAGATCGTCGTGCGCTTCCCCGTGCGTGCATTGAGGATCGGCATGCTGACCCGCGCCGCGGAGCTTATCGGCCCGGCGCGCCTTGCCGCTGCGCTCGACATTCAACCCCGCTCGCTCCGCGCGAAACTGTCGTCCGATCGAACCATCGGTGACAGCGACCTTGCCCGCACGGCGGAGGCGCTGGACCGCCTGGCAAAGGTCGCTGCTGCGCAGGCCAGCGCGATCCGGAGAATCCTGCCCGACGGCAAGGAGGCTTCGCAGTGATCGCCGCGCTCGAACGCCTCTGGTTCCGCTTCCGGACCCGCGCACTACGCCGGCGGCTGGACATCGCCCTTGAGATCCGTCGCCGCCACCGCGCCGACCGGCAGGCCGCGGCAAAGCGCGCGGCGAACACCCGTTTTCAACATCGAATGGAGGGACTTACGCGATGAGCGACAGCATTTCCGCTGAACAGCTTCGCCAGTTCATCGAGCGCATCGAGCGGCTCGAGGAGGAGAAGAAGGGCATCAGCGACGACGTCAAGGACGTCTATAACGAGGCCAAGTCGAGCGGTTTCGATGCAAAGGCGATGCGGACCATCGTGCGCCTGCGCAAGCTGGAGAAGCATCAGCTCGACGAGCAGGATGCAATCCTCGAAACGTATCGCGCCGCGCTGGGGATGTCGGCATGAGCGGCCTCCATTTCGTGTGCGAGGGCGCGATCCTCGGCAAGGCCCTTCGCGACGTCCGCAATGTCGTCGAGCGTGCCAATACGATCCCCATCGTCGGTAACGTGCTGATCGAGGCGGGTGAGGGCGTCGTCCGCCTGACCGGGACCAACTTCGATATCCGGGCGACGCGCGAGATCGCCGCGGAGATCACCGCGGCCGGGTCGATCACCGTCCCCGCGCACCGGTTTGCCGACATGGTGACGGCGATGCCGAGCGGGTCGCAGGTCGAGGTCAAGCTCGCCGGCAGCCAGCTCCAGTTGCGGGGCGGCCGGGCGACGTTCAAGCTCCCGACGCTCGATGCGGAGGCGTTCCCGCCGCTCCCGTTCGGCGAAAGCGTCGCTTCGATCACGATGCCCGCGGCGACCGTGCGCGGCGCCATCGACACGGTGCGCTATGCCATGGCGCCGGACATTGCCCGGTTCTGGCTCAACGGCATCTTCGTCCACACGGACGACCCGGCGCAGCTGAAGGTCGCGGCGAGCGATGGCGACCGCGTCCTGGCCCGCTGCGCGCTCCCGATGCCGCTGGGTGGTGAGGCGGTGCCGCCGTTCATCATCAGCGCGGGGCTCGTGGACTTGCTCCGCCGCACGCTGGGCGACGCCGATACCGACGTCGAGATCGACTTTTCGCCCGAGTGCGTCCGCTTCGCGTCGGACGGCCTGACGATCATCGGCAAGGCCATCGACGGCTCCTTCCCGGACTATCAGCGCATAATCCCGGCCGGGAACGGTACGCTCATCAAGATCGATCGAGATGCGCTCCGCGATGCGGTCACGCGCGTCCTGCTCGCCGGCGACGACAAGGCGTCCGGCGTCCGGCTGGAGGTCGAGAAGGACCGGCTCACCATCTCGCGCGGCGATGCCGCGTGCGAGGGACGCGAGGAAGTCCCGTGCGAGACCGCCCTTCCGGACGGCCCCCGCCAGTATGGCTTCAACGGCCGGTGCCTGAAGGATTCCATCGACGCGCTCGATGTGGATGCCCTTGAGGTCGCGCTCGGCGATCCGGCGCTCCCCGCCCTCATCACCAGCACCGCCCGGCCCGACGCCTCGCTGGTGCTCATGCCAATGCGAATTTGAGGAGGCTGATATGCCAAAGGTGTTTATCGACGTTCCGGTCAGCGACCTTGTTGAGGCCCTCGGCCTTGAGCGTTTGCCTGTGGATTCCACGCTGCGCCCCGGGCAGCTCGCCGTCGAGATGGAGGTGTCCGTCGATCAGGACGTAATCGATGACGAGGCGACGGAAGTCGAACCCGAGCCGATCCGGATCGATGAGGGCGACCTGCGCGACGGGTTCCGCGCGCTGTTCGCTGGCGACCTCCCACTCGCCCGGACCTTGCTCCAGCGAGCGATGGACGATGACGACAACGCCAAGCGCGTCATCGAGGAGGAGCTGCGCGCGGCTGGGCGGAAGCGGGCGGCGTGATCTCCTACATCGACATCTGCTCCGGCATTTCAGCACCGACGATGGCGTGGAAGCCGCTCGGCTGGCGCGCGCTGTGCTTCGCGGAGATCGATGCCGCGCCCCGCGCCGTGCTCGCGCATCACTATCCCGACGTGCCGCTCGTCGGGGACTTCACCGAGATCGAAGGCGATGAATATGGAACAGCCGACCTCATTGTTGGCGGCACCCCCTGCCAGGATTTCAGCGTCGCCGGACAGCGCGCGGGCGTGGGCGGCGAGCGTGGCAACCTCACGCTCGAATATGCTCGCCTTGCTCGGCGCTCGCGCGCCCGGTGGCTGGTATGGGAGAACGTCCCCGGCGTGTTCTCGCTTAACGGCGGTCGCGATTTCGGCGCCGTCCTCGCCGAGTTCGCCGGATACCCCGAAGGAACCGTCTTTACCCCCCCCCATGGCGGTTGGCGAAATTCTGGCGTCGTTGCCGCTGCCCGGCCCGACAGTCACGGGCTCGCATGGCGAGTGCTTGACGCTCAGCACTTCGGAGTTCCCCAGCGACGGCGCCGCGTCTTCGTTGTCGGATATCTTGGAGACTGGCGACGTGCCGCCGCGGTACTTCTTGAGCGGGAGGGCCTGTCGGGGCATCCTGCGCCGCGCCGCGAAGCGCGGCAAACCGCTCCCACCCTCCCTAGCCGACGCACTGCAGGCGGCGGACTTGGCACCGAGTTCGACTGCGACGGCGGGCTGATTGCGGCGACCGTTTCGTCCAAATGGGCCAAGGGGTCAGGCGGGCCGTCAGGCGACGAATGCCAGAACCTTGTCGGGGTTCCACAAGCGTTCGACGCCAGGCAACGCGATGTTGTTCAGTATGGTGATCGGGCCGGGCAGCTCGACACCGATGCGTACTCGCAAGCCGTTTTCAGCATCACGCCGAGCAACAGCAACAAGGACTACAACGCTCGCGCTGTCGAGCGGGCGCAATCCGTCACGGCCGGAGGAAATCGGCCCAGCGCGCGCGGGGGCGACGTAGTTTGCTTTGGTGCGAAGGGCAGCGGCAACGACGTCGGGCAGATCGCCCCGACCCTCCGAGCGGGCGGGCATGCCGCCAGTCACGCAAACGCTGGTGTCATGCCGGCCGTCGCCTTCGCTCAGAACCAGCCCGACGAGCTACGCACGATGGCCGTGGCCGGTGCGCTTGCGGCCGAGCCCGGAGCGAAACAGCAGACTTATGTCGCCACTTCGCAGGTTCGACGCCTGACCCCGCGCGAGTGCGAGCGCCTCCAAGGCTTCCCCGACGACTTCACCCTCGTTCCGCGCAAGGGGAAGCCCATGGCGGACGGCCCGCGGTACAAGATGCTCGGCAACAGCATGGCGGTTCCGGTCCTTGCGTGGATCGGTCGGCGCATCGAGCTCGTCGAGCAACTGGAGGCCAGCGCTGCGTGACCCGGTGGTATCGCGCCTATGAAGGGACGGTCACGGACCCCAAGCTCGGCGAGGCCGCGTTGATCGCGGGCGCGTCGAAGTCCGTCGCCATCGCCGCCTGGCACTGCCTGCTCGAGAATGCGTCCTCAACCGGCGAATCCGGCCGGTTCACGACGAGTGCTCGACGGGTTGCAGTCATCCTCTCCGAAGCCCCTGCCACCGTCGAAGCGGTGTTCAGCGCCTTCGGGGAAGTCGGCCTCACCATCGGCGATCAGGTCGCCGCGTGGTCACGCCGCCAGTACGAGAGCGACAACAGCACCGCGCGCTCTCGCAAGCACCGGGAGAACAAGCGCAACGGCAGTGCAACGTTGCAGGGACGTTGCGCAACGCCCCCAGATACAGAAGCAGATACAGATACGGATGCTAACGCATCCGGCGCCGGGGCGCCGCCTGCGCCCCCCGAAGTGCCAAATCCCGCTGACCTGAAAGCCGCCGTCTTCGCGTCTGGCGTCCCGCTGCTCACCGCATCGGGCATGACCGACCGCAACGCCCGCTCGATGCTCGGCCGCTGGAGGCGCGACTACAAGGACGGCGCCGTCCTCGATGCCCTCTCCGCCGCACAGGGCGAGACGCCATCGGATCCGGTCGCCTGGATCAATCGAACACTGGAGGCCCGCAATGGGAGAGATCGCGACCATCGACCAAACCGCGAGAAGTATCGCGACCCCCTTCTCGCTCGCCATGTTGGAGGCGGCCATCCCGGGCTGGGTTGACCTACGCGAGCTCGATGCGAGCTTTCCGCTCGGGTACGGCCTGCCCGTCCCGGCTGGTGCCGCACCGGCGCTGCGTGAAGCGGCTGCGCTCCACGCAGCGGCCATGGCGCCCGCGACGACGGAGGAGCGTCACGCGATCCTGATGGGCCTGCGCTCGGCGACGATCCTGCGCGACGAACATGCGGACGAGGCGGAGGCGAGCCTTGCGCTGCTGCGCGTCCACCTCTCCGATGTCCCGCTCGACGTCTTGCAGGCGGCGTGCCGCGCATACTGCAACGTGCCGGGCCGCCGCTTTTTCCCCCGGTCGGCCGGCGAGCTGCGAACCTTCACCGCGCCGCTGATGTACGCGCGCACCGCCCGGGCATTTCGGCTGCGCAAGCTGGCGGATGCGGCGGAGAGGGCGGACGCCCGGCGCGCTGAGCTGGAAGCCGATCCGCTGACACCCGAGGCGATGGAGGAAATCCTTGCGTCGAACGGGCTGTCCGGGGCCTGTGCCGCGCGCATCCGCCCGGGTGGAGCCGATGGTGCAGCATGAGAACGAAAGTGGTACGAAGGGCGCGGGGATGATGATGACAGCGATCGAGCAACCGGAAGCCGCCCAGTGGTGCATCCTGCGGACCAGCCCGGGCCGCACGCTCAACCTTGCCGCCTCGCTGGCGGCGGGTGGGTTCGAGGTGTGGACGCCAGTCGAGACCGTGCTGCGACGGGTTCAGCGGGGCAGCAAGGCCAAGGAGGAGCGCGCAGCCGCCATGATGCCGACGTTCGTGTTTGCGGCTTCGGCGCACATGGGTGACCTGGCGGCAATCATCGAGGCGCCCAGCAGCCCGCATCCGCCATTCTCCCTGTTCACCTATTTCGGCCGGGTGCCGACGATCCGAGACGCAGAGATCGGATACCTGCGTGGGCTCGAGGAGCAGGCCCGCAAGCGGACCTTGCGCAAGCAGCGACACACGTTCAGCGCTGGGGAGCGGGTGACCGTGAACGATGGCGCATGGACGGGGCTGTCGGGCAAGGTGGTGGAGAGCGACGGCAAGCATGCGCTGATCTGTTTCGGCTCGATGCGACCGATCAAGATTGCCTCTTTCCTACTGAATCCGATTGGGGTAAACCGTGAACATCCCGCTCTCGGGAACGCTGCATGAGCAGCTTGGCAGGTTTGAAGGTAGGCCACGTAGCCCATCGCGCCAGCCACCCATCGACCGCCGCACGTTTGGTGCGCGCGGGCGGGGTGGCGAAGCCTGCACCGAATTTCGGCTCGCTAGTGTGAGGGTCTGATGACCAAGGATGAACTGGCCTGCCTCAAGCGCGGCGACCTCGTCCGTCACAAGCACGACAGCCGAGCCTATGTCGTCACCACCAACCACGGTGATCGGGTGACAGCTGTAGCATCGGTCGAAATGACGAACCCCGTCGAGTGGGATCGGATCGACTTGCACGGTCGCGTGCTGACCGACGTCGCGCCGGCCGAGCCGTTGGCCGACGATTGCAAGGGCTGCGGCGAGTGCCGCGTGTGCACGGCCAGCCCCTAGCCTTGGGTCCTTCCCGCGTCTCCGCCCAATGCGGGGAGCAAAGGCATGTAAGCAGCCCAGCTACGGGCTGTGAAAGGTGTCCGCACTGAAATGTCCGCGCCTTCCAAGCTGGTCAGCGTCCGCGAGTTCGCCCGCCTTGATGGCTGCGACGACAAGCTAGTCCGGCGAGCCATCAAGGCGGGAAAACTGCCAGTTTCCGAGGATGGGAAGCTCGACCCGAGCCTTGCCGGATCCGGCTGGCGCAAGCAAAACCGTCGCGCGCTGGACGGTGCGGACACTGCGAAAATGTCCGCATTGAATGTCCGCAGTGCGCGGACGCCGCGCAAGGTGTCCGCACCCACGGCCGAGCAAGCCGACGAAGCCGCCGAGGAGATGTTCTCCGAGGAAATCGAGGGCTTCCTAGATGGCGTGCTGGCCGGGAACTACGCGGACACCGCCACCGCCGAGCGCGTGAAGGAAAACGCGCTCGCCGCAAAGCATCTGCTCGCCGCCCGCCATGCGGCCGGTCATCTCGTCGAGATTGAGCAGGCCGAGACGGTGCTGTTCGAGGTAGAGCGCGGGCAGCGCGACGCCTGGATCAACTTCCCCTCGCGGATCGGACCCTTGCTGGCAGCGGAGCTTGGTGTGGATGCGGACAAGGTCGTGGAGGCCCTGACGGTCCATGTCCATCAGCAGCTCACCGACCTCGGAAACCCTCAAGCCGATTTCACCGCCAAGCGCGAAGGCTGATCGACTTCGGGCCGCCGCGCGTCGCGGCTGGGCGCCGCCGCCGCGGATCAGCGTGCCAGACTGGGCCGACGGATCCGATGACCGCCCGGGACGCATGCTCGCAAAGGAGGCGGGCAGCACGTCGGGCCGCTGGCGCACCAGCACGGTAGAGGTTGCCCGCGGCGCTATGCTCGCGGTCACCGAACCGGGCGTTCACAAGATCACGCTCATGGTCTGCACGCAGCTCATGAAGACCGCGTTCATCGAGAACACGGTCGGCTACTTCGCCGAACTCGACCCTTGCCCCATGATGATCGTGCAGCCGAAGGAGGACGCTGCCGAGAAGTTCTCGAAGGAGCGGATCACACCGCTCATTCGGGCCACGCCTTCGCTCCGCGCTATCTTCGGATACGGCAAGTCGAAGACGCGAAACGCCGACGAGACGCTACTCTACAAGGCGTTCCCCGGCGGGTTCCTCGCGCTCGAAGGCGCGGGCAGCCCCGACAACCTCGCCCGTCGCCCGCTCCGTGTCGCGCTGATGGACGAGTTCGCGAAGTACCCGATCACCCGCGAGGGCAACCCCGGCGATCTGGTTGATGAGCGCATGGCGACGTTCGCGAACTGGCTGTCGATCCGCACGTCGTCGCCGACGATCGCGGACGAGTGCTTGATCGAGGCGAGCTACAACGAGGGCGACCAGCGGCAAGCGTCGGTCGTATGTCCGCATTGTCAGCACCGACAGTTCCTTGACTTCTTCAAGCACGTTCATTGGGAGAAGGACGAGGAGAGCGGCGAGCATCGCACGGCCGGCGCCGCCATCCATTGCGAGGCGTGCGGTGAGGAGTGGTCGGAAGGCCAGCGCCTCCTTTCGCTTCGCACGACGCGCTGGCACCAGACGCGCTCGTTTCACTGTTGCGGCAAGCGGCACGATCCGCTCGAACTGTATGACCGCGCCTGGCGCGACCCCGTCGAGGGCGACAATGCGCCCAACCCGGTCGGCATAGTATGGCAGTGGTGGGCGGCGGATCGCTGGGCGGTGTATCGGGCCATCTGTCCCGATTGCGGCGGGTGGGGGGTGGACAATGAGCACGCGTCCTTCACCGCGTCGAAGCTGTTCAGCCCTTGGCCCAAGGACGCGCCGCCGAAGATCGCGGCAAAATGGATCGCGGCGAAGGACGATCCCGACAAGCGGGTCACGTTCGACAATACGCAGCTCGGCAAGCCGCATAAGCGGCAAGCTTCCAAGGAGGTTGCAGCCGAAGCGTTGGCCCGGCGAGCGGAAATCTGGCCTGGCGATGTTCCTGAAGGGGTGGGCGTGGTCACCGCTGGCCTCGATACGCAGGATGACCGGGTCGAGATCGAGTATGTCGGCTGGGGTCACGGCGAGGAAAGCTGGTCGATCGATCATGTCGTCGTGGAAGGCGACCCCGCGACGGAAGATCTGTGGAAGCGCGTCGATCGCGAGCTGCTGAGGACGTTCAAGCGCGCTGATGGGCGCGAGTTCACCGTGACCGCGGCATGCATCGATTCCGGTGGCCACCACACGCAGGCGGTCTATGCGTTCGCCAAGGCGCGGCTCGGCCGGAATATCTGGGCGATCAAGGGGCAGAGCGCTCGAAACGGCGAGCGGACGCCCGTTTGGCCGACCGCGAGACCGAGCCGAAAGCACCGGTCCCGCTTCCGGCCCGTCGTAATCGGCACCAACTCGGCAAAGGATTCGATCCGCAACCGACTTGGGCTCAATGAGCCCGGCCCGGGATACATGCACTTCCCCGCGGACCGCGACCTCGGCTGGTATGTTCAGCTCGTTGCCGAGCGTCTCATCACCAAAGTCGTCGGGGGGCGGCGGTTCACGGTCTGGGATTTGCCAAAAGGGCGCGCGAATGAAGCGCTCGACTGTCGCGTCTACGCCTATGCGGCGCTGATGGGGCTGGCGCACCGTGGAATGAAGCTCAACGCGGTCACCGAGGTCATTTCCACCGCGCCAGAGGCGCCGCGGGCCGCAAAGCCGAAGGCGACGGACGAAATCGAGCGGCCAAAGCCAGCCGCGAAGCCGCCGCGGGCGGGGAAATCGATGAACTTCGCTGCGCGCAAGGCCCGGGGAAGCTGGGTGAACCGGAGAAAAAGCTGATGGCCTGGGCACAGTCCGACCTCGACACGCTCCGCGCCGCCGCGGCCAAGGGTGTCCGCAAGGTGACGTTCGCCGATGGGCGCAGCACCGAATTTCAGGACCTCGGCGATATCATGGCCGCCATCCAAACGGTCTCGGACGAGCTGGCGAAGCAGAACCGCACCGGTCAGCGCCGCCGGCGCACCACCATCCTGCGCGTCGGGAAGTGCCGATGAACTGGATCGATCGTATCATTGGCCATATCGATCCGGTTCAGGGGCTCCGCCGCGACCGTGCGCGCCGGGCCTATGAGCGGGCGGTGCCCCCCGCGCCGTCGCGCCGGATGTTCGGCAAGCGCCGTGGCGATTTCGACCTGAACACCGGCAATCCGAACGATGCGCGGCCGAAGCGGTTCATGTCGCGCCAGGCGGTGCTGAAGCTGGTCGCCGAGAACCCGTTCGCCCGCAAGGCCATGAACGCCCTGCTCAACAGCGTCATCGGCTGGGGCATCACCGGCGCCCCGGGCGGCACCAAGGCGATGCAGCGCGCGTTCGCTGAGTGGATTAAGGTCTGCGACTACCGGAAGCGGCGCGACTTCTATGGGCTGCAGGAGCTTTGGGCGCGACATATGTTCCGCGATGGTGACGTGTTCATCGTCAAGCGCCTGGTTGCCGGGGTGGAGGGCATCCCGCTCCGCCTTCAGACGCTCGATCGCGGCATGTTGGCGACGCACAAGATCGGCAAGAACATCGAGCGCGGCATCGAGTATGATGACGATGGCGATATTGTCGTCGCCTATCACTTCCGGCGAAATCGAAAGGGGTCGAGGGCGTTCTCGCAGGAGACAGTCCGGTTTGCGGCCGAGGATGTCATCCACCTCTTCCATGACGAGTATGTCGGACAGAGCGAGGGGATCAGCGTCTTCGACAGCGTCGTCAAACGTCTGGGCGACGTCGAGGAGGGCATCGAAGCAGAGGTCGTAAAGGCCAACATTTCGGCCTGTCTCGTGGGTTTTCGCGTCCGAAAGACGGATGCAAACGCGGACGAAGACGAGAATATCGGCATGCCGGTCGATTCCGATCCGGATCGGCCGCCAGTCGAGGAGCTTGTGCCCGGCATGGTCGAGACCCTCGACCCGGGCGAAGAAATCCAGTTCTCGAACCCGCCGAAGACCGGCGGTATTGGCGATCTTGCACGGATCGCGTTGCTTGCCGGCGCGGCCGGCGTCGGCATCACCTACGAACAGATGACCGGCGACCTCTCGAACGTGAATTTCTCATCGTACAAGGCCGGGGCACTCGAGTTTAAGCGATCGGTCGGGCGCGTCCAGTACCTGACGCTCATTCCCGTCGCGCTCGATCGCGTTTGGGGCTGGTTTACGATGACCGGCTTCGAGTTCGGGCACTTCTCGAAGAAGACGGCGCCGATCACCTGGACCCCGCCCCCGTTTGAATCGATCGACCGGATCGGCGACGCGGAAGCGGATATCCTTGAGATGCAGGCCGGTCTCGAAAGTCGTGACAACCTGCTCGCCGCGCGCGGCTACGACCCGGCGACCCATATGGGGCAGATCAAGGCCGGGATCGACCTTCAGAAGAAGTATGGCCTCGCCTTCAAAGGCGATCCGTTCGCCCCGGGGCAGATGGCGGCCAGCGCGGACGGTGAGCGCGCAGACGACGCCTTGCCGACGTTCGATCCCGAAGCCCACGCCCGCGCCGTTGCGCGCCACATCCTGCGAGCCCGCGGGAAAGCCTGACAGGAGCGACCATGAAGACCGACACAGCGCCCCCGGCGCCGCAGACCCCTGCGGACGCCGAAGATCGCACGTCCGCGCTGTTGACCGCGGATGGCAAGAAGCCCCCGCGCGACAAGAAGCGCCACGCGCCCCCCATCAATGATGCGATGGGCGGCATCATGACCCGCAATCCGCCGCGCGGCGCCCCCGAAGATGCGGAGCGGCGCCAGCCACAGGTGGGCGGACAGGGTATCCGGTCTCTCGCCGTCACGCCGGAAACCTACAATGCCGAGACGCGGACGGTGGAGGCGGTGCTGTCCGCCGGGTCGGCGGTGCGGCGCTATTGGTTCACCGAAGAACTGGAGATCAGCGCCGAGGCGATCGATCTCGGCCGGGTCGATGGCGGCATCTGCCCGCTGCTCGACACGCACAACCAGTACGAGGTCAACGCCGTCATCGGTCGCATCCTCTCGGTGCGGATCGAGGACAACAAGCTCATCGGCGTCATTCAGTTCGCCGACGACGAGCGCGGCCGCGAGATCGAGCAGCGCGTGTTGCGCGGCGAACTGCGCGCCATCTCCATCGGCTACCGCGTCACTAAGTGGGTGATGACGGCGGTCGAAGACGATCACGAGACCTGGCGCGCCGTCGCCTGGGAGTTGCTGGAAGCCAGCCTCGTACCCGTTCCCGCAGATCCGAACGCCGTGGTTCGGTCAGCACATGGGACCACGCCCCACGGAGCCAACGACGAGGATCAAGACATGATTCGTAACCTCCCCGGCGGCGCGGCTCCGGCCGTCCCCGCCACCCCCTCCGTTGCCCCGGCCGCGCCTGCGCCCGAGGCTGTTCGCACCGAACCGGCGCCTGCTGCGCCCGCAGCCGCGCCGGCCGCTCCCGCATCGACGGACGCCGCTCGCGGTGTGACGGTCGCTGCGATCCGCGAGCAGTGCGCCCGCGCGCCCGAACTGGGAGACGCCTTCGCACTCGAGCTGATCGAGGCAAACGAGCGCTCGCCCCTGTCGCATGGCGACCTGATGAGCCGCGTCGCTGACCGGATCATCGGTGCTCGTGCTCAGCCGACGCTCAACGTCCGTGCCGGTGCGACGCTGACCGACGACGATGAGTATCGCGCGGCGATCGGTGCCGCGGTGATGCTGCGTGCGGATCCGACCGTACAGACGTCGCTCGCCGCAGAGGTGGTCGAAGCCGCTCGCGAGTTCCGCGGCATGTCGCTGATGGAGCTGGCGCGCGACTATCTCGGCCGCACCGGTGTCTCGACGCGCAATATGGGCCGCCTCGAACTGGCCGGCGCTGCGCTCGGAATGCGCTATGGCGCGATGACGACCAGCGATTTCGCGCTGGCCCTGTCCAACTCGGTCGGCACGCGCATCCGCGCCGCCTACGAGGCGGCACCGCAGACCTTCGGCCCGATCGTGTCGCGCGGTACGCTGCCCGACTTCAAGGAATCGAAGATCATCGGCCTTGGCGATGCGCCGCAGCTGCTGCTCGTCAAGGAGAACGCAGAGTTCACCTATGGCGCGATCAGCGACACGGGTCAGAGCTACTCGCTCCAGACCTACGGTCGCATCGTGGCAATCACCCGCCAGGTCATCATCAATGATGACAAGCGGCTGTTCGGACGCATCCCGACAATGTTCGGCCGCCGTGGCCGCGAGCTGGAGAGCGATCTCGTCTGGGGTGTGCTGCTCAGCAATCCGACGATGTCGGACGGCAAGGCCCTGTTCCATGCGGACCACGGCAACCTTGCCGCTGCGGGCGGGGCGATCAACGAGGCGACCGTCGCGGCCGGCGAGGAAGCGATGCTCACGCAGCGCAATCCTGACGGCACGCTCACCCCGGTGCGCCCGCGCTATCTGGTCGTCGGCCCGAAGAAGAAGGTCGAGGCGCAGAAGTTCCTCACCGCGGTCGTGGCGGCCAAAACCAGCGACGTGAACCCGTTCCCGGGGACCCTCGAGCTGATCGTCGAGCCGCGCATCACTGGCAACCAGTGGTTCCTCGCCGCCGATCCCGATGAGTTCGACACGATCGAACTGTCGCATCTCGACGGCCAGGAGGCGCTGTTCATTGAGACCCAGGTCGGTTTCGACGTGGACGGCGTGAAGACCAAGGCCCGCCTCGATGTCGGCGCCGCCGCGATCGATCACTGCGGCTTCTACAAGAACCCCGGCAACAACTGATCGCCGCAAGCTGAAGGAGACACGACATGCGCATGTGGGGAATCCAGCTCGCCTCCGCGGCAATGATCGCCGGGGCAATCCGCTATCCCGTCGAGGGCGAAATCCCGGTGACTGAGGCCGATGCTGAGCGACTGCTCGAGCAGGGCGTCCTCCACGGGGAGCCTCGCGATCTGTCCGCGCGCGAGGAGGACGACGAAGACGACGACCTCGATCGCCTGAAGGTCGATGACCTGAAGAAGATCGCCGCCGACGATGGCGTCGACCTGGGGGACGCGACCACCAAGGCCGCAATCATCTCCGCGATCCGCGCGCACCGCGCGGACGCGGGGGAGTAAGGAGAAAATCCGATGAAGAACTTCATCCAGCAGGGCGTCAACCTGTCCTGCATCGCCCCCTATGCGCTCAGCAGCGGGGATGGCTTTCTCGACGGGGTCGAGTTCGCCGTGGCCTCCACCGACGCTGACATCGGCGAAGCTGTCGTCGGCGTGACCGAAGGGGTGTTCGCGCTCGAGAAGGCCGCGGTGGCGATCACCCGCAAGACCATCGCCTATTGGGACAACACGGCGAAGCTGGTCACGAACGTTGCGACCAGCAACACCAAGATCGGCACCTTCCAGGCCGGCGCGCTCAGTGGCGACGCCACCGTCGCCGTGAAGCTGATCCCGATCGTCTGAGGACCCTCCCGACTGGCGGCTCGGCGAGAACCGGGCCGCCACCTTTTCCGGAGAGCGACATGCTCAAGAAAATTGTGCTGCTCGGCGCATCGATCGATGCGCTGGGCCGGTTTGCCGACGCCGGGACCGAGCTCGATGTCATCGCCGATGACGGCGCCGGCGCCGCCGATACGATCCGTGCCAGCAAGGCGCAGGAGCTGATCGACCAGCATCGCGCCGTGTCGAAATCGCAGGCCGACGAGATGGAGAAGCGGGAGGACCCGCCCATCAATCCGAACCCGCCCGTTCTCGATCCTTCCGTCGATCCCGAGCCACAGGGCAAGCGGGGCAAGTAATGCTCGATCACGAGCGTGACGCTCAGGCGGCGATCCGCGCCGTCTATGGCAGGCCGGTGGTCTATACGGGCGCCGGCCTCGACGCCGTATCCATCGTCGCCATCCGCTCGGATACGGCGGCGTCGCGCTTTCAGGGCTTCGGCGGCCGTCCCGAGGGGCTGAGCTTCGAGATCGAGCGACACCTGCTTCCCGATCGCCCCCGCAAGGGCAATCTCATCGTCGAGGCAAACGGCGCGCGCTGGTCCGTCAACGATATCGACGAATCCGATGAGATCGACAGCTTCATACTGTCGGTCCGCGAGGCGGAGCCCCAGCCATGACCCCCCTCAAGGCGATCTTCGCCGAGATTGACGCGCGCCTGGCAGAGGTGGCCGGCGACGAAGGCAGCTACGAGCGCATGCCCTCCGGCGATCCCGACTGCTTTCCCGCTCTCGCGACCTTCGACGATGGCGAAGAACCAAGCGAGCATGAGGTCGGCACCACCCGGCTCGACATGTCGATCACGGTGCAGGGCTTCGTCAGCGGGTACGGCGGTGCCGCGACACATGACGCCATGATCGACCTTCATGCCGCTTCGGTGAAAGCGCTGTGCGGCGATGTTGGCGGCAATCTCGGCAATCTGGTCGAGAGCATCGAAATCATCGGCCGCCGCCGCGTGCAGATCGCGGAACTCGCGAAGCACACCCGACTCGGCTTCGAGCAGGACTTCCAGATCTTCTTTTCCACCCGCCGCGGCGACCCGTCGCAGGCCGCATAGGAGTACGCCCACATGGACCCTGTCATTCGCCCGGCGAACGGGCTGCTGCTCGTTGCGCTCCAGACCGCGGAGGGTGTTCCCGCGACGCTCGATCCGCTGCTGCATGCCGTTCCGACCGAATCCGGCTCGTTCACCTACGCGTCGCCGTTTGCGACCGAGGCCTCGAATGAGTCCACGGGCAGCTACGTCGGTAGCGCGCCCATGGTCATCGGCCAGGAAGTGCCGCTGAGCTTCCGCAGCAAGGTCAAGGGCGCCGGGGCCGGTGTGACCTACACCTCGACAGTGAAGCCGCCGCTTCACGCGGTTCTCGCCTGCTGCGGCTGGCGGGGCCAGTTCACCGCCGCCATCGCGGCCGCGGCGCTGTCGGCGGGCACCGCCATGAGCGCGACGCTCGGCACTGGTTTTGCCGGCACCGCGCAGCTCTACACCGGCATGCCGCTCATCCTGAGTGTAGGCCCCGGCGCAGGGCAGGCGCCGCTCATCACCGACTACACTGCGGGCAAGGTCGCCACCCTGTCGGACAATTTTACGACGCCGCTCGACAACACGACCGAGGCGGCGATTCCCGCGAACTGGACCTATGCCGGGACGTCGCCGCACGATGCCGCGGCGCGCCTGACCGACCACCCGGTTGCGACCGTTGGGTTCTACGAAGACGGGAACCTGCTCCAGTGGATGGATGTTCGCGGCGTTCTCGATTTCGAGGGCGAGGCGGGCAAGGCCGCGTTTGCCGCCTTCAGCGGCACCGGCACCTATATCGGTGAAACCGTCGCCGCGGTGCCGACCAATGCCGTCGTTGCGAGCCATTCCGGCCCGATCCTGACCAAGCCGTCCAACGCACCCTCTGCTGCGCTCATCAATCGGGTCGAACTCCCGATCAGCCGCTGGGCGCTGCGCAGCGGGAGCGCGATGGAGGGAATCGCTGACGCAAACACGCCGAACGGCTTCGGGCCGGGGCAATTGACCGACCGGACGCCGACGTTCGAGGCGGATCCGCTCAAGACGCTGGTCACGACCCGCGACGCAACGGCCGAAATCGCGGCGATGGCTAACTACCCGATCGCGCTGCGTCACGGCCAGACCGCCGGCAACCGCTGGTCCCTGCTTTGTGGCCAGGCGCAGCCGACGCAGGCGAACCCCGGCATGCGCGGGAAGCTGCGCTCGCTCGATCAGGTCTGGCAGTGCACGTCGCCCGGCCGGGACGCGCAGTCGCGCGATCGCGATCGCGTTATCTGCTTCAGCTGAGCGGGGCGGCTATGATCCGGACATCCAAGGCGCCCTTCGAGTGGCCGTTGCCATGGGGTGGGGCTGCGAAGACCGTCGTGTACATCAGGGCGGGCGATCCGCTGGAGCGGGGGGCATTTGAGGGCGACCTTGCCGGCGAGCGGGCGGGGCGCGTCTTCGATTTCCAGCTCGCCGAAGCGTTTGACAGCGGCCTCGCCATGCTGCTCGCCGACGCGCCCGATGACCTGGCGCGCGTGCGTGAGATTGCCGCCGCGGTCGATGCCGGCGACGATCTCCCTGAGGACGAAAAGGCGCTTCTCGCCGCCGTGCGAGACGCTGTTGCCGAGCATTGGCCGCAGATGAAGTCGCTCGTGGCGCTTGCCGCTCGTCGGAACGAACTTACGCCGACCATGGCCTTTCAGCGGTTCGTTACGGGCTGGGAGGGCGTGGACCTCGACGGCAAGCCGCTTCCGCCGTTCCGCAAGGGGTTCGACGGCCTCATCCCGCTCGATCTGATGGGCGAGCTCCCGCCGCTGATGATCCGCCTGGCCGGGCTTCGCGCCTATCAGATCCTGTGGGCGACCGGCGACGAAAAAAACTCCGCGCCGCCCTCGCCGTCCGACGAGAGCCCGCGGCGTTCGCGTTCGGACAGGCCGAAAAGGGGTGGATCATCGGCGAAGACCATTGGACGGAAAGCCCGCTCACGGCCGTCCCGGAAGGCTGCTTCGCCGTCGTAGATCTCTGGCTGACGGCGCGCCGCCTGGCACCGGTCAGCCTGTTCGGCGTGGCTGGCGCTACGCCGCTGCCCGGCCCGCTCTGCGATCAGCCTGCGGCGTTGGTGGACGCGTTCGCGCTGCTGGATAGCTGGATGGCGGAGGCGTGATGGAATTTCACTTCGATCTCGACGCCGAAACCGTTCTGGGCGTGAAGGAGCGGGTCACCCGCGGCCAGCTGCGCACCGCCAAGGATGCCGTCGAGCAGACGACGAAATGGCTCGAGCGCGAACTGGAGGCGGTGACCCGCGCCGCGGTGCCGGGGCGCCTCTGGCGGGCATGGGGCTCGAGCGTCTACCCCGGCGCCGGGAAGATCGCACGCGATCCGGCCGGTGAGGTGTTCATCAATGGCCGCGACCGAACCGTCGGCGCAATGACCTTCTGGACCCGGCCGGGTCGCGTTGTCGGAAAGCAAGGCCAGTGGCTCGCCATCCCGACCGATGCGGTTCCGCGCCGCGGTCGTCAGAGGAAGGCCCTGACGCCACTCGAGGTAGAGGGCGAGTTCAACAAGGAACTGATCTTCCTCCCGGCCGGACACGGCCGGAAGCACGCGACGCTGGTGCTGGAGGGCGTGACCAACGGGAGGACCGGGTCCTATCGGCCGCGGACCGCGCGGCGAGTGGCGGCCGATCGACGCCGCGGCGTGGCCAGGCCGCTCCAGCGGATCGTCATGTTTGTGCTGGTGCCGTTTGTCGCGCACAAGAACGCGGTGGCTGTCGAGCCGGTCGTGTTCCGCGCTGGAAGGCGGCTCATCGACGAATATGTAGCGCGCAGCTCAAGAGTGCGATAGCAAGCACGCCATGGGGCGCATCAGTTTCCTGTTACTCGCTGGCACTTCGACATTTCTCGTTGGATGCGGGGAATCTGAAATCGCGAAGGCTGAGCGGCGCTTCGAGATGGTCAAGCAGGGCGGGACCGAGGCTGACCAGTGCCGTGAGGCAAAGGCAGTTGAGAGTGCCTACCTAAATGCCGGGGACCAGTCCGGATACAAAAACGCTCACAGTACCGCAGAAATTTACTGCTTGAGCGCGCGCCTAGCGCGCTGATCCAACCCGACTGCTGAACGATAACTCGGCGCCTCCGGCGCCGCTAGTCGTGCCTGGAGATCGCCGATGACTCGATCGACGACCGATATTGTCGCGCGTCTGGCTCTGAACGGTTCGTCGTTCAGCTCCGAGACGCAGCGCCTGTTCGGGCAGCTTCAGGCTGGTGCCCGCTCGTCCGCAACGGAGCTGACGCGCATCGCGGGCGATGCGACCCGTCAAATCGAGGAGATCGCGAAGAAGGCCGCCGCGGCACCGCGCGCGGCCAGTGGATCGCTGACGATCGACGTCGGGGGCGCTCGGCAGGCCGCCGCAGCCGCGGAAGCCGAAGCGGTCGCTATGCGCGAAGTTGCTTCCGCCGCAGAGCGCGTCGCGCTCCAGAAGGGCAAGCTCACCGAGCGCGAGAGCGCGTACATTATGGGTGCCCGCCAAGCGGCGGCCGCTGCGGAGGAGCATGCGCGCGCCATGATGCGCGAAGCGCAGTTCGCGGACCTTCTTCAGGCTGAACTCACGCAGACCGCCAGCGCAACCGCGCTTGTCATCGATCGCAACCGCGCCCTCAACGGATCGATGCGCGGATCCGGCATGGCGATCATGCAGGCTTCGCAGCAGGTGCAGGACTTCTGGGTACAGGTCGGAGCCGGAGCCAATCCCCTGACCGCATTTTCCCAGCAGATCGGCCAGTTGGCCTTTGTCGTTCAGGGCGCGGACGGCGTCGTCGGCAAGTTCGGCAAGTTCTTGGCCGGCGGCTGGGGCTCGCTCGTAATGACCGGTCTGGCAATCCTCTCGCTGTTTGCGGACAAGATCGTCAGCACCGGGACTGAGGTCGAAAAGGCGACCAAGGAACTGGAGAAGAACGCGAAGGCCACCAAGACCAACAAGGAGGCGCAGCAGGCTTTCGCGAAGACCGCTGAGGGCGTGTCGGCCGCAATTGACGAGATGAACGAGGCCCTTGGCAAGAACATTGTCTCGCAGACCACTGCCACGGATCAGGCGTTGCGCGACGCAGAAGCCAAGCGACTTCAACAGATCGAGATTCGCAAAACGACCATCGCCTTCTTGAAGCTTGCCGAAGCGCAGTTCGCCGCGTCTAGGTCGCAAACCTTCGGTGCCGCGGGTGGCGCGGGTGCGGGCATGGCGCAGGTCCAATACGCGAAGCGGGTGGAGGAGCTGCAGGCCAAGGTGAAGGCAGCGGAAGAGGCGCTGGCAAAGGCCGAAAAGGCCGTCAACCGGAGCATGATTCAGGTCGCGGAGCAGGAGGCTCGTGCCGCGGTCGATCCGCTCGCCAAGATCAACCAGCTCTACGACCGCATGGCCGACAAGGCGAAGCTCGCAGCGGAGAATAACCGCAAGCTCGCGGCGAGCCTCAAGGACACGCTGACAGGGATCGAAAAGCAGCGTGCGGCCGCCCTTGAAGCCGAGCGCGATCGTCAGGCCGCCCAGCGCAAATCGGAGCGTGATGCCTCCAAGGTAGATCAGCGTGTCCGCCTGCTCGATCCGGTGTCCGGCCGGGTTACCTCCGGCTTCGGCCAGCGAGCGGCGCCGAAGGCGGGCGCATCCACCAATCACCTCGGCGTCGATTACGCGGTACCGACCGGCACCGGCGTGCGTGCGGGCGCGGCCGGCGTCGTCGTCTCCGTCGGCAACATGGGGAAGCTCGGCAAGGCCGTGGTCGTCGATTACGGCGACAAGACCATCGCGACCTATGGCCATCTCAGCGAAATCCTTGTCGGCAAGGGGCAGGCCGTATCTGCCGGCGACCTGATCGCCCGGTCGGGCAACACGGGAAACTCGACCGGTCCGCACCTCCACTATGGCCTCCGCGTCGATGGCCGCCCGGTCGATCCGCGCGGCCGAACGGTGCGTCAGGGCGCCGGCGTCAAGGCGCAGGACGAACAGGCGCGCGAGCTTGCCGAGCAGGAGAAGCAGTATCAGCGGCTGCTCGCTATTTCGCAGCAACAGCTCTCCGTCGAGGCGGAGAGCTTGCGGTTCCTTGGCCTCAAGGTGCGCGGGCTCGACGAGCAGGCGGCATTGGAGGGCGATCTCGCCCGCAGCCGTCACGATTATGCCGAGCAGATGGCGCAGCTCACCGCAAACCAGCGGGAGGAGCAGGGCAAGGTCACGGCCGAGGTGACGGCCGCAGCGCGCGAACTGGAGAACAAAGCGGCGATCTATGCCAATCTCCGCGTCGAGGCGCGCGACCTGAGCAGCCTGACCGACGATCAGCGCAAGACGCTCGACGCCGCCAACACCGCGATGCTCGACCAGCTAGAACTCGCGCGCGGTCTCGCCAAGACCGCCGCGGAGCGCCAGCTGATCGAGGAGGCGATCCTGCGCGCCAAGAGCCGCATGACGGTCGCCGATGCAAAGGGCAACGACCTGGCACGTGACGAGAAGCGCGCGGCCGAGGAGCTTGCTCGCGAGCTGGAAGACCAGCGCCGCGACCATCTCGAGCGCCAGCGCGACCAGATCTATTCGCTCGCCAGCTTCTACCGCGACGCCTTCCGCGAGGGCGGCAAAGGTATCGCCGAGAACTTCAAGGACGAGATGCTGGATGTCATCAGCGAGGTGGCGGCGCGCTGGACGCTCGCACTTTTGTCTGGCCAGAAGACTTCGCTCGGCTCGATCCTCAGCGAGATGGGGGCGACCTCGGGCGTCGGCGGCGGGGGCCTGATCGGCGGCCTGCTTGGCGGGCTCGCCGGCGGCAAGAAGGCTGGTGCGGCGTCGCTCGTCCCGGGCATCGGCGACCTTGCCGCCGCCAAGGCTGGTGGCGGCCTGTTGGGCGGGTTGGGCGGCATCGGGGGCGCCATCAGCTCCGCGCTTCCCTATGCGGCGATCGCGATGGCGGTGTTGCCGATCATCTCGAGCCTGTTCAGTTCGCCCAAATGGGGTAGCGCCGGTCTCTCGCTCAACGGCGGTGTCGTCTCCGGCGGGCAGGGCATCGGCAAAGGTTCGAGCCAGATCAAGGGCGCGACCGGCGCGGCCGGCTCCGTTGCCGACGGCGTCAATCGGCTCGCCGAACAGCTCGGCGCGAACATCTCTGGCATCCCCGGCGTCACGATCGGCACCTGGGACGGCAAGGCGCGCGTCGCCCTGACCAGCACCTCCGAGCCGCTCCACGCCAAGAGCAAGGCGGGCAAGGCCGGGCTCATCAAGGATTTCGGCGAGGGCGGTGAGGCCGAGGCGCTGAAGTTTGCCATTGAATACGTGTTCACGAACGCGGCGCTCGACGGGATCAGCCAGGCATCCAAGAATATCATCAAGGCGGGCGGCGCCGATGTCAGCAAGGCGATCGAGAAAGCGCTGCTGATCGAGGACATCCCGAAGCGGCTGCAATCGAAGCTCGACCCCGTCGGCTACGCGATCGACCAGCTCAACAAGCAATGGGACAAGACCATCGCGGCCCTGATCGAGGGCGGCGCGTCCGCCGAGCAGATGGCCGACGCCCAGAAGCTCTACAAGATCGAGCTTGCCGAGACCAAGGCCGCTGCCCGTGCCGCGTCGGCGGACCTGAAGGAGTTCCTCAACGGACTGAATTTCGGGAGCAATTCCCCCTATTCGCTGCGCGATCAGGAGAGGATGGCTGCGGAGGCGCTCAAGCCGTTCGAGGAAGCGATCCTCAAGGGCGAGCGGGTCGATCAGGGGCAGTACACTGCGGCGGCGCAGCAATGGCTGGATCTGCAGCGCGAACTGTTCGGCTCCACCGGCAAGTTCTTCGAGGGCATGGACCGTATCCAGAGCCTGACCGGCAAGGCGATCAGCGATATCGACAACGCCAAGCCGATCCGGGTCGAGACCGATCCTTTCGTCAAATCCACAGCGGCAAACACGCAGGCGAGCGCCGAACTGCTGGAGCAGATCTCCCGCCAAACCGCCGAAACCAACGCGCTGCTCGCCCGCCTCGCCGGCGGCTCCGGCTACGATGGGTTCATCGGCGGCTATGGCCGCAACTTCCTCGAGCGGTCGGCCGCCTGATGCCCGCGACACCAGATACTATCGCCGCCGGCACGCGCGAAGTTCAGATCGAGACCTGGGCGGATGGCGCGATCAAGGCGCGCTATGTTCGTGCCCGCGACGGGAGCGAGGCCCCAGCGGAGGGTTTCTTCGATCTCGCCAGCGATGCCGCGGCGGTGTTGATCCAGCGCGCCGCGCTGCTCGGGACCGAACGGCGCCGGTTCAAAGTCGTGGTCGACGAACTGATCTGGCCGGATCCGGGAGCGGGAATTCCGACCGTGCAGCTCGTGGACAGCGAGCACAGCGTGAGCGCACCGGCGATCGTCTGCCGCGTCGAGCTCAATCTCGAAACCGAGCAAACCCTGTATGAGGTGCTGACCTGATGGCGAACGCGTGGGCCATGCGGCCGTTGCCGATGTCGGCGATTTCGGCCGGCTCAACGGCTGCCGGGCATTCCCCCTCCTATCTTGCGAACGATTTCGCCGGGGTCGTGTGGAAAAGTGCCGGCGGGGCCGCGGACGTGACGATCACGGTCGATATGGGCTCGGCTGTCGCGCTCGACGCGGCGCTGTTCTTCGGGTGCACTGGCGCCGCACCGGAATGGACGCTGACCGTCGAGAGCGCCGACAACAACACCTTCACGGCCAACTCGGCCACCCTGGCGAACGCAATCCCTTTCCTCGCCGGCGAGAGCTTCCCGAGCCATGGCCGCGGCGTCGGCTATTGGTCGACCAGCGCCGCGGTGACCGCTCGGCGGTGGTGGCGCTTCACCATCGGCAACCTCGCCAACGCGCAGGTGACCGTCGCGCGGGTGGCGCTGGGGCAGAAGATGACGCTCGAGCGCAACTTCGCCTTCGGTGGTGGCTGGGGCGTTCGCGACCTCGGGACGGTGGATTTCTCGACCGCGGGCGTCCGCATGCGACGTCGCGCGGTGAAGCTGCGCACGCTGGGCCTGACCTTTCCCAACGTTCGCCGGGACGAGGTCGAGACAAAGGTGCAGCCGCTGGTCGAGAAGGCCGCGGGGCAGGAGCCGATCGTGCTGGTGACCAACCCGGATGGCGATCCGAACCGCCAGCAACGCTGCTGGTTCGGCCACCTGTTCGGCGATCTCGGCACTGTGCAGCGCTCGGCCGCAGGCTGGGAATGGCGCGCCAACCTCATCGACCTGATCCCGATCCCCAAGGCGAGCTGACGTGACCGCTATTCTGGTGCAGATCGACGGCCATGACCCGGTGGCCGGCGCGGCGGTGACCCTGCGCGCCGCCAGCGTCGACGACGATCGCGTCTGCCACCTCGACGGGCAGGTGTGGTGGCCGGCACTGATGACGCTTCCCGCGCTGCGCTACGACCTGTTCGACGGGGCGTTCGGCAACGCGATCACGACGCCGCAATCGTCATTGGCGCTGGCGATGGAAGCTTGGCCCGACCTCGGCCGCTACATGCTGGCGGACGCGCGGGTGCAGATTTGGTCAGGGGAGATCGGAGACGCATGGGCGGGTTATGTGCAGCGCTTCGACGGCCGGGTAACCTCCCAACCGGCGATGGCGAACGGGCTGGCGACGGTCGCGTTCGCGGTTGACGATCGCTGGCTCGATTCCCCGCTACTCGCCACCTATGCGGGAACGACCGGCGCGGAGGGTGAAGCCGCACTCAAGGGCCAGCCCAAGCCGCTTGCGATCGGCGCGCCCCGGTTTGTGTCCGGACTGATGGTCGACGCCATCAACAATGTCGTTCAACTTTCGTCCTATGGCGCGATCGAGGGTGTCGAGGTCGCGTTCGAACGGCTCGCCGCCTTTGGGGCGCCCGTCGCTGACTATCCGAGCTACACCGCACTGGTCGCCGCAACCATCCCCGCCGGTGCATGGGCCACAGCGAAGGCTGTGGGCATGGTCCGCCACGGAGCGCCGCCTGCGGGTCGCCTCTCCTATCACCTCAAAGGGGACAAGGGCGGGCCGGATGGCTGGATCAGGCAACCCGGATCGATCATTCGTCGCCTGGCGCTTCTGTCGGGCGGGAACGGAAAGACCGACGACGCGTCCCTTGACGCGCTGAACGCCGCCCGGCCACATAGCTTGTCGGTCTATCAGGCCGAGCAGTCGAATGCGCGCGAGCTGGTTCAGCGGATCGCGGCGAGCGTCAACGCCGTTGCCGGCGTGAGCTGGCTGGGCAAGCTCTGGGCGGTGCCGATCGGGTTCGGGGGAGCGGCAATGACGCTCGATGCGGATGGCCGCGCGCTGCCTCCAGTCGCAAGCGTCGAGCAGCTCGAGAACGGCGCGCCGTGGTGGCGCCTGGCGATCGGTGCCGAGCGCACATGGAATGTCCACCCGCTGAGCGATGTCGCGTTTACCGCGCCGCTGATCGAGCGGGGGCTCTATAGCGTCACCGAAAGCTATCGAGAGGGGCATATCGTCGACACAGATGTCGGCGCCCGGTTCCTGTTCATCGCGACGACGCCGGCAACAGGTTCGGCGCTCCCGGCACCGACGTTCCCGCCGGCGCCGCCCGCGCAGAACGCCCACTGGATTCAACTCCGGCCCCCAGCGACCTATGCCGATGGGCGGCCGATCGAGGAACTCAAACCCGCAGCGCCGGGGGCTACGCCAGGCGCGCCGGCCGGATCGGATATCGGCGGCGTGTTGGACCCGCAGACTGGCCTGGTCACAGGTGGCAAGCCCGCGGAACTGGTGCTTGAGGACGCTGACAACGCGCTCGTCGAACAGATTGTCGCCGCGGCTGATGCGATCCTGTCTCGCGAACGCGATCGCCGATTGTTGTTTCCCGGTGGCGACGGCGCCGATGTACGGACGGCGTTCCGGAGGGAGGCGAGCGCTCGCCGTGCTATTGCTGCGCAGCTCGTGACAGTTGCGGCCGCGCTCGGTGGCGTCTCGACCAGCGTCCAACAGTTGATGGAGGCCTTCACCGATGGGGAGGAGGGCTTCGCCCGTTTCCTGTTGCGCGCGCAGGTGGACAGCGAAGGCGACCCCACATCGATTGTTGGGATCGAGGGCTTGGCAGGCGCGGGCGCAGGCGTGTTGGATTTCATCGCTACAGCGATCCGAATGAAGCACCCGGTCAGCGGCGAGGCGCTGATCTATTTCGACACCGCCGCAGGCAAAATGATCGCCAGATCGGTCGAGGTCGATACGCTTAAGGTCAACACCGCCGTGGTGCCGGTGCGTGCGACGGCGACCAACAACATCACGGGAACCGGGGTGGGCGGGTCGTGGCAGAGCGCTTTGTCGGCGAGCATCGTGATGGCGAAGGCAGGGGTGATCGAGGCCGATTTCATCACGCGGCAAGGCTTCAGCTCGGGCGATCAGGCGTGGGAGTTCGAGCTGCTGGTCAACGGTGTGGTCGTTTACGCGACCGGTGGCGGCCGCACGCAAGACAGTATCCCGCTCGACGGATCAGCGACGGTCGCCGCCGGCACGCATACCGCATTGGTTCGCTGGCGCGCGCATAGCAGCGTCAGCCTCGGCAACCGGCAGCTTCGCCTCAAAGGCTACCCAGCAACGGAGTGAACCATGGCGCGTGCAGTGCTCTACGACGAAGACGGTAATATCCTTCAGCTAACCGAAGGCAGCGACGAGAATGTCGGTGCGACCGCAGAAGCGCGCGGTGTCGCGGTCATGCCGATTCCTTCGGGGCCGCTCTACGACGACTTCTATCTCGACACGACCCACAAGGTCGTCGGCGGCGCGATCGTGGAGAACTGAGCAATGAGCGATCTGACCATTGCCGCTGAGGCCCTCAACCGTGTGTCAGCGCTCTACGGCGTTACTCGCGAGCAACTTGTTGAGGTCGCTGGCGGCCCAGCAGATGGCGGACCCAATGGCGACGGATGGTATCCGATCACGCTTGGCGATGGCGAGACGACGGTGTCGATGCCGTCGATCGCCAAAGTCCTGTCGCTCTACGCAGGCTCGCGCGGCCTTCTGAAAGGTAGCTGGGCAGAGCTTGAGGCCATTCTCGCGGAAAGCGAGGTCGGCACGCAGGCGAGCGTGGATACCGCAGACAGCGGCACGCATGCTGAACCCGGCGTGGTGGGTCCGGTCCCGAATTCTGGCACCTATGAGCTCACTCAGGTCGGTGCCGATCCGAAGTACTGGAAGCGCACGGGAAATCTGCTGGTCACGGATCTGCAGGCGGCCGTCGCCGAGGTGCAGGGGGCGATCGGGACAGTTGAAGAGATCGCGGGCAGCGTCCGCATTTCCTCGGGCAACTTGCTGGCCACCGCGGCGCCTTCTTTCTCGATGGGCGGCGGAGCGGAACCGACACCCGGCACGCAATGGGGAGTGACAATCCCAGCCGGGGAAGTCGGCGATACCTCGGCACAGGTTCGCCTTGCTCTCCCTTACGTGCCGCAGGACGGCGCGAAATCGACCTTTGAGGTGGCCATCCGAACCTCCGACACCTTTACCCGGACCGTGTACGCTGATCTTGTTGTATCGACAGCAACGAACCCGTTCGGGGTCCTCCGCACGGACGGTCTGACGGTGACGCCAAAGATCAACGGCGCGAGCCGGATTTACCAGTACGACTATGAGTTTCAGGGTGACGAGCTTGGGTTCTGGCCGCGCGTCCAGACGGTAACCGCGGCGCCTGCCGCGACTGAGGAGCGTTGGGAGGTCCTCGGCCTGACGGAGATTCGCGGCTTCGTCGTCGGAAACGCCGGGACCGCTTCGGACGAGATGCTGAACAGTCGGGTTCCTGACATCATGCGCCCGATCGTACAGCCGATGCGCGTCGGATCGGGTGACATCCTGCGAACGCTCGGCGCCTATGTTTCGACCAGCGGCGGCGCTCAGGCTGGCAACACTCCATTTGAACTCGTTATCCCCTCCGCCGAGACCGGTGACAGCGCGCAGGTGCAGGCGAGATGGGCGGTGGATGGCGCCGCGCTCGCGGACAAGCGAATCGAGATCAAGGTCCGCGTGCTGCCCAGCGAGGAATTTACACGTATCTGGAACGCGTTCTTCCTGATCGTCACGCCCGAGGCGCCGACCGGAGAGTTTCGTCCTTCCCGGATGAAAAGCGTGCTGACTTTTGAAGGCGCCGCGCGAATCTACACGATCACCTATCACTTTGTCGGGGACGAGACCGGGCTGTGGTACGCGGCGCTGCTCTCGGCCGGCAACACGCCTGCCCTCACCGAGGAGCGTCTCGCGATCACCGGCTTTTCGTGGGCGCCGCTTGAAGGTCCCGACGCGCTCCGCTCCGCGGCGGATGTTGCTCTCGACGGACGCCTGTCCGCCGCGATTGCCGGATCGCAGGAATATGCCCGCACGATCGAGGTCGGTGCGGGCGGCGCGTATCCGCACGTCGAGGGCGCGCTCGCGTCGATCGCCGGCGCCAGCGCAGTCGGCCGATATCGCATCCGCTTCCACGGCACCATTGAGGGCGTGGCGGAGCTGTTCACCAAGGATTATGTCGATATCGCAGGGGCGAGCCGCGCCGCCACTTATCGATTCCGCAACCCCGCCGATGCCAGCGCCGCTGAGATCGAATTCTCCTCGCTGGCGTGGCCGACGTCGCACACGCGCTTCTCCTACGGCAACTATGAGCTCGAGAACGGGCGCTACGTCTTCCATCCCGAGACCGCCGGCAGCGGGATCCGCGACAAATCGGTGACCTTCTTCAACATCACCGCGCGGCATCGGGGCAACGCGAGCGCGGTGAACAACACCTGGTCGCCGCAGTCGCAAGTTCCGATCGGCGCCGGCCTTTCGAGCGGGCACAAGCTGTTCGCCGATGCCAGCAAGCTCATCGGCGTCGGCGGAGCATTTGGCGGTCACAACAATGTCGGCGCCATCGAACCGATCCTGATCGAGATCAGCGACACGCTGCTCGCGACGACGACGCCCGGGTTGGCGGCGATGCGCTTCGCCCCGGTCGGCTCCAAGCAGCCTGACCTGATCCGCATCAACAACAACGGCTGGTGCGGCGATTTCGTCTATGGCACCGGCCAGGGCGCGCCATGGCTGCTGACTGACCTTGTCGATCAGCCGGCCTGGCAGAATGAGGCCGATGTCATCGGCCATGGCAATTCCGGCCTGCTCTTCCGCCCGATGGGGACCGGCGTGGCGCTCAAGATCGAGAGCGAGACCATGGGCGGCGGCTCGATCGTGGAGATCGACGAAGCGGACCCGCTCTGGCCACTGATCCTCGGCGATGGCACGGCGCCCAGGCACGAGAAGATCGCCGGCTATCCCGGCCTCGCGGGCGCTGTGCTGGGCTGGGGCAACATCTCCGGCGTACCGGTCGGCTTCGACGGGCTGATCACCAACTCGCTCGCTGTTCGCCTCGGCGACCGCGCCAGCGCGCCGGTTGCCGGCAAGATTCGGATCGACGGCGGCGCGTGGCAGACGGTGACGATGGATGCGGACTTCACCGGGCAGGACAACCCGTCGATCGTCGCGGCCATTCAGGCGCAGATCGCAGGGGCGATCGTATCGGCCTATCCGATCGACCGCGACTTCATGGCGCGCCTCACCGACGAAGAATGGGTTGTCCGCAACGACACGGGCATCGGCTACCCGATGCGGACCGTCCTCGCATGGGATACGGTCAAGGGGCAGAATGTCCGCCCGATGACCGCCGCGGACCCGGTCTCGCGTCTCGCTGGCGTCTTGCTCGAGCGCTTGCCGCCTGGCGAGGTCGCGCGCGTCAAGAAGCCGGGTGGCCTCCTGCCCCTCAGCTGGGTGCGCCGCACCGACGCCGCCGCCGTCGCGCTGGGCGATGGGTTCAGCATCTCGACCGATGGTCAGGTGGCGAAAAGCGAAACCAAGCCGGTGCTGCGCGCGATCCGCGGCGACGCGTTCGAGGTGCTGGGATGATGCCGACCGAGCCGACAATCCTCGAGGAGGGCGCCAAAATTGCAAGCGCGGGCGTTGGAGTTGGCGGCGGGTTTTTTGCGCTCCGCTGGCTAGTTGGATGGCTCACAGGGCGCATGGATCGGCGCCAGGAGGTGCTTGATGCGCAAGAGGGCAGCATCGATCAGGAGTGGAAGAATCTCCGCGAGGAGTTGAAACGCGATAATGCCGACTTGAAGCGCCGTATGGACTCTGTCGAAACGCAGAATTCGGCGCTGCGGCGGGCGTTCAATCACGTCGCCGGCGCGTTGATCCGGATCGACCCGATGAACCCTGCTCTCGCGCAGGCGGATCAGATGCTCACGCAGGCCTTCCCGCTCGATTTTTCTCTGACGACCGAGCGCGCGGAAGCGGCGCTCAACGCAACCGATCCGGCGCGACGCGCCGAATAGCCGAAAGGACGAACGATGGACGTAGCGACGCTGCAGCGGCGCCTGAAGGCGCTTGGCCTCGATCCGGGGCCGGTGGACGGGATCGCAGGGACGAAGACGCGCGCCGCGATCCTTCGGGCATTGACCAATCGCAGCGCCCCGGCGCTGACGGCCAGTCAGATTGCGGGTGTTGCCGCCGATCTGCGCGTACCCGTCGGTCATATTCGCGGTGTGCGGACAGTGGAGGCGCCGCGTGGCGCGTACGACGATCAGGGGCGTCCAACGACCCTGTACGAGCCGCATGTGTTCTCCAGGCAGAGCGAGCATCGCTTCGATCGATCGCATCCGAAACTGTCGTACAAGCAGTGGAAGTCGGGCGCCTACGGGCCGTTCAGCGTGCAGTACATCAAGTTGCTCGACGCCTGCGCGCTCGATCCCGGCGCGGCGTTTCAGGCGTGCAGCTGGGGCGCGTTTCAGGTGCTTGGCGAGAATGCGGTCGACCTGGATTATGAGGACGCGTTCGCGATGGTCGTCGCGTTGACCGTGAGCGAGGCGGCGCATCTCGACAGCTTCGTCCGGTTCGTCCGGTTCAAGAAGCTCGAGGACGAGTTGCGCGCGTGCCGGCCGGGCGACCCGAAAAGCTGCGAGGCGTTCGTCGCGGTCTACAACGGCACCGGGCAGGTGAAGAAGTACTCGGCCTGGCTGGCGGAGGCGATTCGATGAACGCGCCGTGGTGGCAGCGGCTGTCGCCGCGCGCCGATCTGGGCCGCCCACCATGGGAGGTTCGCGCCCTTCGCGTCGTCATCGGTCTCGTGATGATCGGAGCAGCGATCTCGACGCTCAACACCGTCCTGACCACCGAGAAGCCCATCCTTGAAGCGAACAAGCTTGAGGTGGGGATGATGATCGGTTGGATCATCGCGAAGACCGGCACGGTCATTGATTGGCTCTTTGGCGGTAGCGAGAGCGGCACCCGACGCGCCGACGCGCAGGCGCACAATCTGGAGCCGCGATCGGTCCAGATTGACCAGCCCCCCGAGGAACCAATCCCGGTGAAGCCCGCGGGCGAATGACCCCGCCGGCGGGTTGCCGGCATCTCAATGCAAAGGTGAAATATGAGCTATTCGTTCAATGTGCGCGTGTCATCGGCCACGCTGGCCGCGGCTGCTGTCAGCAGCGAGTTCGACAAGATCGTCGAAGCCCAGCCCATCCATGCGGGCGATCGTGAGCAGGCGGAAGGCGTGGTCACCGCTCTTCTTCCGCTAGTCGCTGAGCCGGGTGAAGGTCAGGAGCTGTCCATCTCGGTCAACGGCTACATCAGCAAGTCCGACGACGCCGTGAGCGGTATCAGCGTCGGCGCGTCGATCCACGTCACCACAAAGGCCGAATGACCGCACGGCGGGGCACCAACCCCGCCGCCCCTCTGGCCGGCGGGTTGCCGGCATTTCACGAAAGGAGCGCGTCATGCGCCGTATTCTTGTTCTGGCCGCCGCGGCGCTCGCGGTGGCCTGTACCCCCCTGTCCGATATCTCGCCGCCCGGCTCAACCACAGCGCGCGCCGACGCGATCGAGAAGGTTGCCGCGGCGGCGGCTGACATTGCCGATGCGCTCGAGGTGGTGCCCCCGGCGACGATCGCCGGCAACACCACGATCCCGGAGCGCGGTGTCCGCGTCGCCTTCCTGTCGTTCGATGCGGCGCTGACCGCGGTCAACCTGGCGATCGATCTCAAGGCGATCACGCCGGGCAGTCCGGCCGCATTGCGGATCCGCGGCGGCGTGTTCGAGGTAAAGCGATGGCTCAATGCCGCGTCGGCCGCCCAGCGCGCCAGCAACGCGGCGAGCTATCGCGAGGCGCTGGAACAGGCGAAGCGCGCGCTTGCCGGCGTCCGAACCGAACTCGCGCGATAGGAGGCTCCCTTGGACATCAAGAAGATCATCGCCGCGGGCAAGGCTGTGGCCGCGCTCGATCCGCGCGTCGCCGGCGTTGTTGCTGCGGTCGAGGCAGTCATCGCGATCGTCGACGACGCGCGTGAGACCGTCACGATACCCGACGACCAGCTCGCCGAGCTGAGCGAGACGCGTGAGGCGCTGGAGGCGCGCGTCAATGCCAAGGCGGACGCCACGGCCGACCGGCTGGCCGGATAGGCCTGCTCCAGCCGTTGCCATCGGGAGGGCGTGCGCTGCTCTGCGGCGTGCGCCCTTTTTTGTTTCGCCGCTGCGTCTCGACTCTTGCTGATGTTCTCATCATGTTCCGCACATGCGATTCGGCGGCGACCTGACAACGAAAGCATTCCTCGCGCTGGAGGAGGTGACGCAGGACTGTCGATTCTGCATCCCCGAGCGAACCTATGCCGTGCGCTTCGCGCTGGCCTATCTCTACGCGCTCAAGCCGGGTGACTCGTCGCCCTATGTCGAGTTCTGGCAGATGATGGCTGGGGAGAGCGACCTCTTTCGTTTCCAGTTCACCAACCGCACCTTGGACGCGATCTACCGGGCGCACGGCATCGAGCGCGAAGATCCGATGGCGCGGGATTTCTGGCAGGCTGCACAGGCTCGCGCGGCCCGGCGCGACGGAATCTCCTAGCTGAGCCAGCCATAGACCGCGAGCGCCGCGCTAAGCAGCAACAATCCGGAGATCAGCGCGACCTCCGCCGCCCGCGCTATTCGTCGGGCCATCCGATTTCCGCCTCGCCGATGCCGAGATAACGCTCGAGCTTCCGGCGATCGGCCGGCTCGAGCCAGTCCGGCCGGCCGTTGCGAACCCAGTCCGACAGAAAGCGGTCCGCCTTCCCGATGATCCGCGAGAGTGAGGCGAGCGTTTCGCCGCGCTCCTCAGCCCGTTCACGAAGGCGCTGTCGCGCTTGGATCTGTGTTGGCCACGGCTTCATTGCTCGAGGGCCTTCCTTTCCCCGTTCTCGAAATAAATCGCTGCCAGCTCGTTCTCGTGCAGCTTCGCGAACTCGACCGGGATGCCGAGATAGCTGCGCGGCAAGGGCTGTGCCGGGTCGCCCTCGGCAAACTTGCCGTCAGCCTTTTCCAGAACATCATGCCAATCGTCTTCCCGCACCGCGAACTTGGCCGGCACACGGCCCTCGGCGTGCACCGTGTCGAGCAGGTTCTCCATCGCATCGGTCGTCTTCATGCCACCCTCCTAGTTCCGTTTGCCTTCGAGCAGCGTCGCCGCGGGGCGCGCGTCGCCCAGCACCATATCCGCCCAGATCTGCGCGAGCTCAACACGTCGATCCATGTGCGCCGCGCGGTTATAGGCTCCCTCGACCTTATCCTCGGCGACGTGCGCCAACATCAGGTTGATGACCTCGCGATCGTCCGGCCGCCCTTCCCTTCGCCGCCACTCGTTCATGATCGACGAGAAGGATGAGCGATAGCCGTGCGTGCAGTGCTTGTAGTGGTAGGCACCGCTGCGCGCACGGATGATGAGCGCCCGGACCGCGTTCTCGGTCATCGGCCGGTGCGCGTGCCGATCGTTCGGGAAGACATAGGGCAGATGCCCGGTGAGCGGTCGGATCGCCTCGAACACCTCCACGGCCTGCCGTGACAGCGGCGCGAGGAACTCGAACGTCTCATCGTCCTTGAGCCGGAGCATCAGCTTCATTTCGCTCGGCGGCACCCGCCACAGCGGGTTGGGGCCGTCGAGGCCTTCCAGATGCTCCCATCGGCAATGCCGCTGCACAGACGACCGGACGGCCGTCAGGGCAACCAGTCGGTTCGCGAGCTTGGTCACCGGACTGGCGCGCTCCGCCTCGACGTCCGCGATCATGGCGCGCAATTCATCGAGGTCGGTAATCGCCGGCTGCTTCGTGGACTTCGGTTTCGGCTTGAGCAGCGACTTGATGACGGCGGCCGGGTCGCCGCTGCGCAGACCCGCGGCGGCGGCAAAGGCGAAGATGTCGCTTGCCCGTTGCCGCAGCCGGGCGGCTGTCTCGATCGCGCCGCGGCGCTCGACCTTTCGCAGCGCGTCGAGCAACAGCGCTTCGGTCACGTCCTTGACTGGCAGCGACCCGATTGCCGGGAACAGGTCGTTCTCAAGGCTGGTGATGACATTGCCAGTATGCACCTCGCCCCAACGCGGCGCGTTCAGCGCGTGCCACGACCGGGCGCATGCCTCGAACGTCTGCTCCGCGCCGATCGCCTGGGCGGCCTTCTGCTGCTTCCGCTCGACGCCCGGATCGCGGCCTTCGCGCACCGCCCGCTTCGCCGCGTCGCGCTTCTCGCGCGCCTCCGCGAGCGAGACCTCGGGATACAGCCCGAAGGTCAGGAGCTTTTCTTTCTCGCCGAACCGGTATTTGAGCCGCCACGAGCGCGAGCCTGTCGGCGACACGAGCAGGAACAACCCACCACTGTCGGAGAGCTTGTAGGGTTTCTCTTTTCCCTTCGCCTTGCGCGCCTGCGTATCCGTCAGCATCGGCCCTCCGTGGGGGTATTTTCGAGGATACCCCCAGCCGAGTACCCCGCCGCTACCCCCAAATCACCGCGCTTGGATCGAATCATGCCGGACAATGCCGGACACGGGAACCCGCGCGCTTCTGCGCGTGTTCTACATCTGTTCGGACTGTTTCGGAAGGGGCTGGATTGGCCGTTGGTGGAAGGGACTGGATTCGAACCAGTGTACGCTCACGCGGGCAGATTTACAGTCTGCTGCCTTTAACCACTCGGCCACCCTTCCATGCGGCACGCCGAAGCGAGTGCGGCCCATTGCCGAAGCGCGCCGCCCCTGTCAACGCCTTGCGCGGGAGATTTGTGCCGCCTAGCGTCTCGCGATGAGCAAGGGACCACGTCGCGGGCATCGCCCATCGGGCAATTCGGGCAGCAGCAACCGCCCCCGTTTCTGGGGCCGCCACGCCGTGACCGCGGCGCTGGCCAATCCGGAGCGGACGGTGCGCAAGGTGTGGGGCACGCGCGAGGCGCTGGCGGCGCTCGACCTGCCGCCGGTGCTGCCGATCACCTATGCCGATGTCGCCGACCTCGCCCGGATGGTACCCAGCGACGCGCCGCATCAGGGCCTCGTGATCGAGGTCGACCCGCTCGAGGAAATCTGGCTGGGCGACCTGCTCGAATCGGGCGCCGACGACCGGCGGCCGCTGCTGGTGCTCGATCACGTCACCGATCCGCACAATGTCGGCGCGATCCTGCGCTCGGCCGCGGCGTTCGACGCGCTGGGGATCGTGACGCAGGACCGGCACGCGCCGCCCGAATCGGGATCGCTGGCCCGCTCCGCATCGGGCGCGCTCGAGCTGGTGCCCTGGGTACGCGTGGTGAACCTTGCCCGCGCGCTCGACGAGATCGGCGAAGCCGGTTTCTGGCGCATCGGCCTGGCGGGCGAGGCGAAGGGCACGCTCGCCGAGGTGATGGGCGATACCCGGCCGGCGCTCGTGCTCGGCGCCGAGGGGGAAGGCATGCGCCACAACACCGCGCAGCATTGCGACGAGCTTGCGCGGCTGCCGATCTCGCCCAGGGTCGAGAGCCTGAATGTATCCAACGCCGCCGCGATCGCGCTGTACGCCGCGGTCTCGCGCTGAGAGGGGAAAGCGATGTTCGAACGAATCAAGGGCATCGCGCTGGTGCTGGTCGCCCCGCTGGTGCTGGTGGGGTGCGCGTTCAGTCCGGGCAAGTTCACCTCCTCGCTCACCCTGCTTGCCGACCGCAGCTTCACCTTCAGCTATCAGGGCGAGGTGATCGCCGTCGACTTCGCCAGCGAGATGGCCAAGGGCATGGGCGATGCGTTCAAGGACGACGACGAGGATAAGAAGGAAGGCACCAGCACGACCGCGATGCTGCGCGCGGCGACCTGGCAGGACAAGGATGCCGCGAACGAAGCCAAGCCGGGCGGCGAGGACGATTCCGTCGAGGACGAGGCCAAGAAGGAAGCCAAGTTCAAGGCGATCGGCGAGGCGCTGACCAAGGAAGCCGGCTACCGATCGGTCACCTACAAGGGCAAGGGCGTGTTCCTGATCGACTATCAGATCAGCGGCAAGCTGACCCACAATTTCCTGTGGCCGTACAATATCGACGCCGAGGTGATCTTCCCCTTCGTGGTGGTCGAGATGCGGGGCAAGGACCAAATACGGGTCAAGGCACCCGCGTTCGGCGACGATGATTCGCCCGCCAAGGGCAAGGGCGACGACAGCAAGGCCAAGCTCGACGGCACCTTCACCCTCGTCACCGACGGCGAGCTGGTGAGCCAGAACAACGAGGATGGCGCGACCAGCGCGAACGGCCGCAAGACCGTGGTCTGGAAGGCGACCCCGCTGAGCAAGGATGCGCCGATGGCGGTGGTCAAGGTCGCGCCGCTGCCCTGAGGGCGAAGTTCACGAAGGTACGGGAAACGCGATTCATTCTGTCAATTTCGTCGCCTTTGTCCGGCGGGTGTCAGGCCAGGCGGATCGACGCGATCAAAGAGCGGCCGCGAGCGGCAGAACGACGCAAGCAAATGAAATCCAACATTGCAAGCGGCGGTTATGGGGTGGTTAGCTGCCGTTGACGAGAAGGCGGGTCAGCGCGCATCTTGAGCGCATGACGCGGCTGTTTCGCAAGGATGTCCTGATCGGGTTGTTGGCAGCTTTGCTGGCGTTGCTAGTCGTGGGCTTGCCCGTGTTGGCCATGACCATACAATCGGACGCCTGTTTCCAGTTCCCGCAGCAATGCGATAAGGGCTACGGCTTTGAGATCGCCTTGGTCGCAGTTTTCGTCGCTTTCATGACTGTCTGGTGGGCGGCAGCGCGCGGCGTTCGTTGGTGGACCGGCAACATAGATTAAACGTCCGCAATGGCGGTCCTTAGCGGTCGTTCCCTCGCTCCGCCTTCCATTGCATCGCACGAGGCGCCGCGGATCCCGGCTCAAGGCCGGGATGACGGATGGTTTGCGATGATCGCGATCCGCCAGGGCCTTCGCGCCCCCTGACGGCCCCGCCCGCGATCAATCCTCGGCGGCGATCGTCACCTTGAGGCCGTCGAGCGCGCTGGTGAACTGGATCTGGCACGACAGGCGCGAGCGGTCGTCGCGGTCCGACGAGCTGTCGAGCAGGTCGTTCTCGTCCTCGCTCATCGGCGTCAGTTTGTCCGCAAATTCCGGATCGACATGGACGTGGCAGGTCGCGCACGAGCAGCAGCCGCCGCACAAGGCGAGCAGTTCGTCGAACCCATTGTCCCGGATCACTTCCATGACGCTAAGGCCCACCTCGCCCTCGACTTCGCGTTCTTCTCCTTCACGCGTGACGACGATAAGCTTGGGCATCGGATTCTCCTGTCTATGTCGCGCCAATGCCGGGGAACGTCCCGGCTTTCAAGTTTCACGCTTCAAAGGTTTCGCCTGATGGGCCTTAGCGCCGAACAGCTTCGCACTTCGCTGGATACGCTGGGCGTGTCCGAACCCCTCATCGCGGCAGCGGTTACCCGGGTGGGCTATCCCGAGCCGCGCATCCGCGACCGCGGCTATGAGACGCTGCTGCGCACCATCGTCGGCCAGCAGGTGAGCGTCGCGGCGGCAGCATCGATCTGGACCAAGCTCGGCGCCGCGCTGGGCGACCTGACCAGCCCCGAGATCGTCGCCGCCGCGTCCGACGACGCGCTGCGCGCCGCCGGCCTCTCGCGGCAAAAGGCAAGCTATGCCCGCAGCCTCGCCGAGGAGGTGACGAGCGGACGGCTCGACCTTGGCAACCTGCCCGCCGACGACGAGGAAGCCATCGTTCAGCTGACCCGGATCAAGGGCATCGGCCGCTGGTCGGCGGAAATCTATCTGCTCTTCGCCGAGGGACGGCCCGACATCTGGCCCGCCGGCGACCTTGCCGTGCAGATCGAGGTCGGACGGATCATGGGCCATGCCGAGCGGCCTTCGGAGAAGCTGACCCGCGAGATCGCCGAACCCTGGCGCCCGCATCGCGGCGCCGCGGCGATCCTGGCCTGGCATCACTACAAGGCCGACATGGACGTCATCTAGCACATCTAGGGCTGGCGCCCCTGCCCGTCCCTTGCCAAAGAGCGCGGGACAGCAAGGAGGCCTGACCCCATGAAGACCCGCGCCGCCGTCGCCTTCGAGGCGAAGAAGCCGCTCGAGATCGTCGAGCTCGATCTGGAAGGCCCCAAGCCCGGCGAGGTACTGGTCGAGATCATGGCGACGGGCATCTGCCATACCGACGCCTATACGCTCGACGGGTTCGACAGCGAGGGGATCTTCCCCTCGGTACTGGGGCATGAGGGCGCGGGCGTGGTGCGCGAAGTCGGCGCGGGCGTCACCAGCCTGAAGCCGGGCGACCATGTCATCCCGCTCTACACGCCCGAATGCCGCCAGTGTAAATCGTGTCTGTCCGGCAAGACCAATCTGTGCACCGCGATCCGCGCGACGCAGGGCAAGGGGCTGATGCCCGACGGCACCACGCGCTTCAGCTACAAGGGGCAGCCGATCTTCCATTATATGGGCTGCTCGACCTTCTCGAACTTTACCGTGCTGCCCGAGATCGCACTGGCGAAGATCCGCGAGGACGCGCCGTTCCAGACCAGCTGCTATATCGGCTGCGGCGTCACCACCGGCGTGGGCGCGGTGGTCAACACCGCCAAGGTCCAGGTCGGCGAGACGGTCGTGGTGTTCGGTCTTGGCGGGATCGGCCTCAACGTCATCCAGGGCGCGAAGATGGTCGGTGCGGACGTGATCGTCGGGGTCGACATCAACCCCGATCGCGAGGAATGGGGCCGCAAGTTCGGCATGACCCACTTCATCAATGGCAAAGGCAAGAGCCGCGAGGACGTGATCGCCGAAGTGCTGGCGCTGACCGATGGCGGCGCCGACTACAGCTTCGACGCGACCGGCAATACCGAGGTGATGCGAACCGCGCTGGAATGCTGCCATCGCGGCTGGGGCGAGAGCATCATCATCGGCGTGGCCGAGGCGGGCAAGGAGATCGCCACCCGCCCCTTCCAGCTCGTCACCGGCCGGGTATGGAAAGGCACGGCATTCGGCGGCGCCAAGGGACGGACCGACGTGCCCAAGATCGTCGACTGGTATATGAACGGGAAGATCGCGATCGACCCGATGATCACGCATGTGTTGAGCCTCGAGGAGATCAACAAGGGGTTCGACCTGATGCATGCGGGTGAGTCGATCCGCAGCGTCGTCGTCTACTGACCAAGAAGGAGGGGAGCCATGTTCAGTCACGTCATGCTCGGCGCCAACAACGTCGAGGAATCCAAGGCATTTTACGACGCCACGCTTGGCGCGCTGGGTGCCCAGCCCGGCCGCACCGATCCCAAGGGGCGCGCCTTCTACATGCATAATGGCGGCGTCTTCATGCTGAGCAACCCGATCGACGGCCAGCCCGCATGCCACGCCAATGGCGGTACCGTCGGCTTTGCCGCGAACGGGCCAGAGGCCGTCGATGCGTGGCACGCCGCGGGGCTGGCCCATGGCGGCACCGCGATCGAGGATCCGCCGGGTATTCGCGAGGGCGCGTTCGGCAAGCTGTACCTGGCGTATCTCCGCGATCCGGCCGGGAACAAGGTGTGCGCCATGTACCGGATGCCTGCGTGAACCAAGCGAGCTGGATCCTCACCCTCACCTGCGTCGACCGGGTGGGGATCGTCGCGGGCGTGACCGGGTTCCTGGCGCGGAACGACGGCTTCATCCTGGACAGCCAGCAATATGCCGATCTGGAGACGGGGCGCTTTTTCATGCGTGTCGTCTTCACAGCGGGCGGGCCGGGCTTTCCCGAGGGGCGGGACGCGCTGGTCTCGGCGTTCCTGCCCGTAGCGGCCGAGTTCGAGCTGGACTGGGGACTGTCCGCGTCGGACGAGAAGCCGCGCCTGGTGGTCGCGGTGTCGAAGGGGTCGCACTGCCTGAACGACCTGCTCCACCGCCAGCAATCGGGAACGCTGTCGGCGCAGATCGTCGCGGTGGTTTCCAACCATGACAGACTGCGCAGCCTGACCGAATGGCACGGCGTGCCCTATCACCACCTGCCCGTCGGTGAGGGCGGCAATGCCGAACAGGAGCGCGCGATCGAGGCGGTGATGGAGGAGGCCGCCGCGCCTTACCTGATCCTCGCGCGCTATATGCAGGTACTGACCCCGGCGTTCGCCGACCGGCTGGCGGGGCGCTGCGTCAACATCCACCACAGCTTCCTGCCCGGCTTCAAGGGCGCCCGCCCCTATCATCGTGCACATGAGCGCGGCGTGAAACTGATCGGGGCCACCGCGCATTTCGTCACCAGCGACCTCGACGAGGGGCCGATCATCGAGCAGGCGGTGGAGCGGGTCGATCACCGCGACAGCGTCGACGACCTGATCCGCATCGGCCGTGACATCGAGGCGCAGGTGCTGGCGCGTGCCGTCGATGCGCTGGGCGAACGCCGCCTGTTCCTCAACGGCAACCGGACATTGGTGTTCAGATGACCCTCGAAACGCTTTCGACCAACAAGGCCCATGGCGGCACGCAGGGCGTGTATCGCCACGCGAGCACCGCCACCGGGACGGCGATGACCTTCTCGGTCTTCATTCCCGACCATGCCGAGGGCGCGAAGCTGCCGGTGCTGTGGTACCTCTCGGGTCTTACCTGCACCCACGCCAACGTCACCGAAAAGGGCGAGTATCGCGCGGCCTGTGCCGAGCATGGCGTGATCTTCATCGCGCCGGACACCAGCCCGCGCGGCGACGCGGTGCCGGACGATGAGGCGTACGACTTCGGCAAGGGCGCGGGCTTCTACGTCGATGCGACCGAAGAACCCTGGGCGGCGAACTTCCGGATGCGGTCCTATGTCGAGGACGAGCTGCCCGCGCTGATCCTGCGCGAATTCCCGCAGGCCGATCTGTCGCGGCAGGGGGTCACCGGTCATTCGATGGGCGGGCATGGCGCGCTGACGATCGGGCTGCGCAACCCGGACCGGTTCCGCTCGGTGAGCGCGTTCGCGCCGATCTGCGCGCCGAGCCAGTGCCCGTGGGGCGAAAAGGCGCTGACCGGCTATCTCGGCGGCGACCGCGAGGATTGGCGTGCCTATGATGCCTGCGCGATGATCGCGGACGGGTTGAAGGTGCCCGAGCTGCTGGTCGACCAAGGCGACGCCGATGCCTTCCTGACCGACCAGCTCAAGCCCGAATTGCTCGAAAAGGCCTGCCGCAACGCCGGGGTCGACCTGACCCTGCGCATGCAGCCGGGATACGACCACAGCTATTATTTCATCTCGACCTTCCTGCCCGAGCATGTCGCCTGGCACGCCGCCCGACTGAAATGATGCCCGACCCGCATTGCTGATCCGCGTTCGCGCCTCTAGCCTGCCCGCAGAATAGCGAGGGGAAAGTGTATGCGTTCGATGATTACGGCGTTGGCGATGACGGTGGCGGCGGCAGGTGTCGCGCATGCGCAGAAGGCCGCGCCGGAAGCCGATGCACAGGCGCTGGAGCTGCTCAAGCGGGCGATCGCGTTCCGCACCGTCGAAGGCCCCGGCAACCAGACGCCCGACTATGCCAATTATCTGCGCGATGCGCTGATCGCGGGCGGGTTCGCGGCGGAGGACGTGACGGTCGAGCGGCTGGGCGACACCGCGATGCTCGTCGCCCGCTATCGCGGCACCGCGAAGCCCGGCACCGCCAAGCCGATCGGCATCATCGGCCATATGGACGTGGTCGCCGCCGACCCCAAGGACTGGGAGCGCGATCCGTTCACCCCGGTGATCGAGAATGGCTATATCTTCGGCCGCGGATCGACCGACAACAAGTTCAGCGTGTCGGCGATGGTCGCGGCGCTGATCCAGCTCAAGAAGGACGGGTTCAAGCCCAGGCGCGACATCATCTTCATGGGATCGGGCGACGAGGAAACCGAGATGAAGACCACCGCCGCGCTGGCGGAGAAATATACCGGGCTCGAGCTGCTGCTCAACATCGATGCCGGCGGCGGCCGCTACTCGCCCGAGGGCAAGGCCGAATATTACGGGCTGCAGGCGGCGGAGAAGACCTATGCCGACTTCATCCTGACCGTCACCGATCCCGGCGGGCATTCGAGCGCGCCGCGGCCGGTGAACGCGATCGTCACGCTGGCCCGGGCGGTGGAGCGGATCGGCAATTACAAGTTCGCGCCCGAGGTGAACGAGATCACCAAGGCCTCGCTCGCCGTCGCGGCGGAGACCGCCAAGCCCGAGGATGCGGCGGCGATCCGTGCCTTTCTGGCCAACCCGCAGGACGAAGGCGCGCTCAAGGTGCTGCGCGCCAATTACGGGCTGGTCGGGCAGATCGGCACCACCTGCGTGCCGACGATGGTCAATGCCGGCCACGCCCAGAACGCCCTGCCCCAGCGCGCCACCGCCAACATCAACTGCCGCATCTTCCCCGGCAATTCGATCGAGAGCATCCAGGCCAGGCTCAAGGACGTCGCCGCCGAGCCGGGCCTGACCATCGTCAAGGACGACAGCGGCGGCAAGCCCGGCCCGGCATCGCCGCTGCGGCCCGATGTGATGAAGGCGGTGACCGATGGCATCCATGCGCGCTTCCCGACGGTGAAGGTCATCCCGAGCATGTCCGCCGGGGCGACCGATTCGATGCATTTCCGCGGGCGCGGGGTGCCGAGCTACGGCATCGCGCCGATCTTCATGAAACAGTCCGACCAGTTCGCCCATGGCCTGAACGAGCGCACGCCGCTGAGCGAGCTGGCGCCGGCGGTCACCTATTTCCGGCGGGTGGTGGCGGAGCTGTCCAAGTGACCCGCTGAAGTGACCGCCCGCTATGACGCGCTGATCATCGGCGGGGGCCATAACGGCCTCACCTGCGCCTTCTACCTCGCCCGGGCGGGGTTGAAGGTGCGGGTGCTGGAGCGACGCGACGTCGTGGGCGGCGCGGCGGTGACCGAGGAATTCCACCCGGGATTCCGCAATTCGGCGGCGAGCTACACGGTCAGCCTCCTCCAGCCGAAAGTCATCGCCGACATGAAGCTCGCCGAGCGCGGGTATCGCGTGATCGAGCGGCCGGTCAGCAACTTCTTCCCGCTCGAGGACGGGCATCTGATCCTGGGCGGCGGGGCGGCGCGCACGCAAGGCGAGTTCGCGCGCTTCTCGATGAAGGACGCCGCGGCACTGCCCGGATATTCGGACGCGCTGGAGCGGGTCGCGGACATGCTGCGGAGCATGGCGCTCAAGACCCCGCCCAATGCCGGCGGCGGGATCGCCGCGCTGCTCGCCGCGGCGGCGCAGGGCCGCGAGCTGGCGAAGATGCCGATCGCCGGGCAGCGCGACGCGCTGGCGCTGTTCGTCCAGTCGGCGCGCGAGTTTCTCGACCAGTGGTTCGAGAACGAGCACATCAAGGCCGCGTTCGCGTTCGACGCGGTGGTCGGCAATTTCGCCGGGCCGAGCGCGCCGGGATCGGCCTATGTGCTGCTGCACCACGTATTCGGCGAGGTGAACGGCAAGAAGGGCGCCTGGGGCCACCCGATCGGCGGGATGGGCGCGATCACCGGATATATGGCCGATGCCGCGCGCGAGGCCGGGGTCGAGATCAGCCTGGAGGCGCCGGTCGAGCGGGTGCTCGTCGAGCCTGCAAAAGATGGGGGCGGCAAGGTCGCCGGCGTGCGGCTGGCGAGCGGCGAGGAGATCGTCGCCCGGACCGTCGTGGCGAATGTCGGGCCGGCGCTGCTGTACCGGCAGATGATCGACCCGAGCGACCTGGACGAGGATTTCCGGCGGCGGATCGCGGGGTTCAAGACGGGATCGGGCAGTTTCCGGATGAACGTCGCGCTATCCGAACTGCCCGACTTCACCGTGCTGCCGGGCAAGGACGGGGAGCACCATCGCAGCGGGATCATCATCGCGCCGACCATGGACTATATGGACCGCGCACATGCCGACGCGGTGACCTATGGCTGGTCGAACGCGCCGGTCGTCGAGATGACCATCCCCTCGACCGTCGACGACAGCCTGGCCCCGCCGGGCGCGCATGTCGCCAGCCTGTTCTGCCAGCATTTCGCGCCGGTGCTGCCCAATGGCCGCAGCTGGGACGACGAGCGCGAGGCGGCGGCGGACGACATCATCGACACGATCACCGAACATGCCCCCAATTTCCGCGACTCGATCATCGCCCGGCAGATCCATTCGCCCACCGACCTTGAGCGCAAGTTCGGGCTGGTCGACGGCGACATCTTCCACGGGCGCATGTCATTGGAGCAGCTGTGGGCGGCGCGACCGGTGCTGGGGCATGGCGATTATCGCGGGCCGATCGCGGGCCTCTATATGTGCGGCGCAGGCACGCATCCGGGCGGGGGCGTGACCGGGGCACCGGGGCATAACGCCGCGCGGGAGATTCTGCGCGACCGGAGCCTGATCGGACGGTGGCTGCGGCGCTGATCGTTTCGCCCGCGACTTTATTTCCACCTCCGATGCTGCTAAGGGCGGCGCGCTCGTCCGGATTGGCCGGACTCGATTGAGGAGGGCGGACATGTTTAAACTCGTTTCCGCGCTCCCTGAAACGCGGCGGCCAGCCACGGCTGCGTAGCCCGCCGGCCCGAGCGGCCGGCCCCGTTTTCCCGACAATCGACCATCCCGCGCAGCGCGCGGGGGAGCATCGTCATGTATCTGCGCTTCATCGCGCCGGGGTGGGAGGTCCGCCGCGGCGTGGACCGTGGCCTGTTCGGCCCGGCCTATCATCACGCCCGCGACGCGGAGACGCCCGAGGGCATCGCGCGTGCCCTGTGGCACGAGATCCACTGGTTCGAGGACGAGCTGCCGGTGCCGCGGCGTGGCGCCTTCTGGGTACGATCGAAGCGGCGCTGGCGGGCGCACGGCATCTGCTGGTTCCGCGACGATGCGCGCGCGATGATCGCGCACGCCCATGTGCTGGCGGCATTGCTGCACGAGCTGGGCGTGCCGGTGACGCGTCACGTTACGCACCGGCCGGGCACGATCCTGTACCGCGACGACTGGCAGATCGTCGCCAAGCCCGACGCGGCGACCCCGACGCGGTGGCACTGAGCCGCCGCGCCGGGGCGTTGCCCTGCTTTCGGGGAGGCGGCGATCGGGCTAGACCCGGTGGCATGACGCATGACGGCGACCCTGTGTTCGAGATCGAGGCCGAGCTGTGGCGCTGGACGCCCGAGCCGCCGGCCAAGGCGAGCTGGTATTTCGTGACGATCACCGACGAAGCGGCCGACGCGATCCGCGCATTGGGGTATGAGCGGCGCGCACTGGGCGGGACGCGCGGGTTCGGATCGGTGCGGGTGCGCGCGAGCGTCGACGGGGCGGGGTTCGAGACCTCCGCCTTTCCCCACAAGACCAGCGGCGGATATCTGATCCCGGTCAAGGCCGCGGTGCGCAAGGCCGCCGGGGTGAGCGAGGGCGCGACGGTGACGGTCGGGCTGTGGCTGTGACAAGCCGGACAGTCCGCGCAATTGCCTGCAGGTCCGCGCTGATATGCGCAGTGATCCAGACACAAGACCGGATGACGAAGAATGGTGAGGGGCGTGGCCAAGGGGAGAAACCTCCACTTTGAACTCAACCCGTCACCCCGGCCTTGTGCCGGGGTCCACCGGGCGGCACGCCGTATCGCCGATGAGAGAGCGCCTCCCCTGCGTCTACATCCTCGCCAGCGGGTATAACGGCACGCTCTATGTCGGCGTGACCTCCAACCTGATCGGCCGGGTGATCCAGCATCGCGAGGGAACGTTCGACGGCTTCACGCGGCGCTACGGCGTGTACCGGCTGGTGTGGTTCGAGGTCGGGGAGAGCATGGAGGCCGCGATCGCGCGGGAGAAGCAGCTCAAACGCTGGCGCCGCGAGTGGAAGCGCAACCTGATCGAGCGCGAGAACCCGATGTGGAACGACCTGGCGGTGGGGTTGGGGCTGGAGCCGCTGGCGGTGGTGACGGGCGGTGCGGTGGACCCCGGTACAAGGCCGGGGTGACGATTATGTTGGCGCGCGTTTGGCGCGATTGTTCGAGACAAGCTGCGGTAAAGAGTATGCGTAGTTCAAAAACGCTTCTGTAAATTTGTATGCCGCGAGGGCGTCAGGTTCAGTCTCAGGTTCGTCGTCATGAACAGCACCATTGCCGTCTAATCTAATTTCGTGAGACCAGTCCCGCATTGCAGGCGTCAGTATGCTATCTTTCGCCATTTGATCGATCCGATCAAATAGGCTCTTCTTGGCAAGCTCCGGGGCGACTTGCTTAGTTGCGACGTCCAACGTCTTCCTAAACATGGCCCCCGCCGCATCCCAACGCGCCGCCCTAAAGTTTTCTGCCCCCTGAGCAAAAAAAGATGCGATGTTTGGTGGAACGCCATCCGGCGCACTCGGGTTCACCGTTGGCCAGATTTCCAAAATCTCAAATTGCGTGTTGGGATAATCAATGTTGAACGATGCAAGGTTCGCATGATCGCGTTCTGCATCTTTCTGAAGCGATTTCGCCGTTATCCCGCGATTGCATACTCCGCAGATCGCGAGAAAAAACGCGACGTGCGGCAACAACTTGTCAGGCCACTGATAAACGACAGCAAATGTCGACTTTCGGGACGCGCAATGGGGGCAGTCCTGTTGGAATAACGTTGACCCCAACGCTGCAACTCGAAGCCCTTGACTCACTCCGCCGCCACCGTCCCATCGAACAGCCCGCCCTCACCGGCCGCATCCTCGTTCGCCGCCGGTCCGGCCTTCGCCTTTTGCCGCTTGTCGAACGAATCCCACACCTCGTTCCAATTCCCCTTGGTCGCGCCCTTCGAATACTCCGTCGCGCGGGTCTCGAAGAAGTTGGCGTGCTCGACGCCGTTGAGCAGCGGGGTGAGCCAGGGGAGCGGGTGTTCGTCGATCATGTAGATCGGCTTCAGGCCGAGCTGGTTGAGGCGCCAGTCGGCGATGAAGCGGATATACTTCTTGATCTCCTTGGGCGTCATGCCGGGGACCGGGCCCTGCTCGAACGCCAGGTCGATGAACGCGTCCTCGAGCCGAACGGTCGTCTGGCAGACGTCCATGATGTCGTCCTTCACCGCCTTGGTCAGGCAGTCGCGCTCCTTGACGAAGGCGTGGAACAGGCGGGTGATGCCCTCGCAGTGCAGGCTCTCGTCGCGGACCGACCAGCTGACGATCTGCCCCATGCCCTTCATCTTGTTGAAGCGCGGGAAGTTCATCAGCATCGCGAATGAGGCGAACAGCTGAAGCCCCTCGGTAAAGCCGCCGAACATGGCCAGCGTCTTGGCGATGTCCTCGTCATTGTCGACGCCGAACTTCTGGAGATAGTCGTGCTTGTCCTTCATCTCCGAATATTCGAGGAACATGCCGTACTCGCTCTCGGGCATGCCGATCGTGTCGAGCAGGTGGCTGTAGGCGGCGATGTGCACCGTCTCCATGTTGGAGAAGGAGGCGAGCATCATCTTGATCTCGGTCGGCTTGAACACGCGGCCGTATTTCTCGTGGTAGCAATCCTGCACCTCGACGTCCGCCTGGGTGAAGAAGCGGAAGATCTGCGTCAGCAGATTGCGCTCGTGATCGGTCAGCTTCTGCGCCCAGTCGCGGCAATCCTCACCCAGCGGCACCTCTTCGGGCAGCCAGTGGATCTGCTGCTGACGCTTCCAGAACTCGAACGCCCAGGGATATTCGAAGGGCTTGTAGGTCTTGCGGGCTTCGAGAAGGGGCATGGGTTCAGTCCTTGGGCGTAGATCAGTTGGAATAGGCGAACACCAGCGCGAAGCCGGTGAGGAAGAGGCAGAGCGCGACCAGCATCATGCCGGCGATGCGGGTGGCGTAGACGCCCTCGGGCGTGGCGGCGCGGCGGCGCAGCAGGACGAGGCCCGCGACGCCGCTGACGATGCCGATCCCGGCCTGAAGGGCGAGCGCACGGGTCATGAAGGGTCGCGGACCTTCACCACCTTCTCGCGCACCACGACCTTCTTGCCGCGCCACGACCCGACGCCGAACACGACGATGCCGAGGAAGAAGCCGAAATCATACCAGCCGCCATTGTTGGGCACCGCATAGACCGCGACGTCGGGCATGAAGAGCGACAGCACCCAAGCGACCGGGAAGATGAAGCCGTGCCACAGGCCGAGCAGGAAGCCGGGCGCGCCGGGCTCGACCGTGGTGCCGACCTGCTGCGCGCAGGCGGCGAGCAGGACGAGCGCCCCGAGCGGGAGAAGGCGGAGGGATCGGGTCATGGGACAGTCTCCATCTGCCTTCTCCCCGCCGGGAAGAAGGCGCTCAGCGCGTGCGGGCGCTTATTGGCAAGCCAGGCACTCGTCATAATCGGTGCTCTCGCCGAGGTTGAACTGCGGCGCGTCGATCGTGTTGTCGGCTTCCACGCCGCCCGCGAAGCCGGCGCGCTGCACCGACTTGGAGCGGAGATAGTAAAGCGACTTGATGCCGAGCTCCCACGCGCGGAAGTGGAGCATCAGGAGGTCCCACTTCTCCACGTCCGCGGGGATGAACAGGTTGAGCGACTGCGCCTGATCGATGTACGGCGCGCGGTCGCCGGCGAGTTCGAGCAGCCAGCGCTGGTCGATCTCGAAGCTGGTCTTGTAGCAGTCCTTCTCTTCCTGGGTCAGGAAGTCGAGATGCTGGACCGAGCCGCCGCGCTCGAGGATCGAATTCCAGACATTGTCGGAGTTCTTCGACTTCTCGATGAAGATCTTCTCGAGATAGGGGTTCTTGACCGAGAAGCTGCCCGACAGCGTCTTGTGCGTGTAGATATTGGCCGGGATCGGCTCGATGCACGCCGAGGTACCGCCGCAGATGATGCTGATCGACGCGGTCGGCGCGATCGCCATCTTGCACGAGAAACGCTCCATCACGCCCATATCGGCGGCGTCGGGGCACGGCCCGCGCTCGACCGCGAGCTGCATCGAGGCTTCGTCGACCTGCGCCTTGATGTGCTTGAAGATGCGCAGGTTATGCGTCTTGGCCATCGCGCCTTCGAACGGGAGGCCGCGCGCCTGGAGGAAGCTGTGGAAGCCCATCACGCCGAGGCCGACCGAACGCTCGCGCGCCGCCGAATAGGCCGCCTTCTCCATGCCGGGCTCGGCACGGTCGATATAGTCCTGCAGGACGTTGTCGAGGAAGCGCATCACGTCCTCGATGAACCCCTTCTCGTCCTTCCACTCGTCCCAAGTCTCGAGGTTGAGCGAGCTGAGGCAGCAGACCGCGGTGCGTTCGTTGCCGAGATGGTCCTTGCCGGTCGGCAGCGTGATCTCGGAACAGAGGTTCGAGGTCGAGACCTTGAGGCCCAGATCGCGATGATGCTTGGGCATGTTGTTGTTCACGTGATCGGCGAACACGATGTACGGCTCACCGGTCGCGAGGCGGGTCTCGACCAGCTTCTGGAACAGCGCGCGGGCGTTGACCGTACCGCGCTCCGACCCGTCCTTGGGCGAGCGCAGCGTCCATTCCTCACCGTTGCGCACGGCTTCCATGAAGGCGTCGGGGATCAGCACGCCGTGGTGCAGGTTCAGCGCCTTGCGGTTGAAGTCGCCCGAGGGTTTGCGGATCTCGAGGAACTCCTCGATCTCAGGGTGCGAGATGTCGAGATAGCAGGCGGCCGAGCCGCGGCGGAGCGAGCCCTGCGAGATCGCGAGGGTCAGCGAATCCATCACGCGGACGAAGGGGATGATGCCGCTGGTCTTGCCGTTGAGGCCGACCGGCTCGCCGATGCCGCGGACATTACCCCAATAGGTGCCGATGCCGCCGCCGCGCGAGGCGAGCCAGACATTCTCGTTCCAGGTGTCGACGATGCCGTTCAAGCTGTCGGGCACCGAATTGAGGAAGCACGAGATCGGCAGACCGCGGCCAGTGCCGCCGTTCGACAGAACGGGGGTGGCGGGCATGAACCACAGACGCGAGATATAGTCGTAGATGCGCTGGGCGTGCGCGGCATCGTCGGCATAGGCCGAGGCGACGCGGACGAACAGGTCCTGGAAATTCTCGCCCGGCAGCAGATAGCGGTCCTTGAGCGTTTCCTTGCCGAATTCGGTGAGCAGTGCGTCACGCGAATGATCGACCTCGACCGGGAAGATGCGCGGGGCGACCGATTTGGTATCGAGCTTCTTCTTGGCCTTGGGCGCAGCCTTTTCGGAATCCTTCTCGGGCCGGGCCTTGGCGTCGGAAATCGCTTCTGCGGTATCGGTCACGGTCTCACTCACGCTTGCTTCCTGCTGTTCCCTGAAGTCCATCGTCGCTCGCCCCTAAACCGTCCAGATCACGACTCGGGGGCATCCGGCGATGGTACCACCGCACGCGCGCGGGCGTGAGAACAAAAGATGTCCATCCGCCCTGCCAGGCACGTAGGAAGCCTTACCGCGAATATAGGTTCGCGGGCGGCGTTCCACCAGTGCTTGGGTTTGTCCCCCTGTGTGACCACTAGAGATTGTGGCAGATCGGCGTCGGAGGCAAGACCGTAAATGAAAGTTTGAAGACTCGTTTCGTCGCTGATTTGAGTCGGTTCACCGGCGCTCGGCCACGGTTTATCGTACGCGACGCGCGGACCTTCCTCACCTTTTCAAAAGACAAGAGAACGAAGGCGGAACTCACAAATTTTTCATGCACCGATTCATCCACAGGAATCTGGCACAAGATGTTGAGGCCGGCCGGTCAGCTTCGCGAAAGCATGCGCGGTGAATGATCCGGATTCAGGGCCCGATCCGGGCCGGAGGGCCGAATCCATGCGAATCGCATTGCTTGCCGCCATCGCCGCGCTTAGCGCGCCCGCTACAGCGCAAATCCGCGACCCGTCGGGCGGCGTGCGCTGGCCCGCACCGCGCCCGGCGCTGCCCGGCGTGGCACGCGAGCTGGGTCAGGCCGACCGCAACATCCGCGAGGGACGCGAGAGCGGCCAGCTTTCCAGGCGGGAAGCGCGGCAGTTGCGCCGCGAGAGCCGTCAGATCGCCGTGCTGGAGGAACGATATGCGCGCGGCGGGCTTTCCGAATCCGAGCGCGCCGAGCTCGAATCGCGGGTGGCGGCATTGCGTAGCGTCACCGGCGCGAAGCGAAGCGGCAAACGCTAGCGATTGCAGTCCACCCCCGCCCCGCTAGGCTGGCCGCGAAACCGGCCAAGAGGGGATGACAGGATGCACGAGACCAACGGCACGATCGGACGGCGTGCGATGCTCAAGGCCGCGGCAGCAGGCGCAGCACTGACGGCACCGGGCGCGGCACTTGCCGCCACCGACACAATGGCGGACGTGAAGAAGGCGATCGCCGCCAACCACGATGCGGCGGTGAAGCGCCTGCAGGACTGGATCCGCCTGCCCTCGATCGCCGCCGAGGACCGCGGCTATCCCGAAGGCCCGGACTATATGAAGCGCCTCGCACTCGACGCCGGCTTCCAGCATGCCGAGATCGTGCCGTCGAAGGGGAAGCCCGGCGTGTTCGCGACGCTCGACGCGGGCGCCAAGAAGACGCTCGGCATCTATTTCATGTACGACGTCAAGCAGTTCGACCCGGCGGAGTGGGAGAACCCGCCGCTGGAGGCGCGGCTGGTCGACAAGCCCGGCTTCGGCAAGGTGGTGATGGGCCGCGGCGCGGTGAACCAGAAGGGGCCGCAGGCGACCTTCCTGGCGGCGCTGCACGCGATGAAGGCGGCGGGGCGCACGCTGCCGGTCAATCTGGTGCTGATCGCCGAGGGCGAGGAGGAGATCGCTTCCCCCAATTTCCACGAGATCGTGACCGCACCGCAGGTCGCCGCCGCGCTCAGGAAGACCGTCGGCGTGATCATCCCGACCGGCTGGCAGAGCCCGACGACGGGCGGGGTGACGCTGGCGCTGGGCGCCAAGGGCGCGGTCGAGTTCGAGCTGACGGTGTCGGGCGAGAAATGGGGCCGCGGCCCCAAGGGCGACATCCATTCGAGCGAGAAGGCGCGTGTCGACAGCCCGCCCTGGCGGCTGGTCGCGGCACTCTCCACCCTCGTCTCAAAGGACGGCAACACCGTCGTCATCGACGGCATCCAGGAGAAGGTCCAGCCGCTGACCGCGCGCCAAAGACAGCTGATCGCCCAGACCGCCGCCAACACGCGCGAGGAGGACGCCAAGAAGCAGCTGGGCGTGTCGCGCTGGATCGACGACATGGGCTGGGAAGAGTCGATGGTGCGGCTGGCGCAAGTGCCGACGGTCAACATCCAAGGGCTGGTCTCGGGCTATATGGGCCCGGGCGGCAAGACCGTGCTGCCGGGCAAGGCGACTGCCAAGATCGAGATGCGGCTGGTGCCCGACATGACCAAGGACGACACGCTCGCCAAGCTGCGCGCGCATCTCGACAAGCGCGGTTTCACCGATGTCGAGATCAACGTGACGGGCGGATACGGCCCGACCCAGACCGACGAGAACAGCGCGCTGATCCGCGCCGAGCTGGCGACGTGTGCGCGGCTGGGCGTGCCGGCGACGCTGCACCCGCGCCTTGCGGGAAGCTGGCCGGGGGTGATCTTCACCGGCCCGCCATTGAACCTGCCCGCCGGCCAGTTCGGCTTCGGCCATGGCAGCGGCGCGCACGCCCCGAACGAGTATTTCGTGATCGAGAGCAGCAACCCCAAGGTGATGGGGATGGACGCGGCCACGTTCGGCTTCGTCGACTTCCTCTATCAGGTCGCCGCAACGGCCTGATCCGGCATGGCGCCCCGCGCGTTGGGAGGCGCGCGGCAGCGGACGATGGGAGACTGACGATGAGCAAAGTGCGCGTAAACGGGTTCAGCATCTCGGCCGACGGCTTTGGCGCGGGCCCCGGGCAGAGCCTGGAGAACCCGCTGGGCAGGGGCGCCAACTTCCACGACTGGCTGGTCAGCAGCCGCTACTTCAAGACGATGATCGGTCAGGACGGCGGTGCGGAAGGCATCGACAACGCCTTCGCCGAGCGATCGATGGCCGCGCTCGGCGCATGGGTGATGGGACGCAACATGTTCGGCCCGGTGCGCGGGCCGTGGCCCGACGGCGAATGGAAGGGCTGGTGGGGCGACAACCCGCCCTATCACTGCCCGGTTTACGTGCTGACTCACCATGCCCGCGCGCCGCTGGAGATGGATGGCGGTACCGTGTTCCACTTCGTCACCGAAGGGCCGGACAAGGCGCTGGAACTGGCGCGCGCGGCGGCGGGCGACCGGGACATTCGCATCGGCGGCGGCGTCGCAACGGTGCGCCACTATCTGAAAGCGGGCGCGATCGATGAAGCGCATATTGCGATCGCGCCGTCGCTGCTGGGCAAGGGCGAGGCGCTGTTCGCGGGGATCGACCTTCCCGCGCTGGGCTATCGCGTCACCGAGCGCGTACCAGGCGAGCAAGCGCTGCATCTGGTCCTGACGCGCGGTTGAGCCTGCGCCAATTCGGGCGGCATTGTGGCGGCGGGCTGAACCCCAGGTGAAAGGGGTCGTCCGCCGCCATTTTTCGTGACGTTCGGCCCGCCCCTTCCCCGCCACGGCTCATCCCGGCCCGCTCATAGAAACCCGCGGCAGCGTTGGTTCCGAGCGGCAACCGGGCGGTGCGGGCAGCCGTTCCTTTCCCGGTTCATGGCAACATGAGGAGACGAACGATGCGAACCCTGACGCTGACCGCCGCCGCGCTTGCGGTGCTGGCCGTCCCGGCAATGGCGCGCGACCGCGTGAAGCCGGTCTTCGACGACAGCAACAGCCATTATCTGGATTACAAGACGTCGATCAGCGAGGCGAAGCGCGAGCTGCGCAAGGATCTGGCCGATGCCGATGACGAAGCCGACCGCGTCGACGCCTATGCCGAATATGAGGCCGAGCTGGCCGATGCGGAGAAGGATTTCCGCAAGGAGATGGCCGAACGCGGCATCCGCATCCCAGCCGGGCGGGTGAGCGTGGAGACCGAGGTGTCGATGTACACGCCGCGTTGATGTGGCGTCGATCTAGCAAGCTAGATGGCCCGGGCCCGCACGGTTCGGGAGGGCGGGAGCAGCCTCCGCGCGGACAGCATTTCGCGGACGCGGCTTCCGCCCTTAGTCGCACCACCCCGCGCGATAGCCTCCGGAATAGGGGCGGGCGAGGCCCTCGGCCACCAGCGTCTCGCCGACGCCGCGGTCGTCGACCGATACCAGCCGCAGCTTGCGGCCGTAGCGGTCGGCATCGCGCCCCACAGTCTCGAGGGAGACCGTTCCCGAATTGAGCAGCGCATGAAGCCGCCGCGTCGCGGCCGCGCCCAGTTCCGCTTCGCGGGCACAGCGAGCGGGATGGGTTTCGGGCGTGTCGATATCGGCAATCCGGATCTTCGCGCCGTTCATCCGGAAGGTGTCGCCATCGACGACGCAGTTGCTGCCCCCGCCGCTGTGGCAGAGGGTGAAGCGCGCGATCGGTACCGGGCGGCCGGACAACCCGGCCGACCTGTCCGCCACCGCGCGCGCCTCGCCCGGCACGAACGGATACGCCGCCCAGCCCAACCCTCCGGCAATACCGGCCAGCGCGGTCAGGATCAGCGCGGCGCGGGTCAAGCGGCGCGCGCGCGGACGGCGCTCTAAACGAGGGGCATGCCAGGTCCGGCGAGCCCGATCCCGGTGCCAGCGATTGTCGAAATTCATCGCCGCTATCTAGCTGCGAATCCTCGTCAAATCCTTTCGGGACAGCGCGGATGCGGAGCGGCTTGCCGCCATTTCGGAGCAACCGAGGATGCATCCATAACGGAGCGGACTATGCCCAAATCGGTGCGACCAGCCGCTAATGCCGTGCGAGTGAGCGAGCGGATCATCTTTGTATGCGAGGGCTGCGGCACGCCGGGCGTGACGCGCGAGGCATGGGCGGCCTGGGATGTCGACACGCAGGCCTGGGTGCTGGCCGAGATGTTCGACTATGCCTTTTGCCATCGCTGCCACCGGCGGACGCAGCTGGAGCAGCGCAAGCTGGAGGGGGAGTAGGATGGGGGGTGCCATTCGAGACCATGCTGGGAAGGCCGCTGCGGCGGAATGCACCGCGCCCAACCGGACGGGGGGTCGCAGACGGTTGCTGAGGGTCTGTCGAGCTCTCTCCTACGCCACCCTGGCGCATGCCGGGGTGGCGGCTTTTTGGTGGCGGGCTCGAGTCACCGCGATCCGGCGATTGTTCCGCGTCGACGTCGCGGCAGGGCGCGACGAGAGTCGGCCCCAGCTCACGCCGCCTGCGCTGCCGCCTTCGCCAGAAATGGTCGCATCACGCCCAGCGCACGGTCCACATACTCCGCCTTCTCGCCGACCGGCGCGACATAGTGGATCGCTTCCTCGGCATCCTGCAGCGAGCCGAGGCGAGCGATCATCCAGGCGGCGAGATATTGCGAGGCGAGGCAGCCTCCGGCGGTCGCGACATTGCCATGCGCGATGAAGGGTGCGTCGATGACATCGACCCCTGCCTCGATCACCCACGGCTTGGTGGTGAGATCGGTGCAGGCGGGCAGGTCGCCGACCAGGCCAAGCTTGGCGAGGAGCAACGTGCCCGAACATTGCGCGCCGATCAGCTGGCGCGCGGGGTCGAGCCGGATGGCCGAGAGCAGCGCCGCGTCGGCGGCATGGTCGCGGGTGCGGATGCCGCTGCCAATCAGGACGGCATCGGCCTCTTCCAGAAAGTCGAGCCCGCGCTGGGCGCGGACGGTGACGCCGTTCATCGACGTCACTTCGTCGGCCGGCGAGGTGATGTACGCCGCCCAGCCCTTCGCCCGCATCCGGTTGAGGATCGCGGCGGCGATGAACGAATCGAGTTCGTTATAGCCTTCGAGGGTGAGGACGGCGATCTGCATCGTTACTCCACTTCGCTCAAACCAAGCTGCCACAGGACGAAGGCATTCTCTTCCGCCGCCTCGTGCAGGCTTTCCCAGCGGCCCGTCTTGCCGCCATGCCCAGCGCCCATATTGGTCTTGAGCAGCAGGACATTGTCGTCGGTCTTGGTCGCGCGCAGCTTCGCCGCCCATTTGGCCGGCTCCCAATAGGTGACGCGCGGATCGTTGAGACCGCCCGAGATGAAGATCGGCGGATAGGCCTGGGGCCTCACATTGTCGTACGGCGAATAGCCGCGGATCAGCTCGAACGCCTCGGCATCGGTGATCGGGTTGCCCCATTCGGGCCATTCGCCCGGGGTGAGCGGCAGCGTATCGTCGAGCATCGTGTTGAGCACGTCGACGAACGGCACGTCGGCGACCACCGCTCCCCACAAGTCGGGATCGGAATTGATCACCGCGCCCATCAGCTCGCCGCCCGCCGATCCGCCCGCGATCGCGAGGCCACCCTTGTGCGTGAAGCCGCGGTCGATCAGCCCCTTTGCGACGTCGACGAAGTCGTTGAAGGTGTTGGTCCGCTTCTTGAGCTTGCCATCGAGATACCATTGCTGGCCTAGATCGTCGCCGCCGCGGATATGCGCGATGGCAAAGGCGACGCCGCGGTCGAGGAACGACATGCGCGAGGTCGAGAAGCCCGGCGGGATCGCGATACCGTACGCGCCATAGGCGTAGAGATAGACTTTCCCCGAACCGTCGCGCGGGAAGTCCCTGGGATAGACGATCGAGCAGGGCACCTCGGTGCCGTCGCGGGCGGTGATCTTGAGGCGCTCGGTCGCGTACTTGCTCGCGTCATAGCCCGAGGGGATGATCTGGACCTTGCGCACTTCGAGTTCGCCGGTCGCGACGTGATAGTCATAGACGGTACCGGGGGTGACCATCGATTCATAGCCGATGCGCAGCACGTCCATCGCATATTCGGGATTGTCGCCGAGCGAGGCGACATAGCTCGCCTCGGGGAAGGCGATGCGCTTGCCTTCCCCGCCTGAATATTGATGCAGCTCGATCTGATCGAGGCCGTCCTCCCGCCCCTCGACGACGAAGAAATCGGCGAAGGTGGTGACGCCGGTCATGTAGAAATGCGGCGAGGGCGCGATCCGCTCGACCCACTCGCCGGGCGCGTCGATGCTGGCGGTGCACAGCCGGAAATTGGTGTGCGTGTCGTTGGTGTGGATGAAGAGGGTGCCGTCATGCTCCTCGACATCATATTCGCGCCCTTCCTGGCGCGGAGCGACGAGGATCGGCGTGGCGAAGGGATCGTTGGCGGGGAGCAGGCGCACCTCGCTGGTCACGTGATCACCGGTCGAGATGACGATCCACTTGCGCGACTGGGTCTCGCCGACGCCGACGCGATAGCCCTCATCCTCCTCGTGATAGAGCTCGACGTCCTCCGCGGGATCGCTGCCGAGGCGATGGTAGCGGGCATTGTCGGTGCGCCACTGGTCATTGGCGAGGCCGTAGAGAAAGCCGGCATCGTCGGCGGTCCAGACGATGTCGGAAAGCATGCCGGGAATCTCGTCGGGCAGATGCTCGCCCGTCTCGAGGTCCTTGACCCGAACGAGGAAGCGCTCCGAACCGTTGTCGTCATAGGCATAAGCGAGCCAGCGGCCGTTGTTGGAGACCGAGAAGCCACCGAGACGGAAATATTCCTTGCCCTTGGCCAGCGCCGGTTCGTCGAGGATCAGGGTGTCTTCGCCCCCGGCAACCGGCTTGCGCCACCAGCGGCGATATTCGCCGCCCTGCTCGAAATCGGTCCAGTAGAGCCAGTCGCCGTCCTTCTGGGGGACGGTGGCATCGTCTTCCTTGATGCGGCCGCGCATCTCCGCGAACAGCGTGTCGGCGAGCGGCTTCAGCGGCTTCATCACCGCTTCGTAATAGGCATTCTCTTCCTTGAGATAGGTGAGAACCTCTTCGCTGGTGACATTGGGATAGCCCGGATCGCGCAGCCAGTTCCACGGATCGTCGATCGTCACGCCATGACGTTCGAAGCTGTAGGGACGGGTGGCGGCGACAGGCGGCTTGGGAAGATCGGTCATGGCATGGCTCTAGCCGCTCGCCTTCGTCCAAGTCGAGGCGGCATTGCTCACCGTGCTCTTGCCGCGAACGTAAGCCCCGCGCATCATGACCGAAACGAACAGGAGCAGGCGTATGAAGCGGGCGATGATGGCGGGCGCAGCACTGGTGGCGCTGGCGGGGACGGCGCAGGCGCAACGCTACGAGGCGAGGATCGTCCGCACCCAGCATGGCATCCCGCACATCACCGCCAAGGACTGGCGCGGCGCGGGCTACGGCATCGGCTATGCCTATGCGCAGGACAATCTGTGCATGATCGCCGAGGAATTCGCGACCGTGGCGGGCGAGCGATCGCTGCATTTCGGGCCGAAGGAGAGCGCGACGCTGGGCTTCCAGAAAGTCGACAACCTGAGCTCCGACCTCTTCTTCCGCAGCGCGATCGACCTGCCCGCGCTGCGCAAGGGCGTGCGGGCGCAGGGCGCCGAGGCGATGGCGATCGTCCAGGGCTATATCGCCGGCTACAACCGCTACCTCCGCGACATCGGGCCGCAGGGCGTGCCCGCCGAATGCAGGGGCAAGACATGGGTGCGGCCGATCACCGCCGACGATACCCTGCGGCTCAACGAGAAGCAGATGCTGCTGGCGAGTTCGCTGGCGCTGGCCCCCGGCATCGCCAATGCGGTGCCGCCGGGTGCGGTGAAACCCGCCGCACTGAGCCGTGCGGTGCTGCCCGATTTCAACAAGCTCGAAATCGCGAGCAACGGCTGGGCGTTCGGCGGCGACGTCACCGCCGACGGCAAGGGGCTGCTGGTCGGCAACCCGCATTTCCCCTGGCACGGCCCGAGCCGCTTCTGGGAGATGCATGTCACCATCCCCGGCAAGATCGATGCGGCAGGTGCGGGGATCGCGGGAACGCCCTTCCCCACCCTCGGCTTCAACCGCGACATCGCCTGGACGCATACGGTGACCGCGGCGCGGCACTTCACCCTCTATCAGCTCGCGCTCGACCCCGCCGATCCGACATCCTATCTGGTCGACGGCAAGCCGGAGAAGATGACTGCCCGGACGATCCGCGTGCCGTTGCCCGACGGCAAATCGGTCGAGCGGACGCTCTATTCGACACGCTTCGGGCCGGTGGTGACGATGCCGCAAGCGATGGTGAACTGGACCGACAGAATCGCCTTCGCGGTGCGCGACGCCAATCGCGGCAACCAGCGCGCGGTCGGCACCTGGCTGAAGATCGCCCGCGCCCGCAATGTGGGCGAGATCCGCGACGCGGTGACGCAGAGCCTGGCGATCCCATGGGTCAATACCATCGCCGCCGACCGGCATGGCGACGCGCTGCACGCCGATGTGACCGCGGTGCCCAATGTCCCGGCCGCGAAGATCAAGGCGTGCGCGACCCCGCTCTCACCCGCCGTGGCGCGGGCGGCGGTGCTGCTCGACGGGTCCAAATCCGCCTGTGCCTGGGATGAGGCAGCAGGGACATCGGTACCCGGGCTGATGCCGGCGCGCGACCAGGCGATCTACCAGCGGCGCGATTACGTCGCGAACATGAACGACAGCTATTGGCTGAGCAATCCGCGCAGTCCCCACGCGCCGCTGTCGCCGATCCTGGGCGCGAATGGGCAGCAAGTCTCGTTGCGCACGCGATCGGGCTTCATCGAGACCGACGCGCTGATCGCGGGGGGCAAGGTCGACCACAAGCGCGCGCAGGACATGGCCTTCGCCAACAAGAGCCTGGCCGCCGATCTCGCGCTCAAACCGCTGCTGACGCTGTGCGCCGGCAAGACCGACGTGGCCGAGGCGTGCACGGCGCTGGCCAAATGGGACGGGCGCTTCGAGAATGACAGCCGCGGCGCCTGGCTGTTCGACCGCTTCTGGATGAAGGCGCGGAACATCGCCGGCATCTGGTCTGTGCCGTTCGACGTCAAGGACCCGCTGCATACGCCGCGCGACCTGGTGACCACGGGTGACACGGCAACGAAGCTGACCGCGACCCTCAAGGCGGCGGCCGAGGAAGTGACCAAGGCGGGCGTGGCGCTCGATGCGCGCTGGGGCGAGGTGCAATATGCCCCGCGCGGAACCGACCGGATCCCAGTCCATGGCGGCGACGGGCAGTTGGGCGTGCTCAACGTGCAGATATCCGATCCGGCACCCGGCGGCGTCTCGCCCCGGCACGGATCGAGCTATGTGCAGGTGGTCGGCTTCGACGCCGAGGGGCCGGTGGCGGATACGGTGCTCAGCTACTCGCAGTCCCCGAACCCGGCATCGCCCTGGTATGCCGACCAGACGCATCTCTATGCCAGGAAGGCGTGGGTCCGCTTCCCCTTCACCCCGGCGCAGATCGAAGCGGCGAAGGTCGGGGAAGCGGTGACGATTAGGGAATAGGCGGCGTCAGGCGGCTTCGAGGTCGAGCAGCAGGCGCTTGGCCTCGAGCCCCCCGGCAAAGCCGGTGAGCGCGCCGTTGGCGCCGATCACACGATGGCATGGCGCGATGATCGAGACCGGGTTGCGGCCATTGGCGGCGCCGACCGCGCGGCTGGCGGTGGGGCGGCCGATCTGGTCGGCGATCTGCGCATAGCTGCGCGTTTCGCCGAACGGGATGGTGAGCAGCGCCTGCCACACGCTGCGCTGGAAGTCGGTGCCGCGAAAATCGAGCGGCACGTCGAAGGCGCGCAGCGTGCCGGCGAAATAGCCGTCGACCTGCATAGCGGCGCGGGCAAGGATCGGGTGACCGGCGTCCTCGACCGTGGGGCCGAGCGGCACGCGGCCGGGGCGCTCATTGGGCCAGAGGATGGCGACGAGGCCCGTGTCGCTGGCGACCAGGCGAAGCGTGCCGACGGGCGAGGCGATGTCCTTGTGGGCGAGGGTCATGGGGAATCTCCTGCGGATATGCTCCGCAAGTTAGGCGTCTTGCAAACGAGTTGCTTCCCGCAGGTTGCGGGCAAACCGATCAGTTGCCGATCACGCCGCCCATGCCGAGGCGCTTGCCGCGGGTGATGATCACGCGATCGCCGAGCTTCGCCTGCGCGAAGATCAGCTTGGCGAAGGGCAGAGGAACCCCGATGCAACCATGCGTGGCGGCGCCCATCTCAACCTCCGAAGCATGGATCGCGACGCCGTCATTGGTGAGGCGCATCATGTACGGCATCGGGGCGCCGTAGAGGTTGGAGATGTGGTGCACTTTCTTCTGCGTGATCTTGTGCACGCCGAGCGGCGTCGGCTTTTCGTCCGCGCCGTAGAGGATCGCAGTGGCGCCGATCTCGTACCCGTCGCGGAACACCGACATCGTCTCGGCCTCCAGATCGATGGTGATCGTCAGCGGGCCGTCCGCCGGAACATCGTCGGTGTTCCAGAAATACTCGCCGAAGCGGATCGGACCGGGGATGTCGAGGATGCGCTTGACCACCAGCTGAGGCTCGGCCGCCGGCTCCGCAGGTTTGGGGGCGGGCGGCTTGGCAACGGGCCTGGGCTGCGGTGCGGCGGCGACAGGCCCGGCGGGCGCGGGCGAACTGCCGGGAACGAGTGCGGCGGCACCCATCGCGGCGGCCACACCGCCGACGAGAAGCCCCGTCCTGATCGCCCAACCACTCCAACGCACGCGCCGACTCCTGCAAAACGTCCCGCCATGATCCGCGATTCGGGCGGCGGGGGCCACCCCCGATTTCCCGGCGTTCCATGCTGGCACAGGCCGAGGAGCCGTTAACCGGGCCCTTCGCCCCCTTCCCAATGGCACGCGATCGGCCTAGCCATTCGCCATTGCCCGGACGGCTTCACAGGCGGCACCGCCGCACCCAGATAAGGGATGGAGCCGCCGGACTACGCGCTTTTGAGGATCACGAGAATGTCCACCTATGCCGATCGCCTGAACGCACTGCGTGCGCAGTTGAAGCGTGAGCAGCTCGACGGGTTCGTCGTGCCGCTGACCGACGAGCATATGAGCGAATATGTCGGTGGCTATGCGCAGCGGCTGGGCTGGCTGACCGGATTCCAGGGCAGCGCTGGCAGCGCAGTGGTGCTGCCCGAAGCGGCGGCGATCTTCACCGACGGCCGCTATACGCTGCAGGTGCGCCAGCAGGTCGACGGCAATCACTGGGAATATGTCCCGGTCCCGCAGGTAAGCATCGCCAGCTGGCTGGGCGAGCATGCGCCGCAGGGCGGGCGGATCGGCTATGACCCCTGGCTGCACACGCGCGGCTGGGTCGATGAAGCGCGCAAGGCGCTGGCCGAGAAGGGCGCCGAGCTGGTCGCGGTGGAGCGCAACCCGATCGACGCGGTGTGGGACGACCGGCCCCTGCCCTCCGACGCGAAGCTGAGCGTTCAGAGCGACGATGCCGCCGGGCAGACCAGCGCCGCCAAGCGCGCCGGGATCGCCGATTGGCTGGCCGAGCGCAAGGCCGACGCGGTCGTGCTCTCCGCGCTCGATTCGATCGCCTGGGCGTTCAACGTGCGCGGCACCGACGTCAGCCACACCCCGGTCGCGCTCGCCTATGCGATCGTCAATTCGGACGGCACCGCCGATCTGTTCGTGGCGAAGGACAAGGTGGGTGAGGACGTCGCCAAGCATCTGGGCAATGCGGTGCGCGTCCACGACCGCAGTGCCTTTGCCCCGGCGCTCCAGCAGTTCGCCGGCAAGCGCGTCGCGGCCGATCCGGCCGGGTCGGTGGCAGCGATCTTCGACGCGCTCGATGCGGGCGGCGCGAAGATCCTGGCCGTGCGCGATCCGGTAGTGCTCGCCAAGGCGATCAAGAACGAGGCCGAGATTTCGGGCCACCGGGCAGCGCAGGCACGCGACGGCGCGGCGCTGGCGCGGTTTCTCAAATGGGCCGAGGCGGAAATGCCCAAGGGCGGAGTGACCGAGATCTCGGCGGCCAACCGCCTGCAGGCATTCCGCGAGGAAACCGGTCTGCTCAAGGACCTGTCGTTCGACACCATCTCGGCCACCGGCCCCAATGGCGCAATCCCTCATTACAAGGTGACTGAAGAGTCGAGCCTGCCGATCGAGAACGGCCAGCTCTATCTGGTCGATTCGGGCGGCCAGTATGAGGACGGCACCACCGATGTGACGCGTGTGATCCCGGTCGGCGAGCCGACGCAGGAAATGCGAGACAGGTTCACCCGCGTGCTCAAGGGCCATATCGCGATCGCCACCGCAGTGTTCCCGGCGGGCACGACCGGCGGGCAGATCGACAGTTTTGCCCGTCGCCCGCTTTGGGAAGTCGGCTGCGACTATGGCCATGGCACCGGCCATGGCGTCGGCGCCTATCTGTCGGTGCATGAAGGGCCGCAGCGCATCGCCGCGCCCAACTATCCGGGCGGCGGCCCCGCCGAACCCCTGCGTGCGGGCATGTTCCTCTCGAACGAGCCCGGCTACTACAAGGCGGGCGAGTTCGGCATCCGCATCGAGAATCTGGTGCTGGTGATCGAGAAGGACATCCCCGGCGCCGAATCGCCGATGCTCGGCTTCGAAACGCTGACCTTCGCCCCGATCGAGCGCGACCTGATCGAGCCGGCGCTGCTCACCGAGGACGAGCGCCGTTGGCTCGACGCCTATCATGCCAAGGTTCTTGAGGTCCTCGGGCCGCAGCTCTCACCCGATGAGCGCGTGTGGCTCGAGGCCAAGTGCCGGCCGATTACCGCGCGCTAGCAACCCGTCGCCCCGGTCTTGTGCCGGCCCCCCGCACAAGACCGGGGTGACGCAGGGGACTCAGTCCTCGTCCCGCTTGGATGCTTCGCGGTCCTGCGTATCAACCGCCCGCGCCTGCGCCTTGCGCTTGCGCAGATTCTCGCGGAGCGCGGCAGCAAGGCGGGCCTTCTTCTCGGCGTCGTTCATGGCGCGATGCGATAGACCCGGGGCACGCGCCCTGACAACCGGGTTGACAAGCGGCTGGCCCTGCGCAAAAGGGCCGCTCCCGCGCGGGCCCTGCCCGCCGAGTGCTGCCGTAGCTCAGTGGTAGAGCGCATCCTTGGTAAGGCTGAGGTCGTGAGTTCAATCCTCACCGGCAGCACCATTTTCCCGACGCATCGGAATGATTTCGCCTTCGGGCGCAGCTGAGCGATCGGCGCCGCATGAATCGCGACCGGCCGGCCCCGCAGCCGCCGAAGCGGTGCAGAACCGGCCGGGCAGGCCTGACGAGAGCAGGTCCGATCAGCTGACCGCGCGCGATCCCCAGCCGCCCGCCAACGCCTTGAACAGATTGATCTGCGTGGTCGCGATCCCGGCATCGATCGCGGCCAGCTCGGCCTCGGCCTCCGCGAAGCTGCGCTCTGCGTCAAGCAGGACGAGGCCATCGACCTGCCCTTCACGTTGCTGCGCGCGGACGATGCGTGCCGCCTTCTCCGCGGCATCCCGCGCGGCCTGGAGCGCGATGCGCCGGTCGAGCGTGCGGGCATAGGCCGACAGCGCCGTCTCGGTCTCCTGCAGCGCGCGCAGCACGGTGCCGTCGAACTCGGCGAGCGCCGCGCGGCTGTCGGCTTCCGCTCCGGCAACCTGAGCGCGGGCACGCTCATGGCCGGTGAACGACCAGTTGATCAGCGATCCGAGCAGCCAGCGCAGCGGCCCGCCGCCGAAGACGTCGCCGATATCCGGTCCGGTCGATCCGATCGAGCCGCCGAGCGTGACACGCGGATAAAGGTCGGCGGTCGCCACCCCGATCCGTGCAGTCGAAGCAGCCAAACGGCGCTCGGCAGCGCGAACGTCGGGACGACGTGCGAGCAATTGTGCACCGTCGCCCACTGGGATCGGCTGGTCGAGCCGCAGCGTCGCGACGCGCTGCGCCGCGATCTGCGGCAGATCGGCCGGCACGCGGCCGGTGAGCGTGGCGAGGCGGAACAGCGCGGCATCGCGCTCGGCGGCGAGCGCGGGAATGTCGGCGCGGCGCTGGTTGCGCAGCGTCGCGATCCGCGCGGTGTCGAGGCTGGTCGTCAGCCCGACCTGATGGCGCCGCTCGGTGAGCGCCAGCGACCGGTCGAGCAGCGCGACGATGCGTTCGGCGACCGCGATCCGCTCAGCGGTCGCAGCCGCATCGGCATAGGCCCGCGCAGTCTCCGCAGTGATCGCGACGCGCACCGCTTCGACATCGGCTTCCGCTGCGCCGAGATCGCCGCGTGCCGCCTCGACGCCGCGCGACACGCGGCCGAACAGGTCGACTTCATAGGAGACCTCGAGGCCAGCATCGATCGACCAGTCCTCCCGCGGCGCGCCCGGCGCCCGCTGCCCCGCAGGCGAGCGACCATAGTTGGCGCCGGCGCTGACGCCCGCGTCGGGCAGCCGGTCAGTTTTGACCGCCCGCAGCGCCGCGCGCGCCCGATCAAGCCGGGCGACCGCGACGCGGATGTCGGTGTTGGCCGCCTGCGCGTCGGCGATCAACTGGTCGAGCACGGGATCGTCGTACAACTTCCACCACTCGCCCTGCACCGGGGCGAGCGGATCGACCGCGGGGCCGGTAGCGGCGACGAACTTGCCCGCTGCCGCAGACGGTGTCTGGGGGGCGGCATAGTCGGGGCCGGTGGCGCAGGCGGCAAGCGCCAGCGCCGAGACGGCAGTCATCAGATTGCGAAGCATGATTTGCTCCTTCCTTTCTCGGTTCACTCGGCGGGCTGCACTTCGGCCACCGGGGCACCGCCGCGCGGGCGGCGCTTGATCCGGTCGGCGAGCGCGCGGCACGCGACGTAGAAGGTGGGCGTGAAGATCAGGCCGAAGGCGGTGACTCCGATCATGCCGTAGAACACCGCGGTGCCGAGCGCCTGACGCAGCTCCCAGCCGGGACCCGATGCCGTCACCAGCGGCAGCACGCCCAGGATGAAGGCGAAGCTGGTCATCAGGATCGGCCGCAGCCGGACCCGCGCCGCCTCGACCGCCGCCTGCAGCGCGGTGGCACCGCGTTCCTCGGCCTGCTTGGCGAACTCCACGATCAGGATCGCGTTCTTCGCGGCAAGGCCGATCAGCACGATCAGGCCGATCTGGGTGAGGATGTTGTTGTCCAGTCCGCGGAAGTTGACGCCCAGCATCGCGGCGAGCAGCGTCATCGGCACGATCAGGATGATCGAGATCGGCAGCATCAGGCTTTCGAACTGCGCCGCCAGCACCAGGAAGACGAACACCACCGACAGCGCGAAGATCAGCACCGCGATATTGCCCGCTGCCTTCTGCTGGAAGGCGAGATCGGTCCACTCAGCCGAGAAACCCTGCGGCAGATTCTTGGCGATCACCTCCATCTTCGCCAGCGCCTGGCCGGTCGAGTAGCCCGGCGCGGTGTCGCCATCGACCTCGACCGCGGGGAAGAGGTTGAAGCGCGTGACGCGGTACGGCCCCGTCCGGTCCTCAAAGGTCGCGACGGCACCGATCGGCACCATCCCGCCTGCGTTGGAGCGCGTCTTGAGCTGGGCGATGTCCGCCGGATCGTCGCGGAACTGCGCATCCGCCTGTGCGGTCACGCGGAAGGTGCGGCCGAGCAGGTTGAAGTCGTTGACATAGGACGAGCCGAGATAGACCTGCATCGCCTCGAACACGCGGCTCGCGGGCACCCCGAGCATGTCGGACTTGGCGCGGTCGATGTTCGCATAGATACGCGGTGTGGCGGTGTTGTAGAGCGTGAAGACGTTGGCGAGTTCCTTGCTCTTGTGCGCCTCCCCGATCACGCCGCCTGCAGCCGCTTCGAGTGCCTGATAGCCGGCGTCGCTGCGGTCCTGCACCATCATGCGATAGCCGCCGCCATTGCCGACGCCCTGGATGACGGGCGGCGGAATGACGAAGACGAACGCCTCGTTCATGTCGGCGAGGGCCGCACGCATGTCGTTCTCGATGTTGAGTTCGGTGCGGTCGGTGCCGGCACGCTCGGCGAAGGGCTTGAAAGTGACATAGGCAGCACCGGCGTTGGATGCCTGAGTGCCCGACGCACCGTCGAAGCCGGAGAACATCACCGCCGCCTCGGTGCCGGGCACCTCGAGCAGCTTCTTCACCGCCTTTTTGAGCACGCGGTCGGTCTCCTCGATCGAGCTGCCCGCGGGCAGCTGGATCGCGGCGAGCGCATAGCCCTGGTCCTGCGCGGGAATGAACCCCGCGGGGGTCGCGGTGAAGATCAGGCCGGTCGCGACGACGAGGCCGGCATAGGTGGCGAACATCCGCTTGGGGGCGGAAGCGAAGCGCCGGGTGATGCCGGCATACCAGTCACCCAGCCGGTCGAAGTTGCGGTTGAACCAGTTGCCGGCCCGCCACACCGCGCGCCGCCAGCCACTTGCCGGTGCCTCTTCCGCCTTGGGGCGAAGCAGCAGCGCGGCAAGCGCGGGCGACAGTGTGAGCGACAGGATCAGCGAGATGATCGTCGCGGCGGAGATCGTCACCGCGAACTGGCGATAGAACTCGCCGGTGATGCCGGTGAGGAAGGTGGTGGGCACGAACACGGCGCACAGCACCAGCACGATCGCGACCAGCGCCGCCGACACTTCGTCCATCGACTTGTGCGATGCCTCGCGCGGAGAGAGACCGTGTTCGAGGTTGCGCTCGACATTTTCGACCACGACGATCGCGTCGTCGACGACGATACCGATGGCGAGGACAAGACCGAACATCGACAGCGTGTTGAGCGAGTATCCCAGCCCCGCCAGCACCGCGAAGGTGCCGATCAGCGAGACGGGAATCGCGACGATCGGGATGACCGCGGCACGCCAGCTCTGCAGGAAGACGAGGATGACGAGGACGACGAGCAGCACCGCCTCGAACAGCGTCTTCACCACCGCGTCCATCGATTCGCTGATGAACTCGGTCGGGTTCCAGATGATCCGGTATTCGAGCCCCTTGGGGAAGCTCTGCGACGCCGCCGCCAGCTCGGCCTTGACGCCCTCAGCCGCGGCGAGCGCGTTGGTGCCCGGCCGCTGGGTGATGCCCATGATGATCGAATCCTGGCCCGAGAGATAGGCGTTGACGCCATAATCCTCGGCGCCGAGCTCGACGCGCGCCACGTCGCGGACGCGCGTGATCGCGCCCGACGGATCGGTGCGGACGATGATGTCGGCGAACTCTTGCGGAGTCTTGAAGCGGCCCTGCGTCTCGACGCTAAGCTGCTGCGCGGCGCCGGTATCGAACGGGGGCTGGCCGACGGTGCCGGCCGCGACCTGGATATTCTGCGCCCGCAGTGCCGCGACGACTTCACCTGCAGTGAGGCCGAGCGCCGAGGTACGGCCCGGATCGATCCACACACGCATCGCATAGTCGCGCGCGCCGAACACCTGGACGTCGCCGATCCCGTCGATACGGGTCAGCCGGTCCTTGATCTGGGTGAGCGCATAGTTGGAAACGTAGCCGCGATCGAGCGAGTTGTCGGGCGACAGCACGTTGACCGCCATCAGCCAGGACGGCGAGGTCTTGCGCACCACCACGCCCTGCCGCCGGACTTCCTCCGGCAGGCTGGGCTCGGCGAGCGCGACGCGGTTCTGGACCAGCACCTGAGCGGTATCGAGATCGGTGCCGAGCTTGAACGTGACGGTGATCGTGACCCGCCCGTCACCGGTCGACTGCGACGACTGGTAGAGCATGTTGTCGACGCCGTTGATCTGCTGCTCGATCGGCGCGGCCACGGTGTCCGCCACGGTCTCGGCCGAGGCGCCGGGATAATTGGCGCTGACCGTGACCGTCGGGGGCACGACGGCGGGGAATTGCGACACCGGCAGCCCGAAATAGGCAAAGGCGCCGATGATTGTGATGAGGATCGCGATCACGCCCGCAAAGATCGGGCGGCGGATGAAGAAATGACTGAAGCGCATCGGGCAAAGCCTTGGCTGGCCCCGCCCGCGATCACGCGGGCGGGGTGGTTTTCGTCGTCAATGTGCGGCGGCGTCAGCGCGCGGCGATGGTCGCCTGCGAGGCCGCGGGTTCGTTGATCACTGAGGGCGGCTGGGTGGCCGGAGCGCGCGGCAGCTCGATCCTGCCCATGCGCTCGGTCACCTTGGCGCCCGGCGCGACCATCTGCAGCCCCTGGATCACCACCTTGTCGGTCGGCGCGAGGCCGGCGCGGATGGTGCGGAGATTGCCGATGCGCGGACCCGGCGTCACCTGCCTTGCGGTTACAGTGCCGTCCTTGCCGACGACGAAGACGACCTTGCGCGCCTGATCGGTGCGGACGGCGGCATCAGGAACCAGCAGCGCGCGTTCGGGCGATCCGCCGGTCAAGCGCATGTTGCCGAACATGCCGGGGGCCAGGAAGTAATCGGGGTTGTCGATCACCGCACGCGCGCGGATTGTGCCCGACTGGGCGCTGATCCCGTTATCGGTGAAGTCGACCCGGCCCTTCCAGTTATAGCCGCTCTCGTCCTGTAGCCGGATCTCGACCTGCTGCGGCGCGGCCCCGGACTTCGATCGCTCGCGCTGCGCCTTCAAATAGAGCGCTTCGGAGCTGTCGAAGGTGAAGTAGATCGGGTCGAGCGCATTGATCGTGGTCAGCAGCGTGCCGCCGCCGGCATCCGCAGTGGAGACGAGGTTGCCGGCATCGACGCGACGATCGGAGATGCGTCCGGTGATCGGCGCGCGGACCTGGGTGAACTGCACGTCGAGCGCACGGCCGCCGACGCGGGCCTGCGCTGCCGCGAGCGAAGCGCGCGCCGCGCGGACGCGGGCGGCGAGACGATCGTAATCGCTCTTCGACACCGCATCCTCGGTCAGCAAGCGGCTGGCACGCGCGAGATCGGCATCGGCCAGCGCGAGATCGCTCTGCGCCTGTGCCACGCCAGCCCGCGCTTCATTGAGCGAGGCGGTGAACGGACGCGGGTCGATGGTGAAGAGCAGCTGGCCCTTCTGCACGATCGCGCCATCGGTGAAGTGCACCGCGGTCACCGCCCCGGAAACGCGTGGACGGACCTCGACGCTCTTCGACGCTTCGAAACGGCCGACATGGTCGTCCCACTGGGTGAGGTCGCGTGCCAGCGGCGTCGCGACGGTGACGGTGGGCGGGGGCGGCGCGGCAATCGCCGGGCTCTCGCGGTTGAAGACGCCGACGCCGACGCCGATGGCGACGAGCGGCAGCACGACCGCCGACGCGCGCTGCCACAAAGGCAGGTCACGGAAACGGCGCTTGGGAAGATCTTCGATGGGTTCGATACGGGTGATCATGTTCATCGCGAATTGCTCCAGCGCTTGACGCGCGCGCTGACGATGCTGCCCGCAAGCAGCTCGTACTGTTGAAGGGTGAAGCCGGCGGCGACGAACGCACGCACGGCGGATTCGGCAACGCGATAGCCATGGTGCCAGGTCAGCACCGCGAGGCGGCGCAGCGCCTCCAGCCTCGGATCGGCGAGCTTGGGATTTCGGGCGTCCCCGAAAAGGTTGCCGAGCGCGACCGCCATGCGGCTGGGGTTCCGCAAGGTGGAGAGCGGATCGCGCTCGGCAAGGGCGACCACCGACCATTCGAGCGCAGTGAACTGCGCGCGTGCAGCGAGGTTGGCGGTCTTGGGGGACGGTGCCGCGGGCGAGACAGCGGCCGGAAGGTCCGCGCCGGCTTGGGCAAAAGCGAGATAGGCCATGGTCGTGTCTCCTCTCTGCGCACCGGGCGAGCGCCATCGCTCACCGGTACGCGGTGTTTTCGGTTTTGCTTTCCGGCGGACGCAAACCCTCACACGGCGAAGCACATGCTCACCGGGTTGCGGCCGGAGCTGGATGTCGGATGGACCGGGCGTCAGCGCCCGATGTCAGCCTTCAGGAAATCGTACATCGCCGCATCGTTTCCCTTTCGATGCCCTGGGGCGCCCCCGGAAGGTTCACCCATCTTCTATACCACCCGGTATAGAAATCGTGCTGCGTTGCGTCAATGGCTTTTCGTACCGCTCGATATATTTTTATCGATAGCGGCTGAAAGCCCTTATTTCGACGGCCACATCGCCATGCTGGTGTCGATCAGCCGCTCGAGGTCCGAACGCGTCGCGCCGGCCCCTGCCTGAACCGCCATTCCCTGGATGATCGCGTAGAGAAAGCTGGTCAGCCCCTCGACATCGGCGCTGGCGGGCAGATCGCCCTCCGCCTTGGCGCGTTCGAGCCGCTCGACCAGCGCACGGCGCGCGACCTTGCCCCGCTCGAGGACTTCCTGACGAATGCACTCCGCTTCCTCGCCGCACGCAACCGAGCTGATCACACCGAGACAGCCATGCGGCTCGCTCTTGCTCGTCTGGTTCCTCATGCTGCCGTTGAGCAGGTGCCGCGCGACTTCACGCGCGGTCGGCTGTTCGAGCGATGCGCCGATATAGCAGAGCTTCTCCTGCTCGTAGAGGTCGAGCGTCTTGCGGAACAGGGCTTCCTTGTTGCCGAACGCGGCATAGAGGCTGGGACGGGTGATCCCCATCGCCTCGGTCAGATCGTTGAGCGAGGCGCCTTCATAGCCCTTGCTCCAGAATACGCGGAGCGCCGCAGCGAGTGCGGCATCGACGCAGAATTCCCGCGGACGACCTTTGGCGGGGAGAGTAGCAACGCTTTCCATATCGGGCGGTATATAATTCAAGGGAGCCCATAATACAACTCCGGTCGAGGACCGTAACAGCCCCTGCCAATTGCTTGACTTCACACACTGAAAGCCGCGCACTGCGGAAGCTGCGCCAGATAGCGGTCAGACGGGTTGAGGCAGCGGCCCGACGCCGTCGAAGCGCGCTTCGTCCAGCACCCCCTCCCGCCTCGCCACGATGGCCGGCACCAGAATCTGCCCCGCGACGTTCACCGCGGTCCGACCCATATCGAGGATCGGGTCGATCGCGAGCAGCAGACCGACGCCTTCAAGTGGAAGGCCAAGGGTCGATAGGGTCAGAGTCAGCATCACCGTCGCACCGGTCAGTCCTGCGGTCGCCGCCGATCCGATCACCGATACGAAGGCGATCAGAGCATAGCTCGCAGGGGTCAGTGCGATCCCGTAGAATTGCGCGACGAATATCGCGGCGATGGCGGGGTAGATCGCCGCGCAGCCGTCCATCTTGGTCGTCGCACCGAGCGGAACCGCGAAGGCGGCATAGGCCCGCGGCACGCCGAGCCGCTCGGCGGCCGCCTCGGTCACCGGCAGCGTGCCGATCGGGGTCAGCGCGATCACCCACAACAGCAGCCGGCGGAAGAGCGCGAGCGCCGAGGCGTTGAAGGCAAGGAAAGGCTCCCCTTTCTCGCCGATCCGCACTGCCGCTGCGCCGACCGCGACCGCTGCGACAATGATCTGCAGGATGTTGAACGACAGCGTGGTGGTCGCCCCGCCCTCGGTCAGCGCGGTCGAGGCAGTGATGCCCAGGAAGTTGGCGGGCACCAGCCCCTTGAGGAAATCGAGCCACGATCCGCTCGCCGCAGGTGCCCTGGCCGCAGACGGATCGATCCCGGCATGCAGCCCGGGCTGCATGACCAGACCGAGCACGATCCCGATCGTGACGGCGATCAGCGCAGTTACCGCGAACCAGAACAAGGTCCGCCACGCCAGCCGCGCGGCATTGTCGAGATCGCGCAGCGCCGCGATCGAGGCGACGATCGCGGTGAACACCAGGGGCGGCACCAGCGCCTTCAGCAGCTGGACGAAGATCTGCCCGATCGTGCGCAGCCCCTCCCCCAATGCCGCGCCCGCAACCTGATCGGGGCCGAGCGTCCGCGCGACAAGCCCGAGCAGCAGCCCGAGCGCCATGCCCGCGAGCACCTGGACCCCGAACGACGGCAGCCGCCGCCGCGCACCGGCTGCCGTCGCGTCGCTCACCAGCTCAGGCCCAGGCGTGCGTAGAGGTAGCGGCCGTTGAACCCGAAGGGCGAGTAATAGGGGAAACCGAGCACGCCGCTGGGCGCATTCAGGGCGGCCGACACCCGGTCGGGATAGACATCGAACAGATTGTTCACGCCGAGCGCGATCTCGGGACCCTTTTGCGCACGATAGCGGAGTTCGAGATCGGTGATCGTATGCTTGCCCGTGTGGATGTCGCCCGCAGGGGTGGTTCCAGGCTGGGTCACGTCGCCGTAGTAGGTCGCCCGCACCGACGCCCCGAGCGGGCCGTTGGCCCAGTCGATCGCACCCGAAACCTTCTCCCGCGGCGTGCCTTCCTCAAGCGTCAGCACGCGATTGCGGCCGAACAGAGCGGTACTCGGCCGGCGGGTCAGTTCGACATCGTTGAAATTGCCGGCGAGCGTGAAGTCGAAGGTCCCGGCGGCCGCAGTCGGCAGCTTGTAGCGCGCGACGACGTCAATACCCTTGGTCGTCGAGCGCAGGCCGTTGATGAAGAAGCGCGCGGCGCTGATGTTGGGCAGCGTGGTGACCGGGATGTTCTCCGACAGCGCGATCTGATCGCGCAGCTTGATCAGATAGCCGTCTACGGTCAGGTCGAACCCGCCGAAGCGCAGCACGGTGCCCGCCGAGAAATTGGTCGAACGCTCGGGCTTCAGCGCGCGTGCGCCGAGCGAGGCGACGCGCGGATCGTTCGACGGGAAGGTGCCGGTCTCGATCACATTGCCGCCGGAGATGACCGACGAGATCGACGTGAAATATTGCTGCTGCAGCGACGGTGCGCGGAAGCCGGTCGACACGGTCCCGCGCAGCGCGATGGCCGGGGTGATGTCGTAGCGTGCCGAGACCTTGCCGGTCGCGATCTCGCCGAAATCCGAATAGGTTTCGGCACGGCCCGCCAGCCCGATCAGGAAGCTGTCGGTGAGCTGGGCCTCGAGATCGAGATAGATGCTGCCCGAACGGCGGCTGCGCTCGATCGCGTTGAGCGGCGAGAAGCCGGCGAAGCCCTGCGCGATCGTCGGCGCCCCAGGGACCGCTCCAGTCGCAGGCGCCGAATAGGAAGCCGGCTCGCCCGGCGTGATCTTGTAGCCCTCGCGCCGCCCTTCGAGACCCCAGGCGACGTTAAGCGATCCCAGTACGTCGAACCGGCGCGCCACGTCGAGACCGGCGGTCCATTGGTCGTAGATCACCGCGCCATCGTAGAAGCTGTGCGGCGAGGCAGCGCCCCAGGAGAAATTCGCCGAGTTTTCGGTGCGGAAGCCGACCTTGTTGCGGCCATAGCCCGCGGTCAGATCGACCGACCAGCCAGCGACCTCGCCCTTGATGCCGAGCGCGGAAGTGAGGTTCTCCGAACGCGTCTCGATCAGCGGCAGGAACCCGTTGGGATAGCCGACCGCGGCGAGATACTGCACGGCGGCGGCATTGTTCGGGCGCGGGAAGGCCGCACTCGACGTGTCGCGCTGCTGATAGCCCGCCCAGCCATAGAGTTCCCATTCGTCGCCCAATGGCGCGCCGGCATTGGCGAACAGCGTGTACTGATCGACCTTGGGATCGCCGAAGCGGCCCTGCGGCGCAATGCCGTTGGCACCGGTGGGGGCGTTGGGCGCGGGCGCGTCGGAACGGTTGGTCGGGTTGCGATGCACATATTCGCCCGACAGCGTCAGGAAGCCCTCGGCGCCGAGCGCGATCCCCTGCCAGCCGGCAACGGTGACGGCGGATTCGCCGCTGACACTCCGGTTCGCCCGGGCCGTTTCGACATCGGTGTTGTAGAAACCATAGGTGACGGTCGCCCCGCCGCCCGAGCGCGCTTCGCGCAGCCGGAGGTTGATGACGCCGGCGATCGCGTCGGATCCGTACTGCGCCGACGCGCCGTCACGCAGCACCTCGACCCGGTCGAGCGCTGCGGTCGGCACGGTGTTGAGATCGACTGCCGCCGCGCCGCGCCCGACGGTGCCGTTGACGTTGAGCGAGGCCGACGCATTGGTGCGAACGCCGTTGATCAGGACCAGCGTCTGATCGGGCGACAGGCCGCGCAGCGTCGCGGGGCGGATCGCATCGGTGGCATCGGTCGCCGCCGGACGGGCGAAGCTGACCGAGGGCGCGAGGTTGGACAACGCCTGAGCGAGTTCGGTGGTGCCCTGCTGGCGCAGGCCGTTGACCGAGAGCACATCGACCGGCGAAGCGGTGTCGAGCCGCGAACGGCCGGTGGCGCGCGTGCCGGTCACGACGATCTCTTCACCCGAACCGGCCTGGCCGGCCGCGGCATCGCTCTCCGCTTCCTGCGCAGCGGCATAGGCGGGCGTCCACGCCACCACAGCAGCGGTGGCGGCGAGCTGGAACTTGAGTCTACGCATGGGAACCCCTTTCAATGAGGGCATTCAAATCATACTTCGAGGATATGATTTGAAGCCTAGAAAAGATGTCCGCCGTTCAACGCCAACTTTGCCGGCCACGGCGGCGCACCGGCCGTGCCGCCTCCGCGTGATCGAGCTGGCAGCGCTCGTCGGCACCGCCGATATCGTCGAGGCGGAAGAGATCGAGACGTCGAAAATCTCCGCGCGAACGCTGCTCGTCCGCGCGCGCGCGCTTTCCTGTCTCGCCGGCTTCCGGTCCGAAGTGATCCGGATCGAACGGGCGCTGGCCGAAATCTAGCTCATTGCAGCGTGCGGCTCGCGAGATTGTTGGCGTAGCGGCTGGAGACCGGAAGCCTGCGGCCGTTGAGCAGCGCGACCTCGACCACGCCCTTACGGTCGCGCACCAGCAGGTCGATATTGCGCCAGGGCACCAGATAGGAGCGATGGACCCGCACGAACCCCGCCTTGCGCAACACGCGCTCGGCATTGGCCATGGTCTGCCGCCACACCACCGTCCGCTGTTCGGTGTAGAGCTCGACATAATTTCCGGCTGCGCTTGCGAACAGGATCTCGGCGGGCGCGACCGGCGGATCGTCCCCCGCCGGGGTCAGGTCGCGCGCCGCCTGCGCGGGTATGGCGAGCGGGTAGAGCAGCGCCCCCAGCAGCGCCGCTCCGAGCAACGGCAACCGGCTGAAAAAGGCCCCTTCCAGATCGGACCCGAGCCACAGCGCAGCGGCAGCGCTGGCAGCATAGGCGATGCAGCCCAACCCAAGACCGAGGACAAGCAACCGCGAGCGTCCGCGAACCGTTCGCGCGCCGCGTTCGAACAACATCGCCCCCGCGACCCAGGGGCTGAGCGTCGCCAGCGCCCAGAACAGGCTCCCGGCCAGCCCCGAGCGCTCTTCCGTGAAAGCGAGTTCGTAGAGCAGGCAATAAGCCATTCCCGCGGGGAACAGCGCCAGCGGCGCAAGCTGCCTGAGCAGCCCGGGCGCAGCTCCGGCGCGGCCCGGAACCTCTGCGAAGCGCACAATGCCGTCTGTCATCGTTCCCGCATCCCTTCCCATAACGGATCATCGCCCGGTATTACCATTTCAGAACCGCTTGGTGACCAAAATACGCCAATGCTGGCCGGTGACCGGCACCAGCGGACCATAAGGCGTGGCATAATAGCCCTTGCGGTCGAACATGTTGACGAGCTGCGCCCGCAGCGAGAGACCGGTACCGGTCCAGTCGTAGCGTGCGCCGAGATAGCCGAACGGCACGCCCGCCGCCTCAGTCGTGCTCACATTGTCGCGGCGGCGGCGCCCCTCGTAGAGCAGATAGGCGTCGAGGCTCCAGCGGTCGGTCAATCGGTGTTCGAACGCGACGGTCGCGTTGAAACGCGACACGCCGGGTGCCATCGGATTCACCGCCCCGGCATCGACCAATGCGCCGGAAACCCGGGCCTGAAGGAGGTTGGCGCCCAGCACCACGGTGGTCGCGCGCGTCAGCTGTCCGGTAAGCGAAGCCTCCACGCCGCGATGGCGGACGGTGCCGACCGGCGCGTAGACCGAATCCGGGCGGAGTCCGTAGATCGGCTTGCGGATGTCGAACCCGGCGAGGATGAAGCCGAGACCCGGCGTGATGTCGAACCGCGCGCCGATCTCGTACTGGCGCGCCTCGACCGGAGGAAGCACCGCGCCGCGATTGGCCGCCGCATCGGGGGCGATCCCCGATTCCTCCAGCCCCGAGACATAGCTGGCGAAGACCCGCCATCTCGCCGCCGGGCGCCACAGCGCCGACGCGCTGTAGAGCCAGCTTTCGTCGGTCTGCGCCGACCGGCCCCCACGCGTATCGCGGAAGCTTTTCGCATAGCGGTTACGATGGGCGCCCAGACGGAGCTCGAAGGCGTCGCCCGCCGCTAGTTCATAGGTCGCGCTTAGAATGGTCTGGTCCACCTGGTCGCGGCTCAGCGGCACATCCACCGGCAGCATAGGCCGCGCAACGGCGACGGGTCCGTCCGCGGCCGTGAAGCGCCCTGCGGGAACGGCGATCGCATCGGCGCGATGGCTCACCGAATTGCGGTGCCGCAACGCCACCCCGGCACGGTGCGTAGCCCCGCCAAAGGCAAAGGTCCGGAACGCCTTTACCTCGACCGAGTCCGAACGCGCATCGGCGGCGGGCGTATGGTACAGGGTGCTGGTGATGTTGCCGGCACGATCGATCGCCAGCACCGTGGTGTCGCTACGCCCGGAATCGCGCATCGACCGCACTGCCGATGCACCCAGCGTCCACCCGCCTGCCCGGTGCTCGATCAGCGCGCCGAAATTGCGGCTCAGGACACGCGCCCGTGCCCAGTCAGGGCTGTAATTGTGCCGGTCGCGCAGCGGCGGCGGCATCCCGCTCCCATCAGCAAGCACCGCAAGATCCCCGTCATGCGACTGGCGGCTGATCCCGCCGAAGACGCGGAGGCGCGTTGCAGGCGCGGGCGACCAGCGCAGCACCGCACCCGCATCGTATCGCGCGCCCTCCTGCCCGGCCGACCATTTCTCGTCCGGGCTGACGAAGCTGTGCGCAACCAGCCCCCATTCGCCATTGCCACTCACCAGGCTTCCCAGCGCCTCGACACTCGGCGAGCCGAACCCGCGGCTCCCCGCCGTGATCGACAGCGCGCTTTGTTCGCCCGGCTCGCGGAGGCGGTAACCGACCACGCCGGTCGGGATGGGCAGGTCGAGCGCGGTTGCCGCGATACCGACATTGATCGACGAACCGGACACGAGCGACTCCGACGGCAACGCCGCCGGGTGGAAATAGAAGCCGTCGATCCGGAACGACCCGCCGGTCGAGACCAGATCGAACCCGCGCGTCTGATAGGGGCTGTAGAGCCCGACCTGATTGATCCCGACGCTGGCACCGAACGCGTCCTCGGCGGCGGTCGCGGCACTGTCCTGCGCGCCGCTTTCGCCGTCCTGAGCGGCGGCTGGGGTTGCGAGCAGCAGAGCGGCGATCCCGCAGAAGCGGGTCTGGGCAGAAATCGACATGGCCGGAACATCCTCTTGAATAGGGGTCCGGGGCAGCGCTTGCTCAGCGCGCGTCAGCCAGCAATCGCGCTGGTGCGGCGGGACGAAACTTGTGACGAAGGGACGAAAAACCGCCGATGCGCCCCGGAGGACCAAGCATGTGGTTGGCAAAAGGCTTTCGTCGGCCCCGCTCAAACCCGGCTTGTCAGCCGCAAGCTATCGAGCAAGGCGCATCGCGCGCAGTCTACCGGAATCGGGGACGATCCGCACTCGCTCGCCACTCTTCAGCGCGAGCTTGATGTTGGCGCCGCCGCTTCGCACGCGAACCTGACCGGCGCTGTCCGCTCGCAGGACCGCCTCCGCCAGCTTCCCGCCGGTCCAGCTCAGATCGACACCGAGATTCCCCCGCGCCCGCAGGCCCGAAATGCGGCCGGTCGGCCATAAGCGCGGCAGCGCGGGCAGCAAGTGAATCGTCCCAGAATGGCTCTGCATCAGCATCTGGCCGATCCCAGCTGCGCCGCCGAGATTGCCGTCGATCTGGAAGGGTGGATGCGCGTCGAACATGTTGGGATAGGTGCGGCTCGGCTGGAGCAGCATTTTCAGCACCTTGTACGCCCGCTCGCGCTCCTCAAGCCGCGCCCACAGGTTGATCCGCCAGCCGATGCCCCATCCGGTAGCGTCGTCGCCGCGGATTTCGAGCGTCCGGCGCGCTGCGGCGGCCAGCTCAGGGGTGTCCTGGAGCGTGATCTGGTCGCCCGGATAGAGCGCATAGAGGTGGCTGACATGGCGATGGTTGATCTCGGGCGCGTCCATGTCCCAATCGTCGAACCATTCCTGCAACTGCCCCGCCTTGCCGATCCGGTCAGGCGGGAGCTTCGCCCGCTTCGCCGCGATCTCGGCCCGCAGCCCTGCATCCCTGCCCAGCAGTTCCGACGCGGCGATGGTGCGCGCGAACAGATCGCGCAGCAGCTGGCTGTCCATCGCAGGCCCGGCGCAGATCGACACGCCCGGCCGGTGCGAGTTCTCCGGCGAGTTGGACGGGTTCATCACCAGCTCACCCGTGCGCGGATGCGGCACCAGCACGTCGAGGTAGAAGCGGCAGGACGACGCCATCAGCGTATACAGTTCCGCCAGGAACGCACGGTCGCGGCTATAGTCCCAATGGTCCCACAGCGTGTTGAGCAGCCAGGCGCCCCCCATCGGCCACATGCCATAGAGCGCGGAGGAGTTGACCGTCGCCTGCCGCCAAAGATCGGTGTTGTGATAGGCGACCCAGCCGCGCGCGCCCCAATCGTTGCGCGCGGTGCGCTGGCCGGTGATCGCCAGTTCTCTGGTCATGCGCAGCAGCGGCTCGACCAGCTCGCCCAGATTGGCGGCATCGGCCAGCCAGTAATTCATCTCCGCATTGATGTTCAGCGTCCATTTGGACTCCCAGGGCGGTGCCGTCCGCTCGTTCCAGATGCCCTGGAGATTGGCGGGCTGCGTGCCGGGGCGTGACGAGGCGATCAGCAGATAGCGCCCGAACTGGTAATAGAGCGCGGCCAGCGCCGGGTCGTCGAGTTCGCCCGATCGCGCGATGCGCTGATCCGTCGGGAGGTCCGCGGCGGGGCTGCGGCCGAGGTCGAGATCGACGCGCCGGAACAGCCGGCGATGATCGGCCTGATGCGCGGCGAGCAGCGCCGGCCAACTCTTCGCGCTGGCCGCATCGATATCGGCACGCACGATCGCTGACGGATCGCCGTCGATATCGTCGAACCGGCGATAGCTGGTCGCCGTCGCCACAAGCAGCACGACGTCTTCGGCATCCTCGATGCGGATGCCGTCGCGGCCAACGGTCTGCCGCCCGCCGGTGCGGCGCACCTTCACGCGCGTCTCAAAGCGGACGCCGCCGGGAACACCATGCTGCGCAGGGCCGATGCCGCGCATCACCAACATGTCGTCGCCCTCGATCGCGATCTCGGCATCCTGCGGCGTGGACAGGGCAATGTTGACGGTCACTGATCCCTTGGGCGCATCGGTCGAGAGGCGGATCGCGATGACGTGGTCCGGCGCAGAGGCGATCACCTCGCGCAGGTGGGTGACCGTGCGTACCTTGAACCGCGTCGCGGCGACCGCACCGTCAAGGTCCAGGCTGCGCCGATAGCTCCGGCTGTTCTCGATCCCCTGAAACAGCAGGATCAGGTCGCCGATCGGCTGGTACGACATCTGCCGCGGCGGCCGCGCGACCAGCACCTCGTCGGCCAGATCCTGCGCTTCCTTGTACTTCCCCGCCCAGATCAGCTCGCGCACCCGAGGCAGCCCCGCCCCCGCCTTGGGATTGGTGCCGTCATAGGGCGATCCGGCGAAGAAACTATCCTCGTTGAGCTGGATGCGCTCGTTGGCGATCCCGCCGAATACCATCGCCCCCAGCCGGCCGTTGCCGAGCGGAAGCGCCTGTACCCACTCGTCCGCCGGGCTGTCGTACCACAGCATATTGGCGTCGCTGGCGGGTGCCTCGCGCGCCGATGCGGGCATGGTCGAGGCGAGCGCCAGCCCGGCGCCCGCCTTGACCGCTTCGCGGCGCGAAAGCCGGGGCACTTTCATCAGCCGCGCCGTGCCGCCAGGGTGAACAGCATCGCCGTTACCGGCGGCACCGTCACCCGCCGCGCCGAACGCCGCGACACCGTCGTCAGGGTCGTAGCGTCCCTCGCCGCCGCCGACGGCCCCGTCAGCAGCACCACCCGCGCCTCGGGCAAGGCGGGCAGCTCGACGGTGACCGGCGCGTCGCCCTGGTTGATCACCGCGATCCGGTCGCGCCCATTCTGACGCAGCGCATAATAGCCAAGATAGGGATCGGGCACCGCGGTCGTTTCAAGAAAGGTCGCGCCGTCGAGCAGCTGCGCGAACTGCGTGCCGTAATAGAGCGGGCGGCGCGAAAAGCCCTTGGACGGCGTGCCGACGATCGGCGAGTAATTGCCATACCCCCCGCCATGCCAGTTGACCCCGATCCAGCCGCGCCGGGCCCAGTCGAGCATCCGGTTGGCACCCCAGACGGATGCCGCATGCACGTCGGACACGCCGATCTTGCCGCCGTCCCAGCAGCTGTTCCCCTCCGACATGCGGTAGGGCAGGCCCGACACGCGCCGGGCATCCTCGACCACCGCATAGCCGGCCTGCTTGAACGTCGCCGTCTTCGCCTCGGGCAGCTTGAGCTGGTCCAGCGTCGCGTCGGGGGACCCCGCCGGTCCCATGGCGTAATAATGGCCAGTCAGCATCACCACGTCGGGATAGCGTGGAGCGGCGGCGGCAAAGGCGGTGAGATATTCCAGCTTGTTCGAGATTCCGGGGCCAGCAAATTTCAGCCCCGGCGCGGCGGCGATGATCGCCGCGTGGAAGCGATCCCACTCGGTGACATAATCGGCGGCGGTCCAGTTCGCCGGGCGGTAGCGGTTGCGGAACACGTCCGGCTCGTTGCCGATCTGGATCGCCGACAGCCGCGGGCCGAGGATGCGCTGTACGTCCGCCGCCTCGCGCGCGGCCTGTTCGGGCGTCGCATGCGCCATGTTGAGGCCATAGAGGCAGGTCCATCCCGTCGCGTCGAGGAAGCCGCGCAGGTTGCGCAGCGCGACGGTTGAGACGTTCAGCCCCTCGCGATCGAGCTTGTTATGCTCCGGCCCGTGGATCTCGAACGCAGGCGGAATGGTCCGGTCGCCGATATAGGCGGTATGTTCGCCCGACGATCCGCCCAGCCGGATGCTTCCGGACGGCGACAGGCCGCGGACCAGCTGCACGAATGCCTTGTTCTCTGCCGAGAAATAGCCGGGGTTGGACAGCTGCGCCCGCTCGAACGACAGGCCGACATAGTCGCGCGGGATCGTCGCCCCCGTCCGCGCCGGATCATAGCTGAGCGCCACCGCCGGGCCGGCGGCTGCCGCGATGCGCGGAAGTGCCGCGACGCCGCCTGACAGCGCCAGCATCTCGACGAACTCACGGCGCTTCATGCGGCACTCTCCCTGTGATCTGCCGCGCATCTTGCACGATCATATGATTATCATATGTTTGGAAAACCTGTATGACAACAATGATTGGAGCGGGAGAGCGGATGCGGCGCGTCGTCATGGCGATCAACGGCTTGGCGGCGGCATTGGCCGCCCTCGCCTGCCTGGTGCCCGCCGCCGCGCAGCTCGACGGCAATTCGGACGAGGCGAAGGTCGCCCCCTACCGGCTTCCCGATCCGCTGATCGCCGCCGGCGGGCGCATCGTGCGAAACCCGCAGGGCTGGCGCAAGCGGCGTACCGAGCTCATCGCGCTATTCGAAGCGAACATCTACGGCGTCGCGCCCCGCCCGCTTCGTGCGCGCTATATCGTCGAGGAGCAGGAAGAAGCCGCGCTGGGCGGTCTTGCAGTGCGGCGACAGGTGACGATCCTCCTCGCCGGGCGGCGCGACGGGCCGCAGATGCGCGTGCTGCTCTATCTGCCCGCATCCGCGCGCGGCCCTGTATCGGTATTCCTCGGCCCCAACTTCCATGGCAATCAGGCGATCCATCCTGATCCAGCCATCCACATCACGCCCGGCTGGGTCACCCCGGCGCCCGGCATCCGCAAGGGGAGCGCCACGCTGCACTCGCGCGGCATCGACGCGTCCGAATGGCCGGTCGAGGCGATCCTGAAGGCGGGTTACGGCGTCGCCACCTACTTCACCGGCGATCTCTATCCCGATGGCGACAACAAGGTTGCGGAGAGCATCCACCCCCGGTTCGGCACCAGCCCTTCCGACCCGCAGCATTGGGGGGCGATCGCGACCTGGGCCTGGGGCCTCAGCCGCGCCTGTGACTACCTCGCGACCGACCGCGCGGTCGATGCAAAGCGCATCATCGTGTTCGGCCACTCCCGCTACGGCAAGGCGGCGCTTTGGGCCGGCGCGCGCGACGAGCGCTTCGCAATGGTCATCGCGAACAATTCGGGAGAGGGCGGCGCCGCGCTCTACCGCCGCAATTTCGGCGAGACGATCCGGGTGATGAACAATTACTGGTTCGCCCCGCGCTTCAAGACCTATGCCGAGCGCGAGAACGAACTTCCGGTCGACGCGCACATGCTGATCGCACTCGCCGCCCCCCGCCCCGTCTATATCGCCAGCGCGACCCAGGACTGGTGGGCAGACCCCAAAGGCGAATTCCTCGCCGCGAAGGGCGCCGATCCGGTCTATCGCCTGCTCGGGGCGGGCGGCCTCGACGCGCAGACGATGCCGCCGCCCGACCGCTCCATCCGGTCGCGGATCGGCTACCACATCCGCACCGGTCCCCACGCCCTGACGGCGAGCGACTGGGATCACTTCATCGCTTTCGCCGACCGCTGGCTCAAGCCTCGCTAGCTGCTGCGCTGGCCCCCGATATTGACTCCGTAACGCGGCCATTCGGGGCGGATCAGGTGGTGGCGGACATAGGGCGTCCCCTCGCACGTCAGCTCGATCACCGTCGTCGGATCGTCCGGCGCCTCTTCGGGAAGGCCGGTCAGCCGCAGCGCGATCGCGTCCTGCGTGAACTGCACCGGCTGCCCGGTCTTGAGCAGGCGTGCCGACAGGATCTTTGTCCGCACCCCGCCGACCGCGACCACCGTCTCGGGCCGAAGCACGTCCAGCGTCTGTGCCGCCGGGCTTTTCGACGGCCAGAAATAGACATGGACGTAGAGCTTGTCCTTCGCCTTGGTGAAATTGGTGTAGTTGCCGAATGCCCCCGCGGCACGACCGTCCGAGTCGTAGATCGCGGCGCCATTGGTGCGCAGCCACGCGCCCACCTGCTCGAGCGTGTCGATCGACCCACGCGGCACCGATCCGTCGGCTTCCGGGCCGATGTTGAGCAGATAATTGCCGCCCTGCTGGACGCACAGCGTCAGGTCGTTGACGATCCGCCGCGCCGGTTTCCACTCTTCGTCGGTGCGCTGATAGCCCCAACCGTAATTCATCGTCGCGCACGATTCCCACGCCCGCTCCGCCGCGGTGATGCGGTGTTCGGGCGTCGCGAAGTCGCCCTCCAGCCCGTTGCGGTTGTTGACGATGATGTCGGGCTGAAGCGCGAACACCATGCGATTCATCGCGTCGGCCCGCCACTGTTCCGGCGTCAGCGGCCAGTCGACATCATACCACAGGATGTCGATCTTGCCGTAGTTGGTCAGCAGCTCGCGGATCTGCGCGTGGGTATAGGCGACGAAACGTTCGCGCGCGGCCGCATCGTCCTTGCACCGCGCGCCATCGGGGTGGTGCCAGTCCATCAGCGAGAAATAGAGGCCGACCCCGAGCCCCTCGGCACGCGCCGCCTCCACGAACTCGCGCACGATGTCGCGCCTGGCGCCCTGCTTCGCCGCATTATAGTCGGTCGTCGCCGTGTCCCACAGGCAGAAGCCTTCGTGGTGCTTCGTCGTCAGCACCATGTATTTCTGCCCCGCGCGCTTGGCGAGGCGCGCCCATTCGCGCGCGGCCCCGGGTTTGGGCATGAACCTGACCGCCAGCCGTTCATAGTCGGGGATCGGAATCCCTTCCGATTCCATCACCCATTCCTGATGCCCGATGATCGAGTAGAGGCCATAATGGATGAACATCCCGAACTTGGCGTCGTGCCACCATTTCATGCGGCGCAGGCGGCTCTCCTCCTGATAGGCGAGCGTCGCCTTTACCGTCCGGGCGCTGCCGCCGTCCTGCTCCTGCGCCGTGGCGGCCGACGCCAGCACGGGCAGCGCACCGCCGGCCGCGCCCAGGAAACCACGCCGGTTGATCGGGTCCATCCATCCACTCCTTGCCGGTGCGAAAAGGCCCGATCTGTCGCCAGACCGGGCCTTCGCGTTCAGATCATGCGCTGCGTCAGAATTTGAACGCGACGCCGGCGCTGAACTTCCGCCCGGTGAAGCCCGTGTAATAGGGATCCTGGCGAACCGAGTCGTAATAATATTCCAGCGCCTCGTTGGTGATGTTCTGCGCTTCGAGGCGCAGCTGGATTTGCGGCGTGAGCTGATAGGATGCGGCGAGATCGACGAAGATCGTCGATTTCGCGCCCTGCACGTCGTTCACGCCCGTCGTCCGATCAATGCGCGACGTCGGCACGGTCAGCAGATACTTGTCGCGGTAGGTCGCGGTACCGCGAATGCTGAACTTGCTGTCTTCATAGTACAGCGTCCCGCTCGCCGCATGCTTCGACAGGTTCACCAGATCGCGGACGATGGCATTGGTGCCGGTGCAGGGACCGGCGGTGCTCACACAATAGACGATCTCCGAGTCCACGAACGTGTAGTTCGCCAGCATGCCGAAGTTACGGAAGGTATCGCCCAGGAATTCGAACCCGGTCTGAACGTTGACCTCAATACCCTTGAGCGGACCGCCCGGCGTGTTCTGCCGGCTGCTGACGGTGAATTCGGTCGCCGCCGTGTTGCCCGACCCTTCGATCAGCGACAGCGGCAGACCCGTCTGGCTGTACGGCATCGATTCCGAGATCGCCTGAATATAGCTGTCGATATCCTTGTAGAAGCCGCCGACCGAAATCAGCCCGCGCCGCCCGAAATAATATTCAAGGCTGGCATCGACGGTCTTGGCCCGGATCGGGTCGAGGTAGAAGTTCGGGCCCGAGATGGTACGCGTATTGAGCGCGATGTTCACGCCGGCCGGCAGAATATGGTTGAGTTCTGCGCGCGCCATCACCTTTGCCGCCGCAAAGCGGAGAATCAGCTGGTCGGTCAGATCCATCGTGACCGTCGCCGAGGGCAGCCAATCGTCATATTCGCGCGTCAGGGTGCGCGCGACGCCGGCGACTGCGCCGAGCCCGCTCTGGTTGGTGTGGACGTAGCGCACGCCGACATTGCCGCGCACCCGTACGCCGATATCGGCATCGAACTCGACCATGCCGTAAGCGCCGGTCACCTTCTCGCTCAGCGTGTCGCGCGCCGGGATCGGTGCGAGCGCATAGAGACCGGTGTCGTCGTTGGTGAAATTGATCAACGCATCGATCGCATCATAGTCCGGCGCCAGCCAGGATCCGCCGACATCGCCGGGCATCGACGATCCGAAGTTGTCGATCAGCGTCATGACCGAGGCCATCGAGGTGCCGGCGGGCAGTGCGCCGGTGGTGACGTTGCCGGCGCGGCTGCGCGTGTAGCGTTTATAATTGCTCTCGCGATACTGGACGCCGGCGCGCACCTTGAACGCCTCGGTCAACGCATAGGTCGCATTGAACTCGGTCGTCAGGTTTTCGGTTTCGTCCTTGTTGTCGCCCTTGTTCAGCAGGTTGCGGAAGATCGTGATGTTACCGCCCGCAGGGTTGGCTACCACAAGGTTCGGTGAGAACAGATAATTCGCCGCGTTGGTGGTATCGAAGCCCCAGTTGATCACCGGGATGTTGCCGCCACCGCGGAAGTCGTAGGAGAAGTTGTTGACGTCGTTGGCGAAGAAGCTGATCTGCGTCGAAACCGGATTGTGCATCGTCGAGAGCGACAGGCCGGCATAGGCGTCGATCGTCAGCTTCCCCAGCTCCTGCGAGAAGCGCGCGTTGATCTGGCGGAAGGTGCTCGTGTATTTCCGCAGCGCGACATCGTTCGAGATGTCGATGCCGTTGAACTGACCGTACAGCGTGCTGCCCAGCGAATCGGTCACGATATCGGTGACAGAGGTCACTGGCTGGCCGTGATTGTTGAGCCCACGCGCGAACGAGTTGGCGGCGAAACTGTAATCCCGCCGTGTCACGTCATACCAGCTATAGAGGCCATCCAGCGCGAACTTGGTGCCCTCGGCCGGCTCTGCCTCCAGCGTGACCGTCGCGCCGAGCCGCGAATAGTCCTGATCCGACCGCAGCCAGCGCGGACTGCGATAGATGAACGCGTTACGCGCAGTCTCGTAATTGGCGATGTTCTCGGCCGTGCCGGGCAGGCGCGGCATGCCGGTGGCGCAGTTCAGCGCGTCGGTGCCGATGGTGACTGTGTTCGCCGGGTTCTGCGTCGGATAACCGACGGGCGAACAGAACCCGCCCTGCTGGGTGCCGCGATACATCTCGACCGCCGACCACGCCTCTTCGCGGGTATAGCGCTTGGTATAGGCGATCGACGCCGCGATGCCGAAAGTGCCGTCGAGGAACTTCTTGGAGACGAGGCCGGTCACGCGCGGACTGACCTTGCCGCGCAGATCGTCATAGGTACCCTGTGCGCTGGCCGCGAAGGTGAAGTCGTCGGCATAAGACAATGGGCGCGGCGTGGTGAGATCGACCGTCGCGCCAAGCGAGCCTTCGTCGACATCCGCCGAATAGGTCTTGCGCACGGTCAGTTCGCTGAACAGCTCAGACGCGAACGTGCTGAAGTCGAACGAGCGCGAGGTATTGAAGCCGGCGCGGATATCCGACGTGTTGGTCCCGCTCGAGCCCTGCATGCCGTTGAGGCGCACGCGGGTGAACTGGGCGCCCAGGCCGCGGACCGAGATCGTCTTGCCTTCGCCGCCGTCGCCACGGGCGAGTGCGACGCCCGGCAGGCGCTGCATCGATTCGGCGAGGTTCGAGTCGGGGAACTTGCCGACATCTTCCGCCGAGATCGAATCGACCACACCGGTCTCGTTGCGCTTCGTCTGAAGCGACTTTTCGAGCGATCCGCGAAACCCGGTGACGGTGACGTCCATCACCTCGTCGTTGGTCTCCTGCGCGGGCGGCGTGGACGCTTCCTGCGCCGCAACCGGAGCCGCCCAGGACAGGCCGACCGCCAATGCGACGACCGACGGATTCAACCCGCGATTCCGAAACCTGCTCGCCATTCAAACCTCCCCAGTTTGCAGCTTTCCAGCTTGCTTGACGTCAAACCTGTAAGACAGATATGCTTGTATGACAAGTGATGAATCATGTGGCCGATCACGCCGAACTGATTAGAACCGATCGAGAGGGGAGCCAGAAATGGGAACACGCCGGGATTTCCTGACGCATGGAACAGCGCTCGGGCTGCTGGCCTTGCCTGCTGCTCCGGCCTTCGCGCGCGGCCGCGTCGTCGACATCCGCAGCCATGGCGCGATCGGCGATGGGCGGACCATGAACACGCGCGCGATCCAGAATGCGATCGACGCCTGCGCCAAGGCAGGCGGCGGAATGATCGCCGTCCCGGCCGGCGTGTTCGTCAGCGGGTCGATCTGGCTCAAACCGGGGGTCGGACTCGAGCTGCGCAAGGGCGCTGTGCTGCGCGGCTCCCCCAACCTCTCCGACTATCCGCTCGTCCTGCGCCGCTTTGTCGAGGCGTTTCCGGAGGCGCTGCGCCTCGGCCTGATCAACGCGCAGCATAACCACGGGCTGCGCATCGTCGGCCCGGGCACGATCGACGGCGGCGGCGACCCGTTCTGGCGGATGTTCTTCAACGCGCCGGAGGAAAGCGTTCAGGGGGTGAAGGTCGTCTATCACTTCCCCCAGCTCTGCTCGATCGAGGATTGCGACGACGTGCTGGTCAGCGGCGTGACCTTCAAGGACGCCGCCTTCTGGAACCTGCACATGTATCGCTGCCGCCGCTCGGTGATCGAGGATTGCAGCTTCGAGGTGCCGCACGAGATCCGCGCGCCCAGCTCGGACGCGATCGACCTAGACAGCTGTCAGGACATCGTCGTGCGCCGCTGCCGCTTCTCGGTCGATGACGACTGCATCGCGCTCAAGGGCACGCAGGGTCCGGGCGCCGCGGCCTACAAGGAAGCGCCCCCGGTCGAGCGCATCCACATCCATGACTGCGTGTTCGAACATGGCCTGGGCTGCGTCACCTATGGCAGCAACGCGACGGTGGTGCGCGACGTGCGGGTGGAGCGGATCACCAATGTCGGCGACATCCCGACGATCCGATTCAAGGTGCGTCCCGACACGCCGGGACAGGTCTATGAGAAGTTGCGCGTCAAGGGCGTCCGCCTCGCCGAGGCGCCGACGCCCTATGGCGGTGGCCAATGGCACAATGGCGAGGTGTTCCACGGCTATGGCAAGCCCAATTTCAGCGAGAGCGACCCCGCGGTCGGCCTGATCGTCAATGCCCGCCTCACCCACGGCACCCGGGTCGAGCCGCGCATGCCCGGCGCGATCATCCGCGACGTGGTGATCGAGGATGTGACCGGCACCACCCGCCGCTTCGGCAACATCTCGGGCAACCCGACGACGGCGATCTCAGACTTCCTGCTCAAGGATATCGACGTGCGGCTGACCGACGGCGGCGAGCGCAACAAGCTGATCGCCCGCAACACAAGCAACATCCGGATGGAGAATGTCCGCGTGAACGGCGCGCCGGGCGAGATCGTGACCTGAGATTTGCAATCGTCACCCCAGCGAAAGCTGGGGTCTCGTCCCGTAAGTCGTTCGCTCGCCTCGGTAGATCCCAGCTTTCGCTGGGATGACGCATAACAAAGTCACAGCCGATAGGCCCGCCGCACCAGATTATACGCCAGGTCCTGCGCGACCGCGAACGCCTCGTCCTTCTCCAGCCGGTGCTCGGCGACGAGGCGGGCGAGGAAGGAGCAGTCGATACGCCGGCTCATATCGTGCCGCGACGGGATCGACAGGAAGGCGCGGGTGTCGTCGTTGAACCCGACCGTATTGTAGAAGCCGCCGGTCTCGGTCACCTGCTCGCGAAAGCGGCGCATCCCCTCGGGGCTGTCGTGGAACCACCACGCCGGGCCGATGCGCAGCGCCGGGTAATGGCCGGCGAGCGGCGCGATCTCCCGCGCGTAATTGCTCTCGTCGAGGGTGAACAGGATGATCGTCAGATCGCGCTCGTTGCCATAGGCGTTGAGCAGCGGCTTCAGCGCATTGACGTACTCGGTGCGCGAGGGCCAATCGTCGCCCTTGGCCTCGCCGAAGATGTCGGTCACTGCCGGGTTCTGGCTGCGCAGCGCGCCGGGATGGATCTGCATGACGAGACCGTCGTCCAGGCTCATCCGCGCCATCTCGGTCAGCATCTGCCCGCGGAAGCGCTCGGCGTCGTTCGCGTCGCCCTCGCCGCGGACGATCTTGCCGAACAATGCCGCCGCCTCTTCCTGCGGCAGATTCTCGGTATGCGCGGTCGGATGGCCATGGTCGGTCGAGGTGCAGCCGCCATGTTCGATGAAGTAGCGGCGACGGTTGCGCAGCGCGGCGAGATAGCCGTCCCAGGTGGTCACGTCCTCGCCGGTGATGCGGCCCAGCTCGGGCAGCGCCTCGCGGAAGCGCGGATGCTCGGGGTCGGTGACATTGTCGGGGCGGAAGGCGGTGACGACCCGGCCTTTCCACCCGCTCGCCGCGATCGCGCGGTGATGGCGCAGATCGTCGAGCGGATCTTCGGTGGTCGCCAGCAACTCGATCCCGAACCGCTCGAACAGCGCGCGCGGGCGAAATTCGTCGGTCTTCAGCTTCGCGTCGATCTGGTCATAGATGCGGTCGGCATTGGCGGGGGAGAGCCGCTCGGTGATGCCCAGGATCGCGTGGAACGCGTGGTCGAGCCACATCCGGCTCGGCGTGCCGCGCAGCAGGTGGAAATTCTCGGCGAAGCGGTGCCAGATCTTGCGCGGGTCGGTTTGCGTCCAGCCGCCATCGATCCGCGGCACGCCCAGTTCCTCCAGCGGCACGCCCTGCGAATAGAGCATCCGGAACACATAATGGTCCGGGATGATGAACAGTGCCGCCGGGTTGGCGAAGGGCTCGTCGCTCGCGAACCAGGACGGGTCGGTATGGCCGTGCGGGCTGACGATCGGCAGGTCCTTGACCGAATTATAAAGCTCGCGCGCGATGGCGCGGGTCTCGGGATCGGCGGGAAACAGGCGGTCGGGGTGCAGCGAAAGCGGCGTGGTGTCGGTCATTGGAGATCAGAACCCTTGGGAAGCGCCGCCATCGACGGGCAGCAGGACGCCGGTGACGAAGCGCGCGGCGGGTGAACAGAGATAGACGGCGGCAAGCCCGATATCCTCGGCCTCGCCGAAGCGGCCCATCGGCGTGCGCTGGAGAATGCGATTGGAGCGCGCCGGATCGCCGTCGAGCGCCCGGCGCAGCATCGGCGATTCGATCCAGCCGGGCGCGATCGCATTGACGCGCACCCCCTGCCCCGCAACCTCGCAAGATAGCGCGCGAACCATGCCGACATAGGCCGATTTGGCGGCCGAGTAGGCGACGACGCCCGGCATGCCGATCAGCGACGTCATCGACGCGGTGAACAGGATGCTGCCATGCCCCGCCGCGATCATGCCCGGCAGTACCGCCTGGGTCAGCGCATGCGCGGCCAGGACATGCGTGTCCAGCATGGTCGAGAAGTCCTCGACCGGCGTGTCCACCGCCAGCTTCTTGAAGTTGATCCCGGCATTGTTGAGCAGGATCGAGACCTTCCCGGTCTTCGCGATCACCCGATCGACCAGCGCGGGCAGCGCCGCGAACTCGGTGACGTCGGCGGTCTGCCAATGCGCGCCCGCACCCAGATCCTCGGCCGCGCCACGCACCATCTCCTCGCGGCGGCCGACCAGCACGACCTGCGCGCCCGCCGCGTGCATCGCCTTCGCCATGCCAAGGCCAAGGCCGCTGCCGCCGCCGGTGATCAGCGCGACTTCGCCATCCAGTCGAAACGGATCAGGCCGCACTGCGGCACCCCCGGTCCAGATCCGGCGTGTCCTGGTGCTTGTACATCACGAAATACTCCCGATGCCCGAGCGCCTCGGGCTTGCTTGTCTGTCCTGCCGCAACGTCGGCGACCATGGCGCCAAGTTCGTCCGCGCACTGGTCGAGTGTCATCTGCCCCGCCAGCACGCGGCCCGCGTCGAAATCCATATCCTCTTCCATCCGGGCATAGGTGCGGCTGTTGCCGGTGACCTTGACCAGCGGCGCGACCGGCGATCCGATCACGCTGCCGCGCCCGGTGACGAACAGCACGATCTGGCTGCCGCCCGAGATCAGGTCCATGATCCCTTCGGTATCGTTGGGGTTGGTGTAGCCGAACTGCATGAAGTGCGGATCGGGCACCGAATCCATCACCCACAATCCCGGCCAGGGCGGCGTCTCGCCGACCTTGATGACGCCCTGGATGGGCCGCGATCCGCTCTTGGCGAACGCGCCCATGCTCTTCTCTTCGATTGTCGTCAGCCCGCCCGCGAAATTGCCCGGCGACACCGAATATTGCCGCACCTCGCGGCAATAATGCTCGGCCTTGGCATAGGCGCTGGCAAGTTCGCCGCGCGCGCGATCGTCGGCGGCGCGGGCGAGGATGATATCCTCCAGCCCGATCATCTCGACGATCTCCTCGACGATCGCGGAGCCGCCGGCATCGACCACCCGGTCGAACAATCGCCCGACCGCCGGGTTGCCGACCAGCCCGCTGGTGCCGTCCGATCCCCCGCATTCGGCGCCCAATGTCAGGTCGGCAAAGCCCATCGGCACGCGCGGCGTCCCGCGCCGGATGCGGTCGCGCAGGTCGCGGACGATGGCCTTGCCCTTTTCGGTCGATGAACGGGTGCCGCCGACATCCTGGATGAAGAATGAGGCCGATGGCCGCCCGCTCTTCTCCACCGCCTCGGCGATCTTCGCCGGCTGGGTGTACTCGCAGCCCAGCCCGACCGACAGCACCGCGCCGACATTGGGATGCCGCGCGAGGCTCAGCACCAGCCGGATCGCATATTGATTGTCGTAGCAGCCGGGAAACCCGATGACCTGCACGTCCTCCTCGCCCGCCGCAATGGCGTGCGCGACATGCGCGGCGCACTGGACGGTATAAATGACGAGGACGAGGTTGCGGATGCCCTTGCGGCCGTCGGGCCGCAGCCAGCCGGTCCATTCGCGGTCGAACACCTCAGTCATAAGCCATGTCCTTGGCCGCGCCGGTGACGACGTCGAACCCGCCCGAGCGTTCGTCGAAGCGGCTCGTGCAATTGTGCAGATGCACCCAGTCGCCCGCGCGGATGGCGACGCTGGCCGTGCCGATCGCAATGCCGAACTTCACCACCGCCTCGCCCGTCGCAATGTCCGCGAGCGCCACCTTGTGTCCCATCGCGACCGGTTCGTTCAGCACGACCGCGCCGCCGCCCACCAGCGCGACCGCATCCGCGCCGTCACTCAGTAATGTGGCGACATTGTCGTCCGGATGGATGCGGAACGCACCGGTCATCGCAGCCTCACAGGATCCCGTATTTGGCAAAGGCCTGGCTGCTCGACATACCCGCCTCGATCTCCTGACGCACCAGCTTCTCGCCGCGCGCCTTCTCCAGTGCACGCTCGATCACTTCGGCTTCATGCGCGCGCGGGATCACGACGACGCCGTCCAGATCGCCGAACACCAGATCGCCCGGCTGCACCGTCACCGGCCCGACCTCGATTCCGCAGCGATAGTCGATCACCTTGGTCCGCACGCCCGAATCCTGCGCGAAGCGGCCACGGCTGAACACCGGCCAGTTCTGCGACAGCACCTGCGGCGTGTCGCGGTGATAACCGTTGACCACCGCGCCGTTCGCGCCGCGCATGCGCGCCGTGGCGGTCAGGATCTCGCCCCAATAGGCGCAGCGCATCGCGCCGCCGCTGGCAAGATAGATGTCGCCGGGCTCAAGCTGGTCGAGCGCCTCGGTCAGCTTCCCGAACGGCTGCGCCTGCTCGCCATAGACGTCGATCATCAGCACCGGCATCGCCCGCCCGATCAGCTTCATGTCTGTCAGCATCGGCTGGATCGGCTGCGGCAGGAACTGGTGGACGCAGCCCAGCGTGTCGAGGATGTCGCCCACCACGGGCGTGTACAGCTCGGCACGGAACAGGTCGAAAATCTCGTTGTCGGTCATCATGACTCCAGGGCGGATGCGCGCGGATGGCGCAGGATCAGCGCCATCGCCAGCACGGCGAGCGGATAGGCGAGCGCGGCACCGATGAAGAGGACGGCATAGTTGCCGCCGGTCGCGTCGAGGATGCGGCCCACCGCCATTGCGACGAACATCCCCATGATTCCCGCGGCGAAACCGCCGATGCCGATCACCGAGCTCACCCCACGCGACGGCACCGTATCCGACGCCAGCGTGTAGAGATTGGCCGACATGCCCTGATGCCCTGCCGCGGCGAGTGCGATCATCATGACCGCGGGCCACAGGTCCGAAACGCCCGCGATGAACGCCACGGGGATCGGGCACATTGCCATCAGCAGCATCGTCGCGAGCCGCGCGGGGACCGGACGCATCCCGCGCTTGATCATCCGCGACGACAGCCAGCCGCCCGCGATGCTGCCGATGTCGGCAATCAGGTAGATCGCGACCAGCGGTCCGATCGCGCCGAGCATGTCGATGCCGAAGCGATCGTGCAGGAAACCAGGAACCCAGTTCAGGTAGAACCACCATACCGGGCTGGTCATGAGCATGCCGGCGACATAGGCCCAGGTGCCGCGATAGCGCAGCAACGACAGCCACTTGACCGGCTCCGCAGGCGCATCGTCCCCCGCCTTGATATACGCCAGCTCATCGTCCGACAGGCGCTTCTGCCGCTCGGGCAGCTCGTAGAAGCGCAGCCACAGCACCAGCCAGATCAGGCCCAGGCTGCCCGCGATCAGGAACGCCGCGCGCCAGCCGACCAGCGCGACGATGAACGGAAGCGACACCGGCGTGATGATCGCGCCGATATTGCTGCCCGCGTTGAAGATGCCGGTGGCGAAGGCGCGCTCCTGCGGCGGGAACCATTCGCGCACCGCCTTGATCGACGCCGGGAAGTTGCCCCCTTCGGTGATGCCGAGCGCGCCGCGCGCGATCTTGAACCCCAGAACCGTGGACATCAGGCCATGCGCCGCGGCGGCAAGGCTCCACCCGAACACCGCGACGCCCAACCCCGCGCGCACGCCGATCCGGTCCATCAGCCGTCCGCCGAGCAGATAGCCGAAGGCATACATCAGCGAGAACACCGCGATGATGTCGCCATAGGCGGTCTCGGACCAGCCGAACTCCGCGTCCAGCGTCGGCTTGAGCAGCCCGAAGATCTGCCGGTCGATGTAACAGATGGTGGTCGAAGCAAAGAGCAGGCCGCAGACGATCCAGCGGTAACGGCCCCGTGTGGACGCCGGCCCGGCAGCTTTGGCGGCGGCAATGGTCGGCATCGGCATCCTCAACGGCGCGCCTTGCCGGCGGCTCGGTCGCTAAATCCTGTATGACAGGTTAGTAGCGGTTTGCATGGTGAAGGCAAGCGTGATTTTGCTAAGGCACGGGTACGGCTGTCGTGGCGGCAGCACGATCACAGGGGAACAGGGTTGGAAACGAAGGCGGACGAAGCGGTCGATGGCGGCGCGAGAGCGGGCGGCGCCAGAGCCAACGGCCTCGTCGATCACGTCATCGACTATATCTATCGCCACGTCGCCGACGAGCGGCTGCGCCCCGGCGCGCGGCTGCCGAGCGAGACCAAGCTCAGCCTGACGCTGGGGGTCAGCCGCCCCGTCGTGCGCGAGGCGATGCGCACGCTCGCCGCGACCGGCCTGGTCGAGATGGCGGTGGGCAAGCGTGCGACGATCGTGCCCGTCGATGGCGAGATGCTGTCGCGCGTGATCGGTAATGCGCTGCTGACCGGCCAGGCGGACACGCGCAACATCCTCGAGATGCGGCGCGGTATCGAGATCACGATGGTCGCGCTCGCCGCCGAACGCCGCAGCGACGAAGATGCGGCCGACCTGCAGGGGATCGTCCGCGAGATGGCGACCAAGCTGGGCAACGCCAAACGCTATGCCGAGCTCGACCTGCAGCTCCACGCGCGGCTCGCGCGCGCGACCGGCAACCCGCTCTACACCTTGCTGATCGACGCCTTCCGCCAGCTCATCGCTGCATCGATGCAGGAAGGGATCGAGCGCTGGGCGGCAACCCCCGAACTCAAGCGCGTGCAGGATCTGCACGAGAATATCGTCGCTGCGGTGGTCGCCCGCGATCCGGGGGCCGCGGCAGGCGCGATGGCGCAGCATTTCGACGATGCGCTGATCAAGATCCTCGCCCCCATCGTCGCGGGTGAAGCCGCGGGTTGAGCTTGCCAGCCGCATCGCCCCCGCCTATCCTGTAAGACAAGTTTACAGTGCAAGGAGAGGCTGCCGCAATGCGCATCGAGACGTTCGAGACCTGGATGTGCAAGCGCCCCAAGGGGCTGTTCGACGAGGAGCGCGAGGGCGCAGCGCCAATGCCCTGGGCCTATGGCGTGGGCCGCATCACCACGTCGGACGGGGTCGAGGGGATCGCGACCTTCTGGGCGGCACGCTCTGCGGCGGTAACCGATGCCTATCTCGCCGACGTGATCGCACCGGTGATCCTCGGGCGCAGCATCCACGACCGCGAGCGGATCTGGCAGGATTTCTGGAACATCGACCGTCACGGCGCCTTCTTCCCGGTGTTCCTCCCCGGCCCGATCGACGTCGCGCTGTGGGACGCGGCGGCGCGCACCGCGGAACTGCCGCTGCACCGCTATCTCGGCAGCTACCGCACCAGCCTGCCGGTCTATGCCAGCAGCCTGTGGCTGCCCGATGTCGATGCCTATGTGCGCGAAGCGCTGGCGTACAAGGAACGCGGGTTCAAGGCGTACAAGGTGCATCCGTGCGGGCCGAGCGCGCTTGACATGGAGATCCATCAGGCGGTGCGCGATGCCGTCGGCCCCGAGATGATCCTGATGACCGATCCGGTCGCCGAATATTCGCTGCACGAGGCGATCAAGGTCGCCCGACATCTCGAGCAGCTGAACTACTACTGGTTCGAGGAGCCGTTCCGCGATTACGAGCTCGACAAATATGCCAAGCTCAGCGCCGCGGTGGACATCCCGATCGTCGGCACCGAGACGACGCGCGGCGGCCCCTGGGGCGTGGCTCAGGCGATCAAGGCCGACGCGCTCGACATGGTCCGCGCCGACGTGTCGTGGAAAGGCGGGATCACCGGCACGCTCAAGGTCTGCCATCTTGCCGAGGCGCACGGCATGAACTGCGAGCTGCACACCACCACGATGGGTCCGATGGACGTCGCCAACATCCATGTCGCCTGTGCGGTGCGGAACTCGGAATATTTCGAGCTGTTCGTGCCCGAGGACACCTTCCAGTTGCCGATGAAGCAGAGCCTGCGCAACATGATGGACGCCGACGGCAACATCCATGTTCCCCAAGGCCCGGGCCTGGGGATCGACATCGACTGGGACCTGGTCGAGGACAGCTGCACCTCGAAGCGTATTTTCCGAGCCTGACCGCGCCGGCTGGTCCGGATTCGATCAAGCTCGCGGAAGGGCCGGTGGCGGAGCGGGAGGAGGCTCAGATTTCGCGATACTCGTTTGATCTGACAGCGAAATCTAGACCCTCTGCCAGCTCCCCAAACGTTGTGCACGTAACCATGCGCCTCTGTCCGGTGATGTGACTGGCAAAAAATTTCAAAATATGTCGGTTTTGTGAAAAGCGTTCGTCTTCCTTCTGAAAGCCTGCGGCGATGGACCGCCGGCCGCAACAGAGGGTCACATGACGCGATTTGGCAGTGTAGTTGGCGCGTGCGCCGCAATCTTCATCCCGGCAACCGCTTGGGCGCAATCCGTCGCAGCCGATCAGGCCGCTCCTGTGGGAGCTCAGGCTGCCGATGAAAGCCCGGAGGTGGTCGTTACGGGTTCGCGTATCGATCGCAGCTTCGATACCCCGACCCCGACCCTCACCGTAACTGCCGAGGATCTCTCGGTCGGCGCGCGTCCCAACGTCGCCGCGGCGTTGAACGACCTTCCGCAGTTCCGTGCGACCACTTCGGCACAGACGACCGGCACCAACACCGGTGCGGGCAACGCCCCGGTCGATCTACGCGGCCTGGGCATCAACCGCACGCTGGTGCTGGTCGACGGGCGCCGCATCGCCAGCGACAACGATCTCAACACCATTCCCAATGTGATGATCCGCAGCGCGCAGGTGGTGACCGGCGGCGCCTCCGCCGCATGGGGTTCGGGCGCCGTCGCGGGTGTCGTCAATATCGGCATCGACGAGAAGTTCAGCGGTCTCCAGCTCGGTGCCGAGGCCGGTCTCTCGACCTTTGGCGATGCCGCGCAGCACCGCTTTGAGGGCAAAGCCGGGTTCGGCTTCGCCGAAGGCCGCGGCCACTTCGTGGTCGGCGGCGAGTATTTCAACAGCGACGGCATCGTGCCCAAGGTCGCCCGCGGGAATATCGGCCGCTGGGCCTCATTCGGCGGCGCGATGACGCCGGACGTCGGCTTCTCGACCTCCGCTTATGGCGGCCTGATCACCTCGGGCGTACTCAAGGGCAAGGCGTTCAACCCAGACGGCTCGCTGCGCGATTTCGACTATGGCCGGGTGGTCGGGGGTTTCATGACCGGGGGCGAAGGCCCGTCGAACGACGATCTGAGCCCGCTGATGACGCCGCAGCGCCGTTACAGCGCGCTCGCCCGCCTGACCTACGAGATCACCCCGGCGATCAAGGTCACCGCCGAGCTGCGCCATTCGCGCATGTACAACAATTATATCTGGTTCGGCGACCATGTGCAGGGCAACACGCCGACCAGCACGACGCCGTCCGGGATCCTGATCCAGTCCGACAATGCGTTCCTGTCGGATCAGGTCCGCACTGCACTGGCGAACGCCGGTCAGACCAGCTTCTACATGGGCCGCTTCAACAGCGACCTCTCCTATCCGGAGATCGACTTCGAGCGGAAGGTGACGCAGGGCACGCTGGCGTTCGACGGCAAGATCGGGTCGAATCTGCGCTGGAGCGCCTATTACAGCCATGGCGAGTATCAGAACAACATCGATACCCCCGGCTTCCTGCTGGCCCGCGAATTCGCCAACGCGGTGGATTCGGTGAAGGGTCCGGGAGGAACACCGATCTGCCGGATCGCGCTGACCAACCCGTCGACCAATTGCGTGCCGATCAACCTGTTCGGCCTCGGCGCCCCGTCGCAGGCGGCGATCGACTATGTCACCGGCACGCCGAGCCAGCGCGGAACGACCAAGCTGGACGTCGGCGGCGTCAGCCTGCGCGGCGAGCCGTTCGCGCTTCCCGCGGGTGACGTTTCGTTTGCGATCGGTATCGAGGCGCGCAAGGAAAGCATCACGCAGACCATCGGCGCGCTGGACGCGGCAAAGGCGTTCCGTACCTTCAGCTTCTCCGCGATGTCGGGCAGCTTCGACGTCAAGGAAGCGTTCGGCGAGGTACTGGTGCCGCTGATCCACAACACCCCGCTGCTGCGCAAGCTGGAGTTCAACGGCGCGGTGCGCGTCAGCGACTACAGCACGACGGGGTCAATCTGGTCGTGGAAGCTCGGGATCACCAACGAGTTCTTCCCCGGCTTCCGCGGCCGGGCGACCCGCTCGCGCGATATCCGCTCGGCCAATCTGAGCGAGCTCTATACGCAGACGACGACCGGCTACAACACGATCTACGACCCGGTCACCAAGCAGAATGTCTATGTGCTGAGCAACGGCGGCGGCAATCCCAGCCTCGAGCCGGAAAAGGCCGATACCTGGACCTTCGGTTTCACCTATTCGCCGCCTGCGGTGGCAGGTCTCAACATGTCGGTCGACTATTTCGACATCGATGTCGATGACGTCATCACCACGATCGCCGCCCAGGACCTGGTGACGCGCTGCTACAACGGTAACACCGCGCTGTGTGCCCGCGTCGAGCGCGACGGCAACGGGAACATCTCACGCACCGTCTCGACCTTCGTGAACCTGGCCAACTACAAGACCAAGGGCATCGACGCCGAGGTCTCGTACATCCTGCCGCTGAACCGCCTGTTCGATTCCGCGGACGGCCGGTTGAAGTTCCGGGTGCTCGGCACCTGGGTCGACAGCCTCACCACCGACGATGGCGTGGTGAAGCTCGAATATGTCCGCTCGCAGGGCTATTCGTTCGGCCTCGGCGTGCCGGCATGGCGCGTCAACGGCTCGATCGGCTATGAGGACCAGACCTTCTCCGGCCTGGTGCGCGGACGCTATATTTCGCCGGGCGAGTACAACAACCAGGTGCCGCTCACCAACAACCACATCGGCGCCTATACCTATTTCGACCTGCAGGCGCAGATGAAGGTTCCGGTGTCCGACGGACGACAGATGGAGCTGTACGCCAACGTCTCCAACCTGTTCAACAAGGCGCCGCCCCCGGGGTCGCTCTACTCGCCCTATTACGACGTTCTGGGCCGCTATTTCACCCTTGGTGCCCGCGTCCGCTTCTGATCGCTGTAACGGCAAGCCCGCCCGGTACCCGCCGGGCGGGTTTTCCCATTGGAGAGAGCCTGATGTTCCTTCGCCCTGCCTTCGCCGCGGCGCTCGCGCTGCTTCCTGCCACCGCGCTTGCCCAGGTCGCGAAACCCGCCGCGATCGTCGCCGACGGCATCCCGGCCATTCCCGAACAGCTTGCCGCCGATACCCAGCCCTATCTCCAGGCACGCAAGGCGAATTTCCTCGGCTGGAACCCCGCTGACCGCTCGATGCTGGTCAAGACGCGGTTCGCCAACACCGATCAGGTGCACAAGGTGCGCGCGCCGAACGCCGATCGCACGCAATTGAGCTTCGAGGACGAGCCGATCCTGATGGCCTCGGTCTCGCCCGGAGCCGGCGAGGTCACCGTGGTGCAGAAGGATGTCGGCGGCGGCGAATTCTACCAGCTCTACACGCTGGCCGACGGGCGGCTGCAGTTGCTCACCGACGGCAAGAGCCGCAACTGGTTCGGCGGCTGGAGCCCCGACGGCAAGCTGCTCGGCTATTCCTCGACGCGGCGTAACGGCGCCGATGCCGACCTCTATGTGATCGATCCGCGCGACCCCAAGTCCGACCGCCTCGTCGCGACGGTCAAGGGCGGCGGCTGGAACATCGCCGATTTCTCCGCCGACGGTGCGACCGCGCTGGTGGTCAACCGCATGTCGATCAACCGCGCCGACGTCTATGAGCTCGATCTCAAGACCGGCAAGATGCGTGCGCTCAACGACCTCAAGCGCGAGGTGTCGCATATCGCCCCGCGCTATGCGCCCGACGGCGGCATCTGGGTGCTGTCGGACGTCGATTCCGATTTCGTCCGCCTGGGCAGGCTCGATCGGCGCACCGGCAAGTTCACCGCTGTCTCGCGCAATCCCAAATGGGACGTGACCGACTATGCGCTCGCCCCGGACGGCAGCTTCCTGGCCTATGCGACCAATGAGGCCGGGGTCAGCCGCCTGCACGTGCTCGACGCCGCGACCGGCATGACCCGCCAGGTCACCGGGCTTCCGGCGGGCGTGATCCCCTATTCGATCGGATCGGCGATAGAGATCGCGCCCTGGGGAACGATCGGGCTCAGCATGTCTTCGGCGCGCGTTGCGGGCGACGCCTTCGCCGTCGATCCGAAGACGTTGGCGGTGACCCGCTGGACCGCAAGCGAAACCGGCGGGCTCGATCCGGCGAAGAATGTCGAGCCGCAGCTTGTCGAGGTGAAGAGCTTCGACGGCGAGACGGTCACCGGCTTCCTGTATCGCCCCGATCCGGCGCGCTTCCCGGGCAAGCGCCCGCTGGTCATCAACATCCATGGCGGTCCGGAGGGACAGACCCGCCCCGATTTCCTCGGAGCCGACAACTATTATCTCAACGAGCTCGGCATCGCGCTGTTCTTCCCCAATGTCCGCGGGTCGAGCGGCTTCGGCAAGCGCTTCGTCAATCTCGACAACGGGCCGTTCAAGCGCGAGGATTCGGTCAAGGACATCGGCGCGTTTCTCGATGCGCTGGCCGGCGATACGACGCTCGATTCCGCCCGCTTCGCGGTGACCGGCGTCTCCTATGGCGGCTATATGTGCTACGCCACCGCCACCCATTATTCGGCGCGGTTAAAGGGCGCGAACTGTTACGTCGCGATCTCCAACTTCGTCACGTTCCTCGAGAACACCCAATCCTATCGACGCGACCTGCGCCGCGTCGAATATGGCGACGAGCGCGATCCAAGGCAGCGCGCCAAGCTGATCGAGATCTCGCCGCTGACCAGCGTCGACAAGATCGACCTGCCGCTGCTGATCGCGACCGGCGGCAACGATCCCCGCGTGCCGGCAAGCGAGGCCGACCAGATCATCAAGGCAGTCCGCGGCAAGGGCGGCACGGTCTGGCACCTGCTTGCGCAGAATGACGGCCATGTCTTCCGCAAGAAGGAGAATGAGGACTATTATTTCTGGTCGAGCGTAGTGTTCTGGCAGCAGACACTGCTCGGCAACGTGCCGCGGTGATCCTGGTGCTGGTGCTCACGGTCGCCGCAGCTTTGCTCCTGTTCGTCGCGCCCTCGCGCGCGGCGGAACGGGAGCCGCCGGCGGTGGCCGTGGATCACCACGTCCACGTCCATTCGCCCGCGATCCTCGCCTTCCTGCCCGGCTATTGCGCAAGCCCGGGCAGGACCAGCAAATGCGATCCCGAGTTCCTGAACCCGCTGAGCGTGGACGACTTGCTGCAGGCGATGGACAAGGCCGGCATCCGCCGCGCGCGGCTGATGTCGACCGCCTATCTGGCGGAAAGCCCGATGATGGAGCCCCCGGCTCCGGATCATGCGGAGATCGTGCGTCAGGCGAACGACTTCACCGTTGCCCTGGCACGCGATCATCCCGAACGGTTCCAGGCCTATATCGGCGTCAATCCGCTGACGGCGACGGCGGTGCCGGAGATCAACCGCTGGCGCGGCGATCGCAATGTTGCCGGCGTCAAGATCCACCTCGCAAATTCCCGGTTCGACTATCACCAGCCGGATCAGGTGAAGATGCTGGCAGCGACCGCGCGTGCCGCGGCGTCTGCGCGTCTGCGTATCATGATCCACATGCGCCACCGGGCGGACGGCTATGGCGCGGAGGAGGCACGCATCTTCCTGAACGACGTGCTGCCGGCCGCGCGCGGCACGACGGTACAGATCGCGCATGCCGCCGGCTGGGGCGGCATCGATTCCGCCACGCTCGATGCGCTCGGCGTCTTCGCCGATGCATGCGAGCAGCGCCGGACGCGGTGCGCCAACCTCCATTTCGACCTTGCCGCGATCAAACCCGGCGCGGCGTCCGGGCAGGACAGGATAGCGTTCGTGAAGCTCATGCGCAGGATCGGGTTCGACCATTTCCTGCCCGCTTCGGACTGGCCGTTCGCGCGCGACCTGCGCGCTTATTATTCGGAGATGGCGACCCTCCCGCTGACCCGATCCGAATGGGAGGCGATCGCGCGCAATGTCGGCCCTTGAAGACCCGATGGCGCTGAACCGGTCGCGGCACAGAATCGCCTCGAATTCCGGTGGCGGAATCATGTAGGGGGACATCTGGGAGCGCGATGAGGCAGCTGAATGACATGTTACGGCACGTCCGATCCGTCTTGCGGCGGCGCGGTGTGGCCGAACAGGATGCCGAAGACCTGGTGCAAGAAGCCTTTCTGAAGGTGGAACGCTACGAGCAGCGCCATGCGGTACGCTCGCAGGAAGCGCTGCTGGTCAGGACTGCCGTCAACCTCATGATCGACGAGGAGCGCCGCGAGCGCCGGGCACCCTTCTCCGCGGGGAATGTATTTCGCATCGCCGATGCGGCGCCCGACCCGGAACAGGTGCTGCAGTCCCAGGCGCGCCTGAACCATGCGGCGGCCGGCCTCGAACGGCTGCCCGAGCGCACGCGACGCATCCTGCTTCGCCGGCGTCTGGACGGCGCCAATTACGCGACGATTGCCAAAGAAGAAGGGATGTCGATCCCCGCCGTAGAAAAACAGGTCGCCCGAGCGACCCTGGAGATGATGAACTGGATGGAGCAATGGTGATACGGTCCAAGGAGGAGCGAACGCGCCTGAACGCGGAAGCGTCGGCGTGGCTCGCCCGGCTGCATGGCCCGCGGAGCGAAGAAGCCCGGGGAGCCTTGCAGGATTGGCTCAAGGCCGATTCGGCGCATCAGGAAGCGTTTGAGCGCGCCACCGAACTATGGGAACTCCTGCCTGGCGCGGCCGAGCTCAACGAGGCGCCGCAGCGTCCAGCCTTGCACCGGTTCGTACCGCTGGCAATCGCCGCTTCATTGGCCGTCCTTGTCGGCGCCGGGGCGATGACCGTCCTGCTCAATCGGCCGCTGATCTTCGACACCCGTATCGGGGAGCAGCGTACCGCTGCACTGGACGATGGCAGCCGGATATTCCTCAACACCGACAGTCACGTCACGGTAAAGTTCGACAGCGACGAACGTGAAGTCTCGCTCGAACGCGGCGAGGCGATATTCGACGTGACGCATGATGCCGCGCGCCCCTTCGTCGTCAGGGCCGGCGAGGAGCGGATCAAGGCGCTCGGCACCAGTTTCGTCGTGCGGCGGGACGGGGATCGGGTCCGCGTCACGCTGCTCAACGGCAAGGTCGAAGTTACACGCGCGGGCGAACGGTCTCGCGTGCTGGCCATACTCGCCCCGGGCGAGCGCGTATCCGCGGCGCCGGACGCGGTGCCCGTGCTCGACAGGCCGGAGCTCGACGCGATCACCGCCTGGCGACGCGGCGAGCTGCGCTTCCGCGACACCCCCTTGTCCGACGCCGTCGCGGAGGTGAACCGGTACGGCAGGCAGCGCGTGATCGTGAACGACGCGCGCCTGGCCGCGCTTCCCATTTCCGGGGTCTTCGCGACCGACAATCCGGCAGAGTTCGCGGCCGCGGTGGCCGAGCTTCACGGCCTGCGGTTGCGGCGCGAGGGCGAAGCAGTGCTTTTGACGCCTTGATCACATCTTCGTGCCACCGACTGCGCGTCTTCCCCTATCGTCGTTCCGTCGGCCGGAACGATCCGGTGGAGTGGCGTAGAGGCGGGACGTGATTCAGGGTGGCAAGCTGGCAGCGATGTGCGCGCTCATGTGCGTCGCCGCGCCTGCCGCCGAAGCGCAATCCGCCGCCCGGTTCCGGTTCGCGCTGCCGCGTCAGGATCTTTCGCTGTCACTCGAAGCCGTGGCGACGATCACGCGCACGAACATCGTCTTCCTGCCGAGCGCCGCCAGGGGACGCGTCGCGCCGGCACTCAACGGCACCTACACCGCGGCCGAGGCCTTGCGCCGCCTGCTCAGCGGGTCGGAGCTCGCTTTCACCGTCACCGCCGGCGGTTCCTATGTCGTCACCGCGCGCGCGGCTGAACGAAGCGTACGCCGCGCGCCGGTCGCCGCCAAGCCGCCTCCTGCGCCGCCCTCCCCTCCCCGGGAACGGCCGGAGGAGGTACAGGATGTTGTCGTTACCGGCTCGCGCATCGACCTGCTTGGCTTCGAAGCGCCGACCCCGACATCCCATGTGACGCGCCCGGATCTCGAAACGGGTGGGCGGGCCAACGTCGCCGCGGCGCTCAACGACCTGCCGCAATTCCGGGGCACGATCTCGCCACAGACCAGTGGGACGAACACCAGCGCGGGCATGGCGCCGGTCGACCTTCGCGGCCTGGGGATCAACCGCACGCTCGTGCTGCTCGACGGTCGCCGCTTCTCGAGCGACAACGATCTCAACACCATCCCCATGGTACTGATCAAGTCGGTGGATATCGTGACCGGCGGCGCGTCGGCAGCCTGGGGGTCGGGCGCGGTTGCCGGCGTGGTGAACGTCGTCCTCGACGGCGATCTGCGCGGAATCCGGCTCGGAGCACAGGCAGGAATCTCGTCCCGAGGCGACGCGGCCGAGCGCCGGTTCGAGGGCGCGTTCGGCACGGCATTCGCGGACGGCCGCGGAAAGGTGATCCTGGGCGTCGAATATCTCGACAATGAGGGGGTCATTCCGAAGGTGTCGCGTCCAAGCGTCGGGCGCTGGTCGAGCGTGGCTGCCGGGAACGGCAACTTCCTGCTTACGCCCGATGTCGGCTTTGCCAACGCCGCGCGCGGGGGCCTGATCCTGAGCGGCATCCTGGCGGGCCAGGTCTTCGATCCCGACGGATCGCTCCGCGACTTCCGCTACGGCACGGTGGTGGGTACCGACATGATCGGCGGCGAGGGACCGTCGAATGACGATCTCAGCGCGCTCGTCACGCCGCAACGGCGCTATAGTGCGCTGGGCCGCGTCACCTTCAGGCCGGACGCCTCCGTCAAGGTCAGGGCGGAATTGCGCCACTCGCGCATGTGGAACGACTATATCTGGTTCGGCGACCACAATCGCGGCAACATCTCCATCGCGCGGGACAATGCCTTCCTCTCGCCGGAGATCAGCGCGCGGTTACTGGCTGCGGGAGAGGCCGGCTTCACGATGGGCCGGTTCAATTCCGACTTCCCCTTCCCGCGCATCGATTTCGAACGGGTGACGACGCAGGGAACGATCGCGCTCGACGCGGCGCTGGGGACGAGCTGGCGCCTGAGCGGCTATTACAGCCATGGCGAGTATCGCAACGATATCGACACGCCGGGCTTCGTGATCGCCGCCAACTTCAACCAGGCCGTGGATGCGGTGCGGGATCCGGTGACGGGCCAGCCGGTCTGCCGCGTCAAGCTGACCGACCCATCGAGCATGTGCATGCCGATCAATCTGTTCGGCGAAGGCGCACCATCGGCCGAAGCCCTCGCCTATGTCACCGGGACGCCGCGCCAGCGCGCCACGACCAAGCTGGATGTCGGCGGTATCAGCCTGCGCGGCGAGCCGGTGATGCTCGCCGCCGGGCCTGTCTCCATCGCTGCCGGGATCGAGGCGCGGCGCGAGGCGATCCGGCAGACGGTAAGCGATCTCGATCTGGCCCGCGCATTCCGGTCGTTCAACTTCGCGCCCGTCACCGGCGGCTTCACCGTCAACGAGCTGTTCGGCGAGGTTCTCGTCCCGCTGGCGCGCGATCGGCCGCTGCTGCGCAAGCTGGAGCTGAACGCGGCGGTGCGCCTGTCCGACTACGACACCACGGGATCGATCTGGTCCTGGAAGCTGGGCGCCACGAACGAGTTCTTCCCGGGCTTTCGCGGCCGGCTCACCCGCTCGCGCGATATCCGGTCGGCCAATCTTGCGGAACTCTTCACGCAGCTCACCGTGGGCTACAACACGCTCACAGACCCGCTGAAGAATGTCAGCGTCTATGTCCTCAACCACACAGGCGGCAACCCCTATCTGCGGCCCGAAACCGCGACCACCTTCACCGCGGGATTTTTCTATGCCCCACCGGGCATTTCGGGTCTGCGCCTCTGGGCCGACTATTACCGGGTTCGCATCGATGACGTGATCACCACCGTCTCGGCCCAGGACCTGGTCATCCGTTGTTTCAACGGCAATCAGGCGCTGTGTGCGAATGTCGAGCGGGATGCCGGGGGCAACATCACCCGCACGCTCACCTCCTACCTCAACCTGTCCGAGTACAGGACCGACGGCATCGACGCCGAACTCTCTCAGACGCTGCCGTTCAGCCGCCTCGCCGGCTTGCCCGGCGAGCTGACCTTCCGGCTGCAGGCCAACTGGGTCAACAGCCTCAAGACAAACGATGGCGTCACGACGATCGAATATGTCCGCTCCCAGGGCAACTCGTTCAGCCTCGGCGTGCCCAAATGGCGGGTGAATGCCAGCATCGGCTACGACGGTGAGGGTTTCGGTGCGCAACTACGCGCGCGCTACATTTCTCCCGGCAACTATAATTCCACGATCAAGCTGCTCAACAACCATATCCCCGCTTATGCCTATCTCGATATCTCTGCGCGCGTACGGGTTGCGGCCGGCCCGCGAAGGAAGATGGAGATCTATGGCAACGTGACCAATCTTCTCGACCGGCAGGCGCCGAACGGGTCGCTCTACTCCCCCTTTTACGACGTGGTCGGCCGGCATTTCTCGGCGGGTGCGCGGCTGGTCTACTAGGCATCGCATCTCAAACAGCAGTTGACGTACGCGATGCCGCCGCCGGACTGACCCTTTCAGGGTCGGCACACGTCTGCTTGTGGGCCGTTAGCGGTCAGGTCGCTTCGGGCGCCGGGTGACGGAAAGCTGTCATCAGGCAGTGAACTCCTCGACGACAGGTATTCATGTTCTTGATCGCGAGCGCAGGCATATCCTGGTTTAGATACGAAGCGTTTCTAGTCTATTCGAACGCGTCCGGCAGATTTCACGAAGCATTTGAAATAGCTTCGCCCGCATATCGTATATTGACTTATTCTCGGTGTGCGTGTGTCGCTCCCTGAAGGGGGAGGTTGACATGGGCCGGAATACCGCTTCGTTCGTGATACTGAGGGACGGCCAGCGCAAGGCGCGACGGAACAACTCTTATCGGACCCGAACCGCACTGGCCAGCGGCCTGGCCGCAACGGTCTTGCTTGCCACCTCTGCCGCGGCGCAGGACACACGCGGTGGCGATGGCGGTCTTGGCAACGTAATGCCGGGACCGCCGGGCGGCGCGAGCAGCACCACCGGCACGGGTGGCGCCGGGGGTAACGCCACTGAAAGCTATGAAGGCGGCGCCGGGGGAGGCGCGGGTCGGGTCGGCGGCCAGGGCGGCAACACCTCGACCGGCATCACGGGCGGCGCCGGCGGCGCGACCCCGGGGGCGCATGGCGCGAACGGCACCGGTGGCGGAACGGGCAGTCGGGCAACCGGCGGCGGTGGCGGAGCCCATGGCGCAGTGCTGAACTCCATGGCGTTTCTCGGCGGCGCGATCAGCGGTGGCAATGGAGGCAACGGCGGAACCTCAAACGACGGCGATGGCGGCGGCGGCGGCGCGGGCGGCTATGGGGTGGTGATCGACGCCAATGTCGCCGGCACCTTCAGTTTCAGCGTCGCGATAGCCGGCGGGGATGGCGGGCTGGGTGGCAATGGCTATTTCTGGGGCGGTGGTGGTGGCGACGGCGGGCACGGTCTGGTTTTCGCCACGGCCGCTTCGGCTGAGCTAAACGCGCCGGTCAGTGGCGGCAATGCCGGCTTTGGCGGAACCTTCTTGGCCGGCGGCTGCTGCAACCGGGGCAACAATGGCGCCGGCGGCATTGGCGTCGTGGGGCGCGACGCGACGCTCACGATAAATGCCGCGGTGAGCGGCGGGCTGAACGGCGACGGCGTGACCCGTGCGCTGGCGCTGAGCCTTGGAGGCACTTCCCGGCTCAGCCTTGGCAGCGGCTGGAGCCTCAGCGGCGACATCCGCATCGTCGACGGCAGGCTCAACTTCCTTCAAGACAGCGACCTGACGCTCGGCAACGCCATTTCAGGCGGCGGCATGCTCATCAAGAGCGGCACGGGCATCCTCACGCTAAGCGGCACCAACAGCTATACGGGCGGAACGCGCGTCGAGGCCGGCACGCTGTCGATGGGAAGCGCTGCCGCGCTCGGTTCGGGCGGCGTCGATCTGGCCGGCGGAACGCTCGATTTGCGCAGCAACAGCTTCGATTTGGCGCGCGGGATCACTGGCACCGGCACCCTCATCGCATCGAGCGGCGGCAGCATCACGGTCAGCGGCACCAATAGTTTCGGCAGCAGCGGCGGCGGGATCACCAGCAACCTCGCGATCGCTGTCGGCAGCGGCAGGACGCTAACGCTGCTCGGCAACAATGATCTGACCGGGGGGATCACCCTGGCCGGCAGGCTGGTGATCGGCCAAACGGGCGCGGCAGGCGGGTCGGGCAACACGATCACAACCACCGGCTCGGTGATCAGCTACGCCAACGGCACCAACAACACAGCGAACATCAACATTGCGTCGAACAGCACACAGCTTGAAGTTCAGGCCGGCGCTGTCGCTACGCAAAGCGGCGTGATTTCTCAGGACGCATCGCCGCGCGGCTTCGAGAAGATCGGAAACGGTACGCTGATCCTCAGCGCAGCCAACAGCTATACCGGCACGACCGTCGTCTCCGCCGGTATTCTCAGTCTTGGTGTCGATGGTGCGGCCGGCACCGGCACGATCATGCTGGCCGATACCACCAGACTGCTCAACGCCTCATGTGGTTGTGCCCCAGTGACGCTGACCAACGCGATCCAGATCGCGCTGGGCGGCACCGCGACGATCGATGCCGGCGGCTATCAGACGGTGCTGAGCGGCGCGATCAGCGGCGGCAACCTGGTCCTCGCCGATACCTTTGGCGGCGGCATCACAACGGTCACCGGCTCCAACAGCTATGGCAACACAACGGTAGCGGCCGGCGCCACGCTGCAGGTCGGCGACGGCGGTACCACCGGCACGCTCGGCACCGGCTCGATTACCACCGACGGCATGCTCGCCTTCAACCGGTCGGACGACGTCACGCTCGCCACCGCGATCGGCGGCAACGGCCTGCTCGGGCAGTTCGGCGCCGGCAAGCTGATCCTCACCGCGAACAACAGCTATTCCGGCGGCACGCTGATCCTCAATCCCGACGGCGCGATTCAGGTGGGCGATGGCGGCACCACCGGCGCACTCGGCACCGGCCAGATCGTCATCGGCGGCGGCACGCTGATCTTCAACCGCTCGGACGACATCACCGTCGCGGACAGCATCGCGGGCGACGGCCTGATCACCAAGCTCGGCGCGGGCACGCTGACGCTGAGCGGCGACAATCTCAACGGGATGACCGGCCCCTATGTCGGCAACATCTCGGTTCAGGCCGGCACGCTTGCTGTCGGCCAGTTCGGGCTCGGCGCCAGCCAGCGTGTCGAGATCGACAATGGCGCGACGTTGAAGGCGCTTGAGGACAGCTATTCCGGCGACATGGCGATCCTGTCGGGCGGCGGCACGATCGACACCGGTAGCTACACCCTCGAGATGATCGGCGCGCTCGATCTTCAGGGGGAGCTGACCAAGATCGGATCGGGCACGCTGCTGCTCGACGATCTCAACGAGGAAGGGGCCGGCAGCGGCGGGATCAACGTCACCGCGGGTACGCTTGGCCTGGGGAGCGATTTCGCGGCCGGCACCGGGCTGATCAAGCTGGCGAACGGCACCACCCTGCTCAACGCCGCCTGCGGCTGCGCGCGCCTGAATATCGACAACGCCATCCAGATCGCGCCGGGCGGCACCGCGACCTTCGATGGCGGCGGCAACAACACCGACCTCAACGCCGCGATCAGCGGCGGCGATATCCACTTCACCACCAGCATCTCGGCGCCCTTCGCCGGCAGCATCTTCCGGCTCAACGGTGCGAACAGCTACGGCCATACGCAGATCGGTCCGAACGTCGCGCTGATCGTCTATGACGGCACGCTCGGCACCGGCAACGTCACCTTCGACGCCGCGGCGTCGGACCCGACCACGCCGGCCGCGCTCGTCTTCCAGACCGCCGCCGACTACAGCTTCAGCGGCAGGATCATCGGCAACGGTATCGTCAGCATCGAGACGGAACCCGCGAATATTGTCACGCTGACGGGATCGAACACCAGCACGGAAAAGTTCACCGGATCGGTCGACGTGATCAGCGGCAGGCTGGTGATCAACGGCAACTTTGGCGACGTGGTGGGCAACACCGCGCGCATGACGCTGAATGGCGGATCGCTGGCCGGCAGCGGGATATTCCATGGCAGCATCGACCTTGGCAATGCCGCGCTCAACCCCGGCAACAGCCCGGGCACGCTCAACATCGCCGGCAACCTCAACCTGGGCGCGGGCACGATCCTCAACTTCGAGCTGGGCGCCCCCGGCGTGGTGGGCGGAGCCAGCAACGATCTGGTCAATGTCGGCGGCAACCTGACGCTCGACGGGACGCTCAACACCATCGGCTGGGGCGCGGGCTATGGCCCCGGCTATTACCGCTTGATCAACTATGGCGGTACGCTCACCGACAATGGCCTCGCCATCGGCTCGATCGCAGGCGGGCTGGGTGCCCAGGTGCTTACCGACATCAACGGCCAGGTGAACCTCCGCCTCGGCGGCGCGCAGGCGATCCAATATTGGGATGGGGGCGATCTGACCGGCAGCTCGGCTGCCACCGGCGGCAATGGCGGCGCCGGCATCTGGAGCACCACTAGCACCAACTGGACCGGCCCGACCGGCTACGCGGTCAACGGTGCCTGGGAGAATCAGGTCGGGGTGTTCGCCGGCGTGGCCGGCGGCATTATCTCGGTCGACGGCAACCACGCTTTCCAGGAGCTTCGGTTCGAAACGGACGGCTATGTGCTGCGTCCCTTCGACCCCGTGCTGGGCGCGACGTTGCAGACGACCGGCGGCTTCTCGATCATCGATGTGAGCGCGGGCGTCACCGCCGATATCGGTGTGGTCATTCAGGGCGGGGCGGGGCTCGACAAGACCGGCACCGGCACCCTCGTCCTTTCCGCCGCCAACACCTATAGCGGCGCAACCGATATCGCGGCGGGCACGCTCCGGCTGGGCACCAACAATGCAATCGGCAACCAGTCGGCGCTCAACGTCCAGTCGGGCGCCCTCTTCGACCTGGCCGGCTTCACCACTCATGCCGGCTCGCTCGAAGGCGCAGGCAATATCACGTTGAACAATGGCCGGCTGGAGGTCGGTTACAACAACGCCTCCACGATGTTCAGCGGCACGATCACCGGCCCCGATGGCGGCACTTCCGACTTCACCAAGAATGGCAGCGGCACGCTGACCCTGAGCGGCACGATCAATGTCGGCCACAACCCCACGCTCGAGGCGATCGCCCAAGTCAATAACGGCACGCTCCGGATCACCGGCACCGGCAGCCTGAGTGCCGACCTGATCCAGAATTTCTCGACGATCGAGAATAGCGGCACGATCAACGCCCGCGTGATCCTCCAGAGCTTCGCGAGCCTGACCAACACCGGTACGATCACCGGCACCATCCAGAATTTCGCGACCTTCGACAATTACGGCACGATCGGCGGGCTCCAGTCGCTCAGCGGCACCACGATCAACCACGGCACCGGTGTGATCAACGGGTCCGTCCAGACCTTTGCCAGCTTCACCAGCACCGGCATCATCAACGGATCGCTCAGCAACTTCAGCACCGCGCAGATCCAGAACCAGGTCAATGGCGAGCTGGCCAATGTGCAGAACGGCGCGATCGTGACGCTGACCGGCACGACGACCGGCATCACCAACTATAGCAGCGCACAGGGCGCGCTGCTCGATCTGGCCGGCTTCAACACCACCGTGGGCGCGCTCAACGGCGCCGGCGGCGACATCCGGTTCGGCGGCGCGACGCTGACCGTCGACATGAGCAGCATCCCCTTCGCCGATTATAGCGGTGCGATCACCGGTCCCGGACTGCTGGTGAAGACCGGATCGGGCGAGCAGGTGTTGCGCGGCACCAGCATCAATGCCCCGATCATCCACGTCGATGCGGGCATTCTCACCCTCGCCGACACCGGCGCATTCAACACCGACGTGACGGTCGCGAGCGGCGCCACCTTCAACCTCAACGGCGCGCTCGGCGGCTATGTCACCAATAGCGGCACGCTCAACCTCGCCGGAACGGGTTCGATCAACTCGGTCCTGTTGCTGGCGCTGATCAACAACAGCGGCGGCGTCACCCACGCAGCCGGGACGCTCAATGCCGGCGTCCAGAATGCCGGGGCCTTCTTCGTCGATGGTCCATTGACCGGTGCTACCAGTTTCGATCAGGCTGCCGGGGGCCAGCTCACCCTCAACACCGATTTCGCGGTGGGCATGCTGACCGGATCGGGCGGCATCGACACCGGATTCTCCACCCTGAGCATCACCGGCAACGGGGGTTCTTACTTCGACGGGGTGATTTCGGGCAATGGCGGGCTGACCAAGGCCGGTACCGGCATTCTGACGCTCAACGCCGACAACAGCTATGCCGGCCCGACCACGGTCAGCGACGGCACGCTCATCGTGGGGGTCTTCGGCGCGGTCACCGGCCAGGTGATCAACAACGCCACCTTCGAGAGCGCCGGTACGCTGCGCGGCGGCCTGTACAACGGTGCCGGCGCCACGGCGCGGTTGCGGGGCCAAGCCGATGGGCTGATCGAGAACCACGGCACCGTGACGCTGACCGGATCAGTCTTCGGGAACGGCATGTTCGAGCAGGCAGCCAGCGGCACATTCAACCTGGCCGGCTTCACCGCCAGCTTCGGCGCGCTGGCCGGTGCGGGCTCGGTCGACCTGGGCGCTGGCGGTCTCTTTGTCGGCGCCGGGAACAGCGACGCCAGCTTTGCCGGCACGATCATCGGCAGCGGCAACTTTACCAAGACCGGCACGGGCACGCTCACCCTGACCGGTGTCAGCACCTATGGCGGCCCCACCCAGATCCTCGGCGGCACGTTGCGGCTGGCGGATAGCGGCGCGATCGGCGCGGGCAATGTCCATAACGACGCGACACTGGCGTTCGACGCCGCGGTCGACCGGAGCTTCGGCAACACGATCTCGGGCAATGGCGGCGTCACCAAGTCGGGCACTGGTCTGACGACCCTGACCGGCACCAACAGCTATTGGGGCGGCACCGCGGTACTGGGCGGATCGCTCGGCTTCGACAACGGTCAGGCGCTGGGGAACGGCGCGGTGACGCTGGCGGACGGTACGCGCCTGCGCAACGTCCAGGGCGTGTCTCCGATCACGATCGGCAACGCCATTCAGGTCGACGGCAACGGCATGGCGACGCTGCAGGGTGTCGATGGTTCGAGCACGACCTTCAACGGCGCGATCAGCGGCGGCACCGTGCACTTCGGCCTGTCGGGCGGCGGCGCCACCGCCTTCACGCTTGGCGTGGCCAACAGCTATGGCGATACGCGGATCGGCGGCGGCGTCGCGCTGACCGTGGGCAACGGAACGCTCGGTTCCGGCAACGTCCTGTTTGAGGCTTCGGGAAGCCCGTCCTCGCTCACCTTCGCCAATGGCCTCGACTATAGGTATGGCGGCACGATCTCCGGCGCAGGCAGCGTCATCGTCGACACCGCCGCAAGCAACGTCGCGGTCACGCTGACTGGCTCGAACACCGTCGCCGACAATTTCACCGGCACCGTCACGGTCGCTACCGGCCGGCTGGTTCTCGACGGCAATTTCGGCGACGTGGTGAACAACAGCGCGAGCATGACGCTGAATGGCGGCTCGCTGAGCGGCAGCGGCACCTTCCACGGCGACCTCACCTTCGGCAGTGCCGAGCTCAATCCCGGCAACAGCCCGGGTACGCTCAACATCGCCGGCAACCTCACCCTCGGCGCGGGCACGATCCTCAATTTCGAACTGGGCGAGGCGGGCATGCCCGGCGGAGCCAATAACGACCTGGTCAATGTCGGCGGCAACCTGACGCTCGACGGCACGCTCAACGTCATCGCTCAGCCGAGCTTCGGCGAGGGCTATTACCGGCTGTTCAACTATGGCGGGTCGCTGACCGATAGCGGGCTGCTCTTCGGCTCGCTGCCCGGCGGCTACACGCCCACCCTGCTCACCAACATCGCCGGGCAGGTGAACCTGCTCTTCGCCAGCAGCCCCCAGGCGATCCAATATTGGGATGGCGGCGATCTGGCCGGCAGCTCGGCGGCGGCCGGCGGTGATGGCGGCAGTGGCGTGTGGAGTGGGGCCAGCACCAACTGGACCGCGCCGACCGGATACGCCGTCAATGACGGCTGGCGCGGGCAGGTTGCGGTGTTCGGCGGCGCGTCGAGCGGCAATATCGCCGTGCAGGGTACGCAGGCGTTCCAGGAACTGCGCTTCAGCACTGGTGGCTACACGATCGCCGGCGCGACCGCGGCGGACGGGCTGGCGACGACCGGCGGCTTCTCGGTGGTCGACGTGTTCAACGGCGTCGATGCCACGATCAACGCCCGGATCTCGGGCAGCGGCGGGCTGACCAAGACCGGGGACGGCACGCTCAACCTGGGCGGCGCGAACAGCTATGCCGATGTCACGACGGTGTCGGGCGGCACGTTGAACCTGACGGCTGGCGGATCGCTTGCGGGAGCCGTCGTTAACGACAGCATGTTCAACAACGCCGGCACGATCGCCGGGCTGGTGACCAACAATGCGGTGATGACCTCCACCGGCACGCTGAACGGCGGGCTGAACAATCGCGCAACCGCTTCGATCTCCGGTGTGTTGAACGGCATGGTGACGAACAGCGGCACGATCACGCTGACCGGTGTCACCACCGGCATCGGCGCGGTGACGCAGAGCGGTACGGGCCGATTCGAACTGAACGGCCACGACACCGGCTTCGGCAGCCTGGCCGGCGCCGGCACGGTGACGCTGGGCGGCGCGACGCTTACTCTGGGTGGCAATAACGCCTCGACCAGCTTTGGCGGCGTGATCGGCGGCAGTGGCAATGTGACTAAGATCGGTACCGGCACGCTCACGCTGACCGGCGCCAGCGGCTATACCGGGATCACCACGATCAGCGCGGGCACGCTCATGCTCGCCAGCACCGGCGAACTTCAGGGCGCGGTGCACAACAACGCGAATTTCGAGAATGCCGGACGGGTGAATGGCCTGGTGACCAACACCGGCGATCTCTACAGTACCGGGACGCTGGCGGGCGGGCTGAGCAATAGCGGAACCGCCGCGATCGCGGGCACACTGACCGGTGCGGTGACCAACACCGGCGTCATCGGCCTGGTCGGCAGCACCAGCGGTATCGGAACGGTGACCCAGACGGCCGGCAGCAGCTTCTACCTGAATGGCTTCAGCACGAGCATCGACAGTCTTACCGGGGCGGGCACGGTCCTTACGGGCGGGGCGACGCTCACGCTGAACGGCGGCGGTATATCCAGCTTCGGCGGCAGCATCACCGGTAGCGGCGGCCTGATCAAGGCCGGCACGGGCAGCGTCACGCTGACCGGCGCAAACAGCCATACCGGCACCACGACGGTGGCGGGCGGCACGCTGGCAGTGAGCGCGACCGGCAGCCTCGCGGGCGCTGTGCTCAATCAGGCGAACTTCACCAATGCCGGCACCGTGGCCGGCATGGTGCGGAACGACGCTATGCTCACCAGCACCGGCACGCTTGCTGGCGGACTGCTCAACAACGGCACTGCGTCGCTGGCCGGCACGATCGGCAACGGCATGATCAACAACGGCGCGGCGACTTTCACCGGCGCCGCAACGATCGCCGCGCTGCAACAGGACGGGACGGGGACCCTTGATCTTGCCGGCTTCGGCGTATCGCTGGGGACGCTCAGCGGAGCGGGCGCGATCAATCTGGGTACCGGTGCGCTGACGATCGGCAACGGCAACTCGTCCTATGGCGGCACGGTCTCCGGCACCGGCAGCCTGACCAAGACCGGCACCGGCACGCTGGTGCTGACCGGCACGGCGACTCACACCGGCGGCACGACCATCTCGGGCGGCGCGCTGCAGATCGGGACCGGCGGCGCCGCCGGCTCGCTTGCCGGCGCGATCATCAACAACGGCCTGCTGGTGGTCAGCCGCAGCGACGCGGTGACGCTCTCTAACGCCGTGTCGGGCACCGGCGGCTTCGTCCAGGCGGGCGCCGGGACAACCACATTGACCGGCGCGAACAGCTATACCGGTGGCACACTCGTCTCGACCGGGCGCCTGCGCGGCGACACCGCCTCGCTTCAGGGCGCGATCCAGATCAACAGCACGCTGGAGTTCGCCCAGACCAGCACCGGCGCCTATGGCGGCAGCCTTTCGGGCGCGGGCGCGTTCGAGAAGACCGGCGCTGGCATGCTCAACTTGGTCGGCAACAGCGCGACCTTCACGGGCGCGACGAACGTGATCGGCGGCAGGCTGGCGCTCAACGGCCTGCTCTCGCGCTCGGTCATCACAGTGAGCAACGGCGCGACATTGAGCGGCACCGGCACGGCCGGCGGCCTCGTCGCCCAGAGCGGCGGCACGATCGCGCCGGGTAACAGCGTCGGCACCCTCAATGTCACCGGCAATGTCCTGTTCCAGACGGGCTCGCTGTTCGCGGCCGAGGTTCACGCCAGCGGCAGCGACCGCATCCAGGCAACGGGAACGGCGGCACTGGGCGGCACGCTGCAAATCATCAATCTGGGCGGCACCTATGCGTTCAACAGCACCTATGTGCTGCTCCGCGCCGATGCCGGGGTGAGCGGCACGTTCACCGTCGCCAACCTCAGCAGCTTCGGCCTCATCTACCGTCCAAAGATCATCTACACGGCCAACGAGGTGCAGTTGTTCCTTGCGCCGAACCAGCTCTCGGCGGTGCTCGGCACCGGTGTGCCGCTCACCTATAATCAGGCGAGCACGATTGGGCGCATCGATGCGGCGGTGATGACCGGCGGCTATGATCCGACCCCGCTGAGCGCGCTGTACAGTCTGTCGCCGGCCGCAATTCCGGCGGCGCTCGATCAGCTCTCCGGCGAAATCTATGCCGGTGCCACGCGCACCGCGCTTGAGGACGAGCGCGTGGTGCGCGAAGCGGTGGTGAGCCGGCTGGGCGACGCCGCGGCCATGGGGCTTTCGGGCAACAGCGCCTGGGGACAGGCGATCGGCCGCTGGGGCAACGTGAGCAGCGATGGCAACGCCGCCGGCTATGACATCGACCGCAAGGGCTTCCTGATGGGCATCGATACCGGCGATGCGACCGAGGAGGGCTCATGGCGTGCCGGGGTACTGGGCCAATATACCAGCATCACCGTGCCCGCCCCGGCGCGCGGCAGCCACGCGACGATCGAGCGGACGGGCGGCGGCGTCTATGCCGGTGCCGTAATCGGCGGCTGGCGGGTCCGTACCGCCGCGACGGTCTCGGTGCTCGACCTCAAGGCAGAGCGCACGATCGTGGTGCCCGGGCTCACCACCAGCGTGCGCGGCAAGGCCCGGGGGGTGATGCTCCAGACCCTCAGCGAGCTCAGCTACCGGTTCGAGACCGGCGCGAACAGCTTTGTCGAACCCTATCTGGCCGGCAGCGCAAGCCGGGTGACCTTCGGTCGCTTTGTGGAGCGTGGCGGGCCGGCGACGCTGATGGTGGGCACGCAGAAAAGCGTGCTCGGCATCGGCGAATTGGGCCTGCGTGGCGAGGTGCCGCTGGTCCGCGGAGAAACGAGCGACATCCGACTGGGCGGGAATGTCGGGCTACGCGCTGCCTTTGGCGACCGCGCACCGAGCCCGGCGATCGCACTGGCAGCGGCCCCAAGCCAGGCGTTCGACATACGCTCTGCAACGATCGATCGCTTTGCCGCTGTAGCGAACGTGAATGTCACCGCCGATGTCACCGAGAAGCTCAGCCTGCGTATCGGCTACAGCGGCCTTCTGGGCAGCGGTGCACGCGAGCATGGGGTACGCGTCGCACTCAGTCTGGCCTTCTGAAATTCGCCAACGCTGGCGACTTCGGGACGGCGCCCGGCCGGCCCGCGGTCGGCTATCTTGAGCTCAGGATAACTGAACAATCTCGCGGACTCGAACGCCAGCGAGTCCAAGCCATGTAGCGAGCCGGTCCAGTTCGACATTCAGTCGCTCAATCGTCTCGGCAGGCGCGCCGGGCTCAAGGGTCACGCGACGCGCGAGCAGTATTCCGGCCTGGCGATCGGCCTTGAGATCTGCGCGCGCGACGAGCGCCTCGTTCATGAGAAAGGGCAGGACATAGTAGCCGTGGGTGCGCTTGTCCGGCGGCACATAGATTTCGAGGCGGTAGCGAAATCCGAATAGGCGTTCGGTGCGACTGCGCTCCCAGATCAAGGGATCGAATGGGGCAAGCAATGACCCGGCACGCACGCTGCGAGGTAGGCGGGCTTTGTGGTGCAGCCACGCCTTCTGACTCCAGCCCTGGACGCGGGCCGGGATTAGCGTTCCCGCTTCCACCTCGGCCGCGATGGCGTGATCAGCCTCTTCGGGCTTGAGCCGATAATAGTCGCGCAAGTCTGCAGCGGTTGCGACGCCCAGCGCTCGGGCGCCGCGTTCGATCAATGAACGCTGTGCGCTTGCCGCATCCGGGGTCGGCAGATCGAGAATGGCCCTGGGCAGCACACGCTCGGGCAGGTCATAGACCCGCGCGAAGCTCCCGCGGCGCGTGGCGGTCGTGATCTTGCCCGCCCAGAACAGCCATTCCAATGCGTGCTTGGTGTGGCTCCATTCCCACCATCCGCTCTTGCTTGACCCGCCTTCAAAGTCCGCGGCGGCCATTGGTCCCTCCGCGGTTATGCGATCGAGTACCGCCTGCGCTTCGGCTCTCCGTTCGACCGCAAACCGCCGCAATCCCTGGTAACCGATCTCGCCACGTTCGGCGCGGGCCATCCGCCAGCGCAGCAGGGGATGCAGGTCGAGCGGGAGCAGGGAGGCTTCGTGCGCCCAATATTCAAACATACGCCGCTGGCGCTTCGGGCCCCAAGCGTCACGCTCGATCATCGCATGATCGTAACATCCCAGCCGTGAGAAGGCCGGCAGATAGTGCGCCCTGGTCAGCACGTTCACGCTGTCGATCTGAAAGAGCCCGAGGCGATCGAGCGTCCTTCGCACATGGTTCGCGATTGGCTGTTCGGAGCGCCGGATGCCAAACCCCTGCGCTGCAAGAGCAATGCGTCGTGCTTCTTCGAGTGAAAGGCATGTTGTCACATTGCCCTGCTTGACCGCTCGCCGCGAACCGCGTCAACCCGCGCCCCGGCCGACTTTGAAAATTGGGGTCCGTCGTGAATGGCCGATAGGCCGGGGTGAGATTGCTCACTCTCGAAGCTATCCTCCCGGTCAAAGCATTTCCCTCAGGAAGCCTCCTTTTCGCGCGTTTAGGGGAACGATCCCCTAAATCGCAATTTTTATGCATTGAAATCAACGATAAGTGGCGGGGCATGCCCGATGACGATGGGCACTACGTCTACGCTGTAGCGCTACGATAGGCGAGCATCGCTTAGGACTACGATTGCCTATGATGAGGCTTAGAAGCGAGCACGGCCGTTGCCACGGCCTTCCCTTCGCTTCACTAGGTGCCCATGACGCCAAGCGACACCGAATATGCCGTGGTAGCCGCCGCCGCGCGCCTGTTCCGGAGCTATGATCGGCATTGCGTCATGGCTGACACCGACGCCTTGTTCGATTTCCTCAATGCGCTGCACAGCTTTAGCGACAAGGTCGGCGCGCTGGGGCGGCCCAATCTCAATCCGTCACACAATTTCCAGGCACTACGCGCTCTTCGCAACCTCTATCATCACGAGGCCGAACTGCTTCACGCCTCGCGCACCATCAGTTCGAAACGTGCCGACGATCACGAGCGATCTCGCGATACTTTGTCTGATCCCGGACGCGTCCGTCGATCGGTTGCTTGCGCGTGTGAAAGACCAGAATGAACGCGAGGCGATCCGGGCAACAGTCCATCGCTACGGATCGGCGGCAAACATCGAGCCAGCGATTTTCAACGTTATGGTAGACGCATACGAGTTGCTGAGTGCCAAGGGCATCACTCCAAAAGAGGCAGCCTTCGCGCGCTTTCGTGACCAGTATGACTTCGAAGTCCTGCACGGTTACGACCATCGGGTTACCGGCACGCTATCCGCACATGCCGGATCTATCTCGTACATACTCGCCACGCTCCTTCAAGCTCCGGGGCGCGTGGGTTAGCTGTTGCGGCTTCTGAGTAGCGACGGCGGCAAATGGTGGCCGATGACGGGCCACGCCGGATTATAATGTATCGCATCTACTCTGTAGCAATACTCTCCTGCCACCGCGATCAGAGGTAAGTTCCACCTTCCCCCACTTTAGCCAGAGCGCATTGCATCGCCAGCCATCGGCGATGCCGGCATGTTTTGAAATGGGCTCGCGTGATCCAAAGGAGCATCGTTCTTGCCACGGGAGAGAAAACAGAGCATCTTGTTGTAAACAACAAGATCGTGAGCCGATTTCGTGACGGTGCTCTATACCCCTGGCCAGCTTCGCAGCGCGATCTCGATCGCTCCGGAAACCTATCGCCATTGGAAAAAGGCGCTGGCCCCCTTGCGCAGGGGACGAGGGCATAGTCCGTGCTTTAGCTCGGGCGATCTCGTAGCCGTGTCGGTCATCAGATCCCTGGCGACGGATATGGCGATCCGCGTCGGCGCGTTGGCTCCCATTGCTGAACCCCTGTTCGAGCTGTGCAACCTGTCGCCTTGGCCGGCGCTGGAGCGCGCCAAGGTGGTTATCAATGTGCCCGGCGCGCAGCTGCAGCTCCGCCCGGAGCTTGCAGAGGTCGTTAGCGATCAGCCGTTGATCACGATCCCGCTGGGCCCGATGGTGGCGCGTCTCCGGGAGCAGTTGCTCGCGGCAAGCGACAGCCGCGAGCAGGCGTCACTTCTCTTTCCCCCCATGCCGATCAACACTGCGGCCTCCGCGCGCGGAGGCCGGCTGTGAATGCCATCGACAGCATCGCACAGGCCGTCCACAGCGCCGGCTATCGCTCGGAAGCGGTCGTGCGCGACTATGCCTTTGCGGACGTATTGGTCGATACCAACACTACCCGGACGGTGCCGCTCGTCGCCTTCACGCGAACGCCGCCATCCTATCGGTCCGCAGCACTCGCGGTGGTGAATGGCGAGGGTCGCCATGCCGTCGACCTCGTGAATGAGCATCGAGCACTGGGTGCGCCGCTGTTGTTCGTCATCGACCATGACGATGTGACCGTCTGGCAGGTCAGAAGTGTCGACCCGCCCCGGGCACTTGAGAAGATCAAGCTTGCCGATCTGACAGCGTTGTTCGCCCGCAATCAGGCGAGCTGGCACCCCGATGCCATTCACCGCGCCAAGTCGGTCGGCAGCGCCGGTGGGAGCTATCAGCTCGATTTCGTGGATCTGGGGCTGCTGCCCGCGATCGAAGGCGAAATCCACCTCAAACTGGATCGTCTGCTGGTCGAGACGCTCGATCTGGCGCGCAAGGCGTCCGGCGGCGATCGCCTCGATCCGCGCACATTGTTTCGCGTAGTGTTTCGCCTGCTCGCTGCCAAGGTACTACAGGATCGCCGACATCCCTATGCCGATGGCTGGAATCCCGAAGACCTGGCATCGGTCCTAACCGGGATCGAGACCTATTATACACTCGGCGCGATCGACGGGTCAGCTAACAGCGCGCTACCAGCGATGTTCGATCCGGCGTGGCGGCATTTGCGCGCCGGGATCAGTTTTTCCAATATCTCGTCCGACGATCTCGCCTTCGTCTATGAGAACACGCTGGTCACGCCGGAAACGCGCAAGCTGTTCGGGACGCACAGTACGCCGCGCCAGGTGGCGGAATATGTTGTTCAACGCCTGGAGCTGCACAATCACAAACCCGAAGACATCAATATCTACGAGCCATTCGCTGGCGCCGGAGTATTTCTGGTGTCGGCGCTGCGTCACCTGCGCGATCTGCTGCCGGTGGAATGGTCGGACCAGCAGCGCCACGATTTCCTCATCAAACATATTTCCGGCGACGAGGTCGATCCCTTCGCCTGCGAAGTGGCGACGCTGTCGCTGATCCTTGCCGACTACCCCAATCACAATGGCTGGCATGTCGAAGAAGCCGATCTGTTCGCCGACGGCGCGCTCGCGCAGCGGATCGGGTCGAGCAACGTCATCGTATGTAACCCGCCGTTCGAAGCGTTCAGCAAGGCCGACCGGATAAATTACGCGATCGCTGCCGACACACATTCGAAGGCGATCGCCGCGCTCAGTGCGGCGCTCGACGCCAAACCGCTCGCCCTGGGCTTCGTGCTCCCGCGATCGTTCATCCTCGAGCAGCAGTTCGCGGAACAGCGCCGTCGCATGGAGAGCCTGTATGGCTCCGTCGAAATCCTGAAGCTTCCCGACGGGATCTTCGGCGCATCGGACGTCGAATCTTCGGCGGTCATCGCCCGCGACCTGCGCGCGCCTACGACCAAGACCATCACGCTACTCTCAACCGAAGTCGCCGAACGAGATCGTTCCTCCTTCCTGAAGACCGGGCAGACGACGGTCCAGCGCGATGTGACGCGCGTCATCGACGACGATCCGCGGGGGCAGTTGTGGATACCGCCACTGAACGACCTTTGGGATTATCTGCAGCGCAACCCGCGACTGGCCTCGGTGCTGGAATCACGACGGGGGCTGGAATGGAAGTACCGCCAGGATCAGGCCGCGAGCGACGTGGAAAAGCCCGGCTACCGGCTCGGCTATGCCAATGCCCGCAACTTGCGGCAGTATCGCTCGCCGCCTTCCGTTTGGCTGGATTTCAGGTCCGATCAGCTTCGCTGTGGCGCGACACATGATTGGTCGACACCGAAGCTGATTGCCAGCGCCACGCGGCTGAGCCGCGGCGCGTGGTGCATAGGCGCTTTTCCGGATCTCGAAGGTCTGCTGTGTTCTCAACAATTCTTCGCCATGCGGCCGACGAGCGCAGTGACACCGAATGCATTGCTCGCACTGACCGCCGTCTTGAACGGACCGGTGGCGAATGCCTTTCTCGCGGTGAACTCCCCCAAGGACCGCTTCAGGGCCTCGGTCATCGACGCCATTCCGATCCCGGTTTCCCTGCCCGCGAAGCTCGGCGAGCTGGTTGAGGCCTATGTCGCGCTGCTCGGCAGCTCGGACATCTTGACCGGGACGGAGGACCAGCTACCCCGGCTGCTCGCGCATATCGATGCGACGCTGCTGGAAGCTTATGACCTTCCGCTGCGGCTCGAGCGGCAGTTGCTGGCGTTTTTCGAGGGGTCCGAGCGCCCGGTTTCGCATCACTGGCAGCATTGGGACAGCCTGTATCCGGTGCCCGGACTGAGCCTGGCCGAACGCGCGTCGGGCCGCTTCAACCCGGGCGGAGACTGGGTCCGCAAGATTTTCCAGCCCTTGCCCGAAGACCAGCTGTCGTTGCTCCGCGACTATGTGGCCTGAAGGAGAATGGACGCCTATCTTCTCGATACGACGATCCTGTCCATCTATCTGGATCCGACGCATCCCCATCACGCCGAAAAGAGCCAGTCGCTGGCGGCGTTGCCCGCCGCCAGCCCGCGATTCATCTCCGCCGTCGCGCTAGCCGAACTCGGATTTGGGACCAAGCTCGCCGCCGCGATCGGCAAGGGCAATCTGTCGGCGCTGGAGGCGATGCTGGTCCAGGCTCGCTCGCACGCGGTCATCGACATCACGCACCACACCGCGTCGGTTTATGCCGAAGTGAAGGCACGCATCGCGCAGAAATATCTGGCCAAGGTGCTGCGCAAGGACAGGCCGAAATATATCGAAGAGTGGGTCGACAAAGCCACCGGTCAAAAGCTCGGCATCGATGAAAACGACCTCTGGATGTGCGCGCAGGCCAAGGAGCGCGATCTCATCTTCGTGACCGCCGATGGCCGGATGAAGCGCATCCCGGATGCCGACCCCGACGTCAGATTGCTCACGATATGAGCGCGGTCTTGCTGGGGCCGGCTCGGGCAGAGATAATCCTCTCGGTTCACCGCCCCGGTGCGCTGAGCCTTTTCGATCCATGTCGGGCACGTCGCGCTCGCTGAAAGGTTTTCCGGTTGTCCACGCCACTTTCAGAGTCGATCGCAGCCTACTGCGCGGACACGCGCAATCTGGAAGCGCTGCCGTCATCGACTGAAACGACGTTCTATCCCGATGTCCGCACCTTGCTCGCGTCGGTCCTGAAATCCGAAAAGCTGCCGTTCGACGTGCGCACGGGCACCTCGGAAAAAGGCGCCGCCAGCCATGACATGCCGGACTTCGTGCTCGGCGATGGTGCGCTCTTTGTCGGCGTGTTCGGTGAGGTCAAACGCGCCAGCACGACGCTGGAAGATCTCGCTGCATCGACCGAGCAGAAGGATCAGATCGGGCGCTACCTCGCGCAAACGGGCGTCGTTCTCCTGTGCAACATCCGCGGCTTCGGTCTGCTCGTGTGCGACTCGGCCTATGTAAGGGACGGCGTGACCCCAGTGCCGCCGGACAAGCGGGTGCTGCAGAAAACGGTCGATTTATGGGCAGCGGTAACCGGCGGCGCCAAACCCAAGGTCGATGCCGAAGCCGTCGCCGCGCTCATCGCCATCGTCACACACGCCGTCACCGACCTAGCGAGAATCGGGGCGCCGTCGGATCTCGCCAAAATCCTGGCGCGGCAGGCGCGCGACGCAAAGGATGCCTTGCCCACCGATCTCAAGCCGCTCAAGCCGCTCCTCGACGACTATCATCAGGCGCTCGGCCTCGCCTTCGACATCGACGACGAGAAAGGGGCGCGCTTCTTCCGCTCATCGCTCGTGCAGTCCGTTTTCTATGCGCTGTTCGCCGCCTGGATCCTATGGGACAAAAAGGCTGATGCGAACGCGGTGTTCGACATCGACGACGCGCACAGCTTCCTCCCCATACCGTTCCTCGACGCACTGCTGCACGACATTCGCCACCCGGCGCGCATGAAACATCTTGGGCTGGAGCCGCATCTGGCGCGGGCGATCGCGACGCTGAATCGGGTAGATCGTCCGTTGTTTCGCGGGCGGATGACCTTCCCTACGATCGATGGCGAAACCTCGACCGCGGCCATCACCTATTTCTACGAGCCGTTCCTTGAGGCGTTCGATCCCAAGCTGCGCGAGGATCTCGGTGTCTGGTATACGCCGCCCGAGGTCGTCCGCTACCAGGTCCGGCGCGTCCACTATTTGCTCAAGACCGAACTCGGCCGCCCGCGCGGCCTAGCCGATCCCGGCGTGATCGTGCTCGATCCCTGCTGCGGGACCGGGGCTTATCTTCTTGAGGTCGCCCGCTGCATCGCCGAGGAACTGATCGCCGAGGGCGACGCCACCACTGTCGGCTTGGAACTGACTAGGGCGTTTCAGGACCGCGTCATCGGCTTCGAGATTCTGACCGCGCCCTTCGCGATCGCCCAGCTGCAGCTTTATCTGCTGTTGGAGCAACTAGGCGCCAAACCAGACCCCGATCGCCGCCTTGCTGTCTATCTGACGAACGCGCTGTCGGGCTGGCACGAGCATGGCGACGTAAAGCTCAATTTTCCCGAAATGCGCGAGGAGTTCGACGCCTCCCAACAGGTCAAGCGCGAGGCCAAGATCATCGTCGTCATCGGCAATCCGCCTTATGACCGCTTTACCGGCGCGGCCCAGGCGGAAGAGGCTGAGCTGGTCGCCCACTACAAGGGGATCGAGCTGGTGGAGCAAAAGACGAAAGACGGTCAGGTCAAACTCGACGGCTTCGGCCGGCCCTTGATGAAACAGAAGGGCAGCAGCCTGCTCTATGAGGAATTCGGGGTCAGGAAGCAGCTGCTTGACGATCTTTACGTTCGCTTTCTTCGATTGGCTGAAGAGCGGATCGGGATCGCCGCCGACTATGGCGTGGTCTCCTACATTTCCAACTCCTCGTATCTGACGGGCCGATCTCACCCGCTGATGCGACGCTCGCTGCTGTCGAACTTCCATGCTGTTTGGGTCGACAATCTCAACGGCGATAAATATCGCACCGGCAAGATCATTCCCAAGGGCCTGCCCGGCGCCGGAACGCGCGACGACAGCGTGTTTACGACCGATATGGATTCGCGCGGTATTCAGCCCGGCACGGCGATCGTCACCTGGATAAAGCGCGCCGAGGCGCCGACCATGCCGGCCGCGACGCAAGTTCACTACCGCGATTTCTGGGGTCCGGCTGCGCGGAAACGCGAGGCGCTGATCGCCAGCCTGCCGAGCGGAGAGGCGATCGTGCCCGGTGAGGCGCCAGCCTATGAGGACATCCATCCCAGCGCCGAAGGACGCTGGAGGCTCTCACCGCGCGTGATGGAGGGCGGCTTCGAGGCTTGGCCGGCGCTCGACGAACTATTCCCGACGAAATTCCAGGGAGTAAATCACAATAGGGGCGTCGAAGGCGGCGTGATCGACGTGGATGCTGCTACGCTAACGACCAGGGTCCGGAAATATTTTGACGCAGAAAGCTTCCAGAGCGCCGCTCTTGCTGTGCCCGAAATCGCTGAAGAGAAAGCGCGGTATCAACCTGAAAAGGCGTGGACTGCCCTCAAGAAGGAGGGGCATTTCAAGGCCGAGAGCGTGAAGCCGTTCCTGACTTTCCCGCTTGATCAGCGGAATATCTATTACGTCGAGAAGCACAAATGGCTGAACGAGGCCCGGCCGGAATTCGCGCAAAACCTCGCCGACAACGAATGGCTGATCACCGTTCCGGAACCTCGTAAGGTATCCGAGACGTGGCCGCTTTACGCCACCACGCTGATAAATCTGCACGTCCATGAACGTGGCTCGGTGGTTTTCCCGCGCGAGACGATCAGCAACGACCTGCTTGCGCACCGCGATGCCAATATCGCCGAGCCAGCCTGGCGGGTCCTGCGCGAGCATTTTGGCCTCCCCGGGGAGCGCAGCGGGGATGCCGCACGACTCCTGGTCGGCAGGCTATTCCGCGTCGCCTTCGCCTTGCTCCATGCCCCGAACTATCAGGCTGAGCACAAGAGCGCGCTTTCCAGTGATTGGGCTCATATTCCCATTCCTAAGAACACCGACCTGTTCGAAAAAATGGTCGACGCCGGCGAGAAGGTCATCCGCCTGCTCGACGCCAATCGAGATGCGCGCGATGTGATCGATGGCGTGCTCACGCCCACGCGCGCCGCGCTTCTCGGGCAGCTCCGCCGGATGGACGGCGGGCAGATCTCATCGGACGACCTCAAGCTGACGGTCACCTATTGGGGCGGCGGCAAAGGCAAATGGATTCCAAGGCCATTCACTGATCCCGAGCTGCCCGACGCGATGTGGGATCAAGCGTGGGGTGATCGCACCGGCGATCTTTTCCTGAACGATGAAGCGCATTTTGCGCATGTTCCGGAGGCAGTCTGGTCATATCAGCTCGGCGGCTATCCCGTGCTCAAGAAATGGCTTGGCTACCGCCAGGCTGACCGCCGGACGGGTAACGGACTGACCGACGAAGAGCGCCGTTGGTTGCGCCAAATGATCCACCGGATTGCGGCGCTTCTGGCACTTAGCTCGACTCTCGACACACTTTATCAGCAAGCCGTGGCAGAATGTTTCTTGGCAAGCGACCTCGGCCTCAGGGTTTGAGAATTCAAGCCATATTGACGTGCTAACTTTTTTCTGCTCAAATGAGGTTTGAAAAGTTAACAGGGGTGGTCATGGCAGTCCTCGCAGAAGAATTTGAAGTCGCGCCTCGCCTCGATCAGCTTCGCGTGACCAAGGCGGAGCTGCTCCAAGTCGTCCGCGCTGCGGTCGGCGCTCGGCGCAACGCCACGCCCTTTCATCCGCTCAGCGCAGGCGGGCTGCTCGCCTACCTCGCAGGCACCGAACATCTTCGCCGCGTATTCTTGCCGCAGGGCTGGCAGACGTGCCGGCGTGACAATATCGAGTCGATCTTCCACGCCGAGATCGGCATCAAAATTGTCTATCAGAATGCCGACCGTGCGGGGGATCCCATCTGCGATCCGATTGCTGTTTCGAAAAAGGGAGCCGGCGCGGCACGCGCTGTCGAGCTTGGCCAATATGACCTTTTCCCTGAGGTGCGGGAGCAGGAAGTGGCCGAGATCACGGCGGCGACATGGTATCTGTTCGTCTATGCCGACGGCGCCGACGTTCGCGCTGAGCTTTCATGCCCCGTCGCGATCAACGACGAGCAGTTCGATCAATTTCACGAGCGCATCCTTCTCGTGCGGAAGGGCGATTGGGATAATCCCGACCCGCTGGCGGACGACGCGCCCCCAGTCGATTTCGAGGTGTCTGTTTCGCGTAAGAACTGACGATTACTATGTTTAACCATCGTAGGCTCATTCTCAGCCGGAAACGGCGAAAGATGACCGCGCGCGCGCTCGCCACCGCGGTGGGCGTTTCGCCAATTACGATCTCGCGCCTGGAAAACGGTGTGAATGAGCCCGAAGAGGAAACCCTTAGCGCCCTTTCGAGAGTGCTGGATTTCCCGCCCGAGTTCTTCTTTGCGGGAGACTTTGATGATCTCGCAGTTCAGTCGGCCAGCTTTCGCAGCCTGACCTCCATGACGGCCAAAGAGCGCGACGCGGCGTTGTCGGCTGGCACTATCGCGTTCCTTTTCGACGACTGGATCGAAGAGCGATTCAATCTTCCTGCCCCTGACGTGCCCGACCTTCGCGCGGATGCCACACCAGAAGCAGCCGCGCAGGCTGTGCGGGAATATTGGGGCTTGGGTCAGCAGCCTGTTCCCAACATGGTCAAGCTGCTGGAGGCAAAGGGCGTCCGCGTCTTTTCGCTCTGCGAGGACACCAAGACCGTCGACGCTTTTTCATGTTGGCGAAATGCACAACCGTTTGTGTTCCTCAACACCTTCAAATCGACCGAGCGCAGTCGTTTCGACGCAGCACATGAGTTGGGGCATCTGGTCATGCATCGGCATGGCGAACAGCAGGATAGCCGACAGGCCGAAAACGAAGCTGACCAGTTCGCGTCGCACTTCCTGATGCCGCAAGACGATGTCGCAGGTCGAATCCGTTACGTCACTGGGCTAGAGGAGCTTATCCACGCGAAAAAGCGGTGGGGCGTCTCGGTGGCCGCACTGACCTACCGGCTGAACAAAATGGGCATTGTCAGCGAGTGGCAGAACCGGACGTTCAATATCGAAATCTCTCGCCGTGGCTATCGAACCCGCGAACCGGAGGGTTTGGAACCGGAGTGCTCAGTGGTCTGGCCGCGAGTATTGGGCGCATTATGGAGCGAACGCACCACGAGGGATCACATCGCCGCCGAGTTGCATCTGCCGACGCATGAACTCGAGAGCATCCTCTTTCGGCTTGTCGATGGCATATCGCATCGAGGTCCGCGGCCGCAGGGCAATGATATGAGGTTGGTCTCGACGCAGGATAATTAGAAAGGCTCGGCTTGGACGACGGTACGCCCGATCGACTCCGGCGCATTTGGAATCAGAAGGAGATTCCGGTCCTGCTGAGGCAGGGGCCGGGACATCGGCTCCGGATGCGTCTGCCGTATGGGATCACCAACAGAGCTTGGATCCGGCGCGAGCGTCGGTCCAATCCCGAATGGGACGAGCAGCGCCGCTTCTGGGAAACTCCGCAAGCCTGGTTTAATGCGCTGGTCGGACAGTGTCTCGAGAAGTTCGGCAAGGTTTATATCATTCAGCCTTATCGAGAGCAGGAAAAATGCGCACCGGCTTGTTGGAATGCGACCGGTGACGAATGTCAGTGTTCGTGCATGGGCGAGCATCATGGGATGCACAGCCCGGCAGGACAATGGAAAGTAGTCTCCGACACATTCGCCACCTCCTGGGGCGAACAGGTCTTGGCTTGCCGTCTTGTGGAGCGCAAAACCTAGGCCTGCGTTGAGCGCGGTAACGGCAAGAGTACTGACCATTGGACTTGAGCAGGCGACGACTTCGGGCTGGATGGGGAACTGTACAGACTTAAGGCTGAGTGCGCCGCACACGATAGACGCCGTCACATCCACTACGCTGGCGTAGCCGATGCGGCTTATGGGTAGGACACGTCGGCGCACAGCGGTATGGCGGGCCACGCCCGATCATGATGAGCACTACGTTTACGCTATAGCACTACGATTGAGGTGGATCGGCGGACGCGTTCGAATCCTTCCGGGCGCGGCGCCCCGCGCACGATAAACATAACCAATATGTGTCGCCGTTTGCGCTCCTATAGAGCCGCTGCTGGGCGCCGGCCACCGACGTGCGCCGCATGGCGGTGCTTCTGATGCTATGAAGGCGCAAATCGGCCGCCACCTGACGTGAGCCCCGCTTGTCACGAGCGTTTGCGGTCGCAGATGTCTAAGTCGTAGTGGCAAGCCCAGCAGCTTCAACATGCGTATAGACCGGCTCGTACCGGTCGACACGCTCCGAGTAGCGATCGACCAACTGATCGGCGTGCGGCCGGAGGAGCACCGTAAAACGAACCAGTTCCTCCACAACGTCGACAATCCGATCGTAATAGCTCGACGGCTTCATGCGCCCGGCTTCGTCGAACTCTTCATAGGCCTTAGCCACTGAGGATTGATTAGGGACGGTAACCATCCGCATCCACCGGCCCAGAATGCGCAGCGTGTTGACGCTGTTGAAGCTTTGCGATCCGGCGCTGACCTGCATCACCGCGAGCGTGCGGCCCTGGGTGGGGCGCAGGCCCCTGTAGGCGAGTGGCAGATGGTCGATCTGCGTCTTCATGATCCCGCTAATCTGGCCGTGCCGCTCCGGGCTGCACCAGATCTGGCCTTCCGACCATAGCGAGTGTTCGCGCAACTCGTGGACCGCAGGATGATCATCGTCTTTCACTTGATCAGGCAGTGGCAGGTCCGATGGATCGAAGATGCGCGTTTCGCAGCCGAAGTACTGCAATAGGCGCGCGGCTTCTTCCACCACCAGCCTCGAATAGGAACGCTCGCGCAAGGAACCGTAGAGTAACAAGATGCGGGGTGGCGGATCGAACTCACCGAGGCCCAGCGCCGGGCGGCGGTGAACATATTCGGGCTTGAGTGCCGGTAGCAGATCGGGATCGGGAAGCGGGCGCAGGCGCTGGTGGACAGGCTCGGTCACGCGCGGGCCTCCGCCGGAACGCTGTCGGGAAACCAGCGTCGCCCGAACCAGAAGGCGACGTTGACCAGCAGGATTAGCACCGGCACCTCGACCAGCGGGCCGATTACCGCAGCAAAGGCGACCGGCGAAGCCAGCCCGAAGGCCGCAATGGCGACGGCGATCGCCAGCTCGAAGTTGTTGCCCGCCGCCGTAAACGCCACGGCAGTCGTGCGCGGATAGTCACTGGCGATCAGCTTGCCCATGAAGAAGCTGATGGTGAACTGGACCACGAAATAGATCGTCAGCGGAATGGCGATGCGGATGATGTCGCCCGGCAGGGTGACGATCTCATTGCCCTTGAGGCTGAACATGGCGACGATCGTGAACAGCAGCGCGACCAGCGTGATCGGGCCGATCTTTGGCAGGAACGTTTTCTCGTACCAGTCATTGCCCTTGGCCTTCGCCAGCCATCTGCGGGTGAGGAATCCTGCGAGGAACGGGATGCCAAGATAGATCAGCACGGCTTCCGCGATCATCGAGAAACTGACATCGATGACGCTGCCTTCCAACCCGAACAGGGGAGGCAGGAAGGCGAGGAAGAACCACGCATAGACGCTGAAGAACAGGATCTGGAAGATCGAGTTGAATGCGACCAGCGCGGCGACATACTGGTTGTCGCCCTTGGCGAGCTGGTTCCAGACGATCACCATGGCAATGCAGCGGGCCAGGCCGATCAGGATCAGACCGGTCATGTATTCCGGCTTGTCGGACAGGAATAGCACCGCCAGCGCGAACATCAGCACCGGGCCGATGATCCAGTTCTGGATCAGCGAGATCGCCAGCACACGCTTGTCCTCGAACACGCGCGGCAACTCCTCGTAACGCACGCGCGCGAGCGGCGGGTACATCATCAGGGTCAGGCCGATGGCAATGGGGACATTAGTGGTCCCCCACGACAGGCTGTCGATGGCCTCCGGCAGGCCCGCAAAAGTCGAGCCCAGCCCGACGCCGAGCGCCATGGCGAGGAAGATCCACAAGGTGAGATAGCGGTCGAGGAACGACAGGCGTTCGCGCTTAGACTGCGAGGTCATGCTGCTTCCCTGTCTCAACCGGCTACGCGGTTGCCGGCGGCATCGACGACCTGCTCGCCGTCTTCCTTGGCGAAGGCGCCGCGCTGCTGCGCAGGAATGAGGTCGAACACCTCTTCCGAGGGGCGGCATAGCTTGATGCCGAGCGGCGAGGCCACCAGCGGGCGGTTGATCAGGATGGGATGTGCCATCATCGCATCGATCAGTTGCACATCGGTGAGGTCCGGATCGCCGAGCCCCAGTTCGGCATAGGGCGTGCCCTTCTCGCGCAGCAGCGCGCGCGGTGTGATGCCTGCCCGTTGGATCAGGCTTTCGAGCATGGCGCGCGACGGCGGTGTCTTCAGGTACTCAATGACATGCGGCTCGATCCCGGCATTTCGGATCATGGCCAGCGCATTGCGCGAGGTGCCGCATTCCGGGTTGTGGTAGATTACGATGTCGGTCACGCGCTCGCTCCGCTGCTGGCGCCTTCGGCCTTGCCGATTTCTTTGAGCTTCTGCTTCATCGCCATTTCATCGATGCTGGCGATCGGCAGCGTCAAGAACAGCGAGATGCGGTTCGTCAGATAGCGCAGCGCCTGAAGAAATGCGTCGCGCTGACCTTCGCCCTCGACGGCCGCCGGGTCCTCTATGCCCCAGTGCGCAGTCATCGGATGACCGATCCAGACCGGGCAGGTCTCGCCCGCGGCGCTGTCGCAAACGGTGAAGATGAAATCGAACTCTGGCGAACCGGGCTTGGAGAACTCGCTCCAGCTCTTCGAGTACATACCGGTGGTATCGTAGCCCATGCCGTTCAGCACCGACAGCGCCATTGGGTGGACCTCGCCCTTGGGCTGACTGCCGGCGCTGTACGCCTTGAAGCGGCCGGCGCCGAGCTTGTTCATCACCGCCTCGCCTAGGATCGAGCGGGCGCTGTTGCCGGTGCAGAGGAAAAGGACGTTGTAGATCTTGTCGGGCATTACGGGCCTCAGGCGTTCGAGGGTCGAGCGGCGTTGCAGGTAAGATCGCCAAGCAGGTCGCCGCACATTTCAGGTGCGCCCTGGCAGCAATCCTGCAGCAGGAAGGTGAGCAGACGACGCATGCCGGGGAAGTCGGCGCGGTAATGGATCAGACGGCTTTCGCGTTCGGACTGAACGAGGCCAGCGCGCTCCAGCGTGGCCAGGTGATGCGACATGGTCGAGGGCGGCACGCCCTGATGGTCGGCAATCGCGCCGGCAATCATGCCGTCCGGCCCAGCCTTCACCAGCGTGCGGAAAACCGACAGTCGCGTTTCATGCGCCAGCGCGGCGAGTGCATCGACCGCCCAGACCTGCGCGCTGAGATCGTCCATGAACCCTACCTTTCTAGAAGGGTCGAAATAAGCGCGCAGGTTTCGTAGGTCAACCGATATTTCGAAAACTGTCGAAGTGCTGTTGTGGGTTTAGTTCAGTCAAACGGGTGTGCGGCCAAGCCGACGTTGCACAAGGCTCTGGGGTGCTGTTCCGGAATCGCCGCTATGAAGAAGGTCGATCTCTTATCGAACGTCGTACCTCACGCCGCGATGACCGCGAGGCAGGCTTCAAAAACGTCTCGCTGCTTCTTCACCGGAAAGGCCGCTGCCGCGTCCGCGCGGCTGAACCAGCGCACTTCGGCAATTTCCTCGGCCTGCAGGGCAATAGGGACGCCTGCAGCGAGCCGCACCACGAACATTGTCGCTTCCTGACCGTCATGATCGAGCGCGCGACGGGCCTTATGCTCGACGCTGTAGATGAAGCGGTTGCAGACCGGCAAAGCTTGGAGGTCGTCCTCCAGCGTCACGCCCAGTTCTTCGGCGATTTCGCGTCGCATCGCCTCGTGCAGCGTCTCGCCCTGTTCGACGCCGCCGCCGGCCAGCGTCCATTCGCTCTGTCCGTAGCCGTGCGGTCGCACCAGCAGGAACTCGCCAGCTTCGTTGACAACGATCGCGCGGACTTTCCGGCGAAGCTTCAACCCGCCTTCATGGAGATACGCAGTCATGCCCTCAGGCTACCAAGAGGCGGTTAAGTCTTTGTCGCCTGCTCATGAGGCGGGCAGGTTGAGGATGAAACTCTTCGCACTTGCGGCACGATTATTAATGGACTATCAGCCGGCCCATCCGCTGGACTCGGTTTTGCCGAGTGGCTCGGCCCGGCGCCTATCCCCGGGATAACCTTTCAGCCCCACAGTCTGACTTGCGATGCGTACGAACCAACCGGTTTCTGCGGGACGCCAGGCTGTGTCGCATCGGTTTATAAGCAAGGCCACACATGCTCAATCTACAAGCCATCAAACGCGAATGGTTGTCCAACCCGCGTGGCGACATCCTTGCCGGGATCGTCGTTGCACTCGCCCTCATTCCCGAAGCCATCGGCTTCTCGATCATCGCCGGGGTCGATCCGCGTGTCGGCCTCTACGCCTCGTTCTCCATCGCCGTCATCATTTCGCTGGTCGGGGGCCGTCCGGGAATGATCTCGGCCGCGACTGCGGCGATTGCCGTGCTGGTACTCCCGCTGATCCGCGACCATGGCGTCGATTATCTGTTCGCGGCCACGATCCTGATGGGCGTGATCCAGCTGATTGCCGGCTTCCTGCGGCTGAACGTCCTGATGCAATATGTGTCGCGTTCGGTCATCACCGGCTTCGTGAACGCGCTGGCCATCCTGATCTTCATGGCACAGTTGCCCGAGCTGACCGGCGTGCCGATGCTGACCTATGCCTTGGTCGCCGGCGGTCTGGCGATCATCTACCTGTTTCCGTACCTCACCAAGGCGGTGCCATCACCGCTGGTCGCGATCATCGTCATCACGGCGCTGGTCTTCTACACCGGCTTCGATGTCCGCACGGTCGGCGACATGGGCGAGCTGCCGTCTTCACTGCCGGCCTGGCTGATCCCAAATGTGCCGTTTACGCTCGAAACGCTGCAGATCATCCTGCCTTACTCGCTGACCATGGCCGCCGTCGGCTTGCTGGAATCGATGATGACGGCGCAGATCGTCGACGACCTGACCGACACGCCATCGAACAAGCAGCGCGAAATGAAGGGGCAAGGCATCGCCAACTTCTTCACCGGCTTCCTTGGTGGCATGGGCGGCTGTGCGATGATTGGCCAATCGGTGATCAACGTGAAATCGGGTGGTCTTACCAGGCTATCGACCTTCGTCTCCGGTGCCTTCCTGCTGTTTCTGATCGTAGTTCTGGGACCTCTGGTCGCCATCATTCCCATGGCTGCGCTGGTGGCCGTGATGATCATGGTCTCGATCGGCACTTTCTCGTGGGGATCGATTCGCGACATTCGCCATCATCCCTGGCAGTCGTCGGTGGTCATGGTGGTCACCGTGGTGATCGTGGTGTGGACGCATGACCTGGCGCAGGGCGTGCTGGCCGGCGTGATCCTGTCGGGCCTGTTCTTCGCCAGCAAGGTGAAGCGCATCTTCACGGTGGAATCCGAGCTTTCGGCGGACGGTCTTGCTCGCCTATACAAGGTGTCGGGGCAGGTTTTCTTCGCGTCATCAGAAAGCTTCGTGGGGGCCTTCGACTTCAAGGAGGTTCTCGACCGTGTCGTGATCGACGTGTCACAAGCTCACTTCTGGGACATCTCCGCGGTTGGAACGCTCGACAAGGCGATCCTGAAGTTTCGCCGCGAAGGCACCGAAGTGAGCGTCATCGGACTCAACGAAGCCAGCGCTTCTATGGTCGACCGCTACGCCATCCACGACAAGCCGGGTGCCGAAGCGCAACTCGGCGCGCACTGAGAGGATTATGACGATGGAACACGTCCTCGCCTGTATCGACGCATCCAGCTACGCCGACAGCGTCTGCGATCTTGCCGCCTGGGCTTCCAACCGCCTGCAAATGCCGGTCGAGCTGCTTCATGTAGTCCAACGCAGCGATGCCGTGGCCGCGCGCGGCGACCTGTCCGGGGCCATCGGCCTCGGGGTCAAGTCCAGCCTGATGGAAGAACTGGTCACGCTGGAAGCAGCCGATGCCAAGCTGAAGGTAGAACGCGGCCGACTGCTGCTGGCCGCTGGTGAAAAGCGCCTACGTGAAGGTGGTGCGTTCGATGTGCGCACGCTGCACCGCCATGGTGGTATCGTCGAGACGATCCTGGAACGCGAAGAAGGCGCGCGCGTCGTCGTCATCGGCAAGCGCGGTGCATCCCACGAGTTCGCGAGCGGCCATATCGGTTCGAAGCTCGAGCGCGTTGTGCGTGCCAGTACCAAGCCGGTGCTGGTCGCCTCGCGCGACTATTCCGAACCGCGCAGCATCGTGTTTGCCTATGATGCCAGCCCGGCCGCCGAGCGGGCGCTGGGTCGACTGGTCGAATCCACGCTCTTCACTGGGATGCCCGTCAAAATCGTCATGGCTGACACGGACAACGAAGCGCACCGTCGTTCGCTGAATGATGCCGCATCGCGCCTTGGGGCAGAACGCGACGTCACCACGACCCTCGAACGTGGTAAGCCGGAAACCGTGATCGCCAAGATTGTCGAGCAGACGCCCGGCGCGATGCTGGTCATGGGAGCGTATGGCCATTCGCCAATCCGCACTCTGATCGTCGGCAGCACCACGACGACCATGATCCGCACGACCCACGTGCCGGTGCTGCTCGTGCGGTAACGTGGCGCTCGACCTCACTCGCGTTCGCCAGAAGCTCCTCGCCCGGCGCGAGGAACTCGTGGCCGAGGACCGACTGTCCGCAGCAGACCGAGCGCCGGTCGCGCTCGACCAAGACAGCGTGGGCAGGCTTTCGCGCATCGACGCAATGCAGGTGCAGGCAATGGCTCTGGCCCAAGGGCGCCGTCGACAGTCGGAGCGATCGGCCATAGATGCGGCGCTGCGCCGGATCGACGAAGACGAGTTCGGCTACTGCGTGAAATGCGGCGATGATATTGCGCCGGCGCGCTTGGAGCATAACCCCGCCGTTACCACCTGCATCGAATGCGCGAAGGAAGGATAGCGCGGTCCATGCCAGCAGGAACGGTCAGATATGTCGGCCCCGAAGGCAGCTGGGGCTTCATCTCGCGCGACGACAAGCAGCCCAAGGTCTTCCTGCATGTCTCCGAGGTCCAGAAGGTCGGGGTCGCCGAGGTCGAAAAGGGCCAGCGCTGGATTTTCGATCTGAAGGAAGGGCGTGACGGGCGCATGGTGGCGACAAATCTCGAATTCGAAGGTGCCGCGTAAGGCTCTGCAGGTGGGTGGTCGGCCACCTTCCCGAACGGCGAAAAATGGGGCGCTAAGCTGACATTCCACCCCACACGATTCGAGCTTTTTACCACCGGCCACCGACGGCTCTACGATTTGAGATTTCGATTTTTCCTTCATCGGAGCCCATACGGCCTAGGCGTATAAGTATGCGCGGCGACACGCCGAACAAACATAGCGAATATATTTCGCCGCGCACCGCGGAGCTATGGCTGACCAGGATTAGATCGTTCGTAAATGCCTCGTGACGTGCCTTGCTGGCCGAAGCGCTGCGATATCGCGGTTGAGGCGCGGATTTGAACCGTCCACTCTTCGGTGGAAGCGAACTCAGACTCAATTTCCAGCGCGTACGCAAGGCAGGCGGTTCGAACCGCTAATCCCTCTGTTCGGAGGGATTGCCCGTATCGCCTCGACATTTTCTACTTCGACCGAATTGCCGCCGGAGATCGCCGACGGCGCGATTTGGAGCGCGATGATGGTCCACACCCCGAGCCAACCAGCGCCTTTGGCCGGCGATACCGCCCGTCCACTATCCAGTGAGAACAGGCCGACATCTTCGCCAATCGGGCTCGAAGAACTTCATCGCATTCATTCCCGCCGACTGTTTCGTTTCTTCGCGCGCCACGGGGCGCGGCAGGACGCAGCCGATCTCGTTCAGGACTGTTTTATCCGGCTGGCAGGCGCACGCGAAAAAAGACCTGAAACAGCGATCGAACGACCGGAAGCCTACCTGAGCACGATTGCCTTAAACCTGCTTCGGGAGAGAGCCAGGGTCGCGGCACGCCGTCGGATGGCCTATCACATTCCGGCTGACGAGGTGCCGCTTGCGGGGAACGATCCAATTGCCGCTCTTGAGGCGCGCGATCAACTCGAACGGCTCGAAGCCTCGCTCGCCCGATTGTCACAAAAGTCCCGGTCGGTTTTCCTCGCCCATCGTCGGGATGGCACAAGCTACAAGGAAATCGCCAACCAAGAAGGTCTCAGCGAAAAAGCGGTCCAGCGGCGTATGTCCAAGGCCATCGCTCATATTAACCGCGCGCGGAGAGCATACTGATGCGCGACCACTAAACTGCCACGGTAAGCGGCCTTGAGGCTTGAAAAAACAGCAAATTATCGAGTAGGATTGCTCATGGCTCAAGCCTTGGACTCTGCACAGCTTAGAGACTTTGAGGAAGTCCAAAAGGCATGTGAAACGGCCCAGACCGACGCGCAGCTAACTACGGTGGTCGACGCGGCAATCCGATCATTCGGATTTCCTTGGTTTGCACTCGTCGACGACGGCGACCTTGGAAAGGACCGACCCGGTTGCTTGATGATGACCAACTATCCGTCTTCTTGGGTGGACGAAGTCATCAGCGGTCGGTTGTATCGTAATGATCCGGTTCATGCCGCCAGCATCCGGAGCCCCACCGGCCTTTGCTGGGAGCGCATCCGCGAAATGATTGCCCCTACGCAGGCCCAGCTCTCGGTTCTGGAGCGCGGCCGAGCTCACGGGCTTAATGCGGGCTACACCGTGCCCTTCCGGATTCCGGGAGAGCGTGGAGCCTTCTTCAGCGTAGCCCGCCGAAAAGACCGGCCTTTCACATACGCCGAGGCGATCTCGGCGCAGCTCATCGGCGGCATCGTCTTTCAGAGGGGACGCGAGATGATTGAGGGCCGAGCGGTCAAAGCTCATGGCGCGCCCCTCAGTCCGCGCCAGATCGACTGTCTTCGGCTGATCGCCGCCGGAAAAACCGAGTGGGAAATGGGGAAAATTCTTGGTCTCAGCCCCAGCACAATCCACGAATACGTCGAGGGCGCCCGCAGCCGTTATGGCGTGAAGACCCGAAGTCAGCTCGTGCTCGCCGCCGCTCGGGACGGTTATGTAAGCCTCAACTACCTGACCTGATCAGTACCCCTCTGTTTAGCTGGATTGCTAGACATGGGCTTGTGCCGCTCAATTTCCGGAATTCGTAAACCGGCAAAATGAGGTGCAAAGAATGACCGGCCAGGACCAGTTTATCGAGGATGTCTATGCGCGCGAGGTGGTCATGGCCCGCGTCGGGCACCTCATCCGGAGAAAGCAACAGGAGATCGAGCGTATCACGCGCATCCTGCGTGCGGCCGCTTCATTCGAGGGTGTGGCAGCTCCTGTGCTCGGCGAGATCCTGAAGATCGTGCTCATTGGACCCTATGCCCGGCGCACTTGGTACGAGGACAAAGCCTCGCTCTATTTCTCGGATTACGAGTTCTGGGTCGTCGTCAATCATACGCTCTATGCCGACGAAACGCGGTGGTGCCGTGCGAAGGCGATCATCGCTCGTGAGTTGGGAAATCGCTGTGCGGTGTCGCTGTCGGTGTTTTCGAAGGCGGACATCAAATCCGCCAAAGCCAGCAAGGACCATTTCATTCTGGACCGGCTCGAAGCGGGCATCGTGCTGTTCAAGGCATCGCGCGACGCGCCGCTGCCGCGATTCAAGAGTAGCGAGCGGGATGATGTCGTTTGACATCCGCCAGCTTCGTTACGCCATTGCGGCGGCAGATCACGGCAGCTTCTACAGGGCTGCGCGCGCGCTGGATGTCGAGCAATCGACGCTGAGCCGCGCCATCCTGAAGTTGGAGCGCTCCATCGGAATGCCGATCTTTGAACGCTCGCGCGCCGGCGTAACAACGACGCTGGCAGGAAACGCATTCATTCGCGGCGCGAAACCAATGGTGGCAACGGCCGAGAAGCTCGTGGCGATGATGCGGGCAGCCGGCCAAGGCCGCGCAGGTGGTCTCGTGCTGGGGCATAACAGCTCGGTTTCCGCCGGCAATCTGCGGGCAACGATGATGAGTTGGTGCGACGCGCACCCCGATGTCGAAGTCGGATGCGTCGAAGCGGACCGCAGCGTCCTGCTCGCCGGCCTTGATACAGGTGAGATCGACATTGCGATCCTCATGGGTGCCGCCGGCCATAACGGGTTCCGCTGCGAGTCGCTTTGGAGCGAGCGGATGTTGGCCGCGCTGCCGTTGTCGCATCCGCTTGCAGAACGCGACGTGGTTCACTGGACGGATCTTCGCGGCGAGCGCTTTCTGCTTCCGGCCGCTGATCCCGGCCCGGAGTTACGGGATATGTTGCTGGGCCGTTTGGCGGTTTCGAGCGCAAAGCCTGACATCCGAATGCTACAGGCGAGCCGCGAGACAGTGCTGAGCGTTCTCGGTGGAAGCTCTGGCATCAGCATCGTTTGCGAAGGCTCAACCGGAGCGCGCTATCCCGATGTCGTCTATCGAGCGATACACGGCGAACAGGGGCCGGCCTTAACGGGCCATTCCGGCTGCTGGCGCGCTGACAACGACAACCCGGCGCTACGGCGTTTCCTTGAATTCATCAAAGCACGCTACGCGCTCTCTTTTGATTTCGCGCAGAGATTTCAGTAAATTTGACTGCCAGTTCATGGAGTTACTGTCATGGGGCAAGGCAAGACAATCATTATCGTGCTCGTCACCTTGGTCATCGGTTTCTCAGGCGGATATTTGTTGCGGCCGGTTATCGCGCCAGCGGAGCAGGCCGCGATAGCCGCTACCGCTCCGCCTGCGGTCCCTCTATCGAGCGAGGCGCGTGGGACGCAGTATTTCATGGCGAATATCGACGAGGCCCGTCAGGTCGCTGCCGGATGCCGCGACGGCTCGGTCCGTGGCGGCGAATGCGCAACGGCCGAAGAAGCGATCATCAAGGTCGATGCCGCTGAACGCCGCAGGCGCTTCCTCGGCAACTGATCCTCTCGCGGCGCTCAGGCTTTAGCGCTACGCCGCCCGCGCGCAAAGCCACGGTCGCTCGCCATGAACCGCGCGAGCATCGGCGCAACCAGCTTCTCCGGCGTCACAGCCTCGCCGCCGGTCTCCGCCGCCAGCGCGGTGGCATAGGCGGCAAGATCGCGGTGGACGGCGGCGGGAAGCTCCACGGCGAGCTTCACCGGCCGGTCGTCGGCGAGCGGCCCCAGCTTCAACTTCGTCATCGCGTTCCTCCGATGGGTTCGAGCACGAGGTCGCGGGTGATGACCACGCGCAACGGGTGGCCCGGCCGGATGGTGAGCGTCGGCTGCACGTTCAACTGCCGGCGCACGATCTGCTGACCGGTCTGATTGATGGTGTCCTGCGATCCGCGACGCAGCGCGCGGGTCAGGTCATCTTCGCTGTCCGCGCCCAGTTCCGCGCCAACGCCGAGCAGCGTTGAGACGGCGGCGGCTTTGAGAAGATTGCCCCAATGCTCGTTCACGCCGTCCTGCAGGCCGGCGAAGCCAGCGCCGTCCGCGCCGGGCTGGCGCTCGAGAACGATCGAGCGGCCGTCCGGCATGATTAGACGGTCCCAGGCGAGCAGCACGCGGGTCTGCCCAGCGGCGATCTCGCTGTCGTACTCGCCGATCAGCCGCGCGCCCTGAGGAATAAGCAGGATGCGCCCGGTCGGGCTGTCATAGACGTTGGCCGTCACCTGGGCGGTGATCTGGCCGGGCAGGTCCGAACGGACGCCGGTGATGAGCGCAGCCGGGATGATGCTGCCGGCCTGCACGATGTTAGGGGATGCCGGAGCCGTGAGTCGCTCGACGCTGACCGTGCGCTGACTTGACGCCTGCGCCATGAAGGCACGCTTTGCGGCCCGGTCGCCTTGCGCCGCCGCATCGGTCGTCGTTGGAGCCGCCGGGCTCGGCGCGGCCATGGCGGGCAGTGCCGGAGCCGATGCGGAGGCCGTGCCCCCGCCGCTGCCGAGGAAGACCGAGCTGGTGCGAGCCGCGTCGCGCTCTTGTTGCGCGCGCTGGCGAGCGGCTTCGGCCGCCTGAGCGCGAGGATCGGGTTGACCTGGCTGTGCGCCGATCGACGGCACGGGCACGTTCTCGCCGCGCTGCTGCGCCGCCACGATCGGGCCGCCGAGGTCGCCGGGCAGCGGTGGGCCGAGCCGGGGCGCCTGCGCATAGTCGCGCGGCCCGGACGTGATGGTCTCGGCCGTGGCCCTGCTGTCAGTGTTGTAGAGTTCCTGCGCGGTCTTCTCGCCGGGCGGCCGCAGCGCATAGATCAGCGAGCCGCCGATCCCGAGGCCGGCGGCGACGCCAACGACGGCGAGCGCCTTGCGCGACAGGCGCATGACGCGCGGCGGGTCTCCGCGAAGCTGAAAGGCTTGGGAATCTGAACGGAGCGCGGCGGACGCGGTGGCCGGGGTGTCTACGGGCTCGCTCACGGCCGCCCCCGCCGTCCGTCGTCTCGCACGATGCGGACGCGCTGTTCGCTTCGCCGATCGCCCAGGCGCAGCTCGGCGGCCGCGAAGAGGCGATCGACAACCATGTAGCGGCCCTGCACGCGGTAATTGACCAGTTCGGCATCTCCAGCCGCGCCGGTCACGAACAATGGCGGCATCTCGCCCTGCGAGATTCCGGCTGGAAACTCGATGAATACCTGTCGTCCGTCGTCGAACGCTCGGGCCGGACGCCACGGCGCGCGGTTGCCCTCGATTCGGTAGCGAAAGTTGAGCGCCGATACGTCGACGCCAGTTGCCACCGGCGCTACGGCTGCGGCGACCGTATTGCGGCCCTGCAAGGCGATCACTGCGTCCTGCGGATAGGTCCAGCTCACCGACGCCATGTAGGTCGCGGCCGTGGCGCGCAGCTCCAGATGATAGGTGCGACGGTCGGTGTTGATGACGAGGTTGGTGGCAAGGTCGGGCCGCGTTGGCTTCACGAGGATATGCACGCGGGCCGTGGCGCCGCTGCCGCTCACCGTGTCGCCGATGATCCAGCGCACGGTGTCACCGGCGGCGACCGGCCCCGGCCCCACGAGTTGCTCGCCCTCCTGCAAGGCGATGTCCGTCACCTGGCCGGGCGCGGTATAGACCTGATAGAGCGCGCCATCAGTCCAGGGATATTGCTGGATCGCGTTGAGGAAGCCGTCGCGCACCGGCTGCACGCGGGCGGCGGCGTTCGCCGCGCCGACGCGCTTGCGCGGATCGGCGGGTTCAGGCGGCGATGCGCTTTCCGTCACCGGCTTCAACTGGCCGGGAAGCGGCAGCGGCTCGGGGATCGTCACCACCTCGACCGCACGCGGCGGCTCCGGCGCGGGGCTGGCGGCAATCTCAGGCGCCGGATCGTCATAGGCGATGGCGGGTGGCTTCGCCGATGTGGTGGCGCAGCCGGCGAGCGCGGACGCGGAGACGAGCAGCGCGGCCGATGCGGCGCGGCGGAACGGACTGGCGGTCATTGTGACAGCTCCTTCGACCAGTTGAGAGCATTGACGAAGACGCCGAGCGGATTCTTGCGCAGGGCGTCAGGCGTGCGTGGAGGCTGCACGACGACGGTGAGGATCGCGGACCAGCGTTCGGTGGCGGCGAGGCTGCCGTCCTGATAGCGGCGCTCGGTCCAGGCGACGCGGAAACTGTCGGGCGAAGCCCGGATGACGCTGGACACGTCCACCGCGACCTGCACCCGGCCCACATTGGCGAACGGGTCGTTGGTTCGCGCATAGTCATTGAGGAACAGCGCGCCCTTGTCGGTCGTGAAGTCGTAGGCGCGAAGCCAGTTCTGGCGGACGATGACGGGATCGGCGGGGATCGAGCGGACCTGCTCGATGAAGCGCGCCAGGTGGAACGCGACCTGCGGGTCAGTCGGGCGGTAGCCGGGCTCGGCCGGGGCTACCGCCTGCGCCTCGCCCAGCCGATCGACCTGCACGACCCAAGGGACGATATGGCCGCGCGCCGACTGCCAGACTAGGCCACCGGCAAGGCCGCCCGAAAGAGCGAGGGCGCCGAAGAAGGCGAGCCGCCAGTTTTTCGCCTGGACGCGGGATGATCCGATCCGGTCATCCCATACCTGCGCCGCGCGCTGGTATGGGGTCGTTGGCTCGGGCGTTTGTCCGTATCGGTTGTTGGGGCGTCTAAACATGGATCAATCCTTCTGGCTGACATCGACCGATGCGCCGCTGCCGCCGCCATCGCCCGAGCGCAGCGTGTGGGCGGCGACGGTCGCGCCGTGGGTCATGGTCTGACGGCGCTTCATCGCGGCGGCCCATGCGGGCGAACCGCCGGAAGCCTCCGGCGACGGCGCCCCACTGCCGCCCGAAATGGAACCGCCGGTGGCGGTGACGGCGGCGCGACCGCCCGAGCGGTAGCTGTCCTTGAGCGAGGCCGCGGCCTTGCGCAGCGGGGACATGGCCGCGCCGACGGCGGCTTTGCCGACGCCTGCCGCGCCGCCCGCTGCTGCGGCCGCGCCGGTCTTTCCGCCGGAGCCAAGGGCATAGGCGCTGTTGGCGGCGCCGGAGGTAAAGGCCGCGCCTCGAGCCGCACCGCCAACGGCTCCAGCCATCGCGCCAGCGCCAAGACGGGCGGCGGCCGCACCGCCGACCAGGGCGCCACCGGCCGCGAGCACGGTTCCGGCCGCAGCGCCGGCGCCCAGCGCGGGGCCACCCGAAACGATGCCGTTGGCGATGCTCGGCCCGAAGATGCCGAGGCCGAGCAGGCAGAGCGAGGCAAGCGCTACCGCCATCGCATCCTCAATGCTCGGCTGTGCGCCCCCGAAGCCGGCGCGGAACTCGTCGAACAGCGTCGAGCCGATGCCGACGATGACGGCGAGCACCAGCACCTTGACGCCCGACGAGATGACCAGCCCCAGCACCCGCTCGGCCATGAAGGCCGTCTTGCCGAACAGGCCGAATGGGATGAGCACGAAGCCCGCGAGCGTCGCCAGCTTGAACTCGATCAAGGTGATGAAAAGCTGGATCGACAGAATAAAGAAGGCGAGGATGACCAGCGCCCAAGCGAACAGCAGCACCGCGATCTGGATGAAGTTCTCGAAGAACGCGACCCAGCCCATCAGGTCGGAGATGGACTGGAGGATCGGTTCGCCGGCCTCCAGGCCGACCTGGGCGACACGGCCGGGCTGGAGCAGCTCGGCGGCGGTGAAGCCGGTGCCGGACGCTTTCAGGCCGAGCCCGGCGAAGCTCTCGAAGACGATGCGCGCCAGGCTGTTCCAGTTGCCGATGATATAGGCGAAGACACCGACGAACAGCGTCTTCTTGATGAGGCGGGCGAGGATGTCGTCGTCGGCGCCCCAGCTCCAGAACAGAGCGGCCAAGGTCACGTCGATGACGATCAGCGTCGTGGCGATGAACGCCACCTCGCCGCCGAGCAGGCCGAACCCGCTGTCGATGTAGCGGGTGAAGACATCCAGAAAGCGATCGACGACGCCGGTGCCGCCCATGTCAGTTCTCCTGTGCCGAAGCGTCTTCGGCGATGCGCGCGGCGGGCCGCGCGCCGGGTGCCAGGAACCGACGACGGTTCTCGGCCCAAGCGCGCAGGCAAGCGGAATCGCTCGCGCCAGCTTGTCCAAGCGACTGACAGCGGCGCAGCTCGATTAGCAGCGGGTCGACCGTCGGCGAAGTGTCGGCGACGGCCGCCGGCTCGTCGCGCGCGGGCTCAGGCGCGCGGCTCATCTCGATCGCCGTCATCGTGATGGCGATGGCGATGAAGATGATGGCGCCGATGCGCGCGAGGAGCTTGGTGTCCATCGGCTCAGTCGTGGAACATGCTTGCGTTGCCCGGCTGGTAGCCAGTGGACCGCGTCAGGAAGCGGCGGCGCCGTTCGCGGCTTTCGGCTTCGACCGCCGCGTTGCGCGCCGAATCCAGCGCCTGCGCTCGACCCTGCGCAGCAAGAAGCGCAGTCAGATCCGCGAGCTGCTGCGATTGCAGCGCGAGAAGCTGGTTGCCCGCCTGCGCGGCTTGGAGCGCGCCCGTCGCCGACTGGCTGGACGAGACCAGGCCGTCCATCGTCGTGCGCGCGCCGTCAATATTGCCGACCACGCCCGCCTGAACGCGCAACGCATCCTCGAACGCGCCGACGCTATCCTCCCAGCGCGCATTGGCGTTAGCGACCATCTGCGCGTGGGTGCCGGTGAGAGCCGCCCCCTTGTAGCGGTTGCTGAATGCCTGTTGGACATTCTGCACGTCATAGGCGATGCGCTGCGCCTCGCCGAGAAGCTGCTGGGTGCGCTGCACCTGTTGCTGCAACTGCTGGAGCGAGCTGAACGGCAGAGAGGTTAGATTGCGCGCCTCGTTGATGAGGCTCGTCGCCTGGTTCTGGATTTGCTGGATCTGATTGTTGATCTGCTGGAGCGACCGGGCGGCCGTCAGCACGTTCTGCGCATAGTTGGTCGGGTCGTAGACGATGCCGCCGAATTGAGCGTGCGCCGGCGTCGCGACGGTGATGCCGATCATGCTCGACGTGACGATGGCGCCGGCCAGCACGGCACGGCGGAGGATGCAGGGCTTCATGATTCGATGTCCTTCAAGGCTAAGGGGAGCTGGCCGGTATCTTCCCGGCGGCCGGCCAGCGGATCGGGTTCAGGTTCGGGAAGAAGCTCGACCGCCCAGGCGCAGCCGCGATGGCGCAGCCATTCGGCGGCGAAGCGCTCGCGGCCGTGGGTCTCAACCAGCTCGGCGATGCGGAGCTGGTCTGTCTTGGAAGAGGCGGCGGTGAAGGCGAGCGCGACCTCGCCCAGCCCCAGCTCGAACAGCCGGTTGCCGCGCCGCGACTGGCAGTAATAGTCGCGCTTCGGCGTCGCCCGGCCGAGGATTTCGATCTGGCGGGGGTTGAGTCCGAACCGTTCGTAGATGGCGGCGATCTGCGGCTCGGCGGCGCGCTCGTTCGGAAGGAAGATGCGCGTCGGGCAGCTTTCGATGATAGCCGGCGCGATGTTGGAGGTTTCGATGTCGGCGAGGCTCTGCGTGGCGAACACCACGCTGGCGTTCTTCTTCCTGAGCGTCTTGAGCCACTCGCGGAGCTGCGCCGCGAAGTCCGGGCTGTCGAGGACAAGCCAGCCCTCGTCGATGATGATGAGCGTGGGCGAGCCGTCCAACCGACCTTCGATCCGGTGGAACAGATAGGACAGGACCGCGGCCGCCGACCCGGCGCCGATCAAGCCTTCGGTCTCGAACGCCTGGACCGATGCCTCGCCGAGGCGTTCGGCCTCGGCGTCGAGCAGCCGGCCCCACGGCCCGCCGATGCAATAAGGCGCAATAGCCTGCTTGAGCTGCTGGCTCTGCAATAGCACGGCCAGGCCCGTCAGCGTGCGCTCCGGTATGGGCGCGGAGGCCAGCGAGCCAAGCGCCGACCAGATATGCTCCTTGGCCTGCGGATCGACCGGGACGCCTTCGGACGCCAAGATCGCCGCCAGCCATTCGGCAGCCCAAGCGCGCTCGGCGGGGTCATCAATATGGGCCAGCGGTTGGAGCTGGACACCTGTCTCCGCCTCGTCGGCCAACATCCCGCCGAGATCCTGCCAGTCGCCGCCCATGCCGATCGCGGCGGCGCGGATGCTGCCGCCGAAGTCGAAGGCGAAGACCTGCGCGCCCTCATAGCGGCGGAACTGCATCGCCATCAGCGCAAGCAGCACCGACTTGCCGGCGCCGGTCGGGCCGACGATCAGCGTGTGGCCGACATCGCCGACGTGAAGGGAAAACCGGAACGGGGTCGAGCCTTCGGTTCTTGCGTAGAGCAAGGGGGCTGCACCGAAATGCTCGTCCCGTTCCGGCCCCGCCCATACCGCTGACAGGGGGATCAGGTGGGCGAGATTGATGGTGGAAATCGGGGGCTGGCGGACGTTGGCGTAGGTCTGACCGGGTAGGCTCCCCAGCCATGCCTCGATCGCGTTCATGCCCTCGGGAAGACACGTGAAGTCGCGGCCCTGAATGACCTTTTCGACCAGCCGCAGCTTCTCGGCGGCGATGGCGGGATCGCGGTCCCAGACCGTCACCGTGGCCGTGACATAGGCCATGCCGGCATAGTCGGCGCCCAGCTCCTGCAGGGCGGTGTCCGCGTCGGCGGCCTTGTTCGAAGCGTCGCTGTCGAGCAGCGTCGATGCCTCGTTGGTCATCACCTCCTTCAAGATGGCGGCGACGGATTTGCGCTTGGCGAACCACTGGCGACGGATGCGGGTCAACAGCTTGGTCGCGTCGGTCTTGTCGAGCATGATCGCGCGGGTGGACCAGCGATACTCGAAGGCGAGCCGGTTCAGCTCGTCGAGCAGGCCGGGGAACGTGACGCTCGGGAATCCGACGATGGTGAGCGTGCGCAGATGATGCTCGCCAAGGCGCGGCTCCAGCCCGCCGGTCAGCGGCTCGTCGGCGAGCAGCGCGTCCAAGTGCATCGGCGTCTCGGGGACGCGCACGCGCTGGCGCCGGGTGGAGATGGTGCTGTGCAGATAGGTCAGCGTCTCGGCGTCATCAAGCCAGCGGACCTCGGGCACGAAGCCCTCGACCAGGTTCAGCACGCGGTCGCTGCGATTCGCGAAACCCTTGAGCAGCTCCCACGGATCGACGCCGCTGGTTGATCGGCCCTCATAAAGCCAGCCCTCGGCGCGCGCGGCTTCCTCGGCGGGCGGCATCCACAGCAGCGTCAGATAATAGGCGCTCTCGAAGTGGGCTCCCTCCTCACGGAACTGTTCGCGCCGCTCCATGTCCACGAGTGCGGAAACAGGATCAGGAAACGCGGCATAGGGATATTCGAGCGCGGGCGTGCGCTGCGCCTCGACGAAGATCGCCCAACCCGAGCCCAGGCGGCGCAGCGAATTGTTCAGCCGCGCGGTGGTCGCCACCAGCTCGGCCGGGGTGGCGCTGTCGAGATCGGGTCCGCGGAACTGGGCGGTGCGCTGGAACGATCCGTCCTTGTTGAGCACGACACCTTCGCCGACCAGCGCGGCCCAGGGCAGGAAGTCGGACAGCTTCGCCGCTTTGTTGCGATATTCGCGCAAGGACATCATGGCTGCATCCAGCTCGGGTAACGGAGGTGGCGGCGGGCCACGTCCACGAATTGGGGGTCACGGCGCGCGGCCCAGACGGACAGCGCATGGCCGATCCCCCAGATGACCAAGCCGGCGATCCAGAGGCGCAGGCCGAGGCCGATCGCGCCCGCCAGCGTGCCGTTGACGATGGCGAGCGACCGGGGGGCGCCGCCGAGCAATATCGGCTCGGTCAGCGCCCGGTGGACGGGGGCATGAAAGCCCGCGATCGGTGAGCCAAGGCCATCTGGGACGTCCATCAGACCAGCGCTCCACCGCCGAAGCTGAAGAAGCTGAGGAAGAAGGAGCTGGCCGCGAACGCGATGCTCAGGCCGAACACGATCTGGATCAGCCGCCGGAAGCCGCCCGAAGTGTCGCCGAAGGCCAGCGTCAGGCCGGTGACGATGATGATGATGACCGCGACGATCTTTGCGACCGGCCCCTCGATGCTTTCGAGGATCGACTGGAGCGGCGCTTCCCACGGCATCGACGATCCGCCCGCATGGGCCGGAACGGCGAAGGTCAGCGCGACGACGCTGGCGGTGGCGGCGAGTATGGCGCGGCGTGCGCCATGCCGAAGGGCATGGATCATGACAGGTCTCCCGGTTGCGTGGTGGAAAGCGGAATGAGGCGGTAGTCGCCGGTGGCGGGGTCGAGCCCTTCGACGCGCGCCAGCTCGGCGAGGCGGCGACCGTGCCCGTCGCGGACCAGCACGGCGATCAGGTCGATGGTCTCGGCCAGCAGCGCGCGGGGAACCGTGACCACGGCCTCCTGGATGAGCTGCTCCATCCGGCGCAGCGCGCCAAGCGCCGTCCCGGCGTGGATCGTGCCGACGCCGCCGGGATGGCCGGTGCCCCAGGCCTTGATGAGGTCGAGCGCCTCGGCGCCGCGAACCTCGCCGATGGGGATGCGATCCGGCCGCAGGCGCAGCGACGAGCGGACCAGTTCGGACAGTGAGACCACGCCGTCCTTGGTCCGCATGGCGACGAAATTCGGCGCGGCGCATTGCAGCTCGCGCGTGTCTTCGATCAGGACTATGCGGTCGGTGGTCTTGGCGACTTCGGCCAGCAGCGCGTTGACCAGCGTGGTCTTGCCGGCGCCGGTGCCGCCGGCGACGAGGATGTTGGCGCGGGTCTTGACGCCTTGGCGCAACGCCTCGGCCTCACCGGCCGACATGATGCCGGCGCGCGCGTAGTCGTCGAGCGTGAACACCGCCACCGCCAGTTTGCGAATGGCGAAGGCCGGCGCCGCGACGACGGGCGGAAGCAATCCCTCGAATCGCTCACCGCCTTCCGGCAGCTCGGCAGACACGCGGGGGCTGCGAGAGTGAACCTCGACACCGACATGGTGTGCGACAAGGCGGACGATGCGCTCGCCGTCAGCGGCGGACAGCAGCTCGCCGGTGTCGCTGATGCCTTCTCCGAGCCGATCGACCCACAACCGGCCGTCTGGGTTGAGCATGACTTCGATGACGGCAGGGTCGTCGAGCCAGGCCGCGATCGACGGCCCGAGCGCGGTGCGCAGCATCCGTGCGCCGCGTGACTTTGCCTCGGATCGGATCGGCTGGACGTTCAAGGATCGGCCCCTGGATTGGGCCGGGCGAACCGCCGCCCGGCGTCAGGGGCACATCAAGAGACGCAGGAATGCTCACGTCGCAACAGTTACTTATCGGCGTAGTAGAGGGGGCGGTAGATACGATGCCGGGGGCGAATTCGCTTGCAGACTACATCAAGGTCGGCGCGCCCTTTCTACTCCGACTCGGACGATGTTGACCGTGGCCAGACATCCTCCGGTATTTCGTCCATGAGGCTCTTGCCGCTGGCGAAGCGCCGGCCGAGCGTCTCGACGAACCCTTCGTAGCGCTTACGGCCTTTCACCTGCGCCGCCGCCTGATCCTCGTCGGGCAGCGGCGGCGTCACGGACAGCCAGAACCGAACGAACAGGCTCAGCGCCTCGGTGGTCAGCCCGGTGTTGCGCTCAAGCCGCTGGACCTGACGCGACAAGCGGTCGAGCCGGCGTGCGAACGCCGCCTCCATCCGATCGGCGCTGTCCGGCGACAGGTAAGACGCCACGGCAGCCTCCACGATCGCCGAGCGCGAGATGCGGCGGCGGATCGCCAGCTCGTCCACCTGCTTGGCGAGCGCGGGCGGGAAATAGACGTTGAGCCGGGTCCGCATGTTCGCCTCCTACAGCTCGATGCCGTCGCCGGGATCGAGCGACGCCTGGCGCGCAATGCCCTGCATCCGGCGGCGCACCGCCGCCTGGCGGGCCGCGTCGTCCTGCTCGTCGTCGACGATCGAAAACTCCTGCGCCGCAGGCGCCGGGGCTTCCGGCACGATGGCGACATGCTCGGGCAACTCGGGCTCGCGTCGCAGCCCGCCATTGGCCGCGTCCTCAACGTCACGGACGATGCGCGCGACCTGCTTCGAATCGGCGGATGCCTGCCGCCCGGTCCAGTCGTCGGGCCTGACTTTGGCGGTCTCCGGCGCTGGCGCCTGCGCGATCCGTTCGGCCAGGCGGCGATCCTGATAGTAACGCGCCTTCTTCGCCCGGATCGGATGGACGCCCGCCACCATGACGATCTCGTCGTCGGGCGGGAGTTGCATCACCTCGCCGGGGGTGAGGAGCTGCCGGGCGGTCTCTGACCGCGACACCATCAAGTGCCCAAGCCACGGCGACAGGCGATGCCCCGCGTAATTCTTCATCGCGCGCATTTCGGTCGCGGTGCCGAGCGCGTCCGACACACGCTTGGCGGTCCGCTCGTCGTTGGTGGCGAAGCTCACCCGGACATGGCAGTTGTCGAGGATCGCATTATTCGGCCCGTAAGCCTTCTCGATCTGATTGAGGGACTGCGCGATCAGGAACGCCTTGAGGCCATAGCCCGCCATGAACGCCAAGGCGGACTCGAAGAAGTCGAGCCGGCCGAGCGCCGGAAACTCATCCAGCATCAGCAACACGCGGTGGCGATTGCCGTTCGGCGTCAGCTCCTCGGTCAGCCGGCGCCCGATCTGGTTGAGGATGAGGCGGATCAGCGGCTTGGTTCGCGAGATGTCGCTGGGCGGCACCACCAGGTAGAGCGTCGCCGGGCGCTCGCCCTCGACCAGATCCGATATGCGCCACTGGCACGCCCGCGTGACCTGCGCCACGACAGGATCGCGGTAGAGGCCGAGGAACGACATGGCCGTGCTGAGCACGCCCGACCGCTCGTTGTCCGACTTGTTCAGCAACTCGCGCGCCGCACTCGCGACGACGGGATGCACGCCGGCTTCTCCCAAATGCGGCGTCGCCATCATCGCGGCTAATGTCTGCTCGATCGTGCGCGACGGGTCCGACAGAAATCCTGCAACGCCGGCCAGCGTCTTGTCCGGCTCGGCGTAAAGGACGTGGAGGATCGCGCCGACCAGCAGCGAGTGGGAGGTTTTTTCCCAGTGGTTCCGACGCTCCAGCGAGCCTTCCGGATCGACCAGCACGTCGGCGACATTCTGCACGTCGCGCACCTCCCACTGACCGCGCCGCACTTCCAGCAGCGGGTTGTAGGCGGCCGATGCGGTGTTGGTCGGATCGAACAGCAGTACCCGGCCGTGGCGTGACCGAAAGCCGGCCGTCAGCGTCCAGTTTTCGCCTTTGATGTCGTGGACAATCGCCGAGGCCGGCCAAGTGAGAAGCGACGGCACGACGAGGCCAACGCCCTTGCCACTCCGTGTCGGCGCGAAGCACAGCACATGCTCGGGGCCATCATGGCGGAGATAGTCGCGGGCGAGCTTGCCGAGCACCACGCCGTTCGGCCCAAGCAGACCCGCCGCGCGGACCTCCCGCCCGGTCGCCCAGCGCGCCGAGCCGTAGGTCTCGGCGTTCTTCAGCTCGCGGGCGCGCCAGACCGACATGCCGATGGCGACGGCGATCGACACGAACCCGCCCGAAGCGGCGATGAACGCGCCGGTCTGGAAGATGTCGGGCGCATAGGCATCGAACGAGAACCACCACCAAAAGAAGGCCGGTGGCGGATAGACCCGCCACCCGCCGAGCATGAACCAAGGCGGGCCAAGCTCGGGTTGGTAGGCGAGCGCGGCGGCGGTCCACTGCGTCGCGCCCCACACACCGGCGAGCACGATCAGGAACACGGTGATGATCTGGCCCCAGAGAATTTTGGTCGCGGACATGGGTGTCTCCTTGGGGTCTACAGGCCGAGCCCGCGCTTGCGGCCCAACGTCCAGTCGATGCCGCCGCCGGCGCGGACGACGCCGGACACCTGGCGGCCGAGTTGCTGTTCGAGGGTGCTGGCCCAGGGAACGAGGCGGAAACCCAGGCCATCGTCGATCATGGCGAAGCGGCCGGACGCGAGCGCGAGGCGCTGACGAACGATGCCGGCGACCTTCTCGCCGGTCGCCGCCGGGCGGTATGCAAGCCCGGTCTCGCCGGCAATCTTCGCCCCAACGGAGTCCAGCTCGCGCTTGCGCAGCGTATCGAGCAGGCCGCGCTCGAAGACGGTGCGTTCGCCGTAGCGGCGCGCCAGCCCCTCGCGGACGAGATGATCGGTGCGCGCGTCCATCGCACGTCGCACGTCCGCGCCGAACCCGCCGTCCGCGACACCGGCGCCGCGCTCGATCAGCCGATGGTCGAGCCAGGTCGCGCCGGGCGCCTTGACCTGTGCGGCAAGATCAAGGTCCGACCGCGTGGCGAGGATCAGCGTCGGCTTTTCCTCACCGGCCCTGCCGACATCCCGCAGTTCGACGATGCCGCCGAGCTTGGGGCTGTGTTCCAGCGCCTCGATGCCGGGCAGCCGGACATGGTGGGTGCGCCCGTCCGTCCCGTCGATCACGGCATAGGCCGTGCCGGTCAGCTCGTCGTGCAAACCCTTGTCGATCAGCCGGCCAGCAATCGGCTTCTCGGGCGCACCACTCACGACGGCGTAGCTGTCGAGCGGTCGATCCTGCCCCCGGTCCTTGAGCGCCGTGCCGATCGTGCGGATGATGTCGCCGCGCGCGCCCAGCTCGCGCAGCTTCGCCGCCGCGCCCTCCGCCACCGCCCATTGGCCCGGCTCGCCCTCGGCCGCGAGGCCCATCGTCTCCAAATGCTGCAACCGCCCGATCATCAAGCGGCGGAGCCGCGGATCGTCGGGACCGGGCCGCTCGGGGCGTAGGTCGGTCACGCCCAGCGCGTCGGCGGCGCGCTGGATCTCGGTGTCGAGCCGGGTCCAGCGCTCCGCCGTCACCTCACGGTCGAGCACGCGCTGAACTTCATGCTCGGGTTTCGGCCCCAACTCGGCGTGCGCCAATTCCTCGGCGCGCGAACGAAGATTGTGGCTGATGTAATCGCGGGAAATGACGAGATCGCCGCCCTGATCGTTGACCCCGCGCACGAGCAGATGGACGTGCGGATTGTCGGTGTTCCAGTGATCGACCGCGACCCAATCGAGCCGCGTGCCCAGGTCGGCCTCCATCTGCCGCATGAGGTCGCGCGTGTATTCGCGCAAGTCGGTCAGCTCGGCGGCGTCCTCGGGCGACACGATGACCCTGAAATGGTGCCGGTCATCCTTGCACCGCTCGGTGAAACCGCGATCGTCGGCGTTGTCGCCGGCTGCGTCGAACATCCGGGTAGGCGAGCCGTCGCGGGTGACGCCTTCGCGCTTCAAATAAGCGACGTGCGCGGACAGCGGCGCTGAGCGCCGGCCGCCCCGGCTGCGGGTGGTCACGGGCAGCATCTTGACCATGACGCGCCGGCCCGAGCCGAACAGGCGACTGCGGGCGAAGGCGGTGCGTCCCCGCCCGAAGGTCGATTGCGTGCCCCGGCGCGCGCCGCTGGCGCCACCACGCCGGCCGCCGCTGTGGATCGCGGCGACGCGGAGCACCTCGGCGACCAGGCCGCGCGCATTGCGCCCCTGCGCCTTGCTGCGCTTGGCTTTGCCGGGCCGGATGCGGAACTCGCTGTCCTCGCTCACGGCCGGCCCGCTTTCGGCCGAAAATGGCCCATGGTGCCATTCGAGGCGTTGTTATTGCTGTATTTTCCCTTCCGCGCGGCACGCGCGCCGACCGACGCCCCCGCGTGAAGCCACGGAAAAGCCTTGGCTTTTCGGCGAAACGGGGCGCGCCTTATATCTTGCCCTCGTCTGTCCCTCCTGTTCTCTCCCCCTCCAGCCACATTCCTGCTCGGGACAAATGCTGGGGATGAGGCACGGATCATTGCGGTCGGCCCGCGCGGGCGCGGGGCACGAACAGCGTGTCCGCCGCCTCTTTGGAAGACGGAACTGCGGAGCTAACATCGCCCGATGTCGGCCGATCGGTCGGCAGCTCGGGCGCAGCTTCTTCGCCGTCCGACTGCGCGGAGACAGCTTCGGACGCGACGCTCGCGGTGCGGACGAACAGCCCAGCACGTCGCCAGGCAGACGGGTCGGGCGTCGCGCTCACCGCTACCTCCGCCGCACCTGTCGTGCCGGCGACAGCCGAGAGCCGGGCCAGGTAGCCGACCGTCTCGGGCGGCAGCGGACGGCCGCGCGACAGATAGGCGTCATAGCGGCCCGGTCCCGCATTGTAGGCAGCTAGCATCGCGCTCGCGTTGCCGTAGCGGTCGTGCATCTGGCGCAAATAGGCCGCGCCCGCCATGATGTTGTCGCGAACGTCGAACGGGTCAGCACCAAGGCCGTGCCGGGCGCGAAGGTCGGCCCAGGTGGCGGGCATGACCTGCATCAAGCCCATCGCCCCAGCACGCGAGACTGCGCGGGAGTTGCCGCCGCTCTCGACACGCACCACCGCCCATATCCAGGCTTCTGGAATGCCGAACCGCCGCGCGGCGTCGGCGACATGACCGGCGTAGGGATGAGCCGCCGATCGCGCGGCCGGCAAATCCTGCGCAGTCGCCGAGACCGGAACAGCGCCGCGGGACAGCAGCACGACGCCCAGCGCCACCGCCGATCCGACTCCGCTCCGCCGCCAGCCTGCCAGCGTGCTCGCTACACTCAAGGGTGCGCACGGTGCGCCGGCCTCTGGCCGCCCTTGACCTTCGCTGCGCGCGCCGGCCGGCCTGCGACCGAGCGGGACGAAGGGATGAGACGGCTTGCCCGCGAGCAAAGGGATGATGGGAGGGAGCATCGGATCAATCCTGCTCGCGCGACCTCGGCTGGCGGTTCCAGCGCAGCGACCAGGCCGACTTGTCGTTCGCGTTCTGGAACAGCGCGGCGCGGATCGGCTGTGCAAAGGCAGGATCGTCGATGCGGAGCGAGACGTAATCGCCGGCCCGTTCGCCGGTCTCGTTCCAGCCCGCTCCGATTTCCGGGCCTTCACCGCCGTCGCCGCGATGAACGCGCCAGTCCGGCGCCTTGTCAGCCTCGCTCGGTTCGGCCGGAATGATGGAAATACGAATGTCGAGCATCGCTGTCTCGATGATGCCTTCATAGCCATTGGCGGTGCGGAAGAAGCTGCCGATCTGCATGGGATTGTCCTTTCGGTTGGCAGGGTGGATGCGGGGTCAGGACCGGCCCGCGCGCCAAGTCAGTGGCGCGTCGGGTGCGTCGCGGGTGAGGATCGGGACCGCGCGGCCGAGCACGGTCGACGCCGGGAGCGGCCCGAAATAGCGACCGTCCATGCTGTCGGCGTGATCGGGATTCAGCATCAGCAGCTCGCCGGCGCGCAGCGTGCGGCAGCCCTGCCAGTCCGGCAGCGGGCGGCCGATGCCGTCGGCCAAGCGAGCAACAACGACGGGCTGCTCATCGACGCTCACGACGGCACCGATCCTGCACACCTGCTGCCCGGGTTTGGCCGCGACATGCTTCAACAGCGGCACACGCTCAGCAAGATAGCCGCGTTTCGCCAGCCACAGCGACAGTGGCGCGGGCGGCGTCACGGCGACCAGCGCGCCGAGCGGCGGATCGCGTTCCGGCACGATTCGGTAGAGCCCGAGCGGCGCGCTGGCGCTGGCGTTCCAGACGACGCACGCGAGCGGGTCGAACACCGCCACGGCTGCGAACGACGCGCCGAACAGCGACGCGACAGCGACCGTCGCCGAGGCCCATCCACGGCGCGTCATCCTTCGATCTCCCGACGTTTGAGCCAGGCGCGGTGACGCTCCAGCGTGTAGGGGCGCGGCTGATGACCGACGGTGATGCGGTTGTGGACATGACGCCAGTGATCGGGCGCGGCGTCGCAGGGATCGACGCCAGCGGCCCCGGTCGCGTCGATCGCGGCAAGCACTTGGCTGACCTTGGGCCAGCCTTCGATCTTAAGCAGGATGTCGCCGCCCGGCCGCACGAACGGCAGCGTCGTGAACGGCTCACCGGTGCCGACCGCGCGCACGATGTCGATGCGCGAACTGACCGTGCCGTAGTCGTTGGCGGCCCAGCGAACGAACGCGAAGATCGCGCCGGGACGGAAGCTGACAACGCGCCGGCGTCGGTCGACGATCTCGTCCGTGGCGACGCGGCCGAACCTGATCCAGTGCTCGATCCGCTTCTCGATCCATGTCAGCTCGACACGAGTCATGCCGTAGTCGGGCGGCTGGCGGCGACGCATGGGGGACGGGGGGACGGTCATCGTCGGCTCCGGGCGATCGCCGAATCCGCGCGGGGCATGAGGTCGTCCTGCCCCGGATCGGAGGTGGAGTGCTTGATGCCTATGTCGGCCCAGGCGCGCAGGTCATCGACCGAGTAGACGACGCGGCCCCCGATTCGGCGGTAGGCCGGGCCGGTCCCGAAATAGCGGTGCTTCTCTAGGGTGCGCCCGGAGAGGCCGAGGAAGCGGGCAGCTTCCGGCGTGCGCAGGAAGCGAGGCGGCAAGTTGGTGGGCGTATCGGACAAATGACGGCTCCTGCGGGCATCGGCGGCAGGAGACGAAAGTGACGAAGCAGGCGCGTCCGGGTGGAGTATGAAGATGTGCGGCTGCACGGATGCGACCACCCCGCCCTCTGGGGGACGGAGTCGCAGTCCTCGGCACACGCTACTCTTTCTGCTGCCCGGGACAGCCGCTAGAAGGGGCAATCCGGTGAGCGCAAAGAAGAGAGACTTGATGCCGATTTCAGGTGCCTGTGAGTGCGGATCAACGACTTACGCGATCGGCATCGACACACTACACGTTTACGCCTGTCACTGTCTAAACTGTCAGACCCGTAGCGGCAGTGCTTTCGCAGAACACGCGATGGTTCCAATCGCGGCATTCACCTGCGAGGGTGAAACCGTAGAATACCAGCGCACCGCAGACGGCATAGTGTTCGAGGAGGTGTTTTGCCGCGACTGCTATACCCGGCTATTCAACCGCAATAGCATGATGCCGGACTTGGTCTTCATTCGTCCGGGCACGCTGGCTTCAAGTCAAATCTTAAAGCCGATGGCGCATATCTGGACCAAGCGTAAGCAGCCTTGGATTTCGATTCCGCAATATGTCCCAGCGTTCGAGCAATCGCCCACCCCTGAAGAGTTCGGGGCAGCCATTCAAGCTGCCGATCAGCGGAGTTAGCGTCAGCGAATTCGCAATATCTTGCGGTAGTCGCCGTTCATCATCGCGGTGCCGTCACGGACGAGCCGAACGACGAAGGAGCGCGCAGCGGAGATCTTCCACTCGGTCGCGGAGAGGCTCGCCGCCTCGCTACGACCGAGCGCGGCGGCAATCTGTCGGTAGGTCGCGCCCGACTGGCGCAGGCCGAGCGCGCGCAGCATCGCTCGCAGCCGCGCGAGCCGGTAATCGGTGAGCGGCCAGCCGCGCGGCGGCGGACCCGGCGGCTTGCCGAACAGCGCGCGATGGAAGCGCAGCAGGCTCGCCATGCGCGTAACGAAATCCTTGTCGAGCGGGACGACCGCGGCGAGCGGGCGTCCGGCTTCGGGATCGCGCAGCCAGAGTCGGTGCTCGCCGTCCGCGTCGGCGACAATGACGTGGCGACCGTCGAGCCCGGCCTGGTCGGCAAGCAGCGCGCCTAGCGCGTGCGGATCGACCGGCATAGCGCTGTCGAACCCCGCCGGTGCTGGATCGAGAATCACGGTGACGGCCGTCAGCTCGGGACGCCAGGCGACCGGCGGCGAGAGGTCATCCGGTGGGTAGGCGAAAGGACAACCCCCAGCGCCGCGCGAACGCGGCTTTTGCAGCATCTTCTGTCACCGATCCGGCTTCGATCCGGCGGAGCATCTGCGCGTGTTCGGTTCGGTATGTGGGGTTGCGCCGAAGGAACTCGGCGGCGATGTCGGCGCGCCCGATCGCATCGGGCCGACTGCCCCCGCGTCGTTGGCTCCGGCTATGCGGCGTTGACATTGCATCCTCCAGGCCGCGCTTTGCGCAAGTTAGAGAGGATGCGACAATGTAACAGCCACGCTTGCGCGATAGCGCGAAGGTTGCGCACAACCATGCCGACAACGTGGCGGCGTTGATGGCTCGATTGCTCCAGAACGGACTGGAAATTAACGATTTAGCGGCGCGTTGCATCCGAGAAGATGGGCGTAGCCGACCTCCGTCATCCAGCGAGCGCGGGCGAGATGACTGGCATACATCGCCCTGGCCCTATACGGCTCGGCGGCGGCGTCCACGCCGAGGATCAAGCGAGCGACCTCGCGCCAGTCAGCGCCCTCGTCGTCCGCGTCGAGCAGGCGCAAATAATCGGCGAGATGGCTTTCATCATAGGCCGTGAGCTGCGAAACTTTCGGCGCGCGGTCCTCAAAAAGGCTGGTGCTCATAGCGTGCGAGTCCTGTTCGCCGTTAACCACACTAGCTCAAATCACCGGGCCAAACATGCGCAAGACCTGCATGGTTCTATGCACCTTTGGCAGCGACGGATGACCGCCCACGGTCGATACACCTTATATGGGATAAACCGCATCCGGTGTATCGTCCAGCCTTGCGTGCATGGATATGCGCCGCCTTGTGGGGATGAACTTCGCTAGACTGAGAAAGGAGAAGGGCTTTACCCAAGAGCGTTTCGCCGAGACTTCTGGCTTCACACAGCAATATGTCAGTGACCTGGAGAGAGGCCGCCGCAATCCGACCGTCGTCACTCTGTTCCATCTGGCCTCGGCACTCGGGGTCACGCCGGTTGATCTTGTCGCCGACGCCGACGAAGCCGAGCCCGACTAACCCTTATCGTTCCTGATCGCGAGCCGGGCGCCAGCCCGGCGAGCGCAGTCTTGCTGCGGCCGCGCGGACCTCGGGACGCGCGGCCGAGCTTCGTGGTCGGATTGACAGAACCGCAGGGCCGGACGCCCGACCCTGCGGCGGCTGCTCATGCCGCTTTCAAGCGTTGCATTCCCTCGGCAAGCGTCCACAGCGCGCGGTTGAGCGTCACATTCTGGTCGATGCCGTTGATCGCGCGGGTCTGGCTGCGGCGGATGCGGCCTTCGGCGTTGCGCTTGCGGCCCTGTAATCCGCCACGAACCACATTCTCCTGAATGACGTTGAACGTCGTCCACAGGTTGTCGCCAACGTCTTCGCGGCGGCGCGGCTCGATGATCTGTTCGGGACGGAGCGGGCTTTCGTCCTCGCCATAACGCGCAACCAAGCTGACCTCGCCCAGCAACCGCCGCTCCTCGTCGGACAGCCGCACCTCCTTCATCGCCTCGCTGGCGTCGATCAGGCGCGGAAAGTCCTCGGCGACGGTGTAAACGCCCTCGATGATCTCGTGCTGGATGTTGCCCTTGTGCGGAACGCGGACCTCCTCGAACCGCTCACCTGCGATCATACTGTTGGTGCAAACGAAGCGCAGCATCCCGGCGAACATCTGATACGCGCTCGTGCCGTCGTGGCTGTTGACGATGATGACCTCGGCGGCCTCGGGCTTTCCGATCCCGTCATCCCGGCGGAGGCGAAGCATGTGCTTGGCGTGGCCGTGGCGGCTGCCGTCGCGCGGGACCGACTGGACGGCAAAGAACGGGAGCCATCCTTCCCGGCGCAGCCCCTCCACGATGTCGATGGTCGGCACATAGACATACCGCTCCGAACGGCTGTCGTGCGCCTCGCGGGCGAAGATGGATGGGACGTGGCGATAGAGCGCCTCGTTGTCGAGCGCCTCGCGCCCGCTGATCTGGTGGGCATTGCGGCCGAACCGGGTGGCGAGTTGGTGATACATGATCGGTTCCTTCCTTGGGCTTGGGTTTCCGCGCAGCGGGAAGCGCCGCGCTGAAACCCTGCCCGTCGGCGAGACCGGGGGTGCAACCGGAGTGGGCGGCTTCGCGGGGAACCGGCTGCACTGAGCGAAGCGAGGGAAGCTGGGCGGAAGCCGCTCCGAAGGGCGCTGGGGGCAGAGCCCCAAGCACCGCGCCGCGCGCGGCGCAGAAAGGATTCATTCGGCTCGCGCCGCTGGGCAGGAAAGGAAGCGATGGCAGGTGAGCAAGGTCAGCTCAAGGCGGAACGCTCCCACGCCACCGACGCGGAAGCCGTCAGACAGTCTTCCCGCGATTCTGTCTGATCGACGCTATGATGACGAACGAGATCGGGCGACGTTGGTCTTGTCCAGCGCCGCCCGGAGTCCGCGCGCGAGCTTGGTCGCCTCGTCATTCGCCCAGAAGTGCATGAAGAATAACCGCGGCTCGTCACCCAGCATGTGATTATGGAGCGCAGTCACCTCGATGCCGTTGGTGCGCAGAGCGCGAAGCACTGGATCGACCTCGGCAGCGGTCAGCACGAAGTCGCCCGTGATCGCCGCCCGGCCGGAGCCGGTCGGCTGAAAGTTGATTGCGGTCGCCGTCCCCATAGTCGCGGGGGCTGGCATAGTGCCGTCGCTCAGCTTCTCGGCTCGGGGGAACCCGAACTGATATACACCTCCGTTGGACTTGCCCTTGCCGCCCATGATGTTGTCGAGCGCGGCCGTGTCGAGATCGACACTGGCGTCTGCGGCCTTGGCGGGCAAGGTCATCGGCGTGCGGCTCTCGGATAGCGCCGACCGCAGGCTTGTCGCCAGGTTCCAAGGATCGCCGTGTCCGCTGACGTGCATGTACATGGTTGCAGGCGACGAGCGAAGCAGGTGGTTGTGGAGCGCCGTTACCGTGAAACCGGACGCGAGCAGCTTGCTCATGACCGGGTTCACCTCCTCGTGCGTCAGTACGAGGTCGCCCATGACCATCGCCTGGTCGCCCATCGGCATGAAGGCGAGCCAGGAGCCTAGCGCCAGCGCGGGCTTGATCGTCACGCCGTCGAGCTGAACATTCAAATCGGAGCGCGGAAACGAGTAGCGACGCACGCCGTCGGGCTGCGTTGTGCCACCCCGGCCAAGCCCCTCGTCCACCAGCGCCCACCTGTCGGCATTCGCTTGAATCGGGGTCGTCGGCGGGTTGGTCTGGGCCGCGGCAGGCACGGCGAGTGCTACCGCCAGCGGGAATAACAGTTGACGCAATGCTTCTCTCCTCAATCTCAAGTGGCAGGCCGGCATGGGAAGCGTTGGCGCAACGCCATCGTCGCGCCAGCGAGCCGGGGAAGGTTAGCCGCGTGCCGGTTGTTGGGCGCCCACGTTAAGAAGATGCGGCTCAGCTCACCCGACTGGACACCCCGGCCGCAAATGCCGGAAGCGTTTCCGCCGTTGCCGAAGGCGGAAAGCGTCTCGGCGGCGCCAGCGAGATAGGCTTCGCATCGACCGTTCACCTTTTTCGCCGCCTCGTCGACGCACATCCGATAGAATTGCGCCACCGTCTCATAGCGGGGCTGGGCCGCAGCGGGCGAGGCGGTGGCGATCGCTAACGCCAGACATGCCGGCATGGTGAACGTGCCTGGTCGAACGATGTGCATCGCGGTCTCCTCGCCCGTGGTTTAGTTCACGGCTCCAAACGATACAAGTATACGAATCGTTTCCTTGTTATGATACAGGTGCTGCATGGCTGACGATTTTACCCCAAGCGCCTGTGGCTGGTTGCTTCTAATCCCCCAACTCCCGGCCAAGCCTGCCTATCTACGCGTGCGGGTATGGAGGCGCTTGCAGGCGATCGGTGCGGCCCCGCTCAAGAACGCAGTCCACGCCCTTCCTAAGCGCGACGACACGCGCGCGCTGTTCGAGGAACTACGGGCAGAGATCACCGCCGGCGGCGGTGAGGCGCTTATCTTGGAGGCACGGCTTGCTAACGGGATGACGGACGCCGAACTTTGCGCCGTGTTCGATGCGGCCCGCGATGCCGACTATGACGAGCTGACGCGCGAGGCCCGCGACTTGCTCACTGGCGGGGAAGTCGCCGTGGCGGACGCCCGGCGGCTCCGGAAGCGCTTGGACGAGATCGCCGCCATCGACTTCTTCGGCGCGCACGGACGGCAAGCCGCACTGGCGACCATCGCCGACGCGGAACGGCGCGCCCACGAGCACCCGGACGTGAGCGGGCCGGGCGCGCCGGAATTGACACCTGCGGAGCTGAAGGGCCGCACTTGGGTCACGCGGCGGCATGTTCATGTCGACCGCATCGCATCCGCCTGGCTGATTCGCCGGTTCATCGACTCGGATGCCAGCTTCAAGTTTGTGGACGGCAAGGGCTATGCGCCCGAGCCCGGCGAGCTGCGCTTCGACATGGCGGACGCGGAGTTTACCCACGAGGGCGACCGCTGCACCTTCGAGACGCTGGTGCTCCGGACAGGGCTCGACGGCGACCAGGCGCTGCGCGCGCTCGCCGAGATCATCCACGATCTCGACATCGCGGACGGCAAGTTCGGCCGGCCCGAGGCGGCGGGCATCGCCGCGCTGATCAACGGCATCTGCGCGGGCACGGACGATGACGTGGAGCGGATCGCGCGCGGGTCAGGCGCGCTGGACGGCTTTCACGCGCATTTCGCTAAGCAACGTGGCGCATAAGGGAGCAGGTCATGGCGAGCATCGAACATCCCGCCCCCGCAAACGCCGTCGATGACGCTTGGCCGCCCGAGCAGACTTACATCGCGCTGTTCATACGCTTCCTGAAATTTGGCGCGATGGCCTTTGGCGGGCCGGTGGCGCAGATCGCGATGATCCGGCGCGAACTGGTCGACGAAGAGCGGTGGATCCCGAGCGATAGCTTCAACAAGCTGCTGGCGGTCATGCAGGTGCTTCCGGGGCCGGAAGCGCATGAACTCTGCGTCCATCTCGGCATTCGCGCCAAAGGGCGGCTGGGTGGGCTGCTCGCTGGGCTCGGTTTCATGCTGCCGGGCCTCGTCCTTATGCTCGCGCTCGCCTGGGCCTATACGCGGCTGCCAATCCAGGGGACGCTCCTCGGAGCGGCGTTCCTGGGCGTCCAGGCGGCCGTGATCGCAGTGATCGTGCGAGCGGTGCACCGGATCGGCGAGCATATCCTGCTCGACCCGTGGCTCTGGGCCGCGGCGATTGCGGCGGCGGTCGCCTCGCTCGTCGGCGTTAGCTTCTGGATTGTGCTCCCGGCGGCTGGCGCGGCCTACGCGCTGGGCTCGACCCGCCGTTACGTATTCGCCGCGACCGTGATCGCAGTTGCGGCCGGCATTGCGGCTTTAACCTGGACGGGCGGCTCTGGGGCCGCTGAGGAGGCGGTAGGGCTTGGGGAAACGACGCCAACGGCCGCAGCGCTGTTCTGGGCCGGGCTGAAGGGCGGCCTGCTGACCTTCGGTGGAGCCTACACCGCCATTCCGTTCATCCGGAACGACACGGTGGGCCGGGGCTGGATGACCGACGCGCAGTTCCTCGACGGGCTGGGTCTGTCCGGCATCCTGCCGGCCCCGCTCGTCATCTTCGCCACCTTCGTGGGCTTCGTGAGCGGCGGCTTGGCCGGCGCGCTCGCGATAACGGCCGGGATGTTCCTGCCCGCCTTCGCCTTCTCGCTCCTGCTCTACGAGCGGCTGGAAGCGGTGGCCGAGCACAAGCGGCTCCAGCTCTTTTTGGCGGGCGTTGCCGCTGGCGTGGTCGGCCTGATCGTGGTGACCGTCGTGGACCTCGCCCAGACCACGGCCGCGCGCACGCCGAACATGATCGCCAGCGCGCTCGTGTTCGCGGTCGCGCTGGCGATCATGTATCGTTGGAAGAACAAGCTCGCGACACCCGTCGTGCTGGCGATCGGGGCGACCATCGGCGCATTCGCTCTAAGTTAGGCGACGATGCATCTGCTGCGGATCAATGTCCTGATATCGCACCGACGTTGATCGGGGTAGAAGCGCGGCCAAGGACCGGTCGGGACTGAACTGAAGACGGCTTCCCGCAAGCTCGGTTCATCAGGCGAACACGCAAGCAACAGAAAACCTCTCGCCTGCATCCATATATCCGCTATGCTGGATATATGGATAATAAGTCGGCCATTGCTGCGCTGGGTGCGCTCGCGCAAGGCACGCGCCTGGACGTGTTCCGCCTGCTGGTGCGGCACGTACCGGACGGTTTGGCGGCCGGCGGAATCGCCCGCCAACTCGACGTGCCGCAGAACACCATGTCGGCGCACCTCAGCATTCTCGCGCGCGCGGGCCTGGTCCGCTCCGAACGGCGTAGCCGCTCGATCATGTACCGTGCCAATCTGGACGGCCTGCGCGCGCTGACGCTTTTTCTCGTCAAGGATTGCTGCGCCGGCGACGCCAGCGTCTGCGCGCCGCTGGTCGCCGAACTCGCCCTCTGTCGCTGAATGGGCGCCGGTTTATGCCCGTCGATATCGTCATCTACCACAATCCTGAGTGCGGCACGTCGCGCAACGTGCTGGGCTTGATCCGCAATGCCGGAATCGAGCCGCATGTGGTCGAGTATCTGAAAACCCCTCCCACCCGCGCGCTGCTGGTCGAGCTGATCGACCGCGCCGGGATCACACCACGCGAGCTGCTGCGCGAGAAGGGAACGCCCTATGCTGCGTTAGGTCTGGGTGAGGCTTCGCTGTCGGATGAGGAGCTGATCGACGCGATGGTGGCGCATCCGGTCCTCATCAATCGGCCACTGGTAGTCTCACCCTCGGGCGTGAAGCTCTGCCGACCCTCCGAAGCTGTGCTCGATCTGCTGCCTGCGCCGCAGCGGGGCGCATTCGCCAAGGAAGACGGAGAACTGGTGGTCGGCGCTTCCGGCCAGACTGTGCTCTGATGGCGACGCTTGCTTCGGAACAAATCCGCCCAGGCATGTCCACCTTCGAGCGCTACCTAACGCTCTGGGTCGCGCTGTGCATCGCCGTCGGCATCGGCCTGGGTTGGCTCGTGCCGGGACTGTTCGCCTCCATCGCAGCGGCGGAGGTCGCGCGCGTCAACTTGGTCGTCGCCGTGCTGGTCTGGCTCATGATCGTCCCCATGCTCCTCAAGATCGACTTCGGCTCGCTCGGGTCGGTTCGCCAGCACTGGAAGGGTGTGGGCGTCACGCTGTTCATCAATTGGGCGGTCAAGCCGTTCTCGATGGCGGCGCTGGGCACGTTCTTCATCGGTTGGCTATTCGCGCCGTTGCTCCCGGCCGGAGAAGGTCCGTCCTATATTGCCGGGCTGATCCTGCTCGCCGCCGCGCCCTGCACGGCGATGGTGTTCGTCTGGTCGAACCTTTGCGATGGCGAGCCGAACTACACGCTGTCCCAAGTCGCTTTGAACGACGTGCTGATGATCTTCCTGTTCGCGCCGCTGGTGGCCCTGCTGCTCGGCGTCGCGGCCGTGACGGTGCCCTGGGACACGCTGATGCTGTCGGTCGTGCTCTACATCGTCGTACCCGTCATTGTCGCGCAAGTGATCCGGCGCGGAGTGTTGGGAAGCGGGGGCAAGCCCGCGCTCGATCGGCTGCTCGCCCGCCTCGGGCCGGTGTCACTGGTCGCGCTGCTGGCGACGCTGGTGCTGCTGTTCGGGTTTCAGGGCGAACAGATACTCGCCCGCCCGCTGGTGATCGCGCTCCTGGCCGTCCCCATTCTCATCCAAGTCTACTTCAATGCAGGGTTGGCTTACTGGCTCTCGCGCCGATTCGGAGTTGCATGGTGCGTCGCGGCTCCCGCAGCGCTAATCGGCGCGTCCAACTTCTTCGAGCTGGCGGTCGCCGCCGCCATATCGCTGTTCGGCCTGAACTCGGGCGCGGCGCTGGCAACCGTGGTGGGCGTGCTGGTCGAGGTGCCGGTCATGCTCTCGGTCGTGGCGATCGTGAAACGGTCGCGGGGCTGGTATGAGCGGGGCGCGGTCGCCTGATGCCGCTTCGCCAGCTCTCCGACCCCGATCGGCTCCCTGCGCTCGATCTGCGCCATGCGATAAAACGGCCCGCCCTCGGCCTCGGCGCTGGCGATCCTCCGCTCCGAATCCTGCTGCTCTACGGCTCCCTGCGCGAGCGATCGTTCTCGCGGCTGTGCGTCGAGGAAGCGGCCCGCCTGCTGCAATTCTTCGGCGCGGAAATCCGCATCTATGATCCCTCGGCGTTGCCGTTGCCCGATCAGGTCGCTGGCGACGATCATCCCGCCGTTCACGAACTGCGCGAGCTGTCGATGTGGTCGGAAGGGCAGGTGTGGTGCTCGCCGGAACGGCACGGCCAGATCACCGGCGTGATGAAGGCGCAAATCGACCACCTTCCGCTGAACATGGGCGGGATGCGCCCCACGCAAGGTCGCACGCTCGCGGTCATGCAGGTGTCGGCCGGATCGCAGTCGTTCAACAGCGTCAACACGCTCCGGGTTCTCGGCCGCTGGATGCGGATGGTCACAATCCCGAACCAGTCGAGCGTCGCCAAGGCGTTCACCGAGTTCGACGACGCCGGGCGTATGAAGCCGTCCAGCTACTACGATCGGATCGTGGACGTGATGGAGGAGTTGGTACGGTTCACCGTGCTGCTGCGGCCGCACGCTGCTCAGCTTGTCGATCGCTATTCCGAGCGGAAGGAAACGGGAGTGCCGATCAATCCGGCAACCGATCTGTCGAGCATCGCCACGGCTCCGCAAGTGGCTGATCGTTCCTGACGCCCTCAAGATTCTCGCCTAATCTAGTGCAGCACGAACGCCCCGCTCGGTGAGCGGGGCGTCGTTGCCGGTCAGCGGGACCAGATGAGGGCGTATTCGCCGGCGGTGTCGGTTTCGACCAAGGTGGGATAGATCGGAGCCGGAAAGGTCGGATCGTCCAGCTTGACCACGATGTAGTCGCGGTTCTCGCGGCTGGTCTTCTTCCATCCGGCGCCGCACTCGACCGTTCCGACCGAGCAGCGGTAGTCGGGAGCCTTGTCGCTCTCCTTCTCGACTGGGCGAATCGTCGTCTTCGCCTTGAGGGTAAGGGTTGTGATGGTGCCCGTGAAGTTGCCATTGTCCGCCTTGGTGAAGGTGCCGATGGTCGCCATGTCAAAGTTCCTTTCGCTTTCGGGCCACGACCACCGCGGCCTCGATGGCGATCGGTGAAGCGGGGACGATCGGACGCGCACCGCTTGCGGCCGCAGCGCAGCGGAGGATGGCGAAGCGCGGCTTTTTTGCTTCGCGATGCAAAGCCGAAGGCGGCGGAAAAAAGCCGCGCGTCGCCGTTGCGCCAGGCCGGGCGAGGCGAAGCCGGCCCCGATTAGATCAAGCCAATCGAGAGGCCGTGTGGTGGTGACTCAGAGGGGATGGTGATGTCGGCAGACCCTCGGCATCAGCGATAAGTCGTCGGCATGGTCACGCGCGAGCACGTCGTGTTCATGGCGGAGAAGAGCTGGACCCGCACCTCGATGGGGAGCGAGCGCACAGGACGCGCAGTTTGGACGGGATGGCTTGCCGTTGCAACGGAAGGTGTCGATGCTCGCGAGGTTGCCCGATGGAAAGTAGGTCTTGCTGGATGCCAACGCCGCTCATCTATGTCGCCGCCGCGTTCGCGGAGATTGCCGGCTGTTTCGCTTTCTGGGCGTGGCTGCGCCTCGGCAAGTCGATTCTGTGGATCGTGCCGGGGCTGGCGTCGCTGGCGTTGTTCGCTTGGCTGCTGACGTTGGTGGACAGCGCGGCGGCGGGCCGAGCCTACGCTGCTTATGGCGGCGTCTATATCGCAGCCTCGCTGATTTGGCTGTGGTCCGTCGAGGGGCTGCGGCCGGACCGCTGGGATGCGATTGGCGCGGGGATCTGCCTGTTGGGAGCGAGCGTGATCCTGTTCGGGCCACGCACTGCCTGATCTTCGCGCGAGCCGGGCCGTGGCCCGGCGAGCGCGCCGTTACGAGCAATGACGATCGGCGGCGCGCCAGGCGCGGCCGATTTATGTCGGGGGGAAGAACCGGGACCGCTCGCGCGGCCCCGGTCCTGCGCCGCTATTCGGCGGCGACGGCGTAAGACGCTTCGCCGTCCTCCGCCTCGGCATCGGGTGCCTCCACTGTGGACGGCTGCTTCACGGCTTCCTCACTCTCGACCTCCACAGGCGACGGGTTCTCCGCCTTCACCGCTCCGGTTCGCAGACAAAAGGGCAACCAGCCGGTCCCGGATAGAAGCTGCTCGGCGGCTTGCGCCATGTCCGGCTTCTTCATGTCCGCGATGCGGCGGGCAGCGTCCTCGGAAACCGCTTCGGTCACGGCCTCAAGGATGTTCGCCTTGGTGATGCGGCCAAGGTAGCTCTCCACGGTTGGCGTCCAGTCCTTCGCCACGTCCAGCGCTAGGGCCGTCGCCAGCCTATCCGCCGTTTGCAGCGACCGGGGCTTGCGGTCCCAGGGCAAGCGAAGGGCATTGACCGTGCGGGACGCGCAATGCGCCAGCAACGCCAGCCGCTTCTCATCGTCCAGCCCGACGATGAAGTCCCAAAGGTCCGCCACGTCACGCGGCAACCGCTCGGCCCATGCCTCGCGCGCCTCGCTCGCCCGCGCCGCCAACGGGGTGTCCTCGATCCCGTCCGCGTGGCTGCCAAGCGGCGTCACAGTCGGACGAACCTCAAGGCAACCGGCCTCGGTGTAGCTGTAGAACAACTGCGCCGTAAGCGTGTGGGTCAAAGCGATCAGCGCCAAGTCGGGCCGTTCGCCAAGGGCAACGCGCAAGGCCAGCGTCCGATAGGCGGACAGGTCACGGGTGAGGCTGTCGGAAATCGGTTTGCCCGGTTCCTCGTCCTCCTCCTCGATCTCCTGCACGTCCTCGGCGCCGTCCTCGGGATGTTCGTCCTCCGGGGCGACCGCATCGCCTTCGGCCTCCGGCTCGGGCCGCGGGTCCGCCAGCGCCTCGTCCTCGGGCCGAACGAAACCGCGCTCGATCCGCGCCGCGCCGTCGTGATTGAGGATCACGAACAGGCCGCCGTTGGCGATCACCTTGGGGTCGTAGGCCGAACGCTGGGCGCTGATCGTGTCGATCTCGTCCGACTTGGCTTGCAGCTTTTCGGCCATGTCTTCCGGCATTTCGTCATACGACGAATAGCCTTCGGCGAGCGCGTCATGCTCGGCGGACAACACCTCCAACCGCGCCTCGTCCTCATCGGACAGGGCAATCGGCTCGGGGTAGAAACGCCCCATCCCGTGCGCATGGGGATAGTCGATATGCGCCTCGGCCCATTTCCAGCCCTCGGCCTGCACCTCGCCCGCGATTTCGCGCAGCTTTTCGACGGCGAGCATGTCGAGCAAGCCCGCATCCTCGAAGAACCCGCCACTGTCGTCGCTGAACAGGTCGCGGATGATGGTGCCGCCCGCCTCGACATAGGCGTCGATGCCGACGAACACCGCACGGCGATCACTGGCGGGGACGTTGCCAGCCGTCATGTCGCGGCGGATGATCCACGGCTCGCGGTTGTAATGCAGGTTCTCGAACACCTGCTCCTGCCGGGCGTGGTCCTCGGCGATGGCGAAGGCCATAAGCTGGTCGAGCGTCAGTCCGTTTTCCCGATAAACCTGCAACAGCTTGGGGCTAACCGCGCCAAGGCGAAGCCGCTGCTTCACCACAGAAGCCGGCACGCCGAACCGTGCGCCGATCTCCTCCGCGCCCCAGCCTTTGTTCTCGGACAGCTCGCGGAACCGCTCGAACTGATCGGCCGGGTGCATGGCTTCGCGGGTGACGTTCTCGTCCAGGCTGATCTCGGCCGGGTCGTTCTCGGTGTCGAGATAGCAGCGGATCGGCTGCGACCTCTTGATCTGCTTGCGCTTGGCGCGAAGCAACTGCGCCAGCCTGCGGCCCTCGCCAGCGGTAACGAGATATGCGCCGGTCGGCGTACCGTCCTCCCGAACCTCGGGCTCGATTACAAGGTTCTGGATCATCCCCTTGTGCTGGATGCTCGCGGCGAGCGCCTCGATCACGGCTTCGCTATGCGGCACCTTGCGGGCGTTCTTGGGCGACTTCCGAAGCTTGTTCAGCGGCACGAAAATCTCGACGCCGGACACGGGCTCGGCGGCAGTGGTTTGGGTAACAGCGTTCATCGCACTACTCCTTCTAAAACCACACACACCCCGGAATGGGGTGGGCGGCGAAAGAGCGACCGGCAGGCCTGCCGACGGAGCCGGGCTGCACCCGTAGGGCCGAAACGAAGTGGAGGACGCGCTAACAGCGCGTTGCGGCCCGGCGCGGCGGGCCTAATGGAAGCGATCGCCCACCCCATCACGGGGAGTGCAACGACCGTTCACGCGATCGGGCCGGCGCAGCCCTGGCCCGATCTCCGCAGCTCGGAACGACGTGAATCCGCCAGCGGATTCGCCGAACGGCGCGGAATGCGCCGTCCCGCCATGGCGATCGTCACCGGCACGGACGAGACCCGCCAGGGGCTCGTTCGGAGCGAAGCGGAGATAGAGCGGCGGTCCCGAAGGGAGGCGCCAGATGCTTGGGCAGCTACGGCACCCGCCTAGATCGAGATCCGGCATCGCTTCATGCAGATCTTGCTCTTTCCCGCCTAGTTGACACCTCTACTTTGTGCTGATGTCCTCCAAGCTCCTCGCCGCCGACTTGCCGGCCGACCAATCCCCTGGGCGGAGATCGACAGCGTGAAGCGCCGGGCTAAGCACCGGCTCCGCGGTTGGGCGCAGGGGCTTACCTTCCCGCTCTTGGACACGAAGGCAGCAGAGCCCAAGCGTCGCCGCAAGGACGACGTTCCCATCACCGTAACCGACGATTGGCCCGAGAACGTACCGATCGGGGACGATGAGTTGCGCATGATCGAGGGCTATATGCGAAGCGAGTTGGATGAGCTGTTCGGTCCGCTGCCCTGAGCGCCGACCTTGAGATTCCACGCATCATCGACTAACATGCTGTCATTGACTTATGGAGGTCAGGATGGCCGTGATGACGATCCGAAACATCGACGATGTGATCAAGAAGCGGCTGCGGGTCCGCGCCGCGACCAATGGTCGCTCGATGGAAGATGAGGCGCGGGACATCCTGCGCTCCGCGCTGTCGACGGATGAACCGCGCCCGCGCAATCTCGCGCTCGCAATCCACGAGCGGTTCGGGGCGCTGGGCGGAGTCGACATTCCGGCGGTGCCGCGTGAAGCCATCCGGGCGCCGGTGGACTTCGGCGAATGATCGTCCTCGACACGAACGTCATTTCCGAGCTGATGCGGCGCGAACCCGATGCCGCAGTCATGGCTTGGCTCGGCGAACAGCCGATGGCGGGTGTGTTCACGACGACGCTGACCCAGGCGGAGATCTTTTACGGCTTGGCGCTGCTGCCCGCAGGGCGCCGCCGCGACACGCTGATGGCGGCCGCGCGGCCGATGTTCGAGGTCGACCTCGCCGGGCGCGTGCTTCCCTTCGATACGGAGGCCGCCTTAACTTATTCCGATATCGCGGCAGGGCGCCGAAGGGGCGGTAAACCGATCAGCCAGATCGACGCGCAAATCGCCGCCATCGTCCGCTCGCGCGGCGCTCGACTGGCGACTCGCAATGTCTCCGATTTCGCCGACTGCGGCATCACGGTCGTCAACCCGTGGACCGAGAGATGAAGAGCGCCGCCGTCTGCTCTTATCTGTGCTACCCGGCCGAGAAGACTTTGCGCAAGGTGGGCGCGAGCGGCAACCTGTCCGCATGGCCGCGTCAAGCAAGCTCCGTCGCCGAACGCCGCGTCATCCTGCGCTTTGCCCGGATGACTTGCTCGACTACACTCAGTTGCCGTCACGCAGTGTTCGGTTTCGCGCCGGGCGACCGCCCAAGGACGATCTTTCGACCTGGAGTGTCACCGACGACTGGCCGGAGCGCGTGCCAGTCACGAGCGTCGAGGTGGACGTGTTCGAGGCGTGGTTCGGCGAGGTCTTCGACGAGCTGTTCGGGCCGTGCCAATGACGTGAGGAGCCTGCCATGACCGTGCCGGTGCGCGCCGCCCTTTACCTGCGCGTTTCGACGGCGCGGCAGGCGGAGCACGACGTCTCGATCCCCGATCAGCGCAAGCAGGGCGAAGCCTATTGTCTCTCGCGGGGATTGGAATTGGTCGACACTTTCGTCGAGGCGGGCGCGTCCGCCACCAACGATCGCCGACCCGAGTTCCAGCGGATGATCGAGGCTGGAACGAGCAAGCCCGCGCCATTCAACGTCGTCGTGGTCCACAGCTTCTCGCGCTTCTTCCGCGATCACTTCGAGCTGGAGTTCTATGTCCGCAAGCTGGCCAAGAATGGCGTAAGACTGCTCTCGATCACCCAAGAAATGGGCGACGATCCGATGCACGTCATGATGCGGCAGATCATGGCGCTGTTTGATGAGTATCAGTCCAAGGAGAACGCCAAGCACGTCCTGCGCGCCTTGAAGGAGAACGCACGGCAGGGCTTCTGGAACGGCTCGCTGCCGCCGATCGGCTACCGCGTGGTCGCAGCCGAACAGCGAGGCGCCAAGATCAAGAAGAAGCTGGAGATCGACCCGCTCCATGCCGACACGGTGCGGCTGGCGTTCCGGTTGGCGCTGGAGGGTGATGGCACGTCTGGGCCGATGGGCGTCAAGACAATCACCAAGCATCTCAACGAGCGCCGCATCTTCACCCGCGATGGCGGGCGCTGGGGCATCGGAACGGTGCATCGAATGCTGACCCGTCCGACCTACGCTGGCCGACACGAGTTCAACAAGCGAGGCAAGTCGAAGGAGCTGAAGCCTGCCGGAGAGGTGATCGCCGTCGAGGTGCCGCCGATCATCGACCAGGCGACGTTCGACGCGGTGCAAGCACATCTACGTTCGCGGAGCCCCAAGGTGGCGCATCCGCAGGTCGTCGGCGGCCCCACGCTGCTGACCGGGCTGATCCATTGCGGCAAGTGTGGCGGAGCGATGACCATCCGCACTGGCAAGGGCGGGCGCTATCGCTACTACACCTGCTCGGCCAAGGCGCGACAGGGACCGATCGCTTGCGAGGGCATGACCGTGCCGATGGAGAAGCTGGACGATCTGGTCGCCGGCCACCTGGAAAAACGGCTGCTCGATCCCGATCGGCTGGAGGACGTTCTATCGGCAGTCCTGGATCGCCGACAGGACCGATCCGACCGACGCCGCGACCATATCGCCGAGCTGAACAAGCGCGCTGCCGAGACCGAGTTGCGCTTGAAGCGACTCTACGACGCCATCGAGAGCGGAGTCGCCGATCTTGACGACCCGGCTCTGAAGGATCGCATCGATGGGTTGAAGGCGACCCGGGACCAAGCACGGGCGGATGCCGAGCGCGCATCGGCGTTGCTGCAAAGCTCGGCCCAGCAGGCGGTCACACCCATGATGCTCCGCAAGTTCGCGTCGACAGCGCGGCAACGCATCCACCTGGAAGGCGGCGGCTACCGTCGCGACCATCTTCGCGCGCTCGCCCAGCGGGTAGAGGTCGACAAAGGCGAAGTCCGGATCAAGGGCTCGAAGAGCAACCTGCTGCGCCTGCTCGTCGCTAACGGCGAAGGCACGGCGGTGGCTGGCGTGCCCAGCGTTATACCGAAGTGGCGGAGCGGGAGGGATTCGAACCCTCGATACGCTTTTGACGTATACTCACTTTCCAGGCGAGCGCCTTCGACCACTCGGCCACCGCTCCGCATGCCAGGAACGCGCTGCCCTAGTGGCTTGCGGCGATCATCGCAAGCGTTGCGCGCAACCGGCCGTCGTGCCAGCCTGCGCGCCATGCTGACGCTCGCTCTCGCGCTCGCCCTTCAGGCCACTCCTGCCGCGGCACCCAAGCCGTCCGATCCGCTGCCCGCGGACTGGAAGCCGGTGCCCGACGACGAGCTGCTGGTGATGACGCTTGCGGACGACCGGCGCGTCTATATCCGCCTTGCCCCGCGCTACACGCCGGTGCACGCCGCCAACATCCGCAAGCTCGCCGCGGCGCGCTGGTGGGATGGCGAGAGCGTCTATCGCGTCCACGACAATTATGTCGTGCAATGGGGGGATCCGACCGAGAAGAAGCCGCTGCCCGCGGGCGTGATCGCGCAGCCGCCCGCCGAATATGACTGGCCGGTCTATGATGCGGTGACGAAGCTTACCCGCAGCGACCCCTATTCGACCGCCACGGGCCACAGCGCCGATGGCTGGCCGCTCGCCACCGACGGCAAGGTCGCCTGGCTTCCGCATTGCTACGCCATGGTCGGCGTGGCGCGCGATCTGGCGCCCAGTACCGGGAGCGGCGGCGATCTCTATGCGGTAATCGGCCATGGCCCACGCCATCTCGACCGCAACATCGCGATCGTCGGCCGCGTGCTCGAGGGGATCGAGCATCTCTCGTCGCTGCCGCGCGGCACCGAAGGCGGGCTTGGCCTCTACAAGGACAAGCGCCAGCACGTGCCGATCGTCAGCGTCCGCCTCGCCAGCGACCTGCCCGCCGCGGAACGCCCGCATTTCCAGTATCGCGCCGCGGACAATGCGCGCTTCGCGGCATGGGTGAAGGCGCGCGAGAATCGCGAGCCGCCCTTCTTCAACCTGCCTTCAGGCGGCGCCGATATCTGCAATGCGATGCCGCCGGTGCGCCGGACGCCTTAGCGCCCGACCCAGTCGGCAACCTGCCCCGCAACCTGATTGGCCGCGCGGTTGAGCGCGGTCCCGGCGGATGCCGCATCGATCGCGGCGACGGGCACGCGCGCCTCGAAGCGGCGGCGCTCGAAAGCCTGCGGTGCGCGAGCGCCATTGGCGTCCGCAGGGCGATCGCGCGCCAGCGTCGCGTCGAACGTCACGACAGCCTCATTGGTCGTGGCGTCGATCCCGAAGGTGCGCAACTCGCCGCTAAGCCGCGCGCCCGGATCGGAGAAGGATTGGCGCAGGCTGAGCACGACCCGTCCGGTCCGCGCCGAAACCGTATCCGACAGGAGCCGCGCGAACAGGCGGCTGGGCGGCTCGACCCAGTGCGCGTCCTTGAGATAGGCAATGTTGGTCGCGTTCGACTGCACCGGCACCCGCGCCACCGCCAGCTCCTGCGGCACGTTGAGCGCGGCGATGCTGATCGACCTGGCAGTCGCCGAGCTCACCGTTTCGCCCACCGCGATCGACGCGTCGGGGGTGAGGGTGAGCAGCGACGGGGGCGCCTCGGCGCCGAAGCGGATGCAACCGCCCAAGGCCAGCACGAGCGCGAGAGGGGCGAGCTTTTTCATTGTCATGCTCACTTCTTTCTGGGTTCATAGTCGGGCAGCTTGGGTCCGCCGATCAGCGATCCGGCGCCGCCGCGATCAACCTTCTCGGCCACCGACTGCAGCGCGATCGCCATCTGGCGCAGGTCCTGGATCAGCTGGTTCACCTCGGGGATGGTCTGCGTCGAAACCTGGTCGAGCCCCGCATCGGCCTTGCCCAGCGTGCGCTCCAGCGCCTTCATGCTGCCGTCGGCCGAGGCGATCGCCTTGCGCAGATCCTTCATCGCCGGGCCGACCTCGTTCGCCAGCACCTGATCGGTCGTGCCCGACAGCTTTCCGATCTGTTCGGCCGCGAAGCCGGCCTGCTTCACCGTGTTGCGCAGCTCGCCGATCGCGGCGCGCAGGTCGGGCGCACCCTTCGCGAGCTCAGCGGTCATCTTGTCGGTATTCTCGAGGATGCCCGCGATCGACGCCTGATTGCGGTCCGACAGCAACTCGGTCAGCCGCTCGGTCAGCGTCGACAGCCGCTCGAGCAGCCGCGGCGCAGTGTTGAGCAGCGCGCCGAGCCCGCCCTGCTTGGTCGGGATCACCGGCACGCCGAGCGGGCAGACGCTGCGCGGATTGACCTCGGGGCACTCGATCGCCGGCGCGCCCTTGACCGCGCCGTCGAGCTGGATCTGGCTGACCCCGGTGAAGCCCACGCCCTGGATGGTCGCGGTGGTACCCTGAAGGATCGGCACTTCGCGGTTCACCGCGATCCGCACGCGCACCAGGCTGGGGTCGGGCGGGAACAGCGCGATCTCCTTGACCTGCCCCGCCGGCACGCCCGAAAAGGCGACCGACGATCCCTTGGCGATGCCATCGACCGCCTGCTTGAAGAAGATGTCATACTCCTTCTCCGCGGCGGTGTTGAGCCGCGCGAGCCACACGGTGAACAGCGCCAGCACGGCGAGCAGGATCAGTACCACCGCACCGACCAGCACATGATTTGACCGGGTTTCCATCTAGTGCCTCATGTCGCCCTGGCCTCCGCGCGTTCCACGCTGCTGACTGCGGCGCGGCCGCGCGGGCCGTTGAAATATTCCTGGATCCAGGGATGATCCAGCGCGAGCAGTTCGTCGATGGTGCCGACCGCGATCACGTGCTTGTCCGCCAGCACCGCCACCCGGTCGCAGATCGCATAGAGCGTGTCGAGATCGTGGGTGATCAGGAACACCGTCAGCCCAAGGGTGCGCTGCAATGCCAGGGTCAGCTCGTCGAACGCCGCCGCGCCGATCGGGTCGAGCCCCGCCGTCGGCTCGTCGAGGAACAGCAGTTCGGGGTCGAGCGCCAGGCTGCGGGCAAGGCCCGCGCGTTTCTTCATGCCCCCCGACAGCTCGGCCGGGTATTTCGGCCCGGCATCCGACGGCAGCCCGGTCATCACCACCTTGTACGCCGCGATCTCGTCGAGCAGCGCCTGGTCGAACGCCGGGTAGAATTCCTTGAGCGGAACCTGCACATTCTCGGCCACGGTCAGGGTCGAGAACAGCGCGCCGCCCTGGAACAGCACGCCCCAGCGCTTGCGCAGCTCGATCGCCTCCTCGGTATTGAGATGCTGCACATCCTCGCCGAACACTTCGATCGATCCGGCATCGGGCTCCTGCAGGCCGATGATCGAGCGCATCAGCACCGACTTGCCGGTGCCCGATCCGCCGACCACGCCCAGGATTTCGCCCTGCCGCACGTCGAGGTCCAGCCCCTCGTGCACCACCTGCTCGCCAAAGCTGTTGCGCAGGCCGCGCACGCGGATGACCGCCTCGCCATCGAAGATCGGCCCAGTGGAACCGGGGTTCATCAGTTCCACCCCACTTCGGTGAAGAACACGGCGAAGAATGCGTCGAGCACGATCACCAGGAAGATCGCCTGCACCACCGCGGTGGTGGTGCGCGTGCCGACCTGTTCGGCGTCGCTCTCCACCTGCATTCCCTGATAGCAGCCGGCGATGGCGATGATCGCGGCGAACACCGGCGCCTTGACCAGCCCGACATAGAGATCGGTGATCGGAACCACCTCACGCAGCCGCTGGACGAAAGTGATTGGCGGAATATCGAGCGAGATCCAGCAGAGCAGCCCGCCGCCGATCATCGCGATGACCGATGAGTAGAAGCCGAGCAGCGGCAGCATGACCACCGCCGCGATCACGCGCGGCAGCACCAGTGCCTCCATCGGATTGACGCCGATGGTGCGCATCGCGTCGATTTCCTCGGTCAGCTTCATCGTGCCGAGCTGCGCCGCAAAGGCCGATCCCGATCGTCCGGCGACCATGATCGCGGTCATCAGGATGCCGAGCTCGCGCAGCGTCAGCCGCCCGAGCAGGTTGATCGTGTATACCTCGGCACCGAACTGGCGCAGCTGCACCGCCCCCTGTTGTGCGATGACGATGCCGATCAGGAAGCTCATCAGGCCGATGATGCCGAGCGCGGTCACGCCCACCACCTCGAACCGGTGGACGGTGGCGTGGAAGCGGAAGCTGCGCGGGTTGAGCAGCACGCGGCCGAACGCCATCGCGGTCGCGCCCATGAAGCCGAGCAGGCCGTACAGCGTCCGGAACGCCTGAATCACCGCCTCGCCGATCTCGGCGAGCAGGCGCTTGAAGGTGCCGAGCTGGCCCGGGCGCATCTCGACCGGCCGGTCGGCGCCCGCGACCTGATCGAACAGATGCTGCGAATCCGTGCCCAGCCCCGAGACCGCCGCGTCGTGATCGCGCGCGAAGCGATGGATCAGCCAGGCGCCGACCGTGTCGATCCGGTCGATCCCGCTCATATCGAGCCGCGCGACGGGCCCGTTCACTGCGGCAAGCCGCTCGGGCAGGTCGCCGATCGAACGCAGCGACAGATTGCCGCTGAAGCGGAGCGTGCCCCCATCGGCCGCATCGTGCTGGAAGTCGGCTGGCGCGCTCATCCGCTCATCCATGGTTTATTCGGGCTGGTACGGCAAGCACTTGCCTTTACAGATGTTTCGTCTCCGACCCAATCCCGGAAGCGCGCTGAAGGTTCCGATGCGAAGTGTTGCAATTTATGACATGGACAAGACGATCACGCGAAAGGCGACCTGGACGCCCTTCCTGATCCACGCCGCGATGGCGCGTGCGCCCTGGCGGCTGGCGCTGCTGCCCGCTGCCGGAATCGCATCGCTCCTGTACCTCGCCAGGGCGATCGACCGCGCCCGGCTCAAGGAAGTCACCCACCGGTTGATGCTCGGCCGCACCATCCCGCCCGCCGATCTGGAAGCGGTGGCGCAGGCTTTCGCGGACAGCGTCGCTGCGTCCAACATGTTCGCCGACGCACGCAAGCGAGTCGAAGCCGATCGCGCAGCGGGCTGGGAGCCGGTGCTCGCGACCGCGAGCCATGGCTATTACGCCCGTGCGATCGCCGCGCGGCTCGGCATCGCCCAGGTGATCGCGACCGAGGCACGGCGCGACGCGGACGGCAACGTCCTCGCCGGGATCGAGGGCGAGAATTGCTACGGCCCGGCCAAGCTCCGGCTGATCGAGGCATGGATGGCGCGCGAAGGGCTCACCCGGAGCGATCTCCGCATCCGCTTCTACAGCGATCATGTCTCCGACGCACCGGTACTCGAATGGGCGGACGAGGCGTTCGCGGTCAACGCGCATGGACCGTTACGGCGGCTGGCCGCAGCGAGGGGCTGGACCGTGCTGGATTGGGAGGGGTGAGCATATGGATTCTTCAGTGAGCAGCCTCTGGCAGCGCTATCGCGACACGAACCCGTCTGCGCCGGCGGAAGCATCCGCCGTCTTCCATTTCTGCGACAATCAGGAGGACGCCGATATCTGCGCCGACCTCGTCGCCGCGGGACGCAAGCGCGCGACCGCCTCCTCGCTGGCCGAGCTTGAGAACGCCGGGCTGCCGCTGCCGAAGGCAGGGGACTATTCGATCATCACCGGCTGGAACGGCGAGGCACGCGCGGTGATCCGGACCATTTCGGTCGACATCCGCAGGTTCGCCGACGTCGATGCGGACTTTGCGCGCACCGAAGGCGAGGGCGACCTGACGCTTGAATGGTGGCGCGCCGCCCACCGGGCCTATTATGAGCGCGTGCTGGCGGGCAGCGGCTACACCGTCGACGACGATCTGCTGATCGCGTGCGAACGATTCGAGGTCGTGCTGCTGGCCTGAGCCTGCCCCTACAGCACCGTGTGCAGCGTGTGGATGACGAGGCCGACCAGTCCCCCGACCAGCGTGCCGTTGATGCGGATATATTGCAGGTCCTGCCCGACCGCATTCTCCAGCCGCCCGGTGATCGTGCGCGCATCCCAGCCGCGCACCGTGTCGGACACCAGCCGCACGATGCCGTCGCCATAATCGGCGGCGGTGCCTACCGCGGCACGGCGGACGAAGCGGTTGATCATGTGCGCAAGCCGCGGGTCGCTCTGCAACGTCGTTCCCAGCTGGCGCAACGCGTCGCCAAGCTTGCCGGCCAGCGCCGCGTCGGGATCGCGCGCCACCCGCAACAACGCCGCGCGGCCCTGTTCCCACATCCCTTCGATCCAGCGGGCGAGTGCGGGATTGTCGAGCAGGTCGGCCTTGAATTCCTCGACCTTCATCCGCGTCGGAATGTCGAACTGGAGGTCGAAGGCAAGCTTCTCCAGCCCCTCCTCGACCTTGGCGCGCAGCGGATGGCCGGGGTCTTCGGCGACGTCGGCGACGAGCTTGTAGAGGCCGTCGATGATCGCGTTGGCCAAAGTCTCGTCTAGCCCCGTCCAGCGCATGATCGTGCCGGCGCGCTCGTGCACCATCTTGCGGATCAGCGCTTCGTTCTGGTCCACCACCTTGGCGAGCCAGCGCAACGTGCCGTCCATCAGCGGGGTATGGCGGCCCTCGGCGATGGCGGCGCCCAGCGCCTGCCCCATCAGCGGGGCGATGTCGGTCTGGCGCAGGCGGGTTGCGACGGCGCTCTTGATCATGCCGCCAAGCTGTTCCTGATCGAGCGATTCGAGCAGGCTCGCCGCCATGCGCGATGCGCCGCGGCGCAGGCGGCCCGAACTTTCGGGGGGTTGCGCCAGCCATTTGCCCGCCGCGCCTGCGACATCGACCCCGCTCATCCGCCGCGCGACCACGCGCGGCACCAGGAAATTGTCGCGCAGGAAATTGGCGAGCGCGGTGGCGATCCGTTCCTTGTTGCGCGGGATGATGGCGGTGTGCGGGATGGGCAGGCCGAGCGGATGACGGAACAGGGCGGTGACCGCGAACCAGTCGGCAAGGCCGCCGACCATCGCCGCCTCGGCAAAGGCCCGGACGAACCCCGCGGCCGGATGGACCGGCTCGTACTGCCGCGCCGCGAGATAGACCGCGGCCATCGCCACCAGCAGGCCGGTCGCGATGAAACGCATGCGCCGCAAACCCGGCGGAGCGGGCTCGCGGCGCAAGCGGCCATTGAGCAGGGGGGCGGCGCGCGCGCGGCCCGAAAACGCGCGGGGAGACGGGTTCATGCCCGTAACAATCCCCCCGCGCGCAATTGGTTCACTCGGCAGGCTGGGTACCCTCCCCGCCCTGATGGCCAAGACGGCCCTGCTGCTCGATCGCGGCGCCGCCCTGCGGGCCATGCTCGTCGCCGGGGGTGTAGGTGAGCAGACGGCGGCGCAGGCGCGGCCCCATCCACTTCTCGACCCCGATCGCCAGGCTGAAGCTTGCCGGAACGATCAGCAGCGTCAGGATGGTCGACAGGATCAGGCCGCCGATCACGGTGACGCCCATCGGCGCACGCCAGGCAGCATCGCCCGACAGCGCGATCGCGGTCGGCACCATGCCGGCCACCATCGCCACCGTGGTCATCACGATGGGCTGGGCGCGCTTATGCCCGGCGTCGGCGATCGCCGTCATCTTGTCGACGCCCTTCTCCATCTCCTCGATCGCGAAGTCGATCAGCAGGATCGAGTTCTTGGCGACGATGCCGAGCAGCATCAGGATGCCGATATAGACCGGCATCGAGATCGGCTGACCCGCGATCCACAGCGCCAGCAGCCCGCCCAGGGGGGCGAGCAGCAGCGATCCCATGTTCACCAGCGGCGAGACGAAGCGGCGATAGAGCAGCACCAGCACCGCGAAGACGAGGAAGATACCCGCCACCACCGCGATGATGAAGTTCTGGATCATCTCGGCCTGCCATTTGGCGGCGCCGACCTCGAGCTTGCCGACGCCGAGCGGCAGGTTCTTCATCGTGGGCAGGGCGTCGATCTGCTTCATCGCATCGCCGCTGACCACGCCGGGGGCAAGGTCGGCACCGATCATGATGCGGCGCTGCTTGTTGATCCGGTCGATGCGGGTCGGACCCGCCCCGAAGCCGATATCGGCGACGAGGCTGAGCGGCACCGATCCGCCCGACTGGGTCTGCACGGGCAGATTCTGGATCGTCGACAGCTTGGCGCGCGCATCCTCTTCCAGCGCGACGCGGATCGGGATCTGACGGTCCGAAAGCGAGAAGCGCGCGCTGTTCTGATCGATATCGCCCAGCGTCGCGATGCGGATCGCGCTCGAGAGCGCGGCGGTGGTGACGCCGAGATTGGCGGCGAGATCCATCCGCGGACGGATCACGATCTCCGGCCGCTGAAGATCGCCCGACACGCGCGGCGCAACGATGATCTTGAGGCCTTCCATCTCCTCGACGATCTTCTGCGCGGTGCGGGTCAGCAGCGCCGGATCCTCGCCGCCCAGCGTGATCGTGAGCGCGCGGCCCGATCCGCCCCAGCCCTGCTGGTTGCGGAACGACACGCGGGCGTCGGGGATGGCGGCGAGCGCGGGCGTCATGCGGCGCTCGAACTCGTCGCTCTTGAAGTCGCGCTCGTCGGCCAGCATCGCGGTGACGCGGCCGTTGCCGACGAATGCACGCGAATAGGTGTTCTCGACGCCTTCCTGCGCGGCGAGCAGATCGCGGACGCGATCGACCACCGCCTTGCTCTGCTCGAGCGTGGTGCCGGGCACCATCTCGATCGTCGCGGTCACCGCATCCTGGTCCAGATTGGGCTGGAAGGTCTTGGGCAGGATGGCGAAGAACATCACCGTCAGCGCGAGGCTGACAATGCCTCCCACGATCGCCGACCACCGGTGACGCAACGTCCAGTGCAAAATCTTCATATACTGGTCCATCATCCACCCTTCCCCATGGGTGGCGTGACCCTTCGCCTTGAGGAAATAGGCGGCGATCATCGGCGAGATAAGGCGCGCGACGGCAAGGCTCATCAGCACCGCCGCGACGACGGTGAGGCCGAAATTCTTGAAGAACTGGCCCGAAATGCCCGGCATCATGCCGACGGGCAGGAACACCGCGACGATCGACATGGTGGTCGCGACCACCGCGACGCCGATCTCGTCGGCCGCGTCGATCGATGCCTGATAGGCGGTCTTGCCCATGCGCATGTGGCGGACGATGTTCTCGATCTCGACGATCGCGTCATCGACCAGCACGCCCGCCACCAGGCTGAGCGCGAGCAGCGTCATCTGGTTCAGGTTGAAGCCGAGCAGCTCCATGAAGAAGAAGGTCGGGATCGCCGAGAGCGGGATTGCGAGGCCGGAGATCAGCGTGGCGCGCCAGTCGCGCAGGAACAGGAACACCACGATCAGCGCGAGGACCGACCCCTCGATCAGCGCCCACAGCGCGGATTCATACTGGGATTCGGCATATTCGGTGTTGTTGAACAACACTTCGAAACGCACCTTGGGATTGCGCTCCTGAAGTTGCTTGAGCTTCTTTTCCGCCTCGTGGAAGACCGCGACATCCGACGCGCCCTTGCCGCGCTTGATGTCGAAGGCAAGCACTTGCTGCCCGTTCCATTCGGCCGAGCTGCGCAGCTCGGCATAGAGATCCTTGACCTGGGCGATGTCGGACAGGCGCACGGTGCGGCCGCCGCCGATCGCGATCTGGGTCTGGCCGAGCGCGTGCGCATTGGCAGCGTTGCCGAGCACGCGGACCGACTGTTCGGTACCCGAAATCTCCGCGCGCCCGCCCGCCGCATTGAGGTTCACCTGGCGCAGCTGCTGGTTCACCTGACTCGCGGTGAGCCCATAGGACTGGACCTTGGCGGGATCGAGGATCACGCGGATCTCGCGGCTGACGCCACCGACGCGATCGACCGCGGTCAGGCCGGAAACCGACAGCAGCTCCTTCGCCACCGTATTGTCTACGTACCAGGAGAGCTCCTCCATCGTCATGTCGGTGGCGATGGCGGTGAAGCTGGCGATGTCGTTGTCGGTGGTGTTGGCGCGGAACACCTGAGGCTCGAGAATGCCGTCGGGCAGGTCGCCGCGAATCTGGTTGATCGCTTCGCGCACATCGTTGACCGCACGGTCGATCGGCGTCCCGATGTCGAGCTGGATGACCGTGGTCGAGTTGCCCTCGGTCACGTTCGATTCGATCTGGTCGATCCCCTGCAATGCACGCACGGCAGACTCGACGCGCTGGGTGATCTGCGTCTCGAGCTCGGTCGGCGCCGCGCCCGGCTGGCTGATCGTGACGATCGCGATCGGGAAATCGATATCCGGATCGTTGTTCACATCCATCCGGAAGAAGCTGACGAAACCCGCGATCGTCAACGCGATGAACAGCACGATCGGCGGAACCGGGTTCCGGATCGACCAGGCCGAGATGTTGCGAAAGCCCATGATCTAGTCCTTAAGTCCGCGTCACCGCTGCAGCTTCGTCAGGTTCGGCTTCACCTTCTGCCCCGGATTGAGGAAGGCGCCCGCGGTCAGCACGACACGCTCGGTGCCCTGCAGGCCGCTGGTAATCGCCACGCCGGCGTCGGAAACGTCGCCGGTGGTGATTGCACGGCGCTCGGCCTCGTCCTTGGCATTGAGGATATAGACGAAATTGCCCTTGGAATCGCTCTGGATCGCCGATTGCGGCAGCATCGGTGCAACCTCGCCGCCCGAATGAATGCTCGCGCTGGCGAAACCGCCGGGGCGAAGCGCCTTGTTGTAGGGCAACGCGACGCGCGCGATGCCCTGGCGCGTCTGCGGATCGATCACCGGCGAAACCTGCCACACCTGGCCAGCGAACTTCTCGGCAGTGCCGACCGGCGTCACATCGACGCGCGCACCAACCGGAACGCGCTGCAGATCGGCTTCGCTCAGCTGCACGCGCATCTCGAACTGTCCGCCCTGCGCGACCCGGAACAGCGTGCCCGAACCCGCGCTGACGATCTGCCCCGGCTCGACCGTGCGCGTCAGGACCAGTCCGGCCGCAGGCGAACGGATATCGAGCCGGCGGTTGCGCGCGGCGGTTTCCGAATGCTGCGCCTGGGCGACACGGACGCGCGCCGCCGCGGCATCGCGGGTTGCGGTCTTGCGATCGATATCGGCCTTGGAGACGAAGCCGCGCGCGACGAGCTGCTTGGCGCGGTCGAGCTCGGCCTGCGCGATGCCGAGATCGGCCTGCGCGACGCGGATGTTGGCAGCCTGCGACTGCGCAGTCTGCGACTGGACCGAACGATCGACGGTCGCGAGCACCTGTCCGGCGGCGACCCAGTCGCCAGGCTCGACCAGCACGCGCGTTACCTCGCCCCCTTCGCCCGCAACGCCGACCGGCATTTCGCGGCGCGCCGCGAGCGAGCCGGTGCCGCTGATCACGCGATCGACTTCCTGACGACCGGGGACGGCGACACTCACCACCGGAAGCTGGCGTCCACCGCCCTCACCCCCGGCGCCCTTGGCAGCCGCGGCGGCCTTCTCGCCATCTGCCTTGCCGGAGGCGAACGCAAACCAGGCGCCAGCGAGCACGGCGAGCGCGATCAGCCCACCGATAATCCACCAGCGCCGACGCGACCGCACTTCCCCTTCACCGGCGATCGCCAGCTGCTCGTCCCTGCCAAACATCCGTGCCTCATAGTTCATGCGCGACCCCTTCCCCGGCCTAGACGGCCTGCGCGGGCCATTTCCGTCGCGCTGTATTATCTGAATAAATCACCGGCCTCAAGAGCCGTCGTCACCCCACCCGGATCAGTGCCGGACTCACTGCCCGTTTTCGTCTTGTTCCGCAAGGGGACAGGCTGTGAACCCATGCTGCGGCGCACGGTCGAATCGGGGTTTGCAGCGCCCGCATCCTCAGGCAAGTTCCCGCGCGGCTTCCCCGGCGGAAGCCGCAAAACAGGAGGAAAGCATGCCCGACGGTATTATCGGTTGGATCCTCATTGGCCTGGTTGCAGGCGCTCTTGGCAAGCTGATCATGCCCGGCAAGGATCCGGGCGGCATCATCGTTACCATCCTGATCGGTATCGCGGGCGCATTGCTCGCCGCTTTCATCGCGCCGGCCATCGGCATCAGCCTGACCGGCAAGTTCGCCAGCTATATCGCCGCCACGATCGGTGCGGTCGTGCTGCTGGCACTGTATCGGGTCGTCATCGCCCGCCGGGCAGCCTGATTACGGGTTCACCTTTTTGGGTCCGTTCAGCTTTCGTTGTTCCGCCGACCGTTAGCGCGGCGGAACAACAAGCTGGAAAGGCCCCATTGAATGGTTCGAATGCTGACTCTCGCGGCCGTTGCCGCCGCGCTTCCCCTGACCGCAGCCGCGCAGGTGGCAGCGCCGGGTGCGTCCATGTCTGACGGCACCCTGCTTGATGTCGTCGCCGAGGGCGAGGCGACTCGCGTTCCCGACATTGCCACGATCCGTGCCGGCGTGGTGACGCAGGCGCCGACCGCGGCCGCCGCGCTCGCAGCCAACGCGACACAGATGAAGAGTGTGATCGCCGCGCTCAAGGCCGCGGGCGTCGCCGACCGCGACGTGCAGACGGCCAACATCTCGCTCAACCCGCAATATCGCTATGCGGACAACCAGCCGCCGGTGATCACCGGCTACCAGGCGTCGAACACCGTCTCGGTCAAGTTCCGCGACATCGCGAAGAGCGGCAATATCCTCGACGCGCTGGTCAAGCAGGGCGCGAACCAGATCGACGGACCCAATCTCTCGATCGATCAGATCGAAGCTGCGCAGGACGAGGCGCGGACCGATGCGGTCAAGCGCGCCCGCGCCCGCGCCGACCTCTATGCCCGTGCGCTCGGGATGCGGGTCGAGCGGCTGGTGTCGCTGAGCGAAGGCAATGACGGCGGCATGCCCGGCCCGATGCCGGTGATGATGGCCCGCGCCGAAGCCAAGGATTCGACCCAGTTGGTTCCGGGCGAGCAGCGCGTCGGCGTCACCGTCCGCGTGCGCTTCCTGCTCAAGTAGAACAGAAAGGGCCGCCCGGTCGCCGGGCGGCCCTTTGCTCTCTCATGCGGTTCAGCGCGGATGAACCGCAGGCGGTATCTGCCCGCTACCGCACTCGATACATCAGCGCACCGATCCCCGGCGGACCAGGTTCACGATCGCCAGCAGGATGATCGCGCCGACCAGCGACACGATGAAGCTGTACACCGTCACCCCGCTGTTGATCGATCCGCCGCTGAAGATCAGCCCGCCGATAAACGCGCCGACGATACCCACAACGATGTTAAGCAGGATGCCCTGCTGCGCATCGGTCCGCATCACCAGGCTGGCAAGCCAGCCTACGACACCGCCAACCACCAGCCACACGATGATTCCGACGAGGTCCATGATTTTCCTCCATCTTTTGCACCCGCCTCGCTGCGGGGCCTGCGAAGGGAAGACTCGCCAGAGCCCGAAATGGTTCCGCCCGCGTTTCGAGGCGCGGGCGGATGGGAGAACTCGAATGGCGGTTATGCGGTCAGTATTTCTGCTGCCGCTCGTACAGTGAACGATAATGCTGGATGCGCGTGACGCGCAGCCCTGGCATGCCCGACCGGTCGATCGCGCGCTGCCAGCCGGCAAATTCCTCGACGGTGAGACCATAGCGGTCGCACACTTCGTCAACGGTGAGCAGTCCGCCATTGACGGCCGCGACCACCTCGGCCTTGCGGCGAACCACCCAACGGGTCGTTTCGGGCGGCGGCAGTGTGTCGAGCGTCAGCGGCTCTCCGAGCGGTCCGATCACCTTTGCCGGGCGGATCTTCTGGTTTTCAATCATTACCTACCTCGATCAGGGCGGGGGGTCCCCGTCTTTGTTCTGTAACGACCATAGTCGTCCCGGCTTGAGCATCGGCTAAGCGGCACGGTAAACGCCGCCTTCATTGCTCTTTCCAGCCGGTTAGCGCGGTGTTTGCCGAAGCAGTCAGCACGACTTCCACGGCGCGGTTGAACGCACCGTGCACCGGAGTCAGCAGCGCACCGGCCGGCAAGGGCCGGTCGAGCGCCGCCTGAAGCTGTGCGGTCGGACTCGCCGCCTGACGCGCGACGATGCCAACCATCAGCACCGCGAGTTCGGTGGGGATGGCGGTCATCACCGCGACGTCCCGGTCGAATCGGAAGCTCAGGTCCACGTACGCCACTCACCTTGAGGTCGAATCCACCCATTTTGGATAAGGCCGAAGGTTGAAGGGGGAGTAAACGCCGGCGCTTTTTTGCATCCGGGCCTGCAAATCCCTATGTGGCGGCGCGATGACCGGACCCGATTTTCAGTTGAGCGGACCGCTTGAGAAGCGGCGGATCGTCGTCGCCATGTCGGGCGGCGTCGATTCCTCGGTGGTGGCCGCGCTCGCCGCGCGCACCGGCGCGGAGACGATCGGCGTCACGCTCCAGCTCTACGACCATGGCGAAGCGACCGGCCGCTCCGGAAGCTGCTGTGCCGGCCGCGACATCCGCGACGCCCGCGCCGTGTGCGACCGGCTCGGCATCGCGCATTATGTATTCGACCATGAAAGCAGTTTCCGCGAGCAGGTGATCGACGATTTCGCCGACGAGTATCTCGCCGGGCGCACCCCGATCCCGTGCGTCAAGTGCAACATGGGGCCCAAGTTCACCGATCTGTTCGCGCTCGCCCGCGATCTGGGCGCCGATTGCCTCGCCACCGGCCATTATGTGCAGCGCGTGGTCGGGCCGGAGGGTCCGGAGCTGCACAAGGGCGCCGATCCCGCGCGCGACCAGAGCTATTTCCTGTTCGCCACTACGCGCGACCAGCTCGATTTCCTGCGCTTCCCGCTGGGCGCGATGCCCAAGGCCCGCGTACGCGAGATCGCGGCCGAGATCGGACTGGGTGTCGCAGCCAAGCCCGACAGCCAGGACATCTGCTTCGTCCCCGACCGCGACTATGCGCGGCTGGTGAAGAAGCTGCGGCCCGAGGCCGATACGGCGGGCAAGATCGTCGATGAGGCTGGCAACGTGCTGGGCGAGCATCGCGGCCTGATCCATTTTACCGTCGGCCAGCGCCGCGGGCTCGAGATCGGCGGCAGCCCCGAGCCGCTCTACGTCATCCGCCTCGACCCCGAGCGCCGTGAAGTGGTGGTCGGTCCAAAGGCCGCGCTCGCCGTCCGCGCCGCGCGGATCGAGGGGATCAACTGGCTCGGCGGAAGCTATGACGGGCCGATGACCGCCAAGGTCCGCTCGATGGCCAGGCCCGCCCCGGCGCGGATGGAAGGCGGCCGCGTGGTGTTCGACACGCCCGAATATGGCGTCGCCCCCGGTCAGGCCGCGGTGCTCTATGCCGGCGAGCGGGTGCTGGGCGGCGGCTGGATCAGAGAAACCGAGCGGGCTGAGCTGGTAGCGGTCTGAGAGGAGCGGCGCTTCACGAGCAGATCGTCATCCCGGCACCGGGCCGGGATGACGGAGAAGCCGGATGACCGCCATCGACCCCATAGTGGACATTCCTCCACCTCCACTTTGGCTGCCCGGCTTGCAATGTTGGAATTGGTTTGCTTGCATCGACCAGCCATATGGCGGCCGCTCTTTGATTGCGTTGATTGCCCGGGTTCAATGAGATCCCCTGACCGCCGCGGACAAAGGCAACGAAGTTGACAGAATAAATCGGGTTTCCCGCAACTTCGTCAACTTCGCGGCAGCTTGCCGCCCGCCGGAGACGACCGATTCACTTCTGCCGCTCCAGAAACGTCGCGATCACCTCACGCCGCACGCGAAACCCCAGTTTCTCGTACAGCGCGATCGCGCCCAGATTACTGGCGTAGCTGTGCAGGAACGGCGTCTCGCCGCGCGCGACGATGCGGTCCATCACGACGCGCATCAGCTTGCCTGCCAGCCCGCGGCCGCGCCAGTCGGGGTGAGTGCACACCGCGCTGACTTCGGTCAGGGCCGGCGCACGCATCCGCTCGCCCGACATGGCGACAAGCTGGCCGTCGATGCGCACGCCGATGAACGCGCCAAGCCGGTGCGTCGCTTCCACGAACGGCCCCGGTTCGGTCAGTGTGGCAAGCGCGAGCATCTCGGGCGCGTCGGCATCGCCAAGGTCGAGATAGTCGACTGGTTCGGCAGGCGCCGGACGCTCCAGCACCATCTGCGCCAGCATCGCCCGCTTCACCACCGTCAGGCCCGGCGGAACCGGAGTCTCCGCGCCCTCGACCGTCGCAATCTTGCCGCCCGGCGGGACCAGCGCGGCAAGCGCGGCCAGTGCCTCGGGCGTGTCATCGGCCGCAGCTGCAAGAAGGTTGATTTCCGGACGATAGCGCAGCGCCAATGGGCCGCCGGCGGCGAACCGTGCCTGCCACCCGCTCAGCGCCGTCCAGACAGGACGATCGAGCGGATGGCTCACAGCGTGAACACCCCTTCGATCACCGTGATGCAGGTGCCGCGCAGGATCGCATCGTCGCCCGCCGCCTCGCAATCGAGATAGCCGCCGCGCTTGCTCGCCTGGAATGCGGTGAAGCGGTTGCGCCCCAGCCGTTCGGCCCAATAGGGGATCAGGACGCTGTGCGCCGAGCCGGTGACAGGGTCCTCGTCGATCCCCGCAGCGGGCGCGAAGACGCGGCTGATGATGTCCGTCCCGTCGCCCGGCGCGGTCACGATGTTGAGCGTGTCACCCAGCGCCGCGAGAGCGCGGAAGTCGGGCGCAAGCGCGCGCACCGCCTCGGCACTCTCAAGCACGGTCAGGTCATAACCCTTGGGATGATGCAGCACCGTGCCGTGCGATACGCCCAGCGCTTCGAGCAGACCGGGGATATCGGCGGGCCCGGCCGGATAGGCGGGCAGCGCCAGCGCATAGCCCTCCCCTTCGCGCGTCACCGTCAGGATACCCGCCTTGCGGGTTCGGAAGCGCACCTGCTCCAGCGCGGGATCGCGCGTCAGCAGATAATGGCCGCTCGCCAGCGTCGCATGACCGCACAGCGCGATCTCGACCGTCGGCGTGAACCAGCGCAGTTCCCAATCGGCCTCGCCGCTCGCATCGCGCACGATGAAGGCGGTTTCGGCGAGGTTGTTCTCTTCGGCGATCGCCTGCAGCACATCGTCGTCCAGCCAGGTGTCGAGCGGCATCACCCCCGCCTGATTGCCGGTGAAGGGGCGGTCGGCAAAGGCATCGATCTGGGCAAAGGGAAGCTGCATCGTCACGCTTTCAACTGTTCGATCTCGTCGGTCTCGCGCAGGGCGTTCCCGGGATGATCGACATGCCCCGCCGGATCGACATGGATCAGGATTTCGGTGCCGGGGAATGCCGCTTCAAGCCGGGCTTCGAGATTTTCCACCAGCGCATGCGCGTCGCTGACCGATGTCGTGCCTGGCAGGGCGATGTGGAACTGCGCAAAATCCTGCGATCCGCTGGTGCGGGTACGCAGATCGTGAAGGCTTTCGAGGCCCGGCTCGCGCGCAGCGACCTCGACAAAGGCACGACGCTTCTCATCGGGCCATTCGCGGTCCATCAACTGCGCGATCGCCTCGCTCGCTCCGCGCCACGCACCCCATAGCAGCCACGCGGCGATGGCGATGCCGAACAGCGGATCGGCACCGGTGAGGGCGAGATACTGGTCCGATACCAGCGCCGCGATCACTGCGGCATTGAGCAGCAGGTCCGACTGATAGTGCAGCCGGTCGGTCTTGATCGCCACCGATCCGGTCGCTGCGATCGCGCGGCGCTGATAGGCGGTGAGCAACAGCGTCACGACGATCGCCGCGATCGATACCGCGATCCCCGATTCGGCATCCGCCGCGACATCGCCCGAACTCAGCCGCTGCACCGCACGCACCGCGATCAGGCAAGCGGAGACCGAGATCAGCGCAACCTGGAACAGTGCCGCCAGCGCCTCCGCCTTGCCATGACCGAAGCGATGTTCGGCATCGGCGGGCTGCGCGGCGATATGCACCCCGGCCAGCGTCACCAGCGAGGCGACCAGATCGAGCAGGCTGTCGGCAAGGCTGGCGAGCATCGCCACCGATCCCGTGCGCCACGCCGCCCAGGCCTTGAGCGCACCGAGCAGCACCGCCGCACAGACGCTGGCAATCGCGGCCCGGCGGGCAAGATTGCTCACGGGTAAAGCAGCCCCTCGCTCCAGCCGTCGGCGATGCGAGTGAAGACGCGGCGCTCGTGCAGCCGGTGCTCGCGATCCTGCCAGAATTCGATCCGCTGCGGGGTCACGCGATAGCCGCCCCAATGCGGCGGGCGGGGCACATCCTGCCCGTCGAACCGCGCGCGCATCGCTTCGTACCGCGCCTCGAAAGTCGCACGATCGGCCAGCGGGCGCGACTGGTCGCTCGCCCAGGCGCCGAGCTGCGAATCGCGGCTGCGGCTGGCGAAATAAGCGTCGGATTCGGCGTCGCTTGCAAGGCTCACCGCCCCCTCGATCCGGATCTGCCGGCGCAGGGATTTCCAGTGGAACAGCAACGCGGCCTTGGGCACCGCCGCCAGTTCGCCCGCCTTGCGGCCCTCGCGGTTGGTGTAGAAGACGAAGCCGTCCGGGCCATGGCCCTTGAGCAGCACCATGCGTACCGAAGGCTGCCCTGCGGCGTCCACCGTCGCCAGCGCCATGGCGTTCGAATCGTTCGGCTCGGTCGTCCGGGCCTCGGCATACCATTGATCGAACAGGGCAAAGGGATCGGTCGTCATATGCGGCCTCATAGCCAATCGTCGCGCGCGGCGGGAGGGGTCAGGCGAACATGGACTTGGGAATATGCGTGATCCGGCACGCGAGGTCCGCCTCGCCCGATGCCACGACATAGCGGTCGCCCGCATCAGCGATGCCGGTCGTGAACACCACGTCATGGATGTACATGCGATCGGCGAGCGGTGCGGTGAGGTCGGGGCTGGCCTCGAGCAGAGGCGCTTCACTGGTCTGCAGGGTGATCGAAGGGTCGTCGCGGTGGAGCAGCGACCAATAGGTGCGGTAGATGCCGACCACCTCCTTGGGCTCGACCCCGTGCCACAAGGTCAGCCAGCCGCGCGTCGTCAGGATCGGCGGCGCGCCCCCGCCGATCCGAGCGGTCGCCACGCTTCCCGCACGCGGACGGATGCCGGGCGCCAGATACGGCTTCCAGTGCCGTCCGTCGGGCGAGGTGGCGAGGTTGATCGACGGCCCCGCACGCCACGCGCTCCCAGGCGGATAGGCGAAGTACAGGTCGCCCAGCGGCCGGGTTTGCGCCCAATACCGCTCGCCCGGCTTGCCTTCGAAGATCAGCATGTCCTTGTTCTGGTGATCGAGCACCACGCCCTCGAACCGCCAGTCGAAACCGTCGTCCGAAGCGTAGAGCGTGGTCGAATGCCGCTCCGGGCTGACCGAGCAGGTCGTCATCAGCCACTCATCGCCGACCCGGCTGATTCGCGCATCCTCGATGCCGTAGCATTGCACATCGTTCTGCGGCGCGATCGCCCGGTCATAATGAACCGCAACCACCTCCAGCCCGTCCACCGACAACTCCACCGGCAACAGCCACGACAGCGAGGTCAGCGCCATGACCTTCCAGCCCCCGCCATGCAGCATGAACTTGCGCGGATCGGCGGTATCGACGAGGTCGAGCGGCCAGGCGTCGAGGACGTAGCGGCCATCCTGCCAGCGGATCGCATGAGCGTGCCCATCGCGAACCGGCTCGCGCAGCGCCTCGGCGACACGCACCATCATCAGCAGATTGCCGTTGGGGAGCCGCATCAGCCCCGGGTTGAACGCACCAAGCACATAGGTTTCTGCATCGAACTGCCCGGCGAGCGGCGAATGCGCCAGATCCACGTCCGCCGGGCCGAAGACCAGCCGGTCGATCGCGAAGCGGGTCATGCGACGGTATCCGGCATGGGCGGCTCCTTTGCTGCACGTCTCACCTCAAGCCACCACATCGCCCCAGGTTCCATTCCGGGCCGCCCGATTGCAATGTCCGCATCGCACCCATATCCCGTGCGCGGGAGATTTGGATGAGCCGTTCGACACGCAAGACCATGGGCGGCGTTACCGTACAGGATGTGGCGCGCGCCGCAGGCGTTTCCGCGATGACCGTGTCGCGCGTGATGAATGGGGGCACCAATGTGCGCGCCGACACGCGCAAGGCGGTCCTCGCCGCGGTCGATCAGCTCGATTACCGCCCGAATGCCGCCGCGCGCTCGCTCGCGGCGGGCGGCATCGCCCAGATCGGCCTGCTCTACGCCAATCCGTCGGCAGGCTATCTCAGCCAGTTCCTGATCGGCGCGCTGGAGACGGCGCGCCGCGCGGGCAGCCACCTCGTGCTCGAAGCCTGCGAGGACGATAGCCCCCAGGCAGAGGCGGAGGCGGTGCGCCAGCTGATCGATGCCCGGGTGCGCGGCGTGGTGCTTCCGCCGCCGCTCTCCGAATCCGCGGTCGTACGCACCGCGCTCGCCCAGGCCGGGATTCCCTGGGCGGCGATCGCGATGGGATCGCAGGAAGCGGGGACGCTCAACGTCCGGATCGACGATTTCGAGGCCGCACGCGCAATCACCCGCCATCTGATCGAGCTCGGGCATCGCGAGATCGGTTTCATCAAGGGCCACCCCAATCAGGTCGCGAGCGCCGAACGGCACCGCGGCTTCGTCGCGGCGCTGGAGGAAGCAGGGATCGACCCCGCATCCGCACGGATCGAGCAAGGGCTGTTCACCTATCACTCGGGCATCGACGCCGCCGAGCGCATCCTCGCCGCGTCCGGCGCACCGACCGCGATCTTCGCGTCGAACGATGACATGGCCGCCGCGGCGGTCGGGGTCGCGCATCGACACGGGCTGCACGTGCCCGGCGACCTCAGCATCGTCGGCTTCGACGATACCGCCATCGCGACCAGCATCTGGCCAGCGCTCACCACCATCCGCCAGCCGATCTCCGCAATGGCCGAGGCCGCGATCACCATGTTGCTGCGCCGCCTGCGCGAACGCCCCGGCGAGGCCGAAGCGACCGAGGAAGAGGTGCTGCCCTACGAACTCGTGCTGCGCGAATCCGCCGGACCGCCAACCCGCTAGTTTACGCTTGCCGGTGCGCAGCCGCGGCGGCATTAGTTACCGCTAACAGCGCATATCGAGACGCAGTCGGGAGAGATGGATGAACGGGGAAAGCCGCGCCAATATGGGGCTGATCATGGCAATCGTCGCGGTCGCGACGATCGGCGGCCTGTTGTTCGGCTATGACAGCGGCGCCGTGAACGGCACCCAGGACGGGCTCAAAACGACCTTTGCCCTGAGCGAGGGCGGCCTCGGCTTCACCGTCGGATCGCTGCTGATCGGCTGTTTCATCGGTGCCTTTCTCGCCGGCCGTCTCGCCGACCTGATCGGCCGCCGCAACGTGATGATCCTGACGGCCGTGCTGTTCCTGATCGGCGCGCTGATCCAGGGATTCAGCCACGAACAATGGATCTTCGTCGCCGCGCGCATTGCCGGCGGCATGGCGGTGGGCGCGGCGAGCGTGCTCTCCCCCGCCTATATCTCCGAGGTGGCGCCAGCCAATATCCGCGGGCGGATGACCACCATCCAGCAGATCATGATCATCTCCGGCCTCACCGCCGCGTTCGTGGTGAACTACTGGCTGGCGAAGACCGCCGGCGCCTCGACCAACCTCTTCTGGGGCGGGTACGAGGCGTGGCGCTGGATGTACTGGATGCAGGCGATCCCGGCGACCGTGTTCCTGATCGCCTTGTTCTTCATACCCGAAAGCCCGCGCTATCTGGTCTCCAAGGGCCGCAACGCGGAAGCGACGCGCGTACTCACCAGCCTGTTCGGCGCCGGGACCGCGACAAACAAGCTCATCGAGATCCAGGCGAGCTTTTCCGACCACCGCCCCACGCTGCGCGACATCCTCGATCCGGTGAAGGGCGGGGTACGCCCGATCGTCTGGGCGGGATTGCTGCTCGCGGTGTTCCAGCAGCTCGTCGGCATCAACGTCATCTTCTATTATGGCGCGACGCTGTGGCAGCTCGCCGGCTTCACCGAGAATGATGCGCTGCTCATCAACATCGTCTCGGGCCTCGTCTCGATCGCCGCCTGCTTCGTCACCGTCGCGCTGGTCGACCGCATCGGGCGCAAGCCGCTGCTGCTCATCGGATCGGCAGGCATGGCGGTCGCCCTGTTCGCGATGGTCTTCGCGTTCAGCCGGGGATCGCTCGACGCGCAGGGCAAGCTCGTTCTCTCGCAGCAGCTCGGCATCATCGCGGTGATCGCCGCCAATCTCTACGTCGTCTTCTTCAACGTCAGCTGGGGTCCGGTGATGTGGGTGATGCTGGGCGAGATGTTCCCCAATCAGATCCGCGGATCGGCGCTCGCCGTATGCGGCTTTGCGCAATGGTTCTCCAACTATCTGATCGCGCAGAGCTTCCCGATCATGGCCGCGGGCCTCGGCCTCGCCGTCAGCTACAGTTTCTATGCAGTGTGCGCGGTGATCAGCTTCTTCCTGGTCAGCAAGTTCATCCATGAGACCAAGGGGGTAGAACTCGAGGACATGCAGGGATGACGGCCCCGGCGCGCGCCTTCCGCTCGCGCGAAGGGTTCGCCGCGCCGCGGCGTCATCACCTGACGCTAAGTGTCATCGCCAGCCTGCGCGTCTCGCCCCGCGCGAGCGCATCCATCCCGCCGCGATTGATCGCATCGGGCAGATGGCTCACCGGCTCGACGCAGAAGAAGTCCGCGCCGGGCGGGCGGAAGAGATGCAGCACGCCGGCGCCCTCACCCTGGATCGCGATACGCCCCCAGCACTGCTCGATCTGCGCCAGGCCGTCCCAGCCTTCATAGCTATTGTCGATCAGGGCATCGCCCCGGACCGCCGCGCCCCCGGCCCAGTCCCCGAAATACGCCGCTGGGGCCGTTTCGGCCGGCAGCATCGTGGCGTCCGCCAGCCAGAGGGTCTCGGCCTCGAAGCGCAATCGCGTGTCTGCATCGCAGGGAAAATAGGGATGCAGGCCAAGCCCGACAGGCATCGGCGTGTCCGCCAAATTGGTCAGCGAAAGCTCGATCCGGGCCGCGCCCGGGGCCAGCGCGAAGCGTTGCTCCGCCCGGTAGGCCCAGGGCCAGCCGGCACTTCCGTCATGCGCATGAACCAGCACTGCGTGATCCGCGCCCACGTCTTCGACCGCCCAGCCGGACTGCCAGCCAAACCCGTGCAGGCTATGCGGATGATCGCCGAAATTGAGCGGGAGTTGATAGGTTTCCCCGCCGGCTGCGAACTGCCCGTTCGCGATCCGGTTGGCGTAAGGCACCAGCGGGAAACAGGCGGCGGCGAGCACGTCCGCGGCCCCCTCGGGCGCACGGCGCAGCACGTCACGCCCATCGTGCTGCAACGCCGCGATCGCACCGCCGGTCTCCGGCAACAATGCCAGTTCCCAGCCATGGCCGCCAAGCTTCACAGCCCGACCGAGACCTCGGTCCCCGGCAGGCCGGGAACGGACACTCGAAATGCGAACAGGTCACCCGCATGCGGCTCCTCGGCGCGACCATCCGCGTCGAGATGTTTGCTGGCGGTGGTGGCATAGACGGTACGCAGGTCAGGCCCGCCGAACGCGACCTTGGTGATCGCGCCGACCGGGAATGTGACCACGTCCAGCAACTCACCCGCGGGCGAATAGCGCCGAACCGCCGCGCCATTATAGAGACCGATCCACACACAGCCCTCGGCATCCACCGCCGGGCCGTCGGGAAAGCCTTCGCTGTTCGGGATCGTCGCGAACACGCGCGAGTCCCCAAGAATCCCGCCATCCCCGATCGCCGCCGAGTGGATCACGCCGCCCAGCGTATCGACATGATAGAGCGTGCGCCCGTCCGGGCTCACCGCCGGGCCGTTCGAGATGCTCACCGCCGCCGTCTCCGCGACGCAACGGCCATCGCCGCCAAGGCGATAGATGCGCCCGGTCACTTCACTCTCGCCATCGTCCATCGTGCCGAACCACAGCCGCCCCGCCGGATCGACGGTGCCGTCGTTGAGCCGGTTGCCAGGCAAGGCAGGTTCGGGGTCGGTCAGCGGCGTGAAACTGCGATCGGCGGGATCGAAGATCGCAAGCCCGGTCTGGAGCCCCGCGACGAATTTGCCGTTCGCAGCCGGCAGGCAGAAACCGACCTGCGCCGGCGCGTCCCAGCTGCGCCTCTCTCCGCTTGCCGGATCGAACCGGTGGATCCTGTGCGACTTGATGTCGACGAACCACAAGGCCGCGTCGCGCTGCACCCAGACCGGGCCCTCGAGCAACGGCGCTCCAAGCGCCCAGACCGGTTCCGGTGCGGTCAGCACGACGCCCATCAGCGCCACCCCGCGTCCACGAAATAGCTGTGCCCGGTCACCAGACGCGCATCGTCGGAGGCGAGGAACAGCACCATCGCCGCAACGTCTTCGGGCGCGAGGCGTCCGTCTAGGCATTGCGCCGCAACGATCTCCGCCTCGCCCTCGGGCGAATACCATTTCAGCTGGCGGGGGGTGCGGACATTGCCCGGGATGACGCAGGTCGCGCGGATGCCGTCGCGGCCCAGATCGCGGGCAAGGCTGCGGGTCAGTCCTTCGATCGCCGCCTTGCACGTCTGGTAGAGAACCAGGTCGCTGAGCCCGAGATGCCAGGAGATCGAACCGAGATTGACGATCGCCCCGCCGCCCCTCGCGCGCATCGCCGGCACCACCGCCTGCGCACAGAAGAAGATGTGCTTGAGGTTCACGCTCAGCCGCTCGTCCCAATCGGCTTCGGTGATCTCGTCGATCGCGTGGCGATCGTCATTGGCGGCGTTGTTGACGAGGATATCGAACCCGCCCGCCCCCTTGATCAGCCGAGCGATCACCGCCTGGAGCAACGCGACATCGGTCAGGTCCACGCGCTCGAAACACGCCTTGTGCCCATCGGCGCTCAACCGCTCGACCAGCAGCTGCGACTCTGCTCCGGCAATGTCGAAGAAGGTCACGTCCGCGCCCTGCCGAGCAAACCCCTCGACAATGCCCGCGCCGATCCCCGAACCGCCGCCGGTGACGAGCACCCGCTTGCCCTTGAGGCTCGGATAGACCGCCGCGGCGGATGCTGCTGCCGGCTGGGTCATGTTCAGGCGGCCGTCCGCGCTGCGATGCTGCGATAGAGTTCGCGGATGCCGAAGGTCCAGGGCGCCGCGTCCTTCGAGGTGGTGACGCGGTTGGTCAACGTGCCGAGCTTCCGCGAACGGATGCGCACCGTGTCGCCGATCTTGTGCGTGAAACCGCGGCCGGGATCGTCGCGATCCTGCACGGGTGCGAACAGCGTGCCCAGGAACAGTGCGAACCCGTCCGGATATTGATGCTCGGACAGCGTCTGGCGGACCAGTTCCAGCGGATCGCGGCTGATCTGGTTCATCGAGCTATGTCCCTCGAGGCGATAGCCCTCCGGCCCCTCGATCAGCAGGTCGAGCTCGGCATTGCGCACGTCGTCGATGCCGAACTGCGCGTCGAACAGCCGCACGAACGGCCCAATCGCGCACGCTGCATTATTGTCCTTGGCCTTGCCGAGCAGCAACGCGCTGCGCCCCTCGAAGTCGCGCAGGTTGACGTCGTTGCCAAGGGTCGCACCGATCACCTTGCCCGCGGCATTGGCAATCACCACCACTTCCGGCTCGGGGTTGTTCCAGCTCGAATCCGAACGGATGCCGATCTCCGCGCCCCAGCCGACCGAGGACAGCACCGGCGCCTTGGTGAAGACCTCGGCATCCGGGCCGATCGCGACTTCCAGATATTGCGACCACATGCCCGCATCGATCAACACGGCCTTGAGCTTCGCGGCGTCCGCGCTGCCCGGGACCACCGATCGGATGCCGCCGCCGATCTTCTCTTCCAGTTCGGCTCGGATCGCCGCGGCCTGGCCCGCGTCGCCCCGCGCCCGTTCTTCGATCACACGCTCTAGAGCCGATACCGCAAAGGTCACGCCGCACGCCTTGACGCATTGGAGATCGATCGGCGCCAGCAACGCATAGGCGCCACCGCCGATGGTCAGGTCCGTCACATCGCAGAGATACTTGCCCGCCGCACTCGCGGGATCGGGCAGGTCGAACAGATCCGCCGTCGTCGCGGCCACCGTCGACACGTCATGGACGCGGCCTTCGCGCACGATCACGGGAACTGGCCCTTCGGCCAGCATCACCCGGCCGGCAAGCGTCGCCTGCCCGGCATCTTCGGGAAGCGCCGACACGTCAAAAGCTTCAGGCACAACTCTCTCCTTCGCCCGTTTGGAAACGGGTGATGATAGCGCTATCATTACCCGTGCACGCCCACAAGGGGCGAAGCTTCAGATCGTCCAGCTGCCGTCGATCCGCGCGACGGTACCGGCCTGCGCGTTCTCGCGCAGCGCTGCGGGCAGCAACGCCTCCGGCAAATCCTGATAGCTTACCGGGCGCAGGAAGCGGTCGATCGCCAGCGTGCCGACCGAGGTGCTGCGCGGATCCGAGGTCGAGGGATAGGGGCCGCCATGCACCATCGCATGGGTCACCTCGACGCCTGTCGGCCAGCCATTGGCGATGACGCGGCCGACGGTGCGCTCAAGCACCGGCAGCAGTGCCTGCGCCTCTGGATAATCGCCTTCATCGACCTGAAGCGTCGCAGTCAGCTGGCCTTCCAGCTCGCCCAGAACCGCCTTGAGTTCTTCCAGGCTCGCGCAACGCACCACGACCGAGGAGACGCCGAACACTTCGTGCAGATGTACCGGATCGGCTAGGAAGTCCTTGCCAGCGACACTGAACAGCGCCGCCCGGCCGCGGTTCGGGCCATCGGCCTCGACACCTTCGGCAACCTTGGTGACGAACGCACTGCCCGCGAGCTTGGCCTTGCCGCTCTCGAACGCTTCCCAGATGCCGTCGGTCAGCATCACCTGCGCCGCCTGTCCCGACAGCACCTCGCCGGCGCGTGCGACGAACGCGTCCAGTTCGGGGCCATCGATACCCATGACGAGGCCGGGGTTGGTGCAGAACTGGCCCGCGCCCATCGCCAGGCTGGCGACGAACGCCTCGGCCAGCGCCGGGCCGCGTGCCTTCAATGCCTGGGGCATCAGGATGACGGGGTTGATCGCCGCCATCTCGGCATAGACGGGAATCGGGCGCGGACGCGCCGCGGCGATGCGCATCAGCGCTTCGCCGCCGCCGCGCGATCCGGTGAAGCCCACCGCCTGAATGCGCGGATCGGCGACCAGCGTCTCGCCCACCTTGCGCGACGTGCCGTTGACCATACCGAACGTGCCGGCCGGCATGCCGCACGTCTCGACCGCGCGGATGATCGCCGTCGCGATCAGCTCGGCGGTGCCGGGGTGCGCGCGATGGCCCTTGACCACCACCGGGCAGCCCGCCGCGAGTGCCGAGGCGGTGTCTCCGCCTGCGGTCGAGAAGGCGAGCGGGAAGTTGGAGGCGCCGAACACCGCGACCGGGCCGAGCGGAACCATGCGCAGGCGCAGGTCGGGCCTGGGCGGCGTACGCTCCCGATCGGCATGGTCGATGCGCAATTTCTGCCAGGCGCCATCGCGCACTTCCTTTGCGAACAGACGCAGCTGGCCCACCGTACGGCCGCGCTCGCCGGTGATGCGCGCGGCGGGCAGGCCCGATTCACGGCAGGCGCGCTCGATCAGCACATCCCCCAGTGCCTCGATCTCGTCGGCGATCGTTTCGAGAAAACGCGCACGCGCTTCGAGCGGTTTTGTCGAATAGGGCAGGAAGGCGGCTTCGGCGGCCGCGCAGGCGTCGGCGACGTCCTGCTCGCTGGCGCTGGCAAAGCCGGCATCGGCGATGTCCGCGCCGGCGGCGGGATCATAGGCGTGAAAGCGCGCATCAGATTGACGGCGTTCGCCGCCGATGAAGAGTCCGCCCGTCAGTTCCATGCTCGTCTCCGTAGATCGGCGGCCGCAACGCGATGCGGCAGTCCCGCCCATCTACAAACATCATACGAATTTTCAACCCGGACGGATGTGATTGGTAGCGCTACCAGTGCACAGGGTCAATTCGCGCGGCGTTCGCGTGGGCAACGTTCGCGATGTCAGCGCAGCCGTGCGCTCATCAGGAAGCGCTCACGACTCTCGGCCGCCTTGCGCCGCAGTTCAGAGATTTCGCGCTCCTCGGTCGCGTCGAGCATCGCTTCGAGCAGCCGGTTGAAATGCGCACGCATCGCGATCCGCGCCGCGCCCGGATCGCCGGCCCGCAGTGCATCGACGATCGCGGCATGCTCGCGCTGACGGGTGCGGCCGTCATGCTGACAGACGCTGGCATAGGTAGTGCGCACTTCGGGCACGTCGGTGCGCATCCGCCACAGCGACTTGATGACATGGATGATCGCCTGATTGCCCGATGCCGACGCGATCAGCAGGTGGAACTCCTGATCCGCCTCGGTCGATCTTGCATCGTCGCCATCGTCATGGCCCATGATCTCGAGCAGTTCGTCGAGCCGGTCGAGCGTTTCGGGCGTAATCGTCGAGGCCGCCAGTGCCGCGGCTTCCGATTCGAACAGCGATCGCGCCTCGGTCAGTTCGAACGCGCTGACCGCAGGCGGCTCGTCGCCGCGCGCAGTCTTGCCATCGGTGACATAGACGCCCGACCCGGTCTTGATGGTCACCAGTCCGCGCGCCTGCAACGCGATTTCCGCTTCACGTACCGTGACCCGGCTGACGCCGAGTTGCTCGGCGATCTCGCGCTCGCCGGGCAGCCGCGATCCGGGGGGATAAGCGCCCCCCGCGATCATCGCGGCAATACGCTCGGCGACTTCCTGAAACAGGCGGCGTTCGGCCATGCAATTCCTCGGTTCGATCCGGTCCGGCCCTCCGAATGCCCTAGCCGCCTTCCATTTGGAATAGGCAATTGGTCCGCAAGGCCGGACGGCGCAGCTTACCGCAGGCGGACGCGGACACTCATGAAATACTGCGGTCCATAGAATTCGACGTTCCGCGTGCTGCCGACGACCGGCATGTACTCGATCCGCGGTTCGTTGAAGAGGTTGAGCGCCTGAAGCCGGAAATCGACCTGGCGATTGACCCGGAACGAAGCGGTCATGTCGAAGGTGTCGGTGCCCTCGACATAGCGCAGCTGCGTGTTGTTCGAGGTGAACGCCTGATAATAGCGCGAGCGGTAGCGATAGATGCCCTGGAGCGAGAAGGGGCCGACTTCATAAAAGCCCTGGAACGACAAGGTATGCTTCGAATAGCCGCTAAGCCCCGCCGCCGGGATCAGGCCCGGGGTTACGGTCCCGTTGGATTCGATCACGTCGCCGTAGCGGATGTCCTGCGTCTTGAAGTTCGACCAGGCGTAGTTGTAGCTGACCTTCGCGCCGAAATTCTTGAGCGGACCGGGTAGCCAGGTGAAGCGGTTGGTCGCGGTCACCTCGATGCCGTAAAGGTTGCTCTGTTCGTCGCTGTTCGTCGTCTGGGTGACCGGTACCAGATAATCGGTGCCGCCGATGTTGAAGGTTTCGTCGGTGATGAACGGCATCAGGCCGCCGGTGAAGCGCTTGTAATAGAGCGTCGCGGCGAGCAGCGTTTCCTTGTTCGCATAATATTCGAGCGCGAGGTCGCCGTTCCACGACATCGTCGGCTTGAGCCGCGGGCTGCCCGTCGCGGCGATATTGTCGATCGCGTCGGTCACCGAGGTGAAGCCGGTGCCCGGATCCGCCTCGAGCGCGATGCGCCGGCCCGCGCCGAGCGCACTGGGCGCTGGACGCGACATGGCGCGATAGATGCCGGTGCGCACGCGCATCTTGGGGCTGAGGTCGAAAATGGCGTTGAAGCTGGGCAGCCAGCGGGTCGAGCTCGACTTGATCTGAACCGCCGTCAGGTCGGTGCCCGCCACCAGCTGGATCGTGCCATCGGGGCGGGTAATCACGTCGAGATCCGCCCGGAACCCGTCGGAGGTCACTTCGGTGCGCACGCCGCGCACGCCGAAATTGCCGCGCACCGGGATAGTGCCAAGCTCACCCGAATAGGTCGCCATGACATAGCCGGCCCAGGTCTGTTCGGTGACCTGTGCATTGTCGACCGAGTCCAGATTGCCGCTGTTGCCCGGATCCTCGGTGCCCAGATACTCGCGGAACTGGCACAGCACGTCGAAAGTCGCGTAGCTGCCAATCGACGGCGACGAGGCGTCGGCGAGGAAGCCGGTCTGCGGGAAGGGCGTGCGGCAGGCGAGGTTGACGCGACGGTCGACCGCCAGATCGGTCTGGTCGATATTGACGTCATTGCTGTAGCCAAAGAATTTGCGGTTCGCCCAGCGTCCGCCAAGGTCGATCCGCTCAATGAAGCCGTCCATCTTGTAGCTGGCGTCGGCGCGCAGCGACCAGATTTCGTCGGTGCGCCCGTCCTGCGACCGCGTCAGGCGCGCATCGTCGCTGAACACGTCATGGTCGCGTGGATTGAACCGGGCGTCATAGGTAAAGACCGGCAGATATCCCTGGGTCATGTCGACCGAATAGGGGATGCGCTGATTGTTGATCGCGGTGCGCACGCCATAGATGTTGAACGGGTCGGTGCGCAGCCGCACCTGGCGGTTGATGTCGAGCCGCTTCGTCCGCGAATAGCCGCCGTCGATGCTGACCGTCAGCCGATCCGACGGGCTCCATTCGATATTGCCGCCCAGGCCCAGATAGCGCTCGTCGCGCATGAACAGGCCGGAAATGGTCTGCATCGTCGCCGAGCCAGTGGCCGACAGCAGCTCGTGATTGTCGCCGATCACGACGTTTCGCAGATTGTAGCGCCCCTCCGCCGTGCCGAAATCGTTGCGGCGCTCGCTATAGTCGCGGCGCGAATATTGCGCGTCGAGATTGATGTCGATCGTCGGGCTGGGCTGCCACTGGAACGCGCCGAAGATCGCATCGCGACGATCCGACGTCGTCATCTGACGATTGAGGTAAGAGTTGGACGCATGGAAGAAGGGCGTGCCGGCATTGCCCTGCTGGCGCGTGACTTCGGTGCAGTTGGAACTCGAAACGACCGCCGCGTTGCAGGTGTACCAGGTCGTGCTGGTGTAGAAGCGCTCGACCGGATCGTTCACGTCGTTGCGCTGAACGCCGACCGAGATGCCGACGTCACCCAGCCCGCCCAGTTCGAACTGGTCGATATAGCTGGCAGTGCCGCGCCATCCCCACGCGCCCTCACCGGTGATCTTGTCCTGATAGGGGTTGAAATTGGCCTTGGCCTCGACCTGGATGCTGCGGCGGCCGTAATCGAGCGGCTTGCGCGTTTCCATCTCGATCAGGCCGGCGACGCCACCCTCGATCAGGTCAGCCTGCTGCGTCTTGTAGATCTTGATCGCGTTGAACAGTTCGGACGGGAACTGGCCGAAATTGACCGCACGATCGCCCGACCCGTTGGTCGCCTCGCGCCCGTTGAACGTCGTCATGCTCAGGCCCGAACCGAGCCCGCGGATCGAGACTTCCGTCGGACCGTAATTGGCGCGGTCGATCGTCGCGCCGGTGATCGTCGCGATCACCTCACCCACCGACTGGCCGGGAAGCTCGCCGATCTCCTTGGACGAGACCGTATCCACGATCGTATCCGAATCGCGCTTGGCCTGGATCGAGGTCTGAATCGTCTCGCGGATCCCCGTGACGATGATGTCCTCGGCCGCGCTCGCATCATCGGCGGGCGCCGTGTCCTGCGCCATTGCCGGAGCGGCCAGAAGCAGCACCGGCAGCGATCCGCCGACGAGCAACGCATGGCGCAACCGGCCCGAGCGAGTGACAGCAACCATCACGGAAATCCTCCCCATTCTTTTATATAGACCAATCTCTAGAAGTGGACCGGCCTATTTGTCAATCCAATTGGCCTGCCAATTGGTATGCATATCCGCAAACCGGCGAAGCGGGAGGGACGGTCCGGCAAGGAACGCCCCTCCCGCGCCTTTTGCCACCTGATCAAGGCATCAGGTGGCTGCGCAACTCGGGTGCGGCAGTGGCCAGGTCGTGCGCTACCATCTTGGCGAACACGCGCGCGCCGGCCTCGCCGACATGGGTATAGTCGAACTTGGGACGCAGCTGGCCACGCGGGCCGGTCTTGGGCAGCTCGACCGCGGGCGCGCGCGCTTCCTCGGCGGGACGCGGCTTGAGCGTCGTGCCCTTGCGCGCTGCCTCCAGTTCTTCGGGCAAAGGCGGAACCTGAGCGAGCGCCGTCGAATCCGCTGCGCCCAGCTTCTGCACCGCGGCGGCGCTGCGCGCATTGAGGTCGATCACCGGCACCTGCAGCGCCGCGCCGACCTTGCGCGCCTCATCCCCCCATGCGGCAAGCGTGTTGTTGAGCTTGCCATCGCGGAACTCGCGCCGCGTCAACGGGGTCACCAGCACCGGGTGCGCGCCCGCCGCGCGGACATCGGCCACCATCTGGCGCAGGTTGGCGCCGAACTCGCCGTTGAGATCGGTCCAGCGCTCGGCGCGGGTCGATTGGTCGTTATGCCCGAACTGGATCAGCACCCAGGTCTTCTTGTAGCCTGCGACCTTGGCCTCGTTGAGCGCGATGGTCCACGACCCTTCGGCGCGGTAGCTGCGCGTCGAGCGCCCGCCGCGGCCGAGGTTGAGGCAGGCGATGCTCGACTTCACGTGCATCGCGCAGAACATCGACGCCCAGCCGCTGCCCGGCGCCATGGTCGAATCGCCGACCAGGATGACCTTGAACGCATCGATCGGTGCCGCATCGGTGCGCTTTTCGCGCTTGTCCAGCGCGGGCTGGGCCTCCGACTGTGCCTGCGCCGCAGCGGGCAGCGCCAGCACGGCAAGCGCCATGGCGAGTTTCTTCATCTCTCTCTCCCAGTTCGCGGTGCCGCCGTTACGAGAAGAACAGCCCGCCATTGATGTCGACATTGGTGCCGGTGAGGAACGAGGCGTCGCCCGAGGCGAGGAAGGCGACCGCGGCCGCGACCTCGTCCGGATGCCCCTCGCGGCGCAGCGGGGTATTGCCGGCGACCGCGGCGCGGCCTTCCGGCTTGGAGAAGATGTCGTGGAAGCTGGTGCCGATCAGGCCCGGATTGAGCGCGTTGACGCGGATGCCCTGCGGCCCCAGCTCCTTCGCCCAGCTGCGCGTCAGCGTCATCAGCGCGCCCTTCGACGCGGCATAGATGCTCGCGCCCGGCCCGCCGCCGTCGCGCCCGGCCTGCGAGGCGATGTTGACGATCGCCGCGCCGCTTTCGAGATGCGGGAGCACCGCCTTGGTGACGAGGAAGGCCGACTTGAGGTTGAGGTCCATCACCGTGTCGAAGAACGCCTCGTCCATCTCGGCGAGCGTCTTGCGCGCGACCATTCCGCCCGCGCAGTTGACGAGGATGTCGACCTTGCCGCCGAACGCGTCGGTCGCGGCCTTGACCAGCGCGACGACCTCGTCGGCCTTGGTCACGTCGGCGCGCGCGAGCAGCGCAGTGCCGCCCGCTGCCTCGATCGCGTCGAGCGTCGCCCTGGCCGCCGCCTCGTCGCTGCGATAGTTGATGACGACCTTGGCGCCCTCGGCGGCGAGGCGCAGCGAGATCGACTTGCCGATGTCGCGTCCACCGCCGGTGACGATCGCGACCTTGTCCTTGAAACGCATGTAAGCCCCTTAGTTTTCGGTTTTGGGTTGAACGGGTTCGATCCGGCCGCCGAGCCAGATGCAGAGGAGGGAGAGCGGCACGAGCGCCGCGCCGAGGATGAAGATCGGCGCGAAGCTCGTCTTGGTCATCACCGGCACGAGCCAGGTGGTGACCAGCGTGCCTGCGACCGCGGCGGTGCCGCTGATCCCGGCGAGCGAGCCGACCGCGCCGCCGCCGAACCAGTCGCTCGGCAGGGTCTGGATGTTGTTGATCGCGACCTGGAAGCCGAACAGGATCGCCGCGATCAGCAGCACCGCATAGAGCGGAGCCGATGCAGTGGCGGTCAGCAGCAGCGCGGGCAGCATGATGACGCAGCCCAAGGTGATGGCGAGCTTGCGTGCCTTGTCCGCGCTCCAGCCGCGCTGGATCAGCTTGCCCGACAGCCAGCCGCCCGAGAGCGAGCCGAGCATCGCGCCGACGAACGGCACCCAGGCGAACATGCCGATCTGCTTGACGTCGAAGCCGAAGCTTTCGTTGAGGTAGATCGGCAGCCACGAGACGAACAGCCACCAGATCGGGTCGAGGAAGAAGCGCCCTGCCATTACCGCCCAGGCCTGTTTGTGGCGCAGCAGCTGGCCCATCGACGGGGCGTAGCCGGCGGGCCTGGCATCACCCTCGACACGCTCGTTCGCGCCCAGGATATGGTCACGCTCGGCCTTGCTCAGCCAGGGATGCGCGTCGGGATCGGACTTGTAGACCCAGATCCAGGGCAGCAGCCAAAGGAAACCCAGTACGCCGACGATCAGGAAGGTGGTGCGCCAGCCGACCAGGCCGAACAGGATCGCCACCAGCGGCGCCGAGACGATCGCGCCCAGCGAGGCGCCCGCGTTGAAGATACCCTGAGCGAAGGCGCGCTCGGAGCGGGGGAACCAGGTGGCGTTGGCCTTGGCCGCGCCGGGCCAGTTGCCCGCCTCACTGATGCCGAGCGTGCCGCGGAGCACGCCCAGCATCGCCATCGACCGGACCATCGAATGCGCTGCGATGGACAGCGACCAGACGATGATCGAGATCGCAAAGCCCATTCGCGTGCCGACCACGTCGAAGATCTTGCCGAACAGCGACTGGCCGAGCGCGTAGAAGACCATGAAGATGGTCACCAGCAGCGCATAATCTTCCTTGCCGGCGCCAATGTCCTTGGCCACCGCGGGCCACATCACGGCGAGCGCGTTGCGGTCGATGTAGTTGATCACGGTCGCGACCGCGATCAGGCTGATGATCCACCAGCGGAAACCCGATTTCATTTGCCTGCCTCTCCGTCGAACCGGCCGACCGGTCCGCGCCATTCGAGCTTGCGCCCGTTCGCGGTGACGCTGTGCGCCTTGTCCGCTGTGGTATCTGCCGCGATGGCGACGAGGATCTGCCGCCCGCCGGTCAGCGAAATCGTCGCGATGCGCGCACCGCCCGCCTCGCTCATCGTCAGGCCGGTCACCGCGCTGCGGCTGCCGGTCGTGGTCTCGCTCGATGCATCGTAGCGGCCGTGCGGTTCGACCAGGCTCACGAACGCGGCGTCGCCCGCTCCCTCGATCCGCTGGATCACCACCGGCTCGCGCCGCAGGTTGAAGCGCGGATCGTTGGCGCCGCTTTCCGCGAGGATCACCTGCGCACCCGTGGTCGCCATGCGATAGGTGTAGAAGCGGCCGTCGTTGATCCAGGTCACCCGGCCCTGCCCGTTGGCCAGCGGCGCTGTCGCATCGACCCAGAGGTGCTGATAGCCGTTCGCCTTGCCCAGCACCGGCCGCGATGCGACGTTCGACGCGAGCTTGAGATCGGTGTCGATGATGTGCCCGGCAAAGTGCAGCGGCAGATCATAGGTCGCTCTGCCCGCATTCCTGACGGTGAGCAGGTCGAGCACCAGCGGCGATGCCTTTGCCCCCATATCGAGTTGCACCAGCGCGCGGCGGAAGGTGATGCCGGGATAGGCTCCGGCTATCTCGCCGATCGACCAACGGGCCGGCCCCTCGCCCTTGAAGGCAAGCTGCACCGGCGACACCGCTTCGGCGGGCTTGAGCTTCGCATCGAAATGGCTGGTTTCGTTCACCACCAGCGTGTTGTGGGCGATCGTCTGCTGCGCCCAGCTGTCATTCTCGGGCAGATAGCGCCCGCCATCCTTCGCCTCGATATTCAGGAATCGCACCGCGCCGTAATCGGTGACGATGGCATTGCCATTGTCGTAGAGTAGCCAGTTGAGCTTGTCGAAATGGCCATGGCCCATGCCCTGGGCGGTGTTCTTGGCGACGACGACCTGTGCCTTGTCCTCCGGTCCCGAGCGCAGGATGGCGAGCGCGCCGTCCTTGCCGTCCGGCCCGTCGCGCAGCAGCGTCGAGGCGAAGGCGAACGGCCTGGCCTTGCCCGCAGCGAGATCGCGCGCGACCGCGACCCCCTGGGGCGACAGCGCGACCTTGTTCTGCCAGTCGGCGATACCGAGCAGTCCGGGCTCGCCGCTCGCGGCATAGCCGATCGCGATGCCCTGATAGAGTTCCTCGGTCCTGAGGCTCTTGTCGGGCATCGCGTCGTTGATCGGGAAGAAATAGCCCGAATAGGTCGTCTGCACCGCGGTGCGGATCGCCTTGAGCACGATGCCGTCGCGATAGGCGAAGATCCCGCGCTCCGGCTCGTTATCCTCGATCGCCTGCGCGAACACCACGAACGGCTGGAGCGCGTAGCGCTGATAATAAGGCCCTTCGGCATAATAACCGTCGGGCGAGAAGAGCAGGTCGAGCTGGCGCAGGAAGCCGACCTTGCCGCTGCGGTCGCTGCCCTTGAGCGCCTGTTCCACCAGCAGCTTGTCGCGCAGTACATAGCCGGTCATGCCGACCCCGGCATTGGCCCAGGTCGAATGGTTGTGGATGCGGTCGAACGTCGCTGGTTCGCCGGTCAGGAAGGCGGCCATGCGGCGGAACACATTATCGTCGATCGTCCTGCGATCGGCGGGCGTGAGGTCGTCGCGCACCGCGTCATAGCCCTGGATCGCATGGACCAGCCACACGCTGTCGTTGAGGCTCTGCCAGAACAGCCGTCCGGGCACCTGATTGGCCGCGGCGGGATGCTTGCCAAGGCCCGGATAGAGCTTGGCATAGGCCAGCAGCATGTCGCGGACATAGTCGGCATAGCGCTTGTCGCCGGTCACCCGGTAGAGCGTTCCCGCCATCTGGATCAGCTTATAATTGGCCTTGTGCCGCTCATGCGTCGGCCCGCCGCCGCGATCCCTGGGCACCGGCACATCGATGCCCGCACGGATGCCGGCCTCGACCGCCTTCTTCGCCGAAGCCAGCTCGCGCGCGAACAACGGGGCGCGAGCGCCGTCCGCCGCCATGGCGCGATACGCCTCCGTGCTCGCAAGCACGGGCGCCGCATCCTGCGCCAATGCCGGCGCGGTGCTGGCGAGCAAGACGGCGATGATCCCGGCGCGGATCACGGGCGGCCCTCCACGCTGTTGCCGGCCAGCGTCACATCTGGCTTGCCCTGTTCGTAGAGGTTGGTGACGCGCGGCTCCGGCGTCGCGGCAAACTGGTTGTCGGCGATCCGCACGACCGGCGCGCCGACACTGTTCGCCACCTCGATCCCCGCGGCATCGGCGAAGCGGTTGCGCGCGATCTCGACCCGCTGGACGCCTGACAGCCGTACCGCGCCGCCGCGCGCCACGTCGTTGCCAGTCATCGTGAAATGCGGGCCGAACGTGCTTTCGTCCGTGCCCAGCCGCGTGACGTCCGCCACGGTCGCGACATCGGCGAACTGGTTGTCGACGATCTCGATCGCCTCGGCGCTGTAAAGCCCCTTGGCGCCGATCTCGGCCGCCGCGGCGACGATCGCGCCGCTGACCCTCGCAAAGCTCGACCCGCGTACTTCGACCTTGTCGGCGAAGGTCGCCGGGGTCGCCGCGAATACGTCGAAGCCCGGCGCGTTGAGGTCGCGCACCGCGACACCCTCCAGCGTTACGCGATAATTCGAAGTGCTCACCGACTGCGGCGCGCGAACCAGTGCGTTGCCCGCCGCAGCCGGTGAGGCGGCGCCGGAGAAGGTCGCGCCACGAAGGACGATGCTGCCGCCGGGAAGCAGCTGAAACAGGGTCGAGGACGCGCTCTCGATCACCGCCTCGCGCGGGCCGGTGATCGTCAGCGGGTGCGCGATTACGATCGGTGCGGTGACGCGATGGATGCCGGCGGCGACGCGGACGGTGTCGCCGGCGGAGGAGCCCGCCACCGCCTTGGCCAGCATGCCGTCGCTGGCGGGTGCCGCGATCTCGCGTCCCGCCACACTCGCAGGTGCATCCTTCGGGTACCAGGCGGGCCCCACCTCGCCGCGCTTCAACACGACGAGGTCGCGCGGAGCGCCTGCGGTCACCGACGGCTCGGCCGGATAGAGCAGGCCGTTGGCGGCGCGCTCGAGCTTGACTGCCTGCTTCACGTTTCCAGCCAACGCCATGCCCGTCACGGCGCCCTCGAAGCGCACGATATCCTTGCCATCGGCATTGGCGATCAGGTTGCGCTCGAACCAGCTGTCGATCGGCGGGGCGCTGCGTTCGGCGTCGGCGCCCGCGCCAAAGGTCACGCGCGCCGCCTCGATGATCGAGTTGCGCTCGATCCGGGCATTGGCGACCTGATGATAGCGGTTGATCGCCGAGTTGGGCACGCCGTTCATAACCGCGATCGCGCTCAGAAACGAAGTGCCGGTGACGCCCTCGAGGTAATTGTCGCGGACGATCTGGTCGCGATTGATGACCCGGATGCCGCCCGTGCTGGGCTTGCCGCGCCCCATGAATACATTGCGCTCGACCAGATTGCCGTTGCCATGGCGCAGGACGACCGCGCCCTGCGACTCCACGAACATGTTGCCGCGGATGATGTTCGCGCCCGACTTGATCGAAACGATCTCGACCTCGCCGTCGCAATGCTCGAACCAGTTGCGCTCGACCACACTGTTCGAATCGCTCAGCGATTCGTCGCTGGTGCCGATACGGATGGTCTCGCCGCCATTGGAGCCGAGCGGCGGGCGCGGGCCGAAATAATTATGGTCGATCCGCGCGCGATTCTTCTGCGGCTGCCCCTTGGGCCTGATCACCGCCAGCGTCACCCCGGCGTTCCCCTTGCCCGCGAACCAGCTGTGATCGACCCGGTTGTCGGTGCCGTAGATCGCGACCCAGATATCCTCGGCCCGCCGGTCGGGGTTGGTGAAATGGTCGACGACGATCTGCGTCAGCCGCACATTGCGCGCGACCGTCTTGGAGTCGCGGCGGAAGGCGATCAGCTCCTTGGTCGGCGAGAAGCCGTTGCGGAAAATCAGACCCGACACCACCAGATGCGCGCCGCCGATGCGCAGGTTCGACTGGCCGGAAATTATGACCTTGCCCGGTGTCTGCGCGGCGAGCGTGATCGGCTTGTCCGCGGTCCCCTCGCCCGAGAAGACGATCTGGAAATCGCGCCATTCGCCGTCGGCGAGCAGGATACGATCGCCTGGTGCTGCCCTTTTGACCGCGGCGGCATAGGCGGCCTGATCGCGCACCAGATGATCGGCGGCCAGCGCAGGAAGCGGCGCCAGCAGCACGCATGTGATCAGCGCCCCCATTGCCCGCATGCCGTCCGCTCCTTTCGATCTGTTCTGCGCACTGGACTAACCAAGTGGCATAAACTGTTCAAGTGATGATTATACCACTTATCAGAATTGGTATATTACTGTCATTGCTCGCCTCGCCGGGCGCCGGTCCGGCTTTGCCGCAGCGCCTCGCCCCGCTATAGGCGCGCGCATGGCAGACATCCTGATCCTCACCACCGGCGGCACCATCGACAAACTCTATTTCGATGCGCTGAGCGAATATCAGATCGGCGACAGCGTCGTGGCGAGACTGCTCGCGGTTGCCCGCTCGGCGCTTGAGGTCCGCGTGGTCGAGCTGATGCGCAAGGACAGCCTCGAGCTGACCGACGAGGATCGCGCGTCGATCGCACAGGCGGTGCGCGATGCGCCCGAGGATCGCATCGTCATCACCCACGGCACCGATACGATGACCGACACCGCCGCCGCGCTGAAGGACATTCCGGGCAAACGCGTCGCGCTGCTCGGCGCACTCGCCCCCGCGCGCTTCGCCGAGAGCGACGCCGCGTTCAACCTGGGCATGGCCTTCGCCACGGTGCAGGTCGCGGCCGAACCGGGCGTGTGGATCGCGATGAACGGCACCGTCTTCGCCGCGGGCAGCGTGCGCAAGGACCGCAGCCGCAACAGCTTCGTTCCGATCTGATTCCGGCTTTGCGCCGCTGAACCAGAACTATCTTTCGGCCCGCATCATATCCTATCTATTAGATAGGAGTTTGGGCGGAGATCGATCATGGGCAGGCAGCAGGCGACGGCGGAAATCTATCCGCGCAATCTGGAGCGGGTAGTCGCCGGCCTGCGCGACGCGCGCTGCGAATGGCGGCAGGGCCACGACCGCCATGCCGAGCAGGGCATCGAATTCCCGTCACGCCCGGTGCTCGCGCGGCTGCTGCGCGAGCTGGGCACCGCACTCTTCCCGCTCCGTCTCGGCCCGCCCGAATTGACCGCGAGCAACGAGAACGCCTGGGTCGAAGCGACGCTCGAATCCACTCTCTCCCAGCTCGGCGCGCAGATCGAGCTGGAGCTGCGCATCGCCCGCCCCGGCATCTCGCGAATCGAGGAAGGCTATGCGGTCGAGCATATCCTGACCGACTTCGCCGAGAGCCTGCCCGGCATCCGCCGCCTGCTCGATGAGGATGTCGCGGCCGGCTATGCCAACGATCCCGCCGCGCGCAGCGTCGACGAGGTACTGCTGTCCTACCCATCGATCGCCGCGATCATCCACCACCGGCTCGCGCACCGCCTCCACGCGCTCGGCGCGCCGCTGGTGGCACGGGTGATCGCCGAGGTGGCGCATGGCGAAACCGGGATCGACATCCACCCAGCTGCGCGCATCGGGCGCAGCTTCTTCATCGATCACGGCACCGGCATCGTCATCGGCGAGACAGCGGTGATCGGCGACCGGGTGCGCATCTATCAGGGCGTGACGCTGGGCGGCGAGCCGATCCCGGCGGGCGCTGCGCATCGCGGCGACACCCGGACGCGTCGGCATCCGCGGATCGGGGACGATGTCGTGATCTTTCCAGGCGCGGTGCTGCTCGGCCCGATCGATGTCGGTGCACGCAGCCGGATCGGCGGCAATGTCTGGCTGCGCGACGACGTGCCCGAAGACAGTCTGGTCGAGCTGCCCGCGCTGCGCACGCGCCAGCTCGGCGATTGATCAGCCGAATCCTGGGGAAAGTGGTGCCCGGGGACGGAGTCGAACCGCCGACACTGCGATTTTCAGTCGCATGCTCTACCAACTGAGCTACCCGGGCCCAACCGGCGAAGCCGGGGACGTATATGCTTCCGGGTTGAACCGGAAGGCGCGCTCTTAGTCGGCGCTTTCGCCCCTGTCCAGCCCGCTTTGCACGCCTTCTGCATCATCGGGGTCGATCGCCGTACCCGGCAGGCGATATCCCTCGCCCAGCCATTGAAGCAGGTCGCGGTCCTTGCAGCCGCGGCTGCAGAAGGGCTTGAACGCCGGATCGCCCGGCTTGCCACAGATCGGGCAATCGTCGCGTTTCACTTTTGCTCCACAAACTTCGTGCGTCCGCCGGTGCGGCGGTGCAGCTCCGCGACCCATTCGGGCTCGCGCTCCAACCGGCGCAGCAGCGCCGGATGCAGGATATGGGTATCGGGTGCCGGCGGGGGAAGGCGCTCCAGCCGACGCAGCTCGGCGCGCAGCGCGGCGCCCGCCGGATCGGCGGCGAGCTGTTCGGGCATCGACATGCGTTGCCGCCGCCGCACGATCTGGAGGAAACCGAAGCCGTTCATCGCCGTCCGCTCGAACGGCTGCGGCAGCGCGGCGTCGATCGCCTCCGCCACTGCATTGCGTTCATTCTTGTTGGCCAGCGTCGGAAAGTCGATCCCGACCGATCCGGTGATCTCCATCCGCTCCATCGCCTGCGCGATCGCATGCGCTGCGCTGATCGAGAGCACGCCAAGCGGAGCGGCGCCATCGACATCGAACAACGTCATCGCGGGCGTCACCACCATGCGCAGCGCGCCGCCGGCAAAGGCGATCTCGCCGCTCGCCGCTTCCTCGAGCAGCTCGGACCAGCCCGCATCCTCGAGCAGATCGGGTTCGTGGGCGCGCAGCTGCCGCACTGGCAGATCGGTCGCCTTGATCCGGGTGAGCAGATCGGGGCCGGGCATTGGCGGCGCATCGGCGGGAACCGCCTTGGGAAGCTTGGCCCGCCCGATCTCGGCGATCGCCTCGCGCACGATGCGTGCAGTGAAGCTTCCGCCTTGCGTGATGCCGGGGGGAAGCGGGTCGCAGAGCGCCTCCTCGCCGCTGTCGAGCTGGATCTTGCCGGTGACCCGGTCGATCAGGCGCGCACGCGCGACGGTGCCGGTGCGCAGGCCGGGCAGTTCGATCGCCGCTTTCCAGATCACCCCGCGCGCGACCAGCGCCGCGCGGTTCTCACCGATCCCCGCCTCGTATAGCCACTCAGCCAAGGGGGTAGCCCGCACTCTCCAGCAGTGCGCGGGTCTCGAACACCGGGAGACCGACGACGCCCGAATGGCTTCCCGACAGGAAACGCACGAACGCCTCGGCGCGACCCTGGATGGCATAGCCGCCTGCCTTGCCCATCCCCTCGCCGCTCGCGACATAAGCGTCGATCTCGGCATCGGTCAGCCGCTTGAACGCGACGATGGTATCGGACAGCCGCATGCGTGCCTTGCCGGCCGCATCGATCAGGCACACGGCCGACAGACAATGGTGCCGCCGCCCCGACAACAGCCCCAGCATGCGGCGCAGATCGGCCTCGTCCTCCGGCTTGCCGAGGATGCGGCGGCCGACGGCAATGGCAGTGTCGCCCGCCAGCACGATCTCGTCGTCCGCACGCGCGACCGCCTGCGCCTTGCCGAGCGCGATACGCTGCACATAGGCGCGCGGCAGCTCGCCCTTCAGCGGTGCTTCGTCGATGTCCGGGGCGGCGATGGAATCGGGCGTGACGCCGATCCGCACGAGCAAGTCACGGCGGCGCGGCGATGTGGAAGCGAGCACGAGCCGCATGGGATTCTCTAGAATGGATCCCCGCCTGAGCGGGGATGATCGGCTGACGCGCAGCCGATCACTTGAAGCGATAGGTGATGCGGCCCTTGGTCAGGTCATAGGGCGTCAATTCGACGAGCGCTTCGTCGCCCACCAGAACGCGGATGCGGTTCTTGCGCATCTTGCCGGCGGTGTGCCCCAGAATCTCGTGATCATTCTCGAGCCGGACGCGGAACATGGCGTTGGGGAGAAGCTCCACAACCCGGCCGCGCATTTCAAGCAGTTCTTCCTTGGCCAAACAAACCTCTAGCGATGGAGCGGAAAAAAGACGCGGTGCCTTACTCTTCCTTGACGCAAAAGGAAAGCGGCACAGTTTGCGTCGCGTTACGGCAACAATGACTTTCCCGCTGTTCGCTTGATGCGGCGCGCATTCGGGGCCACATGGGAGCCATGCTGATCGAGACCGAAGCCACGCCCAACCCGGCGACCCTGAAGTTCCTGCCCGGCCGTACCGTGATGGATGCCGGCACCCGCGATTTCGCGACTCCCGAGGAGGCCGAAGCCTCGCCGCTGGCCGAAGCGCTGTTCAACCTCGGCGACGTTACCGGCGTGTTCTTCGGCCGCGATTTCATCTCGGTGACCGCGGCGCCCGGCGTCGACTGGGCGGGCCTCAAGCCCGACGTGCTCGGCATCCTGCTCGACCATTTCAGCGCGAACATGCCGCTGTTCCGGCAGGGAAGCGCGGCTGGCTTCTCGGTTCCGGCCGAGGAAAGCTTTACCGACGATCCCGAGGACGCCGACATCGTCGCCCAGATCAAGGACCTGATCGAGACGCGCGTCCGCCCCGCGGTCGCCAATGACGGCGGCGACATCGTCTATCGCGGCTTCGACAAGGGGAAGGTCTATCTGCAGATGCAGGGCGCCTGTTCGGGTTGCCCCTCCTCGACCGCGACGCTCAAGAACGGGATCGAACAATTGCTCAAATATTATGTCCCCGAAGTCACCGAAGTGCGTGCCGTCTGATGGGAACGCCGCTGAACGAGGCCGGCCTCGACACGATCTTCCGTACCGCGCGCACTTATAATGGCTATCTTCCCGGAGAAGTGACCGAAGCGGACATCGGCGCCATCTACGACCTGCTCAAGATGGGGCCGACCTCGGCCAACATGCAGCCGGCACGTTTCGTCTGGTGCCTCAGCCAGGAGGCGAAGGACAAGCTCGCCGCCTGCGCGAGCGAGAAGAACGCGCCCAAGATCAGCGCCGCGCCCGCAGCGGTGGTGATCGGCATGGACTATGATTTCCATGAGCAGCTGCCCTGGCTGTTTCCGCACACCGACGCGAAGAGCTGGTTCGAAGGACCGCAGGCGAACAGGGTCGAGGGAGCGCTGCGCAATTCCTCGCTGCAGGGCGCCTATTTCCTGATCGCCGCACGCGCGCTGGGCTGGGATACCGGGCCGATGTCGGGCTTCGACGCTGCGAAGGTCGACGCCGCCTTCTTCGCCGACAAGCCCTCGGTCCACGCCAATTTCATCGCGACCTTCGGCAAGGGCGATCCGGCGAGCATCTTCGGCCGCAGCCCGCGGCCCGAATTCGGGCAGTTCAACCAGATTGCCTGACGCGCCGCTCACCCTCGTCATCGAAACCGCCACCGCCGCCTGCTCCGTCGCCCTGATCCGCGGCGGCGCGGTCGTGGCCGAACGGCATGAGGAGGTCGGCCGCGGCCATGCCGAGCGGTTGATCCCGATGATCGCCGAGCTGCCCGATGGCGGCCGCGCGGACCATATCCTCGTGGATTGCGGCCCCGGCAGCTTCACCGGCATCCGCGTCGGGATCGCCGCGGCGCGCGGCCTGGCGCTTGGCTGGGGCACGAGCATCGCCGGCTTCTCGTCGCTTCCGCTGGTCGCCGCTGCCGCATTCGCCGCCGACCCCGAATTGTCCACGCTTGCCGCCGTCCTCGAAGGAGGACATGGTGAAGTCTTCATGCAGCGCTTCACCCGCCCGCTGACCGAAACGGGTCCGTTCGCTTCGCTCAAGCCCGAAGCGGCGCTCGCTGCGCTGGGCGGCGCCGCCGCAGCGGGCAACGGCATCCGCCACCTCGCTGCGCTGGACCCTTCGCTCGATCTGCGCGAGGCGCTGCCCCGCGCGGCCGGGGTGGCGCTGATCGACCCCGGCTTCACTGCTCTGGCCGCCCGTCCCATCTATGGCCGGGCGCCGGACGCCAAACCCCTGCCCGCCATCCCGCCGGCAAGATGAGCACGGCGCCGCAGATCGTCGAGATCGTTCACGGCACACCCGCCGATATCGCGACGCTCAACGCCATCATGGCCGATGCGTTCGATCCTCGTTTCGGCGAGGCATGGACCCCCAGCCAGTGTCTGGGGATGATCGCACTGCCCGGCGTCTGGTTCAGCATCGCCTGGAGCGGCAACCGGCCCGCCGGCTTCGCGCTGGCCCGCGCCGTGGCGGACGAAGCGGAACTGCTGCTGCTCGCCATCCGGCCCGCATTCCGTCGCAGCGGCATCGGCACGGCATTGCTCCGCTCGATCGTCGCCGACGCGCACGAACGCGGCGCAGAGATGCTACACCTGGAAGTGCGCGCCAACAATGAAGCGATCAGGCTTTACCGAAACGAAGGCTTCGAAAAGATCGGTGAGCGCCACGATTACTATCGTGGAAACGACGGTAAACTGTTCGACGCACACACGTTTTCAAAACACATCCGCTGAAATCGACGAACAGCACTGCAACTGCACTTGCAATCGATCGTTTCCCGATCAATAGTGCGCAGCACGGCGTGTAACCTTGCGGCCGTCGCATCAGTACGAAAGGATCACCATGGACGCTCAGAACGACATGCAGGAAACGCTGGTCACGCTGACCGCGGATATCGTCGCTGCGCATGTCAGCAACAACAGTGTCGCAGTCTCGGATCTTCCGCTGCTGATCGCGAATGTTCATGGCGCGCTTGCCGGTCTTGGCACCAAGGCGCCCGAACCTGAAGCAAAGAAGCAGGAGCCGGCGGTTTCGATCCGTTCTTCGATCAAGCCCGACTATATCGTCTGCCTTGAGGACGGTAAGAAGCTCAAGATGCTCAAGCGCCACCTGATGACCCACTATCAGATGACACCCGAACAGTATCGCGCCAAGTGGAACCTCCCCGCCGACTATCCGATGGTCGCACCCAATTATGCCGAGCAGCGCCGCAGCCTCGCCAAGAAGATCGGCCTCGGCACCAAGCGCCGCAAGCGCTGAGTTTTCTTGATAGGGCGGTGGTGCCGCTCAAACGGAAACGCCGGTCTGGGCCATGGCCCGGGCCGGCGTTGTTCGTTCTTGGTCCCTTTTTTCTCGGGCCGATTGTCGCTACATCACCGCCATGGCCCGCAAGATCGATCTCGAAGCCCTTTGTCACGAAAAGGGTCTCCGCATCACCGAGCAGCGCAAGGTGATCGCCCGTGTCCTCTCCGAAGCGGAGGACCATCCCGATGTCGAGAAAGTCTATGCCCGCGCGTCGGCAATCGATCCCGGCATCTCGATCGCGACGGTCTATCGTACCGTCCGGCTGTTCGAGGAGGCGGGAATCCTCGATCGCCACGATTTCGGCGACGGCCGCGCGCGCTACGAACCCGCGCCCGAAGCGCATCACGATCACCTGATCGATGTTGAAACCGGCAAGGTGATCGAATTCGTCGATCCCGAGCTCGAGTTGCTCCAGAAGCAGATCGCCGAACGCCTCGGCTTCCGGCTGGTCGATCACCGCATGGAACTCTACGGCGTTGCCCTCGACCGGAAAGCGTAGGCCTGTTGGCCGAAGCCTCGACGGGCACCGCTGACCTGCCCGGCCGGGGGGAGAGCTTGACGCAACGCCGCATCGCCGCCGCGCGCGGCGAGCGGACGCAACTCACCCCGTCCGAAACGTTCCGCTTCTGGCGGCGCATCGGGCTGCTGCTGCTCACGCTGCTCAGCCATGTGCCGATGCATTATCTGTGGCGGCTGCTGCACCTGCCCTCGCCCTGGCCGCGCTGGTTCCTGCGCCGCGTCGGGAGGATCGCGGGGGCGCGGGTCGAAGTGATCGGCATCCCGCTGCGCCGCGACGTCTTCTACATCTCCAACCACCTGTCCTGGATCGACATCCTGGCGCTCGGCGGGGCGAGCGGTACCGCCTTCGTCGCCAAGGCGGAAATCGGGGAGACGCCGGTCGTCGGCTGGCTCGCGAGCCTCAATCGTACCGTCTATGTGAAGCGCGAGAACCGGATGGGTGTCGCGGAGCAGATCAATCAACTGCGCGACGCGCTTGCCGATAATTGGGCGATCGCCGTTTTTCCCGAAGGCACCACCACCGACGGCCGCTCGCTGCTCCCGTTCAAGACGCCGATGCTGCGCGTGCTCGAGCCGCCCCCGCCCGGCGTGATGGTCCAGCCGGTGCTGCTCGACTATGGCGCGGTCGGTGAAGAGATCGGCTGGGTCGGCGAGGAAGGCGGGATCAACAATGCCCGCCGCGTGCTCGCCCGCAGGCACAGCTTTCCGCTGCGCATCCACTTCCTCGAACCGTTCGATCCGCGCGACTTTCCGGGCCGCAAGGCGATCGCCGCCGAAAGCCGTCGCCGGATCGAGGAGGCGCTGGTCGCCGCGCTCAGCGGGCCGCTGCGCCCCTTTGCCTGGCCGGTAGGGCCGGTGAACTACACGCCGCCGGGCGACTAATTGTCGGTTTCAGTCCGTTTCCCGGGAAGCGGTTGCACCACGGGTTCCAGCGGTGCGAAAGCGACACCGCCCTCGCTCACCACATCGCGCGTCTCGACCACCGGGATGATGACGTCATTGCTGGCCGTGACCTGATCGAACGCGCCGGCCTGGAAGATCGCCGGATCGGTCCGCAGGAAAGGCGGCGGATCGGGCGCCTTCGCGACCTGTTCGGCCACCCCCAGTCGCGGCACGCCGCGGCGCACCCGCGGATCCTCGATCTCGTAGTTCACGACCGAAACCTGACCGCCGAGCTCGGTGATCTCAAACAGCCGCCGCGCGAATTCGCGCGGGAAGCGGATGCAGCCGTGCGAGGCGGGATAACCCGGCAGCACCCCGGCGTGCAGTGCGATGCCGGTCCAGGTCAGCCGCTGCATGAACGGCATCGGCGCGTTGCTGTACAGGTTGGAGCGGTGGAATTCGCGCTTCTGAAGGATCGTGAACTCGCCCGCCGGGGTCGATTTGCCGCGCTTGCCGGTCGAGACCGTAGAGGCTGCGATCAGCACCCCGTCGCGATAGACATAGGCGATCTGGCCGGGCAGGCTGATCAGGATCGAGACCGCGGCCGGGCCGCCTGCTTTCTGCAAGACGGCGTCTTCAAGCCAGGCCCATTGGCCGTTGCGCAGCAGCAGTTCCTCATCGCCCGAAGCGTGGATCTGTTGGGCGGCGGCTGGGATCGCAAGGGCAAGCGCGATGCTCATTCCGCCCCCCAGAATCACCCGCAACCCTGCCCGCACGCTGACCATTCTCCGCCTCGACTCACCTATGGTTAACGACGCCTTACCCAAACGGGTGCCATGCAAACCGCCGGTTTGAAAGCTGAATCCATCGGCGTCGCGATCCCGCTACGGGCCGTTGCTCAACGACAAACCGAGCCACAGATGGGGTGAACCGGTGGCTTGGCGGGCAGTTGTTCAGGCGAATCGGAAGATTCATTTGCTATATTCTGCCGCAGAGCGAGTTTTAGTCGGGGCGCAGGCAGCGCATGAATGAACTGATCGACGCGGTGGCTTCGCGCCGTGCTTTTCTCAAGTCCGCGGCTGCGGTCGCGGGTACAGGACTACTGGCAGGGTGCGCCGCACGTACCGTCACCACGGCCGCGGTCCCCGCCCCCGCTGCGCCCATCCCGGTTCCCCCGCCGGTCGCGACGGCCATCGCTCAGCCGGCGCAGATCACCACCGCCCCGCGCGGCATCCGCCCCGAACTGTTCGAGCGCGCCATGGCTGCGCTCCAGCGCCACGGCAGCCGCATCCGCCAGCAGGATCGCATCGCCATCGCCGATTTCTCGCTGCCCTCCTCGCGGCTGCGCTTCCATTTCGTCGATCTTCACAATGGCGCGGTGCGCTCGATGCTGGTCTCGCACGGCATTGGTTCGGATCCCGAGCATACCGGGATGCTCCAGCGCTTTTCGAACGAGGTGAATTCGGAAGCGACCTGCGAGGGCGCGTTCCTCGCCTCAAACTATTATGTCGGCAAGCACCAGCTCTCGCAGCGGCTGATCGGCCTCGATTCGACCAACAACAACGCACTCGATCGCGCGATCGTGATCCACGCGGCCTGGTATTCGAACGCCGACATGATCGCGCGGCACGGCAAGCTCGGCCGCAGCCAGGGCTGTTTCGCGGTCGGCCAGAACGAGCTCGACAAGGTCTTTACCCTGCTTGGCGAAGGCCGGATGATCTACGCCGAAAAGACCGCCTGACCCGGGTTATTGGCGCGCCCGGGCTGGTGCGGCTAAGACCGAGCGATGACGGAAACCCTGTCCCCGGTCCTTCCCGACGAAGTCGATCGCGCCGCGCGTGCCGTGCTCGAAACCGCATGCGCCCGAAAGCTCAGCCTAGCCACCGCCGAAAGCTGCACCGGCGGCATGCTCGCCTCGCTGCTCACCGATGTAGAGGGCGTCAGCGCCACCTTCGAGCGCGGCTTCGTCACCTATTCGGTCGATGCCAAGTGCGAGCTGCTTGGCATCGCCCATGATTTCGTCGAGCGTTGCGGGGCCGTCAGTCGCGAGGTGGCGGTGGCGATGGCCATCGGCGCGCTCGCCGCGTCCCGCGCCGACATCGCGCTCGCGATCACCGGCTTCGCCGGTCCCGCCGGACCAGGCGACGAGCCCGGGCTGGTTCATTTCGCCTGCGCACGGAAAGGGCGTGACACCGCGCATCGCGAAGCGCATTTCGGCGACATCGGCCGCGGACCCGTTCGGATCGAATGCATGCGGGTGGCGTTGGAGATGATCGCAGAAGCGGTGAAGGGGAACTGATGACGAGGCACCGTTTCTACTCGATCCACTCCCATGGTCTGGTGCGCGTCGGCGCCTGCACCCCGCGCGCGACGGTCGGCGACATCGCCGCCAACACCGAATCGCACATCGCGCTGGCGAAGCAGGGCGATGAGGCGGGCGCCGACCTGCTCGTCTTCACCGAACTGGGCATCACCGGCTATGCGCTTGACGATCTGCATCTGCAGGACGCGGTGCTGCGCGCGACCCGCGCTGGGCTGACCAAGCTGATCGCCGCAAGCGCCAAGCTCAAGCCCGTGCTGGTCGTGGGCGCTGCGCTCGAACGCAACGGCCGCCTCTACAATTGCGCTGTCGTCATCGCGCGCGGGCGCGTGCTGGGGGTGGTGCCCAAGACCTTCCTGCCCAACTATCGCGAATATTATGAGAAGCGCTGGTTCGCTTCGGGCCTAGGCCTGTCGGGCGAGATCGAGCTGGCCGGCCAGACCGTGCCGTTCGGCCCCGACCTGATCTTCGCTGCCGACGATCTGCCCGATTTCGTCTTCCATGCCGAGATCTGCGAGGATTTCTGGGCACCGATCCCGCCGTCCACCTATGGCGCGCTCGTCGGGGCGGCGATCCTCTGCAACCTCTCCGCATCCAACGTCACGATCGGCAAGGCGCGCCAGCGCGCGATGCTGTGCGCGGCGCAGTCCGAACGCGCGATCGCTGCCTATGTCTTCTCCGCCTCGGGGCCGGGGGAAAGCACGACCGACCTCGCCTGGGACGGGCAAAGCCTGATCCATGAGCTGGGCGAGCTCCTCGCCGCATCGGGCCGCTTCGATGTCGAGGAGGAGATGATCCTCGCCGATATCGACGTCGCCCGGATCCGGCAGGAGCGGATGCGGGTCGGCACCTTCAACGACAGCGCCGCCGCGACCGGGCATCCCGAGAGCGAGTTCCGTCGCGTCGGCTTCGCACACAAGGGCGGCCTCGACGATATCGGGCTTCACCGGAAGCTGCGCCGCTACCCCTTTGTCCCCAACACGCCCGAGAAGCTCGACGAGGATTGCTACGAGGCCTTCAACATCCAGGTCGAGGGGCTGCGCAAGCGCATCGAGTCGACCGGGTCGCAGCGCCTTGTCATCGGCATCTCCGGCGGCCTCGATTCGACACACGCGCTGATCGTAGCGGCCAAGGCGATGGACCGGATCGGGCTGCCCCGTGCCAACATCCTCGGCTTCACCATGCCCGGCTTTGCGACCGGAGACGGGACCAAGGCCAACGCCTGGGCGCTGATGAAAGCGCTCGGCATCACCGGGGAAGAGATCGACATCCGCCCCGCCGCCAACCAGCTGCTCACCGACATGGGCCACCCCTATGCGGACGGGGAGCCGGTCTACGACATCACCTTCGAGAATGTGCAGGCGGGGCTGCGCACCGATTATCTCTTCCGCCTCGCCAACCAGCGCGGCGCATTCGTCGTCGGCACCGGCGACCTTTCCGAACTCGCGCTCGGCTGGTGCACCTATGGCGTCGGCGATCACATGTCGCATTATGCGGTCAATGCCGGCGTGCCCAAGACGCTGATCCAGTTCCTGATCCGCTGGTGCGTCGCGACCGATCAGTTCGATCCGGCTACCGACAAGGTGCTCGAAGCGATCCTCGCGCAGGAAATCTCGCCCGAACTCGTCCCCGCCGGCGCCGACGGCGCGCTGCAGAGCACCGAGGAGAAGATCGGGCCATACGCGCTCAACGACTTCTTCCTCCACTACACCATCCGTCAGGGCGCGCCGCCGTCAAAGATCGCGTTCCTCGCCTGGCACGCCTGGAAGGATGCCGCGGCGGGCGAATGGCCCGCCGGCATCCCCGCGGGTGCGCGCGCGGCCTATGATCTCGCGACGATCCGGAGCTGGCTCGAGAAGTTCCTGTTCCGATTCTTCGTGACCAGCCAGTTCAAGCGCAGCGCGATCCCCAACGGCCCCAAGGTCTCGCCGGGGGGCGCGCTCAGCCCGCGCGGCGACTGGAGGGCGCCGTCGGACGGCAGCGCCAAGCCCTGGCTCGACGAGCTGGACGCCAACGTCCCCAAGTGAAGCGCGTCCTCGCCGTCCTGCTGCTGCTCGCACTGGCGGTGCCGGTGCTCGGCTATGTCAACGCCACCGCCGATCCGGTGGTGCGCCACGCCAATGTCGCCTTCCGGAGCTGGCCCGCGGATACGCCGCCGGTCCGCGTCGCGCTGCTCGCCGACCTGCATATCCAGGGCCCGGACCTCGGGCCCGAGCGGATGGCGCGTATCGCCGAACAGGTGAACGCGCAAAAGCCCGACCTCATCCTGATCGCGGGCGATCTCAGCGGCGACCGGACGCTGCGCACCCGCCTTTATTCGGAGGCCGAGATCGCCGCCGCGCTCAAAGGCTTCAAGGCCCCGCTCGGCGTCTATGCCGTTCTCGGCAACCACGATCACTGGCGCGATGGACCCGCGATGAGGCGCGCGGTCGCCGCCGCCGGAATCCCGGTCCTGGTCAATCAGGCGGTGCGTGCCGGTCCGGTCACCCTTGCCGGCATCGACGACATCCACACCCGTAACGCCGATGTCGAAGCCCTGATGCGATCGGCAGCCGCCTTGCCCGGCCCCACCGTCGTGCTGAGCCACAGCCCCGACATCGCCCCGCTCCTGCCCCCGCGCTTCGGCCTCGTCCTGGCCGGGCACACCCATTGCGGCCAGATCGTGCTGCCGCTAATCGGCTACCTCGCCACCGCCTCGCGCTATGGCGAACGCTATGCCTGCGGATTGGTCCGCGAGCCCGGCCGCACCACCATCGTGTCGGCGGGCCTCGGCACCAGCGTGCTGCCCTTCCGCTTCGGCGCGCCGCCCGATTTCTGGATGGTCACGCTCGGCCCTCTCGCGCGCGTCGCATCGCCGCGCTAGGCTCTGCACCGCCCCATGGGCCGGCCGCGATTCGCGCGCGCCGTTGGGAGGGATTTTCCGCATGAAGACTGCCCTGTTCGCCGCGCTTGCGGCCGTATCGCTCGCGCCTGCCGCGCTCGCTCAGACCGCGCCGGCACCGGCGGCCGCGGCGCCTGCCACCGCCGCGGCCGCTGCCAAGTTCAACCTCGACACCCCGGTCCAGGATCTGGTCGCCGACCCCAAGGCAAAGGCGGTGCTCGACGCCGACCTCCCCGGCCTATCCACGCATGAATCCTACGAGATGTTCAAGGGCATGAGCCTCAAGCAGCTCTCGAGCTACGCAGCGGACAAGCTGACGCCCGAAATACTCGCCAAGACCGAGAAGAACCTCGCCGCGATCAAGTAAGCCAGATTGCCCGGGCGTATCGCGCCCGGGCTAATCGCGCGGCCCGGAATTGAGGAAGCGCGTGACGCGATAGTCGAGCACGCCGACGACCAGATACACCGCCGCCTGCTTGATCCGCGTCCACAGGCCCGTGCGGGCGCGATGCAGCGCGGGGGTGATCTCCAGCGAGCGCGCCACTTCGGCATCGACATAGGACCGGACATGCGCGGCAAAGGCGCGGTCCTCGATCCGCAGCATCACCTCCAGATTCAGGAACAGGCTGCGCATGTCGAAATTGGCCGATCCGATCTGCACCGCCTCGTCGATCACGAACAATTTTGTGTGCAGCTTGGCCGGCAGATATTCGAACACCCGCACGCCGCGCCGCAGCAGCCCGCGATAGGTGAAGCGCGCCGCGTAGAGGGTCAGATAATTGTCGGTGATCGACGGCACAATCACCCGCACCTGCCCGCCGCGCCGCGCCGCGCGGCCCAGCCGCAGCAGCATCGCCGGGCTCGGGAAGAAATAGGCGGCAAGGATGTCGATCCGCCGCGCATGCTTGAGATCGCGGCGCACCGCGCGCGCCCAGGGTGAAAGCCTGCGCGTCGGCCCGCCGAGCAGCCAGCGCAATCTGCCCTCCGGCTCGCTCCATTCCGCAAGCGCCCGGCGCAGCACGCGCAGCGGCGCACGCGGCCGCCTTGCCCAGCGCCACAGCGCGTCGAAATAGCCCGAAAGTCGCGCCGCCGCCGACCCCTCGACCAGCAGCCCCAGGTCGCGCCAGCCGTCGCTGCCCGGTCCTTCGAAATAATCGTCCTGGATGTTGAACCCGCCGATCACGATGCGAGCATCCGCCGTCTCGGCATCGGCCAGCGCGACCTTCTGGTGATTGCGCAGCAGATAGCGGCGCCCGAGGCGCGGCACGAAGAAGCAGACATTGCCGCCCGCCGCGCGCAACGGCGCGAAGAAGTCGTTGTCATAGGCGGGATCGCTGCCGAGGCCATCGACGATCAGCTTAACCTCGACCCCGCGCGCCACTGCGGCGACCAGCGCATCGCGGACGCGCTCGCCCACGGCGTCGTCGGTGTAGATATAGTAGAGCAGCCGCAGCGACTTGCGCGCACCCTCGATCAGGCCGAGCAGCGTGTCGAGCCGGCGCGGGCCGGTGTCGAGCAGGGTCAGCCGGTTGCCGTCGATCGCGAAGACCGGCTGTGGCGGCGGTTCGGCAGGCAGACCGGCAGAAATTGCGGGTTGGATCGGTTCGGCCTGCTCCATCGCGCCAGGCATTGCACCAAGCGCGCCGGCATCGCCAGCCCCGCGCTTCCGATTTTCTTGACTCTGGCGGGGCGCATCCCTAATTGGCCCCCTTTCCTGTATCTCTGCCCGAAGGAAGCGTTTCATGGCGCGCGTCACAGTCGAGGATTGCGTCGACAAGGTCTCGAACCGGTTCGATCTGGTGTTGCTTGCCGCACAGCGTGCGCGTCAGATCTCGGGCGGCGCCGAACTGACGCTCGAGCGCGATCGCGACAAGAACCCGGTCGTCGCGCTGCGCGAGATCGCCGAAGAGACCGTCCGTCCCGATAATCTCGAAGAGTCGCTGGTCGGCAGCCTGCAGCGCGTGCAGATCGACGACGAGGAAGCACCCGATGAGGTCGGCTCGCTCGCGGCTTCCGCCGAGGCGCTGCGCCTCACCGCCGCCGCGCCGCCGCGCAACCAGAATCTGGGTGCCGACTACGACGGCTGATCCGCTTCGGATCAATCTCGCGAATTCAGACGCCGGTATCCCTCGGGATGCTGGCGTTTTTCGTATTTTCCGAGGTCGTGGCAACCACTTGATCCTTTCCGCTCCGAATCGGACAATGAACCATCCGACTCGGGGGGAAGCCGTTGCCGGCAATCGAAGCGATCATTCCGGCGATCGGCGCCGTCGCGCACGAGGCTGTGCTGTTCGCCGCGATCGGATTCCTGATCGGCGGGATCGACGATCTTGCGGTCGACTGGGTCTATTTCAGCACGCGCCTCCGTGCCTGGCAGCGGCCCGATCCGCAGCGCGCACCGCTGCGCGACGGCGGCCGCATGGCAGTGTTCGTTCCGGCCTGGGACGAAGCTGCGGTGATCGGCGCGATGCTGCGGACCGCGCTCGGCCGGTACGACTATGCCGACTATCGCATCTATGTCGGCGTCTATCCCAACGATCTCGCGACCATCGCTGCCGTCGGCGCAGTCGCCGTCACGGACGATCGCATTCGCATGGTGGTCAATCCCCGGCCAGGCGGGACGACCAAGGCCGATTGCCTAAACGCCCTGTGGCGCGCGCTGCTGCGCGACGAAGCCGTGGAAGGGGCCACTCGCGCGATCGTCCTCCACGATGCCGAAGACCTGGTTCATCCCGATGAACTCGGGCTGATGGCCGCCTGGCTGAGCGACCATCAGGCGGTTCAGATTCCGGTGCTGCCGCTCCCCGATCGACGCTCGCCGCTGATCGCAGGCCATTATCTCGACGAGTTCGCCGAAGCGCATGGCAAGGTGCTTCCGGTACGCGAGGCGCTGGGCGCGGCCTTGCCCTTCGCCGGAGTCGGCTGTGCGATCGATCGCGTCCTGCTGGGGCAGATCGCTGCGGCGCGCGGCGACGTGCCCTTCGACGAATCGAGCCTGACCGAGGACTATGAGCTGGGTCTCACCGTCGCGGCGATGGGCGGGCGGACCAAGCTCGTGCGCAGCCGCGATTCCCGCGGTGCGCTGGTCGCGGTGCGCGCCTATTTCCCCGCCTCGCTCGGCGCCGCGGTGCGCCAGAAGGCGCGGTGGATGACCGGGATCGCGCTTGCCGGATGGGACCGGACCGGCTGGGCGGCGGGCGGCTCGATCGGCGAACACTGGATGCGGATGCGCGATCGCCGCGCGACGCTCGCGATCCCGATTCTCGCCATCGCCTATCTCGCACTCGTCGCCTGGGGGATCTCGCTCGGCATCTACCTTGCCGCCGGCACCGTGCCGCCAGCGCCCGAAGGCGCATTGCGGCCCCTGCTTGCCGCGAATTTCGCGTTGCTCGGCTGGCGTATTGCGATGCGAATGCTCTTCACTGCACGCGCCTTCGGGCCGGTCGAAGCGCTGCTATCGATCCCGCGGCTGTTCGTCGCGAACCTCGTCGCGCTGCTGGCGGCGCGCCGGGCCATGGCGATCTATCTGCCTACGCTGCGCGGCAAGCCCGCGGTATGGGACAAGACCCCCCATCATTTCCCCGGCGAAAGCGGTGTCGCGTGACCGGACGGGGGCGGCCGCTGCGCTTCGTCGCGCTGGTCGCCTTTGGCTGGGCGAGCGCGCGCACGATCATGCTCTGGCCCGAAGGCGCGACGCTCCCGCAAGCGATCGAAGCGGCATTCCCGCTCCGCCCGGCGCAGGCCGCCACCCAACCCGTGCTGCGGACGGGCGCCGCGGCATCCCCCGCCCCGGCCAGGCGAACGACCTCGCCATTGACCGCCATTCCACCCCTGCTGCCCGGCCCGATGGCCGAACGCGGCGACCCGGCGCGCGTGAACCTGGCCATGCTCGGCCTCGTCACCTTCGGGCGTGAGGAAGTGCTGGGGGTCCCCCCCGGCGTCTTGCCGCCGCGCCCGCCGCCGGCCGCACTCCCCCAAGCCGCCCAGCCTTCGCGATGGTCGGCAAGCGCATGGCTCGTCACCCGCCGCGGCGCCGCGGCGGACGGGCCGCTGCTGGGCGGGGACCAGGCGGGGCTGCGTGTTGCCTATCATCCCGGCAGCGGCAGGATCGCGCTGTTTGCGCGGGTGACCGCACCGCTCGCCGGCCGGGGCAGCGAAGCCGCGGCCGGAATCGAATGGCAGCCCACCGCCGCACCGGTCCGCGTGATTGCCGAGTATCGCGCGGGCCTGGACGGCGCGCCGGGCGGGCCGGCGCTGGGCGTCGTCGCAGGGGTCTACGCCGTCCCGCTGCCGCTCGACTTCAGCCTCGAAGCCTATGGCCAGGCGGGTGCCGTGGTGCGCAACCGCGTCGATCCCTTTGCCGACGGCGCGCTCCGCGTCACGCACCAGATCGCCGCCACCGGCCGAGCCCGGCTTGATGTCGGCGCGGGGGCCTGGGGAGCAGCGCAACGCGGCGCGACGCGGCTCGATATCGGCCCGACCGCGGTCGCCAGCCTGCCTGTCGGGGAGAGCGCGGTGCGCGTCGCGATCGACTGGCGCGAGCGGGTTGCCGGAGATGCGCGCCCCGGCTCCGGCCCCGCGCTCAGCCTCGGCGCCGATTTCTAGACGATTCAGGCTGCTCACGCCTTCCGCATGCCGCGTTCAGGGGTTAGGCATGGCCTGCCCATGGACCTCTACCTCCCCATCGCCAATCTTTCGGTCAACGCGGTCGTGATCGTGATGCTGGGGCTGGGCGTCGGGCTGCTGTCGGGGATGTTCGGCGTGGGCGGGGGGTTTCTCACCACGCCGTTGCTGATCGTCTACGGCATCCCCCCTACCGTCGCCGCCGCCTCTTCGGCCAGCCAGGTGACGGGCGCGAGCGTTTCGGGCGTGTTCGCCCATCTGCGCCGTCAGGGGGTGGACCTCCATATGGGCGCGGTGCTGATCGCCGGCGGCGTGCTGGGTTCGGGCGCGGGGGCGCTGCTCTTCCGCCTGCTTCAGGCGAGCGGGCAGATCGATACCGTCATCGCGATCCTCTACGTCCTGATGCTTGGTTCGATCGGCTGGCTGATGCTGTCGGAGTCGCTCGGCGCGATCAGCGCCCGGCGCACCGGGGTGGCGCCCAAGGCCAAGCGGCGGCGGCATCATCCGATGGTCGCGGCGCTGCCGCTGCGCTGGCGCTTCTACCGCTCGGGCCTCTACATCTCACCGCTCGCCCCGCTGCTGCTCGGCTTCGCGACCGGAATCCTGACGATGCTGCTCGGTGTCGGCGGCGGGTTCATCCTGATCCCGGCGATGCTCTATCTGCTCGGCATGCCGGCACAGGTCGTGGTCGGCACCTCGCTGTTCCAGATCCTCTTCGTCAGCGCCGCCGCGACGATGGTCCATTCGGTGACGACCAAGGCGGTGGACATTGTCCTCGCCGTGCTGCTGCTGCTCGGCTCGGTGGTCGGCGCACAGCTCGGCGCCCGCTTCGCCGCCAGGGCCAGGCCCGAATATCTCCGCCTCGTCCTCGCCGTGATGGTGCTGCTGGTCGCGCTGCGCATGGTGCTCGGCCTCGCCTGGCGTCCCGACGAGATCTTCACGGTGACGCCGGGATGAGGAAGCTGTTCGCATTGGTTTCAGCTTCGCTGAAACGCCCTTCACACAAAACCTCCCTCCTTCTGGCTCTCGCCGCGCCGCTGCTGATGGGTCAGGCCAAGCCCGTCCTCGTTCCCGACGTCTCCCAGCGCGAGATCGAGATCGCCTATTCCTTCACCGGCGCCGACCTGCTGCTGTTCGGCGCGATCATCCATGCCGGAGGCAGCGCCGCCCAGCCAGGCGAACCGCCCGCCGACATCGTCGTGGTGGTGAAGGGGCCGACCGAGTCGGTGCTGGTGCGCGAAAAGCAGAAGATCGCGGGCATCTGGGTCAATGCCGACCGCACTCGCTACCGCTCGGCCCCGTCCTTCTATGCGATCGCCTCCTCACGCCCAATCCGCGACATCGTCGATGCCCGGACTCGCGCCATCTACGAGCTCGGGCTGGACAGCCTTCAGCTCTCGCCGGCCTCCGGCGCAGTACCGGCGGTGCAGGCACGGTTCGACGCCGGGCTGGTCGATCTCAAGAAGCGTACCGGCCTCTATTACGAGGCGCCGGGCTCGGTCGAGATTTCGGACGGAGTCCTCTATCGCGGCCGCATCAACATCCCCGCGCGCGTCCCCGTCGGGCGGTTCACCGCAGAAACCTTCCTGATCCGCGACGGCCGCGTGCTCGCCGCTGCGGTACGCGGCATCGACATCCGCAAGTCGGGGTTCGAGCGCTGGATCGCCGATGCCGCGGAGCGCTCCTCGGTCCTCTACGGGATCGCCGCGGTGCTGCTCTCGGTGTTTTTCGGCTGGGCGGCAGGTGCGATCTGGCGCCGTTTCTAGGCACTGCGAACCGATTCTTTACTTTGAATGCGCCATACCGGTTCGGTTGAACCGGGGGAGCTTGCCTTGACGACCGATGATCTGGGCGGACAGCGTTTCGAGACCATCCGTCCGGCATCCGATATCGCGGAGCCTGCCGGCGGCGGCGTGCCGCTTACCGGCATCGGCGCGGTGTTCGCGATCGGTGGCGCATCGAGCGAAATCGTCTTCGATCCCGCGGCACTCGACTCGCTTTCCGGCAGCGCCGATCCCGCGATCGCCAATGCCGGCACCGTCGGCAGCCAGGTGAAGATGCGCTCAGGCCCGAGCTGGCTCGTGGCCAATGTCCGCGCACTTCGCTTCGACGATGCCAGCGGCCGGATCGTCGCCCAGGTCGACTTTCTCGGCGAGGGCGTCGAGGAGAAGCTGACCGGCAAGCTCTATGGCTTCCGCCGTGGCGTCACCCGCTACCCCCCACCCGGCACCGGGGTCTTTCCCGTATCCACCGCGGACCTGCGCCAGATCTACGCCGCCGACGATCGCCCGCACATCGAAGTCGGCAATGTCTATCCGACCCGGGACATCCGCGCCGCGCTCTATATCGATGCGATGCTGGGCAAGCATTTCGCGCTGCTCGGATCGACCGGCACCGGCAAGTCGACCAGCACGGCCCTGATCCTTCATCGCATCTGCGAGCTCGCACCGCAGGGCCATATCGTGATGATCGATCCGCACGGCGAATATTCCGCCGCGTTCAAGACCAATGGCGCGCTGTTCGACGTCAGCAATCTGGCCATGCCCTACTGGCTGATGAACTTCGAGGAGCATTGCGAGGTCTTCCTGACCACCGCGGGATCGGACCGTCAGGTCGATGGCGACATCCTCGCCAAATGCATCCTGATGGCCAAGCAGAAGAACCGGCTCGCCGCCGAGTTCGGCAAGCTCACCGTCGATGCGCCGATCCCCTATCTCCTGTCCGACCTGACCCAGATCATCCAGAACGAGATGGGCAAGATGGACAAGGCGACCGATACCGCTCCCTATCTGCGCCTCAAGGGCAAGATCGACGAGATCAAGGCCGATCCGCGCTACGCCTTCATGTTCTCGGGCATGCTGGTCGCCGACACGATGGCGAGCTTCATCAGCCGCATCTTCCGCCTGCCCGGCGACGGCAAGCCGATCTCGATCATCGACGTGTCGGGCGTGCCGAGCGAGATCACGTCCGTGGTCGTCGCCGTGCTCAGCCGGATGGTGTTCGACTATGCGATCTGGTCGCGCGGCGAAGCGCAGCGCCCGATCCTGCTCGTCTGCGAGGAAGCGCATCGCTACGTGCCGAACGAGCGCAACGCCGACGGGTCATCGGTCGGCCGGATCCTCAGCCGCATCGCCAAGGAGGGCCGCAAATATGGCGTGTCGCTGGGGCTGATCACCCAGCGCCCGTCGGACCTCGCCGAAGGCGTGCTGTCGCAGTGCGGCACGATCATCGCGATGCGCCTCAACAACGATCGCGATCAGGCCTTCGTCCGCGCGGCGATGCCCGAAGGCGCGCGGGGTTTCCTCGATTCGATCCCGGCGCTGCGCAACCGCGAAGCGATCATGGTCGGCGAAGGCGTCGCGACCCCGGTGCGTGTCGCGTTCGATGCGCTCGACGAAGCCAAGCGCCCCGCCTCCAACGATCCGCTCTTCTCCGAGCTGTGGCGTCATTCCGGCGGCGAGGAAGCGAGCCTGGAGCGCACGATCAAGCGCTGGCGCGCCCAGGGCCGCTGATCACCTCTTCGGAACAGCGAGCGCGAACCGGTCCGGCGCCAGCGCCTCGCCACGCGTGAATGCCGCCTGGCGCACGGCACCGCGAAACGGACTGACCTTGTTCATCCGCATGCCGACCGAAGCACGGCCCGGCCCCTGCGGGGTGAAGGCCAGCGCGGCTTCAGCCTGCAGCATGCCGTTCACGAAGGCACGATAGGTCGTCCCGTCATAGCTTTGCGCGACATGGTGCCAGCGGCCGACGGGAAAGCGCTTCTCGGGCACGATCAGCGGCTGGCGATAGCCGGGCCCGAGGATGAAGGTGTCGAGATACCACTCGCTGCCCTCGACCCGGATCTCGAACAACATCCGCGTGCCGGTCTTCGCGGTCGGATCGGTGTCCGTGCCGCTCTCGAGGTGGAACCAGCGCTGTTCGAACGCCCCGCCATCGGGACGGAACAGCGCTTCGAAGGTGAAGCGCGCCGCGCCGGCCAGCGGATGCCGGTCGAGGAAGATCACGTCGTTCGTGCCGTCGAACGCCACCGCCTTGCCCCAGGGGCTATCGACCAGCTTCGGCGCGCCCTCGATCCGTGGCTTGAGTCCACCGATCCGCCTCAGCGAATCGAAGGTCCAGAGTTCGGTATCTCGCTTCTTCGCCACAGCGGGTGAAAGGCCCGCCAGCAGTGCGCCGCCGCCGACCAGTATTATCCGGCGGTCAGCGCGCACCGGCGTTGTCGGTCCCGGGCTTGTTGCCGCGCGTCCCTCCCACCGGCACCGCCAGCAGCCGGGCGAGCTTTGCCTTGAACTCGCGCAGATCGCCGCCGCTCAGCGCTTGAACGACCGAGAAAGACACCGAACGCGGATTGATCGCGACACCGTTGCGATAGAGCTCGTAATGCAGATGCGGACCGGTCGAGATGCCGGTCGATCCGACATAGCCGATCACCTGTCCGCGCGCGACACGCTGGCCGCTGCGCACCGCGATCCGGCTCATATGGCCATAGCCGCTGCCCATGCCGCCGCTGTGGTTGAGCCGCACGAAGTTGCCATAGCCGCCATTGCGCCCGGCAAAGGCGACCGTGCCGTCATTGGCCGCACGGATCGGCGACCCATAGCCTGCGGCGATGTCCAGCCCCTTGTGCATGCGCGAGAAGCCGAGCACCGGGTGGCGCCGCAGCCCGAAGCCCGAGCTGATCCGGCCCGCCGCGGGCATCGCCATCTGCCCCTTGCGCTCGCCGGTCCCGCGCCCGTCATACCAGGTGGTCCGGCCATCCTCTTCCCAGCGGACCAGCTGGAGCTTGCCCGCGCCGCCATTGAGGCCCGCATAGAGGAGGTTGCCCATCTGAACCTCGCCGGTCGCAGCGCGTGCCTGTTCGACGATGATGTCGAATTCGCTGTCGGCACCAACGCGGCCGATCGGCACGCGCGTCGCGATCGAGCGGATATAGGCCTCGACCGCCTTGGCGGGCGCCCCGGCGGCACGCGCCGAGCGATAGAGGCTCTCGCCTACCCGGCCGCGGATGCGCAACGGGGTATGGTCGATCGCGATCGGGATTTCGTTGAGCGCCAGCCCGCCGCCGCTGCGCACCAGTTCAAGGCTGAGGTCGAAGCGCGCGCGAAACGCCAGCTTCTCGAGCGGACGGGGCTGCGCCTTGTCGATCCGGCGGCCGAGGGTAAGGTCGAGCTGCGTCCCAGATTTGAGGTCGCCCAGCGCCACCGCGCCGGCAACCAGATCGGCGGCGCGTGCCGCATCGGCCTTGCCGACGCCCGAACGCATCAGTGCCGCCTGCAGCGCACCGCCGCTGCCCAGCGTCACCGTGCTTTGCAGGATCGGGCGCTCCGGCGTGTCGGTGAGGTTGGCGACGAGGCTGGTGGCCGCCAGCTTCGTGCCGGTCGCCGATCCTGCCGCCATCGGCGCGATCGCCTGCGCGCGCGCGATATCGGCATCGGTACCGGTCAGCGCCGCCGGGACGCTGGCATAGATCGGCCGTTCGAAGCCGGGCGAGAGCAGCACCACCGCCCCGCACAGAGCCGCGCAGGTCGCGACACCGCGGAACCATTCGCCGCTGCCGATGCGCGAGCCAAGATCGGGAACAGGGTCGAAATCGGGAAAACGCTCGCGCAACCGGTCGCCCAGCGTGGCCTTGCGAACCACGAGCGCGCGGCCGAACGAACGGGCATTGGTGCCGCCCGCCTGTTCGAACCCATGATCGCCGCGCAGGAACAAGGTGCGCTGCCCCCCGAAACCTAGATGCTGCCGACCCCCGGCAGCGGATCGAATCGTTGTGCAACCAACTCCCTAAAGTCAAATTAAGCAGGCTTCTCAATATGGGTAGTTGCGACAGGGCGTGCGCAGAGGGGGGCAGGGCGTGCCACCTGTCGGGAACGGGCAAACAGGCCCTTGCGCGGCCCGCATCATCGCCCGATCTTGAGCCGGTAATGAGCCGCTTTTCGAACAGCCCGGTCACTGCGGTGCTCGGTCCCACCAACACCGGCAAGACCCATCTCGCGATCGAGCGGCTCACGGGCCATTCGAGCGGGATGATCGGCTTTCCGCTGCGGCTGCTCGCACGCGAGGTCTATGATCGCGTCGTCGCGATCAAGGGGCCGAAGGAGGTGGCGCTGGTGACGGGTGAGGAGCGGATCGTCCCGCCCGGCGCGCGCTGGTTCCTGTGCACCGCCGAGTCCATGCCGACCGACAGAGAGGTGGGATTCGTCGCGATCGACGAAGGACAGCTCGGCGCCGATCCCGAGCGCGGCCATGTCTTCACCGACCGGATCCTCAATGCGCGCGGCCGCGACGAGACGATGATCCTCGGCTCGGATTCGCTGCGCCCGGTGCTGAAGAAGCTGGTGCCCGAGGCGGAGATCGTCGCCCGTCCGCGCTTTTCGACCCTCAGCTATGCCGGTGCGAAGAAGCTCTCGCGCCTGCCCAAGCGCTCCGCCATCGTCGCCTTCTCGGCCGAAGAGGTCTATGCCGTGGCCGAGGCGCTGCGGCGGCTTCGCGGCGGCGCCGCGGTGGTGATGGGGGCGCTGTCTCCGCGCACTCGCAATGCACAGGTCGCGATGTTCCAGTCGGGCGAGGTCGATTATCTCGTCGCCACCGACGCGATCGGCATGGGCCTCAACCTTGATGTCGGCCATGTCGCCTTCGCCTCGCTCTCCAAGTTCGATGGACACCGCCAGCGCCGCCTGAGCATCGCCGAAATGTCGCAGATCGCGGGCCGCGCCGGACGGCATCAGCGCGACGGCACCTTCGGATCGCTGGTCGAGGAAGGGCCGGGCGCCTTCACCCCTGAGGAAATCCGCGCGATCGAGGATCACCATGTCCCCGCGCTCGATCACCTGTACTGGCGCGAGGGCGAACCCGATCTCGCCAGCATCGATGCGCTGATCGCCAGTCTGGAACGCAAGCCCGACTCGCCGGTGCTGCGCGCCGCGCCCGAAGCGGTGGACCTGAGCGTGCTCAAGCGGCTGGCGGGCGAGGATTGGGTCCGCGCACGCGTCCGCTCGCGCCGTGCGGTCGCGCGGCTCTGGGCGGCATGCGGCCTCCCCGATTTCCGCAAGCTCGGCGCCGACCCGCACGCCCGCTTCATCGCGCGCGTCTTCAAGCATCTCAGCGAAGGCAGCGGCCATATCCCGCACCAATGGTTCGCCGACGAGATCGCCCGGCTCGACCGGATGGACGGCGATGTCGAGACGCTGGCGGGCCGCATCGCCGCGGCGCGCAGCTGGGCCTATATCGCCCAACGATCAGACTGGCTCGCCGAGCCGCTTCACTGGGCCGAACGGACCCGGGCGCTGGAGGAGAAGCTCTCCGACGCGCTCCACGCCAGCCTGACCCAGCGCTTCGTCGACAAGCGCACGACCGTATTGCTGCGCCAGATCGGTGCCGGCGCATCGCACCTCCCGGTCGAAGTCGGACCGGAGGGCGAGGTCAGCGTCGAGGACCATGTCCTCGGCCATCTCCACGGCTTCCGTTTCGTTGTCGATCCCGATGCACGCGCAGCCGACAAGCGCATGCTGCTCGCCGCCGCCGAACGGGGCCTGGCCGCGGAATTGCGCCGGCGCGGGGATTCGCTGGTCGCGGCGCCCGACGACGAACTTGCCCTCGATGCCGCTGCGATCGCATGGCTCGGCGTCCCCGTCGCCACGATCGAGGCGACCGGCAATCCGATCCGCCCGCGAATCCGGCTCGACCGTGCGCTCGATGTTCTCGATGCGCGGGTCCGCGGCGCCGCGCAGGACCGGATCGAACGCTGGTTCGCCGATCGTATCGCCGCCGACCTCCCCGATCTCGCCAGGATCGACGCGCTGAGCCGCGACGAAGCGGCCGGCAGCCGCACGCGCGCGCTCGCCGGCCTGCTCGTCGAAGCGGGCGGACTGCTCCCCCGGCGCGCCGCCGGTGCGCAGGTCGAGGCGCTCGACCCGCAGGACCGCAAGCGATTGCGCAAGGCCGGGGTCACGATCGGCACGCTCGACATCTTCGTGCCCGCATTGCTCAAGCCTCGCGCCGCCGCAGCACGGCGCGCCCTGCTCGGCCTCAGCGACGCGCCGCCGGAGGGCGCCACGGTCCTGCCCCGCGCCACCCCGGGGGCCGCGCTTGAGTTCGGCTTCCGGCCCTTCGGCGCCCAGGCGGTACGGGTCGACCTCGCCGAACGGATCGCGCACGCCGCGCACGAGGCGAGAAAGGGCCGCGCGCCCTTCACGCCTGATCCGGCGCTCGCGACTTCGATCGGCCTTGGGCCCGACACGCTCGCCCGGCTGATGGCGCAGATCGGATTCCAGAGCGTGCGCACGCCCAGGGGCGAGCCGCAGCGCTGGGTGTGGAAGGGGCTGACCCCGCTCGCAAAGCCAAAAGCGCCGCCGCGCGACACGTCGATGGGCCGGGCCTTCGCCGCGCTCGCGGAGCTGGTCGATGAGTGACGGCACGATGCGGCTCGACCGCTTCCTGTGGTTCGCGCGGCTGGTGAAGACACGCAATGCCGCGCAGGACATGGCCGAAACCGGAACGCTGCGGCTGGACGGGCGGCGGATCGAACGATCGTCGGCGCAGGTCCGTATCGGCTCGATCATCGCCTTTCCGCTGCGCGGCCGGGTGCGGGTACTGCGCGTCGAAGCGCTGCCGCGTCGCCGGGGTCCGGCGCCCGAAGCCGCCGCACTCTATCAGGAATTGCTTCCGGGGCCGGCGGCACCCGCGGAAAAGCCTGAAAATTGAGAATGTATCGCAGAAAGCGTCTCTTGATTGACGCGCCCCGAACGCGGGCATAGCAGGAACAGGTTCACCGCCCGCCAGGGCGCTCTAGGGGCCTGAGACCGCCATGACCTATGTCGTCACCGATGCCTGCATCCGCTGCAAGTATATGGACTGCGTCGAGGTGTGTCCGGTCGACTGTTTCTACGAGGGCGAGAACATGCTCGTCATCAACCCCAACGAATGCATCGACTGCGGCGTGTGCGAGCCTGAATGCCCGGCCGAAGCGATCCTGCCCGATACCGAGAGCGGCCTCGAACAGTGGCTCGAGCTCAACAACACCTTCTCGGCGCAATGGCCCAACGTCACGCGCAACGCCGGCCAGACCCCGGCCGATGCGGACGAGTTCAAGGGCAAAGAGGGCAAGTACGACGCCTATTTCTCGCCGGAGCCCGGCGCCGGCGACTGAGGTCTCGCCGTTTGAGCCGGCCTGCCGACCGGCTGCGGCACCGGCCCGCTCCCCCACCCATTGCCGCGCCGCAGCATCCCGAAATCCGCGGATTCCGGGGTGGTAATTTTATTTCATCTGTGTTAAACAGCGCGCCGGACGCGAGGAATCGCGTTTCGGTACTGGAGACCGTTGTTGATTTGCCCCGACTGCCGCCTTTACCCCGGTAACCGCACCGGGCGATGCGCGCAATCCCAAAGGGGCCACGTTGATTAGAAAGGCTTCCCACACATGGCTGCCAAGGCGCTGTCCTTCGATGTCGGCGATTATGTCGTTTACCCCAAGCACGGTGTTGGCCGTGTGATCGAACTCCAGAAATCGGAAATCGCGGGGATGCAGCTCGAGCTGTACGTGCTCCGCTTCGAAAAAGAAAAGATGACGCTCCGCGTTCCGACCAACAAGGCCGAGAGCGTCGGCATGCGCAAGCTGTCGAGCGACAAGACGCTCAAGGAAGCGCTCGACACGCTCAAGGGCAAGCCCAAGGTCAAGCGCACCATGTGGTCGCGCCGCGCGCAGGAATATGAAGCGAAGATCAACTCGGGCGACCTCGTGTCGATCGCCGAAGTGGTCCGCGACCTGTTCCGCGCCGACGACCAGCCCGAGCAGAGCTATTCGGAGCGCCAGATCTTCGAAGCCGCCGCGTCGCGCCTCGCCCGCGAGCTCGCCGCGATGGAACAGATCGACGAGAAGGCCGCGCTCGAGAAGCTGCTCGACATCCTGCGCGCCGCCGCAGCGATCTACAACAAGGACAAGGCGCCTGCATAAGGCTTGCTGAGTCGAACCGGGAAGGGCGGCCGGCAACGGCCGCCCTTTTCGTTTGCGCCGCCGATCCGGCGAGTGTATTATCATGACAACACACACAGGAGAGTCGCGATGAAGCTCGCCCTTGCCATTACTGCCGCCGCCCTCCCGCTGGCCGCCTGCAACTTCGCCAACGGGATGAGCGGAGACGTCGTCAAGCCGAGCGGGTCGGGCACCACCCGCAGCTTCGACGTTTCCGGATTCACCGAAGTGTCCCTGCGCGGCGCCGACAATGTCGAGGTCAGGAACGGCCCTGCCTTCAAGGTGACGGCGGAGGGCGACAGCGCGCTGCTCGACCAGCTCGAAATCCGCAAGGACGGCGACACGCTGCGCATCGGCCGCAAGGACGGCGATTGGAAATGGGGTGGCGGCCAGGGCGCGAAGATCGTCGTGACGCTTCCCAAATTGCTCAGCGCCAGCGTCGCCGGATCGGGCGACATGACCGTCGATCGCGCCGAGGGCAATTTCGATGCCTCGATCGCCGGCTCGGGCAATCTCAGCATCGCGCAGTTCGCGGGCGGCAAGGCCGATCTGTCGATCGCAGGATCGGGCGACCTGCGGATCGCCGCCGGCCAGGCAAGCGAGATCGACGCCTCGATCGCCGGTTCGGGCGATATCGATGCAGCCGGTCTCAAGGCGGCGCGCGGCGATATCTCGATTGCGGGGTCGGGCAACCTTCGCGCTCAGGTGACCGGCGAAGCGGACATCTCGATCGTCGGATCGGGCGATGTCGAGCTGACCGGCGGCGCCAAATGCTCGATCAGCAAAATGGGGTCGGGCGAAGCGCGCTGCAGCTGAACGGGCGTAGCCGAGGCGGTGCCGGCTCGCGGAGCAGCGCAAGGCTCCGGGGATGCGCAGCATCGTTGGAAAGGCTGCAGAGGGCGGTACCCTCTTCTCGTCAAACCGTGCCGCTTGCGCATCGCGGTGGATTGATGCGATCCACCGGCGATGCGCATCGCCTTGCTGATCCCGCTCGCCCTTCTTGCCGCGGGGTTCGCGCCGGCCGCTGAAGAGCGCCGTGCCATGCTCACCGGCTTCGACCGGATCCGCATCGACGGACCGTTCGAGGTGCGCGTGGCTGCGGGATCGCCTGCCGCGACCGTGACCGGCGATCGCCGGGCGATCGAACGGGTCAATGTCCGCAGCGAAGGCGGCGTCCTGGTGATCAGCGCCGGCGTCGCGACGCGGGACGGCTGGCGCGACAAGGATGGGCAGGCCCGGGTCAGCGTCACCGTGCCCAGGCTGCGTGCCGCGAACGTCAATGGCGGCGGCAGGCTGGAGATTGCGGACATCACCGGCCAGCGGGTCGATCTCGGCGTCAACGGCGCCGGATCGCTGACCATAGCCCGCCTCGCCGCCGATCAGCTCGTCACGACATTGACCGGCACCGGGATCGTCCGCCTCAACGGCGGAACCGCCCGCAACGCGCGATTCACCTCCTATGGCGCGGGATCGATCGAGGCTTCCGCCCTGACCGTCAACGATCTGACCGTACATGCACAAAGCGCGGGCGACAGCCGTTTCACCGCACGGTTCACCGCCGTCATATCGGCGCTTGGCACCGGATCGACGCGGGTCGAAGGCAATGCCGCGTGCCGCATCGCCGGCCCGGGACCGGCAAGCTGCGCGGGCAAGACCGAGGGGCGCTAGACCCTAGGCCGCCAGGGGGAAGCGCAGCAGCCGGTCGTCGAGCGGAACCAGCGCCTCCGCGCCGCGCCCCACGGCACGGATGATTTCGGGATGCTGCGCATCGAGCCCGCCGGTGAGCGCGCCGAATGCGGGCAGGATCAGCTTGGCCGGGGTCGCGACGAAGCAGCGCCGGGCGACATGCCGGCCGCGCAGCCGCACGCGCAGCTTGGGATGGAAATGCCCCGACAGTTCGGGCCGCGTCTCGCCCGGCTCGGCCTCATGCCGCAGCAGCAGCCCGTCGACCTCTGCCTCCTCGACGATCTCGCCACCGATATCGCCGGAAAGCGCCGCATCGTGATTGCCGGTGATCCACACCCAGCGCAACGCCGCCGTCAGGGCCGCCAGCGCAGCGCGCGCGCCATCGGGCAGCCGGTCGCACCCGTCCGCATCGTGGAAGCTGTCGCCCAGACACCACAGCTCCCGCGGCTGCGTCCGCTCGACCAGCGCCGTCAGCGCCGTCAGCGTGGCCAGCGAGTCATAGGGCGGCAGCATCTGTCCGCCCGCGGCGAACCAGCTCGCTTTCTCGAAATGCAGATCGGCGACGATCAGCGCCTGCCGCGCAGGCCAGTAGATCGCGCCCTCGGGGAGCGCACACAAGGCATGATCGGCGAACGAAAAGGGAACCATGACCCTGCTATCGCCGCACCGCGCGGCCAGGTCAATCGAGCCGCGTTCCCGTTCTGCCAGCGCGCGGCAGCAGGAACCGGACCTTGCGGTCGGGGAAATCGATCTCGACCCGGCGGAATCCGCGCAGCGCATCCATGCCCAGCATCATCGCCGGCCGATCCGCAAGGTCGAACCGCGCGAACGGCGGAACATCGGCAAACGCCACCGGCAGCTCGCTCAGGACGATGCCGCCCAGCTCGACGCGATGCGCGATATGATAGTTGGCGGTCAGCGTCTCCCCGGTGACGCTCGTCATCGTGATCGGCCCCTTCATCCGGATGCGGCGCAGCTTCCGCTGCAGCGCCAGATTGCCCATGCTGATCTGCGATCCGGTATCCAGCACGACCGTTACCTTGGTCCCCTCGAACGACGCTTCGGTGACGATGAGCTGCCCCATCCGGCTCTTGGCGGTGATGACGATCTCGTCGCTGAAGGCCGGGCGCGGAGTGAACTTTCCGCCTGCACGGCGCGACGGGCGCACCATCATCAATTCCTTGTCGAAATCGATCGACACCATGTGCGTTCGCAGCTGCTGGATCCCGAGCAGGCCGTGAGCCCCCATATGCACCGCCTCGAGCGCGGGCGCATTGAAGGCCTGCGTGTCGCGCACCGGGCCCATGGTGAGCGAGGGCACGACCACCGTCGGCACTTTGGCGCTCCCCGTCATCGTCGTCAGCGTGACCTGCGGCCCGGCCGCAAGCTTCAGGGCGCCTGCATATTGGCGCGAGATAACCGAGCGCTCGGCTCCGGTATCGATGATGAAGGGTTGCGGCTTGCTGCCGTTGATCGACACCGGCACGGTCATGCGATTGGCGATCGCGCCCAGCGCCAGCGTGCCGCTCGCATCGTCCGCGGCCGGAACTGCGGGCACAGGCGTCTCCTGTGTCGCCGCAGGGGCCGCAGCGAATGCGATCAGCAAGGGCGTCAACAGGCGGAGCTGCATAACCTGCGCACGATACGCCTCTTCATGCTGCGCAGCAAATGCCGTTGGTCGAAAGATCGCAGCGCTTCGGCAGCCGCTAGTCGATCCGCATCGCCTCTGCCGCCAGTGCTTCGGCTTCGATCAGCATCGCATCCTCTGCGGCACCCTGTGCCACGGTCTCGCGTCCGATCATGATGAGTACCGGCACCGCCATCGGGCTGACGCGATCGAGATCGACATGCTCGATCCGATCCGCCGCGGTGTCGAGCAGGCGCGCCAGCCGCCCGATATCGGTCATCCGCGCGCGCGCATCGGCCCAGGCCGCACGCAGCAACAGATGATCCGGCTCGTACTTGCGCAGCACGTCGTAGATCAGGTCGGTGGAGAAGGTGACCTGGCGGCCGGTCTTCTTCTTCCCCGGCTGCTGGCGTTCGACCAGCCCGCCGATGATCGCCACCTCGCGGAAGGCGCGCTTGAGCAGCGCGGAGCCCTGCACCCATTCGACGAATTCATGCTCGAGGATGTCCGGCGAGAAGAGCGGCGCGGGATCCTCGATCTTCTCCAGCCCATAGACCGCCAGCGCATAATCGTTGGCGACGAACCCGACCGGCTTCAGGCCCAGCGCCTCCATCCGCCGCGTCACCAGCATGCCGAGCGACTGGTGCGCGTTCCATCCCTCGAAGCAATAGGCGACCATATGGTGCCGCCCGTCGTGCGGAAAGGTCTCGACCAGCAGCTTGCCCGGCGCGGGCAGCCGCGAGCGATGAGCCTGCACCTCCAGCCATTCGCGGACATCCGCCGGAAAGCGTGACCAGGTCTCCGGCTCGGCGAAGAAGCGCCGGACCCGTGCCGCGAGCGTCGAGGTGATCGCGAGGCGCGCGCCCATATAGGACACGAACCGCGCAGTCTTCGTGGTCGCGCGCACGATGATGTCGGTCACCTCGACCCGCTCGACCTCCAGCGCGAGTCCCGCAAAGAAGAAACGGTCGCCCGGCGAGAGCGATGCGCCGAACGCCTCCTCCACCCGGCCCAGCCGCCGCCCGTTCCTGAAGCGCACCTCCAGCATCGGCGCCTCGACGATGATCCCCGCGTTCAGCCGATGCTGCGCAACAAAGGCAGGTTTGGTCACCCGCCACAGCCCGTCCTTGTCCCGCGTCAGCCGCTTGAACCGGTCATAGGCGCGCAGCGCATAACCGCCATCGGCGATGAAGTTCAGCACCGCTTCGAACACGTCTTCGCTCAGCGCCGAATAGGGCAAGGCCCCCTGTATTTCGCGCAGCAACTCCGCAGCATCGAACGGCGCCGCGCAGGCGAGCCCCATCACATGCTGCGCCAGCACGTCGAGCGCGCCGGGCCGGAAGATGTCGGGGTCCAGCTCACCCGCCTCCACCGCGTCCAGCGCCGCGCGCGCCTCAAGATATTCGAAGCGGTTGCCGGGCACGAGCACGGCCTCGCTCGGCTCGTCCAGCCGGTGGTTGGCGCGCCCGATCCGCTGCAACAGGCGCGAGCTGCCCTTGGGTGCTCCCATCTGGATCACGCAATCGACATCGCCCCAGTCAACGCCGAGGTCGAGGCTCGCAGTCGCGACCAGCGCGCGCAGCCGGCCCTCGGCCATCGCCTGCTCGGCGCGCTGCCGCGCCTCCAGGCTCAGGCTTCCGTGATGCACGCCGATCGGCAGCTTGAGCTCGTTTACCTTCCACAGATTCTGGAACACCAGCTCGGCTAGGCTGCGGGTGTTGCAGAAGACGATCGTCGTCTTGTGCGTTTCGATCTCCGCCATCACCTGCGGGATCGCATAGAGGCCCGAATGACCCGACCAGGGCACCCGCCCTTCGGGCAGCAGGATCGCGATGTCGGGCTCGGCGCCCTTCTCGCCGATGACCAGCTCGACCGCGTCGATCTCGCCATGCGGGGCCAGCCAGGCGCGATAGCCGTCGGGATCGGCCACCGTCGCCGACAGCGCGACGCGCCGCATCCCCGGCGCCAGCGTCTGCAGCCGCGCCAATGCGAGCGCCAGCAGGTCGCCGCGCTTGCCCGTGGCAAAGGCATGGACCTCGTCCACCACCACCGTCTTCAGGCCCGCGAACATCAGGAAACTGTCCTCATAGGACAAGAGCAGGCTGAGCGACTCCGGGGTGGTCAGCAGGATCTGCGGGGGCCGCGCGCGCTGGCGGACCTTCTTCTCGTGCGACGTATCGCCGGTGCGCGTCTCGACCCGGATGTCGAGGCCCATCTCCTCGATCGGGGTCAGCAAATTGCGCTGCACATCCACCGCCAGCGCCTTGAGCGGCGAGATATAGAGCGTGTGCAGCCCCTCGCCCGGTTGCTCGATCAGCTCGGTCAGCGTCGGCAGGAACCCGGCCAGCGTCTTGCCCGCCCCGGTCGCCGCGACCAGCAGCGCATGCCGTCCCGCCCGCCCGGCCGCGAGCATGTCGAGCTGGTGCCGCCGCGGCGTCCAGCCGCGCGACGCGAACCAGTGCTCAAGGACGGGGGGAAGGTCGCTCATGCGCTTGCCATATAGCCATCACCCCTACGCGCTCGCCACCGATTGCGCTAAGCCCCCGGGCGATGACCCTCTTCGCCTATGTCCTCGCCGCGCTGGCCGAGATTGCCGGCTGCTTCGCCTTCTGGGCCTGGCTGCGGCTCGGCAAGTCGCCTTGGTGGCTGGTCCCCGGCATCGCCGCGCTGATCGTCTTCGCCTGGGCGCTGACCTGGATCGAGACCAGCCATGCCGGCCGCGCCTATGCCGCCTATGGCGGGATCTACATCACCGCCGCGATTCTCTGGCTCTGGGCGGTCGAGGGCGCCCGCCCCGACCGCTGGGACGTGATCGGCGGCGCGGTCGCGCTCGCCGGCACCGCGATCATTCTGTTCGGGCCGAGGAGCGCATGACCCGAAGGGTGCTCGTCGCGCTGAACTTCGCAATTCTGCTGCTTGGCGTCGGAGCGGCCCAATGGGCTTATCTCGATCAGGGCTATACGTTGGACATCGCGATCAATAGCGGACCAGTGTCGAGTTCGCACATCGGTTTTCCGCGGAGCCGGAAGCTGGTGCTGCTCGCGCTCGGTGTTGCCGCTTTCGGAACGCTCTGGCTGTTCGCGTCGTCCCGCAAACGGAATCGCGTGGCGGCGTGGGCAACGCTTGCTCTCGGGCTGCTCGTCGCCGTTTTCGACCTCCGTGAATATGGGGCGATCGGCTCCCCCACCACGCTTTGGGCCGTCCTGCTTCTTCTGGCGCTGGCTCTGACCGTCCAACTTTCCGCTTGGCGTGCCGAGGAGCGAGAATGACCGACATCCGCAACATCGTCATCCTCACTGGCGCGGGCGTCTCGGCCGAGAGCGGCGTCGCCACCTTTCGCGGTCCCGGCGGGCTTTGGGAAGGGCACCGCGTCGAGGATGTCTGCACGCCGCAGGCGCTCGCGCACGATCCGGTGCTGGTCCACCGCTTCTATGACGAACGCCGCGCCAAGCTCGCCACCGTCGCGCCCAATGCCGCGCACCACGCACTTGCCCGGCTCGATGCGCAATGGCCGGGCGAGTTGCTGCTCGTCACCCAGAATGTCGACGATCTGCACGAACGCGCGGGTTCCGAGCGGCTGATCCATATGCATGGCGAGCTCAACTCCGCGCTCTGCGCCGAGTGCGATGCGCGCAAGCCATGGACCGACACGCTTCCGCCCCGCACGCGATGCGCGACGTGCGGCGCACCGTCGCTGCGCCCCGACATCGTCTTCTTCGGCGAGATGCCCTATCACATGGACGCGATCGACGCCGCCATTGCCCGCGCCGACCTGTTCGTGTCGATCGGCACCTCGGGCGCGGTCTATCCCGCCGCCGGTTTCGTCCGCACCGCGCGCTACCACGGCGCCGACACGCTCGAGCTCAACCTCGACCGCTCCGAAGGAAGTGCGTGGTTCGGCGAGAGCCGCCTCGGCCCCGCCGGTACGCTCGTCCCCGAATGGGTGGATTCGCTGCTCGGTCAGAGCGGCGCGGTATCTTGATCGGGTTCGTCACTCCGGCCTTGTGCCGGGGCCCACTCAGCCTCCGGGACTGACCTGGAGCCGCCTTCGCACCCCTCACCTCCCGGTGGGCCCCGGCACAAGGCCGGGGTGACGGTTGACGATCAGGCCCGGCGAAACCCGAAACTCGAGCTGCCCTAATCGACCCAGTCCAGCCCGATATCGCGATACAAAGTGCGGTCGTCCTCCCAGCCCGGCCGCACCTTGACGTGCAGGTACAGGTGGACCTTCACCCCCATCAGCTTGGCCAGCTCGGCCCGGGCCCGGGCGCCGATCTCCTTGATGCGGGCACCGCCCTTGCCCAGCACGATCGCGCGCTGCGTCTCGCGCCCGACCAGGATCTGCTGGTGGATCTCGACCGACCCGTCCTCGCGCTCCTTATACTGTTCGGTCTCGACCGCGCTGGCATAGGGCAGCTCGGCATGGAGCTGGAGATAGAGCTGCTCGCGCGTGATCTCGGCCGCGAGCATGCGGTCGGTCGCGTCGGACACCTGGTCTTCGGGGAAGTGCCACGGGCCCTCGGGCAGTTTCGCGGCGAGCGCGGCCTTGAGTTCCGGAATGCCGTCGCCGGTCGCCGCCGACACGAAATAGGTGTCGTCGAACGCGCCGAGATCGTTGAGCGTCGCGGCATGGCCGAGCAGGCGCGGCTTGTCGGCGATATCGACCTTGTTGAGGATCAACAGCTTGCGTTCGCGCCGGTCCTTGAGACTCTCGGCCAGCCCGCGCACCTTCGGCCCGACCCCGCCCTTGCCGTCGACCACCAGCGCGATCAGGTCGGCATCCTTCGCGCCTTCCCACGCCGCCGAAACCATCGCGCGGTCGAGCCGCCGTGCCGGATCGAAGATGCCCGGCGTGTCGACCAGCAGCAGCTGCGCGTCGCCCTCGATCGCGATGCCCATCAGCCGCGTGCGCGTCGTCTGCGCCTTGGGGCTGACGATCGCCACCTTCTGCCCGACCAGCGCGTTCACCAGCGTCGACTTGCCGGCATTGGGCGCGCCGACCACGGCGATCAGGCCGCAACGTTGTTGTTCGATGTTCATCGCCAGCCTCTACCGGCGCGCAACCTTGGCCGCAACTTCCGGAACGCCAGCCGCCACGCCTGCCGCTACCACCCGATCGCGAAAGGGAGAGGCATGGACAACACCAGCATCGTCAAGGCGGCATGGGACGCCTTCGGATCGCGCGACGCGGCGCGGATCGCCGCCTGTTTCGCGCCCGCTGCCGAATGGATCGCCCCACCGGGCAACGCCACGGCGATCGCGCTCGACGGGCCACACCATCTGCACGGCGCGGATCGGATCGCCCACTTCATCGCCCATGAGTTCAGCCAGCTGTTCGTCGCCGATGTCGCGATCGACTTCCGCACCATGGCCGCGGCGGGCGATCTGGTCCTGGTCGAGGAGCGGATGCGCGCCACCCTGGTCAACGGACGAAGCTACGACCTCGCCTACTGCTTCGTCTTCGTGGTCGCGGACGGCCGCATTGCGCAGGTCCGCGAATATATGGATACGCGAAGCGGCTGGGCGCAGATGTTCGGCGACGAACCCGGACGGAAGCTGGTGGCCTAGCTCACCGCCGCCAGCAACGCCGCCGCAGCGGCGGTCTCGGCTTCCTGCTTCGAGCTGCCCTCGCCCTCGGCCTCGGCGAGCTTGCCGATCTTTGCCAGCACCTTGAAGCGCGGCGCATGGCCCGGCCCCGATCGCTCGACCAGCGCATATTCGGGCGGACGGCGGTTGTTCGCCGCCGCCCATTCCTGCAGCGCCGATTTGGGATGCTTGGGCGCGGAGGCCTGTGCGTCGATCCGGCTGTCCCACAGCCGTCGCACCAGCGCCTTGGCCGGCTCGAACCCGTGCGCGCGGAAATGCGCGCCGATCAGCGCCTCCATCACATCGCCCAGCACATTGTCGCTCGACGCCGCGCCGTCGTCACGCGCCTGCTTGCCGAGGCGCAGATGCTCGGGCACGCCGATCTCGCGCGCCACCTCGGCGCAGACCTGCCCGGTCACCAGCGAGTTGAAGCGCCGCGACAATTTGCCCTCGGGCTCGTCGGGGAAGCGCTCGTACAGCCATTCGGCGATCGTCAGCCCCAGCACCCGGTCGCCCAGGAACTCCAGCCGCTCGTAATTGGCCGCGCCCTGGCTGCCATGGGTCAGCGCGCGCTCATATCCCGCCAGATGGTCAGCAGGGCTGCCCAGCACCCGCGCCAGCCAGTCGGCCAGCGTCTCGCTCAAAAGCCTTCCCCGATGCGGTCGAACCGCGCCGCGCTGAACCACGTCCAGGGCAGCAGCCACTGCGCACCGCCATCGGTGGACCAGAAGCTCACCACCGCCTTGCCCTGCAGATTCTCCATCGGGACGAAGCGGATGCCTTGGCCCTCGGGCGGCTGCGGGAAGCGGCTGTCGGCCGAATCGTCGCGATTGTCGCCCATCAGGAAGACGTGGCCGGCAGGCACGGTAAATAGCTCGGTATCGTCGGCGTCGGGGCGATAGCCTTCGTCGAGTACCTCGTAATTCTTGCCGCCGGGGAGCGTCTCGCGGAAGCGCGGGATGCGGCAGACCTGCGTGCCGTTCGGCCCCGGCTCGACGAACATCGGGTTGCAGCCGCCGCCCGTGCCCGGGCCTTCGACCGGGAAATTGGGGGTGATCGGGATCACGAAATCGCCGATCCGCTGCTTGGGAATCGCCTGTCCGTTCAGGATCAGCTGGCCGTTGCGCATCTGCACCGTGTCGCCGGGCAGGCCGATCACGCGCTTGATCCAGTCGGTATCGTTGCTCGGCGGTGCCTTGAACACCACCACGTCGCCGCGCGCCGGATCCTCGGCGAAGATGCGGCCCGGGATCAGCGGAAGGCTCCACGGCAGCGAATGTTTGGAATAGCCGTAATTCCATTTGGTGATGAACAGATAGTCGCCCACCAGCAGCCGCGGCAGCATCGATCCCGACGGGATGCTGAACGGCGCGAAGATGAAGCTGCGCACCACGAACACCAGGATCGCGAGCTTGACGAGGAAGCTCAGCGTGTCGCGCCATTCGGAGCGCGGCTTGGGGGTGTGGGCAGGCTTGGTGCCGGAATCGGCGGGCGCGATATCGTCCATATTCGCTGCTCTGCGCGGGCCATGTGGCAGCGTCAAGGCGGTGGAACGCGTCGTCGCATCTGGTGGTGCCCGGAATGGCACGCTACATGCGCCGCGATTCAACGGGAGACAGGTGATGGCGACAGCGGACTGGACGGCAATCGAGGCGCTTCCCCGCATTCCGCTCAAGCAGCTCTTCGCCGACGATGCGAGCCGTCTGGCGCTGCTTACCACCGATGTCGCAGGCATCCATTTCGATTTCTCCAAGACCCATCTCGACGCCGCCGCGCTTGACGCCTTCATCGCGCTCGCCAAGGCGTCCGACCTGGCTGGCAAGCGCGAGGCGCTGTTCGCCGGTGAGCCGGTCAACGTCACCGAGGGTCGCGCGGCCGAACACACCGCCGAGCGCGGCGAGGGCTCCGACGACAGCGTCGCGCGCGCCGCCGCCTATCACGCCCGTATGCGCGGCCTGATCGACGCGATCGAGGCCGAGGCGCTCGGCCCGATCCGCCACATCCTGCACATCGGCATCGGCGGTTCGGCGCTGGGGCCCGAGCTGCTGATCGACGCGCTCGGCCGTGAAGGCGGGCGCTACGACGTCGCCATCGTCTCCAACGTCGACGGCTGCGCGCTCGAGGAGGCGATCGCCGATTTCGATCCGCACGCCACGCTGATCGCGGTCGCGTCCAAGACCTTCACCACCACCGAAACCCTGCTCAACGCCGAAAGCGCGCTCGACTGGATGCGCGAACATGGCGTCGAGGACCCCTATGGCCATGTCGTCGCGCTCACCGCCGCGCCCGACAAGGCGATCGAATGGGGCGTCGACGAGACCCGCGTCCTGCCCTTCGCCGAATCGGTCGGCGGCCGTTACTCGCTCTGGTCGTCGATCGGCTTCCCCGCCGCGCTCGCGCTCGGCTGGGACGCGTTCGAGGCGCTGCTCGAGGGCGGGGCCGAGATGGACCGCCATTTCCGCCTGACCGATCTGCGCAGCAACGCCCCGGTCCTCGCCGCCTTCGCCGATCTCTATTACACCCAGAACCGCCATTGCGAGACGCGCGGCGTGTTCGCCTATGACGAGCGGCTGCGTCTGCTCCCGCCCTATCTCCAGCAGCTCGAGATGGAATCGAACGGCAAGGGCGTCACCGCCGACGGCCAGCCGGTCGGCCGCCCGACCGCGCCGATCACCTGGGGCGGCGTCGGCACCGACGCGCAGCATGCGGTGTTCCAGCTGCTCCATCAGGGCACCCACCTCGTCCCGCTCGAATTCGTCGCGGTGATCGAGCCGGGCGACGACCTCGCCGAGGATCACCACCGCCAGCTGCTGATCAACGCCTTCGCTCAGGGCGCGGCGCTGATGGCCGGGCGCGCCAACGCCGATCCCGCGCGCGCCTATCCCGGCGACCGCCCCTCGACCACCATCCTGCTCGACGAGCTCGACCCGCGCACGCTGGGCGCGCTGATCGCCTTCTACGAACAGCGCACCTTCGTCAGCGCCGCACTGCTCGGCATCAACCAGTTCGACCAGTTCGGGGTCGAGCTGGGCAAGGAAATGGCCAAGGCCGCGGACAAGGGCGGGCAGGATTTCGATCCCTCGACCGACGACCTGATCCGCCGGGCGTTTGGTTGATGGCTTCGGCGTAGCCGAAGCGCGGCACCAGCCCGCTCCCCCACCCGGCCACCCATCGAGAATACCGTGTGGGTGGCCGGGTGGGGGAGCGGGCTGGTACCGAGACCCGTTCAGCGCAGCTGAACCAGCAAAGGACTCCTGATGAGCGGCGACGACTATGTCTATGACGAGGCGAGCGGGGAATGGGTCCCCGCCTCGCAACTCGAAGCCGCATCCGCCGAGGAAGCGGTCGAAGTCCGCGATTCGGTCGGCAATCTCCTCGCCGACGGCGATCAGGTGACGCTGATCAAGGACCTCACCGTCAAGGGCGCGGGCCAGACGCTCAAGCGCGGCACCCTCATCAAGTCGATCCGCCTCACCGGCGACCCGCAGGAAATCGACTGCAAGTTCGACGGCATCAAGGGACTCGTCCTGCGCGCGGAGTTCGTGCGGAAGCGCTAACCTCCCCCCAATCGTCACCCCGGCCTTATGCCGGGGTCCACCGGGAGGCGAGTCCGGCGTAAGAGGATAGCTGTATGTACGTGAATGATCGTGACTTGGAGCTGGAAGAGCTTCAGCGTCGCGCGACCATACGACTGCTCGCAGCCGATCACTTCGACCCTGAGGCGTTTCATGCGCTACGTCAGCACATCTGTCGCAAGGCCGAAGATCTGCGCGCGGAGCACACTATTTCAAAGCAGATACTCGAATGCTTGCGCCAAGCACCTAAAGCGATCCGTTCTCGGGCCGAATACCTTCCTGCCGTGCGCGACCACCTCTCCGTTGCCGACGATTTCGAGATGCTGCTCGATCTGTTGATCGCCGGAGAAGGCTGTGAGGATAGAAAGCCGGGCGCGCCTCGCGTCATCTAGGAAAACCTGGGTCACCCCGGCCTCGTGCCGGGGTCCACCGAGAAACGAGGCGCGAAGCAAGAGGCTGGAACGCCGGAAGTGCGGCACCGTGGACCCCGGAACAAGTCGGGGGTGACCAACGGGCGGTGCGAACCACCCCCTCCGTTGGCAATCCCGCGCCAGCCCCCTATCTCCCGCTCCTGCGCGACGGGCGCATGAGCAGGAGCACCCCATGGCCGATTACGACTACGACCTCTTCGTCATCGGTGCGGGCTCGGGCGGCGTGCGCGCCAGCCGCGTCGCCGCTGCGCACGGCGCGAAGGTCGCGATCGCCGAGGAATATCGCGTCGGCGGCACCTGCGTCATCCGCGGCTGCGTGCCCAAGAAGCTGCTCGTCTATGGCGCGCATTTCGCCGAGGATCTGAAGGACGCGCGCCGCTTCGGCTGGAACGTGCCCGATTGCGATTTCGACTGGGCGGTGCTGCGCGACAATGTCCTCGCCGAGGTCGACCGGTTGAACGGCGCCTACACCCATACGCTCGACAATCACGGGGTCGAGATCGTCCATGAGCGCGCCACCGTCTCCGGCCCGCATGAAGTAACCCTCGCCAGCGGCAAGACGATCACCGCGGGCAAGATCCTGATCGCGGTCGGCGCGCGTCCCGCTGTTCCCAACTGCCCGGGCAGCGAGCATGGCATCACCTCGAACGAGGTGTTCCACCTCGACGCGCTGCCCAAGCGCGTGCTGATCGCCGGCGCCGGCTATATCGCCAACGAATTCGCCGGCATCTTCAACGAGTTCGGTTCCAAGGTCACGCTGATCAACCGCTCCGACGTGATCCTGCGCGGCTATGACGAGCAGATCCGCGACCGCCTGCTCCAGATCAGCATGACCAAGGGCATCGACTTCCGCTTCCACGCCGAATTCCGCGGGATCGAGAAGCAGGCCGATGGCAGCCTCAAGGTCAGCATGACCAATCACGAGCCGCTCGAGGTCGATCTCGTCCTCTTCGCCACCGGTCGCGTCCCCAATACCGAGGGGCTGGGGCTGGCCGAGGCCGGGGTCGAGCTCGATGCCAAGGGCGCGATCGTCGTCGGCGCGGACAACCGGTCGTCGGTCGATTCGATCTATGCGGTGGGCGACGTCACCAACCGCGTCCAGCTCACGCCCGTGGCGATCCGCGAGGGACAGGCGTTCGCCGACACCGTGTTCGGCAGCAAGCCGACCATTGTCGATTACAACTGCATCCCCGCCGCCGTGTTCAGCCACCCGCCGATCGCCGGCGTCGGGCTGACCGAGGGGCAGGCCAAGCAGAAATACGGCTCGGTCCGCGTCTATACCTCGGATTTCCGCGCGATGAAGAATGTGCTCGCCAACCGCAACGAGCGCGCGCTGTACAAGATGGTATGCGAGGCGGATTCGGGGAAAGTGCTCGGTCTCCACATGATCGGCCCCGATGCGCCGGAAATCCTCCAGGCCGCCGCCATCGCCGTGAAGGCCGGGCTGACCAAGGCGGACTTCGACCAGACCGTCGCACTCCACCCGTCGATGGCCGAAGAGCTGGTGCTGATGAAATAGGGAGCCGTTCGATGCCGCATGCCCAACCCATCGACCTGCGCGCGGAGGCGGGCGGCGGCGCGTACGACAATCACCCCGTCGCGGCGGTCAACGACCATGTCGTGCGCATCAGCACGATGACCGAACCCTTCTACTGGCACCTCCATCCGGATTCGGACGAGAGCTTCCTGGTGCTGGAGGGCAGGTTGCGGATCGAGTTCGCCGATCACGCGGTCGAACTCGATCCGGGCCAGCTCTATACCGTGCCCAGGGGCGTCGCACATCGCACTGCCCCGGCCGGCGAACGCAGCGTCAACCTGACCTTCGAGCATCGCGACGCCGCGACAATACGCGTCGAGGCGCCCGCCTAGCGCCTACTCCCGCAGCAGCCGGTCGGTCTCGTCTTCCAGCTCGCTTTCGCCGCCGGTGCGCAGGCTCACCACGCGGGTCGCGCTCACGTCCATCGCGACGTTGCCCAAAGTCCGGAACAGGTCGGGGATGGTCTCGACCGCGACCAGCAGCCCCAGCATCGGCAGCGGCACGCCCATCGCCGTCGCGATCGGCGCGATCGAGCTGACGAAGCTGATCGTGCCGGGCAGGCCCACCGCGCCCATCGTCGTGATCGCCGCGACCACCCAGCCCGCGGCGAGCTGGCTCGGCCCGAGCTCGATGCCGAGCAGGTGTGCGACATAGATCGCGACGGCAAAGTTCATCGCCGGGCCGGTCCAGCGGAAGATCGCGACCGCGATCGGCAGCGCCACGCCCGAATGCGCCGCGGGCACGCCCAGGGTCTCGGTCGCCTTGAGCATCGCGGGCAGGCTGGCGAGCGAAGACTGGGTCGAGAACGCCACCGCCTGCGACGGCGCCACCGCGCGGATGTAGCGCATCGGCGAGACGCGCCCCGCGATGATCCCGAACGGCGCGGCGAGCAGCCACATGACCAGCCCGACGCCGCACAGGATCGCGACATAGTGGAGCAGCGCACCGAACGCCGCCGTCCCGGCCCGCGCCCCGACCATATAGGCAAGCGCGGCGACGCCGATCGGCCCCAGCCACAGCACCCAGTTGATCACGACCAGCATGGTGTTGCCCAGCGCCTCGAAGAAGCGGGTCAGCGTCTCGCGCTGCTCTCTGGGCAGCCGCGTCAGCGCAAAGGCGAAGACGGTGGTGAACAGGATCAGCGGCAGGAACGCGTCATTGGCCGCCGACGTCACCGGGTTGGACGGCACCATCGCGACGATGAAGTCGACGAACGGCGGCACCGTGCCGATCTCGGGCGTCTTCTCGGCCAGCGCGCCCTGCAATGCCTGCGCCGAGCTCGACGCCAGCGGGAACAGGTCGAGATAGAAGACCGTCAACGCCCCGCCGATCGCCGAGGAGAACCACAGCAGCACGATGAAGGTGATGAACGCCCGCCCCGCCAGCCGGCCCGCGCGCGCCTTCTCCGCCGTGGCGGAAATGCCGGTGATCAGCAGCGACACCACCAGCGGGATGATCGTCATCTGCAACGCGTGCAGCCAGATCGTCCCCACCGGCGCGATCCAGTCGGCGGCGACCAGCGCGCCTTGGGGCGCAGTCGCCGCGGCACCGACCCCGATCACCAGCGCGGCGACCAGCGCGATCAGGATGCGGACGGGTTGCGCGCGGTTCGACGGCCCCAGCACGATGCCGACCAGTGCGGCGAGAGTTCGGAAGATCAGCGACATACTCGCCCTTGAGAAAAAGCGGCGCTATGACCGCCTGCCAGAAAGGCGGCAACGTCGCAAAGCAGGCGGATATGGCAAGGAAATATTTTGGCACCGACGGGATTCGCGGCAAGACCAATGTCGCGCCCATGACTGCGGCGATGGCGATGCAGGTCGGCATGGCCGCCGGCGCGCATTTCCGCCGCGGCGATCACAAGCATCGCGTGGTGATCGGCAAGGATACGCGCCTCTCGGGCTATATGATCGAGAACGCGCTGGTCGCGGGCTTCACCAGCGTGGGCATGGACGTGGTGCTGGTCGGCCCGATGCCGACCCCCGCGGTCGCGATGCTCACCCATTCGATGCGCGCCGATATGGGCGTGATGATCTCGGCCAGCCACAATCCCTATGCCGATAACGGCATCAAGCTGTTCGGTCCCGACGGCTACAAGCTGTCCGACGCCGACGAGCTGGCGATCGAGGCGCTGATCGACGGCGAGATCCCGCTGGCTCCCGCGGCCGATATCGGCCGCGCCAAACGGATCGAGGATGCGAAGGGCCGCTATATCCACTTCGCCAAATCGACCTTCCCCGAGGATCTTCGCCTCGACGGATTGAAGGTGGTGGTCGATTGCGCCAACGGCGCCGCCTATCAGGTCGCCCCCTCCGCGCTGTGGGAGCTGGGCGCCGAAGTCGTCGCGATCGGCGTCACGCCCAATGGCAAGAACATCAACGACCAGGTCGGCTCGACCGCACCGCTGACCTTGTGCGAGACCGTGGTCGCCTCGGGCGCGCATATCGGCATCGCGCTCGACGGGGACGCCGACCGGCTGATCGTGGTCGACGAGCAGGGCGAGGTGGTCGATGGCGACCAGCTGATGGCGACGATCGCCTCGGGCTGGGCACGCCAGGGCCGGCTCAGCGGCGGCGGCCTCGTCGCCACCGTCATGTCCAATCTCGGCCTCGAACGCCACCTCGCCGCGCAGGGCCTGGGCCTCGTCCGCACCAATGTCGGCGACCGCTATGTGCTCGAGAAGATGCGCGCCTCGGGCTATAATGTCGGCGGCGAGCAATCGGGCCACATCATCCTGTCGGACTATGCCACCACTGGCGACGGCCTCGTCGCCGCGCTTCAGGTGCTCGCCGAGCTGGTCCGCGCCGGCGCCCCCGCCAGCGAGGTGCTGCACCGGTTCGACCCGCTCCCGCAATTGCTCAAGAATGTCCGCTTCTCGGGCGGCAAACCGCTCGAGAACGAGACGGTCAAGTCAGTGATCGCCGCTGCCGAAACCGAGCTCGATGGCACCGGCCGCGTGCTCATCCGCGCCTCGGGCACCGAACCGGTGATCCGCGTGATGGCCGAGGGCGAGGATCTCAAGCAGGTCGAGGCGGTGGTCGACCGCATCTGCGACGCCGTGCGCGCGGCGGCGGCGTGACGGGCGGCCCGATCCTCAACCTCGCCGATGCCGAGTTCGACGATGTCGAGGACAATGGCCTCTACACCTCGCGGCGCGCGACGCTCAGCGACCTGATCGGCGCGCGCAAGCTCGGCTACAACCTCACCGTGCTGCCGCCGGGCAAGGCGCAATGCCCCTTCCACAGCCATCATGGCGAGGAGGAGATGTTCTTCATCCTCGACGGCACCGGCGAACTGCGCTTCGGCTCGGATCGCTATCCGATCCGCGCCCATGATGTCATCGCCTGCCCGACCGGCGGCGCCGAGGTCGCGCACCAGATCATCAACACAGGCACCACCGACCTGCGCTATCTCGCCATCTCGAACCTGGTCGAGGTCGAGAGCTGCGAATATCCCGATTCGGGCAAGATCAGCATCGTCGCCGGTCCGCGCGGCGCGCGCGGCCTGCGCCACATGTTCCGTACCGCCGACGATGTCGATTATTATGAGGGCGAGGAGGGAACCGCCGATGCTTGAGATGCGCCCCGATTGCGAACGCTGCGGCACCGATCTGCCCGCCGATCAGGGCGGCGCGTTCATCTGCTCGTTCGAGTGCACCTTCTGCGCCGATTGCGCCGACGGACTCGACGAGGTCTGCCCCAATTGCGGCGGCGAGCTGCTCGACCGCCCCGCCCGCGTCGGCGACGCGCTCAAGCGCAATCCGGCAAGCACCAAGCGGATGTTCAAGGGCTAGACGGGTGGAAGCCGGCAATCCCCGCCGCTGGATCGGCCGCTGGTTCGTCGCCGTCGCGCTGCTTCACGGCATCGCCGCCTTTTTCCTCTACGGGGCACCGCTACAGGAGATGGCCGCCGCCGGCCTGATCGCGACCGCCGACGATTATTCCACTCGGGCCGTCGCCTATTGGTTCCTCGCCTTCGCCCCGGCGCTCGCCGTCATGGGATTGCTGATCGATGCGATGGAGGCTCGTCATCTGCCCGTTCCGCGCAGCGCCGCATTCCTGCTGCTGCTCACGCTGATCGTCATGGTGGCGGTGATGCCCGCCACCGGCGCCTGGCTGCTCTTCCCGCCGGCGATCGCCCTGCTGCTGCGCGCGCGCCGCTGAACGCGGCTCACCCGGCCACCGGAATCGGGCTCAGCTCCTTGAGCTCGCGGATCACCACAAGGGTTTGGAACGCGCGCACTCGCGGGTTGGCGGAGAACAGCCGGACCACCGTATCGTCATAGCTTTCCATGTCGCGCGCGATCATCCGCACCGCGATGTCGAAATCGCCGGTGACGTTCCACGCCTCGATCACCTCGGGCTCGGCGCGCAGGATCGCCATCATCTCCTGTGTCGTCCGCGCGTCCTCGCGCTCCAGCGTCACCATCACCAGCATCGACAGCGGCCAGCCCAATGTCCTCGGCCGCACGATCGCGACCTCGCGCGCGATCGCCCCGCTCGCACGCAGCCGCCGCATCCGGCGATAGCAGGCCGGCACCGACAGCCCGACCGCCTCGGCCACCGCCGCCATCGGCCGCTGCGTGTCCTGCTGCATCAGCTCGAGCAGCTTGAGATCGAATGCGTCCAGCGCGTCATTTCGCATCGCCAACGTCCGGTTCATCGATAAAAATTATCGACATAACGTCAAAATCGAGCGCCTTTGTCAAAGGCCCCCGGATAGAAGGCGGTGACAACGCTTACCGAGTACCTCCCATGACCGTTCTTGCTTCCCGGCCGGCGCCCGCGCGCGTCGATGTCCTCGCCCTGCTGACGCTGCTCGCCGCGATGGTCTCGGTCGCGGCAGGCGCGTCCTTCGCCAAGACCTTGTTCCCTTCGGTCGGGCCGGAGGGGGCGACGACGCTGCGTCTCATCATCGGCGCGCTCATCCTCTCGGCGATCTTCCGCCCCTGGCGGCTCGACTGGCGCGGCGGATGGCGCTCGCTCGCCGGATACGGCCTCGTCCTCGGACTGATGAACCTGACCTTCTACAAGTCGCTCACCTTCATCCCGCTCGGCATCGCCATCGCGATCGAATTCATCGGGCCGCTGTCCGTCGCGGTGCTGACCTCGCGGCGCAAGTCCGACCTCGTCTGGATCGGCTTCGCCGTGGCGGGCCTGCTCCTCCTGCTCCCGCTCTGGGGCGGCACGGCTCAGCTCGACTGGCGCGGCATCGCCCTCGCGCTGATCGCCGGCGCCTGCTGGGCGGGCTATATCCTGCTCGGCAAGCGCGCGGGCGAGGAACATGGCGCGGGCGCCGTGGCCGGCGGCATGATCGTCGCCGCATTCGTCGCCGCCCCCGTCGGCATCGCCCATGCCGGTACCGCGCTGCTCCGGCCGGAGATCCTGATGCTCGGCGTCGCGGTCGGCATCGCGTCGAGCGCGATCCCCTTCGCGCTCGAGATGGTCGCGCTCCGCCGCCTCCCCTCGAACACCTTCAGCACGATGATCAGCGCCGAGCCCGCGATCGGCGCGATGGTCGGCGTCCTGCTGCTCGGCGAGCATCTCTCGCCGCTCCAGTGGTTCGCGATCCTGCTGGTCGTCTTCGCCTCGGTCGGGGCGGCGCTCGGCAGCAAGACGCCGGCGGTGCAGGAACCCGCGCCGCTATGATGGCACCGCGCGCCGATCGGGTGTAGCAGCGCAGTCCTATCCTGCGCGGAACCGCCCAGAGAGGACCAGCCATGTACCGTCCCCCCGCCTTTCGCGAGGATCGTCCCGAGCTTCTCCACGCCGCGATCCGCGCGCACCCGCTGGCGACGCTGGTCACCCACGGACCGTCCGGGCTCGCCGCCAACCTCGTGCCGTTCACGCTCGTGCCCGGCGAGGACGGCCGGGACCTGCTCCGCGCCCATCTCGCCAAGGCGAACCCGCAGCTCGCCGACCTGCGCGCCGGCGGAGAGGCGCTGGTGATCTTCCAGGGCCCGCAGGCCTATGTCTCGCCGTCCTGGTATCCGTCGAAACAGGAACATGGAAAGGTCGTGCCGACCTGGAACTACATCCTCGTCCAGGCGCATGGCCGGCCGCGGGTGACCGACGATTCGGACTGGCTCCGCGCCCAGATCGACGCGCTGACCACGCTTCAGGAGGCCGGCCGCGACGATCCCTGGGCCGTCGCCGACGCTCCCGACGACTATGTCGCCGCGCAGCTCAGGGGCATCGCCGGCGTCGAGATCGCGGTCGAGCGGATCGAGGGGAAGTGGAAGACCAGCCAGAACCAGCCCGCCGCCAACCGCGACGGCGTCATCGCCGGGTTGCGCGATCTCGACCCCGGCTCGGCGATGGCCGCGGCGATGGCACGCCAGTAGCAGGCTCGCCACGCCGCCTGCACATGTGGAACTTTCCTACCGCCCGCCGCCTGTGCCATGGCCGGTGGATGCACATGTCCCCCCTTTCTCCGGCCACCTCGTCGTCTTCGTGTCGCGCACCGGTCGCGAACCCGTCGCTTGCCTGTCGCGCAGATGTCGTGCCGTCGTCGCGTCGCGGTCGCGTCACTGTCGCGCCCAGGTCGCGCAGGTGTCGCGTAGGTGTCGCTTCATGGTCGCGAACCCGTCGCGTCGCGGTCGCTTCGGCCGGAGAACCACGCATATCCATGAACTTTGCCACCCATGGCGGTGCACGATGATTCCCCGTATCCTCATCATCGCCGGTTCGGACTCGGGCGGCGGCGCGGGCATTCAGGCGGATATCAAGACCGTGACCATGCTCGGCGGGCACGCGATGACCGCGATCGCCGCGATCACCGCGCAGAACACGCTGGGCGTCACCGCCGTCCACCCGGTCCCGGTTGAGATGGTGCTGGCACAGATCGACGCTGTGGTCTCCGACATCGGCGTCGATGCGGTGAAGATCGGCATGATCGGCTCGGCCGACATCGCCAACGCGGTCGCCGGCCGGCTCGAAGCCTTGCCCGGCGTCCCGGTCGTGTTCGATCCGGTGATGATCGCGACCAGCGGCTCGATCCTCGCCGATGCCGATACGATCGCCGCGTTCGAGCGGCTGATGCGGCTCGCGGCGGTCGTCACGCCCAATCTGCCCGAACTCGAAGCGCTGGGCGGCCGCGATGCCGTACTCGGCCATGGCTGTCACCTCGCCGAGAAGGGCGGCCATGCCGAGGGCGAGTGCGTCCACGACCAGCTCTTCGCCCCTGGCGGCGCGCGGGTGGCCGAGACGGTCGAGCCGCGCTTCGACACCGTCCACACCCACGGCACCGGTTGCAGCTTCGCCAGCGCGCTCGCCACCGGGCTTGGCGCCGGACTGCCCGTCGCCCAGGCCTTCACCCGCGCCGTTCGCTATGTCCGCGCCGCGATCCGCCACGCCCCCGGCCTCGGTGCCGCCCACGGCCCGATCGGCCATGCGCTCGGCACCGTCCCGTTCGACCGGCTCGCCCCCGATGCCTGACCTCCTCTACGAAACCCGCCACGGCATCCATGGCCCCGTCGCCGGGGTGGACGAGGCCGGGCGCGGCCCGCTCGCCGGCCCGGTGGTGGCCGCCGCGGTGATCCTCGATCCCGCCTGCGTGCCGCCGGGAATCGACGATTCGAAGGCGCTCACCGCGGCGAAGCGCGCCGCGCTGCACGACGCGATCCTCGGCTGCGCGCGCGTGGGGCTGGGTATCTGCACCGTCGAGGAGATCGACCGGCTCAACATCTTCTGGGCGACGATGCTGGCGATGACCCGCGCGGTCGCCGCGCTCGACGTCGCGCCGGGCTTCGTGCTGGTCGACGGCAATCGCTGCCCCGACTGGGACCATCGATCCGAAGCGGTGGTCGGCGGCGATGCCCTGTGCCTGTCGATCGCCGCCGCCTCGATCGTCGCCAAGCAGCATCGCGACGCGCTGATGATCGAGCTCGACGCGATGCACCCCGGCTATGGCTGGGCCAGCAACAAAGGCTACGCCGCGAAAGTCCATCAGCAGGCGCTGCGCACCCTCGGCCCGACCCCGCATCACCGCCGCAGCTTCGCCCCGGTCGCACAGGCGGAACTCGATTTCGGTCCGGCGGTGCGCGCTCTTTGACATTACGGAAAAGGCCCGCCGCCATGCAAGGGCATGACGACGGGCCTCCTTTCCTCCCCAGGAAACTTGTTCGTTCGCTTGCGTGTGCCTTGCGGCGCACTGCGGCACCGGCCCGCTCCCCCACCCGGCCACCCACCGGTAGCATGATATGGGTGGCCGGGTGGGGGAGCGGGCTGGTGCCGTGATCCGGCGATAGCCGGATCCAGCAACCTACGCCGCGAACTGGTTCATCGTGTTGTGGACGCCGCCCGCCTTCAGCGCGGCCTCGCCCGCGAAATACTCCTTGTGGTCGTCGCCGATGTCGGACCCGCTCATATTCTGGTGCTTCACGCACGCGATGCCCTGGCGGATCTCCTCGCGCTGCACGCCCTTGACGTAGCCGAGCATCGCCTCGTCGCCGAAATAGGCCTTGGCGAGGTTGTCGGTGCTCAGCGCCGCGGTGTGATAGGTCGGCAGCGTGATCAGGTGATGGAAGATGCCGGCGCGCGCCGCGGCGTCCTTCTGGAAGGTGCGGATCTTCTCGTCCGCTTCCACCGCCAGATCGGTGCCGTCATAATCGACGCTCATCAGCTTCGCCCGGTCGTACGCCGACACGTCCTTGCCCGCCGCTTCCCACGCATCGAACACCTGCTGGCGGAAGTTGAGCGTCCAGTTGAAGCTCGGCGAGTTGTTATAGACCAGCTTGGCGTTCGGGATCACCTCGCGGATGCGGTCGACCATCGACGCGATCTGCTCGATATGCGGCTTCTCGGTCTCGATCCACAACAGGTCGGCGCCATGCTGCAGGCTGGTGATACAGTCGAGCACGCAGCGGTCGGCCCCGGTCCCCTCGCGGAACTGGAACAGGTTGCTGGGCAGCCGCTTGGGCCGCATCAGCTTGCCGTCACGTTCGATCACGACGTCGCCACGCAGTGTCGCGGGATCGGTCACCTCCTCGCAATCGAGGAAGGCGTTGTACTGGTCGCCCAGATCGCCCTTCTCCTTGGAATAGGCGATCTGCTTGGTGAGGCCAGCGCCCAGCGAATCGGTGCGCGTGACGATGATCCCGTCATCGACGCCCAGCTCGAGGAACGCGTAGCGGCAGGCGCGGACCTTGGCGAGGAAGTCCTCGTGCGGCACGGTGACCTTGCCGTCCTGGTGCCCGCACTGCTTCTCGTCGCTGACCTGGTTCTCGATCTGCAGCGCGCAGGCGCCCGCCTCGATCATCTTCTTGGCGAGCAGATAGGTCGCCTCGGCATTGCCGAAGCCCGCATCGATGTCGGCGATGATCGGCACGACATGCGTCTCGTAATTGTCGATCGCATTCTGGATCCGCGCCGCCTCGACCTCGTTGCCGCCCTCGCGCGCCTTGTCGAGGTCGCGGAACAGCCCGCCCAGCTCGCGCGCATCGGCCTGCTTCAAGAAGGTGTAGAGCTCCTCGATCAGCGCCGGGACGCTGGTCTTCTCGTGCATCGACTGGTCGGGCAGCGGCCCGAAATCGCTGCGCAGCGCCGCGACCATCCAGCCCGACAGATAGAGATAGCGGCCCTTGGTGGTGCCGAAATGCTTCTTGATCGAGATCAGCTTCTGCTGCGCGATGAAGCCGTGCCAGCAGCCGAGCGACTGGGTGTAGGCGGACGGATCGGCATCATAGGCCGCCATATCGCGGCGCATGATGCCTGCGGTGTACTTGGCGATGTCGAGGCCGGTCGCGAACCGGTTCTGCAACCGCATCCGCGCGACCGATTCAGCATCGATGCCGTTCCAGCGGCCATTCTCGGCGGCGATGGGCGCGTTGGCGCGGGCGATTTCGTCTTGATAGGTCATTGGACACCTCGTTCGATTTGAGGTGCGTCTATTCATCTTTACACATGAGATGCCTGAAAAACCGTGACATCACGAGGTGAAGGGGTCGCCTGATATCACCGAAGTGGTGTAGCCTTGTAAATTCATGACAAAAAGCGCCACTCAGTTCGACGCAAATTGAGTCCTGTGCGCCACACCCCACCCCTAGGGCCTGTGGATAAGTTTCAGACTCAACATCTGGGCCAGTCTCGAAATGTTCCACCAAGTTAACGGAATCCCAAGGAATTCCGTTAACTAATGTTCGCTTGACGGAGTCCGTGCTTTCATGGCGTTTCGCCCCCTCAACAGGGGTATGGAGTAGTTAATGGGGGTCATCGAGAAGGTCGCGCCAGCGCGCCAGCGCGAACGGGCAGAGGTCCGCACCCGCAGCTGGGTCGACGTCCTGCCGCTCGACACGATCATCCAGCAGGACTGTATCGAGGCGATGCGCGCGATGCCCGCCGCATCGATCGACATGATCTTCGCTGATCCGCCCTATAACCTCCAGCTCGGCGGCGATCTCAATCGCCCCGACGGCAGCTTCGTCGATGCGGTCACCGACGAATGGGACAAGTTCGATTCGCTCAATGCCTATGACGCGTTCACCCGCGCCTGGCTGGCGGAGGCGCGCCGCATCCTCAAGCCCAACGGCACGATCTGGGTGATCGGCAGCTACCACAACATCTTCAAGGTCGGCTCGGCGATCCAGGATCTCGGCTTCTGGATCCTCAACGACATCATCTGGCGCAAGGCCAACCCGATGCCCAATTTCAAGGGCACGCGCTTCACCAACGCGCATGAGACGCTGATCTGGGCGTCGATGGGCGAGAAGTCGAAATACACCTTCAACTATCGCAGCATGAAGACGCTCAACGACGAGCTTCAGATGCGCAGCGACTGGGAATTCCCGATCTGCGGCGGGCAGGAGCGCCTGAAGAAGAACGGCGTCAAGGTCCACCCGACCCAGAAGCCCGAGGCGCTGCTCTATCGCGTGATGCTCGCCTGCACCAAGCCGGGCGATGTCATCCTCGATCCCTTTTTCGGCACTGGCACAACCGGTGCGGTCGCCAAGCGCCTGCGCCGTCACTGGATCGGCATCGATCGCGAGGGCACCTATATCGAAGCGGCGCAGGAGCGGATCGACGCAGCGCTGCCGCTCGACGAGAGCGCGGTCACCACGATGATGGCCCCGCGCCAGGCGCCGCGCGTCGCTTTCGGCACGCTGATCGAGACCGGCTATCTGAAGCCGGGCACCGTGCTGAGCGACACCAAGCGCCGCTGGCGCGCGGTGGTGAAGGCCGATGGCTCGCTGCTCACCGATTGCGGCACCGCTGGATCGATCCACAAGGTCGGCGCGACGCTTCAGGGCGCGCCCTCGTGCAACGGCTGGACCTTCTGGCACTATGAAGCGGAGAACGGCCTCAAGCCGATCGACGCGCTGCGCCAGACCTATCTGCTCGCGACCCAGCCCTGATCCTCAGCCGTCACCCCGGGCTTGTTCCGGGGGCCACGGTGCCGCAGAACCATGCCCGTGCGGCTCTTGCCGCACCGTGGACCCCGGCACGGAGGCCGGGGTGACGGAGAAACCGTGACCCTCGACCTCCCTCGCAACGCCCGCCTCTATCTCCGGCCCGTCCAGTTCGCCGATTCGCCGATCGAGCGCGATGGCGAGGTCGCGCGGCTCGCAGGCGGGCTCGTCTGGTTCTCGGCCTGGGAGCTGATCGCGGTCGAGAACGGACGGCGCATCCTCCAGCGCACGATCCCGATCGCCGACCTGCCCGATGACGAACGGCTCCACGCGATCGCCGCGCGCATCACCGCGCCGCGCGTGCCGCTCACGCTCGGCGAGCGCGTGCTGCGTTTCGACCAGCCCCAGGTCATGGGCATCCTCAATCTGACCCCTGACAGCTTTTCGGACGGCGGCAAGCACAGCGACGATCCCGAAGCGGCCGCCGGCGTGGGTATGGCCGCCGAGGGCGCAACGCTGATCGACGTCGGCGGTGAATCCACCCGGCCGGGCGCGAAGGAGGTGTGGGAGGGCGACGAGATCAAGCGCGTCGTCCCGGTGATCGAACGGCTCGCACGCAGCGGCACGCTGGTCTCGGCGGACACGCGCAAGGCCGGGGTGATGGAAGCCGCGCTCGCCGCCGGCGCGCATATCGTCAACGATGTGTCGGCGTTGCTGTGGGACGACCGCGCGCTCGACGTGGTCGTCCGCGCGCAATGCCCGGTGGTACTGATGCACGCGGGCGATCCCAAACAGGGTGCGGACGGTGGCGCCGGCTACGGCGACCCGCTGATCGAGGTCTATGACTGGCTGGAGACGCGGATCGATGCGGTGGTCGCGGCGGGCGTCGATCGGGCGCGGATCATGGCCGATCCGGGCATCGGCTTCGGCAAGACGCTGTCGCACAATCTTGCGCTGCTCAACGGCCTCGCGCTGTTCCACGGGCTCGGCGTGCCGTTGTTGCTGGGTGCCAGCCGCAAGCGGATCATCGGCGCCCTCTCCAACGAAGCGCCCGCCGACCAGCGGCTCGGCGGCTCGCTGGCGCTGGCGCTCAAAGGCGCCGAGCTTGGCGTACAGCTGCTGCGCGTCCATGACGTGCCGGAAACGGTTCAGGCATTGCGCGTGTGGCGCGGGATGCGCGACGCAGCGCTGGTAGGGCGTTAGATACCCGGTCGGCGCCGCCGCTTCAGGAGGCTGAAAAATCAGCCCAGCGGGTCGGGCCGGGTACGCTGCTCGACATAGGTGCGCTGCACCGCGAACGGGCTGACGCGCGCCTCGCGGAACCGGTCACGGCGGCGATCCGCCTCGGCGCCGATCTTCTCCAGACTTTCGACCAGATCCTCGAGGTTACGGCGGCGCTCGGTGCCGGTCGCATCGCGGCTTTCGTTGAGGCAGGCCGCAACCAGATCGGGCACGCGGCGGCGCACGACATTGGCCCAGTCCACGGCATCGGCAGCGAGCGGCTCGGCGTCGGCGATCGCAATCAGCCGCGCACAGCTGGTGCGTGCCGCGGCGATCCGGCTAACCGCCCAGTCCGCCTCTCCGGCAGCCGCGGCCCATGCCGCTTCGAGCGGATCGGCGGGCCGCGCCTGCTTCATCCGCTTGAGCTTGGCGCCGGCCAGACGCTGGCGCAGCTTGCGCGCGCCGAAGAACAGGGCAAGCCCTGCCGCGCCAACCGCGAACAGCGTGACGGCGATGAAGGCCAATGCCGCCAGTGCGGCGACCACGAGCAGGAATCGAAGCATCGTCGGCACTATATGGGAAGCCGCCGGGGTTTCGCCAGATCCAGATATGGCGTGCCGCCGCCGGAACAATCCATCGTTTCGTGCGATTGACGACGACAGGTCGTCAGGAGAGGAGCCATGCGCGAAGCCTATGACCGTTATTCGAACGTATCGATCCTGATCCACTGGACTGTGGCCGCACTCGTGGTCGTCAACCTCGTGATCGCCATCACGATGCCCAACGATCGTGACCTGTTCTCATGGTACAAGTCGATCAACATCGCCGTGCTGTTGCTCACCATCGTGTGGATCGGCTGGCGTCTCGTCCATCCGTGGCCGCGCTTTCCCGACAGCGTACCGGGCTGGGAACGCGCCTTGGCGCGCGGTGTGTATCTCGCCTTCTATCTGATGATGCTGGCCGTGCCCCTACTCGGCTGGGCGACGATGTCGGCGGGCGGCGGCACGGGCGAGGTGTTCGGCGGCATCCAGTGGTTCGATCTTCCGGTCGCCAAATCGCCCGAACTGCGCGCGAATCTGGCAGCGATCCACGAGATGGCCGTCTACGTCCTCGTCCTGCTGATCTTCATCCACGTCTGCGGCGCGCTGAAGCACCAGTTCTTCGACGAGGATGTGGTGTTCCACCGCATGCTTCCGAGCCTGCGGCAAAGCCATATGGACGACGAGATCTGAGCGTGCGGCGGCTACAGCGTATGGCCGCCATCGCTGAGCAAGACCGTACCCGTGGTCAGCGCGCTGTGCTCGCCGAGCAGGAAGGCGATTTGCGCGGCGACCTCATCGGCCTTGGCATAGCGGCCGAGCGGGGTGGCGATCCGCGCCATCTCGGCGAAGGCGGCATCGCGGCCGATCTCCGCCGCGCGCTGCGCGAACATCGGCACCGCGTCCCAGACCGGGGTCTCGACGCCGGCGGGCGCGATTGCGTTGACCCGAATCCTATCCGCCGCGCCCTCCTTGGCCGCGACCTTGGCAAGATGAATCAGCGCCGCCTTTGCGCAGCCATAGGCGGCAACGCCGGGTTCGGCCTTCACGCCGGCCGCTGACGCCGTCAGGACGATACTCCCGCCGCGTCCCTTCATTGCTCGCATCGCCGCGCGCAGTGTCAGGAACGCGCCGTCGAGATTGACCGAAAGGATATAGCGCCACTGATCGAAATCATGATCGGCGATTGCCGAGGCACCGGCGACGCCGGCATTGATCACGGCATGGTCGAGTTGTCCCAGCTCGGCTTCGACCGCATCCCATAGCGCCTCGTCGCGCACATCACCGAAACATAGACTGGTCTCACACGGCGGAAGCACCAGCCGCTCCAGCGAGTCGCCATCCCGATCGACCAGGATCAGGCGTTTCGCGCCCTGCGACGCCAGATGTTCGGCAGTCGCGCGGCCAATGCCCGATGCCGCACCGGTGATCAGCGCGGTCTTTCCCTTGAACGAAGCCATGCCTGACCTTAGCCGTTCATATCGCGCGAGTCAGGCCGCGTTCTGGTCGATCCCGAGTTCACCGAGCTTGCGATAGAGCGTCGAGCGGCCGATGCCGAGGCGGCGCGCCACCTCGGTCATCCGCCCACGATAATGGCCGATGGCGAGCCGGATCACATCCGCCTCGATCTCGTCGAGCGCGCGCAGATTGCCGTCGGCCCGGAACAATGTGATCCCGGCTCCCGATGCCGCGCCGCCATGCGCCATCCCGCCCGCCGCCGGCCGGCCTTCCGAAAGCTGGGCGATCTGCGGAAAATCGGCTCGGGTCAGCGCGTCGCCGTCGCACAGCACCGCGGCGCGGAACAGCGCGTTCTGAAGTTGGCGGACATTGCCAGGCCAGTCATAGCCGGCGAGCAGCGAGATCGCGTCGTCGGTGATGCCGAGCGGGCGCAGACCCGGCTGTTCGGCGATCCGCGCAAGCAGATGGCGGGCGAGCGGCGCGATGTCCCCTGCCCGCTCGCGCAGCGGCGGGATCGTCACCTGCACCACGTTGAGGCGATAGTAGAGATCCTCGCGGAAGCGGCCTTCCTCGACCTCGGTCAGCAGCGTCTTGTTGGTCGCCGCGATCACCCGGACATCCACCTCGCTGACGTGCCGCGCGCCGATCGGGTGTACTTCGCCGGATTGCAGCACGCGCAGCAACTTGACCTGCGCCTCCAGCGGCATCTCGCCGATCTCGTCGAGCAGGATGGTGCCGCCATCGGCTTCCTGGAAGCGGCCGATTTTGCGTTCGAAGGCGCCCGTGAACGCGCCCTTTTCGTGGCCGAACAGTTCGGATTCGACAAGATTCGCCGGGATCGCACCGCAATTCACGCGCACCACCGGCTTGGCATGGCGCGGAGACGCGGCGTGAATCGCCTCGGCCACCACTTCCTTGCCGACGCCGCTTTCGCCCTCGATCAGCACCGGCACCCGCGCGCGCGCCGCCTTGGCCGCGATGGCGAGGGCCGCACGGAATTGCGGCGCCGAGCCGACGATCTCGTCGAACGCGAGGTTCGCGCCCATCTTCTCGGTCAGCGGGCGCAGCTCCCCCGAAACCTTGGCGCCGACCGCGGTGTCGAGCGCGGCGAGCAGCCGTTCGGGCGCGAGCGGCTTGACCAGGAAATCGGTCGCGCCCGCACGCATCGCACTGACTGCAGCTGCGACCGAGCCATTGGCGGTGAGCAGCAGGATCGGAAGCATCGGCCGGTTGGCGCGCAATTCGGCGATCAGCCCCGCCGCGTCGAAATCGGGCGCCCAGTGATCAAGCACGATCGCATCCAATGCCATGCCGTCGGGCGTACCCAGCGTCGCGAGCGCAGTCTCGCCGTCGCTCGCGCACACGGTACGCCAGCCGCGGCGTGCGGCGATCGCCGTCACCAGCCGCCGCTGGGCCGGTTCGTCGTCGATCAGCATCAGGAGGCGCTGGCTGTTGCGCGTCATCTTCTGTCCCTGTTGTCCCTAAATCGGTCACTCGGGATAATCGGGTTGGGTAAAGACCGGCTTAAGGCTGCCCAAGCGCGCGGGACTTGAGGGGCGGGGATACGCCGTCTAATGAAGCTGCCAACAACGCGTCAGAGGGGAAGCTACGCATGGCACACAGCGCCGACATGAAGGCACATGAAAACACCTATGGTGGGTTCATGCGGATGATGAAGATCGGCACCATCGTCACCGTGATCATCGCCGCATTCGTCGTCTGGCTGATCGCTTCCTGAAGTGAAGATCGCCGTCCTCAAGGAGACCGCCGCCGGTGAGCGGCGCGTCTCCGCGACGCCGGAAACGGTCAAGAAGTTCGTCTCGCTCGGCGCTGAAGTAGTCGTCGAACGCGGGGCGGGTGACACCGCTTTCCTTGATGACAACGCCTTTGCCGCCGTCGGCGCCAAACTCGGGTCGCGCGCCGATGTGCTCGCGGATGCCGACATCGTGCTCGGCGTGCAGGGACCAGACCCGGCGAGCCTCGCCGGCATCAAGCCCGGCGCCTGGCTGGCAGCGGGACTCAACCCGTTCGGCGAGCGCGCTCGAGTCGACGCCTATGCCGCGCTGGGCATCGAGGCGCTGGCAATGGAGTTCATGCCGCGCATCACGCGTGCGCAGTCGATGGACATCCTGTCCTCGCAGTCGAACCTGTCGGGCTACAAGGCGGTGCTCGACGCCGCCGCCGAATATGGCCGTGCCTTCCCGATGATGATGACCGCGGCGGGCACGGTTTCGGCCGCCAAGGTGTTCGTGATGGGCGTCGGCGTCGCCGGGCTCCAGGCGATCGCCACCGCGCGGCGCCTGGGCGCGCAAGTCTCGGCGACCGACGTGCGCTCGGCGACCAAGGAGCAGATCCTCTCGCTCGGCGCCAAGCCGATCTTCGTCGAGACCGTTGCGGGGATCGAGGGCGAAGGCTCGGGCGGCTACGCCACCGAGATGAGCGACGAGTACAAGGCGGCGCAGGCAGAGCTCGTCTCCTCGCACATCGCCAAGCAGGACATCGTCATCACCACCGCGCTGATCCCGGGACGCCCCGCTCCGCGCCTGATCAGCGACGCGCAGATCGCATCGATGCGGCCGGGTTCGGTCATCGTCGACCTCGCGGTCGAGAGCGGCGGCAATGTCGAGGGCGCGGTCGCTGGCGAGGTGGTCGAGAAGCACGGCGTGAAGATCGTCGGGCACAGGAACGTGCCCTCGCGCCTCGCCTCGGACGCCTCGGCCCTGTTCGCGCGCAACCTCTACAACTTCCTCTCGGCCTTCTGGGACAAGGAAGCGGGGAAGCCGATCCTCGACGCGGAGATCGGCGATGCGATCCGGCTGACCAAGGATGGCAAGGTAGTGAACGAGCGTCTGCTCGCCTGATTTTTGCGCAAGGGGGCGCTGACATGGACTTCATCTCGATCCTGTCGATCTTCGTGCTGGCGTGTTTCGTCGGCTATTATGTCGTGTGGTCGGTGACCCCGGCGCTGCACACGCCGCTGATGGCGGTCACCAATGCGATTTCGTCCGTCATCATCGTCGGCGCGCTGATCGCGTCGGCCGCTGCCGGCAGCCCGACCGCCAAATGGCTGGGCCTGATCGCGGTGGCGCTGGCCAGCGTCAACATCTTCGGCGGGTTCGCCGTGACCGAGCGGATGCTCGCCATGTACAAGAAGAAGGGCTGAGCCGATGCATGAGGCCGTTCCGCTCAACCCCTGGGTTGCGCTCGCCTATCTGATCGCGGGCGTCTGTTTCATCGTCGCATTGCGCGGCCTGTCGTCGCCCGCGACCAGCCGTCGCGGCAACCGTTTCGGCATGGCAGGGATGCTGATCGCGGTGGTGACGACGCTGGTCACGCACGAGATCGCATCGCTGCCCGAGATCCTTGGCGCCATCGCGATCGGCGGCGGGTTCGGCTGGATCGTCGCGCGCAAGATCAAGATGACCGACATGCCGCAGCTGGTGGCGGGCTTCCACTCGCTTGTCGGCCTTGCCGCAGTGCTGGTCGGCGTCGCCGCCTATCTCAACCCGGAAGCATTCGGCATCGTCTTCCCCGCTGGGTCGCCCGACGCCGGGCTGATCCTGCCGGTCAGCCGGATCGAGCTGGGCCTTGGCGTCGCGATCGGTGCGATCACTTTTTCCGGATCGGTCATCGCCTTCCTCAAGCTCAACGGAAACATGGGCGGCGCGCCGATCATGTTGCCGGGACGGCACGTCATCAACCTTGGCACGCTGGCCGCGATCCTCGGCCTGATTGCGTTCCTGACGGTCGAGCTGCGCGCGCCCGACTGGGTGTTCTGGACCGTGCTGGTCCTGTCCTTCGTCATCGGCTTCCTGCTGATCATCCCGATCGGTGGTGCGGACATGCCGGTCGTGGTGTCGATGCTCAACAGCTATTCGGGCTGGGCGGCGGCGGCGATGGGCTTCACGCTGGGCAACACCGCGATGATCATCACCGGCGCGCTGGTCGGCAGCTCGGGCGCGATCCTCAGCTACATCATGTGCCGCGCGATGAACCGCAGCTTCATCAGCGTGATCGCGGGCGGCTTTGGCGGCGACAGCGGCGGCGGCGCGGCCGCCGCGGCGACCGACCGGCCGTGGAAGCGCGGCAGCGCCGAAGACGCGGCCTTCCTGATGTCGCAGGCCGAACAGGTCATCATCGTTCCCGGCTACGGCATGGCGGTGGCGCAGGCACAGCACGTGCTGCGCGAGATGGCCGACAAGCTCAAGGAACATGGCGTCCGCGTGAAGTACGCGATCCACCCGGTCGCGGGTCGCATGCCCGGGCACATGAACGTGCTGCTGGCGGAAGCCAATGTCCCCTATGACGAGGTGTTCGAGCTGGAGGACATCAACTCCGAGTTCAGCCAGACCGACGTCGCCTTCATCATCGGTGCCAACGACGTGGTGAACCCCGCGGCCAAGACCGACAAGTCCTCGCCGATCTACGGCATGCCCGTGTTCGACGTGAACAAGGCCAAGACCGTGCTGTTCATCAAGCGATCGATGGGCGGCGTCGGCTACGCCGGGGTGGACAACGACGTCTTCTATCAGGACAACACGATGATGTTGCTGGCCGACGCCAAGAAGATGGTCGAAGAGATCGTGAAGTCTCTCGACTGATCGGGCGCCCCGGCCAGCCATTTGGGGGCCGGGGCGATGATCCGTGTCCGACGGATATGGAGGGCGCGTTCGGCGTCCTCCGCAAGCGTTTGACCGCGGTTGCGATCTGGATCGCGCTGAGCGGGAGCGGCACCGCGATCGCCGCCCGGTTGCCGATCATCGACGAGTTCAGCGACGCCGAAGAGGTGTTCGGCTGACTTACCGCTTGCGTTCTTGATCCGTTCCGGAGATAGTTCATCCGAAACGGATTGGGAACGGAGGCATTTATGCTTACCTCTGCGGCACGAACCGGTGAAACATCCGCAATGCAATGCAAAGCGGAGGTTTTGATGCGCGAGACGGTCGCCCCTGTCCCTTATTCGCCCGCACTGGGCGGCGGCGCGCTGATCGTCGCCCTGCCCGAGCGGGTGGCAGCGCTGCAGCAGCTGGTCGAAGCGGCCGGCATACGCCTGCTCGGCACGGTGGCGCCCGGCCAGGCGGCGGCGCGGCTCGCAGACCAGGTCAACCTCGACCTGCTGATGTTCGATGCAGGCGGGCTTTCGATCGAGGACGCGGCGGACAGCGCAGCCGGGATCGCCGGGATGATGATGCAGCGCGACTGCCGGACGGTCGCGCTGTTCGACACGGCATCGATCGACGTGGTCGCCGGACCGATGCTCGCGGCAGATGCGATCCTGCTCTGCGACGCGACCCCGGCCGAGGCGGTTTCGGCGCTGGCCGGCGCGCTGCCGGGCGGTTCGACGCGGCTCCACGACGCGACCCGGGAGCGCGAGGCCGAGCGGCTGCGCCTGCTCAACGAGGAGGTCGCCCGGCTGGCGGAGGTGCTGAGCCAGCTCACCGCCGAACCATCCGGCGGGGTTCGGGATCGCACCCCCGGCTATCGTGCCGAGCCGGTAACGGAACCCGATCCCGATCCGCGCAGTGTGCGTGCCGCGATTCGGGCACGCCGCCTGCGCGACCAGCATTTCGCATCGGAGCTGTTTGCCGATCCCGCCTGGGACATGCTGCTCGATCTCTATGCGGCGCGGCTGGAAGGGCGGCGCGTATCGGTCTCCAGCCTGTGCATCGCCGCAGCGGTGCCGCCGACTACGGCGCTGCGCTGGATCGGGACGATGCACGATGCCGATCTGTTCGGTCGCGAGGCCGACCCCACCGACAAGCGCCGCGCGCATATCACGCTGACCGATCGCGCCGCAGCAGCGATGCGCGGCTATTTCGGCGCCGCGGCGCGCGCCGGGCTGGTGCCGGCCTGAGCTGACGGGATTGAGAACGCCTCAAGTGGTGGGCTCGTCGGGGCTCGAACCCGAGACCTACAGATTAAAAGTCCGTTGCTCTACCAACTGAGCTACGAGCCCGCACTTGAGGGTGGGGTGCACCTAAGGGCGCGATCCGCTTCGGTCAACCGGCACAGCGTCATGCGACATGCTCCTCACCCTTGTCGATGGTCCCCTTGATTTCGCAGAAGCGCGGCTCGCGGACCCGCTTGCCGCCTTCATTGCCGGTCAGGAATCCGCCGGCATCGCGCGCTCCCTATGTCTGCGCCGCAAGTTGACGGATCGTACGGCCCGTAACGGGGTCGCGCCAGCCAGGAACGATCGCGTTGAGCGGCCGCAGCACGAAATCCCGGCGGCGGAATTGCGGGTGCGGGACAATCAAGCCGGGACTGGCCCAGGCGCCGCCCGACCAGAGGATGATGTCGAGGTCGATCACCCGGCTGTCCCATCGGCGCCCGCGCCTGCGGCCGAAGACGCACTCGACCGTCTTGAGGCGAACCAGCAATTCGGGCGGCATCTCGTCGCTCTCGACCAGCGCCGCGGCATTGGCGAAACGGCGTCGCGACGGACCGAGCGGAGCGGTGGCGATGATCGGGGACGCTCGAACGACCCCGCCGATCGCGGCGAGCGCCGCGCGCAGCTCCGCCTCGGGCGCGCCATGACGGCCGCGGCGGTTCGAGCCGAGGGCGATGACATAGAGATGCGCAGGGGTTGAGCTGGTCACGCCGCACGGCCTATCGCTGGCAGATGGTTCCGCCAAGCCCGCTTCCCGAAACCGAGCCGCCGCGCGATTGCCCGCGCTGTCCGCGGCTGGCGGGGCTGCGCGACGACCTGCGGGCCGAGCATCCCGACTGGTGGAATGCGCCGGTGCCCGCATTCGGCGATCCCCAGGCATGGCTTGGCATCATTGGCCTGGCGCCGGGCAAACAGGGCGCCAACCGCACCGGCCGTCCGTTCACCGGCGATTTCGCGGGCGACCTGATGTTCGCGACACTGGCCAAATTCGGCTTCACCGAGGGGAAATATGACTCGCGGTCCGATGACGGGCTTCAGCTCAAGGGCGCGATCATCATCAACTCGGTCAAATGCCTGCCGCCCGAGAACAAGCCGACGCCCGAGGAGGCGCGCACCTGCCGCCCCTTTGCCGACGCTCAGGCCAATGCGATCCCCGCACGCATCTTCATCGCGCTCGGCCAGATCGCGCACCAGAGCGCGGTCAAGATCCTGGGCGGAAAACTGCCCAAATGCCGCTTCGCGCATCTGGCCGAGCATCGAATGCCCGACGGGCGCGTGCTGATCGATAGCTATCACTGCTCGCGCTACAACCAGAATACCGGGCGGCTGACGGCGGAGATGTTCGAGGCGGTGTTCGCGAGGGCGCTGGCGCTGCGGGCAGCGGCCTGAAGCGCGCGCCGGTTACCAAAGCTCACGAAACGGAAGGCTTTTTCAGCGAGCCCGACCGGGAAGCGCCCGCGACACGACTGCGACGCGACACCGACGCGACAGCTGGACGACATCGGCGCGACGGCATCGCGACACCGACGCGCCATCCACAAGACACCGAAGCGACGGTTCTGTGCGTTGACGCTACCGCTGCGCGACACCCGAGCGACGCGGACGCGACGGCCACGCCACCTGGAGCCACGCGCCGCTGAGAGACAGGTCCGTTCCATCCATCAGGATGGAGCAAATCGCTTCCAACTTTGCAATGGCCGGTACGGCCGAGAGGGAATGCAGGTCAGATATCCTCGACCATCCGCTTGTACAGCTCAGGCCGGCGATCGCGGAAGAAGCCCATTCCGGCGCGGTGCTTGCGCGCGCGGTCGAGGTCGAGCGTGGCGGTGAGGACGCCGGTTTCCTCCGCCCCGAACTCGGCGAGGATGTCGCCCCATTCGTCGCAGATGAAGCTGTGGCCGTAGAAGCGCTGATCGCCCTCGGTACCGATGCGGTTGGAGGCGATCACAGGCACGACGTTGGACACGGCATGGCCGATCATCGCGCGGCGCCACATGCGGCTGGTGTCGAGATCGGCGTCATAGGGTTCCGAGCCGATCGCGGTCGGGTAGAAGAGCAGCTCCGCGCCCATCAGCATCATCGTGCGCGCGGTCTCCGGATACCATTGGTCCCAGCAGATGCCGACGCCGAGCGTCGCGTCCGGCGCAGGGCCGTCCCAGACCTTGAACCCGGTGTTGCCGGGGCGGAAATAATATTTCTCCTCATAGCCGGGGCCGTCCGGGATGTGGCTCTTGCGATAGACCCCGGCGACCTTGCCGTCGGGGCCGATCATCGCGAGGCTGTTGTAGAAATGCGGGCCGTCCGCCTCGAAGAAGCTGGTCGGGATGTGGATGCGCAGCTCGGCGGCGAGCGCTTGCATCGCAGTGACAGCCGGGTGGCTGGCGAGCGGTTTGGCCTGCGCGAACAGGCCCTCGTCCTCGACACGGCAGAAATATTCGCCCTCGAATAACTCGGGCGGCAGGACGACCTGCGCGCCCTTCCCGGCCGCCTCGCGCACGAGTTCGGTGACGTTGGCGATATTGCGCGCGGTGTCGGTGGTGAAGGCGAGCTGGAGCGCGGCGACGGTGATCTGGGTCATGGCGGGGTATTTAGACGGCCCGCCCCCCTTCGTCACCCCAGCGAACGCTGGGGTCTCGTGAGGTGAGTGCGAGCCTTGCAACGGGAGACCCCAGCGTTCGCTGGGGTGACGATAGTAGCGAAGGCGAGGCAGGTGCTGGCGTGCAGGAAGCGAGATGAGGATAAGGGCTCACGCGATCTGATCGAACAGGTCGTCCCATGCCGGGTTCGCCTGTTCGATCAGCTTGATCTTCCAATCCCGCTTCCACGCCCTCAGCGCTTTCTCCCGGCGAATGACGTCCTCGATGCTGTCATGCCGTTCGGCGAGGACCAGCGTCTTGATGCCGTATTTCCGGCAGAAGGCGGAGCCACGATCGCGGCGGTGCTGATCGACCCGCTCGGCGAGGTAGGCCGTGACGCCGATGTAGAGCATGCCGCGCGGCTTGCTGGCCATGATGTAGGTCCAGCCGCCGCGCATGCTTCAGTGCCGCGCTGGCCGTGAGAGGCCCCAGCCTTCGCTGGGGTGACGATTGGCGGTCACTTCGGAATCTGCTGCGAGATGCAGTGGAAGCTGCCGCCGCCCGTCAGGATATGGTCCGCACGCAGGCCCACCGCCTCGCGGCCCGGGAAGAGCGCGCCGATGGCCTCGACCGCTTTCCGATCATTCGGCTGGCCGTAGACCGGCACCACCACCGCGGCGTTGCCGATGTAGAAGTTCATATAGCTCGCCGGAACCACCTCGTCGCCATGGATGACGCGGCCGGGTGAGGGGATGGGCACGACCTCCACCCCGAACGCCTCGGCGCGGCGCCTGGCGTCGGCATAGACCAGCCAGTTGGGGTCGTTCTCTTCCGGCACGGGGATCGCCAGCCGGTTCTCCCCGACGAAGCGGGCGAGGTTGTCGACATGGCCGTCGGTGTGATCCATCGCGAGGCCGTTGCCGAGCCACAGCACGCGATCGAAGCCGAGATCATTGTACAGCCGCTCCTCCGCTTCGCGCTGCGACAGCGTGGGGTTGCGGTTGCGGTTGAGCAGGCATTGTTCGGTGGTGACGACGAGGCCGGTGCCGTCCCAGTCGATCGAACCGCCTTCGAGCACCCAGTCGTGCGGCTGCACCTCCATGCGGCGCTTGTCGGCGAGCAGCGCGCCGACCTCGACATCGCCCTCGTAATGATATTTGCCGCCCCAGCCGTTGAACTCGAAATCATGGCCGACGCCCCGATTATCGACGATCACGCCGGTGTCGCGCAGCCAGATGTCGCCGAAGGGCGCGACGACCACCTTGGCCGCATCGCCCGCGAGCAGGCGCGCGGCCGTCGCCGCTTCCTCGTCCGCAGCGACGAGCAGCACCTGCTCGCCGGCGCCGTCGGCATGGACCGCGCGGGCAAAAGCGGCGACCTCGGCCCGGGCGGCGTTCAGCGATTCCCACAGCTCGGGATGGCTGGGGAAACCGATCCATACGGCCTTGTGCTTGGCCCATTCGGCTGGCGGCGTCGGCTTCATATACGCTTACTTCGCTCCCTGGCGTGACTTGTCGCGGGCGGCGCGGAATTCGTCGCCCTCGTTCCAGTTGGGCCAGTCGGTGGTCGAGGCGAGCGCGCGGCCGACGGCGTAATAGAGCTGGAGATCCTTTTCGACACCCGCCCAGTTCCAGTTCGGATCGAACTCGTCCTTGGGGCCGTGGTAGCGGTTCTTCTCATAGTCCTGCGCCGCGGCCTTGCCCGCCGCCGTGCCGCCCTCGACCAGATCGTCGCCCGCATCGAAATAGAGCATCGGCACGCCGTGCTTGGCGAGCATGAAGTGGTCGGAGCGGTAGTAGAAGCCCTTCTCCGGCGTCGGCTCGTTGCTGGCGGTGCGCCCCTGCGTCGCCAGCGCGCGATCGAGATAGGCGTCGAGCTGCGACTTGCCCTTGCCGACGACGACGACGTTCCTGGCCGGCGGAGTCAGGTTGAGCGCGTCCATGTTGACGCCACCCACGGTCTTCGCGAGCGGGAAGACCGGGTTGTCGCCATAATATTTGGAACCGAGCAGGCCCGATTCCTCGGCGGTGACGGCGAGGAAGACGAGGCTGCGGTCGGGCGCGCCGGCCTTCACATTGGCCTCGGCGAGCGCGACCAGCGCCGCGGTGCCGGTGGCATTGTCGATCGCGCCGTTGCAGATGTCGTCACCGTCGGGCGCAGCCTCGCACCGGCCGAGATGATCCCAATGCGCGGTGTAGAGGACGATTTCGTCCGGGCGCGCCTTGCCGGGGAGGATGCCGATCACATTCTTCGAGGCGTGCTTGCGGATGTCGTTGTCGAAGCTGAGCGAGGCCTTCACGTCGCCGATCGCGACGGGCTTGAAGCCCTTCACCTTGGCGGCGGCAGCGAGCGTGTCGAAATCCTGTCCGCCCGATGCGAACAGCGCCTTCGCCTTGTCGAGCTGCATCCAGCCGACCGCGGCCGACTGATCGGCATGGCCGTTGGCGGCGTCGGCCACCTGCTGCTCGCCCGTCCAGCTCGACTGGACGACGTTCCAGCCATAGGCGGCCGGCTCGGTCTGGTGGACGATGATCGCGGCGGCGGCGCCCTGACGCGCGGCTTCCTCGAACTTGTAGGTCCAGCGGCCGTAATAGGTCATCGCGCGGCCGTTGAACTCGCCCTTGGCCTCCGCCGTCTGCCAGTCGGGATCGTTGACGAGGATGACGACGGTCTTCCCCTTCACGTCCACCCCGGCATAGTCGTTCCAGCCCTTTTCGGGCGCGTTGATGCCGTAGCCGACGAACACGACCGAGCTGTCCTTGACCGCGACCTTCGGCGTCACGCGATAGGTGCCTGCGACGAATTCGGGGCCATATTTCAGGCTGATCGGCTGGGTGCCGCCGGTGAAGCTGAGCGGCGAGACGTTCTTCGCGGTGATCGCGACCAGCGGCACATCCTGGAACCAGCTGCCGTTATTGCCGGGCTGGAGCCCCGCCTTCTGGAATTGCTGGACGAGGTAGTCGAGCGTCTTCTTCTCGCCCGCGGTGCCCGGCGCGCGGCCCTCGAATTCGTCGGAAGACAGGACGCGGGTCGCCTCCTTCATCGTCTCCATCGGCATCGCGGGCAGCGCAGGCTCGGGTGCAGCGGACTGGCCGCCGCTGCATGCGGCAAGGCCCAGCAGGGCAGGAAGGGCGAAACGCATGGGCACCGTCTCCGGGTAATATGATTGCGCGACTTGTGGCAGCGGGCGGCAGCCGGGGCAAGCGGGACGCAAACGAAAAGGGCGGCCCGGAGGGACCGCCCTTTGCTGTTTCGGCTGAAGCCGGACCTTAGCGCGAATAGAATTCGACGACGAGGTTCGGTTCCATCTTCACCGGATACGGCACCTCGTCGAGGGTCGGCACGCGGGTGAAGGTGACCTTCGACGCGCCGTCCGGAGCGACGTAATCGGGGATGTCGCGCTCGGCGAGGCTCTGCGCCTCCATCACCAGCGCCATTTCCTGCGCCTTGGCACCCAGCTCGACGGTGTCGCCCGGCTTGATGCGGCGCGAACCGATGTTGCACTTCTCGCCATTGACCTTGACGTGGCCGTGGTTGACCAGCTGGCGCGCGGCGAAGATCGTCGGCGCGAACTTGGCGCGATAGACGATCATGTCGAGGCGCATTTCGAGCAGGCCGATCAGGTTCTGACCGGTGTCGCCCTTCATCTTCGAAGCGTCTTCGTACGAGCGCTTGAACTGCTTCTCGGTGATGTCGCCGTAATAGCCCTTGAGCTTCTGCTTGGCGCGCAGCTGGATGCCGAAGTCCGACATCTTGCCCTTGCGACGCTGACCGTGCTGGCCGGGGCCGTACTCGCGCTTGTTGACGGGCGACTTGGGGCGACCCCAGATGTTCTCGCCCATCCGGCGATCGAGCTTGTACTTGGCGCTGGAGCGCTTCGACATGTGAACTTCCTTACAATTGCTACGACGTTGACCCGGCAGTTTCCTGCCTGATCGCGATTCCGGTATCGCCTGCGTACAAAACGCAGGGCCGCCGCTTCACCGGAGTGCGGGGCCGATTGCGAAGGCGCGCGCCTAGCCGCACCCGATCACGGAGTCAAGTTTGGCCGGCCCGTGCACGCTTCTTCCCCTCCAGCGCCGAGAGCACGCCGCGCAGGGTGCGCAATTCCTGTTCGGTCCAGCCCGGCTTGGTCAGCAGGTTGCGCAAGGTCAGCTTGGTCGTCGGCACGCGATCGGGCGGATAGAAATAGCCGCTGTCCTCGAGCAGCGTCTCGAGATGACCGATCAGCCCCTCCAGCTCTGCCTGCGGCGCGGGCGGATCGAGATCGACGCGCGGCGGCTGGGCGAGCTCGCGCCCCTTCGACCATTCGTAGGCGACGAGGATCACCGCCTGCGCCAGATTGAGCGAGCCGAATTCGGGGTTGATCGGAACGGTCAGGATCGCACGGGCGAGCGCGACATCCTCGGTCTCCAGCCCCGAACGCTCCGGGCCGAACAGGATCGCGCTGCGGCCCGGCGCCGCGTGGATTTCGCCCGCGGCCCGGACCGGGGTCACGACCGGCTTGGTCACGCCCCGCTTGCGCACCGTGGTGGCATAGACATGTTCGCAATCGGCGACCGCGCCGGCAACGCTGCCGAACACGCGCGCCTGTTCGAGCACCACGTCCGCGCCGCTCGCCGCTGGCCCCGCCGACGGGTTGGGCCAGCCGTCACGCGGGGTGACGAGGCGCATCTCGGTCAGCCCGAAATTGAGCATCGCGCGTGCGGCCTTGCCGATATTCTCGCCAAGTTGCGGGCGGACGAGGACGATGACCGGGTTGGGGGCGGTGCCGCTCATCCGCCCTTTGCCTTTTCGTGGCCCACCTCGGTCACGCTGCTTGCGAACGCCTCGAAATCCTTCGCCTCGCGGAAATCGCGATAGACGCTGGCGAAGCGGATATAGGCGACCGAATCGAGACCCTTCAGCCCCTCCATGACCATCTCGCCGATGCGCTGGGACGGGATGTCGGTATCGCCGAGCGTTTCGAGCTGACGCTGGATGCCCGAGACGAGCTTTTCGATCTGCCCCGCTTCGATCGGCCGCTTGCGGCAAGCGAGCGAGACCGAACGGATCAGCTTGTCGCGCTCGAACGGCTCGCGCCGGGACTCGCCGGTCCCTTCCGACTTGAGCACGGTCAGCTCGCGCAGCTGGATCCGCTCGAAGGTGGTGAAGCGCGCCGCGCACGCCTCGCACTGCCGCCGGCGGCGGATCGCCGCCCCATCCTCGGTGGGACGGCTGTCCTTTACCTGACTGGCTTCATGTCCGCAGAACGGGCAGCGCATTCTTTGTTCCTTGGCGGTGCCGGCCCACTCCCCCGCCCGGCCACCCAACAACATTATGATATGGGTGGCCGGGCGGGGGAGTGGGCCGGCACCGCATGCGCATCAGCGCATCAAATCAGGCTTACGCCTCCGGGTAGATCGGGAAGCGTTCGCACAGCGCACGGACGCGCTCGCGGACGTTCGCCTCGACCTGCGCGTCGCCAGCCTCGCCATTCTTGCGCAGCCCGTCGAGCACGTCGGCGACCATGTTGCCGATCTCGCGGAACTCGGCCGGGCCGAAGCCGCGGGTGGTGCCGGCGGGCGAACCGACACGGATGCCGCTGGTCTTGACCGGGGGCAGCGGATCGTTGGGGATGCCGTTCTTGTTGCAGGTGATCGCCGCACGCTCGAGCGCTTCGTCGGCGTCCTTGCCGGTGACGCCGAGCGGGGTGAGGTCGATCAGCGCGAGGTGGGTGTCGGTGCCGCCCGAGACCACGGCCGCGCCGCGCTCCGAAAGCGTCGCGGCCAGCACCTTGGCATTCTCGACGATCGCAGCGGCATAGCTCTTGAAGTCGGGGCGCAGCGCCTCGCCGAACGCGACCGCCTTGGCCGCGATGACGTGCATCAGCGGACCGCCCTGAAGACCGGGGAACACCGCCGAGTTGATCTTCTTGGCGATCGCCTCGTCATTGGTGAACACTGCGCCGCCGCGCGGACCGCGCAGCGTCTTGTGCGTGGTGGTGGTGACGACATGCGCGTGGCCGAACGGGGTCGGGTGCACGCCACCGGCGACGAGGCCCGCGAAATGCGCCATGTCGACCATGAAGATCGCGCCCACTTCATCGGCGATCGCGCGGAACTTCGCGAAATCGATGTGGCGCGGATAGGCCGAGCCGCCCGCGATGATGATGCGGGGGCTGTTCGCGCGGGCCAGCTCCGCAACCTGATCGTAATCGATCAGATGGGTGTCGGGCTTCACGCCATACTGGACCGCGTTGAACCACTTGCCCGACATCGCCGCCTTGGCGCCGTGCGTCAGGTGGCCGCCCGAATCGAGGCTGAGGCCGAGGATCGTATCGCCGGGCTTGGCGAGCGCGAGCATCACCGCGCCATTGGCCTGCGCGCCCGAATGCGGCTGGACGTTGGCGAAATCGCAACCGAACAGTTCGCGCGACCGGTCGATCGCCAGCTGCTCGACTTCATCGGACGGGTGACAGCCCTGATAATAGCGCTTGCCCGGATAGCCTTCGGCATACTTGTTGGTGAAGACGCTGCCCTGCGCTTCGAGCACGGCCTTGGAGACGATGTTCTCCGATGCGATCAGCTCGATCTGATAGCGCTCGCGCTCCAGTTCGTGACGGACGCCCGCGAATACGGCGGGGTCGGCGGTGGCGAGATCATTGGTGAAGAACCCGTCGGGCTGGACGGCGGAAATCGGATTGGTGCTCATGGTCTCTGGTCCTTCAGAGGGCCGGGTTGGTCAGCTTGTCCACCCGGCGCTGATGACGATCGCCGCCGAAACCGGTGGCGAGGAATTCGGTGATGCAGGCCTTGGCCATTTCGGGGCCGATCAGCCGGGCGCCCATGGCGATGACGTTCGCATCATTATGCTCGCGCGCGAGACGGGCGGAGAGCGGTTCCGAAACCAGCGCGCAACGCGCCTGCGGCACGCGGTTGACCGCGATCGAGATGCCGATGCCGCTGCCGCACAGCGCGACGCCGCGCTCGGCCTGGTTTTCCGCAATCGCCTTGCCCAGGGCAAGGCCGAAGTCGGGGTAATCGACGCTCGCCGGGCCATCGGTGCCCAGATCGAGCACCTCGTGTCCTTCGCCGCGCAGCCATTCGGCGAGCGCGGACTTGAGTTCCCAGGCGGCGTGATCCGAAGCGATGGCGATTCGCATTGGAAGAGCGGTTCATTCCTTGAGATGAGCGGATGCCCGGCTCTCTAGGCGCTTGGCGCGGCAAAGGCTACACCAGAAGCGCGAAACTTATCCTGGGGGAGGCCATGATGCGGCTTTGGGCGGTTGGAACGATGCTGGCGGGCGCGGCGGCGCTTTCGGCATGCGGCGAGATGAGCAACGAGACGCAGGCGGCCCTGGTCGAGAACGCCGTCGCCAATGCGCAGGCGATCGCCGAGAACGTTACGGCCGAAGCAGAAAAGGCGGAGAAGGCGGCGGAAGCGCCCAGCCGCGACGCGTGGCTGGGGAAATGGGTGGGCGTCGAGGGACTGGTGCTGACGATCGAGAAGGATCCGTCGGGGCCGGGCCGCTATCGCCTGATCAACACCTACAGCCTCGACGAGGGCGCGACCGGGACCTTTGCCGGGGTCGCGACCAACGAGGGCATCGCCTTCACCCGGCCCGACGGCGCCAAGGTGCTCCGCGCGACCGATGGCGCGGCGACCGGCCTGAAGTATCTCGACGGCAAGAAGGACTGTCTGACCGTCGGTGTCGGCGAGGGATACTGCCGGGATTGATTGCATGAAGGGCGGCACCGGCCCGCTCCCCCACCCGGCCACCCATAGGATACTGGTGCTGGGTAGCCGGGTGGGGAGGCGGGCTGGTGCCGAACCCGGCGAAGCATGACGGTTACGTGACGCCGGCCGTCACGCGACTGAAATGCGAGCGACCTAGGGGCCGGGAAATTCCCGGGAGCCACGACCATGGGTTCGATTGCCAGCCAGCCGCGCAACCGCGCGGTGCGCACCGCCGTTCACCGCCACGAGCATCTGAGCAAGGAAGGGTTGCTCGAACGCGCCTTCACCTTCGCGTTCCGCGGTCTGGTCTATGCCCAGATCTGGGAGGACCCCGAAGTCGACATGGAGGCGCTGGCGATCACGCCCGACTGCCATCTCGTCACAATCGCCAGCGGCGGGTGCAACGTCCTGTCCTACCTGACCGCCGATCCGGCGAAGATCACCGCGGTCGATCTCAACACCGCGCATATCGCGCTCAACAAGCTCAAGGTCGCGGCGGCGCAGCATCTGCCCGATCATGCCGCGTTCCACCGCTTCTTCGGCCAGGCCAACCGGGCGGAGAATATCGCGGCCTATCGCGAGACGCTCGCCCCGCATCTCGACGAGACCACGCGGCGTTACTGGGAAGGCCGCGACCTCGCCGGACGCCGCCGGATCAAGGGCTTTGCCGGCGGCTTCTACAAGCGCGGGCTGCTCGGCGGGTTCATCGGCGCGGCGCACCTGCTCGCCAAGCTCTATCGGATCGATCCGCGCGAGCTGCTCGCTGCGAAGACCCCCGAGGAGCAGCGCGAAATCTTCGAACGGCGGCTGGCGCCGGTGTTCGACAAGAAGTTCGTGCGCTGGCTGATCGAGCAGCCCGCTTCGCTGTTCGGCCTGGGCATCCCGCCCGCGCAGTACGAGGCGCTGGCCGCCGACGATCCGCGCGGGATCAAGGCGGTGCTGTTGCGGCGGCTGGAGAAGCTCGCCTGCGACTTCGACCTTTCGGACAACTACTTTGCCTGGCAGGCGTTCGGGCGCGGCTATGGCGAAGGCGCCGACGCGCCGCTGCCGCCCTATCTGCGCGCTGCGAATCACGAGGTCGTCCGCGAGCGCGCAAGCCGCGTCGAGGTGCGACACCAGAACTTCGTCGAATATCTGGAATCGATGCCCGAGGGTTCGCTCGACCGCTATATCCTGCTCGACGCGCAGGACTGGATGACCGACGCACAGCTCAACCGGCTATGGGGTGAGATCACGCGGACGGCCAAGCCCGAGGCGCGCGTGCTGTTCCGCACCGCCGCGGCGCCGACGCTGCTGCCCGGCCGCGTCGCCGACGCGATCCTGGACCGCTGGGACTATGCCGAGGCGGAGTCGCTGGATTTCACCGCGCGCGACCGCTCGGCCATCTATGGCGGCGTGCACCTCTATCGCCTGAAGCCGTGAGCGGGAGCCATGCTGCGCGGATGGACGGCGTCTATGCGGCGCAGCGGCACATCTACGACCTGACGCGCAAATACTACCTTCTCGGGCGCGACCGGCTGATTGCCGAGCTGGCCCCGCCACCCGGTGGCACGGTGCTGGAGGTCGGCTGCGGCACCGCGCGCAACCTGATCGCGGCGGCGCGGCGCTGGCCACAGGCCCGCTTCTACGGCCTCGACATTTCCGAGGCGATGCTGACGACCGCGCGGGCCAAGGTGGCAAGCGCGGGACTGTCCGACCGGATCATGCTGGTGCAGGGCGACGCGGCGAAGTTCGATACCAAGGCGTTGTTCGGCCTGGACGGGTTCGACCGGGTGTTCCTGAGCTACACCCTGTCGATGATCCCCGACTGGACCGCGGCGATCGAGCAGGCGGCCAAGGCGGTGGCGGCCGGCGGGGCGCTGCGCGTCGTCGATTTCGGGCAGCAGGAGAAGCTGCCGGGATGGTGGCGGCAGGCGCTGTTCGCCTGGCTCGAACGCTTCCACGTCACCCCGCGGCGCGAGCTGCCGGTCGCGCTCAGGCACACCGCGATGGCACACGGATTGGAACTTGGCTTCGAGCCGTTGCTGCGCGGCTATGCGTGGAGCGGGAGCCTGCGGCGCGGCTAGCCCTGCCAGCCCCAGGGCAATGGGGGCGGCGCGACGGGCTTTGCGAGGTCGAACTCGACCCGGAAATGGCGGCCCGGGCGGCGCAGCTCATAAGCGAAACGCGAGCCATCGACTTCCATCGCCCAGACATTGGTCACCGAACGCTCGGCATTCAGCGACCGGAACAGCGCGATCGATTCGGCGTCGACCGGGAACTCCTGCCGAGCCGCGGTGCCGGGCGCCGCCGTGTCGCCGCCGTACAGGGTGAGCTTGTCCGAAGTGCCGTCCTCATGGCGGTGATCGTGCTTGAGACGGACGCCGGTGGCGGTACGGCTGACGACCCAGGTGCGCGAGCGATCCTCGCCGACATGAAAGGGGATGCGCACCCGCCCCGGCTCACACGAAGCGACGTGCATCACCAGCGCCTTGTCGGCGAAGGCGGCGTCGGCGGGATCGTTGGTGACGACCCGCCCCGCGAATGCCTTGCCGCACAGCGGCGCGAGCCGGGCCATGAAGGCGTCGGCGGGTGCCGCGGGCCTGGGCGCGAAGCCGGGCAGCGCCGCAAACGCGGCAAGGGCGAGCAAGGCCTTCATTCCATTCCTCACTTCGACGCGCGGCGCGCCTGCTTGCGCATCGATCCGCGCAGGAAGCGCGCGGCGAACCACATGCGGCGCGCAGTCTTGCCCACCAGCGTGTGGAGCGTGTCGCCATGCACGGCATCCCACGCCGCCTGCGCCGCCTGTTCGACGGGGGTGAATTCGAGCTGCGCCGCGCGCACGCGATCGCGCATCGTTTCGTTGCTGCCTACCGGCGTGCCGTCGAGGATCGCGGTATCGATGAAGCTCGGCAGCAATGCGCGGACACGGATGCCCTCGCCATGCCATTCGGCGTCGAGCGCTTCGGTGAAGCCGCGCACCGCGAACTTGGTCGCCGAATAGATCGCGACGCCCATCGTGCCGTAGATGCCGGCGGCCGACGCGGTGTTGAGCAGGCAGCCGCCCGAGGCCTTCAAATAGCGATAGCCGGCATGCGCGCCATAGACGACACCCATCAAATTGATGTCGACGCAGCGGTCGAGCTCCTCGACCGTGGTCTGGGCGAAATTGCCGCCGACCCCGACCCCGGCATTGTTGAACAGCACGTCGAGCCTGCCACCGCTCTCGCCCACGAAATCGGCGAGCGCCCCGTCCCAAGCCGCACGGTCGCGTACGTCGAGCTTGTGGACCGTGACCGGCGCGCCGCCGAGCAGCCGAGCCGTTTCCGCCATGCCGGCGTCGTTGATATCGGCAAGGCCGACACGCCAGCCGCGCGAGGCGAACAGGACCGCAACCGCCCGCCCGATGCCCGATCCACCGCCGGTGATGAAGATCGACTGCATGACCCCTCCCCTAAGATTCGCCGTACCGATCCGTCGAAACCGGCTTCAGGTACAGGGGAGCAGAGCTAACCCGCTTTTGCAAGCGGACGTTGCTCGACCCCGATCACTCGACGAGCGCGTCGATCGCCTGCGCCATGTCGATGTCGCGACCCGACAGACCGCCAGCGTCGTGCGTGGTGAGCAGGATATCGACCCGGTTCCACACATTCGACCATTCGGGGTGGTGATCGGACTTCTCGGCGAGCAGCGCGACCTGGGTCATGAAGGCGAAGGCCTGGCTGAAATCGTCGAAGGTGAAGCTGCGTGTGATCGCGTCGCGCTCCGCCTGATGATCCCATTCGGGCAGCCCCTCCAGCGCTTCTTCGCGTTCCGCCTGGCTCAGTTGCTCGACCATTCTTCCACTCCTTCGTTGGGTGGGGCATAGCGCAGGGCGATGGCTGACAAAACCGAGACTTTCGCGCCCAACGCTGCCGATATGGAAGCGCTCGCCCGCGCCGCGCTGGCGCGGATCCCCGAGCCGTTCGCGGGCTATCTGGCGGACGTCGTGCTGGTGATCGAGGACTTCGCCGACGAGCAGACGCTGCGCGACATGGGGATGGAAGATCCGTTCGAGCTCACCGGCCTCTATTCGGGACGGCCGGTAGGCGAGAAGGACGGGTTCATGGGCGAGCTGCCCCAGCCCGACACGATCCACCTCTATCGCCGTCCGCTGCTCGACGAATGGGTCGAGACCGGCGTGAGCCTGGAAGCGCTGGTCACCCATGTCGTGGTGCATGAGGTGGGGCATCATTTCGGCCTGTCCGACGACGACATGCACGCGCTGGAGGACAGCGTCGGGTGAGCAGCCCCCGACTCACCTTTGAGAACGTGGCGTGCCTGCGCGGCGGGCGGCTGCTGTTCGAAGGGCTGAGCTTTGGGCTGGACGAAGGCGGCGCAGCGCTGGTGACCGGGCCGAACGGCGCGGGGAAATCGAGCTTGATCCGAGTCGCGGCCGGGCTGCTCGAACCGGCTGCCGGAACGGTGCGCGTCGAGGGCGCGCGTGCGTTGCTGGCCGAGGCGGCGACGCTCGATCTGGAGCTGCCGGTAGCCAGCGCGCTGCGGTTCTGGGCCGGACTCGACGGACGGCGCGACGCGGTGGAGCCGGCGCTCGACGCGGTGGGTCTCGCGCATCTCGCGCCCGTGCCGGTGCGGCTGCTCTCGACCGGGCAGCGGCGGCGCGTGGCGATCGCGCGGGTGGTAGCGAGCGAAGCGCCGGTGTGGCTGCTCGACGAGCCGGCCAACGGGCTCGACCAGGCCGCCGTGGCGATGCTGGGCCACCTGATCTCCGAGCATCGGCTCAATGGCGGGATCGTCGTGGTCGCGACGCATCTGCCGATCCATATCCCCGGCGCGCATGGCGTGGTGATCGGGGAAGCAGCGTGATGGTGTCCGCATCGACCCTCGCCCTTCCGGCGCTTCGCGCCTCCCTCCCTCTCCCAATGGAAGAGGGAAGAGCGCCGCAGGCGCGAAAGGTGAGGGCAGAACGATCACCTTACGGTGACACGGCATGAGTGGCTTCGCCTCTCTGGTGTGGCGTGAGCTGCGGCGGGCCTGGGCTGCGGGCAGCCTGACGCTGCCGGTCGCCTTCTTTCTGCTGGTGGCGATCCTGTTTCCGTTCGCGATCGGGCCGGAGGGCAAGCTGCTCGCGCGCGTCGGCGGCGGGGTGATCTGGGCGGCGGCATTGCTCGCCGCGCTGCTGCCGGTCGAGCGGCTGGTGAACCCGGACCTGGAGAGCGGAGTCCTGGATCAGCTCGCAGTGCGCGGCTGGACCGATGCGAGCATAGCGGCGGCGAAGACACTGGGGCATTGGCTGGGTTTTGCGCCGACCTTGCTGACGGCGACGGCGATCGCGGCGGCGCTGCTCAACCTCTCGCTCGACCAGACGCGCGCGGCGCTGATCGCGCTGCTGATCGGCACACCGGGGCTGGCGGCGCTCGGCGTGGCGACTGCGGCGCTCACCGCAGGGCTGCGCGGCGCGGGCGCGGTGGCGGGGCTGGTGATGCTGCCCTTCGCGGTGCCGCTGCTGATCTTCGGCGCGGGGGCGATGGGAAGCGACCCGAGCGCGATCAAGCTGCTGGGGGCGGTGAGCCTGGCGCTGGTGGCGGGGTGCCCGTTCGTGGCGGGCGCGGCGATACGGATGGGGCGTGAGTGAAGATGAACGATTTCGATAACGAGACTTGGCTCATTGAAGCCGGCGATAAGGTAATCGAGAAGAAAGCCTCAATCGGAATGAGCCTACTCACGACCGCAGAACGTCTGATTTACTGCTTGTGGGTTGCCGACTACGGAATACGGAACGCAGGCGATCTGGAGACTGCGCCCGACCTGTTCGAGCCATTTCAAGCGCAAGGTCGAGAAGCCGCAGCAGAGCTGAACCTGTCACACACGCTATCGCTATTCTCGCTGCCCCGAGAGGAAATGGAACGGGACTATTTCGACCTCTTCGACGAGGTTTGCGCCGAAATCCGCAAACTCTGAATAGCGGGTATCGACCTTAGCCCCGACTCCAGCGCGCGAAAATCGCGGTCGGCAGTAGTAGCCCCCTCGCCTCCTCGCGCACCGCGAGTTCGCCGCATTCGATCTTGCCGCCGAGATCTGCGAAATGCTGGTTGAGCAGCTCGCCGATCGCCAGCGCGGACATTCGGATCGCGTAGACGGTCAGGAACAGGAAGCGCGACTCATCGTCGAGCAGCTGGCGGCAATCGGCGATCAGGCCGGGGAGGTCCCGTTCCAGTTGCCAGACTTCGCCGGTCGGGCCGCGGCCATATTTGGGCGGGTCGAGCAGGATGCCGTCATAGCGGCGGCCCCGACGCACCTCGCGCGCGACGAACTTGCCGGCGTCGTCGATGATCCAGCGGATCGGCTTGTCGCTCATGTTCGAAAGCGCGGCGTTGCCCTTGGCCGCCTCGACCGATTTTTTCGACGCATCGACATGCACCATCTGCGCGCCCGATGCGGCCATCGCCAGCGTGCCGACGCCGGTATAGCCGAACAGGTTCATGACGGTGGGCGCCTCGACCCCGGCGGTCCGTTCGCGCATCCAGCTCCACACCGGCGCCATGTCGGGGAAGAAGCCGAGGTGGCGGAAGGGTGTGGTCTGGGCAGTGAAGCGCACTTGGTCCCAGCCGAGCGGCCAACCTTCGCGCGGGACCGGCTTGGTGAAGACCCAGCGGCCGCCCCCCTCGTCATCCGGGGCAGGCGTGAACTCGCCGTGCGCGTCCCAGTCCTCGGACGCGGGCGCCCACATCGCCTGCGGCTCGGGGCGGATGAAGCGATAGTCGCCATAGCGCTCGAGCTTGCGGCCGTGGCCCGAGTCGACAAGGCCGTAATCGGCCCAGGGTTCGCCGGTAAGGGTGACGAGGTTCATGGCGCCCGTTTAGTTTGGTTCCGCCTCCGGCGGAAGCCGCACCGGCCCGCTCCCCACCCGGCCACCCATATCATGCTACCGCTGGGTGGCCGGGTGGGGGAGCGGGCCGGTGCCGCCTGACTCAGGAACGCGGCTTTGCGCGTTCCGCGATATACCCCGTGACCGCATCGAACGTCGCGGGGAGGACATCGTAGCGCTCCTCGCGATCGAACAGGTCGCCGATGCGGGGCGGAAGCGTCGGGCGGATGCCGGTGGCGCGCTCAACGGCGTCGCCGAACTTGGCGGGATGCGCGGTGGCAAGGGTGACGATCGGCACTTCCGCGGCGATGTCCGCGCGGCGCGCGGCGGCAAGGCCGATCGCGGTGTGCGGATCGAGGATCTCGTCGGCGCGGGCATGCGCCCAAGCCATCGCCTGCGCCATCTCCGCCGCATCGATCCGGTCGCTCGCGAACAGCTTGGCGGCGCCTTCCTGCTGCGCGTTGGTGAGGCGCATCGCCTTGCTCGCCTCGAACCCGCGCATCTGATCGGCGAGCGCGGCACCGTCGCGGCCGGCAAGGTCGAACAACAGCCGCTCGAAGTTCGAGCTGACCTGAATGTCCATGCTCGGCGCCGCGGTCGGGGTAACGGTGCCGGTCGAATAGTCGCCCGCCGACAGCGCGCGGTGAAGGATGTCGTTGACGTTGGTGGCGACGATCAGCTTCGCGACGGGCAGCCCCATCCGCGCCGCGACATAGCCTGCGAACACGTCGCCGAAATTACCGGTCGGCACCGAGAAGGCGACCGCGCGGTTCGGGGCGCCGAGGCGGACGGCGGCGTAGAAATAATAGACCACCTGCGCCATCAGCCGCGCCCAGTTGATCGAATTGACCGCGGTCACCTGGAACCGTCCGGCGAAGTCCGCGTCGTTGAACATCGCCTTCACCATCGCCTGCGCGTCGTCGAAGCTGCCCTCGATGGCGATGTTGTGGACGTTGGGCGACAGCACCGTGGTCATCTGGCGGCGCTGCACATCGCTCACCCGCTTGTTGGGGTGGAGCATGAAGATGTCGATGCCCTCACGCCCCGCCACCGCGTCGATCGCGGCCGAGCCGGTGTCGCCGCTGGTCGCGCCGACGATGGTGAGGTGCTGGTTCGTGCCCTTAAGGAAGCGTTCGAAGAACAGGCCGAGCAGCTGGAGCGCGACGTCCTTGAACGCCAGCGTCGGGCCGTGGAACAGTTCGAGCAGGAAATGGCGGCGGTCGAGCTGGACCAGCGGGGTCACTGCGTCGTGGCTGAAGCGGCCATAGGCGGCGGTGCACAGCTCGCGCAGCTCGGCGTCGGTCAGGCTGCCCGCGACGAACGGCGCCATCACGCGCACCGCGGTCTCGACATAGGACAGGCCCGCGAGACCGGCGATCTGATCCGGCGTGAAGCGCGGCCATTCGACGGGTACGTAGAGGCCGCCATCCTTGGCCAGCCCGGCAAGGGTGACGTCGCGGAAATCGAGTTCGGGCGCGGTGCCGCGGGTGCTCTGGTAGCGCATGGCTGAGCCGGTTAGCCGCGCGGGCGCCGGGCGGCAAGAAAGTCTAGCTTTGCGGCGGGCCAGATGGGTGCGCTGCCTTGCGACCGCGCCAGCGCAGCGCGAGGACATAGATCACCGCCGCCGCGAGCGCGAAGAGGAACCATTGGACGGCATAAGCGAGGTGGTTGTTGGGGACGCTCGACGGATCGGGCCGCGCGCTTTCGGCGAGACCGGGAGCCGGGGTCTCGGAGACCAGCATCAGCGTGCGCGGGCCACGCTTGCCGAACAACGCGGCGATCTGCGGAGTCGAATCGGGGGCCTGGGTGATGCTGCCGGTCACCTCGCCGCCCTTCCACACCGGGACGATGCCCGGGGCCGTGCTGACGCCCATGTCGAATTTGGTGGTGAGCGCCTCCACGCCGGTGCGGCACTCGGCGATATGGCGCCAGCCCTTGGCGCCATTCTCGGCGCGGCCGGCCTGTTCGCTCCATCCGGTGACCTCAAGGCACATCGCGCTGGCGCGGCGGAAGAGATGCTCGTCGCCGACCGGCGGGCGTGGAAAGGCCATGACGGGCAGCGCACTGTTGCCGGCATAGCGTGCGATCATCGCTTCCTTCTGCCCGCGCCGGTCGAGCTGCCAGATGCCGAGGCCGATCATCGCGGCGATGGCGAGTGCGACGATGACGGTGGGGATGACAGGGAGCTTCATGGGTGCGGCTCCTTGATGCGGCCCTCACGCGCGGAATTGCGATACTCGAGCGCCAGCAGCGCACCCTTGGCCCAGCGCAGCGAAACGATGACGAGCAGGATCGTCAGAGGAATCCACAGCAGCAGATGGACCCAGACCGGCGGACCGGCGGCGAGCTCGAGCCAGATCGAGAGAACGACGATGATCGTGCCGACGATCAGGGTGAGGAAGGCGGCGGGGCCATCCCCGACATTGAACGCGGCAAAGTCGAGCCCGCAGCCCGGGCAGCGCGGGGCGAACTTCACCCAGCCCGCAAACAAAGAGGGCGCGCCGCAACGCGGACACGCCCCTTTGTATGCGCTTGCGATGACCGGAGGCCCAGCCTCGTTCACCGTTCGCTCTCGCTCATCGTCCGCGTCAGCCGTGGACCGGCGCGCCTGCGCTGCCCCAGACATAGACGACGACGAACAGGAACAGCCAGACAACGTCGACGAAGTGCCAGTACCAGGCAGCGGCTTCGAAGCCGAAATGCTGGCGCGGGGTGAAGTCGCCCTGATAGGCGCGCAGCAGGCAGACCATCAGGAACAGCGTGCCGACGATGACGTGGAAGCCGTGGAAGCCGGTCGCCATGTAGAAGGCCGACGAATAGTTCGACTTGCCGAACACGAACGGCGCATGGGCATATTCATAGGCCTGGATGGCCGAGAAGATCAGACCCAGGATGATGGTGAGCCACAGACCCTTCTTCACCACATCGTTCTCGCCGACGCCGATGAAGCCCCACAGGCCCTTCATCTCGCCGCCGCGCTGATTGTGGATCAGGCCGTGATGCGCCCAGGTGATGGTGGTGCCCGACAGCAGCAGGATGAAGGTGTTGAGCAGCGGGAGATGGAAGGCGTTCATCACTTCCATGCCCTTGGGCGGGAAGGTCGCGACCGCGCCCTCGAGGATCTCGACGACGCTGGCATGCTCGCCGCTGACCGCGATCGCCGCAGGGAAGAGCGCGAAATCGAACCACGCCCAGAACCAGCCGACGAAGAACATCACTTCCGAGGCGATGAACAGGATCATGCCGTAGCGCAGGTGAAGCTGGACGACCGGGGTGTGATCGCCGGCATTGGCTTCCTTGATCACATCGACCCACCAGGACGCCATGCAGAACAGGGTGGCGGCAAGGCCCGTCAGGAACACCCACATGCCGTGCGGATGCTCCTTCATCCACATCAGGCCGCCGGTCGCCAGCCACAAAGCGGCGAGCGAGCTGAGCATCGGCCACGGGCTGGGCGGGAGAATATGGTAATCGTGGTTCTTGGCGCCGGCCATTTTCCGTCCCTGTTCTAATGGCGTGTTTCCAGCCTCCCCTAAGGGGTGAGCTTGGCGGGTGCAATGGTGGTTGAGCGCCCTCAGCCCTTCGGTCGGGACTTGTCGGCCGGATAGAAGGTGTAGGAGAGGGTGATCTTCTCGATATCCCTGGTGTCCGGATCGGTCAGGATCTTGGGATCGACGAAGTAGATCACCGGCATGCGCACCGTCTCACCGGGCTTCAGCGTCTGCTCGGTGAAGCAGAAGCACTGGATCTTGCTGAAATATTTTCCGGCCGCCTCGGGCGTCACATTGTACGTCGCGGTGCCGGTGACCGGCACGGTGCCGGTGTTGGTCGCGGTGTAGAAGGCCATGTCGCGCGCGCCGATCGCGATCTGGTCCGACGCCATTTCGGGCTTGAACTTCCAGGTCAGCGCAGGACTGACATTGCTGTCGAACGCCACGGTGATCTTGGCATCGACCGCGCCCGGCGCAGCCTCGGCCCGCATGGTGGTGCCGCCGAAGCCCGTCACCTGGCAGAAGAGGCGATAGAGCGGCACGCTGGCAAAGGCGACGCCGGTCATGGTGCAGACGCCCAGCACCGCGAGCAGCGCGGTACGCAGCTTGCGGTCGATCCTCATGTCGCCCTCAACGGGATGCCCTGGCTGATCTTCACGATGCTGATCGCGAACACCAGCACGACGAAGGCGAGCAGCAACAGCGCCATCACACGGGCACGCGACTTCTGCCGCGCGCGGACGATTTCTTCTTCCTCAGGAGTCATGCCAGCCACCGGTCTGCCGCGACTGCCGCGAACAGGATGAACAGATAGGAGATCGAGTAAGCGAACAGGCGCTTTTCGGGCTTCATCGTATCGCCCTCGCCCGCCATGCGCGTCGCGACCTGAAGCGCAAAGAGCGCGAACAATGCGGTCGTCGCCACCGCGGTGATGCCGTAGAGCGCGCCGGTGAGGCCGAGCGGCCAGGGCGCGATCGCGGCGACCGCCATCGGGATGGTGTAGAGCCCGATCTGGACGCGCGTCGCCTTCTCGCCGGCGACCACCGGAAGCATCGGCACGCCGGCATTGGCGTAGTCGGTCTTCACGAACAGCGCGAGCGCCCAGAAATGCGGCGGGGTCCACAGGAAGACGAGACCGAACAGCAGCACCGGGAGGAGCGCGACGTCGCCGGTCGCCGCAGCCCAGCCGATCAGCGGCGGGAAGGCGCCCGCCGCGCCGCCGATGACGATGTTCTGCGGCGTGCGGCGCTTGAGCCAGACGGTGTAGACGAGGACGTAGAACAGGATCGACAGCAACAGGATGCCCGCGGCGACATAGTTGACCGCAAGCCCCATCAGGATGACCGAGAGCGCCGCCACCCCGACGCCGAAATGCAGCGCCGACTGGCGGTCCATGCGGCCGGCAGGAAGCGGGCGGCCCTGGGTCCGCTTCATCTTCGAATCGAGATCCGCCTCATACCATTGGTTGAGCGCGCCCGCCGCTCCGGCACCCAATGCGATGCAGAGAATCGCGGTGAAGCCGAGCACGGGATTGATCGAAACCGGCGCCGCGAGCATGCCGCAAAGCCCGGTGAACACGACCAGGGTCATCACCCGCGGCTTGGTGAGCGCGAGGAAATCGCGCCAGTCGGCGGGCAGGATCAGGGCGTGGTTGGCGACGGACATTTGCCCGGGCCTATAGGCCGGGTTGACGTTCGGGGGAAGGGTGCTGGACCTCGATCCCATGCGGGACGCACATGGCCCCGCTTTCGCCGACAAAACGGATAAGCAGCAAGGCGCAGCCAGCCGCCGCCCAGAGGGCCTGGAGTCCCGCGGCGGCATAGGCGAGTCCGCCGGCGACTCCGCCCATGATCAGCCCGGCCCATAGCAGCGCGTAGGGCAGCCACCCGAACCGTGGACCTCCCGTCATCGCCTGCGCGATCCGTTGGCCGATCTTGACCAGCGCGCCGGTCATGTAGGTGAGGCCGATCGCATCGCCGCCGTCGGCGAACACGCCATTCTCCGCCCCCATCGCGGCGGCGGCAAAGGCGAGCGTAACCGGGACGGGGACCAGCCCGATGCTGGCCGCGGCACAGACGAGCAGGCCGAAGACCAGCAGCATCACCCGCCGCCTGCGTCCGGGACGCCGCCCTGCGACCAGCGTGGCCGCGACGACGCCACTCACGAACGCCACGATCAGCAGCGAGACGACTCCGACGATTTCCCCGCCCGCAACGGCGACACCGAGGCGGGTCGAGTTGCCGCTCATGAACGACACGAAATAGCCGCCCGACGCGATGAACGCGATCGCATCGACATAGCCCGCCAGGAAGGAGAGGGCGATGGCAACGCACTGGCGGCGGCGATCGAGGCTGGTCATGCGTTCCCTATAGCTGGCGGAGGGCATGTGCGCGAGCAAGCTACCCAGCAGACGGGAGCCTGTTGCTCACTCCGCCCGGTGAAGGCCTCAAGCGCGAGCCATTGCGGGGCGCGGTGCAGATTGTGGATCGCTACCGGCGGAGGAGAATCGCGTTCGATCAGACAACCCATCGACACCGGGATCGCACCGGGCAGCGCTTCGACCGGGCTGTCGCTCAACGCGGCGGTCGGCACCATGTCGGACTGGGGCAAGGCGCACGAGGCGCGGATGGCTGCGTCGGCCTGACTTAACGAAAACGCCCCGGAGTTTCCTCCGGGGCGCTCCGTTTCAGCCGTCGCTGAAAACTCAGTGGTGCTTGTCGTCGTCGATGACAGGCAGCGTTTCGAACTGGTGGAACGGCGGTGGGCTGGACAGCGTCCATTCGAGCGTCGTCGCGCCCTCGCCCCACGGGTTCGCCGGCGCCTTCTTGCCCGCGATCAGCGACCAGATCACGTTGATGAAGAAGATCACCACGCCGATCAGCATCAGCACATAGCCCCAGCTCGCGATCTCGTTCCAATATGCATAGGCATCCGGATAGTCGGGATAGCGGCGCGGCATACCCTGCAGGCCCAGGAAATGCATCGGGAAGAACAGCACGTTCACGCCGACGAAGAACACCCAGAAGTGCAGCTGGCCGAGGAACTCGCTGTACATCTTCCCGAACATCTTCGGGAACCAGTAGTAGAAGCCGGCGAACAGGCCGAACACCGCGCCCAGCGAGAGCACATAGTGGAAGTGCGCGACCACGTAATAGGTGTCGTGCATATAGTCGTCGACGCCGCCGTTCGCGAGCACCACGCCGGTAACGCCGCCCACGGTGAACATGAAGATGAAGCCGATCGCCCAGACCATCGGGGTCTTGAAGCTCATCGAGCCGCCCCACATGGTGGCGATCCACGAGAAGATCTTCACGCCGGTCGGCACCGCGATGATCATCGTCGCGGCGGTGAAGTACATCTTCACGTTCACGCTCATGCCGGTCGTGAACATGTGGTGCGCCCACACGACGAACCCGACCACGCCGATCGCGACCATGGCATAGGCCATGCCGAGATAGCCGAACACCGGCTTGCGGCTGAAGGTCGCGACGATCTGGCTGATGATGCCGAAGCCCGGCAGGATCATGATGTACACTTCGGGGTGACCGAAGAACCAGAACAGGTGCTGGTAGAGCACCGGATCGCCGCCGCCGGCGGGATCGTAGAAGGTGGTGCCGAAGTTACGGTCGGTCAGCAGCATGGTGATCGCCGCGGCCAGAACCGGCAGCGCGAGCAGCAGCAGGAAGGCGGTGATAAGCACCGACCACACGAACAACGGCATCTTGTGCAGGGTCATGCCCGGCGCGCGCATGTTGAAGATGGTGGTGATGAAGTTGATCGCGCCCAGGATCGAGCTGGCGCCCGCGAGGTGGAGCGACAGGATCGCCATATCGACCGACGGCCCCGGCTCGCCATAGGTGGAGAGCGGCGCATAGACGGTCCAGCCGGTGCCTGCGCCGCCGCCGATAAAGGGCGAAGCGAGCAGCAGCACGAAGGCCGGGATGAGCAGCCAGAAGGACAGGTTGTTCATGCGCGGGAACGCCATGTCCGGCGCGCCGATCATGATCGGAACGAACCAGTTGCCGAAGCCGCCGATCATCGCGGGCATGACCATGAAGAACACCATGATCAGGCCGTGCGCGGTGATCAGCACGTTCCAGAAATGCTGGGCTTCGTCGAAGGTCTGCGGACCGCCATGCACCCATTCGGCGATATAGCCGAGATGCTGGATGCCGGGCTCGGCGAGCTCGAGGCGCATCACGCCCGAGATCGCGCCACCGATGATCCCCGCGATGATCGCGAAGATCAGGTAGAGGGTGCCGATATCCTTGTGGTTGGTCGACAGGAACCAGCGCGCGAAGAAGCCGGGCTTGTGATCCGCGTCATGGTGGTGGTCGTCATGCGCCGTGAAGGCGTGGGCGTCGCGGGCTGCGTCGGTCATGGCTTACTGGTCCGCTTGATTGGTGGTGGCGGCCGCTTCGGCCGCATTGTCGGCAGGCGTTTCAGCCGTGTTGCCGGCAGGCGCGGCCGCCGGAGCCGCGGCAGCAGGCGCCGCAGCGGCGGGCTTGGCCGCTTCGGGCATCTTGCCGCCCTTGGCCGCGACCCACTGCGCGAACACCGCAGGCTCGACCGCTTCGACCACGATCGGCATGTAGGCATGGCGCGCGCCGCAGAGTTCGGAGCACTGGCCGAAATAGACGCCGGGCTTGTCGACGATGAAGCTGGTCTCGTTGAGGCGGCCGGGGACCGCGTCGATCTTGATCCAGAAGGCCGGGATCGCCCAGCTGTGGATCACGTCGTTGGCGGTGGCGATCAGGCGGATCGGGGTGCCGACCGGAACGACGATGCGGTTGTCGGCCGCGAGCAGGCGCGGACCATCGACGTCGGTACGGTAGCGCGCCCCCTTGGCCAGCGTCGGATCGCCCTTTTCCTTGAGCATGTTCGCGGTGATCGAGATCGCGCCATGGTCGGGATATTCGTAGCTCCAGTACCACTGGTTGCCGATCGCCTTGATCGTCACCGCATTGTCGGGCGCCGGCTTGAACTGCTTGGCGAGCAGCGAGATCGACGGCCAGGCGATGACCGCGAGGATCAGCACCGGAACCACGGTCCAGATGATCTCGATCAGCGTGTTGTGGCTGGTCTTGGAAGGATTGGGGTTCGCCTTGCGGCGATAGCGCAGGATCGTCCAGCCGAGCAGGATCAGCACGAAGACCGAAATGATCGTGATGATCGGCAGCAGGATCCAGTTGTGGAAATGTGCCGCGCTCTCGCCGAGCTTGGTCACCTGCGGCTGGATGCCGATATGCTTGTCGACCGGCTGGCCGATGCCCGGAGTCGGGCCGTTCTTGTGCGTGCCGTCCGGATTGAGCGTCGGGTCCGCGGGAGTCGCAGCGGCGGGCGCAGCAGCCTCGGTGGTGGCGGCAGCCGGCGCCGCAGCAGCAGCCGGCGATTCGACCGCGACCGGCGCGGGCGCCTTGGGCGCTTCGGCGGCCGGCACGCTCGGAGCCGCCGCGGGGGCGGTCTGGGCCTGGGCCATGCCGCCGGCGAGCGCGAGGCCAGCGGCCAGGACGATCGCCTTCAATCCATGCATGCGCATCTTGTCGTTGTACCCCATGTTTCCTTCACCCCCCTTTCGAGGGCACGCCGGGTCTCCGGTCGTGCGGGCGCAACTCGCCCGTTGGCGCAGGCCTATAGCAGCAAGATCGCGTGTCTCAAGCTTATCGGGTCTCTTTTTAGTCGCGGCACCGGCCCGCTCCCCCACCCGGCCACCCAAATGATCCTACCGCTGGGTGGCCGGGTGGGGGAGCGGGCCGGTGCCGCGATTCGGCGCAGCCGAATCCTGCCGACTACGCCGTGGTTGCGGCGCAGGCAGGCCGCGCCTAGATGCGGACAGCGCGAAGAAGCCGGGCAAAAAGGTGGGATGACGGATGACTGACGAAGAGGTTCTGGACGAGTTTCGCGCCGCGGAAGCGCTGCTGGAAGGTCATTTCATCCTGTCGTCGGGCCTGCGCAGCCCGCGCTACCTGCAATGTGCGCGCGTGCTGATGAACCCTTCGCGCGCCGGCCGGCTGGCGGAAGCCGTCGCGGCGAAGATTCCCGCAGAGCTCCGCGCCCAGATCAGCGCGGTCGTCGCTCCGGCGATGGGCGGAGTCATCGCCGGACAGGAAGTGGCGCGCGCCCTCGACGTCGATGCGATGTTCGTCGAGCGCCCCACCGGCACCTTCGAACTGCGTCGCGGCTTCCGCTTGTCGCCGGGCCAGAAGGTGCTGATGATGGAGGACGTCGTCACCACCGGGCTGTCGTCGCGCGAGGCGATCAAGGCGATCGAGGACGCTGGCGGTGAGGTGATCGTCGCGGCGAGCCTAGTCGACAGGTCCAACGGCACCGCCGATCTCGGCGTTCCCTTCTTCCCGCTGATCCGACTCGACGTGCCGAGCTACGAAGCCGATTCGCTCCCGCCCGAACTGGCGGCGATTCCGGCGATCAAGCCGGGGAGCCGCGTGGGAGCATGACCGCGCCGCACCTGCGCCTCGGCGTGAACATCGATCATGTCGCCACCGTGCGGAACGCGCGCGGCAGCGGCTATCCAGATCCGGTCCGCGCGGCGCTGCTCGCGGCGCAGGCCGGGGCGGACGGGATCACCGCGCATCTGCGCGAGGACCGGCGGCATATCACCGACGACGACATCGCGCGCCTCTCGGCCGAGTTGCCGGTGCCGCTCAACCTCGAGATGGCGGCGACCGAGGAGATGCTGGGCATCGCGCTGCGCCACAAGCCGCACGCGGCCTGCATCGTGCCGGAGAAGCGCGAGGAGCGCACGACCGAGGGCGGGCTGGACGCGCGCGGGCAGCATAATCTGCTCGCGCCGATGGTGACCCAGCTGCGCAACGCCAATATCCGCGTCTCGCTGTTCATCGAGCCCGACCCCGCGCAGATCGAGGCGGCGGTGCGGCTCGGCGCGCCGGTGGTCGAGCTGCATACCGGCCGCTATTGCGAGCTGGAGGGCGAGGCCCAGACAGCCGAGCTGCGCCGCATCGCCGACGCCGCCGCGCTGGCCGCAAAGAACGGGATCGAGGTCCATGCCGGACATGGCCTGACCTTCGACAATGTCGTGCCGGTCGCCGCGATCCCGCAGCTTGCCGAACTCAACATCGGCCATTTCCTGATCGGCGAGGCGATCTTCGACGGACTCGCCCCGGTGGTGAAGCGGATGCGCGCGCTGATGGATGCGGCGCGGTGATGTGCGCTGAAGCGCGCGGCACCGGCCCGCTCCCCCACCCGGCCACCCACACGGTACGCTCGACGGGTGGCCGGGTGGGGGAGCGGGCCGGTGCCGCCTCCGCGATAGCGGACAAGCAAGCGTGATCATCGGCATCGGCTCCGACCTCTGCAACATCGAGCGGATCCAGGCGACGCTCGACCGGTTCGGGATGCGCTTCGAGCAGCGCGTCTTCACCGATGTCGAGCTGCGCAAAGCGGCGAAGCGCCCGCTCAACTATGCCGCCACGCTGGCCAAGCGCTTCGCCGCGAAAGAGGCCTTTTCCAAGGCGGTCGGCACCGGATTCAAGGCCGGGGTGTTCATGCGCGACATCGGCGTGGTCAACGCCCCGTCCGGTGCGCCGACGCTGGCGCTGACCGGCGGCGCGAAGGCGCGGCTTGACGCCATGACGCCCGCCGGTCACGTCGCGAAGGTGCATCTGACGCTGACCGACGATCACCCCTGGGCGCAGGCACTGGTGGTGATCGAAGCGCTGCCGGAGGCGTAGCGAATGGCCGAGGAGTTGGCGTTGAGTGCGAAGACGGACCTGAAGACGGACAAGGCCGGCACCGACTGGTGGGGCGAGATCAAGGGCATCCTCTGGCTGATCCTGGCGGTGCTCGGCTTTCACAGCCTGGTCGCCAAGCCCTTCTACATCCCCTCCGAATCGATGATGCCGTCGCTGCTGATCGGCGACAGGCTGGTGGTGACCAAATATCCCTATGGCTATTCCTACGTCACCCCCACCTTCCACGTCCTGCCCTTCATCAAGGGGCGGCTGTTCGGGAGCCTGCCCAGGCGCGGCGACATCGTGATCGTCACGCCGACCGACGCGCGCACCGACTATATCAAGCGCGTGATCGGTCTGCCCGGCGACCTGATCGAGATGCATGGCGGCATCCTCTATATCAACGGGCGCCAGGTGACGCGCACGCGGCAAGGCGACCGGCTGATCCCCATCGACGCCAACACCCGCTGCGGCCTCGATACGCAACCCGACGAACGCAACCTCTATGAGGGCCGCGTGGTGACCGACGCGTCGGGCAAGCAGTTCTGCAAGGTGCCGATCCTGCGCGAGACCTTGCCCGAAGGCGCAAGCTACGACACGATCGATCTTGCGATGACCGGCAGCGACAATTTCGGACCGATCCGGATTCCCGCCGGCCACGTCTTCCTGATGGGCGACAACCGCGACAACAGCGCCGACAGCCGCATGACCCTCGCCCAGAACGGCCTTGGCGGCGCAGTGCCGATCGAGAATATCGGCGGACGCGCCGAGTTCATCACCTTCAGCCTCGATGGCAGCGCGAACTGGAATCCGCTGAGCTGGGCGGGCTCGTTCCGCTCGGGCCGCGCGGGCAGCTCACTCCACCCCGAACGCCCCGCGGAGTAACCGGCCATGAGCAAGGACAACGTCTCGATCATCCGCGAACCCGGCCCCAACGAGATGCGCGATCCGGTGATGCGCGCCGAGTTGCGGCGGGCATCGGTGTGGTTCGGACTCGCCATCGCGACCGCGCTGGTGGTGCTACTGATCCAGCCGCTGCTGCTGATCTTCGCGGGCCTTGTCGTCGCGTCGATGCTCGACGGCGGTACGCGTCTGATCCGCAAGATCCTGCCGATCCCGCGCGGCTTCGCGCTGGCGATCGTCGTGCTGCTGGTGATCGCTTTCGTCGGCGGTGTCATCTACCTCACCGGGGTCGAGATCGCCGCGCAGGCCGAACAGCTGCGCCAGACGCTGGAAGCGCAGGCGAACCGGGTCAGCGCATGGCTGAGCGAGCTCGGCATCATGCCCGCGGCATCGGACCTGACCGGCCTTGCCCAACAGGCGCTCGGCTCGGTCGGCCGGGTGACCTCGTTCATCGGCGGCGCGATCGGCGCGATCGGCAGCTTCTTCCTCGTGCTCGTCATCGGTCTGTTCGTCGCGATGGAGCCGCGCATCTACGAGCGCGGGCTGCAATGGATGGTTCCGATGGCGTCGCGCGACCAGTTCGCGATCACGCTGGCACGCATGGCGCGGACGATGCGCGTTCTGCTCGCCGGGCGTATCCTCGGCATGATCTTCGAAGGCGCACTGACCTGGATACTCCTGTCGCTCGCAGGCGTGCCGATGGCATTGCTGCTGGGCATCCTCACCGGCATCCTCGCCTTCATCCCCAATATCGGCGCGTTCATCTCGGGCGTGCTGATGGTCGCGGTCGGCTTCAGCGCCGGGCCCGAACAGGGCCTGTGGGCGATCGCGATCTACTTCGGCGTGCAGACGTTCGACGGCTATGTGCTGCTGCCGCTGGTCGCCAAGCATACGGTGGACATGCCGCCGGCGCTCACCGTCTCGTCGCAGATTCTGGCCAGCACGCTGTTCGGCTTCCTCGGCCTTGCGCTCGCCGACCCGATCGTGGCGATGATCAAGGTCGCGCTCGAGCGCAAGTCCGAGCAGGCGGTCGCCGCCGGGATCGGCGCCGATCCCGAACCCGACCCCGTCCCGCCACCGTCAAGGCCGCGCGCGCGCCGTGCCGTTCCCCGGAAGTCCGCATGATCCTGTACGATTATTTCCGTTCGTCCGCCGCCTATCGCGTGCGGATCGCCCTCAACCTCAAGGGTGTCGAGGCCGAGCGCCGCGAGGTGCATCTGGTCAAGGGCGAGCAGCGCTCGCCCGAGCATGTCGCGCGCAACCCGCAGGGTTTCGTCCCGGCGCTGGATATCGGCAACGGGCATATCCTGACCCAGAGCCTGGCAATCATCGAATGGCTCGATTCGGTCTATCCCGAACCGCGGCTGATCCCGGCCGACCCGCTCGCCCGCGCCGATGCGATGGCGCGCGCGCTGGTGATCGCCGCGGACACCCACCCGGTGAACAATCTGCGCATCCTCAAGCGGCTCGAGACCCAGTTCGGCGCGGACGAGGCGGCAAAGGGCGAATGGTACCGCCACTGGATCGCCGAGGGCTTCGCGGCGCTGGAGGCGATGGCGGGGAGCGGCCCGTTCCTTGGCGGCGGCGCGCCGGATGTGAGCGACGTGCTGCTGGTACCGCAAATGTACAATGCGCGCCGGTTCGAACTGCCGCTCGATCCCTATCCCAGGCTGGTCGCGGCCGACGCCGCCGCATCCGCGCTCGCGCCTTTCGCCGCGGCGCATCCGGACCGGGCCAAACCCGAATGAGGGCCGTCTGGGCCCTGCTGATCCTTCCTGTTCCCGCCATTGCCCAGGAGATTGTGGTAACAGGGCGTGGGCTCGACGCGCCGCCGGGCGAGGCGGCCTATGCCGTGGCCGAGATCGACCGCGACCGGCTGACCGAGAGCGCGAGCGGGCGGTTCGAGGACGTGCTGCGCGACGTCGCGGGTGCCGCGCAGTTCCGCCGAGCGGATTCGCGATCGGCGCATCCGACGGCGCAGGGCATCACCCTGCGCGGCCTTGGCGGCAACGCATCGAGCCGCGCGCTGCTACTGCTCGACGGGGTGCCGCAGGCGGATCCGTTCGGCGGCTGGGTCCCCTTCCCCGCCTATCTGCCCGAGCGGCTGGCATCGGTGCGCGTCACCCGCGGCGGCGGCAGCGGCTATCGCGGCGCGGGTGCGCTTGCCGGAACGGTCGAGCTGACCAGCGCGGACGCGGCGACGCTCGGGCCGCTCGCGCTGACCGGTTTCTACGGCAGCCGCGACTCGATCGACCTGGTGGCGACGGGCGGCGCCAGGCTCGGCGCGGGATCGCTCACAGTGGCGGGGCAGTTTGCGCGCGGCGACGGCTTCGTTCCTATCGTCGCAGAGGATCGCGGCGCGGCCGATCGCGCCGCTCCCTATCGCCAGGCCAGCCTCGCGCTGCGATCGGTGTTTCCGCTGAGCGGCACGATCGAACTGCAAGCGAACCTGTCGGGCTTCAGCGACGAACGCGACCGCGGCACCGATTTCACCCCGATCGCCAGCCAGGGTGCCGACGCCAGCGTGCGGCTGGTCGGGCGCGGCGCTTGGCGCTGGTCGGCGCTCGCCTATCTCCAACACCGCGATTTCTCGAGCGGCTTCGCCAGCATCGCCGCCGGGCGCGCAAGCGCTTCCCCTACACTCGATCAGCATGTTCCCGCCAGCGGCGCGGGCGCGCGGGTGGAGATCGAGCCGCCGGTCGGTAACGGGGCGACGCTGCGGCTGGGCGGCGATCTGCGCCACACATCGGGGCGGACGCAGGAACTCTATCTCTATTCCGCTGGCAGGCCGACGCGACGGCGCACCGCAGGCGGCGAGACCCTGACCGGGGGCGTGTTCGCGGATCTGAGCGTCGAGCGCGGGCCGTTGACGCTGAGTGCGGGCGGGCGTGTCGATCGCTGGACGATCTCGAACGGTTCGCTGTTCGAAGCGCCGCTGGCTGGCGGCACGGCTCTGACCGACACGCGCTTCGCCGATCGCAGCGGCTGGGAAGCGAGCGGCCGGGCGGGGATTGCCGTCAAGCTTGCACCCGCGGTCTCCATCCGCAGCGCTGCCTATACCGGCTGGCGGCTGCCGACGCTCAACGAACTCTACCGCCCGTTCCGCGCCGGCACCGACGCCACCGCCGCGAACCCGCTGCTCGATCTCGAGCGGCTGACCGGCGCCGAAGCCGGTATCGACCTCGACCTCGCCTCGACGCTGACGCTCGCCGCCACCGGCTATTGGAACCGTATCCGCGGGGCGATCGGCAATGTGACGCTGAGCACCGCGCCGGGCGGCGGGGCAAATCGCCAGCGGTTCAACCTCGATGCGATCACCGCCAAGGGCGCGGAGATCGACCTGCGCTGGGGGTCCGGGTCCTGGCGCGCAGGCGCATCCTGGGCGTTCACCGATGCCCGCGTCGAGGCATCGGGCCCCGCAGCGGCATTGGACGGGATGCGGCCCGCCCAGGTTGCGCGCCATCAGGGATCGGCGACTCTCGGCTGGACGCGAAAGGGCGCATTGGTCTCGGTCACGGGCCGCTATGCGGACAGGCAGTTCGAGGACGACCAGAATGCGCGCGAGCTGGCCGACGCCTTCACGATCGACGCGCGGATCGCCGTGCCGCTGACTGCAGGTCTCGCGATCGAGGCACGCGGCGAGAATCTCGCCGATGCCCGGGTGGAAACTGCCATCACCGGCGGCGGCATCATCGAACGCGCGACACCGCGCACGCTGTGGATCGGGTTCAGCTACCGGGGGCGGTGAGCGGCGAGATCATCGAACAGGTCGAGATAGGCTTGCACCGGATCCGGGCCGCTCTCGGGCCGGGGCTCCGGGCGCTCACGGCCGGGCATCAGCCAGTAGTTGAGCGCGCCGACCAGCCGGGCGCGGTCCCCGGGCGGGACGATCGTGCCGCGCGCGGGCGAATCGATCAGTTCGTGGATCGCGACGCTCGAATCGGTGGCAACGGCCGGGGTCCCGGCAGCGATCGCCTCACGGATGACGCCGGGCACGCCTTCGAACTCGCTGGTCAGCACCACCGCCGCCGCGCGCTCGATCGCGGGCAGCGGATCGGGCGCGTGACCCGGCATCAGCACCCGGCCTTCCAGCCCGGACCGCTCGACCAGCCGCTCGAGCGTAGCGCGTTCCTCGCCTTCGCCCAGGATCACCAGCTTGACGTCGGGGTCGTGGAGACGCGGGATCGCGGCGATCAGCCGCTCCCAGCGCTTCTGCGGCGCGAGCCGGCCGACGCCGAGCAGGAAGCGCCCCTCGGGCAGCACCGGCGGCGGCGCGCCCGGGATGGGCCGGGCCGGAGGGTTGGGGATGACATGGACATGCGAAGGAGGCAGTCCCATCGCGCCGACCGCCTCCCCTGCCATCGCCGGCGTCATCGCCACCACGGCATCGAGGAAGCGCGGATGCATGCGCAACCAGCTACGATAGCCCGCCCCCGCACCGCGCGGCAGATCGGGGCGCACCAATGCGTTGGAGACCTTGCCCGCGATCGGCGGGCAGGCCTTGCCCAGCCGCGCATGCAGCCAGAAGGCGGCGCCGGTGTAATGATTGCCGGGGCAGAAGACGATGTCGGGCCTGAGTTCGCGGACGATGGCGTGGAGCCCGAACAGCGCGCGATAGGCGGTACTGCCCAGCTCGCGCACCTCGACACCCGGCGGAATCTCGTGCGCCAGCGCACCGCCGGTATCGCCGATCACCAGCGTCACCCGCCGCCCGGCGCGCGCCCAGCCATCGGCCATGCGCAGCAACGCGCGCTCGACGCCGCCGCCCTTGAGCGTCTGGGCGAAGCTCAAAATATGCGCGGCGGCGGGGGGCTGATCGGGCACGGCGATCCGGGGTGGGGTTGAAGGCTGCCCAGCTAAAGCCCAAATCACTCCCGGAAGAAACCGTATTTTGCTGGCAGGGGCAGGCTGCGCGCGGCCCCTGACGGGGAAATGTTGTACTCTGGGGGTTCAGCCCGGATTCAGCTAAAGGCGCGCCAAGAACGTTGCGTTTCCGGAGAAGGGCACCAGTTTGGCCTATGTTGAACCACCGGGAGCGGAAGCTTCAATGAGCACGTCTGTCGTAAATCCCGCCCCGATCGCTGCCGCGCCTCTCGCGGCGCCCGATCTCGCGGGACTGGAGCCCATCCAGAAGATCAAGCGCCGCTGGCCCGCATTGCTGGGCGCGGTGCTGTCGCTGCTGATGATCGCCGGGCTTGCGAACGAACTGTTCGACAAGGGCCTGACCGGCCTGTCGCAAATGGCGCCGAGCAGCTGGGTCTTCTACCTGTTCTTCGCGCTCTTCTATCTCGGCCCGCCGACCTTCGACTATGTGATCTTCCGCAAGCTGTGGAAGATCCCCGCCTCGGGCATGGTCGCTCTGCACCGCAAGCGCATCGCGAACGAGGTTGTGCTCGGCTATTCGGGCGAGGCCTATTTCTACGCCTGGGCGCGTCAGCGCACCCAGATGGTGGCAGCCCCGTTCGGCGCGGTGAAGGACGTGTCGATCCTCTCGGCGATCGCCGGCAACGCGATCACGCTGGCGATGCTCGCGCTCGCGCTGCCGCTCGCCACCGAATTGCTGACCCCGGCGCAGTTCAACACCGCGCTCGCCTCGATCGCGATCATGATCGGCATGTCGGTCCCCTTCCTGATCTTCTCGAAGCGCGTCTTCTCGCTGCGGAAGAATACGCTCTGGTGGATCTTCGGCATCCATTCGCTGCGTCTGGTGGTGGGCTCGATCCTGATCGCCCTGGCCTGGCATTTCGCGATGCCCGATGTGTCGATCGGCATGTGGCTGATCCTGGCCGCGGCCCGCATGCTGGTGTCGCGCCTGCCCTTCGTGCCCAACAAGGATCTTCTTTTCGCCAACTTCGCGATCATACTGATCGGGCAGGGTCAGGCCCTGTCGGAGCTGCTCGCCTTCACGGCGGCGCTCACCCTGCTGGTCCATGTCGTGCTCTTCGCCGGCTTCGGGCTGCTGGGACTGATCAGGAAGGATATATGACCATTCGTTTCGCCGCCCCGCTTCTCGCCGCCGTTGCAATGCCGATCTCTCCCGCCGCCGCGCAGCTGCTGGAGGGCTCTGCGGCCATGTGCAACGGATCAAGCCCGTCGGTGCGCGTGAACATCACCGGCCTCAAGGATCGCAGCGGACGGCTCAAGCTCGAGCTCTATCCGGCGACCGAGGACGATTTCCTGAAGGACGACACCAAGCTGAAGAACGAAGGCAAGTTCTTCGCCCGGCTGTGGACACAGACGCCGCAGGCAGGGGCGGTTTCGCTTTGCATCCGCGCGCCGCGCCCGGGCCGCTACGCGCTGCTGTTCACCCACGACCGCGACGGCAAGAACAAGTTCAATTTCTGGAAGGACGGCGCCGGCTTCGCCAGCAACCGCAAGCTCGGCCGCAGCCGTCCGCAGCTCAAGGAAGCGGTCATCAATGTCGGGGCCGGCGTGACGACGATCGCGATCCACGCCCAGTATCTGCGCGGCCTTTCGGGCTTCGCGCCCTATGATCCGAACGATTGAAGCGCGCGATGCGGATCATCGACGTCAACGAATATTATTCGCCCACCGGCGGCGGCGTGCGAACCTATCTCGACCGCAAGATGCGCATCCTGGCCGAGCTCGGCCATGAACTGATCGTCATCGCCCCGTTCGAAGAGGACCGGATCGAGGATCGCCCGGATGGCGGGCGCATCTACTGGGTCAAGGCACCGCCGCTGATCGTCGACCGCAACTACTGGCTGTTCAAGGACATGGCACCGGTCATCCAGCTGCTCGATCAGCTGAAACCCGACGTGGTCGAGAACAGCTCGCCCTGGCGCCCGGCCTGGGGCGTCGGCAACTGGCAGGGCGACGCGCTCAAGGTCTTTTTCGCGCACAACGACAATATCGGCGCCTATCCGCAGCGCTGGCTGGCGCCCTTTGCCAGCCCCGACCGGATCGAGCAGATGTTCGGTTGGTACACGCGCTACATGAACAAGTTTCTCGAGGGCTATGACGCCTTCGTGACCAACGGTCCGGCGCTCGCGAAACGCTATCGCCGCCGCGGCATCCATGTCGATGCGGCGATGCCGCTCGGCATCGATCGCAACCATTTCTCGCCCGCGCTGCGCGACGAGGAGCTGCGTGCATCGATGCTCGCACAGCTCGATCTGCCGCCAGAGGGGCATTTGCTCATCGGGCTCGGACGCCACCACAAGGAGAAACGCTGGCCGGTGGTGATCGACGCGGTCGAGCGGGCGGGGGCGCAGATGCCGGTCGGCCTCATGCTGCTCGGCGACGGCCCGCAACGCTCCGCTCTCGAACGCCAGATCGCCGGCAACACCCATATCCGGCTGTTCCGTCCGGTCTATGACCGCGAGCGGTTCAGCCGCATCCTGGCCAGCGCCGATGCGCTGATCCACGGATCGGATCAGGAACCGTTCGGGCTGGTCGCGTCCGAAGCGCTCGCCTCGGGCCTGCCGCTGATCGTCCCCAATGACGGCGGCTGCGCCGAGGTCGCCGATCCGCTGTTCGCCGAAACCTATCAGGGCGGCGATTCGAAATCGGCAGCGGCAGCGATCCGACGGCTGTTCGCGCGCGAGCCTGCCATCCTGCGCGCCGCAGCGCGGCACGCGGCGGGACAGGTCCTGTCCGACCGCGACCATGCGATCGCGCTGGTGGATCTCTATTCCGAGCTGATCGCCGAGCGTGCCGGCGGGGTTGCGCGCCGCCAGAGAGTGTAGCGCTCATTGCCGAGCGGCATCACGGTGACTTGTCGATAGCCGTTCTGCCGTATCCCGGATAGCATGCGTTCGCGGATTTCCGGGCGCTCGCCGCGATAGGGTTTGCGCATCACCACCCATTCGGGGCGCTGCCCGAGGATGCGGTCGATTTCGGCGTCCTGATCGACACCGATCGCGCCGCGCTCGCGGGTGCGGCTCAAATGGCTGGGGAAGAGCCAGCGCGTCACCGCGCACCGACCGGTCATCGGATAGAGCATCGTCGAACCCGAATAGACGTGCAGACAGCCCGGACCGCTCCCGATGGTGCGCGAGATCGCCGCGATCTCGCCTGGAGCGCCGCGCGTCGAACGCTTGGCCAGCAGCAGCACCTGCCCACCGATGAACGCGGCCAGCAGCAGCCACAGGGCAAAGCGGCGATGGACGCCGAGAAACGCCGCAGCGCAGATCGCCAGCGGCGGGATCAGCGGCAGCGCATAATGTTCGAAATAGGAGCCGAAGACGAGCAACCCGCCGATCGCGGCAAACGCCCAGGCGAACAGGAACGGCGCCACATCCGATCCGCCGCGCTGCCGCCACCCGAGCGCCGCGGCGGCAAGCAGCGGCGAGAGGATCAGAATGATCGCGGCAAGGTTGGCGATCTGCGCGAGCGCCGGATCCGGGTTGCGATCGAGGATCGAGAGGAAATTGGCGTAGAGCCACGCCTCGCTCTGGCCCATTGCGGCATAGGCAGCCCAAGCAGCCAGCGTGGGGAGCAGCGCCACGCCTGCGAGCGGTAGCGCGGCAAGCGCCACGCGCACCGGCCCGCGCCCTGCCCGCCATTCGCGCCAGAGCAGCCACAGGCCGAAGAACAGCCCTTCGAACACAGCGGCGTACTTGATCTGCAGCGCGAGTCCGACCAGCGCCATCGCCGCGAAGCCGCCCGCAAACCGCTTCCCCGCCGAGGCCTCGCGCTCGCCCCGCACGATCAGCGACGCCGCGGCGACCATCAGCAGATTATAGAAGATCGGCGCCTGCCCCCCCTGCCCGTCGATCAGATTGGGCCAGAGGAGGACCGCGACCCCCGCCGCGACCGCTCCCCGCTGCCATCCCGCCCGGTCGGCCAGGCGCGCCGCGAGCACCGCCGTCGCGACGAGGCACGCCAGCGCCAGCGCCTGATAGGCCCAGATCCCCGCCGGATAGCCGAGCGCCGCCGCCGGCGCGTAGATCAGGAACAGCCCGATCGGTTTGCGGTCCCACACATCGACGAACGGTACAGCGCCGTCGATCATCGCCCGCGCGGTGACGAAGTAGAATTCCTCGTCGACATGGAGGATGGGGTTGCCGAACGTGACTGCGCGCGCCGCCAGAGCGACGGCGAGCAGGATCAGCCAGCGCGGCGCGCGGGAAATGCTCACACCTTGTTCGGGTAGATGGGTACGATATCGACCGGGATCGCCTTCATTGACGCGATCACGGCGCGGGCATTGTCGTCGAGCACCGCCCATTTCGCCATGAACGCCTTGACCCCGTCATAGTCGCCATTGCCCTGGAGCACGATCATGTCGCGCAGCAGATCGCGCAGCCCCAGCTCGAACCGGGCATCGTCGATCCGGTAGCGGCCGGCCTTGGCGTCCCAGACGAACGCGCCTTTGGCCTTCAAATACCCGTACTGCATCGCGGCACCCTTGCCGTGCGCTTCCTCGATCCCGAAGCGCATGGCGCGGAAGGTGCCGGCAAGATAGGTGGCGAACAGCTGCGACTTCTCCGACGCGGGCAGCTCGCCCTTCTGCATCATGAACAGGATGTTCCACGCGCCCATCACGTCGGCCTTGGCTTCCTCCAGCCCCGACGCCTGGTCCTTGAGCGCCTCGCTCACCGTGGTGCGCTTGCCGTCCACGACGATCGTCCCCGGCCCAAGGCTGTGCGACAGTTCGTGGAACAGCGTTTCGAGCTGCATGTACTTCTTGGCGACCAGGCTCGCCTGATCGGGCACCAGCACCAGCGGCGCCATCGGGCTCAGGATCCGCTCGTACTTGGCGCCGAGCACGTTGGAGAGGATCACCTTCTTCGCGCCCTTGGCCTCGCGCACGCGCTCGTCATTGGGCAGGTTGAAGGCGATGGTCTGGACGCCCGGGACATTGTCGCCGCCGCCGCGGATCTGCTCGGCCACCGCGATCGGGCTCTCGAAGCCGCGCTGGAAATTCTTGTACTTGGCCGGGACCGGGAGGTTCCCTTCCATGTCGCGCAGATAGCGCTTGTACTTGGCGAGCGCCGCCGACTCGGCCGGGTCCTTGAGCGTGACGAAGCTCTCGAACGCGGTCTTCTGGCCGTGGAGCCGGTCGGTATAGACCTCATACGGGCCGATCGCGACTTCGATCGGGGTGCCCTCAAGGTCCATCCACGCCAGTTCGGACTGGAAATAGTCGTCGGTCATGAACGCCCTGGCGCGCAGCGTCAGGAACTTCTTGAGGCTGGCGTTGGTGGTGATCGCCGCGGCCTGATCGAGCAGCTTCGCCGCCTGGGTCAGCTCGGTCTTGTACGCGACCGAATAGGGGATCGCCTTGAGCTTCACCCCGTCACGGACGACGACGGTATAGGGGCTGGTGAGCGCCGTCTTCTCGCCCGGGTTCCTGGCGAGATAGGCGTCGAATTCCTCACGCGTCAGATCCGCGGGATAGAAGCCCGCGCCCTCCGGCATCCTGGCGCCGCCGCCGAAGGGGTGAAGGTCCGCCACCTCGTCCCACGGGCCGAAATTGCGGTCGTACATCTCCAGCTTGAGCGCATCGCCCTGCTTCTCGATCCCCGCACGCGTCGCCTGCCAGTTCGCGTCGCGCTGAGCGCGATAGATGGTCGACATGATATCCGACGCCTGGATCAGCAGATTGACCACCTGCCGCTCCTCATCGGTGAGGAAGCTGGTGTCCGGCTTCATCTCGATCACCGCGAGCTTCGCCTTCTGCGCGGCGAGGTCGTAGCTTTCGGCAGCGGCGCTGGCGTCATTCCCAGCGGACGGCGTCTGATTGCAGGCGGCAGTGGCGAGAAGCAGCGCGGCGAGGGCGGTCTTGCGCATCGGTAACTCCGGAAACCTGTCGGTTGCGGCCCGCTCTAGACCTGTCAGGATCGGCTGTCACGAACCCGCCATATGCACGGGCCAGGGACGCGGAAGGGAGACCCGACATGACCATCCGTATCGATCGCCGTTCACTGATCCTCACCGGCACGTTGGGCCTTGGCGCCTATGCCATCCCGGGCTTCGCGCAAACGGCCGCCGCGGACGGCTTCACCCACAATGTCGCGAGCGGCGAGCCCGGCGCAACCTCGATGCTGCTCTGGACCCGCTATGCCGGCAGGGGCGATTCGGCAAAGCTCAGGGTCGAGGTCTCCGAGAGCGCTGACTTCGCCAAGGTGGTGGCGGGCGGCGAGGCGATCACCGGGCCGTGGCGCGACTGGACGGTCAAGATCGTCGTGACCGGCCTCAAGCCCGCAACCCGCTACCATTATCGCTTCGTCGCACCCGACGGCAGCGCCTCCCCGCTCGGGCGGACGCGGACGCTGCCCGAGGGCAATGCGGCGCGCTTCGGCATAGCCATCTTCTCCTGCTCGAACATCGGCTTCGGCTATTTCAACGCTTATGCCCATGCCGCGGCGCGCGACGACATCGACCTGGCCGTGCACCTCGGCGACTATATCTACGAGTATCCGCACGGCTATTACCCGTCGGGGGACCAGGCCGTGACGAGCCGCCTTCCGCTGCCGGCGACCGAAATCGTCCACCTCGCCGACTATCGCCTGCGCTACGCCAGCTATCGCGCCGATCCCGATCTGCAGGCGCTGCACGCGGCCAAGCCGATGCTGATCCAGTGGGACGACCATGAGTCGGCGAACGACAGCTGGGAAGGCGGCGCGCAGAATCACAATTCCGACAAGGAAGGCGACTGGAACGCGCGCCGCGCCGCCGCGATGCAGGCATGGCGCGAATGGATGCCGGTCTCCGACGAGCCGTGGAAGGCCTATGAGATCGGTACCCTCGCCACGCTGTTCCGGACCGAGACCCGGCTGCTCGGGCGGACCAGACCCTATAGCGCCGCGCCCTTCCTGATGGCGGACGATCCGCTCGCGGCGCTGAAGGCGTTCCGCGACGGCGCGTGGCAGGACCCGGCGATGACGATGATGGGCTGGGAGCAGGAGGCGTGGATCGCCGCCGAGCTCAAGCGATCGGTCCGCGCCGGCACGCGCTGGCAGGTGGCCGGGTTCGGCACGATCATGGGCCGGCAGGTCGCGCCGAAGCAGGCGATGGACTGGCTCAAGCCTGACGCGCCCGAAATCGCCAAACGCTATGTGAAGGCGGGCGTCACCCTCGCTGCGCTCGGCCTGCCGACCAACCTCGACAATTGGGGCGGCTATCCCGCCGCCCGCGCACGCTTCCTCAAGTCCGCGCAGGCAGCCAACGCCAACCTCGTCGTGCTCTCCGGCGACAGCCACAACGCCTGGGCCTATGACCTGGCGCAGGATGGCAGGCCCGCAGGCGTCGAGTTCGCCGGCCATGCGGTGACCTCGCCCGGCTATGAAAGCTCCACCGCGGCGGACCCCAAGGCGATCGCCCGCGCGCTGGTCGAGACCAATGCCGAGCTCAAATGGTGCGACACCTCGCGCCGCGGCTATATGGCGCTGACGCTGACGCCCGATCAGGTGCGCAACGACTGGCTGTTCGCCGACACGATCCGCCAGCGCACGCCCGCGGCGAGTATCGGTCACAGCGCGACGGTGCGCCGCGGCCGCAACGTGATGGCCTAGCCCTCCAGGCTCTTGCTCACCTGCTCGGTCATGTCCTTGGACAGGCCGGGGACGGCGAGGATGCGTTCGAGCTCCGCGCGCATCCGCGCCGCACGCGCCTCGTCGAAGCGCTTCCACCGGCCGAGCGGAGGGACCAGCTTCGCCGCGGTCTGCGGGTTCAACTTGTCGAGCGCGATCAGCTGATCGGCGACGAAGCGGTAGCCGCGCCCCTCGCCCGAATGGAAGGCGCGCTGGTTGATCGCAAAGGCCCCGACCAGCGCGCGGGCGCGATTGGGGTTGGCCAGCGTGAAATCGCGATGCTTCGCCAGTTCCTCGACCGCTTCGGCCGTGTCGGCGCGCGTCGCCAGCGCCTGGGTCTGGAACCATTTGTCCAGCACCAGCGCATTGTCCGAATAGCGGTGGTAGAAAATGTCGAGCGCCGCTTCGCGCTTGTCGGAAAGCCCGTTGACCAACGTCATCAGCGCACCCTGCCGGTCGGTCATGTTGTCAGCGCCCTCGAACTGGCTGAAGGCGAGATCGGGGCCGTCGGCCGCGCCGCTGGCGTTGATATAGCCGAGCGATACGGTGCGCAGCCGCCGCGCGCCCTTGCCCGCCGGGCTGTATTCGAAGCGGTTGGCCTTCACCGCGTCGTGCGCGTCGCGCCATTGCTGCTCGAGCGCCTTGCCGAGATCGCGGCGCAGCGCCTCACGCTTCTGGAAGATCAGCTCCGGATCGACCACGGCCAGCTGGTCGCCGATGAAGCTGTCCGAAGGGAGCAGCACCGCTTCGGCGACGAACGCCCGGTCGAGCGCCGGATCGCCGAGCGTGTTGGCCACCGCCTCGATCACCGGGGCATGATCGGCGCGGCCCTGCGTCACCGCGGCGACGAGCGTGTCGAGCATCAGCTGCTGCATCGCCTCGTACCGCGCGAAGGGATCGTCGTCATGCGCCGAGAGGAAGGCGAGATCGGCGGCGCTGCGGTTGGTATCGACGATCACCGGCGCCGAGAAACCGCGGTTGATCGACAGCACCGGACGCTCGGTCACGCCGTCGAACGCGATCTCCGCCTCGGCATCCGACAGCAGGACAAGCTGCTCGGGCGCCACCGGTTTCGCGCTCTCGCCGCCGAACAGCCGCAGCTTGAGCGGAAGCACCATCGGCGCCTTGCCGGGCTGGCCGGGCGTCGGCGGAACGGTCTGGCGGATCGTCACGCGCGCGCGGCCGTCCTCATGCTCCAGCGTCGCCGTGACCCGCGGCGTCCCGGCCTGCGAATACCAGAGCCGGAACTGAGCGAGGTCGATCCCGCTCGCTTCCTCCATGCATGCGACAAAGTCCTCGCACGTCGCGGCAGTGCCGTCGAAACGCTGGAAGTAGAGGTCGGTCGCCGCGCGGAACTTCTGCGGGCCCAGGATCGTGGCCATCATGCGGATGACCTCGGCGCCCTTGTTGTAGATGGTCGCGGTGTAGAAGTTGCTGATCTCGAGATATTCGTCGGGGCGTACCGGGTGCGCGAGCGGCCCGGCATCCTCGGGAAACTGCGCCGCGCGCAGGCCGCGGACATCCTCGATCCGCTTGACCGCCGCCGAACCCTGATCGGCGGAGAAGCTCTGGTCGCGGAAGACGGTGAAGCCTTCCTTGAGCGAGAGCTGGAACCAGTCACGGCAGGTGACGCGGTTGCCCGACCAGTTATGGAAATATTCGTGCGCGACCACCGCGGCGACCGCGTCATAGTCGTAGTCGGTGGCGGTATCGGGATCGGCGAGAATGTAGCGGCTGTTGAAGATGTTCAGCCCCTTATTCTCCATCGCGCCGAAGTTGAAATCGTCCACCGCGACGATGTTGAACACGTCGAGATCATATTCGCGCCCATAGACCTTCTCGTCCCAGGCCATGCTGAGCTTGAGCGCGTGGAGCGCATGATCGGTCTTGGGCAGATCCTTCTCGCGCACCCAGATGCCGAGCTGCACCTCGCGCCCCGACAGGGTGGTGAAGGTCCCGCGATTGGCGGCAAGGTCGCCCGCGACCATCGCGAAGAGGTAGCAGGGCTTGGGGAAGGGGTCGTGCCATTCGGCCCAGTGCTTGCCGTCGGGCGCCTCACCCGAAGCCACCGGATCGCCGTTGGCGAGCAGCACCGGAAAGCGCGTCCTGTCCGCGGTCATCTTCACCCGGTACTTACTCAGCACGTCCGGCCGGTCGGGGAAGAAGGTGATGCGGCGGAAACCCTCGGCCTCGCACTGAGTGCACAGGTTCCCGCCCGAAGCATAGAGGCCCATCAGCTGGGTATTTCGCTCGGGCGCGATCTCAACCTGAGTCTCGACGACATGCACGTCGCCGGGCAGCGCGATCACCAGCGCGGGGCCGTCCATCTCATAGGCCGCCTCCGCGCCGTCGACCTTCACCGAAAGCGGTGTCAGCCCGTCGCCGTCGAGGCGAAGCACGCGATCATGCGCGCCATTGCGCTCGACCGTCAGCACGGCGGTCACCCGCGTCGCCGCCGGATCGAGATCCAAGTCGAGCGCGATTTCCGGCACCAGCCAGTCGGGCGCGCGATAGTCCTCGCGGCGGGTGACATGGGGCGTGGCGGCGAGAGCATCGATCATGGGACAAGCCTATAAGCGGAGCCGCCCGGGCGGCACCACGAAATTTCGTTGCGGTGTATAGCTGTAGTGCTACGCCTCAGCACATCCTTTGTTCAATCGGAAGACCTCATTGATGCTGCGTCCGACGCTTACGCTTGCTCTCGTCAGCCTTGCTCTCCCACTCGCCGCGCAGGAGGCTGCACCTCAGGCCGCGCCCGAAGCGGCCAAGACACCGACCGCGGCGGAGACCAACGCCTTCGTCAACGCCGCGCTTCCGGCCGATCAGGCGGCGATGAAGGCGCATGTCATGTTCCTCGCGTCCGACGCAATGAAGGGCCGCGAGTCGGGCACCAACGAGTATGAGATCGCCGCGCAGTACGTCGCCGCGCAATTCTATGCCGCCGGCCTCAAGCCGGCAGGCGTGGATGGCTCCTATCTCCAGCCGGTGCCGCTGCTCAGCTTCCGCGCGGCCGACAAGGGCACGCTGACCGTCACCCGCAGCGGTGCGGCACCGGTCAGCCTCGTCTTTGGCGAGGACTATATCCCGGGCGGCAATCCGGAGCGGGAAAGCACGTTGATCGACGCGGGCGTGGTGTTCGCGGGCTATGGCATCGTCGCGCCGCAGTACAAGCGCGACGACTATAAGGGCGTGGACGTGAAGGGGAAGGTCGTCGCGATCTTCTCGGGCGCGCCGGGCGGCTTCGACGGCGAAGAGCGCGCGCATTTCGGCAGCAACGCCAACAAGGCGGCGATCGCCGCGAGCAAGGGCGCGGCCGCTGTGATCGTGCTCGAAAGCCCGAGTTCGGCCAAGGTCCGCCCCTTCTCGCGCATGACCGAAGTGTGGGACGAGTGGCGGATGACCTGGGCCGATGCGCAGGGCAATGGCCATCTGCCGGCCAAGGGCACGCCGACCATCGCGTCGGTCAGCCTCAAGGGCGCTGGCAAGCTGTTCGGCAAGGACAAGGGCTGGGCCGCGGCGGTGAAGGCCGCCGAAGGGGGCAAACCGACGATCGCACCCTTCGCGAGCAGCGCGACGCTCGCCGCCGCGCTCAAGACCGAGCGCAAGACGGTGACCAGCAGCAACGTGGCGGGCATCATCCCGGGCAGCGACCCCAAGCTCAAGGACGAGGTCGTCGTCCTCTCCGCGCATCTCGACCATGTCGGCGTGGGCAAGGCCGACACGAAGGGCGACACGATCCACAACGGCGCGATGGACAATGCCATGGGCATCGCCTCGCTGATCGAGGAGGCGAAGCGCTTCCAGGCATCGGGCAAGCCGCCGCGCCGCTCGATCATGTTCCTCGCCGTCACCGCCGAAGAGAAGGGGCTGATCGGCGCGGACTATTTCGCGCACAACCCCACCGTGCCCAAGGCCAATCTCGTCGCCAACGTCAATCTCGACATGCCGGTGATCACCTACAAGTTCGAGGACATGATCGCGTTCGGCGCGGCGCGCTCGACGCTCGGCCCGATCGTCGCGCGCGCGACCGCAGCGGTGGGCGTGGGCGTCGGCAAGGACCCGATGCCCGAACAGGGCTTCTTCGTCCGTTCGGACCATTACCGCTTCGTCCAGCAGGGCATCCCCTCGGTCTTCCTGTGGCCGGGCATGGCTGGCGTGGGCGGCGAGGCGTTCAACCGTTTCCTCGCCACCCGCTATCACCGCCCGTCGGACGAGATCACCAACCCCGAGATCAAATGGGATCAGGGCGTGCGCTTCATCGAGGCGAACTACGCCATCGCGCGCGAGATCGCCGATGCCGACGCGCGCCCGGCGTGGAACAAGGGCGATTTCTTCGGCGTGCTGTACAATGGATATGGCGCGAAGTGAGGTGAGCTTCCCCCGGCGGGGCGGAAGCTAGATGCGCCTGCTCGTCTTCGGCCTTGGCTATACCGCGTCGGCAATCGCCGCGCGGCTGCCGGGTGCTCGGGTGGCAGCGACCGGAAGCGCCGGCAACCTCGCCTTCGGCGATGCGGATCGGGTGCGGTTCGAGGTCGCACAGGCGACGCACGTCCTCTCCTCGGTGCCGCCGGGCGAGGAGGATCCGGTGCTCGCCGGCTATGGCGATGCGCTTGCCGCAACTGGCGCATGGCTCGGCTATCTCTCCTCGACCGGAGTCTATGGCGATACCGCCGGGGCGTGGGTCGACGAGAGCGCGCCGACCGGCACCGGACGGCGCAGCGCGCGCGCGACCGCGGACACCGCCTGGCTCGCACTGGGCGCACGCGTGTTCCGACTGCCGGGCATCTACGGCCCCGGCCGCTCGCCGCTCGACCGTATCCGCAGCGGCGAGGCGCGGCGGATCGATGTGCCGGGGCAGGTGTTCAGCCGCGTCCATGTCGACGACATCGCCGGCGGAGTGATCGCCGGCTTCGATGCGCCGCCGGGCGCTTACAATCTCGCCGACGACGAACCCGCGCCGCAGAGCGACGTCATCGCGTTCGGCTGCCGGCTGCTGGGGTTGCCGGTGCCGCCGCTGGTGCCGCTGGAGGAAGCGAACCTCTCGCCCGCCGCACGCGCCTTCTATTCGGAGAACCGCCGCGTCGCGAACGGCAAGGCGAAGCGCGTGCTCGGCTGGCAGCCGCGCCACCGTGATTACCGGTTGGGCCTGCGCGCCCTCAGCGCAAGCACCAGCCCAGCGCCCGCGAGCAAGGCGCCCGCCGCCGCAAGCCACGACCAGCGATAGCCCTCGAACAGGGTCGAGAGCAGCATCGCCAGCACCGGGATGATCACGCTCGAATAGGCGGCCTTGGCCGGGCCGATCTTGCGCAGCACGCTGAAATAGAGCGGGAACGACACTGCCGAGCCGAGGATCCCGAGATAGAGCACCCCCGCGACATAGGTGAACCGGGTGTCGAACACCGGCGGGCCCGCGGTGATCCAGGCGAAGGCCGCGTCCATCGACGCGCCGAGCAGCATCGACCAGCCCAGCATCGTCGCCATCGGATAGCGTTTCGCGGTCTCGGTCGCCTGCATGATGTTGGCGGTGGAGGCGGAGAGCACGCCCAGGCAGGTGAGACCGATCCCCAGCCAGATCTCGCCGCTTCCCATCGGGTCGCGGCGCAGCTCGTGCAGGAACAGCAGCCCGACGCCCGCCATCGCGATCAGCGATCCGATGATCAGCTGCCGCCCCATCTGCTGGCCGAGAAAGACGCGCGCGAAGATCGCGTTGGGGACCAGCAGCAGCGCGAACACCACCGCGACCAGGCCCGAGGTGACATGCCCCTCCGCGCGATAGACGAAGTTGAAATTGAGCGCGAACTGGAAGGCGCCCATCAGCGCCGCGAACAGCAGGCCCCGCGCATCGAGCCGGAGCGGCTGTCGCGTGAACGCCGCCCAGCCGAGCATGATCACGCCCGCGATCAGGAAACGGTAGGTGACCGACCAGGTCGGCGGCACCACGCCGAGCTGGCCGGTGATGACGATCCAGGTCGACCCCCAGATCAGCGTCACCGCCGCGAACGGCAGCAGGACGGAAAGCCGTGTGGAATTGGGCGCGGGCGCGGTGCTCACAGACGCGCGATCGCGTCGGCCAGCGGGCGGACCGCCGCCGCATCCTGATCCCAGGAGACGACGACCCGGATTTCGCCCGGCGCCCAGTCGTAGAAGCCGAAGCCCTGCGCGCGAAGCGAAGCGGCTTCTTCCGCAGTCGCCTTGAGAAACAGGGCATTCGACTGGACCGGATGCAGCAGGCGCGGACCCGCGGCCTGCGCGAGCAGCGCAGCGCCGGCATTGGCGGCACGCGCATTGCGCAGCCACAGCTCGCCGTCGAGCATCGCGTGCAGCTGCGCGGCGAGGAACCGGCCCTTGGATTGAAGGTGCCCCGCACGCTTGCGGCGCACGCGCGCGGCCTGGGCAAGATCGGGACGGAAGAACACCAGCGCCTCCGCGCCCATCCCGCCATTCTTGATGAAGCCGAAGCTCAGCGCGTCGACCCCGGCGCGCCAGCTGAGGTCGGCCGGCGTGCAGCCGAGATGCACCAGCGCATTGGCGAAGCGCGCGCCGTCGACATGGAAGCCAAGGCCGCGCTCCTTCGCCAGCGCCCCGATCGCGGCGGTCTCTTGCGGCGTATAGGCGAGCCCATATTCGGTGGCGTTGGTGATCGAGATCGCGTGCGGCTGGGTCCAGTGGACGCCCGGCTTGATCCGGTCGATCACCGCGCGGATCGCGTCCGGGGTCAGCTTCGCGCCCGCCCCTTCGGCGAGCAGCAGCTTGGCGCCATGGGTGAAGAATTCGGGCGCGCCGGCCTCGTCGGCCTGGATATGCGCCTCGCGATGGCAGACCACGCCGCCATAGGGCGGGCACAGCGAGGCGAGCGCCAGGCAGTTGGCGGCGGTGCCGGTGGGCAGCCACAGCACCGCGGCATCGGTTTCGAAGAGTTCGGAAAAGCGCGCATCGAGCGATTGGCTGAGCGCGTCGCCATCATAGGCGGTGTCCTGCACATTCGCGGCCGTCAGTGCCGCGAGCACCTCGGGACAGGCGGGGGCGGCGTTGTCGGAGAAGAAGCGCATGGCGGCCCCATGCGCCCTGCGATTCGCGCCGTCAATCGGACGCCTGCCGCGCGGGATGAATCACCCGTCCCGGCGCTGGGCGGTACTGTTTCGCTGGATCTTGCCGTCTGGCGATCCTCGACCTTGAGGGAGGATCGGTTCCGGCCTGTGCGGGGAGGCGGCAATCTCCCGCCCGGTCATCCCGGCCCGCCCATTTCCGGAGAAGGGGCCGGGCCGGCGAGGCTCAGGCGATGATGCCCGAGCCCGGCACGGCGGTGGTGGTGAGGATGGTCACGGTCGTGAGACCGAAGGAAACGAGGGTGATGAGGATGCTGCGTGCCATGATCTTGCTCCTGCTGGCTGGTCCGGTCAGGCGACCGGACCCATGCTGAGGGTGTTGGCGATGAGGACCGCGGTGAAGGCGGCAGCGCCGACCAGCGAGAAGGCGTAGCGGCTGAGCGAGTCGAAACGGAGTGCCATGATCTTGTTCCCTGTTGTGTTCCGCCAGACCGTCCGGCGGGATGCACAGAGATTTGCAGGGTCCGTGCCAACTCATATAAGTGATTGAATTATATGAAGTAGAAATTTTGTTGCCGAGATTGTTAGTATTCCACGCCAATATATTTGGCGAATTTCACCAACAATTTGCGGCAGAAAACCGAAGCCGATGCGTCAGCTGGCGTGGACGCAGTTCCGGCCGTCCTTCTTGGCGGCGTAGAGCAACCGGTCGGCGCGGCCGACGCTGGTGCCAAGCGACTCGCCATCGGCGACAAGGGTCAGGCCCGCCGAGAAGGTGATCTCTCCGAGCGGCGCATCGGTCTCCCGCAGACGATAGCGCTTGGCAGCGACGGTGGCACGGGCATTGTCCAGCGTCACGCGCGCACTCTCGAGCCCGGTGGCCGCGAACAGGATCGCGAATTCCTCGCCGCCATAGCGCGCGACCAGGTGCCCACCGCAGCTGGCTTTCAGCGTCTCGGCGATCGTCTTGAGCACGCGATCGCCCACGGCATGGCCGAACCGGTCGTTGACCCCCTTGAAATGATCGACGTCGCACAGGGCCACGCACATGCCCGCGCCCGCGGCCGCCAGTTCGGCATAGGCTTCCTCGAAGGCGCGGCGGTTGGGCAGTTCGGTCAGCGGATCGCGGCGCGCATTGTCGCGCGCCTCTTCCAGCTTGTCGCGCAGCTCGGTCGCCTCGCGCGTCGCGTTCTCGAGCCGGGATTCGGCATTGTGCACGCGCTCGAGCATCGTCGCGGTGACGCGCGACAGCTCGTCGAACAGCGCGCCTTCGGTCCCGCTGCCATAGCGGCGGATCGCATTCGCGCTGGCGGCAAGATCGCGGCCGAACCCCGCGGTCTCGTCGCGCATCGCCTGCACCATGTCCTGAAAGCCTTCGACCTGCATCTGGGTCTGCGCGACCAGCCCGTCTGCCTTGTCGCGAACGCTTCGCGCGCTCGCGGGCGAATCAACGCCCAGCGACTCGATATCCCGCTTGGTCAGCCGCACTCCGCCATCGGTCAGCGCCGCGACCGCCCGCGCGAGCGGGCCGTCCGAATCGTGGAGCAGATGCCAGGCGAATGCGAAATTCGCCGGATCGGGCTCCAGCCGCTGATCGGCCAGAAATGTGCCGATGCGCTCGAAAAGCTGCCAGGCCGGATCAGCGGCCGCAGCGGTTCGAGCGGCCCTCGCCACCGTCATAAAATCCTATCCCCACGCTCATCGGGGCGCCCTTCACCCGCGCCCGCAAACGCACTCTGATGACCTTGACCTAGGTCCTAACTGCTAAGATCCGGTGAAATCGTTACGCCTGTAATAAGCATATTATTTGGGACGCTTGGCCCGCCATTCCTTGACCGCCGCGAGCGTGTTGCGGATGTGCGGCGCGGGGCTCATCTCGCTATGGGCATAGATCACCTTGCCATCGGGGGTGATGACGAAGCTGGTGCGACTGGTCATTGCGGTCTTGGTGCCGTTGCGCTTCAGCGCGACGTCATAGCCATCGATGATCGCCGGGGTCGCCTGCGCCACCGCGAACTTGCTCGCGCAATCCTTGGTCGAGAAGTCCTTGAGCTTTTCGATCGGGTCGGCGGCCATGCCGATCACCGTCGCGCCCGCCGCCTTGAACTCGGGCGTCGCGGCGGCAAAGGCCTGCGCCTCGGCGCTGCACCCCGGAGTGAACGACATCGGGTAGAAATAGAGGACGACCGGCCCCTTCTTGAGCTGCTTCTTGAGGTTGAGCGTGAATTCCTTGCCGGCAAGCGCGCCCTGCGTGGTGAAATCGGGCGCGACTGCGCCGGGCGCGATCTGGGCGGCGGCAGGCAGCGAGGCCGTCACGGCAAGTGCGGCAAGGATCGTCGTGCGCATCATATCACTCCTCTTTGCAGCGCTTATGCGCCTCTCCTCCACCCGCGCCAAGCATGCGGTCCAAACTCTTAGCGCGTAAGCGAAATCCCGATCCGGCCGTGCGTATCGCGCCTGCGGAAATCGTCGAGTGCCTCGCCATGCCCGGTGAACCCCTGTCCGAACAGATAGAGGCCGAACCCGCCGCCGAGATCCGCGAGCGGATAGGAAGCGAACAGCTCGGCCGCGCCGCGCCCGGTCTCGAAATCGCCACGCACATTCAGGCTGAGCTTGAGGCTGTCGGGCTTGACCACGGTCAGGCCGAGCGAGGCATTGCCCCAATAGCGGTTGAGGTCCGGCGCGACGCCCTGTTTGCCGACATAGATCCAGGCCTGTGGAGTCACTTCCGCGCGCCAGTTGCCGCCCAGATCGAATGCCTTGGTGAAACGCGCGAAGATCCGGTTCGAATCGATCGAGGTCGCCGGCCCCTCGCCGTTCGAATCGTGCCGCCAGCCGATCCCGAAGGTCGCGGTCTCGTCGACCGCCTTCTCGTAGAAGATTTCGGGCGAATAGGTCGTATGCTCGAACGGGCCGGAGGGCAGGTCGAGCCGCCAGAACATCGTCTGGGTATAGGCGAATTTGAACCCGCTCAGCGCACTCTCGTTGCTGAACGGCTGGAAGGCGAAGCTGAACTGCAGCTTCGTCCCCGAATCGCCCGCGCCGAATGCGCCATAAATCGGCTCGTGCGGCGCAAAGCGGGCGAGGAAGCCCGACGCGGTTCCCGCAGAGCCCCGCACCTCGGTCTCGCCATCGGCATTGGCCGCGGCGGCAGAGGCCGCAGCACGCGCATCGGCGGGATAGGCGCTGCCGACACCGGGCGGAAGCTCGCCTGCGGTGGAGGGCGCCGGGCGGGCGGCATAGGCGACGGGGACGTAACGCGCCTTGGCGAAGCCGCCGGGCGCAATCGTCGCCGCGGGCGCGGGTAGCCGCTCGAGCGTCATCCGCGTGCCGTCGGCCGCGGTCACCTCGATCTGGCGCGGGCCTTCGGCGGGCACGGGCGCCGCGCCTTCGTTGAGCAGGATCACCTCGACCCCGCGCAGCGCCTCCCGCTCGGTCGCGGGCTGGGTGGGCACGGCACGGACCTGCGCCAGCGCGGGCGCGGCGGTCAAGGCGAGCGGAACGAGAAGCAGCGAGCGCATCGGCGCTCCGGATGCCAGCAAGCGATGACGATTGCGAGTCGATTGCTGCGGATCGCCTATCGGCTACCGCCCGGACGAGGCCTGGGATCGGCGGGCCACACTTGCGGGAGGGCGCTGGATGGACGCGGACGGCTGGAAGGGTATCGGCATGATCTGGGATCATGAGCGGCCCGGCGTGGCCGCCAGCCTCTAGGCGGCTAAAGGCGCGGCGCAATGTGCAAGTATCAAGGGCCGGCGCCGGCGCACCGGCCATTGATGGAGTTCAGGGCTTGACCACACGCTGCTCGATCACCTGGTCGAGCGTCCAGCGGATCGACGAGGCGTCCATGGGCGGGTTCTTCACCTTCTCCTCGATGATGCGCAGGCGGTATTCGATGCCCGGCTGCGGCTCGAAGCCGGTGATCCCGAAATAGTGGAGCTGCCAGGGGTCGCTTTCCTTCTCGCGCACCTGCAGGCAGGTCATCGGCGCGACACCCGTGCACGGCTTCGTCTCGGCCGAAACATAGATGAACTTGCGCGGCGCGTCGGCGGCGGGCTTGTGCGCGGCCTGATAGGTCAGCGTTTCGCCCCCGGCGGTGCGAAGGACGAGCTGGTCGCCCTTGATCGTGTAGCGGGTGACGGCGCCCAGCCGATCGACATAGGCGCGCTCGGTCGCCATCGCAGGCTCGGGGCAGGCCATCAGCGTGCTCGCGAAACCGCCCTTCTTGCCGCCGAAGCGGATCGTGCTGCCCTTGACCTTGAACGCGCCGCCGGTGCGGTTGCAGCCGGTGCTGCTCGAGAAGCGGCCGGTCCTGGCGTCGAAGTCGAGGCGCAGGGACTTGCCTTCGGGCAGGGTGCGGCCGCTCCACTCGACCAGGTCCCAATGCTGCGCCGCAAGCGCGGGCGCGCCCTTCGTCGAGGAAGGCGCCGCCTGGGCTCCATTGGCTGCAAGCATCGCTGCCATGGCGATCGAGACGGCGCCGGCATGGCGGGGGAAGTTCATTCTTGGCTCCTGTTTCAACTGAAGGGCGCATCTGGGCACCTTCCCCTGAATTAGGCCTGTCCCGCTTGTTGCCGGAGCGACAGGAAACGGCCTGCCCTCCGAATTTAATAATGAAACCAGCATCCTGTGCGGATTGCTGCGCCGCAAAAATGTGGGGCGCGGCCAATCGGCGCCGGGATTCCCGGGCGCTGGGACTGGTTCGATTGATCAGGTGGCGGAGACGGAGGGTTTTTTACCCATCAAATCAAGCAATTGAGATCGCTCGATCAATCCCGTCGGGGCAGAAATCTTCCCACATTCCTTACCACGCGCATCCGTAGAGGCATAAAAAATCCACCGGACAGGACGTGTTTGAACCGCTCTAATTCCAATGTCCAGTGGCATCCTGCTCGCCGGATTTCTGTCCGCATGCGGTCAGGCAATCTGCATTCAGGTGCGCCCCCTACGGCGGCATTTGGGCCGTGAGCCGCCAGGCGGCTTTTGGAGCAGGACCACACGAAAGCGGACGTCGGGAGTCACTTTGCATCACTTGCTTCGGCCAGCTTGGGTGTCGCAGGTCAGCCGCCGGCCCAAACCATGAAACATTCATTCGGCGAGATTGAGCGCGCTGGCGCTACACTATGCTTTGCCGATCACACGCTCAGACAAATGCATAAGTTCCATGCATTGCGCGCGGATGGAAGTAGCGAGTTGGCGCAAGCGCAGAGCCGCCGCGTCGTCGCCCTCGATCGGTCCGCCATGCTCGGCGAGCCACGCTTCGACGCGCTCCGCCATCTTCCCCGAAAGCGGCACCAATCCCCGCACAACCTTGCTGTAGTGACCCTGCGTCACGTCTAGCATGTCGGCGAGCGTGGTCTGGCTGATCCCACGCTGCCTGCGCGCCCGCTCCAATGCGCGGACGACGTCGGTTGTCGCCGCAACGGTCATTGATAGTAAAATTTGTGCATGATAGTATGCATATATGCAATTTGAGCTGCTGTCGTCAAACCAACGCGTCACCGCGATGATCGGGGATGAGGTGCGGTTCCTCGACCTGCCGCCGGCCGAGGCACGGGTCGGTTCGGGATGGCTAGAGTGGGGTGGTGCCGAAGAGATCGGCAGCCCCGCCTACTGGGCCTCGCAGGCGTGGATGTGGGGCGAGGAGCACCCGACGCACTACAAGCTAGGCCGCACGCTGCGCGAGGAGCTATTGGCGTGTCTGCTCGGCGGATACGGCATCCCGGCCGAGGTCGGGCTCGCCGCCTACGAGCGGCTCAGCGCCGCTGACCGTGCCGACCCGGTCCGATTGACCGATCCGGAACAGGCGATCGCGCTCCTCCTCGAACCCCTGAACCTCGACGGCAGGTCCGTCCGCTACCGATTCGCCAAGCAGAAAGGGCGTTACATCGCCGCCGCGCTCGAGGGCATCGCCCATGTCGACGAGTCCGGCGACGACCGATCGCTTCGGGACGCGCTAGTGCGACTGCCTGGCATCGGACCTAAAACGGCCTCGTGGATCGTGCGCAACTGGCGCGGCAGCGACCAGGTGTCGATCCTCGATGTCCACATCATCCGCGCGGCCCGCATGCTTCAGCTATTCGACGCCAAGTGGGAGGTCACCCGCCACTACCAGCAGATGGAGGAGGCATATCTCGGGTTCGCCCGCGCGATACGCGCCCGCGCCTCGATCCTCGACTCCGTGATGTGGATGACGATGCGGCGGCTGCCGCCCTCGCTCTTGAAGTCGTTCGTCGCCCCCGGCGCCGAGCATCGCTGTAGGCGTTCCCGCACTTCGCTGCCGGCGGTCCGCCCAACCGCGCATTGAACGGAATCGAGACACAACCAAACTGAACCAATTCCCTGCCGCGCCTTGGGCAGCAGCCTGGTTGACGGCGAAACGATTCCAAGCCTCTATGCAATTTAAAAGCATAGGAGGGGATCATGTCGGGCAACAACGCGCCATCACCATCGCCGACCCCGACGCCGTCATGCAACAAGGTTCGGACCGCGCCGCTCAACAGCCCTCAGCTCGGCGTCGCCGACAAGCTGAACGTGAACGACAGACTCTACGTCTACCTCGACAGGTCAAGCGGTCGCGCGATCCTGCAGGTCCGCGACAAGGCGGGTGCGGTCGCCGGCTCGCTCACCTTCCTCGGCCACCTCGCGCTCATCGAGTGCATTGACCAAGGCTACAGCTACGAGGCCGTCGTCACCGCCATATCGGGCGGCGCGATCCAGCTGCGGATCGAACCGGTGGAGACCCCATGACGACGGTTGTCGGCGGAGTATACGCCGAGCGCTGCATCGAACCGCTGTGGCACGAGGTGTACGGATCCGCCGGCCGCGCGGCGGCGGCGATGAGCGGTGCGGTCAAGGACGTTCGCCTTGTAACCTACAAGAGCGCGATCCTCGGCGATGGCCTCGCAAACCTACAAGCGGTATACGGCATGGCGATCGAAGGGCCGATGGTGCCATTCGGGGTCGAGTTCGCCTACTCCCACACGCTCGCCGTGCCCCGCATCACACCGCGCCCGGACGCGATAGAACAGCAGTGCGTGCTCGTGGTCGAGGATGACGTCGTGCTGCGGTTCGGGATGCTGGAGGGAAGCGCCCGGATCAAGGCGCGCCGCGCGGTCTACGATCCGCAATCGGCTTTCGATCCACGCCCGTTCGGCGAGAACGGATCGACGGCCGACGAGCTGGCGCTGATCCTCAACCGGCGCGAGGCAGCGTGCCTCACCGACGAGCACGATCCGCACCGCGCGGCCGCGGCACTGCTGGCACGGGGCGACGCCCAGGTAGTGATCGTGAAAATGGGCGGACGCGGCGCGCTCGTCGCCTCGAAGGATGGCACTACCATCGTGCCAGCCTACCGTAGCGCGAGCGTGTTCAAGCTTGGCTCTGGCGACGTCTTTTCGGCGTCCTTCACCCAGTTCTGGGCGGTCGAGGGCCGACAGGTCGCGGAAGCCGCGGACCTCGCGTCGCGCGCGACGTCGCGGTATTGCGAGACGATGTCGCTCCCCATCGCGGCGCCGGACGCGCTCGGCGACTTGGAGCCTGCGCCCGTCAGGTCCACACCGGCGCGCGTCTACATCGCTGCGCCCTTCTTCAATCTCGCGGAACTATGGCTCGTCGAGGAACTCCGCGACCAGCTGCTCGCGATGGACCTCGACGTCTTCTCGCCGTTCCACGACGTCGGGCCCGGCAGCGCGGAACTCGTGGCACCACAGGACCTTGAGGCGTTGGACAGCTGCGACGCCGTCCTCGCCGTACTTAACGGCACGGATCCGGGCACGATCTTCGAGATCGGCTACGCGACCGCGAAGGACATCCCGATCGTCGCGATTGCGCAGAACATGCGGCCCGAGGACATGAAGATGCCGATAGGGTCGGGGACGGTCGCAGTCACCGACGTTGTCTCCGCGATCTACCAAACAGCCTGGCAACTGAAGTGAGGGCGCTGTTGCTTTCGGGCGGTATGGACTCGGTCGCGATCGCCTACTGGTTGCGGCCGGATGTCGCAATTACGGTCGACTATGGCCAGCGCGCGGCGAAGGCGGAAGTGGTGGCATCCCGGTACGTCTGCAGCCTCTTCGGCATCGAGCACATCATCGTCGCTGCGGACTGCTCGTCGCTAGGATCGGGGGACATGGCTGGCTCCGCGCCGCTGGCGGACGCGCCGGTGTCCGAGTGGTGGCCGTTCCGCAATCAGCTCCTCGCGACACTCGCCGGCATGAAGGCGATGACGATCGGCGCCACCGAACTGCTGCTCGGGTCGGTCGCGTCGGACGGGACGCACGTCGACGGGACCCGCCCGTTCTACGACGCTCTCGACGCTGTGATGTCGATGCAGGAGGGACGGCTCAAGGTTCTTGCGCCCGCCCTCGACATGACAACCGCCGAACTGGTCCGGACGTCGGGCATCGACCGCGAGACGCTGGCTTGGGCGCACAGCTGCCACACTTCCAACCTGGCCTGTGGCGACTGCCGCGGCTGCTACAAGCACCAGCAGGTCACTGGCGAGCTATATGGCGATCCCTACTGACGTCGAACCTCGGCCGCGGACGTCGGGTGTCCGGCTGGTGCCAACGATGGACCTGACCAACCTTGTGCCGCTATCCGGCGCCATCGCCAATCCGGCCGTCGGATTCATCCAAGTGCTGTCGCGCCGCCGATCGCTCGTCGGCGGCCCGGCGCCGGACGACCGGATCGGATCGCTCCTATGGCACGCGACGTCGCTCCGGGAGCGAGGCTTCGATGGCAGGTTCGGCCAATGGGAGAGTAGGACCGCCCCGTCAGCGGGCGGGTTGCATCCGATACGGCTAATGGTGCTGCCCATGGAGCCTGGCACCGCTAGCGGCATTTATGACGACGCCCGTTACGCGCTAGGAACATGCGGAACGGAAGCCGCGACCGCGCTCGCGCTGAATAGATCGAGCGTTGGGGAACTCACCCGTGCCGAGGCCGGGACGACGATCCAGCTGTTTGCCGACCCGACGCGGATCGCCGCCTGCTACGAGAACCACGCATCGCTCCTGTGGCGGGACGCCGGTGCACTAATCGCCATCCTGTGCCTGGCCGCCGAGGCGCTCGACCTCACCTCGGTCCCACTTGGAAGGCACGGCACTGACATCGTGCGCGCGTTCGGCCTGGATGCGCCGTTCGTGGGTCTTGGGGCCGTTCACGTCGGATCGTCGCGCCAAGTGTCGGACGCATGACGACGGGCGCGGAAGACCCTATCGCCTAGATATGGTCGAACACCGAACCCATGCGAGGGCTGAACAGCCTTTCATAGGTGCGGAGTAGAAACCCGTCGGTCATCCCCGCGATATGGTCGCAGATCACGCGCGCTTTGTCGTCCGCGGCTTCGTAGCGCACACGTGTGCTCTCGGGTAGCAACGACTTTGGATCGGTGGCCAGCGCCTCAAAGACAGCGACGACCATGTTCTGACCCTTGAACTCCAGGTGCTGGACGGACGCGCTCTTGATGACCTTATTCATCACGGCGCCTTTCAGCGCTTTCAGGAATATTCGCTGCGGCGCTGGTAGTGCCGCGCGAAACCGCATTAATGGGGTTTCGAACTGGTCCACGGTCTCAATCTGCACGGATGTGATGAGGTGACCGACCATGCGGCTGATTGTCCGCTTCCTTGTCTTCTGGCTGCCTGCGAGCGCGGCGACAAATCCTGCGTGAATGTCGTTCCCGAAATCGTCGGGCGCCCGCTCCTTCAGATACTCGAGGAAGCTGTCACACTCCACCTCCGGTATCATCGAAATGATATCGTCGGCGTTCATGAGCCCCATCGCAAGGGCATCCTCAAGATCGTGGACACCGAAGGCGATATCGTCCGCTAGGTCCATGATGCTGCAGTCGAAGGTTTTGTGTTGTGTCTTGCCGTGATCGCCATCGACCGGCTTCCATGACGTGAACCGGTCCCGATCCGCTTGCGGTACCGGCTCGAGCAGCCACTCGACCACGTCCTTCTCGGTGTCGAGGTAGCATTTAGGCGGCCGGCAGGCCTTGCGATCAATCAGGCTTACAACCGACGTGTCGTCGATCAGTCGCGGCGCCAACGCTTCGCCGCCGCTACGCACGGTGCTCATCGGGGCGGGATATTTGAGAATGCCCAGCAGCGTGCGGCGCGACAGGTTGGAGCCGTTGCTATCCGAAAAGCTCTCGAGCCGGCTGAGGATGCGCAAAGTCTGGCCGTTGCCTTCGAACCCGCCACGGTCGCGCATGCCATAGTGCAGCGCGACTTCCCCGCCATGACCGAACGGTGGGTGCCCGAGATCGTGCGTCGCGCCTATCGCCTGGATCATGGTGAGATCGGGAATCCAAGGCGCGGCATGATGCTCGGCGAAATCCTTGTTGAGCTGGCGGGCGATACCTCCGGCTACCTGTGCCACCTCAATCGAGTGGGTGAGCCGGTTGCGGTAGAAATCGCTATCGCCAAGGTTCAGTATTTGGGTCTTACCCTGTAACCGGCGGAACGAGGCGGAGTGGACGATCCGGGCATAGTCGATCGCCGCCGCGTCCCGCGCGTCAGCCCGACCGGGCTGCCAGCCTTCCCGACGTTCGCTCCATGCCTCGGCATTAGCGTCAGTAGTCATCCGCTTGCACCATCCCCGTAACCAGCCGACAGATCCGCCTGGCCCTTTGGATCGATGAGCACATGGCGCTGGCGAGCACAAGCCACGGCGCAGATGGCTGCTTCTGAGATCAGCGCTGCTGAAATGGAAGACCGGGTCTGTGGGCGTATTGCTATCATCCGGCAAACCTAACTGGCTTAGCCTAGCATGGCAGGATCTGTTAGGGTCAGCAGCGTCAGGATTTCTCCGCCATGCGCCTTAACCGACTGCTCGGTAAGGCGAAACCGCGCTGCATCCCTCCGATCAAACCAGCTATCAGCACCTATGATCTGTGGACGAGAGCGCTCCGTATTATTGAAAAGCACTGTGAACGCCGAGGATGACGCATCAAGATCTTCACGCGGAAACCAATGGTCGGGAACATTAGGGCTGCGCTTGAACCAACGTCGCCCGCCCTTCCCGTGGCAGACCAGCATGACCGGCCATCCCGCCAAATCGAGGCATCGTAGCGCGGTCGCCAGCCGGCTTGTCGCATAGTCGCTGGCGAGCGCATCAATCGCCTCGAAGCTGGGGCGATGGTGCGCGACGAGCGAGGGCAGGAAGAGATAGCGGGGCATAAGCAGATCGGCCGCAAAGCGGTCGGCCTGGCGTTCAAGCTGGCTGGCTGAGCCGGGATTGCCGATCTCGCTCGACCGGCACACTGAGGATCGACCGCGATGGTGGATCCAATGCCCGAGCTCGTGCCCGATCGAGAATCGCCGACGGCGTGGATCGCCGCCTTGCTGAACGGTGATAATAGCGCGGTCATTATAACCAATGATGCGCGCCTCGCAGCTTTCGAGAACGGCGTCGCGTACCTTGACGCCGACTGACCATGCCACCGCCTCCAGGTCGATGTCGGCGGGACGAGTGACACCCAGCGAACGCAGCAAGGCTTCCGCTGGGCTGTCAACCGTCATTTGGGGTTGCCCTCATCGTCGATCGCACCGAGCTCGCGCAAATCGTCGAGGATCGAATCCATTTCTTTCTCGCTTACACCCTCGCCCTTGCGCGCAGCCATGGTCAGGCGGCTCTTGAGCTTGGGATCGTCATTGGCGAAGCGCGCCAGCACTGCGTCGCGACGGTCCGCACGCAGCGGCTGACGCACCACCCGCGCTTTGCGGTCGCGACTAACAGCCGTTCTCGCGGCGGCAAGTCGCGCCTGGCCGGCACGCGCAACGCCACCGGCGATCGCGCTCCGCGCGGCTGCCGCCTCGGCATCGACATCCAAACCATCGGTGGCCAGCTCAACGAGCAGCTCGGCATCGCTGAGATTCATCAGATCGTCGGCCAGTTCATCGAGTACTCGGCGGAGCGCAGGATCGGGCTTGTCGCCGCTCACGCAGTCCACCCGGCTGGATACCTCCCATTGATCGCCCGGCGCATGCGGCGTCGAATGGTGGCATAGGCCTTATCGTCCAGGTCGTTCATGGTCATGATTTCCTCCTTCGAGTAGAATTCCAGGTCGCACATCAGCATCAGCAGCGCCTGCTCGTCGTCCGCGAACAACGCCTCGAGAGCAGCGATACGCTCCGACGTGTCCTCTGCGGCCAACAGGCGCGTTTCGGCGTCGGGATCAGGATCAACGGGAACGACAAGCAGCCGTCCGTCGGTGCCGGTGGCATCGAGCGAGACCGTCGCGTTGACGCGACCTGCGGAACCACGTGCCGCCGAGGCTATGCTGCGCATCGCTCCGATCAAGAACGGCACCAACGCCATCGTCCGCGGGCAGGTCCGCGCGCCGGACAGTGTCGCAGCAACGGCCTCGCCGATCAGATCGTCGGCCCCGCACGCGAGACCAAGGGCATAGATACCGCCGGCGCGGCGCAAACGGGCGAGATCGATGGCGGCGAGACCGTCAAGTGCCGCCCGGATTTCGTCAGGGTCCAATGCGTCGCGGTTCACGTCACTCCCAAGAGCTGCCTCGAAACGTAGGCTGACTCTGTGCGCCGCCTCGGACAAGCAGATAAAATATTTTTCAGATGTCCGCGAACGTCGCCGCGCTCGGCCTACTCCCTTGAACGCCGATCATGGGGTTCTGGAGCGGTGTCGCAAGCCGGCTTACCCGACAGCGCGAGGAAGGAGGAGGACGAACATGGGCAAGAACCAGCATGTGGTGCCGCATGAAGGCGGCTGGGCGGTTCGCGGAGCGGGCAACGAGCGCGCGACGTCGGTGCACAAGACGCAGGCTGCTGCGATCGAGGCGGCACGCGGCATCGCGCAGAACCAGCACAGTGAGCTGCTGATCCATGGCTGCAACAGCCAGATCCGCGAGCGCGACAGCTTTGGCGGCGATCCCTTCCCGCCGCGTGGCTGAACCACCCCGAGGCCGCGTACCAGCGCGGCCCCAACCGTAAGGAGTGCATCATGGCAAAAGGCAGAAGTGGCGGCTCGTTCCGCAGTGCGATCAGCGGACGCTTCGTGACGGCGAAGCACGGCAAGGCGTCGCCGCGCACGACCGTGTTCGAGCGGTCGGGCGGCGGCAGCACGGGCGGCACCTACCGGAGCGCGATCAGCGGCCGGTTCGTGACAACCGCGCACGGCAAGCGCAGCCCTAACACCACGATCAAGGACAGCTGAAGGGAGGCGGTCGGCAACGGCCGCCTTTCTGTCACCCGCGAACCCTATATTCTTCACCGCCGGCAGCTTTTGGGAGCGCCGGGCACGGCCGCTAGCGGCGACTTTCAGGGCGCAATGCTGTCACGCGCGAGTGTGCATGACGTGATACTCGCTCACTAAGGTTGCCCTCACGCGCGCTCCCGCCGCGCTTCCAGAAACGCTCTTAGCGCATCGATCGGCACGAGGGTCATCGACCCCACCTTGATCACCTCGATGTCTCCAGCCGCGATCAGCTCATAGAGCTTGGAGCGGCCAATCCCGGTCATCCGGCAAGCTTCCTTGATGCGAACTGTTAGCGGCGTGTGCACAGGGTCAATCATCCGCCTTCTCCTTGGCAAGGGCCAGTCGCGCGACAATCCCTCCGCTCGCCATGCGCCGCTCGACCAGATCGATGAGTTGACCGTATCGCTCACGGCCTAGCCTGCCGGTCTCGGGGTCGAACGTCGGCTGATGCGCAACCAGTGTGAGTTGATGCTGCACGAACACGCCGACCAGTTCGGTCAGCGCATCGACCTTGCGTTCGACACGCTCGGCAATGCGGCTCTGCCGGTCGAGCCGCGGTCCGAACCGCTCGTCGAGCTCCTTGTGCCCGGCGCGCTCGATCCAGGCCGTCAGCGCATCGGTCAGGATCGCCGTCTTCGAGGTGCCGGGCTTGAACGCAAGCGCATCGAGCTTTTCCGAGAGCGCGTCGGGAAGGTAGAATTGATGCCGGGTCTTGGTGGTCCGCATCGCGAGCTCCCATAGGGGTAGACGCGCGATGATCGCACCGGAACGACGAGGGCTGAACTACGCTTGTGGGGCGCCAAAGTGCATCTCGACGCAAGGTGGGTCGCTTACATCCCGATCGAGGGTCCTCGGCTGCGCCCGATGGCCCAGTCGATCCCCCCTTCGCGTACGATGCCCGACACTTGCTTGCCGATCGCGCGCTCGAGCACTGGCCGCCACGGCACCAGCGTGAACTCACGCGATTTCTCGACCAGCGCGAACTTGCGGTCGCCGATATGCACCGAACGGGTGAGCTTGCCCTCGACCCGTTCCCCTCTCCCTGCCGGCGCATAGTGGAGCCCAAGTTCGCGGCTGAGCTGCCCAGCAACGCGAACCAGCTCGCGTTGCTGCAACCGGGTAATGGCATTGGGCGCCATGCGGAACCGGTCGCCTTCGACTTGCCCAAGCCCCTGCTCGACCAGCCATCGCTGACGCACCGCGAGCGCCGTGCGCACCTCGGCGCCGAACCCGCGCTGAAGCTGCATCGGATTGGCAGCGATTAGTTCGCGATCGAGCCAGGTCGCGCCGTCATGGTGCGGCAGTCGATCCAAGGGCTGCGTGGACAGCGTTTCGATGACCACAGGATTGTCACGAGCGATTGCGCGCTCATAGGCTTCGGCGCGGGCCACATGATCCGGTGCAATGACCCAGCTGCCATCGGGTTCTCGCTCGACGCCGCCGGTCGTCCTGCGGATCGCCTCGAGCCTGCGGACATGCTTTTGGGCGAATGCTTCGGTTGCCTGGCGATCATGGTCGAGGTGCGCATCGATGCTGTAGCGACCGCCATTGGCGGCACCCACCTCGGCAACGGTGCGGTCGACATCGCGTGTGCCAATGGTGCGCGGCTCGATGCGCACGATGGACCCATTAGGCATTGGTTCGAGGTTCGAGCCGATATCGACATAGCGGCTCACCCCGTCGATGCCATCCACAATGAGATAGTGACGGTCACGATATTCGTCTGACAGCCCGCGTGCGACCACCTTGCCGACGATCGCTTCGCCGCGGCCTTCGTCCGGCCGGTAGATCGCATAGTCGCTCGGCGAGCGCTCGGGCAGCCGCTCGCGCATCGCGCGGTTCATAGTGCGGATGATGTCGCCGCGCTCGCCCATGCGCCGCAGCGCCGGCTCAAGCTCGGGATCGAGCGTCCAGGTACCACGGCTTACCTCGCGCGCCAGCTGCAGCCGTTCGAGAGTCCGCAACCGCCCGACGCGCAGCGATTGTTCGACACCGTCGCGATGGACCGGGCGGACATGGCCCTGCTCATCGGCCGAGCGCAACAGGCGCCGGTCGATACCGGTGAACCGCTCCTGGCCAATCTCGGCCTCGCGGCTGATCCGGATCTCCGCGTCGGTTCGTGGTCCGAGATCGAGGTTGACCAGCGCTACCGCGCGCTCGCGCAGCCCCTCGGTCAGATAGTCGCGTGCGATTACGAGGTCCTTGCCGCGGAGATCGACGCCGCGAACGACAACATGGCTGTGCGGATGCCCGGTGTTGAAGTGATCGACCGCGACCCAGTCGAGCCGCGTGCCGAGGTCCTGCTCGGCGTCCGCCATCAGACGCCGGACAAGCGGCTTCAGGTCGTCATATTGCGCGCCATCTTCGGGCGCGACAATGAAGCGGAACTGGTGGCGATCGCCGCTACCGCGATCGAGGAACGCCTTGCCGTCGACACCCTGCGTATCGCGATCATAGAGCTGGCCGCCCTCCCCCTCTCGCGTCGTGCCGTCGCGCTGGAGATAGCGAAGGTGCGCGCGGGCAGCATCCAGGCCCTTGCCGCGCAGCTTCACGATGCGGGTCTTGACCACCACGCGCCGTGCGCGAAATCCCGCGTTGCGATCGCGGCTCGACAACACGCGACCGACCCCCGCGCCACGCCCCAGTCTCGCACCGCTGAATTTGTTGCCACCGCTACCGGCTGAACCAAGCTGGCGTCCCGCGCGATTAGCGGCAACGCGAAGTCGCGCGCCGAGCGGCTTGTCGCGGCCGATGCGTCCCAGCCAAAGCTCGAAATCATCGTCGCCGGCCATGGCGAGCGTCCTCAAATGACCGCTGGAATCTGTGATGAAGGACACGAAGAGCGTCCCTTCAAGGGCCTCCATATTGTCTTGCATGGGTATCGCAGGAATCTGCGGCTCACGGACAATCGCGAGATCAAATGGAGGCGTGGGCAAATTACTGCCTCCATCAGAAACGCTGTGCAGACCTCGCCTGCCGACGCTCGTGGAGGCAGGCCTTTAATCTTGCCTTCCCGAAAAGTGCCCCCGACCCCGATCGCAAGGACAAACCAAAGAGCAAGAAGAAGCCACTCCCCGGTAACTCGACATCCACGAAACATCCAATATGGATGCAATCGATATCAGCGCAGTTGCTGCTGCTGCGAACCCATGGAGGACACAATGTCGGACGAGAATTCCTTGAATGCGGTCGAGCTTGCGACCGAGCTCACCATCGCCTGGCTCGGTAATCAGAATAACCGCGTAGCGGCCGACGACGTGCCGGCATTTCTGCGCACGATGCATGCGACGATCAATGAATTGTCGAGCGGTTCGGCTGCTTCCGAGAGTGAGCAGCCTTCTTCAGAAACCCGCGAAGAATTCGTCCCCGCCGTGTCTGTCCGCAAGTCGCTTGGGTCGAAAGATCACATCATTTCGCTGATCGATGGCAAGCCTTACAAAGCACTGCGCCGTCATCTTTCGACGCATGGTCTGACCCCGGAAGATTATCGTGCGCGTTATAATCTGAAGCCCGATTACCCGATGGTCGCCGAGAGTTATTCGGCGCAGCGGCGCGAGATGGCGAAGAAGATCGGACTGGGCAAGAAAGCCCGCGGCGGCAGGAAAGCGAGCCCGAAATCGGCGTGATCGGGGATATGATCGGCCGCATTGCGGCCGGTCATTTGCCGCTCAAGCGGCAGTAGCGAGCGTCTCGATCCGCTCTTCGCAGATGGTGCGGACAAGGTCACGCAGCGCCGCAATCCGTTCGCCCAGCCAGTCCAGTTCCTCTGCGGTGATGCGGTAGTGACGCGAGTAACGCGCCTTCACATAGGCGGCGCGGAGCAGCTCATAGCAGCGTCGCTCGAACTTGGTTTCGGAGGTCCAGACCGCCTTCAAGCGCGGCTCGATCTCTTCGCTCATCGAGCGCAGCCGGTTCAGGTTATGGGTCTTGGGGCTGTAGAGAGTCCGCACCAGAAACAGGCAGTGATAGAAGCGCTCGGTCGCCTGATGGAAGTCGAACGCGGCATACTTAAACTGCCCATCGGCCATGCTATTTCGGGCGCGATCCATCGAATAAACGGCGCTCTCGAACCACTCCTCGAAATAGTCCCGCGTCTCGGCAAGCGCCTGTTCCGGCGAGAGCGGCCGCGGCTTCTCGAACGGGTGATCCGGCTCCTCGAACAGCGCGACCCCGTCGCGCAAGATGTCGATGAAGAAGTAGCGGCCAAGCCGCAGCTTCTCGTTCACGTCATCAAGGCTGTGATAGACGACGCTGACGGGGGTGCGCAGATGCTCGCCCGATGACAGTTCGGCGAGCAGCCGCTCCTCGGTCTTGAGCCAGAACTCGGGAACGTCGGTCAAATCCTCATGATCGACCACCACGAGCAGGTCATAGTCGGAGAAGTAGCGCCCCACCGGGTCCTCGACCCAGTCGCCGCGCGCATAGCTTCCGAACAGGATGATCTTGAGCAGCTTGCCGTTCTTGAAGCGCGGCGCGCGCCGCTCGGCGAGCGCCTCGGCGAACCCCTCGCGCAGCAGCGCGGCCACGAACTCGAGTTCGCGGCGCTTGCCTTCGGGAAGATGATCGAGCCGTCGCTTCATGGGATCAACCTCACCTCTAGAGCGCGGATTGCCAAGCGCAAATAGGTCCGGCGGCGTCCGGGACGCCGCCGGATCCAAGGTCATGCCGCCTCCCGCATCGGCTCGGGATTGATCTCCGGCTCGGCCGGTTCGGGTGCGAGCAGCGCCGCCACGGTGGCCGACCGGCGCACCGATCCGACGCCGCCACGCGTCGTGTATCCGCTCGCCGGAAACCGCATCCAGCGCGGCACCCAGCCCTCGACCTTGGCGCGGCCATTGGCACCGGTGAGACAGTCCTTGAGGATGGAGCGCAGCACCTTGCCGCTCTCCTTCGCGTTGGCTTCGGCGACCTGCTTGCCCGCGACTTCCTCGACCATCGCGGTCAACACCTCGCGGTCGCGGATCGCATCAAGCAGCGCATCATCGGCTTGCCAAACCTGGGCCATGTCCACCGACAGATGCTGCCCAAGTGCATCAACCATATTGCTGCGCGCATCGAGCGTCTCGCCCATGACGATGGCGAGCGCCGACAGCACTTGCGCATCGTCCAGCCTCAGCAGCCCGGCGAGCAGCGGAGTCACGCCGTCCGGATCACCACCGGTGACCGTTGGGGTCTCGGGATCGAAGCCGAGCAGCGCGATGATCGCACGGCGCTTCTCGTCGAACACCGCTTCGCTCGACGACACCTCGACGGTCTCGGTCATCGTATCGCTCGCCGCCCGTTGCGGTTCGACCCGCACACGCCATAGCGGCGATCCGGCGATCATATGCGCGACTGCCACGCGCAGCGCGATGTCGGGCGCGTCAGCAAGCTTAGCGCGCACAGCCGCGTGGCGATGCAGATCGATATAGTCCTGCAAGCTGCTCGTCACTTCGGGCCGAACCGGCTTCTTGATGGCCTCGCCCTTGACGAGCTTCCTGGCCTCCTGGGTCGAGATATAGCCCTCGTGGAAAGCGACGCCGCCGCGATGGTCGATGGCGACATAGACCTTGCCGCCCTGCTTCTTGGTGCGCCGCTCACGCTCCCATGAATGGAAGTGCGCGCCGCGCTCCATGACGACGACCTCGGCCCATCCGGCTTCCCGATAGGCCTCGGCACGCTCCTCGATCGCCGCTTCCTGCGCGGTCCAGAACGCGTCGACAGAGGCGAAATAGCGCTCCTCGCCGAACAGGTCGGCGACGATCTCACCGTTGAATGAGGCGAGATCGAACAACGCCACCTTCGTCGAGATCGACGCCCCGCCAAACAGCCACGCCTTGAGCTGATGCCCGACCGGCGCGCGGGCTTCCGCATCATCGACCAGTGCCAGCCAGCCGCGCTGCTGCGCTTTGGAGGCGAGGGTCAAGTGCCGCACGGTCACTGCGTCGATTGCCTCGCTGCTATAGAGGCTGCGGATGCGCGGCAACAGGTTACCGAGCGCAAGGGTGCGCTTCACCTGCACCTCGGTCAGGCCGAAGGTCAGCGCGATGTCCTCGGGGCTTCGGCCTTCGCGGATCAGCCGCGTGAACGTCTCCCACCGCGTCACCTCGTCGGGATCGAGCCGGGCGATGTTCTCGATCAGCGAGGCTTCGAGCGCTGCGGCATCATCGCCCGCTTCCATCACCGCGCACGGCAGTTCCTCGATCCCGCCGCCTTCGGCTGCGACCGCGAGCGCGGCATGGTAGCGCCGCTTGCCCGCGACGATCTCATAGGTGTCGGGCGAGCCGTTCTGCCGCACGATCAGCGGCACCAGCACCCCGCGCACCCGAACCGAGGGCAGGATGTTGGTGAGGTCAGGTGCCTTCTTCACCCCCCGCATGTTGACCGGCGAGACGCTTAATTTGGCGATGTCGATATGCTTGAGTTCCATTGTCCTTCTCCTTCAAGCCGCACCGGCCCCGGAAAAGGGGGGTGGGCGGCAAGGAGCGGACCGGAAGTCCCGCTTGAGCGGCGGGCCGCACCGAAGGCCGCAACGCAGTGGAGGACCCGCCGCAGGCGGGTTGCGGCGCGCCGCGGCGGGACTAGAGGGAAGCGTCCGCCCATCCCCCTTGGCCGCGGCCGGACCAGCCAACGCCAGCGCGCCAGCGCTGACCGCAGCTCTTCAGCGCGCAGCGCTGCCGGCGCCGTCAGGCGCCCATCAAAGTTGCACTCTTGAAGCCGGCCGTCCGGCGCGGCGGCGGGCGCGCGCGGGCCGTGCGCCAGCCGCCGCCGTGCCCTCCGACCGGATCGAGTGTGCCACGCGGCAAGCAAGGGCGCTGCGACCCCTGGCGGCTGCGCAGCAGTCCGCCAGAGCACGCTCAATCAAAACCGCGTTCCGCTTCGGCCGGCATAGGCCGACCGCCGCGTTAGCGATCGTGACCCGAATGGGCCGAGACCCGTCAGGGGCTCGGCGGAGCGCAAGCGGAATAGAGCGCGGTCGCGCCAAAGGCGCGGAACGCCCTCCTCATCCCGCCAGTCGCCAGTCGCCCGTCTCGACCTTCTCATAGCGGAGCTGAGGACCGGTGAGCGCCCCGAGGACCCTGCCCTCGCAGCCATTCCCCGGCACACCCCCGACTGCGGGATAGGATAGCTCGACCCCGGTATAGAGCCTGCCGTTATGCGCTACCGGCACAGCCAGCGCCAAGGTCTCAATCGCGCCGGACCTGAGCGTCACAGGCATCTCGCTATCGACCGACGCCCGCACCTCGCAAACGGCACTGGAACCGAGCCAGGTCAGGGCGACCTCGATCCCGTCCAGATCGAGCACCGCTGGCTGTCCGCCACGCATTTGCACCATTTTCGTGTCGGATCGGGCCGTGCCAAATGTGGCCACCTGAATGGCGAGGAACATATCCTTCCCATCGATGGTGAAGGTGCGCGCACGCCCCGCCGTACCTTGCGCGACGACGTTAAGGTCGCTCCCGGCCAGCTTCGCCTCGATATCGAGGCTGGCGTCCTGCACTACAGTGATGGTGATGGTCGCCGCCTTGAGCGCAGCATAAATGCGCGGCGCTCCGGACGGTCCGGCAAGTTTCGACATATCCCTGATCCGCACGACGCTGAGATCCGCGAAGCGCGCGGTGATCTTGGAACGGTAGCTCGGATCAAGGTCGAGCAGCTTCAGGAACCCCACGGTCAAGCTCGTCTGCAGGTTATTGTCGATCGTGACCTCCCGAAGCCCCGGCTCGGTCACGAGATTCTCAGGCGGCGCGCCCTCGCCATAGGGGCCATGGCCGGGGATCCACAACGCGCCGACCGGCACGCTCGCGCGCAGCTCGTGCAACGCGGCGAATTGTCCAAAGGCTTGCGAGAATCTCGGCACGAAGACCGGTCCCATCGCACAGCCGGCCAGCGCGAGGGCGCTGCAAAGCGCCAACAACCCCCGGTTCATTGCGCGCGCTCCTGTTCGAATGCCGCGATGTACGCGCGCACGCGGCTTTCCGTGCGCGGCCTCGGCTCGCGCCCATCACGCAGGTCGAACACGAAGCGGGGATCGCCCACCACATCGCGCCCGAACCGGGCCGGGGGGATGCGCCAGGTCCTGAGGTGTTTTTCGACAATCATGCGCAGCATCGCAGCCTCCGAATCGGTGTTCGGCATATGCTCTCAAGCCATTTCCTACTTGTCTAGGATTTTTCCTATGATAGTTTATCGCCATGAATGAGGTCGAGGCACGGGCCGCCCTGGAGCGGCTGATCGAACGCAGGGGCGAAAGCTACGCGAGCATCTCGCGCCTGCTCGGGCGCAATGCAGCCTATATCCAGCAGCATATTCGCAGAGGTTCGCCGCGGCGGCTCGAGGAAGCCGATCGCCGTAAGCTGGCGCGCTATTTCGGCGTCGACGACAGCGAACTCGGGGGTCCGGCTTCGCCCGTCTCCGACTTCCTGATGGTGCCCAAGCTCGCGGTACAGGCATCCGCGGGCCCCGGCACCTTTGTGGAGGGCGAGGCGCCGATCGCGCAGTTCGGTTTCGACCGGCGCTGGCTCTCGCGCATTACCAGCGGGCGGCTCGACCAACTCTCGATTATCCAGGTGTCGGGCGATTCCATGTCGCCGACGCTGGCCGATGGCGACGACATTCTGATCGACCGCGCCGACACCGCGCCGCGACTGCGCGATGGCATCTACGCCTTGCGGCGCGACGACACACTCATGGTCAAGCGCCTGTCGCTCAACCCATTCAGCAGCCTTCTCACCATCGCCAGCGACAATCCCGCCTATCCGACCTGGGCTGACTGTCCGCCCGACGGCGTCGATCTGATCGGCCGCGTGGTGTGGGCCGGCCGCAGGCTCGCCTGAAATCCTACAATCTCACGCCATCCTACGATTGTAGGATATTTGTAGGATTTCGTTTTCTACCCGTCATCCGTCGGTGAGTCGTGGAAGGCGCTCCTCCCCGCCTGCGGCTTGCCGACACGGGAAACAGAAATGGCGAAGTATAAGGAACTGCTCGCCGCGAGTCTCGCGGCGGTAACCACCGCCGCGACGGCCTCAGCCTTGGCGACGGAGACTGTCACTTACAGTTATGACGCGCGCGGCCGGCTGGTCGCGGTGAAGCATAGCGGGACGGCGAACAATAACGTCCAGGTGAACTACGCTTACGACAAGGCGGACAACCGCACCAACAAGACGGTGACCGGCGCGCCGTAACGGGCGCGTCCAAACCCAATCTTTTCAAATCGACGGAGAACTGAAGCATGCTGATTCAGCGGCAGGGCGACGCACGCCCGTATCGCAGGGCCAGGACGTGGCTCGTGGCGACGAGCATTCTTGCGAGTGGGATCGCCGCGCCGGCAATGGCGCAGGTGGCACGCGAGCACCGCAATATCGACGCGAACGGCGTCGACCTCACCCACGGCGATTTCCTCGCATCGGTGACCGAGGGGTCGATCGGCTCGGGCAATAACGAGCTTGCGCTCATCCGGGACGGCATCTGGGTCGGCGGCTCGGCCGATACCAACGGTCATCAATGGGACCGCATTTATTTCGAACAGATCGCAGGGCCAGGAGGCGTACTCAGCTGGACGGTCAGGACCGGCGCGAAGTTCGAGCGATTTACGTCGCAGGGCACGCTGCCGTCAGGCTCGTCCCTGTCCGGCGGAGGCGGCTCCTTTCAGTACCGGACCCGCGATGGAACGGTGATCACCTTCGGCAATCCGTCCGAGAGCTTCGACCCTAGATCGCCGTTCTGCAACGGCAGCGAAGAACAGACGAACTGCAGCCTCAAGCCGGTCTCGATCACCTCGCCAAACGGCAAGACGGTCGCGTTGTCGTGGGATAGCTGGTTCGCGTGTCAGCCCTTCAATCCCAACTGCCATATTGGGCTGCGGATCGGCAGTGTTTCGAATAGCGCGGGGTATTCAATCCGCTTCAGCTATGCGTCCGGCGGAACGGGCGGGACCTCGCCAGCACCCGACAGCTGGCACCGGCGGACCGGTGCGACCTTTCATAACGACAGTGTTTCCGGAAGCCCGGTGCAGGCCAGCACGAGCTATGCCTATCCATCAACTGGGGTAACCGAGGTAACGGATACCGGCGGACAGGTCTGGCGTCTTACTGGCAGCGGTGGCGGGATCGCCGCGATCCGACGGCCGGGCGCCACGTCGGACACCACGACGATTACCGGCACGTCCGCAGCGGTTACTTCGGTGACTCGCGACGGCGTGACGACGCACTACTCACGCTCAGTCTCGGGAACGACCGCGACGATGATCGTTACGAACGCGCTCAGCCAGCAGACGACCGTCGTGTCGGACCTGACGATCGGGCGTCCGACATCCGTGACCAACGCGTTGGGAAAAACGTCCGCCTTCTCCTATGACGCCAGCGGCCGCCTGACGCGCGTAACGGCACCTGAGGGCAATTATTCAGAGTTGACCCTGGACGGGCGCGGCAATGCGACTCAGACCAAGGGGGTCGCCAAGTCGGGCTCGGGCCTGTCGGATATCGTCACCAGCGCGACCTATGACGCGACCTGTGCGGACGTGACCTGCAACTTGCCGAACAGCGTGACCGACGCGCGCAGCAAGACGACCGACTTCACCTACGACATGACGCATGGCGGCGTGACGGCGGCAACGGCGCCGTCGCCCGACGGCACCGGCCCGCGGCCGGAAGTGCAATCGAGCTATACGCCGACCGGCGGCGAATATCTGCTGACGGGGACTTCGGCCTGCCAGACGGGGGCAAGCTGTGCGTCGACCGCGGACGAGGTGAAGACGACGATTGTCTATGGCGCCAACCGCAATGTCACGAGCGTGAGCCAGGGGGCGGGCGATGCAAGTCTGACCGCGACCACAGTTACGACCTACACTGCGATGGGCGATGTCGCGACGGTGGACGGGCCGCTTGCCGGCACCGGCGATACGCTTACCTATCGCTATGACGGCGCGCGCCGCCTCACCGGCATCATCTTGCCCGATCCGGACGGGAGCGGTTCGCTCAAGCGCCGCGCGGAGAAACGGGGTTATGACGCAGCGGGGCGGCTGAGCACCGTCGAGCTGGGCACGGTCACCGGCACTGACGACACGGCATGGGCAGCGTTCGGACCGGTACAGCAGCTCACCACCACCTATGATGCGAACAGCCGCCGGACGCGGGAGGTGCTCACCGCCAGCGGTGCGACGCATCAGGTGACCGAGTACAGCTACGACGCGCTTGGCCGTATCGAGTGCGTCGCGGTGCGGATGAACCCGTCGACCTGGTCGACGCCGACCGCGGCCTGCGCGCTGACGGCCGCCGGCTCGGCAGGGCCCGACCGGATCACCAAGTACAGCTACGACGCGGCGGGCAGGCAGACCAAGATGCAGACCGGCTATGGCGTGACCGGCATCGAGGCGGACGAGGTGACCACCACCTATACCGACAATGGCCGAGTTGCGACCGTCACCGATGCCAAGGGCAACAAGACGACGTACGAATATGACGGGCACGACCGGCTCAAGAAGACGCGCTACCCCGATCCGTCGAGCGCCGGCACCAGCTCTAGCAGCGACTATGAGGAGCTGACCTACGACGCTGGCTCCAACGTCACGAAACGGCGGCTGCGGGACGCGCAGGAGATCGGCTTCGGCTATGATAATCTGTCGCGGCTGACGCTCAAGGATCTGCCGGGGAGCAATCCCGATACGAGCTACGGCTACGACCTGCTGGGGCGGATGACCGGTATGTCGAAGACCGACGGGCATTCGTTGTCGTTCGGCTTCGATGCGCTGAGCCGCACCACCAGTGCGGGGGCTAATACGGGGTCGTTCACCTACCAGTACGACCTGGCGGGCCGGCGCACGCGGGTGACGCATCCGGGCGGGGTGTTCTATGCCGAGTACGACTATCTGGTGACCGGCGAGGTCTCGGCAATCCGCGAGAATGGCGCAACAGCGGGTGCCGGCGTGCTGGCAACGTTCGGCTATGATGACCTCGGCCGGCGGACCAGCCTGACGCGCGGCAACGGGACGGTGACGAGCTATGGCTATGACGCGGTTTCGCGGCTGGCTTCGCTCGGGCATGATTTCGCCGGCAGCCCGGCGGACGTGACGGCGACGTTCACCCACGATCCCGCCAGCGGGATCGCGAGCCGGACGCGCGACAACGATGCCTATGCCTTCCCCGGCTTCGCCAATGTCAACCGCAGCGATACGATTAACGGCCTCAACCAGGTGACGGCGACCGGTGGCAGCAGCGTGAGCCACGACGCACGCGGCAACATCACCTCGATCGGATCGGCCGCCTTTGGCTATAATGTCGAGAATTCGATGACCTATGGCGCGGGGATCAGCCATTTCTATCCCGATCCGTCCGGACGCCTGATCCGCGCGGTGGGGGCCGCTGACACTCGCTATGCGTGGGACGGGCTCGACCTGGCGATCGAGTATAATGCCAGCGGAACCGTGCTGCGACGCTATGTCCATGGCCCGGGCATGGACGAGCCGCTGGTGTGGTACGAAGGCAGCGGCACCAGCGACCGGCGCTGGCTGCATGCCGACGAGCGCGGGTCGATCGTCGCGGTGAGCGACGGCACGGGGACGTCGATCGCGACCAACAGCTATGACGAATATGGTGTGCCGGCGACCGGCAATGCCGGGTCGTTCGGCTATACCGGGCAGCTCTGGCTGCCGGAGCTGGGCGCCTATTACTACAAGGCGCGCATCTACAATCCGATGCTGGGGCGGTTCATGCAGACCGATCCGATCGGGTATGAGGATGGGTTGAATTTGTACGCCTATACCGGAGGGAATCCGATCAATAGGAATGACCCTAGCGGACTGCTTGCCGATGGATGCGCTTCAGTCACTGGGAGTCGTATTCCAGACTGTTCCGCTAGGGATGCGGCGCGTACTTATCTACTCCGCGAGGGCATCACAGATGGCGGGGCTATCAATGCTACGGCTAATTATATCAATGGCAGTGGATCGCTTATCGATGCGATTGCGGCGATCCATAAATGGCCTACGGCTGAGAGCAGTACCACCGATATCGCAAATTCAAGCACAGTTAAAATCATACTTGGTGGATTTGGGAAAGCATTACTCGGCCCCATTCACGCATTGTACGAGCTCATCAGCTCATCGCCTGCCCATGCCCCAACTCCAAAAAACCTACCCCCAGAATTTCCTAACAACGCAAGTGTCATCGGGCACATTTTCAGAAAAGCCGATGGGCATTTTCCTGTCGATACCCCGCATGCTCGCAAGATGATTATGGAAGCGGCCAGCCCAGATTACTTCATATACACAGACAAGTACGGATCAAAAAACTATCGTAAGCTTAACAGCGATGGGACTCAGACTTGGGTTCAAGTCAGAAAAGGATTCATCTTCAATGCAGGACTAAACCAGATACCTGTCTACGGATACTGAGAGGCGCTGACATGAACAATACTAACGAGTGGGACAAGAAGTCGATTACCGTCGTTAATGCATTCGATGCTATGCGACGATTTCTGGAAATATATTGGGAGTCAGGTGGCAGGTTATCCGAAGACATCGCCATGCTCCTAAGCTCATTGGACAGGAACGAAGAAAATAATGCTTTGCCTGTTGACGCAGCACTGTGGCATGACTGGATCAAAGCCACTTCAGAGTATATCGACTAGATGCCATGGGCCGGAAAGTAATTTCCGGCCCATATTCTAATTATAGTTCCAGAAATACTATCCATATGTAGGAAATCCTATATTATCCCGCCGTATATATAATTTGACCAATCCAGCATGAGGCCACGACGTTTCTCGAGTAAATTTCCACGCCTGTAAGCTGCCTCAGTTCTATTTTTAACCGCATGCGCTAGCGCTGCCTCTGCAACATCCCCATCGTGCCGCCCCTCCTCACTGGCCCAATCGCGAAAAGCGGAGCGAAACCCATGCGCTGTGTATGGCCGCTTCATTTCCTTGAGCAGCTTAGTAAGCGTCATATCCGAAAGCGGCTGAGAAGCCCGCATGCCCGGGAACACGAGCGGGCAATCGCCAATCCGAAGCTCCCGGCACCGCTCGATGACGAGCATCGCCGGCCTAGTCAGCGGCACAACGTGTTCACGGCTCGCTTTCATCCGTTCTTTCGGAATTGTCCAAAGCCTTTCCTTGAGATCGAATTCATCCCAAGTCGCCCCACGCACTTCACCTGATCGTGCTGCCGTCAGGATCGCGAATTCCAGAGCAAGCCGGCTGAAAGATTCTCGCTTGCGTAACTCAGAAATAAAGCCGGGCACCTGCGCATATGGCATAGCCGCGAAATGCCCGTCCTTCTTGGGCTGGCGCGGTAAACCCTTGGTGATTGCGCGCATGGGTGCTTCCGTATCCCGATAGCCCGATGCGTAAGCCCAGTCGAGCACTGTCCCGATGCGCTGCCGCACCCGTCGCGCGGTCTCCGGCTTTGAAAGCCAGATTTCCGCGAGCACGTTGCGAATCATTGGGCCGGTGATCTCGTGGACCCCAATGTTTCCGAGTGCAGGAAACACGTACGACTCGAGTGTCCTAAGCCATTGCCCTTCGTGCTTCTCGTTGCGCCAGGTTTTGCGATGTGCGGCAAGAACCTTCGCCGCAGCCTCCTTGAATGTCGGGATGCCCTCAGCTCTGCGCCGCTCGAATGCCGGGTCGAGACCCATCTCGACCCAAGTGCGAATCTCGGCGGCCCGCTCCCGCGCGACCTTAAGTGGGATCTTTGAAGCGCTGCCCAGGCCAAAATCACGCCGGTTGCCATTCTTCTGTACCCGGCAGACCCAGCTCTTCGATCCGCTAGGTTGGACGATGAGGTAGAGTCCGTCGCCATCGCCCAGCCTGCCGGGCCGGGTCGCAGCTTTCACAGCGGTGGCCGAGAGCTTTCCCATGGCTCAATTTCTCCCACATTTTTTCCCACACTTCCAATCGGTTGCCGATGGAAATGAGCGGATGCGAGAGGACGCGAATCATGTGCAAAGCCGCAGAAAACTGGGCTTTTTTGATTCGCGGTGGATGCGGAGGGATCAAGCCCTGGCGGAGACGGAGGGATTCGAACCCTCGGTACGGTTCCCCGTACGACGCTTTAGCAAAGCGTTGGTTTCAGCCACTCACCCACGTCTCCGGTGCCCAGCGGCGAAGCGGGGGCTATAGCGAGCGATGTGCGGGCGATCAACGGCCCTTTTTCGCACGGTTCGCCTCCGGTTGGACTCAGGTGAACGCGAAATCGACTCGGGTCATCGCCCGTTCATTGCCGGGACATCACCTGCGGATTCAAATGGCATCATGGCGGGAGGACTTACCATGCGACGCGCGTTGATCTGGCTCACACTGGCACTGGCAGTGCCCTCGCTCGCGGCGGCGCCCGCGGCGGCGCAGATCCGTTCGGTCGATCCGGACAGCGCAATCGACGCCGACCTCGACCAGCCTCAGCCCGCACAGAGCCAGACACCGCCGCCGGCAAGTCAGCCGGTGGACGAGCCGGTCGATCCCGGCACTGATTACGGCCCGCCGCCCGCCGATGGGACGTCCGCGCAGCAGCCCGTCACGACCGCGGCGCCCGCGCCCCCCGGCACCCAACTCGTCAAGCCCGAAGCCCCGACGACCTTCGACCGGGTGCGCGTGGTCGCCGCGGCCGAGGGCGTGTTCGGCAAGGGCGCCAGCGGCCTCGCCGCGCTGATCGAGGACATCCTCAAGGATCAGGGCGAACCCAATGCCTATATCGCCGGCAGCGAAGGTTCGGGCGCGATCGTCGTCGGGCTGCGCTACGGCTCGGGCAAGATGGTTCATGCGGTCGAGGGTGAGCGCAAGGTCTTCTGGACCGGCCCCTCGGTGGGCTTCGACATCGGCGGCGACGCGACCAAGGTGTTCGTGCTGGTCTACAATCTCTACGATAGCCAGGAGCTCTACAAGCGCTTCCCGGCGGGCGAGGGCCGCGTCTATTTCGTCGGCGGCTTCTCCGCCACCTATCTGCGCCGCGGCGACGTGGTGCTGATTCCGGTGCGGCTCGGCGTCGGCTGGCGGCTCGGCGCCAATGTCGGATACATGAAATTCAGCGAGAAGAGCCGCTGGTTCCCCTTCTGAGCGCTTGATTCGGGAGCGCCGAGCGCGCTCCGGCGGCACCGGCCCGCTCCCCCACCCGGCCACCCAACGCCAGTATCCTGTGGGTGGCCGGGTGGGGGAGCGGGCCGGTGCCGCTTCACAGCAGTACTGGCGCGCGCCTCGCCGCCCCGCTAGGGCCGCGCCATGCCAGTCAGCCAAGCCGATATCGACCTTGCCGGACGCCTCGCCGATGCGGCGGGCGCGGCGATCCGCCCCTATTTCCGCGCCGAGCACGGCCTCGAGTCCAAGGACGATTCCTCACCGGTGACGCTCGCCGACAAGGCAGCCGAGGCAGCGATGCGGCGCCTGATCATCGCCGAACGGCCGATGGACGCGATCATCGGCGAGGAAGAGGACGACCGCCCGGGCACCAGCGGCCGAATTTGGGTGCTCGACCCGATCGACGGCACGCGCAGCTTCATCGTGGGGCGCCCGATCTTCGGCACGCTGATCGCCTTGCTCGAAGATGGCTGGCCCGTACTCGGCATCATCGACCAGCCGATCATCAAGGAACGCTGGCTCGGCGTCACCGGCCGCGAGACGCTGTTCAACGGCAAGCGCGCGCGCGCGCGTACCTGCCGCGAACTCTCAAAGGCGCTGCTCGCCACCACCTCGCCCGCTTTGTTCACCGACGGCCAGCTCCACGCGTTCGAGCATGTCGACGCCACGGTGATGAGCACGGTGCTGGGCGGCGACTGCTATAATTACGGCCTGGTCGCCTCGGGCCATCTCGACATCGTCATCGAGGCGGGACTCAAGCTCCACGACTTCGCCGCACTGGTGCCGGTGGTCGAGGGCGCGGGCGGGCGCATGTGCGACTGGCAGGGGGACCCGCTCCACGCCGGCAGCAATGGCGAAGTCATCGCCGCGGGCGACCCGGCGCGAATCGAGGAACTCGTCGAAGCGCTCGCCTGCCAGGGGCATTGATTCGCTGATCCGCTCACGCGGATGGGCCGCACCGGCCCGCGCCCCCACCCGGCCACCCATCGAAGATACCTTGAAGTGGGTGGCCGGGTGGGGGCGCGGGCCTGTGCGGCACGGGGCGGTTGCCAAACCGCCCCCGACAAGCTAAGCGCCCGCCTTTCCGCGATTCAGGTGGACCGTCCGGCTAACTAGGGCTGCCGTGGCTGTCTTGTAATCGTCGCGCGTAAAAGGAGACGAAAATGCCCAAGATGAAGACCAAGAGCGGTGTGAAGAAGCGCTTCAAATTCACCGCGACGGGCAAGGTGAAGCACGGCGTCGCCGGCAAGCGTCACCGCCTGAGCAGCCACAACGCGAAGTATATTCGCACCAACCGCGGCACGTCGGTCCTTTCCGAAGCTGATGCCGGCCATGTGCGCCTCTGGGCGCCGTACGGCCTGAAGTAAGGAGCACCTGAGACATGGCACGTGTTAAGCGTGGTACGACCACCAAGGCGAAGCATAAGCGGATTCTGGATCAGGCGAAGGGCTATTATGGCCGTCGCAAGAACACCATCCGCATCGCGCGCCAGGCCGTCGAAAAGGCCGGCCAGTACGCCTATCGCGACCGCAAGGTTAAGAAGCGCAGCTTCCGCGCGCTGTGGATCCAGCGCATCAACGCCGGCGTCCGCGCGGAAGGCCTGACCTATTCGCAGTTCATGCATGGCCTGAAGCTGGCGGGGATCGAGCTGGACCGGAAGGTCCTGGCCGACATCGCCATGCACGAGGGCGAGGCGTTTACCGCCATCATCGCGCAGGCGAAGGCGGCTCTGCCCCAGGCCGCCTGAGGCGACCTGTAGCGACCGAACAAATGGGGCGCCGGTGGAGACACCGGCGCCCTTTTTGGTTTGGCCTCCCTCTCCGTCACCCCGGCCTTGTGCCGGGGCCCGCCGGGAGGCAGGTCATGGACACGAGGGCTCCAGCGTGTCGCGCGCGGCACGGTGGACCCCGGCACAAGGCCGGGGTGACGATGGGAGGAATGAGACCATGACGCTCCACACCTGGTGGCTCTATGTCACCGCCGTGTTCCTGATCGCCGCGACGCCGGGGCCGAACATGCTGCACGTCATGGCCCAGAGCATCCACCACGGGACGCGCCGCTCGATCGCGTCGATGACGGGGCTGATGACCGCGGTTCTCACCTGCCTGTTCGCCTCCGCCGCCGGCCTTGGCGCGCTGCTCAAGGCATCGCCGATGCTGTTCGACGTGCTGCGCTATGCCGGTGTCGCCTATCTCGTCTGGCTCGGGATCAAGGCATGGCGCGCGCCGGTCGCCGACAGTGATCCCGATGCCGAGAAGCCGGCCCCGCCCTCGCTCCGCGCACTCTACGCGACCGGGCTCGGCACCGGCTTCGCCAACCCGAAGCTGATCGTCTTCGCAGCGGCGCTGTTCCCGCAGTTCATCGATACGGGCAAACCCTTCGCACCGCAGCTCGCGATCCTGGTGGCGAGCTTCATCGTGATCGAGACCTTCTGGTACAGTGTCTACGCCCTGGGCGGCCGCTCGCTCGCCGCCTGGCTCGCCCCGGCCAACCGCCAGCGCCTGTTCAACCGCATCACCGGTGGAATCTTCGTCGCGTTCGGCGCGGCGCTGTTCGGACACCGCGTCTAGTTTACCCCGGGGCCTTGACCTTCGCGCCCGACTGCGGTTCGGGCCACATCGACCAATGAACGGAATTTCGATGACCACCGATCTCGACCAACTCAGGGCCGAACTCCTCGCTTCGATCGATGCCTCGTCCGGCGTCGACGCGCTCGACGCGGTGCGCGTCCATGCGCTCGGCAAGCAGGGTGCCGTCACCGGCCTGCTCAAGACCCTCGGCGGCATGTCGCCAGAGGAGCGGCAGGAAACCGGCCCGCGCATTCATGCGCTGCGCGAGGCGGTGACCGACGCGATCGCCGCGCGCAAGGCGGCGCTGGAGGGCGCGGCGCTGGAGGCGAAGCTCGCCGCCGAGACGCTCGACATGACCCTGCCGGCGGACAGCGTGCCTGCGGGCAGCGTGCACCCGGTTTCGCAGGTCATGGACGAGCTGGCGGAGATCTTCGCCGACCTGGGCTTCGCGGTCGCCACCGGGCCGGAGATCGAGGACGACTGGCACAATTTCACCGCGCTCAACATTCCCGAGACGCATCCCGCGCGCGCGATGCACGACACCTTCTACCTCGCGGGCGATCATGCCTCGCCGATGGTGCTGCGCACCCACACCTCGCCGGTCCAGATCCGCGCGATGAAGGCGGCGGGCGGGCACAAGCCGGTGCGGATCATCGCGCCGGGCCGCACCTATCGCAGCGACAGCGACGCCACCCACACCCCGATGTTCCATCAGGTCGAGGGGCTGGTGATCGACAAGGGCATCACCCTTGGCCACCTCAAATGGACGCTGGAGACCTTCCTCAAGGCGTTCTTCGAGCGCGACGACATCGTCCTGCGCCTGCGCCCGAGCTACTTCCCCTTCACCGAGCCGTCGGCGGAGGTCGATGTCGGCTACACGCTCATCAACGGCAAGCGCGTGATCGGCGGCGACCCGTCAAAGGGCGATGGCGGCTGGATGGAGGTGCTCGGCAGCGGCATGGTCCACCGCAAGGTGATCGCGGCCGGTGGTTATGACCCCGACGAATGGCAGGGCTTCGCCTTCGGTTGCGGGATCGATCGCCTCGCGATGCTCAAATATGGGATGGATGATTTGCGCGCCTTCTTCGACGGCGATCTGCGCTGGCTCAAACATTATGGCTTCTCGGCGCTCGACGTGCCCACGCTGAGCGGGGGAGTGGGCGCATGAAGTTCACCCTGAGCTGGCTCAAGGAGCACCTCGACACCGACGCGACGCTCGACCAGATCGACGAAGCGCTGACCCGTGTCGGGCTCGAGGTCGAGGGCATCGAAAATCCGGGCGAGAAGCTCGCGGCGTTCCGCGTCGCGAAGGTGCTCACCGCCGAACGCCACCCGCAGGCGGACAAGCTTCAGGTGCTGACGATCGACGCGGGAGACGGCGTGCCGCTGCAGGTCGTGTGCGGCGCCCCCAATGCGCGCGCAGGCCTGGTCGGCGTGCTCGGGCTTCCCGGCGCGGTCGTCCCGGCCAACGGCATGGTGCTCAAGGTCGCGGCTGTACGCGGTGTCGAATCGAACGGCATGATGTGCTCGACGCGTGAGCTGGAACTCGGCGAGGATCATGACGGCATCATCGAGCTGCCCGAAGACGCGCCGATCGGCACCAGCTTCCCCGATTATGCCGGCCTCAACGATCCGGTGTTCGACGTGTCGATCACCCCCAACCGCCAGGATTGCATGGGCGTGCGCGGCATCGCCCGCGATCTCGCCGCTGCGGGCCTCGGTACGCTGAAGCCGCTCGACGCCACCCCGGTGAAGGGCCAGGGCGCCGGGCCGGAGGTGCGGATCGACGCGCCCGAGGGCTGCCCCGCCTATTACGGCCAGACCGTGCGCGGGGTGACCAACGGCGCTTCGCCCGACTGGATGCAGGCGCGATTGAAGGCCGTGGGCCAGCGCCCGATCTCGGCTTTGGTCGACATCACCAACTATGTGATGATCGACCTTGGCCGCCCGCTCCACGTCTATGACAAGGCCAAGCTGTCGGGCGCGCTCGTCGTGCGCAAGGCCAAGGCCGGCGAGCAGGTGCTGGCGCTCAACGAGAAAACCTACACGCTCGACGAGAGCATCACCGTGATCGCCGACGACAATGGCGTCCACGATATCGGCGGCATCATGGGCGGCGAGGATACCGGCGTGTCGGAAACGACCACCGATGTCGTGATCGAATGCGCCTATTTCGATCCCGAGCATATCGCGCGCGCCGGCCAGAAACTGCTGCTCACCAGCGACGCGCGCACCCGCTTCGAGCGTGGCGTCGATCCCGCCTTCCTCGAGGACGGCATCGCCATCGCCACGCGGCTCGTCACCCAGATCTGCGGCGGCAGCGCGAGCGAAGTCACCCGCGTCGGCACCTTGCCGCGCGTCGGCATCACCACCGGCTATGATCCGGTGCTTGCCGAAACCCTGGGCGGCCTCGCCATTCCTGCCGGGCGCCAGAAGGCGATCCTCGAATCGCTTGGCTTCACGGTCGAACCGCTCGACGCAAACGGCGATCCGGTCGGCATCGACGCGGGCTTCGACGCTTTCCGCGTCACCGCGCCGAGCTGGCGCCGCGACATCGACGGCCCGGCCGACCTGGTCGAGGAAGTGATCCGGATCGAGGGGATCGACAACGTCCCCTCGACCCCGCTACCGCGCGCGCCCGGCGTCGCCACGCCGACCGCGACGCCCGAACAGAAGCTCGAACGCCGCATGCGCCGCACCGCCGCGTCGCGCGGCCTCAACGAGGCGGTGACGTGGAGCTTCATCGCCGAAAAGGAAGCCGCGGCCGTCGGCGGCGGCGCCTGGACGCTCGCCAACCCGATCAGCGAGGATTTGAAGGTCATGCGCCCCTCGCTGCTGCCCGGCCTGCTGATGGCCGCCGGCCGCAATACGAAACGCGGCGCCACCAGCGTTCGCCTGTTCGAGATCGGCCGCCGTTACCTCGCCGATGCCGAGAAGCCGACGCTGACCGCCCTGCTCGCGGGCGACAAGACGCCCCGCGGCTGGGCGAACGGCAAGGCACAGCCCTTCACCGCCTATGACGCCAAGGCCGAGGCGTTGGCGCTGCTCGAAGCCGCGGGGGCGCCGGTCGGCAACCTTCAGGTGATGGGGGAAGCGGGTGACGCCTGGCATCCCGGCCAGTCGGCGACGCTGCGGCTCGGGCCGAAGACGGTGCTGGCGGCGTTCGGCATGCTGCATCCTGCACTGCTCAAGCAGTTCGACCTCGACGGTCCCGTCGCGGCGGTCGAGATCTTCCTCGACGCGATTCCGGCCAAGCGCTCCACAGGCTTCATGCGGCCGGCCTATACGCCGCCCGCGCTGCAGGCGGTGACCCGCGACTTCGCCTTCATCGTTCCCGCCGAGCTGGCGGCGGGCGACCTCGTCCGCGCGGTCAGGGGTGCGGACAAGGCGGTGATCACCGACGCCCGGCTGTTCGACCTGTTCACCGGCGCGGGCGTCGAGGACGGCAAGAAAAGCCTCGCCGTCGAAGTGACGCTGCAACCGGGCGAGAAGAGCTTCACCGACGCCGAGATCAAGGCGGTGGCCGACAAGGTCGTCGCCGCCGCGGCCAAGCTGGGCGCGACGCTGCGAGGCTGACCGTCCCGCTAACCCAACCCGTCACCCCGGCCTTGTGCCGGGGTCCACGGGGCGGCAAGCGATGGACTGAAACCTCATGCGCACCGCCTGACGCGCGGTGGATCCCGGCACGGGGCCGGGATGACGAAGGAGTAGATGGAATGCGCACCGCCCTCATCACCGGCGCCACCTCCGGCTTTGGGGCCGCGGCCTCCCGCGCGTTCGTGGCCGCGGGCTGGCGGGTGATCGGCACCGGACGGCGCGCCGAGCGGCTCGATGCGCTCAAGGCCGAGCTGGGCGACGACAAGTTCCACCCGTCCGTGTTCGACATCCGCGACGAGGCAGCGCGCGATGCGGCACTGGACAGCCTGCCTGAGGCTTTTCGCGGCATCGACCTGCTGGTCAACAATGCCGGCCTCGCGCTTGGCACCGAGAAGGCCCAGGACGCCTCGCTCGACAAATGGCGGGTGATGATCGACACCAACGTCACGGCTTTGGTCTCGATTACGCACAAGCTCCTCCCGTTGCTCATCGAGCGCAAGGGCGCGATCATCAACCTCTCCTCGGTCGCGGCGACCTACCCCTATCTCGGCGCCAATGTGTATGGCGGCACCAAGGCCTTCGTGCACCAGTTCAGCCTGTCGCTGCGCAGCGACCTCGCGGGTACCGGCGTCCGCGTCACCTCGATCGAACCGGGCATGGCGGAGACCGAGTTCACCCTGGTCCGCACCGGCAGCCAGGAAGCATCGGACACGCTCTATGGCGGCGCCGATCCGATGACCGCGGAGGATATCGCCGGCACGATCCTGTGGGTCGCCCAGCTCCCCCCGCATCTCAACATCAACACGATGGAGATGATGCCGGTGAACCAGAGCTTCGCCGGCTTCGCGGTGCATCGCGCGGGATGATCGAGATCGGTTCCGCTGCGCTCAGCGCAACGATCAATCCGCTGGGTGCCGAGCTCACCCGACTGCGCGACGCGCAGGGCAACGAGTTGATGAGCGACGGCGATCCCGCCTTCTGGGCCGGTCGCGCGCCCCTGCTCTTCCCCATCGTCGGCGCGCTCGATGGCGACAGCTACCGGCTCGACGGGCGCGACTACCCGCTACCCTCGCACGGTTTCGCCCGGCGCAAGGAGTTTGCACTGGTCGACCACGCGCCCGACCGCGCATGGTTCCGGCTGAGCGACGACGATGCGACCCGCGCCGTCTATCCCTTCGCCTTCGCGCTCGATGCCGAATTCGTCATCGCGGGTTCGACGCTCACCATGACGGTCACGCTGGTCAATCGCGGCGACCGCGCGATGCCGGCAAGCTTCGGCTTCCACCCCGCTTTCGCCTGGCCCTTGCCCTATGGCGGCGCGCGGAAGGATCACCGCATCGTCTTCGAGCATGAGGAACCGCAGCCGATTGCCCGGCTGGAGGGCAAGCTGATCGGACCGGTCGACCGCGAGACCCCGGTCGAGGGCGATACGTTGTGGCTGCGCGACGATCTGTTCGAGCAGGACGCGCTGGTCTGGACCGCGCCGGAGAGCCGGTCGCTGCGCTATGGCGCGCCGGAGGGCCCGCAGCTTGAGATCGGCTTCCCCGACATGCCGACGCTGGCGGTGTGGACCAAGCCCGGCGCGCGCTTCATCTGCATCGAGCCGTGGCAGGGCCATGCCGATCCCGCCGGCTTCGCGGGCGAGATCTGGGACAAGCCGGGGATGTTGCGGCTGGAACCGGGCGAGCGCCGCGCCTTTGCGATGGCCGTGACGCTCGCCTGATCCCGCTCAGCCTTCGATAAAGGCAAGCAGGTCGGGGTTCACCACCTCGGGATGAGTCGCGCACAGACCATGCGGGAGGCCCTCATAGGTCTTGAGCGTGCCGTTCTTCAGCAGCTTGATCGCCTTCAGCGCGCTGTCGTGGATCGGCACGATCTGGTCGTCGGTGCCGTGCATCACCAGCACCGGGATATCGAGCGCCTTGAGATCCTCGGTGAAGTCGGTCTCGCTGAACGCCTTGATGCAGTCGTAATGCGCCTTGGCGCCGCCCATCATCCCCTGGCGCCACCAATTGTCGATCAGCCCCTGGCTGACTTTAGCACCATCGCGGTTGAAGCCGTAAAAGGGTCCGGCAGGCACGTCGATGTAGAATTGCGCGCGATTGGCGACCAGTGCCTCGCGGAAACCGTCGAAAACCTCGATCGGCAACCCTTCGGGATTGCTTTCCTTCCGGACCATCACCGGCGGCACCGCGCCGATCAGCACCGCCTTGGCGATCCGCCCCGGCTCGGCACGCGCGGCGTAATGCGCCACCTCGCCGCCCCCGGTCGAATGACCGACATGAATCGCCCCCTTGAGGTCGAGCGCCTGGACCAGCGCCGCGACATCGGCGGCATAGGTGTCCATCTCGTTCCCCTCCCAGGTCTGGGAAGAGCGGCCATGCCCGCGCCGGTCGTGCGCGATCACGCGATAGCCCTTGTGGAGGAAGAACAGCATCTGGTTGTCCCAATCGTCCGCGCTCAACGGCCAGCCGTGATGAAAGACGATCGGGGTGGCGTCCCGCGGACCCCAGTCCTTGTAGAAGATCTCGGTACCGTCGCTGGTGGTGATCGTGCTCATCGGCTGGCATCCCTGATGTGGATCGCCGCGCGGCAAGCGCGGCGTGCGCAGAAGATGACACCGGCAGATGAGTCGAGAAAGTGCAACGTTCGAAAGCGATCGTTTCCATTGGCGAAACCCTCGATTCGCGCGCCACTTCCCGCTAGAGGGCCGCGATGCCCGAGAATGTGACTCCAGGTCGCCGCACCTTCGCGATCATTTCCCACCCTGACGCCGGCAAGACCACGCTGACCGAAAAGCTGCTGCTGTTCGGCGGCGCGATCCATCTCGCGGGCGAGGTGAAGGCGCGCGGCCAGGCGCGGCGCGCGCGGTCGGACTGGATGAAGATCGAGCAGCAGCGCGGTATCTCGGTCACCTCTTCGGTCATGACCTTCGAGCGCGACGGCGTGACCTTCAACCTGCTCGACACGCCGGGCCACGAGGACTTCTCGGAAGACACCTACCGCACGCTGACCGCCGTGGACTCGGCGGTGATGGTGATCGACGTCGCCAAGGGCATCGAAAGCCAGACGCGCAAGCTGTTCGAGGTGTGCCGCCTGCGCAACGTGCCGATCATCACCTTCGTCAACAAGGTCGATCGCGAAGGGCGCGAGGTGTTCGAGACGCTCGACGAGATCGCCGACCTGCTCGCGCTCGACGTCGCGCCGATGACCTGGCCGGTCGGCATGGGCGGCACGTTCGAAGGGGTGTACGACCTCGTCTCCAACCGCCTGCTGCTGCCCGAGGGTGACAGCCGCGAGTTCCAGGGCAAGGTCATCCAGACCACCGGCCTCGACGATCCCCAGCTCGACGCGATCGTCTCGCCCCAGAATCTCGCCAAGCTGCGCGAGGATGCCGAGCTGGCGATGGCGGGCTATGCGAGCTTCGATGGCGAGGCGTATCGCAACGGCGACCTGACCCCGGTCTATTTCGGATCGGCGCTCAAGGAATTCGGCGTCGATTCGCTGATCGATGCGATCGCGCGCCATGCGCCGCCCCCGCACGCGCTGCCCGCCGAGCCGGCGCCGGTCTCGCCCGACAACAATGAAGTCACCGGCTTCGTGTTCAAGGTGCAGGCGAACATGGACCCCAATCATCGCGACCGCATCGCGTTCATGCGGCTGGTGTCGGGCACCTTCAAGCGCGGCATGAAGCTGACCCCGACCGGCCATGGCAAGCCGATCGCGATCCACTCGCCGATCATGTTCTTCGCCCAGCAGCGCGAACTGGCGGACGAGGCGTTCCCGGGCGACATCATCGGCATCCCCAACCACGGCACGCTGCGCGTCGGCGACACGCTGTCGGAAAAGGCGGACATCCGCTTCACCGGGCTGCCCAATTTCGCGCCCGAGATCCTGCGCCGCGTCGTGCTCAAGGACCCGACCAAGACCAAGCAGCTGCGCAAGGCGCTCGACGACCTGTCCGAAGAAGGCGTGATCCAGGTCTTCTATCCCGAGATCGGGTCGAACTGGATCATCGGCGTGGTCGGCCAGCTCCAGCTCGACGTGCTGCTGTCGCGCCTCGATGCCGAGTACAAGGTCGGCGCCAATCTCGAGCCCGCGCCGTTCGACACCGCGCGCTGGATCGGCGGCGAGGCGGCGGACGTGAAGGAGTTCATGGACTTGAACCGCGGCGCGATGGCCAAGGACCGCGACGGCAACCCGGTGTTCCTAGCCAAATCGGCCTGGGAAGTCGGCTATGTCGCCGACCGCTACTCGCGCGTGAAGTTCATGGCCACGCGCGAGCGCTAGGCGCCGGTCTCGGCTCTGCCGAACCGAAATCAACCGGTAACGTCGTCGACCCAGCCTCGGCGCAACGGCTTGACCGCAAGCAGCATCAGCGCCGCTGCAATGCCGTAGAAGATGAGGCATCCGACTGCTGCGTAACGCAGCGATTCGATCCCGTAGCTCGACTTGAGTGCGTCGGACAGCGCGCCCATCAGCAGCGGACCCGCACCGAGGCCGACCAGATTGTTGATCAGCAGAAAGCTGGCCGAGGCGGTCGCGCGCATCTCGCGCGGGACAAGGTGCTGGATCGCGGTGGTGACCGGCCCCAGCCACAGGATGTTCAGCGCGTTGGGAATCAGCAACAGCACCCAGGCCAGTGTCGAGGACGGGCTGAGCAAGCCGAAGGCAAAGGTCGGCATGGTGATCGCCCAGGCAATCGCAGGCAGCTTGACGTACCAGCCGCGGTCCTTGGTTCCCAGCCGATCGGCGAACCAGCCGCCCGCGAACACGCCCGCGACCCCGCCGACCAGCAGGATCGATCCCATGAACTGGCCGGTGGCGATGAGATCGAAGCCGAAACTGCGCATCAGGATCGACGGCGTCCACAGCGCAAGGCCATAGCCGCACAGCGAGCTGAACGACGCAGCGAACGCCATCAGCCAGAAGGCCGGCTTTTTCGCGAGGATCGGGAACACGCCCGACACCGGCGTCGCCTTGGCCGCGGCGGCCGGGCGGGGCAGGTCGCGCACCATATATTTGAAGATCGGTGCCAGCACGATCCCGGCGACGCCCATGACGATGAACGCCGTGCGCCAGTCGACCAGCGCGGCGATATAGGCGCCGAGCAACGTCCCCCCGGCAAGGCCGACAGGGATGCCGAGCGAATAGATGGCGAGCGCCCGGGCGCGCTTCTCGGGCGGGAAATAGTCGGCGATCAGCGCATAGGACGGCGCGACCCCGCCCGCCTCGCCGACGCCGACGCCGAGCCGGTAGAGGAACAGATGCCAATAGCCGGTCGCCGTGCCGCACAGCGCGGTGAATGCGCTCCACACGGCAAGGCTGCCCGCGATCACCGCGCTGCGGCTGGTGCGGTCGGCGAGATAGGCGAGGGGGACGCCAAGGATCGAATAGAGCAGCGCGAAGGCAAGGCCGCCGATCGCGCCGAACTCGGCGTCGGTGAGGCCGAGGTCCGCCTTGATCGGCACGGCGAGGATGCCGAGGATCTGCCGGTCGAGGAAGTTGAAGGTGTAGACCAGCAACAGCATCGCGAGCACGACACCGCGATATCCTGGTGTCGATTGGCGCGCAGGCGCTCCTTCGCTGGCATTCATCGCATCCCTCCCCTTCGAAAACAGATTGGCCGGACGCCCCCTGCGAGACGCCCGGCCGGATCAGTGTGCCAAACTCAAGACGGCAAGGCGATCAGAACTTCACCTCGAACGTGCCGGTGAAGGTACGCGGCGGGCCGTAATAGCCGATGACCGAATTGCCGAAGAGCGCGCCCGGGAAGTTGTAGCCGCCGACGCGGTAGCGCGCGTCGGTGAGGTTGCGCGCCGCGACCCCGATCCGGTAGCGCCCGCCCGCCGAGGTCCAGTTGAGCGAGGCGTCGACCAGCGCATAACCGTCCTGGTCGAGCGCCGGGGTCGCCAGCTCGAACATCTGCGTGTCGCTGCGCAGCGAGACCGAAGGGGTGAAGGCGATCGTGCCGCCGGCCAGATCCTCCGACCAGGTGACCGACGCATTGGCGGTCCATTCGGGCGTGTTCTGGAAGGCGCGCTGGTCCGACACGTCGACCGGGGTGGTGCCGCCGCCGATGAAGGTAAAGAACTCCTTGTAGTCGGCATGGGTGTAGCCAAGCACGAGGCTGGCCGAGAGATTGCGCGAGGGCACGACGCGCGCCTCGAACTCGAAACCGTAGATCTCGCCCTTGCCGGCATTGTCGACGAAGCTGGCGATACCGCTGGGCAGCGCCGGCACCTGGATCGTGACCTGCTGATCCTTGTAGTTCGAATAGAAGCCGGCGATGTTCACGAACAGGGTGCGGTCGAGGAACGCGCCCTTCATGCCCAGCTCATAGCTGTCGATCGTCTCGGGCTTGTAGCCGTTGACCGTGGTCGGCGTCAGGATGGCGTCGCCGCGCATGTCGAAGCCGCCCGATTTGAACCCCTTGCCGTAGCTGGCGTAGAAATTGAGGTCCTGGCGCGGTTCGTAGCTCAGGCTGACGCGGGGGGTCAGCTTCTCGAAGTCGCGGCTGTTGGTATAGTCCGAACGGATCAGGCCGGGCACCGCCGCGGCGTTGCCGAAGCGCGGGCTGCGAATGCCGGTATAGTTGCGGCGGAAGACGGTGCCGGTCTTCTCGTCGCGGGTGTAGCGCAGGCCCGCCGAGATCTTGAACTGATCGGTCACGTCGAAGCTGAAGTCGCCGAATGCGGCATAGCTCTTGGTGAACACCTCGCCCGCAGTGAGCGTGGTGGTGTTGAGCGCGCCCAGCACCGTGTCGAACGCGCCGCTGGCTCGGCCGTTGAGGTAATAGACCCCGAACACGCCCTGGATCCGGTCGCCTTCATACAGGAGCTGGAGCTCCTGGGTGAACTGGCGGTCCGAATATTCCGCGGGAACGTCGAGCGTGGGCAGGATGGTGTTGTCGAAATCGATCACCGTATCGGTGCTGCCATCGCGCCACGAGGTGATCGTCTTGAAGGTCAGCGCGTCGGACAGGTTGACCTCGCCGGTCACCGAGAGGCCGCGCGTCTCGACGCGGTTGCGATCGCCGATCCCGGCGCGGGTGTCATAGACGTCGCCGGTCGGCGCGTAGATCGGGTCGGTGCCGTTGGGCAGCAGGCGCGTGCCATGACGCGGGTTCGAGCGGTCGAGCACGCGATCGCCCGCAACGCGGATGAAGATGGTGTCCGACGGGGTGAATTCGGCCGAAAGCCGTGCGGCGAACACGTCCTTGTTATAATGTTCCGCACCCGTGGTCAGATTGGTCCCGAACCCGTCGCGCCAATACTGCGCGACCGCGGCGCCGAGCGACAGCGTGTCGCCCACCGGCACCACCACCTGCCCCACCAGGTCGACCTGGTTGTACGAGCCATAGGAGACGCGCGCCGACGCCTTGTAATCATGGCCCAGGCGACGGGTGACGTACTTTACCGCGCCGCCGATCGTGTTGCGGCCATAGAGCGTGCCCTGCGGCCCGCGCAGCACCTCGACCCGCTCGACGTCGAAGATGTCGAGGACGGCGCCCTGGGGACGGGCGACATAGACGTCGTCGATATAGAGCGCGACGCCCGGCTCGAAGCCCCAGAGCGGATCCTGCTGCCCGACGCCGCGGCTGAACGCGATCAGCGTAGAGTTGGAGCCGCGCGCGATCTGGAGCGTCAGGTTGGGCGTCTTGTCCTGCAGCGCGGTGATGTCCGCCGCACCGCTCTTCACCAGCGAATCGCCCGAGACCACCGACATCGAGATCGGCACGTCGATCAGGCTTTCCTCGCGGCGGCGCGCGGTGACGACGATCTCGCCCTCGGCAGCGGGTGCGGCTTCCTCGGCTGAGGCTGCGGGCGCCTCCTGCGCGAGGGCGGGCATGGCGGCGAGCGCCCCGAATGCGGCGCCGGCGTTGAGAATCGTGCGAACAGACGGAATCAGGCGTAGCATCGAAGCTTCCTCCCCAGATGACAGCCGCGTGAATCCCGCGGCTTGTAAGACGTTGAGGGAGGCTATAGTGAAACCTGAACCGGGTTTCAACTTCCGGATGCGGAGAGGGGCGAATGACGCAGGATCGTGGCTCGGATGCCACAGTTGCCGGGGGCCTCGCGCGAAACGAGCGCGTGGCGAGCGAGGGCAAGGAGCCGCGCACCGCGCGCGGGCGCCGCACGCTGCGCACGATCCTGGATGCCGCTGCGGCCGAGTTCGGCGAAAGAGGCTTCCACGAGGGCTCGATCAGCGGGATCACCCGCCGCGCGGGCGTCGCGCTGGGCAGTTTCTACACCTATTTCGATTCGAAGGACGCGGTGTTCCGCGCGCTGGTGCGCGACATGAGCGAGCGGGTGCGCGAGCATGTCGCCCCCGCGATCCGCGCCGCACCCGAACAGATCGCCGCCGAGCGGGCGGGCCTGGAGACGTTCATCGGCTTCGTGCGGCGGCACAAGGAGATCTACCGGATCATCGACGAGGCCGAGTTCGTCGACCCCGAAAGCTTCCGCCTCCACTATGCGACCACCGCCGACCGCATCGAGAAACGCCTGCGCGCCGCCGCCGAGCGTGGCGAGGTGCGCGCCGACGTATCCGACGTCCACGCCTGGGCGATCATGGGGATGAACGTGTTCCTGGGCCTGCGCTACGGCGTGTGGGGCGATGACCGCGAGGCAGACGAGGTGGCGGATACGGTGGCGGAGATGCTGGCGCGGGGGTTGGGGCCGAAGGGCTGAGGCTAGCCCGTATCAGCCTTCACCCCACCCCAACCGTCATCCCGGCCTTGTGCCGGGATCCACCGGGAGGCGAACAGGAAGCAGGAGCCTCTATCTGCTTGCATCGACCAGCCGCACTGTCGGCTGCTCTTTGATCGCGTCGATCGGCACCCGCTACAAACGCCGCCCCGACAAAGCCGACAAAGCCGACAAAGTTGACAGAATGAATCGCGTTCCGCGTAACTTCGTCAACTTCACCCCGCCTCGGCCAGCCATTCCTTCGCGGTCTCGCCATCCCAGTCCATGTCGCCCGCAACGCGCCACACTTCGCGGCCCTGTGCGTCGTAGAGCACGGTGGTCGGCAGGTTGACGCCATAGTGCGTGGACAGCCCGACATCCGGATCGAGCCAGGGCTGGAGCGCCTTGAACCCGGCCTTCGCGAAGTAAGGTGTGACCTTGGCCGCGCCCTCCAGATCCTGGCTCACCGTCAGAACTTGCAGCTTCGCCCCCTCGCGCTGGGCGAGGCGGTCGAGCGCGGGCATTTCGCGCACGCACGGCGCGCACCAGGTCGCCCACAGGTTGAGCAGCACCGGCTTGCCCTTGAACGCGGCGAGATTCGTCTTCTTGCCGTCGGGCGCGGTGAAGGCGATCGCCGGCGCCGCCTCGCCCTTGTGGCTGCGGTCGATCGTGCCGATCCGCTCGGCGTCATCGGTACCGTTCGCGGGTGCAGTGGGGCTTTCGCCGTCAACAGCGGCGTTTGCTTGCTCGCCCGGCTGCTTGGCCGTATCGCAGCCGGCGATTCCAAGCGCCAGCGTGGCAAGGACAGGGAGAAGCGCGATCGTCGAGCGCAAGACAGACTCCAATAGCATGTGGGGCGGGCGCTTTGCCGAAGGCCCGTCATCGGTGATGCGTGAGATTAACGCATCCATCCCGTTCGACAAGCGCATGTGGCGTCAGGACATCGCCGGATCGAAAGCGCACGTGGCCATGCTCGGCGCACAGGGCATCGTCGATGCGGCCGATGCGGCGACGATCTCGGCCGGGCTCGATGCGGTCGCGGCCGATTACGAGCGCGACGGAGTGCCCGAGGATCTGGCGCTCGAGGACATCCATATGCTGACCGAGGCGCGGCTGGCCGAGAAGATCGGGCCGGTCGCCGGGCGCCTGCACACCGCGCGCAGCCGCAACGATCAGGTCGCGACCGATTTCCGCCTGTGGGTGCGCGACGCGACCGATCAGGTGCTCGCCGCGCTCGCCGCGCTTCAGGACGCGCTGCTCGCCCGCGCCGATGAACATGCCGACAGCGTGATGCCCGGCTTCACCCATCTCCAGAGTGCGCAGCCGGTGACGCTCGGCCATCACCTGATGGCCTATTTCGAGATGATCGCGCGCGACGTCTCACGCTTTGCCGACGCGCGAGCGCGCGGCAATCGTTGCCCGCTCGGCTCGGCGGCCTTGGCCGGCACCGGCTTCCCGCTCGATCGCGAGGCGACCGCCGCGGCGCTCGGCTTTGACGGGCCGACGCGCAATTCGCTCGATGCGGTGAGCGATCGCGACTTCGCACTCGATTACCTGATGGCGGCGGCGCAATGCGCGTTGCACCTCAGCCGTCTGGCCGAGGAATTCGTGATCTGGGCGAGCCAGCCCTTCGGCTTCGTCAAGCTCTCCGACCAGTGGTCGACCGGCAGCTCGATCATGCCGCAAAAGCGCAACCCCGATGCGGCCGAGCTGGTGCGCGGCCATTCGGGTCGCATCGTCGGCTGCCTGACATCGCTGATGATCACGATGAAGGGGCTGCCGCTCGCCTATTCGAAGGACATGCAGGACGATAAGCCGCCGGTGTTCGAGGCGCACGACCTGCTCGCTTTGTCGATCGCGGCGATGACCGGGATGGTGGAAAGCGCGCAGTTCCGCACCGACCGGATGCGCGGCCTCGCCGAAAGCGGCTTTGCCACCGCCACCGACCTTGCCGACTGGCTGGTGCGCGAGGGCGGTATCCCGTTCCGCGAGGCGCACCACATCACCGGCCGCGCGGTCGCCGCGGCCGAAGCGAAGAATGTGCGGCTCGACCAGCTGGAGCTTGCGGATCTGCAGGCGATCGACCAGCGTATCGACGAGCGCGTGTTCGGCGTGCTGACCGTCGATGCTTCGGTCGCGAGCCGGATCAGCTTCGGCGGGACCGCACCCGTGCGGGTACGGGAAGCAATTGCGGCGGCACGCGCCGCAAGAGGAGTATAGGACATGCGAACCCTGGTGGTCTTCACGGCGCTTCTGTTGGCTGCTTGCGGCAACAAGGGCGACCTGAAACCGGCCGCCGGGGGATCGCTGCCGACCAAACCTTATGGGGCGGTGGCCACACCGACACCGGCTGATTTGGTGAAGGCGCCGCCCCAGACCCGACCGACGCGCAGCGACGAAGTGCTGCGCAGTTCCGAGGAACGCCGCGGCGACGAATTCGAACTGCCGCCGCAGTAATCGAGAAGACCCGACACCCATGGATCATTTCAACCGCAAGAACGGCGTCCTTCACGCCGAGGACGTCTCCATCCCCGCGATCGCGGCCGAAGTCGGCACGCCGGTCTATGTCTATTCGACCGCCACCCTGGAACGCCACGCCTCCGCGCTCAAGAACGCGCTCGCCGGCCTGCCCAGCGTCCACCTCGCCTTTGCGATCAAGGCGAACCCCAACCTTGCCGTGCTCGGCGTGCTGGCGCGTCAGGGCTATGGCGCCGACGTCGTCTCGGGCGGTGAGCTCAAGCGCGCGCTGGCGGCCGGGATGCCCGCAGAGGACGTCGTTTTCTCGGGCGTCGGCAAGACGCGTGCCGAGCTTCAGCTCGGCCTCGACGAGGGCATCGGCCAGTTCAACCTCGAGCTGGAAGAGGAAGGCGAAGTCCTTGCCGATCTCGCCCATGCGCAGGGCAAGACCGCGCCCGCGGTGCTGCGCGTGAACCCCGATGTCGATGCGGGTACCCACGCCAAGATCTCGACCGGCAAGGCCGAGAACAAGTTCGGCGTGGCGATCGACCGCGCGCTCGAGATCTTCGACCGGCTTGCCAAGCGCCCCGGCCTGAACCTGCGCGGTGTCGCCATCCATATCGGCAGCCAGCTCACCGAGCTTTCCCCGCTCGAGGCCGCATACAAGCGCGTCGGGGAACTGGTCGCTCAGCTGCGCGCAGCCGGCCACACCATCACCCATGTCGATCTGGGCGGCGGGCTCGGCGTGCCCTATCATGCCGGCCAGACCGTCTCGACCGCCGAGGAATTCGGCGCGATGGTGGCGCGCGTGACCCAGGGCTGGAACGTCACGCTGATGTTCGAGCCGGGCCGCTTCATCTGCGGCAATGCCGGCGTGCTGGTGACCGAGGTCATCTGGGTCAAGCCGGCCGCGGGCAATCCCTATGTCATCGTCGATGCCGCGATGAACGACCTTGCCCGCCCGGCGCTGTACGATGCCTATCACGAATTCGAGGCGGTCGAGCCGACCGGCGAGAAGTTCGTCGCCAATATCGCCGGACCGGTGTGCGAGACCGGCGACACCTTCGCAATGGGGCGCGAGATCGATGTGGTTAAGTCCGGCGATCTCGCCGTGTTCCGCACCGCCGGCGCCTATGGCGCGACCATGGCCTCCACCTATAACAGCCGTGCGCTGGTGCCCGAGGTGCTGGTGTCGCGCGACAGGTTCGCGGTGGTCGCCGACCGCATCCAGCCCGAAACCATCATGGGCGCCGAACGCGTGCCCGAGTGGGTCCGGTGAAACGATCGGGGCTGCCCGTCTTCGTCCAGCTGGACGGGCGGCCCGTGATCCTGATCGGTAGTGGCGCGACAGCGGAGGCCAAGCGCCGCCTGCTCGAACGTGCCGGTGCCATGATCGTCGGCGAGGAGAGCGACGCCCGCCTCGCCATCATCGCCGGCGACGATCCCGAACCGGCTGCGGCCCGGCTCAAGGCGCGCGGCATCCTGGTCAATGTCGCCGACCGGCCGGACCTGTGCGACTTCACCCTGCCCGCGATCGTCGAGCGCGATCCGGTGACGATCGCGATCGGCACGGGCGGCGCATCGGCCGGGCTCGCCGCGGCGCTGCGCCAGCGGTTCGAGACGATGCTACCCACATCGCTTGGCGGGCTCGCGGATGCGCTCAAGGGCAGCCGTGACGCGATCCGCGCGCACTGGCCCGATGCGAGCGAACGCCGCCGGGCGATCGGCGCCGCGCTGGCCGGAGCACTCGATCCGCTCGCCGATCAGGATGCGGGCGCAGTCGAGCGCTGGCTCGCGATGCCCAGCGCGCAGCATGCCGAGACCGTCCGCATCACGTTGCGCTCTACCGACCCCGACGACCTCAGCCTGCGTGAAGCACGGCTGCTCGCCCAGGCTGACCGGGTGACGCATCGCGGCGATGTGCCTGGCACCATCCTCATCCGTGCGCGCGCCGATGCCGAGCGCATTGCGTGCGAAGCCCCGCCCGCTAATTTGCCCGGCCTGACCGTGGATCTGGAGATGGCCATTTGAGCGGCTTTGCCTATGTCGTCACCCGTAGCGGCGTGCGCGCGCTCGACGCCCATGACGCGATCGGGTTGCGGCGCGGTTTCGTGTGGATCCACCTCACCTCGCGCGACGAAGAGGTGCAGGCATGGCTGCGCGACGTGGCCAAGCTCGACCGATTCACCGTGGAGGCCCTGACCGCGCTCGAGACCCGGCCGCGCTGCGATCAGATCAATGGCGGGGCGGTACTCAACCTGCGCGGACTGACACATGCGGCAATGCGCAGCTCCGACCCGCTCGCCTCGATCCGCCTCTATGCCGAGGGGGATCGCGTCATCTCGGTCACCCGCCTGCCGCTCGATGCCGTCGATGTCGCGCGCGCGGCATCCGAGGCAGGCGACGTGCGCGACGCGGGCGACCTGATCGCGACGCTGGCCGAAGCGATCACCGAACAGCTCGATCCGCAGGTCGCCGATCTCGGCGACTCGCTCGACAGCTGCGAGGAGCAGCTCGATGCTCGTCAGGCGTTCGAACTCAGGCGCAACGTCAATATCGTCCGTCGTCAGGCGATCGGCTATCGACGCTTCCTCTATCCCCAGCGTGTGGCGCTGGAGAAGCTTTCGGCGCTGCCCGTCCGCTGGCTGAGCGACGACGATCGATTGCATATCGGCGGCGCCGCTGATCGCGCCGCACGCATGGCGGAGGAACTGGAAAGTATTCGCGAACGCGCGGCGCTGATCCATGAGACGCTGACGGATCTTCGCGCCGAAGTCATCGACCAGCGATCGCTGGTGATCGCGGTCGCGGCGATGGTGTTCCTGCCGCTCACCTTCATCACCGGCCTGTTCGGGATGAACGTGCAGGGCATTCCCTATGACGACCATCCCGGGTCGTTCTGGGTGATCACCGCCTTCAGCGTGGCGGTTGCGGCAGCGGTGACCTTCTACTTCGTCAGGCGGCACTGGTTCCGTTAGGGATCGTCCCCGACAGCCGCTCGACCTCCGCATTGAGCGAACTGATCGAGCTGACCAGCCGCGCCCGATCGGCGCGGGTGATGGCCAGTTCGGTCCGGGCCTCGCCCAGTTCGATCGCCCGCGCAGCAATTCGCGCATCGAGCGAAGCGACCGCACGCTTGAGCTCGGCGATGCGACTTGCCCGCCCGAGCGTACGGTCGATCCGCGCAAGCAGGACATCGAAATCGAACGGCTTGGGGACATAGTCGTCGGCGCCCGCGGCAAGCGCCTCGACCGCAGCGCCGCTATCGCTGCGCGCGGTGATCATGATGACGGGAAGGTCGGCGGTACGTGGGGTGGCGCGCAGATCGGCCAGCACCTCGATCCCCGACATGCCGGGCATCATCATGTCGAGCAGGACAAGGTCGAAACCGCGCCCGGCGATCAGGTCGAGCGCCTCGCGCCCATTGTCGCTGAGCACCACCAGATAGCCCGCCTGTCCCAGCCGCGCGCCCATCACATTGAGGTTGGTCCGGCTGTCGTCGACGATCAGCACCGTGGCAGCAGCCCGGCGCGTTTCGTTCGAAAGGAGGCTCTGGCTCATGCGCGCGAGCGTAGAGTCGAAAGCGTCACGATCCCGTTAATGCCCCGGCAACCACCTGACGGACGGACGCTCACCGGCGCAGGAAGCCCAGGACCTGATCGACCATCGTACCGAGCTGGGGCGAAGCATCCCCCACGGCGTCCGCGCCGCCTGCGCCCGGGCCGGTATTGATTGCGACGCCGAGCGGGGTCGGCCAGCCGCGCAATGCATGGATGACGGTGCGCAACGCGGCGAGCGTCGAGACCGCCGCCTGCCATCCGCCCGCGGTCGCGACCAGCCCGACCGGCATGCCGTCGAAATAGGCGCGTTCGTCGCCGCGCAGCAGCTCGGCATAATCGAGCGCATTCTTGACCATGCCCGAGAGCGAGCCGTGATAGCCCGGCGAACCGACGATCAGCCCGTCCGCCTCGCGCAGCACCGAGACGAAGTGCACGATTCGCGGATCGTCGGTGGTGCAGCCGAGCTCGTAATGCGGGAAGTTGATCGCCTCGCCGGTCAGCAGCGTAACGCGCGCGCCCCTTGCCTCCGCCAACGCCAGGCAATGCGCGAGCGCGCGGCCGGTCGCCGATTCGGGACGCGAGGTGCCGCCCAGGGCGACGATGTGCGGCTTGCTCATGCGCCCGCGCTAGCCGAAACAGATGCCCCGGGCCACCCACTGAAACGAACGCGGGAACAGAGAAAATATGCAGGCACCATTGGCGGGGATGCGAGTGATCGAGATCGATGCGATCGGCGCGGTGCCGTTCGCGTCGATGCTGCTCGCCGATCTGGGGTGCGAAGTCGTGCGCGTCGCCCAGCCGGGCAGCGGCACCAGCGCGATCGTCCCCGCCATGTATCGCGGACGGCAGGACGTGACGCTCGACTTTCGCGAGCCCGCCGCGATCGCCGAGGTACTCGCGCTCGCGGAGCACGCCGATGCCCTGGTCGAGGGGATGCCCCCGGGATCGATGGAGGCGCTGGGGCTGGGGCCCGACCGGTGCCGGGCACGCAATCCGCGGCTCGTCTATGGCCGGGCAAGCGTCTGGGGGCAGACGGGGCCGCTCGCGGGACGCCCCGGTGCCGACATCAACGTGCTCGCGCTGACGGGCGCGCTCCATGCGATCGGTGCGCCGGATGCGCCCGCGGTGCCTCTCAACCTGCTCGGCGACCATGCCGGCTGCGGGCTGTTCCTCGCGCTGGGCATGGTCTCGGCCATGCTTGGCGCACACATCGATGGCGAAGGACGCGTGGTCGATGCCGCGGCGATCGACGGGGTCGCGACGCTGATGGCGCTGACCCAGAGCCTGTTCGCCAGCGGCCGCTGGATCGACCGGCGCGAAGCCAATCTCATCGATGGCGGCGCCCCCTTCTACCGCAGCTATGCCTGCGCCGACGGCCAGCATGTCGCGGTCGGCGCGATCGAACCGGTGCAGTTCGACTCCCTGTGCACCGGCCTCGGTTTCCCGGCAGGCAGCTTCGCGCAGCTCGACCGCACCGGCTGGCCGGCCATGGCAGCACGTTTTGCCGAGCGCTTCGCGGCGCGGACGCGCGACGAATGGGTGCGGACTTTCGCGCAGGGAGAGGCATGCGTCACGCCGGTGCTGTCGCTGGCCGAGGCCGCGCGGCACCCCCATGCGCTGGCGCGCCGCCCGGTTGCGGCCGGGCCGGAGGGCGCAGCGACCGCGCCGCAGTTCGCGCCGCGGGCCGGGGTGGCACCGCCCGCGCATCAGGCTTCGGTCGATGATGTGCTGGCGCGCTGGTCGCGCTAGGCGGCGCGCGCCTGGCTCCAGGCGCCGGCAATGTCCTCCAGATCGTCGGCAACCGCACGGAACGGCGCAGGGTCGCCGCCGATGCTGGCGTTGAGGATCTGGGCGCGCAGCCCGTGATAGAGCGTCCCCAAGGTCCGCGCGACTTCGCCGCCACGCTCGAAATCGAGGTTCGATTCGAGCGCGAACAGGATCGCGGTGGCGCGCGCGATCCGCTCGCTCTTGACCGTCGGCTGCCCCTTTTCGGTAGCGAAGGCGGCGGCACGGAGCGCGGCGACGCACTCCTTGTACATGAGTTCGACCAGTTCGTACGGATCGGCCGCAGCGGTACGGCCGACGGCGTCGATCGAACGATAAGTCTGCGCCGCATTGGCGTTGATACGGATCGGGGCCTTCATCGCATCAACCCCGATTGTTCCACGCGTCGATCTGATTCTTGAGGAAGTCCTGGGTCTTTTTGTACACCGCGACCTTGGCATCCATGCTGGCGAACTGACGCGTCATGCGGAGGCGGACATCCTCGGTCTTGGCGAGCACATCGGCCTTGTCCTTGGCGAGGTCGCCCTTCGCCTTGTTGTAGCTCGCCTCGCTCGCGCCGAGGCCGCGCTCCGTGTTCGTCGCAGCCGATGCGATCGCGTTGAGCGCGGTGACGAGGCCGTTTCCGGTCGTCGCATTGCCCTTTGGCTCGGCGAACATCTTCTCGACCGCCTCCGGATTGTTGACCAGCGCCTTGGTGAGCAGCGCATTGTCGAGCATCAACGTGCCGTCGCGGTTGGTCTTGACGCCGATCTCCGCCAGCTTCGTCAGCGCGCCGTCGCCGATCGGGGACATGGTAAGCTGCTGGAGCTGGCGCCGGAGCTCGCGCGCGGCAAGATCGGTCCGCAGCGAGCCGGTTTCCGGATGAAGATCGGCGCGCAGCGCGGTGAAGAGCTCGTTATAGGTGGCAACGAAATCCTGCACCGCATTGGTCAGTGCGGTGGTCGGCAGCGTCTTGCCGATGGTGACGATCGTACCCGGCTGAGCGCTGTTGAGATCGATCTTCACACCCGGGATCAGGTCGTTGATCGTGTTCGATTCGCGCTTGAGCTGAACCCCGTCGATCGCCACCAGCGCATCCGCCGCGGCGCTGCCGATCGTGGTGCCGGTCGCGCCGACACCGATGTTGAGCGCGGCGAGCCCTTCCTGCCCCGGAGTCTCGGTTGCGGTCAGCGTGAATGCGCGGTCGACGCCGGTTGCCCCTTTGACCACCAGCCGCGAGCCGGCCGCATCGGTAAGGATCGAGGCGCTGACCCCGGCATTGGCGGCGTTGATCGCGTTCGCGATACCCTCGAGGCTCGAATTGGTCGCGTCGATGGTGATGTCGACCGGGGTGGCAGTGCCGGGGGTAAAACCGGTCATCGCGCCGTTCGAAACCGTCCCGGTGCCGAGCGTGAGGGTGAGCTTGCCCTGCCCGATCGCCGCGGCCTTGTCGGCCACGGGTGCGGCGTGCGCGGTCTGGCTGGCGGCGAGCTGGCGCACCTCGATCCGCGCGTTGAGCGTGGTGAGGTTGGCCCCGCTCAGGCGCGAGACGTTGAGGATCGACGTGTTCGAGCTGGTCGGCTGGGTGGCGAGCGTGCCGCCGCGCGCGAGGCCGGCGACGGCATTGGCGAAGCTGGTGATGTTGCTCTTGTGGGTCGCGGCGCTGCTGATCTGCGCGGTCAGCGTCTCTTCGCGCTTCTTGAGCCGGGCGTTGCGATACTCGAACTGTTTCTCGACCAGTTCCTTGACCAGCGCCGCGGTATCGATGCCGGACGCGCCGCCAAGCGTTTTTGGAATCGATTCAATCGCCACGTGCACGTCCCCCTTTGACTGGATTAACGGCCGTCATCGCGCGGCCTTTAGGCTGGTCTGGACGCCGTTTTCGTCGAACAGCGCGGTATCGGGCACGGCGACCGCCGGCATGCGGCCACCGGCGCGCTTGTCGATGCCGAAGACGAAGGCGAGCACGGTCGCGACTGCCATGTACAGGTCGTCGCGGATCTCCTGATTCTCGCGGCTGGTGAAGTAGATGGCGCGCGCCAGCGGCGGCAGCTCGATCCGCGGCACCGCGAATTCGTCGGCCAGCTCGCGGATCGCCAGCGCGATCTCGCCGCGCCCCTTGGCCACCACCACCGGCACCTGATCCTTGCCGCTCGAATAACGCAACGCGACCGAGAAATGGGTCGGGTTGGTCAGGACGACATGCGCCTCCTGCAGCTTGGAGCGAAGCCCGCCCTTGGCCATTTCGCGCTGGCGCTGGCGTTGTGCGGCCTTGGCTTCGGGCGAGCCTTCGCTTTCCTTGTGCTCGTCCTTCACTTCCTGAAGGCTCATCTTGAGGCGCTGCATGTGGCGGAAGATCTGGATCGGCAGGTCGATGCCCGCGATCAGCAGCAGCCCGCCGGCCATCACGAAGACCAGGGTCGCAAAGGTGTCGCCGAGCGACTTGACCGCGGTGCCGAGGTCCGACGAGACCAGCCCCATGGTCGGCCCGGCCGATCCCCACAGCATCCACGCGCCGATCCCGCCGAGCAGCACGACCTTGAGCAGCGACTTGAACAGCTCGATCCAGCCGGTCGGGCCGAAGATGCGCTTGAGGCCTGAGCCGGGATTGATGCGGTTGCCCTTGGGCGCAAGCAGCTTGCCGTTCCAGTGGAGCGCGCCGAGTGCCGCCTGGCTCGCAATCGCGCCCACCAGTGTGATCGCCAGCAAGGCGCCGAGCGACGGCGCCAGCTTCCACCCCGCGGTGGCGAGCGGTTTCCACGGCTGGAAGCTCTCGATATCGGCGCGGCCGAAGGTGAAGCTCGCGCCCATCACCTCCTTGATCGCCCCCAAGAGCTGCGGCCCCATCAGCACCATCCATCCGCAGCCGAGCAGGATGATCAGCGCCGCACCGAAATCACGCGACTTGAGCAGGTCGCCTTGCTCAAGCGCCTTCTCCTTGCGCTTGGGTGTTGGTGCTTGTGTCTTTTCGCCTGCGCTCTCCGACATCAGCCAAGCACCAGCGTCTGGGCCGCGTCGAGCGCCTCGCGCACGATCACGAGCATGTAATCGCCCATCGCGGGCATGCCGACGAGCAGCGCCAGCACGCCCATCGCGAGGCTTGCGGGAATGCCGATCGCGAACAGGTTGAGCGCCGGCGCCGATCGCGAGAGCATGCCGACCACGATGTTGAGACAGAGCAGCAGGAAGCCGACCGGCAGCGCGAGCAGCAGCCCGGCAAGGAAGGCATAGCCGCCGAACAGCGCGATGTTCTGCAGCTTGCCCGGCGTCAGCCAGGCCTGGCCGGGCGGGAGCAGCTCATAGGAGCGCACCACCAGCTCGACGAGCACGAGGTGGCCATCGACGGCGAGGAACAACAGCGTCAGCAGGATCGTCAGGAACTGGCCGAGCGCCGGGGTCGATTGGCCGGTCTGCGGGTTGACCGCGGTGGCGAAGGAAAGACCCATCGACACGCCGATCACCTCGCTCGCCACCAAGGGCGCGGCAAAGGCGATCTGGAGGATGAAGCCGAGCGCGAGGCCGACCAGCACTTCGGCGGCGACGGCGAGGAAGGTCGCGAGCGCGAACACCTCGCCCGGCGCATCGATCGGCACCGCGTTCATCGACAGGATACCGACCGCTGCGGTGAGCAGGATGCGGACGTTCATCGGCACCGACACCGCGCCGAACACCGGCGCCGCGACGAAGGCCGCACCGACGCGCACCATCGTGAACAGCAGCGCCCAGAGCTGCGGCTCGATCGAGAGGCCGAAGCCGAGCATTATCTGCCGTCCGCTCGCGCGGAAGCGGTACCGGCCCGCTCCCCCGCCCGGCCACCCACACGGTACTCTCGATGGGTGGCCGGGCGGGGGAGCGGGCCGGTACCGCCATTCAGCGAAGCCGAATCGAGCATCAGCGCACCAGCTCCGGGATGCGTTCGAAGATGCCGGTGGTGAAATCGCCGAGCAGGGTCATGATCATGCCGCCGAAGATCACCAGGCTGACGCCGACGATCGCGAGCTTGGGCACGAAGGTGAGCGTCTGCTCCTGGATCGAGGTCGCGGCCTGCACCATGCCGAGGATCAGGCCCGACAGCAGCGCCGGGATCAGGATCGGGGCCGATGCGAGCGCAAGCACCCACATCGCCTCGCGCGCGACCGTCAGGAAATATTCTGCGTCCATCGGAAATTCCTAGGTCACGAAGCTTGAGGCGAGGCTGCCCATCGTCAGCGCCCAGCCGTCGACCAGCACGAACAGCAGCAGCTTGAAGGGCATCGATATGATCGTCGGCGACATCATCATCATGCCGAGGCTCATCAGCACGGTGGCGACGATCAGGTCGATGACGATGAACGGCAGGAAGATCAGGAAGCCGATCTGGAATGCGGTCTTGAGCTCGCTCGTCACGAACGCCGGAAGCAGGATCGAGAAGGGCGTATCCTTGGGATTCGCGATCGGGCCGACCTTGGCCATCTGCGCGAACATGGTGATGTCCTTGACCCGCGTCTGCTTGAGCATGAAGGCGTGGAGCGGCTCGCCCGCCTTCTCGATCATCTCGGTCGCGCCGATGCGGCCCTGCGCATAGGGCTGGATCGCCGCGGTGTTCATCTGCGAAATCGTCGGTGCCATCACGAAGAACGACAGGAACAGCGACAGCCCGACCAACACTTGATTCGGTGGAGTTTGCTGAAGTCCCAGCGCCTGCCGCAGGATCGCCAGCACGATGATGATCCGCGTGAAGCTGGTCATCATCAGCAGGATGCCCGGCAGAACCGTGAGCAGCCCCATGATGATGAGGACCTGGAGCGACAGGCTGAGCGGCGCGTCGCCGCCGCCGAGATCGCCCAACGCCCGGTCGACCGCATCGCCTACACCCGGAGTCGACGCCGCGGCGGGCGCAGTGACCGGAGCCGGCGCTGGCGCGCCTTGCGCGAATGCCGGCGCGACCAGGAACAGCGCGAGCGCAACCGCGGCCAGCGCGAGCGCGAGATGGCGAAAGGCGGCGGTCACGGGTCGATCCGATCGATCAGCGAAACGCCGTTGCGGCTCACCGAGACGAGGATGCGCTTGCCCTCGACCTCAAGCACCGCGATCCGCGTCCCGGTCGAGACCATCATCGTCTCCCTGACCTTGAGCATGCGATCGCCCTGATTGCCGGGCAGCCGCGCCTCGAGCTTGCGCCAGAGATAGAGGCAGCCGATCAGCAGCCCGCAGACGAGCGGCAGCAGCACGACCAGCTTGAGGATGTAGGACCACATCATGGCTGGGTTCAGCCCCGCTTCTCGGGGGCGACCAGCTCGGTCATGCGGATGCCGAACTTGTCGCCCACCGTAACGACCTCGCCGCGGCCGATCAGCGTGCCGTTGACGAACACGTCGAGCAGCTCGTCGGCCTGACGGTCGAGCTCGATCACGCTCGATTCGCCGAGCGCGAGCAGCTCGCGCAGGGTCAGCGTGGTCGATCCGATTTCCACGGTCAGCTTGACGTCCACGTCCTGCAACAGGTGGAAGTTGGCCGCCGCGGCGGAGTCGGTGGCGATGCCCCCGGTCATGTCGTTCATCGTGCGTCCTCAAGGCTGAAGGATTCGAAACGGGTCAGGCGGATTGCGGCCTGACCATTGGCGGTGCCGACCGTGCCGGCACCGATCTGCTGGCGATTGACCATCACCGGCACGTCGGGACCGAAGCTGATCGGGATCACGTCGCCGGGCTTGAGCGCCATCAGCTTCGACAGCGGCACCAGCGGCTCGGCAAGGACCGATCGCACCGGCAGGCGCAGCGCCATCGCCGCGCGCGTCAGCCCATTGCGCCATTCGGGCTCGGGCTCGGGCTCCCCGCCGATCACCTTGGCGGTAAGCGACGGCGTGTAGGGTTTCAGCGCCGCGACCGGATAGAGAATGTCGATCCATTGCGGCTTGGCCTCGCCGGTGGCGATGCCGAGGCGGGTGACGACCATCGCCTCGCCCGCATCGATCTCCGGCACCACCGAGAGCGGCGCAAAGGTCTGCGCCGGCGCGAAGTCGATCTTCGCAAGCAACTCCCAGGCGGGCGCCAGCTGCTGAGCCAGCGTATCGGACAGCCGTGTCAGCAATGTCTCGGCCGAACCGGTGAACTCGGCGGGCATCGGCTGCGGCGCCTCGCCCTCGCCACCGAAGAAGCGGTCGAGCATCTCGAAGCCGAGCTTGCCGTCGATCACGATCAGCGCGCGGCCGCGGCCCGGCGTCATCGCGACCGGCAGCCATGCGGTCAGCGTCTGCGGGCGTTCGGCGCGATAGTCGCCGAAGCGCTGCACGCTGAGCGGCTCGGCCCAGCAGCGCGCGCCTTCGCCGACCAGCGGCTCGAAACTTCCCTTCAATGACTTGGCCAACCGCGCCGAGAGATGCTGCACCGAATGCAGGTCCCCGAACGGGTTGAGGCTCGCCGTCCCCAGCGCCGGGGCGTGTTCCGCTCCGGTCCTGGGACGCTCGCGCCGCTCGGGCGCGGTCATGTCTGAAGGGCTGTTAACCATGCCCGTTCACTGAACAATGAAATTGGTAAAGTAGACGTTACCAACACCCCCAAAGCCCTCTTTTTCCTTGAGGACGGCGTTGATCGCGTCGGCCAGGCGCTTCTGGAGCTTCTTCTTCCCCTCGGCGGTGAACACCTCCTCCTCGCTAGTCTCGCCCAGTGCGAGAAGGATCGCCGAACGCACTGCCATCTCATGCGTCTTCAGGCCTTCGATGACGGTGTTGTCATAGGGGGTCGAGATCGCGATCCCGACCTGAACGAAGTGGACGCTTTCCCGCAGGTTGGAGGTGAACTCCTTCTCGAGCTGGTAATAGGTCGAGGCATATTTGTCCCCGCCCTCACCCGCCGGGGGCTTCATCCCCTTGCTTTCGCCGCCCTCGCCTTCCTTGCCTTCGGCCTTGGCGCGGACTTCCTCGTCCTTGGGAACGAGGCGGGGCTTGCCGCTCTCGGCCTCGCCTTCGGCCTTGGCGCCGCCGAACAGGCCGGCATTGGACGCATAGAGCCCGCCGCCGACCCCGCCGCCGATCAGCACGATCAGGCCGGTGCCGATCAGGATCCACTTCTTGGCCCCGCCCTTCTTCTTGACCGGTGCGGCCTCTTTCTCGTCACTCATGACTCAGTTCCCCCTGGAGATGGTTCAGGCGACGCGATCGTCGCGGCTCGATTGCGTGGTGTGCGCCGCGGCGGAGGCCGGGCGCGCGGGTCGATGGGATTGCGGCTGACCCGGCTGGCCCTGAGACTGGCCGCCGGTACCGGCGTCGACGCTGGTCTGGCCGAGCTTCACGCCGCGCGCCTCGGCCAGTTCCGAAAGTCGCGGCGCCGCTTCGGCAATCAGCTGGCGCGCCGCGGGATTCTCGGCGGTGAAGTGGACGTGCAGCCGGTCACCGTCGCGCCGGATCGAGACATCGACATTGCCGAGATTCTCGGGCGCGAGGCGGATGCGCGTGTCGGTCGCTTCGGCGGCATCGCGCAGCGCGGCGATCCGATCGACCATCCTGCCCGCCCAGTCGTCGCGGCTGAGATCGAGCGGAGCCTGATCCGCGCCCGACATCGCCTGCACCGTCGTGCGCAGCTGCTCGGTAGCGGCGGTCTGCGCCTGCATCGCGACCGGATCGGCGGCACGCGGCGCGGCGGGCGCGTCGAACGAGGCCGAGATCGCAGCGGCAAAGACCTGTGCAGCGGTCTGCGCGGCGGACGCACCGGACACGACCGGCTGCGGGATGATGAGGGACGCCGGCGATGGGCGGAACACGCGCTCGCGCACAGGCGCATCGCCCTTGTCGCGCGTGTCGATCTCCGGAACCGCTTCGGGCGCTTCCGGCAACGGAGCCTCGCTTTCGACAGTGAGCGTCTGAGCAACCGGCGCCCCTGCTGCCTCGGCCGCCGTCTTTCCGGCCGCCTGCGCGGGAAGCGCTGCCGCGACCGCAGCGTCGATACCGGTTCCGGACTGTGGCGGTAGGAGCGCAGGATCGGGCAACGGAGCCAGATCGGCCGTAACAGGCGCGAGACCCGCGGGAAGCCATCCGACGACCGGGTCCTTCACCTCCTCCGCGTCGGCACCAGCCTCGCCCTCGAGCGGCAAATTCTTGCCGTCTCCGGCAATCGCCTGCCCCCTGCCGCCCGACAGCTTCGCTCCGGGCGGAAGCACCAGCTCGCCCAGAACCGCCATGAAATCGGCCGTGGCCGGCGCAGCTACGGGCGCGCGCGGGGCGCGCGCAGGCGTGAGCGGGAGCAGCGACGTGGAGGCGAGCAAGTCTGGCATTGCGGGCGAAAACTCCTTCGCCCGCTGATCAGCAAGGATCGTGCCGTTTTTTCGGAATGGCCGGCATATCCTCAAGCGCCCGCATCGCGCGGCGAGCCGCATTCGCCTCGGCGCGCTCGATCAGCTTTTCGATCGCGGTCTGGTCGCGCTTGGCTTCGCGGGTCGCAGCACGCGCCGTGTCGAGCCCGCGCTGCGCCTCGGCGATGCGGCGGTCGGCGGCAAAGGCGGACTGGTGGAGGCGATCGCGATAATAGGCTTCGGCAATCAGGCTGGTGGCGCTTCCCGGCTTGGGCGCCGGCGCGACGCCCTGCGCCAGCTGGGCGATGCGCGCGCGAAGTGCTTCCTCATTGGTCACCTTCGCTTGAGCCGCGACTTCGCTCACCCGCACCATGTCGAGCTGGAGCGTACGGACGCGCAGCAGGCGACCGAGCTTCTTCTGGTGCTTGTCAGCCATGCGCTGCGTTCAGATCAGGCATCCCCGAACACGCCGACCAGCTCCGTCACCGCCTCTTCGAGGCTGACGGTCTCGTCATAAGCCTGACGGATATAGTCGAGCACCGAATCGTGGCAGGCAATCGCCGCGTCGATCGCCGGATCGGCGCCCGCGCGGTAGGCGCCCATCAGCACCAGATCGCGATTCTCCTCATAGGTGGCGAGGTGGCGGCGCAGCACGCGCGCGGCGGCGACATGCTCCTTGTCGGCGATGTCGGTCATCACGCGGCTGACCGAGGGCCCCAGATCGATCGCAGGATAGACGCCGCGCTCGGCCAATGCCCGGCTGAGTACGATATGCCCGTCCAGGATCGATCGCGCCGAATCGACCACGGGGTCGTTGCCGTCGTCGCCATCGGCCAGAACGGTATAGATTGCGGTGATCGATCCGCCGGTGTGGACATCGGTCCCGGCGCGCTCGATCAGGCTCGGCAACATCGCGATCGCGCTCGGCGGATAGCCGCGTGCCGATGCCGGTTCGCCGAGTGCCAGCCCGATCTCGCGGCCCGCATGCGCGACGCGGGTCAGCGAATCCATGATGAGCAGCACCTTCTTGCCCTCGTTGCGAAAGGCTTCGGCGATGGCGGTAGCGCGCAGTGCGCCGCGGATGCGCAGCACCGGAGAGTGGTTGGCCGGGACTGCGACCACAACCGAGCGCGCGCGCGCTTCGCCTGCGACCTTGGTCTCGAGAAAGTCGGAAACTTCGCGGGAACGCTCGCCGATCAGCCCGATCACGATGACGTCGGCCTTGGCCGCGCGCACCATCATGCCGAGCAGCACCGATTTGCCGACGCCCGATCCGGCCATGATGCCGACCCGCTGCCCCTGGCCGATCGTCAGCAGCCCGTTGATCGCACGCACGCCGACATCGAGCGGCTGGAGTACGCGGCCGCGGTCGAGCGGTGACTGAATCTTCCCCGCAAGCGGCCATTTGCCGGCGCCGCGGATCGGGCCGAGCCCGTCGATCGGCTTGCCCGCGCCATCGACCACGCGACCGAGCATCGCCGCGCCCACCTCCGCTTCGCCGGGAGGACCGACGGGACGGACCGGCGCGTTGGGAAGCAGGGCGGCCGGGCCGCCCAGGTTCATCATCAAGGTCTTGCCGCCGCGAAATCCGATCACTTCGGCTTCGACGCGGCTGGCGCCGGTGCCGATCGCGCAGACCGTGCCGACCGGGAGCGACAGACCGACCGCTTCCATCAGCAGCCCGTCATAGGAAGACAGGCGCCCCGAAACCTTGGGCTGCGGGCGGAAATCGCGGCAGGCGAGGCCGTCGAGATAGTCGGCGGTGAAGCGGTTATACATGCGGCGCCCTCAGACAGCCGGAGGAATCGGAACGCGGTCGATCGCCTGAGCGAGCTGCTCGAGCCACATGTCAGGGCCGTCCTCGACGATGGTCGATGCGCTTTCGATGACGAATCCGCCGCGGGTCACATTAGGATCGCCGACGGGGAACACCGTCTTGGGCAGATGATCCTGCACCAGCGCGATGTCGTCGGGATGCAGCCGCAGGATCGCCGATTCGGCGCTGTCGGCGAGCATGTCGGTCGCCGCCTCGATCCGGCCGGCGAGCACATCGGGGGCGATGCCCGATTCGCCGATCATCTTCGCGACGAGATGCAACACCGTCTGGCGCAGATGCCCGGCCATGCGTTCGCGGTCGAAATGCGCGCCCTGCGCCAATGCGTTGCTGACCTGCTGCAGCAAGGCAGCCTGCTGCGCGGCAACTGCGTCGGCCTCGGCGCGTCCCGCTGCCAGCCCTTCCGCATAGCCGGCGGCGCGTGCCGCCGCGATCGGATCGACGAAGTCCTTGGGCTCGGGCGCGGGCTCGGGATCGAACGGATCCCAGCCTTCGGTGGGATTGTGGCCCGGCTCGGCGGGGCTGAAATGCCGCGGCTCAGCCGACGCCGCGTCGCGCGGGCGCACCGCCCGCGGGGCGAATTCCTCGGGCGGGGCGAAGGCGCGCTGAAGCGCCTCGGCGATCCCCGCGCTGCGTGCGGCGAGACCCGGAACGAAACCGGCCGGATCAGACATAGTCGTCGTCTCCACCGCTGCCCGGCATCGTGATCGTGCCGTCCTTGACCAGCTGGCGGGCGATGGCGATCATCACCTTCTGCGCCTCCAGCACCTCGGCGAGCTTCATCGGGCCGCGCGCTTCCATCTCGTCGCGGATCGTGTCGGCCGCACGGCTCGACATGCACGACAGGAAGCGCGTTCGCGCCGCCTCGTCCGCGCCCTTGAGGCTGCGGACCAGCACGTCGCTTTCGATGTTGCGCAGCAGGGTGCCCATATTCTTGTCGTCGAGATCGAGCAGATTGTCGAAGACGAACATCGCCTCCTCGATCGCCCTCGCTACGTCGCGATCCAGCTTGGCGAGCTTGGGCATCACCTTCTGCTCGGTCACCTTGCGCACGCTCGACATGATCTTCGCCGCCTCGCGGGTGCCGCCCATCTGGACGCCCGCGACGCGGCGCGGCTGGCTCGAATGGCGTTCGAGCAGCGCGGTCAGCGTCGCCAGCGCCTCTGCGGTCACCGGCCCCAGCCGCGCAACGCGGCGCAGCACCTGCGGCTGAATCGCCTCGGGCAGCATCTCCAGCACCTGCCCCGCGGTCGCAGGCTCGAGATGCGCGAGCAGCACCGCAGCGATCTGGGGATGCTCCTCCTCCAGCATCGCCGCGATCTCGGTCGCATCCATCCATTGCAGCGCCGAGATCGATTCGTTGGGCTCGGGCGGCAGGATGCGCGACAGGATGGTGCTCGCGCGTTCCGGTCCCAGCGCCTTGGTGACCACCGATTCGAGCTTGGGGCGCGGATCGAACTGGATCGCGCTGCGCTCCTGCGCGCGGCCGGTGAAATCGTCCAGAACCTGCGCCATCTCCCATTCGCTGACATCGGCGACGCTCATCATCGCGGTGCCGAGCTGGCGGACTTCCTCGGGATCGAGCTTCTGGAGGATCGCGGCGGCCTCTTCGTCGCCGACGACCATCATCAGCACCGCGGCGCGTTCGACACCGGAGAAATTGCGCGGCGCGTTCATCGATTGCCCTCCGCCTTGATCATGTCGCGCACGGCGAGTGCAGCGCGCGCCGGATTGTCACGGGTAAAATCGCGCACCAGCCCGACTCGTTCCCCGAGCGGCACGCCGCCCGCGCCGAGCATCTCGGCACTCACCGGCGCCGGCATCGCGACGCCGTCGGCTCCGCCCATCGGCAGCGCCCCGCCGCGATTGGTGTCGTCGCGCTTCTTGAGCAATGCCTTGGCGAGCGGACGCACGCCGAGCAGCAGCACCAGCAGCGCGATCACCACTGCGGTCACATTGCGCGCAACCATCGCGAACCAGCCGCTTTCGTAGAAGGCGGGGCCCTCGCTCGCCGCGTCCGCAGTCGTGCTGAACTTGCGGCTGACCACGGTTACCTGATCCTGGCGTGCTGCGTTGAAGCCGACCGCAGCCTTCACCAGATCGTCGATCTGCTTGATCTCGACCTGGCCCCGCGGTTTGCCCGGCTCCTCCTTGAGCAGCACCGCGACCGACAGCCGCTTGATGTTGCCCGGCGCGGCGCGGGTGACCGAGATTTCCTTGGCGTTGTCGTAGCTGCGCGCGAAGCTGTCGCTCTGCTTCATGCCCGGCGCGGCGGCGGGCGTGGCAGGCTGATTGGCACCGGCGGTGACGCCTTCGGGCGTCGGCGTGGCCACGACGCTCGGCGCAGGCGCGACGTTGGAGAGCGCGCCAGGAATACCGCCAGGCGCATTGGCGCCGTCGCGCGGCGCGCCGGTCCAGTTGCCCTGTTCGGCGCGCACCACGGCGCCCGCCTTGTCGAACGTCTCGCGCGTCGCCTGGCTCTCGTCGAGATCGACATCGGCCTGCACCTCGGCGGTGAAGTTTCCGGCACCCAGCAGGGGAGTCAGCAGCTGCACCAGCTGCTGGCGATACTTGTCCTCGATGCGGCGCTGGAAATCGATGCGTGCATCGCCGGCGCTGCTTTCCTGGCCCGATTTGCTGAGCAAGGCGCCCGCCTGATCGACGATGGTCACCGCCTCGGCCTTCATCCCCGGCACCGACGATGCAACAAGGTTGACGATCGAGCGTACCTGCGCGTCGGACAGCGTGCGCCCGGGCTGGAGCTTGACGATCACCGAGGCCGAAGGTTCGGCCTTGTCGCGCACGAACACGGTGGCTTCCGGGGTCGCGAGATGGACGCGCGCCTCGGCGACGGTATCGATCTCGCTGATCGAACGGGCGAGTTCGGTCTCGCGCGCCTGCCTCAGGCGTTCGCCCTCGACGGCACGACTGACGCCCATCGGAAGCTGGTCGAGCAGCGCATAGCCGCCCGGCGCCGCCTTGGGCAGCCCCTGTCCGGCGACCAGCATCCGCGCCTTGTGATAATCGTCCTCGCCAACGGTCAGCGAACCCGCGCCGTCGATCGCGTTCGGAATGCTCGCGGCGCTCAAGGCCTCGGCCACGGCGGCCTTATCGCTCTCGGGCAGGCTGGCGAACAGCACGCGCTGCGGCGGGGTCGCCAGCGCCATCCAGGCGAGCGCGGCAGCGCCGATCAGCCCGACCATGAAGATCAGCGGCAGGCTGCGCTTGACCGCGGGTTGCGAGAGGATCGAGCGTATCTGGCTCAGCGGATTGGCGAAACCGCCCGGCCCCGTGGTGGCGGGGAGGGCGGCGGTTTCGGCGACGGAGACTGCGTTGCTCATAGCGATCAGACCGGCATGCTCATGATGTCACGATAGGCGGTCAGGAGCTTGTTCCTGACCTGAAGCGTCGCTTCGAAGCCGACCGACGCCTCCTGACGGGCGAGCATCACCTTGGCGATGTCGACCGTCTCGCCGCGCTCGTAGGCGGCGGAGAGTTCGCTGGCGCGGTGCTGCGCACCGTTGACCTGCTGGAATGCGGTCTCGAACGTCTCGGTGAAGCTCGCCGGACCCGCGGGCTGGCCGACCGGCGCCGTCGCCGGAGCAGCCGCGCCGCTGGTCGCGCGCTGGAGCGCTTCGTTGCGTTCGAGGATCTGGGCGCGGAGCTGCATGACGCGGTCGATACCGCCCGCTCCGCCGACGCCGCCAATGCCGCTCATGCCGTGGCCCTCCGCGTGATGTCCTCACCCTGCTCGCGCGCCTTGGCGAGGCGGTAGCGCAGCGTGCGCTCCGAGATACCGAGGCGCTTGGCGGTCTCGGTGCGGCTGCCGCCGCACGCCGCCAGCGTTTCGCGGATCGCCGCGAATTCGCTGAGCTGGACGATGTTGCTGAGCGTGCCTTCCGCCTGCGCCGGGGCAGCGGCGGGCGCACGGTCGAAGATCAGGTGATCGGCGGTGATCGCGTCTCCCGGGCAGAGCAGCAGCGCGCGCTGGATCACATTCTCCAGCTCGCGGACATTGCCCGGCCAGTCATGCGACTGGAGCACCGCCAGCGCGTCCTGTGTCAACCAGGGCAGGCGGGCGCGATTGCCGGCGTGACGCAGCACCATCGCTGAAGCGAGCGCGGCGACGTCGCCCGGCCGCTCGGCGAGCTGGCGGGTGGTGAGCGGAAACACCGAGAGGCGGTAGTAAAGGTCGGCGCGGAACCGGCCTTCGGCCACTTCGGCCTGAAGGTCGCGGTTGGCGCAGGCGATGACGCGGACGTCGATCTTCTCGGGGCTGGTCGCACCGATCGGCACCACCTCACGCTCCTGCAGCGCGCGCAGCAGCTTGGCCTGGAGCGCCAGCGGCATCTCCGCGACTTCGTCGAGCAGCAGCGTGCCGCCGTTCGCGGCGCGGAAGAACCCCTCGCCTGCCGCATTGGCGCCAGTGAACGAGCCCTTCTGATGGCCGAACAGCAGCGCCTCGAGCATCGTCTCGGGCAACGCCGCACAGTTGACCGCGATGAACGGGCCGTCGCGGCGAGTGCTGCCCATATGGATCGCCTTGGCCAGCACTTCCTTGCCGGTGCCGGTCGGGCCGTTGATCAATACGGTGATGTCGGCGGCTGCGACCCGCTCGGCCAGCGCGTAGAGCGCCAGGCTCTCGGGATCGGCCGCGACCGGGGCATGAGCGCCGCGGAGCATCGCGCTGGCAAAGCCTCCGGCGATCGCGGCGTCTTCGGGACCGAAGCTCAATCGCGCGGGGTTGCCGTCATGGAACGGCACCGCAGCGACCGGCCCCTCGGCCAGCACCAGCGTCCTCGCCGAAACCGGGGGCGCCTCGCCCTCTACGATCATGAACAGATCGCCCGGCATGGGCTTGACCTTGTCGGCGGCGCCGATGGTGAAGCCCTGCGCACGCAGCGAGGAGACCAGCGCATAATGCTGCCGAAGCACCGCAGCTGACGGAAAGATCGTCTGCATTCAAACCCCCTGTTGGGAGGGTGATGCAGGATTGATGGTAAACGAGTCGTAAACCATGCGGCAAAAATCAGCCGAAACGGCTCGAGATTGCCGCGCGCGCCTCTACGCGTGTGCGCGTAGGCCATTCGGGCCGTGGTTCAGAAAAGTGCTTAATCCCCGCCTCAGCCTGTCGTTCCCCCCTGTGGCGACCCGAGCTCCTTCGCATTCAGGGGGGTAGGCAAGGACGCCGGACTGAACGGAGACAAGACATGACTGTTATCGGAACGAACATCGCGAGCCTCCGCGCCGCGAACGCGTCCAAGGTCGCTTCGTCGAGCCTGCAGACCGCCATGGAGCGTCTGTCGACCGGCAAGCGCATCAACAGCGCCAAGGACGACGCAGCGGGCCTCGCCATCGCGAGCCGCATGACCTCGCAGGTCAAGAGCATGGCCGTTGCGATCCGCAACGCCAATGACGGCATCAGCCTCGCGCAGACCGCCGAAGGTGCGCTGAGCGAAGTCACCAACATGCTTCAGCGCATGAAGGAACTGGCGACCCAGTCGTCGAGCGGCACGCTGCGCGACAGCGACCGCACCACGCTGCAGGCCGAAGTCTCGCAGCTCGTTGCCGAGATCGGCCGTGTTTCGGAGACCACCAACTTCAACGGCGTCAAGCTGCTCGACGGCAGCTTCGGCGAGGTCAAGCTGCAGACTGGTATCAATGCCGGCGAGACGATCTCGATGAAGATGGTCAAGACCAGCACCTCGGAACTGGGCCTTCAGGCACAGGTCAAGGGTGGTGTCGTCAACGCCGCGCTCGCGGCCGGCGACCTGGTGATCAACGGCGAAGACATTGGCGCGGTTGCCAGCGTCGATGCCAAGGCGGTGGCCGATGCGGTCAACGCCAAGACCGGGACGACCGGCGTCAAGGCCACTGCGGAGAACGAAGTGACCGCCGATGTCGGCTCGATCGCGTCGGGTGACACGCTCACGATCGGCAGCACTGCCGTGACCTTCACCAACGAAGATACGGCCAGCGAAGTCGCGAACCGCATCAACCAGGTGCTGGGTTCGGGCAGCAACATCCAGGCGAGCCTGACCGACGACGGCAAGATCAAGCTGACCAGCAAGGACGGCTCGAACATCAGCCTGACCGACGGCGACGGCGTACTCAGCAACGTCAAGGATGCCGGCGGCGCAGCGGTGACGCTGAGCTCGACCGCGAGCGTGCTGGAAGGCAAGGTCACGCTGACCGCCGAGCCGGGCAAGAACATCGCGATCACCGGTGCCGGCGAAGCCGATGCCGGCTTCAGCGAAGCCACCACCTCGGGCATCTCGATCGCGACCCAGGGCGGTGCTTCGGCAGCGATGGCGGTGATCGACGCGGCGCTGGACAAGATCTCGGCAGGCCGTGGCGACCTCGGTGCGGTTCAGAACCGCCTCGAATCGACCGTCGCGAATCTGACGACCACGACCAGCAACCTCGCCGAAGCGCGCAGCCGCATCGAAGACGCCGACTTCTCGGCCGAAGCGACCGCGCTCGCCAAGGCGCAGATCCTGAGCCAGGCATCGACCGCGATGCTGGCGCAGGCCAACCAGTCGCAGCAGGGCGTATTGTCGCTGCTTCGCTAAGCGTGTGCCGGTCGGGGTGTCACCCCCCTGACAGGCACCACGGCCGGTCACCCTCTCTTCGCGGGAGGGCATGCGAGGAAGCCCCGGTGGTCGCCCCAGAAATGGAGGCTTCCGCCGGGGTTTTTCCTTTTCGGCAAGCAAGGCACGGCCGCGCCTTCGGCGGGTAGTCAGTTTCTGTCGAGTGCTTCGCGCGCGGCCTTCGCGAGCGCGCAGTCCTTGCCGCTGGAGCGGCACTGTTGCTCGAGCATCTCCACCACCTTGAGCTGTTCCTGTCGGACAAAGGGATCATTGCTGATGTCCGGCGAGAACATGCCTCGACCATTGGGTCCGGCCGTCGATTTTCCGGAACCGGGCACCGCATTCGGTCTCGAGGGCGGGGTGTCCGTGCCGCGCGGCAACCAAAGGCCTATCGCAATTCCGATCGCGATGCAGACCCCAGCCAATGCAATCGTCTTGATGTAGCGTGGGCGCACCATTCCCGCTTCCTAAGTTTCAGGTCGTGTCCAGATCCACCCGCCGACCGTGACGGCCGCGGCGATCGTCACCAGCGGCCAGGGCATGGGCGAGAAGATCAGCGTCAGCGCGATACTCGCCGCGAACGCCACCGTCGCAGCCTTCTTCCCCCCGCGGCTGATCGCCCCCTTTTCCCGCCAGCGCACGATATGCGGACCGAACTTCGGATGCTCGAGCAGCTTGCGCTCGAGCCTGGGCGAGCTGCGCGCGAAGCACCAGGCGGCCAGGATCACGAACACCGTGGTCGGCATCACCGGCAGGATCGCACCGATCACCGCAAGGCCAAGGCTGACAAAGCCCGCAGCGAGGTAGAGGTGCCGCCGCACCTAGAGGCCGAACGCCCGGTCGAACGCGGCGGCGCCGGCGGCATCGAACGCGATCACCCGCCCCGGCCCGCGCGTTGCCCAGCCCTGGACCAGCACATGCTGAAGGATCGCTGCGCCGAGCATACCGGCGAGATGGTTGCGCCGCTCGCTCCAGTCGAGACAGGTCCGGCACTCGGGCCGCCGCCCGTGCGCCGACAGCGCCACCCCGATCGTGTCGAGCCGGAGACGGCCGGACGCGGTGATCTGCGGCATGTCGCCTGCCGTCACCAAGCCGTCGGCCACGAAGCGCTCCGCCAGCCGGACCGCACGGTCGCCGGCGAGATGATCGTAGCAGACCCGTGCCTCGCGCATCGCCGCATCGCGCGGGCCCGGGCGCACGGGCTTGGCGCCGGTCCGTTCGGCGATCCCCATCAGCAGCTCGATCGCCGCGGCGACATCCCCGTCGTCGAGCCGGAAGTAGCGGTGGCGTCCCTGCCGCGCCGGGACGACCAGCCCGGCATCGCTCAGCCGTGCCAGATGCCCCGAAGCCGTCGGCAGCGCGACGCCGGCGCATTGCGCAAGCTCGCTCACCGTCAGCGCCCGCCCATCCATCAGCGCGACCAGCATGTTCGCGCGCGCCGGATCGCCGATCAGCGCCGCGACGCGCGATATGGAGGGGCCGTCCTGCATAGTTCGGCCATAGCCGAAGCATTGGCGGCGAACAATCGGCTATCCGGCAGCGCAAGGAGGACCCGCATGATCACCTGCTTCATCCGCTACCAGATCGACCCGTTCCGCACCGATGCGTTCGAACAATATGCGCGGGGCTGGAACGATGCGATCCCGCGCTGCGGCGCTCGGCTCACCGGCTATTATGCCCCGCACGAAGGATCGGCAACGACCGCATACGGCATCTACGACATCGCGGATCTCGCGGCCTACGAAGCGTATCGCGCGCGATTGCGCGACGACCCCGGCGGGCGCGACAATTTCGCCTTCGCACGCGACGAAGGGTTCATCCGGCGCGAGGACCGCATCTTCCTGCGCAAGGTGACGTCATGATTGCAGTCATCTTCGAATCGATGCCCGCTTCAGGGCAGGAGACAAGCTATCTCGATATCGCCGCGTCGCTGCGTGCCGATCTGGAGGCGATCGACGGTTTCATCTCGGTCGAGCGCTACGAGAGCCTGACCACCGCCGGCAAGCTGCTCTCGCTCTCCTTCTTCCGCGACGAGGCGGCAATTGCCGAGTGGCGCAACCGCCCGAAGCACCGCGGCGCCCAAACCGCCGGACGCGACGGCGTGTTCAGCGACTATCGCGTCCGCATCGCCACCGTGATGCGCGACTATGGCCTGAACGATCGCGCCGAAGCCCCACCCGACAGCCGCGCCGTACACGCCGAATAGGATCGGTCGAAATTCAGTTCAGGTCGAGGCGAAAAGGGGGATCGTCGAGCATCGAAGCGCAGAAGATCGCGCTTTCGACCGGTCCCAGAAAGAAGGGGCGGAAGCGGCCCCCCGGCACGCTCCCGCCCCTGCCCCCTATGCGGATACGGGCCCCCCGGCACCGCATCCGTCATCCCAGACGCCGCATCAGCCCTTTCTTGAGCCGGTCATGCGCGCTCTTCTTGATCTGACAGACGCGCGCGGCACCCACGCCGAGCACCTGTCCGATCTCCTCGAGGTTGAGCTCCTCGACATAGTATAGCTGGATCACCAGCTGTTCCTTCTCGGGCAGCTCGGAAATTGTTGCGATCAGCGCCTCGCGTTGATCGGCGTCGGCGAGTTGGTCGAATGCCGAGGGTTCGTCGGACATGAACCAGGGGCCTTCGTCCGAATAGACTTCGTCGATCGAATCGAAGCGCACCGCCTCCGCGCTGGCATAGTCGCTGCGCAGCTTCTCGATCGTGACGCCAAGGCGTGACGCGACCGCGGCCTCGTCGGGCCGCTTGCCATGCTCGTCGGTCAGCGCCGCGATCGCGTCATTGTAGATGCGCCGCCGCTTCATCGCGCCGCGCGTGATCGTCGCTTGGCGCCGCAGCTCGTCGATCATCGCGCCGCGGACCCGCGTCTGCAGATACTGGTCGAAGCTGACGAGGCCGCGATCCTCGAAGCTCGCCGCTGCCTCGACCAGTGCGACAAGGCCGATCTGCACCAGATCCTCGACGTCGATCAGGCTGCTCATCGATCCATGGACGTGCCAGGCGAGCCGGCGGACCAGTGGCATATGCTTGCGCACGAGGCCGTCCATGTCGCGCTTCGTTTCGCCGGTGCGGCCATAGGTCAGCGCGAATTCGTTGGGAGAGGGCTGGAAGCTCATGCGGGCAGCGCCTCCGGCGCACCGATGACGGCGACGACTTCGACCGACTTGTCCTCAGGCACTTCGAAGAAGCTCATCACGGGGGTATCCGGCAGACAGGTTCTGACCAGCTTGCGGATCGCGATGCGGATCGAGGGCTGGACGACCAGGGCGAAGGGCTTGGCTTCGGCGACCAGCGGCTGGGCGGCGCGCTGGAGCGCGTCGACGATGCGGCGGCCGAGATCGGGTTCGATGGTGTGGCGCTTGGCGGGGTCGGAACGGATCGCCTGACCCAGCAGCGCCTCGAGCTGGCCTTCCAGCGTCATCACGCGCAGCGGCTCGCGCACCCCGCACAGCCGCTGGATGATCAGCGGGCCGAGCTCCGGGCGGATCGTCTCGATGATCTCGTCGGCGTCGAGCGTCTTCTGCGCCGCCATGGCGATTGCCGCGGCGATGCGGCGGAATTCCTTGAGCGGGATATTCTCGGCGAGCAACCCGCGCAGCACCTGAGTCAGCGTCGTGATCGGCAGCGGGTTGGGCGAGAGCGAGGAAACCAGCTGCGCCGCGCGCTCGCGCAGGCCGTCGAGCAGCGCCTGCACCTCGTCCGGGCCGAGCAGGTCGGCGGCGTTGGTGATCAGCGCCTGGTTGAGGTGCGTCGCCATCACGGTGCCCGGATCGACCACCAGCCAGCCTTGGCCGGTCGCCGCATCGGCATCGGCGGACGAGATCCACACCGCATCGAGTCCGAAGGTCGGGTCCTTGACCGGCTTGCCGTTGAGAGTGCCGACCGCTTGCCCCGTGTCGAGCGCCAGCACCTCGTCGGGCGAGACGCTGTCCTCGCCGATCACCACGCCGCCGACGACGATGCGATAGGTGAACGGCCCCATGTTGATGTCGTCGCGCACGCGCACCTGCGGCACCACGAAGCCAAGCTCCTTCGAAAGCTGGCGGCGCACCCCGGTGATCCGCCCCATCAGCGATCCGCCGCGGCGCTCGTCGATCAGCGGCACCAGGCCATAGCCGATGTCGATCATCACCTGCATGTTGTCGGTCACCTCGTCCCAGCCGATCTTCGACGGGTCGGCAGGTTCGGCATCGATCGTTTCGACCGGCGCAGGCGGGCGCTTGCTCGCCTGGTACATCTTCCAGGCCATGAAGCCGGAGCCGGCCGCAGCGGGCAGGATGATGAAGGCGGGCATGCCGGGCAACAGGCCGAGCAGGCCGACGATGACCGCGACCGGGGTCCAGGTCTTGTGGCTGCCGAACTGGCTGCCGATCTGGTCGGTCAGGCCCTGTTCCTTGTTCGCGCTGACGCGGGTGACGATTGCGGCGGCAGCGATCGACAGCAGCAGCGCGGGCAGCTGCGCGACCAGCGCATCGCCGATCGCCAGCAGCACATAGGTCTGCGCCGCCTCGCCGATCGTCAGACCATGGCTGACCGGGCCGAGGATCAGGCCGCCGATGATGTTGATGAACAGGATCAGCAGCCCGGCGATCGCGTCGCCCTTCACGAACTTGGACGAACCGTCCATCGCGCCGTAGAAGTCGGCCTCCGTCGCCACCTCGACGCGGCGCGCCTTGGCCTCGTCCGGGGTGATCAGGCCGGCGTTCAGGTCGGCGTCGATCGCCATCTGCTTGCCGGGCAGGGCATCGAGGGTGAAGCGTGCCGACACTTCGGACACGCGGCCCGCGCCCTTGGTCACCACGATCATGTTGATGATGATCAAGATCGCGAACACGAACAGGCCGACGACATAGTCGCCGCCGATCATGAAGGTGCCGAACGCCTCGATCACATGGCCGGCGGCGGCCTCGCCCTCATGCCCGTGACCCAGCACCACGCGCGTCGATGCGACGTTGAGGCCCAGCCGGAACAGGGTCGCGAACAGCAGCACGGTCGGGAAGGCGGAGAAGTCGAGCGGCTTCTGCGCGTTGAGCGCGACCATCAGCACGGCAAGGCTGATGACGATGTTCATGATGAAGAAGGCGTCGAGCAGGAAGGTCGGCACCGGCACGACCATCATCGCGACGAGCACGAGGATGGCGACGGGCAGGGCGAAGCTCTTCAGCGCGGGGCCGATGCCCCCCTTGAGTGCAAGTGCGTTCACGCGGATTACGCTCCCAGTCTCGCGAGCATCATATAGGCAAGCTTGGCGGTCTCAGGCGTCGGCCGCAGGGGGTTCACCCCGCGCGTCTCGGTCCCGCGTCCGGCGGTCTGCAGCCGGTCGAGCGTCGCCAGCCAATTGCGGTCCTGGCCGATAGCGTCGTTGCCCAGCACAACTTCGGCATCGGGGCCCAGCGACTGGACGAGCTGCTGGAACTTCGCATCGAGCTGACCGGAAGCGAGTCCGGTCGCGCCCGCCGAGGCGGCACCCTTGTCGAGCTTGCCGGCGAAGCGCTCATAGATCTGGCCCAGCGAGCGCGGCGTACCGTTCGACGCGTAGAACACGCTGCGGTTGGCACGCGCCGCGGCCGGGAACAGGTTCGCCCCCGGCTGGCCGGGGTTGGCGTCCATCGCGCGCAGGAATTTGCGCGCGCCGCCGATGCCGAGGAAATGCGCCATATAGAGGTCGGTCCCGGTCGCCTCGCGGCCGAGCGAGCTCTCGAGGCTGTCCTTGTTGTCGCTGGCATGTTCGGCGGCCATCAGCGACGCCGCCTGCGGATCGTTGCGCATCGACAGGATCGCCTGGCGCATGGCGGGATCGCCGACGACGAAGCGGCCGCTGGCGGTGCGGCGGATGCTGTCCGACGCCCAGCCCATGCCGTGCTTGTCGCCATGTTCCTTGACCACGCCGAGCCAGCTCTGCTCGATGAACTGGTAGAGGCCGGTGGCGCTCGAGGTGCGTGCGCGCGCATTGCTGCGCATCCCGCTTTCGACCTGCGCCTGGCCGAGCAGATAGTTGAAGTCGATACCGGTCTTCTGGCTGGCCGTTGCGATCGCCGTGGTGACGTTCGCCTTGGCTCCGATCGAAGGTATGCTCATCGGCTCTTGCTCTTCTTCCCCTGAGTGCAGGAAGATCAGCAAGAGGCGTGCCATTTTTGTTGGGAGGGCCGCTCCAGCCCGCTCCCCCACCCGGCCACCCAGCGAAGCTACCCTATGGGTCGCCGGGCGGGGGAGCGGGCTGGAGCGGCACGCGTCGCGTCAGCGACGCCAATCAGGCAAAGCTTCCGGCAATTCCGGGCCGGTAGGACGGCAAATTGTTGCCGGTCAGCGTCTGCAGCCGCCGCCGCACATTGGCGGCCATCAGGTTGACGTAGATGCGGCAGGTCTCGTTGAGGCGGTGCGCCTCCTCGGCCAGCGCCTTGAGCTCGGGCGAGAGCGCAGGATCATCGTCGTTCGCAGCCCCCACCGCGTCGATGCCGATCAGCTTCTCGCGCGTCGCGCGTTCGAGCGCGGCGACGTCATTCGCCTTCAATGCGTCGATTTCGGCGTGCAGCGCATCGATCACGCGAACCAGGGCGTCACGCCTTGTCATGCGGGTTCCACTGAAGCTTGAGCGCGAGCAGCCGGTCCGCGACGGTCGAAGGAACCAGCGGGAACTTGCCCTCGGCGATCGCCTTCTTGATCCGCGCGACGCGCTCGGCATCCACCGGCACGCTTGCAGCGGCAGCCTGGGTGATCGAGGCGGCGGTGCTGGTCTGGGCAGCCTGCGTCACACCATCCGCCGCCTTCACAGGCGCGGCCGGGGCTACCGGCGTCAGGCGCCGGTCGGCAATTGATGCAGGCTTGAAGCCGACTGGATCAACCATGTCTGCAACCCTTTATTCTGCGGACATACGCAAAAACGGCAGCACGCGCGGAAGCTTTAGCAAAAAATCATTCGCCGAATCCGGGCAGCCGCGCACGACCCGGTTCCAGCGCGATCGCGGCGACCGGCGGCCGCTTGTCGTCGACCTTCACCAGCACCCGCGCCCCCGCGGCCGCATCGGCCATCGCCAGCCCCTCGCGGCTGATCGAGAAGCCGGCGGCGCCCGCCTCGATCAGTACCGGATCGCCGCGCTTGATCACCGTCGCCGGCTTGACCACTGCAGGCGCCGGCATCGCCGCCACGACCGGAGTGGCGGGCCTGGGCAGCGCGTTGACCGGCACGAACACCCGCCATTGCTGCGGTCCCTGGCAGCGGATCACCACAGCATCCTCCGCGGCCGAGCGCCAGCTCAGCTGGGGAGCGTCGCACGCGGCGAGCCTCAGGCGCTTGTCCACCGGCGCACGTGCGCCGCCTTCCATGCCGATCAGCGCCCCAGCGAATTGCTCGACCAGCCGGTCGAGCGTCTCGGTGGACTGGAATGCGGCCGGGCCTGTGCTTGCCGCCAATGCGGACAGGAGAATGACGATCATCTTTGCCTCCGGTTCAATTGCTGGCGCCGGCAAAGCCGACGGAAAGAGTGACCGCCCGGCGCTTGCCGGGATCGGTCAGAATGACGATGCGATCGGGCGACGCTGCGCCGCTGCGCACCAGCGCTGCGGCAACGGCGCGCGCGCGATCGGCGGCGAGGATCGCGGCGCTGCCGGTCGCGGCATCCACGTCGCGTGCGCCATCGGTCGATCCGGTAATGGTGATGCGCGTCCGCGAATCGCGCGCGGCATCGCGGGCCCACAGGATCGCGCCGCGCGGATCGGCAACGGCCACCCCCTCGGCAAATCCCTCGACCCGCGCCATCGCGACAGCCATCGGCGCGGGCGCGCTATCCTCGATCCCGAAGCCTGCGCGCAGCCCGGCGAGCAGCGTCTCGCGATCCAGCTCGCGATTGGCCTGGAGCAGCACGAAGAAACCGACCAGCAGCAGCGCGAGGTCGGCAAGCGTGATCAGCCACACCGATCGTGCGGGCGCGATCTCGTCCCACATGTCGGTGGAAAGGCGGGCGCTCACGCCGCAATCTCCCGCTTGCGCGCGCGCTCGAGCGTCGCGAGATGCGCGAGCGGCGCGGCGAGCCGCAGCCGCTCGGTCGCCTCGGCACGCGCGAGCCGCTTGAGCCGGGACGCAACCGGCATCGCGATCAGGTTTGCGACCAGCGCGCCATAGAGCGTTGCGAGCAGCGCGACAGCCATCGCCGCGCCGATCGTCACGGGATCCTGCATCGATGCAAACATCTGGACGAGGCCCAGGATCGTGCCGATCAGCCCCATCGCCGGCGCCGCCTCGGCCGCACCGGTCCACACCTCGATCGCGGCGCGATGGCGCTCGGCACGCGCGGTTACGCGATCGCAGACCAGCCGCTCGACCTGCTCGGGCGACGCACCGTCGACTGCGGCCTCGATCGCCGCCGCCATGTCGGGATCCGCGATCACCGCGCGGTCGAGCGAGAACAGGCCATGGCGATGCGCGATCCGCTCCTGCGCCGCGATCTGGCCGAGCAGCACATCGGCGCTGAACGGCCGCCGCCACAGCTCCGTCAATGCCGCCAACGCCCGTCCGACATCGGCAAGCCGATTGCGCAGCACCATGGCGAGCGCGGTGCCACCCAGCACGATCCCGATCGCCACCGGATCGAGAAAGGTGCCGGGGACGAGCGCCGTCGCGGCTGTAGTGGCGGGTTGGGAGATCGCGGCCATGTTCATGCGCGATTCTTTGCAAGCCCCGGGCCAATTGCCCTTCCTGCCTGCGTGCAAGGGCCGTGCGCGCGGCTGGGCAGCAGCGACCGGCAAAACCGGCAAAAACCATTGCCGCCCCCGGCAACATCTTGCCGCCCTCTTCGCATTTCCCGGCAATCCGGACGATTTCAGCCCCGAACCCGGAAACTGGCACGCCCATTGCTAGGAAGGTCGCGAACAAATGTGCGGAGGACGCATAGCATGGGTCAGAACAGTCTTTTCGGGGTGCACGGTGCGGCGCTCGCGGTGCGCTCGCAGCGCATGGGCGTGCTCGCGTCGAACATCGCGAACGCCTCGACGCCCGGCTACAAGGCCAAGGACATCGACTTCAAGGAAGCGCTGAACGCGATCGAGACGCCGGGAATGGAAGGCGTCGATCCGATCGGGGGGGCGACCAAGTTCCGCATCCCGCTCCAGCCCAGCCTCGACGGCAACACCGTCGAGCTCGCGACCGAGCAGACTGCCTTCGCCGAGAACGCCGTCGCCTATCAGACGACGCTCGCGTTCCTCAACGGGCGCATCTCCACCATCACCCGCGCGCTGAAGGGAGAGTAACCATGGCCGATCAGCCGCTCAGCATCTTCCAGGTCGCGGGCCGCGCCATGTCGGCGCAGCTCGTGCGGATGAACACCACCGCGTCGAACCTCGCCAATGTCGGCCAGGTCGCATCGACTGCGGCGGAGGCCTATCGCACGCAGAAGCCGGTGTTCCGCACCGCCTTCGACGCCGCGAACAACCTCGCCACCGTCGATGTCGAAAGCGTCGTCACCGCCGGCGAGGCGCCGACCAAGCGCTACGACCCCGGCAACCCGATGGCCGACAAGGACGGCAACATCTGGGAAAGCGCGGTCGACGAGACCCGCGAGCTGGTCGACATGATGGAGACCGCCCGCACCTATCAGAACAATGTCGAGGTGATGCAGACGGCCAAGACGCTGATCACCCAGACGCTCAATTTGGGACGCAGCTGATGGCCGGCTTTGATGATGTGATGACCAAGCTCGGCATCGGCCGGACCGGCGCCACCGACAAGAATGCCGTGGCCAAGGGCGGCAAATCGACCCTGGGCCAGTCGGACTTTCTGACGCTGATGACCGCGCAGATGAAGAATCAGGATCCGTTCGATCCGGTCGACAACACGCAGATGGTCGCCCAGATGGCGCAATTCTCGTCGCTCGCCGGCATCAGCGAGATGAACACCACGCTCCAGGCGATCGCCACCAAGCTCGGCGCGACCTCGACCACGGACCTCGTCTCATGGGTCGGCCGTACCGTGCTGACCGAGGGCAACACGGCCTATCCGCGCACCGACGGCACGCTTGGCGGCGTGATCGAACTCGGCGCCGACGCCAACGAGGTCAACGTCGTGATCGAGGGGCCGAACGGCGAAATCCTCAGGAACGTCGCCCTCGGCAAGGCCGGTAAGGGGCAGCTCGAGTTCGAATGGGACGGCAAGACCGATACCGGCGAGAAGGCCGGCGACGGCCCGTTCAAGATCCGCGTCGCCGCGCAGAATGCCGATGGCGGCGCGGTCTCCGCCAAGCCGCTTGTCTGGGCCCCCGTCACCGCCGTGGCGATGGGCAGCGACGGCAACCCCGTCCTCACCCTGCCCGGCATCGGTCAGGTTTCCACCACCGCCGTCCGCAAGATCGGCTGAGCCTTTTCAAGGAGCATAAGCAATGTCCTTCTACACCTCGCTCTCGGGTCTTCAGGCGGCGCAGACCGATATGTCGACCATCAGCCACAATCTGTCGAACGTCTCGACCAACGGCTTCAAGAAGAGCCGGACCGAGTTCGCCGACGTCATCGCGTCGAGCGTGTCGCTCAACCCGAACCAGATGATCGGTTCGGGCACCACGGTGAAGGCGATCCGCCAGCAGTTCGGCCAGGGCGGCACCCAGCAGTCCTCGTCCTCGCTCGACATCGCAATCTCGGGCGACGGCTTCTTCGCGGTGAAGCCCAGCCTCGACGCCGCCGGCGTCAACTTCACCCGCAACGGCAGCTTCCTGGTCGACAGCGAGCGCTACGTCACGGATTCGCAGGGTTCGTATCTTCAGGTCTATCCGGTCGACGGCTCGGGCGCGGTCATCGCGACCGGCCTGGGTTCGACGGTCAACCTGCGCCTGCCGCAGACCAGCGGCGTGCCCGAGGCGACCGAGAATGTGAATCTCTCGCTCAATCTCTCGGCCTATTCGTCGGTGCCAAAGGAAGCGTCGCGCTTCACGCCCGACACGCCCTATGCGTTCGACCGCTTCGATCCGGGCACCTACAACAACTCGACCCAGACCACGATCTATGACGCCAGCGGCAACCCGCTGACCATGACCAGCTATTTCGTGCGCGAAACCTCGGCCTCGCCGAGCAGCTGGTCGGTCTACACCTTTGTCGGCGACAAGCAGCTCGGCACCGATCCGGCCAATCCGGCCCCGATCACGCTGACCTTCGATTCGAGCGGTGCGCTGACCGCGCCGACCGCGCCGACCCAGTTTGCGCCGTTCACCGTCGGCACCAGCACCACGGAACAGACCATCGCGCTCGATTTCGGCAGCGCCACGACGCAGCTCGGCGCGCCGTTCAGCGTCAACAATCGCTCGCAGGACGGCAAGGCCGTGGGCCAGCTCGACGGTGTGACCGTGGGCGAGGACGGCACCGTCCGTGCCAGCTTCTCGAACGGCGACAGCCAGGCGCTGGGCAAGGTCGCGCTCGCGAACTTCTCCAACCCGTCGGGCCTGCGTCAGCTCGGCAATTCGACCTGGGCCTCGACTGGTCTCTCGGGCGAGCCGCGGCTCGGCGAGCCGGGCACCAACGGCTTTGGCGGCCTCATGTCGGGCGCGATCGAACGGTCGAACGTCGACATTACCGAGGAACTGGTCGGGCTGATCGCGGCGCAGCGCAACTTCCAGGCGAACGCCAAGGCGCTCGATACCGCAAGCCAGATCTCGCAGACCATTTTCAACATCCGCAGCTGATTTCACCCGGTTAGGAGGCACAATCGATGGACAGGCTCGTCTATACCGCGCTGTCTGGGCTCAAGGGCCAGATGGACGCGCAGGCGACGATCGCGAACAACATCGCGAACGCCTCCACGATCGGCTTCCGCGCCGACCGGGTCAATTTCGAACGGATGATGGTGAAGGGCGAAGGCCACGACAGCCGCCAGCCCAGCGCCGAGACCGTGGTCGATATGGACCGGCGCGCCGGCACGGTCGTCCAGACCGGCCGCGGACTCGATGTCGCCATCACGGGCGAAAACTGGCTTGGCGTGCAGGCTGCCGACGGCAGCGAAGCTTACACACGGCGCGGCGATCTCCGCATCGCGCCGAGTGGCGTCTTGGAAACCGGCGACGGTTTCCCGGTGATGGGGTCGGGGGGCCCCATCACCGTGCCGCCACACGACAAGATCATGATCGCCGAGGACGGCACGATTTCGATCGTGGCGCCGGGCGCGGATCCCGCCGCCCCGCCACAGGTGATCGATCAGCTGAAACTCGTCAGCGATCAGGGCAGCCGCACCGTCAAGGGGCTCGACAATCTGCTCCACGTCCGCGGTGGCGGCGTGCTGCCCGCCGATCTCGACGCGCGCGTCCAGACCGGTTCGCTCGAACAGTCGAACGTCAACCTCACACAGGCGCTGGTCGACATGATCGAGAACCAGCGCAGCTACGAGGTGCAGGCCAACCTGCTCCGCGAAGCGAAGAACATGGACGAGAGCTCCGCGAGCCTGATGCGCGTCAGCTGAAACATCAGCACGCGTGATGCGCGTGAGCTGAGAGATTTGAGGAAGGAATAGGCTATGGGTTCCGCAGCAATGCACATCGCGCGCACCGGGCTTGATGCCCAGGACATGCGCATGCGGGTGATCTCGAACAACCTCGCCAACGTGAACACCACGGGCTTCAAGCGTGACCGCGCCTCGTTCGAAGCGCTCGCCTATCAGGTCGTCACTGCGCCCGGTTCGGCAAGCACGTCGGAGACGCAATACGCCACCGGCCTCAACCTCGGCACCGGCGTCCGCGTCCAGGGCACCGCGCGGATCGACACCCAGGGTTCGTTCCAGACGACGGGCGGCGCGCTCGACATGGCGCTCGACGGCAACGGCTTCTTCCAGGTTCAGATGCCCGGCGGCCAGCTCGGCTATACCCGTGCAGGAAATTTCACGCGCAGCCCCGAAGGGCTGCTGGTGACGGCCGAGGGCTATCAGGTGATGCCCGGCATCACGATCCCGGAAGGGGCGACCGCGATCACCGTCGGCACCGACGGCACCGTTTCCGCGACCGTGCCCGGCCAGACCGAATCGAGCCAGATCGGCCAGATCCAGATCGCGGCCTTCCCGAACTCGGCGGGGCTGCAGGCGATCGGCGACAATTTCCTGGTCGAGACCTCGGCCAGCGGCGCGGTCAATCTCGGCATCGCCGGTCAGGACGGCCGCGGCAAGATCCGCCAGGGCATGCTCGAGGGTTCGAACGTCAATGTCGTCGAGGAGCTGGTCGACATGATCGAGACCCAGCGCGCCTATGAGGTGAACTCGAAGATGATCTCGGCGTCCGACGAGATGCTCAAATATGTCAATCAGAACATCTGAGGCCAGAGCTTCCAGGGGGAATGTCATGAAGTTCGCAGCAGGCCTGCTCACCGGCGCCGCGATCGTCGCGGCGATCGCCATCGCCCAGCCCGCCAAGGCGCAACTGTTCGGCAAGAAGGGGCCGAAGGAGGACTTCAGCGCCTCGCTTCCGGTCGCGCCCGCCGCCGCCGCGCCGGCCAATGGGTCGATCTTCCAGGCGAGCGAAGGCTATGCCGCACTGCACGAGGGCACGCGCGCGCGCCGCGTCGGCGATCCGCTGACGATCGTGCTGGTCGAGCGCACCAGCGCATCCAAGTCCGCAGGCTCGCAGCTCGACAGCGGCGGCGGCTTCGGACTTACCCCGCCCAGCACCGGCGCGCTGTCGCTGTTCAAGGAAAGCGACGCCAGCCTCAGCGGCAAGCGCAACTTCAAGGGCGCTGGCAGCGCCGACCAGTCGAACGCGCTGTCGGGTGAGATCACCGTCACCGTCGCGGCAGTCTATCCCAACGGCACCATGCTGGTTCAGGGGCAGAAGCGCGTGACGCTCAACCGCGGCGACGAGTTCGTCCAGATCAAGGGCGTGGTCCGCGCGACCGATATCGATGCGAACAACCGCATCGCCTCCACCCGCGTCGCCGATGCCCGCATCGCTTACACCGGCAAGGGCGATGTCGCCCGCGCCAGCCGTCAGGGGTGGCTCAGCCGCTTCTTCTCGGTCATCAGCCCGTTCTGAGGAAACCGCACATGACTCGATTCCTCATCGCCCTGCTCACCGCCTTCCTCTTCGCCCAGCCCGTCGCGGCCGAGCGGATCAAGGATCTGGGCGCGTTCCAGGGCATCCGTTCGAACCAGCTGACCGGCTATGGCATCGTCGTCGGCCTGCCCGGCACGGGCGACGACAATCTCGAATATACCGTCCAGTCGATGAAGGGCGTCACCGCCCGCTTCGGCCTGGCGCTGCCGCCTGGGGTCAACCCGGCGCTCAAGAACGCCGCGGTGGTGATGATTACCGCCGAGCTGCCGCCCTTCGCCAAGCCGGGGCAGAAGCTCGACATCACCGTCTCGTCGATGGGCAAGGCCAAGTCGCTGCGCGGCGGCACGCTGGTGCTGACCCCGCTGATCGGTGCCGATGGCCAGATCTATGCGATGGCACAGGGCAACCTCGCCGTGGGCGGCCTTGGCGCGGAAGGTGCCGACGGGTCGAAGATCGTCGTCAACACGCCCTCCTCGGGCCGCATCCCCGAGGGAGCGACGGTCGAGCGCGCGGTCGAGACCGGCTTCGCCGACACGCCGATGCTCACCTACAATCTCGCCCGGTCGGACTTCACCACGGCGCAGCGCGTCGCGGATGCGATCAACGGTCGTTTCGGTTTCGGTACCGCCCGTGCGATCGACGGCGTGTCGGTCGCGGTGATGGCCAAGCCCGGCGCCGATGTCCGCGCGCAGATGATGAGCGAGATCGAGAATCTCGCCGTCGATGCCGCCGAAGCGCCGGCCAAGGTCATCGTCAACGCGCGCACCGGAACGGTGGTGATCAACTCGGCCGTCCGGGTCAGTCCCGCCGCGGTAACACATGGTAAACTGACTGTTCGTATTGATGAAGCGCAGCGCGTCAGCCAGCCCGCACCGTTCAGCCAGGGGGAAACCGCCCTCGAACAGCGCAGCACGGTCGGCGTCGAGGAGGAGAGGCGTCCGATGTTCCTGCTGGACCCGGGTCCGAAGCTTGCCGATGTGGTCAAGGCGGTGAACGCGATCGGCGCGTCCCCGGCCGATCTCGTCGCGATCCTCGAGGCCCTGAAGCAGGCCGGTGCGCTCAAGGCGGAGCTGATCGTCCTGTGACCGAGTTCCGCGCGCCTTCTCCTGCAACGCTCAAGCTGGCTGGTACGGTTTCCACCGACACCTCTCGCCTCGGCACGCGCGACAATCTCGACAAGGCGGGCGAGCAGTTCGAGGCGATCTTCACCAAGATGATGCTCGCGTCGATGCGCAAGGCGAAGCTCGCCGACAGCCTGTTCGAAAGCCAGGCGCTCGACCAGTTCCGCGACATGCAGGATCAGAAGCTGGCCGAGAACATGGCCGCGCATACGCCGATGGGGATCGGCAAGGCGATGACCGCATTCCTCGCCAAGGCGGGAAGCGTCACGGAAGCCGCACCGCCGGCGGAAGGTAAGCCCGAATGACCGACATGCTCTCGATCGGCGCCAGCGGCGTTCGCGCGTACCAGACCGCGCTGACCACGACGTCGGAGAATATCGCCAATGCAGGCACGGCGGGCTATTCGCGCCGCGTCACCGGCACGCGCGAGATCGCCGCGCCCAGCGACGGCTCGAACCGCGTGCTCAACGGCCTCGGCGTCACCGTGTCCGGCATCACGCGCTCGGGCAACGACCTGCGCAACGCCGAAGTCCGCGCCGCCGGGTCCGATCTCGCGCGGAGCGAGGCGGGGGCAGTGTGGCTCGGCCGGATCGAAGGCGCACTGACCGGCAACAAGCTGGACGAGCGCCTGACCGCCTTCTTCAATGCCGCGACGGCGCTCGCTGCCGATCCTTCGGCCAGCGCCCCGCGCGCGACCATGCTTCAGGCGGCCGCCAGCCTCGCCACCGCCTTCTCGGCGACTGGCGCCGCGCTCGACGGCGCGCTCGCCGATCTCGACGCCAGCGCCGACGCGATGGCCGGTCAGCTCAACAGCCTCTCGGCCAGCCTCGCCAAGGTCAATTCGGCGCTCGGCCGCGCGTCGCAGGGCACCAGTTCGCAGGCAGCCCTGCTCGACGAGCGCGACCGGCTGCTCGAATCGATGAGCGCGCTCACCGATGTCAGCGTCAGCTTGGACACGGCCGGCCGCGCCACCGTCAAGGCTGGCGCAGGCGGGCCGCTGCTCGTCCAGGGCGAGCAGGCCGCGGTCGCGACTTATGCGCGGGGACCGGATGGCGCGACCTCGTTCGCCGTGTACGGCATCGACGGCAGCCACGCGCTTGCGCCCGGCGGCGGTGCGCTGGCGGGCGTGGCCGAGGGCGCTGCACGCATCGCCGATGCCCGCGACGCGCTCGACCGGATCGCCGTCGATCTCGCCAACGGCGTCAATGCCGTCCAGGCAGGCGGCGAGGATCTCGACGGCGATGCCGGTACGGCGATGTTCAGCGCCACCGGCGCGTCGGATTTCAAGCTCGTCCTCGACGATCCGCGCGGGATTGCCGCGGCGGCGCCGGGCGGCGGCGAACGGAACAACGGCAACCTCGCTGCGCTCGCCACGCTCCGCAAGGAGGGCAAGTTCGAAGGCAGCCTGACCACGCTCACCACCGACAATGCGAGCGCGCTCGCAGCGCGTCGTTCGATCGCCGAGGTGCAATCGACGATCCGCTCGAACGCCGCGGCCGCACGCGATTCGATCGCGGGCGTCAATGTCGACGAGGAAGCGGTAGATCTGATCCGTTTCCAGCAAGCCTATCAGGCGTCGAGCCGCGTCATCCAGGTGGCGCGCGAAACGCTCCAGACCCTCTTTGATATCCGGTGACCGCAATGCGTGTGACGACCGCCCAGAGCTTTGACCGCCCGTCGCTGCTGATGGCCAGCCTGAACAGCCAGGCCGACCGGTTGCAGACCCAGGTCGCGACCGGAAAGAAGATCCTCGCGCCGTCGGACAGTGCGTCGGGCTGGCAGCAGCTGTCGGGCCTCAAGCGCGCGACCGCCGACGACGGCGCCTACACGTCCAACGTCAAGATGGCGCAGTCGCTGCTCGCCGCGACCGACACCGCGCTCGAAACGGTCGAGACCCAGCTCCAGCGCGCCAAGACGCTCGCGGTACAGGCCAATAGCGACACCGTGACGCCGGAGGGGCGCGCGGCGATCCTCAAGGACGTCCAGGCGATCATCGCCGATCTGCTCGGCGTCGCGAACACCAAGGACAGCCGCGGACAGCCCCTGTTCGGCGGCGCAGCCGGCGATGCAGCCTATGCGCGCCAGCCCGATGGCTCGATCGCCTATGTCGGTCAGGGCGAGGCCGCGACGATCCCGGTCGGCGAGGGTGTCGATATCGCCGCGACCGAAACCGGCGCGCGCGCCTTTGGCGGCATCGCCGGAGCCAATGGCACGACCGACATGTTCGCCATCCTCAGCGCCTTCGCCGCCGCGCTCGAACCCGGCGGCGAAGCGGACGGGATCGAAACCGCGATGAAGGATCTCGACGCTGCGCTCGACCAGGTCGGCACCACGCGCGCCTCGGTCGGCGCGCGCGCTTTCCGCATGGATCTGGAAGCCGATCGCCTGACCGATGCCGATGCGGCACGCGAAACGACCCGTTCGGGGATCGAGGACGTCAACCCGGCCACGGCGATCGCCGAGCTGCAGAAGACACTGACGATCCTCCAGGCGACGCAGGCAAGCTTCAGCAAGCTCACCAGCCTGTCGCTGTTCGACTATATCCGCTGACGCTCGAACGTCTCGGCACCCGATGCGGGCCGGTGCGGGACGCGCTCAGCATTGCAGAGCACCAAAAGACCCAGTTTATTAACCATATTCTAGCGCTTTTTCGCTCAAGTTCCGGGTCGCGCGGTCGTTTGTATCGGTAACCAAGCCAGCGCCGGGGGGCAACGCGAAGTCATGTTTCCAGCAATCGGTTTCGTCGTCCTCATCGCCATGGTGTTCGGCGGATTCGCCATCACCGGCGGCGCGCTCGAGCCTGTGCTGCACGCGCTGCCGCACGAGATGCTCATCATCGGCGGCGCCGCGCTGGGCGCACTGATCATCGGCAATTCGGGCCGCGAACTGAAGGCGCTCGGCGGCGGCTTCATGAAGGTGCTCAAGGGCCCCAAATACAAGAAGCAGGATTATCTCGACGTCATCTTCCTCGTCAGCAAGCTGATGAAGATGCTGCGCGTCGACGGCCCGATCGCGCTCGAGCCGCATGTCGAGGATCCCAAATCCTCCGCCATCTTCGCCGAGTATCCGCGCCTCCTCGCCGATCACACGCTCGTGGACCTGATCTCCGATACGCTGCGCCTGGTCGTCGTCTCGTCGGGCACGCTCGACGTGCATGCGGTCGAGGATGTGATGGACAATGCGATCAAGACCCACCACCACCATGTCGAGGAGCCGCAGCATGCGCTGCAGGGGCTCGCCGACGCGCTTCCCGCGCTGGGCATCGTCGCGGCCGTGCTCGGCGTCGTGAAAACGATGGGTTCGATCGACAAGCCGCCCGCGATCCTCGGCGCGATGATCGGCTCGGCACTCGTCGGCACCTTCCTCGGCGTGTTGCTCGCCTATGGCCTGGTCGGTCCCCTTGCGGGCCGCCTGAAGCAGATCATCGATGCCGATGCCGCGATCTACCACACGGTCAAGCAGATCATCATCGCCTCGCTCCACGGCCACCCGCAGCCGCTGGTGATCGAGGCGGCGCGCAGCGGTATCGCCCACCACAACCAGCCCGGCTTCGCCGAAGTGTTCGACGGCCTCCGCGGTAGATAAGCATGACGGCCAGGGCGCCACATGCGGCGAAGCTGCCGCCCAAGATCATCGTCAAGAAGATCTTCGTCGAGGGTGGCGGGGGCCATCACGGCGGCGCGTGGAAGGTCGCATACGCGGACTTCGTGACCGCGATGATGGCGTTCTTCCTGCTGATGTGGCTGCTCGGCGCGACCAACGAGAAGCAGCGCAAGGCGCTGGCCGATTACTTCGCGCCCACGCTGATCGAGTTCAAGCAGAACAGCGCCGGCTCCAACGGCCTGCTCGGCGGCGACGCGATGCAGGGCAAGGACAATTACCCGACCATGGCCAAGCAGACCGGCACGCGATCGATGACGATCCCGGCCGGCGCCCAGGGCGGCGACTTTGTCGGCACCGGCGAGCAGGGCAGCCTCAAGAACAAGGAGGCGATGGACGCGCAGGACCGGCAGGGCTTCGCCAAGATGAAGGCGGAGATCGAACGCAAGATCAAGTCGACCCCCGGCCTCACCAAGCTCGGCAAGCAGGTCCGCTTCGTCCCGACGCGCGAGGGGATGCGGATCGACCTGATGGACGATGCCGACTACTCGATGTTCGCGCTCGGCACGACCAACTTCGTCCCCGAAGCGGCCAAGCTGGTCGAACTGGTCGCCCAGTCGATTGCCGATTCGCAGAACCCGCTGATGATCCGCGGGCACACCGACAGCCTCGGCTATGGCGATCCGCGCAACATGAACAATTGGATGCTCTCCAGCGCCCGGTCGGAGGAAACGCGCCGCCGCCTCGTCGCCGCCGGCGTTCCCGAACCCCGCTTCGAGCGGATCGAGGGCGTCGCCGACCGCGAGCCGCTGATCAAGGCCAATCCCGCCGATCCGCGCAACCGCCGCGTCGCGATCACCCTGCTCTACCGCAAGAGCAAGCTCGAGCGCTGAGTCTATGGTTTGCGGCGCCGGCCCGCTCCCCCACCCGGCCACCCATCAGGATACACTGGCGTGGGTAGCCGGGTGGGGGAGCGGGCCGGTGCCGCATCCGCGCAAGCGGAGCAGCAACCCTCAGAAAAACAGCTTCCGTACGCTGATCTTCACGGTGCGCCCGAGCGGATCGAGCAGCGCGGGCTGATAGCTCAGCGGCGTCGTGCCGGCCGCATTGGTCACCTGGAGGCGGCTGTCGAAGAGGTTGTCGACCGACAGCGTCACCCGCGTGCCCGCGAGCCAGCGATTGTCGCGCACGAACTTGAACTGCGGCCCCAGCGTCGCGAACAGCCGCAGATTGACCGTCGCGAAATCGTCGAAGCGCAGCTCATCGGCACTCGTCGCGCCCCCGCGCACCCGGGTCGCGCTTTGCCAGTCGGCGTTGAGGCGGATGCCGATGCCGTCGCGCACCACGCCCGTGCGCAGCTCGATCTGATGGCGCGGCGATCCGCCGCGGCTGCCCGTCGCCGAACCATTGAGCAAATCCAGCTCGGGCAGGCCGTCGCGGATCGTGATCTTGTCGGCGAGCGCGACGGTGTGGAAGATCCCGAACTGGAACCGCCCGCCGCCGCCCGGGCCACCCCCGCCACCGCCGCGGAAACCGCCGCCCCCACCACCAGGCCGCCCGCCCTCGCCGAACCGGCGCTGCCCGTCGCCGCCCGGTCCGCGCCCGCCGGGGCCGCGCGCGCCCGGGGGCAGGGTCTCGCCGCGCGCGATCGCCGCCTCGCGGGCCGCCTGCCGCGCCGCGCGCTGCGCCTGGAACGCCTCGACCGCCTTGCGCGCCAGCGGCGAGCTGATCGCCTTGGAGAAGTTGATGCCCCAGCGGATCTGCTCGCGCTCGCTGCGCAGGAAATTGACCGGCCGGTTGTCGATCCGGATCAGCGTGCCGCTGCCGTCGCGCACGAAGCGATCCGGGAACGCGGCCTCGATCTCGGCCGTCGCGGTCGGAAAGGACGCGATCGGATTGCGGATGGTGCTCTTGTTGTAGTCGACATTGAAGCTGAGGTCGGTGTCCTTGAGCGGCCGCAGGTTGAGGCCGAGCTTCATCACGCTGCGATTGTCGGCGATCAGATTGGGATTGCCGCCGTCGATGCGGGTGATGTCCACCGTCTCGCCCCGCACGAAATCGAACACCCGCACATTGGGCGTGGTCAGCAGCGGATTGCCGAGCTGCTGCGCCGAGGGTGCCCCCTCCTCCTCGGTGAACGAGGCGATCAAGCGGACCTGCTCGATCGGCGACCAGTTGACCCCATAGCCATAGGTGAGAAGCGTACCGAAGTCCGACAGCTCCTCGACCTCGACATTGCCGTTGAGCGAGAGGTTGCCGAGCCCCTTCAGCACCGCGCGGCTGCGGCTGGCGATCGGCAGGTCGATATTGGCCTGAACGCTTCCCGTGTCGCGGCCGATATCGGACGCCGAGAAAAGCCCGCCGCGCAGCGAATCGCTCTGCAGGTCGCTGGTGCGGCCCGAGGCTCGGATGCTGGCCGAGATATCGCCGGCAGGCAGCGGCAGCAGCGCGCCGTTCACCAGCGCGTCGATCGATCCGACATTCGATACCGAACGCGCGCGATCGCTCCGTCCGCTATCGGTGTCGGTGACCGTCCGGCTTTCGACCCGGTCCCAGTTGCCCGTCACCGACCAGCGCCATTTGGGCGAGAGATCGCCGTTGAGCGAGAAACCGCCGTGCAGCGTGCCGGTGTCGCTGGCGCGTTGCAGCGGCGTCGTCGCGCCGCCGACCGGCAGCCCGAGCAGCGACTCGCTCGCATTCTGCTCGAGCCGCAGATTGGCAGTCGCGGCGACCTTGCCGATATTGCGGCTGAACACGCCGTTGAGCGCGACATTCTCGGTCTTCGGGAGCAACGTGCGATAGTTCGGATCGGCGGTTGGAACGTTGGGATCGCGCGCGACCTCGCGCTCGCTCTCCAGCAATGCCGTATCGCGCTCATATTCGATATCGAGGTTGAGGCGGCCGTCGCGGTTGATGCGCAGCATGCTCAGTTCCGCATCCTGCCCCCCGCGCCCGCCTGCCGTCGCGACCGTCGCGTCGAGCTCCCCGGTGATCGACCGGAAACGGCGGCGCAGCACGATGTTCACAACGCGCTGGTCGGCGCGATAGCCGAGCTTGAGCGCGGCTTCCTCGGGCAGGATATCCATCCGCTCGATCGCCTCGGGCGGGATGTCGCGGATCTCCGCAAAGCTCGAGATGCGGCGGCCGCTGAGCAGCAGCACCGGGCCACCCCCGCCGCGCCCGCGCCCGCTGCGCGTCTGCGGCTCGAGCTCGGTCAGCAGCTCCGCGAGCGAGGCGGCGCCATAGGCGCGGATATCGGCGGGGTTCAGTACCAGTTCCGGCTTGACGTCGCCCTGCACGGCGCCGCGCAGCTGGCCGGTGACGACCACTTCCTCGGCCTCCTCCATGCCGTCGGCAGGAGCGTCGCCGCCATTGTCCTGGCCAGTGTCCTGGCTAGCCGTCTGGGGTGTTCCGGGGACCTGGCCCGGCGTCTGCGGCGCAGCGGCCTGCGCAGCCATCGCCACCGGCGCCGCCGTCACCATCCAGCCCGCCACCAACCACCCAACACGCCGCATTCTTCACTCCCGCAAACACCCGGCACACAGCCGATCAGCGCCCCTTAGGGACGATTTGTCGCAGAACTATGCCCGGGCAAAGATGAACGCGGATGCTCAGCCCGCGTCGCTCTGTTCCTGCATCTGCGCATGGTGGCGGATCACTTCATCGATGATGAAGCGCAGGAACTTTTCGGAGAATTCGGGGTCGAGATCGGCCTGTGCGGCCAGCTCGCGCAGCCGTGCGATCTGGCGATCCTCGCGCCCCGGATCGGCGGGAGGAAGCCCGGTCTCGGCCTTGTGCCGTCCCACCGCCTGGGTGATCTGGAACCGCTCGGCGAGCAGAAAGACGAGCGCGGCGTCGATCCGGTCGATGCTCTGCCGATAGCGCTGCAGCGTCTCGTCGCTCATGAAATATCCTTGATTGTGTCAGCTGCGCTGACAACGCGGCACCGGCCCGCTCCCCCGCCCGGCCACCCAACTTCAGTATCCTATGGGTGGCCGGGCGGGGGAGCGGGCCGGTGCCGCCTCACCAGGCTCAGCGCGCTTGTTGCGCCGCTTTTACGCGTACGCAACCCCCACGCACTTGCCTTTCTGGCATGTTCCCGCCACATCGCGCCCAGCATGAGCGCGACCATTCACCGTATCGGCCGCGGGGCGGAGCCCTCGCTCGAGCCCATGATCGCGCTGGTCGCGGCGGACATGAACCTCGTCAACGCCGTGATCCTCGACCGGATGCAGTCGCAGATCCCGCTGATCCCGGAGCTCGCCGGCCACCTCATCGCGGGCGGCGGCAAGCGGATGCGGCCGATGCTGACGCTGGCCAGCGCGCGGCTGCTCGACTATTCGGGCGCGCGCCATCACAAGCTCGCCGCATCGGTCGAGTTCATCCACACCGCGACCTTGCTCCATGACGATGTCGTCGACGGATCCGACATGCGCCGCGGCAAGCGCACCGCCAATCTCATCTGGGGCAACCCGGCAAGCGTGCTGGTCGGCGACTTCCTGTTCAGCCGTAGCTTCGAACTGATGGTCGAGGACGGCAGCGTCAAGGTGCTCAAGATCCTGTCCAACGCTTCGGCGGTGATCGCCGAGGGTGAGGTCAACCAGCTCACCGCCGCGCGCCGCATCGATCTTGCCGAGGAACGCTATCTCGACATCATCGGTGCGAAGACCGCCGCGCTGTTCGCCGCGGCCTGCCGCATCGCCGCGGTCGTCGCCGAACGCCCCGAGGCCGAGGAGGCCGCGCTCGACGCCTATGGCCGCAACCTCGGCATCGCCTTCCAGCTGGTCGATGATGCGATCGACTATGTCTCGGACGCCGGGACGATGGGCAAGGACGCGGGCGACGATTTCCGCGAGGGCAAGATGACGCTCCCCGTCATCCTCGCCTATGCCCGCGGCAGCGATGACGATCGCGCCTTCTGGAAGGAAGCCGTGCTCGGCCGCCGCAACGGCGACGACGACTTCACCCATGCCCAGGGCCTCGTCCGGTCGAGCCGTGCAGTCGACGACACGCTCGCGCGCGCCCGGCACTATGGCCAGCGCGCGATCGACGCGCTCGGCATCTTCCCCGCAAGCGCCGCCAAGGACGCGATGATCGAAGCCGTCGAGTTCGCGGTCGCCCGAGCCTATTGAATGTCGTCGGGGGCTGCCTGACGTCGCACCGGGGCCGCCCTATTCCTCCGCCGCTTCGTCCTCATCCTCGTCGGCGCCGAGCGGGTCGTCATCCTCCTCCTCGAGTGCATCCTCGATCGCCTCGCCCAATATGTCGAGCTGCTCATAGGTCGCGGTCAGCTCGATGGTCTCGCCGTCGTCATCCTCGATGCTGAGCAGATAGTCGCCGCTGCCGTCGGCGGCGATGCTGAAGCTCGAAAGCGTGCGTGCCATGACCCGTCTCCTTCCCTGCGCGCAACGCGCGTCACGCAAATGGGTGCCATGGTGCTTCAAGCAATGCGGCGAATTGCGTAGAGCCGGGCCGTGACCGACCTGCCGATCCACGCCGTCCTGCCCGATCTGCTCGCCGCGCTGCGCAGCGCGAGCAACGCGGTACTGGTCGCGCCGCCCGGTGCGGGCAAGACCACCGCGGTCGCGCCGGCGCTCCTGACCGAAAGCTGGTGTACCGGAGAAATCCTGCTTCTTTCCCCTCGCCGCCTCGCCGCGCGCGCCGCAGCGGAGCGGATGGCGGCACTCGCCGGCGAGCCGGTCGGCAAGACCTTTGGCTATGCGACACGCATGGACAGCAGACGCTCGGCACAGACGCGGGTGACCGTCGTCACCGAAGGCATCTTCGTCAATCGCATCCAGGCTGATCCCGAACTGGCGGGCGTCTCGGCGGTGCTGTTCGACGAGGTTCATGAGCGCAGCCTCGACAGCGATTTCGGTCTGGCGCTGGCGCTCGACGCGCAGGCGGCACTGCGGCCCGATCTGCGGCTGGTCGCGATGTCGGCCACGCTCGACGGCGCGCGCTTCTCAGCGCTGATGGGCGAGTCGCCGGTCATCGAGAGCGAGGGCCGCAGCCATCCGCTCGAACTGCGCCATCTCGGTCGCGCCGCGGAGGCGCGGATCGAGGAGTCGGTCGCCGGTGCGATCCGCCAGGCGCTGCGCGAGACCGACGGCGGCATCCTCGCCTTCCTCCCCGGCGTCGCCGAGATCGAACGCACCGCCGAACGGATCGGCGACGTGCCGGGGATCGCGCTGCACAGGCTGCACGGCAGCCTCGACCCCGCCGCACAACGCGCCGCGATCGCGCCCGACCGCGAAGGACGGCGCAAGATCGTGCTGGCGACCTCGATCGCCGAGACGTCCCTCACGCTCGATGGCATCCGCGTCGTCGTCGACTCCGGCCTTGCCCGCCGCCCGCGCTACGATCGCGCCGCGGGCATGACCCGCCTCGTCACCGAACGCGCGAGCCAGGCCGCGGTGACGCAGCGCGCCGGACGCGCGGCGCGGCAGGGGCCGGGTTTCGCCTACCGGCTCTGGGAAGCCGCCGCCACCGCCGGCCTCCCCCGCTTCGATCCGCCCGAGATCCTCGAAGCCGATCTGTCGGCGCTCACGCTCGATTGCGCGCTCTGGGGCGTCGCCGATCCGCGCGCGCTCAACTGGCTCGACCCGCCGCCCGAAGCCGCGGTGCAGGAAGCGCGCGCGCGTCTTGCCGCACTCGAGGCGCTCGACGCCGATGGCCGCCCGACCCCGCACGGCAAGGCGATCGCACAACTGCCGCTTCCGCCGCGCCTCGGCCATATGCTGGTGCGGGCGGGCGAACTCGGGCTGGCGCAGACCGCTGCGCAGATCGCGGTCCTGCTTGGCGAGCGCGGCCTGGGCGGTCCGGATGCCGATCTCGAACATCGGCTGCGCCGCTGGAAGACCGAACGCGGCCAGCGCGCCGAGAACGCACGGCGCCTCGCCGAACGCTGGACCAGGCTCGTGCCCGGCACCCGGGAAGCGGCCATCGAGCCCGGTTCGCCCGAAGCGGTTGCGGCCTGTGTCGCGCTCGCCTTTCCCGACCGGATCGCAAAACGCCGCGACGCGTCGGGCGAGACCTGGGCATCGGCGGGTGGGCGCGGATTCCGGCTCGACCCGGCGTCCTCGCTCGCGCGCCACGAATGGCTGGCGGTCGCCGAAACGCAGGGGATGGCCGCAGGCGCACGCATCCTCTCCGCCACGCCGATCGATGCTGCCGGTGTCGAAACGCTGTTCGGCCACCGGATCGAAACCCGCCGTCACGTCCGCTTCGTTCCCGCGAGCGGCCGCGTCGAAGCCACGCGCGAACGCCGCCTCGGCGCGATTCGCCTGTCGAGCGGCCCCGACACCGCCGCTGATCCGGACGAGATCGCCGCAGCCTTGCTCGAGGGCGTCCGTCAGCACGGCCTCGACCTGTTGCCCTGGTCCGCCAACGCCCGGGCACTCAGGATCCGCGCGGCCTATGCAGGGCTCGAAAGCCTGTCGGACGATGCCCTGCGCGCCGATCTCGATGACTGGCTGGCGCCTGCGCTCGCGGGCAAGCGCCGCCTCGACGCGATTGTGCCGGAGGCACTGACGCAGGCACTGCAGAACCGGCTCGGCTGGGATGCGCAGAAGCAGCTCGACCGGCTCGCGCCTGCCCGGCTCGAAACCCCCGCGGGGTCGAGCCACGAGATCGACTATGCGGCAGAGGGCGGGCCGATGGTGGAGGTCCGGGTGCAGGCGTTGTTCGGCCTCGCCACTCACCCAATGCTCGGCGACGGCACGCCTTTGGTCCTGTCGCTCACCTCGCCTGCCGGCCGCCCGATCCAGACGACGCGCGACCTGCCCGGCTTCTGGAAGGGCAGCTGGGCCGATGTCGCCAAGGAAATGCGCGGCCGCTACCCCCGCCATCCCTGGCCCGACGACCCCGCCGCCGCGAACGCGACGCTGCGGACGAAAAATGCGGATGCACGGCGCAGCGGTTCGCGATAAAGGGCGAACCATGTCCACCGCACGCATCTATCAGCGCCCGAAGAACGCCATGCAGTCGGGCCGTTTCCGCACCGATCGCTGGGTGCTCGAATATGAGCCCGGCGAGCAGCAGAAGGCCGATCCGCTCACCGGCTGGGCCGGCTCGGGCGACACGCGCAACCAGCTGCGCCTCAACTTCCCGACGCTCGAGGCCGCACAGGATTATGCCGCGCGCGAGGGCATTGCCTTCCACGTCGTCCCCGCGCCGCAGCGCAAACTCAAGCTCCAGGCCTACGCCGACAATTTCCGGTAAGCGCGGTCAGGCCCCGAGAAAGGTCTGACCCAGCACCAGCAGCAGCTTGACGTCGATCGCCATGCCGCGTGCCCGGCAGGTCTCGACGAACGCCGGCACATCGTCGAGCTTCACCCGATGGACGGTGATGCCCTCGCCCTCCACCCCGCCGCCTTCGCCGACCCGGACCAGATCGCGCGCGCGAACGAGCGTGAAGCTCTCGCTGACCATGCCGGGCGAGGAGAAATACTCGCCAAGCGATTCGATCCGGCCGGGCCGGTAGCCAGTCTCCCCCTCCAGCTCGCGCGCCGCGGCGATCTCCACCGCCTCGCTCTCATTCTCGTCACCGACCAGGCCCGCGGGCAGCTCCAGGCACGCGCGGCCCAGCGGCACGCGATATTGTTCGACCAGGATCAGCTGTCCGACTTCATCGATCGCAACGATCACCGCCGCCCGGATGCCGCGGGCGCGGGCGACATATTCCCAGCGCCCCTGCCTCTTGGCGGTGAGGAACCTGCCCTGCCAGACGGTCTCGACCGGCGCGTCCGCATCCGGTGTCGTCACAGCTCGATCAGCCGGTCGGGAAGCTCGTTGGTGTCGCCTGCGCTGCGCGGGAAATGCTCGGCCAGCACCACGCCGATCCGGGTGACGGCATCAGCCATGCCATCGGCCGGGCGGCCGTCGCGCACCGCCGCGATCAGCGCCGCCATCGCGTCCCCCCATACCGCCTGATCGACCCGCGAATGGATCGCCGAATCGGCGATGATCTCGGCGCGATGCTCGTCGATGCTGAGGTAGAGCAGCACCCCGGTCGACGCGATGGTGCGCGCTTCGGCCCCGGCCCGGAACAGCGCCAGCGCCTTGCGCCGCACGCGCCGCGCCTTGGCCGAGCGCGGTGTCAGCGCGAAGCGCAGCGGCAGCCAGGCCAGCGCCAGACGCGCCGCCAGGAAACTCGCGACCATCGCCGCCATCGCGATCAGCAGGACATGACCGGCCGGTGCCGCCTCTCCCCAGGGATCGCCGAACCAGCCATGGACATGATCGATCGCCTGCGGAAAGGCCGCGAGCAGCGCCAGCACCAGCAGCGCCGCAAGCATCGCCCACAGCAAGGCGATGTCGTGATACTCGTCCGATCGGCGCGCGACGATCGTCACGATCTCGCCATCGGTCCCTGTCTCCGCCGCGGTGACCGCGGCCGTGACGCGGCGATGATCCGCTTCGCTCAATCGCATGCCCATCACCAGTCCCCCGAGGCGCCGCCGCCGCCGAAATCGCCGCCGCCGCCGCCGGTAAAGCCGCCATCGCCCCAGCCGCCGCCACCGCCGCCATCGCCCGACGACCAGCCCCCTCCGCCGGACGACCAGCCGCCGCTATGGCGCGCGATCTCGCTCCCGATGGTCCACAGCACGATCGGCAGGTCGCTGTCGCCGCCGCGATAGCGCCGCCCGCGCACGCGCCGGATCAACGGGATGATCACGATGAAGAAGACGAACAGCCAGAACAGGATCCCGCCGATGCCGATCCCGCCGCCGCCGGCCTTGCGCTGGTGCGTCCGGTTGAACTCCTGCACCGCCGCATCGACCTTGGCCTGCGCTTCCTCGGGCGAGGCGCGCAGCTGCGCGATCAGCGCATCGGCGCCGGCCACCATCGCCTGCGGAACATTGCCTTCGTTCAACAGCGGCATCATCTGGCCGCGAATGATCGTCCCGGCGAGCGCGTCGGTGACGATCGGCTCGAGCCCGCGCCCGACCTCGATCCTCGGCCCGCGCTGGCCCTTGGGGTTGTTGGGCGCGATCATCAGGATCACGCCATTGTCGGCGTCCTTCAGCCCGACGCCCCAGGCACGGCCGAGCTGATAGCCATAGTCGGACAAGGGATAGCCCTGCGCATCCCCGATCGTGACGACGACGAGCTGACGCTTGGTATCGCGTTGCAGCGCCTCGAGCTTCTGCGTCAGCGACGCTTCGACATCAGGCGGCAAGACGTTGGCGTCGTCGACCACCAGGCCGGTGAACTTCGGAAAGGTCTGCGCCTGCACCGCGGTGCCGGAAAGCATCGCGAGCGCAAGCGCAAGGAGGAGGCGGATCATGCCGCTACCCGTTCAGACGGCGATCAGTTGCCGTTGCCGAAATTCACCGTCGGCGCGGTCTCCGCGCCCGGCGTGGTCGCCTGGAACGGGGTCATCGGCTTGGCGCCGTAGAAGATCTTGGCGCCGATCGCGTCGGGGAAGGTGCGGATGGTGGTGTTATAGCTCCGTACCGCCTCGTTATAGTCGCGGCGCGCATTGCCGATCCGGTTCTCCGTACCCTCGAGCTGGGTCATCAGCGTCGCATAATTGCCCTGGCTCTTGAGCTCGGGATAGGCCTCCTGCAGCCGCTGCAGCGTCATCGTCACGGCGTTCTGCGCGCGGTCGAACGCCTGCACCTTGGCCGGATCGGTCAGGTCGGCGTCGCTGACACGCACCTGGGTCGCCGCGGCGCGGGCCTGGGTCACCTCGACCAGGATCGACTTCTCCTGCGCGCCCGCGGCGCGAACCGTCGAGACGAGGTTGGGGATCAGGTCGGCGCGGCGCTGATACTGGTTCTGCACCTCGGCCCATTTCGCCTTGGCCGCTTCCTCGGCGGTCGGAACGCTGTTGAGCCCACAGGCCGAAAGCATGGCCGCCGCAGCCATCGCGGCAACGAGACGAAGCTTCATGTCGAACTATCCCTCCAAGTGTGTCGCATCGATACGACACCGCGAAAATAGGAGACCGTTGGTCCGCACGCAATGATAACCGGACCGGGTACGGATTGCGGGCACCGAATCCCGCCGTTACCCTGAGCGGCGCAGAGACAGTTCAGGGGTGCGTCCATGCTCAGTGAATTCAAGGCCTTCATCGCGCGCGGCAACGTGCTCGACCTTGCCGTCGCGGTCATCATCGGTGCGGCGTTCGGCAAGATCGTCACCTCGCTGACCGAAGACATCATCATGCCGGTAATCGGCAAGATCTTCGGCGGGCTCGATTTCTCGAGCTACTTCCTGGTGCTGGGCGAAGTGCCGGCCAACCTGCAGGGGTCGACCGACTATGCCGCGCTCAAGAAAGCGGGCGTGCCGCTGCTGGGCTATGGCGAGTTCGTCACCCAGGCGGTCAACTTCCTGATCATCGCCTTCATCATCTTCCTGCTGGTGCGCGCGGTGAATCGCGTGGTTCCCAAGGCGCCGGAAGCCGCGGCAGAGGAAGCCGCCGATGTCGTGCTGCTCCGCGAGATCCGCGACGAGCTGAAGAAGCGCAACGGATAGCCTTTGATGGGCCGGTGCCGGCTCGCTCCCCCACCCGGCCACCCGTAGAATACAGGTGCGTTGGGTGGCCGGGTGCGGGAGCGGAGCGGTACCGCGCGCCGTCAGGCGCCAGTCGAACCTAGGCCGCTGCCAGATTCTCCGCCGTGGCGTCCGCCAGGCTCGTGCCGTCAAGAATTCGCGCGGTCTCGTCGCGCACCCGCGCCATGGCGTGGCGGATCGCGCATGCCGCCTCGTCCTTGCAGTCGAGGCAGGGACGATAGGCGGTGCGGCTGACGCACGGCACCAGTGCCAGCGGCCCTTCGATCACCCGGATGATCTCGCCCAGCGAAATCAGGTGATTGGGCCGCGCCAGGCGATAGCCGCCCATCTTGCCGCGCGTGGAATCGAGGAACCCCGCCTCGCGCAGATCGGCAAGGATCAGCTCGAGGAACTTGCGCGGCACATTCGCCTCAGCGGCAATACGGGTCATCGGCGTGGGCGCGCCTTCCCGCGGCTGCTTCGCCAGGAAGAGCATGGCGCGCAGGGCATAACGGGAACGCTGAGTCAGCATGACATTGTCCCTTGCACCCGCATTGCGGCCTTGTGAAGGCCAAAACCTGCTCTTTTCATTCGGATTCCGTTCCCTATATTGGAACGTGCCGGGTTCGCCCGGCTATGACGATAAATTGTGGCGTGCAATAGACGCAGCGGACCCGGGGGCAGTACCCGGCGGCTCCACCATAATGGGTGCCAGAATCCTCAAGGGCGTTCTGGACACCGGTTCTGACGGGGCCGAACCAGGATCGACGTGTGTTGAAAAGCGCTGTTTTCGTTCGGAATGGGACCACCGCGACGGCCCATACACACAAGTGCCAACGATAACGAAGCACTCGCTATTGCGGCGTAATCCCAAGACCTAACGGTCTAAGATTACTCTAAAATGCGCGGTTGGACCGCACCGGGCAACAGAAGCGGATTCCAGCGGTACGGGGAGCACCGGGCAACAGAAGCTCCCCACTTCAGTCCTTTTCGCGCGCAAGCCGTTCCTCTTCCACCGTGAATGCGGTGAAGCCCTTGCTATCCGGCGGGGTCGCCGTGGCGAAGAAGGCGACGCCCGTGCCCTTGACGCGATCGATCCACAGCCCCGAACGCAAGCCATAGGCGTCACCGGCATGGCCGATGCGCGTCCGCCCGTCGCCGAACAGATCGTCGGCGCAGATATCGTGCGCGGTCGGCAGCATCGTCATGCCGAGGCCGTACTGGCAGTAGAAGCCGTTCGATGTGTCGCCATTGGACCCGTCATAGCGCCACGCGACCCGCTCGATCTGCGCAATCGATTCGCGCTTGAGGAAGCTGCCGTCATTCTTCAGCAGCATCTGGCCGATCACCGCAAGGTCGCGCATCGACGCGCGCAGGCCCCCTTGGGGCGAGAACAGCGCGCCATTCTCCCCCGGCCGGTATCCCGCCAGATCGCATCCTGCCTTGGCAATCACAGGACAATCGGGCCGCTTGCCACCCAGATCGTCGAGCGCCACCGATCCGTCCGAGCGATAGAGCACCACCGCGCGCGCGATCCTCGCGTCCGCGCAGGTCGACCAGTTGAAACAGGCATCGAGCTTGAGCGGCGCCAGCACCAGCCGGTGCATCAGGCGATCGAACCGCTCGCCCGACGCCTTCTCCATCACGCTCGCGATCACCGGAAAGCCGATATTGGCGTAGCGGAAGGATTCCCCCGGCCGTTGCCTGGCATCCCACAGCCCGGGCTGGGCGATCCGGTCTGCCAGCCGCTCGCCCAGCGGCACGCGATACTCCTCGGGATCGATCAGCCCGGAGGTGTGCGACAGCAGCTGGCGCAGCGTCACCGGCGCCTTGGGAAATGCCGGGTTGCGCACTGGCCAGCCCAGCACCTCGCTGACATCGCGGTCGAGATCGAGCTGCCCCGCCTCGACCATCCGCATCACGCCGAGCGCGACCACCAGCTTGGAGATGCTCGCGATCCGCACCGGATCGTCGGCGGTCGCCGGGCGTCCGCTCGCGCGGTCGGCGAGGCCCGCGGCGCGCGACGCCGTGATCCGGGAGGCGTCGAACGCCACGCGCACCTCGGCCGGCTGGGCGAAGGCGGTGCCGGCAACAAGCGGGGCGACGAACGGCGCGGCGAGCAGCAGGATCAGGCGCATGGCCCGATCATGCCCGCGCCGCGCCGGAATGCAATCAGGCGGCGGAGGCGAGCGACGCCATGTCGATCACGAAGCGGTATTTGACGTCGCCCTTGACCATCCGGTCGAACGAGGCGTCGATATCCTGGATCGCGATCGTCTCGATATCCGCGGTGATGCCGTGGTCGCGGCAGAAATCGAGCATCTCCTGTGTCTCCGCGATCCCGCCGATCAGCGATCCGGCGATCGACCGGCGTCGGAAGACGAGGTTGAGCACCGAGGGCGAGGGATGGGCATGTTCGGGCACGCCGACCAGCGTCATAGTCCCGTCGCGCTTGAGCAAATTGGTGAAGGCGTCGAGATCGTGGCTCGCGGCCACGGTGTTGAGGATGAAGTCGAAGCTGCCCGCGTGCGCCGCCATCTCGTCCGCATTGCGCGAGACGACCACCTCGTGCGCGCCCAGCGCGAGAGCGTCGGCGCGCTTGCCTTCGGAGGTGGTAAAGGCAACGACGTGCGCGCCCATCGCCGCGGCGATCTTGACCCCCATATGGCCGAGCCCGCCGATGCCGACCACGCCGACCTTCTTGCCCGGTCCTGCGCCCCAGTGCTTGAGCGGCGAGTAGGTAGTGATGCCCGCGCAGAGCAGCGGCGCGACGGCGGCAAGATCCTGCTCGTCATGGCCGATGCGCAGGACGAAGCCTTGCTTGACGACGATCGTGTCCGAATAGCCGCCAAAGGTGTGGCCGCCGAGGTGCGCGTCGGGGCCGTTATAGGTGCCGACGAAACCGGTCCCTTCGCAATATTGCTCCTCGCCCTCATGGCATGAGGGGCAGGTGCCGCAACTGTCGACCATGCAGCCGACCCCGACCAGATCGCCGACCGCGAACGTCGTCACGTCGCTGCCGATCGCGGTCACCCGGCCGACGATCTCGTGACCGGGAACGCAGGGGAACAGCGTCCCCTCCCACTCGCTGCGCGCCTGATGCAGGTCGGAATGGCAGACGCCGCAGAACAGGATGTCGATCGCGACGTCGTCGGGCTGCACGTCGCGGCGCTCGAAGCTGAAGGGCGCGAGCGGGGTGGTCGCCGATTGCGCGGCATAGGCCTTGGCTGGGCTGGGCATGGAAAACTCCTGGATCGAGGGGGGCGAGCACCGGGGTACGCGTGCCTGCGTCCAAGAGATAGGCGTGGTACATTACCCCGATTAGACGCTATGATCTGAAAATAGCTATGAGCTGTATTCAACAATGAACCGCCAGCATCTGGGCGAGCTCGCCGCCTTCCTCGTGGTGGCGCGCGAACGCAGCTTTACCCGCGGGGCAGCGCAACTGGGGGTCACCCCTTCCGCGCTCAGCCATTCGATGCGCACGCTGGAAGAGCGGCTCGGGCTCAGGCTGCTCAACCGCACGACGCGCAGCGTCACGCCGACCGAGGCGGGCGAGCGGCTGTTGCGCACCTTGGGTCCGCTGCTCGACGAGGTCGAGGCCGAGGTCGCCGCGCTCGGCACGCTGCGCGACAAGCCCGCGGGCAATGTCCGGATCACCGCCGACGAGCTGTCGATGACCACGGTGCTGTGGCCCAAGCTGCGCGAGATCCTCCCCCTCTACCGCGACATCCACGTCGAAATCGTCACCGACTACCGCCTGACCGACATCGTCGCCGACCGGTTCGATGCGGGCGTGCGGTTCGGCGAGACGATCGATCGCGATATGATCGCAGTGCCGATCGGCCCGCCCGCGCGAATGCTCGCCGTCGCCACACCGCGCTATTTCGCGGCATATGGCCGACCACGCACTCCTGCGGACCTCGCCCGGCATCGCTGCATCAACTTGCGGCTGCCCACCTATGGCGGGCTCTATGCTTGGGAGTTTCAGACCAAGGGACGCGACCTGCGGGTGCGGGTCGATGGCCAGCTCACCTTCACCTCGATCCTGCCCGTGCTCGAGGCCACGCTCGACGGGTTCGGCATCTCCTATCTGCCGACGGCACTGATGCAGCAGCATCTCGACAGCGGCGCGCTTGAGACGGTGCTGGAGGAATGGTCGCCCGAATTTCCCGGCTATCATCTCTACTATTCCAGCCGTCGCCAGCCTACCGCCGCTTTCACGGCGCTGGTCGAAGGGCTGCGGTACCGGGAAGATTGAGCACGCTCCGAACGCAACGGGTTGCCAGACCGGTGGGACGTTGTTACATCGGCCTCCGTTCCAATGCGAATGAAAGGAGGGCGTACATGTCAGATACCATCGCACGCCCTTCCGGCAGGTTTCCAACCACCGGGCGCTTCCGCCACTAGGTCCTGAAGCCGCCCTGATCCGGGTCTCCGCCCGCATCACCAAAATCTGACATTGCATTGGAGACGGCGCCTACGCGCCGGTTCACGACATGACTCAAGACACTGACCGTACGGATTCGATCCGTCGAGTCCTGGGCTTCGCCTTCCGCCACTGGGCGCGGCAACCCGGACGCGCAGCCTATATCGCCTTCTTCATCACCGCCGCGACGGTGACCGAGATCTTCGTCCCGCTGTTCGCGGGACGGCTGATCGACGCGCTCGCCGGCAATCTGCGCAGCGAGGCGCTCGCGCTGTTCGCGGCAATGGCCGCCCTCGGCCTCGCCATGGTGGTGCTACGCCACTTTGCCTGGGCAGGGGTGGTCCCCTTTACGCTGCGCATGATGCGTGACGTGACGCAGGATGGCTTCCACCGTGTCCAGCGCTTTTCGACGGACTGGCACGCCAACAGCTTCGCCGGCTCCACCGTGCGCAAGATCACCCGCGGTATGTGGGCGTTCGACACGCTCAACGACGTGCTGCTGCTTCAGCTGCTGCCCTCGGTCGCCGTGCTGACGGGCACGATGCTGTTGCTCGGTTGGCACTGGCCGGTGCTGGGCGTGGTGATGGCGATCGGTGCCGCGGCCTATGTCGCGATGACCGTGCTGCTGGCGACGCGCTGGGCCTCGCCTGCCGCGACGCTCTCCAACGCCTGGGATACGAAACTCGGCGGACTGCTCTCCGATGCGATCGGCTCGAACGCCGTGGTCAAGGCGTTCGGCGCCGAGGAACGCGAGGAGCAGCGAATCGGCGGGCTGCTCGCCAAATGGGCGAAGCGTACCCGGCGGACCTGGATGCGCTACACTTGGTCGGGCAGCGCGCAGATCGCGGTGCTGTGGGCGATCCGCAGCGCGATCACCGGCACCGCCCTTTGGCTGTGGTGGACGGGCGCAGCGACGCCGGGCGACGTCACCTTCGTGCTGGCAAGCTACTTCGTCGTCCATGGCTATCTGGTCGATGTCGGCTTCCACATCCATCACATGCAGCGCGCGGTGAACGAGATGGAGGAGCTGGTCGACCTGCACGATCAGCCGCTCGGCATCGACGACCGCACGGACGCTCAGCCGATCCATATCGGCGCGGGCGAGGTGCACTTTGATGACGTTACCTTCCGCTATGGCGGGCACGAGACGCCGCTCTACGAGCATCTCACCCTTACCATCCGCGGGGGCGAACGCGTCGGACTGGTCGGCCATTCGGGGTCGGGCAAGACGACCTTCGTCAAGCTGATCCAGCGCCTCTACGACGTGAACGAAGGCCGGGTGACGATCGACGGGCAGGACGTGTCGCACGCGACCCAGCAGTCGCTGCGCGCGCAGATCGCAATCGTCCAGCAGGAGCCGATTCTGTTCCACCGCAGCCTCGCCGACAACATCGCCTATGCCCGCCCCGGGGCGAGCCAGGCCGAAGTCGAGGCGGCGGCGCGGCTGGCCAATGCGCATGACTTCATCGTCCGGCTGCCGCGCGGCTATGCGACCCTGGTCGGCGAACGCGGGGTCAAGCTGTCGGGCGGCGAACGCCAGCGCGTGGCACTCGCCCGGGCGTTCCTGGCCGATGCGCCGATCCTGATTCTGGACGAGGCGACCTCAAGCCTCGATTCGGAGAGCGAGGCGCTGATCCAGCAAGCGATGGACCGGCTGATGAAAGGCCGTACCGCGATCGTCATCGCGCACCGGCTGTCGACCGTGCGCACGCTCGACCGCATCCTGGTCTTCGACAAGGGCCGGATCATCGAGGACGGCGACCACGATACGCTGCTGGTCAAAGCCGACGGCCAGTATCGTCGGCTGTTCGACCGCCAGTCGGGCAATATCGTCGACGACGCGCCCGAGCTCGAGGAGGCGTAAGGGGCAGGGGCGCGCGCAGCCGGACGGTTGCGCGCGCCTTTCCTCGTATCACATGCGGCTCGAATGCCGCTCCGCCATATAGCGGCCCGGGGAAGTGCCGAGCGCCTTGCGGAACATCGTCACGAAGCTGGGCACGCTCTCATAACCGAGATCGGCCGCGACGGCCTGGATCGAAGCCCCCCCGGCCAGCCATTTGACGGCGAGCACGACACCGAGTTGCTGGCGCCAGCGCCCGAAGCTCATCCCCGTTTCCCGGCCGATCAGCCGCTCGAGCGTGCGTACGCTCATCCCCGCACGTTCCGCCCAGCTCTGCAGCGTGCCCCGGCTGGCCGGAGCCTCGAGCATCTCGCCGGCGATTCGGCGCAAGCGGGGATCGGCCGGCATCGGCAGATGCAGATCCTCCACCTGCGCGGCAGCCAGTTCGTCGAGCAGCACGCCGGTGAGGCGCGCATTGATGTCATTCTCCTCATAGAGTGCCGGGAGGCTCGCCGTCCGAACGAGCAACTCGCGCAGCAAGGGCGATACCGAAACGGCGCAGCAGGTAGAGGGCAGTCCGCGGCTGACTTCGGCAGCGGCGAAGGCGCTGTAGCCCTCGAACGCGCCCGTGGCCTTGATCGCGTGAAGCGCACCACCGGGTATCCAGATCGCGCTGCGCGGCGGCACGATCCACAGTCCGCCCTCGACCTCGCAGCTCAGCGCACCGCGCTGCACGAACATGATCTGCCCCTTGGCATGGCGATGGAAATCGAGCTCGAGCCCCTCAAATTCGGTGGTGACGATGCCAAAGGTCACCACCGGGCGCGGCACATTATCGGGTTCGATCCACCCCGCAGGATCAGCGAATGTGTTCATGATCGGCATAGACGATGCTCCGGCGCGACCTGGCGAAATTGAATAATAATCTGTCCTGACTTCGGAATAACGCCAGTATTGCGACCCATTATCATTTCAACTCGGTATCGGTCGAGGGCAATCCGGTCCCGACCCGGACGAAAGGACATCTCTTGATCTCGGCGACCAGCAGCCCGGCCTTGGGCCGATCGACAGCGCGCAACCTTGCACCGGCGCGTGTGGCCCGCACAACGCGCAGCTGCGACCCGGGGGCGGCATGATGCTCGCGGCGGGATCACCCGAACGCCCCACAGTCCAACCGGCCGGCCGGTTCAGCCAGGCGTTGCTGCGCCTGCTGATGCGGCAGGCGCGGATCGTTGCGACCGAATGGCTGGCCGGGCGCTTCAAGTTGATCACGCTCGAAGGATCGGCGCTTGCCGGGATCCCGTGGATACCGGGGCAGAAGATCCAGATAGCAATGGGATCCGCCTTCACCGCGCGGACCTACACACCGCTCGAATGGAACGCCGATGCCGGCCGGGGCTGCATCCTCGGCTTCGCACCGGGCGATGGCCCGGGCAGCGCCTGGGTGCGCAATGTCGAAGCCGGTGATCGATGCGACCTGTTCGGCCCGCGCGGATCGCTGGACCTGCGCCGGATTCCCCAATTCGCCGTGGTGATGGGCGACGAGACATCAATCGGCCTCGCCTACGCGCTGACCCATGCGGATCCGGCGCGCGCCGTGACCTGCCTTTTCGAAATCGGGGATACCGAGAGCGTCAGGCAGGTGCTGGTGCAGCTCTGCATCGGGGACGCAACCTTGTTCGCGAAGCAGGACGGCGACGCGCATCTTGAATCGATGGAAGCGGCGATCCCTGCGCTCGCCGCCGCCGGGGCGGGTTTCGTGCTGACCGGCAGAGCCGCGATGGTCCAAAGGTTGCGGCGACGCCTCAAACTCTGTGGCGTTCCCGCCACGCATATCCTGACCAAGGCCTATTGGGCTCCCGGCAAGACCGGGCTCGATTGACGCCGGGCCGAGCCAATGCCCCAAACCAAAAAGGGCCCCGGTTTCCCGGGGCCCTCTTCGTTTCAGCCTGAGGCTGCGCGACCTTAGTCGTCGCTACCGCCAGTCAGGAATGCGGGGAGGCCGATGTCCTCGCCGCCTTCGTCCTTCGACTCCGAACGCTCGCGGCGCGGGCCGCGGTCACCGCGATCGCCCCGCGGGCCACGGTCGCCGCCATCGCGGCGCGGACCACGGTCGCCATCGCGACGCGGGCCGCGATCGCCACCGTCACGGCGCGGACCACGGTCGCCACGGGGACCGCGATCCTCGCGCGGTTCGCGGGCCGGACGCGTATCCTCGAGCTCAGCGCCAGTCTCCTGATCGACGACGCGCATCGACAGGCGCACCTTGCCGCGCTGGTCGATCTCGAGAACCTTGACCTTGACCTCCTGGCCTTCGCTCAGGACATCGCTGACCTTCTCGACGCGCTCGTTCTTGATCTCGGAGACGTGAACCAGGCCGTCCTTGCCGCCCATGAAATTCACGAACGCGCCGAAATCGACGAGGTTGACGACCTTGCCGTTGTAGATTTTGCCGACTTCCGCCTCTTCGACGATGCCCTTGATCCAGTTCATCGCGGCTTCGATCTGCGACACGTCGGACGACGAAATCTTGATCACGCCCTCGTCGTCGATATCCACCTTGGCACCGGTGGTGGCGACGATCTCGCGGATGACCTTGCCGCCGGTGCCGATGACGTCGCGGATCTTCGACTTGTCGATCTGCATCGTCTCGATGCGCGGCGCATGCGCCGACAACTCCGAGCGGGTCTCGCCCAGAGCCTTGTTCATCTCGCCCAGGATATGCGCACGGCCTTCCTTGGCCTGGTTCAGCGCAGCCTCGAAGATCTCGCGCGTGATGCCCGCGATCTTGATGTCCATCTGCATCGTGGTGATGCCTTCGGACGTGCCCGCAACCTTGAAGTCCATGTCGCCGAGGTGATCCTCGTCGCCAAGGATGTCGCTGAGGATCGCATAATCCTTGCCCTCGAGGATCAGGCCCATGGCAATGCCCGAGACCGGACGCTTGATCGGCACGCCGGCGTCCATCATCGCGAGCGACCCGCCGCACACCGACGCCATCGACGACGAGCCGTTCGACTCGGTGATGTCGCTGGTCAGGCGGATCGTGTAGGGGAACTCGTCCTTGGTCGGCAGCACCGGGTGCAGCGCGCGCCATGCCAGCTTGCCATGACCGACTTCGCGACGGCCCGGCGCGCCGAAGCGGCCCACTTCACCGACCGAATAGGGCGGGAAGTTATAGTGCAGCATGAAGTGCTGGTACGACAGGCCATTGAGGCCGTCGATCATCTGCTCCGCATCCTTGGTGCCCAGCGTCGCCGTGGCGATCGTCTGGGTCTCGCCGCGGGTGAACAGCGCCGAGCCATGCGCACGCGGAAGGAAGTGCGTTTCCGCCACGATGGGGCGGATCTGCGTGGTGGTGCGGCCATCGATGCGCTTGCCGTCCTTGAGGATAGCGGTGCGGACGATCTCCGCTTCCAGCTTCTTGGTCAGCTTGATGCCGGCCATGACTTCCTGGGGGCTGAGGCCGTCGGCAGCGAACGATTCCTTCGCCTTCGCACGCGCTTCATTGAGCGCGTTCGAGCGGGCCGACTTGTCGGTCAGCTTGTAGGCGGCGGCAATATCCTTGCCGATCAGCTTCTTGAGCTTGTCCTTGAGCTTGGCGTTGTCATCCGACGACGCGATTTCCCACGGCTCCTTGGCGGCCTGCTCGGCGAGCTTGATGATCGCCTTGATGACTTCCTTGCACGCGTCGTGCGCGAACAGGACCGCACCCAGCATGACCTCTTCCGAGAGCTCGTTCGCTTCGGATTCGACCATCATCACCGCGTCGTGCGTCGCGGCGACGACCAGGTCGAGGTCGCCCGCGGCAACCTGCTCGTCGGTCGGGTTGAGGATGTACTCGCCATCGACATAGCCGACGCGCGCGGCGCCGATCGGGCCCATGAAGGGCACGCCCGAGATGGTGAGCGCGGCCGACGCCGCGACCATCGCGAGGATGTCCGGCTCGTTCTCGCCGTCATAGCTCAGCACCTGAGCGATGGCGTTGATCTCGTTGTAGAAGCCTTCCGGGAACAGCGGGCGGATCGGGCGGTCGATGAGACGCGAGACCAGCGTCTCCTTCTCGGTCGCGCCGCGCTCGCGCTTGAAGAAGCCGCCGGGGATACGGCCGGCCGCGCTGTACTTTTCCTGATAGTGGACGGTGAGCGGGAAGAAATCCTGCCCGTCCTTCACCGACTTGGCGGCGGTGACGGCGCACAGCACCACGGTTTCGCCGAGCGTTGCCATGATGGCGCCATCGGCCTGACGGGCAACCTTGCCCGTTTCGAGTGTCAGGGTTTGTCCGCCCCACTCGATCGATACGGTTTTCTTGTCGAACATCTGATTTCCTTTGGACCGGACGCCCAATGCACCCGGGGCCTGTGTGCGAGCTGTCCGGCTCGCGCGGTGCGGGGTGATTTCACCCCTGTTCAGGGCTTCGGCCGGATTGCCACGGCCCCAAGGGTCCAGGCACTAGCTGCCCGGTATTGCAAAAAGGCGACCCGAAGGCCGCCTTTCCGGTTACTTGCGAAGGCCGAGCTTCGCGATGAGTGCGGTGTAGCGATCCCCGTCCGTCTTGCGGAGGTAGTCGAGGAGGCTGCGGCGCTTGTTGACCAGCATGAGAAGGCCGCGGCGCGAATGATTGTCCTTGGCGTGACCCTTGAAGTGCGCGGTCAGGTTGACGATGCGCTCGGTCAGGATCGCGATCTGGACTTCGGCGCTGCCGGTGTCGCCCTCGCTGCGGCCATGTTCCTTGGCCAGCTCGGCCTTGCGCTCGGTCGTGATCGTCATGTGTTTTCCTTCGACATCATTCTACAGGTTGAAGCCGCGGACGACCCGGACGATACCGTCCGAAACCTCGACCAGCGCGACGGGCGTATCGCCCTCGAGCGCAAAGTATTGGCCGTCTTCCATGGCGATCCCGGTCAGCACTTTCCCCTGACGGAGAGCCCCTGCCTGACCGGGTTCGAGAGTTAGAGCCGGGATGTCGTCCAGCCCCGCCCTCAGCGGCAGGAGGCAATGTTCAAGCGTGCGGCCCTTAGCGGCTTCGGCCAGTTTGTCCAGCGAAATCGCGGATTCGAGGGTGAACGGCCCCGCCTTGAACCGCCGAAGCATCGTTACATGGCCGACGGTGCCGAGCGCAAGGGCAATGTCGCGCGCCAGGCTGCGGATATAGGTGCCCTTGGAGACATGCGCGGTGAGGGTGACATCCATCAGGTCGCCCGCGCCGCTATCAGTCCAACCCGTAACCGACAGCGCGTGGATGGTAATGGCACGGGGCGCGAGTTCAAATGATTCGCCCTTGCGGGCAAGGTCATAGGCCCGCTCGCCGTCCACCTTCAGTGCGGAATAGTTCGGCGGCAGCTGTTCGATCGGGCCGGTGAAACGCGGCAGCACGGCCTCGACCTGCGCGAGTGACGGGTATACGGTTGAGACGGCGATAACCGTCCCTTCGAGGTCGAGCGTATCCGTCTCTTCGCCGAAGCGGATCGTAAAGTCGTAAACCTTGTCGCTATCGAGCATCCGCCCGGCGAGCTTGGTCGCCTCCCCTACCGCGATCGGCAGCACGCCGGTTGCCAGCGGATCGAGCGTGCCGCCATGCCCGACCTTGGGCAGGTCGCGCAGCTTCGGCCCATAGCCACAGTCACGCAGCGCGCGCTTGACCGCGCTCACCCCCTGGGTCGAACCGAGCCCCAGCGGTTTGTCGATGACGATCCAGCCATGCATCAGCCCGCGATCGCCTCGGTGATCGACAGATACCATCGTGTCACGACCTCCCAGGGCGGGACGATCAGCTGCGCGACGATGTTGGCGCTGGGCCAGATCGACGGGATGACGAGCAGCAGGATGAACAACAGCGGAAAGCCGAACCGGCCGAACGATGCCCAGCGCTCCGCTGCTGCGGGTGGCAACACTCCCTGCACCACATGGCCACCATCGAAGGGCGGAAGCGGGATCAGGTTGAACAGCGCGAGGAAGAGATTCACGCCGACGAAGTTGAACAGATTCTGCGCAACGAAAGCACCGACACTCCCCAGCCGATCCTCCCCGGCGCTCGCAAGCAGCAGGCCCAACAGCACCGCTCCCACCAGCGCCAGCACGAAGTTCATACCGGGGCCCGCCAGCGCCACCAGCATCATGTCACGCCGCGGATTGCGCAGACGCGCGAAGTTCACCGGCACTGGCTTCGCCCAGCCGAACACCGGCATCTTGGTGAGCGCCAGTATCAGCGGCAGTACCACCGTGCCGATCGGATCAACGTGACGGATAGGATTGAGCGACAGACGCTTGCGCTCCGCCGCGGTCGGATCACCCAGTGCACGCGCGGCGAGACCGTGCGCGACCTCGTGGAAGACGATCGCGATAACCAGGGGGATCAGCCAGATGGCCGCGCCATAGACGATGGAATCGGGGTTCATGGCCGTGATCTAAGGTTGTGCGGCACGATTCACCAGCCGCGTCTCAGCCCGCCGCTGCAATCGCCTCGGTGAAATGGCGGCGGCACAGCGCGACATAGCGGTCGTTGCCGCCGATCTCGGTCTGCGCGCCCTGCGCCACCGCGCGGCCTTGCTCATCGACCCGCAGGTTCATCGTCGCCTTGCGCCCGCAGCGGCACACGGACTTTATCTCGATCAGCGCGTCGGCAAGCGCGAGCAGCCGCGCCGAGCCCTCGAACAGCGCACCGGTGAAGTCGGTGCGCAGGCCATAGGCGAGCACCGGCACGCCGAGCACATCGGCGACCGCGGCGAGCTGATCGACCTGCGCGGCGGTAAGGAACTGCGCCTCGTCCACCAGCACGCAATGCACCGGCCCAGCATCTGCCTCACGCTCGAGCCGCAATCGCAGGTCCATGCCGGGATCAAAGCTGATCGCTTCGGCAGCAAGGCCGATGCGCGACGCGATCCGCCCCTCACCTGCCCGGTCATCCACCGCCGCGGTGAACAGGATCGTGCGCATGCCGCGCTCGCGATAGTTGAAGTCCGCCTGAAGCAGGTTGGTCGATTTGCCCGCATTCATCGAGGCATAATAGAAATAGAGCTTGGCCATTTGCGGTGACCTTGGCGGATGATCCGGCATGTTTCATCCGCCCCGGCTCCAAAGCCGTGGACAAGGCTGTGGAAAAGCCTGTTGATCAGTCTTCCGACTGTTCCAGGTCACGCGCCACCTTGGGGTCGCGCAGGAGCTGGTCAATATGGCTGCCTTCATCGAAGCTCTCGTCCGCCAAGAACTTGAGCCGTGCGGCATATTTCATCTTCACGCGGCTGGCGACCTCGCGCTGGAGATAGGCGGTGTTGGTGCGCAGCGCCTTGATCACCACCTCCTCGTCCTTGCCGAGGAGCGGCTTCACGAACACGGTAGCATGGCGCAGGTCGGGCGACATGCGCACTTCAGTGATGCTCACCATATGGCTGGCGAGAACGTCGTCATGTACTTCGCCGCGCGCGAGGATGTCCGACAGGATATGGCGCACCTGCTCGCCCACGCGTAGTAGGCGAACCGAGCGTTCCTCGGTCGAGCTGCTAGCCTTCACCATCGACTGCCCCTTCCGTGTAGAAGGTCAGCCGGTTGCTCGACGGATCCTGGATCGTGATCTCGTACGAACCCCATGGCATCCGTTCCGGCTCGCCGGGACGCGCATTGCCGTGCTGCTTGGCGCGCAGCGTTGCCATGTACGCCGACACGTCGTCGACCGGAATCCGCACCGCGCCGCCCGGCGTCGCATCGCCATAATGTTCCGAAAGATGCAGCGCACAGTCCCCGCGACGCACGCCCATATAGAGCGGTGCCCCGGCGTCAAATCGATGCTCGAACTCCAGCTCGAAGCCGAGGAAGTCCAGGTAGAAGTCCTTCATCCGCTTCTCGTCGAAGCTGCGAAGAACCGGGGTCGGGACGCCGAACATGGCGAGCGGCGCTCCTTAGAGCGTCCGCTCGCGCAGTTCGACCTCGAAGGTTTCGAGATAGTCGCCCGGCTTGATGTCGGTGAAGTTCTGGCTGAACGTCACACCGCATTCGAGGCCCGCACGGACTTCCGCCACATCGTCCTTGAAGCGGCGCAGCGACGCGATCTCGCCCTGGTAGATGATGACGTCGTCGCGCGTGATGCGTGCCTTGAGCGCCTTGCGGATCGCGCCGTCGGTGACGAGCAGACCAGCCGCCTTGCCGTGCTTGCCCGCCGAGAAGACCTCGCGGATTTCGGCGCGGCCCACGACCGTTTCGAACGCTTCCGGACCGAGCTGGCCGGCCATGCCGGCGCGGATCTCGTCGGTGAGTTCGTAGATCACGTCATAATATTTGAACGCGACCTTGTGGCGATCAGCGATCTCGCGCGCCTTGGCGTTGGGACGGACGTTGAAGCCGATGATCGGCGCGCCCGAGGCCGCAGCCGCGTTCACGTCGCTTTCGGTGATGCCGCCCACGCCCGCGTGCAACACGCGCGCCTTGATGTCGTCGGTGCTGATCTTGTTGATCGCCGCGACGATCGCCTCGACCGTGCCCTGGGTATCCGCCTTGACGACCAGCGGATACTCCATCGCCTGCTTCTCCTTGAGCGCGCTGAACATGCTCTCGAGGCTGGCGGGGGTGTTGGTGGTGCGCTTGTTCTGGATGACGCTGGCGCGATAGGCCGCGACCTCGCGGGCGCGTGCCTCGTTCTCGACGACCTGAAGCAGGTCGCCGGCCATCGGCACGCCCGACAGGCCAAGCACCTCGACCGGCATCGACGGACCGGCTTCCTTGATCTGGCGGCCCTTGTCGTCGACCAGCGCGCGGACCTTTCCGCTCTCGGCGCCGACGACGAACACGTCGCCGACCTTGAGCGTGCCGCGCGTGACCAGCACGGTGGCGACCGGACCGCGACCCTTGTCGAGCTTCGCCTCGACCACATTGCCTTCGGCTTCGCGATCGGGATTGGCCTTGAGCTCCATCAGTTCGGCCTGAAGCTGGATCTTCTCGATCAGCTGGTCCAGGCCGGTCTTCTTGAGCGCCGACACCTCGACATCCTGGGTCTCGCCGCCCATTTCCTCGACCTGCACGTCATGCTCGAGCAGACGCTCGCGCACGCGCTGGGCGTTGGCCTCGGGCTTGTCGATCTTGTTGATCGCGACGATCATCGGGACGCCAGCCGCCTTGGTGTGGTTGATCGCCTCGATCGTCTGCGGCATCAGGCCGTCGTCGGCGGCGACCACCAGCACGACGATGTCGGTGACGTTCGCGCCGCGGGCGCGCATCTCCGAGAACGCCTCATGGCCCGGGGTGTCGAGGAAGGTGATCTTCGACTTGTCCTTGAGCGTCACCTGATAGGCGCCGATATGCTGGGTGATGCCGCCGGCTTCGCCGCGCACCACGTCGGTGCCTCGCAGTGCGTCGAGCAGCGACGTCTTGCCATGATCGACATGGCCCATGATCGTCACCACCGGCGGACGCGGCTGCAGCGTCTCGGCCGCATCCTCGATCGTGTCGGTCGCCAAATCGATGTCCGAATCCGAAACGCGGACGATGTTGTGGCCGAATTCGGTCACCAGCAGCTCGGCAGTGTCCTGATCGATCGTCTGAGTCAGCGTGACGGGCATGCCCATCTTGAACAACGCCTTGACCAGGTCGGCGCCCTTCTCGGCCATGCGGTTCGCCAGCTCGGACACGGTGATCGCGTCGGGCACCTGCACGTCGCGGACCTGCTTGGCCTGCGGCTCGCGCGGACCCGAATGACGGCGGTGCTCCTTCTCACGCGCACGCTTGAGCGCGGCGAGGCTGCGCGCACGCGCACCATCATCGCCGCCAAGCGCGCGATTGACGGTCAGCTTGCCGCCGCGGCGCTCATCGCCCTTGCGGTCGCGCTGCTGCGGCCGCTGAGGCTCAGGCGCCCGCGCCGGAGCGCGGTTAGGGCCAAGATTGGGCGTGCGCGGAGTCGCCGCGCCACCGCCGGTGCTGGCCGGAGCGGCTGCTGCCGGCTCGGCCTTTGCGGGCGCCGGACGCGGAATCTCGGGGCGCTGCACGGGGGTGAACTGGCGCGGCGCGGGGCGGCTCGGATCGAGCTGAACCGCAATCGGCTTCGGCGGTACGGGAGCCGGAGCCGGAGCGGGCGCGGGCGGCGGAGCGGCCTCGATCACCGGCGCGGGGGCCGGTTCGGGCTTGGGCTCTTCCTTGGGCGCCTTGGCGGCCTCGGCTTCGGCACGCGCCTTTTCCTCGGCGCGGCGCGCTTCGGCTTCGATGGCCTCGGCGCGCTCACGCTCCTCGCGGCGGCGCGCCTCCTCATTCGCCTGCATCCGCTGCTCTTCGGCTTCGCGTAGCAGACGCGCCTGCCGCTCTTGGGCGGTCTCGCCCGCGGGGGCGGACGGACGTGGCGCGGGGGCCGGAGGCGGAGGGGGCGGCGGGGGCGCAGCGTCCACTACGGTTTCAGGTGCAGAGTCCTGCTGGCCTTGGGGCCCCAACACGCGGCGGCGCTTGACCTCGACCACGACGGTGTTCGAGCGCCCGTGGCTGAAGCTCTGCTTCACCTTGCCGGTCTCGACCGTGCGCTTCAGCCCCAGCGGCTGGCGCATGCCCAGTTTCGGCTTGTCGTTTTCGGTATCGCTCAACTCAAATTCCCGTCTGTTCGTCGTTCGTCACGTCACCGCCAGCGCCCGATGCGCCTTGCGAAGCCATTTCGCAAGGTTTGGGGTCTGGATCGGGACCGATAAAATGCAGCCAGCGGGAGAGCGCTTCGCTCACCCGCGCGGCTGCCTTGGGGTCTGTCAGGCCGACATGTACCACATTTTCACGGCCAAGGGCCAAGGACAATATGGTGCGCGGCAGCGGTAATGTGAAGCCCGTGTCGCCAGAGCCTTCACGATCGGTGCCGACGCGCAGCGCCTGATCGAGCTTGCGCGAGCCGTCGGAGCCAGCATCCGATGCGTGGAGCAGCAGGTGCAGCTTACCGCTGCGCCCGGCCTTTTCGATCCGCTCGCCGCCGATCACGACATAGCCCGCCTTGGCCTCAAGGCCGAGGCGGTCGAGCAGGGCGCGCTCAAGCTGTGCCGCGATCCGGTCGCCGAGATCGTCTGGAATGCGCAACGCGCTTGTCTTGAACGCGCGGGACAACGCCCCGTGCAGCTTCTTGCCGCTGGCATTCAGCTCGGCGCGATCGACGCCGATCCACGCGCCGCGGCCCGGCGCCTTGGCGCGGACATCGGGCAGCACTTCGCCATCGGGTGAAAGCGCGAGCCGGATCAGCCCGTCGCGCGGGGATTCCGCGCGCGAGAGGATGCAGGTGCGGATGGCATCCCCATCCGCACGCTTGCCGCCCGTCAGTTCAGGCCGGGTCTCATTGCTCGGAGTCCGCAACAGCGTCCTCCCCACCGGCCGGAGCCGACTCTTCTTCGTCCGCGAACCAGTGCGCGCGGGCAGCCATGATGATCTCGTTGCCCTGCTCGTCGCTCAGGCCGTACTCGCCGAGCACGCCACCCTTGTCGCTCTCGCGGATCGGTGCTGCCGGGCCATCGCCGCGACGACGCGGCTCGGGACGCTTCTTGGCGACCAGCTCGTCGGTGGCGAGATCGGCGAGATCGTCGAGCGTCTTGATGCCCGCCTTGCCGAGCGTGACCAGCATCGCTTCGGTGAGGTACGGCATGGTCGCTAGATCGTCCTCGACGCCCAGCTCGCGGCGGGCGGTCCGATTGGCCTCCTCGCGGCGCTCAAGCGCCTCGGCGGCGCGGCTCTGCAGCTCCTGCGCGAGATCCTCGTCGAAGCCCTCGATGCCGGCGAGCTCGTCAAGCTCGACATAGGCGACTTCTTCAAGCTGGCTGAAGCCTTCAGCGACCAGCAGCTGCGCCAGCGTCTCGTCGACGTCGAGCTCGTTCTGGAACATCTCGCTGTTCGCGACGAACTCGGCCTGGCGCTTTTCGCTCGAATCGGTCTCGGTCAGGATGTCGATCGCCTTGCCGGTCAGCTGGCTGGCGAGGCGGACATTCTGGCCGCGGCGGCCGATGGCGAGAGAAAGCTGATCGTCGGGAACGACGACTTCGATGCGGTCATCCTCTTCGTCGATCACCACGCGCGCGACATTGGCCGGCTGCAGCGCGTTGACGACGAAGGTCGCGGTGTCCGGCGACCAGGGGATGATATCGATCTTCTCGCCCTGCATCTCCTGCACGACCGCCTGGACGCGCGAGCCCTTCATGCCGACGCAGGCGCCGACCGGATCGATCGAGCTGTCATGGCTGATCACGCCGATCTTGGCGCGCGAGCCCGGGTCACGGGCGGCAGCCTTGATCTCGATGATACCGTCATAGATTTCGGGCACTTCCTGCGCGAACAGCTTCTTCATGAAGTCGGGATGCGCGCGGCTGAGGAAGATCTGCGGACCGCGGGTCTCGCGCACCACCTTGAGGATCAGGCTGCGGACGCGGTCGCCGACGCGGACGACTTCACGCGGGATCTGTGCGTCGCGGCGGATCACACCTTCGGCGCGACCCAGATCGACGACGACATGGCCGAACTCGACGCGCTTGACGACGCCGGTGATGATTTCGCCCTGACGGTCCTTGAACTCTTCGAACTGGCGCTCGCGCTCCGCGTCGCGAACCTTCTGGAAGATGATCTGCTTGCTTGCCTGCGCCTGGATGCGGCCGAACTCGATCGGGGGCAGCGGATCGACGATGAAGTCACCGACCTTGGCGTCCTTCTGCAGCTTCTGCGCGCCCTTGAGGTCAACCTGCTTGAAATAGTCGTCGACCGCCTCGACCACCTCGACCACGCGCCACAGGCGAAGGTCGCCGGTCTGCGGGTCGAGCTTGGCGCGGATGTCGTTCTCGACGCCGTAACGGTTCTTGGCGGCGCGCTCGATCGCCTCTTCCATCGCCTCGATGACGATGGACTTGTCGATCATCTTCTCGGACGCCACCGAGTTCGCGATCGCGATCAGCTCGGCCTTGTTGGCGGAAATGGCGGTGGCCATCAGTCCTGTTCCTCTGCTTCGAATTCGTCTGCGCCCTCGGCGGAGAGCGGTCGGGTTGCGGCGATGAGCCGGTTGGTGATGACGAGTTTGGCGTCTTCGATCTGATCGAAACCGATGAAGTGAGTCACGCCCTGCGCGTCGGTGATCGAAACCATCTCGCCCTTAAGCTCGACGCCCGCCAGGTCGCCCTTGAACTGCTTGCGCCCGTCGATCTTCTCGGCGAGCGTGATCCGGGCCTCATGCCCCTTCCAGTCCTCGAAATCCTTGAGCCGGGTCAGCGGCCGGTCGATCCCCGGTGAGCTGACCTCGAGGCGATAGGCCTCGGGAATCGGGTCGCGGCCGGCGGCCTCAAGCTCATCCAGCCGATCCGAGATACGGCGCGACAGGTCGGCGCAATCATCGATGTTCAGCTGGCGCGTATCCGGGCGCTCCGCCATCACCTGCAGTGTGCGGTCACCCTCGCCACCGAACATCTTCACGCGCACCAGATCGAAACCCAAAGCGCGCGCTTCGGGCTCGATCAGATCAGTAAGGGCAGCGATATCCGCCACGCGAAAACTCCAATAGACACCGGATACGCCTTATCGCCGCCGAACCCCGTAGGGCCGGCCTCGGCAAGGTTTCCAATGTCGAGAACAGCGCCTCTATAGGCGCATGCCGCGGCGACGGCAAGATGGTCGAGTCAGCGCGCCGCCAGGACCGGGCCACCATCGCCACGTGGCGGCCGCGCGAGCGCCGGAACGTCGATCCGCTGCCATTGAGGCTTGCGCCCGAGCCGGGCGTTGAAGTGCGTGTTGAAGCGCAGCTCGTCCGCGAGCGGGGCGTGCAGCGACATGCCATATTCGGCGCGAACCGCGGATTCGGGATACCCCATCATCGCGAGGATCGTGGGAAAGAGCTGATAGTGGCTTGAGCGGTCGCGGTTGCGCTGCGCCGCATCCGGCCAGCGATCCGCGGCGCCGGCGTCGGTGAGCACCGCGAGCGGCACCGCGCCTTCCTCCGGTACCGGTTGCGCGCTGCAATGGGTGTGCACGCCGGTGCCGCCACGCTCGCGCAGATCCTGGCCATGATCCGAAGTGTAGATCACCGTCGCGCCGTTCAGTGTCCCCGGCGCCAGCAGCCGTTCGAAGAAGCCGCCGACCTTCCACAGCAAGGTGTTGCGATAGGCGTTGCGGTACCGCCGCCATTGCTCGGCGTCGCCATCGAAACCGTCGCGATCGCCAGTGTCGGCAATGCCGAGGAAGCGCCCGCGCGGTAAAGCCGGTCTATAGACGGCGTGGCTGTCGGGATATTTGTCGTGCACCGGGAAATGTGCACCCACCTTGTTGACCAGGATGAACTCGCGCCGGCCATTGGCCAGGAGACGCACTATCCGGTCGGCGGCCGCGGCATCGCGTTCCCCGACCGGCACCGAATCGAGCTGGACAAAGGTATCGATCCGCGCGCGCTCGGCTGCATCCATGCCGTTGTGCAGCCCGCCGCCGGTGCGTTGCGCATCGATATAGACCGGCGCGAACCCCGCCTTGCGCGCATAGTCCCAGATCGCCGGGCCGGTCGCATTGAGCTCGCCGTAGCGGTCACGCGTGCCACCGTGGCGCAGCGTCAAGTTGGTACCGAGCGAGCAATTGGTGATCGCTGCCGCAACTCCGAAGCTGTGCACTGCGATCCCGCCCGGCGGAGTCAGCAGCCCGGTGCGCACGCCCGCCGGATCGATCAGGTCGAGATAGCGCGCGGACACGCTTTCATCGATGATCAGGACGATGTCTCCCATTCCCGCCACCGCCCGCGGCACCAGCGTAACCGGACGCCGCTTGCCGTCGCTCGCCAGTTCCTCGCCGGTCGCGAGCGTGAGATAGGCGAGCGCGGTGAAAGCCCCGGGCAGACCCCGCGCACCCTCGCCACCGCGCAAGAACAACATCCCCGTCAGCAGCGCAAGCGCACCCAGCGGCACCGCCGCCCAACGCACATCGAACCGGCGGGTGCGACGCGGCGCAAAGCCGATCGCAAACAACAGCGGCAGCGCGATGAAGATTTCCGCACCGATCCGCACTCCGTGCTCGGCCATCGCGTCGCCCGCGAACCCCGCCGAACCGATCAAGTTGAGGAAGCCGTCATAGGTCAGGTGATCGCCGAGGATGCGCTCGCTCGCCCCGATGAACGCGGTCGCGGCGAACAGCAGCACGCCGATCGCCCAGCGCAGCAGGCTTGAGGCCAGCCGCGATGCCACCCACAATGCACCGACGAACGCGACGTAGAAAATGGTGAAGATGCCAAGCCAGGGTGACAGGCCGAGCGACACCACCCGATCAGCGAGGTTCCCGCCATCGGCCACGAGATAGAGGATGAGCAGCGCTTCCTTGACCGGCGCGCGCTGGAGCCATTGCATCACATTCCCCCCGACGCGGGCAGACTAACGAACCCGCGTTGCCACAGCGTAAATGCCGTGCGAAATCCGTTTTGCTCCGGGATCTTGCCGGGGCTTGCAGCTTCCCCCGGAGAACCCGATGCGCCTGTTGCCGATCGCCGCCGTCTCGCTCACCCTGATCGCCTGCACCGGCGCCAAGCCGGGAAATAGCCAGGAGGCTGTCGCATCGTCGGACGGCCTTCCCTTCACCGTCACTCCGGTCGCCGATTTCGATTCGCCCTGGGCGATGACGTTCCTGCCCGACGGCTGGATGCTCGTCACAGAGAAGACAGGCACGCTGCTGCTGGTCAGCCCTGACGGCAAGACAAAGAGACCGGTGGGCGGCATCCCGCCAGTCGACAGCGCGGGACAGGGCGCACTCAAGGATGTCGTCCTCCACCCCGATTTCGCGAAGAACCGGCTGGTCTATTTCAGCTTCTCCGAAGCAGGAGAGGGCGGCAAGGGCGTGGTGCTCGCACGCGGGCAATTGACCGGCGACCGGGCCGCCATGCCGGTATTGGCCAACGTCGAGCGATTGTTCCAGGCGACGCCCTATGTCAGCGGCAACGGCCATTATTCGGGCCGCATCGTCTTTGCGCCCGATGGCCGGCACCTGTTCTTCACCAATGGCGAGCGCCAGAAGTTCGACCCCGCCCAGGATCCCAAATCGACCTTGGGCAAGGTGCTGCGCCTGACGCTCGACGGCAAGCCGGCGGGCGATCCCGGCCTGACCGCCAAAGGTTTCCACCCCGCCATCTGGTCCTATGGTCATCGCAACCTGCTCGGCATCGCCTTCGACCAGGCGGGCAATCTGTGGGAGCAGGAAATGGGTCCGCAGGGCGGCGATGAGGTCAATCTGGTGCTGCCTGGCAAGAATTACGGCTATCCGATCGTGTCGGACGGCGATCACTATGGCGGCGCCGACATTCCCGACCACAAGACCCGCCCCGAGTTCGAAGCGCCCAAGGTTTCGTGGAACCCGGCGATCTCGCCCGGCGGGCTGATCGTCTATTCGGGCAAGCTCTTTCCGCAATGGAGAGGCGACCTGTTCATCGGCGGGCTTTCGAGCCAGGCACTGGTGCGGGTGGACGTGAACGGCACCGGCGCCGCCAAGGGCGACCAGTGGCCGATGGGCGCGCGCATCCGCGAAGTGGAAGAAGGCCCGGACGGTGCGATCTGGCTGCTCGAGGACGGCCGCGACGGATCGCAGGGCCGCCTGCTCAAACTGACGCCGAAGCGCTAGTCCGCGGCCGCGAGCAGGAAGTTCAGCCGCGCAGCGGCGACCGGGCGGTCCCGGTCGTCCTGCCAGGCGATCGTCTCGACATTGGCGATGCGGGTGCCGAGTCGCGACACGTGCCCCTGCGCGCGGGTGATCTTTTCACGGCCGCCCCGCATGAAGTCGACGGTGACGTTGACCGGCTTGATCCGCGTTCCTGTCCGCGCCTCGGCCGCCAGCGCATGTTTGAGCGCGGCAACCGCTGCCATTTCGAGCAACCCGGCGAGCGCGCCGCCATGGACGAAGCCGGGGCGGCCAATCACATCGGTGCCGAAAGGCATCGCCAGCACCGGCGCGCCTTCGTCCAGCTCAAGCGTGATCCCGAGCAGACCGGCGTAGGGCGGGAGGATCATGCCGACACCCCAGTGAACATGAAGGTGCCAGCGACATGTGCGACCGGATCGTCGGCGTCCCCATCATGCGCGATGCCGCGCACGAACGCGATGGAGCGCGTCACGCGATAGCATTCGCCACGCCCGATCACCGCATTGCCCGATGCCGCGGGCCGGAGATAATCGACGCGCAAGTCGAGCGTTGCATGCGGCAGAAAACCGCCACGCTTCATCCACACGCCGATACTGGTCGCCATGTCGAGCAGCGCGACGATCGGCCCAGACGCAATCACGCCGCGCGCCGGATCGCCGACCAGATCCTCGCGCCAGGGGAGGACAAGCTGGCACCAGTCTGCGCCGTGCGAGTCATAGCGAATGCCCAGCCGATGCCCGTGCCCGGCGCCGCGCGCCGAGAAGAAGGCGGCAGGATCGAACGGGAAAGGCGCGGGCTCCATCGCCCGGCGAACTAGCGGCTGCACCAAAGCGCGGCAATGCCAAGGTTCGGCCACACATCGTAAACTCGAATTAACTCAGCCGCCCGGCGCGGCCCGTCTAGGCTCAGGCACCCAAAGGGAGGCGCACATGATCACCTTATCCATCGCAGAGATCGCCACGCTCGGTACTCAGGTCGCTACGCATGGCGCGATCCGTGCCGCCGAAATCGCCGGGGACGATATTTTCGAGATGCTGATCGCGATCGCGGTGCTGGTGTACGAAACCTATCCCGCCCCGATCCGGTGACCCGGCGGTTTGATGCGAAGAGCCATCCCAGCCTTGCTGACGCCCGCGCGCGATCGGCTGCCGTCAATGCCGACTGGATGGCAGGACCGGCAGCGGCGGTAGCAACGGAATTTGCCGGCATCACCGAGGCCAGTGAGATCGAGCGCCGCGCCACAGCGTTCCTTGCCGATCCGCGCCGTGTCGAGACGATGCTGGCGCCGTTGATCGTTGCGCTCCGTGCCGATCCCTGGTTCGAACCGCCGTTCAAGGTGAGCCGCGACCGGCTTCGTACCGGTGCGGTATTGCTCGATTGCCCCGCCCTGACCCTGACGGCGACCGTTACCAACGCCGACGCACTCAATCGCATGCCGCCCCCCGCCACACTGGTATTGCCGGGGCGGGTGACCCTGACCCTCTACCGCCGCGGCGGCAGGGCGCGAATGCGGCGCTGGCGGGCAGACCCCGCCGGGCCGGCGTTCAGCGCCCCCACTGCGGCAGCTGCGCGCGAGATAGCGCCGCGCACCGTGCACGATGGCGACCTGATCCGTCAGGATGGGCGCATCAGCGGGCATTTGCTGACCGGCGCCGTCTGCGACATCGTGGCACTGACCGCAACGATCAAGCCAGGCGCCGACCCATTGATACGCGAGTATGCCGTCGCGGACGGAGCGCTCGTTAGCGCGGCCTGCGCCGACGACGCAGCGTCGCGGATAGAAATGCTGTTGACCTTCTTGCGGGTGAGCGGCCGCGTGGACGCGGTGGACCTGTTCGAACAGGCATCGCGCCACCCCGCCTTCCACCTGCGTTGGGCGGCGATGCGCGAATGGCTGATGTTCGATGCGGGAACGGCGCGCGATCGGCTCGCCGCGATGCGCGCGGACGATCCCAATGCCGAAGTCCGGACTGCGGCGGCTGCCACATACGCGGCGCTGGAACGGCGCCTCAGTCCACCATGCCCCGCCTGATCGCCGCCGGCGATGGCGCCGCTATCACGCTCGACGCGCTGACCGACGCGCTCGATTCCACCGCGTTCGATCCGCACGACGAGGATAGCTTCGCCGCGCTCGGTCCGCTGCTCGCACAGCTGGGCCGCAATCGCAGTTTCCTCGCCGACCTGGCGATCGAGGAACTCAAGCTGCGCTGCAGGCGGCAAAGCGCCGCCAACGGCTACGGCCCTCAGGTCTTTCTGCTGCGCCCGCCCAACGGGCGCTATGTGATCCGTGCCAATTTCTGGCCCGCGGCAGACGATGCCGTGGTACGAGCGAGCGGAACCGCGCCCTTTTTCTACGGGCTTGCGCACGATCACAACTTCCCGTTCCTGACCTATGGCTATTTGGGCCCCGGCTACTGGAGCGACTATTACGAGTATGACGGGCGGGCGGTGACAGGCTCAGCCAGCGAAATGGCGGGATTGCGCTTCGTGGAGCGCAGCAGACTCGAACCCGGCAAACTCATGCTCTACCGCATGCAGCGCGATGTGCATGTCCAGCTTCCGCCCGACAGTTTCTCGGTCTCGCTCAACATTCTCGGCCAGCACCCCAGCCATCCCTGGATCGACCAGTACCGCTTCGACATCGCACGCAACCGGATAGCGGAAGGGCTGACCACCGCGCCATCGGAGGGTCTGGTGACGATCGCTGCGCATCTGGGCGGCGGCAACGCGCTCGACCTGATCGATCATATCGCTCGCCGTCATCCCCATCCGCGGATGCGCCGGACGGCAGTAGCAGCGCTGCATTCCGTGCGCGCTCTATCCGATATGGATCAGTTTCCGGCAGACTCGTGATGCGCGGCGCTTAGATTTCCAAGGCGTGGCGCAGAAGATTCTGTCCGAAATCGAGATACCGTTGCTGGATCAGGCTGTTGCCCAACGGGGTTATGCGCTTGTTCTCGGCGGCCCTTGCGCTGCCCCGGATCGGGGCGTCGCCGCAATCCTGCGTGCATGGCGGCCGGGGATGCGTATCCGCAGCACCCATGTGCCCGAGATCGCGGTGGCCGGATGCGCGGCCTGGCTCACTGCGGCGCTCGACGCAGGCGCGGCGGACGCGGTTTCCTACCCCGTCAACCCCTATGAGCTGGCCGCGCGCCTCGATGTGCGGGTACGCAGCCATATGCCGGGCGACACCCGGATCGGTGATCTGCGCATCGATCGGGTGCGACGCACAATCGCGCGCGCGGGTATTCCCATCCCGCTGGTTCCGCGCGAGTTCGCGCTGCTGCTCTACCTCGCCGAGCGGCATGGCGAGTTCGTGTCGCGCCACGAGCTGCTTGAACAGGTCTGGGGCCTGCGCTTCGATCCGGGCACCAATGTGGTCGCAGTCCACATATCCAAGCTGCGCGCCAAGATCGATCGCGGCTTCGCAGCACCGATGATCCGGGGCGTCAAGGGACTCGGATATCGTCTCGATGCGGCCTAGCCTTGTGCAAAGGCGAGGAGAGATAGTGATGAGCGAACGACGCGTTTCAATCGAGTTCAGCGACGGCATTGCCGATGTCCGGCTGACCCGGCCCGACAAGATGAACGCGCTCGATCCGGCGATGTTCGCCGGGATAGCGGACGCGATCGAGACGCTGAACGGCATGGCCGGACTGCGCGCGGTCGTGCTGTCGGGAGAGGGCCGCGCCTTTTGCGCCGGGCTTGATATGGCGAGCATGGCGGGGGGCGGTACGGATCTCGACCTCGGCACGCGCAGCCATGGCGAAGCCAATCTGTTCCAGCAGGTCGCCTGGGGCTGGCGTACCTTGCCGGTACCGGTGATCGCGGCGGCCCACGGCATCGCTTTCGGCGGCGGCTTTCAGATTCTCTCCGGCGCCGACATCCGCATCCTCGCGCCGGGAACCCGCTGTTCGATCATGGAGATGAAATGGGGGATCGTTCCCGACATGGCTGGCTTCGCCTTGTGGCGAACCACGGTACGCGACGACGTGTTGCGCGAACTCACCTACACCGCACGGGAATTTACCGCGGAAGAGGCACTGGCATTCGGCTTCGCGACGCGCGTGACGGAAGGAGCCTATGGCGAGGCGATGACGCTGGCGCGCGAAATCGCGGGGCGCAATCCCCACGCGGTCCGCGCCGCCAAGCGCCTCGCCAACCTTGCCGCCGAAGCCGGTGCGCCCGCGATCCTCGCCGCGGAAAGCTCGGAACAGGCGCGGCTGCTGCGATCCCCCAATCAGATCGAGGCGGTAATGGCGAACATGCAGAAGCGCCCGCCGCACTTCACCGACTGAAGCTTCCAATATCCGGTCTATAACGTTACACGAAAGCCATACCCGATATACGAATGAGAGGTGTCATGCGCGAAGCCGCGATCGTTTCCACCGCCCGGACGGGCATTGGCAAGGCCTATCGTGGCGCATTCAATGCAACCGAAGCGCCGGTGCTGGCCGGGCATGTGATGAACGCAGCGGTCGAGCGGGCGGGCGTCGATCCCGCGCGGATCGACGACATCTTCTGGGGCGTGGGCAACCAGTGGGGCACACAGGGCGGCAACGCCGGACGGATGGCCGTGTTCGCCGCCGGGCTGCCGCAAAGCGTGCCCGCCTTCACGCTCGACCGGAAATGCGGGTCGGGACTGACCGCGCTGGCGCTGGCGGCCCGCTCGATCATTGCCGGGGACATCGACATCGCGCTGTCCGGAGGCATGGAATCGATCAGCCTGACCGTCACCAAGGACGCGCCGCGGTACGCCAACCAGTCGGTGCTGGCGAACGAGCCGCACGCATATATGCCGATGATCGAAACCGCCGAGATCGTCGCCGAACGCTATGGCATCAGCCGCGCGCGTCAGGACGAATATGGTGCGATGAGCCAGCAACGCGCCGAGGCGGGACTCGCCAGCGGTGCCTTTGCCGAGGAGATAGCGCCGATCACCGTCGAGAAAGCGATCTTCGACAAGGAAGGCAATCGCACCGGCAGCGAGCGCGTGACGGTGACTCAGGACGAGGGCATTCGCGCGGGTACGACGGCTGAGGCGCTCGCCGGCCTCAAAACCGTGTGGAAGGACGGGCAGGTCGTCAAGGAAGGCCGGCACATCACCGCGGGCAATGCCAGCCAGTTGTCCGACGGCGCAGCAGCGCAGATCGTGATGGATCGCGCAATAGCTGAAGCCGAGCGCAAGGAGATCCTGGGCATCTATCGCGGCTTTCAGGCGGCAGGCTGCGCGCCCGACGAGATGGGTATCGGCCCGGTCTTCGCGATCCCCAAACTGCTCGACCGCGCGGGTCTCAAGGTCGCAGACATCGGCCTCTGGGAGCTCAACGAGGCGTTCGCCAGCCAGTGCCTCTATTGCCGCGACACGCTGGGCATCGATCCGGAGAAGTATAACGTCAATGGCGGCGCGATCGCGATCGGCCACCCGTTCGGCATGACGGGCGCAAGACTGATCGGCCATGCGCTGGTCGAAGGGCGCAAGCGTGGGGTGCGCTGGGTGGTGGTGTCGATGTGTACCGCGGGCGGCATGGGCGCGGCTGGACTGTTCGAGATTCCCTGACGCGTCTCTTGCGGACGGCACCAGCCCACTTGGCCACTCCACCTGCCAAAGCCGTCGCCGGGTGCGGGGATGGGCCGGTGCGGCTTCTGCTTTGCCGAAAAAGCTTCTAGAGGGCCGCCATGCTTCGTCTCGGCACCCGCGGATCACCGCTTGCGCTCGTCCAGGCCAATCTTGTGCGCGACGCGCTGCTCGCCGCGCATGGCTGGGGCCCGGAAGCGGTCGAGATCGTCCCGATCCGGACCACCGGCGACAAGGTGCAGGACCGCCCCCTCGCCGAGATCGGCGGCAAGGCGCTTTGGACCAAGGAACTCGACCGCGCGCTGCTGGAAGGCGAGATCGACCTCGCCGTCCACTCGATGAAGGACGTCGAGACCATCCGTCCAGAGAGCATCGCCGTCGCCGCGATGCTGGTGCGCGAGGATGTGCGCGACCGGCTGATCGGCGCGGACTCGATCGATGCGCTGCCGCATGGCGCGCGGATCGGCACCAGTTCACCGCGCCGCGCCGCACAGATGCGCCGCATTCGCCCCGACCTCGCGATCGTTCCGCTGCGGGGCAATGTCGATACCCGGCTGGCCAAGGTGCGCGATGGCCACGCCGACGCGACACTGCTTGCCGCCGCGGGTCTCGAGCGGCTCGAGCGGCCCGACGTCGGTGCGCCGATCCCGCTCGACCAACTCCTGCCTGCACCGTCACAAGGTGCCGTCGGAATCGAGGTCCGAGCCGATGATGTCACAACCCGGATGCTGGTTTCCGCAATCGGCGATCCCGTCACGGAACGCTGCGTGCTCGCCGAACGTGCGATGCTCGCCGCGCTGTCGGCCGATTGTCATTCGCCTGTTGCGGCGCTGGCCACGATCGAGGACGGCACCTTGCGGCTGCGTGCCGAAATCCTGACCGAGGACGGAAGCGAACATGTCCGCCTGGACCGATCCGGGCTGGAAGGCACGGCGCATGAGGCAGCGACGATCGCCCACGATCTGCTTGCCGCCGCCAGCCCGCGCCTGCGCGCCCTGTTCGGACATTGAGCCGCCCCGTCGCGATTCTGCGGCCCGAACCGGGCAATGCCGCCACCGCCACGCGGTTGCGCGACGCCGGACTTGAGCCGTTGTCACTGCCCCTGTTCAAGGTGCACCCGCTCGGCTGGACGCCACCCGATACGACTGCATTTGACGGGCTGTTGCTGACCAGCGCCAATGCGGTGCGCCATGGGGGCAAGGGGCTGGATCAGATGAGCAGGCTGCCGGTCCTCGCGGTGGGCAGCGCGACGGCGGATGTCGCGCGCGCGGTCGGACTCAGCGTGACGCGTACCGGATCGACCGATGTCGCGGCGCTGTTGCACGACGCGCCGGATTTCAGTCGGCTGCTGTGGCTCACGGGGCGCGAGCATACGGCGATCGAGCACCCCTCCCTCACTGCGGCAATCGCGGTCTATGCAAGTGACGCGATCCCGCTCGCCGATCCCGCCTTGATTCGCGACACTGTCGTGCTCATCCATTCGGCCCGCGCCGGAATGCAGCTGGCGGCCGAGCTGGGCCGACACGCCATTCCGCGTGCGACAGTGCGGATCGTGGCCATCAGTGGCAAGGCGGCAGCGGCGGCTGGGCCGGGCTGGGGCGCGATCGCCATCGCCGCAGCACCCAATGACGAAGCGATGATCGCGGCCGCGCGCCCGCTCACGATTGACCCCTGACCGCTTCGGGAGAATAAACGACCCATGACTTCCGATACGCCGATCGAGCCGCCGGTCACGGCACGCGGCAACACGTTGACCGTCGCGCTAGTCGCTGGCCTGATCGCTTTCCTCGCAGGACTCGCGGTGATGGCGGCGGTGTTCCGCTTCGGCGGCTGGTGGAATGCAGCGCCGGTTCCGCCGGCCGGTCCTGTCCAGCCTGCGCTCAGTGCCGAGCCCGCTGCAGCTCCCGCAACCGATGTCGCGACGCTTGCGGCACGCGAACAGGCGCTTGCTGCCCGTCTCGACACGATCGACAGCCGGATTCAGGCAAGCGATGCCGATGCGCGCACCGCGGCAAGCTATGCGGGACGCGCCGAAGCGATGATGCTTGTGTTTGGTGCCCGGCGCGCGATCGAGCGCGGCCAGTCGCTCGATCCGATTGCCGGCGAGCTGCGGACGCGTTTCGGCGAGATCGATCCGCGCGCCGTAGCAACGGTAGTGCGCGGAGCGAACGAGCCGGTGACGCTCGAGGATCTGCGCCTTGCCTTCGACCAGATCGCACCAAGGCTATCGACCGGCGTCCCAGGCGAAAGCTGGTGGGACGCACTGCGCCGCGAGGCTGCAACGTTGATAATCGTGCGCAAGGAGAACGCGGCCAGCCCGCATCCGCGCGCGCGATTGGCGCGGGCGCGCCGCCTGCTGGGACAGGGGCATGTCGAAGCCGCGCTCGCCGAGGTTTCCCGCCTTCCTGGCGCACAGGGCGCCGAAAGCTGGATGGCTGCCGCCAGCCGCTATGTCGAGACGCGGAACGCGCTCGATGCACTGGAATCTGCAGCGATTCGGGGGCCGGTGAGGCCTGCCGCAGGCGCGCAGCTACCTGCCGCAAACGCCGTCCCGGCCGAGGCTGTACCCGCCAAGGCCGAGCCGGCTCAGTAAGTTCAATCCAAGGAGAGATGTCATGGCCGCGATGGGCCGTTTCGACTGGGCCGATCCGTTCGCGCTCGACGCACAGCTGACCGACGAGGAGCGGATGGTGCGCGATGCCGCGCGCGCCTATGCGCAGGAGCGGCTGTTGCCGCGCGTGACCCGCGCGTTCCTCGACGAGAATTTCGACCGCGAAATCATGTCGGAGATGGGCCAGCTCGGTCTGCTGGGCCCGACGATTCCCGAAACCTATGGCGGCGCTGGCCTGGGCTATGTCGCCTATGGCCTGGTGGCGCGCGAGGTTGAGGCGGTCGATTCGGGCTATCGCTCGGCGATGAGCGTGCAGAGTTCGCTCGTGATGCACCCGATCAACGCCTATGGCACCGAGGAGCAGAAGCGGAAGTATCTCCCCAAGCTGTTGAGCGGCGAATGGGTCGGCTGTTTCGGCCTGACCGAGCCCGATGCGGGCAGCGACCCCGGTTCGATGCGTACCCGCGCCGAGAAGATCGACGGCGGGTACCGGATCACCGGCTCCAAGATGTGGATCACCAATTCGCCGATCGCCGACGTCTTCGTCGTGTGGGCGAAGAGCGATGCGCATGGCGGCGGGATCAAGGGCTTCGTCCTCGAAAAGGGCATGAAGGGCCTGTCGGCGCCCAAGATCGAGGGCAAGCTGAGCCTGCGTGCGAGCATCACCGGCGAGATCGTCATGGACGGCGTCGAAGTGAGCGAGGATGCGCTGCTCCCCGAGGTTCAGGGGCTGAAGGGACCGTTCGGCTGTCTCAACCGCGCCCGCTATGGCATCGCCTGGGGCAGCATGGGCGCGGCCGAAGCATGCTTCCACGCCGCACGCCAATACACGCTCGACCGCCAGCAGTTCGGCCGGCCGCTGGCCGCGACCCAGCTGGTGCAGCTCAAGCTCGCCAATATGGAGACCGAGATCGCGCTCGGCCTGCAGGCCGCGTTGCGTGCGGGCCGGATGTTCGACGAGGGCGAACTGGCGCCTGAGGCGATCAGCATCATCAAGCGCAACAATTGCGGCAAGGCGCTGGAGATCGCCCGCGTTGCCCGCGACATGCATGGTGGCAACGGCATCTCCGCCGAGTTCCACGTCATGCGCCATGCGATCAATCTGGAGACGGTCAACACCTATGAGGGCACGCACGACGTCCATGGTCTGATCCTCGGCCGGGCGATCACCGGCATCGCGGCGTTCTGATGGACTTCCAGCCGACGCTGACCGGCGAACTTGCCATCCTTCGACCCACGGTTCCGGAGGATTGGGCGGGCATGTTCGCGGTCGCGTCGGATCCGCTGATCTGGGAACAGCACCCCTTCCACAACCGCTGGCAGGAACCGGTCTTCCGCGCCTATTTCGAGGATGCGCTGGCAAGCGGGGGCGGGCTGACCATCCTCGACAAGGCGAACGGCAGGATCATCGGGGCGAGCCGCTACGCCTTTCCCGATACGGTGCGCGACGAGGTCGAAATCGGCTGGACGTTCATCGCCCGGAATTATTGGGGCGGGACGTGGAACCGTGAGATCAAGCGGATGATGCTCGATCATATCCATCAATATGTGAACGGAGCGGTGTTCGTGGTGGGCGAGAAGAATATGCGCTCGCGCCGGGCAATGGAGAAGATCGGCGGGGTGCTGCAGGAAGGCCGGGTCGAGCGCGGCAATGGACATATGCTGCCCGGGCACTGCTATTATGTCATTCACCGCGGGGGCTTTCGCGGATGAAGCCGCTGGCGGGCATCAAGGTCGTCGAGCTGGCTCGGATTCTGGCCGGACCGTGGTGCGGGCAGTTGCTCGCCGATCTGGGTGCCGAGGTCGTGAAGATCGAACGGCCCGGCGCCGGCGACGACACGCGGCACTGGGGTCCGCCCTTCCTGCACGACGCCGAGGGCAACGACCGAGACGCCGCCTATTATCACGCGGCCAATCGTGGGAAGACCGCGCGCTTCATCGATATCGCGACCCCCGAGGGGCAGGCCGAAGTGCGCGCGCTCGTCGCGCAGGCCGATGTGGTGATCGAGAATTACAAGGTCGGCGGGCTGGTGAAATACAGCCTTGATCACCAGAGCCTGTTGACGGTCAATCCGAGCCTCATCACCTGTTCGATCACCGGATTCGGGCAGACCGGCCCCTACGCCCATCGCGCCGGATATGATTTCATCATCCAGGGGATGGGTGGAATCATGTCGCTGACCGGCGAGCCCGATGGTCCGCCGCAAAAGGCGGGGATTGCCTATGCCGACATTTTCACCGGGGTCTATTCTGCGGTGGCGATCCTGGCAGCATTACGGCAACGCGACGAGAATGGAGAGGGCGCCCATATCGACATGGCCCTGCTCGACACGCAGGTCGCGGTGCTGGCCAATCAGGCGCTGAACTGGATGGCGTCCGGCAAGGTGCCGCACCGAATGGGCAACGGCCACGCCAACCTCGCCCCTTATCAGGCGTTCACCGCCAGCGACGGTGACCTGATCATCGCGGTGGGCAATGATGGCCAGTTCGCCAAGCTTTGTACGGTGCTTGGGCTCGACCTGCACAACAATCCCGATTTTGCGACCAATCCGGCACGGGTGCGCAACCGGGCGCGGCTGATCGCGCCGATCCAGGCGGCGGTGGCGGGCTGGACCAAACAGGCACTGTCCGACGCACTTGAGGCGCAGGGCGTGCCTGCCGGGCCGATCAACGATATCGGCGAGGTGTTCGCCGACCCGCAGGTGGTGGCGCGCGGCCTGCAGATCGCCGCGGGCGGACTGCCCGGTGTCGCCAGCCCGATCGTGATCGACGGTGAACGGATGGTCTCGGACCAGCCTAGCCCGGCGCGGGCCTGAGGGCCAAAGTTCTCGAAGTTCAAGCTGTCACGCGTACGCGAGCTGGTTGGCGAAACCGTTTCAAAGAGCGGGAATCAAGCTGCCCGCCCGAATCCGACATTTCAAGCAATGCGTTCGATCAGCGCCTTTGCTGCGGTTGGTGCACGGACCTTGCCGCCGTGGATAAAGAAGATGAAGGTCTCGCGCGGCTGCGCAGGCGGAGCGCCGGCTTCGACGTAGGGCAGGTCCTCAGGCCTGCCGCCCGCCGCCCATAGCTTCGCCGTATCGGCCCAGCGATCGATATCACCCTCCGGATAGCAGAGAGGATTGTCGTCCTCGCCCTTCTCCAGCCGGGCGTAGACGAAGTCGCCGGTGATATCGGCGATCGCGGGATAGTCTGGCGAATCGGCGAAGACGATGGCGGCGCCAGCATCGCGGCACATCGCCACGAACTCCGGCACATGGAAGCTGTCGTGCCGCACCTGGATCGCGTGGCGCAGCCTCACCCCGTCATGGCTGTGAGGGAGCAATTGCAGAAAGGCGCCAAAATCGTCGGCGTCGAACTTCTTGGTGGCCATGAACTGCCACAGGATCGGGCCGAGCTTGTCGCCCAGTTCGACGATCCCCTGTCCCACGAACTTGGCGACCGATTCGCCCGCCTCCGCCAGCACCTTCCTGTTGGTGCAGAAACGCGACGCCTTGACCGCGAAGACGAAGCCGTCGGGCACCGTCGCGGCCCAGCCGGCAAAGGTCGCCGGCTTGAACCCCGAATAATAGGTTCCGTTGATCTCGATCGCGGTCAGCTGGCGGCTGGCGTACTCCAGTTCCTTCTTCTGGCTGAGACCTTGCGGATAAAAGGTCCCGCGCCAGGGTTCGAAGGTCCAGCCGCCGATGCCGATTCGGATGGGTGCCCGATTCTGATTGCTTGTCATGAAGCCGAGACTAGCGCGGCCGCGACACGCTCACATCACGAAATGCGCGTCCAAACCTGCTGCTTGCAGATAAGACCGGCGAGAACGCAGCCCTTGCCGATCATCGAATCGCCCTTGATCTCCATATGGCCGGAGAAGGTGCGGTTCATGTCGGGCACGAAGACATGGCCCTTATACTCACCGGGGGCGACACGCTTGAAGTTGCGGAACAAATTGGTGCCGACGAGCTGATCGGTGCCGCCGCGGCGAGCATCTGCCTTCGCCTTGTCGCTCGCCCAGGTCACGATGCCGCACATGCGATCTTGCCCGCAGGGACTGAAGCGGATGCGGACGCTGTCCTTGGGATTGCGCCATTCGCTCGCAGCCCCGGGCATCCTACCGCCGCCGTTCCCGGCGCCAGCCTGCGCAGCGAGCGGCGTCGCAATCATCATCGTGCCGGCGAATGCGGCGATCCAGCGAAGCGGACGCGAAGTGCGCCGCACCTGTTCCTTGCTCTGCATGGATGAACCTCCTTTACCTCCATCCCGAACGGGACGTTCGTCTGGAGGGTCAGATAGGCAGGGGGCCGGGCCGGAAAAGGGCGGGAAAGGGGCTATTTCTGAAACGCTCGGTTCAGAAATGAGGCAGGTTCGGCGTTACCCGTCACCTCTTTGAGCAACTGCCGCGCCCCTCGGTCATCGGCGTTGCGACCAGCGGCAGGAGTCGACTGAGGCAGACAAGCCACATCGGGCGACGCCGGCCGGCATATCGGAAGGATCGTATGGACCACCGCTCAATCGCGGGGCGTCCTGGAGCGGGCGAAGGGATTCGAACCCTCGACCCCAACCTTGGCAAGGTTGTGCTCTACCCCTGAGCTACGCCCGCTCTCTGGCGCTTGGTGCCCGCTCGAAAGACCGAGGGGGCGGGGCAAGGTGGCGGCCTCTAGCAGCGGGTTTCGGGGTCCGCAAGCCCCGAATCACGCCTTTTCCAACTTCCATATGGTTTCGGCGAAAAGGGTTGGCCAGCGCGCCGCCAGCGCCCACATAGGGCGCCGGTTTTCGAGACAAGGGATTCGCCGTGGCCACGCTGGGACTTTCCGCCGCCGACAAGGACGCCGTCGAGGCGTTCCGCAAGGACATTGTCGAGCCTTCGATGACGAAGCTGGTCATCCTCGATTTCTGGGCGGAGTGGTGCGGGCCGTGCAAGGCGCTGGCGCCGGTGCTGGAAAAGGTCGCCGCCGACTATGCCGACAAGGGCGTGATCCTCGCCAAGATCGACGTCGATGCGAACCAGTTCATTGCCGCGCAGTTCCAGGTGCGGTCGATCCCGACCGTCTATGCAATGTTCCAGGGCCAGCTGGTCGCGGACCTCACCAACGCCCGTACCGAGACTCAGCTGCGCGCCAATCTCGACCAGATCCTTCGTCAGATCCCCGTCGAGAGCGATCTTGCCGCTCAAGAGGCCGAGCTCGAGCCGCTGCTGGCGATGGCCGCCGAGATACTGGCCAATGGCGAGCACGAACGGGCACTGGTGGTCTATGACCAGATCGGCGAGATGGCACCCGAGCATCCGCAGGTTGCGGCGGGCCGCGCGCAGGCGCTGATCGCGCTCGGCCGGCTCGATGAAGCGCAGGCTGCGCTCGACGTGCTGCCCGACGATGCTGCCAAGACCGCCGAGGTTGAGCGCGCACAGGCAGCGTTGATGCTGGCGCGTGAAGCGCCTGCCCACGACGAACTCGCCGCGATTCGCGCGCGGGCGGCGGAGAATCCGGCCGATATGGGCGCGCGCTACGAGCTGGCCGGCGCGCAGATGGCGGCGAACGACCGCGACGGCGCGGCCGAGACGCTGCTGGCGATGATCGCCGAGGACCGCGAGTGGAACGAGAGCGCCGCCCGCGCGCGCCTGCTCAAGCTGTTCGAGGCGGTGGGGCTGGAGGATCCGTGGGTTTCGGCCCAGCGCCGCAAGCTTTCCGCCATCCTGTTCGGATGACGACGACGCGCCTGTCTGTCTTTCCGCTGGCGGGGGCGCTGCTGTTCCCGCGGATGCAGTTGCCGCTGCATATCTTCGAACCGCGTTATCGCGCCATGGTGACCGATTCGCTGGCGCGCGACCGGCGGATCGGGATGATCCAGCCGCGCCCGGGCTTTCGCGAGGCCAAAGGCGAGCCGGTGCCGCTGTTCGAGATCGGCTGTGTCGGCCGAATCGCCGAAGTCGAGGCGCTGAACGACGGCAAGTTCGACATCGTCCTGGAGGGATTGTCGCGGTTTCGCGTGGTGCGCGAGCTGGAGGTGACGACGCCGTTCCGCCAGATCGAGGCGGAGCTGATCGCCGATCCGCAAGACGAGGTGCTGGGGATGGGCGAGCGCGCGTCGCTCGAACTCGAATCGCGCCGCTTCGCCGAGCGGCAGGGCTATGCGATCGACTGGAGCGCGGTGTCGCGACTCGACGACGAGGCGCTGGTCAACGGCATCGCCCAGATCGCGCCGTTCGACCCGGCGGCCAAACAGGCGCTGCTGGAGGCGAGCAGCCTGAGCGATCGCGCCGAGCTGACGGTGCAGCTGATGCAGTTCTTCGGCCGCCACGACAGCGACGAGGGGACGTTGCAGTAGGTTAGGCCATTTCCCCGTGCAGCAGCCGGGGCGTCGCGCCCGATTCGCCCCGCGCTTCGGCCATGAACCAGTTCTTGAGCGCGGGGACCTTATCCACCGCCGACAGGCCGAAGCGGCGCGCGGCATGGGCGGTCTTTCCGGGAATGCCGAACAGATGCGTCAACGCGTCGGTTGCGACACTGACCATGAAGGTGTCGAGGCTGCGCCAGCGCTGGTAGCGCGCGAGCAGCTGGGGATCGCCCATGTCGAGGCCGAGCCGCTTACCCTCGACCAGCACCTCGACCAGGGCGGCGACGTCGCGGAAGCCGACATTGACGCCCTGTCCCGCAATCGGATGGATGCCGTGCGCGGCGTCGCCGACCAAAGCGAGGCGATCGGCGGTGATCGTTGCCGCATGGTGAAAGCCGAGCGGGTGGCTGAAGCGCGGGCCGAGCGGGCCTAGCTTGCCCAGAAATCCACCCATCTTCTTTTCCGCCTCGGCGAGGAAACCGCGTTCGGAGAGCTTCATCATCCCCGCTTCCTCGTGCCGTTTCACCGACCATACGATCGCCGACCGATGCCCTTGTTCATCATTGACCAAGGGCAGGATCGCGAACGGGCCTTGGGGATAGAAGATCTCGAACGCCGTATTCTCGTGGCTGTACTCGTGGTGGAGCGAGGTCACGATGGCGGAATGATCATAGGTCCAGCGGGCGACGTTGAGGTGCGCGGCGTCGCGGGTTGGGGAATTGCGGCCCTCGGCGCCGATCAGCAGTTGCGCGCTGACCGTCTCGCCGGTGCTGAGCGTCGCGGTTACCCGGTGTGCGCCACGTTCCACGTGAAGCGCGCGGGTCTGCATGCGGACATCGGCGCGCGGCGCTTCGCTGGCCGCGGCCATCAGCGCGGCGCGCAGATGGCGATTTTCGAACATCGTGCCGAGCGCGCCTTCGCCATCGAGCGGATCGAAGTCGAGCTTGCCCGGCTCCAGTCCGTCGCTGACCCGGATGCTCTGGATCGGACAACCCTTGCCGGTCAGGCGGTCAGCGACGCCGATCGCTTCGAGCATCCGCATCGGGGCGGCGGCGATGGCCGAAGCACGGCCGTCATGCGCCGCAGCGAGAATCACCGCCGGGTCCGCGGGATCGATCACGATGCAGGAAATGCCATGGCGGTCGAGCGCGACGGCGAGCGCGCTCCCTACCAGTCCGCCGCCGAGGATGAGGAGGTCTGCCTGGGTCATATGCGGCGAGTAGCCGAGCGGCTGCCTTGACGCCAGAGTCCGCAGGGTGGATGAATCCGGCAAAGCGGGACTCTCGAGACATTTCCAGGAACAATGATGGCGAGCCGGGTGCAGCCGATGCTGTGGCGTGACACGATGAAGGCAGGGGCAAAACGCAGCGGCGCGCTGATCGGTGCGATCGCGCTGTTCGTGCTGACCCTCGCCGCGGTGCTCGCGATCGGCACTTATACGGGAACCGATCCGTCGCTGAACACCGCAGCGGGCGGGCCGGTGAAGAACCTGCTTGGAACGCCGGGCGCGTGGCTCGCCGATCTGCTGCTCGCGATCGGCGGCTTGCCCGTCGTCCTGCTCGCGCCCGTCGGCCTCATCGTCGCGACGCGGCTGTGGAAGGGCAATCCGGTCGGTGCCTGGGGACGGATGCTGGGCGGCGCCGCGCTGGGCGTCGCGCTGATGGGCACGGCGTTCGCCTTCGTCTCCAGCCGATCCGTGCTCGACTGGGAGCTTCCGGGCAGCTGGGGCGGAATTGTCGGGCTTTCAGTCGCGAATCTGCTTCGCTGGGGACTGAATCTTGCCGGCGAGCCGGCGGTGACCCTGTGGGGCGGGCGCGCGCTCGGGCTGATCGCCGGGGTCGCCGGCGTCGTCATCTGGGCGCGCAGCGTGCAGATCGAGGTGTCGCAGCTGCGTCTGCCGCGACGCGAGCGGGGCGGCACGGATGCGGGCGAAGCGGACGAGGGCATCGACGATACCGCCGACCTCTTCACCCCCGCGGCGGCGCCCAAGCCGCGCAAGATGGCGCTGCCCGACAACCGGCCCGGCCCGGTGATCGCCGATCCGGCACCGCCGCCCAGCCCGCCCAAGGCCAAGCCGGTTCAGACCAGCCTCGACTTCAAGGGCAGCTATAAGCTTCCGCCGCTCGACCTGCTCAAGCCCGCGCCCAAGAGCGGCAGCGCGGCGATCGACAAAGCGGGGCTCGAGCGCAACGCGCGGCTGCTGGAGAGCGTGCTCGACGATTTCCATGTGAAGGGCCAGATCGTCGAGGTACGGCCGGGTCCGGTCGTGACGATGTACGAACTGGAACCGGCGAGCGGGATCAAGGCGAGCCGCGTGATCCAGCTGGCCGACGATATCGCACGCAACATGTCGGCGGTATCGGCGCGCGTAGCGACGATCCCCGGCCGCAGCGTGATCGGTATCGAGCTGCCCAACGCCAAGCGCGAGATGGTGAGCCTGCACGAACTGATCGGCAGCGACAGTTTCGAGGATATGGGCGCGCAGCTGCCGATCGTGCTGGGCAAGAACATCGCCGGCGATCCGGTGATCGCGGACCTGGCGCCGATGCCTCACTTGCTTGTCGCCGGCACCACCGGTTCGGGCAAATCGGTCGGCCTCAACTGCATGATCCTGTCGCTGCTCTACCGGCTGACCCCGGACCAGTGCCGGATGATCATGATCGATCCGAAGATGCTGGAACTCAGCATGTACAAGGACATCCCGCACCTGCTCGCGGACGTGGTCACCGACCCGCCCAAGGCGGTGCGAGCGCTCAAATGGGCGGTGGAGCAGATGGAGGAGCGCTACCGGATGATGGCTTCGGTCAACGTCCGCAGCCTCGGCAGCTTCAACGACAAGGTGCGCCAGGCGCTGGCCAAGGGGCAGAAGCTCGGCCGCAAGGTGCAGGTCGGATACGATCCCGAGACGCGCCAGCCGATGTACGAGGAAGAGACGCTCGAGCTCAATCCGCTGCCGCAGATCGTGATCATCGTCGACGAGCTGGCCGACCTGATGATGACCGCGGGCAAGGAAGTCGAGTTCCTGATCCAGCGACTCGCGCAGAAGGCGCGGGCGGCGGGCATCCATTTGATCATGGCGACCCAGCGCCCCTCGGTCGATGTCATCACCGGCGTGATCAAGGCGAACCTGCCGACGCGCATCAGCTTCCACGTCACGTCGAAGATCGATTCGCGCACGATCCTGGGCGAGCAGGGCGCCGAGCAGCTTCTGGGCAAGGGCGACATGCTCTACATGCCCGGCGGCAAGCAGATCGCGCGCGTCCACGGCCCGTTCGTCAGCGACGAGGAAGTGCAGGGGGTCGCCGATCACTGGCGCGCGCAAGGCGCACCCGACTACATTCAGGCCGTCACCGAGGAGCCCGAGGGCGAGGAGTTCGCGCTGGATGGCGCGCCCGATGGCGAGGACAGCCCCGAAGAGCAGCTCTATCGCCGCGCGGTGCAGCTGGTCGCGGAGAGCCAGAAGGCGTCGACGTCGTGGCTGCAGCGCCAGCTGCGCGTCGGGTACAACAGCGCCGCGCGCCTCATCGAGCGGATGGAGAAGGACGGCCTCGTCTCGCGCCCCGACCATGTCGGGCGGCGCGAGGTGCTGATGGATCAGGACGGGCGGCCGCTGTAGTTTTGGGTCGGCTGCGCCGACCGGCACCGGCCCCTTCCCTTTCGAGAACGCCGCTCAGCTCTCCAGCTCGATCGTGCCGATCATCCAGTCGTGGAACAGCTTGACCGGGCGCTGCTCGAGCGCGCGCGGACGACAGACGAACCAGTAGGAATAGGGGCTCTTCACCACCGGCTCGAACAGCGTCGCGATGCGCGGATCGTCCTCAGGCACCACGTGCGAATCGAGCATGAAGGCGATGCCGACGCCCTGCGCCGCCGCTTCGAGCAGCAGCGAGCCCGAATCGAACAGATCGACCGCGACCGGCTCGATCGCAGGCAGGCCGAGCGCGTCGCGCCAGATCTCGAAACTGTCGGCCATGTCGCGGTGGACCATCACCGTCATGCCATCGAGCTGCTCGGGCCGCGTGATCGCCTGCGGCCCTTCGACCAGATGCCGCGCGGCGACCAGACGGATGCGGTTGCGATCGAGGCGGCGGCCGTAAAGCAGCGTGTCGATATCGCGCGCGAGGACGATCGCGGCGTCGAGCCCGTCGCCGAGGCGCGACATGCCATGCCCGCCGGTATCGATGTCGAGATGGAGCTGCGGATGCATCGCACGCAACGCACCCAGATGCGGGAGCAGTCGTTGCGTCGCAAACAACGCTGGCGTGCCGAGGCGAAGACGGAGCAATTCGACGCCGCTGGTCATCCCCTCGATCGCATCGCTCATCGAATCGAGCGCGGGCGCGATCAGGCCGAGCAGCCGCTCACCCTCCGCGTTGAGCTTCATCGCCTGGTGGCGCCGTTCGAACAACTGCTTGCCGATGAAACGCTCGAGCGCCTGAACCCGACGGCTGAGCGCTGGCGAGGAGAGCGCAAGCTCCTCCGCGGCGGCCTTGACCGAACCAAGCCGCGCGACCTGGACGAATGCCTCGATGGCAGTGAGGGGAGGGAGCCTTCGCATAGTTTTTTGTGTGGTGCAGCGTTTCCGTTTGCAACTTGTTATCGCGGTTACGACCCTGACAACGGTTACACTGGCACTAAACCGCGATTGTTACAGATTGCAGAAACTGCAATCACGATATAGCCTTTTCGCACTTGCACAATAATTCGCTGCACTGCACATAGGGCGTGCCTTTCAGGCATCCTCTCCTATACCTTTCATGGGTCGGTCCCCTTGGGCCGGCCCTTTTTTTTGCCCGAATCGCGGGTGAAACGATAGCTTGTCTAGGCGATCCGGAACTGCATGCCTATTTGGCGCGCTCACCCTCCAAGGTCGTTTGGACCGCTGATCCAGAGGGAAGGAGAGCCAATGGCCGAGACCGACACCCCGACACGCAAGCTCCAGGTCGCCAATTCGCGCCCCGAAGACAGCGGGCGTGGCCTGGCCCATCTGCCGCGCACCCTCATGGGCGAGCTCGGCCTTCAACAGGGCGACGTGATCGAGATCGTCGGCAAGCGCATCACTCCGGCGCGCGCGGTATTCCCCTATCCCGAGGACGAAGGGCTGGAGCTGCTGCGCATCGACGGCCTTCAACGCGCCAATGCCGGGGTCGGGTCGGGCGATTTCGTCGAGATCCGCCGCGGCGAATCGCGCCCTGCGACGCGCGTCGTGTTCGCACCCGCACGCAAGGACCTGCGCCTCGAAGGATCGGCCAACGCGCTCAAGCGCACCTTCATCGGACGTCCGCTGGCGCAGGGCGACACGGTCTCGACCGTCGGGCAGCAGCGCGTCGCGGACATGCCGCCCAACGTGCTCCAGCATCTGCGCGCGCCCGCCTATGCGTTGCAGGAAATCCGCCTGACCGTGGTGTCGGCAGCGCCGCGCGGCATCGTCCATATCGACGAGAGTACCGAGATCGAGCTGCGCACCGATTATGAGGAAGCCAAGGAATTCCGCCGCGCCGACGTCACCTATGACGATATCGGCGGGATGGCCGCGACGATCGACCAGCTGCGCGAGATGGTCGAGCTGCCGCTGCGCTACCCCGAGCTGTTCCAGCGCCTGGGCGTCGACCCGCCCAAGGGCGTGCTGCTGCATGGGCCGCCCGGTACCGGCAAGACGCGCCTCGCGCGCGCCGTCGCCAACGAGAGCGACGCCAGCTTCTTCCTGATCAACGGGCCGGAGATCATGGGATCGGCCTATGGCGAATCGGAGAAGCGCCTGCGCGAGGTGTTCGAGGAGGCGAACGCCAATTCGCCCGCGATCATCTTCATCGACGAGGTCGATTCGATCGCGCCCAAACGCGGGCAGGTGACCGGCGAGGCCGAGAAGCGGCTGGTCGCCCAGCTGCTGACGCTGATGGACGGGCTGGAGGCGCGCGCCAATGTCGTGATCATCGCCGCAACCAACCGGCCCGAGGCGCTCGACGAAGCGCTGCGGCGGCCGGGCCGGTTCGACCGCGAGATCGTGGTCGGCGTGCCCGACGAGCGCGGGCGGCGCGAGATATTGGGCATCCACACCCGCGGCATGCCGCTGGGCGACAAGGTCGACCTGACCGAACTGGCACGCACCACCTTCGGCTTTGTCGGCGCCGACATCGCGGCGCTGACGCGTGAGGCGGCGATCGAGGCGGTGCGGCGGATCATGCCCAAGCTCAACCTCGAGGAGAAGACGATCCCCCCCGAGGTGCTGGAGACGCTGGCCGTCACCCGCGAGGATTTCGTCGAGGCGCTGAAACGCGTCCAGCCGAGCGCGATGCGCGAGGTGATGGTGCAGAAGCCCAACGTCCATTGGGAGGATGTCGGGGGCCTCGACGACGCGCAGATGCGCCTGAAGGAGGGCGTCGAGCTGCCGATGAAGGATCCCGACGCGTTCCGGCGGCTGGGCATCCGCCCGGCCAAGGGTTTCCTGCTCTATGGCCCGCCCGGCACCGGCAAGACGCTGCTCGCCAAGGCGGTGGCGCGCGAGGCGGAGGCGAACTTCATCGCCACCAAATCGAGCGACCTCCTGTCCAAATGGTATGGCGAGAGCGAGCAGCAGATCGCCCGGCTGTTCGCCCGCGCGCGCCAGGTGGCACCGTGCGTGATCTTCATCGACGAACTCGATTCGCTGGTGCCCGCGCGCGGGTCAGGCATGGGCGAGCCGCAGGTGACCGAGCGCGTGGTCAACACCATCCTGGCCGAGATGGACGGGCTGGAAGAGCTTCAGTCGGTCGTCGTGATCGGTGCGACCAACCGGCCGAACCTGATCGACCCGGCGCTGATGCGCCCGGGCCGGCTGGACGAGCTGATCTATGTCGGCGTGCCCGATGCCGCGGGACGCGAGCGTATCCTGAAGATCCAGACCGCGAAGATGCCGCTTGCCGACGATGTCGATCTGGGATCGATCGCCGAGCGGACCGAGCGCTTCACCGGCGCCGACCTTGAGGATGTGGTGCGCCGCGCGGGCCTGGTGGCGTTGCGCGAATCGCTCACCAACACGCATGTGACCATGGCGCATTTCGAAGCGGCGCTGGCCGATTCGCGCGCCACCGTGACACCCGAAATGGAGGCGGAATACGCTCAGCTCGTGGCAAGGATGAAGCAGGATGCGGTGGCGCTGAACCCGATCGGGTTCATCGCCCCGGGGATGCTTCAGAGCCGGAAGAAGGACGCAGGCTGAACAGGCCGTAGACGATCAGCAGCGCGAGTGCGGCGGCCGCGACCAGATAGGGGAGCGGCCGCCAGACGCCATAAAGGGCGACGCCGATCGACGGACCGAGGATGAAGGCGGCGCCGTTGATCGACGTGACCTTGCCCGCCACCGATCCCTGCGCCGCCTGGCCCACCGCGAGCGAGGAGCCGGCGGTGAAGCCGGGCCGCGAGAAGCCGAACCCGAGTGTCGCGAGCGCATAGCCCGTCGCGATGCCGTAAAGCGTGGTCGCGCTGCCGGTGGCGAGCGAGCCGACGGCGCTGAGCGACAGGCCGATCAGCATCAGCTGACGCGGGTTGAGGTTGAGCAGGGGGATGATGCCCCATTGCGCGAGCAGCGCCGAACCTGCCCCCATCATCAGCACGAGGCCGGTCGCCTGGATCGCCTCGATCGGGGGAACGCCGAGCCGGTCGATGACGAGGAAGCCGATCACCTGCCCGGCCATCGCCTGGGCATGGCCGAGGATCAGCCCGCAGATCATCCAGGCCCGCACCCGCGGATCGAGATAGCCGATCGGCTCGACCCGGGGTGCTGTGGCCGCGGTGATGCTCGCCCCGCTCGCCTGCCCGCCGATCGAGGGATAGCTGGTCACCGCGCCGTGGCTGACCGAGCTGTCCACGTCGCGCGGGAGGAATCTCGCGACCGTGAAGACCATCGCAAGCGACACGCCGCTGAAAATCAGTGCCGGCCCCGCCAGCCCGATCGTCGGGCCGCCGCGCCACAGGTCGCCCATGACCAGATAGGGCGCGATCGCCGGCCCGAGGATCGTGCCGAGGCCGAAGGCGGAGCCGAGCAGGGTGAGCGCCTTGGTCCGGTCGTCCCGGCTGGTGCGTGCGGCGACGATCGCCTGCACCGCCGGCGGCGCCGCCGAACCGAACCCGCCATAGAGCATCCGCGCGCCGACGAAGAAGATGAAGGCGGTCGTGGGCGCGATCCAGCCGTTGATCCCGGCGGCGAGGAACAGGCCGCAGAAAAACAGCGAAGCGGTGAGGCCGATCTGTCCCAGCAGCACCATGTTGCGCCGCCCGTGCCGGTCCGAACGGTTCGCCCAGAAGGGCGCGACCAGCGTCCACAGGATCGCCGAAACCGAGAAGGCAGCCGCCACCGCGCTGTCGGGCACGCCGAGCGAACGGCCGAGCGCGGGCAGAACCGATTGCAGCGCGGTGTTGCCGGCGGCGATGGTGAACATCACCAGAAACAACAGGCCGAAGGTGCGGTCCCGGGCCAAAATCAGCCGCGCATCATTGCCGCGACCAGCGATAGCCGCGCTCGACGCGCGTCACTTCCAGCACGTACCAGTCGTACCAGCGCGCGCGGCCCTGATCGCGGATCCGCGCATGTTCGGGGTTGTCGCGCCACGCCCTGGCACTCGCATCGTCCACCCAGTAGCTGACGGTGATACCGAGCCCGCCTGCATCGCGGACGCTGTCCACCCCGGCATAGCCCGGCTGAGCCGCGGCGAGCGCCCCCATCGCCTCTGCAGCCTGCGCATAGCCTTCGGCATCCTCGTCCGTGCGCTGGGAGACGAAGATCACGGCGACCTGACCTTGGCGCGGGTGCTCCATGGGTTGCTGGATGAAACGTTTCGGCGGCGTGCGCAACCGCCGCGACGAGAAGAGCGTTAAGAAGCGCACGTATCTGATGACAGACGCGTGGCAAACGTCCTACAGGAACGTGACACCGACAGAGGGAAGTTGATGAACGGTTCGACCACGATTACCCGCGCGAAACGCAAAGCTTCGCGTCCCCTCTCGCCGCAAGCGCTCTTTCTTCAGGGCTTCTTCAAGCATCCGGTGATGGTCGGATCGATCATCCCCTCCTCGCGCAAGCTGATCCGCAAGATGCTGGGGCGCGTGGATTGGGACAATACCAAGCTGTTCGTGGAATATGGCCCGGGCGTCGGTACCTTCTGCCGCGCCGTGCTCGACCGGCTTGGCCCGGATGCAAAATATATCGCGATCGACACCAACCCCGATTTCGTCGCCTATCTGCGCCAGTCGATCGTCGATCCGCGCTTCTCGGCGATTCACGGCTCGGCTGAGGACGTGAACGCGATCGTCGCCGATCACGGTGAAGACCATGCCGATTACGTGCTGTCGGGCTTGCCCTTCTCGACCCTGCCGGCGGGCGTAGGCGAGCGGATCGCGGCGGCGACCCAAAAGGTGCTGCGCCCCGGCGGGCAGTTTCTGGTCTATCAGTTCAATCCCAACGTCCGCAATTTCCTGACCCCGCATTTCCAGCGCATCGACCATGACATGGAATGGTGGAACATGCCGCCCGCACAGCTCTGGTGGGCCTGGAAGGACGAAGCCGCCGATTGACGGCGGCCCCCCGGCGCATCACATCGGGGACATGGATCAGCTCAATCTTTCCGAATCGGAGTGGCGCCAGCGGCTCACCCCGGCGCAGTATCATGTGCTGCGCGAGGCGGGCACCGAACGCGCCTTTTCGGGCCATTTCACCGACAACAAGGCCGATGGCATCTATCGCTGCGCCGGGTGCCAGCTCGAGCTGTTCGACAGTGACGACAAATATGATTCTGGATCGGGCTGGCCGAGCTTCACGCGGCCGGTCGCGCCCGATCATGTCAGCGAACATGGCGACCAGAGCCACGGCATGGTGCGCACCGAGGTCCGCTGCGCACGATGCGACGGGCATCAGGGGCATGTCTTCCCGGACGGCCCGCCGCCGACAGGGCTGCGTTACTGCATCAACTCGGTCGCGCTGGAGTTTCGTCCCCGCGGCGAGGGGGGCGACGCCTGAGTTCGATGCGTCCGGCCAGCCCATGGACCCGCTTGTGAGCCGCGCGGTTCGCCGGTAGGTTCGCGCCACTTCCGATGCCAAAGAAATCCCCCGCCCGCCCCGGCAAGATTCGCCGCATCCTGAAATGGGTGCTGATCGGCGGCGTGACGTTCGCGCTCGCCGGCCTCATCGCGCTGACCATCGCGGTGTATACCGCCCGCGCCTCGCTCCCGAGCTTCGAGGAACTCAAATCCTCCCCCAACGGTCAGATGATCCGCGTCCATGCCGTCGACGGCACGGTGATCGCATCGCTGGGACCGAGCTATGGCGAGTGGATCGACTATTCGAAGATCCCCGCCCCGATGCGCGACGCGATGGTCTCGATCGAGGACCGCCGCTTCCGCTCGCACTGGGGCGTCGATCCGGTGGCGCTGGCGCGCATCACCAAGTTCGCATTCGACCATCGCGGCACCGACCGCCGCCTGCAGGGCGCATCGACGATCACCCAGCAGGTCGCGCGCACCATCTTCCTGTCGAACAAATATGATGTCGGCCGCAAGCTGCGCGAGATGGTGCTGGCGCTGGCGCTGGAGCGCAAGTTCACCAAGGACCAGATCCTCGAACTCTATCTGAACAAGGTCTATTTCGGCGGGGGCGCATATGGCATCGATGCCGCCTCGCGCACCTTTTTCGGCCATCCCGCAACCAATCTGACCCTGTCCGAATCCGCGGTGATCGCAGGCCTGGTCAAGGCACCGTCGCGTTATTCGCCCACCGCCGACGCCGAGGCCGCGATCGGCCGCGCGAGCGTGGTGCTCGACGTGATGGTCGAGACCGGCGCGCTCACCCGCGCTCAGGCCGACGCCGCGCGCCCGGCCGAGGTCAAGCTGGCCGCCGCACCGAAGCAGAACAGCGTGCGCTATTTCACCGACTGGGCGCTGCCCCAGCTCGAGGTGCTGATCGACGAGACCGAAGCGCCGCTCGACGTGTGGACGACGATCGACCTGCGCATGCAGAATGCGGCGACCCAGGCGATCCAGGCCAACACTCCGGCTGGCGCACAGGGTGCGCTGGTCAGCCTCGACCGTGACGGTGCAGTTCGCGCGATGGTCGGCGGACGCGATTACGTGTCGTCGATCTACAACCGCGCGACCCAGGCGACGCGCCAGCCGGGCTCGGCGTTCAAGCTGTTCGTCTACCTCGCCGCGCTCGAGGCCGGGCACAAGCCGGACGACCAGGTCGTCGATGAGCCGGTGACGATCGGCGGCTGGAGCCCGCGCAACAATTCGGGCCGATTCTCGGGCGAGATGTCGCTGCGATCGGCGTTCGCCTATTCGATCAACACCGTCGCCGCGAAGCTGGGCCAGGAAGTGGGCTTCGGCACCGTTGCCGACATGGCACGCCGGTTTGGCATCACCACCCCGGTCAACACCCAGCCGGCGATGGTGCTTGGCACCAGCAATGTGCGCCTGATCGACATGACCCGCGCCTTTGCCTCGGTCGCGAACAAGGGCGTTGGCGTCACCCCCTATGCGATCACCCGAGTCACCGCGAACGGCGCGGTGATCTACCAGCATGAGGTCGACACTTCGCGCGTGCTGGTCGCTCCCTATGTCGCGGCGCAGATGACCGATCTGATGCAGACTGCGGTCGCCACCGGCAGCGGCAAGGCCGCGCAGATCGGCCGTCCGGTCGCGGGCAAAACCGGCACCACCACCTCGAACAAGGATGGCTGGTTCCTCGGTTTCTCATCGGGCCTGACCACCGGCGTGTGGATGGGCCGCGACGATGCCAAGCGCGTCGGCGGGCTGCAGGGCGGTGCCGCGCCTGCCCGCGCCTTTGCCGCGTTCATGCGCCCTGCGGTCGCCAACCGCCCGGCCGAGGAATTCGAAACCGAGGTGACGCTGCCCGAATGGCAGATCGAGCCCGACGACGAATCCTATGGCGCGCCCGACAACGCCATTTTCGTCGACGAGGACGGCAATCCGATCCCGCGCGAAGAGGCCAATCCCGATGCGGTGCAGGACCCGCCCCCCGAAGACGATGGCACGATCGACCAGGACTGGCTCGACCGGATGACCGGGCGGGGCCAGCGCGATGCGCCGCCGCCGCGCCGCGAGCCCGCCGACCGCGCACCGCCGCGTGACTCCGGACGCGACGGTGCCCGTCCGCTTCAGGAATCGCGGCCGAACGAATGAAGCCGCATCGCGTTGGTGCGTAGCCAGGCCCGCTCGCGGGCGGGATCCTTGCCGTAGATCTGCCGGACAACCGCGTGGAAGGCGGGACTGTGATTCATATGGACGCGGTGCGCGACCTCGTGCGCGACGGTGGCGCGGCGGACGGCAGGCGGAGCGAGGATCAGCCGCCAGCTGTAGCGGATGACGCCCGATGACGCGCAGCTGCCCCAGCGTCCCGAAGGATCGCCGATCGCGACGCGGGCGACGGTGACGCCTGCGAGCGCTGCATATTCGGCGGTCTCGGTGCTGAGCGTATCGAGCGCGGTCTTGCGAAGCCAACGCTCGATACGGCGCTCATAACCCTCACGCGGGCCGCCAGCGATCAGTTGCCCATCGTCGAGCACTGGCGTGCGCGGAAAGCCGCTATCCCAGCCCAGTCCGATCTCCTCGCCCAGATACAGGATCGTCGCCCCCGGCGCGAAGGGCACGGGTACGGCTCGGCGCTCCAGCGCGCGCGCGATCCATTCATGCTGCTGCTGTGCCCAGCGCATCGCTTCCCCCACCGGCGCGCGGGGCGGGAGGGTAAGCCGAACCTGGCCGGTGGCATTATCGACCGAGAGCTTCATCCGCCGCGCACGCGGATGGCGGACGACCTCGATCGGGTGGCTCACAACAGCCTGTCGACCATGTGATGCTCGAGATCACCCGCGACGTCCTCGGAAATCGTCCAGCCGCGCACCGATTCGCCGGCGGCGTGCACTGCCTCGCGATCCCCGCTCACCAGATAGTGCCAATGGGGCAGCGGCTCGTCATTCGCACGCAGGCGATAGGCACAGGTGCGCGGCAGCCAGGCGATGTCCTCGACATTGCTGGCGGTGAGCCGGACGCATTCGGCGACATAAGCGCGGCGGTGCTTGTAATCGCTGCAGAAGCCGGTCTGGCGGTCGAGCAGGCGGCAGGCGACGTTGGTCGCATAGACATCGCCCGTATCCTCGTCCTCGATCTTGTGCAGGCAGCATTTGCCGCAGCCGTCGCACAATGCCTCCCACTGTGCGCGGTCAAGCGTCGAGAGCGGCTGCTCCCAGAAGGGCGTTATCCGATCCAGCGCTCGATCTCCGCGACGATCGCCTGCGGGTTCTGATCCTGCGGCAGCAACGCAATCGGCTCACCCTTGGGGCCGATCAGATAGGCCTGGCGGCCATGGTCCATCAGATAGCCGCTCGGCGTCTCGCGCTTGGCATAGGGAACGCGATAGACCTTGGCCGCGGCATCGACCTGCGCCGGGGTGCCCGTGAGGCCGACCATGCGCGGATGGAAAGCGGCGGCGAATTCCTTGACCACCTTGGACGTATCGCGCGCGGGATCGATCGTGACAAAGATCGGCACGATCTGTTCCGAGAGCTTGGGATTGCTCTTGTCGAGCAGCTTCATCGCGCCGCCGATATTCTGGACGTCCACGGGGCAGACATCGGGGCAGAAGGTGTAGCCGAAATACATGATCCGGTACTTGCCGGTGAAATCGCTGTCCTTCACCGTCTTGCCGTCGCCATTCACCAGCGTGAACGGACCACCGATCGAAGCGCCGGCGAGGGGTGCGTCGGCAAGCGACTTGCTGCCGGACGTGCCTCCACCGCAACCGGCGAGGGCGAAAGCAAGGGCAAGGGCGGGGATAAGCAACCTGTTCATGGCGCCGCCCGCAATGATCTGATACGGGGCAGGTTGCAAGGTTTCCCAGTCATCAGGGGCATCGTCCGATCATGTCTTTCCGTCCGTCCCGGCCCGTTTTTGCCGCGGCGCTGCTCGCGCTGGCGCTTCCGGTGGCCGCTCAGCAGTTTTCCGACAGCTACAATTTCCTGAAGGCCGTGCGCGATCAGGACGGCAACAAGGTGACCGAGTTTCTCAATCAGCCCGGTCAGACGATCGTCAACGCCAGGGACGAGAAGGGCGAAGCGGCGATCCATATCGTCGCCAAGCGTCGCGACTATACCTATCTGAATTTCATCCTCGCGCGCGGCGGGAATATCAATTTGCAGGACGGGGCGGGGAACAGCGCGCTGATGCTCGCCGTCGAAGCGAACTGGCCCGAGGGCGTGACGCTGCTGCTGTCCAAACGCGCCAATATCAACCTCGCCAACAATGGCGGCGAAACTCCGCTGATGCGTGCCGTGCAGCGCCGCGACGTCGACATGGTCCGCACCCTCCTCAACGCCAAGGCCGATCCCGACCAGCGAGACAGGCTGGCCGGCATGAACGCTCGCGATTACGCGGCGCGGGACACGCGCTCACCCACGATCGCGCAGCTGCTCAAGGATGCGCCCGCTATTCAGAAGCGCGCGGTTTCAGGACCGAGCTTCTAGGCGCAGCTCAGCCGATACTCTCGGCATCAGGATCGGTCAGGGCAATCACCCGGCGCGCGGCGCGGCGGGCGAAGGCGAGCGTGCATTTGCGTCGCGTCGCACTGGCGAGCGGAACCGTCTTCGCTTCCCGCAGGATCGCCGCGTCATAGCGATCGGCGACGATGATCCCGGCACGCTCGGGCAGGAAGCCTGGCGTTTCGAGCGGCGTGAGGTCGAATCCGGCGGGAACGGCCCAGAAGAAACGGTCGCAATGGGCGAGATAGTCGGTCCATTTGCCGTCGCCCATCAGATCGGTTCGCGACACCTTGACCTCGACGATCACCACCTCGCCACGCGCATTGAGCGCCATCAGATCAGCGCGGCGGCCGTCGCCCAGCGGCACTTCGGCCATCGCCACGCAATCATGACGAAGCAGCATGCGGCACGCGCCGCGCGTTACCTCAGCCGTGAGCTGGACAGCCGCATGGGGCAGCGATTCGGCAGCAGGGATGGTGGACGCCATCCCCGCTGACTAGAACATTTGTCGAACGAACGGAACCCTTGAGGGGCTGCTCACTGCCATTAGCGGTAGAAGATGTGGTTTCCGACGCTGCCGACGCGTGCGCGGCGCCAGCCGGGCGAAACATGGCGGGCATGGAAATAGAGCGCGCTCGAGACCTTGCTGTCCCACATGTCGCCGCGGGCAACCTTGGCGACGGCGAGCGCGGTCTTCCATGCGCGGGCGCCCTCGGGCGGCTGCGGCAGCTGGCCGCCGCGGACGAACGAGAACTGGCCGCGTTGCTTGAGCACGCCGCACACGCTGCTCGGGAAACGGCCCGACTCGGTACGGTTGAGGATCACCTCGGCCACGGCGAGCTGGCCTTCCAGCGGCTCACCCTTCGATTCATAGTAGATGCCGATGGCGAGGCAGTTGAGCTCGTCGTCGTCGATGGCGAGCGGCTGCGCAGCGACCGCGGCGGCAAGCGACGCGTAATCGGCATCGTCGCCATCATCGACAAGCGTCTGGAGCTCGGCTTTGGCAGGGGCAGCCGGCGCATCGATCTCAAGATCGGCAAGCGCTTCGGCCATGGTCGGAACCTGTTGCGGTTCCGGCGTGTTATTGCTGACAGGCTGCGCGGTTTCGGCTTGCCGGGCCACACCCGGAGCGGTCGCGCCGATGCCTGCGGCAAAGGCAAGTGTCACAGCCGCGACAATCGCGGCGCGAGCGGAAAAGGTCATTCAACTTCGATACTATGCGGTTGGCGCGCGATCCGGTCCGTTTCCTTGCTATAAACAAAGGACCGGTCGGGCTTTCCCCCCGACTGCGTAACCGGCGGCTTCACACCCCGACGGCACAACGCTACTTAAACGTGCGCGAGCCTCTGGCCAAATGGTTACGGAGTGTCAACCAGTTGTGAGCGTTTCAGCGGCGAACCGTTCCGCCCCCGCGATATCCAGTTCGACCACCCACAGGTCCGAATCGCGGCTCCGGCGGCGGTGCCAATAGTCGGAAATGGCTGCTTCTCCGGTGAGTTCGGCAGGGCCGGAGCGGACGAGCGCAGGCTTGCCGTCCGGGCCGATTCCGCGCTCGAGGAAGGCGGGATTCTCACCGCGATCGAGCGTCAGGACCAGGATCGCCCCGGCCTCGGCATCCCCCTTGGCCAGCACCATCGCGCTTCCGCCCGCCGCATTGACCCGCCGGACGAGCGCGTTGACGAGCAGGCCGGCGGCGAGCCGCGCCATCAGGGGCGGTAGCCGGGAAGGCCGGCGAGCGGAATGCGCGATTTCATGAAGGTGCCGGTGCCGCGCGCCGCTTCCTCGCCATCGGCATCGATCAGCCGCGCTTCGGCCACGAATACACGGCGCTGTCCGCTGACCCAGCGCCCCTCGGCGATCACCGGCCCCGGCCCGAGCGGGCGGGTGAAAAGCAGGTTGAATGCGGTGGTGAGCAGGAAGCGGTCGGTCACCAGGCTGTTGCAGGCGTAGAAGGCAGCGTCGTCCAGCATCTTGAAGTAGCTGGTGCCGTGCGCTGCGCCGCCGGCATGGAAATGCCGTTCATCGATGGTGAAATGGATCCGCGCCTGCCCCGCGGACGGAATCTCCAGGCGCGAATCGAACAGCTGGTTGATCGGCGCCGCCGCATAGAGCGATTCAAGCGCACGGTAATGCGCCTCGGCCCCGACCGGTTCAGGCGGCTGCGTCACGCGACTCCGTCCCCGCGAGCAGCGCGTAGAGCGCGTCTGCCGATCCGGCCCCACGCAGCTTGGCGGTGAAGACGCGATCGCGCAGCCGTCGCGAGACCCGCGCCAGTGCCTTCAGATGCTCGCCCCCCGCATCGGGGGGAGAAAGCAGGGCGAAGACCAGATCGACCGGCAGATCATCGACCGAGGCGAAGTCGAGCGGCTTGTCGAGCCGGATGAACAACCCGCGCACGCCCGCAAGCCCGGCGATCTTGCCATGGGGAATGGCGATCCCGCCGCCAAAACCGGTCGAGCCGAGCTTCTCGCGCGCGGCCAGCCGCTCGGTCACCTCGGCGGCATCGAGGCCATAGGCCTTGGCCGCGGCCTCGCCGAGCAGCGCGAAGAGTTTCTTCTTGCTGCCCGCCGGGGTTCCCGAGCCCACGGCTTCGGGTTTCAAAAGATCGCCCAGATCGTTCATCGTGCGGTGGTCAGGCGGCCCGGTTGGGCTCGACCCATCCGATCGTTCCGTCCGCGCGGCGATAGACCATGTTGTAATTGCCGGTGCCGCTGTTCTTGAACAGCAGCGCGTTGGTGTTGCGCAGATCGAGCATCATCACCGCGTCGGACACGCTGGCGTCGGGCACGTCAACCCGCGTCTCGGCGATCACCGGGGGCGCATCGACGACGTCTTCCTCTTCCTCATCGAGCTGGAAGACGGTGTAGCCCGCGTCATAGGCGCCATCGAACGCCGCCTGGGCATGGCCGTTGTTGCGGTCCTTGAGGCGGCGGGTGTAGCGGCGCAGCTGCTTCTCGATCTTGTCGGCGGCGCCGTCAAAGGCGAGATGCGCTTCGGGCGCGGCATGCGAGCCCTTGAGCACCAGGCCCTGCATGACATGCGCAACGATGTCGCAGGTGAAGCCGTAGTCATGCGGCCCCTTGCCGAAGGTCACCTGAGCCGAAATTGCGCGGGAGAAATATTTGTCGGCGATACCCTGGAGCCGGTCTTCCACGTGCTGCCGGATGGCGTTGCCCGTATCGACCCGATGACCCGAAACCCGGATATCCATATCTTCCTCCGTCAATATGAGCAGCAGCTAGGAACGCACGCGGCAGCCGTCAACCGGCTGCCGGATTGCCCCAAAGCGGCTCCTCGAACCCGGCCATAAACGCCGAATGGCGGGCCAGTTCCTCATCGCTCGGCACAAAAACCCGTGCCGGGCGCGCGTTGCTCTTCACCGCGGCGGCCTCCACCCGCTCGCTCGCCGCTGCAGCCTCTACCGCGAGGCCCAGCGTGATCTGCCGTCCGCCGGTCAGCTCGATGAACACCTGCGCCAGCAGCTGCGCGTCGAGCAGCGCGCCATGCAGCTCGCGCGCCGAAAGATCGATGCCGTAACGCACGCACAGCGCATCCAGCGTGTGCTTCGCGCCGGGATGCTTCGCGCGCGCCATGGTCAGTGTATCGACGATGCGCTCCACCTGGAGCAGCGGGCGCCCGCAAGCACCCAGCTCGCCGTTGATAAAGCCAAAATCGAACATCGCATTGTGCGCGATCAGCGGGCAATCACCCAGAAACTCGATCAGCTCGTCGCAAACCTCGGGAAAGCGCGGCTTGTCGGCCAGAAAGGCTTCGGAAAGGCCGTGCACCGCGAACGCCTCAACCGGCATATCGCGATCGGGATTGAGGTAGCGATGGAAGCTGCGACCGGTAGGTACGCGGTTCACCAGCTCGACACAGCCGATCTCCACCAGCCGGTGCCCTGCATTGAAGCTGAGGCCGGTGGTTTCGGTATCGAACACGATTTCCCGCATGAGCTGACTATCGGCCTTCCGTGCCCGCTAGGCAAGCGATGACCGCGCGAACCGCCGAACGCGTTTCGTCCAGCGTACCGCCGGTGGGGATCACGAAATCGGCACGCTTGCGCTTTTCGGAGTCGGGCATCTGCCTGGAAAGAATAGACTCGAACCGTTCCCCGGTCATTCCCGGCCGCGCGAGAACACGTGCGCGCTGGATGTCTGCAGGCGCGGAAACGACAGCGATCTTATCGACTTGCTGCCACCCCCCCGCCTCGAACAGCAACGGGATGTCGAGCACGACCAGCGGCTGCGCGCGATTCGATTCGAGAAACGCGGCGCGTTCGTACGCGACGGCGGGGTGGACGATCGCCTCCAATCGCTTGAGCGCATCCGGATTACCGAAGACGGCCTTGCCCAAAAGCGCCCGGTCTACGCCCGATTCGCCGGTCGTACCGGGAAATGCCGACTCGATCTGCCGCACCAGCCGTCCCCCCGGCCCCTGCAGCCTGTGAACCTCGGCATCGGCATCGAACACCGGCACGCCATCGTCAGCGAACATCGCCGCGACGGTCGACTTGCCCATGCCGATCGATCCGGTGAGGCCCAAGATGATCATCGGCGCATGATCATGCGGTGAGCAGCGCCCGCAACTCGGCATCATGCTCGCGGGGCGGAGCGTTGCCGAAGAACAGTTCGAAGGCGAGCGCTGCCTGGCCGATCAGCATCTCCAGCCCGTCGACCGTATCCAGATCGCGCGCGCGCGCCGCAGCCAGCAACCCCGTCTCAAGCGGGGCATAGACCGCGTCATAGACCACGGCATCGTCGGGCAGGTTGCCGAGATCGAGCTCCAGCGGCGGCTGCCCGGTCATCCCGAGCGAGCTGGCATTGACCAGCAGCGCCACCGGCGGGATCGGCGCGTTCAGCGCGACCACATCGCCCTTCAACCCGAAGGTCGCGAGCAACCCCATCGCCTTCAGGGGCGAGCGGTTGAGGATCGTCACATGCCCGACCCCGGCGCGTGCCAGCGCGAACAGGATCGCGCGCGCCGCACCGCCCGCACCGACCACCGCGACCGGCGCGCCCTCAAGGTCGAACTCGGCGAGCGGCGCATAGAATCCCGCCGCATCGGTATTGGTGCCGATCAGCGTTCCCTCCGCGCTGCGGAACACCGTGTTGATCGCCCCGATCGTGTCGCGCACGCCGCCCGGATCGGGGACATGATCGAGCGACGCGATCTTGTGCGGCGCGGTGATGTTGCAGCCACGCCAGTTCGGATCGTCGCGGCGCGAAGCGAAGAAGCCGGCCAGCCCCTCGGCGGTGACATGCGTCTTCCGATAGGATGCGGAAAGGCCGAGCTTGTCGAGCCAGAACCCGTGGATCACCGGCGATTTGGACTGGGCGATCGGGTCACCGATCACTTCGGCATAGGCATTGGTCATGACGTCAACACGCCCCTTGTACGCAGATAATCGAGGATGTTCAGCAGGGGCATGCCGAGGATCGTGTACTGGCCCCCCTCCATCCGGGAGAAGAGCTGCACCCCGCGGCCCTCGACCCGGTAGCAGCCGACACACCCCGCGATCGCCGGCCATTCGGCATCGAGATAGTCGGCGATGAACGCATCGGAGAGCGGCCGTACAGTCAGGCGCGCACGATCGACATGGCGCCAGACCGGGCGGCCGTTCTCGGCAATCACTGCGGCGCTGTAGAGATCGTGGCGCTTGCCCGAGAGCAGGCGGAGATGCCGCTGGGCATCGGCGCGATCGACCGGCTTGTCGAGCAGAATGCCGTCCTCGATCGCCACGACCGAATCGCAGCCGAGCACCAAGGTGCCGGGGACCCGCTGGCTCACCTTGAGCGCCTTGAGCTCGGCAAGCGCGTCGGCCAAGTCGCGCGGCGCAACTCCTGCAAGTCCCGCCTTGGCGGCGTCCTCGTCGACATGTGCGGCCAGCGCCTCATGCGGCACCCCGGCGGCAGTCAGCATCGCGCGGCGCGAGGCGCTGGTGGACGCGAGTACGATCATTCGGCACGCGTCCCCGAGCCCGTCGCGCGCTCGTTGCACAAGGTGATGATCGCCGCCGCGGTTTCCTCGATCGAGCGGCGGGTGACGTCGATCACCGGCCAGCCATTGTCGGCAAACATGCGCCGGGCATAGGCGACCTCGCGCTGTACCGCCTCATGCTCGACATAGGAGGTCTCGTCCTGCTGGTTGAGCGAGAGCAGGCGGTTGCGGCGCACCTGGATCAGCCGCTCGGGGCTGGTGGTGAGGCCCACGACCATCGGATGCTTGAGCGCGAACAGGGTGGAAGGCGGCGGGGATTCGGGGACGATCGGGATGTTTGCGACCTTGAACCCGCGATTGGCGAGATAGATCGAGGTCGGCGTCTTGGAGGTGCGCGACACGCCGGCAAGGAGGATATCCGCCTCCTCCCAATTCTCCCAATTGACCCCGTCGTCATGCGCGATGGTGAACTGGATCGCGTCGACACGCGCGAAATAGGCGGCGTCGAGCGTATGCTGCCGGCCCGGCCGCGCCTTCATCTCCTGCCCCAGCATGCTCGACAGCGCGTGGTTGACCGGATCGAGCGGCGCCACCGCCGGCAGGCCGATCGCACGGCAGCGCGTTTCCAGCGTGCGGCGAATCTCGGGATTGACCAGCGTGAAGATCACCAGCCCGGGATTCTGCGCGATCTCGCCCAGGATACGTTCAAGGTGCGTCTCGCTTCGTACCATCGGCCAGAAATGGCGCAGCACCTCGACATCGTCGAACTGCGCCAGCGCGGCCTTGGCGATATTCTCCAGCGTCTCGCCGGTGGAATCGGAGAGCAAATGGAGGTGCAGCCGCATCAGCGGGACAGATCTGTGGAAAACATGCGGAAAATCGCTAGCGCAACGGCAAGGGCACGCCAAGCGGCCCGATCGATCCACGATCAGGGCAACTCATCCACAACGCGTTCCACATGGGTCCGGATGCACGCACAGCCTGTGGATGATGTGGACGGCATCTGCGACTCCGCGGCGAATCGCGGGCGATTCCGGCGTCAATCTGTTGGCAGAATGGGCACGAACGCCTAAGCCCCGGCATCCACGCGCCAACTAACAACAACATCCTTCTTTGAATCTTTTCTTCTTTTAGAAGATGGAACGAGCGGTCCTGTGAATTCGAACCTTCTGCCCTCAAAGCCCCTTCTCGATGTGCTTTCCGGAAAGCGCGTCGATGCGCCGCCGATGTGGCTCATGCGCCAGGCCGGACGCTATCTTCCCGAATATCGCGCATTGCGGGCGGAGAAGGGAGGGTTCCTCGAGCTAGTCAACGACAGCGAAGCGGCAGCCGAGGTCACCCTGCAGCCGATCCGACGTTTCGGCTTCGACGGCGCGATCCTCTTTTCCGACATCCTCGTCGTGCCCCATGCGCTGGGACAGGATCTGTGGTTCGAGGCGGGCGAAGGACCTCGGCTGGCCCCCAAGCTGGTCGATCATGCGCTGGAAAGCCTCACAGCGGCCCCTGAGCGGCTGAATCCGGTGTACGGAACGGTCCGCCGGGTTGCAGCCGCGCTTCCGGCTCAAACCGCCTTCCTGGGCTTTGCAGGGAGCCCCTGGACCAACGCGACCTATATGGTGGCCGGACAGGGCAGCCGTGACCAGAGCGAGACGCGGCGGATGGCCTATGCCGATCCGGGCGCATTCGGAGCGATCATCGATGCGATCGTCGCGATGTCGATCGACTATCTGGCGAAGCAGGTCGAAGCGGGCGTCGAGGCGGTGCAGCTGTTCGACAGCTGGGCCGGATCCTTGTCACCCGCACAGTTCGAACGCTGGGTGATTGCGCCCAATGCGGCCATCGTCGCAGGTCTGCGTGCGCGATGTCCGCAGGTGAGGATCATCGGCTTTCCCAAGGGTGCGGGCGGCAAGCTCGCCGCCTATGCCCGCGAAACCGGGGTGGACGCGATCGGGCTGGACGAGACGGTCGATCCCGTCTGGGCGCATCGCGAACTGCCAGCCGGGCTGCCTGTTCAGGGCAATCTCGATCCGCTGGCGCTGATCGCCGGCGGAACGGAGCTGGAGGCGGCGGTCCGGCGGGTGCTTGATGCGCTGTCAGACCGACCCCATATCTTCAATCTAGGGCACGGCATCCAGCAGGATACGCCGATCGCCCATGTCGAGCAGCTGATCGGCATCGTTCGGGGGGCAGCCAAGTGACCGGGTTTCTGGGCGCAGCCTATCTCTGGGTCAAAGCAGCGCACGTCATCTTCGTGATCTTCTGGATGGCGGGGCTGTTCATTCTTCCCCGGTATCTGGTTCACCATCAGGAAGCGCTGGCTGATCCGGCGCAGGCCAGGGCCTGGGCGGATCGCGAGGTGAAGCTGCGCCGCATGATCCTGACTCCTTCGATTGGCGTGGTCTGGGTGCTCGGCATCGCGTTGGCGATCAACCTCGGCCTTTTCGAGGGCGGGGCGGGGCTGGGCTGGCTGCATGCCAAGCTGCTCCTTGTCCTGCTGCTGTCGGGCTATCATGGCTGGGCCGTGGCATATTCTAAGCGGCTCGCGGCGGGACAGGGCAGCCTCTCCTCCCGCCAGTTGCGGATGATCAACGAGATCCCCGCAATCTTCGTCGCGCTGATCGTTGTTCTTGCCGTGGTACGCCCGTTCTGACCGCTTGACTTGAATCCGGCCGGAACCTAATCGCGCAACTGTCGTGTCGCCCTTCCGGCGGCTGCGGCATCCTTCCTTTTTCCTCAAGCCATCGCCAGCGTCTCAACGCCCGGAAACCTTCCCAGCGATCGCCACACGGACTCCCCCAAATGCATCTCAAAGACCTCAAGAAGACCCCCCCCGCCGAGCTGGTGACGATGGCCGAGGAGCTCGGCGTCGAGAGCGCCTCGACGCTCCGCAAGCAGGATCTGATGTTCGCGATCCTCAAGGCCCAGGCCGAGAATGGCGAGCAGATCATGGGCGAGGGCACGATCGAAGTGCTCCAGGACGGCTTCGGCTTCCTGCGCAGCCCGCAGGCAAACTATCTCGCCGGTCCCGACGACATCTATGTCTCGCCCAACCAGGTGCGCAAGTTCGGCCTGCGCACCGGCGACACGGTCGAAGGCGAGATCCGCGCGCCCAAAGACGGCGAGCGCTATTTCGCCCTGACCAAGCTGGTCAGCGTCAACTTCGACGATCCCGATGCGGTGCGCCATCGCGTCAATTTCGATAACCTGACGCCGCTCTATCCCGAGCAGAAGCTGACCCTGGATCCGGCCGATCCTACTGTGAAGGACAAGTCGGCGCGCGTCATCGACATCGTCTCGCCCCAGGGCAAGGGCCAGCGCACGCTGATCGTCGCGCCGCCCCGCGTCGGTAAGACGGTGATGCTCCAGAACATCGCCAAGGCGATCACCGACAACCATCCCGAAGTGTTCCTGCTGGTCCTGCTCATCGACGAGCGGCCCGAGGAAGTCACCGACATGCAGCGCAGCGTGAAGGGTGAGGTGGTGAGTTCGACGTTCGACGAGCCGGCGACCCGCCACGTCCAGGTCGCCGAAATGGTGATCGAGAAGGCCAAGCGTCTGGTAGAGCACAAGAAGGATGTCGTCATCCTGCTCGACTCGATCACGCGTCTCGGCCGCGCCTACAACACCGTCGTCCCCTCATCGGGCAAGGTGCTGACCGGCGGCGTCGATGCCAATGCACTCCAGCGTCCGAAGCGTTTCTTCGGCGCCGCGCGCAACATCGAGGAAGGCGGTTCGCTCTCGATCATCGCCACCGCGCTGATCGATACCGGCAGCCGCATGGACGAGGTGATCTTCGAAGAGTTCAAGGGCACCGGTAACTCCGAAATCGTCCTCGACCGCAAGGTTGCGGACAAGCGGATCTTCCCGGCGCTCGATGTCGGCAAGTCGGGCACGCGCAAGGAAGAGCTGCTGGTCGAGAAGGGTACGCTCAGCAAGATGTGGGTGCTTCGCCGCATCCTCATGCAGATGGGTACCATCGACGCGATGGAGTTCCTGCTCGACAAGATGAAGGACTCGAAGACCAACGAGGACTTCTTCGACTCGATGAACCAGTAAGCGGCTTTAGGGGTTTAACAGGGCATGTCGGAACTCTGGGGGCATATCGTCCACGATTTCGCGGGGCTGTTCGCGGGCGATGCCAGCGCATGGCTCGCCTTCGGTCAGGTGATCCTGATCGATATCGTGCTGGCGGGCGACAATGCGATCGTCATTGGCGCGCTGGCAGCGGGCTTGCCTGCGGATCAGCGCAAGAAGGTGATCCTGATCGGCATCATCGCCGCATTGGTGCTGCGCATCGGTTTCGCGCTGGTGGTGACCCAGCTGATGGCAGTGATCGGCCTCGTCTTCGCGGGCGGCGTGCTGCTGCTCTGGGTCGCCTGGAAGATGTATCGTGAGATCGTCGTCGGCAGCCACAGCCCGGGATCGCCCGAGATCGAGGGCGACGAGCATTCGGGCCTGAAGCCCGCCAAGAGCTTTGCCGGGGCTGCTTGGGCGGTTGCGGTGGCCGATGTCTCGATGAGCCTCGACAACGTCCTGGCGGTCGCAGGTGCGGCACGCGCACATCCGGGCATTCTGATGGTCGGCCTGGTCATCGCGGTCGCGCTGATGGGCGTCGCAGCGAACATCATCGCCAAATATATCGAACGCTATCGCTGGATTGCCTGGGTCGGCCTGTTAGTGATCCTCTACGTCGCCGGGTCGATGATCTACTCGGGAATCGTCGACAAGGATATCGGGATCCTGCAGCTCTTCCACTAAGCTGCTGATCCAGAACGAAAACGGGCGGCGTCCATCAGGGCGCCGCCCTTTTCGTATCAGCCGATATGCTCGGCGAAGAAGGCTTCGGTGCGGCTGTCGGCGAGCTGGGCCGCCGCCTCCGATCGGCGGTTGCCCATCTCGGTCGCGAAGCCATGGTCCTCGCCGGGATAGTCGTAGAGCGTGACGCGCGGGTGATCGTCGAGCCCTTCATGCATCTTCGCCTGAACCTCGGGCGGCACGAAGCCGTCATTGCCGGCGATGTGGAGCAACAGCGGCCGGGCGATGGCATGCTTCTCGTTCAGCAGCCCGTCGACGCCAACCGCATAATAACCGACGCTGGCGTCGCTGTCGGTGCGCGCGGCGGTCATGTAGGCGAGGCGGCCGCCGAGGCAATAGCCGGTGACGCCCACCTTGCCGCCGGTCGCGGCGCGCGCGGCGCGGATCGCGGCCTCGATGTCCTCGATCCCCTTGTCCTGATCGAACTTGCCGAAGAGGTCGAGCCCGCGCTGGAACTGGTCGGGGACGTCCGGGTCGAGCTGGATGCCGGGATCGAGCCGCCAGAACAGGTCGGGCGCAAAGGCGACATAGCCTTTGGACGCCCAGTGATCGCATTTGCGGCGGATTCCCTCATTCACGCCGAAGACCTCCTGGATGACGATGATGGCGCCGCGCGGCGATTCTTCGGGATCTGCGCGATAGGCGACAAAGCTGCCGCTGCCATCGAGGCTGTGAATCGTGGTGGTCGCCATTCGTATCTCCTGTCAGAGGTGGCGCTGCTCATGATCGAGCAGCTTTTGCGAGGTCGCCGGGTAGTTCAAGTAGAAGTTATTGAAATTCCGATATAAACAGGCGCGTATCTGCTCCTCGGCTTCACGAACGATATCCGTTTCACCCTGTCGCAGGCTAATTTCCGAGCCCAGATCGATACGGATCTTCGTTTCGCTAGCACCTTCGATGGGGGCGGGGCCGATGGGCGTTGCGATCAGGACATGGTCGCGCGCATACATGGGACTAGCGTAGGGCAGGGCGAGCGTCCCGCTCAAGCGGAGAAGAGCCTATGAAGATCAATGTCGAGATCGATTGCACGCCCGAGGAAGCCCGGCGCACGATGGGGTTGCCGGATTTCACGCCGGTTCACGACCATTATATCAAGATGCTGCTCGATTCGATGGACAAGGGGATGGTGAATCCCGAGATGATCGAGTCGATGATGAAAGGCTGGATGCCGATGGGCGAGGCCGGAATGAATTTCTGGCGCGGCATGTTCGACATGGGCAAGCGTAGCGAGTGACCGACACGATCTTCGCGCTGTCGAGCGGGCAGGTACCCGCGGCGATCGGCGTGATCCGTATTTCCGGACCTAAAGCGTTCGTGGCGGTAGAAGCGCTCGCGGGTAGCTTGCCGCCGCCACGCCGCGCATCGTTGCGAACGTTACGCACAAAAGACGCGCATCTCGACCGGGCGCTCGTGCTGATCTTCCCTGGTCCTGAAACGGCGACTGGAGAGGATCTTGCGGAACTTCACGTCCACGGCGGCCGGGCAGTCGTGCGGGCGATCGAGTCGGCGCTTTCCACCGTACCGGGCCTGCGTAGCGCCGAAGCGGGAGAGTTTACACGGCGAGCGCTCGGCAACGGTCGGATCGACCTGACCGAGGCGGAAGGTCTGGCGGACTTGCTTGCGGCCGAGACCGAGGCACAGCGTCGTGCGGCAATGCGAGCTGCCGAGGGCGGCATGCGTCAGCGGATCGGCAACTGGGCAACGCGTACACTGCAATTCTCCGCGGCGATCGAGGCGCTGCTCGATCATGCCGATGAGGATGATATCGCTGCCGAAGCCGGCTTGCTCGATCAGGTGCGTGCGGATGCGCGGACATTGGCGGCGGAGATCGAGGCGCTGCTGGCCGAGCCGGGGATAGAGCGGCTGCGCGATGGAATCCGCGTCGTGCTCGCCGGATCGCCCAATGCCGGCAAGTCGACCTTGCTCAACGCGTTGGTCGGGCGTGAGGCGGCGATCGTTTCGCCGCTTGCGGGAACGACGCGGGACCGGATCGAGGCTCCGGTGATGCGGGACGGTGTTGCCTATCTGCTCACCGATACCGCCGGATTGCACGATGCACCGTCGGACATGGTCGAGGAGATCGGAATCGTCCGGGCGAAGGAGGCGCTCGATCAGGCGGACTTGATCCTGTGGCTTGACGACGTTCCGCCGCCCGCATTGACCGCGCCACACATCCTGATCCATCCTCGAACCGACGAGCCCGGACGTGGGGCCGTCGTGGACCGCCGGTTGCGTGTGTCCGCCCGGACCGGGGAGGGGATGGCGCAGTTGTGGGAGCGGATCGCCGAGTTGGCTGGAGCCATGCTTCCGACACCGGACGCCATCCCGTTCAATCGTCGCCAGCGTGATCTCGCGGCATTGGCCGCGGCGTCTCTACGCGGCGTGGCGGAGGGAAGCGACCTGCTGTTGATCGCGGAGGAGCTGCGGCGCGCGCTGCGCGCCTTCGACCGGATCACCGGCGCCGCCGATGTCGAGGCGATGCTCGACACGCTGTTCGGGCGCTTTTGCATCGGTAAGTAGATGTTCCACGTGGAACGCTTTTGACCCGGGGCCCCGCCGGCGCTATTTCGGACGCCATGCGGACATGGGATGTGATCGTGATCGGCGGCGGACACGCCGGGACCGAAGCGGCTGCGGCGGCTGCGCGCTGCGGCGCGCGCGCTGCGCTTGTCACCTTCGACCCGGCGATGCTTGGCGCGATGTCATGCAACCCCGCCATCGGGGGCCTCGGCAAAGGTCATCTGGTGCGCGAAGTCGATGCGCTGGATGGCCTGATCGGACGCGCCGCGGACCAGGCGGCGATCCATTATCGCCTGCTCAATCGATCCAAGGGCCCGGCTGTACAGGGTCCGCGGGTGCAGGCGGACCGCAGGCGCTACGCCGCTGCGATCCAGACGATGCTGGCTGCCCAGGCGGGGCTCGATATCGTTGAAGGGGAGGCAGTGGGCCTGCTGATCGAGCAGGGACGGGTGAACGGCGTCCAGTTGGGCGATGGCCAGATGCTGCGTTGCGCGGCGGCTGTCATCGCCAGCGGTACCTTTCTGGGCGGGCGCATCTTCCGAGGCGAGGAGCGCGAGACCGGCGGACGCGTCGGCGAGCGTGCCGCAACCGCATTGGGAATCCAGTTACGCGAGCTTGCGCTTCCGATCACGCGCCTGAAGACGGGGACTCCGCCGCGTCTGGACGGCCGCACGATCGACTGGGGCGCGCTCGAAGAACAGCCCTCCGACACCGAATCGTGGCGGATGTCCCCGCTGACCCGCACGCCGCGCCTGCCCCAACTCGCTTGTGCTATCACGCGCACGACGCACGAAACGCACGATATCATCCGGGGTGGTCTCGACCGCTCGCCGCTGTTCAGCGGCGCGATCGAGGCCGGCGGTCCGCGCTACTGCCCGTCGATCGAGGACAAGATCTTCCGCTTCGGCGACCGCGACGGGCATCAGATCTTCCTCGAGCCGGAGGGGCTGGACACCAATCTGGTCTATCCCAATGGCCTTTCGACCTCGCTGCCGGCCGATGTGCAGGCAGCGATGATCGCGTCTATCCCGGGGCTGGCACGCGCGGCGATCGTCACGCCGGGCTATGCCGTGGAGTATGACCATGTCGATCCGCGCGCGCTGGAGGCTTCGCTTGAGTGCCGAGATGTGCCGGGACTGTTCTGCGCGGGTCAGATCAACGGCACGACGGGCTATGAGGAAGCGGCGGCGCAAGGGCTGGTTGCCGGGGTCAACGCCGCGGCGCTGGCGCTCGGCCAGGCGCCGATGATCCTGCCGCGCGAGCTCAGCTATATCGGCGTGATGATCGACGACCTCACGCTTCAGGGCGTGACGGAGCCCTATCGCATGCTGACGGCCCGCGCCGAGTATCGCCTGCGCCTGCGTGCCGACAATGCCGAGACCAGGCTGGGTGCGATCGGAGAGACGGCGGGCTGCATCGGCGAGGTCAGGCAAGCGCATCAGCGGCGCCGCCGCGAGGACCGCGCGGCGCTCGACGCGCGCTTCACCGCGCCGCTGACCGCCCGCCAGCTGGGGCAGGCGGGGGCATCGGTATCTCAGGATGGCGCGCGTCGCAGCGCGTTTGAGTGGTTACGCTTTCCGGGAGTTAGCATCGTTCATCTCGGTCTGGATACCGGGGATGTCGATCCGAACCTGCTCGCCGAGATGATCGAGGATGCGCGCTATGCGCCCTATCTGGAGCGACAGGCAGCGGAGCAGGAGGCGATGGCACGATCCGATGCAACGCCGATCGCCGGATCACTTGACTATGCGGCGATCCCCGGCCTGTCGAACGAGATGGTCGAGCGCCTGTCGCTGGCGCGGCCGGCAACGGTTGGCGATGCCGCGCGCGTGCGCGGGATCACCCCGGCGGCGCTCACCGCCATCATGCTTCATGTTCGGCGTGCCGCATGACCGAGGATGAAGCCAGAGATTGGATTAGTGAGCGTTACGGTGTTTCACGTGAAACAAGGCTCGCAGTATTCGTCGAGCTGCTCCGCGAGGAAGCGGAGAAGCAGAATCTGATCGCGCCCTCTACGCTCGATCAGATCTGGGCGCGGCATATCGTCGATTCGGCGCAGCTGCTGACCCACGCGCCTGATAAAGGCGTGTGGCTGGATATCGGCAGTGGCGCGGGGCTACCGGGGCTGGTCGTTGCGCTGCTTCGGGATGAGCCCGTCGAACTTGTCGAACCGCGCAAGCTGCGCACCGATTTTCTGTCGCGTGCGGCAGCGGAGCTGGATCTGAGCGACGTCTCCGTCCACACCGCGAAGATCGAACGGACCCAAGGGCCGGCAGCCGTCATCTCCGCCCGAGCCGTCGCGCAGCTCGCCGACCTGTTCCGCATCGCCAGGCATCGATCCACGTCTTCCACAGTCTGGGTGCTGCCAAAGGGCCGAAATGCGCAATCGGAGGTGGAAGACGCGCGCCGCAACTGGCATGGTTCGTTCCACGTGGAACCGAGCATTACGGCTCCCGATTCACTCATCGTCGTCGCCAAGGGGGTCCGCCCGAGATGATCTGCATCGCCATCGCGAACCAGAAGGGTGGGGTTGGCAAGACCACGAGCGCGATCAATGTCGGCACTGCGCTTGCCGCGACCGGGCAGCGCGTGCTGCTCCTCGACCTCGATCCGCAGGGGAATTGCTCGACGGGGCTCGGTATCAGCCGGGCCGATCGCGAGCGTTCAACCTATGATCTGCTGGTCGGCGATGTCACGCTGCAGGAGGTCGCCGTCGCGACCAAGGTTCCAGGGCTCGACATCGTTCCGGCCACGGTCGACCTGTCGGGCGCAGAGATCGAGCTGATCGAATTCGATGCGCGCACCCATCGCCTGGATAATGCGATCGATCGCAGCGAACAGCGCTGGGACGTGATCCTGATTGATTGCCCGCCCTCGCTAGGCCTGCTGACGATCAATGCGATGGTCGCGTCGGATGCGCTGCTGGTCCCGCTCCAATGCGAATTCTTTGCGCTGGAAGGACTGAGTCAGCTGCTGAGCACGGTCGAGCGGATTCGCAGCCGGTTCAATCCCGGCTTGTCGATTCTGGGCGTCGTGCTGACGATGTACGATCGCCGCAACCGCCTCACCGATCAGGTCGCGGACGATGTGCGCGCGGTGCTGGGGGGCGTCGTGTTCGACACAGTGATTCCGCGCAATGTTCGCCTCTCCGAAGCACCGAGCCATGGCATGCCGGCGCTGATCTACGACTATCGCTGCGCTGGCTCGGAAGCGTATATCGCGCTCGCTCGCGAGGTAATTGATCGACTGCCCAGGCTGAGGAAAGCCGCATGACCGACGAAACCACGCCATCCGCCTCCGTCACTCCGCTGCGCAAGCCGCGGCCCGGACTCGGTCGCGGGCTTAGCGCGCTGCTCGGCGATGCCGAGCGCGAGGAGCCGGTCCGCCCCGGTTCCGAGCATTCGCCGGGCGTCCGGATGTTGCCGGTCAGTTCGCTCGCGCCGCATCCGGAGCAGCCGCGGCGCCACTTCGACGAGGACGCGCTGGAGGAGCTGGCCAAGTCGATCGCGGCGCGCGGGCTGATCCAGCCGATCGTCGTGCGTCCGCATGGCAAGGAGTATCAGATCGTCGCAGGTGAGCGCCGCTGGCGAGCGGCGCAGCGGGTGCGGCTGCACGAGGTTCCGGTGATCGTCCGCGATCTCGACGAGGCCGAGACACTCGAGATCGCGATCATCGAGAATATCCAGCGCGAGGAGCTGAACGCGATCGAGGAAGCGGAGGCATATGCCAAGCTGATCGGGCAGTTCGGCCATACGCAGGAAGTGTTGGCCAAGATCGTCCACAAGTCGCGGAGCCATATCGCCAACCTGCTACGCCTTCTCGATCTGCCGCCGAGCGTCCGCGAGCGCGTGGTCGAGGGTACGCTGACCATGGGTCATGCCCGCGCGCTTATCGGCGCGCCCGACCCCGAGAAGCTCGCCCGGATTGTCGTCGAGCGCGACCTGTCGGTGCGCGAGACCGAGAAGCTGGCGCGCGAAGCCAAGCCGCGCGCGCCGGGGAAGGGGAACGGCCCGTCTTCCGACCTCGGCGCCAATGCCGATATCGCCGCGCTAGAGCGGCAGTTGGGCGATGTGCTCGGCCTCAATGTGAAGATCGGCTATGGCGACAAAGGCGGGACGATGACCCTGGCCTATTCGACGCTCGATCAGCTCGACATGATCTGCCAGCGGCTGACGGGTGAGAAAATATAGTATTTTCAGATACTTAATTAATTTCTCCGTACCTCGCCCACGAGTCGAACACTTAAACGACCAGAATGGACGGTTTGCTTGCCAATCCTCTCACACAGTCTTGGAGTTGCTGTCGCTATAACGGCGCTTCGCCGCGAGTTCCGCAGCTACTCGAGGAGGCACCGTCATGCATAGGGCCGGCCCGTCCCGGACAGCTAAAACCTCATCTTCGATTAGCGGAGACCCTTTCTCCGCTCTCAATCGAGTAGAATCGCCACGAGAGCGGGTATCGGTACGATAGCTAGCTCGCCGTTGCGCAAACGGAGAGTGTTGCGGCGTTGCGGTATGATCGCAACCGAGAAGGAACCCGACTGACAGGTCTGACCTTATCAATCGATTGTTGTCCCTTCACCGCCCCCGCGCCGCGGCTCGCGACAGCGTCACCAACGCCTCGTCAGCGATCACCTGGCCCGCATTGCCGCCGGCACGGGTCATGCCGCGTTCGGCCTCGCGTACGCGTTCCACGGCGCGCGCCAGCATCGGGCTGGTCCAGCGGCGCAGCGCGATCTTGGTGCTCATCTCCTCCTTGAAGAAGACGCGGTGCTTCTTGACGACTTCATCGGGTGACGCGCCGCGGTCGATATCGGCGCGCATCTCGGCGAGGCTCATCAGTCGGCGGACGAGCTGGCGAAGCAGCGGAATCGCAGAGACGCCGGCCTGTTCGAGTCTGGCGAGCTCGATGCCGATCTCGGCCGCTCGGCCCTCGACCACCGCCTCGATCGCGCTCTGCATCTCTGCGTCGCCGAGATCGGCGCCGATTGCCTCCAGCGCCTCCATTCCCGCCTCACGCGGGCGATCGGGTGCGGCATCGAGATAGATGGAAAGCTTCTCGATCTCCCGCGCCAGCACGGCGCGATCGCCACCAGAGAGCGCCGCGAGCCGTTCGGCACTGCCGTTGACCAGCCTCAGGCCATTCTCGCGTGCGATTCCGGCGGCGAGCTGGGCCGCGTTGCGCGCGTCGGGGATATAGCAGGCATGCGCCATCGCGCCGGGTGCCGCGAGGACGAGTTTGAGCAGCCTTCCGGTGCCCTTCAGAGCCCCACCGACCGCGACCACGGGGTTCCCGGCCACTTCCGCGTCGAGCAGCAGCCGCACCGCTTCGGTACCGTCGTCGTCGATGCCAGCGATGCGGACATAGCGCGCGCCGCCGAACAGCGAGAGCGATGCGGCTTCGCCTGCGAGCCGTCCCGGGTCGCCCTTGAGCGAGGATCCTTCGATATCGATGCGCTCGGCCTCGGCCCCCATTGCCCGGCCGAGCCGCGCGGCGAGATCGTTGGCACCCGATTCGTCGGGGCCGTAGAGCAGGAACAGGCGGATATCCGGCCCGGGCTTGTCCAGCCGAGCCCGAATCTGCGCTTCGCTGGCCTTCACTTGGTTTCGGAGGCGCGCGCGTAGCGGGCGAGGCGTGCGACGATCTGGTCGGCGACGATCCCCGACAGCCGCTCGAGCGCGCTCTTCTCAGCCGCGATCGTGGCATATTCCGAGCCAGCCACGTCAATGCCGGCGTCTGAGCCAGCGGTGGCATCAAGCACAACCTGCCCGGTCGCGAGGTCGACAAGCTGATAGCGTGCGCGCAACGTGCGACGCTCGCGCGTCACCACATCGTCGCGGCGTACGCCCAGGCCCTGGATCTGGTCGTCGAGCTTGATGTCGAGCCGATAGGCGGGGGTGCCGCTGCGTGTCGCCTCGATCCGGTCGCGGACCGCATTGGCGACCAGCCAGCCGCTCTCGCCCTCGATCGGTGAGACCTCGACACCTGAGAGCATCGTCTGCACCGGACCGCCGACTCCCCCGCCATAAAGCGGCCGCAGCCCGCCACAGCCGCTGAGCGCGAGCGCCGAGAACGCAAGCAGGGCTGGCGCGATTCTCATGCGACGATGTTCACCAGACGGTCGGGCACGACGATCACCTTCCTGGGGGTGGCGCCTTCCAGAATGCGCTGCACATTCGGGTTTGCCAAGGCCATCGCCTCGAGCGCGTCCTTCGCTTCGCCCTTTGCGGCCTTCACCGTGTCGCGCAGCTTGCCGTTGACCTGGATCGCGATCGTCACCTCGTCCTCGACCAGCAATGCCGGATCGACCTGCGGCCATTCCGCGTCGGCGATCAGCCCGTCATTCCCCATCGCTGCCCAGGCTTCCTCGGCCAAGTGCGGAACCATCGGCGCGGCGATCCGGATCGCAGTGCGGATCGCGCTGGCGCGCGAAGCACTCGGCTGTGCTTTCTCGATCGCGTTGACCAGTGCGTAGAGCTTGGCGACGGCCTTGTTGAACTGAAGCCCTTCGATGTCGGAAGCCACCCCGGCGATCGTCTGGTGCAGGATGCGATCGAGCGGCTTGTCCTCACCCTCCCAGGCCTCGAGCCCGTCGAACAGGCGCCACAGCCGCTGAACGAAGCGCCACGCACCCTCGATGCCATTCTCGGTCCACTCGAGGTCGCGTTCGGGCGGCGAATCCGAAAGCACGAACCAGCGCACCGCGTCCGCACCATATTGGTCGACGATCGGTTCGGGATCGACGGTGTTCTTCTTTGACTTGGACATCTTCTCGATGCGGCCGACCGTCGCGGGATTGCCGCTCGATTCCTCGATCCAGATCTCGCCCTTGCGCACGACCTCGCCCGGCGAGAGCCAGCGACCATCGGCGGCCTTGTAGGTCTCGTGCGTCACCATCCCCTGGGTGAACAGCCCCTCGAACGGCTCGGCGACGTCGAGCATCCCGATGCGCCTGAGCGCGCGCGTCCAGAAGCGGGCATAGAGCAGGTGCAGGATCGCATGTTCGACCCCGCCGATATACTGGTTCACCGGCAGCCACTGTTCGGCGATCTTGCGGTCGAACGGCGTGTCGCCCGGCTGGCTGGCAAAGCGGATGAAGTACCAGCTCGAATCGACGAAGGTGTCGAGCGTATCGGTCTCGCGCCGGGCTGGATTCCCGCAGCGCGGGCAATCGACATGCTTCCAGGTTGGATGCCGGTCGAGCGGGTTGCCGGGAATGTCGAAGCTGACGTCCTCGGGCAGCACCACGGGAAGCTGTTTCTTGGGCACCGGAACGACGCCGCAAACCTCGCAATGGACGATCGGGATCGGCGTGCCCCAGTAGCGCTGGCGGCTGACGCCCCAATCGCGCAGGCGCCATACGGTTGTGCCCTTGCCCCAGCCGCCGGATTCGGCGCGGGTGATCACCTCGCGCTTGGCGTCGGGGACGTCCATCCCGTCGAGGAAGTGCGAGTTCACCAGCGTGCCGGGCCCCGAATAGGCCTCCGCGTCGGTGAATTCGGGTTCCGTCCTGGCGCCGTCGGAGACCACGCGGCGGATCGGCAGGCCGTATTTGGTCGCGAATTCGAAATCGCGCTGGTCGTGCGCCGGTACGCCAAACACGGCACCCGTGCCATAGTCCATCAGCACGAAATTGGCGATGTAGACCGGCAATTCCCAAGCGGGATCAAAGGGATGCGTCGCACGGATGCCGGTGTCGAAGCCCAGCTTCTCCTGCGTTTCCAGCTCGGCCGCGGTCGTGCCGCCCAGCTTGCACTGCGCGATGAACGCTTCGGCTTCGGGGCTGGTCTGCGCGAGTTTGCGCGCGATCGGATGGTCCGCCGCGATCGCGACGAAGCTCGATCCGAAGATCGTGTCGGGCCGCGTCGTGAAGACCTCGACGTCACCGCCATCGGAGAGCTTGAACCGGAACTGCAGCCCCTCGGACTTGCCGATCCAGTTTTCCTGCATCAGCCGGACCTTGTCGGGCCATTTGTCGAGCGTGCCGAGACCGTCGAGCAGCTCGTCGGCGAAATCGGTGATCTTGAGGAACCACTGGTTGAGCTTCTTCTTCTCGACCAGCGCGCCCGATCGCCAGCCGCGGCCGTCGATGACCTGCTCGTTGGCGAGCACGGTCATGTCGACCGGGTCCCAGTTGACCGTCGATTCCTTGCGATAGACGAGTCCATTGGCGAACAGGTCCAGGAACAGCGCCTGCTCATGCCCGTAATAGTCGGGTTCGCACGTCGCGAGTTCGCGCGTCCAGTCGATGGCAAGGCCCAGCCGCTTGAGCTGCGCGCGCATCGTCGCGATGTTGTCGCGCGTCCAGCTTCCCGGATGGACCTTCTTTTCCATCGCCGCATTCTCGGCAGGCATGCCGAATGCGTCCCAGCCCATCGGGTGGAGCACTTCCATGCCCTTCATCCGCCGATAGCGGGTCAGCACGTCGCCCATCGTGTAGTTGCGGACATGGCCCATATGGATGCGCCCCGACGGATAGGGGAACATCTCGAGCACATAGGATTTGGGCTTTGGCGAGCTGTCGTCGGCGGCGAAGGTGCCGCGTTCCTCCCACAGCTTCTGCCACGCAGAATCGGCCTTCAGCGCGTTGAACCGCGACACATTTCTTCCTTCTTTTCGGAGCGGCGGGCGATCCCGCCCGCTCTCAATTCTCGACGATCGCCGCGCGGCGCAGGTCGCGGGCGCGAGTCAGGATGATGTCCTCGATCTTCTGTACCGTGGACGCTTCGACCGGCGAATCGACCCACTGGCCGTTGCGGTTGACCTGGCGCTGCGCGCTCACGCGAAGCGCATCGGCCCGCAGATCCTGGTCTAGGATCGCGACCGTCAGCTTGGTCCGCTCGGTCTGGAGGTTGGGATTCACGTACCAGTCGGTGACGATCACGCCCCCGTTCGAGTCGGTCTGCATGATGGGCGCGAACGAAACGGTGTCGAGTGCAGCGCGCCACAGATAGGCGTTGACGCCGATGGTCGTGACCTTCGACGCGGCGAGATCCGCGCGAGGGCGTTCCTTGCCGCCGCCGCACGCGGCAAGCGGAGCCGTGAGGCTCAGGGCAAGGCTGCCCAGGATCGCGGTGCGCAACAGGCGGTTCATCGGCATCTTCCTATGGGAAACTCTATGGGTGGCCAGCATCTATAGATCGTCATGCGCCCGCCGCAAGCGCAAGCCGCTTTGTCCTGCCGGTGCGCCCCTATGTGCGTCTTGTGCAACACTTGCGGGGAAAAGCGATTCCGCCTGTGGAACATTGCGGCCGAATCATGGTAGGCGCAAAGCCAAGGTAGGGGACGAAATGAGCGTTCGGCGACTCATGACTGGCATCGGGATCGGCGCGCTGGGCGCAGCCGGCCTTGTCGTCGCGCCCGCGCTTCTCGCCCAGACTGCCCCGCAGCAGCAGCGACTCGCCGTCACCAAGCGTGCGGCTTCGATCGGCAGCATCGGTACCTTTACCCCCGCGGCTGCGGACCCCAAGCTTGCGGCGGTTCTCGCGCGCACTGGTTTGGGCGGCAATGGTTTCCGATTCACGCCCGCCGATTCGGCCCGTGCGACCAGCCGCAGCGTGACCGTAGCGGTACGCGCCCGGACGGCGCGCCCGGCAGCGGCGCTCGCGGATCGCGGCGCTGCGGCGCCCGCCGCCGTCACGCTGCAGCCGATCGCCTATAATCTCGGCATGTCGGTGGGATGGAAGCGGTTCGCCGTTTCGGGGGATTTGTCCAAGCTCGATCTGGCTGGCCAGCCGGGCAGCCGTGAGGCGGTGGATGTCGGCATCAGCTATACCGGCAAGCGCGCATCGGGCCGGATCAAGGCCGGAGCCGAGCGCCCGCTCGACGGCGCGCCGCGCCTGATCGCCGCCGATCCCAGCTATTCGATCGATGTCGGCGGCTCCTATTCGCTGAGCCGCAATTTCGACCTGACCGCGGGCGTTCGCTACAAGTCGGAAGAGAACCGGCTGCCGCAGCTGACTGACAACCGGCGTGACAGCCAGTCGGTCTATGTCGGCACTGCGATCCGCTTCTAACCCCTCCACGCGTCGATCCCGGCCCAGCCATATACGCCTAGCGGCCTGAGTGCGCGCCAGCGGCGCTCGTTCATCCCGCCAAGTGCGATGACCGGTACGTTCGATCCGCGAATCAGCAACCCTAGTCGGACAGCTCCCAGCGTTCGCGCGCCGGGGTGGGAGCGAGTCGCGTGCACCGGCGAAACGAAGATCAGCTTCGCGCCGTTGCGCACCGCTGCGATCGCTTCTCGCCGGGAATGAACCGGTGCGGTCAGGGCGCCGCGATGACGGCCATGGCGCGGGGCCTGTTCCAGCCGCTCCGTGCCCGCGACAACCAGGACCAACCCCCGGCGCCGCGCGATTCGGGCGATCCTGGCGAACAGGACCCGACGCTCGGCCGGTGGCAGCCCGTAATGCCGCAGGATCACACCCGATCCCTTTGGCAATGCGGCAAGCGCATCCCAGAGCCTTTCACCCAGCCGCTCGTCGGTCATCAGCCAGCGCCGGGGCAATTCCTGGGCAAGGGAGGGGTGGCGGCGGCGCATTGCCCCTCCTATAGCCGCGCCCATGGCATCCGACACCGCTGACTCGCGCCTTTCCACCATCCGCGACCGAATCGCCCGTGCCGCGACCATCGCGCGCCGCCATCCGGCCGACGTCACGCTCATCGCGATTTCAAAGACGCATGGGGCGGACGCAATCCGCCCGCTGATCGATGCAGGCCAGCGCATATTCGGCGAGAATCGCGTGCAGGAAGCGGCGGCCAAATGGCCCGGTCTGCGCGAGGAGGCGCGGGGCATCGAACTCCATCTGGTCGGCCAGCTTCAGTCGAACAAAGCGGAGGAAGCAGTGGCGCTGTTCGACGCTATCCATTCGGTCGATCGCCCATCGCTCGTCACCGCGCTCGCGCACGCGATGGACAAGGCCGACCGACGTCCGCCCTGCTTCGTTCAGGTCAATATCGGGGACGAGCCGCAAAAGGGGGGCTGCGCGGTCGTCGGCCTGCCGGCGCTGCTGGCCGAAGCGCGCAGTGCGGCGCTGCCGGTCGCGGGGTTGATGGCGGTTCCGCCCCTTGGCGTCGATGCGGCGCCCTATTTCGCCCTGCTGGCGAAGCTGGCGCGCGACCATGACGTCAGTGGCCTCAGCATCGGCATGTCCGACGATTTCGAGACTGCCGTCACCCTTGGCGCCACGCATGTCCGCGTCGGCACTGCCCTGTTCGGAGAACGTGAATGAGCCTGCCGATCCGCTTCGATGCCCTGATTTTCGACTTCGACGGCGTGCTCCTCGAAAGCGAATATGCCGGCAACAAGCAGGTCGCCGAGTATCTCACCGGGATCGGTCATCCGACCACCCCCGAAGAGTCGATGGCGAACTTCATGGGGTTTTCGGGACGCGAGTTTCTGGACGCCGTCGAACGCTGGATCGGCCGGCCGTTGCCCGATGATTTCCACGATGCGCGCGCGATCGAAGACCAGCGGGCGCTCGAGGAGGGAATCGAGGCCGTGGTCGGTGCCGTCGCCTTCATCCGCTCACTCCCGGAGTCGCTTCCCCGCGCCATCGCGTCGTCGAGCCGGACCCCCTGGATTGCCGGGCATCTCGACCATCTCGGCATCCGCGATGCATTCGGGGACAGGATCTTCAGCGGCCGCGAGCATGTGAAGCGCGGCAAGCCGGCGCCGGACATCTATCTTCACGCTGCGCAGGCGCTGGGCGTCGATATCGCACGTTGCGCGATCCTGGAGGATTCGCCGGTGGGGGCGACCGGCGCAGTCGCATCCGGCGCGCACGTCATCGGCCTGTGCGCTGGCAGCCATTGCGGCGACGGACATGACGAACGGCTGCGTGCCGTCGGCGTCAACGATATCGCGCATGACTTCGGCGAGGTTGCCCGGCTGCTCGCCTAGCAGCCGCGATGCTTCAGCATGAATGCGCGCAAGGCGATCGCGTCCTCAAGCGCGTTGTGCGGTATCGCGCTCGCCTTGGCCGTGTCGAAGCCCGGGGCATCGCACAGCTCGAAGGTGATGCGTGCGATCGGGTGGCGATAACCGGGTCGCGCGATCAGTGCCATCGCGGCATGGGCGATATCCTCGGGCCAGTCGGCAATCACCACCGGATCGGGATCGCCCTCCAGATAGGCAGCGAGCGTTCGGCCCAGCGTTTCGCGATCCACCGGCGCGATGTTGAGAACCGGCAACACATGCGCGGCGACCCAAGGTGTCGGCTCCGGGCATTCGAGCGCGGCGTAGAAAGGCGTGCCGCCATCCTCCGGTGCGAGCGCCAATGCGATCAGCGGTCCGCCGAACCCATTGAACTCGGCGTCGAGATAGTAGCGCACTAGAGCTGGTGCCCCGTGCGGTCGCGCTTGGTGGCCAGATAGCGTTCATTGTGCGGGTTGGGCGGCAGGCTGTGCGGAACGCGTTCGGCAACCGCAATTCCTGTCGCCTCAAGGCCGGCGACCTTTTCAGGGTTGTTGGTGAGGAGGCGTACCCGATCCTGCCCCAGCAGCCTGAGCATCCGCCCGGCTACGCCGAAATCACGCGCATCCACGGCGAATCCCAGCCTTGTATTGGCATCGACGGTGTCAAAGCCCTGATCCTGCAGGGCGTAGGCGCGCAGCTTGTTGATCAGGCCGATCCCGCGCCCTTCCTGGCGCAGATAAAGCAGCACGCCCCAGCCATTCTCGGCGATCGCATGAATCGCGGCGTGAAGCTGCGGTCCGCAATCGCATTTGAGGCTGCCGAGCACATCGCCCGTCAGACACTCGCTGTGCAGCCGCACCAGCGGCGCGGTGCCGTTGGGCTGGCCGATCAGCAGCGCGACATGTTCGTCCGGCGATTCGGGGGTGCGGAAGGCGACGATCTCGGCATTCTCGGCGCCCGCGACGGGCAGGCGCGCTCGGGTCACGATCCGCAGGCGGGCCGGATCTTCATGCGCATCGATATCGGCAGACGTGATCGCGCCTTCGGCCTCGCCTTCACGGATGAAAAAGGCCGGAAGCAGCCCGGCGACGCGCGCGAGCCGCAGCGCTGCCGCGGCGGCATCGGGTACGGGGACGGGAATCGCGCAGAACGGTCCCTTGAGCGGGGTGGCGAGGTCTAGCTGCGGGTCGGCCAGCGCCACCGCACCGTCGAAGTCGAGCCAGAGTGCGCGCTGGACCAGCACCGGTGCATCGGGAACGGCGGCATCGCGCTGGTTGGCGAGCTTGAGCGTCGCCGCGCGGCCCGCGGAGATCAGGACGGGCGCTGAGGACTCGGGGTCGAACTCAGCCAGACGCGCGGCGTCGCCCGTTTCGATCGCCAGCAGCGAGAGCGTACCCGATTCGCCGCGGATCGCGATCGGCCAGCCGCGGCGCAGGGCGTCGATCGCGCGGGCAGCGGCGCGGGGGGCGCTCAAAAGTCGAACTCGGTAACGATCGGGACATGGTCCGAGGGTTTGAGCCAGCCGCGGCACGGCTCACACACGCGGTGCGCGGTCGCCCTGGCCGCGACGTCCTTGCTCGCCCACATATGATCGAGCCGGCGGCCGCGATCCGACGCTGCCCAGTCCTTGGCGCGATAGCTCCACCAGGTGAAGCAGCGCTCGGGCGCGGGGATGAAGTGGCGGCCGAGATCGACCCAGTCGTTCGCCGCCTGAAGCCGGGCCAGCGCCTCGACCTCGATCGGCGTATGGCTGACGACGCCGAGCAACTGCTTGTGGCTCCACACGTCGGATTCGAGCGGGGCGATGTTGAAGTCGCCGGTCAGGATCACGGGCAGATCGCCCAGCCCCTCCGACCAGCGGGTCATCCGCTCGACAAAATCGAGCTTCTGGCCGAATTTGGGGTTCGCCTCGCGGTCGGGAATGTCGCCGCCGGCGGGGACATAGACATTCTCGAGCCGCACGCCGTTGGGAAGGCGCACGCCGACGTGCCGCGCTTCGCCATTGGCCTGCCAGTCGAGCCGGTCGTCCTCGGTGACGGGGACGCGGCTGATGATCGCGACGCCGTGGTGCATGCGCTGGCCGTGGATGATGATGTGATCATAGCCCAGCGCGCGTAGCGGCGCGTGGGGGAAATCCCCGTCGATCACCTTGGTTTCCTGAAGGCACAGGATATCGGGCGCCTCCTCGCGGAGGAATTGCTCGACGATCTCCATGCGGAAGCGGACGGAGTTGATGTTCCAGGATGCGATCTTCATGCGACCGGGGATGTAGTCGGGGAAGCCGTGCGGCGCCAGAGAGTCGTTCTGCGCCTGACGGCGCAGAGGGCACGGCCCGCTCCTCACCCGGCCCCCATCGAAGATACCTTGAAGTAGGTGGCTGGACGAGGGAGCGGGCCGGTGCCGCGTCGCGAAGCGACCAACCCTAAAGCGCCAAAGGCCCCCGCTCCGGGGGCATGGAGCGAGGGCCGACCTGGCGTTCGTCACGCAGGCGGGACGAGGTAGCTTCGGGCAACAGGGGGAAAAATCCCGAAAGCCCCGTCCGCACTATGTGTGTTAGCGGTAGGAAGCTGTCGCCAACATGAATGGCACCGCCCAAAGCGGATCAGCGGCGCCCGCCGCGATTCCGCGGGTCGTTCCAGCGGAACGTTCCGTCGCTCACCGGGGCGTTGAACCGCTGGTTGGTCAGGCGAACGGTGGTGCGGTTGTTCTGCGAATCGAGTGCGACCCAGCCCTGGAGCATCAGGCCGCCGGGCGCCGCGGAATTGCGGGCGAACACCATCGTCAGGCGCCCGTACTCGGGCCGCTTGGGGTCATGAGCTTCGATGCTGACGACATCAGGACTGCCGGTCGGCACCACCTTGGCGAAGCGCGAAATGTCCTGATCGGGGTTCAGCAGCACGCCCAGCGGCGAGTTCTTGACCGGCCAGCGCGATACCTGCTTGACCGAATAGTCAATGAACCACAGCGAGCTGCCGTCGCCGACGATCAGCAGCGGCACGCCCTTTTCATACTGGAAACGGACCTTGCCCGGCTTCTTGAGCGTGAGCGTACCGTTGAGCGTTTTGCCCGCGCGGTCGGTCTGCGCGAACGATGCCGTCATCGTCTGCGCGCCACGCAGATGCTGCTGCACCTGAGCGAGCGTGCCCTGCTGCTGAGCAGCGGCGGGCAGGGCAAGGGGAAGAGCTACGGCGGCCAGAACCGCCAGGGGCCGGATCGTCATGGGTTTGCCAAACATATCCACGCCCCTGCCGGTTCCGTGTTGAACGGGTTCTGAATAGGACGGTGCCGGCCGCTCTCCCGCCCGACAACCCATCAAGATACACTAGCATGGGTCGCCAGGCGGGGGAGCGGGCCGGCACCGCGAAAAAAGGCTTCAGGCTTCGCTGCGCGCCTTGACGATCTTGCCCGGGGTGCGCGGCGGCTCGCCCTTGGGCAGCGCGTCGACATGCTCCATGCCCTCGGTCACTTCGCCCCACACGGTGTACTGGCCGTCGAGGAAGGTCGCATCGTCGAGGCAGATGAAGAACTGCGAATTGGCGCTGTTGGGATCGTTGGTGCGCGCCATCGAGCAGACGCCGCGGACGTGCGGCGCGCGGCTGAACTCGGCGGGGAGGTTGGGCTCTTTCGACCCGCTCATGCCGGTGCCGGTCGGATCGCCGCCCTGCGCCATGAAGCCGTCGATCACCCGGTGGAAGACGACGCCGTCATAGAAGCCGCTGTCGGCCAGCTTGGTGATCCGCTCGACATGTTGCGGCGCCAGATCGGGACGCAGCTTGATGTGCACGTCACCGGTGTCGAGCGTCATGACGAGGCGGCTGGGAAGGTCGGCCATTTGAAACACAACTCCGAAAATAAAATGGGGGCGCGTCAACTAGGCACTCCCACGCGCCGTTGCAAATCGCCGGCGTGGGTTTCGACAGGATCGCGCCGGTCCGGGATCCGGCAACAGTGCCCTTTGCTGTTGCATCATGCCGGGGCATGCCCGGCCGGACAGACGCCGTCTCTCTCCGTCAAACCGGCGCCGCTGCGGATTGGCAGCGGGATTCGAGCGCGTTAGAGGGAGGGCAGGCGCGAAGCAGGGGAAGGCTCGATGACCGACGAGACCGAGACCACCGCGCCGGATTCCGTAGCCCGCGATTCGCACGAGCATCTCAGCCGCGATTTCGTGCGCACCGTGCTCGATCTGGTCGAGGCCGGCGATGTCGAGGCGGTGCGCGAGAAGGTCGAGCCGCTCCACCCGGCAGACATCGCCGATCTGGTCGAACTGACCCCGGCCGAGCAGCGCCAGCCGCTCGCCGCGGCCATTGCGGGCCTCATCGACGGCGACGTGCTCGCCGAGATGAACGACTGGGTGCGCGACGAACTGATCGAGGCGCTCGATCCGCACGAGGTCGCGGACATCGCCGCCGAACTCGATACCGACGACGCCGTCGCGATCATCGAGGACATGGAGGAAGAGGATCAGCGCGCGGTGCTGCGTGCCCTCGACCCGGACGATCGCGCGGCGATCGAGGAAGCGCTTTCCTATCCCGAGGAATCCGCCGGTCGCCTGATGCAGCGCGAGCTGATCGCGGTGCCTGAGCATTGGACCGTCGGCGACGTGCTCGATTACCTCCGCGGCGAGGAGGAGCTGGCGACCGACTTCTGGGAAATCTTCGTGGTCGATCCCGGGCACAAGCCGGTCGGCACCTGTGCCTTGTCGTGGATCCTGCGTACCCCGCGCTCGGTGGCGATGGGTGACGTCATGAAACGCGAGCAGACACTGATCCCGGTTGGGATGGATCAGGAAGAAGTCGCGCTGATCTTCCAGAAATACGCGCTGATCTCCGCCGCGGTGATCGATGACAGCGGCCGTCTGGTCGGCATGATTACGGTGGACGACGTCGTCCACATCATCTCCGAGGAAGCGGGCGAGGACGCGCTGTTGCTGTCGGGTGCGGGCGAGGGCGACATCAACGAACCCGTGGTCGATTCGTACAAGGTGCGCGTGCGCTGGCTGATCGCCAATCTCGGTACGGCGATGGTCGCCGCGACGATCATCGGCATGTTCGAAGGTACGATCGCCAAGATGGTGACGCTCGCCGCGCTGATGCCGATCGTCGCTGGCGTCGGCGGCAATGCCGGGACGCAGACGATGGCGGTGACGGTGCGCGCACTCGCCACCAACCAGCTCACCCAGTCCAACACCATGCGTGCGATCCGGCGCGAGATTAAGGTTGCCCTGCTCAACGGAGTCACCATCGCCGCGGTTCTGGGCAGCGGCGTCGGTCTCGTCTTCCAGAATCCGTTGCTCGGCGGGGTGATCGCCACCGCGATGCTTGCGAACATCGTCATCGCCGGCTGCGCAGGGGTGCTGGTGCCGCTCACCCTCGCCCGGTTCCGTGCGGATCCGGCGGTTGCCTCGTCGGTGTTCGTGACGATGACCACCGATTCGATGGGCTTCCTCGTCTTCCTCGGCCTGGCCAGCGCGAGCGGGCTTACCGGCTGATTGGCCGTTGAACCGCACGCGGCTTGCGCCCAGATGGGAAGCGTGCCGCTTCATCTCACCAAGGTCGCCTATGGGTGCGACAGCATCGACTATCTGCGCGAGCGTCTGGCGCTGCGTGCGGCGCATGGCCCGACGGCGTTCCTGACGACGCGCTATCTGCCCAAGCGGCATGAGGAAATCGCCTCCGAGGGTGCCGAGGGCGGTTCGCTGTTCTGGATCATCAAGCATCAGCTGGTCGGACGCTCGCCCATCCTGCGCTTCGGTGAGGCTGAAGGCGGGCGCGTGGCGATCCATCTCGCGCCCGAGCTGATCCTGGTCCAGCCGCGCCCCAAGCGCGCGCATCAGGGCTGGCGCTATCTCGAAGGCAGCGATGCGCCGCCCGATCTTGGCTCCGGCGACATGGCGTCACTTCCGCCCGAACTGGCGGGGAAGCTGGCAGAGCTCGGGATCGTCTAGCGCGCGAGCGAAGGGAAGGCGGCGCGGAACGCCGCGACCTTCGGCTTGTCCCAGCGGACGATATAGGGGTGGTTGGGGTTACGGCGGGCAAAGTCCTGGTGCTGCGCCTCGGCGAGATAGAACTGGCCCTGTTCGACGGTCGTCACGATCGGCTTGCCGTAGATCCCCGCCTTGCCGAGCTGGTCGATATAGGCGCGGGCAACGCGTACCTGTCCCGGATTTTGCGGGAAGATCGCCGAACGGTAGCTCGGGCCGGTATCGGGACCCTGCCGGTTGAGCTGGGTAGGATCGTGCGCGACCGCGAAGTAGATGCGGAGCAGCGTGGCATAGCTTACCCGACGCGGATCATAGACGATGCGTACCGCTTCGGCATGGCCGGTGCGTTCGGTGGAAACCTGTTGGTAGGTCGCGGTTGCCTTGGTGCCGCCGGCATAGCCGCTGGTGACGGCGCGGACGCCCTTCACCTGTTCGAACACAGCCTCGACACCCCAGAAACAGCCCCCGGCAAGAACCGCGACCTGATCGCCCGCTGCGGGCGCGACGTCGATGGTGGAGGGGGGAATCGCGACCGCCTTCTCGGCTTTGGCGGATGGGATCGGCGGGACGAGTCCCGCAGCCGACATGAAGCCCAGGCTCGCCAGTCCGGCAAGACCGAGGGCTGCCGCCCGCATCAGAAGAACGGGGTCGCCGTCACGCGCTCGATATTAAGCGCGACCATACCGATCGCACCGAGCGAGAACCCGGCCAGGACACGCCGCAGGAACTGCGACTTCAAAACCGTAAGCATCACATTGCCCTTTGTCTTGGGTTGGGGCGGAGATGGGGTCTCCGCCCTTGAATCCAAGAGAAGTTCTACTTGGCCGGGATGAACATGCGCTGGCCGGCTTGTTCACCCATTCGTTCAGGAAGCCGCAAAGGTTTCAGGCCTTGCTGGAAAAACTCAGCGCAGCGCGGCACAGGCTTCCTGGATACGGCCGCATGCCTCGGTCAGCACGTCCTCGCTCGTCGCGTAGCTGATGCGCAGCGCGGGCGAGAAACCGAACGCGCCGCCATGCACCGCCGCGACCTTGGCGTCGTCGAGCAGGTAGCCGACCATCGTCTCGTCGGTGTCGATCACCAGACCCTTGGGCGTGGTCTTGCCGATCAGCTGGCTGAATTCGGGATAGACGTAGAAGGCGCCCTCGGGCCGCGGGCAGTTCATGCCGTTGATCTGGCCGAGCATCGACACGACGAGGTCGCGGCGCTTCTGGAAGGCTGCAGCGCGATCCTTGAGGAACGACTGGTCGCCGTTGAGCGCCGCCACCGACGCGGCTTGCGACACGCTGCACGGGTTGCTGGTCGACTGCGACTGGAGCTTGCCCATCGCCTTGATCAGCCACTGCGGGCCGCCGGCATAGCCGATGCGCCAGCCGGTCATCGCATAGGCCTTTGACACGCCGTTGGCGGTCAGCGTGCGCTCGTAGAGCGACGGGCAGACCTGCGCGATCGTCGCGAACTCGAAGCCGTCGTACAGGATATGCTCGTACATATCGTCGGCATAGATCAGCACATTCGGATGCCGCTCGAGCACCTCGCCCAGCGCTTTCAGTTCCGCGGCGCTATACGCGGCGCCGGTGGGATTGGACGGCGAGTTGAGCACGACCCACTTGGTCCTGGCGGTGATCGCGGCCTCAAGCTGCTCGGGCTTGATCTTGTAATTCGCCTCGGCGCCCGCGGCGATGAACACCGGCTTGCCGCCCGCGAACTCGACCACATCGGGATAGCTTACCCAATAGGGTGCGGGAATGACGACCTCGTCACCCGCGTCGATTGTCGCGCAGAAGGCGTTGAACAGCGTGTGCTTGCCGCCCGAGTTCACGCTGATCTGGTTCTCGGCATAGGTGAGGCCGTTGTCGCGGGCGAACTTGCCCACGATCGCGGCCTTGAGCTCGGGCGTGCCATCGACATTGGTGTATTTGGTGATGCCCTTGCGGATCGCCTCGATCGCGGCTTCCTTGACGAAGTCGGGCGTGTCGAAATCCGGCTCGCCCGCGCCCAGACCAATCACGTCGATGCCCTGCCGTTTCAGCTCGAACACGCGGCTCGTCATGGCGAGCGTAGCGGAAGGCTGGATACGGTTGAGCGCGGCGGAAGTCTGCATGGGCGGTCGCCTGTATGGAGGGGAAACGCGCGCCCTATAGGTCCGCCGGTGCCTCCTCCGCAACCGTAACCGCGGAAACCAGTCCGCGCAGCGCGTTGCCGATGAAGAATCCGTTGCCGAGGTCTGCGGGCGTGAGCTCCGCTTCGGCCGCGCGGCCGGTGTCGATCAACTCGGCGCGCAGCACCCCCGGAAGCGCGCCCCGGGCCAGTGGCGGGGTGAGCAACCGGCCGTTTCGCTCGACGAAGATCGAGGTGAAGCTGCCCTCGGTCAGATACCCTTCGGCATCGACATAGAGCGTCTCGAACGCGCCTGCGCTGCGGGGATAGACGCTGCGGTCGCTGGTCTTGTGGGCTAGGCGAAAGTCGCGCGGCGCAACCTGGCGCGCGCGGATGGCGACCGAGACCGGTCCGTCCGGTGCGGCGGGCATCGGCGCTGTGCCGATCGCGACATTGCCGTTGCGCGAGAGCAGCAGGCGCACCCGTGAAGGCGCGCGCAGGCGGAAGGTTGCCGCCTGAAGCTCGTTGCGCGCGGCGTGCCGGTCGAAGGCGAAGCCCAGTGCCTGCGCGCTCGCCTTCATCCGCGCCAGATGCCGTTCGAGCAGCGGAATGCCTTCCCTGGGGTCGAACGCCATCGTTTCAATGAGGTCCACCTGCCGCTGCCCCCGTGTCAGGAACGCGCCCTTGGCCAGGCACTCGTCCCATTCTTCCCCCGCGCGTGAATCCGCGACCACGCCCGATCCCAGGCCGATGCTCGCGGTTTCGCTGGCGCGAGGCAAGTGCAGCGTGCGGATCGCGACGTTGAAGGCGGCATCTCCGTTTGGATCGATGCGCCCGATCGAGCCAGTGTAAGGCCCCCGGGCATCCGGTTCGACCGCGTCGATCACCTCCATCGCGCGGATCTTGGGGGCGCCGGTGATCGAACCGCAGGGGAAGGTCGCGGCCAGTACGTCGGCGATGCCGGTTCCATCCGCGAGCCGGGCCGAAACGGTCGAGACCATCGTGTGCAGGGTCGGATAGGTCTCGACCTTGAACAACTCTGGCACGCGGACGCTTCCGGGCGCCGCGATACGCGTCAAGTCGTTGCGCATCAGATCGACGATCATCAGATTCTCGGCGCGCTGCTTGGCGTCGGTTGCCAGCGTTGCCCTGGCGGCCTCGTCCTCCTCGGGGGTGGCACCGCGCGGTGTGGTCCCCTTCATCGGTCGCGCAATCAACTCGCCATCGCGCAGCGCGAAGAACAGCTCGGGCGAGAAGGACAGCAGCCAGTCGTCGCCCGTCCAGACGATCCCGCCATAGCCCGCCGCCGCGCGCGCCCGGATCGCGGCATAGGCGGCCAGCGGATCGCCCAGCATGCGTACCGATGCCCGGAAGCTCAGATTGGCCTGATAGATATCCCCCGCTTCGATCCAGTCGTGCACGCGGGCGAAGGCGGCGTCATAGGCGGCGCGCATGATCCCGGGCTGCGGCCGGCCGATCCAGGCCCCCCTCGGGTCGGGCAACAGCGCGATGACGTCATCAGTCGCAATGGTCTCGAACCCCTCGAACAGCCCGAACCAGAGCAGCGGAGACGAAGAATGGCGGGCGCGGAGCCTGGGCTCAAGCGCATGGCCTGCCTCATAGGCGAGATGTCCTGCCGCATGCAGGCCCTCCGCACATGCGGCATCCAGTGCATCAAGTGCGGGCTGCACCTCTTGCGGTGTTTGCGCCGTCACGATCCGCACCGGATCGCGATACAGCCGCGCATCGGCGCCATCCGGCCGGGCATCGTCGAGCAGCACGAAAGGAGCCGGTCCAAGCATCGGCTCGCATTGCAATCCCGCGCGCCGCGCCGCAACCCTCTGTTGCCGCCCTCAGCCGCTCCGCCTATCTCCACGGGCGATGAACACGGCTTCCACCCCTCCGCTTCGCGCCGCGATCGTGCCGGTCACGCCGCTCCAGCAGAACAGCACCCTTCTCTGGTGTACCGAAACCATGCGCGGTGCCTTCACCGATCCCGGTGGCGACCTCGACCGGCTCAAGGCCGCGGCGCAGCAGCATGGCGTCACGATCGAGAAGCTGCTGATCACCCACGGCCATATCGATCATTGTGGCCAGGCGGGGATGCTGGCGAAGGAACTGGGCGTGCCGATCGAGGGCCCGCACGAGGCCGATCGCTTCTGGATCAGTCGCCTCGACGACGATGGCCGCAAGTACGGCATCGACGGCAAGCCGTTTGAACCCGATCGCTGGCTGGTCGATGGCGATACCGTCACCGTCGGCAACTTGACGCTCGACGTCTATCACTGCCCCGGCCACACGCCGGGCCATGTTGTGTTCCACCACGCGCCGTCGAAGCTCGCCATCGTCGGCGACGTGATCTTTCAGGGGTCGATCGGCCGCACCGATTTCCCGATGGGCAATCATCAGGACCTGCTCGACGCAATCACCGGCAAGCTGTGGCCGCTGGGCGGCGACACCGTCTTCGTCCCCGGCCATGGCCAGCCGAGCAATTTCGCCCAGGAACGCCGCACCAACCCCTTCGTCGCCGATGCGGTGCTTGCAAGAAGTTAAACCGATCGGTTGACAATTGTCGGAGCAAGTCGTAATTCAACCACATGGTTGAACGACTCGACATGACTTTCCATGCCCTCGCCGATCCGACGCGCCGGGGAATGCTGGCGAGCCTCGCGCTCGGCGAAAAGAGCATCGGCGAACTGGCCCAGCCCTATGCGATGAGCTTCGCGGGCGCCTCCAAGCATGTTCAGGTGCTTGAGCGCGCCGGTCTCGTCACGCGCCGCAAGGCCGGGCGTGCCCAGATCTGCGCGCTCCGTCCGGAGCCGCTCGCCGAGGCAAACCGATGGCTCGAGCAATGGAGCGGCTTTTGGAACACGCGTCTCGACAATCTTGAGGCCTTGCTTCGCTCCGAACCGAAGGGAGGTTCCCGATGACCTATATCGACGGCTTCATACTCGCCGTGCCCACGGCCAATCGCGAACGGTTCCGCGCGATGGCCTCGCGCGTCGGGAAGATCTTCGTCGAGCATGGCGCGCTGCGCGTGGTCGAGAATTGGGGCGACGACGTCGCCAGGGGCGAGATCACCGATTTCTATCGCGCGGCACAGGCCGGAGAGGACGAAACCATCGTCTTCTCCTTCATCGAATGGCCGTCGAAGGAGGCGCGCGACCGGGGCAATGAAACGGTCGCGGCCGACCCGCGTCTCGAGCCCTTGCCCGGAGAAAAGGACATCTTCGACTCGCGGCGCATGATCTATGGTGGCTTCGTGCCGGTGGTCGACGAGCGGGGCAGCGACCGATGAGCGCGCCCGTCATTCTTACGATCCGCCGCGACTTCGCGGCCTCGCCCGAGCGTGTGTTCGACGCCTGGCTCGATCCGGCGCAGGCGCGACGCTTCCTGTTCGCGACGCCGGAGGGCGAGATGCGGACGGTGGAGATCGATGCCCGCGTCGGCGGCACCGCGCGCATCGTCGAGCGACGCACACAGGGCGATGCCGTCCACCGCCTCAGGTTCGAGGTGATCGATCGCCCCGCCCGGCTCGTCTTCCTGTTCGCCGCCGATCCGGCGGAGGACGGCGAATGGACTCGGGTCAGCATTGCCATCGTGCCGACCGCGACGGGCTGCACCCTCACCCTCACCCACGAAATGGACCCGCAATGGGCCGCCTATGAAGATCAGACGCGCGGCGGCTGGACGATGATCCTCGCCAGCCTCGCCCGCATCACGGAGTGACCCCGATGACCGACACGCTCACCGACATGGAAATCCTCGCCCCCGACACCTTCCGGATGGTGCGTGTGCTCGACGCCGATCCGGCAACGGTGTGGCGCTATCTCACGCAAGCGGACCTGCGCCGCCAATGGTTCTCGGGCGGAACCGACGCAACCGGCTTCGGCGAGACGGTCGAGCTGGTGTTCAACCATGACGAGCTGTCGGCCGACCACGCCCCCTATCCGCCCGAATACGCCAAATGGAAGGGCGCGGTGGGGCGCGAGAAGGTGATCGAGTTCGACCCGCCGCACGTTTTCGCGATCAGCTGGGACGAGGGCAAGGAAGGTGTCGCGCGCTTCGAACTGGACGATGCCGGCGGTGGCCGCACGCGCCTCACCCTGACGCATAGCGGCATCACCGGCCCGGCACCGATGGCCGATTTCGGCGGCGGCTGGCATTCGCACCTCGCAGTGCTGGTGGGGCTGCTGGGCGGCGATCCGGTGCGCGATTTCTGGGTGCAACATGCCGATTCGGAGGCGCGGGTCGCAGCGGCGATCGCCACTGCCGGCTGAGCTTCCCGTCCTGTTCCCGGCGCGCTGTTCCGGCCGGAACAGCGCAGAGGGTCGCGATGACCGATGCAACGAAGCTCGAAGGCAAATGCCTGTGCGGTGCGGTTCGTGCGCGGATCGCGCTGCCCGAGCCGCAATCCAATACCGTGATCGACGACGCGTGGCCCCTTCGACAATCGGCCAGCGACTCCCTAGATCGGCGTGATGCTGATCCTCGGCCTCGAATCGAGTTGTGACGAAACTGCCGCCGCGCTGGTGCGTGGCGACCGCACGATCCTGTCCCACCGCCTCGCCCGGCAGGACGAGGCGCATCGCCCGTTCGGCGGCGTGGTGCCCGAAATCGCCGCGCGCGCGCATGTCGAGGCGCTCGGTCCGCTGATCGAGGCGGCGCTTGATGAGGCGAAGGTCACCCTCGCCGATGTCGATGCGATCGCCGCCACCGCCGGGCCGGGCCTGATCGGGGGCGTCATGGTGGGCCTCGTCACCGGCAAGGCGCTGGCGCATGCCGCGAACAAGCCGCTGGTCGCGGTCAATCATCTCGAGGGGCATGCGCTCTCGCCGCGCCTGGCCGAACCGGACCTCGCCTTCCCCTATCTGCTGCTGCTCGTCTCGGGTGGGCATTGCCAGCTGCTGCTGGTCGAGGGCGTCGGCCGCTATCGCCGCCTCGCCACCACGATCGACGATGCTGCGGGCGAGGCATTCGACAAGACGGCCAAGCTGCTGAATCTCGGCTTCCCCGGCGGTCCCGCGGTCGAGCGCACGGCACTGGAGGGCAACGCGCGTGCCGTTCCACTCCCGCGTCCATTAGTGGGTTCGGGCGAACCGCATTTCTCCTTCGCCGGCCTCAAGAGCGACGTCGCGCGCAAAGTCGGCAAGTTCACCCCCGCCGATCTCGCCGCCTCGTTCCAGCAGGCGGTGGTCGATTGCCTGGTCGATCGTACCCGCATCGCGCTGGACAAGGCGCCGCAAGCGACGGCTCTGGTCGTCGCGGGCGGGGTTGCCGCCAACACCGCCGTTCGTTCGGCACTCACGATGCTGGCGACGGAGCATGATCTGCCCTTCATCGCGCCGCCGCTCTGGCTCTGCACCGACAATGCGGCCATGATTGCCTGGGCCGGGGTCGAGCGGTTCGCGCTCGGCTTCACCGATCCGCTCGACCTGCCCGCGCGCCCGCGCTGGCCGCTCGATCCGGATGCGGAGAAGGTACGGGGAGCGGGGGTGAAGGCATGAAGATCGCAGTCATCGGCGGTGGCGCGTGGGGCACAGCGCTCGCACAGGTCGCGGCGCGGGGCGGTGAACCGGTCACGTTGTGGGCGCGCGAGGATGACGTCACGACGTCAGTCAATGCTCGCCACGAAAACAGCCTGTTCCTCCCGGGCATTCCTCTCTCTCCTTCGATCCGCGCCACCGGAGACCTTGCCGATATCGCGGATGCTGAGGCGCTGCTGGTTGTCGTGCCCGCACAGTTCCTTCGCTCGGTCCTGACCCAGGTCCCCGTCGAGTGCCGCCCGCTGGTGCTGTGTGCCAAGGGGATCGAGGCCGGCACGCAGAAGCTCGTCGCCGAAGTCGCGCGCGAATTGCACCCCGACGCGCCGGTTGCGGTCCTGTCTGGTCCGACCTTCGCGCATGAGGTGGCCAAGGGGCTTCCCACCGCCGTCACGCTTGCCTGCGAGGACGACAGTTTGCGCGAGCGGCTTGCGGAGCGGCTCGCGGGCCCAGCCTTCCGCACCTATGGCTCATCGGACGTAGCGGGCGCTGAGATCGGCGGTGCGGTCAAGAACGTCCTCGCCATCGCCTGCGGCGTGGTCGAGGGCGCGGGTCTTGGCCTCAACGCCCGCGCCGCGCTGATCGCGCGTGGCTTTGCCGAGATGACGCGCTTCGGCGTTGCGCGGGGCGGCCGGCCGGAGACGCTGGCGGGGTTGTCCGGCCTAGGCGATCTCGTCCTCACCTGCTCTTCGATCAATTCCCGTAACTTCTCGCTTGGCGTGGGTCTGGGGCAAGGGAAGAGCGCCGCCGAACTGCTCGCCGACCGCCGCACCGTCGCTGAAGGCGCGGCAACCGCGCCGGTCTTGCGCGAGGCCGCCAGAGCCGCCGGAGTCGACATGCCGGTAACCCAGGCGGTGTGCGCGTTGCTTGAAGGTACGCCGGTTGGTCAGGTCGTCGATGCGCTGCTCAGCCGCCCGCTGCGGGAGGAGCATGTATGAGATGGGCGGCGATGTTGCGCGGGATCAATCTCGGCAAGCGCCAGCTCAAATCGGCGGAACTCAAGGCCGTGGTCGAAGGGTTGGGGTATACTGACGTCAAGACCCTGCTCGCCTCGGGCAATGTCGTCTTCACCGCGGACGAGGCGGATGCGGCCGCGCTCGAAGCGACACTTCACGGTGCGCTGTTTGCGGCGACGGGCCTCAAGTCGGAGATTTTCGTGCGCTCGCCGGAAGAGATGGCCGCGGTTGCCGCCGCCGACCCCTTCCCCGAAGCCACCAGCGACCGCCCGAGCTTCGTGGTCGTCACCTTCCACCGCAAGCCGGTCGATGCGGCAGCGGTGGCACGGCTCGCGGAAAGCCATGAAGGGCCCGAGCGGATGCACGTCATCGGCCGCGAACTGTATATCGACTTCCCCGACGGTCAGGGCCGTTCGACCCTGCATCCGGCGATGGCCAAGGCGAAGTTGGACCCGGTCAATACCGCGCGCAACTGGAACACCGTCCTCAAGATCCGCGACGCGCTCTGATGCTCTGCGTCGGCGGTCGGTTGACTCGCCGTCGCGCGCGATGCCGTATGGCGCTGGCGAAAGAGAGGGGCTGGGATGGTAACGCTGCACGCATGGGCGAAACCCGCGAATCTGATCGGAAAATGGGCCGACCACACCTGGGTTACGACCTATGACAACCGTCAGGCTCAACCTGGATCGCTGGAAGAGGTTGCGTCGGCGGGCGAGCATCTGTGGATGTGCTGGGGCGCTTTCCATCCGCGAGGCGGCGCGCCGGGACATGCCGACGGCTTGATCGTCACGGGAGACGGGCGGCTCCCGCTGGCCGGCTGTGTCGTCCAGGCCAATGCGGATTCGGTCAAAGTCCCGGCGGCGCGCGGCACGGTGTCGCTCTACGGCATCCATGGCGTTTGCCATCAGGTCGCGAACCAGGTCCTTCACGCCACCGCTACGGCGAACGCGCCGCCGGTCAGCGTCCGGGGATCGCGCGGCTATTACAAGAGCGTCTATTTCTACCGGCAATATGGCCGGCGCGATTCGGCCTGGGCTGCTAAGCTCGACGCCTGCCTGGAAGGCAGCGGCGTAGATGCGATGTTCGACGATGGCGACGATTTCACCTTACGTGCGCAGCGTGTTCTGACGGATCGAAACGACCTGCTCGGCGATCTGCTGGCGCGGCGGCGCGATTTCGACGCGGAACTCGACGCGATGGGCGAGCGCGCGGATATCACCGCCGAGGAAATCGACGCACGGCTTCGCAATCATCTGGTCGAGGTCGCCGGACAGCTCGGCCAGCAGCGGTTCGAAGCGATCTTCGAACAGGATGTGGAGGATGAGATGAACCTCATCGACCGCGATATCTTCGCAGCGAGCCGGGCGGATCCCGCCGCGGGATGATGCGAATGCCGCACTAGAAGTCGACGGCGATGCCCTTGCGTTCCCAATCGCCATAGCGGGTGGGGTCCTCGCCGAGCGGATCGCTGTCGGCCTTCGTCCCCGGCTTGGGCTTCGGCACGGGCGGGCTCTTGGAGAGATGGGCAGGCGGTTTAACATGGTCGGGGCGCTTGCCCATGATAGGGGTCCTGATTGCAGCGGTGGCGTCGATCCCCCACATTGGGCGCTGAAAGGATCGAATCCAAGTGAACGGTTTCAAGACGACGATGCTGTTGGCAGCGCTGACGGCGCTGTTCATTGCATTGGGATTCGCCATTGGCGGGCGTGGCGGAATGGTCATCGCATTGCTGGTCGCGATGGGGATGAACCTCTTCACCTACTGGAACGCCGACAAGATCGTGCTGTCGATGCACGGCGCCAAGCAGGTCGATGCGAGCAGTGCGCCCGAATTCTACCAGCTCGTCGCGGGGCTGGCGCAGCGCGCCGCGCTGCCGATGCCCAAGGTCTATATCATCGACTCACCTCACCCAAACGCCTTCGCCACCGGACGCAATCCACAGAATGCGGCGGTCGCGGCGACTACCGGCCTGCTGAACATGCTCGATCGTGACGAGATCGCGGGCGTGATGGCGCACGAGCTGGCGCATGTGCGCAATCGCGACACGCTGATCATGACGATGGTCGCGACGATCGCCGGTGCGATCTCGATGCTCGCCAATTTCGGCCTGTTTTTCCGTGGCGGCGGCGACAATCGCGGGGCGATGTTGGCGACGATCCTCGCGGTGATCGTCGCACCCTTTGCCGCGATGATCGTCCAGATGGCGATCAGCCGCACGCGCGAATATGGCGCGGACCGCGGCGGTGCGGAGATTTCGGGCAACCCGCGCGCGCTTGCCTCGGCGCTGGCCAAGCTCGCCCGCGGTGCGGCGGCCGTGCCGAATCCGGTCGCCGAGCGCGTGCCTGCTGCGGCGCAGCTCTACATCGTCCCCGGCCTTGGCGGCGACAGCCTCTTCTCGACCCACCCCGACACCGGCAACCGCATCGCCGCACTCGAGGCGATCGCGCAGGAGATGGGGCGGAGCGCGCCGCTTGACGGTTTCGGTGAAAACCAGCGGATTCCGTCAGTTTCGTCAACCGCGCGGCCTTCGGCGCTGGGGATCAAGCCGGCGCCGCGCCGCTCCAGCGCGCTCGATCCCAATCGCCGTGGATGATCGACGGCTGTCCCCGACGCCGGAAACGGCGTAGGGGCGATTGATGTCCCGGCCTTCGAACCACCGCCTTCCTTCTGATCCCCCCGGCGTTCCGGCACGGCGAGCGGCGCTTCGCCTGCTCGATGCCGTGCTCCGCCGCGGCCTTGCCATCGAACAGGCGCTGGAAGCGTCGACCAAGGGTCTGCCCCCGTCCGATCGGGGCCTTGCCCACGCCATTGCCGCCGAGGTGCTGCGCTGGCTCTCCGACCTCGACGCGCTGATCGACAGCGCGACCCGCAATCGCCTGCCCGATGACGCCAAGGCGCGTTTCGCCCTGCGGATTGCGCTCGCTCAGGCGCTGCGCCTCGGCACGCCGCCGCATGCCGCGATCTCGACCGTGCTGCCTCTGGTCGATGGTGGCCCGCGCAAGCTGGTCCATGGCGTGTTCGGCACGCTCGACCGCAAGGGCGCGGTGCTACCCGATCATCCCTCGCTGCCCGGTCCGGTCCATGCCCGCATTGCCGGCAATTGGGGCGAGCGTGTCGCCGACGCCGCCGCCGCTGCGATCGCGGCGCCGCCACCGCTGGATCTCACCTTGCGCGCCGAGGTCGCTGAGCTGCATGGCGAAAGCCTGGTGTCGAACCATCTGCGCATCACGGGCGATACCTCCGTTCCCGAGCTGCCCGGTTATGCCGAAGGCGCATGGTGGGTGCAGGACCTTGCCGCATCGCTTCCGGCGCGCCTGCTCGGCGGCGGAACGGGGCGCGCGCTCGATCTGTGCGCTGCGCCCGGCGGCAAGACGCTTCAGCTGGCGGCTTCCGGATGGGACGTGACCGCGGTCGATATCTCCGAAAGTCGTCTGGCGCGACTTTCGGAAAATCTCGATCGCACCGGCCTTTCGGCGAAGGTCGTCACTGCCGATCTCATGAACTGGGAGCCCGGGTTCGAAGCCGACGCCGTGCTGCTCGATGCACCATGCAGCGCCACCGGCATCTTCCGCCGCCATCCCGACGTGCTCCACCGCGTTCGTCCGCGCGTGATCTCGGAGATGGCTGAGCTTCAGGCGCAGCTTCTTCCCCGAGCGGCGTGCTGGGTGCGGCCGGGCGGGCTGATGGTCTATGCCACCTGCTCACTCGAGCCCGAGGAGGGTGAGCATCAGATTGAGCGCTTCCTGGCCGGGCACCCGGAATTCGCGATCGATCCGGTGCTGCCGGACGAACTTCCTGAGGGGCTGGTCGCGCATGAACGCGGCTGGTTACGCACACTTCCCGGTATGCTCGTGGAACAAGGCGGGCTCGACGGCTTTTTCATGGTGCGCCTCATGCGTGTTGCGGGCGACTCATGAGGTGTTAAAGGGCTGACATGACCGCCGTCCGTATCGCCCCATCGATCCTCTCCGCCGACTTCGCCAAATTGGGGGAGGAAGTGCGCGCGATCGACGCGGCGGGCGCCGACTGGATCCACATCGATGTGATGGACGGGCATTTCGTGCCCAACATCACGATCGGCCCGGCCGTGATCAAGGCGCTGCGGCCGCACAGCGCCAAGCCGTTCGACGTCCATCTGATGATCGAACCCGTCGATCCGATGCTCGAAGCCTTTGCCGAGGCGGGTGCCGACTGCCTGTCGGTCCACCCGGAAAGCGGGCCGCATCTTCACCGCACGCTTCAGACGATCAAGGCGCTGGGCAAGCGCGCCGGCGTCGTGCTGAACCCCGCGACTCCGGTCGATGTCGTCGATCACGTCATGGATCTGGTCGATCTGATTCTGGTGATGAGCGTCAACCCCGGTTTCGGCGGGCAGAAGTTCATCGAAAGCCAGCTGGCCAAGATCGCGGTGCTGCGGGCCAGGATCGACACTAGCGGCCGCCAGATCGATCTGGAGGTGGATGGCGGGGTCGATCAGAACAATGCCGCGCGCGTCATCGCCGCCGGTGCCGATGCGCTGGTCGCAGGCACCGCGGCGTTCAAGGGCGGCCCGTCGGCCTATGCCGACAATATCCGGGCGTTGCGCGCGGGGTGAAGGCGCAGCAGGACGACCGCGCCGTCGATGGGCCTGAAGCCGACGGGATCGAGCAGGGACGACGGCTGATCCGGATCGGCGGTGATCGCGGCCTCTCGCTTGCCGACCGGCTGTCCGAGCGTTTCCACCGCCTTGCCTGGCGCACGCCGCTTCACGGTTTGCGGCTCAAGGGCCGCTACCCGCTCAAGCTGATTGCGGTTGCCGACGACCCCTTTCTAGGCGATCCGGCGCGCGGCAACGCGCTGCTCGATGGCAAGCTCTCCTTTCGTGGTGAGAACCATGCCATCGACGCGCTCGACCTGGCCAAGCCCAACTGGTCGAAGCCGTTTGGCGACTATCTCCACAGCTTTGCCTGGCTGCGCGATCTTTCGACAGTGACGACCCGCGCCGGTGCCGCGCCTGTCGCCGAAGCGCTCATGCGCAAATGGCTGGAGGCCCATGCAGACAAGGTCACCGACCCGGCATGGCGCGCCGATCTCTGGGGACGGCGGATCCTCTTCTGGACCGCGCATGCGCCGCTGATCCTGTCGAGCACCGATCTCGTGTACCGCTCGCGGGTGCTTCACACGCTCGCGCGCGGCGCGCGGCACCTCGATCGCACTGCGGATCGGGTGCCGCCGGGCGCGCCGCGCATCGCCGCCTGGTGCGGGGTGCTCGTTGCCGGGCTGATGATCCCGGGCGGCGATCCGCGCCGTGCCTTTGGCGAGGCGGGGCTTGCACGGGCGCTGGCCGGATCGGTCGGTGAGGATGGCGGGATCAGCGGGCGATCGCCCGCCGCGCTGCTCGACGCGATCATGCTGCTCACGTTGCTGCGGGAGACCTATGCCGCACGCCGGCTTGACCCGCCCGAGGCGCAGAGCCGCGCGCTTGCCCAGATGGCGTCGGCGCTGCTCGGCGTGTGTCATGGTGATCGCGGCCTCGCGAGCTGGCAGGGCGGCATACCCGTCGATGGTGATACGCTGGCGGAGATCGTCGCCGCGACCGGCGCACGCGTCCGCCCGCTGCGCCAGGCGCTCGACTGGGGCTATCAGCGGCTGGCCCAGCAGCGCACCATGTTGATCGTGGATGCGGCGCCGCCGCCGGTCGCGCGGGTGATGGAGGGTGGTTGCGCTTCGACCCTCGCGTTCGAATTCTCCGATGGTCCGGACCGCATCGTGGTGAGCTGCGGCGGCGCGCGCGGTGCCGATCTGCGGCTGCCGGCGGCGCTTGCCGAAGGGCTGCGGACCACTGCGGCGCATTCGACCTTGGTGGTGGACAACAGCAACTCGACCGCGATCCATCCCGACGGAACGCTCGGCCGCGGGGTGGGCGAGATGGAGCTCAGCCGCCAGGAAACCGATACCGCGAGCCGGATCGAGGCGAGCCACGACGGCTATGTCCGCCGCCACGGCGTCATCCATCGCCGACGCATCGCGCTTGGTGCCGATGGGCGCGACGTCCGAGGCGAAGACAGTCTGATCCCCGCAGGGCGGCGCAGGAAGGCAGCGGCGATTCCCTTTGCGGTCCGCTTCCATTTGCATCCGGGCGTGCAGGTCTCGCCCACCGCCGACGGCGCCGGCGCGCTGCTTCGCACGCCATCGGGGGCGGCGTGGCAATTTCGCGCCAATGGCGCCACGCTCGGTATCGAGGAAAGCGTGTGGATCGACGGACGCGGGATTCCGCGGGAAACCCAGCAGCTTGTGCTAACCGGGGAGTCGCCGGCAGGGGGCACCAGCGTCTCCTGGCTCTTTCACCGCGCGCGTTAGGGGTTTGCAGCCCGCGGTGGCTTCCCTAAAGGGCGCGCCCATGAGCAGCATCACAATCAAGCGCGCCCTTCTCTCGGTCTCCGACAAGGCCGGGATCATCGAACTCGGGCAGTCGCTCGCCGCTAGGGGCGTCGAGCTGGTCTCGACCGGCGGCACCGCCAAGGCTCTGCGCGATGCGGGGCTTGAGGTACGCGACATCTCCGACCTCACCGGTTTTCCCGAGATGATGGACGGGCGCGTCAAGACGCTGCATCCGGTGGTTCATGGCGGACTGCTCGCGGTGCGCGAGGATGCCGGGCACATGGCATCGGCGGTCGATCATGCGATCGGCATGATCGACCTGGTGGTGGTGAACCTCTACCCCTTCGCCCAGACCGTGGCCAAGGGCGCCGACCGCGACGAGATCATCGAGAATATCGATATTGGCGGCCCGTCGATGGTGCGGTCGGCCGCGAAGAATCACGCCTATGTCGCGATCGTTACCGATCCCGCCGATTATGATGTGGTGGCCAAGGGTGAGACGACGCTGGAAGACCGCCGCCGCTTCGCCGCCAAGGCCTATGCGCTGACCGCGCAATATGATGCGGCGATCGCGAGCTGGTTCGCCTTTGCCGATCAGGGCGAACGCTTCCCGGCGACGCTCCCGCTGGTGTTCAAGCGCGGCGAGGAACTGCGTTATGGCGAGAACCCGCACCAGTCGGCCGCGCTCTATCTGCCCGCAGGCCCAGCTGCCGCCGGGATTGCACAAGCGCAGCAGCTTCAGGGCAAGGAGCTGAGCTACAATAATTACAATGACGCGGATGCCGCGCTCGAACTGGTCAGTGAGTTTCGCGACGGCCCGCCCACAGTGGTGATCGTCAAGCACGCCAACCCATGCGGTGTCGCCACCGCCGACACGCTGGCCGATGCCTACAAGGCGGCGCTCGCCTGCGATTCGGTGTCGGCGTTCGGCGGGATCATCGCCTTGAACCGCCCGCTCGATGCCGAAACGGCGAAGGCGATCACCGAAATCTTCACCGAAGTCGTCGTCGCGCCGGGCGCGAGCGACGAGGCGAAGGCGATCTTCGCAGCAAAGAAGAATCTGCGCCTGCTGATCTGCGATGCGCTGCCGGATCCGGCGCGTCCCGGCCTGATGCTCAAGACGATCGCGGGCGGAGCGCTGGTCCAGTCGCGCGACAATGGCATCATCACGCGCGCCGATCTCAAGGTCGTGACCAAGCGCGAACCCACGGCGCAGGAGCTTGCCGACTGCCTGTTCGCCTGGACCGTCGCCAAGCACGTCAAGTCGAATGCGATCGTCTATGCCAAGGACGGCAGCACCGCCGGTGTCGGCGCGGGCCAGATGAACCGCCTCGAATCCGCGCGCATCGCCGCGTGGAAGGCGAAGGACGCCGCCGACAAGGCGGGCTGGGCGACGCCGCGCACGATCGGTTCGGCGGTCGCCTCGGACGCCTTCTTCCCCTTTGCTGACGGCCTGCTCGCCGCGGTCGAAGCGGGCGCAACGGCGGTGATTCAGCCGGGCGGATCGATCCGCGACGAGGAAGTCATCGCCGCGGCCGACGAAGCGGGCCTCGCGATGGTGTTCACCGGGATGCGCCACTTCCGGCATTGATGCCGCTCTGGCTCTACTGACGAAATGGCGGCCCGCTCCGCTCCCATCCCGGGGGCGGGCCGTCATCGCATTCGCCATATCCAAATCGCTTAGGCCCCGCTGCCCTCCTTCGGCAGCTTCTTGAACAGCTTGCGATCTTCCTCGCCGAACGCCCATTTGCCGATCACGGCGAAATAGGCAGCGAAGATGGCCGGCACGCCGACCGACAGTTCGACCCATTCGAGGCGGGGCGGGAGTTGGGTGAAGGCCCAGCCGACCACACCCGCGACCGCGACCGCGGCGACGAAGCCGGGGCGCAGGCTGAACACCGACGCCTTGGTCAGCCGCGACAACATCCAGCACTTGATCGTCGATCCGGCCGCCAGCGTGACCGCAAGCGCCACCGCCGGGCCCGCCGCCTGATAGTTCACGTCCCAGCCGAGGTCGCGCATGATGAAGACCAGCGCGAAGCTTAGCGCGGCCTGAAAGCCAAGCAGCAACATCGAAACCATCAGGTTGCGGTGCCGCGCCATATAGACGAGGCCCGCTTCGGCGACGGCCCCTGGCGAGGCGAACATTTCGGCGGCGAGAAGGAAGCACAGCGCGCCCGCGCCCGCGACGAATTGCGGGCCGACCACGCCCATCACGCCCTCGGCAGGAATGCCGCCCATCAGCAGCAACGCCGCCTGTGCGGTGATGATCCAGAATGCGACCTGCTTCACCTGATGCGCGATCGCGACGCGATTGCCGGCGGCGAGGTTGCGCGCGATCACCGGTCCCAGGATCGGATCGAAGCTGGTCTTGAGCTTTTGCGGGATCGAGGCGACCTGCTGCGCCATGTAATAGATGCCGACGATCGCCGGGGGGAACAGCAGGCCGAGGATGAAGCGATCGATGTTGCGCGTACCCCATTCGATCGCGTCCGCGCCCGCCAGCGGCACGTTGCGCCGGGCAAGCTGGAGCAGCGGGGTCACATGCGGCGACCAGCCATGCGGCAGGCCATAGCTGCGGATGAAGGGGATCAGGCTGGCGATCAGGGCGGCGGCCATCGACAGCACATAGGCGATGATCAGACCATCGCGCGGCGAGGCGTAGTAAAGCGCCCAGGCCGCGATGCTGATCGTCCAAGGCTCTACGATCGCGCGCGCGGTCACCGCGGCCTTCACATTGCCGCGATAGGCGAGCGCGGCGAGGCTGACGTCGGACCAGGCGATCGCGAACACGATGACTGGCAGCAACCCCTCAAGCCCCGTCACCTGGCTGTTGGCGTACATGATCTGCGGGAAGGTGAAGAGCACCGCGCTTGCGATCATCGAGACCACGAAGGCGACCACCATACCGTCCCACACGACATGGGCATGCGGCCGCTCGGTCGAGGCGAGCGCCTGCGCCAGCCCGCGCTTGAGACCCAGGGTCGCGAGCAATGCAGCCAGCTCGACCACGACGACGGCGAGCGCAAACCGTCCGACGATCTCGGGGCCGTACAGACGCCCGGCGATGAACAGGAAGGGCAGCCGCGCGGCGAGCCGCAGGACGAACCCGAAGATGTTGGTGCGCCCGCCCTTGGCGAGCGCCGCGATGTCGTCGGAAGGCGCGCTTGAGGGGGCGGGGCGTGCGTCGGACGTCACGCGCGAACTCCGTTCGAGCGCGCAACGCCGTGTCGCGAAGCCTCTCCTGTCACCATGCCGTTACCGGTTTCCCCCGAAACGAACGAAATATCCATCGTCAATGCGCCGCGCCCCAGCTTGGGCCTGTGCCGATCTCGACCCCCAGCGGCACACTGAGCGTGACGGCGGGTTCCGCCGCGCTCTCCATCACCCCGCGGATGACCGGTGTTGCCGCTTCGACATCGCCTGCGGGCAGTTCGAAGACCAGTTCGTCATGGACCTGCATCAGCATCCTGACGTTCTCCAGTCCGGCATCCCGCAGCGCCGGGCCCATCCGCGCCATCGCGCGCTTGATGATGTCCGCGCTGGTGCCCTGGATCGGCGCGTTGATCGCAGCGCGTTCGCTGCCTGCACGCTCGTGCTGGGTGGCCGATTTGAGGCGCGGGAAGTGCGTCTTCCGGCCGAACAGCGTCTGCGTATAGCCGCGCGCCTTCGCATCGTTCAGCGTGTCGGCGATGTAGCGGCTGATGCCGGGGAACCGCTCGAAATAGCGGTCGATCATCGCCTGCGCCTCGTCCGGGGTGACGTCGAGCCGGCCGGCGAGACCCCAGCGGCTGATGCCGTAGAGGATCGCGAAGTTGATCGTCTTGGCGCGGCCGCGGGTGTCGCGGTTGACCTCGCCGAACAGCTCGGTCGCGGTCATGTTGTGGATGTCGTCGCCGCGTTCGAACGCCTCGCGCAGCTGGGGCACGTCGGCGATGTGTGCCGCCAGCCGCAACTCGATCTGCGAATAGTCGGCGCTGAGGATGACGTTGCCCGGCTCGGCGACGAAGGCGTCGCGGATCTGGCGCCCGACCTCGGTCCGCACCGGGATGTTCTGGAGGTTGGGGTCGGTCGATGACAGGCGGCCGGTCTGCGCGCCGGTCAGCGAATAGCTGGTATGGACGCGGCCGGTCGCCGGGTTGATCTGCGCCTGAAGCGCGTCGGTATAAGTCGATTTGAGCTTGGCCAGCTGGCGCCAGTCGAGCACCTTCAGCACCATCTCCCGCCCTGGCGAATCCTTGTCTGCGGCGATCCGCTCCAGCTCGTTGACGTCGGTCGAATAGACGCCCGACTTGCCCTTGCGCCCGCCCTTGATCCCCATCTTGTCGAAGAGGACATCGCCGAGCTGTTTGGGGCTGCCGATGGTGAATTTGAACCCGGCGATGCCGTGGATTTCTTCTTCCAGTGCGGCAATCTGGCGGGAAAAGTCGTCGGAAAGCTTCGCCAGCACCCCAGCATCGACCTTGACCCCGGCCAGTTCCATGTCGGCGATGACGCGCGCGAGCGGGCGGTCCACCATCTCATAGACCCGGGTCGATCCCTCGAACGGCAGGCGTGGCTTGAGGCGCCGCCACAGCCGCAGCGTGACGTCGGCATCCTCGGCGGCGTAACGGGTTGCGGCCTTGAGATCGACTTCCTGGAAGCCGAGCTGCTTCTTTCCGGACCCGACCACGTCCTTGTAGGCGATACAGGTGTGGGAGAGGTGCGTCGCTGCCAGCTCATCCATCCCGTGGCCGTGGAGTCCGGCATCGAGGTCGAAACTCATCACGATCGTGTCGTCATAAGGAGCAACGTCGATGCCGGCACGCGACAGCACGATCAGATCGTATTTGATGTTGTGACCGATCTTGAGGACCGACGGGTCCTCGAGCAGCGGTTTCAGCTTGGCGATCACCAGGTTGCGGTCGAGCTGAACCGGCTTTTCGGCGAACATATCTGTGCCGCCATGGCCGACCGGGATGTAGCAGGCGCGGTTGGGTTCGAGCGCCATGCTGACTCCGACCAGCTCGGCGCGGGTGGCATCGACCCCGGTTGTCTCGGTGTCGATCGCAACCCAGCCCTGATGCTTCGCGGCGAGAATCCAGCGTTCGAGCGCCGCTTCGTCCACCACCGTCTCATATCCGTCGTGGTCGCAGGGCGGGTCGTCGGGCATTGGCACCGGCTCCGGACTGGCGACTGGCGCATCGGCAACGCTTGCGCCGCCACCTAGGCGCGAGAGCAAGGTTTTGAACCCATGATGCTCGAGAAAGGCGCGCAGCGGCGCGTCGGGAATGCCCTTGAGCTCGAGCTCGTCCAGCGGGTCGGGGAGAGGCACGTCGCTGGCAAGCTCGACCAGCTTGCGGCTGAGGCGCGCCATATCGGCATATTCGATCAGATTGTCGCGCATCTTGGACGGCTTCATCGATGGTGCCGCCTCCAGCACTGCATCGACCGTGCCGAACTCCTGGATCAGCTTGGCAGCGGTCTTGGGGCCGATGCCCTTGACGCCGGGCACGTTGTCGACGCTGTCGCCCATCAGCGCCAGAACCTCACCGAGCTTTTCGGGGAGGACACCGAATTTCTCTTCGGTATCCTTCGGCCCCAGGCGGCGGTTGTTCATCGTGTCGAGCATATCGACCGACGGGTCGGTCATCAGCTGCATCAGATCCTTGTCGGAGCTGACGATGGTGACCTGCCAGCCCTGCGCCAGCGCGGCTTTGGTGTAGGACGCGATCAGATCGTCGGCTTCCCATCCGGCTTCCTCGATGCACGGCAAACTGAAGGCGCGTGTCGCGTCGCGGATCATCGGGAACTGGGGGACGAGGTCCTCGGGCGCCGGGGGACGGTGCGCCTTGTACTGATCGTACATCTCGTTGCGGAAGGTGTGCTCGCTCTTGTCGAGGATCACCGCCATGTGCGTGGGGCCGTCGGCCTTGTGCAGCTCGTCGGCGAGCTTCCACAGCATGGTGGTGTAGCCATAGACGGCCCCCACGGGCTCGCCATGCTTGTTGGTCAGCGGGGGCAGCCGGTGATAGGCGCGGAAGATATAGCCGGAGCCGTCGACCAGATAGAGATGGGGCATGGGGGAGCGATAGCCCAAGCAGCGGGCGTCTCAAACCTTTTCGATTGTCGTTTGATCCGCTCAATCTGTTGCGTCACCGGCTCATCATCTAGGCCGTAGACTCATAAAAGCGGCCTGTCCGGAAGCGACCCGTTGCGGGCATCAACCGCGCGGCTACTATAGACGTCATGCCACTCGACTGGTTGAAATCTCCTCTACGCCGATGGAGCCGTCAGCAAGAGTCGGCTCTTTGGCAGATGACCAATCGCAAGACTGTGGGTGAACGCCTTGCCGGTTATGCGAAGTCCGAGCGTGTGGAAGCAAAATTCTTCCTGTTCGGGATGGCCCCGGTCGTTCCGCTGATAATTTCCGACGAACTTGGCTGGCCTCGCGGGAGTCTGTGGACGGTATGGGCCGTGCTGTCGGTCGCATGGTTCATCGTGATCGTCGGAGTTGGTTTGGTCGGTGCGCTTCGCGCTTTCCGGCGCTCGCTTCGAGGAAAGCGCAACGGCAACTAACCACCCGTTTCGGACATTCGGCCCTAGTGCCGAAAGCGGCCGTTTATGGGGCCACGACCTAGTGCGCATCGTGGAAGATGATCCCCATCGTGTGCCGCTCTCCGTGGCGGATCGCACTGACGCCATGTCGCATCGTCACGCGATAGTCGCCGCGGCTGCCGCGCACCGGTCGCTGGTTGACCGCGAACACGACCGCGTCGCCCTGTGTCAGCGGAACCACCGCAACGCGCGACTGCATCCGGGGACGCTGCTCGGTCAGCACCAGCTCGCCGCCCTCGAAATCGGTGCCGGGCGCGGACAGCAGCACCGCGGCCTGAAGCGGGAAGACGTGCTCGCCATAAAGGTCCTGATGCAGGCAATTATAGTCGCCCGGCCCGTAGCGCAGCAGCAACGGGGTCGGCCGCGCCTGTCCGCCGGCATGGCATTCGGCCAGGAACGCGCCATGCGACTCCGGGAAACGCCGATCGAGCCCCATCCGCGCATGCCAGCGATTGGCGATCGGCGCGAGGTGCGGGTAGAGCGCGGTGCGCAGCGCCGACACCAGCGGTGGCAGCGGATAGGCGAAGTAGCGATATTCGCCGCGCCCGAAGCCGTGCCGCGCCATCGTCACCGTGCTGCGGAACAGGGGCGCCTGATCATAGCTGGCGGCAAGGCCGACACAGGCGTCGGGCGCCAGCAATCCGGGGAGCAAGGCCCAGCCCTCGCGGTCGAGCGCGGCTTCGACGGCGGGCCAGTCGTGGCGTGCAGGGGTGAAGCTCATGCAGGGGCGTCTAGCCTCCGGTCGCCCACGCGGCTTCCCGGCGCTTGCGCTCGAACTCAGCGGTGCTGGGCGACGACTGCGGCGACCACGCCCTGCATCAGTTCCTGCCGTTCCTTGATCGGGCGCGGCGTGTCGCCGATCATCACCGCGATCGAATAGGCCTTGCCGTCCGGTGCGGTGAGGATGCCGACATCGTTATAGCCTGCGGTGCGCCCCGCCAGATCCTGGCCGGTGCCGGTCTTGTGACCGAAACTCCAGCCCGGCGGTACGGCGCCGCGCAGCCGGTACTTGCCGGTGCGCGAAGCTTCCATGACCGTCATCAGCCACCGGGTCGACGACGGCGACAGGATCTCTCCGGCCTTGAGCCGCGCCAGCGCCAGCGCGATCGCGGCGGGCGCCGCGCCGTCGATCGGATCGGCGACATAGGCGTCGAACGCGGCACGGCGCACATTCGGCGCCAGCGCGGCGCGCGCCTGCTGGAAGGAGCGGCCCATCGAATATTCGGGCTTCCAGGGCAGCCCGGCGGTCCGCGCCTGCAACAGCCGTTCGCCAGGGCCGAAGCGGATGTCGCCAAGCCCCTTGTCGCGGATCATCGCGCGAACCGCCTCCGGGCCGCCGACCAGGTTGAGCAGCCGGTCGTTCGCGGTGTTGTCGCTCTGCTGCATCGCGCGCAACAGCAGTTCGCGCACCGTGGTCCGATAAACGCCGTTCTTGACCACCAGCGCTGCGATCGGCTGATGGAAGACGGTGAGATTCTCGCGCGTCAGCGTGACCGGATCGTCGAGCGTCAGCCGTCCGCGATCGCGCGCGTCGAGTACGGTCATCGCGACCCAAAGCTTGCTCACGCTCTGTTGCGGCATGCGGCGCGTGCCATTGGCATCGATCTGCCAGCCTGCGTCGAGGCTGCGCACCGACACGCCGACCACGCCGCCGAAATTGCGGGCGAGTGCATGGATGCTGGATTGAAGCGGCGCGGGCGCAGGCGATACGGGGAAAGGCCGCGGCGCAGGCGGCACGCCCATCGTGATGCGATAGCTGGGTGGTACGAGGTTCTCCGGCGCGTCCTGGGAGTGGACCGCAGCGCCGATCAGCAGCGCGGGGCCAAGCCCGCCCAACGTCAACGCCCGTTGAAGAATCGTGAAATCCTGAATTGCCAACACGCTACCAACGCCCCTTGCCCAATGTGATCATGTCACTCGGGGGCGGGCGGGTTCAAGCGCCTTGATGCGAAGCTGCGACGAACGCCGCGAATATGACGGCAAAGCGTGAGCAAAATGGCGCGGAATCAAGGAACAAGCACGGTATCCACCGCCTTTTCGGCGGTTTCCGGGTAATCGAGCGTATAATGCAGGCCGCGGCTTTCGTGCCGGTGAAGCGCCGATCTCACGATCAGCTCGGCCGCCTGCAGCAGGTTGCGCAGCTCGATCAGGTCCGGCGTAACGCGGAAGTGGCCATAATAGTCGGCGACCTCGTCGTTGAGCATCTTGATGCGATGCGCGGCGCGTTCGAGGCGCTTGGTGGTGCGGACGATTCCGACATAGTTCCACATGAACCGGCGGATCTCGGTCCAGTTCTGCTTGATCACCACTTCCTCGTCGGAATCGGTAACGCGGCTTTCGTCCCACGGCCGGATCGCCGGGGGCGGGGGCAGCTTGTCCCAATTGGCCGCGATGTGTTTTGCCGCCGCCTCGCCAAACACGAAACATTCGAGCAGCGAGTTGCTGGCGAGGCGGTTCGCGCCGTGCAAGCCGCTCTCGCTGCACTCGCCCGCGGCATACAGGCCCGGCAGGTCGGTCTTGCCGTCGAGATCGATGACGATCCCGCCACAGGTGTAATGCTGCGCGGGCACCACCGGAATCGGCCCCGTCGTCATGTCGATGCCCAAGCCGATCAGCTTTTCATAGATGTTGGGGAAATGCCCCTTCACGAACTCGGCCGGCATATGGCTGATGTCGAGATGGACATAGTCGAGGCCGTAGCGCTTGATCTCGGCATCGATCGCACGAGCCACCACGTCGCGCGGGGCGAGCTCCATGCGCTCGGCATCGTAATAGGTCATGAAGCGCTTGCCGGTCTGCGGGTTGATCAGCCGCCCGCCCTCGCCGCGCACCGCTTCGGTGATCAGGAAGTTCTTGACCTCCAGATTGTAGAGGCAGGTCGGGTGGAACTGCATCATCTCCATGTTCGAGATGCGGCACCCCGCGCGCCACGCCATCGCGATGCCGTCACCGGTCGCGCCCTTGGGCGCGGTCGAGAAGAGATAGGTGCGTCCCGCTCCGCCGGTCGCGAGGATGGTCGCGTTGGCGGTGAACAGCTCGACATGGCCGGTCGCGCGATTGACGGCATAGACGCCCCAGACATTGCCCGCGCCCGAATAGCGTTCCTCGTGCCGGCTGGTGGCAAGGTCGACCGCGACCATGTCGGGCACCAGCGTGATGTTGGGATGCGCAGCGGCGGCGCGGATCAGTGCTTCCTGCACCGCCCAGCCGGTCGCGTCATCGACATGGACGATGCGGCGCGCGCTGTGACCGCCCTCGCGCGTCAGATGCCAGCCATCGCCGTCGCCATCGACGTTGAACGGCACGCCGAGCTTCGCCAGCCGTTCGATCGCCGCGGGGGCGTTCTCGACCACAAACTCGACGGTCGCGCGATCGTTGAGGCCGGCGCCCGCGATCATCGTGTCGGCGATATGCGCATCGAACGTGTCGCCCGGCTCCAGCACCGCGGCGATCCCGCCCTGTGCCCAGGCGGTCGAGCCCTCGTCGAGCGCCCCCTTGGCCAGCACCGTCACCCTGAACCGGTCGGCAAGGTTGATCGCGGCGGTCAGCCCCGCCGCGCCCGAGCCGATGATCAGCACGTCGGATTGCCGGGTCTCGCTAGCCAATCGTCATTCCTCTTACCGGACGGGGCTCCCGCTATGCGCCAAACCGCATCGAAATCAAACGCCATGGTCGCCAAGCTTTTGCTGGCTGGCTAGAAGCGGCGCCATGCGCATTTTCCCGATCCTTTCCGCTCTGGTCCTCGCCCTTGTCGCGCTGAGTCCCGCTGCCAACGCGACGCAGCGCTGCACGCCGGGGCAGCCCGGCACCACGCAACGTGTCGTGATCGGCGATACCGGGCGATCAGTGCTGCTCCATCTCCCCGCGGCGTACCGGCCGGGCAAGCCGCTGCCACTGCTGTTCGTGCTCCATGGGAGCGGGGGCGACGGTGCGGCGATCCTCAGCCAGTCGGGGCTGGAAGCGACCAGCGACCGCCACGGCTTTCTGCTCGTCGCACCCGATGGCGGTATCCCGCTGGAGCGCGGTTTCGTGTGGAATATCCCCGGTGTGCCCACCGTCACCGGCAAGGTGCCGGGGCCGGAGGACGCAGACGATGTCGCCTTTATCCGCACAGCGATCGACTGGCTCGCGGCACAGGGCTGCGCCGATCGTGCCCGCGTCTATTCGACCGGGCTGTCGGGCGGCGGGCGGATGACGTCATGGCTGGGCTGTGTCGCGTCCGACAGGATTGCGGCGATCGCGCCTGTCGTGGGTCTGCGCGCGGGTAACCCGCTCAGGGACGATCCCCGGCGACCCGACCCGGCGACCTGCCGGCCGGCGAAGCCGGTGCCGGTGATCGCCTTTGCCGGCGACAAGGACGGCACCAATCCGGTGCAGGGCGGTGGCGCGGGCTATTGGCAATATACGATGGATGCGGCGCTGGCCCGCTGGGCTGAGCTGGGCGCTTGCCGGGCAGGGCCCCTGCGACGCGATCTGGCGATCGATCTGTATGAGCAGCTCTACACCGCGTGCGGCGACCGCGCCGAGGTGGTGGGTCATATCAAGCGGGGTGCGGGCCATGTGTGGACCGCCGACAATGAAGCGATGTGGGCGTTCCTGTCGCGCTACCGGCGCTCATTCTGAACCACTCGCTCGGGACGAACGGGTCGGGGTTGCATGCGACGCCTCAGCAGTTTGCCGCGCGGGTCAGGCTCAGGAAAACGTCCTCCAGGTCCGCCTCGCGCGTGCTGACGTCGACGATGCCGAACCCGGCGGCCTGCACAGCGCCCAGCACCTCGCCGGCATTGGCCTGATCCTTGGCATAGGTGATGACGAGGGTACGATCGCCCTTCACCTCGATCTTCTGGAAGCAGCGGCTGTCAGGCACCGCCGCGATGTCGCGGTCCACCGTCACCTCGACCGCCTTTTCCTGGGTCTTGCCGACCAGCTCGCGCGTCGGTTCGTTGGCGATCAGCTTGCCATGGTTGATGATGGCGATGCGATCGCACAGCTCCTCGGCTTCCTCCAGATAGTGGGTGGTCAGCACCACCGTCACGCCACGCTCGTTGAGCGAGCGGACATAGGCCCAGAGCTGCTGGCGAAGCTCGATATCGACGCCAGCGGTCGGTTCGTCGAGCACCAGCACGGGCGGGGAGTGGACCATCGCCTTGGCGACCATCAGCCGCCGCTTCATGCCCCCGGACAGGGTGCGCGAATAGGCGTGGGCCTTGTCCTCCAGATGCACCGCGCGCAGCAGCTCCATCGACCGGCGCTGCGCCTTGGGCACGCCGTAGAGGCCGGCCTGGATCTCCAGCGTCTCGACGGGGGTGAAGAAGGGGTCGAACAGGATTTCCTGATTGACGATGCCGATCGCGCGCTTGGCGTTGCGCGGGTGCTGGTCGATGTCGAAGCCCCAGATCGAGGCACGTCCGGCGGTCTTGTTGACCAGACCGGCGAGGATGTTGATCAGCGTCGACTTGCCCGCGCCGTTCGGCCCCAGCAGCCCGAAGATCTGTCCGCGCGGAACCGTGAAGCTGACATCGTCCAGCGCCTGTTTGCCGCCCTGATAGACCTTCGAAAGGCCTTCGATCTCGATCGCCGCGTCGCTCATGTGCGCTGATCTGGAACTGCGCCGACGGCTTGGCAAGTGAAACGATTGCCGCACCTGCGCGTCTTTGCTAACCGCACCCCCATGATCGCGCCTCCCGAAGTCACCCGCGTCACCCATCGCCGCGTCGCCTGTGACGGCGCGCATGCGGGCATCCCCGCCGCGCTCGGCCATCCGCGCGTGTTTCTCGAGATCGACGAGCATGGCTATGTCGATTGCGGCTATTGCGACCGCCGCTTCGTGCTGGTCGGCGGCCCCGCCGACGGCGCGGATCAGGGCGAATTGCCCGATCACCCGGCTGGCGCGAGCGTCTGAGGCCACTATATCGGATCGCATGTACAGCGATCCCCGTGGCTTCCTCTATCGCGACGGCTTCGATGCCGACGCCGCCCAGCGCCTGACCGCCTCGATCCTCGGCCGCGCCGAGGATGGCGAGCTTTACCTCCAGTACCGCAAGTCCGAGGCGTTCGGATTCGACGACGGGCGATTGAAGACCGCGTCGTACAACACCGATTCGGGTTTCGGCCTGCGTGCGGTAAGCGGCGAGACGACTGCCTTCGCGCACGCCAACGAAATCAGCGAAGCCGCGATCCGCCGCGCGGGCGAGACGATGGCGCTGATCGATCCGGCGACCGGGCCGAAGGCTGCGGCGCCCGCGCGCACCAACCGCCACCTCTATACCGATGCCGACCCGCTCGACCTGGTCCCCTTCGCCGACAAGGTGAACCTCTGCCAGACGATCGATGCCGCCGCCCGCGCCCGAGATCCGCGCGTGGTGCAGGTGTCGGCGAGTCTGCTTGGCTCGTGGAGTGTGGTCGAGATCGTCCGTCCGGACGGCTTCATCGCCACCGATGTGCGCCCGCTGGTGCGGCTCAACGTGTCGATCGTGGTCGAGGCGAACGGGCGGCGCGAGACCGGCAGCTTCGGTACCGGCGGCCGTGCGCTTTATGATCGGCTGTTCGAGCCCGCGACGTGGAACCGTGCGATCGATGAGGCACTGGCGCAGGCACTGGTCAATCTGGAGGCGGTCGATGCACCGGCGGGCGAAATGACCGTGCTGCTCGGCCCCGGCTGGCCCGGCGTGCTGCTGCACGAGGCGGTCGGCCATGGGCTGGAAGGCGACTTCAACCGCAAGGGCACATCGGCCTTCTCCGGCCGGATCGGCGAGCGTGTCGCGGCGCCGGGGGTCACCGTTGTCGATGACGGATCGATCCACGACCGTCGCGGATCGCTCTCGATCGACGACGAAGGCACGCCGACGCGCGAGACGGTGCTGATCGAGGACGGAATCCTCAAAGGCTATATGCAGGACCGCATGAACGCCCGGCTGATGGGAGTCGAGCCCACCGGCAATGGCCGCCGCGAGAGCTTCCAGCATTCGCCTATGCCGCGAATGACCAATACCTTCATGAAGGGCGGCAAGGACGATCCCGCCGAGCTGCTCAGCCGGGTGAAGAAGGGCATCTTCGCCAAGTCGTTCGGTGGGGGTCAGGTCGATATCGTTTCCGGCAAGTTCGTCTTCTCGTGCACTGAGGCATACCGGATCGAGGACGGCAAGCTGGGCGTCCCGATCAAGGGTGCGACACTGATCGGCGACGGCCCCACCTGCCTTACCAAAGTCGTTGGAATCGGGAATGATTTCGCATTGGACGAGGGGATCGGCATGTGCGGCAAGGGTGGGCAGAGCGTGCCTGCGGGCGTCGGCCAGCCGACCCTGCTGGTCGAGGGGCTGACGGTGGGCGGCACCGCGGCGTGACGTTACGCGCGGCAGATCTCGACGCCTATTTCGCGCGGATCGGCTGGGCCGGGCCCGTGGCGGCGGATCGCCCGACGCTGAATGCGATCGCAGCGCACCATCCCGCCGCGATCGCATTCGAGAATCTCGACCCCTATCTCGATCGACCGGTCGAGCTTGCGCCCGACATGCTGGTTGCAAAGCTGGTCCATGGCGGTCGCGGAGGCTATTGCTTCGAGCAGAACGGGCTGTTGCGACTGGTGCTCGAGGCGCTGGGTTTCGCGGTGACGCCGCTGTCGGGCCGGGTCGTCTGGAACATGGATCCCGAAACCATCACTGCGCGCACGCACATGGTGCTCCGTGTCGATCTTGCCGAAGGGCCAGTGCTGATCGATTGCGGCTTCGGCAGCGCGGTGCCGACCGGGGTGCTCGACCTGGTCCCGGATGTCGAGCAATCGACTCCACACGAACCCTTTCGCTTCGTCCGCGTCGGTGAGGAATGGCGTGCGCAGATTCGCATCGGTGCGGAGTGGCGAACTACCTACCGCTTCGACCTGACGCCCCAGCAGAACATCGATTACACGGTGGCGAACTGGTACACCTCGACCCATCCGGACTCGCACTTCCGTCACGGCCTGACGCTGGCGCGAGCCTTGCCGGGACGGCGCATCAGCCTGCGTGGTGCCGACTTCGCCGTCCACCCGTTGAACGGTATGAGCGAACGGCGGGGCATCACCGACCCCGATGAGGTTGCAGCGATCGTCGAGCGGGAGTTCGGTATCCGCATCCCGGACCGGCCGGCGCTGCTGGCGCGGCTTTCCGCGGCGGCTGCCTGAATGGCGCTGGCAGAACTCGGCCGGTTCTCGCCTCCTGAAGCGTATATCATCATTGGCCTGCTTGAGGCCGAGGGCATTCCCGCGATCGCGTTCGATACGGGCTCCAGCATCGTCGAGGGCAGCATCGCCGCGCTGATTCCGGTGCGGGTGATGGTCGATGAGGATGATTTGCCTATTGCTCGGGCAGTGATCGGTGCAGCCTAAAAATTAGGCATTCGTTCGCACCTGCACAATTTTTTAACTTTGGGTAACCCCCGTTCTGGCGCGGACCCGCCGGAATCCTCACGATTCCGACTCTGGCACACCCCTTGCTGATGGCTGTCCGGTCAATAGCGAAAGGGGGCGGAATGAAACTCGTCATCGCCATCATCAAGCCGTTCAAGCTGGATGACGTCCGCGAGGCGCTCACGGAACTGGGCGTCGCGGGAATGACCGTGACCGAGGTGAAGGGGTTCGGCCGCCAGAAGGGGCAGACCGAAATCTACCGTGGCGCGGAATACAGCACCAACATGGTGCCCAAGATCAAGATCGAGGTGGTCTGCGCGAGCGATCTCGCCGGCCGGGTGGTCGAGGCGATCCAGGCCGCGGCCAACACCGGCGCGATCGGCGACGGCAAGATCTTCGTGCTCGATGTCGGCCAGGCGGTGCGCATCCGCACCGGCGAGACCGACCAGACTGCCCTGTGATGTCAGGAGCTCCGATGAAGGGGGTATCGATGAAGAATGGCTTGAAACTGGCCGCCGGCGTGGGTGCCACGCTGCTTGCGGCCTTGCCCGCCTGGGCACAGGATGCGGCGGGCAACGTCGCCGAAACCGTCACGGAAACGGCGCCGGCTGCCGCTGCGGCGTTCGTGCCGACGGCCGAGATGGTCAACAAGGGCGACGTTGCGTGGATGCTGGTCGCTTCAGCCTTCGTGCTGATGATGTCGGTTCCGGCGCTTGCGCTCTTCTATGGCGGCCTGGTCCGCACCAAGAACATGCTGTCGGTGCTGATGCAGGTGCTGACCATCGTCTGCGTCGCGGCGCTGGTCTGGTTCGCCTGGGGCTATTCGATGACGTTCACCAGCGGCGGCGACTGGAACAAGGTCGTCGGTGGCTTCTCCAAGGTCTTCCTGAAGGGCGTCGATCCGACCACTTTCGCGGCGACCTTTTCCAACGGGGTCTATCTGCCCGAATATATCTTCGTGATCTTCCAGATGACCTTCGCGTGCATCACGCCGGCGCTGATCGTCGGGGCATTCGCCGAGCGCGTGAAGTTCACGCCGCTGGTCATCTTCGTGGTCGCGTGGCTGACGCTCGCCTACTTCCCGATCGCGCATATGGTCTGGTACTGGGCGGGACCGGACTTCCTGCATGCCGCGCCCGACGACAGCGGCCTGTTGTGGGGCTGGGGCGCGCTCGACTTCGCAGGCGGCACCGTGGTCCACATCAATGCGGGCATCGCCGGACTGGTCGGCTGTCTCGTGATCGGCCCGCGCCTCGGCTACAAGAGCGAGCCGATGCCACCCCATTCGCTGGTCATGACCATGATCGGCGCCTCGCTGCTGTGGATCGGCTGGTTCGGCTTCAACGCCGGGTCGGGGCTGGAGGCCAATGCGTTCGGCGCGCTCGCCTTCATCAACACCTTCACCGCCACTGCGGCGGCGGGCGTTACCTGGGCGGTGATCGAGCAGATCATCCACAAGAAGCCGTCGCTGCTTGGCGCGGCCTCGGGCGTCGTCGCCGGTCTGGTCGCGATCACTCCGGCGGCGGGCTTCGCCCATCCGGGTACGGCGATCCTGCTGGGCGCCGTCGCGTCGGCGATCTGCTTCGTCTTCGTGACCACCGTGAAGAACAAGCTGAAGTATGACGACACGCTCGACGTGTTCGGCATCCATTGCGTTGGCGGCATCGTCGGCGCGATCGGCACGGGCATCGTCGCCGACCCTGCTCTCGGCGGTCAGGGCTGGATCGACTATACCGCGCCGGTCGCCAAGGCCGGTGCCTATGACATGGCCGGGCAGGTGATGACCCAGCTCTGGGCCGTCGGCACCACGGTGCTGTGGACCGGCGTCGTCAGCACCGTGCTGTTCCTCGCGCTCAAGCACACGATCGGTCTTCGCCCGAGCAAGGAAGTCGAAACCGAGGGTCTCGACATCAACGAACACGGCGAACGCGCCTATAATTACTGAAAGAGATCGGGGCTGCGCCGCGGCGTGGCCCCCCAATTCGTTCCTCCTGCGGACGACTGGGCCGGTGGCAAGACCACCGGCCCTTTTTTGTGGCGGCACCGGCCCGCTCCTCCACCCGGCCGCCCACGCCAGTATATCTTGATGGGTGGCCGGGTGGGGGAGCGGGCCGGTGCCGTCTACTCGCTAAGGTCCGCGCGGATGAAGTCGGCGCAGCGTTCGCCGATCATGATGCTGGGGGCATTGGTGTTGCCACTGATCAGCCGCGGCATCACGGAAGCGTCTGCGACATACAGGCCATCGACGCCGCGCACGCGCAGTTTCGGATCGCACACCGCGCGGTCGTCCGACCCCATCCGTGCAGTGCCGACGGGGTGGTAGATGGTATCGGCGCGCGCGCGGATCAGCCGCTCGAGCGCGGCATCGTCGTTGCGGTCGAGCGGGTAGCGGTCGCGCCCGCCGAATGCCGTGAGCGGTTCCGCGTCGAGGATGCGGTACATCGCCCGCACGCCCTTGATCAGCAGATCGACGTCGCGCCGGTCGGTGAGGAAGCCGGGATCGATCAGCGGCGCCGAGCGCGGATCGGGCGAGGCGAGCCGCACCGTCCCGCGGCTTTCGGGCCGCAGCACGCAGGCATGGCAGCTATAGCCATGCGTCTTGATCTTGGCGCGGCCGTGATCCTCGACGATCGCGACCAGGAAATGGAGCTGGATATCGGGTGCTGGCAACTCCGGACGGGTGCGCAGGAACGCGCCGGCTTCGGCAAAGGGTGAGGTCATCGGCCCGCTGCGCGTGCGGAACCAGCGGGCCATCGCGCCAAGCCCCTTGAGCGAGCCGATCAGCGACCGGCCGAGGAACTGCGTGCCCTTGGTCTCGAACGCCGCGACATAGTCGAGATGATCCTGGAGGTTGCCGCCGACTTCGCCGCGATCGATGCGAACGGTGAGGCCGTGCTCCTGCAGATGCGCGCCCGGGCCGATTCCCGACAGCATCAGCAGCTGCGCGGTTCCGAACACCCCGCCCGCAAGCACCACCGCGCGGCGGGCGCGGATCATCTTCGACTGGCCACCGCGCGAATAGGCGACCCCCCAGGCACGACCGTTTTCGAAGAGCACACGCTCGACGACCGTGTCGCACAGGATCTCGAGATTGGGGCGCGGGGTCAGGTAGCCGCGCGCCGCGGTCCAGCGCTCGCCATCCTTCTGCGTCACCTGATAGATGCCGGCGCCTTCCTGACGCACGCCGTTGAAATCGTCGTTGCGCGGAATCTGAAGCGACGCCGCGGCATCGACAAAGGCCTGACTTCCCGGATGGACGAAACTCTGGTCGCTCACCTGCAGCGGCCCGTCCCCGCCATGCCACTGGCTCGCGCCGCGCTGGTTGGTCTCGCTCCGCTTGAACACCGGAAGGACATCGGCCCAGCCCCAGCCGCTGGCGCCGAGCGCTTCCCAATTGTCGTAATCCCACGGGTTGCCGCGGATATAGAGCATCGCGTTGATCGCGCTCGATCCGCCAAGGCCCTTGCCGCGCGGCTGATAGCCGCGGCGGCCGTTGAGGCCGGGCTGGGGAACGGTTTCATAGGCCCAGTTGGTTGCCGGGGTCTGCATCGCGATCGCGCCGGGCATCAATGTGCGGAACCCGGTATTGCGACCCCCCGCCTCCAGCACCGCGACGCTGTACTTGCCGTCCTCGCTCAGGCGGCCCGCGGCGGCGCTGCCTCCGGATCCGGCCCCGATGACGACGATGTCGGCTTCTTCCATGGCTCCCCCCGGTCGCTTGCTTCGTTGTCGCCGTCCGCGCTCGCGGACGCGCTTTGGCGCGCCAGCCAGCGTGCCTTGATGGTTTCGGACGTATCGCGGCTGCCGTCGTGGCTCCAGCCCGGCGGGCCGAACATATAGCCGAGGCGCGCCTTGAGCCCCGGCGCGGCCCGCACGTCCTTCGCGATGCCCCACCATTCGTGGAACGCAGCCCGCAGGATGCTGAAATCAGGCAAATTGTGGACGATGCCGTAGCGCGGCCGATCATCGTCGCGCTCGGGTTCGAACGTTCCGAACATCTTGTCCCAGACGATGAAGACGCCAGCATAGTTCTTGTCGAGATAGCGCGCGTTGGTCGCGTGGTGGACCCGATGGTGCGAGGGCGTGTTCATCACCGCTTCGAACCAGCGCGGCGTCCGGCCGATCACCTCGGTGTGGATCCAGAACTGATAGACAAGGTTGAGGCCCGCGCAGAAGAAGACCATCGCGGGCGGAAAGCCGATCAGGAACAGCGGCAGGCGGAAGACGAAGCCGAGGCTGAAGAAGCCGGTCCAGGTCTGACGCAGCGCGGTCGTGAGATTATAGTGCTGGCTCGAATGGTGGATGACATGGCTCGCCCAGAACCACCGCACGCGATGCGCCGAGCGGTGAAAGACGTAATAGGCCAGATCGTCGAGCACGAAGGCGAGCACGAACCAGTACCAGGCGTAGGAAATGTCGAAGAGCCGGAACTGGTGCACCCAGGTGGCCAGCGCGAACACCATCCCTCCGGCCAGCACGCTTGCGATGGTGCTGCCGAAGCCGAGCATCAGCGATGTCAGCGTATCGCGCGGGCAATAGCGGCTGCGATCCCTGGCGCGTGCGACCAGCATCTCCGCCAGCACAAGCGCGACGAAGGCGGGAATGGCCAGATCGACGGGATCGGGCAGGTCGGGCATCACTCTCCTTACACACGTGTAAATAAGCGTGTTGCGCAAGGAAGCGCAATGGGGCGATCAGTCTCCGAGGATCCGGGCGAAAGCCCGTGCGGCGCCGGCGTCGGCGACGGTGATGCGAAACATCTGCTGCGGCGCGAGCTGAAGCGTTACCACCGTGCCTTCGGGATCGTCGTTCAGCATCGCAACCCGGGCGTTCGAGAAACGCTCCGCCCGGTGGCGCGCGCCAAGCGGCTGGAGCAGCACCATATCGCCCGGCCCGCCTGCCGCCGCGGCAAGCTCTCCGCTGGTGGATACGATGCCAGCCTTGCCCTCGAACCCGTTGCTCAGCGCCTCGGCCAGCCGGATTGCATCCGTCCCGGTTTCAAGCCGCTGCGTGCCGCCGAGTTTGAGCAGCCACGCAATTCCGGCAAGCGCCAGCACCGCCGCCAGCGAGACGGCGGTGAGCCACCAATTCATGCCTTGCCGGAAAGCTGGTCAAGCATCGGGCGGATGCCATTGATATCATAGCCTGCACCCGCTGCCGCTTCGACCAGTCCGGCGGGGTCTTCGCCGCGGCTCGCTTCGGCCAGCGCCCAGAGGTTGGTCGAGCGGGTGCCGGAACGGCAATAGGCGAGGACCGGGCCTTCGGCGGCGGCGAGCACGGCGCGCATCGCATCGACCTGCGGACCGGAAAAGCCGGCATGGGTGATCGGGATGGCGTGATAGGCAAGGTTCAGCGTTTCCGCGACCGCGCGGATTTCGGCGCCCTCGGGTTGGCCGGCTTCCTCGTCGTCAGGGCGGTTGTTGACGATGGTAGTGAAGCCGGCGCGCGCGGCCTCGACGATGTCGGCGGGGTCGAGCTGCGGGGCGACCGAGATCTGATCGTTGATGCGGCGGATGCTGGCCATGAACTGTCTCCTCAAGCCTGTTCGCGTATCACCTGGAGGAAAGCGTCGCCATAGGCATCCAGTTTGCGCTCGCCGATGCCCGAGAAGGTGGCGAGGGTGGCGCGGTCCCGCGGGCGGCGCGCGGCCATTTCGCGCAGCACCGAATCGTGGAAGATGACGTAAGGTGGGACGCTCGCGGTTTCGGCGAGTTCGCGGCGCTTGGCACGCAGGGCCTCGAACAGGCCCGCATCTTCGGGTGCGAGGGCAGCGGCCGCGTCGCTGCGACGCTTGCGGCCGCGTTCGGGTTCGGCGGCGAGCACGACCTCGACCTTCGTCTCGCCGCGCAGGATCGAGCGTGCGTCGCCAGCGAGCGCCAGCCCGCCATGCTCGTTCGCGACCAGCACGCCGCGCGCCTGCAGCGCGCGGGCAACGGGCTTGACCAGCGCCATGTCCTCCGCGTCGCCGATGCCGAACACGGTGAGCCGGTCATGCCCCCATTTCTCGATCCGCTCGTCGCTGGTGCCGCTCAGCACCTTCTCGAGATGGCCGACGCCGAAGCGCTGGCCGGTGCGATAGACCGCCGAGAGCAGTTTCCGTGCGGTTTCCGTGGCGTCACGCACGCCCGGCGCATTGAGGCAATTGTCGCAATTGCCGCATCGCTCTTCGGGCGTTTCGCCGAAATAGCGCAACAGGATCGCGCGGCGGCATCCTGCGGTCTCGACCAGCCCGGCCAGCGCGTCGAGCCGCGCGCGCTCTGCCGCTTGCCGGCTCTGAGGGAGCTCGGTCAACCATTCCCTCGCCCGGGTGAAATCGCCCGGCGCCCAGAACAGATGCGCGATCGCCGGATCGCCATCCCGGCCGGCGCGGCCGCTTTCCTGATAATAGCCCTCGATCGACTTGGGCAGGCCGGCATGTGCGACGAAGCGGACATCGGGCTTATCGATGCCCATGCCGAAGGCGATCGTCGCGACCATCACCATGTCCTCCGAGCGGACGAACTCGGCCTGCGCGCGGCGGCGTTGATCGGGGGGCATGCCGGCGTGGTAGAAGCGCGTCGGGCGGCCGGTGTTGGCGAGCGCCGCCGCCAGCTTCTCGGTCCGGTCGCGTGAGGTGGCATAGACGATGCCCGCGCCCGGCGTGCGCTTGACCAGCGAGGCGATCGCCGAGCCCTTCGAGGCGGTGCTGGTGATTGCGTAGCGGATATTGGGCCGGTCGAACCCGGCGATGATCAGCCCGTCGGAAGGAATGCCCAGCTGTTCGAGGATATCGGCGCGGGTATGCGCGTCGGCGGTGGCGGTCAGCGCTAGGCGGGGCAGCTCCGGAAACGCATCGAGCAGCGGGCGGAGCAGGCGGTAGTCGGGCCTGAAGTCATGGCCCCACTCGCTGACGCAATGCGCCTCGTCGATCGCGAACATCGACAGCTTCGCGCTGCGCAGCAGGTTACGGAAGCCTTCGTTCGAGGCGCGTTCGGGCGCGACGTAGAGCAGGTCGAGATCGCCCGCCCGGAAACGCGCGATCGTCTCGTCGCGATTATCGTCGGCGCTGGTCAGCGTCGCGGCGCGGATGCCGACGGCTTCGGCTGCGCGAAGCTGATCGTGCATCAGCGCGATCAGCGGCGAGACGACGAGGCAGGTGCCGTCGAGCATCTTCGCGGGCAGCTGATAGGTCAGCGACTTGCCCGCGCCGGTCGGCATCACCGCAAGCGTGCGCTGTCCGGCCAGCACGCGATCGACGACGTCGTGCTGGACGCCGCGGAAATCGGGGAAGCCGAAGGTGGATCGGAGGACGTCGCGCGGATTCATCGCTGGGCGTATAACGGGTGCTTTCCGGAAATGCGCGCCATCGTGTAGGTTTCTGCGTGCACCTTCCCGAGGAGACATCCGTGGATTCCGATTCCGTCACCGACAATCGCGATCGCAGCCGTTACGAACTGGCAGTCGATGGACACACCGCCTTCGCGGCCTACAAGATCGACGGTGACGTCATCACCTTCACCCACACGGTGGTGCCGCCCGCGCTCGAAGGCCGCGGCATTGCCAGCCGGCTGATCCTGTTCGCGCTGACCGATGTACGTGATCGAGGTATGACGCTGATCGCGCAATGCCCGTTCGTCGCGGCCTATATCCGCAAGCATCCCGAATGGGCGGACCTGCTGGCCAAGCCGCTCGACTAAACCGCGACGGGCGATCCGTCGACCAGGGCATGCGTGCAGAGCTGCGCCGCGGCGCTGTCGTCGGCGTCGAGCGCCGCCACCGCGACCCAGCCTTCGGCGCGCAGCTTCGCTGCCAGGGCGGCATCGGTGCCGACCGGGACGAACAGCCGCCGCCGTTCGCCATTGGTCAGCCCTGCGTCGAGGATCGGATCGACGAACAGCGATACGCCGACCGCGGGCTCATCGGCATCTGCGCCGATCACTGAATAGCTGCCGCCGCGCCCGATCTCGCCGCGCACCCCGTGTGCGAACAGCGAGAAGCCGATCCAGCTCTGATACTCGAAGCCGTGTCGCTCGGTCGGGTCGAGCGTGAGGGCGACCTGGCCTGCAACCGCTTGGGCAACCGCCGCAAGGCCGTCGAGCCGGGAGGTGAGTGCGCCCCCCTTGTCGAGCGCACGCAGCCGTTCGAGCGCGGCGTCGAACGGCCCGGCGGCTTCGATCAGCGGGAGGAAGCCGGGATCGATCGCCGCCACGCCGGCTGCGTCCTTGGCGTCGAGCCGGTCGCGCAGCTCCGCCAGCCGGTCGGGTGCCATATCGGGTGAAAGCTGCTCGACCAGATCGGGCAGGGTGAAATCGAGCGCGAGCTTGCTGACGCCCGCGCGTTCCAGCGCCTCGACCGCCACCGTGACGATCTCGCGCGCCGCCGCCACGCTGTCGCGCCCGATCAGCTCGAAGCCGATCTGGCGCATAGCGCGCTCGGGGCGCAGCTCGCTCGCGCGCAGCTTGAGAACGGTACCGGCATAGGAGAGGCGGACGGGGCGCGGGTGGTGTGCCATGCGCGTTGCGGCGATGCGGCCGATCTGCGCAGTGATGTCGGGGCGGATCGCCAGGGTGCGGCGCGAGGCGGGATCGGTGAAGCGCACCGCATCCTTGGCGGACGCTGCCTTGAGGCGGGCACCAAGCGATTCCTCGAACTCGGCGAGCGGCGGGTCGACGCGCTCATAGCCATAGAGGCGGGCGACATCGAGTACGCGCCGTTCCATCGCCGCCGCCGTGTCGGCATGCGGGGGCAGGCGGTCGTGAAAGCCCTCGGGAAGAAGTCCGTTCATAGTCCAATCCCGTCACCCCGGCCTCGTGCCGGGGTCCTGTTGGCCGCAGGCGACAGCGCTCGAGGCTCGAGCGTGCCGCTTGCCGCACTGTGGACCCCGGAACAAGTCCGGGTTGACGATTGAACCTAAAACTTCAACGCCATCGCGGTCTTGACGCCCGGAAGCGCGCGGACCTGGGCGATGAGTTCGGGCGTCACGGCATCATCGACCGACAGCAGCAGCACCGCCTCGCCGCCCGCCTCGCGGCGGCCGAGGTGGAAGGTGCCGATATTGACCCCGGCATCGCCCAGCGTGGTGCCGATCCGGCCGATGAAGCCTGGCGCGTCCTCATTGACGACATAGAGCATGTGACCATCCAGATCGGCCTCGACCTTGATGCCGAACAGCTCGACCAGGCGCGGGGTGCGGTTGCTGAACAGCGTGCCCGCGACCGAGCGTTCGCCGGCATCGGTCTTGACCGACACGCGGATCAACGTGTGGTAGTCGCCTTCCTTCTCGGTCTTGATCTCACGCACCTCGATCCCGCGCTCCTTGGCGAGGAAGGGGGCGTTGACCATGTTCACCGTGTCCGAATGGACGCGCAAGAAACCCGCCAGCACCGCGCTGACGATCGGCTTCTGGTTCACTTCCGCCGCGGCGCCTTCGGCATGGATCGACACGCGGTCGAGATTGCCGTGCGCGAGCTGGCCGACGAGGCTGCCGAGCTTTTCGGCGAGCTCCATATAGGGCTTCACGCGCGGCGCTTCCTCGGCGGTCAGGCTCGGCATGTTGAGCGCGTTGGTGACGCCGCCATTTACGAGATAGTCGGCCATCTGCTCGGCGACCTGGATCGCGACATTGACCTGGGCCTCGCTGGTCGACGCGCCGAGGTGCGGCGTGGCGACGAAGTTCGGCGTGTTGAACAGCGCATGTTCCTTGGCCGGCTCGGTCACGAACACGTCGAGCGCGGCGCCCGCGACATGACCCGAATCGAGCAGGTCCTTGAGCGCCGCCTCGTCGATCAGGCCGCCGCGCGCGCAGTTGATGATACGCACGCCCTTCTTGGTCTTGGCGAGATTCTCGGCCGACAGGATGTTGCGTGTCTGCTCGGTCAGCGGCGTGTGCAGCGTGATGAAGTCGGCACGGGCGAGCAACTGCTCCAGCTCGACCTTCTCGACGCCCATCTCGACGGCGCGTTCGGGGCTGAGGAACGGATCATAGGCGACGACCTTCATGCGCAGGCCATGCGCGCGATCGGCGACGATCGATCCGATATTGCCCGCGCCGATCAGGCCGAGCGTCTTGCCGGTAACCTCGACGCCCATGAAGCCGTTCTTGGGCCACAGGCCCGCCTGGGTCTGGGTGTTCGCCTCGGGCAGCTGGCGCGCGAGCGCGAACATGAGCGCAATGGCGTGCTCTGCGGTGGTGATCGAGTTGCCGAACGGGGTGTTCATCACCACCACGCCCTTGGCCGAGGCGTTGGGGATATCGACATTGTCGACGCCGATCCCGGCGCGGCCGACGACCTTCAAATTGGTCGCGGCGTCGAGGATTTCCTTGGTGACCTTGGTCGCGCTGCGGATGGCGAGGCCGTCATACTGGCCGATGATCGCCTTGAGCTCCTCCGGCGTCTTGCCGGTGATCTCGTCAACCTCGACGCCGCGCTCGCGGAAGATCTGCGCGGCCTTGGGGTCCATTTTGTCGCTGATGAGTACCTTGGGCATGGGATTTGCCTTTCCAATCGTCATCCCAGAGAAAGCTGGGATCTCGTGCGGCGAGCGCACGCTATGCGGAGGGAGGCCCCAGCTTTCGCTGGGGCGACGGTGTCAGTTGGAAGCCTTCGCCGATGCGTAGGCCCAGTCGAGCCAGGGGCCGAGCGCCTCGATATCGGCGGTGTCGACGGTGGCGCCGCACCAGATGCGCAGGCCAGCCGGGGCATCGCGATAGCCGGCGACGTCGTAGGCGGCATCGGCCTTTTCGAGCAGCGACGCGAAGGTCTTGATGAACGCTTCATCGGCGCCTTCGACGGTCAGGCACACGCTGGTCTTCGAGCGCGTTGCTTCGTCCGCGGCGAGATGGCCGAGCCAGTCGCGCTCTGCGACGATCTTGTCGAGCGCGGCGGCATTGGCGTCCGAGCGCGCGATCAGCCCGTCGAGACCGCCCAGACCCTTGGCCCATTCGAGCGCGAAGATCGCGTCTTCGACCGCGAGCATCGACGGCGTGTTGATCGTCTCGCCCTTGAACACACCCTCGGCAAGCTTGCCCTTTGCCATCAGGCGGAACACCTTGGGCAGCGGCCAGGCAGGCGTATACTGCTCCAGCCGCTCGACGGCACGCGGGCCGAGGATCAGCACGCCATGGCCGCCCTCCCCGCCAAGCACCTTCTGCCAGGAGAAGGTGGCGACGTCGATCTTGTCCCACGGCAGGTCGTAGGCGAACACCGCGCTGGTCGAATCGGCGAAGGTCAGGCCCTCGCGGTCGTCAGGGATCCAGTCGCCATTGGGGACGCGCACGCCGCTGGTGGTGCCGTTCCAGGTGAACAGCACGTCGTCGGCGAAATCGACCTGGCTGAGGTCCGGAAGCTGGCCGTAATCGGCGCGGATCACCGTCGGATCGAGCTTGAGCTGCTTGACGGCATCGGTGACCCAGCCCTCACCGAAGCTCTCCCAGGCCAGCGTGGTCACGCCGCGCGCGCCGAGCATCGTCCACATCGCCATTTCGAACGCACCGGTATCGGAGCCGGGGACGATGCCGATGCGGTGCGTGTCGGGCAGGCGCAGCATCTCACGCATCAGGTCGATGCAGTACTGAAGGCGGGTCTTGCCGAGCTTCGAGCGGTGCGAGCGTCCGAGAACCTCGGTCGCGAGCTTGGCGGCGTCCCAGCCCGGAGGCTTGGCGCAGGGACCCGAAGAGAAATGGGGGCGTGCCGGCCTGGTGGCGGGCTTGGCAATGGACGCAAGTGTGGCGTCGGCGGCAGTCGAATCAGTCATGTCAGTCTCTCCTTGCAGAGAGCACGCGCGGCGTTGGGACCGCGTGGCCCGTCGGCGGCCCTAATGGCGGCGGACGCGAAGTCAAGCGAAGAGCGGGGAGTGGAATGGTATCTTTTGTACCCTTCCGCGTGGCGGAATGCGGTTGTGGCCGGTTCAATGCACTGGCTAGAGTTGCGGCGATGCGTATCCTTCCCGTCCTGCTGCTCCCGCTGTTCCTCGCCGGCTGCATGTTTGGCGGCGGTGGCCGTGACGAGCCGCCGCGCCGGCCCGCGGTGCGCCCCGATCCGCGCGGGCCGGTGACGCTGAACCTGCCGACCAGCCGCGAGACGCAGCAATGCTTTGCGGATCTTTCGCGCGCGAACGTGCGGTTCAGTCCGCTGCCGGACCGCGACTATGGCGGCGGGTGCCAAATGGTGGGTGCGGTCGAGCTGATCGACATCGGGCTTCCCGTGACCAACCTCAAGGGCATGCGCTGCCCGCTGGCGCGCAACTTCATCGCCTGGATCCGCAACGCCGCGGTGCCGGCAGCACGCGAGATCCTGGACGGCGAGCTGGTGCGGGTGGAGACGATGGGCAGCTATTCGTGCCGCGGGATCATCGGTGCCGGCCAGGCCGCGGCGGGACGCGTCTCCGAACATGGCCTGGGCAATGCCGTCGATGTCTCGGCATTCGTCCTGCGCGACGGACGGCGGATCACGGTCAAGCAGGGGTGGCGCGGTGCCGAGGACGAGCGGGAATTCCTGCAGGCGATCCATCGGTCGGCCTGTCGGCGGTTCGCGACGGTGCTGAGCCCCGACTATAACGCCGCGCACCACGACCATCTCCATTTCGACATGGGGCGGGGGCCTTTCTGCCGTTGAGGAATTGGATTAAGCGTCGCCGATGACAGACACCAAAGTTCCCTCGCGCGTTTTTCCGCGCGCACGCCAGGATGCCGAGACCGCCGCGACCGGCGTTTCCACCCCACAGACCGAACATCCCGCCTATCGCCTCGCCTTTCAGGATATGGACTTCCTGCTGCGCGAGGATCTGCGCCCGGTTCGCTTCCAGCTCGAGCTGCTCAAGCCCCAGCTGCTGATGGACGAGGCCAGGATCGCGTCGATGTTCGTGATCTATGGCTCGGCCCGGATTCCCGAGCCGGCGAAGGCGCAGGCGCTGCTCGACCTGGCCACCGATGACCAGTCGCGGCGGATCGCCGAGCGGCTGATCGAGAAGTCGAAATATTATGACGTCGCGCGTGAACTCGCCGCGCTGTCGAGCTGCTATCCGCTCGACGAGGACGGCAAGCGCCACTTCGTCGTCTGTTCGGGCGGTGGTCCCTCGATCATGGAAGCCGCCAACCGCGGAGCGCAGGACAAGGGCTGCGAATCGGTCGGACTCAACATCGTGCTGCCGCATGAGCAGGCGCCGAACGAATATGTGACGCCGTCGCTCAGCTTCCAGTTCCACTATTTCGCGCTGCGCAAGATGCACTTCCTGCTGCGCGCGCGCGCGGTCGCGGTGTTCCCGGGCGGGTTCGGCACCTTCGACGAATCGTTCGAGTTGCTGACGCTGATCCAGACCGGAAAGATCGCGCCGATCCCGGTGCTGTTCTACGGCAAGGATTTCTGGAAGCGCGTGGTCAATTTCGAGGCGCTGTGCGACGAGGGCGTGATTTCGCCGCGCGACCTCAACCTGTTCCACTTCTGCGAGACCGCCGAAGAGGGATGGGAGATCGTCCAGAAATTCTATGCGGAGAAGAACGGGGGCTGACGCCCCCGGGGTGCGGCGGGGACGACCCGCCGCGCGCAGGGCTTACTGGCCCTTGGGCGCTTCCGCCTCCGGCGCGGCTTCATTGCCGGCGGGGACAGCCGCGTTGCCGGCAGGCGCTGCGGCATTGCCTTCGCCCTCGGCTGCGGCGGGGGCGGCTTCGGCTGCAGGAAGCGGCAGGTTCGACCCTTGCGCGTTCAGATAGGCGATGACGTTGGCGCGCTCCTGCGGATCCGACAGGCCGGCGAAGGTCATCTTGGTGCCGGCGGCGTATTTGCGCGGGCTGGCCAGCCACTGATCCATCGCCTCGAACGTCCAGTTGCCCGGAACGCCCTTCAGCGCGTCCGAATAGGCGAAGCCGGCGACATGGCCGTGAGCCTTGCCCATCGTCGCCCACAGATTCGGGCCGACGCCATTCGCGCCGCCGCTGGCGACGGTGTGGCATGCCGAGCATTTGGCGAACGAGGCCTGACCCTTGGCGACATCGGCCTTGGCAAGGCGGTTGGCGATCGGCTCGATCGCCGCGGCGCCGCCGCCGCCCTCCGCGCCGTCGGCGCTCTCGACCGGATAGCCTTCCTTCTCGGGCGCGCCGCTATGGTAGATCATGCCGCTGGCGATCGACAGGCCGAGCGCCGAGGCACAGCCGAACAGGACCCAGCCTGCGATCGTGTTCATGCGATTGTCCATTGCGCGCCCATATGCCCCGAAGTTGAAACTTTGGCGGTTCCTTTAGAGTGGGCGTTTGCGCATCGCAACCCGGGCTTGCTCCGCATTTCGCAGACGGCTAATCGCGCCCGCCAATGGAAAGTTTCGCCGCGCCCGCACGTCCGATCGTAGAACGCATGACGCAGGCTGCGCTTGCCGAGCCCAAGCGCGCGGTCGCGTTTCAGGGTGCGCCGGGCGCCAATTCGCATATGGCGGCGCTCGAAGCCTTTCCCACCGGCCTGCCATTGCCCTGCTTCAGCTTCGAGGATGCGATCGACGCGGTGCGCGAGGGCAAGGCCGATTGCGCGATCATTCCGATCGAAAATTCGCTGCATGGCCGCGTCGCCGACATCCATTTCCTGCTGCCCGAATCCGGCCTGACGATCATCGGCGAGCATTTCCTGCCGATCCGCTACGCACTGATGGGGCTGGGCGAGCGTTCGCGCGTGCGTCAGGCGATGAGCCATCCACAGGCGCTAGGCCAGTGCCGCCTGTGGCTGAAGGCGCAGGGGATCGCGCCGCTCTCCTACCCCGACACCGCCGGCGCCGCTGCGGTCGTGGCGGAAGAGAATGATCCGGCCGTCGCTGCGCTCGCCCCGCCGGGCGCCGCGCCGCTCTATGGCCTGACGATCTTCGAGAACGACGTCGCCGACGCCGACCACAACATGACGCGCTTCGTGGTGCTGGCGCGGTCGGCGCCGCCGCTGCGCGAGCATGGCCTGTTCATGACGACCTTCATCTTCGAGGTGAAGAACGTGCCCGCGGCGCTCTACAAGGCGCTGGGCGGCTTTGCGACCAACGGCGTCAACATGACCAAGCTGGAAAGCTATCAGCGTGGCGGCAGCTTTGCGGCGACCGAATTCTATTGCGACATCGTCGGCCGACCCGGCGATCCCGCGGTCGACCGCGCGCTGGACGAGCTGCGCTTCCACACCAAGTCGATGCGTGTGCTCGGCACCTATCCGCAGGCGCGGGCGCGCCCCGAATAGCCTCTCGCCGACCCATTTATCGCCTGCTACCTTTCGGCCGGGCTTTGAGGGGGCAAGGATGAGCGAGGAGTTCGAGAACGAGGGCGCGCGTCGCAGCGCGCTGTTCGGATGGCCGCTGCTGCTGGCGTTGCTGGGTTGCCTCGTGCTGATCCTTGGTGCCGCCTTTGCCCCGACGCTGCTGCCGCGCCTCGATTTCTGGACCATGGTGCTCGCCGGTGCGGGTGCCGGACTCGCGTTGTGGCTGCTTGTCCTGCTGGCGGGAAGCCGGACGCGGCAATGGCTGGTCGTGATGGGCGCGCTGATCGCGCTGCCCGTCACCGGCGCGCTGGCGGGGCTGGGCGCAGGCCGCATCCATGTCGCGCGGGCGTCGATCGATGCGCGGACCTTTGCTGAGGTCGATATCGCCGCCGACGGCAAGCCGAGCGTCCCCGGCGCCGCCGCTGATCGGGGAAGCGCGTCGGCCGCCTACCTCGCCGCAATCCGCGAGGACGAGGCCGATCTGCGCGCCTATACCGACGCGATGGGCAAGTTCAACCTGGGCGTGCTCAGCAGCCCCTATCTGCTCCAGCAATCGCCGCAGATCCTGGCGGATTGCGCGTCGATCTCCGGTCTCGAGACGGTGACGCGGGACCAGAGCCGGCGCGCGCGCGACCGGCGGTCGCGGGCCACAGAGGCGGTCGACCGCTCAGGCCTGCCCGCCGACGCCAAGCCCGGCGCGCGGGCCATCGTCACTGCGGGGGACGAGGAGGCGATGCTGGCAAACCGGATCGAGATCATCCGCGCCAGCCGCGCGCAGTGCGAGCTGCTCGCACGGCGCAGCTGGCACAATGCGGCGGGCTATTTCGGCTTTGCGAACGGCGGCGATCGCGCGCGATTCGGCGAGACGACCAAGCGGCTGCTGGCCGCCGCCGGCGAGGCCGAACGGCTTCAGCGCGCCGCAGGGGATCAGCGCATCAAGGGCCGCGAACAGGTTCGCGAGGTGCTGATGCGCTGATCCGTTCGGGTCAGTCGGCGAAGAGCAGGACCGGCGTCTCGAGCAGCTTGCGCAGCGCCTGCACATAGCTGGCAGCATCCCAGCCATCGACGACGCGATGGTCGCAACTGATCGACAGGTTCATCAGCTTGGCGCGGACGATATCGTCGCCGACGAAGACCGGGCGTTCGACAATCTTGTTGGGACCGATGATCGCGACTTCCGGCTTGTTGATCACCGGGGTGGTCGCGATGCCGCCGAGCGGGCCGAGCGAGGTGATGGTGATGGTCGAGCCGCTGAGCTCCTCGACCTTCGCCTTGCCGGTGCGCGCGGCTTCGGCGAGGCGGGTGATCTCGGCCGCGAGCTGCCAGACGTTCAGGTCCTGTGCGTCGCGGATCACCGGGACCATCAGGCCCGCATCGGTCTGCGTCGCCATGCCCATGTGCACGCGGCCATGGCGCGTCACCACGCCCGCCTCGTCATCATAGCGCGCGTTGAGCATCGGGAAGTCGGGCAAGGTGCGGCAGATCGCGGCGATCACGAAGGGGAGCATGGTGAGCTTGGGCCGCGCGCCGCGATTGGCGTTGAGGTCCGCGCGCATCTCTTCGAGCGCGGTCACGTCGATCTCGTCGACATAGGTGAAGTGCGGGATGGCGCGCTTCGACGCGGCCATGTTCTCCGCGATCTTGCGGCGCATGCCGATGACCTTGACCGGCACGTCCTCCCGCGCACGGCTGGCGTGCGGGGCGTGATAGCCCTGGGCCGAGCCATAGCGCAGGAATGCGTCGAGATCGGCGTGACGGATGCGGTCGCCCTCGGCCGCCTTCACCTGGCTGAGGTCGATGCCGAGATCCTTGGCGCGCTGGCGCACCGCAGGCGAGGCGAGGATGTCGCGGCGCGGTGCGGCGGGGGCTGCAGCCACCGGCTCCGGCGCGGGAGCGGGTGGAGGCGCGGGAGGCGCGACGGGCGCTTCGGGCGCCACAGGCGGCTCGACCGCGGGTGGCGCGGGCGGCGCCTCGACTGCTTCGAGAGCCGGGGTTGCCTCGGGGGCTTCGGCGGCATCGCCGTCGGTCTCGACCACGATCAGCGCGGCGCCGATCGCGACCTGGTCGCCGACTTCGCCGGCCAGCTCGACCACGATGCCGGAGACGGGCGATTCCATTTCGACCGTCGCCTTGTCGGTCATCATGTCGGCGACCTGCTGGTCCTCCTCGACTCGATCGCCAACCTTGACGTGCCAGGCGACGATTTCGGCCTCGGCGATGCCTTCGCCGATATCCGGCAGACGAAACGTGAAGCGTGCCATGCGGGTCAGTCCTTCAGGATCTTCTTGAGCGCTTGTCCGATACGGACCGGCCCGGGGAAATATGCCCATTCGAGGCTGTGCGGATAGGGCGTGTCGAAGCCGGTGACGCGTTCGACCGGCGCTTCGAGGTGATAGAAGCAACGCTCCTGCACCAGGCTCGCAAGCTCGGCGCCGAAGCCGCTGGTGCGCGTCGCTTCGTGCACGACCATGCAGCGGCCGGTTTTCCTCACCGATTCCTCGATCGTCTCGATGTCGAGCGGGACGAGCGTGCGCAGGTCGATGATCTCGGCGTCGATGCCCATCTCCTCGACCGTCGCCTTCACCACATGCACCATCGTGCCGTAGGCGAGCACGGTCAGTGCCTCACCCGGACGGACGATCGCGGCCTTGCCGAGTTCGACGCGGTAATAGCCCTCGGGCACCTCGCCGCCCGGATGCTTCGACCAATTCTCGGCCGGGCGATCCCAATGGCCGTTGAACGGGCCGTTGTAGATGCGCTTGGGCTCGAAGAAGATGACCGGGTCATTGTCCTCGATCGACGCGATCAGCAGGCCCTTGGCGTCGTACGGAGTCGACGGGATCACCGTCTTGACGCCCGAGACATGGGTGAAGATCCCCTCGGGCGACTGCGAGTGCGTCTGCCCGCCGAAGATGCCGCCGCCATAGGGCGAGCGGATCGTCAGCGGCGCCGTGAACTGTCCGCCCGAACGGTAGCGCAGCCGCGCCGCTTCGGAGACGAGCTGGTCCAGCGCGGGATAGATATAATCCGCGAACTGGATCTCCGGCACCGGGCGCAAGCCGTACGCACCCATGCCGATGGCGACGCCGACAATGCCGCATTCGGTGATCGGGGTGTCGAACACCCGTGTCTTGCCATGCTTCGCCTGCAGCCCCGCGGTGGCGCGGAACACGCCGCCGAAATAGCCGACATCCTCGCCCATCACGATGACGTCGGGATCGCGTGCCATCATCACGTCGAGTGCGGAATTGATCGCCTGGATCATGTTCATGCGGGTGCCGGCACCCGCTTCGCCGGTGGCGGTTTCGCTCACGATTGCCTCGCTCATTGCTTGCGCGCCCAGGGACGGCCCGAAGCCTCTTCCTCATCGAGCATCATCTGGCGCTGCTCGCGCAGGTGCCAGGGCATCTCCTCGAACACGCCGTCGAACAGCGAATCGAGCGGCTGGTGCAGGCCATGGCCGAGGATGCCGTTCTTCTCGGCTTCCTTCTGCGCCACCTTCACCTGCTCGGCGAGCTCCCGGTCCATCTCGACATGGCGTTCCTCGTCCCATTCACCGATCGCGATCAGATGCGCCTTGAGGCGTGCGATCGGATCGCCGAGTGGCCAGGCGGTCGGCTCGCCCGCGCTGCGATACTGGGTGGGATCGTCGGAGGTCGAATGGCCTTCGGTGCGATAGGTGAAATGCTCGATCAGCGTCGGGCCCTGGTTGGTCCGCGCGCGCTCGGCCGCCCACAAGGTCGCGGCATAGACCGCGAGCGCGTCGTTGCCGTCCACCCGCAGCCCGGCGATGCCATAACCCAGCGCGCGCGCGGCAAACGTCGTCGCCTCCGCACCGGCAAAGCCCGAGAAGCTCGAGATCGCCCACTGGTTGTTGACGACGTTGAGGATGACCGGTGCCTTGTACACGGTGGCGAAGGTCAGCGCCGAGTGGAAGTCGCCCTCCGCGGTCGAGCCCTCGCCGCACCAGGTCGCGGCGATGCGCGTGTCGCCCTTGGCGGCGCTCGCCATCGCCCAGCCCACCGCCTGTGGATATTGGGTGGTGAGGTTGCCCGAGATCGAGAAGAAGCCCTTCTCCTTCGACGAGTACATGATCGGCAGCTGCTTGCCCGCCAGATCGTCGCCCTTGTTGGAGTAGATCTGGTTCATCATCTGCACGAGGCTGTAGCCGCGCGCGATCAGCAGGCCCTGCTGGCGATAGCTCGGGAAGCACATGTCGTCGCTGGCCAGCGCGTGCGCTGCCGCGATCGCCACCGCTTCCTCGCCGGTGCACTTCATGTAGAAGCTGGTCTTGCCCTGACGCTGCGCCCGGAACATGCGTTCGTCGAACGCACGCACCAGCGCCATGTCATGGAGCATTTTCCGCAGCGTATCGGGGTCGAGCTTGGGATTCCACGGGCCGACCGCCTGGCCGTTGTCGTCGAGGACGCGGACCAGCGTGTAAGCGAGCTCATGGAAGCTGGACGGGTCGGCGGCAGTGTCGGGCCGGGGCTGTGCGCCGGCGGGCGGCACCGCGACCTCGGTGAAATCGACCGCATCGCCCGGCCGGAATTTCGGCTCGGGCACATGCAGGCTGAGCGGCGGCAGATTGGCGCGCTTGGCGTCCACGGTCATGCTCTCTCCAGCGTTAGAAGGCCTCCGGGTCGCCGTTCGGCGCGCGGAATATGATTTCAAGGCCTCGTTATATTCTTTCACTGCCCGAGTCGAGATGGGACAGCAACACTGTCGTGAATTTCATTCTACTCTGCGGTGAACGGATAGGCGAATCGGCCCTTTCCCCGATGACGATCCCCTCCTAATGGGGAGGTTTGAGGACAAACTTCGCTGGGGAGCGAGACACATGAAACTGATGGCCGGCAATTCGAACCTGCCGCTCGCCCAGGCGATCGCCTCCTATCTCGAGATTCCGCTGACGCAGGCGAATGTCCGCCGCTTCGCCGACGAGGAGATTTTCGTCGAGATTCTCGAGAACGTCCGCGGCGAGGACGTGTTCGTGCTCCAGTCGACCGCTTACCCTGCGAACGACAATCTCATGGAGCTGTTGATCATGATCGATGCGCTGCGCCGCGCATCGGCCAAGCGTATCACCGCGGTGCTCCCCTATTTCGGCTATGCCCGTCAGGACCGGAAGCCCGGCCCGCGTACGCCGATCTCGGCCAAGCTGGTCGCCAACCTCATCACCACCGCGGGCGCCAACCGCGTTCTCTCGGTCGATCTTCACGCCGGTCAGATCCAGGGCTTTTTCGACATCCCGACCGACAACCTCTTCGCCGCACCGGTGATGAGCGAGGACATCAAGGCGCGCTTCTCGGACAAGAATCTGATGGTCGTCTCGCCTGACGTCGGCGGCGTGGTGCGCGCGCGTGCGCTCGCCAAACGGCTGGAGAACGCGCCGCTGGCGATCGTCGACAAGCGCCGCGAAAAGGCCGGCGAATCCGAGGTGATGAACATCATCGGCGACGTCGAAGGCCGCTTCTGCATCCTGATCGACGATATCGTCGATTCGGCGGGTACGCTGTGCAATGCCGCCGCGGCACTCAAGGCGGCCGGCGCCGAGGGCGTGGTCGCCTATTGCACCCATGGCGTGCTTTCGGGGGGCGCGGTCGCGCGCGTCGATGGGTCGGAGCTCAGCGAGCTCGTGATCACCGATTCGATCGGCAACCATGCAATCGTCGGCGAAGCGCAGCGCATCCGCCACCTCACCATCGCTCCGCTGATCGCCGAAGCGATCCGCCGCATTGCCGACGAAAGTTCGGTCTCCAGCCTGTTCGACTGAGCCGAACGCGGTCTTTCTAGCGCTCCGTCGTACTGAACTTGTTTCAGCACCCACCGTGCTGCCCGCGTTCAGCTGGCTGGGGAGAAGTGCCTGAAACGGTGCTGGGTGAGGGTAGAGACGCGATGAGCGCCGACTCCCTTCATCCCAGCGCCTTCCACACCAGCACCGCGCCCACCGCAATCATCAGCCAGTAGATCGCGGTGTAGAAGCGGTCGGGCGAAACCCGCCGCACCAGCCATACGCCCGCGAAAGTCGATGCGATTGCGACCGGCAGCAGGGTCACGGAGGTCAGCAGATTCTCTCGCGTGAACTGGCCGAGCGCGAGATAGGCGGGCACCTTGATCCAGTTGACCAGCGCGAAATAGATTGCGGTCGTTCCCACCAGCATGTCGCGCGGCAGGCGGCGCGGCAGCACCCAGAGCTGCCAGGGCGGTTGTCCTGCATGGGCGATCTGACTGGTGAAGCCCGAGGCGATTCCGAACAGCGACCCGACCCAGCCGGGCGAATCCGAAGGTGCCGCAGTTCCCAGCCGGTCGCGCCACAGGCGATACGCGCCGAACAGCATCGAGATGCCGCCGACCATCGCCAGCACGGCGTCTGCCGAAACGCTGGCGGCGTACCAATAGCCCAACGCGATCCCGACCACCGCGCCCGCCAGTGTCCACCCCAGCACGAACCCGTCGATGTGCCGCCGGAACGCCCAGACGCCGACCACGTCCTGCGCAATCAGCAATGGAAGCAGGATCGCGGCGGCCTGAACCGGATCGGTGGCAAAGGCGATCATCGGCAGCGACAGCGCGCCTGCGCCGGCGAATCCGCCCTTGGACAGGCCGAGCAGCGCGACGGCGGGAATCGCCAGTGCGTAGAAGAGCGGGTCGGCGATCAGGAGCGTGCGGCCGGCAAGCGCACCCCGGCATTGCCGCGTGCGTTCAGCTCGGCCTTGAGCTTCTCCGGCGCGGGCGCCCAGAGGAAGCCGAAGCTGACCGTGCCGTCCTTGCTCTCGACCGCGTGGTGCAGCCGGTGGGCCTGAACGATACGCTTCATATAGCGCGAGCGCGGCACATAGCGGTGGTCGATTCGGCGATGAACGATGACGTCATGGAAGCCGAAATAGATTGCGCCATAGGCGGCGATCCCGCCACCGATCCAGGTAAGGCCAGGCCACCAGTTGAGCTGTACCCCGGCATAGAGCAGGCCGATCGAGGGGATGGCGAAGATCACGGCATAGAGATCGTTGAGTTCGAACATGCCGGTACTGGGTTCGTGATGGCTTTTGTGCAGGAACCAGCCCGGCCCGTGCATCACCCAACGGTGGGCGGCATAGGCGACGCCCTCCATCAGCGCGATGGTGCCGAGAAACAGCAGGATGCCGATTGCGGGACTCATGGTGGGCGATATAGCGCTGCGCCATGCGAAGCGCACCTCTTCTCCTGATCGTCTTGTCCCTTTCCGCCTGCGCGGTGCCGGAGGCGCGGCTGCGCACGGGCCTGGTCAATGCCGGCCTGTCGCGCCCGCTTTCGGCGTGCATGGCCGAGCGGATGGTCGATCGGCTCTCGCTGACACAGCTGATGCGCATCGCCGATCTGCCCAAGGCGCGCGAGGCCGAGTCGGTGGATCGGTTCCTGCATCGTATCCGCTCGCTTGGCGACCCGGAGATCGTTGCGGTAGCGACCAGCTCTGCGGCGCTTTGCGCCACGGGATACGGACGAAGCTAATAGGCTACGAAATACAAGGCTTTTGGCAGCGACATCGGGTCGTCCGGCTTTTTATTGCAATTACGTCGCAATCTCATATAATGCGTATTTGATTCCCGCAGGCCGCTGTGCTTAAGGCGGGCGGATTTTGCTGCAACGCAAGGGATCTGCCCCATGAACATCCACGAATATCAGGCCAAGGAACTGCTGGCGAAGTTCGGCGCGCCGATCGCCGCCGGCCACGCCGCCTTCACCGTCGAAGAGGCGGTCGAAGCCGCGAAGAAGCTGCCCGGGCCGCTGTTCGTCGTGAAGTCGCAGATCCATGCCGGCGGCCGCGGCAAGGGCAAGTTCAAGGAACTCGGCCCTGATGCGAAGGGCGGTGTTCGCCTCGCCTTCTCGCTCGACGAGGTCCGCGCGCACGCCACCGACATGCTCGGCAACACGCTGGTGACGATCCAGACGGGTGAGGCCGGCAAGCAGGTCAACCGCCTCTACGTCACCGACGGCGCCGACATCGCCAAGGAATTCTACCTCGCGCTCCTCGTCGATCGTGCGACCAGCCGCATCGCCTTCGTCGTCTCGACCGAAGGCGGCATGGATATCGAGGAAGTCGCGCATTCGACGCCCGAGAAAATCCACAGCTTCGCGGTCGATCCCGCCACCGGCTTCATGCCGCATCACGGCCGCGCCGTCGCTGCCGCGCTGGGCCTGACCGGCGATCTCGCCAAGCAGGCGGCCAAGGTCGCCTCCTCGCTCTACGCCGCCTTCCTCGCGACCGACGCCGAGCAGATCGAGGTCAATCCGCTCGCGCTGACCGAGCAGGGCAACCTCCTCGTTCTCGACGCCAAGGTCGGCTTCGACGGCAACGCCATGTTCCGCCACAAGGACCTGATGGAACTGCGCGACACCACCGAGGAAGACCCCGCCGAGCTCGAGGCGTCGAAGTACGACCTCGCTTACATCAAGCTCGACGGCGACATCGGCTGCATGGTCAATGGTGCCGGGCTCGCCATGGCGACGATGGACATCATCAAGCTCAACGGCATGTTCCCGGCAAACTTCCTCGACGTCGGCGGCGGCGCCTCGAAGGAGAAGGTCACCGCGGCGTTCAAGATCATCCTCGCCGATCCCGCGGTGAAGGGCATCCTCGTCAACATCTTCGGCGGGATCATGAAGTGCGACATCATCGCCGAGGGTATCGTCGCCGCGGCCAGGGAAGTGAACCTCTCGGTTCCGCTCGTCGTCCGCCTCGAAGGCACCAATGTCGAAGAAGGCAAGGCCATCCTCGCCAATTCGGGCCTTGCGATCGTTCCGGCCAACGATCTGGGCGATGCCGCACGCAAGATCGTCGCGGAGGTCAAGCAGGCCGCCTGAGGCCGCTTGCCGAGCCAGAAGCAAGAGGGGCGGGCCGGCCGGCGCGCCCCTTTTTGCTGGGTGGTGTCCGGGCTTGGCCTATCTCGCGCCGGCTTGGCGAGGATCTGCAACGCCCCGCGGCCGCGATACATCTGCGCGGCTTGCGCCTTGGGGCGGCGGATTTCGACGGTTCTTCAGGGCTATTCCGCCGGCCGGGCGTTGTGTCTCGGATGCTTCCGAGGCGGGCGGCGGGGTCTGCGCCGGCTCTGGGGCAGGTGTCTGACCCATGCACGTCGTGATGAAGGTCGGAGCCGCCATCACCATCGCGCGGCGAATGAACGCAATGCGGCGGCGTCTCATATGTTCCTCCCTGGTCCTGATCCCTTCGTTGCGGATTGGCAATGAATGACGAGTGAACCGTCGCTACGACAGGCGGAGACTTCCATACCGTACTTGCGAAAAATAGAGAATCGCTACAAGAATGCCGCAGACCCGATGCGGCAAAACAGAAATTTCGGGTTGCGCCCGCGCGGAAAATGCTGGCCAAGCGGGCAACGAAAATGTGATAGCGGCCACCGAGGGTTGTCAAGGAGAAGGGCAAGGCCGCGGCGGTCAAGTTTTTGTCGTCGCCCCCACGGGCCTCCGGTCGTTAGAAGCCGGGGAACATGGGCGGTGCGAGCCGGTTCTTCTCTGTGGAATTTGGTCCTGATGCGTTGGGAAGGAATGCGATGAAAGTCTTGGTGCCGGTCAAGCGCGTGCTTGACTATAATGTGAAGCCTCGGGTGAAGGCCGACGGGACGGGGGTCGACCTCGCCAACGTCAAGATGAGCATGAACCCGTTCGACGAGATCGCTGTCGAAGAGGCGATCCGCCTCAAGGAAAAGGGCGCGGCGACCGAGATCGTCGTGGTCTCGATCGGCGAGGCCAAGGCGCAGGAAACGCTGCGGACCGCGCTCGCGATGGGCGCCGACCGGGCGATCCTGATCCAGTCCGACGGCCCGGTCGAGCCGCTCGGCGTCGCCAAGCTCCTTGCCAAGGTTGCCGCCGACGAGGCCCCCGGCCTGATCATTCTGGGCAAGCAGGCGATCGACGACGACAATAACCAGACCGGCCAGATGCTGGGCGCGCTGCTCGGCTGGGCCCAGGGCACTTTCGCGTCGAAGGTAGAGGTTGCGGGCGACAGTGTCGATGTGACGCGCGAAGTCGATGGCGGCCTTGAGACGGTGAAGCTCAAGCTTCCCGCGATCGTCACCACCGATCTTCGCCTCAACGAGCCGCGTTACGCCTCGCTGCCCAACATCATGAAGGCCAAGAGCAAGCCGCTTGATCAGAAGACGCCTGCTGATTTCGGGGTCGATGTCGCGCCGCGCCTTACCGTGGTGAGCGTTGCCGAGCCGGCCAAGCGCCAGGCGGGCGTCAAGGTTGCGGATGTGGATGAGCTTGTCGCCAAGCTGAAGGCGCTGGGAGTTGCGAAATGAGCGTGCTGGTCTGGGTCGAACACGACAATGCGTCGGTCAAGGACGCGACGCTCTCTGCGGTGACTGCCGCGGGCAAGCTGGGTGATGTCGTCGCGCTGGTCGCGGGGCAGGGCGCGCAGGGCGTGGCCGATGCCGCGGCGAAGATCGCCGGCGTGTCGAAGGTGCTGCTGGCGGATGACGCCGCCTATGGCCACGCATTGGCCGAGAATGTCGCGCCGCTCGTCGCGGAGTTGATGGCCGGCTACGACGCTTTCGTCGCGCCCGCCACCACCACCGGCAAGAACATCGCGCCGCGCGTCGCCGCGCTGCTCGACGTCATGCAGATCAGCGAAGTGCTCTCGGTCGAGAGCGCCGACACCTTCACCCGCCCGATCTATGCCGGCAACGCGATCGCCACGGTCAAGTCGGCGGACGCCAAGAAGGTTCTCACCGTGCGTGGCACCGCGTTCGAAAAGGCCGCGGCGGAAGGCGGCAGTGCCTCGGTGGAAGCCGTATCGGGCAAGGGCGATTCGGGTCTCTCCAGCTTCGTCGGCGCCGAAATCGCCAAGTCGGAGCGCCCGGAGCTGACCAGCGCCAAGGTGATCGTCTCGGGCGGCCGCGCGCTCGGCTCGTCCGAGCAGTTCCATGGCCTGATCGATCCCCTCGCCGACAAGCTCGGCGCCGCGGTCGGCGCGAGCCGCGCGGCGGTCGATGCGGGCTATGCGCCCAACGACTATCAGGTTGGCCAGACCGGCAAGATCGTCGCACCGGAAGTCTATGTCGCGATCGGCATTTCGGGCGCGATCCAGCACCTTGCCGGCATGAAGGATTCGAAGACCATCATCGCCATCAACAAGGACGAGGACGCCCCGATCTTCCAGGTCGCGGACCTCGGCCTCGTGGGCGATCTGTTCAAGATCGTTCCGGAGCTGACCGAGAAGCTCTGAGCGGGCGCGGGTCGTTCACGGCCCGCTAGCCTTTGAACAGGATGGGGCGGTTCGCCTTCGGGCGGCCGCCCTTTCCGTGCTTCCGGATCTTGATCGCCTGGTCGATGCCTTGCCGGCCGGACAGGCGGGCCTGCGCTTGCGCGGTACCGCCGGCCTCGCTGGCCTGCTCGATCCGGGTTCGACGATCGCATCGGTCGCAGCCGGGGTGCTGGGGCCAAACGCACGTCCTGTGCGGGCGATCCTGTTCGACAAATCGCCGGGAACCAACTGGTCGCTGGCATGGCATCAGGATCGGACGATCGCGGTCCGTCAGCGGATCGACACACCGGACTTCGGCCCGTGGTCGACGAAGCGGGGGCTTCAGCATGTCGAGCCGCCATTCGGCCTGATCGAACGCATGGTGACGGTTCGGATTCACATCGACGATGTGCCCGAGGACAATGCGCCTCTCCTTGTGGCGCCCGGATCGCACAGGTTGGGCCGGATCGCCGAGGATCGGATCGAGGCAGCAGTTGCGGCTTGCGGTGTCGCCACTTGCCTCGCGGATCGCGGCGATATCTGGCTCTATGCGACGCCGATTCTGCATGCCTCGGCGGCGGGGCATCATCTGCATCGGCGCGTGCTGCAGGTCGATTACTCGCGGGACGAATTGCCGGGACAGCTCGAATGGCTTGGCATCTAGGCGCCAGAAACAGGTAAGGCCCGTCGCTTTCGCGGCGGGCCTCCCTGGACGATCCATTCCGCGTGGGTCTGGGTCGTCAACATGCTCTTTCTCATCGATCAAGCTAGGTAAGAACGTCGCTTTCGCCATTTGGTTCCGAAGAATCTTTGCGATCAGCATCGTCGCCCCGGGCGTCCTTCCACGGCCGCGCGAAACGCAGCACGAGGAAGCCGGCTACAGCCGACAGGATCGATCCGGCGAGCACGCCGATCTTCACCTCGTCGATCAGTTCGGGGCTGTCGGGGAAGGCAAGGCCACCGATGAACAGGCTCATGGTGAAGCCGATCCCGCACAGCATCGCGACACCATAGATCTGGGTCCAGGTGGCGCGCCCGGGAGGGCAGGCGAACCCGGTCTTCGCGGCGATCCACACGCTGCCGAAAATGCCGGCCTGCTTGCCGATGAACAGGCCCGCGGCGATACCGAGCGGGAGTGGCGCGAGCAGGATCGCGGGCGACATGCCGGCCAGGCTCACGCCCGCATTGGCAAAGCCGAACAGCGGCACGATGACGAACGCGACCCAGGGCGCGAGCGCATGCTCCAGAATATGCAGCGGCGAATCCGCGGCGTCGGGCGCACCGGGCGAGGCCTTTACCGGGATCATCATCGCGGTCAGCACGCCCGCGACGGTGGCATGCACGCCGGACAGGAACACGAAGTACCAGAGCAGCGCGCCGAGCAGCAGATAGGGCCACAGCTTCGTCACCCCGCTGCGGTTCAGCACATGCATCACCACCAGCACCAGCGCGCCGGCCGCCAGCGCGAGCGAGCCAAGGCTCTTGGTATAGGCGAGCGCGATGATCGCGACCGCGCCCATGTCATCGACGATCGCGACCGTGGTGAGGAACAGCTTGAGCGAGGCGGGCGCGCGCTTGCCCAGCAGCGCGAGCACGCCGATGGCGAAGGCGATGTCGGTCGCGGCCGGGATCGCCCAGCCGGGTGCGAGCGGTCCGCCGCCGGTGATGGCAAGATAGATCAGCGCGGGTACGACCATGCCTGCCGCGGCCGCGACGACGGGCAGCCGCCGGTCGTCCCAGCTGGAGAGCTGGCCATCGACGAACTCGCGCTTGATCTCGAGGCCGACGAGCAGGAAGAACACCGCCATCAGCGCGTCGTTGATCCACAGATGCACCGTCATCGGCCCGTATTTGGGGCTGATGACCGGTCCGGTCTCCCAATGGAGCAGGTGGAAATAGTCCGCGGACAGCCCCGGCAGATTGGCGACCAGCATCGCCAGTGCCGCCGCCGCGATCAGCAGGATGCCGCCTGCCGCCTCGCTCTTCATGAAGGTGCGAAGTGCCGAAGGAGCCGTGCGCCTCGTCGTGTTCGCCATGTTGCTCCCCGTTCTGGTGAAAGCCCCTGCCTAACGGCTGGAACCACGGCGGCAAAGTCCCTAACCTTCGCGCATGGCCACCATCGCTCGCCCCCGCCGCAACCCGTTGTCGCTCTGGTGGCGGGGAACCGTCGTCGCTTCGGTCGATCATGCCGAGGTGCTGGAAAAGGTGCGCGGCGAAGCGGCGTGGAATGGCCGCTACGTCTTCATGGTCTTGATGTCGGCGGGCATCGCGGTGCTCGGCCTGCTGCTATCGTCGCCAGCGGTGGTGATCGGCGCGATGCTGATCTCGCCGTTGATGGGGCCGATCATCGGCCTGGGCTTCGGCCTTGCCACCTTCGACGGGGACGAGATCCGCCGATCGGGCATGGCGCTGGCGCTGGGCACGGTGATCGCGGTGGGGTTCACCGCGTTGCTGGTGCTGCTCTCGCCGCTCCAGAACGTGACGTCGGAGATCGCCGCGCGCACCCGGCCCAATCTGTTCGACCTGCTCGTCGCGCTCTTCTCCGCCCTCGCCGGGGCCTATGCGATGATCCGCGGGCGCGAGGGCACGGTGGTCGGCGTCGCCATCGCCACCGCGCTGATGCCGCCGCTCGCGGTGGTCGGCTTCGGCCTCGCCACCTGGAACGGCACGGTGTTCGGCGGCGCGCTGCTGCTGTTCCTCACCAACCTCATCACCATCGCGATCTCGGCGGCGGTGATCGCACGCCTCTACGGCTTCGGGTCGGCGCTCTCGCCCAAGCAGACGATGCTTCAGACGGTGCTGGTGATCGCCGCACTGATCGCCTTCGCGATCCCGCTCGGACTGGCGCTGCGCCAGATCGCGTGGGAGACGACCGCCTCGCGCCAGGCGCGCGAGGTGATATCGAGCCAGTTCGAGGGCGGGGTGCGCCTGGCCCAGCTCGAACTCGACTATGCGCACGAGCCGCTCCGGGTCAGTGCGACGGTGCTGACCCGGCAGCTGCGCCCCGATGCCGGGCGGGGTGCAGCGGCGACGCTCGAACAGCTGTTCGGACGCGAGGTGGACGTGGCGCTCGAGCAGGTGCGCGTCGGCACCGGCGCTCAGGCGGAGGCCGCGCAGGTTTCCGCTGCGCAGAACCAGCGTGTCGCGGCGGCGGATGCGGCGGCGGCGCGGACCGCCGAGCAGCTTGCGCTGGTCGCAGGTGTCGCACCCGATGCGGTGCTGATCGACCGCGATGCCCAGCGCGCGGTGGTGACTGCCGCACCCCTGATCGGCGCCGGGATCGGCGTCTATCGCACGCTTGAGGCGCGGGTCGCCGCGAGCGCATCGGACTGGACCATCACATTGACTCCGCCGGCCGCGGCATTGCCCGATGTCGCGCAGCGCGACGGCAAGCCCGATCCCGACGCGCTCGCGACCGCGATCTGGGGCGCACAGCGGCTCAATCTGCCGATCGGCGTGTCGGGGCCGGGCGCGGCGGCGGTGGTCGAGGCGCTGACCGCCGCCGGTGTCCGCGCGAGCACGGTTACCGGCACCGGATCGGGCAATGCCGCCCGGCTGCGCTGGCTCGCGCCGGCCGTCGAGTAACGCTCAGCCTGCTTTCGCCAGTGCCTCGGCGATCAGCTTCCGGCTGTTCTCGATGCCATAGAGCGCGATGAAGCTGCCCATGCGCGGCCCCTGCGAGCTGCCCAGCAGCGTCTCGTACAGCGCCTTGAACCAGTCGCGCAGCTCGGCGAAGTCACCGGTCTTGCCGATCTCATAGACGATGTTCTGGATATCCTCGGCGCTCGCATCGGCGGGCAGTGCGGCGAGATCGGCGTCGAGCCGCTGGAGTGCCGCCACCTCGACGCCCATGGGCGCGCGGCGGTTCAGCGTCGGCGCGATGAAGTCGCGGCCGTAGGCCAGCGCATAGCCGATCAGCGCGTCGAGCGCCGGATGCTTCTCGGGCGTCGCATCGGGGACGTAGTTGGCGAGATAGCCCCAGACCTGCTCCTTGCTCGCCTCGCCCATCACCCCGACGAGGTTGAGGAGCAGGCCGAACGTCACCGGCAGCGTCTCGCCCGGAACGTCGCCATTATGGACATGGTGGACCGGGTTGCCGAGCTTCTGCTCGACCGGCTGGTTCGGATAGTTGCCGCGGAACTGCCAGTAATCGTCCACCGCGCGCGGGATCACGCCCATATGCAGCGCCTTGGCCTTTTTCGGCTCGCGATAGATGTAGAAAGCGAGGCTCTCGTCCGGGCCATAGGTCAGCCACTGTTCGAGACTGAGGCCATTGCCCTTGGACTTGGAGATCTTCTCGCCCTTCTCGTCGAGGAACATCTCGTAGTTGAAGCCCTCGGGCGGGCGGCCGCCCATCACGCGCGCGATCTTGCCCGACTGGATCACCGAATCGATCAGGTCCTTGCCTGCCATCTCATAGTCGACGCCCAATGCGACCCAGCGCATCGCCCAGTCGACCTTCCACTGCAGCTTGGCCTTGCCGCCCAGGATCGTCTGCTCGATCCGCTCGCCCTCGTCCATGAAGGCGATCATGCCGGTTTCCGGATCGAGCACCTCGACCGGGACCTGGAGCACGATCCCCGACTTCGGGCTGATCGGCAGGACCGGGGAATAGGTCGCCTGGCGCTCGGCGCGCAGCGTCGGCAGCATCACATCCATGATGCCCTGATAGGAACGCAGGACGAGCTTGAGCGCCTCGTCGAAATTGCCGCCGGTATAATAGTCGGTCGAGGAGACGAACTCATAGTCGAAGCCGAACCGGTCGAGGAATTCGCGCAGCATCGCATTATTGTGATGCGCGAAGCTCTCATATTTCTCGAACGGGTCGGGCACCTTGGTCAGTGGCTTGCCGAGATACTGGGCGAGCATCTCCTTGTTCGGGACATTGTCGGGCACCTTGCGCAGGCCGTCCATGTCGTCGCTGAACGCGATCAGGCGGGTGGGCGCGTCCGACAGCGTCTCGAACGCGCGGCGGACCATCGTCGTGCGCAGCACTTCGTTGAACGTGCCGATATGCGGCAGGCCCGAGGGGCCGTAGCCGGTCTCGAACAGCACCGGTTCGCCGCCGGGCTTGCCGTCCGGATAGCGTTTCAGCAGCTTGCGCGCCTCCTCATAGGGCCAGGCCTTGGAGGTGAGGGCGGCGTCACGAAATGCGGAGTCGGTCATGGCAAGCCGGTGCGCGATGCCGCCATGTTTTGCAAGGCTGAGCGCCCGGAAAACGGGTGGGGGTGCGGAAGAGACTGGCCTTTACCCGATGTTGTTGATAATCGCTCGCATTATGAGTCTTCCCCTGGCGCGCGCGGCGCGCAATGTACCTGCGACGGTTGCGTCGGTTGACTGGAATTCGCTCGATCCGTCGGAGGCGCGCCGCCTGCGCGAATTCGGGCTGGACGAGGGCGTCGAGGTCGAGCTGGTCAAGCCAAATGGCTGGCTGGGCGGACCGGCGGCGGTACGGATCGGGCGGATGACCGTGGCGCTGCGCCGCCATGTCACCGAAGCGATTCGGGTCGCGGTGGCAGCGGAATGAACCAGTCCCCGCTCGTTGCGCTGGTCGGTAACCCCAATGCCGGGAAGACCGCGCTGTTCAACGCGCTGACCGGGGCGCGGCAAAAGGTCGGCAACTATCCCGGGGTCACCGTCGAGCGGCATGCCGGCCGCATGGCGCTCGACGACGGGCGGCCGGTGGCACTGGTCGATCTCCCCGGCACCTACAGCCTCGACCCCTCGAGCCCCGACGAGGCGGTGACCCGCGACGTCGTGCTCGGCAAGCAGGATGGCGAACGGCTTCCCGACGCGCTGATCGTGGTGGCCGACGCGAGCAACATCGAAAATCACCTGCGCTTCGTGCTTCAGCTGCGCCAGCTTGGCCGGCCGATGGTGCTGGCGCTCAACATGATCGACATGGCGACGCGCGACGGCCTGACGATCGACACCGACACACTGTCGGCCGAGCTCGGCGTGCCGGTGGTGAGCACCGTCGCGGTGCGCAAGCGTGGGCTAGACGAATTGCGCGCGGCGCTCGCGGGGGTGCTCGCCGGTGCCCGGCCTGCGCCGCCCGAAGCACCCGACGCGGACATCACCCATTTCCAGCGCGACGCGCGCCGTATCGCGAAAGCCGCGATCACCGATCAGCCGCGCGGCCGCGCCTTCACGCGCGCAGTGGACAGCGTCGTGCTGCATCCCGTCGCGGGACCGATCATTCTCGCCACGATCATGCTGGTCATGTTTCAGGCGGTGTTCGCCTGGTCCGAAGCGCCGATCGGCTGGATCGAAGGCTTCCAGGGCTGGCTGGCCGAAGCCGCGGCGGCGAACCTGCCCGCAAGCTTCCTGCGCGACCTGCTGATCGAAGGCATCATCAACGGCGTCGGATCGGTGGTGGTGTTCCTGCCCCAGATCGTGATCCTGTTCCTGTTCATCCTGATCCTCGAGGCGTCGGGCTATATGGTCCGTGCGGCATTGCTGATGGACCGGCTGATGTCCGGCGTCGGCCTGTCGGGCCGGGCGTTCATCCCGTTGCTCTCCTCCTTCGCCTGCGCGATCCCCGGCATCATGGCCGCGCGCTCGATCGACGATCCCAAGGAACGGCTGACGACGATCCTGATCGCACCGCTGATGACCTGTTCGGCGCGGCTTCCGGTCTATGCGGTGATCATCGGCGCGTTCATCCCGGCGACCAGTCTCGGCTGGGGGATCGGATTGCAGGGGCTGGTGCTGTTCGGCCTGTATGTCTTCGGCATCGTCGGTGCGATCGCCGCCGCTTTCGTGCTGCGACTCACCGCGACCAAGGGCAAGAGCAGCGGCTTCATGATGGAGCTGCCGCGCTACCAGCTTCCCGCACTTCGCGACCTGTGGATCGGCCTGTGGCAGCGCGCCTGGCTGTTCCTGCGCCGTGCGGGCACGATCATCATGGGCGTCACCGTCGCCCTGTGGCTGCTCGCTTCCTACCCTGTCGCGCCGGAGGGCGTGAAGCAGAGCGAATATTCGGTCGCCGGCCGCATCGCGTCGGGCCTTGAGGTCGTGCTGAAGCCGATCGGCTTCAATCATGAGATGAGCCTCGCCGTGATCCCTGCGATGGCGGCGCGCGAGGTCGCGGTGTCTGCGCTCCAAACGGTCTATTCGATCGATGCCGAAGCGGATGAAGAGGGTGAAGCGCTCGGCACCCAGCTGTCGGCGCGCTGGTCGCTCCCGACGGCGCTCGCCTTCCTCGCCTGGTTCGTATTCGCGCCGCAATGCCTGTCGACCATCGCGGTCGCGAGGCGCGAGACCAATGGCTGGAAATGGCCGACGGTGATGATCGTCTATCTGTTCGCGCTGGCCTATATCGCCGCGGGCGTCACCTATTGGACGGCAACCGCGATCGGGCTTTAGTCGCGTTTCGACTCGTCGATCGCGCGCTCGATCCGGGTGCGTTCGGCGTCGTCGCGTGCCTTCTCGGCCTTGGTTCGCCCGAACTTCGCACGGTTCTCCACAGCCTTTGCGGCACCTGCCGCCCTGGCTTTGGCCTTGCGGGCCTTGTTCAGGTTGATGATCTCGGCCATTCCTGCGGCAACACTACAGATCTCAAGGCGGAGTTGAAATGGCGGGCAGCGTCAACAAGGTGATCCTGGTCGGCAATCTCGGGCGCGATCCCGAAAGCCGGTCCTTCTCGAATGGCGGCAAGGTGGTCGAACTGCGCGTCGCCACGTCCGAGACGTGGAAGGATCGCAACTCGGGCGAGCGCAAGGAGCGCACCGAGTGGCACACGGTGAAGCTCTTTTCCGAAGGCCTCGCCAATGTCGCCGAGCGCTATCTGCGCAAGGGTTCGAAAGTCTATCTCGAAGGCCAGCTCCAGACCCGCAAATGGCAGGACCAGTCGGGTGCCGACCGCTATTCGACCGAGATCGTGCTGCAGGGCTTCGACGCCAAGCTGGTGATGCTCGACGGACCCGGCGGCGGCCAGGGTGGCGGCGGCATGGGCGGCGGTGGCGGCTCGCGCGACGACTGGGGCGGCGGCAATGACGACTTCGCCGGTCAGTCGAGCAGCCGTAGCGGCGGTGGATATGGCGGCGGCGGTCGTGGCGGCTCGGGTGGCGGTGCGTCCTCCGGCGGCGGTGGTGGCTTCCCCGACGATCTGGATGACGACGTGCCGTTCTGAAGTACGAACGCCCCGCCCTTGCGGGCGAGGCGTCCATGGTCGGGCCTAGCATAGTGCGGAGTGTCGGCTACCCACCTGTCGCTCCGAGGGTGCAAGTCCCTCTAGGTCCACCACCTCTCGTTACCGAGAAGGGCTCCATACTGACGCGAGACCTTCTCGGCAACAAGCCCTTACGATCGCTGTAATGGCATCTCACAAAGATCTCAGACTTGGGCAGCAGCCTTGCAGTGGCGGTCGATAAAGGCCTGATGGGTCGGCATCGCCGCCGCGACATCGGCGTTCACCTCCTCGATGTCGCGCATGAACGCGATCACGTCCTCGTCGGGGATCATGTCGACGACCGGGTCGTAGGTCATCGCCATTCCCTGGCCGAGCAGCACCTGAACCCAGCTCTCCTCGCGGAACAGCTCGGCCTTGCCGTGGACGAAGAAGCGGGCCGAGGCGCGGAACAGCTCAAGCCGCTCGGCGAGGCTGTCGGGCACCTCCATATGCCGGACATGCGCCCAGAAGGGCGTGTCCTCGCGATTGGTGACCTTGTAGTGCGCGATGATGAAGTCGCGGACGTCGTCGAACTCGAAATTGTGCTGGCGATTATATTCGGCGATGTCGGCGGCGTTGAAGCCCTGACCCGGGAACAGCGCCACGAGCTTCAGGATGCCGGTCTGGATCAGGTGGATGCTGGTCGATTCCAGCGGCTCGAGAAAGCCGCTGGAAAGGCCGATCGCGACGACATTCTTCTCCCACGCCTTGTGGCGCTTGCCCGGCGCGAACCGCACCGGGCGCGGATCGGCGAGCGCCTTGCCGTCGAGATTGGCAAGCAGCACGTCCGCCGCTTCGTCATCGCTGACATGCGCGCTCGAATAGACATGGCCGTTGCCGATCCGGTGCTGAAGCGGGATCCGCCATTGCCAGCCCGCTCCGTGCGCCGTGGAGCGTGTATAGGGCGTCAGCGGCGATACGCTCTCGCACGGCACCGCCAGCGCCCGGTCGCACGGCAGCCAGTGGCTCCAGTCCTCGTAGCCGACGCCCAGCGTCTGTCCGAGCAGCAGTGAGCGCATCCCCGAGCAATCGACGAACAGATCGCCCGACACGGTCTGCCCGTCAGCCAGTACCACGCTCTCGACGAACCCGTCCTCCGGGCGCTGCCTGACCTCGACGATCCGGCCTTCGGTCCGCGTCACACCCTGCGCTTCGGACCGGCCGCGCAGGAAGCGGGCATAGAGCGACGCGTCGAAATGATAGGCATAGTCGAGATGCCCCATCGGCGATCCCGGATTGCGCGGATCGGGGAAGCAGAACTTGTTCTGTCGCGCGGCCAGCGTGTTGAGCGAATAGAGGTCGAAATGCTTCGCCTGCCCCATTGCGGCGAGCTTGAGCCACAGCTGGTGCGGGTGGAGCCACATCAGATCGGTGCCGATCTTGCCGAAGCCGTGGATGTAGCGGAAGCCCGGTTCGCGCCAGTTGACGAACTCGATCCCCAGCTTGAACGTCGCCTGGGTGGCGCGGATCATCTCGGTCAGGTCGATCCCGGCGAGATGGTTGTAGTCCTTGATGCCGGGAATGGTCGCTTCGCCGACGCCGATGATCCCGATCTCGTCCGATTCGACCAGGGTGATGTCGTAGCCTCGGAAGAGGAGCTTGGAGAGCAGGGCCGCGGTCATCCAGCCGGCGGTGCCGCCGCCGACGATCACGATCCGGCGAATCGGCGGGTTTCCCGTGCCCGTCTGGCCAGCCTCCATCCCTTGATCCCCTCATGAACCGGCTCCGGTGTCCGGATGCCTTGTATAGCGGGGTTGGTATAGAGAGGCACTGGCGGGCGGTAAACGGTTACACACCACCCGCCAGCGCGACGGGCGGGGTTGCCCCCGGCCCGTATCTTCAAACGCTGTTCAAGAAATGGTGCGGTCGAGAAGACTCGAACTTCCACGGGCTTTCGCCCACAACGACCTCAACGTTGCGCGTCTACCAGTTCCGCCACGACCGCACTGATTTCGTCCACCGGATGAACCCGGTAGCTGGTAAGGCAGCGGCCCCTAGCAAAGCGTTTCGGGGCATGCAACCTCCCTTTCCGCTTTGTTGTCGCATTGCGACGGCTCGCGGTTCCCGCCCGCATCCGGTGAACCGCGCCCCGCACGGTTCAGGTCATGCCGGGGGCATGACCGACCGCATGCGCCCCACCCGACCACCCATAGCATATCCTGACTGGGTGGCCGGGTGGGGGAGCGGGCCGGAACCGCTTCCGCGAACGCGGAACAAACGCTAAGCCCGCCGGCCCATGCGTCTTCCCCACGACATTCGCGCGGAGACGCGCCGCATCCTCGCGCTGGCCTGGCCCGTGGTGCTGACCGCGCTCACCTGGACGATCATGCACGTCACCGACGTGATCGTGGTCGGGCTGGTCAGCACGCATGAGGTGGCGGCGCTCGGCGCCAGCCGGACGCTGACCTTTATCGGCATCGTCGTTGCGCTGGGCTGGCTCACCGGCGTGCTGGTCTTCTCGTCGCGCGCCGACGGGGCGAAGGATCTGCCCGCCACCGGTGCGGTGCTGCGCCAGGGCCTTGTGCTCGGCTTCCTGCTCGGGCTGATCAGCGGCGGAACGCTGTTCGCCTTTGCTCTGCCGATGCTGCAGGGCGTTGGCGTCGATCCCGCGATCGCGCCCGAGGCCGCGCGCGTCGTCCGCGTCATGGCGCTCGGCTATCCGTTCCAGCTGCTGCTGGTCGCCGCGACCTTCTTCCTCGAAGGCGTCAGCCGCCCCAAACGGGTGATGGTGGTCGATGTGGCGATCCTGCCGATCAACGGCGTGCTCGCTTGGATCCTGGCCACCGGCCAGTTCGGCCTGCCGGCAATGGGCGCCGTGGGCGCCGCCGCGGCCACCGTGACCGCGACGATGATCGGCGCGGTCGCAATGATCGTCGCCGCGCTCACGCTGCCGCGTGCCCGCGAGCGCGGGGTGCGCGACTGGCGCGACTTCGGTTCGCCGGCGATGTGGCGCGGTGTCTGGGCGCTGCTCGGCTTCGGCTTCGTCCCTGCGATCGCATCCGGGCTGGAGCTTGCGGGCTTTTCGATCCTGATCGCGCTCTCGACCCAGCTCGGTGAGACGGTGACGCACGCGTTCCAGATCGTCTTCTCGGTCCACAATGTCACCTTCGCCTTCGCGCTGGGCCTTGGCTCGGCGGCGGGCGTGCGGGCGGGCAACGCGGTAGGCGAGGGAACTCCCGCGGAGGCCGGGCCGCGGACCGCGATCGCGGCGGTGCTGGCGGCGCTCACGCTCGGCCTGCTCGCGATGCCCCTGATCCTTGTGCCGCAGCTCATCGTCGGCGGCTTCCCGGCGAGCGCCGCAGTCGCCGCCGCCGCGATCGCGATGCTGCCGCTCTGGGGGCCGTTCATCCTGTTCGACGGAATCCAGGTCGTGTTCGTCTATGCGCTGCGCTCGCTGGGCGATCAGGTCGTGGCGGGCGTCAACGGCATCATCGCCTTCTTCCTGTTGACCGGTGGAATCGGGCTGTGGACGGTCCATGCCGGCTGGGGCGCCAAGGGGCTGGTCGCGGCATCGGCATCGGGGATGGTCGCGGCCGCGCTGCTCAATGGCGGGCGGCTATGGTGGGTTACTCGGCGGCTTCGCCTGAAAAGCTGAGCTGGATCGTCTTGCCGGTGGCGGGCACGTCGAGCTTGCCGCTGTTGAACTCAAGGCTTCCGCCCGGCGGCAGCGCGCGGGGTTCGGGGGTGATCGTCCAGTTGTAGACGACCGTGTTGTTGCCGTCGCGCAGCTCTGCCAGGATGTTGGGCACCCGCTGCCGTTCCTTGCTGGGGTTCATCACCTGTCCGCTCACCACGAACAGCTCGCCGCCATTGAGCCGCGGCTTGCGTTCGACCGAACGCGCGGTGAAGATCAGCGGTGTCCGGGCTTCGCCGACCGGCAAGCCGAGCTGCGCGGCGATGCCCGGCGCGCCGGTATAGAGGATCGCCGCGGCGCCCAGCAGCATGGAGATGCCGGCGATGAGCGCCGCCGCCGTCCAGCGCCGCTCGGGATTCCTGCGTGGCTTGAAGGGAGGCTCATGCGCGAAGGGATCGAAGTCGCGCTGGACGTCCTTGGCCGGCGCCGGGGGCGGAGGGGGTGGAGGCGGCGGTGCCGAATAGGCGTCGGCGCGGATGACCTCCGCGGCGGGGGCGGCAGCCGGAAGGTCGGCAGGTGCCTGGTGCCAGCTATGGCGGCAGCTCGCGCAGCGCACGGTGCGTCCCTCGGGCCCGATCGCACTGTCGGGAACTAGATAGCGGGTACGGCACTCGGGACATTCCAGGATCATCGCGGCACGTCTTGCTCGGGTACTGGGGCGCGGAGATCGCCAATCCCGAATCTAAACACCCGTCGAGTCGGCTTGGCAAGGGGCAAGGGCAAGGAGTTGGGGACGAGTGCCGCCGCTTGAGCCCGCTTCGCGCCTGTGCGATGGCTGGAGCCTTCGGGGCAGTTACTATTTCAGGAGCGGCCGGGCGCCGGCATGGCCAATATCGTCCAGTTCGAGAATGTCGGCCTGCGCTACGGGACCGGGGCGGAGACGCTGAGCGATGTCAGCTTCACGCTGAGCGCCGGCTCCTTCTATTTCGTCACCGGTGCATCGGGTGCGGGCAAGACCTCGCTGCTCAGGCTGCTCTATCTCGCCCAGCGGCCGACGCGCGGCATCGTGCGGCTGTTCGGCGAGGATGCGGGCGCCCTGCCGCGCAAGCGTCTTCCGGGTTTCCGCCGCCGTATCGGCGTGGTGTTCCAGGATTTCCGCTTGCTCCCGCACCTTTCGGCCTATGACAATGTCGCGCTGCCGCTGCGCGTCGCGGGCATTCCCGAGGCCGATATCGAAGGGCCGGTGCGCGAGATGATTGCCTGGGTGGGGCTCAAGGATCGCGATTCCGCCAAGCCGCCGACGCTGTCGGGCGGCGAGCAGCAGCGCATCGCGATCGCGCGTGCCGTCATCACCCGGCCCGAAATCCTGATCGCCGACGAGCCGACCGGCAACGTCGATCCCGACATGGCCGAGCGTCTGCTGCACCTGTTCGATTCGCTGAACCGGCTCGGCACGACGGTGGTGGTCGCAACGCACGACTTCCAGCTGATCAGCCGGATCCCCGATGCGCGGATGATGCGGATCGAGAAGGGGCGCCTCAACGATCCGACGGGGGCGCTTCGTTACCCGCCGGGGCAGGCGCCGGCATGAACCCCTTCGTGCGCAACAAACCCGAGGACCGCCTGCTCGATGAGAGCCGTCGTACCCGCGGCATGCTGTGGGTGATGGCGATCATGCTGTTCCTGACCGTGCTCGCTGCGGCGCTTGGCCTGGGGATGGCGGGCGCGAGCCGCACGCTCGACCGTCAGCTCGCCGGGCGACTGACGATCCAGCTGGTCGAGGGCGATGCCGCCCGGCGCGATGCCGCGGCAAAGGCGATCGTCCAGCGCGTCCGCACGCTGCCCGGCGTCACGCGCGTGGCGGAGGTGGATCGCAACCGGCTCGCCGAACTGCTTGAGCCCTGGCTGGGCGAGGCGGGGCTGGACGCCGATCTGCCGATGCCCGCGATGATCGACGTGGATCTGGCTTCGGGAGATGCCGCCGGAATCGAGCGCGTCCGCGCCGCTGCCCGCGCGGTTGCGCCGGCGGCGCAGATCGACCGGCACGCGCAGTGGCTTTCGCCGGTCAGCGCGTTCCTGAACACGATCACCTGGTTCGCCGTCGCGCTGGTGGTGCTGATGGCGACCGCGACGACGATCGTCGTGCTGCTCACCGCGCGCGGCGGGCTCGACACGCATCGCGACACGATCGCCGTGCTCCACATGCTCGGATCGACCGACATGCAGGTCGCCAGGCTGTTCCAGCGGCGGATCGCGCTCGATACGCTGCTCGGCGGCTTGCTCGGTACGACCGCCGCGCTGGCGATGGTCTGGCTGCTCGGCCAGCAGGCGGCGGGGCTGGGGTCTGAGCTGCTGGGAGGAGTCTCGCTCGTCCCGCTCGACTGGCTGTTGCTGCTCGCCCTGCCGCTGGTCTTTGCGCTGATGGCGCTCCTCGCTGCGCGCGTTGCGGTGCTGGGCACATTGGGGAAGACGCTGTGATGCGCGTGATCTGGCGCATGCTGGCGTTGGGCGGGATTGTCTGGTCGCTTGGCTTCGCGCTGTTCATGCTTTCGCTCGGCAAGCCGCTCGATCCGGGGATCAAGACCGATGCGGTCGTGGTCCCGACGGGCGGCGCGGGCCGCATCCCGCGTGGCATCGCGTTGCTCCAGGCCGGATCGGCCAAGCGCATGCTGATCACGGGTACCGATCCCACCGTACGCCCGATCGAGCTTGCGGTTGCACATCGCGCGCCGCCCTCGCTGTTCCGTTGCTGCATCGATCTCGGGCACGAGGCGGTGGATACTCGCTCCAATGCCGACGAGACCGCGGCCTGGGTGCGCAAGCATGGCTACAAGTCTGTGCGCCTCGTCACCGCCGACTGGCATGTGCCGCGCGCGAAGCTCGAGCTCGGCAACGCGCTGGGCGGCGATGTCGAAATCCGGGGCGACGGGGTGCGCACCAATGCGCGCTTCTCAACGCTGCTGCGCGAATATCACAAATATCTGGTCCGGCGGATCGCACTGCTGTTCGGGATCGGCAATGGCTGACCGGCTGCGCAGCATCGCCTTCGCGATCTTCTTCTATGGACTGTCGGTGCCGATCGTCCTCGGCACGCCCGTGGCGGCACTTTTCGGTGCCCGGGTCCTGCGCCCCTATTGCATCGGCTGGGCGCGGCTCGGCGTCTGGTCGGCGCGGCATATCCTCGGCATCCACGTGCGGGTGGAGGGGCAGCTCGCGGCAGGGCCGGCGCTCTATCCCGCCAAGCATCAGGCGATGTTCGAGACGATGGCGGTTGCGGCGATGCTCGGCGCTCCCGCGATCGTGATGAAGCGCGAGCTTGCACAGATTCCGCTCTGGGGCTGGGCGGCGCAGCGCTACGGCGTGATCGTGGTCGATCGCGCCGCCAATGCGAAAGCGTTGCGGCAGATGATGCGCGAGGCGAAGGCGGCGCTGGGCGAGGGGCGGTCGGTGCTGATCTTCCCTGAAGGGACACGCGTCGCGCCGGGCGAATCGCCGCCGATCCGCTCGGGCTTTGCGGGACTCTATCGCGCACTCGGTCTTCCGGTCGTACCGGTGGCGCTGGACAGCGGGCGGTTCTGGCCGCGGCGCGGTCCGAAGCGTCCGGGCACCGTGACGGTCCGCTTCGGTGCACCGATCGCTCCGGGGCTGGAACGGGCGGATGTCGAAGCGCAGGTCCATCGGGGGATCAACGCGCTCGAGCCCTGAACAAGGGGGCGACATTCAAGGGAGACGGATGATGATCGGATTGCTCAAGCTTCCCGTCCTGATCGCCGCGATCGGCGCCTTTGTCATCGGCGGGGTCTTCTACGGTTTCTCGACCTTCATCATGCAGGCGCTAGCGCGCGTGCCGGGGCCGGAAGGCATTCGGGCGATGCAGGCGATCAACATCACCGTCATCAATCCGTTCTTCATCGGACTCTTCATCGGCACGGCGCTGTTGCTGCTCGGGCTGGCCGTCGTCGCGGGGCTCAACTTCGGACAGCCCGGCGCGATCCATGTGCTCGCCGGCGCGGCGCTCTATGTCCTGGGCTGTTTCGCGGTGACGATGGTGTGCAACGTACCGCTCAACAACGCACTCGCTGCGGTCGATCCGGCCGGCGCCGACGGTGCGGCGCTCTGGGCGCGCTATCTGCGCGACTGGGTGTTCTGGAACCATGTCCGCACCGCCGCCGCACTGGCGGGCGCGGTGGTTCTGGTCCTCGGCTGGGCGCAGGCCCGCTAGCCGCTCAGTCCGCCGCGCTGCGGTTCCCGGCCTTCAGGCTCTCCGCCAGCAGGCCGTTGGCCTCGGCGATGAACTGGCGGGTAATCTCCTCGGCATAGGGATTGAGGTTCTGGATTGCGAAGAACAGCTCCTTGCTGTCGTCGCGGATCAGCCCGCACAGCTCCAGCAGATGCTGGTAGCTGTTGGTCTTCAGCTCCTCGTCGGGGATGCGGATATTGACCAGCGCGCGCCCGATCAGATGCGTCAGCGCCTGGACATAGGCCATCTCGCGGTCATGCTCCTCGGCGGTGGTGATCGAGACCGACAAGCCCAGGCTGCGGCCGAATTCGGCGACCTTGTGATGCCGCTCGCCGCGCACCGCGCAGACGACCAGCGGCTGCCCCTCGAGGCCGCCGCGCGCGCTCTGCGGGCCGAACAGCGGGTGGGTCGCGACGATATCGACGCTTTCGGGCAACGCCTCGAGCATCCAGCGCGCGGGCAGCATCTTGACCGAGGCGACGTCGAGCACCAGCGCGCCCGGCCGCACCAGCGGCGCGATCGCCGCGATCGTCGCCGCCATCGCCTGTACCGGCACGGCCAGCATCACCACGTCGCAATCGGCTGCGTCCGCAAGGCTGCCCGTTTTGACACCGATTGCCGCCGCTGCCTCGCCGACATCAGCCGTATCGGTCACGACGACGCTGAAATGGTCGCGCAGATGCCTTGCGGCGAGCTGCCCGAACCGGCCGAAGCCGATGATGCCGAACCGCTTCATCCCGCGGTCGCGGGCTGCTGCGTCTCCGCCACCAGCTTGTTCAGGATCGCGGCGACTGCGCGCGTCTCCTCCTCGGTGCCGATGGTGATGCGCAGGCCATGGGGCAGGCCCTGTCCGGGCAGCCAGCGGACGATATAGCCTTCGTCCATCAACCCCTTGTACGCCGCTTCGGCGGTCAGTGCGCCCTCGAACAGCACCAGCACGAAATTCGCCTGGCTCGGCACCGCGCGCAGCCCTGCATTGCCGAGCTTGGCGATCTCGTCGGCGAACCAGCGGCGCCACTGCGCATTGTGGCTGCGCGTATGCTCGACGAACGCGCTGTCGTGCAGCGCTGCGATCGCCGCCGCGGTGCCCGCGATGGTGATGCTGAAGGGCAGGCGGATGCGGTGCATCGCCTCGATCACCTCGGCCGAGCCATAGCCCCAGCCGATCCGCTCCGCGGCAAGACCATAGAGCTTGGAGAAGGTGCGCGTGACCAGCACATTGGGCTGGGTCTTCGCCAGCTCCATCCCGCCATCGTCGATCTCGCCCTCGATATATTCGGCATAGGCGTGGTCGAGCACCAGCAGGATGTCGGGACGCAGGCCCGCGTGCAGCCGCGCAATCTCCTCGCGACTGGCATAGGTGCCGGTCGGGTTGTTGGGGTTGGCGACGAACACGATCCGCGTCCTGTCGGTCACGCTGGCGAGGATCGCGTCGACATCGGTCGCATAATCGGCATCGGCGGCGACTACCGGGGTGGCGCCCACGCGCTTGGTCGCGATCGGATACACGGTGAAGCCGTAGTTGACGTAGATGATCTCGTCGCCCGCCCCGGCGAACGCGCCGGCGGCGAGATGAAGCACCTCGTCCGACCCGTTGCCATAGATGATCCGCGCGGCATCGAGCCCATGCAGTTCCGCCAGCGCCTCGCGCAGCTCGACCGCGCTCGCATCGGGGTAGCGCTCAAGGCTGTTCGCGGCGGTCGCGAACGCCGCGCGCGCCTTGTCCGACGTGCCGAGCGGGTTCTCGTTCGACGAGAGCTTGATCGCCTTGCGGCCGTCGTCGGTCTTGGACTTGCCCGGCACATAGGGGGCGATGTCCATGATCCAGGGCTTGGGCTGCGGTTTGCTGTTGGTCGCGGTCATGGCGCGCGCGATGGCCGATGCGGGTAAGAATGGCAAGGTTTGCGAAATTGCTCTGTGCTAAGCCCTGCTTCGAACAGGGGACGATGGATGCGGGGAAGCGAGACGCTGTGGCGCGCATTGGCGCTGGCGCGGCGGCAGGATCTGGCGGCGCGCGGCAAGGCCGCACCACGCGCCGGTCATGGCGGCATCGGCCGCCGCGCGCTGCTTCAGGGCATGGCGGCGAGCGGAGTCGCGGCGGGGCTGCCGGTCCAGGCGATGGCGTTGCCCGCTTCGGGCCGGGTGGCGATCGTTGGTGGCGGAATCGCGGGGCTTTCGGCGCTGCATCATCTGGCCAAGGCGGGCATCGACGCGCGATTGTACGAGGCGCGCAATCGTCTCGGCGGGCGCATGTACACCCAGCTTACTTCGGAAGGGCAGGTGTTCGAAGCCGGCGGCCAGCTCGTCAATTCGGACCATGCCGACATGCATGCACTGGCGAAGGAGTTCGCGGTGCCGCTGGTCGACCGCAAGTCCGGGCCGCACCGCTCGGTGATCCTGGCGGATGGCGCGGTCGCATCGCAGGCCGAGCTTGCCCGATTGCTTGCCCCGCTCGCCGCACGGATCGCGCGCGATTCGGAGACGGTCGATGCCAGTCCCCGCGCCGCGGCGGCGATCGACCGGCTCTCGGTCGCGCAGTATCTCGACCGCCACGCCGCGCTGATCCGCGATCGGCGCATCCGCGCGCTGATCGAAGCGAGCATCCGCACCGAATATGGTTCCGAGCCGGGCGACGCCTCGGCGCTCCAGCTCATCTTCAACCTGCCCACGGTGAAGGGCGAGCATGTCGAGGTGTTGGCCGGCAGCGACGAGCGCTATGTCATCGCCGGCGGATCCGGCCGGCTCGCGGGAGCGATCGCCGATGCGCATCGCGATCGGATCGAAACCGGGCGGCGCCTGCGGGCGATCCGTGAGACCGGGAGCGGACTCCGGCTCGAATTCGTCGATGGCACGCATGTCATGGCCGATACCGTGATCGTCGCCGCGCCCGCACCGATCCTGCGCCAGATCGATTTCGCGGTCCCGCTGTCCGCGCGCTGGCGCGAGTTCGTGGCCGAGGCCGATCTTGGCCGCAACGAAAAGCTGCAGGCGACGGCTTCGGCGACGCCATGGCAGGCGATACTCGGTACCGGCGGGGAGCTGTGGGATACCGCGCCGCCCTATGCGCTTGGCTGGGAGGGCACCATCCGGGGCGGGGAGGACGGCAGGCCGGTATGGACCTGGTTCCTCGGCGGCGAACAGGTCGATGCCGCGGCGGCCGCTTCGCCGGACGCGCTGGCTGATGCTTTCGCCCGGCTTTCCGAAATCGGCATTCCCGGCATCGCGCAAGCGGTGGCAGGCGGCATGGTCCGTCGGACCAATTGGTGCAACGACGCGCTGACGCTCGGCGCCTATACCAACAGCGCACCGGGCCAGCTGACCCGTTTCGGCCCGCTCTTCTGGGTCGAATCCGATACGCCGGCCGAGCGGCAGCAGGCGGTTGCCGGACGGGTCATCTTCGCGGGCGAGCATGTGTCCGATGCCTGGGTCGGCTTCATGAACGGCGGCGCGCAGACCGGACGTCTGGCGGCGCAAGCCGTGATCGCGGCACGCACCCGCAGTGCCAGATAATTCGAGCACCGCTTGAACGGGGGCCTTCGCGTCCCTAGTCAGACGCGCATGTCAGACGACCAGCGTTTCGGTCTTTCGCGCCACGTCACCCTGCCCGGGCCGCTCCGGCTCGACGGTGGCGTGCTGCTGTCGCCGGTCGAGATCGCGTACGAGACCTACGGGACGCTCGCGCCCGATGGCGGCAACGCGATCCTGATCTGCCATGCATTGACCGGCGACCAGCATGTCGCTTCGCCGCATCCCGTGACGGGCAAGCCCGGCTGGTGGACGCGGATGGTGGGGCCGGGCAAGCCGGTCGATCCCGATCGGCACTTCATCGTCTGTGCCAATGTGCTGGGCAGCTGCATGGGCAGTTCAGGCCCCGCCACGGTCAATCCCGCGACCGGCAGGCCCTGGGGCATGGATTTTCCGGTCATCACCATCCGCGACATGGTCCGTGCGCAGGCGATGCTGCTCGACCATCTCGGTGTCGGGCGGCTGAAGGCGGTGGTCGGCGGATCGATGGGCGGGATGCAGGCGCTGAGCTGGCCCGCGACCTTCCCCGACCGGGTCGATGCGGTGGTGGTGATCGCCTCGACCGCACGGCATTCGGCACAGAACATCGCCTTCCACGAGGTCGGGCGTCAGGCGGTGATGGCCGATCCGCGGTGGAATGGCGGCGCCTATTATGACGGCGATCCGCCCGCTGCGGGCCTCGCCGTCGCGCGCATGGCGGCGCATATCACCTATCTGTCCGAGGCGGGTCTGACCGAGAAATTCGGGCGGCGGCTTCAGGCGCGTGAGGCGAAGTCGTTCGGCTTCGACGCCGACTTCCAGATCGAAAGCTATCTGCGCCATCAAGGCCTCTCGTTCGTCGATCGGTTCGATGCCAACGCCTATCTCTACATCACACGCGCGATGGACTATTTCGACCTGGCCGAGGAGCATGGCGGCCTGCTCGCCAACGCCTTCCGCGAGACCAGAGCGCGCTTCTGCCTCGTCAGTTTCGACACCGACTGGCTCTATCCCACTCGCGATTCGCGCGCGATCGTCCATGCGCTCAACGCGGCGGGCGCGCCGGTCAGCTTCGTCGAGCTGTCCTCGCCCTTCGGCCATGACGCCTTCCTGCTCGAGGCGCCCGAATTGAACCGCGTCGTCGATGGGTTCCTGAGGGCGGGGCGATGACGCAGGGCTATGATATCAGCCTCGATCCGGCGCGGCTCCAGTTCGACGTGATCCACGGCTTCATCGCCGGGAGCTATTGGGCGAGCGGGATGCCGCGCGACACGCTGGCGCGGGCGATCTCCAATTCGGTCTGTGTCGGCGCCTATCGTGACGAAGAGCAAGTCGGGTTCGCGCGTGTCGTCACCGATCGCGCGACCTTCGCCTACCTCGCCGATGTGTTCGTGCTGCCTGATCATGGTGGCAAGGGCCTGGCAAAGGCGATGGTGCGGGCCCTCCACGATCACCCGGAACTCCAGGGTCTGCGCCGCTGGATGCTGGCGACCAGCGATGCCCATGGCGTGTACGCCGCGCTCGGCTGGCAGCCGATCGCCCAGCCGGAGCTGTTCATGCAGCGCCATGATCCCGATGTGTACCGGCGGAGCGCCGCATGACCGCGCTGCGCCCCGATCTGGCGATCATCGCCGCCAATGTGCGGGCCAATAGCCGCGTGCTCGACGTCGGCTGTGGCGATGGTGCGCTGATGGCTGCGCTGCGCGACGATCGCCAGTGCGATGCGCGCGGGCTCGAGATCGATCCGGTCAATGTCGCGACTGCGGTGTCGCGTGGACTTTCGGTGATTCAGGGCGACGCCGATCGCGATCTGGCCGACTATCCCGACGCCAGTTTCGACTATGCGATTCTCAGCCAGACGCTCCAGACGACGATGCACCCGCACCACGTCCTGGATCACCTGTTGCGCATCGGGGAGCGTGCTTTCGTTTCCTTCCCCAATTTCGCGCATTGGCGGGTTCGCATGTCGCTGCTGTGGGGCGGGCGGATGCCGGTGACACGGCTGCTGCCCGTTGCATGGTACGAGACTCCCAATATCCACCACGTCACGGTCGACGATTTCCGCGCCTATGTCCGCGAGCGCGGGATCACGGTGGAGCAGGCCTGGTTCCTCTCGGGCGACCAGCGCACCAGCGCCGCCGCGGCCAATTTCCGCGCCGAGCATGCGGTGTTCCTGCTCCGCCGCTAGGTTTGACTTCGTCGAAGCGGTACCGGCCCGCGCCCCAACCTCAGCAAGAGGATGACGCGGGCGGTTTCGCCCGTTACCACTCCCGCCTGACAACAGGGTTCAGGGAGTTTTCGGATGCGTCATTCGGTCGCCGGCGTCCTCGCCGCGCTTTTCGTCCTCGCTCAGGCCCATGCCCAGGAGAAGCCGGCTGACAAGCCCAAATGGGACGTCAACGCGCCGCAGGGCGCGACGCTGAAGCAAGTCGCGATCGATACCGACGAGGGCACCTGGATCGACGTCGATGTCTCGCCTGACGGCCGCACGATCGCCTTCACCCTGCTCGGCGACATCTACACCATGCCGATCGCCGGCGGCACGCCGACCCGGATCGCCGAGGGTCTGGCGTGGGAGGTCCATCCGCGCTTCTCGCCCGATGGCCGCCGCATCGCCTTCACCTCCGACCGCGGCGGTGGCGACAATATCTGGATCATGAACGCCGACGGCAGCGACAAGAAGCAGCTGACCAAGGAGGATTTCCGCCTCCTGAACCAGTCGAGCTGGTCGCCCGACGGCCAGTATATCGTCGCCAAGAAGCATTTCACCACCGGCCGTTCGCTGGGGACAGGGGAGGTGTGGCTATATCACGTCTCGGGCGGCAGCGGAGTGAAGCTGGTCAAGCGCGCCAATGAGCGGGTGCAGAAGGAACTGGGCGAGCCGGTCTATGCCGCCGACGGCAAGTCAGTGTTCTTCACGCGCAACATCACGCCCGGCCCGATCTTCGAATATGCGCAGGATTCGAACACCAACCTGTTCAACATCGAGCGCTACGACCTCGAAAGTGGCGAGACGACGACGGCGGTGTCCGGACTTGGCGGCTCGGTGCGCCCGACGCCGTCGCCCGACGGGAAGAAGATCGCCTTCGTCCGGCGCGAGGCGACTAGGTCCAAGCTCTATGTCCGCGACCTCGCTTCGGGTGAGGAGCGTAAGATCTACGATACGCTCGATCAGGACGTTCAGGAGACCTGGGCAGTCACCGGCGTCTATCCGAACATGGACTGGACGCCCGACAGCAAGTCGATCGTGTTCTGGGCAGGTGGCAAGATCCGTCGCGTCGATGCCGATGGTGCGAACGCTGCGGTGATCCCGTTCCGTGTCGCTGACAGCCGCACCGTCGCCACCGCCTCGCACCCGCAGATCGAAGTCGCACCCGCCAGCTTCTCCACCAAGATGACGCGCTTCGCATCGGTTTCGCCCGATGGCGGCAACGTCGTGTTCGAAAGCATGGGCAAGCTCTGGACCCGGCCGGTGTCGGGCGGTGCCCCCAAGCGGCTCACCAGCCTCGCCGAGGAGGCCGGCGTCGAGCTGTATCCCAGCTGGTCGCGCGACGGCCGCTCGATCGTCTTCGTCGAATGGAGTGACGCCAGGCTCGGTCGCATCCGCACCGTTGCCGCTGGCGGCGGCGCGGCGAAGGACGTGACGACTCAACCCGGTCTCTATGCGCGTCCGCACTTCTCGCCTGACGGCCGGACCATCGTGTTCGAAAAGGCGGCGGGGGGCGGCCTCACCGCGCCCGGCTGGTCGAACGATCCCGGCGTCTATCGCGTCGCAGCCACCGGCGGCGTGCCCGAGCTGGTCGCCCGCGGCATGTCGCGGCCGCAATTCGGGGCTTCAAGTGACCGTATCTTCATGACCAGCCCGGGCGAGAATAAGCTCGAACTCGTCTCGACCGACCTCAATGGTGAGGGCAAGCGCGTCCACGCCAGCGGCGAGCTCGCCAACGACTATATCGTTGCGCCCGACGGCAGGAGCATCGCCTTCCGCCAGAATTATCAGGTCTTCGCGATGCCACTGATGCCCGGCGGACAGGAGGTCACCGTCGGACCCAAGGCAGACGCGCCCCCGGTCGTCCGTGTCAGCACCGATGGCGCCGACTATATCCACTGGTCGGGCGACGGGTCGCGCCTTCATTGGAGCATGGGGCCGACGCTCTACACCGCTGACCGCAGCGCCTTCTTCGCGAGCGCGCCCGGTGCCAGGCTCAGCGTCACGCCGCGGACCACCTCGCTGGCGATGGAGGTCAGAGCGGCGAAGCCTTCGGGCCGCGTCGCGCTGACCGGCGCACGGGTCGTCACCATGGCGAGCGCTGATGGCGGGATCATCGAAAATGCGACGATCGTGATCGAGGGCGACCGCATCGTCCAGGTCGCGCCGACCGCATCGATCCAGCTCCCGGCGGGCACGAAGACGATCGACGTGACCGGCAAGACGATCATCCCCGGCCTGGTCGATGCGCACGCGCACGGCCCGTACGGCACCGATGATCTGGTGCCGCAGCAGAACTGGTCGCTGATCCAGAACCTCGCACTCGGCACCACGACCATCCACGATCCGTCGAGCCAGGCCAGCCTCGTCTTCGCCGCACAGCAGATGCAGCGCGCGGGCAAGATCCTGGGCCCGCGCATCTTCTCGACCGGCGAGATCGTCTATGGCGCGAAGAATGCCGACGTCTATGCACAGATCGACAGCTATGAGGACGCACTCGCCCATATCCGCCGCCTGAAGGCGCAGGGCGGTCATTCGGTGAAGAATTATAACCAGCCGCGCCGCGAGCAGCGCCAGATGGTCGTCGCGGCCGCGCGTGCCGAGGGGATGCAGGTGGTGGCCGAGGGCGGGTCGCTGTTCGGCATGGACATGAACCTGATCGCCGACGGCAATTCGACGCTGGAGCACAACATCCCCGCCGACATCTTCTACAAGGATGTGCTGCAGATGTTCGGCCAGTCGGATACCAACTACACGCCGACATTGGTGGTCAGCTATGGCGGTCTCGCTGGTGATCCCTATTGGCGGCAGGCGACCGATGTGTGGAAGAACCCGCTGCTCGCCCACACCCCGCCGGCACGGCTTCGCGCGGACACGATGCGCATCACCAAGGCGCCCGAGGACAATTTCGTCGATGACGACAATGCGCGCGAGGCGAAGAAGGTCGCCGCGACCGGCCGCCTGGTCGCGATCGGCGCGCATGGGCAGCAGGCGGGCATCGGCTCGCACTGGGAGCTGTGGTCGTTCGTTCGTGGCGGGATGACCCCGGTCGAGGCGTTGCGCGCGGGCACGATCGATTCGGCCAGATCGCTCGGCTTCGCCAAGGACATCGGCTCGATCGAGGCGGGCAAGCTTGCCGATCTCGTTCTGCTCGACGCCGATCCCACGACTGACATTCGCAATAGCGACAAGATCAGCCGAGTCATGTTGGGTGGCCGTCTCTACGATGCCAAGACGATGAACGAGGTCGAGACAGGAACGGCCAGGCGCCTGCCTTATTGGTGGGAGTAGAGCTCCAGATGGTCCGGGCGTCGCATGCCCGGACCACTTTACCCATTCTGGTCGGTCGCGCCGACAAATGCGATTGACAACGTAGTCATAAACAGCTTTTCTAGGCGAGTGTCAGGAGATGTTAAAAGCTCCGACGGCATTGTAACCGGTTACATCAACGATCCAGATCGATCGAACCGGTGTTTAGGGGAGCAGATTGATGACGGATTTCCGTAGCAAACGTTCGAGTCTCGTCCGCGGCGTTTCCGCGGGCGCCTTTGCCGCCGCGCTGATGGTCAGCACCTCCGCCTTCGCCCAGACCACCGCGACCCTGCAGGGGCGCGTAGAGGGTGCGAGCGCGGGTAGCACCGTGACCGTCACCGACACCGTCACCGGCCGGTCGGTAACGACCACCACCCGCGCCGACGGCAGCTTCACGGTCGTCGGTCTGCGTCCCAGCACCTATCGCGTCGAGGCGCAGGGGCAGGAGGCGCAGCAGGTCTCCCTCCCGGTCGGTCAGATCGTCAACGTCGATCTCGCGCCGCCGGCTCCCGCCGGCGATGAAGTCGTGGTAACGGGCCTGCGCGGCCGGTCCGAAGTTCGCACCGCAACGATCGGAACCAGCGTCAGCCAGGCGCAGATCGAGAATCTGCCGCAGACCAGCCGTAACTTCCTGAACTTCGCGGCGCTGGCTCCGGGCGTCACCCTGCCTGCCGGCGAGAATGTTGGCATCCAGGCTGGCGGCGTCAGCTCGAACAACGTCAACGTCTTCATCGACGGCACCAGCCAGAAGAGCCAGGTCGGCTTTGGCGGTGTGGCTGGCCAGAATTTCTCGAAGGGCAATCCCTTCCCGCAGTCGGCGATCCAGGAATTCCGGGTCGAGACTCAGAACTTCAAGGCTGAGTTCGAGAATGCCGGCTCCGCGATCATCACCGCGGTCACCAAGACCGGCGGCGAAGAGTTCCACGGCAGCGCATTCGGTAAGTATGTGCCCAAATCCTGGTACGGCCGTCCGTTCTTCGACCGGCCGGGCGAAGCCAACAATCCGACCGGCGCCAATGCAAAGCCCGATTACAAACGTTGGCAGTTCGGCGGCGATCTGGGCGGCCCGATCGTTCCCGGCGTGCTGCACTTCTTCGGCGCCTATGAAGGCACGCGCCAGACCAGCCCGGCAAAGATCGTCAATCCATCCGCACTGCTGCCCGGGACGATCCGCGACCGCTTCGGTGGCAACTTCGCCGCGGATTTCAAGCAGGACCTGTACTTCGCGAAGTTGACGCTGTTCGCGTCGGATCGCGATACGATCAGCGGCAGCTACTTCTTGCGCAAGGAAACCGACGTCAAGGACTATGGCGACAACCGCGCGTTCGAACAGGGGCGCGACGTCGGTACCGAGAGCAAGAACTACCAGCTCGAATGGGCGCATCGCGGCGATGGCTTCCTGAACGAACTTACCTTCAGCTATTTCAACAACTTCACTGGCACGCCGACAATTACGACCGGCCCGGAATATGTGCTGACCAACGGCGTCGGCGGCGGTGACCTGTTCTTCTTCGGGGCGAACTCGTTCCAGCAGGCGAACGAGCAGGAAAGCTTCACCTTCAAGAACAACTTCACCTACACCGGCTGGGAAAACCATGTGGTGAAGGCGGGCGTCAAGATCTCGATGAATACGCTGACGCGCGTCGAGGATGCGTTCGCCAACGGTTCCTACAAGTTTGCCTACCAGAATTTCACCAGCGAAAGCAGCAGCATACCCTATCGCGCGACGATCTCGCTGCTGCCGCCAACGCCGATGGAGGCGGACAATGTCCAAGTCGGTCTGTTCCTGCAGGACGACTGGACGATCGACGATCACTGGACCGTCAATCTCGGCCTGCGCTGGGACTATGAATCCAACAACTTCAACAACAACTACCACACGCCTGAGAAAGTCGCGACGGCGCTGCGCAATTATCAGCCGTGGCAGGCTGCTGGGATCAACCCTGAGAATTACATCACCGACGGGACCAAGCGGAAACCGTTCCTGGGTGCGTTCCAGCCGCGCGTCGGCATCAGCTACGACGTCAACGGCGATCGCGATCTGGTCTTCTTCGCCGGTGCCGGCCGCTACTATGACCGCAACATCTACTACCTCGCCTCACTGGAGACACTGTTCAACAACATCCGCAGCGATGCATCGGTGAACTTCTGCGGCGCGTCCGGCCTTCCGGCATGCGCACCGGGGCTGTTGCAGTGGAGCGAGGCTTATCGCAATCCCGATGCGCTGCGCGCCGCGGTCGCGCAGACGGGGCTGTCCGGTGACATCTGGGTCATCAACAACGATGCGAAAGTGCCGTACACCGACCAGTTCACGCTCGGCGTGCGCAAGCGGCTCGGCCCGGTCCAGCTCTCGGCCGCGGTCGCGCACAATCGCTCGCACAACGCCTTCATCTTCGTGCGGGGCAACCGCCAGACCAACGGAAATTATACCGATGGTGGCTTCGGCTGGGTGCGCGACAATTTCCCGGCGGGCAACGGCCTCGTCCCCGGCTATACCGGGCGCCTCAACATCGGATCGAGCGAAGGCAAGGCCAAGTACACCGCGCTCTACCTGACCGCCGACAAGACCTACACCAAGGATTCGGGCTGGGGTGCCACGGCATCGCTCACCATCTCGGATGCCAAGTCGAACCAGGCGATCTCGTTCGACGAGGGGCAGATGTTCAACGCGGGCAAGCAGGATGCGTTCGGCTGGCAGCCGACCCGCAACCTCGAACGCTGGCGCTTCGTCGCGACCGGCATGGGCGACCTGCCCTGGGGTTTCCAGGTCGCGGGCACGCTGACGCTCGCCTCAGGACCGCGCTTCGGCAATGTCGACTTTAGCCGCACGCCTCCGCCCAATTGCGGTGGCTGCTTCTACTACAACGATGCCGGTGTCTTCTCGCCAAAGCAGAGCATCGGGTACAAGAATGTCGATCTGCGCATCGCCAAGACGTTCAAGGTGCCGGGGATCGGCGGTGAACTGACCGCAGACTTCGAGGTATTTAACGTCTTCGACTGGGTCAACCGCAACTATTCGACCTGGGGTGCCGGCAGCGGCCCCAATCCGACGCGTGAAGAGAATTCGACCGTTGGTTACGCCCGTACCTTCCAGGCGGGCCTCAAGTACAAATTCTGATCCCAGGATCAGGCATGTGCGGGGGAGGGAGCCGTGCTTCCTCCCCCATTCCTACCGGCCGGGAGAGATGGGGTGAAACCCGAGCTGCACCGTTTCGGCCATAGCCGGCAGCCGGTCGTCACCGTCGACGGGATCACCGGCGACCCTGCCGGCGTGATTGCACTGGCCGCGCGCCTTGCTCCCTTTCCGCTGAGCTCGACCTATTACCCCGGGCTACGCCGCGTCCTGAGCGAAGACGATGCCGATGCGTTTTCCTATGCCTGCGGGCTGCTCGAAGCTGCCGCGCCCTTCATTGGCGGCGCCTTCGACGCCGACAGCTTCGATCTCCTCGAGGCGAGCTTTTCCATCGTCACGACGCCGTCTCAGGCACTGACTCCTGCGCAACGCGCGCCGCATTTCGACTCGACCGACGCCCGCTATGTCGCGGTGCTTCACTATCTCGCCGAAGCGCCCGGCAGCGGCACCGGCTTCTACCGCCAGCGCTCGACGGGCATCGAACTGATCGACGAGCGCAATCGCGATGCCTTTGTTTCAGCGGCGAAGGCGGAAAGCGCGAGCCTGACGGGCTATACCAATGCCAGCAACGCCAGCTTCGACCAGATCGGCCGGATCGACGCGGTGCCCGACCGGCTCGTCATCTATCGTGGGGCATTGCTCCACTCCGGGATCATTCCATCCGGCCTCAAGCTCAGCGCCGATCCGCGTCAGGGCCGGCTTACCGCCAATCTGTTCATCCATATTCATTGAGGACCCGACCGATGCTCAGGCACGCCGTTGCGCTCACCGCGCTGATCGTCGCCACCACAACCGCGGCGCAGCCGGGCAAACGCAGCTATGCCAATCCGATCGACATCGATTACCGCTACAATTTCGAGCAGGTGAACGAGGGGATCTCATACCGCACCGGCGCCGATCCGGTGATCGTTCGGCACAAGGGTGCCTATTATCTCTTCCAGACGCTCGCCGACGGATATTGGCGATCGACCAACCTCGTCGACTGGACCTTCATCACGCCGAGCCGGTGGGAGAATGACAGTTTCGTCGCGCCCGCCGCCTGGTCGGACGGCGAACGGCTCTACCTCATGCCCTCGATGATGGAGCCGGGCGCGATCTACGTCTCCGACGCGCCCGAGACCGGCAAGCTCGACTATTTCGTTCGCCGCATGCCGCGCCTTCCTGGACAGGTGCGCCCGGGCGAGGAGGAGAAGATGAAGCCCGGCGAGATCCCGCCCGGCCCGTGGGACCCCGCGCTGTTCCTCGACGATGACGGCAAATGGTATCTCTACTGGAACTCGTCCAACGTCTTCCCGCTCTACGGGCTGGAGATCGAGTTCAGGGACGGCAAGCTCATCTACAAGGGACCGGCGAAGGAAATGTTCAGGCTCCATCCCGACCAGCATGGCTGGGAGCGGTTCGGGCAGGATCACTCGGGCGGCTTGCCCAACGGCACCCCGATCGCGCCCTTCATGGAGGGCGCATGGATGACCAAGGTCGGCGGCACCTACTATCTCCAGTATGGCGCGCCGGGCACCGAGTATAACGCCTATGCCAACGGCACCTACACCTCGAAATCGCCGCTCGGCCCGTGGACCTATGCGCCGTGGAACCCGGTCGCCTACAAGCCCGGCGGCTTTGTCGAGGGGGCAGGGCACGGCTCGACCTTCGAGGACAATCACGGCAACTGGTGGAACACCGGCACGCCGTGGCTCGGCGCCAACTGGACGTTCGAGCGGCGGATCAACCTGTTCCCGGCGAAGTTCGAGGCGGACGGGCAGATGTGGTCCTCCGCGCGCTTCGGCGACTTCCCGCACTGGGCGCCGGAAGGGAAGGTCGACGACATCGAATCGCTCTTCACCGGCTGGATGCTGCTGTCCTACCGCAAGCAACTCACGGCCTCCTCGACGCTCGGCGAGTATGAGGCGAGCCGCGCCGCGGACGAGAATCCGCGCAGCTTCTGGGTCGCGGGGAGCAAGCAGCCGGGCGAGACGCTGACGATGGATCTTGGCGCGGCGAAGACCGTCCGCGCGATTCAGGTCAATTTCGCCGACTACAAGGCCGGCCGCTTCGCCGACGCGCCCGACATCTATACCGAATTCCGCATCGAGGGTTCGGCCGACGGCAGGAGCTGGTCGACGATCGCGCAGACCGAGGGCCCGCGCCGCGACCGGCCGAACGCCTATCTCGAACTCAAGACCCCCGCGAAGGTCCGCTATATCCGCTATGTCCACGGTCATATCGGCGGCGCACATCTCGCGATCAACGACCTGCGCGTGTTCGGCAATGCCGACGGCGCCGCACCCGCGGCGCCGGGCGGGATCACCGCGATCCGCGACACCGATCAGCGCAACGCCCGCGTGACCTGGCGCAAGGTGCCGGGCGCGACCGGCTACAATGTCTTGTGGGGCGTGCGCCCCGATCGGCTGACGCTCACCTATCAGGTCTTCGCCGACGAGCTGGGCGCGGACGCGAAGCTCGATATCCGCGCGCTCAACCTCGGTACCGGCTACTACGCCGCGGTCGAGGCGTTCAACGAAACCGGCGTATCGAAGCGCAGCAGGCCGGTGCGCATCCGCTGATGCGCACCGGTTGAGCCAGGGTCAGGCGGCCAGCCACCCGCCGGTGAACCCGGCCGCCTCCAGCCCGCGCCGGATCACCTTCGATCCGCGCATCACCTTCCAAACGAAATCGCTGCGATAATTCGCCGCCTGTAACAGGATCGGTCCCTGATCGATGCCGATATAGTCGGTATCGACCCAGCCATGCTTGCCGTTGATCCGGCCGTTGGCGAGCTTCTTGTCGGTCCAGGTGAAGCTGGGGTTGAACGAATCGAGGAAGCCGTACTGGCTGTAGAGGCCCGGCCATTTGCGCAGTGCGTTCGCGGCCGGGATCACGATCTCGGGCGCGAAGGGCAGCGAGCCGAGCGCCGCGGTCGGCGCGAGCGTGCCGTCGTCATACGCGTCGGGCTGGCCCAGCGGCCCGCGCGCCGAATAGGCACGGAACGTGGCCGTCCGCCCCTTGAAGGGAAGGTTGTATCCGCCCGGCCCGTCGCAAGCCGTCAGGCCCCAAATGTCCTTGGAATAGCCGGTCCAGCCCATCGGGTTGGCGATGGCATAGGCGCGCTGCGCATGCGTCGCGCGGCGGCTGTTCTCGAAATAGTCGATACCCGCTTCGCGCATCACCTTGTCGCGGATGCCGCGGAAATCGACCCAGACATGGCTGTACTGGTGTCCGAACAGCGGCGCAAAGGCGAGGTGACGGGTCTCGCCCTGCCCGCGCCAGCAATGGTCGTACTTCGCGGTCCACACGTCCCAGCTGTTCGCCGGCACCGGGTGCGTCGGCGAGGCAAGCGCGAGGATGTAGACGCACATCCCCTCGTTATAACCCTGCCAGCTCGCCGGGATCAGGCCGCGCTCGGGGTGCCAGCCCATCGAAATCGGCGCGCGGCCGTCGCTGCGGAAGAAGTTCCAGTCGGCACGGGCGTAGATGTCGTGCGCCAGCTTGCGGATCTCGGCTTCGACAGCGTTGTCGGCGCTGAAATATTCGGCCGCGAACAGGATGCCCATGAACAGAAGTGTAGTATCGACGCTCGAAAGCTCGTTGGTGCGGAACCGGTGGCCGGTCTCCATGTCGATGAAGTGGTAGAAGAAACCCTTGTAGCCCGCAGTACCGCTCGGCTCCGGTCCCTGCGGCGCGTTCCAGAAGAAACGCAACGTGGTCAGCGTCAGCTCGGCCGCCTCGGCGCGCGTCACCCAGCCGCGCTCCACGCCCACGGGATAGGCGGTCAGCGCATAGCCCACAGACGCGATCGAGCAGAAGGACTTGCTCGGCCAGCGATCGGGCACCAGCCCGTTCTTGCGGTTCGCCGTCTGCCAGAAGAAGTCGAAGGTGCGCTTCTCGAGATCGGCGTACCAGCCGGGCAGCGCCGGTTTGGCAGGGCCGGCCAGCAGCGGGCGGGCGTATGCCGGGGTCAGCGCGGCGGCGCCCAGCGCGGGCGCGGCGAGCAGGGACCGGCGGGTGATCGGGAAACGCATCGTCATATCCTCTCCAGATGTTCCTGTCGTTCAGTCGCGCGCCGCGGTGGTGCCGCGCACCACCAGTTCGGCGTCGTGGCGTTCGGCGCGCTGATCCGCCGGTCCGCCTTCGAGAATATCGATCAGCCGCTCGATCGCGCGCGCGCCCATCTCGGCGATCCGCACGCGCACCGTGGTGAGGCCGAGATAGCGGGCCAGCGGCACGTCGTCGAAGCCCGCCACGGCGATCTCGCCGGGGACGTCGGCTCCGCCGTTGCGCAGCGCCTGAAGGCAGCCGATCGCCATCATGTCGTTGGCGGCGAACACGGCATCGCACGCGATACCGTTGGCGCGGATGGCATGGGCTGCAGCTTCTCCCGCTTCCTCGGAAAAGTCGCCCGCCAGCACGACCGGTTCGATCCCCGGCGCATGGCGGGCCATGGCTGCGCGATAGCCCTCGACGCGTTCGCGCGCATCGACATTGCCGTCGGGTCCGGCGATGTGGACGATCCGCTTGCGGCCGCCGGCAACCAGATGCGCGACCATCGCCTCCATCGCCGCGACATTGTCGAGCCGTACCGTGGGGCGGTCGTCGATCTCCTCCGGGCCGTTGATGAACAGCGACGGCAGGGTCGGGGGCAGCGCCGACTGGAGCATCCCGGCGGAAAGGTGCGGCGCCATCACGATCAGCCCGTCGACGCGCCCGCGCATCGCACGCAGCGCGTTGGCAGCCTGTTCGCTCTCGTCATGGATGTTGGACAGCAGCAGCACATAGCCGCGGCGGCTCGCTTCGCGATCCATGCCGCGCACGAACTCGCTGAAGAACTCGCCGTGCAGGTCGGGCAGCACGACGCCGACGGCGTGGGCGCGGGCGAGGCTCAGGCTGCGCGCGCCGGCGTGCGGGACGTAGCCCAGCTCGGCTGCCGCGGCCATCACGCGCTCGCGCGTTTCCTGGCGGACATTGCCGAGCCCGTTCAATGCGCGCGATACCGATGCGATCGATACCTGCGCCCGGCGTGCCACATCGCGGATCGTCGCCTCGGCCATCTACCCTCTCTCCCCCGGAACGATTACGTATTCGGGCGGATCATTCGCGATTGCAAATTGCAAGTTTCAACGGCATGTAACCGGTTACGGTTCGGCGCGACAAGCCCAAAACGATGGGGACCGCCCGATCAACTCGCATCCCTCGCGCCGTTGCGCGATGCGTTCAGGAGAGGACTAGAAATGCTCGACACCCGGATTTCCCGCCGCGCGGCGCTGATGGGCGCTGGTGCGATCGCGGCGTGGCTCCACAGCCCGGCGCATGCGCTGCTTAGCCAGGCTGCAACGGTCGAGGTTCCTCCGTTCATCGACGCGCTGATCGCCAAGATGACGCTCGCCGAAAAGGCGGGCCAGCTCAGCCTGATGGCTTCGGCCTGGGGCGGCAGCACCGTGATCAACCCTGCCAGCGGCTCGAACGCCAACTTCGAACAGCAGGTCGAGGAAGTCCGCAAGGGCATGCTCACCGGCGTGTTCAACGGCAGCGGTACGCATATGTGCCGGATCATGCAGACTGCGGCGATGAAGGAGTCGCGGCTCAAGATCCCGCTGATCTTCGCCGCGGATATCATTCACGGCCACCGCACCATCTTCCCGGTTCCGGTGGGCGAAGCCGCGAGCTTCGATCCGGCTCTGGCGGAAAGGACTGCGGCCGCTGCATCCTACGAGGCCGCTGCCGCGGGCATCGACTGGACCTTCGCGCCGATGGTCGACGTCGCACGCGACCAGCGCTGGGGCCGCACCATGGAGGGCGCGGGCGAGGACGTGCATCTCGGCAACCTCTTCGCCGCGGCGCGCGTGAAGGGCTTCCAGGGCGCCAGCCTCAAGGCGATCGATACGATGATGGCCTGCGCGAAGCACTTCGCCGCTTATGGCGCGGCGGAAGCGGGGCTTGATTACAACACCGTCGACGTGTCGGAACGGACGCTGCGCGAAGTCTATTTCCCGCCCTTCCAGGCGGCGTTCGGCGCGGGCGCACTGTCGGCCATGTCCTCGTTCAACGAGATTTCCGGAATCCCCTCGAACGGCAATGAGTGGCTGATGCGCACCGTGCTGCGCGACGAGTGGAAATATCAGGGCTTCGTCGTTTCCGATTATACCGGCGACATGGAGATGATCGACCACGGCTTTGCCGCCGATGCCCGCGAGGCGACCAAGATCGCCTTCATGGCCGGGGTCGATATGAGCATGACCAGCGGCTTCTATCGCGATCACCTGCCCGACCTGGTCGAGAAGGGCGAGGTGCCGATGGCGCGGGTCGATGAATCGGTCCGCAAGGTGCTGGCGATCAAGGCCAAGCTCGGCCTGTTCGAGGACCCGTTCCGCCGCATCGACGAGAAACGCGAAGCCGCACGCAGCCGCACCAAGGCGACGCTGGCGCTTTCGCGCGAGATGGCGAAGAAGTCGATCGTCCTTCTGAAGAACGAGGGCGATGTCCTGCCGCTGCGCAAGGGTGGGCAGAAGATCGCGATCATCGGCCCGTTCGCCGCGGGCCAGCACGACCTCAACGGACCCTGGTGCGTCTATGGCGACAACAAGCTCGCCATCGATCTCGAAACCGGCGTGCGCAACGCGCTCGGCAAGAACGCGCAGATCACGGTGGTGGAGGGCTCGCAGGTCGAAGCCCCGCTTCCCGGCGGGATCGAAGCCGCGGTCGCCGCTGCCCGCAACGCCGACGTCGTTCTGCTCGCGATCGGTGAGAGCGAGCGCATGTCGGGCGAAGCACAGTCGCGCACGAGCATCACCGTTCCCGCGCCGCAGCAGGCGCTGGCCGAGGCCGTGGCCGCGACCGGCAAGCCGGTGATCGTCGTGCTCAAGAACGGCCGCGCGCTCGCGCTGGAGGGCGCGGTCAAGAACGCGCCCGCGGTTCTCGTCACCTGGTTCCTGGGGTCGGAGAGCGGCAATGCGATCGCCGACGTACTGTTCGGCGACTACAGCCCCTCGGGCCGCTTGCCGATGAGCTTCCCGCGCGAGCCGGGCCAGCAGCCCTTCTACTATTCGCACAAGCCCACCGGCCGTCCGAACCCGAGCGACGACAAGCTCGAGGAATACAAGACCCACTATCGCTCGATCCCGAACTCGGCGCTCTACCCGTTCGGTCATGGTCTGACCTATGGCAAGATCGACTATGCGAACCTGACGCCCGACAAGGGAACGCTGGCCTGGGATGGGGAGATCGCCTTCACCGCGACGATCACCAACCGCGGCACCCGCGCGGCGGAGGAAGTGGTTCAGCTCTACATCCGCGATCGCGCCGCGAGCATCACCCGCCCGGTCCGCGAGCTCAAGGCGTTCCGCAAGATCGCGCTCGCGCCCGGTGCGTCGGAAACGGTGCGCTTCGTGCTGAAGCGCGCGCAGCTCGAATTCATCGGCCGCGATTTGAAGCCTACGGTCGAGCCGGGCCTGTTCGACGTCTGGATCGCGCCGTCGGCTCAGGCGCAGGGGGTTCATTCGACCTTCACGCTTACCGCCTGATCGAGACGCTTTCCCGGCCCTGCGGCCGGGGGTCCGGCACCGCTTCCCCCTCCCTCCCCGGGGCGGTGCCGGACCGCGTTTGGGCTTCCCTACTTCCTCAGATCCCTCACGATCCGCGCGTGCTCGCCGCGGCCCAGCGGGTTCAGCGCCATCAGCACGCACGACAGCGCCAGGAAGCCGAGCGGCACCAGCGCGATCGTCATCCGCATCGCCGACAGCGTCGCCGCGCTCTGGCCGACATTGGCGACATAGCCCGCGCGCTCGAACCCCAGGCCGATGATCGCCGTCGCGATCCCGATCGCCACGCGCTGCAGCAGCGCCGCCATCCCGAACACCGCGCCCTCGACGCGCAACCCGGTGCGCTGTTCGCCATATTCGATCGTGTTGGGCAGCATCGCCCAGAAGACGAAGTTGAGTCCGACAATCATCGCCTGCATCGCCATCAGATAGGCCTGCATTACCCCCGCGCGATGAATGTCGAACAGCGCGAACAGCGCGAGCCCGATCATCGCCAGTGCCGCCGCGAGGAACCACAAAGCGCGCGTCCCCACGCGCCGCTGGATCAGCATCCACAGTGGCACCGACACCGCGCTCACCACGCTCATCGACGCCAGCGCAAGCTGTCCGCCACCCTCGTCGCCGAGGAAATATTTGAAGTAATAAAGTACTGACTTGTTGAGGATCGTCACCGCGACGATCATCGCCACCATGGCGAGGTTGAGCGTCACGAACGCCCTGTTCCCCGCGATCGCCTTGAGCGCGATCCATACCGGCACCGGGTCGCGCCGCTCCGGAACGTCGGCCTCGCGATAGGTGATGCCAACCCAGGCGAGGATCGCCGCCCCCGCCAGCGCGGACAGCAATGCCGCGCCCAGATAGGCGTCGGCCGCAGCCTTGGTTCCGAGCAGCAGCCCGCCCAGCGGCACCGTGCCCAGCGCGACCACCACCGCCGCCAGCGTGCCGGACAGCATCCGCACCCCGGCGACATAGGCGCGATCGTTGCTGTCCGCGCTTACCCGCGCGCTCATCGCGAGATAGGGCAGGTTGATGAAGGCATAGGCGGTGCGGAACGCGATATGCCCCGCGAACACCCCGACCATTCCCCACCAGCCGGGCACCACCGGCGGCAGGTACGCAAGCACGAACCCCAGCCCCAGCGGCACGCCGCCGATCGCGACCAGCCGCCCGAGCCCGCCCTTGGGCTCGCGCCGGTCGGCCAGAATGCCGGCCGCGAAGTTGGCGACCCCGTCCCATACCGACGCCGCCATGAAGATCGCGGCCGCCGCTGCGACCGGCAGGCCCAGCGCGTCGGTATAGTAGAACAGCAGGAAGAGCATCGCGCTCTGCCAGTAGAGGTTGAACGCAAAGTCTCCGAAGGCGAACAGCGTCAGTCGCGCGCGGGAGGGGCGGATCACGGACCGACCAGGGTGATCGTTGCGGTCTTGGCGGAATCGGGCAGGGTGAAGCGGACCTGGTCGGCGCTCTCGTCCATTCTTGCCGCGATCTTCCGCCGCCCAAGGCGGACCATGCCGAGATCCGAGACGGCATGCACCGTCATCGCGATTTCGCGCCACCATGGCTTGAGCTTGCCCTGTCGCGCGTCGAGGTCGATCCGCAGCCCCTTCTCGGTCGTCGAACAGCGGAAGCTCTGGCGCAGATAGGCGCCGCGCGCGATCGCGTCGGCCTTGCCGTCGTCGAGATAGAGCGTGCCGCTGCAATCGTCACCGGGATAGACCAGCAGTTCCAGCGCGCCCTTGGGCGTCTCGCTCAGGCTCTGCACCAGCGGCTGGCGCGGGATGATCGCGCCGGCGCGCACGAACACCGGCAGCCGGTCGATCCGCGGGGTCTCGGTCACGCTGTCGGCGGTCTTGCCCGCTGTCGCCACCACCGAACGCCCGGTCCAATAGTCGTACCACCCGCCCCTGGGCAGGCAGACGTCATAGGGTTGCGGCGATTCGGGCTTGGGCGATGCGGCGACCATCAGGTCGCGGCCCAGGGTGAAGCTCATCGGCGAATCGCAGCCCGACGAGGCATAGTTGTAGAAGACCGGGCGCATGATCGGATCGCCCGACCGCGCGTGCTGCTCGGCCACGGCATAGAGATAGGGGAACAGACGATAGCGTTCCTCGATCGCCGCGCGGCGCAGCGCGAGATGTTCGGGTCCATCGACCCATGGCTCGCTGCGCGGCGTATTCACCGCGGCATGGACACGCATCACCGGGGTGAACGCGCCGATCTGCATCCAGCGCGTCAGCAGATCGGGGCTCGGCCCGCCGGTGAACCCGCCGATATCCGCGGCGCTGTACGAAAAGCCCGACAGGCCGAGATTGACCAACTGCTGCACCGACAGTTTGAGGTGGTCCCAGGTGGCATTGTTGTCCCCGGTCCAGGTCACCGCGTAGCGCTGACCCCCGGCATAGGTCGCGCGGGTCATCACGAACGGGCGTGCGGCGGGATCGAGCTTCTTCAGCCCCTCGAACGTCGCGCGGCTGTTCTGCATGCCATAGACATTGTGGACTTCGGCATGGCTCGCCTCACGCGCTGCAAAGCCGTCGCCCTCGATGCGGTGGACGGTGTCGAGCGGCATCGTCTTGCTCGGCGTCTCGAAGATCGCCGGCTCGTTCATGTCGTTCCAGAAGCCGGCGATCCCCGCGCGCACGAAGTCCTTGTACAGCCCGCCCCACCACTCGCGCGACGCTTCCCGGGTGAAATCGGGGAATACCGAATCCCCCGGCCATACCGGCGCGACATAGGTGCGGCCCTTGGCGGTGCGCAGGAAGTGATTGCCCGCTGCGCCGCTGTCGAACGGTGCATAGCCCTGGCTCGGCGCGTGCGCGATATGCAGGTCGGTGATCGCCACCAGCCCGATCCCGTCGCTCTTCAGGTCGCGCGCCAGCCTGGGCAGGTCGGGAAAGGTCTTGGGGTTGGTGGTGAAGGGCCGGTTGCGGTCCTGGAAATCGATGTCGAGCCAGATCACGTCGGTGGGGATGCGTTCCTTGCGCAGCCGCGCCGCGAGGTCGCGCACCTCGGTGTCCGACATGTAGCTGTAGCGCGATTGCTGATAGCCCAGCCCCCACGGCGCGATCAGCGGCGCCGTGCCGGTCAGGCCGTGATAGCGCTGGACCACCTCCGACAGCATCGGCCCGGCGATCAGATAATAATCCACCGGGCCGTCCGGCGCGCCGATCTTCAACTTGCCATCGCTACGGTGCCCGAAATCGAACCAGCTTCGCGTCGGATTGTCGAGGAACAGGCCATAGCTGCCGAACCCGCCGCCAGTGGTGACGTAGAAGGGGATCGACTTGTAGGTCGGGTCGGTCTCGCGGCCATAGCCGAACGTGTCGGTGTTCCAGTGGACATAGCTCGCCCCGCGCCGGTCGAACGGGCCGGTCTTGTCGCCCAGCCCGAAATAGCGCTCGCCGACCGGCATCGCGAACGACAGCTCGAAGCTGCCGTCCGCGCGCATCACCGGATCGGCATTGTCGGCCATGACCAGCCGCCCGCCGCGCTCATGAACCGTGAGACGCAAGGTGGCAGGGTCCACCTTCACCGTCAGCGCATCGGTGTCGAAGCCGTCGCCACGCGCGCGTACCTTTGTCGATCGCGTCCGCACCTCGGCGGGTACCGCCCAGCTCGCATCCTCGGGCCATTGGCCGTCGCGCGCCATGCGCACGCGCAGCACCGATGCGGACAGCGCCGTCACCCGCACCGCCATCCCGCCGCGCGTCACCTCGACGCCATTGTCCAGCGCCCGCACCTGCGCCGCCGCAGGGGTAGCCATCGCGATCGCTGACAAGGTTGTCGGAAGCAGTCTCATCCGATCCTCTCCGGTACGCGCATACACGATCGCTATTCGGCGGCGAGCAGCGACTCCGCGCCGCCCAGATCGACCGATACCAGCCGGCTCACGCCGCGTTCGACCATGGTCACGCCGAACAGCCGGTGCATGCGGCTCATCGTCGCGGCATTGTGGGTGACGATCAGGTAGCGGGTCGCGGTCTCGCGCGTCATCGCGTCGAGCAGGTCGCAGAAGCGCTCGATATTGGCGTCGTCCAGCGGCGCATCGACTTCGTCGAGCACGCAGATCGGCGCGGGGTTGGTCAGGAACAGGGCGAAGATCAGCGCCACGGCGGTCAGCGCCTGCTCGCCGCCCGACAACAATGTCAGCGACTGCAGCTTCTTGCCCGGCGGCTGGGCCATGATCTCCAGCCCTGCCTCCAGCGGGTCGTCCGAATCAACCAGTTCCAGATGGGCCTGCCCGCCATTGAACAGCGTGGTGAACAGTCGCCGGAAATGCTGGTCGACCGCTTCGAATGCAGCGAGCAGCCGCTGGCGCCCCTCGCGATTGAGCGTGCCGATGCTCCCGCGCAGCCGGTGCACCGCCTGAATCAGCTCGTCGCGTTCCCTGGCGCTGTTCTGCGCGCTGGCGGTCAGCTCGGCCAGTTCGGTCTCGGCGACCAGGTTCACCGGCCCGATACGCTCGCGTTCGGCGATCAGCCGGTCGTGCGCGGCGGATTCGTCCTGCGGTCCGCGCACCGTCTCCTCGGCGAAGCCCGCGCGTTCGGGCAACAGCGGTGGCGGGCATTCGAACCGCTCGCCCGACAGCCGTCCCATCTCGATGCGGCGCATCTCCTGATTTTCGTGCCGCGCCACCGCGCCCGCCCGGCCCTCGCGCGCCTCGGCCAGCGCCTCGCCCGCGGCACGCACGGCGCCCTCGGTCTCGCGCAGCGCGCCTTCCGCCTCGCGCTCTGCCAACTGCGCCGCGGCACTCTCGATCCGTGCTTCTTCGTTCGCCTTTTCGGCGCGCAGGATCGCCTCGTCGAGTTGAGCGGGCTTGTCCTTCAGCGCCTCTGCCGCCTCCGCCAGCTCGATGGCGCGCGCATCCATCTCGGCGATGCGCTTGGCCGCTTCCCCGGCGCGGGCCTTCCAGCTCCTGCTCTCGGCGATCGACGCCGCCAGCCGCTCGCGCGCCGTCGCCATCTCGCGTTCCAGATTGCCGCGTTCGGCCCGGGCGTTGGCCGCCGCGTTGCGCCGCGCTTCGGCTTCGGCGGTCAGCGCCGCCACCTTTGCCCGCGTCGCGCTGCCATCGGGCAGTGCCGCGCGGGCCGCTTCCGCGCGCTTGAGCTCGCCACTGGCCTCTTCCAGTTCAGCCGTCGTCCGCGCGCGCCGTGCCTCGAGGTCCGCACGCTGGCCGTCGAGCCGTTCGAGCGCCGCGGCCGCGCGATCTTCCGCCCGCGCCGCCTCGCGCGCCGCGGTCTCGCTATGGTCGAGCAGGCGCTTGCATTCCGCTGCCGCGCGCCGCGCCTCGGCGATGTCGCCGTCGATCCGCGCCAGCTCGGCGTCGGCGGCATCGACCGCGCGCACCGCCGCCGGGCGCGCCTTCTCGATGGTGCGCAGCCGGTTGACCCGCTCGAGCCGCTCGGCCGCCGCCGCGCCGCCGCTCTTCGCGACATAGCCGTCCCAGCGCCGCAGCACGCCCGCCAGCGTCACCAGTCGTTGCCCCACGGCAAGCGGCTGGCCGTCGTCACTCTCCGTCACAAGAACCTGCGCCAGCCGCCGCGCGAGCACGCCGGGCGCTTCGACATGCCGGGCCAGCGGCGTGGTTCCCGATGGTGCGCCGGGGTCGCCCTTCAGCACCTCCGCGCCCGCCCAATGGCGTTCGTCGGCCGGGTCGAGTCCGGCCTCGAGATCGTCGCCCAGCGCTGCGGCGAGCGCGCGCTCATAGCCGGGATCGACCTTCAGCCGGTCGAGCAGGCGGTCCTTGCCGCTCGGCCGCGTCGCCTTGGTCAGCGCCGCCGCCTCGCTGTCGAGCTGCGCCAGCTCGGCATGGGCTTCGGCGCGTGCCGATTGCGCCCGGGTGCGTGCGTCGATCGCTCCACGCTCGGTCGCGTCGGCGCGGGCAAGGCCGGTGCGTGCGGTCTCGGCCTGGCGTTCGGCCTTGGCCTTGTCGTCCGCTGCCTTGGTCCGGGCTTCCTTGAGCGGGGCGGGATCGCCCAAAGCGTGAATCTCGGCGGCGACGCGCGCAACGTCGCGTTCCGCGCGTTCCACTCTTCCCCTCGCAGACGCGAACGCGGCCTCGGCGACCCGCGCTTCGGCTGTTTCACTTGCCTGAGCGGAAAGTGCCTGTGCCAAACCAACTTCGGCGTCTCTCGATTCTCCTTCCGCCCTCGCCAACGCGGACTCGAGCGACGGCATCCGCGCCTGCGCATCCTTGATCCGCGCGTCGAGGACCCTGGCCTCGTCCTCCAACCGCGCCAGCGCATCGGCGGCGTCATGTGCCAGCGCGCCTTCGCGCCCCTTGTCGCCTTCCAGCCGCGCGGCGCTGTCGGCCAGCTCGGCGATCCGCCGCTCGACGCTCGCCCGCTCGCCGCGCAGCCCGGCCAGGGCGTGCATCGCCTCGCTCGCCCGGTCGCGCACGGCCAGCGCAGCGCCGCGCGCGCTGGCCAGCCGGTCCGCCACCTCGCGCTGCGCCGCCAGCGCATTCTCCTGCGCCTGCGTTCGTTCGGCGACCAGCGTCTCCGCCGCCGCGGCCTCCTTCTTCGCTGCGTCGGCCGCGCTCGCCGCCTCGCGCCAGCGCGCGAAGATCATCCGCCCCTCGGCGGTGCGGATCTTGTCGGACAGCTCGCGATAGCGTTCGGCCTGCCGTGCCTGCCGCTTGAGCGCACTGGCCCTCGCCTCCTGGTCGCCGATCACCTCGTCGAGCCGGGTGAGGTTTGCCTCGGTCGCGCGCAATTTCTGCTCGGCGTCCTTGCGCCGCACGTGCAGGCCGGAGATGCCCGCCGCCTCCTCCAGCATCTGCCGCCGCTCGCCGGGCTTGGCCATGATGATCGCGCCGATCCGCCCCTGGCTCACCAATGCGGGCGAGTGGGCGCCGGTCGCCGAATCGGCGAACAGCAGTGCGACGTCCTTGGCGCGGACATCGCGCCCGTTGATGCGATAGGCCGATCCCGCGCCGCGCTCGATCCGCCGGACGACCTCCAATTCGCCATCGTCTCCGGGTTGCTCGGCCAGGATCGAGACTTCGGCGAAGTCGCGCTGCGGGCGCGTCGCCGTCCCCGCGAAGATCACGTCCTCCATCCCCGCGCCGCGCATCGACTTGGCGCTGTTCTCGCCCATCGTCCAGCGCAGCGCTTCGAGCAGGTTGGACTTGCCGCAGCCGTTCGGGCCGACGATCCCCGTCAGCCCGGGTTCGATGCGCAGGTCGGCGGGATCGACGAAGCTCTTGAAGCCGGTCAGGCGGAGCCGCTTGATCTGCACCTTAGGCTTGCGCTCCCCCCGCCCGGATCATCGTCAGGCGCCTGCAGCCTTCAGCGCCGCCTCGACCTGCGGCCAGCTACCGGTGTTCTCGAGCACCTTGCCGTTCAGGATGAAGGTCGGCGTGCCCGGAATATTATACTCCTTCTGCGCAGCCTCGTTGCCCTTGACCAGTGCGTCGATCGCGCCCTGGTCGGCGAGGCACTGGCGTGCCTTGGCCTCGGGCACGCCGCGCTGCTGGACGAAGGCGAGATAGCCATAGCGTTCGGCGAGCGCTGCGGTGCGCTGGGCCGGTGCCATCGCCTCGACCTGCTGGAAGAAGGGATCGCCTTCCTTGGGGCCGCCCTGGAGCAGGGTCGCCTGCTGCTCGTACATCTGGTCCATGATCGCGAAGAACGGGCCGGGGCCCGCGCACTGGCCGAGCAACGCCGCGCCCAGATCGATCGGGTTGAGCAGGAAGTCACGGAATTCGAAGCTGACCTTGCCGGTCGAAATCTTGGCCTTGAGCGGCTCCATGCCGGTGGTGGCGAAGGCCGCGCAGTGGCCGCAGGTCCGCGATCCGTACTCGATCAACTTGATCGGCGCGTCGGGGTTGCCCATGCGGAAGCCGCCCTCGGCGGTTTTCTCGACCTTGTCGGTCCATTGCGTCCCCGCCGGCGCGGAGGCGCCCGCTACGGGTGCGGCCGGCGCCGTGGCCGTGCTGTTGCCGCTCTCGCTGCCGCCACACCCCGCCAAGATCGCCGCGGCTGCCAGGCCAATCGCAATACGCATCAGTTCTTCTCTCCGTTCGAAAAAATGCTCAGCGCGCGCCGGCGGCGCGCAGTTCGGGTTGCAGCGTCGACCAGTCACTGCCGCCGGTCGCCTTGCCGTTGACCGTGAAGCTGGGCGTTCCCTTGATGGCTTCCCAGGCTGTCTTGGTCATCGCTGTGACCTTGTCGAGGTCGGCGGGCGCGGCAAAGCAGCGGTCGATCGCCGCGGCAGACATGCCGCGCTTCTGCATCAGTGCCGATAGCCCCGATCCGTTCGCCGCAGCCTTCAGCCGGGCGAGTTCGGGCTGCGCCTGGATCGAGGCGGCATTGGCCTGCCACCAGGTCCGGCCTTGTTCGAACCAGCTTGGCTGCGCGGCGAAGATCGCCTGGGTCGCACCGCTGAACCCCTTGGGACCGGTGCAGCGCGCAAGCAGCGCCGCCGCCATGTCGAGCGGATCGCGCACCGCGTGGCGGAACTCGACCCGCACCACGCCGCGGCGAACCAGATCGTCGTAGAGCGGCGCCTTCGATTCCGCGACGAAATGCGCGCAATGCGGGCAGGTATAGCTCAGATACTCGACCAGCTTCACCTTGGCGGCCGGGTTGCCGGTCAGGATCGCGCCCGATGTCGTCTGCACGACATGGTTGCGCCAGTCGCTCACCTTCGCTGCCGGCCTGGCGGGCTTTGCCTGTTGCGCGGCGGCGCTGACGACCATCAGCGGTGCTGCGATCAGGGCGAGGGACAGGTAGAGCGAGCGCATCAGTCGATCTTTCCAAGTTTGAGCACGGGCGCAGCCACGCCCGCTGCCAAGCCTTCGAGTACCGCGCGAAGTTCGGGATCGGCGATCGCGCGCAGGCTCTCGCCCATTTCAGCGGGGATGGGGGCGGGGGCGGCCTTGGGCACGGGCATCGGCGCCTTGGCCACTTCGCCTTGCCGGATCGCGACACGCGCGACTGCGGGGTAGCCGAAGAAGCGGTTGACCCGTTCCATGATCTCGGGCGCGATGTGCATCATCATCGGGGCATGTGCGCCCTGCACGACCAGGTTGAGCACTCCATTGGCCCGCTCGCCGCGTGGAAAGCGGATCGATTCGGGCGCGGAGACTCCGGCATAGCGTTCGCCGACGATCTCGCTCCAGCGGCGCACGACCGCGCTTTGAACGAAGCCGAACTTGCGGAACGCGACCCGGCCGACATCGGGCACCAGATCCGCCACCGGGCGGATGCGGTTGCTGCGCTTGGGTTCGTCGGTGGTGGCGCGCGGCTTACTCATCGCGTCAGTCCATGCCATAGCCGGGGCGTGCCCGCCAATCCTTCTCGCGACATCGCCAAACACGTCTCCGGGCCGCTGCTGCGCTGGTACGACGCCAATGCTCGCGTGCTGCCATGGCGCGCGCCGCCGGGCAGCCCGCCGCCCGACCCCTATCGGGTGTGGCTGTCCGAAGTGATGCTCCAGCAGACCCAGGTCGCGACGGTCATTCCCTATTTCGAGAAATTCACCGCGCGCTGGCCCGATTTCGCAAGCCTGGCGGCGGTCGAGGATGCCGATCTGATGAGCGCCTGGGCCGGCCTTGGCTATTATGCTCGCGCCCGCAACCTGCTCGCCGCCGCGCGCGCGGTCGCGGGGGAGCATGGGGGACGACTGCCGGCGGACGAGGCGGCGTTGCGCACGCTTCCCGGCTTCGGCGCCTATACCGCGGCGGCGGTCGCGGCGATCGCGTTCGGGCAGCGTGCGGTGGTGGTCGACGGCAATGTCGAGCGGGTGGTCGCGCGGCTGTTCGCGGTGGCCGATCCGCTGCCGGGCGCGAAGCCGCGCATCCGCGACCTCGCCGATTCGATCACGCCGGACGCGCGTGCGGGCGATTTCGCGCAGGCGATGATGGATCTGGGTGCGACGATCTGTACGCCGCGCTCGCCCAGATGCCTGCTCTGCCCGCTTGCCGATCGGTGCGAAGCACGCGCCGCGGCGACACCCGAGGCCTTTCCGGTCAAGGCGAAGAAGAAGGCGCGGCCGGTGCGCTACGGCACCTTCTTCTGGGCCGAACGCGACGGCAGGGTGCTGCTGGTCCGCCGGCCGGACACGGGGTTGCTGGGCGGGATGCGCGCCTTTCCGACGGGTGTCTGGTCCGAATCGCCACCGGCGCTGGCCGACGCGCCCTTTGCTGCGGACTGGACGCTGCGCAACGCCACGGTGCGCCACGTCTTCACGCATTTCGAGCTGATTGCCGCGCTTGCGACTGCAACGATCGGCGGCCACATAGACGCACCGGACGGCGAATGGTGGCCGATCGCCGATCTCGACTCGGCGGGGCTGCCCACGGTGTTCGCCAAGGCGGTGAAGGCGATCGGGAGGAGCGAATGAAGCGTTTCTGGCTGGCTGGCGGCGTTGCGGCGCTCGCGATTTCCCCGGTCGCTTTGGGGCAGGCTGTCACATCGGCGTCGGTGGAAGAAGCCGTCCGGCCGGATTCGGTTCTCACGCTTGCCAGCGCCTATGTCGTCGACAGGAAGGCTCCGGGCATTGCCATCGCCTATGCCAAGGGCGATCATCCGCCGGTTCTGGCTTCGGCCGGTTCGATCGCGGACGATGCGGGCGCGGCGAAGGCAAGCGCCGATTCGCTGTGGCGCGTCTATTCGATGACCAAGCCGATCACCGGCATTGCCGCGATGATGCTGGTCGAGGACGGTAAGCTCGGGCTCGACCAGCCGGTGAGCGACTTCATCCCCGGCTTCAGGTCGATGAAGGTGCTGACCGATCCGGGGAACAGCCTCGCCAGCCGTCCCGCGGCGCGACCGGTCACGGTCCGGCATCTGCTTACCCACACCGCGGGTCTTGGCTATACCATCGTGACCAAGGGGCCGCTGCTCAAGGAGTATGAGCGGCTCGGCATCACACCGGGCGCGGTCAATGCGTCGATCGAGGCCGAGGCGCGCAAGGCGCGGCCGACCTCGCTCAAGGAATTCGCGGATCGTGTCGCGACACTGCCGCTGATCGCCGATCCGGGAACGAAATGGAGCTACTCGATCAGCCTCGACGTGCTTGCCCGCGTGGTCGAGGTCGCGGGCGGGATGCCATTCGAGCGCTTCGTCCAGACGCGGCTGTTCGACCCGCTCCAGATGAAGTCGAGCTATTGGAGCGTGCCGGAAAGCGAGATCGGGCGGTTCGCGACCAACTATCTCTGGGCGGGCGACAATCGCATCCCGTTCGATCCGGCAAAGGGCTCTGTCTATGCCGCGCAGCCGTCCTTTCCCTATGGCGGGGCGGGACTGGTCATGTCGGTGCGCGACTATGACCGCTTCCTGCACATGCTGCTCAACGAAGGCACGCTCGACGGTGCCAGGGTTATGAAGCCCGAAACGGTGCGGCTCGCCATGTCGAACCTGCTGCCGGCGGGCGTGGTGTTCGCGGGCGCGCCGGGCGGCAGCGGCGGCGACACCGCGCCGAAAATGGGCTTCGGCGCGGGCGGCTCGGTCTACCTCGAAGGTGTGCCGGGCGGGCCGGGCAAGGGCACCTTTGGCTGGGGCGGGGCGGCAGGGACGATCGCCTGGGCCGATCCGGCGAACAAGGTGCGTGCGACCGTGATGGTCAACTACTTCCCCAGCGACAAATGGCCGCTGCGCGCCGATGCGGTCAAAGCGGTCTATGCGGATGTCGCACGCTGATGCGTGCCGATGTCGGCTTTACCGGTGCGCGACTCGACCGCGCCGACCGCGAGCGCAATGATCCGCAGGCGCTTGCCGCCGCGCTGGCCGACCGGCGCGCGCGGCTGCTGAAGCTCGACGGCCTCGAACCCGAGGTCGATGGCGAGGGGCAGCTGGTCTGGACCAGCCTCGCCGATCTGCCCGAGAGGGCCGAGCCGCTGTTCCTCGGCTATATCGGCGGCACGCCGCATTTCGTGCCGCTGGCGATGGGGGAACGGTACGGCGTCGCGCGCTCGCCCGCCCTGTTCCAGATGCTCGGACTGATGCCCGCCGATCAGGCCGGCCTCTATGCCTGCGCGCGCAGCCTCGTCGACTGGCACCAGCGTCATGGCTTCTGTCCAGCCTGCGGTGGCGTTACCGATCCGTTCCGCGCGGGCTGGGCGCGGCGCTGTCCTTCCTGTGCCGCCGAGCATTTTCCGCGCACCGATCCGGTGGTGATCATGCTCGCCGAATATGAGGGCCGTGCGCTGCTCGGCCGTCAGGCGGCCTGGCCCGCAGGCCGCTATTCGGCCCTCGCCGGTTTCGTCGAGGTGGGCGAATCGATCGAAGAGGCGGTCGCGCGCGAGACGCTGGAGGAAGCCGGCGTCGCCGTGCGCGATGTTCGCTACGTCGCCAGCCAGCCCTGGCCGTTCCCGTCCTCGCTGATGATCGCCTGCATCGCGCAGGCCGAGGGCGATTCGCTCACCCTCGACACCGACGAGCTGGAGGACGCGATCTGGGTGACGCGGGACGAGGTGCGCGCGGCGCTCGACGGGCGGCCGGACGCCCGATTCGGCGCGCCGCCGCCCTATGCGATCGCCCACACGCTGTTGCGTGCGTGGCTGGGCGACTAGCCTGCCTGGATCAGTTCGATCGTCTCGCTTTCGCCGAAGCCGAAATAGGGGATGCTCGCAGCGTAGAGTGCCAGGCCCGCGAGAATCAGGAAGGTGAGGACAATGCCGATCGCGCGGCCGGGCTTCCATCCGTCCATGCCGAAGGGATGAAGGATTCGCGCGACGACGAACAGTGCGGCGACGCCCCACAGCCAGTCGACGGTTCCCACCGCCAGCTCGATCAGCGCGATCAGGATCAGCACGATCGGCGCATATTCGGCGAAGTTGAGCTGCGCGCGCATCCGGGCAGTCAGCCGCTCACTGCCGCCGTCTCCGATCGAGATCTTCTCTGCCCGCCGCACCATCCCGACTCGCATGGCGAGCCAGAGGTTGAGAATTGCACACGCGGCAGTGGTGGCGAGCGCCACGGGCAGGATAATCGCGTCCATCGCTTTTGGTTTCCCCTTTTGACCACGCCTCGCTGCCACGCCGCGCGCCGCCTTGCAACTTGAGCGGAAATCGGTATAGGCGCTCGCTCGCTTTGCGACAGGCCTGACCGGCGGTCCGGCGAGTGCCGGAACCTCGGCGCTTGCCCGAACGCCGTGCCGGGCGTATCGCGATCCAGTTTTTGACGACACGAATTCAAGAAGGTTGCCGAAATGGCCGTCCCCAAGAGAAAAGTTTCGCCGAGCCGCCGTGGTATGCGCCGCTCGCACGACGCGCTGAAGGTCGAGGCGTTCCAGGAATGCCCGAACTGTGGCGAACTGAAGCGCCCGCACGTGCTGTGCGGCGCCTGCGGCCACTATAACGGCCGCGAGATCGTGTCGGTCGAGGGCTGACACGATTTAAAGGGGGCCTGACCACATGACCTCCAGCGAACGAATCGCCGTCGATGCAATGGGCGGCGACGAAGGGCTGGCGGTCATGCTCGCCGGAGTCGCGCGTGCGCGGCACCGGTTCGAGGGGATGCGCTTTCTGCTGGTGGGCGACGAGGCCGCGATTCGCGAGGGCCTGAAGTCGCACCCCAACCTCACCGCCGCGTCGGAGATCGTCCACGCGCCGGAAATCGTTACTGCCGAAGAAAAGCCGAGCCAGGCGATTCGCCGCGCCAAGGTGACGTCGATGGGCGTCGCCATCGATCTGGTGAAGAAGGGCGAAGCTGCAGCTGCCGTGTCGTCCGGCAATACCGGCGCGCTTATGGCGATGTCGAAGCTCGCCCTGCGGACCATGCCGGGAATCGACCGGCCCGCGCTCGCCGCGCGCATGCCGACGCTCGGCGCCAACGACGTCGTGATGCTCGACCTTGGCGCCAATACCGAGGTCGACAGCCGCAACCTCGTCCAGTTCGCGGTGATGGGCGCGGCCTATGCGCGCACCGTGCTCGATCTCAAGGCGCCGCGTGTCGCGCTGCTCAACATCGGTACCGAGGAACTCAAGGGCACCGACATCATCCGCGACGCCGCGCAGCAACTGCGCGCCGCGACTCACCTGCCATTGAGCTTCACCGGCTTCATCGAGGGCAACGCCTTGTCGCGCGGCAATGTCGATGTGATCGTGTGCGACGGCTTTGCCGGCAATATCGCGCTCAAGACGGTCGAAGGCACCGCGCGTTTCGTCGCCGATCTTCTCCGTCGCGCTTTTTCGAGTTCGATCCGTTCCAAGATCGGTTTCCTGATCTCGCGTCCGGCTACCGAGTTGTTGCGCCACCATCTCGACCCCAACAACCATAATGGGGCGGTCTTTCTCGGCCTCAACGGCATCGTCGTGAAGAGCCACGGCAGCGCCAACGAATTGGGCGTCGATACCGCGATCGGGGTTGCGGCGAAGATGGTGCGTGACGATCTCACACGACGGATCGCCGAGGATCTGGGTAATTTCGAGGCGCAAGCTGCATGACTGAGTTGGTGCGTCGCGCCGTGATTGCCGGAACCGGATCGGCGCTTCCGCCGCGCCGGGTCTCCAATGCCGAGCTGGCGGAACAAGTGGACACGAGCGACGAGTGGATCGTCGAGCGGACCGGTATCCGTTTTCGGCACATTGCGGCCGATGGCGAGACCACTTCGACGCTCGCAACCGACGCGGCCAGAGCGGCGCTGGCGGCCGCCGGGATCGAGGCGGCGGCCATAGATCTGATCGTTCTTGCGACCGCGACGCCCGACCAGACCTTCCCCGCCAGCGCGACCAAGGTGCAAGCGGCGCTCGGCATCAACGATTGCGTGGCGTTCGACGTTGCCGCCGTCTGCTCGGGCTTTCTGTACGCGCTGCAGGTGGCGGAGAGCATGATCCGCGCGGGCAGCGCCGAGAAGGCGCTCGTCATCGGCGCGGAGACATTCAGCCGTATCCTCGACTGGGAAGACCGTGCGACCTGCGTGCTGTTCGGCGACGGCGCAGGCGCGATCGTGCTTGAGGCACAAGCGAGCGAAGCGGCGGGTGGCCGCGGCGTGCTCGCGACGAAGCTGCATGCTGACGGGCGACACAACCAGCTCCTCTATGTCGATGGGGGGCCGTCCACCACCGGCACGGTCGGCAAGCTGCGGATGAAGGGCAAGGAAGTGTTCCGTCATGCCGTAGTCAATCTTGCCAGCGTGATGGGTGAAAGCCTGGCCGCGGCGGGGCTTGAGGCTAGTGACGTCGATTGGGTGGTACCCCATCAGGCTAATGCCCGCATCCTGGACGCGACCGCCAAGAAGCTTGGGCTCGCGCCCGAGAAGGTGATCGTGACGGTCGATCGGCATGCCAATACCTCGGCCGCTTCGGTGCCGCTTGCTCTCGATGCAGCGGTCCGTGACGGACGCATCAAACGCGGCGACCTGCTGGTCCTGGAGGCGATGGGCGGCGGCTTCACCTGGGGCGCGTCGGTCGTCCGTTTCTGACACAGCGCCGGGCCTGCCGCTCGTCACGATAGCGTAACGGCGGTTGCGCCATGATATCCGTGTGTTACAGTGACGATGCCCGAGTTGGAGAGTTTGCGATGGCCACCGCTGCGACGCTGACGAGAGCCGATCTGGCCGATGCATTGCATCGCGAAGTCGGTCTGTCGCGCGCGGATGCTTCGCGGCTCGTGGAACAGATTCTGCGCCATATGTGCGAGGCGCTTGCCGAAGGCGAGAATGTGAAGATTTCGGGCTTTGGCAGCTTCATCCTCCGGGACAAGGGCGAGCGGATCGGCCGCAACCCCAAGACCGGTGTCGAGGTGCCGATCGCGCCGCGCCGTGTGCTGACCTTCCGTGCCAGCCAGATGCTGCGCGACCGGATCGTCAGCGGGGGATGAAATGACCACCGGGCCGGAAAAGGGCGCGTTGGACAAGAAGCCAGGCGCCTTCCGGACGATCGGCGAACTTGCCCAGGAAATCGGGCGGCCCCAGCACATCCTGCGCTATTGGGAGACGCGCTTCGCGCAGCTCCGTCCGCTCCAGCGCGCCGGCGGGCGGCGCTATTACCGGCCGGAGGATGTGGCGCTGGTACGCCGCATCGACGCACTGCTTGGCAAGGAAGGTTACACGATCCGCGGCGTCCAGAGGCTGCTGGCGGGCGAGCGGGGGGCGGGCCGCAAGGAATCGGGCGGGACACTTGCCGATGTCCGCGATGCGCTCGCGCAGGCACTCAAGGATGATGGCGGCTGAGGCTCAGTCTTGCGCGGGGCCGAGCGCAGGATCGAGATCGCGCGGACGGATGAAGCGCACCAGCGTTCCGCTGTCGGCGCGGATCGCGGTCCAGTCGGCGACATCGAAGGTCATCTCGGCAATTGCGGCGGTCGGAAACTTCTCCTCGACTGAGTCGCGTAGCGCATCGCCTGCGCGATCGGGGATCAGCGTCAGGATCAGATCTTCAAGTCCCGGATTATGGCCGAGCAGCAGCGCGGTGCGGGCCTGCGCCGGAAGTTCATGCACGATATCGAGCAGGCTCCCGGCCGAAGCGAGATAGACGCGGCGATCCCAGATCGGGGCGAGATCGCAGCCATAGCCGGATTCGATCTGCTCGACCGTCTCGACGATGCGTATGGCGGGTGACGCCACGACATGATCGAAGGTCATGCCTTCGCTGCGCAGATAGCGGCCGACGGCGAGCGCAGCGCGCTGTCCCTTGCCATTGAGCGGCCGGTCAAAGTCCCGCGCAACGGGGTCGTCCCAGCTCGATTTGGCGTGGCGCAGCAACGTCAGCGTCTTCATCAGGCCTCCGGAGGGACGATCGCGGGGGCCTTCTGCCCCAGCGTCGCGACAGATGAAAGGCGTTCGACGCGCTGGACAGCTTCGTCGAGCGTGATCCGCGATACAGGGGTGCCCTGCGGAAACGCCCCGAGCAGCCTTGAGGGCATCGCAGCGGAGAGCAGGACGAAGGCGCCGGCATCGTCAGCGCGACGGATCAGCCGCCCGAAGGCCTGGGCGAGCCGGGCGCGAACGATGCGATCATCATAGGTGCTCCCGCCGCCGGCAAGCCGCCGTGCGGCGTGAAGCACGCTCGGTTTGGGCCAGGGTACGCCTTCCATCACCACCAGCCGCAGCGAATGGCCGGGGACATCAACGCCGTCGCGCAGCGCATCGGTGCCGATGAGCGAAGCGCGCGGATCGTCACGGAAGATATCGACGAGGGTTCCGGTATCGATCGGATCGACATGCTGGGCGTAGAGCGGCAGCCCTTCACGCGCGAGCCGGTCGGCGATGCGGGCATGCACGGCCCGCAGGCGGCGGATCGCCGTGAACAGGCCGAGCGTGCCGCCCTGCGCCGCGACGATCAGGCGCGCATAGGCGCCGGCGAGCGCGGCGGTGTCGCCCCGCTTGACGTCGGTGACGATCAGCACTTCGGATCGGCTGGCATAGTCGAAGGGCGAGGGCGCTTCGAAACGCACGGACGGGTGAAGCAGGTGCTGGGCGCCGCTCCGCGCTTCCGCGACATCCCAGTCGCCGCCCGCCCGCAGCGTGGCCGAGGTGACGAGCGCGCCATGGGCGGGCTTCAGAACGGTTTCAGCGAAGGGCTTCGAGGGGTCCAGCCAGCGGCGGTGCAGCCCGACATCGATCTCGCGCCCTTCGATCCGCTCGACCGAAAGCCAGTCGACGAAGTCATCGGTGGCAGGGCCACCGATGCGCGCGATCAGGGCGAGCCAGGCGGCTACGGTTTCGGCGCGCCAGCCGAGCGAGGCGATCGCGCCTTCGATCCGCGCGCGCGCCTGGCCGTCCATCCAGTCGGGCGCCTCGTCGAGCACCGCCTCGAGGCGCCGGCCGAGCGCCATCATCGGGCGCAGCAGCCGTTCGAGCGCGGCAGCGGCGGGGCCGGCGGCTTCGATCAGCGTCGCATCGGGTTCGGCCAGTTCGGTCTCGAGCCCGTAGCCTGCCTCGCCGGAACCATTGGCGTCGCGGGTGTAGGTGAGGCCGCGGACGGCAGCGAGCAGCTGTTCGATGGCGCCGAAAGGCTGGCCCTCGGCGAGCCGCTGGAGCCAACCGTCCGAGGGAAGCGCGCGCGCGGCATCGACTGCCTCGGCGATTGCCTGCGCACCGGCATCGTCATAGCTTGCCACGTCCGACAGGCGCGCTGCGAGCCCGCGGCGGCGGCCGCGGGACCCCGATTCGGGGCCGGTGATCCAGCGGCGCAGCTCGATCGTCTCCTGCCCGGACAGCGCGACGCCGAACATCGCGTCGGCGGCATCGAACAGGTGATGCCCCTCGTCGAAGACATAGCGGGTGGGGCGGGTCGCGGTCTCGCGTCCCCGGGCCGCGTTGACCATCACCAGCGCGTGGTTGGCGATGACGATGTCGGCGTCTGCGCTCGCCCGCGCTGCGCGCTCGATGAAGCACTTCCGATAGTGTGGGCAGCCGGCATAGACGCATTCGCCGCGCCGGTCGGTGAGGGCGGTCGATCCGTTGCGCCGGAACAGGGCCGGCAGCCAGCCAGGCAGGTCGCCGCCGATCATGTCGCCATCGGCGGTATAGGCCGCCCAGCGCGCCACCAGCTGGGCGAGGATCGCCGCGCGCCCGGCGAACCCGCCCTGCAGCGCATCCTCGAGGTTGAGCAGGCAGAGATAATTCTCCCGCCCTTTGCGCGTGACGATGCGGCGCTTGCGGACCTCGGGATCGGCGAACAGCCGCTCGCCCTCATGGCCGAGCTGGCGTTGCAACGCCTTTGTGAAGGTCGAGACCCAGACCGGTCCATTGGCCTTGGCCGCCCAGAGCGAGGCGGGGGCGAGATAACCCAGGGTCTTGCCGATCCCGGTGCCCGCTTCAGCCAGCACCAGATTGGGCGAATCGCGGAGCGTGCGCGGGGCGAAGGCGCTTGCCGCCGCCTCGGCATAAAGGCGCTGGCCCTCGCGCTCCTCGGCGCCGTTCCCGGTCAGCTCCGCAAGGCGTGCGCGGACTTCATCCGGTTCGAGTGAGATGGTGCGCGGCGGGGTGCGGGGCGGCTGCTCGCTCCATTCGGGCAGGCGCGAGAACAGCCAGCGCTCGGGTGTTTCGGGACGGTGCAGCCGCTGCGCCAGCGCCGGTGCCCAACTCCAGCGCAGCCGCGCGAGCGACTGGGCAGCATGCCATGCGCCCTCGCGCTCGGGCCAGTCGGTTTCGGCGATGGACAGCATCGCCTGGGCGGCCTCGCGGAGGAATGCGGCGATACCCGCATCGTCCTCGGGCTCAGGCAGTCCGAGCGTGCGGGCGACGCCGCGTGGGGTCGGCACCATGAAGCGGGCGGGGCGGAGAAAGGCAAAAAGCTCGAGCAGGTCGAGACCCGACAGCTCGGCATAGCCCAGCCGCTGCGCGGCGAGCGGCGCGTTGAGCAGGATGACCGGCGTGTCCGCGGCGATGCGCACCGCCTCGCCCCGCCCGATACTGCGCGTTCCCTCACCGGTCGCGATCCAGATCCCGCCATGGCTGGCGTAAAGGGCCGGATAGGGGAGCGGGTTCACCGCGCGTTGTAGCGCAGCCGGCCGATGAAGCGCGACATGCTGAAGCGATGGTCTTTGCGTCCCGCGAGCTTCGCCTTGGCCTTTTCGAACTGCATGATGTTCTCGATCCGGCGGGCGAGGAAGGCGCGGGTTTCGGCCTGGCCTTCGCTGTCGTCGTTGAGGAACACGGCGATCGTCGCGGCATAGATGCCGGCGAGCATCGCGCGCTTGGTATAGTGGTTGTAGTCGGTGGCGGTGTCGCCCGCGAGCCGCCACATCGTGTCCGCCGAGCGCCAGCCGAGCTTCGCGGCGCGGGCGGCGTTCCGAGGCATCGCCAGGATCGCGACCGCGCGGCGCAGTGCCTCCCGGTCCGGCGCGAGCGCGTCGAGCCGCGCTTCGACCAGCGCGGTGATCTTCGCACGGATCTTCATCGCCCCAAGCATTTCCGGTGGCAGCGCTTCCGCCATGCGCCGGTCGATCCCCGCGAACCACAGGTCGATCATGTCGACGGCATTGCCCGGCACCGCGAGCCGCGCTACGTCATGGTCGGCGCCGATCGCGTCGGCGGCCGCCCGCACGGCCTGTTCGTTCCAGCCGTCGAACGCGGCATTGGGGGCGAGATGCGGCGCGAGCGCGATACGCAGCTCGTCCAGCGTCATGTCGGCGACATCGACCATGTTCATGGTTTAGCCTCGTCAGCGATGGTTGCAACCTGCCCCGGCGACGTTGAACCGCGGCGGACCAGCACGAGCGCGATCGCCACCAGGACCGCGCCGATGAAATCGGGCACGCCGAGCCGCTCGCCATAGACGATCCAGCCGATCGTGCCGGCGATGATCGGCTGCGAGAGCAGGCCGATACCGACGACGAGCGGCGACAGATGGCCCAGCGCGTATATGAGCAAGCCCTGCCCGAACACCTGGCTGGCGAGCGCGAGTCCGACCAGCACGCCCCAGTTATGCGGCCAGATCTGTTCTCCCATCGCGATCGCGAAGAGCAGCAGCGGAAGCATGCCGACCGCGCTGGATAGCGCCAGTGCCGACAATGGGGTCATCGCCCCACGCGCGCGGGTCATCAGGATGAAATAGACGGTATAGAGCGCGCCCGCGAGCAGGCAGAGGAGGTCGCCGATCATGTTCTGCGGCGAGAGGCTGTACGACCGGCCAAGCAGCAGGACGGCACCCGCGGCGGCAAGTGCGAGCGCGATCCCCTGTTGCCGGGTCGGCCAGGCGCGCGCGATGAGGAAACCCCAGATCGGGAACATCAAGGTCGCCGAATTGCCGAACAAGGTCGCATTGGCGAGCGTGGTGTGCAGGATGCCGACATGCCAGGAAGCGAGATCGGCGGCGAAGGCGATGCCTGCGAAGAACAGGGTGATGCCGAGGCCCTTGGCGTGGCGCAGCGGGTTCCCCTCGGTCGCCATGACGATGGCGAACAGGAACGGGACGCCCAGCGCCAGTCGCCAGAAGCCGGCGGCGACAGGACCGACATCGGCAGCGCGCACGAACCATGGCCCGAACGCCAGTGCCACGTTCCCGAGCAGCAGCGCGGCGAAGGGCAGTGCAGCTCCGCTATGCTGCAGCGCAGCTTTTCTTGAGGGGGCAGAGTCGTGCATGGCACCCTTAGCGCCCTAACTGTTGCATATTGCAACCCATCGGGAGGAAATTCCCCATGCCGAGCCTGTTCGACCCCATCGCTCTTGGCGCGATCCGTGCGCCCAACCGGGTGCTGATGGCGCCGCTGACGCGCGGCCGAGCGACGGTCGAAGCTGTGCCGACCGCAATCATGGCCGATTACTATGCGCAGCGCGCAGGCGCTGGCCTGATCATCTCCGAAGCGACCGGGATCAGCCGCCAGGGGCTGGGCTGGCCGTTCGCGCCGGGCCTTTGGACCGACGCTCAGGTCGAAGGCTGGAAGCCGGTGACCGACGCGGTCCACCGGGCGGGCGGGCGGATCGTCGCGCAGCTTTGGCATATGGGGCGCCAGGTCCACAGCTCGGTGATCGGCGAGCAGCCGGTGTCGTCCTCCGCGACGACCAGCCCGGGCAAGGTCCACACCTATGGCGGCCGCCAGCCCTATGAGCAGGCACGCGCGCTGGGGATCGAAGAGATTCCCGCTATCCTCGACGATTATGCGCGTGCGACCGAGAATGCTCAAGGCCGGGTTCGACGGGGTCCAGATCCATGCCGCGAACGGCTATCTGATCGACCAGTTCCTGCGCGACAATGCCAATTTCCGCACCGACGGCTATGGCGGCAGCGTTGAGAACCGTATCCGCCTGTTGAACGAGGTGAGCGAACGGGTCGTCGCGGTGGCCGGGGCGGAGCGCACCGGCGTTCGCCTTTCCCCCAATGGCGCGTCACAGGGGGTGGACGACAGCGACCCCGAAGCCGTGTTCGTGCCGGCGGCGAAGCGGCTGGAGGAGATCGGCGTCGCGTTCCTGGAACTGCGCGAGCCGGGGCCGGAGGGGACCTATGGCAACACCGATGTGCCGAGGCTGAGCCCGGCGATCCGCAAGGTCTTTGGCGGTCCGCTGATCGTCAATTCGGACTATTTCACCCGCGAGGACGCACAGGCCGCGCTCGACAGCGGCGTCGCGGATGCGGTGAGCTTTGGCCGCGCCTATCTCGCCAATCCCGACCTGATCGAACGGCTGAAGCAGGGCGCACCGCTGAACGAGTGGGACATGAAGAGCTGGTATGGCGGCGGAGCGGAGGGTTACACGGACTATCCTCAACTCAAGGATCAGGAAGCGGCCTGATCGGCTTCATCGAGCCGCGCGGTCATCCAGGTGCGGAAGGCCGCGCGCGCCTTGGGCTGGAACAGCAGTGCCACGGGCAGCAGCAGGAGCAGCGGAAAGAAGGTCGCGAGGATCGCGAACGCGATCAGCCCGATTGCGATACCGCCGATACTCCTGTTCATCCGGTTGGATGCCGCGTCGCTGATGACGATCCGGCGCGGCCCCTTGAGGTCGTAGAGGCGTGAGGTGGTGAGCACCGCATGGCCGCTTTGGTCATCGATCGACCGGGGCGTATCCTGCTCGATTCCGGCTGGGAGCGAAACCGCCGGTGAGGGCGGCGCGGGCCGTGCCTCACGCGTTGCAGGCTGGCCCGACCGCGTATCGATCACCACCAGCCGCCGCCCGCGTTCCACCACCTTGTAGCGGCCGGGCGGCGCGTCGGTCATTTGGCGGTGGCTCGCCGTGCCCGCCATTCGTCGGCGGTCTGGCCCCAGGCATCGACGCGCTCGTCGAGATAGGGTGCGGGCAGTTGCGTCGGCCCCATATTGTACGAGCCGAGCCGCTGCGCGAGTTTGATCGAGCCCAGATTGTCGGGGTTGATCGTGTGGATGATCGTGGTCCAGCCGAGCACGTCGACGGCATAATCCATCGCCGCGAATGCCCCCTCATAGGCATAGCCTTTGCCCGCGAATTCGGGGGCGACACCCCAGCCGACCTCGGTCCCCGGCCAGCCGTCGGGCTGCCACGGGCCAAGACGGCCGACCCATTTGCCGGTCGCGCGTTCGATCACCGAGAACATCGCGAAGCCGGCAATGTCCCATGCGCCCGACATCGCGCAAAGCTGGCGCCAGGCGAGGCTGCGCGCGATCGGGCCGCCGAGGAAGCGCATCGTCTCCGCATCGGCGTTGAAGGCGGCCCAGGCGTCGAGGTCCGATGCCTGGGGACGGCGCAGGATCAGCCGTTCGGTGAAGAGGACCGGTCCGTTCACGACACGCGCCTCAACCAAGCCTGTCCTTGAGCGCGAGCATCGCCAGCGCCGCCTCGGCCGCACCGCCGCCCTTGTTCAGATGCTTGGGATCGGCACGCACGATCGCCTGGGCCTCGTTCTCGGTCGTCAGGATGCCATTCCCGATAGGGATGCCGTCCATCGTCAGCGCCATCACGCCGCGTGCGCTTTCGTTCGAGACGATCTCGAAATGATAGGTCTCGCCGCGGATGACGACGCCGAGCGCGACATAGGCGTCGTAGCGACCGGTCTCCGCCGCCATCGCGATCGCGCCGGGCACTTCTAGCGCGCCGGGGACGATGATCGTCTCATGGCTGTGGCCCGCCGCCTCGATCGCGGCGCGGGCGCCGGCGAGGAGCATGTCGTTGAGATGATCGTAGAAGCGGGCTTCGACGAGCAGAACCTTGGCCATCAGCCATTTCCTCCGAGGTCGATCGGGCGTTCGCCGACGATCGACAGGCCGTAGCCGTCAAGACCGACCAGCGTGTGGTGGGTGTTGGTGAGGAGGATCATCTCCTCGACGCCGAGCTCGGTCAGGATCATCGCGCCGACGCCATAGTCGCGCAGCTCCTCCATATCCGCCTCGGTGCGGATGCCGGCCTTGCGCTCGACCGCCATGGTGAAGGCATCGGCGCGCGGCCGGTTGATGACGACGATCACGCCCGCGCCCTCTTCGCCGATGATTTGCATCGACCGTTCGAGTAGCTTGCCGCGCGCGCCCTCTTCGCCGAACAGATCGCCGAAGGGCGAGAGGACATGCATGCGGACCAGCGTGGGCTTGTCGGGACTGACGCGGCCCTTGAGCAGGGCGATCTGCTCGGTACCAGCGGCCTTGTTCCAGAAGGTGACGACGCGCCAGTCGCCGCCCCAGCGGCTGGTGAAGCTGGTCTCCGCGCGACGCTCGACGAGATGATCGTAGCGGTGGCGATAGGCGATCAGATCACGGATCGTGCCGATCTTGAGGTTGTGGAGCTGCGCGAAGGAAACGAGATCGTCGAGCCGGGCCATCGTCCCGTCGTCCTTCATCACCTCGCAGATCACGCCCGAGGGGTTGAGGCCTGCGAGGCGTGCGACGTCGACCGCGGCCTCGGTATGGCCGGCGCGGACGAGCACGCCGCCTTCGCGCGCGACGAGCGGGAAGACATGGCCGGGCGAGACGAGGTCGGCAGGACCGTTGCTCGCGTCGATCGCGACCGCGACGGTGCGCGCGCGATCGGCGGCGGAGATGCCGGTGGTGACGCCCTCCTTCGCCTCGATCGATACGGTGAAGGCTGTGCCCATGCGCGTGCCGTTGCGGCGCGCCATCGGCTCGAGCCCAAGCTGATCGGTGCGCTCCTTGGTCATTGCTAGACAGATCAGGCCGCGGCCATGCTTGGCCATGAAGTTGATCGCGTCGGGGGTCGCCATCTGGGCTGGGATGACCAGGTCGCCCTCATTCTCGCGGTCCTCGTCGTCGACCAGGATGAACATGCGGCCGTTTCGCGCCTCGTCGATGATCTCTTCGGGCGTGGAGAGGAAGGCGTGGCGCAGGCGTGCGAGTTCGGGATTCTTACCGGGCTGGGCCACGATGGGCCTCCATGCGTTGGAGATAGCGTGCGAGCACGTCGATCTCGAGGTTGACGGCCTGACCCTGCGCGAGCGCGCCGAGGGTGGTGACGGCCTGGGTATGCGGAATGAGGTTGACGGTGAACTGCGCGCTGCGGTCCGGCTGGTCCGTCACGGTGTTCACGGTGAGCGAGACGCCGTCGATCGTAATCGAGCCCTTGGCGGCGATGAAGGGAGCCAGTGCGGCGGGGACGGAGAAGGTGATCCGTTGCGAGTCGCCATCGGGAGCGATCTCCAGCACGGTGCCGGTGCCGTCGACATGGCCGGTGACGATATGGCCGCCCAGTTCCTCGCCAAGCTTCAACGCGCGCTCGAGGTTGAGGCGACGGCCCTGCGCCCACTGATCGGCGGTGCGGGAGACGGTTTCGTGCGAGACATCGACTGCGAACCAGCCCGGCGCCTTATCGACGACGGTAAGGCATACGCCCGAGCAGGCGATCGACGCGCCCAGATCCACCGTGGTGGTGTCATATGCCGTGGAGACGCGAACGCGCAGGTCGCCGCGATCCTCCACGGCTTCGACGGTGCCGATATCGGTGACGATTCCCGTGAACATACCGTTATTCTGAATCCCGTTTGCTGGCGCGCTCGTAGACCTCGAGCCGGTCGCTGCCAAGCATGCGCGTGTCGGTGAGTTGCCAGCGGCCATGCGCGCCGCCCAGTTCGGTAAGGCCGAGATCGGCGATGCCTGGCTTGCCGCCGAGCAGCACGGGTGCGCGATAGAGCAGAAGGCGATCGACCATATCGGCGCGCAGGAAGGTGGCGGCGGTGAGGGCGCCGCCTTCGACCAGCAGGTGATCGACGCCCACCAGCGTGGCGATCGCCGACGGCTGCGAGATCATGTGCCACCCGTCAGCGGTGCGTGCCGAGAGAAGGATGCGCCGCGGCGCGCGCGATTCCAGGCCGGGAAGACGGACGTCTAGCCTGGGAGCATCGCGTTCCAGCGTGCCGCGGCCGATCAGGATCGCTTCGTGCCGCGCGCGTTCGAGATGGGCATGGGCGCGTGCTTCCGGGCCGGTGATCCAGCGGCTCTCGCCATTGGCCAGCGCGATGCACCCGTCGAGCGAAGTCGCGAGCTTGAGCGTCACATGCGGCCGCCCCTTGAACCGGCGGGTGAGGAAGCCGGCAATGGTGCGTTGCGCTTCGGCCTCGCCGATGCCGGTGGTCACCGCGATTCCGGCTGCTTCCAGCCGGGCGATCCCCTTGCCGTCGGTGCGTGGATCGGGATCACGCATCGCGACGACGACACGCGCGACGCCTGCCGCGATCAGCAGATTGGCGCAGGCCGGGCCGCGTGCCGATTCGTGGGCGCATGGTTCGAGCGTGACATAGGCGGTGGCGCCGCGCGCGGCCTCACCTGCTTCATCCAGCGCCATCGCTTCGGCATGGGGGCGGCCACCTGCCTGGGTCCAGCCGCGGCCGACGACATGTCCTGCGCGGACAAGCATGCAGCCGACATTGGGGTTGGGTGCCGTCACTCGCTGGCCGCGCAAGGCCAGCGTCAGTGCCGCAGCCATCCAGCGTGCATCGCTCACAGGCCCAGCGACTTGAGCTGGTCGTCGATTTTCTTGTATTCGAGGCGCTTCTTCTCGGCTTTCGCCTTTCGCTCGGCCTCGCGCTTCTGGCGAGCCTCCTCATCGATCTTCTGCTGCGCGACGATCTGCTCGAGCGTTCGGTCGGCGGGCCAGCTTTCTACGTAGACGATTTCGCGCTTGTAGGCGCGTTCGAAATAGGAGTCGAAATAGAAGCCGGCGAGGATCAGGGCGGTGGTCGCGAAGGACGCGAGCAGGAACCAGAGCTGATAGCGGTGGCGGATGCGCAGGACCTCGCGAAGGTCCTGAAGCGGCCCGACCGACGAGACATGCTTGTTGCGCCGAAGAAAGAACATGGGGCGCAAGATAGGCGTGCCGCGCGGCCGGGACCAGCCCCGGCTACTCGACGATCTGGAAACGCAGCGTCATCGTCTTCCACCCCTCGACCGGCACGCCGTCACGCGTGGCCGGCTTGAAGCGCCAGCGGGCGAGCGCCTGCCTGCGCGTGGCCTCCGCCAGCCCGGCGCTGGGGCTCTTCACGATATCGATCGCCTTGACCCGCCCGTCGGTGCCGATCAGCACGCGCGCGGTGACGCTGCCTTCGGTTCCCGCGCGGATCTCCGCGGGCGGATAGGGCGGCTGAAGCGCATCGGCGAAGCGCGGATCGACCGAGGGACCGACCATCACCGGCGGGCGCGGCGGCTCGACCGTGGCGCCCCCGCCGCCGCTCACCGGGCCGATCGGTCCGATCGGGCCTGGAGGGTCGATCGTGACCGGACCGATCACGTCGGTGCCGGCGACGGCGGGCCGGTCGGTCCGGACATCGACAAGCGGGTCGGGCGTGTACGGAAGCGGCGTCGTGACCGGCTTCCGCCGCTCGGTCTGGCGGACGGGCTCGGGATCGACCGGCTTGGGTTCGACGACCGGGATGTTCGTTCCCGTGAGGATCGTGGTGATCCCGCCGGGACCGATCTTCGGACCGGCATAATAGAGGCCGAGAATGATCGTGCCGCTGATCAGAAGCGCGGCTCCGGCCCCGGCCGGTCGCGATGCAGTAGAATGATACCTGTCGGCATACATGGCTGCTCTCCTTGCTTCCGGCTTGTTCCGCCGGATGAAGGGAATGATACATCATTACAATCGTGCGGCAAGACGTTTGCTTACGGCGGCGAAGCGAGCCGATGTCCGAAGGATAAGAGGGCCGGACTGCGGGGAGCGCCCGGCCGGCGCCGTCAGCCGCGCAGGCGGGCGATTGCGCGGTCGCGGCCGATGAGCGGCAGCAAAGCAGCCATGTCCGGCCCCGAATCGCGGCCGGTGAGCGCGCGGCGCAGCGGAAGGAACAGCGCCTTGCCCTTGCGCCCCGTCGCATCCTTGAGCGCGTTGGTGAGCGCGTGCCAGGGATCGTCCGACCAGTCGAGGCCGGCGGCCACCTGCGCTGCCTGCGCGAGAAACGCCGAATCGCCCGGATCGCGGACCGCATCGACCGGCCCTTCGACCACCTGCCACCAGTCGGCCGCTTCGGCGAGGGTGGAGAGATTGGGCCGAACGGCATCCCAGCCCGCTTCGTCCATCCCGGCGGGCAGGCGCGAAGCGACCGTTTCATAATCGAGCTGATGGAGGATCCGCGCGTTGAGCTGAGCGAGCTCGGCTTCGTCGAACCGGGCGGGCGCGCGGCCGAATCGCGCGAAATCGAACGTCGCCAGCAACGGCGCGGGATCGGCCTGCGGCTCGACCGGTTCGCTGGTACCAAGCCGGGCGAGCAGCGCCACGATCGCCTGCGGCTCGATCCCCGCGTTGCGGAAATGATCGGCGCCGAGCGAGCCGAGGCGCTTGGAAAGCTTGCCTTCCGATCCGGTCAGCAGCGCTTCATGCGCGAAGGCCGGCGGCGTGGCGCCGAGCGCGTCGAACATCTGGAGCTGCGCGGCGGTGTTCGAGACATGGTCCTCGCCGCGCACGACATGGGTGATGCCCATGTCGATATCGTCGATCACCGAAGGGAGAAGATAGAGCCACGACCCGTCGGCGCGGCGCACCACCGGATCGCTCATCGTCGCCGGATCGAAGCGCTGGGGACCGCGGATCAGATCGTGCCACTCGATCGCGGCGGAATGATCGAGCCGGAAACGCCAGTGCGGGCGGACGCCCTCGGCTTCGAGGCGCGCACGATCGGCATCGGCGAGCGCGAGCGCGGCGCGATCATAGACCGGAGGCAGGCCGCGGCCGAGCAGGATCTTGCGCTTGAGATCGAGCTCCTGCTGGGTCTCATAGGCCGGATAGACGCGGCCTGCGGCGGCCAGCTCGGCGAAACGGCGTTCGTAGAGATCGAAACGCTGCGACTGGCGCGCCTCGCCATCGGGGACGAGGCCGAGCCAGGCAAGGTCGTCGCGGATCGAGAGCACATGCTCTTCGCGCGAGCGCTCGCCGTCGGTGTCGTCGATCCGCAGCAGGAACCGCCCGCCCTGTTTGCGCGCCCACATCCAGTTGTGTAGCGCGGTGCGGATGTTGCCGACATGCAGGCGGCCGGTGGGGCTGGGGGCGAAACGGGTGACGACGGTCATGCAGGCCCGCTAGCCGATTTCGCATCGCTGCGAAACGTTGCCCGGTTTACGTGCGCGCCGAACCCGCCTATCGGGACGCACACGGCCATGCGCCGGGCGCTTAGCTCAGTTGGTAGAGCATCTCGTTTACACCGAGAGGGTCGGCGGTTCGAGCCCGTCAGCGCCCACCATCCCGGACCGCGAAAGCCTGGGGTCTTCGGGTTTATGTGCCGGGTGGAGGATCTGTCTTCGAGCCTTGAAACGGCATTGCGCAGCCGGTCGCGGCGGGGCAGCCTGCGCGAGTGAAATCGGGAGCGCCGGCCGGCGTGCGCTGCCCCATCGTGCCGGAACACGGCCGAGCCCCGTTTCGGATCGCCGGTCGATCCCGTGCCGCCGTCAATGGCGGGAAAGGAGGACGAGCCATGCAGACCGAACAAGGCGTTCTGCGCGTCTCGATTTCGGTGACCTTCCTGCTTGCTGCGGCCGGGATCGTCTTCGGCCTCCTCGCAGGCTCCTTCGCCATCGTGTTCGACGGGGTCTATGCCCTCATCGACGCCACCATGACGATCGTCGCGCTGCTGGTCTCCAATCTGATCGCCGCCTCCACTGCGGCCGGCGTGCCGACCAACAGGCTGGTCAAACATTTTACCATGGGGTTCTGGCACCTGGAGCCGATGGTGCTCGGCCTGAACGGCATCCTCCTGACCGGGGCCGCGATCTATGCCCTGATCAATGCGATCGGCAGCATCCTGGCCGGCGGGCGGCTGCTCGCGTTCGACTATGCCATCCTCTATGCGGCGCTGACCATGCTGATCGCCTTCGGGATGGCGGCCTATGGCAAACGCGCCAACCGGGACCTCGACTCGGCGTTCGTCGCGCTCGATGCCAAGGCCTGGCTGATGGCCGGCGGGCTGAGCGCGGCGCTGTTCGTCGCCTTCGCCTTTGGTTACGCGATTCAGGGCACGACGCTGGCGTGGCTGCTCCCCTATGTCGATCCGGTTGCGCTGGCGGTGGTCTGCCTCATCGTCATTCCGATTCCGATCGGTACGATCCGGCAGGCATTTGCCGACATCCTGCTCGTGACGCCGGCGGATCTGAAGGCGCAGGTCGATACCGTCGCCGAGGACATCGTGCGTCGCCACGGATTTTCATCCTACCGCTCCTATGTCGCGCGGGTCGGACGCGGAAAACAGATCGAGCTCAACTTCATCGTTCCCAAGGGCGGGCCGGCAAAGCGGCTGGAGGAATGGGATCGCATCCGCGACGAGATCGGCGCTGCGATCGGCGACGACACGCCCGATCGCTGGCTGACCATCGCCTTCACCACCGACTCCGAATGGGCCGACTGAAATCTGGGCCTTCGCCGAGGGCGGGGCGGCGGCGGGGCCGGGCAAGGCCCGTCGCCTCCCGTCCCTTCGGCACCGCCGTCAGTTGGCGCTGATCGTCGCCTTGCCGTTGGCCAGCTTGATCGTGATGTAGCTGTTGTCGCAGACATTGGCGCCGGTCCAGATCTGCGTCGTGCCGTCCTCGAACGTCGCCTTGAGATCGAAGCGGCACTGACTGGCCGCCTTGTCGAAGCGGATCGTGGTCTTCGCGCCCGCCTTGATCACCGGATCGCGCCGCGTTTCGGGATCGATGGTCTGCGGCTTGAAATCGGTGGTCCCGGCAGGCGCCAGCTCGATCGTCTTGATCGGCTTGCCCGAGCCGTTGGTGAGCATGAAATCCCAGTCTTCCGCCAAAGCAGGCGACGCCACGACCAGCGCGATCGCGAGCGCGAAACCATGTTTCATCGATGCATCCCTCCCCTAAAGGAACGCGACGAGCATGCGCCTCTCCCGGGCAGCGCGCAAGCGCTGCCTGGCGCTAGAGCTGGCGGATGAGCTGGACGGCGCAGGCGATCCAGGGCGGATCGGCCACCACCTGCTGGCGCGCGCCGGGGCCGAGCGGGAGAATATTGAGGCGCCCGCCTTCGCCCTCATGCGCGATCAGCCGGCCGAAGACGAAGCGGCCCGCGGAGCGGGGGATCAGCACGTCGCGGTTGAGCGCGGAGGCGAAGGCCGCGGGGGGAAGGCGGCGGCACCAGATGACGTCCCCCGTCCGGTAATCGCCGACCCCGCAGGACACGGTGATGGCGACCAGTTCGGGTTCGGCATGCGGCGGCGCGACCGTGGCCGGCCGGCGCGGCGCCTGTGCGCCGCCGGCGTCGAGCGTCGCCGCCACGGCGATGTCGGGCCGGTCGGGAAGCCGGACGAGATCGGCGGCATCGACGTCGAGCGCAGCGGCGATACGATTGAGCCAGTCGACCGAGACGGTGCGCGTGCCGGTTTCGAGCCGGCCGATCGTCTGCGCGGTGGTGGGCGGATCGCAGCGCAGCGCAACCGCCTCAAGCGTCAGGCCCTTGGCACGGCGAACTTCGCGGATGGCGGTGATCATGGCGCTTCCAGAACAACCTATGTGGTTAAATCACTTTCCTACAAACATGCCGATATGGCAAGGCCGATTCGGCAATGGCAGGAGATGGCGATGCGCGAACTGGCGGAACGGTCGATCGAGGACGGGTTTGTGGTCCGCAATGCGCCGGCGCGCAAGACGGGGCGGCGGGTAACGGTCAACCTTGCTGAATCGCCGCTGGGCTGGCTGCGCGCGCGCGGGCTGGTGGATGCGCGCCAGTTCGAGGCGGGAGAGCGGCTGCGCACCGATTATGAGATGGCGGCGCTGGGCGCGCGGGTGACGATGCGCTGGGATGGAGCGCCGCGAGCGCAACGCAACGGGGCGCCGCACCCCGGGCTCGACCCGACGATGGCGCAGGTCTCTGCCAAGCGCCGGTTCGATGCGGCGGTTGCGGCGGCCGGGCCGGGGCTCGCCGATATCCTTTGGCGCGTCATCTGCGCGGGCGAGAGCGTGCCGGTGGCGGAGAAGGCACTGGCCTGGCCGGCGCGCGCCGGGCGGCTGGTGCTGACGCTGGCGCTCGACCGGGTGGCGGATCACTACGGGCTGGGCTGAGGCGATCCGGGCGCGCCGGCGAGGAAGCGGTTGTAGACCCAGCCGATCCCGATCAGCGCGACGCCGAGCCCGAAGAAGGACAGGATGCGCAGCAGCCCGTCGAGCGCGGCGGCATCGATCAGGAAGACCTTGAACGTCACCGCAGTGAGCAGTGCGAGGCCGGCGATGCGCAGATCGCGCGCGCCGGTGCGGATGCCGAGCGTCAACCAGGCGATGGCGAGCAGCAGGAAGGCGGCGGAATAGCCGTAATTCTCTCCCGTGGTGACCGCGCCGGTGAGCAGGGTGCCGTGTGCGGCCTGGCGTACCGCGGTTGCGACCGTGGCGAAGGCGAGGCTCATGCCGAGGCCGCGCCAGAGTCGGCCGGGCGCGAAGGTCCAGCTCCAGGCGGCGGCGAGGGCAAGGTGGATCGCCGCGGCGTTGAGAAGCGGCAGGCTGCCCACCTGTTGCGCGACGAAGGCCGGGTTCAGCAGCAGCAGATCGAACCAGAGGATGCGGACGAGGCCGAGACCGAACAGCGCGAGGCCGAGTGGGCGGCTGCGGCGGAAGGCGTACCAGCCGGCGGCGAGCAGCGCCTGGGTGATCAATGCACGCTCGCTGAAGCCCCAGCGGGTGAAACCCGCCTCGTCGCCGATGGCGAGGGGGAGCTTGGCGAGATGGTAGAGCAGGATCAGGCCGAGTGCGACCGCCCCGGCGAAGATGCCCGGGCGGAGGCGGCCGAACTGCGCCTCGTCCGCACGGAGCAGCGCAATGGCGGCTGCCAGAGCGGGCAGCAGGTGGCGGAAGGCATCGGCCGCGGCAGGAAGCTGGCGGTAGGGGAGGTGCGCGCCGTTGGCGGAATCGGCGATCAGGATCAGATAGTCCGCCAGCGGCTCCAGCCCGGCGATCAGGATCGCGGCGAGGGCGATTGCCGGGAGCAGACGGAGCTGTGTGTCGCCGGTGCGGTGCGCCCACCAACCCAGCGCGAGGGCGATGCCGGCGAAGGGAAAGGCGATCCACGCGCCGCCGGTGAGCTGGCCGAGCGCGGTTCCGGCGAGCACGGCGGCGAGCAGCGCGCCGCCGACGAGGCCGGGGTCGCGCGTGCCCGCAGAGCCGCGGCGGCGCCAGCTGACCCAGCCGGCGAGCGCGGCGGCGGGAAGCTCGATCGCGGCCCATTGCCAGTCGGCGAAGCGGCCGCCGTCGAGTGCGTTGGCGAGGAGCAGCGGCCCGGCAATGCCCCCGAGCGCGAGGATGGCCCAGGCGCGGGCGCGGGGAAGCAGCAGCAGTCCGGGGGCGGCGAAGAGCGGGGCCGCGGCGATCGCGGCGCCATGCGTGGCGCCGGATCCGGGCTCGACGAGGCCGATGGCGAGCAGGAGGAGGGTGAGGGCCAGTGCTGCGAGTGCGCCGGGCAGATAGGTCGCGTCGCGCCAGGCGAGGATCAGCGAGGCCGCGGCGAGCACGAGATAGAGCGCCCAGACGAATGCCGAGAAATCGAGCGCAGGGGCAAAGGCGAGAAGCTGGACGAGGCCGGCGACGAGCGGTGCGAGGCGGAGCCAGGCGGCCGTAACGCCTGCGCGCGGCAGCGCGAGGCTGGCGCCGGCGGCGAGCAGTACGACGAAGGCCGCGGGGAGGCTCAGATCGTCGGTGCCGAGCGCGAAGAGAAGGAAGTTGACCCAGACGAATGCGGCGGCAGTGGCGGCGAGCGCGAGCCAGGCCCAGCCGCGATGCATTGCGAGGCCGTACAGCGCGGCGGTGAACAGCGCGAGATAGACGAGCAGCGGCCCGATGCCTGCAGCGTCATAGCCGGCCACGAGCGGCGCGACGAAGCCGCCTGCGAGCGCCAGGACCGCGGTCGGCGGGCCATGGCGGAGCGCGAGGACGAGACCGAGCCCGGTGACGGCGATCATCAGCACGAAGGCCGGAAGCGGCGTGATCAGATGATAGAGCGCAGCGGCGATGTAGAGGGTGCCATAGGCGCTGGCGATACCGGCGCCAGCGAGCGCCTGAGCGATACGCGGATCGTCACGGGTCGCCGGCAGGCGCCGTGCGGCCTCGCTGCCCGCGACCAGCAGCACAGCGAAGAGCGCCGCGAGGATCGTGCGTACGCCCGGACCGAGCAGGCCGGTCTCGATCGAATAGCGGACGAGGAAGAACCCCGCAGCGACGAGCGCGATGGCACCGATCCAGACCGGAAGCCGTGCGCCGATCAGCGATTCGAGACCGGGGCGCGAAACCGATACGGGCCGAGCGGGCGGGGAAGGGGCTTGCCGGACGGGCTCGGGTTGCGGCGCGATCGCCGGGACCGGAGCGGGCGCGCGTACCGGGACCGGCGCCGGTTCGGGCGCGGGACGGGCAAGCGGCTGACCGCGCTCAAGCCGTTCGATCCGTCGGGTGAGCTCGCGCAGCCGCTGGCGCTGCACGAGGACGACGATGCCGAGCGCCACGACGGCGAGGAAGATGAGCTCCGTCATCGCACGCCTTGTTGCAGCAGAAGCACCGGGACGCCAGCCCCGCTATCGTTGCTGCAAGCGGATCTGCGGTTGCGTGCCACGGCAATGCGCCTAGATGCAGGCCATGCGGCTGACCTTCACCAAGTGCCACGGATCGGGGAATGACTTCGTCCTGCTGGATGCGCGTGGGACGACGCTGTCCGATAGCGAGTGGGGGCGGATCGCGCGGAGCCTGTGCGAGCGCGACGGGCCGGTCGGCGCGGACGGGCTGCTGCTGCTGGGCGAAGGCAGCGACGGCGCGCAGTTCGCGCAGAAGGTGGTCAACGCCGACGGATCGATCCCAGAAACCTGCCTCAACGGCCTGCGCTGCACCGCGCGTGCGGGGTTCGAGCTGCTGGGGATCGAGGCGGCCACCGTGCAGCTCAAGACCAGCGACGCCCAGGTCGCCCGCGATGCCGACCTGGCACCCGGCGTCTATACCGTGCGGACCACGGTGGGACCGGCATCGACCGATCCGCAAGCAGCTGGGGTCAACCTCGCGGCGCCGGTGATCGACGCACCGGTGCCGGGGCTGCCGAACGGGCGGAACTTCACCGCGGTGGCGATGCCGAACCCGCACCTCATCGCCTTCGTCGATACGGTGGACGTCGCCGAGCTGACCGCGCTGGGCGACTGGTGCGAGGCGGGACCGGACCTGCTGGCCGACCGCGCCAATGTGAGCTTCGTCGCGCTGCGCCCCGATGGCCTGTTCGTCCAGACCTATGAACGCGGCGTGGGCCTGACCAACGCGTGCGGCACGGCGATGGGCGCGGCGACGCACGTCGCCGGGCTGACCGGGCGGGTTCCGTTCGGCGCGTGGATCACCGTCCACAACCCCGGCGGCCGCGTGAAGGCGCGCGCCGAAGGGCCCGCGGGCGGCGACGCGGTGACGATCGCGGGCAACGCGACCTTCGAATGGGACGGCGAGATCGAGATCGATCCGGCCACCGGGCAAACCGGCGCGCTGACCGTGACGCGCCGCCGCGACGACGAGACCGCCGCCTGGGCCGCGCTCAGGGGCTGACGCTTTACTTCTCCGGCTTGCCCGGCTTCTTCGCCTTGGCGGGAGGCTCGCCGACGATCTTCACCAGCGAGTTCAGGCGGCAGCGCTCACCCCGTGCGATGACGGTCGAGAACCGGTCGATCGCATCGACGCCCGGGCTGTTGTCGAAACGGATGTTCCACGCCCAGGGCAGTTCCTGGCACGGCGCGAAGAAGGTGCCGCGATACCAGTCGCGCCCAGCGCGGAGATAGATCGCGTCGCGATCCTCGGCGCGATAGTCGCGGACCATCGAGCCGAAGGGGATGCGCGCTTCCTTCGCCGCCGCAGCGGCGGCAGGCGCGGGGGTATCCTGCGCCGAAGCGGGAAGCGCGGACACCGCCGCGCCGGCAAGCATGGCGGCGGCGAGCGGACGGATCAGGCGGTTCATCATATCGAGCCCTTTACCCGCATAGGCGTGAACGGGTGGTGAGCCTGGCAGTCAGGCGCCGGAAAGGAAACGGAGCCCTTCCGGATGAACCGGAACCAGCGCGAGAAACGAACCAAATAGGCAAAATGTGCTTGACATCGTCGCGCTGTTTGGGTACAAAACAGGAACGCTGAAGAATTGCGAGTCGGGCGGAGGCAGGTGGTCCCTCGCCGCGCGCCGGCCAAGGGCCGTGCAGATGCGGAGCGTATCCGCCTTGGCTCGCAGCGAACGGGCCGGCGCGCCGGAGGGCGCAGCCGGCCCGTTCGCATTTGCGGAGTATCGATTGCGATGGCTGAGACGATCATCACGCTTTCGGGCGAACGGAAGCGCCGCAAGGCGAAGGACGACAGCTTCGGCAAGACCAAGCGGCAGACGTTCCTCGATGCGCTGGCGCTGACCTGCAACATCGGCAGCGCGGCGGCGAAGGCGCAGGTGCATCGTTCGACGGTGTGCCGCACGCGCCAGCGCGATCCGGTGTTCGCCGAGCAATTCCGCGAGGCGCTGGCGATCGGCTATGACCGGATCGAGGCGCTGGTCCTGGAACATGGCGGCGCGGGCGAACCGATCGAAGCCGATCCGGATCGCGCCGAGGCCGAAGGGATGAAACCGGTGCCGTTCGATTTCGAGCGGGCGATGAAGGTGCTGCTGTACCACCGGAGCCAGCGCAACGGCGAACCGAATCGCCGTACCGGCCGACCGCGCCGGGTCGCGACGCGCGAAGAGACCAATGCAGCGCTGCTCAAGGCGCTCGCCGCGGCGAAACGGCGGGTGGCCAAGCGCCGGGACGACCATGGTTGAGCGCATGCGCGCCGCAGATGTGGATGACGCATGGCTGCGAGGAGAGGTGGAGGATCTGCCCGCCGACGAGCAGGTGCGGGTGGTGCGCAACCTGAGCGATCCGCAGGCGCGCGAATGGCACCAGCGCTGGGCGATCTGGTGCCATGCCGGGCAGGACGCGCCCGGCGGCGACTGGCGCGTCTGGCTGATCCGCGCCGGACGCGGCTTCGGCAAGACGCGCACCGGATCGGAATGGGTGAGCGAGCTGGCGCGCAGGCATCGTGGCGCGCGGATTGCGCTGGTCGGCGCGACGTTCGACGAAGTGCGGCGGGTGATGATCGAGGGCACCAGCGGGCTGATCGCGGTGGCGCGCGACGGCGAGGCGATCGACTGGCGGCCGACCGCGGGCGAGCTGCACTTTGCGTCGGGGGCGACCGCCTATGTCTATTCGGCCGAGGCGCCGGAAGCGTTGCGCGGCCCCGAACATCATTTCGCCTGGTGCGACGAGCTGGGCAAATGGCGGCGGCGCGGCGAACTGGCCTGGGACAATCTGGCGATGGGCCTGCGCCTGGGCGAAGGCGCCCGCGTGCTGGTGACGACGACGCCGCGTCCGACCCGGCTGATGCGGCGGGTGATGGCGCTGCCCGGGACCGTCGAGACGCGCGGGCGAACCCGCGACAATCCGCACCTGCCCGAAAGCTTCGTCGCGGCGATGGAGGCCGAATATGGCGGCACGCGGCTGGGCCGGCAGGAACTGGACGGCGAGCTGATCGACGAGGTGGCGGGCGCATTGTGGACGCGCGGGATGATCGAGGCGTGCCGCGGCCGGAAGCCCCGGGGCGTGGTGCGCGTGGTGGTGGGAGTGGACCCGCCCGCAAGCGCCGAGGGCGATGCCTGCGGGATCGTCGCGGTCGCGCTGGATGCGGATGGCACCGGCCATGTGCTCGCCGATGCGAGCGTGGCGGGGCTTTCCCCTGAAGGCTGGGCGCAGGCGGTGGCGCGCTGCGCGGCCCGGCACCGCGCGGACAAGGTGGTGGCCGAGAAGAACCAGGGCGGCGACATGGTGAAGAGCGTGCTGCGCGCGGCGGATGTCGCGATGCCGGTCAAGCTGGTCCACGCCAGCCGCGGCAAGGCGGCGCGCGCCGAGCCGGTGGCGGCGCTGTACGAGGCCGGGCGGGTGAAGCATGCCGGACGCTTCCCGCAGCTCGAGGACGAATTGTGCGGGCTGGCCGCGGGCGGCAGCTATGAGGGGCCGGGCCGCTCGCCGGATCGTGCCGATGCGCTGGTCTGGGCACTGACCGAACTGATGCTGGGACGGCGGCGCGTGGCCAAGGTGCGGGGGCTGGGCTGAGCGCGCTCAACCTGAGCTCGGGAGGGCGAGATCCGCGTGCCGCTGGGGGTGAAGCTCGATCTGCAGACGGTGGTTCAAGCGCTGCCCGACCAGGAAGTCGAGCTCTATTTCACCAATGGCAGTACGACCCTGGCCAGCGGCGCGGCGCTGGTTTTGCGCAATGGCGCGGCCGTTGCCGCGCCGGCGGATGGGATCGTCCTGGTCGTTCGCGATCCGTCAAACGCCAAGGGGGTAGAGAAAAGCCGAAACTTCCAAGACGGCCGGAGCGATGTTCCGGGCGGCGGCAGCCAGCCCGGAACATCAACCCAGTGGATAGTAACCATTTCCGACAGGTTTTCGTTAGCCCTGAAGCGGGCATGACGGGTAGTGGTGGGGCCGGACTGGGGGGCGGCGAGCATTTCCCTGTACCGGTAAGTCGATGCTCGCGGGAGGTTGCCCGTGCGAGGCTCTGCGGACGCGCCGGAATGGAACTCGATCCTCGATCAGCGCTCCGGCAAGCGCTTCACGACGCTGTTCCGCGTGGCCCGCGTCGTCACCGATGCGGGTGCGCAGCACCTCTGCCTGATCCGCAATATCGGCGCGGGCGGGCTGATGCTCGAGACCTATGTCCCGTTCGGGTTCGGCACCGCGGTGCGGGTCGAGCCCAAGGGCTGCGCGCCGGTCAACGGCAAGATCTGCTGGGTCAGGGACAAGAATGCGGGCGTGGCGTTCGATGCGCCGATCGACGTGGCGGCGTATCTCAGCCTCAACCAGCCGCCGGACATGCAGGAGACCCCGCGCGGACCGCGGCTGACCGTCGGACGCCGCGCGCGGCTGCGCGTCGGGGTGATGTGGCATGTCGTCGAGCTGATCGACCTCTCCCAGAAGGGGGCGAAGGTGCAGAGCGACCTGCCGATGGAGATGGATGCCGGCGTCGAGCTGATGGTCGAGCGGCTGGCGCCGCTTTCCGGACGGATACGCTGGATGAAGGAAGACCGGATCGGCATCGAGTTCTCGACCGCGATCGCGCTGGCCGACCTGGCCGAATGGGCGAGCACATTGCCCGGCGCGGACATCCCGCCGCCGATGGACTGAGCCGCGCCAGAGAGGGCGCGGCGCGCGCCGAACCGGCTTTGCGGGGACGGCACGAGCGGGTAGCCTGCGCCGATGTGTGTTCTGGCGCTGGCATGGCATGCGCATCCTGACTGGCGGCTGGTGGCAGCGGGGAACCGCGACGAGCGGCACGACCGTGCGGCGGCGCCGCTGGCGCGCTGGATGGCGCCCGGACCAAGGGCGAACCCGGTCATCGCCGGGCGCGACCTGGTGGCGGGCGGCACCTGGCTGGGGTTGAACGAGGACGGGCGGTTCGCGGCGGTGACCAATGTGCGCGGCGAGATGCCCGATCCGGGCCGGCAATCGCGCGGGGCGCTGGTGACCGGCATGCTGGCGGGGGACGAGCCCGCGGATCTGGAGGCGTACAACCCTTTCAACCTGATCGCGATCGAGCCCGAGGGACCGATGTTCCTGACCAACCGGCCGCAGCCGTTGCGGCGGCCGCTGGGCGCGGGGATGCATGGCCTCTCCAACGGGTTGCTCGACACGCTGTGGCCCAAGACGCTCCGGCTGCAGGCCGGGGTGGCGGGCTGGCTGGCGGCGGGGGATCCGGCAATCGAGCCGCTGTTCGCGGCACTGGCCGACGAGCGGCCGGCGGGGACGCCCGAACGCGACGAGACGGATGGGTTCGAGCCGGTGCATTCGCCGGTGTTCATCCGCAATCCCGTCTATGGGACGCGGTGCAGCACGGTGGTGACGGTGGATGCGGAGGGGCGCGGGCGGATCGCCGAGCGGCGCTTCCACGCCGACGGCGCGCCCGCGGGCGAGACGCTGTTGCGCTTTCACTGGCCGTGAGGGCATGAGGCGCGGATGACTGGATACGAGCTGTGACTCCGCGCGAACTGATCGATGTGGCCGAGGTACCGGGCGGCGATCCGCTGCGACTGTTCCGGCGCGGGGACGATTTCATGATCGTGCTCGACCGCAACGAGCTGATGTCGAGCCGGATGAGCGGATCGGAGGAGGCGCTGGCGGAGATGACGCTGGCACGGCTCAATGCGCCCAGGTCGGCGACGCTGCTGATCGGCGGATACGGGATGGGCTTCACGCTGCGCAAGGCGCTGGCGCTGATGGGGCCGGACGGCAAGGCTGTGGTCGCCGAGCTGGTGCCCAAGATCATCGACTGGGCGCGCGGGCCGATGGCCGAGCTGGCCGCCGGGTGCCTGGACGATCCGCGGACGGAGGTGGTGATGGGTGACGTCGGCGCAGCGATCGCGCGCGGGCGGGGCGAGGGAGCAGGGACCTATGATGCGATCCTGCTCGACGTCGATAACGGGCCGGACGGGCTGACGCGGCTGGCGAACGACAGGCTCTATACCTTTGACGGGCTGCGCGCGGCGAAGGCGGCGCTGAAGCCCGGCGGGGTGCTGGCGGTATGGTCGGCCGGGCCCGACCCCAAGTTCGCGCGGCGGATGCGCGAGGTCGGGTTCGAGGTGGAAGAGGTTGCGGTGCGGGCGCGGCAGAACGGCAAGGGGCCGCGGCACGTGATCTGGTTCGGAAAACGCTGATCTGACCCGCTGACGCGGATGCGGCGCCGGCCCGGCGCCGCGCATCGCTGCACGGCGATCACAGGAGACATCTTCATGAACTGGTTCGGACGGAAGTCCGGGCGCGATGCGTCGCGTCCGGTGTTGACGCGCGCGCATGGCGCGGCGGGCGTGCTGGGCGAATGGCCGCAAAGCTACGAGGCGCAGGTGCGCGAGGGCTATTGCGCGAACCCGGTGGCGCAGCGCGCGGTGAAGATCGTCGCGGAGAGCGTGGCCGATGCGCCGGTCGAGGCGTCGGACCCGGCGCTGCTGGCGCTGGCGACCGCGCGGACGCAGGGGCAGGCGCTGATTGCAACGCTGGCGGTGCAATTGCTGTTGCACGGCAACGCCTTCGTCCAGATTCTGGGCGACGGCGCGGGCGGGATCGCGGAGCTGTTCGCGCTGCGGCCCGAGCGGGTGTCGGTGGAGACCGATGCGGGCGGATGGCCCGCCGCCTACCGCTATCGCGTCGGCGGGAGCGTCACGCGGATTGCTGCCGAGGATGCGGCGGGCAGGCCGCAGGTGATCCACATGAAGGCGTTCAGCCCGGTCGACGATCACTATGGCCTTGGCTGTCTGGGCGCGGCGAGCGGTGCGATCGCGATCCACAATGCGGCGACGCGCTGGAACAAGGCACTGCTCGACAATGCCGCGCGGCCGTCGGGCGCATTGGTCTACGACCCGGGCGACGGCAGCGCGCTGGCGCCCGCGCAGTTCGAGCGGTTGAAGGCCGATATGGAGGCGGCATTCTCTGGCGCGGCCAATGCGGGACGGCCGATGCTGCTCGAGGGCGGGCTCAAATGGCAGGCGATGAGCCTGAGCCCGGCCGACATGGATTTCGTCGGGCTGAAGGCCGCGGCGGCGCGCGAGATCGCGCTGGCGTTCGGCGTGCCGCCGATGCTGCTCGGGCTGCCCGGCGACAATAGCTACGCCAACTATCGCGAGGCCAACCGGGCGGTGTGGCGGCTGACGATCCTGCCGCTCGCGGAGAAAATCTACACCGAGCTGGCGCAGGGCCTGGCAGGCTGGTTCCCCGAAGCGCGGCTATGGGTCGCGATCGACAAGGTGCCGGCGATGGCCGAGGACCGCGAACGGCTGTGGCGCAGCGTCAGCGCCGCGGACTTCCTGACCGATGAGGAGAAGCGCGCGATGCTGGGATTGGATCGATGAACCCGCCGGTCAATGGCAGCCTGCTCGCGCAACTGATCGCGCAAGGCGCGGCCGAGGGCGCTGACCTGGCGACGCTGCGCGCGATCGCCGAGGAAGCGGGGGAGCTGGGCGCGAGCCGGGCGCTGACGCGCCTCGGCCTCGACGATCCGCAGGCGGCGAAGGACATGGGCGAGCTGCGCGAGTTACTCGGCGCCTGGCGCGACGCGAAACGATCGGCGGTCAAGGCGGTGGCGGAATGGGTGGTGCGGATGCTGCTCGCGCTGGTGATCCTGGGACTGGCGGTGAAGCTGGGCTTCTGGGGACTGGGCAAATGACCCCGGATCAAGTCCGGGGCGGGCCTGTGCGGTTCGCGGGCTATGCCGCGGTGTTCGATGCGCCCGACCGGGGCGGCGACGTGATCCGCAGGGGCGCGTTCGGCGGCGTGCGGGTGCGGCGGGTGCCCTTGCTGTGGCAGCATCACGGGGAAGCGGTAGGCGTGATCGAGGCGATCGGCGAGGACGCGCGCGGACTGCGGGTGACAGGTCGCGTGGATACGCCTGAACTGGCGGCGATGGTCGCCAAGGGCGTGGTGACCGGGCTGAGCTTCGGATATCGCGTGCGCGACGCACGGCACGGACGGTGGCGCGAGTTGAATGCGGTCGAGCTTTGCGAGGTCAGCCTGGTGGCGCGGCCGATGCAGGCGCTGGCACGGGTGCATGCGGTGGAAGCGCCGCGAGATTGCGCCAGCGCCGGCGGATGATAGTGTCGGCGGAATCATCTCTGGGGGAGGGCAGGATGCAGGGATTTGAGCCGTTGCCGCGCGCACGCTTCAGCATAGAAGCGGATGAGGGGACGGAATGGGTCGTCTCGCGCGCGCGGCGGAACTGGTTCGTCATCCCCTTTCTGGCACTCTGGCTGACCCTGTGGACGGGCGGCGGCTTCGCGGCGATCGGCGCGCTGATTTCGGGTGAGATCGGCGACCGCCTGTTCATCGGCCTGTGGCTGGTGGGCTGGGCGGCCGGCTGGATATTCGCCGCGTCATGGCTGGTATGGCAGTTCGGCGGGCGGACCCAGATCGGCATGCGCGGCGGGGCGCTCGAGTATCGCTGGCGGATGCTGCTTCTGTCGCGCACGCGGCGCTATGACGGGCATGAAGTTCGGCGGCTGCGCGCGGGACGGGCGCCCTGGCCCTGGAACGCCGGCGGGTTCATGCAGCCCAACTACCCGCCCTTCTTCCCGATGACGCCGGGCAGCGTTCAGTTCGACTATGGCGGCCGGACGATCAATGCGATGCCGGGGCTCGACGAGGCGGAGGGCAATATGATCGCCGAGTGGCTGGCCAAGCGGTTGCCGGCAGGGGCGTCAGGCACGGCCCAGCAGAACTGACGCGCATGAACCGTCCGATTGACGGATGCGCCCCGGCCGATACGTCTGAGCAACAGGACATAGGGGGAGCTTTAGGTGACGGCGATCGCATGTGACTGCGGGACGGTGCGGATCGAGGCGGACGGTGCGCCGATGTTGAGCGGCGTGTGCCATTGTACGAGCTGTCGCACCGCCGGACAGGCGCTCGACGCCGCATCGGGCAGCGCGCCGATCGTCGACGCGACGGGCGGGACGGCGACGGTGCTGTGGCGCAAGGACCGGGTGCGCGTCGCCGCAGGGAGCGATCGGCTGGAGGCGCATCGGCTGACGCCGCAATCGCCGACGCGGCGGATGGTCGCGAGCTGTTGCGGGGCGCCGATGTTCCTCGATTTCACCAAAGGGTTCTGGGTCACCGTCTATCGGCCACGCGTCGCGGATGCGCCCGCACCGACGATGCGGGTCATGACCGGCGACGTCCCCGCCGATATCGTCCTGCCCGATGACGGGCTGGCGCGGTTTCGCGGACATTCGGGACGCTTCATGCTGAAGCTGCTGACGACCTGGGCGGCGATGCGGTTCCGGTCGCCGAAGATCGCGGGCCTGCCCGACTGAAGCCGCCCTTGCGGCACTGACGACATTCTGAAGGCATGTGGCGGGACCGAGTGGTGCCGCCTCCACCCTCCGCGTGCGGAGGGGACCCCCTTTCCTGACTGGAAGGGGCTTTTTCGCATGGGAGAAAGACATGGAGACGAAGGCGGACGTCCTCGAACAGTCGTTCGAGGCGATGGAGATGGCCGGCGTGCCGATGGCGCGGCCGGTGCTGGAGGGCGCGCGACCGCATGCCGGTTCGGGCGGCGCAGCATTTGAGGGCTTTCTGCGCAGTGGCGCCGGCGCGCTCGAGCTGAAGGCGATGTCGGGCGCAAGCGACGGCGCGGGCGGCTATGCGATCCCGCGCGAGATCGATGCGCTGGTCGACAGCACGCTGGCGAGCATCTCGCCGATACGCGCCAGCGTCGAGGAGTTCATCACGAACACCGCGCCCTGGCGGTACGGCGGCCGCAGCGCCTGAACCAGGTCGATCAGCTTCTCTTCGGGATTGGCCGCGAACGCGCCCGATGCGCCCGACGCGACATGCTGCAGCGTGCCGAAGGCGCGGGCACCGTCACCCGTCGCCGCAGTGGCGTAGGCAAGGAAGCCCTTGGGCTTGTTGGTGCCGTTGCCGCTCACGAACGCCGCACCCTCGGCCCGCGCGAACTCGCGAGCGATCTCGTCGGCCAGCCACGCCTCGACGTCGAACGCGCCGTCGTCGAGCATCGTCTGGCTCGCCGCCGGATTGGCGTAGAGGTCGCCCATCGGCGGCGCGATCTCGTTGAACGTCGCGGTATCGGTTTCGGCGCGCGCGCCGGTCTCGGCCGCCCAGCCCGACGGGGTGCCGCCCGACGCCACCAGCTTGCGATAGCCCGCGCTGCCCACCGTCACGACATTGGCAATCGCGCGGATCCGCAAGTTCAAGACCAGCGACGGCGCGTTCCTGTGGCAGCCGGGCATCGCATCGGGCCAGCCGGCGACGCTGCTGGGCTATCCGGTGGTCGAGGCCGAGGACATGCCCGACCTCGCCGCCAATTCGCTGTCGATCGCGTTCGGCAACTTCAAGGCCGGCTATCTGATCGCCGAGCGCGGGGAGACCCAGATCCTGCGCGATCCCTATTCGAACAAGCCGTTCGTCCACTTCTACGCGACCAAGCGCGTGGGCGGCGCGGTGACCAATTCGGAAGCGATCAAGCTGCTCAAGTTCAGCGCGAGCTGAGATCTGGAGTGCGACTTTCAAACCGAGGGGGAGAGGCGGGTTCGTTTGGGCGGACCCCCTCCACCATGCTGCGCATGGTCCCCCTCCTCGTTCGGGGGACGATTAGATGAGCGATGGTTTTCAGAACCGGGCCGACCATGTGTCGGCGCCGGCGACGCGCTGCACGACGGTGACGCCGCATGACAGCAATGTGCTGAGCGGGATTCCCAAGGGGCTGTATGTCGGTACGGGCGGCAACCTGTCGATCGAACCGGCCGGCGGCGGGGGGGCGGTGACGCTGGTCAATGTGGCGGGCGGCAGCGTGGTGCCGGTGCGCGTGCGGATCGTGCGCGCGACCGGCACCACCGCGGCCGACATCGTGGCGCTCTACTGATGGTCGCGATCGTCGCGGGCGCTCAGACCATGGTCTCGCCGTTGCCCGATGGCGGGTGGCGAGTCGAGAAGACGGGCGGGCTGGAGAACGACTATGCCGCCGCCGCTGCCTCGGCTGCGGCGATCGCGGGTGACTTCATCATCAAGGTGACCGACCTCACTTCGTCCAATTCGGTCATCTTCGGGGTGAGCACCAATCCGTCGGCGAACGACGGCTTCAGCGAGATCGACTTCTCGGTGCAGTTCCACGGCGGATATTTCTATGTGTACGAGCGGGGCACCTTCGTGCCGCCCGCGCGCATGCAGGACGGTACCGCCTGGATCACGCGAACCGGCGGCGAGCTCCGCTATCATATCGGGCCGACGCTCGCCGGGGCCACTCTGGCGCGATCGGTGAGCGGCGTGACCGGCGCATTGTGGTTCGACTGTTCGATCGCCCGCATGGGCGGCGCGATCGCGGTGCGGTTCGAGCCGGATGGGGACTCGGGCAGCGCGCGTGCACCGATGCGGTTGCGCATCGGCATCGGCGAATAGGAGGCGGGAATGACGCTGGAGGAAGCGAAGGCGTATCTGCGCCTGGACGGGAACGGCGAGGACGTGCTGCTCGCCCGGCTGATCGAAACGGCGACCGCGCTGTGCGAGGCGTTCACCGGCGCGGTTCTAGTGCAGCGGGAGGCGATCGAAACGGTTCCGGCAGCGCGGGAATGGCAGCCGCTCGCGCACATGCCGGTGGTGGCGATCACCGGGGTGGAGGCGCTGGCGGACGACGGCATGGGCATGCCGTTGCCTGCCGATGCCTATGCGATCGATATCGATGCCGCAGGCATGGGGTGGGTGCGGTTGATTCGGCCGGGTGCGGCAAGACGGGTGCGGGTGACCTGCCGCGCAGGACTGGCCGAAGACGCGGCCGGCGTGCCCGCGCCGCTGGCGCAGGGCGTGATCCTGCTGGCGGCGCATCTGTTCGACCGCCGCGAGATGCCGGCTGCTCCGCCCGCGGCGATCGCGGCATTGTGGCGGCCGTGGCGGCGGGTCCGTCTGCAGGAAGCGGAGCGCGCGACGTGAGGGGCCTGGAGCGCCGGGCGGCACGGCTGGGCGATGCGCGCGCGGCGAAGCTTGCCGCGCGGGTGGCGGCGGCGGTCGGCAGCGGGGTGCCGGGGGTAAGCGCGGCTGCGGAAGCGGATCGCGTGATCCTGTCGGGCCGCGGGCTGTCAATGCGCGCGGCGACCGATCCGCTGCTGCAGGGACTGGGGAGCTGGGTGCGATGAGCGTGCAGATCGGGTTGCAGGCCGCGCTGACTGGCGCGCTGCGGGATCATGCGCCGCTGGGCACGCTGACCGGGGTGTTCGACGCGCCGCCGGTGCGTGCGGCGCTGCCCTATGCGGTGGTCGGGGAGGCCGTGCTGGCCGACTGGAGCACCAAGGACACCAAAGGGCGCGAGGCACGGGTCGCGGTGATGCTGCACGATGGCGGCGAGCGCCCGGCGCGGCTGCGGCTGCTGGCCGGCGAGGTCGAGACGGCGATCGCGGCGATGCCGCGCGACCTGGGCGATGGCTGGCGGATCGTCAGCCTGGCCTTTGTGCGCAGCCGGATCGTGCCGAACGGTGCGGGGCGCTGGATCGCGACGAGCGAGTATCGGGTGCGGATGCTGGAAAGTGGAGGGAATTGAGATGGCGGCGGAGAAGGGAAGCGCGTTTCTGCTCAAGGTGGGCAATGGCGGATCGCCGGTGGCCTATGCGACCGTGGCGGGACTGCGCACGACGCAGCTGAGCGTCAATGGCGAAGCGGTGGCGATCACGTCGAAGGACTCGGGCGGGTGGCGCGAGCTGCTGTCCGGCGCCGGGGTGCGCAGCGTGAGCGTGTCTGGCGCGGGGGTGTTCACCGGAAGCGCGGCCGAAATGCGGGTCAAGGCGAACGCGCTGTCGGGCGTGCTCGACGATTACCGGCTGAGCTTCGAGAGCGGCGAGACGATGACCGGCAAGTTTCTGGTCGCGCGGCTGGACTATGCCGGGGATTTCAACGGCGAGCGCAGCTACACGCTCAGCCTGGAGAGCTCCGGGCCGGTGGTGAGCGCGTGAGCGCGAATCCCGCGCGCGGCGAAGCGGCGCTGCGCGTGGCGGGGATCGAGCTGGTGCTGCGGCCGAGCTTCGCGGCGCTGGTTTCGGCGGAGCAGGAACTGGGGCCGCTATTTGCGCTGGTCGAGCGCGCCGCGGATGGGCGGCTGGGCATCGGCGAAATGGTCGCGCTGTTCTGGCATTGCCTGCGCGAGCGCCCCGAAGGACTGACGCGCGAGGCGTTCGGCGAGGGCGTAGCAACAGGCGGGCTTGCGGCGGCGACACCTGCGCTCAAGATCCTGCTCGGGCAGATCCTGGCCGGACGATGAGCGAGTTCGCCGAAGCTGCGGCGCGGCTGGCGGGGCAGGCCGGAGTGGCGTTCGGCTGGCAGCCGGACACCTTCTGGTGCGCGACGCCCGCGGAGCTGACGGCGCTGGTCCAGGTGGTCTCGGGCGCCAGCGAAGACGCTTTGCCGCCGGACAAGAGCATGATCGCGGCGATGATGGAGGCATTTCCCGATGGATGAGGAAATCGAACGGCTGGTGGTGAGCGTCCGCGCCGACACGCAGGGCTTTGCGCGAGACGTGGCGGAGATGCGCGGATCGATCGACGGGCCGCTGCAGGCCAGCGCCGAACGCGCCGGCGATGCGATCGAGCGGACGCTTTTGCGTGCCGCGCGGACCGGCAAGCTCGGGTTCGAGGATCTGAAGCGCGTGGCGATGGGCGTGCTGGGCGAGATTGCCGCAGGCGCGATGCGCGACGGGCTGGCGGCGATCTTCGGCGGCGGGAGCGGCGGCGGTCTGGGCGGGTTGCTCGCGGGACTGTTCGGCGCGCCCGGCCGGGCGACGGGCGGACCGGTATCGCCGGGACGGCCCTATTGGGTCGGCGAGCGCGGACCCGAGCTGTTCGTGCCGACCGCGAGCGGGCGCATCGATGTGCCGGCCGCAAGCGGTAGCGGGCGCGATGTGCGGGTCGCGATCACGATCAATGCACCAGGCGGCGAGAGCGCGGGCGCACTGCGGCAATCGAGCCGCCAGGTCGCGCGGGCGGTCCGCACGGCACTCGCGGGAATCGAGTGATGGGCTGGTGGCTGGCGCGCGATCGGACCGTGCAGGAAACGGGCTTCATCACCCGCTTCGATCCGCGGTTCTGGACGGTCGATTTCCCGCGGCCGATGATGGCGGCGGTGACGGCGACTGCACCCGACGCGCTGCGTGTCGATGCGGTCTTCTACCGCCGGAATGACCTGGCCGGGCTGATCTGGGAGAGCGAGGACCGGCACGACCACCCGCTGCTCGCCTATGAGACCAGCCGCGATTTCCGTGGGTGCCGGTTGCGGTTCCGCTGGCGATCGGGCGGCGTGGTGGCGCTGGACGCGGTCAACGGACCGGTGCTGACGATCGAGGGGCGCGACGCGAGCGGTGCCCCCCGCGCCTGGTATGTGCGGTTGTGGAACTATGCGAGCGGCACGCCCGAGGACGCGCAGGTGACGCTGGACTTCGCAGCGATGGATGGCGGGTTCATGCTGCCCGGCGAGGCCGATCCGGTGTGGGCCGGCGATATCGACCGGATGTTCGTGAGCCTGGTGCCGCAGGGCTATAGCGACGCCGATGCGCCGCTGGCAGCGCCGGTCGAGGGCTGGGCCGAGCTGAGCGGGATCGCGGTCGAAGGACCGGGTGCCGTGCTGGCGATCGGCGATGTCGTGGTTCCCGAACACTGGCTGTCGATCTGCAGCGGCTATGACGACAGCTATCATCTGACCCCCGCCCGGCTGCTGCGCAACGCGCTCCAGCTCGGCTATCGCGGGGACATCGTCCACTATGTCGGGATGAGCCATTACTTCCGGCTCGAGCCTGCGGGTGGCGGCTATTATGCGAGCCTGACCGGCGGGGCGCTCAATGCGCCCTGCGCGGCATGGCATCGGGATTTCGCCGAACGCGCCAAGGCGATCGGTTTCGGCGTGATCTGGTCGCTCAGCTACGAGCTGTTCGACGCGCATTGCTGGAACGACTGGAAGCAGCGGGCCTTAGACGGATCGCCCGCGCTGACCGGATGGTCGCCGCCATCGGCGCTGCTCTCGCCCGCGCATGGCGGCGCGATGGGCTATCTTCAGGCGGTCGCGAAGGCGTTCGTCTGGATCGCCCAGGGCGCCGGGCTCGACGTCCGGTTTCAGGTGGGCGAGCCCTGGTGGTGGGTGATGGCCGATGGACGGCTGTGCATCCACGACGACGCCGCGAAGGCGGCGCTGGGCGATCCGGCCGAGCAGAATGTGCGGGGCGATCCCGACACGGAGGTGCTGGATGCCGCCGGTGCGCTGCTCGCGGCATCGACGGCGGCGCTGGGGGCGGCGGTTCGGGCCGAGGCAGCGGGCGCGCAGCTGTTGCTGCTCGCCTATCTGCCGACGGTGCTCGACCGCGAAGCGCCCGAGCTCAAGCGCGCCAACCTGCCGCTGGGCTGGGCCTCGCCCGCGTTCGATGTGCTCCAGCTCGAGGATTATGACTGGGCCGCGGCGGGCAATGCCGTGGCGAGCGCGAAAGGGATTGCGCTGGCGCAGGCGCGCCTCGGCTATCCGGTTGCGCGGCAGCATTATTTTGCAGGGTTCGTGCTCAACCCCGAAGACGCGCACCAGTGGCGCGGGATTGCCGATGCGGCGGAGGCCGCGCGGCGGCGCGGGGTTGCCGCGACCTTCATATGGGCGTTGCCGCAGGTGATTCGCGACGGGTTCACCGCATTCGATCAGGAGGATGACGAGGTGCAGGCATTCGACGATGTGCTGTTCCCGATCGCGCTGGGACGCGAGGCGGAGGTGGCGCCCGAGGTTTCGACTGCGATTCTGACCAGCGCGGGCGGGCACGAGGCGCGCAGCGCCGCCTGGGCGGAGGCGCGGACCCGCTATGATGTCGGCCCGGGGGTACGAAGCGAGGCGGATATCCGCGAGCTGCTCGCCTTCTATCGCGCCCGGATGGGGCCCGCGCGTGCGTTCCGGCTGCGCGATCCGTTCGACGATTGCTCGAACGATGAGGGCGCGCCGGGCGCGACCGACCAGACGATCGGCACCGGCGACGGCGAGCGCCAGGGTTTTGCGCTGGTGAAGCATTATGGCGAGGCCGCGCGGCGGATCACCCGGCCGGTGGCAGGGAGCGTGCGCGTGGCGGTGGACGGGATCGAGACGGCGGCGTTCGAACTTGGCGCGGGGGGAATGGTGGTGCTTGATGCGCCGCCGGGCGAAGGCGCGGTGGTGACGGCAGGGTTCCGCTTCGATGTGACGGTGCGCTTTGCCGAGGATTCGCTGAGCGTCAGTCGCGCGACCTTCATGGCGGGGACGGCGCCGAGCGTGCCGCTGGTCGAGGTGCGGGAAACCTAGGGGAAGCTGTGTGTCACGACGATCTCGCCGACGATCGCGGCGTTGAACATGTCGAGGTCCTCCGCCCGCTTCCTCGTTCCGGTAATTGGCGAGGAAGTCGCTGCGGATATCGAAGCGCGTGACGAAGCTCGTGCCGCTGTCGCGGACATTCCACTCGCGGCCGATCGTAGCGGAGCGGAGCTCCGGCGGCGAGCATCCAGGGAGAAAGCATATGAGCTGGCTCGACGAGCCGCTGGCTACGATCGCGCTGTGCTGGCGGGTCGAGCGGCGGGACGGCGTTGCGATCGGACTGACCGCGCATGATCGTGACTTGACGGTGGATGGCTTCGTCTATCGCGCAGCGCCGGGGATGACGCCGTCGGCGATCAAGCGCAGCGCGAGCTTCGATGCCGACAGCATGGACGTGACCGGTGCGCTGAGCGGCGCGGCGATCAGCGAGATCGATCTGCTCGCCGGGCGCTGGGACGGGGCGCGGGTGGTGCTGTTCGCGGTGGACTGGACCCACCCGATCGAGCCGGTGGAGCTTGGCGAAGGGACGATCGGTGCGGTCGAGCTGAAGCGCGGCGTGCTGACTGCCGAGCTGCGCGGGCTGGCCGCGGCGCTCGAGGCGCCGGTGGTCGAGGTCACCTCGCCCGAATGCCGCGCCGAGCTGGGCGACAAGAGATGCAGGGTGGCGATGGCAGGGCGATGGCGGATGGCGCGGGTGACCGCGGTGGATGGGCCCGTGCTGACGCTGGACATCAGTGAGCCGGTCGCGGGCGGATGGGCCGGGGGACGGCTGCGCTGGATCACCGGGAAGAATTCAGGACTGGAGGATGCGATCGGCGCGTCTTCGGGGACGGTAGTGACGTTGCGGCGCGAACCGCGCTTCGCCGCTGCGGGCGCGTTGGTGGAGGTGAGCGAGGGATGCGACAAATCGATCGCGACATGCGCGGCCCGGTTCGCCAATGCGGTGAACTTCCGCGGCGAGCCTTATCTGCCGGGGATCGACCTGCTGACCCGCTATCCGGGGGCATGACCCCGCTCGAACGCGCGCGCGGTGCGATCGGCGCCAAGTTCAGGCTCCACGGGAGGACCGTCGAGGACGGGCTCGATTGCGTGGGGCTGGCGGCGCTCGCCTACGCTGCCGATGTGCCGCGCGGCTATGCATTGCGGTCGGGCGATGTCGCATTGTTGACCGCGGGGATTGCGTCGTCGGGCTTGATCCCGGTGCAAGCGGCACGGGCGGGCGACCTGCTGCTGTTCCGTGCCGGGCCGGGGCAGCTGCATCTGGGAATCGCGAGCGAGGCGGGGGTGATCCACGCCGATGCGTCGCTGCGGCGCGTGGTCGAGCGGCCGGGCGCGCCGCCCTGGATCGAGATCGGCCGCTGGTGCCGGCCCGAAGCGATGGAGGATTGAATGGCGACGCTGGTGCTGACCACGATCGGCGGCGCGATCGGCGGACCGATCGGCGCGATGCTGGGCGGGCTGATCGGCCAGACGGTCGATCGCGAACTTCTGTTCAAGCCGCGTGGGGTGAACGGCCCGCGGCTGAGCGAGCTCAAGGTGCAGACATCGAGCTACGGCACGCCGGTACCCAAGCTGTTCGGGACGCTGCGCGTGGCGGGATCGGTGATCTGGGCGACCGATCTTGTCGAACATCGCCACCGCGAGGGCGGCAAGGGACGGCCGACGACGACCAGCTACAGCTATACCGCGTCGTTCGCGGTGGCACTGTCGGCGCGGCCGGTGCTGTCGGTCGGCCGGATCTGGGCCGACGGAAAATTGCTGCGCGGGGCGGCGGGCGACTGGAAGGCGAAGACCGGGTTCCGGCTGCACCCGGGAGGCGAGGATCAGGCGCCGGACCCGCTGATCGCATCGGCTGAGGGGATCGGGCTCGCGTCCGCACATCGCGGCATTGCCTATGCCGTGTTCGAGGATCTGGAGCTGGCGGACTATGGGAATCGCATCCCCTCTCTGTCGTTCGAAGTGACCGCCGATCCGGGGCCGGTGGGAGCGGAGACGATCGTCGAAACGGTGTCGGGCGGAAGGATCGCACGCGGGAACGGCGTGACGCCGGTTGAAGGCTTCTCGGCCTATGGCGGGTCGCAGCGCGCGGTTATCGAATCGCTCGCCGACGCCGCCGGCGCATGGCCGCTGATGGGTGCGGGCGTATCGCTGCTTTCGGGCACGGGCGAAGCGGATGAGATCCGCGATATCGGCGCGGGCGTGGCGTCAGCGGGCGATCGCTCGATCGCGACCGTCGATCAGGCGCCGCGCCGTGTGACGCTGAGCCATTATGATCCGGCGCGCGACTATCAGGCCGGGGTGCAGGTCGCGAGCCGCCCGGGCGCGGGGCATCGCGACGCCATGATCGAGCTTCCCGCGGCACTTTCGGCGGGGGCGGCCAAGCGGCTTGCCGAAGGCGCGCTCGCCCGTGCGGACCGCGAGCGCGAGCGGCGGATGGTGTTGGCCGGATGGCGCGCGCTGGCTTTGCCGCCCGGCGCGCGCGTGCGGATTGCGGGTGAGCCGGGGCAATGGCGGATCGCCGGCTGGAGCCTTGAGGCGATGGCGATTCGGCTCGAGCTGATCCGCATCGCATCGGCACCACTCCCCGCGAGCGCGACGCCTGGCCGTGTCCTGCCCGCGCCCGACGAGGTCGCGGGGACGACGATGCTCCACGCGTTCGAGCTGCCGCACCTGGGACAGGGAACGCTTGCGGCGCCGCGCTTGTCGATCGCGGCATGCGGAACGGGAGCGGGCTGGCGCCGTGCCGCGCTTGCACTCAGCCTCGATGGCGGGGCGCGGTGGGAGCCTGCGGGGGTCACTGCCGCGCCTGCGATCGCTGGAACGGTCGAGGACCCCGGCGGCGCGGCCGACCCGATGGTGATCGACCGGCGCAATGCGATTATCGTCGAGCTGGCGCACGCGGGCATGCGGCTGGCGGATGCAGATCAGCCGGGCCTCGACAGCGGCATGAACCTGGCGCTGATCGGCGATGAGCTCATCCAGTTCGGCGAGGCCGAAGCGCTGGGTGGCACCCGCTGGCGCCTGACACAGCTGTGGCGTGGCCGCCGCGGCACCGAAGCCGCGACGGGGCAGGCTATGCCCGGCGACCGCTTCGTCCTGATCGATTCGGTCTCGCTCTCGATGCACGACGGCGTCGCCGCGATCGGTGCGGCTGTGGCGGTTCTCGCGACCGCGCCAGCCGATGGCGAAGGGATCGAGGCCGAAGCACAACTTTCGGGAGCGTCGGTCCTCCCGCCTTCGCCGGTGCATTTGCGCATCGCAGCGGAACCGGGTGGCGCCACACGGCTGAGCTGGATTCGCCGCAGCCGCGCCGGTTGGCGCTGGGTAGATGGCGTCGATGCCCCGCTGGGTGAGGAAACCGAAGCATATCAGGTGCGGATCGTGCCCGCGGCGGGGCCCGTGCTGGAACTGGTCACGACAGAGGCCGGGCTGACCCTCCCGGCCGGACTGACCGGACCGCTATCGATCGAACTGCGGCAGGCTGGCGATCACGGCCTGTCCCCGCCGGCCCGTCTGACCCTCTAGAACTGGAGCGACACCATGAACGCGACCGCGCGATTCGCGCTGCCCTTGCTGCATGCCGGCCAAGCGCAGAAGGAGCTTTTCCACAACGAGGCGCTGATACTGGCCGACGCGCTGATTCAGCCCTGCGTCGAAGCCGCGGGGGTGAGCGTTCCGCCTGCCGATCCGGCGCCCGGGCAATGCTGGATCGTCGGCGGTTCGCCATCCGGCGCGTGGAGCGGCAAGGCAGGGGCGCTCGCGCTCTGGACTAGCGGAGGGTGGCGGTTCGCTGCGCCGCGCGAGGGAATGTCCGCGTGGATCGCGGACGAGCGAATGACCGTGCGTTATAGCGGCGGCGGCTGGCAGATCGGCCGCCTTACCGGGACACGGATCGAGATCGAGGGCGAGCAGGTGCTGGGCCCGCGCGAACCGGCGATTGCGGATCCGGACGGCGGTGGTGTCATCGATATCGAGGCGCGCTTGGCGATCGAAGCCATTCTGGCGACGCTCCGGACCCATGGCCTGATCGACCCCGGCTGACTGTGACGTTCCGGCAACAGTCCCCTGATTTTGTTCGCTTGCGCGGAAACTTTCGAGCGAGTAGGAAGTTAGCGCTGTCCGAAGTGGCAACCAAGAAAGGGGATTATGATGCGGAAGCTTGCCGTTACTCTGGCACTCGCTTCGACCGCGCTCGCAACGCCCGCCCTCGCCCGCGACAACGCGTGGTACGTGGGCGTCGAAGGTGGCGCAATGATCGTCGAAGACATCAACTTCGACATCGGTGCGGCGACCTCTGCTGGCACGGTCGATCACAACTATGGCTGGGACGTCGGTGGCGTCATCGGATACGACCTCGGCGGTTTCCGCATCGAGGCCGATGTCAGCTATCGCCGTGCAACGGTTGACGGTTATCGTTCGACCGTGACCACGCCGGCTCGCACCGCTGCAGGCGCGCTGGTGAATTTCCCGGCCGGCAACTATGACTATGCTGGCGGTTCTTCGTCGGCACTGAGCTTCATGGTCAACGGCCTGCTCGACTTCGGTGAAGACGACGGCATCCAGGGCTTCATCGGCGGTGGCGTCGGCGTCTCGCGCGTCAAGGCCGACTATGGTCTGAACGACAATGGCTCGTTCCTCGACGATTCGGACACCGTGTTCGCTTGGCAGGTGCTCGCCGGTCTGCGTCAGCCGATCAGCGACAACATCGACGTGACGCTGAAGTATCGCTTCTTCAACGCCGACAACGTCAAGCTGGTCGACGTGACCGGCCGTAACTTCGACGGCCGTTTCCGTTCGCACAGCATCCTGGGTGGCATCACCTTCAACTTCGGCGAACCGCCGGCCCCGCCGCCGCCGCCGCCGGTTGAAGTGCCGCCGCCGCCGCCGCCGCCGGCCCCGCCGCCGCCGCCGCCGCCGCCGGTTTGCAGCCCGGGACCGTACATCGTGTTCTTCGAATGGGATAAGTCGGACATCACGCCTGAGGCGGCCGGCATCCTCGACAATGCGATCTCGCAGTACCAGACCTGCGGCAACGCACAGGTCATGCTGGCGGGCCACGCTGACCGTTCGGGTTCGGCGAGCTACAACGTCGGCCTGTCGCAGCGTCGCGCTGACTCGGTCAAGGCATACCTGACCGGCCGCGGCATCGCCGACGGCACCATCAGCACCGAGGCGTTCGGCGAAAGCCGTCCGCGCGTCGAGACCGCTGATGGCGTCCGCGAACTGCAGAACCGCCGCGTGGAAATCACTTACGGTCCGGGTTCGGGCATGTAAGCCGCGCGGTCCGCTCTGCGGATCGACAAGAATAGGGGAGGCCGGGCAACCGGCCTCCCTTTTTCTTTGCCTGCGGTTCGGGGCAGAGCTGGCCCGGCATTGGCGCGGGTCGGATGACTGCTGCCACTTCCTGACATAGCGCTGATGTAGCAAGGTCATCGACACCAGCATGGAGCGCCGTTCGATGACCCTGACCGCCACCTGCCATTGCGGCGCCACCAAGATCGCGTTGCCCCATCCGCCGACCGATGCGAAGCAGTGCAACTGCACCTATTGCTTCAAGACCGGCGCGATCTGGAGCTACTATCCGCCTGAGGCGATCACGATCCTGTCCGGGGATGCCGACAAGATCTACTCCGCTAGCGGCGGGATGAACCAGCACCATTTCTGTAGCCAGTGCGGCATCAGCAGCTGGGGCGATTCTCCCGACTGGGCGTCGGTATACAATGCCGACGGCACGCCGAAGAACGGCGATCCGAACAGCTTCCCCACAACGCGTATCGCGGCGGTCAACATCCGCCTGATCGACGATTTCGACATCGCGACGGTCAAGGTCGAGCAGGTCGACGGCCGCAACAGCTGGTGACCCGATGCCTTGGCGCACTTCGCGGATCGCGCACGCATGGGCCCGGGGTTCGCTTGGTCGTCGATGGTCCAGCGGGTTGCCCGTCCGGCGGCGGCCAGCCGGGCAAGGATCTGGATTGCGTCGTCGTTGCGAACGTTCATAGTCCCTGCGGATGAAGCGGGAAATCTTCCAGGTCCGAACCTACCGAGACGGTGCGATCACCGCGGTCGATGCGTTGTCGGGGCGCTCGTTCGCGCGCCATGTGCATGACGAGTTCGGCGTCGGGCTGGTGACAGGTGGTGCGCAGCGCTCATGGAGCGGGCGCGGCCCGGTGGAAGCGATCAAGGGTAACCTCGTGACCGTCAATCCGGCCGAGCTTCACGATGGGGCGCCGGTCGGGCTGGCACGCTCCTGGTCGATGCTCTACTTCTCCCAGCAACTCGTCGGCGAAGCGATCCACGATCTCGAAGAAGGCCGACGCTCGCTGCGGGAACTGCATGCGCCCGTCGTCGAGAATCCGCGTCTGACCGGTCTCTTCATGGCGACCCGACAGGCAATCACGCACGCCGGGCAGGGAGAGGCTTTCGAGGAGCGGCTTCTGTCGCTTTTCGGATGCCTGTTTCATGTCGGGCCGCCACCGGCCGTTGCTACCGCCCACCGGCTGGCGCAGGTGCGCGCGCGCATCGACGACGAACCGGCGGGTTCCCATCCCCTGGCCGATCTGGCGGCATTGGCCGGCCTCAGCCGCTATCAGACCTTGCGGGGATTTGCCCGCCTGACCGGATTCACCCCGCACGCCTATCTCGTGCAGCGACGCCTTGATTCGGCGCGCCGCCTGATCCGCGAAGGTACGACCCTTGCGGATGCTGCGGCCGGCGCGGGCTTTGCCGACCAAAGCCACATGAATCGCGTCTTCGTTGCACGGCATGGCTTCACGCCGGGCGTCTATGCCGCAGCGCATCGCCGCCGCCGTGCAATTTCATTCAAGAGCGTCCCGGCCTAACCCGCGTAACCGGTCCCGGTAAGAAACCGGAGGACCAAGGAACATGAGTGGGCAAGGCCATGCACGGGCAGAGATCACGATCCGGCGATGCGACCCGGCCGATCACGCCGAGATATGCGCCGTCATCAACGCCGCAGCGGAGGCATATCGCGGTGTGATTCCCGCCGATCGCTGGCACGATCCGTATATGCCGGCCGATGCGCTGGCCTCCGAACTGGCCGACGGCGTGGCCTTCAGCGGCTGCGTCGCGCACGGGCAACTGATCGGGGTGATGGGCGTGCAGCATCGGCAGAATGTCGACCTCATCCGGCACGCCTATGTCCTGCCCGAGTGGCAGGGACATGGGATCGGCTCCCACTTGCTCGAGCACCTCCGCCAAGGCGCGGAAGGGCCCATCCTGATCGGTACCTGGAAGGCTGCAGATTGGGCGATCCGCTTCTACGAACGGCACGGGTTCGTTTGCGTGCACGACAGCGATATCGCCCCGCTTCTGCGCACCTACTGGCAGGTGCCGGCGCGGCAGATCGCGACCTCGGTCGTTCTGGCCTCGCCTCCCCTGTCCAGCGAAGCGGCACGCGCGCTGATCGCCGGCGTGAAGCCGTCGGACGGAAGCGGATAGCCCTAGCCCGCCTGTTCCGAACTGAGCGCGGCCGCGAGCCATTCCGGCACGATCGCATCGCCCAGCGCCTCGACGCGGCGGTGCTCGACCATCAGGCCGAGATCGGGATAGGCGGCGCGGGTGCGCTCGCCCGGCTCGCCGAGCGGCGCAACGACGAGGCGGCGGTTGATCTTGGCGCGCCAGTTCATCCGCGCGGTATTCTCCTGCCCGACATAGCAGCCCTTACCGAAGCTGACGCCGTTGAGCTCGGTCGCGTTGCATTCGAGCCAGAGCGTCTTGTCCTGACCGAGCTCCGCGACACCCTCGGTCACGCCGAGGCGCAGGCGATGCTCGCGCCAGCCGGATGCCGCCTCCCCGCCCGCTTCTCCCAGCCAGCGATAGCCGAGCTCAGCGAGCCTCGGATCGGAAACACCTGAGCCAGGCCCGGGCGACCAGTGCACCCCGCCTTCGATCGCCTCGATCGCGATCGGTCGGCGCAGGCGATAGATCGACAGCCGCCGGACCAGCGCCTCGCGCTGCTCCGCCTCGCAATCGATCAGGATCGCGCCGTCCGCATCCCACAGGATGAAGTCGAACAGCGCCTTGCCCTGCGCGGTGAGCAGCCCCGCCCATTGCGGCGCGCCGGGCGCTACGGCGTTCATGTCCTGCGTCACCAGCCCCTGCAGGAAGCCGCGCACATCCTCCCCCGAAACGCGAATGAGGGCACGGTCGGCGAGCAGGGTCGCCCGAACTTGGCTGGTCTCTGTCATGCCGAACAGGTAGGACGCCGGGAGCGACTGCAAAAGAGGCTGATATGGCGACCTTCGATCTCAAGCTCACCGGCGGCACGGTGCATCTGCCCGGCGGCCCCGCTCAGATCGATATCGGCGTGCGCGAGGGCAAGATCGTCGCGCTGGGCAGTTTTGGCGGCGCGACCGGGGACGCGGGCGAGACGATCGACTGCACCGGCCTCGACGTGCTGCCCGGCGTGATCGACAGCCAGGTCCATTTCCGCGAGCCGGGGCTCGAGGCCAAGGAGGATCTGGAATCCGGCAGCCGCGCGGCGGTGCTGGGCGGCGTCACCGCGGTGTTCGAGATGCCGAACACCAAACCGAATACCGACAGTGCCGATGCCGTCAACGACAAGCTCGCGCGCGCGAAGGACCGCATGTGGTGCGACCACGCCTTCTATGTCGGCGCGACCAACAACAATGCCGCCGACCTCGCCGAGCTCGAGCGGATGCCGGGCACCGCCGGGGTCAAGATCTTCATGGGCGCCTCGACCGGCGACCTGCTGGTGTCGGACGACGCCAATCTCGCGCGGGTGCTCGCCTCGGGCCATCGCCGTGTCGCGATCCATGCCGAGGACGAGTTCCGCATGAACGACCGTGAGGGCGAGCGTGTGGCGGGCGATCCGTCGTCGCATCCGGTGTGGCGCGACGACGAAAGCGCGATCCTCGCCACCCGCCGCATCCTCAAGCTCGCGCGTGAGGCGCGGCGCCGCATCCACGTTCTCCACGTCACCACGCCGGCCGAGCTCGAACTGCTCGGCCAGCACAAGGACATCGCGACCTGCGAGGTGACGCCGCAACACCTGACGCTGGCGGCCGAGGACGCCTATCCGCGGCTTGGCACCTATGCGCAGATGAACCCCCCGATCCGCTCGGCGGCGCATCGTGACGGGCTGTGGCACTGGCTCAACCAGGGCGTGCCCGACGTGCTGGGATCGGATCATGCGCCGCACACGATCGAGGAAAAGGCCAAGCCCTATCCGTCTTCGCCCAGCGGCATGCCCGGCGTGCAGACGCTGCTGCCGCTGCTGCTCGACCATGTCGCCAAGGGCCGCACCACGCTTGCGCGCCTGATCGACCTCACCAGTGCCGGACCGCAGCGCGTGTTCGGGCTGGTCGGCAAGGGGCGGATCGCCGCGGGCTATGACGCGGACTTCACCGTCGTGGATTTGAAGAAGCAGTGGACGGTCGAGGAAAGCTGGCTCGCCTCGCGCTGCGGCTGGTCACCGTTCACCGGGGACCAGCTCACCGGCAAGCCGATCGGGACGATCATCCGCGGACGCAAGGTGATGTGGGAGGGCCAACTCGCCAACGCCGCGCACGGCCGCCCGGTGCGGTTCGAGGCGGTCGAGTTCGGGTGAGTGTCACCCTTCTGTGTATCCTCGGGCGGACCCCTTGCGGCGTAGCCACTGCGTCGCATCGGCCCGGAAAAGCATGGCCGTCGCCGCCAGCTGGCAGGCGTAGGATATGAAATCCGCAATGGCGTAGCTTCTGCCGACGGCGACGACATGGGGCATGCTGAACCACATCGTCGCGATCGAATAGGCTGTGATCGCCACGTACACCCATTTCGCGATGTTGCTTGCCCGGCTGTAGATGAAGAACCGGAATATCAGATAGTAAAGGCCGGCCAGTATCATGCCGAGCAAGGGACCAGCTCCCGACGATCCGCTTGCGATCGCCATATTCCGCAGCAGGCCGTAGTGGAACAGGATATTGCCGATCCCGACAATTGCTGATGCCAGAATCAGGCGGTGGAACCACCTGATCGCTATGGGCCTGTCGCTGGTCACTGCTTCCCCCGAATGCGAATGACCTTGCTAGTCACATGGGCAAGGAATTCCAAGCTGGCGTGCTAGGCCTCCAGCGCCTCCCGCTCGGCCTGTTGTCTTGCCCACATCTCGGCATAGACGCCACGCAGTTCCAGCAGCTGGGCATGCGTGCCCTGCTCGGCGATGCGCCCCGCCTCCAGCACCACGATCCGATCGGCGTTGACCACGGTGGACAGCCGATGCGCGATCACGATCGTCGTCCGCCCGCGCTCGATCGCTTCCAGCGTGTCGAGGATCTCCGCCTCCGTCCGCGAATCCAGCGCGCTGGTCGCCTCGTCGAGGATCAGGATCGGCGGGTCCTTGAGCAGCGTCCGCGCGATCGCGACGCGCTGTTTCTCGCCCCCCGACAGTTTGAGGCCACGCTCGCCGACACGCGTGTCGTACCCATCGGGCATGCTCTCGATGAACCCAGCGATCGCCGCGCCACGGGCTGCCGCCGCGACCTGCTCCGCCGTTGCTCCTTCGCGGCCATAGGCGATGTTGTAGCCGACCGTGTCGTTGAACAACACCGTATCCTGGGGCACGATGCCGATCGCGGCGCGCAGCGACCCTTGCGTCACCTGCGCGATATCCTGACCGTCGATCGTCACCCGCCCGCCAGTCAGGTCGTAGAAACGATAGAGGATGCGCGCGAGCGTCGACTTGCCCGCGCCCGACGGACCGACCACCGCGACCGTCTGGCCCGGCGCGATGACCAGGTCGATGCCCTTCAGGATATCGCGATTCGCCTCATAGCCGAAATGCACGTCCTCGAACCGCACCTCGCCGCGCGTCACCTGCAGCGCAGGGGCGCCGGGCACGTCCTTCACCTCGGCATCGGTATCGATCAGGTCGAACATCGCGCCCATGTCGATCACGCCCTGGCGGATCGTGCGATAGACCCAGCCGAGCATGTCGAGCGGACGGAACAGCTGGCTCAGCAGCGTCGAGACGAACACCACGTCGCCCGCAGTGAACTCGCCCGAGGACCAGCCCCAGGCGACCACCGCCATCCCCGCGCCCAGCATCACATTGGTGATCAGCGACTGGCCCATGTTGAGCCAGGCGAGCGAATTCTCGCTCTTCACCGCCGCCTTGGCATAGGCGTCGACCGCCTTCGAATAGCGGTCCGCCTCGCGCGCTTCGGCGTTGAAATATTTCACCGTCTCGAAATTGAGCAGCGAATCCACCGCATGCGCGACCGCGCCGGTGTCGAGGTCGTTCATCTGCTCGCGCAGCTTGGAGCGCCAGTCGGTGATCCAGCGGGTGAAGGCGATGTAGATCACCACCATCGCGATCGTCGATGCGACCAGCCACCAGCCGAACTTGCTGCCGAAGATCTGCAGCACCAGGGCGAGTTCGAGGATCGTCGGCGCGATGTTGAACAGCAGGAAATAGAGCATCGAATCGATGCTCTTGGTCCCGCGCTCGACCACCTTGGTCACAGCACCGGTGCGCCGCTCCAGATGGAAGCGCAGCGACAGCTGGTGTAGGTGACGGAAGGTGACGATGGCCAGCCGCCGGGTCGCATCCTGCCCGACCTTCTCGAACACGGTGTTGCGCAGATTGTCGAACAGCGTGGTGAACAGCCGCGCGGCGGCATAGCCGACCACCATCAGGATGACGAAGGTCACCACGCTGCGGTCGTTCAGCGCCATGCTGTCGACCGCGGCCTTGAGCGCATAGGCCGCGCCATAGACCTGAACCAGCTTGGACAGCAGCACCAGCAGCAGTGCGCCGACGATGCGCGCCTTCAGCCCCGGCATGCCCGCGGGCCAGAGATAGGGGAGGAAACGCCGGAGCGTGGCGAACAACGGGCGTTCGCCGCTGGGGGAAGCGGTCTGGGGCGGCATGGGCGCCAATCTGGGGCCGCGGGCCCCGGGATGCAACAAAGCAGCTTCGCCATCCGTTGTGGTGGCGAGGAGCGAGACGATGGAGCCGGTTTTCTACGTGATGGCGATCCTTGGCTGCGGCGACGATCAGTTGCAATGCCGTGAGGCGCGGGTCGAGCCGGTCCGATACCAGAGCGCGGCGCAATGCCAGGCCGCAACCGCGCAGGTGCTGCCGCGCCACGCGGACCTCTCCTTCCCGGTGATCGTCGCCGCCTGTCAGCGTCGCGGCGAGCGGATGGCACGCAATGAAGCGCGCGCGTCGCGCAGCTAGGCTATTAGCAGCGCTCCATCGGCAGCGCCCAGCGGATCTGGTCGCGCAGCAGTGCTTCCAGCTCGGGCGCGCCGGCATTGTGCGCGGCGGCGCGCTTGCGCAGCAGGGTCAGCAAAAGGTCCGCGCGGCTCGCGGGCGGGGCGGGGGCTGCACGGCCTTTCGCGAGCGCGCGGGACAGGTGAAACGATAACGCGGTCATACCGATGCCGCTTATGCGCGATTCGCGTTTCCGGGCGGTCGCCGAATGCGGTTAACGCGGGCGGGTCCAGAGACCTGCCGGACGCGGCGCGGGCGGGTAGAGCGTCGCGCGCAACGCGGTCTGCGGAAGCGCGCGCGCCAGCCAGCCGAGCTTCTGCCAGTTGCTCGTCGCGGCGCGATGGTCCCAGGCATGCGCGCCGCGCGCCGTCACTTCGCGCGCGATCCCGCCATAGATGCCCGCCGCCGCCAGCACCGCCCAGGCCGAACGGAAGCGCAGCGCCGGCGCGCCGCGCCGTGCGCTTGCGCCATAGGCCTCCGCCATCTCCCCCAGCCATTTGGCGATGACGACGAGGCGCGAGCGGAAGGGCGGCTTCATATGCTGGCCCGGCGGGATATCCATCTCGACCAGCCAGTCGACGGGCAGATAGCAGCGGCCGATCCGGTCGTCGGCCTCGATGTCGCGCGCGATATTGGCGAGCTGGAAGGCAATGCCGAGGTCACAGGCGCGGTCGAGCGTCGCCTCGTCCGCGGGATCGACCCCCATCACCACCGCCATCATGCACCCGACCGTGCCGGCGACATGGTAGCAATAGCGCAGCAGGTCGTCCTCGCTCCGCGGAAACCAGCCCTTGGCGTCGAGCGCGAACCCCTCGATCAGGTCGTGGAAGAAACGGTGGGGCAGATCGACTTCCCGGGCGACGATCCCCAGCGCGTCGAATGCCGCGTCGCCCGTCGCTTCCCCGGCCAGCGCCTTGCCGGTCAGGTCGCGGATCCGCGCCAGCCGCTCGGCGGGATCGGCGACCGGCGTTGCGTCATGCCCCAGTTCCTGCCCGTCGGCGAGATCGTCGCACGCGCGGCACCAGGCATAGAGCAGCCAGGCGCGCTCGCGCGTCGCCGGATCGAAGATCTGGCTCGCCATCGCGAAGCTGCGCGATCCGCGCGCGATACTGTCCTGCGCGGCCGCAACCACCAGGGCGCGGCCGGACGGGCTCACAGGTCCTTGCTGCCGATCTGGCCGATCGTCGTCGCGGGGACGTGCGCGGCCATCTTCTCCAGCAACCCGTCGAGCTGGTCGTCGATGATCAGCAGCCCCTGATGCTGCGGCCGCAGGAAGCCGACCTCGCCCATCGTCTTCACGAACGCGATCAGCCCGTCATAGAAGTTTGCGGTGTTGAGCAGACCCACCGGCTTGGCGTGGTAGCCGATCTGCGCCCAGCTCATCGCCTCCCACAATTCGTCCATCGTCCCGGTGCCGCCGGGCAGGGTGACGAAGCCGTCGGAGATATCGGTGAACGCCTGTTTGCGCTCGTGCATCGTGCGCACGATGTGAAGCTCGGTGCAGCCGCGATGCGCGACCTCGGCATCGACCAGCGCCTGCGGGATCACGCCGATCACCTCGCCGCCCGCCTCCAGCGCCGCATCGGCAACCGCGCCCATCAGCCCCAGCCGCCCGCCGCCATAGACCACCCCGATCCCGCGCTCGGCGAGGGTACGGCCGACGAAACGGGCATTCTCGACATAGACGGGATCGCTCGGGGTGGCCGAGCCGCAATAGATGGCGAGACGGTTCAGGGACGTCATGGTTGCTCCAGCATCAGTGCTGCGGTCGCCTTGGCACTTCCGATCACGCCGGGAATGCCCGCGCCCGGATGCGTGCCGGCACCGACGAAATAGAGGTTGGGGATCGATCCGTCGCGATTGTGCGCGCGGAAATAGGCGCTCTGCGTCAGGATCGGCTCGAGGCTGAACGCACTGCCCAGATGCGCGTGCAGATCGTCGCGGAAATCGCTGGGGGCGTAGCTGAACCGGCAAACGATCCGCTCGTGGATGTCGGGGATCAGCCGCCGCCCGACCTCGTCCAGGATGCGCTTCTCCAGCACCGGCGCGATCTCGTTCCAGTCGACCGGGAACTTGCCGAGATGCGGCACCGGGGCGAGGGCGTAGAAGGTCGAGTGCCCCTCGGGCGCCAAGCTCGGGTCGGTCACCGTAGGGTGATGGAGATAGAGTGAGAAATCCTGCGAAAGCACGCCATGATCGTAGATGTCTTCGAGCAGCCCTTTGTAGCGCGGGCCGAACAGGATCATGTGGTGCGGGATGCCCGGCCAGGTCCCCTTGATCCCGAAATGGACGAGGAACAGCGAGGGCGAGAAGCGCTTCTTCTGCAGCCGCGCCGCGGTCCGCTGCGCGCTGCGTGAGGTCTTGAGCAGGTCGCGATAGCTGTGGATCAGGTCGGCGTTGCTCGCCACCGCGTCGGTCTCGAACCGCTCGCCGCTCTGCGTGACGACGGCGGTTGCCCGCTCGCCCAGCGTCTCGATCTCGGCCACCGGATCGCCGAGCCTGAGCACCCCGCCCAGCCGCTCGAACAGCCGGACCATCCCGGCGACCAGCCGGTTGGTCCCGCCCATCGCGCACCACACACCGCCGTCGCGCTCGAGCTTGTGGATCAGCGCATAGATGGCGCTGGTGGTCATCGGATTGCCGCCGACCAGCAGCGTGTGGAACGACAGCGCCTGACGCAGCTTCTCGTTCTTCACGAAGGACGAGACCATCGAATAGACGCTGCGCCACGCCTGATATCGGGCCAGATCGGGCGCCGCCTTGACCATCGAGCCGAAGTCGAGGAACGGCACATGGCCGAGCTTCTCATAGCCCTCGCGATAGACGCCCGCCGAATAGTCGAGGAACCGGCGATAGCCGGCGATATCGTTGGGATCGAGCTTGGCGATCTCCGCGGCGAGCGCGGTATCGTCATTGGAATAGTCGAAGTTCGTCCCGTCGATCCAGTTCAGCCGGTAGAAGGGGTTGACCGGCGCCAGCGTGACATCCTCGGCCATGCGGTGTCCCGACAGGGCCCACAATTCCTCCAGCGCTTCGGGCGCGGTGATGACGGTGGGGCCGGCATCGAAGGTGAAGCCGTCCTTCTCCCAGTAATAGGCACGCCCGCCGGGCTTGTCGCGCGCCTCGACCAGCACGGTATCGACTCCCGCGGATTGCAGCCGGATCGCGAGCGCCAGCCCGCCGAACCCTGCACCGATGACGACTGCCCGTTTCACTTGGCCTGGCCCCTCATTCCACGGATCGCCTGCCAGGCGCGCCCGATCGGTACCGGCGGCTTGCCCGCCAGCACCCGTGCGCGATCCAGCAGGCTCGACTGACCTGCATAGAAGCGTGCGATCAGCCCCGCGTCCAGTCGATAGAAGCGTTCGAGGATGCGATAACGCTCTTCGGGCTCGGCCGCGCGGAACAGCATGGCGGAGAGCATGCGGTAGAATCCGCGCCGTTGCCACTGGCGCCGGGCATAGCCATGGGTCAACTCGTGCAGCGCGGTGCCGTCGAGATTGCTCGCTTCGGCAACCGCGCGCGCCAGCCGTACCGCATCGGGCAGCGAATAGCCGGTGACCGGATGGAACAGCCCGGCGCGCATCCCCGCCTTGGCGACGCGGTTGCCCCCCGAATGCCAATATTCCTCGAAATCGCCGCCCATCGCCACCGGCAGCACCCCGGTTTCCTCGCGCGCCACCGTCTCGACCGTGATTGCGCGCGCGTTCAGCCAGGTGTCGATCCGCTGGCGCATCGCGTCCGCGTCGATCTCCGGCGTGTCGCTGTAATAGGTGTCCTCGACGAACAGCCGCGTCGCGGCAAAGGGCAGCGCATAGACAAAGCGATAGCCGTCGATCTGCGCGACCGTCGCGTCCATCACGATCGGGCGCTTCAGCGGGTGCAGATCGGCCAGCGCCAGCTCGCGGCCGAGGAATTTCTGCCAGCCAAGGTCGAGCTTGGACAGATCGGCGGGGCCGCGGCAGTCGATCACGCCGCCCGCCTCGACCCGGTCGCCGTCCGCCAGCACCACCGCGCGCGCGCTGGCGCCCAGCACCTTGCGGCCGGTCATCACGCTTTCGGGCGGCATCGCCGCGCGCACGACCCGGTCGAACCGCTCGGATTCGATGGCGTAATAGGGCGCCTTCAGCGTACGCCCATGGCCGGGAAAGGTGACGTCGTAACCGGCCCAGCCGTAGGAGATGAGCGGCGCGACCAGCCAGCGGTCGACCGGGGCGATGTCGCTGGCGAAGAAGGACCAGAGATGGTTGCCGCCCAGCCGCTCGCCGCTCTCGATCAGCCGCAGATTGAGGTCGGGTCGCTGCTTGCGCAGGGCAAGGGCAAGCAGCCCGCCGGCAAGCCCGCCGCCGACGATGGCAAGGTCACAATGGTGGATGGCTGGCATCGCCGCCGCTTACGGGGCAGGGACAGTAGCCGCAACCCCGCGTGCGGCGACGTGCGATCAGGCGGCCTTGAGCAGCGGCATTTCAGCGGCCATCGCGCGCGCCACCGACGGGCGCTTGCGCAGCTGGGTGCGATAGCCGAGCAACACCGGCCATGCAGCGATATCGACGCCCGCCGTCTCGCACCAGTTGAGCACGGCGAGCAGATAGGCGTCGGCGACGGTGAAGGTCGCGCCCAGATGCGGGCGATCCACCAGATGTTCCGACAGGATCCGGAACGGCCTGGCGGCCCGCTTGCGTGCGGCTTCCTTCTCCGCCTCGCTCGCATCCTTGGCGAACAGCACCGCGAACACCGCCTTGTGCACTTCGGTGCTGACGAAGTTGAGCCACATCTGCATCCGGTATCGTTCCTCGCTGAACATCGCGGGAGCGAGCACGCCGTCCTCGGCATTGTCGGCGATGTATTGCAGCACCGCGGGCCCCTCGGTCAGCGTGATCCCGCTCCTGGTTTGCAGCGCCGGGACATAGCCCATCGGGCTGACGTCGCGGAAATCGCCGCCATCGGGCAGCGTGTGGCCGGGCGATACCAGCACGAAATCCGCGTCGAGCCCGGCTTCCTCGATTGCGATGCGCGATGCGAGCGAGCAGGCGAAGGGGGTGAAGTAGAGTTTCATGGCGCGACTCCCTGGGGTTGATTTTTGTACTGTCTCGCATGAATATCGGGGTGGTCAAGGAATTTTATGCAAGATAGTACAAAAAAGAGAGGGCGCCCGCGCGCGTTCGATCCCGATACCGCGCTGAAGGCCGCGGCCGAGCGGTTTCGCGCGGGCGGCTATTCGGGCACCTCCCTCGACGAGCTGGCGGCGGCGACCCGGCTCAACCGGCCCAGCCTCTATTCGGCGTTCGGCGACAAGAAGGCGCTCTACCTCGCGGCGCTGGAGCGGACCCACGCGCGGGCCGAACGCGGCTTCGTGCGGCTGGGGGAGGCGGATCTGCCGGCGCGCGCGATGCTCGAAACCCTGCTCGGCGCGGTGATCGACGGCTTCCTCACGGGGGATGATGGCCCGGCGGGCTGTCTGTTCATCAGCACCGCCGCGACCGAATCGGTGATCGATCCCGATGTGCGCGGCCGGATTGCGGATTTCCTGACGATGGAGGACGATCATGTCGAACGGCTGCTGCGTCAGGCCTGCAGTGCCGCGCCCGAAACCCAGGCGCGGGTGGTCACCGCGATGATCCATTCCCTCAGCGTCCGTGCGCGTGCCGGCGCGTCGCGTGCCGAACTCGATCGCGCTGCGAAGGATTGCATCGATCTTGTCGCGCCGGCTTGAATCGTTCCGCCACGGTCGTCCCGGCCTTGCCGGGGCCAATGGGGGGCGAGTGGAAACCGTGCCTCTGCACGGCGCAACGGTGTGGCAGGCAGAGGGGGGATTGCTGTAGGGTCGGCCCGTGCTTGCCGCCATCCTCCTCTCCGCGCTCGCGATGACGCTGATCGTCGGGGTGCGCTATCTCATCGTCTCGGGCGCGTTCGCCTGGGCGACGCGGCTGCGGCACCCCGGTCTCTATCGCGGCCTCGATGCGCAGATGCGGCGGGAGATCCGCTGGAGCCTCGCCAGCGCAGCCATCTATGGCGTCCCCGCGGGGATCGTCGCCTGGGGCTGGCAGAATCGCGGCTGGACGCGAATCTACAGCGATGTCTCGGCCTTCCCGCTCTGGTATCTCCCGCTCTCGGTGCTGCTCTACCTCGCGGCGCACGATACGTGGTTCTACTGGACGCACCGCTGGATGCATCGTCCCGCGCTGTTCCGTGTCGCCCACGCCGTGCATCATGCCAGCCGTCCGCCCACAGCCTGGGCGGCGATGAGCTTTCACCCGGTCGAGGCGCTGACCGGCGCGGTGGTGATCCCCGCGCTCGTCTTCCTCATTCCCATTCATGTCGCCGCATTGGGCGTTGTGCTGGCAATCATGACGGTTATGGGTGTGACCAACCATATGGGGTGGGAGATCTTTCCCCGGGCCATGTGGCGGGGGCCTTTGGGGGCATGGCTGATCACGGCCAGCCATCATCAGCGGCACCATGAACATTATGGATGTAACTATGGCCTCTATTTCCGCGTCTGGGATCGGCTCTGCGGGACGGACAGGGGAATCGGCGATTTCGCGCGTGCTCATGCTCGTACCGCTCGCGCTGCTGCTCCCGGCGGCGTCCCCGACCGCCAGCCTTGAGATCGACGTCGTCAAGCTGCGCTCGCAAAAGGGCGTGTTGCGCATCTGTCTCACCGCTCGCCCGGAAAGCTTCCCGGATTGCAAGAACGACGCGCAGGCGCTCAGCCGTTCGGTGCCCGCAACGCAGACCGTGGTGACGTTCGAAGGGCTCGCTCCGGGCAACTATGCCGCGGCGATCATCCATGACGAGAATGGCAATGCGAAGCTCGACACGCTGATGGGCATTCCGCGCGAAGGGTTCGGGTTCAGCCGCAACCCCGCGATCGGCTTCGGCCCGCCCAGCTTCAACGCCGCGCGGTTTGCGGTGGATGCAGCCGCCGCGCCGCAACAGGTACGTATGCGTTATCTTCTGTAACAACTTTGATTCGCATCCATTTGTGCGATGCGGCGTTGCTTTCCTGAAACAGTTCCGGGAAGCTCCTTCTATGCGTATCGTCTTGCTCGCCTCGCTATTGGCGGCCACCTCGCTGGCCGCGCCTGCCTTCGCCCAGGAGTCGGCTGACGTCCGCCAGACCGGCGAGGGGCAAGCGGACGCTGCGCCTCCCGCGGTCGCGCAAGCCGCGGAGGAGGGCAAGGCGCGACTCTCGATCGGTGCGGGCGTCGCCTATTTCCCCGATTATGAGGGGTCGGACGAGCATACCTGGTCGCCCATCCCGGCGATGCAGGGCACGATCGGGGGGATGAGCATCACGCTGCTCGCCAATCGCGTCAGCCTCGACCTCATCCCCAATGCCACCGGCCCGGGCTGGGATTTCCAGCTTGGCCCGGTCGCCGTCGTCAACCTCAACCGCTCCAAGCTCAGCGCGATCGAGGATCCCCGGATCAAGGCGCTGGGCGAGGTCGATACCGCGCTCGAGGTCGGCGGCTTTGTCGGCATCGGCCGGACCGGGCTGATCACCAGCGACTTCGACAAGCTCTCGGTCACGTTGAGCTACCGTCACGACGTGACCGGCATCCACAAGGCCGGCGTCTGGACCCCCGCGATCAACTATATGACCCCGCTCAGCACCAAGACGCTGGTCGGCCTGTTCGCCACTGCCGAGATCGTCGAGGACGATTATGCCCGCACCTATTTCGGCGTCACCCCGGCGGGCAGCGCCGCCAGCGGTCTGCCCGTGTTCACGCCCAAGGGCGGGCAGAAGAACATCGCCATGGGCGGCATGTTCACCGTCGCGCTGACCGGGGATCTGACCAAGGGCCTCGCGCTGGTCACGGGCTTCAGCTATTCCAAGCTGCTCGGCGACTTCGCCGACAGTCCCCTCGTCAGCATCGCCGGATCGCGCCACCAATGGACCGGCGGCGCGGGGCTGGCGCTGACCTTCTGAGCAGTCAGAGAGCGGTCGCGGACGGGGCTAGGGTGACTTCGCCCTGAAATCGTGCACGAACAGTCCCGGCTTGCGGCTGTCGAACAGCGCTTCGAGGTTGCACGCGTTGCTGTTCTGCTTCCTGCAGTTGATCCGCGCTGCTTCCTTCGCACGCTGGGCAGAGGTTTCGGCGGTTGCGCCGCCACTCCCGTCGGCCAGTTTATAGGCCTGGATGAACCCGTTTCCGCTCCACGCATTGGTCTCGCACTTGCGCGAGGTGGCGTCGGTGCAGGCCTTGATCGCCGCCTCGGTCGCCGCATCGCGCGTGCGATGGCCGCTCGCGATATAGAGCTTGCCGTCATAGCCGTCGGTGCCGGCAACCCAGGCCGAAACTGCATAGAGCTTGCGCGCCGAAGCACCCGGCGAACGCCGGTTGGTGCTCGATCGGATCGACGCAACGACCTCGCACGGCAGCAGCTGCCTGGCCGAACATTCGGCCAGCACCTTGTTGCGTTCCGCTCCGCCCTCGCCGAGCCATCCGTTGTACAGGTCGCCGCCCCGGTCGCGGATGATCGCCATCGACGAATTCGACCAGGAACCGGGCGACCGGCACCCGCCGCCCATCACCCGGTTGCACGCGTCGAGCGCACCGCGCTCGGCGATGTTGTTCGCGCTCACGTAATTGCCGTCGACCCAGACATCGGCGGCATCGGCATGCCAGGCGAGCGCGGCATGGCTGCCGGTGGAACCCTGCGGAGCCGCCGGGCCGGAGCCGCCCCCGCCATTGTCGCGCACGCACAGCGGAAAGGGCGGCGGCGCGCCGGGTCCGCCCGGCGACATGCCCACCATCCGCTCGCCGGGGCCGGCGCCGTTGCTGCCGCCGCTGCACGGAAAGGCCTGCGCCTGCGCCTGCGCCGGCCACAACAGCCAGGCGAGCGCGGTCGCCAGCATCACACCTACCCGCCGCATCTCGATCCTCTCCATCATTCGGCCCCTCAAGTTGCAGCCATTAGGACTCGCCGCGATCAGTCTGTCCACGGACAAATCGCCCGCTGGACCTTTCGCGCCCCGCCGCCTAAGGTCCGCGCATCCCCGGGGGAGCGCCGATCCGCGCTTGAGAGGGTGGCTGGAGCCACCGACCCGCTGAACCTGATCCGGTTGACACCGGCGTAGGGAGGGAGCGGCTTTCACCCGAAGACCGTCCTCTCCCGCCTGAGGAGTAGTGACGAATGGCCGACATCCCCGCCCGCACCGAATTGAAGGTCACCACCGGCCCGATCCGCGGTTCGAAGAAGATCCATGTCGGTCCGCTCGGTGTCGCGATGCGCGAGATCCATCTCGAGCCCAGCTCGGGCGAGCCGCCGCTGCGCGTCTATGACTGTTCGGGCCCCTATACCGATCCCGAAGCGCGGATCGACATCATGGCCGGCCTGCCGGAACTCCGTCGCGACTGGATCCGCAATCGCGGCGATGTCGAGGAAGTCGAGCAGCGCGAAGTCCGCCCCGAGGATAACGGCCAGCTCGGCCCCGACCGCAGCGGCGGCGTCCAGCCCTTCCCCAATGTCCGCAAGCGCGTCCTGCGCGCGAAGCCCGGCGCCAACGTCAGCCAGATGCACTATGCCCGCCGCGGCATCGTCACGCCCGAGATGGAATATGTCGCCACCCGCGAGAATCTCGGCCGCGAGATGCTCAAGGAATATGTCCGCGACGGTCAGGACTGGGGCGCCTCGATCCCCGATTATGTGACGCCGGAGTTCGTCCGCGACGAGATCGCCCGCGGCCGCGCGATCATCCCCAACAACATCAACCACCCCGAATCCGAACCGATGGCGATCGGCCGCAACTTCCTGGTCAAGATCAACGCCAATATCGGCAACAGCGCCGTCGCCTCCGACGTCGCGCAGGAAGTCGACAAGATGGTCTGGGCGATCCGCTGGGGCGCCGACACGATCATGGACCTCTCCACCGGCCGCAACATCCACGACACCCGCGAATGGATCCTGCGCAACTCGCCGGTCCCGGTCGGCACCGTGCCGATCTACCAGGCGCTGGAGAAGGTCGGCGGCATCGCCGAGGACCTGACCTGGGAGATCTTCCGCGACACGCTGATCGAGCAGGCCGAACAGGGCGTCGACTATTTCACCATCCATGCCGGCGTGCGCCTGCCCTATATCCCGATGACCGCCAAGCGCGTCACCGGCATCGTCAGCCGCGGCGGCTCGATCATGGCGAAATGGTGCCTGGCGCATCATCGCGAGAGCTTCCTCTACGAGAAGTTCGACGAGATCACCGAGATCATGAAGGCCTACGACATCGCCTATTCATTGGGCGACGGCCTGCGCCCCGGATCGATCGCCGACGCCAATGACGAGGCGCAGTTCGCCGAACTCTACACGCTCGGCGAATTGACCAAGCGCGCCTGGGAACAGGACGTCCAGGTGATGATCGAGGGCCCCGGCCATGTGCCGATGCACAAGATCAAGGAGAATATGGACAAGCAGCTGCAGGCGTGCGGCGAGGCGCCCTTCTACACCTTGGGGCCGCTCACCACCGACATCGCGCCGGGCTATGACCATATCACCAGCGGCATCGGCGCCGCGATGATCGGCTGGTACGGCACGGCGATGCTTTGCTACGTCACACCCAAGGAGCATCTCGGCCTCCCCGACCGCGACGACGTCAAGGTCGGCGTGGTGACCTACAAGCTCGCCGCCCACGCCGCCGATCTCGCCAAGGGCCACCCCGCCGCCAAGATGCGCGACGATGCGCTCAGCCGCGCCCGCTTCGAATTCCGCTGGCGCGACCAGTTCAACCTGTCGCTCGATCCCGACACGGCCGAGAAATATCACGACCAGACCCTCCCGGCCGAAGGCGCCAAGACCGCGCATTTCTGCTCGATGTGCGGCCCCAAATTCTGCTCGATGAAGATCACCCAGGAAGTGCGCGACTTCGCCGCCAAGCAGAATCAGGGCGCAGAGAGCTTCCTCGCTTCTTCTCCCCTCCCGCTTGCGGGAGGGGCCGGGGGAGGGCCTGTCGAAGGGCAGCCCTCGACCGAGGAAGCCGAAGCCGGCATGGCCGCGATGTCGCAGCTCTACCACGAGACCGGGCGCGAGCTGTACATGGGCCAGGGCGACCGCGAGCACGATTGATCCGGCGCCGGGGATTCGTCTCCGGAACGGACGTGTTTCCCGCCATTCCCGATGCGAAAGCCGATAAGCTCCCGGCATTCGCATCGGGGGAACGGCTATGCGGTGGAGACGATTGGGGCTGGCGCTCGCCGGTATGCTGCTTGCGCTGGGTGCGCTGATCCTGGTGTCCGCGGCGATGGCGCAGGAAGCGGATCGCGCGCCCGCCACCCCCGATTTAACCGCCCCCGATTTCACCAGCATCACCACCAAGGCCGCCGCCAACCGGCTCGTCCGCGCAGGCAGGCTGGTGAAGATCCACTACTTCCCGACCGAGCTCGGCGGCCCGGCGAAGGACCGGTACAATATCGGCTACATCACCCCGGAAGCCGCCGAGGCCCGCGAACTGCTGATCGGCACGCTCGAACGCGACGTGGAGGACGGGACGATCGACCAGATGCGCATCGTCCCCGATTACAAGGGCACCAGCATCGTCCCGACCCGCATCCGCTTCATGGCTTGGCACAGCGAACGAAAGGGCGGGGAGTTCGCGGTGGTGTTGGAGGTTTGGTAGACCGCTCTTACAAGGTTTGCCCGCGCATGTTCTGATCGGGGCGAGTTGGCTATTTGCAACCTTTTCCCTTCTGCTAAGAACTATTTGGAGGTGAACGAACTAGGTACCGTTCGGAGGGGGCATGACGGTTCAAGATTTGGCGAATCCGCATCCTCGCCCAGGTGACGGTCTGAGGGATGCGGCCGCGAATCTACTCAGCGCGCGCTATGGCGAGCCTAGAACAGAGGCGCGCAAAGCAGGCAAGAAGGTCGATATATACTTCGAATATATCGACCTAAAGAAAAGCAAGCGCCTTTTCGTTGAAGCAAAAGACTACGAATCTCCGCTCACACGAGCTCAGGTGAGGGACATTTGGGCCGACTATATGGGCCTAGTCGAGAAGAACAGGCCTGCGGAGCTTATAATCATCACTAGATCTGGGCTTACGGCAGACGCCGATGCTTATGTATCGGATGAGTTAACATATGTATCGCATCTGACGATCTGGGAACTTGAGAACACCATTCTCGGGTTATCCGATTACATTCGCCATCTGTCCGGGGTCTTCTCTGAGGGCGGCCTCTCGGAATATTATGTTCCTGCAAGGGCCTCTCCCGTCGCGTATCTCGAGGGAAAACAGCAGCGCAAGACACTTTCGAAGAGTTTCGACATCTTCGATGCGATTCAGGATTGGATTGTTGGTACCGACAGTACTCCAATCGCCATCCTTGGTGGTTACGGCGCAGGAAAGACAAGTCTGGCACGCCGCATTGTCGCGCATCAGGCGGCGCTCGCACTGAAAGATGCCGGTGCCCGCAGGCCGATTCTTGTAAAGCTCGGTGCATTCTCCCGCTCTGCAAGTATGGACGGCATATTGGGATCGATGTTCTCCTCAGAGTTCCCCAACAACGGTTTCAATTTTCTGCAGTTCCTCAGGGCGAATGAGCGAGGGCGCTTGCTCATCGTTCTGGACGGCTTTGATGAAATGAAGCACGCCATGACGTGGGCCGATTTTCGATACCAGGCGCAGGAGATAAACAAGCTTATCGTCGAGGGGGCTCGGATCGTGCTTCTGGGCAGGCCGAGTGCCTTCCTGTCACAGGATGAACATAGCCCATCTTACGCGGCAGAAAGCGTGCTGGAACCGTTTGGCGACAGATCGCGGATTGGCCGGAGTTTCGCGAGTATGACCTTCAGGATTTCACACCGGACGAACGCGCTGATTTTGTAAGGCGCTATATTTCACGATCGCAAAGGGATTCGTCTCGATATTCGAGATTGGAGGAATCCGACATCGAAATGCGTGTTAGCCGGGTGAACGCATTGGCGGATCTGGCAAAGGAGACGTTCGGAAAGCCCGTTCATGCCAAGATCCTGACTGACCTTGGGGCGGACCCGGGTTTCAACCTCGACAGGTTTGGCACAGGCGTGACACGGTGGCAGCTGTACGAGGCGTTCTTCGAGACGCTTGTAGACAGAGAGACCGAGAAGAGCGCCAGAAAGGATATCAGCGCAAAGAGCCGACTTGAGTTCATTCGTGAGATCGCGCTCTGGCTGTGGACTGCTAAGGGCGGATCCACCTCCTTTCAGGTAGGCGATCTGCCGGTGGAACTCATGGATAAGATTCCTGGCGGAGATTCGATGGAGCCTGAGGCGCGGGTTCGCGAATATCTGACCGGATCGTTGCTCGAGAAGAAATCCGGCGACGTCTTCTATTTTGGCCACCGATCCTTTGCCGAGTTTCTGGTTGCCCAACGCATGGTAAGCCGCCCTCCCAGTCGATCCGATCACGCGCTTTATTCGATGCTGTTTCGGGAAGGCGTCGAGGCCTTTATTGTCGACGGTGCGCGCGCCGATACGCTGCGAGGATGGGCCAAGACCCTGTCCTACGCGGATGGCACGATCCGTCTCGAATATCTGCATATGCTTGCCGAGAAATGCGGGGGCCTCAGAAAGCTCAGGCGCGAACTGGTTTCCGGTTCGCTTTGGTCGGACGTGCTGGAGCAGTTTGGGGACAAGATTGATTTCGGCCCCGTTCTGGAATCGAAGTTGTCCAAAGCTATCATGCGAGCAGACAATCTGTTCGCGGCTATTCTGATCAAGATCATTAACTACAGTATGTCCAAGAGAACGATAGATGATCGGGGCGTCGACCATGATACGCTGATACATCTTGCTGCATCCTTGCTCAACAAAGAGCTTGGTAAGCCAAGAGACAAATATGGCTTGCTCAAGAACAAGCCGGGATTGGTGGCGCCTCAGTTGATATTCAGGTCATGTGTGACCCGTCATGGATTATCCTCGAAAGTCAACATCAACGGGCGCAGGCTGGTCGCGCAGTGCGACGACATTCTTAGGGGGGCGGGAATCGATATCTCCTTTGGGGACGGTTCCGCTGTGCATGGCATACCAGACATGTTCACCTTTACCTGGAACGACGCGGCATCAAGGGTGGGGCTTCTCTACAAAGCGAAAGCGAGAGCTCGCATCCAGACCCTCGCAGTGACGCGTGGGAAGGGCGTGAGCAAGACGGTTGAGCTGGACGAGTCCGAGACCTGACCAGACCATGCTACACCCCACCCATGCGCGCCCGAAACCCCCTCTACATCATGGCCAAGCCTCCACCGGCGCAGCAGGCCCAGATCGCCGCGCTCCCCCGCAACGATCCCGCGCGCGGCCCGCATCTTCTCCACGTCACCCTCGTCTCGCTGTTCGACCTTCACCATGCCCCGCCCGACTGGCTCCCGCGCGTCATCGCCGCTCTCGACCGGTTCGACGGCCCGGCCTTTCCGCTGAGCTTCGACCGGATCGAGAACCGCAAGGCCGTCACGCTGCGCACCCGCGATCCGCTGGCGCAGGCGCGCGCCTTCCAGCAGCAGCTCGTCCATCACCTGATCGCGCACAACGCCCCGTTCACGCTCGGCACCACGCCTGAGCCGCATGTGACGATCAACTATGCCGGCGACCGGCTGCGCGCGCAGAAGATCGCGCCGATCGGCTGGACGGTGGACGCGATCATCCTGATGGAAAGCGTGGTCGGCAAGACCACCCATGTCGAACATGGCCGCTGGGCATTGCGGGCGGACGCGCACTGATCGCCTGATGCTGTCTTCGGGCTGCGCGCCATCCAGTCCTTTGCGGCGGGCCGTGGTTGCGATCCCGTTCCCGGCCGCTGGTACCGCGGCCGTGCCGCCGACCGGTCTAAAATGAGTCTACAGCCCTTGTCGCTGCGGGCCGCCATCGGCATTCTTCGTGGCGGGGGTGAAGATGCAGCGGCTCAACAGACTGTTCCCAATTCTGGCGATGCTTGCCTTGCTGCTTTCGCCGCTATGCGCGTTGCATGCTGCCCCGCCTTCTGCGCCCGCGACGCAGAACGAGGCAGAGATACTAGATCGGATCCAGATCGACCTGGAGAAGCAGGAACGTCTGCGCAAGGAGGCGATCCTCGATGCCAAGCAGGAGCTTCTCGAAGCGGGCACGAGCCGGCTTGAGATCATCATCGGCGCGTTCGGCGTCGTCATTGCGTTCGTTGCGATCATATTCGGGTTTGCGACCCGCGAGGCGGCCATCGCCGCCGCGACCCGCGGTATCGAGCAGGTTCGCGATCAGATGGAGACGACACTGGCTAGGACCAGGGAGCAGCAGGCCGAGATCGACCGGCTGTCCGAGGTCATTCGGGCGAAGCATGCCGAGATGGAGTATCAGGCATCCTGCCTGTTCGATCAGCTGATCAGGGGCTTGATCGAATTTCCGGTTGGCGAGTTCAAGGCCAACATACTGGACATAGACCGTGCATCGATCAGCTCATTCTACAGCAAGGTGAAAGACTTCCCGATCTCGGTCCGGAACGTCAGCCAGCACAAGATCATGATGTCTTACGACATCATGCGCACAGACTGGCCGCATCTGATCACGCATTCCAACCAGGTGGCAATGGCGTTCAGCGATGACGACGATCTGTGCTCGGCGGCAAAGCTCGCGAACATCATGGCGCTTGCTGAGGCAGGGTCTTTCGAGCTTGCGGCCAATCAGGCGGAGATATTCTACAGGAAATACTCGAATTCCGACGTCGTGCCTGTCGTCCGCCGCGCTGCAACCGCGCTGATGTACAAATCGATGGTGGACTATACGCTTCACAACGATCGCGAAGCCGAGAGTCTGGTTCTAAGAACCGTCATTCAGGAGTTTGGCGGGAAATATTCCGACCGGGAAATTTTGGAGATCGTATCGGTTGCCGAGCGGCGGCTGGCGAGCTGAGGCCGCCCGAGGCGGCGGGCCGGCATCGCGCCGCCCCGCAGTTTCGTCGCCTGCCCTAGCTCGGCTGGTCCGTCGCCGTCACGGCCCCGGCGCGCTTCCATCGCCAGATCAGCAGCAGCAGGCCGGTGATGATGAACAGCGCAAAGCCCGACAATGCCCAGGCGTTGACATACCATTGCTCGCCCCAGCTGAACTCGCCCTTGAAGATCTTCGCCCAGCCGCGGAAATGCTGGGTCGCGCCGACGGAGAGGCCGAACACCGCGAACACCGCGGAGAGATACCGGACCAGCCAGTGCGCCGGATCGGGCAGCAGCAGGAGGAGGCCGAGCAGCCCGATCACCGTACGCTGCACCCGGCAATAGGGGCAGGCATAGACCAGGCCGGTGAGGTCGATCGCCCAGGTCGCCGCGGCGAGCGCGATCGCGGCAAGGCCGACCCAGAGTCGATGACGCAAGAGGATATCCGGCAGATCGTTGAACATCATGTCCCCCCTTTCGTTCCCCGGCGCACCCGCCCGTCACCGCTCAGGGACAGGGTTCCGCCGCGGAATGCAAGCGCGAAGGATGTTTTCGCATGGGAGCGCCCGGTGCGCTACGGCAATCGCGTCCGCGTTCCGTCGTCCGGTTCCTGCAGGAGAGCAACGCCATGACCTATGCCCGCGACGCCGTCCCGCCTTACTATCATGGCACCCGTGCCGATCTCGCCATCGGTGCGCTGATCGTCCCCGGCCATGCCTCCAACTATGGCGAGCGCAAGCGCGCCTCATGGATCTACTTCTCCTCCACGCTCGACGCCGCGATCTGGGGCTGCGAGCTCGCCGGGGGGGAGGGGCGCGAGCGGATCTACATCGTCGAGCCGACGGGGGCGTTCGTCGACGACCCCAACCTCACCGACGCCAAATTCCCCGGCAACCCGACCAAATCCTATCGCTCGCAAGCACCGCTGCGCGTGATCGGTGAGGTTATGGAATGGCAGGGCCACGCGCCGGATCAGCTTCAGGCGATGCGGGACCACCTCGCGCGTCTGAAGGCGCAGGGGGTCGAGGCGATCGACTAGCTACCGAGCGCCAGTACAAGACGATTCCATTTCAATACCAATTGACGACCAATGCCTCGTCTGAAACACCCGCGTCAGACGATAAGGGAGAGGGAATTGTGGCGCGACGGTTGCTGGCATTGGTCTTGTTGTTGTGCGGGTTGAGTGGCGTCGCGCACGCGTCCCCGGGCAGCAAGCTCTGGGAATTCCGCGCGGGGGGGCAGATTTGGGGCTCGCTCACCCATGATGCGGGCACGCTCTATTTCGGCAGCGACGATCACCGTGTCTATGCGCTCGATACCGCCAGCCGGAAGCTCAAATGGACGTTCCGCACCGGCGGCAAGGTCCGTGCCCAGCCCGCGGTCGCAGGGGATCGCGTCTTCGTCGCCAGCGACGACGGCTTCCTCTACGCGCTCGATCGCGCCACCGGGCGTCAGCTCTGGCGGTTCGACCTCAAGGCGAGCGATCTGCACCGTCGGCCGCCATCGGCAGACAATTCCTATTTCGACTTTCTCCAGTCTTCGCCGGTGGTGCATGAGGGGCGGGTCTATGTCGGTTCGCTCAGCGGCGCGCTGTTCGCCGTCGATGCCGCGACCGGCAGGCAGGTCTGGACCCTCGGCACGCTCGACGCGATTCGCGGTAACCCTGTCGTTCATGGCGGCAGCGTCTATTTCGGCAGTTGGGACGATCATCTCTACGCCGTCGATCTCAAGACCGGGAAGCCTGTCTGGCGCGTCGATACCGGCGGCATCGTCCAGTCGACTCCATCGATCGATCAGGGCCGAGTCGTGATCGGCAACCGCGCCGCGAAGCTGATCGCCTACGACGCCGAAACCGGCAGGCAGGTCTGGAGCCACGATTATGCCGACGGTTCCTGGGTCGAATCCTCGGCGATCGCGGCGGGCGGGATACTCTATGTCGGCAGCTCGGATGCGCTCAAGGTCTCCGCGGTCGCCGCCGATACCGGGCGTGAGCTGTGGCAGTTCAAGACCGGCGGCTGGACCTGGGCGACGCCCGTCCTCGCCAATGGGACGCTCTATATCGGGGCGCTCAGCGGCTATCCCTATTATTTCGAAGGCATCACGCTCAGGCACGGCTTCCACGCGATCGACGCCGCGACGGGCCGGGAGAAATGGAGCTTCGCCCTGCCTCGGGTCGCGGGATATGTCACCGGCGGTGTGGCGGCGGCGCCGGCGGTCGCGGGCGGCATCGTCTATGTCGGCGCGATCGACGGCCGTATCTATGCGCTCAAGGAATGAGTCGCCGGGTAATGGGAGAAACAGGATGAACCGTCTGACGATCGCCGCCATCGCACTCTCCACCGGCCTCGCCGCGCCCGCCCTGGCGCGCGATCCGGCGCAGGTGCTGATGCCGCCGGCCGGCCGCGACGCCGCGCACAAGGAATGGGGCTTCGCGGAAGCGGTGACGCATGGCGACACCATCTACCTTTCCGGAGTCGTCGCGGGTCTGTGGGGCGACACCACCGACCAATCGGTCGCCTATGACCGCGCCTTCGCCCAGATCGCCGACATCCTGAAACGGGCCGGTTCGAGCTGGGACGATGTGATCGAGATGACCACCTACCACACCGACATCACCACTCAGCTCGATCCCTTCGTCAAGGTGAAGTCGCGCTACGTCACCGCGCCCTATCCCGCCTGGACCGCGATCGATGTCGACCGCCTCGTTCCCGACAAAGGGCTGGCGGAGATCCGGGTGATCGCGAGAAAGTCGAAATAGCCGTGCCCCGTCTCGCCCATGTCGCGCTGGTCGTCCGCGACTATGACGAGGCGCTGGCCTTCTACATCGGCAAGCTCGGGTTCGAACTGGTCGAGGACAACTACCAGCCCGAACAGGACAAGAGATGGGTGACGATCCGCCCGCCCGGCGCGGGAGCGACCGCGACCACCATCCTCCTCGCCCGCGCTTCCACGCGCGAGCAGGAACGGTTCATCGGCGATCAGGCGGGCGGGCGCGTCTTCCTGTTCCTGGCCACCGACGATTTCGATCGCGACCATGCCGCCTATACCGCCGCGGGCGTTGAATGGGTGCGGCCGCCGACGGTGCAGCCTTATGGGAAGGTGGCGGTGTTCAGCGACCTCTACGGCAACCGCTGGGATCTGATCCAGTTCGCGGCGGACGGCACCGATGCACGCTAGCCGCGATTCACTTCGCCGGGCACAGCGCTACGCTCTTCGATCGCTGGTCGATCAGGATCGCGAAATGCTGCAGCGCATGGGCTCCGGCGAGCAGTTCGGGATAGCGGCCGGACACGCGTATTTCGACGTCGGAAAGGCTTGCCGCACCGATCCGGAGCGGTCCGCGTACCGTCGCCCACGCGGTATCGACGGTCGTGTTGGTGAGCTGGCTGGTGGCCTCAGCCGCGACAGCGCTGCCCCCGATCATCGAACAGTGCTTGTGACTTGCCGCACTAATGCACTGACACACGCTATAGCGTCAATCGAGACGGCGTCCTGGCGGCTGGTTGGCCGGCATGGTACGAAGCCGGCCTTGCCATCGAAGGGCCTGCATCATGCGCCGTTTCGCCCTGCTTGCCGTCACTGCCTCGCTCACCACGCTCGCTGCGGTGCCGGTCGTCTCGAGCGCTGCCGCACCGTCGCCGCAGACGACGCCGAAGCCGACGCCCGCGCCCAGCCCGAAGCCGGGCGGCGGAGGCGGGCACGTCAAGCCGTTCAGCGGCGTCAGCGGTGCCGATCTGGCACCAACGCCCACGCCCACGCCCACCCCGGTGCTCAAGCACCCGCACTAACCCCATGATGCAGCTTTCAGGAGCCGATCGATGAGCCTAGTGTTCGCCCTCCTCGCCACCGCCGCTGCATCGCAGGCAGCGATCGATCCTGCCGTCCGAAGCGCGATCGAGGCCACCTGCCTCGACTATGTCGATGGCCAGCTTGAGGGCGATCCGGCGCGGGTGTCGCGCGCGCTCCACCCCGATCTTGCGAAGCGCCGCGTGCTCGGCGACACGCCCGATGAACGGCTCGGGCTGCGCCGGATGAGCAAGGAGGAGCTGGTCGAGCTGACCCGGCAGGGGGCGCTCAAGACGCCGAAGGCGCAGTGGAACCGTTCGTGCCATGTCCTCGATATGGCGGGCAATACGGCGGTAGCGCGCGCCGAAACGCCATGGTTCGTGGACTATTTCCACCTCGGCAAGTTCGGCGAGCGCTGGATCATCGTCAACGCGCTCTGGTACCAGAAGCCGCGCGGGAACTGAGCCGCCGGGCCTTGCCCGCACCCCCCGGCTTTGCCAGACCCGGCGCATGACGCCATGTTTCGCGATGATCGACGATTTCCCAGCCAGTCCGCGCAAGGCCGCGCCCGATGTGGAACCGGGCGCCGGCCGGCTGGCTCCCCTCATGTGCCTCGTGCGGGCATGAGCGAGGCGCCTCTCTCGCTGGCGGGGCTGACCGAAGCGCCGGTGACCCCCGATCAGTCGGCGCCCGATGTTCGCCATCCGCCCCTGGTGCTGGCAGCGATGGCGGCACTCGCCGGTGCAGTGCTGGTTGTCGCGATCCTCGGCCATACCATCGCGAGCGGGAGCCGCTTCGCCTTCGACAGCACGATCATGCTCGCCTTGCGTCAGGACGGGAACCTCGCCGTGCCGGCCGGACCGTTCTGGCTGAAGCAGGCGATGATCGACGTGACCGCACTGGGCGGCGAGACAGTGCTTACCCTTGCCGTGGCGGTCACCGTCGGCTTCCTCATTGCCAGTCGCCACCTGCTTGCCGCGGCGCTGGTCTTTGCCGGCACCGTGACCGGCTCGATCGCCGTCGCGTCCGTCAAGATCTGGGTCGGTCGCGAAAGGCCCGCGCTGGTCGATCATCTGGTCGAGGTCGGTTCGGCGAGCTTTCCCAGCGGTCACGCCGCCAACAGCGCGATCATCTATCTGACGATCGTCTTGCTCAGCATCCAGATAATCACTCGCCGGACCGCGCGCTGGTTCCTGTTCGGCGTCACCGTGTTGCTGGTCGCAGCGATCGGAATGAGCCGCGTCTATCTCGGCGTCCATTGGCCCAGCGACGTGCTGGCCGGCTGGAGCTTCGGCACGCTCTGGGCGCTGGCCTGGTGGGCATTCGGAAGCTGGCTCCGGCTGCGGCTTACGCGCGATACGCATGCATGATAATAGCGGCTGCAGGACGAGGGCGTCGCCTTCCTTGAGCTTTTCGAGCGTGAGTAGAAGCGTGAAGCGGCGCGGACCCGATTGCACGGTTTGACAGGGTAGAGCTCTACCTTGCTGCGGCCGACCTCTCGGACGCTCAGAACGCTGCGGCCCGCGCGACCGATCGCGGGTCAGTGCGCCCAGCGCTCGCGCAATATTTCTGCCTTGTCGTTCTGCCAGCGCACTTCCATGGCAGGCTCGTCCTTGCGTCCCGGCGCGAACAACTCGTAGATCGTCGCGCCGCTATCGACCTGGCGGCTCTCGATCACGCGTTCGGGGGTAAAGGTGTCCTTCTTCGCCGCGGCGGCGGCACGGACCGGGGCAGGGGCGGCCGCCCAGTCGATGTCGCGCTGCACCTCTACCGCGGTCAGCTTGCCATCGGCCGCCTGCAGCACGTCGATCTCCACGTCACTGCCATCCGGGCGGCTGCCTTCGACGTCGTAGTAGATTCGCCCCTCGCGTTCTTTGCGCTCCGCCTCGGTGATCGTCATCCCCGGCACCGTCGCGTCGATCAGCTCGGCAAGACCCGCGGGCAGGTCTGCCGCGGCGATGTTCCGGATCATGGTGTCCGGTCCAGCCGAGAGAATGCCGTTATCGGCTTCGATTGCGTTGTTGCCGCTATCGACGGCAGGCGAACACGCAGTCATTGCGGTGGCGAGAGCAAGAAAGGGGACGGTGCGGCGCATCGGAACTCTCCTCGGGGAAACCGGTGTCTATCCTGCGCCTGGTGCTGACGGCGCGCAACCTTCGTCGCGGCGACGCGATTCATTGCCGAGGGAGATACGCCATGTTTGTCGCGGCCTATTGGTGGAAGGTGCACCCGGGCAAGGAGGATCAGTTCCGCACCGCCTGGCGCCGCGGTACGGCGCTCATCCGGGCGAAGTACGGCTCGCTCGGATCAAGGCTGCATCGCGACGACCAGGGGCGCTTCATCGGCGTCGCCGAATGGCCCGATCGCGCGACCTGGCAGGCAGCGTTCGATGCCAAGATGGTCTATGACGAGCCGGAAACCCGCGCTGCCTTCGTCGATGCGATTGCCGACGCGGCGCGCGAGCCGATGCTGCTGATGGAGGTTACCGACGACCTGCTCGGTCGCTAGCTCAGCCGTGTGCCACGGCCGAGCGGACGAACGGATCGATCGCTGCCTTTCGCTCAGCGTGTTTCCATGCCTTTTCGTGGAAGAAGAAGGCGACCGCGTTGATGCACGGCTCGATCAGCGCGATCCCGCCTGCCAGTGCCAGCGATCCGGTGAAGGCATAGGCGACCGAGAAGCCGACGGTCAGGTGGACGGCGAGATAGGTCAGCGTTTTCAGAAGATCGCGGGACATGGGCGGCTCCTCATGGTGGGAACCGCCCATTTAATCGATCAGGGAGTCGATCTGTAACGCGAAGATCGAGCCTCAGTGATCGCTTCGCTCGATCAGCGCTTATTCTCCAGCCGTGCGTCGTCCTTGTCGTCGATCGCGTCGGCCTTTGCCTCGCCCGCATCCTCGACATTGTCGGCCTGTGCTTCGAGCGAATCCTCGAGCGTCTCATTGGTCGTGTTGTCGGCCATGGCCTCCAGCGCATCGGCCTGATTCTCGGCCGCTGCCTCGACATTGGCCGCCGCCTTGTCGTCGGCATTGCCGCCGCACGCCGCCAGCGCCAGCATGCCGGCACCTGCGATCGTCGCTTTCAGAAAGGATTTCATGCGATTAAGCCTCCTGTTGGTACAGGAGGCAACAATGAACGGGCGGGCCGGGGGTTCCCGCGGCACCGCCGCTCAGGCCGCGGCGCGAAGCTCCAGCCGCTCCCAGATCTCGACCAGCGCGGCGGTCAGGTCGCGCATCATCGCCTCGTCGTGCGCCGGGCCCGGGGTGAAGCGCAGCCGCTCGGTGCCACGCGGCACGGTGGGGTAGTTGATCGGCTGAACGTACATGCCGTATTCGGCGAGCAGGATATCGCTGATCCGCTTGGCCTTGACCGGATCGCCGACCATCAGCGGCACGATGTGCGTGGTCGTGTTCATCACCGGAAGACCGGCATCGGCCATCATCGCCTTGAGCCTTGCCGCCGCAGCCTGCTGCCCGTCGCGCTCCGTACTCGATTGCTTGAGGTGGCGGACCGATGCCAACACGCCCGCGACCAGTACCGGCGAAAGCGACGTGGTGAAAATGAAGCCGGGCGCGTAGCTGCGGATCACGTCGATGATCGTCTGGTCCGCGGCGATGTAGCCGCCCATGACGCCGAACGCCTTGCCCAGCGTGCCCTCGATAATCGTCAGTCGCGATGCGGCCTCGTCGCGCTCGGAGATGCCGCCGCCGCGTGCGCCGTACATGCCGACGGCGTGTACTTCATCGAGATAGGTGAGTGCGTTGTACTTGTCGGCAAGATCGCAGATCGCGTGGATCGGCGCGACGTCGCCGTCCATCGAATAGATGCTCTCGAACGCGATCAGCTTGGGCGCCGTGGGGTCGTCGGCCGCCAGCAGCTCTTCGAGATGCGTGATGTCATTGTGCCGCCAAACGCGCTTCTCGCAACCCGAATTGCGGATACCCGCGATCATCGACGCGTGGTTGAGCTCGTCCGAGTAGATGATGCAGCCGGGCAGCACCTTGGCCAGCGTCGACAGCGTCGCTTCGTTCGAGACGTATCCGCTGGTGAACAGCAGCGCGCCCTGCTTGCCGTGCAGGTCGGCGAGCTCGCCCTCCAGATCGACATGGTAGTGGGTGTTGCCGCCGATGTTGCGCGTGCCGCCCGAACCCGCGCCGACATCGTGAAGCGCCTCCTCCATCGCCGCGATCACCTTGGGATGCTGGCCCATGGCGAGATAGTCGTTCGAGCACCACACGGTGATCGGCTTGGGGCCGTTGTGCCCGTGGAAGCAGCGCGCGTTGGGGAACATGCCCTTGTTGCGCAGGATGTCGATGAACACGCGATAGCGCCCTTCGGCATGCAGCCGGTCGATCGCCTGGGTGAAGACGCGCGAATAATCCACGGCGCGCGGAGTCGTGTCGGTGCTCATGGACGGCCCCGATAGCGGTTTCGTATCGCGATGGCCAGCGCGGGCCGGCGTGATTGTTTGATCACTGTGATCGGGCCGATCATATCGCGTGCATCCGCTCCTCGTCCGGGACTCAATCGCCGCGTCATGCTATGAATATAGCACCGCAGAATGGGGACTCCGAGCGTTTCTGCGGCTGAGAGCCATCGCACTCCCGCTTGGATCGAGGGAGATCGACATGGAACGCAACGACTACGTCTATTTCAGGCAACGCGAGGCCGACGAGCGCGACTGTGCGGAACGCGCCCGGGACCTGACCGCGCGGCGCGCGCATCTCGACCTGGCCGAACGCTACGCGGAACGGGTACGGTCGATGGCGCCGCCGGTCGTGTCCAGCGCGGCCTAGTTGATGCGCTGCCAGGGCTGGGCGTCGCGGACGTCCAGCCTGCACACGCCCTTCAGCCGGTGCGACTCGATGTACCGGCGCACCCGGGCATCGTAATCGGGCTTCAGCGGATCGGCGAACACCCAGTCGCGTGGCTGGAAGGTCGAATATCCGCCCAGTGTCGGCACCCGCCATAGCTGAGCGAGCAGCATCGAATCATCATTATGGGGGTGTTTGCCGTGCATCGCCGCGCTGCGATAGATCGGCTCGCCGATGCGCGTCTGCACCGCATAGAAGCTGCGGCACCCGGCCGGCGGCGCAGGAATCGCCGTCAGCGGCGTCCAATAGGCCGATCGGCTGAGCTGGGCCGACGAGCCGCTGTTGAGCTGTTCGACCAGCAGCAGCGCGACCAGCGCCATTCCGGTTGCGCGCCGATCCGCAAGCAGCGCCATCAGCCGGTGCCGGTACACCGCCGCGACGATCAGCAACACGGGCAGGATCAGAAAGATCTGGTAGCGCAATACGACGCGCAGGCCTTTTGCCCCCGGCACCAGATGGAACACCGCGCCCCAGGGGGAGACCACCCAAAGCTGGATCGTCAGCAGCCAGCTGGCGGCGATGGCCATCGCAAAGGCGAGCAGGACCGGATCGGCTTGAACGCGGCGGCGCAGCACCTGCCACAGGGCGGTGACGGTGAGGATGAACAGCAGGACCGGGAACCCCGATTCATGTTCGCCGCCGAACACCCGACGCGGCAGATCGGGATCGGGGGCGAACTGGCCGAGCAGAGCGCGCATTCCGCTGTTGATCCAGCCCCACAACAAGTTGCCCGGCCCGGTGTTGACCAGATCGACCGGGGTCACGAGGTAGCCGAGCATCTTCCAATAGCCGTGGCCGCCCGATTCGCCCGCTTTGGGCAGATAGACCGACAGAAATGGGATCACCGCGACCGCGAAGGCGGCGAAACAGATCGCCAGCGTCGCGCCGTGCGCGCGGAGCAGGCGGAGCGCATCGCCTGGCCGCCAGTTGCCGCTGGCGATCAGCCAGCACAGCACGAACACGCACCCGAACCAGAGGGTGAACCATGCCATGTAATAGGCGGTGACGAGCCACGCGGCCATCAGCAGGGCGAGCACGATGCCCGCCATCCGCGCGCGCATCGTCAAGCCCGCCACCTGCGCCCGCGCCGCGCCGGTCGCCAGGATCATCGCGACCGGGATCAGTCCCACGCTTTGCAGCTGGGCGTGGACGGCATGGATGGCCATCGCGTTTGAAATGGTGAAGATTGCCGCGACCAGCAGCGCGACCGGCGCCTGCCACCCTAGAGTGCGCCGTGTCAGCCACCAGCTCGCGAAGAATCCGATCGTCTTGAACGTCGCTGCGTTCAGTGTGTCCGACAGGAACGGGTCGAACCAGAGCCGCCAGAAGGAATAGACCAGGCCGTAGAGGAAGTATCCGTCATTATAGCCGAGCGTGCCGGAGTGTGGGTGGAAGTAGATCGGCGCGTTCCAAGTCGAATAGCCGGCCAGCACGTTGCGCCAATGTTCGAGCAGGCTGATCTCGATGATCCCGTCGGCGCGATCGCCAAAGCCAAGATCGAAGCCGCTCCACACCGGTTCGCGGAACGCGATCAGCATCGCCGCCAGCCAGATCAGCAGCACCCACAGCCACTCGCGACGCGCCATGGCGGGAGCGGTCAAAGGGCTTCCAGCCGGGCCAGGCCGTAACCCGCAAGTGCGGGCGCAAGCGCGTGCGCGGCATCATCGAGTCGGGTGAACACCGCGATGCCGGGCGGTCGCACATCCGGCCATTCCTGTCCCTCGGTCAGATAGGCGATTCGCCGCGCGATACCCGGCCCGCCATCGACGAAGGTCACCGGATGCGCCGCGACGGCGGCGAGCTCGGCCTCGACCAGCGGGAAATGGGTGCAGGCATTGACGATCACGTCGATCCGCTCGCCGCCCGGCTGGTCGAATAGCCCTTCGAGCACCGCGCGGAAGCGTGCGGGATCGGGCATCTCGCCGTGCAGTTTCGCTTCGGCGAGCTGGACCAGCTCCGCGCTGCCGTGCCGGATCACCATGCAATCCGCTGCAAACTGGGCGGCGAGATTATCGACATAGGGCTGACGGACGGTGGCCTCGGTGCCGAGTACGCCGATCACGCGAGCCTTCGATAGCAAGGCGGCGGGTTTGATCGCGGGGACGGTGCCCACAATCGGGATATCGAGTGCGGCGCGGACATGCGCGAGCGCGATCGTCGATGCGGTGTTGCAGGCGATGACGATCAGCCGCGGCCGGTACCGCTCGGCCAGCCGCCCGAGCAGCGCGGGCACGCGCGCAGCGATCTCTTCCTCGCTTCGGATCCCATAGGGAAAGCCGGCGCTGTCCGCGGCATAGACGAGCGGCGCCTGCGGCAGCAGTGCGCGGGCGGGAGCAAGCACCGAGAGCCCGCCCACGCCCGAATCGAAGAAAAGGATGGGCCGGGTGTCGGCCATATTGCGAGATCGCCTGACTTGATGTTGTTGCGCCCGCTTATCGAAATACCTAGCTTCGGCGCAAGCAAGGGGACGCACGCTGACGACCGAAATTCTCTGGGGAACGCCGACGCTGGCGCTGCTGCTGGGCTATTTTTTCGGCTCGGTCCCGTTCGGCGTGCTGCTCACGCGGATTGCTGGTGCCGGCGATCTGCGCACCATCGGATCGGGCAATATCGGCGCGACCAACGTGCTGCGCACCGGCCGCAAGGGGCTGGCCGCAGCGACGCTGCTGCTCGACCTGCTCAAGGGGGCGGCGGCGATCTGGATCGCCGAAGCGTTGTGGCCCGGCAATGGGGTCGTTGCAGCGGCGGGGGCCTTTTTCGGGCATTGCTACCCGGTCTGGCTGAAGTTCCGCGGCGGCAAGGGCGTGGCGACGCTGATGGGCATCGTCCTTGCGCTCCATTGGCCGTCGGCTTTGATCTATGCGGCGGTGTGGCTCGGCCTGCTCGCTGCGCTCCGTATCTCCTCGGTTGCCGGCATGCTCGCCGCGGTCAGCGCACCTGTCAGCACCGCTTGGTTCGGTCGGTTCGATATCGCGCCGCTGCTGCTCGGACTCGCGCTGATCGTGCTGTGGAAGCATCGCGAGAATATCGCGCGGCTGCTTGCCGGGACGGAGCCGCGCATCGGCCGAAAGAATGGGTGAGGGCGAGACCGACCTCGCCCGCCTCCGGCTGATCCGCTCCCCGCGCATCGGCCCCGTCACCTACCGCCAGCTGATCGCCCGCTTCGGAACTGCCGAGGCGGCGCTCGACGCGTTGCCCATGCTGGCGCTGCGCGGCGGCGGTGCTGCGCCGGTGATCGCCGATGCAGGCATGGCGCAGCGCGAGATGGCTTCAGCGGCAAAGCTGGGGGCACGGCACCTGTTTCTCGGCGATCCCGCCTATCCGCCGTTGCTCGCCGAGCTGGAGACGGCGCCCCCGGTGCTGATCGTGCGAGGCGATCTGGCCCTGGCGCATCGCCCGTGTGTTGCGATGGTCGGCGCACGCAACGCGTCGGCTGCGGCCTGCCGCTTCGCCCGCCAGCTTGCCTTGGGCCTGGCAGAGGCCGGGACAACGATCGTGTCCGGGCTGGCGCGCGGGATCGACACCGCGGTGCACCAGGGCTCGATCGGGAACGGCACGGTCGGCGTGATCGCGAGCGGGATCGACATCGCCTTTCCGCCCGAGAATCGCGATCTTCAGGAAAGGGTGGCGCTTGAAGGTCTGCTGCTCGCCGAGCAGCCGCCGGGCGCCGAGCCGCTTGCCCGCCATTTCCCGTCGCGCAACCGCATCATCGCGGGGCTGGCGCAGGGAACGGTGGTGGTCGAGGCGGCACCGCGCTCGGGATCGCTGATCACCGCGCGCATCGCCGCGGAGGCCGGTCGCGAGGTGATGGCCGTGCCCGGATCGCCGCTAGATCCGCGCGCGCAGGGTTGCAACCTGCTGATCCGCGAGGGGGCGACGCTGATCCAGAATGTCGAGGATATCCTGGAGGCGATCCGGCCGATCGACGCGCGGGCGGTCCGCGCGCCGGCCGGACGTTTCGAGAGTGAACCCGCGGCCGAACCGGGCGAGGCCGAGCGCCGCCGGATCGAGGCGCTGCTGGGTCCGGTGCCGGTGCCGGTCGACGAATTGATCCGGCAGGCCGGCATTCCGGCCGCTGCCGTGCAGCTGGTGCTACTGGAGCTCGAACTGGCCGCGCGGCTGGAGCGGCACGCGGGCGGACGAGTGAGCTTGCGGTAAGCGCAGCGCCTCAGGCCGCGCGCAGCCGGATATGCGCGCCTCGGAGCGCCATGGGGTAGAGGATCTCATTCTCCGCCTTCACGCGCTGCTGAAGCGTGTCCAGCAGGGCCTGAAGGCCGGTCACGAAGCCAGTGCGGTCGGCGGCGATCGCCGGCTCGTGCCATGTCGCGACGAAAACGCGCCAGTCGCGGGCGACCGATGCGTATGCGTTGATCGCCTCCTCCGCCATGATCCGCTGACCGGCATCGCCGCTTGCGAGCAGCAACGGATAGATCTGCTCGTCCTCGATCGCGAGGTGCGGGGTCAGCAGCGAATCGAGCTGTCCGAGGCGGGCGGAGAGCGCCCTGGCTCCGGCTCCGTCGTCGATTTCCCGCACAAGCTCCCGGACCACCGCGAAGATGGCGCTGTGGTCGTGAAGGAGATCCTCGAACGACTGCATTCCGACTGGCCTAACCGTGGAATCCCACCATTCGATAACCGGAATGGGTTAAGAACCCGCCGCATCCGCCTCTTGACGCCCGGCGGCACGCCTTCCCATCCTCGCGCGTATACGCGAAGCCTCAAATCGGAACCCCATGCAGCTGGTCATCGTCGAATCGCCCGCCAAGGCGAAAACCATCGAGAAATATCTGGGCAAGGACTATCGCGTCCTCGCTTCCTACGGCCATGTCCGCGACTTGCCGCCCAAGGATGGATCGGTGAAGCCCGACGAGGGCTTCGCGATGGACTGGGAGACCTATGCCGACAAGGCCAAGCAGCTGAAAGCGATCACCGATGAGGCGAAGAAGGCCGACCGCCTGATCCTCGCCACCGACCCCGATCGCGAGGGGGAGGCGATTTCGTGGCACGTGCAGGAGCTGCTGGCGAAGAAGAAGGCGCTGCCCAAGGAAGTCGAGCGCGTCACTTTCAACGCGATCACCAAGCCCGCGATTCTCGCGGCGATGGCGGCGCCGCGCCAGCTCGATACTGACCTGATCGACGCCTATCGCGCCCGCCGCGCGCTCGACTATCTGGTCGGATTCACCCTGTCGCCGGTGTTGTGGCGCAAGCTGCCGGGCGCCAAGTCCGCGGGGCGGGTCCAGTCGGTCGCGCTGCGCCTGATCGTCGAGCGCGAGCGCGAGATCGAGCTGTTCAAGGCCCAGGAATATTGGAGCGTCACCGCGCATCTCGAGCATGACGGCACCGCGTTCGACGCGCGGCTGGTGCGGTTCGAGGGCAAGAAGCTCGACCGGCTTTCGATCGGCGATGAGGGGACGGCCAACCGCGCCAAGGCCGCGGTCGAGCAGGGGCGCTTCACCGTCGCCTCGGTCGAGACCAAGCCGGCGATGCGCAACCCGCCGCCGCCCTTCACGACGTCCACGCTTCAGCAGGAGGCTGCGCGCAAGCTCGGCTTCTCGGCGAGCCACACGATGCGGATCGCGCAGGGGCTCTATGAGGACGGTGCGATCACCTATATGCGGACCGACGGCGTGCAGATGGACGGCAGCGCCATCGAGGCTGCGCGCAAGGCGATCGTGGGCCGCTATCAGGCGAGCTACATCCCGGACAAGCCGCGCCAGTACCAGACCAAGGCCAAGAACGCACAGGAAGCACACGAGGCGATCCGCCCGACCGATTTCAGCCGCGACAAGGCGGGATCGGGCGATCATGCCAAGCTCTACGACCTGATCTGGAAGCGCGCGCTGGCGAGCCAGATGGCGTCGGCACGGCTTGAGCGCACCACGGTCGAGCTGGAGGAGCCGACCGGTCAGGACGCGCTGCGCGCGACCGGCCAGGTGGTGCTCTTCCCCGGCTATCTCGCGCTCTACGAAGAGGGCCGCGACGACGAGGGCGACGAGGATTCGCGCCGCCTGCCGGTGATCCGCAACGGCGACACGCCGGCCCAGAAGGGCGTCGATGCCGAACAGCATTTCACCCAGCCGCCGCCGCGCTTCTCCGAAGCCTCGCTGGTCAAGCGGATGGAGGAACTCGGCATCGGCCGCCCCTCGACCTATGCCTCGATCATCCAGGTGCTCAAGGATCGCGCCTATGTCCGGGTCGAGAAGAACCGCTTCTTCGCCGAAGAGACCGGCCGCCTCCTGACCGCATTCCTCGAGCGGTTTTTCGAGAAGTACGTCAATTACGACTTCACTGCCGGGCTCGAGGAAGAACTGGACGATGTGTCGGGCGGCCGCGCCGGCTGGCAGGCGGTGCTCGAGGCGTTCTGGAAGGATTTCCGCCCGCGCACCGACGAGGTGATGGAGCGCAAGCCGAGCGAAGTGACCGAGGCGCTCGACAAGTTCCTCGAACCCTATCTCTTCCCCGACAAGGGCGATGGCAGCGATCCGCGCCTCTGCCCGGCGTGCGGTGAGGGGCGCCTTGCGCTGCGCGGCGGCAAGTTCGGCGCGTTCGTCGCCTGCTCCAACTATCCCGAGTGCAAGTTCACCCGCCGCTTCGGCCAGCCGGGCGGCGCCGAGGGTGGCGATACCGGGCCGGAGGTGATCGGTCAGGATCCGGTGACGGGCGAGGACATCTCGCGCCGCTCGGGCCGGTTCGGGCCGTACATCCAGCGCGGCGAGGGCAAGGAAGCGGCACGCGCCTCCATCCCCAAGGACATTCCGGAGTTCGATCTCGACTGGGCGGTGAAGCTGCTCAACCTGCCCCGCACGATCGGGGATCACCCCGAAAGCGGCAAGCCGATCACTGCCTCGATCGGCCGCTATGGCCCCTATCTGGCGCATGACGGCAAGTACGCGCGGCTGTCCTCGACGATGGACGTGTTCGAGACGGGCATGAACGCCGCGGTGGTCAAGCTGGCCGAGGCGGCGGCAGGCGGCGGGCGTGCGCGCGGCGCGAGCCGCGAGCCGCTCAAGGTCTTTGGCGCCCATCCGGAATCGGGCGCGGAGATCAAGCTGATGGAAGGCCGCTTCGGCCCATACCTCACCGACGGCACGACCAACGCGACGCTGCCCAAGTCTGTCGATCAGGCAACGCTGACGCTCGAGGAGGCGGTGCAGCTGATCGACGCCAAGGCAGCGGCGGGCCCGGCCAAGAAGAAGGGTCGAAAGGCTCCGGCCAAAAAGGCCGCCGCGAAGAAAGCGCCCGCGAAGAAGGCCCCTGGCAAGAAGGCGGCAGCAAAGGCATGACGCCGGATTTCCGCGATTACCTTCGGGGAGACGCGGAAGCCTGTCTCGCGTTGTTCGACGCCAATTGCCCGCGTTTCTTCGCGCCTCGAGAGCGCGCGGACTATGCGGCGTATCTGGATCGGGTTTCGGCGTATCGCGTGTGCATGACGGATGGCGTCGTCAGCGGCGCGTTCGGGGTTGCGCCCGGCTTGCCGGGGCGGGCGGATCTCAACTGGATCCTGATCGATCCCGCATTGCATGGCGTGGGTATCGGGCGGGCTATGATGCTGGCCGCGATGGCGGACGCGCACGGAAGGGGCGCCACGGCCCTCGACATTGCGGCGAGCCAGCATTCGGCGCCGTTCTTCGCCCGCTTCGGTGCACGCGAATTGTCCCATGTGCCGGATGGCTGGGGACCCGGGATGCACCGGATCGATATGGTGCTGGAGATTACCCTACCAGGTTGATCACGCAGCGCGCAGCGTGGTCATCTGCAGCCAGGAACGGGCCTGCTTCTGCGCTTCGATGATCTCGCGCGCGGTCATGTCCTCGGCCACCTCGGCGCGCATGTAGGGCGCGTGAGCGCTGCCCTTGAGGGCCGCGATATTGAACCATTTATGCGCTTCGATCAGGTCGACATCGATGCCTGCCGCGCCGCTCGAATAGACCATGCCGAGCTCATAGGCCGCGTCGGCGCTTCCGCGCGCCGCGTCGGCCAGCCGGCTATCGATCAGGAACTGTGCGCTCTTAAGACTGTTGCCCATGACATTGCCCCACTTTTGATCCGTATCCTCATGGGACGCAGCCTGCGGCAATCATGGTAACCAAAGCGTTAACGACGTTTATGCAGGTTCCACCGCGATGTTGTCGATTAGCCGCGTACCCCCGATCCGTGCGGCGGCGAGCAGGCGGCGCGGCTGGCCCGGGACCGGCGCACCCAGCGTCTCGGCGTCCGTCAGCTCGACATAATCGACCTCGAACCCGGCGGCTTCGAGCGATGCACGCGCAGTCGCCAGGGCGGCTTCTGTATCGTCGCCCTTCTCGATCGCTCTGGCCGCGACGCCCAGCGCACGCGGCAACGCTACCGCTGCGGTGCGATCCTCCGGCATCAGGTAGACGTTGCGCGAGGAGAGGGCGAGGCCGTCATCGTCGCGCTGCGTCGGCACGCCGCGCACATCGATGTCGAAATCGAGGTCCGCGACCATGCGGCGGATCACGGCGAGCTGCTGGAAATCCTTCTCGCCGAACAGTGCGACATCGGGCTTCACCTGGTTGAACAGCTTCGCGACCACGGTGGCGACGCCGTCGAAATGGCCCGGCCGCGCGGCGCCGTCGAGCGGCTCGCTGACCCCGGCGACCGAAATGTTGGTCGAGTGCCCCTCGGGATACATCACCTCGACCGGCGGCAGCCACAGCAGATCGACCCCGGCATCGCTCAGCATGCGCGAGTCGATCTGCTCCTTGCGCGGGTATTTCGCCAGGTCCTCGTTAGGCCCGAACTGTTTCGGGTTGACGAAGATCGACACGACCACGCGGTTGCCGGCGAGCTTGGCCTCGGCCACGAGCGCCATGTGCCCGGCATGCAGCGCGCCCATCGTCGGAACGAATGCGACTCGCTCTCCGGCCGCACGATATCCCGAAATGGCATCACGGAGTTCGGGAAGCTGACGGACGGTTTGCACGCGAATGAGGCCTTGGATATGGACGGGAAGCGCGGCCTTCTATGGGGGGGAGGCCCAGGGATCAATCAAGGAAGTTAATCGGTGGGCGAAGCGTCGAATCCGTTGCATGTGATCGTCTTCGCAAACGAGAAGGGCGGGACCGGCAAGTCCACCACCGCCGTCCACACCGCGATCGCGCTGGCGGCGCGGGGCGCGCGGGTTGGCTGTCTCGACCTCGATCATCGCCAGCGGACGCTGGGCCGCTATCTCGACAACCGCGCCGAGTCGATCAAGCGCAGCGGGCGCGAGCTGCCGATGCCGCGCTACGAGACGCATGACGGCGAGAGCAACGATCGCTTCTCCGAGTCGCTCGAGCGGCTGGGGGCCGACAGCGACTTCCTGATCATCGATACGCCCGGCCGCGACGACAAGTTCGGCCGGATCGCGATCACCAATGCGGATACGCTGGTGACGCCGATGAACGACAGCTTCGTCGATTTCGACCTGATCGGGCATGTCGATCCCGACACGTTCAAGGTTGTTCGCCCCAGTTTCTATTCGGAGCTGATCTGGGATTCGCGGAAGCGTCGCGCCAAGGCCGATGGGGCGACGATCGACTGGGTCGTCCTGCGCAACCGCATGCAGCATATCGAGGCACGAAACATGAAGCGCGTGTCCGAGGCGATCGACCAGCTCGCCAAGCGCGTCGGTTTCCGCGTCATCCCCGGCCTCAGCGAACGCGTCATCTATCGCGAGCTGTTCCCCAAGGGGCTGACGATGCTCGATGCGCGCGAATTCGGGCAGATGGGACTGGCCCATGTCGCCGCGCGTCAGGAGCTGCGCGAGATGATGGCCGGCCTCGCTTTGCCGGAAACCGTCAGCACCATCCCCGTCTTTGCATGAGGACGCGGCGGTGATCTGGAAGCTTCTCACCGCCATTGCCATCGGCTGGCTCGGCTGGCGCATGTGGCATGGCTGGGGGCGCCCATTGCCCGGTACGCCCAAGCCGGCGCCGGTCCCGCCGCCGCCTGCCGGGCCTGATGCGGACGCGCGCGCCGTGCTCGGGGTCGGTCCCAATGCCGGTCCGGACGAGATCCGCGCCGCGCATCGCAAGCTGATCGCCAGCGTTCACCCCGATCGCGGCGGCTCGCCGGAACTGACGCGCCAGGTCAACGCCGCGCGTGACCGGCTGCTTCCCAAAACTGGCGATTGAACTTTCCGTGCCGCTCGCGAATTGGGCGGTTATCGATTCACCCCGGAGGCCCATGTGACGCATCGTTTCGATCCGACCTCGCTTCGCGAGTATGATATCCGCGGCATCGTCGGAAAGACGCTGGGGCCGGACGATGCGCATGCGATCGGCCGCGGCTTCGCGACGCTGCTGCGCCGCGCGGGCGGGCATCGCGTGGCAGTGGGCCGTGACGGCCGCGTCTCCTCGCCCGAACTCGAAGCAGCGCTGGTGGAGGGGCTCACCGCATCGGGCTGCGACGTGGTGCGCGTCGGTATGGGCCCGACGCCGATGCTCTATTATGCCGAGGCGATCCTAGAGGTCGATGGCGGCATACAGATAACCGGCAGCCATAATCCCGGCGACTACAACGGCTTCAAGATGGTGTTTCAGCACCGTCCCTTTTTCGGCCAGGACATCCAGGAGATCGGCAAGCTTGCCGAGGCTGGCGACTGGGACGAGGGTGAGGGCACCGTCAGCGATGCGGACATCCTCGATGACTATGTCGGCCGCCTGTTCGCCGGCTATGCGGGCGGCACGTTCCGCATCGGCTGGGATACCGGCAATGGCGCCGCCGGCCCGGTGATCGAGAAGCTGGTACAGCTCCTGCCGGGTGAGCATCATACGCTGTTCACCGATGTAGACGGCAATTTTCCGAACCATCACCCCGATCCTACCGAAGAGAAGAATCTGGCGGACCTGCGGCGCCTGGTCGCGGAGAAGAACCTCGATTTCGGACTGGCTTTCGACGGCGACGGCGACCGGATAGGCGCGATCGACGGCGAAGGCCGCGTGATCTGGGGCGATCAGCTTCTGTCCATTCTGGCCGAACCTGTTCTGAAGAAAGCGCCCGGCGCGACGATCATCGCCGACGTGAAGGCCTCTCAGATGCTGTTCGACCGCGTCGCGGAGCTGGGTGGCCAGCCGCTGATGTGGAAGACCGGCCACAGCCTGGTGAAGACCAAGATGAAGGAAACCCAATCGCCGCTCGCCGGCGAGATGAGCGGCCATATCTTCTTCGCGCAGGATTATTACGGCTTCGACGATGCGCAATATGCGGCGGTGCAGCTGATCAACGCCGTCCATCTGATCGGTACGTCGCTGACCGAGATTCGCGGCAATATGCCTGCCTTCGTCAATACGCCGGAAATGCGTTTCCAGGTCGATGAGAGCCGCAAGTTCGCAGTGATCGATGAGGTACTCGATCGGCTCAAGGCAACCGGGGCCGACGTCAACGACACCGACGGCGCCCGGGTCAACACGCCTGATGGCTGGTGGTTGCTGCGCGCGTCGAACACGCAGGATGTGCTGGTCGCGCGCGCAGAGGCGCGCAGCCAGGAGGCGCTCGACCGCCTGCTCGCGCAGATCGACGCCCAGCTCGAGGCGAGCGGGCTGAAGCGCGGTCCGCAGGCAGCGCACTGAAGCGGGCGCATTGGACGACGCCCTGCTGTTCGGCTGGCTCGCCGCGCGTTCGATCGCGCGCGGCTTGCCCGCTCCGGTGGCGGATCATGGCGGCTTCCGCGTCGATACCGGCGGCGAGGTCGAAATCCGCCGCTGGGCGTTCACCCGGCCCGGCAATGGCTTGTCGGAGCTGGGGCACCTGCTCGACGCGCCCGGCCATTTCCTCAAGCTCTGCGGCACCGGCGAGCAGCTGCTCGCGTTACTGCCCCCGCGCTGGCGGCTCCAGAACGAGCCGGGCTATGTCATGCGGGGACCGGAGACGCAGTCGCCAACCGCTGCATTGCCCGCCGACTATGTGCTGCAGCTCAAGCGCGATTCACGCGGCAGCCGCGTCGAAATTCTGGCATCCGATGGTGCATTGGCCGCGAGCGGGACTGCGGCGGAGGCTGCGGGCGTCTTCGTCTATGACCGGATCATCACCGAGCCGGATCATCGCCGCCGGGGATTGGGGCGTGTCGTGATGGCGGCGCTGCGCGAGACCAGGGGGGACGATGCCGCCACCGAGCTGCTCGTCGCCACCGACGACGGCCGCGCGCTCTACGCCACGCTGGGCTGGACCGTCGTCTCGCCTTTCGTCACCGCGGAAATCCCGGCCGCCTGATCCGCGTTTCGACTCGCTTTTCGCCGCGCTACCTCCCACTTAGACGCCATGGCCCCTCCGCCCCAGATCATCCGCGTCATCGACCTCGAGACCACCGGCGATAAACCGCCGGCGCACGCCGTATGCGAAATCGGCTGGCAGGACGTCGCACTGGGTATAGACGGGCGCTGGGAGCTCTATGGCGAGGGCGGCAGCCGGATGGTCAATCCCGGCCGCCCGATTCCGCCGCTGACCATGGCGATCCACCATATCCGCGACGAGGATGTCGCCGACGCGCCATGGTGGCACGATGTCGCCCGCCCGATCCTCGATCCCTGGCCGCGTCGTGTCGCATTGGCGGCGCATCGCGCGAGCTTCGAGGAGCAGTTCTGCACCCCGGCGCTCACCCGCGGCGCCGACTGGATCTGCACCTATAAATGCGCACTGAGGCTGTGGAGCGACAGCCCCGGCTTCTCCAACCAGTTCCTGCGCTACTACCGCATGCCGGAGGGGCTGGAGCATGAACGCGGCCTGCCGGCGCATCGCGCCTTTCCCGACGCCTATGTGACGGCACACCATCTGCGCGACATGCTCAACTCGGTCAGCGTCGCGCAGCTGATCGAATGGTCGAAGCTGCCCGGATTGCTCCCGCGGGTCCGCTACGGCCCGGATCGCGGCAAGGAATGGAGTGAGATCGACGACGATTCGCTCGACGCCTTCCTGCAGGATCGCGATCCCGACATCCGCTATACCGCCGAGGTCGAGCTTGAGCGTCGGCGAGGGCATGGCCGCGTGCTGCGGCCGGACCGGCAGCCCGTGCTCTTCTGAACAAGCGGGGTGGACGCCGCCGCGTCCTTTATTAGTATGACTATATGTTCAAGCCCGCATGCCGCGCGTCGATCGCGCTCGCCCTGACGCTGCTCCCGCTCGCCGCGAGGGCATCTCCGCAGGAGGCGCCGCCGCCGGTGCTGAGCAGCGGCTTCACCTTCACCACCGTACCCTATGCCGAGGTTCACGCCTCGACGATCGTCGAGACCCGCGCGGGCACGATCCTGGCCGCGTGGTTCGGCGGAACCAAGGAGCGCAACCCCGACGTCGAGATCTATGTCGCGCGTTACGAGGGTGGCGTGTGGCGGCCTGCTGTCAGCGTCGCGACCGGCAGGCAGCCGGACGGCAGCCGGCTCCCTGCCTGGAACCCGGTGCTGTTCCAGCCTCGTACGGGCCCGCTCACGCTGTTCTACAAGGTCGGTCCCAGCCCGCAGAGCTGGTGGGGGATGGTGATCAGCTCGACCGACGATGGCCGGACATGGAGCAAGCCGAGACGTCTGCCCGACGGGATTCTCGGCCCGATCAAGAACAAGCCCGTCGAACTGGCCGATGGAAGCTGGCTGTCACCCGCCAGCACCGAGAAGGCGGGGAACCGCTGGACGCTCCATTTCGAACGCAGCGGCGATCAGGGGCGGACCTGGCAGGCGAGCGCCCCGGTCGAATCGCCCGAAGGGATCGACGCGATCCAGCCGAGCATCCTGTTCCACAAGGACGGGCGGCTTCAGGCGGTCGCGCGCACTCGCGAAGGCGTGCTCGCCGCGAGCTGGTCGAAGGACGGTGGCAAGAGCTGGTCGGCGCTGTCGGCGATCGATCTGCCCAATCCCAATTCGGGGACGGACGCGGTGACGCTGGCCGACGGGCGCCAGCTGATCGTCTACAACCACAGCGCGCATAGCATGGGCAGGCCGAGCAAGGGCTTTCGCTACCCGATCAACGTTGCCGTTTCCGACGATGGAGAGCGCTGGCACAAGCTGCTGACGCTGGAGAGCAAACCGCTCGGGGCGGGCTATGCCTATCCTGCGGTGATGCAGGCGCGCGACGGGCGCGTGCACATCACTTACACTTGGGACCGCAAGCGGATCCGGCACATCATGCTCGATCCGGCACGGCTGCCGCGCGGGACTGCAGCTGACGCGGATGCCGTGACCGGGCCATAGGGGAGACCCGGTCACGGCGGCGCTGCGATCAATATTCGATTCGCGTCGCCTTGATCTTGCGGTCGGCGAGATAGGCCTGGACGCTGCCCTTGCCAGCCAGATGGCCCGCGCCCACAGCGACGAACACCGTGCCCGGCTTGTCCAGCCGCTTGCCGATCCACTCCGCCCAGCGCGCGTTACGATCGGTAAGCAGCTTCTTCACCGCCTCGGGGCTCCCGGTGAAGCCTTCGTTCATCAATACTGCCAGTCCGTCGGCGTCGCCCTGCGCCCATTCGGCGACCATCTTGTCGAGGATCGATCCCGCCTCGGCCAGCTTGTCGACCGTCTCCACCAGATATTTGATCTGCGCTTCCTCCGAGAGCGAATCGAAGAAGCTGAACTGCTCCTCCATCGTTTCCAGACCGGTGATCGGCTTGCCTGCTGCCTTTGCCGCGCTGTGCAGCGCTTCCTCGGCGCCCGACTGCGGGTTGTAGCCCTGCTTGACCAGCGTCATCATCGACAGCTGCACGCTCGCCAGCCAGGGATCGAAGCGGTCGACCACGGCCAGCGGCAGGCCGAGATCGGCGACTGCCTTGGCGAACGCGGCGCGCTTGTCGGCGGGCAGCTTCTCGGTCAGCGTCGGGCCGGTGGCGTTGACGCCGTACTTGACGATCAGTGGCTGGGCAGCTGCCGGATCGGGCATCAGCCCCAGCTCGGTCACCAGCTCGCCGCTCTCGTCGAACGCCTTCTTCACCGCCTCGTCGAACCAGGAGAGGCCGGGCTTCAGGATATGGACGGTGCCGAACAGGTAGATGGTGGTGTCTTCATCCTTGACCACCCACAAGGCCGGATCCGCATCCTTGGTCTCGACCGCGGCGGGCGCGGCGGGCGGCGCCGCCTGTTGGGCGAGCGCCGGCGCGGCAAAGAGAAGCGCGATCGCGGAACCCGCGCGCAGGAACATATTCGTCATTCATCCCTCCAGTTGAATCGATTCGGTGAAAATTCAGGGCCGCAGCTTCTTGTAGCCATAGGCCAGCAGCATCACCGCCATCGTCGCCACGAACACGGTCTGATGCTGCGGTTCCGGCACCAGCCCGCCGCGCCACCAGAGATACCAGCTGGCATAGCCGCCGATGTAGAAATTGAGCGCCACCGCCGCTGCCCATTGGTTGTCGCGCCGGTCGAGCTCGTCGGTGGCGAGGTTGTAGCGCCAGCCGCCATAGCCGAGCGCGCCGAGCAGGATCACCGTCGCTGCGATCGCCCAGCCCGCCGGAATCCCTTCCATGAAGCCGCCGCCATCGACCTCGAACATCGCGGAGAAGAAGCCGAGCACCGCGCCCGCTCCCATCAGCCCGCCGAGGATCAGCTGAAGCCGGAGCCTGCGCGCCTTCGCGGCCGCCAGCCCGTTGCGTGGTTCAGACTGCATCGCCGCCCTCATCCTCGAAAATCTCCTCGATCCGCAGATCGAACAGCCGCGCGATGCGGAAGGCGAGCGGGAGCGAGGGATCGTATTTCCCCGTCTCGATCGCGTTCACCGCCTGCCGCGACACGCCCAGATGGCCGCCAAGTTCCGCCTGGCTCCAATTGCGTTCCGCGCGCAGCACTCGCAGCCTGTTCTGCATCTCGTGTCAGTTACCCGTGACGATTTGTCATCGACAACTGACTATATGTCATGGACACATGACATATGTCAAGCAGCCCTGACACGCGGAATTGCGGTGACGATCGCCGAGGCGAGTGTCCCGATGCACAGCTGATAGGGGAAGGCGAGCCCTGTGGGGCCAAGCACGAAGGGCTGAAGCAGAAACACCGTCACGAAGCCCGCGATCAGCCCTGCAATCACCGATCCGCTCGATCCGCGCGCCGTGAAAACCGCGACGAAATAGACGCCGAGCAACCCGGCATAGGCGAACACCATTACCTGCAACGCGAACTCGAGCAGTGGCATGTCGGTGTGGCGTTGCCAGTAGAAGCTCAGCACCGCCATCGCGAACATGGCCATGCCGACGAGTGCCATCCCCCAGCGGCCGGCATGAACATAATGTTTGGGGCTGGCCTCTCCGCGCCGCTCGCGCCAGGGCTTGTAGAAGTCGCTGATCATCACCGACGACATGGCGTTGAGCGCGGAGTTGGTGGTGGCGACGGCTGCGGCAGTCACGCCGATCGTGACCAGGCCGCGCAGCCCCGGCGGCACCTGCGTCAGGATATAGTGGACGAAGACGGTGATCTTCTCGCCTGCAAAGCTCGCCGCCGCCTGGTTGTCGGCGCCCATCAGGTCGGGCCGGTTATAGAAGACGTAGAGCAGCAGGCCGATCGTCACGAACATCGCGATCAGCGGCACGCTGGCCAGCTGCGAGTAGATCAGGCCGCGTGCACCGGTCTTTGCGTCGGGGCTCGCGAGCAGGCGCTGGGTGGTATCCTGATCGAGTCCCGCATTGGCGACATTGAGCAGGAACAGCCCGGTGAAGATCGCCAGCACGGTGAACGGCTTCGACAGATCGGTCGAGAAGTCGAGCAGTCGAAGCTTGTTCACCCCGTCGGGCGTGTTCGACAGCGCTGCGATCAGCTCGGCATTGGAGGCGGGGATCGACAGCCGCAGGAAGATCAGCACCGCGACGGCGGACCCGGCATAGATCACGAACTGGATCAGATCGTTCCAGATCACCGACTTCAACCCGCCGTGGAAGGTGAAGAGAAAGCTGACCAGCATCACCGCGGCTGCGGAGAAAATGATCGCCTGCGCATCGATGCTCCCGAACGCGACCATCGCGATGGCGATCGCCGCCAGATAGACGCGCGCGCCGCCCGCCAGCACCCGCCCGATCAGGAACATGCCCCCCGCCCAGTGCTTGGCGCGGGCGTCGAACCGCGCTTCGAGCAGCTCGTACACCGTCGTCGCGCGCATCGCGTAGAAGCGCGGGATCAGCACATGCGCGACGAAGAAGGCCGCCAGCACCGGCGCCAGCACCGCGCCGAGATAGCTGTAGTCGCCGCGATAGCCCTGATCGGGCGCGCCGAGAAAGGTTGCCGCCGATTGCGTGGCCGAGAGCACCGACACTGCCGCAAGCCATGCCGGTATCGTCCGCCCTGCGAGGAAATAGTCGCGTGCGTCGTCGGCCTTGAAGCGCGAGAACAGCCAGCCGCCGATCAGCAGCACCAGCACGTAGAGCCCGACCACCAGCCAGTCGAGCGGAGCGAATTGCGGGTTCATTTCGGGTTTGTAGCAAAGCCTGGCGCGTCGTCACCCGTCATCTGATCGCGGCAAGCCGATCTTTATTGCGCCATCATGCCATTGCCGCCACAACGCGCGCGGGAAAGGGCGGTGGATTTGGCAAGCGCTGCAACGACATCCACAAACGATGCGGCGGCGATCGCCGCGCGCTGGGTGGCGGACTACCGCGCCGCGACGCCCGCTACCGATATGCTCTACGCCGCCGGGCGTGACGATCCTGCCTGGACCGCGCTGTTCGAGGAGCTCGCGGGGCGATCGGGTGACGATCTCGCCAGCGCGCGCGAACGCGCACAGCGCCATGCCGAGGATATCGGCACCGGCTTCCGCATCGCGGGTGAGGGGGAGGAGCGTCCCTGGCCGCTGTCGCCGGTGCCATTGTTGATCGCGCGCGCCGAATGGGACGCGATCGCCGCCGGGGTTGCGCAGCGTGCCGATCTGCTCGAAGCGGTGCTCGCCGATTGCTATGGCGAGCAGAAGCTGGTCTCGGGCGGCAATATTCCCGCGGCGCTGCTGACCGGCAGCCCGCATTTCCTGCGGCCGATGATGGGACTGTCTCCGCCCGGCGGCTACCATCTCAACTTCGTTGCCGTGGACCTCTGCCGCGGGCCTGCGGGGGAGTGGCGGGTGCTCGCCGATCAGCTGCGCGCGCCGGTGGGGGCGGGTTACGCGCTCGAGAACCGGCTGGCGATGTCGCGGATGCTCGGCGGCCTGCAGACCCGCCTCAACATCGAACGGCATGCGCCGTTCTTCGCCGCATTCCGCGATGGCCTTTCGGCGCGCTGCCGCCGCGCCGAGCCGCGCATCGTGCTGCTGACGCCCGGGCGTTTCACCCCCAGCTATGCCGAACAGGCGCATCTGGCGCGCTATCTCGGCTTCCCGCTGGTGGAGGGCGGCGATCTCGCCGTGCTCGACGACCGCGTCTATCTGCGGACTGTTGCAGGCCTCAAGCGCGTCGATGCGCTGTGGCATCGCGTCGATCCGCGCCTGATCGATCCGTTGGCCTTCGATTCGCACTCGGGCGTGGGCGTACCGGGGCTGGTCGATGCGATGGCGGCGGACGAGGTGGTGGTGACCAACTCGCCCGGTGCGGGGATGCTTGAGGCGCCGGCGTTCGCGGCCTTCCTGCCGCGGCTCAGCACGCGGCTGACCGGGGAGGAGCTGAGGCTCGCCAATATCGCGACCTGGTGGTGCGGGCAGGAGCGCGAGCGTGCCGATGTGGCGGGTGACCTTTCCAACATGCTGATTGCGCCGGCGTTCGGCGTGCCGACCAACATGCTGCCCGACGGCGCCGCGCTGCTCGGGTCGGACCTCAGCGAGGCGCAACGGGCGGCGCTGCTGGCCGATCTGGAGCGGCGTCCGCAGGACTATGTCGGGCGCGAAGTGGTGCGTCTGTCGACCATGCCCGTCGTCGGCGATTCGGGGCTGACCGCGCGGCCGTTCACGTTGCGTGTGTTCGCGGCGCGGCGGCCCGATGGCGGCTGGCACGTGCTGCCCGGCGGCTTCGCCCAGATCGGCGAGCATGCCGACGAACGCGCCGCGGTGATGGGCGAGGGAAGCTGGTCGGCGGATGTCGTGATCTACGGCCCGGAGCCGGTTGCGCCGGTGACGCTGCTGTCGTCGGACGACACGACGCAGCTCCGCCGAAACCCCGGCACCCTGCCCAGCCGTGTCGCCGACAACCTCTTCTGGCTTGGCCGTTATCTGGAGCGGGGCGAGGCGCTGCTGGGCCTGATCCGTTCGTTGCTCGGCCATTCGATCAGTGCCGATACCGGTGCGGCCTTGTCGCCCGACACGGTGCAGCAGCTCGTCAATCTGGTGGTGCAGAAAGGCGCCGCGCCGCCCCCGCCCAGTCTCAATCGCGCCGACCTCAGCCATTTTGCGCGCACCGCGATGGAGGCGGACGAGGGCTGGTACAGCGTGCGCGCGATCAACCGCCAGGCGCGCGGGATCGGTGCGATCAGCCGCGACCGGCTTTCGGCGGACATGATCCGCCTGCTCGACGCCCCCTTCCCGATGAAGGGCGGCGCGCTCGACCGGGCGGGCTCGGCGCAACGGCGCTATTATGCGCTGGCCGGCCTGGGGGCCGAGCATCTCGGGCGCACCGATGCCTGGCGATTCCACGATCTTGGCCGACGGATCGAGCGGGCGATGTCCGCGATCCGCGCGATCGGCGCGTTCGGCCGGCCGCAGGCGACCAGCGACGATTTGTCGACGCTGCTCGATCTGGCCGACAGCCAGATCAGTTATCGCCAGCGCTACCTGACCGGAATCGCGCGCGTGCCGGTGCTCGATCTGGTCGCGCTCGATCCCGGCAATCCGCGCGGCATCGCCTATCAGGTGTCGGCCATCGCCGAGCATCTGGCGAGGTTGCCGGTGCTGTCCGACGACGGGCTTGCCGAGCCGCAACAGGCGCAGGCGGCCGAGCTTTCCGCGATCGTTTCGATCGCTCAGGCGGCTGCGCTCGACGAGTCCAGGCTGGCGGAGATCGGGAACCGGCTCGGGTCGCTGTCCGACGCGATCGCGCGCCGCTATTTCCTGCAAGGGTCCGAGCCGCTGCGTGCCGCGGGCCTCGTACTCGCCTGATGCTCTACTCGATCCGCCACGTCACCCGCTTCGATTATGCCGAGCCTGTCGGCTTTGCGCGCTGCAACCTGCGCCTCAAGCCGATCCACTGGTCGGGGCAGCAGCTGCACGACTATGACCTGAGCGTCGAGCCGGGCGGCCGCACCGCCCCTGCGCGCGCCGAAGCCGGCCTCGCCAATGTCGTGCGGCTGGTGATCGAGCAGGCCGCGAACAGCCTGACGATCGAGAGCCGCTGCAAGATCACCGTCGACCGGCCGGTTCCGGAACCCGCGCCGGGCGATCCGACTCTGGCGCAGATCGCACGCCAGGCGCGCGAAAGCAGGGATGCGGGCCCCGCGAGCCCGGCATCCTATCTTTTCCCTTCGCCATTGATCCCGCTCGATCCCGATATCGCCGCCTGGTGCGCGCAGGAACTCGATCCGGCGCGCGGCGCACTGGAGGCGGGGATCGCGCTCGCGTGCCGCATCCAGGCGGAGTTCGAGTTCGATCCGGCGGCGACCTTGGTCGATACCCCGCCGCACGAGGCATTCGTGAAGCGTGGCGGCGTGTGCCAGGATTTCGCGCAGATCATGATCTCGGGCCTGCGGGCTGCAGGCCTGCCCGCCGCCTATGCCTCGGGCTATCTGCGCACGCTCCCGCCGCCCGGCCAGCCCAGGCTGGTGGGTGCGGACGCAACGCACGCCTGGGTCCTGCTGTGGTGCGGGCCCGAACGCGGTTGGGTCGGGCTGGATCCGACCAACGGCATCTGGATGGCGAGCGATCACGTGATCATCGCGATCGGGCGGGACTATGCCGATATCGCACCGATCGACGGCATCATCCTGGGATATGGCGCGCAGGACATGCAGGTTTCGGTGGACGTCGAGCCGCTCGATGGCGCGGCGTCACTTGCAACCACGGCTCCACGGGCCGATGTAGCGGGGTAACACGCCAGAGAAAGCAGAAACGGGGAATTTTGAGTGGCCGATCCTTACGCAACCTTGGGTGTCTCGCGCGGGGCCAGCGAGGACGAGATCAAGAAGGCGTATCGCAAGCTCGCAAAAGAGCTGCACCCCGACCGCAACAAGGACAATCCCAAGGCCGCGGAGAAGTTCAGCACCGTGACGCAGGCCTATGACCTGCTGATGGACAAGGACAAGCGCGCGCGGTTCGACCGCGGCGAGATCGATGCCGATGGCAATCCGGCCTCGCCCTTCGGCGCGGGCTTCGGCGGCGCGCGCGGTGGCCAGCAAGGCGGATTCCGACCCGGCGGCGCTGGCTTCGATTTCGGCGGCGCGGATGCCGGCGGGTTCGAGGATATCCTCGAAGGGTTGTTCGGCGGTCGCGGCGCGGGGATGGGCGGCCAGCAGGGCGGTTTTTCGAGCGGCTTCGGCCGCCGCCCGCCGCCGGCCAAGGGTGCGAACGTCGCCTATCGCCTGCGCGTGCCGTTCGAGGACGCCGCAGCGCTGAAGCCGCAACGGATTCAGCTGCGCGACGGCGGCACGATCGATCTCAAGCTTCCCAAGGGGGTCGAGACCGGCACCCAGATGCGGCTGGGCGGAAAGGGTGATGCCGGGCCGGGCGGCAATGGCGACGCGATCGTGACGATCGAGATCGAGCCGCACCGTTTCTACACTCGCGACGGCGACCATATCCGGCTCGATCTGCCGGTGACGCTCAAGGAAGCGGTCGAGGGTGCGTCGGTGCGCGTACCGACGCCTGAAGGCGCGGTGAACCTCAAGGTCCCCGCCGGCTCGAGCTCGGGCAAGACGCTGCGCCTCAAAGGGCGGGGCTTCCACGGCAAGAATGCGCGCGGCGACCTGCTGGTCACGCTGATGATCGAGATCCCGGCGAGCGACGCGAAGCTTGCCGAGTTCGTAAGCGGTTGGGAAGGCGGAGGGAACCCGCGCAGTCGACTGGGCGTCTGAGGCCGCGTGACCGAGCCCATTTCCCCTGAATCGCCGGAGGCGCGCCGTCGCGGTTTCCACCGGCATCTCTCGGACCTGGGCGTCACCGATCGGGTGATCGAGGTGATCCGGCGCGTGGTGGTCGGCGCCTATACCGACGGCTTCACTCATGCGGGCAACCTTGCTTACCTCAGTCTCGTCACGCTCTTCCCGTTCTTCATCGTCGCCACTGCGATCGCCCGGCTGGTCGGGCGCACCGGCGACGGGCTTCAGGCGGTGGGAGCGTTCCTCCAGACGGTCCCGCCCGAGGTCGGCGCACTGCTCCGCCCCGCGATCCTCGAGGTGCTGGAGGCGCGTTCCGGATCGCTGCTCTGGCTCGGCGCGCTGGTGGGGCTGTGGACCACATCGGGCTTTATCGAGACGGTGCGCGCGATCCTGCGCCAGGCCTATGGCGTCCAGTCGGGCACGTCCTTCTGGCGGTTGAAGCTCGGCGCGATCGGGCTCGTGATCGCATCCGTAGTCCTCGCGATGATGGCGTTCAGTTTCCAGGTGCTGCTGATCGGCGCCGAACAGTTCATCTGGCGGGTGATTCCGTTCGCTTCCGATGCGCAGCGCATCATCTCGGTCACCAAGATCGCGCCGGCGATCGCCCTCTATGGTGCGCTCTACATCCTCTTCTACACGCTCACACCAACGCGATATCGCCAATCCAAATGCCCCAAATGGCCAGGGCCGCTGTTTGTGACGATCTGGTGGATGGCGTGCACCGCGGCGCTGCCGCATGTGATCGGCGCGTTCGGCGGCTATGGCCTGACCTATGGCAGCCTTGCAGGGGTGATGGTGGCGCTTATCTTCTTTTTTCTGATCGGGTTTGGGGTCGTTATCGGTGCAGAACTGAATGCGGCGCTGGCGGAAACGCCGGAGAACGGTCTAGAGGGACGACAAGAAAAGACCGGAGGGTAAGACGTGACCGGATTGATGCAGGGCAAGCGCGGGCTCATCATGGGCCTCGCCAATGATCGCTCGCTCGCCTGGGGTATTGCGAAGAAGCTGCGCGAGCATGGCGCGGAACTGGCCTTCAGCTATCAGGGCGAGGCGCTGGAGAAGCGCGTGCGCCCGCTGGCCGAGGAACTGGGCAGCGATTTCCTGATCGACTGCGACGTGAGCGACATGGCCGCGCTCGACACCGCGTTCGCGACGCTGGCAGCGCGCTGGCCGACGATCGACTTCGTCGTCCATGCGATCGGCTTTTCCGACAAGAACGAGCTGCGCGGCGGCTATGTCGATACCAGCCTCGACAATTTCCTGATGACGATGAACATCAGCGTCTATTCGTTCGTCGCGGTGGCGAAGCGCGCGAGCGCGATGATGCCTGATGGCGGCTCGCTCCTGACGCTCAGCTATTATGGCGCGGAGAAGGTGATCCCGCACTATAACGTCATGGGCGTGGCCAAGGCAGCGCTGGAGACCAGCGTGCAGTATCTGGCGGTCGATCTCGGCGGGCAGAATATCCGCGTTAACGCGATCTCGGCAGGGCCGATCAAGACGCTCGCCGCATCGGGCATCGGCGACTTCCGCCTGATCCTGAAGTGGAACGAGCTCAACTCGCCGCTCAAGCGCAACGTGACGATCGAGGATGTCGGCGGCGCGGGCCTCTATTTCCTGTCCGACCTCTCGAGCGGCACCACCGGCGAGACGCATCATGTCGATGCGGGCTATCACGTCGTCGGCATGAAGGCCGAGGACGCACCCGACATCGCATTGGTGTGATGGCGTGACGATCGCGATCCGCCCGGCGACCGGCGGCGACGTGGCGGCGATCGACGCGCTGCTGCGGCGCAGCTTCCCGGCACCCGACGAGGCGTTGCTGGTCCAGCGGCTGTGCATCGACGGCGACATGGTGCTGACCCTGGTCGCGGATGACGACGAGACGGGTGCGCTTGCGGGGATGGTCGCGTTCAGCCGGATGGATGTTGCGGTCAACGACCAGCCGCTTCCAGCGGTCGCGCTGGCGCCGGTCGCGGTCGAGGCGGCGTACCGGCGGCAGGGGGTGGCCGAAGCGCTGATCGCCGCGGGGCACAGGCACCTTGCCGACGCGGGCTATCTGCTGAGCTTCGTGCTGGGCGATCCGTCTTATTACGGGCGCTTCGGCTATGCCGCCGATCTCGCGCGTGGCTTCGCCTCTCCCTATGCCGGCGACTATCTGATGGCGCTGGCCTTGCAGGACGGGAAAGTGCCGTGCGGCGTGCGCGGGGCGGCGAGCCATGCGGCGGCGTTCGCAGCGCTGGGGCAGGACGCCTGAAGGCCAATCCGGCGCTAGGCTTTGCCGGACCGTCGATCCTTCTTGCTTCCAAATCGCGGCGACATGGGCAAGGAGATGACGCCATGAGCTTCAACACCTTCGGCCGCGTCTTCCGCTTCACCACCTGGGGGGAGAGCCATGGCCCCGCGATCGGCGCGGTGGTGGATGGTTGCCCACCCGGGCTCGCGCTGACCGAAGCCGATATCCAGCCCTTCCTCGACAAGCGCCGCCCCGGCCAGTCGCGCTTCACCACCCAGCGGCAGGAGCCCGACCAGGTCCGCATCCTTTCCGGCGTGTTCGAGGGGAAGACCACTGGCACCCCGATCAGCCTGATGATCGAGAATGTCGACCAGCGGTCGAAAGACTATTCGGAGGTCGCTGCGGCCTATCGCCCGGGCCATGCCGACTATGCCTATGATGCGAAATATGGGTTCCGCGACTATCGCGGCGGCGGGCGCTCCTCGGCGCGCGAAACGGCGAGCAGGGTCGCTGCGGGCGCGGTCGCGCGCGCGGTGATCCCGGATGTCTCGATCCTCGCCTGGGTCGAGGCGATCGGAGGCGACGCGATCGACTATGCGAAGTTCGACGCTGCCGAGATCGGCAACAACCCGTTCTTCTGCCCCGATCCCGACGCTGCGGCGCGATGGGAAAAGCTGGTCGACGACGCGCGCAAGGCGGGGTCCTCGCTCGGTGCGGTGATCGCATGCGAGGCGACGGGCGTGCCCGCGGGCTGGGGCGCGCCGCTCTATGCCAAGCTCGACAGCGAGCTCGCCGCGGCGATGATGAGCATCAATGCCGTCAAGGGGGTCGAGATCGGCGATGGGTTCGCTGCGGCGGCGCTGAGCGGTGAGGCCAATGCCGATCCGATGCGGCCCGGGAATGACGGCAAGCCGGCTTTCCTCGCCAACCATGCCGGCGGGATCGCGGGCGGGATCGCCACCGGCCAGCCGGTGCGCGTACGCGTGGCGTTCAAGCCGACCAGCTCGATCCTGACCCCGGTCGAGACGATCACCCGGGAGGGCGAGGCGACCGAGATCCGCACCAAGGGGCGTCACGATCCGTGCGTCGGTATCCGCGGCGTTCCGGTGGTCGAGGCGATGATGGCGCTGGTGCTGGCCGACCAGAAACTGCTGCATCGCGCCCAGATCGGCTGATTTTCCTGATCCGGATCAATCGCTTCATCCCGCCCCCGGTGCGTTCCGCGGACGGGGCGGGATTCCGCAGCGATGAGGTGAGCCGCGCTTCCGGGACCTGATCCGCTCGGTCGCGTTTCTCCTGTGCCACGTAAACAGGAGTAACCCATGCGCCACAAGACGCTCGCCAGCCTTCTTCTTCTCTGCGGTTCGACCGCCGCGCTCGCGCATATCGCGCCGGGACAGACTGAACCGCCGCTGCAGAACGAGATGGCGAATCAGGGCGTACCCGCGCCGGAAAACACGGCGCCTGAGACGACGTCGAACACGACCGATGTCGAGCCGAGTGCCGACCCGACCAACAATGGCACCGAAATCGCGCCGGAGCCGAACTCGACCTTCTACTAATCCGGTTCTCGTCGTTTCGGGCGCAGCGATCCGGCTGCGCCCGGGACGACGATTGGATCAGGATCAGTCCGCGAACGGATCGCGGACGAGGATGGTGTCTTCGCGCTCCGGGCTGGTCGAGACCAGCGCTACCGGGCAGCCGATCAGTTCCTCGATCCGGCGGATATACTTGATCGCCTGCGCTGGAAGCTGAGCCCAGCTGCGCGCGCCCGCGGTCGATTCGCTCCAGCCCTCGAATTCCTCGTAAACGGCTTCGGCACGCGCCTGATCCTGTGGGCTGGGCGGCAGATAGTCGTAATGTTTGTCGCCGACCTTGTAGCCGATGCAGATACGCAGCTTCTCCATCCCGTCGAGGATGTCGAGCTTGGTCAGCGCGATGCCGGTGACGCCGCTCACCGCGACCGACTGACGCACCAGCACCGCGTCGAACCATCCGCAACGGCGCTTGCGCCCGGTAACCACGCCGAATTCGCGACCGCGCGTGCCGAGGAGCTCGCCGATCTCATTATCCTGCTCGCTGGGGAAGGGGCCGGAGCCGACGCGGGTGGTGTACGCCTTGACGATGCCCAGCACAAAGCCGACCGATCCCGGCCCAAGCCCCGATCCCGAGGCGGCCGATCCGCTCACCGTGTTGGACGAGGTGACGAAGGGATAGGTGCCGTGATCGACGTCGAGCAGCACGCCCTGCGCGCCCTCGAACAGGATGCGCTTGCCGGCTTCCTTGGCGTGTTTGAGCGTCAGCCATACCGGCGCGGCATAGGGCAGGACCGACGGCGCGATCTCGCGCAGGTCGGCGAGCAGCTTTTCGCGATCGATCGGCGGCTCGCCGAAGCCGGCTCGCAGCGCGTCGTGATGCGCGCAGAGCCGGTCGAGCTGCGCGTCGAGATCGTCGAGATGGGCCAGGTCGCACACGCGAATCGCGCGGCGGCCAACCTTGTCCTCATAGGCCGGGCCGATGCCGCGGCGGGTGGTGCCGATCTTGCCCGCACCCGACGCGTCCTCGCGCAGCGCGTCGAGATCGCGATGGATGGGCAGGATCAGCGGCGCGGTCTCGGCAACCTGCAGCGTCTCGGGCGTGATCTCGACGCCCTGTTCGCGCAGCCGGGCGATCTCGTCGCGGAAATGCCAGGGGTCGAAGACGACGCCGTTGCCGATCGCCGACAGCGTGCCGCGCACGAGCCCGGAAGGGAGCAGCGAGAGCTTGTAGACCTTGTCGCCGACGACAAGCGTATGGCCGGCATTGTGCCCGCCCTGGAATCGAACCACCAGATCGGCCCGGCTGGCGAGCCAATCGACGATCTTGCCCTTGCCCTCATCGCCCCATTGGGCGCCGATCACTGCGACATTTGCCATGGATACACGTCTCCGCCTGCCAGGCAGACCCGGGGCCGCCCTTCGACAGGACTCGGCGGCCAGGGTTTTCGGAAATGCGGGGGCGCCAATGGCCCTCCCGCGTCTTCGCGTCAAGGGCGTTGCGCAGCCCGGTGCCTGCGCTAAGGGTTGAACCAGAGTAAAAGAGGAGAGACGAATGAAACTGGCAAGCCTCAAGCACGGCCGTGACGGGAAGCTGGTTGTCGTCTCCAATGATCTCGCCTGGTGCGCGGATGCCGCGCACATCGCGCCGACGCTTCAGGCTGCGCTCGACGACTGGGACCGGCTCGAAGGCGATCTGCGCAATCTCGCCACCGATCTCGAGCACGAGACCATCCCGATGCTGCGGTTCCACGAACGTCAGGCGGCTGCACCGCTGCCGCGTGCCTACCAATGGGCCGACGGATCGGCCTATGTGAACCATGTCGCGCTGGTCCGTCAGGCCCGCGGCGCTGAGATGCCGGAGAGTTTCTGGCACGATCCGCTGATGTACCAGGGCGGCAGCGACGGCTTTCTCGGTGCGCGCGACCCGATCCCGCTCGCTGACGAAAGCTGGGGCTGCGACCTCGAGGCCGAGGTGGTGGTCGTCACCGGCGACGTGCCGCTGGGCGTGAGCCGCGAAGATGCGTTGGCGGCGATCCGGTTGGTCGGCCTCACCAATGACGTGTCGCTGCGCAACCTGATTCCGGGCGAACTCGCCAAGGGTTTCGGCTTCTTCCAGTCCAAGCCTGCCAGCGCTTTCTCGCCCGTTTTCGTGACGCCCGATTCGCTTGGCGACTGGTGGAAGGACGGCAAGCTGCACCGCAAGCTTATGGTCGATCTCAACGGCAAGCCGTTCGGCCGCGCCGAGGCGGGCGAGGACATGACCTTCGATTTCGGCACGCTGGTCGCGCACGCCGCCAAGACCCGAGCCTTGGGAGCGGGCACGATCATCGGTTCCGGTACTGTCTCCAACCGTGACGCCAATGGCGGTCCCGGCAAGCCGATCGCCGAAGGCGGCGTCGGTTATTCGTGCCTTGCCGAGGTTCGCACGGTCGAGACGATCAATGGCGGCGCGCCGGTTACGCCGTTCCTCAAGGCGGGCGACACCGTCCGCATCTGGGCCGAAGATGACAAGCATCACCCGATCTTCGGGGTCATCGAGCAGACCGTCGGGGGATAGGTTGCGAATATCCGGCAGCGTTCCGATCTCAACGGCATGACCGACGGCTATACCGTGTTCGAGACCGTAGCGGGCTTTGCCGCGATCGGTTGGAGTGCGAAGGGTATCCACAGCTTCCGGCTGCCGGCGGACACCGCGCGCGAGGCGGAGCGGTCGCTGCTTCGGCGTCTGCCGGCTATTGAGGCAGCCCTGCCACCGGCACCGGTGCAGGCCGTGATCGGCGATGCGAGGCGCTACTTCGCCGGGGAGCGCGTCGACTTTATGCAGGTGCCCGTCGATCTCGGCGTGCAGCAGCCCTTTTTCGACCGCGTCTATGGCTTCGTGCGTCAGCTCGGCTGGGGCGAGACGGCAACCTATGGCGCGATCGCCAAGGCGCTCGATGCGGGACCGGAATTCGCGCGCGACGTCGGCCAGGCGATGGCGTCCAATCCGGTGCCGCTGATCATCCCCTGTCATCGCGTAACGGCGGCGAACGGGAAGATCGGCGGCTTCTCGGCACCCGGCGGGTCGCTCTCCAAGGCACGGATGCTTGGACTTGAAGGCGTCGAGGTGCGGGACGGCATCGTCGCCCGCGAAACCCCGCAGCTGGGGCTGGGCTTCTAGGCGGTCAGAAGCCGAACGCTCCCTGCCGGGCGATCAGCGGCCAGCTGTCGACAAGCTTGTGACCAACGCCGTGAATGCTGTTGACCAACAGGAGCCGCTCGGCACGCCAAGTGATCGGCGGCACAGAAATGTTGCGCCGTTGCCAGGGCTGGTAAGTCAGCGACGCATGCGGATCGAAGGTATAGTCGATGTCGATGCCGCAGGTGTTGAGCCGAGCCAGAAGCGCGCGCTGGAAATTGCGTAGCGCCCGCATTCTGCTGCCGACAAGTGCATTGCCGCGGATGCGGTTGAGCGTCACATCGAAGGGCTCCGCCTGTAGCGATGCCATCGCATGGCGAATGCGCATGAGATCGTGTGATTCAAGTGTTCGGATATCTCCGAAAGGCAGCAGCGTGATGTGGAAACGCTCGGCGGCGTAGTTGCGCGAGAGCTCATATTGCTTGCGCAGGCGGTCCATCGCTGCGGCCAGCTCCGGACTTGGTTTCAGCATCAGATAGAGCAGCTGATCATCGTTCTGCCGTGACTGATGGGATAGGGACCCCTGAATATCGGGGATCGTCATGACCCGTTTACTCCTAGTGAAAATCCCGTGATTTCACGGGGATCAAATCAGGCGTCCTGAGGCTGCGTCGCGGTGGCCAGCTGTCGGCGGGACGCTGGCGGGAGATCAGCCGGTCGCGCGGGTCGATCGTGCCGCCATGCGTCGCGCCGTCGCCGGGCATGGCGGTGTGCGGCAGATCGAGGTCGCCGACCTCGCGCAACATGCCGGTGAGGTCGGTGATCGTGTCGGCGATGACGTGGATGACGATCCCTTCGCGCTGCACGCGGCCGCGGATCGAGAGCATCGTCGCGGACATCACCGTGCGCCGGTTGGCCTCGAACCGGTCGCTCCACAGCACGACATTGGCAATGCCGGTCTCATCCTCCAGCGTCACGAACACGATGCCGCTGGCGGTGCCGGGGCGCTGACGCACCAGGATCAGCCCGGCGATCTCGACACGCGCACCGTCCTTCATGCGGATCAGGTCTGCGCATTTCGTGATTCCCTGTGCGACGAGACGATCGCGCAGGAAGGAGAGGGGATGGGCGCGCAGCGAAAGCTGGGTAGCGCGATAGTCTTCCACCACTTCACGCCCCGCCGTCAGCGGCACCAACGCGACGGATGGCTCGACGCTCTCGGCCACCGTCTGCCCCGCACGCGCATCTGCCGCGGTGAACAGGTCGAGCGGCTTCTGTCCCAGCCCCTTGATCGCCCAAAGCGCCTGTCGCCGGTTGAGACCCAGCGCCTGGAACGCATCGGCACGTGCCAGCCGCTCGAGCGCGGCCGGCTTCACTCCTGAACGGCGCCAGACATCCTCGATCGACGTGAAAGATGCCTGTCTTCGTGCCCTCAGGATTTCCGTGACGTCGCCCAGTGCCAGTCCCTGCACGATCCGCATGCCCAGCCGGATCGGCTGGATCCCCGACCAGTCTTCGTCGGTGCCGCAGAAGCGGCCATCCCGCTCGCGGGCGTTTGGTCCTTCGGGGATGACTCGCGTGTCCCAGTCGCTGTCATTGATGCAAACCGGCCGCACCTCGACTCCATGGGCGCGCGCATCGCGGATCAGCTGTGCCGGTGCATAGAAGCCCATCGGCTGCGCGTTGAGCAGCGCCGCACAGAACACGTCCGGATGATGGCATTTCATCCAGGACGAGGCGTAGGCGATCTTGGCAAAGCTGGCCGCATGGCTCTCGGGAAAGCCGTAGTTGCTGAAGCCCTTGATCTGCTCGACCATGCGCTCGGCGAAGTCCTGGCTGATCCCGTTCCTGCGCATCCCGGCGATCAGCTTGGGAGCGAATTCGCCAATGTCGCCGCTGGACTTGAAGGTCGCCATGGCGCGGCGCAGCCGGTCGGCTTCGGTCGGTGTGAAGTCGGCGCCGACGATCGCGACCTGCATCGCCTGTTCCTGGAACAGCGGCACGCCCAGCGTTTTCTCCAATACGGCCTTCAGCTTTGGCGTGGGGTAGTCGACCAGATCGGGATTCTGGCGCCGCTTGAGATAGGGGTGGACCATGTTTCCCTGGATCGGCCCGGGCCGGACGATCGCGACCTGGATCGCGATGTCGTAGAAATTGACCGGCTTCATCCGCGGCAGCATCGACATCTGCGCACGGCTTTCGATCTGGAACACGCCGAGTGTGTCCGCCTGCCGGATCATCTCGAAAGTGGGGCCATCGTCCTTCTGCATCAGTGGTGAGGCGAGGGTGAGATGGATTCCCTTGTGCTCGGCCAGCAGGTCGAAGGTGCGCCGCATGCAACCGAGCATGCCAAGGCCGAGGATATCGACCTTCATGAAGCCCAGTTCCTCGATATCGAGCTTCTCCCATTCGACCACGCGGCGATCGATCATCGCTGCAGGCTCGACCGGGATCAGGTCGTGGAGCTTGTCGCGGGTCAGCACGAACCCGCCGGGATGCTGCGACAAATGTCGCGGCGTGCCGATCAGCTGACGGGCCAGCGCCAGCGTCAGCGCGAGACGCGGGTCGTTGCGGTCGAGGTTGAGCGCGTCGGCATGCTTGTCGTCGACATCGTTGGACCAGCCCCACACCTGGCTTGAGAGCGCGGCGGTCAGGTCTTCAGGCAGGCCCAGCGCCTTGCCCACCTCGCGCAGCGCCCCACGCGAGCGGAAGCGGCTGACCACTGCGGTCAGTGCGGCATGGTCGTGGCCATAATATTCGTAGATCCACTGGATCACTTCTTCGCGCCGCTCATGCTCGAAATCGACATCGATATCGGGCGGCTCCCGGCGCTCGGTCGAGATGAACCGCTCGAACAGCAATTGATGCTCGATCGGGTCGATCGACGTGATGCCGAGCGCAAAGCAGATCACCGAATTGGCTGCGCTGCCGCGTCCTTGGCAGAGTATCTGCTGGCTGAGCGCGAACTGGACGATCGAATTGACCGTGAGGAAATAGGGGGCATAGCCCATCCGCTCGACCAGCCCGAGCTCATGGACCAGCAGATCCTGATGCGCCTGTGACGGATTGCCGCCGAACCTTTGCCGGAGCCCGTTCCACGCGAGCGTACTGAGCGCTTCCTGCGCCGTGCGGCCGGGAATGACCTGTTCCTCCGGATATTGGTGCTGGAGATCGCGCAGGCTGAAGGTGCAGCGTTCGGCGATGGCGAGCGACGCACGCAGCGCCTCGGGATGGTCGCGGAAGCGTCGTGCCATATCCCCGGGCGACTTCAGATGCCGGTCGGCGCTGCGCTCGCGGCGGAAGCCGAGTTCGTCGATCGTGCATCTCTCGCGGATCGCGGTGACCACGTCCTGCAGCATCCGCTCGCCCGGCGTGGCGTAGAGCACGTCGCCGGTCGCGAGCGGGGTGAGTCCGAACCGGCGTGCCGTTTCGTCGAGCCGGTACAGTCGCAGCGCGTCGCCCGGGCGACGATGCTGGGTCAGGCAGACATGACCGCGCTCCCCGAACGTGTCCGCCATCCAGCGCAATGCCTGTGGATCGCCCGGATCGGCAATGCCGGGGACCAGCGCGCCGACCAGTCCCTCGGCAGCGTTGGCGACATCCTCCCAGTGAAGGAAGCATCTCCCTTTCTCACCCTTTTGCGCATCGGCGCGTCCTTTGCCGAGTGTCAGCAGGCGGGTGAGGCGCGACCAGGCCGCGCGGTCTTCGGGCCAGACCAGCACTGAACTGCCGTCGGTCAGGTCGAGCCGGCATCCTGCGATCATCCGGATCGGGATGCCGTGCGCGGCGAGCTCCTCGGCCGCGACCAGAGCTCGCACCACGCCGCCCACCGAATTGCGATCGACGATGCCGAGCGCGGGCAGGCCGAGCAGCGCAGCCTGCCGGAACAGATCCTGGGGCGCGGAGGCGCCGCGCAGGAACGAGTAATGGGTCGTGACCTGGAGTTCGGCGTAGCTTGCGGGGGTTGGGCTCATCCGAACACCCCGTGGAGATACCAGCTGAGATCGCCCGTCTCGCCCTGCTCGCCATCGCCGCGGCGGAACAGCCAGTAGCGGCGTCCGGTCTCGTCCTCGACGCGGAAATAGTCACGCAGCTGATCGGCTTCGGCGGTGCGCTTCCACCATTCGCCATGGATGCGCTCGGGCCCGTCGGCACAGATCACCCGGTGGGTCTGACCACGCCAGGTGAAGCGGCGCGGCGCATGATCGGGCATCTCGGCGATGACATGGTCGAGCCGTTCGGGCCGGCGGAGCAGCCGGGCTGGCTTGGGCCATTCGGGGTGCCAGGGGTGGAGCGCAGGACTGCGGTCGAGCTGTCCGACATCATCGATCTTCGCCCGCGCGCCACCACGCTCGGGCGGATCGAGCACCGCCATCGGCGCTGCCGCGCGCTCGGGCACGTCGCTCTCTACGGCACGCATTCGCCACATCCGGCTGAGGCCGATCCGCGTTGCCAGCGTATCGACCAGCGTGGCGATGTCGGGTGCCGCTTCCTCGTCGAGCCGTTCGGTCACCGGTTCTGGCCCCAGCGGCGCAGCGCGGCGGACATGGAGCGCGATGGCGTCGATGCCATAGCCCGGTTCGATATCCTCGATCCGACGCTTGAGCAGACGCAGCAGGTGCGCGGGATCCCGGCTCGGCCGGGCAAGGCCGATGCGGATGCGCTGGGGGATGCCGTCGACCCGGTCGGCGATGCATTCCAGCGCCCGAACGCCCAGCCCTTCGCGTTCGAGCGCGATGGTGAGGTCCGGGACCAGCGCCCCCAGCCAATGCTCGATTGCTTCGGCCGTCGCGATCGGTTCGGCGAAGCGCTGGCGGGCGGTGACCGCCTCGGGCGGGATCACCGGGTCGAGCGGCTCAGCGATATCGCCCAGCGCCTGATCGAGCCGCAAGACGCTTGCCGCGCCGAAGCGGCGGACCAGCGGACCGCGCGGCATCGCCGTGAGCTGGCCGATATCATCGACGCCCAGGCGTTTGAGCAGCTCCACCGCCGTCGCATCGATCCGCAACGCGCTGGCAGGCAGGCTGGCGAGTGCCGACGCCTGCTCGTTCGGCTGACAGATCGTCACACGCGTATCGGCATGGCGCACCAACGCCCATGCCGCGCCCGCCGTATCGGCGATCGCGATGTGCGCAGTGAACCCGGCGCGGGCGAGAAGATCGACGATCCGGTGCGCCATCCTTTCTTCGCCGCCGAACAGGTGTGCAGTGCCGGTGATGTCGAGGAACAGCCCGTCCGCGTCCGACAAAGCCGTCAGCGGCGACCAGCGCCGCGCGGAAAGCATGGCGAGGCGCCGAAGCGCAGCAAGATCCCCCGCCGGATCGGCCGGGCGGATGTCGAGCCCGCGTATTTGTGCACGGGCCTGTGTGACCGCCATGCCGGATCGCAAACCCAGCGCTTGCGCCACAGGACAGGCTGCCGCGATCTCGATCCGGCTGCCGTTGCGGATCGAAGTGACGAGCGGTGCCCGTTGACCCGTCCCGGTCGCAGCCTTCGATACCACACCGGATGGCCTTCCATGGTCCTGCGCCCAACGTGCCCCAGGCCGCCAATGTCCTTCATGCTGGCCCGGCTTGCAGAGTGGCGCCCGCGACGCGGGAAGCGCCGGGAGTGGCGCGGGGTCAGGCCGCGCGCCGTGCCGCTCCGCCTGCCGCAGCCGCTCGATTGGCCACTGGGGCAGGAAGAGCGCAGCGACCCGTTTCATCGCATGCCTCCACCTCTGTCTCGAAAGGATCGCCCCCCTTTTGCCGCGCGAGGGCGAGCTGCCAGCGCGCACGTCCCACGCCCTCCACCGGCAGCGGCGCCGAAGGGGCGGACGCCACCCGCCAGCGCGTCACCGCTGCTGAGGGCATGCCCAGCGGATCGCCGACCTGGCGTGGATGTCGCTTCATCAGCAGCGCGATCGTGCGCCCCCCTTCCGCTGCGAGCTGGAGCCGCCGCGTCGCCGGCATCCCCACGCGCCGTGCCTCGCCTACCACCGCGCCAAGCCCGCGATGGCGCAGGCCTTCCTCCATGATCGCGAGCAGTTCGTCGTCGTCCGCCGCTTCGGCGTAAAGCACGCGCTTGGGCGCCAGCCCGACCTGATAGAGGCCGGGCGCAAAGAGATCGCGCCGCCGGACCACCCACAGCACCGGCCCCCAGGCGCGTGCGGCGATTCCCGCGGTGAACAAGGTTGCGGCAGCATCGTCGGCAAGGTCCGGCGTCGCCGCTGCCACCTCGTGCAGGGCGTCGAGTCGCAGGCCGCCGTCCGCCAGCCGTGCATCGAGCCTGCCAAGCCCGAACGGCAGCACCGGACGGCGGCGAAAGCCGCCCCCTTCGATACCGCGCAATGTCTCGCGCAACTGGCTGATGACGGCGGGATCGGCCATGATCTGCCTCAAGACTCCGACTCGGGGTAAGTTGTTCCTATTTTGTTCCATTGGTAGGCAGAGTCAACCGCTTGCCAATGGTAAGCGCGGATGCGTATCGTCCGCCTATCACACCTGATCCTGGGGGAATTTGATGAAGCCCGTCACCGGCGCGATCCTGCTCGCCACCGTCTCGCTCCTTGCCACTACAGCACAGGCCAGTTCGATGTCCCAGACGTCTCCGGCGCCCGCCGCCGCTCCGGTCGATCCCGCCCCGATGCTCGACAAATGGCCCGGCCCGTTCGACGGGGTTCCACAGTGGGACAAGGTGACTCCGGCGATGTTCGGCCCCGCCTTCGAAAAGGGAATGGCCGAAGTGCGCGCCGAATTTGCGAAGATCCGCGACAACCCCGCCGCGCCCACCTTTGCCAACACGATCGAGGCGACCGAGAAGAACAACAGCGCGCTAAACCGCGTCTTCCCGGTCTGGGGCGTCTATACCAGCAACCTCGCCACGCCCGAGGTGCAGAAGATCGCCGCCGAATGGAGCCCCAAGCTCTCGGCCTTCTTCACCGAGATGAGCCTTGACCCCAAGATGTTCGCGCGGGTGAAGACGCTGTACGACACGCGCCAGACGCTGGGCCTCAATCCCCAGCAGCTGCGCTTGCTGGAGCGCAGCTATCGCAGTTATGTGACGTCGGGCGCGCTGCTCGACGCGGCGCAGAAGGCCGAGGTCAAGCGCATCAACGGCGAACTGGCCAAGCTCTATACCGATTTCAGCCGCAAGGTGCTGGCGGATGAGGAGACCGCGATCATCCTCGACAGCGAGGCCGATCTCGCCGGGCTTTCGGACAGCTTCAAGGCGAGCCTTGCCGAAGAGGCCAAGGCGCGTGGGCAGGCGGGTAAATGGGCGGTCAAGAACACCCGGTCCTCGATGCAGCCGTTCCTGATGTACTCCACCCGCCGCGACCTGCGCGAGAAGGTCTACAACGCGTACATCAATCGCGGCGACAATGGCGACGCGAACGACACCAATGCGACCATCGCGGCAATCCTCAAGCTGCGTCAGGATCGCGCCAAGATCCTCGGCTTCAAGACCCATGCCGATTACCGCATGGACGACACGATGGCGGAAACCCCCGCCAATGCGATGAAGCTGATGATGTCGGTCTGGCCGGCGGCGCGCGCGCGTGTGCTCGAGGAAGTCGCCGACATGCAGAAGCTCGCCGACGCCGAAGCCGCGGCGGGCAAGGGGCCTAAGATCAAGATCGAGGGCTGGGACTATCGCTATTATTCGGAGAAGGTCCGCAAGGCGAAGTACGACCTCGATGAGAGCGAGGTGAAGCCGTATCTTGAGCTCAACAACATGGTGAACGCCATGTTCTATGCCGCGGGCCGCCTCTACGACCTGCAGTTCAAGGAGAATACGGGGACGATCCCGGTCTTCCACCCCGATGTCCGCACCTTCGAGGTGACGCGCCAGGGCAAGACCGTCGGCGTCTTCTACCTCGACAATTTCGCGCGCGCCGGAAAGCGTTCGGGTGCCTGGGCGACCGCCTATCGCGGCCGTTCGGGGATCAAGGGCGACCGGATCGTGCTCGCGTCGAACAACAACAATTTCACCAAGGGCGGCGGCGGCGAGCCGACGTTGATCAGCCTCGACGACGCGACGACGCTGTTCCACGAATTCGGCCATGCGCTGCACAGCCTGATCGGCGACGTCTATTATCCGGGCCTCGCCGGAACGCCGCGTGACTTCGTCGAATATCCCAGCCAGGTGAACGAGAACTGGCTGCTGACGCCTGACGTGCTCAACCGCTTCGCCAAGCATTACAAGACCGGCGAAGTGATCCCGGCGGCGCTGGTTGCGAAGATCGAGAAGGCGGCGACCTTCAACCAGGGCTTCGACACGGTCGAATATCTGTCCTCGGCGATCGTCGACATGAAACTGCATGATCGCGAGACCCCGGTGACCGACCCCGACGCGTTCGAGCGCGCGGCGCTGGCCGAGCTGAAAATGCCCAGGGAGATCGTGATGCGGCACCGCCTGCCGCAGTTCAATCACCTGTTCTCGTCCGATGCCTATTCGGCGGGCTATTACAGCTATCTGTGGTCGGAGACGATGGACGCCGACACCTGGGCCGCGTTCGAGGAGACGGGCAATGTCTGGGACAAGACCGTCGCCGACAAGTTTCGCACCATCCTGCTGGCCACCGGCAACGAGACCGACCGCAAGGAAGCCTACAAGGCCTTCCGCGGCCGCGACCCCGACGTGAAGGCCCTGTTCAAGCGCCGCGGGTTCCCGTCGGAGTGAGGGTAAGGCGCCGCCGGTGATGAGCCGGCGGCGTTTTCCATCACACGATGCTTGATAGGTTTGCGGCCAGCGTCGCGACAAAAATGATGACCCCAATCACGATCCTCGTGCGGGCGATATTCTGACGGCTTTGAGTGGCGGCTACGCAGCCGATGGGTGCGTTTGCTACCTAGTGTTGGGAATTTGGATGCCCGACAAGGATTCGAACCTTGATTGACGGAGTCAGAGTCCGCTCTCTTACCATTAGAGGATCGGGCATCACCGACCGAAGTCAGGCGGGCGCAATTAGGAGGGGAATCGGAACCGGTCAAGGGGGTTCGCGCCGGGCGGTGCGACACCAGCCACGCCGTGCCCGTGACATAGCTCGGCGGATCGTCTCGATCAGGCCTGCTTCGTCCGCTTCCGCTCGCCTTGCTCAGCCCCCGGAGCCCTGCTAGCCTCGCTCCCAAGCACCGGCGGCCCGTTTCGGCCGTGACGGAAAGAACATAAGTGAGTGGTTTGTGATGGGGGATGGCTCCGCCAGGATGCCGCGCCCGCCGGCTCCGAAACCGGCCCGCCCGGCCCCAAGACCGTCTCCGCCCCCGCAGGGGCGGGCACGCTGGCCAGACGCCCGGCATTTTGCCGCGCTTGATCTGGGTACCAACAATTGCCGGCTGTTGATCGCCCGTCCGCAAGGATCGGGGTTCACCGTCGTCGATGCCTTTTCGCGAATCGTCCGGCTGGGCGAGGGGCTGGCGTCGAGCGGGCGGCTGTCGGATGCGGCGATCGAACGCACCATCGCCGCGCTCAGGATCTGTGCCGAGAAGCTCAGGCGCCGCCATGTCGCGTTGTCGCGATCGGTCGCGACCGAGGCGTGCCGCCAGGCCGCCAATGGCCCCGAGTTCATCCAGCGCGTCTATCGCGAGACCGGAATCGTGCTCGACATCATCACCGCGGAGGAGGAGGCCCGCCTCGCGGTGCTGGGCTGCCACGCGCTGCTCGAACCGGGCGACGGCCCGGCGCTGGTGTTCGACATCGGCGGCGGATCGACCGAACTGGTGCTGGTCGATTCGACGCACGAACAGCCGCGCATCCTCGACTGGCACAGCGCGCCCTGGGGCGTGGTCTCGCTGACCGAGGCGCGCGGCATCGCCGACGATCGCGATCCGCACAAAAGACAGGCAGGCTATGCCCGGATGCGCGAAAGCGTGCGCGAGGCGTTCGCGCCGTTCATCGCGCGGCTGCCCGAAATCAGCGGAACGCCGCGGCTGCTGGGCACCAGCGGCACCGTCACGACGCTTGCCAGCGTCCATCTCGGCCTGCCCTCCTATGATCGCTCGGCGATCGACGGGCTGATCGTCCCCGCCGCATCGATGCGCGCGGTCAGCCAGCGCATCGCCGGGCTGGACATGGCGGGCCGCTCGACTATTCCCTGCATCGGCGCGGAGCGGGCCGATCTGGTCGTCGCGGGCTGCGCGATCCTGGAGACGATCATGGACATCTGGCCTGCCGAGCGGCTCGGCATCGCCGATCGCGGCATCCGCGAAGGCATCCTCCGCCGCCTGATGGGCGCGCGGGCGCAATGAGGATCGAGGCATGAGCCGGGGTGGAACCCGCGGGCACACGCGCGTCCGAACCTCGCGCGGGCGCACCAGCCAGTCGGTGCGCTGGCTCGAACGCCAGCTCAACGACCCGTATGTCAAGAAGGCCAAGGCGGAGGGGTATCGCAGCCGCGCCGCCTACAAGCTGATCGAGCTGGACGAGAAGTTCGACTTCCTCAAGGGATCGAAGCGCGTCGTCGACCTTGGCCTGGCGCCCGGCGGGTGGAGCCAGGTGGTGCGCCGCCAATGCCCCAGGGCCGCGGTGGTCGGCATCGACCTGCTCCCGGTCGATCCGATCGACGGGGTGACGATCTTCCAGATGGACTTCATGGACGATGCCGCGCCCGGCAAGCTGATGGAGGCGCTGGGCGGCGCGCCCGACCTCGTCATGTCGGACATGGCGGCGAACACCGTCGGCCATCCGCAGACCGACGCGTTGCGGACCATGGGGCTGGTCGAGACCGCGTTCGACTTCGCGATCCAGAATCTCGCGCCCGGCGGCACCTTCGTCAGCAAGGTGTTCGCGAGCGGCGGCGACGGGAAGTTCGTGGCGGAGATGAAGCGCGCCTTCGCCAGCGTGAAGCACGCCAAGCCGCCGTCGAGCCGCAAGGGATCGGTCGAATGGTTCGTGGTCGCGCAGGGCTTCAAGGGGCGCCCGGAGCCCGCGGGGGACTGAGCGGCCCGGTCAGCCGTTCCGGTTGTCGCGCCAGGTCAGGATCGCCGCGCAGACGAACTCGGCAAGCGCGACGAGGAAGATGATCCCGACCGGCAGGATCGCGGGCGCAAAGATCCCGATCACGCCCAGCCCGGCGATCACCGTGCCGAGAAGCCAGAAACGGAGATCGCCATAGGCCGTGCGGAACGCGAAATAATGCGTGCCGACCGCGATCGCGGCGAGCGGGAAGACATAGGCCGGCTCGAAATGCAGGAAGAGATAGGCCGGGAGCAGGCCGCCCAGCATCGCGATCGTGCTTTCCAGCGCGACCCTGCTGATCTGGTTGCCCGGCGATTCCGGCTCGCGGCGGAAGACGAAGCGGACCAGCAGCGTCGAAACCGGGTAGATCAGCATCCCGCCGATGAAGAGCGCGGCAAAGCCGGCATGGACACCGCGGCTGCTCTCGACCAGCCCGGCGATAAGCCACACCAGACCAGAAACGAAAACCCCCGGCCCGCCGCCGGCCTCGGCGCGACGCATGTCGCGCTGTGCATCGATGATATGCATCCCGCCCCCAAAAACCTGCCCCTATCTGCTTGTTAGGGCAGGGATTCGCCGGCGGCAATGCAGCGCGGGTGTGACGCTAGGCCTCGCCGTTGCGGCTGCCCGCATACCGGTCGGTGGCGCGGATCAGCCGGTCGAGGATGCCGGGTTCGGAAAAGGCATGGCCCGCCCCCTCGATCAGGTGGAAGTCCGCTTCGGGCCAGGCCCGATGCAATTCCCAGGCGTAGCGCGCGGGGCAGGGCATGTCGTAGCGGCCATGCACGATCGTTCCCGGAATGCCGTGGAGCTTGTGCGCGTCGCGCAGCAGTTGCCCCGGCTCGAGCCAGCAGCCATGGACGAAATAATGCGTCTCGATCCGCGCGAAGGCGAGCGCGAACGCGTCCTCGTCATGATGTGCGGACAGCGCCGGATCGGGGAGCAGGGTGATCGTCTCGCCCTCGAACACGCTCCAGGCGCGCGCTGCCGCGACGCGGTCCTCGCGCGGGCCGGTGGTGAGGCGGCGGTGATAGGCGGCGAGCAGGTCGCCGCGCTCGTCCTCTGGGATCAGGGATGCGAAGCGCTCGTATTTGTCGGGGAACATCTCCGACACGCCGAACTGGTAGAACCAGTCGAGCTCGGGCTTCGTGCAGGTATAGATGCCGCGCAGGATCAGCTCGCTCACCCGGCCGGGATGCGTCTGGGCATAAGCGAGCGCGAGGGTCGAGCCCCAGGAGCCGCCGAACACCAGCCATTGATCGACCCCGGCCAATTCGCGCAGCCGCTCGACATCCGCGACGAGGTGCCAGGTGGTGTTGGCATCGAGGCTGGCATGCGGCGTCGATCGCCCGCAGCCGCGCTGGTCGAACAGCAGCACGTCGTAGCGCGCGGGATCGAACAGCCGGCGATGGGCGGGCGAGATGCCGCCGCCCGGTCCGCCATGCAGGAAGACGGCGGGCCTGGCCCCCGGCGTTCCCGAGCGCTCGTAATAGATGGCGTGGCCATCGCCGACGTCGAGCATCCCCGACGCATAGGGTTCGATCTCGGGATAGAGGGTGCGCAATGTCATGGGGCGGTTGTGGAGGCTGCGGGGCGCAATGGGAAGCCGCCTTTCGCGCATTTCCAGTCGCCAGGTCGTCGGGTCGCCAGCACCGCTGCGCCGGGAGCGGACCGACAGGAAACGACCTCATAGCGGACGTTCCTCCAGCTCGTTTCCGTCATGCTGAACTTGTTTCAGCATCCATCCTTCCACCAGCAGCTCAGTCGCCTGCGGAGACGTGGATCCTGAAACAAGTTCGGGATGACGGGTCGTTGAGGAATGCCTGCCTTCCAACCCAAGGCTGCCCGGCTTGCAATGTTGGAATTGGTTTGCTTGCATCGACCAGCCGCATGGCGGCCGCTCTTTGATCGCGTTGATTCACCGGGTTCAATGAGATCCCCTGACCGCTGCGGACAAAGGCAACGAAGTTGACAGAATGAATCGCGCTTCCCGCAACTTCGTCAACTTCGCGGCAGCTTGCTGCACATCGACAATTTCCCCTTCCCACCCATTCACGTCTCAGCATCACGGCAATGAAGGCGGCCAGCCCCTAACGGCGCCTTGTCCGCCGTTCGTACCCGCGGCTGGCGATGCCGATCGTCCGATCCCTCGCAACGCCAACCCGGCACTGACTCGATATTCATGCGTCACGCCTGCGCCGGTCCGCTCGCGCATCTCCTATAATGGGATCGAATACCGCCTTTCCGGGCGGTCTGGATCATAGGGGTCGCGTTCATGCTCTCTTTCCGCCGGTTGATGATTGCGCCGAAGCTGTTGACTATCGCGGGGGTGCTGATCGCTTCCCTCTTCGTCGCCGGGTTCGCGGTGGTGATCGTGCAGGCGTCGAACAGCGTCTCGGGCCTTTCCCAGGATTCGGCGGAGGCCCAGGCCGACGCGATATCGAAGCAGCTTGCCGGCGAGATCGGCACGGTCGATGCGACGGTCCGGTCGATGAGCGCATCCCTGGCCACGCTCCACCGCTCGGGCGTGCGCGACCGCGACATCGCGATGTCGGTGCTCAAGCCGAACATCGACGCGTCCCCGCTCGCGCTGGCGAGCTGGTTCTTCGAGGAGCCGCTCGGCTTCGATGGACAGGCGGCACCGGGCCGTTCCGGATCGACGCCCGCCGGGGCTTTCATGCCCTATTGGATCAAGCGCGACGGCCAGGTCCTGATGGAGCCGAACGTGGAGGCGGGCCTCTATTCGGCGGACTATTACAAATTGTCGCGCGAGAGCGGCAAGGCGGCCCTGACCGAGCCCTATACCTATGAGACCGGCGGCAAGGTCATCACCATGACCTCGGTCACCTACCCGGTCGTGTCGAGCGGCAAGGTGATCGGCGTCGCCGGGATCGACATCGCGCTGACCGACATCTCCACGCACCTCAACCAGATCAAGCCCTTCGGCACCGGCCGGGTCATGCTGCTGTCGCAATCCGCGCTATGGGTCGCGCATCCCGATGCCGCCGCCCGGATGAAGCCCTATGCCGATGCCGGCGCCGATGCGGTCAAGCAGGCGCTGGCCACCGGCGAGACGCAGCGCATCGAGATGCAGGGGCCGGACGGCGACATCGTCCGCACGATCCGGCCGCTCCGGCTGCCCGCGCTCAATGCGACCTGGGCCGTGGTGATGGACGTGCCGGTTGCGGCGCTGGGTGCGCCCGCGAAGCACCTCGCCTGGCAGCTCGTGCTGGTGGGCGTGCTGGTCCTGGCAGCGGTCATCGCCGGCCTCTTCTACGCCGTCCGCGCCATTGTCGGCCGTCCGCTGGGCGCGCTCAGCGTCACGGTGGACCGTCTGGCCAAGGGCGAAGCGCAGTCGCTTCCCTATCTCGAGCGCGAGGATGAGATCGGCACGCTCGCCCGCGCCTCGGACGTCTTTCGCCAGGCCAGCGAGGACCGCGCCAGGGCAGACGCCCTGGCTGCCGCGGAGCAGAAGCAGGTGGTGGACACCGTGTCGGACCATCTGGAAGCGCTGGCCGGAGGAGATCTGACGACCGAGATCGATGCGGCGTTCCCGCCCGCCTATGCGGCGCTCAAGAGCAACTTCAACAAGGCGCTCGGCGCGCTGCGCGGCCTGATCGGCAAGGTCACGGAAAGCGCGGCGACGATCCGCACCGGCTCGCACGAGATCGCCGGGGCCTCGGAGGATCTCGCCCGCCGGACCGAAGCCAGCGCGGCGAGCCTCGAAGAGACGTCCGCTGCGGTCACGCAGATCGATGGCCGCCTGAAGGCTACCGCCCAGGCCGCCGGACGGACCGTCGCGCGCGCCGACGATGCGATCGCCACGGTGGCGGACGGGCGGGAGATCGCCAGCGAGACGGTGCAGGCGATGACCCGCGTCTCGGAGAGCGCCAAGGGCATCGACGATGTGATCGAAGGCCTGGACAAGATCGCGTTCCAGACGCGCGTGCTGGCGATGAACGCCGCGGTGGAAGCGGGTCGTGCCGGTGAGGCGGGACGCGGGTTCGCGGTGGTCGCCGATCTGGTCAGCGCGCTTGCGATGCGTGCCGAGGAAGAAGCCGGCCGCGCTCGCGACCAGCTCACCGCCGCGCAGCACGATATCGTGACCGCGGTGGAGATGGTGCGGAAGGTGGACGGCGCGCTTGCCGGCATCTCGACCGACGTCGCCGAGGTGCACAGCCTGCTTGGCCAGATGGCGACGGACAATCAGGCCCAGTCGACCGCGATCAGCCAGATCAGCGTCGCGATCGGCACGATGGATCAGGCGACTCAGCAGAATGCGGCGATGGTGGAACAGACATCAGCCGCCGCACGCAACCTGACGACGGAAGTCCAGGCGCTCTCGCAACAGGCGATGCACTTCAAGGTCGATAGCGGTTCCCGCGGCGGCGCGAATGGCAGGATCGCCAAGGGTGGTGTCTGGCCGGTCGCGGCCTGATCAGGCCGGGCGATCCCCTCCGCGATCGTCCAGCCGGAAATGGAACATGCGGCTGGGGCCGTCTTCGGGAACGACATAGAGGTCCCGGCCTTCGATCGCCATGCCTTCGCCGGTATAGGGGCCGCCGCGGCCGATCGGGCGGATCGGGCCGATCGCGCCCGCGCGCAGCGTTCGCACGACCTTCATCGACGGCCAGTCGATCCAGTCGACCGCGCCGCTCCACGGGGTGATCGCGCCGCCGGCGACCAGCTGGTTGCCGACGAACTTCATGTCCTGATGGCGCGTGGCCGAGGGATTGGGGACGACCCGCGGCGCCGCGGGTTTCGAAAGATCGAAGACGTAGAGCAGGCGGCCGTCCCAATTGCCGGCCACCAGCGTGTCGCCCGATGCGGCGACGAAGCCGAGATGGTCGGCGACGGGGATTTTCCGCCGCACCTTCAGGCTGTCCGCATCGACCTCGACCAGGATCGCCGAACTCCGCGCCCGGTATTCGGCGACCGGAACCCAGATCGAGCGCCCGGACAGCGAGATGCCGCCGGGATGGTAGCGGGCGCCGTCGGTCAGCTCGAGACGGCGCAGGAACTTGCCCGAACGCCGGTCGAACGCGTGAAGATACGCCTTGCGGTTCGCCTCGTCGACCGAAGTGACCCAGATGCGGTTGCGTTCGAGCTCGAGCCCCTGGACATGGAACAGCTCGCCGTCGAGCCGGAGTTCGCCGATGCGGCGCGCATCTTCGATGGGTCCGTCGAACCGGTCGGGCGCGGCGGCGGTCGAGAGGGTCGCCAGTACCAGCAGCGGCAGGCCGGATCGCATCGCCCTGCCGATCATCTGGACCTTGCGGATCATCTGACGTGCCCCCGAATGCCGCTGTCCGGGGCCCTTCGCAGATTCATGTGTCAGAAAAGGCAAAGCGCCGTTTCAGTTTTGCTGCACTGCAAGGGGACGGATGCCCGCTCAAATCGGCGCTTTTTCAAAGCTGGCGCTGGACTTAGCCCTTGCCGGGCAGGTAGGTTTCGCGCCGTCCTGCAAGGGGAAGGATCGATGAAGCATTTCGCACGCGCCGCCGCGGTTCTCGCACTGGCGCTCGCGCCGATCGCCGCCTGGGGGGATTCCAGCACGCAGGTCGTGCTTGCCACGCCGGGCATGGGCGATGGCGCGATCGAGCGCTTCACGATCCGGTTCAACGCGCCGATGGTGCCGCTGGGCGATCCGCGCGCCGCGGCGCCGGCCAAGGTCACCTGTCCGGTCGGCGGCGAGGGGCGCTGGGTCGACCAGCAGACCTTCGTCCATGAATTCGCCAGCCCGCTCCCCGGCGGGACGGTGTGCGAGTTCGAGCTCAACGAGAAACTGAAGGGCCTGTCGGGCTATGCGGTCACCGGATCGCGGACCTTCAAGGTCGATGCCGGCGGGCCGACGGTGAAGGGCATGCTGCCGAGCCGCTATGGCGGGCAGATCGAGGAGGACCAGGTCTTCCTGATCGGCACCAACATGCCCGCGACGCGCGCCTCGATCGCGGCTGGCGCCTATTGCGCGGTCGAGGGGCTGGGCGAGCAGATCCCGGTCGAGGTGCTCGATGCCGAGCTGCCCGGCAAGCTGATCAAGGACCTCAACCCCGAGCGCTGGGAGGTCCGCAGCTTCCTCAACGATTCGGGGATCGCCGAGAAGCTGCCCGACAATGACGCCGACCGCGCCAAGGCGCTGGCGAGCGTGGTGGCGGTGAAATGCGGCCGCCCGCTGCCGCCGGGACGCGACGTCTCGCTGGTGTGGGGCGCATCGATCGCGGGCGCGGGCGGCAAGACCGCGGGCGCCGAGCAGCGCTTCGACTTCACCGTGCGCAAGCCGTTCACCGCGCGCTTCGAATGCTCGCGCGTCAACCCGCAGGCGGGCTGCTCGCCGGTGCAGGAGGCGTGGGTGCGCTTCTCTGCGCGCGTCCCCAAGGACGTGGCCGAACAGGTCCGCATCGAGCTGCCCGATGGCAAGAAGCTCGCGCCCGAACTGTCGGACGACGACAAGCGGGCGAACACCGTCAGCGACCTGAAGTTCAAGGCGCCGCTGCCGGCATCGACCACCGCGAAGCTCGTCCTGCCCGCCGGGGTCAAGGACGAGAGCGGGCGCGTGCTCGCCAATGCCGAGCGCTTCCCGCTGGAAGTCCGGTTCGACGAGGCGCCGCCGCTGGTGAAGTTCGCAGCACCCTTCGGGATCATCGAGGCGCAGGAGGGCGGCATCCTGCCGGTCACCGTGCGCAACGTCGAAGCCTCGCTTCAGGGCAAGGGGCTGTCGGTCGCCGGCCAGCATATGCGCGTCGACGCCGCGGACGGGGTGATCGCCAAATGGCTGCGCGATATCGACAAGGCCGACGACTACGATGTCGATGAGGTCAAGCGCGGCGAGGAGACGGTCCGGATCAACCAGACCGGTGCCAAGTCGATCCTGCCGCAGGGCCTTGGCACCGCGCTCGAGCCGATCGCGCTGCCCGGCAAGGGCAAGGCGTTCGAGGTCGTGGGAATCCCGCTCAAGAAGCCGGGATTCTATGTCGTCGAGCTGGCCTCGCCGCAGCTTGGACAGGCGCTGCTCGGTCGCAACGCGCCGCGTTACGTCGCGGCGGGCGCGCTCGTCACCAACATGGCGGTGCATTTCAAGTGGGGCCGCGAAGGCTCGCTCGCCTGGGTGACCTCGCTCGACAGCGGCAAGCCGGTGAGCGGCGCGGCGGTGCAGGTCACCGACAGCTGCACCGGCGCAGCACTGGCCAAGGGCACTACCGACGATATGGGCCGCCTCGCGGTCAAGCAGGGCATTCCCGAGCCGCAGAGCTGGGGCAATTGCGACGATTCGAGCTCGCACCCGCTGATGGTCTCGGCGCGCAAGGGCGACGACATGAGCTTCACGCTGACCGCGTGGGGCGAGGGCATTCGCCCGTACGACTTCGACCTGCGATATGGCTATGAGGCGGCGAACGAGATCGTCCACACGATCTTCGACCGTGCGCTGGTGCGCCAGGGCGAGGCGGTGAACATGAAGCATGTGCTGCGCCGCCCGGTGGCGCAGGGCTTCATCACCCCGGCAGGCTTTACCGGCAAGCTGAAGCTCAGCCATCGCGGATCGGACACCAGCTTCGAATTGCCGGTCACGGTCGATGCCAGCGGGACGGGCGAGACGCAGTGGAACGTGCCGCAGGGCGCCCCGATGGGCGACTATGACCTGCAGTTCGTCGGCCCGGGCAAGGACGGGGCCGAGCAGACGATCTGGACCAGCCAGTCGATCAAGGTCGACGAGTATAAACTGCCGACGATGAAGGCGTCGGTCGCTGGGCCGAAGGAGGCCGCGATCAAGCCCAAGAGCCTGCCGCTCGACCTGTTCGTCGGCTATCTCTCGGGCGGGGGGGCGTCCAACCTGCCGGTCGAGCTGCGCATCGGCTATTATGACGGCATCTCCGCGCCCAGCGGCTATGACGGCTATAGCTTTGGCGGCCGCGCGATCGCCGAGGGCACCAAGCCGCTGAACGGTGAGGGCGAGGAAGACACGGTCACGCTGCCGCCGATGCAGACGCTGCCGGTGACTTTGGGCGCTGACGGCACTGCGCGCACCAGCGTCGACATCCCCCAGACGCTCGACGGCAACAGCCAGATGCGCGTCGAGATGGACTATCAGGACGCCAATGGCGAGATCCTGACCGCATCGCGCCGCGTGCCGATCTATGCCTCGGGCGTTCAGCTCGGCATCAAGACCGACGGCTGGCTGATGAAGGAGGATGACCTCCGCCTGCGCTTCGTCGCGCTGGGGACCGATGGCAAGCCGATCAAGGGCCAGAAGGTGCAGGTCGCGCTGTACAGCCGCGAGATCCTGACCGCGCGGCGGCGGCTGATCGGCGGATTCTATGCGTACGAGAACAACGCCAAGACGACGAAGATCAGCGCGAGCTGCTCGGCATCGACCGACGAACTGGGCCTGGCGCAGTGCGCGATCGATCCAGGCGTGTCGGGCGAGGTCTATGCGGTGGCGACGACCACTGACGCCAACGGCAACACGGCGCGCGCCGTCACTTCGGTGTGGCTGGCGGGCGAGGACGACTGGTGGTTCGGCGGCGACAATGGCGACCGCATGGACGTCATCCCCGAGCAGCAGGAGTATAAGTCGACCGACACGGCGCGCTTCCAGGTGCGCATGCCGTTCCGCAAGGCGACGGCGCTGGTGACGGTCGAGCGCGAAGGCGTGATGTCGAGCTTCGTCACCGAGCTGTCGGGCGACAATCCGGTGGTCGAGGTGCCGATGCAGGGCGTCTATGCCCCCGACGTGTTCGTCTCGGTCATGGCGGTGCGCGGGCGCATCGGCGGGTGGAAATTGTGGTGGGCGGATCTTGCCCGGCGCTGGAACCTACCCTTCTTCTCACGCGAGGGCGCGGCGCCGACCGCGATGGTCGACCTCGCCAAGCCGAGCTACCGTCTCGGCATCGCCAAGGTGAAGGTCGGCTGGGAAGGTCACCGCATGAACGTGGCGGTGAAGGCCGACAAGGAGCGGTACGCCGCGCGCGACACCGCAAAGGTCGCGCTTCAGGTCAACAACCCCGACGGCAGCGTCGCGCCGAGCGCCGATGTCGCGTTCGTCGCGGTGGACGAGGCGCTGCTCCAGCTCGCCCCGAACGAGAGCTGGGATGTGCTCGGCGCGATGATGGGCGAGCGGCCGATTTCGGTTCTCACCTCGACCGCGCAGACCCAGGTGGTCGGCAAGCGGCATTATGGCCGCAAGGCGGTTGAGGCTGGCGGCGGTGGCGGCGGCGACCTGTCGGCGCTCAACCGCGAGAATTTCCAGCCGGTGCTGCTGTGGCGCGGCAAGGTACCGCTCGACGCCAAGGGACAGGCACGGGTCGACGTGCCGCTGAGCGACGCGCTGACCTCGTTCAAGCTCGTCGCGATTGCGCTGGGCGACAAGGGCCAGAGCTTCGGCACGGGCGAGACCAGTATCCGCAGCGCGCAGGATCTGTCGATCTTCGCGGGCATCCCGCCGCTGGTGCGCAACGGTGACTTCTTCTCGGCCGGGTTCACGCTGCGCAACGGCTCGGACAAGGCGATGAAGGTGACGGCCAGTGTCGAGCTGTCGCCCAAGGTGGCGCAAGGCCGCGACCTGACGGTCGAGATTCCGGCGGGCGGGGCGGTGCCGATCGCATGGAACCTCACCGCGCCTGCCGGCTTCGAAAAGCTGCAGTGGAAGGTCACGGCGAAGGACGAAAGCGGCAAGGCGAGCGACGCGATCACCGTGAGCCAGGACATCGCCCCGTCGGTGCCGATCGAGACCTGGGCCGCGACACTGGTGCGCGTAGGCGAGGGCGGGCCGGTCGCGATCCAGCCGCCGGCGGGCGCGCTGCCGGGCTTCGGCAATGTCTCGATCCTGCTCACCGATACGCTCGCCCCGCCGTTGCAGGGGGTGCGCGACTATATGGCGGCCTATCCTTATGGCTGTTTCGAGCAGCGCACCTCGCGTGCGATCGTGCTTGGCGACATGGGCGAATGGAACCGCCTGTCGGGCGAGATGCCGGTCTATCTCGATGGCGACGGCCTGCTGCGCTACTTCCCGTCGGACAGTTTGCGCGGGTCGGAAGCGCTGACCAGCTATATCCTGTCGATCACGGCGGAAGCCGGGTTGCCGATTCCCGACGGGCCGCGTGCGCGGATGATCGAGGCGCTGAAGGCGGTGCTCGACGGGCGGTTGCGGCACGAGGAGTATGGCGACGTCCGGCTCCAGAAGGTTGCGGCGTTTGCGGCGCTGGCGCGGCAGGGCGCGGCCAATGCCGCGATGCTCGGCCAGATCGGGATGACCCCGCAGGACATGCCGACCTCGACGCTTGCGGACTATATCGCCGCGCTCGGCAAGGTGCCCGGACTCGCCAATGGCGCGCAGCTGCGTGCGGCGGCGGAGGGCGTGCTCAAGACCCGGCTGGTCTATGAAGGCACGCGCATCGACCTCAGCGACAGCGCCAACACGGCGTGGTGGATGATGTCGTCGGGCGATGAATCGGTGCTCCGCGCGCTGGTCGCGACGCTGGGCCGTCCGACCTTCTCGGGCGAAGGGCCGAAGATGATGGTCGGCGCCGCCTTCCGTCAGCAGCGCGGGCATTGGGACACCACCACGGCCAATGCCTGGGGCGTGATCGCCGCGCGGAAGTTCGGGCAGGTCTATCCGGCGAGCGCGGTGGCGGGGATCACCACCGCTTCGCTGGCGACGCAGAGCGTGACGCGTAGCTGGCCGCTGGCCGAACCGCAGCGCAGCTTCACCCTCCCGCTGCCGGCGGTGGGGCAGCAGACGCCGCTGACGCTCAGCCAGTCGGGCGGGGCGGGGCCGTGGGCGATGGTGCAGGTCAAGGCCGCCGTGCCGCTGACCCAGCCGCTCAGCGCCGGGTACAAGCTCAGCAAGAAGACCGAAGTGGTGCAGGCCAAGACCAAGGGTACGCTGACCCGCGGCGACGTGATCCGCGTGACGCTGACGGTCGAGGCGACGGCCGACCGCAACTGGGTGGTGATCAACGATCCGGTCCCGGCGGGCGCGACCGTCATCGGATCGCTTGGCGGGCAATCGGAGATGCTGGCCGAGGGCGGCGAGACCGCCGGGTCGCAGCCGAGCTATGTCGAGCGCGGGCGCGATGCCTGGCGCGGCTATTTCGCCTGGCTGCCGCGCGGCACGCACACGGTGACGTATGTGATGCGGCTCAACGCCGCGGGCCGGATGCAGCTGCCGCCGTCGAAGGTGGAAGCGATGTACTCGCCCGAGATCCGTGCGGCGGTGCCGAACCAGCCGATGGTGATCGCGCAGCGGTGATGGGCCGGCGATCCGAGTGTGCGTAGCATCGGCAAAACCCTGACCGTCACCCCGGCCTTGTGCCGGGGTCCACGGCTCCCCGGGCAGTGGCATCGCCCCTCTCGCTCCGCGCCTGCCTCCCGGTCCACCACGGCACGGGACCGGGGTGACAGGTATTAACGGGGTGGACTGGTCCATCCTCCGGCAGCGTGCCCGCGCCCTTTGGTCGTGGCTCGAAGCTCCGACCCATCGCGTCTGGTGGACCGGGCCCCGCATCGCCATCGCCGCAATCCTGAGCCTCAGCGCGCTCTATGCCGCCGTCGACTTCGCCACGCGCCCGCCGCATCTGCCGCGCCATGCCGCGACGGTCGCCGCGTGGAAGCCGTCCGAGGCCTGGCTGTACGACCGCGAGGGCCGGCTGCTCGATTCGGCGCGAGTCGATTTCCAGGCGCGCCGCCTTGCCTGGGTTCCGCTCGACAAGGTCGCGCCGCAAGCGGTCGAGGCGCTGGTCGCGGCGGAGGACAAGCGATTCCGTGATCATGACGGGATCGACTGGTGGTCGGTCGCGGGATCGATCCGCGACCGGATCGAGGGACGGCGCGCGCGCGGCGCCTCCACGCTTTCGATGCAGGTCGCGGCCTATCTGTCGCCCGATCTTGCCGCGCCCGGATCGCGCGGGCTGCGCGACAAGCTCCGCCAGATGCGCGCGGGTGCGGCGATCGAACGCATCTGGAGCAAGGACCAGATCCTTGAGGCCTATCTGAACCTTGCGGGCTTTCGCGGCGAGGCGCAGGGAATCGGTGCCGCCGCGCTCGGGCTGTTCGGCAAGACGCCCGATGCGCTGACCCGCGACGACGGGCTGCTGCTCGCGGCGCTGCTGCCCAATCCTTCGGCGGGCGCAGCGGAGGTGTCGCGGCGGGCCTGTGCGCTGTCGCGGGACAGCGATTGTTCGCGCTTTGCAGGCGCCGCCGCGTCGATGCTGGGTCCGGCGCGCAGCCTTGCGCTCGATCCGGGGCTCGCGCCGCACCTTTCGAACCGGCTGCTGACTCAGCCCGGGCTGCGCGTGGAAACGACGATCGATGCGCGGATCCAGCGGCTCGCGATCCGCGCGCTGCGCCGCCAGCTCCAGGGATTGGGCGGGACGCGTGCGCGGGACGGCGCGGTGATCGTCGCGGACAATGCAACGGGCGAGATTCTCGCCTGGGTCGGCGGGATCGGCGGGGCTTCGACCGCGCCCTCGGTCGATGGCGCCAACAGCTATCGCCAGGCCGGATCGACGCTGAAGCCCTTCCTCTACGCGCTGGGACTTGAGAAGGGGTATCTGACCCCGGCCTCGATCCTCGACGATTCGCCGGTTCAGCTCGACACCGCGTCGGGCCTCTACGTGCCGCAGAATTACGATCGCGCCTTCAAGGGGCCGGTGAGTGCGCGCGCGGCGCTGGCGGGGTCGCTGAACGTGCCGGCGGTGCGGACGCTGCTGCTGACCGGGGTCGAGCCGTTCCGCGACCGGCTGTGGGACACCGGCTATCGCGGCCTCACCGAAAGCGGCGAATATTACGGCTACAGCCTGGCGCTCGGTTCGGCCGAGGTGACGTTGGTCGAGCAGGCGGCGGCGTTCCGCAGCCTTGCGCGTGGCGGGCGCTGGTCGGCGCTCCATGTCCGCAAGGACGCGACGGTCGAGCCCGACCGTGCGACGACCACCCCGCAGGCGGCCTGGCTGGTCGCCGACATGCTCGCCGATCCCAACGCCCGCGCCGGCACCTTCGGCATGGATTCGGCGCTTCGCCTGCCTTTCTGGGCGGCGGTGAAGACCGGAACGTCGAAGGCGATGCGCGACAATTGGTGCGTCGGCTTCACCGACCGCTACACGGTCGCGGTTTGGGTCGGGAACCTCGAGGGTGATCCGATGCGCGCAGTCTCAGGCACCAGCGGCGCCGCACCGGTCTGGCGCGACGTGATGATGGCGCTCCACGCACAGGTGCCGGGCCGTGCACCTGCCCAACCCGCGGGGATCGAGGCGCGGGCGATCCGATTCACCGGCAATGTCGAGCAGCCCCGCCGCGAGTATTTTCTCGCTGGAACCGGGATGAGCGAAGTGGTGGTGGCACCGGCCGCGTCACGGCGCCCGCGCATCGTCAGCCCCGTGTCGGGCAGCGTCTATGCGCTCGACCCCGACATCCCGGTCGAGCGGCAACGGATGGCGATCACCGTCTCGGGCGAGGTGACAGGGCACCGGCTTCAGCTCGATGGACGCGATCTGGGGCCTGCAGGCGCCCGGCCGATGATTCTGGCGGGTCCGGGACAGCATCGGCTGCGGTTGGTCGATCCCGGCGGGCGCGTGGTCGATCAGTTGCTGTTCACGGTGCGCTGAACGGGCAAGCTCTGCATCCGGAGCCTTTGCCGCCGTGCCGACCTGTTGCCACTGGGACACGGACCGCGGGAAAGAGCCCGGCTTCGGACGCATCCGCGAAGGTGAATCGAACCAAAACGATTCCCGCGCGTTGCGGCAAATGGTCCTACCCTTTCGGGGCCGAAACATGAGTAGGCCGCGCCGGCAGCGTATCCCGCCGGCGCGGCCATTTTTTCTAGGTTGCGGTGCCGGCACCGCGATCCGCGCTTACCAGAAGAAGTTGCGGATCACCCGGACGACATAGCCGCGGCGGGTATCGACCAGCAGCACGTCGTCATAGTGGCGCACCCAGCGCTGCCAGCGGCCCGCCGGGGGCAGGCGGTAACGCCACGGATCGCTGATGAAATAGCGGCTGCCGTAGTAATGCGGGGCGATCCGCGATCCGTCGCGAAAGCCATAATAGCGGAACGGGGCGCGCCACTGGCCGCGCGAGTAGACGCCGCGATTGCGGTCACGCCAGCCGCGCCAGTCGTCATTGCCCCAACGGCGGTTGCGATCGTGCACCGAATCGCGCAGGTCGCGGCGGGCGTCGCGCACGTCCTCGCGCTCGCGGCGAACGTCGCGCGCGGAGCCATAGCGCTCGGCTCGGCGCAACTCGCGCTGCTCCTCACGCAGCTGCTCGCGGTCACGGCGGACCTCGCGATTGCTCTGGGCGTTGGCAGTCATCGGCGCCATGGCGGGCATGGCGACCGCGGCGATCAGCGCCGAGATCATGAGCTTCTTCTTCATCACAGCTCCTCCTTGGTTCGGGCCGGAAGCGATCCGGCGTGATCCGGGATGTAGAGCCGCCTGACTGAACGCCCCGAAAATGGGGCGGTCAGCAAAATGAAAGGCTTGCGGCGCCTACGGGCCGCTTGGTCCGGGCCCCGTGCCGGGTGCGCCGACGGTTCCGATATTGCCGAACAGATCCTCGAAGAAGCCACGCTCGCGGCCCAGCGTCGGGGTCTTCTTGTTCGACGGATTGATCGACGCGACCTGTTCGACCCCGGTGCGGGTCACTTCGGTGACGTTGCCCTGTGCATCGAAGCTGATGCGCAACGTGGTCTGCTCGCGCGGCTTGGGGTTGTTGAAGGCATAGTTGCGGGTGTTGCGGCCCACATAATACCATTCGCCCTGATTGAACTGGCTGGTCAGCGTCGGCTTGCCCAGTGTCGCCAGCACCGATTCGCGATTGTCCACGCCCGGCTGAACCGAGTTCACCAGATCGGAGTCGACGACATATCCCTGATAGCCGCGAAGCGGCGCGCAGGCGCCGGTTGCCAGAAGCGCGGCACCGCAAGCGGCGGTAAGAAGGGCACGGGCGGAAATCATCAAACTCACTCTCCCAGGGCGGGCGGGCCCATGACGGACGGCGCTATGCATTGCATCGCAGGCCGTTCGCCTCAATATGCGCCCGCGCTCGCGCAAACAAGTCACGCGGGACATGGTAATTGCCGCCGTTTCAGCGGCGGACGGGTAATTGCCGCCGATTTCGCGGCGGACGGAGCATATGAACATGGGATTGTGGCAACGGCTGGCCGGACGCAAGGCGGAAAATCCCGCGGCGGCGCTCTATCAGGCCGTCGTGGCGCGCGGACGCGCGCCGCACTGGTATGAAGCAGGCGCGGTGCCCGACACGGTCAACGGCCGGTTCGACACGATCGCGAGCGTGCTCGCCGTGGTGCTGCTGCGCCTGGAGGCGGAGCCGGCAGCGGCGGAAACGATCGCACGGCTGATCGAATGTTTCGTCGACGACATGGACGGCCAGCTGCGCCAGTTCGGCGTCGGCGACGTCGTGGTCGGCAAGCGGATGGGCAAGATGATGGGGCTGCTGGGCGGACGGCTGGGCGCCTATCGCGATGCACTGGTCGCGGGGACCGAGCCATTGGAAGGCGCCTTGCTGCGCAACCTCTACCGTGCCGAGGATCCCGGCGAAGCCGCGCTGGCGCACAGCGCGGGCGAACTGCGTGCGCTGCATATCGCGCTGGCGCAGGTCGAGCTTGATGCGCTGATGGCCGGGCGCCTGGCGGCATGACCCCGGAATTCTCCCGGCCCCGGCGGCTCGACACGATCGGCGCGGGCGAGAGCCAGGTGCGCGTCGAGGCCGATGCCGCCGAACGCGGTGCGCTGGCTCGCCGGTTCGGGCTGATCGCGATCGACACGCTGGTTGCCGATTTCGTGATCCGGACCGACGCGGCGGGGATCATCGCGCGCGGCCATCTGTCGGGCGCCGTGGTTCAGCCGTGCAGCGTCACCGGCGATCCGGTTCCGCAAAGGATCGAGGAAGATTTCGCGATCCGCTTCGTTCCCGAAGGCGATGAGAGCGTGGACGAGATCGAGCTCAGCGAAGATGATTGCGATACCGTCTTCTACACCGGCGGCGCGATCGACCTTGGCGAGGCCGCGGCGGAAACGCTGGCTCTGGCGCTCGACCCGTTTCCGCGCAGCCCTGGCGCCGCGGCAGCGCTGCGCGAGGCCGGCGTGCTGAGCGAGGAAGAGGCCGGGCCGTTTGCGGCTTTGGCAAAGCTCAAACAGCCCAAGCCCTGATCGGGTTTGGCCCTAGCGGATCGGCGTGAATGGCGGCCGCGCTGCGAGATAGGCGCGCGCGGGTTGGTCGAACGGAAAGCCCTGTACCGCGAGGCCGCCGAGCAGGCGGCGGACGTTCTGGAGACTCGCATCACCGACCGCCTGAGCAGCCGGATGAGCGAGCCAGGCGCCATTGACGCGAAACCCGCTTCGGATGCGCACAAGCTGACCGGTCAAGGCCATCGCTGACAGATGCCGGTGGGCAGTGACGGGCGTCACCCCGATCATTCGCGCCACTGCTCGCGACGAAACCGGTCTGTCGGCGCGGCTAAAGGCGTCGCCGACCCGGTTGCCGCGGCAGTTCGCGGCGATCACCGTGGAGAACAGGACCAGATCGAGCCAGTTGGCGTGCCGTTCACGGTTGGTCTGCAGCACCGCGAGCATGATATCGACCCCAGTGCGTACCCCGTTCGCCATTTCGTACGGCGCCCCGATTCGAGGCGGTGGGAGGGCTTCGCCGGCGGCGGCCAGATCTTCGACGAAACGCACGAAGCAATCGTGCGACCAGCGCAACAAATGCGCGATTCGCGGACGCCGGAGTCCCTCCACCGTCACATGGATACGGTTGCCGCTCCGGACGCACAGTCCGTCCTCGATCAGCGCGTTCACATGCCGGCGGATCGTTTCATAGGGACGCCCCAGCGATGCGGCGAGCGCGTGGGCGGAGGTGGGGACCATCGCCGATGCGTCGGAATCCGACAGCCCTGCCACCCGCGCGGCCAGCGTGTAGATGATGAATCGGTCGATCCGGCCGCCGAACACGCGAACCCCGAGTGCGAGCAGGCTGGTCTGCAGCTCGGCCAGATGGCGCGTTGCGGCGCGGACCTGAGCGATCGGCATTTCCGCCATATCGTCCCTCTCGGGAAGTGCGGCGGTGTCCTCTGTCAGCCGCATCGGCCAGGTCTGTCGGGGGCAGGGTCTTGCGGTGCCTTTGGGGGCACAGGGTTCGCCGCAATGGCAGGGTCAGATAACGCCAGGCACATGATCCGCTAGAACGCAGCCTGTGCCCGATCGGTTGCCGAGTCAAAGCATCAGCCACCCGAGTTGGTGACGTTCAACGTTTTTGGGTAGCCGCCGCCGGCATCGAGTCGATCCACTGCGAGAGCAGGCTGATGCCTTCGTCATGCGCGGTCGCGCGGCCAAGCTCGGGCATGGCGATGCCGGGATCGGTGCTGCGCAGGCGGTAGATCAGGATCGAGGCGTCGGCATCGCCCGGCGCGATCGCGAACTCGCGCCCGCCGCTGCCCCGTCCGGCCGCGACCGGCCGCTTGCCGATGCCGATCGTCACCGCTTCCTTGCGGTCGAGCTCGAGGAACAGGCCCGAGTTGGAGGCAGCACCCGCCGGATTGTGGCAATGCGCGCAGTTGATCTCGAGATAGGCGCGCGCACGGGCGTCTAGCGGCGCCTTGGGATCGTCCCATCGGGCGACGCGCGGGGCATCTGCCGGGGCGCGGTCGAGCAGGCCGGCGGCGACCAGCGTCTGGAGCTGTCCGCCATGGTTGAGATAGCGCGCCTTGGCCCCGATCGGGACGATCTGCCCGGACAGCGCGTGGCAATCCTTGCACTGGTTCTGGTTTGGCACGGCGTAGCTGATCTGGCGCGGCTTGCCCGAAGGATCGGTGAAGGCGACCGCCAGCCGCGTGCCCGCGCGCTTCAGCACCGCGTCGGTGCCCTCGGCGTTCCAGACATAGGGGATCGCGACCCAGCCCGACGTGCGGCGCAGCAGAAGCCGGGTTTCGAGCGGCCGGAACGCGGCGCCTTCGCCATAGCCGAAGGTCTTGATGAGGGCGCTGCCGACCGGGAAGTCGATCGCCTTCGCCGGGTCATAGGCCGCCTTCGCGCCGGCGGGGACGTAGATGAAGCGCTGCTTGACCGTATAGTCCGAGAACAGCGCGGTCTCGAGATCGTAGCCGATCACGCGCGGCGCGGGCGTGCGCTTCACGAGGTCGGTGAAAAAGCCATAGTCGGAGAGCTTCGCCGGATAGCCCTCCGCGGTGATCGCGGCATCGCTGACCTGGGCCGGCTGTTGTTGTGCCGCGGCGGCGACGAAGGCGGTGGCGGCGAGTGCGAACAGGATGGCGCCTGGGTTCATGCCGGCCCCTGCCGCTTGCAGCCGCATGGCGGTTCCCCTGCGAGAGCAGGGGGCAAGAGCCGCGCAGGGCGTCGCGTGGCATCCCGGGCTCCTGCGTTCGCAGGGGAACTGCAGATCGGGAGGGGCATCGCTATTTCGCCGCGGCCTCCATCTCGGCCGGCAGCGTCACCGGGGCTGGCTGCGGCACGTCAGCGCCGTTCAACTCGACCTTGGACGGCTTGGCGCTGTCGGTCGATGCGCCGAGCGCGAGGCCGAGGCCGAGAACGGGCACAGGGTCTGCGACGCGCAGGCCGAGTTCGGCGACCTTCCCGGTGCCGTCCCACCACACCGGCGGGGCGTTGCCGCCGAATGCCGCGGTCAGGAAGCCGCCGCCCGGCACGTCGGGCGCGAAGCCCGCGCGGCCATGGCGGTTGCCCGACACGATGATGCGGCGGGGGTAGGGATTGTACTTCGCATCCTCGAACTTGGGGCGGTAGGAGATGATCATCACGTTCGCCGTGGCATGGTCCGACAGGTCGTTGTCGAAGACATGGACGCCGTCATTGGCCATCACCAGCACGCCGGTTCCCTTGGGCACGGTCGCGACGATATTGCCCTTGGGGGCGAAGTTCGGCGTGTCGTTGGCGAACACCTTGTTGCCGAACACGCGCACGCCGCCGCCGTTCATGCGGGGCAGATTGGGCAGGTCGAACACCAGGATCCCGCCGGTATTGCCGGTGGCGGTGTTGCCATGGACGTCGGCCATGTTGCTGTTCTCGATCTCGATTCCCGCGACATTCTGGGACACGGTCGAGTTGCGCACCACGATCCGCTCGGACTGGCCGACATAGATGCCCGCGTCCGACGCGCCCTTCACCGTCACGCCATCGACCAGGATCGTGTGGCTCGAGACGGGATAGACGCCATAGGCGCCGTTGGTCGCTTTGGGCCCCCCGGTCCATTCGACGCGGATGTCCTTGTAGACGATGCGGTTCGCCTCCTTGGACTTGATCCCGTCGCCCTTGCTGTCCTCCACCGCAAAGCCGCGCAGCACGACATCGTCGGAGGTGACGAGCAGGCCTTCGCCCGCGCCGAGCTGGCCCTTGAAGCTCAATACCGTCTTGTCAGGGCCCGCGCCCCGCACCGTTACCTTGTCGACGTCGAGGCTGAGGCCGTCGGTCAGCTCGAACCGGCCTGCGCCGATCTGGACGACATCGCCCGGCTTGGCGTCGAGCAGCGCCTCCTGCAGCCGCTCCTGTGCATTGGGGCCGGCGGGAACGTCGATCGTCTTGGCGACCGCGGCGGACGACGCAACGGCAAGCAACGCAACGGTGACGGTGCGGATCATGGGCCTCTCCTGTTTTGAGGCCAGCTTACCCGGTCCGAAGCGTCCGTCCAGTCACTAACATGTCTGTCAGTTACTCGCGCGCGTCGCCCGGCATCTCGTCCTCGGCCCGCGCCAGTTCCTTCGGCTTGCGCTTCTCGAAGATCGCGGCGAGCTTTGCCTTGGTCGCGTCGTCCAGGTCCTTCGATGCGGCCGGGAACATCTCTTCCTCCTCCTCGTCGATATGATGGAGGTAGCGGTCGCGCATCGTCTTGAAGCGGGTGAGCCAGCCGGACGAGCTCATCTCCATCTCGACGAGCTCGCCCAGCATGTCGTCGACCTCCTTGTGCTCGGACACCGAATGGCGCGCATCGTCGCGCAGGTCGGGGTCGGCGAGCATCGTCGCGTAGAGCGATTCCTCCTCGGCGGCGGCGTGCGCCTGAAGCTCGAGCCGCAATTCCTCGAACAGCGTGCGGCGCTCCTCGCTGTCGCCGCTGGTTTCGGCGATCGCGTCGAGCAGCTTGCGCTGACGGTCGTGGTCGCGCTTCAACTCCGCGAAGATCCGGTCGTCGGCCATCGGTACATCTCCTTCTGGCGCTTCAACCGGTCAGGCCGGGCGAGGTTTCAGGCGCGAATCATTCTCACGCGCTTTCAAGGATTTCCTGCCGCCACGCCCGGGCCAGCAGCACCACGAGCCCGCCGGCCAGCGCGAAATAGAGACCAAGCCCCACCCACGGCGACCAGCCCCAGAACTCGTTGGGGATGGTGCGGATGTCGCCGTTCAGGAACATGGGCAGGATATGCTGCGTCACCGGGGCCGGGTAGAAATGCGGCGTCTGCACGTCGGCGGCGGTGATGGCGAGGTTGATCGCGACGCTGGCGGCCAGAAAGCCGCCGCCCAGCCATTTTTCCGCCCGGCTCGCACCCGCCCAGAAGGCGGCGAGGCCGATGGCAAGATAGGCGACGGCCGGGAGTGCATGGCGCGGACCGGTCGCGTTGCCGCCGTCCCAATAGACATAGGCGGCGTTATAGAGCAGCGCGATCACCGCGCCCGCCGCTGCGACCGCGCCGATGTCGCGTTTCGCCGGACCGCGCAACAGCGCCCAGATGCCGAAGGGAGCGAGCACCAGCACCGGCGCCACCCAGACCAGACCGCGGCGCTTGCCGCCGACAATCTCCCAGAGAATATCCGGCTTGGGATAGGTCAGGCCGAACAGGCCCTGTTGCATGCCTTCGAACCCGACCACGCCCGAATATCCGGTCTGGAAGGCGTGTCCGAACACGGCAAGGTTGTAGGCGAGAAGGGGAAGCGACGCCGCGATGCCGCCTGCGAGCGCTAGGGCGAGCGTGCGCCCGATCCGGCGCGGCTCCCAGCCGCGGATGCGCCACAGCGCCCAGAGTGCAACCGGCGCGCCGGTCAGCACCACGCTATGTTCGATCACCACTGCCCAGCTCAGCGCCAGGCCAGCGATCAGTGCATAGCGGCCGGGATGCCCGCCGCCACCGGTCCCGCGCCACACCGCCCATAGCGCAATGGCGATCAGTGCCGTGGCCGGGGCATGACCGAAATAGGTGGTGCTCCATCCCCAGATTGTCGTTCCGAACGCGAAGCCGGTGGCGCCGAACAGTCCCGCGGTGCGGCTCCCGGTGATGCCGGTGCCAAGGTCCAGCAGTGCGATCGCCGCCAGCGCGGTGAGTATCGCGCTGGTGAGGGCGACCGAGACACGCATCCGGACCGCCAGGAAATCCTCCGCGGCGGGATCGAACAGCCTGTGTGGAACGTCGGCCGAGGTCTGGCCAGTGACGGCATTGGTCAGCGCCACCCAGGGCAGGGCCATCAGCGTCATGCCCGGCGCCTTGTCCATATAGACATGGCCGTCGAACATCGCCTTGTCGATCGTCATGTCGGCGAAGCTGTCGATCCGCGCATCGCCGGTCTCGACGATCGCGGTGGCGGCGAGCAGCCGGGTCGCGCTGTTGGGGTTGAAGGCCCATGAGCCGAACCAGACGCACGAGAGCCAGACCAGCGCGAAGAGCAGCACCGGAAACTGCCAGCGCCGCCGCACCTCACCTTCCGTCACGCCAAACCCCCGCATTGTCGAATTCAGTGCGTCACATCGGCCCGCTGCCACAGGCCCAGCCGGTATGATCCATTGCGTGTGACGTCGCGGCCCCGCCCGTTCCGTCAGCCTGAACGGATCCCTGCCTGCGCGATGAGAACGATCGAGGCGCGCCTCTAGTCGGGCAGGACCTTTTCGGCGCGCTTGCGCGCATCGGCTTCGGCCTTGCCCGCCTGGATCTCGCGCGACGAGCAGCCGATGCCGCCGCCCGGACCCACGGCCGAGCAGCTGCCGATGCCGGTATCGCCGACGCTCATCGCGCCCTGCTGGCGCACCGCCCAGCTCTCATTCTGAGGCGCGACTTGCTGGTCGCGCAGCTCCTTGGGGATGCGGAAACGTTCCTCGGCAGGACGGCGGACGCAGATCACCACCTCATCGCCATCGGCATTGGTCGGGCATTTGTCGTCGCCATAGATGACGAGCACGCCATTCTGCGCCGCATTCTGCGCCAGCGCCGGAAGCGGTGCCGCGAGCGGTGCGGCGGCGAGGGTCAGGCCCAGCAGGATCGTCTTCGTCATCGTCAACTCCATATCCCCCAACGCCCGTATCTATACCCGTTTCGAAACCGCAATGGCAGCCTTGCACGCCAGCCGGATCGCGCCTGCAAGCAGCGGATAGGCCGGTGCCGTCTCCGCGCCCGCCGCCAGTGCCGAATCGCGATGCTCAAGCTCTTCGGCGCGGAATTCGGCCACCGCGTCCGACAACACCGGATCGCTCGCCCCCAGCGCGGCGAGCTGTTCCTGATAGTGGAGATCGATCTCGGTCTCCACCGCCGCGGTGCAGGCCATCGCCGCCGCCGGGCCGAGCGCCGCGGTCGCCGCGCCCAGCGCGAAGCCCGCGACATTCCATACCGGCTGCAACGCGGTCGGCCGCACGCCGCGCTCGGCAATCAACGCATCAAAGAAGGCGCGGTGCCGTTCCTCCTGATTCGCCATGCCCGAAATCGCGCGCGCCATGTCGTGCCGGTCGCCCATCACGGCGAGCTGCCCGGCATAGATGCGCGTCGCGCCATATTCCCCCGCCTGATCCACCCGGATCATCGAGGGGATGTCGGCGCGGCGATCTCCCGGCTTCCACCTCATCGGCGTTGCCGCTTCAGCATCAGCACGGCGATCATCAGCGCCCCGCCGAGCGAGATGATCGCGTTCCACCCGGCAAGCGAAATGCCGAGGAAATGCCAGGGCGCGACGTCGCAGCGCACCAGCGGCGCGTTCATGATCGCGTCGAGCGCGCTGCCGCCGCTGCCGAAGGTGGTGGCGCACTGGGTGAGCCCTTCCCACCATTTATACTCGACCCCGGCATGGAAGGCGCCGATCGCACCGCTGATCGCGATGCCGATCGCGGCGAGCCACACCAGCAGGTCGCGGACCGGCTTCGCTGCAAAGGACAGGGCGGCAAGCGCGATCGCCGCATAATGCGGGTAGCGCTGCCACATGCACATCTCGCACGGGAACAGCCCGCTGACATACTGGCTGTAGAGCGCGCCGCCGATCAGGCCGAGCGGGATGAGCAGGGCGAGCGCCTGCGCGGTGCGACGGGGTGCCATCGGTTCCTGCCTCAGCGCTTGCTGCCGGCCTTGGGCGCGCCGCCGCCCTCGGCCATGCGCGTGGGCGCGGCGGTACGGGCGATGGTCTGCAGCGCGTAATGGAGCTGGAAGTCCTCGACGCCCTTCTTCTTGAGCTCGTCGATCGTCGCGGCGAAGCGCGGATCGGTCTTGGTGTCTTCCTCCAGCACCGAATTGTCGACCTTGGTCTCGTTGATCAGGTGACGGCGCAGATCGGCCTCGCGGAACACCGGCCGGGTCTTGTAGTCGGCATCGGTGAGCTGCGGCACCTTGAGATCGGGCTCGATCCCGCCTTCCTGTACCGAACGGCCCGAGGGGGTGTAGTAGCGCGCGGTGGTGAGCCGCAGCGCGGTGCGCGGGCCGAGCTGGAGCAGGGTCTGCACCGATCCCTTGCCGAAGGTCTTCTCGCCCAGCACCAGCGCGCGGTGGTGGTCCTGCAGCGCACCGGCGACGATCTCCGAGGCGGACGCGGTGCCGGCATCGACCAGCACGACCAGCGGCAGCCCGCGGGCAAGGTCGTCGGCCTTGGCGTACCAGCGTTCGATATCCGCCTTGTCGCGACCGCGCTGCGAGACGATTTCGCCATGCGCGAGGAACGCGTCGGTCACTTCGATCGCCTGGTTGAGCAGGCCGCCGCCATTGGCGCGCAGATCGATGACATAGCCCTTGGGCTTGCCGCCCAGTTGCTTCTCGATCGCGGCGATGCCGGCGCGCATGTCCGATGCGGTGGTGGCGCTGAAGGTGTTGATGTTGAGGATGCCGATGCCGTCCTTGACCTCCCACTTCACCGCCTTCTGGACGATGGTCTCACGGGTCAGGGAGACGTCGAACGGCTTGTCGCGGCCAGGGCGGACGATCCGCACGGTGATCTTGGTGCCGGGCTCGCCCCGCATCTGGCTGATCGCCTCGTCGAGCGTGCCGCCATAGATCAGCTTGCCGTCGAGATGGGTGATGAAGTCGCCCGACTTGATCCCCGCGCGCCAGGCAGGGGTATCCTCGGTCGGGGTCACCACCTTGACCGCGCCGTCCTCCATCGTGACCGAGAGGCCGAGGCCGCCATAATTGCCGTCGGTGGCGAGGCGCATATTGTCGAACGCCAGCGCGTCGACATAGGAGCTGTGCGGATCGAGGCTGGCGAGCATCCCTTCGATCGCGCCCTTGATCAGCGTCTTGTCATCGACCTGCTCGACATAGTCGGCCTTCACCCGCGCATAGACGTCCATGAAGGCGTCGAGCTCGCGATAGCTGGAGGTATCGACGCTGGCCATGGCGCCGGTGGTGACGGGGATCAGCGCCAGCGCGCCGACTGCGGCGGTGACCTGAAGCAGGGGACGGATCATACGCAAACTTCCTGAGCGATGCTTGGGGACAGGATAGACCGGAAAGGCGTGGCCGCAAAGCGGCAAGGGTGGGGCGCCTTATAGGCTTGCGGCATCGCCCCGGTGCCGTCTGACCAAGGCGCATCAATCGAGCAGTTGTGCCAGATCGACCGCATCGCCCTTGCGGCGCAGTTCGACGGTAATGCGCGGGGCCTCTCCCCTGGGCGCGTTGCCGAGCGGCGTGCCCTGAACCGGGGCGTCGCCGACCCGCGCCAGCACCCGGTCGAGACCCGCGATCAGCGAGGTCCAGCCATCGCCATGGTCGAGGATCACGATGTTGCCGTATCGGCGGAACCGTCCGGCATAAACCACGCGGCCCGCCGCCGGCGCAACGACCTGTGCGCCTGCCCAGGTCGACAGCGTCAGGCCGCGCGCGCGGACGCCGGCGTCCGACACTTCGCCCAACCCGGTGACGAGGCTTCCGGCGACCGGCAGCCGGTACGGCGGCGGTCCCTGCGGCGCGATTCGCGCGGGGGGCGGAGCCTCTGTGGAATCCCCGGCACCCGGGCGTGGCAGCGGGCCGGGCAGTGCTTCCAGCGCCTCGCGGGTTTCCGCTGCTGCGCCCAGCGTGTCCATCAGCTCCACCAGATCGCGTGCCTGCTCGCCGAGCGCGAGCGCGCGATCCGATTCGATCATCGCTTCGCGGCGATAGCCGGTGGGGCGCAGGCGATGGCCGGCCTCCATCTGCACCAGTGCCAGCCGCTCGGTCTCCAGCCGTTCGCGCCCCTCGCGCAGGCTGCGCGCGGCGATCTGCGCGCCTTCGCGCAGGCGGCGCGCGCGTGCGATCTCGGCACGCACGCCGGCGCTGCGTTCGCGTACAACCGGAGCGACGCCGCCAAGCACGGCGCGGACATGAACGATGTCCGCGGTCGAGCCGGGCTGGAGCAACCCCAGCATGGCCGGCCGCCGCGCGAGCGACTGGAGCGCGGCGATCAGGCGCGCGATCGGCCCCTGCTGCGCTTCGAGCCGCCTGTGCTGTTCGGCGAGCAGCCGGTCGACGATCGCGGTGCGTGCCCGGGCCGCCATGATCTGTGCTTCCGCCGCCGCGATGCTGGCAGCGACCGCGGCCTCGCGCACCTTGGCGCGCCGCGCTTCGTCGCGCTCGTTGGCAGCGGCCTGCTGAAGCTGGCGGGCACGTGCTTCGGCGGTCTTCGCGGCCTTGTTCGCGGCCTTGAGCTGTCCCTGTTGCGCTGCGAGATCGGTCTGGGCGGGAAGCGCGCTGACGCCTGCAGCCGCCAGCGCGACGACGGCAGTGACGATCAGCGCCCGGCGCATCCTAGCCCTCGCGGTGATAGGGGTGGTTGGCGAGGATGCTGGTCGCGCGCCAGAGCTGCTCGGCGAGCATCGCGCGCGCCATCAGATGCGGCCAGGTCGCGCGGCCGAAGGCGATCAGCAGATCGGCCTCGGCCCGCTCGGCATCGCCGAACCCGTCCGCTGCACCGATCAGGAAGCGCGTTTCGCGTATCCCGTCGTCACGCCATGCCTGGAGCCGCTCGGCGAGCACGCGCGAAGGCAGGTTTTCGCCCTTCTCGTCGAGCATCACCCGGCGCGTGCCGGGCGCGAGGTCGGGCAGCCTGCCGCCGGTATCGGGCATCTCGGTGATCTTGTGGGGCCAGGTCACCCGCTTCATGTAGCGCCCCACCAGTTCGGCCTCAGGCCCGCGCCCGATGCGCCCGCGCGCCACGATATGCAGCAACATGGTGCTAGAGTCGCTCGGGGCCGATCCCAGGCATTACGCGTTGCCGACGGGCGGGGTATCCCCGAACGCCCACATGCGCTCGAGATTGTAGAAGGTCCGTACCTCGGGCCGGAACAGGTGGACTATCACGTCGCCTGCGTCGATCAGCACCCAGTCGGCGGTTGGAAGCCCCTCGATCCGCGGGCTGCGGCCGAACTCGGCCTTGATCTTCTCCGCCAGCTTGTTGGCCATCGACGCGACCTGGCGCGTCGACTTGCCGCTGGCGACGACCATATAGTCGGCGATGCTGCTCTTGCCCGCGAGCGGGATCGAGACGGTTTCCACCGCCTGATCGTCGTCGAGCGAGGTCAGGACGAGCTTGTGCAGAGCCTCGGCCTCGTTCGGGGAACCCTGAGGCTCGGGACTAGGCGAAACATGGGGCGATGCGTTCAAGTCTACTCCTGGCGTCCGGGGACGCGCGTGCGGTGATGTGGGGACGGCGCATAGCGCCGGTGCCAGGCAGGATCGGCGGCGCGCAGGCGTGTCGCCGAAGTCGGGTCGGGGCGGAAGCGCAACAGCACCAGTGCCGGCAAACTCCACTTCGTCCAGTTCTTCGCCTGGCCTGCGGGCCGCACGAAGCGCCGCAGCCAGCCCATCGCAGGACTTGCATGGGCGTCGCGATCATAGCCCGGCCGCGCGATCACCGCAATCGCAACCTTCTGCGCTATTCGGCGCCAGCCCTTCCACTGGTCGAACTGCGCCAGATTGTCGGCGCCCATCAGCCAGATGAACTGGTGTTTGGGGTAGAGAAGCGGGAGTTTGCTCAGCGTATCGACGGTGTAGCGGGTCTTCAGCCGCTGCTCGACCGCGGTGGGCCGGATCGGCGCGTGCTTCGCCATCGCCCGGGCCGAAGCCATGCGCGCGGCGAACGGCGCCATGCCCTTCGCCTCCTTGAGCGGATTGCCGGGCGAGACCATCCACCATATCTCGTCCAGCTCCAGCGCACGCAAGGCGTGGAGCGAGATCGCCCGGTGACCGCGATGCGCCGGGTTGAACGACCCGCCGAGAAGACCGATCCGCTTCAAGGACGCGTCTGACCGGTCCCGCGCACCACCCATTTATAGGTCGTCAGCCCCTCCAGCGCGACCGGGCCGCGCGCATGCAGGCGGCCCGTGGCGATGCCGATCTCCGCGCCCAGCCCGAACTCGCCGCCATCGGCGAACTGGGTCGAGGCGTTCCACATCACGATCGCGCTGTCGACGCCGTTGAGGAACCGCTCCGCGGTGGCAGCATCCCCGGTGACGATCGCGTCGGTATGGTGCGATCCGTGCGCGGCGATATGCGCCATCGCGCCGACGACGCCGTCGACGCGCTTCACCGACAGGATCGAATCGAGATATTCGGTGTCCCAATCCTCGGCATTGGCCGCGACGACGCGGGGTTCGATCGCCCGGATGTCGGGATCGCCGCGCAGCTCGCAGCCGGTATCGGCGAGTGCCGACAGGATCGGTGCGGGATCAGCGAAGGCGGTGTCGATCAGCAGCGTCTCGGTCGCGCCGCAGATGCCGGTGCGGCGCATCTTGGCGTTGACCGCGAGGTCGCGGGCCATGTCCGGATCGGCGGCGCCGTCGATATAGGTGTGGTTGATGCCGTCGAGATGCGCGAGCACCGGCACGCGCGCCTCCTCCTGCACGCGCGCGACCAGGCTCTTGCCGCCGCGCGGGACGACCAGGTCGATCGCTCCGTCCGCCTTGAGCATCGCGCCGACCGCGGCGCGATCGGTGGTGGGGACGAGCTGGACGGCGTTCTCGGGCAGCCCGGCATCGGCGAGGCCGCGGGCGAAGGCGGCGTGGATCGCGCGGTTGCTGTGCACCGCCTCCGATCCGCCACGCAGGATCGCGGCATTGCCGCTCATCACGCACAAGGCCGCAGCGTCGGCGGTGACGTTGGGGCGGCTCTCATAGATGATGCCGATCACCCCGATCGGCACGCGCACGCGGCTGAGCTGCAATCCGTTGGGTCGCTCGCTGGTGCTGATGATCTCGCCGACCGGATCGGCGAGCGCGGCCACCGCTTCGACCCCCGCCGCCGCGCCTTCGAGCCGGGCAGGATCGAGCCGGAGCCGGTCGAGCAGCGCGCCTGAAAGCCCGTTTGCCTCACCCGCCGCGACATCCCTCGCATTCGCGGCCAGAATCGCATCGGCATCGGCGCGGATCGCCGCGGCGGCGGCGCGCAACCCCTGTGCCTTGGCCGGCGCCGGCAGCTCCGCGAGCGTCACGGCGGCGGCGCGGGCGCGGGCCCCCAGCTCGGCGATGAGGGCGGTGGGCGAGGTTTCGGCGATCGTGTCCATTCGCCGCGGCTAACATGACGCAACGCAAAAGTCCCTATCGCCTCTGCTTTGACACTTTGTTAGGTGGGCTTTCATGGGGGAATTCGACGCAGCCGGTGAAGTCGTGAGCGGGGCACTGATGGGCCGCGCGGTCGAGAGTCATCGTGGCGAGGCCGGACAGGACGGCCATGGGAGCATCTGCCTCAATTGCGGCACCACGCTGACCGGCCCCTATTGCCATCGCTGCGGGCAGGCGGGGCATGTCCACCGCACGATCGGCGCGATCTGGCACGAGATCCTGCACGGCGTCGTCCATTTCGAGGGCAAGCTGTGGAACACGCTGCCGATGCTGTGCCTGCGTCCGGGCGAGCTGACGCGCCGCTACATCCATGGCGAGCGGGCGCGCTTCGTCTCGCCGATGGCGATGTTCCTGTTCTCGGTCTTCACGATGTTCGCGGTGCTCCAGATCATGGGCATCTCGGCGCCGGCGCAGGTCGGCACCGCCGCGCAGTTCGAACAGGGGCTGGTCTTCGCCCGGCAGAATACCGAAAGCGCGATCGTCGATGCGATGGAATCGCGCGCGCGGGCAGAGCCGGGCAGCGAGCGGGCGAAGAAGCTCGACAAGCGCATCGCCGGGCTCCAGCGTGACCTCGACGAGATCAAGCGTATCCCCTTCGACCTTGCCAAGACGAGCGGCAGGGGAATCGATTTCAAAACCGGCTGGAAGCGGCTCGACAAGGGGATCGAGAAGGCCAACCAGAATCCCGGCCTCGCGCTCTATAAGCTGCAGACCAACAGCTATAAGTTCAGCTGGGCGCTGATCCCGCTGTCGATCCCCTTCGTGTGGCTGCTGTTCTTCTGGAAGCGGCGGTACAAGGGCTATGATCACGCGGTATTCGTGACCTACTCGCTGTCGTTCATGTCCTTGCTGTCGATCGTGCTGACGATTGCGGGTGGACTGGGCCTCGCCATTCAGATCATCGCGACGGCGGCGCTGCTGATCCCCCCTGTGCACATCTACTATCAGATGAAGGGCGCGTATCGCCTGCGCGGGTGGAGCGCGCTGCTGCGCACCTCGATCCTGCTGGTCTGCATCACCGTGATCCTGCCGATCTTCCTGCTGCTGCTGCTCGGCCTCGGGCTGACGGGCTGATCGGGGCGGAGGTCAGCCCGGACAGGGCCAGCGGCGCTTCATGATCAGATAGAAGGCGGTCTTCATGCTCATCGAGCGCTGGCTCGGCGGGATCTTCTCGAGCTCGGCGAGAAAGTCGGCGGGCTTGATCTTGGCGGCCTCGCTGCCCTCTGGCGGCGGGCAGCTGTGCGGGGGCCGGCCGGCGGCGCGATCGGCACGCAGATCGGCGCGATAGCTGGTGGCCACCGACTTGATCTCAGCCCGGACCGGGCCGAGGTCGGACGAAAAGATCGCGAGCGGGCCCTTGGCCTTGAGCGCGCGCGCCTTGACCAGAAATTCCTCGACCGTCATCGCCTGTGCGCTCGCCGGGACCAGCATGGCCATACCGGCAATCAGCCACCAACGCTTCATTCAATCCCCCTGTTCGCCCCCAAAGCGATCGCACCAGCGGCCTTGCTGCGTGTGCGCCGGTGGAAATTGCTGTGATTCGACGGGCTTGTCCAGCATCGGCGGATGCTGTCTGGCTGCCGGCGGCTAGAGCCGGACTCCGGGACGCCAGCCGCTCGCGGTGAGCAATGCCTTGGGATCGCGCAACTCGATGATGGCACGGATTGCGGCGCGCTTGTCCCTGGCGCGGGCATAATAGGCCTTGGTGATGCGATAACCGACCCAATAGCCGAGATCGCCGGGCCGTTCCGCGGTGCCGCGGCCGTCATAGAGCCAGCGCGAACCCTCGGCCGGCTTGTCAATGTCATCGAGGAATCCGGCCTCGAATTCCGCCTCGCGGCCCTTGGTGATGCGCGCGAGATGCTGGTAGCTGACCGCGCCCGACATGAGCTCGCCGATGAACTCCGCACCGCCCTCGATCAGCGATGCCTGGAGCACCGTCATGCCGGTGTCGGTGTCCGACCCCGCTGCAGCCTGCTGCACATGGATATATTCGTGCGCGATGACATGGACGAAGCGATCCTCGGGGTCCGCGACCATGAAATCGGCGGCGCACAGCGCCTCCAGCCCGATCATCACCCCACCCACATTGGCGGTGCCCACCGGCTTGCCGCGCCCGATCGCAAGCGTGACCGGCGGCAGTTGCGCCTCGGGATAATAGGTGCGCAGCTTGCCCAGGCTCGCGCTCAGCCGGGTGCGGATCGCGGGCAGGTGCCGGGCGCATTCGCGGGCCCGGACATAGAGGCCGGGATCGGCTGCCATGGTCGCGGCGATGCGCTCCGCGGTGATCCGGCGCATGCGCATGAACGCGGCGAATCCGTCACTCGCTTGGTCCAGATAGTCGCGCTGGATCTGCGTCACGTCGGGTTTGCCGCCGGTCGCGTCGTACAATGCGTAGAAGCGATCGACATCGGCGGTACGGATCTCGGGCTCCGTGCCGCTCGCGGCGGGCAGGGCGGCAAGCAGCAGGGCGGCAAATGCGGTTCGAAACATGCGGTGATCCTCCCGGGGCGTTGCCGATCATAGCCGGATCGCGCACCGGCGAAACACGCATTGCGAGAAACGAAAACGGCCCGCGCAATGCGCGGGCCGAATGTCGCTCCGGGAAGGGAGCCGGGCCTGGACCCGTATCCTCAGGCGCCTTGCGGTGCCGGGCTCCCGAACGGGCCCTTGGGGCGCCGCGTCTTGGGGATCGAAGTGCCCGCTGCCGCGACCGCACCGCGCGGCGCGGCCGGATCGGGGCGGCCGATATCGCCGTCCGCGAGCAGTTTCTTGATCTCCTCGCCCGACAGCGTCTCATATTCGAGCAGCGCGCCGGCCAGCGTGTGGAGCTGGTCGAGATGCTCGGTCAGCACGTCGCGTGCGCGGGTCAGGCCGCCCTCGACCGTCGCCTTGATCTCGCGATCGATCAGCTGCTGGGTCTCGTTCGACATGTGCCGCGGCTGCGAGGCCGAATAGCCGAGGAAGGATTCGCCCTCGGGCTGCGAATATTCGACTGGGCCCAATGCATCGGACATGCCCCACTTCGTGATCATGTCGCGGGCAAGGCCGGTGGCATATTGGATGTCGCCCGACGCACCCGACGAGACCTTGTCATAGCCGAAGATGATCTCCTCGGCGACGCGGCCGCCCATCGCGACGGCGAGGTTCGCGTACATCTTGTCGCGGTGATAGCTGTAGCTGTCCCGCTCGGGCAGGCGCATGACCATGCCCAGCGCGCGGCCGCGCGGGATGATCGTCGCCTTGTGGATCGGGTCCGACGCCGGCTCGTGGAGCGAGACGATCGCATGGCCGGCCTCGTGATAGGCGGTCATCCGCTTCTCGTCGTCGGTCATCACCATCGAACGCCGCTCGGCGCCCATCATCACCTTGTCCTTGGCTTCCTCGAACTCCTGCATCGCGACGAGGCGCTTGCCCTTGCGTGCGGCCATCAGCGCCGCCTCGTTGACGAGGTTGGCGAGATCGGCGCCCGAGAAGCCCGGCGTGCCGCGCGCGATCGTGCGCGCATCGACGTCGGGTGCCAGCGGCACCTTCTTCATATGGACCTGCAGGATCTTGACCCGGCCCTCGATGTCCGGGCGCGGCACCACGACCTGACGGTCGAAACGGCCCGGACGCAGCAGCGCCGGATCGAGCACGTCGGGACGGTTGGTCGCGGCGATGATGATGATGCCTTCGTTCGCCTCGAACCCGTCCATCTCGACCAGCAGCTGGTTGAGCGTCTGCTCGCGCTCGTCATTGCCGTTGCCGAGGCCGGCGCCGCGATGACGGCCGACCGCGTCGATTTCGTCGATGAAGACGATGCACGGCGCCGACTTCTTGGCCTGTTCGAACATGTCGCGGACGCGGCTCGCGCCCACGCCGACGAACATCTCGACAAAGTCCGAGCCGGAGATGGTGAAGAAGGGCACGCCCGCCTCACCCGCGATGGCGCGGGCGAGCAGGGTCTTGCCGGTGCCGGGCGAGCCGACGAGCAGGGCGCCCTTGGGGATCTTGCCGCCGAGGCGGGCGAATTTCGTCGGATCGCGCAGGAACTCGACGATCTCCTGCAGTTCCTCGCGCGCTTCGTCGATGCCGGCGACGTCGTCGAAGGTGACCCGGCCTTCCTTCTGGGTGAGCAGGCGCGCGCGCGACTTGCCGAAGCCCATCGCACCCGAGCCCGAGCCCTTCTGCATCTGGCGCAGCACGAAGAAGGCGATGCCGAGGAAGAGCAGGAAGGGCAGCGAATTGTACAGCATGTACATCCAGATCGACGGGCCTTCCTCAGGCCGCGCGCTGATCGTCACGCCCTTCTCGCGCAGCTTGGGGATCAGCTGCGGATCGGGAACCGCGTTGGTGCGGAACTTGGTGTCGTTGGTGAGCGTGCCGGTGATCACCGTCTGGCTGACGTTGACGTCCTTGACCGACCCTTCCTGGACCTTGTCGAGGAAGGTCGAATAGGGGATCGTCGATCCGGCGGTCTGGTTCGGCTGGTTCATCAGCGAGACGAACAGCGCCAGGGCCGCGAGGATGCCTACCCAGATCAGCAGGCTCTTCATCCAGGGATTGCCGCCGTTGTTGTCGGGGCCCTGCTGCTTGTCGTTGTCGTTCATTCCGATTCCGGTGCCATGATTCCCCGATAAGATAGGGTCTGGCAGGTTAATGGCAATGGAACAGCTTCGATCAGAGTGATCGGCGCGGCGGAGCGGGCGCGAAATGCCAGCGGCCGTCGCGCTCCGGCGAGGCCAGCACGCCCGCCTGGGTCGCTGCCTTTCCGCCCGCCAGCGCGTCGAGCAGCGCCTCGATATTGGTTGACTCCGAAAAGGCAGGGGCGGTGATGCCGTTGGCGCTGCGCACCTCAGCGATCGCCGCGCGGACCAGGCGGCGCTGCATCTCGCGCGGCAGATCGCCCGCGCGCAACAGTCCCTTGCCCGGCGACCAGCGCTCGGCGCGGAGGGTTTCGGCGAGCAGGTCCAGCGCTACCTCGGCCTCGCCCAGATAGGCTGCGGATCGTGCGAGCGCTGCGGGGTCGAGCAGGAGCTGATCCGCGAGCAGCTCCCGGAATCGCGTGCGGTCGTGGCGGGGATCCGCGTTCGAGGGGTCCTCCACCCACGGCACGCCTGCGGCCGATACGATGGCGCGCAATTCGTCGCGCCGCCACGCCAGCAGCGGGCGCAGCACCGGATGATCCCCTTCGAACCGCCACGGCCGGATGCCGCTGAGCCCGGCCACCCCGGATGCGCGGTTGAGGCGCATCAGCAGCGTTTCGGCCTGATCGTCGGCATGGTGTGCGGTCAGCAGCGCATCCGCGCCGATCGCTTCCACCCAGGCCCTCAGCGCGGCATAGCGTGCCTCGCGTGCGCCTTTCTGCACGCTGCTCCCGGTGATCGGGGCGGCCGGCTTCAGGATCGCGTGCGGCACGCCCAGCCTTGCGCAGACCGCCGCCACCAGCGCCGCTTCGTCCGCGGCTTCCGCGCGGAGGCCGTGATCGACCGTCGCCGCGCCGACGCGTCCGGGAAAGGCGGCCGCGGCGAGCAGCAGCATCGCCATGCTGTCGGCCCCGCCCGATACGGCGAGGGCGATCGTCGTACTGGCAGGCAGGGCCTTGCCTGCCGCTTCCGCGAACAGGCGATCGAGGTCCGCGGCGAACCGCGCGACCGTTTCCGGATCGGGCGGGTTCAGCGTGTCACTTGCACTTGCTGGCGGTGCGGCCGGTGGCGACATCTTTCTTCATCGCGTCGGAGATGCGGTCGCCATAGACCTGGCTGAGCTCGTCATAGACCTTGCACACCTCGCTCGCCGGCTTCTTCATCTTCACGAGCGACTGGGCGAGATAATAGAGCGAATCCGGCGCGCGTTCGCCGTTCGGCATCTTCTGATAACTCTCGAAGAAGGCGGTGGCGGCGAGCGCCGGCTTGCCCTGATCGAGCAGCGCCCGGCCAAGCAGGTTCTGCGAATAGCTGGCGCGGCGGTGCTTGGGATATTTCTGGACCACCGTGCGCAGCTCGGTGATCGCCTTGTCATATTGCTTGGCCTGCCACAGCCGATAGCCATAGACATAGCCGTCCTCGGCCGGATCGTCGCTCTTGGGCCGGTCGACCGCCACTGCGGGCGTCGTCGGCACGGTGGCGGCCGGACCCCCTACCGCAGGACGCGTCGGCGCGGGGCGCGTGCCGGTCACCGGCGCATCGTCCTCGGCGGGCGCGGCGCCGGCCTCCAGCGCCTTCAACCGCGCGTCGGTCGAACGCTTATAGGCGTTGAACGCCTCCTCGAGCTGGCGAAGGCGATACTGGCTCTGCTCGACCTGTCCGGTGATTTGCGACAGCTGCGATTCCACCGCGCTGACTCGCGCGTTGAGATCGGCGACCGCGCTGGTCGCGGGCAAGCCCGGCGCGCCGGGCTGGCGCTCGGGCGGGGTGATCTGCGGCTCGATCGTCTGGCCCGCGCCGCCCGGGAACACCTTGCGCTGAACCGCGCGCATTTCGCGCTCGAGCCGGTCGACCCGGCCTTCGATCCCGCCCCCGGCGGCGCCGCGGCTGGTCTGCGCCGTCGCCGGCATCGCAACGCTTGCCAGCGCGGCCACCGCCGTGCCGAGCAACGCCATCTTTCCAATCAAACGCATCGAAATCCCCGCAGGCGCTAACATCCTCAACGCCTTATACATCACATGCCGAATCTGTCGCCACGCTTTACGGCGCGGTGCTGTTTCCGCCCGCCGGAGTCAGCGGGTCGACGGTCTGCGACTGCGCGGGCGGATCGAAGGCCGGCCGGAACGCCGGGGGCAGCGGCCGCGAACTGCGGTTTGCCGGCGTTGCGGCCGCGGCCGGCGTCGGCGTGGCAGCCGGCGTCGCGCCCGATCCGCGCGCCTGAAGCGCGGCGGCGCTGATCGGCACGTCCTTGATCGCGCGGCCAGGCGTACCCAGCGGCGCTACGTCGGAACCGTTGACGGTCACGCGGATCGCCTCGGGACGGCCGAGATTGATCATCGGTCCGTTGGCGTTCTGCGGCACGTCATAGCGCTCGCCCGCCGCCATTTCCTTTTCGAACAGGCGTGTTCCGCTCGCGTCGTAGATGCGCAGCCAGACCGGCTCGGTCGCGGTCAGCGTCACCTGCCCGCCATTGGCGGGGGCTGCCGGAGAAGGCGCCGCTGCGGGCACCGCAAGCGGGGTCTCGGTCGGCAGGGGTTCGGGTTCGGGCGTGCCGCTGCTGCGGAACAGATCGGTGCCGTACCACAAGGCCAGCGCGGCGAGCAGCAGTACCGCGATCACCGCGCCTGCCCAGACCAGGCCGCTCGACGGTTCGCGCACCGGATCCTCGGGATCGTAGGTCTCATAGGCCTCGCGCGCCGCGAACATGCTCGAGGTCTCGGCGCGCAGCTCCTTCGCCAGCGCGACCTCGTCTGCGCCGATCGCGCGGGCATAGGATTTCACGAAGCCGACGGCGTAGGTGGGAGAGGGAAGGCCCGAATAGTCGGAGGTCTCGATCGCTTCGAGGTGGCGGAGCGGAATGCGCGTACGTGCGGCGATATCGGACAGCTCGAGCCCCTGCGCCAGCCGCGCATCGCGCAGCTTCTCGCCGACCTTCTCGGGGAAGAGCGTCGGGGTTTCGCCGGGTTCGCCGTCCATTCAATCTTTCTCCGGTCGCACTGGGGTTCGCCAGGGGGATGCAGGCCGTGCGGGGGTGTTCACCACCCGCCTGCCGCTGTCAACGCTGGGGAGGGAAAATGGTGCGGCATTCCATGCAGTGCATCACGCGAGTTCGACGCCGTGATCAGCCGCCCATTGCTCCAGCGCGGCGCGCATGTCCTGCGGCGGCCGGTCGAGCATGCCGCGCATCGCCGCGATCAGCTTCGCCCGGTCGAGCGAGCGCACCATCGCCTTGATCGGCCCGACCGCAGCCGGCGTGATCGACAGCCGGTCGATGCCGAGCCCGATCAGCGCCATCGCTTCCAGCGGCCGGCCGCCCATTTCGCCGCATACCGCCAGCGGCACATCGGCCTCCGCGGCTTCGGCCGTCACGCGGCGCAGGAAGCGCAGGATCGAGGGGCTGAGCCAGTCGTAGCGCACCGCCAGTTTGGGATGGGCGCGGTCCGCAGCGAACAGGAACTGGGTCAGGTCATTGGTGCCGACCGACAGGAAATCGAGCCGCGGCAGCAGCAGGTCGAGCACTTCGGCCAGCGCCGGCACTTCGAGCATCGCGCCATAGCGGATGTGCAGCGGAAGCTTGTGCCCGCGCGATTCCAGCCAGGCACGCTGCGTCTCGAACAGCGTGCGCGCTTCATCGAACTCCCAGGGCTCCGATACCATCGGGAACATGACGTTGAGGGTTCGCCCCGCCGCGGCCTCGAGCAGCGCGCGCGCCTGCACCTTCATCAGGCCTTCGCGGTCGAGCGCGAGCCGCAGCGCGCGCCAGCCCATCGCCGGATTCTCTTCCTCGCCATTCTCGTCATGGTCGAGATAGGGCAGTGCCTTGTCCCCGCCGATATCGACGGTGCGGAAGGTGACCGGGCGGTCGCCGGCGGCGTCGAGCACGTCCTTGTACAGCCGCCGCTGGCTGTCGCGCTGCGGCAACGTGGCGGAGACGAGGAACTGGAACTCGGTGCGGAACAGCCCGATCCCATCGGCGCCGGTCAGGTCGAGCGCCGCCACGTCGTCGCGAAGCCCGGCATTGACCATCACCGTCAGCCGGTGCCCGTCCGTCGTGACCGGGGCCTCGTTCTTGAGCGCGGCGAAGGCGGCGCGGCGCTTCTGCGTGACCAGCAGCTTGGCCTCGAACGCCTCGTCCATCGCCGCGGTGGGCCGGATGATCAGCGTATCCTCGGTCACGTCGACCAGCAGGCGATCGCCCTCCGCAATGAGCCGGCGGATGTCCTTGACGCGGCCCAGCACCGGCACCCCCATCGCGCGGGCGACGATGGTGACGTGCGCGGTCAGCGACCCCTCTTCCAGCACCACGCCCTTGAGGCGGCGGCGGTCATATTCGAGCAGTTCGGCCGGGCCGAGGTTGCGCGCGATCAGGATCGAATCCTGTCGCAGGCCCAGTTGCGCCGCGGTGCCGAGCTGGCCCGAGACGATGCGGAGCAGCCGGTTGGACAGATCCTCCAGGTCGTGCATGCGATCGCGCAGCAGCGGATCGTCGATCTGGCGCATGCGCATGCGGGTGCGCTGCTGGACGCGCTCGATCGCCGCCTCGGCGGTCAGGCCTGAATCGATCGCCTCGTTGATGCGGCGGCTCCAGCCTTCGTCATAGGCGAACATCTTGTAGGTCTCGAGGACCTCTTCATGTTCGCCGCCGCCGCCGAACTCGGCCTGGCTGGTCATGCGGTCGATCTGCTCGCGCATCTTGTCGAACGCGGCATAGACGCGATGGCGCTCGGCCTCGATATCCTCGGCGACCGTATGTTCGATGATGATGCGCGGCTGGTGGAACACGGCGGCGCCGGCGGCCATGCCCTCGACCAGCTTGAAGCCCGGCACGCGCGCGGTCCCGGTCGATTGCAGCCGGGTGGTGCCGCCGCCGCCCGCCGGGTCGATCAGCCCGGCATTGGCGATCAGTTCGGACAATACCATCGCCACCGTCTGCAGCGCCTCGATCTCGACCTCGTCATATTTGCGGGGGTCGGCATGCTGGACGGCGAGGACGCCGACGGCGCGCTCCTTGCGGATGATCGGAACGCCGGCATAGCTGTGGAACCGGTCTTCGCCCGTTTCGGGGCGATAGGCGAAGTCAGGATGCGCCGCGGCCTCGTCGAGGTTCAGCGTCTCGACATTGGCCGCGATCGTGCCGGTCAGGCCCTCGCCCATCGCGAGCTTGGTGACGTGGACCGCTTCCTGCGCCAGGCCACGGGTGGCGAACAGCTCCAGCGCGCCCTCGCGCAGCAGGTAGATCGAACAGACCTCGCTGTTCAGCGCCTCGCCGATGATGTTGACGACCGAGTTCAGCTTGCCCTGGGCCGCGGCGCGCGACGCCATCACATCGTGCAGCCGTGTCAGGATTTCGCGGGCGGAGGCGGCGGCGGAAACGGGCATGGTATCGCGCTATCAGATCGACGCGGGCACGCCAATCGGTTCGGCGCGTGCGATACGCCCGGACCGAAGGGGATTTTCAGCGGGAGGCGAGGGCGGTCCGGCCTCCGGTGACCCGGGTGTTCGCCGTAAAGACGGCGCGATCGTAGGTGAGCCTGGGCGCAGCCGGCGCGGATGCGGTGAGCCGGGGCGTGATGGCCGGGCTTCCCGCCCGCCACGCCGCCAGATCCGCGCGATAGGCATCGTAGCGGGCATAGAATTCGCCGAAGGGCCGGTCGATCGCGGTGATTGCGGTGCCTGCAAAGCCGCCGATCGCTCCCGGCGCCAGTGCCGCAGCCTGATGCAGCAACGGGCCCGCCTGCGCACAGAAACGCGCAAGCACCGGCGGCTGCGCGAAATAGTTGTAGAGCCGGGTCATCGCGGGATCGAATGCCGCCATGCCGCCATGTTCGGCCGCCAGCGCGCGGTGCGCCGCCGCCAGCGTCTGACGCTGGGTGTTCAGCAGCTTGTTATAGGCGGGCACGAGCGAGGTGTCGGGGCAGCTCAGCGCCGCGACGTTGAACGCCGCGCGCAGGTGCCAGATCGCGCCGGATGCGGAGAGATCGCGATTGGGCGACGCATAGCTTCCGTCCGCCAGTCGGGCCGGGATGGTGAGGCCGGCCGCCGCGCCATCGGGCGGCGTCGGCGCGGCAACGCGAACGGGGGCGGGAACCGGGCGCGGTGTGGGCGCCATCGCCTGCTTCTGCCCAGCACATCCGGCAAGGGCGGTCAGCGCGGCGAGCGAAGCAAGGACGCGGTACGACATGCCCGCATCCCATCATGCTTAGGTAAATACCGCGTTAACTGCGTGGCGGGGCTTCGAAAGGGATTCCCTCAGGCCGCGCGCTTCTCCAGCGCGTGCGCGGCCTCGGCCATCAGCTGGGCGATGATCTCGGCGACCGGCTCTTCCTTGGTCACCATGCCGACCGACTGGCCCGCCATCAGCGATCCGTTGTCGACATCGCCCTCGATCACCGCGCGGCGCAGCGCGCCCGCCCAGTAATGTTCGATCTGGAGCTGCGCCTCCATCATCTCGACCTTGTTCTCGTCGAGCAGCTGGGCGACCTCGCGCTGCTTGGCGGTGAACAGCTCGGACGAGGCGTTCTTGAGCGCACGCACCGGGATCACCGGCAGGCGCGGATCGATCTGCACGCTGGCGACCGCGTCGCGCGCGCTGGCACGGAAGAACGCCTTCTTGAAATTGGGATGCGCGATGCTCTCGGTCGCGCAGGCGAAGCGCGTGCCGAGCTGGACGCCAGCCGCGCCCATGTCGAGATAGCCGGCGATCGCCTCGCCGCGGCCGATCCCGCCGGCGACGAACACGGGCACCTGCTCGGCGACCTCGGGCAGGATTTCCTGCGCCAGCACGCTGGTCGACACCGGGCCGATATGCCCCCCGGCTTCCATCCCCTCGACCACCAGCGCGTCGACGCCCGAGCGGATCAGCTTCTTGGCGAGGCTGAGCGCGGGGGCGAAGCAGATCAGCTTGGCGCCGTTCCCCTTGATCGCATCGAGGCTGCCCGCAGGCGGCAGCCCGCCCGCCAGCACGATGTGCGAGACATCGTGCTTCGCGCACACCGCGATCAGGTCGAACAGCTGCGGATGCATGGTGATCAGGTTCACGCCGAACGGCTTGTCGGTCAGCTCTTTGGTGCCCGCGATCTCCGCGTCGAGCAATTCGGGCGTCATCGCGCCGCACGCGATCAGGCCGAACCCGCCCGCGTTCGAGATCGCGGAGACGAGGTTGCGCTCGCTCACCCACGACATCGCGCCGCACAGGATCGCGGTCTTGCTGCCCAGAAACTCGATGCCGCGCGCCATGCGGCGCTGAAGGCGCTCTTCCCCAATGCTCATCGCGATGCCCTAGCCTTGCGCCCCCCGTTCCGGCAAGTCTGGCCAGCGCCGCGCCCGCGCATTAGGAAGCTGGCGCATGAAACGCCCAGCGCTCGCCAGCCTCGCCCTGCTCCTCCTCGCGCCCGCCGCCGCGGCGCAGGAACCGCTGTTCGACAATCATGTCCACCTCTGGAAGGGCGCGGAATCACTGCGCGAATACCGTGCGCAGTCGAAAGCCGCCGGGCTCGATCCGGTCGCCGCGGTGATGTGGTTCGGCGGACCCAATCAGGCGCGCGAGGGCAATCCCGATGCGATCCGGGCCAGCAACGACGCGATCATCGCGCTCGCCAAGGCCAATCCCAAGCTGGTCCCTGTCGCGACCGTCCATCCCTATGACGGCGACGCCGCGATCGCCGAGGTGCGGCGCGTCGGCGCGGCCGGCGTGAAGCTGCTCAAGATCCACGCCCACACCCAGAAGTTCGACAATGCCGACCCGCGGGTGCTCGCCGTCGTCCGCGCTGCCGGGGAGGCTGGCGTGGTCGTGCTGATGGACAATGCCAGCATCCTGCCCGGCGACAATGAGAAGCTGTTCAACCTCGCCCTTTCCGCGCCGAAGACCCGGTTCATCTTCGCACATATGGGCGCGATGGGCTTCCGCTTCTGGAACATGCTCAAGGCCGCGCGCACTGCGGAGGGGCTGTTCGGCGAGAATATCTATTTCGACATCTCCGCCACCGTGACGCTGACCGCCGACTCGCCGATCGAGGACGAGTTCGTCTGGACGATGCGCAATGTCGGGATCGACCATATCCTGCTGGGGTCGGACTATCCGCAATTCTCCCTCAAGCAGACTGTCGAGGCGCTGGAAAAGCTCGGCCTGACGGCCGAGGAGCTGGCGAAGATTCGCTACGGCAATGCGCGCAAGCTGCTCGGCCTGAAAGACTGACGCGATGACCCGCTTTACCCGCCGTACCCTGCTCGCTGCCGCCGGGGCGCTGCCCGTTGCCGCCTGCGCCCCGCGCGTCGCGGCGGCCCATACCCCGCTTCGTGTCGTGACCTTCAACATCTGGCACGATGCGGGCAACTGGCCGCTGCGCCTCAAGCTGATCGTCGATGTGCTCCGCGCCGCCGACGCCGATGTCATCGCGCTGCAGGAGGTGCTGCAGGATTCGAAGAAGAACCTGCCCAATCAGGCGGAGACGATCGCCGCCGCGCTGGGCGGCTATACCGCGCATTTCATGTCGACCTCGCCCGAGGGTGCGGCCAACCGTTACGGCAACGCCATCCTGACGCGGCTTCCGGTGACCATGGTCGACACGATCAAGCTCGAGCCGCTCGAAGACTATCGCACCGCGATCCGCCTGCGCGTCGATGCGCATGGCCTCCCGGTCGATATGGTCAACACTCACCTCGCCTGGCAGGCCGATGCTGGCCCGGTGCGCGCGCGGCAGATTCGCGGGCTGCTCGACTGGTTGCCGCGGGATGCCGCACCGCTGGTGCTGATGGGCGACTTCAACGCCCCGCTCGACGAGGCCGCGCTCGCCCCGCTTGCGGTCCGCGGTCTCGAACCCGCGCTCAGGCCCGGTGCGACCGACACTACGCTTGTCGTCTCACGCGGGCACAAGCCGCGCGTGATCGACCATATCTTCGCCGATCCGCGCCTGTTCGACGTGACCGACGCGCGCCGCATCGGCGACGTCGCGGTGGATGGCGAGTTGCCGTCGGATCATTTCGGCGTGGCGGCGACGCTCACCCCGCGCTGAAGGCGGGTGATTGCGGATTCAATGGATGATTTCTCTTCGTCACCCCGGCCTTGTGCCGGGGTCCACCGGCCGGCAAGGGCTGGACAAGAGGCTTTAAGTCATCCGCTGAGGCGCAGTGGACGGGGGAAGGAGGCATACCTCCTGCTCCTGTCGATACCGTTCCGGCTTACGCCCCGTCGTCTTCCGGCGCGTCCAGCCCATAGGCGGTATGCAGCACGCGGACGGCCAGTTCGGTCTCGTCCTCGTGGATCAGCACGCTGACCTTGATCTCGCTGGTGGTGATGGCGAGGATGTTGATGCGGCGCTCGCCCAGCGTCTCGAACATCGTCGCCGCGACGCCGGCATGGCTGCGCATCCCGACACCGACGACGCTGATCTTCGCGACCTTGGTGTCGTGGATCAGCGCGTCGTACCCGATCGGCGCCTTGCTCTTCTCGAGCACGTCGAGCGCACGTGCCAGCTCGGCGCGCGGGACGGTGAAGGTCACGTCGGTCGAGCCGGTGGCATGCGCCACGTTCTGGACGATCATGTCGACGTTGATTCCGGCCTCGGCCAGGGGGGTGAAGATATGGCCCACCGCGCCCGGCCGGTCGGGGACGTTGGTGAGCGTCACCTTCGCCTCGTTCTTGTCCGCGGCGATGCCGGTGATGAGCTGCCGTTCCACGTCGTTGATCTCCTCTTCGCCGACGATCAGCGTGCCGCGATGGCCCTCTTCGTCGCGATTGTCCTCCAGCGAGGAAAGCACGCGCACGCGCACGCCTTCCTTCATAGCAAGCCCGACCGAGCGGGTCTGGAGCACCTTCGCTCCGACGCTCGCCAGTTCCAGCATTTCCTCATAGGTGACCTTGGACAGCTTGCGCGCCCGCGGCACGATCCGCGGATCGGTCGTATAGACGCCGTCCACATCGGTGTAGATGTCGCAGCGATCGGCCTTCATTGCCGCCGCTACCGCCACCGCGCTGGTGTCCGATCCGCCCCGGCCGAGCGTGGTCACGCGATTGTCCTCGGCCAGCCCCTGGAAGCCCGGGATCACCGCGACATTGCCATCGGCAAGGCTGGCATTGAGCTCGGTGGTGTCGATCGTGCCGATGCGCGCGCTCGCATGCGCGCTGCTGGTGTGGATCGGCAGCTGCCAGCCGAGCCACGAGCGCGCGGGCACGCCGATCGCCTGCAGCGCGATGGCGAGCAGCCCGCTCGTCACCTGCTCGCCGGCCGAGACCACCGTGTCATACTCGCGCAGGTCGTAGAGCGGCGACGCTTCCCTGCAGAAGCCGACGAGCCGGTCGGTTTCGCCTGCCATGGCGGAAACGACCACCGCGACCTGATTGCCCGCTTCCCACTCGGCCTTCACGCGATTGGCGACGTTACGAATCCGCTCGATGCCCGCCATCGACGTGCCACCGAACTTCATCACAATGCGTGCCATCTGGTCCTACCCCCTTGGGTGTGTGTGGGCGCGCTGATAGGAGGGGGGGATGGCGATGACAAGCAAAGCAACCATTGACCCGCGTGAAGCTGAGCATTTCGGGCGGCTTGCGGCGGACTGGTGGAACCCCAAAGGCGCGTCGGCGATGCTCCACCGCCTCAATCCGCCGCGGCTGCGCTATATCCGCGAGGCGATCGACGCGCATTGGGGCGGTGATCCGAACAGCTTCACGCCGCTGGCGGGCAGGACTGCGCTCGACGTCGGCTGTGGCGCCGGGCTGTTGTGCGAACCGCTCGCCCGGCTCGGCGCACAGGTGACGGGAGTCGATGCGGCGCCCGAGAATATCGGCGCCGCGCGCGCCCATGCCCAGGCATCGGGCCTGACCATCGACTATCGCGCGGGCGAGTTCGAGAATGAAGTGAAGGGCCGCACCTTCGATCTCGTCACGTCGATGGAGGTGATCGAGCATGTCAGCGATCCCGCCGCCTTCGTCGCGGGCCTCGCCGCTGCGTTGGCGCCGGGTGGGCTGATGATCCTTTCCACGCCCAACCGCACGCCGTTGTCGCGGCTTGCGATGATCACCGTGGGGGAGGGGTTGGGCATGATCCCGCGCGGCACGCACGACCATGCCAAGTTCATCACCCCGGACGAGCTGACCGCACTGCTCGCCGATGCGGGGCTGGAGGTTGCCGACCTGCGCGGCCTCAGCTTCTCGCCGGGCGCCGGCTTCCACCTCTCGGACGACACCAGCCTCAACTATCTGCTGACCGCGCGCCGCCCGGCATAGCGACCGGGGATTCGCGGCGTGCTCATCGCCGCGCTCCGGCAAGCCAGAACAGCGTAGCGGCCACCGCCCACAGGCCGCTGAAGAATGCCGTCAGCGCGCTCACGTCGCGTGGCCAGCCCGGCCCTGCGGCGCCCAGGCCGCCTGCCAGCGCGATCGCGCCGATGGCCAGTTGTACTCCGGCGGCGGCGCCCAGCGTCCGCGCCATGCCGCCGGGCTTGAGGCGCGCCACGCATGCCCCGCCGGTAAGGATCGCGATCACCGCTGCGAACATCAGATTGGCGGCATTGCCCTCGTCGCCGATGATGCCGATCGCCAGGTTGATCCAGATGAGCAGGAACAGGCCCAGCGTCGTCAGCACCGATGCCGCGCGATAGACGATGTTCTGTGCGCGGCTGGCGAGCAGCTCATAGGCCCCGAGCACGACGGTCAGCAGCGTTCCCATCGCCAGAAAGTCGCTGGCCGTCCAAACGACCTCGCCGGTGTAGTACATTGCGATGGCGGGCGCGCACAACAGTGCCGCCGCCATGCTCCAGCGCGTCACGCGCCACCGGTTGATCTGCTTCGTCTGTGCGATCGTCGTCATGTGTCGAACCTCGTCCTGATGAGGCTCGCTTGTCCCGCGTCAAAGCGGTGAGCGTCATGAGCGGCGGATGAGCGATGCGTGAGGAAGGTGGAGTTTTCCTACCGCTACCGGCCTGTGATAGCTGGAATGTCCCATGCCGAACCGGGACCCTCTTTCCCTCCTCTCGATCCGTCCGGTACGCGTCGCGCCGGCGTCGCTTCCCTGTCGCCCCGGTGTCGCGTCAGCGTCGCGAGGATGTCGTGCGGGTGTTGCGTCGGTGTCGCGTCGCAGTCGTTTCACGGTCGCGAACCGGTCGCGTGCGCCGAAAAACAGCTTCTTTTCGTGAACTTCGTCCGTCCTTGCCCTCAGTACAGGCGTCCGCCGTTCGGCACCGCCACGCTCGGGTGGAACAGCACCACCTTCCCCTCGGCATCGGGGAAGCCGAGCGTCAGCACCTCGGACATCATCGGCCCGATCTGGCGCGGCGGGAAATTGACCACCGCTGCGACCTGCCGTCCGGGCAGGTCGTCAAGGGCGTAATGCTCGGTGATCTGCGCCGAGGATCGCTTGATCCCGATCGTCGGACCAAAGTCGATCGTCAGCTTGTAGGCGGGCTTGCGTGCCTCCGGAAACGGCTCGGCGGCGACGATCGTGCCGACGCGGATGTCCACCGCGAGGAACTGGTCGAAAGAGATTGCCGCCGCGGGCGGGGCCGAGGCGTCGTGATTCATATGCATGGCTTAGAGACTGGCTCCATCGAACTTGTGAATGGTCAGCGCATCGAGGTCGATATCGTCGGCGCAGCGCAGGTTGATCGCCACCATCTCCTTGCCGTCCGGCCCCGTTCCGCCACCAAAGGGGGAACAGCCGCAGGTCGCACAGAAATTGTGCCGGATATGGTGCTTGTTGAACTGGTATGTGGTCATCGCTGCCGGATCGGTGTGCAGCGTGAACTGATCGGCAGGCGCGAAATGGAGCAACGATCCCTTGCGGCGGCAGATCGAGCAGTTGCACGAGACCGCGCCGGAAGGCGCATCGCCCTCGAGCGTATAGCTGACGTTGCCGCAATGGCAGCTTCCGGTGACCGGCATTTCGGCTCTCCTCCGATTGACAGGCGCGCGCTGGTTCGCACAGTCGCGGGCGAAAGGAAATGCATGGCCGTCAAGCTGCACCCGGATTGGCTCGAACCGCTTCAGCGCGAATTCGACAGCCCGTACATGGCCTCGCTGCGCCAGTTCCTGCTCGACGAAAAGGCGGCGGGGAAACGCATCTTCCCCAGGGGTGCCGACTGGTTCCGCGCGCTCGACCTGACCCCGCCGCAGGACGTGCGCGTCGTCATCCTCGGGCAAGACCCCTATCATGGCGAGGGGCAGGCGCATGGCCTATGCTTCTCGGTCCAGCCCGGCGTTCGCGTGCCGCCCAGCCTCGTCAACGTCTACAAGGAGCTCAAGAGCGACCTCGGCATCGAGCCGCCGCGCCACGGCTTTCTGGAACATTGGGCGAAGCAGGGCGTGCTGCTGCTCAACACTTGCCTGACGGTCGAGATGGGCCGTGCCGCCTCGCATCAGGGCCGCGGGTGGGAGAAATTCACCGACGCCGTGGTCGCGCATGTCAACGCGAGCGAGAAGCCCGTGGTGTTCATGCTGTGGGGCAGCCATGCGCAGAAGAAGGCGCCGTCGGTCGATCCGCGGCATCTGGTGCTGAAGTCGGTCCACCCCTCGCCGCTGTCGGCGCATGGCGGCTTTTTCGGCTGCCGTCATTTCTCGAAGGCGAACGCGTTCCTCGAAGCGAAGGGCAGAGGGACGATCGATTGGGCGCTGCCGGCTATTTGAGGAGACGGCACCAGCCCGCTCCCCCGCCCGGCCACCCAACGGCAGTATGATATGGGTGGCCGGGCGGGGGAGCGGGCTGGTGCCGCTAACCTAGCTTAGAAGCTTACCCGGGCCGCCACGCGGATGTCGCGGCCGGCAAGCGGCACGAAATCCTTGGTGAACGATGCGTGCCGCCGCGCCTCGACGTCGAAGATGTTGTTGGCCGACAGGATGATCGCGGTCTCGCGCTTCTCGCCGAACGGGTGCCAGGTGAGCGAGGCGTTGACGAGGGTGAAGGCCGGGGTCTCGGTCTCGAAGCTCGCGACGCGCGACTGGCGGGTCGAATGCTCGACCTCGACGCGGCCGCCAAAGCCGTTGTAGCTCGCATCGAGTCCGCCCAGCACGCGCAGCGGCGGGATCCGCGGAACCGGGCTGCCATTGCCGAGCTCGGCATTGACATAGTCGGCGACGAGATTGCCGGAGAGCGAGAAGTCGCCCGCGCGCAGCAGCGTCGCCGAAATCTCGCCCTCGATCCCGTAATAGCGCGCATCCGCCTGCAGATACTGGAAGATCGGCAGGTCGAACTCGTCGTTCTCGAAGCGCGTGCCGGTGTCGTTCTCGTAGATGTAATTGTCGAACCAGTTGGCATAGCCGCTGATCTGGAACCGCACCGGCCCCGCGCGGCCGCGGGCATAAAGCTCGAGGCCCCAGCTCTTCTCGAGCGCGAAGTTCGGATTGCCGACTTCATAGGCTTGGGTCGCGATATGCGGGCCGTTGGAGAACAGCTCTTCGCCCGACGGCGCGCGCACGGCGCGCGAGCCGTTGATGCCGATCTTGACCTCGGGCGCGACCTCGTAGGACAGGCCGACCGCGCCGGAGAATGCGTCGAAGCCGCGATCGACCCGTACCAGCGGCGCATCCTCGTCCAGCCCGATCTTGACCGCATTCGAGCGGACATCGGTATGTTCGTAGCGCCCGGCGAACTCGAGGCCGAGCTTGCCGAGATTGACTTCCTGCAGCGCGAACACGCCATATTGCGCGGTGGTGTTGGGCGCGACGAACGCCTCTTCACCCACTGCGGAGAACTTCCGCGTCAGGCCCTGGAAGCCGATCACGCCGCGCCAGCCGCCGCGATTCGCCTGGACCAGCTCGAGCCGTCCTTCGATCGCTTCGGAGTTGAACACCGTGCCGATGTCGGTGCCCTCGAACTCGGTATGCTCGTAATCGGCGAAGCCGGCGCGCACGCGGATCTTGTCGAGGAAGCCGCCGCCGACATTGACCTCGCCGCGCATGTCGGCGCGCCACTGCTTCATGCCGATCGTCACCGCGCCATGGTCGTGGCCTTCGTCGCCGTCCGCGTCATGGTCGTGACCCGCGGCCGGGCGTTCGGGAACGCCGTATTTGGTGTCGTAATAGCCGACCGAAAAGCCGAGGCTGCCGCCATCGTTGATCAGCGCGACGCCGCCGCCCAGCGTATAGGTCTCGGTTCCGCTGTTGGGCAGGCGGCCGCGGCTGTTGGCGAGCGCGGTCGCTTCGGCCGCCTCGTCGAGATGGCCTTCCTCGGTTTCCTCCGCGGCGATCGCCAGCTGCTGGGCGCGCAGGGGCTTGCTCAGGATATAGCCGCCGGTGCGAAGATCGTCGGTCTTGCGGTAGCTGCCATCGGCGTGGAGCACGATGGTCGGGGTCAGCGCGACATCCACCGCCGCGCCGCCGCTGCGCTCGTCCGCCGCCGAGCCATAGGTGCCGACCGCGTCGATATGGAAACCGTTCTCCGGCACTGCGCGCGGAATACGGCGATCGATCACATTGACGGCGCCGCCGATCGCCTGGCTGCCGAACAGCAGCACTGCAGGGCCGCGCAGTACCTCGATCCGCTCGGCGGTGAGCGGATCGATCGTGACCGCATGGTCGGTCGAGGTGTTGGAGACGTCGAGCGAGCCGAGACCGTCGGTCAGCACACGCACGCGCTCGCCCTGGAAGCCGCGCAGCACCGGCCGCGAGGCGCCCGGGCTGAACGAGGTGGCGGAAACGCCCGGTACGCGCGTCAGCGTGTCGCCGATCTGTCCGCGAATGTCGCGCACGAGCTCGTCGCCCGACACCACCGAGGTTCCGGCGAGAAGGTCGAGATCGGCGACATAGGGGGCGGTGATCACCACATCGGCATCCGCATCACCATGCACCGTACTGCGACTCGATCGGTCGCGTTCCTGATGCTCGCTGGTCTGGGCGAGGGCAGGGAGGGCAAAGGCGGTGGTGGCGAGGAGGAGGGTGAGACACTTCATGCTACGCGGTCCTTGGACTTTAACCGCGCCCCTCTAATTGGAATGTTACACCATAACAAGCCCAAGACGTCGCAGGCATGGGGACCAGTCGCGTTACTGCGATCCTGCGACGCGATCGGTGACGATGTCCTCGAACCGCTCGCCGGTCCAGATCGATGCGGTGAAGCTGCGGCCGCCATCGGGCGTCATCGCCCAGTTCCAGCGCAGCGATCCGTCGCGCGATCCGTTTGCGCCCCGGTCCGGTCCCGGCAGGGCAGGTGCCGGAGGCGGCGCCGATCCGCATGCAGCGTGGCGTACCCGCGGCCGTTCGGGCAAGGCGCGCGGGGTCTTCAGCGAATCGCCGCCGTCATAGACCCATTTCCATCCGCCATCGGCCTGACGAACCCAGACGGTGGTGAAGAAACCCGACCCGCGCGGTGCGGCCCAAGGCCCGGTATTCACCGCCGCCGTCCCGTCGCACGACACATAACTTTCCGCGGGCCACCATTGCACCGCGACCGGCGGGTCCTTGCGGTCCTGCAGGAACTTCTGCGCATTCTCAGGCCGGGGTACGAACATCACCGCATCGTCCGTGGCGTAACGGCGAAAAGCGGTCCATTGCCCCTCGGTCTGCGCGGTGCGGTTGAATTCGCGCTCCGCCTCGATTGCCGTCTCCGCCTGTATCAGGAGGAGAGCGGCGAGGATCACAGCGCCGCCTGATCCAGTTGCAGTCCCTCGCGACGATGCGCGGCGACCAGCGTATTGCGCAGCAGGCAGGCGATGGTCATCGGTCCGACTCCCCCGGGGACCGGAGTGATCGCACCCGCGACCGATGCGGCGCTGTCGAACTCGACATCGCCGGTCAGGCCGTTGTCGGTGCGGTTGATGCCGACATCGATCACGGTCGCGCCGGGCTTGAGCCACTCGCCCTTGACGAAGCCGGCGCGGCCGACCGCCGCGACGACGATGTCGGCGCGCGAGACATGGCCGGGCAGGTCCTTCGTCCGCGAATGGGCGAGCGTCACGGTGGCGCTCGCGGCGGTCAGCAGCGCCGCCATCGGCTTGCCGACGATGTTGGAGCGGCCGATCACCACCGCGTCCTTGCCCGAAAGGTCGCCGAGCTGATCCTTGAGCAGCATCAGGCAGCCGAGCGGGGTGCAAGGGACGAAGCCCTCCATTCCCGTCGCGAGGCGCCCGGCATTGACCGGGTGGAAGCCGTCGACATCCTTGTCGGGATCGATCCGCAGCAGCACTTCCTGCTCGTCGAGATGAGCAGGCAAGGGAAGCTGCACGAGGATGCCATCGACCGCGGGATCGGCATTGAGCCGGTCGACCAGCGCGATCAGGCTGTCCTGACCGGTATCTGCGGGAAGGCGGTGCTCGAAGCTTGCCATATTGGCGGCGATCGTCGCCTTGCCCTTGCTGCGGACATAGACGGCGGAGGCGGGGTCTTCGCCCACCAGCACCACCGCGAGCCCGGCCTTGCGACCTGCCTGCGCCTCGAATGCCGCCGCCGCGTCGCCCACGCGGGCGCGCAGGCCTGCCGCAAATGCCTTACCGTCGATGATCTCAGCCGTCATGGCCCGCCCCATATAGCGCTGCCGCGATTCCCGCCAGCGTCGAAGCGTCGCCTGCAATCGCCAGCCGCTTGATCCGCGAGGTTTCGCCCGCGATCAGCGATACGTCGCGCCTGGGCACCCTGAAGGTCTTCGCGACCAGCGCCGTCAGCGCGGCATTGGCCGCGCCCTCGACCGGCGCCGCGGCAAGCCGGGCGGCGAAATGCTCCGGCGTTCCGGCCAGAAACGCGTCCCTGGAGGCCCGCGGGGTCACCCGCACCGCGATGCGGATGCCGTCGCTGGCGGCCTGCCAAGGCTGCGTCACGTCCCCGGGCTGATCAGCGCCGCGTCGAGATTGGGGATCACCGCATAGTTGATGATCGCGATCAGGATCAGCACCACGAACGGCGCGAAGTCCATCGGCCCGGTGTCGGGCAGGACGCGGCGGATCGGGCGGTAGATCGGCTCGGTCAGCGTGTTGAGCCCGCGCCACAGCGCGCTCACGAAATCATTGTAGGTGTTGATCACGTTGAACGCGATCAGGACCGACAGGATCGCCTGCACGACGATGATCCACCACAGCACGTTCAGCAGGATCTGAACGATGTCGAAGCCGATCGCGAGAATGGTGTCCAACAGGGGTCTCCGGAATTTTCGAAACTATCTACCGGAAAGCCGCGCGATGCGGCAACCGTGTTAGATATATAATACGGTTCAGCGGTGAACCAAGGTGCCTGCACCTTGCGGGGTGAAGATCTCGAGCAGCATCGAATGCGGCACGCGCCCGTCGAGGATGACCGCGGCGTCCACCCCGGCATCGACCGCGGCGACGCAGGTCTCGACCTTGGGGATCATCCCGCCGCTGATCGTGCCGTCGGCCTTCAATGCCGCGATCCGGACGGGATCGAGGTCGGAGAGCAGCTGTTTGTCCTTGCTCAGCACGCCCGGCACGTCGGTGAGCAGGAAGAAGCGCGATGCTCCCAGCGCGCCCGCGATCGCGCCCGCCATCGTATCGGCATTGATGTTGTAGGTGTGGCCGTCGGCGCCGAGCGCGATCGGCGCGATCACCGGGATGAAGCCCTGTGCCGACAGCGTCGTTAGCACGCTCGCGTCGACCGCGACCGGCTCGCCGACGAAGCCGAGATCGACATGCCGTTCGATCCCCTGCAGCGGATCGGCCTCGCTGCGCGTCACTTTCCGCGCGGTGACGAGGCCGGAGTCCTTGCCCGAAATGCCGATCGCCTTGCCGCCCGCGGCGCTGATCCAGCTGACGATTTCCTTGTTGATCGAGCCGGCGAGGACCATTTCGGCGATTCGTGCGGTCTCGGCATCGGTGACGCGCAGGCCGCCGACGAACTCCGATTCGACGCCAAGGCGCTTGAGCATCTGCCCGATCTGCGGCCCGCCGCCATGGACGACGACCGGGTTGATCCCCACCGCCTTGAGCAGCACGACATCCTCGGCGAAATCGCGTGCCAGCTCGGGATCGCCCATCGCGTGGCCGCCATATTTCACGACGAAGGTCTTGCCCGCATAACGCTGCATATAGGGCAGCGCATCGGTCAGCGTCTCCGCCTTGGCGAGCATCTTGGGATCGGGAGCATGATCGGTCATGCCGCGCCCTTAGCGTGAGTTGCCGGGATGCGAAAGCGGCGGAGGGGTCGCGGAAGTTGTGGCCGCTATCGGGTGGATTCGGGAAATCGTCGGCGGGCAGAAAGCTGCCGCGAAGTTGACGAAGTTGCGGGAAGCGCGATTCATTCTGTCAACTTCGTCGCCTTTGTCCGCGGCGATTCGGGGATCTGATTGAACCCGGCGAATCAACGGAATCAAAGAGCGGCCGCCACGCAGCCTGTCGATGCAAGCAAACCAGTTCCAACATTGCAAGCGGGGCGGCCATCGGGGTCGCTAGCGGTCGTCCTATCCATCATCCCGGCACTAGGACGGGATGCATGGCCCAGGCCTAGTATCGCGGCGGCCAGCGTGTCAGCCGCCCTGTCCTCAGACGTCCCGGTCCAGGCTCCGCCCGATCGCGACGAAGCCTGCGATCAGCGCCGGGATCAGCACGATCGACAGAACGACCTTGGCCAGCATCTGGCCCATCAGCAGGTGGCCGATCGGGAATTCGCCGTAGAAGGCGACGGTGATGAAGATCAGCGTGTCGACAATCTGGCTGAGCACGCCGGCGATCGCGCCGCGCAGCCACATCATCCTGCCGCCTTCGCGCTTGAGTGCGCTGAAGATCGTGACGTTGAGTAGCTGCGACGCGCCATAGGCGGTGATCCCGCCCAGCCAGATGCGCCAGGTGCCGCCCATCAGCAGGTCGAACGCGGCGCGGCGATCGGCCGGCATGTCCGCGGCGGGGGGCAGGGTCAGCACCAGCGCCGTCAGTGCGATCGAGGCGAGCAGGGGGATGAAACCCAGCAGCACCAGCCGGTTGGCGGTGCTGCGCCCGTGCAGCTCGGCGACCGCGCTCGACACCGCCACCAGCAGCAGGAAGGCGAAGATGCCTGCCTCCACCGCAAGCGGCCCCAATGCCACCTGCTTGTTGCCCAGGACGCCCGCGATGCAGACCATGCCGCCGTAGAAGATCGAGAGGGTGAAGAGCGAGCGCGAAAGCGGAGCCGGTGTAGTCATGGGCGTTGCTAGCGCGGTTTCAGCGGATACGGAAGCACCTAGCGATGCACGATTCTCGCGCTATGCTGCAGCCCCATATGCCGCGCCGATAGCCGGCGCTGGGGGGCCTTCCACTTGAACAATCTTCCGATCGGTATTCTGGGCATCGTCGCGATTCTCGCTATCGCCTTTGCGCTTTCGTCGAACCGCCGCGCCATCCGGCTGCGCGTCGTCGGGGCTGCCTTTGCGCTCCAGGCGGGCATTGCGATCCTCGTCCTTTATGTGCCCGCGGGCCGGGCGGTGATCGAGGGGATGTCGCGCGGCGTTTCGGCGCTGCTCGGCTATGCGCAGGCGGGCACCGACTTCATCTTCGGCCCGCTCGCCAAGCCCGAAATGGGCGGGCACAGCTTCGCCATCGCGGCGCTGCCGGTGATCATCTTCTTCGCCAGCCTCGTCTCGATCCTCTATTATCTGCGGATCATGCCGCTGGTGATCCGGTGGATCGGCGGGGCGATCGAGAAGGTGACCGGGGTGAGCAAGGTGGAGTCGCTCTGCTCGGCGGCGAACATCTTCGTCGGCCAGAGCGAATCGCCGCTGGTCATCCGCCCCTATCTGGCGGGCCTCACCCCCGCGCAGATGTTCGCGGTGATGAGCGTCGGCATGGCCGGGGTCGCGGGCACGATCCTGGCGGCGTACGCAGCGATGGGAATCAACATCCAGTATCTGCTCGCCGCATCCTTCATGGCGGCGCCCGGCGGCTTGCTGATGGCCAAGATCATGATGCCCGACGAGCCGGTGAAGCAGCCCGAGCTGCCGCTCGACGGCGAGGGCGCGCCCCTCGATCCCGAGGATGCGGCGATCCGCGCGGTCGAAAAGGATCTCGATGAGGAGCGCCCTGCCAACATCATCATGGCCGCGGCGATGGGCGCGCAGATCGGCGTCAAGATCGCGGTCGCGGTCGGCGCGATGGTGCTCGCCTTCGTCGCCCTGGTCGCGCTCGCCAACGGCCTGCTCGGCGTGGTCGGCGGCTGGTTCGGATATGGTGACCTCACCTTCCAGGGGGTGATCGGCACCGTGTTCGCGCCGGTGATGTTCCTGATCGGCATCCCCTGGGCCGAGAGCGGCGCGGCGGGCAGCCTGTTCGGCACCAAGATGGTGCTCAACGAATTCGTCGCCTTCCTCAATCTTGGTTCGACCCAGGGGCTGAGCCCGCGCAGCGTGGCGATCATCACCTTTGCGCTGTGCGGCTTCGCCAATTTCAGCTCGATCGCGATCCAGATGGCGGCGGCCGGCAGTCTAGCGCCCAACCAGCGCCCGGTGATCGCCAGGCTCGGCATCAAGGCGCTGATCGCTGGCAGCCTGGCGAACCTGATGTCGGCGGCATTGGCGGGGTTGCTGCTGCCGTGAACGCCTGGCTGCTGCTTGGCGGCGCAATCGCGCTCGAGATCGCCGCCACCAGCCTGCTCAAGGCGTCGGACGGGTTCGGCAAGCCGCTCTATGGCGCGGCTTCAATCCTGCTTTACTCGATCTGCTTCTGGCTGCTCGCCTTTGCCTTCACGCGAATCCCGATCGGTGTCGCCTATGCGATCTGGTCGGGAATCGGCATCGCGGCGATCGCGTTGATCGGCTATCTCGCCTTCCGCCAGCCGCTCAGCCTGACGCAGATCGGCTTCATCGCGCTGATCCTGGTCGGCGCGGTGGGGCTGAACCTCACCACGCCGCCCAGCTCCGATCAGCGCGTCGGGACCGGCTCCGCGCCCGAATAGTCGTAGAAGCCGCGCCCGGTCTTCCGCCCGTACCAGCCGGCCTCGACATATTTGACCAGCAGCGGGGCGGGGCGGAACTTGGGATCGCCGGTGCCCTCGAACAGCACGCGGGTGATTTCGAGGCAGGTGTCGAGGCCGATGAAGTCGGCCAGCGTGAACGGCCCCATCGGGTGGTTGAGGCCGAGCTGGATCGCCGCGTCGATATCGGGGATCGTCGCCACGCCCTCGCCGAGCGCGAAGCAGGCTTCGTTGAGGAACGGCATCAGCACGCGGTTGACGATGAAGCCTGGCGCGTCGTTGGCGTGGACGATGCGCTTGTTGAGCGTCTTGCCATAGGCTTCGACCGCGGCGACCGTTGCGTCGCTGGTGGCGAGGCCGCGGATCAGCTCGATCAGGCCCATTACCGGCACGGGGTTGAAGAAATGCACGCCCATGAAGCGCGCGGGATCGGGTGAAGCCTGCGCCAGCCGCGTGATCGGAATCGACGAGGTGTTGCTGGCGAGGATCGCAGTGTCGGACAGCACCTTGCCGACATTGGCGAAGATGCTGCGCTTGATCTCCTCGCGCTCGGTCGCGGCCTCGATGACGAGGTCGCAGGGTGCGAACGCGTCGGTGCCGCCGACGCATTCGATGTTGGCGAGCGCGGCGTCCGCGGCTTCGGCGGTGATCTTCTCCTTTTCGACCGCCCGCGCGAGCTGCTTGGCGATGCCTGCCTTGCCCTTCTCCGCGCGCGCGACGTCCATATCGGACAGCAGCACGCGATAGCCCGCCTGCGCCGAAACCTGGGCGATGCCCGCCCCCATCTGCCCCGCGCCGATCACGCCAACCGTCTTCATGCATGTCCTCCGGAATCTGATATGGAGGCGTCCTACCGACTCGTTCGCGAAACGGCTAGAAGGGGGAATAGATGCTGACGATCGCGTTGCTCGCTCTGGCGCAGGCCTCGGCGCCGCAATCCGCGCAGAAGCAGGGGCCGATCAGGAGCTTCGGCGCATGGGTGGTGGCATGCGACAATGCCAGGCGGTGCGAGATGACCTCGATCTGGCCCGACGACAACCAGCCCGGCGACGGCTCGCCCTACGACCAGATCTCGGTCTCGATCGAGCGCGCGGCCGGGCCGGCGGGCGGCTGGTCGGTCGAGATCCAGCTGCCGGGAGAATCGGGCAGCGGCCGGGTGCAGCTGAGCACCGATCGCGGCTTCTTCCTCTGGGGCGTCCCCAGAAGCGACCGGCTCGCCTTCACCGGCGCGCAGGCCGCGCAGATCGTTGCGGCAATGGTCGATGGCACCGACCTGCGGGTGGGTTCAGAGGTCGATGTCACCGGCATGGCCTCGCTCAAGGGATCGTCGGCGGCGCTGCGCTTCATCGATGCTGAACAGGGGCGCGCCGGGACCGTGACCGCTGTGGTGGCGAAGGGCGTGAAGCCCGCCAGCGCCGTCCCGGCAGCGCCCGCTTTGCCCAAAGTGGGATTCGTCCGCCCGGCAGGCGTGGCCGCCCCCTTCACACCGGCGATGCGCAAGGCGCTCGACAAGTCGAGCGAATGCGGCGCCGTCTATGAAGGCGGTACCGGCGAGCTCCCCGAAGTCGAACGGGTGGCGCTCGGCGGCGGCAAGACGCTGCTACTGCTCCCCTGTGGCAGCGGGGCGTATAATTTCTCGACCGAGCCCTACATCCTCGCGCCCGGTGCGCAGCCGACGCTCGCCAAGTTCGATTCGCCGCCGGGTTTCACCGAGGCGGACGATGGCCGTCCGTCGCTGGTCAATGCCAGCTTCGATGCGAAGACCGGACGGCTCGACAGCTATTCCAAGGGCCGTGGCCTGGGCGATTGCGGGAGCATGGAGGGCTATGTCTGGGACGGGTCGATGTTTCGGCTGGTCGAGGCACGATCGATGCCGGAATGCCGCGGATCGGTGAACTGGCTCACCACCTGGCGCGCCGAGCCGGTCGCGAAATAGGGTTCAGCTGCCCGGCAGCGCAATCTCGAACAGCTTGGGCCAGCGCTTGCCGGTGACGTAGAGCTTTCCGGTCCTGTCGTCCCAGGCGATGCCGTTGAGCACCGCCTCGCTGTCGCGAACCTCGACCGAAGCGATCACCGGGCGCATATCGATGACGCCCTTGATCGCCCCGGTTTCGGGATCGATCCGCGCGATCAGGCCGCTGTGCCAGATATTCGCCAGAATCTCGCCGCGGACATATTCCAGCTCGTTGATCTGCCTTACCGGCTTGCCGCGCCAGGTGACGGTTACCCGCCGCTGTTCGGCAAAGGTCTTCGGGTCTAGGAAGCGCAGCTCACTGCTCCCGTCGGACAGGATCAGGCTGCTGCCGTCCTGGGTCAGTCCCCAGCCCTCACCCGGATAGGCGAACTCGCCCAGCTTGCGGAAACTGTCGCGATCCCAGCGGAAGGCCTTGCCGTGCTTCCAGGTGAGGCTGACGATCGTCTTGCCCCAGCCGGTGCTGCCTTCACCGAAATATTCGGGCGGCAGCTTCGCTTCGCGCTTCACCTTGCCGGTGGCGAGATCGACTTCCCGGATTGCCGATTCGCCATACTGGCCGGTGCTCTCGAACAGCCGTCCGTCGCTGAAGAACAGGCCCTGAGTGAAGGCCCCGGTGTCGTGCGGATAGGAGGCAATCACCCGCGCGGCCTCGACCGGGGGAGCGGGCGGGGCCGGCGCTCCGACTGCCTGTTGCCGCGCGGAGAGGGAGGGCGCCGGCGCAGAAACAAGCGGGGCCGCCCCGGCCAATATGGCCAGGGCGACCCCCATTGTCGCTCCGCGCCCGGCCGTGATCAGCCGGAGCATGGCGTGATTACTGCGACGGCGTCAGGTTCACCGCGGCGTACTTGCCACGGCGATCGACTTCCAGCTCGAACTCGAGCCGGTCGCCCTCGTTGAGCGTCGGCATGCCTGCACGCTCTACGGCGCTGATGTGCACGAACGCATCGGGCTGGCCGTCGTCGCGCTGAATGAAGCCGAAGCCCTTCATCGCGTTGAAGAACTTGACCGTACCCGTCGCCTTCTCACCCGTCAGCTGACGCTGCGGGCCGCCGGCGGCGCCAGCACGGGGACCATCACGGTCGCGCGGCGGGCCGCGATCCTCGACCGGGAGCGGCTCGCCCTCGATCTTGAGCTCGGTGGCGCTGATGCGGCCGCCACGGTCGACCAGCGTGAAGCCCAGCGGCTGGCCCTCGGCCAGACCGGTCAGGCCAGCCTGCTCGACCGCGCTGATGTGCACGAACACATCCTCGCCGCCATCGTCGCGGACGACGAAGCCGAAGCCCTTCTGGCTGTTGAAGAATTTGACGACGCCAGTGCCTTCGCCAACGACCTGCGGAGGCATGCCGCCACCGCCGCGGCCGCCGCCGAAGCCGCCGCCACCACCGCCGCCGAAGCCGCCACCGCCGCCGCCGCGGTATCCACCACCGCCGCCGCCGCCGAAGCCGCCACCACCGCCGCCGCCGAAGCCGCCGCGGTCACCGAAACCGCCGCCGCCGAAGCCGCCGCGATCGCCGTAGCTGCTGCCACCACCGAAATCGTCGCCGCCGAAACCGTCGCGCTTGTCTCTGCCGCGCCCGCCGCGATCCCCGCGGCGCCCTCGATCAAAACTCATTGCCCTGTTCGTCTTCCCGGTCGCCCAACTCAATTGCGAAAGTCATACGCCGGACGAAGACGCAGACATCCCGGCGCTCCGAAGACACGCCCATGGAATCGGGTCATAGCCGGTTACGGGACAGGACGCGAACAAATTCGTCGCGATTTCGGCACTGTTCCAACAGATACTTGCGCATGCGTCGCAGGGGCGGCAGATGAGAGTACCTATGGACATCGCAGCATTGATCGCCGACCCGGCCGCCTGGGCCGCCCTCATCACCCTGATCGTGATGGAGGTGGTTCTCGGCATCGACAACCTCATCTTCATCTCGATCCTGACCAACAAGCTGCCCGAGCACCAGCAGCAGAAGGCGCGCCGAATCGGCATCGGCCTGGCGTTGGTGATGCGAATCCTGCTGCTGTCGATGATCTGGGTCATCGTGTCGCTGACCACGCCAGTGTTCGACCTGGGCATTCAGGGGGCGACGGGCGCACATGGCGCACCGAGCTTCGAGACGGCATTCTCGTGGCGCGACCTCATCCTGATCGCCGGCGGCCTGTTCCTGCTGTGGAAGGCGACCAAGGAGATCCACCACACGCTCGATCCGGTGCCGAGCGACGACGAGATCCTGGACAAGAAACAGGTGGTGGGGCTGAATTTCGGTTCGGCGATCTTCCAGATCATCCTGCTCGACATGGTCTTCTCGGTCGATTCGATCCTGACCGCGGTCGGCATGACCGACGAGATCGCGATCATGGTCACTGCGGTTCTGGTCACCGTCGCCGTGATGCTGGTCGCCGCCGATCCTCTGGCGAACTTCATCAAGCACAACCCGACCGTCGTCATGCTCGCGCTCGGCTTCCTGCTGATGATCGGCGCGGTGCTGATCGCCGACGGCTTCGGCGTGCACGTGCCCAAGGGCTATATCTATGCGGCCATGGCCTTCTCCGCGATGGTCGAATCGCTCAACATGATCGCGCGGCGATCCAAGCTGAAGCGCGAGGGCCGGCCCCCTGCATAAGCTTTGCATTGAGCGTTCAGGTGTAAACGGCTAGGCGGACGCATGGCCGTTTTCCTGCACGAAGAAGATATTCCCGAAGGGGTGTTCGCTCCCGGCGCCGACATCGCCGTCGATACCGAGACGATGGGACTGATCACCCCGCGCGATCGCCTGTGCGTCGTCCAGCTTTCCGATGGCGGCGCGGACGAGCATCTTGTCCGTTTCGGACCGGGTAGCGACTATGCCGCGCCCAATTTGCGCGCGCTGCTCGCCGATCCGGCGCGGGTGAAGCTGTTCCATTTCGCGCGCTTCGATCTTGCGGCGATTCGTCACTATCTCGGCGTCACGGCGACGCCGGTCTATTGCACCAAGATCGCCTCGCGGCTGGTGCGTACCTATACCGACCGGCACGGGCTCAAGGATCTGGTGCGCGAACTGCTCGGCCAGGAAATCTCCAAGCAGCAGCAGTCGTCGGACTGGGGCGGCCCGGTGCTGAGCGACGCGCAGAAGGACTATGCCGCGTCCGACGTGCGCTATCTCCACGCGATGCGCGAGGAGCTCGACCGCCGCCTTGCGCGCGAGGGGCGGACCGCGCTGGCGCAGGCCTGCTTCGATTTTCTGCCCCATCGCGCCGAGCTCGATCTCGCGGGTTGGCCCGAGATCGACATCTTTGCGCATATCTGATGTGATGCCGCACCAGCCCGCTCCCCCGCCCGGCCATCCAGCGGCAGCATCCTATGGGTGGCCGGGCGGGGGAGCGGCCTGGCGCCGCTCTTCTTGCACCGAGAACTCGCATGTCTGAGATCGCCCTCCAGGAACGCTCGCGCCGCAAGCACTGGGCGCGTCCGGGGGGAAGCCATGACTATCTCGTCCGCACGCTGCTGCTGATCCTGCCTGCCGGGATCGGCGTGCTCGGCGCATTTCTGGTGATGGCGCCGCTGTTCATGGGCGGGGACGTCTCGTTCGTGCTCGACAAGAACAAGGTCGACATCGCCAATGAACGGCTGCGCATCCAGTCGGCGCGCTATCGCGGCGCAGACGCCAAGGGGCAGGCCTTCGTATTGACGGCGGGCTCGGCGGTGCAGAAGAGCTCGGCCGAGCCGGTGGTGCAGCTCAGCAATCTGGCCGCGGCGATCCGCCTGGCCGATGGCCCGGCAGAGGTGCGGGCCGAGCGTGGCCGCTACGACATGGATAGCGAACAGGTCGCGGTCGATGGCCCGATCGCGTTTCGCAGCGCGGACGGATACCAGCTCGACACGCGCGATTCGACGATCGATCTCAAGACGCGGCGCCTGACCGGCACGGGACGGATCGACGGCAAGACACCGCTCGGCGCATTCAGCGGCGACAGCATGACCGCCGATCTCGACAAGCGAACCGTGCGGATCGATGGCAATGCCCGCTTGCGGATCGATCCCAAGCGCGCAAATAGGTGAACATGGCCCGTCCGCTCCTCATTGCGTCGATCGCTGCGATCGCCACCACCGCTGCGATTGGTACCGCGGCGCTGGGGCAGGTGCGCCACGATTCGAACGCGCCGATCGATTTCGCCGCGCCGCACGCGGAACTGCAGGACCGCTCGGGCCGGGCCGTCCTATGGGGTGGGGTCCGGCTGAACCAGGGTAACATGACGCTGACCGCCGAGCGGGTCACGGTCACCTATACCGGTCAGATCACCGACGGATCGCCCTCGGTATCGCGCTTCGATGCGGCGGGTGGCGTTACCGTCACCCGGCCCGACCAGACGGCGCGGGCGCAATATGGCGTGTACGACATCAACAAGCGTACCATCACGATGATGGGCAATGTCTCGCTGGTCCAGGGCAGCAACCGCGTGAGCGGCGGGCGGCTGACGCTCAATCTCGATACCGGCCGCGCTTCGATGGACGGTTCTGGCGTCGGCACGACCAAGGCGCCCGACGGCAGCGTGATCCAGTCGGGCGGCCGCGTCACCGGCCGGTTCACCGTCCCCAAGCGCGATTGACCGCAGGCGGGGTTTCGCTCTGCCGGGTTCGACCCTAACTTCCCTTCCGGAACTCTCATGCATAAAACTTGCCAAGTGACTGCGCGGCAAGGAATCGCTAAGCATATCGTGCGATCAGGAAGGGCGTTATGGCAGATATCGAAACGCTGGAACCGGTAGCCGCGGAAGCGGGCACCCCGCCGACATCGGGGCTGGCGGTGGTGTCGATCGCCAAGTCCTATGACAAGCGCGTCGTGCTGTCGGACGTGTCGCTCTCGGTCGGCAAGGGCGAAGTGGTCGGGCTGCTCGGCCCCAACGGCGCGGGCAAGACGACCTGCTTCTATTCGGTGATGGGGCTGGTGAAGCCCGATGCCGGGCGCATCATGCTCGATGGCGTCGATATCACCCCGCTGCCCATGTATCGCCGTGCGATCCTGGGGCTGGGTTATTTGCCGCAGGAAACCTCGATCTTCCGCGGCCTCACGGTCGCCAAGAACATCTCGGCGGTGCTCGAGCTGTCCGAGCCCGACAAGTCGGCACGTGCCGCGCGGCTCGACCAGTTGCTCGAGGAATTCGGCCTGACGCGGCTGCGCGATGCCCCGGCGATGGCGCTGTCGGGCGGTGAACGCCGCCGCGCCGAGATTGCCCGCGCGCTCGCCGCGGATCCGTCGATCATGCTGCTCGACGAACCGTTCGCCGGCATCGATCCGATCTCGATCGCCGACATTCGCGATCTGGTGAAGGAGTTGAAGACCCGCAACATCGGCGTGCTCATCACCGACCACAATGTCCGCGAGACGCTCGACATCGTCGATCGCGCCTCGATCATCTATGACGGCCGCGTGCTGTTTGCCGGCTCGCCCGAGGATCTGGTCGCCGACGCCAATGTCCGCCGCCTCTATCTCGGCGAGGGATTCTCGCTGTGATGCTCGGTGCCCTCGATTAGCCTCCCATGAGCCTCGCGCCCCGCCTTGATCTGAGGCAATCCCAATCGCTGGTGATGACGCCGCAGCTTCAGCAGGCGATCAAGCTGCTGGCGCTGTCGAACCTCGAGATCGAAACCTTTATCGCCGAGGAACTCGAGAAGAACCCGCTGCTCGATGCGGGCGGCGGCGACGAGCGTGAACCCGTGGAGGCGGCGGAGGCCGAGCCGCTTCCCGAGCGCGACGGCCCCGCCGATTCGACCGAGCTGCTCGATGGCGGCGACGGCACGGGGGAGGCCTCGCTCGACGTCGATTTCACCGCCGAGACCTTTCACCATGACAGCGCGGCGGATTCGGTCGGCGGACTCGATGGCGGCCTTGGGCTTGCCGGCACCGGCGGCGGCGGTCTGGGTGAGGACGGCCCCGATTTCGACAGCTTCTGCGCGCCCGATCTCAGTCTAGCCGATCACCTGCTTGCGCAAGCCGGCGCCGTGGTGGACGGCGCGGACCTGTTCATTGCCCAGCACCTGATCGACCAGATCGACGAGGCCGGGTATCTCACCGCCTCGCTGCTCGACATCGCCAACCGGCTCGGCGTGCCGCTCGCGCGGGTCGAGGCGGTACTGGCACTGATCCAGACACTCGACCCCACCGGCGTCGGCGCGCGTGACCTTGCCGAATGTCTGGCGCTGCAGGCGAAGGAAGCGGACCGCTATGATCCGTGCATGGCCGCGCTGATTGCCAATCTCGATCTGCTTGCGCGCGGGGAACTGGCACGGCTCAAGCGCATCTGCGGGGTCGATGACGAGGATATGGCGGACATGATCCGCGAGCTTCGCGGCTATGATCCCAAGCCCGGCTGCCGTTTCGGCGGCGATCCCGTCGCGAGCGTGACACCCGACATCTTCGTCGCCCCGCGGGGGCAGGCCTGGGCGGTCGAGCTCAACAGCGCGACCCTGCCGCGGGTCCTGGTCAACCGCGCTTACTATGCCGAGGTATCCGCCGGGCCGCAGGACAAGTCGAGCAAGGCCTGGCTCTCCGACATGCTCGCCAGCGCCAACTGGCTGGTCAAGGCGCTCGACCAGCGCCAGCGCACGATCATCAAGGTCGCGAGCGAGATCGTGAAGCAGCAGGAGGCGTTCTTCCGCCATGGCGTGTCGCACCTGCGCCCGCTCACGCTGCGCCAGATCGCCGACGCGATCGAGATGCACGAATCGACCGTCAGCCGCGTGACCAGCAACAAATATCTGTCCTGCGCGCGCGGGCTGTTCGAGCTCAAATACTTCTTCACCAGCGCGATCCAGTCGGCCGATGGCGGTGACGCGGTCTCGGCCGAGGCGGTCAAGAGCGCGATTCGCGCGCTGATCCAGGCCGAAGATCCGAGGAAGATCCTGTCCGACGACACGCTGGTCGAGATGCTCAATTCCAAGGGCTTCGACATCGCTCGGCGCACCGTCGCCAAGTATCGCGAGGCGATGGGCATCGGCAGCTCGGTCCAGCGCCGCCGGCAAAAGGCGCTCGAGGGCGCGAGCTAGGCCGCTCCTGACGAGCGCTATCTGGCCCGGCCAGCCTCGGTGGCGATCGCATCGAGGTCACGGTCGAACAGCTGGGCCGCCAACAATGCCGTCGCTGCGGAGCGGGCGAAGAAGCCCTTCGGGATCGCTGCGAAATCGTCGGTCGGCTTGTGATAGTCGGGATAATCCTCGACCCCGAAATAGGCGAAGGGGATGCCCTGCTGGTGAAAGACGAAATGGTCGGACCCGCCGGTCCAGTCGTCGGTGTCCTTCCATGGCGGGCCGTCATGCCCCAGCTTGAGCGACACCGGCGCCTGCGCGACGATCGCCTCGAAACGTGCGCGCAGGAACGGCGAATGATACGCGCCTGCCAGCCATAGCTCGTTGCGGTCGTTGCGGCTCATCATGTCGAGATTGAGGTTCATCGCGATGCGCGACAGCGTAACCGGCGGAGCCTTCACGAACGCCGTCGATCCGTAGAAACCCTGCTCCTCGGCATCCCACAGCCCGAAGACGATATCGTGGACGGGCCGCTCGCGCGCGAAATGTTCGGCGATCGACAACAGCACGGCGACGCCGGATGCATTGTCGTCGGCGCCGTTGAACACCTTGCCGTTGCGAACGCCGAAATGATCGTAATGTGCGCCGATCAGCAGCACCCGGTCGCTGGTGCCCGATCCGCGGATACGGCCGATCAGGTTGGTGCCTTTCAGAACCTCGCCCTTATGCTCCGCTTCGAACGGCTGCTCGAAACCGGAAAGGACCGGTTCGACACCGATCGCCCGCAATCGCTCGCTCAGATAGGCGCGCGCGCTGGCCGAGCCGGCGGTGCCGACCAGCCGCCCGGTCATGTCGTCCGCTGCGAGGATGCGGACATCTTCATAGAGCTGATTCGGCGCCGGGTCAGCAGCTGCAACGGTGAGGCATGTACCCGTCAGGGCGAGAAGACGCAGTAGCATCGTGCTGATTTGCCGTGGCTCATGATCGCGGCAAGCGAAAAGTCCGCCCCCCAGCTATCCGACGGTCGCCAAATCCTTTGTTGCAGTCCGCGCCGTCCCCGGCCAAGCAACACCCATGAGTAGCATTGGCATCTATGGCAGCCTCGGCCGGATGGGCGTGGCGATCCGCGACATATTGGCGGAACAGGGCGTCAAGCTCGCGGGCGGCGCCGATGCCGGCGACGACCCGGCGGTGCTCGCCGCCGCCGCCGATGCGCTGGTCGATTTCTCCACGCCCGCCGCGCTCGAATCGCATCTTGCCGCAGCGCGCGCCGCAGGTACGCCGATCGTGATCGGCACCACCGGGCTGACGGCGTCGCACCATGCGCTGATCGACGACGCGGCGCGCGAGATCGCGGTGCTCCAGACCGGCAATACCTCGCTCGGCGTCGTGCTGCTCGCGCGACTGGTGCGTGAGGCGGCGACGCGGCTCGGCCCCGACTGGGATATCGAGATCGCTGAGATGCATCACCGCCAGAAAGTGGACGCGCCCTCGGGCACTGCGCTGATGCTGGGCGAGGCAGCCGCGGCCGGGCGTGCGGTCTCGCTGGGCGAGGTCCGCGTCGCCGACCGCGCCGGACTCACCGGCGCGCGTGCGGAAGGGACGATCGGATTCGCCTCGCTGCGCGGCGGCACGGTGATCGGTGATCATCTGGTCGTGCTCGCAGGCGTGGGCGAACGGATCGAACTGGCGCATCGTGCCGAGGATCGCGCCATCTTCGCGCGCGGCGCAGTCAGGGCCGCGCTGTGGCTCGCGGACAAGCCCGCCGGCCGCTACACGATGGATGCGGTGCTGGGCCTTTGAAGAAGGCCGACATTTTCCATTTCTTCGAGCGGCTGGCCGCGGCCAATCCGCATCCCGAGACCGAGCTCGAGTCGGTCAACGACTATACGTTGCTGGTCGCGGTGGTGTTGTCGGCTCAAGCGACCGACGCCGGGGTCAACAAGGCGACCCGGCGGCTGTTTGCCGAGGTCGACACACCGGAGAAGATGGTCGCGCTGGGCGAGGAGGGTTTGCGGCAGCACATCAAGACGATCGGGCTGTTCAACGCGAAGGCGAAGAACGTCATTGCGCTTTCTGAAGCGCTGATCGCCGACCATGACAGCCAGGTCCCTGCCGACCGCGACGCGCTGGAGGCGCTTCCCGGCGTCGGAAGGAAGACTGCGAACGTGGTGTTGAACGTCGCCTTCGGGCAGGAAACCTTCGCGGTCGATACCCACCTCTTCCGCCTCGGCAACCGGACCGGCATTGCGCCGGGCAAGACCCCGCTTGCGGTAGAGAAGAAGCTGGAAAGGAATGTCCCGCAACCCTTCCGCCTGCACGCGCATCACTGGCTGATCCTGCATGGGCGCTATGTCTGCAAGGCGCGTACGCCCGAATGCTGGCGTTGCATCGTCGCCGACCTGTGCGCCTACAAGCCCAAGACGCCCGCGCCCAAGGGTTGGAAAGAACCCGCGGTTTAGCGCTGGCGCACCGCGAATTGCTTTGCTAGGCGCTTGTCGCCACGCACCCGTAGCTCAGCTGGATAGAGCGCTGCCCTCCGAAGGCTCGTGTCAAGTCTGGCTGTGCGAAAGGTTTGGAAGAAAAATATTGAATTACAGAGTCTTACGAAGGTTGCGCATTGGGGCTTAACACCCGTGCAATTCCCGCGTAAGCACCGCGTAAGCAGTATGCACTCGTAGCTCAGCTGGATAGAGCGTCGCCCTCCGAAGGCGAAGGCCACAGGTTCGAATCCTGTCGAGTGCGCCACTTCCATACAGAACCGCTATCGCCGAATGCCGAGCTTTCCCGCTAGAAGCGACAACAAGCATACGTAGCAGTTCCAATTTCCATCCAGATGATCGAGCTTCGTCGTCAGCACCTCCAAGCGCTGCGACAGGCTGTCGTAGCCTCGTTCGCGCCGAAACTGTCCCGCGCTTCGCTGGAAAGTGAATCCAGCCCGCGCGCCGAGGTAATGACGCCCGCATCATCGAGACGCACTTAGCGCGATAGCACCGATATGGTTGTTTGAAGCTAGATATGCTGCTGACAGGGTGAGTGACGTTCTCCCGATTTGAGGCTAACTGTGAAAATAGAAAATTCATGATGGATGGCGCCGGGGGGATGCTTTGAAGATTTACGCCGTTTCGATTGAGAATTTCAGGGGCATCAGTTCAACCAAGCTGGTTCTGCCGGATCACGCCGTCCTTATTGGCGACAACAACACCGGCAAGTCCTCCGTGCTCGAAGCCATAGATCTTGCGCTTGGGCCGGATCGACTGAGTCGCCGGCCTCCTGTCGATGAGCACGATTTTTACGGGGGCAGATATCTGCCCGTGGTTCCGGCTCCGGCCGAGGAAGGCGCAGCACCGGTAGAGCCGCAGCCTGCCCCGAAGATCACCGTCGAGGTCACGATCATCGGGCTGTCGGAGGAGCAGGAGGCCCGGTTCGGCGGCAATATCGAGTGGCTCAACATTGAGACGGGGGATTTCTTCACGGAAGCAGATCCCGCAGGCGTGGATGCCGCGAACATCAAGGCGGCGCTGCGCGTCACCTTCATCGGTGCATATGACGCCGATGAAGACGATTTTGTCGGCAACACCTATTACGCGCGCAGTCTGACGGAGGAGGAGACTCCCACTCCCTTCTCCAAGAAGGATAAGCAGCACTGCGGTTTCCTCTTTCTGCGCTCGCTGCGAACCGGCTCGCGTGCCCTCAGCCTGGAACATGGGAGCCTGCTCGATATCATCCTTCGGCTGAAGGAGATTCGGCCGCAAATGTGGGAAGGCACGATCGATACGCTGGCTGCGTTCGATGTGGCTAGCGATCCCGCGCTCGGCATCTCAGGCGTGCTCGACAGTATCGACAAGTCGCTGAAGAAATATGTGCCGCGGGAATGGGGCGTGAAGCCGCATCTCAAGGTCTCGAACCTCACGCGCGAGCATCTGCGCAAAGTCGTGACGGCCTTCATCGCCACCGGCGATGGCGACCATGCTGCACCCTTTTTCCGTCAGGGCACTGGCACGATCAACATGCTCGTGCTCGCGATGTTGTCGCAGATCGCCGAGGACAAGCAGAACGTCATCTTCGCGATGGAGGAGGTCGAAACCGCAATCCCGCCCTATGCCCAGAAACGGATTGTTCACGAGCTGCGTAAGCTGGCTGCCCAATCGATCGTCACCTCGCACTCACCCTATGTCCTTGAGGAATTCAAACTCGACGAGACGGTCATCCTGTCGAGGGGGAATGACGGGGTGCTTAAACAGTCGCAGATCGCGCTGCCCGACAGCGTGAAGCATAAGCGCTATCGCCAGGAGTTTCGCACCCGCTTTTGCGAGGGCCTGCTGTCCCGTCGCGTCCTCATCGCCGAAGGCGCGACCGAGGCGAGCGCCTTTCCGGTCGCGGCACGCCGGCTCTCGGAACTGAACCCCGGTGCCTATGCATCGCTTGAAGCGCTCGGCATCTGCATCATCGATGCGGGCACCGAGTCGCAAATCGCCGATCTTGCTGGACTTTATAAGGGCTTGGGCAAGCGGACGTTCGCACTGTGCGACAAGCAGACTGACCCGGCAAAGGCCGCGATCGAAGCCCAAGTCGAACGCCTGTTCATGCACGAGGAAAAGGGCATCGAGGCTCTGGTCCTCAAAAACACGACCCAAGCTGCGCTTGAGCGCTTTTCCGATGCGCTGGATTGGCCGCCCCACTTGTTGCAGAAGTTCCCCGATCCAAAGACAAACCTGCTCGTCGCCGTGAAGGAGTATTTCGGGTGGGCGAAGGGCAACTGGGGGATCGCGGACTTCCTCGGCCAATGTTCCGAAGCTGAAATCCCGTCATGGATTCGCGACGCCTGTGTGTCCCTCAAGGCGCTCTGCGATCCGCCACCCGCACCGGCGGCTCCTCCGCCGGAGGATGGCGATGTCGCCGTCGAGCCTGGCGAGTAGAGGGGCGGATGGTCGATCTCACTGCTGCGCAGAAGGATGTTCTGAAGGAAGACGGGCACCAACTCGTCGTGGGCGGCCCTGGCTCCGGCAAGACCACCGTGTCCATTTTGAAGGCGGCAAAGATCGCCCGCGACAGGCTCCGGCCTGGGCAGCGGATACTGTTCCTTAGTTTTGCGCGCGCCACAGTCTCGCGCGTCTTCGAGGCGATCGACGAAGAGCAGTCCGTCACGAAGGAGGAGAGGAAGCGGATCGAGGTCGACACCTATCACTCTTTCTTCTGGCGCATTCTCAAGGCGCACGGCTATCTGGTTGGGTTTCCGCGCCGAATGGCAATTCTGACGCCGCCGAACGAGGCGATCGCGCTGTCCGCGATCCGCAGCGCATTCAAGGCGCCCTCCAAGCTTTCTGACGAGGAGAAGGCGCAGAAGGCCGCGCTGGAGATTGCCGAGCGGATGCGGCTGGCGACCGAGGAAGGCAAAATCTGCTTCGACCTGTTTGCGGAGCGCGTCGCCATCCTGCTGCATGGTTCCGCCAAGGTCCGCGATCTTGTGTCGACCATGTATCCGTTCATTATCCTCGATGAGTTTCAGGATACCAGCGCCCAGCAGTGGCGCGCGGTCGAGGCCATCGGGAAAAGCAGCACTCTGATCGCCTTGGCCGATCCCGAGCAGCGCATCTTTGATTTTATCGGTGCTGACCCCGAGCGCCTCGATCATTTCAGGGAGGCTTTCAATCCGTCAGAACACAATTTGGCCGGGGACAATCATCGCAGCAAGGGCACGGACATTGCCCTTTTCGGCAACCACCTCCTTACCGGCAAATTTCGGCAAGAAGCGTATGAAGGGATCGATTACGAAGGCTTTGCCTCAAATCCCAACCAGGCTTTCGCTTCGCTTGTCGCTCAGGTTCTGAAAGCGCGTAAGCGGCTGGTCGCGACGGGCCGCCGGGACTGGTCACTTGCGATTTTGGTGCCGACGAAGCGCATGACCCGGCTGGTTTCGGACAATCTGCGCGAGCCATTCGGAAACGTCCCTCCGATCGCACACACGGCGGCCGTCGACATGGAAGGCCCGATCCTGGCCGCGGAGGTGATTGCCTTCCTTCTCCAGCAGCGAAGTCACCCCGGCTGCTTTGACGAATTCGTCGATGTGCTTTGCAGCTATTTCAGCGGCCGAGGCGGCCCGGCGCCGACGAAGGGTGATCTGACGGAAGCGGCGCGCTTCCGCTCGGCGCTGGAGAAGTGGAATGACTGCCTCGCGAAGGGAAAGGCCGTTCCGGCGAACAGTGTCTTACAAGCCACGTTCGCGGTCCACGCGGCTGCAACGGCTGTAGCGCTGACTGGGCAACCCGACGGCGACTGGACCGCCGTTCGAACGGCGCTTGAGGCTGGGGGCTGTACCCGTCTCGCCGAGGTTGCGAAGGAAGCTCGCAACGTGCGGCTTCTCGAACGCGGAACGCAGCTCCGGCAAAGCCTGTCACAGGACTGGCGTGATACCGGCGGCTACAAGAATGCGCTCGCTGTCACCCGGCAGGCTTTCGTACAGGAGCATTTCGCGACGGCTCACAAGCCGGAGTCGGGTGTCGTCGTGATGAACATGCACAAGGCCAAGGGGAAGCAGTTCGATGAGGTCATCATCTTTGAAGGATGGCCGAAGCGCTACAAGGGCGAGATTGTCGGCAACCCTGACCGCATCGTGGGCGGCAATGTCCGCGCGGGGGCGATGACGCAGGCTCGCCAAAATTTCCGCGTGAGCGTGACCCGCGCGAAAACCCGCACGACGATCATGTCGCCCAATGACGATGTATGCGTGCTCTTACTCCCTGCTGAGTGAAGAACGCGCCGAACGTACACTTGCGTCAGGTTATAGGAATTTTTCCGCAACCTCTCGCTTTCCCCAAGGCTCGACGTGGGTGATCTTGTCGGTCTTCGGATAGTAAAATCCGGAGACATTCAGATCAGACTTGCCGATCTGGACGCCCACTGAGAATTCCTCTCCGTCGCTCCAGGTATCGCGCAGCGATGCCTTGCAAGTCTCGCCGCGCATCTCGAACGTGTAGGATTCGCTCACCTTATCCCAATTCTTCACTGCTGTACGGATAAGCGTCTCGCTGATCGTATCACGCTTCTTCTGCGACAACATATCCAGTGAGACTTCGAGAATTGGGCCAAACATGCCGCTGTCGTTCATGGCTTCGAGAATCTTGCGCATGTGCACGCCCGTGTGCTGATTCACGAACAGCGAGGATCGCGAACCGTGAGGCTTCCCGAGAAGACTCGTGCGAATGTTCCACCAGGTTTCCGCCACCTGTGCATTTGTTGCGGCGGCGGCTGTCTGCTGTACGAACCAGGTAAGCGCATCGCGGCTGCGGATTGTGCCATCCGCCTCAAGTTCGACGCCGTGGGCGACGACCACGACGGGGTAGGCATGATCTGAGTAGAGAGGTTCATCCAGCCGGTAAGCGTAGAGACCTTCGACTTGATTGACAGCGCCTACAAGTTGATCAGCTGACTTGTCGGAATATGGGCACGTTACAAAACCCCTGACAAACTCCTGTGTGTGATCGAGTTCTTCATACGTCTTCAACTGCGACATGCTGGAAACGTGCTCGAATCCCGTGCGGGGCGGCGCCGTGAGGATGGGGTGCCAGTCAGGGTACATAAGCACCGCATTGCCTAGTTCATCGATCAGTTTTTCAACCTGGCGCCTGCCGGCTTCGGGATTACTCAGATTTTCTGTGAGGTACGTCATCGCCTTCGCGTTGCGCTGGGCGGCTACCGTGGGTGATCGGAATTCCATATAACGTACTCCTCACGTAAACTATCAATACACGTAATATGGGTAGTTTACGTGAGGAGTCAATGTCGTGCGTGCGGCTAAGCCAAAGGCTATCGTGGTCGTCGCGTTGGCGAGGGATTCAGTGTTTGATCGGCGCTAGGGTTTTGGTCGGCGGTTCTTGGGGGAATATCGCCCCCATCGTCCCCAAGGCAGAGATCTCAGCCCATCGGCCTCGGTAAGATCGGCATAGTGCCGCAGCATCTGCGCCGTCTCGAACCAGCGCTGTTGATCGTCCTTGGCGTAATAAACAAGGGCCTGAACAGCGGTGACGATCCATATTTCAGCGACGTCCCATAGGAAGTCGGATTTGCGGCGCCCGGCCGCGGCCGCATAATCTTTCAAGTCCCAGAACCAACGACTGAATCCGGTCAGGAAATCCTTTCGCCATGTGTCCGTGGCCCAGTAGCTTTCATGTTCGCCCTCTGGAATTTGGGCGGGCCCGGTAGGCTCCTGTTCCAATTCGACAACGCTTGGAATTTCGATGTTTTCGATGCTCGCAATGGCGGCGTCCGGTTCATCCAGACCGGCTCGGATCAATTCGGCGAGTGCGGCCAGCTCTTCGCGATAGTCGGTGGACGGCTTGAATCGCGCATGTGTGCGCAGCAGACCGAGGCCCGCCGCCTTCATCAACGCGAAATAGACGGCCGCATCGTTGTCGCCTGGGTTTCGGCCCCAGTGCTCTTCGACCATTCGGCCAATCCATGTATCGACGACGTCATCGAGCGATCCATCTCTCACGCGCTTCTTCCTTCTCGAGGGGCTTTCACAACAGCAATCGCGATGTCGCCGTTATGGAAACAGGACGTGCTCCAGGCGATCAATCAGCGCCGTCCGTCGATCGGAAGACAGCTTGTCCAGATTGTGCTGCTTCCATCTCACGGCGGGGAGGTGCCGGGCCTCGGGTATCCCCACGGAATCCCAATCCGGTTCCCCGCGCTTGAAGCCTATGAGAAAACGCCGGTGCTCTTCCGACATCTCGCCGACCACGGCTGCGATGATCGCTTCACGGGCGACCTCCAGATCGGCCAGTTCGACCGGTTCCATCGTCATGCCGACAAATCCCCGCTCGAACTCTTCCGCCAGCGCTTTGCGGCCCGGAACAAGGATTTCCGCGATGGGCCGATTATGGCTGACGACATAGACAAGAAAGGCCCGGCGCAGCTCCTCGCTGATTCCTTCCTTCGCCAAGAGATCGCGCACGTCGAAGAGGTCGCGAGGGTGCTGGCGATCGAGGGCAGCCACGATCTTGCCGGCATAGAGATCCGCTGACGATACAACCTGCATCTCGGCAAAGCCGAACATATCCTCGACGACCGGAACGACGGCGGAGATGACAGGATCGTAGACCGTGCCGCGAAGCACGGGCGTCACCTCGATTTTGATCTGCGTTTCTTGTGTCCGGACCACCAACTTCGTGATGATGTTCTCATCGACCGAACGGGTGGCATTGACCTTCGCGCCCGGTATGCCTTGCTCTATGCCGATCTTCATCCGCGCCATGGCCTGGTCGATCGCGGCAAGCGACGTCGCTCGATCCTCGATGGGCAGATAGGCAAGGTCGATATCGACCGACAGGCGCGGCAAATCTCTGACGAACAGGTTGATCGCCGTGCCGCCCTTGAGCGCAAAGTCCTTTTCAGCGGCGACAAGCGGTATCACGCGAATCAGCAGCGCAACCTGCTGTCGATAAGAATCCCGCAGTTCCATCAGGTCGAATGCTCCACAAATTCGGCGGGTACGGTGATGTCGTATCGCGTGTCGAGCTTACCGCCCTTGACCAGGACGCGCTTGCCCGAACCCAGATCGACGCGGGGCATATCGAGCCGCGCCAGCCATGCATGGCGATGACGATCCGCGAAGAAGAAGAAAAGCCGCTTCACCTTCACGCTGGCGCAGTCCTCCAGCAGGGTTTGCAGTCGCCGGGGGCTGAGGTCGCTCATGCCCTCCATCAAGGCGTCGACCTGATGAAAGCTCTCCCGATCCGGCAGTTCATCAAGCAGCTCGAGAACGGCGCGCTCCTTGCTGGAGTAGCGGATCGGCAGCGACATGCCTGATGCGCTGAACATGGCGGGACTGGGCAAAGGCGGTGTCTGCGCGTCAGCCGGAAAGAGGCGCAGGCTGTTGTGCCAACGAAACTCCATGTCGAGCGGAAGGTCGGTCAGCCATGTCGGCGCGCGTTTCGGTCCATAGAGATGCACTTCGCGGACGCTTGCCGAAAGATAATGGGCGTACCCCTGCTCTTCCAGAGCCGTGCGCCCTCCTACGGTGAGAGGGTAGTCGAGCACCGCTTGAAGGGAGATGACCACTTGCTGCCAGGTCAACGGCGTGTGCGAACGCCGGTAGACCCGTCGCGCGGGGCTGCTAAGCCAGCCTGCGCGGACATAATGACTGCGAAGCGCCGACGAGTAGCCATGGGCTTCCATCCATGCGGCATCGACCAGCAGACCTTCAGGAAGCTCCTGCTGCAGCCGGTTTAGTTTTCCGTCAGAACGCGTAGCCATATTTAGCTTTTTGACAGATTCTCAAACCACTGTCGAGTTTATAAATTCAAGATTTTATCAAATAGAATTTGGCGTTTCTGCAATCATATAAACCAATTGCGGCGCCTCCCTCCGGGACCGCCGCTCTATCTCCGCTACGCTCCGACCAGACCCCTGACGGGTTTCGGCTCATGCGAGTAACGATCGGCATGGCGGGCGGCGCTGACGCACCGGTCGGCCAATCCGTTATGCGGATCGACGTTCATTGCAGCTATGGGGATCGGTCCAGGGCTGCGCCGGCCCGATCGCTTGGGTGTGTCGTTTCACTCCCGCATGGGGTGGGCGTCGCTTCCCTTTAGGCCCGCCGCGCCAGGCCGCAACGCGCGCAGGCGCGCTTACTTCCTCTTCGTTCCAGCCCTTCGGGTGCGGCCCGGCTCTGTCGGCGGGCCTGCCGGTCGCTCTTTCGCCGCCCACCCCATTCCGGGGTGAGTGCGGTTTGAAGGAGAAGTGTGATGAACGCTGTTACCGAAACCGTAGCCGCCGAGCCTGTGTCGGGCGTCGAAATCTTCGTGCCGCTCGCCAAGCTCAAGAAGTCCCCGCGCAATGCCCGCAAGGTGCCGCATGGGGAGGCCGCTATCGAGGCGCTGGCCGCTTCGATCCAGCACAAGGGGCTGATCCAGAACCTCGTCGTGGAGCCGGAAACCAAGGATGACGGAACGCCGACCGGCAATTATTTCGTCACCGCTGGGGAAGGTCGCAGGCAGGCGATGCTGCTGCGCGCCAAGCGTAAGCAGATCAAGAAATCCGAACCTGTGCGCTGTTGGCTGGATACGGCGAACGACCCGTCCGAGATCAGTCTGGATGAGAACGTCACCCGGACCCCGATGCACCCCGCCGATCAGTTCGAGCGCTTTCAGGAGCTATCGGAGAACAAGGGTTGGGGCGCGGAGGAAATCGGCGCGCGGTTCGGCGTGTCGGCTGGCGTGGTGAAACAGCGGCTTCGCCTGGGCGCTGTCAGCCCCAAGCTATTGCAGGTCTATCGCGAGGACGGACTGACCTTGGATCAGTTGATGGCGTTCGCGATCAGCGAGGACCATGCCCGGCAGGAGCAGGTTTTCGAGAGTCTGCACCACAACCGCGAGCCGTGGATCATCCGCCGCGATATGACTGCTTCCAATGTTTCCGCCGATGATCGCCGTGCGGTGTTCGTCGGGGCCGACGCCTATGTCGAGGCGGGCGGCAACATCATCCGCGATCTGTTCAGCGACGACCGGGGCGGGTTCTTCGAGGATGCTGGGTTGCTCGACATGCTCGCCGCAGAGAAGCTGCGTGAGATTGCTGGCGAGGTTCAGGCCGAGGGCTGGAAATGGACCGAGGCGCATATCGACTATCCCTATGCCCACGGGATGCGGCGCTTCTATCCGCAGTCGGTTCCCCTGTCCGATGAGGACGAGGCCCGGCTGGAGACGCTGTCAGCCAAATATGACGAACTTGCCGAAGGCTATTCGTCCTATGACGAAATGCCCGGGGACACGGCGGCGAAGCTGGAGGCGGTATCCGACGAGATCGACGTGATTTCGGCGAAGCGTTCGGCTTACAACGCCAATGTGATCGCCCATGACGACCTGTTCCGTTCCCCTCGTGCCTTTATCGCCGAACCCGAACGCTACTATGTCAAAAATCCGGGATATGCCTCTGGCGACCAACCCGTACCAGACACCCTCTTGCGATATCGGGCCGTGCTCGACGTTCTCCCCATCCTCAAGGAGAGCGCCTCTCTCTTCGACGACACGCAGCGGCAACTCGTTTTCCTCGGGAAGGAAAAGCTACTCCTCCCGATCCATTTTACCGAAAGCGACCTCAAAGGCGACGTCGTCGAGAAGGCCGAGCGACTGACTAAGCTCTTCGCCGAGGAATTACATATCGATGAGAAGCGGACTATCCTTCAGACCACTCTCATCGAAATGGTGGGCAGCCTCCGCGCTGAAATTCGCTTCGGCTTCCTCATTCGTAATCTTGAGCGTCTCGCCGATGAGGTTGAGAAGGGCTACCGCCTCTTCATCTCCAGCTTCTCTTATTCCAAGATCCGGAATGACGTGGAGACAGCGCGTCTCGATTTTGTGGGGAAAATTCACAAGACTATCGTTGATATCCAAGGTCAGCTATTAGGCATCCCCGTCGCGACTATTGTCGTCGTCTCGCAGTTGAAGAAGCCCGTCGGCTGCGATGTGGCCTTCTGGACCAATCTCGGGGTTCTTGTCGGGGCATGGGTCTTCGTCGGCATGCTGGGGATTGCCGGACTGAATCAGTGGAAAACGCTTGAAGTCATCTCCAACGAGGTCGAGCGGCAGAAAACGCGGCTCAACGATGACTTTGCGTCCGTCGCCAATCAGTTCAGCGACATTTTCGAGGACCTCGACAAGCGCGCCCGGTGGCATAAAGGCGCCTTGATAACGATCGGGATCGTCTTGGGTCTCGGCGCCCTGGCAACCACGATCGCATTCCTAATGTTGACGCCGTCCAGGTCGGCCTCCTGCCTCGCGTTTTGGCGTTAGCCCACCTGCCTAATAGTGCGCAGCGAGCGCAGCCCTCGGTTCAAGCGTCGAATGTGCGAGATCAAGACGGGAGCGGACCGCTCGTCGGGGTACGCAGACGGCCGCTTCCTCTGGATCGTTTCCCGAACCGGCTAGTCCGCAACGACCCACCAGCTGGCGAGGTACTCGTGCGATAACTGCCTATGAAGTTGCCCCCATCATCCTACCACGATCGCTCGACTCGACATCAAATGCGATCGACATCGTCGGGCTAGATGGCTGCAACACGTCGCTGTAATTCGACGAGGCGGGGATCGCCTTTCAGCGCGTCGATGCTCGCGAGCCGTTCGACGAGTTGCTGAACGCCGTACGGCCAATCCACTGCACGTACTGGTAGGATTGCCGACATGACGGCCAGGTACTCTTCTGGATGCGCGGTGACGCTCTGGTCTTGTGAGTGCATCCACCACAATCCCAGCGGAGCTGCGTTGGAAACAACTGTCAGGAGCGGAAGGATAGCCTCGGTGAGGACCGGGACGTGCTCTCCCCCGGTTAGAGCGATCTCCGCTAGAGCCGAGATGGCGCCGCCAGACCTGACGAAGCTCTGCCGCGGCCACACCTCTTCAAGAAACGCCAGCTTGTCAGCTAGCGGGGCCCGCGCAGGAGGGCCTGCCGTAGCATCCTCGTGCCAACGCTGTAGCTGATTGAGGGCCATTACCCGATCGGTATCGCTTGCCGTCATCAACGCGGCTCGCAAATCTTCGCTCGCAAGGAGTCGCTGGCCAGCGTCATCGTACTGGCGCCACGCTGACAGTAGAATGCCGACGATCCGTCGATAGCCGTGTGGCGGCGCGCAATCTTGTGCCAAGAGGCTCAGGAGCAGCGGTCTCAGTCGAGCAAACAGTTGGTAATTGATGTTGCCATAACCGAGGAAGCCGGCGCGAGCCGCTCGCGTTACGCTGTCCTCGGGCTCTCCCTCAAGCTTCGACAACACGTGCTCTTCCGTCCAGTCTGGAGCCCTGTAATAGAGGTAGGCCAGCCGCATAGTAAGTACGGGCATAACGAAGGTCGGTTGATCGTCGGGGAGATTGAGCAGTCGTTCGGCGCGCTCTAGCCATCCGAGCTGTGTTGTCGGCGAGCTGCTCGTCCATTCGAGCTCCTCGAACAGAAGTTCGGTAAGTCTACCGGCAACCGAATTGATGGCGCTGGTCACCCAGTCGGGCTCACCATCCGAAATGATGCCCGATCCGGCCGCGCCGGGGTGTGCCGCGACGGCAGCCACGAGCCGATCCCAGAGTTTTCGATAAGCAGCTGGGTAGTTCTGCCACAGTACGCCGCCGCGCTGCTTCAGCCAGAACCCGGCGGATTGGAGGTTCGGAACGAGAAGCGACTCCGGCATGCTCGCCAGACGAAGAGCGATAAGAAGTCGGACATGCGGTGTGTCGTTCGCACGCGCATCGTCCCACAAGATGTCTGACCAAGCGTTCGCCGCCGCTTCGCCTCGCCGTTCGGCGAACTTGAGGGCCGACAATGTCCGTACCGGCCGAGCCTCCATGAGCCCCTTGATCGGCTTTCTGTCGATCAACGGGCCTGCTCGCGTCGTGCCGGCTGCAATGGCGGGCAGAACTTCAGACGGCGGCAGCGTCAAAAGGCTTGTGGCGTCGGTATCGATTTGCACCCAACCAGACCGGTACCGCTCGCGCGCGAGTTCCGCCTCTGCGTCCTCAGGCGTCCAATCTGTGAGTGTTGCACGCAGCCGGGCAATCTCGGCCGAGATGTCGATGCCGGTCGCCATCGCCAAGCCCTCGCGTTGCAGCCAGTATAGCCGGTTGAGAGTGCCAGCTGTTTGATAGCGCCGGAAATCGCTACGATTTACGCCCGTCCAAGCGGGGCGCCCCTTCAGGAACCGTTTTGTGATCGCGGCGCGGTCGCGATCTGTGATTTCGTTCCAACGCGCCTTGAGTGCCGCAAGTAGATCTCGTTCGAGGTCAGAATCCCAAAAGTGCTCCGCATCGAGCTGGCGAAAAAATGCGCCCGCCTCCTTTGCAGTCGTCAGGGTTGGTTGCCCCGTTACCCAAATACGTACTTGTGAGAAGATCGGACTCGACGGCGGAGGGAGCATTTTTGCTTCGGAGGAAGCTGCCTGCGGATCGTGGTCGATCAAATCGCGCAGCGCGTCGACGAGGAGATGCGCGAAATCGGAAGCGTGGTTGATACCGAAGGCATCCTCATCCTCACCATTTGCGCGTTCGAACGGGCGGAGCATGAAATACGGAACGTCGCGAAGTCGCGTTTCTAGCGCGACAGCTAGCGCCAAATTGTTCCGCAAACCCTCGACATACGGCCGGAGCCATTTACCCGTTACCTCGATCTCTGGGAAAGTCGGGTAGTGGACTTCCCACTGGATGACGTCGTGTGCGGACACAGTCGGATCGACGGGCACGTCAATCCATGAACGACGTACGATCATTCGTGGCGCGGTCGCTTCGAATAGGCGCTGCAAATACCATTCGGACCAGCCTCCGGACGACTTTGCCGAAGACACGACGCCATAGGCAGCGAGGTCATCCCTCCCGTAGCGCAAGTTATTTCTTTGCTTCGAGTCAAAAAGGTCGCGCCAAGATTGGCGCAACGCCGCTTCGGCGTTTGGGGTTTCAAATTCCCTCAGGATCGCCTCGCTTAGGGCTGGGTGGACATGATATTGCCCTGCCGCCCACCACAAGGAGAAAGGCTGGTCAGCAACCTTGCCGAGCCAAGCCGACAAAATGAACTGCCTTGAAGAGAGCTGGTGCGGTTCGTGAGCACTGCTCCCGCGCAAGCTCGATCGCGGAATAGAATTATTGGGATAGGTATCGGTGGGCAGCGGTTCGAGCGCTGACCACGCGCCCTCGGGTAACGCGCGGTCGCTTCTTGGGTTTTGCGGGTTGCTTGGGGCTGGACGGAGATCGCTGTCGAGGCCGAATTGAGTGAATGGGTCGATCGCTGTCCCATTTTGATCGACCAGTCGTTCCCGCGGCGTGGCGTACCGTATCGCCGGGTCGAAGACACCTAGCCACTGCGCTGGCGGCGTCGGCGTCGCAGCGACAAACGCCCGAGCGCCTGCCTGCGATGATACCAGATGTGCAACTTGCCCGCGTTCGAAAGGCTTCAGCGAGCCCGGCGTCTGAGACGCAAGCGCAGCGACCGCACTGTGCCAGGTTTCAGTGTCACGAGCGCGCTCCGCCCAGCGTGTGATCGTCGACCAAAGTTGGTCAAAGCGGTCAAACGGAATGGCGGTGACACCCTTCTGCATCCACAATGCAGAGGCGGTTTTCGCAGCGCCGCTTTGGAAGGCGTATAGTCGATCGCCGGCGTAATTCGGACGCAAAGCCTCGAGCAGGTATTTGAGCGGTGGATCGTCCGCCGAATAACCGATGAATACGATACGGAATCGTTCGATCAGCGATTGCATGAACCGCGTAGCCCAGCCATCTGAAAGATAAGCGCGGCCGAAGTCCGCGGATGACAGAACAAATTCCTCGCTGTCGATATCGTCGTACGCCTCATTGACCTTGCCGTGCAGGTGCACGATCCCGCGAAAACCTGTGCCTTTCGACGGATTGGGAAACAGAGGGGGGACGAGACATTCGAGTGGCGTTGACGCGGCGGCCTCGAACAGCAAGTCGAAGTTGGTTGTCACTAGCCGGGTGATGCCGTCTGGACCGCGAGAAAGATCAAGGAGCGACCTATGTGCATCGAGAATGGCGGTTTCAGGTGGTTTGACTGCCTTGGCGACTGCGCGTCGTACGTCGTGCACGGGAAAGTCTCTCTCGAGCAGGCCGAAAATCTGGTCGGTCGCGATGACGCTTCCGACGCCATCGATCGCCGGTAGGTTCTGGGCCATCCCTAGAACTTGGCACGCCGTGCTTCCGCTTGGCGCGCCCAGTTCGGCGATCACGCGCTCGGCGAGTTGTGGAAAGGTTGGCCCCTCTGCTTGGTGTAGCGAGACGCCAGATCCACAAAAAAATATTACCTGACCATCGTCCCGCGCATCTAGCAGATCGCCGGGAATATCTGGGCCATCAACAGCGAACCGCATCTCTCCTTTTCAACCGTCGACGACCTTTCGTAAAGGCGGTCGTTCGTTTCTGTTGGTTAGTCAGTTCGCCGCGTCGTACGGCATGCAAGTGCCCGCCTCCATCGATCAGCCGGATCAAGCGGTTGGCTTGGAAACGGCCAATCTCGAGCCGCCCCACTCGGGATTGGTGACGTCCGGTTTTCGCAGTCATCCATCTGAGAGCAGACTGGCGGCTAGCGGTCCAACGGCTGCCTGGCGGCTTCTGGCCGAACCCGCCGGTCGGCAATGCGTCCTAATAGCAGTCATAGAGCTGGCCTGCTGGCGTTCCCGAAAGCCGTCATTAGTTGAGGCGGTGGTCAGCCGTCCGCAATTGGGTGGAAAGTTGCCGGTCTGCGCCCATGTCGAAGTCAGTTGAGCAATCGATTCGCGCGCAACCTTGCCACCGCCATTTCGACGAAAGATCTGACCTTTGCCGGCGCGTGGCGGCCCTCCGGATAGATGACATGGACGGGAAGCGGCGGCTGTTCATGCTCGGCGAGCACGATCTGAAGATCTCCCGCGATCAGCGCCGGACCAATCTGGTAGCTAAGGACCCGGGTCAGGCCCCAGCCCGATACCGCGGCAGCGATCGCGGCATCATTCGTATTGCAGTCGAGCGCGGGATCGACGGTCACGCGATGGTCGTTCGCGAATTTCCAGTCTGGCGACGCCCATGCGCTCGTGGATGCCGCGATCCGGTGCCGTTTGAGGTCCGCCGGGGTGATCGGAATACCATGCTTTTCGAAATAGTCCGGGGACCCGCAGATGACGCGCCGGACGGTGCCGACCTTGACCGCGGTGAAGCCGGAATCGGGCAAATGCCCGATGCGCACCGCGACATCGACGCCCTCTTCAACGATATTGACCGGCCGGTCGAGGAATAGCGTGCGGCTGGCCATCTCGGGATAGGTGTCGAGATATTCGGTGATAATCGGCATCACGTACATTTGCCCGAACAACAGCGACGCGGTGACCGCCAGGGTACCGGTCGGCGTGGCGTAGGATCCGGCGGCGCTGGCTTCCGCCTCCTGGATGTCCGCCAGGATCCGCCGGCAGTCGTCCACATAAACTCGCCCTGCCTCGGTGAGCTTCACCGATCGCGTCGTGCGGACGAGCAGCCGCGTGCCGATCAATTCCTCTAGGCCTGCGACGGAGCGGGTCACCGCGGGTGCGCTCATGTTCATCTGCCGCGCCGTTTCCGCGAAGCTTCCGGTCTCCGCCACGCGGACGAAGATCCGCATCGCCTGCCACCTGTCCATGCTCTCTCCTCAACCACCGCGCAACTAGATCAGCCGTGCCAGATCCTCGGGGTGAATAGCGGCTTTCGCCGAGAGCAGGTCGCGAAAATGGTCGGGGGACAGCATTGGGTCAGGCCAGAAGTGCGAAGCCAATGTCTTCCAAGCCGAAATGCGTCCGGCAGAAGTGCCGGGGCCAGGGATGTCCATCCTATCACTCTTCAGACGAGCGCGAAGCAATCCGCTCCGCCAGTTGTTCGATTTCACGGCAGACCGGCTCGGTGATCCCGGCTCTAAGCGCCCGGCTCCGTTCAGCCGATCGGCCGGCGCCGCTTTGCGAAGCCACAGCAAGAGACAAAGCGCGGCAGATCCTGAGATCGAAGGCACGACCGCGGCGCGCCGCATCGATCTCGGCACCCGACATTCCTAGCCGGCGTCCTTCATTCTCCTGTCGAAAGGCGCGTGCAGGATCAGCGCATTCGGTGAGCGCCAGCTCGATCGTGAGCCGCAGGCGCCTATCGAGGGTGACGTCGGTCATCGCTCACCCTGGCGGCTAGAAGGCGAAGTCGCTCAGTCCCGGATGATCGTCCGGGCGGCGACCGAGCGGCCAGCGAAACTTGCGTTCCGCCTCGGTGATCGGGTGCTCGTTGATGCTCGCGTGGCGATGCGCCATCAGGCCATCCTCCGCAAACTCCCAATTCTCGTTGCCATAGGCGCGGTGCCACTGATTGCTGTCGTCGCGATATTCATAGGCGTAGCGCACCGCGATGCGGTTTCCGGTGAATGCCCAGAGTTCCTTGATCAGCCGATAGTCGAGCTCACGGTTCCACTTGCGCGTGAGGAATGCTTGAGCCTCGTTGCGGCTGGTCACGAACTCGACGCGATTCCGCCACCGTGTGTCGGGGGTGTAGGCGAGCGCCGCCCTCGCCGGATCGCGGCTGTTCCAGCCATCTTCGGCGAGACGAACCTTCTCGATGGCACTCTGCTCGGTGAAGGGAGGGGTTGGCGGGCGTGACATGGGTCTTTCTCCTTTGGCGGGGATGCCCCCTGCTTCAGTCACTTCGGCACCCTCAGGCGCCGGTTGAACGGCGAAACCGGACAACGGATTGTTGTGCTCGGAGCAGCAATTCGGATTCAGAGCGCGAGTTGGATCCCGTGGTCACCGTCCTGCGGCGCCGGAACGGCCGAGCAGATCAACACCTCGTCATCCGCCACCGCTGCGCCGGGCCGCTTCAGATAGGTGACCTTGCCGGCCAGCAGCTTCACCTTGCAGGTTCCGCAGCTGCCTTCGCGGCAGCTGAACTCGGGTTCGAGACCGCGCGCTTCCGCCAACTCCAGCAGGCTTCCGGCCTCCGGTTGCCAGCGCGCCTCCTTCGCGGTCTCGGTGAAGATCACTTTGACTGGCTCGGTCGCCGGAGGATCGAACTGCGCTACCGTCGCGCCGGTATCCTCGCGACGCACCAGCGAAGACGGTCCGAAAGTCTCGGCGTGGATGCGACCGTCACCGATGTTGAGATCGCGCAGCCCGTCGTAGATCGACTGGGTGAAGGCGGGCGGCCCGCACAGATAGAAGTCATAGTCGTCGAACTGCAGCGAGCGTGTGAGCAGCGGAATCTCGATACGTCCGGCCGCCTCATAGTCCGTGCCCTCCTGCGCGTCCTGCGGATCGCTCAGCACCCGGATCACGCGCACGGCACCCTTCGAGGCTTCGACAAGCTCCGCGATTTCGCGATCGAAGGCGCGGTCGAGCTTTGAGCGGGCGGCGTGAAACAAGATGGTGGGTCGGACACGCTGCTTGCGCACGCCTTCGTATACGATGTGGCGCAGCATCGCGAGCATCGGGGTAATTCCCACCCCGGCCGCGAGCAGCACGACCGGCCGCCTCTCACGCGCATCGATGGTGAAGGCACCTGCCGGGGCGCGGGCTTCAACGATGTCGCCGACTTGCACCGCGTCGTGGAGGAACCGGGACACCGCGCCGTCGCGCTTGACGCTGATGCGATAGGCATCATCGGACGGCGCTGCCGACAGGGTGTAGGTCCGGATCGCGGGGCGGTCGGAACCCGGAAGCGTGATACGAATGGGTAGGTGCTGACCGGCCGCATGGGGCAGTTTGCCTGCTCCGTCGTCGGGTTGGAGGTGGAAGGAGCGGATCGAGGCGCTTTCATCCACGATTCGGGCAACGCGATATGGCCGCCACCGCGTTGCGAGGTCGGACGCGCGCAAGCGGTTCGCCGCCTGATCCCAGTCGCCGGTCATGAGCGAGTTGGGCGACGCGCCATCCTTTCTGGGCGCCCAGCGGAGCGCAAGCGCGCCGCGGCGGCGCACGATCCGGCGTGGGCGGAAGGTCCAGAGCCGCTCGGCGCCCTGGAAGGCGGCGATCTCCGGCGCTTCCAGGATCACCTCGGCATCGCCGGTCATCTGCAGCATATCGCCGGTCGCAAAGTCCGCGAACATCAGGCCCGCTCTGCCGTTCAGCAGGATGTTGCCGAGCGTGTTGAAGAACAGGTTGCCGTCAAAATCTGGGATGGTGAGCAGGCCGTCCTCACCGATGCGGATGAAGCCGGACTTTCCGCCGCGATGCGACACGTCGACCTGGCGCCGATCCTCGCGCTCAGCGTAGGAGGCGACGAAGAAGGTGTCGGCCGTCGCGACGACGGCAAGCGCGTCGGCGTCGAGCGCGCCGAGGGCCTCGACCGGCCCAGTATAGAGTTCCGCTGGGTCCCGGGTGAAGCTGAAGTCGCGCAGCTGGATATAGCGCGGACAGTTTCCGAAACTCTGATCGACATCGATATGGATGCCGCCAGCGGTCAGGCTCACAAAACCGTTCATCCGGTTGCGGCGGCGTGTGTACATCTCGATCCCGAGCATCCCGATCGGCTCGCCGTCCCGGATGCCGATGGCCGCGGGATCGCGGGGATCGGGGCTCCCCCCAATTTCGAGCGTGGTCGGCGTCGGCGAGACTATGAAGCCCGGCTCGCCCTCGAGGAAGGTCGCCCAGGGGTCGCCGGCCGGGTCCACACTCCCGGCGACCATGAAGGGCAGCTGCGCGTAGAATTCCCGGTGCTGGTCCGGCATATGGTCGCGAACGACCCGCTTGCCGGTTGCCTCCATCCGCTCGACCATGCCCAGCGTGGCCTGAATGGCCTTCTCGCCCGGATGCCAGGTCTCCAGCTTCTTCCAGCGCTTTTCCTCGGTCACGATGCCCTCCGGAACAGACGGTCAGGGGCCGGGAGGGCGAACCCGCCCGGCCAGCTGAACTCAGGCAGCCGTTTCGACGGCGGCCAGACCGACCGGCGTGGCGACGAAGGGAACGAAGCCCGGCAGCGCCTCGATGCGGGCGAGGTGCGCCTTCACCGCTGGATAGCCCGACAGATCGACATTGCCTTCCGGCGCGCGGGCTACATAGCTGTAGATCGCGACATCGGCGATGGTGGGGGTATCGCCGACCAGCCAATCGCGATTGGCAAGGCGCGTTTCAAGCTTCTGGAGCAGCGCGTGGGCCTTGGCGATCACCTCCTCCGGATTGTGCTTCGAACCGAAGACGGTGACCAGTCGCGCCGCGGCCGGGCCATTGGCGATCTCATTCGCCGCGACCGAGAGCCAGCGCTGGATCGCGGCGGCGGCGCCCGCCTCCTCGGGCAGCCAGTCGGTGCGGCCATGCTTCTTCGCGAGATAGACCAGAATGGCGTTGGAATCGGATACGACGACGTCTTCGTCCTCCAGCACGGGCACCTGGCCGAACGGATTGAGTGCAAGGAAATCGGGTTGTTTGTGAACGCCGGCCTTCAGGTCGACCTCGACCAGTTCGTGGGGGATGCCGAGCAGCGAGATGAAAAGGCGTGCACGGTGCGAATGGCCCGAGAGCGGGTGATGATGGAGCTTCATGTTGATGATCTCGCTTCACTGGACGGGCGTATTCCCGTTCCGTGTCGCTTTGTCGCCCAGGAACGTTCGCAAGAGAATGTCGATAGGAAGCACTTCATTATTGCGTTCAGTGCAATGATGATGGGTCGTGCGTCATCGCAGCTTCGGGATCCATAGGGCACGAAAGCTTCGACGATCTACAAAGTGACAGGTAACCTCTGCACGATCCAAATCCTGCTGGGCCACACAAAGATCGACAAGGTGGTTCGGTAACTCGGTGTTGAAATCGAAGACGCCCTGACCCTCGCCGAGCGGACGGAGATCTGACCTCGGAGCGGTCTGTCGATGCCCCGATAGAGGGCTCTGTACCTAGACCGCAATGCGCCCTAATTTCGGACGTTCGGATGGTGCGGGGCCGATATTGAAAGCAGCCGTTCGTTCAGGGGCGCCTTGGCGTCTGCTACTAGGGTGGCAAGCCATCGCTGTTCGCTTCGCGCTGCACGACAAGACCGGCATCGAGATGAACATCATCCCATACTAGCGGACTGCATTGTTGGGCTAGGCACCCATTGGCGGGTGTCCGACACCCGCCATTGACCGTTGTTCAGGTATATCTCCTCCCCGCTTCGCCGCGAAAAGATCACGCGGATTCGGATAACCGTGATGTGCGGCCCGCGCTCGCTGTCCGGAGCGCGGGCCTGACCCTCTCGCCTTCGGGGGGTGAGTGCGAGACGGCTGGCTGCGCCCTAATTGGCGCGAGCAACAGCTGCCACCTGAGTTAGTGGTTAGCAGCATCTGCACCTCATTTTGTGAGTGCCCAGCGTAGCTATCATGGCGTTCCCCGGGTAAGTGCTCGCGGATGAAGCCGCATCGAAGCGCGACGATCCGCTGGGCGTTGGGAACAGCATTGTTCGCCGCGGCAGCCATCTTGGCCTATCTTGGAACCGGTGCCTAGGCATCCCCCCGGTCTGTGCGACCACGGACTGGTCAGAATATACTCCGGCGCCACGCCGCTTGTAGTTCCAAGGCTCGGCGGCATTCTCGGGGTGATAACTCAGAACATTCGCAAGAAAACTACGCAAGCAGGATGATACGGTTCGGCGACCTAGTCGGACGCGATCGGTGGTCTGAGATGCGCCCTCATTTCGGCCGCTCGGCTCGTTCGCGTACGCTTTTGAAAGCGGTCGTTCGTTCAGCCGAGGCCATATGTCGGCTATTGGGTGGTTTAAGACCGACAGCTTTTGGAGGCCGGCTTCGCAATAGCTGTCGTATGCGCCATCGGTTGCGAATAGATGCTAACCAATCCGGCTCTGTCCGATGCCACCTTCCAGGCACGCGATAACAGCGAACACGGGCCCCGAATTTTCCCCGCCCGCCTCGATCAACCGATCAAGAGAGAGAGGTTTGCTCCCTGTCTGTATTCAAGAAACATGGTATTCGGCCTGGACGTCGCAATTGGAGCGGCTCTCCCTCTGCTTGGTAACAATCAGGGATGCAGGTCAGCTGATACCAACGCTGAATCAGAGCCGAGCACCACGGGAAGTCCATTTTTCGGATTACGATTTGAGCGCGGATCGGGACGCCGTATAGTGTCTCATCAAGAATTCATGCTTGGCCTTCTGTGATGCCGTAGTCGCTACGGCAGCCGCATCCCGCGACTCGTTTTCCAGCCGGGTGTATCGCTCTTGTTCAGTTTCGTTGGGCATCGTGGCACCTCGCTACAAGCGGGAGCACGCCGACTCTCGGTCGCTATATTGCTTGCGGCAGATGGATAGCGATACTCGATCTTATTCTTCTTCTTGATAGAAAGCTAATAAGGCCGACGGTCACATTTATGGGATCACGGTCTATCGACGGACTGCGGGATCTGTCCGCTTTCAAGAAGCGTGAGATTGGGCCGGAACGTCTGTAGTCGCAGCGGAGGCCGATGTCCGGTCTCAAGTTGGCGGTGCCGACCGGGACGCGCCCTCAAATTGCGCCGTTCGGGCTAACACCAATTGCTCCCGAAAGCAGTCGTCCGTTCAGGTTGCGCCGGTCCGTTTGGCACCATGGAGTAGAGATAGCGGATGGCGGCATTATGCAAGGAACGACTGCGCAAGACGGCCCTACGCCCTAGTGCCCATTATGGAACGCCCGGTCGCGTCGCCGACCTTACCTCAGCTTTGATCCATCAATTGCCCCCGGGAATGTGTTTTCGCAGCCTCCTGCGCGCGGTCCGGCGTATGGAGGCGCTGTGCAATAGCGTCCACACGCACACGCTAACGAGCAGCGCGATAACGCCAGCAAGAATAAGCGTAATGAAGATGTGCAGTTCGATAGATAATTCCCATCTGGGTGCATTGCTTAGTGCAACCCGGCCGACTCACGATTGATCGAGATCAGGCGCGCGAAGAAGGCGGCGGTTTCCCGCCACCTTCTTCGCGAGATGTCGCGATGCTCTATCGGCAGCGAACGTTGCCGCGTTCGATCGCTCGGCCTGCAACGGCACCGCCAGCTGCGCCGATCAGGGTCCCCAGAACCTGGCTGTCACCGCGCCCGATGGTGTTGCCGAGCAGTCCGCCAGCGGCGGCACCGATGATCAGCCCGGTCGTGCCGTCCGAACGGCGGCAATAATAGCGTCCGTTCTGGCCGCGATAGACTCGGTCGTTGTAGGCGAGCGAGCGGGTCCGGTAGTAACTGCCGCTGCGATAATAGCGCCCGGCATCATAGTGATCCCTGCCCGGCTCGCGACGGTCCCAGTCATAGTTTGCATATCCGCGCCAGCCGCGATTGGACTGCCGCGCGTCCCGATTGGCTCTGGCGAGGTTGCGTGCGTGCTCGCGCTGGGCCCTGCGAACCTCGCGCGGATTGTCGGCATCGCGAAGATCCTCGCGATACTCCCGGTCGGCCGCGCGGACATCCCGGCGTTGTTCGCTTCGGTCCTGATCGGTTTGCGCCAGAGCGGGCGCAGCCGGAACTGCGACGGTCACCATGGCGGCCGCTAGAAACATCTTTCTCATCATCTTAACTCCTGACCTTGTATAAGGTCACGGAAATAACGAACTCAGATGATGTAAGTTTCAAAATCATGCCATTAATAATTATCCTGTCGAATTATTAGAAGAATTATGTGGAATATTACCTATAATATTTCAAGTTTTGAACTTCGCCAAAGATTTTAAATAATCTCCTATATTGATGTTATTGATGACAAAAGGGGCCGCCTGAGGGGCGCCAAACTTGGATAGGCGGCAGGACCAGCGCACAACGTTGAAATACAATCCGCGATTGCAGCCCCTTGAGCGCGACGACCACGCCGCCAGCCCCCGTTCTTCTAGGGCGTCTCAGGCGACCGACAACTCGGTATGCGTGATCGAGACCGTCGTTCCAGGATACCCACCTTCGGTCTCAACAGAGGCGTCAAGCTGGTTGGCGAGTGCCTCGACGATGCTCGTGCCGAGGCCTGGTCTTGCCGCCGCCAACGCTTCCGGCGTGCCAACGCCATTATCGCTGACCGAGAGGGTCCAATCCGATCCATGCGCGTGATAATCGACGAGGATCTTACCGCTGCGGTCGCCCGGGAAAGCGTGCTTGAGCGCATTGATCACCAGTTCGGTGACAATCAATCCCAGGCTGACCGAGATGTTCGCGTTCACGCTACTGCGATCGGCGGTTACCGCGATAGCGACCTGATCATGATCGTGGATCATCGATGCACCGAGGCTCGCGCAGAGTTGGGTGAAATAACCGCGGAGTTGCACATCGCCCAATCGTGACGCCGCCAATTGCTGCTGGAGGGTGGCGATCGACATCACCCGGTGGTGTGCGTCATGGAGATGGCCCCTCGCTTCCTCGGACTGTACCCGCCGCGCGCTCTGCATCAGTACGCTGGCGATGATCTGAAGGCTGTTGGCGACGCGATGCTGAAGCTCCTGAAGCAGGATCGCCTTCTCACGCAGCAGGTCGTCCTTCAGCTTTGCGCTGATCCGCGCCTCGGTGACGTCGCAGATCGTCAGGAGCAGGCGGACCTGCTGGGCATCACCATAGTCGAGCTTCCGGGCATTGAGGATGAGGCGGCGTGGCGCGGCGTCGCCCTTGAGATCCATCTCATAGGCTTCAATCCTGGCGAGATCTGAAAGGGTGGCGCCGAGTAGCGAGCGGAGCTGCGGCACGTCCCACTCGTTCGCGCCGAGCTCAAACAGCGGGCGCCCGACGACATTCCCCGGCTCCAGCGCGAAGGCGCAATAGAAGGAGTCGCTGGCGGTAATGACGGCGAGGTTGCCGTCGAGTAGCAGGGCAGGCGCATCGGAGCAGGCGAGGATCGCCAGCGCCAGGCTGTGCGCAACGTCGGGGTGAGCAATTGGATGCATGACAATGGCCCCTTCCGGGGAAACCGGGAAGCTCGCGGAATGCAAGCTGGGTCCGGGCAGTCGCGAGCAGATGCCTCGTATGTCGACCGCGCTGGCTGCGCGGTCTTGTCGATAGGCCCCCTGAACCCGGTATAAGATGGGATGAAGGTTCCATCTGGCATCCCTTCACAACGGTTGGTGTCAATTTGACGCCGGGATAAGATTCTTTCGCAAGCAATGCTTTCCGATGCCGAGCATTGATTCAGATGCTTGCGCCTAACCCGCAGAACATCCGTGGGTGTTTTACGAGAGCAGATCTCGCTTCGCTTGGGCCATTGCATCGCTGAGCAGCGAATAGCGATAGTCCTTGTAGTGGAACTGGTCTGCCGGAACCCGGGTGATCCCGTATCTCGCGATCAACTCCGCCACTGCGGTGTCGTCTGGCTCTGGAGGATTATTCACCGTCAATACTCCTGCACTGGAAACCCGCTTCTCGCGCGCGCATCGCGTGAAGCTTCGCAGTTAATTGGCGGACAACTCGCGAGCGATGTTGGTAGGTGTTGTAGCGCGTGCCTACTCGGCCATTCGCAAAATCGCGGGAAAAGATGGCCTCCATGGTGCGAATCTGCATTGCAAAGCTTTCAGCTTCGCCGGCGAGGCGTGGAATCATAGTCGGGCCACAATTTACGCCACTGAAACCCGGAAGGTGACCACCCTCGTTTTCCCAGTTCTCTTCGGCCCAAGATCGATCGGCGGAATGTCGCGCGCCCGGCGGAGCGAGGACCTCTCCTTGCGCGCTCGTCAGGGTGTAAGGGGGTTGAGCCATGGCTCCTCTCCGTCTTCGAGCGGGAGCACAAACCATCTCTCTGCCATACCAGCGCTCAGGGCATAAGTACGGTGACCGTCATATGGGGATGACGAGGCCATATTGCTACAAGCGACAAAACGTATGTCATGTAAGAGATGCAATACCTGGCGGCCCATGCACTCACCGCGACGGCGAGGTTCACGCCCCCGAGAATTGCGACGATGGCCGTAGCTCACCTGCCGTCGCACCAACGATGAGCTTGCAATTCATCATCGGCCAGCCTGACGTAGTGTCTCCTTTCACGGATCTGCGCTCAGAAGCTGCCAGTCTGCCCCCTGCTCAGATCTGGCCGCTCGATTAGCAGTCGAGGGGCTGATTGCTTGATGGCAGCTTTCTGCGACTCGGTGCTAAAAGCCGCCTGACCGCCAGCGGCCCAGCAGCTGCAGTTCCGGGATAACAAATTACGCTGTTCGTGGTGCTATTGCCGAGTTGCGGGTCATCACACTCGCTCTCCGGGCCGGCAAACAGCTTTCTAGAATCGGAACATCAGTCCTCAAATAGTGACGGAGCGCTGGGAGCGTTTGCCTGCATGCTTCGAATAAGTTCTGCCACAGGCCGTCGCACAAGATGACAAAGGCCTGGAATATAGCAAAGAAGCGGGTCCTTGGAGAAACCGAACTGGGCGAGCGCAATCCCTTTTGCTGCACGCGCGCGTGGAAATACGTCTGCTCGATCAGCCGATCGCCAGAAGTGGAGAAGTCCGAACCAGACGAAACACGCTTGCAGGAAGGGCTCGAGCCGTAGCGCGGCTCCGGTCCATGGTGAGGTTACCACAGGGTGGTCGGGTATCTTCTCGTGATCTGCGAACCACGGATCGCAAGCTTCGTGCATGTACAGATATGCATGTATCGCTTCATGAACCAAGGCTTCGGCGAGAACTCCGATGTCGACGGACGGAAGATGGGCATTCCAGAGGATCGACCGGCCGACATACTGATTTACCGATCCCGAAGAGAAACGCCGTCCTTCATCATCGGTCACGATGCTGATCGCCAATGTGAAGCGGCGGACAAACGCGGCGATGCGAAGATCGACCGCCTCGATCGCACACATCGCTTCCTCAACTTTGTGCACGGCCGCTTCACGTTGGTCTTCCCTGCCGTAAGGAACGAGTGAAAGCCCTATCGCGAGATGGGGATCGATCCCAGCCGCGGCGCTGCTGCTCGCGTTGATGGGAAGACCGCCGATCGACCGGTCCGGGCGGATCCCGTTGCGTGCATCAAGAAGGGAGTCCTCCAAGGCGTGCCACCGGTTCTCGTCATGCCCATGGTCTTGCCATAGCAGCCAGAACGATGTTTCGGGTGCGAGCACGACGCCACGGAGCGCTTCTGCGCCGAGTCCCTCCATCAGTTGCATGATGATTTCCGCGCGAAACGGGTCGCTCGCCTCCAGCCTCGCGAGACGCCGCCCCAACAGGCTGGCCAGATGGGATGAGAAGCGGTCTTCGGCGAGGCCCAGTGCGGCCGACGCATCGCCGGACCATTTGAGGACGTCTACGACACCTTCAAGCATTGTGCCGCGCCTCGTGCGCCATGAAAGGGGAGAGATCGCAAGCCAGGCGATCGCGAATATGGCTCAGGACCACACGCAGGTCGGCGCAGTGGACGCTGGAGTTTGCGAACCCGTTCTGGCGGTCGTAACGATGTGGCAAATAGCCTCCGCCGCAGACCTCGCGGAAACCGCAGCTTCGGCAGTCGGACGGGAGCAGGCTCTGATTGCGCAAGCCGGCGGCGTACAAGGGGATGTTCCAGATCGCCTCGACATCATGCTGCAGAGCGTCGAGGCCGGTCCGTGTGAAGCCGTCTCCGCAAATTCGCAGGACGTCGAGCGGCTCCCAGCTGCCGTCGGATTCGACCATGATATCGGTCAGCGGCTGAGGGCCGAGCGCGTCGAACGTTGAATCCCCGCCAAGCAGAAGGGCCACCGCCGAAGCGAACCAGCGCACGCGCGGCTTGGATCCAAGCTCATCGTACCAGAAGTCGAACAAGTCCGTGAAGTAGCGACCGAGTGTGCCCGGAGGCCATGGCGGCCGGTCATCATGATGAAAATCAGGCCAGAGAAAGTCCACATGGGGAATGCCGATCTCGGCAAAATGCTGCAGTATCTCCCGCCCTGGAATGCCCGGATCTGCGACCGTGAGGACACCCCAATGGCTCGTGTAGGATGCAGCCAGCAAATCCAGTGCGCGTCGTACCCGGATATATGAGCCGCGGCCGGCCCGATCTGGCCTCGCTTTGTCGTGCCAATGCGGAGGGCCGTCACAGCTAACGCCGACACGTACATCATATTCCGCGAACAACCCCAGCCAGGCTTGGTCAAGAAGCGTGCCGTTGGTCTGCACCGCGAAGGTGAATGCGACTTCGCTCTGGCGCGAAATGCGCTGTGCTTCCTCGAAGAACCAACTCACCCAGCGCCGTCCGACGAGCAGCGGCTCGCCCCCGTGCAGCGCCAACGCGATGTTGGGCAGCTGGTGACGCTGGGCATAGTCGGCAATGCGGCGGAGTACCGCCGCGACCACCTCCGTGGACATGAACTTCGGACGGAGACGAAACGAGCTGTCGCCCTTGTTGTACATGTAGCAATAGCCGCAATCGAGGTTGCAGCGTCCTGCAACCTTCAGGACGAAGCCTGACGCCAATGGCGGTTGATGCTCCATGTCAGGAGCGAACCCGGCGGTCTGCACGGGAAGACTGCCACTCATAGTCGCAAGGTCCTAGGCGAGCGCTTGGCTGAAGGTAAGCCGACCGAAGTGCGGGTTCTTCGGCCTATCGGGTGCGGCGGTGCTCAAGCCGGCTGCGCTGCGTGCCTTGAGCACTTCCTGAAGCATCGGGTTAAGAACCTTCATTCCGTGCTCGGCCTCGTGATTCTCGCAGACCACGGAGAGCTGGATTCGAGCGTCGGGCTCGACGACATTGTCATCTTTCATTGGCACGTTCCGAAACTGGAGTGGTAACAAGCCGACCTTCCGGCAGGCCGTGCCAACAAAACAGGGCCGGGAGAGCGGCGGCGAGCCGCGATGCGACCAACGGGATTATGCATCGACCAAGGGCGCAGATGGCGAGCTGTGCACGACGAACGACCGCATCGGGACGACGAGTGGGCGCCGCGTTTGAATGCGCTGGGCATCTATCACGCTGCAAATCGGGTCAACTCGTTGCTGTGGGTGAGGATCGTCCGGATGAGGATATCTTCTACGACGTCCGGCCATGCGGTTGGGCAGACCCGGTGAAATGGCGGCGGGGCAACGTAAGCGGCATTGAGCATGGACAGCAGTTGAGCCGTTAGGTCGGCGATCTCCGCCGTTGGCGCTGCAGGCCATCGTTGCCCGAGATAGTCTGTAAGCGCTGCGAGCATCGGGCCGCCAACATGGCGGTCATATGCATTGAGGAGCCAGGGGCTCTCCTCGCGCATCAGTATCCGCTGCAGCTGACGGTGACGCGTATCGGTAAACAGACGCGAAGCCTGCCGACAATATTTGGTCAGGGCGAGATCGAGCGGCATCGCTTGCGAGACCGAGAGCGGTACAAGTGGCGCGAGTTGCATGAAAACCTCGCGGCACATGAGCTCGAACAACTGCGGAGCCCCTTGGAAATGGCTGTGCAAGGTGCGCCGCGAAACCCCTGCTCGCTTAGCAATCTCTCCCATGGAGATCTGCGCCAGCGTCTTGTGTTGCAGCAGATCGCACATGGCGTCCAAGATCGCCGTACTGCCCCGACATCTGCGGCTTGTGATCATCTCTGGTGATCGCGCGGGGCCCAAAGCCCTGTTCGGGGAGGTCATGCCGCGTGGATCGTTGGGCATGGCCGGAAGGGAAAGCGAGCATGCGATCGAGCGGAGAATCGGGGTGATGGGCATGTGCACGCCGCGATCAACGACTATGCTGATGCGACAAACCGCAATCGACATCGGCGCAATCTTGCTCAAGTGAGGGCGTGCAGGAGACGGTCAAGGTGCAGGCAATGTTCGACCATACCGGGAGGCGTGAGAATCGAGTCATTCTCGGCTCGATCCTCGCGTTCTGGTTCGTGCACCTCATCATTCTGGGAATATTCGCCCAAATCACCTCGAGCAATTTCCTCGGCATGTCTCTGCGACGCGTACCTGCAGTCCTGGTCGCGGCTGCGCTCTGTTATGCGATTCACCTGTTATTGCGCCCCGCGCGCCGTCGCGGATTTACGCAGGCCATCGTTATTGCCGCTGCCCTCGCGACGGCAAGCGCGGCGATCTATGGCGCATTTACCACTTGGATCTACTTCTACGCAGGCGCCGTCGGGCTCGCGCCGATCCAGGAGATCGGCCCGTATACCGTCCGGATTTTGATCGAGGATGCCTTCATCTGGCTCTATTCCTTCTTCTCCTGGACGGCATTCTATCTCGCGCTCGTCTACAGCTTCGATGTGCGCGACCGCGAACGGCGGCTGGCCAGGGTCGAGGCGCTTGCGAACAAGGCGCAAATCCAGGCTTTGCGTTACCAGATCAATCCGCACTTCCTGTTCAACACACTCAATGCGCTCTCCTCGATGATCTGGGAACGCGAACTTGAACGCGCGGAGGCGATGCTAATGAGCCTCTCGCTCTTCCTTCGTACGACGCTCGAAATCGACCCGGGCGAAGACGTCACATTGGGGGAAGAAATCGAGCTCCAGCGGCTCTATCTCGAAATCGAGCAGGTTCGCTTCCCGGAGCGTCTTCGCGTGGAGATCGAGATCCCCTCGGAAATCCAGCACGCGCGGGTACCGTGCCTGATCCTGCAGCCACTGGTCGAGAATGCGATCAAATATGCGGTCGCACCTTCCAAGCAGCCGACGCGGGTACGGATTGCCGGGCATGGCTGTCACAACGAACTGACACTGGAAGTCGAGGACGACGGCGTCGCCGAAGGGACCGCCGGAGGAACCGGGATCGGTCTGGCGAATGTGCGCAATCGTTTGTCCGCCCGCTTCGGCGACCACTGGTCTCTGGAAGCCGGGCCGCGGGCGCGGGGCTTCGCTGTAAAGATGACGATGCCGCTTCGGAGCAGCCGATGAAGCTGCGGGTTCTGATCGTCGATGACGAGTTGCTTGCGCGCCGCCGCACGGCAGCGATACTCGCCCAGATTGCGGGCGTTGAGGTCGTGGGTGCAGCCGACGATTGCGACACCGGGCTCGCCTTGGTCCGGGACCTAGCGCCTGACGTTGTGCTGCTCGACGTCAAGATGCCCGGCCGCAGCGGTTTCGATATGCTGAGCCTGCTCGATGGGCCGGCGATTCCGGTGGTGATTTTTGTCACCGCGTTCAATCACTATGCGATCCGTGCGTTCGAGGTGTCGGCCGTCGACTATCTCTTGAAGCCGGTCCCGTTTGACCGGATGTGCGCAGCTTTGGAACGTGCTCGTGTCGCGCTCCAGAGTCGTGACAACGAAACGCAACTGGCAGAGATGGCCGCGGTCATCGCCGCGCTGCGCAGTGAATGCGACGAGCGTTCCGCAAACCAGGGTTATGAAAGCGAATTCTGGATACAGCGCCTGGGAGAATATGTCCGGGTTCCGGTGACGAGCGTCGAATGGGTTGAAGCCGAGCGCGACTATGTCCGCCTCCATACCGGCGAAACCTCCCACCTGCTGCGCGAGACAATGGGCAAGATGGAAGTGCGGCTGGATCCGGGCCAGTTTCTGCGCGTGCACCGCTCAGTCATCGTGCGGCGCTCTACGGTAATCGCGGTCCGTCAGAAAGGCTATGGTGCGGTAAAGGTCGCACTTGCGAACGGGGTCGAGCTTCCGGTCGGCCGCTCTTATGTCCAAGGTGTTCGGGCATTGCTCACTCCGCCCCCGGGCATCGCGCGCGAAGGCGGGCGCTCGACCGCCGATCTTCTGTGCCGCGGGCCGCTCGCATAAGTGCAGTCCGGCCCGAACTGATACGGGGCGAGTGAGCCAATCGTCTACAGTCAAGTCCGCGCTAGAGCATGACGCGCCGCAACCGGCTTTCCGGGCCGCCCGTGCTCGGAACAGGGCGATGGTATCGTCCATTCGTGCCTTTCGGCTTCTTGGCACCCGTGGTCTGGCTGCGGCAATCCGTGTCGTCTGCCCGTCCACGCCTTTCCCGGCAGTCAGCTGCCGACGCGTCGCGGCTCGTCGGTCGGATGCTGTCGTTTGTCGCGCACTCGCTGTCGTCGTCACGGCCTCAGGGTGGCTGGTCGACTAACGGCTCCCGACCGGCCCCGCGCTGAGGAAAGAGCCGCCGGCAAGCGGCCGTGTCGGCCGTTCTGATCTGGATTTCCACAAGGGGGTATCATGCGTTCTGTCGTTCCATCGTCCTCGCGTAACGGGGGCGTTGCCCTACGTCGTGCGCTGCTGCTCGCTGGCGCTGCCGCTCTGGCGCCCGTGTTGGCTGCAGAGGCGAAGGCGCAGACGGTCGTGCATGCCCGCGAAGGGGAGAATCAGGGCGACATCGTTCTCGGCCCGCAGTCGCAACGGCTGATCGTCTCGCTCGAACGCCTCAATCCCGCCGGTACGCTCAACCTTGGCCAGTCGGGGAGCAACGGCCCGGTGGCGGACAGCCTCGATACCGGCACCGGTGGCCACACGCTCAATCTCGCTGCCCGGGGTTCGATCACCGCCAATATGATCAATACGCCGGTCAGTGGTTTCGACCTTGTCATCTATGAAGCCTACGGCCGGGATTCGGTTCTCACCCTGGACGATGGCGTCGATGCGCAGGGCAACCGGCAGGTCCGGACCGACACGGTCACCGTCGGCGGCGACGGCACGATAAACATCATCGGCGATATCAACACGGGCGGCACGAGACGGCAGGCTCTTGTCGTCGACGAGTTCAGGACCGCCAATCACAGCGGAACCGGCGATGGGCGGCTCTCGCTCATCCTGTCCGGCGCGATCGTTGGCGGCGACACGGAGAATGCACTGATCGACGCTAGGAATGCTGCGCGCGTCGAGCTGCGCAGCACCGTCGATATAAGCAGCGGCACGGCGATCTTGTTCGGCGATGGCCAGACCGGGCACCTCCTGGTCGCCGACGGCGCGCGCATCCGCGCCACCAACAGCAGCCTGGCGAGCGAACAGGAGGCGCTGCTCGTCTCGCAATCCGGCGGCCTGTTTGAAAATTTCGGGACGCTGATCGAGGATGGCGAAGCGGGCGAACCCGGTTCCGGGGAGCAAAAGAGATCTGATGGCGTGCTGGTTAAGGGCGGCGTGTTCCGCAATGCACGAACCAGCGACACCCGTTTTGGTCGGGTCATCGTCAATGGCACGGCGGTGGAGCTTGCTCGAGCTGATTCCACCATCATAAATGACGGCCTGATCCAGAGCCGGATGGAAGCCGCGATCACCACTTTCCCGCAGTTCCAAGATAATCCGCTCTTTCTTACGCGAAACAATGCCCGGGGCGTCATCAGCGGCGCGGGCAGGGCGTATAGCGCATTCGGCCTCACCAGGGACATCATCGTCAATGCAGGAACGATGAACGGGGATATCTTCCTCGATCGCAGCGAGGATGCCTATCTCGCCGGGGTCGATGCCGACGGTAATGTCACGGGGGTCGTCAACGGCACGATCGACGGCGGCGATGACGAGGATGCATTTGGCCGTTCATACAGCGCCAACGGCACCTACGCGATATCGGATTCGATCCTCACCGCCCCCGGGGTGCTGAACTTCGAACGTCACGGCGTGGAGGCGTTCGGCGAAGCTACCGTCGTGAACCTCACCGGCACCTTGGCGCGGGGCCTGACGCTCTATGGCAACGGCACTATCGTCAACGATGCGGATGTGACGATATCGGGCGCTGCCCCCGCCGTGATCATGGCGGGTACGGGGGACGGCAGTAACCGCGTCTCCGATCTCAAATTCGTCAACACGGGTGATCTGCGCACGAGCGGCGCGGTGGCGGTGCGCGCAGATTATGGGATTGGCTCCTTTGACAATCGCGGCGCCATCCTTGCGACAGGCGATGTGTGCTGCGCGTCGGCGGTTCAGATCTTCGCCTTCTCGGACACGCCCCTCATTTTCCGCAACAGCGGCTCGATCGATACCTTTAATCGTCACGCCATCACCATCGCGTTCGACGGCATCAATCATGGAGGCGAAGTCGATGATGATAGAGGCGAAGTCGATTTCGCCAACAGCGGATCGATCACGGGCGGCATATCGATCACGGCCAGCCAGGCGGATGTGAAGTTCGACAATAGCGGCACGATCGACACGATCGACGGCGTCGGGCTGATGACGCCTTATGCGGGTGACATCGCGGCGGTGAATTCGGGTACGATCCTGGCGCAAAGCAACGTGGGTCGCGCCGTGCTGGATATGAAGGCCAACGGCGACGTATCCCTCCGCAACACCGGCACGATCCGCAATCTCGGTCAGGGCCGGGTAACGGACGGCGCAACCGAACTTGCCATGGGCGCTTTTGTCGGCGTGCGGCTGGGCGATGGCGAATCGGCGGCGGTCACGATGGAAAACGGCGCGGGCGGGGTGATCCGGGCATCGCGCCCGATGTCGTCGGCGCTCGTTGTCCTTGGGGATGGGGGTAATGGCACTAGCTTCACGCTTACCAACCAGGGCCAGATCGTCGGCAGCGGCGAGGATACGGTTTCGGTCAACGGGTTTTACGTCGGCGGCTATCGTCTCGGTGAGGAAACAACCGTGGCGAGCGCGATCCACACCGTGGGAACCGTTGACACGATCGTCAATTCCGGCGCGGGACAGATCGTCGGCAATGTCGACTTGAGCGACGGTGACGACCGCTTTGAAAGCCTGGGCACATCCCGCCTGGAAGGGGATTTGCGGCTTGGCGTGGGCGACGATACCCTCCTGCTGGGGTCCGATGGCAGCGTCATCACCGGCACATCCTATGGCGGAGAGGGTAATGATACCCTTCTCATCGACCTCACTCATGACAATTCGATTCACGGCGACAAGTTCAGGGGGTTCGAAACGCTGCGGCGTCACGGCGCCGGCAAGGGGATTCTCACCGCCAGCGGCACGTTCGACGTCGCGACGCTGAATCTCGACGGGATGACGGTGCGGGTCGCGGCCGATACCACGCTTGCGACGCAGGGTGGCAACGTCATCACCGGCTCGGACAATGACGAAACCGTGATCGTCCAAGGCACCGTCGCCGGCAACATCGCGATGGGCGGCGGTAACGACACCGTCGACAATAGCGGCGTCATCAATGGCGATGTGCTGTTGGGCGACGGTAACGACCGTTATATTGCTCGTGCGGGCGGCGTCGTGAACGGCACGGTGGATGGCGGTGCGGGTGACAATACCTTCATCTTCCAGCTCGGCGGAGGAACGGTGGGGTCGGTGCCCGATGGCGTTCTCAACTTCAATTCTTATGGCGTCTACGGCCCCGGCACGCTCGACGTCACCCTAGCGGCGGGCCAGAACTATCAGAATCTCGAACTGCTCGAAGGCGCCAACCTGATCGTCGACAGCAGTGGCGGAACCGTTGGGAACATTACCGGCGACGACAGCGCGCAGCATGTGACGCTGGGCGCGGGCGTGTTGACTGGCGGCGTGTTACTGAACGGCGGTGACGACACGCTGGACATGACGTTCAGCGGTGTTCTCACCGGCGCGCTGGATGGCGGTGAAGGCAATGATACGCTGAACCTCACGCTCACCGGCGCCTCCACGATCAACGGGATGAACGGGTTTGAGACGGCGAACATCATCGGCGGCTCCCCCCTCACGCTCGGCGGCGCGCTGGGGCAGGGCCAGCGGATCAATTTCGATGGTTCCGACAACGAACTGATCATCACCGCCGGTGCGGTGTTCGAGGGCATCGTCGACGGTGGCGCGGGGCAGGATCTTCTTCGCATCCAGTCGGGATCGGCCGGCACGCGCACCGTGGTCGCATCTCAGATCGTGTCGTTCGAGGATCTTGTTTCCGAAGGCGACGGAACGCTCGCCCTGACGGCGGGTCAGTACAGCTTCGACTCGGTAGTGGTCGATGGCGGCAACCTTGAACTGGGTCGCGATACCGAACTGACGTCCGAAGCCGGGGTGGTCTTCATCGGCACTGCGGATAACCGTTTCACGCTGGGGGCCCATGCCGTGGTCCACGGCCTGGTGGATGGCGGGGAGGGACGCGATACGCTCGCCTTCCTGACGGGCGCGAACGACCTTCGCGTCGTGGACATGACCAACTTCCGCAATTTCGAGGCGCTCGCCGTGTCGGGCGCCGGGGAAGTGCGGATCGCGGAAAGCATGGCGTTCGAAGACGGTGTGCTGCTTGAGGGCGGCCACCTCACCGTCGGGGCAGAGGCGGTGCTGACCGGCTCGGTCGTCGGGCTCGATGGCGATGATACGCTAGCGATACTGGGCGCTGTGGACGGCAATGTCGATCTGGGCGGCGGAAACGATCGGCTGACCCTGACCGATCTGGATATCATCAGCGGTACGATCAGCGGCGGCGAGGGGGCGGATACGCTCGAACTCCGCCTCACCGCACCCACCACTTTCGACAAGGTGGGATATGACAGCTTTGAGAACCTCGCGCTTGCCGGGGGGCAGCTGACGCTCGACGCCAGCACCGATTGGGCGGGTACGGTCAATGTGGCGGCGGGGCGGTTGATCGGCCTGACGGGCACCACACTCACCGCGGCGCAGGGCATCACCGTCGCCAGCGGCGCGACCTTCGGCTCGGCCGGGATCGTCAACGGCGACATCACCGTCGCGGGCATCCTGTCCCCCGGTGCTTCACCGGGGACGATGACAGTCAACGGGGACGTCACGATGCTGGCTGGATCGCGCCTGTTGATCGAGCTGACGGCTGCCAATGGCACCGATCTTCTCGACGTGAACGGCGTACTCGATATTCGGCAGGGCGCGGCCATCGACATCACCGGCGTGCTGACGAGCGCCAATATCGCGAGCGGTCCACTCGACATCGTCGTCGCGGACTCGATCACCGGGCGTTTCACCACCATCAATAAGTCCGAGACCGTGTTCGGAATGGTGGTACAGGAAGGCAATCGCATCCAGATTCGCAATGAGTTCGCGATCCCAGAAGGCGACTATCCCAGCAACGTCGAGGCCAGCATCGCCTATGCTAACGAGGTGCTGCGCGCCGGCTATGGTGTCAGAGCCTTCACCGAGGCGCTTGAGGTGCTGACCGATGCGGAGGGCAGCGCCAACCAACGTGCCTTCGCGCAACTCACCCCGGAAGCCTATGGTTCGGCGATAGAGCTTGGGCGCGAAAACGCGCTGCTGGTTGCCGATGCGAGCCGGGGGCTCAAGGCGAGCACACCGCATCGCGAGGGCTTCTATAGTTTTGGCCAGGGGATTGTCGCCGGGTCGAAGATCAGGGGAGCGAACGATACCGGCTCCTCCTCGTCGCGCTTCCGCTCCGACGGCTTTCTCGGTGGGGTGGGCTACGGGGTCGGGCCGGTCCGGGTCGGCGCCTTTGCAGGGACGCTCGCCACCATCCAGAGGCTGACCGCGCTCGACGCGAGCACCGACGCAGGGGGGCTCGTCGCCGGCGTCCATGCTGATGCGATCCTTGGCAGGCTTGGGGTCCATGGCTTGCTCGCCTACGCCGGCGGCAAAGCCACGACCATACGAAATCTCGAGGTGTCGGCCAGCGCTGCCACGTCGGATTACGATCTCCAGAGCTGGATAGGCGACGTCACGGTTGATTACGCGTTCGACCTCGCGCCCTTCACGCTGACCCCGAGACTGGGCGTCACCTACGTCAGCACCCGGCGTGACGCTGTGGTCGAGGAAGGGGCGGGCGTGTTCGCGCTGGCTGTCGGTGGGCAGCGCAAAACCGGCTGGTTCGGCGATGTGGCGTTTGCCTTCTCCGGTCGGAGCGAGATCGGCGGGATGGCCTTTACGCCGTACACCGAACTGGGCGTTCGGCAGCTTCTGAGCGGCAACGACCCGTCGGTAGGCGGTGAGTTTATCGGCGCGCCGGGCAATGGAATCGCCGTGTCGGGCGTCAGGCGCGGTGAGACGGTGGGCCGCGTGACTCTCGGCTTCGGCCTCGATCTCTCGAAGAGCCTCCGTTTCAATGCTGGTTTCACCGGCGAGTTCGGCGACACCGAGCGGCACAACGTTACCGGCGGCGTTACCTTCCGTTTCTAGATCCCCGCTCAGCGGGGCGGAGTGGAGGCGGATCCCATTTCCCCGATCCGCCTCCATCCGAACTCCCAGGCAACCACCAGCTCAAGATGAAAGAACTGACGATGCGCATATCGATCATCCTCCCGCTCGCCCTTGGTCTGGCGGGATGCGGGCAGGCCGAAGGGGGTAAGAGCGCTCCCGGTGAGAGCAACACCTCCCGCCGGCCCGGTGGGCTTGCACTCGACGCCGCGGGCGTCCCGCGATTTCAGCCTGGTGCCTGGGAATACAGGCAGGAGTCGGGTGACGGCATAGAGATCGTGCGGACCTGTCTTGGGGAAGCGGGCAATACCGAGCTGCGCGAAATCCTGACCCGGCGCTATCCGGCCGAGTGCAAGGTCGAGCGCTCGAGCGGATTCAATGGCCTGACCTTCCGGGCGTCGTGCAGGAAGGCTGGCCTGACTACGGAAACGCAGTTGGATGTCTCCGGTTCGGATACCGCGATCGACATGACGCTGGGGCTGTTTGTCATCACGCAAACGGGAGAACGTTCCGGCGACACCATGACCAACCGCTTGCGCCGCGTCGGAGAATGCCCGGCCGGAGTACGGGAAGGGCAGGAAATAAAGATGTAGATCACAGTAAGTCACGTGACTACAATATTAGACGCAAATATTGTGTCGTTTGTCGTCTAATACATTCGCGGAGCTTTGCGATAGTAATACGAACGGCACTGATAAATTCGATAATCTAACAGATTTATCTGCGGCTTGTGTTTGTCGCGGTTCTGCGGCGCGCGCCTGTTTCAGGCGTCGATAGACTGTCTTTGAATAAAGGGGTGACCATGAATTATCGGAATATTATCCGGAAGGACCTTCGTTCAACCACGGCCGTCTCGGCCATTGCCCTGATGGGCGCCATGGTCGCCATGACCCCTGCAGCGCGGGCAGCGGGACAGGAAGCGCCGGCGCCTGTCGCCGCGCAATCGACCTCGGCCAACGCGGCGCAAAGGGCGAATGACGCGGATATGGCGGCAGAGGAGATTGTCGTTACCGGATCGATCCTTCGTCGGACCGATACCGAAACGCCGTCTCCAGTGACCATCCTGTCGACCCAAACGCTCGAACAACGGGGCATCAACACCGTGGCGGAAGCCTTGCAGCGGCTCGGTGCGAATGGCTCGGGTACGGTCTCGGAAGGCTGGAACAATGGCAACAACTTTGCGGCAGGTTCGAACGCGGTCTCGCTGCGCGGCTTGACTGTGCAGAAGACGCTGACCGTTTTCGACGGGTTGCGCATGGCACCCTATCCGCTTGCGGACGACGGGCATCGCAATTTCGTGGATCTCAACAGCATCCCGGACGCGATTGTCGATAGGATCGAAGTGCTGCGGGATGGCGCCTCCTCGACCTACGGAGCGGACGCTGTTGCCGGTGTCGTAAACGTGATCACCAAGAAGCAGGTTCAGGGCGTTCACGTGAATGCCTCCACGGGCATCTCCCATCGTGGCGACGGCGCCGAGCAGCGCATCGATCTGACCGCCGGCTATGGCGATCTCGCTGACCGGGGCTTCAACCTCTACGTCAACGGGACGTACCGGAAGAACGACGTGATCTGGGCGCGGGACCGCGATTATCCATTCGGCTCGGGAGACCTCAGCGGCATCTGCAACGACGCGGGAAGCTGCATGGCCATTCCAACGCGCGGGTACACCTTCGGCGTGAATGCCAACGGCACGCTGGGCGGATCGACTACGCCGGTTGCGCCGATCGTAGCGCCGGGAACGGCGGCCGGCGCCCGGACGGGTTTGTATCAGTTGCTCAATCCCGATTGCGGCGCCTTCGCCTCGCGGCCGGTGACGCTCCCTGCGACGGCTGCGGGCGCAGTCTACAGTCCCAACCTCTGTCAGCAAGATCTCAAGGAAGCGTATCAGACCGTTCGTCCGGATACGGAGCGATATGGGATTTCGGCGCGAGCTACCGTCAGGATCGGCGACAATGCCGAAGCCTATATCGCCGGCAATTACATGCACGCGCACAGCTATGCACAGCTCGCTCCGCTGGCTCTCAACAGCCAGACTCCTCCTCCGGGCGGGGTGCCGTTCGGAACCGTCGTGCTGCCGGTCTATGTCTGTGCGACAGGTGTCGGCACGATCGACCCCACCACTGGCGTCAACACAAGCGCCGGCTGCAATGCGCAGAACGGGACGCTCAACCCCAACAATCCCTTTGCCGCCGCAGGCGATGTCGCGATTCTTCGCGCCCGCTACGACCGCCCTCTGATCGTGGAAGCGAACTCGCGAACGCTTCGCGGCGCAGCGGGCATCAACGGAACGTTCGGCGCGGATGAGGGCTGGAAATATCAGCTTGAGTTCACTGCGTCGGAAGTGCGGCTCGACCGGATCAGCCGAAACTATCTGATCCCCCAGCGGCTGGCGGACGTGATCGCTACCGGCACCTATAATTTCGCGCAGCCCTGGCTGAATTCGCAGGAGGTGCGCGACTATATCTCGCCGACGAGCGTCAAGACCTCGACCTCCAACTTATGGCAGGTCTCGGGCATGCTCGGCCGCTCGTTATTCGAGCTTCCCGGCGGTCCGCTCCAGGTGGCGTTGGGGGCGTCCTACCGGCACGAGGCGATCGACGACAAATCTGCCAATCCCGAGAATATCGCTCATCCCTATGATCGCTATTACGGCATCAACGCGGTGGGCGCGGTCGGGAGCCGCAACATGGCCTCGGCGTTCTTCGAAATTGGCGCTCCGATCATGGAGCAGTTCGAGCTCAACTTGTCAGGACGCTATGACGACTATTCCTCAGGCCAATCCAATTTCTCACCCAAGGTCGGCGCCAAGCTAAAGCCGATCGATCAGCTGCTGCTGCGCGGCACCTGGTCGAAGGGCTTCCGGATACCTTCGTTCAACGAGGCCTATGGCCTTCCAACGACGGGCTACACGACGCTGGCGGTGAACTGCACTACTTATGCCGAGTTCTGCGCTTCTCATCAGAACAACAGCTATGTGACCGGCCAATACAGCCTTGGCCGGACTTCGGAGGGCAACCCTGCGCTCGATCCTGAGAAGTCGACCAGCTGGACGCTCGGTGCCGTGTTCGAACCGGTTCGTGGCGTGAGTTTCACCCTCGATTATTTCAACATCAAGGTGCGCAATGTCATTGGCAGCATCTCTGCCGAGGCCCAGACGGCGGCGCTCGACGCCTATCTCCGCTCGGGCAATATGACGGCGGTGCCGGGCATCGTCGTCGTCCCCGGCGTCGCGGATGCTCAGTTCCCCACCGCGCGACCGTTGCCGGGCTTCGTCCAGTTCTCGTTCCAGAACGCGGGCGAAGAGCGGGTGCAGGGCATCGATTTCGGCCTGGACGTCCGCAAGAATTTGGGCGGCGTCCAACTCCACAGTTCGCTCGAAGCTTCCTATCTGATCAAGTACGAGGTGCAGCGCGGGGACGGCTCGGTCGAGCGGTATGACGGCACGCTGAGCCCGTGCGACTACACCTCCTGCTCCGGCTCCCCTTCGTGGCGCGGCAGCTGGCAGAACACGCTTTCGGCTGGTGATCTCGCTGTGACCGGCACCGTCTACTATACCAGCGGCTACGAACTCGGTTCCGTCGATTACGGCGGCGTCAGAGGGGGTGATTGCTCGGCGAACATCGGTCAATCGGTCGTGACCTATCAGGACGGCACTCCTGTAAAATGCCGCGTCGGGGCGACCTGGAACGCAGATCTCGCCGCGAGCTACAAGGTGAATGGCAATCTCACCCTCTATGCCAACGTGCTGAACTTCCTTGATCTGAAGCCACAGTTCGACCCTTCGGCCGCCTACTCGATCTTCCAGTACAATCCAGCCTGGGGGCAACCGAACATTGTCGGCCGCTACTTCCGCTTCGGCGCGCGGCTGACGTTCTGAGCGGTCGGGTGCTGCCTTGGTTGCACGCGTCCAACCTCTATTCCTGAAAATTTCGGTCGGCTGTTGATCGCAGCCTGATAGGAGATCGGTGTTGAAGAACAAATTTGAACTGCAGATGCATCGCTGTGCATCTATTGCGCTTGCCGTTGTCGTCATCTCCGGTGCGGATCTGGCCCATGCCCAAGTTGTACTTACCCCGACAGAGCAAGCTGAGCCTGCGCCTGGTCCCGATACGCAGGAGAAAGCGGGCGCGCGGGGCGTCGTCGCCAAGCCCTGCAAGAAGAGGCGAGACGGGTTGCTCGGTGCGATCAAGAGGACGGGCCTCGCCGGCGTACTGACCGAAAGCGCGATCGGAGGCGGGTTGGGCGGCTATGCCGCCGGCCATGCGGCGAGCGTTGCCCTGGATGAAGCGGCCAGGGCCGAAGCGAAGCCGTCTGGCTGCTGAGAACGCAGCTGCCGCCGACTATTCCTTGTTGCCGGCCCGGGACGCCGCGAACTCGAGAATGAGCGTCCGCTAGCGACCCTATAGCGGACGCACTGCATGGCGGTCACCGGCGCTGAAAGCAGAAGCGAATAGGCCAATTGCATCTCTTCTGACGTCCCGCTAAGGGGCGACCATTCGCAAGGACCCGGTGAAATTCCGGGTGGCTATTCCGGCCGCCGATCCGCCGGACAACAACACGCACCGCTTGTTACGCGCCATTCGCGCCATGTGCCCTGTTGTGGAATTCAGATGACATTCGATTTTTCTGCTTACCGTCGTCAGTGGTTTACTGACGGCTCCGCTGCCCGCCGCGACATCATGGCGGGCAGCGTCGTGGCGTTTGCGCTGATCCCCGAAGCAATTGGCTTTTCGATCATCGCCGGGGTCGATCCGCGTGTCGGCCTTTACGCATCCGTCGCGATTGCGATGGTGATTGCCTTCATCGGCGGACGACCCGGCATGATTTCGGCCGCCACCGCCGCCGTTGCGGTGCTGGTCGTCCCGCTCGTGCGGGATCACGGCGTGGAGTATCTGTTCGCCGCGACGATCCTGATGGGGCTGATCCAGATCGTCGCCGGCCTGTTGCGACTCGATCTGGTCATGCAGTTCGTGTCGCGTTCGGTCATCACGGGCTTCGTCAACGCTCTCGCCATTCTGATCTTTCTGGCCCAGCTACCGCAACTCACCAATGTCGGCTGGCAGACCTACGCGATGGTCGCGGCGGGGCTGGCCATCATCTACGGCCTGCCGCGCCTGACCAAGGCGATTCCGTCGCCTTTGGTCGCGATCTTGATCCTGAGCGGCGTCAGCATCGCGTTGGGGCTGCCGGTTAATACGGTGAGCGACATGGGCAGGCTTCCGGAAGGCCTGCCCAGCTTCGCGCTGCCACAGGTGCCGCTCACGCTCGAAACGCTGCGGATCATTCTTCCCTATTCGCTGACGATGGCAGCGGTCGGTCTGCTCGAATCACTGCTGACGGCACAGATCGTGGACGACATGACCGATACCGACAGCGACAAGCGGCAGGAATGTGCTGGACAGGGCGGCTCCAATATCGCGGCCGCATTCTTCGGTGGCATGGGCGGTTGCGCGATGATCGGACAATCGGTGATCAACGTGACATCAGGCGGACGCGGACGGCTGTCGACGTTCGTCGCCGGAGCGTTTCTTCTGTTCTTGCTCGCGCTGCTTGGCCCCTATGTCGGACGCGTCCCCATGCCTGCGCTGGTGGCGGTGATGATCATGGTGTCGATCGGAACGTTCAGCTGGAACTCGATCCCGAATTTGCGCCGTCACCCGCTGCCATCTTCGATCGTCATGCTGACGACGGTGGTGGTGGTCGTGGCGACGCACGATCTGTCGCTTGGCGTGCTGGCGGGCGTGCTGCTCTCTGGTATCTTTTTCGCCGGCAAGGTGCAGCGCATGTTCTCCGTCGAGCGCGCGCAATCCGCTGATGGGATGGAAGCGGTCTACCGGGTGAACGGCGAGATCTTCTTTGCGTCAGTCGACCGCTTCACGCGGGCGTTTCAGGCGGAGGACATTACCAAGCGCGTGACGATCGACGTCTCCGGCGCGCATTTCTGGGACATTTCGGGGGTGGGTGCGCTGGACAAGATCGTGGCGCGGCTGCGCGCGTCAGGCCGGGACGTAGAGGTCATCGGATATAATCGGGCGAGCGCGGACATCGTCGATCGCTTTGCGCTCCACGACAAGACGGGGGTCGAGATGGGGCTGGCGCCCCACTGACCGAACTCGGCTGCTTTAGCAAACTTCTGTCTGCAAGCCGCCAGGCAGCTTTCCACCCCTTTCGAGCCATTCGATGGTAACGACGCCGCGCCGAAAGCTGCCCGGCGACAAACGACCTCTTATCGGACATTCACGAAAGGGGCACCGAAGCGCGTATCGATCTTGAAATCTAGGCCTAGCAGGCGATCCGGCAAAGCAGATCGCTCATGATGGCGGCTAGCCGCCCGAAATTATCCGACGCCAACCACACACAATCGACCTGCGCCGGATAGTCCATTGCCCCAGCCTAGCTCACCCTATGACCGCTTTCCATCCAATAGCGGTCGCCCGGCCTTGTATGTGCGAACAGCGGCTTCCGGGATTGCTCCGCGACGCGCTGAATGTCGGCTATGAGGGCGAAAGCGGAAGCCCGCTGTGCCGGGCCGCTCCATAAAATCTCACGCCAAGTGTGGGGAAGAATGTGGGGCAGGCGATTGCGCTCGGTTAAATATCGCAATTAGATCAATACGCTATGATGAAATCTGAGATTCCTCCCGCGCAGCCGGACCTCTTTCAAATAGCAAGGGCCGCGAGTGCATCCTTCGCTGCCGAGCGGCATAGGTGACCATAATGCCGCTCTATCATTTCCGCGCTCGTGTCGCTGATTTGCGCCACGGTCAGCAGAGGCAAGCCGTTATTCACGAGATCCGTAATAGTGCTGTGTCGCAGCGTGTACGCGGTGGCACCGCGCGGAAGTGCCGCGGCAACTACCGCTTCCGCTATCGGAAATTTCCAAGAGTTTCTGTCCCACGCTTTGCCATTAGCCCGCGCTACCAGTGGGGCGCCGGGCATTTTGCGTTTGGACTGTGCCGCGAACAAAAGCGCGATAGCCTGTGGAAGGAGAATGCGCCGCGGCTTGCCGCTTTTGTCTTTGCCGATGGTGAGCTCGGAGGTGCGCTTATCGAAGTCGTCCACTGTTAGCCTCGCAACCGCGCCTGGTCGCAGAGGAAGCAAGCATAGCACCCGCACAAATGGCTCCGCTTCCGAGGCTATATGCTTCAGGAGTCTGCGCCGTTGAACCCGATCGAGATACAGAGTGCGCTGACGGTCGGCGTGTCGAATAGCCTTCAGCGCCTCTTGCCATGCTGCCTCGGTCCCAGGCGCGCCGGGAGCGAGTATCTGGTTGAGTGCCGCTCGTAGCACCGCCATGTCGCGATTGATCGAAGACGGCGCGCGCTCCCGGGTCACCTGTGGACCAGATTTACGCCGGGTGACCTGCGCCGGCTTGCTCACGAGCCGCTCTCGCCAATCGCGAAGATGCCGGCGCCGAAGCTTGGCCAGTTTCACATTCGCGATTGGGTCGGCATACACATGTCGCTTGAAGCGGCCCTCTGCCTCAGGCTTCGATGCCGCATAGATCTGGCAAGCTTCTCGGACTGTTTCGGCCTTCAACTCGACCACACCGCCGGACTCGATCTGGCCGGCAAAGGCTTCTGCATCCTTCTTTGCCGCGGCAAATCTTTCCCGCCCAAGAAGCGCACCATAGTCACCGAGTGCCTTCAGGCGATATTGCCGCTCCGGCTCATCATATGCACGCGCAATCCAGTTCCCAGGCCCTTCACGGGCGGAGGGGCGGTAGCCAAGAAAGCACCCCGGACGGATGCGTTGCCAGTGTGGCTCGCGCTGATTGGGTAGTGACTCTCGTTCTTTAACCCTGCTCAAATCCACTGGCATGGTTCGGCCTCTGCGTCATTCCGTACGGAAAAAGTACGGAAAACATGGTGGGAAACCCTTAGACTATCCGACCCATAAAATCAATGCTTTTGAATGACTTGGTAATTTTTCAAGAGGTCTCAAAACATCCGTTTCTAGGCCCTCCGAAGGCAGAGGCCACAGGTTCGAATCCTGTCGGGTGCGCCATCTTTCGCATTGAGCTTCTTTTTTCAGTCACGGGGCGCTGTGCCAGGCGAGCCGCTTGCGCAGATGGCCGTCCGCTTCTTAATCTCGTCGCCGCATCGGCGATGCCGGCTGGACCCGAAACAGGATTGAGGCGACGGTTGATGGGCCGTCGCCGGGCTTCCTACCAGCTCAGAACGACCTTTCCGGCGCGGCCCGCGCGCATCGCATCGAAACCCTGCTGGAAATCGCGCGCATCCAGGCGATGGGTGATGAGCGGCGACAGGTCGAGCCCGCCGCGAATCAGGCCGAACATCTTCTGCCATGTGCCGAACATCTTCTGCCATGTGCCGAACATCTCGCGCCCGTAGACGCCGCGAATGGTCAGCGCCTTGAGGATGATATCCGACCAGGCGACATCCATCGACCCGCCCGGAATGCCGAGCATTGCCAGCCCGCCGCCCATGCGCAGCGCGCCGATCGCCTGGTTGATCGCCACCGGGGCGCCCGACATTTCCAGCGCCACGGCAAAGCCGTCGTCGATGCCCTCGGCCGCCATCACCTCGCGCAGATCTTCTTCCAGCGTGTTGACTGGCCGAACGTCGGCGAGCCGGGCGGCGAGATCGAGCCGATAGGGGTTGATGTCGGTGATGACGACCGACCGCGCGCCGGCGCGCCGCGCGACCGCCGCGGCCATGATTCCGATCGGCCCGGCGCCGGTTACCAGCACGTCCTCGCCCATCAGGTCGAACTGCTGCGCGGTGTGGACCGCGTTCCCGAACGGATCGAGCAACGCGCCGACATCGTCCGACACGTCGTCGGGAAGCGGCACCACGTTGAAGGCGGGAATGCACAGATAGTCGGCGAACGCGCCCTGCCGGTTGACGCCGACGCCGACCGTACCGGGGTCGAGGTGAAACCGGCCCGCGCGCGCCGCGCTGCTGTCGAAGTCGATGATATGCCCTTCGCCCGACACGCGTTGCCCGATGCACAACGGGCGCGTGACGGCCTCCCCGATTTCGACGATCTCGCCCGAGAATTCATGGCCGACGATCATCGGCACCGGAATGGTCCGCGCCGCCCAGTCGTCCCAATTGTAGATATGGAGGTCGGTGCCGCAGATGGCGGTGCGCCGGACGCGGATCAGGATATCGTCGGGACCGGGCGTGGGCACCGGTGCTTCCGTCTCCCAGATGCCTTCGCGCGCGTGCAGCTTGGCGAGGCCGCGCATGGTCGCGCCGGTGTGAGCGGCGCGGGGCAGCGATGTGGCTGGGATGGCGTTCACGGGATCAGGTCCAGCTTGCGGCCGACCGAAACAAAGATATCCGCGGCCTGTTCGACTTGATCGGCCGTCAGGCCCGCCGACATCTGGGTGCGGATGCGCGCCTTGCCGTGCGGCACCACGGGGAAGGAGAAGCCGGCGACCAGCACGCCCGCGTCGATCAGCTCGGCGGCGGCGCGTTGCGCCTTGGCCGCGTCGTGCAGCATCACCGGGATGATCGGATGCTCGCCGGGCAGCAGGTCGAAGCCAGCATGGGTGAGGCGGTCACGGAACAATGCTGCGTTGGCCGCCAGGTGCCGGCGCAGCGCGTCGCCCTCGTCCGAAGCGGCGATCCCGATCGCCGCAAGGCTGGCGCCGCAAATGGCGGGCGCGAGCGCATTGGAGAAGAGATAGGGCCGCGCCCGCTGGCGGAGCAGGTCGATCACCGGCTGGCGCGCGGCGACGAAGCCGCCCATCGCGCCGCCCAGCGCCTTGCCATAGGTTCCGGTGAGGATATCGACCTTGTCCGCGACGCCGCGGAACGCACCCGATCCGCGCCCGCCTTCGCCGATGATGCCGGTCGCGTGGCAATCGTCGACCAGCAACAGGGCGTCGAACCGCTGGGCGAGCGCCGCGATCTCGTCCAGCGGCGCGATGGCGCCGTCCATCGAAAAGACGCCGTCGGTCGCGATCAGGATCGTCCGTGCGCCGTCCGCGCGGGCGGTCTTCAGCACTCGCTCCAGATCGGCGATATCCGACGTCGCGTAGCGATAGCGCTTGGCCTTTGACAGCCGGACGCCGTCGATGATGGAGGCGTGGTTGAGCGTGTCGGAGACGATCGCGTCCTCGGCGCTCAGCAGGGGTTCGAAGACGCCGCCATTGGCGTCGAATGCGGCTGCGAACAGGATCGCGTCGTCATAGCCGAGATAGGCGGCGGTCTCGGCTTCAAGCTGCTTGTGGAGGGTCTGGGTGCCGCAGATGAAGCGGACCGAGGCGAGCCCGGCGCCCCAGTTGCGCGTGGCCGCGATCGCCGCTTCGACGACGCGCGGATCGGCGGCAAGGCCGAGATAGTTGTTCGCACAGAGATTCAGCATCGACGGGGGCCCGCCCTCGATGCGCACGGCGGCGCCCTGCGGGGTCGTCAGCACCCGCTCGGGCTTCATCAGTCCGTCGGCACGGATTGCGGACAGCTCTGCTTCGATACGATCGTAGAATCCACCAGCCATCGTGGCACTCCCTCATCCTGAGAAAGCGCAAATACGGTATAATGGACCACAAGTCCACTATACTGGAATCTAGCTGGCGACGACCAGCAGCGCACGGGCGCGGCGTTTCGCCTTGTTGGTGATCCGGTGCGGCACATCGGCGGCGTAGCGCGCCGTGCTGCCCTGCGGCACGGCGACCTTCTGCGTGCCGGCCTCGACTTCGAACGTGCCTTCGAGCACGGTCAGATGCTCGCGCGTTCCCTTGGCATGCGGCTGCGAAACCAGGCTGCCGCCGGGCTCGAACCGCAGTTCATACCATTCCAGCGTCTCCGCGTGATTTGCGGGGCTGAGAATGCGCAGCGTGCACAGCCCGTCATCGGTGCGGATCTCGGGGGTGAACGCCTCGCTCGCCACCTCGATCTGGTCGCGCGCTTCGCGGGCCGTGACGCCGATCAGTTCGGCGACGTCGACCTTGAGCGCGTTGGCCAGCGACCAGACCGTGGCGAGCGTCGGATTCGCCTGACCCCGCTCGATCTGCGACAGCATCGATCGCGATACGCTCGACATCCGCGCCAGGTCGTCGAGCGTCAGCGACTGCCGCTTGCGAAAGGCCTGGATAAAGGGCCCGATCTGGGGCGACCCGTCAGACGACATCGCGGTGCCGTTGCGCGCGGACGGGGCGTGCAATTCTCATGGACATTGCTTGCCGCTACCGCATTCCGGAGGAAATGTCGCCATTCGGAGCGCGTGATCCCGAAGCCGGCGATTGGTCTGGAGCCCGTCCAAGCAATGCGATCGCGGCCCGGGAGTCGCCGCCTTCTCTCCGGTCTGCCAGGATGTCGGTGTTTCATGCGTTACGACGGCGTTGGCTTCCCTCGGTTTCTTCGCGATACATGCCGACCTGTAGTCGACGCGCAAGTCGACTTCCGCTCTCCTGCCTGTCCATTGGCGTCGTGGCCCCGGGACTCTATCGGTCGCATATAAGACGTGCGATGGCTGTACTTGTTACAAAGTGATCGATACCTCCATTCGGGAGCGATCAATTTACCCGCCTACCCGAAATAAATATTTATTTACCATATTGGGTAATTCTCCCCCTGTAGCCGCGACAGGCAGGCGGCTCATGGGTGAGGTATGAATAGCGGGATTGTTATCATGGCGTTCGATCCGAAAAAATGCCGGGATACCGCCGGCATTGGTGGTCCTGCATCCCATTCCTCGCTCGTCGGTGGCTCCTGGCCTCGTCCGGAGCCGCCTTCCTCGTTGAGGAGTGGTGACAATGACCAGATCATCGCTGATTTCGTTCGTTCTCGCGGCATGCGTCCCCGCCCTGGTGCCGGTGGCGCCGGCCTGGGCGGCCAGACTTAGAATTTCGCCGATCGGGGTCCATCTGACGGCAACCGAGCGGGCCGGGGCCATCACCATCGTCAATACCGACGATCGGCCGGTCAACCTTCAGCTCCGCATCTACGAATGGTCCGAGCGCGAGGACGGTCAGGAGCAGCTCGACAGGACCGACGACATGATCGTCAGCCCGCCGGCGATCACCGTGCCCGCGGGGGCGTCCTACACGATCCGCGTCGCCCGGCCGATGATCGCCCCCGTGAATGGCGAGCTGGCCTATCGGTTGCTGATCGACGAACTGCCGCAACCCGACGATCCCCGCACGGTGGGGCAGGGCGTCAAGATGGTGCTGCGCAACTCCCTCCCTGTCTTCGTGACCGACGCTAAGGCGATGGCCGAACTCAAATGGGCCGTCTGGCAGGACGAGGCTGGGGTGCATGTCCGGGCCGAGAATCAGGGCAAGCGTCATGCGAAGATCGTCAACCTGATGCTTCAGACCCCGTCGGGGCACCCGCTCAGCTTTGGCGGGGGGCTCAACGGCTATGTGCTGGGCGGAGCGACCCGTGTCTTCACTCTCCCCGCCGATGCGCCGGGCGCAGGGGCGCGGCTTCGCGACGGCGACAGCGTCAGCCTCGTCGCGAAGAACGACGCGCTCGACGTCAAGGCCGCCATCGTCGTCGGCAGGCGCTGAGAGGGGCGGGCGGAGACCGGGCGGTGAGACGCTCCCGGCCCTTTCTTGTCCTTGCCGGCATCCACGCCGCTTCGCTGCCCTGCGCGGCGCTGGCCGCCGGTCTCGACGCCGGCCGGCCGGCCGCGTCGGCACCGGAACGGACGGAGTGGGAAACGCTCCTGCTCGCGGTGATGCTCAACAGCGCGCGGACCGGCGTCCTGCTGACGGTGCTGAAACTGCCGGACAAGAGCCTGCTTGCGCGCGCCAGCGAGCTGCGCGCGCTTCGCGTCCAGGTCGATCCCCGGATGGTGAAGGGCGATCTGGTCGCGCTCTCGGCGATCCCGGGGCTGGGGTTCGCGTATGACGAGCCCAGCCAGACGATCGCACTCACCATCGGCGAGCAGTCGCTCGATCCCTATCGGATCGAACTCGGCACCGGCCGGCGTGCGTTCGATGCCGGCCAGCTTCGCTCGACCCCGGGCGCGATCGTCAACTACGCCATCTATGCGACCCAGACGCGGGAGAGAACAGCCGTCGCCGGTACGGCGGGTTTCCGGGGCATGATCGGCGGCAGCGCCCTCACCACGGATTTCAACTTCAACAGCGACAGCCGCTGGGACGGCAAGGGCATCGTGCGGCTTGAGAGCGGCTGGCGGCTCATCGATCCGGAGGCAGTCCGTTCCTATGCGGTCGGCGATTTCGTTTCGAACGCACTGCCCTGGTCGAACAGTGTGCGGCTGGGCGGGGTTCAGATCGCCAGCGCGTTCGAACAGCGTCCCGATATCGTCACCACGCCGCTGCCGCGCTTCGCGGGATCGGCGGCGTTGCCGTCCACCCTCGATCTCTATCTGGATCAGCAGCGGATATTCTCCGGAGAGATTCCGTCCGGGCCCTTCGATATCCAGTCGCTGCCTCAGGTCTCTGGCGGAAAGGTCCGGCTGGTGACGACCGACCTGAACGGGCGTCAGGTCGAGATCGTGCGGGACTATTATTATGTCTCCTCGCAGCTTCGGCCCGGCCTTCTCGAATATTCGCTGGACCTCGGATTTCCCCGCCGCGATTTCGGTTTCGCGTCGTTCAGCTACGACAGCAACTTCTCCGGATCCGCATCGGTTCGCTACGGCCTGACGGGCGCCACGACGGTGGAAGGTCATGTCGAGGGTGCGATCGACGGCCTCGTCAATGGCGGGGTCGGCATCGTCCAGGGACTGGGCGGTCACGGCGCGCTGACCGTTTCCGTCTCCGGCAGCCGGTACAAAGGCTATGACGGCGCCCGCATGGCAGTGAAGGCGGAAGGGCGCATCGGCCAGCTGATCCTCTTCGCGGGCACGGAACGCAGCTTCGGCGACTATTTCGACCTTGCCCGCGTCGCGATGGTGCGGGACCGGCAGCGCCGCGGCATCGCCGGGTCGGACGATCTGGCATCGGCGCCGGCGCGCGCGACGACCATCACCCGTGCCGGCCTGTCCTTCGGGCCCGTGCTGGGCGGCACATCCGTGTCGCTCAACTATAACGACATCCAGGATCGCAATCGCGGCCAGCGTCTGGCCAACATGTCGCTCTCCAGGCCCATTTCGGGCCGCGTCACCGCCTATGTCAGCGCCTATTCCGATCTCGATCGCAGCAACAGCTTCGGCGCCTTCGCGATGCTGAACATCCGGATCGGCAGATCGACCATGCTGACCGCGAGCGGGGAGCGCGACGGTGGGCGCACCGCCTTTGAAACGCAGCTGGAGGGGCTGGCCGGGCAACGCCAGGGCGATGTCGGATGGGGCCTTTCCAACCGCGCCATCCTGGACGGTGAGGATACGCGCCGCGCCTATGTCAGCTATCGTGCTCCCGAGGCGCTGGTCCGGGCGCGCATCGTTCAGTCGGGCGAGGACTGGCTGGCCAGCCTCGAGATGGAGGGCTCGGTCGTCGCCGCAGGCGGCGGCGTGTTCCTGGCCAATCGGATCGGCGACGGCTTCGTCATCGTGAAGAATGCCGGCCCTGGCACGGAGGTGCTTCAGGGCGGCGTCCGGATGGGGAAAACGAACGATGCCGGCCGGGTCCTGCTGCCCGATGTGGTGCCTTACTATCCGCAACAGATCTTCCTCGATCCGGCCACCATGGCCGATGGCTGGGAGGCCGGCGCGACCGAGCGGATCGCCGTCTCCGGCTATCGCCAGGGTGCGGTCGTCGATTTCAGCACCCGGCGAGTGAAAAGCGCCCTGGTCGTGCTTCACGACGGCGCCGGCCAGCCGATCGAGGCGGGCTATGTCGCCGCCGTCGAGGGCGGTGAGACTGCCGTGATCGGCTATGATGGCGAAGTCTATCTGCGCGGCCTCGGGCCGGTCAATCGAGTGACGGTCGATCGCGGCATCGCCGGGCAATGCCACGCCACCTTCTCCTATCGGGATGGCGGGTCACCGCAGACAAGGATCGGACCCCTGACATGCCAGTAACAGACACGCAGCCTAGCTCTCTGCCGCGCCGGCTGATCGCCATCTTGTCGGCCTTCGGCCTTGGCACACAGGCGCTGTCCGGGTCCCTCCTGGCATTGCCGCTGCTGCTGACGGCAACACCGGCACAGGCGGCCTGCACCAACAGCTCGGGCGCGTCGCAGAACCGGACCTATACCTACACCGTCGCCAATCTCGGCAACGAGGCGCGGATCGACTTCCCGTTCGTGATCACGTGCAACGGACTGCTCGACGGTCAGAATGTCTGTGTCGGGGCGACCTATACGCGCAGCGCCGTCAATGGATCGAACAGCGTCACCATGCGCCTCGATGCCGCCATTCCCGCGCACAGCGTGACCATTACCGATATGGACAATGCGGGCGGGATGTACGGACCCTATGGCGCGCTGCTGGCACTCGGCCCCTCATCGACATCGACGACGATCACCAGCGTCGTCCCCGCCGGGGCGGCCAGCGGGAAGATGGCGGGAACCTATACCAACAGCTTCACCATCTATCAGGCCAAGACGGCGACGACGCTGCTTGGTCTGTGCGGCCTTTTCGGCGCGCTGACCGGTGCACAGGCCTTCGGCAACTACACCGCGAACTTCGTCGTACCCAAGATGTGCACGCTCAACGCGACGCCAGCGATCAACTTCAACAACGTCACCAGCATCGGCCCGACCGCAGCCCGGATCGACGCGCAGGGCACCGTGACCGTCGAATGCAACACGCCCTACACCATCTATATCGGCGACGGGCAGAACCGGGTCGCACCCGGATCGGGCAACCGCCAGATGGCGCAGGGCGCAGCGCGGTTGCCCTATCAGCTGTTCAAGGATGCCGCGCGCACCCAGGTCTGGGACGCGACCGGCGGTACCGCCGTGATCGGCGGCAGCGGCGGGGTTTCAGATCCGGGCACCGGGGCGCCGCAGAGCAAGACGGTTTACGCATCGATCCCTGCAGGAACCACGCTGCCCGTTCCGGGCACCTACACCGACACGGTGGTGATCACCGTGACCTACTGACGATCATCCGGAGAGCACGCATGTTCGATACGGCCAGACGAAACGGAACCCGGCTCGCGCTGGTGGTGCTTGCCTGCACCGTTCAGTCGCGACCGGCCTTTGCCGATACGGTGACGGGAAACGGCACGGTCACCGCGACGGTCACGGCGACTTGCGATCTCGTGGCGACGCCGACCATCGCCTTCGGGACGATCGGCGGTCTCGGCACGCTTGCGGCCGATGTGACCGCGCAGGGCACGATCACCGTCATCTGCAGCACGGGTGCCAGCTACACCATCTACATCGGTGACGGCGCCAACCGGGTCGCGCCCGGCAGCGGCAATCGCCAGATGGCGAATGGTGCCGGCCGGCTCCCCTACCAGCTCTACAAGACCAACGCCTATGCGGAGATCTGGGACGCGACGGGCGGGACGAGCACGACGGGCGGCAGCGGCGGGGTGAATGGCACGGGTACGAGCGCCAACCAGAATCACACCGTCTACGGAAGGATCGCAGCGGGGACTGCGGTTCCTTCGGTATTGGGCAATTATGCCGATACCGTTCTGATCACCGTTACCTATTGATTCACATGTTTGAGTCAGAATTCGACTCGCAAGAATGAAGACATGGAGAAGTGCACCAGTTGATTTCGGGATAGGATGGAAGAAATGAAAAAGATGACTGTGATTGGCGCAGTTGCCCTGATGGCATCGGCGACACCTTCATTCGCTCAGGACACCGGATCGCTGGATGTAACAGCAGAGGTGCTGTCATCCTGCAACATCACATCGACGTCGACGCTTGCGTTCGGAACGGTTGATCAGGCCGCCGCCAACATCGACAATCAGGGGTCGGTCAGCCTGGTCTGCACGGCCACGACGCCCTGGGTTCTCCACACCGACGACGGCATCAATGCCGCGGGCGCGCAGAAGCGGATGAAGCATGCGTCGCAGGCCGACACGCTCAACTACGACATCTTTGCCGACGCCGGCCGGTCCGTGCCGTTCCCCACCGTAGCGGGCACGCCCGGCGCCGGCCCGGCCAGCGACACCGGTAACGGCCAGTTGCAGATCGTTACCGTGTTCGGACGCATCCCGTCGGGCCAGACGCTGCCGCGTCCCGGCAACTATAGCGACACGCTCACGGTCACCGTTTCCTATTAGGAACACCTGATCTGTTTCACGGCGACCTGTAACGGCTGGGCGGCGCGCCGAGCACGCGCTTGAACATCGTCGAGAAATTGCCCGGCCCGTCATAGCCGAGATCGTAGGCGATCGACGTGACCGGTTCTCCCGACGCGAGTTTCGGCAGGGCCACCGACAGGCAGGCCTGCTGGCGCCACTCCGCGAAGCTCATCCCCGTCTCGCGGCGGAAGAGGCGGGTGAAGCTGCGGCGGTTCATCGCCAGGGCATCGGCCCATTCGTCGATCGTCGCGGCGGCACTCGGGCGTTCCAGAAAGGCATGGCATCGCCGCGCGAGCGCGGGGTGCGTCGGGAAGGGGACCGCCAGCGGGATCATCGGCGCTTGATCGATCTCCGCCATCAGCAAGCGCATCACTAGGCCGTCGCGCCCGTCGATCTCATAGTCCGGCGCGACGCCGGCGGCAGCCGAGAGCAGGTGACGAAGCAGCGGCGAAACGCCGACGATCTGGCATTTTTCGCCTCGCCCCGGACATTCTCCGGGTTCGACCAGAACGCTGCGCGTCTGGACCGCGCCGACCATCCGGACCGAATGGGGCGTGCCGGCAGGGATCCAGACCGCGCGCTCGGGCGGCGCGACCCAGGCGCCGTCGGGGGTGCTGACCGCCATCACCCCGGTCGCCGCGTAGAGAAACTGGCTGCGGCGATGGCGATGCTCGGCCAGCTCGAACGAGTCCGGGAAGGCGTGGCCGATCGCGATTACTGGCCGCGCGACATCGTCATTCTCGTCCGGATAGAAATCCATCCTGTCCCATTCTCAGAAATGAATGGCTCACGCAACGAAGCGGGAACAGTTTCCGCTTGGTAGGGGCACGCCGGCAACCGACCGAAAGACCCCGTCGTGACCCAGTCCACCGCCAGCCTGATCGCCTCCCCCGATATCGCCCCGCCGGCGATGTCCCGACCCGACGGATCGAAGCTGGTGGTGCAGATCGTCGGCGCGGTCGCGGTTGCGCACCTTCTCAACGATCTCATCCAGGCGGTACTTCCGGCCATCTATCCGATGCTGAAGGAGAAGTACCGGCTGAGCTTCGGACAGATCGGCTGGATCGCGCTAGTCTACCAGTTCACGGCCTCGCTGCTCCAGCCGTGGATCGGCCTCTACACCGACAAGCGGCCGCTGCCCTATCTGCTGCCGCTCGGAATGGTCGTCACCCTTGCCGGGATCGGCGGGCTGGCGATTGCCGGAAGCTACGCCGCGCTGATCCTCGCGTCCGCCGTGATCGGCGTCGGTTCGGCGACCTTCCATCCCGAGGCGTCGCGAGTCGCCCGGATGGCGTCGGGCGGCCGCTTCGGGACGGCGCAGTCTGCCTTTCAGGTGGGCGGGAACACCGGTTCCGCACTCGGGCCCATCATCGCGTCGGCGATCGTCCTGCCGTTCGGGCAGACTTCGGTGGGCTGGCTCGCCTTCGCGGCGATCGCGGCGATCTGGGTCCTGTTCGGCGTCACCCGGTGGCGCGTGCGCCATAGCCTGGCGCAGACCGGCACGGCGGCGATCTCCACCGCGTCGCCGCACAGCCGCCGTGAAATCGTCCGTGCGCTCTCCGCGATCGGCATCCTGATGTTCGCCAAGTTCATCTATATCGGCGCGTTCACCAACTACTTCACCTTCTACCTCATCGAGCGGTTCGACCTGACCGCGCGCGAATCGCAATTCTACCTCTTCTGCTTCCTCGCCGCGGTCGCCGTGGGCACCTTTGCGGGGGGACCCGTCGGCGACCGGATCGGGCGCAAGGCAGTGATCTGGGCGTCGTTCCTGGGAGTCGCCCCCTTCGCGATGGTCCTGCCCCATGCCAATCTGTTCTGGACGGCAGGTTTCGCCATCCTGATCGGCCTCATCATGTCATCGGCATTCGCCGCGCTGGTCGTCTATGCTCAGGAGCTCGTCCCCGGCCGGGTCGGGCTGGTGTCGGGGCTGATGTTCGGCCTGATGTTCGGGATCAGCGGGATCGGGGCGGCGGGCCTCGGTCAGCTCGCGGACCTCAACGGCATCGTCTGGGTGTACAAGTTCTGCGCCTATCTGCCCTTGCTCGGCCTTGCCACGATCCTGCTCCCGTCATTCGAAGGGCGCAAACCGCGCGACGCAGAGGTTCAGTCGAGCACCGTTTCGTAGCGCGGGTCGCGCTCCACGGCGCGCGCGGCGTCGGCCTCCGCCCCGCGAATGTCCCCCTGCTGCCGCCGGAGGAGGCTTCGATAGTAATAGCCGCGCGCGGCATGAGGGGCATGGCGCACCGCCAGATCGAGATCGGCGGCGGCACGCGTCAGCTCGCCGTTGCGCTGATAGGCGAGCCCGCGGTTGAGATAGGCGAAGGCGCGCTTAGGTTCGAGCGCGATCGCCTGGTCGAACGCCCGGACAGCGGCGTCCCAATCGCCCTGCCATGCCAGTGCCAGCCCATCGGCGAGCCGGGCCGCGGCGATGCCCGCATCTCCCTTTGCGGCCGGGTTTACGAGATGCTTGCAGCCGCTCAGGCGCTGCATGGGGTCGTGCACCGTACAGGCATTCCAGTCGCCGCGGCGCGAAGCTGCGCGTGAGCGGGGCAGCCGTGTTCCGGTGACCACAACGCCTTCGTCGGCTGCCTCGGTCTTCTCGGCCATGCTCAAGGGGGCCGCGGCTTCCATGGCAGGACGCGGCGTCCGCCCGGCCGTCGCAACGATCGAGGGTGTGTCTGTACGCGCCTCGGCCATCGGCGGTGGAGAAGCGGCCGGAGGCGGAGGGGCCGGCGGGGCGAGGCGGGGTGACGGCGCCCGCTCGAGCCGGGAGGCCAGCATCTCAGGTTGCGCGGTTTCGCTGCCGGCCGTGGCCGTGTCGGCCGCGGGGGGCGAAGCGCCTGCCCTACGCGTCGCGGGTGCGGAAGGAGCGTCCGGGGTTGCAGCAGGCGGTTTCGCCGGGCGCGCCGGCCCCGGGGCCTGTGGGGAATCTGCGCGCGGGTCCGCCTTCGCCACGCGCTCGGCGACCGGGGCTTGTGATCCCGGGGCGGGCGGGGTGCGGGGCGGCGTCTCCAGCGCAATCGGGACGGTGATCATCGCGACGAGCAGGATCGAGGCGAAGGCGCCGGCCTGCCCCCAGCGTGATTTCCACAATGGCGGCCGGGCAGGCATATGCTGCGGTTCGGCCGGTGCGTCGGCGATGCCGTCGAACCGCCGCATCGCTGCCGCGATCGCAGCCTCGCGCCGGGCCGGGCGCGGCGGCGGTGCCTTGGGGAGCAGGCCGGAAAGGCCCTCGTCGCCCATTCAGGCCTCCCGCCCGGCGCACGCGCAGGGACCGGGGACAGGATCAAGGCTGGGGACGGCCATGATCGACCTATAGCGGCAATCGCTGCCCGGTCGAAAGACCATCGCAAGGCAAGCGGGTTGGCGACAGGGTGCCACGGGCGGCGGCACCCTGTCTTTCCTCATTGTTCGAGCGCTGCCATCGAACGGGCGGTCTTCGCAGCGCGCACCAGCTGGAGGAACTCGGAGCGATAGCCGAACTCGTCCCGGCCGCGTGCGCCTCCTGCCATGCGGATCACGTCGTCGAAGGTCAGCTTCCCATTGTGGCGGCCGCCGCGGAGCAGTTCGGCAAAGCCTGCGACCGCAACCGCGAATCGCGCGTCCTCCGGCGCCTGTTCGAACCGAGCGAACCGCACCCGCTGATCGATCGGGGTCGATATCAGCCGGCTCGTGTCCGACCTGGGCAGCTTGTACCGGATCTTGACGAAGCCCAGTTCGCTGGCGAGCCCCGCGGCCGCCGGCATGGCCTGCGCATAGCGCGAATCGCTGCTCGTGCGCGGTCCGCCGACCGGCACGACCTCGTAGATCGCGGTCACCGTCTGGCCCGACCCGACATCGCCGGCATCGACCTTGTCATTGTCGAAATCGTCGCGGTTGAGCAGCCGCGTCTCATAGCCGATCAGCCGGTATTCGGCGACGGTCCGGGGATTGAACTCGACTTGGATCTTCACATCCTTGGCGATCGGGAACAGGGTCGAAGTGGCTTCGTCGACCAGCGTTTTCCGCGCCTCGCTCACGGTATCGATATAGGCGGCGGCGCCATTGCCGTTCTGCGCCAGCGTCTGCATCAGCGCGTCATTATAGTTGCCCATGCCAAAGCCGAGCACCGACAGGAACACGCCCTTGCCGCGCTCGCGCTCGACAAAGCCCTTGAGCTCGTTCTGATCGGTGATACCGACGTTGAAATCGCCGTCGGTCGCCAGGATCACCCGGTTCACGCCCTTCGGATCGAAATTCTGCGCGGCGAGCGCATAGGCCTGACGGATGCCCTCGGCGCCGGCGGTGCTGCCTCCGGCACCGAGCCGATCGATCACGGCCAGGATCTTGTCCTTGCGGCGCGCCGGCGTCGGCTCGAGCGCGGTGCCCGCAGTGCCGGCATAGGTGACGATCGCCACGCTATCGCCGCCGTCGAGTTGATCGAGCAGCATCGCCAGCGATTGTTTGACCAGCGGAAGCTTGTTGGGCGCGTTCATCGAACCCGATGTGTCGACCAGGAAGACGAGGTTTGCGCGCGGCCGCGTCGCATGATCGATCTTGAAGCCCTTGACGCCGATCCGGACAAGCTGGCGGCCGGGCGACCAGGGGCTCGGGAACACCGCCACATGCGTGCTGAACGGCTGGTTCGCGGCACGGGCCGGGGCGTAGTCATAGGGGAAATAGTTGACCAGTTCCTCGGTCCGCACCGCCGCGGGTTGCGGCAGCACATTCTGGTTCAGCGATGCGCGGACGAAGGAATAGGATGCGGTATCGACATCCAGCGAGAAGGTGGAGACCGGCGCTTCGCGGACGATCTTGAAGGCATTCTGTTCGGTCGCGGTGAACTTGTCGCGTCCGACATCCTGATAATAGGGGCGGCTGATCCGGGGCTCGTTCCACGAGCGGGAAACACGGCTCGCCGTCATCACGACGGATGGCGGCGGCGGTGGTGCCGGCGGCGGAGAGGCGAGCGCCACCCTCCGGTCCGGCTCGGAACGGCCGAGATGCGCGGCCGTCACGACGACCTCCGCGGCCTCCGCCTTTCCGGATTCCTGCGCGGCATCCGCCGCCGACGATATCGGTTTGTCCGATCCCGGGCCGGCGCACGATGCGACGAGCGCCAGCGCGAGCCCGGTCGCGATCACCTGGGGCAAACGGGGCATGACTTTCTCCCTTGGTTGCAGCGGGCATCATCGTCCGCATCCCCCTTCGACGCGCAGCGCCGGGGAATCCTTGGGTACGAATCTCGAATATTTTTCGGACGCCGGATTCGCGCGTTTCAGATGCCGGCATCCGGCCGGCCGGCAAGCATTCGCCGCACCTCGTGCATCCGCCACGATACCGTCGCTTCGGCGATGCCCAGGATCGCTGCGGCTTCGGCATGGGTCAATTGCTGTCCCGCGACCAGCACGACCGTGTCGCGATACGCCGCGGGCAGACCGGCGATCGCGCTCTTCACCCACATCGCATCGTGCAGGTCGCGCCCGTCCGGTCCGCGCGCCAGCCCGGCGAGCACCGACAATCGCCGGGTGAAGCCGCCGAACGATCGGCGGCGGCGATGCAGGTCGCGGCATGCGTTGAATACGATCCCGCAAAGCCAGGTCGTGAACCGGGCCTCGCCGCGGAAGGTCCCGATCCGCTCGACCAGAACGCAGCACACGTCCTGGGCGATGTCATCGGCATCGGCACGCGATCCGGTCAATTGCCAGGCAAGGCCATGGATCCGGTCATAGTGGCGCTCGAGCAGCAGGCCGAATGCCTCCCGATCGCCCGCAAGCGCTCCGGCCAGCAGGTCGGCATCGGGGTCGTCGCTTCGATCCGCCATGGCCTATACGCAAGTCCGGCGGCAGCCGGACGCCGCCCGGCACAGAGCGGCGCGACCGCATCGACTTTCGCACCCGCGCGCCACGGCGTTCCCCGACATGGCCGGGATTGTGCACGATTTGCAAAGCCAAGGCCATCTGCACCGGTCAGTCGGGCCGAGATTGCCGGCGCGGTTGCTGTGCAGATGCTTGCGGTTCACCCCGTTTGAAGAGAAGGCGCTCCGCCATGCTGGGAACGCCGCTAGTCGCGTTCGAGCAACTCCTCGCGGATATGCACCGCCTGAAGCGACAGTCGTACCTCGACCAGGAAGGCGATCAGCCCGGCGGTGAGCAGAAGCATCGACGCGATGAAGGTCACCGCGACCACGCCGCCGATGTCGAGATGGATCAGCGTCGCGCCGAACATCAGCGCGACGACCAGGCAGATCAGGATCGCGCTCGCGACGCACAGCCAGATCGACTTGTTGATCACCGACAAGCGCCGGTCGATCAGCCGCAGCTCCCAGACGTGGCGATCGTGTTCGGCACCCTGCGATACCGGATGAAGCTGCTCGATCTTGCGCGAGCGGTCGACCACCCGCGCCATGCGGCCGATCAGTACGTTGAGGATCCCCGCGATACCCGCGAGCAGGAAGACCGGAGCGATCGAGACCTGGATGGTGGCGGCGACGGTCGAGAGCATCGGAGACATCGCACGACTGTATGATTGCGGGGCGTTTCCGCCAAGCCGACTTGCACCCATTGGTAACGGATTCCCAGTATCGCGCGTGCTATGACAAGGCCGATGCCCCTCGCCGAGTTCACCCGTTTGCCTCCGCTGCTCACCGTGAGCATCGGGGATGGCCTGTCCAGCGCGCTCGATCTTGTGGCGGATCATGCCCCGCCGACGCACCGGTTCCTGCGCTATGGCTGGTTCGCCGCGGCGCTCGCCGCCTATGGCGGCTCGGCACGGACGCTGACGGTGGCGCGCGAAGGTGTACCCATTCTCGCGGTGCCGCTGGTGCGCAAGGGGCCGGGCTTTCTCGGCATGCAGGCGGTGCCCGGCTGCTACTGGCCCTTCCGCAGCTTCCCGGTCGCATCCGACGCCGATGCCGACGCCTTCGAACTGCTGCTCGACAGGCTCGAGGCGCGGGCGCTGCGCATCGGCCCCGTCTATGACGGCGATCCGGCGCTTGAAGGATTGCGCGCGGCGGCGGCGGCAAGGGGCTGGGTCGCGCTCGACCGGTTCGTGGCCGAAAGCTTCCTGCTCGACATGACGGCGCTGCGCGACGAGGGAACCTGGCCGCGCAATTCGACGCTGCGCAAGAACCGCTTCCACGAAAAGCATCTCGCCGAGCATGGCGAACTCGACTGGAGCTTCGTGTCGGGTGCGGACTGGAATGCGGAGGCCTTCGATGCGCTCGCCGCGGTCGAGACCAAGAGCTGGATCGCATCGCGCACCGACGGCCGCGACGCCAAGTTCACCGATGACGGGCATGGCGGCTTCTGGCGCGCCGCCGCCGCCGATCCGGTGATCGCGAACATGATGTGGGCGGCGCTGTTGCGGATCGACGGCGAGCCTGCGGCCTTCTCGTTCGACATCAACGCGGGCACGCTCAAATACGCCATCGCCAACAGCTACGACCCGCGCGTCGCGAAACACTCGCCCGGCAAATTGCTCTATTACCGCAACCTCGTCCGCGCGCTCGACGACGGGATGGAGACGGTCGACTGGGGCGCGGGCGACAGCGGCTACAAGCGCACGATCGGCGCCGAAGCCGGACCGGCGATCCGCGACTGGCTGTTCGTGCGGCCGGGTATGTCGGGGATGGCAGCACGGCTGCTCAAGGGCTGGTGGCGCCGCAGCGGAAACGCGGTGGCCCTGGTTTCAGGAGTGCAAGTCGGCGGGCAGGAAACGACCCTATAGCCGCTGTTGCGAATAGCCCGTCATCCCGGCCTTGTGCCGGGATCCACGGCACCCCGGAGCGATGCGATCGAGCCTCTTGCTTCCTGCTCGCCTCCCGGTGGATCCCGGCACGAGGCCGGGATGACGGAGCGGGATGACCGCTAACGACCCCATTGCCGCCACTCAGCGGCGGACTTGCTCATAGCTTACCTTGACGCCCGCAACCGCCTCATCTTGTTCAAAGATGCGCGACTTTGACGCATAGCGAACTAGCAAGTGATCAGGCCCGAGCCACCTCATTTCCGCCCACGGGCCGCCCCAATCGCCAACGGCTGCGGCACCGTGACCGTCATCCGCCCGGAATGTATTTCCGCCGCCAGAGGGCCATTCCCCCTTCTCAATGACCGAGATTTGGGTCGAGAAACCAATTGTCGTACCGCAATCGCGGTTGAACATCACCGCGCTACGACGTCCTGATGGATCGTCAGCACGGGTAATCACGCTGTTGACGCAGTTGTCCGAGCAGCCGCTAAGAGCGCATAGTCCAATGATGGGGACGATCAACCTTGGCACGCTTCGTGATGTAACTTGAGTGTTGTGTCGGTCAACGACAGCTTACCATCCTATACCCGCCGCTGCCGTTATGAATTCGCGAACGACATAAAAAAGCGGCCGCGGCGAGTAATCGCCGCAGCCGCAGGTCTAGCCACCCCGAGAGGGGGTCTCGTGAAACCTCAGACCTTGACCAGCCGGATCGCGATGTACGGCTTGCCCGGCAGCTTGATGCTCGGCCGGGCGGGGTCATGGACGTCGTAATCGTCGCGCTGCTGCATCTTGAAGACACCCTCGACCGGGGTGACCGTCATGTTCCAGGTGTCGATGATGTCGATGCGGAAGCTGTTCTTGGGATCGCCGCCGCGGCCGGGCAGGACGACCTGCCACTCGGTCGGCGTGTCGGTCCCGAAATACTTCAGATAATATTCGTGCGGCTTGCCGGCGAGGTGATAGTTCCACCAGGGCTGGATCGCGTCGATGCCAGGGGCCGGGCCGTCCTCCATGATCTTGCGCAGAAAGGCGAGGCGCGGGGCGCTGGTGCCCTTGAGCACGCCGCCCTGACCCAGCCAGGAGAAGTCGGCATTCTGGGTCGGGTCATAGGTCTCGCTATGGCCCACATAAGTGCCGCCGATCAGCCCCCACCAGAAGCGCTCGACCATCCCCTGTCCGTCGAGATTGCCCCAGCGCTTGGTCGAATTGCCCTCATAGACCACCTCGTCGAAGATGACGGGCTTGAGCGTCATCGCGCGGTGCAATTCGGCGCGCAGATCGTCAAGCACCGCGGCGCCGTTCTGGACGCTGGCATGGGTGATCCACGGCTTGCGGTGGTCGTAATAGGTGTTGATCTGGTGGATCGAGCGCAGCCGGTCGTGCGGATCGGCGGCGACGAGAATCTCGAACAGATGGTCCCAGTCGTCCATCGACTTGGTCTTCACCGCATCATATTCGTTGGCCATCGACCACCAGACATGGCGGTAGGCGCCCCAGCGCGCGGCGCAGTAGCGGACGAAGCGTTCGTCATCCGCCCGCTTCATGTCGTTGTATCCGCGCTTCTCGTCATAGGGGTGGTAGAGGATCACGTCGGCCTCGATGCCCAGCGCACCGAGCTTCGCGATGCGATCCTCGTAGCGGCGGAAATAATCGGGGTCGAAACGCGTCGCGTCCCAGTCGCGCGGCCCCTTGCCGGTGCGGACATAGGGGTTGGTCGCGACCGATTCGACGTTGGGCGTGACCAGCATCCGCATCTTGTTGAACGGCGCGGTCTTCAGCGTCTCCAGCGTCTGCGCGCATTTGGCGTCGGACTGGAGCGCCCAGCTGTAGCAGGTGGTGCCGACCTGGCGGAACGGCGTGCCGTCGGCATAAGCGAAGTGATAGCCGTCCTGCGTCACCCGCACCGGTCCGCGATTGCCGGGCGAGGGCGCGACGCATTCGAAGCTGCCGCGCTTGTGCGCCATCTCCGTCACGCTGCTCTCGGTCTCCCAGTTCCAGGTGCCGAGGTCGGGCGGGCTGAAACGGATGCGATAGACGCCCTTGCCGTCATAGAAGCCGGGGACGCGCACCGTCCTGCCCGCGCCCTTGAACGTCGCGGTCAGGCGGACGTCGTCGAAGGGATTGCCGGTCTGCGGCCCCTCGAACACCAGCTCGTGCACGCCCCAGCGTTCGGTCCGCGCCGCGCCCTGCCCGAAGGCGGGGGTCGCGGCCGCTCCGGCGGCGATCAGGCCGGACTTCAGGACGTTGCGGCGCGAGACGCTCATGCCGCGCGTTCCGCGTCGAGCTGCTCGAGCGACTTGCCCTCGTTGCGCGGTGCCCAGACGAAGCCGATCACGCCGCTGATCGCGAGGAAGCCGACCAGGATCCAGGCGAGCGTGGTGAAGCCCGTCGCCACCAGCGCCGGCACGAAGAAGCTGAACACGCCCAGCACGATGCGCACGATCGCGAACATCACGCCCTGCGCGGTCGCGCGCAGCGCGGTCGGGAACATCTCCGAGCTCCACAGCTGGAAGAAGCTCTGCGCGCCGAAGCCGCCGCCGACCGACATCAGGAAAACGTGGATGATCGCCACCGTCAGCGTCAGCGGGAAGATCGCGAGCAGCGCCATGCCGATCACCTGCGTGACCGCGGAGATGCCGAACAGCAGGCGCTGGTTCACCTTGTCGGACAGCTTCATGAAGATGAAGAAGATCGACGCCATGCCGAGCATGAAGCTCAGCGTCTGGACCGCGACCGACACCACCTGGGTCTGGCTGCCGACGGTGCTGAGGATATAGGGGAAGAAGAAGCCGTTGGTGCCGGCCCACAGGTTCCAGAACAGATAGGTGCCCGCGAGGAATGCCATCGATCCGATGTGCTGGCGGGTGAACAGGTCCTGCCAGCGACCGCGCTGCGCGGTTTCCCCGCTCTGCTGCGCCTCCACCCAGCGCTGCGATTCCTTCATCTTCGATCGCAGGAAGGTGAGCGCGATGGCGAGGATCGCAAGGTGTGCGAAGATGATGCGCACGCCCAGCAGCCCGAGCTTGTCGAGCACCAGCGCCATCACCAGCACGACGACCGGGCCGAGATACCAGAGCAATTGCGCCACGCCGCTATGCTTGCCGCGCTTCTTGTCGGGCGCCATTTCCGCGATCAGCGACCAGCTGGCGGGAATGTCCGCGCCGACGGCGAGGCCGACCAGGAAGAAGCCGATGATGACCATCCACGCGTTCATCGCGAACACCAGCCACAGCATGCCGAACGCGTAGAAGAGCATATCGTACTGGTAGATCTTCTTGCGCCCGAGCAGGTCGCACAGCCGCCCCCCGATCAGCGCGCCGATCCCCGCCGCGATCGCATTGGGCCCGAACGCGGCGATCAGCCCCAGCAGGCTGTCGTCGAGGCCGTATTCCTTCTTCCACAGCGCCAGCGCGACGGCGCCCGCGACGATCGACCCGGCATCGATGTAATTGGCGAGTCCGGCAAGGATCGTGTTCTTCCAGTCCTCCCGATCGGCAGATGCACTGCTCATATTCTATGTCTCCAGGGCTAGTGGCTGACCGTTATGTCTCCGTCGCGGCCTCGACGGTAATCCGAAAACAGAGCGACAGGGGAGGCGCGCGGCCTCCCCTGTCCAAGGGGTGCTTCGTCAGAACTTGATGCGGGCGCCGGTGTAGAAGCGGCGGCCGATCACGTCGTACACGCCGTTGACGGGGCCGGGCAGGCCGCCCCAGACGGGCGGGCGCTCGACATCGAACAGGTTCTTCACGCCGAGATAGAATTCGAAATGCTCGAGGCCGGTGTAGCGGACCTGCATGTCGGTGTAGATCTTCGATCCGATGCGGAAATACTTCTCGTCGGGCACCGACCCGTCCGCCAGGCGATAGAGCGTCTGGAAGTTCTCATAGTCCAGCACCTGCGGCGCGATATATTCGGCGCTGACGTTGAAGCCGAACTTGTCGTTCTCCCAGCCGATGCCCGCGGTCACCGCGTCGCGCGGCGTGCCGAGCTCGCCCATCGTGTTGTCATAGGGATCGCCGGTCAGCGCGCTGAAGCCGTTCTTGAGCAGGTGCGTCCACGCCGCCGACAGGCTGGCGGTGCCGCCCGCGACCTCATGCTTGTAGTTCAGCGTGAAGTCGAGGCCGCGGCTGAACGAACCGCCGCTGTTGACCAGCGCGCGAACCACCTGCTCGACCGAACCGGTGCTGTACGCGCCCGACGCGCCCGCACGCCGGGTGACGAACTGGCAGAATTCCGGCAGCCCCTCGCGATAGCATTTGTTGAGCACGGTCGCGGCAGCCACGCGGCTGATCGCGTTCTCCAGCTTGATGTCGAAATAGTCGACGGTGATCGTCAGGTTGCGCAGCGCGTTGATCGAACGCGGGTTGATCACCGCGCCCAGCGTCAGCGTCTTGCCGGTTTCTTCCTGGATGTTCGGATTGTTGGCGGTGAGGCCGCCGACGCCTGCCAGATCCGCCTGGGTCAGCGTGAACGATCCGTTCGCCTGGATGTTGGCGAGGATGCCCGGAACCGCCCGGCAATTGTCGGCCAGTGTGCCCGTGGTCGTCAGCGTGATACCCTGGCACGGGTCGGTGATCGAGATGATGCCGGCGGCCGGCGCCGCGAACAGCTCGCCGATGTTCGGCGCGCGGGTCGCATGCGCATAGACGGCGCGGAAGCGGATGTCCTCGATAGGCGACCATTCGCCGCCCACGTTCCAGGCATAGAAAGTGCCGACGGTCGAATAGTCGGACATGCGGCCCGCCGCGCGCAGCGTCAGGTTCTGGAAGAACGGCGTGTCGGACAGCAGCGGAACGACGATTTCGCCATAGGCTTCCTTGACGTCGAACTTGCCCGCGGTGTCGGTCAGCTGGACATAGCCGTTGCGCGCCTGGTTGGTCAGCGGGTCGAAGATGTCGCGGCTTTCCTCCTTGCGGTACTCGGCGCCCACCGCGACCTGAACCGGACCGGCGGGAAGCTGGAACAGCGTGCCGGTCAGGTTGGCGGCGGCGACGTGCATCTGCTGCTTGGAATAGCGGCTCAGGCTGGTCTTGATGTACTTGATCGCATCGGCCGAAATCTTCGACGAGCCGTCGGCGTTCAGGCCATAGACGTTGATCGGAACGCAGCCCTGCGCGCGCGCCGAGGCGTTGACGCAGACCGCTTCGGTGAAATTGCCGTTGTTGTTGTAGTCGAAGACGTCGGGGATCGCCTGTAGCGCCTCGGCGAGGTTGTACAGATTGGCCAGGCCGCTCATCGACTGGTTCTGCTTGGTGAAGCCGTACTGGTAATAGGCGTCGAACTTCCAGCTGCTGCCCAGGTCGACCGTGCCGCCCAGCACCACGCGGAAATTGTCGCGCTCGGTCGGGATGGTGCGGGTGCCGCCGTCGAACATCGTCGTGCGAAGCAGGAAGCTCAGATCCTTCGATGCGATCGCGTCGTTGACGTTGCGGTTGGTCGCCGCGGCGAACACCGCGGCGGGCACCAGCGGGTTGGCGAGGCGGCGCACATCGGCGGCGTTGGTCGGGTTCGCGACCAGGAACTCGATCGGGTAGAAACCGCCATTGCCGGGGAAGGCGCCGAGCGCGCTGTCGGTGCGCATCGGGGAGGCTTCCATCCGTCCCTTGGTGAGCACGTTGGTGTACGTGACTTCCGAAAAGACGTTGACTGCGTCGCTCACGTCGAAATTGACGCGCGCGGCAAAGGTGTAGCGCTCCGATGGTGCGGCGAGCAGCTTGTACTGCTCGCGGTTATAGCCGTCGGTTGCCGCATTGTAGGCGCGGAAGGTGCCGTCGGCGTTGATGATGCGGTTGGTCTGGCTGCCGATGACGAACACGCCGCCCGCGCCGACGTTCGACGGGTTGTAGAAGGGCGTGAACAGGTTCTGCGCGGCGGTCAGGTTGTTCGCGCTGTTGCCCGCGACGCGCTGGGTGGTGCCCAGGCTGGTATAGTCGAGGCGTGAGAAGTCGCGCCCGTCATTCTCGACCACGCCCTCGTTCACATAGCCGCCATAGACCATGATGTTGCCGCGGCCGTCGGCGAAGTTCGCGCCATAGGTGGCGTTGACGGCGAACTGGCGATCGTCGCCGCGCTCGGAAATGCCGCCCTGGATGTTCAGCTGAAGGCCTTCGTACTTCTTCTTGTAGATGAAGTTGACCACACCCGCGACGGCATCCGAGCCGTACACGGCCGACGCGCCGCCGGTTAGCACGTCGACGCGCTCGATGAACGGGGTCGGGATCATCGACAGGTCGACCTGCGCCGTGCCGGGGACTCCTGCGACCGAGCGGCGGCCGTCGATCAGCACCAGCGTGCGGTCGGCGCCGAGGTTGCGCAGGTTGACGGTGGCGAGGCCGGGGTTGGTGCTCGCGCCATTGGTGGTGCGGCTCTGGCCGGGAATGCCGACAGCGGGGTTCTGTTGCAGCGCTTCCTGGACGTTGACCACGCCCTGATTCTCCAGCGCTTCGGCGGTTACCACCTGAAGCGGGCTTGGCGACGTCAGCGCGGGCGACGCGATGCGGCTGCCCGTGACGACGACCTCCTGCTCGGCCTCCGCGGCGGGTTGGCTTGCCGGCGCGGAATCCTGCGCCTGCGCGGCAGTGGCGGCGAGCAGCGTAATGGCGCTCGCGCCGGTCATCAGCAGCACATTGCGCGTCCTGCGCGATGCATTGAGAACTGCAACTTTCATTTCCCCACTCCTTCCCTTGTTTTGCAAACGGGCCTGGGTTCGGCCCAACTCACCGGGCGGTGTTCCGCCTCTCTGTCGGTGTTTGTCCCGGTCTCAGCCGGGCGGTGCGCGGTTCGCCCGCATGACGGCGTCGGCGATGCTCTCGCGCCAGTTGCCGCGGATCGCCTCGCGTGCGTCTTCCGCGAGCTTCGGCTCGAACCGGTCCGCGGCGGCCATCGTGCCTGAATCCGCAAGGCCCAGCGCATCGGCCGCCATGCGCGCGACGCCGAGCGCGCTGGCCTCGGCGATCTCGGGGCGGACGATGGTGCGGCCGGTGAGATCGGCGAGCAATTGTGCGAGCAGCGCGTTGCGCGCCGCGCCGCCGTCGATCGAAAGCTCGGGCAAATCGATGCCGAGGTCGGCGGCGATCGCGTCGAGCACGTCGCCGATCTGAAGTGCGATGGCCTCGAGTGTCGCACGCGCAACATGGGCGGGGCGCGTGGCGAGCGTCATGCCGCTGATCGTGCCGCGCGTGCCGGTCTGCCAGTGCGGCGCGCCGAGGCCGGCGAGCGCGGGGACGAAGACCACGCCCTCGCTGCTCTCGACGCTGGCCGCGAGATCGGTGAGTGCCTGCTCATCGGCGAGGCCGAGCAGGGCAGTGGCGAAGGCCGCGGCATGGCCGGAGACCGAGATGTTGCCCTCGATCGCGTGCTGCGCGCCGGTGCCGGTGCGGCTCCATGCGATCGTGCTGGAGAGGCCGTGCGATGAGTGCACGCGTCCGGCGGTGGCGGCCATCAGCGAGCTGCCGGTGCCGATCGTCGCCTTGACGCGTCCCGGCGCGTGGATGCCGTGCGCGAACAGGGCGGCATGGCTGTCGCCGAGCAGCACCTGAACCGGCGTGCCCGCGGGCAGCGCGGTGAGGCCGGGCGCGACCGTGCCGAAGCCGCCGTCCGACGGCGCGATGCGCGGCAGGATGGCGAGCGGTACGTCGAAGATGCGGGCAAGCTCCGCATCCCAATCGAGCGTGTCGAGGTTGAACAGTTGGGTGCGTGACGCGTTGCTGTGATCGGTCGCATGGACCTTGCCGCCCGTCAGGTTCCACAACAGCCAGCTGTCGATCGTGCCGCATTTGATCTCGCCCGCGTTCGCGCGGTCGCGGGCGCCGGGGATCGTGTCGAGCAGCCAGCCGATCTTGGCGGCGGGGAAGAGCGGATCGATACCGAGTCCGCTGCGCGCGATGATCGCGTCCTCGAGCCCTGCGGCGCGCAGGTCGGCGCAACGTTCGGCCGAGCGCGCGCATTGCCAGATCACCGCCGGTGCGACCGGCCGGCCGGTGTCCGCTTCCCACAGCACCACCGTCTCGCGCTGGTTGGAGATGGCGAGCGCGGCGATCTGTGCGTCGGGCGCGGCGGCGACGAGCTCGGCGATGAGCGCGGCGACCGCTTCCCAGATGTCCGACGCCGATTGCTCGGCCCAGCCCGGCTGCGGATAGGTCACCTGCATCGACCGCGAGCGCGAAATCACCACCGAACCATCAGCCGCCACCAGCAGCGCCTTGGTGTTGGTCGTGCCCTGATCGATGGCAAGGATGACCGGGCCGGACATCAGGCGGCCCTTGTGCCCAGCAGCTCGCGCGCGGCGGCGGCGATACCGGTGGCGGACAGGCCGTAGCGTTCCATCAGCCACGCTGCCGAGCCGGTCGGCAGGAAGCCGGGGAAGCCCAGCATCCGCATCCTCACCGGATCATGCTGCGCGCAATATTCGGCGATCGCGCCGCCAAGGCCGCCTTGCGCAAGTCCTTCCTCGGCGGTGACGATCGCCCCGGTCTGCGCCGCGGCGGCGATCAGATCGGTATCCAGCGGCGACACGGTCGCCATATTGATGACGCGCGCGGCAATGCCCTCGGCGGTGAGCGCTTGCGCTGCGGCCAGCGCGTGGTGGACCAGCGTGCCGTTGACGACGATGGCGATGTCGCCACCTTCGCGCAGCACCTCGCCCCTGCCGATCGCGAAGGCCGCGCCTTCGGGGCGGTCCAGCGCGGGCACGGGCATGCGGCTGATCTTGATATAGACCGGCCCGTCATGCGCGGCGGCGGCGCGGATCGCCTCGGCGGTCTCCCACGGGTCGGCGGGGACGATCACCGTCAGCTTGTCGATTGCGCGCAGCCAGGCGACGTCCTCGATGCTGTGGTGCGTCGCTCCGAGCTCGCCATAGGCGACGCCCGAGGAGATGCCGCACAGCTTCACATTCTGCTGGCTGTACGCGCAGTCGGCCTTGATCTGTTCCATCGCGCGCGCGGTGAGGAAGCAGCCCGCGCCACTGACGAACGGGATCTTGCCGCCATTGGCGAGGCCAGCGCCGACGCCGACCATATTCTGTTCGGCGATGCCGACATTGATCAGGCGATCCGGAAAACGCTCGCGAAACTTGCCGAGCTTGGATGAACCGACCGAGTCATTGACCACTGCGACGATGCGGCTGTCATTGGCGGCGAGTTCCTCGACGGTGCGGACATAGGCGTCGCGGCAGTCGAACATGCCGGCGGCGGGTGCTGCGGCGGCCATCAGTTCATCTCCGCTTCGAGTTCGGCGATCGCCTGGGTGTATTGTTCGGGATTGGGCACGCCGTGGTGCCAGCCGGCCTGATCGCGCATGAAGCTGACGCCCTGGCCCTTATGCGTGTCGGCGATGACGACCAGCGGCTTGGAGCGCGGCTGCGCGGCGCGGTCGAAGGTTTCGAGCAGTGCGGCGTGGTCATGGCCATCGACCCCCGCGACGTCCCAGCCGAAGGCGCGCCATTTGTCGGCGAGCGGCTCGAGGCTGTTGGTATCCTCGGTCCCGGCCCCCTGCTGGAGCCGGTTGCGATCGACGATCACGGTGAGGTTGCCGAGGCCGCGGTGGCCGGCGAACATCGCCGCTTCCCACATGCTGCCTTCCTGCAGCTCGCCATCGCCGGTGAGCGCGAAAACGCGATAGTCCGCCTTGTCGATCTGACCCGCTACGGCGATGCCGACGGCGACCGGCAGCCCGTGGCCGAGCGGACCGGTATTGGTCTCTACCCCGGGCAGATAGGTGCGGTTGGGGTGGCCGTTCAGCCGCGATTCGGGCTTGAGGTAGGTTTCGAGTTCTTCCTCTTCGAAGAAACCCGCCCCGGCCAGCGCCGTGTACAGGGCGCCGGTGCAGTGACCCTTGCTCATCACGAAACGGTCACGGTCCGGGGCGGTAGGGGAGGACCCTTCGATACGAAGAATGTCGAAATAAAGCGTGGCGAGGATGTCTGCTGACGAAAGGTCGCCGCCGGGATGGCCCTGACCGGCATCGACAATCATCCGGAGCAGGCGGCGGCGCATCCAATTGGCGCGCGCACGGACGTACGCAGCACGTGTTTCCAGCGTGTACGCGTCGTTATTCCGGCTCTCGAGCCCAACTCTGTTCATATCCTCTCCTGCCCGCCGGATAGCGGATGTTGAAACCGAAAGCAATAATAGTCATATTATATGCGATATCGAATGAAGTTTCGAATATTTTCGTTTTCTATCGATATGGGTAGAAATTGACAAGAGCCGAAAGGCGGCGGTAGGAAAGGAAGAGGGCCCGATGGTCCCGAATGGGTGCCAAATCAGGCAGATAGGCAGGAGCGGGGATGTCGGAATCGACCAGCTGGCGCGGGCCATTCCGCGGCGCATTGCAGCTCAAGGAGGTCGCATGAGCGGCGAGCGGCGGGCGCGGATGCTCGGCGAGGCGCGACGGAACAAGATTCTCGAATGGCTTCAGGAAGAGGGCAGCGCCCGGGTGCGCAGCCTGGCCGAGGCGTTCGGGGTTTCCGAAGTCACCGTGCGCCAGGATCTCGAGAAGCTCGAGTCGGACGGGCATATCGTCCGCGAGCACGGCGGCGCGTTCCTCAAGTCGGTGACGCAGCAGGTGCGCGCGATGGCGCTTCAGCATCACGAGAACATGGACGCCAAGCAGCGCATCGGCCGCGCGGCGGCGGCGCTGGTCGGTGATGGCGAGACGATCATCCTCGATTCGGGATCGACCACCACCGAGATCGCCGCGCAGCTTTCCGGCCGGCGCGACATGACCGTGATCACCAACGCGCTGAACATCGCGCTGATGCTCGGCGCCGAGCCGGGGTTCGACATCCATATGACCGGCGGTCATTTCAAGGCGCCGACGCTGTCGCTGTCGGGCGAGCGCTCCGCCGACTATTTTCGCGGGCTGTTCGTCCAGAAGCTGTTCCTCGCGACCGCGGCGATCGATCTGGAGGCGGGGCTCACCTATCCGGCGCTGTCCGACATTCCGGTCAAGCGCGCGATGATCGAGGCGGCGGAGAAGGTCATCCTCGTCGCCGATTCGAGCAAGATCGGGCAGCGCTCGTTCAGCGCCCTGGGCGGGATCGAGCTCGTGCATCTGCTGGTGACCGACGCGGGCATCCGCGACGAAGACCGCGCCGCGATCGAGGCGGCCGGGGTCGAGGTGATGGTCGCCTGAATCTTTCCGGCGTCTTGCGCCGCACATTCCTGAAACAAGGATCAAGCATGTGAGCAATCAGAAATACGGGGCCGGCATCTGGCACTTCGCGACCTTCGTCGATCGCTATGCGACCGATGGCTATGGCCCGGCGCGGTCGCTGATCGAGATGATCGATATCGCCGGGCAGGTCGATGACCTGTCGGTGGTCGACATCAACTATCCCTTTGTCGACCCCAGCCTGTCGCTCGATACGGTCGACGAGGCGCTCAAGCGCAACAACCTCTCGGTCATCGGCATCACGCCCGAAATCTACACGCGCCAGTTCGCCAAGGGGGCCTTCACCAACCCCGATGCCGGCATCCGCCGCCTCGCCAACGAGATGTGCAACGACGCCGCAAACGTCGTCCGCCGTTTCGGCGCGGACTATGTGAAGCTCTGGCCGGGCCAGGATGGCTGGGACTATCCCTTCCAGGTCGATCACCGGAAATTGTGGCAGCAGAGCGTCGAGGGTATCGGCGAACTGGCCAGCCAGAATCCCGACCTCAAATTCGTGATCGAGTACAAGCCGCGCGAGCCGCGCTGCCACATGAGCTATGACAGCGTGTCGCGCACCCTGCTTGGCATCGAGCGGATGGGGCTGCCCAATGTCGGCATTCTGCTCGATTTCGGCCATGCGCTGTACGGCGGCGAGAGCCCGGCGGATTCAGCGCAGCTCGCGATCGACCACGGCCGCTTGTTCGGCATGGACGTGAACGACAATTTCCGCGGCTGGGACGATGATCTGATGGCCGGATCGGTCCATCCGATCGAGCTCTTCGAATTCTTCTACACGCTGCGCAAGAACCAGTGGGAGGGCGTGTGGCAGCTCGACCAGTTCCCGTTCCGCGAGGATTCGGTCGCCGTCGCCAATGGCGCGATCAGCTTCCTCAAGGGCATCGAACGCGCGCTCGACAAGCTCGACTTCGAGGCGATGCAGGACGCGCAGGACCGCCACGACGCGGTGACCGCGCTGCGGCTGGCGCGCGAAGCGCTGTTCACGTCCTTCTGATGCGGCTGGTTTCCACCCTCCTGTCGCTCGCCTGCGCCGGCCCGGCCTTGGCGCAGCGCGAGATTCCCAAGGTGCCCGCCTTTCCGGGTGCCGAGGGAGCGGGACGTTTTTCCGAAGGCGGGCGCGGTGGACGGGTGATCGCGGTCACCAACCTGAGTGATTCCGGGCCGGGCAGTCTGCGCGCGGCGCTGGAGGCAGATCGGCCGCGGACGGTCGTGTTCAACCTCTCGGGCACGATCGCGCTCAAGTCCGACATCACCATCACCAACGGGCGACTGACCATCGCCGGGCAGACCGCGCCCGGCGACGGCATCACGATCCGTGACCGCTCGCTCAACATCGCGGCAAATGACGTCGTGGTGCGTTACATTCGCGCGCGGCTGGGCGCAGCGTCGGGGACGCAGCAGGACGCGATCAGCGTGACGAAGGGGCGACGGATCATCCTCGATCATGTCTCGGCCAGCTGGTCGATCGACGAGACGCTGTCGGCATCGACTCATTACGACAAGCCGGGTGACGGGGTGTGGGATCTGACCGTGCAATGGTCGATCATCGCCAACTCGCTGCGCAAGTCGAACCACGACAAGGGCGAGCATGGCTTTGGCAGCCTGATCCGCGCGGCGCGGGGGGCGAAGATCAGCTGGCACCATAATCTCTGGGCCAACCATCTCGATCGCATGCCGCGCCCCGGCAACTATTCGCTGCCGAGCGAGGATAGCGAAGGCGCACTGTTCGAGTTCCGCTCCAACGTCTTCTACAATTGGGGCAAGGAGCGCGCCGGCTATAATTACGACGTCTCGACTCACGCCCGGTACAACTTCATCGACAACAGCTACATCGTCGGACCCGACAGCAAGGGCGCCTTCGCGTTCGAGGAGCAGAACCAGCTCGCGCGCGCCTTCTGGTCCGGCAACAGCATGAACGGCGCGATCCCTGCGGATCAGAAGACGCTGGTGAAGGGCAACATCCCCGTCGGCTATTGGCTCGACGCGCCGCTCGATGTCGGCGCGGTGGCGCCCGATCCGGCGCCGCGGGCCTATGATCGCGTGTTGGCGGGCGCGGGCGCTTCGCTGGCGCGTGACGCAGTTGACCTCAGGATCGTGGCCGGCGTGCGCGGCAAGACCGGGCGGATCATCGACAACGAGGCGCAGGACGGCGGCTGGCCGGCGCTGCGTTCGGGCACCGCACCGGCCGACAGCGATCAGGACGGCATGCCCGATGCATGGGAGCGCGCCCGCGGTCTCGATCCCGCCCGGGCCGATGGAGCCGCAGATCGCAACCGCGACGGCTACAGCAATCTCGAGGAATATCTGAACGAACTCGCCGCCGGAAAGGGTGCCGCATGATCATCGCCTCCTCCCATGATTTCGAGAAGGCGGCGCGGCGGCGGGTGCCGCGTTTCCTGTTCGATTATGCCGAAGGCGGCGCCTATGACGAGGTGACGCTGGCGCGGAACGTCAGCGATCTCGCCGCAATCGCGCTGCGCCAGCGCGTGCTGAAGGATGTCGCGAACGTCGATCTGAAAACGACGCTGTTCGGGTGTGAGGTCGCGTTGCCGGTTGCGCTCGGCCCGGTCGGGATCAGCGGCATGTATGCTCGCCGCGGCGAGGTGCAGGCGGCGCGCGCGGCGAAGGCGGCGGGCATCCCCACCTGTCTCTCAACTGTGTCGATCTGCGCGCTTGAGGAGGTGGCAGCGGCGGCCGACCCCTTCTGGTTCCAGCTCTATGTGATCCGCGACCGTGGCTTCATGCGCGACCTGATCGCGCGCGCCAAGGCGGCGGGTGCGGAGGCGATGGTGTTCACCGTCGACATGCCGATCCCCGGCGCGCGCTACCGTTCGGAACATTCGGGCATGGCCGGACCGAACGCACGGTTGCGCCAGATCCTGCAGGCGATCGGCAAGCCGCACTGGGCGTGGGACGTCGGGTTGATGGGCCGCCCGCACACGCTTGGCAACCTCGCCCCCGTGCTCGGCAAGGACAGCGGTCTCAGCGATTATATGGGCTGGCTCGGCAAGAATTTCGATCCCTCGATCCAGTGGAAGGATCTCGACTGGATCCGCGCCGAATGGGATCGCCCGCTGATCATCAAAGGCATCCTCGACCCCGAGGATGCGCGAGAGGCTGCGGCCATCGGCGCGAACGGCATCGTCGTGTCCAACCATGGCGGGCGTCAGCTCGACGGCGTGCTGTCGAGCGCGCGGGCGCTTCCGCCGATCGCCGATGCGGTGGGCGGTCAGCTCACCGTACTCGCAGATGGTGGCATTCGCACCGGACTCGATGTCGTGCGGATGCTGGCGCTGGGCGCAGACGGCGTGCTGCTCGGTCGCGCCTGGGTCTATGCGTTGGCGGCGCAGGGTGAGGCTGGGGTGACCAAGCTGCTCGCCCTGATCGCACGCGAAATGAAGGTCGCGATGACGCTGACCGGGGTCAACCGGATCGGGGCGATCGATCGCTCGATCCTTGCTGAAGGTGTAAAATGAAGCTTCTGGAAGGCAAGACCGTGCTGGTCACCGGCGGATCGACCGGCATCGGCCGCGCTGCGGCGATCGGCGCCGCACGGCATGGCGCGAACGTCGCGATCAACTATGCGTCGAGCGACGACAAGGCGGCGTCGTGCGTCGCCGAGATCGAGGCACTGGGCCAGCGCGGCCTGGCGGTGAAGGGCGACGTTGCCCTGCCCGAAACCGCGACCGATTTCGTCAGCAAGGCCGTCGCGGCGTTCGGCCGCGTCGATGTGATGGTGTCCAACGCCGGCATCTGCCCCTTCCACGCCTTTCTCGACATGCCGGTCGAGACCGTGGACCGCACCTTCCGCGTCAATCTCCACGGCGCCTATTACATGGTGCAGGCCGCGGCGAACCAGATGGTGAAACAGGGTGAGGGCGGCGCGATCGTCGCGGTATCGTCGATCTCGGCGCTCGTCGGCGGCGAGTATCAGACGCACTACACGCCGACCAAGGCGGGGGTGCATTCGCTGATGCAGTCCGCCGCGATCGCGCTGGGCAAGCACGGCATTCGCTGCAATTCGGTGCTGCCCGGCACGATCCTGACCGAGATCAACAAGGATGATCTCGCCGATCAAGACAAGCGCGACCGCATGACCGCGCGCATCCCGCTCGGGCGATTGGGCGAGTCCGAGGATCTGGCAGGACCGATCGTGTTCCTGGCCTCCGACATGGCCGCATACGTCACCGGTGCGGCGCTGCTGGTCGATGGCGGCGCCTTCGTGAACCTGCGGTAGGGACATCGCGCCGTGTCGCTCGTCATGCCTCCCCCCGATCCCGCGACATTGGCGCGGCGGGCGGAGATCGTGGCGGCGATGCGGGCGATCGTGCCGGGTGAGGGCGTGATCGACGCGCTCGAAGCGCTTCGCCCCTACGAATCCGATGCGTTGACCGCCTATGCGCAGGTGCCGTTGCTGGTGGTGCTGCCCGAGACGGTCGAACAGGTCGCGGCGGTGCTGCGCTGGTGCCACGAAAACCGGGTGAAGGTGGTGCCGCGCGGTGCGGGCACCTCGCTCTCGGGCGGTGCGCTCCCGCTTGCCGATGGCGTGCTGCTGGGCATGGCCAGGTTCAACCGCGTCCTCGACATCGACTATGCCGATCGCGTTGCGGTGGTGCAGCCCGGCGTCACCAACCTTGCCATCACCCGCGCCGTCGAGGATACCGGCTTCTACTACGCGCCCGATCCGTCGAGCCAGATCGCCTGCACGATCGGCGGCAATGTCGCCGAGAATTCGGGCGGGGTGCATTGCCTCAAATACGGCCTCACCACCAACAACGTGCTCGGCGTCGAGCTGGTGACGATCGAGGGCGAGGTCGTGCGTCTCGGGGGACGCGGGCTCGAGCCGGCCGGACTCGACCTGCTCGGGGTGATCGTCGGGTCCGAGGGGCTGCTCGGCGTGGTCACCGAAGTCACCGTGCGGATCCTGCCGCGGCCCGAAACGGCAAAGGCGCTGCTGATCGGCTTTCCCGATGTCGAGAGCGCCGGGGTCTGCGTCGCGCAAATCATCGCCGCGGGGATCATCCCGGCGGGGATGGAGATGATGGATAAGCCCGCGATCAACGCCGCCGAGGCGTTCGTCAACGCGGGCTATCCGCTCGACGTCGAGGCGCTGCTGATCGTCGAGCTTGACGGGCCGGGCGCCGAATGCGGCCATCTCACCGGTGAGGTCGAGGCCATCGCGCGCGCCCACGGCGCCGTGTCGGTGCAGGCGTCGCGCGACGATGCCGAACGCGCGCTGTTCTGGGCGGGGCGCAAGGCGGCTTTCCCGGCGGCGGGCCGCATCTCGCCCGACTATTACTGCATGGACGGCACCATCCCTCGTCGCCGCCTGCCCGAGGTGCTGACGCGGATGAAGGCCCTGTCGGAACAGTACGGCCTCGGCGTCATCAACGTATTCCATGCCGGGGACGGCAATCTCCACCCGCTGATCCTCTACGATGCCAACCAGCCCGGCCAGCTCGAACGGGCCGAGGCGTTCGGCGCGGATATTCTCAAGCTCTGCGTCGAGGTCGGCGGCGTGCTGACCGGCGAGCACGGCGTCGGGGTCGAGAAGCGCGACCTGATGCACACGATGTTCAGCGAGACCGACCTTGCCCAGCAGCAGCGGGTGAAATGCGCCTTCGATCCCGAATTGCTGCTCAACCCCGGCAAGATGTTTCCTGAACTCCACCGCTGCGCCGAGCTGGGCCGGATGCACGTCCATCGCGGGCAGGTGCCGTTCCCCGAACTGCCGCGCTTCTGATGCTGCGCCCGGCGAACATTGGCGAGCTTTGCGAGGTAATCGCGGCGGGGGGTAGGCTCCGTCTGCGCGGTGGGGGCAGCAAGGACGTGATCGGCGCGCCGTGCGACGCGCAGGTCGTCGATATGCGCGGCTTTTCCGGCATCGTCGATTATGACCCGCCCGAGCTGGTGCTGACGGTCGGCGCGGGAACGCCGCTGGCGCAGATCGAGGCGCTGGTCGTGGGTGAGGGCCAGATGCTCGCCTTCGATCCGTTCGATCATGGGGCGATGCTGGGCAATGACGGCGGCGCCACCATCGGCGGCGTGGTTGCGGCCGGGGTTGCGGGACCGGCGCGGCTGTCGCGCGGCGGCGCGCGCGACCATCTGCTCGGCTTCACCGCGGTGTCGGGGCGCGGCGAGCGCTTCGTCGCGGGGGCCAAGGTGGTGAAGAACGTCACCGGCTACGACCTGCCCAAGCTGATGGCGGGCAGCTGGGGCCGGCTCGCGGCGCTGACCGAAGTCACGCTCAAGGTGCTGCCCGCGCCGCGCACCCGGCTGACGCTGGCGATGCGGGGGCTGGACGCGGCGGGCGCGGTCGCCGCGATGGCGCGCGCGCTGGGATCGGCGGCCGAGGTGACGGCGGCAGCGCATCTGCCCGACTGGCGGGGCGAGGCGGTCACCGCATTGCGGCTCGACGGCTTTGCCGAATCGGTCGCGGCGCGCGCGGCGATGCTGCCAGAATTCGACGCGATCGAGGATGCGGATGCGCTGTGGCGGGCGGTGCGCGATGCCTCGCCGCTGCCCCGCGAATGGCCGTTGTGGCGGCTGATCGTCGCGCCGGGCAAGGCGCCGGGCGTGATCGCGGCGCTGCCCGATGCGCAATGGCTGCTCGATTGGGCGGGCGGCCTGATCTGGCTGACGAGCGACGCCGGTCCGGTGGCGATCCGGACAGCGGCCGAGGCAGCGGGTGGGCATGCGACCTTGTGGCGCGCCAGCGAAGCGATGCGCCGCGCGGTTCCCGCGTTGCACCCGCAGCCTGGCGCGCTGGCGGCGATCGAGGCGCGGGTGCGCCGCGCCTTCGACCCCGGCGGCGTGTTCGAGACGGGACGATTCTAGATGCAGACCCGCTTCACCCCTGAACAGCTTGCCGATCCGGCGATGGCGTCATCCGAAGGCGTGATCCGCAAATGCGTGCATTGCGGCTTCTGCACCGCGACCTGCCCGACCTATGCGCTGCTCGGCGACGAGCTGGATAGTCCGCGCGGGCGCATCTACCTGATCAAGGACATGCTGGAGAACCAGCGCAAGCCGGGGCCGGAGACGGTCAAGCATATCGACCGCTGCCTGTCCTGCCTGTCGTGCATGACCACCTGTCCCTCCGGCGTGAACTATATGCACCTCGTCGATCACGCACGGGCGTATATCCACGAGAACTACGGGCGGCCGTGGCATGAGCGCGCGCTGCGGCGGCTGCTGGCCTGGGTGCTGCCCTATCCCGGCCGCTTCCGTGCGGCGTTGCTGCTGGCCCGGCTGGGACGGCCGTTCGCGCCGCTGATCGCCGGGGTCAAACCGCTGGCGGCGATGCTGGCGATGGCGCCGAAGCAGGTACCGGCACCGGTCGCTGCGGAGAATGCGAGCGTGCCCGGCGCGAAGGGCCGCATCGCGCTGCTTCAGGGTTGTGCCGAGCCGGTGCTCAAGCCCGAATATCGCGCGGCGGCGATCCGGCTGCTCAACCGCGCGGGGTATGACGTCGTGTTCGCCGCGGGCGAAGGGTGCTGCGGCGCGCTGGTCCACCATATGGGACGCGAGGCGGACGGGCTCGACGCGGCGCGGCGCAATGTCGACGCATGGATGCGTGAGATCGACGGCGGCGGGCTCGCGGCGATCGTGGTGACCGCCTCGGGCTGCGGCACGACGATCAAGGACTATGGCTTCATGCTGCGCAACGACCCCGCCTATGCCGGCAAGGCGGCGCTTGTATCGGGGCTGGCGAAGGACATTTCCGAGTTGCTCGCGCAGATCGACCTGCCGCCGGGCAACGGGCGCGGGCTGACGGTCGCCTATCACCCAGCCTGCTCGCTCCAGCACGGGCAGAAGGTGACCGATGCGCCGAAGCGGCTGCTCGCCGCCGCGGGCTATGCCGTCCGCACCCCGGCGGAGGCGCATCTGTGCTGCGGATCGGCGGGCACCTACAACATCCTCCAGCCCGAAATCGCGGATCAGCTCGGCGACCGCAAGGCCTCGCACCTTGATCGCTTGCAGGCCGATGTGATCGCGACCGGCAATGTCGGCTGCGCCATGCAGATCGCGCGGTTCGGCGATACGCCCGTCGTCCATACGATCGAACTGCTCGACTGGGCCACCGGTGGCCCTGCGCCAGCGGTTTTCGTGCATCGAGACGCTTGACCAAATAATACTATTATATTTAAAATATACGCGGATCGGACGTCGAGTCCGTGCGTGGACAATGACCTGTGCCGCGTGTGCAGCGGCGGGCTCTGGAGAGTGTGCGAATGGCTTCGAGATTTCTGCTGGCCGGGCTTGCGGCGTTGATGGCGGCACCCGCCGCCGCGCAGACCCCGCCGCTCAGCGTCTCGGCCAACCACCGCTATCTCGAAGCGGGCGGCAAGCCCTTCTTCTGGATGGGCGACACCGCGTGGCTGTTGCTCAGCCGCCTCAACCGCGAAGAGACCGAGCACTATCTCAGCACCCGTCAGCGGCAGGGCTTTAACGTCATCCAGGTGATGGTGTTGCACACCAACAAGATGACCAATCGCTACGACGCGCCGGCGCTGGTCGATGGCGATCCGGGGCGTCCGCGCACCACGCCGGGCAAGGATCCGGCCAAGGCCGGCGAGTACGACTATTGGGATCATCTCGACTGGGTGGTCGAGCGCGCGGCGGCGCACGGGATCTATGTCGCGATGGTGCCCGCCTGGGGCGACCTGGCGATGGAGCGCCAGCTGAACGAAAAGAATGTCGAGAGCTATGGCCGCTTCATGGCCGAACGTTACGGCAAGGCGCCCAACGTCATCTGGCTCAACGGTGGCGATACGCGCTCGGAGATGCGCACCGCGGTCTGGGACGCACTCGGCACCACGATCAAGACGATCGCGCCGAACCAGCTGATGACCTTCCACCCGATCGGCCGCACCGCATCGTCCTGGCAATGGCATCAGGCGCCCTGGCTCGACTTCAACATGTTCCAGTCGGGCCACCGCAGCTATGCGCAGGAAGGTCCGAACGCGATCGGCGAGGACAATTGGCGCTATGTCGAGCAGGACCTGGCGCGTACCCCGCCCAAGCCGACGATCGACGGCGAGCCCAGCTACGAGAATATTCCGCACGGCCTGCACGAGCAGAACCAGCCGCGCTGGCAGGCGGCGGACGTGCGCCGCTATGCCTGGTGGGGCGTGATGGCGGGCGCGTTCGGCCACACCTATGGCGAGAACCACGTCATGCAGATGTTCGTGGCGGGTTCGAAGGACGCCAATTTCGAGCCGAACCAGCGCTGGGACACCTCGCTCACCGCGCCGGGCGCACCGGGCGCGGACCAGATGCGCCACCTGCGTACGCTCATCGAATCGCGGCCGATGCTGGAGCGCGTGCCCGACCAGGCGATGATTGCCGACAATGGCGTGCGCTACGACCGTGTGCTGGCGAGCCGCGGCAGGGCCTATGCCTTTGCCTACACCTATACCGGCCGCCCGTTCACGCTGAAGCTCGGCGCGATCAGCGGCAGCCGGGTCACCGCGCAATGGTATTCGCCGCGCGACGGCAGGTTCACCCCCGCGGGCAGCTTCGCCAACCGCGGCGCGCAAATTTTCGATCCGCCGGGCGAGACCGCGGCGGGCAATGACTGGGTGCTGGTGCTGGATGGTGCCGCCCGATGACCGAAGGGAAATTCGTGGGTCTTCCGAAGATCAAATATGTCCGCGCCTATACGGTGCGCGGTGGGGGCGCCGATTATCACGATCAGGGCGCGGGCCACTGGATCGACGACCATATCGCGACGCCGATGGCGAAATATCCCGAGTACCGCCAGAGTCGTCAAAGCTTCGGCATCAACGTGCTCGGCACGCTGGTGGTCGAGCTGGAGGCCGAGGATGGCACGATCGGGTTCGCGGTCACGACCGGCGGCGAACCCGCCTGCTTCATCGTGGAGAAGCACCTCTCGCGCTTCCTGATCGGGCGCGACCCGTCGGACTATGAGACGATCTGGGACCAGATGTACTTTTCGACCCAATATTATGGGCGCAAGGGGCTGGTGGTGAACGCGATTTCGGGCGTCGATCTCGCCATCTGGGATCTGCTCGGCAAGCTGCGGCAGGAGCCGGTCTATCACCTGCTCGGCGGTGCGGTGCGCGACGAGATGCAGTTCTACGCCACCGGCGCGCGGCCCGACCTTGCGAAGGAAATGGGCTTTATCGGCGGCAAGCTGCCGCTGCATCACGGCCCGGCCGAGGGCGAGGAGGGGATGGAAAAGAACATCGCCCTGCTCGCCGACATGCGCGCCAAGTGCGGCGACGACTTCTGGCTGATGTACGATTGCTGGATGGCGCTCGACATCGACTATGCCACCCGCCTCGCGCATCGCGCTTGGAACGAGTGCGGCCTCAAATGGATCGAGGAAGCGCTCTCGCCCGACGATTACTGGGGCTATGCGCAGCTCAAGAAGAACGCCCCCGACGGCCTGCTCGTCACCACCGGCGAGCATGAATCGACCCGATGGGGCTTCAGGATGCTGCTCGAGATGGAGTGCTGCGACATCATCCAGCCCGATGTGGGCTGGTGCGGCGGCGTGACCGAGCTGATCAAGATCGCCGACGACGCCGACAGGAAGGGCGTGCTGATGGTTCCGCACGGGTCGTCGGTGTACAGCTATCACTTCGTGGTGACGCGCCACAACTCGCCCTTCGCCGAGTTCCTGATGATGCATCCGGGGCCGACCGAAGTGGTGCCGATGTTCGCGCCGCAGCTGCTGGGCGAGCCGGTGCCGGTGAACGGCAAGATCCGCGCCAGCGCGCTCGACAAGCCCGGCTTCGGCGTAGAGCTCAACCGCGACATCGCGCTCCATCGCCCCTATCCCAACGACTGACTTGCAAGATTGAAGGAAGACCCATGAAGCTCTGCCGTTATGGCGCCCCCGGCGCCGAGAAGCCCGGCCTGATCGACGCCGATGGCCGCATCCGCGACCTGTCCAACTATGTCGCCGATATCGACGCGCAGACGCTGTCGAAGGAAACGCTGGCGAAGCTCGCGGGCGTCGATCCGGCGACGCTCAAGCTGGTCGAGGGCGAGGTCCGCTATGGCCCCTGCGTCACCGGCACGCGCCAGTTCGTCGCGATCGGCCTCAACTATGCCGACCATGCCGCCGAATCGAACCTGCCCATTCCCGAGGAGCCGGTGGTGTTCAACAAATGGGTGAGCTGCATCCAGGGTCCGAACGATCCGGTGACGATCCCCAAGGACAGCGAGAAGACCGACTGGGAAGTCGAGCTAGGCATTGTCATCGGCACTGCCGCGCACAACGTGTCCGAGGCCGACGCGCTCGACCATGTCGCGGGCTATTGCGTGGTCAACGACGTGTCCGAGCGCCACTGGCAGACCGAGCGCGGCATGACCTGGGACAAGGGCAAGGGCTTCCCGACCTTTGGCCCGATCGGCCCGTGGATGGTGACCGCCGACGAGGTCGGCGATCCGCAGAACCTGTCGATGTGGCTGTCGGTCAACGGCAAGAAGGTCCAGGACGGCAATACCCGGACGATGATCTTCACCGTCGCCCAGATCGTCTCCTACCTTTCGCAGATCATGACGCTGCTTCCGGGTGACGTCATCACCACCGGCACCCCGCCGGGTGTCGGTCTCGGCCAGAAGCCCGAGCCCTGGTATCTCAAGGCCGGCGACGTGGTCGAGCTGGGCATCGAGAAGCTCGGCGAGCAGCGCCAGGACTTCGTCGCATGGCAGGCCAAGTGAGCGGGCGCTTCGCGGGCCGTGTCGCCGTCGTCACCGGTGGCGCCGCGGGCATCGGCCGTGCTGCGGCCGAGCGGATGGCGGCCGAGGGTGCGCAGGTCAGCGTGTGGGACATCTCCGACGAGGCGCTGGCAGGCTGCGATTTCGCGGCACATACCGCCAAGGTCGACCAGTCGGACGAGGCGCAGGTGATCGCGGCGGCGGCGGACGTCGCCGCCACGCTTGGCCGGCTCGACATCCTCGTCGTCTCGGCCGGGATCACCGGGCCCAACACCACGCTGGAAACCTACCCGTCCGACGCGTGGCAGCAGGTGATCGCGATCAACCTCAACGGCACCTTTTTCTGCGACAAGGCGGTGATCCCGCACATGAAGGCGAACGGCTATGGCCGCATCGTCAACATCGCGTCGGTCGCGGGCAAGGAAGGCAATCCCAACGCGTCCGCCTATTCGACGTCGAAGGCGGGGGTGATCGGGCTGACCAAGTCGCTCGGCAAGGAACTGGCCAAGGACAATATCACCGTCAACGCGGTGACCCCGGCGGCGGTCAAGACCGCGATCTTCGACCAGATGACGCAGGCGCATATCGACTTCATGCTCTCGAAGATCCCGATGGGACGCTTCGGCACGGTGGACGAGAATGCGGCGATGATCTGCTTCCTGGCGAGCGAGGAAGCGAGCTTCTCGACCGGCGCGGTGTTCGATACCTCGGGCGGGCGCGCGACCTACTGACATGAGCCAGCGTCCGCCTCTCGTCGATCCGCATGTCCATCTCTGGGACTTGGCTCACATCCGCTATCCGTGGCTGACCGGGCCGTTCGACACCGACAATCCCAATGGCAGCGTCGAGCGAATCGCGGTGGACTACCCGCTCGACGCCTATCTTGCCGATGCGCAGCAATGGGACGTGCGCGGGATCGTGCATATCGACGCGGGGGCGGACCCGGCGGACGCGCTCAAGGAAACGCAATGGCTTCAGGCCATGGCCGATGCGCCCGGACCCTATGGGCTTGGCATGCCGACCGGCATCGTCGCGTTCGCGGCGCTGGACGCGCCGGAGGTCGAGAACCTCCTCGCCGCGCATGTCGAGCATGCCAATGTCCGCGGCATCCGCCACATCATCAACTGGCATCCCGATCCGGCGCGCAGCTATTCGCCCGCCGACGTGACCACCACGAGCGCGTGGATGCGCGGCTTCGGGCTGCTCAGGAAGTTCGGCCTCAGCTTTGATCTTCAGGCCTATCCCGGCCAGTTCGCGCATCTGGCCGAACTGATTGCCAAGCATCCCGATACGCAGGTGATCCTGAACCATACCGGCATGGCGATCCCCGGCGACGCGGACGGGTGGGAGACGTGGCGGCGCGGCATGGCGGCGTTCGCGGCTTTGCCCAATGTCGCGGTCAAGATCTCCGGCATGGGCTTCACCTGGCGGCCATGGGACGTCGATCGGGCGCGCGCCTATGTGCTCGAAACGATCGATCTGTTCGGCACGGATCGTGCGATGTTCGCCAGCAACTTCCCGACCGACAAGCTGTTCGGCAGCTTCGACACGCATTTCGACGCCTATGACGCGATCACCGCCGATTTCGGCGTGGAGGAGCGCGCGGCGCTGTTCGGCGGCAATGCCAACCGCATCTACCGCCTCGGGCTGACCCTCTGATGCGCGTCGCCGATCTTCGCGCCGAATATACGGTCGATCTTCTCGGCACTCAGGTCGCGCATCCGCGCCTGTCATGGCGGATCGAGGATGCGGAGCAACAGACAAGCTATCGCATCCGCGCCGCGGCGAGCCAGGCCGATCTGGCCGCGGGCGATCTGCTGTGGGACAGCGGCCACGTCGCGAGCGATGCGACGTTCGACATCCCCTATGGCGGCCCGGCGCTCGCAGCGATGCAGCGCGTGTGGTGGACCGTCGAGGTCAATGGCGCCGCCACCGCTGATCCCGCATGGTTCGAGGCAGGCCTGCTCTCGTCCGCCGACTGGCGCGGCGACTGGATCGAGGCGGAGGATGACAACGCCGCCGCCGACCGCGCCGCCGGGGTGAACTGGGTTTGGGGCGACGTGTCGCTTGATGCACGCCCGCACGCCTTCCGCATCGATTTCGATGCGCCTGCCGATCTGGTGCGTGCGGAAGTGCTGGTCGCGGGCAAGGACCATCTGCGCGGGGTATGGGTCAACGGCGTCAAGTCGCCGCTCGACTGGCATTTCGACTGGGACACCTATCTGCCCTTCTGGGGCACGCTCGCGCCCTATGAAGGCGAGGTGAAGCCCGGCCGCAACAGCGTCTGCGCACTGGTCGAGGCGGACACGACTGGTTTCTTCCCGGTCGATGGCGGCGCATTCGCCGCGCTGATCCGCCTGCACCGCGCCGATGGCAGCGTCGAGCGGATTACCGGCAGCGCTTTCCGCGTGATGCCCGATGCACCCGAAGGCTGGATTGACACCGGTTACGATGCGACCGGCTGGGCCGCCGTCGTGCCGAGCGCGAGCTGGGCGCAGGGCGACCCGCGGCCGAGCGAGCCGGCGATGCTGCTGCGCACCGGGTTCGAGGTGCGCAAACCCGTCGTGTCGGCGCGCCTCTACGCCACCGCGCTCGGCGCCTATGATGCGCGGATCAACGGACAGAAGGTGAGCGAGGCGATCCTCGCGCCCGAGATCACCGTGGCGAAGAGCCATATCCTCTATCAGACCCATGACGTCACCGCGTTGATCGCGCAGGGCGAGAATGCGCTGGGCGCGGTGGTGGGCGACGGCTTCTATGCCTCGCCCTTCGGCTGGCGGATCGAGCGTTATGGCTTCGGCCCGGCGCCGCGGCGGTTCCGGGCGATGCTGCGGATCGACTATGAAGACGGCACGCAGGACTGGGTGGCGACCGGGCCGGACTGGAAGATCGCGACCTCGCCGATCCTGAAGTCCGAAATCTATGACGGCGAGACGTTCGATGCGCGGCGGATCGTGACGGGCTGGTCGGCGCCGGGGTTCGATGCGTCGGGCTGGGCGGACGTCAGGATCGGCGCGGCGCCCGGCGCGAAACTGATCGCGCAGACCTCGCCGCTGCTCGAGCGCAACGGCGTGTGCCGCGCGGTGTCGGTCAGCGAGCCGGTGCCGGGCCGCTTCGTGTTGGACTTCGGCCAGAACTTCCCGGGCTGGGTGCGGATCCGCGCGAGCGGTCCTGCGGGGACCACGATCACCGCGAAGTTCGCCGAGCTGCTCAATGCCGACGGAACGGCGGACCTGTCGAACCTGCGCCTCGCCAGGGCCACCGACCGCTTCACCCTCGCCGGGACCGGCGCGGTCGAGAGCTTCGAGCCGCACTTCACCTATCACGGCTTCCGCTATGTCGAGGTCGAGGGCTATCCGGGTACGCCGACGGCTGACGATATTCAGGGCGTGATCGTCCATAGCGCGTGCCGCGAAGTGGGTCATATGACCTTCCACGACGCGCCGTTGCTCCAGCGCATCTGGAACAACGCGTTGTGGAGCCAGCGGTCGAACTTCTTCGCCGTACCGACCGATTGCCCGCAGCGCGACGAGCGGATGGGCTGGATGGGCGACATCCAGGTGTTCCTCGACGCCGCGGCATTCAACATGGAGGTCGATCCCTTCATCCGCCGCTTCCTGCTCGAGGCGCGCGCGGCGCAGCGGCCCGACGGGGCGTACCCGATCGTGGTGCCCCAGCCGCTCTCGTTTCCCGACGTGGTCACCGCGGGGTGGAGCGAGGCGGGGATCATCCTGCCTTGGCAGCTTTGGCAGCGTTACGGCGATACCGCGGTGATCGACGAGAATTGGGACGCGATGCAGGGCTGGATGGCCTATGTCGCGCGCACCAACCCCGATCATGTCTGGCGCAACGACCGTGGCCTCGACCTCGGCGACTGGCTGTCGGTCGACGCGATCAAGCCCGATGACGAGACGACGCCGCGCATCCTGTGCGCCACCGCCTATTGGGCATGGTCCGCCGAACTGATGGCCGAGATGGCCGCGGCGACCGGGCGCGCTGCCGACGCGGACCGCTATCGCGCGCTGCACGCGGCGATCCGCGATGCTTATGCCGCCGAGTTCGTCGGCGCCGACGGCGTGTGCGGAAACGGCAGCCAGACCAGCCAGGTGCTCTCGCTCGCCTTCGGGCTGGTGCCCGAGGCGCGGCGCGCGGCGGCGGCGCGGGTGCTGGCGGACGAGATTCGCGGTCGGGGCATGAAGCTCTCCACCGGCTTCCTCGGCACGCCTTACCTGCTCGACGTGCTCGCCGATGCGGGATCGTGGGACGATGTCAGCGGCCTGCTGCTCCAGACCGGCTACCCCAGCTGGGGCTATATGCCGCAGCAGGGCGGGACGACGGTGTGGGAGCGCTGGAACGGCGACACCGGCGACCTCAGCATGAACAGCTACAACCATTATGCCTTCGGTGCGGTGGTCGGCTTCTTCTACCGCCGCCTCGCGGGGATCGCTCCCGCGGCGCCGGGCTTCCGCCGGATCGCGGTGCGGCCGCTGTGGCTGCCGCAGGTCGGCCGCGTCGCGGCGCGGTTCGAGTCGCCGGTGGGGCTGATCGCGAGCGAGACCGGCGGCGATGCCGATGGGCTCAATCGCTTCACGCTCACCGTGCCTGCGAACACGACTGCCGAGGTCGAACTGCCCGGCACCGGCTGGCGCGGCGGGCCCGGAGCGACGCGTGAGGAAGGCGACCTGACCCGCTTCGAAGCCGGGCCTGGCACCTACGAATTTACAAGATAGAGAGAGGGAACGATCGATGCCGACGCTGGGGCTCGTCCATAATTCGCCGATGCTGGCGGGGGTGTTCAACGAGATCGCGGCGCGGGTCATGCCCGATGTGCGCATCCTGCACTTCGTCGACGAAAGCACGATCAAGAACACGATCGCGGCGGGTCATCTGCAGAAATCGACGATGCGGCAGGTGATCCGGCTGGTCGGATCGACCTTCGATGCCGGATGCGATGTCGCGATGGTCACTTGTTCCTCGATCGGCCGCGCGGTCGAGATGGCGGCCGAGCTGTACGATCAGCCCGTGCTGCGCGTCGATCGCGCCATGGCCGAACAGGCGGTGGCGAGCGCGACGCGGATCGGCGTCGTCGCGACGCTGTCGACCACGCTCGACCCCACCGCGGATCTCGTCCGCCGCGTCGCCGCCGAGCAGGGCAAGGCGATCGAGCTGGTCGCGCATCTGTGCGAAGGCGCGTTCGACGCGGTGATGGCCGGCGACGGCGCCACCCATGACCGCATCGTCGGCGAAGCGCTGACCACCGCGCTGGCCGATGTCGACGCGATCGTGCTGGCGCAGGCGTCGATGGCCCGTGTCGTCGCGGCGCTGCCCGAGGGCGCGGTCAAGGTGCCGGTGCTGGCCAGCCCCGAGCTTGGCATGCTGCGCGCGGCGGAAGTCCTCAAGGGCCTTTCCAAGTGAAGAAGCGGCATGCCGTCCTTGGCCTGCTTGCCACGTTGTCGGTCATCACCTTCATCGATCGCATGGCGATCGCGGTCACGGGTCCGGCGATCCAGAAGGATCTCGGCCTCACGCCGTCGCAATGGGGCTGGGTGCTCGGCGCCTACACCTTTGCCTATGCCGTGTTCGAGGTGCCGTCGGGCGCGATCGGCGACCGGTTCGGCTATCGCAAGGAGCTGACGCGGATCACGGTGTGGTGGTCGTTCTTCACCGCGATCACCGCGGCCTGCGTCAGCTTCTGGCAGCTGACGGCGGCGCGCTTCCTGTTCGGTCTCGGCGCTGCGGGCGCCTATCCCAACATGTCGGGCGTGCTCTATCGCTGGTTCCCCAAGCGCGAGCGTGCGCGCGGGCAGGGCGTGATCTGGGCAGCGAGCCGGCTGGGCGGCGCGCTGGCGCCGTTGCTGCTGGTGCCGATGAACGTGCATCTGGGCTGGCAGATGGTGTTCGTGATCCTTGGCCTGATCGGCTTCGTCTGGGCGATCCTGTGGTGGCGCTGGTATCATGACCGCCCGGCCGACCAGCCGGGGATCACGGCCGAGGAAGTGGCCGAGATCGGCGAGGATGAAGGGGCGGGCCATTCGGGCACGCCATGGGGCAAGCTGCTGCGCCTGCCGCAGCTATGGCTGATCGGCGTCGCCTATTTCTTCTATGCGTTCGGCAGCTGGTTCTTCTTCGGCTGGTTCGCGCAGTGGATGACCAACGGCCGTGGTTTCACTCCGACCGAGATGGCCTTCTATGCCGCGATCCCGTTCCTGCTGGGCATCGTCAGCAACCTGATCGGCGGGGTGCTGAGCGACCGGCTGGGCGCGCGGATCGGCTTCAAGCTGGCCTATCGCCTGATCACTAGCATCTGCCTGTCCGTCACGGCAGCACTGCTGCTGATGATGAGCCTGACCCCCGACAAGACCATGGTTGTGGTGCTGGCCGCCGCGAGCTTTGCCGTGATGGACCTGATGCTGCCGTCCGCCTGGGCGATGTGCATGTCGATCGGCGGGCGTTACGGCGGCACCGCGACCGGCTTCATGAACATGCTGGGCAATCTCGGCGGCTTCATCTGCACCGTCGCGACCGGGTATATCATCGCGGGCACCGGCAGCTACGACCTGCCGGTTCAGGGCATCGCCCTGATGGTGCTGATCGCGGCCGGCCTGTTCGCGCTGATTGATAGCTCGAAGGGCTTCGACCAGAAGGCGGCGACGGCATGAGGCGGCTTCTGGTGTTCGCGCTGCTCGCCGCCACGCCTGTGCTGCCCGCGGTGGCGCAGACCGATGCGCCTGCGGGCCAGCAGCAGTTCGACAGGCTCTGGCTCGGATCGGCCTGGTATCCCGAACAATGGCCCGAGGAACGCTGGGCCGAGGATCTGCGGCTGATGAAGGCGCACGGCGCCAACGTCGTGCGGATCGGCGAATATGCCTGGAGCCGGATGGAGCCCGAAGAGGGCAAGTACGACATGGACTGGCTGGTCCGTGCGGTGCGGCTGGCGGCCAAATACGACATCAAGGTGGTGATCGGCACGCCGAGCGACACGCCGCCCGCCTGGATGACGCAGAAATACCCGGACGTCTCCCAGATCCAGAGCAACGGCCAGAAGGTCGGCCATGGCGGGCGCCGCCAATTCTCGATCTCCTCCAGGCGCTATCGCGACTTCTGTCGGCAGATCGTCGAGCGGATGGCGCAGGCGCTGGGCAAGGAGCCCAATGTCATGGGCTGGCAGATCGGCAACGAGCCGACCGACGAAAGCTATGATGCCGAGGCGCGGGCGGCGTGGGTGGCGTGGCTCAAGCAGCGCTACGGCACGCTCGACAGATTGAACGCCGCCTGGACCACGCAATATTGGTCGCAACGCTATACCGATTGGGACCAGGTTCCCTTCAGCAACGACAAGGCCAATCCCGGCTGGATGCTGGAGGTGAAGCGCTTCATCACCGCGCAATGGGTGGACTTCCACAAGAACCAGCTCGACGCGATCCGCGCGCACGCCGATCCCGCGCAGTTCATCACGGTGAATTTCGGCGGCCTGGGCTGGGCCAACCGTTTCGATCGCTACGCTGCCAACCGCGACCTCGATTTCACCTCATGGGACAATTACGTCGGCTCAGGGCATCTGAAGCCCTATCGCAACGGCGCGACGCACGATCTGGTGCGCGGGTGGAAGCGCAGGAATTTCTGGGTGATGGAGATCCAGCCCGGTTTCGTGAACTGGGCGGGGGTCAGCAACATGCTCTACCCCGGCGAGACGCGGCGCATGGCGTGGCAGGCGATCGGCCACGGATCGGACGGCATCCTCTACTGGCAGTGGCGCAACGCGCTCAACGGGCAGGAGACGATGCACGGATCGATCATCGGCCCCGACGGCAAGCCGCTGCCCGTCTATGCCGAGGTTCAGCAGATCGGGCGCGAGATGGCCAAGGCCACGCCGCTGATCGCGGGGACGCATCCGGTGTCGGACGTCGCGATCCTTCAGGATTATGCCAGCCGCTGGGCGATCGATTTCCAGCTCCACCATCGCGACTATGACCAGATCGAGGTGCTGCTCGATTACTATCAGCCGCTCAAGGACGCGCGCGGCGCGGTCGACATCGTCGAGGCGGAGGCGGCGCCGCTGTCGGGCTATAAGCTGGTCGTCGCGCCGAGCCTCAACGTCATCAGCGAAACGACGGCAAAGCGGCTGACCGACTATGTGCGCGGCGGCGGGCATCTGATCCTCGGGCCGCGTTCGGGGATGAAGGATTCGTACAACGCGCTCGAAACGCAGCGCCAGCCCGGGCCGCTCGCGGAACTGCTGGGCGGGCGTGTCGAGCAGTTCTACGCGCTCGATGAAGCGGTCGATGTCGGTGGCGGCAAGGCAACGATCTGGGCCGAACAGCTTTCCACCTCCGCGCCTGATACGCAGGTGCTTCTGCGCTACGGCAAGGCCAATGGCTGGCTCGACGGCAAGCCCGCTGGGATCAGCCGCGCGGTCGGCAAGGGCCGCATCACCTATGTCGGCGCCTTGATCGATGATGCGGTGATGAAGACGCTGATCGACGGCGCGCTGCGCGACGCGAAGGTCGCGCGCGACTTCCCCGTGCCCGCGGAGGTCGAGCTGATGACGCGCGAGGGGCAGGGGCGGCGCATCGTCATCCTCATCAACCATGGCCGCACCGTGCAGACGGTCACGCTGCCCGAAGCGATGACCGACATCCTCGCCGGCGGCTCCAAATCGAGCGTGACCTTGCCTGTCGAGGGTGTCGCGGTTCTCCAGCGAGGAGGGAAGTGATGCGGACGATCCTTCTCGCCGCCGCCGCGGCGCTTGCACTGGCTCCCGCCGTTTCCGCGCAGACCGCCTTCCCCAACCGGGCGACCGCGTTTGCCGACAAGCCCGCCATCGCCGTGGGCGTCGCCTGGTATCCCGAGCAATGGCCCGAGGACCGCTGGGCGGTCGATCTCGACATGATGAAGGCGTCGGGATTCAACACCGTCCGCATCGGCGAGTTCGCCTGGGCGCGGATGGAGCCGGAGGAGGGGAAGTTCGACTTTGCCTGGATGGACCGCGCGATCGCAGCGGCGGTCAAGCGCGGTTTCATGGTCGTGATCGGCACGCCGAGCGCCGCGCCGCCGGCCTGGCTGACGCAGAACTATCCGGACACGCTGCGGGTCGACGAGAATGGCCAGCGCGCCAGCCATGGCGGGCGCCGCCATTTCTCCTTCGCGAGCAGGCGGTACCGCGAGCTCTCGCGCCGTATCGCGGTGGAGATGGCGACGCGCTACGGCAAGCATCCCTCCGTGGTCGGCTGGCAGATCGACAATGAGGTCGGGCCGCCGTCCTGGGAGGCGGAATCGGTCGCGGCGTGGCACGCCTTCCTCAAGCAGCGCTACGGCACGATCGATGCGCTCAATCGCCGCTGGACGACGCAATATTGGAGCCAGTTCTACAACGACTGGAGCCAGATCCCGCTGCGCCAGACGGGTCAGCAGAATCCTGGCCTCCTGCTCGACTTCCGCCATTTCACCACGGCGGTGTGGACCGACTATATCCAGAACCAGGCGCGCGCGATCCGGCCGCTGATCGACAGGCGCGCGTGGATCACCACCAACACGATGTTCTGGAACGCCGGCTTCGACCATTTCGTGATGCACCGCGATCTCGATCTGGCGAGCTGGGACAATTACATCCCCGATGGCCGCCCGGACTGGGTCGCGAACGGCGCCAATCACGCACTGGTCCGCGGGTACAAGCAGCGCAATTTCTGGCTGATGGAGACGCAGCCGGGCCGGGTGGACTGGGTGCCGGTCAACCGCGCGCTCGATCCGGGGCAGGTGCGCGAACTGGCGTGGCAGTCGGTCAGCCACGGCTCCGACGGCGTGCTCTACTGGCAGTGGCGCCCGGCGCGGAACGGACAGGAGACCTATCACGGCGCGGTGCTGGGGCAGGACGGCGAACCCAATCCGATCCATGCCGAGATCGCGCAGATCGCGAAGGAACTGACCGCCGCCGCACCTTTGCTTGCGGACACCGGCCCCGCGGCCAAGGTCGCGATGCTCTGGTCCTATGACAGCCGCTGGGCGATCGACCTGCAGCGCCATCATCGCGACTTCGATCCCGTGAAGGCCTTCACCGACGTCTATCGCCCGCTGCGCGTGCAGAGCCAGGGCGTGCATGTCGTGTCGCCCGATGCGGCGCTGGCGGCCTATCCGCTGGTCGTCGCGCCGAACCTCAACGTGGTCACGCAGGCACAGGCCGACCGGCTCGCCGCCTATGTCCGGGGTGGCGGTCATCTCGTGCTCGGTCCGCGCTCGGGGATGAAGGACGATGCCAACGCGCTGTGGCCGCAGCGCCAGCCGGGGCCGCTCGCGGACCTGCTCGGGGCTACGGTCGAGCAATATTATGCGCTCGACGCGCCGGTCGGCATCAAGGGCGAGCTGGGCGAGGGGAAGGTCGCAATCTGGGCCGAGGAGATTCGCTCGGATGCCGCCGACGTCCGCGTGATCGCGACCTATACCGATCCCGGCGGCTGGCTCGACGGCAAGCCCGCGGCGGTGACGCGCAAGGTCGGGCGCGGCAGCATCACCTATTTCGGAGCGTGGCTCGATCCGGCGACGATGAACGCGCTGGCGGCGCGGCTATTGGGAGAGGCGAAGATCGCGCCGCTCATTCCCCAGGCGCATGCCGATCTCGAGATCAGCGAACGCGCAGGCGGCGGCAAGCGGGTGATGATCGTGATCAATCACGGTACCGGCGCAAGGCCGCTGACGCCGCCAAGCGGTGCGCGCTTCGTCAGCGGCGATTGGGCGGGCGGTCAGATGAAGGCGCATGGCGTGGCGCTGTTCCAGCTCAAATGAAGTGGCTGCTCGCACCCGCCGCCGCGTTGCTGCTGACCGCAGCGGCCGCGCCCGAACGCTGGATCGCGGCGTGGACCGCGCCGCCGATAGGCTATGAGCCCAGGATCCGCGATGGCCTTGGCCGGCCCTATCGTGACGAGACGGTGCGGCAGGTGGTACGCGCCGGGATCGCGGGCCGTAAGCTGCGCATCCGGCTGTCGAACGAGCTTGGCGATACGCCGCTGCGGCTCGGCGGCGCATCGATCGTGCGGCTCGATGCCGCGGGCGCGCCGGTGCCGGGGAGCTGGCGGGCGCTGCGCTTTGCGGGAGCGGCTGACGTCATCATCCCGGCCCGTGCCCCCTATCTCAGCGACGCGGTCGCGTTTCCGGTCGCGGCGGGCGAGCGGTTCGCCGTCACCGTCCATTTTGCCGGCGAGGCCGAGGCCGCGGCGCATGCGCAGATGGTCGATGTCGCGCCGGGCAACCAGACCGGGTCGGTGGTGCTGACGGATGCCAAGCGCGCTCGGGCGTCGGGCATCGTGTCGGGCGTCGAGGTGACCGGCAGCCGCGAGACTCGCGTGCTGGTCGCGTTCGGCGATTCGATCACCGAAGGCGCCGGCGCGACCCAGAGCAAGGCGATGAGCTGGCCCGACCAGCTCCAGCGATTGCTCGCCGCATCGCCCGGCGGCCGTTGCTGGTCGGTCGCCAATGCCGGGATCAGCGGCAACCGGCTGCTGAACAACGGGCGCGGACCCAATGCGCTGTCGCGGTTCGAGCGCGATGTGCTGGGCGTGCCCGGCGTGACGCATGTCGTGTTCCTCGAAGGGATCAACGACATCGGAAGGGTCAGCGACCCGGCGCGTGCCCATGAGCAGGCAAGTGCCGCGCAGATCATCGCGGCGCACCGCCAGTTGCTGGCACGCGCCAAGGCCGCGGGGCTGAAGGTGATCGTCGGGACATTGCTGCCCTATGAGGGCGCGGCCTATGCCGATGCGGAGGGCGAGCAGCGGCGGCAGGCGGTCAACCGCTGGATCCGCGCGAACGCACGGCAATATGATGCGGTGATCGACTTCGATGTAGCGATGCAGGAACCGGGTAAACCCGGCGTGATGCGGCTCGCCTGGCAGATCGGCGACCACCTCCACCCCAATGACGCGGGTCACACGGCAATGGCTAAGACCGCGCTGCCGGTGGTGCTGCGGCAGGGGTGCGGGGGGTAGTTCACCACGGCCGGGACCGCGCCACCGCCAGCCCGCGCACGTCGTTGGGCCATTTTCCGCTGACCGCGCAATAGAAGTGATAGAGCGCACCATCGTGCCAGATCACCGCGGGCTTGTGCGCATATTTCTCGTCGATCGATCCGGGCGGGCCGACATCGACCAGCACCTCGCTCTGCTTGGTGAAGGCGGTCGGGCTGTCGCCGAGCGCGATCAGGTCGCGGGCGAAACCGTCGGTCGACAGGCCGAAATAGAACATCGCCCATTTGCCTTCATGCGTAACCACGACGGGATCGCTGGCGAAGCGGTCGTCGGGCGCGCCCTTGGGGCCGAAGCGCAGCAGCGGACTGGCCGGGTGACGCGTCCAGCGTTTGAGGTCTTTCGAGATGGCAAGGCCGGTCTGTTCCTTCCACGGCGTGCCGGCGGTCTTGGCATTGTAATAGAGGTGGAAGGTGTCGCCGACCTTGACCAGATACGGCTTGTAGAGCCCGCCGCGCTCCCATTCCGCGCCATCCTCGGCGCGCAGGATCACCGGTCCGCGTTCCCAGCGCATGAAGTCCTTGCTGAAGGCCAGGCCGATCACCGCCGGGCCTTCCTCATAGCCGGGGCTGGGATAGGCATGCCACGCGGCGACATAATGGCCATCGACCTTCACCAGCCGGGCCGGGCTGCGCAGATCGTTCTCGCGCAGGATCGAGGCGCAGGCGATGTTATGGCGCGTGACCGGATCGGCGGGATCGCGCGCCATGATCAGCCCCAGCCGCTGCCAGTTCAGCAGGTCATGCGATTCGCAGATGCCGGTCTGGTAGCCGGTGCCGTCGAAGCCGACATAGGTGAGGAAGAATTTGCCGTTCGCCGAGAAGACGAACGGACAATCGACCGCCTCCTCGTCAAAGCTGCCCTTCACGCCCGAGCCGCCGAGGATCAGCTTCGGGTGCTTGTACGGCGTGCGATAGGGCGCAAGCGGGTCGCGCGCGGCCTGTGCCGGAAGTGCGGCAAGCCCCGCGCCCGCGATAGCGCCGCCCAGCAGGTCGCGCCGTCCGATCATCGGATCACCCGGATCAGGTAGGAGGCCGCGGCAGGCGTTCCCACCTCGATCTCCCAGCCCGGCTCGATCATCCTGCCCTTGATCTCCGGCCCGATCGGGCGTGCCGATCCGTCGAGCGGCTGCGCGAACACGCCGACCGCGCCTTCCAGATCCTTGAGCTGAATCCAGCCGGTGATCGGCTCGATCAGCGTCGGCGCGGTGCCCCAGTCGGTCAGCATCGCGCGGCGAGCATCCCATTTGGCGCCGCTATTCTCGACACGCCCGGCGGTGGTGAGCAGCATCCGGTTCGAAATGCTGACCGGCTGGCCGTCGAGCGAGGACAGGGTGATCGCGGCGAAGCGGTTCCCGATCTCGGCGCCCAGGTGCCGCGTCTGTACGTCGCGATTGGCGGCGATGAAGCCGACCAGCCCCTGGCTGAGCGGACTGTCGATCCGTACCAGCCCATCCTTGCCGCCTTGGGTCTGCCAGCTCAGTTCGCCGGTGTCGGAGACGATCGGATCGGCCTCGGGCAACGGCGCGGGCAGCGACGGTTTGCAATCGATACAGGCGATGCGCGAGCCGTGGCGCAGCGGGATCGTCATGTCGAAACCCGGCGAGTAATAGGGCATCGCCGCGCGCGGCATCCGCGCTGCGTCGCTGATCTGCTCGGCTGAATAGGAACGGGTCAGCACCTGCTTTGCCGCCGACACGTCGCCGCGCAGGAAGATCATTGCGCCGGCCGGCATCTGCGCCATCTTCACCGGATCGAGCGTGATGTCGAAATGGTCGCCGATCATCGGTTTCCATTCGCCCGCGATCTTGGTCTCGAAGGTGTAGAAGAAGATGCCGTCCCAATCCTGCAGCGCCGCATAGGAAGCGAGGATCGGGATCATCTCCGCGCCATAGTCGCTGGGGAAGGGGTGGTTGACCTCGCTCACCGTGAACGGCTTGCCGACCGCGGCGCTGCGCGCCAGCTTCTGGATGATCGAGAGCTCAGGTGCGTTGACCATCGGCTCGTTGCGACGGCCGTAGATCGCCGGATGCTGCCAATAGACATGCGCGTCGAGCAAATCCGCAGCGAGCGCGGTGCGCATCAGCGGCTGGTTGGCCATGAAATAGGTGTGATCGGCGGTGGGGACGATCGGCACCTTCACGCCGATCTCGTCCTTCAGAAACCGGCGCATATCGGCGTGGAAGTCGAGCTCGACCTGGGTGATGAACGCGAGCTCCGCGTCGAAGCGCAGGCGCGGTGCTGAGGGGTGATCGCCGCGGCGCATCAGCGGCACCGGTTGCCCCTCGGCGACGCCGGCCATCCCCCGCAGGCTGGCGATCTCCTTCGCCGTGCGGTGCTTGCGCAGCCAGTCATTGTACAGGCCGGTCAGCAGCGTCTGGTAATGCGGGGTCGTGTCGAGCTGGGCATTCTCGCCGCCCGGCACGCGCTCGCCGCGCAACCAGTTGCGCATCCAGAACTCGAGCAGCGAATTCTCGTTCACCACCTCGACGGTCATCACCGCCGGATCGTCGGCGTAGCGCAGGCCGGTATAGGGGTTGGTGTGGCCCAGCAGCTTGCGCGCATAGTCCTTCTGCAGCGCGATCAGCTCGGGGCCGAAATAGGTGAACGCCTTGAACGGCGCGATCAGGTCGGCGTCGGGAACGCCGTCCCCCGCCTTGAAGCGGCGTCCGACATTGAGGTTGAAGTTGACGTAGATGCCGTTCTTCCTGAGCTCGGCGATCCAGAAATCGAGCCTGTCGAGCCGCTCGGCGTTGAAATGCCGGCTGTCGGGCAGGTCGTCGCGGATCAGCCCGCGCGGGCGGTGGGTGAACGGCCCCGCCGCCGGCCCTCGCGCCGCGCCCTCGTTGCGGATCGGCGCGATGCTGTCGGGCATGTCGATGAAGTGCAGCCGCACGCAGTTGACGCCGAGCCTCGCCAGCGCACGGGCATAGACGGTCGCGGCGCCATGTGCCGGAATCTGGTCCGACCCCACCGCCCAGCCCGTCATGTTGACGCCCCAGCAGCGGAAGCGCTTGCCGTCGCCGCGCCACAATTTGCCGTCGCGCGCGGTGATGAAGCCGTGCTTGCCCGCCGGGCCATCGAGCAGGAAGCGCGCGTCGGCGGGGGAATCGATCCGCGCCTCGTGATCCACCGGATAGGGGGCCAGCGCGATCTCCTCCGCTGCGGCCGGAAGGGCCGCCAGTGCCGCGGCGGCGAGCAGCAGCGCGCGCCTCACTTCACGCCGACCCTGAGCGCATAGGGCATGCCGCCACTGGCGTCGGCGGGCAGCCTGATCTCGAGTCCCCGCGCGGTCTGCTTCCAGTCGATCTTGCCCCCGCCGAGCAGCTCGATGTGCCTGATCGGCGCGGGCAGATAGGGCGTGCCGGCATAGAGCGTCTTGACCAGCACCGCGCCGTCGGCGGGTCGCTCCAGACCCATGACGTAGAGCGTGTCGCCCTTCGTGGTGAACCGGATATCGGCGGGGACGAACCCCTTTTTCGAGGATTCCTCGACCTGCCCGCCGACGCGCACCTGCCCCGAGCTGGTCGGCCCCTCGCCGAAATAGTGGAAGGGCCGCGTGCCGTAGATCGCCTCGCCATTGACCCTGAGCCATGCGCCCATGCCGGCGAGCACGCTGGCGATCTCGTCGGGGATCGTGCCGTCCGCCCTGGGGCCGACATTGAGCAGCAGGTTGCCATTCTTGCTGACGATGTCGATCAGATCGGCGATCAGCGACTTGGGGGTGCGGTAGCTGTCATTCTGGGCATAGCCCCAGCTGTGGATGCTGATCGACGTGTCCGACTGCCATGGGGTGAGCTTGAGCGCGTCGCTCTTGCCGCGCTCCATGTCGAACATCGCCGACCCTTCGGCGAACTGCGACCCCTTGTAGGCGATGATCCCCGGCTGCCGCCACGCGGCGGAGCGGTTGTAGTAATAGGCCGCGGTGTCCCGCATCAGCGGCTCGTAGAGCGGCGCCGAAGTCCACCAGTCGAAATAGATGAGCTCGGGCCGGTATTTGTCGATCAGCTCGGACGTGCGCGCCATCCAGTCGTCCAGGAACTCGCGGCTCGGCGGCATCCAGTTCTGCAACTGGCTGCTGTCGGGCCAGGCGTCGGGATTGTCGGCGGGAAGGCCCGTCGGCGCGGCGGGGCCATAGAGGCCGCGATTCTTCGGGTCGGCGACGTCGGAGGGGAAGCTGCGGCCCTTGTGATACCACCACCAATGTTCGGCGCGGTGGGACGACAGGCCGAAATGCATGCCCTGCGCGCGCGCCGCCTTTGCGATCTCCCCCGTCACGTCGCGCTTCGGCCCCATCTCGGACGAATCCCAGCGGGTGAAGTCCGATGCGTACATCGCAAAGCCGTCGCAATGCTCGGCGACGGGCACGACATAACGCGCGCCCGCATCGGCGAACAATTTCACCCAGGCGGCGGGGTCGAACTTCTCCGCTCTGAACAGCGGAATGAAGTCCTTGTAACCGAACTTGTCCTGCGGGCCATATGTCTTGCGGTGGTGCTCATAGGCCTTGTTGCCCGGCACATACATGTTCCGCGAATACCATTCGTTCGCGAAGCCCGGCACCGAATAGACTCCCCAGTGGATGAAGATGCCGAACTTGGCGTCGCGGAACCATTCGGGGGTGCGATAGGCGCGCAGCGAATCCCAGTCGGATTTGAAAGGCCCGGCGCCGACGCCCTGCTTCACCTTGGCGAGCTGCGCCGCGACGGCCCCGCGCGGGGTTTCCATCGGCCATTGTTCCGCACGCTGCGCGAGGCCGGGAGCCGGGCCAGCGAGCGCGATCGCCGCCGCGCCGAGCCATTTCAGATTGCGTCCGAACACCGACAGCCCCTCCTACCTGTTACGCAGAGAGGGACGCGGACGGGCCTGCCGTCGCGGATCCGCTCCCGTGCCGGGGCGCAATTCGCCCTCGCGCTCACATATAATAGTATTATTCAGCTATCAGATGCGCGTCTGTCGGGCAACCGGATGTGTGAAAATTTGTCCGAGAATAAAATGGAGCGCAGACGCGTCTCAGGCCATCACGGAGCGCGTGTCCTGCAACGCCAGTTCGACCAGCGCGTGCATCGCCGCTTCGGAGGCGGCGGCATCGCCGGCAATGATCGCGTCGCCCACCCGCACATGGTCGGGCACAGGGTCGCGCGGCAGCGCGCGACCGCGCTGTTTGAACTGGGTGGTCCAGTTGACTGCGGCGCCGATACTGGCGCTGAGCGTGATCAGCACGGAATTGCGCGAGGCGCGCAAGACCGCGTCATGGAAATCACGATCGGCGGCGCGCCCCGCCTCGGTCGCAAGCGTATGGCGGCGCATCCGGCCGAGCGCATCGCGCATGGCGCGGATATCCTCCTTGTCGCGCCGCTCGGCCGCGAGCCGTGCCGCAGCCGGCTCGACAATCGCGCGCAGCTCGAACAGGTCGCGGACATAGCCGATATCGGGCTCGCCCGAGAACGCCCAGGCGAGGACATCGGGGTCGAGCAGGTTCCAGCGGCTGCGCGGCAGCACGCGCGTGCCGGCCTTGGTCCGGCTTTCGACCAGCCCTTTGGCTGTGAGCACCTGAACCGCTTCGCGATACGCGCTGCGCGACACGTTGAGTGCGGCGGAATTATCGACTTCCCCGGTCAGTCGCTCGCCGGGCTGGATCGCTCCGCTGACGATCGCGGTGCCCAGATAATGCGCCACGGCACCGCGCAGTCGCCTGCCCGTACCCCGGCCGGTCTGCGGCATGCCGTCGTCCTGATCCTCGATGTCCAACGACCCTCTTCCCGCGACATTCGCCCTTGTTCATCATGGGCATAGCATATTCGCGGCGCAAAGCATCAGCCCGGCATCGCCTGGATTAAATGTCAGACTAATACGCACGGCTCGCCGATCCTGCGAACGCCAGACATCCGTCAGTGGTTGTCGCGCGGCAGGCCTTGGGTCTGGGCGATGCGCTGGAAGCGCTCGGCACCCTCGAGGATCGCGCCGCTTTCCATCTGGCCGACCAGCTTGCGCTGGATTTCCTGCCAGGGGGTCTGCGAGGGCGGAAAGCGATAGCCGCCCGCTTCCGCCAGTACGCGGTGGCGCTCGGCCAGCTCGGCGCTCGGGATCAGCACATCCGCAGTGCCCTTGCCCAGATCGATGCGCACCCGGTCGCCGGTGCGGATCAGCGCGAGCCCGCCCATCGCGGCAGCCTCGGGGCTGGCGTTGAGGATCGAGGGAGAGCCGCTGGTACCCGACTGACGGCCGTCGCCGATGCACGGCAATGCATGGATGCCCTCGCGAATGAGATAGGCGGGCGGACGCATATTCACCACCTCCGCCGCGCCGGGATACCCAACCGGACCTGCGCCGCGCATGAACAGCAACGTCTCGGGCGTGATGCCGAGCGCCGGGTCGTCGATCCGGGCATGATAATCCTCCGGCCCGTCGAACACGACGGCCGGGCCTTCGAAGGCGTCGGGATCGTCGGGGTTGGAGAGGTAGCGGTCACGGAATTCGTCGGAAATCACGCTGGTCTTCATGATCGCGCTGTCGAACAGATTGCCGCGCAGCACGATGAATCCTGCGGCGTCCTTGAGCGGTTGCGCAAAGGGGCGGATCACCTTTTCGTCTTCGATCGCGACGCCGCGGCAATTCGCGCCGATCGACTTGCCGTTCACGGTGCCGGCGTCCTCATGGATCAGGCCTGCATCGATCAGTTGGCTGACCACCGCGGGCACGCCACCGGCCCGGTAGTAATCCTCGCCCAGATACTCGCCCGCCGGCTGGAGATTGACCAGCAGCGGCACTGCGTGTCCCTTCTCCTGCCAGGCATCGATGGGCAGATCGACGCCGATGTGGCGGGCGATCGCAGCAAGGTGGATCGGTGCGTTGGTCGATCCGCCGATCGCCGAATTGACGACGATCGCATTTTCGAATGCCTCGCGCGTCAGGATGTCGGACGGCTTCACCTCCGCGTGCACGAGCTCGACCGCGCGCAGGCCGGTCTGATACGCGACTTCCTGCCGGTCGCGATGCGGGGCAGGGATCGCCGCCGATCCGGGCAGCGACATGCCCAGCGCTTCGGCCAGCGAGTTCATCGTCGTCGCCGTGCCCATGGTGTTGCAATAGCCGGTTGAGGGGGCGGAGGACGCGACGAGGCGGATGAACTCGTCGTCGTCGATCTCGCCCGCCGCCAGCATCTGGCGCGCCTTCCACACGATCGTGCCCGAGCCCGTGCGCTCGCCCTTGTGCCAGCCGTTGAGCATTGGTCCGACCGAGAGCGCTATGGCGGGAATGTTCACCGTCGCCGCTGCCATCAGGCAGGCGGGTGTCGTCTTGTCGCAGCCGATCGTCAGCACCACGCCGTCGAGGGGATAGCCATAGAGCGCCTCGACCAGCCCGAGATAGGCAAGGTTGCGGTCGAGCCCTGCGGTCGGGCGCTTTCCGGTCTCCTGGATCGGATGGACGGGAAACTCGATCGCGATCCCGCCTGCGTCGCGAATCCCCTCGCGTACCCGTTCGGCAAGGACGAGGTGGTGGCGGTTGCAGGGAGAGAGGTCGCTGCCGGTCTGCGCGATGCCGATGATCGGGCGGCCGCTGCGCAGTTCCTTGAGGCTGAGGCCGAAGTTCAGATAGCGTTCCAGATAGAGCGCGGTCATGTCGATATTGTCGGGATTGTCGAACCAGGCGGCGGACCGCAATTTTCGCTCTTCGGTCATCTCGTTCCAGAAGCTTGAGGCAGGCACGCGAGCCAAACCGCCGCGGCCGGGCTGTATGTCCGCCATGATTGACGATCCTTTGAGCTGACATATAGTCTGATAAATAATCGGGCAAGCGGCGATCGCGGTGCCTATCCAGGGAGGGGTTCGAATGGCGTTCCAGCAACCGGCCGGTGCCGTGCCCGCGGCGCCGGCGCCCGAAAGCTACCGGCGCGCCCTCGCGCTGCTCGCCAGCCTGTTCTTCATGTGGGGCTTCATCACGGTCATCAACAACACGCTGCTGCCGCACCTGCGCAGCGTGTTCGACCTCGACTATACCCGCACCACGCTGATCGAGAGCGTGTGGTTCATCGCCTATTTCGTCGCGTCGATCCCGTCTGCCAGGCTGATCGAGCGGATCGGCTATCAGCGGTCGCTCGTCGCCGGGCTGCTGGTGATGGCGGCGGGATCGGCGGGAATGATGCTGGCTGCCAGCATCCCCTCCTACGGCGTGACGCTGGCGATGCTGTTCGTGATCGCGAGCGGAATCACGCTGCTCCAGGTCGCGGCCAATCCCTATGTAGCGGTCGTCGGCAGGCCGGAGACGGCCTCGTCGCGCCTTAACCTAGTGCAGGCGATGAACTCGGCCGGGACGATGCTCGCGCCCGCATTCGGCGCCTGGCTGATCCTCGGGCGGTCGAAAGGCGGTACATCCGAAGCCGGCACCGTGCTGACCCAGGCCGAGCGGTTCGCCGATGCGCAGTCGGTGATCCTGCCCTATGGTCTCGTCGCCGTGGCGCTGGTCATGCTGGCGCTCGTGATCGCGCGCTTCCCGCTTCCCGCCATGGGCGCCGCAACCCGTCGCCTCGCGAAGGAGGAGCGCCGCAACCATTCGCTCTGGAAGCATCGCAACCTCGTCTTCGGCGTGCCGGCGATCTTCATCTACCTGATCGCCGAGATCGGCGTCGCGAACCTGTTCGTGAACTTCGTCAGCCAGCCCGATATCGCGAATCTGACGCATGAGCAGGCGGGCCATTACCTCACCTTCCTCTGGGGCGGCATGATGGCCGGGCGCTTCGCCGGAAGCGCGCTGATGCAGCGGTTCGACGCCGCTCATGTGCTGGCGGTCTTTGCGATCGGCGCGTTCGCGGTGATGCTGGTTGCGACCTTTGCCACCGGTCCGACAGCGATGTGGGCGCTGATCCTGGTCGGCTTCTTCCACTCGATCATGTTCCCCACGATCTTCACGCTGGGGATCAGGGGGCTTGGCCCCCTCACTGAGGAAGGTTCGGGACTGCTCATCATGGCGATCGCCGGGGGTGCCCTGGTGATCGTGCAGGGCTGGCTGGCCGACCAATGGGGGCTCCAGCTCTCGTTCCTGCTCACCGCGGCGTGCGAAGTGTACGTGCTGTTCTACGCGCTCTGGGGGTCGCGAGCGGCCCCGGCATAGCGCGCGCCACGCTGCCATGCGTCCATCTGCCGCGCTGCTCGACCCGGCGATCATTATAGTCGGACAAAATACTTGACCCCTCTCAGCGGTCGTGTGAATTGTCATATTATATGAATCGCGTCGCACAGGCGCGTCAGGGAGAGGGAAACACCGCATGCGTCTTCACACCCATCTTCTCGCGGGCGGTGCGCTCTGCGCGATGATCGCCACGATCCCCGCTGCGGCGCAGGACGGCGGCGCCCCGGCGGATACTGCCGAGGCCGAAGTCATCGTTACCGGCATCCGCGGTTCGCTCCAGTCGGCACAGGGGCTGAAGCGCAACGCCGATCAGGTCGTCGATTCGATCGTCGCCGAGGATATCGGCAAGCTGCCCGACGTGAACGTGACCGAGGCGCTTCAGCGCGTGTCGGGCATCCAGGTCGGCCGCGATCGCGGCGAGGGGTCGGGCATCACGATCCGCGGCCTGTCGCAGGTCGCCTCGACCTTCAACGGCCGTTCGGGCGGAAGCGGGCGCGGCGTCGATCTGGAGAATATTCCGGCCGAGCTGATCGCGCGCGTCGATGTCTACAAGACTCCCTCGGCCGATCTGGTCGAGGGCGGCATCGGCGGCCTGATCAACGTCGTCACCCGCAAGCCGCTCGACAAGAAGGGCTTCACGCTCAGCGGTTCGTTGCGTGGCCGCTATTCGGACCTGGCTGACAAGGTCGATCCGATGGCATCGGCGCTGGTCAGCAACAGCTGGAATGTCGGCGACGGCGAGTTCGGCATCCTCGTCGCCGGATCGTTCCAGCAGCGCGCCTTCGAAAGCCATGTCGTCAATGTCGGCGCGCCGGTGGGGCAGCCGGGCATCGGTACGGGCGTCGCTTCGCTCTCCGAACAGTACCAGCCGGTAATCAACGCCGACCGCCGCCGCATCGGCATCGACGCGGTGATCCAGTACAAGCCCAACCCCGATCTCGAATTCTACGTGCAGGGCACCTATCAGGATGCCAACCAGCTGCAGCAGCAATATGGCGCCTATATCCGCTCGCTGCGCAACCGCAGCTTCGTGCCGGGGTCGGTCGAGTATTTCAGCGGCACCCGGGACGTCAGCAAGATCGCCTTCACCAACGTTCCCGTCCGCACCTTCGGCGCCGACCGCGACGCCTATGAGGAAAGCTGGCAGATCGCCGGCGGCATCAAATACGACGCGGGCCCCGCGCACCTGTCGATCGACGCGGCCTACACCCGCGGCAACGGCCAGCTTTATTATACCGAGCTGAACCTCGACACGACCGCGCCGCGGGTCGATTTCGACGTCACCACCTTGCCCGGATCGGCGCGCGTCAGCGGGGTCGATCTCACGAGCCTCAACAGCTTCGTGATTGCCGGGCTTGCCCGCAACATCAACCTGTCGAAGACCGAATCGAAGCAGCTGCGCACCGACGCCTGGTTCGAAATCGACAGCAATTTCCTGAAGTCGATGCACTTCGGCATTCGCTGGACCGATGCGGACGTGACGCAGGATCAGCTGCGCTTCTCGCAGACGCCGAGTTCGGGCGGCGTGCCGCTCCAGGCCTCGGCCTATAGCGATCTGTTCGTGCTCAATCCGCTCGACCAGATGTTCGGCGGCACCGATCTGATCGAGCAGAATTTCTACGCCGCGAACCACAACCTGCTCGACGGTGATGGCTTCGACACCGTGCGCCAGCGGCTCGGCATCACCGCGACCGCATCGTTCAACCCGCTGTTCGGGTACAAGATCGGCGAGAGCACGCTGGCCGGCTATGTGATGGGCAAGTTCGAGGTCGACGGGCCCGTGCGGATCGACGGCAATGTCGGCACGCGCATCGTCCGCACCAACCTCAACGTCAACGGCACGCGCGCCACCTTCACCCAGCGGCCGGGCACCGGCACCGGGCCGACGAACCCGGCGGTGTTCGATCAGACCGGCTACGCCCCGGTGCAGATCGACTCGCAATATGTGAGCGTGCTGCCGAGCGCGAACGTCCGCATCCGCTTCACCGATACGCTGCAACTGCGCCTCGCCGCGGCGAAGACGCTGACCCGGCCGGGCTTCAGCAGCCTGTCGCCGACGCTCTCGCTGGTGCCGGGGCAGCGCACCGGGTCGGCGGGCAACCCCGACCTGCGTCCGCTGCGCGCCAATCAGCTTGACGCCAGCCTGGAATATTATCCGTCGAGCACGACTTCGCTCTATGTCGCCGGCTTCTATCGCGAGATCGAGGATTTCCTCGTCACCCGCACCAGCCCGCAGACGATCGACGGGATCGACTACAGCATCAGCCGGCCGACCAACGAGCTGGGCGGCAAGGTCAAGGGGTTCGAGGTTGGCGGCCAGACCTTCTTCGACTTCCTGCCGGGGCTGCTCGGCGGCTTTGGCGTGCAGGCGAATTACACCTTCGTCGACAGCAAGACCGACACATCGGTCGCCGGTCTTCAGACGCCGATCGCGAACCTGTCGAAGCACAGCTTCAACACCAGCCTGATCTACGAAAAGGGCGGGCTGTCGGCGCGGCTCGCCTATAACTGGCGCGACAAATTCTATTCGAGCCTGCTGAGCAACGACATCGTCACCAACGTGCCCGTCTATACCCGCGCGCGCGACTGGCTGGATGCGTCGATCGGTTACGACATCACCGACAAGATCACCGTGACGGTCGAGGGCGGCAATCTGCTGCGCTCGAAGACCCGCACCTATTTCGGCGTGCCGACCCGTCCGGGCAATTACGAGCAGGACGCGCGGACCGTGATGGCCGGGGTGCGCTTCACCCTCTGAAGCGCCCGCGAAAACAAGTCCCCCCTCTGGTCCCCGCGGGTTCAACCGCGGGGATTTTTTGTGGGTTGGCGACAAGCCTTCGCTCCGGACGCCATCCGGCTCTTTTGTGGCGGCTATTCGACCTTCACCGTGTCCGCGAACACCACCCGCACCGGGCCGAGCAGCCCGGAGTCGAGCAGCGCCTCATGCGGCTGGTAGAAGGTCCAGGGGGTGAAGGTGACGCGCCCGCCCGCAGGCTTGCTTTTGCCCGCCTTGTACCAGTCGGGCAGCGCGGTGATCTTGCGCGCCATCACGTCGGTCTTCTTACCGTCGACGGCGACGCGCTGGCCGATCGGCCACTCGCCCTCCACGAACGCGCCCTCTTCGGGCAGCGCGGCGTCGGCGATCATCCGGTTGGCCCACAAATTGGTGACCGCCAGCTCGATCGCGTTCGCCCCCGGCTTCACCGCATCGGTGATCTCGACATGGTACGGCTCCTTCCAGGTGACGCCGAGATCCTTGCCGTTGACCTTGACCCCGGCGAGCACCTCGACCCGGCCAAGGTCGAGGAAGATGCGCCGGCCCTTGCGGATCGCGTCCTCGGGGATCTCGATGCTGCGGGTATAGGTCGCGGTGCCCGAAAAGTGGCGCACGTCCGCATCGGCATGGCGGCTCAGCGAGTAGAGTCCGGGCAGGCTGATCTGCGCGGGCGCGCCCCGGCCGGGCTGAAAGGCGACATCCCATGGGCCAGCGACCGCGATCGGCTCGGGCACTTCGGCCTTGAACTTGCCGCCGTCGCTGGTGGTGTAGAAGCCGCTTTCCCACACCAAGGCCTGCAGATCGCCATAGCGGTCGCGCGACACCTCGGCGGGTACGGTCGCCAGCACCGGCGCGGGCGGTCCCGCGGCTGCCTCGGCGGCGATCTCATCGGGCGTCAGGACGCGTGCCTCGGTACGCGCAGGAGTGAAATTGCCCTCGAAGAAATAGGTGACGCCGACGGGAGCCGGCGCATCGCCGCCCCCGGCAAAGACCGTGCGGCCGCTCTTCTTGCCGGTGCGGACATGCTTGCCGTTGAGGAACAGCTTGGGCGTACCCTTGTCATAGACCAGCGCGACATGGGTCCAGCCCGCCACCGGCATATGGCTGACCAGCACTGCGGGCACGCTGTCGGGCGCCGCGCGCTCGATCACGAAAGCGCCGTTGCGGCCCAGCGCCAGGCCCGCGATGGCGGTCTTGGCCCCATGAATGTCGCGGCCCGATCGGGCCGGGATCAGATAGTGTTTGCCGGTCTCGTTGATCCGCCCCTCGACGCTTTCGTCGGGCATCAGGCGCAAGTCGATATCCGGCTTGGCCCAGAGCGAGATGGTGAAGCTGTTCGACGGCGCCTTCGCGGCAGGGGCGGGTGCGGCGGTCGTATCGACGAAGCGGACCCCGTTCTTCGCCACCCAGTCGATCCGTCGCGCGCCCGCTGCGAAATCGAGCGTGACGAAGGTGGAGCCGGCGGGGGAGAGGTCGAAGGTCACCTCGGTCGCGTCGCGCTCGGTCTTGAACAGCGTGGCGCGGGTGACGTTGCCGGTCTCCGCGTCCCACAGCGACGGCGCTGCGCTGCCGACGCGGAAGGTGCAGGTGACGCGCTCGGCCCGGCGCTGCCGGTTGGCGACGAAATAGATGTGGGTCGGCCCGGCCTTGCGGTGGAGCCAGGCGATCTGGCCGTCGGGGGTCGCGGTGCGGCACTCGGCGTCGGGCGCGACCTTCAGCGCGGTCAGCGCGTCGCCGACCGATCCGCCGGGGAAAACCCGGCCCGCGCCGACCTTGCGCGCCGCCTTGCCGTCGCCCCACACCGCATCAACCGCGGCGCGGAAGGCGGAGTCATTGTCCGCCTTGCCCGCCAGCGTCATCGGATGCGTCGGCTTTGGGCCCAGCACCGCCATCCCGGCCTCGACCAGCTCGCGCACCTTGGCGGCCAGCTGAGGCGTCATGCTGGCGATGTCCTGCGGGATGACGAGCAGGCGATAGGTCGCGCCATTGGCCAGCACGATCCGCCCGTCCTTCACCTTGGCGCGGGTCAGCAGCACTTCGGCATTGACCAGGTCATATTGATAGCCGCCGGGCACCTGAGGATCGAAATGCACGCCGATCTTCGGATGGGTGTCGGGCGACACTTGCGGGCGGACATATTCGGACTGATTGGGGCTGTCCTCGCCAACGAAGTACAGCACGTCGGCGACATGAATGCCCTGCCGCAGCATGTACTGGCTGCGCGACAGATATGTCATCCACGGCTTGGCCTGCGGCACCCAGGTGTTGGACGCCTCCAGGTTGATTCCCCACGGCCCCATCGCCATGCCGGGCATCGCCTTGGGGTTGGGCTGGTGCGCCCAGCGGTGGAAGAAGATCTGGTTGAACCCCTGCGCGAACATCTGGTCGCCCAGCGTCTTCATCGCATAGGGATAATCCTGCCAGCGGCTGGTCTCCGCCTCGCCGGTGAAGGCCTCGGCGGCGATCACGTTCTTGCCGTAGACGTGCCCGGCAGAGGCGACCATCTTGACCGTGCGGTTGTCGGTCCAGGGGGTGCGCGACCAGAATTCGGTCATCGGTACCTGCGCCCGGCCCGACACCTGAAGCGCGTCGAACGCGCCGGGGCCATAGCCTTCGATATGGAATTTGAGGCCCGCGTCGTTCACGCGATGCTGCATCCGGCCATAATAATTGTCGGCCATCAGGTCGGCGAGGGTACGGCGGAAGTCGAACAGGAAGCGGTTGGAGACGTCGAGGTCGCCGACGATCCGGCCGGTCAGCGCGGGCAGATATTGCGTGATCGCGTAACCGTTGCGCTTCTCGAAATCGGCGGGGAGGGCGGGTGTCCAGTTTTGCATGCCCGCCTCGAAACTGTCGATCTCGACCATGTCGAACGCCTTGCCCGCCAGCGGCCCGGCGGCCTTCACCACCTTGGCTAGGGTGCTGTCGAACTGGTGATCGACCGCGGCGGTGCTGAGCTTGTCGACCTCCAGCCCGCGCCCCGAATCCGAAGCCGCGACGTTGAGCTTGCCGGTCGGGGTATGGCCGAAGCGCAGCACGGTCCATTCGCCCGCGGGCGGGGTCCAGTTGAGGGTGCCCGCCGCATCGACATGGGCGCTGATGTCGATCACCTGCGCCGGATCGATCGCATAGCGTGCCTTCAGGTCGAGCGGCGGCTTCTCGACCGGCGCCGCCATGACGAAGTCATGCTCGGCCTTGGTGTCCCAATTGTCGATCCGCGGCGTCGCGTAGAGCAGCGCCTCGGCGAGCTGGACCCGGGTGGAGGGGGTGATGCGGAACATCGACGCCTCGACGCTCGGGAAGTTGAGCGTGCCGGGGGATTCGATCCCGCGCTCGGCGCCGACATTGACCCGGCCGATCCGCGACCAGGTGATGCCGTCCGCCGATGCCTCGATCGTCGCGGAAAAGTTCGGTGCTTCCTTGACGGCATAGAGCGTGATCGACTGCGCGGCGAAAGGTGCCTTCATCGTCACCACCAACGGCGCGGTGGGCGATACCTCGACCGCGCTGTGCAGGTCGCGGTCGGTGAGCGTCGCGGGCACGACGGAGGCGCCGGCCTCCATCGTCTCGACCGCGTCGCGATAGGCAGTCTCGTCGCCGGGCGATGCCGGGAAGGCGATCACCGCGGCATCGCGGTAATAGCCCTGCTTGGTATAGGGTTGGGGGAGTTGCATGCTGACCGGTGCGATGCCGTCGCCGGTCACACGGGCTTCGGTCCATACGATCTGCTGCATCGCCTGTTCGGGCCGGATCCACGGCCCGCCGGACGACGACCAGCCCGGCGCATTGTGCAGCCCGACCTTGAGGCCAAGCTGATCGGCCTTGCCCATCATATGGGTCATCAGCTCCAGCCATTGCGGGCTGAGATAGTCGACCGGCCCCTTGGGCACGTCGTTGCTGCCGTCGAACATCAGCACGCCGCCAAGCCCGATGTCGCGCATCGCCTGCAGGTCGGCGTCGATCCCCTCCTTGGTGACGTTGCCGTTCATCCAGAAATAGAGCGTGTGCGGGCGCACCTCGGGCGGCGGGTTGCGGAAGGCTTCGGGATCGGGCGGAGCGTGCGGACCGCGGTCCTGGGCGAGGCTCGGGGTCATGCTCGTAGCCGCCAGCGCAACCCATGCCGTACCCATCGCCCAACGCGCGATCCGTGTCATTCCGCTCTCCCTTTTGCGGCCTTTTCGGCCTGCCCTTTAGCCGCCCTTGCGAACGGTTTCGAAGAAATCCTCGCCGCCCATCTGCCCGCCCTTGAGCACCAGCTCGAGGCCGTCGATCGCCGGATCGGCTGAATGGGCACGTACCAGCGGTGCCCCGCGCTCGACCGGCGCTGCCCAGGTGAGTGCGTCGATACCGAGCTGCGCGACGCCATGGCTCGACGTATCTCCGCCCGCGAACAGCACGCGCCTGAGGCCGGCGCGGCGCACCACCTCACGCGTGACGCGGCCCAGCGCCTGGCCGAGTTTCCCGCCCGCAGCGGGCGCGTTGCTGTCGAGCGGTCCTTCCGCTGAGGCGATCAGTGCGCGGTTGCCCTGCGCCAGCGCAGCGAGCGCGGTATCGGCGAGGCGGGCTTCCTCGGCGGACGATCCTTCGAGCAATGCGGGCACATCGGCGCGCGCGGCGGTAAAGCCGTCCGCGGCGCTGCGTGCGATCTGGCGCGCAGTCACGGGGGAACAGCTTCCGCTCACCACCAGCAGCCGATCGACCTCGGCGGCGCGGGTCACAGCGGGCTTGCCGTTGACAATACCCGCGGCCTGCCACGCCAGCACCAGCGCGCGCGTCACCCCCGAACTGCCCGCGGCGAAGCGGATGCAGCGCGAGCGAAGGACCGCGCCCGTCGCGGCAAGATCGGCAAAGGTCGTGCCGTCGAACAGCACGGCGTCATTCCCGCGAACCGCGTCGAACGCGGCCTCGGCCTCGCCCGATTGAATCCGGTCGAGGGGGACATGGCCGATCGTCGCATCGGTCTGCGCGGCCAGGTGCCGGATCAGGTCGGCCTCGTGCATCGGCGTCACCGGGTGGCGCGACATGGTCGGGTGGCGGTCGATACGGTGCACCTGTGCGCCCGCCGCCGCGAACAGATTGGCAAAGGCGACGTAACGGCCAAGATGCGGCGCTGCGACCACGATCGCCGCCGGCCTGCCGAACGTCCGCACGCCGATGTCGAGCGCGCGGCCGATCGAGCCGACCTGCGGCGCGCTGTCGAAAGTCGAGCAGGTCTTGTAGTGGACCAGCGCCGCGTCGCCGAGTGCGGCGAACATCGCGGGCAACTCCGCGTCCATCCATTCGGGCGAACGGCTGCGCGCATCGCTGGCGATGCCGATCGCGCGGGCGTCGGGAAAGCGCGCGCGCAGCGCCGCATCGGGCGTGCGCAGGAACAGCACTGCGGGCACGCCGCCCTCGGCCAGCTGCTCGAGCACGTCGGTCGATCCGGTGAAATCGTCACCGATGAAGGCGTAGAGCGGGCTCACCCCCCGAATGCGCCGAGCGCTGCCTTCAGTTCCGGCGCGTCGTTCGCGGCCTGCTCGACCGGCACGCCCGCGACCGCGGCTTCCCATGCCTGCTGCAGCGCGCGCACGCCTGCGGCCGGGCCACCGGGATGCGCCATGATCCCGCCGCCCGCCGCGAACATGCAGTCGACGCTGCCCAGCGCCGCATAGGTCGGCGCGGCGTGTTTCGCCGACTGGCCCGAGGAGAAGACCGGCATGATCTCGCAGCCCTTGTGCGGGGCCGGAAACATCGGCGTCAGGCACTCCCGCGCCGATGCGATCACGCTCTCGTTGCTCTCGCAGAACTTGTTGTCGATGCCGTTGACATGGGTGTGGTCGATCCCGGCGAGGCGCCACAATTTCTGGAAGGCGATGTAGCTCATGCCGATCGCGGGCGAGCGGCCGAGCATGCCCCAGCCATTGCGATGACCATGGATCGGCAACTGGCTATGCGCGCGCAGCATCTTCATCGCGGGCAGGCCGATCGAGTTCATGCTCGCCATGATGCACGTGCCGCCCTCTGCGAGCACATGATCGTGGCGGGCGAGCATCTCGTCGATCTCGCCGGTCAGGTTCGCGGCGAACATCACCCTCTTGCCGGTCTTGTCGGCATGGTCGTTGATGACGCGCATCACTGCGCTGATCCGTTCATCGAACGGGCAGTGCGGGCCGTCGGCCTGCAGCTCATCGTCCTTGATGAAGTCGATTCCGGCCTCGACCAGCGTCCGCACCTGCGTGGCGGTGGCTTCGGGCGACATGCCGACGCTGGGCTTGATGATCGTGCCGATAATCGGGCGCCCGTGCACGCCCGCCAGCTCGCGCGTACCGGCCACGCCGAATTGCGGTCCCTGATAGCGTTCGAGGAAGGCGGGCGGCAGCGTCACGTCGATCAGCCGCAGCCCCGAAAAGGCCTTGAGCTCGGACAGATTGCCGTTGATCGTCGCCAGCAGATTGGGCAGCGACAGCCCCATGTTCGCGGTCGGCCACGAAAGCACGGCCCGGGCGCGGCGGCGCTTGCCGTCCCAGTTGCTGGGCAGGCCCGATCCGGGGAGAGAAGGCTCGGCTACCTCGCCCAGCTCGACCAGCTCCTCGACCCGCGCGGCATGCGCCTCGCGCAGCGCGTCGGTCTCGCCCGGCACGCGGACAAAGGTGCCGGTCGATTGCTCGCCCGCCATCGTCTCCGCGGCTTGCCGGAGCGGAAAGGCAGTCTCGATCTCGTAGGTGGCGGTGACGCGGTCCATTCAAAATCCCTAGGACATGATGAGGCCGCCATCGACATTGATGGTCTGGCCGGTGATGTAGCTGGCGTCCGCGCTGGCGAGGAAGGCGACGAGCGCGGCGACGTCGGCGCCGGTGCCCGCGCGCTTCATCGGGATGCCCTGCACCCATTCCTCCATCAGCGCGCCGGGGGCATAGTCGCCCATCAGCTTGCCCCATTCGCGATCGTTATAGTCCCACATGTCGGTGTGGATGATGCCGGGGCAGATCGCATTGACGGTGATGCCTTCGGTCGCGACTTCCTTGGCGAGGCTCTGGGTCATGCCGACCACGCCGAACTTCGACGCGGCGTAGTGCGGGGTGAAGATGAAGCCGTCGCGGGCCTGTCCCGACGCGGTGTTGATGAGGCGCCCCGGCTTGCCGCGCGCGCGCAGCCGCCGGATCGCTTCCTGACAGCACAGGAACGCGCCCTTGGTGTTGACCGCAAGGTTCAGATCCCATTCGCCCTCGGTCAGATCCTCGACCTTCGCGATGGTGATCACCCCGGCATTCTGTACGGCGATGTCGACGCCTCCGAACGCTTCGGCGGCCTCGAACAATGCCCGCACCTCATCGGCTTTGGTCACGTCGCAGCGCTGCGCGACCACGCCGGTGCCATAGCCCGCCAGCGCCTGCTCCGCCGGCGACAGGTCGGCCTCGATCGCACCGATGACGATGTTCGCGCCTTCCGATGCGAACCGTTCGGCGATGGCGAGGCCGATCCCCTTGTTGCCGCCCGAGATGACGGCGCATTTGCCCTCGAAGCGGCGCATCACGCCGTCTTGAAATAGGTCGCCGTGCGTTCGGTATCGACCGCATAATAGGGCACGAACACCAGGTTCCGCTGGCCGACCTTCGCCCGATAGGATTCGGGATGGCCGGGCATCGGGGTGAGCGCGCCCGGCAGCGGGATCGTCTCCTGATCGATTCCGTCCCACGGGTTCAGGCCGACATACATCACCGCGCCGCGCATCACCGCCTGCAGGTTCGGGTTCTCCGGGTCGATCGCCAGCGTGCGCAGCGGCTGCGGGATGGTCAGCTCGACGATGTCGCCCGCCTTCCACAGCCGGCTGACCGTGGCGAGCTGGCCCGGCGTCGCCGCCTGTGCCTTGCCGTTGACCAGCAGTTTCGCGCCCTTGGTCCAGTGCGGAATGCGCAGCTTCAGGGCGAAGCGGCCATTGCCCGCCTTGCGTACCTTGAGCTTCACGGTGTCGGCGACCGGATAGTCGGTCTCCTGCACCAGCTCGACCGCGCCGCCCGGGCGGTCCCAGGTCACTTCGGACGGGGTGTAGAGGTTGACCAGCAGGCTGTCATCGTCGTGGAAATAGGCGTTGAGCACATAGTCGGCGACGCCCTGCACCAGCGTGCCCGAACAGCACGGCCATTTCTGGTGGTAATAGCGCTTCTCGCCCTTCGCGCCGTAATCGGAATAATAGGGATAGCCGCCGTCGCTGTCGGGCAGGCGGGTCGCCAGCATGGTGTTGTAGAGCGATCGTTCCAGCCCGTCGCCATATTGCGCCTCGCCGGTGAAGCGGATCAGGTAGCGGGCGAGCTTGAGGTCCGCGAACGCGCCGCACGGCGTCTCGAAATGCGCCTTGGAGGTCTTGAGGCTCTTGGCGAGGTTGCCCTGGCCAAGCACGACGAACTGCTCCTCCGGACCCCAGCCGCCCGAGGCGAAGCGCTGGGGCTCCATGAACTTCCACGCGTTGATCAGCGCTTTGCGATATTTCTCGTCGCCCAGATGCAGATAGGCCTGCGCGCCCGACGCGTTGCCGATGGTGTGGCTGTAGGCATGCTTGGTCGGCAGCACGTCCTCGCCCGCGGCGAGCGGGTCGAACCACTCCTTATTGAGCAGATAGTGCACCGCCATGTCGTGATACTTCCTGTCGCCGGTGATCTCGGCGACGTGGAAGAGGTTCTCGGAAATGACATAGGTTTCGTCGTACGGCGGCTCGGTCTTGCCGATGCGGTCGCGCGATACGGGCGAGATATATGGGCGGCACTTCTCGATGATGATCGGCAGCAGCGTCTTGGCCTGCTCGACCCCGCTCAGGCGATACGCATCGACGAGGCCGACGACATATTTGTCCATGACATAGGCGGCCCACTGCGCCTGTGCCTTGGGGCCGGCATAGGGGTTGGTCGCGGTGACCATCGCCTTGCCCCATTCGCTGACCAGCAGCTTGACCTTGTCGTGCGCCGCCTGATCGCCGGTCGCTGCGCCATAGCGCGCGAGGCCGGAGATATACTGCCCCATCGTCAGGCCGGCGACGAAGCCATCCCTGTCGTACCAGCCGCCCATGTCAGGGCCGGGCGCCGGCAGGCCGGCATTCTGGCGGAACACCTTGAGAATGCGGTCATTGTCGAGCGCGAGGAAATGCGCGTGGATATGGTCGAACTGACGCTTGATGCGGCCGCCGGTGAGCTTGACCTTGCCGTACGCGAACTCGCGCATCGCTTCCTTGCCCTTGAGCGCGCTCGAAGCCTGGCCGGAAAGCGGGGCCGCGGCGAGTGCGTTCGCGGGCAGGGCACCCATCCCGGCTGCGGTGGTGGCGCAGGCGGCGCAATGCATGAAATGTCGCCGCGACAAGCTGTCAGTCATCCAATCCCTCCATAGGCGTCGGCTCTCCTTTCGAATCCCTTCGGATTCGCGAAGAATTGAAAATATAATAGTACTATTGTAATCGGGGCGCAACCGATCGAAGGCCGGCGGGCCGATATTCGGGTTTCCCTGTTCGGCCTGTCAGGTCGTGGACCCGTAAACGGCCCCTTTCGGCAAGAGGGCCGAATGTCCGAAACGGGGTGGGAAGCGGACATTTCGCGCCACTTCAAAACGCAGAAAATCGACACGGTGATTGAACCGTCCGACCGTTCCGGCGCACCTATCTCCTGAAGCGAGGGGGATGAAGGATGGACCGGACGACGGCCCGAATTCTAGACGAGTATCTGGTGATCTCGGCCCGCGCCGGGGATGCCAAGGCATTCAACCTTCTCGCCCGCCGCTGGCAGAAGAAACTGATAGCTCACGCTTGGCGACTATGCGGAGACGCCGACATCGCCCGCGACGCCGCTCAGCTCGGCTGGATCGAAATCGTGCGAGGCTTGAACAGGCTACAGGATGAGCGCGCTTTCCCGGCCTGGGCGTATCGCATCGTGTCACGGGTCTGCGCCCGGCAGATCGAGGATATCGTCCGCCGCCGGAGGCTGTCCGACGAGATCGGGGCGCAGCCTGAGGTTGCCATGCAGAACATCGAGAACGGCCACGATTCCAACATGCTCCGCGCGGCGATCCGGGCGCTTCCTATGGATCAAAGGGCAGCCATTGCGCTGTTCCATTTCGAGGAACTGAGCATCGCCGAGGTGGCGGTCGCTCTCGACGTGCCGGCGGGCACGGTGAAGACCCGCCTGATGCACGCACGGCGCAAGCTTCGCGTTGTGCTTGGAGGAGACGAATGATGCGTGACATGGACGAGCTGATTGACGAAGCGCTGGACGCCGAGGAGCGCGAATTGCTGCGGGCCCTCGACGAGCCGGGTTTCTTCAGTCAGGCCTTCAGCGTGTTCAGGGGCCCAGCTGGCTGGATGAGCATAGTGATGATGATCTGGCAGGCCGCCATGTTCATCGCAGGCGTCTGGGCGGCATGGCATTTCTTCGAAGCGACTGACCCGGTAACGCAGCTTCGCTGGGGCCTGCCAGCCGCAATCCTGTTGATCTTCGCAGCCATGTTCAAGATGGCGTTGATGCCGCGTATGGAGAGCAACCGATTGCTGCGCGAACTGAAGCGGCTAGAGTTGCAATTGGCATATAGGTCGAAAGCCTGATCGACAGGCCGAATATCACCGCCAGGAAACAGGATTCGCAGCCGACGGCGGCGGCTGCGGATCATTGACTGAATCAAGATGAACGTCCCCAACGGGGTCGCTTCGGGAAAGGCCGCTTTTATCAGTCCGCGGCCTGGCCGGCCGTCACCCCCGCCTTGTGCCCGGGTCCAGCGGGAGGCGAGTGCAGGACGGGAGGCTCGAGCGAATTGGTCGGGAAGCCGTGGACCTCGGCACAGGGCCGGGGTGACGGTGGAGGGGTTGGTCCTGGAAGCCCTTCGAAACCTCTATTTGCGGCGCTTGGCCGTGCTCTTCTCGATCCGCGACACGCCGTGGCCGATGATATCGCGCATGGCGCGCGCGGCGCGTTCGCCGTCGCCGGCTTCGATCGCGTCGACGATCTGGGCGTGGCCGCGGACGCTGGTCTGGTGTTCTTCGGCCTCGTTGACCGGCGAGCTCATCCGGAACGACGCCATCAGCGCGGTCTCGATAACCGCCGAGAGCGATCGCATCAGCGCATTGTCCGATGCGCGCCCGATCGCCTTGTGGAACTGGAGGTCGGCCTCGGCGAAATCGCGCGCGCTGTCGGTCGCGTCGCGCATCCCCGCGAGGTGACGGCGCATCTCGGCCAGGTCCTCGTCGGTGCGGCGCTCGGCCGCAGCACGGGCGGCGGCGGATTCGATCGCGACGCGGATCTCGGCCAGGTCGCGCAGGAACGCCATGTCGAAACCCTGGCTCACCTTCCACGCCAGGATGTCGGCATCGAAGTAATTCCAGTGCGAACTGTCGAGCACCGTGGTGCCGACGCGCGTCTTGGACACGATCAGCCCCTTCGCGGTCAGCGTCTTGAAGACTTCGCGCAACACCGTGCGCGAAATCCCGAACCGCGCGAGGATTTCCGCCTCCTGCGGCAGCTTGGCACCCGGCGCGATGACGCCGGAAAGGATCTCGTTACCCAGAGCCTGCGCCACCTGATCGTGGCTGGAACGGATGTTGCGCGCGAACCGGCCGAAACGGGGTTCGTCCTTCTCGCTGCCCTTCTGTTCGTTCACCCGTAGCACCCGTTCCTGCTCCCCTTGCCGGTTCGCGCGCGCCGTCCGTTTCAGGAGCGCGGCACGTGGCCGATCTCCCTGTATGCGGCGAAGCGCTGCGCTTTTCCATCCGCGATTTGTTCCGCGTACCGGCCTCGAATGAAGCGGGGCGCTCCGTCATGGCCAGACGGCCGTGACGAAGCGCCCCTTAGCCGCGCCGGGGAGGGGTGGCAGGCGGCTGTCAGAAGCGGACCCGGACACCCGCCGAGACGCGGCGGCCCGTGGTACGGTACTCCTTGGTGCGGTCCTCGCTCATCGAGTAGAGGAACTCCTTGGCATTGTTCAGATTCACGGCGTCGGCAAAGATGGTGAAGTTCGACGTGACGTCATAGGCCAGGCTCACATCGAGCTGGCCGTAGCCCTTGAAATATTCCTGTTCCGAATTGCGGCCGATCGCGGTCTGGAGGAAGTCGTCGCGATAGGTGTACGCGACACGGGCCTGGACGCCATACTTCTCGTAGAAGCCGACAAGGCTGTACGAATATTCCGAAAGACCTTCCAGGCTGTAGCTCCGGCCTGCGACGATGCTGGGATATTGCGCGTCGGACTCGGTGTAGTTGAAGCTGGTCTGGACGCCGAAGCCATCGAATGGTGCGGGCAGCCAGTTGCCGAACGACTGGCGGTAGCCGACCTCGAAGCCCTTCACGGTTGCGCCCTTGCCATTGGCAGGCACGGTGACGCGGAACTTGATCTGATCGACGATCTCGTCGGTCGTGACGGTGGTCACGAACGAGCCGATCTTCTTGTAGAAGGCGGCAACGTTGATCAGCGAGTCCCGAGCGAATTACCATTCGGCACCGAGCTCGACCTGATCCGCGCGGAACGGCTGCAAGTCGGGGTTGCCGCGACGGATCGTCTCGTTGCCCGGATTGGTCTGGATCGACATGCGCGGGGACAGGTCGGTCAGCGTCGGGCGCGTCATCACCTTGGATGCGGCGAAGCGGAGGATGAGATCGTCCGTGACCGAAAGCCGCATGTTGAGCGACGGGAGCCAGTCGTCATATTTGCCGCGGAAGTTCACCGGAACGGCCGTGGGGGTCAGGATGATGTCGTTCTGACCGGTCGGGTTGCCGTTCGCATCGAGCCGCGGGCGGGCGCTGACGATCGTGCGCGACGCACCCGAGGAGGTGTAGTCGGTATTCTCGTAGCGCAGGCCGAGGTTGATCACGAGCGGCATGCCGGCGACTTCGGTATCGAGCGAGCCCATCAGATAGGCCGACTTCACCTTCTCGTCGATCACAGAGGAAGCCGTGGCCGAGCGGACGGCGGGGTCGAAGACGAGGCCGTCCTGGGAGGCGAACTGGTCGACCTGGCGGACCAGCGCATGCGGATCGTAGATCAGCCAGTCGCGCAGGATGTTGCCGTCATGGCTGGCAAAGAAGTTGCGGCCGGTTGATTCGAACAGCGAAGCGGGAAGCACGCGATCGGATCCGCAATAGCGGCATTGCTGATCGAACGGCGTTTCATAGCCGTCGATCGACTTGATCCGGCTCGATGCCATCACGCCGGCGGTCAGCGTCAGATTGCCGCCGCCCGGCTTCCATTCGACGTCGGCCTTGTACTCCTCGATCTCGTCGTCGCCGTCCGATCCGCCGCCCCAGATATAATAGTGCGCGGTCACGCCCTGCGGGTTGGTCGCGGCGTTGGCGTAATTGGGGCTGGTGAAGCCATAGTCGTAGATCGGGCTGCCGCTGCGGCGGTCGAACCAGTGATCGATATTCTTGCGGCGAATGGTGGTGAACAGGTTGTTGGCGTGCCCGCGCTTGCGCGCGTCCGACAGCGACATGTCGAGCCCGACCTTGAGGTCGTCGGTCGGGCGCCAGTCGACATTGATGCCGAACTGGCTCGTCGTCACGTTGCGGTCGTCATACTGGATGATCTGGTCGACGAAGCCGCCGACATAGCGCTGGTACACCGCTTCGCCGCCGGTCTGGACGCCGTTGACGATGCTGCCGCCCTTCACCACCTGCTCGACCAGGGTGCCGCCCGAGAAATCGTAGGCGAGACCGGTCTGCTGTTCGATGAAACGGGCCTTCGATACCAGTGCGTCGATCGTTACGGTCAGCTTGTCGCTCGGGCGCATCTGCACCGCGGCGTTGAAGCCCCAGCGGGTCATTTCGCGCTCGAAGAAGAAGGGCGACAGGTTGGACGGCATCGAGACGCCGGAGAAGGGCGTGACACCCGGCCCGACGCGCGCGCCGGCGACGCCGCCGGCGGTATAGTAGCTGTCGGTCGACGAGCGGCGGACATGGCCCGCACCGATGGTGAACTCGTCGATCCGGTTGTCCTGCTTGGCCCAGACGCCGGCCAGTGCGACGCCGAAGGTGCCGGCATCGTTCTTCCAGCTCGCCACGCCCGAGAATTCGGGGTTCCAGCTGTCGGCGATCTCCGACCACATGCCGGTCGCGGCGCCGGCGAACTTGAAGCCCGTCTTCTGGTCGAGCGGACGCAGCGTCTTGACGTTGATCGTCGCGCCGATCGACGATCCGTTGAGGTTCGCCTGGGGCGATTTGTACACATCCGCGCCCGAGATGATCTCCGACGGGATCACGTCGAACGAGAATTCGCGGCCGTTATTGTCGGTCGCCAGCGTACGGCCGTTGACGGTGACGGCATTGAATTTGGGGCCGAAGCCGCGGACGGTGACGTAGCGGCCCTCGCCGCGATTGCGCTCGATCGTGACGCCGGCGACGCGCTGGAGCGACTCGGCGACGTTCTGGTCGGGCAGCTTGCCCAGATCCTCGGCGACGATCGAATCGACCACGGCGACCGCATTGCGCTTGATGTCGATCGCGGCGCGCTCGGAAGCGCGGATGCCGGTGACCAGGATTTCCTCTTCCGCTGGTGCGGCTTCCTCGGCCGCCGGCGCGTCCTGCGCAAGGGCGGGCTGGGCCAGCGTCAGAGCGCCTCCGGCGACAGCACACAGCAACAGGGCACGGCGAAACTTCATCTTCCCCTCCTTGGAGATCCTTGTTTGACGCGAGAATGACTCAAGCCAATCCGTATGTCAAATTATCATAATACATATTATAAATTTGCGCTCAGCGCACTCCACGGATCGGCAGCACGCACAATGCCGAGCCGAACACGAAGACCACCGCCACCCAGAAGATCGCGCGGTAGTCGTTGGCGAACAGGTACAGCAGTCCTGCCGCCATCAACGGGCTGATGATCTGGGGAATGTTCACCGCGGTGGTCAGGATGCCCAGGTCCTTGCCCTCGTCGCCGAGTGCGCTCTTGGGCAGCACCTGGGTCATCAGCGCCATGTCGATCGACATGAACATGCCGTATCCGACCCCGATGATCGCGGCATAGGCCCACATGCCCTGCATGCTCGGCGCTGCGAGCGGCGCGACCATCGCGCAGCCCATGATCAGGCTGCCCAGGATCACGAAGGGTTTCCGCGCCTGGTATCTGTCCGAAAGCCAGCCCGAGATGAGCGAGGAGGCGACGAGACAGATCAGCGTGACGACCGCCATATTGGCGATGGCGACGTTCGACGCCTCGTTGCCGAGGCCGATATAGTCGCGAAGGATATAGAGCAGATACGCGGCGACCGCCTGATATCCCATATAGATGAAGAAGCGGCTGGCGAACGCCCAGGCGAAATCGGGGTGCTCGCGCGGATTGATCCAGAAACCCTTCAGAAACTCCCGCCAGTGCACCGGCCGGTGAGGTAGATGGTCGCTCCGCGGCTCGCGATTGATCGCGACGAAAGCGAGACACGAGGCGGCGATAGCGCCCGCGAACAAGCCATAGGCGAGCACGCGTTCGCCCGCGAGGTAGCCCGCAACGACGGTGCCCGCGGTCAGTCCCGCGGTCATGCCCGCACCGACGATACCGCTCACGGCGCCGCGGTTTTCCGGCGCGAAACGGTCGGCGATCAGCGTCGTCATCGCCGGCTGCATCGAATTGTAGGCGACCGCCGCCATCACCCACAGCACCATCAGCGACCAGAAGCTGGTCATCCACGAAACGCCGAACAGCGCTGCCGACCCGATCAGCGATCCGATCGCGATCCAGGGCGAACGGCGGCCCCAGCGGCTGCGCGTGCGGTCGGAAAGCGCGCCCGCGATCGGGGTGGTCAACGTCGAGAAGACCGAGGTGATTCCGAACATCAGGGCGAGGTTGCCGACCTTCGACGCCTCGTCGAACTCGGCGATCTGATTGGGCAGCAGCACGCCCATCACGCCGCTGTAGAGCGCCATCAGCAGGAAGAAATTGACCATCAGCGACAGCTGCAGCTTCGTCCGCTGCGGCCCGAGCACGTATGCGGGGTTGGTGTCGGCGGCGCTGGCCATGGTCTCTCCGGTGATCGCTTCTTCTGCTTCCGTCTGGTCTTACTCGGCCGCTTGCGGCCCATCGGGCACGAGCCGCAGTCCCGCGTGGCGCGGGCGGCGATGCGGTCCGCCGCTGCTGTTCCAGCCGGGTGCGGCGCCATTGGCAAGCGCTGCCTCGTCGATCTCAATTCCCAGGCCTGGCGCATCGCCCAGGCGGATGCCGCCATCGGTCACGACCTGGTCCACTTTCAGGCCCCTGGGCGCGTTCCAGTCCTGTACTTCGATCCCGATCATGTTGGGCATCGCCGCGGCGGCATGCGCCACCGGGTTGGCATTGTAGCCGACCGGAGAGACGGGCAGGTTGCGCGCATGCGCGGCGGTGGCGACGCGCAGGAAATGGGTGATGCCCCAGACGCTGCCGGTCTGGACGACGTCCACCGCCCGTGCATCGAACAGCGGCGTGAACTGATCGAGCCCGGTCAGATTCTCGCCCGTCGCCACCGCGGCGCGGCAGGCGCGCGAGATGCGGGCATGGCCTTCGGCGTCCCAGCGGCGCACCGGCTCCTCGATCCAGGTGAGGTCGAGTTGCGCCTCGATCTCGGCGAGATGACGCACCGCCTGCTTGACGTTCCAGGCCTCGTTGACGTCGAGCATCATCGCGGGGCGGCTGGTATTGACCGACAGGATATCGCGCGCCGTCAGCAGCCGGCCGATGTCGCGGGCGGTGTCGCGGCCGCCCTTGATCTTGGCCGAGGAAAAGCCGCGCGAGGCCCAGTCGCGATAATGCGCGGCGAACGCATCGTCGGGCAGGCCGTAGCACAGGCCCGAAGCGTAGCCGGGTACGAACCGGTCGAGCGCGCCGAGCGTGCGCCACAGCGGTTCGTCCGCCATCTTGGCCTTGAGATCCCACAGCGCCATGTCGATCGCGGCGATCGCGCCATAGGTCGCGCCGGCGTGGCCGCTCTTGAACACATGCGCCAGCATCGAATCGTAAAGCGCGGTCACGGCGCGCGGATCCTGCCCTTCCACAGCGGGAAAGACGCGGGCGATATCGACATGCTGGCCGAGCCCGATGCCGGTCAATCCGCCATCAGTCTCCAGCAACAGGATCGGCACTTCGGTGACGCCGCTCTCGACCACCCCGTTCACGTCGCCCACCGGCCGACCCCAGTCGTGGGTCGTAGTCAGGCTGCGATATCCGGTGATCTTCATGCGTGGTGAGGCCCCTATGCCGGGCATTGCTTCCGCCCGCTGTCGAAACATAGTATGTATTATCTTTCTAAATCCGCAAGCCCCCGCAAACCGCAACCCCGCGGAACTGCAAGCCCTTGACGGATCGGGCTTTCCGGCTTCACCCTTTCTGTACGAGGGCGTACAAGAGTGATTGGGAAGCGAACCGGGTGAGCGAGACAGGCGAATGAACAGCGAAGCAACGGCCGCGCATCAGCGGGTCCGCCGGCGCCCGCGCCTGTCGACTGCGGTGGTCGAGGATCTGGTCAATGCGATCGTCATGGGCACCTATCCGGTCGGCACCGCGCTGCCGCCCGAAAACATGCTGTGTGAGATGTACGATGTCAGTCGCACCGTGGTGCGCGAGGCGACGACGGCGCTGACCGAGAAGGGGCTGGTCGTCTCGCAACAGGGGCGCGGCACGATCGTGCGCGGCAGTCGCGCGTGGAACATGCTCGATCCGATGATCCTCTCCGCGCTGTTCCAGGGCGAGGAGGGGCTGCGCTATCTCGACAATCTGTCCGAGATCCGCACGCTGCTCGAATCGGCCATGGCGGCGAAGGCGGCGGCGAACGCCACGCCCGAAGCCGTCGCAGAACTCGCGGCCCAGATCGACAAGCTCGAAACGCTGGTGACGATGCCTTCGGCCTATGTGGTCGAGGATCTGCGCTTTCACGACATCATCATGGATATGTCGGGCGATCGCCTCAGCAAGGCGATCATCGACGGCATCCAGTCCGAAGCGCTGCGCACCCATGGCTATTCGGGCAAGCTCAGCGTCGAGCATGTCAAGCTGACCCATGCCGCGCACCGCAGCGTCTATGAGGCGATCGCCGCGCGCGATCCCGACCGCGCGTCGAAGGCGATGCGCGAGCATATCGCCGGATCCTGGGAAAAGCGGCGGGCGCAGCCGCGGGGGTAGCTCTGGAAGTCGTCACCCCAGCAGTTTGTTTCTTGGCGGATCTCAGGGCCGCCGTGCCATCGCGCGAATGACCGGAAGGGATGGAAAGTGGTCGCAACCCCTCTCCGTCATCCCGGCCTTGTGCCGGGATCCACGGCGCCCCGGGGCGATGCGATCGAGCCTTTTCCCTCCTGCTCGCCTCCCGGTGGATCCCGGCACAAGGCCGGGATGACGGTCTATGCGCAATGGCTGCAATTAATCGCTTACTGCCAGTCCGCTTTTGGCTGCCGCTTCACCCCCTGGAACGACCGAAATTGGGGTGGGTTGGCGACAGTCTGCTTTTGTTCAATAGTGGCGATAAGCAGACACGATCAGAAGAGCTCGATGGATAAACGATTGCGCGATTTGGCAATTCAGCTTCGCGACACGCCGTCATCCGACGCTGTCGATTGGCTGATGACCCGTTATCCTTTTGAAGTGGAGAACTGGGGTGAGGCCCTAACGCTGATCGACCATGCGTCCTTCTCGAAAGGGGATGCGCGACGGCTCGCGACTCACTATCTGAGCCGAGCGCCCTACGCATCTGATCGACCCTACAAGGTTTTTGCGAAATTGCTCGGCCTCCATGACCTTCTCCGCATTCTGAGCGAAGTCGTCCCTACAAGCCATCCGCGTCGTGATCTTCTCCTCTATCATCTGAGACCGCTGCTTAATGCAGCCGCAAGCGACAGGGACCGCGCCGCCGCGTCTGCTTTTGCGTCTACCTCAACGCAGTCAGAATGATCGCAATGGGGTCGCTTGCCGACAGTCCGATTTTTCAGCGCCGGTTCCGGTATCGGACAATGGGGAAGCCCCATCCTCCGCAACTGCCCTGGCGAATCCCGGCAGGAAGGCCGGGATGACGGTGTCGGCTAGGCTTGCTCCGCCAGTGCGTAGATCCGCTCCATCTCGACCCAGGTCTGATCGGGCGCGAAGGGCAGCGATTTCTGAAAGCTCGCCATCAGCGCGTCCCATGCCGCGACCTCCGGATTCGCTTCGTCCCGCAGGCGTTTCACCTCGGGATCGGGCGCCCTGTCGGTGTCCTGTTCCATCACCATGAACATGCGGTCTCCCACCAGCCAGATCTCGAGCGACTCGACGCCGTCGGCGCGGATCGCGGCGTTGACCGCCGCCGGCGGCCCGCCCGGCTCGTGCCAGCGGCGATAGGCGGCGATCAGCCCGGGATCGTCGTGGAGATCGACGGCAAAGCAGCGGCGGACGATTGGCATTCTACGATTCTCCGGAACGTCGATTGACGCGTTGCGCCATCCTGCCCTAAACATCATACATCGTACAATATGATGATGGAGCGGGATGGTGCCAAGGCTCTATGGCGAGACCCTTAACCGGCGCGACCTTGCCGCGCGATCGGGTTCGCTTTCGCAATTCGCGGGCGTGCGTCTGTCGACGCTTGGCGACGGGGTCGAGCGCGGGGTGCGGCAACTGGAGTTCCGCACCGGATCGGGCCTGCGTTTCACGGTGCTGGTCGATCGCGCGATGGACATCGCCGAGTGCGAGCACAATGGCCGCGCGGTCGGCTGGCATTCGCCCTCGGGCTTCCGCCACCCCGGGCTGCACGATTATGAGGGCGAGGGCGGCCTTGGCTGGTTCCGCTCGATGTCGGGCCTGCTCGTCACCTGCGGCCTCGACCATGTCCTGTTCATGCACGACGATCCCGCCGGCCATTATCATTACGGCCCGCGCGAGAAGGTCTCGTCCTCGCTTCACGGTCGCGTCGGCACGATCCCGGCGCGACTGACCGGCTATGGCGAAAGCTGGGAGGGCGAGCGCTGCGTCCTCTGGGCCGAGGGGGTTGTCCAGCAATCGACCGTGTTCGGCGAAGACCTTCATCTCATCCGCCGGATCGAGGCGGATGTCGGCGGCGACGAGATCAGGCTGCACGATCGCGTGGTCAATCACGGCTTCTACCGCACCCCGCACATGTACTGCTACCATATCAACGTCAGCCATCCGGTGGTGGCCGAAGGCTCGCGCTACGTCGCGCCGGTCCGGGACGTGATCTGGGCGGCGCATCAGGACAAGTATCGCGACCAGAATACGGGTTACCGCACCCTCCCCGCGCCGATCGTCAATTTCCACGAGCAGGTGTGGCAGCACGACATGGCCGCCGATGCAGACGGCAAGGTCAATGTCGCGCTGGTCAACGAGGCGCTCGGCTTCGGGTTCGAGGTCGAGACGCGCAAGGACCAGTTCCCCGCCATGTATGAGTGGCAGAATCTGCACGCCGGCCATTACGCCGTGGGGATCGAGCCTTCGACCAACCATGTCATGGGCAAGGATTTCGCGCGCGAACGTGGCGAACTGATCTGGCTCGAGCATGGCGAGGCGCGGCGCTACGACAGCGTCTTCCGTATCCTCCCCGATGCCGAAGCCGTCGCCGACGCCGTGCAGCGGATCGAGGGCGTGGCGCTCCAGCCCGCCGAAGACTATCCCGTGCCCTCGGGCAATTTCCCGCCGATCGGGGGCGCCAAGTGAAGGGCCGCACGGTTCTTCACACCGGGGCGGCCGGCGGCCTTGGCCTCGACACGACATTGCTGCTGATCGAGCGCGGCGCGACGGTGGTCGCGATCGACCATGATCTCGCCAAGGTCGAGGCGCTCGAGGCGGCGGCACGCGGGAAGGGGCCGGGGAGGCTGATCGTCTCGACGGCGGATCTCGCCGATCTCGACCGGCTGCGCGTGACGCTCGACATCCTGATCGAGGAAACCGGCGGGTTCGATGTCGTCATCAACAATGCCGCAATCTACCCGTCCAAGCCGTTCGAGGACTATTCGATCGCGGAGCATCAGGCGATCCAGCGCGTCAATGTCGACGCGGGCATCGTCGCGGTGCAGGCGGCGCTGCCGGGGATGCGGGCAAAGGGCTTTGGTCGCATCATCAACGTCTCAAGCATCACCATTTCGGGCGGCTGGGCCAACCTCTCGCCCTATGTGGCGTCGAAGATGGCGCTGGTCGGCCTGACCCGTGCGTGGGCGCGCGAATTCGGCGCCTGGGGCGTCACCGTCAACGCGATCGCGCCCGGCGCCTTCCCGACGGACGCCGAGAAGATCCATCCCGACCCCGAGGGCTATAACCGCATGGTGCTCGACGCCCAGTCGATCAAGCGCCGCGGCACCGCCCGCGACATCGCCAACGCCATCGCCTTTTTCGCGAGCGACGAGTCCGGTTTCGTCACCGGCCAGACGCTGCACGTCAATGGCGGCTGGACCATGAACTGAGGAAGACGACGTGACCAATATCCTGAGCGGCATCCGCGTGCTCGACTGCTCGATCGCGATGGCCGGACCGTTCGCGGCGCAGCGCATGGGCGACATGGGCGCCGACGTGGTCAAGGTCGAGCCGACCAGCGGCGAATGGCAGCGCCACGCCTCGGCCGGCGGTGCCAACGGCAACAAGATCAACGTCTCGTTCCTCTCGCTCAACCGCAACAAGCGCAGCCTCGCGGTCGATCTCAAGGCGCCTGAGGGCAAGGCGCTGCTGCTCGAACTGGTCAAGGATGCCGACGTGTTCCTCCAGAACTATCGTCCCGGCGTCGCCGAGCGGCTGGGCGTCGATTATGCGACGCTCAGCGCGATCAACCCGAGTCTCGTTTACGTCTCGATGTCCGGCTATGGCGAGGACGGCCCCTATCGCAACTTCCCCGGCCAGGACTTGCTGCTCCAGGGCATGTCCGGCGCAATGATGTCCACCGGCGCCGACGGTGCCCCACCCTCCGCCGCCGGCCAGTATCTGGTCGATGCTGTCACCGCCTATTCAGCGTTCGAAGGCGCGCTCGCCGCGCTGTTCCATCGCGAGCGGACGGGCGAGGGCCAGCTGGTCCAGGTCAATATGCTCGACGCGATCACCACGATCCAGATGCAGGAATTGTCGGTGTTCACAGTGGGCGAGAAGCCGCAAGCGCGATCGGCCGAGCCGCACGCGCATAGCTATATCCGTGCGCCGTACGGCGTTTTCGCGACCGCTGACGGTTACATCACCGTCGCCATGGCCTCGCTCAAAAAGCTCGGCGAGCTGTTCGAGGACAGCTTCTTCGAGGGCCTCGACGACGAGCGCGACAGCTGGGCACTGCGCGACCAGATCTTTGCCAAGGTCCGGGAACACCTGCCCGCGCGCACCAGTGCGCAATGGCTCGAAGCGATGCGCGCGCGCGATATCTGGGCCGGCCCGGTCTACGGCTATGCCGATCTGGTCGAGGATCCCCAGATCAAACACAACGGTACCTTTGTCGAATATGACCATCCGACCGAGGGGCGGGTGAAGGCGCCGGGCTTCCCGATCCGCTTCTCCAAGACGCCTTCGACCGTCGCGCGCGGCGCGCCGCTGGTCGGCGAACACAGTCGCGAGCTGCTGCGCGAGGCGGGGCTGGATGAGAAGGCGATCGAGGCGCTGATCGAATCAGGCGTGGTCCGCCAGCACGCATGAGCATGCCACATTATCGCGGCCTGACCTGGGATCATCCGCGCGGCTACAATGCGCTCGCGGCCGCTGCTGCGCAGGCGGACGGCATCACGCTGGCGTGGGACAAGCATCCGCTCGAAGGGTTCGAGTCGCACCCGATCGGCGACCTCTGCGCGCGCTACGATCTGGTAGTGCTCGATCATCCGCATGTCGGTGAGGCGGTGGCGGCGGATTGCCTGATGCCGATCGAGGAGCTGTTCGGTGCGGACGCGATTGCGGCGTGGCGCGCTGCGGTCGCCGGGCCGTCGCTCTCAAGCTATCACTATGCCGGCAGGCATTGGGCGCTTCCCCTCGACGCGGCGACCCAGGTGATGGCTTATCGGCGCGAAACGGTGTCACTGCCGCCGCTTGAATGGGCGCAGCTGCCCGCCTTTGCCGCGGATCACGCCGTTGCGCTGTCGCTCGCCGGGCCGCACGCGATCCTGAGTTTCCAGTCGATCTGCGGTGCGCTCGGCTTCGATCCCGCCGTGCCGCGCGACACCTTCATGGACCGCGCCATCGCGCGCGAGGCCTATGCACTGATGGCCGCGCTGACCGGCGACGTCACCCGTCGCGCACGCGCCCTCAACCCGATCGCGATGCTCGGCGCAATCGAGCGCGGCGAGGGGATCGACCTCTGCCCGCTGATCTATGGCTATGTGAACTATGCGACCCGCGGCGTCGGTTTCACGAACGCACCCGCCGGTCCGGACGGCCGCATCGGATCGACGCTCGGCGGCACCGGGATCGGCGTGTCGAAGCGCTGCACCGTCACCCTGGAACTGATCGATCATCTGCGCTGGCTGATGTCGGAGCCGATCCAGCGCGGCTTCATTCCGCAGCATGAGGGGCAGCCCGCGCTGCGCTCGGCCTGGGCCGACGATGCGATCAACGCCGCGACCGGCGGCTTCTTCGCCGCGACGCTAGCCACGGTCGAATCCGCGCTGCTGCGTCCCCGGCACGACGGCGCAATCGCCTTCCAGACGGCTGCCTCGACGCGGCTGCGCGCGGGCCTGCTCGACGGCGATGCCGCCAATGCGGTCCTCGACGACCTCGAAACCTTCTATCGCAGCCACCACCCGGCCGGAGCCGAGACATGACCGACGACCTGCTGTTCACGGTGGCCGACCATGTCGCCACCATCACCCTCAACCGGCCCGCCAAGCTCAATGCGCTGACGCCCGAAATGGCCGCCGCGCTGATCGCCTCGGTGAGCGAGTGCAATAGCAGCGACGCGGTGCGCTGTGTCGTCATCACCGGCGCGGGCGAGAAGGCCTTCTCCGCCGGATCGGACATCACCACGCTCGACGGCTATCCGACCCCGTGGGATTTCCGCAATCGCGACGATTATTGTGACGCGCTGCGTGCCTGCCGCAAGCCGGTGGTGGCCGCCATCAACGGCTATGCGCTCGGTGGCGGGCTGGAGACGGCGATGGCCGCCGACATCCGCATCGCCAGCACCAACGCCCGCTTCGCCGCGCCGGAGATCAAGCTGGGCTGGATCGGCGGCGGCGGCATGGCGGCGGGCCTCACCTATTCGATGGGCGCCTCCAACGCGGCGCTGATGCTGTTCACCGGCGACATGATCGATGCGGAGAAGGCGCTGGCCTGGGGACTGGTGAGCGAGGTCGTCGCGCCCGACGCGCTGCTCGCCCGCGCGCAGGAGATTGCGCGCACGATCGCTTCGCGCGCACCGATCGCGGCGGAGACCGCCAAGCTCAACCTGCGCGCGGCGCATACGATGCCGTGGGATAAGGCGATCGAATATGAGCGCGACCTGCAGGCGATCTGCTTCGCCACCGAAGACGCGAAGGAGGGCCGCGCCGCCTTTGCCGAGAAGCGTGCGCCCGTCTTCCGCCGGCGCTAGTCTGGCGCAATGACCAGGCCCCGCATCCTCCTCACCCGCCGCTGGCCCGAAGCGGTGGAGGCGCGCCTCGCCGCCCGCTATGACGTGACGCGCAACGAGACCGACATGTCGATGGACGCCGCCGCGCTGGCACAGGCGATGCGCGAGCATGATGCGCTCTGCCCGACCGTGACCGACAGGATCACCCGCGACGTCATCCTGACCGAAGGCCGCCGCGCGCGCATCATCGGCAACTACGGCGCCGGGTTCGAGCATATCGATCTCGACGCCGCGCGCGAGGCGGGGATTGCCGTCACCAACACCCCCGACGTGCTGACGGACGCTACCGCCGACATCGCGATGACGCTAATCCTGATGGCGACGCGCCGCGCGGGCGAGGGGGAGCGGGAGCTGCGCGCGGGTGAGTGGACCGGCTGGCGCCCGACCCATCTGCTCGGCCGGTCGCTGCGCGGCAAAGTGCTCGGGCTGGTCGGCTATGGCCGCATTGCCCGCGCCGTGGCCGATCGCGCGAAAGCGTTCGGGATGAAGATCGCCGTCCATAGCCGCAGCCGCGCCGAAGACGTGCCAGAGGCGAACTATCATGCGTCGCTCCAAAGCCTGTTGAGCATTGCGGATGTGGTCTCGCTCCATGCGCCGGGCGGCGCCGCGACCCGTCGCATGATCGACGCCGCCGCGCTTTCCGCAATGAAGCGAGACGCAGTGCTGGTGAACACCGGCCGCGGAACCTTGATCGACGAAGCCGCGCTGGCGGTAGCGCTGAAGGTCGGCACGATCGCTGCCGCCGGCCTCGACGTGTACGAACGCGAGCCGGCGGTCGAGGCGGCGCTGATCGACCTTCCCAACGCCGTGCTGCTCCCGCACCTCGGCTCGGCGACGCTGGAGACGCGCGAGGCGATGGGGATGAAGGTCGCCGACAATCTCGACGCCTTCTTCGCCGGGCACGAACCGTTTGACCGCGTCGCTTGAGATTGTCGCCCGCGCGGCCAGAGGCTGGCTCGGCCCGCGCCCGCTGATCCTGGGCATCTGCGGGTCGCAGGGCAGCGGCAAGTCGACCCTCGCACGCGGTCTGGTCGATGCGCTCGGCGTGCGCGCCGCGACGCTCTCGCTCGACGACCTCTATCTGGGCAAGGCGGCGCGGGCAGCGTTGGCACGCGATATCCACCCGCTGCTTGCCACGCGCGGCGTACCGCTGACGCACGACGTTGCACTCGGCCGTGCGATCCTCGACGCGGTCCGGGCTGGGCAACCCGTGCGCCTGCCGCGCTTCGACAAGGCCAGCGACGAGCCGCTTGCGCAAGCGCAATGGGAATCAATCGATGCCCCGCTCGACCTGCTGATCTTCGAAGGCTGGTGCGTCGGTGCCCAGGCACAGCCCGCCGCCGACCTCATTGCCCCCGTCAACGATCTCGAACATGCCGAAGATCCTGACGGGCTCTGGCGCCGCGCGGTCAACGCTGCGCTGGCCGGCCCGTACCAGGCGCTGTTCGCGCGGATCGACCGGCTGGTGCTTCTCGCCGCGCCGAATTTCGACGTGGTGCGCGGCTGGCGGGCGCAGCAGGAGGCGGCCCTGCGCGCCAGCCTCGTCGAGCAGGGCCGCGATCCTGCGCTGGCGATGAGCGACATGCAGATCACGCGTTTCATCCAGCATTATGAGCGGATCACCCGGGCGATCCTGCAGGAGATGCCGGGCCGTGCCGATCTGGCGCTTCCTCTCGGTCCCGATCGCGAGGTGATCGGTAAAACCTGACTTACAGCTTGTGATCCCCGCCCCGCTAATTCATCATATGATAAACAGCGACAGGAGAGGGACATTGCTCAGGGAACGGGCCGAATTCAGCCGCAGGACGGCATTGCTGGGCGCCGGCGCCGCATTCGCTGCCAGTGCGATCCCCGTCCGTGCGACCGGATCGCTCACCGGCTTCCACAATGTCCGCGATTATGGCGCGAAGGGTGATGGCAGGGTGATCGATTCCCCTGCCTTCAACCGCGCGATCGAGGCGGCTAGCGCGAAGGGTGGCGGCACGATCGTGGTGCCGCCCGGACGCTATCTCTGCTTCTCGATCCGGCTGAAGAGCCACATCACGCTCGTCCTCAGCCCCGGATCGGTGATCGAGGCGGCCAGTCCCGACCGCCACAAGGGCCAGTACGACCTGCCCGAAGGGGTGTGGGAGGAACAATTCGTCGACTATGGCCTCGCCCATTTCCACAACAGCCTGATCTATGGCGACGGGGTCAGCGACGTCGCGATCATCGGCCAGGGGCTGATCCACGGTCTGGGGCTCGATCGCGAGGGGCCGCCGCAGGGCTGGCACGGCATCCCGGGCTGGAAATCGCCGAAGGAGCGCGGGCTGAGCGCCGACGCTGCCCGTCGCGCCAATCCCGAGGAGATGAAGTATGAGGGGCGCGGCAACAAGGCGATCGGCCTGATCCGCTGCCGCAACGTCCTGCTCAAGGATTTCTCGATCCTGCAGGGTGGGCATTTCGCCTGCTATGTGATGGGCTGCACCAATGTCCGCATCGACGGGCTGACGGTGGATACCGACCGTGACGGCATCGATCTCGACTGTTGCCGCGATGTGCGCGTCACCCATTGCGTAGTCAACGCGCCCAAGGACGACGCGATCTGCCTCAAGAGCAGCTATGGCTTGCAGGAGGCGCGCTTATGCGAGGATGTGCAGGTCATCGGCTGCAAGACCAGCGGCTATCTGCTCGGCACGGTGCTTGACGGCACCTATCAGAAGTCGCCCTATCTCGCGCCGGACAAGGTCGGCGTGCTCGGCCGGATCAAGCTCGGCACCGACAGCATCGCTGGCTTCCGCAACATCCTCATCGCCGACTGCATATGCGAGAACAGCCGCGGCCTTCAGCTCGGCGCGATCGACGGCGGGGTGCTGGAGGACGTCACCTTCCGCGACATCAACTTGGTCAATCCGGTCAACCATCCAATCTTCCTGCGCCTGTCCGCGCGCAACCGCGCACCAAAGGGAGCGGGCGTGGCGAAGGTCCGCCGGGTGCGCTTCACCGGTATCCAGGCCTCGGGCGCGCGGGCCGAATATCCGTGCGGCGTGGTCGGCATCCCCGATGGGATCATCGAGGATGTGAGCCTTCGCGGCGTCGATGTCACCGCGGCGGGCGGCGGAACCGAAGCCGATGCGAACCGCGTGGTGCCCGAGCGCCGCAACTCCAGTCTCGAGCCGAGCTTCATGGGCACCCTGCCCGCGCACGGCCTCTATGCGCGACACGTCCGTAATCTGAGCGTCACCGATTGCGGCTTCGACACCGCAGCGCCAGATGCGCGGCCTTCGGTCGTACTGGAAAATGTCGATGGCGCGGTGGTGGATCGTCTCGCCTCGCCCAAGCCGCGCGATGCCGCGGTGCGCACCGGCGCGGGCAGCCGCAACATCGCGATCGGATCGGTCCAGGCCTTCAGCGCGGCGAGACCGTGACGCGCTGCCCGCTGTCGCGAGGCTGTACGACGCGATGAGCGTGGCACAGCGCGGCGATCATCCGCCGCGCTGTGCCGCAACCCAGCGGTCGATCATCGATTCGAGAACCGAAACCGGCATCGCGCCTGCCGCCAGTGCGGTGTCGTGGAAGGCACGGATGTCGAACTTGTCGCCCAGTGCCTTGTGTGCCTTCTCACGGATCGCTACCCAGCGCGTCTGGCCGACCATGTAGCTGGTCGCCTGTCCCGGCCACACGCAATAGCGCTCCACTTCGGTGATGTTGCCGCGCTCGGGCGTGCCGAGCGCATCGTTCATATACTGGATCGCCTTCTCGCGGCTCCAGCGCATGTGATGCAGCCCGGTATCGACCACGAGGCGCGCCGCACGGAACATATAGGATTGGAGATAGCCGAGCCGTCCGAACGGATCGTCGGCATAGGCGCCCATCTCGTCTGCAAGCTGCTCGGCATAGAGGCCCCAGCCCTCGGTATAGACCGAGTAGACGGGCAGGCGCCGAAGCCGGGGAATCCCCGCCGCTTCCTGTGCCAATGCGATCTGGTGGTGATGCCCTGGGGTCGCCTCGTGATAGGTCAGCGTCGGCAGCGTCCAGCGCGGATTCTCGGCAGTGTCGCGCAGGTTGATGTAATAGGCGCCCGGTCGCGATCCGTCGGCGGAGGGGATCTGGTAGTAGCCCGCGGTCGCGCCGGCCTCGATCTCCGGCGGGACGCGGCGGATCTCGACAAGCGTTTTGGGCAGCCGACCGAACATCTCGGGCAGGCGGCGTTGCATCTCGACGATCTGGGCGTTGAGCTCGGCGATCAGCTTCGCCTTGCCGGCGTCGGTGTTGGGATAGATGAAGCGCGGGTCCTTGCCCAGCGCGCGCAGACGCTGCGCGACGCTGCCTTCGGTCATCCCCTGCGCGCGAAGGATCGCGTCGGCGCGGGCGGTGAGGTCAGCCATCTTCTCCAGCCCCAGCTGGTGAACCTCCTGCGGCTTCATCCCGGTCGTCGTCGCGTAGCGCAGCGCATAGTCATAGTAATCGGCACCCTGCGGCAGCCGCCACACGCCCGCATCGTGCGTGGCGCGCGGGCGCACCCGGCGCAGCTCGGCGATCTGGCGCTGCATCGCCGGATAGATGTCGCCGCTCACGATCTTCGCGCAACGCGTTGCCCAGTCGCCGGGGATCGCCTGGGTCTTCCTGGTCAGGTTGGTGACCAGGATGTTGGCCTCCGGCGCGGGGGCTGCGACCCGGGCATAGACCTCCAGCGTCCGGTCGATCACGAAATCGGGCGGAATGACGCCCGCGACATGATCGGTTTGGATTCGCCCGGTCTCGTTGTCGAGCTGTTTGGCAAAGTCCCGACAGCGGGCCAGATAGGCCTCGGCATCCGCCGCATTGGCGATACTGTGCTGGTTGGTCAGGAAATCGGGGATCGAGCGGTAGATGCCGCTCAGCTGAGTCACCGGATGCAGCTCGGGCCAGCTGTGCAGGCCATAGCTGAACGTGTCGTACGCCTTGACGAAACTCTGCCAGGGGCCGTGGAAGGTCTCATAGTTTACCAGGTCCATGCCCGACAATTTTGACGGATCGATCGTGGCGAGCCGCTTGAGCCCCTCGCGATACAAATCGTGCTGGCGGCGGATGCCAGCGGGGCTGCGGTCGGTCAGCTTCGATTTGGCGCCGGCATAGGCGCCCTTGTCGAGCCCCAGCGCGGTGCAGAATTCAGGATCGGTCTCGAGCAGCCGGTCGTACAGTTTCTCGTAGATCGCCGTCAGCCGCGTGCCCTCCTCGCTCTGGCTTTCGCGCGCGCGGATGGCTGGCGCGAGCGCCGGGAGCAGCGCGGTGGCGATCAGGGTGCGGCGGTCGATCATGCGTCGGGGTTCCGTGCGAGAGGGGGAGGGGACGATCCCTACGGGGCCGCACCTGCGCCGGTATTGAACCCATTTGACCTACGCCGCCATCCGCCGGGCGTCAGGCCGGTCAACATCGTAACTGCCCGCGTCATATGCGCCTGGTCGGCATAGCCGAGTTGCTGGGCCACCGCCGCGAATGGCGTGTCGGTCCCGCGCAGAGCCGAAACCGCGGCCCGGGCACGGGCGTTCGCGCGATAGGCCTTGGGCGTGCAGCCATAGGCGAGGCGGAAGCCTCGACTTAGCGTTTCCTGTCGCACCCCCGCTTGCTCGGCCCATTGACCGAGCGGGATGTCGCGCATCGCGCGCAGATCGGCGGCGAGTGCATCGGGCCAATCCAGCGGTGCTGCGGTGCATGAGGCGAACTGGCCGGCAAGCGACGCCTGAGCTTCGCCAAGGTCGCGTTCGGCGAGGCGGACCAGCAGATCGGGGTCGGCAACCCGACCGCGCATCGTCCGCGACTGCGAAAGGGCCTGCGGCACCGGCAGCACCAGCACTTCGGCCCCCCGGTGATCGAACCGGTCGAGGTGCGATTCGAACGCATGATGGATCAGCACGTCGCCAGGCCGGACATTCCACCGGCCTTCGTCGCCGGCCTCCTGATAGCCGCCTGACAGCACCACCGCGACGAACGGGTCGTCATGGCAGTGGCGCTCGCGCAATTCGTTCGCGTGGTGGCGCAGTCGTCCGATCGGCGCTTCGGCAAAGCTGCACAGGAAACCCATCTCCCCTGTCTAGGACGGCAGCGCCCGCGTCGTCCATCGGGTCGCTGCTGCCTCAGTCCCGCGGTCCCGCTTCCTCGATCACCTTGCGCGCCTCGGCCGGCCAGTCGCGGTCGGGGACGAGGAAGTTGCCCCGCGCGTCGTTGCCGATCTCGGGCAGCCAGCGCCCGCCGGTCGACATCGAATTGTGCCAGTTGCCGGACGCCTTGTTGTCGGTCGAGATCCGGCGCCGGAACATGCCCCCTGCGGTGTTGATGTTGAGCCACTTGCCCCCGGTCTCGACGACGTTGCCGGTCACGGTGAAGTGCTTGCTGCCCTCGTCCAGATAGATGCCGATCCGGTTCGAGATGTCGAAGATGTGGTTGTTGCGGATGATCGAATTGGGGTTGGCCGACAGATTGTAGATCGCGCCGCCATCCTCGTACCACAGCTTCACGCCATGGATGCGGTTGCCCTCGACCAGCGTGTTGCGCAGCGTCGTCGGCGTCGTGAATTTCGGATTGTGGACGTAGCCCTTCTGCTTCTCGTCGTAATTCGGGTTGCCGCCCGCATCGTTATAGCCCCAGCCCCAGCCGACCGCGATCGCGTCGTAGGGCGCGTCGCTGATGTCATTGTGCCGGATCGTCGCGCCGTCGATGTACGTCGTCAGGATCGCGGCATTGTCCTTATAGTCCTGGCTGACCGTGACGACCGTGTTGTCCTCGATCACGAGGTTGCGGTTGATCAGCCTGGGGTCGGAGGGGTGATGCGCGTCGGTTCGTACGCCGCCTGCCATGATCGCGCCGCCCGCCAGGATCGAGAAGCGGTTGCGCGAAACCCGGATGCCGTCGGTCGCAAGCCCGACGCCGGTCAGGTGCGCGGTCGGCTCGTTGCCGATCCCGAGCGCGATCTGGCCGAGCTGAGTGAAATTATTGCCCTCGAAGCTTACCTCGCGCGCCGCCGACACCTGCACCGCGGCGGGCATCTGGTGCCATTTGAGGCGCATCGATTCGAATTCGACGCAGCCCCAGCCGCATTTCTCCCACGCATCCTTGGGCCGGATCGGCGAGACGTCGCTGAGGTACGCACCGCTCTGCTGGTTGGCATAGCCGGTCGGCTTGCTCGGCCCCATCCATGAGGTGTGCGCGAAGGTGAGGCCGCGGAAGCTGAGGCGCTCGACCGGCGCCGCGGGCGTGCCGCTGATCGAAACCAGCGTCTCCAGCGTCGGCACCACGACCTTCAGATCCTTGATGTCCTCGTCGATCCCCGTGCGCAGGTAGAGCTTTCCCGCCTCCGGCTCGATCACCCATTGGTGATAGCGCGCATGCCAGTCGTTGGTCTTGCCGATGAACTCAAGCGCGTTGACCAAGAACAGCCGCGAATCATCGGGGAAGATCGGCTTGCTGACGGTGTCATAGCCCCAGGTGTTGTTGTCCCATGCCGGCTGCTGCATCGTCACGGTGGTGCCGCTGATCGACTTCACCGGCGAGTAGCGGTCGGTGAAGAAGCCGGTCGCCTCCAGTTCGAGCCGGTCGGGCCGGGCGAGCTTGCCGATATAGCCATACTTGGGATTGGTGATCTCGAACCCGTTGGGGCCGAACTTCACGTCGGAGGCGCGCAATTCGATCCACGGGCGTTCCGCGACGGTGCCGTTGACCCAGATCTGGCGCGTGTCGAGCCCCTGGGGGGTCGCGGCGACATAGATGCGGCGCTCTTCGTCGTAGGAGGCAAAGCCGGTGACCTCGATCCCCGACGAGATGACCGGCTTGGCGCCCTCGGCGGCGCGCCACTCGACCTTCTTGCCGTTCAATCCGCCATCGGCACGGCGGAAGATCAGCGGCTTGGTCAGTGTGTAGGTGCCGCCGGCGAGCAGGACGGTGACGTCGCCCTTTGCGTTGCTTGCGCGCACCAGCGTCTGCGCGCGTTCCAATGTGCGGACGGGCTTGGCCACGGTTCCCGGATTGCGGTCATCGCCACCCGGCGCGACATGCACCGTCACCTGCGCGAAGGCTGAGGTTGCGGTGAGCAGCGCGGCAGCCAACGTGAGGCGATGAACGGCTTTGGCAATCATCTGGGCACTCTCCTAACGTCCGTCACCCCGGCCTTGTGCCGGGTCCACTATGCCGCGCTGGTCAGGCTTTACGCCTCTTGCCCTATCCCTGGCATCCCGGTGGACCCCGGCACAGGGCCGGGGTGACGGGGCGGGGCAGGATCCAGCGGGCCGATCCCGATTCAGTTCACCCAGCCGCCGTCGATCACGTTGACGGTGCCGGTGGTAAACGCGCTTTCGTCGCTGGCTAGATAGACGGCCAGTGCCGCCAACTCGCTCGTCCGGCCAAAGCGGCCCATCGCCTGACGCGCGGTGAATTCCGCGTACGCCTTCTCGAAATCGCCGGTATCGTGCAGCCGCTGGATCAGCGACGGTGTCTCGACCGTGCCGGGGCAGATCGCGTTGCAGCGGATGCCCTTGGTCACATAGTCGATCGCCACCGACTTGGTCAGGCCGATCACCGCCGCCTTGGTCGCGCCATAGGCAAAGCGGTTGGGGACCGCCTTGATGCTCGAGCAGACTGACGACATGTTGATGATCGATCCCCCGCCGCGCGCGATCATGTGGGGCAGCACGGCGCGGATCATCCGGTATTGCGCGGTGACGTTGAGCGACTGGGAAAACTCCCACGCATCCTCGTCGCAATCCAGGATCGTGCCGGCATGGACGAAGCCCGCGCAATTGTAGAGCACGTTGAGCTCGGGATAGTCGGCTGCGATCGCCGCAACATCGTCTTTGCTGGTCACGTCGAGCTGGCGCGTCTCGGCGCCTTCCAATCCTTCGAGCGCGTCGGCGCGAACGTCGGTTGCGATTACCCGCGCGCCCTCGCGCACAAATGCTTCGGCGGTGGCCCGGCCGATCCCCTGGCCCGCCGCGGTCACCAGTGCGATCTTGCCTTCGAGACGGCCCATAAACTCTCCAATGGGTTGATTTGTGGCGTAGACAACGCCGTTCGTATTCGTATGATGAATTATGTTTGAGCATCATGCAAGCATCGATCGCCGCTCGACCCTCGGGCTGCTGGCTCTCCTCTTCGGCACGCCCGCCGCGGCGCAGGTCGCGCTCGACGGGCATGGCGTCGAGGACATCCGCAAGCATGGCGCACGCGGCGACGGCCGCACGATCGACAGCCCGGCGATCAACCGCGCGGTGCAGGCAGCGGCCGGGCGCGGCGGGGGCGTCGTGCTGGTGCCGCCGGGCCGGTATCTCAGCTTCTCGATCCGCCTGCTCGACAATGTCACGCTGGCATTGTCGGCCGGCGCGGTGATCGAGGCGGCCGATCCGGACATCCACGGGCGCAATTACGATCCGCCCGAAAATTATATGGAAGAGCAGTTCCAGGATTTCGGGATCACGCATGTTCACAACAGTTTGATCTATGCCGATGGGGCGTCGAACATCGGCGTGATCGGACCGGGGATGCTGCACGGCCTGGGCCTTGATCGCGAAGGGCCGGGGGACCGCTGGTGGAAGCGCGACAACTGGCAGTCGGCAAAGGCGCTCGGCATCAGCCCGAAGGAATTCATGCTGCGCGACGAGAAGGAAGCTGCGCAGGTGGGGCGCGCGAACAAGACGATCGGGCTGATGAACTGCCGCAACGTCCGGCTCAGGGATTTCACTATCCTGCAGGCCGGGCATTTCGGGATCATCGCGCACGGCTGCACCAACATGGCGCTGGACGGGATCGTGATCGACACCGATCGCGACGGGATCGACATCGATTGCTGCCGCGACGTGCGCGTCACCAACTGCACCGTCAACGCGCCCAAGGACGATGCGATCGTGCTCAAGAGCAGCTATGCGCTGGGCCGCAAGACGATGTGCGAGGACATATTGGTCCAGGGCTGCAAGACCAGCGGCTATTTGATGGGTTCGCTGCTCGACGGCACCTATCGCCTGTCCGACTATGGCTCGCCCGACGGCAACGGCGTGCTGGGGCGGATCAAGATGGGGACCGAGACCAATGGCGGCTTCCGCAATGTGCGCATCTCCGACTGTATCTGCACCAACAGCCGCGGCATCCTGATCGGCATCGTCGATGGCGGGCTGATGGAGGATGTGGTGGTGAGCGGCATCACGCTGCGCGATCCCGTCAATCATCCGCTGTTCGTCCACCACGCCGCGCGGATGCGCGCCCCCAGGGGCACGCCGGTCGGCAAGATTCGCCGGGTGCGGTTCGAGGATGTCCAGGTCTCCGGCGCTGACCTGCGCTATCCCTGCGGGGTCGAGGGTTTTGCCGACGGCCCGGTCGAGGATGTGAGCTTCGTCGGGATCGACGTGACCTCGCCCGGCGGGGGCACTGCGGCGGACGCGGCGCGCGAGCCTGAATATCGCCGCGAGACCAGCCTTGAGGTGAGCTACCTCAAGACGCTGCCCGCGCATGGCTTCTGGGCACGCCACGCCAGGCGGCTGAGGATCCGCGACTGTCGGTTCGCGGTCGAAAAGCCCGATGCGCGGCCGACGGTGGCGCTGCGCAACGTCGAGGGCGCGCTGATCGACGGCCTTGTCTCCAGCAAGCCGCGCGATGCTGCTGTGTCGGCGAAGGACAGCAGCGGGATCGCGCTCGGCGCGGTACAGACGCTGGCATGACGGAGCGACTGAGCGACCTGGGAAAGCTCGCCTTCGGCGCGGCGTCGATCGGTAACCTGTATCGTGCGGTGCCCGAAGCTCAGGCGCGCGACGTGGTGGCGCGGGCATGGGATGCGGGCGTCCGCACCTTCGACACCGCCCCGCATTACGGCTTTGGCCTGAGCGAAAAACGGCTGGGCGCGGCGCTCGCCGAGCTGGATCCGGCGCAGAGCGCGATCGTCTCGACCAAGATCGGGCGGCGGCTCGATCCGCGGCCGGATGCCGATCTCTCGGCGATGCGCCAGGCCTTCGTTTCGCCCGAGCCGTACGAAAGCGTGTTCGACTACAGCTATGATGCAGTGATGCGCTCGTACGAGGGCAGTCTGAAGCGGTTGCGCCGCGATCGGATCGACATCCTCTATGCGCACGATATCGGCGCCTTCGCGCATGGCGCCGCGCATCCGAGGCGGTTCGCCGAGTTCATGGGCGGCGGCTATCGCGCGATGCTCAAGCTGCGCGATTCGGGCGCGGTCGGGGCGATCGGCATTGGCGTCAACGAAGTCGCGGTGTGTATCGAGATGCTGGGGGCCGGGGAGATCGATCTGATCATGCTCGCAGGCCGCTACACCCTGCTCGAACAGGATCCGCTCGACGATCTGCTCCCGCTCTGCGCGCGGCGCGGCGTGCGGCTGGTGATCGCCGGGCCGTATAATAGCGGCATCCTCGCCAAGGGCGTACGCCACGGCGGCGCCATTCCCAATTTCAACTACGAGCCTGCGCCCCCCGCGATCCTCGAACGGGTTGGCGCGATCGAGGATGTCTGTGCGAAGCATGGCGTGCCGCTGGCCGCGGCCGCGCTGCAATTCCCGCTCGCGCATCCGCAGGTCGCGTCCGTGGTGCCGGGCATGGGGTCGGTGCGTCAGGTCGATGACGCGCTGGCGCTGATGGCGCGGGTGATTCCCGTGACGCTGTGGGAAGAGCTTCGCGACGCGGGCCTGATCCGCCGGGACGCACCGCTTCCCCAATGACAGTCACCCCCGCACAAGCCGGGGTCCCTCGCCATGAAGCGAATCACTTGCCGCACGGGCCCCAGCTTGCGCTGGGGCGACGGCGTTTCCTCAACCCTTGCGGGTGGTCTCGAACAGGAACCAGGCGCGCTCCTCGGCCTGATCGGTCCATTCGTCCAAGATGCCGCTGGTCGCATTGTCCTTGGCCTCGTCGACGATCTCCTTGGCCTCGCGCAACAGCGCGATCAGCTTGAGATTGTCCTCGCGCAGCTCGGCCAGCATCTCCTCGGGCGCGACGAAGTCCTTGTCATTGTCCTTGATCGACTGATGGCGCGAGATGTCGCCGACCGAGCGCAGCGTGGCGTTGCCGGTCTTGCGCACGCGCTCTGCGATCACATCGGTGGTCGCGAGGATCTGCGCGGCCTGATCGTCGAGCAGCAGGTGATAGTCGCGGAAATGCGGACCCGAGACGTGCCAGTGGAAGTTCTTGGTCTTGAAATACAGCGCGTAGCTGTCCGCCAGGATACCGTTCAGCGCCTGCGCCACGGTCTTGGTGTCGTTGCGGTTGAGATCGGTCGGGGTCTTCAGCGCGGCGTTCGGGTCGGCCATGATTCGCTCCTGATCGGTTGGGTTCGGCTATGAAACGATCCCCTGCCATATAGGCTCCGTTGTTGCGCTGCGGAAAGTGCGATCAGGGTAATCGACCGGCTAGTTCAGGCGGAGCGCGCCCGCAGCGAGTACGGCACCGAGAGCAAGGCAGATCAGACCGAAACCCACGCGGTACGGGCCGATGGGCAGCTTGCGCCATGCCTTCTCGCCCATCAGCGCCGCAGCGGTGTTCACACCCAGAGCCGCCAGCGTCGCACCGATTGCCGCGAGCACGGGCGCAGGCTCCTGCGCGGCGAAGGCGAGGGTGAAGAACTGCGTCGTGTCGCCCGCGGCAAGGATGCCCACGCCGAACAGCGACGTCGCGAACGTTCCGAGCTTCCAGCCCTCAAGCCGATCGGGCGGTTTCAGGCGCCACAGCGCGCCCATCGCTGCGAACCCCAGCGCCAGTGCTAGCAGAAGCTGGCGGGCATTGGGCGTCAGCATCGGTGCGATCAGCATGCCTCCGGTCGCCGCCACGGCATTGCCCGCGGCATGCGCGAGGAAGGCGGCAAGGGCGACCGTGAAGGGTTTGCCGAACCGGTCGGCCAGGATCGCGACGAGCCAGGGCGATCGGTCCCCCGCCTGCGCCAGCAAGGCGGCGATGAAGGCGGGGACGAGCGAATCCATCAGGCCGTCATATCAGGCGCCGAGGCGGATCGAACAGGCTGCGGTAAAGGCAGCGGCGGTACGCGGATCGTCGCGTCCGCAGCTGACCGCATCGCGCAGCAGCGCCAGACCGTCAGCGATCATCGGTCCGCGCTGCCCTGCGGCAAGCGCCGATTCGAGCGCATGGACCACTGGAAGGGCGGGGGTGATGCCGTTGGCGAGCGCGATTCGCCGGATCGCGTCGAGATCGGCGGCAAGCTCGGCGGTCGCGGCCCGCGCCGCACGCGCACCGATCGAATCGATTCGCTGGCCAAGCTCGTCGGCCAGCACCCAGTTGCGTGCATCGGTCATCGCGGTTCTCCCCCTGCGATCCTTACGGGTGAACGGTGCGCCCAACATGGTTAACACCCCGCTAATCGGCTCAAAAGCGGACCGCGCGCTTGACATCGCGCCCTCCACGGGGCATGCGCCCCCTCCTGACAGCGGCCTGCCAGCGCGCGGCCGCTTTATTTTTTGAACGAAACTGCAGGATTCGGGCGATGGCCAAGCCGACAACCGTCAAGATTAAGCTCGTCAGCACCGCTGATACCGGCTTCTTCTATGTCACCAAGAAGAACCCGCGCACTCAGACCGAGAAGCTGAGCTTCCGCAAGTACGATCCCGTCGTGCGCAAGCACGTCGAGTTCAAGGAAGCGAAGATCAAGTGATGGCGGCGGCGTAAGCCGCTGCACATCATCCCGGACTCGATCCGGGATCCAGGGCCGCAGGCGATTCGCCGTGCGGCCTTTTGCGTTTGCTGGGGTTTCGGCACCGGCCCGCTCCTCCGCCCGGTCATCCCACGCCGGTAGGAATGGGTGGCCGGGCGGGGAGCGGGCCGGTGCCGACAATCTACAAAAGAGCCTGCACCTCCGCGACAAAACGCATCACCGAAATCGGCTTGGTGACATAAGCGTTGGCGCCCGCCGCGCGGATTCGCGCCTCGTCCTCCTGTCCGGCATAGGCGGTCACCGCCATCACCGGGATGTCCCTGAGCGCCGGGTCGCCGCGCATCCGCCCGATGATGTCGAGGCCGGAGATGTGCGGCAGCTGGATATCCATCACCACCAGATCGGGGTTGAACGCGCGCGCGGTCGCCACTGCCTCGCGTCCGTCGCGAACGGGCGAGGTCTCGAAGCCGTGCGCGCGCAGCAGGTCGCAGAAAAGTTTGAGGTTGAGTTCGTTGTCCTCGACAACCAGCACCCTTTTTGCCACGCGCAGTCTATCCATCAATGAGGTCGGGCAAGCTCTAGGCGATGCGCGCTGGCGAGACAAATGAGGACGCAACCGCGCTGGCACTCGCCGCGCTCGGCTGGACGGTGTCCGATGTCGCCCGCGCGCACCGGTTGCTCGACATGACGGGTCTTACGCCCACCGATCTGCGTGCGCGGGCGGGCGAGCCTTCGGTGCTCTCGGCGGTGCTCGGGTTTCTCGAGGCCTATGAACCCGATTTGATCGCCTGTGCCGAAGCGATCGGCGCCCAGCCCGCGGCGCTGGTGGCGGCGCGCGCCAGGCTGGAGATTGCATGAAGCCGCTTCTGATCTGCGATTGCGACGAGGTGCTGCTGCACATGGTGCGGCATTTCAGCGTCTGGCTCGACGAGGCGCATGAGGTGGATTTCGACGTGTCGAATCACGATTGGCCCAACGCGATCCGGCATCGTGACGGCAGCGCGCTGACGCATGAGGCGATCTGGGGCTTTCTCGACGGATTCTTCCCGGGCGAGATGGCCCGGCAGACGCTGGTGCCGTACGCCCGCGAGGCGCTGGCGGTGTTGGCGGAGGCTGCCGATATCGTGATCCTGACCAATCTCAAGGAGCATTGCCGCGAGCATCGCATCGCCCAGCTCGACTCGCATGGCATTGTCCATCGCGTTGAATGCAATCAGGGCGGCAAGGGCCGGCCCGTGGCGCAGCTGGTTGCGGAACATGGTGCGCAGGTTGCCGTATTCGTCGACGATCTTGCCCAGCATCACGAATCGGTCGCGCGCGCGGCGCCGCATGTGTTCCGGCTGCACATGGTGTCCGAGCCGGCAATGGCGCCGCATGTCCCTGCCGCGCCCTATGCGCATGCCCGGATCGACGACTGGCGCGAAGCACAGCGCTGGATTTCCGATCGTTTTGCCGCCGGGCAACCGGCAACCGAAGTTGAACCCCTGGGAGATGCTAGATGACTGATGTGCACGCCAAGCTTGCCGAACTCGGCCTGACCCTGCCCGAGGCGGCCGCGCCGGTCGCGGCCTATGTGCCGACCGTGCTGGCGAGCGGGCTGCTCCACATTTCGGGCCAGCTTCCCTTCAAGGATGGCGCGGTGATGACCGGCCGCCTCGGCGAGGATCGCGACGTGGCCTATGGCCAGGCGGCGGCGGAGCGCTGCGCATTGATGCTGGTCGCACAGATCGAGAAGGCGCTGGGCGGATTCGACCGGGTCGAGCGAATCGTCAAGCTCGGCGTATTCGTGAACTCGGCACCCAGCTTCACCGAACAGCCCCAGGTCGGCAACGGTGCGTCCGAGCTGATGGAAAAGCTATTCGGCGAGGCTGGCCGCCATGCGCGCGCCGCTGTGGGCGTCGCGGCACTGCCGCGCGGTGCTGCGGTCGAGGTCGATGCGATCGTCGCTGTTCGCTGAAGCCAGCGGCCGACCCCGGCCGTCACAAACGTGACAATCCTGTTGCGCCGCCGCAACATCGGCGGCGCAATTGTCACGGTTCGGCGAAAGGCGATTGTGCAGCGCAGCGGAATGCTGCAAAGACCCCTCAGCAATCGGAAATAGCCGCGCCGGGGTGAAGACCCTGAGCCAAAGGCGGCGTCCCGGTCGCTGGCAGGTTGGGACCACTCGCATTTAGACGAAAGGGATCCCATGCGTTTCAACAAAGCCATTGCCGGCGCTCTGCTGCTGGCGGCCACCGCGACTCCTGCCTTTGCGCAGGAAGAAACCGATGCGCCCGCGCCGATCACCATCACCGGCAGCGCGACCGTGGTCAGCGACTATCGCTTCCGCGGCTTTTCGCAGTCCAACGAAGAGGCAGCGATCCAGGGCGGTTTCACCGTCACTCATGAGAGCGGCCTCTATGTCGGCACCTGGGGGTCGAGCATCGGCTTCAACAACGGCACCGAGATCGACGTGATCGCGGGCTTTGCCAAGGAAGTCTCGTCGGGCCTGACTGCCGATATCGGTGCGACGGTCTATCTCTATCCGGGTTCGTCGAACACCACGGTGATCGAGCCCTATTTTGCGATGACCGGCACCGTCGGTCCGGCGACGATCAAGGGCATGGTTGCCTGGGCGCCAGGCGGGCAGGATTCGCTGGCAGATAACAGCGCGATCTATCTCTCGGGCGATGTCGGCGTTGCGGTTCCCTCGACCCCGTTCAAGCTCAAGGGCCATGTCGGCTATTCCAAGAGCGACAGCTTCCTGGGCGGTCTGGACGGCGACGTGTTCGACTATTCGGTCGGTGTCGAGGCGACGTGGAAGGTGCTGACCTTCGGTGTGTCCTACGTCAACACCGATGCGCCGCGCCTGGGCGGGTACAAGGAATCGGTCGGCGCGGACGGCGCGGTTCTCTTCTCGCTGGGTGCCGCTTTCTAAGCGTCTGCCGCTTCAACAGACAGCAAGGGCCGCGGAACCTGGTTCCGCGGCCCTTTTCTGTTGGATGCTCGCGGCATTGAGCCGGCTTGCGTCAGTTCTGCGGCGTCGGGCTGGGCGTCGGAGCCGGCGCCGGTGCGGCGCCCGTCGCAGTGCGCGCGTCGCGGCCGTCGCCCTGCGGCGCCGCGACGATGTCACGCGTGGTGCTGCCCTTGTCGATCACATTGGTGCCGGGGCTCCCTGCCGAGGAGCGGACGCCGACATCGGCAGCGTTGTTGCCCCCGGCGGCCTGGATCGCGGCCTGTTCGGACGCGCTGCGCTGCGCGGTTCCGCCGAACAGTGCCTCGAGCGCCTGCTGCGACGGGCCGCCCGAATCCTGCGGGCGCGGCGCGCCGGGCTGGGGCGGGCGAAGCGCGAAATCGGGCGGGATCACCAGCGGCGCCTGACGCGCCACGGCGAACTCGTCGGGGCGCTTGCGGTTGAGCATACCGCCGCTGCCGCAGCTGACGAGCAGCATCGCCGATCCGCCGACGGCGGCGATGAGGACGGATTTACGCATTGGCATTCTCCACAGGGGCGGCTTCGGCACCGGTTCCTTCGGCCTTTGGTTTTTCACGCACGAACAGCGCCCGGATGAGCAGGATCACGACGCCGATGGTAATGGCAGCATCGGCGACATTGAAGACCAAAAAAGGGCGCCATTCGCCGAAGTGCAGATCGGCATAGTCGACGACATAGCCGAAGCGCGTGCGATCCACGATGTTGCCGAGTGCACCGCCCAGTACGAACGCCAGCGCCAGCAGGTCGCCGCGGTTCTTCTCGCGCGCCATCCAGAAGCCGACGCCGATCGCGATGACCGCGGTCATCACCACCAGTCCCCAGCGCATCAGTTCGGTCTCCGCAGCCAGCAGCCCCAGCGACACCCCGTTATTGGCGACGAAGCGCAGGTCGAAGAACGGCAGTATCTCCCGGACAGCGCCGGGATAGGCGATGCCCAGCCCTTCGACGACGAACGCCTTCACCGCCTGATCGGCGATGAAGATCAGCGCGGCGAGCGCGAAACCAAGGGTACGATTGCGATTCATGAGACCACCTGAGCGCAGCGGTGGCACAGTGCGCCCTCGGCTTCAACCTCCGGCAGCAGCCGCCAGCAGCGTCCGCACTTCTGGCGATCGGTGCGTGCGACCGTGACGTCGCCGTTCTTGAGCTTCACATCGGCGACGATGAACACCTCGGCCAGCTCGGCGGCGGGGCGCAGCATCTCGGGCACCGTCACCTCCGCCTCAAGGCTCGAGCGAATCGTCTTCTCGCGGCGATAGGGCTCGATCGCCTCGGTCACCTTCTCGCGCAGCGCGCGGATATCGGCCCATTCGGTGCTGATCGCATCGTCGCCGGGCAGCGGCGGCAGTTCGGGCCATTCGAGGAAATGGACCGACCCGTCCTCGGTCGGGTAGCGGCTCTGCCACACTTCCTCGGCGGTGAAGGCCAGGATCGGCGCGGCATAGCGCACCAGCGCGTGGAACAGGATGTCGAGCACGGTGCGATAGGCGCGGCGCTTGGGATCGCTCTCCGCGTCGCAGTACAGGCAGTCCTTGCGGATATCGAAGAAGAAGGCCGACAGGTCCTCGTTCATGAAGTCCGACAAAGCGCGGGCGTAGCGGTTGAACTCGTACGCTTCGGCCGCCGAGCGCAGCTCGACGTCGAGCATGCCGAGCTTGTGAAGCACGTACAGCTCCAGCTCTGGCATCGCCTTGACGTCCACCTTCTCCGCGTCGGTGAAGCCGTCGAGCGCGCCGAGGAGGTAGCGGAAGGTGTTGCGGATTTTGCGGTAGGCGTCGCTCGTGCCAGCGAGGACTTCCTTGCCGATGCGCACATCTTCGAAATAATCGGTCTGTGCGACCCACAGGCGCAGGATGTCCGCGCCGCTTTCGCTGATGATCTTGAGCGGATCGACGACGTTGCCGAGCGACTTCGACATCTTGCGGCCCTGCCCGTCCAGCGCGAAGCCGTGGGTCAGCACCGCATCGTACGGCGCACGGCCGCGGGTGCCCGCGCTTTCGAGCAAGGACGACTGGAACCAGCCGCGATGCTGGTCCGACCCTTCGAGATAGAGGTTGGCGCGGACGCCTTCGCCATAGCGCGCCTCGATCACGAAGCTGTGGGTCGAGCCGCTGTCGAACCACACGTCGAGGATGTCGTTGACCACCTCATAGTCAGCGAGGTCGTAATCGGCGCCGAGCAGCGCCTGATGGTCCGCGCCGAACCACGCGTCCGCGCCGCCCTGGCGGAAGGCGTCGAGGATGCGGGCGTTGACCGCGTCGTCGCGCAGGTAATCGCCGGTCTGGCGATGGACATAGAGCGGGATCGGCACGCCCCAGGCGCGCTGGCGGCTGATCACCCAGTCCGGCCGCCCCTCGACCATCGATCGGATGCGGTTGATCGAACGCTCCGGCACCCATTGCGTCCGCTCGATCGCGTCGAGCGCGAGGCCGCGCAGCGTGGGGGCGTTGTGCGGCGCGAGCGGCATGAAGCCCGCGAAATCGGCGGCCCCGGCGGCCGATTCGTCCTCGGCCTGCGCGACGGTGCCCGCGGGGCGGTCCATCGGGATGAACCATTGCGGGGTGGCGCGGAAGATGATCTTGGCCTTGGACCGCCAGCTGTGCGGATAGCTGTGCGCGAAATCGTCCGACGCGGCGAGCAGCCCGCCCGCTTCGCGCAGATCGGTGCAGATCGGACCGTCGCTGGCGACGAACTTCTTGTTGATCACCGATCCCTGACCGCCCAGCCACAGCCAGTCGGCACGGTACATGCCCGCGCCATCGACCGCGAAGACGGGGTCGATGCCATGCGCCTTGCACAGCAGGAAATCGTCCTCGCCATGATCGGGCGCCATGTGGACGAGTCCGGTACCGGCATCGGTGGTGACGAAATCGCCGGGCAGGAAAGGGCGGGGCTTGGCGAAGAAGCCGCCGAGATGGTGCATCGGGTGGCGGGCGACGGCACCGGCGAGGTCGGAGCCTTTGAAGGTGCGAACCGGCGCGCTCTCGTCTCTCGTTTCTTGGTGATGCGGGTCTTCTCCTTCGCGAAGGAGAACCGGCACCAGCTTCGCCTCCGTGCCAAGATCTGAAGTATCTAATCGCCGCTGCATGCGAGCCGTGACAGCATCAACAAGCTGCTTGGCTACAACAAATCCGTCGCCATACCCCTGCGCCGCGAAGTTTTGGAAATAGCGATCAAGCGCAATCTTACGCGCAGCTTGATCTGACGAACCAAGCTCAAGTTTATGTGTGAGGAGCACATACTCAACCTCTTCCCCATAAGCCAAAGCCTGGTTCACCGGAATCGTCCACGGCGTGGTCGTCCAGATCACCGCATGGGCGCCGACCAATTCCGGCGCGTTGGGCGCCTCGACGATCTCGAACGCGACATCGATCTGCGTCGACACCACGTCCTCATATTCGACCTCGGCCTCGGCCAGCGCGGTCTTTTCGACCGGCGACCACATCACCGGCTTGGCACCGCGATAGAGCTGGCCCGACTCCGCGAACTTGAGCAATTCGCCCGCGATCGTCGCTTCGGCGTCGAACTTCATGGTGAGATAGGGATCGTCCCAGTCGCCGGTGACGCCGAGGCGCTTGAACTGCTCGCGCTGGATATCGACCCATTTGGCGGCATAGGCGCGGCATTCGGCGCGGAACTCGGCCGGGGGCACCTCGTCCTTGTTGAGCTTCTTCGCCCGGTACGCTTCCTCGATCTTCCACTCGATCGGCAGGCCGTGGCAGTCCCAGCCGGGGACGTAGGGCGCATCCTTGCCCATCAGACTCTGACTGCGGACCACGATGTCCTTGAGGATCTTGTTCATGGCGTGGCCCATGTGCAGGTCGCCATTGGCATAGGGCGGGCCATCGTGGAGGATGAAGCGCTCGCGTCCCTTCCGCTGCTCGCGCAGCCGGTCATAGACGCCGATGCGCGCCCAGCGCTCGAGGATCGCGGGCTCCTTGGCGGCAAGGCCCGCCTTCATCGGGAAGTCGGTCTTCGGAAGGAAGACGGTGTCGCGCCAGTCGCGCTGCGAGTCAGAGTTTTCGGTCATGCGTTTCGGCCGATTAGAGGAAAGCTGGGAAAGGTGAAAGCGTGATGCCCCTCCCGCGGCCGGGAGGGGCTAGCTAATTCGCAGCGCGGCCTTTGCCGCCTCGCAATCCGCGGCGATCTGCGCCTTCAGCGCCTCCAGCGAATCGAACTTCGCCTCGTCGCGGATGAATTCGATCAGCTCGACCTCGATCGTCTGGCCATAGAGGTCGCCCGAAAAGTCGAAGAAATAGGGTTCGAGCAGCTCGACAGGCGGATCGAAGCTCGGGCGGATGCCGAGATTCGCGGCTCCGTCGAGCACCCGGCCATCCGGCAGATGCCCGCGCACCGCATAGATGCCGTAGCGGGGGCGGAGGTAGTTGCCGAGGCCGAGGTTGGCGGTGGGGTAGCCCAGCTCTCGCCCCAGCTTCGCGCCCGGCTCGACCACGCCCTCAATCGCGAAGGGACGGGTGAGCAGCGCCGCGGCCTTGCGCGGCTTGCCTGCCTGCAGCGCCTCGCGGATCAGGCTGGAGGAGATCACGTCGCCCGACTCCGCGACCGGGGCGACGGTGTCGACGCTGAAGCCGAGCTCCCCGCCCAGCGCGCGCAGTATGGCGACATCGCCGTCGCGGCCCTTGCCGAAGGTGAAGTCGGCGCCGGTGACGACCCCGCCCGCGCCGATCAGCTCGACCAGCCGCTGCTGCGCAAAGGCGCGTGCGGGCAGGCTGGCGAGCACGGCGCCGAAGCCGAAGACGAGCATCGCGTCGGCGCCCGCTTGCGCGAACAGATGCTGGCGCTGGTCGAGCGTGGTGAGGCGGAAGGGGGCCGTGTCCGGGCGGAAGAAGCGCATCGGGTGGGGGTCGAAGGTCGCGACGATCGCCGGACGGCCCTCGGCACGCGCGCGTTCGATCGCGCGGCCGACCACCGCCTGGTGCCCCCGGTGAAACCCGTCGAAATTGCCGAGCGCGACGATCCCGCCGCGAAGATGCGCCGGTACCGCGACCGCTCCGTCCAGCCGCTCCATGGGCGCGCCTATAGAGGCGGCTTTCGCCAGTGCCAACTCGCCGGTGGATTCACTGTCCCGGCGCAAGGCCCGCCCGCAGCACGCGCAGGACATTGCCGCCCATCACCTTGCGGATTTCCTCGGGCGTGAAGCCGCGATCGACCAGCGCCTGGGTCACGAAGACCAGCTGGGCGGTGTCGAAGCCGGTGGTGACCGCGCCGTCGAAGTCGGAGCCGAGGCCGACATGGTCGATGCCGACGAGGTCGCGGACATGCGCGATCGCCGCGGCGACCTTTTCCGGCTCGGTCCCGCAGATCGCCGCATCCCAATAGCCGATGCCGACCACCCCGCCCGTTTTGGCGACACCGCGAATCTCCTCGTCGGAGAGGTTGCGGTTGACCTTGCACACCGCCTGCACGCCCCCATGGCTGGAGACGACAGGGCGCTTGGCCATGGCGAGGATCTCGGCGACCGACTTGTGGCTGGCATGCGCGATGTCGACGACCATGCCGAGCTGTTCCATGCGGCGCACGGTCTGGCGGCCGAGCGGCGTCAGCCCGCCCTTGGCAATGCCGTGCATCGATCCCGCCAGTTCATTGTCGAAGAAGTGGGTGAGGCCCGCCATGCGGAAGCCCGCGGCGTGGAGCCGGTCGATATTGGCGAGCTTGCCCTCCATGTTCTGGAGGCCCTCGATCGAGAGCAGGCCGCCGACCGGTTGCGGCTTTCCGGCGCGTGCGGCGAGCAGCGCGTCGAGATCGGCGGGCGTGCGGATCACGCGCAGCTTGCCGTCCGATGCCGCAGCGGCGCGATCGAGCTTCTGCGCATGGAACAGCGAGCGTTCGAGCAGCGAGGTCCAGGTGCGCGGCGGCTGGAGCTGGGCGACCGCGAGCATGGTGATGTTGTCGCTATCGGCGCCGTTGGCGTCGTAATTCTGGTTCTTCGGGGTCTTGGTGACCGAGGAGAAGACCTGAAGCGCGACATTGCCCTCGATCAGCCGGGGCAGATCCACCTGGCCGCGATTCGCGCGATCGTTGAGGCTGCGCTTCCACAGCAAGGTGTCTTCGTGGAGGTCGGCGATCTGCAGGCTGGCGTGGAGCTTGCGCGTCTCGGGCGTGACGGTCGGGAGCCTGGTCGCAACGACCTTGTTCATGCCCTTTTCGACGATGCCGGGGGCGAGCGCGAAGAAGGCGAGGGCAGCAACCATCAGGAGGGCGAGCGCCCAGAGCCACCACTTCCGTTTCATCGCAAACCCTCCCCGTCATGCCGGACTCGTTCCGGCATCCGCCGTGTCGCAATCGCTGCCCGCCATTGTGTGGGGCAAGCTGGACCCCGGAACAAGTCCGGGGTGACGATTACGTCAAGCCCGCCGCTCCAGCGTGACGAAGCTGTGCGCGGGGCGGTCGCCATCGGCGGGATGATCCTCGCGCGCGGTTTCGCGCCATTCAGGGCCGAAGGGCGGGACGGTGGCGTCGCCGCCGGGCGAGAGATGGACCTCGGTCAGCTCGATCCGGTCGGCGAGCGGGAGGAACAGCGCGAAAATCTCCGCGCCGCCGATCACCGCGACATCGCCTTCCCCGGCCAGCGCCAACGCGGCGTCCACCGACGTCGCGACCTCCGCCCCGTCGCGCCGCCATGCCGCGTCGCGCGTCAGCACGATGTGGCGGCGGCCCGGCAGGGGGCTCGGGAAGCTCTCGAAGGTCTTGCGGCCCATGATCATGGGCTTGCCCATGGTCTGTGCCTTGAAGCGCTTGAGGTCGGCCGGCAGGTGCCAGGGCAGCCGTCCGTCCACCCCGATCACGCCGTTATCGGCTCGCGCGAGATGGAAGCTGATCAGACCGCGACCTCGGCCTTGATGTGCGGCTGGGCGACATAGTCGTGCAGCACGAAGTCTTCGTACGCATAGGCATCGATCGAGGCGGGCTTGCGCAGGATCTCGAGCCGCGGGAGCGGGCCGGGCGCGCGGGAGAGCTGGAGTTCGGCCTGTTCGAGATGGTTGGAATAGAGATGGCAGTCGCCGCCGGTCCAGATGAACTCGCCCGGTTCGAGATCGCATTGCTGGGCGAGCATGTGCGTGAGCAGCGCGTAGCTCGCGATGTTGAACGGCACGCCGAGGAAGATGTCGGCCGAGCGCTGGTAGAGCTGGAGCGAGAGCTTGCCGTTGGCGACATGGCACTGGAACAGGCAGTGGCACGGCGCCAGCGCCATCGCGCCGAGCTCGCCCGGGTTCCAGGCGGAGACGATCATCCGCCGCGAGGCGGGGTTGGTCTTGAGCGTCTCGATCAGCTCCTTGATCTGGTCGATATGGCTGCCGTCGGGCGCCTGCCAGTCGCGCCATTGCTTGCCATAGACCGGGCCGAGATCGCCATTCTCGTCGGCCCATTCGTCCCAGATGCTCACCTTTCGCTCGTTGAGCCATTTGACGTTGGTGTCGCCGCGCAGGAACCACAGCAGCTCGACGATGATCGAGCGCAGATGCAGCTTCTTGGTGGTGAGCACCGGGAAGCCTTCGGAAAGGTCGAAGCGCATCTGGTGACCGAACACGCTGCGCGTGCCGACGCCGGTGCGGTCCATCTGTACCGCGCCATGGGCCAATGCCCGCTCCATCAAGTCGAGATATTGCCGCATCGCGGGTGAGCCTAGCCGAGCGCCCGGGTGACGCCAAGCACGGGCGGGCGCGAAGCTGTGGATCGTCTTGCCTCCATATTGGAGTAAAGCCGCTCCGCTGCGGAGGCGGTTGCGCTCGACCGGTTCAGCGCTTTTCGGAACGATGGCGGAATGACGTTGCAAGCGTCTCTCCCATCCCCCGGCACGCGGTTCGAAGCGATCGGCAGGCTTGTCGCGGACAGCGTCGCCGGGGAACAGGTCGAGGTCGCCGCCTTCGCCTATTGCGACCGCGAGGGGCGGATGCTCGGGATTCGGCACGCACGGGGCGTTGCGGCGGACGCGGTCGAGCTGCCGGTGCGGCGGGTGGCGATCGATGCGCTCAGCCTGGATGCGGCGGTGGTGGTGATGGCGCACAACCATCCGCGCGGCGAAGCCTGGCCCAGCCGGGCGGATCGCGACGCGACACGGCGGCTGGCGGACGCGCTGCGCGCGCTCGGCGTGCGGCTGCACGAGCATCTGGTGGTAGGGCGGGGCGAAGCGTGGAGCTTCCGCGCCGCGGGGCTGCTCTAGATTGCTCCGTTGAAACGGCACCAGCCCGCTCCCCCCACCCGGCCACCCAACGGCAGTATCATAGGGGTGGCCGGGTGGGGGGAGCGGGCTGGTGCGGCAACCGGTTCAGCATTGCTGAACCCGGCAAGCTGCTATTCGTCCGTCGTCGACTTGGGCGCGGGCTCGCCGGACCGCTTCGGCGAGGGCCGGAAGCGGCAGGCGCGGATCGCCTCTGGCTCGGGGCGCGGACCCTCGGCCTTGAACATGGCGAGATAGCCGCCCGCGGAAGGCATGTCGCGCTTGGTCACCAGCTTGTAGCCGACCGCGGCGAATTCGCATTCGAGCAATTCGGGCGGGGTGCCATGATTCTGCGTCTCGCGATCGGCATCGACCACGACGACCAGCCCGTCGGGGCGCAGCGAGGGGCGCATCCGCCAGAGGAATTCATACGGGTCCTCGACCTCATGGTACATGTGCACCATCAGGATACGGTCGAAGCTGTTCTCGGGAAGCTTGGGATCCTCGGGCTCGCCCAGGCGCACGCTGACATTGTCGAGCCGCTCGCGCGACACGCGCTGGGCAAGCGCGTCGCGCACCCCCGGGATGATATCCTGCGCGAGCACGCGGCCGCGCTTGCCGACGCGCGCCGACAGGCGGATCGTGTAATAGCCCTCACCCGCGCCGATATCGGCGACGGTGGTGCCGGGCTTGATCTCCGCCAGGTCCATCACCGTATCGGCTTCGTTGAGGCGGTCGCGCGCTTCCTCGGTCGACCAGCGCGCCGAGACGATGGTCGCGACCGGGCGGTCGGCGGCGGGGAAGGTGAGCTCCTGCTCCGCTTCGGGCTTGGGCGCGGGACGCGGCTCCGTGGCGTCGCACCCTGCGATCGCAAGGGCACCCAGCATCAGCAGCGAGGCGCCCATTGGCCTCAATCCACGTCCTCCACCTCGACCGTCTCGCCGGTCACGCGCTGTGATAGCGCAGCTGCCATGAACGGGTCGAGTGCTCCGTCGAGCACATCCGCGGGCGCAGTGGAAGTGGTTCCGGTGCGAAGATCCTTAACCAGCTGATAGGGCTGGAGGACATAGGAGCGGATCTGGTGGCCCCAGCCGATCTCGGTCTTGGCGCTGTACTCGCCCATCGCCGCCGCTTCGCGCTTGGCCAGCTCAGCCTCGTACAGACGGGCCTTCAGCATGCCCATCGCCGTGGCGCGGTTCTTGTGCTGCGACCGGTCCTGCTGGCTGGCGACAATGATGCCACTGGGAACGTGGGTGATGCGTACCGCCGAATCGGTGGTGTTGACGTGCTGCCCGCCCGCGCCCGATGCGCGATAGGTGTCGATCTTGAGGTCGCTCTCGTTGATCTCGATGTCGATCGAATCGTCGATCACCGGATAGACCCAGACCGACGAGAAGCTGGTGTGGCGCCGCGCCGAGCTGTCATAGGGCGAGATGCGGACCAGGCGGTGCACGCCGCTTTCGGTCTTGGCATAGCCATAGGCGTTCTCGCCCTTGATCAGCAGCGTCGCCGACTTGATCCCGGCCTGGTCGCCGGCGTGATAGTCCATCAGCTCCACCTTGAAGCCATGGCGCTCGGCCCAGCGCGTGTACATGCGCTGGAGCATCTCGGCCCAGTCCTGGCTCTCGGTGCCGCCGGCGCCCGAATGGACTTCGAGATAGGTGTCGTTGGCGTCGGCCTCGCCCGAGAGCAGGGCCTTGACCTTGTCTTCTTCGGCGCGAGCGGCGAGCGCGGCGAGGCCGGCAACGCCCTCGACAGCCATTTCCTCGTCGCCCTCGGCCTCGGCCATCTCGATCAGCTCGGACGTCTCGGCGAGCTCACGCTCGATCGCGCGGGTCGCGGTGATCGATTCGTCGAGCCGGCGGCGTTCGCGCATCACATCCTGCGCCGCCTTGGGATTGTCCCACAGCGTCGGGTCCTCGACGCGCGCGTTGAGCTCGTCGAGCCGGCGCAGCGCCTTGTCCCAGTCGATGAACCGGCGCAGCAACGCGAGCGCGTCGTTGATCTTGTCGGCATATGCCTGCGCTTCGGCGCGCATCGTCGTAACCTTTCAAACTGTTCGTCACCCCAGCGACAGCTGGGGTCTTTCGCCCCGGACCCTGCATTTGCCGGACGAGACCCCAGCTTGTGCGGGGTGACGGACCAAGCCGGAGGGGCAGCGATATAAGAACGCCCGCTAGTAGATTCCGCCCTCGCGTTGCAAGAAGTCGCTGTCGCGCGGGCCGTCCCGCTGCACGGCCTTCCTGGTCGCTTCGGCCTTCGGAGCCTCGGCTTCGTCGCTGCGGCGTGCGCGGCGGCGGGGTTCGCTCTCGGGCTTGAACGCCTCCCAGATCACCGCGGCCTTGGGATCGGTGCCCGGCCAGGCGCCATAGACGCGGCGGCCGCTCGCGCGATCGATGCGGACCATGCGGATGCCGGCAGGTGCCGTGAAGGGCAGCACGTCGAGCCCCTCATACGCCTTTTGCGCGAACTGCTTGAAGATCGGCGCGGCGAGCGTCCCGCCCTGAGCGTAGCCGCCCAGATTGGTGGGTGTGTCGTAGCCGAGATAAAGGCCCGCGATCATCTGCGGGGTGCCGCCGATGAACCACACGTCGCGCGGACCGTTCGACGTGCCGGTCTTGCCCATGATCGGGCGATTGAGATCGCGCAGGATGGTCGCGGTGCCGCGTTGGACCACGCCTTCGGTGATGTGCACCATCTGATAGGCGGTCATCGCATCGACCACCTGACGCGAGCGGATGACCGGGCGCGGCATCGGCTTCCCATCCCAGTCGGGCATGTTGCAGCGGTCGCACGCACGCCAGTTCTGCGGCCAGATCACCTTGCCTTTGCGGTCCTGCGCGAAATCGACCAGCGACGGGGTGAGCGCGCGGCCGTGATTGACCAGGATCGAATAGGCGTTGACCATCCGCATCACCGTCGTCTCGCCCGCGCCGAGCGAATAGGAGAGATAGGGCGGATATTTCTGCGAGCTGACGCCCATGCGCTGCATGAGATCGACCACCTTCTCCATGCCGGTGGTGTTCGCCGCCTGGACAGTCATCAGGTTGCGCGACTGTTCGATACCCCAGCGCATCGTCTTCGGCCCCGCGCCGCGCGTGCCGCCGAAATTGCGGAAGCATTTGTTGCCGAGGCCGGCGCCCTGATAGACGCAGAACGGGCCGTCGACGATGATCGAGGCGGGGGTCATGCCGTTCTCGAGCGCTGCGGAATAGACGATCGGCTTGATCGTCGATCCGGGCTGCCGCTGCGCCTGGGTCGCGCGATTGAACGCCTGAACCGTCGCATCGAACCCGCCCTGCATCGCGAGGACGCGGCCGGTGCTGGGATCCTGCACGATCATCCCGCCCGAGACCTTGGGAATCGAGCGCAGCGCGAAAACGCCGCCCTCGGGCGCGACCGCGATCACGTCGCCGGGCTTCAACGCGTTGAACGCCGTGCCGCTCTGGCCGCGCACCGGCATCTGCGCACCCGAGGCCGGGAGCGTACCGGTGCGCCCGTCGCCAAAGCCCAGCTCGGCGCTCCCACCGCTCTTCGAGATGACGATGGCGGCGCGCCAGTCCTCATAGTCGAGGTTGATGTTGGTGTTGAGCAGTGCCGCGCGCCAATTGTCGCCCTCGAACGCCGCCTCGCGCATCGGGCCCGACCAGCCGCGGCCGCGATCGTAGCGCAGCAGCCCGTCGCGCAGGGCCTTCTGCGCCGCCTTCTGGATCTCGGGATCGAAGGAGGTGCGGACCCACAGGCCGCCGGCATAGACGCTGTACGGCCCGGCCTTCTCGGTCTCGCCGAAGCGGTCGAGCAGCTGGCGGCGCACTTCCTCGATGAAATAGCCGCCGAGCGGATCGACCGTGGGCGACTTGCGCGGCACGGCGCCGAGCGGCGCGGCGACCGCCTCGTCATGCGCGGCCTGATCGATATAGCCGTTCGCCAGCATCTGCCCGAGCACCCAGTTGCGCCGCTCGATCGCGCGGTCGGCATGCCGCTCGGGCATATAGTTGGACGGCCCCTTGGGCAGGATCGCGAGATAGGCGAATTGCGGCAGGCTGAGCTGGCTCAGATCCTTGTCGAAATAGGCGTGCGCCGCGGCCTCGACCCCGAACGCGTTCCGGCCGAGCGCGATCTGGTTGAGGTAGAGTTCGAGGATCTGCTCCTTCGACAGCGTATTCTCGATGCGGAAGGCCAGGATCGCCTCGCGCGCCTTGCGGACGTAGCTGACCTCGTTGTTGAGCAGCAGGTTCTTGGCGACCTGCTGCGTGATGGTGGAGGTGCCGCGCGGCGTCTCGCCGCTGGTCAGCCCCTGCCATGCCGCGCGGACGAGGCCGGGATAATCGACGCCGCCATGGTCGAAGAAGGTCTTGTCCTCGGCCGAGAGGAAGGCGCCGATCAGCAGCTTGGGATATTCGTCGTACGAGAGCTCGACGCGGCGCTCGCGCGCATAGCTGCGTAGCGGCGTGCCGTCGCCCTGGCGGACATTGGTGGGCAGCGGCGGCTCATAGGAGCGTAGCATGTCGACCGAGGGCAGGTCGCGCAGGAACAGCGCCCACAGCGCCGCCGTGCCGATGCCCGAGAGCAAAGCGAGCCACGCGAGCACCTTGAACCACCAGCGTCTGCGGAGCGCCGCAAAGCGGCCTCCGGCATTCCCTCGGGTGAGCTTGAGCGTGAAATTGGGTTCGGTCGCTTCCGCCATTGGGGCGGGGTTTAGCAGGATTGGCCGAGCTTTCCAGCCGGGGATGCGGCGGGTTGATACGGCTCGGCCAATTCCTCCCCCGACGGGGCAGGTGGCATCGCGATGCGATGACGGAGGGGCTGCCTCGAAGAGGGCAGGAACGCTTAGGCCGATACCGCCGTCTGCGCGGCGGCGCCTCACCCAATCGCCCTCCCGCGCCCCTGAGCCAGCTCAGGGGGAGGAACAAATCACCGCGCCGCCATCCGGGTAGCGAAATGGATGGCGACCGCACGGCTCACGCTTTCCGCCACGCGGCGGCGGCCATCGGCGGAATTGAGGAAGGCTGCGTCCTTTGCGTTCGAGATATAGCCTGTCTCGAACAGGATCGACGGCACGTCGGGGGCCTTGAGCACCAACAGCGAGGCCATGCGGTGGTAATTGTCCTTGACCGGCATCAGCCCCTGCGCCTCGCGGCCGAGCAGCCGGGCGAACTTGGCCGAGCTGTTCATCGTCTCGCGCTGGGCCAGATCGATCAGGATCGAGGAAACCTCGCGATTCTGTCCTCCAAGGTCGATGCCCGAGAGCAGGTCCGACTTGTTCTCGCGCGCGGCGAGGCGCGCGGCCTCCTTGTCGGAGGCGACCTCGGAAAGGGTATAGACGGTCGCGCCGCTTGCCTCGGCGTTGTGCGCGGCGTCGCAATGGACCGAGATGAACAGTGCGGCGCCGAGCTTGCGCGCGATCTCGAACCGGTCGCGGTGAAGCAGATAGCGGTCGTCCTCGCGCGTCATCGCGACGCGGACTCGGCCCGAGGAGAGCAGTTCGTCGCGGATCGCGCGCGCGGTCTTGAGCGTCAGGTCCTTTTCCTGAAGCCCGTCGGCGGAGATGGCGCCGGGATCGTGCCCGCCATGGCCGGCGTCGATCACCACCAGCGGGCGGCTTTCATCATCGCCCTGAATGCGCGGCAGCTTGAACGCGGCCGGGCGCGGCGGCACGGGGACCGAGACGCTGTAGCTGTGGCGGCTCGACGCGCGGGTGAAGCTGAAGGGGGGCAGGAAGCTCATCCGTCCTTCGGCCGCGGCGCGGGCGAAGCGCGAATCATCCACCGTGCGCAGCTCGAGCGTGAGCGCCGTGCCGTCGGCGGAGAAGCGGCCTTGCGTGACGATCGCGGGACGGGCGAGGTCGAACACGACGCGCGACCCGTCGCCGCGCTGCGCCTGCCGCACGTTGCTGACCGGTCCGCCGGCATCGGCCCGTGCGCCTGGCGCCGCGCCCGCAAGATCGAGCGCGATACGGTTCGGACCCGCGAGCACGAAACTGCTCGCCGCCGCCACCCGTTCGTCGAACTGGATGACAATGCGGTTCGACTGAACGTCGATCTCGCGGATCGTACCTGCCCAGCTCGGCGCGCCGGTTAGCCAGCCTGCGAGAAGGGCAAGAAAGAAGGACACCCGGGCGATATGCCGCGCCGGGCTGGGGGGGGTCCAGCCCAAAAGCATGCACGTTTACTCACATCATCAATTCCCTGACCCGGACACGACTAGGACGAAGCAGCTTCAAACGAGGTGAAGCAGCAGGGTTAATTTGCAGTTCGGCACATTTTTGCCGGAATGGGTGGCAAGTCCTTGCCGTTCGGGGCTTCGCGGGCTGATCCGTTGCGCGGCCGGTTGCGCGGTGCTACGCATCGCCGACCGGCTTGTGCCGGCCAGTCGCCGCCACCCTGTTTCGGCGGTAATTCAGGTTGATGCTGTGATGTCGCAATTTTCCCGTCGTTCCGATCGCCAGGCCGTTCCGGCCGGCCGGTACGCGACGGTGAAGCATCCGGGCCGCGGGCTCGGGCGTGCGCTTGCAGCAGACGCAAATCTTCAAACCCATTTCGACCGCGCCGCCAGTTGCTGCGCGGTCGGCATCATTGACCGCGCGCCGCGGCTGACAACCGCTCGGCGCGCCCGGAGAACATTAAATGACCATGCGTATGCTGATCGACGCACGCCACCGGGAAGAGACCCGCGTGGCGGTCGTCAAAGGGAACCGAATCGAGGAGTTTGATTTCGAGTCCGCCGAGCGCAAGCAGCTCAAGGGCAATATCTATCTGGCCAAGGTAACCCGCGTGGAGCCCTCGCTCCAGGCGGCGTTCGTCGAATATGGCGGCAACCGCCACGGCTTCCTGGCCTTCAGCGAAATCCACCCCGATTACTATCAGATCCCCAAGGAGGATCGCGACGCGCTGCTGCGCGAAGAGGCCGAGCATGCCGCCGAGGAAGCGGCGCTGCGCGAAGAGGCCGATGACGACCATGACGACGAGCATGACGAGCATGACGGCGCCGAGGATGGCGACGTCGAGGTCGTCGAGCGCCCGGGCGACGAGGATGAGGAAACCTCGGAAGGCGAAGAGGGCGCCAGCGCCAATGGCGGCCGTCGCCGCCGCGGCCGCAAGGGCAGCGACGATCAGGTCGAGGCGCTGCGCCAGCGCCGCATGAACCTGCGCCGCCGCTACAAGATCCAGGACGTGATCCGCCGCCGCCAGGTGCTGCTGGTCCAGGTCGTCAAGGAAGAGCGCGGCAACAAGGGCGCAGCGCTGACCACCTATCTCAGCCTTGCCGGCCGTTATTGCGTGCTGATGCCCAACACCGCGCATGGCGGCGGGATCAGCCGCAAGATCAGCTCGTCCGCCGATCGCAAGCGCCTGAAGTCGATCATGTCGGACCTCAAGCTGCCGCCGACGATGGGTTGCATCGTCCGTACCGCGGGGCTCCAGCGCACCAAGACCGAGATCAAGCGCGACTTCGACTATCTCGCGCGGCTGTGGGACGAGATTCGCGAGAATACGCTCAAGTCGTCGGCGCCGGCGCTGGTCTATGGCGACAGCGACCTGATCAAGCGTGCGATCCGCGACATCTACAACCGCGACATCGAGGAAGTGATCGTCGAAGGCGAGGAGGGCTACCGCCACGCCAAGGACTTCATGAAGCTGCTGATGCCGAGCCATGCCAAGAAGGTGAAGCATTATTCGGATGCGGTGCCGCTGTTCCAGCGCGCGCATGTCGAGGATCAGCTGTCGGCGATGTACCATCCGGTGGTGCAGCTGAAATCCGGCGGCTATCTCGTCATCAACCCGACCGAGGCGCTGGTCAGCATCGACATCAACTCGGGCCGGTCGACGCGCGAGCATAATATCGAGCAGACCGCGACCGCGACCAATCTGGAAGCGACGCAGGAAATCGCCCGCCAGCTGCGCCTGCGCGACATGGCCGGGCTCGTCGTCATCGACTTCATCGACATGGACCACGGATCGAACGTCCGGAAGGTCGAGAAGGCGATGAAGGAGGCGCTCAAGAACGATCGCGCGCGCATCCAGGTCGGCCGCATCAGTGCCTTCGGCCTGATGGAGATGAGCCGCCAGCGGCTGCGCACCGGCGTGCTCGAGGCATCGACCGTGACCTGCCCGCACTGCGAGGGCACGGGTCTCGTCCGCACCGCCTCGTCGGCGGGCCTGTCCGCGCTGCGCTTGATCGAGGACGAGGCCGCGCGCGGCCGCGGCTCGCTGCTGACGCTGCGGTGCAGCCAGGAAGCGGCCTTCTATGTGCTCAACAAGAAGCGCGCCGACATCGCCGAGATCGAGGACCGCTATGGCGTGACGGTCGAGATCCTGTCGGACGGCGAGCTCGAAGGCGCGCGCATGTCGGTCGAGGCCAGCGGGCCTCCTCCCGCGCACGCACCCAAGTTCGCCGCCGCGATCGAGGAGATCGAGGAAGATATCGTCGAGGAGATCGACGAGGAGGAGGACGAAGAGGACGTCGAGGCCCGCGAGCCGCGCCGCGAGCGCAGCGATCGGGGCGAGGGCGAAGGCGAGGGCCGCAAGCGCCGCCGCCGCCGTCGTGGTCGCCGCGGCCGCCGCGACGACGAGCATGGCGAGCACGGCGAGCGTCAGGACGCTGAGGATGCGGCGGACGAGGACGGCGAAGCCGAGCCGGAGGAAGCAGGCGAAGCCGAGACGTTGGCCGAAACTGCCGCCGACGAGGGCGAGACGCGCAAGCGCCGCCGCCGCGGCCGTCGTGGCGGTCGCCGTGGTGCGACCGGCGAGGGTGGTGAGGCCGTCGAGGCCGAGGTTGCAGAGCCGGCCGGGGACGTCGAGCCGGTAGCGGTCGTGGCTGAGCCGGTTGTCGAGGAAGCGCCGGCCAAGCCCAAACGGACGCGCCGGAAGAAGGCCGATGTCGAGGCGGAAGCGCCTGCCGTCGAGGCTGCGCCCGAGCCGGTGGTCGAAGCGGCGCCCGAGCCGGTTGTTGCCGAGGAAGCGCCGGCCAAGCCCAAGCGCTCGCGCCGGAAGAAGGCCGATGTCGAGGCGGAAGCGCCCGCCGTCGAGGCTGCGCCGGAGCCGGTGGCTGAAGCGGCCGCCGAACCGGTTGCCGAAGAAGCACCGGCCAAGCCCAAGCGCCGTAGCCGGGCCAAGGCCGCCGCGCCGGTCGAGCAGGATCTGGAACCGACCGCCGCGGAAACGGCAGCGGCCGAACCGGCCGATGGCGAACCCGAAGCCGAAGGTGAAGGCGGTGAGCCGCGTCGCGGCTGGTGGCAGCGCACCTTCGGAGCATGATCGATGGGCGGCGGGAATGGGTGCCATTCCCGCCGCTCACCCATCGTTCATGCGGCCTGATCCATCGCGTTTGGGGGCTTGCGGCCGCAGCGGGCGCTTGATCGCAGGGGATAATCCGCCATGATGCCGGCCATGAAGCGCTTCGTATCGTTCTTCGCGCTCCTGCTGCTCATCGGCATCGCGAATCCGGCTTTTGCTCAGTCGATCCTGCGTGACGCGGAGAGCGAGGCGCTGCTCGCCGACATGTCGCGCGAGCTGATCAAGGCCGCCAATCTTCAGCCCAACAATGTCCGGATCATCCTGATCAACGATCCGTCGATCAATGCCTTCGTCGCAGGCGGGCAGGCGGTCTATATCCATTCGGGCCTGATCGATGCCGCCTCCAGCGCCAATGAGGTGCAGGGGGTGATCGCGCACGAACTGGGCCATGTCACCGGCGGGCACGTTCCGCTGGGCGATCGGATGGCCAAGGGAGCCACCGGCATCACGATCCTGAGCCTGCTGCTCGGCGCCGCCGCGATGGCCGCGGGATCGGCGGACGCGGGCATGGGACTGATGCAGATGGGCCAGCGCGCAGCGCTCGGCAATTTCCTTGCCTTCAGCCGCGCGCAGGAAGCCACCACCGATGCCGCGGGCGTCAAATATCTTTCGGGCGCCGGCGTCAGCGGGCGCGGGATGCTCGATTTCTTCAAGAAACTCCAGCAACAGGAATATCGCTGGGGTCTGAAGCGCGGCGGCGAGCAGAGCTATGTGATGAGCCATCCGATGTCGGGCGACCGCATCGCGACGCTGACTGCCGATCTCCAGGCCGATCCGGCGTGGAGCAAGCCCAGCGATCCTTCGCTGGAGGAGCGCTTCCGCCGGATGCAGGCCAAACTGCGCGGCTATGTTTCCGATCCCAAGGACACGCTGCGCCGCTATCCCGAGACCGACACGACCGTGCCGGCGCGGTACGCGCGTGCCTATGCCTATCACAAGTCCGGTTACCCGCAGCAAGCCGCGGCCGAGGCGGCCGCACTGGTGAAGGCTGAGCCGCACAATCCCTATTTCCTCGAGCTGGAAGGGCAGATCCTGCTCGAATCGGGCAAGCCCAAAGAGGCGATCCCGCCGCTGCGCGAGGCGACGACGCGCACCAACTATCAGCCGTTGATCGCCACCACCTTCGGCCACGCGCTGCTCGCTGTGGAAGATCCGGCACTGCTGCCCGAGGCGGAGAAGGTGCTGCGCCAGTCGGTGGTGCGCGACAAGGAAAACCCCTTCGCCTGGTACCAGCTCGGCATGGTCTATGAGCGCAAGGGCGACAGCACCCGTGCCGCGCTCGCCACCGCGGAGCGAGCGAGCATGATCGGCGATATGGGCCGTGCGCTGACCAGTGCGCAGGCGGCAATGGCCGGGTTGCCGCAAGGCTCGCCCGATTGGATTCGCGCGCAGGACATCGTCATGGCCGCGCAGGCGATGATGCAGGACAGGAAGAAACGTTGAGTGAGGCTATGGTGAAGAATCCGCTGGCGCTTGCCGGCTTGCTGGCGTTGTCCGCGGCGATCGGCGCGGGCGCGGTGCTGGGCGTTCAGGCGCTGGTTCCGGCCGGTGTCGCTGGGATCGACGAGGCGCGGGTCGGCAAGATCGTGCGCAACTATGTGCTCGAGAATCCCGAAATCCTGCCAGAGGCGATGAAGCGTCTGCAGGAACGCGAGACCGGAAAGGCCGTCGCGTCGAGCCGTTCGGCGATCACCGAACCCTATGCGAGCGCGTGGGAAGGCAATCCGAAGGGCGACGTCACCGTCGCGGTCTATATGGACTATGCCTGCGGCTATTGCCGCGCCAGCCTGCCGATGATCGCGCGGCTGGTGGCAGAGGACAGCAATGTCCGCATCGTCTATCGCGAGCTGCCGGTCCTGAGCGAGGTCAGCCGGGTCGCGGCGCGCTGGGGTCTCGCCGCGGCCGAGCAGGGCAAGTTCAAGCCGTTCCACACCGCGCTCTATTCGGCCGGTCAGCTGAGCGAGGCGTCGATCCGTGCGGCATCGGCATCGGCGGGGCTGGACGATGCGAAGGCGCAGGCGGCGCTCGCCACGCCGCGCGTCGAGGCCGAGATCGCCCGCAACCTCGATACCGCAGGCAAGCTCGGCGTCACCGGCACGCCGAGCTGGGTGGTCGGCGACCGGGTGATCTCGGGCATGGTGCCCTATGAGGTGCTTCAGGATGCGGTGAAGGCGGCGCGCAAGAAGGGATAGCGTCGAGAGGGGAGGGGTGTATGCGTATCGGTGTCCTGGCGGCGAGATCGGCGCGGCGCTCAGGGCCGAGCGGTTGCGCCCCATGTGGTGAGCCTGGCCGGGCAAGGCCGGTCACGGGCTGTCCCGATAGCGTCCCCCGTCGCGTGATGATGAAGTCGCGCGAAACCGTCGAATAGAGAATCGAACGAACAACGAACATTGCGGGTTGCGCGCGGCGCATCCGTTCCTACATCGCGCGCTCATCAGGGGGACTTCCATGCAGCCGATCCTCGCCATTCGCCCGATTCTCTCCGTTCGCGGTGTCAGCAAGACCTATGCCTCCGGGCACAAGGCGCTGGGATCCGTCGATCTCGACATCAACAAGGGTGAGATTTTCGCGCTGCTGGGACCCAATGGCGCGGGCAAGACGACGCTGATCTCGATCATCTGCGGCATCGTCACGCCGAGTTCGGGCACGATCGTCGTCGATGGGCACGATGCGATCAGCGAGCCGCGCGCGGCGCGGATGAAGATCGGTCTCGTGCCGCAGGAACTGTCGGTGGACATGTTCGAGACGGTCCAGGCGACGACGCGCTACAGCCGTCGGCTGTTCGGCCGCCCTGCGAACGATGCCTATATCGATCAGGTGCTCAAGGACCTGTCGCTCTACGACAAGCGCAATTCCAAGGTAATGGAGCTTTCGGGCGGGATGAAGCGCCGGGTGCTGATCGCCAAGGCGCTGGCGCACGAACCCGACATCCTGTTCCTCGACGAGCCGACTGCGGGCGTCGATGTGTCCTTGCGCCGCGACATGTGGAAGCTGATCGGCTCGCTGCGCGAACGCGGCACCACGATCATCCTAACCACCCACTATATCGAGGAGGCCGAGGAAATGGCCGACCGGGTGGGGGTGATCAACAAGGGCGAACTGCTGCTGGTCGAGGGCAAGGCCGAGCTGATGAAGAAGCTTGGCAAGCGCGAAATGGATATCGCGCTGGTCGAGCCGATGACGGCAATTCCGGGCGAGCTGGAGGAATGGCACCTCGCGCTCGAGGATGAGGGGCATCGCCTGCGCTATACCTTCGACGCGCAGGCCGAGCGCACCGGCATCCCCTCGCTGCTGCGCAAGCTCGGCGATCTCGGCATCCAGTTCAAGGATCTCGATACCTCCAAGTCGAGCCTCGAGGATATCTTCGTCGACCTTGTCGAAACTCGAAATGAGGAGAAGGCGGCATGAAGGGGTTCAACCATCACGGCGTCTGGGCGATCTACCGGTTCGAGATGGCGCGCGCGATGCGTACCCTGTGGCAGAGCCTGGTCACCCCGGTCATCACCACGGCGCTCTATTTCGTAGTGTTCGGCGGCGCGATCGGATCGCGGATGCAGGAGCTCGACGGGGTCGCCTATGGCAGCTTCATCGTGCCGGGCCTGATCATGATGAACCTGTTGCAGCTGTCGATCTCCAACGCGTCGATCGGCATCTACTTTCCGAAGTTCACCGGCACCGTGTACGAGCTGCTCTCGGCGCCCGTCTCGGCGATGGAGATGGTGATCGGCTATGTCGGCGCGGCGGCGACGAAGTCGATCGCGATCGGTCTGATCATCCTGGTGACGGCGATGCTGTTCGTCGACGTGCCGATCAGGCATCCCGCGATGATGCTGACGATGCTGGTGCTGACGGCGCTTACCTTCTCCATGCTCGGCTTCATCATCGGCATCTGGGCCAAGGGGTTCGAGCAGCTCTCGTTCGTGCCCGCGCTGATCGTGACGCCGCTGACCTTCCTCGGCGGCGCCTTCTACACGATCAACATGCTGCCCGATCCGTGGCGGACGATCAGCCTCGCCAACCCGGTCGTCTACCTTGTCAGCGGGTTCCGCTGGAGCTTTTTCGGCACCGGCGACGTGTCGATCGGGGTCAGCCTCGGCTTCACCGCGGCGTTCATGCTGGTCTGCCTCGGCGTGATCGGCTGGATTTTCAAGAGCGGCTGGCGGCTCAAGAACTGAGCCGCCGCTTCATCCCGCAACCGGCAATGTGACAAGCGATCCGGCGCACACCCGCTGGGTCGCCTTCACGAAGTCGGCGGGCTTGGCCTTGTAGATGTTGGGTACGAAACGCTGCGGGTTGCGGTCGATCACCGGGAACCAGCTCGACTGGACCTGAACCATGATCCGGTGCCCCTTTCTGAAGACATGGTCATGGTCGCGCAGCGGCACGTTCCACGCGACCACCTTGTTCGGAACCAGCGGCTTGGGCGTGGAGAAGCTCTCCAGCCAGCGTCCGCGCCGCACCTCCATCGCGATCGGCAGCTGATAGCCGTTGAGCGTCTTCGGATAATCGCCCAACGCCTTGATCGGGGTCGTCTTGTCATAGTCGTCGGGCAGGACGTCGATCAACTTGACGACCATGTCGCTGTCGGTGCCCGAGGTCGAGGCCTGCAGCGTCGCGCTGATCGCACCGCTGACGGTCAGGTCCTTGTCGAGCGGTGCGCTGACATAGGTCAGCACGTCGGGCCGCCCGTTGACGAAACGCTGGTCCGCCGCTTCCCACCATTTCCATTCCTGCGACGGATAGGTGACCGAGATCGGCCGCTCGCGGTATGGCACCGGGTTGGCCGGGTCGGAGATATATTCGCGGCAGCCTTCGCCCGAGGGTGCGGTGAACGACAGCGATCCGTCGGCATGAAGATAGAGGCTGGTCGCCTTGCTCTCCGCGGGCGGCCATTTGGCGTAGGTCTTCCACTGCCACGATCCGCTCTGGAAGATCTTGGCCTCGCCGGTCGGCCGAGGGCCCTTGCCATGGAGCCAATAGGCGAAGAAGGGCGCTTCGATGTCGCGCATGAACTCGGTGCCGCTGGGCTTGCCGAACGGGATATAGCCGAGATTGTCGCCCGCATCGCGCCAGCTGCCATGGTTCCACGGACCCGCGACGATCATGCTCAGCCCCTTGGGATCGTCCTTCTCCATCCGCTCGTAGATCTTCCAGCCGCCGAGCGGGTCCTCCTGGTCCCAGAAGCCGACGACATGGAGCGTCGGCACAGTGGTGCGTCCGAGCCGGTCGGTCCACACCTGCCGCTTCCAGTGATCGTCATAGTCGGGGTGTTCGATGACCTGGGTCAGCATCGGCACGCTGCCCTTGAAATGCAGCTTGTCGAGATTCTCGACCGGGCCGAGCTTCAGGAACCAGTCGTACAGGTCCACCGGCGGCGGCCCGCCGGGGTTGTAGTCGAAGTCGTCGCCATTCTTGTTGTTCTGAAGGCCATAGGCCCAGTCGGTGAGGTAGGAGAGGCGGAACGCACCGTAGCGGTGCAGGTCGTCGTTCATCCACCAGTCGTTCCACGCCGCCTGCGGGCTCGCCGCCTTCAGCGCCGGGTGCGGCCGGGCGAGCGCGACGGCGGCGGTATAACCCGGATAGGAACCGCCCATCATGCCGACGCGGCCATTGTTGCCGGGGAGATTCTTCACCAGCCAGTCGATCGTGTCATACGCGTCGCTCGCCTCGTCCGGCGCGTTCGACCCTTGCGGCGAGAGCGCCGTCGACATGTCGAAACTGCCTTCCGACTTGTAGCGCCCGCGCATGTTCTGGATGACGAGAATATAGCCGTCCTGCATGAGGAAGCGCATCGATTCCGGCGTCGAGCGCGGTGCGGCGTTGGGGACGCCATAAGGCGTGCGCCGCAGGATGATCGGCAGTTTCCCGGCCTTGTCCGTCGGGCGCAGGATCACCGTCTGCAGCCGGGTCCCGTCGCGCATCGGGATCATGATTTCCTCACGCGTGAAGGCCGCTGTCGGCGGCGCCGTCGTCGTCGCCTGGCGTGCCGGGGCAGGGGCGGTCAATGCGGTGGCGGCGAGGGCGGCGGCAAGAAGGGTGGCGGTGCGGCGATACATTCACTCTCTCCCGGGTTTGAGCGGGAATAGAGAGGCGGTATCCGTCGCTGTCAATCGCTCCTTGGCCGAAGCAATGCCGGGCGCAGGACGAGGCCGTTGAGGTTGAGCAGCACGTGCACCAGCATCGCGAACCACAGATCGCCCGTCGCCAGATAGATCGTCGCGAGCAGCGCGCCGGCGAGGGCGGAGAAGGCCATGCCGGCCCAGCCCTGATAGCGGTGCGCGCCGGCGAAGAGCAACGTCGCGAGCGTAAAGCCAAGCGGCGCGCTTCCGGTCGCCAGCGTCGCGAACAGCGGCAGAGCAAGGCGAAAGAACAGCTCCTCGACGATCCCCGCGGCGGTGCCCAGCGCGGCGGTCCAGCCCAGTTCGCTGCGGTTGCGCGGCAGGATACGCTCGATATCGCCGGCGCTGAACGGCGGTTTCCCGCGTCCCAATCGCCGGCGCGCGAGGAGAAGTCCGATCAGCGCGCCGCCGGCCAGGCCCCCCAGCACCGCGGCCTCGAACGCCGCGCCTTCAAAACCGGCAAGCCAGCGCGCTTCGGCCGCCAGCGCCGCGAACTCGGGCGGCAGGCGGGTCAGCGCGTCGAGCCGCCCGCCGATCGCCAGCGCGGCGATCGCGGTCATCCCGAACGCCAGCGGCGCGCGGCGCATCCAGCGGCGATAGCGGTCGATCCGGCTGGTTTGCGGCGGCACTCCGCCGCCCCGGAGATACCAGGCATAGGCGGCGATGAGTGCCGCCAGCAGCGCCCAGTGGATCAACCGTGCAGCCTCGTCATCCGTTGCGGTGCTCGCCCCGGACCCAGCGGACGGTGCCCGAGCTTGAGCGCATCACGACGCTTTCGGTGGTCATCTTGCCCGGCTTGCGCTTGACGCCTTCGAGCAGCGATCCGTCGGTCACGCCGGTCGCGGCGAAGATGCAGTCGCCCTTGGCCAGCTCGGTCAGGTCGTACTGCTTGTCGAGATCCTCGATCCCCCAGCGGCGCGCGCGCGACCGCTCATCCTCGTTGCGGAAGACGAGCCGGCCCTTGAACTGGCCGCCGACGCAACGCAGCGCGGCGCAGGCGAGCACGCCCTCGGGCGCGCCGCCCTGGCCCATATAGACGTCGATCGTCGTGTCGGGATCGGTGGTGGCGATGACGCCCGCAACGTCACCGTCGCCGATCAGCACCACGCCGCAGCCGATCGCGCGCAGCTCGGCGATCATCTTCTCGTGGCGCGGGCGATCGAGCACGCAGGCGATGATCTCGTTCGGCTTGACGCCCTTGGCCGCGGCGATCGCCTCGATGTTCGCGGTCGGCGACTTGTCGAGATCGATGACGTTCGGCGGATAGCCCGGGCCGACTGCGATCTTGTCCATATAGACGTCGGGGGCGTTGAGCAGGTTGCCCTCTTCGGCGATCGCCAGCACGGCAAGGCTGTTCGGCCCCGCCTTGGCACAGATGGTGGTGCCTTCGAGCGGGTCTAGCGCGATGTCGATCTTCGGGCCCTTGCCCGGTGCGCTGCCCACCTTCTCGCCGATATAGAGCATCGGCGCCTCGTCGCGCTCGCCCTCGCCGATCACGACGGTGCCGTCCATGTAGAGCGAGTTGAGCGAGGCGCGCATCGCCTCGACCGCGGCGGCATCGGCCGCCTTCTCGTCACCGCGGCCGGTGAGTTTGGAGGCGGCGATCGCCGCGGCTTCGGTGACACGCACCATTTCGAGCACAAGAACGCGGTCGAGCACCTTGCTGGCGGTCTGCATGATCGGCGAAGCCCTCTCTCAATTCGTTTCCGCTGCGCGATAGGAGCGCGTGGCGTCCTTGTCGATGGGGGCCAACGCTGTCATCCGTTCAAAAGCCGCAATGATGCGAAACCAGATGCGGTTCGCGGCGTTCGGCAGGTAACCGGGGACTGGACAGGGCGTTCGGGATGTTGAGTTTGCTGCTGGCGTTGAGTGTGGCGGGTGAGCCGCCGAAGATCGTAACCCTTCCCAAACGCGCTCGCCCCGCGGCCGTGGTGCGCAAACGTACCGCGCGAAAGGCCGTGCGGCGTGCGTTGCCACAGCCGGCATCCCTGTGTCTCACCGGAAGCTGCTCCCAGTCCGCTGCGCCGGGCGATCGGCTGACCGGTGTGACGACGCAGGAGCATAGCGGCAAGATGGACGTGGTCCGGTCGACCGGGATGCCCTGCGGCGTGCAGGGCGCGCCGGTCTGCCCGAAGAAGGGCCAGGAGCTGCTGCACACGCGCATCGACTGAGGCGTTTTCCCAGCGCCTTTGTTATGCTATCGCAACGAGCGGAGGGTTATGCCCATGTCCGTGTTGCTTGTGCTTGCGTTCACGCTTCAGGCTGGCGGCGGCGATGCCGCAATGCAGGCCTATCGCGAAAAGACCCGCGCCATCATCCCGTGCAAGACCACCGGCGATCCCGACGAGGTGACGATCTGCGCGCTGCGGGAGGCCGATAAGAAATACCGCGTCCCGTTCGTCAGCGTCCGTGCGGCGGATAATGTGCCTGCCCAGACCGAGCGGGTGCTTGAGGACGTAATGTTCCAGTGCGGCGTCAGCGGCCCGTTCCTCACCCAATGCGGCGGGATGGTCGGCGTGACGGTCGGCGTCGGTTTCGACGGCAAGGTGATGCGCAAGCGCGAACCGGCACCCTAGCGCATTTTCAAGTAGACCGTTTACGGTCAACGGCTCGGAAAATGCGGCATCGAGCCACAAGGGCATTTCCGCTCAAAGCGGAAACGCCCCGGTGCCTCACTCGCCCAGAATGTGCATCCACATCGGCTCGCCGGCCAGGCTGGGCGAGCCGCGCAGCTTCTCCAGCGCCTGCGCGATCGAACGCTCGGGCACTTCGTGCGTCACGATCGCGACGAGCACGCTGCCATCGGCCATCGCGCCGCGCTGGATCAGCGATTCGATCGAGACGCCGGCATCGCGCATCGCTGCAGCGATCTCGGCGAGCACGCCGACCTTGTCGGCGACGGTGAAGCGCAGATAGGCTCGGCCGCGCCGTTCGCCGGTGGGGGCGACCGGCTCGGCGGCCAGGCTGGTGGCGGGCATCGCATAGGGCGGGCCGAATTCGGTGCGGGCGATGTCGATCAGGTCGGCGACCACGGCGCTCGCAGTCGGGCCGTCGCCCGCGCCCGCGCCCTGGAACAGCAGCCGGCCGACGAAATTGCCTTCCGCCACGACCGCGTTGGTCGGGCCGAGGACATGCGCCAGCGGATGCGAAAGCGGGACGAGGTGCGGGTGGACGCGCTGGAACAGCCCATTGCCGCTCAGGTCCGCGATGCCGAGCAGGCGGATGCGGTAGCCCAGCGCCGCGGCTTCGGCGATATCGGCGGCGAGCAAATGGCGGATGCCGCCGATCGCGACGTCGCCGAACGCCGGCTGGGTGCCGAACGCGATGCTCGCGAGGATCGAGAGCTTGTGCGCGGCATCGACGCCGTCGATGTCGAAGCTGGGATCGGCTTCGGCAAAGCCCGCCGCCTGCGCCTCGGCCAGCACCTCGCCGAAGTCGCGGCCTTCGGCCTCCATCTTGGAGAGGATGAAATTGCAGGTGCCGTTGAGGATGCCGTAGACGCGGTCGATCTGGTTCGCCGCTGCGCCCTCGCGCAACCCCTTGATCACCGGCACGCCGCCTGCGACCGCCGCCTCGAACTTCATCGGCGTGTCGCTCTTCTCGGCGACCTGAGCGAGTTCGAGCCCGTGATGCGCGATCATCGCCTTGTTGGCGGTGACCAGGCCCTTGCCCGCCGCGAGCGTCGCACGCGCGAGCGCAAGCGCGGGACCATCGGAGCCGCCGATCAGCTCGACCACCACGTCCGCCTTGGGGTGGCGGGCGAGTTCGGTCATGTCGTCGACCCAGTCGAAGCGCGTGATGTCGACGCCGCGATCCTTGGCGCGATCGCGCGCGGAAACCGCGACGATCTCGATCGGCCGGCCCGCACGGCGCGCGATCAGCTCGGCATTGGCGTCGATCAGGCGAATGACGCCCGCACCCACGGTTCCAAGGCCGGCAAGAGCAACGCGCAACGGTTCGGTCATGTCTAAATCTCCTGGCACTCCCGCTAGAGAATGCCCGGAGCGCCGCAACCCTATTATTTCTTTGTGAGGCCGATCTCGCGAAGGCGCTCGGCGAGATAGTCGTGCGCGGTGATCGGCGGCTCGCGCTCGGGATTTTCAGCGCTCACGCATTGCGGCAGCGCCTTGATCAGGAAATCGGGCGCGGGGTGGAGGAAGAAGGGCATCGAATAGCGCGGGGTGCCGCGGCGCTCCACCGGCGGGTTGACCACGCGATGGGTGGTCGATGGCAGAACATGGTTGGTCAGCCGCTGAAGCATGTCGCCGACATTGACCACCATCGCGCCTTCGGGCGGCTTGACCGGCAGCCACTGGCCGTCCTTGTCGAGCAGCTCAAGGCCCGCTTCCTCGGCGCCGAGCAGCAGCGTGATAAGGTTGATGTCCTCGTGCGCCCCGGCGCGCACGTTCGGCGCGTCCTCGGTCACCGGCGGATAATGGAGCAGGCGCAGCACCGAATTGCCGTCCTTGACCGCAGGGTCGAACCAGTCGGGCTCGAGGCCGAGGTGCCGGGCGATCGCCGAGAGCAGCTTGTCGCCCGCGGTGTCGAACGCGGCGAACAGTTCGAGGAAGGTGTCGCGGAACCCCTCGGGCCGGTCGGGCCAGATGTTGGGCGCCATGTTCGCCTCGAAGCGGTGCCCGGCGGGCAGCTCGCGGCCGATATGCCAGAACTCCTTCAAGTCCACATACTCGGCGCCCTTGGCGATCTCGGTCTTGAACGGGGTGTAGCCGCGCGCGCCGCCGCCGCCCGCAACGAAATAACCGCGCTTCTCCTCCTCGGGCAGGTCGAAGAACGCCTTGGTCGCCGCCCAGGCGCGATCGATCAGATCCTGGGGGACGCCGTGATCGGACACCATCGCGAAGCCGAACCGCTCGAACGAACCGCCGAGCGCCGCGGCGAAGCCATCGGGATCGCTCTTCTGATCGGCCAGGCTGACCAGCGGGACTTCGGCGAGAAGAGTGTCGGACATTCAAGGTAACTCCGGAAACGATTCTCCCGGAAATAGACCTTCGCGGCGTCTTGGAACAGAGGCGGGAGAGGCACGGTGCCGCGCACCCCTCCCACGACCAATCGCCTACGCAGCGACGGACCTGATTACTTGCCGAGGACGGTGAGCGTGCCACGGCTCTTCGAGCCGCCCGCAGCGTCGATGTCGAGCGTGAAGTCGCTGCCCTCGCTGGTCTTGCCGCTGAGCTTGCCGTCCTTCGCCGCGACGGTGAAGCCGGCGGTCTGCATCTGCTCCTGGAACCAGTTGCGGACCTTGTCCGCGGCGGCTGGCGCGTCGAACTGGACGCGGACACTGTCCTCGCCGCCCTTGTCCTGATTGGCGTCGACATTGAGGCTGGCGATAGTCGAGCCGGGATAGAGCTTCAGCCCGTCGACCTCGAAATTGTCTGCGCCGAGATCGAATTTGGGAAGCTTGATCGATCCTTCGAAGCCCGGTGCCTTGACGGCGACGCGACCGTCCTTGTCGGCCCTGATCGATGCTTCGCCTTCGCCGCTCTTGACCGAGATGCTGGCGCCATTGCCCTCGCCCGACCCTTCGCCGCAGGCCGTGAGCGCCGCCATCAGGGGAAGAACAAGCCAGTGCCGGGTCATACGCAAGCTCCACCGTGTTAGTTGTGCAATACACTAGGCATATCGAGAAAATAAATCAAGGCGCGGGGTGACGCATCCGGAGCGATGCGGCATTGGGCGCGGCATGGACGCGCACACCCATCAACCCGGCGAGGCGGCGAACCGCTCGCCCATTCCGATGGGCGAGTTCGTCGCGCTGATCGCAGCGATCATGGCACTGACCGCGCTGGGGATCGATTCGATGCTCCCGGCGCTGCCCGCGATCAGCGACGAGCTGGGCGTCACTCAGCCCAATCACCGCCAGTATGTCATCACCGCCTTCATGCTCGGTTTCGCCGTGGCACAGCTGTTCCACGGTCCGCTCGCGGACCGGTTCGGGCGCAAGCCGGTGATCATGGGCGCGCTCGCTTGCTATGTCGTGACCAACGCGGTTGCCGCCTTCTCGGGCAGTTTCGAGCTGCTGCTGCTCGCCCGCGCGGCGAGCGGGGCGGCGGTCGCCGCGGGGCGCGTGGTGACGGTGGCGCTGGTGCGCGACTGTTTCCAGGGGCGGGCGATGGCGCGGGTGATGAGCCTTGCCTTCATGACCTTCATGATCGTGCCGGTGCTGGCGCCCGCTTGGGGCCAGCTGATGGTGATCATCTTCGGATCGTGGCGGCTGATCTTCGGCGGCATCGCGATCATCGCGGCGCTGGTGCTGATCTGGTTCACCGCCCGCATGCCGGAAACCCTTCCGCGCGACGCGGTCCAGCCGCTCGACCTGCGCGCGATCTGGCGCGGCTATGGCAAGATGTTCCGCGACCGCTGGGCCGTCGGCTACACGTTCGCGACGACCGCTATTTCGGGCTGTTTCTTCTCCTTCATCGGGTCGATCCAGCAGATCGTCTATGACGTGTTCAAGCGGCCGGAACTGCTGACATTGGTGTTCGCGTCGGTCGCCGGGCTGATGGCGCTCGGATCGTTCCTCAACTCGCGGCTGGTGATGCGGTTCGGGATGCGCTTTCTCTCGCACTTCGCGCTGGTGGCGACGACCTCGCTCGCCGTGATCCACCTGATCGTGATCCTGCTGGGGGGCGAGACTCTGTGGGTGTTCATCGCGCTGCAGGCGCCGATGATGGCGGCGATGGGCCTCGCCAACTCGAATTTTTCAGCGATGGCGATGGAGAATATGGGTGAGATCGCGGGCACCGCGTCGAGCCTTCAGGGCTTCATCGCGACGATGGGCGCCGCGGTGCTCGGCGCGGTGATCGGCCAGTCGTTCGACGGGACGACGGTGCCGCTCTACCTTGGCTTCACCGTGCTAGGACTTGCCGCGCTCGTCATCGTCTTCGTCACCGAACGCGGCAAGCTGTTCCGCCGCAGCTGACCCGGCGCGCCACGGCTTCAAGGAACCGTGCGCGCCCTCCCGCCGTTCCCACCTTCAGGAGAAGCAAGGAGGGCTGCGATGGGCGGTCATCAGGTTCCCGGGCGCGGACCCGGCGACGACGGTTATGACGAGGATGGCTATGACGAGAGCCAGCGCGCGGAGATTCTCGAAGTAACGCGCAACGGCCCGACCGATGGCCTGGTCCAGACCGATCTCGATCCCGATCTGGGCGAGGAGATCGACGCCGAGGACGACGACGAACTTGAGATGATCGCCGACGACGCCGAGGGCGATGTGGCGGAGTTCGACGCGGACGAGGAAGACGACGCCTAGCGCTCCGCAGCGATTGACTGTCGCATGCTTCGGGCCGAGCATCTCGGCGACAGGAGCGCGCCATGGCCACCGATCCTCGGGTCGATTCCTATATCGAGCGTCAGGCCGATTTCGCCCGGCCAGTCCTTATCTGGCTGCGTGCCCGGATTCATGCCGCCTGCCCCGAGGTCGAGGAAAGCATCAAATGGGGCATGCCCGCTTTCTCGCATCGCGGCCGGCCGCTCGCGAACATGGCAGCGTTCAAGGCGCATGCGAGCTTCGGCTTCTGGTATCGCGAGCAGATGGCGACGGGCAAAGAGGGGGAGGCGATGGGCCAGTTCGGCCGGATCGCATCGCTCGCCGACCTGCCTGGCGAAGCCGCGATGGAGGCGCAGGTGCGCGAGGCGGTGGCGCTGATCGAGTCGGGGGAGCTGCCGAAGCGCGCCGCAAAGTCGCCCAGGCCCGAGGCCGAGATACCCGAGGCGCTGGCCGAGGCGTTGGCCCGCGATCCGGAAGCCGCCGCCAACTTCGAAGCCTTCGCGCCCAGCTGCCGCCGCGACTATTGCGAATGGATCGGCGAAGCCAAGCGCGAGGCGACGCGCGACAAAAGGCTGGCCGAGGCGATGGCCTGGATCCGCGAGGGCAAGAAGCGCCACTGGAAATATCAAAGCTGATGAAGCGACTTGCGTTCGGTACCAAATATGTGATGATGCAACATCGCTAGCGATAGGAGGTGCCTTATGCGTCGTTCGATTGCTTATCGTGAGCCCGAGCCGATCTCCGCGCTCAACACCACCCCGCTGATCGATGTGCTGCTGGTGCTGTTGATCATGCTGATCGTCACCATCCCTGCCGCGATGCACAAGCTGCCGGTCGACCTGCCGGCGGGGCCGCCGAAGACGCCGCCTGAGCTGCCCCACCGTCTGGACATCGGTGCTGCGGGCAACCTCGCCTGGGACGGGCGGCCGATCGGCGATGCCGAGCTTCCGGCTCTGCTTGACGCGACCGTTGCGGAGAGCGGCGTGCTCCAGTTCAGGGCCGACGAAGCCGCACGCTACGAACGCTTCGCCACGGTCCTCAATACGGTCAAGCGGGCGGGTGTGACGAAGCTCGGCTTCGTCGGTAACGAGCGGATGGCGTTCGACTGAGCTTTGCAGCGCGCCATAGGTGCCGTAAACGTCAAGTGCTATGGCGCGCTTTACACGCACGATCACCGCCGGGCCGGACGACATCGACGAGCTCGGTCACGTCAACAATGCGGTCTGGGTCCGCTGGATTCAGGATGTCGCGGTGGCGCACTGGCACGCGGTCGCCGCACCCGAGCATCACGACGCCTATATCTGGGTCGTGACCCGGCACGAGATCGACTATCGCGGCAACGTGTCCGAAGGCGAGACGGTGACCGCCGAGACCTGGGTGCCCGATCCGCCGCGCGGCGCCCGCTTCGACCGCCACATGCGCTTCACCGGTGCCGACGGCAAGGTGAAGGTCGAGGCGGTCTCGACCTGGGCGATGCTCGACCGCGCGACCGGAAGGCTGGTGCGCGTGCGCGACGAGATCGCCGCGCCGTTTCTGGAGGGGTGAGGGGCCGACCCCCTCACACCGTCATCCTGAACTTGTTTCAGGATCCATGTCTCCACAGGCGACCGAGCCGCGGGTGGCAGGTTGGATGCTGAAACAAGTTCAGCGTGACGGAATGGAGGTTACCCCGAATTCCGCAGCGCCGTCGCGATCGCATTGATCGACAGCAGGATGCCCTGTTCGATCTTGGGATCGGTCTCGCCCGCGCGGAGGCGCTTGAGCAGCTCGACCTGAAGCAGGTTGAGCGGCTCGATATAGGGCAGGCGCAGCTTGATCGACGTTTCGAGCGCCGGATGCTTCTCGAGCAGCCGCGTCTGGCGCGTCACCTCGAGCAGCTGGTCGTGCGTCGACTGCCAGCCGTCGCGGATGCGCCCGAAGATCGCATCGCCCAGCGCACGATCCTCGACCAGTCCGGCGTAGCGCGCGGCGATGCCCATGTCGGACTTGGCCAGCACCATCTCCATGTTCGCCAGCGCCGAGGCGAAGAGCGGCCAGCCCGCCGCCATCTCGCGCAGCAGCCCGCGGTCCCTGAAGTCCGACAGCGCCGCGCCGACGCCGTACCAGCCCGGCAGCATCACGCGGGCCTGCGCCCAGCTGAACACCCAGGGGATCGCGCGCAGATCCTCGATCGCGTCGCTCTTCTTGCGGCTCGCGGGGCGGCTGCCGATCTTGAGGCCGGCGATCTCGGCGATCGGCGTCATCTGGCGGAAGAAGCTGGTGAAGCCATCGGTGCCATAGACCAGCCCGCGATACGCCTTGAACGCGGTGCCCGACAGTTCCTCCATCGCCGCCTCGAACCGCGCGGCATCGGCGGTGCTCAGCTGCTGCGGCTCGAGGCTCGCGAGCAACGTCGCCGACGCCATCGCCTCGAGGTTGGTCTGCGCGCTCTCGCGCGTGCCGTACTTCGCCGCGATCACCTCGCCCTGTTCGGTGATGCGGATGCGGCCCTGCACCGTGCCCGCGGGCTGCGCCTGGATCGCCTGGAACGACGATCCGCCGCCGCGCCCGACCGCGCCGCCGCGGCCATGGAACAGCTGCATGCCGATCCCGGCCTCCTCGAACACCGGCTTCAATGCGGTCGAACCTTTGGAGAGGCCCCAGGTCGAAGTGAGGTAGCCGCCGTCCTTGTTCGAGTCCGAATAGCCGATCATCACTTCCTGATGCCCGCGCTTGCCGGCGATCGCCGCGACCTCGGGCAGCGCGAACCAGGCGCGCATGATGTCGGGCCCGGCGTCGAGATCGGCGATCGTCTCGAACAGCGGCACCGCCATGACATGCGCCTGCGGCTCCTCGCCGGGGATGTACAGCCCGGCTTCCTTGAGCAGCACATGGACTTCGAGCAGGTCGGACACCGACTGCGCCATCGACACGATATACTGGCGGATCGCCGCGCGGCCGTAGCGCTGGTGCGCCTCGGCCGCGGCCTGGACGATCGCCAGTTCGGACGCGGTCTCGTCCGAATAGGTCGCGTAGCGGCTGGTGAGCGGCCGCGGCGAGGCGAGTTCGCGGCGGAGCAGCTCGACCCGCGCGGGCTCGTCGAGCGCGGCATAGTCGGCCTCGACCCCCGCGACCTTGAGCAGCTCGGCGACGACGCGCTCATGCACCGCGCTGTTCTGGCGCATGTCGAGCGTGGCGAGGTGGAAGCCGAAGATATCGACCGACCGGATCAGCCGGCCGAGCGCGCCGCTCGACGCCAGCGTCTCGGCGCCCTGCGCGGCAAGACCGTGCGCGACGGTGGCGAGGTCGACGCGGAACGCCGCGGGATCGGGATAGCGTTCGCCGGTCAGCGCCCCGGGGCGTGGCGGTGCCTTGCCGGTGAGATCGCGATAGGTCGCGGCGAGCCGGGCGTAGATGCCCGACAGCGCGCGGCGATAGGGTTCGTCGGCGCGGCTGGCAGCGGCGTCGCCGCTGGCGTCGGCGAGGGCGACGACGCCGGGATCGATTTCGGCGTGGTGGCTCGAGATCGATAGCTCGGCGCCGAGCGCATGGACCGCATCGAGATAGTGGTTGAGCACCGTCTCGGCCGAGCGCGACAGGGTCAGCCGCAGCGAATCGGCGGTGACGAAGGGATTGCCGTCGCGGTCGCCGCCGATCCAGTTGCCCGGGCGCAGGAACGCCGGCACGCGGCTGCCCAGCGCGCGGTCCCATCGCGCGTGGAGTGCGGGCAGGACCGGCAGGAACACGTCGCGCATGTAGGACAGCGCAGTCTCGACCTCGTCCGCGACGTAGAGGCGTTCGGGCCGAAGCACGCGCGTCTGCCACAGTAGCGCCACCTGCCGCACCACCGCTTCGTCGACCAGATCGCCATCAGCGGTCTCGACGATGCCGCGGTCCTTGAGTGCCATCAGCTCGGCGATGCGGTTGCGATGGTCGATCATCGACTTGCGCCGCACCTCGGTCGGGTGGGCGGTCAGCACCGGCGCGACCAGCGCATGGTCGAGCAGTTCGGCGATCCGGGCGGCATCGACCCCATGCTCCTTGAGCCTGGCGATCGCGTGCTCGACATCGGCGCCCGTCTCCGCCGCCACGCCCTGCCGGTCCTCGGCCAGGTTGGCGAGCATCGAGAACAGCATGAAGCTGCGCACGAAATCGAGCGTGTCGTCGAGGTTCAGGCTGCCGAGGCCCGGATCGATGCTGTCCGCGCCGGCGATGCCGCGATGCCGGTCGACCGATGCCGATCGGATATATTCGATTCGCCGGAACAATGCCTCCCCGCCATAGGCGCGGATCACGTCGCCAAGGACGCGGCCCAGATAGCGGATGTCGGGGTTGTTCGTGATCGGTGGAGCGCTGGCCATGCGCGCGTGCTGCACTGCGGCATGGCCAGCGTCAACCGGATCGTTACTTGGGAGACGACAAGCGTGACTGATTATGTCGCGGACTCGTCGATCCGGCGGCGGAAGGTTTCGGGAAGGAACAGCAGGCCGAGGATCAGCGTCAGCACCGCGACGATGATCGGATACCAGAGGCCGTAATAGATGTCCCCGGTTGCCGCGACCATCGCGAAGGCGATCGTCGGCAGGAACCCGCCGAACCAGCCATTGCCGATATGATAGGGCAGCGACATCGCGGTGTAGCGGATGCGGGTCGGGAAGATTTCGACCAGAAGCGCGGCGATCGGGCCGTAGACTGCCGTCACCAGCAGCACGAGCCAGAAGAGCAGGGCGACGATCAGCGGCTTGTTCATCGCCGCCGGATCGGCCTTTGCTGGGTAGCCGGCCCTGGTCAGTGCCGTCTTGAGTTCCGCCTGATAGGCGGCGATCACGGCGGCACGCTCGGCAGGAGCGATCCCGACCGGGTCAGGCGCCGGATGATCCTCCTCGCCCACGCGCACGGTCGTGAATTTGAGCGTCGGCGCGCCGGGCGGCAGCGTCGCGGGCACGCTCTTGTAGGGGATGCCCGACTTGGCGAGATAGGCCTTGGCGATGTCGCAGCCCGACTGGTCGAACTTGTTGCCGCCGATCGGGTCGAACTGGACCGAGCAGATGTCGTTGCTCGACATGATCGTCACCGGCGCCTGTCTCTGCGCTGCCGCAAGGGCAGGATTGGCCGCCTGGGTCAGCGCGTGGAAGGTGGGGAAATAGCTGATCGCGGCCAGCGCGCAGCCGGTCAGGATGATCTTCTTGCGTCCGATCCTGTCGCTCAGGGCTCCGAAGATCACGAAGAAAGGCGTGGCGAGCGCCAGCGCGATCGCGATCAGGATGTTGGCGGTCGCGCCATCGACCTTCAGCGTCTTCTCCAGGAAGAACAGCGCGTAGAACTGGCCGGTGTACCAGACCACCGCCTGGCCCGCGACGGCACCCAGCAGCACGATCAGCACGGTGCGCAGGTTGCGCCACTGGCCGAACGCCTCGGTGAAAGGCGCCTTGGAGGTCGTGCCCTCCTCCTTCATCTTCTGGAACACCGGGCTTTCGGCCAGCTGGAGGCGGATCCACAGCGACACGGCGAGCAGCAGGATCGAGACGAGGAAGGGCAGGCGCCAGCCCCAATCGGCGAACGCGGCTTCGCCGATCGCGGTGCGGATGCCGATCACCACCAGCAGCGCGGCGAACAGGCCGAGTGTCGCGGTGGTCTGGATCCAGCTGGTGAACAGGCCGCGTTTCCCCTCTGGAGCATGCTCGGCCACGTACGTCGCCGCGCCGCCATATTCCCCGCCGAGCGCCAGGCCCTGGACCAGCCTGAGCGCGACGAGGATGATCGGGGCTGCGACGCCGATGCTGGCGTAGCTCGGCAAGATGCCGACCGCGAAGGTGGACAGGCCCATCAGGCCCATGGTGACGAGAAAGGTGTATTTGCGCCCGACGACATCGCCCAGCCGCCCGAACACCAGCGCACCGAACGGTCGCACCGCGAATCCCGCGGCGAAGGCGCCGAGCGCGAGGATGAACGCGGTCGTCTCGTTCACCCCGGAGAAGAATTTCGCGGAGATGACCGTCGCCAGCAGCCCGTACAGGTAGAAATCATACCATTCGAACACCGTGCCGAGCGACGAGGCGATGATCACCTTGCGCTCGTTCCGGCCCGCGACCGCAGGCTGTGCCGTCATAAACTCCCCTCCCGATCTTATTTACCGGGATGGTGACGGCTTTTCTGGTCTAGGTCGAGCGCAAAATTGGTATAGACTGAAACTGTAACTGGTATGCGGAAAGCGCCTCAGTCGTCGAGCAGCGCGAGGCTGACCCTGGCGGTGCCGGTGCGCTGCATCCCGATCTCGCGCGCGGCGGCGTGCGAGAGGTCGATCACGCGCCCGCCGCTGAACGGTCCGCGGTCGTTGATCCGCACCACCACGCTCCTGCCGCTGGACAGGCTGGTGACGCGGATCCGGCTGCCGAACGGCGCGGTGCGGTGCGCGGCGGTCAGCGTATCGGGGTCGCAGCGCTCGCCATTGGCGGTGCGATTGCCCGCCATCTCGCGGCTGAAATAGCTCGCCATGCCGCTGCCGAGGTCGGCGCCGGCTTCCGCCTCGTCATTTGCCGCCGCGGCCGGAACCGTCAGTGCCAGCGCCAGCGCGCCGATGAAGAAACCCCGCATGCCCCGTCCCCTTTTTGCGGGCACGGGTGAAACAACAATGGCACCGGACGGCAATCCGCGCAGCGTTGCGTCGCCCCGAATCCGCGACCATCCGCTACGAAATGTTACGGATGGTGACGCGGTGGGCGGCTGCGACTAATGCGTATCCGTAACTATGGGGGCCAAGACGACATCCGCTGCCGAAACCGGTGGCGAGCGCAACGCGGTATATTCCTATATGGATGCTGCCCGATTCGTGCTGGCCGCGGTCGTCGCGTTCGCGCACGCCTGGCATCTCACCATCGCCGACTATCATGGCGACGCGCCGCTCTGGGCCAAGATCGGCTATTTCGTCGCCGGCTTCTCGCACGCCGCAGTCATCCTGTTCTTCGTTCTCTCCGGCTACTGGATCGCGCGATCGGTCGAGCAGCGGCTCGAACGGGGCTGGAGCTGGAAGGAATATCTTTCCGGCCGGCTGACCCGGATATGGATCGTCCTGATCCCGGCGCTGCTGATCGGCGGCAGCCTCGACCTGATCGGGACGTTCTGGCTGCGGACGCCGACGCATCTCGGCCTGACCAACACCTATGTCCTGCGCACCGACGTCGCGGCGAACCTCGCCTGGCCGGTGTGGATCGGCAATCTGTTCTTCCTCCAGGACACGCTGGTGCACCCGCTGGGCACCAACGGGCCGCTCTGGAGCCTTGCCTGGGAATGGTGGTTCTATCTCTGGTATCCGGCGCTGATCCTGTTGTGGCGGACGCGAAGGCCGGCCCCGGTCCTGATCGCGATGGCGATCTTCTTCTGGTACCCCTCGGTGTTGCTCGGCTTTGTCTGCTGGCTGCTGGGCACACTGGTCCGGGTGGTCGAGCGCAAGGGCATCGCGCAGTCAGTGCTGTGCCGGCGTGTCACGCTCGGGGCGACCGGCGTTCTAGGTCTGGCGATCCTTGCCTGGGAGCGCACCGCGCCTCTTCCGGGCTGGGAGTTTCCGGTGGCCCTGAGCTTCGCCGCGTTCCTGGCTGCGCTGCTCGCGATGCGCCCGGCCTTTCCACGAGCTCTGACGGGGCTGGCGCACTATGGCAGCCGCGCAAGCTTTTCGCTCTACGTCACCCATTTCCCGGTTCTCGCGATGATCGCCGGGATCGAGGTCGGCGCGGTCCGGGAGGAGCCGTCGATGACGTCGCTCCTCTTCGTCTGCCTCGGCTTCCTCGCTGCGCTGTTCTTCGCCTATGGTTTCTCGATGCTCACCGAAGCCAATACCGGCCGGGTGCGCAAATGGCTGGCGGGGCGCAGGCGCCCCGCGCCCTGATCAGACGTCGAGATTGGCGACGCTGAGCGCATTCTCCTGAATGAACTCGCGGCGCGGCTCGACCACATCGCCCATCAGGCGGGTGAAGATCTCGTCCGCCACATCCGCCTGATCGATCGCCACCACCAGCATCGAGCGATTCTGCGGATCGAGGGTGGTTTCCCACAGCTGCTCGGCGTTCATCTCGCCCAGCCCCTTGTAGCGCTGGATCGACAGCCCCTTGCGGCCCGAGGCGAGGATCGCGTTCAGCAGTTCGCTCGGGCGCGAGACCAGGGTCTCGCCCTTGGCGGCGACCACGGGTTCCTCATCCTCGCCCTCGACGGCGGGCGCCGCCTCGGCTTCCGCCTGCGCCGACTTGACCGAAACGAGCTTGGACACCGCGGCATAGCTCTCGGCCTGTTCGGCCGCGAGCGTATGGAGCTTGCGACCTTCGGCCGAGGTCAGGAACGCAGCCTCGACGATGTGGTGATCGGTCACGCCGCGCCACAGCCGTTCGAAATGGAAGCCGCCATCCTCGGTGACGCGCGCCGACCAGCGCGCGTCCTCGTCGGTCAGGTCGAGCCGCTTGGTCACCGCCGCGAGCCGCTCGCCGCGCTGCTCGCGCGTCGCTTCGGGATCGAGCGCACCGCCCAGCGCCAACGCCTCGATGATCGCGGGATCGTAGCGGCGCGGGACATAGCGCATCAGCGTCTTCATGCGGCGGGCATGTTCGACCAGCCGGGCAAGATCCTGGCCGAGAATGGTTCCTTCGCTCGTCTCAAGCCGGTTGCCGCCGACGCCTGCCTCGACCAGATAGTCGTCGAGCGCCGCATCGTCCTTGAGATAGACTTCCGACCGTCCCTTGCTCGCCTTGTACAGGGGCGGCTGGGCGATGAAGAGATGCCCGTTCTCGATGATCTCGGGCATCTGGCGGTAGAAGAAGGTGAGCAGCAGCGTGCGGATATGCGCGCCGTCCACGTCGGCGTCGGTCATGATGACGATCTTGTGGTAGCGCAGCTTTTCGAGGTTGAAGTCGTCGCGACCGATACCGGTGCCCATCGCCTGGATCAGCGTGCCGATCTCCTTGGACGACAGCATCCGGTCGAAACGCGCGCGCTCGACGTTCAGGATCTTGCCGCGTAGCGGAAGGATCGCCTGGAAGTGGCGGTCGCGGCCCTGCTTGGCCGATCCGCCGGCCGAATCACCCTCGACCAGGAAAAGTTCGGACTTGGCGGGGTCGCGTTCCTGACAGTCGGCGAGCTTGCCGGGCAGCGACGCGATGTCCATCACGCCCTTGCGCCGGGTCAGTTCGCGCGCCTTCTTGGCGGCCTCGCGCGCGGCGGCGGCGTCGATCACCTTCTGGATGATGGCGCGGGCCAGCGCCGGATTTTCCTCGAGCCAGTCGGACATCTTGTCGGCCATCAGCGCTTCGAGCGGCTGGCGCACTTCGGAGCTGACCAGCTTGTCCTTGGTCTGCGAGCTGAACTTGGGATCGGGCAGCTTGACCGAGACGATCGCGGTGAGGCCCTCACGCATGTCGTCGCCGGTGAGGGTGACCTTCTCCTTCTTCAGCAGCCCCGACTTGTCGGCATAGCTGTTGATCGTGCGGGTCAGCGCCGCGCGGAACGCGGCGAGGTGGGTGCCGCCGTCACGCTGCGGGATGTTGTTGGTGAAGCACAGGACGTTCTCGTAATAGGAGTCGTTCCACTCCAGCGCGACGTCGATGCCGATATCGTCGCGCTGCCCGTTGACCGAGATCGGGTCGGGGAACAGCGGCGACTTGTTGCGGTCGAGCCACTTCACGAATGCGGCGATCCCGCCCTCGTAGAACAGCTCGACTTCCTTGACTTCCTCGTGCCGCGCGTCGCGCAGGAACAGGCGCACGCCCGAATTGAGGAACGCCAGCTCGCGATAGCGATGCTCGAGCTTCTCGAAGTCGTACTCGATCTGGTTCTTGAACGTGCCGCCGTCGCCGGGAACCTTCTCGGTCGACGCGAGGAAGGTCACGCGCGTGCCCTTCTTTCCGTTCGACGGGCCGATCACCTTGAGCGGCGCGGTCGCGTCGCCATAGGCGAAGCGCATGTAATGCTCCTCGCCGTCGCGCCAGATGTTGAGGTCGAGCCACTCCGACAGCGCGTTGACCACCGAAACGCCCACGCCGTGCAGGCCGCCGGACACCTTGTAGGCATTGTCGTCGCTGGTGTTCTCGAACTTGCCGCCGGCGTGCAGCTGGGTCATGATGACCTCGGCTGCCGACACGCCTTCCTCGGCATGGATGCCGGTCGGGATGCCGCGGCCGTTATCCTCGACGCTCACCGATCCGTCGGCGTTCAGCTGGATGATGATCCTGTCGCAATGACCGGCCAGCGCCTCGTCGATCGCATTGTCCGAAACCTCGAACACCATGTGGTGCAGGCCCGAACCGTCGTCGGTGTCGCCGATATACATGCCGGGCCGCTTGCGGACTGCGTCGAGGCCTTTGAGGACCTTGATGCTGTCGGCGCCGTAGCTGTTGCTGTTCGGGGTGTTTTCGGGGGTGTTCTGATCGTTCGATTCCATGCCGAGCATATAGGGTCGCGAGTCACGAAACGGAAGCAAAATGGGTCACCCCGTGGCGCCGCCGCGCTTATGAAAACTTAATGGCGACCGCGCGGGTTCGACGTGGCAATTTTATGGGTCTTCGCGCCATGTGATGCGGCATGGAACGTGATCGACAAATGGTTCACGCCCATCGCACTCGATGGGAACGGATCACCGACTGGCTCGGCGCCTGCAAGCCGCTCGAGCTGATCCTTGGCATGGTCAGCGGCATCACGCTGATCGCCGCCCTCCACGCGATGTGGAGCGCGTGATGATGGACGCGCTTCTCGTCTTCGCCGTCACGATCGCCTTCATGGTCTTCGCGATCGGCTATACCGGCCGGATGGCCATGCTGGAACGGCGCGGCCAGCTCGCGCATCGCGGATCGGTGCGGCGCCGGCGCCGCGGCTAGATCGGCACCCCTTCAGGTACTTCGAGGTGATCGTTGGTGCGGCGATGTTCGTTATCGCGCCTGACAGTTTGCAGGATCGCCATGGCATCCACATCCATCGTCGTCAGCCTCGGCTTGTCAGCGAACTCGCGGGCGACCCGCCGGTAGAACATCACGAACATCGGATCATATCCGCTCTTCACCAGAAAATTGATGATGATCCGGGCGTTCTGGCCGGACTCGCGAATCTCGTTGACCAGGTAAAAGCCGTCATAGTTGCGGACGAGCTTGTACAGCAGCGCCCTGAAATCCCGCTCCATGATGTTCATTCGTGAGAACATGACCGCACGGACCGGATAGCTTTCCAGAATGCCCCTCGGTACATCGCGCCCGCCCACGAGGTTGTCGACCGCGCGGAAATGCGCCTCGTTCTCCGAAGTCAGTTTCAGCGCGTTGTAGGCGTTCCACGCTTCGTTCTGCACCTTGATCCAATCGAGATTCCGGATCTTGCCGGCCACTCGCCAGACTTGAAACGCGATGAAGGTTGTCAACAGCGACAGCGCCAAACCGGCCGTCTGGACCGCAAAGGTCCAGTCGAACGCCGGCTCACCAAAGGTAATGGTCAGCATCGCTCAATTCCCCCCGCAAAAAACATGCTGGGAATCGTGCCGGCAGTCAAAAGCTGCGTGACGGTCAGCCTGGCAGAATGATCCCGTCGCGCACCGTATAGCGTGCAGCTTCGCCGATCCCGTCGAACAGTTCGGCCTCGGTGCCGGTCATCCATACCTGTCCGCGCCCCGCCAGCCGATCGAACAGCGCGCGCCGCCGGCTGGGGTCGAGATGCGCGGCGACCTCGTCGAGCAGCAGGATCGGTGCGCGGCCGGTGCGGTCGGCGACCAGCTCGGCATGGGCGAGGACAATGCCCAGCAGCAGCGCCTTCTGCTCCCCGGTCGAGCAGAGTTGCGCAGGCTGCCCTTTGCCGAGGTGCGTGACGGACAGATCCTGACGGTGCGGCCCGGTCAGCGTGCGCCCGGCCGCAGCATCGCGCGCACGGCCTGCTCGCAGTGCCTGTGCGAGGTCGGCTATCGGTTCGCCTTCCAGCGTCAGTCCCGCCCGTGCGAACACGCCCTCGGGCTGATCGGCCAGCCGCGCCGCCAACGCCTCGACCGCGCCGCGACGCGCGGCGTCGATCGCCGCGCCATGCTCCGCCATCCGGGCTTCCAGTGCGGTCAGCCAGTCCGGGTCGGCTGGTTCGTCCGCGCCGAGCAGCCGGTTGCGCTCGCGCATCGCCGCTTCGTAGCGCGCTGTGTGATGCGCATGACCGGGTGCCAGCGCCAGCGTCAGCCGGTCGAGGAATCGCCGCCGCTCGCTCGCCGGCTCGACGAACAGCCGGTCCATCGCCGGGGTCAGCCAGAGCACCGTCAGCCATTCGGCGAGGCTGGTGGCCGCTGCCGCTGCGCCATTGACGCGCACCACCCGCCGCTCCGGTGCAGAGGCTTGCGTGCCCGTGCCGATCTCGACGCTCTCGGCCAGGGTCGCCGCCACCGCGAACCCGCCGCCGCCGCCCTGCCGGGCGATCTCGGGCAGCGGCGCGCGGCGCAGGCCGCGGCCGGGGGCGAGCAGCGAGACGGCTTCCAGCACATTGGTCTTGCCCGCGCCATTGTCGCCGGTCAGCACCACGAAGCCGGCGCCGGGCGTCAGCGTCGCCGCGGCGTGGTTGCGGAAATCGGTGAGGACAAGGCGGGCAAGGGCCATTCGCCCGCCTTTAGCGCGGCGCTTGGCGGGCGGATAGCTACTGCGCGACGCGGCCGACGCGCACCAGTACGCCGTCCGGATCGCTCACCGCGAACTCGTAGGTTCCCCAGGGCTTGAGGTGCGGCGCGCCCGGCTCGATGATCGCTTCGCGAACTCTGTCGGCCACCGCGTCGACATCCTCGACATAGAGGTACAGGCCGAACGGATTGTGCGGTGCCTGCAGTTTCGACATGTCCTGCGCGCGCAGGTGCAGGTGCCAGCCCCGGCCGTCGCTCAGGATGCGGTAATCGCCATAGTCGCTGTCGAGCACCAGCCCGATCCGCTCGTAGAATGCCTGGCTGCGGTCGAGGTCGTGACAGGGCAGGATCGCGGTGACGCGGTGGTCGGGCATCGTTTCGTCTGCCTTCTTGCCTATATTGTACCAGCGCGGGCATAAGCCGCGCTCCAACGACCCTAGCAGAAAGCCCGATCCCGTGTCCGAGATGTTCCGAATTACGCTGCCCGACGGTTCCGTCCGCGAGGTAGCGCCGGGGACTACCCCCGCGGACATCGCCGCCGCGATCGGTCCGGGACTGGCCAAGGCGGCGATCGCCGCGCGCGTCGACGGCGAGCTGCGCGACATCGGCCGTCCGCTGGACGGCGATTCTGCCCTCGCATTGGTCACCGCGCGCGACGAGGCCGACGCGCTCGAACTCGCCCGCCACGATTTCGCGCATGTGCTGGCCGAGGCGGTGCAGGCGCTGTTTCCCGGCACGCAGATCACCTTCGGCCCGGCGACCGAGGACGGTTTCTATTACGACGTGATGGCCCCGGCCTCGCGCGATCCCTTCTCGATGGACGATCTGCCCGCGATCGAGGAGAAGATGCGCGAGATCATCCGCGCCGACAAACCGCTCCGCCGCGAGGTCTGGAGCCGTCAGGCGCTGATCGACCGCTGGACCGCCGAGGGCGAAAGCTTCAAGGCCGAATGGGCGAAGGAGCTTCCCGAGGGCGAGGAGCTGACCGTCTATTGGTCGGGCGACGACTGGCTCGACATGTGCCGCGGCCCGCACCTCGCCTCGACCGGCAAGCTCGATCCGCAGGCGTTCAAGCTGATGCGCGTCGCGGGCGCATACTGGCGCGGCGACCAGAAGAATGCGCAGCTGACGCGCATCTACGGCACCGGCTGGCTCAACAAGAAGCAGCTCGACGCGCACCTCCACAAGCTTGAGGAAGCCGCCAAGCGCGACCACCGCAAGCTGGGCGCGGAGATGGACCTGTTCCACCTCCAGCAGGAGGCGCATGGCAGCGTCTTCTGGCATCCCAAGGGCTATATGATCTGGCGCGAGCTGGAGGCCTATATGCGCCGCGCGATCGACGGCGCCGGCTACCGCGAGGTCAAGACGCCCCAGGTGATGGACGCGCGCCAGTGGGAACAGTCCGGCCATTGGGGCAAGTATCGCGAGAACATGTTCGTCATCCCGGACGAAGTGCCCAATGTCGACGATGACGGCCCGATCGTCTCGAACGATGCCGACTGGATGGCGCTGAAGCCGATGAACTGCCCGGCGCACGTCCTGATCTTCCGCCAGGGGATCAAGTCGTACCGCGATCTGCCGCTGCGCTTCTACGAGAATGGCTGCTGCCACCGCAACGAGCCGCACGGCGCGCTTCACGGCCTGATGCGCGTGCGCCAGTTCACCCAGGACGACGCGCACATCTTCTGCCGCGAGGATCAGATCGTCGACGAGGTGAAGGCGTTCTGCGCGCTCGCCGACCGCGTCTACAAGGATTTCGGCTTCACCTATTCGATCAAGCTCGCGCTGCGCCCCGAAAAGCGCTTCGGGACCGAGGAGATGTGGGACAAGGCCGAGAACGAGCTGCGCGACGCCGTCGCCGCGGCGGGCCTCAACACGCCCGACTATGGCTGGGAAGAACTGCCGGGCGAGGGCGCCTTCTATGCCCCCAAGCTCGAATGGCACCTCACCGACGCGATCGGGCGGACGTGGCAGGTCGGCACGATCCAGTCGGATCGCGTGCTGCCCGACCGACTCGACGCCTCGTACATCGGCGAGGATGGCGAGCGGCATCGCCCGGTGATGCTCCACCGCGCGATCTTCGGAAGCTATGAGCGCTTCATCGGCATCCTGATCGAGCACTTCGCCGGCCGCCTGCCCGCCTGGCTCGCGCCGACCCAGGCGGTGGTCGCGACGATCGTCTCCGACGCCGACGACTATGCCAGGGACGCCGTCGCGCAGCTCAAGGCCGCCGGCATCCGCGCCGACAGCGACCTGCGCAACGAGAAGATCAACTACAAGGTACGCGAGCACAGCCTCGCCAAGGTTCCGCATCTGCTGGTGGTCGGCAAGCGCGAGGCCGAGGAAGGTACTGTCGCGATCCGTACCCTCGGCGTCGAAGGCCAGCGCGTGATCCCGCTCGCCGAGGCGATCGCCTGGCTCAAGGGCGAAGCCACGCCGCCCGATCTTCAGGGATGATCCGCGCCGGAAACGCTGCGGACGTGCCGCGCGCGCTGGAGATCTGGCGCGCCGCGGTCAATGCGACGCACGGCTTTCTCAGCGCCGAAGACCGGATCGAGATCGATCGCGTGGTGGCGGAGCAGTTCCTGCCCAATGTGCCGCTGTGGCTCGCGGTCGACGGCGCGGACCGTCCGCAGGGCTTTCTCGTCATGGATGGCGAGATGATCGACGCGCTGTTCGTCGATCCGGCGGTGCATGGCCTCGGGATCGGCACGGCGCTGGTCGATCACGCGCTTGCGCTCGCGCCCAATGCGCTGGTCGATGCCAGCGAACAGGCGAGCAACGCCGCGCCCTTCTACGAAGCGCGCGGTTTTGTCCGCACCGGCCGCTCCGAAACCGATCCGCAGGGCCGGCCCTATCCGGTGATCCATTTCCGCCATCCCGGCCGCGCGGGATGAAGCGCTGGACGCGCCACGCTCCCGGTGAGGCGCTGGCGCGGCACCGGCATGATGCGGGCTATGTCGCGGTCGTGCTCGACGGCGGCTATCTCGAAGCGGGCGAGGGCGGGCGTATCCGCGCCGAAGCGGGGATGGCGCTGGTCCATCACGGCTGGTCGGCGCATCAGGACGGATTCGGGGCGGCGGGTGCGCGGGTCCTCAACCTGCCGCTTCCTGCCGGTCTTGCCGAGGGCCCGGTGCGGCTCGCCGATGCCGACGCCATCGTCCGGCTGGCCGCACGCGATCCCCATGCCGCCGCCGAACTGGTTCGTGAGACCGCGATGCCCGCAGCCTCTGGGCCGGGCGACTGGCCGGACCTCCTCGCCGCTACGCTCGCCTGCGATCCGGCGCTGTCGATCACGGCCTGGGCCGATCGTGCCGGCCTCGATCCCGCTTCGGTCAGCCGCGGCTTCGCGCGTGCCTATGGCGTCAGCCCCAAGCGCTTCCGGCTCGAACTGCGCACCCGCAGCGCCGTGCGTGCGCTGGCCGGCTGGCGCGGCACGCTGGCCGCGCTCGCTGCGGATCATGGCTTCGCCGATCAGGCGCATTTCGCCCGCGCCGCGCTGGCGCTGACCGGATTGACGCCGTCGCAACTCAAGGCGGCGGGCTAGGCAAAGTCCGTTCAAGCCGGGGTCTGGTGCCTTAGTCTAATAGCACAGTCATGGACCGCCGCCTCTTCCTCGCCGCCACGCTGGGTTCGCTCGCCGCCGCCCGCGCCATCCTTCCCGCCGCTGCGCGGGCCGAGCCACCCGTTACACGATGGAAGGTCGGGTCGTCGGAAGGGCATGACGCATTCGCCTTTCTCGGCCCGCTTTCGGGCGAGCCACTCTACCAGACCTACTATGCCGCCGATGCCGCCGCCTTCGCGCCCAAGCTGCCCGAAGCGATTCGCGCCGATATCCCGAAGCTGTGGAAGGAGGCGGGCAAGGACTACGGTCTGCTCGGCCCCAATCTCTCCACCACTTTGTCGGGCGCCGATCTCTCCACCCTCGATGCGGTGATCGCCAATTTCGACGATCTGGAGGGCCGCGTGCGCCCCGCCTATCAGGCCAGCCCCTATTGGGACGCCAAGGACTGGGCCTGGCTCACCGCCAACGCGCCAAGGCTGCGCGCTGTATTCGCGGCGATGCGCGACGCGGGCTTTTCCGCCTTCCGTGCCGAACGTGCCGCGGGGATCGAGGCGCGCGCCGCCGAAATCGCCCGCGCGCTGGCGAACTATGATGTGATCAAATGGCAGCGCAAGCTGACCGGCCGCGCCTTCGAGCCGGAAATCTCGATCGTGCTGCTGCAATTCTCCAAGCCGCATGGGATCAAGGTGCAGGGCCAGACCTTCCTCCAGTCCGCCGATTATGACGTCGCGCTCACCGTTCGAATCGCCGCGCACGAGATGCTGCACCCGCCCATCCCGATGGAGGGCGCCGCGGCCAGGGCGGCGATGGCGCTGCTCGAAAAGGATGCGGTGATGATGCGCATTGTCCGCGAGCATGATCCGCGCTGGGGCTACACCACGCTCAAAGGCTATCTGAACGAGGATTTGTGCCAGGCGCTCGATCAGCTGATCAGCGAGGCGTTGGGCGTCGCGCGCAACCCCGCCGACCGCTGGCGCAAGGCGGATGACGGGATGCATGTCCTAGCCGCCGGGCTCTACGCGCTGCTGCGCGCCGACACCTGGACCGAGAGCGGCGGCAATATCGAGCAATGGCTGGCAAAGGCCGTTGCGGAGGGCCGGCTCGCGCCGCGAATCCTCCACCCGGCCGCTGCGCGAGTCCTTGAGCGGCCTGTCGACCGGCTCTGGCCGCTGGGTTAGTCGCGGCAGCGGCCCGGCGCCACAAATTCGGGCGTTCAGCTTGCCCCGGCCGGCCGCAGGGCCCATATCTGCGTAGCGTTCGCGCCACAGCCTGTGGCTTTTTCGCCTGAAGGCGCGCGGCAGGGCTACCCTGTCGCGCTGTGGCGCGCTATCTTATCGGTCTATAACTGTAACAGGAGCTGTTCCTATACGTCCTCCCATGTCCCGGCGCGGGTTCGCGCCCCCGGTGCCCACCGGCCCGCGCTTCAATGAATTCATCCAGTCGCCCAAGGTTCGCGTGATCGACCATGAGGGTGAGAATCTGGGCGTGATGTACACGCGTGAAGCGATGGAACAGGCGCAGGAGCTCGGCCTCGACCTGGTCGAAGTGTCGCCCAACGCCGATCCGCCCGTCGCCAAGTTCCTCGATGTCGGCAAGTACAAGTACGAGGCGCAGAAAAAGGCGAACCTCGCCCGCAAGTCGCAGAAGACGCAGGAGATCAAGGAGATCAAGATGCGTCCGAACATCGACGACCATGACTATGAGACCAAGATGAAGGCGGTCCACAAGTTCATCGGTGAGGGCGACAAGGTGAAGATCACCCTGCGCTTCCGCGGTCGCGAGCTGTCGCACGGCCAGCTCGGCATGGCGCTGCTCAAGCGCGTGCAGGACGATTGCGCCGAAGACGCGAAGGTCGAGTCCTATCCGCGTATGGAAGGCCGTCAGATGCTGATGGTGCTTTCGCCCAAGTGACCCGATTTGCGGCTGCGCCTAGTCGCAGCCGCCGCCTCCTCCATCCGAACCCCCGTCCGGCGAATCGCCGTTGGTTCCGGTGCCGCCGTCGCCGCCCGGCTTCGCGGCCTTGGCCCGTGCGGCATTGACCGCGATGAAGACGGTGACCAGGCTGATCGCGACCGCCAGCAGCGCGAAGATCAGGGCCTTGTTCATTGTGCCGGCGGCTCCCACAATTCGATCGCATTGCCCTCGGGATCGTGGATTCGCGCGAACCTGCCCGTTTCCGGCGTATCCCACTCGTCCTTGGTGATGATCGCGATTCCAGCGGCGTTGAGCTGCTCCAGCATCCCTTCGAGGTCGCTGACGCGCAGGTTGATCAGGAACTGCTTGTCGGCGGCGAAATAGTCGGTGTCGGCCTTGAACGGCGCGAACACCGTCGGCCCGCCCTGAGTCTGCCAGAACCAGTCTTCGGGATCGCCCTCGCCTTCAGCATTGCACCCCATGCCGATATTCAGATGCTCGCGATACCATGCGACCAGCGCATCCGGCTCCTTTGCGCGAAAGAAGAACCCGCCGATACCGAGTACGCCCATCGATCCATCTCCTTGCCGTGGCGCGATCCTAGGACGCAAAGTCGGGTTCGGCTAGCCGGGTGCGGTTCCCTCCGTCATCCCGGCACCAGGCCGGGATGACGGAGGGAAGGAAGTGGGCTTCCATTGCCTCTTCAGGCTGCCTGTAACTGCCCAGCGTCAGCGCTGGCGCATCTCGATCACCCGCCACTCGCCGTCGATCCGGCATGCGGTGCCATCGATCGCGCCTTGCGCGAACGGGCGGCAGTTGCGCCCCGCCTTGTCGGTGAAGTCCTTGCCAACAGTCGGACCATATTCGCCACCAGCGGCCGACGGGTCGTTCAATACCTGCTGGAGCCGTCCGCTCGCCATCAGCCTGCCGCCATGGAAGGCGACCGGCGAGCCCGGCTCGGCCCAGATGCTCAGCGTGATGAAGACGCCGAACCCCATGACCGCCAGTGCTGCCGTCCACCTGACCCAACGCTTGCGAAGGCCGCGCAGCCATCCCGAACGGGCAGGGGTTTCGGCTATATCGAGACTCTGGGTCTGCATGGTGGAAATTCCGGAAGCAAGTGTGTTGTCAGACTAACTCACTTGTGGCGGAATTGCAACGGCGTGCTCACGCGGCTGTCGCGAACTCTCCCAACCCGGTGGCGGCATCCAGCATTCGCCGTTCGAGCGACTTGAGCCGCAGCACCGCGCTGATCTTGTCGCCGGTCAGATCGGTGACATAGAAAGTGTCGACTGCGCGCTCGCCATAGGTGGCGACGTGTGCGCTGTGGATCGTCACCTTCGACTGGAACAGCGCATAGGCAAGGTGGTGGAGCAGCGCCGGCCGGTCGCGCGCGTTCACCTCGATCACCGTGAACCGGTTCGACGCCTTGTTGTCGATCAGCACCGCCGGCTCGATCGCGAAGGCGTCGGCGCGCGGACGGGGCAGGGGCTTGGCCGCGAGCCGCTCGGTGAGCTTGGCGCGGTTGGCCAGCGCCTCCGCGATACCGGTCTCGATCCGGCCGAGTTGGCCGGGGTCGTCGAACGGCCGGCCGAGCGGGTCCTGCACCAGGAAATTGTCGATCGCCATGCCGTCGCGCGTGGTGTGGATGCGCGCGTCGATGATGTTGCCGCCCGCGGCATGGATCGCGCCGGCGATGCGGTAGAACAGGCCGGCATGGTCCGCTGCATAGACCGTCACCAGCGTCGCCCCGCGATCGGGATAGACCGTCGCCTCGACCGAGAGCTGCGCGTCGCCCGCGCGCTCGATGAAGCGGGCGTTGCGCTCGATCACATCCTCGGGCTCGGCGACCCAATAGGCGTCGGGCAGCCGCCGGATCAGCGCGCTCATGTCGCGGCCGATCGCCGCCGACAGCTCGGCCTGCTTCGCCGCGATCCGCTCCCCGCGGCCCTTCTGCTTGTGGCCCAGCCGCAGCACCTCCTCGGCGCTGTCGAAGAGGTTGGTGAGCAGCTGGCGTTTCCACCCGTTCCAAACGCCCGGGCCGACCGCGCGGATATCGACGATGGTGAGGACCAGCAGCATCATCAGCCGCTGCGGCGACTGCACCACCTCGGCGAAATCGAGGATCGTCTTGAAGTCCGAAAGGTCGCGCTTGAACGCGGTGGCGGACATGAGCAGGTGCCAGCGGACGAGCCAGGCCACCGTCTCCGTCTCGGCCGGGGTCAGGCCGAATCGCGGGCCCAGCCGCTGGGCGACTTCGGCACCGAGGATGCTATGGTCGCCGCCGCGCCCCTTGGCGATGTCGTGGAGCAGCACCGAGACGTAGAGCGCGCGCCGCGAGGCGATCTGGTCGAGGATACCGCTGGCGAGCGGATGGTCCTCCTTCAGGTCGCCCTTCTCGATCTGGCTGAGCAGCCCGATCGCACGGATCGAATGCTCGTCCACCGTATAATGGTGGTACATGTCGAACTGCATCTGCGCGACGACGCGGCCGAAGTCGGGTACGAAACGGCCGAACACCCCCGCCTCGTTCATCCAGCGCAGCACCGTCTCGGGATCGCGCGGGGACGTCAGCACGTCCATGAACAGCGCGTTGGCGCGGGGATCGTTGCGTTTCTCGTCGATCAGCTTGGCGTCGCGCGCGGCGGCACGCATCGTCAGCGGATGCACTTCCAGCCCGTGCAGGTCGGCAAGCTGGAACACCTCGAGCAGCCGCACGGGGTCCTCGGCGAAGAACGTATCGCGCGGCAGCGCCAGCCGCCCGCGATCGAGCACGAAGCCCTTGAGCTTCGCGGGCGAGCGGCGGATGCGCGGCAGCCCGAAACGGCTCCCGCGCGCCGCGAACTTCTCGTCGAGATGGGCGAGGAAGACGCCGGTCAGGTCGCCGACCATCTTCGCCTGCAGGAAGTAGAAGTGCATGAAGCGCTCGACCTTCGACTTGCCCGGCCGGTCGGCGTAGCGCATGCGCTCGGCGATCTCGCGCTGGAAATCGAAGGTCAGGCGATCCTCGGCGCGCCCCGCGAGATTGTGCAGGTGACAGCGCACCGCCCACAGGAAATTCTCCGCGCGGCGGAACTGGCGATATTCCAGCTTGGTCAAAAGGCCGGCGCCCACAAGCTCGGCCGGCTCGACCACGCCATGCGCGTACTTCCCGATCCAGAACAACGTGTGCAGGTCGCGCAGTCCGCCCTTGCCCTCCTTGACGTTGGGCTCGACGACATAGCGGCTGTCGCCCATCTTGCGGTGGCGCTCGTTCCGCTCGTCCAGCTTCTGCGCGATGAAGGCGCGCGCGCTGTCCTTCTGCACCTCGGTTTTGAAGCGCGCCGACGCCTCGTCATACAGCGCGGTGTCGCCCCAGACATATCGTCCCTCGAGCAGTGCGGTGCGGATCGTCACGTCCGCCTTGGCCTCGCGTACCATCTCGTCGAGCGAGCGCGAGCTGTGCCCGACCTTCAGCCCCATGTCCCACAGCGAGTAGAGGATCGATTCGATCACCTGCTCGCTCCAGCTGGTCTGCTTCCACGGGGTGATGAAGGCGATGTCGACGTCGCTGAACGGCGCCATCTCGCCGCGGCCATAGCCGCCGACCGCGACCAGCGCCATGCGCTCGGCGGCGCTCGGGTTGCTGTTGGGATAGAGCCGCGCGAGGGTGAAGTCCCACAGCACGCGGAGCAGCTGGTCCATCAGGAACGCGCCGCTCGCCGCGCTCTCATGCCCGCGTGCGGGATGCTCTTCCAGCCGCCGGGCGATCTCGCCACGCCCGGCCTCCAGCGCCGCCTTGAGCCGGAGCGCCGCCGCCTGGCGCAGCCGCATCGTATCGGGCGCAGTGATCGCCGCCAGCTCGTCCGCCAGCGCCCGCCGGTCGACGATCGCGCGGCGGTGCGGAACGGAGTCGAAACGCGCGGACATGGAAGGGAGATAGGGGAAGCGGCGGCGTGGCGCTACATACGATAACGATATCGTCACCCCGGCCTTGTGCCGGGGTGACGGATTCCGGTGGGGCTAGTCCGGCTTGCGCGCCACGCCGACCAGCGCGGGGCGCAGCAACCGGTCCTTGATCATGTAGCCGGTCTGGATTTCCTGCACGATCGTGCCCGGGGCGGCGTCGGCGCTCGGCACTTCCATCATCGCCTGATGGCGGTTGGGATCGAGCGCCTCGCCCAGCGCCGACACCTTGGAGATGCCGTGCCGCGCGAACACGCTGTCGAGTTCGCGGCCGGTCGCCTCAAGCCCGGTGACGAGGCCCTTGAGCTTCTCGTCCTCGCGCAGTTCCTCGGGAATCGCGGAAAGGGCGCGGGCAAGGTTGTCGGCAACCGACAGGATGTCGCGGGCGAAGCTGGTCGCGGCATAGGCGCGCGCGTCCTCGGCCTCCTTCTGCGCGCGGCGCAGCAGGTTCTGGGCCTCGGCGCGGGCATAGAGGCTCGCGGACTGTGCCTCGGCGAGCTGCGCTTCCAGCTCGGCGACGCGATCGTGCTCGGCGACTTCGGGGGCGCCCTCTGCAGTCTCCTGGCGGAGGTCCTCGGTCGCTTCGGTCTTGCTTTCTTCGGTCATGGTCCCTGTTTTTCTTCGTGTTTCAGGCCAGCAATCTGGCGAGTGTCGCCGCGGTGAAATCCACCATGGGCACGACGCGGGCATAGTTCAACCGTGTCGGTCCGATCACACCGACCACGCCGACCACCCGCCCGTCGAGCGCGCGCACCGGTTTCGCGATCACCGACGACCCCGATAGCGCGAACAATTTATTCTCCGATCCGATGAAGATGCGCGTCGCCTCGCCCTCGCGCGCGCTGTCGAGCAGGCGGGCGATCTCCTCCTTGCCTTCCAGCTCGTCGAGCAGCTGGCTGACCCGGTCGAGGTCGTCGGCCGCCGCGCTGTCGATCAGCCGCGCCTGCCCGCGCACGATCAGCACCGGCCGGTCGTCGCCATCCTGCGACCAGACGGCAAGCCCGCGCTCGACCAGCGCCCGCGCCGCATCGTCCAGCGCCGCGCGCTCGGCGCGCAGCTCGCGCTCGACCCGCGCGCGCGCTTCGCTCAGCGTCAGTCCGCCCAGCGTCGCGGTCAGATAATTGGCCGCCTGTTCCAGCGCGGCGACCGGCATGCCCGGCGGCAGCTCGACCACGCGGTTCTCGACCGATCCGTCCTCGCCCACCAGCACCGCGAGCGCGCGGTCCTGCCCCAGCGGCACGAAGCCGAACTGGCGCAGCACGCGCTCGGCCTTGGGCACCAGCACCATGCCGGCACAGGCCGACAGGCCGGAGAGCGCGGCGGTGGTGCTGGCCAGCGCCTCCTCGACCGGCCCGCCGCCGCCCGCCCGCGACTCGATCGCCGCGCGCTCCTCGGCCGAGGGTTCGGACGCGCGCATCATCCCGTCGACGAACAGCCTGAGGCCCAACTCGGTCGGCATCCGCCCCGCGCTGGTGTGCGGCGCGGCGAGCAGCCCGAACTCCTCCAGGTCCTGCATCACGTTGCGGATCGATGCGGGCGAGAGGTTGAGTCCCGCCACGCGCGAAATCGTCCGCGACCCGACCGGCTGACCCGCATCTAGATACGATTCGACCACCACGCGAAAAATGTCGCGGGCGCGGTCGGTCAGCTCGGTGATCGGCGGGGTGGTCACAGGATAGTCATGTAACGCACCCGCGCCGCGGCTCAAGGGCGAGGCTCGTTTAGGGGCGGGCCCCGATCAAGGGCGCGAGCGCGGGGATCAGGTCGGGCGCATTGCCGATCGCGGCGGCCATGGCGTGGTTGGCGTCGCGGTCGCAGCCGAAGTCGAAATAGAGCGTCGTGGTGCTGCGCCGCCCGCGCCAGCGTATCTCGGCGCTGGGCATGTCGGTCGCTGCCCGCTCGCATCCCGGCTCGCCATGGGCATAGCGCCGGGTCCGCCCGGTCGCCGGGCGCCACGGGGCCAGCGATTGCGCCAGCGCCGCCGCCTGCTCGGGTGTGACGCGGAAGCTGCGCTGGCCGGTCACCACGGTGAAGCGGATGCCGGTGAAGCTGCCGGTGCCGTTGGGGTTCACCTGAAAGCGATAGACCGGGCAGCTGCCGAAGCACGGCCCGGTCTGATATTCGATCGCCTCGCCGCTGACCGGGGGCATTGGCGTTTCCGGCGGCCGGGGCGTGTAGGGCGGCGGTGCCTGCGGTCTCGGCGCGACCGGCGGGCGGGGGGATCCCCCCGGCGGCGACACCTGCGGAATACAGGCGCTCGTTCCCAACCCGGCCAGTAAAATCGCGATACGCTTCATCGATGATCCTCCACGGATCGCGAACCGAGACTGGCGCGTTCGGTTCCCGGCGTTTAGGTGCCGGGACAAGAAACCCACAGGAGATTCCCGTTATGCGCCCCAGCGGCCGCACCCCCGATCAGATGCGCGCAATCTCGATCGAGCCCAATTTCACCATCCATGCCGAAGGCTCGGTGCTGATCGCGTTCGGCAACACCAAGGTGCTCGTCACCGCCAGCGTCGAGGAGCGCGTGCCCCCCTTCCTGCGCGGCAAGGGGCAGGGCTGGGTGACCGCAGAATATGGCATGCTCCCCCGCGCCACCCATACCCGCGGCAACCGCGAGGCGGCGAAGGGCAAGCAGTCGGGCCGCACCCAGGAAATCCAGCGGCTGATCGGCCGCTCGCTGCGCGCCGTCACCGATCTCACCGCGCTGGGCGAGCGTCAGATCACGCTCGACTGCGACGTGATCCAGGCCGATGGCGGCACCCGCACGGCGGCGATCTCCGGCGCATGGGTCGCGCTGCGCATCGCAGTGGACAAGCTGCTCGCCTCGGGCGCGCTGACCACCGATCCGATCCTCACTCAGGTCGCGGCGGTCTCGTGCGGCATCTATCAGGGCACGCCCGTGCTCGACCTCGACTATGACGAGGACAGCGCGGCCGACGCCGACGCCAATTTCGTGCTGCTCGCCGACGGCAAGATCGCCGAGGCGCAGGCGACCGCGGAAGGCGCCACCTATGACGAGGAAGGGCTGCTCCGCCTGCTCCGCCTCGCCCGCATCGGCTGCAACGACATCTTCGCCGCCCAGCTCAAGGCCGCCGGGCGGTGAGCGGGGAGGGCAGGGACCCGCAGGCGATTCGCAAGCTCGCGCCGGGCAAGCTCGTCATCGCCAGTCATAACGAAGGCAAGGTGCGCGAGATTCGCGCGCTGCTCGCGCCCTATGGGATCGAGCCGGTCAGCGCCGGATCGCTCGGCCTGCCCGAGCCGGACGAGACCGGCACCACCTTCGTCGCCAATGCGGAGCTGAAGGCGATGCAGGCCGCCGACCTGTCGGGCCTGCCCGCGCTTGCCGACGATTCGGGGCTGTGCGTCGATGCGCTGGGCGGGGAGCCGGGCATCTTCTCGGCGCGCTGGGCCGGGCCGTCCAAGGATTTCGGCGTCGCGATGGAGCTGGTCGAAAAGAACATCGCCGGCACTGCGGTCGAGGGGCAACCCGCGCCGACTCGCGACGCGCATTTCGTCTGCGCGCTCGCGCTCGCCTGGCCCGACGGCCATGTCGAATGGTTCGAAGGGCGGGTGGACGGCACGCTCGTCTGGCCGCCGCGCGGCGCCAACGGCTTCGGCTATGATCCGATGTTCCTGCCCAATGGCCATGCGGAGACGTTCGGCGAGATGGCACCCGAGGCAAAACATGCGATGAGCCACCGTGCCGATGCCTTCCGCCAGCTCGTCGCGGCGGTGTTCTGATTGCGGGCGGGCGGTGCGAACCGCCTGCTTCAGCGGCCGGCCGGGCGCGGCTCGCCGTCGAGTTTCGTCGCATAAAGTTGCGCGAACTTGCGATGGACCCGGCCGATCGCGGGGTCGCTTGCGGCCTCGCCGCGTTCGACGCTCTCGCGATGGCGACGAGCAAGATAGTCGGGTTGGGGTGTCTGGTGCATGCGAAAGCTCGGGCTCTGCAAGCGGCAGCGCTCCAATTGCTGTCCGTCAACGCCGTGCTTTGGAATCCCCTGGCGTCAATGGTTTAGCTGTACGCTCCTTGCGCCGGGACAGCCAGCCCGATCCCGTCCGCCGGGACCCGTTCGGGGGGCGCCGGTCGGGGAGCCGGCACGCCCCGCCGCCGGAGCATCGCGACCGCTGCCGGTTGCATTGTTTGCACGCGCGCGGTGGATGGTGGGGCCGTCGCGCCACGCTCCATCCGATCTCCATCAATTCGCTTGCTGCGTGGCCACCTCGCGCTGTACGTGACAGCTCCATGACAATTCCTCCGCCGGATCGGTCGCGGGATCGCCGGATCGAGGATCCGACGAACCTCTGGATCATCCACCCGGCAGGCCGCGGCCTGTTGCCGTGGTTCGTCGCGCGCGGAATATCGGCCAACGCGGTTTCGGTCTGCGGACTTGCGCTGGGGATCGGTGCTGCCTTCGCCTATTCGAACTGGACCGACTGGCGCTGGGCGATCGCCGGGCTGCTGCTGTCGGTCGGCTGGCTGATCGCCGACGGGCTCGACGGGATGATCGCCCGCGCGACCGGCACCGCCAGCGCGCTTGGCCGCTTCCTCGACGGGCTGTGCGACCACGGCGTCTTCATCCTGATCTATGTCGTCCTCGCCAGCTCGATCGGCACGGTCGAGGGCTGGGCGCTGGCGATCTCGGCCGGCGTCGCACATGCGGTGCAATCGAGCCTCTACGAAGGCGAGCGATACCGGTTCCATCGGCGGGTCAAGGGCGATGCGGGCACGCCGCCCGTGCCCAGCGGCAACCCGCTGGTGCGCCTTTACGATTCGGTTGCGAACGCGGTCGACCGTTTCTCCCGCGCGTTCGACGATATGCTGCGCCGTCATCCCGATCCGGCTTCCGTCGGTTCCGCCTATGGCGAGGCGGCGACCGGCCCGCTGGGACTGATGCGGCTGCTGAGCGCCAATATGCGCGTGCTTGCGATCTTCCTCGCCTGTCTCGCGGGCAATCCGCGCTTCTTCTGGTGGTTCGAGCTGATCCCGCTCACCGTCATCCTCCTCATCGGCCTGTTCTGGCACCGCGCGGTCGAAGCGCGGCTTGCCGGTGCCGCAAGTCAATCGCTTTCCACCCCATCCAACACCCAAAGGACGTGAAGTAAAATGTCGAGCATCAACATCGCCATCGTCGGCGTCGGCAACTGCGCCAGCTCTCTGGTTCAGGGCCTGTCGCATTATCGTGACGGCGCCAACGAGACGGTCGGCCTGATGCACTGGGACCTCGGCGGCTATCGTCCCAGCGACATCCGTGTCGTCGCGGCGTGGGACGTCGACGCGCGCAAGGTCGGGCACGACGTCGCGGACGCGATCTTCGCCAAGCCCAACTGCACCGCGATCTTCTGCGAATCGATCGAGCCGACCGGCACCAAGGTCCAGATGGGCCGAATCCTCGACGGCGTCGCCGATCACATGGAGGATTATGCCGACGACCGCACCTTCGTCGTCGCCCAGGAGCGTGAGGCGACAAAGGACGAGGTCATCGCCGCGCTGCGCGCCGCCAAGGTCGACGTGCTGATGAACTACCTGCCCGTCGGGTCGCAGGAAGCCAGCGAATTCTATGCCGAATGCGCCCTCGAGGCCGGCGTCGCCTTCGTCAACAACATCCCCGTCTTCATCGCCAGCAACCCCGAATGGGCGCAGCGTTTCGTCGATGCGGGCGTGCCGATCATCGGCGACGACATCAAGGCGCAGCTCGGCGCGACGATCGTCCACCGCGTGCTGACCGACCTGTTCGCCAAGCGCGGCGTCAAGCTCGAGCGGACCTATCAGCTCAACACCGGCGGCAACACCGACTTCCTCAACATGTCCAACCACCGCCGCCTCGCCTCCAAGAAGGTGTCGAAGACCGAGGCGGTCCAGTCGGTCGCGGCCGAGCGGCTCGAGGACGAGAATGTCCATATCGGCCCGTCGGACTATGTTCCGTGGCAGAACGACAACAAGGTCTGCTTCCTGCGCATGGAAGGCGCGATGTTCGGCGGCGTGCCGATGAACCTCGAACTGCGCCTGTCGGTCGAGGACAGCCCGAACTCGGCCGGTGTCGCGATCGACATGATCCGCTGTGCCAAGCTCGCCAAGGACCGCGGCCTCGCCGGCCCGATCGACGCGGCCTCGGCCTATTTCTGCAAGCATCCGCGCACGCAGATGACCGACGACATCGCCCAGCTCGAAGTCGAGAAGTTCATCGCCGCTGCTTGACCTCTGAACGGTGCCGGCCCGCTCCCCCCACCCGACCACCCATGGCATATCCTGACCGGGTGGCCGGGTGGGGGAGCGGGCCGGCACCGCGGACCCGAAAATGATGATCGAAACCGCGATCCTGCTCGCCGCGGGGGAGGGCAGCCGCCTTCGTCCCGCCGCACCGTTCAAGCCGCTCTGCCCGGTCGCCGGCCGTCCGCTCGTCGCGCACGCGATCCACGGGCTGGCGGCGGCGGGCATGTCGCGTGCGATCGTCGTGCTCGGTTATGGCGCAGACGAGGTCGAGGCCTATCTGCGCGCGGGTCCGTGGCCGATCTTCGTCGAGATGATGCGGGTCGACGATTATCGCAAACCCAATGGCAGCTCGCTGCTTGCGGCCGAACCGCTGCTCAAGCGCGACGAGCAAACGCTGCTGGCGATGTGCGACCATCTCGTTGATCCCGCGCTCTACCGCCGCCTGGCCGATGCCGGGGCGGGTCGCGGTGCGCGGCTCGGCATCGACCGGCGGCTGGGCCATCCCTGGGTCGATCCCGAGGACGTCACCTGCGTCCAGACCGATGGCGACGCGATCGTGGCGATCGGCAAGGGGCTGGAGCCGCACGACTGCTACGACACCGGCGTGTTCGCGATCGGCCAGCCGCTGTTCGACGCGCTTCACATGCTCGACGCGCCCTCGCTGACCGAGGGGATGCGGATCCTCGCCGCGCAAGGGCGCGCCCAGGTCGTGGATTGCAGCGACCTCGACTGGCTCGATGTCGACGATGCCCCCGCGCTCGCCAGGGCAGAGGCGTGGAAGGCCTAGCTATCGCGGCCGGTGGTCGGTCCCTGCGCCCGCGGTGATGAACACGCAGTTCGCATGCTCGCCCGGCACGATATCGGCGGTATGCCACACCCCGGGCGGGTTGATCGCATAGTCGCCCGCTTCCAGCGTCACCCGCGTCTCGCCGCCGGTTTCATCCTGCTGGATCAGCGTCACCCGTCCGTCGACGCACAGCACCACCTCCGCGCCCAGCGGATGCACCTCCCACATCCCCCAGCTTTCGCTGAAGCGGTGCTGCATCACCACACGCCCTTCCGCGCCATCGGCTTCATGGCGCGCGCCATAGGCCTCGTACCATTCCGGACCGGTCAGCACCGGTTCGGTGACGGCGGTGGCGCCAAGGCCGAGGTGGATCGGGTGCGTTTCGAGCCGGGGCATGTCGTGTCCTTTCAGGCCGGTTCCAGCGTGCGTTCGCTCATCAGGAAATCGGTCAGCCGGTCCGCATTGGGCTCGACCCCGTTCTTCTGGAGCAGGATGCCGATATTGCCGCGATGATAGGTGCCATGCGTCGCGACGTGCAACAGCATGTCGCCGCGCGTCATCCGTCCCGGCGATCCGTTGGAGAAGGTGAAGTCGATCGTCTCGTCGCGCTGCGCATGGGTCAGCAGGTCGGCATAGGAGACATACCATTCGGCGGTGACGATCGCCTTGCGCGCCAGCGTCTCGAACTCGGGCAGCTCGGACGACCGCGGCGCGCGGCGGCCATGCGGCCGGCACTCAAGATTGTCGCCGAAAATCTCGTCCACCGTCTGGATATGGTCGAGCAGCCGGACGATCAGCATCCGGTCGAACGGATCGATCCGCTCGAGATTGGACGCGATCGTCGCGGTGAGGCCATGGGTCGCCCAGCGCTTGTACCGCATCAGCGTGTCATAGGGGTAAGCGGGCATCGGAAGGCTCCCTCGTCAGGCGCTGGATTGCATGGGTAAAATTTGCGAGCTATCGCTCACATTGTCTACTCGCATTGCCGGAAACCGCCGACCATGGCCCGCACGATCCAGATGAACCCGCGGAAAACCGCCTCGCAGCAGCGCTCGCAGGCGACGGTCGAGGCGCTGCTCGATGCGACTGCTCGTATTCTGGTGCGCGAGGGGTATGAGCGCGCCAGCACCAACCGCATCGCCGCCGTCGCGGGGGTCAGCGTCGGCTCGCTCTATCAATATTTCCCCAACAAGGAATCGATCGTCGCGGCGCTGATCGCGCGGCACAACCGCCAGATGCTCGATCTGCTGCGCAGTTCGATGGAGGCGGTCGCCACGCTCGATCTCGAATCGGCGATGCGCGAGCTGATCGGCGCGATGGTCGCCGCGCATCGCGTCGATCCCGATCTGCACCGCATCTTCGACGAGCAGATCCCGCGCATGGGCCAGCTCGACGAGATCGAGGCGATCAACCGCGAGGTGTTTGCCGTGGTCCGCGCCTATCTCGACCAGCGCCGGGGCGAGATCGAGGTGCGCGACCTCGACACCGCGACCTTCATCTGCGTGACCACGGTGGAGACGCTGACGCACGAGGCGGTGCTGCATTTCCCCGACGCGATCGATCCCGTGGCCTTGGTCGATGAAGTCACGCGGCTGGTGGTCGGCTATCTGCGGCCCATGCGTCGTACGCGGGAAAGCGTTTAGCGCCCCCAATAGAATCGATATTGCGAGTCAGTCGCAAAATAACTATCCGCGCCCCGATCAACAGGGCGGGAAACACATGAAAACGATCTGGCTGGCTTCGGCGACACTGGCTTCCATGTTCATGAGCGGGGGCGCGGCGCTGGCCGATGAGACTCCGTCCCGGACGCGCGGCAGCGCCACCGCCGCAGAAGACGCGCAGTCGGCCCAGTCCGCCGACACGGTCACCATCACCGGTCATCTCGAAGAGGCCCCGGTCGCTGCCAAGGCCGATATCCCGCTGCTCGAAAGCAGCCAGGCGATCTCGTCGGTCGCTGCCGAACTGATCGAGGTGCAGGGGCTGCGCCGCGTCGGCGACGTGCTGTTCAACGTCGCGGGCGTCTCGCGCAGCAACAATTACGGCTTCTTCGACGGGTTCAACATCCGCGGCTTCAACGCGACCAACGCCACCTATCTCGACGGGCTGCTCGACGACACCGGCTATGGCACGTCGGAGATGAGCATCCTCGAACGGGTCGAGGTGGTGAAGGGCCCCGCCTCGGGCCTGTTCGGGCAGGGGCCGATCTCGGGCATCGTCAATCTGGTCAGCAAGCGCCCGCAGGCCGATGCCTTTCTCGATATCGGCGTGGCGGGTGGCGCCTACGCCTTCAAGGAAGTGACGCTCGACGCCAACGCGCCGCTGAACACCTCGGGCACGTTGCTCGCTCGCCTTGCCGCGGTCTATCGCGACCAGGATTTCTTCGTCGACTATTCGGGTCAGCGCCGCATCCTGATCGCTCCCGCGCTGACGTGGAAGCCGGCGCCGCAGACCACGCTGACCCTGCTCGGCCGCTATCTCGACGATCATATCAACCCGTGGTCGCCGACCACCGCCTATGGCACCGCGCTGCCCAATCCCAATGGCAAGGTGCGGCGCAAGCTCTCGATCAACGACGGCGTCTATCCGGCGGTGCAGGACAATGACTATTGGAGCCTGGGCTATGTGTTCGATCACAAGTTCGGCGACGCGATCGCCGTCCACCAGTCGCTGCGCTACCAGGATTTCCACAACAGCTGGGACAATTGGCTGTTCATCACCGGCATCTCGGCCGATCGCCGCCGCGTGACCCGCGCCTTTTACGGCCCTTATGACCAGCACGGCACCTATTTCCGCGTCGACACCAATGCCAGCGCGCGCTTCGATACCGGGCCGCTCGACCATTATCTGATGCTCGGGGTCGATTATGGCCGGCGCCAGGCCAGCGACGTCAATCTCTACGACACCAGCCGCCCCTATGAGCTCGATCTGTTCGACCCGGTCTACGGCACCGTCTCAAGCCACAACCCGGCGGTGCCTGCGACCACCTATGCCGCCGTCACCCGCCAGCGCGGCATCTATGTCCAGGATCATATCAAGCTTGGCGACGCCCTCGCGATCACGCTGGGCGGCCGCTGGGATCTCGCGATCAGCCGCACCACCAGCAACGGCGTTCAGGGGCAGGAGGTGCGCGACACCGCGTTCAGCCCGCGCGCGGGCGCGACGCTCAGGCTCGCGGACTGGGTCTCGGCCTATGTGAACTATGCCAAATCCTTCAACCCGCAGGGCAGCTATCGTTCGGCCGACGGCACGCCGCTGCCGCCCGAGAACGGCGTCAATTACGAAGGCGGCCTCAAATTCGCGCGCGCCGACGGCAGCCTGACCGGCATGCTGACGGTGTTCGAACTGACCCGAACCAATGTCGCCACCGCCGATGCCGTCCTGCCCAACGTCTATGTGATCACGGGCGAGCAGCGCACCCGCGGGCTCGAGGTCGAGGGCGCGTGGCGCCCGGCACCGGGCGTCGAGCTGACCGGCGCCTATACCCATCTCAACGCCGTGGTCACCGCCGACAACCGGCTGCGCGTCGGGTCGCGCCTCGGCTCGATCCCGCGCGACATCGTCAATCTCTGAGGCCGCTACACGATCCAGACCGGCCCGCTCGCCAATCTCGGCGCGGGGCTCGGCCTGCATCATGAGAGCAACCGCATGGCCAGCACCGCCTCGGCGGTGCCGGGGGCGACCGCGCCCTTCCTGCTCGGTGCCTATACGCTGATCGATGCCGCGCTCTACTACCGCCTGGGCGACTGGTCGCTTCAGGCCAATGTCCGCAACCTGTTCGACGAACGCTATTTCCCCACCGGCTCGCTCACCCGCACCACGCCGGGCGAACCGCGCAGCTTCACCATCAGGCTGAGCCGGCGGTTCTAAGGCGGCAGAGGATTCGCGCCCCGAGCGCCCTGCGGACCGCACGGACGACAGAATCCGCATCACTGTTCGCGGAAAAATTCGCGCGGACTGTCGATTCTCGCGCGGTATGTTCGTCGTGATCGGGAATGCATTGCGGAAAGGACAAGCTGTGACTCACGCCAATCGCGACCCGAAGGTCGATGTCTATATCGCGGCAGCGCCGCCGTTCGCGCAGCCGATCCTGCGCCACCTGCGCGATGCGATGCACGCCGAATGCCCGGATGTGGTGGAAGCGATCAAATGGGGCATCCCGCATTTCGACTATCATGGCGAGATGATGTGCGTGATGGCCGCCTATCCCCGGCACTGCGCCTTCACCTTCCTCAAACAGGCGATCATGCGCGATCCCCGGCTTCGGGCGAATCCGGCGCTCAAGGCGAACAAGCGCTATCTCGGTGCGATCGTCTCGCTCGACGACCTGCCCGATGCGGCCGAGCTTGCCGGCTTCATCCGCGAGGCAATGCGCCTCAACGAGGATGGGGTGAAGCTGCCTGAGCGGGCGCCAAAGCCCGCTGCCGATCTCGCCATGCCCGACGCATTCCGCGAACGGCTTGACGCCGATCCGGCGGCGAAGGCTGTGTTCGAGGGCAAGCCGCCCTCATTCCGCAAGGAGTATCTGGCGTGGATCGCCGACGCCAAGACCGACGCCACGCGCGACAAGCGCATCGCCGAGGCCATGGAATGGATCGCGCAAGGCAAGGGCCGCTTCTGGAAATATCAGAAATAGCGCGGCTCGGCCCGTCTTGCTCGAACGGGCGGGTGCGCTCTGCACAAGGCTAGGGCAGCGCCTTGCGCCCCCACACATTTCCGGCGGGGGAATAGCGGCACACCAGATAATCGTCGCGCCGGTTGCTCGCGAGCGCGCAGCCGACGCGGGTCGTGCCGTTCCACACGATCTGGCTGTAATGGCCGGTATCGCCGAATTTGCCCGTGCGGCTGACATTGGGCACGGGCCCGTTCACGAAGTCGCGCCGCTCGTCGATCCAGTGCTGCGCCATCTCCTCGTAGCGATAGGCGCCGCGGGTGCCCGTCCACAGATTCTCGCCTTGCGCCGCCGGGCCGCGCGGCTGCTTCGAATGTTCGAACACGCTGCGGCGGGCGAGTTCCTTGGCATAGCTCTCGGCGGCCTTCGCCAGTGCCGGATCCCAGCTCAGCGGCGGCATCCGCACATCGGCGCGCGCGTCATTGTGCAGGTCCAGCATCGTCTCGCGCAGCCGGTCGTGCCCGCGCGGCGCATTCTCCTCGAACCGGCGCGGCTCGATGACGCGGTCGGGCGGGTCCTGCGGGGCGGCCGAGCATCCCGCGAGCAACAGCAACGGCAGCAGCATCTTTCGCAAACCTCCGTTCGGGCGCATAGCGCGCCGCAAATGAACGCTTCCCGACCGCAGCCGCCCCTGGCCCTCTACGTCCACTGGCCGTTCTGCGTCTCCAAATGCCCGTACTGCGATTTCAACAGCCATGTCCGCGACGTGGTGGACCAGGATGCGTGGCGCAAGGCGCTGCTCGCCGATCTCGCGCATGAGGCGGCAGTGCTGCCCGGCCGCCGGCTCGGCTCGATCTTCTTCGGCGGCGGCACGCCCTCGCTGATGCCGCCCGCGACGGTCGCCGCGGTGATCGACGCCGCCACCGCCGCCTGGGCGCCCGTCGGCGATGTCGAGATCACGCTGGAGGCCAATCCCTCCTCGGTCGAAGCGGCGCGCTTTGCCGATCTCGCCGCCGCCGGGGTCAACCGCGTCTCGCTCGGGCTTCAGGCGCTCGACGATATGGCGCTCGACTTTCTCGGCCGCGCGCACGGCGTCGAGGAGGGGCTGGCCGCGCTCGCCACGGCGCAGCGTCATTTCGGCCGGGTGAGCTTCGATCTCATCTATGCCCGCCCCGGCCAGAGCGTCGCTTCGTGGGAAGCCGAACTCGCACGCGCGCTGACCTTCGGCACCGAGCATCTCTCGCTCTATCAGCTGACGATCGAACCGGGCACGCGCTTCGCCACGCTTGCCGCGAAAGGTGAGCTGACCATCCTCGGTGAGGATGATGCTGCCGATCTGTGGGAGGTCACCCAGTCGCTCACCACCGCCGCCGGCCTGCCGCGCTACGAGGTGTCGAACCACGCCCGTCCGGGGGCGGAGAGCCGCCACAATCTCGCTTACTGGCGCTACACCGACTATGCCGGGATCGGCCCCGGCGCGCATGGCCGCCGCGGCGGCCTCGCCACGCTTCGCCACAAGAAGCCCGAAAACTGGATCGCCGCGGTCGGCCGCAACGGTTCGGGCTTGCAGGAAGAAACGCCGCTTTCGGACCGGGAGGTGGCGATGGAACGACTCGTCATGGGGCTGCGCACCACGGAGGGGATCGACCTTGCGGACATTCCTGAGGGGATGCTGGACATGGCGAAAGTCGCAGACCGCAACTTCGGCCGCTATGTCTTGCTCTCGGGCAATCGCCTCGCCGTGACCGACGCCGGCATGCCGGTCCTCGAAGCCCTGCTCCGCGAGATCGTCCGCGACTAGATATCTGCCCCTAAATCATTGCAAGCGCGGGTGAATTCAACCGCGCTTGCAATGTTGGATTTCATTTGCTGCCATCGATGAACCGCGCTCCGGCACGGTTCTTTGACAGGTCGGCAAAGTGGAACAACGGCACGCGCCGCCGTCCCCGATGTCAACTTAGCGCCCGAAGCTCTGCGGCGCGGGGGAGACGGTGACGGTGGTACCGCCGCGGATCTCCTGCACTTCCAGCGCGCGCTCGGCGATGCCGTCGCGGCCGAAGCGGAAGGCGCCGTCGATCCCGCCGAACCCGCCCGGATCGCTCAGCCGCGCGGTCGGGAAACGGTCGCCGGGCCTCCAGTCGCGGGCGATACGGGCGGTCAGCAGCACCGAATCATAGGCCAGCGTCGACAGGCGGTAGGGCGCCGCGCCGAACCGTGCGCGGTACTTGGCGGCATAGGTGCGGTAATAGGTGTCGGAGACGCTGGCGAACCAGGCGCCGTTCAGCGCAGTGATCCCGCCGATCCCCGAATCGCTGTTCCACAGCTCGGTGCCGAGGATGCGTGCGCCGGGGCTGGCGCGGCGGATGCCGGGCACCGCAGTGACCGCGCCGGTCGCGCCGTCGGCGATCAGCACCGCCTGGAAGGGCGACCGGGCGAGCTTGGCGATCGCCGCGTTCATCGCCGGGGCGCCGCGGGTATAGGTCTCGAGCGCGGTGACCTTGCCGCCCGCGCCTTCGACGGCGCGGAGGAACGCGGTCGAGGCGCGTTCGCCATAGAGGCCGGTCGGCATCAGGCCGGCGAATTCAGTGACGCCGCTGCGGCGGGCATGATCGACGACGCGTTCGATCGACTGGGCGGGGGCATAGCCCATCAGATAGGTGCCGTTGCCCGCGACGCTGGTGTCGTTGGAGAAGCTCAGCACCGGTACCCCGGCGCCGCGCGCGATCGGCGCGACGGCGCGGGCGTCCTCGGCGAGCAGCGGGCCGAGGATCAGCTTGTTGCCATCGGCGATGGCGCGCTGCGCGGCGGCGGCGGCTCCGGTCGCGGTGTCGTAGCTGGTGATGCGGACATCCTCGGCCTTGAGGTCGAGGATCGCGAGCTGGGTCGCGTTGGCCAGGCTGCGCCCGACGCCGGCATTGCCGCCCGACAGCGGCACCAGCAGCGCGACGCGATGCCGCGCGGTATCTTCCTCGGGCAGGCCGGGACGGACCGGGCCGGGCGCAGGGCGGACAGGGGCTGGTTCGGGGCGAGTGGGGGCAGGGGGCGGGCCCGACGGACGGACGCAGGCGGAGACCGCCAATGCCCCGACGATGACGAGTCCCCGGAGCAGCGAGGCGATGCCCCGTTGCGGTTTCACTACTGCCTCTGCCATGACGCTCCCCAATGACACTCGTTCTTGCCCCCGGCCTCTACATCGTCGCGACGCCGATCGGCAATCTCGGCGACCTTTCCCCGCGTGCGGCTGAAATACTCCTGAACGCCGATATTGTTGCAGTCGAAGACTCGCGTGTGACGGCGGGCCTGTTCCGCCATCTCGGGGCGAAGCGGCCGATGACCCCCTATCACGACCATAATGCCGAGGCGGTCCGCCCCGGGCTGGTCGCGCGGATGGCGTCGGAAGCGGTCGCCCTGGTCTCGGATGCCGGCACCCCGCTGATCTCCGATCCGGGCTTCAAGCTGGTCCGCGATGCCCGTGCCGCCGGCCATGCGGTCACCACGATTCCCGGCCCCTGCGCCGGAATCGCCGCGCTGACGCTGGCCGGGCTGCCCACCGATCGCTTCCTGTTCATGGGTTTCCTCCCCTCCAAGCAGCAGGCCCGTGCCGAGACGATCGCGGAAGTCGCCGCGATTCGCGCCACGCTGGTCTTCTACGAATCGGGCCCGCGCCTCTCCGCCGCGCTGTCGGCGCTGGCCGAAGGGTTGGGCGACCGCGAGGCGGCGGTGGCGCGGGAGATCACCAAGAAGTTCGAGGAATGCGTCACCGGCAGCCTCACCGAACTCGCCGCCCGCTATGCCGACGCCCCGCCCAAGGGCGAGATCGTCATCGTCGTCGCCCCACCCGGCGAAGCGCCGCCCGCCAGCGCCGAGGATGCCGACGCCGCGCTCGCCGAGGCGCTGACAAGACTCCCGGTCTCGAAGGCGGCGGGCGAGGTCGCCAAGCGCTTCGGCCTCGACCGCAAGGCGCTCTACGCCCGGGCGATGGAGCTCAAAGGGTGAGAGATCGCCGCGCCGCCGAACGTGCGGGGCGCGAGGGCGAGACGCGCGCGGCCTGGTATCTGCGGCTGCGTGGCTGGCGTATCCTCGACCGCCGCGTGCGCACGCCTGCAGGAGAGGTCGACCTGGTGGCGAAGCGCGGCAAGCTCATCGCCTTTGTCGAGGTCAAGGCGCGCAAGACGCATGCCGAGCTCGATTTCGCGATCGACGAGCGCCGTCTCGCCCGCGTCGCGGCCGCCGCGGAATATCTGATGCCGCGCTACGCCACCAACGGCGAGGATATCCGAGTCGACGTCCTCCTGCTCGCCCCCGGCGTGCGCCCGCGCTACATCGAGAATGCCTGGATCGGGTGACAAGTCGCATCGACGTCCCTACTTCCCCATCCGTCACCCCAGCGAAAGCTGGGGTCTCTCACCGCACCAGACCCCAGCTTTCGCTGGGGTGACGAAGGATATTCGATGCCGCTCACCGTCGCCGTCCAGATGGACCCGCTCGATGCGATCAACATCGCGGGCGATTCGACCTTCGCGCTGATGCTCTCGGCGCAGGCACGCGGGCACCGGCTGTTCCACTATTCTCCCGAGGCGCTGAACTATGCCGATGGCCGCGTCTGGACCACCGCGCATCCGGTGACCGTGCAGCGCGTCGCGGGCAATCACTTCAGCTTCGGCGATCCGGTCAAGCTCGACCTTGGCGAAGAAGCCGACGTTGTCCTGATGCGTCAGGACCCGCCCTTCGACCTGGGCTACATCACCGCGACCCACCTGCTCGAACGGATCGCCGACAAGACTCTGGTGGTCAACGATCCGGCCAGCGTGCGCAATGCGCCCGAAAAGGTCTGGGTGCTCGATTACGCGCGCTTCATGCCGCCGACCCTGGTCACCCGCAGCCTTGACGAAGCCAAGGCGTTCCTGGCGAAGCACGGCGCGATCGTGGTCAAGCCGCTGCACGGCAATGGCGGTAAGGCGATCTTCAAGATCGATGCCGACGGCGCCAACCTCTCCTCGCTGATCGAGGTGTTCAACACCGCCTATCGCGAACCGCACATGATCCAGGCGTTCCTCCCCGATGTGGCGAAGGGCGACAAGCGCATCGTGCTGGTCGATGGCGAGGTGGCGGGCGCGGTCAACCGTGTGCCGGGGGAGGGCGAGATCCGCTCCAACCTCGCGGTGGGCGGCAAGGCGGCGAAGACCGAACTGACGCAGAAGGAGCGAGAGATCTGCGCCGCGCTCGGGCAGGAGCTCAAGAAGCGCGGGCTGATCTTCGTCGGCATCGACGTGATCGGCGGGGAGTGGCTGACCGAGATCAATGTGACCTCACCCACCGGCATCGTCGCGATCGACACGTTCAACGGCACCGATACCGCCGGGATGATCTGGGACGCGATCGAGGCGCGAGTCGCCGAACGCGGCTGATCCTTTCGGCCGTTCGCGGGTTCATCCACGTCAGTGACCGAGTTCATCCTCAATCTGATCGCCTGGGGCGGCTACATCGGGATCTTCATCCTGATGACGATCGAGAACGTGTTCCCGCCGATCCCGTCTGAGGTGATCATGGGTTTCGGCGGTATGGCGGTCGCGCGCGGCGACATGGCGATGGTCCCGCTGCTGATCTGGGGCACGCTCGGCACCACGCTGGGCAACATGTTCTGGTACGGCGTCGGACGCTGGATCGGGGTCGATCGATTGAAGCCCTTCGTCGATCGCCATGGCCGCTGGCTGACCCTGCGCTGGGAGGATGTCGAGGGGCTGAACCGCTTCTTCCGCGGGCATGGCCTGTGGGTGGTGTTCGTCTTCCGCTTCCTGCCTACCTTTCGCACGATGATCTCGCTGCCCGCCGGGATGGCGAAGATGGGGCTGCCACGCTTCCTGATCGCGACCTTTGCCGGCAGCGCGATCTGGAATGCGGTACTGGCTCATGCGGGCTTGCTGCTGGGATCGCAGTTCGAACAGCTTCAGGATTATGTCGGCCCGGTCGCGATCGGCACCTCGGTGGTCGCGCTGATCTACTATCTCTGGCGCGTCGTGACGTGGAAAGAGCGGCCCTAGCCTTTGAAACTGTCCTTGGCGGCACGCCGCTCGGCGAGCTGCTCGACGCTCTCCGCGCGCATGAAGGGGTTGGTCGCGCGCTCGAGCTCAATGGTGGTGGGGACGGTCGGGAGCCCCTGCGCCCGCATCATATCCACCTGCGCCATCCGCTCCGCCAGCACCTCGTTGTCCGGCTCGGCGACCAGCGCGTAGCGGCCATTCGACTGGGTGTACTCGTGCGCGCAATAGACGGTGGTGTCGCCAGGCAGCGCCGCGAGACGCTGCATGTTCGCGAACATCTGCTCCGCCGTCCCCTCGAACAACCGTCCGCAGCCCATCGCGAACAGCGTGTCGCCGACAAAGACGATGGATTCGTCGGGCAGATAGTAGGCGATGTGCCCGGCGGTATGCGCCGGCACTTCCAACACGCTCGCAGCATGATCGCCGAGCTTCACCACATCGCCTTCCGCGACGAGCCGGTCGGCGGTCGGGATCTTCGCCGCTTCGGCGGAGGGCGCGATCACGGTGCAACCGGTGGCGTCCTTGATCGCGGCATTGCCGCCGGTGTGATCGGGGTGCCAGTGGGTGTTCCAGATTGCATCGATCGTCCAGCCGCGCGCCGCCGCCGCCGCCAGCACCGGCTCGGCCTGCGCCGGATCGACGACGATGGTCTGACCCGAGGCATCGTCATGCGCGAGCCAGATATAGTTGTCGCTGAGCGCGGGGATTCGAACGACCTCGATCACGGCGTCTCTCCTAGCAGTTCGAATAGTTCGCGTGCCAGCCGTTCGGTGAGTGCCTGGGCGCCTTCCGGCGGCTGGTTGTTCACGGCGCGACCCAACGCTGCGGCCTGCCCCGCCCACATCGGCGAATAGTCGCCCCGATCATCGGCTTCGGCGGCCTTGCGCAGTTCAGCCAGCGCGGCCGAGGCATAGGGAAATCGTGGCGCGGCGGGATGCACGGGGCCGATCGCTTCGATCAGCTTGTTGCGTATCCCGCGGGCAATGCCGCCCGAGAACAGGTTGGTCACCACGGTCTCCCCGCCCAGCGCCGCACGATGCGCGGCCGAGATCGTCGCTTCGGCGGTATGAAGATAGGCGGAGCCGAGCTGGACCGCCGCAGCACCCAGCATCAGCGCCGCGGCAATGCCCTCGGCATCGCCGATCCCGCCTGCGGCGATCACCGGTTCGAGCGTGAGATTGGTTTCCACGACCACGGCACGGCTCAGCGCCATCGTCCCTTCGGGCCGGTAGCCGTTCAGGAAATGGCCGGCATGCCCGCCCGCTTCGAAGCCTTGCGCGATAATCATGTCGATCCGTCCGGCGAGCCACTGGCCTTCCGCGACGGTGGTCGCGTTACCTACGGTCACGGCGCCGGTGCGCTGGACCCGTTCCAGCAGCGCGTCGTCGGGCAGACCGAAATGGAAGCTCACAAGCTCGGGCCGGAGTTCCTCGACGACGCGGCACATCGCATCGTCGAACGGCGCGCGCAACGGCGGCGGCGCTTCTGGCGGCCTGACCCGTTCCATCTCGTAGAAGGGAGCCAACACGTCCCGCCAAGCGGTCTCGTCCGGCGCTTCACCGAGCGTGTGACAGAAGAAGTTGAGGTTGAGCGGTCCTGTTGCTTGCGCGCGTACCTCGGCCACCTGGGCACAAACCTGCTCGGGCGTCAGCATTGCGCAGGGAAGCGATCCCACCGCGCCACCGCGGATCGCCGCTGCGGCCAACGCGACCCCGCCCGCGCCCGCCATCGGTGCCTGGACGATCGGCACGCGGGCGCCGGTCAGCCGGAGGAATTTCTGAACGGGCCGGCCCGTCATGATTCCTCCGGCCATGTCAGCTCACCAACTGCCGGTGTTGGGCATCGATGCCCAGGGTTCGGCGGGCTCGAGATGACCATCCTGCAGCAGCTCGACCGAAATGCCGTCGGGCGTGCGCACGAATGCCATATGACCATCACGCGGGGGGCGGTTTATCGTGATGCCCGCGTCCATCAGCCGCTGGCAGGTCTCGTAGATATTGCCGACGCGATAGGCGAGATGCCCGAAATTGCGGCCGCCGGTATATTCTTCGGGCGGGCTGCCGTCCTCGGCCGGCCAGTTGTAGGTCAGCTCCACCTCGGCCTGCGCATGGTCGCCATTCGCTTCGATATCGTCCGGCGCGGCGAGGAAGATCAGCGTGAACCGGCCCGGCTCGCTGTTGACGCGACGCATCTCCTTGAGGCCGAGCAGTTCGAAGAAGCGGACGGTGGCGTCGGGATCGGCGACGCGGATCATCGTGTGGAGATATTTCATGGGACCCTCTTTCGATTTGGTCCCCAGATAGGTTGCGTGCCGCGAGAGTCTATTGCGGCGCGTCGAATTGTTTGAGCGCGGCGCGGGCCGCATTGCCCGGCTCCGTCTCCGGTCCGAGCTGCATCGCCCTTTCCCACGCAGCCCGTGCCGCCGCTTCATCCCCGGACAGCGCGGCGATGTTGCCTGCTTCGAGCTGGACGGATGCGTCGTCGCCGGCGCGCGACAGCGCTTCCTTGATGTGTCGTTGCGCAAGGGGAAGGTCGCCGGTCCGCCTCGCCAGCGTGGCCGACAGCAGCCACGCCATCGGATCGCCCGGCGCCTTTACCACCGCCTGATCGAGATCGGCGCGCGCGTCGCCGATCCTGCCCGATGCGACCAGCGCCCGAGCACGATCGAGATGTGCTTCGCCCAGCTCCAGCCCGGTCAGGTTCCCGGTCGCCAGCGCTGCATCGAGCGCCGCGCGCGCCTTGGCCGGATTGGCGGCGGCGAGCCAGGCATTGCCGGCCTGCGCCCAATAGTTGGAGGCACGAACGTCGCGTGCCACCTCCGCCTCGCGCGCGGCGGTCTCGAACGCGGCGCTGGCGCTGGTCCAGCGGCGCTGCGCGGCATAGGCCATGCCGAGGCACTGATTGGCGAGGAAGCCGCCACCGGCGATCTTCCAGCGATCAGCCTCGGCGACGCCGCGGGCGGGATCGCCGACCGCCAGCTCGACGCAATCCTCCCAGCGCTGCTGTGCCGGCGCGGGCGGGCCGGTGACGGGCGTGGGCGGCGTGGCGATCTGGGCAAGCAGGAAGAGTATCATGATGCGGCGGACAGGTCCTCAATCACCTTCAGGATCAGGGCAATGTCCTGCGGGCGCGACAAGCGGTGGTCGCCGTCCTTGACGAGGATCGTCTGCACATCGTTTGAACGCAGCAGGCCAGCGAGCGTCAGGCTGTGCTCCCACGGCACGTCGGGATCGCGCTGGCCGTGGATCAGCCGTGCCGGGACCGGGATATCGATCGGCGCACCGAGCAACCGGTTGGCCTCCCCCGATTCCCAGAAGCGGCGGGTGGTGACGGTGGGTTCGGGCGAATAGATCGACGGCTCCCTCAGACACCCTTCGGCCTGGATCACCGCCTTCTGCTCGGGCGTGAACCCCCAGTCCGTGAAGTCGGGCGCGGCCGCGATCCCCACCATTGCGACGACCCGTTCCGGCCGGGCGAGCGCCGTGAGCAGCATGATCCACCCGCCCATCGACGATCCGACCAGAACGAGCGGCCCGGCGGTGGCTGCATCGATCACCGCCAGCGCGTCGTCGCGCCAGCTTTCCAGCGTCTGATCCGCGAATGCGCCGCCGCTTTCGCCGCACCCGGCATAGTCGAAGCGAAGGCAGGCGCGGCCGGTCTCGCGCGCCCAGACGTCGATCGCCACCGCCTTGCTCCCGCTCATGTCGGAGGCGTAACCGGGAAGGAAGGCGATCGTCGGGCCCTTGCCCGGGGCGTGGATGTAGGCGAGGGCGTTGCCGTTGCGTTCGATGGTCTGCATCGCCCGTGCATAGACTGGCGGACTCCCGCGGGATAGGGTCGCCGCCATGGACGAACCCCCGCTGCCCCTGTTGTTCGCCGCGCATCTTGCGCGTGACCGGCGGCGTTCGGCCCACACGGTTCGCGCCTATGAGGCGACTGCGGTTCGGCTCGTTGCATTTCTGGGCGGGCACTGGGGAGAAGCGGTGACGCGCGAAGGACTGCGCCGCGCAAGCGCGGCGGACTTGCGGGCCTATCTGGCGCATCGGCGTAGCGGCGGACTGAGCAACGCCTCGGCAGCACGCGAACTGTCGGCTGTGCGCGCCTTCCTCAAATTCGCCGGCGATGCGGATGGGGCCGATATCCCGCGGCTGCGCGGGCCGCGGGTCAAGAAGGGCATTCCGCGTCCGGTCTCGCCGGACGAGGCGCTGGCGCTGGCCGAGGACGTCGCCGACGACGCGCGTGAACCCTGGATCGCGGCGCGCGATCTGGCGGTGCTCCTCCTCCTCTATGGCGCTGGGCTGCGCATCGGCGAGGCGATGGGGCTGACGGGTGCGGTACTCCCGCTCGGCGAGACGATGCGGGTGACCGGCAAGCGTGGCAAGACACGGATCGTGCCGCTGCTCCCGCAGGTGCGCGATGCGGTGGAGGATTATGTCCGCCGCTCTCCCTATGGCACCGCGCCGGGCGAGGCGCTGTTCCGCGGCGCGCGTGGCGGCCCCCTCTCTCCCGCGATCATTCGCCGCTCGGTTCGGGCGGCGCGGACAAGGCTGGGACTGCCGCCACGTACGACGCCGCACGCGCTGCGCCACAGCTTTGCGACCCATCTTCTCGGGCGCGGCGCCGATCTTCGTGCCTTGCAGGAGCTGCTCGGCCATGCGAGTCTCAGTTCGACGCAGATCTACACTGCGGTCGATGCGGCGCATTTGCTCGACGTCTATCGCAACGCCCATCCGCGGGCGTGAAGATCATATGGCCGGGAACCTCACGGCGTCCCGGCCATTGCATTTGTTTGGTTTTTAACAGGAGAGCTCGAATGATCCGATATGGCTGCGCGGTTGCCGCGCTGGCGTTAGCGACCACCGCGTGCGGCAGCGTGACGACGCCGCCCGCGAACACCGGCGAGCCCGTCAACACCGCGATGCCGATCGAGAATGAGAGCGAGGCGCTCCCGCTCGACAATGGCGCCGAAGTGGCGGAGACCGCCACCGCGGCGCTCAGGAAGGCCGACGGCACACCTGCGGGCAGTGCCATCGCCAGCGTGACGCCCGACGGGCTCAGCGTCTCCGTTTCGGTCACCGGTATCAGCCCCGGCCAGCACGGCGTGCACGTCCATATGACCGGCAAGTGCGAAGGCCCCGCCTTTGCCAGCGCCGGAGGGCACTGGAACCCGGGCAATACCAAGCACGGCCTCGAGGCGCCCGACGGCGCGCATGCCGGCGATATGCCGAACCTGACGGTTGCCGACGATGGCACCGGCACCCTCACTTTCGTGCTCAAGTCGGGCACGCTTGCGCAGCTTCTCGACACCGACGGCTCGGCCTTCGTTGTCCATGCGGGGCCGGACGATCAGAAGACCGATCCCTCGGGCAACAGCGGCGATCGTGTCGCCTGCGGTGTCTTCGCGGCGGGTTGATCTCGGAGCGGTGCCGTCCGCGTTAGCGGAACAGTCTATGAGCCGGTCAGCGGATAACGCGCGACCGGCTCGTAGCTCGCGCCGCCATGGCCGAGGCGGCTTTCGTACAGGACCATCGCGTCGATCGCGAAGGGCTCGCTGGCCAGCGCGGCATGCTCGGCCAGCCAGCGATCGACCGGCCCGGCCGATCCCGACATCCTCGCCAGCGTGATGTGGGGCAGATAGGCGCGCCGCTCCGGCTCCAGCCCCGCGCGCACGATCGCAGCATCGACCTTGCGGTGAAGCGCGGCCAGCGGCTCGCGCGGCGAAACGCCGGCCCAGATCGCGTTGGGTCTCCCGCGGCTGTCGTCGAACACGCCGCATCCGTCGAGGCGCAGTTCGACCGGTGCGTGGCGGACTGATCCCAGGACCAGCGCGACATCCTCGGCTGCGTGCGGCTCGACTTCGCCGATATAGCGCAGCGTCAGATGAAGCTGGGCATCGTCCTGCCAGCGCGCGCCGGGTACGCCACCCATCGCGCCGAGCAGGCGCCCGCGGATGGCCTTTGGAGGGCGCAGCGCGACGAACAGACGATGCATAGGGACGTCTTAACCGTTTCCATCAGGGCGCGCGATGCCGGTTTTCCTTGAAAACAGGGCGCCAAACCATGATATTCGGTCACATCCGGCGAGATGCGCCGGGCAAAGGAGTTTGAGATGGCTAATTGGTCTGACCCCCATACGACCGCCGCGCCGTACGCGACGGCCGCAGGTACGCGGGATGCTGCGTACGATGCGGGGCTGCGGTCCTACATGCTTTCGGTCTACAACTATATGGCGTCGGGCGTGCTGCTCAGCGGCGTCGTCGCCCTGCTCTTCGCATGGGGCGGCGAAACCTCGATGGCCTATTCGGTGTTCGCCAATGGCGGCCCGCTCGCCTGGCTGATCATCCTCTCGCCGCTCGCCATCGTGTTCGCGATGAGCTTCGGCCAGAACAAGATGTCCACCGGCACGCTGCAGGCGCTGTTCTGGGGTTTCGCGGTCCTGATGGGCCTGTCGCTCTCGACGCTGCTGCTGCGCTACACCGGCGCTTCGGTCGCCCAGGCCTTCTTCGCGACGGCCGCGGGCTTCGCGGGTCTGAGCCTCTATGGCTACACCACGAAGCGGGATCTGTCGGGTCTCGGCAGCTTCCTGATCGTCGGCCTGATCGGCCTGATCGTGGCGAGCATCATCAACATCTTCACCCAGTCGAGCACGTTGTCGCTGATCATCAGCTTCGCCGGCGTGCTGATCTTCGCCGGCCTCACCGCCTATGACACGCAGCGTATCAAGAGCATGTACGCCTATGTCGCGGGCACCGACATGGTGGGCAAGGTCGTGATCATGAGCGCGCTGTCGCTCTATCTCGACTTCATCAACATGTTCCAGTTCCTGCTCAGCATCATCGGCAGCTCGCGCGACTGATCGATCCGGACGGAACGAAGACAGGGGCCCGGCCAGCAATGGCCGGGCCCTTTTCGTTGTGGCCACGCGCAGGAACTCCCGCTTCCGGCCGCGCGTTCTTGAAACCGACACATAGGAGTTGGATCATGAACGACGACGCCGACCGGAAGCCCGTGAAACCCGGTGACGCCGGCACTGACGCATCGATCGAAGAGCGGCTGAAGAAGAACCCGGAAAGCAAGCAGGCGCGGCTCGATCGTGCGCTCGACGAATCGATGGACGCGTCGGATCCCCCCGCGACGACTCAGCCGATCCATTCGCACGAGCCGTTGCCCTCGTCAGGCTATGACGCGGACAAGGAACGCAAGCTCGCCGACGAGCGCCGCCAGAAGGCGGAGACCGACTAGGGCTGGAGGAGGTCGAGCGCCGCGGCGGTCATCGCTTCTGCCGCGGTGCCGATCACCTTCTCCGCATCGGGGGCCCATTTGGAACTGTGGAGCGAGGGAAGACCCTTGCCGCCCGACGCCTTTGCGGCATCCCATTTGTCCTGCGGCACCCCGCCGACCCAGTAGATCACGCTCTGGATCGACGGATCGGCGATGTGGTAGCGCCCGAAATCCTCGCCCGCCATGGTCGGGGCGATATCGGTGACGCGGTCCTTGCCGAAGCGCGCGGTAAACAGCGTCTCAAGCTGGGTTGCGAAGGGATCGGTGCTGACCGTCGGCGGCGTGAAGTTCTCGCGGATCGTGACGACCGGCATCCGCTCTTCGGGCACGCCCGCAGCGATCGCTTCGCCCTTGGCAATACGCGCGATCCCGTCGAGCAACTGCTTGCGTACCTCCGGCGTATAGGCGCGGACGGTAAGCAGGAGCAGCGCCTGCTCGGGAATGATGTTGTGCCTCGTTCCACCCTGGAAGCTGCCAACGGTGATCACGGCGGAATCGAGCGGATCGACTTCGCGGGCGACGATCGTCTGCAGTGCCGAGACGATCCGCGCGCCGAGCACGATCGGATCCTTGGTCGTTGCGGGATAGGCGCCGTGCCCGCCCACGCCCTTCACCACGATATCGACCGAATCGACGCTGGCGAAAGTGGGGCCGGAGCGGATGCCGATCGTGCCCGCGGGCAACGCCGCGCTGTTGTGAAAGGCAATGGCGTGGCTCGGCTTGCCGAAGCGCGCGTAGAGCCCGTCGTTGAGCATCGCGATCGCGCCCGCGCTGTTCTCCTCCGCGGGCTGGGCGACCATCACCAGCGTGCCCTTCCACTTGCCCTTCATCGCGGCAAGGTTGCGCAACGTACCGACCCAGGCGGTCATGTGGGTGTCGTGCGCGCAGGCATGCATGATGCCGGTCTCGACGCCCTCGGGGGTTTTGCCCCGCACCTTGGATGCGAAGGGCAGGCCGGTTTCCTCGGTCACCGGCAGCCCGTCCATATCGGCACGGATCAGGATCGTCGGCCCCACGCCATTCTTCATGACCGCGACCACGCCGGTTCCGCCGACCTTCTCGGTCACCGTGAAACCGGCCTTGCGCGCCTCGGCGGCCATCCGCGCGGCGGTTTGCACCTCGTGCTGGCTGAACTCGGGCGCGGCGTGCAACTCCTTGTAGAGCGCCATCAGCGACGGCAGCTCCTTCGCGGTGGCATCCCGGATCGGATCGGCGGCGGCGGGAAGGGCGAAGGCGAGGCTGCTCGCCGCGGCGATGAGGAAGTGCTTCATGCGACGCACCCTAAGCGGCCGCGACGACGGCGCAATGTCCAATCGCTGCTGGTCCGCCGCTCAGCCGGGGACCAGCTCGATCACGTCGATCTGCGATTCGAACGCCGGCCAGGGCAGTACCAGTCGCCAGCGCTCGGCGCCGACCCGCTCGATATAGCCCGCCATGTCCCGCTTCCGGTCCTGCCCATAGGTGAGCGGGATGGTCTCGTCGCCGAGCTCGAGCGCGCCGAGAAAGATCACGCGTGTGTCGCTCTCGGCGTAGATCGTGCCCATCGGTCGCTGCACGCCGTCGAGCTTGGCGAAGCTTGGCAGATCGCCCTGTCCGATACGGCAGCTGAACCACGGAAAGGCGGCGAAGGCGCGCATCTCCGGCCGCTGCCCGCCCAGCTTGAAGGCGCGGCATTTATAGTCGCCCGCGGGCGGCATCGCGCGGTCCAGCGCCCGGTCCGGGTCGAACAGCGGACCCTGTTCGGCGATTGCGGCGGCGTCGGCCTTGCGTGCCTCGGGCAGCGCCGCGACCCAGGCCTTGCGCCAGTTGCGCAGCCGTTCGCGGTCCTGATCGGTCGTGATCATCCGCCAGCGCGTCTCGGGCGCTTCCTTGACGAGCTGGAGGTTGCCGTCCTTCGTGCAGGCGGCGAGGGAGAGGGCGATCAGGGCTGCGGCGGCGACACGCATCTCAGGCCGCCGTCCAGCCGCCGTCCATCGTATAGTTCGCGCCGGTGATTGCGCTCGCCTCGTCGCGGCACAGGAACACCAGCAGCGCGGCGATCTGTTCCGGTTGAACGAACTGTTTGGTTGGCTGCGCGGCGAGGAGCACGTCGTTCATCACCTGCTCGCGCGTCATGTTCCGCGCCTTCATCGTGTCGGGGATCTGGTTCTCGACCAGGGGCGTCCAGACATAGCCGGGCGAGATGCAGTTGACCGTCACGCCATCGGTCGCGGTTTCCAGCGCGATCGTCTTGGTCAGGCCCGCGATGCCGTGCTTGGCGGCGACATAGGCCGATTTGTTAGGGCTCGCGACCAAGCTGTGCGCGGACGCGGTATTGATGATCCGGCCCCATTTCGCCACTTTCATATGCGGCACCGCGGCGCGCATCATGTGCCACGCGCTGGACAGGTTGATCGCGATGATCGCGTCCCATTTCTCGGGCGGGAAGTCCTCGATCGCCGCGACATGCTGGATGCCGGCATTGTTGACGATGATGTCGGGCCCGCCGAGTTCGGCATGGCAGCGCTCGACCATCGCATAGATCGCGTCGGGCTTGGACATGTCGGCGCCGTCGTACAGCGCCTTCCCGCCGCTAAGTGCCTCGAGCCCCGCGCGTTCGGTCTCGATCGCGGCGGCGTCGCCAAAGCCATTGATCATCACGCTCGCCCCCTCGGCAGCGAGCGCCTTGGCGATGGCAAGGCCGATGCCCGAGGTTGAGCCGGTGACGATGGCGGATTTGCCGGAAAGGAACATGGGGTACTCCTAGCTTCGCTTGGGCGTGAGATCGAACGCGGCGGTGTGTCCGTCAATGATGTTGCTGGCGACGAGGCGCGCATTGGCCATCGTCTCCCGCACCGAGAGCCGCCCCGAGTCCCAATGCTCGCGCATCGACCGGGCTGAGAATTCGAAGTCGCGGCTGCCGCCCTCCCAGGCATTGGCACGGTAGATGAGGTGGACGAGGCTCACCGGTTTCTCGTCCGCCACCGCGCGAAGCGCGGCGACGTCGGGGTCGTTGTGCAGCTCGGGCGGGAGCTTCGCGAGCACCTTGCGGATCGCCTCGCGCTCCTGGCGCAAACGCATCCGTTCGGCCGAGACCTGGCGCGTGCGGCTCGAGAAGCGGATCTCCTTCTCGCGCGCCATCACGTCGGTGATCGTGCGCGGCATCGTCGCGGCGGACGAGAAGAGATCGACCTGGAACACCAGCATCGGGCAGGTCTGATGATCGAGCACATGGGTGAGCGGCGTGTTGGAGACGAGCCCGCCGTCCCAATAATATTTGCCGTCGATCTCGACCGGCGGCAGCCCGGGCGGCAGCGCGCCCGATGCCATGATGTGGCGTGCGTCGATCCGCTCCTGCGTCGTGTCGAAATAGCGGAAATTGCCGCTCTCGATTTCCACCGCACCGACCGACAGCCGCACCGTGCCGCTGTTGAGCAGATCCCAGTCGATCAGCGAATCGAGCGTCTCCTTCAATGGTCCGCTGTCATAGAAGCTCAGCGCGTCGCAGCTTCCTGGCGGCGAGAAGATCGGCGGGATCCAATGCGGGCGGAAGAAGCCGGGCACGCCCTGCGCCAGCACCATCGCTGCGGACCATTCGTGCACCGCCTCGCGAATCTCGTCCTGTGGAAAGATCGGGAAGCTCGGCAGCGCGCTCGTCACCTTTTCCCAGAAGGCGGCGAGCCGTTCGACCCGGCGCTCGGGCGGGTTGCCCGCGACGATCGCGGCATTGACTGCACCGATCGAGATGCCGGCGACCCAGTCGATCTCGATCTCGGCCTCGGCCAGTTCCTCGATCACCCCCGCCTGATAGCTGCCGAGCGCGCCGCCGCCCTGCAGCACCAGCGCCACGCAATCGGGCAGCGGGAGCGGGCGCTCGCCCTTCGATCGACGGCCCGATCTGCTCTGTTGCGGTTCGGCATCGGCCATATACGGGTCATGCCGCGCTGCAGCGCGAAGGGCAATGCGGGAATGTGCAATCGCGCGTTTGCAAATCGGCGTGCAACGTGCGGCAAGCTGGGGCATTGTCGTGTGCAGGAAACAACAGGGGTGCCCGCAATGCGGCTCGACGATCTCGATCCCAGCGAAAATGTCCGCGACCTGGGACAGGGTGGTGGCGGAGGCGGCTTTGGCGGCGGCGGCAATATCCTGCTCGGGCTGCTGCCGATGCTGCTGGGCAGCAGGCTCGGCTGCGGCACCATCGCGCTGATCGGTATCGGCGTAGCGCTGTTCATGGCGGTCGGCGGCGGGGGCGGTCTGCTCACCGGCGGCGTTGCGCCGGGCGGTGGTGGTCAGCAGCAGCAAGCGGGCCAGAACAAGCCATGCGACACGCCAGAGGAGTTGCAGGCGTGCCGGGTGATGCGCAGTACCGAACAGACTTGGGCCCCGCTCTTCGCGGCGGAGGGCGCGCGCTATCAGCCACCGGTGCTGAGCTTCTATCAGCGCGGCGTGCAGTCGGGCTGCGGCAATGCCTCCTCAGCAGCGGGGCCGTTCTACTGCCCGGCGGATCAGGGCGTGTATCTCGACACCAGCTTCTTCCGTGAGCTCGCGACCCGCTTCGGCGCGGCGGGCGATTTCGCCCAGAACTATGTGATCGCGCACGAGGTGGGGCATCACATCCAGAACATCACCGGGACGATGGAGAGGGTCCGCGCCGCGCAGGCACGGATGAACCGCGCGCAGGGCAACGCCATGTCGGTGCGTGTCGAGCTTCAGGCTGATTGCTATGCCGGCGTGTGGGCCGCGCGGAACAAGGACCGGCTGGAGGCGGGCGATATCGAAGAGGGGATGCGCGCCGCCAATGCCATCGGCGACGATACGCTTCAGCGCCAGGCGCAGGGGACGGTCGTGCCGGAAAGCTTCACCCATGGCACCTCCGCGCAGCGCATGGAGTGGCTGCGGCGCGGGCTGGCGAGCACCGATGCCAACTGGCTGCAGCAATGCGATACGTTCAGCGGCGCGATCTGATGCGGTCCCGATCGACATGAGTGTCGCGTTCCGTCGCGAGAGCGACGAAGAGCATAAGGAGCCGCGCTTCGAGCTGCCGATCCCCGCCGGCCCCAATCTGGTGACCGCGCGCGGCCTGGCGCTGATCGACAGGCGCGTTGCTGAGCTGGAGGCGGCAATCGCGGCTGAGACCGAGGACGAGGCGCGCGAGACGCTGCGCCGCGACCTGCGCTACTGGCATACGCGCCAGACCACTGCCGAGCTGGCGCCGGTGCCGGGCGATGACATGGTCGCGATCGGATCGCGGGTGCGCTTCCGCCTCAATGGCCGCGAACGCCAGATCGACATCGTCGGCGCCGATGAGGCCGATCCGGCAGCCGATCGAATCGCCTTTCAGGCACCGCTTGCGGCCGCGATGCTGGGCGCGGAGCCAGGCGAGCATGTCGATTTCAACGGCCGTGCCGAGGCGATCGCGGTGATCGCGACCCAGGCGATCCCAGGCGGCGGCTAGGTACGCCCGGCTGCAGGCCGAACGGCCCGACCGGCGTGCGCTCGCCTCGCTCGACGATCTGGGAGAGGGGGTCTGCACCTCGGGCCATGGCACGGAGGCACATCGACTCGACGATGTCGCGGCGGATGCACCCCGGCACAGCGCCTCGCTGCAATGTTCGGCAGCCTTCATGCTGAAACGCCGCACGCCGCGCCCGGGGAGTTTGCGGGGCTGCTCGCAGGCCGGAACGTACGCGGCAAAAAGCGCACAAGGGCCGTTGCATCGATGCGGGAGTGAAGCTAGAGCGACCGCCTTCCGGCAATGCCGGGGTGGAGCGGGGCTGTAGCTCAGATGGGAGAGCGCTGCAATCGCACTGCAGAGGTCAGGGGTTCGATTCCCCTCAGCTCCACCATTCTCCTTCTCAAGCCATTGAAAATTATAAATAATTTCAATGCAGGGCCATCTGTCCCAACATTCTTCCCATCAAAAAAATTTCCGGTCCCATGATGCCTGAATCGGAGCTGGTCCGCTCTGGGTTCAGGAAGTTCGTGCTTGGGCTAGAGAGCGGCGAGTTGCAGCCCATGAGCCATTGATCAGGGTTTGAATCGCCAGTTTCGCGCTCCTGCGGGCCTTGCTCCATCGACCTTCGAACTTTTTTCGTTGAGCCATGTCTCGGCGAAAAGATCCCTATTCGCGACATGGTTCGTGAGGTCCTTCACGACCCGGGTGAACACCCCGATCAATGTGCCAGGCTCGATGAACTCGATGTCGTTGCCGAGCTCCTCATTGAGTTCACCAAGCGCGATCGTGAGGATCGTCATCAACTTATTGTCCGCGCATCGCAAAGCGAACTCGGGTGATTTCAGAGGGATGGTCAGAAGGATCGCGACCGGGTCGCTGTTGGTCGCCTGGGCAAATCTGACGATCTTGTCGTAAGTCATCTTCCCGCGGCCAGCTTCGAAATGTTCGTAAGTGCGGAGCGGCATGTCGAGCGCTCGAGCGACTTCGCTGGTCCGCAATCGTCTGTCGAGGCGAATGGCGCGCATCGCTGCCGATAACAGCGCGGCATTCTTTTCGTCCTGCTCGTTCTTCACGCCTAACCCTCAACAAGCCCGGGCGCTCATTCCCCTACCACAATGATGCACGGCGTCAGCGCACCGAACCCGCATGTCATACGCATCCGCAAGATAGAATCGTCGATAGAGGCGGCGCACCTAGTTTCTGCCGACTCCGCTCAATTCGGTCGCAAAAGACAGGCGGCTACCGCGCCAAAGCTGGCGCAGTTTGCGCAAAACTAGCCGACTTTCGGCATTGCCTGCCGATCGCGCCTCCGAAACTTGCTTAGTTTCGCGTTCTGCTCGCTCCGAGCTTTGATTCACTCATGCTGGCTGCGGGAGCAGGACATGAGCATTTCCGGACGAGAGACACCCTTTTCCCGCGTCTATTCATCGATGCGGGCTCAGCTTCGCCAAGCCCGCCTGCTGCCGGGATCCCAGCTGTTCGTAGGGGAATGGGCGGACACGCACGGCGTAAGCGCGACGCCTGTGCGGGAGGCTCTCGCAAAGCTGGCGGGTCAGGGTCTGGTCGAAGATCGCGAACGCATAGGCTATTTTGTGCCGTTGCTTTCGTCCGTCGAGTTGATGTCGCTTGTCGAACTGCTGGAGCTCTATCTGATCCGGGCGATCGACCATGGCAGGCATAGTCGTGATCGGACTGAAATCGAGGAGGTTGGGGCACAAGAGGGAGACGAGGCCATGGTTCTGATGGCAGTTGCTTCTCGCTCGAATAACCCACTGCTGGTCGAGGAAATTCAGCGATCTCTTGATCGGTCGGCTTGTGCGCGGCTTCGCCAGGCAGAATTGTTCGGGCCGTCGGCTGAACTCGCTTCGATTGCTGAAACACTGGTTCTGCGCGAATGGGGAAGGCTTTCGCGCCTCGTCCGCTCGCATTGCCGGGTAAGTCGATCGCGAGCAGGCATGATCGCCCACTCGATGGCCTCAACCTATCGGGAAACTATAGTCCGAAAATAATTTGAATAGAGAGTCGGGAAGCCGCCTTCTTGGGACCGCCGCTATCTCGCGGCATCAAGCATGGAGGTTGAAATGGCTGATATTTCCACCCCGCGGCTCGTCCGCGTCGGCCGGATCGACAGCACGACGAAATCGGACAGCATCCTGCCGCCGCTCGAGCCCGGCAGCCCGTTCCTCGGTCGCGTTGGCTGAGAATCTGCGGGAGCGGCGCTTGCGTCGCTCCCGTCTTCCTTATGCGATATGGCTTGAAACCGCATGTCCACCTTGCCGATGTCGATGGCGACCTCGTGCTGATGGATACTGACCGCAACCAGTATTTCTGCATCGCGCGTGACGCTGCTGTTGCGATCCAGGGCGAGCTTGCTGGCGGCAACCGCTTCCGCGGAGACGCCCCGCTCCTTGACGAACTCGAGGCTGCGGGCCTCTACGGCACCTTGGATCGCGACACCCCATGTCGCCCCGTTCCGCATTTGGCAGACAGCGATATTCTTGGTGACCCGGCCGAACGCCTTTCTGCTGCAGAAGCGCTCGCACTGACATGGGCGGCGGGGCGTGCATGGCATCGCCTTCGCATCCGGCGCCCCTCAAGCTGGCTTGAGCTGACGCGCCGGCGCAATCTGCGCATCGGCGACCTCGAAGCGAATGTGAGCCGCGTCCACGCGCTTGCGCGGCATGCCTATCTTGCCCGTGCGTTGTTTCCTGGCGCCGCGCGATGCCTCCCCAACTCGTTGCTCCTGCTCGAGCTGCTTGCCCTGAATGGACTCGGTGCTCGCTGGGTATTCGGTGTGAGGACGTTTCCATTCGAGGCCCATTGTTGGGTCGAACATGACGGGGTGATCCTCAATGACACGCTCGACCACGTCCGTTGGTATACGCCAATCGCCGAGGCCTGAGGCTGGGCTGCATCCGCACTATGTTGCGCTCTTCTGGCTGAATTCAGAATCCGGGGAAGCCGCAGCCGACCGGCTGACCGCGCGTGGGGCCAGGGAAGCGAGGGGACTTGAGCCGACGCTGCGGGCGCCTGGTCTGCTCATTCTCGGAGATACGGACGATCCGCGCGGGCAAGTACGGAGGCAGGGAGGACGGATACTGATCGGAGAGCGCTTCGAGCGAGCCGGTTGTCGCGAGCATGCGGAAGCACCTGGCGGATGGTGCCCGAACATCTGGGGCGCTTTTGTCAGCTTCGAGCATCGTCCAGACGGATCGGTGCAGATCGTCCGGGACCCTAGCGGAGGGCAGCATCTCTATCTGACGCAAAAACAGGATTTGCTCGTCGCAAGCAACGCATTCCCATCGTGGCTGCGGGAAGCGCTGAATCTCGATATTCGTTGCGATCTACATCAGCTTGCTGCCGCGCTCGCTGATCCTCTGCGGTTGACCTACGCCTCGCCGCTAACTGGAATCTGCGTCGTACCAGCTGGATGCGCCTGCGAGTGGCGGGATGCTCAGCTCGGGCCGGTTACGCTTGCCTGGCGGCCGCATGCGCTGCGCGGCCAGCGATCCGGAATGGATATCGCCGACGCGAGCGCGCGGCTGCGGAGCGCAGTGATAGAGAGTTGTCGCGCTTTTGCGACGCGGCACGACCGGCTAGCCATTGAAGTCTCGGGCGGACTCGATTCGGCGATTGTCCTGGGGGCTATTGCTTCAGCTCCGAATGCTCCGGAGATCACCTGCGTTCATTTCCATGTGGAGCACTCTGGCGGTGACGAACGCGATCATGCCCGTGCTGTTGCCGAGCGTTGGGGCGTGCGGCTTGTTGAGGTTGGCGCCAAGGCGTCGGATTTCCGCTTCGAGGATGCGCTCCAGGAAGAGCAGCCGCTCGAGCCCGTAATCTTCGGCCTCGACCCCCTGGTTGAAGGCGCCTCGCTCGGGGTCGGACATGCGGTGGATGCGACAGCGATCCTGACCGGTCAGGGTGGGGATGCGGTGTTCCTCAATTCGCCTTCGCCATGGACCGCGGTCGATCGCGCCCGCGCCCAGCGGCTCGCAACCTTCGCTTCGCGCGTTCCATTGGAGACCGCGCTCCGCGCTGGAACCACGATTTGGCATATCTATCGGCTGCTGCTGACCGACATGGTCCGCTCGAGGCGGGAGGCGCCGGCATACCTTCCCGGCGGCCATCTCACGAGGTTCGCCCTCGAAGCTCGACTACGAACCGAACACCCTTGGCTTGAGCATCTTGCTGCCTTGCCCCCGGGACGTCGCGATCAGCTGCGCGCGATCGCCAACTGCCAGCATTTCAACAGCCCGACCGCACGAGGCGCATTTGCGCCCCTGATCCATCCGCTGCTTTCCCAACCTGTCACCGAGACGTGTCTCACTATCCCGACTTGGATGCTGGCGCATGGCACGATCAACCGCGCTCTGGCGCGGCAAACATTCGCTGACTGGTTGCCTGCCGGATTGCAGCGCCGTCGCGGCAAGGGTGATGCCTCCAACTATTACCGGCGCGCGGCCGCAGAGAACGCCGTATTCCTGCGTTCCTATCTGAGTGAGGGTACACTTGTTGCTCACGGACTTCTCGACGGCGACGCGATCCGCGCGGCGCTGCACCCGGATAGCCTGATCTGGAGTGAGGACGCGCGAATGATGGCGACCTACGTCTCGTTTGAGGCTTGGGCACGCTATTGGGGTTTGGGGTGAGGCTCCATGGCCTGCCCCCTGTGCGCAGCGAAGAATTCGAAGGCCCGCCGCCAATAGTCGCGAACATTGTGCGGGTTGACCAGGATATGGCCTTCGCCAGCATAGCGGGCGAGGATGACGTCGCGACCCGCCCGGTGCAATGCGGTGAAGAAGCGCTCCGCTTGATAGGCCGGTACATAGTCTAGTTCCCCATGCACCAGCAGCAGCGGCGCTCGGAGCTGCGGAACCCGCAACAACGGGCTATTTCGCGCATAGCGTTCGGGCGTTTGCCACGGCGGCGCGCCCATACGGCCGGCCCCCGTCTCGAACCAGCCGACTGACATGGTCAGCGCGAGGCCGACAGGTTCGCTGCGCGGATCGAACCCGCCATAGCCGGCTGCCAGGTCATAGGGCCCCGCTACGGCGACGCCGGCGGCGAAGCGATCGCTCGTCGCGAGTAACCCGGCGACTGCATAGCCACCATAGCTATGCCCGAGCAGCAGTGACCTACCGGTCGCGACCAGACCTTGTGCCTGCGCCTCGTCAATGGCTGCCAGCACGGGGGCAGCGAGATGCTCAAGTGGATCGGCGGGCCCGGGTGGCACCGGTATGCTCGGCTCGAGCACGGCATAACCCTGGCCAGCGAGTATATGCGCATGCGTCATCATGTTGGGACTGGCCACACTGATCACCGGGCTACCGGCGACCAGCGCTCCGGGATAAGGTACTACGACGAGCCGGGGAGGCTGCGTTGCCGAGTGAGGCAGGGTCAAGCGATGAGTGAGCTTCGTCCCGTCGGCCGCAATCGTCGAGAGCCAGATAACCCGCGGCGGCTCAACATTGGCAAGATGCGGGTTGATGCGATCGACCACGCGTCGACCATCACGATTGGCGACGACGATTGTTCCGATGCCATGTGCGTCCTCGGCATAGGCGATCGCGGCGTCGCGGCTGAGCATGAGAATGCGATCGGCGGAGTCGAGTGCGAGAGTGGTTCCTGCTTGAGTTCCTGCAGCGTCGATGAAGTTGCGGGCCCGGTCCGTTCGCACGACCAGAGGCAGCTCCGGAACGGCATTCATCCAATTGCGCGTGCCCCAACTGTGCGGGTCGAAGCGCAGCAGCGCTTCTGATTTGCCCTTAATCGATCCTGCCGTCTTGCCGTGGGCATCAATCCATCGCGCCCGAGAGCTATCGCCGATCAGTGCAAATTCCTTGTCGATCGCCAAGAGCCGGGCTGAGGAGGACGGCAGACCGGAGCTCAAAGTGACGAGACCGCGAGGTGTCACCGCCACCCACTCCGACCGGTGTTCCCGGTCAACGAGGGCAATCGGAGTGGAACCGAGCCAGTGCGCAGCGAGCGTTCGCGCACTTCCCCCGCCGATGCTGAGATGGGGATTGGTGCCTGGCGGCAACAGGGATTTCAGTTTGCCAGTGGATACGTTCCATCGGCGAAGGCTGCCCGACGACCAGGGTTGGCCGTCGGCGCGGGCGTGAAACAGGAGCTGGTTCGCAGCGGGGCTCCAGCTCAGGTAATTGGGAAGCACGTCGCAGCGTGGGCAGGGCAGCTCGGCGCGCCCGCTCAGCAGGTCGAGAACCGTCAGGCGATGTCGCCGGGGTTCGAAGGCCTGGTCGAGCGGTACATCGGGGTTGGGCTGCGCGTTTCCAGCGCGCGAGACGATCGCAACCTGGGTACGATCGGCAGACACCTCGAAATCAGAAATGTCGCTGCTGTGGAGCAGTCGCGCAGCGCCACTACGCAGGTCGATCAGGCGAAGCTGCCGTGAGCGTGGGGTTGGTCCGAAATCGGCATATTTCCCGCTGCCGAGGATCGAAACCGTCGCTGCCACGCCTGTTTCAGCCGCGCGCCAATGTGCCGCGGCGCGACGCTGAGCGCGGGTCGGCGCATCGAACAGGTCAGGCAGTTCGTTTCGCTCGAGCGCGACCAGAAGTAGTCGGCTGTCGTCGAGCCAGCGGGGCGCGGGGCTGGAATCGGGTAGATCCGGACTGACGTCGAGCCATTGCACCGATCGGGAGGCCATATCGAGCACGCCGACGCGAAGCTTCTCGGCGTCGAGGCGGAAGATCGTGAGCTTGCGTCCCGAAGGAGAGAAGGTGCCGGCCCAATAGCCGGCTTTCCGATCCTGCGCGAACAGCGGGCGAGCTGACGCGCCGGTTCTCAGATCGACGACCATCAGCTGCGAGAGGAGTCGCCGCGTCATATAGTCATAGCGATAGCTCACCGCGCTCGAATAGGGCCGCCGGCGTTCGATGATCCCCCATCGACCGCTTGGATCTGCCAATATCTGCCCGTAGCTTTCCTGGCTGAGTTGATCTTCGATCTGGAATGGCCGCGCGTCGGCAGCCATGGCGGCGAGGCACAATGCCACCGCCCACGAGCATCGCATGGTTCTGGATCCTTTAATCGGCGAGGTTGAGCGCTAGCTCGTCGTCACCATCGTTTGACGACCTGAATTGAGAGCACGCGCCCCAAAGGGTCCGCGTTTGCGGCGCCGTAGCCCACGCCCGTCATCTGATCGACAAAAGGCGGTCGGCTATCGAGCAGATTGTGCGCGTTGAGCGACAGTCGAAACCCCCGCTCGGCCAGCGCCTTGGGCTCAAAGCGGAGCTGGACATCGACTGTCGCGAAAGCATCGATACGGCGTGGCGGGGCGCCGACATCCTCGAGGTAGGAATTGGTGTAGTTGAGCGTCGTCGAAGCACCCCAGCTTGACCGGTCGAAGCTCGCGCTCGCGCGGCCGCGCCATGATGGTGGATCGGCGAGCGTACCGACCTGTTCGATTGCTGCTGCGAGTGGGGTGATCTGCCGCTGATAGTCGATCATGTGCGACGCGCTGAGCGCGAGGGACACCTCGCCTCCACCCGCAGCAAACCCACCATTCACTGCGAAATCGATGCCGCGCACCGTCAGTCGCGTCGAGTTGACGAGCCGGGCGTCGAGGATCGCACGGAAAAACTCAGGTGGATAGAATGAGGGCGGCAGCAATGAGCCGGGGTGATTGAGATAGTCGAGCAGCAGGGCGCGATCTGCCGCGCTGCCGACGGGGTCGACCCGCCTCACATAGGGTGCGAAGACCGGATTGGTGAGCGCCTGGGTGATATTGTCCGCGGCGGGCCTTTCAATCCGGTCGCGGAAATGTGTCTCGAAATAGCCGAGTTCGAAGCGCCAGCGCTTCGCATCGGGCGGGCTATAGCGCAGGCCGAGCGTGAGTGATCTCGCGGTCTCGGGCTTGAGGTCTGGATTGCCTCCGAACAGCGTCATCACGGAGAGCGTCTTGCCGTCGATGTCGCGGAGCGGTGAATAGGAGACCGTCAACGGATCGCGCAGCTCACGGATCGCCGGCGCGCGAAACGAGGTGCCGTAGCTGCCGCGAAAGGTCAGGCCTTCCGCCGGCTCCCACACCAAGCCCAGCTTGGGATTGGTCGTGTTGCCGAAATCGCTGTAGCGTTCATGCCGTACCGCTGCGGAGAGCATCAGTCGCCTGAGGCCCGGGCGGGCATTGCCCTCGCCAAAGACGGGGATGGCAAGCTCCGCAAAGCCTGCGGTCACCGAGCGGCCGGCATTGGTCCGATTGAACGGACGCGGGATTGGATCGGAGGTGAAGTTCTCGCCGTCTCGTTCGAACTGGTCGTGCCGATAGGTGCCGCCGATCGCGAGGCGCACTCGCCCGCCGGGTAGTTCAAACAACGTGCCATCGGCCTTCAACGTCGCTGAGGCGACTCGGCTGTCGAGCCGCGTCGCGGTCCATCCCTGACCGATGAAGTCAAGAATCGCGCGGGAATTGACCGCGCCATCGCCGAACGGATTGAAGAAACCATGGGTTGTCGTGCTGAACGCAGTCGAGGGATCGTCGGGCCGGGTCCCCAGCGCCTCGTTCAGGTAGTGCGACTGGACATAGTTGCTGCCGCGCAATCGGCTGCGTTCCGCCGAGTAGCTGCCATGCGCGTCGATCTGCCAGTCGTCGAACGCGTCCATCGTGAGGCCGGCTGCGGCGTTCCACGCCTCGATCCGCCCGCGCTGGCGGATCGGTCCGAGCTCACGCGCGAACGAGTAGCCGACCAGAGTGAAGGGCGTTCCAGTGGGGCTGACGAAATAGGGGTTGTTCGGCAATACCTGCAGGATTGCGGTGCTCGCTTGCCCGTTGAAGGAAAAGTCGCGCCGTCCATACCGTCCCTCGGCAAACAGCCGCACCTTGTCAGAGAGTTCCTGCTCGATCGTCGCATAGCCGCTGTGCCGTTCCTGGCGAGGCAGCGTATCGGCATGTTCGCGGAAATTCTCGAGATTGGCGCCTGGCCGGAAATCGCCTGGGGTGAGGTTGCGGCCGTTCTGACCGGAGGGCACGGCATAGAGAGGTACCAGCGCACCGGTCGAGCTGAACCCAAGGATCGTCCCGGGGTTCGACAGGAAGGAGCGCCAGTCGGAGCCGCCAAACGACCGCAGATCGGCTGTTCGCGTATAGTCGCGTTGGGCGGCTGTCAGCCGTTCGCGTCGCGAATATTCATAGGCAACGAGCATGTGGCCGCCTTCCCAAGCGGTGCCGATGACTTGCCCCAGCTGGATCTCTGAGGCGCCGCCCTGCGTGGGCACACCCGAGTAGAAGCGGGTCTCACCGCCCTTGAACGTCTTGCGCAGGATCACGTTGATGACCCCGCCGACCGCGTCAGATCCGTAGATGGCTGAGGCGCCATCGGTGAGGACCTCGATGCGTTCGACCGCAGCAAGCGGGATCATCGAGATATCGGCGAATTCGGCTTGCCCGCCCGCTCCGGCAACGCGCCGTCCGTTGATCAAGGTCAGGGTCGCATCGCTGCCAAGACCGCGTAGGTTGGCGCCGCTGCCAAGTCCTTCATTGTAGGTGCTGCGGTCCGAACTGGTAAGGCTCGTATCCTCGCTGCTGGTCCCCCCGAAATTCTGCGGCAAGGCGGCGATCGCTGCGCCGACCGTTGACTGGCCGGCTCGGTCGATCTCGTCGCGCGAGAGAGTCACCAGTGGCGAACTTCCCGCACCGGCGCCACGGATATGCGAGCCAGTCACCACGATCGGTGCGGGTTCGGTTTCGGGCTGGACGGGCGTCGACGCTGGCGGACGCGCTTCAATTGGTCGCGATCGCCGATCGACGGGGCTGCGGACTGTTTCGGCTGTCGCACGGCTCGGGCTGGCGGCTACCAACACATAGGCATTGCCCGCGCGGCGCACGCGAAGACCGGTTTGAACGAGAAGCAGGGCCAGTGCGCGATCGGCGCTATGTTGCCCGCGCAGTCCCGGGCTCGTCCGGTTGGCGACGAGAGCGCTTGAGTAGAGAAGCTGGCGGCGGGTCGTCTGGGCATATTGGGTGAGCGCACGATCGAGCGGGCCGGCGGCGATATTGAACTCGATTTTTGTCTCGCGTGCACCCGCTACTGCGGGGAGGGGCACCACTGCTGCCGCGAGCAGCCATTGCGTGTGTCGCGCCCATGTTCTTGCCGGCCTCATCCGCTCCCGCTCCCATATCGTTGCCGGGTTTTCCGGCCTTCGGCGCCGCCGAACTCGGTGGCGTCCTGAGGGAAACGGAACAGGGGAGGGGTGACCCTAATAGTCACCTCAACTTTTTTTGGGGGGCAGCTTCCGACTGAGGCTCGAGGATGATGATGTGGCCTTGGCTGCGGGCCTGAAGCCCGAAGATGGTGGTCACCGCGGCGACAAAACTGTCAATGTCACCGGCTTCGAATACGCCGTCCACACGCTGCTGTGCGAGCGCGTTGTCACCCAGTTCGACCTGCTGCTCGGTATAGCGGTTCACTTCGGCGACTGCGGCTGTGAGCGGCGTCTGACGGAAGATCAGCTTGCCGCGCGTCCATGCCGACGCCACGTCGAGATCGACCTGGCTTTGTTCGACCGGGCGTCCGGTTCGCGCGAGCGCCGCCGCGCCGGGCTGGGCGAGCCGGGCTGGTGCTGCACCCTGACTTGTCACCTCGACCTGTCCTTCGATCAGCACGACGCGCAGCGCGTCATCTGTTCGGTGCGTCGAGAAGCTGGTGCCGAGCGCGCGGACTGATTGCGCGCCCGCCTCGACAATGAACGGGCGACCGGTGTCACGATGCACCGCGAAAAGCGCCTCGCCGCGCTCGAGCGTCACGCGCCGGGATCGCCCATCGATGTAGACCCGGATACGGCTCGCGGTATTGAGATCGACCTTGGTGCCGTCGGCGAGCATGAATGCGAGCCGCTCGCCCGGGAGTGTCTCATGCACCTCGCCGCGGTCAAACGCCCACAATGCAACAGCGCCTGCGGCGGCGATCGGCACCGCAGTCGCGCCGGCGAATAGCAGTCTGCGCCGGGAGAAGGAGTGCCACAGGCTGCGAGAGCGCGGCCGGTCGAGTGCTTCCTCGATCGCGGCCGCGATTTCTGGGTCAGCCTCGAGACGCTGTGACTGGCGCCATACGCGTTCGGCCCGGGCATAGGCAGCGGCGTTGGCAGGGATGCGGCGCCACGCGTAGAAACTGTCGAGCTCTTGGGTCGTCACCGTGCGGGCGTTGAGCCGCGCCAGCCAGCCCGCCGCCATTTCGTCCGCGTTTCCCTCGCCGCCGCGATCCATGGCGCCTCGCCCTTCAGTCACGCAGCCTCGCTGCGCATATCGCCAACGCCTTGCTCATTCGCCACTCGACCGTCTTCACCGAAATGCCGAGATGGCTCGCAATCTCATCATACGAGAGTCCGGTGAAACGACTCAAGGCGAACACCTCGCGATAGCGGGGAGGCAGGGCAAGCACAGCCTGTTTGAGCTCGAGCTGGTAGAGCTGATCGGGCGCCTGTGTCCCGAGGTCGGCGTCGGCGACGTCCTCCAGCGGGACCGAAAGCCCGCCTCGCACCACCCGGCGGCGCAGCTGGTCGCGCGCGAGATTGATGGCAATCTGCAACAGCAAGGCACGGGGATGGCCGCGCGTCTCGAGATCTTCGTAGCGCGCGGCACGCAGGTAGGTTTCCTGCACCAGATCGTCGACATCGAGCGCGCTCGCGCGAAAGCGCAAGGACAGGATCTTGCCCAGCCAACCTGCATAGTGCCGGTAGAGCTGCTCGGAAGGAGGCGGCACTGGCCGCTCCTGGGCCGCGATCTGCGCTTTGGTCTTCGGGCCGGCATCCGGCATGACTTCGTTCCTTCCCCGATTGGGAAGGGGCGGGGATGGCGTTGCCAACCCGGTCGGAAGCCCTGCACAGCGCAAGATTGGCGGCGCCAAGGGCGCCACCAGATCGACAGGCAGCAGCGCGCGGCGAACGGCCGCGACATGCAAGCTTGCCTCACGCACAGGGGTTTCCACGCCCCTGCCGCCGGTTCTTCGGCGGCGGGGGCATGCTGGATCAACGCGGACTCGCGCGCAAGAGACGGCGAAAGAAGGGGCCGGGTGTTGGAAACCTCTGTGCGAGAGGCCCGCTATTTGCGTCCGTCCTATGCCCTGCCGCGCAGGCGGCACCCCGGGCTCGAAGATGGACCCTATTTCACGGCACCCGGCGATTGCGTTGGTAGGAACCACTCGCCCAAAGGGCAATGTCGACGCGGGGGACGAGTTCAGCTGCGACGACGGTCGCGCGGAGCCGCACGTCGTCCTGCCGTCCCTCAGGCTTGCATGCTGCATCGCGGCTCCAGGCTCATTACCTTGAGCGTGGGTCCCCTTTTGATCGAGGGCAAATGCGTTCGAGCAGGTTGCCGCATCGGACTTGCGTCGTGTCCGAATCGCCGCGCGCTTCGGACACGACGAGCATAGTCTGAGGGACTATGTGTCGGGGACGGCAAACTTCCCGCAAGATTTTGCGCGGTTACCGGCAAAATCCTGCGGAAGCTACGCCAAGAAATTGCGTGAAGCTGTCTTTGACCGAGTCGCGCCACCTGAAATGCGGACGGCCGCCCTTGCTTCTGATCCCCTGAGGGCGCGGGGCATGGAGGCCAATCGGATGACCTTTGCGTTCTTGAGCAACTGGCGCGGCGCCGAGTCCTATCAGTATGTCCGCGATCTCGATCGAGCCGGCTTTGCGTGGGAGTTGCTCCGTCGCAATCCGGACTATTGCAGCGTCGCACGCGACACACCGCTGGTGAGGCCGGGTGGCGGATATCTGCGCATCGACGCAGCTCCGCGTCACGGGCCGCGCTGGGGTCTGAGCTTTCGCGCTTCCGGCTGAGCAGCCCGCCAACATTGCGCCGTTGTTCTGGCTTCCCGAACTCCATGACGCGGTGGTGACGGTCGATGCCATTTCCGCGGATGCGGATCATCCCGACGCACTCGATATTCGCAGCGCCGGCGTCGAGGCGCTTCTGCTTTGCGTGTCGGGGCAGGGTGAGCAGCTGTTGCTGCGTCAGGGTAGCCGGGCAATTCGTCTCAACGTGCGGAGCGGCACCGTCGACCGGGGGCCGGTGCGGCTGCGCTACGCGCTCGCGGGTATGGCTCGCCTCGAACCGCAACTGCTCACTCTACGTCGCCTGGTCGGCCTCTGGCGCCTGGGGCGAATGCCCGCCGAACTCTTTCCGAGCGAGCGCCGCGCGCCGCGCTGGATCGAGTTGCTGCGCACGCTCGATGCGGTGGCAGCCGGGGCGAGCCAGCGCGAGATCGCCGCGGCGCTGTTTGGTTTCGAGACGGTGGAGCGGGACTGGCGCGGCCGCAGCGACTATCTGCGGCTGAGGGTTCAGCGGCTAACCGCAACCGGGCGTGCGCTCGTCCGAGGGGGCTATCGCTTCCTGCTGCGCGGCTCGAACTCTCGCTAGAGTTGAGGTCGCCGGCAGGAATGGCTCGCTCCCGTCCCAAGGTATGGCCGAGGCAGATCGGCTTGCATCGGGCGGCAAACCTGCGAATCTGAATGGCATGCGTACCGAACTCGATCATCTTCCCGACCGCAAGAAGCGCGAGCTCCTGCATGTGGTGCGGGTGTTGTTCGAACAGTTTGAGGATGCGCTTGCCGGGCGCAATGCGCCGCACCGCAAGGCCGGCCGCATCCTCAAGGTAATCCTGTTTGGCTCATATGCGCGCGGGGATTGGGTCGAGGATCCCGTTGGCGGCTATTTCTCGGATTATGATCTGCTCGTCGTCGTGAACCATGACGAACTTGCAGAGGTGACCGAATATTGGACCGCCGCCGAGGATCATCTCGTGCGCGACTATGTCGTGACCAAGCATCTCGCCACGCAGGCGAGCTTCATCGTCCACAGCCTCGCCGACGTGAACAAGCAGCTCAAGCACGGGCGGTACTTTTTCACCGATATCGTACGTGAAGGGATAGCGCTCTACGAGGCACCGGATCACCCCTTTGCAGCACCCGAGTCCTTGTCAGAGGAAACGGCGCGCGCTGAAGCACAGGGATATTTCGACAAGTGGTTTCCCAGCGCGGAAGCCTTTCTCCGCATGGCCACTGGAGCAATTGCCGCTGGTGACCTGAAAGAAGCCGCATTCGTGCTGCATCAGGCTGCGGAGCGGCTCTATCATTCTTTCCTTCTCGTTCAGCAGCTCTACAGCCCCAAATCGCACAAGCTCAATTTTCTCCGCAATCTTTGCGAGGAATTGGACAACAATCTGATTGCTGCCTGGCCCCGCGATAGTCGCTTCAATCAGCGTTGCTTCGAGCTGCTGCGGCGCGCCTATGTCGATGCGCGCTATTCACCACACTACAAGATCACACCCGAGGAACTTGGTTGGTTGATCGAACGGGTAGGGATTCTCCGAAACCTTGTCCAAGAGGCTTGTGAGGCTCGTTTGAGATCTCGTTGAATGTCTGGAACTGGGCCGTATGCCGACGGTCTACTCTTGGGGAATGAAGCGGCAATAGCTGCCGTTGCGGGACCGGCGAGCGCGGATGACCGCTAACGCCCAACCCGATTTCGCTATGGCCCTGCCTGATGCATGAAATTGGTGCGTCGCTCTTAGCCGAGTTTAAGATAGCGACTCATCCTGCACTTACGCCCCCTAAAAGCATCGAAACTTAAACCCGACCTGGCCGGAGCGCCCCAAGCCGCGTCGGCCAGGTCTGTCCGATCGTGGATCTTCCCGGTCACGGGACCTTCCGTTCCGCCTCAACATGGCACGATCGGCTTTTGTTCGTTGTGGCTCAGTCGGCGATTGCGCTTGTCGCTCTCAAACTCCAGATGCCGCTCAGGATTTGGAAGGCGGACGGGGCATGGGATATTTCAGCGATCTTGCGATCAGAGAGGCCGAGCAGACACTCAATCTCAAGGGCATTGCCGGCAAAAAAGTGTGCAGCGACTGTTTCGTCGATCCGCATCTGGTCAAAGTCGTCAAGGACAATGCCGACACCGACACCTGCGATTATTGCGGGAAGACCGGTCGCCATGTCGCCGCGGGACCGCTCACCGCGGTGGTCGAATTCATGCTTCCGCAGATCGAGCTCGAATATGCAAGCGCCGACCAGACGCTTCCGCGGGATCCCGAAACCAAGGATCGGATGTTCGGGGAGGAAGAGTTCGGCACGCGCGACATGCTCGAAAGCTATATCGGGCTCGAGCTTCCCAACGACCAGGGGGACATATTGATGGAGGACATCGCCGGCGCGCTGCCCGAACAGGACTGGTGCCTCGTCCATCCGCTGACGACCCGCCCGCATAAGGCAATTGACAACAGCTGGGCGGCCTTCAAGACCATCGTACAGCACCGCCGCCGCTTCTTCGTTCTTCAGCACAAGGACAAGGAACTCGAATATGATCTGGACTGGGGCGATGCCGCCTACGACCTTCCCGGCCTGCTCGAGCGGATCGGTCGGTTCACGCTCGATCACGGCCTGATCGTGCGCCTTGGAGCGGGATCACGCTGGGTGCGCGTCCAGCAAATGAAAGACGGCGAGCATGATTTCGGCCCGCTGCGCATGGGGCCGCCGCCCTATGAGAAGGCCGATACGCCCAACCGTATGAGCCCGGCAGGCATCCCGATGTTCTACGGCGCGGAGGACCTTGAGACCGCGCTCGCCGAAGTCGCCGACGATAGGGCGCGATTTGCGTCCGGCACATTCGAAGCGCTTAAGGACGTCATGATCCTCGACGTCCGCAAGGCGCCGGAGGTTCCGAGCCTATTCGATCCGGAGCATGCGAGAGACCGCGCGGTCGCGACGTTCATGCACTCGTTCATCGGCGATTTTTGCGCACCGATCGACCGCAAGAAGCGCCCGCATGTCGACTATCTGCCGACGCAGATCGTCACCGAATATTTCCGGACGTCGGTGCTCACCGCAGATCGGGAACCGATCCTGGGCGTGCTTTATGCGAGCACCAAGAACGGCAGGGACGCGATCGTCCTGTTCGCCGAGAATGGCGATGTCGTCGACGGCGCCCCGGACGCCGAGCCGCTAGAAGGCGAATGGCTGCGCATGGTCGGATATCAAGAGGTCGACCATGTACCTGCCGCCGCGGCACCCGATGCCGCGACGGCTGGCACCAAATAGGGCAAGCCGTCCGGCTCCCCTATTTGGATGGCTCAGCGTTTGCTGTGTTCTCTCAGGAAGGGAGAGGTGGCTCAGCATCCCTTCCGGATCCTCTTCGGCGACATAGTAGCCGCTCTTCGGGAGCTTGTGGGTTTGGCATCGACCGCCTCACCTTGAGCGTCGCATCGACCGAGTTGTAGCCCGGGCCCGCGATATTGAGCACCGGCATCTGCATCTTGCCGTAGCCCTTCTCGTCGATGATGTCCGGGGTGAAGGCTTGGTACCAGGCATTGCCAGCCCGTAAGCCGCCGTCGCGGTTAACCGATTGCGGGGGCATTGTTCGTCTCCTGATGCTATGCCGCCCGAACCATCCGGGCGACGGGCGCGACCGATGGGCCGGCAGAAACGGACACGCGAAACCGAAGGGCCAAAGCGCCAGCGGAGACCGGAGCGGCGAAGCCATTTGAAGCGAAGCGGCCGCGAGGAGCACGTGGCACACGGGCGGGGAAATGGGTTTGCCGCGATGGTTTCGTGGGACCGCATGCCGGTCCAGGTCATACGCCGATGAGCCGCGATGGTTGGGCGTCAGGCAGCGAAGATCCAGCGCCTCCGCGGTCGATGTTTCGAACAAGGGCGATACGAAGAACTACACGGCACTCGCCAGTCTCCTCGGGCACGACCCAACACCGCGAAGCGCCACGCGCGTCTACCGCGAGGCGGATCGTCGGCGTCGTCAGGCCAGGCATGCCGCCGCTCGATCCGGTCAATGAGATGACGCGCCTCAGTGTCCGTGGTCGGGCCCGCGCTCTTCCTCGCGATAGGGGCTCATCGAATAGGTCGTCACGACCTGCATTCCCTCGGGTGTTCTATGCCTTTGCCCGCCCACCAAAACCTCACCGTCCTCAAGCGGACAGCTCATAGCTACTTTCATTGCGAAATACTTGCACGTCCTGATCCATTTTGTTCCCCAACAAATCGGCGTGACCCTCTAGGCGGTAGTTGTTCAACCCTTAGGTGGCGTCCAGCTTCTGATGGGACGCTCAGCCGCTTCGATCAAAGCGTCGATTGCTTGGGCTTCGAACTTCGGCAACGGCGCGCCGCCTATCTCCACAGCATGGACGCGCGTGAACCAGGCATCGGCGATGACCGCCGCGTCTTGCCGCGGCCACCATCCGGAAAGGCTCTGTGCGAGCACCCCGGCATATTCCTCCTCATCTGCATCGATCATCAGGATTGGCGCAATCGCGGCGAGGCCGCGATCGGCGGTCGCAAGAAGAAAGAAGATACTCTCCTCGTTGCTACGCTTATGCTGCGCGACGAAATTGCTGAGATGCGTGATGTCCCAAGCGGCATTGCGGATGCCCGCGATGGCGCGCGCTCGGTCCGGCGAGCGGAGCCGTTTGAAGAGCCGCGCCTTGGTGGCGAAGGGCGAAAAATACATGGTCGCGAAAATCGCAGCGGGTCCGGCGAGAAAGAATTCATCCGCCATCCAATCGAGCAGTGCTCTGGCCCGGTCGATCGGCGTCATCTCACTCAGTTCCAGTTCGGCGGTCTTCAGCGCGACGATATAGTTGCGTTTCCAGCGATGCAGGGGGAATGCGAGATTCCTGCTCTCGAGCTCTGCCGGTTTCGCGATCGGAAGTCGCTCCGCACGGCCCTGTGCGATGTCGATCCAGGCTTGTGCCTGACCGTGATCCGCGGCTCGAAACCAGGCGAGCTCGTCAAAGGCAATCGCGTTGCCATCACGATGCGCCAGTTCGTGGAAGGCGATGGACGGCTCGATATCGAGGTCCATGGCCTGCGCGAAGGCCATGAGGTCGATAGCGATGCGGGTCGGAGGATCAATTTTCTGCGGCACGCCGTCCCGCGCGACCCTGGCCATGCGCGATATGAGGTTGCGGTCAGGTAGCAGGATGGTCTGCGTTCCCTCGAACGCTTGGCCAAGCTTGAAATCCGTGATCGACAGCAATCCTGCGTCGGGCGGGATATAGCCCGGCACCAGCGCTCCCGAAGCAACGAGGCGATCGGCTATCGCCTCGACATCGGCCAGCGGAAAGCCTGGTCCCGGCCGCAGCGCAACGAAGGCGGAATCCTCAAGTTCGTTCATCCCGCCTCCCCTTTCGCATGAGGACGACCACCGTCAGCTCTCGTCGGCCACGCCCGCGGAAACGCTCCTGTCCGGCTTCGCAATGCACACAACCTGATAGGGCTCATTCCAGCGATCGATGTGCCGGGCGAAGACGGTGCATTCTGCGGTATCATCTTCGTCCAGGGTCTTTGCCACGATATTTTCGACCGACTTTCGTAGTGCAGCCCGGTCGGGCTGGTCATGGACATAGAAGACAATAGCTACCTTTCGGCCGAGCGAAGGCTTGATCCCGACGACCGCGCCGCCCTCCGTGCCATAGGCCTTGCGCCGGACCGCCTTGCGCGCCTTCTCAAGCAGCTGTCGAAGGCGAGCCTGCTGCTCGGCACTGGCCACCCCGAGCAAATCCATGCCGACGACGGTCCAGCCCTCGGATCGCCGAGCGTCCAGCCGGTCGAGGATCGATGCAAAATAGCTGTTGATGCCCGCCTTGGGCTTGGGCGCGACCATCCCGGCGTCCTTCGCGTCATAATAGCGATCGATGTGTTCGGACATGCCGGTAGGAGAAAAGCGCGTATCCGGCGGGATATTCCCGATGTTGAATCCGGTCGCGAGATAGAGACCGAGAAAATCGAGCTCGTCGCCGACAAGTTCGAACTTGCGCTGGAACGGCCCGCGCTCTGCCAGATAGTGAAGAAACGCCACAGGCCGCTCAAGGATATCGGCAACGACGATCAGGTCCGCGATGTTCATCATGGGTGCGAGTTCATGATCAGCCGATACCCAGCCCGCTTCGCGAAACTCGCCCTCGGCCGATGACAGCACGGACAAGTCGTCAAGCGAGACCGAAACACGGATGATCCGTTCGATCGCCTCCGGCGTAGCAATGCCCGCCTCGATCGCTGCCGCGCGCGCATCCGCCGATCCGGCCTGCGCCTCGCGCACGATTGTTTCGAGACGAGCCGATTGCAGCGAGGGATCGACCACAAGCTCTCGGATATGGCGTTTGACCCGGTCCGGCGCTCCGCGCAGCCCTTGCGGGGTCAAATGGTTCGCCTTCGCTTCGGCTATCAGCAGGGTCTTGTCGATGATAGCGATTGCGTCGGTCTCGAAGACCTGCCCGCCGAAGCTCCACCTGGCGCCCGACAGGATAGTCGCACCGGGCAAGGCCGCTTGGAGCGTTTCGGTCAGCTTTCCTTCAAGATAGGCGTTGCGCGCGCGATCGAGCTGCTTGAGCGCATTGGCCTCCGTGCCGAGCCGCCGCATAATGGCGTGGACCTGGCTCATGATCGACTGCGGCATCGGTGCAAGATACGCCGCGTCGAGCTTGATCAGCGGATGCAGCCAGACCGGGTTGGCGAGAAAGAGATGCTCGAGTTGCTGGTCAACGAGCGCGCCCGGCTCCAGCGACAAGGCGTGCAACACCTTCTCGACCCGTGCCTCGTCGATGCCGGTGAGACCCGCAAGCGTTGCCGCATCATAGGTGGCATTGTCGGAAAGCCGCAGATCGGCGTGGCTCATAAGCATCCCGACAACCTGCTCCCTGCTCGCGCCGGCAGGGATGACGGAGGCCAGGCCATCCGGGCTTCCGGATAGATCGGGAAACCCTTCATAATAACGTTCGAGCATGCGCGGGATCGTTGCCGCCCTCACCGCCGGTCGCAAAGCGTCCGTCCAGGCATTCAGGCGCCGTTCCATCTCCGCGGTCATCACGCGAGCAAGCTCGATGACATCGGTCGCGGCGAACCCGTGATGCGCAAGAAACACGCCGTCAAGCGGCGCATAGATGTCGCGCGCGATCGTGACGACATCGCCGAAATAGCCCCAGTTGCGCACCGCATGGGTATGAAACCGGATCCGCTCCTGAAGCGAAGCGATCGTTCGAAGCTGAACATCGTCCGTGTCGAGGTCCCGCCCGGCGATGATCCGCTGGGCTAGGAACGCCATCGACAGCGAAGGCAGATCGTCGAAAACCTGCTGGACGGCTTTGGGCATCGAGGGCGTCGTCGCCCATTCTTCGTAGGGAATGGTCAGCATGACCGCCTGGAGCAGTTCGATGTGGTGCTGCTCGAGCCCGCTTGCGATCGCCGTCTTGGATCCATCGTCCTTGATGCCGCGCTGAAGGCCGTAATGGGCCATCGAGGCGATCAGTCCTTCAGGATCATAGTCCCGGAACAACTGCTGAAATGAAGCGAATAGCGCCGGAAGCTGCTCCACCTGGACACGGGCGGATTCCATCATCACCTTGCGGAATGCCGCATGGTCGGCAGGCGGCGTAAGCATGCTGTACTTCGGCGCGCCGGATCGTGTGGACTGGTTCGATTCGCGCGGCTTCTTCCGGCGCCCCCTGCTTTTTGGCATGCCAACCCAATAGCGGAACAATTAAAGAACGAAAAGCCGCTTCGCATTCAAGTCATTCGTAAATTTCAATCGCGAGTGTCGCCTCAGATCGGGCTTGATCGCGGATCGGGCCGCGGCCAGTGTCGCGGCCATGCACGTACCTCCGATCAAGCCAAGTATCGACGTCTCGGCACGCCTTCTGCTCGAGTTTCTAGAACGAAACCGGACGGAAGCGCTGATCGACTATCCCCACAGCTCGACCTTCCCGCACAACGCCTGCGAAAGCGTCTCGCTCATTCTCGCCCACCTTCTCGAGGAGAAATACGGTCTCGATAATGTAGAGATCGTCAAGGGAACGCGGCTCAAGAAAGATGAACACCACTATTGGGTGCGGGTCGGTGATGCGCTTTATGACCTGACCGCGCACCAGTTCGGACAGCGCAAGCCGATCATCGGCGTGTCGACGCACCAGCTCTTTCTAAGCTTCCCGGAACGAACCATCGAAAAGGGACGGAATTTCGTCGATCGTGACCATGTAGTCGCACTCTACCGGGCTGGCGCCATTCCCTTCTGAAACCCGCCGCCCCGCCTCTGGCGAACATCCTCGCCGCACCGCGGCCCGGTCACGATACGCACACCGCTGCCGTCAGGATTGCAGTGACTGTTACGCCGGCCGCTCCGCCTCGAGTTTGAGGGCATAGTCAGCAACCTCAAACTCGCCGCGTCCCGCGTCGTCCCATTTGACCGTCACCCGCCAGCCGGCATCTCGTATTTTCCGGATATCGTTCGGATCGGGCCCGACCGTTGCGATCGGCGCAGTCACCACCGTCCCCGGACCGAATTTGGCGTGGCGAACCCTGTCGCCGGCATCGAAGGGCGATGTTCGGGACACGGTGCCGAGGCGCTCTGCCTGTACGATCAGATTGGCCAGTTCACCCTGCAGGATCTGAATGTGCTTGATAAGATTGTGACGGTCGCTTGGGGTATAGGTCGAGGCCAGTTCATCGAGGGACAGCCGAACCGATTCCTTCAAAGTGTCTATGTCGCGAAGGAGTTTTTCCTGATCGACCATATCCCGCTCCCCACAGACTATAGATATGCCTGATCGACAATCGTTCCGTCGCGGCTCTCCACGATCAGCGAGACATAGTCGCTATTGTCGCGCGCATTGAACACGCGCCCGACCACCGTCCAGATCTGCCGATTCTGCGGCAAATGCCGGTCCTGCCCTTTCAGAACGCCCGGATCGACGATCATGTCGCCGATCATCGGCACCTGGCCGGCAAAATCCTCCAAGTCGAAGTCAAGCTGGCCGTCAGCAACCGTTCCATCCGGCTCGCGATACAAGATGCGGATATATGTCATCGTCACCCCACTGCGCAGAGGCTTTATCTAGGAGGAACTTCGACGCGTTCAACAGATCGAGCAATGCCCGCATAAGCAGGGGCCGCTGAGTCAGGGCTGCAGCGCCGCTGCCCCGCGCCTCGGCGTCCGTATAGACGGCTGAACCGCGGAAGCTGACGATCCCCCGTCGGATTCCTAGGGAAGCTCGACCCCCGCGGGCTCTGGTCCGTATGCCAAATCGCAAGGTTGGCGAACAGTTTAGCCTCATCGCGCGGCGGATAGTAATGCGCGCGCTGCTGCCATGCGGTTCGCGCCGGATTGCCCTGAAGCGTCGAGAGAACCGACGGGTTGTCGCCGTCGACAACGAACAGGGCGATTTGCGCCGGCAGACCGGACAAAGCCTTGCGAAGCTCCTTGAAGTGATCGGTGATCCTGTTTGCCCCCCATCGCCGGAAATACCGAGTCCCCGCCGAAGCCGGTTAAGCAATCCGTTCATCAAGCACCCTCGCTTCCCTACGCGCACCGATTCGTTGGCGCTGAGTTCAGCAATCGACTTTCCGTGCTGAACATGCGACTGCTTTTAGATCAAAATACAACGCGAATGTTCTGTGAAAGTGGTCATCCTCAAACCGCATGCGGGGACACCGAACAGTTCATCCCAAGTCTCCCGCTATCCTACATGAATGGCAGGTTTCGAGAACACTCGGTTTAGTCACCAATGGCAGCATTGAGGGCGCTTTGCTGTCGCTACCTCAATCGGATTGCTTGCAGACGCTGTTACAGCGGCGAGCCCCTATAGTTGCCTAGTCGCGGTCTGGCGCGCCGAGAGGGAAATAATGTCGAAACCGCCGCGCTTCATCGACCGCGCGAGCGAACGATGGTCGTCGTAGCAAGCGTGCGCGGTAGGCGATGAGATGCTCGTGTCGCTCGGGGATGCGATGCGTCCAATCGGCATAGAATAGGGATGGTGCCGCCGCGCAATCAGCGAGAGTGAAGCTGTCGCCGACCGCCCAGGTGCGGCCAGCCATGCGCTGATCGAGCCAGGCATAGCTGGTGTCGAGCATCCGCCGCGCTTCCTCTACGCCATAGGGGTCGCGGCTTTCGAGTGGGCGGAGGGCGTCGAACACGAACTTGCCCTGCGGCGTCATAACATAGTTGTCGAAAAACCGGTCGAGCATCCGCGCTTCGACAGCGAGGTCGGGATCATCGGGAATGAGCTTGACCGGTCCCGGATGACGGACATGCAGATGTTCAATGATGATCGTGGTTTCCACGATGACGCGACCATTATCGCGCAACACGGGAAATTTGCCGATCGGCCAAAGCGCGGCAAACTCCTCGCCGACGCCGGTATCCTCCATCATGCGATAGGTGAAGTGAATGTCGTTCTCATAAAGCGCGATCAGCGCCTTTTGACAGTATGACGAGAACGGGTGAGCGAAGAGTTCGAGCGTCATGCGAAGGCCCTCGCTTCGCGACCTTCGAGGATCGCGACCAGATTGTCGACATGCCATGCCGTGCCGTGCTCGCGACCGTCGACGGCCTCCTGACCGCCGGAGAAATAGGCGCCCTGCTCGGTATGCAGCAATCGCGTCCCGTTCCCCTCGGCACGCAGTTCGATGGTCTGCAACGATACCGACAGCTTCGCGTCGCCGTGGAACAGGTCGTAGACCAGCACGATCCGCTCATTTTCGACGATGTCGTGATAGGTTGCCTGAAAGTCGGTCACCAAGCCGCTGGCCCAGCGAGCGCGAAAACGCTCCTTGCCTCCGACGCGGAAATCGAAGTCGCGATTGAGCACCTCGACATCGGAGGGCGTTTTGAACCACGCGCTCTTCGCCGAGAGGGTCGTATAGGCCGCAAAGACCCGACTGGGCGAGGCATCCAACTGTCGTTCGATGACGAATGTGGCGTTGGTGATGGTCATTCGATCCCTCCAGTCGACGGAGCCTGCGCGAGATAGGCCTCCAGTTGATCATACTGCTGTTCCCAGAAGCACTTGCGCTCGGTGATCCAGCGCTCAGCCTGCGCCATCGCTGCGATTTGCAACGTGCAGGTCCGCACGCGTCCCACCTTGCCGCTTTTGACCAGGCCGGCGTCTTCTAAAACCTTGAGGTGCTGGGTGACGGCCGACAACGTCATCGGTAACGGCTGGGCCAACTCACTGACCGAAGCGGGACCGAGGCTCAGGCGCTCGATCATCGCCCGACGGCCGGGATCGGAAAGTGCGCGAAAGGCACGATCTAGCGATTGCGACTCATACTGTAGCATACGCTTAAGTATTGCGCCAAGCGCGGAGGTGTCAACGCTGAACTTAAGGCTGTCGTGGCTGCTATCGAGATGGTGGGGCTGATAATCACTCAGGCGAAGCTCAATCCGACTTTTCACCGGTCGCAGCATCGCGGGTCGTGAGCGCGGCCGCATGATTGCGGATAGCGGCAGGTTCTGGGCTCGTTGTGATGTGCAACGAACGTCCGATATGAGGGCGCATGGCTGCCGCGCTGGAAGACATTGGCGCTAGCTCGAACGCTCCCTGCAAGCCGATTGGACACAGCCACGAAGCCAACGATGAGCCGGATCGCCATCGAGCCTCGGATGCCAGAGCAGTGAAATCGTGAACTCGCCGACTTCTAGCGGCACCGCAAAGCTGTGCATGCCCTCGCGCAGCGCGTTGGTGTGCTTCTCAGGTACCGTAGCGATGAGGTCTGAACCGCGCGCCAAGGCCAAGGCCGCGGAGAAGCCGTCGACGGTCGTCATGACATTGCGGTCGAGCCCGGCTCTGCGCAGCATCTCGTCGATGCCGCCCAGATCGATCCCCTGGCGCCAAGCGACGACGTGGTTCCAGGCGGCATAATCGGCGAGTGCGACGTTGACGCGTGCGAGCGGATGATCGCCGTGTACCACGCCGACATAGCGGTCGGTGAAGAGAGCTTGGGCGCGAACCTCCGGTCCGCTCGTCCCGGCGACCACGCCGGTTTCGAGATCGACCGACCCGTCGCGCAGACCATCACTGCTCTTGTCGAGCTTGCGGACGAACCGAAGCCGCACGCCCGGTGCCTCCTGCTGAACGCGTTCGATCAGGCGCGGACCGAAGGTCTCTGCGAAACCGTCGCTCGTCCGGAGGGTGAAGGTGCGCTCGAGCGTAGCCAGTTCCAGCCGGTCCGCCGGCCGCAGCAAGAGGAATGCGTCCTCGACCAGCTCGTGGACCTTGGCCTTCATCTCTGTGGCGCGCGGGGTCGGCACCAGGCCGCGCCCGGCCCGCACCAATAAAGGATCGCCCGTCACCGTCCGGAGCCGGGTCAGCGCGCGGCTCATCGCCGAGGGACTGAGCTGTAGCCGCTCGGCGGCGCGCACGACACTGCCCTCCTCCAGCAAAACATCGAGCGTGTGCAGCAAATTGAGATCGGGCGGCAGCATCGGCGTCCTCGTTCCGGCACGCTTGATATAGCGCGCAAGACGCAATGATACCATGCAAATGCTGCGTCTTCTGCACTGATCAAACGCGACGTAGGTACGGATCATCGCTTCCGCCACGAGGAGGATGGACCGTGACGCGCAATAGCCTGGATCGATTTGTCACCGCCGTACGCGCCGACTGGGGGCCGATCAGCACGATTTTGGTCGCGCAGTGCCGCGCGCATCTCGATGCGCTGACGGCAAGCGCTCCCAGCGAGGGCTGGCTGGCCGGCTTGCTGGCCGAACGCCCCGCAACGCGCGAGCTCCACCGCGAGCCCGACAGCTTCATATTGCTCGCGCATGCGGAGCAACAGGGACTCTATCGCCCGCCGCACGATCACGGCCGCGCGTGGGTGGTCTATGGTGTCCAGTCGGGGGCGCTCGAGATCGGCACCTATGTCAGGGTCGAAGACTCGCGCGGGCAAAAGCTGGTGCGGCGCGAGACCGTGGTGCTTCGTCCCGGCGAGGCCAGCGCCTACCTTCCCGGCGACATTCACGACACGCGCTGCCTGACCGAGAATGCGCTGGTGTTCCGCTTCACCGAACGCGACTTGCGGCACGAGGACCAGGTCGAGCGGCGCGTAACGCGCTTCGTCGAACAGGGCGGCGAATGGTTCGCCGCGGTGCGATGACCGCGGACCGGGCACGCGAGCGCATATGCACGCTCGCGGTGTTGTCGGCGATGGCTTTGGTCGTACTCGACGCCGGGCTCGTCAACATCGCTCTGCCGACGATCGCGGTATCGCTGAGGGTTGCTCCTGCCGACGCGATCCTAGCGGTCAGCGCCTATCAGACCGTGCTCGTGATCGGCCTGCTGCCGTGCGCGCATATCGCAGACCGGGTCGGCTATCGCCGCTTGTTCATCGGCGGCCTGGCGCTGTTCAGCGTCGCCTCGGTCGTTTGCGCCTGTGTCGGCAGCTTGGCGGCGCTTGTCGCGGCCCGCGCAGCGCAGGGACTGGGCGGCGCCGCGATCATGGCGCTCGGTATCGCACTGCTGCGCCTCGCACTGGGCGCGGACCGGCTCGGCAAAGCCATCGGCTGGAACGCGCTCACGGTTGCGTTGTGCGCGGCGGCGGGACCGATCGCCGGCGCGGTGGTGCTTGCCTTCGCGCCGTGGCCGTGGCTGTTCCTCGTCAAGCTGCCGATCAGCGCGGTGGCGCTGATCGCGGCGCGCGCTCTCCCCGAAGCGCCAACGCGCGCAAAACCGATCGACATGCGGAGCATCGCACTGCACGCATCGACGGCCTTGCTGATCCTCGTCGCGGCGGGAATGGCCGCCGGGCACGCCGTGCCGGCCATCCTTCTCGCGAGCGCGGCCACCGTGCTGGCGCTGGCGCTCGTGCGGCGCGTGAGATCGCAGGAGGCGCCGCTCTGGCCGGTCGACCTGCTCGCGCTGCGTCCCTTTCGCGTATCGGTCATCGCGTCGATCTGCTGCTTCACGGCACAGTCGGCCGGGCTGATTGCCTTGCCATTTCATATTCAACTGAGCCTAGGCCTGGGGCCTGCCGTGGCCGGCCCTGTCCTGACATGCTGGCCGCTGGCGGTCGCGGCTACGAGCCTGATTGCAAACCGCTTTGCCGAACGGCTCGGCTCTGCGACCTTGTGCACCATCGGCGGCACCGCGTTGAGCAGTGGATTGGCGTTTTCCGCGCTGCCGCTGGGCGGTGATGCAATCGCACCGCAAATTGCCGGGGCCGCGCTCAGCGGCCTTGGCTTCGGACTCTTTCAAGTCCCCAACAACCGCACGCTGTTCCTCAGCGCCCCACCCGACCGAAGCGCTGCTGCCGGAGGCATGCAGGGCACGGCGCGCCTGATCGGACAGACGGCGGGCGCGCTGCTGGTTGGCTTGCTGTTCGCATGCGTCCCCGGCGCGATCGCGCCGCGTATCGGGTTCGCGCTCGGCGCGGCCTTTGCAATCGCCGCCGCAGCCGTGAGCGCATGCGAGCTACCTCGTGCTTCGCGGTTTTGGAGCCGACGTGCGCGTCCCCGTTTCGAAGCTGCCCACTCGGGAAAAGGAGATGGTTCGTGAAATTTCCAAGCCTTCTTTCGGTGCTCGCCTGCATCTGCATGTCAGTCGCGTCGCCATCACAGGCGCAAACGGGCGGAGCGGCAGCCGCGTCGATCACGACGAGGCAAGCGGTCGTCGAAGATCCCGGACACAAGCCGATCCCCGTCGTGATCTGGGCGCCAGCGACCGGTGCCAGACTGCCGCTCGTCGTGATTTCGCACGGCACGGGCGCCGCACCGCTCAGCCATATCGATACGGCACGGGCATTGGCCGAAGCCGGCTTCGTCGTCGTGGCGCCGATGCACCCCGGAGACAATTTTCAGGACGATAGCGTGGTCGGCAAGCCGGCCTGATTCGTCGATCGCTCCCGTCAGGTAAGCAAGGTGATCGACTATATGCTCGGGGCATGGGAGGGCCGTGGGCGGCTGGCGCCCGACAAGATCGGGATTTTCGGCTTCTCCGCAGGCGCGACGACAGCATTGATCGCCATTGGCGGGGTTCCGGACCTCGGCCGCATCGCGCCGCATTGTACGGCAGCGCCCGAATTCGTGTGCAAAATCCTTGCCGCGCAACCGACCGACGGCACCCCGCAATGGACCCATGATCGACGGATCGGTGCCGCGGTCATTGCCGCGCCAGGCATCGGCTTTGCGTTCGAACCCGCCGGCCTCGCCAAGGTGCGCGTGCCCGTGCAGCTTTGGTCGGGCACCGCCGACGAAACCGTACCCTACGCGACGACCACCGCGATCGTCCGCCGCTTGCTGCCGAGAGCACCCGACTTTCGGAGTGTCGAAGGCGCCGTCCACTTGTCGTTTCTGGCACCATGCGCGCCGGAAACACCGCCGTTCCTGTGTCAGGACAAGCAGGGGTTTGATCGCAGCGGCTTCCACAAGGTCTTCAATCTGGCGGTGATCGACTTCTATCGAAAAGCCCTGGCGCTATAGATCGGCGGAAAGTCCTACGGCGTGCCCACACATGCCAACGACTGGTTTCGGGCGTGCAGCCTCTCTGACCCAACGTCCGATATTGGGGCGCGTAGCCGACCGACATCGGAGCGGGCTATCCTCTGTCGAGACGGGCCGCCCCGGGCGTTAGATCTCGGTTCGCGAACGCGACCAGCATAGATTTCCAATCCAATGCCATCACCTTCATCTTCGTGCCGACATTATCAATTCTTTGCCAGCCCGCTGCTGATGCAATGGGGAAGCGCAGTCGGAACTGCCCCTCTTATTCACGGGCGGATCTCGTCGTGAGGAAGCTGCGGCGCCGCGTCCTCGCCGTGGCGGGTCTTCCACAGCGAGAACAGCACGCCGCCCGCGATCAGCGCCGCGGTGATTCCCAGGCTCAGCGCCGGCGGGAACTTGTCTCCGCCGAGCAGGAAGTCCGAGACGAAGATCTTCGAACCGATGAACACCAGCACCGCCGCCAGCGCATACTTGAGGTAATAGAAGCGGTGGATCATCGCCGAGAGCGCGAAGTAGAGCGCCCTGAGGCCCAGGATCGCCATGATGTTGCTGGTATAGACGATGAACGTGTCGGTGGTGATCGCGAAGATCGCCGGTACGCTGTCGACCGCGAAGACTAGGTCGGCAAGGTTGATGACAACCAGCGCGAGGAACAGCGGGGTCGCCGCGCGCACCATCTTGCCGGTCTTCTCGTCGGGCACCTTAACGAAGAAGTGCTGGTCGTGCAGCTCGTTCGTCACCCGCATGTGGCTGGAAATCCACTTTACCACCGGGTTGTTGGCGATGTCGGGATTGTGGTCGCCCGCAAAAAACATCTTGATGCCAGTGAAAATCAGGAAGGCGGCAAAGATGTAGAGCACCCAGTAGGCCTGCTCGACCAGCGCGGCGCCGCCTGCAATCATCAGGCCGCGCAGCACGATCACCGCAATGATACCCCACAGCAGCGCGCGGTACTGGTACTTGGCGGGAATCGCGAAGAAGGTGAAGATCAGACTGATCACGAACACGTTGTCAATCGACAGCGCCTTTTCGATGAAGAAGCCTGTGAAATACTGCATGCCAAGCGTCGAGCCGCGCTCGATCCAGACCCACGCGCCGAACGCCATCGCGACGGCGATGTAGAACGCGGTGAGCTTCAAGCTTTCGCCGATGCCCATCTCCTTGTCCTCCCTGTGGAGGACGCCGAGATCGAAAGCGGTGAGCCCGGCGACGATTGCGGCGAAAACTAGCCAGAACCAGGCGGGGGTGCCGAGCAGGTCGGCAGTGAGAAACTCCATGTCGCTTGTTCCTGCAATCTTCGCGACTGCTTGTGCAAATGCACGAACGGCCGCGAAGCTCCTGTCACCGAGTGATTACGCGCGCGCAGGCTTGCGCCGCATGGCGGCGGCGATGCGATCCTTGATCGCGAGCTTTAGCTTCTTGAGCCGCAGGATTTCGAGCGGGTCGTTCCAGCCCCGTCGCCGAGCGTCGTGCAGCATGCGGTCGAGCTTCTGATGTCGCTCCATCAGGCGGAACACATGTTCGGACATTGGTCGTTACTCCCTAATCGAACGAGTTGGTTCGATCGGAACCGACGGGCCTGATTGGGCGGAGGGAAACACAACCAGGGCCACATCGGCATCATCCGATGCGGTCCGACATCACGCGCTGCATTGCCACCGTGGCAGATTCAGCGCGCCAGAGGGGCCCGGTCCGCTGCCTTTACATGGAGCTGTTTTTTGGCGCTCGCAAGGGTTCGTCGAACGCGACCCGACGCAATTTCCTTGTTAACTCCATGCTGGCCGCAAAGCAGGGTCGCCAGTCGATCCAGGATCTGCCGCTCGTTCTGTTCGACGCGAACTTCCGCTTCCCACCCAATTTAGGATTTTCAATTAGCGCTTCGGCATGGCGAAGCTGACCGACCGCATTCGGGAAGCCGCTTCGACCGCTGGAATGACTGCTAAGAGGGCGCATTGCCGTCGGTGGAATTCAAAAGCGCAACTGTCCTGTGGCGGCCCTTGGAGCAACCAATGACGGCGCGCTAGATGCTATTAGCGTCATGGTCGGAAGGCGCCCATAGCCGTGCGAAGACCTGCCGAAAATGCCAGACAAGAAGGCCGTACCAGAGCGGCCAGATGGTACCCCAGAGATATTTGCCCGTCAGGAACCAGTGGAAGCAGGCGATTACGACGATCGACGGCGCAAGGATGATCAGGCCGAGCGGTGCTGTGCGCCTCAACAGCAACGAGCTGCCCGCCACCAGCATGCTGCCAATGATCAGCGGGTTCATGAACCCTGTGCGGTCCAGCGCCCGGGCGAAGTCGCTGGCGGCGTCCACCGTTTCCGGAGGGTTCGTCCCGCCAAAGACGATTATCACCATCACCGCCGCGTAGATAAAGAACAATCCAAACAGGATCCGTGACAGCATCCACACGCGGTCTAAATGTCGCACTTTCTTCCCCCTGCTCGCCCGGATGGCAGGCCAGTATAATCAGAACTCGCCTGCGATTGCCACGCGCGCTGCGATGTTCTTGTCGCCCGCATGACTGATGCTGGCGGTGATTGCGAAGGGCGAGTTGAAATTCAGCCGGTGCGCGACCGAGGCGCTGAAGGGACCTCGCCGCGATAGATCGCGGTGTTGGCCGCATAGCTGAATCCTCCCGGCTCTGAGGCAAAGGAAGCCGACTTCACCTATTGCTTGCAGCGATATGCAGCGGCGTGTTCGTATGCCCATTGCTCGAAGCCAAGCATAGGTCGCGCGATCAGCTCCTCAACCGAAGGTTTCTGGGCCAACGTCCACTCGGTCAATTCCTTCAACTGCGAGGCATAGGCCTCGAGGGCGAAGAGCGTCACCTCGATTGCGCCGCTTGGCCAGCCAAGTTGCTTCCAGGCTGCACGGGCCTGATCGGCCGAGAGTTCCTCCATCGCGATTTCCTGACCAATGGCTTGCGCAATCGCATCGATGCGCGAACGGGTGCTGATCGGCAGCCCGACGGCTTCAAGGATCTGTCCTGTGTAGCCATCATTTAGCAAAGCGATTGCGGCGACGCCCGCCAGATCGGCTTCATGGATGAACGGGTAGTAGCCGCGATCCAGAAGGGGCTCTCGCACGCGTCTCTCCAGACGGATCGACGTCATCCAGTCCGAGCCAGTTGCCGGATAGGTTCCTTCCAGACAGGCTCCCATCACGGCGGACGGGCGAATGTGGGTCCATGCGATGCTGCTATTCTCGACCGCTCTTTCGATGGCGAGCCAGAACCAGCTTTCAGGTGGGTAGGCGCTTTCGTATTCCGAGCCGTGCGATGAAAGAACCACAATGCGGTCAACGCCTTCTGTCACAGCCGACCCGATGACATCTCGCACTGATGCCGGATCGGCGCCCGCCAGAAATACCCTGTCGACACCGACAAGGGCCGTAGCCGCATCCCCCCGATTTGCGATCGACCCGCAAATGACCTGAGTTTCTTGCGGCCACCCTTCCAACTGCTCCTGTTCCGCCAGAATCCGAACAGATGCGCCCTTGTCGAGCAGTTGTCGCGCCAGATGGCGACCAACGATGCCAGTCGGGCTGCTCCCTTCCCTTTTGCGAGGCGCGATGGCGGTCAGCAGAAAAACAGGCGGAGCACTGATGTCGATAGGCATGCAAGATCCTCTTCACCCTGGGGTTGAGATCTTGCGCCTGACCGTCTCACGATCGTCAGGGTGCGGATCAACTCTTTGCTAGCATGAGTGGCCAATGATCGAAAGCCCGACAGTCGAGCAATAAAGACAGCAAGCTGTCGGTGCCGGGAAGCCTTGCCGTGAAGGCTAGAGGTGCCAGCGTCGGGCCAGCCGCGGCGGCCTCGCTCAGGGCACGCGTGATCGCATTTCGCGACCGAGGGGAGCCGTGCTCTTGAGATAATTCAATTGACGCAAACGCGTGAGGGACGCTTGATGGCCTTCATCTGACTTTGGCACTGGGGGTTATGTGAGTGGAGCTTTCGGCCTGATCCGACGTCGCTTCCGCCTCATTGTGGAACTATCGTCAGTCGCGACAATTGTCAGCTTTCTGCTATCCGCAGCAGTTTTGTATTCAATGCTTGAAAGCATTGGCTTGTCATTTTCTGCGATAGTTAGCATCGATGATATCGTAATATCTGGATTGGCTTTACTATTTCGTGCTGTATTTGTTATGATCGTTGCGCTGCCTATTATATATTACTTGCAATTATATGCCATTTCCGGGGTCCGGCAACGGATGGATGCTCACAAAAAGGCACCGAAATGGTCGTTTGGATTCATATATAGTGGGCTCATGTTGCTGATTGCGACTGCATTTCTGCCAGTCTCTCTCCTACTTCTCTTTGCGACAGCTTGGTCTTGGGGAGCGGGAGCGACCCCGCCATTGATCAAAAGCGCGCCACAATGGCTCGTCATCATATTGCTTATGTTTGGATATTGGCGCGTCTTATATGACGGACTGCGTGTATATCGCGCTTCAGGCAATTCCTCCGGGGAAGAGCGCCTGGCCATTTCGATCATGACCGATCCTCCCGGCCCGGTTGCCTTGCGCTTCTATGTCGTCAACGGTGTATTGCTTTGTGCGATATTTGCGAGCCTCGCGACCTATCGCGAACGGATATCATACGCACGCAACTCTAGAGACATCGTTTTTCTGACGCCTGACCTCGCTTCCGCTTGCGAAGGAAATCGGGCGCGCGTCGTTTGGGTAGGAGTGAACAGCGTTGCGGCACGTTGTGGATCCCATGCCATGATCCTCAAGAATGTAGAGACAGTGGGGATATCGCTGCAGCTCTAGGCTTGGTGGACAGACACTGGCTGGCTGAGTCCGGGTTGCTTCAAGGCTGTTTTGGGAAGGATCTCGGGCGCCCAGACCGAGCGCCTGTTTAACAAACTCAAGAACTGGCCGCGCTTCGCAGCCTGATACGACAGAGCAAGAGCTCTCGCCGGGGCTTCGTCAGCCTCGCACCAGCTTTGCTCCAGTTGCCCTTTGACCGCGAAACCCGGGTTTCGCTCCTTGGCAAACCGCTCAATCGTCTTCGAAGGTCACCAGCACAAGATCGAAGAGGCCCTGGCCATGGTCCCTTACGGGATGAGCAAGATGAATCCTATACCCATTCCCCTCATTCGCGCGCAGATCACGCACGACCGTTTGGAATGCGTCTAGATCCGAAAGCGATGGGCTGACCGGGCGGAATGAGGCACTGCTTTCCTTGCGCTCGACGCGGAAGTTCGTGCCGTTTGCGATCAGATTGTCAACATAGCTCAAGCGTCTCTCCCAGAATTTACGATCATCACAACAGCTAGCCCGCTCGAGGTCGGGTGCAAACCGGACTTGGTCTTGCCCTTCGATTTGTCCGCATGGCGGTTTCCCGGAGTTCCCCGAGCGCTCCGAACGAGCGGTATCTGGGCAGGTTCGGCTAGGCCAGCAACCCTGAACACTATGCCCGTTCGAGCGGTCCCATCTCGCGCAAGGCGCCATCCGCTATGCGTTGGTAATGCTCCGCCAGCATCTGATGCGTCCTGCGGGCGCAGCTGTCATGAGCTGCTTCCGCCATGGCCCGCTCCTGCTTCGCACGGGCCGCATAATATTCGGCGTCTTGCCGGGGCATTTCTCTTCCCTCCATTTCCAATTCCCCGCTCGAAACGAGAATAGGAAATCGACTCGCCAGGGTTCAAGAGCGCGCGCTTGCCGGTCGGCGGCGAATCGCACCTAGGGTTCCAACCGAGAGCCCGAGCGGCGGGGGTCCCGGTGCGTCTCGACTTTGGTCGAGGGACGTTTGGTCCGTGGCCGATAATTGGAACGGGCACCGGCGCGCGGGTGCTTGGGATCGCCAGTCCCCTCATGTGAAGCGCGGCCACGATCCTATCCGGCCAACTCCTTCAACGCTGTCTTCGCATCGGCGAGCTTTGCGGGATCGATCGCGAGCCGTTCGACGACGAGCTTGCGGCCCTGGACATAGTCCTTGGTCGCGTTGACGCAGTCGAGCGCGATGACCTGGCCTTCCTTCGTGTAGAGGACCGAGAAGCTGCGGGAGGCGGGGTCGCCGCGGACGATAGTGGCGTCGTGGCCGGTGGAGAGGCCGACGGTCTGGAGTTTCAAGTCATATTGGTTCGACCAGAACCACGGCACCGCATCGTAATGCGCCTCGACGCCCGCGATGGTCTTCGCCGCGACGGTCGCCTGATCGTTGGCGTTCTGCACCGATTCGAGCCGCACCGGCATGTCGTCGGCATAAGGGTTGGCGTGGAGCGCGCAGTCGCCGATCGCGAAAATGTCGGGTAGCGAGGTGCGGCAATGCCCGTCCACCGCGACGCCGTTGCCACCTTCGGCACCCGCGTCGATCAGCGGCTGGACCGCGGGGACGATGCCGATGCCGATGATCACCATCTGCGCCGCGATGACGTGGCCGTCCTTGAGGCGGACGCCGGTCGCCTTCCCGCCGTCGGTCTCGATGCAGTCGACCGCGACGCCGAGCCGGACATCGACGCCGTGCGCGCGATGCTCGCCCTCGAAGAAGCGCGATAGCGGCTCGCCCGCGACGCGCGCCAGCACCCGGTCGAGCGCTTCGAGCAGCACGACCTTCTTGCCTGCCTTGGCGAGCACCGCCGCCGCCTCGAGCCCGATATAGCCGCCGCCGATCACGACCGCCTGGGTCAGGTCCGGCAGTTCGGCGACCATACGGTCGGCATCGGCGCGGGTGCGCACGGTATGGACGCCGGCAGCATCGTTGCCCGAGCATCCTAGTCGGCGCGGCGCGCCACCTGCCGCCCAGATCAGGTGGCCATAGCCGATGGTCTCGCCATCGGCGGTGGTGACGCTGTGGCTCTCGGGATCGACGCTGGCGACGCGGCGATTTAGCAACATCGCCACCTTGCGCTCTTCCCAGAAGGCGGCGGGACGGATCAGGATGCGCTCGAACGCCTTCTCGCCCGAGAAATACTCCTTCGACAGCGGCGGGCGCTCATAGGGCAGCTCCGGCTCGTCGCCGATGACCGCGATGGTCCCCTCGAACTTGGCCTGGCGCAGCGCGATCGCCGCCTGTGCGCCGCCATGCCCGGCCCCCACGATCACCACGTCATAGCCGATCGTCATCTGCCCTGTTCCCCAAGCTCGAGTTGGTGGCGCGCGAGGTAGCGTCGCGACCGTCGCGGCGACCGGGTTCGGACCCTGCTGGATCGCGCAGCGGCGGCGCCTTCACTGGCGATACCCTGATCGTCCCAACCGGCCTGACCTTTGCCGTCGCGGCCCGACCTCATCCATTGCCCCTGCGCGCACATTGATTTGCCATACGGCCTGGTGGGCCAGGTTGACCAATAGCTTGTCCGCATCGGCCGAAGCATCAGCCTTATGCTGAATACGCCGTTTCACGACCCCTGGCTTTCGAGCCGGGGCCGGGCAGGGTAGATTCGACGCGGACCATGAAGGTGAGGTGCATGAATTTCATAGCGCAGTTGCGAGCCTCGCTGAACGGCGCGCCGGCTCATAACCTGTTTGAATATCGCCGGCGCGATTACCCCCGCGGCGAGATCAATGCGCTTGCCGAACGGACGATCTCGCTCCTCGATGCGGCGCAGGTTCCGCACGATGCTCGAATCGGTGTCGTCGTGCGCAATCGGCCGCTTCACGCGGCGGCAATGCTCGGACTCATTGCCTATGGGCGGGCACTGACCACCATCTATGCAATCCAGTCGCCCGAAGCGATGGCGGCAGAGGTCGAGGAAACGCGGTTCGGCGCGGTAATCGCGGACATTGGGGACTGGACGCCGGCGCTCGAAGCGGCGGTTCGTGCAACGGGCGCCGCTGCGATCCTGCTCGACCACGATGCGATCGCGATCGAGGCGGCCGTGGGTTTTGAACGGATGGAGCCCGGGCCTCGTCCCTTGATCGAAGGGGAGCGCGGGATCGAGATCCTGTCGAGCGGCACGACCGGGAAGCCGAAACGTATCCTGTTTCCCTTCCGCATGCTGACACGCGCCGTGGAGAGTGTCGCCGCGGCGCGGACGGGCATCGACCCCGAGCCCGATATTCTGACCTGGCCCTATGGCGGCATCGGCGGGATGTGCAATCTGGTCGCCGGGGTCATGCTCGAACGGCACACGACCTTGCTCGACAAGTTCAACGTGCCCGAGTGGATCGAGGCGGTTCGCAAGCATCGCCCCAAATTCCTGAGCGGTCCGCCGACGGTTGCGCGAATGGCGCTCGATGCGGGCGTGACGCGGGAGGACATGGCGAGCGTTCAATATTTCTTTGGCGGCGGCGCGGCCTTTTCGCCCGAGCTTCAGGATGAGTTCGAAGCGGCGTATGACGTCAAGGTCATCTGGGCTTATGGCGCGACCGAGTTTTGCGGGACGATCATCAGTTGGACCCCGGCGCTCTATGAAGCCTATCGCGACAGCAAGCGCGGCGCGATTGGAAAGGCGCTTCCCGGCATCGAACTGCGTGTCACCGATCCGGAGACGGGCGAACCCGTGGCTGCCGGCGAGGTCGGATATCTCGAAGCGATCGTGCCGGTGGTGAAGGACGGCTGGATCCGCACCACCGACCTGGTGACGATCGATATGGACGGCTTCGTCTTTCACCGCGGGCGCGGCGACGGTGCGATCGTCCGGGGCGGGTTCAAAGTGTTACCTGAAAAGATCGTTTCGGCGTTGCAGGAGCACCCTTCGGTCCTTGACGCGGCCGTTGTCGGCCTGCCCGACGCACGGCTGGGCGAGGTTCCTGTCGCAGCGGTCGAGCTGCGCGACGGCGCACCGCGCGTCGGCGAGGAAGCGCTGCGCGACTACGCCAAGAAGATGCTGGTCGTGCACCATGTGCCGGCCCGCATTCTCATCCTCGACCAGTTGCCGCGCACGACCTCGCTCAAGGCCGATCTGGGCGCGATCCGGCGCTTGTTCGTCGAAACCGAGCCGGCCTGAACCCCGCCTGCCATCGGCAATGAAAAGGGGAGCCGGTCGGAACCGGCTCCCCTTTTCTGTTCGACGCCTGGCCCTTCAGAACTCGAACCGCACCTCGAAGCCATAGGTGCGTGGCGCACCGACAAACCCTGCAGTGTAGCCAAGGCCCGTATTGGCCAGCTCGGTGCCGCTCGCGATATATTCGGCGTTCAGCAGATTCTTGGCCCACAGGCTGGCGCTGATGCGGCTACCGCCGATGTCGCGCAGGTCGACCCGCGCATTCACCAGCGTATAGTCACGCATGATCGACGTCGGCGACACGCGCTGTTGCGCCGTGACCCAGTTATTGTCGGACATGTTGGTCTTTGTCTGGTGGTAGAGATCGACCCGCGGCGCGAGCTCTCCGGCATTGCCAAGCGGTATGCGCAGCCCGAAATTCGCGCCGATCGTCCATTCGGGCGTTCCGGCAAATTGCGAGCCGGAAAGATCGACGCCATTGGCAATCCAGCGGCGATAGGCTGCATCGACATGGGCGATGTTGACGCCGAAATCGATGAGATCGACCGGTTGAAGCTGCAGCTCGACCTCGAAGCCCTTGATCGTCGCTTCCGCCGCATTGACGATCGTCTGGGTGAAGACCCCGTTGATGAGCGATCCCTGGTTGCGCTGGATGTTGCGATAGTCCTGGGTATAGGCGGCGATGTTCAGCCGTCCCCTGCCGGTACCCATGCGGAAATCGGTCTTCATGCCGATTTCATAGTCGGTCACATCCTCGGGCAGGAACGGCGTGAACTGGACCGGCGTCGTTGCGGAAATGTTGAAGCCGCCCGTGCGGTAGCCGGTGCGATGGGCGAGATAGACCAGCACACCGCGCGCGATCTTATAGTCCGCGGTGAGCGAATAGGTGAACTTGTCATAGCTCTTCGAATAGGAGGTCAGGCACGGGTTCAGCGGCACGCCCGCGCCATCGACCAGGCGGCAGCTGCCATTGCTGACGATGTTGCGCGTGGTGAGCTGGCGAAGATCATGGGTCTGGCGTCCGCCTGCGGTGAATGAAAGCCCGGGCGCGAAAGACGGGCGCCAGGTGAACTGGGCAAAGGCCGAATAGCTTTGATTGCGGACCGGGTCGGCGAAGGTGACGCGGTCGCCCTGATAGATGCCGCCGGCGGAGACCCCGCCCTGACCGCCGGTCTGCTGGCGGTCGCTGCCGCGCTCGAGGAAATAGAAGCCGCCCAGGATATAGTCGAGGCTGCCGCCAAAGATCGTGCCGAGCAGCTGAAGCTCGTCGCTATATTGCCGCACCGTCATGTCTTCGCGGGACGGGAAATAGGGAATGACGCTCCCGGCCCCATCGGTGAATGTCAGGCTGGACCCGTCGAGATCGAACGGGATGCTGGAACTGACGAAGCGATAGCCTGCGATGTTCTTGAGCGTGACCCCCTGGGCGAGGTCGATCTCGGTCACGTTGGAGACCGAAAAGGTCTTGATCTTCGTCTTGAGGACAAGGTCGCTGGTCGTGCTGTGAAACGGCAGCGCATTCACCCGGTCGAGTTCGGCGACCACGTTGGGGGCGGAGCCAAAGCCGATCCCCGGAAGCCGGCCGAGCAGCTTGTAGCCGATGCCGTTTTCGTCGGCGCGAAACCCGCTGACAACAGTCCGGTTCTCGATGCCATCCGCCGGCGACAGGGTCAGCGACACCCGCCAATTGTCCTTGTGCTCGTCATCGAGCTTCTGACCGGTGGTGACATTGTTGGTGAACCCGTCGCGACGCTGGAGCGATCCGGCGACGCGCAGCTTGGCCCAGTCTGCCAGCGGGACGTTCACTGCGCCTTCGAGCCGCCAGGCATCATAGTTGCCGTAGCCGCCGACGACATAGCCCTCGAACTGGTCGGTCGGCGCCTGTGGCGTGATCAGCATCGCGCCGCCGGTGGTGTTGCGGCCGAACAGCGTACCCTGCGGCCCCTTTAGCACCTGAACCGATGCCACGTCGAAAAAGGCGGAGTTCAGTCCCTGCGGACGGTTCTGCACGACATCGGCAAAATATACCGCCACCGCCGGATCCTTGGTAATATAGGGATCGAACTGGCGCTGGCCGCGGATCGCGACCTGCAGCACGTTTGAGCCGAATGCCGAGGGCTGGATCGTGAGGCCCGGTACCTTCTGGGGCAGATCCGCGACCGTGACGATGTTCGCTTCGACCAGCGAGTCCGAGGTGAGCGCGGTCACCGCGAGCGGCACGTCCTGCAGCCGTTCTTCGCGACGTCGCGCGGTAACGACGATTTCCTGCGTGCCACGCTCGAGCTGCGGATCGACCTGGGCGTCAGGCGCGCTGGTTTGGGCAAATGCCGGTGCCGTGCCCGCGGCGATGCCCATGACGAGCGGTGCCAACAGAATTCGTGTGAAGCGGGTCATTCGAGGTTCCTCCCCATGATGTTTTGCTTTTTTTTTGTTTTGTTGCCCGTCCGGCTGAGCCGGTTACCGAACCCGCCGGACGTGCCGGCATCCTGCCGCGCGGTTCAATGTGACGAAACGTCAATTCCTTCCCGGAACCGAACGATCACGGATATGCTGCGGTCGCTGGTTCAGCCCGGCGGGGCGAGCGATGCGAGATAGGCGGTCATCGCCGCCGAAGGCCGTTTGCGAGACGGGTTGTAGAAGGGCGACAGCACGGTGAGCATCTGTTTCAGGTCGCGCTTGCGGGTCATCTTGCGGTGCCCCGCGACCCTGATCTTAGACTTCTCCCGCTGCGCCTCCGACATGCTTTCCCGGTCGATCGCGATCAGATAATCGGCCACGCCGTCCATGAAGCGGGTCAGGTGGCGATAGGCGTAGAGATAGCCCCAGCAGCGATAGAGCCATGCTAACGGGCCGCGCCCGTAAAGCGTGTGATAGACGTCGAAACAGACGTGGCGGTGCTCGAACTCTTCGGCCAGATGCCATTTCCAGAGCTCGAGTGCAGCCGGGTCGGCGCTGCGCTCGAGCAGCGGAAGGACCTGAAAAAAGGTTTCCGCATTGCTCGATCCGATCGCCTCAAACCCTTCCGAATAAGCGAGGTTGAAGCGCAGGGACCGGTTCTCGAGCCAGTCCCGATATTCTGCGGCGAGCCGCTTCTCAAAGTCGATCAGGCCGGGATAACCCTTTTCGCGCAGCATCTTGTTGAAAGCGTTGTGGCGCTTGCAATGCTCGACTTCCTGCTTGTTGAAGACCTCGATATCGCGGGAGAGTTGCGGGTCGTGACTTGCCACGCGGGGCTGCGCCTTGAGCATGACCCGGACCAGATAGGGCTCGATATGCGAGGGTACGATCGACGCCGCATTGTAATGCTGCGCCAGCTCGCTGTTACGCGACCAGTGCGGATCGACCGAGCCGAATTCCATCTTGGGATATCGTGGGGTCATGGTGGCGGGATAGGCCAGCCTTGCCCGCGCGCCCATATTGTCGCGTCATTCAGCATATGGGTGATGGAGCGGCCTTGCCTCTTGTTCCTGTACGAGATGCGGCAAAGGGTGGCGCAAAGCCGGAGAGGAATTCATGAGCAAAGCGACGCTGCCGCATCTCGCGCACCATGCGAGGGAAACGCCCGACCGGCCTGCGGTGATCATGGCTGGCGCGGGCACGTTGCTGACCTATGCCGAACTCGAGGCGCGTTCGGATGCACTGGCCGGCCAGCTCGCGGCAGAAGGCATCAAGGCCGAGGACCATGTCGCGATCCTGATGGAAAATCGCGCGGACTTCATGGTCGCGGCCTGGGCCGCGCAGCGCGCCGGCCTCTATTATACACCGGTCAACTGGCATCTGACCGCCGACGAGGTCAGCTATATCGTGCAGGACTGCGGTGCACGCGCGATCCTGTCGAGCGAGGCAAGGCGCGACGTGCTGGCGGGGGTGGCCGAGACCTGTGCCGATGTGGCGATCTGGTTGTGCGATCGCGGCGGTCCCTCCGGATTTGCACCCGAAAACGGCGACCCGCCAGCGGCGGCAGACTATGCGTCGCTCGAAGGCTCCTCCATGATCTATTCGTCCGGCACATCCGGGCGACCCAAGGGGATCAAGCGCCGCATCACGGGCGCGGCGTTCGGCCAGCTTGGCGCAGGCGACCAGATGCTTCGCGGCCTCTATGCCTGGGACGCGGAGACAATCTGCCTCAACCCCTCGCCCTTATATCATGCCGGGCCGCTCAACTTCGCGATGTCGACCCACCGGTCGGGCGGAACGGTCGTGCTGATGCGCGACTTCGATCCGCTCGAGGCGCTCGAGGCGATCGAGAAATACCGGGTGAACAAGGCCTGGCTGGTGCCGACGATGATGATCCGCATGCTCAAGGCGCCGGATCGCGACCAATATGACATCAGCAGCATCACGCATGCGGTCCACACCGCGGCGCCCTGTCCGCAGGATACCAAGCGGGCCATGATCGACTGGTGGGGACCGGTGCTCTACGAATTCTACGCCGCGACCGAAGGCAATGGTCTGACCGCGATCACGCCGCAGGAATGGCTGGCACATCCCGGTTCGGTGGGGCGCTCGCCCGATGTCCGGATCGTCGGGGAGGATGGCGCGGTGCTGCCGGCCGGCGAAGTGGGCGTGATCTATTTCGCGTCGGACTGGACGGTGTTCGAATATCACAATGATCCGGCCAAGACCGCCGAAGCGCATGACCGCAACGGTTGGACGACGATCGGCGACATGGGATATCTGGACGAGGAGGGCTATCTCTACCTCACCGACCGCAAGACCAACATGATCATCGCCGGCGGGGTGAACATCTACCCGCAAGAGGCAGAGAATATACTCGCCGTCCATCCTGCGATCGAGGATGTCGCGGTGATCGGCGTGCCGCACCCCGAATATGGCGAAGAGGTGAAGGCCGTGGTGCAGCTGGCGGCCGGACAGTCGGCCTCGGCTGAACTGGCCGCTGAACTGGTGGCGCACTGCCAGTCGAAGCTGGCCAAATACAAATGTCCACGCAGCGTCGATTTTGTCGAGGCGCTGCCGCGCATGCCCAACGGCAAGCTGCTCAAGCGCGACTTGCGCGCGCGCTACTGGAACGACGCGAAGATCCGCATCTGATCAGTGAAAGGTGCGGCCGCCATCGACTGCCAGCACCGTGCCGGTGACATAGGAGGAGGCTTCGCTGCTCAGGAACAGGATCGCCTCGGCGAGCTCGGAAGGCCGTGCGACCCGCTTCATGGCATATTGCTGGACGAATGGCGCGTCGTCCGGGCGCGCATAGCCACCGAGCACGCCCTGGACCATCGGCGTATCGACGATACCCGGGGCGACGACATTGGCGCGGATCCCGGGTGCGAGCTCCGCGCCCAGTGCCTTGGTGAAAGCGACAAGCCCGGCCTTGGTCGCAGCATAGGCGGCGATGCCCGGCGCGTTGGGCAACAGCGCCTGTCCCGAGGCGATGTTGACGATCGTCGCGTTCCCGGTGACCTGCAAATGGGGCAAGGCCGCGCGACAGATCAGATAGGGCGCGGTCAGGTTGATCGCGACGAACCGGTCCCAGCTTTCGCGGTCAAGCGCGTCGAGCGGCTGCGATCCGGCGATGCCAGCACCGTTCACGATGCCGTCGATCCCGCCCATCGCCTGCGCCGCCTTCGCTACGGCCGCGAGCAATTGAGCTTCGTCCGTCAGATCGGCGAGCACTGCCGTTCCACCGCTTGCCTGGGCCGCCGATCGCAAGAGGTCGTCGCTGCGATCCAGCAGCGCCAGCGCCGCGCCTTCGCGAGCGAATAATTCGGCCGTCGCGCGACCGATGCCGGAGGCCGCGCCGGTGATCAGGATCCGTCGCCCGGCCAGCTTCATGCCACGGCCTCCGCCGCCCGTCGCGCAGGTGCCAGCGCAAGCCGGAACAGGGCGGCCGCACACAGACCTACAACCACATACATGATCGTCAGCGACCAATGGACCTGCATCGGATCGTGAAGCACGAAGGTGGTGATGAACGCGACCGAGGGCGGTCCAAGGCACATGCCCATCAGATTGAACACCAGCACGAACAACGCGGAAATGCGCCCGCGATATTCGTTGGGCGTCACGATCTGGAGGTGCGCGACGGCCGGGCCGGTGAACGGCTGGAGAAAATGGAGCAGCGCATAGGCCGGGATGAACAGCCAGAGGACGCCATCGGCAAGCTGGAAGGCGATGATCGCCATCGCGACGCCGATCAGGCAGGCATAGACGAAGTACCGCAGATGCGCGTCGCGCTGGCCGCGCGCGAACCAGCGATCGACGAACCAGCCGCCGAAGATGAAACCGGGAATGCCGCTGAGCGCGCCGACGGTGCCGAGAATGATGCCGACCTCCGCAACACCGAGGCCGTAGCGGCGCATCAGCATCGCCGGTGCCCAGGCCGCAGTGCCGTAGGCCATGACCGCGACCAGCCCGAAGCCGAGGAAATGACAGATGAAATAGCGGCGGTTGGCGAGGAGGAAGTGCATCACGCCCCGATCGGGAGCGTCAAGGTCGAGCTTGCGGTGCCGGCGAACCGGCTCGGGAACGAGGAACATCAGGGCGGCGATGCCGACGCCGGGCAGCCCGGTGACGAGGAAGACCAGCTGCCACGGCTCCAGCACGCCGACACCCGGCAATGCCATGGCACCCATCGCCTCGAACTTCGCGATCAGTGCGCCCCCTGCCATATAGGCGAGCGCGCCGCCGATCGACGATCCCGTCGCGAATACGCCCAGCGCCAGGGCCAGGCGTCTGGGCGGAAACAGGTCGGCGATCATCGAATAGGCAGCGGGCGATAGCGACGCCTCCCCGACACCGACGCCGAAACGAGCCAGAAGCAGATGGGTGTAGGTGGAGGCGAGCCCGCAAGCACCCGCCGCCAGCGACCACAGGGTCATGCCGAAATAGATGATCTTGCGCCGTGAATAGCGATCGACCAGCCATCCGATCGGCAAGCCGAACACGGCATAGAACAGGCCGAACGCCACGCCCTGGAGCAGTCCGATCTCGAAATCGCTGACGCCGAGGCTGGCCTTGATCGGCTCGACCATCAGCGAGATGATCTGCCGGTCGAGATACGACATGATCGCGACCAGCAGCAGGATCGTCACGCTGAACCAGGCGATGCGCGGCGAAACCGCCGATTGGACGTCGGTTTCCGCAGCAACCGTGTCGACTGTCCTCATCCCTGGCCTCATTTCCTTGTTTTCGGGCATGATGGGTCAAGCCCAGGCGCCGGTCACGGCTGCGCGCTGATTGCGCACATCTATGCTCGATCAGCGCGGGAGCTGTTCTTCGATCGCTGCGAGGATCGCCGGGTCGGTGGGCAGCGTATCGGGCGCGAACCGCGCGGTGACGCTGCCGTCCGGAGCCACCACGAACTTCTCGAAATTCCATTGCACCTCGGGTGGCGGGTTCACCGTGATGCTGTGGCTTTCCAGCCTGGCACGCATCGCGCCGCCGCTGGTGCTGACGGCGGCAGGCTGCGCCGCGATCAGCGCAGCATAGAGCGGGTGCTTGTCCGGGCCCGCCACGACCATCTTGGCGAACATCGGGAAATCCACGGCATAGGCGGACTGGCAGAAGTCGGCGATCTCGGCATCCGTTCCCGGCTCCTGCCCGCGGAAATCGTTGGAGGGAAATCCCAGCACTTCGAACCCCCGGTCGCGATAGGCGCGGTACAGCGCCTCGAGCCCTTCATATTGCGGGGTCAGGCCGCATTTGGAGGCGGTGTTGACGATCAGCAGCGCCTTGCCGGCATGTTCGGAGAGCCGCGCCTCGCGGCCGTCGATCGTTCTTACCGGAATGTCCTGAAGCTTCGTCATGGCGATGCAGTTCCTTTGCCGTTTGCTGGCGGATGTGACCAGTGCTGCTTCCAATCCAGCCAGCGCAGGATTGCGCCGCCCATGACCTGATCGCGCGCTTGTCCTTTGAGCCAGGGCAGCTCCTCGTGGAAGAAGCGCACCAGCATCGGATAGGGGCAGGGCAGGCGGCTGAGGTCCGATCCCCAGAAGGTCCGTTCGGCGCCAAAGGCGTCGAACAGCCGCCGCAGATAGGGGGTGACGTCGGGCCAGGGATGGCCCGCCGCGCTGTAGCCGGGCAGGCAGGTTGCCTTGATCGCGACATTGGGCAACGCGGCCATCGCGATCACCTCCTCAACCTGCGCGAACGCCGTTGCGCCAGTCTTGTGAACCCGCGCACCCATATGATCGATGATTAGCCGCAGCGCGGGATATTCGCGCGCGATACGGGCGAGCAGCGGCACCTTGCCGGCAGGGGCGATCATGAGCGGGACATTCTGCGCCTGCGCTTCGGCCCAAAGCCAGTGATCGACAGTCTCGGCACCCAGGATGATCCGGGCGCCCAACATGCCGGGCTGATGCCGCCACCCGGCCAGCGAACGCAGATCGGGCGGGACGCGCCCCATCACCGCGAAGCGGTCCGGGTGCGCCGAGGCGGCGGCGAGGACGAGGTCGTTGCGTTCCCCTTCCCAGGAAGGCGGGACAAGGATCGCGCGGGTGACGCACGCTGCGTCCATCGCCGACAGCGCTTCGGCCGCGGTCATCGGATCGTTGCGCTGAGCCCGGGCGGTCCGGCCACCGGTGCCGGCGCGGGGCCATGGACGCTCGGGGCAATCCGCTCCCCAGACATGGATCTGCGCATCGACGATCATGTGTCCGCGATAGCATCGCAGCAGCGATCCGGCCCATCACCTGTGTGATCAAACGCCCGGTTGCTTGATCCAGGAAGATGGACGGAGAATCGTCGCCGGCGAAGGAGAGAGTGCATGACCGGCCGCCTGCTCAGCCCCCTCGGCACGAACAGCGTCGAGCGCTATCCCATCGCCCCGCGGCTCGATACGCTGAACGGCAAGAGGATCGGCCTGCTCGACAACACCAAGAAGAACGCGGCGCTGCTGCTCAAGGCGGCAGGCGAGATCCTGCAGCGCGACTATGGCGTGGCGGAGGTACACGCCTACCGCAAGATCAGCTCCTCGCCCGGCGCCCCCGCGGCGATGCTGGACGCGCTGGCGGCGTGCGACGCGGTGATCAACGCTTATGGCGACTGCGGCTCGTGTACCTCCTGGTGCATCCATGATGGCGTGACGCTAGAGAAGCGCGGCGTGCCGACCGCGACCATCAACAGCGACGCGTTCGTGGTGCTCGGGCAGCAGGAGGCGATCGCACTGGGCGTGCCGGGACTTCCGATCGTGATGGTGCCCCACCCGATGGGCGACGTCGCAGCAGAAATCGTTGTCGAACGTGCGCACGGGATGATCGAACAGGTGGTGCGGGTCCTGACCGGCAGCGCGGCGCAGCTCGAGAGCGACTACACCGACCGCTATATCGGCGAGAGCAACAATTTCGCGCGTAGCAACATGTTCTGCGAGATCTGATCCATGACCGACGACCGATTTCTCGACCTGGCCGACGATCTCGATTTCGAGGCGGCGAACGAGGCGCTCTATCAGCTGGGCGTGACCGACGGGCTGCCCGTGATCCCGCCGACCGAAGCGCGGGTGTCGCGGATGCTGGCCGGGACACGCCGCGATGCTGGCCAGTCGCTTGGCGCGATGGGGCCGGGTTACGGCAAGGCGACGATCGAGAAGATCGCGGTCAACGCAGTCATGGCAGGTTGCCGTCCCGAATATCTGCCCGTGCTGATTGCCGCGTGCGAGGCGATGCTGGAGGACGAATTCAATCTCTACGGCATCAACGCCACCACCCATCCCGTCACGCCGATGCTGGTCGTCAATGGTCCCGCGGTCGAGCGGCTGCGCATCAACTCGGGCTATAACTGCATGGGGCCGGGCTGGCGTGCCAATGCGACCATCGGACGGGCGATCCGCCTGATCCTCATCAATATCGCCGGAGGATCACCGGGAAATGGCGACCGCGCAACGCATGGCACGCCCGCCAAATTCTCCTTCTGCATGGGCGAAAACGAGATGGCATCGCCCTGGGAGCCGCTGCACGTCCGCCGAGGGTTCGACCCCGCAGTAAGCACCGTCACCGTTCACGGTTCCGAAGCGCCCCATGAGATCAATAATCATACCAGCGAGGATGGAGCGGGCATCCTCAAGACCTTCGTCAGCACGCTCTCGACGCTGGGCCATAACAACAGCTATCTCGGGCATGGCGAGGTCGCGATCTGCATCGGCCCCGAACATGCCGACACGATTGCGCGCGACGGCATCGGTCTGCGCGAGGTTCAGGACTATCTGTTCGCGAACGCGGGCAACAGGCTGTCCAGACTGGTCGGGATCACCCGTGACAATTACGATGCCATGGCGCCCTTCAACCGTGACTCGGCGAGTGATCCGTTCGTGCCGCTGGTGTCGCGCCCGGAGGATTATCTCCTCTATGTGGCAGGCGGAGTCGGCAAGCACAGCATGGCGATGCCGAGCTTTGGCCTGACCAGATCGGTGACCAGGGCGATCGAACTGGATTGACCGGTCAGGGCTGCGCCGGCGCGTTCCGCCGCAGCCGTTCGATCACATCGTCGAGGTCGCGCCGCCCCTCATGGCGGCCGCCCATGTCGAGCATCAGCGCGGGGTCGACCGGCGCGTTCAGCACATGATCGACAACGAAGCTGCGATGCGCGATCCGCCAGCCGCCGTCGCGCCGAGCGAAGCTGTCGCCATAGCGGACACGGTAGATGCGATCGACCGCCGGGGTGCCCCTATGCTGTTCGACGGCGAGGCACCAGCTTTCGACGAATGCGGTGTCGGCCCCGGTGAACTCGATCAGGTGATTGGCCACCATATGCGACGCACGGGGGACGCCGGGGTGGCGCGCCGCGACCGTTGCGATGAAATTCGCCACCGGCACCGCACCCTCGCCCTGGTCGATGATCGCGTCTGGGTGGAACACCCTCGCGAGCAGAGCCATGTCGATCCGGTCGATCGCGCGGCAATAGAGATAGAGCTGCTCCTCGATCTGCAACCGGTCGACGATGCGTTGGGGCGACCAGTCGCGCATTCTAGGCTGCGCGCCGGTTGCCGGCATCGGCGATCGCCGGCCAGAATTCCTCGCGGCTGCAGGTCACGAACCCGCCGGCGAGGCGGCGGCGCCAGTACTGCACGCTGCCGAAATCGTCCCGCCAGGCCATCAGCCGGCGCGTGCGGTGATTGAGCGCATATTCCTTGCTGAAGCCCATCGCGCCATGGACCTGATGGCCAATGCCGATCGCGGCGTCGGCGGCATCGCCCAGCCGTGAGCGAGCGGCTGCGATAAGCGTTTCGCTGCCCGCGTCCGCCGCTGCTTCGGCAATACCGGCGGATGCGAGCATGTGCGACGCGAGCTCGGCCAGCATCTGCTGGATCACCTGGAACTTCGAGATTTCGCGGCCGAACTGCTTGCGCTCGCCCGCATAATCGATGCTGCGTGCCAGCGTCCATTCGATCGCGCCCAGCATCTGCCCCGCGCGCAGAATGGCGGCGGTGCGCAACGCGGCAGACGTGTCGAGCGCGACGATCGCGCCGAGTGAGCCTCTCAGTGTGTCGCGCGGCTCGTCGGCCGCATCGAGCGCAGGTTCGATGTCCCAATTGGCCGAGGCGCTCAGTGAAATGCCGGAGGGGGTGACCGCCAGCACATGATCGACGCCGCCGCCCCAGGGCACCGCATGCAGTTCGGCCGCGCCATCGTCGGCAAAGGCAAGCGCGATCAACCCGTCTGCGGGTTCAAATCCGGCCTCGGCCAGTAGCTTGTTGCCCAGCATCGTTTCGACAATCGGTCCGGGTGCAGCCGCGGCACCCATGGCGCGCAGGATCGCAAAGGAATCGCCGATATCCGCGCCGACCCCGCCCTGGCCCTCGGGCACCAGCATTCGGGTGACGCCATTCTCCTCCAGCGCATCGTAGAGCGCCGCCGGCAGCGCGCGCTGTTCGCTCGCCTCGATTCTGCTCTGGTCGAGCGTGTCGGCAAGGATCTGTTCGACCGTTTCGCGGAAGAATGCGCGGTTCTCGCTCATCTCAGGCCAATCCCCCGCGCGATGATCCCGCGCAAAATCTCGTTGGTGCCGCCACGAATGGTGAAGGCGGGCGCATAGACCTGCGCATGGCTCAGCAGGCGCCCGAGCCGCGCATTGCGGCCATTGGCGGTCAGATCTTCGGAGGCGACGAGGTTGCGCACGACGCGCACCGCCTCCTGCTCGAATTTGGTGCCGAGGTCCTTGACGATCGAGGCCTCGAGATTGGGTGACAATCCGCGCTGGATCATGCTGGCGACCGACATTGAAAGCTGGCGCAGCGACAGGAGATGCGAGAGCAGCCGACCGAGTTCCTCAAGGCTCGCCGGCTGGGCGTCCGGGCCGAGAATGTCGATCAGTTCGGAGACCAGCCGGAAGCTCGACAGCCACCGTTCGGGTCCGGATCGTTCATAGGCGAGTTCGGCCGAGACCTGGTTCCAGCCATTGCCTTCCTGCCCGATCAATGCGTCGTCCGGGACGAACACGTCCTCGAGCAGGACCTCGTTGAAGTCATGTTCGCCGGCCATCGAGATGATCGGACTGATGGTGACGCCCGGCGTCTTGAGATCGACGATCAGCTGGCTGAGCCCGGCATGGCGCGAACCCTCGACCGTCGAGGTCCGAACGAGCGTGATCATGTAGTGAACGCGATGCGCATTGGTGGTCCAGATCTTGCGTCCGTTGATGCGCCAGCCGCCCGCGACCTTTTCCGCGCGCGCCTTGAGCGAGGCGAGGTCGGACCCCGATTCCGGCTCGCTCATCCCGATGCAGAAATAGCAGTCACCCGCAGCGATCCGGGGCAGGTAGAAGTCTTTCTGCGCGTCGTTTCCGAACTTGAGCAGAACCGGACCACTCTGCCGGTCCGCTACCCAATGCGCGCCGACAGGGAGCGCGGCGGCGAGCAGCTCCTCGTTCATCACATAGCGCTCGAGCGCGGTTCGCTCGCCGCCGCCATATCGCCTGGGCCAGGTCAGGCCGATCCATCCCTGTGCCGCGATCCGCTTGGTGGTTCCGATATCGAAGCCGAGGCCGATCTTTTCCGGCGGCGGCAAATGTCCTTCCGCGCGTTCGCGAGCGACGAAAGCGCGGACCTCCTCACGCAGCGTCTCGGCGGCTTCGGGGAGTTCGGGCAGATCCAGATGAAGGGCGGTCGCGGACATAGGCTCAGGCCGTGATGTGCGAACCGCCATTCACCGACAGATGCTGTCCGGTGATGAAGGCGGCGGCAGGAGACAGCAGGAAGGCGATGGAATTGGCGGCCTCCTCCTTGGTCAGGAACCGGCCGAGCGGAATATTGGCGAGATAGCGGTCGCGGAATTTTTCGCTGCGCACCGTCTCGGTCATGTCCGTCTCGACGATACCATAGGCGACCGAGTTGGTGCGGATCCCGTAGCGGCCCCATTCGCGTGCGGCCGACATGGTCAGGCCCAGTACGCCGGACTTGGCCGCGCCATAGTTGATCTGGCCGATCGTGCCCTTGCGGCCCGCATCCGACGAGATGTTGACGATGGCCCCGGGATCGCTCTCGCCGCTCTTGGCGCGAGCGATCATGTCCATGCCGACCGCCTGAAGCATGTTGAACGCGCCGGTCAGGTTGACGTCGATCACCGCCTGCCAGTCATCGGCGGTCATCTTGTCGATCATTGCAGTGCGGGTGATGCCCGCATTGTTCACCAGGCCATGGATACCGCCGAAGCGCGCAGCGGCCTCCGCCACAGCCTGTTTCACGAACGCGCGATCCGTGACGCTGCCGGCGATCTTCATCGCCTTGCCCGAATCGAACGATGCCAACGCCGCGTCGAGTTGTTCTTCGCTGCGATCGAGCAGGATGACATTGGCGTCGAGCGCCGCGCAAAGCTGTGCGGTCGCCAGCCCGATCCCCTGTGCAGCTCCCGTGATCAGGATGGTTCGGCCTGACAGGTTCATTGGATTGATCACGAAATATTCCCCGAAATCGAAGTCTCCCGATCCGGTATGACGCGGCGCGCTCAGGGGGCAACCAGCGCAGGGCAAGCATCACGGGGATGCTGAAACAGCGTCAGGAATGCCTATCCTGGCATGGTCGCGCCGCCATTCACCCGCAGGATCTGACCGGTGACATAGCGGCTGGCATCGGAGGCGAGATAGAGCATGGCATGGGCGATGTCGGCAGGTTCGCCGGTTGCGCCGATCGGCGAACGGGCAGCGTTGCGGCGGAGCGTTTCCTCGAGTTTGTCCGCTGTCATTCGCGCCTGACCGGTCATCCCCGTCAGGATGAAGCCCGGCGCGACGGCATTGACGCGTATCTGCTTCGGCCCAAGCTCGACCGCCAGGCTGCGCGTCAGCATGTTCACCGCGGCCTTGGTCATCGCATAGACCGACAGGCCCGCCATCGGTTGGTCCGCGGCATTGGACGACACGTTGATGATCGTGCCCCCTCGCGTCCCCAATGCGCGCGCTGCGGCGGCGCACCCCCAATAGGTGCCGTCCATGTTGATCCGCACGATGCGCGCATAGGCATCCGGCTCGGCATCGACCAGATCGAACAGGCCCGCCGTGCCGGCGACATTCGCCCAGATATCGATCGGCGCGATGGACGCGGCGAACCGGGCCAGCCGTTCGAGTGCCTGGGGGGCGGACAGATCGGCGGCAAAGGCATGCGCGCGATTGCCGATCTCGGCTGCGCGTGCGGCCAGCATCCTTCCGTCGATATCGGCCATCACGACCGTTGCACCCATCGCGGCATAGAAGCGTGCCGTTTCGAGCCCGATGCCGGATGCTGCCCCGGTCACGACAGCGAGCCGCTCGTCCAGCCGATATACCGCAAGCGGATCCATCACTTGCCCTTATAGGCGGGCGGGCGCTTTTCCACCGCAGCGGCGACCGCCTCATACTGATCGTCAGTCTGTTGGACGACGGCCTGCATCGCCGATGCGATCTCCAGTGCGGCGGACAGATCGAGCCGCGCCGACTCGCGCAGCAATCGCGTATTGAGCCGGATCGAATGGGCGGGATGCCGGGCGATCCGCTTCGCGAGTGCCCTGGCTTCGTCGAGCAGCGCGGCGTGCGGCACCACGCCACTGACAAGCCCGATCTCGAGCGCACGCGCGGCATCGATCGTGTCGCCGGTAAGCGCCAGTTCCGCCGCAGCCGATGCGCCGATCGCGCGATTGAGGAACCATGCCCCGCCGGCCGCCGAAGTCAGACCGAGCTTGATGAAGCTCTCCGCGAACTTTGCCCGTTCCGACGCGATGCGCATGGTGCACATCGTGGCGAAGTCCATCCCCGCGCCCATCGCCGCGCCATTGACCGCTGCGATCGAGGGGACTTCGAGGTCATATAGCGCGCGGGCGATCGTCTGCACGCCGGCCTGATAGGTCCGGCGAATTTCCGCCGCATTGCCTGCGAAGTGATTGGCGCGGGCATACATGTCCTTGATGTTGCCGCCCGCGCAGAACACGTCGCCTGCACCCGTCAAGATCACACAGCTGACGCTCATGTCCGCATTGGCTTCGGCGCAGGCGGTAACCAGCGCGCGCGTCAGCTCGGGGCTCAGCGCATTGCGCGTCGCGGGATCGTCGATCGTCAGGATCAGGATCGGCCCCTCACGCTCGGCCTTGAGGACGGGGCCGCTCATGCAGAAGCCCTTTCGCGTGCCGTTTCGGGTTTGCCGATCTGGTCGCGTGATTCCAGCCTCAGGATCGGTCCGGCGAAGGTTTCGGGATCTTCGATGATCGCGCAGACATGCTCGCCGACCTCGGTGTCCATCACCCAATGCGGTTCGGCTATATCGCGCTTGCGCTCGCCGTTGATCATGCTGATCAGCATCAGCTCGCGTATCTGCGCGCCGTCGCGATATTCCTTGGCGAAGCCGCGGTACATCATCCGTTGTGCCGCCTGGAGCATCGAAAGCTGCGCCATTTTGGGGAGGATGAAGTCCGCTGTGCCGCCGCCGATCCCGACCAGCATCCCGTCCCGCGGCAGCCGCGGGAGCATCGCCTTGATCGCATGGAAATGGGTCAGCAAATTGGTCGCATAGACCTCCGCCATTTCGGCGCTCGACCATTCGAGCAGGGGCTTTGCCGCATTGGGTGCATTGACCGCGATGGCGACTGCATCGATGCCCCCAAACGGCACCTGCGCTGCCTCCCACAATGCGATCGCGGCTTCGACCGAGCCGAGATCGCCGACCACGGTGGCGATGCCCGAGCCGTCGTCATAGCGAACAAGGCGCTCGGCGTTTCGGTCCCCGGCGACAAGCCGGAAGCCCTGTGCGTGCGCGCCGCGGACGATGCCCTGTCCGATGTCCCCGCAAGCGCCGAGGACGAGAAGCCGTTTGGCTGCCATTTTGCTGTTCCTTCCGGGCCCGATCCTAGCCGCGGTGCCGCGCGCTGACACCGTGGCGCCGACGATCAACACATCCGTGCTGGGATGGCCCGGGATCGCCTAGACTGTCGCGGCAGCCGGCTTGCGGGCGTAGCGATCGAGGACTTCCTGTAGGCCGCGCGGCGGCAACCGGTCGGCGGGCTTGTAGAAAGGCGACAGGATGCGCTTGAGATGCGCCTTGGCGTGCCGAGCGGTGACCTGCTGGACATGCTGCTGCCGCGCGATCGAGGCGGCGCGTTCCTCCGCGCTCATGCCCTCGCGGTCCTTATCGAGCAGATAGGTCTGCACTTTGCGCACATGGCCGCGGATATGCTTCACCGCGTAGAAGAACGCCCAGATACGATAGAGATAGGCGATCGGTCCGCGACCGAACAATGCGTGATAGACATCGTGCGCCACCTCGCGATGCTCATATTCCTCGGCCAGATGCCATTTCCACATTTCGACCGCCTCGGTATCGGCGCCCTCGAGGAATGGCGCGAAATCCTCGAAGAAATTGTCGACCGCGACGGAACTGACCGCCTCGAATCCCTCCGAATAGGCGACGTTGAAGCGCAGCGACTTGGTCTTCAGGAAGCGATCGTAATCCGCCTCATATTCCTTCTCGATCGCCAGCATGCCTTCATAACCGTCAGCGCGCAGCGCCTTGTTGAACAGCAGATGCTGCCGGCAATGCTGCATCTCCTGCTTGATGAAGATCGCCAGATCCTTGTGAAGTTTCTCATATCTGGCGGGCAGCGCAGCCTGCGCTTGCAGCATCACCTTGACCAGATAGGGTTCGATATAAGCCGGGACGGTCGATGCCGCGTTCTGCATCTGCGCGAATTCGCGATGCGGCGCCCAATGCGCCCGGACTTTCGAGAAATCCCATTTGGGAAAGCGTACCTGCATCATGCCTCTCCGGATGCGGCGGTTCTACGATCCGCCCTGATCAGAAAATAACATATTGTCGGCTTTTCGGGGAGGAGGGTGCGGCATATCACATATGTGATCCGTCTGCTATGGACAGCACGGATGTGATTGAGGCAGCTTGCGGTTGCCGATGGATCGCAAGCGCTCGTCAGCAGCGCCGAAATTAGGAGAGAACCGATGGCACGTCGCCGTTCGGCCCCGTCGCGAGACCGTATTCTGGTTCGCGCGCCGATTGAGAACAAGACCGTCAAATCTGCCGGTCGAGTGCTTGAAATCCTTGAATATTTTGACGATCTGCAACGCCAGTCGACGGTGATGGAGATCGCCGATGCGCTTGGCTATCCCCAGTCCAGCACCTCCGCGCTCCTTCGCAGCCTGGTAAGCCTGGGTTACCTCAACTATGATCCCATGGCGCGCACCTACATCACCTCGAGCCGAGTTGCGCTCCTTGGCAGCTGGGTGAACTCGCAGTTTTTTGCAGAGGGCGCCATCATCTCCATGATGAAGGAGCTGAACGAGCAGACGGGCGACACCATCGTCCTTGCCGTGCGCAACGGTCTGCATATCCAGTATATCCATGTGATCCAGGCGACCAGCCCGGCGCGACTGCACATGACGCTCGGGACCGTTCGGCCGCTCGCCGCATCCGGCGCGGGCTATGCGCTGCTCAGCACCATGACCGATTCGGAGATCACCCGGCTGGTGATGCGGATCAATGCCGAGGCGCAGGATGGCGAAGCCCTGGTCAAGATCCGCGACCTGCTCGAGGAAATCGCCGTGATCCGGCGCAAGGGCTATGCCTTTACCTGCGACATGGTGACCCGCGGCGGCGGCATCATCGCCGCGCCGCTGCCCCGGATAAGCGGCCAGCAGCGCATGATCGTCGGCATCGGCGGCATCAGCGAGGTGATGCGCGGGCGCGAGGAGGAACTGTCCAAGGCACTGATGGAACAGATCGACGCGCGCTTCGGCCGCGGCAGCCGCAACGTCGTGCAGATGCCCAACCGGGAGCCGTCGCGGATCATCATGCCGAGCCTGCAAACCGCGTGATGCGCGACCTGCCAATCTGACCAATCGGGGGATCGAATGACGAACATGAACAAGGGCGCGGCACCCCTTGCCGGGCGCCGTGTCCTTGACTTGTCGCGTGTGCTGGCCGGCCCCTGGTGCACGATGGTGCTCGCGGACCTGGGCGCCGAGGTCACCAAGGTCGAGCATCCGCGCGGCGGTGACGACACGCGCCATTGGGGCCCGCCCTATACCGGTGGCGAGTCGGCCTATTATCTGTGCGCCAATCGCAACAAGCGCAGCGTCGCGCTCGATATCTCGAAGCCCGAAGGACAGCGCATCGTGCGCGATCTGGCGGCGCAGGCCGATGTGCTGGTCGAGAATTACAAGCTGGGCGGGCTGGAGAAGTTCGGCCTCGACTATTCGTCGATCGCCGCGATCAACCCGCGCATCGTCTATTGTTCGATCTCGGGCTATGGGCGGCGCTCGCCCATCGCGGAGCGGCCCGGCTATGACTATGTGATCCAGGCCGAAGGGGGGCTGATGTCGGTAACCGGCCCGGTCGATGGCGAGCCGATGAAGGTCGGGGTGGCTGTTGCCGATCTTTTCACCGGCATGGCTGCGGCACAGGCGATCCTGGCGGCGCTGATCGCCGCCGATCGCGACGGGGCCGGGCAACATCTCGACATGGCGCTCTATGATTGCCAGCTTGCGATGCTGGCCAATGTCGGCAGCGCCGCGCTTGTCGCCGGCACCGAGCCGCGCCGCTATGGGAACGGCCATCCGACGGTCGTGCCCTATCAATTGTTCGACACCCTCGACGGACAGGTGGTGGTCGCGGTCGGCAATGATGCGCAGTTTACGGCCTTCGCAACCCGCCTGCTCGACCGGCCCGATCTCGCGACGGATGAGCGGTTCGCGAAGAATGGTTCGCGCGTTGCCAATCGCGATGCGCTGCTGGCGGAGATCATGCCGCTGATGCGCCGGCACACGACCGAATGGTGGTTGGCGGGTCTGCGATCGGTCGGTGTACCGACCGGCGCGGTGCGTCAGGTTGGGGAAGCGCTCGCCGCGCCGGAAGCGACTGCGCGCGATATGGTCGCTACGGTCGCGCATCCCAGCGCAGGCGAGGTGAAGCTCGTTGCTTCCCCGCTCAAGCTTGGCCGTACGCCGGTTGTCTCGCCGGTCGCCCCGCCGATGCTGGGCCAGCACAGCCGGACCGTGCTGGCAGAGCTCGGCTATCGAGCGGACGAGATCGAGGCGCTCTTCGAGACGGGCGTCATCGCCTGAACGCGGTCACGTATGTGATGAAACAGACAGTTGCACACGCAGCTTTGGAAAACTGACAGAATGTCAGCTATGTCGCGGGCAGGAGAAGGATGAACATGGCGGGAATCGACGTCGTCATCACTGGCATCGGGCAGTCTGCGGTCGGGCGAAAGCTGGCGCAGTCGGGCCTCGAGCTGACAGTGGACGCGGCCCTGGAGGCGATCGCCGATGCCGGGCTGACCGTTGCCGACATCGACGGCATGTCGACCTTTCCGGGCCGCCGGCCCGATGCGATCCCGTTCTCTCCCGTCGGCACGATGGATCTCAAGGAAGCGCTCGATTTCAAACTGAACTGGTTTGCCGGGGCGATGGAAGGGTCGGCGCAGCTGGGTTCCATCATCAATGCCTATGCTGCGATCAAGGCGGGGTTGGCGCGGCACGTTCTGTGTTTCCGTACCGTCAAGGAAGGATCGGGCGGGGCGTCGTGGAAGGAGAATGCCGAAGTCCGCACGCAACGCGTTCGGCTCGACGGCGAATTTCAGTATATTTTCCCCTATGACGCGATCTCGGCGACCAACTGGTTGTCGCAATATGCGCAGCGCCATTCTCATCTGTACGGGACCCGGCGCGAGCATCTTGGCGCGATCGCACTCAACGCGCGGCGCGGCGCGATGGACAATCCCAAGGCGCTGTTCCGCGATCCGATGACGATGGACGATTATCTGTCGGCGCGGATGATCAGCACGCCGTTCGGCCTGCTCGATTGCGACGCACCGACCGATGCCTCGACCGTGATCCTGCTCTCCGCCGCGGATGGGGTGGCAGATCGCAGCAAGCCGGTCGTGCGCATCGACTCGGTGGGTGGCGGCATCCATGGCCGGGCCGCCTGGGACCAGGCGGACATGCCGCGCATGGCGGCACATGATGCGGCGCGGATGCTGTGGTCGCGAACCGATTTGAAGCCTGCGGACGTCGATGTCGCGCTGCTCTATGATGGGTTCAGTTTCCTCGCATTGACCTGGCTCGAGGCGATGGGGTTTTGCGGGATCGGTGAGGGCGGAGCCTTTGTCGAAGGCGGCAGCCGGATCGCGCGTGACGGCGCGCTGCCGCTCAATCCGCATGGCGGGCAATTGTCCGGTGGGCGCACCCATGGCTTCGGTTTCATTCACGAAGCTGTGGTCCAGCTTCGCGGGCAGGGCGGGGCACGGCAGGTTTCCGGAGATCCCAAGGTTGCAGCGGTCACCAATGGCGGCGGTCCGATGGCGGGCGCGATGCTGCTGGTGCGCGACTGAACAAGATGAGAGGACGATCATGACGAACCCCAACTGGTCTCCCGGCACGCAGACGACCACGGTCGAGGTGCTGCGGAGCGCCCTGGCGAAGCGCGGCCCCAACTGGGAGTTCGTGGATTATTCGGGCGAGAAGTACACGCTTGGCTTCCTCGACGCGCAGAGCACGAGCCTTGCCCATGCCTTGCGGGCATCGGGCGCGCGTGCCGGGGAATGCGTGATATCGATCCTCGACAACTGCGTCGAACAGCTGCTGCTGCTGTTTGCCTGCGCAAAGATCGGCGCGGTCCATGTCCCGCTCAATACCGCCTATAAGGGCGAGTATCTGCGCCACCAGGTCGCGGACTCGCGGGCCGCCGTGCTCGTCGCCGAAAAGGAATATGTCGAGCGGCTGATCGCGATCGAGGGCGGCCTGCCTGACGCCCGGGTGCTGCTGATCAAGGGCGAGCTGCCGGAAGGCATGGCGGCGCACAAGCTCGAGATGCGCATGCTCGCCGATGTGCTGGTCCCGACCGAGGAACCCACGGGCCATGAGAGCAAGCCCGGCGATCTTGCGATGCTGGTCTACACCGCCGGCACCACCGGCCCCTCCAAGGGCTGCATGATCAGCCAGAACTATCTGTGCAACCAGGCACGACAGCTTGCGACCTGCCTTCATTATGACGGGGATGATGTCGTGTGGACGCCGCTGCCCGGCTTCCACATGAACCAGTATTCCGCGACCGTCCTGTCGTCGATGATGGTGGGCGGGAAATGCGCGATCTATCCGCGCTTCTCGGTGTCGCGCTTTTGGGACGAGCTGGAGCGGGTCGGCGCGACCGTCACCCATATCCTCTCGTCGATGGTGCGGTTCGTGGCCGAGGCGCCCGACAACCCCGCCTCGTTGCGTTACAAGGGCAAGCTGCGCGTGGCAGGGGGCGCACCGTTTCCCGAAGAGCTGCAGACGATCTGGCGCGAACGCTTTGCGCCCAAACATGTCCATGCGCCCGTTGGCTATGGCCTGACCGAATGCGCGATCGTCACCAGTGTCGACATGACCGTGCCGCGCCCCACCGCAAGCTCGGGCACTCACAATGACGATTTCGAGGTGATGATCGTCGATGATGACGACGCCGAGGTTGCGGCCGACACGCCCGGCGAAATCCTGGTCCGCCCGAAAAAGCCCCATGTGATGTTCGAGGGCTATTGGGGCCGGCCCGCCGAAACGATGAAGGTGCTCAAGAACTTCTGGTTCCATACCGGCGACATCGGCAAGTTCGACGCTGACGGCTGGTTCTACTTCCTCGACCGGAAGAAGGACTATCTGCGCCGCCGCGGCGAGAATATCTCGTCGATGGAAGTGGAGGGGGTGTTCAGCCTGCATCCCGCCATCCAGGAAGTCGCCGTCCATGCCGTACTCGCCGACCTGGAGGACGATGTGAAGGCGACGATCGTCCTCGTTGAGGGGGCGGCGCTGACCGAGGAAGAACTGTGCCGCTGGTCGGTTGAAAACCTGCCCTATTTCGCGGTGCCGCGCTTTATCGAATTCCGCGCGGCGTTGCCCAAGAACCCCGTCGGACGTGTGCTCAAATATGAGCTGCGCGATCAGGGGATCACCGAGACGACCTGGGACCGCGACACCTCATCGGTCGAGCTGGTCAAGCGCTGAGCTGAACCGCCTTTACGCAAGGTGCGGATTGTTGTAGTCAGAAAACCAACAACATGTCAGTTTTAGGAAGAGGATCGATGCCATGAAGGTTGAGGATCTCATTATCGTCAGCGTCGACGACCATATCGTCGAGCCGCCCACCATGTACGACCAGCATCTTTCGGTGCAGCACAAGGCGATCAAGCCGGAGCTGCGCAAGGATGCGAACGGCGCGGATTTCTGGCTCTACGAGGGCAAGCGCACCGGCTCGATCGGGCTGAATGCCGTCGTCGGCCGGATGAAAGAGGAATATGGCTGCGAGCCGGTTTCGTTCGAGCAGATGCGCAAGGGCGCGTGGGACATCGATTCACGCATCGAGGACATGAACGCCAACGGAATCCTGGCGTCGCTCAACTTCCCCAGCGTGGTCCGCTTCGACGGCGCGCTGTTCCACGAGTTCGACAACAAGGCGAACGCGCTGACGCTGTTGCGGGCCTATAATGACTGGCATATCGACGAATGGTGCGGCAGCCATCCGGGCCGCAACATCCCGCTGGCGCTGGTGCCGTACTGGGACATCGATGCAACCGTCGAGGAGATCAAGCGCGTGTCGGCAAAGGGCTGCCACGCGATCACCTTCAGCGACAATCCCTCGCTCAAGGGACAGCCGAGCATCCACAACGAGCATTGGGAACCGCTCTGGAAGGCGTGCGCCGACCACGACATCGTGATCAACATTCATATCGGATCGGGTGCGCAGGCCCCGCATGCATCGATGGAATCGCCGATCGATGCCTGGATCACGACCATGCCGATCTCGATCGTCAATTCGGCGGCGGACTGGCTGCACCTCAAGGCATTGCAGCGCTATCCGCTCCAGGTCTCGCTGTCCGAAGGCGGGATCGGCTGGATTCCCTATTTCCTCGAACGTGCCGACTTCGTCCATGAGCATCACAAGGCCTGGACCCATGCTGATTTCGGAAAGAAGAAGCCGAGCGATGTGTTCCGCGAGCATTTCCTGACCTGCTTCATCGACGACGCCTTCGGCCTCGAGAATCTCGACAAGATCGGCGAGAACAATGTCGCCTATGAATGCGATTATCCGCACTCCGATACGGTGTGGCCGGAATCGGCCGACCGCCTGAGGGCGACGCTGAGCGGGATTTCCGACACCGCGATTGAGAAGATCACCCATGGCAACGCGCTGCGCCTGTTCAACTTCGACGCTTTTGGAATGATGGGCGGCCGGGAGAACTGCACCGTCGGCCGGTTGCGCAAGGCAGCCGAGCATATCGACACCGCGCCGCGAAGCTATGGTGGCCCCGCACCGCTCGCCGAGGGCGAGGTCGCGCGCCGGGTGACCTCGGGCGACATCACCAAAATGTTCATGGACGTCGCCAAGCAGGACGGCGAACTCGAAGCGGCCGAGTGAGATGGGTGCCGGTTATCAGCGGATGCTGCCCAGGCTCGACGATCTGAACCGCTTCTACTGGACAAGCGGCGAAGACGGCGTGCTGCGCATGCTGCGATGCCAGGATTGCAGCTTCTGGGTGCATCCGCCCCAACCGGTCTGTCCGAAATGCCTGACCAAGCATCTCGCCCCCGAGCCGCTGTCGGGACGAGGCACGGTGTTCAGCTATACGGTGAACGAGAAGGCGTGGGGGCCCGGCCTCGAGGTGCCTTATGTCATCGGCGTCGTGCGGCTGGACGAGCAGGACGGACTTCAGCTCACCACCAACATATGCGGAATCGCATCCGATCAGGTCCACATCGGGATGCGTGTCAGAGTCACGTTCGATCACGATGAGGATATCTGGCTTCCGATGTTCGAACCCGAAGCAATACGCAACGCGGCCTGATACGGCTGCGGCGATCAAGGAGAGAGATTGTGGCTGTAACGGCTGTACTTGAACGCGAACCCGAAACCCGCATTTTGCCCTATGCGGTCTATGACGGCGATGGACATCTCTATGAGACGATGGACACGTTCCGCCGCCATCTGCCCAAACAGTTTCACAAGGATTTCCAGTATGTGCAGGTCGAGGGCCGCACCAAGCTGGCGATCAACGGGCATATCAGCGAATATATACCCAACCCGACCTTCGAGGTCGTCGCCGCGCCGGGCAGCCATGAAATCTGGTATCGTGGCGAGAATGCCGAGGGCAAGACGCTGCGCGAGCTCACCGGCGATCCGCTGGCCTATCAGCCCGAGTTCGGCAATCCCGAAGCCCGGCTGAAGCTGCTCGACGAGCAGGGCGTGCACGCCCAGCTCATCTTCCCGACCCTGGCCTCGATCATCGAGGGGCATATGGGCAACAATGTCGAGCTGATGGCGGCGCTGGTTCATTCGCTCAACGCCTGGGTGCTCGATGAATGGAGCTTCAACTACAAGGATCGGCTCTATCCCTGCGCCTATATCTCGCTGGCCGATGCCGAGAAGGCCGAACAGGAACTGGATTGGGCGCTGAAGAATGGCGCACGCCATATCCTGATCCGTCCGGCGCCGGTGCCCGGCCTGTTCGGCCCGCGTTCTCCTGGTCTTCGCGAGTTCGACCGTTTCTGGGGCAAGGTCAACGAATCGAACATCTTCGTCGTACTGCATGTGTCCGACAGCGGGTACGATCAGATCTATCGCTGGTGGGGTAGCGGCGCCAGCGAGATGGTTGCGTTCGACCGTTCGGATCCGTTGAAGGCTTGCATGGATACGCAGGGGCGCTCGATCGCCGACACCATCGCGGCGCTGATCGCGCATGGCGTGATGGATCGCTTCCCGAACATTCGCTGGATGTCGGCCGAGAACGGCTCGATCTGGGTTCCGCACCTGATGAAGATGTTCAAGCGCGCCCATGGCCAGATGCCGCAGGCGTTCAAGCGCCATCCGATCGATACGTTCCGCGAGAGCGTGTTCGTCGAACCTTATTACGAGGAGGATCTGAACGAGCTGCGCGAATTCGTCCCGGTCGAGCGCCTGGTGTTCGGCAGCGACTGGCCGCACGCCGAAGGGCTCGCGATGCCGCTCGACTTCCTCAACGAGGTGAAGGATTTCACGCCGGCAGAACAGGAGATGTTCATGAGCAGCAACCTGAAGGGCCTGCTCGACGGCAAGCGTTGAACATCGCGATAGGCAAGCTATGCCGCCCGGGCCCTTGGTCCGGGCGGCTTCTTTATGCCTGGTGGCGGATCGAGGCGAGTGCGCGATCTGCGGGTGAGCCCTTGACGGTCGGCGTGAACAGCAATGTCAGGATGTCGATCTCGGCCTGTTTCAGGTCATCCGGCGCGACAATCGCAGGATTCTGTCGCATCGTTGCGGGGCGCGCTGCCATGCGCTCGATCGCCGAATAGATGATCACGCTGCGCGCCAGTGCCGATTTCGGATCGACGTCATCGGGGTGCGCCGCGAGGATGCGTTCGGCGATCGCATGGATCAGCGGCATTGCCGCTTCCTGACGGACGGCGAGAAACGCGGGATGCGCGCTGTCCGACAAATAATTGCGGACCGTGAGGATCGCTCGATGCCGGTCCCAATAGGCGCTGAAGGCGTCGATGAAGCGCGTCGCATGTTCTGCAGGCGTGGCCGATGTCCAGTCGCGACCTAGCGCCTCCTGGACCTCATCCATGTCTGCCCCGGCCTCATGGCTGAGAGCCAGAAGGATTTCGTCGATATCCTTGAAGTACAAATAGAATGTTTGCGAAGCCAGTGTCGCTGCGCGGGCAATGGCACTGGCCGTCAGCTTGTGCGCCGGCTCGACCGCGATCAGCTGACGGGCTGCATCGAGCAACCGCCGCCGGCTCTCGGCGCCCTTGCGGCCGATCGACTGTCCATGCTTGTTCGTCTCGTCCATCCCGCTGTGGAACGCCGCGAGGCGTTCCCTGTCAAGCATGGGCGGATTCAGCTTCGCGATTTGGGCATGCCCAGCGACTTCTCGGCGATCAGGCTGCGGTGCACTTCGCTGGTGCCGCCATAGACGGTCATGGCGATGGCCCGCCGCATCGTTGTCTCGACATAGTCCATGTCGGGATCGACACCGCGCACCAGCGAACCGGGCGCGCCGGCCTCGACGATCGCGCTGGCGTCCCGGTACATGGTTTCAGTCGTGAACATCTTTGCCATCGGGCCGAAGCTGATGTCGTGGATGCCTTCGACATCCGCCCACACCTGGCGCCGGCAGAGCACGTCCGCCACTTCGTCGTTGATTGCGGCACGAGCGAGCACGCGACGAAGAAACGGGTTGTCGATCGGCGCCGCACCATTGCCGCTCGGCTTGCGCGCCCAGGTAAGGGCCCGGCGCATCATCGCGCTCTGCGCCGCGTGATAGCCGGATCCACCATGTTCGAAGCCGAGCGCCGATGCCATGACGCGCGCGCCGTCGCCGACCTCGCCGATGCGGTAGCGATCCGAAATGCGGACATCCGTGAAGTAGGTGATGTTCGTCTTCTCGTCCTGCAGCGTATAGACCGGGTGCAGTTCGATACCGGGCAGCTTCATCGGCATGATGAACATCGTCAGGCCCTGGTGCTTCTTGCCGCTATTGTCGGTGCGGGTCAGCATCAGGATATAGTCGGCCTGGTGGCCGTTGGTGGTGAACATTTTCTGCCCGTTCAGCACCCATTCGTCACCCTCGCGCACGGCACTGAACTTGGTCCCGAACACGTCCGAGCCCGATTGCGGCTCGGAGAAGCCGAGCGCCCCCAATGCTTCGCCGCGGGCGATGGCGCCGACGATCTCTTCCTTTGTTTCCGGCTGCGACCAGAGCTGCGCCATCTTGGCGACGAACTCGGTGACGGCGAGCGGCGTGCGGGTCCAGCCGATATCTTCCCACATCGGCGCAGCGGCCATCACTTCGTAGCGGCTGCGGACCTTCTGGCCGTCGGCGCCGAGGTCGGGATAGGCATGGCCGGCCTCGGCCAGCTTCTTGTGGAAGCCGGGATGGTGGCCCGCGGTGGAGTGATGCTTCTTCGCCTCGATATCGGGGGTCATCTGGCCTTCGACGAAGCTGCGCAACTCGGCGGCATAGGCGTCGGCCTCTGCGCCCCATTCGAAATCGATCTCGACCTCCCCGGCGCGGGGCAGGGCTACGGTCTCGCCGTCCCAAAGGCGCGCGGCGATGCGGTCGAGCTCGGCATTGGGGTCGCCCGCGATCAGCGACAGCAGCTTGGCGCGGCGGAAATAGAGCTGGACGTCATATTCGAGGCTGAGGCCATAACCGCCAAAGGTACGCACCGAATGTTGCACCGCCTGGTCTACGCTATGCGCCGCCCACCAATAGGCCATGGCGGCGCGCGCGCCTCCCTTGGCATCCCCCGCTGCAATCGAGGCAATGGCACGCCATGCCAGCAATTTTGCCCCGTCCATATGCGTTGCCGCATCGGCCATCGGATGCGCGATGCCCTGATAGGCGCCGATCGGCGAGCCATAGGCATGGCGCTCGACCGAATAGGCGGCGGCGAGCTCGAGCGCCCGGCGGCCAAGGCCGGCCAGATAGGCAGCGGTGAGGACCTTCCATTCCTCGCACGCGGCGGCGAATTGCGATACCGCAGTGTCACCGGTTGCCAGCACGAACCGCTCGCCCGCACCGCACGACAGATCGAGATTGGCGACCGCGGCGGCGGCGATATTGGGCGCTTTCGCGGCATTCAACCCGGTCAGGGCAACAAGGTCGTTTCCGTCAAGCGCGAGCACGACATGGGCGCGCGACCCGCCGAGCACCGGTTGGGCCACACCCGGCACGACCGGGTTGAGCGCAAGCGTTGCGATCGCCCCGCTATCGACCGTGGATAACAGCGCGGCGGGGGCACCCGTCCGGTGGAGCAGCGCGATCGCCACGATCGCTTCGATCAGCGGCACCGGCGCGACATGGCGGCCCGCCTCCTCGGCAACGATGGCCGCATCCATCAGCGTCATCCCGCCATCCTGCGGCTCGATCGCCCGGATACCGACAATGCCCAGCTCAACCAGCTTGTCCCACAGCGGCTGATCGACCCCTGTGTCCTCGGCGGCGCGCAGCCGCTCGGGCGTTGCCTCGTCCGCGAACAGACGGGCGACGGTGTCCTTCAGCATCGACTGGCTTTCGGAGAGGGCAAGCTTCATTGGACGGGATCCTTCAGGCCTTCTTGTTGGCTGCAGTCATTTCTTCGAGATTGGCGAGCGTGACCCGGCCTTCGGCGGCCCAGGCATTGGCATGGCCCAGAGAATGGGTGTCGAAGCACGCCTGGATCGCGGCATATTGTCCCATGATGTCCATCGTCTGATTGACCGCGCGCTTGGCCATGAGCAGGCCGTGCGGATGCTTGGTCGCGATGTCGTTCGCCAATGCCAGCGTCGCCTCATGCAGCTGCTCAAGCGGGACCACGCGATTGATCATGCCGACCTTCTCGGCCTCTTCGGCATTCATCCAGCGGCCGGTGAACAGCATTTCCTTGGCCTTGCGGGGGCCGAACTCCCAGGTGTGGCCGTGATATTCGACGCCGCCGATCGCCATGTTGATCACGGGATCGGAGAAGCGCGAATTGTCGGCCGCGACGATCAGATCCATCGGCCAGATCAGCATCAGCCCGGCTGCGACACAGGCGCCCTGAACCGCGGCGATGGTGGGCTTGGGAAGGTTGCGCCACTTGTTCGAATAACCCAGGAAATGCTTGCTTTCCCAGCGGTACATCCGAAGCAGGCCGTTCGCGCTGACATCGTCGAACATCGACAGCCACGGTTCGTGCTTCACCACCTCCGCCGAGATGTCATGGCCGGCCGAGAAATGCTTGCCGCTGGCATTCAGCACGATGACCCGGACATTGTCGTCGGCGACCGCCTTGTCGAACGCAGCGTCCAGCTCGGCAAGCAGAGGCGGGTGCTGCGCGTTGTTCGTCTCGGGCCGATTGAGTGTGACGATCGCAACGCGGTCGCGAACTTCGTACAGGATAAAGCTCATCTTGCTGCTCCTCAGCGCATCGGCATGCGGATGGCGCCATCGAGACGCACGGTCTCGCCGTTGAAATAGCCGTTTCGTACCATTTCCAGCACCAGGCTGGCATATTCAGCCGGCGCCCCGAAGCGTTTCGGGAAGGGGACCGATGCTTCCAGTACGCTGCGCACATTGTCCGGCACGCCCAGCATCGGCGGCGTCGCGAAAATGCCCGGCATGATCGTGTTGATGCGGATCGCCGAACCGGAGAGATCACGCGCGATCGGGAGTGTCATGCCGACCACGGCCGCCTTCGACGCTGAATAGGCCGCCTGACCCATCTGCCCGTCCTGGGCCGCAGCGGATGCGGTGCAAACGATCGCGCCACGCTCCCCGTCCACCGGGTCGAGCGTCAGCATGCCCGCCGCCGAACGGGTGATGCAGCGAAATGTGCCCACCGTGTTGACCATCAACACCCAGGCGAACTTGTCGCTGGGGAAATACTTGATCTCACCGGTCTTCTTGTCGACGCCGGCCGTCTTGATCGAGTTGCCCGTCCCGGCGCAATTGACCAGGACCCGCTCCTGGCCATTTGCCGAGCGCGCCTTCTCGAACGCCGCATCGACTGACTCGTCGGACAGCACATCGACCTTGCAGAAAATGCCACCGATTTCGGCGGCGACCTTCTCGCCCAGTTCCTCATTGAGATCGAAGATGGCGACTTTCGCGCCCGTTTCGGCGATCGCCTTCGCGGTTGCGTGCCCCAGGCCGGAGGCGCCGCCGGTGACGATCGCGGAAATCGAGGAATCGAGTTTCATAAGCGTCTGCTCCAGGAAGCATTGTGAACGTATCGGCCCCTTCAGCCTGTCGGACATTGCGGTATGTCTCGCGCCGTCTCTGCGCAATGGAGCGGCAGCCAAGCGCATGGTTGTGATGCGTCGCGCCAAGGATACGAAACGGCGCCCGCATCCGATAAGCTCGCGCGGGGCAACAGGATATCAACATGGCCATCCCTGAACGGCTTCGGTGCAATCTTGAGCTACCCGTGATGGTGGCGCCGATGTTCCTCATCTCAAATCCGGCGCTGACCATTGCGGCATGCAAGGCAGGGATCATCGGAACCTTCCCGTCGCTGAACGCGCGCAGTGCGGCGGACTATGAGAGCTGGCTCGAGCAGATCGGCGCTGCGTTGGACGAGACTGATGCGGCCTATGGCGTGAACCTGATCGTCGGCAAGCAGAATGGACGGCTGGCTGAAGATCTGGAGATTACGGTGCGACGCCAGGTTCCGCTCGTGATCACCTCCTTCGGAGCGGATCACGATGTCGTTGCGGCGGTACATGACTATGGTGGCACCGTCTTTCACGACGTCGCCAGCGCGCGCCACGCCGAGATCGCAGCGCAGGCGGGGGTCGATGGCCTGATCGTGTTGACCGCAGGTGCCGGCGGGCACACCGGCTGGCTCAACCCCTTTGCGGTGCTGAACGAGGTGCGCGCCGTATTCGACGGCACCATCCTGCTGGCCGGGGGCATGTCAACGGGGCGGGACGTCGCGGCAGCGCGGATGATGGGAGCAGATCTTGCCTATATGGGCACCCGCTTCATCGCGACGCGCGAGGCATCGGTACATCCCGACTATCACGCGATGCTCATCGCATCGCGCGCAAAGGATGTGCTAGCGACACGCGGGATCAGCGGGACGCCGGCGAATTTCCTGACCAGATCGCTCACCGCCAATGGGCTCGACCCGGCTTTGTTTCAGTCCGCGACCGGCCCGCTGCCCGTGCTTGAGGAACGTGGACTCAGACCCTGGAAGGACATCTGGTCGGCGGGGCAGGGCGTCGGGGCGATCACGGACGTGCCGTCCGTCGCCGAACTGGTCGAACGCTTGTCTGCCGATTATGCGGGCGCGATCGGGGCGGTTAGCGCGCCGTGAAAGCTGCGAGCGCGGCCTTCGCCTCATTGCTTCCAGACGTCGCGATTGCCAGTTCCCGTTCCACGTCCAGGCCTTCGGCAAGCGGCATCCCGCTCGCGCCTACCGCTTGACGTATCGCGGCTTCGGCGGAGGGACGGTTGCCTGCGCGTTGCAGTGCGAATTCGACTGCGGCCTCGACCACAATCTCGCTGATCCGATCGATCAGCCCCCAGGCCAGCGCGGTGACCGGGTCGATCGGGTCGCCGCTCAGCATCAGGTCGAGCGACCGCGTCTCGCCGATCAGGCGGGGCAAGATCTGCGTCGCCCCATAAGCGGGTATCAGGCCGAGTTTCACCTCGGGCAGGCCTAGCACGGCGTTAGGGTCGGCGATCCGAAACTGCAGTCCCAATGCGATTTCCAGCCCGCCTCCCAGCGCGTAGCCGGAAATTGCGGCGACCTCGATTTTCGGAAATGCCCGGAGCCGCTGGATCAACGCATGCATGTGACGGATGCGCAGCTCGCCATCCGCGCCCTTCTCGTTGAGGTCGGAACCGACGCAAAAGGCGCGCGGCGAACCTGTGATCACCAAAGCGCGGCTGGCATCGCTCTCGATCGTGTCGAGATGGGTGTTGAGCTCAGCCAGCATTGCCGTGTCGATCGCGTTCAATCGCTCCGGGCGATTGAACATGAGCACCGCGACATCGCGGTCATCGGTCCGCATGATCCTCATCACGGGCCACCTTCCTATCTCCGCAGTGCGCAGCGCAAGGTGCCGGGCAGAGCATCGCATATTCGATGCTTTCTGGTTGCGTTGGCGGCAGCGGGCGATCGGGTTAGATCGCGTAGAATCGAGTGTATGGAGGACAGCGATGGGACATGTGATCGTCACCGGGGGACTGGGCGGATTGGGGCGCGCGGTCGTGACGACCTTGAAGTCCCGGGGGCATCGCGTGGTTGCAGTCGATATCGCATCGGGCGAGAGTGACGCAGACCGCGTCATCGCGGGTGTTGATCTTGCCGATGAAACGGCGGTGGCGACAGCATTCTCCGAAGCGGCGGGTGCGTTGGGCGAGATCGACGCGTTGGTCAATGTCGCCGGCGGTTTCACCTGGGAGCCGGTGGAAACCGGGTCGATGGCAAGCTGGGACGCCATGTATCGCATCAACCTGCGCACCGCGGCAATCAGCTCGCGGGCGGCGCTGCCTCACCTGAAATCGGGTGCGATCGTGAATGTGGGGGCGGCGGCATCCGCCGCGCCGGGCATGGGCATGGCGCCCTATGCAGCCTCGAAGGCCGGCGTCATGGCGCTGACCGAGAGCCTTGCCGAAGAGCTTCGGGGCAGGGGCATCCGCGTCAACGCAATTCTGCCGACCATCCTCGATACGCCGGCCAACCGCAAGGACATGCCCGACGCCGATCCGGCGGGTTGGGTAAGTCTCGAAAGCGCGGCGGCTGTGGTGGCGTTCCTGCTCTCGCAGGATGCCGCGGCGATCACCGGGACCGGTATCAAGCTTTCACTCGGTACAGCGGGCGCCTAGATTCCACATCATGACGCGTGCTGATGCTTCCTATCGATCCTCGTCGCCGCATGCATTGGGCCGCAAGGGGCGCGAGACGCGTCAGCGCCTGGTCGACGCGGCCGCGTTGTTGCTCGCTTCGACCTCGCCGATGGACCTCACCGCGATGGCGATCGCCGCCGAGGCCGGAACCGCTTCGGCAACATTCTACGTCTATTTTCGTGATGTGCAGGATATTCTCTACGCGCTCAGCGAGGCGGCGACCGAAGACATGCTAACAGCATTTTCGAAGCTCGACATCTTCCACAACAACGCACGGGTTGCGGAAGACAGCGAGGCATTCCTGAAGATGCTTGCCGAGCAATGGGAGCGGCACAATGCGGTGCTTCACTATCGCATGATGGAGGCCGACCGCGGGGATCCGCGGTTCGCCAGATTGCGCGGCCGATGGGCAGAAGCGGTGCTCAACCGTTTCTGGGAGTTGTTGAAGCGGGCGCCGCATCTCGAACCGCCGCTGGATGAAACCGACGCCTATGCCGAGAGCATCGTGCTGTTCGCATCGATTGAGCGGCTGGCCGCTGCGGTACACCGGGAGCCCCGGCTGACCATATCGGCGCAGCGTATCCGCGCCGCACAGGCGCGCATTTTGACCCGCATGATTGCGCCGCAGGGCTAGGGAAGGGGCCGGCGTGCCGGCCCCTGCACGTCAGAGACCGATCGCCTTGCGGGTTAGGCTGGTCTTGAGCCGCGACCCGTCGGCCGACAGCGTCGAGATCGGCACGCGATACACCTTCATCTGCGCGGTGAAGGTAACGAAGCCGCCCGCATCATTCACTTCATAGACCTTGCCCAGCACGCGGCCGTCGGCGTCGATGATCGTCTGGTTCTTCTTTACGGCGATCGCCGCCGCGGGCGCGGCCTGCGCGGCCAATGCCTGCATCGGCGCGGCAAAGAGGAGTGCCGCGCACACGCACGTCAGATAGGGTTTCATGATTTGATCGGTCTCCAAGCCTGTCCGCGGACAGCACGAACAACTCGCACTTGCCGCGATGCAGCATGGCTTGCAATCGTATTCTTGATGGATTGTCAGAATTAACGAGCAAGATGTCCGTTATTGTTCTGACGAAGGCGTCGAGCAGGAAACAGGGGCATCGCGACCGAACATGATCGCTCTTGTTCGCGATAATGGCCGACCTCGAGCGTCATCGGCCCGCAAATGAAGACGGCGGGCCGCAAGGGCCCGCCGTCTCGTCATGACAATAGTCAGCCGGGTGTCAGAATTTCAGCTTGGCCTGAACACCATAGGTGCGCGGTTCGTTGTAGAACAACGACGCATATCCAGCTGAGGTCGCGGTATTGGCACCACCGACCGCATAGACTTCGTTGAACAGGTTACGGGCAAAGACGCCCAGCGTCAGCGGGGTCCCGCCGACATCGGTCCAGTCCAGCCGCGCGCCAACCACCGCATAGGCGCCTTGGCTCAACTGCTTGTCGCTCTTGAACGGACTGAAATAGGTCCGGCTCGCCCGATAGACATCGGCATTGAACGTCAGGCCTCCGATATCCGGGCCGAGCGAGGTTTCGTAGCTGACATTGCCGCCCAGGGTGAGCGCGGGCGCATAGGGGAACGCTGTGTCCTCGGGCTTGGCCGGGAAGGCGTTTCGCGATGCAAGGACTGCCGGGGTTCCCGTATCCAGATATTTTGCATCATTGTAGCTGATAAAGCCTCCGAATGTGAGGCCGCGTGTCGGCGTGATCGTCGCGTCGATGTCGAAGCCCTGCACCCGCGCCTTGCCGGCATTGATGATGATCGTGCCCGCCGACGGGTCGTTATTGGGATTACCGTCGCCATCGAAATTGTTGTTGGTTCCGTTAACGCCGCGCTGCGACCCGTTATACGTGCCCCGGAAGACATCGATGTTGAACGTGCCGCGCACCCCGCCTGCAGACCAGCGTGCCTTCATGCCGATTTCGGCATCCACCACCGTTTCGGGTTCATAGGTCTGGAACGGGGTCAGGATCCCGCCAAGAACCGGCGTGTTGACGCCGCCCGCGCGATAGCCGCGGCGAACCGTGGCATAGAGGAAGATGCTCTCGGTCGCCTGATAGTTGACGCCGAAATTCCATGTCCAGGCGGCGGAATCCGCGACGGATTGCGTACCCTTTATCGCCACCGGAGCGCCGTTCACCGTGAGCGTTCCGCCGTTGCGGCACTGATCGAGCGATGCGACCGGCGTGCCGGGAACATACGGATTGTTCGCGCTATAGCCAGTCGCGCACGATGTGGTCTTGTCCCATGTGTGACGGACACCGGCATCGATCTTGAAACCGCCGCCCAGGTTGAAACTGGCTTGTCCAAACAGCGCTTTGCTTTCCTGCGTACGGTAGCTCAACACAAGCGAAGCGGGCAGACGGGGCGTGAAGGGAGCGACGATCAGACCGGTGCGGCCGCTGGGCTTCGATTTGAGATAGAATGCGCCGAAGATGGTATCGAGCCGGTCCTCGAGGAAGCTTCCCTGGACCTGGAATTCCTCGCTGAACTGGCTGAAATCCTGAAGATTCTCAGCCGTTGTCAGCCCCATCTCGGTGCCGTCGGTATCGGTCACGCTGTAGTGATAGGCGGTTCTGTAGCCCAGAATGTTCTTCAGCGTGATGTTGCCGAGATTGAGCGTGGTCGTGTTCGACAAGCCCTGGAGCTGAACATTCTGGAAGACGCGCGGAGCGGTGAAGTTCTTGCGGACGCCCGCGGCCTGTTGCCGCGCCAGCGCGAGATCGACGTCGCAGGAGGCCGAGGTACCGCAGTCGAAGAAGGTGTTGAAACCGGGAAAGCGCGGCGTGATCGTTCCGGGATACAGATGGGTGAGGACGGCAGCATCGCCCTGCCGTTCCCAGCGGATATTGTCATAGACCGTGGTGTTCTGAAAATCGCCGAGATCGATCAGCAGCGACACGCGGAACGAGGTGTCGTTGATGTCATTCAGATCCTGCCCGGTGACCTGGGATATCGTGTGCCCGTCGCGCTTGTTGCGCTGGCCGGCGACGCGGATCGCAACCTTGTCCTGGACGATCGGCACATTGAGCGCGCCTTCGACAACGATCGCGTTGTAATTGCCATAGCTGGCCGACAGATAGCCGCCGAGTTCGTGCGACGGCGCTGTGGGATAGACCAGCACCGCGCCGGAGGTCGAGTTGCGGCCGAACAGGGTACCCTGCGGTCCCTTCAGAACCTGGACCGAGGAAAGATCGTAGGTCGGGATGACGCTGGCCACATAAGGAAGCGGCACATCGGCGAAATAGGTAAGGACGGGCTGCGCGGCATCGCCGATATTCGAACGGCTCTGCGCACGGATCACGATCTGCGGGTTGGCGCTGCCGCCCGAGCGGCCATAGGTGAGGCCAGGCGTCGCCTGGGTCAGCTGATCGATCGAGGTGATCGAACGCTCGGCCAGCATCGAGCTGTCGAATGCCGTGACGGCGACCGGAACGCGTGACAGGGCTTCCTCGCGGCGGCGGGCCGTAACGACGATTTCCGCGGGTGCGCCGGTGTCGTCCTGTGCGGCCGGTGTGCCCGGGTCCGCAGCCGTCTGCCCGGCCGTTTGAGTCGGCGACGCCGCGCTGGTCACAGGCTCGCCTGCCACAGGTTCGTCCGCGGCGAAGGAAGGCGTGGAAATCAATGCGGCGATTGCACTCGCGGTCAGCAAGGCGCGCTTGGAAACAGGCTTCATATCCCCTCCCTCGGGTCCATCATGGCCGTATCTGGTCCGGCTCTTGAGTAACATACAGCATGTCGGTTCTTGGGTCATGCGGCGGACGGTTTCAGCACATTCCTGTTGATGAACCGTCAGGAATCGCTGTCGCTACTCGTCGGCCACGGTGGTTCGCCGCATGTCGCGACGGTAAAGATCCTCCCGAAACGCAGTGGCGCGGTGCATCGTGCAGCGGTTGTCCCACATCACCAGATCGCCATCGCGCCAGACATGGCGATGGACGAACGGCGCACTGGTCGCATGCGCGGTAAGCGCATCGAGCAGTGCGCGACTCTCACCTTCCGGCCAATCAACGATCCGTTCGGCATGCGAAGCCAGATAGAGGGCGTCGCGGCCCGAGGGATGACGCCGCACCAGCGGATGCTCCGCGCCCGGCAGGTTGCGTGCTTCTTCCTCGCTCAAGGCCGGCGCGCCTGCCAGGCGACGGGACCGGTCGAGCGAATGGTGGACGATAAGCGTTGCGATCCGGTCTCGGGTGGATTGGTCGAGCGCATCATAGGCAGCGCGCATATCCGCGAATTCGGTATCGCCGCCTTCGGGGGGAAGCGTGCGCGCCGCCAGGAATGTGTAGCGTCCCGGAGGATTTCGGAACGAACTGTCGGTATGCCACAGCCGGGCGGGCTTCTGGAGCAGCCTGCGCCGGTCGTCCGCCGCCAGCCTCTGCCCCGTCTCGTCGACATTCGAGATGTCGCTGAGTTCGTCCCGTTTCAGGCGGCGTTCGGTGTCCTTGCGATGAACGGTGATCGAACGCTGGAGCGGGCCGAACAGCCCACTGAACGCGATCTGCGCATCGTCATCCATCGCCTGCTGATCGCGAAAGACCAGCACGGCATGCGCGTCGATCGCCTGCTGCAGGACCGCAACCCGATCGCCGTGCAACGGTTGCGAAAGGTCGAGGTCCACCACCTCGCCGAAAAACTGGGGATGAAGCTGGTTGATTCTCATTTGGCACCCATTTCGATGATAATTTTCCCCGTTGCCGACCGTTCGGCCAGCGCCGCGAGCCCCTCGGCGGCGCGTTCGAGCGGCAGGCGCCGGGAAATATGCGGACGGATCGCTCCGGCAGCGTGCAGCGCGACAATTTCCGCCAGATATTCGTTCCGCCTGTCGGGGTTCCGGCGGGTGAAATCGCCATAGAAAACCCCGACGAACGATGCGCCCTTGAGCAGCAGCAGGTTGAGGGGAGGCGTGGGAATCCCCGCGGTGAAACCGACGATCAGATGTCGTCCTTGCCAACCGATGCTTCGCACAGCGGCTTCGCTGAGCGGGCCGCCGACGGGATCGAGGATCACGTCGATCGGTCCCTCGGCTTTCAGCGCGTCCGTGACCGCGCGCTGGCTGTCGCGGCCCGAAAGGTCCGCCGGATAGATAATCGTTGCGTCCGCACCCTGGTCGCGCGCGAGCGCCGCCTTTTCGGGCGAGGACGTAGCCGCGACGACGCGCGCGCCAAATGCCTTGCCAAGCTGGATCGCTGCGATGCCGACGCCGCCGGTCGCACCCAGTATGAGCAGCGTTTCTCCAGGACGAAGCGCTGCCCGGTCGCGCAGCGCATAATGGCTGGTCGCGAAGGTGACGATCAGGGCGGCGGCTTCATCGAACGGCATGCCGGCCGGGATTGCGATGCAATTTGCTTCGGGAACGATGAACTGGGTCGCAAGGCCGCCCCATGCTGCCGTGCCGATGACCCGATCCCCGACACGAAAGCGGGTAACGCCGCTGCCGACCGCCCGCACCACGCCTGCGACTTCCGACCCCGGCGCGAAGGGGCGTGGCGGGCGGATCTGGTAGAGGTCTTGGATGAGCAGGACGTCGGGATAGTTGAGCGCGGCGGCATGCACATCGATCAGCACTTCGCCAGGGCCGGGGGCGATGTCTGGCCGTTCCTCGAGCAAGAGCGTTTCCGGTCCCCCGGGGCGGTGACTGAGCAGCGTCCGCATCAAATACCGCCGCCCACCGCGATATCGGCGCCCGTGGTGTAGGAAGCGGCGTCGGATGCCAGGTACAAGGCGACACCGACGATCTCATCGGGCTGTCCGAACCGCTTCATCGGGATGCCTGCCTGCATCGCCGCGGTATTTACCCAGTGCCGCGAGATGTCGGTCGCGAACATACCCGGCGAGATCGTGTTGACGCGCACCATCGGGGCAAACTCGCGTGCGAGCCCCAGGGTCATCGCATTGAGCGCGGCCTTGGCGCCGGCATAGGGGATGATGCCGGGTTGCGGGTTCTTCGCGCCCAGCGACGAGACGTTGATGATCGAGCCGCCGCCGGCCTCGCGCATTCGCGTGCCGAGCAGCGCGGCGAGGCGGAACGGCCCCTTGAAGTTCACTGCGATGATCTTGTCGAACAGCGCTTCGCTGGTGGCCACGCTGCTCGGTTCGACCGGGGACATGCCCGCATTGTTGACGAGAATATCGATCCGTCCCCATTCGCTCCAGGCAGTGTCGGCGAGCGTCTCCATCTGCCCCCATTCACCGGCATGCACGGCGAGGGGGAGCGCGCGCCGGCCGAGCGCGCGGACCTCTGCCGCGACTGCCTGGCATGAGTCGAGCTTGCGGCTGGCGATGACGACGTCCGCCCCTTCGCGGGCGAAGGCGAGGACCATCTCGCGACCCATTCCGCGACTGCCGCCCGTGACAAGCGCAACCTTGCCTTGGAGACGGCCGGTCATGGTCTTGCGCCGGGGTTGCGAGGCATTGCGTGGTTCATCCAACTCTCCTTGGCTGGACAATCGTCCAGCCAACTGCCACCTGTCCATTGTCATGGACCAGCGATCACATATGCATTGGGCGAGGGGCCGCCTGTGAGCCTCGTGCGGCCCGTCACCCGGCAGGATCAGCGGCGCCTCACCCGCCGGCGCATCGCCGACGCTGCGCGCCAGTGTTTCTACGAGCATGGTGTCGCCGAGACCTCGATCGACCAGATTGCGCGGGCGGCGGGGGTCGGGCGGGCGACCCTCTACCTTCACTTCGCCAACAAGGACGCGATCCTGCGTGAGTTGCTCGCCGCCAATATGCGCGGCGTACGGCTGATCTTCCGCGAGTTGTGCGATGCACCGCTTGTCGACGTTGCCGCCGCCCGGCATTGGCTGAGCGAATATGTCGCTGCGCTCAAGCGGCATCGGGATGCGATGCCGCTGTTTCACCTCGGCCTGGCGAGCGATGCGGACGCGCGCGCCTTGTTGCGCGAGCACCGCGCCCTCCTGTCGACGGCGCTTGCCGAGCGGTTTCCGGCCCTGGCGACGTTCGACGCGCGCGATCGCGTGCGGCTTGCGCTCACGCTCGCCCGGATCGACCAGTTCGCCAGTGCCGCAGCGGAAGACGAAGCCGCGATCGATGTGGAAGCCGGGCTGGATCTGGTTTCGGAGGAGCTTGCCGCGCTGCTGGACGATCAGCCCGCATAGGCGGCGAGCGAACCGCCTTCCGACGCGAGCTTGAGCAATAGCGCTGCCGGCTCGACCCCCATGTGGCGAAGCCCGTCCACCACCCGGGTCAGCCCGATCGCGTCGGCATGGAACATGGGTCCGCCCGTCTGCGCGGGCCAGCCATAGCCGGTGATCCAGACCAGATCGATGTCGGACCCACGTAGCGCGATCCCTTCCTCCAGGATCTTTGCCCCCTCGTTGATCATCGGCAGCAACAGCCGGTCGAGGATTTCCCGGTCGGAAAGGGTGACTGATCCGGGAGCCACGCTTGCGAGACCGGCGATCACATCGAGTGCCGTCTGCGAAGGGCTGGGCGTCTTGTTCTCATAGTCATAATAGCCAGCGCCGCTCTTCTGTCCCTTGCGGCCAGCCGCGACGAGGCGGGATTTGACGCTGTCCGTGTCGCCCTCCCAGCCGATATCCAGTCCGGCAAGATCCAGCATCGCGAACGGCCCCATCGGAAAGCCGAACCCGGTCAGTATCCTGTCGATGTCCCAGGGCAGCACCCCCGCCAGCACCATCGCATCGGCATGGACCTGGCGTGCCGCCAGCATCCGGTTGCCGATAAATCCGAAACAGACGCCGGAGACAACCGCCGCCTTGCCCAGCTTCTTGGCCAGCGCCATCACGCTCGCGAGCACCGCTTCGCTGGTCTTTGCGGCTCGGACCACCTCGAGCAGCCGCATGACGTTGGCCGGCGAGAAGAAATGCATCCCGAGCACGCGCTCGGGCCCGGCCGCACCGGCGGCGATGGCGTCGACATCGAGGAACGAGGTATTGGTTGCGAGGATCGTGTCGGGCCGAACGATGGCGGACAGCGTGCCGAACAAGGCCTGCTTCGCCGCCAGATTCTCGAAGATCGCCTCGACCACCAGATCGGCGTCCGCGAGCGCCGACAGATCGAGCGTCGGGGTCAACGCCGCGATCTGCGCCTCCGCCTTATCTGCCGCGAGCTTGCCGCGCTCGACCCGCGATTGCAGCGTCGCCGTGATATGCGCCACACCCCGGTCCAGCGCTGCCTGCTGCGTCTCCACGACCGTCACCGCGAATCCAGCGGCGAGGAACGCCATCGCGATGCCGCTCCCCATCGTACCGGCGCCGACGATGCCGACCTTGGTGACGGGGATCAGCGGCAGGTCGGCGCGCAATCCGGGTATCTTCTGCGCGGCCCGCTCGGCCATGAAGACATGGCGGAGCGCGGCCGATTGCGGACCGGCCAGCAGTGTCTGGAATTCGGTACGCTCGATCGCGAGACCCTTCTCCCATGGACCCGCGACTGCCGCCTCGACGCAGCGGACGATCGCCTGCGGGGCGTCGAGACCGTTTAGTTGCTTTGCGTGCGATGTGCGGAACCGCTCGAACAGGTTGGCATCCTTGCGATCTGCAGCCACCTTGGCTTCGCAATCCCGGATCCGCTTGGGCGGCTCGCCCGCATCGACCAATTCCTTCGCAAAGGCGATCGCGTCTTCGCGCAACGCGCCTTCGGCCGCCAGCCGGTCGATCAGCCCGATGGTCAACGCTTCCTTCGCGCCGACCTGCCGTCCGCTGATCAGCAGGTCCAGCGCGGCCTCCGCGCCGGTGATGCGCGGGAGGCGCTGTGTACCGCCGCCGCCAGGCAGCAGGCCCAGATTGACTTCAGGCAGACCCATCCGCGCCGAGGGGACCGCGATGCGATAGTGAAAGGTCAGCGCAGTTTCCATGCCGCCACCAAGCGCCGTGCCATGCAGCGCCGCCACGGTCGGCTTGGGGCTGTTCTCGATACTGTCCTGCAGCGCAAAGAAATCGACCTTGGGCTGAACCTTGCCCAGCGATTTGAGGTCAGCGCCGGCAATGAAGGTACGGCCCGCGCAGATCAGCACGATCGCTTTCGCCGCATCATCGCTCAGCGCGGCCATCAGCGCGTCGTAAAGGCCGTCCATCAGGGCGGGAGACATTGCGTTGACGGGAGGAAAGTCCAGCGTGACGATGGCGACGCCGTCCTCGACGGTGAGCGAGGTGCCCTCATTGATTGCAGTCATTGCATGCTCCGTCATCGGCTGGGCTGGATCTGGTCGAACGGTACCGCCTTGTCGGGGCGATAATCCTGGGGAAGACCAAGCAGCCTTTCGGCGATGGTGTTGAGCAGCATTTCGTCCGCGCCGCCCGCGATGCGCAGCGTGGGAACGGTCAGCCAGCTATGCGCCCAGTCGTCCTTGGGAAAGGCATGCGGATCGAGTTCTGCGCCCATCGCACCCTTCAGGTCCATCGCGGCTGCCGACAGCCGCTGCCGCAAGCGCATCGACACCAGTTTGTGGATCGATCCTTCGGCCCCCGGCTCGGCTCCTTCCTGTAGCGCCATGAACGTCTTGGTGCGGATCGCGACCAGCGCGCGTTGCTGGCGGAACGCGTTGGCGATCTCCCGGCGGGTGCGTCCGTCCTCGATCGCGGGCTTGCCGTCGATCGTCGTTGCCTTGGCCAGCGAAACGAAGGAATCGAGCGCAGGGCCGAACCCGGCCTCGTCCGCGGCCGAATAGCGTTCGATCATCAGTGTATCGATCGCAACGCCAAAGCCGCCGCCGACCGGTCCGAGCCGCTGGCTGTCGGGAATGCGAACCTCGTCGAAGAACACCTCGTTCACATCCTCCTCGCCATTGGCGAGGCGAACGGGGCGAACGGTGATGCCCGGCGTCTTCATGTCGAGCCAGAAATAGGTCAGGCCCTTATGCTTCGCGACGGTCGGATCGGTGCGGGTGACGATCACGCCATAATCGGAATATTGCGCCCAGCTCGTCCACAATTTCTGTCCGTTGAGAACCCAGTCGTCGCCGTCGCGAACGGCGCGCAACCGGATGCCTGCAAGATCCGAACCCGCGGCGGGCTCGGAAAAGAGCTGGCACCAGATTTCCTCGCCCTTCAGCGCGGGATGCGCGAAACGCTGGCGCAGGTCTTCGGCGGCATATTTCAGCATGACCGGGATCGGCTGCCCGAGCGAGATGCCGAAATAGCTGGTGCCGAAATTGAACTTGGCCTCTTCCTCGGCGAAGATTGCCTGCTCAAGTTCGCTCAGGCCAGCCCCCCCATAGGGTTTCGGCCAGGAGATGCCGGCATAGCCTGCATCATATTTTGTGCGCTGCCAGCGACGGGCAAGGGCAAGGTCGTCGGCTTCGCTCAAGCCGCGGCGCGCTTCGACGCCGAACTCGGCGGCATGACCGGCAAGCCAGGTGCGAACCTGACTGCGAAAGGCGTTCAGATCGGACATTATGCGGCCTCCAGATAGCTGGCGATGCGGTCTTCCCAATAGGTTACGCCGCCCGCCTCCAGCGCGAGGCTGCGCGCACGGCGATAGTGGAGATGGGGCTCGGCCTCCCAGGTCACGCCGATCCCGCCATGGACCTGGGTCGTCGCTGCGGCGGCATAGTCATAGCCATGGATCGCGTTCAGCCGGGCTGCCGCAACATAGGCTTCGGCATCATCATCGCCATTTTCGAGCCGCACCGCCGCATCGAGTACCGACGCGCGCGCCAGTTCGTTCGCGACATAGATTTCCGAGATCGCGTGCTTCACCGCCTGGAACTTGCCGATCGCCTGGCCGAATGCCTGACGCTGATTGGCATAGTCCGCCGCCAGTTTCAGGCACGCTTCGATGCCGCCGACCGCCTCCGATGCCAGGTGCAGCGCGAACCGCGCGAGGCATTGCCGGGCGACCAGCGCCGCATCGTTCAACCCCAGCACCGTTGCGGCCGCGCCGTCGAACGACAAGGTGGCGAGGCAGCGGCTGTTGTCGATGCTGGGGATCGCAGCGCGGGTCACGCCCACGCTGTTGAGGTCGATCAGCGCAATTGCCGGGACGCCGCCCGCGTCGCGGCACAGGATCAGTGCGACATCGGCGACGGCGCCGCCCAGAACCGCGGCCTTCTCACCGGCAACGCGGCCATCGGGCCCGATTGTCACGTCAGGGGCCAGGGGGAGCGGCTCGTTTCCTTCGTTGAAGGCAAGGGCCACGATCTTCTGGCCGCTGGCAAGCGCGCCGAGCAATTCGGGCTGGTCGCCGAGCTTGAGCGCGTGCGCGGCGGCGAAGCCGGTCGCCAGAAACGGCGCGCCTGCCAGCACCCGCCCCGTTTCTTCGGCCACGATCATGGTCTCGACCAGCGAGAGCCCCAAACCGCCATCGGCCTCGGCGACATTCATGGCGGTCCAGCCCATGTCGCGCGCCGTTTGCCAATAGCCTTCATCATATTGGCCGCTGGTCTCGAGCAGCGCGCGCAACGTCGCCGGATCGGCCTTGCCGGACAGCGTGCGGCGTACTTCTTCGCGGATCTGGTTCTGCTCGTCGGAATAGAGATAGGGCATGGTCGTTCATCCACTCCTTTGCATCTGTCCCTGATCCATTGGGGGGCGGCGCGTAAAGGGCTGGCGCGCCCTCGCGCCAAGTATCCGATATGTGCTGCGCAACGCGTTGACCTTTGGACGTCCGGCGCGCCAAGCCCGTGGGGAAGGAGAAGGGCGATGTTTGCAGAGGGGTTGTTGCGGAATTCCCGCATCCTCGTCACCGGCGGGGGCAGCGGCCTGGGCAAGGAGATCGCGCGGTCCTGCGTCGCGCTCGGCGCAACCGTCTATCTGTGCGGCCGCCGTTCCTCGGTGCTGGAGGAAGCCGCCGCGGAGCTGGGGACGGGCGCGATCCCGATCGTGTGCGACATCAAGTCGTCCGAGGCGATCGAGGCGATGCTCGATACGATCTGGGCCAGCGGTCCGCTTACCGGACTCGTCAACAACGCCGCCGGAAATTTCCTTGCCCGGACCGAGGACCTGTCGATGCGCGGGTTCGATGCCATCGCCGACATCGTGTTCAAGGGCACGTTCCAGATGACGCAAGCGTGCGGCAAGCGATGGCTGGCCGGCGGAACCAAGGGATCGGTCGTGTCGATCCTGGCGACCTGGGTGTGGAACGGATCGCCCTTCGCGGTGCCCTCGGCCATGTCGAAGGCCGGGGTTCATGTCATGACGCAAAGCCTGGCGGTGGAATGGGGCGGGCGCGGCATCCGGCTCAATGCGATCTGCCCCGGCCCGTTCGAAACCGAAGGAGCCAGCGCGCGCCTCAATCCCACAGGCGACAGCCGCTTCGGCTGGAACCCGATGGGGCGCCACGGCACGCCGCAGGAACTGGGCAATCTGGCCATATTCCTGCTCGCGCCGGGCGCCGAGTTCATCAATGGGCAGACCATCGCGATCGACGGGGCCGCCTGGCAAGGCACGGGACAGAATTTCTCGGCATTGACCGAATGGAGCGACGCGCAATGGGCGGACGCCAAGGCCGCTGCCCGCGGGATCGATGCGCGCGACAAGGCCGCGCGCGGCTGATCACTCAGGCTGCCGGGCCATGCTCCGGATATCGGCCCAAGGTGCCAAGCAGCACCGCGGAGAGACCGGCCAGCGGAATGACGATCCACAGGAACAAGTCATAAGCGCCGGTGGCGTCGCGAATCGTTCCCGCGATCCACGGTCCCAGCCCGACGCCTGCGAGCAACGCGGACGTGATCCAGCCGAACAGGCTGCCGAAGCTGCGCATCCCGAAATAGCGCGTGGCGAGATAGATCACCGAATCATATTCGCCACCGATACACAGGCCGAGGAACGCGATCGCGACGATCGCCATCGGAACCGAGCCAGGAAAGGCGAGCAGCAGCGCTGCGGCGATGATCGGCAACGCAACGCTGATGGCGCCGACCGGCGGCCCGGGCAGCCGGTCCAGCATGAACCCCACCCCCAGCCGTCCGATGATCGAGAAGATGCCGGCGATCCCGGCGGCATAGGTCGCGTTCGCGCGGCTCAGCCCCATTTCCGACAGCAACGGCACGAGATGAAAGACAAAGCCGACGATCACGCCGGTAATGATGATCGCCGTAAGCAGGAGCTGCCAGAATTGCCGCGTGCGGACGCCTTCGCGCAGCGTGTACCCGGTGACGGCATCGGAAATCTTCTTGCCGCTGCCATCCCGTTCGAAGCGCGCGTCGTGGAAGAAGAACCAGAGCACGGGGACGACGACCAAGGCAAACCCGGTGCCTAGCGCAAGATATGCGCCGCGCCAGCCCATGCCGTCGATCAGCAACCGGGTAATCGTCGGCAGGCACGCCTGCGCGAGACCGGTGCCCGACAGCATGACCGCCAGCGCCAGCCCGCGCCCGGCCGAGAAATGCGACGAGACTGCGGTCGACCATATCGTCGGCTTCAGGAAGAGCGTGGCGACGCCGAACACGGCCCACAGCGCCCACCAGCTGTAGATCGAGGGACCCGCAAGCGACAGCGAGGCGGTGGTGGCACAGACCATGATCGTGCCGGGGATCGCCATCCGCCGCGCACCCCATCGGTCGATGAAGATCCCGAACAGGGGCGACAACACGACGCCAAGCAGCGCGGGCGCCATCAGCGCCGCCGATATGTCCGCGCGCGACCAGCCGAACTCCGCTTCGAGCGGGGCCACGAACACGCCGGTCGCATAGATCTGAACACTGCCCAGCGCGACACCGCAACAGGCTGCGACGACCAGCGCCCAGCCGGTTCGCCATTCAGCAAGCGTTTGACCGCGCGAGGGTTCAGGCGCTGACAGGTGATGCATCGATACGCTCCAGTTCGAGCCGGATTTCGGCATGACGGGCCGCGGTTAGCGGATAACGGAAGGCGACCCAGGCAGCCGCGAAGCACAAGAGGATCGGCAGGCCGATATAGAGGATCTGCAGGCCCGTCATTGCCGACGCGGCGTTGGCGGCGCCGGGCGCGGGGTCGAATGCGAACAGCGACAGCGCCCAGAACATCAGGCCGACGGACACGGCCTGGCCGATCTTCCAGACCCCGATCAGCAGCGCGTAGAGCAACCCGGTCCGTTCCTGACGCGTACGAAGCCGCTCCTCGTCGCTGACATCGGCGATCATCGCGCGGGGCAGCAACGACGAGCCGCCATAGGCGATGCCGACGACGCCCTGGGCCAGCAGCAGCAGGACAAGCTGTCCGGCCGGCACCGCCCAGATCGCCGCCTGACCGGCCGCATAGACCAGCGCGGCGACGGCCAGCGCACTATGCTTGCCGATCGCAATGGCCAGCCGCGACCAGAGCGGCGTCAAGGCCATGCCGGCGATGGCATGAACGATGAACAACAGGCCCAGATCGGCCGCGTCCAGCCCCTTGGTCCGCGTGCAGTAGAACAGCGCCAGCGTCGATGTCGCGCCGCCGGTAATGCCGAGCAATGCCTCGCAGGCAAGCAGGCGCTGAACGGTGCGGTTGCGCATCATCTCGAAATAGTCGCGCATTCCGCCACCCTGGCGTTCGGCCACTACGGGACGTTCGCGGACCAGCGCCAGCGTGATGGTGACCATGACGGGCGCAAGAATGATCACCAGCCAGGCCATCGCCGCCATGCTTGCCGCCTGCCCGGTGATGCCGGCCATGCCGACAAGCTTGGGCATGAGCATCGCACCGATCATGCCGATCGAGAAGGCGATCTGCCACCAGCCATAGATGCGGGAGCGTTCATGATAGTCTGGCGAGACATTGGCGGCGAGGGCGAGCTGCGCCAGCGTCATGATCGACCACCCGGCATAGGCCATCAGCAACCAGCCGGTGAGGTAGAGCGGACCCACACCCGGTCGCGCCATGAACAACATGCCCATTGAGAGCATGATGATGGGCGCGGCGATGGCCAGCCACGGGCGATAGCGCCCGAACCGGGTCTTCACCCGGTCCATCACCCCGCCGATAAACGGATCGAACCCGATATCGAGCAGGCGGACGACCATGAACACCGTGCCGACCATCGCGAGGTCCAGCCCGAGCGTCCCGGAATAATAAGCAGGGAGATAGACGACCAAAGGAAGGCTGAGCGCTGCCAGCGGAATGCTGGGTCCGGCAAGCGCGAGCATCACATGGCGGGGCAAATGTTTGGGCGTTTCAGTCATAGGATCGCCTGCGCGCGCGCATCGGACTCGAACCGCGCGATGAAGTTTTGGGGGTAGGGGATTGCCGGTGCCGATACCGTATCGAGCGCGGTGCGCTCGGCGGCGGTCAGCTCCAGATCGGCGGCGGCGAGGTTGGCGTCGAACTGTGCTTCAGAACTGAACCCGATGATGGCGGTTGCGACGGCGGGCCGCTCCAGCACCCAGGCAAGCGCAACCGCAGCAACCGGAACCCCACGCGCATCGGCGATCTGCTTCAGCGCATCGACGATGCGGTGACCCTGCTCCCGGTCGAAGGGCAGCAGGTCCATCGAAGCCAGCCGGCCATTCTGTCCCCCGGGATCATCGCGCGTGTATTTGCCGGAGAGGAATCCGCTCGATAGCGGACTCCACACCATCGTCCCGATCCCCGCGTCCAGCGCGAGCGGCACATATTCCTGCTCGATGTCGCGGGCGACGAGTGAATAATACATCTGCCCGGTCACGAACCGGGCCAGCCCGTTCGCCTGCTGCATCGCGATCGCCTTGGCGGCGAGCCAGGCCGGCCAGTTGGAGAAGCCGATATAGCGCGCCTTGCCCGCGCGAACCACGGCATCGAGCGCGGTGAGCGTCTCGTGCAGCGGGGTCAGCGGATCGGGGCGGTGGCAGATAAAGACGTCGATCCAGTCGGTCCCGATGCGCGACAGACTGGCATCGATCGATCCATGGATATGCCGGGCGGAGAGGCCGGCATTCTGCAGGCCCTGATCCATCCTCATGCCGACCTTGGTCGCGATCACCGCTTCGCCGCGCCGCTTGCCGAGCGCCCGCCCGAACAGCGTCTCTGACTCGCCTCGATGATAGACGTCGGCGGTGTCGAAGAAATTGAGTCCGGAGTCGAGTGCGCGATTGACGAGCGTTGTGCACGCGCGCTCGTCGATCGCGGCCAAAGGCCCCTTCCACGCGGCGCCGAGGGTCATCGTCCCGAAGGCGAGCTTTGAAACCAGCAGCCCGCTGTCGCCGAGCCTTGAATAACGCATCCGCTTCTCCCGATCGGAGAGTGGGCGCGCATGCCGGCAAAGCCAAGCCGAGGCACCATGCGAACAGATAGGCGATGAATCGCGGCCGCCGGTGGCGGGGGAAGTGCTTTTGGTCCTAGCTGCGGCCGAGACGAGACGTCCGAGAAGCGCGCGGGAGAGAGAAAGCGATGAACGGCCCTGTCCGGCCACTGCCCGCGGTCGATGGCGACAACCGGCCTTTCTGGACCGGCGGTCGCGATGGGCTGCTGATGATCGCGCGTTGCGCCGATTGCGGCTATCATGTGCATCCACCGACGCGCTTCTGCCCGGCTTGCGAAAGCCTTGCCGTCGCGCCGCAGGCCGTGTCGGGACGCGGGCGGGTCTATAGCTTCACCGTCAACTACAAGGCCTGGGTACCGGACTTGCCGGTGCCCTATGTGCTGGCGCTGGTCGAACTTGACGAGCAGACGGGTCTGCGGTTGCCGGCGAATATCGTCGGTTGCGATCCGGACGATGTCGAGATCGGGATGGCGGTCTCGGTACGGTTCGAGGCGGTCGAAGATCTCCATGTGCCGCTGTTCGGACCTGCAGCATGAGCAGTTACGGCGAAAAGGAATGCGCGATCACCGGGATCGGCATGTCCGAAGTATCGCGCGGCGCCAGCAAGACACCGCTCGGCCTGACGATCGACGCCTGCATGGAAGCGATCGAGGATGCGGGGCTGACGCGCGCCGACATCGATGGCGTGTCGAGCTATCCCGGTGGCGACAATAATGCTTCGGGCTTTTCGCCGGTCGGCGTGCCCGCATTGATGGATGCGCTTCGGATCGAGCCTAACTGGTATTCGGGCGGTGGTGAAACGCCGGGACAGCTGGGCGCGGTATTCAACGCCATCGGCGCCATCTCGGCGGGGCTTTGCAACCATGTCCTCGTATTCCGCACCGTCTATGAAGCCTCGGCGCGCAAGGGCGGGACCTTTGCCAACGCCTTGTTCAAGGGGCGTGAGCGCGCCCATGGCCAGCTTGCCGAATGGGCGCCCTATTGGGCACTCTCGGCGGCGGTACAGCAATCGCTCTATTTTCAGCGCTTCATCCACGATTATGGCGCGCGGCCCGACCAGGTCGGCTGGATCGCGGTCAACAACCGGCGCAACGCGGCGCGCAATCCCAAGGCGGTGTATCGTGATCCGATCACGATCGGCGACTATCTGGCATCCCCGCTCATATGCACGCCGCTGCACCTCTATGATTGCGACGTGCCGTGCGATGGCGCGGTGGCACTGATCGTATCGCGCCGCGAGATTGCGCGCGATCTGCGCAACCCGGTGCTGCGCATCGAGGCGGTGGGGTCGGCGCTCCATCGCCGCTACAGCTGGTCGCAGATCGAGACGCCCGCGACACAGGCGACCCAGTCGGTGGCGAAGATGATGTGGTCGCGCACCGATCTCACGCCTGCCGATCTGGACATGGCGCAGCTCTATGACGGCTTCACCTACCATACGCTGGCCTGGCTCGGGTCGATGGGAATTTGCGACCACGCCGACGCCGCCGCCTTCGTCGAGGGCGGCAAGCGGATCGCGATCGAGGGTGAGATGCCGATCAACACCGGGGGAGGTCAGCTCTCGGCCGGGCGCCTGCACGCTTATGGTCAGTTGCACGAGGCCTGTACCCAGTTGTGGGAGCGCGGGGGGGCGCGGCAAGTGCCCGGCGATGTCAGGGTGAGCGTGAACTGCACGGCCGGTGGCCCCCTGGCGGGCTGCATGCTGCTGGTGCGGGAGTAGGCGATGCGGGTCGGATTCATCGGCCTGGGCGATCAGGGCGGCCCGATGGCGCGCATGATCGTGGATGCGGGCTTTCCCGTCACTCTTTGGGCACGGCGTGCGTCCGCGATCGAGCGGTTCGTGGCGCGCGGGGCAGGGGTTGCGGCAGATCCTGCGGCGCTGGCGTCAGCCTGCGAACTGGTCTGCCTGTGCGTGACCGGGGATGCCGATGTGCGTGAACTGCTGATCGATCGTGGCATGATCGCAGCTCTGCGCAAGCGAAGCCTGGTCGCGATCCATTCGACCATCAACCCGAAAACCTGCGTCGAGCTGGCGCGAATGGTTTCCGCCCGGGGTGCCACCTTGCTCGATATGCCGGTGTCGGGATCAGGCCATGCCGCACTCGCGCGCAAATTGCTGGTGATGACGGGAGGCGATGCCGGCGCGATCGCACGGACGATGCCGGTGCTCGAGAGCTACGCCGGAACGATCATCCGCATGGGGGATGTCGGTGCCGCGATGAATGCGAAGCTGGTCAACAACCTGATGGCCGTGGTCAATATCGGCCAGGCATTCCACGCGCTCGCGCTCGGCCGGAAGGTGGGAGTCGAGCCCGCGGCGCTGCGCCAGGCGCTGATGGTGGGAACCGGGCGCAGCTTTGCCATCGATCTGATCGCGCGGCTGCATGTGCCAAAGCGCGCGCATCATGTGCGAGGGGTATTGGTGAAGGATGTCGACCTGGCGATCGAGGCCATGCCGGCGGACGAACGCGCCTATTGGCGGCCGCTGGCTCAGGCCGGGCTGGATGCACTCGAACAACTGATCTCCGGCGGGGTGACGCTGCTGCCGGTGAAGGAGGAGGAACATGGCGAATATGTCGTCTATGGCACGGCCTGACAGGGCCGCTGCGCGCGCTGAATTCTATGCGCCCGAAATCGCCTTCGACCGCCCCGTGCCCAAGGTGCCGACCGCGGCGTTCCGCGCGGAGCGCGATCGCGCGTTCGCGGCCGATGCAGCGACCGGTTCGATCCCGTGCGACCTGTCCGAGCAGCTGGGCAGCCCCTGGCCCGCGACCGCGCCGACCATGCTCGCCCGTTATGTCGTGATCCGTGCGGGCGAGACGCTGCAGCATCAGCACTGCTCGACCGGCGAGGTCTTCTACGTCATGCGCGGCGCGGGAGAGACGGTGTGCCGGGCCGAATCATTTGCGTGGAAGCGCGGCGATGCATTCTGCCTGCCCGGCGGTGAGCCGGTCGAGCATCTGGCAACGCAGGATGCGATCCTGCTGCAGGTGACCAACGAGCCCGAGCTCGCCTATCTGCGGGCCGCGCCGGGCGGCGCGGTGATCGAGCCGACGCTGTTTCCCGGCGAGATCGCCGCACAGCATCTCCACAACGTCCATGGCCGCAACAGCGAACAGCGTGCGGCGGGCAAGTCCGTCGTGTTCCTCACCGCGATGATGGCGAGCCGCCGTGTCACGACGCCGACCCTGCTCTCGGCGCTCAACACACTGGAGCCCGGCGGCGACCAGCGGCCGCATCGTCACAGCTCGGTTGCGCTGACGCTGAGCATCCAGGGTGAGGGCGTCTATTCGATGGTCGATGGCGAGCGCATCGACTGGGCGCCCGATACGCTGTTCGTCACTCCGCCCGGCGCGGTGCATTCGCACCACAACCGGGGAGACAAGATGATGTTGAGCTATGTCGTGCAGGATACCGGCGTTCACAGCCAGCTGCGTACCACCAACTTCGCATGGACGGAGTGACACGATGCCGGTGATCGCCCCGTTGCCGATGGAAGAGATCGATGCCGAGAGTCGCGCGCGGATCGCCGCCGGTCAGGCGACGGGCATGTACAGCCAGACGCTACCGCTTCAGGTCATGGCGCGTGCGCCCGCCGCGTTGCGCGCGATGGACGAGGGGTACAAGGCGATGTTCCGCCGGTCGCTGCTGGATGACCGGCTACGCGAGCTGCTTCGCATCCGCAGCGCCCAGCTCAACGGATGCGGACCCTGCTCGCAATCGCGCAAGGAGACGGACGTCGCCGAAAGCGACGTCGCGTGCCTGATCGATCCCGACGCCGGCAGCTATTCGCGGCGTGAACGTCTCGCGCTCCAGTTCCTGGTGCGTCTGTGTACCGAACCCGATGCGATCACGCCGGCGACCTATGTCGAATTGGCCGAGGCGTTTTCGGTCGCGGAGATTGTCGAGCTGGGCTGGACCTGCGCACAGACGATGGCGGGGCATCGATTCATGCACACACTGGATCTGCTGGGTGACGGCGAGGCCGTTCTTGGATGATGCGTGGCTGGGCGCCGCTTGCCGCGGATGCGGACGCAGCATGGCGGCGACGCGGTGAACGAAGAAGCTGATGGCGCCAGAAAGGACAGCGGCGCCTTCCAGCCGCTCGTCCATCGCAATTTTCGCGAGATATGGCTTGCCAGCCTGATGTCGAACCTGGCGTTGCTGATCACCGGGGTCGGTGCAGCCTGGGCGATGACGCTGCTGACGGATAGCGCGCAGATGGTGGCGCTGGTCCAGTCCGCGCTGATGCTGCCGTTTCTGTTCCTGGCAATGCCGGCGGGCGCGATCGCCGACAGCTATGACCGGCGCAGGGTGGCCATCCTTGCGATGGGCGGCGCCGCCTTGTCCAACCTGCTGCTCCTTGGCGTGGCCCTATCGGGCCTGCTCACGCCCTGGCTGTTGCTGGCGCTGTGTTTTCTGGTCGGCATCTTCAACACCATGTTCACGCCCTCCTGGCAGTCGGCAGTCTCCGAACAGGTGCCGGCCGAGGATCTGCCGCGCGCGGTCGCCCTCAACGCGATCAGCTTCAACATCGCGCGCAGCTTCGGGCCGGCGCTGGGCGGCGCGATCGTCGCCGTCATCGGCGCGGCAGCGGCATTCGCGGCATCGGTGCTACTCTACGTGCCGATGATCACTGCCTTCTGGCGCTGGCGCCGCGTGCCGGACACGCCGCGCCTGCCGCCGGAGCGTGTGGGCGGAGCGATCGTCTCGGGGATCCAGTATATTGGACATTCGGGGGCGATGCGCGCGGTGATCGTGCGCAGTTTTCTCTATTGCGCAGGGGCGTCGTCGGTCGCGGGATTGCTCCCGTTGGTCTCGAAGCTCCATCTGCAGGGCGGCCCGCTCGTCTTTGGCCTGCTGCTCGCCTGCTATGGCGGCGGTGCAGTGATCGGTGGCGTGTTCCTGCAGCGGCTGCGCAGCATGCTCGGACACAGCCCGACCGAGAATGGCGTTGCCCTGACGGCGGCGGCGATCATTGCCCTGGCCTTTGCCGGGTCGCTTTGGCTAGCCGCGCCGATCCTGATCTTCCTGGGGGCCGTCTGGACGCAGGCACTGACCACGCTGAATGTCGCGGTTCAGACGGGCGCGCCGCGCTGGGTCTCGGGACGGGCGCTCGCAGGCTTTCAGGCGACGGCGGCGGGAGGTTTCGCGCTCGGCAGCTGGGTGTGGGGCTATGTCGTGGAGGAATCGTCGCTGACGGCGGCGATGATCGCATCGGGTGTCGCGTTGATGGCCTTCTCGATTGCCGGGCGCTTGATGAAATCGCCTGCGGATATCCCTAATCCTGCCGCCGCCCGATACGATCCGGCCGACCCCGAGATCGACCTCGCGCTAACCGGGCGCAGCGGCCCGATCGCCATCCAGGTCGTGCATATCGTGCCCGAAGAAGATGCGCGCGGCTTCTATGACATCATGCTGGAAATCCGTCGCATCCGTCGCCGCAACGGGGCCAGCGCCTGGTCGCTTGCGCGCGATATTGCAGACGCGCGCCGCTGGATCGAACGATTCCACTGTCCGACCTGGCATGACTATCTTCGCCATCGCACCCGCCTGACCGCCGAGGAGCTCGGGCTCCTGAGCGTTATCGCCGAACGCTATGGCGAGAATGGTCAGCTTCGTATGACCAGGCTCCTCGAGCGGCCGGTCGGGTCGGTGCGTTGGCAGGCGGACACGCCTGATCGGGGCGAGCTTCCCGCCACGCTTGCCCCCTGAGGACGATCAGCCGCTCCGCGTGAAGTCCGGCGGCCGTTTCTCGAGAAAGGCGCTGACTGCCTCGCGAAAATCGCCCGAACCGCCGCACAGCAATTGGGTCCGCGCTTCCAGCGCAATGGCGGCCTGCATCGAAGCGGTTTCCAGGTTGCGGCGGACGACGTCCTTGGTCATCGCAACGCCAAAGGGCGCGTTCGCGGCGATCAGGCGGGCCGTTTCGAGCGCGGTATCGAGCAACACATCGTCCGCCACGGTCCGCACGACATAGCCGATCCGCTCGGCTTCCTCGGCATCGAATTTTCGGCCGGTCAGCATCAGCTCGAATGCGCGCGACAGCCCGATCAGGCGCGGCAACAGCCAGGAAATTCCGCACTCGCCAGCCGAGAGGCCCAGGCGGGCGTTGACGATGGAAAAATGGGCCGAGCGCCCGGCGATGCGAATATCGGCGGCAAGCGTGAAGGCGAAGCCGCCGCCCGCCGCCGCGCCGTTGACTGCGGCGATCACCGGCTGGCGCAGATTGGCGATGCGCTCCATCAGCCTGGCGAGGCGAAGCTGCGAAGCCAGCGACTCTTCGGTTCCTGCGCTTTCCACGAAATCGCTCTTGAGGTCAGCGCCGGCGCAAAAGGCGCGGCCGGCACCGGTCAGGATCAGGACCCGGGCCTCGCGATCCGCGTCCAGCCGGTCGAACAGCGCCTCGAACGACGCGATCAGGTTGCGGTCGATCGCATTCATGCGCGCCGGGCGATTGATCGTGGCGATGACGATGCCGCCGTCGTGCCTGTCGATCTGCAGTTCGTTCATCTGGCCCTCACTGGAAATGGGAGCCGCCATCGACATTGGTGTTGGCGCCGGTCATGAAGGTGGAGATGCGCGAGGCGGCGAGCAGGATGGCGGGCGCGATCTCGTCGGGATGTGCCACGCGGCCGAGGTCGGTGCTGCTGCCGAACCGCGACTTGAGCCATTGGCCCGATGCGGCGAGGTCGTCGGGATCGACACGACCCTCCGACCCCGAACTGACATAGGCACGCAGATTGGCCGACATGACCGGGCCGGGCGAGATGATGTTGACCAGAATCCCCTCGCCAGCCAGCTCGAGTGCCATGTTCTTGCTGATCGAAACCAGCGCGGCCTTGGCGGCGGTATAGTCCGCCAGCCCGCGCGAATGATGCTGGGTCGACATCGCGGACAGGTTGACCACCCGCGCCCAGGGCGCCGCGCGCAGCAAGGGCAGGGCGGCGCGAACGCACCGCATCGCGCCGAGCGCGCCGATGCTGAACGAGTCGATCCACCGGGCGTCATCGATTTCGTGCCATGGCTGGCCGCAGGTCTTCGGTCCGGCGGCGTTAACCAGCGCGTTGAGATGCGGCCAATGTGCCGCGATGGTCGCAAATGCGGCATCGACCGATGCGGTGTCGCCGATATCGGCAACCGCGGTCAGCACGTCGGCACTGCCCAGCTTGCGCAGCGCGCTGGCGGTTTCGCCGAGGCGGCCGGCGTCGCGCCCGATCACGGCAATTTTCGCGCCCTCGCGCGCGAAGGCTTCCGCCGCCGCCCGGCCCATCCCTGCGCTGCCGCCGGAAACGCAGACACAGGCGTCACCCAAGCCGAGATCCATATCTAATCTCCCAATGTCCAGAGCAGCTTGACCCGGCGATGCGCGATCCGCCAGCCGGCCGCTTCCCGGACAAAGCGATCGACATAGCTTCCTTCCTGGATCACCTGGCCGGCGCGCATCACGAAGAAATAGGTCCAGCCCTGCGCGTTGCCCGCGTCCGTGAACTCGACCCGGCTCGTCGTCAGATGATGGCGCGATCCGCGCAGATCGATCCCGTCCGACCCGGTCGCGGCGACGCCGGACAGAAATCCCGCGATCGCCTGTTGTCCGCGATGGATCGCATTGGGAATCTCCAACACTCCATCCTCGGCAAACACCGCCACCACCTCGTCGATTTTCCCGCGATCGCCAGCGCTGTTGTAAACGCTTTGAAGATGCCGGATCTTCGCGCGCGCCTGTGCCTGCTCGGACTCGTTCATGACGCAAGCTGCCAGTTGCCTGTCTCGGAGCGATGCCATCCGCCGGCCGCCGTGATGCCACCGTCCACCGGGATGGTGGCCCCGGTCACCCAGGACGCCGCCGGGGAAGCAAGGAAGGCGATGACCGATCCTGCTTCATGGATCGTCGCCATTCGGCCCAGCGGCACATGACGATCGCGCGCCGCGATCCTGGCTGGATCGGTGGGCATGTGCGGGCGCAGGCCGGGCGTATCGATCAGGTCCGGCGCGATGCAGTTCACCCGGATCGCCCGCGGGGCAAGCTCCAGCGCCATCGTCTTGGTGAACTCGACCATCGCCGCCTTGCAGGCAGCATAGACGCTGAACCCTGGCGCCGCCCGCAACGCTTCGGTGCTGGCGACATTCACGATCGCGCCCCCGTTCGCCATCACCCGCGCCGCTGACTGGGTCGCGGCCAGCATGGAGGTGAAGTTGAGATCGGTGACCCGCTGCCAATTGCCCTCATTCTGATCGAGAAAGGCGCGCGGGCGCACACCGCCTGCATTGTTGACCAGAATGTCGATCCGCCCGAACTCGGCCGCTGCGAAATCCACCAGCGCGCGCGCCTGATCGGCCTGCATCATGTCGGCAGGCCGGAAGGCTGCGCGGCGGCCGATCGCTTCGATCGCTGCCGCGACGCGCGCGCCGTTGTGGGCATCGATATCGCCGAGCACGATGTCGGCGCCCATGCCCGCCAAAGCGAGCGCTGCGCCCTCTCCGATTCCGTTCGCGCCTGCGGTCACGACCGCGACCTTCCCTTGGAGCTGCACTATTCTCTCCTGTCGCTGCGATCCCGACCCAAGGCTTCGGAACCGTCCGGCGCAACCCGCAAGCACATCGCATCACGGATGCGATGGAACATGAGGTTTGCTGGACACTTGTCTAGTCAGATGTCTAGCGAGGTGCGAACGGAGAGGAATCGGATGAGCGATCTATTCACGCCCGCGCAATTCGAAGCGCTCGACGCGTGGCTGACGGCCAATGTTCCCGCGCTGGGCGATGGCGTGCTGACAGCGAGTTTCGTGACCGGCGGCACCAGCAATATCGTTGTCCGGCTGAGCCGCGGCGATATCGCCGTCGTGCTGCGTAAAGCGCCCGAGCAGGCGCCCCCCGCCAGCGCGAAGGCGATTCAGCGCGAAGCGACCGTGCTGAAGGCGCTGGGCGGATCGCGGGTCCCGCACCCTCGCTTCCACGGCTATTGCGAGGACGCCTCGATCGCAGGCGGTCCATTCTACATCATGGATCTGGTTGATGGTTGGGCCGCCAATCTCAGCCCGGTCGATAACCAGATGCGTTTCAATGCCGCCTTTACCGGACCCGATCTGCATTATCTCGCGCATGCCATGATTGACGGTATCGTCGAGATGGCCAACCTCGACTATGTCGCGGCCGGACTGGAGGGCTATGGCAAACCCGACAAGTTCCTGGAACGCCAAGTGGAGCGGTGGCGCAGCCAGCTCGCAAGCTATCCCGACCGTTATCCGGGCTTCGAGAGCCGCCAGCTGCCGGGCCTCGACTATGTCGCCGACTGGCTGAGCGCGAATGTGCCGACGACCGGCCAGCCCGGCCTGATGCATGGCGACTATGCGATGAATAATGTGCTGTTCGCCAATCGCCCGCCTGCGCGGCTCGCGGCGATCATCGACTGGGAAACCTCGACCATCGGCGATCCGATGATGGATCTTGCCGCCTATTGCGGACAATTGCGCCGCGGCAACGGACCGCAGCCGGCCAGTCCCTATCTCGATCCCGTCCGGTTTCCCTGGTTCGAGGACGCAGTCGATTATTTCGCGGAGCGCACCGGGCGCGACGTGTCCGCCATCGACTATTACCAGATCCTCGCCAAATACCGGATGGCCTGCATCATCGAATACAAAGTCGCCGAGGCAGCGGTCGGCCTCGCGCCGCCCGAAAAGGGCCGGCGTTTCGACGGACTTGTCCGCGGCTTGCTGTCCGAAGCCGAAAGCATCGCCCGCGCCAGGGGCTGACACCTTATCTCCAGGAGACTAGCCATGGATTTCACCGTCGACGCCGAGTTCCAGAAGAAGCTCGACTGGATGAAGGACTTTGTCGAGAACAAGGTCCGGCCGCTCGAATTCATCTATGATTACGACAAGGATGCCGCCTACGACATCGAGAACAAGCCGCTTCGCAAGGTCATCAAGCGCCTCCAGCAGGAGGTGAAGGACAATGGCATGTGGGCTGCCCATCTGCCCGAACATCTGGGCGGAAGCGGCTGCGGCGCGGTCAAGCTCACCTATATGAACGAGATGTTCGGCACCTCCGCCTTCGGTCCGGTGGTGTTCGGGTGCCAGGGGCCGGACACCGGCAACAGCGAGATCCTCGCGATGTTCGGCACCGAGGAGCAGAAGGCGCAATATCTGCAGCCGCTGCTCGACGGAGACATTTTTTCGACCTTTGCGATGACCGAGCCCCAGGGCGGGTCGGACCCGACCAATTTGCGCTGCGTCGCGGTCCGCGATGGCGACGACTGGGTGATCACCGGGGACAAATGGTTCGCATCCAATGCCAACCATGCCAGCTTCATGATCGTGATGGCCGCCACCGATCCGACGGCGCCGCCGCATAGCCGTGCGACGATGTTCATCGTACCGACCGATGCGCCGGGCTTCGAGATCGTCCGCAACATCGGCTTCTGGACGGACAGCCCCAATTCGGGCGGCCACCCCTGGATTCGCTTCAACGGGGTACGCGTGCCGGACAGCGCCCGGCTGGGACCGGTGGGCGAAGGGTTCAAGGTCGCGCAATCGCGGCTGGGCGGGGGGCGGCTGCATCACGCTCAGCGCACGATCGGGCTGGTCAAGCATTTGATCGACATGATGGCCGAGCGCGCGGTCAGCCGCATGTCGGGCGGGGAACCGATCGGCAACAAGCAGGCCGTGCAGGCGATGATCGCCGAAAGCTATATCGAATATATGCAGTTCCGTCTGCTTGTCCTCTACACCGCCTGGATGTTCGACCAGCAGCAGGAACATGGCCGCGAGGGCCGCAAGATGATCAGCGCGATCAAGGCCGCGATGGCGAAGATCGCGCAAGACGTGACGATCCGAGCGGTGCATCTGCATGGCTCGCACGGCCTGTCGAACATCATGCATTTCGGCGAGTATCTCGCGGTGGCGCTGCACGAGGGAGCGGCGGACGGCGTGACCGAGCTCCATCTCGGCGCCGTCGCCAAGCAGGTGCTGCGCGACTATAAGCCGCGCGAAGGCAGCAACTTGCCGAGCGAGACGACGTTCCTCAAAAAGGCCTGGGCGGAAAAGCAGCTCAAGCCGATCCTCGATGAGCTTGGCCTGACCTTCGACGATGGCCGCGCAGACATCGAGAAGAACCTGCCGGTCGAGAAATATAACCTGAAGCCGGTATCGGCCTGATGGATCTCTCGATCGGATCGCTGTTCACGGTCACGGGCAAGACCGCGATCGTGACCGGCGGGTCGAGCGGGGTGGGACGGATGATCGCGTCCGCGCTCGCCGCCAATGGCGCGCGGACCTGTATCGTCGGCCGCAAGCGGGCTGCGCTCGAGGCGGTAGCGGGCGAGATCGGCTGCGATTTCATCGTCGCCGATCTGTCGCTCCCCGATGCGATCGCCCGGCTCGCAGGCGAGATCGCCGCGCGCGAGACCGCCATCGACATCCTCGTCAACAATGCGGGCACGACCTGGGGGGCGCCCTTCCCGGCATTTCCGCTGGAGGGGTTCGACAAGGTGTTCGCGCTCAACGTCCGCACGCCGTTCCTGTTGACACAGGCGCTGTTGCCGCTGCTCGAGGCTGGCGCGAGCACCAAGGACTTCTCGCGCGTCATCAATATCAGCTCGGTGGGTGCGCGAATGATCGGCGAGGATGGCGGGTCGGTTGCCTACGGCCCATCCAAGGCCGCGGTCGAACAGATGACACGCGTGATGGCACGTCAGCTCGGCGGGCACCGGATCACCGTCAACGCCATCGCGCCCGGCTGGTTTCCGTCCCGGATGAATGCGCCGCTCGGCGATCAGGGGGCGGAGGACTGGGTTTCGCGGACACCTGCCGGACGCCTCGGCACCGCGCGGGATATGGGCGGGCTGGCGCTGTTCCTGTGTTCGCCGGCCGGGGCCTATGTGAGCGGGCAAGTCATCGATATCGATGGAGGCCGCTCGCTCTAGGCGTTGCGGGCCTTTGTGGCGATCGCCTCGCGGTCGAGCGATTCCTTGCGGAACGACTGGTTGGCATCGCGCGATCTGCGATGCTCATTGTCGATCGCATCGGCATAGGTGAGCCCGAAATTCTCGTCGATCAGCGCGTTGTAGTGGCGGATGACGGATGGGTCGTTTGCTGCGATATCGTCGGCCAGCTTGAGCGCGGCTTGCATCAATTCCGCCGGTTCGACGACGCGGTTGACCAGCCCCCAACGCTCCGCCGTTTCGGCATCGATGGCATTGCCGCCGAGCGACATTTCCTTGGCGCGTCCGATACCCACAAGGCGAGAGAGCAATGCGCTCATTCTCCCCCCCGGAATGACGCCCACGCGCGCATGGGTATCCGCGAATTTGGCGCCGCGCGCGGCGATGCGGATGTCGCAGCACATAGCCAGCTCAAGCCCGCCTGTAATCGCAAAGCCATTGATCGCGCCGATCACCGGGCCACCGAATGCCGCCATGCCGAAGCGGCGATGGCCCGCACCCTGGTCGTCGTCCGGTGCTTGCAGCCCCGACTCGCCGCTCGACAATTCCTTGAGGTCCATTCCCGCGCAAAAGGCACGTCCCTTGCCGGTCAGGATCGCGACCCGCGTCGCGTTGGAAAGACCGGCAAAGGCAGCCGCAAGCTGCGCGGACAGGGCGCGCGACATCGCGTTCAACGCGTCAGGCCGATTGAGCGTGACGATCGCGACCGGCCCGCGATGTTCGACGAGGACGACAGGTTCTTCCATCATTCAGGCTCCAGCAAATGGGTGCGGATCGCGTTGATTTCGGCATCGCCAAGACCAAGCCACCCGAAATAGCCGGCGAGATCGCCATGGGTCTCGTCGATCGCGGCAAACATCGCGTCGAGATAGACGGCATCGACGGCCAGCATCGGCTCCCACACCGCAGGATCGACGTCGTGCCGCGCGACATGGTTGTGGAAGCGGTGGCGGCCTGCATCGAGATAGACGTTGCTCAGCAGATAGTCCGCCATGATGTCGGGGCGGGCGACGCCCAGCAGATCCAGCATGAGCGCAGCCAGCGCGCCGGTGCGGTCCTTGCCTCCGGCACAGTTGAACAGCAGGGGAAGCTCACCTGCTGCCGCGGCCTGAAATATCGACTTGAACGCATCGGCCTGATCGAAGGGGAGGGCGCGGTAAAGCGCCAGCATGCCATCGCGCATGTCTGCGGCGGTCGGTGTCGCGGCGGCTGCGAGGGCGGGAAGATCTGCACCGCTGTGGCGATAATCGCGCGCTAGACGACGGATCTGCGGTCCCCAGCTGCGTGCCGGACGCCGTTCGCGCTCGATGCTCGTTCGCAGATCATAGATCAGGCGAAGATCCAGCGCCTCCAGCGTGGCAATATCGGCGTCGGTGATCTTCGCCAGTTCGCCCGCACGATAGAGCCGGCCCCACCGGACCGTGCGGCCGAAACGTGTCGCATAGCCGCCCATGTCGCGCACATTACTGGCGCGCTCGAGGTGGATATGGCGATCGACGAGCTCGCCTGTTGGCAGCCGGACCCTGTTCGTCTTGCATTCCATGCCCTCACCCTGACCGGCGGCGGCGGTCGCGGCCAGCGTTGAAGTGCAAAGCATCGCATAGGTGCTGGGTGCGGGATTGCTTCGTCCGGCCCGAGCGGTGATGGTCCGCGGCCAAGGAGGGACCGATGGTCAAGGCATTTGCAGTTGAGTGGAGCGAGCGCGAGGTCGAGGCGCTAAAGGCCCGGCTGGCGGCCTGTCCGCTTCCGCCGGCGCCTCAAGGTTCCGGCTGGGCGCTGGGTTGCGATCGGGATTTTCTGGAGCGGTACCGCGACCGGTGGCTGAACGGCTATGACTGGCGTGCCGCCATGCGCGATCTCAACCGGTATCCGCAGTTCATCGCGGAGATCGACGGCCAGACGATCCATTTTGTCCATATCGAAAGCGCGGTCGCGGATGCGCGGCCCTTGTTGCTCACCCATGGCTGGCCCGGTTCGCATTACGAATTCTGGTCGGTGATCGAGCCATTATCGGCCGCGGGGTTCGACCTCGTGATTCCGAGCCTTCCTGGCTATGCATTCAGCGGCAAACCCGATCAGCCGATCGGGCCGAAGCGAACGGCAGCGCTGTGGGACCGGTTGATGCGCGAGGTCCTGGGCTATCCCCACTATCTTGCGCAGGGAGGCGATTGGGGGGCGACGGTGACGTCGCAGATCGGTCTCAACCATCCCGAAGGCGTGCGCGGCATCCATCTCAACATGCTGGGCCTGCGCAGCACCGAGCCGCCGCAGACTGAGACGGAGACCGCCTGGATGGCGAAATCCGGCGCCGCGCAGCAGATGCTCGGCGGCTATTCGGCGTTGCAGATGGTGAAGCCCCTCTCGCTCGGCTGGCTCGGGGCAGGCAATCCGTTGGGGCAAGCCGCGTGGATACTCGAGCGGTTTCACGACTGGGCCGATCTGTCCCAGAGCGATCTCGAGACCCTATTCGGTCTCGACCATCTGATCACCAACGCCATGCTCTACATGATGACCGACAGTTTCGCCTCGTCGCTTTGGTTCTATCACGGACTGATCCGCGAGGGCGGGATCAACGTGGCTGCCGGGCAGCGTTGCGAAGTGCCGACGGGCTTTGCTGCCTTCCCCGGCGACGCGCTCATGCCGCCACCGCCCAGGAGCCGGGTCGAGCTCTGCTTCAATCTCGTCCACTGGACCGAGCCGGGCATGGGCGGGCATTTCGCCGCGATGGAGGCGCCGCAGGCCTTCGCCGCCGATGTGATCAAATGGGCCGACAAGGTCTGGCTGACGGAGACTCACGCATGACCGACTTGATTCCCGACGGGTATAGCTATGCCGAGTCGCCAAGCGCATTCCCGAATCATGTCGGGCGCATCTTCCACAAGACGGTCGAAGTGCCCGGTGGCGAGCCGGAGAAGTGGGTCGCGCTCTATGTCGAGGACCATCATGTCAACAGCTGGGGCATGGCGCATGGCGGCCTGATCGCCTTCCTCGCGGAAGTCGGAACCGCCGGCGCTGCCTGGGATCCGGCTGGGCCGCCCGTGGTAACGATCTCCCTCACCATCCAATTCCTTCGCGCGCCCAAGCTCGGTCAGTTGCTGGAAGTGCGGGCTAAAGCTTCGCGCCGGACCCGAAGCCTGGTGTTCGTCGATGCGCAGGCCTTTGCCGGTGGCGAGCTTCAGTTCACGGTAACCGCGGTGAACAAGGTGATCGGCGGCTAGGAGGCTCGGTCGAGCGCCGCGATCACCTCGTCCGCCGTCGTGATGCGCGCGAGCATGCGCAACTGTTCGGTGACGATCACGCGATGCGTCTCGGGGTCGGCACCTGCGGTACAATCTTCCGGGATCACGACATAATAGCCCAGATCGACGGCGGTCATGGTGTTGCCGGGCATGGCGATATTGGTCGAGACGCCGGTGAGCACCACCGTCTGGATGTCCATGCGCCGCAGCGTCGCATCCAGATTGGTCCCGTTGAACGCGATCAGGCCGGCGGGCCGGTCAAGCACGAAGTCCTGAGGATGCGGCTTCAACTGCGGCACGAATTCCGCCTCGACGCTCCCTTTTTTGAGCTTGCCGCCCTTCAGCGTCAGCGCGTTGATCAGCGAATTGGGCTTGATGTCGGCAAGATCGTCGCGATGGACGACGGGGGCATGAAATACCGGCAGCGCCCTGGCGCGGAATGCATCGGCCAGCGTCGCAATACGATCGAGGATCCCGCGCTCGGCGACCTGGTCGGCCAGCCCCCTGAAGCCGGCATAGGCCGCATCGACGACACCAAGCTGGCATTCGTTGATGATCAGCGCGGCGCGACCCTCGATCTTCATTTCCTTCGCCATGGCATGCTCCTCTCCGGCGATCCGGGTTAGCGCAAACGAGCCGTCTATTCCCGCACATCCTTGATCAAATGCGCTGGACATTGCGGCGTTGCGCGCAGGCGGGAAGAGGTAGGGCATGGACCAGATGAAGCCAGCCGGAGTGCTTGCCCCCTATGCCGGTGCGCCGCCGCCTGCGCCTGCATGGTATCGATGGGCAATAGACCAGCTACCCGAGCGATCGACCTTCGAATGCGACGGCGTTCCCGTCGAGCTGCTGACATGGGGTGAGGTCGGCAAACCCGGTCTGCTGTTCCTCCATGGCGACAGCGCCCATGCGGACTGGTGGTCCTATACCGCGCCCTTCTTTGCCGACGAATGGCGATGCGCGGCGATCTCCTGGACCGGGATGGGCAGTTCTGGACGCCGTCCTGGCTACACATTCGACGCATGGGCCAGGGAGGCGATCGCTGCGATCGACGCCGCTGCGCTCGACAATGGCACCGGCACCATGGTTGTCGCGCATTCGCTGGGCGGCTATCCAGCGCTCATCGCCAGCGCGCGCGAGCCCCGCATCCGCGGCATTGTCTCGCTCGACAGCGCGATCATCCCACAGGATTTGATGGCGGAGGTGCCGCGCCCGAAGCCTCGCCCGCACAAAGTCTATGCGAGCGAGCAGGAGGCGCTCGGGCGGTTCCGCTTCATGCCGCCGACCATCGGCGACCAGCATTATGCGGTGGATCACATCGCGCGGCGCGGCCTGCACGAAGCGGAGGGGGGATGGACATGGCGTTTCGATCCCGAAATCTGGCGCGATCTTGAAAGCCGCAGCGGGGAGAATCTCGCCGACTTGCCGCGCAGGGCGAAGTGCCCGCTGGCGCTGGTGGTCGGCGAACGGTCCGAACTGATCCGCGACGAAATCGCCACCTATATGCGCGGCATCTATCCCGAAGGAACGCCCTTCATCGGCATCCCGGATGCAGGACATCACATCATGGCGGACCAGCCGCTGGCGCTGATCGCCGCGCTGCGGAGTTGTTTCGCCTATTGGCCGGAGAGGACGCCATGAAGCTTGCAGGCAAACGGTTCATCGTCACGGGGGCGGCGACGGGCATGGGCGCGGCGACCACCGCTGCGTTCGTTCGCGAAGGGGCGAAAGTCACCGGCTTCTATCGCAGCAGGGGCTATGAGGCATTGGCCGAGCGCCTCACCGGCGAGGCTGGATCGGTGCACTTCCTGAAGGTGGACGTTGCCGAACAAGATCAGGTGTTGCCGGCATTTGCGCAGGCCGTGGACTGGCTTGGCGGGCTTGATGGCCTGATCCACGCGGCCGCGATCTGCCCGACCACGCCCGCGGAAGATATCCGCCACGAGCAGTTGATGGACGTGCTTCGCGTCAATGTCGGCGGGACAATGCTGACCAACCAGGCCGCGTTGCCCTATCTCAAGGCCAATGGCGGCGGACGGATCATCAACTTCGCGTCCTCTACCGGTGCCACGGGGTCGGCGATCAAGGCCGACTATGCCGCGTCGAAGGGGGCGGTGATGGCATGGAGCCGATCGATCGCCACCGCCTGGGCGAAGCATGACATCACGGTCAATATGATCTGCCCGGTGATCAGCACCGACATGTATCTGGCGACGCGTGCGGCGATGACCCCCGAGCAGCTTGCTGCGCATGACGCCTCGCTGGCGACGTCGATCCCGCTGGGCGGGAGGTTCGGCGATGCCGAACGCGATTTCGCGCCCGTGGCGGTATTCCTGGCCGGCGACGGCGCGGGGTTCATGACCGGACAGATGTTCTCGGTCGATGGTGGCGTCTTGATGGTACGATAGTCATGAGCGTGGGGCGGGGATCAGCCGCCTGGACCGACCGCGGCTTATAACGGCTTGCTGCCTCGGACTCGCTGACCATCCTCCTGCAAATCGCGGGCGCCGCATTCCGGGTATCCTCTGCGACATGAAGGCCGGCCCATGATCGCGGGTCCTTGTCGGCCGTTGCCCGCCATCCGCGGGTCAGCAGGCCAGTTTCGGCATTCTCGCATATTGCGCGCTCAGTGCCTGAACCGCGCGGTAGGACATGTGCACGGCATCACCGATGCGCCCGACCTGACGGCTGTCGCCGACCACGCTGACGGCGATCCCGGCATCGCCCAGCGCCGCGGCCAGTTCGTCGGCGGAGCGGCGCCCTTGGGCGAGCAACAGGCGATCCGCCTCGATCTCGCGTGCGACGCCGCCCGTTTCGATCGTCACCTTGCGATTCCCGACGCTGCGGACATGACTATTGTCGACAATCGTGATGAGCGGATTTTCGTGCAGGCGGCGCAGCAGGCCCATCCGATAGACCCACTCCGCCGAGCGGGCGAGCTTGTCGGCGGGGGAGCGACTGACCAACGTCACATGGACGCCGTGATGCGCGCAGAATTCCGCCGTCTCGCAGCCGGTCTCGCCGCCGCCATAGACGATCGCATGCTGTCCTTCGGTCAGCCCGAGGTCGCGCTCGCGCATCAACAGGTCATAGGCATCCATCACGATCGGATCGTCCAGGCCCTCGATGGGCAGGTCGATGCGGCGTGTGCCCGCAGCAAGGATCGCGACATCCGGGTTCAGCGCGAGGATATCCTCCAGTTCCGCACGCTTGCCGAAATGACGGATCACGGCGCTTTCGGCCAGTCGGTTGCCCAGATAATCCGAATACCAGAACAGCTTGTCCTTGCCCGGCGGGGTGGCTGACGCGATGATGCCGCCGCCGGTGAAGGCGCGGGTCTCGAAGATGTGTGTCTCGAACCCTGATTGCTGCAACAGCAATGCCGCCGACGCGCCGCCCGGACCTGCGCCGATCACGACAGCGCGCTTGCCCTTGCCCATATCGACCGGAATCGGCGGATCGAGTTCGGTGCCTGTGCGCGGATTTTCAGCGCAGCCGACCTGGACGCGCCCCGGATGCGGGCTGATGCACCAGTTGCAGGAGGTGCATGGACGGATCAGGTCGCGGCGGCCCGCCTTCGCCTTGTTCGCCCATTCGGGATCGGTCAGCATGGGCCTGCCCAGCGCGATCAGATCGGCATCGCCGCTCGCGACCGCCTGTTCTCCCGTCTCGGGCCAGCGGATCTGTCCGACGGCGATCACCGGGACGCCCGTCGCAGCCCGGATGCGCGCCGCATAGGGAATGCGCCAGCCCTCGGGCATCGACATCGGTTCTACCACTTTTTCGAAGGCTGGGCCGACACCCCAGCCCATCGAGACATGCAGCGCATCCGCACCCGCTTCGACCAGCCTCGGTGCGATTTCTTCCATGTCATCGATCGTCAGTCCGCCGGGCCGGAACTCATCGGCGGAGAGCCGATAGACCAACGGCAGCTCACCCAGTTTCTCACGCACCGAGCGGATCACTGCCAGCGGGAAGGCAAGGCGCCGTTCGGCATCGCCGCCCCACTCGTCGTCCCGTTTGTTGCCCAGCGGCGACATGAATTGCGTCAGCAGATAGCCGTGCGCGCCATGCAGCTCGACGCCGTCATAGCCGGCCTCGACGGCCAGCGCGGCGGTGTTGCCAAAGGATATGACGAGCTTTGCGATCTCTTCGGACGTCAGTCCGCGGCAGGTCATCTGTTCGGGATCGCGCTTCGAGAAGATGTCGCTTGGCCCCACCGGCATACCGCCGGGCAGCACCTTGCGATTGGCATATTGGCCGCAATGCTGGATTTGCATGAAGATCTTCGCACCCGCGTCATGGATGGTGCGGACCAGACGGCGATGGCCGTCGAGATTCTTCCGGTCGTCCAGCGTCAGCTGATATTCGTGCGCGCGGCCGGTATCGGGATCGACACAGGTATATTCGACGATGATCAGACCCATGCCGCCCAGTGCACGCTCGCGGTAGAAAGCGATCATCGCCGGCGTGACCTCGCCTTCCAGCCCGCCCAACTCGGTCGACATCGGCGCCATCACCAGCCGGTTCGGCAGTTCGACGCCGCGCAGACGCAGCGGCGTGAACAGATTGGGATAGGCGGTCGAACCGGTCATTGGGTGCGGGCCTCGTTCAGGACAGCGACGGGGAAAGACCCCCGTCGACATGGAAATTGATACCGTTGATGAAATCCGACCGCGGGCTTGCGAGCATGACGACGGCATAACCGATGTCGCGCACCTCGCCGATCCGATTGACCGTCTGCCCGCCGCCTTTGGCGATATAATCCTCTGCCTTGGCGAGGTCGTCGCCCCAGCCGCGCTTTTCCGCCATCTTTCTGAGGACCTTGATCAGGCCTTCGGTGCGGATCATGCCGGGGGAGACGCTGTTGACGGTGACACCGGTCTGTTTCAGCGCCTTGGACAGGCCGAGCGACATGTTGAGCATCGCCGCCTTGGCAGGACCATAATCGGCTTGCCCGGAAGTCGGCGTGATCGCGGCGGCGGTACTGATGTTGATGATCCGGCCCCAGCCGCGCTCCTTCATCTCGGGCGCGAAGGCGTGAATCAGCCGAACCGCTGCCAGCGTGTTGCGCTGATAGGTATCGACCCATTGATCCGTATCATAGGCGAACCAGTTGGGGCTGTCCGACACGGCGCTGCCACCGGCATTGTTGACGAGGATGTCGATGCCTCCGAACGCAGCGTTGGCGGCTTCAGCCACGGCGGCGCATCCCTCCGTGGTGGACAGATCGCCGCACGCGGTCGCCGCCCGATAGCCCTGATCGGCGAGACGCTTGGCGACCGCATCGACGCGCGCGGAATCGCGGCCGTTGACGACAACCGATACCCCTTCTGCCGCGAGCATTTCGGCGATGGCGACGCCGATTCCCGAGGAACTTCCGGTGACCAGCGCCCGCTTGCCTTCGAGATTCAGTTCCATGCCGCTCCTCATTCTCTCTGGGTGGCCGGGAAGAAGGGTCAGGCGCGCTGATTGAAGCGGCGGCCGACCAACGCCGATGCGATATTGGTTTTCTGGACGTCGGTTGTGCCGCCCGCGATGCCCCAGGCGTAGCTGTCGCGCACGCGCTGCTCCATGCGATACTCCTTGGAGTAGCCATAGCCGCCCATGATCTGCAGCCCCTTGGACGCGACCTCGACGACCATTTCGTTCGAGAAGCATTTGGCGAGCGAGCTGTCGAGGATCGAGGGCAGACCCTGGCTGGCGTTCACCGCGGCGCGATAGATCAGCAGGCGTGACGCTTCGACCTTCATCGCCATCTCGGCGAGCTTCAGCTGGATCGCCTGGAAATCGACGATCGGCTTGCCGAACTGATGGCGTTCCTGCGAATATTCGGTCGCCTCCTCCAGCGCAGCGGCGGCGATGCCGAGGCCCATGGTGGCGTTGCCGCAGCGTTCGAGGCTGAACGCGGTCATCAGCTTGCCGAAGCCGCCCTTGGGCACGATCAGATTGTCCTTCGACACGCGTACTTCGTCGAGATAGATGTCGGCCGAGGGGATGCCGCGAAAGCCCATCAGACTTTCCGGGCGTCCGAAGCTGATCCCTTCGCGCTCCTTCTCGACCAGCACCGCGCCGATGCCCTTGGCGCCCGGCTCATCATCGAAGCGGCAATAGACGATGTAATAGTCCGAATGGCCGCCGCCCGAGCACCAGCGCTTCTGGCCGGTGAGGACGATCTCGTCACCGTCATAGCGGGCAGCGGTCTTGAGATCGGTGAGCGCGGTGCCTGCTGCGGGTTCTGACATCGAGACCGCGACGATCTTCTCGCCCTTGATGACCTCGGGCAGGATACGCGCCTTGAGCTTGTCGCTCGCGAAATGCTCGACGGTGCGGACGGGACCCGTGGCGCTCTCGAAGATGGGCCATGCGACGGCCGGCGAAATCATTGCAAACTGTTCGAGCACCAGCAGTGCCTCGAGATGCCCGAGGCCCAGGCCGCCATATTGTTCGGGCAGGTTGATCCCCAGAAAGCCCATTTCGGCGTAGCGTTTGCGCATTGCGTCGGGGAGCGGCATCGCCTTCTCCTCCATGTCACGCGAAAGTTCCATCAGCTCGGATCGCGCAAATTTCCTTGCGGTTTCCTGTAGTTCTTTCTGGTCGTCGCTAAGCTGGAAATCCATCATTCTGCCTTTGTCTCGATGACCGCGTCGAGCGCGACGACCCCGCCTTGACCGGGCCGGGCCACAAGCGGGTTCACTTCGATCGTCGCAAGCGTGTCGCGATGCTGCACGGCGAGGATCGACAGGCCCGAAATGGCCTTTGCCAGTGCCTCGATGTCGTGGCGCGGTGATCCGCGCCATCCGGTCAGGAGCGGCGCGGTCTTCAGGCTCCCGATCATCTTCAGCGCCTGCGCCTCGCTGACCGGGGCGAGGGCGCAAACCGTGTCCTTGATCAGTTCGACCAGTGTCCCGCCAAGGCCGAAGGTCACGACCGGGCCGAACGCTTCATCCCGGTGGATGCCGACGATCGTCTCGACCCCGCCGCTCACCATTTCGGAGATCAGATAGCCGTCGATCCTTGCATCCGGCAGCTGCCGCGGGATGTTGTCCGCCATCCGCGTGACCGCATCATGGACCGCTTCTGCCGAAGAAAGGCCCAGCGCGACGCCCCCCACTTCGGTCTTGTGCAGGATGTCGGCGGAAACCACCTTCACGACGACGGGGAAGCCGATGCTCGCGGCAAGCTGCATCGCCTCCTGCGCATCGCTCGCCAGCGCTTCCTTGGGCGACGGCACCCCGGCCCGTTCCAGCAGCGCCTTCGCCTGCGCCTCGTTCAGCTTGCCGTGAACGCCGAGCGGTGTCGCGGCGGGCAGCGCCAAGGGCTCGGGCGCAGGCTGCGCGAAGGTATCGCGGAACTTCGACAAGGCCGAGAGCGCAGCGATGGCGCGCGAGGGGTCCTCGAACGCGAGCAGTCCCTTCGCGTCATATTCGCGAACCATTTCAGCGTCTGTCGTGACCGAGACGAAGACGAGCTGATCGGGCGCGCGGGCATGGGCATTGGCAATCGCCTGTTGCAACGGACGAGCCATCGAAGGCGCGGCACCGGCAATGCCGAGAAAGATCAGCGTCGCGTCGAATGCCTTGGAAGCGAACACCGCATCCAGCGTCTTTTCCATGATGTCATGGTTGGTGGTGACCAGCCCGGTCATGTCGATCGGATTGGCAGGCGAGCAATGCGGCACCAGCGCTTTCAGCGCGGTCTGGGTTTCCGAAGGAACCGTGCCCATCTTCAGGTTCGCGTCGCTGACGAAATCGGCGATCTGCACCCCGACTCCGCCGGAGATGCTGATCACGCCGACGCGCGGCCCCTTGGGTAGCACCCCCTTGGACAGCGCATAGGCGATGTCGAGCAGTTCGTCGGTCGTGCGCGCGCGATGGACGCCATATTGGTCGAAGACCGCGTCATAGATGCTGTCCTCGCCGGTCAGCGATGCCGTGTGGCTTGCGGCCGCAGCGCTTCCCTCGGCCGTGCGGCCGACCTTCATCATCACGACCGGCTTGTTGGCGCGGCGCGCGCGGTCGAGCGCTGCGATCAGCTTGTCCGCGTCGCGCAGCCCTTCGATATAGGCCAGCAGCACGTCGCTTTCGTCCTGGCCCGCCATCCACCACAATGCATCGCCGATATCGACATCGGCTTCGTTGCCGGTCGTTACCCATTGGCTGATGCCGAGGCCGCGCCGGAACAGATGCTTCATCAGATAGCCGCCATAGCCGCCGCTCTGGCTGGCGACGGCGATCCGGCCGGGGGCGGGAACCCCCTCCTCCAGCGCCGAGGCGAAGGTGCCGTAAAAGCGGGCATGGGTGTTCATCAGGCCCATGCAGTTCGGGCCGAGCAGCCGCATGCCCGCCTCGCGCGCTGTCGCCACGATACGGTCCTGCCGCGCGCGACCCTCCTCGCCCGTTTCGGAGAAGCCGGCGCCATACAGCACGGCGCTCTTCACACCCCGTGCGATGCAATCCTCGATCGTCTGCTGGGTCGCGTCGGCGGAGATGGCGAGGATCGCGCAATCGACGGGTCCGGGCACATCCAGAATCGACGGATAAGCGGTCAGCCCCTGAATCTCCGGACGGCCCGGGTTGACCGGATAGACCGGCCCTTCGAAGCCCGCTTCGAGCAGATACTGAATCGGACGCCCGCCGAAGCGGCGCTGGTCGCTTGATGCGCCGATGACGGCGACGGAGCCGGGCGCAAACAGTGCGGTCAGGTTGTCGGCTGCCGGCGAAGAAGGTTTGAGTAAAGTGGCCATGATCGGGCTGCCTTTGACCTGAAGCTGCGGCGCTTCCAACCGTTACGCCGAAACCAACACATCCATGCTAACCCCTGCAATGAGGCCTGCACCGGTATACGCCCGCCGACCAACTGGATACATCAACAATGCCAATTCAGCGCCGGACAGCGGGATCATCGCGTCTGTCGAGCGGTATTTGATCACAGGGGCTTCATGTCGGAATTCATTCTGCAGCGCGAACAAGATGGCGTCGTCGTCTTGACGCTGAACGTGCCGCAATTGCGCAACGCGATCTCGCTCGAAATGCGCGAAGCGTTGCTTGGTCATCTGCGCGAAGCGGGCAACAATCCTGACATTCGGGCGGTGGTGCTGACGGGGGCCGGAGGCAATTTCTGTTCGGGCGGCCAGTTGCAGCCGACCAACGGCGCGGCCGCGCCGGATGCGCAGCGGACCAAGCGCAACATCGCAATCCTGCAGGACATTGTGCGGTTGCTGAGCGGCGGGCCCAAGCCGACGATCGCGGCGGTCGAGGGGTATGCCTATGGCGCGGGCATGTCGCTCGCCACGGCCTGCGACGTGCTGGTGGCGGGCGAAAGCGCACGTTTCTGTGCATCCTTTGGCAAGATCGGGTTGATGGCGGACGCAGGGATGCTCTGGTCGCTGCCGCAGCGCGTCGGGCCGGGGCGCGCGCGCGAGATGATGCTGACGGGGCGGGTCGTCGAAGCAGCTGAGGCTGGTGCCTTGGGTCTGGCGAACCGGGTGGTGTCTGCAGGAAGCGCACTGGATGCAGCCCTGGAAGTTGCTGCGGGCTTTGCCGGTGTCGCTCCGCTTGCGATTGCCGCGATGAAGCGGGTCATGGCGCGCGGACCGAATTCGCTGGAAGACGTGCTTCATGCCGAAAGCGACGCGCAGCCGGTCCTGGCGTTGAGCCAGGACTATGTCGAGGGCCGCACGGCGTTCAAGGAGAAGCGCGCGCCGATGTTCCGGGGAGCCTGAACGATGGATTTGACGATTCCGCCTGAAGCCGAGGCGCTGCGCCAGGCGATGCGGAGCTTCCTGCGCGACCAGCTGCCTCCCGAACTGGCGGAGGCGACGCTCTATGGCAGGAAGCTGACTAAAGACGATCATCAGCGCTGGCAGCGGATCCTGGAGAAACAGGGCTGGCTGGCGCCGAGCTGGCCCACGCAATGGGGCGGCACCGGCTGGGGGCCGCTTGAACGCTTCATCTGGGACGAGGAATCGGCGCTGGCGGGCGCGCCGCGCGCGAATATCCCCTCGCTCGACCTGCTGGGGCCGGTGATCGTCGAATTCGGCACCGAGGCGCAGAAGCGGGAATTGCTGCCCCGGATCCTGTCAGGCGAGGACTGGTGGTGTCAGGGCTTTTCGGAGCCGCAGGCCGGGTCGGATCTCGCTGCGCTTCAGATGCGAGCGGTGCGCGACGGCGACGACTATATCGTCAACGGTACCAAGCTGTGGACCAGCTGGGCGCACATGGCGAACAAGATCTTCTGCCTGGTCCGCACCTCCGCGGACGGACCCAAGCAGGCAGGGATCTCGTTCCTGCTGATCGACATGGAACAGCCGGGCGTGACGATCAGCCCGATCCTGACACTGGGTGGCATGCACGCGGTCAACGAGGTGCAGATCACCGATGTTCGCGTGCCGGTCGCCAATTTGCTGGGCCAGGAAGGCGATGCCTGGACCATCACCAAATTCCTGCTGGGGCACGAGCGGCTGGTCGGCGCCGGCATTGGCCCGAGCATGGCGTTGTCGCGGCAGTTGCGCGGCGCGCTTGGCCGTATCGGGCCGGGCGGAGCGCCGCTGGGCGATGATCCGGTTCTCGCCCAGCGCGTCGCGGAGGTCGAGACCGATCTGCTGGCGCTACGCTACACAGCGTATCGCGTGCTGGCCGATGAATTGTCGGGCAAGGCACCGGGGCCGGAAGTCTCGGTGCTCAAGATCCGCGGCGGCGAGGTCCAGCAGGCGCTGACCGAATTGCTGATGGAGGTCGGCGAGATCGTCAGCCTGACCCATCCCCTGACCGTGTCAGAGGGCGTGGTGCCGATCGAAAGCGCCTATATGGCGCAACAGCATTTCGACCGGCGCAAGCTCACCATCTACGGCGGCAGTTCCGAGATTCAGCGCAACATCATTGCGCGCCGGCTGCTGAACGTCTGAGGGCGGAACGATGGATTTTCATTACGGCGACAACCAGCAGATGCTGCATGACACGGTCGACCGGTTCCTGACCGACAAATACGACCTTGTTACGCGGCACAAGCTGCTCGGCGACCTCGAGGGACAGGCGCAGCTATGGCGCGAGATGGCCGAACTCGGCCTGATCGGCGCCGCATTCCCCGAAGGGCTCGGCGGCTATGGCGCATCGCCCGTCGATGCGTTGGTGGTGATGGAGCGTTTCGGGCGGCATCTGGTGACGCTGCCCTATCTGATGACCGCGATCGTGTGCGGCCGGCTGCTGATTGCGGGCGGGCGCACCGATATGATCGAACGGGTGATCGCGGGCGATGCGCGGTTGGCGCTGGCGGCGGGCTCGACGCACGTGCTGCGCAGCGCAGAGCATCACAGCTTTACCGCAGCTGCAGCGGGCGCCGGCTGGACGATCAGCGGGCGGATGCCAGTGGTGATCGGGGGGGACAGCGCGGACACGTTCATCGTGGCGGCGCGGACCTCGGGCGCATTGGGGGATCGCGACGGCATTACCTTGTTCCTCGTCGATGCAGACCAGGTTGCGCGCCGCAGCTTCCGCATGATCGACGCGCACGGCGCGGCGGAAGTCGTGATCGACGCACTGAGCGTCGGCGAGGATGCGGTGCTGGGCGAGATCGGCGGCGGCGTTGCGCTGGTCGAACTGGCGCTTGACCATGGTATCGCTGCAGCATGTGGCGAGGCGATCGGGTCGATGGGCCATCTCGTGCCCGCCACTGCCGAATATACCCGCACCCGCGAACAATATGGCGCGCCGCTCGCCAAGTTTCAGGTGCTGCAACACCGTATGGCGGACATGTATATCCAGACCGAAACGGCGCGTTCGATGGCCTATGTCGCGTCGATGTCGCTCGGCGACACTCCGGTGGAGCGGGCACGCATCGTCTCCGCCGCCAAGGTCCAGATCGGCAAGTCGGGCAAGTTCGTCGGCTATCAGGCAGTGCAGCTTCACGGTGGCATGGGCGTGTCCGAGGAGCTGGATATCGGCCATCACTATATCCGCCTCAACACGCTGAACCAGATGTTCGGCGATCCCGCTTTCCATCTGCGCCGCTTTGCAGCGGTAGGAGCACCGGCATGAAATTCGACTATTCCCGCTATGACAAGCTCAGCGTCCAGCTTGACGATGCTGTCCTGCGCTTGACGCTGAACCGGCCCGAAAAGCGCAACATCATCGACGATCCGGTGAACGAGCAGATCTCGGATGCCTTCCATGACGCGACGTTCGACGAGCGAGTGCGGTGCGTGGTGCTGTCCGGCGAGGGCAAGTCGTTCTGCGGGGGCGGCGATTTCGCCCAGATGAAGCGCAAGGTCGAGGATCCCGGACTGTTCTTCAAGGGCATCTGGAACTCGCGGCGGCTGGTCTATACCGTGCTGGATTGTCCCAAGCCGACCATCGCCCGGATCCACGGCCATGCGATGGGTCTGGGCGCGACGCTGCCGTTGCTCTGCGATTTCGTGGTGGCGACGGACGATACCAAGATTGCCGACCCGCATGTCAATATCGGGCTCGTCGCGGGCGATGGTGGGTCGCTGATCTGGCCGCAGATGATGGGCTATGCCAAGGCGCGCAAGTTCCTGATGCTGGGCGAACCGATTACGGGCAGGGAAGCTGCGGATCTTGGTCTGATCGCCGAATCCGTCCCGACGCTTGAGGAGGCAACCGCGCTCGCCGATCGCTGGGTCGACAAGCTGGCCAATGGCGCGAGCATGTCGATCTACGGCACGAAGATGACGATCAACCAGCCGCTGCGCCAGCTTGCACATGCTGCGATGGATACCGGCATGGCCTATGAAGGCCTGTCCAACATCAGCCGGGATCATGCCGAGGCGATCGAGGCCATCGGCGAAAAGCGCAAGCCGAACTTCAGCGGGGAGTGACGGTGGCCGACGCGTTCACCGGCTACCGGCGGCGTGTTCGCGTCGTGCCGGGAGACGGGCGCATCGACGTCGACATGGAGGATGACGCGCATTGCTTTGGCGTGTCGCTGATCCATGATGGCGCACGGATCGAAGCGGTGGAGACGCGGGCGCCGCGCTATCCCTGGTCGACCTGCCCCGCCGCCGGAGGCTTCCTTGCCCAACGGATGGCCGGGGTCGCGCTCGCCGATGCGGCCCTGGTTGAAAATCAGCGCGATCACTGCACGCATCTGTACGACCTGTTCGTTGTCGCCGCGCGACATGCGCTCGATCCTGCGCCGTTCACCTACGACATTCGCGTATCCGATCCGGTCGAGAGCGTGATCGTTGCCGAGATTGATCGCGATGGCGAGACGCTGTTGCACTGGCAGTTCGACGATGTTCGCGAAAACGCGGTCGGCGTACCGGCCGGCGACCGGCGGGCGTTCGATGCCTGGACCCGGGCGCAGCCGGAGAATCTCATCGAAGCCGGGCTGATGCTCCGCCGGGGGGTGATGGTGTCCGGCACCCGCTTTTTCGATTTTCCCGTCGGGGCAGCCGCAAGCGCGATGAGCCAGATGATCGGATCCTGCTTCACCTATGCGCCCGAGCGCGCCGGACAGGCGTTGCGCGCACCCGACACGATTCGCGATTTCTCGAATCATCCAGAAAAAATGCTGAGCGGAGAGCGGGATGACTGACGTGTTGCGCGGTTTCAAGGTGCTCGATCTTGGTGCCGGACAGGCGGTGTCTGCGGCAGGATTGCTATTGGCGCAGAGCGGCGCCACGGTGATCAAGCTCGACCGCGACGATACGCCTCTCAGTCCCGAGCAAGATGCGCTGTGGAACCGCTACAAACAGCGTGAGCCATTCAGCACAGCGCGGCTTGATGCGCTGCTCGGCGAAGTCGATGCAGTGATCCACGACGTGCTGCCCGCCGCTGCGGGCGCGCTCGGCCTTGATAACGCGACACTCTCCATGCGCCATCCGGCACTGATCCATGTCGCGGTCGGCGGCTGGCCTGCCGGCCATCCGAACGAGAACCGCCCGGTCAGCGACGCGCTTGTTTTGGCTGAAGCCGGCCTGCTGGACGAGCAGAAGGCCGTGGCACGCGATGGCCCGGTCTGGCTGCGCTTTCCGCTGGGCAGCGCGCATGCGGGCTATCTTGCGGCGATCGGCGTGCTGGCGCGGCTCTATGCGCGACGGCGCACGGGCAAAGGCGGATCGGTAGCGACCAGTCTGTTGCAGGGCGCGCTGATTCCGACCGCGCTGATCTGGCACCGCGCCGACAGGCCCTCGCCGGCGCTCAAATTCGGATTTCCGAAGGATGCGGGGGCGACACTGTTCGAATGTGGCGATGGTCTGTGGATGCATACCATGGGTCAGCCGATCAAGGCGCCGTCCGTCGCGCGCGCGCTGGCGGCAATGGACCCGGACAGGCGCGCTGCACACAACGCCAGATATGCGAACGCCGTGATCAAATATATCGAGGATCGCGGTGCGATCGAGGCGATCTTCAAGACGCGCCCGCGCAGCGAGTGGCTCGAGGAACTCTGGGCGTCCGATGTGCCGGCCCAACCGGTGCAGAACATGGGCGCACTCTATGAGGACGAGCAGGCGGCGGCGAATTCCTATGTCGTCGATGTCGAAGATACGCGGTTTGGCCGGACCCGCCAGCCCGGGCCGCCGATACAGGTCGCGAGCGGAACGCCGACAGGCGAACCCATGGTCGAAGCGTGCGCGATGGCATCACCGCTGCAGGGCCTGAAGATCGCCGATTTCGGCAACTTCCTGGCAGGGCCGCTGGCTCCGCAACTGCTCGCCGATATGGGCGCGGACGTCGTGAAGGTCGAATCGACGACGGGCGATCCGCTGCGCCATGCCGACTGGGCGTTCAATGGATGCCAGCGCAACAAGCGGGACATCGCAGTCGCGCTCAAGCATCCCGATGCGGGCAAGGTGCTCGAGAAGCTGATCGGATGGGCCGATGTGGTCCACCATAATCAGCGGATGCCTGCCGCGGAAAAGCTGGGCTTTGGATGGGATGCGGTTCGCGCCACCAACCCGCGTGCCGTCTATTGTCACGTCAATTCCTATGGACCGCAGGGGCCGCGCAAGGACTGGCCCGGCTACGACCAGTTGTTTCAGGCTGCCTCCGGATGGGAAGCGGCGAATGCGGGCGAGGGCAATCGTCCGACCTGGTGCCGTTTCGGGATGATGGATCACCTGTGCGCGCTCGCATCGGTCGTGGCGACATTGCTCGCATTGCTCAGGCGCGACGCGACGGGGGAGGGCGAGTTCGTCGCGGCGTCATTGCTCGGCGGCAGTCTCGCGACGATGGAGACCTTTGTCCTCCCCGACGGCACGCTCGCCCCCTTGACCCGACTTGATCGTGACCAGATCGGGATCGGGCCGGCGCAGCGGCTGTTCGAATGCGTGGATGGCTGGGTTGCCGTCGATGCTCCCGGCCGCGATGCCCTGCCCGGCGAGCTGAGCGAAACGGCAATTGCGGCGATGACCAAAGCAGCGGCGGTGTCGGCGCTGACCGCTCGGGGATATCCGGCTGCCGCCGTCGCGCTGGACAACGGCGCTGCCTTTCTCGCCGATCCTGACAATCGCGCAGCGCGTCTCGTCGCCTCGTTCGACCATCCAGCCTATGGCGGCTATGATCAGGTCGGCGTTGCGTGGAGTTTCGGCGATCTCGCGACGCCGCTTCGCCGGCCGCCGCCGTTGCTCGGCGAGCATAGCGCGCAGCTTCTGGAGGAGCTCGGCTTTGATGCCGATGCACGCGCCGCGCTGTTCGCCGCCGAAGCCGTGAAAGCCGCATGACCAGCTGGCTCAGGGGGCTGGGTGGCATAAGGCTGGCGGCGAGCATGTTCGGCCCGGTCGATGGGCCGCCTGTGCTGATGCTGGGCGGATTGGGCCAGACGCGCCATGGCTGGTCGCGCGCGGCGGAACGGCTGAGCGAGCGAGGCTGGCGCGCGATCACGCTCGACCTGCGCGGGCATGGCGAAAGCGATTGGTCACCCGATGGCCATTATGGCTATGCCCGCACGGTCGGCGACTTGCTGGCGGTGATCGACGGACTTGGCCGGCCATGTGTACTCGTCGGCGCCTCGCTCGGCGGCAAGATCTCGCTCGTGGCTGGAGCACAGGCCGGAGCGGAGAGGGTTCGCGCGCTGGTGATCGTCGATACCGTCCCGCGGACCAATCCGGCTGGAGTAGCAGAAGTTACGCAAGTGCTGCGTGCGCCGCCCGAAGGGTTCAGCTCGCCCGACGAAGCCGCGGCGGAACTGGCGCGCATCCGCGGGCAGGAGCCCAGGCCGGACGCGGGCGAACGCATGCAGAGAAACATGCGCATCGACGGGGCTGGGCGCTGGCACTGGCACTGGGATCCGGCCTGGATGGACCGCGAACAGGGAATCGGACTTGCCGCCGCGACCGGCTTTCTCGAAGAAATGTCCGCGCGGCTGACCATGCCGGTCCTGCTGACCCGTGGTGAGCGGAGCCAGGTCGTGAGCGACGAGGGGCTCGCCGCGTTCCGTGCGATCGTTCCCCAGCTTGAAGTCGAGTCGATCGCAGGCGCGGGGCACATGATCGTCGGTGATCGCAACGATGTCTTTGCCGATGCCGCGCTCGCTTTTCTGGACCGGATGTTCGGCCTTCACCCCGTATGTGATTGATTGCTCCGCGCACTTGCCTTGTGCCTCGCATCGACGAAGAGCGAACGGACAATCATAAAGGGCTTTCGATCGACGTGCTTTCGAGCTTCTTCACGCCCGCCAGCATCGCCGTGGTCGGTGCAGCCGACGATCCGTCCAAGCTTCGCGGCAAGCTGCTCAAGCTGGCAAAGGACAGCGCCTATCCGGGCGTGGTGCATGCGGTTCATCCCAGGGGCGGTACGATCCAGGGACAGGCTGCCTATACCAGCCTGAGCGAGATCCCCGGCGGCGCGGAACTGGTGCTGGTCGCGACTCCTGGCGCAACGGTGCCAGGCGTGGTGCGCGAGGCGGTGGCGGCAGGCGCGAAGGCCGCGGTGATTCTGTCCTCGGGCGTCGATATGGCGGATCTGACCGACGCGATCGGCGATAGCGGGCTGCGCTATATGGGACCAAATACCGAGGGGTATTTCGATCTTGCCGGCATTGCCTCCACCTTCGCCGCAGTGGTCGAGGAGGCGCTGTCGCAGAACAGGGCCGCCCCGCGCCCGGGGCGCAAGGTTTCAATCGTGTCGCAATCGGGTGGCCTGGGCTTTTGTCTGTTCGGCCGGGGGCTGTCGGAGAATCTCGACTTCCAGTCCGTCATCACGACGGGCAATGAAGGCGACCTCGAATCCCTCGATTTCGTCGATCACCTGCTCGACCAGGGCGAGAGCGGTGTCATCGTCATGTTCATCGAGGGGCTGAAAAACCCCGCGCGCTTCGCGTCGGTAGCCGCAAAGGCAGCCGACAAGGGCGTGCCCATCGTCGTCATGAAAGTCGGCCGCTCGGAAGCGGGGCAGCGCGCCGCTGTCAGCCACACCGCCCATCTGACCGGCGCGGACACCGCCTATGACGCGGTGTTCGACCGCTACGGCGTGATCCGGGTGTTCGATATGGAAGAGATGCTGGCGGCTGCAGCAGCGCTGGCACGATTCCCGCAGGGCCGTGTGGCCCGTGCGGCGGTGGTCTCGACTTCAGGCGGCGCAGGTGCCTGGGCGGCGGATCTGCTCGGCGCCGCGAGCATCGACGTCCCCGTTCTGTCCTCGCAGCTGCAGGCGAGCCTCCAGGAATTCATTCCCGAATTCGGGTCACCCGCCAATCCGGTCGACGTCACCGCGCAGGCCGTCGAGGCGGGCGGGCGGCCGCTGGTCAAGGTGCTCGAACGCCTGCAGCATAGCGATGAGATCGACGCGATCGTCGTCAATATGGGCCTGCACAAGCCAGGTCGGGTCAAGGCGCTCGCCGACCTGCTCGGGCCGCTCTATTCGGGCGCGACCAAGCCGATCCTGTTCCATTCGCATATTCTGCCGCACCCGGAGAATATGGCGGCACTGGCGGAACTGGGAGGTCAGGGCTTTGCAAGCTTCCGTGGTTGCGCATCCGCCCTTTCGGCGCTCAACAAACATGCGGCCTTTCTGGCTGACTGGAAGGCGCGCGCACCTGTTCTGGCGCCGGCTGCAGCAGCGGTCTGCAACGATATCGCGCCGGGCATATTGAACGAGCTGCAGACCCGCTCGCTGCTGTCGGCCTATAGCATCCCGGTGCCTGCCAACGCGCTGGTTTCCGATCGCGCGGCGGCGCTCGCACAGGCGCGCGCGATGGGCTTCCCGGTCGTGCTGAAAATCCAGTCGCCCGATATCGCCCATAAGACCGAGGCCGGAGGTGTCGCGCTCAACATCGGCGAAAGCGATGTCGAGGCGGCGTTCGACCGGATCATGGCATCGGCGATAGCCTATGCGCCCGATGCCCGAATCGAGGGGGTTCTGGTCCAGAAGATGATGCCCAAGGGGCATGAAATCGTGATCGGCATCACACGCGATCCCGATTTCGGACCGCTGGTGATGTTGGGATCCGGCGGCATCTATCTCGAGGTCCTGAAGGACGTGGTGTTCGCGCCGCCGCCCATTTCGACCGAGGCGGCAAAGACGCTGATCGGGCGTTTGAAGACCGCCCCGATCCTGGAAGGTGTTCGCGGGGAGGCGGCGGGAGATCTCGACGCCCTGGCGGCGCTCATCTCCCGCGTCGCCGACCTCGCGCGCGCCGAAGACAATATCGACCAGCTCGATCTCAATCCCGTATTTGTCTACCCGGCGGGTGAAGGCGTTGTCGCGGTCGACGCGCTCGCCGTCGCCGGCCAGCCCGTCGGCGGAGGCCATTGATGCAGCCCGAAGAACAATATCTCGCGTTTCTCGCCCAAGGGCGCTTCATGCTCCAGCGCGCGAAGGAGAGCGGGACCTATGTCTTCTTTCCGCGCGTCGCTGTGCCGGGAACGGGCGAGACAGACCTCGAATGGGTGGAAGCGTCGGGGGACGGAACCGTCTATTCGACCACGGTGGTTCGCAGCAAACCGCCTGCCGAAGACTATAATGTCGCGCTGATCGACCTGGCCGAGGGGGTACGGATGATGGGCCGCGTCGTCGATATCGACCCGGCAGCCGTGCAAATCGGGCTGAAGGTGAAGGCGAAGGTCGGTGAGATCGACGGCAAGCCCGCAATCCTGTTCACGGAGGCAGGCGCATGAGCTTTCCACGCGGCAGGACAGCGGTGGTGGGCAGCGCCACCTTCGGTATGGGATCGGCACCGGGCTATACGGCGGCCGAACTGCTGGCCAAGGCATCGCTCGGCGCCATCGCCGATGCGGGTCTGAAGCCTTCGGACATTGATGGCGTCTTTGCGATGCTGCCGCAGGACCCGTTCTGCGCGATGTCCGTTCCTGAATATCTGGGCATCCGGCCCAAAATAGTGGAATCGACGCGCACCGGCGGATCGGCGTTCCAGATCCATGCGATGTGGGCAGCGCTCGCGCTCGAGGCGGGCCTGTGCGACGCGGTCCTGATTGCCTATGGCAGCAACCAGCGGTCGGCATCGGGCGGCTTGGTGTCGAGTGGCGCGGCCCCCTTTCCCTACGAGCAGACCTACAAGCCGCGCAATCCGCCGAGCAGCTACGCGCTCGCCGCCGCGCGGCACATGCATGAATATGGCACGACGCGCGAGCATCTGGCCGAGGTTGCGGTAGCCGCACGCAAATGGGCGCAACTGAACCCGGATGCATTCGCGCGCGATTCGCTGACGATCGAAGACGTGCTGGCCGCGCGGATGGTATCCGATCCGCTGACGGTGCGCGATTGCTGCCTCGTTACCGACGGCGCCGCGGCGATCGTGATGACACGCGCCGACCGGGCAAGAGACTTGCCCCAGCCCCCCGTCTATCTGCTGGGCGCGGCGTCGGCGACCTGGTTCAAGAACATCTCCGAAGCAACCGACCTGACCGTGACTGCAGCATCGGAAGCCGGCGCGCGGGCCTATGAACAGGCCGGCGTGAAGCCTTCGGACATTGACATCGTCGAACTCTATGATGCCTTCACGATCAACACGATCCTGTTCCTCGAAGATCTGGGATTTTGTCCGAAGGGGGAGGGCGGACGGTTCGTCGCCGATGGCGGGATCGCGCCGGGAGGCCGGCTGCCGGTCAACACCAATGGCGGCGGCCTGAGCTGTGTCCATCCCGGCATGTACGGTCTGTTCACAATGGTCGAGGCGGTGACCCAATTGCGCGGTCAGGCGGGCACCCGGCAAGTGGCGGACGCGAAGCTCGCGCTGGCGCACGGCAATGGCGGCACGCTTTCCAGCCAGTCGGTCACGATCTTCGGCACAACGGAGACACTCTGATGCCGCTCAACGCCGACTATATCCTTTCGCGCGAATTCGCGCCGGTCGAATCGGTGGTCACCGACCGCGATGTCATGTTCTATGCGCTGTCGATCGGCCTCGGCCGCGATCCGATGGATCCATGGGACTTGCGCTATGTGTTCGAGAAGGACCTGAAGGTCTTTCCGACCATGCCCATCGTCATCGGCCACCCCGGCAACTGGATGACCGATCCCGAAACCGGGATTACCCGAACGATGGTCGTCCATGGCGCGCAGCGGCTGACGACGCTTCGCGACCTGCCGGTTGGCGCGACGGTGATCACCACCAACCGCGTGACCGGCATCTGGGACAAGGGTGACAAGGGCGCGGTCATGGATCTGGTGCGCGAGACCATCGACAAGGCGACCGGAGCGTTGATCGCGCGCAGCGAATCGAGCGTCTTCTGCCGCGCTGATGGCGGCTTTGGCGGACCTCAGGGCGAGTCGCATGTCTTTGAACCGGTGCCCGATCGCGCCGCCGACCGCTCGGTCGAGATGCCGACCGATCCGAACATGGCGTTGATCTATCGCCTCAACAACGATCGCAATCCCCTCCACGCCGAGCCGGCTTTCGCCGCCAAGGCGGGCTTCCCACGCCCGATCCTGCACGGGCTGGCCACCTATGGCGTCGCTGCGGTCGCGGTCGCGAAGACATTCCCCGAACGGGCGATCACCTCGTTCGAAGCGCGCTTCTCCAAGCCGGTGCTGCCGGGCGAGACGATCGCGGTCGATCTGTGGGATGAGGATGGCGCGGTCGCGTTTCGGGCGCGCGTCGGCGACAAGGTCGTGCTCGATCGGGGGCGGGCAATATTGTCGTGATGCCGCTTGAACGCCGGCTGATCGACGAGATCGAGATCCAGCGGCTGGCCGCGGCGTACAGTCATGCGGTGATGCGGCTCGACGGGGCCGCGGCGGCAGCAACCTATGCCGAAGACGGCGTTCTCACCGCCTTCTCCAAGCCCGGCATTGTCGGGCGCGCCGCGATCGCGGAGGCACTGATCCTGACGCTGGAGCCGCTCGCCTTTCTCAATCAGAATTGCGGCGCAGGAATCATCTCGGTCGACGGCGATAGCGCAACCGCAAGCTGGACCGTCACCGAGCTGCTTCAGCGCAAGGGTGAAGACCGTCTATCCTGCTGCTTCGGCAGCTATCAGGACCGGTTGGTGCGCACAGCCGATGGCTGGCGGTTCGCGCACCGGACCTTCGTGCCTTTCTTCCGGGGACGGATCGAGGCGGACGGTCGCTCCTACCCCAATCCGGCTTTCACCGGGCCGGCGGGGCCGCAGAGCGCGCTTAGCTGACCGGGCCAGGCAGCGGGTTTCCCTTCGCTTTCCACGGTTCGCGGTTCTTGAGCGCCGGCACGATGCCCTGCTTCGCGCCATTTTTCTCCAGCAGCGCCAGATAGTCGGCCATGTCCTGTTCCGACCAGAATGCCTCACCACTACCGGCGATCACACCGAGCAATTCGCAGCCGTCCGGCCCGGCGACCCAGGGGCCGAAACGGTCGCCATGCATCAGGAAGATGTGCGTGCCCTTGTGGCATCGCCGGTCGCCGACCGTCACTTCGCCCTCGAGCACGAACACGGTGTGATCGCCCTGGTGCCCATGGGTGAGCGAGATCATCCCCGGCTCCCATCGATTGTAGAATGCGAAGTAACGCGGCATCGATTCGAGGAAGCGTTCATAGATCGAAGCCGTTCGCCCGTCCGCAAACTCGATGCGAACCACCTCCTGCTCGTAAACCTCGTCGATATGTTTGATCCGCGGTGCGCCCAGCATCTTCGCTCTCCCGTCTGTTATCGCATCATCAAGGCCCCGCCATCGACGGGAATGATCTGTCCGGTCATGAAATGCGCGCCGTCTGAAGCCAGGAACGCGACCACCGGCACCAGGTCGCGCCCGATATCGCCGAGCTTGCCGCCGATCGGGATCGCGATCTTGAGGGCGGCATCATGGGCAGCAAGCTGGTCGGTGCTCATGCTGCTTCGGGTCTTGTCGTACATCGGTGTCCAGATGGTGGGCGCGATGGCGTTGACGCGGATATTGTAGCGGCCCCATTCGCTGGCGATTGAGCGCACCCAGGCGACGACGGCCCCCTTGGCGGCGGCATAGGCTGCCTTGCCCGGATAGCCCTTGATCCCAGCCGCCGATGCGAAGTTGATGATCGCGCCGCCCCGATCCTTGAGGTGCGGGAACACCGCCTGATTGATCAGGAAAGTGCCGGTCGCGTTGACGGCGATGGCTTCAAGCCATTGCGCCGGCGGGATCGATTCGGCAGGCGCGCCGGGCGCTATTCCCGCGGCATGGATCAGCACGTCCAGCCCATCCAGCGCAGCGACGGCTTGGTTCGTCGCAGCATCGACCGAGGCCTTGTCCGTCACGTCGACCGCAAGGAATCTCGCGCCCGCTTCTCCGGCGACCCGTGCCCCGGCATCGGCGTTGAGGTCGAGCGACACGACGCGCGCGCCCATCGCAGGCAGGGCGCGGACCAGCCCTTCGCCCATACCGCTCGCTCCGCCCGTCACGATGATCCGGCGGCCCTCCAACATCCTGTCTGCCATCGCGCTCTCCTTGGACCCTCGATAGCACCGACCAACTGTCCAGCGGATCGCGGCTGTGATCGTTAGCTTCAACGCGTTGCGAAATATCCGCGACTGGCGATCCTTTGGGCCACTGGTTCAAGGGAGAGAGGCGATGGATTTCGGTATCCGGGACAAGGTTGCGTTCGTGTCGGGGGGGAGCAAGGGCATGGTGCGCGAGGCCGCGCTGATGCTGGCCGACGAAGGAGCGAAGGTGGCGATCGTCGCCCGCACGCAAGGGCCGATCGACGATACGGTCGCTCAGATCCGCAGCCGGGGCGGTACCGCGATGGGTTATTCCGCTGACCTGACGACACGCAGCGGCGTACGCGACGCCGTAGCTGCGGTGCGTGCGCAATTCGGCGATCCCGACATCGCGATCAGCTGCGTCATGGAGAATATCGCCGGCGACTTCGACGATGTGAAGGATGAGGATTTCGAACGCTTCTTCATCGTCTATGCAATGTCGGTGGTCTATCTGGCGCGCGAGGTCATTCCGGCGATGAAGACCAAGGGCTGGGGCCGGTTCGTCGCGGTCGGATCGGGTACCGCGAAGGAACCCGTCGGCAACATCCACCATATGCTCGCGAACACGACGCGGCCCGCTGCCGTCGGTTTCGTCAAGACGCTGTCGGACGAAGTGGCAAAGTACGGCATTACCTGCAACACTGTCGGGCCGGGCTGGATCGGCACCGCCAATATGTACGACTATCTCGAGAAGAAGATGGGCGTGACGCCCGACAAGGTCGGCGAATTCCTGCATGATCTGATTCCGGCGGGTCGTGTCGGCCGGCCGGAAGAGATCGCATCGACCATCGCCTATCTATGCTCCGACCTCGCCGGCTATATCAGCGGCAACTGGATCGGCGTGGACGGCGGCAAGCACAAGTCGCTGTTCTGACGAGGCGAGGCGGTGGCCGGGCTATAGCTCGACCACCGCGCGGGTCGGTGTCGTGCCCTCGGGCGCTTCATAGAATTGTTCGCCCCATTTGCGCAGCGCCATATAGCCGGCAATGTCCTGTTTCGCGAACACCGGGCGCTGAACGAAGACCTGATGCCGCCAGATGCGCGCATCCTCCTCGAACAACTCGATCGTATGGTGCGCGAAATCACGTTTCGCCTGGGGCATCACGTCGGGGGACGCAGGGTCGCGGGGCAGGAAATAGCTGACCCGAAGGTCCGACACGGCATCGTCTACCGGCGTCGCTGTCAGGATCAGGCGATAGGGATTGCGTCCATCGAATGCAGCGAAGGACAACCCCGGCCCCATGTTGAGCGTATGCAGTGTCATTGCCACCTGCTTGGTCTTTGCCGATTTGAATCCCATGCGCGAGCGCCACCGCGTGCCGGGCGTCTCGAACCACAGGAGCTCAGGGTCTTCCGGCGCGCCATGCGTGAAGCGGAAGTGCATCGAATCGGCCGCATTCTCCTGGATGAGTTGCGGGTGGATCGGTTCGGAAGGCTTGTCGACGATCGCTTGCGGATAGCAGGGATAGCAGTCTGCCTCGCTTCCGGGGAGATCGAAATCGGCGAACAGGTCGGGTAGCTCCCAGCCTTCGCGCGGTGGCCCGCCGGCTGGATCGTGCCACATGAAGATCAACCCGTGCCGCTCGATGATGTGGCGGGTGCGTAACCTCGCGCCGGTCGGCTTGTCCTGATAAGGGATCTGGGCGTTCCGGCCGTCTTTGTCCCACATCCAGCCATGATAGGGGCAGACGACGCAGCCATTTTTCACCTTGCCGCCATAGCCGAGATGCGCACCGAGATGCTTGCAGTGCGCATCCATCACAGCAAGGTCGCCAGCTTCGTCGCGAAACGCCACCATGTCCGCGCCGAAATAGCGCATCGGGACCACGCCGCCCGGAGCGATCTGCGCGCTCCAGCCGATCTGGAACCAGCCTGTCGGTTTCATGCTCAGTTTCAGCATCGATCGTCCTTCGGTGTAGCGATTGTCAAAGGGTCTCGACAAAGGGGGTCGGTGAAGTGCCAGACTCGCCTTCGTAGAAGCGTTCGCTCCAGCTGCGCAGCATCGTGTAGCCCCTGATATCCTGCTGGGCGTAGACGGGGCGCTGGACGAAGATCTGATGCCGCCAGATGCGGGCATCCTCTTCGAACAACTCCGCGGCATGAGCGGCGAAGTCGCGCAACCTGAGCGGCATCATATCGGGCGATGCCGGATCGCGGGGCAGGAAGTAGCTGACCCGGAAATGGGCCGTTTCGTCGTCGATCGGCGTCGCGGTGAGGATCAGGCGATAATGGACATTGTCGCCGTCGAAAAAGGTGAATGAGAGGCCGACATTCGGCTTGATGCCCCGGTTGAACAGGGCGAACTTTCCGGTCTTCGGCGACTTGAACGCCATGGTGCTGTGCAGACGATTGCCCTCGATCCGGCAGTCGGTAAGCTGCGGATATTCCGGCGCGCCATGGGTGAACACGAAGTGCACCGAGTCTGCCGTGTTCTCCATCATCAGTTGTGGATGGATATGCTCGCCCGGCCGGTCGACCACCGCTTGCGGATAGCAGGGATAATAGTCAGCCTCGTCCGCGAGGCTTTCCGGAAAATCGGCGAACAGGTCGGGCAACTCCCACCCGTCGCGCGGCCCCTCGCCGCTCGGATCGTGCCAAAGGAAAATCAGCCCATGGCGTTCGATCGTGGTCCATCTGCGCAGCTTCGCGCCCGTCGGCTTGTCCTGATGGGGGATGTCGGCATTGCTGCCGTCTTCGCGCCACGCCCAGCCATGATAGGGACATAGGATGCAATCCCCGCGAACCTTGCCGCCATGGCCGAGATGAGCGCCCAGATGCTTGCAATGCGCGTCCAGCACGCTCAGGCGGCCGGCACCGTTGCGAAAGGCGACGAGGTCTTGCGCGAAATAGCGCAGGGGCACGGCTTGACCTGGTGCGATTTCAGCCGACCATCCGATCTGAAACCAGCCGGTGGGCTTCATGTTGAGTTTGAGCATCGTCGTCTCGATTTAATTCGAAAATCGAAGTATCATGCGCGATGCGCGGTTTCATCTCTGCGTGCCGATCCACCACATATGCGATGGCGGCGGCCGGAGGGATCGGGCAGCGTGACCGGATGAGCGAGGACCTGCCCAAGACTGTCGCGCATTTGCAGGCCCGTCTTCCATCGGGTCCGATCGGGCGATTGCTGGCGTCGATCGGCAATCTGTCGACCTCGTTGGGCGCGATCCATGCCCGCTTCGCCCAGGACCATGGCCTCGGGCCTCGCGGGATCTGGATCATGAGCTGGATTTCGGAAGGTCAGGGCAATCCCGGCGCCATCGCCCGCGCGATGATCCTGCCGCCCAGCGTCATCTCGGGAGACCTCAACCGGCTGGTCGAGCAAGGACTGGTCGTCCGGCAACGGGGCGCAGCGGACGGCCGGCGGCTCGACTATAGCCTGACCGAAACGGGACAGGCATTGCTGGCGAAAGCGCATGCCCGCTATGTCGCGATCCTGCAGGGCAAGTTCGCCGAATATCCGCCCGACCAGATCGATGCGCTGCTGCGTATTCTCTTCGAGATCAGCGGTCATGTCCGGTCGCATCTCGACGCCGCGGACGATTAAAGGCGGATCAGCCGCTTACCGATCCCCGCACCCTGCAGCATGTTGAGATAGGCGGCGGGGGCCTGTTCCAGATGATCGATGATCGTTTCGCGATGCACGATCGTGCCGCTTGCAATGCCGTCCGCCAGTTCGGCGCGAGCAGGTTCGAACAGCTCTGGGTGCTCGGCGGTGATGAACCCGCGCAATGTGAGCGCGCGATAGAGCAATGTCTTGAAATGCCTGAGCGCCAATGGCGCCTCGTCATTATAGTGCGCCGCCAGTCCGCACAGCATGATCCGGCCGCCCTGCACCATGGCGGGCAAGGCCGCATCGAGACTGGGACCGCCGACATTTTCGAACAGGATATCGATGCCCTCAGGCGCCGCCGCGGCGATCCGGCCCGCCAGATCGGGATCGCGATGGTCGAGGCAGGCATCGAACCCCAGCGTTTCGACGACATAGGCGCATTTGTCGGCGCCCCCGGCGGTGCCGACGATGCGCAGTCCGCGCGCCTTTCCAAGCTGGCCGACCACGCTTCCCACCGGGCCGCTGGCGGCCGAGACGAGAAGGGTTTCGCCCGCTGCAGGCTGAGCGAGGTGAAGCCCGACCCATGCGGTCATGCCCGAGCGGCCCAGCACCCCCAGCGCCAGCCGGGGCGGGTGGATCGCCGCGGAAATTACTTCGGCACGAGCGGCGGCAAGGCTTTGCACCGCTTGCCAACGTCCGATGGCCAGCACGGTATCGCCCACGGCATAGCCCGGCGCTCGCGATGAAATGACTTCGCCTATGATCCGGCCATGGATGGTACCGTCCGCCCAATCCGGAACTTCGCCCGCCCAGCTGCGCATCGCCCGCGCGAGATAGGGGTCGAGGGCGATGTATCGCGTATGGATGGTAATCTCATTCTCGTCCGGCGCACGTGGCTCATCCGCGGCGAACACGAAATCGTCCAGCGCCAGCGTTTCGCAGCGCCGACGCATGCGCCAGAAGCCGTTACTGCCCTGCATCGCCACCTCCCGCCCGGGACTTAACGCATCGATGCCGCATCGCCAGCCGACATGGCATAGAGCGCACATACTTGCGCAATCGGCGCGCGACTTGAAACCTACACCTTGTCGGCTTTAGGGCTGTGAGCAACGTCGAGATACGCCCAGAGGAATTGGATTCCATGCCATCAGCCGTGATCGTTAGCGCAGCGCGCACCGCCGTCGCCACCGCCCGCAAGGGAACGCTCGCCAATACCAGTGCGGAGACATTGGCGCTGGCCGTGCTCAAGGAAGTCGTGGCGCGTTCGGGCGTCGCGCCGGACAGGGTAGACGATGTGATCCTTGCCGAATCGCTCTATGGCGGCGGCGCGGTCGCGCGGCATGCCGCTGTCGAGGCCGGTATGACAAAGGCCGGGGGGATGGCGCTCAACCGGCATTGCGCGGGGAGCCTGACTTCGGTCGGCCTTGCCGCAGCTCAGGTCATGTCGGGGATGGAAACATTCATCGTTGCGGGCGGGGTGATGTCGATCTCGACCGCGCCGAAGATGCAGCGCAGGGTGCCCGGTACGGAGGACGTCCAGGATTTCTGGATGCCGCCGACTCACCCGGACAGCCCGGAGGCACCCAATCTCGACATGTCGATCACGGTCGGCTGGAACACCGCCCGGGCGGCGGGGCTGACGCGCGAGGAACAGGATGCCTGGGCGGTCCGCTCGCACCAGCGTGCGATTGCCGCGATCGACGCGGGATATTTCAACCAGCAGATCGTACCCGTCCAGGCATTGATGCCGGATGGCTCGACCGTGGCGTTCAAGGTCGATGAGCATCCCCGCCGCGATTCGACCATCGAGAAACTCGCCACGCTGAAAGTGCTGCATCCCGAAATCGAGGGCTTCTCGATTACCGCAGGCAATTCGAGCGGCGTCAATGATGCGGCATCGGCGATGATGGTGACCACCGACGCGGTTGCCGCGGCCCAAGGTCTCGGGGTGATGGCAAAGATTCGTGCCTGGACCTCGGTCGGCGTCGATCCGGCGAAGACCGGACTTGGCGTTCTCGATGTCATCCCCAAGCTGCTGTCGCGAGCCGGGGTGGATCAGTCCGACGTGGCGTTGTGGGAGATCAACGAGGCGTTCGCCTCGGTCCCGCTGGCAGCGTCGCGGATGCTCGGCATCGATGACGAGACGATCAATATCTCGGGTAGCGGATGCTCCATCGGCCATCCGGTCGCGGCGTCGGGCGGGCGGATGCTGATCACGCTGATCCATGATCTCAAGCGTCGCGGCGGGGGGCTCGGTGTCGCGGCGATGTGTGCCGGCGGCGGTCAGGCGGGCGCCGTCCTCATCGAGGTCTGATCAGTCCCGGTAGCGTGGATCGGCCCGGTCGAGCTGCCGCAGCAGCGCGGGCCATTCGCGACCGCCATCGGTCGAGACCTCCGCACTCCCCGTTTTCGGGGCGAATAGCTGCGCGGTGCGCTGCTGGCTTTCCGCGCTCGGCATGACCGGGGCGCCGCCCGCCAGCGCTGCTACCTGGATCTGGCACGCCGTCTCCAGCCGCTGCATCAGCAGGAACGCTTCCGGGATCGATCGGCCGACGGTCAGCAGTCCGTGATTGCGCAGGATCAGCGCGTCGTTGGCGCCGAGCGCAGCGATCAAACGGACCCGCTCGCCCTCGTCGATCGCCGGCCCTTCGAAATCATGATAGCCGGTGCGGCCGAGAAAGCGCAGTGCGGTCTGGCTGATCGGCATCAGCCCCTGCGGCATGCACGAAACCGCGACGCCCGCACGGGTGTGCGTATGAATGACCGCCTGCACATCGGGCCGGGCCGAATGCACTGCGCTGTGGATGACATAACCCGCCCGGTTTATCCCATAGTCCGTATCGCCCGCGTCGAGGACATTGCCCTCGATGTCGATCCGCACCAGTGAACTGGCGGTAATCTCTTCATACAGCAGCCCGAACGGGTTGATCAGCAGATCCTCCGTATCCGGGATGCGCGCCGTGATGTGATTGAAGATCAGATCCGTCATCCCGTAGCGCGCGATCAGGCGATAGCAGGCGGCAAGGGCGATCCGGGTGTCGCGTTCGATCGGGTTCATGCCCGATGTTTTGCGCCGATCCGCCCGAACCAACAATCGCGGATGGGATGCTTTCGTTTGAACCTTTCGCACGGGCATGTGCTGGGGCAATTTCGGCGGATGATCAGGATCTTTGGCGGGCCGACCCGCTATGTGCAGGGCCCAGGCGCCATCGGCGAACTCGGCACGCTTACGGAACGGCTGACAAAGCGGCCTTTGCTGGTGGTCGATGCCGATGTGCTGCCCTTCGTCGAGGCGCAACTCTCGACCGCCTTTACCGGGCGTCCCAGCATCACGCTCGCCTTTCGCGGCGAGGTCACTCACGCCGCCATCGACCTGCTGGTCGAACAGGCCGGCGACGCGGATTGCGTGATCGGCATCGGCGGGGGCAAGGGACTTGATGCGGCCAAGGGGGTGGCATTCAAGCTGGGCCTCCCGTTCATTGCCGTGCCTTCGATCGCGTCCAACGACTCGCCCACGGGCCGCTCGATGGCGATCTATAATGACGAGCATGTGCTGGTCGCGATCGAGACGATCCCCGACAGTCCGTTGCTGGTCGTCACCGACACGCAATTGATCGCGAATGCGCCCGCACGCTTCCTGCGGACGGGCATGGGCGACGCGCTTGCCAAGAAGTTCGAGGCGGAGCGCGCGGTGGCCGATGGCGCGAGCAACTTCTTCGGAACACGCCAGTTGCGCACGGCATTGGCGATTGCCGATGCCTGTTATCAGACGCTGCGCGAACATGGCGTAGCGGCGATGGCGGCAGCCGAACGGCACGAGCCCGATGAGGCGTTCGAGGCGGTGGTCGAGGCGAATGTTCTGATGGCGGGGCTCGCCTGGGAGAGCGGCGGCCTGTCCTACGCCCATGCTGTCGTACGCGGGCTGGTCAAGGCGCGTGGCGCCGCCAGCGCACCGCATGGCGACCATGTCGGCTATGCGACGCTGGTTCAGCTTGCCATCGAGGGACGCGATGACGGGTTTATCCTCGACGTGATCGGCTTCAACCGAAGCGTCGGTCTGCCTGCCTCGTTGGCGGAGCTGGACATGGGATCACCGACGCCGGATGAAATCGCCGAAATCGCGCGGTTGACGACAATCGGGCCCAAGGGCGGCCGCATCATCGTGAATGCTGACCCCGGCCAGATCGCAGACGCCATCAAGCGGATCGAGCAACTGGCGACCCGGGAGTCGTGACGGCATCGCTCTTTACGCCGTTCACCCTTCGCGGCGTTTCGATGCGCAATCGCATTGGCGTGTCGCCCATGTGCCAATATTCCGCAACCGACGGGCTGGCGAACGCCTGGCACCTCACCCATCTGGCCAGCCGCGCGGTCGGTGGCGCAGGACTGGTGGCCACCGAAGCCGCCGCGGTGACCCCGGAAGGCCGGATCAGCCCGGCCGATCTTGGCCTATGGTCCGATCGGCACAGGGAGGCGTTGCGGCCCGTTGCCGCCGCGCTTGCAGCCGCCGGCGCAATCCCTGGAATCCAGCTCGCCCATTCAGGACGCAAGGGCAGCACTCAGGTGCCATGGCTTGGCCGCGAGGCGGTGCCGCTCGAAGCAGGGGGGTGGAGGGCCGGGAGTGCGACCGCGGCGCCGTTCTCGGCCAGGTCAGCGCCAACCTATGCGCTCGATACCCCGGCTATTGCGGCGATCGTCGATGGCTTTGGCGCAGCCGCGCGCCGGGCCGTTGCTGCAGGATTCCGCTGGGTCGAATGCCATTTTGCGCACGGCTACCTGGTCCATTCCTTCCTGTCCCCGCTCGTCAATGACCGCACCGACGACTATGGCGGCAGCTTCGAGGGACGGGCGCAGCTGGCATTGGAGATCGTCCGGGCCGTCCGCGCCGCGGTGCCGGAAGATGTCCCGGTCGCGGTGCGGCTGTCCTGCGTCGACTGGACTCCCGGCGGCTGGACACTCGACGAGTCGATTCGCCTTGGCCGGCTGCTCGGTGAAGCCGGAGCCGACCTGATCGATTGTTCGAGCGGGTCCGCGATACCCGGTGATGCCCCGCCGGACGGGCCGGCGGTCCAGCGGGATTTCGCGCGCGTCATTCGGGCCCGGACGGGGATGCCGACCGCAGCGGTGGGCGGAATTGTAACGGCTGAGGAAGCCGAGGCGCTCGTCGCGAATGGGGCCGCCGATATCGTCCTGCTCGCGCGCGCCATGCTTCGCGATCCCTATTGGGCGCTGCATGCGGCCCGAGCCTTGGGCGAAACGCCGTCATGGCCGCCACAATATGCGCGCGCGATGGGGACCGGATGACCGACGACATCACCGCAAGGCTCGGGCGGATCGAGGCGATCGAAGCGATTCGGCAACTGGCGTTCGGCTATGCACTGTGCGTCGATGCGCGCGATCTCGATGCGCTGGTCTCGCTCTATGTCGATGACGTTCGGGTGGGCGAGGGCAAGCAGGGACGACCGGCACTGCGCGAAACCTTCGACGCGGCATTGCGCCAGTTCACCACCAGCGCACACCATGTGACCAATCACCTGATCGAACTGCTCGGCCCCGACGACGCCATCGGGCTGGTGAGTTGCCGGATCGAGCATGAAGTCGGCCCCGATTGGGTGACGGCAAGCCTGCTCTATCATGACCGCTATGCGCGGCGGAACGGCATATGGTTGTTTCGCGGGCGGGTGCAGGCCCGGCTCTATGCGACGGCGCAGGACGATCCGCCGGTGGGGCCGGCCAAGATGCGTTGGCCGGGCGCGCCGGTTGCGGAAACCGGCTTCTACGACCCCTTGCCGTCCTGGGCCGAATATTGGGATGGCGGGACGCGAACGGCATGGAACGGAGAGGGCGCGGATCTGCTCGTTTCCCGCCTGCGGCGCGGCACCCGCCTGCCGCCGCCGCCGCGCTACATCTTCCGGGATCAGACGGAGGAATAGCCCCCATCCACCGGCAATACGACGCCGGTGATGAAGCTCGCTTTGTCCGAACAGAGGAATGCCACCGCATCGGCAATATGGCGTGGCTCGCCCCAGCGGCGCATCGGCGTGCGGCCGATGACGCGCTCGCGCAGCGCAGGGTCGATCTGACGGTCGGTCAGCGGCGTGACGATCCAGCCCGGTGCGACGGCGTTCACGCGAATGCGCTGTTCGGCCCAGGCGATCGCAAGGCTCTTGGTCAGCAATGCAACGCCGCCCTTGCTCGCCGCATAGCCTGGCGCAGTACCGCTGCCGAAGAGGCTCATCATCGATGCGATGTTGACGATCGCGCCGCCGCGTACGGCCAGGGCCGGGCGAAACGCGCGGCAGCAGCGCATCGTACCGGTGAGGTTGACGTCCAGCACATGCTGAAATGCCTCCTCCTCGAACGCCGCGTGGCCGCGTGCGGTCGTGCCCGCGCAATTGACGAGGAAGTCGATTCCACCGGTGTCTGCGGCAAAGGCGCGGACCGCGGCGTCATCGCTGACGTCCAGCGGCTTCATGGCGATTCCGGCAAAGCCCGCTTCGCCGGTCCGGGCATCGACCTCGGCCTGATCATATCCGGTGGCGACGACCTCCGCGCCCGCGGCGTGCAGCGCCTGCGAGATCGCACCCCCGATACCGCCGATACCGCCAGTCACCACCGCGCGTTTGCCCGTGAAGTCCATTTCGCCGTCTCCTTTCCTCTGGTGGATAGTCAGAGACGGGGTGCCATGACAGGGCAAGGCCAGCACATGGGTGATGACTGGCCGTCGGCCGTCCCAGCCATTGACCCTGCGCTACCCCAGGCCGATGAAAGCGTGGACAGGGGCCGCGCCCTCGCGTGTTCCAATTTTGAAGCGGAGCTGCACTATGGCGTCGATCGCCAAGGATTTCCGGCCGGAAGGAATGGCCGCCAATTTTCTGCCCAAAGACCTGGTGGTCAAGATTCCGGAGGATCTGAGCAAATGGGTCCGGCGTCCGGCCGGGCATTATTATTGCCCGATCATGTTCGACACCTCCGCCGGCATTACCGTCAACGTGCTTCACTATCCCAATCCCGGCGTGATCGGACGGCACGTACATGACGGTCCTGTCTTCTCCTACACGATGGAGGGAAGCTGGTATTATCCCGAGCACGACTGGGTCGCGGAGAAGGGATCGTTCGTCTGGGAACCGCCGGGCGAGCATCACACGCTGACCGTCAAGGAATCGATGACGGCGCTCTATGTCATGCATGGCGGCCTGACCTTGCTCGACGAGAATGAGAAGCCGATCGGCTTCGACAATTGCCTTACCCTGCTAGGCTTCTGTGCCGAATGGTATCGCGAGCAGGGTTATGACGACGACTATATCAAGCAATTCATTCGCTGAGCTGCGGCGCGAATGACCACTCGCCCGCTGGATGGCATCCGGGTCGTCGAATTCGAAGGTCTGGGACCCGGACCGACTTGCGGGATGATATTGGCCGATTTCGGGGCCGAGGTCGTTCGCATCTCACGGCCGGATTACGCGCAATGGGCTGACCCGGTCACCTCGCGCGGCAAGGGGCTGCTTGCCGTTGACCTCAAGGATCCCGCCGGGATGACGCAGGTTCGCGAGGCGATCGGGTTGGCCGACGTGCTGATCGATCCGTTCCGGCCGGGCGTCATGGAGCGGCTGGGTCTCGGCCCGGATGATCTGCTGCAAAGCCGTGCTCGCCTCATCTACGCGCGATTGACGGGCTGGGGGCAAACGGGGCCGCTTTCGCAGCGTGCCGGCCATGATATCAATTATCTGGCGCTGTCGGGCGCGTTGGACGGGATCGGCCGTCCGGGCGAAGTGCCGACACCGCCGCTCAACCTGATCGGCGATATGGGCGGCGGCGCGGCGCTGGCTGCCTTTGGTATCTGCGCCGCATTGTTCGAGCGAGAGCGCTCCGGGCTGGGGCAAGTGATCGACGCGGCGATCGTCGATGGCACGAGCATGCTGATGGCAATGTTCCACGGCATGCAAATCCCGCTGACGCGCCAGGACTCGCCGCTCGGCGGGACACAGCCTTGGTATGACTGCTATGCCTGTTCCGACGGGCGACACATCGCAATTGGCGCGCTGGAGCCGCAATTCTGGGACAATCTGGCCGAAGCGATCGAGCTGCCGCAGCAATTGCGCGATCGCCAGCGCGTTCCCGCAGACGTGATCCGGGGGGCACTGACGGCGATCTTTGCGACGCGAACGCGTGACGATTGGGACAATCGATTATCGCAGCTCGATGCGTGTGCGACGCCGGTCCTGTCTGTCGACGAAGCCATGGCGCATGCCCAGGCGCTGGATCGTAACCGGTATTGCGAACGCGGTGGGATTGCCCAGCCTTCGCCCGCGCCGCGTCTGTCGCGAACCCCGGCGGCGCCATCGGCCGAGCGGGACGGGTGGGCAACGGTTGAGCGCTGGCGTACGGCGGGGAGCTAGTCCCGCCGTACGCCGACGCGACGCTCAGAGCTTCTCGGTCAGTTCCGGAACGATCTTGAACAGATCGCCGACCAAACCGAGATCCGCGACCTGGAAGATCGGCGCATCCTCGTCCTTGTTGATGGCGATGATGGTCTTTGAATCCTTCATGCCGGCAAGGTGCTGGATAGCGCCCGAAATGCCGATCGCGACATAGACTTCGGGGGCTACGATCTTGCCCGTCTGTCCGACCTGATAGTCGTTGGGAGCATAGCCCGCATCGACCGCCGCACGGCTGGCGCCAACCGCCGCGCCGAGCTTGTCGGCGAGTGGGTCGATCAGGCCGTGGAACTGCTCCGACGAGCCCAATGCGCGGCCGCCGGAGACGATCACCTTGGCGCTGGTCAGCTCCGGACGCTCCGATTTGGCGATTTCCGCGCCGACGAAGCTGGAGAGACCCGAATCGCCCTTGCCCGAAACCGCCTCGACACTTGCCGAGCCGCCCTCGGCCGCAGCCTTTTCGAACGCAGTGCCGCGCACGGTGAGGACCTTCTTGCCGTCGGCCGACTTGACGGTGGCGATCGCATTGCCGGCATAGATCGGGCGGGTGAAGGTGTCGGCGCTCTCGACCGACAGCACTTCGCTGATCTGCATCACGTCGAGCAGCGCGGCGACGCGCGGCGCGATGTTCTTGCCGGTGGTGGTGGCGGGCGCGACGAAGGCGTCGTGGCCGGCCATCAGTTCGACGATCAGCGGTGCGACATTCTCCGCCAGCGCATGGCCATAGGCGGCGTCATCCGCCAGCAGCACCTTGGTGACGCCGGCGATCTTCGCCGCGGCGTCGGCCGCGCCCTGCGCGCCCTGCCCCGCGACCAAAGCGACAACATCGCCCAGCTTGCCGGCGGCCGTGACGGCGGCGAGCGTCGCGTCCTTGACCGACGCATTGTCGTGTTCGACCCAGACCAGCACGCTCATTTCGCAACTCCCAGCGCCTTGAGCTTGCCGACAAGCTCATCCACATCCGCAACCTTGACGCCCGCCTGGCGCTTGGCCGGCTCGGCGACGCTGACGACGGTGAGGCGCGGGGCCACATCGACGCCGTAATCGGCCGGGGTCTTCTGATCGAGCGGCTTGCTCTTCGCCTTCATGATGTTGGGCAGCGAGGCGTAGCGCGGTTCGTTGAGGCGAAGGTCGGTGGTGACGATCGCCGGCAGCTTGAGCTTCACCGTCTCGAGGCCGCCATCGACTTCGCGGGTCACATCGACCTGCTCACCGGCAACCTCGACCTTCGACGCGAACGTCCCCTGGCCCCAGCCGAGCAGCGCGCCCAGCATCTGGCCGGTCTGGTTGTTGTCGTCGTCGATCGCCTGCTTGCCCAGGATGATCAGGCCCGGCGCTTCGGCCTCGGCGACCTTCGCCAGCAGCTTGGCGACGCCCAGCGGCTCGACCTTGTCTTCGGCGACAATCAGGATCGCGCGGTCGGCACCCATCGCCAGCGCGGTGCGCAGCGTTTCCTGCGCCTTCTGCTCGCCGATCGAGACCACGACGATCTCGGTCGCCGCACCCTTTTCCTTGAGGCGAATCGCCTCTTCGACGGCGATTTCGTCGAACGGGTTCATGCTCATCTTGACGTTGGCGAGGTCGACCCCCGTTCCATCCGCCTTCACCCGCGGCTTCACGTTATAGTCAAGCACACGCTTGACCGGCACCAATATCTTCATTCCGTTTCTCCGACCGCCTCGAGGCCTTGGATTGCATCGCGCGCCATGCGGAAATGGCGGCTCCCCCGTCAATGCGAACGCCGGTTTGATCAGGAGGGTGATGGCGAAGGGGCGAAGCTTGCCGCGGGCAGCCTGGGCCTTCTAGCAGCAGTCGCGCCAAAGGAGTTTCCATGACTGAATCGCCGTCCGTTATCTGGCAGATTGACGAAGGCGTGGCGATCGTGCGGCTGAACCGCCCCGAACGGCTCAATGCCCTGACGCTCGAGATGCTCGATCGCCTTCGCTACACGCTTGACGAAGTCGTGGCCGCGGGCGCGCGCGCGATCCTGGTGACCGGCGAGGGCCGTGCCTTCTGCTCGGGGGCCGATCTTGCTTCAAGCGAGGACGGGCTGACCGAGCGCGACTTGGGCGATGCGGTGCGGGCTCACTATAATCCGTTGACCCAGACCTTCGCCGCGCTGCAGGTGCCGGTCGTAACCGCGGTGAATGGCGCAGCGGCGGGGGCGGGCGTTTCGATCGCGCTTTCGGGCGACATCGTGGTCGCAGCGCGTTCTTCCTATCTGCTGCTCGCCTTCGCCAATATCGGACTGGTCCCCGATGCCGGCGCAACCTGGCTGATCGGCAAGTCGGCGGGACGGCTCAAGCTCCTCGAAATGGCATTGCTCGGCGAACGGTTGGGCGCCGATGCGGCGCTCGATGCCGGGTTGGTGACGCGGGTGGCAGACGACGATGCATTGCTGGAGACGGCGATGGCGCTCGCGCGCAAGCTCGCCGCGATGCCGACAGTCGCGCTGGGACTGATCCGCACACAGGCGGCGGTCGCGCTCAGCGGCACGCTCTCCGATCTGCTCGAGGTTGAAGCCGCCCATCAGGGACGCGCCGCCGACACGAGCGATTTCCGCGAAGGGGTCGCCGCTTTCCTCGACAAGCGCAAACCCAGTTTCACGGGGCAATGATCCCCCAATCCCCGGCTACTCAAGGAAATCCATCATGTCTGACGTTCTCATCCTCTCCGGCGTCCGTACCGCGATCGGCGACTTTGGCGGTGCCCTGAAGAACGTGCCCGCGGCGGATCTGGGCGCGCTGGTGATCGGCGAGGCGATTGCGCGTGCGGGTATCGCAGCCGATGCGGTCGGGCATGTGGTGATGGGCAATGTGATCCCTTCTACGCCCAGCGACGCCTATCTGGCGCGCGTCGCGGCGGTGCGCGCGGGCGTGCCGGTGGCGGTGCCCGCACTGACCGTGAACCGGCTGTGCGGATCGGGGCTACAGGCGATCATCTCCGCGGCACAGGGCATTGCGCTTGGTGAATGCGGCGTGGCGGTCGCGGGCGGCGCCGAGAATATGAGCCAGGCGCCGCATTATGTGGCCAGCGCGCGGTTCGGCCAGAAGATGGGCGACATCCAGATGCTCGACGCGCTTACCCGTACGCTGAGCGATCCGTTCGACCAGGTTCATATGGGGGTGACTGCGGAGAATGTCGCGGCGCAATGCGGCATCGATCGGGCGGCGCAGGACGAAGCCGCAGTCGAGAGCCATCGCCGCGGCGCGCGTGCGATCGCCGAGGGACGTTTCCGCGATCAGATCGTACCGGTCGAGATCAAGAGCCGCGGCGGCACCGTGATGTTCGATACCGACGAGCATGTCCGGGCCGAGGCGACGCTGGAGGATATGGCGAGGCTGCGCCCTGCCTTCCAGCGCGACGGAACGGTCACCGCGGGCAACGCTTCGGGAATCAACGATGGTGCTGCGGCGGTGGTGCTGGGCTCGCCCGAGGAAGCGCAGCGACTTGGGGCCAAGCCGCTCGCACGGATCCTGGGCTGGGGCCATGCCGGGGTGGAGCCCCGGGTGATGGGGCTTGGGCCGGTCGAGGCGGTGCCGATCGCACTGCGGCGCGCGGGCGTGACGCTCGACCGGATCGATGTGATCGAATCCAACGAAGCGTTCGCGGCGCAGGCATGCGCGGTATCGGCGCAGCTCGGGTTCGATCCCGAAAAGACGAACGTCAACGGATCCGGCATCTCGCTTGGCCACCCGGTCGGCGCAACCGGGGCGATCAATACCGTCAAGCTCCTCTATGAACTCCAGCGATCGGGCGGCCGCCTCGGCCTGGTTACGATGTGCATCGGCGGAGGGCAGGGCATCGCGCTGGTGATCGAGCGACTGGGCTGAATTTCAACCGGTCCAGTCCGCTCGCTTGCAGCTCCCCCAGACCGGCGCATCATCAGCGCCCCTGAAATGCCTTGCGCCCCGCCCGTGACCGGGCGGCCGCGTGCTATGGCTCGGCTGCGCCTTGCCACCGAGCCCCGGCGGGTCTCGGCCATGCGGTGACGCCCGCTGGCGCGAAGGCCCTGCGGGCCAGCGGTCGCCGCTTGCGCGGCGGCGTTGCGGGTGGCCCGCCGGCAGCGGGGATGGGCGACCGCTCGCAGCAAAGGCCGGTTCGGGCCGCCGGCAAGCCGGGCCCTGCCCGGCTGCTCCACTTCGTTCCGCCCCCTCGGGTGCCGGCGCCCCTTGGGGAACCGGCCTCCTTGCTCGCTCGCCGCCCACCCCCGCTGCCGGGGGCCATGCTGGTTTTGGGGCGGCGAGGAGGAGAAGATGCCCCGCCACCGCCCCGCAGGAGATGGGCCGCGCGCCAGCCTCTATGATGAGGTCACCCAGCGCATCGTCGCCGAACTCGAACAGGGCTGCGTTCCATGGGTTCAGCCATGGGACAGCGCCGCCGCCGGGCCTTCGCTGCCGCGCAATGCGCTGACCGCGCGCTGCTATTCGGGCGTCAATATCCTCATCCTCTGGGCGTCAGGCGTCGCGGGCGGTTTTTCCTCGCAAAGCTGGCTGACCTTCCGTCAGGCCCAACAGGCCGGAGGCTGTGTGCGCAAGGGCGAGCGCGGGACGGGCGTTGTCTTCGCCGACCGCTTCATTCCCCAAGCCGAGCTGGAACGCGCCACCCGCGACGGCGAGGCCGCCAAGGCCGTGCCGTTCCTCAAGCGCTTCACCGTCTTCAACGTCGCGCAATGCGACGGACTGCGCCCCGGTCTCGCCGACGATCCCGCGCCGCTGCCGCGCTGCGGGATCGCCCCGGTTGCAGAAGCCGTGATCGACGCGTCGCGCGCCGATTTCCGCGTCGGCGGCGCGCACGCCTTCTATGCGCCGGGCGAGGACTATGTGCAGGTGCCGCCGCACAGCGCCTTCGGCGATCCGATCAACTGGTATCGCACCGCGCTCCACGAACTCACCCACTGGACCGGGCACGGCTCACGCCTCGCGCGCGATCTTTCAGGGCCGTTCGCATCGGCGGCCTATGCGCGCGAGGAACTCGTCGCCGAAATGGGCGCGGCTTTTCTCTGCGCCCATCTCGGCATCCATCCGAGCGTGCGCCATGCCGACTATATCGCTGCGTGGCTCGCCGTGCTGCGCACCGACAATCGCGCCATCTTCCGCGCCGCCGCCGCAGCCTCGCGCGCCGCCGACTATCTGCTTGCACTGCTCGGCGAGGCCAAGGCGGCAGCGCTCGAAGTGGCGCAAGCGGACAGGATCGCGGCATGATCGCGCTCCCGCCCGACCTGCGCGCCGCGCTGCTGGCCAATGCCCGCGCCGCCGCCGCCAACCCCCATCTCGATCCAATGCCGCTGGTCAAGTTCTTCAATCCCATGGGCGCGGCGACATGGCTCGCAAGTGAACTCGATGCGGACGGCGACACGCTGTTCGGGTTGGTCGATCTCGGCTTTGGCTGCCCCGAACTCGGCAGCTTCAGTCTCGCCGAGATCGCCAGCGTGAAGCTCCCCTATGGCCTTACCATCGAGCGCGATCTCAGCTTTGCGACCCGGTTCAGCCTCTCGATCTGGGCCGACTGGTCGCGCCGCGCCGGATCGATCCTCTGGGCGGAGACCCTGCTCCGCCGTGTCGAGATGAGCGTGCCGCCCGGCACCGACCCGCTTCCGCCCCATGCCAACGATCCGGCTCCGCCGGACCGCCGCAAGGGCGGCTGACGCTGGCGGCCGTCCGCCGCCGAACATGAGCCGGTCCCCGGCAAGCCCGGGACCCGCACCCAAGGAGACGACCGATGAAACTCGACTTCATTGCGCTCGACAGGCTGGCAGTCAGCCCGCTCAACATGCGCCACGGCAAGAAACCGCCTGACATATCGGACATCCTCCCGACCGTGCTCAAGCGCGGCATCATCCAGCCGATGATCGTCCGCCCCGAGGGCGGGGAAGGCCGGTTCGGCGTCGTCGCCGGGGCGCGGCGGCTGCACGCCGCGCAACTTGCCGCGCAGCAGACCGGCCATACCGATCCGCTACCCTGCGCGATTCTTGAAGAAGGCGACGACGCCGACGCCATCGAGGCCTCGCTGATCGAGAATGTCGCACGCCGCGATCCCGACGAGGTCACCCAATGGGAAAGCTTCGTGAAGCTGGTCAAGCAAGGCCGCGATCCCGAAGCGATCGGCGTGACCTTCGGTATCCCCGAAGCGGGCGTGCGGCGCATCCTTGCCCTTGGCAATCTGCTCCCGCGCATCCGCAACCTCTACCGCGCCGAAGAGATCGACCGCGCCACGATCCGCCACCTGACCATGGCCTCCAAGAAGCAGCAAAGCGCATGGCTTGCGCTGCTCGATGATCCGCACGCCTATGCCCCGACCGGCCATCAGCTCAAGTCATGGCTGCTCGGCGGGCACTCGATCCGGACCAGCCATGCGCTGTTCGCGCTCGACGAGTATAAGGGACCGATCATCGCCGACCTGTTCGGCGAGGACAGCTATTTCGGGGATAGCGCCGCCTTCTGGACGCTCCAGAACGCGGCCATCGAACGGGTCCGGCAAAGCGCGCTCGATGATGGCTGGCACGAGGTGGTGGTGATGCCGCGCGACACCAGCTTTCATAGCTGGGAGCATGAGAAGACGCCCAAGGCCAAGGGCGGGCGCGTCTATGTCGAGGTGCGCGAGAGCGGCGAGGTCGCGATCCATATCGGTTACCTGACGCGCAAGGAAGCGCGCGCCCGCGAACGCGGCGAACCCGCTATGACCGCCGCCAAGCCCGCACGACCCGAGGTCACCAGCGCGCTCAACGACTATGTCGATCTCCATCGCCACGCCGCCGTGCGCGCCGCGCTGACCGCGCATCCCGGTGTCGCGCTGCGCCTGCTCGTGGCGCACGCCATTATCGGTTCGCCGCTTTGGCGCGTGCGGCCCGAACCGCAGGCCAGCGCGAACGAGGCGGTCTGTGCCAGCGTCGCCGCCGCGCGCGGCGAAGCCGTGTTCGGCGAGCGGCGCCGAGCGGTGCTGGCGCTGCTCGATCTCGATCCCGAGCGCTCGACCCTGACCGACGGCAATGGCGACGATGCCGCGCTCGCGGCGCTGTTCGCTCGCCTGCTCGACCTCCCCGACCCGGCGCTGCTCGATGTCGCAGCGGTGGTGATAGGCGAGAGCCTGCACGCCGGAAGCGCCGCCGTCGAGGCAGCGGGGGCAAGGATCGGTGTCACCATGGCCGACTGGTGGCAGGCCGACGACACGCTGTTCGAGCTGATCCGCGACAAGGAGGTCATGCACGGAATCGTCGGCGAGATTGCCGGACCCGCGACCGCGAGCGCCAATATGGACGAGAAGCTCAAGACCCTGAAGCGCATCGCTCGCGACCATCTCGACGGCACCGGCAGCCGCAAACGGCACGAGGGCTGGGTGCCGCGCTGGATGGCGTTCCCGCCCGCCACCTATACCGCGCGCGGCGGTGTCCGTGCGGTCACCGCCCATGCAACGCTCGCCGGCGCGTGCGCCCCCGAAGCCGGTCCGGCGCTCGCCATCGCTGCCTGACCGGCGCGGCGGCGCGGTCTCCCGCCGCGCCGCCGCACTTTCCTACATCGCCGCGATCTGCTCCAATCGGGCGGTGAAACGGCGTTCCGGCTCGCGGGCCTTCGCGCTCGCGCTCGAATATTGGCTGCTCGCCGCGCTGCTCGCAGGCGCGTTCCTGGCTGGTGTCTGGGGCGGCCTGCGCACGCTCATCGGCTGACCATCGCCCCTGAATCACCGCGCGCAGAAGGCACGAAAGGCTGCGCCGATGGGCGGCTATGAGCAAGCGGATCCGGGACCACAGGCCCGCGATTGCGCGCCGTTGCCGCGATAGCAGGGCGGGGGTGCGCGCCATGCGAGGGTTCGAACCGCGCGCCGCCCGCGGTCCAGTCCGGGCCTGACGTGCTTGGCTGGCAGCGCCGCGCCTGCCCGAAACCATCGCCCCGGCGCTTATTTCCCCGGCGGGCTGTGCCCGCCTCCTCGCGGCCGCTTCGCTGCAAATAAGCGCTGGGGCTCCGGTCCTCCGCTCGCGCTCCGGCCGTGCCGGTTCGGTCCGCCGCTCGATCCGCTGCCTTGTGCCGCACATCGCCCCGGATGGTCCGCGGGCGAGACGCAAGGAGTATGAACCATGCCTGCAATCGGACACGTCACCCGCACCAGCGACGGCTTCAAGGGCCAGCTCAAGACCATCTCGGTTCGCGCCGAGATCGAGATCGTCGCCAACCGCAGCCGCACCAGCGAGGCGCAGCCCGACTATCGCGTCTTCTGCGGCGGCACCGAGGTCGGCGGCGGCTGGGTCCGCACCGGCGAGCGCTCGGGCAAGGACTATGTCTCGCTCAGCCTCGCCGCGCCCGAGTTCGGGCCGCGCACCCTCTACGCCAATCTCGGCCGCGCCGCAGGGCAGGACGATCCCGATGCGTTCGCGATCATCTGGAACCCGGCCGACTGACCTCGCTCCCGCCCGCGCCGGCAAGCCCGGCGCGGGCGGGGCTCGATTTTGCGGGGGAGGGTTTTCGAGCCTCCCGCAGAGCCGCGCCGATCCGCATCCCTTGCCGCACCGCGCGGCGCCCCGCCGCGCCAGCCAGCGAGGCAAGGATGCAGGACGAGGATGCGAATGACCGGGCAGCGCGCGCGGCGCGCGGATCGCCCTTTCTCACGCCCCAGCAGGCCGCGCACTTCCTCGGCCTCTCGGTGCGTACGCTCCAGGAATATCGCTCGGCGGGCACCGGGCCGCGCTACCGGCGTCACTCGCGCCATATCCGCTACCATATCGACGACCTCGAGCATTGGTCGCGGCAGGTCGCGGAAGCCGGCGATGCGTAAGCGCAGCCTGCTCGCGCTTGGCGTACTGGTCGCGGGGCTGGGGGCGACGCTGGTCTTCGATCTGCCGCCCTTGCTGATATGGAATCCGAGCGCCAGCGCGCCGGTCGGGCTCTACGCCGTTCTACCCGGCGTGCACCTGAAGCGCGGCGACTTCGCGCTGGCATGGCCACCGCGCGCAGCGCGCGAACTCGCCGCACGTCGCCACTATTTGCCGCGCAACGTGCCGTTGGTGAAGCGCGTCGCCGCGCTCGATGGCGACCGTATCTGCGCCCGCGGCGTCCGGATCATGGTCGGTCAGCGCATCGTTGCGCGGCGGCACGCAGTCGACGCCCATGGCCGCCCGCTGCCCGCCTGGCAGGGCTGCCGCATGCTGACGGACGGCGAGGTCCTGTTGTTGATGCCGCACCCCGACTCGTTCGACGGACGCTATTTCGGGGCGACGCAGCGCGCGCAGGTGATCGGCAAGGCGGTGCCGCTATGGGTGCGCTAAGCCACGCGATGAGCGCGCTGGCGCTGCTCGGCGCACAGGCACCCGCCGAGGATCGCGTGACCCGCTGGGCACCGCTGATCGAAATGGCCGCACGGCGCTGCGTCGTGCCTGCGTCATGGATCGCGCAGGTGATGGGTGCCGAATCCGGTGGCCGGACGCAGCTGCGCGGGAGCCCGATCGTCTCACCCAAGGGGGCGATGGGTCTCATGCAGCTGATGCCCGGAACCTGGGCCGAGTTGCGCGCCGCCCATGGGCTCGGCAGCGATCCGCATGACCCCCATGACAATATCGTCGCCGGGGCCTGCTACCTTAAACGCATGCATGACCGGTTCGGCTATCCCGGCTTGTTCGCTGCCTATAATGCCGGGCCAGCGCGCTACGCCGCCTATCTCGCCGGACGCGCGCGACTGCCCCGCGAGACGCGCGACTATCTTGCGCGGGTGTCGGGAACGAGCACCGCGCCGCCGCCTGCGCGCCAGCCTTCCAGTGCGCTCTTCTTCACGCTGGGCCATGCCAATGACACCCCGATCTTCGTGCGTCGCAGGCCAGCGCAAGTGGCCCGTCGCGCGGATCAACCGGAACACTGAGACGATGCGGGGCAGTTCAAGCAACGATGGTGTTTCGGGTTTCGCGATGGTATTATTCGCTACCCCGGTCTGGTGACGCGGTAACGCCCACCCACCTCTGAGAACGCTCTTGGGATGGCCGGGGGACCATTCTTCGAACCTGACGATCATCAGCGCATGAGCTCATGTGTCATCTGGTGTGCCGCCGAGGCACGCGATGCCATCGGTCCGACCTTGCGGGCGGGTAGGAAGCTGTCTCGGCTCTTCCCATGATGACGGGCGCCGCGGCGGCTGTGCAAGGCCGGCGGCCCCTCCAATTTGCTTCGCAAATCGGTTCCTCCGCCGCCGCTCCGCGGCGCGCCGGCATGCGCCGGCGCGGCCCTGACAGCCGCCGCGCCGCCCGCCCGCAGGCGACCTGTCCTCGTGGTGAGGACGGGATCGCAAGGAGGTTGTCATGGGCATGTTCGAGCAGGTTTCAGTGGCATCGGATCGCGTGATCGAGGCACTGGTCGCAGGGCTCGAAATCGAGTTCGGACGCGGCGCAGGGGAGGCGCTGGCGCAGCGATTTCTGACGGCGGAGGAGGTGGATTTCTGTTGGGAATCCCGCCTCGCGGAACGCTGGCTCGGCTATTATGGACGCGGGGAAGACGAGCGGGATATCGAGCTCGATCGGGTACGGATCGTCGGATTTCTGGATGGCAAATGGTTCGTCGCGACGATGATCGTGGACGGCGATGGCATTGCGCACGGCATGACCGGGCGGCGCGAGTTCATGGCCGAAGGCGAGGCACTGGCTGCATATACGGATGCATGAAGCGGCCGGTTTTTCATGGGGATGGTGCCGGGGTGGGCGCCGTCCCTCTTTTTGCCCTTGGCTTGAGCTCGGGGCGTGGAGGGAGTGGGGAGGCGCGGAAGGCAAGATAGAGAAGCTACGGCACCGTTGGTTGCCGTAAGCTATTGTCTGCACATCCATATTTCAGGCGCAGAAACAGTGCTGCTCCGCCGAAGCCAGTGCCAGTGCGCCGGAAAGTGGCGGAATTCTGAGGTGTCTGGCGGCACCGATTTCCAACTGCAGGGCATGGACGCATGGTTGGGCTCCCGCTTCCCTTTCCTGGCTCCGCACATGCCCAGCGATGATGATTTCAAACCCGAACTTGGCCGCTTGCGGAGCAGGGGCGGGCAGCCGCGCGCGCGCAAGTTCCTCTCCCGTGTTCTTGCTGCTGCGAACCTCGCTCGCGGTGGAGGTGCCGCGCGTTCGCGCAGGACCGGTTTTACCGGCAGCCGGATCGGCCGCGGCGCCGGTGTCGGACGTGTCCTTTCCGCGCGTGATCGCTATGCGGCGTTTCGGCAGCGGCGGGTCATCGTCAAGGCGCGGCTCGTGTCGCTCAAGGGCAGGGGGTTCGATGGCGCCAAGGCACACCTCCGCTATGTCGAACGCGATGGTACGACGCGCGAGGGCGGGCGGGGTGAACTTTATGGCGCCGAAAGCGACAAGGTCGATCGTGGCGCCTGGCTCGAGCAGGGAAGGGATGACCGCCATCAGTTCCGCTTCATCGTCAGTCCCGAGGATGGCGCCGAATATGAAGACCTCAGGCCGCTGACGCGGCGGCTGATGGCGCGCATGGAGGAGGATCTCGGCACCCGGCTCGATTGGGTGGCGGTCGATCATTACAATACTGGCCGTCCCCACACCCACATCATCCTGCGCGGGAAGGACGAGCGCGGGCAGGATCTGATCATTGCGCGCGACTATATCAGCCATGGCCTGCGCGAGCGGGCGTGCGAGCTGGTCGACCTCGATCTTGGCCCGCGCAGCGACAACGCAATCGAACAGCGCCTCCGTGCCGAGATCGAGCAGCAACGGCTGACCAGCGTCGACCGCGCGCTGATCCGCGATGCCCAGGAGAATATCCTGGCCAGTGCGGAGGGGCGCGGTGCGTTCGATCAGACGATCCGCATGGGACGGCTGAAGACGCTCGAACGGCTTGGGCTCGCGAAACAGATTGGTTCGCATTGGCGTCTCGCGCCGGACCTTGCGGATACGCTGCGGCGCATGGGCGAGCGCGACGACATCATCCGCTCGATGCAGCGCGCCTATGCGGCGCGGGGCACTGCGCCAGCGCTTGCCGACCAGGTGATCTACGATCCGGCTGCGCCCGGCGCGCGTCCGCTGGTCGGTCGGATCGTCCATCGTGGGCTGTCCGACGAGATCGCCGATCGATATTACATCATCGTCGAGGCGACCGACGGGCGCTCGCACTATGTCGACATCGGTAAGGGCGAGAATGTCGAGAGCCATGCTCCTGGAGCGATCGTGCGCATATCGCCCGTCGAGGTTGGTATTCGCGCGTCCGATCAGACCGTGGCCGACGTCGCCGCGGCGAACGGCGGTCGCTATTCGATCGATGCGCATCTGCGCCACGATCCTGCGGCGACCGAGGCCTTTGCCGAAGCTCATGTCCGGCGGCTGGAGGCCATGCGTCGGCTGACCCGCAACATGGAACGCGATCCCGACGGAAGCTGGGTCATTGCGAGCGATCATCTCGACCGCGCCACCGCCTATGAAATCGCGCGTGCGAAAGATCAGCCCGTGACCGTCGAAACACTGTCGCCGCTGCCGCTCGAGAAACTGGTAGGCGCTGAGGCTGCGACGTGGCTCGATCGGGAACCCTTTGTGTCCTCTCCCGAGCCACTGCGTGACGCCGGGTTCGGGCATGATGCGCGCCAGGCCCAGATGCGGCGGCAGCAGTGGCTGGTGGCCGAAGGATTGGCGGAGGAGCGGGGAGGGCAATTTTCCTATTCGAGCGGGATGCTCGCGACGCTTCAGCGGCGCGAGCTGCTGCGTGTCGCGCAGGGCTTGTCGGAAGAGCTGGGATTGCCGTTCGCGGAGCCGAAGGTCGGCGAACGGATTGATGGGATCTATCGGCAATCGGTCGATGCTCTGAGCGGGCGCTACGCGTTGATCGAAAGGTCGCGCGATTTCACACTCGTGCCGTGGCGCCCGGTACTGGATCGCCATGCCGGTAAAGCCGTGTCGGGTATCATGCGCGATACCGGGGTCAGCTGGACACTGGGACGGCAGCGCAGCGGGCCGAGTATTTCTTAGTCTGGCCGCTAACGGCCAGTCTGCTTTCTGACGTTAAAACGAAGGATGGGACGTCGCCCGCTTGTCAGTTTGTGCATAATCCAAGGCCTCGTGCCTTGCATTCCATAAGTACCTTCTCGACGAGGAAGTCGATCAGACGGCAGCATTTGTTCGGCTTGACGCACATTATGGCGTGCCCTCCGCCTCGCTCATTTCCCTGGCTCTACATCTAAGCGACCAACCTGCTCGCGGCTTTTGAGATCGAGTACCGGGCCGGGGAAACACTCGGGGTCCGCGACGATCGCGCATACATGCCGGCCGACTTCGATGTCGGTCACCCAATCGGGCTGGGCGCGGTCGCGCTTGCTTTGGCCGTTGACCATTGAGACGATAATGAGTTCGCGGATCGCAACGCCTTCGCGCTGCTCGCGAGCAAGTCCGCGATACAGCATTCGCTGGGCTGCCTGCATTACCGAGAGCGGCGCCATCTTCGGAATGATGAAATCGGCGGTGCCACCACCGATACCGAGGAAAACCCCATCTGCCGGCAGTCGGGGAATGAAGATTTGGGCGGCAATGAAGTGGCTGACCACGTTGGAGGCGAACAGCGCAGACAGTTCGTTCGGCTGCCACGCGGTAAGCGGACGAATTTCGTTGGGGGCGTTCACAGCGATGATGGCGGCGTCGATCGTGCCGAACGATGACGTTGCGCCAGCCCAAATGGCTTCAGCGCCGGCCTCCGTAGAAATATCGCCGACGATGGCGGCGATACCGGGATCGTCGCCGAACCGGGTCAGCTTGTCCGCAGAGCGGCCCACCGCCACAACACGCCAGCCGCAAGTACGGGCAGCGGCTACGATGCCCTGTCCGACATCACCCGCGGCACCCACGACCAAAATTGTCTTTTCAGCCACCTGCCAGCTCCCATTCCAACCACTCCTGTCTATGCGGAGAGGCAACCGGCTTCGAGGCGCCGGGAGGTTTCAGCGCATATGTGCTGAGGCAGTGCGCCTCCTGTGAGTGAACGATGTGCCGATATAGGTAGATATTTGATCTACCAATACGAGAATTCGTCAGGAGAGATATGGCCAACCCCAGCGGGAATCAGCGTCGTTCCGAAGCGTCGCTCTATATCGATGGAGCATTCGTTGGCGGGCTGGGTGCACCGGTGGACGTCGAGAACCCATCTGACGGGACGATTTTCGCCACTGTACAGGGCGCCTCGGCCGCGCAGGTGGAATCGGCGATCCACGCTGCGTGGCAGGCTCGGCAGAGCGGACTCTGGAGCGGCAGACCAGCTGCGGATCGGGCGGCAGATTTATCCCGAATGATAGCGTGGTTCGCAGACAACAAGGATGTCATCGAAGATCTTCTGGTGGCTGAGGCGGGCGTAGTGCGGGCATCGCTGGTGCGTGCAGGACAGCTGGACGCCGCGATCCAGCATGCAACCGACCTCATCGAGCTGTTCCTGACGCTACCTGAGATCGAGGACAATCCGCTTCCGCTTCGCGATCGATTCAAGGAAGTGTCCGCCATACAAAGTCTTCGGCGTTACGAGTCCGTAGGGGTCGTCGCTGCGATTTCGGCCTATAATTTCCCGTTCGTCATCAGCATGTGGAAGACGATTTCAGCACTGATCGCCGGAAACTCTGTCGTGCTACGCCCAAGCCCGCTCGCCCCGCTTTCCAGCCTCGTGTTCGGAGAAGCCGCGCATACCGCGAACCTTCCGGCAGGCGTATTCAACGTGATCGTCGAATCCGGGGCGGAAGGCGCCGTCCTGCTAGGGACCGATCCCCGGGTCGACATGGTGAGCTTTACGGGCTCGACCAAGGTGGGCCAGCAGGTGATGGTGCAGGCCGCCGCGACAATGAAGCGCCTGCAGCTTGAGCTGGGTGGAAAGTCCGCGCAGATATTCCTGCCCGACGCTACCGCCTTGGCTTCCACGGCCGGCAATCGCGCTTGCGTACCCCACTCAGGCCAGGTCTGTGTCGCCGGTACGCGAATCTTCGTGCCGCAGGACGAGAAGGAAGCGATAATGGCCGCGATCGCACAATCGCTGGCCGGCGTCGTGATCGGGCCTGCCGACCACCCGGCCACTACCATGGGGCCGCTGATCAACGGAACTGCCGTCCGGCGATGCGAGGCTTTCGTTGCAGATGCGCTGGCCAGCGGTGCCCGGCTCATTTGCGGCGGCCGTCGCCCACCAAAACTTGATCACGGACATTATTTCGAGCCGACAATTCTGGATTTGCCGGATTGCGCCAATATAGCCGCTCGCGAAGAGATATTCGGGCCTATCGCCTGTGTCATCGGCTATCGCGACATCGACCACGCCATCGAGATGGCGAATGATACGCCCTACGGCCTGTCAGGCCATGTGTTCGGCAAGGATCTGAGCCGCGCGATCGAGGTCGCCTGCCGGCTGCGGACCGGATCGGTCAACGTGAACGGCAGCGCGCTGAGCGCCTTTGCCTCAGGCGGCGGGCAACGGTTGAGCGGCGTGGGCCGCGAGCGGGGGATTGAGGGTCTGCGCATCTATCAGGAGCTGAAATGCATCACCGTCGTGAGCTGACCGGCCGATGAGATACAGCCACATCATCATTGGCGGTGGATCCGCGGGATCGGTGCTTGCGAGTCGGCTCTCCGAGCGTGGCGCAAACCAGGTGCTGCTGATCGAGGCCGGCCCGGATACCCCACCTGGCGATGAACCGGCCGCGATTCTCGATAGCTATCCAGGTAGCGCCTACCTCGACGCGCGCTTCGTTTGGAGCAATCGGCGGGTGACGGTCGCTCCGACCGGAAACCTCCAGCCCGGGACCATGTTGCCGCCGCGCAAATATGAGCAGGCACGGGTGCTTGGCGGAGGCTCCGCCATCAACGGGCAGCTCGCCAACCGCGGGTTGCCTTGGGATTTTGAAGACTGGGTTGCTCGTGGTGCGATGGGGTGGGGATGGGACGATGTCCTGCCCTTCTTTCGCAAGCTTGAGAACGATCTGGATTTCGATGGTCCGCTCCACGGGAATACGGGGCCATTGCCCATCCGGCGGATTCCCGAGGCGTTCTGGCCCGGTCAGGCAAAGGCATTTTCTGCCGCGCTCACGGAAGCGGGATTGCCGTTCCTCGCCGATCAGAACGGTGAGTTCGGTGACGGGCACTATCCGTTGCCGATCTCAAATATCGACAACCACCGCGTGACCGCGGCGATGGCCTGGCTGACACTCCAAGTCCGCTCCCGCTCCAATCTTCAGATCAGGACCAACACCACCGTCGAGGCGCTGCTGTTCGATGGCTTGCGAGCCATCGGGGTTCGAGCGGGGGGAGAGGTACTGCTTGGCAAAACCATCATCCTTTCGGCCGGCGCGCTCATGACCCCGGAACTCCTGCTGCGCAGCGGGATCGGTCCTGCCGACGATCTCGCAAGAGTCGGAGTCGAGGTTCGCCTGAACGCGCCGGGTGTCGGGCGCGGTCTGACCGATCATCCATCGATTGCGATTGCAAGTTACCTTCCGAGCGCGGCCCGACTCCGCCGCCAGCGGCGGCACATTCTGCTCGGCGTTCGCTTTTCCACCGACACTAACCGCTTTCCGGCGGGCGATATGTCGGGGCTCATTTCAACAAAGGCTGCGTGGCATGCAGTTGGTGAGCGGCTCGGCACATTGGCTTTCTGGATCAACCGGCCGCTATCCGAAGACGGTCGTATTCACCTGACATCTGCTGATCCTCGCCAGGCCGCGCAAGTCGATTTCAACCTTCTTTCCGATTCGCGGGACGTCGAGCGGCTGATGCGCGGCTTCCGGCGGATGGCAGCGCTTCATTTGTCGCCGCTGCTTGGCAATGCAGCCCTGGACGCCTTCCCTGCCAGCTACAGCGAGAAGGTGCGTCAGATTGGCACCATCAATCTGAAGAACCGCATTCTGACTCGGCTCGCGGCCCTGTTTCTCGACGGTCCAGCTCCGATCCGGAGAGCATTCATCGAGAATCTGGTCATGGAGGGCGAGTCGATAGCCGACCTTCTATCCGACGACGCAAAGCTGGAGGTATTTGTACGCTCCGCCGTCGCCGGGGTATGGCATGCGAGTTGCTCGTGCCGCATGGGGGCCGCCGACGATCCAATGGCAGTCCTGACCCCCGATGGACGGGTCAAGGGCATCGAGGGCCTGCGCGTCTCGGACGCTTCCGCTTTTCCCGCGATCCCCAGCGCCAATACCAACCTAGCAGTCTTGATGCTGGCGGAGAAATTGGCCGAGCAAATGAAGGCTGAGAACTAGCGACCGGTGAATGCCGGGATACGACGCTCCATCACTGCGGCCACCGCCTCGTGCTGGTCGTCGGTCTGCTGCACGATCGCCTGCATCCCCGCGGCGATCTCGAGCGCGGTATGCAGGTCGAGTCTGGCGGAATCGCGCAGGAGCCGAGTGTTGAGCCGGATCGAGTGCATCGGATGTCGCGTAATCCGCGCCGCCAAGGTTCTCGCCTCGTCGAGCAGCGCATCATGTTGGACCACGCGAGACACGAGTCCGATCGCAAGCGCTTGTTCGGCATCGAGCGTGTCGCCGGTAAGCGCCATCTCTGCGGCTGCCGACTGGCCGATCGCGCGCGTCAGAAACCATGCGCCGCCCGCTGCCGAAGTCAGGCCGAGCTTGATGAAACTTTCCGCGAACTTCGCTCGATCCGACGCGATCCGCATCGTGCACATGGTAGCAAAGTCCATTCCGGCACCCATTGCGGCGCCGTTTACCGCAGCGATGGAAGGCACCTCCAGATCGTGGAGCGCGCGCGCGATCGTCTGCACGCCGGCCAGATAGGTCCGACGGATCTCGGCGGCGTTGCCGGCGAAGTGATTGGCGCGGGCGTACATGTCCTTGAGGTTGCCACCGGCACAGAAAACATCGCCTGCCGCCGTCAGGATTACGCATCCTACGCTCATATCGGCATTGATGGCATCGCATGCGGCGACCAGCTCGCGCGTGAGTAATGGACTAAGTGCGTTGCGGGTGCCGGGATCGTCGATGGTCAGAATGACGAGTGGCCCATCGCGCTCGACCCGAAGCACGGCGCGGCTGCTTTCGTTCACGTCAGCGCTCATGCGCCAATCTCCAGACCCTGCCGCTCGGCATGCATCAATCGCTCGTCAGTCATGATTCCTCCCGCAGGTGACCTGCCCATCACCAGTGTGCGGACTTCTAGCTGCATCTGGAGAACAGGCACGCTCTAAAATAGGTAGATATATAACCCGCATGGTTCTGATGCTTCGACTGGCACCGCACGAAAGAGAAATGAGATGCGCATCGTTTTCGGACTCCCTTCCCAGGAACAGATCTTTGCAACGGTTGCGGAAGGGGAAAGTCTCATGCGCGCCGCCGTCGAGCATGACGTGCCCGGGATCTATGGCGATTGCGGGGGGCAGTGCGCGTGCGCGACCTGCCATGTCTATATCGACAGCGACTGGATCGAACGCGTGGGCACGGCCGAACCCGGCTCGACTGAAGAATCGATGCTCGAAGGCGCTCCGGCCGATGTCCAGCCTAACTCCCGGCTGGCGTGCCAAGTGATCCTCACGCCTGAACTCGACGGGCTGGTCGTGCTTGTGCCGGAAGGCCAATGAGAAAGGACGGGGCAATGAACACTCAGATTCGCGGTGCGATCGAGACGATCGATGTCAGCCGTCCGAGCATCTTCCGCGACGATTCCTGGCGACCGCTGTTCGCGAAGCTCAGGGCAGACGATCCGGTGCATTACTGCGCCGACAGCCGCAGCGGACCCTATTGGTCGATCACACGCTACGAAGACATCGTCCGGGTCGATACCGACCCAGACGGCTTCTCTTCCCATTATTCGCGCGGAGGTGTGACCCTGGATGATCGCAAGACGAGCCAGAGCTTCATGCAGATGGATCCGCCCGACCACACGCGTAAGCGCAAGAGCGTCACGGGCATCGTCGCCCCAAAGAGCCTGGGCCAGATGGAAATTCTTATCCGCGAGCGGGCTGGCCGTACGCTCGATGCGCTGCCCCGCAACGAGGAGTTCGACTGGGTCGAGAATGTATCCGTCGAGCTCACCTCGATGATGTTGGCCACGCTGTTCGGACATCCGGTGGAAGATCGCCGCCGGCTGGTGCGCTGGTCGGACATCATTACCGCTGATCTTGAGGATCCGGAGAGTCCCATCAGCACGGAGGAAGAAAGGCAGGAGGTTCTCAAGGAGTTCTACATGTCGATGGTGGAGGTCTGGCAGCGACGCCAGAGCGAGCCGCCGGGCTTCGACATCATTTCGATCCTCGCGCACGACCCGGAGATGCGCAACGCGTCGCTTCAGGAAATCACCAGCGTCTTCGGTCTCTTCCTCGTCGGCGGAAACGACACCACCCGCAACTCTATGTCGGGCGGGGTATGGGGATTCGCGCAGAACCCCGATGAGTGGACGAAGCTCAAGGCAAATCAGAAACTGCTCGGCAACGCCGTGTCCGAGATCATCCGTTTTCAGACACCGGTCATCTATGAGCGCCGAACCGCGACGCGCGACATCGAGCTTGGCGGTAAAATCATCAAGGAAGGCGACCGGGTCGCCATGTGGTATATTTCGGGCAATCGCGACGAGAGCGTGTTCGATGAGCCCGATCGTCTCCGGATCGAACGACCGAACGCACGCCAGCATCTATCATTTGGCATGGGGCCGCATCGCTGCATCGGCTCGCGCCTGGCGGAAATGCAGTTGCGCGTATTGTGGGAGGAAGTGCTGGCCCGCGGACTCGAGATCGAGGTGCTTACACCGCCCACTTACGCTTTCTCGAATCTCGTGCGCAGCCCGACCCGGCTGCCGGTCCGTATCAAGGGCTGAAAGCAGATCAGCTCATAATTTACTGGACAGTTCATGACCCGATCAGTCTTTCGTCCTGACCTCTTGCGAGGCAAGTCGGTCTTCATCGCCGGCGGCACCAGCGGCATCAATCTTGGTATCGCAGAGGCATATGCGGATGCGGGCGCAAGCGTAGCCATAGCCGGCCGCGACGCCGAAAAGGCCGAGAACGCCGCGAACCATCTGCGCGGGAGAGGTGGCGAGGCCATCGGTGTCAGCCTCGATGTGCGGGACTATGCCTCGGTGGAGGCGGGGCTTGAACTCGCGCGGAACAGGTTCGGCGAATTCGACATCGTCATATCAGGTGCTGCCGGAAACTTTCTCGCGCCCGCGCTCGGCATGTCGGCGAACGGATTTCGCACCGTCATCGACATTGATCTCAATGGTACCTTCAACATATTCCGCGCCGCCTATGCGCTGCTTCGCAAACCCGGTGCATCGCTGATCGCGATCAGCGCGGGTCAGGCGACGAACCCGATGATGTTCCAGGCACATGTTTGCGCAGCGAAGGCTGGCATCAACATGCTTGTGAAGGTCCTGGCGATGGAATGGGGCCCGGCGGGGGTGCGCGTGAATGTGATTTCACCAGGCCCGATCGGCGGTACCGAGGGCATGGCGCGTCTCACTCCCACAGCAGAGGAAGAAGCGTCCTGGAAGGCCCGCATAGCGCTGCGTGATTTCGGACAGAAAAGCGATGTCTCCGAGATGGCGATGTTCCTCGCAAGCGACGCATCGGCCTATGTCACTGGCTCGATCTTCCAATGCGACGGTGGCTGGACGCTGGGTAATTCCTCGGGCGAGACCCTCGGCGGCGAGGCGCGATAGCAGAATGGAGACGAACATGATCAACCCGATGTCACTCGATGGCCGCAGCGTGATCATTACGGGCGCCGCGCAGGGAATAGGACTGGCGACCGCTCATCTGTTGTACGAACTCGGCGCGCATGTAACGCTGCTCGATCGCAATGAGGAAAGGCTTAGCGAAGCCGCCTCGGCATTCGATGTACAGCGCATTCTCGTGCAATGCGGCAGCATTACCGACCGGTCGTTCGTGGGCCGCGCCATGGCCGCACATATCGCCCGGTTCGGTGCGGTCGATGGTCTGGTCAACAACGCAGGGATCACCCGTACGGCGATGATCGAGAAGATGACTCTCGAGGATTGGCAGGCCGTGATCGATGTCAATCTCACCGGCGTCTTCAACATGCTGCAGGCAGTCGGCACAACGATGATCGCCAGAGCCAAAGAGGGCGAGGCCAATCCGGGCGCTATCGTCAACATATCCTCCGATGCCGGTCGCAAGGGAACGATCGGCCAGATCAATTATGGTGCCGCGAAATCCGGAGTGCTCGGGATCACGATGAGCGCAGCCCGTGAATGGGGCCGTCACGGCATCCGCGTGAACAGCGTCGCCTACGGGGTCGTCGAAACTGAGATGACCGAGATCGCACGCAGCGAGAAGTTCCGGGACCGATATCTTTCGAACATCCCGCTCGGCCGCTTCCTCAGTCCAGACGAAGCCGCCTACTCGATCGCCTTTCTGCTCTCGCCTGCCTCGGCCTTCATTACGGGTCAGCATCTCAGCGTGAACGGCGGCGGCCACATCACCGCCTGATCCTACTCGTGACGGGAAGATAGACATGGAATTTCGGCTCACGGACACCCAGCGCGAACTGCAGGAAGCCGCGCGCAAGTTCGCCCGCGCGGAACTCTCGGACCTGGCGCGGGAGCTTGAGGAGAAAGCGAGTCCGGTCCCGGACGCGATGCGCAAACGCTACGCCGAAATGGGCTTTCTCGGCGTTAACCTGCCCGAACAATATGGCGGCCTGGGCCTCGGGCATCTCGAGGCACTGCTGGTGCTCGAACAATTCGCAATGATCTCGGTGGCGGTGGCATTTCCGGTGTTCGAGAGCGCCACGGGTCCCGTCCGCACCGTCGAGCATTTCGCGAGCGACAAGCTCAAGGCGCGTATCCTGCCCGAGGTCATCAAGGGCGAGAAGATCGTCGCGGTCTCGATGTCCGAACCTGCAGCAGGCACCGCGCTCACCGATCTCAAGACCGCTGCCCGCTATGACGGTGACGAGATCGTCCTCACCGGCCAGAAGCGCTGGTGCTCGGGCGGCGGCCATTCGGACTATTACATCGTCTATTGCCGCTTCGATGATGAGCCGGGCGCCAAGGGCATCGGCGCGGTGCTGGTCGAGAAGGAGCGCGAAGGGATCAGCTTCGGACGCCCGGAAAGTCTGATGGGCTTTCGCGGCATCCCCTCGGCCGACATCTATCTCGACGAAGTACGCGTGTCGAAGGACAATCTGATCGTGCCCAAGGGCGGCTTCGGCAAGCTGATGACCGCGTTCAGCCTCGAACGCTGCGGCAACGCCACCATGGGCCTCGGCATCGCCGCCGCTGCGCTGGAGGAGGCGACCGAATATTCGCAGGAACGCCATCAGTTCGGCAAGCCGATCGTCGATTTCCAGGCGATCCAGCTGAAGCTCGCCGAGATGGCGATGAAGGTCGAAGCGTCACGCCTGCTGATCTATCGCGCCGCGGTGAACGCCAGCCAGGGTCTGCCCTCGATCCTCGACAGCTCGCTCGCCAAATGCTTCTCGAACGAAATGGTCGTCGAGGTCGCGTCCAAGGGGCTGCAGATCATGGGCGGCTATGGCTACTCCAAGGAGTATCGCATGGAGCAGCGCGTGCGCGACAGCTACGCCTGGGGCATCGCGGGCGGCACAACCGACGTCCAGAAAACCAATATCGCATCGGCGTTGGTCGGCCGCCGCTTCAATCAGCGCGCCTGATGCGCCAACTTCAGGAGCGCATGATCGGCGATCGCGTCTCGATCGGGAGAGCGGGCGCCGTCGCGGATATTCGATTGCGCCGCCCGTTCAAGATGAATGCTCTGGATGGGCCGATGTTTGATGCTCTCATCGCGGCCGCGGAGTCGGTCGCAGTCGATCCGACGATCCGGGCAGTAGTTCTCTCTGGAGAAGGCAAGGCGTTCTGCGCAGGAATAGACTTGGAAAGCCTCCAGGCTTTGATGAGCGACGAGGGCAAACAGGCGATGCAGTCGCGCAGCCACGGACTCGCTAATCGCTACCAGCAAGCTGCCTTGGCATGGCGCGAAGTTCCGGTCCCGGTAATTGCCGCGCTGCATGGCGTCGCCTTTGGCGGCGGATTGCAGATCCCGCTCGGCGCCGACATTCGCATTAGCGCGCCGGACACTAAATTCTCGCTGATGGAGGTTCGCTGGGGAATCGTTCCCGACATGGCGGGCACCGTCCTGCTGCGTTCGATCGTTCGGGAGGATGTGCTGCGCGAGCTGATCTATACCGCGCGCGTGTTCACGGGGATCGAGGCGGCGTCGATGGGCATCGTTACCCAGCTGGCGGCGAATCCTCACGTCGCGGCACTCGAACTGGCGAGTTCCATCGCGGAGCAGGGACCCCGCGCCGTTCGGGCGGCAAAGCAACTCCTGAACGAGACTCAATCGGTGTCGCCGCAGGTCGCCCTATTGTCTGAATCCGAAGCCCAAGTCGGTCTTCTGGCTGGCCCCGATCAAATTGAAGCGCTAAACGCGCATGCCGAACAGCGAAAGCCTTACTACACCGATCCTGAGGTCAGCTAGCCGTTCCCGGCGTTATCATTCGCTGATCGAGCAGCGAAGGATCGATGCGTGACCGCGAGAAATGCGCATTCTGGCGGCTCGCACGTTGCGCTTGCTCGACATCCCCAGCAACGATCGCCGAGAGCAGCCGCACTCTGGCTGTCCGACGAAATTGCATCAAATCTTCGCGCCCCTCGAAAATGGAGGGAAAGGCGGAAACGCCCAGCGAATACATCATTCGCAGCAACAGCTCGACAGCAGGGTTGCTCCCCATCTCACAAAGTAAGGTGATCAGCGTAATTTCGTCGTGCTGAAATCTTGCGAGGTCCTGCGGTGTATTCTCGGCCGCAGCCAACGTTTTCAGAAGCTCCCCAGCCCTCGCTCTGAGCGCTTCATCTTGGCATCCAGCCGCCAGCGCAGCGGCGTCACGTAACAGCGACGTAGTTGTCAGAAGCAGATCCCCCAAAGTCGTCCCGCGCGAGATCAGGAAAGTCGATGCCGAGGAAATCACTCCGCCAATGTCTGGCCGACGACTGAAGATGCCGCCCTTGACGCCGCGAACCACCGAAAGCAGCTGCTCGTGCTCGATCAAGTTGACCGCTTGCCGAAAAGTCGGGCGGCTAACACCAAGCGCGCCCATCAGATCCTTTTCTGACCCCAGGAATACACCCGGCGCTTCCGAAAGCGAGATACGGCGCAGTTCTTGGGCGACGCTTTGCGTAAGCGGTCGGTGCTTGGGTCGGGGCATATCCCTCTTTGGCGGTATGGCTGCCGCCACTGCAAGTCGCATCAGCGTGACCTGCGATATCGGCGCTCGAAGTGTCACGCCCGAAATCCGCAGCTATACGCTCGAGCACACGCTCTGAACGACCGCTCTCATCGGCGATGGCGCGTAGAGACGCCTAGTGGCGCGCCAAGGGCGTAATTTTCTCGAATCGCCAAGTCCTCAATTCTTCGAGGCCTGAACCGGGGCGGACTGTCGCCTGCGGGCGGAGCGCCTCATGACCCCCACCAAATTGCTGATCGGCCAGATCCTCGTCGTGTTCGCGATCGTCGTGGCGGGCGTCTGGGCCGCGACACAATGGTGCGCGGCCATGCTCGGCTACCAAGCGGAGCTCGGTACGGCTTGGTTCCAGATCGGCAACCTCCCGATCTATCGCCCCTGGGCGATTTTCTGGTGGTGGTATTCGTACGACGCCTATGCGCCGCATGTCTTCGACAAGGCTGGTACGCTTGCCGGGGCCAGCGGTTTCCTCGGCTGCGCCGCGGCGATCGCCGGATCGCTCTGGCGTGCGCGGCAATCGCGGCATGTAACGACCTATGGTTCGGCGCGCTGGGCGACGTCCGGCGAGCTTGTCCGGGCAGGCCTTCACAATGACGCGGGCGTCTTTCTGGGGCGGTTTCGCGGGCGCTATTTGCGTCACGACGGACCAGAGCATGTCATGGCGTTCGCGCCGACACGTTCGGGCAAAGGCGTCGGGCTCGTTGTCCCCACGCTCCTGAGCTGGACCGGCAGCACGGTCGTCCACGACATCAAGGGCGAGAACTGGCAGCTCACCGCCGGCTGGCGCTCGCGCTTCTCCCACGCGCTGTTGTTCAACCCGACCGATCCGGCATCGGCCAAGTATAATCCGCTACTGGAAGTCCGCAGGGGAACCGACGAAGTCCGCGACGTTCAGAACATCGCAGATATTTTGGTCGATCCCGAAGGGGCGCTCGAGCGGCGCAACCACTGGGAAAAAACCTCCCACTCGCTGCTGGTCGGCGCGATTCTACACATTCTTTATGCCGAGGAAGAGAAGACGCTCGCCCGCGTCGCGACCTTCCTCTCCGACCCGCAGCGCCCGTTCGTTGCCACGCTCAAGCGGATGATGGAGACCAACCATGTCGGTAGCACCGATGCGCCGAAGGTTCATCCCGTCGTGGCTTCCGCCGCGCGAGAAGTTCTGAACAAGAGCGAGAACGAGCGCAGCGGCGTGCTGTCGACCGCGATGTCGTTTCTCGGTCTCTATCGCGATCCGACCGTGGCGGCGGTGACCTCGCGATGCGACTGGCGCATTGCCGACCTGGTCGAGGCCGAACATCCGGTCTCGCTCTATCTCGTCATTCCGCCTTCGGACATCTCGCGGACCAAGCCGCTCGTTCGCCTCGTGCTCAACCAGATTGGCCGCCGCCTGACCGAGAAGCTCGATGCCGATCGGGCAGAGGGCCGCAAGCACAAGCTCCTGATGATGCTGGACGAGTTCCCGGCGCTCGGGCGGCTCGATTTCTTCGAGACCAGCCTGGCCTTCATGGCGGGCTATGGCGTGCGCGCATTCCTCATCGCCCAGTCATTGAATCAGATCGAAAAGGCATACGGCGAGCACAACTCCATCCTCGACAACTGCCATGTGCGCGTCGCCTTTGCCACGAATGACGAGCGCACGGCGCGTCGGATCTCCGATGCACTCGGCGTCGCCACCGAGCAGCGCGCGATGCGCAACTATGCCGGACACCGGCTCGCGCCCTGGCTCGCGCACGTCATGGTCAGCCGGCAGGAGACCGCACGCCCGCTGCTAACGCAGGGCGAGGTGATGCAGCTGCCGCCCGCCGACGAGCTGGTGCTGATCTCCGGCATGGCGCCGATCCGCGCCAGGAAGCTTCGCTACTATGAGGATCGCAACTTCCGAACCCGGCTCGCGACCCCGCCAGCGCTGGAGGCGGAAGGCTATAGCGACCGGCCGCGTCCGCGCACTGACGATTGGAGCGATTGCGTCAGCGCGGTCGATACGCGCCTCAATGTGGAACAGGTCGATGCCGTCGAGAGCGAAGGCGGCCTCGAACAGCAACGGCATCCCGGGATCGAGGTGAAGCCCGCCAAGGCCGAACCCGCAAAGCAGCTCGAGCTCCTCGATGCTGATCGCGACGACCCCGATGCCGCCGCCGACAAGCGGGTGATGGATCGCGTGCGTGCCTCGCTCGTGCGCGGCCACGCGATGAACCAGTCCCAGACTCCAGATCTGATGCCGGGGATCTGAGCGATGAAAGTCCGCCAAAATCTCTACATCGATCTTGACCTCAGCAATGCGCTCGACGCGCTGGTGATCCGGCGCGGCGGCAACAAGTCGCGCATCGTCAACGAGGCTCTCAAGACCTGGCTGGCGCGGGGCGCGAGCAAGGAGGTCGATGATCTCCTGAAGGTCCGGCTCGATCGCATCTCGCGTGAGGTCGGTGCAAGCCGACGCGACATCGAGGTGGTGCTGGAAGCGCTGGCCCTTTTCGTTCGCTACCAGCTGACCGTCACGGCGCCGTTGCCCGAGGCCGATGCTGCTGCGCTGGCGGTCGGTAATCAGCGTTTCGAGCGCTTCATTGCCCAGCTTGGTCGCCAGATCGCCGGTGGCAAGCGCACACTCGATACCAGCGACATGGCGGAGGCGCGGTCATGAGCGAACTGCTCTCGGCCGAGCGCCGCCGTGCCATGCTCCGCACCGCGATGGGACCGGCGATCACCGGCGCGCTCGCGGATCCCGCGGTCATCGAGATCATGGTCAATCCCGACGGGCTGCTCCGGCTCGACCGGCTCGGCGAGGGCCGCGTCGATACCGGTATCCGCTATGACCCCGCCCAGATCGAACGGATCATCCGGTTGGTCGCGAGCCATGCCCGCACCGAGGCTAATGCGGTATCGCCGATCATATCGGCCGAATTGCCGCCGCATGGCGACGGAGCAGGAGAGCGGTTCGAGGGGGTGTTGCCCCCCGTCAGTCTCGCGCCCTGTTTCTCGATCCGGAAGCCCGCGGCACGCATCTACACGCTGCTCGACTATGTGACTGACGGCATCATGCCCGCTGAAACCGCGCGGTTGCTGTCGCTGGCCGTGGTCGAACGCCGGAACATCCTGGTCGCCGGCGGCACAAGCTCGGGCAAGACGACGCTCGCCAATGCCTTGCTTGCCGAGATGGCGCATCTCGATGAGCGCGTGCTGATCATTGAAGACACGCGCGAGCTGCAATGCGCCGCGCCCGATGTCGTTGCGCTGAGGACCCGATCCGGCAGCGTCAGCATGGCCGATCTCGTGCGCTCGACGCTGCGCCTCCGCCCCGATCGCATCGTCGTCGGCGAAGTCCGGGGCAGGGAAGCCCTCGACATGCTCAAGGCCTGGAACACCGGCCACCCCGGCGGCATCGCCACGGTTCACGCGAACAGCGCCGTCTCCGCGCTCTATCGGCTCGAGCAGCTGGTGCAGGAAAGCGTGATCACTGTGCCGCGTCGGCTGATCGCCGAAGCGATCGACATGGTCGTGTTCATCTCAGGGCGAGGGCTCGCCCGCCGCGTCGACACCGTCGCGCGCGTCGCGGGCCTCGACCCGGACGGAAACTACGCGGTCCTCGACCTCACCCCCGATCCCACCAGTCATTGCGAAGGAGAATAGCCATGCGTCTGTCCCGCATCTCTCAAACCAGCAACATCGTCACCGTCGCGGCCGTCGCCGCGCTCGGTCTCGCTATCGCAACAACCGCGCAGGCGGCGGGCTCGGGTATGCCCTGGGAAGAACCGCTCCAGCAGGTGCTGGAGTCGGTGCAGGGACCGGTCGCCAAGATCGTCGCGGTGATCATCATCATCGTAACCGGTCTGACCCTGGCGTTCGGCGAGACCGCGGGCGGGTTCCGCCGGTTGATCCAGATCGTCTTCGGTCTCTCGATCGCCTTTGCCGCGTCGAGCTTCTTCCTGAGCTTCTTCAGCTTCGGTGGCGGGGCGCTGATCTCGTGATCGGCACCGGGCAGCATATCGACGGCTTCGAGGCGCCGATGCACCGGGCGCTGGCCCAGCCGATCCTGCTTGGCGGAGCGCCGCGCGCGATCGCGATCGTCAATGGTACGCTCGCGGCGGCGCTCGGGCTCGGCCTCCAGCAATGGATCGCGGGCCTCATCATCTGGGCGTTCGGGCACACGCTCGCTGTGTTCGCGGCGAAGCGCGATCCCGATTTCGCGCCGGTACTCGCCCGCCACCTTCGTCAGAAGGGGCGGTTGTCATGCTGAACCTTCGCGAATATCGCAGCCGCGCCGACCGGCTTGCCGATCATCTACCCTGGGCAGCGCTGGTGGCGCGCGGCGTCGTCCTCAACAAGGACGGCAGCTTCATGCGCGTGCTCGCTTTCCGCGGGCCAGACCTCGAATCCGCGACCGAGGCCGAACTGGTCGGGGCGTGCGCGCGCGCGAACAATGCCCTCAAGCGCTTCGGCTCGGGCTGGGTGCTGCATTTCGAAGCCGAGCGACGCGAAGCGCTGGGTTATCCGGCCAGTCATTTCCCCGAAGCGGCTTCCTGGCTTGTCGAGGAAGAACGCCGCGCCGCGTTCGAGAGTGCGGGAGCGCATTTCGAGAGCTGCTATCATCTGACACTGAGTTTCCTGCCTTCGCCCGATCAAGCGGACATGGCGGGCCGCGCGCTGGTCGAGCGCAGCGACGAGGTGAAAGGGCGCGACTGGCGCCAGGCCTTGGCGGCCTTCATCGCGGAAACCGATCGCGCTCTTGATCTGTTCAGCGGCTTCATGCCCGAGGTCCGCGCGCTCGACGATGCCGAGACGCTGACCTTCCTGCACGGCACGATCTCGACGCGGCGCCATCCGGTCACCGTCCCCGAAACCCCGATGTATCTGGATGGCGTGCTCACGGACACGCCGCTGACCGGCGGTCTCGAGCCCATGCTTGGCGCCGAGCATCTGCGCACCCTCACCATCCTGGGTTTCCCGAACCTCAGCCGTCCCGGTATTCTCGACGCGCTCAACCATGAGGGCTTCAGCTATCGCTGGGTCACCCGCTTCATCGCGCTCGACAAGACCGACGCGATCCGGACGCTGACGAAGCTGCGTCGGCAATGGTTCAACAAGCGCAAGTCGATCACGGCGCTCCTGCGCGAGGTCATCTACAACCAGCCCGTCCAGCTCCTCGACAGTGATGCCGACAACAAGGTGGTCGACGCCGACCTCGCCCTGCAGGCACTCGGCGCCGACCATGTCGCGTTTGGATATCTGACAACGACGATCACCGTCGCCGACGACGATCGTGCTCGCGTCGAGGAGAAGGTTCGTGCGGTCGAGCGGATCGTCAATGGGCTCGGCTTCGCCTGCATCCGTGAGAGCATCAATGCGGTCGAAGCCTGGCTGTCGAGCCTGCCGGGCCATGCCTATGCCAATGTCCGCCAGCCGCTCGTCCATACGCTGAACCTTGCCCATCTCATGCCGCTGTCGTCGGTCTGGGCCGGGCCGGCGCGAAACACGCATTTGGGCGGTCCGCCGCTGCTCTATGCCGAGACCAGTGGTTCGACACCGTTCCGGCTTTCGACCCATGTCGGCGACGTCGGCCATATGCTGATCGTTGGCCCGACAGGGGCGGGGAAGTCGGTGCTACTCGCACTGCTTGCGCTCCAGTTCCGGCGCTATCCCGACAGTCAGGTCTATATCTTCGACAAGGGATTCTCGGCGCGTGCCGCCGTTCTCGCGATGGGCGGCGCACACCATGCGCTCGGCCTTGGCAGCGAGGATGGCGAAGGGGGCAGGGCCATCGCCTTTCAGCCCTTGCGGCATATCGACACGGCCGACGAGCGTGCCTGGGCGGCGGAATGGATCGGCGCGTTGCTCGCCCACGAAAAAGTGCTCGTCACGCCCGAGATCAAGGAAACAATCTGGTCGGCCCTGACGAACCTCGCGACCGCGCCGGTCGAGGAACGCACACTCACCGGCCTGTCGCTGCTGCTCCAGTCGGCACCACTACGCTCCGCGCTGGCGCCCTATACCTTGGAAGGGCCGTTCGGCCGCCTGCTCGACGCGGCGGAAGACGACCTAGCCATCGCCGATGTCCAGTGTTTCGAGACCGAAGCGCTGATGGGGCAGGCGGGCGTGGTCGCGCCGGTCCTGACCTATCTGTTCCATCGGCTCGAGGCGCGCTTCACGGGGCGGCCGACGCTGCTCATCCTCGATGAAGCCTGGGTGTTTCTTGATCACCCGTTGTTCGCGGCACGCATCCGCGAATGGCTGAAGGTGCTGCGCAAACGCAACGTCGCCGTGGTGTTCGCCACCCAGTCGCTCGCCGATATTGCCGACAGCACAATTGCGCCCGCGATCATTGAGAGCTGCCCGCAGCGGATATTGCTCCCGAACGACCGTGCGATCGAGCCGCAGAGCCAGGCCGCCTATGTCCGGTTCGGACTGAACGCGCGGCAGATCGAACTGGTCAGCCGGGCGACGCCCAAGCGGCATTATTATCTCCAGTCGACCCGCGGCAATCGCCTGTTCGAGCTGGGCCTCGGCCCGATCGCCCTGGCGCTGTGCGGCGCGTCCGATCCTGAAACCCAGAAAACCATCGATGCGCTGCTTGCCGAGCATGGCGCCGCGAATTTCGCCGCGCGCTTCCTCACGAATGCCGGCCACGCTTGGGCCGCATCGCTGCTCGCCGATTTTCCCGATCCCTCAGTCCCCGAAGGAGAAGCCCAATGAAGAAATATGTGATCGCCGCCCTGCTTGGAACGGGAGCAGTCGGTTCGCTGACCGCAGGTGTCATGACGAGTATGCCGGCGTCCGCGCAGCTCAGTGTCTTCGACCCGTCGAACTACTCGCAGAACCTGCTCACCGCCGCGCGAACGCTCCAGCAGATCAATAACCAGATCCAAAGCCTCCAGAACGAAGCGCGGATGCTCATCAACCAGGGCAAGAACCTGACCCGCATCGACTTCCCGCAGCTCGACCAGCTCCGCCAGAAGCTCGCCGAGATCGATCGGCTGATGGGGCAGGCGCAGGGGATCGACTTCCGCGTCGACCAGCTCGACGAGCGGTTCCGCCAACTCTTTCCCGACAGTTTCGATCAGGTCTTGGGCCGCGACCAGCGCGTCGCCTCCGCCAAGGAGCGACTCGACACTGAAATGGCCGCGTTCCGGCAGACGATGACCGTTCAGAGCGGCATCGTCGAAAATGTTCGCGATGATGCCCAGACCCTGAAGGCGATCGTCGACAGGAGCCAGGGCGCCGAGGGATCCTTGCAGGTCAGCCAGGCGACCAACCAGCTTCTCGCGCTGACCGCCAAGCAGCAGTTCCAGATCCAGACGCTGATGGCCGCGCAGTTCCGCAGCGAGTCGCTCGAGGCCGCGAAACGTGGTCAGGCCGAGCGCGAGGCGCGGGAGCGGACCAACCGCTTCCTTGGCGACGGCAAGGCTTACACGCCGCGGCAATGAGCTGGGCGGCGCTGGTCTTCGCCCCCAGCCAGCGCCGTTCCGTCGCGGGGGCCAGGTGGCTCGCCCCCTCGGTCTCCGGTCCCCGCGACACCTTTCGAGGCTTCACGCAGGAATCCACGCATATGGACGACCTCAACGTCATCGATCAGTTCATGGATGCGTTCGTTCGCTACATCGACAGCGGCTTCGGGCTGCTGGGTGGCGATGTCGGCTTCCTGACCACGATCCTGATCGGCATCGACATCACGCTTGCCGGCCTGTTCTGGGCGCTGGGCGGCGAGGATGACGTGCTCGCCAAGTTCCTCAAGAAGATCCTCTATGTCGGGGTCTTCGCGCTCATCCTGAACAGCTTCTCGACGCTGTCCGACATCGTCTTTCGCAGCTTCGCCGGCCTTGGCCTGACCGCAGGGGGAGGTGCGATCACCGCCGAGGACCTGTTGATGCCGGGGCGGCTCGCGGGAACCGGGTTCGAAGCGGCCTGGCCGTTGCTCGAACAGGCCAAGGAACTGGTCGGACCGGTCGGCTTCTTCGAGAATTTCATCGAGATCGCGGTACTGGTGATCGCTTGGATTGTCGTCATCGCGGCCTTCTTCATCCTCGCGATCCAGCTCTTCATCACGATCCTCGAGTTCAAGCTGACGAGCCTTGCCGGCTTCGTGCTGGTCCCGTTCGCGCTGTGGAACCATACCGCGTTCCTTGCCGAGCGCGTGCTCGGCAATGTCGTGAGCTCCGGCATCAAGGTTATGGTGCTCGCTGTCATCGTCGGCATCGGCTCGAACTATTTCGCTGACTTCACCAACGCGATCACGGGTGACACGGTGTCGATCGAGCAGGCGGTCTCGCTGATGCTTGCGAGCCTCGCGATCTTCGGGCTTGCGATCTTCGGCCCCAGCATTGCCTCCGGCTTGGTGGCGGGCGCGCCGCAACTGGGCGCCGGATCGGCGATCGCCACGACCGCGCTGGCCGCCGGCGGTATCGCGATGGGCGGCGCTGGCGCCATCGGCGCGGCGCGGGGCATCGCTGGTGCCGGGCTTGGCGCGATCCGTGCCGGCACGACGATGGGGAGCGCCGCATCGACCGCCTACAAGCTTGGGCAGGAAACTTCCGGCCAGTCCAGCGTCGGCGCGGGCCTTGGCGGCATGGCAAGCGCTGCCAAGGGGGCGGCCGGCGACAGGGTTCGCAACGCTTTTGGCCTTCGTGCTGCAGCCGAACGCGGCCGACAGGCTGTCTGGGCCGCCGGAAGCGGTGGGGCCTCCGGCAGCGCCCCAGAACCCGCCGGGTCCATGCCGGCCTGGGCGCAGAAGCTCCAGTCCACGCAAGCCTCCCGCCACCGCCGTCAGATGGCGGTCCACACCATTCAGGGCGGAGATCGCGGCGGCGCGGGCATTACTCCAGACATCCGGGAAAGGGATTAGATCATGCGATTCAAGCGTGCCGTCGAGCGATATGGGCGAACGCCCGAGCCGGAAACGCCGTATCAGCGTGCCGGGCAGCTTTGGGACGAGCGGATCGGTTCCGCCCGCGTGCAGGCCAGGAACTGGCGCCTGATGGCGTTCGGTGGGCTGTTCCTGACCACAGGCCTGTCGGCCGCGCTGGTCTGGCAGTCGATGCAGAGCCGGGTTGTGCCCTATGTGATTGAGGTCGATCGCCTGGGTGAGGCGCGCAGTGTCGCGCCCGCCGCGGTCGACTATCGGCCGACAGATCCCCAGATCGCCTGGCACCTTGGGCGGTTCGTCACCAATCTGCGGTCCCGCTCGCTCGATCCGGTGCTGATGCGCGAGAACTGGCTGTCGGCCTACGATTTCGCGACCGAGCGCGGGGCGCTTTTCCTTGGCGAATATGCCCGCACCTCCAATCCGTTCGCCGAGGTTGGCCGCAAGACCGTGTCGGTACAGGTCACGAGCGTGGTGCGCGCGTCGGACACCAGCTTTCAGGTTAAATGGACCGAGAGCGCTTATGAGCGTGGCAGCCTCGCCGGTACGTCACGCTGGACCGCGATGCTAACCGTAAAGGTACAGTCCCCGCGCTCTGCCGATGTCCTGCGCAAGAATCCGCTTGGGCTCTATGTCGATGCGATCGACTGGAGCCGCGAGTTGGAAGCGCCTGCTGAACGTGCGCCTTCCTCACAGCCAATCCCATCTCCGGCGGAAACCCCAGCTACAGCACCGCCCGCCGGCCTCCCTCTCGGCTCGCCTCTCGATCCGAACCTCTCGCAGCCAGCCGCCGCGCCGTCCCCTGAAAGGAACGCCCGATGATCCGTGCCATCCTCCTGTCGGCGAACATGATCGTGCTCGCCACGCCCGCCGCCGTGCACGCGCGTGAGACCGTATCGTCGGTCGATCGTGTGACAGCTGCGAACCGGGCTGCGTTGCGTGAGCCTTCGCGCGACGGCTACATCAATGCCGTTCAGATCTATCCCTATTCGGAAGGAGCGCTCTACCGGCTCTATGCCGCGCCTGAGCGCGTGACCGACATCATGTTGCAGGTCGGCGAGGCGATCGTCTCGGTGGCGGCCGGCGATACGGTACGCTGGACAGTCGGCGACACCACCAGTGGAAGCGGCGAGGGCAAGCGCGTCCATATCCTGGTGAAGCCATTCGCGGCCGGATTGAGCACGAATCTGGTCATTACCACCGACAGGCGAGCCTATCACCTTCATCTTCAGAGCACCGCCGCAAGCGCAATGGCGGCATTGTCCTGGAGCTATCCGCAAGATGAGCTCGTCGCGATCCGCCGGCGCGAGGCTGAGGCTAGGGCGGCGGCGCCCATTGCGTCGGGGGTGACGGTTGAAAGCCTCAACTTTGACTATGCGATCGGTGGCGACAAACCCGCCTGGCGACCGATCCGCGCGTTCGATGATGGGCGGCAGACCTATATCGAATTCAGTCCGAACATCGCGGTTGGCGAGGCGCCGCCGCTGTTCGTCATCGGCGACGATGGCGAAGCCCAGCTCGTCAACTACCGCGTCGCCGGACGCTATTATGTCGTCGATCGCCTGTTCGGTGCGGCCGAGCTGCGCCTTGGCGGCAAGAAGCAGAAAGTCGTTCGGATCGAGCGCACGTCTGAGCGGCGGGCGCGTCGTGAGGCGGGGAGGGTGTCGTGACCGACGCGCCCGCTCCACCGGATACCACGATGCCAAAGGCCGATCCTGAAGCGCTGGTCCTGCGGGCATCGCCTGGACGGGTGACCCGCTTCCGGCGTGGCGCGATCATTGCCATCGCAGCGGCGGGTTCGACCGCTATTGCCGGCGCCGCCTGGCTTGCTTTGAAACCGGCGACACTCAGCCTGATCGCACCGGGCGAGGACAAGCAGATCGGCACGAAAGCGCCACCTGACGCGCTCGCGGGCGCGCCGGCGGGGTATGGTGACGTACCGAAGCTTGGGCCGCCGCTTCCCGGTGATCTCGGGCGGCCGATTCTCGAGCGCCAGCGGCAGCTCGGTGGACCGCTTTCGGCCGATCCGAATGCGGACGTGGCGTCCAAGGTGGCGCAGGACGCTGAGGCCGAGCGTCAGCGAGCGGCTGCCGAGCGCCGCACGGCGCGTGAGTCCGGCGTCATGCTGCAGCTCGCAGGCGGGCGCGCCACGGCGGCACCCGCAACCGCCGTTGCCGCCGATACACCCTCTGCGCCCGAAGGAGCCAAACCCTTCCTCGATCCCGATCTCGACCCCAATGCTCAGGCACGCAAGAATGAGCTGGTCGGGCGCGCGAACCGCGACGAGGACACCAATCCGCATGCGCTGACCGCAGCGCCTTCGCCCTACACGCTCAGTGCCGGAAGCCTGATCGCGGCAAGCCTCATCACTGGGCTCAACTCCGACTTACCGGGGCTGGTGGCAGCGCAGGTGACCGAGAACGCCTATGACAGCGTGACCGGCAGGATCCTACTGATCCCGCAGGGCTCGCGTTTGATCGGCAGCTATGACAGCGTCGTCGCATTCGGGCAGAGCCGCGCCTTGCTCGTCTGGCAGCGGATCATCCTGCCGGACGGCTCCTCGATCCGCATCGACAATGTGCCCGCGACCGATACCCAGGGCTATGCGGGGCTATCAGACCGGATCGACCGTCACACCTGGCAGCTCTTGAAAGGCGTCGTGCTGTCGACGCTGCTCGGTGTTGGCACCGAACTCAGCTTTGGCAGCGGCGAAAGCGATCTGGTCCGCGCCATCCGCGAATCCGCGCAGCAGAGCGGCGCAAGGGCAGGAGATCAGCTCGTCACGCGCAATCTCAACATCCAGCCGACCCTGAGGGTGCGGCCAGGCTGGCCGCTTCGGGTGGTCCTCCACAAGGACATTGTGCTGCGACCTTGGCGGGGAGGGAAATAGATGCCTGAGATCAAGCTTGCCAGGCTGCCCGATCGCACGCCGGTGAAGATCTCGGTAAGCCTTCCACCGACCCTGATGACGGCACTGAGCGATTATGCGGCCTTCTATGCGGATACCTATGGGGTGGCGGAGCCCGTCGCCGAGTTGGTCCCGGCAATGCTCCAGGCCTTCCTTGAGGGCGACAGGGCGTTCATGCGCGGTCAGGCCGCCAGGGAGCGGGGCAGGTGAGGAAGCTCCAGCGCAAACCCTCGGTGACTCTGGAACCTGTAGCTGGCGCCTTGCGGCCGCTTTGCGTGACCATCGAAGAGGCGGCGGGCCTACTTTCGATCGGACGGACTCGAGTCTATCAGCTGATTGCATCCGGTGAGATCGAGATGATCAAGATTGGCAAGAGCAGCCGTGTGACCACAGAGAGCCTAAGCTCATTTCTTGCGCGCGCGGCTGTTCGAAGCGGGAACTGAAGCTTTGGCCGAGCTCTGGCCGTGGAGATAGTTCGCCCACGCGGTCATCAGCTTCCCGCGCTTCTCGAAGAAGTCAGTACGCCGATAGGCGGCCTCGACCTGGTCAGGAATCCGGTGCGCGAGTGCTTTGTCGGCCACTTCTTTGGGAAAGCGTGTCCGCTCCGCCGCCCAGTCGGTGAAGCTGCTTCGGAAGCCATGCACAGTGTAACTGCCGACGTTCAGCGCCTTGAGAAGCTTGGACAGCGTCATGTCGGAAAGAGGCTTCTTACCGCCGATCGAGAACACCAGCGCGTCATCGCCTCGCCGCGCGCGCCAGTATGTCTTGAGGAGGGCGACCGCGGGCGCGGACAATGGAACAGTATGTGCCACTCGGGCCTTCATGCGCTCCGCTGGTATCGACCACACGCCCGCATCGAGATCGAACTCCGGCCATGTCGCGTTACGGATCTCGTTCGAACGGGCAGCCGTATAGATCAGGAGACGCAGCGCATCGCGGCTGACCGTGGGCTCGCTGACCAAGCGATCGATCAGGCTGGGCGCCTCCGCATATGGCATCGCTTCGAAATGTTTGCCGCGATCCGTCTGTCTGGGGAGACCCTTGATCACTGTCCGAAGTGAGGTTTCCTCGCGGCGCCACCCTTCGATATGGGCGAAATCAAGGACGGCGGAGATACGCTGAAGAATTCGGCGCGCCGTCTCCGGAATCTTCAGCCATATCGGTTCCAGCGCTCCGCGGACCATCGCGCTGTCCACCGTGTCGATCGGCTTCTTCCCGATAAGCGGAAAAATGTGGTTCTCAAGGCTGGAAAGCCAGTTTTTCTTTCGTCGATCGTCCCATCCTTCGGACAGAGTCTCGTAACACTTCCTTGCGGCCTCATCGAATGTTGGAATGGGCTGTGCTTTTGCAGTTATATTGCGCTTGGACTCGCGGCCGATCGACTCAACACCTTTCTTGATATCGGCGCGAAGAGCAGCAGCAGCGGCTCGCGCTTCGGCGAGCGTAACCCAGTCCGTGGACCCAAGTCCGAAGTCGCGTCGGCGCCCTTGGTGCTGGATACGGAGCATCCAGCTTTTCGCCCCAGTCGGCGTGACGCGAAGCAGCAAGCCTTTGCCGTCGCAGTAAGTTCCTGGCTTCGCCTTGGCGATGCGGAGTGCAGTCAGTGCCATTGTCAGCTCGTGAGCTGGTCAAATCCACTCCCGATCCCGCCCAATATACGACCCCACGAAATGAGGCGAATTTGCACGTTCGGTAGCGAACGCAGGCAATCACGGACGATACGTAACGTCAAGAACAAATTAGATAATTGGACAATGATGAACAGTAATGAACAAGTATTATGTAGTCCTCAGCTCCACCAACCTTTCCGCAAACCATCGCAAATAATCTGTGGCGAACGACCGCATCGGGCGTGCTGGATTTGCTCCTGGCAGCGCCGAAGCCGAAGCATGTGGTCGAGGTCTTCGGTAGGTCGGCGTTCAAGGATTTCGCCGCATCGCCAATGCGCGTCGCTCAGTTCCTGAACACGATCATCTGTCTCCCGTTCATTGCCGCCTATCGGTCGCGCTTTCGACCGGCTGATGGATGATCGGCCCCTCATCGAGTGCGGCTGAGGCATAGTGCGCCGTCACGCCGATCAGCTTCACGCCTTGAGCGTGGGACTTGGTGACCCTGCTCCTGGAACGTCGGATATCGAGGGGGCTGCCTTCTCCACCCCGAGAGACGGGCAAGATGGCTATCCCGTCACATTACCATATAAAGATATCTTTATATCGATATTGACAGGAAGCTCGCGATCGTGTTGAAAAGGGCTTGTCGAGGTTCCCCGCCTCAGGCGTGACGGCGGGGCTAAGACGGGAAGCCGGTGGTGTCCTTTCAGGGCAGAGTCCGGCGCTGCCCCCGCAACTGTAAGCGGCGAGTGGTGGTTCCATTTCGTGTCACTGAGCTTCCGCAAGAGGCTCGGGAAGGCCGGAGCCGCTGCGATGACCCGTAAGCCAGGAGACCTGCCTTCGGCGCCATAACGTTCCTCGGACGGGGGTTCCTCCGGTGGATCGCGCTTGACGCGAGGTCCGTGGCTTAAGCGCCGTCCGGGCTGTCTATCTTGCGCGCTCTTCCTTTGACCCTCCGCCCGGCAAAATCAGGTGGTCGGTCATGAGCAAGAGCGCATTCACATTCTCGATAAAGAGCATCGCCTTCGACGAGGATTATCGTCCCGCGGACAACACGCGGATAACGACCAACTTCGCCAATCTGGCTCGGGGAGAAAGCCGCCAGGAGAATCTGCGCAACACGCTGCGGATGATCGACAACCGCTTCAATTCTCTCGCGCATTGGGACAATCCCAGGGGCGATCGCTATTCGGTCGAACTGAAGATCGTCACCGCCGAGATGAGGATCGATTCGGACGGAGATGGCGACGTCTTCCCTTTGATCGAAATCCTTCAGACCACCATCATCGACAAGAAGACCGGCGAGCGTATCGACGGGATGGTCGGAAACAATTTCTCCTCCTACGTCCGCGACTATGATTTCAGCGTTGTCCTGCCGGATTACATGAAGAATCACCCGAATTCGGGGGCGCCGCGGGATTTCGGGAACCTTCACGGCAACCTGTTCAAGCACTTTCTGAATTCGAGTGCCTATCGGGACAATTTCAGCAAGCCGCCTGTCATCTGCCTGAGCGTGTCGAGCAGCAAGACCTATCATCGGACCACGAACGAGCACCCTGTTCTGGGTGTCGAATATCGAAATGACGAATTCTCCGCGACCGATGAGTATTTCGCCAAGATGGGCATGAAGGTGCGCTATTTCATGCCGCCGAACAGCGTTGCGCCTTATGCCTTCTACCATATCGGCGACCTGCTCGGCGACTATACCAGCCTTGAGCTGGTCAGCACCATCAGCGTGATGGAAACCTTCCAGAAGATCTACCGTCCGGAGATCTACAACGCCAATTCCGCGGCGGCGGAACATTATCAGCCGAGCCTGAAGTACCAGGACTATTCGCTGACCCGGATCGTCTACGACCGCGAAGAACGCAGCCGGCTCGCCGTCGAGCAGGGCAAGTTCGCCGAGGAGCGCTTCATCAAGCCTTATCAGGCCGTGCTCGAGCAATGGTCGGCCAGCTTCGCCGCCTGATCCGTCAAAATCACTAAGGTCATTCAATCCATGAATATAGTGTTGCCCACATCGACGGCCGGCAGCTTGCCCAAGCCCGCCTGGCTCGCGCAGCCCGAGACGCTCTGGTCGCCGTGGAAACTGGAAGGCGAAGAACTGGTCGCCGGCAAGCAGGATGCCTTGCGTCTGGCCGTGGAGGACCAGCGGCAGGCAGGCATTTCGATCGTCGGCGACGGCGAGCAGACGCGCCAGCATTTCGTCACGACGTTCATCGAGCATCTCAGCGGCGTCGATTTCGAGAAGCGCGAGACGGTCAGGATCCGTAATCGCTATGATGCGAGCGTGCCGACAGTGGTCGGCGCCGTTTCCCGTCCCAATCCGGTCTTCGTCGACGACGCGAAGTTTCTGCGCGCGCAGACCGATCAGCCGATCAAATGGACGCTGCCGGGTCCGATGACGATGATCGATACGCTGTACGACGCGCACTATCGGAGCCGCGAGAAGCTGGCGTGGGAATTCGCCAGAATTCTCAACCAGGAAGCCAGAGAGCTCGAAGCTGCGGGGGTCGATATCATCCAGTTCGACGAGCCGGCGTTCAACGTGTTCTTCGACGAGGCGAACGACTGGGGAATCGCCACGCTGGAGAAGGCGGCCGAAGGGCTGACGTGCGAGACCGCCGTCCACATCTGCTACGGCTATGGCATCAAGGCCAATACCGACTGGAAGAAGACTCTGGGCCCGGAGTGGCGGCAATATGAGGAGACGTTCCCCAATCTGCAGAAGTCCAGGATCGATATCGTCTCGCTGGAATGCCATCATTCCCATGTGCCGATGGACCTGATCGAGCTCATCCGGGGGAAGAAGGTGATGGTGGGCGCGATCGACGTGGCCTCCGATACCGTTGAGACGCCCGAGGAGGTCGCCGATACGCTGCGCAGGGCGCTTGCGTTCGTGGATGCCGACAAGCTCTACCCCTCGACCAATTGCGGGATGGCGCCGCTGTCGCGCAGCGTGGCGAGGGGCAAGTTGAACGCCCTGGGTGCGGGCGCGGCAATCGTTCGGCGAGAGCTCTCGGCCTGACCGGTCCGGTCGCATGCCCAACTTCTGGAGCCATTGATGAATGCTCTTCTGCGCCGGCTGCGGCTGGACCCCTATATCGTAGCGATCATGGCCATGGTGGCGGTGGCCGCCATCGTTCCCGCCAAGGGGGCGGGCAAGGACGTGCTCGATCAGGTGGTGCATGCCGCCATCGCCATCCTGTTCTTCCTCTACGGTGCCAGGATTTCGCCTCAGGCGATCTGGGCCGGCATGACGCACTGGCGCCTGCAAGGCCTGGTGTTCGCCACGACCTTCCTCGTCTTCCCGCTGGTCGGTCTCGGGATCGTGGCGCTGGCAGGCGGCTATCTCGACAGCGGCCTTGCGATCGGCCTGATGTTCATGTGTCTCCTGCCCTCGACGGTGCAGTCGTCGATCGCCTTCACCTCGATCGCGCGCGGCAATGTCCCGGCCGCGATCTGCAGTGCCTCGGTCTCGAACCTTGCCGGCGTGGTGATCACGCCCTTGCTCGCAACCATGCTGCTGAGCGCCCATTCCGGGGGCATGTCGCTCGGCGCGGTGCGGGACATCGCGCTGCAGATCCTGCTTCCCTTCGTCGTCGGCCAGTTTGCTAGGCCATTCATCGGGAACTGGCTGAGCCGCCGGAAGACGCTGACGATGGTCTTTGACCGCGGATCGATCCTGCTGGTCGTCTATTCGGCGTTCAGCGCCGGCGTCGTCGCGGGAATCTGGAGCAAGGTGACCCCGCAGAGCCTGACGCTGGTCATCGTTCTGGATCTCGTGATCCTGGGCATCGTGCTGGTCTTCACGACCGCTGCCAGCCGCCTCCTGCGCTTTCCTGTCGAGGATGAGATCGCCATCGTGTTCTGCGGGTCGAAGAAAAGCATGGCGAGCGGTTTGCCGATGGCGAACATCATCTTTCCGGCGAGCACGGTTGGCCTGATCGTCCTCCCGCTCATGCTGTTCCACCAGATGCAGTTGATGGTCTGCGCGGCGCTTGCCCGGCGGTATGGCCAGCGGCCGGAAGAGGCCGCGCCGCCGGTCGCGGTGGAGGCGCGACCCGAGAATTGCCGGGCCGGTTGAACGCGGTAGTCGAGGATTCAAGCAAATGAACACTTTGAGCCCCATCAGCGACGATACCGAACTGCGCCGCCTCTTCGGCCGGTTCCCGACCGGCGTCACCGCTTTATGTGCCGTGGATCAGGGCAGTCCCGTGGGGATGACGGCGAGTGCCTTCGTGGCGATCTCGCTTAACCCTCCGCTGGTATCGGTGTGCATCAAGCACGGCTCGGGAACCTGGCGGCAATTGCGCACCTGCGAGCGCGTCGGAATCTCATTCCTGGGCAATGGCCATGCCGCGACTGCGCGTCAGCTGGCCCAGAAGACCGGCGACCGCTTCCTGGGCTTGGACTATGAAGCGAGCGCTGACGGCGCGCTTTTCCTTGCCAACGCGGCGGCCTGGCTGGAATGCGCGTTCGAGAAGGAAATCGCCGCCGGCGATCACGACATCGTCCTCTTCCGCCTCCACCGGGCAGCGGTCGCCGACGAAGTCCAGCCGTTGGTCTTTCACTCCAGCGATTTTCATACCCTGGTGCCGATTGGTCAGCCGCCTCTTCAGATCGCGAGCGAACGGCATTCTTGACACCCTTGGTGAGCTCGGGCGGGCTTGAACATCGCCTCGGCATCGCTGCTTCGTGCACCTGCAATCCCGACATCGCTGTCTGGGAAGATGCCTGCCAATCGCCGCATATTCATTGATCGAGCTGGCCTCTCAGCCGGACAATCCGATCCCTGGTGAACGGATCGTCCGTCTTCTCGAGTTGCACTTGCGCCGTGGCGAGCAAGCTGCTTGCCCGGGCGCGGTCGCCACGCGCCAGCGCAACCTCGGCCAGCCCCAGATCGACTCCCGCAGCATATCCCGGCTGCCCGGTCAGCTCGACCAGCTTCTGCCGGTTCACATCCTCGAGCAGCCGGCCAGCCTCGGCGTAACGCAGATTGGCGAGCAGGCACTCGGCCGTGAAATAGCGGATCACATGGGTCAGCGGATAGTCCGGGCCGAAGGCCTGACGGACGCGTTCCAGCGCATCTGCCGCCACGGTCGCCGCGCGGGCGCGTTGCGCGGTCCGGCACAGTGCGGACGCATAGTCTGCCTGTCCGACAAGCGCCTGATGGGATTGGGGGCCGGTCTGGGCGGAGGCGCCTCGCCACACCTGTTCGGCTTCGCGGGCGGCCGCGTCGTAGCGGCCAAGGGCGGCATAGCTTTCGAAGCGCGTGGAGCGCAGCCCAAGCGTAAACCGGTGGGCGGGACCGAACCGCTTCTCCATTGCCAGGAGCAGCGGCGCGCTACCGCGCAGGGCGGCCTCATGTTCGCCCACCATCGACAGGCTGTTCAGCCAATGCTGCCGGGTCACCAGCGTGTCGGGATGGTCGGCCCCCCGCAGCCTCTCGGATTGATCGATCAGCGTGCGTGCGATTGGCTCGGCTTCCTTCGCGCGACCGAGCCGCATGAGCGTGAGGACCAGCGAGGATTTGACCTTGAGCAACTGGGTCGCGGGGATCTCAGCTTCTGCCTCGCCGATCGCAATCGCTCTGCGAAAAGCACGCTCGGCCAGTGCGATGTCCGCCATATAGCCATAGGCGCCCTCGGCCTGTGCCAGCGCGAAGCCGGTCCGTGCCGTGTTGCCGCGCGCTCCCAGGCTGGCGCGCTCGCGTTCGAGCAGGCGGCCCGCTTCTTCGAGCCGTGCAGGCTGGCCCGATGTGGCCTCCATGTGCACCCTGCCCAGGCGCGCGATGACGGCATCGTCGCTCGTGGCCTCCCCGGCCTCGCCGAACAGCCGGTCGGCAATCTCATATTCAGCACGTGCGGTGTCGGGATCGCCGCGTTGATGAAAGGCGCGCGCCACTGCAAGGTGCAGACGAGCGGCTACCGCAGGTGACGCGGAGAAGCGCTGGTCGATGTTGCGGCTCGCGCGCTTGACTGCGTCGATCACCGTCTCGTCGGCGCCCGATTTCGCCGGATCGGGACTTGCCAGCACATCCTCCGCGATGAAGCTGTATCCGGTATCGGCCAGTTCCCGTGCGGCGATGGCGCGATCGCGCTGCGACCAGGCATAGACTGCGAGCGCCGAGGTAGCGGCAAACCCGGCCACCAGGCTGGCTGCGGCGGCGCGGACCCAGGGCTGGCGGACGCGCCGGCGTTCCGCCTCCCGCTTCTGTTCGGCAACGAATGCAGCCCGCTCGGCTTCTTCGGCAGCCGCCTGCCTTCGCACGTCGAGCCTCTCGATCCGCTCGGCGAGCTCGGCCGCGCTCGCGAGCCTGCGTTCGGGTGTTCCTTCGGCGGCCAGCCCGATGTCTCCACGCAGCAGCGGATCCTCGACCTGAGCCTCCCACCCCGGTGCCAGCGACCCCGAAAAATCACCGATCGTGAGTTGGTAGAGGATCAGGCCCAGAGCATAGACGTCGCTCTTCACCGTCGGGATGGCGTCGCCCACCAGTTCGGGCGCGCGATAGGCGAGCGTTCCCGATCGCGGCTCGTCCTTGCCAAGGTCGGCGTCCAATGAGCCGGGATCGGTGATCCGGAAGCTCGTCAGCACGGCGTCGTCGAGCAGGCGTCCGCTGCCGAAATCTGCGAGCTTTATGACCGGCCCCTGCTCACCTTCGCTGATCAGGATATTGGCGGGTTTCAGATCCTTGTGCAGGACGCCCAGACCGTGAATGTCGGCGACGGCGCGGCAAATACGCTCGGCGACGTGGAGCCGTTCTTCAAGCGCGATCGCCGGGAGTCCGCCTGCCTCGCTCGCCCAGGCGAGCAGGTCGCGCCCGCCATAGGCATATTCGAGGAAATAGGGCGAAGCGTCGAAATTCCATTCCAGCAGGGCCGGTAGCGGCGCGGCTTTGCCGAGCCCGGCAAACAGGATGCGCGCCAAGGCGGCCTCGCGCTTGAGCGCGCGCAGCCGGTCCGGCGCATCAGCGAATTTGAACACGCGTTGCTCGCCGGTCTTGGCATGACGGGCCAACCAGACGTCGAGCGAACCGGTGTCGCCGAGGACGCGTTCGAGCTTCCACTGGCTCCGCCCGGGCACCGTATCGCCTGGGGCGAAGGTGAACCGGGGGGCAAGAGGTGAATCGATGCCCTCGATCCTGACCTGGCAGGTCAGGCGATAGCCGATCCGCGGCACCGTCTCGATGACATTGTCCTGCCGCTCGCCCAGCGCCTTGCGCAGCTTCGAGATCGCGGTCGGCAGCGAGCCTTCGACCACCGTCACGCCAGGCCAGACGGCGTCGAGTATCTCCTCCTTGGTGACGACCTCGCCCGCGCGCAGCAGCAACTCGTGCAACACTTCGAGGGGCTTGCCTTCGAGCGGTACGGCCGCGCCGCCGATCCGCAGCGCCCAGCTCGCTTCGTCGAACTCGGCGCCCGCGAACCGCCAGAGACGCCTGCGCCGTCGCGTCGAGCTGCCTGCGTGCATCGCTATTCCCCCTCCGTCACGACTTTAGAAATCCTTGAGAAGCGCATCAAGACTTGGGTCAGGCCGCCAAACTAACCACCGCTCATCGGGAAGGGCGGTCATGGCGAACGACGAGAGCATCACGGATATCGGCCAGCTTTACACGTTCACGCGATCGGGCACGGTTGCCGGAAACCAGAATTGGTCGGAGACCTCATTCTCCTCGACAACGGTCACCAGCGGCGGCGGGGGCTATCTCCATCAAGGCAGCGGATATGTCGCGGCGCCCAGCAGCCACACCACGACCAGCTCGCGCACCAGCGAGCAGCTTCGCCTGTTCGTGCGCAGCGACGACGAGCGCGAGTTCGAAGCCAGGTTCAGCGATCCCGGATTTGGAGTTCGCGACGGGCATCGCGTGACGATCGTCTATGCCGGCACCCAGGCGGCGAGGGCCGGCCATCCGATGGCGCTGGTCAATCACAGCACCGGCAGAAGCAAGGTATTCGCGCAGCGCGCCGAATGGCTGCTGAAGCGGCCGGGGCCTCAGACAGGCTGTCTGCTGTTCGGGGTGCCGATCGCCATCGCGGCATTCATCCCGATCGTCGGCTTCGTCCTCGCCCCCCTCATTTTCGGGGCGTTCGGCATGCGGATGTGGAAGCGCAAGCGCCACAACGACCGGCTTGCCGCCGACATCGTCGCTGCCCTCGAAGCGCGTGTCCAAGATTCCATCGAAGCAGAAAGGAACCCAAACAATGCGACTTGATCCCGCCCGCACCCCGGTCCGCCTTGGCCTGTTCGCCTGCCTCCTGTTCTCGCTCGCCGGGTGCGGCCAGTCGGACTTTACAAAGCAGATGACGGCGATTTGCGCGGAAGAGGCCGATCCCGGCGCGGATTGCGGGTGCATCGTCGGCAAGCTCGACGCGGGACTTCCCGATCGGCTGAAGCCCGCATTCAGCGCGCTGCGCTGGCCCTTGAAACCCGCCCCGCAGGACCGGGAGCGCGTCTTCAACGACGCGATGCGCGCGGCGGGCGTCGATCCTGTGGACCGGCAGGCGGTGCAGTCGATCCAGTCCGAATTTCGCGATGCCTACAAGCCGCTACGCGAGCAGCTCCGTGCCGAATGCGGCGGCGATCTCTAGTCCCAAACGAGGAGACCCCGACATGAAGGGCAAGATACTGGGCTTTAGCGAGCGCGATGGCGGTGCCATCTCCGCCGAGGACGGCTCGCGCTACAAGTTCACCGCGGCGGATTGGCGGGGGGAGAGACCGCCTACGCCGGGCCTGGCAGTCGATTTCGAGAGCAATGGCACCGCCGCATCGGAGGTCTATCCGGTTTCCGGTGCTGCCATGGCCGCGCTCGGCAACCTCAGCGTCGATCTGACGAGCCTGTCCGCATCGCCGGGCGGCGCGCGCTTCGGCGCGTTGTTCACGCAGTCGCTCGCATTACCCTTTGCGCTCTTGCTGTTGGCGGCCTGCCTGCTGACCGCCATCTCATCACCGGCGCAAAGCTATTCGCTGTTCGGGCTGGGGGAAGCTGCCGATACGATCCGCGTTCCGTCGGCGATGGCGGCACGGATGATGGGCGAGCGGGGCGGGCCTGGACTCGGGGCATTGGAAGCGCTGCTCGTGCTGCGCTTTGCCGCGCCGCTTGCTGCGCTGTGGCTGATCTGGGCAGCCTGGCAAGGCAGGAAGGAACGACTGCCGATGCTGGTCGCTGGCGCTAGCGCGATCCTGGCGGGCATGTTGGTTTTCCTGTTCAGATCGGCAGTGCTGTCGGCGATACCCTCGTTCGCGCGCGCGCAGATGGGGTCCGTCATCAGCATTGGCCTCGGCACCTGGTTGCTCCTGCTTGTCGGCGCGGCCTTGATCGCGGCGGGCCTCGGCATTCTTCGCAATCCGCTCGCCCAAGCGGCGGGCGACGCGACGCAATCGTGACTGGGAGGGGATGATGACTCCGATACGGGCAGGAACTTTGGGCTTCGCGCTGCTGATGGCCGGTTGCGGTGGCGGTGAAGCGCCGCCGGCGGCCGACAATGCCGGCGTGGCGTCCGGGAACGATGTGGCGGGCTCGGCTGTCGCCACCAACCCGGAGCCGTCGGCCGGTGATCAGGCGGGCCTCATCGTCCCGGCGAGCTGGATGCCGGCCGACTGGGATCGCGACGTCTATGCCGGGTCGGGCGAGCAGCTCGATGACCAGGCCATCCGTCGGGCACGGCAGGGAATGCTCAACACTGTTCCCTTCACGTTATGGGCTGTCGCGAACGATAGCCGTGTCACCGAAGCCTTCGAGCCGATCTGGGTTTGGTACGCGGCGATACGCTCATGCGCGCGGGGTATCGAACTGAGCGAAGATCTGGCCGGCGAGTTCGGCAATCGCGATCGTGGCAAGATGGGGCTGACGCGCGCGCGCGACGAACTCAAGCGCTGGGCCGCAACTCAGCCCCGCGACATGACACTCTATTTCTCCGCGACGCTTGGGGAGTGGAATGCCGAGCGTGGCACGTTTCAGCTCGGATCGCTTAGCAAGGCGACGACCTTGAAGCCGGGCGATGTCGAGAGCATCGATCCCTATTTCGACGGCGCGAATGTAGAACTATGGAGTGACCGCAGCGGGCAGGCGATCAACCATTTCCAGGCCTCGCTGGTTGCGCCGCAATGCGCCTCCGCGGACCGCACGAAAGTCTACAAGTTCCAGCGCCAGTCGCAATGGTGGGTGGTCTTCGGCGACGTCGATCGCGGCATGGGCGGGCTGCCGGACTACAAGTCGCGTGCGATGCTGCCGGCGATCGCGATGACGCGTGAGCGCGCCGCCGATTTTGCCCAGCGCAACCGCGAGCGTAAGGTGATCGTGGCGGTGACCTTCGCTCCGGCGGGCTCCAGTTTCGTGAAGGGCATCGACCAGTCCGCGATCCGGGCAGCATTCCGCAAGGTGACGATCACAGACGCGACAGACAATTCGGTGCTCGTCGCAAAGGAGTATTGAAGCGGAGCCTCTGTCAATCGCGGCGAAAGCGGCCGCCCGGCCCGGCACCGGGACATCGCCTGGAGCGGAGAATTGCGGCAGCCCCGCTCGATTGCTTGCCTCTGAAGGAACCTTTGCGGGATAGAGATGCTCTAGAGGATCGCAGCGCCGCAATCACGAGGGCGCCTGCGGGTTGGAGCGTGCGTGGGGCCTGGCGAAGAAAAGGCGAGCGTCGGAAACGAGCGTGCACCTGCTTCGGGCGCAGCATGGCATTGGCGTCGTGCGATCGTCGGCCTGCTGGTGCTCACGGCCGTGGTCGCCGGGGCCGCCTGGCTGCAGCGGCGCACGATCGCGCGCAGCTTCGTCGATAGCGAACTGGCCAGACGCGGCGTTCCTGCCCGGTACGAGATCGAGCAGCTTTCGCCCTGGCGGCAACGGCTGGTCAATGTATCGATCGGCGATCCTCGCGATCCGGATCTCGTCGCGGATTGGATCGAGCTTCGCACCTCGCTCACTCCCTGGCGCGCCGAGGTGCTGGTCGCGAAGGCGGGCCAGGTGCAGGCGAAGGGGCGCATCGTGAATGGTGTGCTCTCGCTGGGGTCGCTGGACCGGCTCCTGCCGCCACCGTCCGGCAAGCCGTTCGCACTGCCGCGCCTGATCGTCGATGTCGCCGACGCCCGGTTCCGGCTTGATACCGGCGATGGGCGGGTCATGCTGGGCCTGAGCGGCAGGGGGATGCTGACCGACGGGTTCGCCGGCACGCTGCGTGCCCGCTCGGCCCGACTTGGGATCGCTGGCTGCACGCTGGACGATGTCGCCGCGACGATGCGGGTCCGCATCAAGGATGGCGCGCCGGGCTTTGACGGGCCGGCCCGGGCGGTTCGGATCGCCTGCGCAGATATGCGTGCCGCACAGGCACGGTTCGACATCAAGGCTGCGCTCGATGCCTCGCTGGCGCGCTGGAGGGGCAGTGCCGGCCTTGGTGTGTCGGCGATGGCATCGCCCCGGGGCCGGTTGAGCCGGCTGAGCGGCCATATCGGCTTCGATGGCGACCGCAGCCGTACGGCCGGCGCGGTCACGCTTCGCTCCGGCACGGTCTCGTCGCCGGAAATCAGTGCCGGCTCGACGGCGATATCCGGCCGCTATTCGATCGGCGAAACCACCGCTTTCGAGGGCGAGGCCGCTGTTCGGCGCGCGGCGTTGCCCGCTTCCCTGATCGGCCGGGTCGCGGGCTATGCCGACACCGCCCAGGGCACGCCGGCGGCACCCCTGATCCGTCAGCTCGCGCTCGCCTTGCGGGATGCCGGTCGCGGCTTCGGCGGTACCGCGACCGTCGAACTGGCCATGCGCGGCGACAGGAGCGCGCTTCGCGTGCGGCGGCTCGATCTTGCCGCGCATTCCGGCGCACGTCTGCGTTTCGATCGGGGTACGGGGTTGGGACTGGATCTGCGCGACGGCGGGGTCGATCTCGCCGGACAGCTTTCGCTCGGCGGCGGCGGTCTCCCGGAAGCGGTGCTGAAGCTCATACGGCGGCCGGGAAGCGATGAGCTTCGCGGCACCGGTACCGTCCGCCCCTATCGGGCGGGCCCCGCCCAGCTCGCAGTTTCCGACCTGGATTTCAGGTCGCGGGGCAAAGCGGGTGAAGTTCGGACGACGATGACCCTGTCGGGCCCGCTCGGCGACGGGCGCGTGGACGGGCTATCGATGCCGCTGCTGTTGCGCTGGAACGCGCAGATGGTCGAAGTGAACCCGGCATGCGCCACGATCGGCTTTGCGCGCATCGCTGCTGCGGGCATGGCGCTGGCGGGGGACAGCCTCTCACTCTGTCCGGTCGGCGCGGCGATGATCCGGTGGAGTCCACAGGGGCTCGCTGGCGGTATTCGCACCCTGAAGCCTGAGCTCAAGGGCAGGGTCGGGGACAGCCCCCTCACCCTCGCGGCGGATGCGGCGCAGATCGACGTCGCCGCCAGCCGCTTTGCGATCGCCAATGCTGCGGTGCGCCTGGGCGCCGATCAGGCGACGCGCCTGGACATCGGTCAGCTCGCCGGCGATTTCCGCGCGGGTCCGGGCGGCGACTTCGAAGCGCTCAACGGCCGCATCGGCGCCGTACCGCTGGCGCTATCGAACGGCAAGGGGAACTGGCGGATCGAGAAGGGCGATCTCTCGCTTCGCGGCGCCTTCACGCTTTCCGACACCGAGCCCCAGCCCCGCTTCGAACCGTTGCAGGCTCCCGACGCGACCCTGCGGCTGAACGACGGCAAGATCACCGCACAGGCCGGGCTTGTCAGCCCCAAGCGCCAGTTGACGGTGGGAAGCGTGACGCTGGCGCATGATCTGACGCGGGGGGAAGGGCATGCGCTGCTCGATATCCCCGGCATTCGTTTCCAGACCGAAGGGCTGCAACCCAATGAGCTCACCGCGCTCACCTATGGCGTGATCGCCGATGTGGACGGGCTGGTTGCTGGCAGTGGCCGGTTCGACTGGTCGGGCGAGACGGTGACAAGCACAGGCCGCTTCACCGCGACCGAGATCAGTCTGGCAGCGGTCTTCGGCCAGGTTCAGGGGCTGACGACCCGGCTCGAGTTCGCCGATCTCCTCAACATGCGTACTGCGCCCGGGCAGTCGGCCACGATGGCCGAGATCAACCCTGGCGTTCCGGTTCGCGACGGGGCGCTGCGCTACCGGCTGCTCGATGCCCGCCGTGTGGAGGTGGAAGGGGGACGCTGGCCCTTCGCCGGGGGTGAGCTGATCCTCGATCCCACCATCCTCGATTTCGACGAGACGCAGGAACGGCGGATGACCTTCCACGTGAAGGGCGTCGATGCGGCCCTGTTTCTGAAGGAAATGGCGTTCGACAATCTCGATGCCACGGGCACGTTCGACGGCACGCTCCCGATGATCTTCGACGCGAAGGGCGGCCGGATCGAGGGCGGGGAGCTTCGCGCGCGGTCAGGCGGGCGCATCGCCTATGTTGGCGAGATATCGCGGCAGGACGTCGGTTTTTGGGGCAATATGGCGTTCCAGGCGCTGAAATCGCTGAACTACCGGAATCTCACCCTCCGGATGAATGGACCGCTGGCCGGCGAGATGGTCACCGACGTCAGCTTTTCCGGCGTGAGCCAGGGCGAGGGAACCCAGTCGAATTTCCTGATCCGCAGGCTCGCGAAACTGCCCTTCGTGTTCAACGTCCGGATCAGCGCGCCCTTCCGCCAGCTGATGGACTCGGTTCAGTCCTGGTACGATCCCAGCCGGCTGATCGAACGCAACCTGCCCTCGTTGATCGAGGAACAGAAACGTGCAGAGGAAGCCGCCAAACCCGCCGTTCAGCCTCGTGAAAGCGGCCCCGTCCCATGAAAGGCAAGTATATGCAGCTACGAAGCAAGACACAGGCGTTGCCGCGATGGCTTGGATATCTCGGGGTGGCTCCCGCGATGGTCGCGGGCGGCTGTGTCAACGTGACGGCGCCCGACAAGCCGATCGTCATCAACCTCAACATTTCGATCACCCAGGAAGTGGTCTATCGTCTCGACAACAAGGCGAAGGCCATCATTCAGGACAATCCGGGAATCTTCTGATGCGCAACCTGCTTTCCACCTTCGGCTTCGCGGCGGCGCTGACCGCCACGCTGGTCGTTCCCGCCTCCGCTCAGCGCGATCCCGCCTATCAGGCGGCGCGCCAGGCCGGGCTCGTCGGCGAGCAGCCCGACGGCTATCTCGGCATCGTCGGCGTCGCGACGCCCGAGCTTCAGGCGATCGTGAACAACATCAACATCCAGCGGAAGCGCCAGTACACCCAGCAGGCGGCGGCGAGCTCCACGGTCGAGCAGATGGCGTTCGTCACCGGCTGCAACCTCATCGCCCGCACTGCGCCGGGCGAGAAGTATCGTGCGCCCGACGGCCGCTGGCTGACGCGCGGCAGCGAGCCCCCGGTGAGGGATCCCCGCTGCCTCTGAGCGGGCGCATACGGACCCGGTATCGGCGGTCGGAATTTCCGGCTGACCGTGGCGCGGGCGCCATGCCTTTTGCGCCAGTCTCGCAACAAGTGGCCGCCAGTTCGACTGACTCGTGATGGTCCGTTCCACGCAGCGCGGCTGGATTGCAAAAAAGTTTCCCGCCGACATTCGTAAAGCCGTCGCGGCGGCGTCTATCCCTCAACGAAAAGAGCTTCTGACCGAAGGTCTATCAGGGGGAAGACATGAAAACTCGGGATCTGCTGTTTCTGACCACGGCCTGCGGCCTCGCCATCGCCGCGGCGCCGTCCCGGGCTCAGTCCAGCGGTGATGCGGCAGCGCAGGCGGCCGATGCTGCGGAGGACGAGGCGCCCGCGGAACTCGTCATCACCGGATCGCGCATCGATCGCGCCGGCTTCGACGCGCCGACGCCGACCACGGTGCTGAGCGGCGACGCGCTGCTGCAGGGCGATCGCCCGAGCATTGCGCAGGTGCTGAACGATCTGCCCCAGTTCCGGGCCTCTACCTCGCCTGTCACCAACTTCTCGGGCACCGCCTCGGGCTCTTCGCCCGCCGATCTGCGCGGCCTCGGCACGACGCGGACGCTGACCCTGCTCAACGGCCGCCGCTTCACCGGCGCCGGCGATCTCAACACCGTGCCCCAGGGGTTGATCAGCCGGGTCGAGGTGGTCACCGGCGGCGCATCGGCGGCCTGGGGCTCCGGCGCCGTGGGCGGCGTGGTCAACATCCTGCTCAACGAGAAGCTGGAGGGGCTGACGATCGGCGCGCAGAGCGGCGTCTCGTCGCGCGAGGACGCGTTCCGCTACGGCTTCGATGCGAGCTTCGGGACGAAGTTCGCCGATGGCGCGGGCCACTTCATGATCGGCGTTCAGTATATGAACGACGAAGGTGTGCTCGACCGCGATTCCCGCCCGAATCTCGGCAGCACGACGCTGTTCTCCAAACCGGGCGGCGGGCGGGTGATCGCGCAGGACGTGAACTACTCCAACGCCAGTGTCGGCGGCCTGATCACCACCGGCGTGCTGGCCGGGCAGACCTTCGAGCGCGACGGCACGCTGCGTCCGTTCCGCTTCGGCAGCCCGAACGACGGCTCCTCGATGGTCGGCGGCGAGGGTACCAGCCTGCGCGACGAGACCGCGCTGTCGGCGCCCTATCAGCGGCTCAACGGCTATGCCCGCGCCAGCTTCGAACTGGGTGACGCGAAGCTGTGGGTCGATGGCAGCTACTCGCGGATGTGGGCCGAATATCCCTTCTATGCCGAGAGCAATCGCGGCGGCAGCAGCATCACGGTCTCGCGCGACAACCCCTTCCTGCCCAAGGCGGTGCGCGACCGGCTGATCGCGGCGAACCAGACCAGCTTCCGCATGGGCCGCGTGTTCGAGGATTATGGCTATCGCACCTTCGGCTACACGCGTGAGACGATCGATGCCGCGATCGGCATCGACGGATCGTTCGGCGGCGGGAAGTGGCGGTACAGCGCCTATTACGGCCATGGTCAGCTGATCGACGATCGCGGCTATCTGAACCAGAAGGTCGATGCGAACTTCACGCGGGCGATCGATGTCGTCGCACATCCGGTGACCGGCGCGCCGATCTGCCGCGTGGCACTGACCGACCCGGCCACCGCATGCCGTCCGCTCAACGTCTTTGGTGAGGGCAATGCCGATCCGGCGGCCGTCGCCTATGCCTTCTCGAATACGGCGCATGTCCGCAACACGACCAAGCTCGATACCGCGGCGATCAGCTTGCGCGGCGATCCCTTCTCGCTCTGGGCGGGGCCGGTGTCGGTAGCGATCGGTGCGGAGGCGCGCTGGGAATCGATCGCATCCAGCGGCCTCGATCCGATCTCCGCCGCGCGGGGCTTCACGACCTTCAACTTCTCCGAGCTCAATGGCGGCTTCAACGTCAAGGAGGGCTTTGCCGAAGTCGCGGTGCCGCTGCTCGATCAGGATTTCAGCAAGCTCGAATTCAGCGCCGCGGGCAGGTACAGCCACTATAGCAACACCGGCAGCGTCAACTCGTGGAAGCTGGGCTTGACCAACCGCGTCTACAGCGAGTTGCTGCTGCGCGTTTCGCGTTCGCGCGACATTCGTTCGGGCAGTCTCAGCGAATTGTTCACCAACCGCTCGACCACCCGGTCGACCGTCGCCGACGGGGCGAACGGCAGCTACGAGATTATCACCTATGGCGGCGGCAACCAGGCACTGGACCCCGAGATCGGCGAGACGACCACGGCCGGCGTGACCTGGTCCCCCTCCTCCGTTCCGGGCCTCAGCCTGTCGGTCGACTATTTCGATATCCGCATCAAGGGCGCCATCTCGACGCTGAGCGGCCAGGACATCATCACGCGCTGCGACAAGGGAAATACCGCGCTGTGCGCCCAGATCGTTCGTGGCAGTGACGGCAAGATCGAACATATCTTTGCGACGTTCGTGAACCTCGCCGAATACAAGACGCACGGAATCGATTTCGAAGCGTCCTACAATCTGCCGCTCAGCAAGCTGTCGGCCGCATGGCCGGGCACGCTAAAGTTCCGCGGCCTCGCGACCTATGTCCCCAGCCTCACCACCGACGATGGCGTCAGCAAGATCGAATATGCGGGTGAGGTCGGCGAAGCGCTTCCGTTCGGCACGCCGAAATGGCGCGCGAGCGGCAGCCTGACCTATCAGGATCAGACGCTGAGCGTCGATGCGCGCCTGCGTTATGTCGCTGGCGGCATGTGGAACAGCGCGCTGAAGGATCTGGAGAACAACGCGATCAAGGCGCGGACCTATGTCGATCTCGGCGCGCGGGTGACGATCGACAAGCTGACGCTGTCGCTCAACGTCAATAACCTGTTCGATGTCGATCCGCCGCTGACGACGACCGGCCAGATCCACTATGACCAGATCGGCCGCTACTTCTCGACCACGGCGAAGATTCGGTTCTGACGCACAGGGGAATTGTCATGAGCTCACCTGGCCCGGCCCTCAAAGGATCGATGCGCGGGGGCGTTGCCCTCGCGACCGGCGTCGCGGTGCTGGCTGCCATGCCCGCCACCGCCCAGTCCGCTGCGCCGGTCACCGCCGTGCAGGTGGATCCGATCTTCGCGACGTTCAATTCGGACACCGCACCGGGTTGTGCGGTGGCGGTGGACCGGGCCGGGCAGCGGGTGCTGACCCGCGCCTATGGGATGGCGGACCTCGAGCACGGCATCCGCAACTCGGCAGATACGGTGTTCGAGGCGGGGTCGGTGTCGAAACAGTTCACCGCGGCGGCGGCGCTCGCGCTGGTCGATGCGGGCAAGCTCAAGCTCGATACCGATGTGCGGACGATCATTCCCGAGCTGCCCGATTACGGTCACGTCATCACCGTCGACCAACTGCTCAACCATACCAGCGGGTTGCGAGACTGGGGCGCGATCCTCGGTCTGGCCGGCTGGCCGCGCAGCACGCGCATCAACACCCAGAACGATTTCCTCGCCATCGCCGCGAGGCAGAAGGCGCTCAACTACCGGCCTGGCGCGGAATCGAGCTACACCAACACAGGCTACAACCTGCTGACCGAGATCGTGCAGCGGGTCAGCGGCAAGTCGCTCGCCGACTATAGCCGAGAGACCTTCTTCGTGCCGCTCGGCATGGCCCACACCCAATGGCGCGACAATTTCCGGCGCATCGTGCCGGGCCGTGCGCAAGCCTATGACCGCAAGGGCGGCGGCTACGAACAGGACATGCCGTTCGAGGATGCCTATGGCAATGGCGGCCTGCTGACGACGGTCGGCGATCTCCAGATCTGGAACCAGGCGCTCGACAGCGGCAAGCTCGGCAAGTTCGTGACGACCAAGCTCTCCGAACGCGGCACGCTGCGCGACGGCCGCAAGATCACCTATGGCCGTGGCCTGTTCAACTATACCTTCAAGGGCACCGAGGAGATCGCCCATTCGGGGGCGACCGCCGGCTACCGCGCATGGCTGGGCCGCTATCCGGCGCAGAAATTGTCGGTGGCGCTGCTCTGCAACGCCGCCAACGCCGATACTGGGATGGGACGCAAGGTGGCGGCGCTGTTCCTGCCGGGTCCGCCCGATCCCGAACGCGTGGCCACGATGCCCGAAGGGCTGTTCGTCGATCAGGCGTCGGGCGCACCACTGGATGCCGGGCGTTTCCGCGCGAATGAAAGCCGGATCGTTTCGGACGACCGGATCGAATTGACCGGTCGCGACGGCAACCTCGCAGTGTATCTCCGCACCGAACCGGTCGTCGCCAACACGGTGAAGTTGGCCGACTATGCCGGAAGCTATGCCAGCGACGAGGTCGGCGCGGCCTACCGGATCGAACCCGGCGCCGGGGGCCTGGCCTGGCGCATCCGCGACCGCCCGGATTTCCAGCAGGTGCTGAAACCCGTCTATCGCGATGCCTTTCAGGGCGACGGGGCCACATTCCGGTTCCAGCGCGATGCGGCCGGCCGGGTGGTCTCGCTCACGGTCAGCATCGAGCGCGCGCGCAACGTCAAATTTTCCCGGGTTCCGTAAGGGCATCGGCGTTATGCAAATTCCGAATACCCCTTTCGACATCGGCATTGGACGCTTCCGCCGCAACGCGGCAGCATTCGGATATGGATTATGCGCAACAAACTTTCAAAGAACTGGAAGTGCGGTTGCGTCTGTTCGTTGCGGCAAGGGTCAGCAACCGGGGCGATGTCGATGACGTGGTTCAGGAATCATTCCTGAAGTTTCATTCGGCTTGCCGGGATCAGATGATCGTCAATCCTCTGGGCTATCTGTGCCGCGTCGCGCTGAACGTGATCATCGATCAGGGAAGGCGGCGCACGCCGCTGACCAATTCCGTTGATATCGATGGCGTGGCCGAAAGCTGCCTCGCCATGGAAGCATCGCAGGAGCAGGGACGCCGTCTCGCCGATCTGGAGCGCGCCTATCATGCCGCGCTCGCCGAGCTGTCACCGCGCTGCGCCGAGGTGTTCCTGCTCCGCCGCCGCCACGACATGGCGACACCGGACGTCGCCGCACGCCTGTCGATCACGACGCGGATGGTGCAGAAGCACATGGTCACCGCGATGGCGCATCTGCAGGAGCGGCTTCGCCCGTTCCTGTACGGCGATCACGCCGAGCCGGTATCCGATGGCGGCGGTTTCAGTTCGCCGGTCAGGCGCCAGATGGCATCGAGCTCGCAGGCGCATGCATAGGTTTCGGGATCGTCCGTCAGGTCCGGTAGCGCGGTATCGGGCAGCGGCGTGTCCGCCGTGATCCGTGCGACCAGCGCTTCGAAGGTTTCGGGATCGATCACGCAGTTCCGTCCTGGCCTGTGCCTCTCTGCATATGCTGCGCCCTTCACCGCGTCGATTCCGATTAGACGAACGTACTCGGCAGTTGCGAACTCGCGCGGGAAATATTCCACCCGATGCTCTAGCATCGCGACGACCGGCTTCACGAAAGGTTCTACCATGACTTCTCTCGCAACCCTCGCCCTTCTTCTGGCGGCCGGAAGCGCGACCGCTTCGGCCACGCCGGGGGACAAGGTCGCCAAGGCGACGCTGGCGAGCGCATCCTATCGCGCCGCCGCCGCGCAGCTCGATCGCGAGCATGACCGGATCGTGGAGGAGATCGTCAAGCTGACCGAGATTCCGGCGCCGCCGTTCAAGGAGGCGAAGCGTGCTGCAGCCTATCGCGAGATGCTTGCCGAAGCCGGGCTCACCGATGTCGAGATCGATGCCGAGGGCAATGCGATGGGCCTCCATCGTGGCACCGGTCCGGCAGGCGGTCCGGTGATCGTGCTGGCCGCGCATCTCGACACGGTGTTCCCGGAAGAGACCAATGTGAAGGTGCGTCGCGAGGGAACACGCCTTCATGCCCCCGGCATCGGCGACGACACACGCAGCCTCGCCGTGCTGCTCGCCTATGCGCGCGCGCTGAAGGCCAATGCGATCAAGACCAAGTACGACATCCTGTTCGTCGGCAACGTCGGGGAGGAGGGGCCGGGCGATCTGCGCGGGGTCCGTTATCTCTTCACCAAGGGCAAGTACAAGGATCGCGTGCGCGCGTTCATGTCGATGGACGGGACGAACCCGGAGCGGATCGTCACCGGCGGGGTCGGATCGAAACGCTATCGCGTGACCTATAAAGGGCCGGGCGGCCACAGCTACGGTGCGTTCGGGCTGGTGAACCCGATGGTCGCGGCCGGCCGCACCGTCACCGACTTCTACACCATCCCGGTGCCGAAGACGCCGAAGACGACTTATGCTGCCAGTGTCACCGGCGGCGGCACCTCGGTCAACTCGATCCCCAACGAGATCTTCGTCGAGTTCGACATGCGTTCGGAAAACCCGGCCGAACTCGCCAAGGTGGAAGCCCGGTTCAAGACGATCGTCCAGGCGAGCGTCGATGCCGAGAATGCCGCGCGCAGTACCCGGGAAGGCAAGATCACTGCCGATCTTAAGATGATCGGCGACCGGCCGGCGGGCAGCACCCCGGCAACGGCCGAGATCGTGCAGATCGCAACCGCGGTGATCACCGCCAAGGGCATGAAACCCGCCGCGTCCTTCTCCTCGACCGATTCCAACCTGCCGATGAGCCTCGGAATCCCGGCGATCACGATCGGTTCGGGTGGCAAGGGCGATCGTGCCCATTCGCTCGACGAGTGGATCGATGTCGAGAAGGGCGCGAGCGTGCAGGGCATGTCGGTCGGCCTCGGCATCCTTCTGGCGGCGGCCGGCGCCAAGTGAGCGCAGCCATGGTCCGCGTCGCGCTGCTGGCCGCTGCGGCCATGCTCCCGCTCACCGCCGTTCCGGCACAGGAGCCGCTGGTCACCACGCCGGTTCCGACCACGCCGATCGCCGGGGAGTTCACGCTCGCCGCGGTCGGCGACCTCATCTATCTGCGCCCGATGCTGGCGACGCTCGAGGCGCGCAGCCCGGACATGGTTCGGCTGCTGCGCGGGGCGGACGTGACGTTCGGCAATTTTGAGATGACGGTGCTCGATCTCGCCGCGACCAAGGGGGTGGCGCAGGCGGAATCGGGCGGGACCTGGATCCTCGCCGATCCGGGTGTTCCCGAAGACGTCGCCGGTCTCGGTTTCGACATCGTCAGCCACGCCAACAACCATTCGACCGACTGGGGCGTGGAGGGGATGGCCGAAACCGGTCGCCGCCTCACCGACGCCAAGCTTGTCTGGTCGGGGACCGGCCCGAGCATGAGCGCGGCGCGGGCGCCGCGCTATCTCGATGCGCCCAAGGGGCGCGTCGCGATCGTCTCGGCGACCTCGACCTTCACCCCGATGTCGCGCGCGAGCGATGGCTATGGCGAGGTGGCGGGGCGTCCGGGCGCCAACACCCTGCGGACCGTTCGCACCGCTCTGGTCAGCGCCGAGCAGCTTGAGACGCTCGCGGCGATCGCGGCCAAGTCGCCGTTGCGAACCGACGGCCGCAAGGGCGACGCCGTGACGCTGTTCGGCAACCGCTTCGCGCCGGGCGCGACCGGCGGCAAGCATCTCGACTATCGCTACACGATGAACGCGGCTGACCTGGCGGCAAACCTGCGCGCGATCCGCCAGGCGAAGCAGAACGGCAATTTCGTGATCTACTCGGTCCATAATCACGAGCCGGGCAATGATTTTCAGGAGCCGGCCGACTTCGCGATCAAACTCGCGCGCAAGGCGATCGATGCGGGTGCGGACGCCTATATGGGCCATGGCCCGCATCAGCTGCGCGGGATCGAGATCTACAAGGGCAAGCCGATCTTCTACTCGCTCGGCAACTTCGCGATGATGAACAACTCGCTCGATGTCGTCGCGCCCGACATGTACGATCAGTTCGGCGTCGATCCGGAAAGCGGCACCGTTCCCGAACTGCTCCAGGCGCGCAACACGCGTGCCTTCTCGGACCCCAATCTCTATGAATCGGTGATCGCCGTATCGCGCTATTCCGGCGGGCAGGTGTCCGAGATCAGGCTCTATCCGATTGATCTGGGCGTCGAGATCAAGGGTGCGGATCGCGGCGTGCCACGCATGGCATCGCGCGCGCATGGCGACCGGATCCTCGAGCGGCTGCGTACCTTGTCGGCGCCGCTCGGCACGACGATCCGGATCGAGAATGGCGTCGGCGTGATCCGCCTCGTGCCGGCGGGCGGCAAGCCGAACTAGGCGGGCCGCGATCCGCTGCCCATCGCGGGCAGGGCGCTTGCCGCCTTCCACACCTGGTCGACCGATTGCCGCGTGCGATCGGCCGACCGGTACATGCGGATCTGCATCCGCACGTCCGCGCCCAGATCGTAGAGATAGCCACTCGCCAGTTCGCGGCGGATCAGGCTTTCGGGCAGCCATGCGATGCCATGCCCCGCCAGCACCATCGCCTTCAGGATTTCCGCCACGGCATTGTCGTTGACATGGCTGGTCAGCAGCTGGACGCCGAAGACCCGCGCCGCATGATTGCTCAGCCGGCCGAGAAACGAGTTGGGGCCATAGGCCATCAGCGACGCTTCGCCGTCGAGCGTGAACAGCGGCTTGCCGTTCTCGCAGCGCGACGCGGCGAGCAGCCGGTCCTCGCCCAGCACGATGAAGGGAAAGCGCTCGGGATCGAGCGACATCGGCACTGCGTCATGATGGAAGGTGAGCAGGAAGTCGCTCTTCCCCTCGACCAGCGACTGGATGCAATTGTGCGAATTGTCGGCGAGGACGTCGGTCTTGAGCGGTCCCAGGATACGCTCGATGTCCTTGAGCCATTCGGGGAAGACGCTCAGCGCCAGCGTATGCAGCGCGGCGAAGCTGACCGTCTTGAGTGAGAGGAGCCGCCGCGTCTGCATATCCGCCCGCGCATCCCGCAGCATGTTCAGCACCTCGTCCGCAGTCTCGCGGAACGACCGCCCCTCGTCGGTCAGCGAGGTGGGAAAGGTGCTGCGATCGATCAGCGACGCGCCGAGCCACAGTTCCAGCGCCTGGATGCGTCGGCTGAACGCGGATTGCGTGACGTTGCGCGCAGCCGCCGATCTCGAGAAGCTGCGCGTCTCGCACAGGCTGACGAAATCCTCGAGATGCTTCAGGTCCATTGCTCTTCCGCCTTGTTTCATCGTCCGCCGGGTTCGCTTAACGACAAAGTCCGCGTCTTAGAACGCGAATGATAACCGGCGCCGCGAGCGCCAGTGCTGGAGAGATGAGCCCCAATGCGCAGACGTGTCGAAGTCCTTGTGATCGGCGGTGGCATCGCGGGGATCTCTGCGGCGGCCCGGATCGCGCAGCATGCGGAAACCATCGTCCTCGAACGCGAATCCGCGCTCGGCTATCATTCGTCGGGGCGTAGCGCGACCTTCTATCATTTCGGGATCGGCAACGATGCCGTGCGCGGCATGACCGCGGCGAGCAGCGACTTCTTCGCGGCGCCGCCCGCCGACTATCACGACGGACCGCTCTGGACCGCCAAGCCTGCTCTGTTCATCGCCGACCGCAACTCGATGCCGGAGCTCGAGGCGCTGCATGTCGAGATGGACCGGTTCACCACCACCATCTCGCGCGTAGGGCCGGAAGCGATGCTGGGGATCGTCCCGGTCCTGAAGACGGGCGAGGACGGCGTCGTCGCCGGCCTGCTCGACACCGGCGGGCGCAAGCTCGATGCGGATGCGCTGCTCCAGGCCAATGCCCGCGCGTTCCGCCGCGCCGGCGGCGAAGTCGTTTTCGATGCGCCCGTCACATCGATCGTGCGATCGGATGGCGACTGGGAGGTCGAGACGCCGACCGGCTCTTATGCCGCGCGGACCATCGTCAACGCGGCCGGGGCTTGGGCCGACGTCGTCGCGGGCATGGCAGGAGTCCGGCCGCTGGGCCTTCAGCCGCTGCGCCGAACGATCATCGGCTTTGCGCCGCCGCCCGGGCTCGACGTCTCCGGCTGGCCGTTCCTCAAGACCGTCGCCGATGAGGGCTTCTACATGCTGCCCGATGCGGGACTGCTGCTGGCTTCGCCGATGGACGTCACTCCGGTCGAGCCGTGCGACGTGCAGCCCGATGAGTATGAGATCGCGCTCGCGGCATGGCGGGTCGAGGAGGCGACTACGCTCAATGTCGGCCGGGTCAGCACGCGTTGGGCGGGCCTGCGCAGCTTCGTCGCCGACAAGGTGCCGACAGCGGGTTTCGCGCCCGATGCGGACGGGTTTTTCTGGCTGGCCGGGCAGGGCGGCTATGGGCTCCAGACCGCGCCTGCCATGGCGATGGCTACCGAAGCGCTGATGTTCGATCTGCCCTGGCCGGAGGCGCTGGCGGCGCAAGGGGTCAGGCCGGAGCAGATCCGGCCGGAGCGGCTGTTCGGCTGATCGCCGTCAACCGTAGGGCGGCAGGGTTCCGAGCAGGGCAACCGCCAGGATCACCCCCATGGCGAGCAGGGTTTCGAACGTCACGCTCGCCCGCAAGCCGCCCATCGCCGATCGCGACGCCGTTTCCAGTCGCGGTGTCAGGCGCCAGCGGTTGAATCCGGCAAAGCCCAGCATCGCACCGAACAGAAGCAGCTTGAGGCCAAGGACACGGCCATAGTCGCTGGCCGCCAGCGCGGGCAGCGTATCGGTGCCCGCAATCGCCCACAGGTTGATGGCACCGGTGACGATCAGCGTACCCACGATCACCGTGCCCGTGACGGCGAACCGGCGAAGCGCGGCGATTAGATCGCCGGTGGCGGTGCGCGATCGTGCAAGCGCGGCGAACAGCAGAACCAGCGTTCCGAGCCAGGCCGATGCGGCGGTCAGATGCAGAATATCGGCTGTGCGGTGGAGCGTGCCGGCGGTGCCCTCGCTGGCGCCCGCATGCCCGGTCCAGGCCAGCGCCGCCAGCGCGGCCAACGCCAGCGCGGTGTGCGGCACCCGGCTGTGCGCGGTACGGCACGCAAGTGCGGCCAGCACCGCGAGGCACAGGAAGCGGGCGATCGCTGACAGGCCGGCGCTGGTCTCGAACGCGATGAAACCCAGCATCGGGCCATCCAGAACCGCCGTATCGCCCCCGGTCATCGCTAGCGCCGTCACCGCCAGTTGCGCGATAGCGAGGATCGCGCCCGCGCCTGCCAGACCGGCGATCACCGGCGCAGATGCGTCGCCGGGCGCTGTCCGCCGTGCGCAGAGCAACAGGCCGGCAAGCAGCAGGAGGTCCAGATAGACCAGCGCGCGCAGCGCTATCGCTGCGCCCTCTCCTGCTGCCCAGGCGATCACATCAGTTCACGGCGAAATTGTGCGTGCCGGTGATCCGGTGGGTATCGGCGCCCACCACATGCCAGTCGACGCGATAGGTGCCCGCCGGAAGCGGTCGGGCGGAGGTCAGCACGATCGTGGTGCCGTCGCTGCCGACTGCGGCGTTTACCCCGGTCATCTTCATGTCGGGGTGGTTGGCCATGCCGGGCATCCCCGTCATCGTCAGCGTCGCGCCGGAAAGCTTCGGGGTCAGCCGTTCGCTGAACTTGAGCACGATCCGCGACACGCCCTTGGCCGGCTTGCTCGCCGCAGGCGTCGCCGCAACCAGCTTCGGATGCGCGGCGGCCAGACCGGGGAATGCGAAGGCGATCGTGGCCGCAAGCGATAGTGCGACTTTCGAGAAGGGAGGCATATATAACTCCGTGAATGTTCGTTCTGGATACGCGGCAAAATCGCCAACCCCGCGAAATTTCGAGGGCGCCGGCACGGGCTTGCGTAGATGCGATCGACGGAGACGATAGATGGCCACCGACATCGACGAAACATTGCAGGCGCTGGGCGGGGTTCCCGATCACCCGCAGCTCGACGGGATAGAGGGTCGCGTGCTGGCGTCGATCGAGGCGCGGCGCGCGGATGCGGTGGGATCGCGCATGACCCTTATGCTGGCGGCCGGGGCGATGCTGCTCGGCGCGGCGGGGGCGACCTTGCCCTATAAGCCGGCGGCCGCATCGACCCCGGCGACCTTCGCCGATCCTGGCCCGCTCGCCCCTTCGTCGCTGCTGCTGGGCTCCGCCGAACGATGATGAAGCGCAACCTGATTATCGCGCTGATCGCCTTCGCCGCCGCGTTGCTCGGCGTGTTCGCGGGCCGCGCACTCGCGCCCGCCAAGCAGGACCGGATCGACATCCACACCGTGCTGCACGAGCGGCTGGATCTCGATGCCGATCAGGAGCGCAAGCTGGATGCACTTGAAAGCGAATTCGCCGTGCGCCGCCGCGTGCTTGAGGCAAGGATGCGCGCGCATAACCGGCGGCTTGCCGAGGCGATCCAGGCGGAGCATCGCAACGGTCCGGCCGTCGAGGCTGCGATCGACGCGACCCATGTGACGATGGGCGAGCTCCAGAAGGCGACGCTCGCGCATGTCTTTGCGATGCGCGGGTTGCTTCGGCCCGATCAGGCCCGGATCTTCGACGAGGCGGTGACCAAGGCGCTGGTCGAAGAACAACAGTGACCCTTGCTGCGGCGGGAAGCGATGGCGATCTGGCGGCGCGATCGCTTGCCGGCGATCAGCGCGCGTTTGCCGAGATCGTGAGCCGCCACAAGCAGTTCCTCTACGGCTTGACCGTGCGCCTCGTCGGCAGCCCCGACGATGCGCTCGATCTGGTGCAGGAGGCGTTCGTCTCGGCCCACGGGGCGCTCAAGCGTTACGATCCCGAACGCCCGATGCGGACCTGGCTGGCGCGTATCGCGATCAACAAGGCGCGCGACTGGCGCCGGAAGGAACGCGTGCGTGCCGTGCTGCGCAGCGTCCTGCCGCTTGGCGACGCCCCCGATGTCGCCGCGGACCAGGTGTCGGTGGAGCAGCAGGTTTCGGATCGGGCCGAACTCGCCGAGGTCAGCAGGCAGATCGCGAAGATGCCCGCGAAACTGCGGGAAGTGCTGGTGCTGCGGACGATCGAAGGTCTGCCGCAGCTGCAGGTGGCCGAGATGCTCGGCATCAGCGAGAAGTCGGTGGAAACGCGGCTCTACCGCGCCCGGCGGTACCTTGCCGAACGCTGATTTCCAGCAAATTCGGCCATCTCGATATGAGGGGTCTTGGGCACCCTGGCGTAGAACCGGGTACCCAACGGAGTTGCGAGAGCCTCATGAATTCGACAATTGACCGGCGGCAATTGCTGCGCGGCGCGGGTGTGAGCGGCGGCGCGCTGGCGCTTTCCGCATGGATGCCGGCCTGGGCACAGACCAACTCGCCCGGCCTGACCCGCGATCTGCCCGTCGTGTCGGGGGAGGACATCCGGCTCAGGATCGCGCACCAGATGCTGACGATCGACGGCAGGCAGGGCCACGCCATCGGCATCAACGGCACCGTTCCCGGCCCGCTGGTTCGTCTGCGCGAAGGGCAGACGGTCCGCCTGCATGTCGACAACGCGCTGGATGAGGACAGCTCGATCCACTGGCACGGGCTGATCCTGCCCTTTCACATGGATGGTGTTCCCGGTGTCAGCTTCCCCGGGATCAAGCCGCGCTCGACCTTCACCTACGAATTCCCGATCGTCCAGTCAGGCACCTATTGGTACCACAGCCATTCCGGCCTTCAGGAGCAGATGGGGCATTACGGCCCGATCGTCATCGATCCGGAGGGCGCCGACCCGATCGCGTCGGATCGCGAGCATGTGATCGTGCTGTCCGACTACAGCTTCATGCACCCGCACAAGATCTTCCAGAAGCTCAAGCAGATGGGCGGCTATTTCAACCGGCAGAAGCTCGCCGCGACCGATGGCGAGCCGATGTCGATCAAGGACCGGCTCGAATGGGGCCGGATGCGGATGGACCCGACCGATGTCGGCGACGTGACGGGCTCGACCTACACCTACCTCGTCAACGGACACGGACCGCGCGACAATTGGACTGCGCTGTTCCGGCCGGGCGAGCGGGTGCGCCTGCGCTTCGTCAACGCGTCGGCGATGACGACGTTCAACGTGCGCATCCCGGGGCTCAGGATCACCATCGTCCAGTCCGACGGACTTCCGGTACGCCCGGTCGCGGTGGACGAGTTCCAGATCGCGGTCGCCGAAACCTATGATGCGATCGTCGAGCCTGTCGATGATCGCGCCTACACGCTGGTCGCCGAAAGCGTCGACCGCTCGGGCATGGCGGTCGCGACGCTTGCGCCACGTCCCGGAATGGCCGCCGCCGTGCCGCCGCTGCGCAAGCGTCCGCTCGCGACGATGACCGACATGGGCATGGGCGGAATGGACCATGGCAGCGGAGGCGGGTGCACGCCCGAACATGCCGCGATGGGCCATTGCACAATGCCCGAGGCCGGCGCCGCCGATCATGCGGGAGCGGAGAAGGCCCCTGCGATGGACCACGGGATGCGTGACTTCTCCGTCGCGCCGGGGGTCAAGAAGACCCCGACCGTCCAGTCGATCTCGCCGATGCCGGTCGACCGGATGGGCGATCCGGGCCAGGGCCTGGCCGATGTCGGCCACCGCGTGCTCACCTATCGCGATCTCGTCGCGGTCGAGCGCAACCCCGATATCCGCGCACCCGAGCGGGCGATGCGCATCCACCTCACCGGCAACATGGAACGCTATATGTGGGCGTTCGACGGCGAGAAGCTGTCGGAGGTGAAGGCGCCGATCCCGTTCCTCGAGGGCGAGCGCGTGCGCGTGACGCTTGTGAACGACACGATGATGGGCCACCCCATCCATCTGCACGGCCATTTCTTCGAACTGGTGACCGGGCATGGCGACTTTGCCCCGCGCAAGCATACGGTGAACGTCCAGCCGGGCGGAACCGCGACCTTCGACTTCACCGCCGATGCGGTGGGCGACTGGGCGTTCCATTGCCATATGCTCTACCACATGCACGCCGGGATGATGCAGGTCGTGACGGTGCGTCCGCGGGAGGACGCGGCATGATCCGGCTCCTTTCCGTCGGCGCGGCGTTCGGTGCGCTGATCGTGGCGGTGCCCGCACTCGCGCAGGCGCATGGCGGACACGGGCAGCAGGGCGCGTCGCCGACCCTTGCGCCCAAGCCCGCCGCATCCGGCTGCACGCCCGAACATGCAGCGATGGGACATTGCACGATGCCGGAGGCCAAGTCCGGGACGCCGCCAGCCGCAGACGATCCTGACTGCCCCGCCGAGCATGCCAGAATGGGCCATTGCACCCCAAAGGCGCGGCCATCCGAAGAGGCGGCCGGCACCGCCTTGCCTGCGGGCGATGCACCCGCGCCGCGCCCGGTCGCGGCCAACTATGCCGACAGCGTCTGGGGCGCCGACGCGATGCAGCCCGCGCGCACCCAGCTCCGCCGCGAGCATGGCGGCGGCACCTTCAGCCAGGTCATGCTCGACCTCGCCGAAGTGAAGATCGCCCAGGGCCGCGAAGGCTACGGGTTCGAAGCCAATGTCTGGTACGGCGGCGACATCAACCGCGTCGTCTTCAAGGCGGAAGGCGAGGGCGAGTTCGGCGAAGCGATGGAGGGCGCCGAGCTGACCGGGCTCTACAGCCGCGCGATCGATCCCTATTTCAACCTTCAGGCCGGTATCCGCCAGGATGTCGGTGCCGGTCCGGACCGCACGCATGCGGTGATCGGGGTCGAGGGCCTTGCCCCCTATTGGTTCGAGGTCAGCGGCTATCTGTATCTGTCGACCGAGGGGGAAGTGACGGCGAGCGTTGCGGGGGAGTATGACCAGCGCCTCACGCAGCGGCTGATCCTCCAGCCCAAGGTGGAGTTCGACCTGTCGGCGCAGGACATGCCCGAACTCGGGATCGGGTCGGGGCTGACCGGGGCCGAATTCGGCCTGCGCCTGCGCTACGAGGTCGCCCGCGAATTCGCCCCCTATGTCGGTGTCGTCCACAAACGCAATTTCGGCCGGACGGCGGATTATGCGCGCGCCGCAGGCGAGGACCGGGCCTCCACCAACTTGGTTATGGGCGTTCGCGCCTGGTTCTGATGTCCCACTGCACCGGTTCTGCACATCCAGAAGACCGAAATCGCATGATGTGCTGCGCAACGGCTGCGCAACGTTGCCGCAAACCTCCCTGCGAAAGGGAGGATTTCAATGGACCTTCTCGGATTTGCCCGCCGCCGGCGGTTCGTCTGGCTCGCCGCCGCTGCCGCCTTGCTTGTCGCGCTCGGCGACGTCCTGTTCTGGCAATATGGCTTCCATGGCGGGCAGTTCGGCGGTTACCTGATGGCCCTTATGCTGATGGCCGTCGCGGTGCGCCCGGCGATGTGGAGCGACGGCCGGGCGATGACGGCGGCTGCGATGGCGATGCTGTTCGCCGCTGCGATCCTGCTCGATCCGGGCTGGCTCGCGCTCCTGCTGTTCATGACCGCTTCCGCAATGGCGGTGCTGCTTCCCGCGACCGACCGGTTCGACGATGGCTGGCGCTGGTTCCAGCGGTTGCTGCTCCACGGGCTGCGCACGCCGCTCGCGCCATTGCTCGATCTGCTGCGCGCGATGCGGACGCGCCGCCGGCGCAAACGCAGCGGGCCCGGCCTGCCTCGCGGGCTGGCCGTTTTCGCTCTGCCTGTCGCGGGCAGCGCGGTGATCATGATGCTGTTCGCCTCGGCCAACCCGGTGCTCGACCGGTTTCTCAGTGACCTGACCGAATTCGAGCTTTCGCTCCTGAGTATTGCTCGCGCGATCCTGTGGTGCGGGTTGCTGCTGCTCGCCTGGCCGCTCCTGCATCCGCGCCCGCGTCAGAAGCTGTTCGGCACCTTCGACGGCTCGGGTGACTTGCCGCTGCCGGGCGTATCGGTCGCGTCGGTGACGCTGTCGCTCATCGCGTTCAACCTCCTGTTCGCGCTGCAGAACGCCATGGATATCGCCTATCTTGGCGGGCTGCTGCCGATGCCCGAGGGGATCACGCTCGCCGAATATGCGCATCGCGGCGCCTATCCGCTGATCGCCACGGCGCTGCTCGCCGCGCTGTTCGTGCTGGTGACATTGCGTCCCGGATCGACCACCGCCGCGGTCCCCTTGATCCGCGGGCTGGTGATCCTGTGGATCGCGCAGAATCTGGTGCTGGTCGGTTCCTCGATCCTGCGCACGATCGACTATGTCGAGGTCTATTCGCTCACCGAGTTCCGCATGGCGGCGCTGGCCTGGATGGCGCTGGTCGGGCTGGGGCTGGTCTTCACCTGCTGGCGCATGCTGACCGGCAAGAGTGCGAGCTGGCTGATCAACGTCAACCTTGCCGCTGCCGGGCTGGTGCTGACCGCGTTCAGTCTGACCGACACCGCGGCGATCGCGGCCAAATGGAACGTACGCCATGCGCGCGAGGCCGGGGGAAGGGGCGCCGAACTCGACCTTTGCTATCTCAACAATCTGGGCGGACCGGCGCTCGCGGCGCTGATCGAGTTGGAGCAGCGCCCGGATCTGCGGCCCGACTTCCGCGAACGTCTGCAGAGCGTGCGCAGCGACGTGCACCACCGGCTGCAGCACGACATTGCGGAAGGCGGCTGGTCGTTGCGCGCCGCCCGCCGGCTCGCGTCCGCCGATGCAGCGGCCTTGCCCAAGCCCGTGCCGCTCAAGCCGGGGGTACGCGGATGCGATGGCGCGATCATCCCCCCGGCCGAGCCGCCGGCAATGCTCGAAGGGCCCCCGGTCGCGGTGCCTGCCGGTTCCGCCGCCGAAGCGGCGGCCCGGGCGGCGTCCGAAGCGGCCCGGCCCGCCGCATTGACAGCGGAGCCGGAGCAATGATCAAGTGCCCCATGCCGCGCTCGATCCTGATCGTCGACGATGATCCGCACATCCGCCAGCTTCTGGTCTTCGCCTTCGGCAAGGCCGGGCTGGAGACGGTCGAGGCGGGCGATGGCGAGGAAGCGCTGGCGGCCGTCGCGCGTCAGCGGCCGAGCCTGATCGTGCTCGACATCAACATGCCGCGCATGGACGGGCTGGAAGTGTGCCGGCGGCTGCGCGCAGCAGGAGACGTGCCGATCCTGTTCCTGTCCTCGCGCGACGACGAGATCGATCGCGTGCTGGGCATCGAGCTGGGCGGTGACGACTATGTCGTGAAGCCCTTCTCGCCGCGCGAAGTGGTGGCGCGATCGATGGCGATCCTGCGCCGCACTGCGGCCACGCCGCCGCCGGTCGAAAACGTGGCGAAGCTCGATTATGGTGGTCTCGGCATCGATGCCGACGCCTGGTCGGCAAGCTGGCAGGGTGTCGAGGTGCCGCTGACCGTGACCGAGTTCACGATCCTGCGCACGCTCGCCTCGATGCCCTCGCGCATCTTCTCGCGCGACATGATCATCGACCGGCTGCACGGGCCCGGCTTCGCGATTACCGATCGCACCGTCGACAGCCATGTCCGCAACCTGCGGCGCAAATTCGCCGATGCCGGTTGCGGAGACCTGATCGAGACGCGCGCCGGGGTCGGCTATCGCCTGGGGGCGTGCAAGGGGACGATCGCGGCGGCATGATCGCCCGGCTCAAGGCCTTGGTCGCGCGGCACTGGCCGGTGCTGCGGCTGCGCACGATCCTGTTCGGCACCTTGCTGTTCGTCGCCGCGCTTCCGGGCTTCGGCGCGATCTTCCTGCGCGTGTACGAGAACGCGCTGGTCCGCCGCACCGAGGCCGAACTGGTGGCGCAAAGCGCGGCGCTGGCGGCGAGCGCGGCAGTGCTCTGGGCGCCCGCGCATTCCGTACCTGCAGGCGATCCCGGCGGGGAGACCGCGCCGGACGATCGCAGCCGCAGCTATCGCGAACAGCCGACCGAGGTCGATCTGCGCGCATCGCCGATCCTCCCGCCCCGGCCCGCGGCGGCGCCCGCAACCGTCGCGCCAGAACCAGCCGCACTGGCGGTCGCCAGCCGAATGGTGCCCGCCTTTCTCGAGACCAAGCAGGCGACCTTGTCGTCGATCGTCATGCTCGACCGCAACGGCATCGTGCTGACCGGGCCGGACAAGGGGCGCTCCTTCGCAATGCTCCCCGAAGTGCGTTCGGCGCTCTCGCGCGCGCCGGCCACCGTGCTGCGGCAGAATGAACGCTATGCCGCGCGCTATCCCTTCGAATGGCTGAGCCGCGCCTCCAATCTCCGCCTCCATCATGCCCGACCGATCGCGGCGGGCGGGCAGGTGGTGGGCGTGCTGCTGGTCTCGCGCTCGCCGCGCGCGCTGTTCCGCGGCATCTATGAGGATCGCGGCAAGATCGCGCTCGGATTCGTCCTGATCCTGATGACGCTTGTCGTCCTCTCTGGCGTTCTTTCGCGCGCGATCGTCCGGCCGATCGAGAATCTGAGCCGCACCACCCGCGCGCTGGCATCGGGTCGGCGGGTCGAGCCGCCGCGCCCATCGCTCCAGGTGGTCGAGATTCGCGCCCTGTTCGACGATTTCGAGATCATGGCGGACAGCATCGACAAGCGCTCGCGCTATCTGCGCGACTTCGCCTCCTCGGTCAGTCATGAGTTCAAGACGCCGCTCGCCGGCATCGGCGGCGCGATCGAGCTGCTCCAGGACCATGGCGGGGAGATGACCGCGGCCGAGCGCGAGCGGTTTCTGCGCAACATGGCGGGCGATGCCGAACGGCTGTCGCGACTGGTGCGGCGCCTCATGGAACTGGCGCAGGCGGATCTGCACCAGCATGATGCCGAGCCGCGCGCGGCGCTGGCCCCGGTCCTCGCTGCGGTCGCCGATGGCTTGGGCGGCGACGGCTTCGCGATCCGCTTCGTGCTGCCCGAGGCGCTGCCGCTGCTCGCCATCGATGGCCGCACGCTCGAGGCGATCCTGACCACGCTTGCCGACAATGCGCGTCAGGCCGGGGCGTCGGAACTGGCGATCGCGGTGCGGGTCGAAGACGATGCTGCGCTGCTCGACCTCACCGACAACGGACCGGGGATTGCGCCGGGCGACCGCGACAGGATCTTCGACCCCTTCTTCACGACCAAGCGCGCGACCGGCGGGACCGGGCTCGGCCTGTCGATCGCCCGGTCGCTGATGCAATCCTATGGCGGCACGCTGCGGCTGCTCCCATCCGATGGCGGCGCGCATTTCGAGCTGGCGTGCGGGCTCGTTCCTGCGAAGCCGCGACACCCGGCCTGAAGCTTCAGACCAGCGCCTCGAACCTGAAGTTGGTGAACTTCGTCTCGCCCTCGCCCGCCGAATAGAGGCCGGGGCGCAGCATCAGGAAGCCGCCGCGGACATTGTGGTGGTAGCCTGAAACCTCCATGCCGCGGTCGAAACGCGTCCACGTCTTCCCGCCGTCGCTCGACGTGTCGAAGGTCACGATATGGCGGTTGTTGGTAACCCGCATCCGCATCCTGCGTCCATGCGGATTGGCCGGGCGGCCGCGCTCGATGCCATATTGGTGCGTGACGAAGCGCGTCTCGTCAAAACCCAGGCCGCAATAGAGCTTCTCGTCATAGAAGAGGATCAGCCCGGCGGTGCCGCCCGGTGCGATCTCGATATCGCATTCGAAGCGATAGCCGGGGTCGCCCGCGATCAGCAGCAGCGGCGATGATGAGGATGGCGCGGTCCCGCGGCCTTTGAGGATCAGCGACCCGTTCTCGACCCGGGCGCGGGTCTGCTCGTCCGCGGCGGGCTTGAAGAAGTTCCACTTGGTGCCGATCGCGAGGCGGCTGAAATCGTCCGACAGCGCCATGCCGTGCGGCCCCGCTTTCTCGCCGCCCTTGGGCTTGGCGATCGGCCGGGACAGGTCGCCGCCTTTCATCCTGAACCAGCCGTCCGCGGTCCATTCGACCGGATCGAGCAGCGCCTGCCGCCCGAGCGTCCAGTAACCGTTCTCGAAGCCGTGATAGACTGCCCACCAGCCGCCATCCGGTCCTTCGACCAAAGTCGCATGGCCGCGCGACCACCATTTCTCGTCGATCGACGTCGTGCGCACCAGCGGATTGCGCGGGCAATTCTCCCACGGGCCGTTGATCGACCTGGAGCGCGCCGCGATCACCATATGACCGGTCGGCGGCCCCGCTGTGCCGCCGACCGCGGTGATCATGTAGAACCAGCCATTGTGGCGCGTGATCTTCGGCCCCTCGGGCGCGAACCCCTCGACGATCCAGTCGCTGGGATAGCGCCAGGGATCATAGACATGCTCGGGCTCGCCAATGCGGCTGAGGCCGTCGTCCGACAGGCGTACGCGATCGCCGCCCGACAGGAACAGCCAGCGCGACCCGTCCTCGCCCACCGCATGTCCAGGATCGATATGGGCGGGGAGCTTGAGATCGACCGGATCGCTCCACGGCCCTTCGATCTTGTCGGCCCAGATCACCCAGCTCGTATTGGGGTTCTTGGTCGGTATGTAGAGATAATAGCGGCCCTTGTGCTTGCAGAGCTCGGGGGCCCAGACCGATCCGATGTTTCGCGTCAGCGCAGCGCCGACCGGGCGCCAGTTGATCAGGTCGCGCGAGTGCCAGATGACCAGCCCCGGATAGGAATCGAAGGTCGAGAAGGTCATGTAATAGTCCTTCCCGTCCTTGAGGATCGTCGGATCGGGATGGTCCCCCGCCATCAGCGGGTTGAGGAACCGGCCGTCGCCTAGGTCCGGGATACGCTGGTTGTCGAACCCGCGCTTCCAGTCGGGCACGGGTGCCTTGGCCGCACCGGTGCGTGGGGCGGCGCTCGCCGGGCCAAGAAGAGTGGCGCTGCCAGCAAAGGCTGCGCCCATGATGTGGCGTCGGTTCAGATGCATCCCGCGATCCCTGGTTCAATGCGGTTGGATGAGCAGGCCTTTGGCCCATTCGACGAACAGGCCGGGCCAGGCGGCGACCGGTTTGTCCGCGGTACCGCGCAGGCCAAAGCCATGGCCGCCGCGGGCGAACAGATGCGTCTCGACCGGAATTCCCTTTGCGCGCAGCGCGGCGCGCAACAGGACGGCGTTCTCGACCGGCACCGTCGCATCGTCCTCGGCATGGAGGAGAAAGACGGGCGGCGCGTCTGCGGGGACGTTGAGGTGCGGCGAATGCGCCCGCTCGAGCGCGGGGCTCGCATCCTTGCCGACCAGCTTCTCGCGCGAGCCCGGATGTGCGTCCGGGGCGGACATGCTGACCACGGGATAGACCGGCGCCGCGGCGGCGGGACGCGCAGACAGCGCGTCGGCGGCATCGACCGGGTCGTAGGTGCGCACGGCAAAGCGGGTGAGCAGATCGGCGCACAGATGCCCGCCGGCGGAAAAGCCCATCGCCGCGACCCGCGCAGGGTCGATGCCGTAGGTGCGGGCGCGGTGGCGGATCAGCCGCATCGCGCGCTGTGCGTCGGACAGCGAGACATCGGGCCCCGCGGCCCACCCTTCGCCGGGCAGGCGGTAGAAGAGGACGAAAGCGGTAAAGCCGCGCGCCGACAGCCAGCGGCCGAGCTCATAGCCTTCCTTGTCGATCACGATCCGGGTGTAGCCGCCGCCGGGCATGATCATCACCGCGGCGCCATTGGGCCTTTCGGGGCGGAATACCGCCATGCGCGGCCGGGCGATGCCGCTCACCGCACGATCGGCGAAGCTCTGGCCCATGCCGCGTTCGACGACGGTTTCGACCGGCGGGGTCGCGGGCATGCCCGGTGCGCCATTGGGCCACAGGTCGATCGTCTCTGCAGGGTCGGGCAAGCGCGCCGGCCCCGGCATTCCGGTGGCCGGCGGCGCGGTTTGGCCAAGGGCGGCGGAGGCGAACACCGCCCCGCCGCCCGCAGCCGTTAGAAAAGCACGGCGACCGGCCCGAAAAAGCCTCTCGTTCCGGTCCGCCATACTCCCCCTCTCGGTCACATCTTGAAGCGCGCGCCGACCAGGATGGTGCGGCCGAAATGGTTGTTCTCGTAATTCCGCTGCGCATCGAGGTCGGTGTAGCGGAAGCGATACTCGTCGGTCAGGTTGACGCCCTCGACCGACAACTCGATCGAGTCCGTCACCTTGTAGCGGATCGAGGCGTCGATGTTCAGCGTATCGCCATAGCCTTCGAACACGTTGCCGGTGGCTGAATTGGCATCGACATAGCCCTCGCGATACGAGGCGCTGACGCGCGCCGAGAAGCGCTTGTCTTCATAATAGAGGGTGCCGTTGACCGCCGACTTGGACAGGCCGAACAGCGTGCTTTCGCGATTGGCCTGGACGTTCGGCCCCATGTTGCAGACGCCCGCCGTCGTCGTGGGAACGCAGGCGTTCACGATCGGCCCGTTGACGCGATAGATCGCGCTCGAATCGATCAGGGTGACGTTCACGATGCCGCCGAAGTTGCTGAGGAAGCCCGGCAGGAACTTGAACGGCGCCTGCAGCGACAGTTCGATACCCTTGAGGTTGGCGCCCGTGCCGTTGGTGATTGAGGTGATGTTCCAAAGCCGGCCCTCGGGGTTGACCGCGGCGGGCGAGCTGGGCGGGATGATCGAGGTCGGCAGGCCGGTCGAGGCGAAGGTGCCGGTGCGCGTCACACCCAGCGGGAAGCTCTCGACATCCTTCTTGAACAGCGCGACCGAGAAGATCGACTGCGGCGCGAAGTACCATTCGAAAGCGATGTCGAACGCGGTCGCGCGGAACGGCTCCAGGAACGGATTGCCGAAGTTCACATTGTAGTTGAACCCGTCGATCGTTCCGCCCGGCGTCAGGTTGCCGAGCGACGGACGCGTGATCACGCGCGAGACGGCGCCGCGGATGATGATGTCGTCATGCGGGAACAGCGCGATGTTCACCGACGGCAGCCAGTCGTCATAGTTGCGTTCGACCGTCACGGACGTGCCGCTCGACAGGCCGGTCGAGCTCTGGTCGGTATGGACATAGCGGATGCCGGCGTTGAGCGCGTAGCGCAGCCCGAGCAGCTCGCCCTTGGCGTCGAACTGCAGATAGCCGCCCTTCACTTCCTCGATCACGCTGCGGGTGTTGCCCGCATCGACCGCCGGGGTGCGCGAATAGAGCTTGGTGAATGCCGCCGCTGCCGGGATGTTCGGGATCAGGAACTGGTTGGTGTTCCCGCTCGGCTGGCCGGCGTTCCCGAGCGTGAACAGCTCGCCCATATTGCCGACCGGGAAGCCGTAGACCGCGGTCGGGCCGAAGGCCGAGGAAGGCGAGCAGGTGAGGGTGCCCAGGACGCGGTCGACGCCACCATTGCCGCACACCACGGTATCGCGGGTGAACGCCTTCGAATCGAAGCTGAAGCGGCGATAGACACCGCCCGCCTTCACCGTGAGCGCGTCCGGCACGACATCCCATTCGGTGTTGAGCTGTGCCGTGCGGAACTTGTTGGTGACGTTGGACGGACGATCGCGAATCTCGGCGAGCTGGAAGTTCGCGGGATCGGTCACGCTGGTGCCGAAGGTCAGCTTGGGCGACTTCATGTCGCGATAGTCGTAGCTGTAGTTCTGCGCATCGCGGTCGTCGAAGACGAAGGTCGTCTCGACCGGCACGTCGGCGTTCGATTTCGAAAAGCCGCCGCTCAGCGTGAAGCGGAAACGCTCGCCCACCTGCTGCTTCCAGCTGCCGCCGATCTGGTAGAATTCGGTCTTAGACTGTTTCAGGAAATGCTCGGTGCGGACCCATGCGTCGTTGAGCGTCGCCGCGATCATGTTGTTGTTGCTGTCATAGACCGGGTTGACCACGTCGATCGAACGCTCGTTCGAACGCAGCAAGACCTCGCCCCATTTCTCTTCGCGGTTCTCGCTGAAGCGCGAATAGAGGCCATCGATCGAAACCTTGGTCGCGTCGCTCGGCGACCATTGGACGCCCGCGGTGATGCCCAGCCGCTCGCGGTCGTGGCGAACCTCGCCATAGCGCGGAATGCGCGGGTGGAAGGCGAGGGCGGCCTGATCGCATGCCGCGCTCTGGCGATAGACGCCGCCGGCATTGGGCTGCGCCGCGGTGTTGGTCGCGCTCGCCTGGAAACAGGGCGTGCCGTTGACCGAGTCGAACCGCGCCTGCGACCAGCGCACCGTATTGTTGCCCAGTTCGAGCGTATCGGTCTTCTGATAGGCGGCCGAGACCGATGCGCCGAAGCTGCCGTCGGGCGACTTCCATGCCAGCAGGCCGGCGACGCGCGGCCCCCAGTTCTCGGACAGATCGTTGTAGCTGCCCTGGGCGGAGGCGACGAAGGTGAAGCCTTCCTTGCCCGCCAGCGCGTTGCCTGTGTTGAGGTCGACCACCGCGCCCAGCGATCCCTCGTCCAGTTCGGCCGACGCGGTCTTGTGGACGACGATCGAGTTGAACAGCTCGGAAGCGAAGACGTTGAAGTCGAAAGCGCGGTCGCGGTTCGACGCCGCACCGTCATGGCTGGTCGCGATCGTCTCCAGCCCGTTCACGCGTACGCGCGTGAACTGTGCGCCCAGGCCGCGCACGGTGATGCCGCGACCTTCGCCGCCGTCGCGCTGGATCGAGATGCCGGGAATGCGCTGGAGCGACTCGGCGAGGTTCTGGTCGGGGAATTTGGCGATGTCCTCGGCGACGATGGCATCGACCGCGGCGACCGATTCGCGTTTCACATTGAGCGCGGCGTCGAGCGAGGCGCGGAAGCCCGAGACGACGACTTCCTCGGGCTCTTCGGCGGCGGGATCGGCGGTCTGCGCATCCTGTGCCTGAGCTGCGGTAGCGATAACAAGAACGGATGCGGCGGTGAGCAGCCGCGCCGCCCGGCGGCGTAGAGTGACACGCATGAAACTTCCCCTCTCAATCGGCGTCAGATGACACCGGTAGCTATTCGATGCCTGCTGCCGTCCGACAGCGGGCAAAATGACTTTCGGGAGGGGTGCCTTGCCGCGATTCGCGGCGAAATCAGCGCGATCCTCCCGTTTTCGCCGCGTTATCGCGGTCTCGCACCGGTAATTTCCGCTTGAGAAACCGGTGTCATTGGCACATTGTTCGCGAAAGGCGCCCATGTCAAGAAGGTGCTTGGAAGGATGGGTATGGGGTTCCGCCCCCGATCGACGGCGAGAGAGGGATGCCGGATGCGTGTGATTCTGCTGATTCTGGGGGCGCTGCTGCTCGCCGCTGCGACTGCGCCGCCGCCCGCGATCCTGATCTTCAGCCACACCACCGGGTACCGGCATGCCTCGATCGAGCCTGCGGCCATAGCGATCGGTGCAGCGGCGAAAGCCGCGGGCTATGCCGTCACCACGAGCGAGGATCCGGCGCTGTTCGACGACGCCGCGAAGCTCCGGGGCTTCAAGGCGATCGTGCTCCTGAACACGACGACGCGGCCGAAGGAGAATGCGTCGGGCGAATGGCTGATCGGCGCGCGGCGCGATGCGCTCCAGGCCTTCGTGCGGGGCGGCGGTGGCATCGTCGGCATCCATGGCGCCGCGGATTCGCACTATAACTGGGACTGGTACGGCCGGATGATCGGCGCGCGCTTCGCACGGCACCCGTCGGGGACGCCCAGGGGCAAGCTGACGCGCGCCGGGCTGGATCACCCGTCGATCCGTACCCTGCCCGAATCGTTCGAAGCGGTCGACGAATGGTATTGGTTCGACGATCTCGATCCGCGGCTGCGTCCGCTGCTGCTGCTCGACCCCGCATCGATCGGTGAGAAGGGCGCCAACCCGCGTCCGATCGCCTGGGCGCACAGCTTCGAGGGCGGACGCGTCTTCTACACTGCGCTCGGCCACGCGCCCGAGGCGTGGTCGGATCCGCGGATCGTCGGCCATGTCATGGGCGGGCTCGACTGGACGATCGGCCGCGGCGCACGGCCGATGGTAGTGATCGACGAGGCCGCCAAGCAGCGCGACGAACCGCCGCCGCACGGCAGGATCGGGATGAGCACCGCATGGCGCATCACTGACGGCGTGCCCGGCCGGATGATGGAATATCGCAAGCGCGCGCTGCATCCCGGCGCGGCGATCGGTGTCCATCCGATCGACCATGACGAAGTCTATGCCGTCGTCTCCGGCGAGGGCGAGGTCGTCTCCGACGGCAAGACCGCGAAGCTCAGGCCCGGCATGACCGCCTATCTCTACGCTGGCGCACAGGTCGGTATCCGCCAGACCGGCAAGGCGCCGCTCGTCCTCATCATCAGCTATCCGCTCGAGAAGGTTCCCCAGCAATGATCTCACGCCGCACCCTGCTTGCCGCCTCGGCGACGCTTGCGTTCACCCCCGGCACCGCCGTGTCGCGGACCGTGTCGAAGGGTGAGGTCGCCGAGACGATGAAGCGGGCGACGCGCTTCATGGTCGAGAAGCTGGCGTATCGCGGCGGCTATCTCTGGTCCTATCTGCCTGATCGCTCGCGCGTGTGGGGCGAACTCGAAGCGTACAAGACGATGGTCTGGGTGCAGCCGCCGGGCACCGCGACGATGGGGCATCTCTATCTCGACGCCTATAGCGCCACCGGCGACGACTATTATTATCAGGCCGCGGCCAAGGCGGCCGAGGCGCTGATTGCGGGCCAGCTCCCCAAGGGCGGCTGGAACTATTTCATCGATTTTGGCGGACCGGCTTCCACGAAGCGCTGGTACGACACGATCGGCAGAAACGCCTGGCGCATGGAGGAATTCCAGCACCATTGGGGCAATGCGACCTTCGACGATCAGGGCACGGGCGAGGCGATCCGGCTGCTGATCCGCATCTATGCCGAAAAGCGCGAGAGGCGTTTCAAGGCAGGGCTCGACAAGGCCATCAACTTTATCTTCGCGAGTCAGCTGCCCAATGGCGGCTGGCCCCAGCGCTGGCCGCGCGTCGCGAATGGCGGGCTGCACGGTCACCCGGACTATACCGGCCTCATCACCTTCAACGACGGCGTCATCCACGACAATATCGATGTGCTGCTGACCTATCACCAGGCGATCGGCGACCCGCGCATCCTGCCTGCGATCGAACGTGCGATGGATATCTACCTCAAGACCCAGCAGCCCGCACCGCAGGCCGGCTGGGGCCTGCAGCATACGATGGACCTGAAGCCCGCGGGCGCCCGCACCTACGAGCCCAGGGCGCTGGTCACGCATGCGACAGCGTCGAACATCGAACAGCTGCTGAACTTCTACAAGCTGACCGGGAATGCCAAATATCTGGCGCCCGTCCCCGCTGCTATCGACTGGCTCGAAAGCGTCCGTCTTCCTGCCGAATTGCAGCAGGGCGGCCGACAGTTCCCCACTTTTGTCGAGATCGGAACCAACAAGCCGCTCTGGGTGCATCGCCGCGGATCGAATGTCGTCAACGGCGACTATTATGCCGACGACAATCCGGAGCACACGATCGGCCATTACAATGCCCGCCGCTCGATCGACACCGCCAAGCTGCGGCGCGACTATGAGGCGTTGCGCGCGACGCCGGGCGGGGTGGCGTCGAAGGAGTCGCCGCTGCTCAAGGGGCGTCAGCCGCTGGCGAAATACTGGCTCGCCGCGGTCGAGCCGGGATCGGACAAGAATGTCGCCGGCGGCAAGGATGCCAGGGCGCTGGTCGGAACGCTCAATGCGGAGGGCTGGTGGCCGACCCAGCTCAAGGCAATGAGCCATCCCTATACCGGCCCGGGGGCGAAGACCGTGGCCGCGGGCGATTTCCGCTCCACCGATGTGGGCGACATCACGGATACCTCGCCCTTCGATGTCGAGAACGGCCCGATCGGCATCTCGACAGGTACCTATATAGATCATATGATCACACTAATAGGCGCCCTGCGGAGCGCCTCATGACATAGGAGGTGGCATGCCCGGGCGGGTCGTTTGCGTAGCGTTGCTGGCTGTGGCCGGCGCAACTCCAGCTCAGGCCGCCACGTCCAGCGATCCATGGTATGTCCGCGAGGACTTCAAGCCCGTGCGGCGCATCGCGATCCGGATCGCCAACGACCTCGATCAGCCGGTGCGCGCGACGCCGGTGGTGATCACTCCGGCGCAGATCCCCGAGCTGGCGGGGATGCACGAGCTGACTGTGACGCTGGTCGACCCCAGGGGCACGCCGCGTCCGGTCCCCACAAAGGAACAGCTCGCGGTGATGGGGCCGCACGGCATCCGGCAGGAGGCGAACGGCCGCCAGCTCGACTTGCAGATGGACGATCTCGACAAGGACGGCGTGTGGGACGAGCTGTTCTTCCAGGCCGATCTCAAGCCGCGCGAGACGCGCACCTATTATCTCTATCTCGGCTTCCACCAGCGCGGCTGGAACCCGCACGGCGCGGCGGCTACGATCGGCAGCTATTCGCGGCACATGGTGCCCTTCTGGGAATCGGGCAATGTCGGCTGGAAGCTGTGGTTCCCCGACAGCGCCGACGTCTACGGCAAGCGCAGGAATATCCTCGTCGCGCCGCAGATTCTGACCAACAACTGGGACGGCTATGCCGTGGCCTATGTCGATCCGGCCTATGGTTCGGACATCATGTCGGTCGACGACAGCTTCGGCGGCGGCGGGATCGGGCTGTTCGAGACGCCGGGCAGCGATCATGTCTCGCGCCCGCGCTTCTCGCCCAATGCCGATGCGGCCGAACGCTGGAACACCAGCCAGCTCAGGGACACGCGCTACGCGTTCGAGGTGATCGTCAACGGCCCGCTGCGCGCGATGGTGCGGATCAAGACAATGAACTGGAACACCGGCAAGGGCCGCTATGCGCTCGAGCAGGTCTACACCGCCTATGCCAATCACAATTATGCGACGGCGAAGGTGCAGTTCCATCAGTGGCAGCCGGGTGGGAAGGGCGTCGAGTTCGCCGCCGGCATCCGCAAGAAGGCGGGCGAGACGCTCGGGCTACGCCAGGGCGGCGTGGTGGTGACCACTGCGCCCGAGGCGATCCGCAATCCCGACGACACGGACTCGACCCAGAACGCACTGACCGTCGGTTATGCCGGGATCGGGCTGGTGGTGAAGGACGGCTATGGCGCGAAGCATGTCGCGGTGGCGCAGCAGCAGGGCAATGAGCTGTTCCGCTTCCCGCAGCGGGCCGACGGCAAGTACGAATACATGCTCGCCGCCGGCTGGAGCGAGGGTGAGGTGCTCAAGACCGCCGCGGAGTTCCGCGACTATGTGGTGGGTGTCGCGAAGGAATATAACACGCCCGCGCGGCTGGCGGGGTTCGAGGTGCAGGCGAAGGAGTAAGGCAGCTACTGAACGCTACGTCCCCGGCTGAATGTACGGCACCCGCGCGAACAGCTCGCGTTGCCACTTCCTCGGATCGTTCGCCAACCGGCTCTTTGCGTCGAAGAGCATCGTCTGCCGCAGCGGCAGCGTGTGCTTGGGCCACACCGGCACGCCCGCGCCGTTGGGGTCGCCCTTCGCGGCGAGATTGACGAACGCGTGCATCATTGTGGCCGACGCGGCCTGCGCAGCGGGGCCGATGCCGGAGACGGTGCCCTCCGCCCCGATCGTGCCGAACACCAGCGGGATGTCGTGCGTATGCGCGGCACCGCGCTCCGGTTCGACCGGCGAGGTGAAGTCGAGCTGATAGACCCAGGCGGGGACGCCGGCCCTGGCGCGCTCCTCCGCCTCGATCACCTGCCCGCGCCAGCTGCGTCCCGCGGTGGTCGCGGCGTAGAAGACCTCGGAGGGCGACCAGCCCGGGAACTGTTTGCGATACTCGGCGACCACCCACTCCGGATGTGCGTCGATGCGCAGTCGCGGCGCGATCCGCTCGGCGAGGTTGCTCCAGTCGAGCGTGCGCACCAGTTCGGACCTGGGATCGTCGAAGGCCCGCGTCTCGTCGCGCGTATTGCCGAGGATCAGCGGGATGCCGTTGCCCAGCGGATTGGCGTCGGGCCAGAAGGGGTGGCGGGTCAGCCACTTCATGTCGAGCACCGGACCCATATAGACCCCGCCGCCCAGGATCGGATCCTCGGCGCGCAGGCCGTCGATCAGCTTCTCGACCGGTATGTCGGCCAGATCGCCGGGCCTGGCCTTGAGCCGGTCGAGCAGCGCCTGCGCGCGGCGCGTGGCGTTGAGCGGCCCGCTTACCGTCACCTGCTGGCCGGACATCGTCGCCGCGCGGTGAAACAGGCCCTTGGCGGCGGGCATTCCCATCAGCGTCGCGATCTTGGCGCCGCCGCCCGACTGGCCGAAAACCATGACGCGGCGCGGATCGCCGCCAAAGCGCACGATATTGTCGCGCACCCATTGCAGGGCGAGGATCAGGTCGAGCTGGCCATTATTGCCGCTGTCGGGGAAGCGCGGGTCGAGCCGGGCGAGGTAGAGATAGCCGAGCGCATTGAGCCGGTGGTTGACGGTGACGACCACCACGTCGCCCTTCTCCGCCAGCGTAGCCCCGAACACCTGCGGCTCGATCACCGTGCCGTTCGAATAGGCCCCGCCGTGGAAATAGACCATCACCGGGCGGCGGGCCCTCGCGTTGGCGTCAGGCGTCCAGACGTTGAGGAACAGGCAGTCCTCATGCTGGTTGGCGATTCGGCTCGACTGCGGGCAGCTTGCGGCGAAGCTGGTGGCGCTCAGCGTGTCGCGGCTGGCTTCAGGCGCGGTGGCGGGACGGAAGCGCGCGCGGCTGGTATCGTTGCCATAGCGGATGCCGAGAAAGGCCTGAATGCTGCCCTCGCGCTTGCCCCGCCAGCGCCCGGTCTTGCCGGTTGCGACCGGGTCGGCCTGCGCGAACGCGGCAGGGGGCAGGACGGTCAGTGCCGCGCTTGCCCCCAACAACGTCCGCCGGTCGATCACCGCCGCCTCTTCATCGACGCACGTCCAGCCCGCCTTCGAGGAAAGCGTCGATGTCCGCCTGGCGGAACAGGCTGGCGTCGCCCGGGAGCGAATGTTTGAGGCAGGTGAGCGCAAGGCCCGAGGCGACGGTGGCTTCCAGATCCTGGCCCGACAGCACACCGTGCAGGATGCCCGCGGCATAGGCGTCGCCGCCGCCGATACGGTCGATGATCCCGGCGACCACGACTTCTTCGGTCTGGTAGCCGCGCTCGGGCGTGTCGACGCGCGCCGCGATGCGGTGCCGGTCGGCATCGTCGACATGGCGCGCGGTCGAGGCGATGCGCTTCAAATTGGGGAAGGCGGCGAAGGCAGCTTCGGCGGCCTCGCGGCGGCGGTCGGCGCCATCGCCGGAGAAGGTCTTGCCGAGCAGCAGCGAGACGTCGCGATGGTTGCCGAACATCGTGTCGGCAAGGCTGACCAGTTCGGTCAGCACGGCGCGGGGATCGCTGTCCCACGCTTCCCACAGCCTTGCGCGGTAATTGCCGTCGAAGCTGATCGCAACGCCCAGCTCCTTCGCGGCGCGCGCCGCCTGAAGCGCGGCCTGCGCGGTCGCGGGCCCGAGCGCCGGAGTGATGCCCGAAAGGTGCAGCATCGTCGCGCCGCTCAGCAGCGCGGTCCAGTCGAACGCGTCGGCAGGCGCCTTGGCAAAGGCCGAATCCGCGCGGTCATAGACGATGTCCGACGCGCGCAGCCCGGCGCCCTGCGTCAGGAAATACAGGCCCATGCGGCCATCGCGATATTGCACGCCGGACGTATCGGCGCCCTGCGATCGCACGAACTGCACCGCGGCGCGGCCCAGCGCATTGTCGGGCACCGCGCTGACCATCGACACCGAATGGCCCAGATTGGCAAGGCCGATGCCGACATTGGCCTCGGCACCGCCCACGACCACGTCGAGCCGCGGCGTCTGCATCAGCAGCTCGCGCCCCGGAGCGGTCAGGCGGAGCAGCAATTCCCCGAAACAGACGATACGGCCGGCCATGATGTCTCCTCGCTTGTCCTGGCGTTCAGCGCGCCAGCCAGCCGCCGTCTACCGCGAGGATGTGTCCCTGCACATAGTCCGATGCGCGCGAGGCGAGGAAAACCGCCGCGCCGCCCAGATCTGCCGGGTCGCCCCAGCGGCCCGCCGGGATGCGCTCCATGATCTGGCGGTTGCGCGTCTCGTCCTTTTGCAGCGCATCGGTGTTGTTGGTGGCGATATAGCCGGGCGCGATCGCGTTCACCGTGATGCCCTTGCTCGCCCATTCATTGGCCAGCAGCTTGGTCAGGCCGCCGACGCCGCTCTTCGACGCGGTGTAGCTCGGCACGCGGATGCCGCCCTGAAAGGTCAGCATCGATGCGATGTTGATGATCTTGCCGCCGCCATTCGCAATCATGTGGCGCGCCGCCGCCTGGCACAGGAAGAACACCGACTTCAAATTGGTGTCCATCACCGCGTCCCAGTCTTCCTCGGTGAACTCGACCGAATCTGCACGGCGGATGATGCCGGCATTGTTGACGAGGATGTCGAGGCCGCCGAGCTTCTCCACAGTCTCGTCCACAACCCTTTGCACAGGCTCGATCGTGGACAGGTCGGCGCTGACGATCTCCGCCTTGCGGCCGAGCGCGCGGACCTTTTCCACCGTTTCGGTCGCGGCGGAGCGGCCGACCGCGGCGATGTCCGCGCCCGCCTGAGCCAGCGCGAGCGCGATGCCCTGGCCGATGCCGGTGTTCGCGCCGGTGACGACCGCGACGCGGCCGGTAAGATCGAAGGGATTGGTCATGGAAAGCTCCGGGAGTGGCGTTACGCCAGCTGGCAGATGTCCAGCACGTTCATGTCGGTATAGTCCTGATTCTCGCCCGCCATCGCCCAGATGAAGGCGTAGGCCTTGGTCCCCGCGCCCATATGGATCGACCAGGGCGGGCTGATGACTGCTTCCTCATTCTGCATCACGATGTGGCGGGTCGCCTCGCCCTCGCCCATGAAATGCATCACGCGGTCGGTGTCGGCATTGTCCAGCTCGAAGTAGAAATAGATCTCGCTGCGGCGCTCATGGATGTGCGGGGGCATGGTGTTCCACACGCTGCCTGGCTTGAGCACCGTCAGGCCCATCACCAGCTGCGCGCTCTCGCACACGCCGGGGATGACGAGCTGGTAGATCGACCGCTCGTTCGATTCCTCCAGGCTGCCGCGGTCGAGCCGGTTGGCGTCGGCGATCCCCAGCTTGCGCGTCGTGAACGCCTGATGCGCGGGGCAGGAGACGAGGTAGAAGCGTGCGCCATCGCCCGAGAATTGCACGTCCGCCGCGCCCATCGTCACGTACAGGCAATCCTTGTTGCCCAGCGTGAATGCCTCGCCATCGACCGTCACGACGCCCTGCGCGCCGCCGACATTGACTACCGCCAGCTCGCGGCGCTCGAGGAAGGGATGCCCCGCGGCCGATGGCGGCTCGGTCTGGTCGGGCAGCTTGACGCTGCCCGACGCCACCGCGACGCCGCCGATCACCATGCGATCGGCATGGGTGTAGTTGAGCACGCACTCCCCGTCGCGGAACAGGCCGCCGATCAGATAACGGTCGCGCAGTTCCTCGTTCGATACGCACGCCATCATGTCGGGGTGCGTGGCGTAATAGGTCCGGTCGAACATGGCGGCTCCCTTTCAGTCTGCCGGCGGCGCGTGGGGTCAGGCGAGGGCCGGTTCGGCGGTCACGCTCTTGAGATACGCGCTGATCTCCGCGTCCTGCGAATTGGCGTAGAAATAGTCGGCGAACTTCTCGCCCGCGATCGCCGCGCGCAGCAGGTTCTGGTCGACGCTCTTCAGCACGGTCAGCATGTCGTGGCAGCTCGCGGCCTTGAGGTCGGCCAGGATGCCGCGGTTCTTGCGCATGATCTCGGCGCGCTCCTTGGGGTAGCCCAGGCCGCGCTCGCCGTCGAACAGCTTGCGGTAGACGTCTTGCAGGTTGAGCTCGGCTGCCCAGCCAAAGCCCTTGGCATAGGGCATCGAGATGGCGTTGCCGTCGTTGATCTGGCCGAACAGGAAGGCGTCGGTCGGATCGATGACCAGGCCGCAGAACACGCCCGGCATCGCGTTGCACGCCAGCATCGATCCCATGCCGGTGCCGCAACCGGTGACGACGAAGTCCGCCGCCTTGGAATTGAGCAGGATGCCCGCCAGCAGGCCGTTCATCACATAGGTCAGCGACGCGCTGTCCTCGGCCGAATACATGCCATAGTTGAACACCTGATGGCCCAGCGGCTCGGCGACGGCGGTCAGCGCGTCGTTGATGATGCCGTTCTTCGCGGCCTGGCTGTTCTCGGTGATCAGCGCGATCTTCATGTCGGATTCCTTATGCGGGGTTCGATAGAGCGGGGGTTCAGGCGGCCTTTACGGCGGTAAGGGGCTGGTCGAGCTTGTACGCCTTGCGGACGAGCCCGTTGGTCAGCTCATAGGCAAGTTCCGCGGCTTCCCAGTCCTGCATCCGCCCTTCGGCGACGAGGCGGGCAAGGAAGGCGCAGTCGACGCGGCGCGCGACGTCGTGGCGCGCGGGGATCGAGAAGAAGGCGCGGGTATCGTCGTTGAAGCCGACGGTGTTGTAGAAGCCCGCGGTCTCGGTGGTCATCTCGCGGAACCGGCGCATCCCCTCGGGGCTGTCATGGAACCACCAGCTCGGCCCCAGCCGCAGGCAGGGATAATGCCCGGCGAGCGGCGCCAGCTCGCGCGCATAGGTGCTCTCGTCCAGCGTGAAGAGGATCACCGTCAGGCCGGGCTCGTTGCCGACCACGTCGAGCATGGGCTTGAGCGCATGGACATAGTCCGTCCGCGTCGGAATGTCGGCGCCCTTGTCGCGGCCATGGCTGTGGAACAGCTTGGCATTGTGGTTGCGGCACGCGCCCGGATGGATCTGCATCGTCATGCCATCCTCGACGCTCATCTTGGCCATCTCGGTCAGCATCTGCGCGCGGAACAGCTCGGCGTCCGCCGCGTCCCACTTGCCCGACATGATCCGCCCGAACAGCGCCTCGCTCTCGGCGGTCGACAGGTTGGCGGTCTGCGCGGTGGCGAAGCCATGGTCGGTCGCGGTCGCGCCCGCGATGCGGAAGTCGGCGCGGCGCTTGCGATGCGCGGCGAGATAACCCTTCCAGCTGTGCACATCCTCGCCGGTCAGCCCGGCGAACGCCTCGAGCGCGCCCTTGAACGCCTCGTGCTCGACATCGATCACCGAATCGGGGCGATAGGTCGTCACGACCCGGCCGCCCCAGCCCGATTTGCGGATCGCGGCGTGATGCTCGAGCGCATCGTCCGCGCCTTCGGTGGTGGCGAGGAAGTCGATCTTGAACCGCTCGAACAATGCGCGCGGGCGATAGCCGGGCGACGCGAGCGCTTCGTTGATCGTGTCGTAATAATGGTCGGCGGTCCCGGCATCGAGCAGCCGGTCGATCCCGAACACCTCGGCGAACACATGGTCGAGCCACATGCGCGACGGGGTACCGCGGAACAGATGATAGTTGCTCGCGAACAGCCGCCACGCCGCGCGCGGATCGGTCCCCGGAACGCCGTCGAGCCGCGGCACGCGCAGCGCGTCGAGGTCCACCCCCTGCGAATAGAGCATGCGGAAGACATAGTGATCGGGCGCGAGGAACAGTTCGGTCGCATTCTCCCACGCGTCGTCGGTCGCGAACCACGAAGGATCGGTGTGCCCGTGCGGGCTCACGATCGGGAGACCGGCGATCTCCTTGTACAGGTCGCGCGCAATGGCGCGGGTGGTGGGTTCGGCCGGAAACAGCCGGTCCGGATCGAGTGCCAGGGGACGCACTTTCACATTCCTCTCACATGATGTGTCCAACCCCGGTAACCGGTGTCAGACCGGATTTCAACCGGAGTCTCAATGCGTGTTCTTGTGCCCCGCACGCACGTCGGGCCGCCGCGCGGCCAGTCTGGCCCCGGGGCCATGCCGATCGCAAGCCGTGTCCTTGCCGCTATCGGACTGCACGTGCGGATTCGGGGATGGGTCACGCGTGGCGCGTCGTCGGCGCACTTGCGCTTAAGTCACTATAAGTTCAACCTATATCGCTTATCGGTATGGTGGAAGGTGAAGTGTGGGTTTGTCGACAGCGGACTCGCTCGAACGGGCGTCGAGCCATATCTCGTTCCAGCAACTTGCCGACGCCATGCCGCAAATGGTCTGGTCGACGCTGCCCGACGGCTCGCACGATTACTACAATGCGCAATGGTACGCGTTCACCGGCGTCCCCGAGGGGTCGACCGATGGAGACGGGTGGAACGGCATGTTCCACGCGGACGATCAGGAGCGGGCGTGGGGGCGATGGCGGCACTGCCTGGAAACCGGCGAACCCTATGAGATCGAATACCGGTTGCGGCACCATAGCGGCGTCTATCGCTGGACGCTGGGTCGCGCGCTTCCGATTCGCGGCGAGGATGGCACGATCGTCCGCTGGGTCGGCACCTGCACCGACATCGACGAGCAGAAGCGCATCGCCGAGCAGAACCAGATCCTCAGTCGCGAGCTCAGCCACCGGATCAAGAACATCTTCGCGGTGGTCAACGGGCTGATCGGGCTGTCGGCGCGCCAGTTTCCCGGGATGACGGGCTTCGCGCAAAAGCTGCAGGAGCGGGTGGCGGCGCTGGGCCGGGCGCATGAGTATGTGCGTCCGCACAGCGAGGAAAGCTTGCCGCACCCCGGCGCGCCGACGCTCAAGGAGCTCTTCGTCCGGCTCCTCAGCCCTTATCCGGCGCTGGACGAAGGCCGGCTGGTCATCGAAGGCGACGATCATGCTGTGGACGATCGCGCAGCCACCCCGCTCGGCCTGGTCTTTCACGAACTGGCGACCAATGCCTCGAAATATGGCGCGCTGGTGACGCCCGAGGGCCGGGTCCGGCTTTCGGTGCGCGTCGAGGGCGATCAGGTGGAGTTGCGCTGGGGCGAGGAGGGCGGACCGGGAATAGCGCAGGCGCCCGATCTGTCTGGCTTTGGAACCCGACTGACCGAGATCAGCATCACGCGCCAGCTGGGCGGCACGCTGGAGCGCGATTGGGCGCGCGATGGCCTGCGCGTGCGGATCCTCTTGCCGGCCCGCGCGCTGAGCCGCGATTGAGCCTGCGGCCTATCCGAAGCAGCGAAGCGTGGGCGGTGCTTCCGCCGCTTCGCCTCTCAGGCGGCGCAGCGCAAAAGCGACGGCCGAAGTGAGGCTCGCCTTGTCGGTGGGCTTGGTGAGAACGCCGATCGTGCCCGAGATTCCGTCGCCCAGCAGGCGCGGGTTGGCAGTGATGAAAAGAACCCCGGCCTTGTGCTCATTGGCCAGGCGTTCGCCGATCTGGGGACCGGTCAGGCCGTCGCGCAGGTTGAGATCGACCAGCGCGAGATCGATCTTGCGATCGGCATAGGCGAGCGTACCGGGAAGGTCTGCGGCGACCCCGATGACGTCATAGCCTTCGTCCTCGAGAATGCTTTCCATCTCGAGGGCAACCAACATCTCGTCTTCGACAATCAGAATTGACGCTGTCATACCGCAAAAATCCACTCAACTCCTTGATGGTTCCCTAATCGGCGGCCGGGATCTTATCGCGAGGCACCGGCTATTCAACCGGCGGCGCGACCGAAGCCCTGCGGATCAGCGTCGAGACGAACAGCGATTCCCCGCTTTCCTCATCCTCGCCATCGCCGATCAGCTTCAGTGCCGCCGCCCGCGCCATCGTCGCGATCGGCCAGCGCACCGTGGTGAGCGGCGGCCACAGATAGGAAGCGATCGAGGTGTCGTCGAAGCCGACGATCGACAGGTCGCGCGGTACATCCAGCCCGCGCTGGCGCGCGGTGTGGAGGACGCCCGCCGCCATCGCGTCGTTCGAACAGAACACCGCGGTCGGCCGCGGCGAGAGGTCGAGCAGGCGCTCGGCCGCGCGCATCCCGGATTCGAACGTATAGTCGCCCTGCGCGATCAGCGTGCGCTGGATCGGGATATCGGCATCGTCGAGCGCGGCTTCATAGCCCTGGCTGCGCTCGAGCGCCGAGCGGAAGCCGTGCGGGCCGAGGACCAGGCCGATGCGCCTGTGCCCGTTCTCGACCAGATGCGCGACCGCGCCGCGCACGACTTCGCGGTCGTTCGACGCGACCATATGCTCGGGATCGTCGAAGCTCGCCGACCCCATGCGCACATAGCGCGCGCCGATCTCCTGGCAGAGCGCGGCGAGCGAATCATTCTCGCTGATCGGCGGCAGGATCATCACGCCGTACGGGCGCTGGCGCTCGAGGAAGCGGCGGATATCGTCGAGCATCGTCGTCGATCCGCGGTCGACCGGGTGGACGATCAGCTCGAACTCGGTGTCGCGCAGCACTTCGAGCAGCCCCTGCTGGACGTTGAGCACCATATGCGGGTTGGGGTTGTCGTGGATCAGCCCGATCAGGAAGTTGCGGCGCAGCGCCAGCGCGCGCGCCTGCGGGTTGGGAACGTACCCGATCTCGGCGATCACCTTCTCCACCCGCTCGCGCGTCTCCTCGTTGAGAAGGGGGGAGCGGTTGATCACGCGGCTGACGGTTTTCTTGGAGACCCCCGCCAGTCGCGCTACATCGTTGATCGTCGCCTGCGCGCTTTTCTTCATGGATAGGGTCCAAACTTAACTAGGACGTGGAGCATGATGGCGCTCTGCGGGTTCGTGGCGAGGAGTGGCGCCGAAGGCGGGCCGGTTGGCCCGTCGAGGGGCTGCGACGCGGCCACGGAGCTGCAGAGCGCCACCCCGGAGGGGCAGGGCGCAAAAGCGCCCCGGACTGCGTTGGCCGCTCGTCAGGTAGGCACCGCTACCTGCTTTCGCGGCCGCCTTGCCGGGGAGCTTTTGCGCCTCTGTCATGCCCACGTCCTAGTTGAGTTTGGACCCTCGTGCATAGCGTGCATCCGGGGCCTAGCCAATCGGGCCGTGCTGGCGTACTGACACCGGTAGTCGTATGATGAATCCTGCTGCTCTTCGAATCCACGGCGCCGATACCGTCGCCACCGCGCTGCGCAATCTGGTGGCGGGGGAGGTAGTGCTTGGCGTCACCCTCAGCGACGCGATCCCGCGCGCGCACAAATTCGCGCTGGTCGCGCACGCGCCGGGCGATCCGGTGCTCAAATTCGGCTTCCCGATCGGGCGGGCGACCGCGGCGATCGCCCCGGGCGATCATGTCCATGTCCATAATGTCGCGACCGCGCTGGCGGGCGAGGCAGCCTATGGGGGCGGCGTCGGCGCCGAGCGCGCGCCGGCGGCGGCATCGGCCATCAAGTGGCGCGGCTATCCGCGCGCCGATGGCCGGGCGGGCACGCGCAACGAGATCTGGATACTGCCCACCGTCGGCTGCGTCGGCCGCACCGCACAGAAAATCGCGGTCAAGGCCGAAGCCCTGCTCCCCGCTGGCGTCGACGGCGTCCACGCCTTCGCTCACCCGTTCGGCTGCTCGCAATTGAGCGATGATCTCGACGGCACGCGCAACATCCTCTCCGCGCTCGCGCAGCATCCCAATGCCGGCGGCGTGCTGCTCGTCGGGCTCGGCTGCGAATCGAACCAGCTTTCGGCGCTGCTCGAAACCCTGCCAGAGGATGTGCGCATGCGCGTCCGCACCGTCGGCGCGCAATCCTCGCCTGACGAGATCGGCGAGGGGGTCGGGAAGGTGCTCGAGCTGGCGCAGCTCGCCGCGACCGCGCAGCGCGAAGAGATGGGCCTCGACCGGCTGGTGCTGGGGGTCAAATGCGGCGGGTCGGATGGCCTCTCCGGCCTCACCGCCAACCCGCTGGTCGGCATCATGGCCGATCGCATCACCGACGCCGGCGGATCGGCGATCCTGACCGAGATTCCCGAGATCTTCGGCGCCGAGCAATTGCTGATGGCGCGCGCCGCCGATGCCGATACGTTCGATGCGATCGGCGCGCTGGTGAACCGCTTCAAACGCTACTTCATCGACCATGGCGAGCCGGTGTCGGAGAACCCGTCGCCCGGCAACATCGCGGGCGGCATCACCACGCTGGAGGAGAAGAGCCTCGGCGCGGTGCAGAAGGGTGGTCAGGCAATCGTCACCGACGTGATCGACTATGGCGATCGCGTGAAGCGTACCGGGCTGACCCTGCTCGAGGCGCCGGGCAACGACGCCGTCTCCTCGACCGCGCTGTCGGCCGCGGGAGCGACGGTGATCCTGTTCACGACCGGTCGGGGCACGCCGCTGGGCTTCCCCGCGCCGACGCTCAAGATCGCGTCCAACTCCGATCTCGCCGCGCGGAAACCGGGCTGGATCGACTTCGACGCCGGGCAGGTGCTGACCGACGGCATGGACGTCGCCGCCGATGCCCTGCTCGCGCGCATCGCCGCGATCGCATCGGGCGAGGAAGCCGCCGCCGAACGCAATGGCGAGCGTGAAATTGCAATCTGGAAGCGAGGCGTGACCCTGTGAGCCGATTGACGCTGGAAACGCTGCGGGATGTGCCCGCGGCGATCGCGAAGCCTGCCTATGACCCCGCCACGGTCTCGACCGGCGTGGTCCATTTCGGGCCGGGCGCCTTCCACCGCGCGCATCAGGCGAGCTATTTCGATACCGTGCTGGCGAACGATCCGCGCTGGGGCATCGCCGCGGTCTCGCTGCGGTCGGGCGGCACGGTCGAGGCGCTGGCTGCGCAGGACGGGCTTTACACGCTCGCTGTGCTCGACCGCGAACCGTCGATGCGCGTGATCGGCGCGCACCGGACCTGGATCGGGCCGGGCGGCGGCGCGCAGGTTTCGGCGCTGCTGGCCAGGCCCGAGGTTCGCATCGTCACCTCGACCGTGACCGAGAAGGGCTATTGCCTCGCCGGCGACGGCACCCTCGACATGAGCCACCCGGATATCGTCGCTGACCTTCAGGGCGGCGAGCCCCGCAGCTTCGTCGGCTGGCTGGTCCAGGGTCTCGCGGCGCGGCGTGCGGCCGGCGCCGATCCCTTCATGGTGCTGTGCTGCGACAATCTCTCGGGCAATGGCGGCAAGCTGCGCGCGGCGACGATCGCGCTGGCGGCCGCACGCGACGCCGATCTGGCCAAGTGGATCGCCGATACCGCCGCCTTCCCCGACACGATGGTCGATTCGATCACGCCCGCCAGCGACGATGCGCTCTATGCCAGGGTCGCGGCGGAACTCGGCGTCGAAGACCGCGCGACGGTGCAGCGCGAGGCCTTCACTCAATGGGTGATCGGCCCCTACACGCTGGCGGAGGGCCCGGACCTTGCCGGTGCGGGCGCGACGCTGACCGGCGATGTCGGCGGCTATGAGCGCGCCAAGCTGCGCATCCTCAATGGCCTGCATTCCAGCCTTGCCTATCTCGGCCTCGCCATGGGGCTGGAGACGGTGGCGGACGCGATGGGGCAGGCCCAGCTCGCAGCCTTTGCCGAGCGGCTGGCGCTGCACGACATCGTCCCGGTGCTCGATCCGGTCGCGGGCCTCGATCACGCCGGATATACCCAGGCTGTGCTTGAGCGTTTCCGTAATCCCGCGATCCGGCATCTGCTCTCGCAGATCGCCTGGGATGGTTCGCAGAAGCTGCCCTATCGGCTGCTCGACACCACCGCTGCGGCGATCCGCGCGGGGCGGCCGGTCGATCGCCTCGCGGTGCCGGTCGCGGCGTGGATGCACTTCGTCGCGCGCCGGGCCGCGGCGGGGGAGGCGATCACCGATCCGCTCGCCGCGCCGCTCGCCGATGCTGCAGCTGGCGCCTCGCCCGCGCAACTCGTCGCTCGGCTCTTCGCCTTCGAGGCGGTGTTCCGGCCCGAAATCGCCGGTCACGCCGCCTATCGTGCTGCAGTGACCGCCGGGGTCGAGGCCCTTGCCGAAGGGCGTGTCGAGGCGCTGCTGGCGCGTTGATTGCGGCTCTTGTCAATGACACCGGTTTCCACTACCCCGTCGCTTCGAGAACAGAGCGAGGGGTGGATGAGTAGTTTGGACGCGATCGCGCAGGCCTTCGTCACGGCGCGCCGCACGGCAACGGGTTTGCCCGATTATCCCGGTACCCCGCCCGAATCGCTGGACGATGCCTATGCGATCCAGGATCGCGCGCGGACGCTGAACGGCGGCCAGGTCGCCGGCTGGAAGGTCGGCAGGATCAATCCGCCGCTCGATACCCAGCTCGGCACCAACCGACTCGCCGGTCCGATCTTTGCGGACAGCGTGCGCGACGGACGCGGCGAGAACCCGGCGATGCCCGTCTTCGCCGATGGTTTCGCCGCGGGCGAAGCCGAATTCCTGCTGCGCATCGCCCGCGCCCCCGATCCTGCCAAGACCCGCTACACGATGGACGAAGCCGCCGATCTGATCGACGCGGTGCATGTCGGGATCGAGGTCGCGAGTTCGCCCTTTCCGGGGATCAACGCGTTCGGCCCGCTCTTCACCATTTCGGACTTCGGCAATAATTACGGGCTGGTGGTGGGCGATGCGATTCCGGACTGGCGCAGTCTCGACTTCATCGACTGGCCGGTGACCTTGCTGATCGACGGCGAGCAGGCGGGCGCGGCGACCGCGCGCGCAATGCTCGACGGGCCGGTCGGCGCGGCGCGCTTCCTGTTCGAATCGATGGCCGCACGCGGCGTCGCGCTCGAAGCGGGACAGTGGATCTCGTCGGGTGCGGTAACCGGTGTACATGAAGTGCCCGTCGGTGCCACAGTGACGGCGACCTTCAACGGCATGCAGGTGAGCTGCTCGATCGAAGCGGCCAGACCCCGATAACCCGACCCCGGTCACCGGGGCGGCCAAAGGAGAAGACTGAATGGACGCGAGCCAGGCTGAGGGTATCCGAACGGGTGCCGCCGCCAATGCGGGGCGCTACCGCTGGATGATCGTCGCGCTGCTGTTCGCGGCGACGGTCATCAACTATATCGACCGGCAGATGATCGGCGTGCTCAAGCCGACGCTGATGCAGGATCTGCAATGGTCCGAACGCGACTTCGCGGGCGTCATCATCTGGTTCCAGATCGCCTATGCGATCGGCTATATCGGCTTCGGCAAGTTCGTGGACATGGTCGGCGCGCGCGTCGGCTACGCGGTCGCCTTCGTCATCTGGCAGCTCGCGCATATCGCGCATGGCGGCGCCTATTCGATGACCCAGTTCGCGATGGCCCGCTTCGGCCTCGGCATCGGCGAATCGGGCAACTTCCCGGCGGGCATCAAGGCGGTGACCGAATGGTTCCCGGCCAAGGAGCGCGCCTTCGCGATCGGCGTGTTCAACGCCGGCGCCAATATCGGCGCGGTGATCACCCCGCTGGTGGTGCCGCTGATGGTGATCGCCTGGGGCTGGCGCATGGCGTTCGTCGTCACCGGGGTGATCAGCTTCGTCTGGCTGATCGCCTGGTGGGCGATGTACCGCAGCCCGCGCCAGCACCCCAAGGTCAGCGAGGGCGAGCTCGCCTGGATCGAGCAGGACCCGGCCGATCCGGTCAAGCCGATCGGCTACGCCACCGTGCTGACCCGCAAGGAGACCTGGGCCTATTCGCTCGGCAAGTTCTTCATCGACCCGATCTGGTGGTTCTTCCTCTTCTGGCTGCCGGGCTATCTGTTCAAGCAGTATGACTTGAACCTCCTCACCTTCGGCATCCCGCTCGCGGCGATCTACCTGATTTCCGACGTCGGCAGCGTGTTCGGCGGCTGGATGTCGTCGAAGCTGATGAAGGCGGGCAAGTCGGCCAATTATGCGCGCAAGCTGACGATGTTCGTCTGCGCCTGCCTCGTCCTGCCGGTGGTGTTCGCCGAATCGATCACCAGCGTGTGGGTGGCGGTGCTGGTGATCGGCGTCGCGACCGCCGGGCACCAGGCCTTCTCGGCCAACCTCTATGCGCTCCCGTCCGACCTGTTCCCGCGCGGCGCGGTCGGCTCGGTGGTCGGCATCGGCGGCACGGTCGGTGCGGTCGGCGGCATCCTGATGGCCTTCTATGCCGGCGAGATCCTCGATCGCCTCGGCGTCTACTGGCCGCTCTTCTGGGTCGCGGGCAGCGCCTATTTCGTCGCGCTGCTGGTCGTCCACCTGCTCTCGCCCCGGCTCGAGCCGGTGAAAGTCGACGAAGCCGCTTGATATTATCTGTCCGTAGTCCCGCTTTGGGCGCAATGAAGCAATGCTCTCATTGCGCCCGCCGCTGGAACGAGGCAATCACTGTCCTATGACGGCAACACTCAAGCTCGACGCGTTCCTTCCCTACCGCCTTTCGGTGGCATCCAACCGGGTGTCGGGTGCCATTGCGGGCGCCTATCAGGCTCTGTTCGGCCTGCGCATTCCCGAATGGCGCCTGATCACCGTGCTTGCCGAATTCGGGGCGATGAGCCAGCAGGCGCTCTGCGGCCGCACCCAGATGGACAAGGTGACGGTCAGCCGCGCCGCCATCTCGCTCTACGAACGCGGCCTCGTCACCCGCACCCCCAATCCCGACGACCAGCGTTCGCATCTGCTCGAGCTCAGCATCGACGGCTGGGCGCTCTACCGCCAGGTCGCGCCCAAGGCGCTCGAGCTCGAACGCCGCATCTTCGAAAGCCTGTCCGACGCCGAGCAGGGTCAGCTGCGCAACATGCTCGAGCGGGTGGAGAATGTGGCCGCGGCGATCGGCACCGGGGGTTGATCGCCACCGGGTCCCTCGTCTAATCGGGCACTCCCTCCCCAGGGCTGGATTGAGATTACCCAGGAGGAGTTTCGCATGACCGCTTATGTGACGCGCGCCGGATTGTCGGTGGCGGAGCCGCTTGCCCGCTTCGTCGAGGAGCGCGTGCTGCCCGGCCCGGGCATCGATGCGGACGTGTTCTGGAGCGGTGCGGCGGCGATCTTCGCCCGCTTCGCGCCGCGCAACCGCGCGCTGCTCGATACGCGCGATTCGCTTCAGGCGCAGATCGATGCCTGGTGCGCCGAAGACCCCGCACGCGCTGCCGATCCCGCGGCGCAGGAGGCCTTCCTGCGCGGCATTGGCTATCTGGTCGACGAGCCCGGCGCCTTCACCGTCACCACCGCCGATGTCGATGCGGAGATCGCGACGATGGCCGGGCCGCAGCTCGTCGTGCCCGCGCTCAACGCGCGCTTCGTCCTCAACGCGGCCAATGCCCGTTGGGGTAGCCTCTACGACGCCTTTTACGGCACCGATGCTCTGCCCGGCGCGGCCAGAGCGGGCGGTTACGATGCGGAGCGCGGCGCGCAGGTGATCGCAGCGGCCAAGGCATTTCTCGACGAAGCCGTGCCGCTCGCGGGCATGAAATGGGCGGACTTTGCCGGTGGCGATCTGCCGCTCGCCGATCCGGGGCAGCTCGTCGGCACGCGCGGCGATTCGCTGCTGTTCCGCCACAACGGTCTGCACATCGAAGTGGTGATCGACCGCGACTCGACGATCGGCCGCACCGATCCGGCGGGGATCGCCGATGTGCTGCTCGAAGCGGCACTGACCACGATCGTCGATCTCGAGGATTCGATCGCGGCGGTGGATGCGGACGACAAGGTCGCCGCCTATTCCAACTGGCTCGGCCTGATGCGCGGCGATCTGGTCGAGACGTTCGACAAGGGCGGCAAGACGCTGACCCGGCGGCTGGCGGAAGACCGCGTCTATCAGCGCCCGTTCGCCAGCGACCTCGTGCTGCCCGGCCGGTCGCTGCTCTTCGTCCGCAATGTCGGGCATCTGATGACCAACCCGGCCGTGCTGATCGATGGCGATGAGGCGCCCGAGGGCATCCTCGACGCGATCGTCACCTCCACCATCGCGCTCCACGACCTCAAGGGGCTGGGGACGCACCGCAACAGCCGCACCGGCAGCGTCTATATCGTCAAGCCGAAGATGCACGGTCCGGACGAGGCCGCCTTCACCAACGACCTGTTCGACGCGGTCGAGGATCTACTGGGTCTCGACCGCCACACGATCAAGGTCGGGGTGATGGACGAGGAGCGGCGCACCTCTGCCAACCTCGCCGCGTGCATCCATGCGGTGAAGGGACGCATCGCCTTCATCAACACCGGCTTCCTCGATCGCACCGGCGACGAGATCCACAGCTCGATGCGCGCCGGCCCGATGATCCCCAAGGCGGAGATGAAGGCGTCGAGCTGGATCAAGGCCTATGAGGACCGCAACGTGCGCATCGGCCTGGCGCATGGCCTGTCCGGCAGGGCCCAGATCGGCAAGGGCATGTGGGCCGCCCCCGATCGCATGGCCGAGATGCTCGAGGTCAAGGTAGGCCATCCGCAAAGCGGCGCCAACACCGCCTGGGTGCCCTCGCCGACCGCGGCGACGCTGCACGCGATGCACTATCACACGGTCGATGTCTTCGCCCGCCAGCGCGAGATTGCCGGCGAAACCGTACCCGGGCTCGCGCCGCTGCTGACCATTCCCGTCGCTGCACCGGGCCGCAACTGGACCCCGGAAGACGTCGCGCGCGAGCTCGACAACAACGCCCAGGGCATCCTCGGCTATGTCGTGCGCTGGATCGATCAGGGCGTCGGCTGCTCCAAGGTGCCCGACATCAACGACATCGGCCTGATGGAGGATCGCGCGACGCTGCGGATCAGCTCGCAGCACATGGCCAACTGGCTGCTTCACGGTGTCGCGACTGCCGCGGATGTCGATGCCGCGCTCGTGCGGATGGCCGCAAAGGTCGATGCGCAGAACGCCGGCGACCCGCTCTACCGCCCGATGGCGGGGAACGAAGCCGCCAGTCTCGCCTTCCAGGCGGCGCGCGCGCTGGTGTTCGACGGCGTCGCCCAGCCCAACGGCTATACCGAGCCTTTGCTGCACAGGTTCCGGGCGGAGGCGAAGGCGCGGGGCTGAAAATGGCTCGTCCCGGCGCTTGAACCTTCCCCCGGCTCGCTCGTTGGGTTAGCGAGTGGGCAAGGATCGCGATCCCATTGGGAGGACAGGGCATTTCGGGCGTCGGACTGGGGATCCTGCTGTTGGCGAGCAGCGCGCTGGCGCCGGCCGGCGCACAGATCGGCAGCAATGCAGGCAAGCCCGGCCAGGGCGCTACCGCGGATACCCCTCCGCAAGTGCGGCGTTCGGTGCAGGACCGCGCCGCGGCGCCGGCAGCCAACGACAAGCCGATCGTCTCGGACGAGGAGTTCGACAAGTCGCTCCCGCCCTTGAGCGACGACATGAACGCGCCGCTCGAACCGATGGCGCCCGCCGATCCGGCAGCGCCCCCGGCGGAGCCCGGGGTCGATGCCGCGGACCCGCTCGGCGTGAATCTGCCCCCCGCCGGTGAGCAGACCGATCTGGCCGCGCCGCTCCCGCCGCTCAGCGAATTCGACAGCACACCGATCGCCGAAGCCATGACGGTCGAGGAATCCCGGGTGGAGATCCGCTATGTCACGCGGGTGACCGGCCTTGCCGAGATCGGGCTCGACGACGAGTTCAAGGCGCTCTCGGCGCTGGAGGATGGCGACGGGGCCGCGGCCAACGCCGCGATCATCGGCGCTCGTGCGCGCGAGGACGAGGCGCTGGCGGTGCGGCTGATGAAGTCGCTCGGCTATTATGATGCGTCCGCGGTGGCGACGGTCGATCAGGCCCCCGGCGCCGCGCGCCCGGTGACTGCGACGATCGCCGCGATCCCCGGGCCGCTCTACAAATTGGGGGCGATCAGGATCGACGCCGATCCGACCGTTCCGCCCAGCCTGATCGCCGACAATTTCAAGCTGCAGACCGGCGAGCCGATCGATGCGGTTCGCGTCCAGGCGGCCGAAGCGGCGGTGAGCGTGGCGCTGCCGCAGAACGGCTATCCCTTTGCCGAGGTCGGGCAGCGCGACATCCTGCTCGACGATGAAACGCAGACCGGCGACTATCTGCTGCCCGTGACCATCGGCCCGCGCGCGCGCTTCCGTGCCATCACGACCGAAGGCAAGCTGGTGTTCGACGCGAAGCATATCGAGGTGCTGACCCGCTTCGATCGCGACGATCTCTATGACAGCCGCAAGGTCGATGACCTGCGTGATGCGCTGATCGCGACCAGCCTGTTCTCGACGGTCTCGGTCGAGCCGGTGAAGACCGGCGAGGCGGCGCCCGAGGGCACCGAATATGTCGATCTGCTCGTCCGCCAGACCGCCGGGCCGCCGCGCACGCTTGCGGGCGAGCTGGGCTTTTCGACGGGGCAGGGGCTGCGCGCCGAGGTCAGCTGGACCCATCGCAACCTGTTCCCGCCCGAAGGCGCGCTGATCCTCGCCGGGGTCGCGGGTACGCAGGAACAGGGCGCGTCGGCGACCTTCCGCCGCTCGAACGCCGGCCGGCGCGACCGGACATTCCAGCTCTTCGCATCGGCATTGCGCAAGGATGTCGAGGCGTTCACCAGCCTGACCGGTACGCTGGGCGCGCGCGTCTCGTACGATTCGACGCCGATCTGGCAGAAGCCGCTGACCTATAGCTATGGCGTGGAACTGATCGGGACGAGCGAGGACCGCTATGATTTCGACCGCGGCGAGCGCCGCCGCGGCGCCTATTTCATCGCCACGCTGCCGCTGTTCGCCGGGTGGGACAAGTCCGACGATCTGCTCAACCCGACCCGCGGCTTCCGGGTGAAGCTCAACCTCAGCCCCGAAACCTCGGTCCGCGGAGCGGTGCGCCCCTATGCCCGCGCGATGCTCGAAGGGACCGGCTATTATCCGATCGGCGACAGCATCGTGATCGCCGGCCGCGCGCGGTTCGGCACGATCCAGGGGATCGAGCGCAACGACCTCGCCCCGTCGCGGCGCTTCTATGCGGGCGGCGGCGGATCGGTGCGCGGCTTCGGCTATCAGGAGCTCGGGCCCCGCGCACCCGACGGCAAGCCGATCGGCGGCCGCAGCTACAATGAATTCGCGATCGAGGCGCGCTACCGCTTCGGCGATTTCGGGATCGTGCCCTTCATCGATGCCGGGCAGGTCTATGAAAGCACCATGCCGCAGTTCACCGACATGCGCTTCGGCTTCGGCATCGGCGGGCGGATGTACACCAATTTCGGCCCCCTGCGGCTCGACGTCGCCACCCCGATCAACCGCAAGCCGGGCGAGAGCAAGATCGCGCTCTACATCTCGATCGGGCAGGCCTTCTGATGGCGGAAGCGGGCGCCCCGGCAGAGATCGAGACCGGCGGTACCGCCCGGTCGCCGCTATGGCTGCGCATCGCGAAGTGGCTTGCGATCGGCGTTATTGGTCTCGCGCTGCTGGTCGCGCTCGCGATCTTCGGGCTCAATACCAGTCCCGGCAAGCGCTTCGTCGCCGACCAGATCGGCCGGTACAGCACGGCGAGCGGGCTCAACATCAAGGTCGGCCGGATCGAGGGATCGCTCTATGGGGCGATGGTGCTGCGCGACGTGCGGGTCAGCGATCCAAGGGGCGTGTTCGCGACCTCGCCCTCGATCGCGGTCGACTGGCGTCCCTTTGCCTATCTCGACAACCATATCGATGTCCGCTCGGCAACCAGTCCGCTGGTGCGGGTCGCGCGCCTGCCCGAGCTCAGACCGGGCGATCCCGATGCGCCCTATCTGCCCGATCTCGACATCGATATCGGGCGGCTGTCGATCGACCGGCTGGTGCTCGATCCGCCCGTCGCGGGGCGGCGCTATGTCGCGACGCTGAGCGGTGAGGCGGCGATCGCCGACCGGCGCGCGCGCGTGATCGTCAACGGGCGCACGCTCGGGCGGCAGGGCGGCGACCTGGTCGGGCTGGTGCTCGACGCGGTTCCCGACGCCAACAAGCTCGACATGCGCGCCGATCTCAATGCCCCCGCAAACGGCTTGGTCGCGGGGCTGACGGGGCTGAAGGCGCCCCTGGCGGTCCGGCTCGATGGCCGCGGCAGCTGGGAACGCTGGCAGGGGCGCGCCACCGGCACGCTCGGCGGCGCGCCACTCGCCAACCTCGATGTCGCCGCGCGCAAGGGGACGTTCCAGGTTCGCGGCACCACCCGGCCGGGGCTGATCTTCAAGGGGCCGGTCGAGCGGCTGACCGCCCCCGATCTCCAGGTCGCGCTCGATGCGACGCTCGACCGGCGCCGCGCCGACACCCGGCTGCGGCTGCGCTCGAAGGCGATGGCGCTGACCACCACCGGGACGATCGATCTGGGCAGGAATGCGTTCGACCAGTTCCGTGTCGAAGGCACGTTGCTGACTCCCGGCGCGATCGCACCCAATCTCAACGGCCGGTCGGTGGTGGGCGCGGTCGCGCTCAACGGCCCGTTCGCGACGCCGACGGTGAACTACAAGCTTCAGGCGGCCGCGCTCGGCTTTGGCGAGACGGTGGTCGAGGGCCTCTATGCCGAGGGGCTGGCGACGGTGAATGCGGACCGCATCCTCGTTCCGGTCAAGGCGCGGGCGAAGCGCGTCGCGGGCCTCAATGCCGCGGCCGGGGGCCTGCTCACCAATGTGACGCTGGCGGGCGATCTCGCGGTGACCGGGATGCAGGTCCTCTCGGAAAATCTGCGCATCCGTTCGGACAGGATCGACGCGACGGCGATCATCGCCGCCAACATCGCCACCGGCCGCTATGCCGGCGCCCTCAAGGGACGCGTCAACGACTACAAAATCGACAGTATCGGCATCGTCAACCTCACCACCGATGCCGATCTCTATGCTGCGCCGGGCGGCGGCTGGGGGATCAAGGGCCGGATCGTCGGGCGCAGCACGAAGCTGTTCAATACGGGCGTACGCGATTTCCTGGGCGGCAACGCGATCCTCAGCGTCAATGTCGGCCTTGGTCCCAGCGGGATCATCGAATTCAGCAATTTGACGCTCGCGGCGCCGCAATTCGCGATTCAGCGCGGCTCGGGCCGCTACGACCCGGCCGGGCCGCTGCTGCTGAATGCCGACGGCGTGTCCAAGGCCTATGGCCCGGTGTCCGTGCGCGTGACGGGCACGCTCTACGCGCCCGTCATCGACCTGCGCGCGCCGAAACCGGGCCTCGGCGTCGGCCTCGCCAACCTCGAGGCGCGCATCCGCGGGCAGGGCGATGCCTATGCCGTCACCGCCAAGGGCGGGACCAGCTACGGCCCATTCACCGCCGACGTGCTGGTCCGAACCGGCGCGGCGATGACGGTGGACGTGCGCACGGCGCGCTTTGCGGGAACCGACATCACCGGCAAGCTGACCCAGACCGCCGCGGGACCATTTGCGGGCGCGCTCGCCTTTGTCGGTTCCGGCATCACCGGCAACGTCGATCTGTCGGCGCAGGGCAAATATCAGCAGGCGGTGGTGCGCGCGACCGCGGCCAACGCGAAGATCCCCGGCGATCTCGAATTCACCATCGGCCGCGCGGTCGTCAACGCGACGGTGGTGCTCTACGACGATGCCCCCGCGATCACCGGCGAGGCGCAGGTCGCGAACCTGCGGCGCGGTGAGTTCGTGCTGGCGCGGGCACGCGGCAAGATCGACTATCGCGGCGGTCGCGGGACGGCACAGGCATTGGCCGAAGGGTCGTCGGGCGTGCCCTTCCGCGTTGCCGCCAATGCCCGTTTCACGCCCGATCTCTGGCATGTCGCGCTCGCGGGCCGCGCGAACAATATCGGTTTCCGCACGCCAAAGGCGGCGCAGATCGCGGTGAGCGATGCCGGTTATCGCCTCGCGCCGACCCAGATCGATTTCGACCGCGGCAGCGCGCGTGTTGCGGGCAATTGGGGCGACGGGCTGAGCGTCCAGGCGCGGATCGACAAGCTCGATCTTGCCATCGCCAACGCCTTCTCCCCGGGCCTCGGAATCGGCGGCAGCGCCACCGGATCGATCGATTTCCGTCAGGCCGCGGACGGTAGCTTCCCGCAGGCGGTCACGCGCCTCGACATCGCCGGCTTCAACCGGTCGAGCCTGGCGGGGGTCTCGACCCCGGTGGACATCGCCTTTGTCGGCCGGCTGCTGCCCGAGGGCGGCGACGCGCGCGCGGTGATCAAGCGCGGCCAGACCACGATCGGCCGGATGATCGCCACGCTCCAGCCGCTCGGCTCCGGCGCGAGCTGGAGCGAGCGGCTGATGGCGGCGCCGCTGTCGGGCGGCATCCGCTACAACGGTCCCTCGGCGGTGCTGTTCTCGCTCGCGGGCTTCACCAACCAGTCGGTGGCGGGACCGATCTCGATCGCAGCGGATTTCTCGGGCCAGCTGCGCGCGCCGCAGATCACCGGGCAGATGCGCGCCGCCAACCTGACCTATGAGAACGAGACCTGGGGCACGCGGCTGACCCAGATGAAGATCGAAGGCCGCTTCGATTCCGATACGCTCGACATCACCGAAATGAATGCGGTGGCGGGCAATGGCCGCGTGATCGCGACCGGAACGGTGGGCCTGTCCTCGGCCGAGGGCTTCCCGGTCGACATCACCGCACGCTTCCGCAACGCGCGGCTGGCGCGCAGCGATGCGCTGGGCGCGACCGCGACCGGGCAACTGCGCATCACCAACGGCCTCGACGGCGGGCTGATCGAGGGGCGGATCATCATCCCCGACGCGCGCTACCAGATCATCCGACAGGGCGCGGCCGAGGTGCCCGAGCTGACCGGCGTCTACCGCAAGAGCGAGCTCGACGCGGAGGGCAAGCGCCCGGTGCGGACCAAGCCCGCCGGCATCTTCCGCCTCAACGTCGCGGTGGTGGCGGACAACCGGCTGTTCGTGAGCGGCATGGGCCTCGAATCCGAATGGAGCGCACGGATGCAAGTGACGGGCACGTCCGCTGCGCCGATCGTCACGGGTGAGGCCAAGGTGGTGCGTGGCACCTACAGCTTCGCCAGCCGCCGGTTCGAGCTGACACGCGGCCAGATCAACTTCGAAGGCGGGCCGCTGACCGATCCCAGCATCAACATCTCGGCCAACACGAGCGCCGAGGGAGTGACCGCGATCATCAACATCACCGGCACCGGCCAGCAGCCGCGCATCGCCTTCACCTCGACTCCGGCACTGCCGCAGGACGAAGTGCTCTCGCGCCTGTTGTTCGGCAGCTCGGTCACCAATTTGTCGGCGACCGAGGCGATCCAGCTCGCCGCTGCGCTGAACTCGCTGCGCGCCTCGGGCGGGCTCAACCCGCTCGGCCAGCTCCGCTCGGCCGCGGGGATCGACCGGCTGCGCATCCTCGGCGAAGACGACACCACCGGCCGCGGCATGGCGCTCGCCGCCGGCCAGTATCTTACCGATGACATCTATGTCGAAATCATCACCGACGCGCGCGGGTATACCGCGGTGCAGCTGGAGATCGCGCTGACGCGGTCGCTCAGCCTGCTCTCGCAGACCGGCTCGTTCGGCGGATCGCGGGCAGGCCTCAAATATTCGAAGGATTACTAGCCCGCGCACATATTGGCGCCTGCAATACAAGCCTTCGTCACCCCGGCCTCGTGCCGGGGTCCACTGTGCCGCGCCGGAAACCGTCGCACCTCTTGTCCGACGCCTGCCTCCCGGTGGACCCCCGGCACGAGGCCGGGGTGACGGACGGGGCTGGGCAGCCTGTGCCCGTTAATGCCGGCCGGACCGACGCTTTGGAATTTTCCTACATTGCCGCATTCCGCTATGCGACGCCCATGCACCTGCACAGGTCACTCCCGGTCTGCCGCCCGCGCACGACCTGTGTCAATCGGGACTCCCATATACGCGTTCTGTATTACCTTCGTGAATTAAATGAACGCTAACGTTCAGTAATTTGGGCGATGCGCCGGCAGATCGCTCACAACGGCATTGCGCTTTACTTACACAGGTGTAAGTATCTGCGCGGGAGAGACGGATGACCGAGCATTTCGATGTCGTGGTGGTGGGTGCGGGGATCTCGGGCATCGGGGCGGGCTATTTCCTCCAGCGCGACTGTCCCGACCGCAGCTATGTGATCCTGGAAGGGCGCGAGCGCATCGGCGGGACCTGGGACCTGTTCCGCTATCCCGGCATCCGCTCCGACAGCGACATGTACACGCTCGGCTACAGCTTCCGCCCCTGGACCCAGGCGAAGGCGATTGCCGATGGCCCCTCGATCCTGCGCTATCTGGACGAAACCGCGCGCGATCATGGCATCGACCGGCATATCCGGCACCAGCATCGCGTGACCGGCGCCAGCTGGTCGACCGAAGACGCTCGCTGGACGGTCAGCGTCGAGCGCGGGCCGGACAAGGAACCGGTCGCGTTCACCTGCAATTTCCTCTTCATGTGCTCGGGCTATTACAACTACGCCGCGGGCTATCTCCCCGAGTTCGCCGGGCGCGATCGCTTCAAGGGGGACATCGTCCACCCCCAGCACTGGCCGCAGGACCTCGACTATGCCGGCAAGCGCGTGGTCGTGATCGGCTCCGGGGCGACCGCGGTTACGCTGGTGCCGGAAATGGCGAAGACCGCCGCGCATGTGACGATGCTCCAGCGCTCGCCCACCTATATCGTCGCGCGCCCGTCGGAGGACGGCATCGCCAACTGGCTGCGCGCGAAGCTGCCCGGCAAGCTCGCCTATCGGCTGACCCGGCTCAAGAACATCTCGCTCGGCCAGTTCTTCTACCGGCTCGCGCGCAGAAAGCCCGAGAAGACCAAGGAGCGGCTGATCCAGATGGTCCGCGACGAGCTGGGCGAGGACTATGACGTCGCGACCCATTTCACGCCGCGCTACAATCCCTGGGACCAGCGCATCTGTCTCGTCCCCGACGCCGACCTGTTCGCGTCGATCCGCGAGGGGCGTGCATCGGTCGTCACCGATCAGATCGAGACGTTCGAGGAAGAGGGCATCCGCCTCAAGTCGGGCGACCTGCTTCCGGCCGAGGTGATCGTCACCGCGACCGGCCTCGACATGCAGCTGATGAGCGGCATTCCCTTCACCGTCGATGGGGTGCGGGTCGATCCGGCCAAGTCGCTCGGCTACAAGGCGATGATGTATTCGGACATCCCGAACCTCGCCTCCAGCTTCGGCTACACCAATGCGAGCTGGACGCTGAAGTCTGACCTTACCGCCGCTTATGTCGCGCGTCTGCTCAACACGATGAAGAAGCGCGGGATGCGCCAGGCGACCCCGCGCATCGCCGGCGACGTCGAGCCGGAGCCGTTCCTCGACTTCACCTCGGGCTATGTCCAGCGCGGCATGGACAAATTCCCCAAGCAGGGGAATCGCAAGCCGTGGCGCGTGCACCAGAATTACGCGCTCGACCTCGTCGCGCTGCGCTGGGGCGGGATCGACGAGGGCATGGAATTCTCCAACCCGGAACCGAAAACGAGGGCCGCCGCCTAGGCGGTGAAGATCGCGCCGTCGCGCACCTCGAGCGGCCAGGGGGTGAGCGCGGCGCCGGTGCACGGGCCGCCGACACAGGCGCCATCCTCGATTCGGAACAGCGCGCCGTGCCAGCTGCACTGGATCAGGGTGCGATCGGAGGTGAGATAGGCATCGAGCTGCTGGGCGAGGGGCAGGCCCATATGCGGGCAGCGATCGACATAGCCGTGCACCGCGTCACCGCTGCGCACCGCGAATCCATGGAAGCGGCCGGCTTTCATCTCGAGCACGAAGTTGCGCGCACCGCCGTCGGCGATCAGCGCGATCGGGCCGAGCCGGACGCCCGGCGGGGTCGAGGAAAGGCGTTCGCTCATGCGTATGATCGTGTCCGGAAAAGTAGGATGCGGGAGTGGTGCTTGGTCCACTCCCGCATCCGGTTCCTTCCCCCTTTGGAAGGAATTGGGGGCCGGGTGGTCCCGGCTCTCCTCTCCAATTGGTCAGGCGTCGACCTTGATCACGCCGCGGCGGATCTGGTCGAGCTCGATGCTCTCGAACAACGCCTGGAAATTGCCGTTGCCGAACCCTTCATTGCCCTTGCGCTGGATGATCTCGAAGAAGATCGGACCGAACATGTTCTCGGTGAAGATCTGCAGCAGGATCCCCTCCTCACCGACATTGCCGTCGATGAGGATGCGGTTCTTGCGCAGCCGCTCAAGGTCCTCGCCATGGCCGGGGACGCGCTTGTCGACCAGCTCGTAATAGGTCTCGATCGTATCCTGCAGCCTGACGCCGCGCGCGCGCAGCCGCTCGACCGTGTCGTAGATGTCGTCCGTGGTGAGCGCGAGGTGCTGGATCCCCTCGCCCTTGTATTCGCGGATGAACTCCTCGATCTGGCTCTTGTCGTCCTGGCTCTCGTTGAGCGGGATGCGGATCGCCTTGTCGGGGGCGATCATCGCCTGGCTGAACAGGCCGGTCGCCTGGCCCTTGATGTCGAAATACTTCTGCTCCTCGAACCCGAAGAGCGTCTTGTAGAATTGCGACCACACCCGCATCTGGCCGCGGCGGACATTGTGGGTGAGGTGGTCGAGCAGGTCGAGGCCGACATTGTTGGCGGCTTCGGCTTCCTGCCAGCCGGGGATTTCGGCCCAATTCTCGTACAGGTCGTGGCCGTCCTGAATGAAGTAGAGGTACGATCCGCCGATGCCGAGGATGACGGTGTCGTCCTCCTCGGTCCGCTCGGCACCATGCGCCAGCGCCCATTCCATCGCCTTGACCGGGTCCGCGACGCGGAATGCCATCGCGCTGGCCGAGGGGCCGTGCTCGCCGCGGAACTGCGCCACGCGCCCAGCATCGTCGCGGTTGAGCATCAGGTTGATGCGGCCCTGCTTGTAGCGGGTGATGTTCTTGGTCGGGTGGCGGTGGCTTGCAACGAAGCCGAGCTGCTCGAACTGCGCGGCCATCGCCGCGGAATCGGGCGAGGTGAACTCGACGAACTCGAAGCCGTTGAGGCCGAGGGGGTTGGCGGGGTCGGTCATGGTCCAGCGCTCCGGAAAGGTGTGGCTGAACCTAGACCTCGGCAAATTTGGTGTCAATTGATACCAAATCGCCTTATCCAGCTTTCGTGCCTTTCCGCCCCCCGCCGACTCCGTTCGCGCACAAACACAGTGCGCAGCGCGCTGAAGGTCGTCCTGTGGAGGACTTTCGGCTGGGCCGGCTGTTCAGCCGATCACCGTCACGCCGCCTGCGATCTCGGTGACGTCGAGGTCCAGCAGCTGCTGGATCTGCGACACGGCATTCTCGATCTGTGCGGTGTGGAACATGCCGCTTACCAGCCGCCTGCCGACCGCGTCGTTCGACAGGATGATGCGTCCGTTGCGGTAGCGATTGATGTCTTCGATCGCCGCGGCGAGCGGTGTATCGCGGAAGATCAGCACGCCACGACGCCAGCTTCCGCTCACTGCCGGATCGATCTGCGTGATCCGGGCGGCTTCCCCGGGCGCCGCAGCGAAACGCTGGCCCGCGACGATGCGGTGCCGTGCGGTACCCTGCTCGCCGAACAAATGCCCGGTAAGGCAGGTGACGCAGGTTTCCCGCTCGCTGGCTCGCACGTCGAACTGCGTCGCCTTGCCGAGCCAGCGGGTGTCGCCAACGCGGATCGCGAGGGCGGCAGCGTTCTCCGCGATTGCGATAAAGGCTTCGCCCGAGATCAGGGTTGCCTCCCGCCGCAGGGTGTCGAGCGAAAGCGCGGTGCGGCCGTTCATCTCGATCGTGACCCCGGCCATGGGGCGCAGCAGCCTACGCTCCCCGACGCCGGTCCGTTCGCCCGCGCGCAGCTCGGCGAGCGAGGGCCAGAGTTCGTAGGGCGGGTTCACCATCAGCATTGCGCCGGACGCAGCGATGGCACCGCCGGTGACGAGGAAGCCGCGCCGGCCCATCGCCGCGTGTCGCAGCCGCGCACCGAAGGGGACGACGTTGTCGGAGAGGCCGGTGGCATCCGTGAGCGGCATCGCGCGCAGCGCCCTGCGCATCGCCGCCGCTTCGCGAAACGCTTCGGCATGCGCCGGATCCTGCGCGCGCCATGCTTCGAAGGCATGCGCGTCGGCCCGGGTCGCCGAACCCGATGTGAGACGGACGACCCAGCCCAATGCCTCGTGCATCGGAGGCGAAAGGCCAGTCGTCTCTGTGTCGCGCATCGTCATTGGCCGTTGCGCCCCCGGGCGATCGTCATTCCTGCTCTTCCTCTCTGTCGGACAGTCTGGCCATGCCGGTGACGAACGACTTTCTTTTGCCGAGCCGGCGTGCGCACAAATCGATGCCGCGCCGTAGATCCTTCTGAACCGTGCGGATGCTCACGTCGAAGCGTTCGGCGAGAACGTGGTGGCTGACATCGCCGAGAAACGCCTCCTGGAAAATGATGCGCTGCCGCTCGGTCAGCTCCGAAAGCGCGCGGGCGACGACGGCGATGTCCGCGCGATCGGCGGCGATGGCCGCGGGGCCGGGCGCATCGTCAGCGACGCCCAGCAGTTCCTCGATATCGACGAAGCTGAGCCGCCGGTTCTCGGACTTGATCAGATTGTGCGCGGTGTTGAGCGCCGCGCGATAGACATAGGCCTCCGGATCCTTGACCGGCGCGAGATCGGCGCGCGTTTCGATCCGGATCCAGGTCTCCTGCAGCGCGTCCTCGGCGATCTGCGGCCCGAACCGGCGCGCGAGGCGGCCGCGCAGCGAGGAGTAGCGCGCGAGCAGCGAGCGCAGCAGCAGCGATCGGGGGGCGTCGGCCATCATCGCGCGACGATCTCCAGCCAGATCGGCTGGGGCATGCCGACGGGGGGAGGCTCGGGAAGAGCGGTGCCGGACACCACCGAGACGATTGCGCGATCGAGCTGGCCGGTGCCGCTACTGCGCCGGACGAGCGGATCGCGGATGATGCCATGCGGGTCCATTGCCACGGCAAGGCGAACGCTGAAGCTGCGCCCGCGCGTGCGTGGGTCGTCTTGTAATCGCCGGGCGATGGTCGAGCGGACGAGCTGGCCGAACGGGCGATAGTCCGGGCCCGGCTGCTGACCGATGATCCGTTCTGCCTTGATCTGCAGCCGGTCGAGCACGAGCCGGGGCGCCGTGGCTGCACCGGCAGGGGGGCTGTCGGCGCCGCTATCGCGGCCTGCTTTCGGCGCAGGGAGCACAAGCACGGCCGACGCGCTGGTGAAGCGGTGCGTGACGGGTGCGCCGGCCAGCATGCGCGCGACCGCGGCTTGCGGGGTCAGCGCGCCCTTTACCGGAGCGGAGCGAAGTCCCGCCAGCACACCCCGTTCGTACAGGACGTCGATCCCGCTCTCGCGTCCCAGCTTGAGGAGCGCGGTCTCGAGGTCCTGGGCTGGAATATCATAGTCGCGCTCGGCCGGCTGTGCCTGCAACGCGCGTGCGCCGCCGCAGGGTATCGCGACAATGCTGGCGCATATGGCAAGCTCGACTGCCCCGATCGTTCCGGTACGCGGCACGCGGTCAGCCGATCTCGAATTCGATGGGCAGGGTGATGTCGAGCGAATCGGGCAGTTCCGACGGAATCGCGGGCATCGGCGCGGCGCGGTGGATCGCTGCCAGCGCTTCGGCGTCGAGATTGGTACGGCCGGAGCTTGCCGCGATCCAGGCGCTCTGCACGGCACCGGCGCGATCGAGTACGAAACGGATCTCGACCGTCCCTTCGACATGATCGCGCCGCGCGTCGGCAGGGTAGCGCCGATAGCGGGCGATGTGCGCGAGCAGCGTCTCACGATAGCTTACCGCACTCGATCCGCTCAGGCTCGAAACGCTTTCGCCGGGGACATGTCCCGCGATCTTCTCGCGTGGCGGGGCCGGGGGGCTCGATCCGCCGGCCGGTTGCGGCATGCCGAGTATGGCGCTGCCGGCCGGGTGTCGCTGCGGCCAGGGGCGTGCCTCGCTTGCCCCGGACGGTGGCGGGGTACCCGCAGCGAGTGTCGCGGAGACCGGTTGGAGCGGGAGCATCTCGACGACCAGCACGCCGTTGCGGCCTTCGCGTTTGCCGCCGCGGCCGCCGTCGCCGGGCGGTAGCGTCCATAACAACGCCACGCCGGCAGCCGCCGGGATAAGCGTTGCCAGCGCCAGTGAAACGATGCGCTCGACCGGGTCCGGTTTCATGCGATCGCTGCACCCGGGGCGGAGGAGAGGGAGGTCCTGCTCTTCATGAGCGAGGTCCCTAGGGCTGCTTCATGACATCTGCGCGCACGAAAAAAAGTCGTTCGCGATCGGCTCCTATCGGCTGTCCAGCAGGAGGAGGACGGTTCATGCGAGCGAGCTGCGCGGCGATGATTGATGCGGAACGGGCGGCGTTGTGCTCTGTCGACGCCGCCGGTGATACCGCTTCGCCGGTTCGGGCCCCGCTGCGCGATGTCGAAATGACTGTGACGCGCGTGACCGTTGAAGCGGGCGATCGGTTCGAGCTGGCAGCCAGTCCGGCGTGTGTCGGATTGGCCCTCATGATCGAGGGCTTGGCCTGTTTCGAGATCGATGCCACAGGGGTTCGCGTGTCCGCGGGGCAGGCGATCCTGAACGCGCACCTCAGCCCTGTCGTGGGCACGTGCCCGGCCGACGGGCGCATGGTTCGGCTTTCCCTGCCCCGCAACGCGGCTCAGGCCTGGGCCAGCGCGCTCCATGGTGGCGCAAGGCGGCTGGCACGTGCTGCCTTCGTCTTCCGGGCCGATGCCGGTCTTGCCGAGCTCGCGGACGACGGTTGCGAGAGCATGAAGGCTGGCGCTGTCATTCAAGCCGTGATTGCCGCGCTCGCCTCGCACGAGGGGATCGATGTGGCGTGCCCGGCGTCGCGATCGATCAGCCTGGCGCGGCGCCGGCTCGACGCCGATCCGTCGCGGGCATGGGATCTTGATGATCTTGCGCGCGGCGTCGGAGTCACGCCGGTTACGCTGCAACGGGGATTCCGCGACTGTGTCGGGGTGACCGTCGCCAGCTATGCGCAGCGGATTCGGTTGAGCGAGGCGCGGACGCGCCTGGCGAGTGCGCGCGAGACGCGACCCGTGAGCGCGATCGCACATGCCGCGGGTTTCGCATCCGTCACAGCCTTCGCGCGCGCTTACCAGCGAGTGTTCGGCGAAACGCCGACCAAGACTCGCGCGGATCACGCTCGATTTCCACATGAGGTGCATATAGAATCGGATTAGATAGCAAATACCGAAATAAGTTCTACAGCAATATTTGCCGCTGAATCTTAGGATTCAGCGGCTATTTGTGGTCTAGTCATTTGATGTTGTTTGCATCGATTGAAATATTTATTTCATAGATTGCAACTTGATCAGAAGATTGCGTCGATCTCGCCTTCAATTTACTTGAGGTGCTTTCCCGAATCTCCCTAAGGGCGCCCCGGCAGCGGGAATGTCGCATTGCAGCAAATGCGTCACAGCCCCGCGCCAAAGGCCAGAGCTCACCCGAAGCGGCAGCAGTGCCGCGCTCGGGTCAGGTTGCGGGGGATTTTAGGTTGAAGACCGTAGTAGGCCATGGTTGGAGGGCGTCGGGCCTCGCGATCGCCACGATGATCGCGATCGGGAACGGGACTCCGGCTTTGGCGCAGGATGCCGCGCCAGTAGGGCCGGTGGCTCCGCCGTCCGCAGCGACATTCGACATCCGGGCATTCCAGGTGCGCGGCAACAAGCTGTTGTCACCCGATGCGGTGGAACGGGCGGTCTACCCCTTTATGGGGCCGGGCCGCAGCGAGGCCGATGTCGAGGCTGCGCGTGCCGCGCTTCAGAAGGCGTTCGAGGATGCCGGCTATGTTGCCGTGTCGGTGTTCATTCCCGAACAGGGCGTGACCGGCGGCATTCTCCAGCTCGAAGTGCAGCCGCAGGCGATCGGTACGGTCGTGGTCGAGGGGACGAAGAACCCGGACGCAGTGCGCGCGCAGGCGCCGTCGCTGACGCCGGGACAGACGCCCAACATCACCGCGTTCCAGCGCGACGTGATCGCGATGAACCAGAAGCCGACCCGGCGGGTGACGCCCGAGCTCAAGGCCGGCGTCGCGCCGGGCACGCTCGATGTGGTGCTCAAGGTCGAGGAAAGCTCAGCTTGGCACGGCACGGTCGAGATCAACAATTTCAGCTCGGCGGCGACCACCGATCTGCGCGCGTCGGCGACGCTGCGCTACGACGATATGTGGGGCCGCGGCGACAGCCTGTCGCTGACCGCGCAGACCGCGCCGCGCCGGACCGATGACGGCACCGTCTTTTCGGGCAACTACCTGACCCGGCTGGGCCAGGGCACGCAGCTGATGCTCTACGGCGTCCATTCGGACAGCGACATCGCCGTGATCGGCGGTACCAGCGTGGTCGGCAAGGGCAACATCTTCGGCGTCCGGCTGATCCAGTCGCTCGGCGCATCGGAAGGTTTCCACCACGCTTTGACCGTCGGCATCGACTGGAAGGACTTTGCCGAGGATCTGAAACTCGGTTCGGACACCGACAGCGCACCGATCGAGTATTTTCCGGCGACGCTGTCCTGGCGCGGTGACTGGACCGGGGAGGGGCGCAAGAGCGACCTCAGCGTCACCGGCATCTTCGGGATTCGCGGGCTAGGCGATAACAAGGCGGCGTTCGAGTATAAACGCTATCGGGCGCGCGACAGCTTCTTCGCTTTCAAGCTTGATGCCGGTCACACCCAGGATGTGCTGGACGGCGCGCAGATCGATGCGCGGTTCAACGCGCAATGGTCGGCGACGCCACTCATCTCGAACGAGGGCTTCTCGATCGGCGGCATGCAGAGCGTCCGTGGCTATTACGAGTCCGAGACGCTCGCCGATTACGGCTTCGCCTATCAGCTCGAATTCCGCACCCCTGATGCCGCCGAACTGATCGGCGGACCGCTCGACTCACTGAGGGTCTACAGCTTCTGGGACATGGGCTGGGGCGGGATCCATGAGCCGCTGCGCGGCCAGAGCGAGCGCTTCCGGTTGATGAGCCTGGGCGCGGGCGCCCGCATCAAGCTGTTTCGATACCTCAACGGCGCGCTCGATGTCGGCTCGCCGCTGATTTCCGGGCCGGAGAGCAAGACCGGCGACATCTTCGCACGCTTCCGCATTTGGGGGGAATTCTAATGTCGATGATCCAACGCGTCCGTCGGGGCGCAGTGGCGGGCGCGGTCGCGCTTGCCGCAATGACCGCCTTTGCCTCGCCCGCGCACGCCTGGTGGGGTGCCGAGCATGCCTATCGCACGCGGATCAACCTGAACACGAGCGCGGCAGGCGTGACCGGCGAGGTAGCGCGAGCACCGGTGCTGGTGCGGCTGCATCAGGGCAATTTCAACTTCGCCGACGCGAAACCCGACGGTTCGGACCTGCGCTTCGTTGCAGGCGATGATCGCACCCCGCTCAAATTCCATGTCGAGAGCTGGAACGCCCAGGCGCAGCAGGCGCTGGTGTGGGTCGACGTCCAGAACCTTCAGCCGGGTCAGGCCGCCGCGATCTATGCCTATTACGGTAACAAGCAGGCCGCCGCAGCGCAGGACGCCGCCGGCAGCTTCGGCCCCGATTACACGCTGGTCTATCACTTCGAGGGCAGCGGCCCGGCGAAGGACGTGACATCGAACGGCGTTCAGGGCGGCGGCGCGGCGACCCGCAATGCAAGCGGCCTGATCGGCAACAGCCTGGTGTTCGACGGCACGACACCGCTGAGCATCCCGGCCGCGGCATTCGCCGCCGGTCCGCTGTCGGTAAGCTTCTGGGTCAAGCCCGGTTCGGACGGCACGCTGTTCACGCTGCCCGGCGCGGTTAGCCTGATCGCGCAGGGCAGCCAGATCTTCATCGACCAGGGCGGTACCCGTTCGGCGGGCGCGGCGCTCGCCGGCGGTAGCTGGGCGAATGTCGCGCTGGTCAACGACGGCAAGAAGACGCATCTGTTCGTCAACGGCCAGCCCGCTGGCGAAGTGGAAGGTGCACTGGGCGCCGCGACCGGCGATGCGCTGATCGGTCGGGGCTTTGCCGGCGAGATCGACGAGTTCCGCGTCGCCAAGGCGGCGCTGCCGCAGTCGATGTTCCAGCTTGCCTCGGCGAGCGAAGGGCAGGGCGCGCGGCTGCTGACCTTCGACACCGCCGAGCAGGTCGAGACCGGCGGCGGCCACGGCTATTTCGGTATCCTGTTCAAGGCGCTGACCTGGGACGCCTGGGCGGTGATCGCGATCCTCGCGGTAATGCTGGTGCTGGCCCTGTGGGTGATGCTGTCCAAGCATCTGCTGTTCACGCGGATCGAACGCGCGAACGACGACTTCCTCGAGGCCTATCGCAATCAGGCCAAGCGGTCGGGCGACCATACCGGCCTGCCCTCGTTCGACCCCGGCGTGGGCGCGGTCCATTCGACGCTGGGCGATCTCTATCAGGTCGGCCGCCGCGAGCTTTCCGAGCGGCTTCAGGAGGGCCGTTCCACCGGCAGCCGCTTCGCGATCCGCGCGCAGTCGATCGCGGCGATCCGTTCCGCGCTCGATGCCGAACAGGTGATCCAGGGCCAGAAGCTGCACGACCGGATGGGGCTGCTGACCAACTCGATCTCGGGCGGTCCGTTCATCGGTCTTGCCGGGACCGTCCTGGGCGTGATGATCACCTTCGCCAGCGTCGCCGCTGCCGGTGAGGTCAACATCAACGCGATCGCCCCGGGTATCGCCGCCGCGCTGCTGGCGACCGTCGCGGGCCTCGTCGTCGCGATCCCGGCGATGTTCGGCTACAACAGCCTGCTCGTCCGGTCGAAGAAGATCACGGCGCGCAACCAGATCTTCGCCGACGAGCTGGAAAAGCGCATCGCCGAAACGTGGCAGGACGTTCCTGCCGCGCAGGCCGCCTGAGCGGGGGCCTGAGCCATGGCGATCCAGATCGGCGACGAGGACAAGCCGTACAACGAGATCAACGTCACGCCGATGATCGACGTGATGCTCGTGCTCCTCATCATCTTCATCCTGCTCACCACCGCGGCGGTGCAGGGCATCAAGGTCGACCTTCCCAGCGCTTCGTCCGCGAAGCCGTTGGAGGCGCAGAAGTCGCGGGTGATCGCGGTGGCCGACGACGGCACCATCTCGATCGACGCGATCCCGGTTTCGCTCTCCGAACTGGAGCGCGAGCTGCGCACCTCGATCGCCTCGACGCCCGATCTGGCGGTGATCCTGCGCGGCGACCGGGCGGTGCAGTATGACAAGGTGATGCAGGTGCTCGACCTGTGTTCCAAGGTCGGCGTGCCGAGCCTCGGCATGGCCTCCACCCGCCCGCCCGGCGGAGGCAAATGATGACGGCGCTGGCTCTGTCCGCCGGCCCGGGCGGGGGACGCCGGCGGCGTTCCCCGGTCACGCTGGGCCGCATCGCTCTTGTCGGCGGGATCGCGCTCGCCGGGTTCGTGATCTGGAGTTTGTTCAGCGCCCAGATCGTCACCGAGCGGCCCAACGAGAACAAGACGACGCAGGTGATCCTGCCGCCGCCTCCACCGCCGCCGCCTCCGCCGCCGCAGGAAAAGGAGATCGTACCGCCCGAACCGACGATCGCGCCGCCGCTCGACCAGCCGGTCGAGGCGCCGACCCCGCCGACTCCCGATGCGCCGAGCCAGTCCGACCCGGCGCCTGGCGACAACGCGTTGACCGCGCGGGAAGGGGCCGGGCCGTCAAACTACGGCCTTGCGGCCGGGGATGGCGGCGGGATGCGGATCGGCGGCCGACCGGGCGGTAGCGGGGGGGGCAGCGCCTTCGCGGCTTACGGCCAGATGGCGGTCGGTGACATCCGCCGCGCCGCCCAGGCCGATCGCGAGCTGAACCGCGGCCGCTACCGCATCGAGGAGATCGAGATCGCGGTCGACGCCAACGGACGGATCAGCCGCGTGCGGGTGCTGCGCGGCGGCGACGAGCGCCGCAACGCACGCATCGCCCAATTGCTGACCGGATTCCAACTGTCACAGCGACCGCCGGCCGGAATGCCCAGCCTGCGCGTCGCCCTGAGTGGGAGCTGAGCGCCCTGCGCTCAACCCGCCAACACCATTGCTCCAAGGGGAATGATCCCATGTTTCGTGCTCAATTTCGTCACTTGAAGTCTTCGCTGCTCGCCTGCGCGGCCGGCGCCTCGCTCCTCGCCTCGCCGACGCTCGCGCAACAGGTGGATGCCAACAAGCTGCTCGAGATCATGGTCAAGAAGGGCCTGGTCACGCGCGAAGAGGCAGATGCGATGATCGCCGAGGCGACGACCAGCACGTCAGCTCAGCCCGCCCAGCCGCCGGTTCCGGCGGGCGGTGTTTCCGCCGACGGCACCCAGACCATCCCCTATGTGCCGCAGGTAGTGCGCGACCAGATCGTGCAGCAGGTCCGCACCGAAATGACCGCCAAGGCGGAGGCCGAAGGTTGGGCGAAGCCGGGCGAGGTCGCCGAATGGACCAAGCGGATCACCCTGTTCGGGGATATCCGCGCACGCGCCGACGGGATGCTGTTCGGCGAGGGCAATTCGCAGGATCTGGTCAACTGGCGCGCGATCAACGCCGGCGCCGGGCTGCAGGTCAATCAGGGCGCGCCCGGCTTTGTCCGCCCGCCCTATCTGAACACGGTCGAGAATCGCTGGGCAATGCGGCTGCGCGCGCGGCTCGGTATCAAGGTGCGGATCGACGATTGGGTGGGGGCGGAGGTTCGTCTTGCTACTGGTAACGACACTGGTCCCGTTTCGACCAACCAGACGCTCGGGCAGAATGGCGAGTTGGGCAAATATGCGCTGTGGCTTGACCGTGCGAACCTGACCCTGACGCCTGTAAAGGACGTCAAGGTCAGCATCGGCAGGTTCGGCAACCCCTTCTGGTCGAGCGCGATGCAGTTCGACGAGGACCTGAATTTCGACGGCGTCGCGATCTCCGGCGAAGCGAAATTCGGCGACACCGTGAGCGTATTCGGCACCGCCGGCTTCTTCCCGCTGTTCAACACCGCATTCAACTTCGGATCGAGCGGCGTGGGCACCATCTTCGGCGGTGCCTATCCGAGCCAGGACCGCTATCTGGCGGCCGGGCAGATCGGCCTCGACTTCCGATCGGGCGACCGCTTCCGCGCGCGGATCGCCGGCGGTTACTACCGGTTCGAGAACGTGCAGGGACAGCTCTCGGCGCCGTGCAACTTTGATCAGGACGCCTGCAGCACCGACGCGATGCGGCCGGCGTTCCAGCAGTTCGGCAACACCAACAAGCCGCTGCGACACGTCATCCCCAACCCCGCGGTCGCACCGGGTGCCAGCCCCGAGGTCCAGTATTTCGGGCTTGCCTCCAAGTTCCACGTCGTCGGTGCGCGCGGCGAGATCGAATATGGGCTGAACGATCGTGTCACGGCGCGGTTTACCGGCGATTACATCCAGAATCTGGGGTTCGACCGCGCGAAGATCGCGCCGCTCGCGCTCAACAATTTCGCGCCGGTGATCGGCACGACCGGCGGCAACTATGACGGCGGCGACAAGGGCTGGCAGGCACAGCTCGCCGTCGGCAAGCTGAGCGAGGACATCCGCGCCGGCGACTGGAGCCTGCTAGCCGGTTACCGCCATGTCGAATCCGACGCGACGCTCGACGCGATCGCGGACAGCGATTTTGGCCTTGGCGGCACCAACATGAAGGGCTGGTTCGCGGGCGCCACCTATGGCTTCGCGAAGAACACCGCGTTGAGCGTGCGTTGGCTCTCGGCCGACGAGATCGCCGGGCCGCCGCTCTCGGTCGATCACCTGATGATCGATCTGACTACGCGGTTCTGATCGCCATGGCGCCGCTCGCTCATTCCAGCGCAGGGCAGGGGGACGGCAGCTCTCCCGGCTCGCGGCCCGTACCGGCGGCCCTTTTTGCCGGTGCGTGCGGCCGGACGGACCCGCCTCGAGCCCCTTCGGGGCGGGTCCGGACGGCCGGAGCGGCGCTCATGATGCTGGGCCTTGCAGCGCTCCCGCTACCGGCGGGGGCAACGCAGCGCGAGGTGCCGGAGCCGGAAGCGTCGCCGCCGTCGCCGCCGGCAGCGCCCTGTGTCATCGTCGAGGTCGGCGGCACGCGATCGGGCGATCTGGAATGCGCCGCGCGGCAAGCGGCGCGGGCGGCAAAGATCGCCCGTGCGCAGGCCGACGCGATTCGCACCCTTTCAGCCGTTCGCGCCGGTTCGCCGGACATACGCGTTGGCGTGACCAGCCTGTCGGGCACGCGGCTGCGCATGGGAAGCAACCTCGGCATTTCGGCGCGGCCGGCGCGTCCGGCCGCAGCTCCGGTCACTCCGATGGGCCGCCAGCCATGATTCCATCATTTGCGATGCGCAGTGCCGATCGCCTGCCGCGTCCTGTTCCTTCTGCTTTCGACGCCACCGCTTGCCGGCCGGCGCGCACCCTGGAGTCCGCACGATGATCCGCACCGACCGCTCGTTCCGCAACCGTCTGCTCCTTGGCGCCTCGCTCGGCAGCCTGGTGCTGGCCGGTACCTCGCTCGCCCAGAATTTCGGTGGCCGCGGCACGACCGCAAACCCGGCGACCGCAGCCGCGCAGGCAGCGCAGAACGCCGCGAGCCGCGACGCCGCGGCGCGCGCGGCGGCGCAGCGCACCCGCGCGACGCTGGAGAATGCGACACGGGTTCGCGCGCAGATGGATGCTGCGCAGGCGGCGGCGCGCGCGGCCGCCCTTGCGGCGCAGTCCGCGGTGCCCAACGGCCTTGGCGGTGGCGGGCTCAAGGTCGCCAACGGCATTGCGCTCGATCCCAAGCTGTGGGTCGGCGCCGAAGGCCCGGTGCAAAGCCAGGGCTCCAACGGGCGGACCGCGGTGAGCGTCAACCAGACGCAGGACAAGGCGATCCTCAACTGGGATTCGTTCAATGTCGGGCGCGAGACCGACCTGACGTTCAACCATCACGGCAACAGCAACTGGGTGACGCTCAACCGCGTCGTCGGCAACAGCGCCGATCCGTCGCAGATCCTGGGCACGATCAAGGCCGACGGTTCGGTCTATGTCCTCAACCAAAATGGGGTGATCTTCGGCGGCGCGAGCCAGGTCAACGCGCGCAACATCGTCGCCGCGGCCGCGACGATGACCGACCAGCATTTCCGCGACTATGGCATCTATGCCCGCATCACCCAGAACTCGCCTTCCGCGCCGCCCAGCGCGGTGGTCGAGAGCTTCACCGCGGCCAAGGGTGAAGTGAAGGTCGAGGCAGGCGCGCGGATCGTCACGACCGCACCCAAATCCGTGGTCGAGGGCGGCGGCTTCGTCATGCTGCTGGGCAGCAAGGTCGAGAATGCCGGATCGATTCGTACCGATCGCGGCCAGACCCTGCTCGCGGCGGGCGACAGCTTCCTGATCCGGCCGGGCTACGGCACCGACGCCAACCAGCGATCGACCACGCGCGGCAACGAGGTGCAGGTCACGGTCGGCGCCGACAGCACCGCCGGCCGTGCGATCAACAGCGGCGTGATCGAAGCGCGGCAGGGCGACATCACGATCGCGGGCGAGCATGTCGTGCAGGGCGGCGTCGCAGTGGCGACGACCAACGTCCATGCCCGCGGCACGGTCCACCTGTTGACCAACGTCGCCAGCAACAAGAGCGACACCAGCGTCACGCTGACCGGGAACAGCCTGACGCTGATCCTGCCCGAACTCGACAGCAAGGATACCGCCACCAACGCGCAGCGCGACGCGCTCGCCAACCCGCCGCAGACGACGTTGAGCTGGAACCTCAACAATCAGGGCGACGGCAATCTCGGCCTGACGATGGCCGACCGCCTCGACCGTTCGCGCGTCGAGATCATGACCGGCGGCACCGCCAGCTTCGAGGCGGGGTCGCAGACGATCGCGCAGGGCGGGCAGATCGCGGTGATGGCGCGGACCAAGGCGTTCGTCGGCGAAGGCGCGGTGCTCGACGTGTCGGGCGTGCGTGGCGTGGCGATGGACATGGAGTCCAACACGCTCAAGGTGAATGTCCAGCCCTATGAGATGCGCGATTCCGCGGTCAACCGCGAGGTCGAGGGGCTCAAGCATAATGACGTGTGGATCGATATCCGCGACCTGATCCTGCTGCCGAGCGGCACCGGCGGGCACAATGGCGATCGCTACTACACGCCGGGCGGCCTGCTCGAGGTCGGCGGGCATCTGAGCAACGTCGCGCATTCGATCGGCGAATGGGCGTCGGTGGGTGGGAGCATCGCGTTCCAGAGCGGCGTCGGCGCGACCAATGTCCGCCCGCCCGACAGCGGCCAGTTGGTGATCCAGAAGGGCGCGATCCTCGACATTTCGGGCGGCAGCCTCGACTATGCGGCCGGCACCGTCCGCTCGACCCTGTTCATGGGCTCGGACGGCAAGCTCTATGCCTCGGGCCAGGCCCCGGCCGGGGTCAAGATGATGTCGATCGGCGCTGCGTTCATGCGCCGTCACGAACGCTGGGGCGAAGGCTATACCGAGCTCTTCACGACGCCGTTCTCGCGCACCCAGACGGCGCGATGGGAGGATGGCTATACCGTCGGCCGCGACGCCGGTACGATCTCGCTGTCGATGCCGACGGTATTGATGGAGGGGACGATCCGCGCCGATGTGGTCGTGGGCGACCGCCAGACGCAGATCCGCCCCGACCTGCCGATCGCCGTCGATCCGCAGGGCACGCTCAACGGCACCAACGCGAACCGGATCGACGGGTACAAGCTGCCGCAGAACGTGACCCCGCTGGCCGGCGGTCTCTATGTCGGCAACCGGCTCGAGGCACACGTGCCCAATTCCGGCTTCCAGCCGTTCAGCTCGAACGTGACGATCAGCAACGGCACCGATGTCACGTCGGGGATGAATGCCGGTACCGCGCTGACCCCCGACCTGGTCAACAACGTCCAGCTTTCGGCCGAATCGATCAATCAGGCGGGCCTCGGCGCGCTGCGGGTCAGCGGCAAGAGCCTGCTGGTCGATGCCGACCTGGCCGTCGCCCATGGCGGCAGCATCGCATTGCGCGCCGAGAATACCAAGATCGCGGGCGACCTTACCGCGCGCAGCGGCACCATCTCGATCGAGGGCGTGATCGCCAATTGCAGCACCGTCTGCGACATCATCCCGACCCCGATCGATGTGGCGCAGGGCGTGAAGATCGATGCCACCGGCCTGTGGGTCAACCTCAAGGCCGGCGGGGATCGCCGGGACCTGGCGTTCATCAAGGGCGGCGACGTCTTCATCAGCAGCAGCCAGGGATCGGCGCGTCTGGGCAAGAACAGCCTGATCGACGTGTCCGCGGGCGGGGCCATCCTCGAGCAGGGCGAGACCCTGGGCGCGCGCGGTGGCGACGTCGTGATCTCGGCGAGCAACACGCCGCGGCCGATCACCAACGAACTGGTCCTCGACGGCGAGATCCGCTCCTACGGCTCGGGCGATTTTGCGGGCGGCACGCTGATCATCAACAATGGTGGGCGGCCGGTGACGATCGGCGCGCAGGTGTTCGCGGGCGGAAACCTGCTGGTCGCCGGACAGCCGTTGCCGATGGACATGCAGCTCAGCGAGGATCTGCTGCTCAAGGCGGGGATGAGCCTGCCGTTCGAATATTCCTATCAGGTCACCAAGCTGCTGACCGGCGACATCGCGGACGACAGCCTGTTCCTCGATTTCACCGACAGGACGCTGCTCGCCGACTGGGTCGTTCCCGACACCGGCGAGGCCTATGACGCCGATTTCAACTGGTACGGGCCCGGGCAGACGCTGCCCGCGGGGACCTATCTCGCGCTGGCCTATATGTCGGTCGCCAAGGGGCAGGCGATTCCTGATCTGAGCGCGATCTATGGCGGGAACGAGGTTCTGCTTCCGACACCGATCACCCGTTTCATCCCCGCGGGTACCCCGCTCGCCAACGATCTGACGCTCGCGGCGGGGACCACGCTCAAGCGCGGCTGGACCTTCGAGGCCGATCTCAAGGTCGCGACACCGCTGCACCTCGAAGCGGATTTCTTCCAGAAGGGCTTCACCAACTACACCGTTCGCGCCGGCGGCGATTTGTGGGTGGGCGACAATACCAAGCTCGACGTGATGGCGCCGGTGCGCCGGATCACCGGCGACAGCCACAAGGTGGCGAGCGGCGCCGCGCTCGACGACGCGATGGAGCTGTGGACCGCGCCGATGATGCGTGAGGATGCGGCGAACGGCCGCTTCATCCAGCGCCAGGGCGCGAGCCTGACTCTGGCAGCATCGGGCCTGGGCGATGGCGATGGGCGCGACGGCTATGGCAACCGGCTAACCGATCGCCAGCTGTTCGGCCAGCTCCGTGTGGGCAAGGGCGCGGTGCTGCGCGTCGATGACGGCCAGTCGATCAAGCTGACAGCGGCCGAATCGATCCTGTTCCAGGGCAAGGCCGAGGCGCGCGGCGGCAGCGTCGAGCTCACCTCGACCCTGTTCGAGAATATGAGCCGCGACGTCCCGTCCAACACGCCGATCCGCTACGATCCGACGCGCGCGCTGTGGATCGATTCCGGCGCGATGATCGACGTTTCGGGCCGGGCCTTCACCGCTGTCGATGCGCGGGGGCTGCGCTATGCCAGCGTCTCGGCGGGCGGATCGATCCATATCGGCGGCGAGCCCCAGCAGCCCTTCGGCTCGACGCTGACTGCCCCGCGCCCGATGACCGCCGCCTATATCGTGGTGCGCGAGGGGGCGGTGCTCGATGCCTCGGGCGCGAGCGCGGAGATCGACTATCTGAGCTCGGGCCTGCCGGCGCAGCGCAACGGACTGCTGCTCGCGACCGATGGCGGCAGGCTGGCGTTCGACTCGCAGTTCGGCATCTTCCTCGACGGAGACCTGCGCGCCAGGGCGGGCGGCGCGGGCGCGCTGGGTGGCGAGCTGTCGATCCGCCTGACGACCCCGCTGGTGTCCGACCGCGGCATTGGCACCGGCCGCGAAGTACCCGATTTCATGCGCCAGCTGCGCAAGGTGATCGTCGATACGAGCTACTCGCCGGTCCTGTCCGACGCGATCGAGTTCGGCGGCTGCGTCACCGGATGCTGGACGCCGGGGCAGACCGTCGCTCAGGCGAACGCCGCGAACGAGGGGGTCGCCGATCTGGTCGGTCAGGCGCGGATCGGCGCCGATCGCGTCAAGGCGGGGGGCTTCGACAGCCTCTCGCTGGCGAGCGACGACGTCGTGCTGTTCAACGGCGACGTCTCGCTGAACCTCGGCCGCAACCTGACGCTGTTCGGATCGATCGCGAACCTCGATCCCGACGGCCATATCAAGCTGTCGGCCGCCTATGTGAACTTCGCGGGCGGCGGGACGATGTGGGGGAATACCCTCGTCGCGCAGAATCAAGGCCAGCTCGCGCTGCAGACCCGGCCCGTGGCCGGCAATGGCAGCGTCACCATCACCGGCGGCCTGATCGACATGGCGGGCATCCGTTTCGGCGTGAACGGCTCGATCGGGCTGATCGGCGGCGGGCAACGCGACTATGATTATGCGGCGTCGAAGGACATCAGCATCGTCAGCCGCAGCGACATCCGCCTGACCGGCGGCGAGGTGCGGTCGATGAGCAACATCTCGCTCACCGCCGCACAGATCTATCCGACGACGGGGGCCGTCGCGGCAATCTATGCCGGCGTCTATTCCTACCGCCTGCCCGGCAACACCGCGATCTACAACACGATGATGCAGGGCGGCACGGTCAGCTTCCACACGCTGGCCGGAAGCAAGCCGGCGGCCCCGCTGTCGGTCTATGGCCAGCTCACCGTCGGTGCGGATATCATCAACCAGGGTGGCGTGCTGGTCGCGCCGCTCGGCTCGATCACGCTGGGCGTCGGCGGCGACGACTATGTGCCGGGGCCAGAGATGGCGATGCCGGGGCAGATCGGCTGGTCGGGGCAGTACGTCACGACCAGCGAAGTCAACCTGCTTCCGGGCAGCCTCACCTCGGTCAGCGGCGCCGGGCTTGCCATCCCCTATGGCGGCACGACCGACGGCCTCAGCTGGATGCTGAACGGGGTCAAGCTCGGCGATACGACCGCCCGGCAGGGCGTGACCGTGGTCGGCTCGCTCCGGGCCGATGCGGGCGCGGTGCTCGATCTGTCGGGTGGCGGCATGCCGACCGGCGCCGGCTTCACGCCGGGCCGCGGTGGATCGGTCGACATCCTCAAGACCGCACTCGCCAACGTGAACCCCGCCTATGCCGGGTTCAGCCAAGCCGACAACAAGGTCTATGCGATCGTCCCCGACTATCAGGGATCGGCTGCGCCGCGCGCGATCGACGGCCATGCGCAGCCCGAATTCGGGCAGCAGATCATCGTGCCGGAGGGCGTGCCTGGGCTGAAGGCCGGCACCTATATGCTGCTGCCCGCCGAGTTCGCGCTGATGAAGGGCGCGTACCGCGTCGAGATGGGGCGGGCGACGGCGCCCGGTGCCGGGCAGCTCAGCAAGCTCCCCGACGGATCGCTTGCGCTGGGTGTCCATACCGGCGTCGCCAACCTTGCCACCCGTTCGGCGCAGGCGGTCGACATCATCCTGACCCCGGCGGATGTGGTGCGCACCCATTCGCAATATGTCGAGACGAGCTTCGAGAAGTTCCTGACCGACCTGCCCGATCGTGCGCTGTTCAACCGCCCGCCGCCGGTGCTGCCGCGTGACGGCAAGCAGTTCACGCTGGCGCTGCCCGCGGTTGCGGATATCGGCGACCGCCCGCTCTTCTCGTTCAAGGGCACCGGCAAGTTCGCCGCGGCCGAAGGCGGGATCGGCGGGTCGTTGTCGGTGACCCCGGGCAACTACCGCTCGGCCGGTGTGATGCCGCTCGAAATCCTGGCGGACGGCATGACCGCAAGCAAGGGCGCAGCGGGCCTCTACGCATCCGATCTGAACGCGGTCGGCGCCACCCTGATGATCATCGGCGGCGAGGTCCAGCGTCAGGTCTATGGCAACTCGACGATCACGGCCCAGCTGAGGATCCGCGCGGGCAGCGACCTCTACGCGCATACCGGTTTCAACGGGATCACGGTGCGCGAAGGCGCGACGCTGTCGGGCGCGCAGATCATGCTGGTCTCCGACGGCCGTTCGGACATCACCGTCGAAGCGGGTGCGACGCTCTCCACGATCGGCAAGGGCAAGCCCGCGTTCGACATGGCGAGCGGCTACCAGATCGTCAGCAACCAGGTGGCAATGCTCGCAGTCTCCAACGGCCTGCTGGAGCTTCAGGCGCCGTCGGGCGCCGGCACCACCGGCGTGATCACCGTCGAAGACGGCGCAGCGCTCTATTCGGAAGGCACGCTTGCGTTCGCGAGCATCGGCCAGGTCAGCCTGGGCGAGCAGGTGCGCTATGGTGCGCGCTATCTCTCGCTATCGACCGGCAGCGTGAACATCGGCACCAGCCAGTCGCTCGCTGCGGCGGGCGAGGCCGGCATCCTGCCCAGCGGCATCCTACTCAACCAGAGCGTACTCGAACGGTTGATGCGCGGCGACGGCAGCACCGGCGCGCCCGCGCTGGAGCGGTTGATCCTCACCGCGAATGACTCGGTCAACTTCTACGGCACCGTGAATCTCGATACGCGCGGCAGCACGGGGACTTCGGCGCTTCAGCTCGTGCTCAACACGCCGGCGCTCTACGGCCATGGCAGTGCCAACGACACCGCGACCGTCAGCGCCGCGACCCTGGTGTGGAACGGCATCTACGGGACGAGCGGCCCAAGCTGGTCGCCGGTCGTCGTCGAAGCCAATCCGGGCGCGCCGATCGCGGGTGGGCCGGGCACCGGCCACGGTACGCTCAACCTGGTCGCCGACCGGATCGTGCTCGGCTATCAGGACAAGCTTTCGGGCATTTCTTCGCTCAACATGAACCGGCTCGCGCTCGGCTTCTCGACGGTCAATCTCACCGCATCGCAGCGGATCGAGACCAATGATCGCGGGACGATCTCGGTCTATGAATCGCAGGCAGTCTCCGGCAAGCCCGGTATCGGCGGCGCGCTCAACATCACCACACCGTTGTTGACCGGCAAGGGCGGGTCGAATGTCGGCTTCGTCGCGGGCGGGGCGATCAAGCTTGCCGCGCCGCAGGGCTGGACGGCCCCGGCCAAGCGGCCCGAGGTTCCGATGGGCGGGGAGATCGGCTTCACCGGCAGCACGGTCGCGGTCGACACGCTTGTGGCGCTGCCGAGCGGCCGCCTCAAGCTGACCGCGCGCGACGGCGACGTGACGCTGGGTGATCGCGCCAGGATCGACATGGCGGGGATGGCGTCGAAATTCTTCGACGAGACCCGCTACAGCTGGGGCGGCGACGTCGAGCTGGAAAGTGCGACCGGCGATGTGCTGGTGGCGAAGGGGGCGGTGATCGACCTCAGCGCCGACTATAATCATGCCGGATTGCTCAAGGTTACCGCGCTCAACGGTACGGCAGCGCTCGACGGCACGATCCAGGGCGAGGCGCGCAATGGCGGGCAGGGACCGAACCCCGAGCTGCGTGCCGGCGGCGTCGACATCCGTGCCGGCCAGATCGCCGGGTTCGCGGCGCTAAATGCACGGTTGAACGAGGGCGGAGTCACCCATTCGCGCAGCTTCCTGACCCGGACCGGCGACCTTGTGATTGGCGACGAGGTGAAGGCGCGCAATGTGAGCATCACCGCCGACGGCGGCAGCCTAACCGTCACCGGCCGTATCGATGCGAGCGGCGCCAAGCCGGGGTCGATCCGCCTGTCGGCGAAGAACGACCTCACCCTGACCGGCAGCGCGGTGCTCGACGCGCGCGGCACGGTGCTGCAGGTCGATGCCTATGGCGCGCCGGTCGAGGCATCGAACCGCGCGACGGTCGAGCTGACCAGCGCCGGGGGCACGCTGGCGCTCCAGCAGGGGGCGACCATCGACCTCGCTTCGCCCGACGGTGTCCGCCGCGGGCGGATCGAGCTCAACGCGCGCCGCATCGGCGGCGACGACGTCGCGATCGCCGCGGCAGGAGCGCTCAACATCCGCGGCGCCGCCAGCCTTTCGGTCAACGCCTTCCGAAGCTATCAGCCCGCGGGCGGGATCATCGATCAGGCGCTGCTCGACGGCATCCATCAGGACAGCGACGCGTTCATCAACGCCGCGATCGGCAATGGTGCGCTGCTCGGCCGGATCGCGGGGCTGCGCGCGCTTGGCGATGTCTTCCATCTGCGCCCCGGCGTCGAGCTGGTCAGCGCACCCGGCGGCGATCTGCGCGTATCGGGAGACCTCAACCTTGCCGGGCACCGCTACGCCAGCCTCAATGCCAAGACCCAGCGGGCGGCCAACTATACCGACCCGTTCGGCGACGGCTATGGCTCGGGCGAGGCCGGTGCGCTGCTGATCCGCGCGGCGGGCGATCTCGACATCAACGGATCGATCACCGACGGCTTCGGTATGCCCGCGCGCACCCCGGACGACAATGGCTGGGTGCTCTACCCGGGCAGCCAGGGCGCGACCGAAGCCTGGGTTCAGGACTATCGCCTGCCGGCGGTCGCGACGCTGGGTAACGGAACGCGGTTCCCGGGCGCGGTGGCGCTGGGCTACGATCTGCCGGTCAACGGCTTCACGGCGGAGTCGAACATGTTGCTCGGTGCCGAAACGCGCCTGGCTTCGGCCTTCACCTTCGGTCGTGAATGGGTGGCACGCGCGGACATCAGGCTGCCCGACGGCAGCGTGATCGCACGCGGCGCGATCATCGCCGCCGACACCCAATTGCCCGCCGGTACGGTGCTGGGCGAGGGCAGCGTGATGCCCGGGGCGGTCAGCCTGCGTGCAATGACCTGGCCCAAGGGGGTCAAGCTGCCCGCGTCGGTCACTCTGTCGTCGATGATCACGCTTGCCGCAGGCGACGTCATTCCGCGCGACGTGACCTTGCTGTCGTCCGCGGTCACCGGGCTGCTCGCCGCGCCGGTCACGCTGCCGTCCGCGATGGAGCTGCTCGGCAGCGCCACGGGCACCGCGACCATATTCCCGGGCGGGCCGAACTCGAGCTTCGTCCTCGGTTTCGGCATCGTCGTGCGGCACGGCACGCAGATCCGCCGGGGCGTGGCGATCCCGTTCGGCTTCGAGACCACCACTCAGGTTCCGCAGACCGGATGGACCGCCACCGCGCCGATCTGGGCGAGCAAGGCCGAGTTCGAAGCCGGTGCTGCGCCGATCATCCAGACTGGCGCGGTCGTGACCGCGCGCCTGCCGCAGGGAAGCTGGTTCGGCGCCGGTTCGACGATGCCGGCCAACTATTGGGTCACGACGACCAAGGTGCCCGCGGGCACCCCGCTAAACGTGTTCAACGTCGCGAACGTCTATCTCGCCCAGCCGCTCACCTTGCCCGCAGGCACGGTGCTGGGCGCCGGGGTCGACGTCCAGATCGCCGGAACGCCGCGCGAGCAGATGCGGCCGGTGCAGGCCGACGGCACGCAGGGCCGCATCTGGGCAACCGCGCCGATGCTCAAACAGGGTTCGGAATCCTGGTCGATGCGCTTCGTCGCGGGCGCGGATATCGGGTCTGCGGACGGCCGCGCGCTGCGTGCCGCCACCGACCTTGCCACATCGGGCCAGACGGGCGACCTCAACCTGTCGGATCGCCACTATCTCAACCCGCGGCTGACCACGGCAGACGGCTTCACCCCCGACTGGCTGACCCGGATGCGCGCGGTGCAGGCGTTCAGCGTCGTGCGCACCGGCACCGGTTCGCTCGATCTGCTCGCGGCCGGCTCCTACCGGCAATATTCGCTGTTCGGCGTCTATACCGCGGGCACCCCGTCGGACATGATCGGCGGCACAACGCCGGACGGCTACAATGTCTACGACCAGCCGCGCGCGATCCTGTCGGGCGGGCAGGGTCTCGCCAACCCGTGGATCGGCGCCGGGTTCGACGGCTACGCCGACAGCATCCGCGACTATCGGGCCTGGTATCCCGAGCATGGCGGCGACCTGACCCTTGCGGTGCAGGGTGAGCTGATCGGCTACCAGACCGGGCGCGATTTCGCCTATCTGCGGCCGGGCAGCGGATCGATCGCCAACTGGCTGTGGCGCCAGGGCAGCTATGGCGTCGCCGAAGGTAGCGGTGCTCAGCTCGGCCAGGATACGCCCACCGCATGGTGGATCCATTTCGGCGGCTACATCCCCAACAATGCGTCGAGCTACAACGACTCGATCATCAGCCATAACGCACCGCTGCTGGTCGGCTTCACAGGGATCGGCACCCTGGGCGGCGGCAATCTGACCGTTTCGGCGGGCGGCGATGCCGGTACGCTGACCGATTTCAGCACGCCGCTCGGCGACACCGCAAGCGGCGGCTCGTTGCGGGCGCGGGTGGCGAGCACGGGGCTCGACTTCGCGGTCGCGGGGACGGGCCGGGTGACGGAGGTGACCCGCGTCGCGGGCTTCGTCACCGGCGGCGAAGTCGTGCAGACCGGCGGCGGCGACATGACGATCCGCATCGGCGGCGCGCTCAACCCGATGACCCCGGGGCAGATCTCCGACACCGACCTGGGCGGCACGCTGACCAATTTGCGCGGCGATATCGACGTCACCGCGCGCTCGATCGGCTGGATCACACTTGCCCCGGGCGACACGAAGGTGACCCTCGCCACGCGCGGCAAGCTCATCTTGTCGGGCGTCGCCGACCCCGGCTCGGTCGTCCAGATGACCGAGGCGGGTACCAGCCTGGGCATGATCGATGCCGCCGGCGTCTGGTCGCGGACCGACGGGCTGTTCGCGCGCAGCAGCTTCACGCTGTGGCAGGACGATACTGCGATCCACCTCTATTCGGCCGGCGGGACAATCACGCCGGTGACGCTGGCGACGTCGAACGCGGCGCGGCGCGACCTGCGCTACTGGTATCCGGCGATCCTCACCGCCACCGCACCGGGCGGCAATATCGACTGGAGCGGCGCCTTTTGCGGCAATGACTGCAACACGGGCATCCCGGCGCTGGTCCTCTCGCCCTCGCCCAAGGGGCAGGTCGAGTTCCTTGCGGGCCACACCATCACCGGCATGGCGCAGTTCTCGCAGGAAGGAGTCGGCGACTATGTGACGAGCATGCCGGTCGCGATGTCCGGCATGTCGAACAGCCGGGACCTGCTGCCCAACATCTTCCGCCCGGTCTGGGGCGGCATGGCGCAGCGGACCCCGGACGCTCCGGTTCCGACGGTCACCGGCAACGGCTCGGTCGGCAGCGCCGTCGCGTTCCAGTCCGAAACCGCGAGCGGCCGCCTGATCGAAGGCCGCAAGAAGCCGGCGCTGTTCTATGCGGTCGAGGGCGACGTGCGCGAATTCTCGTTCGGCATGACCAACTGGAGCCTGCTGAGCCCGATCTATATCAGCTCGGGATCGGCGACGATCCGCGCCGGCCGCGACATCGTCAATCTGGGTTCGCCGCTGGCGCTCGGGTGCGGGATTTCGGGTCCGGTGGACTGCCGCGGCGTGGGGCAGATCTATGGCGGCCCGTTCCTTACCTCCGGTCTGGTGGTCCATAACGATCCGCGCGACATCACCCTGATTTCGGCCGGGCGCGACGTGGTCTTCGCCAACATGACGGTCGCCGGGCCCGGCAACCTGATCGTCGAGGCCGGGCGCCACGTCTATCAGGGCGACAATGGCCGGTTGAGCAGCATGGGGCCGTTGTTCGGCCTGACCCCGGAAACCCGCAATGGCGGCGCGGCGATCACCGTGCTGACCGGGGTGGGCGCGGGCGGTCCGAACTATGACGCGTTCGCCAAACTCTACCTCGACCCGGCCAATCGCGCGAACGCCGAATATCCGCTCGCGCACCCGGAGAATGAGGGCAAGGTCGCCAAGACCTATGACGCGGAACTGCGCCAGTGGCTCAAGGCCCGGTTCGGCTATGAGGCGAGCGACGCGAAGGGTGCGCTCGACTATTTCAACAGCGAGCTGACCGATGTCGAACGCGGCATCTTCGTCCGCCAGGTCTATTATGACGAGCTGAAGGCGGGCGGGCGCGAGTATAACGATGCCGAGGGCCCGCGCTTCGCAAGCTATCTGCGCGGCCGCAATGCGATCGCGGTGCTGTTCCCGGAGAAGGATGCCAGCGGCAAGGCAATCTCCTATGCCGGTGACCTCACCATGTTCGGCGGGTCGGGCGTGCGGACGCTGTTCGGCGGCAATGTCGAATTGCTCGTCGCGGGCGGTCAGACGCTGGTCGGCGTGGGCAGCATCGCGCCGCCCTCGACGGCGGGCGTGCTCAGCATGGGCTCGGGCGATATCGACATCTATTCGCGCCGGTCGGTGCTGCTCGGCCAGAGCCGTGTATTCACCACCTTTGGCGGCGATCTGCTGATCTGGTCGGCCGAGGGCGACATCAACGCCGGCCGCGGATCGAAGAGCACCGCGGTGTTCCAGCCGCCGCGGCGCATCTACGACCGCTACGGCATCGTCACCCTCTCGCCGCCGACGCAGAACACCGGCGCGGGCATCGCCACGCTGGCGCCGATCCCGGAGATTCCGGCGGGCGACGTCGATCTGATCGCGCCGGTCGGCGTGATCGATGCGGGCGAGGCGGGCATCCGTGTGTCGGGCAACGTCAACCTCGCTGCGCTTCAGGTGCTCAATGCCGCGAACATCAAGGTCGAGGGCGAGGCGCGCGGCATCCCGTTGCCACCGGTGGTCAACACCAGCGCGCTGACCGCGGCTTCGTCGGCCAGCAGTGCGGTGGTCGCCGAAGCGGTCAAGGCCGCAGAGCGCGCCCGGCCGCCGGCACGCGCCGACCTGCCGGTGATCGTCACCGTCCGCCTGCTCGGCTTCGGTGCCGAGCCCTGAGACGCGAATCCACTGGAGAATTGAACACCATGTCCGAAGATCAGACCCCCGCCGAAGCGGCGGGGCCGATGCCCTTGTTCTACAAGGCGCCCGAGCCGCTTTCCGCCGTCGCGCACGGGGCGTGGCGGCTGGGCGAGGGCGACTTCGCCTTTGCGGCAGAGACCCCGTTCGTCCCGGTCGTCACCGGCGAGATCGCGCAAGCGATGCACAGTTATCCGATCGTCTTCTCCGCCGGCGACGCGCACCCGATCGCGGTGATGGGCGTCGAGCGCGAGAATCTGTTCGTCACCGACGGCGCGTGGGCGGCCGATGCCTATGTTCCCGCCTATGTCCGGCGCTATCCGTTCGGCTTCATCCCCACGATCAACCCCGAAGGGTTCGCGCTGGCGATCGACGTCGCCGCCGGGCGGGTGCGCAAGGATGGCGGCGAGGGCGTCGCGCTGTTCGATGGTGCCGAGCCTTCGGAGCTGACCCGGCAGGCGCTCGCCTTTTGCGATGCGTTCCAGGCTCAGGCGGCGGCGACGCGTGCCTTTGCCGATGCGCTGGTTGCGGCCGAGCTGCTGGTCGATCGGCGTGCCGACGTGCAATTGCCCGATGGCCGCGCATTGGGGCTCGACGGCTTCCGGATCGCCGACATCGAGAAGCTCTCGCAGCTGCCGGACGAAACGGTTATCGAATGGCATCGCAACGGGTGGCTCGCGCTTGTCCATTATCACCTCGCCTCGCTCGACCGGTTTCCGGCGCTGCTGGCGCGGCGTGCGGGACGCCCGGCTGTCGTGGAAACGTCACAAGCGCGGGGTGAGGGCCACACCACGCATTCGGAAGAAGGTTGAATTCATGATCCTGCGTTCTCTCATCGCTCTCCCCCTCGCGACTGCCCTGGTCGCTCCTGCGCTCGCGCAGACCGCGGCCCCGGCACCGCAGCAGCCGCTCGGCGGGCCGCTGGTTCCCGGCGTCTGTCTGCTCTCGCGCGAGGCGATCTATGCCAATGCCGCCGTGGGCAAGGCCGCGACGGTGCGTCTGCAGGAACTTGCTCGCGTGGCGCAGACCGCAATCAACGACGAACGCACCCCGCTCGAGGCGGAAGCCAAGGCGCTGGAAGGCCAGCCCGACAACCCGCAGAACAAGCAGCGCCGCACAGCGCTTGCGGCGCGCTGGCAGGCGCTGCAGGGCAAGGCTGCGCATGACAGCCGCGAGATCGAGGCGACCCGCGTCAAGGTGCTCGCGCAGATCGCCAGCGATGCCCAGCCGGTGATCGCTCAGGTCTATGGCCAGAAGAAGTGCGGGCTGCTGTTCGACCGCAACGTCGCGCTTGGCGGCAATTTCGGCAACGATCTGACAGCCGATGTCGTGAAGGCGCTCGACGCCAAGGTGCAGACGATCACCTTCGAGCGCGAGCGGCTGCCGCAGGCGGCCGCACCCGCTGCTCCAGCCGCGCGCTGAGCCGATGAAACCGGAAACCCGCCGCGTGCTGGCCGCGCGTGTCGCCAGCATCGCGGCGGGTTTCGCCGCGATGCTGGGTGGGGCGAATGCGCAGAGCATCGCCCCATCGGCAGCGCCGGTTGAATGGGTTCGCTATGCCGAGGCTTCGACCCACACGGTTTCCGGCTGGCTCCAGGAGGATGGCGAGAAGCCGGCGCGGCTACGGGCCTATTTCAACCAGCGGCGGGCGGTGGACGGCGCGCCGGCCGAAATCGAGATCAGCCTGTGGCTGAAGCCCGACGGCAGCGTCGAGCGCTTGCGCTTTGCGGCGCTTGCTGACGCTCAGGCCAATGCAGACCTGCATGACGCGCTGATCGGCCGCAACCTTGGCTCACCGCCCAAGGCGATGCTGTTGCCGATGCGTATTGCGGTGAAGATCGAGCCTGGGGGGGAGCCTGGCGCGACGGCCGAGTGACCCGCGCGACGCCGGATCAGAGGGCGGAGTCCGCTTCGGGCGCTTCCATCTCCACCAGCATCTGGCCGAAGGCACTTGCCGCCGGGGAGGTCGCGCCGCCGGTGCGGATCAGCACGAAGTCCGCGCTGGGCAGCGCGGGAAGGCCATAGTCGCCGTCGAGCAGGCGCAGGCCGGGCTCGACGTCGCTGCGCATCAGCACCGCGACCGCGAGACCCGACCGTACCGCCGCGCGAAGACCCTGTTCGCTGGGCGAGGTAAAGGCGATGTGCCAGTCGATCGGCGTCGCCTCCAGCGCGGCCACCCCCACCAGCCGGTTGATGCAATTTTGCGGGTGGAAGGCGAGCGGGAGCGATGCGCCGGCGGGCAGCAGGAAATTGTCCGCTGCGACCCAGGCGAACTCCGCGCGCCGCAACGGAACGCCGCCATTCTCGCCCCCGGCGGTCGAGAGCACGACGGCAAGATCGAGATCTCCGGCCGCGATCATGGTGCTGAGATCGAGATAGGTGCTGACATGCACATCGAGCCGTACCGCCGGAAAGGCGCGTGAGAACCGGCAGAGCAGCGCGGGCAGCCGCTCGCCCATGAACGCTTCGGGAGCCCCGAACCGCACGACGCCCGTCACCGGGGAAGGGCGGAAGCGCTGTGCAAGCGCGTCGAGCCCGGCGAGGATCTGCCGGGCGTGCAGCAGGAAGTCCTCGCCATCGTCGGTCAGGATCAGACGGCGCGTCGTGCGGCGGATCAGCGCCCTGCCGACCTGTTCCTCAAGCCGCCGGATTTGATGGCTGACTGCCGGCTGGGTGAGGTTGAGCCGCCGCGCGGCACGGGTGAACCCCCCTGTTTCGCTGACCGCCACGAAGGCGCGCAGAAGTACGGGGTCGAGGTCCATGGCATCAGATTAATTATCGATGCTAATGAATGCCAGAAAATAAAATCATTTCCGTCATCGTTGTCCCTTTCCCAGATAGCGCACCACCCGGGCAGAAGCGCCCGCACATGCGAAAGGTGCCACCCATGTCCCGCCATCCCGCCAGCAAGAACATGCTGGCCCTGCTTGCAACCTGCCTCGGCGCGCTGATGTTCGGGCTGGAGATCACCAGCGTGCCGGTGATCCTGCCCAGCCTGGAACGGGTCCTTCATGGCGACTTTCAGGGCCTTCAATGGGTCATGAACGCCTATACGCTCGCCTGCACCACGGTGCTGATGGCGACCGGAACGCTTGCGGACCGCTTCGGCCGCAAGCGTGTCTTCATGATCAGTGTCGCGGCCTTTGGGGCCACCTCCGTGCTTTGCGGCCTTGCCGACAGTATGGCGCTGCTGATCGCCGGGCGGTTCCTTCAGGGGCTGGCGGGCGGGGCGATGCTGATCTGCTCGATCGCGCTCCTCTCGCACCAGTTCCAAGATGCGCGCGACCGCAGCCGCGCCTTCGCGGCCTGGGGGGTGGTGTCGGGCATCGGCCTTGGCTTCGGCCCGCTCGTCGGGAGCGCGATCATTGCGCTGACCGGCTGGGAATGGATCTTTCTCGTCCATGCCCCGATCGCGGTCCTGACGCTGGCCATCGCCGCGAGCGCCATCACCGAATCCCGCGATCCTGAGGCGAAGCGCCTTGACGTCGTCGGGATCGCGACGCTGTCGCTGGCGGTGTTCGGGCTCGTCTATGTCATCACCCAGGGTGCTGCACTGGGTCTGACCGCCTCTGTCGCGATCGCGGCTGCCACAATATTCTGCTTCGTCGTCTTCCTGCTTGCGGAACGGCGGCAGGCGCATCCGATGTTCGATTTCTCCGTGTTCCGGAATCGCAGTTTCTCCGGCGCGATCCTGGGCTGCATCGCGATGAACATCAGCTACTGGCCGTTCATGATCTATCTGCCGATCTACCTTCAGAGCGGTCTTGGATATGATCCGTTCAGCGCCGGATTGTGCCTGCTCGCTTATACGTTGCCGGCGCTGGTGTTTCCGCCTTTGGGGGAGCGCATGTCCCTGCGTTATGGGGCCGGCGTCGTCATCCCCTTGGGTCTCGCCACCATCGGACTTGGCTTCATGGCGATGAAACTCGGCAGCATGGCGGCGCAACCGGGCTGGTTGACGATGCTCCCCGGCCTGTTGCTGGCCGGGATCGGGATCGGCATCACCAACACGCCGGTGACCAACACCACTACCGCATCCGTATCCCCGAGCCGGGCCGGGATGGCGTCCGGCATCGACATGAGCGCTCGGCTGATCACATTGGCGGTGAACATCGCGGTGATGGGCATCCTGCTCGTCCATGGAATCGCCGCGGCCTTGCAACGGGTTGCTTCCGGGCCGGTCGCGTTCTCCGAATTGCGGGCGGCTGCAGAGGCGATCGCCGCGGGCAACGGCGAAGCGCTCGCGGCCGATGTGCCCGGTGCTGCGGTCCAGCAGGCCCTGTCCGCCGGCTTCGGTCTCGTCATGACCTATGGAGGTATAGGGGCCTGGATTCTGGCCGGGCTGAGCTTCCTCCTCTTCCGCGCGGGCGCACGCCCGGCCCGGAAGCAATGTGCGGCGTGAATGGCTCCGAAAGCCGTGGCGTCGGCCTGCAGACCGCTTGAGGGAAACCCCGGCGAAGCGACCGTCGGCCGCGCTGGCTTCTGCGCTTGCGGGGCAACAGACGGCGTAGGGACCATGGGGGCTTCGCGAAAGGGAGGATGCGAATGGCACTCATTTGGATATTCTCCGATCAGCAAATTGGATTTGACAATTTTCGAAACAGGACATCAAATGCCTGTGCGGGCCCCTTGCCGTTCAGGCCCGCGATCATTGGCGGACGTCTGATCGCAATCCGCTGATGCAGTTCGCAGCGCACTGGGGAGGGATGGGGGTTTGCTCCGCTGGACGGCCGGCCCGTCCTGCTCACCCGAACGGCGGCGCCGGCAGACGAGATGCCGTGCGGCGCGGAAAGGAATCGAGGAGTGGAGATGCAAATGGACAGGAGAATTTCCCGGCGCCGGGTTCTTGGCTGCGGTGCTGCGACCCTTGCCACGGCGGCGGGCTTCCCGATGATCAACCTTGGGGAGTATCGGCTCCACGCGGCGTCACCCAAGGCCTATTCGAAGCGGACGATCGATCTGGTGCGCCGGTCGCTGGTGATCGATATGCTGGCGCCGATCAAGCTCGACTTCCGCCCCGACTATTTCGCGGCGCCGCTGAGCGAGAAGGATGCCGCCGAATTCCGCGCCAGCGGCATCACCGGCTTCCACAACGCCGTCGGTGTCGGCGGAAAGGACGCCCGTGCCAGCGTGCTCGAATGGATGAACGGCTGGCAGGGCTTTGTCGGCCGCAATTCGCACGTCTTCTCGCTGGTCGGCCTTGCCAGCGACCTCGATCGCGCCAAGCGGGAGGGCAAATGCGCGGTGATCATGGGTCTGCAGAACTCGGATCACTTCGACACCGTCGCTGATGTGAAGACCTTCTACCAGCTGGGCCAGCGCTGTTCGCAGCTCACCTATAACAGCCAGAACCGGCTGGGGTCGGGCAGCACCGACCGGGTGGATGGCGGCATCAGCGACTATGGCGCGGCGATCATCAAGGCGATGAACGAGGTCGGCATGCTGGTCGACGTCTCGCACTCGGGCGACAAGACCACGCTCGACGCGATCGACATCTCGACCAAGCCGATCGCGATCACGCACAGCAACTGCCGCGCGCTCAACGATCACCCCCGGCTGAAGCGCGACGAGGCGATCCTGGCGCTGGGCAAGAAGCAGGGTGTGATGGGCATCACCGGCGTGCGCAATTTCGTCAGCGCCAGGGAGCCAACCACGATCGTCGAGATGGTCAATCACATCGACCATGTCGTGAAGCTGATCGGGATCGACCATGTCGGCATCGGATCCGATGCCGATCTCAACGGCTATGACGACATGCCCGCCGATCAGTACAAGATGCTGAAGGGCGGCTACAAGGAAAGCTATGCCTTCCGCGACAAGCTGGACACCGACGGGTTCGACCAGCCGATGAAGATGTACGACCTGACCGAAGAGCTCATCCGCCGCAACTATTCGGACGCCAACATCGCCGCCATTCTCGGCGGCAACTTCCGGCGCCTGCTGGGCGACACCTGGATCTGATCCCAAGCGGGGGAAGGCGGCTCGCCTTCCCCCAAGATGGCGTTCGCGCTGCGCGGTTCAGCGCTTCGCGATCCCCGTGATCGCCTCGCCGGGGAACATCCCTGCCACCAGCTTGCCGTCGCGCACGACGGGCTGGCCGTTGACGAGCACATGGCGGATGCCGGCCGACGCCTGCATTGGCTTCTCGAATGTCGCCACGTCGGCGACGGTGGCGGGATCGAAGATGGTGATGTCCGCGTCGGCGCCCACCTTCACGCGCCCTTTCCGTGCCATTTGCGGCGACACGGCCTCTAGCCGCTGGGCCGGCATCAGCGCCATCTTGCGCAGCGCGGCCATCAGCCCCAGCGTCTTGCGCTCGCGAACATAGCGGCCGAGCACCCGGCCATAGGTGCCGGCGCCGCGCGGATGCTCGCCCGAGGTGACCCACGGCATGCCGTCCGATGCGATCGAGATTTCGGGTTCGGCGATGATCGCATCGACCACGTCTTCCGGGATCATATGGACCACGACGGCGGCGTTGGGCTGCTCTCGGCGATAGCGTTCGAAACTGTCCTTGGTCAGCCGCTCGCCGGTCGCGGGCCATTGCAGATCGCCGAAGCTGATACCCGAACGCTCCTGCCAGCCATCCCGGAAGAATTCCGATCCGATCGATGTGCTGCCCGCGGTGTAGGGATAGGCTTCGGACGTGATGTCGAGCCCGCGCTGGCGCGCGCGCTTCACCATGTCGATCAGGACCGGCGTATCGCGCAGGCCGGTCGAATGGAGGTGGACGATCTGGAGCGGAGCGCCTGTCACCGCGGCATTGGCGATCACTTCCTGCGCCACCGCGATCGGCACGCCGGGGGCAGGATCGAGCGGGCGGCTGCGGACATGGACGAAAACCGGCGCGCGCGTCGCCGCCGCGGCCTTGAAGATGTCGTAGATCTCGCTGCGGCCCGCACCCGGCGTATATTCGATGCCGAGCCCGTAACCCAGCGCGCCGGCCGCGACCTCGCGATCGAGCGCCGCGACGATAGCGCGCTGCTGCTCGGGTGTCGCAGGTGCGGTATAGGCGCGGCGGTCGCGCGACCCGGCGTCCGGATTGATCGCACCATGGCCTGAACACGGCGCGTTGCTGATCACTTCCCGCCGCGCGCACTGGTGCGATGCGGTCGCACCGAAATTGACGAGCGCCTTGCCCGACAGCGCGGCCAGGAAGGGTGCGATCGGCATGGCGCCGCCCTCCGCATCGATCGCGGTCGTGACGCCGTCCAGGACCTGATAATATTCGCCCTTCGGGTTTTGCCCATGGGCGTGGAGATCGACGAAACCGGGCGCGACCACCAGGTTGGCCGCGTCGATGGTGCGGCGCCCCTTGAGCTTCGCGGTGCTGATGGTTGCGATGCTCCGGCCATTGATCCCGACATTGGCGACTTCATCGCGCCCGCTTTCGGGGTCCATCACCCGGCCGTTGGCGATCACGATGTCATAGGTCTGCGCGGCGGATTCGCCTCCGGTCTGTGCCCGCAGCGGGTATGCGACTCCGGTAGCGGCGAGCAGCAACGGGAAGGCCGCGAGACGAAGTTTCTGATTCGACATAGAAAACCCTCCTAAGACTCTGGCGCGCGTTGCAAGTCAGTGGATGAACCGCGCCAGCCCGCCTCACTTGCTTTCTCCGATTGGAATATTCACTGCGAAACTCGACATTGCAAGGACGAATGATTCTATAATAAATTCTGAAAATACAATATCTTACAAAGCGGCCGCAGTAGATTTGCATATCTGAGAATATCTGATAGGAAAATATAGTCCCGATGCGGAGCGTAAAAGCCGCGCGAGATATGGGGAGAGCCGGATGAACTACGGGTTTAGTGCGCGGTCCAAATCCTTGGCGGGGACGGCGATCGTTCTTTCGCTCCTGTTTGGTGCGCCCGTTTCAACGATGGCGCAGACTGACCCGGCGCAGGCGGTGAGGAGCTCAATCGACCCGGCGAGGCTCGCCGGTCTCGGCGAATTCGTCGACGGCGTGATGGCCCAGCAGATCGCGACGCGCGAGATCGCCGGCGCGGTCGTCACCGTCGTCGCGAACGGCAAGATTCTATTCTCCCGCGGCTATGGCTATGCCGATATCGAGCGCAACATCCCGGTCGATGGCGAGCGGACGCTGTTCCGTCCGGGGTCGGTCTCGAAGCTGTTCACCTGGACGGCGCTGATGCAGCAGGTCGAGCTGGGCAGGGTGAAGCTCGACGATCCGATCGACAAGTATCTCGATTTCACCATCCCGGCGAACGGCCGGACCCGTCCGATTCTGATCCGGCATCTGCTCGATCACACCCCAGGCTTCGAGGACCTGGGCGGGATCACCGCGGAGTCGGTTTCGGGCCTGATCCCGCTCGACACCTTCCTCAAGAACCCGAAGAATATTCCCGCGCGCGTGCGGGAGCCAGGCGTCGAGACCTCCTATTCCAACTATGGCTCGGCGATCGCGGGCTACATCGTCCAGCGGGTCTCGGGCGAGGCATTCGCAGACTATATCGACAGGCACATCTTCGATCCGCTCGGCATGACGAGCGCGACCTTTCGCGAGCCGCTGACGGGTGAGCGCGCCGCGAACATGGCGACCGGCTACAAGCTGGTCGATGGCAAACTCGTCGCCAAGCCCTTCGAACTTTACTCGAACATCATGCCCGCGGGGTCGGCCTCGGCGAGCGGCCCGGACCTCGCCCGTTTCATGCTCGCGCATCTGGGCGACGGCCGGCTTGGCAATGTCCGGATCCTGAAACCTGAAACGATGCGGCTGATGCGCACCAGCCTGACCCGCAACGCGCCTTCGCTCCAGCCGATGGCGCATGGCTATATGGTGTTGCGCGAACAAGGGCCTCGCCTGATCGGGCATGGCGGGAATACCGCCGACTTCCATTCCTATATGGTGCTGGCGCCCGAAGCGAACTTCGCCTTCTTCGTCTCCACTACCGGTGGCCAGGGCAGCTATGGCGGCCGTACCGAACTGATGAACGCGATCATCGGCCGCGTCTTCCCGGCCGCGCCCGCACCGCGCTGGACCGGCAAGGCCGCACCCGCCGCCGGGTCCTATCGCACCAATCGGCGCACCTATAGCGAGACGCCCAACCCGGCCTACGACATCAAGGTCACGGCACAGGGGGAGCATGGCCTGGTCACCGAAGCCGGCGGCAGCAAGACCTATTGGGAGCAGATCGGCCCCGAACTCTACGAACAGGTGACGGGGGCGCGGGCGGGCGGGCCTTATGAACGGCTGCAATTCTACGGCCCTGCCGACGACCGCAAATTGTCGTTCGGCTCGCAGCCGCACGTGCTCTTCCGGCTGGTGAAGCCGTGACTGCCCGCCGGTGGCGGCAAGCCACCGGCACGTTCGAAACCTGATCGGGCCGGATGTCCGGCCCGACGCCCAGTGTCGGCCAGGTCAGGCCGCACCGCGCGCAAGGCTCATATGGCGAGTCCGTTCGCGGCGCCACGCATAGAGGGAACCATCGCATGATTTCTCCCCGATCCCATCGTCACCTTCGCTTCCGCAGCAGCGCTGTAGCGCTCGGCGCCGCGCTCGCCTTCGCGGCCCCCGCGTTCGCGCAGGATGTGCCGGAAGAGGCTGAGTCCGCACCGTCCGAAGTCGTCATCACCGGCTCGCGCATCAGCACCGCCGGTTTCGAGGCAGCGACCCCGACGACCGTGATCGGTGCCGCCGAACTGCAGCAGGCCGGCCGCACCGACATCGCCGCCTCGCTCGCCGACCTCCCGCAATTCCGCCAGACGCAAAGCGCCACGTCGACCAACACACTGACCTCTTCCGGTCAGGCGCCCGCCGATCTTCGCGGCCTGGGTGCGGCGCGCACGCTGGTTCTGGTCAACAACCGCCGCAGCGTCAGTTCGGGCGACCTCCAGACCGTCCCCTATTCGCTGGTCAAGCAGATCGACGTGGTCACCGGCGGTGCATCGGCGGCCTATGGATCGGGGGCAGTCGCCGGCGTCGTCAACATCCTGCTGGACGATAACAAGGAGGGCTTCGAGCTCGGCGCGCAGACCGGTATTTCCTCGCGCGGCGATGCCCAGAAATACCTGCTTGAAGGATCGGCCGGCATCAAGTTCGCCGATGGCCGCGGCCATTTCATGATCGGCGCCGACTATCTGAAGGACAAGGGCGTCACCCCCGGCAATGCGCGCCCGCGCATCGGTTCGGCCGGCTTCTTCCCGGATACCACCGGCAAGCTGGTCCCGACCGGCAATCTGCGCGAGCTGACGCGCAGCGAGGGTGGCCTGATCCGTACCGGCGTTCTCGCCGGGCAGACCTTCAATCCCGACGGCAGCCTGCGTCCCTTCCAGTTCGGCATCGTCCGCCCCGGCTCCGCATCGACGATGATCGGGGGCGAGGGCTACAATATCGATCAATATCGTTCGCTGTCGGCACCGATCGAACGGACCAGCCTGTTCGCGCGCCTGAGCTATGACGTGACCGACAATCTGAAGGTCTGGGTCGATGGGAATTACAACCGGGTCTCCGACAGGCGCCTGTTCTTCCCCGATCTTGGCGTTACTCAGCTCACCTTCTCGACCACCAACCCCTATCTGACCGCGGCGCAGCGTTCGGCCTTTGCTGCAGCGGGCGAGACCAGCTTCACCATGGGTCGTGTGCTGACCGACATGTCGATGGTGGACTACGACTATAAGCGCGTGACCAAGCAGGGCTCGATCGGCTTCGACGGCACCTTCGGCGGCGGCAAGTGGCGCTATGGCGCGTTCTTCACCCATGGCGAACAGGAACAGGATCAGAGCCTTATCGGCCTGACCAAGAAGGCCGAGTTCGCCAGGGCGATCAACGCGGTGTCGAGCGGCGGATCGATCGTCTGTGCGGTGAATGCCGATGCGGACCCCACGAACAACGACGCAGCCTGCCGGCCACTCAACCTCTTCGGCTCGGGCCGCGCCGATCCGGCGGCGATCGCCTATGCGACCGGGACGTGGAACTCGGTGACGACGACCTGGCTCGACCATGCCGGCGCCAGTATCAGCGGCGAACCCTTCACGCTGTGGGACCTGCCGGTCTCGGTCGCCGCGGGCGTCGAATATCGCGAGGAATCCTTCCGCACGCTCTACGATGCGACCTCGCTGGCGAACAACTTCAACACGATCAACGGCGTCGATATCAGGAAGACCGGCAACAGTGTGAAGGAGGGCTTTGCCGAGGTCGATATCCCGCTGCTCGCCAACCTGCCGATCGTGCAGAAACTGAGCTTCAACGGTGCGGTCAGGGTATCGGACTACAGCACCAGCGGCGCGATCTGGTCGTGGAAGCTGGGTGGAATCTGGGAGATCATCGAGGGGCTGAAGATCCGCACGACCCGCTCGCGCGACATCCGTGCGCCTTCGCTGACCGAATTGTTCAGCCAGCGCTCGACCCTGTTCACCAGTATCGCGGATTCGGGCCGCCCCAACAGCCCGCTGACGAACATCACGCTGTTCACTGGCGGCAACCCCGACCTTCGCCCGGAGATCGCCGACACGTTCACGGTCGGCGGCGTGATCCGTCCTGCCTTCTTCCGAGGATTCGACCTGTCGGTCGATTACTACAACATCAAGATCGACGACGTGATCACCACGCTGACCGCCCAGCAGATCGTCAATGGCTGCTACTCGCAGAACAATCAGGGTGCGTGCAGCCAGATCGTGCGCGACGGCAGCGGCGTGATGACGTCGATCAACGCGGCCTATATCAACGTCGCGAGCTTCAAGAATACGGGCATCGATATCGAAGCCTCCTATCGCACCAAGCTGGATGGCATCGGCCTTGACGGCCAGCTGAAGGTTCGCGCGATCGCCAACTATGTCGATCAAATGGTCGTCAACAACGGTGTGGTTGCGATCGACGGTGCGGGCTATCTCGGCTCCCAGGCCGGCTACCTCGTGCCCAAATGGCGCGGATCGTTGACCTTCAACTATGAGAGCCAGGGCATGGGCGCCGATCTGCGGACGCGCTATGTCGGAAGTGGGGGCTTTGCGCCGGCCGCGGTACTCGCCAATCAGGATGCTCGGATCGACAGCCACATCTATGTCGATCTGGGTCTGCGCGCCTATATCCGGACGAGCGACAGGAACCGCCTGACGGTCTATGGCAGCGTTCAGAACCTGTTCGACCGCCAGCCGACGCTCGGCGCAGTCAGTTCGCCCTATCTCGACATCATCGGCCGGCACTTCACCTTTGGCGTCCGCGCGAACTTCTGACAGGATCGCATCCGGGCCGGTCGACGTGGGCCGGCCGCAAGGGTTCGAGTGCCCGCTGCCCGGTCAAGCGATGCGCTGGCAGCGTCCACCGAAGCGCAGCTGAAAGCTCAACCGGGTGTAACCTCGGGATATTCGAGGCGGATGGTATCGAGCAGACGTTCGATCGCGGCATTCTCGCGCGGCGTGCCGCTGGGAACGACCTCCCAGTTGCAGTGCGAATAGTGGCGCGGATCGCGCAACCGCACCGGGCCCAGCGCGATCCGCCAGCCGCGTTGCGAGCCACCCGCCTGCCGGACCAGCGTGGAAACGATCAGATCCTGAAGTTGGCTGATGAGCATTGCCGCTCATTGGCGTGACGGCGGCGGGCGTGCAAGCGAGGAACATGGCACCGGTGGCGGCCGGTACCGGTCGTGAAAATGGCGCCTGCGGCCGCGTGGGCGGATATTGATGTTAATTAAATCAATATGTTATGTCATGCCCATGCTTTCCCGTCCCGGTCGATTCGGCTACTTCGGTGTTGGGCGTGGTCATTTCGCTGCGATCTAGGATCGCGTGGCCTTAGGCTTGGCGTTTCAACAATGAGATGGTGCTGAAGCCGGACATGGAGTGCGTTTCGCGCCTGCGGCGCGACCACCCTCTATTCTCTACGGACACAGGCTGGCTCTCTGTGGTGAGTTCGTAGTTGTCGACAGAATCGTTCACAAGCGTCCGACCGCGCCAGTCCATGTGCGACTTATTGACGATGTTCTCGTTATGATCGCAGCGCAACGACGCTAAGTCATTGGAATCGCTGGTGACCCCTACGGGAATGAATGGTCATCGGTAGTTGATTGATATTGTTATTTAATTCCGATTCTGTGACCGTCGATGCCATCATTTATACCATCGGGATTCTCGATCTCTCCGGCGCTATTTGCGCGGTTATGAGCTATCGAACGGGTACCGACGCGCCAGCATATGGGTCATAAGGGGTGGGCGTTGAGGTGGGCTGCGGGAGAGGTGGCGGCGATGGAGGTACGACCACGATTGCGGGGGTGCCTTCAGCTTGTCCCGTCTTCATCAGCCCTGCCGCGATGATCGGCGCGCCGAACACAATGAAGCAGCCGAGGATCGTGATCGCACCGCGCTGCAGATTGATGCGTCCCGACAGCATTCCGAACCCGATCCATGCGATAGCGATCACCGCCACCGCAGTCGCCAGCGTGCCAAGTAGCGTTCCCTGGATCCAGAGCGCGGCATCGACCAGCGCTGCGGATCCAGCGGGTGCTGAGAGCGCATCCGCCACGTCTAGCCTGCCACGTCGAGCGCGCTGCTACGAACGACCTGCGATACTTGCCGCCGCCCACTCGTGCGTCCCAGCTGCACATAGAGGTCGATGGTCGAGCGCACATAGTGATGGACGTCAGCACGGCTGAGCTGCGTGCCACCTTGCAGTGTCAGGAGTGTGATCTGCTCGATCGCGCCTTTCGGGCTGTCGGCATGAACCGTGGTCATTGAGCCCGGATGGCCGGTATTGACCGCGCGCAGGAATGCCAGCGCCTCATCGCCACGCAGCTCGCCCAGGATGATGCGATCCGGCCGCATGCGTAGCGATGCGGCGACCAGGTCGTTGGCGCTGACCCGCGCCTCGCCGAGCTCGCTTCGCGCGGCGAGCAACCCGATCGCGTTGGCATGCTGGATCTGCAGTTCGGGGGTATCCTCGATGAAGATGAGCCGCTCGTCTGCCGGGATTTCGGCGATCAGCGCGTTGAGGAAGGTGGTCTTGCCCGTCGAGGTACCTCCGGCGACCAAGATGTTCTTGCGCGCGCGCACGGCAATAGAGAGCGCGGTTGCGATGTCGCCCGAAGCGAGCGCCCGGTCAATCTCGTCATCGGTCTTTGAGGTTTTCGCCGCCCGCGTCGCGGCATCTGCGAATGCACCCGTCGCGGCATAGTCCGCAAGCCGCAGGTTCGGGGAGACGTGTTTGCGGATCGCAAGCGCAACTCCGCTCCGCGTTGCCGGCGGCGCAACGACCTGCACGCGCGCGCCGTCAGGCAAGGTTGCCGAGAGCAAGGGATGCTCACGACTGATGCCCTGATGGGCGAGCGATGCGATCTGTCTCGAGAGGCGCTCCAGTGTTGCTTCGTCCAGTTCTGGACTTTCGAAACGCTCGATCGCGCCACCGGTACTTTCTGCCCAGATCTCGTGCGGACGGTTGACATAGACGTCGGTGACATCGGGACGCTCCAGCACGTCCGCGAACGGCGCAAGATAGGCGCGCAGATAGACCTGTTTGCGCCGCGGCCTACTCATTGGACCGCTGCCGCACCCGTAAAGTCGAGATCGCGGGCAACGAACACGCTGATGCTGGTTCCGGGTTTGACGGTGAGCGTTGGGGTGATCTGTTGCGGGCGGATCGCCTGGGCCGTGATGTTGGATCCGGGAAACGCATAGATTGTGCCCCCCGCGATTTCACGGGAGGCGACGTTGACGCTGATATCGAGAATCGATTGGAGAATTGCTCCCCCGAAACGCTCGAAGAAGTGGGTGTTCACCTGCGCGCGAACACCCGTCCGGCCGACCGTGTCAGCCACCGGCGATCCGATCGCGATCGTGACCCCATCAGGCCGGATCAGCCGCGTCCAGTTGATCAAGGCCCGCTTCTGGCCCGCGGAATTGTCCGCGCCATATTCCCCGATGAGCCGGCTGCCGCGCGGGATCAGAACGCGCGAGTTATCAAACCCGCGTATATCCCGCGATACGACCGCACGCACAAAACCGGCACGCGTCGAATCAAGTCCGGATTCAAGCACCGCCTGAATCAAGGTACCCTGCAGAACCGTGGTCGAACGGTTGGCGAGCGCGCTGGCTCGCGCCCTGCTGGTATCCCGCGGTTGTGCCTGTTGGGGCGTCCGTGCGCCAGGCTCGCCCGGTGCTCCGCGCTCGACAGCATCGCGGCGTGTCTGCGTGCCTTGGTCAACCACAAGGACGGCGGAGGTGTCGGCGTGGACAGGTTCAGGTGCTCGAACCGTTTGAGGCTGCGGAGGCGCGTAGACAATTTGCGGCTCGGGCACAGGGGATTGACGCGCGGGCATCAGTGGCGGTGCCGCTGCATGCGGTGTTGGTGCCGCTGGCAGAGGCGGGTTCACCGGCGCAGGTGCCGCGGCAGGGGCCGGCGGAATCACCAGTAAAGGCGGCGGGACAAAGGCGCCCGGATCGGCGGCGCGCGCCGATACCGCCGGTACGGCAAGTGACTGGCGCCGGCTTTCCAGCATTGCAAATAGAACAATGGCCGCAACAGCGGCGGTGCCTACGAACACCCAGATCGGAATCTGGCGCGTGGTGGAACCGACGCTGGGCCGGATATCCTTCGACCCGGCAAGCACAGCAGAGGTCTGCGGTGCGGTCATTTCCGAGCTCCCGACACTGCACGGGTCGCACGTGCGACGCGCTTGTCGATGCGAAACAGGAGCCGCTGCGCCACGCCGTCGATCACCAGTGTCTTGTCCTGAACCATGCCATTGACGAGCGCTTCGCGACCCTGATCATTGATTGAATAGACGGCAGGCATCGCCACGTCTGCGGGCCATTCGACATAGGTCTTGATGCCATCGTCGCTGATTGCAGAGGGGCGAAGCTTGCGGTCCCCGCTGACGCGATAGCGCACGTCCGGAGCGGCGGCAGGTTCATTTGTCTGTGTAAGCGCGCCTGGCGGCGGGGGATATGAGAAGCGGACAGTATACGCCATCGTTGCGGACGGCCCCGGTAGTGGGTGGAGGTCGAACGCATAGGTCCGGATGTCGGTCACGACCGTCATATTGGTCGAAACGCCAGGCTGCGTCGCCTTCACGAAAAGATGATCGCCACGCTTGGTCGGAGACACCATCCAGGCCGAGCTGTCGCCCAGCCCGACGCTCTCGATCCGCTCGTCGGCGGCAAATTCGAGAGCAAGTTGATATCCGGGCGCAACTTCGAGCGTCACAACCTGGTTATTGCGATACTCGACGGTCTGAAGCCGCGGGTCGCCGCCTGAAGGTTGGGGGCGATATTGCGCAAGCGCCGGCCATACGATCGCGAACGCAATGCACGCGGCAACGGTCTCGAAGCTGCTCTTCACGGGCGCCCCCCACCGGCGGTCGCCGGGATGGAGGATAGAGTAGGCTCCGGTTGCTTGACGATGGCTTCGGGATCACGGCGGTAGTGTGTGACCTGGAACCCGAGCGGATTGATGTAGCGGTCCTCGACCCGCATCGGTTCGCCCGAGAAGCGGTAGCGGATTACTGCGACCCAGGAGCCCAGAAGCTGCGCCTGTCCGCCCTGATCGATGCGGCGTGTATCGTACCGGACCATCGCGGCGCCTTGCCCCATCGGGGTGACGCTTTTCACCTGGGTTTCAATGAGCGTCGAGCGCGGGTAGCGATTGAGCGGGCTGTCTGGGAACCCCGGTTGCATCGCTGCGATGTACCGGCTGCGGGCGCTGTCCGCCGACCATAAGGCGACCTTGCGATAATTGGCCTGGAGCGCGTTAATGTCGAAGCTCTCGCGCGCAATCACATATTGGACAAGGAAGGACTGGGTGAGCGCGGCGTCGCCGGCGATCCTCGCGGGTTCGAGCGGCTTGAGTGCTTGAACGAACCCTGTCTGCTTATCGACCATCAGCGTATAGGGCTCGACGGTCTTGAGTGGCGTGAGGAAGATGAGCGCCAGCGCCTGGCATATTGCGACAATCGCGAGGACCCCGGCGACGATCCAGGCGATGCGGCGCGAGGCACGCAGCGATGCGTTCTGATCCTGCGCCCAACTCGACGCCTCGCGGAAATAGCTTTCGCGCGATTTGGAAGGGTCGGGCTTCATTGTTGATCTCTCCGGCCGGCGCTTGCTGACACGCGGTTGACGGTCCGGCGCCGGAAGGTCTGTCCGAGCGGGGCGGCGGGAGCTGCGGAATGGTCACGCGACACGGCGCCGACGGGCACGCGCGTGGCGGCCTGGCCCGCAAACCCCGGACCGTTACCTTCGCGCCGCTGGTTTGCCGCGACCGCGTCCGCAATCGCGATGGCGCGCGAGCGTGCGACCACGGGTTCGTTTGCGTTGGTGGCGGGCACGCGTTCGTCGCTGACTTCCCGCGCGGGCCGGGGTGCAGCAGCGCTTGCTGCCCATTGCCAGACAGCCGGGAACCGGAACCCCATTGCGACCCGAACCAGCGCCCACAGCATGGCCGCCAGCACCAGCGAGAAGATGCCGGTCGTGACGAGCAGTTCGACCGGGGCGTTGGGCACCGACACGTTCGCCCCCCGCGCCGCAAGGATGCTGGCAAGCCAGGGCTCGAGCAGCGCAAGCTCGATCCCGAGCACGATGGCAACGCCGAGCGCGCCGAGCGCAGTTCCCAGGAGGGCGCGAAGCCATCCCTCGAACAAGCCGCGCGTGGCTTCGAACAGCAAGAAGGCGATGAAGAACGGGGCGAGCGCGAGAAGCAGGCCGGCGACGAAGCGGACCGAAGCAAACGCCCCCACCACACCACCAAGATAGAATATGCGCGAAAGGGCCAGCGCGTCGAACCCCGGCAGCACGGGCGGCGTCCGCTCAGCTGCCTGCTGTTGCGTCTGAGGTGCTCCCGCGCCCTCGGCGGCCAATGACGCGAGCATCCGATCGGTCACTTCAAGCCGCGCAACCATGCCGCCTTGCGCCCCGGGCAGCCCGGTTGCGCCGCCGATGGAGGCGGTCACTTCGGCAGGCCCCTTGAAGACGGTGTTGTAGACGAGCGTATGATAGGGCGGCCAGCTCGTTGCGAGCACCAGCACGATGCCGATCTTGACGAACGCGAGCACGCCTTCGCGAATGCTCGGCACCTGACCCAGCATCATGCGATAGCCATAGAGCGCCACGAAGATAGTGATGAGCGCGGCGAGGATCAGCGAGAAGGTGGAGCCGGGTGCTGCGAGCGCCTGATAGCCGTTGGCGCCCAGTGTCTGTGCCTGGCAGTCCACGAAGGCCAGGATGGCGCTAAGGTAGCCCCCGTCGATCGGCAACGTGGGGCAGCTCATGCCAGCTCCAGTAGCTTGGACATCCAGTCGGCGGGATCGTCGCCGCTGGTGCTGCGGATCTCGTCGAGCAGGCGGACCGTGCGTTCGCGACCCGACAGAATCGTCAGAAGGTCGCGCTCGCCGGTCAAGTTGAGCCGGGCAACTACGCCGTGATTGCCGTGCTTGATCAGGAAGCAGTGCGCGCTGTCGGGTAAGTTCCGGATCAGGTCGAACTCATGCTCGCTGAGGCCGAAGCCGTCGATATAGTCGGCTGCGCGCGCCTTTGGATTGGCCATGAAAATCTGGGTCGCAGCCTGCTCGATGATCGCGCTGGCAATGCGGCTCTCGAGTGCATCCTGTGCGCTCTGGGTCGCGAAACCGACAATGCCGTTGCGCTTGCGGATCGTCTTTTCCCAGTCCTTGATGCGCCGGACGAACACCTCATCGTCAAGCGCCTTCCAGCCCTCATCCACCACGATGATCGAGGGGCTGCCGTCAAGACGCTCTTCGACGCGATGGAACAGATACATCATCGCTGGCGAGCGCAGCGCCGGATCGTCGAGGATCTGCGTCATGTCGAAGCCGACGGTGGACGAAGTCAGATCGGTAAGATCGGCTGCATTATCGAACAGCCAGGCATATTCGCCTGCCCCCCACCATGGGCGCAGCCTTGACCAAAGGTCGGCGGAATGAGGGCGATGCCCGCCCCGGAAGAGTTCGATCAGATAGCTGAGCTGACGATCCTCCGGCGGCTGGAGGTAGTTCGCATCGATCGCTTCCTTGATCTGTGCGATCTCATCAGTGTCCGCGCTGCCCGCCAACAAAGCGATCCAGTCGATCAGGAACTGGCGGTTGGCCGACGTGTCCTCCAGCTGGAGCGGATTGAGGCCCGACGGCGTGCCGGGCCGCAGCACGTCGTAGCGCCCGCCGATCGCGCGGATGAACAGCTCGGCGCCGCGGTCCTTGTCGAAGAAGATGATGCGCGGGCTGAATTTGCGTGCCTGCGCGAGCAGGAAGTTCAGGACCACCGTCTTGCCCGAGCCCGACGGGCCGATCACGGTGAAGTTGCCAAGATCGCCCTGGTGGAAATTGAAGAAATAGGGGCCCGCTGCGGTCGTCTCGAGCAGCGACACGGCTTCGCCCCAATGGTTGCCCCTGGCCTGACCGAGCGGAAAATTGTGGCTGCTCGCAAGGCTCGCGAAGTTGCGCGTCGAGATGAGTCCGCGACGCGCGATATATTTGAAGTTGCCGGGGAACTGCGCCCAGAAGGCGGGCTCGAGCGCCATATTCTCTCGCACCGCGACCGCGCCGAGATCGGCAAGCGCTGCCTGTGTTTCGGCAACGCCTGCATCGACCTGTTCAGGGGTCTCCCCGCGAATGGCGATGGTCAAATGGTGCTCGCCAAATCCGGCGCGGCCCGCAGCGACATCGTCCTTCGCGTTTGCAAGCTCGGCGCGCAGGCTCACCGCTTCGTCTTCGGCCGAGCGCATGCGTCGCAGCGCAAGATTCATCCGCGAGAGCGCTGCCTGGCGATCGACGAACCCGAAGCTCTGCGAGATGGTGAGTTCGAAGGGCAGGCGCAGCAAATCGTCGAACATGCCCGACGCGGTGTGGCCCGGATAATCCTTGAGCGAGAGTATCCCCAGATAGCTAGCGGGGTGATTTCCCTCGGCCCCGAGTTCGACCACCTCTTGTCCGAAGCTGATCCGCCGCCACGGGATGAACTGGCCGAGATCCTCTTCCGGCAGGCGCATCGGGCGCATCTCGCCGTTGAACAAGCTGGCGAGAAACTCGATCGGCTCGGAGCAGTCGCCATGGCGCGTTTCGTAAAGCCCGAGCAGGCGCGGTTCGTAGCTGCCGAGCGCGGCCATCAGGGCTTCGCGCGCCGCATCGAGCTCGCGCAGTTCGGAAGCTTGGGCGGCGGCACGATCGATCGTGGCGCTTCCGAGCCAGGTACGCACGCGGTCGAGTGCGCCGAGGCGGCCTTGAACCGGACGGCGGGCCAACGTCAGGAACAGCTCGTTGACGTAGAGTTGCTTGGTCGCAAGCCGTGTGCGCCAACGATCGTCCAGCTGCTTCGAGAAGCTGTCCGGAAACTCAGGCGTGAGCTCCGTATCGATCCGCCGCCGCACGACATGGTGGTAGAGCGCGAACCGCGATGTGTCGATCGCCTGCAGCATCGCGTCGCGCAGGCGCTTGCGATAGTCGAGTTCGTCAGAGTCTGCGGTCTCGAAATGCAGCCCGCGCAGATGGATGGTCTGCATCAGCAGTCCGTCGCGGGTGCGCAGGGTGTGCTCATTGACATGGCAGGCATAGGGCAGGTGATCGCCTGCGGCCTTCTCGCGCGCCATGACCTTGGGGTCGCTGGTCAGGGGCGGTAGGAATTGCATCGCCAGATCGCGTGATTGCGGACTCGCGGGCAGCGTCCGATACGCGCCAGCCAGAGGTCAAAGAAGCGAGGTTCGCGAAGGCAGGCAAGGACGCCAACGCCATGAACGACGAGGGCGAGCGCGATCACCCAAGCCGAGCGGAAGACGAGGAACAGTTCGGTCGCGATCACGGCATTGGCGACAAACCAGGTATATGTGACCCCCGCAAACATCTGCGGGCGCGTCAGCGCCACAAATACCGTATCGCGTTCGAGCCCATTCAAGGGTCAGTTACCGAGCGTGGCGGTAGACTGGATGCCCGCGACGATGCTGGCCGCGCCAAACAGAATAAAACAGCCCAGGATGACGGTCGCGCCGTAGCGCCAGTTGATGCGGCCGGTCAGCATCATGAAGCCCACCGCAGCGACCGCAATGACTGCCACAACCGTAGCGATCGTGCCGAGCAGGGTGCCCTGGAGCCACTGAACTGCGGAGACTAGGACGCCTGAGCCAGCGGGATCGCCGAGCGCGTCCTGGGCGCGCGCGGGAGCCACAATGAACGCAGCGGTTAGCGCGGCGATGCAAGCATGCCGAATACGACCTTGAAGCACTTTAAGTCCCACCCCTGATTCGTGCACATGATGCGACGGCGCGGGCACTTTGCCAATATGTGAGCGGCCGCCCCAGGAGGCCGGACCTGTGAACAAGCGATCCGAGGTGAATGATTTTTCGCGATTGTTTTTGTTTCGGCGGCGTGCCTATCCTTGCCTCGGATTCGAATGTTGGGGGGCTTTCGTATGCATCGGCATCGCCGACTGCTGCTTCTGGGAAGTTGCGCTGTTGCGGTGATCATCGGGTCGGTCGCGAGCAGCGCTGAGACGATCACCTACACGTACGACGCGCTTGGGCGGTTGCGGACATCCTCGATTTCTGGAGGTCCTGACAATGGCACCAACATCGCGATCTGTTACGATGCGGCGAGCAATCGAGAGCGCTACGTAACTACCGTCGCTGGGGCGGCGGCCTGCACGCCAGCTCCCTATCCGACGCCGACACCTTCGCCGACACCGGCTCCAACGCCGACGCCGACGCCGACGCCGGGCAATCAGCCCCCCACCGCTGTCGCGGATGTGGCTTACACGTTCCGCTGCGACCCCGCTGGTGTTTCGATCGCGGTCCTAGCGAACGACAGCGACCCCGAGGGCAACACGCCGCTCGTGGTGCTCAGCGTGTCCGGCGCCAGCATCGGGACAGCGACGGTCGTGAGTGGCACGTCGATCTTCTATCAGCCCAACGGCTTCAGTTCCGGTATCGAGTCTTTGACCTACCAGGTTCGAGACAGTCTCGGTGCAACCTCGGCGGGATCAATCACGGTTCACGTACAGCAGGGTAACTGCGGCCCTGATCCCTAGTGCGCGCAATGACCGCAATCTGTGCTCGATGAGCAGAGCAGACATCGAAATTCAACAAAAAGTTGCGGGTGATACGGATGCGTATTGGCGAGCTGAAAATGGGACGCGTTGCACGGCTGCAATCCTTGCTCAGGGCGTCCGCGGTTGCCGTTATGGTTTATGGAACCACCTCCTACGCGCAATCCAACCCGCCCAAGATTCTTCCAGCCGACGCTATGACGCTCAGCCCCGCGGGGGTCGATTTGCGTTCGGGGACGTTCCAGGAGAACAAGACGGTCCTTAGCATCGGTGACCCGCAGAAGGGCGGTATCGAGTTCAACCGCATCACACGCAGCTATGGCGAGAACGAACCGGCGGGGAAGCTGAGCCAATTCGACCACAATTGGAATGTGCGCTTCCGGCGAAGCATCTACCCCAACATCAACTATATCAGCGTCACGTCGAACAACTTTTCGTTCAACTTTGTTGAGCCCAGCACGAACTATCCCGCTGACACGGTTTCGAACACGAGTTTCGCTACACTGCAAAAGATGGGATCGGGCAATTCAGCCTATTTTGTGCTGCGCGTGGCCGACGGTACGGTAGTGACCTCGCGTAACATGCCGAGTAGCGGGTTGGCTCCAGCTGCATCGATTCAGCGCGCAGACGGTGTCAAATATACATTCAACTATGACACGCTAGGTCCATCAGGCGCGGATCGTTTGCGGTCGGTGACGAGCAATGCCGGATACGCCCTGCTTTTCGAACACATCTCCCCAGGCAATGATCTCGTCTCGAAAGCCTGCGTTCTTAACCTCACCGAGACCACCCTGCCTTCTGGCAGTTGTCCAGCTGGAGCGACGTCGGTAAGCTACGGCTACTCAGCCGGCGCGCTCGTATCGGAAACCGATCAGTTCGGTAAGATATGGTCGTTCACCGACACATCCACGGCTGGTCAGTGGCAGTGGCAGTTCGAACAGACATTCACCCGACCGGGAGAGTCCTCGCCGTACATGACGCTGACCTACAGCTATTCCTATGACATCCATCAACCAGCAGTGACAGTTCAGTCTTTTGGAGATGGCCGCCAATACACGTATAGCTGGACGAGCGCGAATACCGAAGAAGTAGCGGTTGGCTTGCAACCCATGGGCTACAGCGACGGCGTATCGAGCGCGACGGTTACGATCGGCGCGTGGCGACCCAATGTGTACCAACCGCTGAAGTTCACGCCGGGGCCGGAAACCCTGGTCGATGGCCTCGGCCGTCAGACGACGTTCGATTATTGCCTGCAAAGCTGCGCCAAGGCGTTACTGGTCTCGAAGACCTTCCCGAACGGGATGAAGGACAGCTACCAGTACGACAACTACCACAACATCACGCAGATCACTCGTACGCCAGCCACCGGATCGTCGCTCACGCCGACCGTCACTTCGGCGACCTACGACTGCGCGACCATGGTATTCTGCAGCAAGCCGACATCGGTGACGGATGCGAAGAACAATAGCTATACCTACTCCTACAGCAGCACGCACGGACAGGTCCTGACGGAGACGCGTCCCGCGGTGCAGGTCAACGGGACAGGACCGCTCGTGGCCCCTGTTACTCGCTACGAATACACAGCGCGCAATGCCTGGGTCTCCAATGGTGCCGGAGGTTACGTGCAGGTTGTCGATCCCATCCATCTCCTCACCGCCGAGCGGACCTGCCGGACGACGGCGACGGTGGGCAATGCGTGTGCCGGCGGATCGGCGGATGAGGTGGTCATCACCTATGACTATGGGCCGAACGCCGGCCCGAACAACCTGTTGCTCCGCGGCAAGGTCGTAACCGCCACCGACGGCGGCGTCACGACCAGTCTGCGCACCTGCTTCGGCTATGACGCCAAGGGCAACAAGATCTGGGAGACCACGCCGCGTGCCGGTCTGGCGAGCTGCTCGTGATGCGGCGGGAGGGGATGTCGCAGATGCGCGCAGGGCTTGCAGGTTTGCTGATGCTGGCGACGTGGGGCGGGACGGCGCTCGCCCAATCCGCACCTTCGGCGTTCACGACCGGCACGCGCTACGACGCTGCACGTCGGGTCGTCGGGACGATTGCGCCCGATCCGGATGGCGCGGGCGGCAACGCTCATCTGGCGGTGCGAAACACCTATGATGATGGCGGGCGCCTGATCAGGGTCGAGAAGGGGCGGCTTGCGACGTGGAAATCGCACGATGTCGCGCCCAAGGATTGGGGGGCGGATTTTGAAGTCCACACCACGGCCGAGACAACATATGACGCGGTCAATCGCAAGCTGAAGGAAACGGTCCGCGCGGGCGCCGCCGGGTCGGTCGAGGCGGTCACGCAGTACAGCTACGACGCGGCTGGACGGCTGGAATGCACGGCGGTGCGGATGAACCCGGCGGTATTCGGATCGCTGCCGGCGAGCGCCTGTACCCTCGGAACGACAGGCAACGCCGGGCCGGACCGGATCACGCGCCACACCTACGACGCCGCAAACCAGCTTGTGAAAGTCGAGCAGGGCGTCGGCACCGATGTCCGCATCGACTACACCCGCTACGAATATACGCTGAACGGTCAGCAGAAGGCGGTGATCGACGCCAACGGCAACAGGGCCGAGTTCACCTATGACGGGCTCGATCGCCGGGCGAGATGGGTGTTCCCGTCGAAAACGGTGGTCGGTCAGGCCGATTCCGCCGACTATGAAGAATACACCTACGACGGCAATGGCAACCGCACCTCGTTGCGCAAGCGCGACGGGCGGACGATCGCGTATGACTATGATGCGCTCAATCGCGCGACAGCCAAGACCTATCCCAATGGCGGCGCGCGCGCCGTCCACTATGCCTATGATCTACGCGGACTGCAGACGACCGCGCGGTTCGACTCCGCTTCGGGCGGCGATGCGATCCTGAGCGCATGGGATGGGTTCGGGCGCCAGGTCTCGAGCATCAATAACATGGATGCCACTTGGCGTGTGCTAACCTATCTGAATGACGCCAACGGCAACCGAACCCGTGTGACGCATCCGGACAGCCAGTATTTCAACTATTACCGGGACGGTCTGGATCGGCTCTATTATGCTGACTTGAACGGAACGACGCAGCTGTTCTACCCGCCCTATGATGCGGCAGGGCGGGTAAGCAATCTCTACCGCCTGAATCAGTCTGCATGGAACTGGACCTTCGGAACGAGCTATAGCTATGACGGCATCTCGCGGGTGTCGTCCTATGGGCACTCGTTCACAGGCGGTGGCAATGTGACGACGTCGTTCGGCTACAATCCGGCGAGCCAGATTACATCGCGTACGCGCGACAACGATGATTACCGGTTCACCGGCAATGTAAACGTCGATCGCAGCTATGCGCGCAACGGCCTGAACCAATATACCGGCGCTGGCAGCGCTTCGTTCAACTATGACGCCAATGGCAACCTGACTTCCGACGGAACGACCGGCTACAGCTACGATATCGAGAACCGCCTGATAAGCACGAGTTCAGGCGCGACGCTGACCTATGATCCGCTGGGACGGCTGTGGAAGACCTACTCGCCATCGACCGGTACGACCCAGTTCCTGTACGATGGCGATGCGCTGGTCGCGGAATATGACAGCGCAGGCAACATACTCAAGCGTTACGTACATGGTCCAGCTGATGGCCAGGACGATCCTCTGGTGGAGTATGTGGGGGCAAGCGTGTCCTCACCGCGCTACCTGTTCGCGGACCACCAGGACTCGATCATCGCGATCGCCGATGCCAACGGCAACCGCATCGCGGTGAACGGCTACGATGAGTATGGCATTCCCAACGGCTTTGCCGGCTCGGGCACGCCGAACACCGGACGGTTCCAGTATACCGGCCAGGCGTGGATCCCTGAGCTTGGCATGTATCACTACAAGGCTCGGGTCTACTCGCCGACGCTGGGTCGGTTCCTGCAGACCGATCCGATCGGCTATGACGATCAGGTCAACCTCTATGCTTACGTTGCAAACGATCCGGTCAACGAAACAGACCCTGATGGTCAGCAACGTGGTTCACGTCGCTATCGTGGCCTTCCTCAATCAACCTCACAGTTCGTAGTTAACCAGCAGGTCCGAGCACGCCATTTTGAGGCCCAATCCATCTGGCGCGGATCGACGAAATACTACCCCCAATACATTGGGAGACCGAATGTCGATACGGCTGCTCACATGAACGCTGTCGTAAGGGCGATGCAAGTTGTTGGACCGCGTAACTTTGGTCAGAATAGCAGGATGCAATCTGACGCTGCTGGCGCGCCTCTTCAATCTGCGTTGCGGGGAACTACCTTTCAAGCAACTCCAGGCGGAACCGCGCAATTCTTCGCATCCGGAGGAGTGGCTGCACGCGATGCGGCGTATCAATCTATTACGGGTCAGTCCCTCAGCGGGGGGCGTGCGTCCAGCCATACCTCAAATCTTGGCGGCGGAATGTCGATGGCAGTAACAGCCTATCCCGCGACTAGCGGTCCTCCATCAATAAATATTAGAATAACCCAAGAGATAACGCGCGCAGGCTCTCGAATATCTGAGCGCGTCACGGTTTTTGAAGGAAAGGTAAGATATTGATTGCCCAGTATGATATTCACCCTTCAACGGTAAAAATGCATCCCTCGTCCGCTTTGGGTGAAGATGTTCTGAAAAAGTTTTCAGAAATTTACCCGCTTCCAAATATGCCAAATTTAGACATCTTGAAAAATTTCTCTTTAGAGTATGTTCCATTTTTCGATTACGAGGCGCTGCCTGCGCTATCTCATATAATGAATGATAACGCATCAAGCAAACGATTTAGTCTGAAGTTTGCTGTAGACGATATAATTCCTGAGCAGGGTGACATTAGATTTGGAGGTGTATTTGATATTGTATTTGAAAATATTGCAGATTTGCGTGATTTAAGAGTAGATCGTAGATACGTTATGGGGTCTTTGGATTTGAATGTGTATCTATACATGGATTATGGAGATTTTTCTTCAATTGTATGCGCGTCGTCTATACTGAAAGAAGTTGGTTTATCACGAGATTTAAATCGTTTGACGAGTATGAAAGATATTTTAGTTAAATCTGGTGATATTCAATATGCACAATATTATTTGCCGATTGTAGATTTGGCTATCTCGCAATATGAGTAAGTAGCATACAATGACACTGGATATGAGGTGTGACGTGCTCCCCTGATTGTTACCATTCAGAGGTAGAGTCCGCCGTCGTGAGGAGACGAAGGTGAAGAAAAAGCGGATTCATCGCGACAATCCGAAGTATCGGGTAGACACGGTTCCGCGCCGCCAATAAAGGCACCGTTGCGTCAGCGCCCCAGTCCCCGTCCTCTCCCGAGGTCGATCCCATGATTATAAGCGAGTTCAGCTCCGAGTCGACGGCCGGTGTCGATCGTGATTCCGAGCTGCGCCTTTCGCACGGCGAGGATCGACTCCATCTGCGGGTCACGTTCGAGGCTCTTCGCCATGCCCGCCATCTCGCTTTGGATGGCTTTGCGGCCGGCCATGTCGCCTGCCACATAGGCGCGGTCAGATCGTTTCTGCAGCGTGTTCCAACGCGCGACGAACTGCTCGGCACGCCTGGCTGGGTCGGCGCACATCTCGGCTTGCAGCACCATCGCCCGGATTGCCCGTTGCGGCCGCCCGCTCGCAGCCTCATCGATGGTCGTACGGTCGGCGTTGAACACGGCCTGCAGGTCGCGCTTAACGCCGGGACATAATGTCTCCATTTCAGCTACGGCCTTGTCGAGTGCGCTGCGCTGATGCGGTAGCTCCGCATATCCCTGCGTTCGTATTCGCATAATGTCGGCGACCGAGCAGGCGACGCGTATCACCGCGCGTTCGAACGGGTTCAGCTCAGGCACCTCTGGCATCACGCCGAGCTTGAGCCCCGCGAACCGGTTATCCGGTATCCGGCGCGCTGGCGCCGATTCAGGCGCAGGGTAATCCGCCGTCATGTCCTTGCCGCGCTCACGGGATAGAGCTTTGGTCAACGAGCGCTGGTCGGAGAAATCGTCGCGACCGTAATGAAGATCAACGCTGTCGCGGTGACGTGACAGTGCGACATAGGCGGCGTGCCGGTCGAGCCCAGGTGTCGCCAGCACATGCACGCGATCGACCGTCACACCCTGCACCTTGTGTACCGTCGCGGCATAGCCATGATCGATGTTGGCATAATCCTTCACATCGAACGCGATTGCGCGCCCGTCATCGAGCAACACCGCCATGCGCGCCTGGGTGACGGATTGCACGACCCCGAGCGAACCGTTCTTGACGCCCAGGCTGCGCTCATTTCGCAGGAACATCACCCGATCACCGGGCGCGAACGCACGTTCGCCGCGCTCGGTCGTGGTCATCACATCGTCGCCCAGTTCGCCGCCCGCGCGCAGCCGGTCGCGTGCGGCGATATTGAGCGCGCGAACCTCGTCGTTGGTGTGGGTCAGAATGATCCGCGAAGCGTCCGGCGCTGCTGAGCGATCTCGATCCCAGCGATCGATCAACCGGGCGCGAGCATCTTCACGCGTGTCGGCGACGTGGATGCACTCGTGCCGGCTATAGAGGCTGATGGCTTCGCCGGTGCGTTCCGTTGCCAGGTATCGCGTGGCATCGCGCTGCCAATCCTCGCGCTGGCGCCGGATCTCGGTGATCTCGACACTGCCGTGCCGCTCGGCAGTGGCCCGGAACGCGGCGCCCGCTTCGATCGCCTGGAGCTGTTCCGGATCGCCGACCAGAACCACCTTGGCACCGCGCTTCTCGGCTTCGGAAAGCAACCGCTCCATCTGGCGCGTGCCGACCATGCCGGCTTCGTCGATGACCAGCACATCGCGATTGGTGAGCAACTCACGCCCCTCGGCCCATTGATGCTCCATACTGGCGATGGTGCGCGAAGCGATGCCCGAACCACCCTCGAGATTCTCGGCGGCAATGCCGGACAGCGCCACGCCGCGGACCGAATAACTGGCGCTCTCCCACGCATCGCGCGCGACGCCGAGCATCGCCGATTTGCCGGTGCCGGAATAGCCGACGACCGCACCGAGACCTTGGCCCTTTGTCACATGATCGAAGGCGCTGCGCTGCTCGCTCGACAATACCAGTCCGCACATCTCCGCGCGCGCGAGGGCGAGCTTGCGATGCTGCTCGTCCATCCCGTGCCGCCGGCCTGCTTCCAGGCGCACGGTGGCGCGCTCGAGCCGCTTCTCCACCTCAATCATCTCGCGACTGGTGAAGCGATCCTCGCCGCGGCCATCCTTGCCGAGCGCCACCAATTCCGGTGATGCGCGTACCGCCGCCATCACATGGTCGAACTGTTCCTTTCCTTCGCTGTGGCGATGCACGAACCTCGCCAGGTCGCGGGTCGTGAAGGTCGCCTGGGTGTGCGTGATCGCATCGAGCGCGAGCGCCGGGTTGGCGAGCAGCTTCTCGCCATTGGCGTGGGCGATGGCGCGATGCTCTTCGAGCCGCTCGGAAGCGAGACCCTGTTCCGCCATTCGCGCGGCGGCAGGACCGATCTTGTGCTGCGGTTCGAGATCGATGCCCTGTGCTTCCAATGAGCGATGGTCGATGCGCGCATCTATATCCAGCTCGGCTAGTCGCGCATTGACGTGCTCCGCCCAGCGCTCGCGCCATTGCTCCAGCAGCTGAGTAGCATTCCAGTCGCGGACCTTGGCGCTAAACCCGTCCTCACCGACCTCGCGCATGGTGAGCATCACATGCGCGTGCGGCTTCGGCATGCCGTATGGCCCGATGTCCCAATGCACATTGAGGTCGGCGATCATTCCGCGATCGACGAACTCGCGCTCAACGAACTCGCGCGCGAGCCGGATGCCCTCGGTCTGATCCAGCTCGCGCGGGATCGCGAACTCGACCTCCCGGGAAAGCTGCGCATCCTTGCGCTTCTCGGCCGTCTCGACCGCATTCCACAGCTTTTCGCGATCGGCGAACTGCTCGGGCGCGTTCTCCGGCAGCAGAACTTCGGAGTGGACGACGCCCGACTTGTTGGTGAAATCATGGTCACGATCCAGGCGCTCGTCGCGCAGCCGCGATGCCGAGCGATAGGCAGCCGCCGCAACGGCGCTGCGCCCGCTCGCGCGGCTGATGACCTTCACACTGAAATGGTAGATCGCCATGGCGATCAAAGCAGCTACACCTGAAAGCGCACGTCGGCACGACGTATAAGCGCGCCCTCACACGAAAAATTCCTGTGAGGGACTGGCTGGTTCCAGACGGTCCCGGCGACTCTACAGCATTGCGGTCGGTACTCCACTATCATGAACGCATCATCTCGGAACGGAGACTGTAATGCGTAAACCCAAAGACTTTGATGCAGAGCTGAGGGCGCTTGCTCACAAGGCGAAGCAACTCAAGGAACGCCAGGTCCGCCAGCTTGGCGAACTGGTCGTCGCAACTGGCGCCGATGCGCTTGATGCCGATCTGCTCGCGGGGGCACTGCTTGAGGCGGCTGCCACCAAGGACAACGCGACGAAGGAGGGCTGGCGCAAGCGCGGCGCGGCATTCTTTCACCCGGCGCGGCGGAGCACTGCGCGCGGCCCTCAAAGCCGGGCGCGCAGCGCTCCGCCGGTCGCAAGCGGCACGCTGCCGTTTGGCGGCGCAGATCGCGCGCCGTGACACACGAGCCTGGGTCGTGAAGCGCCGCGAGCGCACGCGCCAGTTGATCGAACTCGGCGGCCTCGTCGTGAAGGCCGGGTTGCTCGAACTGACCGGCGACGACCGCGCCACGCTCTATGGCGCATTCATCGCGGTCGCGGCGAAGTTACGAAGCGAGGAGCGTGAGCAAGCGCTCACGCTATGGCACCGTCGCGGCAAGCGGGCATTCGCTTCCGAGGCTGAAGGCGATGCGGTCAACGATCGTCGTCCAGCGCACGACACAGATGGATGAGCGCCGCTGCGATATGCGCCTCGACCTCATCGACTTCGATCCCGAGGCGAATCGCGATGCGATCATAGGGGAGATCGTCGAAGCGGTGCATCGCGAAGACGTCGCGGGTCGGTGCCGGCATGCTCGCGAACGCCGCCTGCAGGCGCTCCAAGCGTGCCGGTTGAATATCCCGGCGCTCCCTGTCGAGGCCACTGCGGTCGATGCTTCGCCAATACGCGATCCGTGCGCGAATCTGCAGGGCAGAGAGTCGCATGTTCCTACTTCCGCGGCGATGCTTCACGCGCGTTAAGTGGCGCGTCGCGTGAAGCTCGGTAGAGCGTGATCCCGGCCTCAATCCGGTCGAGGATGAAGTGGTCGAGCTCGGCCCGCGCAGCTCTGACATCCGCCTTGGACAGGATGTTCAGATCGACTGCACAGCGATTGCCAAGCTCGCGCTCGATGATGTTGCGCGCACGGCACCAGCAGCGCTCTTCAGTGAACAGCGGATGGTTGACGATGACCCACAGTTCGTAGTCCGAAAACTGGAGCGTGTGCTTGTCCTCATACCAGCCGCGCCGCGCATAGGGACCGATCAGCAGAATGCGTGTGATGCGCCCTGGCTCGGGCGCCAGCACCTGACCGGGATCGAAGCAGCCGCGCAGGATGCGCGTGATCCGTTCGATCTCATGCTGTTTGCGCCGAATGAGATGGCCGACGCGCGCCATCACCACTTCGCGCGCGTAGATGTCGTTTACAATATCGATTGTCATGGCTTGCCTGCGTGCCGGCAGCCCGCCGCTCGAAGAGGCGGATAGTGCAAGCGGTGCCCACTGCGTCAGCAGCGGCCGTCCGGCCATGACGGGCGGACGCGTTTATGCCTGGCAGGATGATCCAGCAGAACGGCTGCCAGCCCTCCGTTCTGTACATCGATTATGCCGCAACAAGGCGCGGGAGGCAATTTGGTAATGGCAACGACTGGGGCGATTGCCGTCCAACCGCTTTCAGGCCCGAAACCGAGAAAGCGGGTATGGTGACTTCGATCGCACAAAGGGCCGTAACTGGGCTGAGAGCGGTGAGTCCGTTCTCGGGCGACTAATCAGCGAAAGCGGACATTGCAGTTCGCCGCCAAGGACCGTCGGCTTTTGGGCCGACAGCGGACTGGCAGCTTGCAGATACCGATACGGGAAAGCAGCCATCTCGCAGTGGCAACAGGGCGCGTCTGCGCTGTGGCCGTCGGTACCGACTGGCTGAACGCCAACGGCTCTCCCGCCGTCGATGACGCGCGGCTGGATGGGGCCCGGCACTTGGTCGCTGCCTACGACGTCATGGGGTCTGCCTCCCTGCATCGGTCGGGCCCGCGCCGTTCGCGCCAGCGGTCGCGTCGACTGCGCCGTCAAACGACCAATTCGGTCCGTAGAAGCCCTTCACCGCAACGTGGCCGCTCAGGCTTTCCGGCCGGTACGGCCTGACCTCGCCCATCTGTGGTACGTGTGGGGCGGCCAAACGCTCAAGCACGGTAGGGTGCAGGGTGGCTTCGGGATGAACGTCGCGCTTCGCCTTCGCCCAGACAAGCTTGCTGAACGTCAGCAAGCGGAACCAGGCCGGCTGCGCGTTCAGCATCCCGGTCCGCTCGCTGTGCTGCAGGCCGAGCGGATCCGGCGACGTGACAAGCCGCTCATCCAGGACCGTGACGCCGTCGCCTAGCGCCTGCTTCAGCTCGCCGACCATCCACTGGAGTGCGATGTCGGAGAGCCGGGATTCCTCCTCTGGGTAGCTGCCACCAATGTCGGAGTGATTGCCCGCAAACCAGACCTGCACCAGCCAGTCCTCGCGGCCGCGCGCCTTGTGCCACTGCAGGTCGGCGGAACTGCCCCATCCAACACGCGGGAACTTGGCGCGGTCCTCGTCGATCGCGAGCGCGTGGCGGAGGTAGCCGACCTCTTTGTCGGCGTACCGGTCGTAATTCTTGCCGCTCCACCACGCAACGTGGGCGTGCCGCAACTCGAACCACTGGCGACGCGGATCCCAGCGCGACAGCCTCGACCTTGCATCGTCGGCGAAAAATTTCACCTGCGACCAAAAGGACCGGATGAACCAATAGCCGGCCGACAGCGGCAGCACCGCGACCGGCACCGCCACCCACCAAGGCGCATGCCGCCAAACGTAGATGGCGATGGCGATCAGCGCGGCCATGCCGACGAACGCGATCGTCGTGGCCGTCCGACTACCGAGCGCGGCGACCGTGTCGAACACGCCGACGAAGGTGGGCTGCATGTTGCCCTGACCCTCGCCGTCTATCCCGACACCCTGCGACCCGTGACTTTCGCGGAAACGCGCCGCGAGCGTCTCGCGCTCGGTCTCATAGCGTGCGCGCTTAGCGCCGGCGCCGTGGTTGTAGACGTTCCGCACGGCGTCCGATGCGATGGAGCGCAGCTCCGGTCCGAACCGCGGGACCGGCGCACCCTTCCCGTCATGCGTCGGCACGCCGCAGAGGTTGAGGACATTCGTCAGAGAGCGGGCGGTGTAGGCGCCACGGCTGAAGCCGAATATGCAGATGCGGTCGCCCGGCTCGTATTGCGCAATGATCGCCGCGTAGCAGTCGATGACGTTTTCGTCGATGCCTGTGCCGACTGCGGCGGCCATGACGTTTCGCACCCTTTTGAAGGTCACGCCGCCGACCTCGCCCGCGCCGAGTCCCGCGTCGTAGAAGGCGACCTGTGCTTTCGGACTGATCGGCGAATCCGGTCCCGGCCGCATCGCGCGGTACATCTTATACACGTTCGACAGACGCTGATCAGGACGGAGGCCGCCGAGTTGCCCGGTCCCGTCTGAGAAGATGAGAATGGTCTTCGGCATGCGCTGGTCCCCCAGCGATCCATATAGGAGCAAAGCGGCCTGGCCCAAACCTCTGATGTCAGCTTAGTCCGTTCTAGTTCCTTCTTCCGCGGCTCGCCGAAAGCGCGTCACGTAATCTACAATCGTCACGCAGGGCCTATCCCGTAAGCGACCAAGATTGGGGCACTTTGCCGACTGGCAGCTGATGGCGAAAGCAACCCGATCGTTTATGGGCCGATGGCGGCCTGTCTGCTTTAAGCGTCGCAAATGAGCAAAACGTACGTTATTCTCCCTTGTCACCCTGCTCCCGGCTCAATTTATGTGAACGGAATTCCGCGGCGCCTTTACAGATCGGCTGACAGTGTCGAATAAGTGACGAAAATTTGCTCGGGGTGGGAATGTCGAACGAGGGGCCGGTAGAAGTATTCGCGCAACCGCCGCTGACGTCGCGGCCCCCTGCGGTACTAGACATCGTCTTTGTTCACGGCCTCGGCGGCCATCAATTCGAAACTTGGCGCTCTTCCAAGAAAGAGTCCTGGCTCGAGTGGCTCGCTGCTGATTTCCCGAACTGCCGGATTTTCACGGTTGGTTACGATTCTGCCAAGCTCGCCGGGATTCTTTCCGGCGACGGCGCCTCAATTCAAGACCTAGCCCTGATCATGGCGGACGGGTTGGCGAGTCGCGACCAGCGCGCCCCTCATATGTTGCTGGTCGCGCACAGCCTTGGCGGTTTGATCGTGAAACAGATGCTCCGCCGCTGTGCGGAATCGTTGAATTCGGATTTTATCGAAATCGGGCGGTCAGTGGCTGGGGTCGCGTTTCTGGCAACGCCGCACCAAGGCGCCCAAATGGCGGCGACTCTCGAGGTACTCTTGCGCCAGTTTTTGAGTAAGCAGTCGAAGCAGTTGGTCTATGGCGACGACAATCTCGTCGATCTCAACAACTTTTTCAGATCATGGGCCGTCAGGAGTAACCTACCCGTTCGCGCCTATTACGAGACTGAAAAGACGTACGGCGTGCATGTGGTCGATAAGGTAACCGCGGACCCGGGCGTGACCGGGTGCGAACCGGTCGCGGTGCAGACGGACCATATCACAATCTGCAAACCGGCCACGCGTACTGCACCCCTCTTCAAGTCGATATGCAAGTTCATCCGGCAGCTGCTCCAGAAGGTGGCACCGACCGATGAGGGGGGCGAAACACCCGGCGTGCAGCAGCCGGGCGGCTCGGGAGATGGGCAAGGCGCAATCGCCCATGAAGGAGTTCATGAGATCGACGCTGAAATCCTTGCGGATTTCCAATATTATATGACGCCTGCCGACGTTGATCGGCGCGATCTAGAGCAGAAGCTGAGCGATGCCGGGCGAGGTTACGCGATTACCGATGCCAAGCGGAAAAAGGAGCGCTTCAACATGGCGCTCCAGCGCCATATCGCACAGCCTTCCGCGGTCACGCGATACGCCAAGCTGATGGCCGACGTGGAATCGCGATTCAGCCGGCATGTATCCCGTGAGATTGCCCATGGCGCCGATATTGCGGCGGTCGACCGTGTAGTGCAGGAGCATGTTGTCGAGCCGTGCGTGTCGGCACATTCGACGAGTGAAGGGCAAATCACCGCGGGCCTGGTTGACGGCGCCTTGTATTACCTTGCAGGCAATTGCCATCTGGCTTGGGACCATGGCTGAGTTCCGCGTCTGGTTCGCATCGCGCGATCCCTATCACTGCATCTTCCGCATGGTGCGTCTGCTATGCGCCAAGGGTGAGGCCATGCCGCTTGAGCAGCTTCGCGTGCTCGACATGTTCCTTATGTTTCCAGTCATGCTGGAGCGACTTTCGCTGCCGTCGGAGATCAAGGCGCGCTTTCGAGAACTGCGGAGCGATACCGAGAAATCGACCTTTGTCCGCCTGCCAGGCACCGCGTCCGTCTGGCAAGATCTGCAAATCTATCAGGCGACTGCGTTGAAGCAGCTTACCGGCCTTGGATTGTTGAAGCGCGATGCCCTGCGGGATCGATATGCCAGTCTCGAATTTGAGCAGGTTCCTGCTGAGATACTCACGAAGGCGACTGAACGAAATACCGACGACGCGGCGCTGATGCGCTTCCTAGTGGTCGATCTCGCATCGCTGCCGATGTCAGGGAAAGACAATCTTTTCAAGCGCGCAGGCCTGCCGGCGCGGGGGCCGGTGGTATGAGCGCCTTTCTTCGCGTCGAGCGGATGCTCATCACTCGCGGGGCAAACGTGCTCTATGACGAGCTGTTTCATGCCGGGGTGAACATCATTCACGGCTCGAACGGTTCGGGCAAGTCAACCTTGGCCGATTTCATCTATTTCGGTCTTGGCGGGGATCTGCGCGAGTGGAAGGAATCGGCCTCGCGCGCGGAACGCGTGTATCTACAGATACTGACCCCGGCAGGCACGCTTACCCTTCGTCGCGACGTGTCCACGGACGGCTTGCGGCCCATGTCGATCTATTTCGGCGACATGGACAATGCGCTTTCTTCACCCAACGATGGATGGCAACTGCTCGGCTACAAGCGACCGGAACATGGCTATAGTTTTAGCCAAGTGCTGTTCCGGGCCATCGGGCTCCCCGAGTCCGTCAGCGACGGCGCCAGCAACATCACGATGCACCAGCTGCTGCGTATCCTATATGTGGACCAGCTCACGCCGGTGCAGCGGATCTTCCGGGTCGAGAATTTTGACACCTGGCAGACGCGGCAGGCGGTTGGCGACTTGCTGACCGGCGTGGGGGGATACGATCTGTACGAAAAGCAGATCGCGCTGCGAGAGACCGAGAAGCAATATGAGGCGGCGGCGACGGCGTATCGCAGCCTCGTCGCCGTGGCATCGGGGTATGGTGAGAACATTCTCATCGAGCATATCCAGGCCTCGGTCGCTAAACTGGAAACCGAGCGGTCGGAATTATTGAAGTCCATCCGCGATCTGGTCGATTCCTCGGGGGCCAGTGAGGATCAAGATGCGTTGAAGCGGATGCGGGCTTCCGCACTCAGCGACTATGCCAAGGCTAGGCGCCAGGTGATCCGGCTCGTCAACGAGATCGAAGTTCTTGATTTTGAAATCAACGACGCAGAGGATTTCATCCGACACCTCAAGCAATCGCTGTCGGACTTCGACGATTCCTCCGTAACCTTCTTTGCCCTTGGGCATCTCGCCTTCGAATATTGTCCGTCATGCTTCGCGCCGGTCGAGCCGAAGCGCGCCGACCATTGCCAGCTGTGCAATACGCGTCGACTGGAGGGAGGCGATGATTCCAGGACGCTGGCGGTGCGTCTCGATCTGCAGATGCAGTTGAAGGAGTCCGAGGCGCTACAAACCGACCGACACGCGGAACGGACCCAGAAATCCGGACAGCTGCGAGTGGCACGGCAGGCCCTGAGACGCGCCACCTCGACGATCGAGCTGGCCGATGCTGGAGCCTTAACCGGCCGCGAAAGCGCTATCGCAGAGCTGAGCCGCAAGGCCGGTTTCATCGATAGTGAACTGGAAGGCCTCCAGAAGCGCCTAGAATTAGCGAAGCAGATCAAGGCCGCATCAGAGGCCAAAGAGGATTTGAATTCGCGAGTGACCCGCCTTAAGGCGGAGATCGAAGCGATTTCTCGGGCGCAGGGGAACCGGAAACGCGAGGCGCTCACGCTAATATCGAACCGGACAAAGGCGTTGCTGGATAAGGATCTCCAGGAGCACAGCGATTTCGGCGAGGTGGAGAACGTCTCCTTCGAATTCTCGGGTGACTGGATCGCGATCAACGGCGAAAAGAACCGCGCCGGAAGCGCCAGCGGGATGGTGATCCTGAAGAACAGCTTCGCGGCGGGAATGCTCGATGCCGCGCTCCTCGATCAGCGATTCAACCTTCCGCGATGGATGCTGTTCGATAATGTCGAGGACAAAGGAATGGTCGAGGAGAGGTCATGGAACTTTCAACGCCTGCTTGTTGCCATGTCCAAGGCAGCGACGGTTCCGCATCAGATCATCTTCACGACCTCAAAGATTGCGCCGGAGCTTGACCGTCCGGAGCTGGTCGTGGGGCGCAGATATGAGCGTGCAGCACGCTCGCTCAATTGAACAGCCGGTCACAGAGGTGGCCGAGTGTCACCTCTGTGCTTGGATCGGGGGAGGCGGCAATGGACGATCTTCGACAACTGTTCTTCCGCTCGTTCGAGCAGTTCGCCGAGCGCGAGGCAGAAAATATCCTCCACGGCACAAGCGAACGCAACCTTTGCGCACGATGGGCGCCCTTACTGGAGATGGCCGCGGTCGAGGCGGGCTATAGCGGATATCGAGCCGACACCGAATATAACCGCAAGCAGGGCGGACAGGTAAAGACAATTCTCGACGAGACGATGCATGTCGTACGGATCACGTGCGACCTTATCCTGCATAGTCGCGGCCAGATTGTAGAGCGCGACAATCTGATCGCGATCGAAATGAAGCGTTTGTCGCATCCCGAGCGCGAAAAGCAAAAGGATCGGGTTCGGCTCCGGGCTCTAACCAAAGCTTCGTACGACGACATCTGGTCGGCGGACGGACGAGCGCTGCCGGAGCATGTGTGCGGCTATGGGCTCGGTTATTTCGTCGAACTCGATGCAGATGGGCGACGATTCCGATTCGAGGAATATCAGCGCGGCCGCCTTTCAACCCAAATGGACAGGGCATTTTAATCTACCAGCCCATGTGGCCAGCGCTTCTGAACCAACGGCGGCTTTCAGGATAACCGGCCAGCAGGCCGAAAGACTGATATTGGGGCGCAAAGCGGCCGCCGATTCTAGGCAACCGCGTTTTCTAGTTCTGCGATCCTCTCCGAGCAGACTTGATGGACGCCCTGGCCTAACTCCTCGACGCGAGCGCCGAGCCAATTCAGCTCCTCTTCGCTGATCCGGTAATGCCTGGAGTAGCGCGCCTTGGTGTACGCCTCCTTGAGCTTCTGGAACATCGCGCGCTCACGACGCGTGGTCTCCGGCCAAATACCGAAAAGACGCCGATCGAGCCCCTCTGCCAGCGAACGGAGGAATGCAATGTTGTGGTTGTACGGCGTATAGAAGGTCAGGGTCAGCAGCGCGCCCTGATATAGATTCTCCGTGGCCTGATGCAGGAGGAAGGCGGCTCGCTTCCAATCTCCCTCCGACATGCAGAAATGATAGATTTTGAGGAAGCCAGCGGCATTTCCCATGTGCTCCTCAAAATACTCTTTCGCGGCAGCAAGGGCCTGTGCGGGTGTTTTTGGCTTCGGTTGATGCAGTTCACTGTCGTCGCTCTCGTAGAGCGCGATTCCGTCCCTTGCGAGCTCCATGAAGAACACGCGGCCGTGGGCGAGCCCGTCATTCACCTCGCGCAGGGAGTGCACGATGAAGTTGACCGGCGTCTTGAGCGTTTTCTCGATCGTGTAAGCGCGAACCAGTCGCTCCTCCGCCTTAGCCCAGTATGCGGCGCGATCGACAAGTTCTGCCTGATTAACGATCACCAACAGATCATAATCAGACTTGTACTGGTTGGCTGACAGGGGCGCATCGATCCAGTCGCCGCGCGCATAGCTGCCGAACAGGATGATCTTGAGGATTTGCGCGCCTTTGCGGCGCGCTGTGGCGTTCTCGTTCTCCGCACGGAACTCCTCGAATAGGATCTCAACCACGTGCTCCAGCTCGCGCTGCTTGGCAGTAGGAAGATGGTCGAGTTCGGTGCGCATTCCGGAATCTTTCGGCAATCCCTGCCGCTTGGCAAGGACAATCGCGCCGCGCTGATCACCGATTTTCAAGGGTAAGTTGACCCAAAGACGCGAATCGTCACGGGCTGAGAATGGTCCATGATCGGGCCTCCTTCACCCGAAAGATGCTTTCCAATCGCGAATGGGACGGCACGGGAAAATCTTTGTTCGTGCTGGGTGGCACCGAATGTCACCGCAGCGCGCCGCAGGCGGACGTACGTGGCCGCAGCTGGCACCGAGGGAGTGCATCGGCACCGTTTTGGCACTCTTGCATTCGATGCCGAGGCTTTCGATCCTGTGCCGGGGCGCATCGTCAGCAACCGAGTATGGAAGTGCAAGCCCATGTCCAGCGTTGAAAGAATCATCCGTCTCAAGACCGTGCTCGCCCGCACCGGTCTTTCCCGAACCACACTCTACCGGAAGATGGGGGAGGGGACTTTTCCCCGCCAAGTTAGAATCAGCGTTCACGGCGCCGGCTGGCATGAATCGGCCGTCAACAGCTGGATCGCGAACCCGACGATCTGGCGCGAGGAGAGCGCCGGGCGCGGAATGTAATGTTGGAAGGCCGGGTTATTTCCCGGCCTTCGCCTTCCCGAACTTGCCCTTCAGTACTTTTGCGCCGTCGCGCAGGAAGTCGAGATGATCCGACCATTGCTGCATCATTCGGACCCGCTCATCCCAGTATTCGCCCCGCGCATAGGCACGGCGCACGGCGTTGTTGTCGCAATGGGCGAGCTGCCGCTCGATCGCGTCGGGATGCCATAGGCCCATCTCGTTGAGCAGCGTTGCTGCCATGGCGCGGAAGCCGTGGCCGGTCATTTCATCCTGCGCATAGCCCATGCGTCGCAGCGCCGCGTTGATCGTGTTCTCCGACATCGGACGATCGACCGAACGTAGCGACGGGAACAGATAGCGACTGTACTCCGCATCATGCTCGACGGATTTGAGGATGGCGAGCGACTGGGTGGACAGGGGGATGATATGCGCCCGTCGCATCTTGGTCTTGTGCGGTGGGACAGTCCACAGCGCTTTCTCAAAATCGAAGTCGGTCCATTCAGCATGGCGCAGCTCGCCGGGCCGCACGAACACATGCGGCAACAGCCGTAGCGCCGCCTTGGTATTGGGATGCCCCTCGAACACCTCGATTGCCCGAAGCAAGCCGCCAGCTGCATCGGCGTTGGTTATTGCGGCGCGATGGACGGACTGGGGCGCGATCAGCGCGCCGCGTAAATCGGCGGCAACATCGCGCTCGGCGCGCGCCGTGGCGATGGCGTAGCGGAATATCTGGCTACAGGTGCTACGCAGCCGCTTGGCGGTCTCATAGCGGCCCTTGCCCTCCATCTTGCGCAGCATGATGAGCAGCTCCTGCGCGGAGATCGAGGCGATCGGGCGCCTGCCGATTGACGAGTTGATGAAGTCGAGCAGCCAGCGCAGCTTCTTCATGGTGGCGGCAGAACGGCCTTCCTTCTCGACCTTGATCAGCCACTCGTCGGCGACCGCCTTGAAGCTGTTGGAAGCGGCGACGCTCGCGGCGATCCGCTCAAGCTTGATCTTCTCTCCAGGATCTTCGCCCCGCGCGAGAACCTTGCGGGCCGCGTCGCGTTGTTCACGGGCATCGGCAAGACCGGTGTCGGGCCACACGCCGAACGCCAGTGTCTTCTGCTTGCCGAGGTGGCGATAGTTCATCCGCCAGTAGCGCGCGCCGCTCGGCGCTACCAGCAAGTAGAGGCCGTTGCTGTCGGTCAGCTTGTACGGCTTAGCGCGGCCCTTGGCCGCTTTGATCGCCACAACGGAAAGCGCCATGATGGTATCTCCGATCCGCGGGCCGGCGCGACACCATCAGATATACCATCGATTTGCTGGTATGTGGTGGTATCCAGCCGCTCCGAATGAAACGGTTATACCACAGAAAAACCGCAGAAAACAGCCGTTTATGGCATGCCTTGGCACCCGCTGAGAAGCGAAGCTGGTGACCCCTACGGGAATCGAACCCGTGTTTCAGCCGTGAAAGCCATAGAACAAAACGCGTTCGGACGCCCTTGGACGTCAATTATTACAATGGCTTAGATGAACGCAATCCTTGCCGATCCGGGCAAATCCGGCTAGGATAAGAGAGAAATAATCGAGGCCCGCTGCCTTATGGCCCGTACCGCCGTCGAAGCCCGGATACAGGACCGCACCGCCCGCGCGCGGCTCTTGCCCCGCAAGCGCCCCTATTGGCGCCAGCTCTCGCAAGGCCAGTTTCTCGGCTATTATCGTGGCAAGCTCAAAGGCGCATGGATCGCCCGATATCACTGCACCGACACCCAAGCCTATGTCACCGGCACGCTCGGCGAGGCCGACGACCTGCGCGAGCCCAATGGCCGCGACATCCTCAGCTACAAACAAGCCTTCGACGCAGCGCTGCACTGGATCGAGATCGAAACCAACGGACCCGCTTCCATCGCAAGCGATCCCGCCATGACCGTCGGCGATGTCGTCCGCGCCTATGTCGCGATGCGCGACGCGCGCCGCTCCAGCCAGGCCGGCCGCACCCTCAATTCCGACGCCCATTACAAGCTCAACCGCTTCGTGCTCGAGGATGACAAACTCTCCTCGGTCACCCTCGCGTGCCTCAGCGAAAGCGACCTGCGCGCCTGGCAGCTGCGCCTCGCGCGCAAGAAACCCGCCAGCATCCAGCGCGTCGTCAACGATCTCAAGGCGGCGCTCAATGCCGCCTTTGTCGAGCACCGCAAGGCGCTGCCCGCCGACCTGCCCACCACGATCAAATACGGCCTCAAGATCGATGCGCCCGAAGTGCTGATCACCGTCGCGCGCGATAACCAGATCCTCAGCGACGACGAAGTCCGCCGCATCGTCGCCGCGGCGCTTCGCCTGGAGGAGGATTTCGGGCGGCTGGTCGCGCTGCTCGCCGCCACCGGCGCGCGCTTCTCGCAGCTCGCCCGCATGACCGTCGGCGACGTCCAGGCCGAGCATTCGCGGCTGATGATCCCGCAATCGTTCAAGGGCAGAAAGCGCCAGCTCCAATATATCCGTGTCCAGGTCGGGCAGGACATACTCGCCGCACTCCAGCCGGTGACCGATGGCAGGACGCCCTCCGCGCCGCTGCTCGAGCATTGGCGCCACAAGCAGACCGGCCCGATGGAATGGGTGCGCGTGGATCGCGGACCCTGGAGCGCGCCGTCCGAGATGACCCGGATGTGGAAGCGCACCGTCGCGGCGGCCGGACTACCCGCCGCGACCATCCCCTATGGCCTGCGTCACTCCTCGATCGTGCGCGGCCTGCGCGCCGGGCTGCCGATCCGGCTGGTCGCCGCCCTCCACGACACCTCGGTCGCGATGATCGAGCGGCATTATGCGCGCTGGATCACCGAAGGCCTCGACGAGCTGGTCGCGCGGGCGGTGGTACCGCTGATGCCGATCGCGGCATGAGCTTCTTGCCGTGGCGGACGCCGCCGGACGTAGGAAGCGATTTTGCGGGGCGGGCCGATCGTTCCAGGCGGTCGAGAATGGGGCAATCCGCACGGCCGTCGTCATGGCAGCGGCGGGCAAGGGCGAGATAGCTTCTCCCAGCCTATTCCCTGACACGGTGTCAAACCCCCGACTCGGCTCAGGCATAGCTGAATCGGGGACATACCGGCACAGGCCGTCATATCGATTGTCGCTGCTCTGGAGATCGTTTAAGATCTGATCGCGTGAAACGCTTGCTCGCCTTGCTACTCCTGATGGGAGCCCTGACCGGCATGTTCGGTGCGCAGGCCGCGTTCGCGTACGGTTTGGGGCTGGCGAAACCGGCTGCGGTCGAGCAGCCGATGGCGATGGCCGACCATGCCATGGCCGGCATGGACTGCGCCGAGATGATGACACCGGCCCAGCCGCAGCCGCCCGAAAAGGGGCCGCAGCCGTGCAAGGGACTGACGCTCGCCTGTATCGCACAGATGGGCTGTACGATCCCCGTCCTGCTTGGCGACGGCCCGGCGCCTGCCACCCTCTCGCCGGCCATGCCGATCCCGTTCCTGCCGACCTATATCGCGCCGCTTGCCGGGCGGTCCTACGGCCCCGAACCCGAGCCACCTACAGCCCTGATCTGACTTCGAGACCCGCGCCGCGACGCGCCTGAACGGATCGTTTCGATCCTTCGTGCACCGCGCCGCGTCACTCCGAATTTCAGTTCAAGGACAACACCGATGACTCGATTTGCCTGTCTCACCGCGGCACTCGCCGCGGCCATGATCCTGCCCGCCGCCGCCCAGGCCGCGGACCAGTCTGCCGCCTCCGGCCATTACGAATGGCGCGCCCAGCCCCAGTTCGGGCCGCGCGCCCCGCTCGCGACGCCACGCCGCGTCTGGGTGGCCGACGCCACGCAGGCGGCATCGTGCGATTGCGCGATGATGGCGGCGCACGCGACCGACTGCATGGCGCGCTCGCGCGGCCAGTTCAGCTGAACCCGGCGCCGGCGGAGCGGCATCGCCCCGCCGGCATTGCCGGCTTCTCTGTCAGGAGATCGCCATGCGCACCTTCTTGCTGGCGTCGCTGCTCGCGGCGCTTCCCACCGCGGCTGTCGCCGATCCGCTGACCTTCGACCGGGCGCTTGCCGTCGCGGTCGCGCAGGCGCCGTCGCTCAAGGCCCGATCGTTCGACGTCGAGGCGCGGCGTTCCTCCGCGACCGCCGCTGGCCAACTGCCCGATCCCCGCCTCGGCGCCGGGCTCGACAATGTTCCGATCTCGGGGCCGCCCGCCTTTCGCTTTGGTCGTGACGAAATGACGATGGCACGGCTCGGTATCAGCCAGGACGTACCGAACCTGGCCAAACGCCACGCACGTAGCGGCAAGGCCGATGCGGATATCGGCGTCGCCGAAGCGGATGCCGGGGCCGAGCTGCGCCGGGTGCGGGTGGCGACCGCGCTTGCCTGGATCGACCTTGCCTATGCGCAACGGCGGCTCGGTGCGCTTGACGAAGCGCTCGCCGAGCTCGCGCAATATGTGGCGCCGGCAGCGTCGAGCGTCGCGTCGGGCTCGGCGCGCCCGGCCCAGACACTCGAAATTCGTCAGGCGATCGCTGTGCTCGAGGACCGGCGCAGCGAAGTCGCCGCCGAAGTGACGCGGGCACGCGCGATCCTGTCGCGCTGGACCGGCGATCCCCGCCCCGAGATCGAGGGCGCGATCCCGACGTTCGCGATCGAGCCCGAGGCGCTACGCGCCACGATCGACCGGCATCCCGATCTCGCAGCCGCGATCGCGCGCGTGCGTGCCGCCGAGGCCGATGTCTCGCTGGCACGCGCCGAGAAACGTCCCGACTGGGGGTTCGAGTTCGCCTATCAGAAGCGCGGCAATAGCTATGGCGACATGGTCTCGCTGGGCGCGACCATGAGCCTTCCGCTGTTCACCAAGAAGCGTCAGGATCCCAGGATCGACGCCGCGGTCGCCAGCGAAGGGGCCGTCCTGGCGCAGCGTGAGGATGTTCGGCGCGCCCTGCTCGCCGAGCTCGAAGCGGGCCTTGCCGACCATGTCATGCACCATGGGCAATGGATGCGAGCGAAGGACACGCTGCTGCCGCTCGCGCGTCAGCGGGCCGATCTCGAGACGATCAGCTATTCCGCCGGCCGCGCGACCCTGCTCGACCTGATCCAGGCCCAAACCATGTTCGCCAGTGCAGCGCTCCAGACGCTCGACCGCGAAGCCACCGTCGCGCGCGACGCCGCGCGGCTGGTGTTGACCTATGGAGGTGACCAATGACCATCCAGCTTTCACGCCGCGCCCGGTTCGGGCTTGCCGGTGCCGTTCTTGCGCTTGCCGCGGGCGCCGCCGGGTACGGCATCGCCCAATTCGGCCGGACCGATGCGCCACAGCAACAGGCCGGCCAGGACGGTCGCAAGATCCTCTACTGGTACGACCCGATGGTGCCGAGCCAGCATTTCGACAAGCCGGGCAAGTCCCCGTTCATGGATATGCAGCTCGTACCCAAATATGCCGACGAGGGCGCGCAAGGCGAGTCCGGCATGGCAATCGATCCGGCGCGGGTGCAAAGCTTGGGGCTGCGTGTCGCCACCGCCGAACGCGGCGCATTGGCGAGCGGCCTCACCGCCACCGGCACGATCGACTTCAACCAGCGCGACGTGGCGATCGTCCAGGCGCGCGCCGCCGGATTTGTACAGCGCGTCTATGCGCGGGCGCCGGGCGATGTGATCGGCGCGGGCGCGCCGCTCGCCGACCTGCTCGTCCCCGAATGGGCGGGCGCCCAGGCCGAGTATCTCGCGGTCCGCCGAACCGGCAATCCGGCGCTGGCGCAGGCGGCGCGGCAGCGGCTCGCGCTGCTCGGCATGCCGCCTAGCACGATCGCCGCGGTCGAGCGCGGCGGCCGGCCGCATAATGTGATTACGATTGCGACACCGGCCGGCGGTACGATCAAGACGCTCGGCGTGCGCCAGGGGATGACCGTCGCCGCCGGGCAGACCCTGGCCGAAGTCAATGGGCTCGGAACGGTGTGGCTCAACGCCGCGGTCCCGCAAGCGATGGCGGGACAACTCCGCCCCGGCCTGGGCGCGACGGCGACGCTCTCCGCCTGGCCGGGCGAGCGGTTCACCGGCCGTGTCGCCGCGATCCTGCCTGACGTCCAGGCCGAGAGTCGCACGCTGACGGTGCGGATCGAGCTGCCCAATCGCGGCGGGCGCTTGCGGCCGGGCATGTTCGCGAGCGTGGATTTTGGAGGCGCGAGCCGCTCTGCACTGCTCGTGCCGTCCGAAGCGGTCATCCGTACCGGCAAGCGCACGCTTGTCATGCTGGCGCTCGCCAATGGTCGCTATCAGCCGGCCGAGGTTCAGGCCGGGAGCGAAGCCGAAGGCAAGACCGAGATCCTCGCGGGTCTCTCCGAGGGCGAGAAGATTGTCGCATCGGGTCAGTTCCTGCTCGATTCCGAAGCGAGCCTGTCGAGCGTGCCCGCGCGGCCGAGCGGGGAGGCTGCTCCGCCGCCAGATGCGCAGCCTGCGCTTTATGAGGCTGCTGGCCGGATCGAAAAGATCGACGCGAGCGGCGTGACGCTCGATCATGGCCCGGTGCCGGCGCTCAAATGGCCGGCGATGACGATGACGTTCCGGCTGGGCTCGCCCGCGCTCGTGCGCGGGTTCAAGGCCGGCGATCGGGTGCGGTTCGGCTTCGACCAGCCGCGTGAAGGGCCGACATTGCGCCGCATGACGCGCGAGGCAGGCCAATGATCGCGCGCATCATCCAATGGTCGGTCGCGAACAAGCTGTTCGTCGTGCTCGGCGCGCTGGCGCTGGTCGCCGCCGGACTCTGGGCGGTGCGGGCGACGCCGATCGACGCGCTGCCCGACCTGTCCGACACCCAGGTGATCATCCGGACCAGCTATCCGGGGCAGGCGCCGCAGATCGTCGAGAACCAGGTCACCTACCCGCTGGCAACCACGATGCTGTCGGTGCCAGGCGCAAAGACCGTGCGCGGCTACAGCTTCTTCGGCGACAGCTTCGTCTATGTGATCTTCGCCGACGGCACCGATCTCTATTGGGCACGCAGCCGTGTCCTCGAATATCTCAACCAGGTACAGGGCCGCCTGCCCGAGACGGCGAAGAGCGCGATCGGGCCGGATGCGACCGGGGTCGGCTGGGTCTATGAATATGCGCTGGTCGACCGTACCGGCGGCCATGACCTGTCGCAGCTCCGATCCCTGCAGGACTGGTTCCTGCGCTATGAGCTGAAGAGCCTGCCCGGCGTCGCCGAGGTCGCGAGCATCGGCGGCATGGTCAGGCAATATCAGGTCGTGCTCGATCCGGTGAAACTCGCCGGGTACGGCATCACCCACAGCCAGGCCGTCGAAGCGATCCAGCGCGCCAATCAGGAGGCCGGCGGCGCGGTCGTCGAGCTGGCTGAGGCTGAATATATGGTCCGCGCCTCGGGCTATCTGAAGTCGCTGGACGATTTCCGCGCGATCCCGCTCAAGACCGTCGCAGGCGGCGTGCCGGTCACCTTGGGGGAGGTCGCCACCATCCAGGTCGGCCCCGAGATGCGGCGCGGCATTGCTGAGCTCGACGGCGACGGTGAGGTGGCGGGCGGCGTCGTCATCCTGCGCTCGGGCGCCGATGCGCGCGCCACCATCGAAGCCGTGCGAAGCAAGCTGGAGACGTTGAAGAAGAGCCTGCCCGCCGGGGTGGCGATCGTACCCACCTATGATCGTTCGCAGCTGATCGATGCGTCGATCGACAACCTCACCCACAAGCTCATCGAGGAGTTCATCGTCGTCGCGCTCGTGTGCGCATTGTTCCTCTGGCACGTCCGCTCGGCGCTGGTCGCGATCGTGACCCTGCCGCTCGGCATCCTCGCGGCCTTCGTCGTGATGCGCTTCCAGGGCGTCAACGCCAACATCATGTCGCTGGGCGGCATCGCGATCGCGATCGGCGCGATGGTCGACGCGGCGATCGTGATGATCGAGAACGCGCACAAGGCGCTGGAGCGCTGGGCGCATGACCATCCCGGCGAGCGACTGGAAGGCACCGAGCGTTGGCGGGTCATCACCCAGGCCGCGATCGAGGTCGGGCCGGCGCTGTTCTTCAGTCTGCTGATCATCACGCTCTCGTTCGTGCCGGTGTTTACGCTTCAGGCGCAAGAAGGACGCCTGTTCGCACCGCTTGCCTTCACCAAGACCTATACCATGGCGGCGGCGGCGATCCTGTCGGTGACGCTGGTCCCCGTGCTGATGGGCTGGCTGATCCGCGGGCGCATCCCGTCCGAGCAGGCCAATCCGATCAACCGTGCGCTCACCGCCGCCTACCGCCCCGCGATCGACTGGACGCTCCGACGGCCGAAGACGGTGCTCGCGATCGCGCTGCTCGTGTTCGCGACCACGGCCTGGCCGGCGTCGCGGCTGGGCGGCGAGTTCCTGCCGGCGATGAACGAGGGCGACCTGCTCTACATGCCCTCGGCACTGCCCGGGCTGTCGGCGGCCAAGGCGTCGGAGCTGCTCCAGCAGACCGATCGGATGATCAAGACCATACCCGAGGTGCAGAGCGTGTTCGGCAAGGCCGGGCGCGCCGAATCCGCGACCGACCCGGCGCCGCTCGAGATGTTCGAGACGACGATCCGGTTCAAGCCCCGCGACCAGTGGCGGCCGGGCATGACGCCGGAAAAGCTGGTCGAGGAGCTCGACCGCGCGGTGAAGGTGCCGGGGCTCGCCAATATCTGGGTGCCGCCGATCCGAAACCGCATCGACATGCTCGCGACCGGCATCAAGAGCCCGATCGGCGTCAAGGTATCGGGGAGCGACCTTGCCGAGATCGACCGCATCGCGCGCAATGTGGAGGGTGTGGCCAAGGCCGTCCCCGGCGTCAGCTCGGCACTCGCCGAGCGGCTGACCGGTGGGCGCTATGTCGATATCGACATCGATCGCGTGGCTGCTGCCCGTTTCGGCCTCAACATCGCCGATGTCCAGGCGATCGTCGCGGGCGCGATCGGCGGCGAGACGATCGGCCAGACGGTCGAGGGCCTCGCGCGCTATCCGATCAGCGTGCGCTACCCGCGCGAGCTGCGCGACAGTCCCGACGCTTTGCGGTCACTGCCGGTGCTGACGCCTTCGGGCCAGCAGATCACGCTCGGCACCGTTGCAAAGGTCGCCATCGCCGATGGGCCGCCGATGCTCAAGACCGAGAACGGGCGGCCATCGACCTGGGTCTATGTCGATGTGCGTGGGCGCGACCTCGCTTCGGTGGTGTCCGACCTGCAAGTGGCGGTGGCGCGGCAGGTCAAGCTCTCGCCGGGGGTGTCGATCGCCTATTCGGGGCAGTTCGAATATCTGCAGCGCGCGCTCGACCGGCTGATGCTGGTCGTGCCGGCCACGCTGGCGATCATCTTCCTGCTGCTGTTCCTGATCTTCCGGCGCGTCGGCGAAGCGGCGCTGATCATGGGCACCTTGCCGTTCGCGATGACGGGTGGCTTCTGGCTGCTCTACCTGCTCGGCTATCACCAGTCGGTCGCAACCGGTGTCGGGTTCATCGCCCTGGCCGGCGTCGCCGCCGAGTTCGGCGTGGTGATGCTCATCTATCTCAAGCACGCGCTCGAGGAGCGCGGGTCCGAGCCCGCCGCCGCGGAGGTTCAGCAAGCGGTTCGCGAAGGCGCGCTGCTGCGCGTTCGGCCCAAGGCGATGACGGTCGCGGTGATTATCGCCGGCCTGTTGCCGATCCTGGTCGGTTCGGGCGCGGGCTCGGAGGTCATGCGGCGGATCGCCGCACCGATGATCGGCGGCATGCTCACGGCGCCGCTCCTGTCGATGTTCGTGATTCCCGCCGCCTACCTCCTGATGCGCCGGCCCGGCGCCACGCCCGCTTCAACCCGCAACCCGCAAGGAGACGACCAATGAACCCTCTCTACCTGACCCCGGCACTCGGCCTCGCCATCCTGCTCGCCGCCTGCGGCGAGAAGCCCGCGAGCGATACGGCGGCACCCGCCAACACCGCGACGGCCGACGCGCCCGGCGGCATGGACGCTATGTCGGGTAATATGGCGATGCCTGCCGAGGTGAAGACGAGCAAGGGCACCGGCACCGTGACCGCGCTCGACAAGGCGGCCGGCGAGATCACGCTCGATCACGGCCCGATTCCGGAGCTCGGCTGGCCGGCGATGACGATGGCGTTCACCGCAAAGCCCGAACTGCTGGGCGGCGTCGCTGTCGGCGACAAAATTGCATTCGACCTGACCGTTCGCGGCAATGCCGGCGAGGTGACCGCGATCGCAAAGCAATAACCGGCGCGGTTCCAAACCCAGCGCACGGGCTGCCGCCAAGGCGGCGGCCCGTCCTGGCCTCGTCCGGCTAGCGGCAGCAGGCGGCGTCCGGTCCCGCGAGTTGGATCGGGGGACAGGGCTCGGTGCCATAGGAACAGAAGACGCAGCAATCGCCAGCCTTTGGCCGCAGCACCGCCCCGCACCCGCTGCAGTCATAGAAATACTGGCAGGCGCTCGTCGGCATCGTCTCGGTCTTTGCCACCCCGCACAGCGGACAGGTGAGCGTCGATTGAGGAATGAACGAGCCCTCAGACATAGGAATAGCCGAGCCAGAGGAGGATCGCGCCGAGCAGCAGGCCGATGAGGAGGACCACCCGCACGCCAGGCGGCGTACAGGCACCATCGGGGCCGCAGGCCCTCGCGATGCGCTGCTGCCGCCAGAGCAGGACCGCGCCGCCGATCAGGAAAAGCGCGCTCACGCACAGCAACAGCGTCCGATACGGGCTGGCAGCCATGGCGATACCGCCGAGCCAACCCGCGCCGAGGCCAGCGGTGGCGAGCAACATCGGCAGCGCGCAGCACGACGCGACGCCAAACGCTGCCGCGATGCCGCCGGCCGTGAGAATGGCGGCGCCGCGCGTGCCCGAAGGCGGGCGGGAATCAGGCGGTCCGGACACGATGGGCGACTCCTTGCGATCGACGGAATCGCACCCTACCGTCTGTAGCTGCTACAGACTCAACCCCCAATTTCGAGCAGCAGATGACGACATCGGAGACCATCGCAATCGGGGAGCTGTCGCGGCGCACCCGCTGCAATATCGAGACGATCCGCTATTATGAGCGTATCGGGCTCCTGCCCAAGGCCGCGCGACGCGGCCGCTATCGCAGTTTCGGCACGGCCGATGTCGCGCGGCTCAATTTCGTCCGGCGCGCCCGCGAACTGGGCTTCACGCTGGACGAGATCCGCGCGCTGCTCGGCATAGCCACCGCCGACACCGTCTCCTGTGACGATGCCCGCGAGATCGCGGCCTCGCACCTCAAGCAGGTTCGCGCGCGAATCGTGGATTTGAAGCGCATGGAGCGGGTGCTCGCCGACACCGTTCGGGCCTGCAGCGCCGGCGATCAGGTCGGGTGCCCGCTGATCAGTACATTGTCCGCGCGCTATTGAGCGGATCCAGGGCTTTGAGCCCAAGCCTGGCCAGCCGTTGGCGATCCGATCGCCGAATTTGGAAATAGCCCTTGACCCTCGACCTGCTAGAGGGTGCAGATCGCGAACGATTCTTAACAAGGGACTCGTCGATGCGCCCCGGCCACCTTGCTGCTCCCATTTCTGCCGATGCGCGCCGACCCTCGCTGCTGTGGCTGATGTTGGCGCTGACCATGCTGGCGCTGCCGCTTCCGGCGCGGGCCAGCGATGCCGATGTGCAGACGACCTGGCGGCTGCTCGACTATATCGCCGTCGACTATTCGGGCGCAGTCTCTGGCGGCAAGGTCATCAGCACCGCCGAATATACCGAGATGACCGAATTCGCGGGCCAGGTCGAAACCCGGATCCAGACGCTGGCACCCGGCTCGGCCAGGACCGACCTGCTCCGTCGATCGGCCGCGCTGCGCAGCGCCATCGCCGCCAGGGAATCGCCGGAGGCGGTGGCCGGGCAATCGCGGGCGCTCGCTTCCGCGCTGCTCGCGGCCTATCCGGTTCCGCTGGCGCCCGGTTCTCCGCCCGAGCTCACGCGCGCTGCCGCGCTCTATGCGCAGAATTGCGCATCCTGCCATGGCGCGAACGGCGACGGCCACGGACGCGACGCAGCCAGGCTCGATCCCCCGCCGATCGCGTTCACCGACAAGGCGCGTGCCGATCAGCGCAGCCTGTTCGGCCTCTATCAGGTGATCAGCCAGGGCCTCGACGGCACGGCGATGCAGAGCTTCGCGGCGCTGCCCGAGGCCGATCGCTGGGCGCTGGCCTTCCATGCCGGCCAAATCGCCTATCCCGAAGCGGCGGCGCGCGAGGGCGAGCGCTTGTGGCGCGAGGATGCGGCGATCCGCGCCCGATATCCCAATCTGGCGGCGCTGGTCGGCGTCACCCCGGCCGCATTGGCGGCCGATATCGGTTCGCAAAAGGCGACCGCGCTCACCGCCTATCTGCGCCGCCATCCCGACGCCGTGACCGTGCGCGTCGATGGTTCGCTCGCGCTGACGCGCGAACGGCTCGACCAGAGCCTGGCTGCCTATCGTGCCGGCGACCGCAAGGCCGCGGCGGATCTCGCGCTGTCCGCCTATCTCGATGGTTTCGAGCCAGTCGAGCCGGTGCTCGCCGCACGGGATGCGGCGCTGATGGCACGGATCGAAGGTGCGATGGGCGCGCTTCGCGCGGCGATCGGACAAGGGCGTCCGGCCAGCGAAGTCGAAGTGGCGAACCGTTCGCTGGCCAATCTGTTCACCGAGGCCGAAGCCGCGCTGGCGCCCGAGCGGGCGAGCGGCGCATCGAGCCTCCTCGGCGCGTTCGGCGTGCTGCTGCGTGAAGGACTCGAAGCGCTGCTGATCGTTATCGCGATGATCGCGTTCCTCAGAAAGACCGAGCGCACCGAAGTGCTCGGCTTTGTCCATGGCGGCTGGATCGCCGCGCTTGCCGCCGGGGTCGGCACCTGGTTCGTCGCGACCTATTTCATCAGCGTAAGCGGCGCATCGCGCGAACTCACCGAAGGGTTCGGGTCGCTGTTCGCGGCGATCATCCTGCTCAGCGTCGGCATCTGGATGCACGGCAAGAGCAATGCCGAGGCGTGGCAACGCTATGTGAAGGCCAAGGTGACCGCCGCGCTGTCGCGCCAGTCGGGCTGGTTCCTGTTCCTGCTGTCCTTCGTCGTCGTCTATCGCGAGGTGTTCGAGACGATCCTGTTCTACGCCGCGCTCTGGGCGGAGGGGAATGGCATGGCGATGCTGGCCGGCGCTGCCGCCGCTGCCGGCCTGCTCGCCGTGATCGCCTGGGTCATGCTCCGGTTCAGCGCCCGGCTTCCGATCACCCAATTCTTCTCGTGGAGCGCGATCCTGATCGCGATCCTCGCGGTCGTGCTCGCCGGCAAGGGCGTTGCCGGGCTGCAGGAGGCCGGGATCCTCGGTGTGATGCCGCTCGCCAATGTGCCGCGCATCGAGATCCTCGGGCTGTTTCCGACGACCCAGACCGTGCTTGCGCAGATCGCGGCGATCGTCGTGCTGGTTGCCGGCTTCTGGTCCAGCGGGCGCAGTGCGACCGCCGCCCGCGTGCCGGGCTCACCCGCCGAATAGCCGGCCGGCGATCATCGCGAGCGCGACGAGATAGCAGAAGAGCGACGCGAGCGCGGTCGTCGCCATGCCGAAGGCGCGCGCCCCGGCGCCATCGGGATAGCAACGATAGAAGCGCCACCGGCCGATCGCGAACAGCAGGGATGAGGCGACCAGCAGCCCCAGCCAGCGGCCGCCGGTGACCGAAGCGAGCAGCAGATGCGCGCCGACGCCGAGAAACGCCTGCTCCAGCGTGTTCTGCAGGAAGGCCGCCTTGACCGCGAGCGCGGGACTCGGCGGCCCGTTGGCGGCGCCGCCGATATCGGCCGCCGAGCGATAGCGCGTGCTCGAAACCATGCGGACGGCAAGCAGCACGGCCGCAAAATGCACGGTGCTCGTCTCAACGGCAAAGGCGAGCCGCGCGCCGATCTCCGACGGGAACGCGATCAGCCTTGGCAAATAGAGCACGCACGCGACCGAGACCGCGAGACAAAGCGCAAAGGCGAGCACGGCCTGTTTCCGGATCGCCCTCTGCTCTGCCTTGAGGTCCATCCGCTGCTCCTCGTCAGCCGGGCCGATCCGCGATGATCAACGCAATCGTGCCGGTTATCGTGTGGATGCGGGCCGACTCCCGGACATTGTCGAATCCGGCAGCCCGGACGAGCTGCGGGAGCATGCCGTCGGCATTGGGTTGGGTGTCGGTCACGCCATCGAGCCGCTGGATGGTGAGGCGGAACAACAGCCGCATCAATCCCTGCTGCCGCCCGTAATCGGCGATCACGAGCCTGCCGCCGGGCCGAAGCGCCGCATGCATCGCGGCGAGACCCGCCCGTTTTTCGGCCATCGGCACCTGATGGAACATCAGGCTCGACGTCACCGCATCGGCGGAACGCGAACCGATATCGCGGGCAAAGCCGCGCTCCCACTGGATGTCCGCGCCCGCCGCCTGTCCCTTGGCGCGCGCGATCGCCAATGCCTCCTCATCGGGGTCGATGCCGATCACCCGGACGCCAGCGGCGGCCGCTTTCAGCATCACGGCAAAGCTGCCGGTCCCGCACCCGACATCGATCACGGTCTCGCCGGGACGGGCCGCGAGCAGCTCGATCATCGCATCGCGCCAGCGCATTTCGCGGGTCCAGCGCCGGATCGCGCGGTCGTAATCGGCGGTGTCGCCGGTCCCGAGCGGCGGGGTGTAGCCGCCGTCCGTCATGCCTGCGCCCTGGTCGCATGCTCCGCCAGTTCGCGGCGGGCGTCGCGGATGATGTCATAGGCCGAGTGGAGGAACAGCAACGCGATCACGCCGGCGACGAGGAGATCGGGCCAGGCCTGTCCCGTCCAGCCGACCAGTGCCGCGGCGGCGATCACCGCGATATTGGCCAGCGCATCGTTGCGCGAGAACAACCAGATGGCGCGCGCCTGCGCGTCGCCCTGGTTGCGGAACCGCGCGAGCACCAGCGCGGCCGCGATGTTGACGAGGAGCGCGACGATCCCGATCCCGCCCATCAATCCGGCCTCGGGCGGGATGGCATTGAACGCGCGCCACCCGGCAAAGCCGATCACGCCGAGTCCGAGGCTTGCGAGGAAGAGGCCTTGCGCAAGTGCAACCCGGCTGCGCGCGACCGCGGCCCAGCCCAGCGCGATCAGCCCGAACAGCGTGATCGACCCATCGCCGATGAAATCCAGCGAATCCGCCTTCAGCGCCTGCGAGCCGGCGATGAAGCCGCCCACCAGCTCGAGCAGGCCGAAGCCGACGTTGAGGATCACCACGATCCACAGCGCCCGCCGATAGGCAGGGTCCGTGCCGGCACGTTCGGTATCGGCCTCACATCCACAGTCGCTCATCATCACCTCCGCGAGTCGCGAGCAGGTTTTGCACCCTATAGCCGCTATAGGGTCAATGGCTTGTTTCGGGTCCCAATGCTTCGATGATCCGGCAGTCGGAAATCGCGCCCTGGCGGCACTGGCTGATCAGCTCGTCGAGCTCGCGGCGCAGCGCGTTGAGATCTGCGATCTTCTGATCGATCTGCGCGAGATGCGCGCGCGCGACGGTATCGACGGCGCCGCAAGAGTGGTTGCGATCGTCGGAAAGGGCGAGAAGCTCGCGCACATGATCGAGCGTGAATCCCAGGTCGCGCGCGCGGCGGACAAAGGAGAGCCGGGCGAGATGGTCGCCGCCATAATCGCGGTAATTGCCCGCGGTGCGCCCGGGTTCGGGAAGCAATCCGATCTTCTCGTAGAAGCGAATGGTTTCGACCTTGGTCGAGGTGATGCGTGCCAGTTCACCGATCTGCATGGAAACCGCTTGACCCTATAGTTGCTAGAGGCCGCACATAGCCCATGACATCGAGTCGTTCGAGGGGGATGAATTGGCCTGTAACAGTTGCGCGTCCGCAAAGCCGGACCCATCCAATGATCCGCGTTGGCGGCGCGCGGTGTGGATCGCGCTGATCATCAACGCGGCCATGTTCGGCGTCGAGATCTTCGCAGGCGTCACCGCGCATTCGGCGGCGCTCAAAGCCGACGCACCCGATTTCCTCGGCGACAGCGCCAACTATGCGATCAGCCTCGGCGTTGCCGGGCTGGCGCTCAGCTGGCGTGCGCGGGCAGCGATGCTCAAGGGTGCAACCCTGTTCGCGCTCGGGCTTTGGGTGATCGCCAGCACCGGCTATGCGGCGTTTGCGGGCACGTTGCCGCAAGCCGAGACGATGGGGATCATCGGCAGCCTCGCGCTCGCGGCCAATGTCGCGGTCGCCCTGATCCTGTACCGCTTCCGCACCGGCGAGGCGAACATGCGCTCGGTATGGATCTGCTCGCGCAACGACGCGATCGGCAATGTCGCCGTGGTTGCCGCCGCGTTCGGCGTGTTCGGCACCGGCAGCGGATGGCCCGACCTGATCGTCGCCGCGATCCTCGCCACGCTCGGGATCAGCGGCGGCATCCAGATCATGCGCCAGGCGGCGGCGGAATTGCGCTCGCTTCCTGCGCCGCGCGCAAAGCCGGTCCTTCAGGGGGAATAGCCATGATGTCCAAACAGCCGGACGGGGCGCGCTTCGGCATGTCCCATATCCTCGCAGCCGCGATCGCCGCGGTGCTTTGCACCGCCCAGGTCGCCGCGCAGGACGCGCCACCGGTCACGGTGCCGCTCACGCTCGAAGACGCGCTCGCCGCCGCCCGCCAAACCTCCCCCGCGCTCGAAGCGGCGTCGGCGGACCTGCGCGCCAGCAGCGCGGCGCGCACGATCGCCGGCCTGCGCCCCAACCCCTCGCTCGAGGCCCAGACCGAGAATGTCACCGGCAGCGGCGCCTATCGCGGGTTCGACAGCGCCGAGACGACGATCGGGCTGGCGCTCCCGATCGAGCTCGGCGGCAAGCGCTCGGCGCGGATCGGCGTTGCCGAGGCGCAGGGCACGCGCGCCCGGGTCGATGGTGCGGTTGCCGCGGCGGATCTCACGCTCCACGTCACCCAGGCCTTTGTCGCGGCCATCGCGGCCGAGCGCCGTGCCGGCGTGGCACGCGAACAGGCGGAGATCGCTGCGGGGGCGCTGCGGGCTGCCAGTATCCGCGTCAAAGCGGGGCGCGCCTCGCCGATCGAGGAGCAGCGCGCCGATGTCCTGCGCATCAATGCCGAGGCGGCCGCGGCCCGCGCCGCACGCAACGCGGCGGTTGCCCGCGACACGCTCGCCCGGTTGATCGGCCGTCCGGTCTCGGCGGGGCTGGACCTTGACTGGTTCGACCGCATCGACGGCTATGGCCCGCCCGCACGCGCCGGGGCCGACGGCACGCTGGCGCTCGCCGCCGCCGATGCCGAGGTTGCGACCGCCGATGCCCAGGTCCAGCTCGCCCGATCGCAGCGCATTCCCGACATCACGTTGAGCGCAGGCGCCCGCCGGCTCGAGGCGAGCAATGACACCGCCGCCGTCTTCGGCTTGTCGGTGCCACTGCCTTTGTTCAACAATGGCAGCGCTGGCGTCGCGCAGGCCCATGCCGAGCGGGACCGCGCGGCGGCACGGCGGCGCATGGTTCGGCTCGACGCCGAACAGGCGATCGCGTCCGCCGAAGCCGAGGTCGCCAATGCCGCTGCCGATGCGCGCAACGCCAGCGGCCCCGCGCTCGCCGCCGCGGTCGAAGCCGCGCGCATCGCACGGATCGGCTATCGCGAAGGCAAGTTCGGCCAGCTCGACCTGCTCGATGCCGAACGCACGCTGGCCGAGACCCGTGCTGCCGCAATCGACGCGCTCGCCGCCTGGCACGACGCCCGCGCTCGCCTCCAGCGCCTGACCAGCGCCGTTCCCACGATCACGAAAGACTGACCGATGAACACGCACATCCTGCGCACGATGCTGCCGCTCGCTTTTGTCGTCACGCTCGCCGCCTGTGGCGGTACCGAGCCCGCCGGAGAAAAGGCCGAAGCCGAAGCCAAGGAAGGCGCCGAGGCACGCGCCGAGGGCGTCATCACGCTCACGCCCCAGCAGATCGCGACCGCGGGCATCCAGCTCGTGCGCCCGACCATCGGCGATGGCGGCGCGATCGAACTGCCCGCGACGATCGAGGGCGATCCGCAAGGCACGCAGGTCGTGTCGGCCGCGATCGGCGGCCGCGTGGTCGCGCTGACCCGCAACCTCGGACAATCGATCGGCCGCGCAGAAACGCTCGCGGTCATCGAGAGCCGCGAAGCCGCGCAGCTCAACGCCGAGGTCGAAGCGGCACAGGCCCGCGCCGCGCTCGCCCAGTCCAATCTCCGGCGCGAACAACGGCTGTTTGCCGAGCGGGTATCGGCCGAACAGGATCTGATCGCCGCGCGCACCGCTGCGCGCGAGGCAGATATCGCGCTCCGGCTCGCCCGCCAGCAAGTGTCCGCTTCCGGCGGCGGCGGCGGGTCGCTCAACCGGATCGCGATCCGCGCACCGATCGGCGGCCAGGTGATCGCCCGCTCGGTGACGCTCGGCCAGACCGTTGCGGCAGATGCCGAACTGTTCCGGGTCGCCAATCTCTCGACCGTTTCGCTGACCCTGTCGCTCTCGGCCGCCGATGCCGGGCGCGTCCGGCCTGGCGCCGCCGTCGAGGTGGTCGCACCGGGGCGTCAGGCAACCGCCCGGGTCACTTTCGTCTCTCCGGTCCTCGACGAGACCACCAAGCTCGTGCCGGTGATCGCCACACTCGACAATCGCGGCGGCCAGTGGCGCGTTGGCGAGAGCGTGCAGGGCGCGATCCTGCTCGGCGGCAAGGCGGGAGGAAGCGCGATCAGCGTGCCGTCCGCCGCCGTCCAGACAGTCGAGAACAAGCCCGTCGTGTTTGTTCGCACAGCCAATGGATTCCGGACGGTGCCGGTGACCCTTGGCCAGGCTCATGGCGCCTCGGTCACCATCCTGTCGGGGTTGACCGGTCGCGAGCAGGTCGCCGCGGCCAACAGCTTCACGCTCAAGGCCGAACTCGGCAAGGGCGAAGGCGGGGACGAGGACTGAGTCATGATCGACCGCATCGTCACCCTCGCGGTCGAGCGGCGCTGGTTCGTCCTGCTGCTCACCGCCATCGCCGCCGTCATCGGTGCCGCTTCGCTCTCTCGGCTCCCGATCGACGCAGTCCCCGACGTCACCAACAATCAGGTCCAGATCAACGTCCGGGCGCCGGCGCTGTCGCCCGAGCTGATCGAGAAGCAGGTCGCCTTCCCGGTCGAGACCGCGCTCGCCGGTATCAAGGGACTGGAAAGCACCCGGTCGCTGAGCCGCAACGGGTTCGCTCAGGTCACCGCGGTCTTCTCGGATTCGACCGATATCTATTTTGCCCGGGCGCAGGTCGCCGAGCGTATCAACGACGCCAAGGAGCGGCTGCCTGAAGGCGTCACGCCGGAGATGGGCGCGATCGCGACCGGGCTCGGCGACATCTATATGTGGACCGTCCGCTATCAGGATCGCGGGCACGAGCAGCATAAGCCGGGCGAACCCGGTACCCAGCCTGACGGCAGCTACATCACCCCCGAGGGCGAGCGGCTGGTGAGCGAGGCCGACAAGGCGACCTATCTCCACACCGTCCAGGAATGGATCGTGGCGCCGCAGATCAAGTCGGTGGCCGGGGTCGCCGGCGTGGATTCGCTCGGTGGCTACGACAAGGAATATCTTGTCGTCCCCGACGTGCAGAAACTCGCCGCGCTCAAGCTTTCGCTGAGCGAACTCGCCACTGCGCTCGAGGCCAATAACGGCGCGATCGGCGGCGGCATTATCGACCGCAACGGCGAAGGCCTTGCGGTGCGCTCCGATGCGCGGATCGTCAGCACGGCACAACTCGCCAACACCGTCATCGCCACGCGCGAAGGCACGCCGATCCTGCTCGGCCAGGTAGCAAATGTGCGCCTCGGCCAGGGGATCCGGATGGGATCGGCATCGGAGGCCGGGCGCGAAGTGGTCACCGGCACTGCGGTGATGCGGATTGGCGAGAACAGCCGCACCGTCTCCACCGGGGTCGCCGAGCGGCTGCGGCGGATCAGCGCTTCGCTGCCGTCCGACATCGTCATCGAGCCGGTGCTCGACCGCACCGAACTCGTCAATGCGACGATCATGACCGTCGCGCGCAACCTCAGCGAAGGCGCGCTGCTCGTCATCGTCGTGCTGTTCTTGCTGCTCGGCAATTTCCGCGCAGCGCTGATCGCGGCGGCGGTCATCCCGATCACCATGCTGCTGACCGGGTTCGGCATGCTCCAGGCCGGCATCTCGGCCAATCTGATGAGTCTTGGCGCGCTCGACTTCGGGCTGATCGTCGACGGCGCGGTGATCATCGTCGAGAACGCACTTCGGCGCATCGCCGACCGCCAGCACCATCTCGGCCGGCCGCTCGATCGCGGCGAGCGCCTCACCCTTGTGGCGCAAGCCGCGCGCGAGATGATCCGGCCATCGGTCTTCGGTCAGGCGATCATCATCCTCGTCTATGTGCCGCTGCTCACGCTCTCGGGGGTCGAGGGCAAGACGTTCGAACCGATGGCGCTGACCGTCATCATGGCGCTGGTGTTCGCCTTCGTCCTGTCGCTGACCTTCGTACCCGCCGCCATTGCGATATGGTTGAGCAAGCCGGTCGAGGAGAAGGAAGGCCGCATCGTCGGCTGGCTGCGCCGCCGCTACGAACCTGGGCTTGACCGCGCTTTGCGCGCGCCCAAACGCACCTTCGGCCTTGCGCTCGCTGCGCTGGCGCTGGCCGGCGCCGGCTATGCGACGCTCGGCCAGGAGTTCTTGCCGCAGCTCGATGAGGGCAATGTCCTCGTCCAGGCGTTCCGGGTGCCGGGTACCTCGGTCGACCAGAGCCAGAAGATGCAGTTCCAGATCGAAAAGGCGCTTTCGGGCATGCCCGAGGTCCGGGTCGTGTTCTCGCGCACCGGCACCGCCGAGCTTGCATCGGACCCGATGCCCCCCAACGCCACCGATACGTTCATCATGCTCAAGCCCCGGAGCGCATGGCCCGATCCGGGCGAGACCAAGGCCGATATCGTCGAGCGCATCGAGCAACGCCTGGCGCAAGTGCCGGGACATAGCTACGAGATCACCCAGCCGATCCAGATGCGGTTCAACGAGCTGATCGCTGGCGTGCGCAGCGACGTCGCGGTCAAGGTGTTCGGCGACAACTTCGCGCAGATGAACGACACCGCCGACAAGATCGCCGCGGTACTCCGGCGCACCCGGGGCGCCGAGGACGTCAAGGTCGAGCAGACCGAGGGGCTGCCGATGCTCGACATCGCGTTCAACCGCGACGCCGCTGCGCGGCTCGGAGTTACGGCCAGGGACGTGCAGGACGTGATCGCCGCCGCAGTTGGTGGGCGGCCCGCCGGGGTGATCTACGAAGGCGACCGCAAATTCCCGATCGTCATCCGTCTGTCGGACGCCGAGCGCGCTAATTTCGCGACGCTCGGCCAGACCCCGGTACCGACACCCTCGGGCAATTTCGTCCCGCTCGCCAGCGTCGCCGAGATCCGCGTCGCCGACGGCCCCAACCAGATCAGCCGCGAGAACGGCAAGCGCCGCGTGGTGATCCAGGCTAATGTCCGTGGCCGTGACGTCGCCGGTGTGGTGGCGGATGCGGAGGCGGCAATTGCGAAGGATGTCCGGCTTCCCGCCGGCATCTTCCTCGAATGGGGCGGCCAGTTCGAGAATCTCGCCTCGGCGCGCGATCGCCTGATGCTGGTCGTGCCCGCCTGCTTCGTGCTGATCCTGCTGCTCCTCTACGGCGCGCTCGGCAGCGCCCGCGATGCGGCGATCGTGTTCACGAGCATCCCGCTGGCGCTGATGGGCGGCGTCGCGGCGCTGATGCTGCGCGGCATGCCGTTCTCGATCTCCGCGGCGGTCGGGTTCATCGCGCTCTCCGGCATTGCGGTGCTCAACGGCCTCGTGATGGTGACTTCGATTCAGGATCTGATGCGCGGCGGACTGGACCGCGTTCGGGCGAGCCGCGAGGGCGCATTGCTCCGCTTGCGGCCGGTGGCGATGACCGCTTTGGTCGCTTCGCTCGGCTTCCTGCCGATGGCACTCGGCCATGGCGCGGGCTCGGAGGTGCAGAAGCCGCTCGCGACCGTGGTGATCGGCGGACTGATCTCGGCGACATTATTGACCCTGCTTGTGCTGCCGACGCTCTACGCCCGGTTCGGACGCCGCGCGTTGCCGGCATCGAACACGGCGGACGCCGCGGAGTTGGCAAAGCAGGTGAGCTGAAGCTGCTACGCCGAAACCGGAGCCGAAGGGCTTCCCGGACGATTGGGATGATGACGTGCCATTCTAAGCTGGCAGTATGAGCGTCAGCTGCGATTGTTGTGTTGAGCAGATCGCAGTGAACGCCCGCTTCAACAAGGCAGTCGCCGAGAACCTGCCTGACGGCAAACGGCCCATTAACAGTCGCAGTGCATCGCGATGGGCGAAAGTACAAACGTGGTGATCATCGGCTCGATCTGGTTCCTCTGCTTACCGTTGATTTCCCGGTGCTTACGTGGCGCCGAACACCTTCGGAAATCCCCAGGGTGTATCGCTAAATCATTCAAAAGAATGCTAGATTCGCTTGGACTCGAGCAGTAGGCGTAGGCGCTGGTTTGGCAATTCAAGCGGCGCAAGGGACTTCTTTCTAGGCAGGCGGCTCCCGGAACGCCTCGGGTCATCAGCGTATGGATGGGTACCGAGGGGCTGGGCGATGTACCGACCGCTGCCGCGTCGTTCCCGGGCATGATGGTGCAGCCCTTGCCGATCGGGTAGGAGGCATGGGGCCCTTAGCTTTCGCGCGCCAGTTCCTCGATGATCGGGCAGTCCGGGCGCGTGTCTCCATGGCACCGTTCGGCCAGATTGACCAGCGCACGCCGCATCGCCTCCAACGTCGCGGCTTTGCGCTGCAGTTCTTGTGCACGTGCTGTCGCCAGCGCCTTTACTTCTGCGCTAGCCCGGTCGCGATCATTCCACAGATTGAGCAGCACGTGGATTTTATCGAGCGGGAATCCCAGATCGCGTGCCTTGGCGATGAAACGCAACCGGTGGAGATCAGCTTCTGAATAGTCACGATAGCCGCTCTCCCGTCGCGGCAGCGTCGGGATGAGGCCGAGCTTCTCATAGTGGCGGATCATGCGCCGCGAGACGCCGCTTGCTTCTGAAACGCGACCAATATTCATAGCTTCACCCTAGTGAGCCGCAGCGCATTCAGGACGACGGTGAAGCTCGACAGTGCCATCGCGGCGCCAGCGAACATCGGGGACATCAGGATACCAGCTACCGGATAGAGTACCCCCGCTGCGACTGGCACGCCGATGCCATTGAACAGGAACGAGAAGAACAGGTTCTGGCGGATGTTCGCCATCGTCGCATGTGCAAGCCGGCGCGCACGGACCATCGCCGAAAGATCGCCTTTGGTCAGCGTCATACCCGCGCTTTCGATCGCGACGTCGGTGCCGGTCCCCATCGCTACGCCGACATCGGCGGCAGCCAGCGCGGGCGCATCGTTGATGCCGTCTCCTGCCATAGCGACGCGCGCGCCTTGCGCCTTGAGTTCGCCGACGATCCGCGCCTTATCCTCCGGCCGAAGGTCTGCATGCACCTCATCGATGCCGCCGATGGTGCGGGCGATCGCCTCCGCCGTGCCGCGGCTGTCGCCGGTCAGCATGACAATACGCAGTCCTTCGGCATGGAGCGCGGCGATTGCGTCGCGCGCCGATGCCTTGATCGGGTCCGCGACTGCGAGAAGACCAGCGATCTTTCCGTCGATCGCGATCAGCATCACGCCCGCGCCGTCGCTGCGATATCGCTCAGCGGCGGCCTCAAGCGGCGTCGGATCGGCACCCACGCGCCGCATCTGCGCGGCATTGCCGACGACGACCGTCCGTGCACCGATTCGCCCACTGATGCCGAGGCCGGTCTGCGAGTCGAATTCCTCGACACCATCGAGTTTCAACCCGCGTGCTTCGGCTGCCTCGACGATGGCATGGGCGAGCGGATGCTCCGAGCGGCTTTCCACTGCGGCCGCTGCGGCGAGCAGCGCGTCCTCGGCGAGGTCCGCAACTGGCTCGACCGCGACCAGTTTCGGCCTACCTTCGGTGAGAGTTCCAGTCTTGTCGATCACCAGCGTATCGACCTTTTCGAGCGCCTGGAGTGCTTCTGCATTTTTGATCAGTACGCCGGCTCGGGCGCCGCGTCCCGTGCCGACCATCACCGACATCGGGGTCGCGAGGCCGAGCGCACAGGGGCAGGCAATGATCAGTACGGCGATCGCGTTGAGCAGGGCATGGCCGAAGGCCGGCTCAGGGCCGACCAGATTCCAGACGATGAACGCAGCAATGGCGATCAGCACGACCAGTGGTACGAACCAGCCTGAAATCCGGTCGGCGACGGTCTGGATCGGGGCGCGGCTGCGCTGCGCCTCGGCGACCATCTTGACGATGCGCGCGAGCACCGTGTCCGAGCCGACCGCGCGCGCCTCCATGACCAGGCTGCCCGTGCCGTTGACCGTGCCGCCAGTGACCTGCGTACCCGCTTCCTTCATCACCGGGGCAGGCTCGCCCGTCAGCATCGACTCGTCGACCGACGAACGGCCTTCGATCACGATCCCATCGACCGGCACAGCCTCACCCGGGCGCACGCGCAACCGATCGCCGGCAACGACATCGGCCAGGGTGACTTCGGTCTCGTTGCCGTCCGCACCGATCCGGCGCGCGAGCTTGGGCGCCAGGTCCAACAGCGCGCGGATCGCGCGCCCGGTGGCGGCGCGGGCCCGCAATTCGAGCACCTGGCCGAGCAGGACCAACGTCACCACAACGCCTGCGGCTTCATAATAGACCGGCACCATCATGCCGTGCTGGCGGAAGCTCGGCGGGAACAGCTGAGGCGCGACCGTCGCGACGAGGCTGTAGAGGAATGCCGCTCCGACACCGATCGCGATCAGGGTGAACATGTTATAGCGGCGTGACTTGATCGACGCCCAGCCGCGCTCGAAGAAGGGCAGCCCGCCCCACAGTACGATCGGTGCAGTGAGCGCGAGTTGGACCCAAGGCGACGCCATGGGGCTGACCAGCTGGAGCCCGAGCATTTCCGCGCCCATCGACACGGCGAGCAGCGGGACAGTCAGGATTGCGGAGACCCATAGCCGGCGGGTGAAGTCAACGAGTTCGGGGTTTGGCTTGTCGTCGAGCGTTGGCTCCTCCGGCTCGAGGGCCATACCGCAGATGGGGCAGGTGCCGGGACCTTCCTGCCGAATCTGCGGGTGCATTGGACAGGTCCACATCGCGCCGGGTGTTGCCTCGGGCTCGAGGCGGGGCACATCGCTCAGATAGAGGTCGGGTTCCGCCAGGAACTTGGTCCGGCAGCCCGCGCTGCAAAAATGGAATTCCTCGCCATCATGCTGGGCATGATGCTCCGTGCCGGCAGGATCGACAGTCATGCCGCAGACCGGATCCTTGACCCGTGCGGCGCTGTCCGTTGCCGGTTCTCTATGGCTCGATCCGCGGCTCATGCCGTGGTCGCCGTGCGCGGGATGTTCGTCTTTCATGCGTCGATTCCTCCAGCGCGATATCAGACAGGGTCTGATACGATGTCAGGGTCAAACACCATAATTCGTATCGCCCATGTCAGCTCGATCCAGCGAACAGATAGACGGGCGTCCTTGCATCGGAGGCAGTCAGTCCGAAAAGCGCCACCAGATCGAGATAGAGAATAAATCGGACGGTGCCGGCGATCTCTCCATGCCCAACTGGGCTTGAAGCTGCGGCTGCTGCCCAAGCGATGGATGTCGGCGGTCTCGACATGCCATTCGACACGGTTACCGCCCCCCCCAGGCACGGCTTTGCCAATGTCTTGCCGTCCGCCGTCACCTTAGCTGGAACGGCCATCCCTATCGGCCCGTACTTCGCTACCTCCGGCACCTCGGTCCTCATCACCTCGGCGCCCGAGAATTGCGGGACCAGCTTCTTCCGGAAGACAAGCTGTAGCCGGACCGCCGGCGCGGTTGCCGGACTAGGTGCCGGCGTGGCCGAGACCCATTGGGGCGGACGAATGCGGGCAGCGGCGCGACGAGCGCCGCAATTGCGAGAAAAGGAGCAATGCGCATTTGAGATCGACTCCGGATAACCGGCGGCATGTCGGCGCTAGAGAATACGCGTCGCCGAGGCGTAGCCCTCGCCACGAGTAGCAATCGAGCCTGTCGGGCGAGCCGATGATCGCGAGGGAGCGCCGGACGATTTGCGTAGACTCAGGAGGGGGGCGACGCGGAGCGCGACATGAGCATGGAACTGGACGAGGCGCAGGATCGGCTATCGGCCAGGCCCGTGCCTGCCGGCCTAGCCGGGATCGAAGAGAGGGTACTTGTGCGGGTGCGTGAGGAGGCGGCATTCGCGGCGCAGGCGGTACAGCGCCTGCGGATAGGTGCGGCCGCAGCGGTCATGGCCCTTGGCCTTGGCATTGCCGCCGGTGGTCCGCTTACCGTATCCGCGTCGCCGTACGCGCTCTCGCCGTTCGGACCGTCGAGCCCACTTGTGCCGTTGACCTTGCTGGAGGGCGAAGGATGAAGTCCTGGCGCTGGACGGTCGGTATTGCCGTCATTGCCTTCCTTGCGGGCATGGCGGGCGTGTTCGTGGGACGCGCGCTGATCCCCGCCCGACCGCATCCATACGAACTGCACGAGGTTCTACACCAGCAACTCAAACTGGAGACGGATCAGGCAGCCCGCCTGGAGCCGCTCGAGCAACAATTCGCTGTGCGCCGCCGTGCGCTTGAGCTCGATTTGCGCGCCGCCAATGCTCGGCTTGCCGACGCGATCCAGGACGAGCATGATAACGGACCCCGCGTCGCAGCGGCCGTCGATGCATCCCATGCGGCGATGGGGGAGCTGCAGAAGATGACGCTCACGCACATCTTCGCGATGCGGGAAATCCTGCGGCCCGATCAGGCGGACAAATTCGACCGGGCAGTGATGAAGGCGCTGACCGCCGACGTCCGGTGAGCCTCGACCTTTCCACGCTGGGTAATGGCGAACTGGCCGCTCTGAGCACAGGCGGGTGCCAGGGGGCCTATGCCGAGATCATGCGCCGCCACCGCGGGATGATCTATCGTATTGTCCTGGGCAATATCGGCAACGCCGAAGAGGCGCCCGACCTCGTCCAAGAGACTTTCATCGCGGCGCACCGTGCGCTCGGCCGTTACGATGCGTCCCGTCCGATGCGGCGCTGGCTGGCGACGATTGCGCTCAACAAATGCCGCGACTGGCGGCGGCAGCACGCGGTTCGCCGCCTGTTCGCCTTCGCGCTCCCGCTCGACGCGAGCAGCACTGAAATCGCGGATGACAAGGCGCTGCCGGATACCGAGGCGGCGGCTCGCGCCGAAGTGCTACGTGTCGCCGGCGCGATTGCCGAGCTTCCCGAAGCACTGCGCGAACCCCTGATGCTGGATGTGGTGCAGGATCTCAGTCAAGCGGAGACGGCCGCGATTCTCGGTATAACCGAAAAGGTGGTGGAGACCGGGGTGCGGCGTGCTCGGGCAAAGCTCAGCGAGTGGCTGGAGGGCTCATGAGCACGCTCGCCCCTGCCATCGCGTTGGGCTCAAGTCGGGCCTCGGCGAAGACCTGGTCCGAGGGCATTCGAGGGCGGGCTGGCGGATCGGTTTCGCAGCCGCCGCCTGCCGCTGCGAGAAGGCGCGCCGCTCCTCTCGACCAAGGTCGACCGCCTCGACCGCCTCGAAGGCTCTTAACAACAGCCGACCACCGAATGGCTGATCTTGCGGCCATGGGTCTAGCTCGACGAGTTTCGGTTCCGGCGTGCGGGTCTGGTTGTGACCTATGTGGACCGGCCGGAGCGATTCAGTATCCCGATCATTCTCGATAGGGGCAGGGAGAAAGACGATGATGAAGAACGCCTATGCCAGCCTCGCGCTGCAAACCGTGGTCAGCGGTATCGTCATGTATCTGGTCATGTTTGTGATGATCGACGGCCCGGGCAGCTTCTACAACAACCTCAACATGTTCTATATGACGTTGATGATGATCGCGCCGATGGTCGTGCTGATGATCCTCGCGATGCAGCATATGTTCCCGTCCAAGACCGCCAACGCGGCTTTGCTGATCGGCGCCGTGGTCGCGTTTGTGGGCAGCTTCGCGCTGATCCGGACGCAGGCAACGATCGGCGACGTGCAGTTCCTGCGTTCGATGATCCCGCACCATTCTGGCGCGATCCTCATGTGTCGCGAAGCGAAGCTCGGCGATCCCGAGATCATCGCGCTTTGCGAACGGATCAAGCAGTCGCAAGCGGAGGAAATCGACCAGATGAAGGCGATTCTCGCCCGGAAGTGAAGGGCTGGCGGTCTTCCTTTGCGGCAATCGCCGGGCGCCTTTTCAGTCGCACCGGCGGGCGCCACCGACGGCATTATTCCGGAGCGATATAGCGCCTAGAATCGTGACGCCGTGAAGCGCGCGCTGCAACTCGTTCTGCGGTGGGAGCTCTGATCGGCCGGCCCTATGCCGGTGCCCCGCGCACGTCTGCAGCTGCTGTCGAGGCAGCCATGGGAGCCATGCCGATGGACACCGACTGCATGGCGATGATGGCGAAACAGGCGCAGAAGCCTCAGCCGATGCCGGGCCCTGCAAGGGCAGGACACTCGACCGCATCGCCGCGATGAGATGCATCGCTCCGTTCGGGCCGCGTTGCCCGGATTTTCAATCTGTCGTCGGGGTCGGGATAAAGCGTGATATGATGTAAGGGACAAAGGAACCGGGATGGGCAGCGGCCATCCCGGTTCCCGCGCGTCAATGCCTGCCGAAGAGCTTCTGTCCTGAAGACCCGAAGGCTATCACGTCGAAGCGCTGGGGCTTGCGTCCTGGAACTTCCATGCCTGGTGAGCCGAGCGGCATGCCGCCGACCGCGATCCCCCTCATGCCCTTGGGGCGCTGGGCAAGGAAGCGCTTGATATCTGCAGCGGGAACATGCCCCTCGATCACAACGCCATCAATGACCGCAGTGTGGCAGGACCCAAGCGCATCGGGAACGCCGAGCCGCTTGACGAGCGCGGCGCGCGTTGGATTATCGATGATATTGTGCTTGCGCCCGAGCTGTTGCGCCACTTGTTTCGCCCAGATCCCGCAACAGCCGCAACCCGGATCGCGATGCACGGTCATCTGGCTCGCGGCGTACGCAGCGGACGGCGTCATGATCGTGGCAGTCAGTGCTGCCAGGGCAAGACGAGATATATTCGATCTCATGTAAGGAGTCCTTTTGCGTTGAATCAGAACCAGCTTCTGAGGCCGACGAGAAAGCTCCAGCCTCCGGCCCTCTCGCCTGCGGCGCGCGCGAAATCGGCGGTGGTGCCGAAGCGCCGTTCATATTGAACGCCTGCATAGGGCGCGAATTCGGGAATGAATTGGTAGCGCAACCTGAGCCCCGCTTCGGCCGAGCTCAGCCCCGAACCGATACCGAGCTCGGGAATGTCCTGCGCGGACAGCTCGAACTCGATCGCCGGTTGCAGGATCAGTTTCTGCGTGATCCGCTGATCATATTCGGCCTCGAAGCGCGCGGTGACCTCGCCCTTGTCCGAAAGGAAGAGCGACCCGTCGACCTCGAACCAATAGGGTGCCAGCCCCTGGATGCCGAGCACCAGGTTCGTCCGTTCCGGGCCTGCGCGGAAATCGTGCCGGATACCCGCTTGCAGATTGAACCAGGGATCGAGCGCGTGGCTATAGAGCGCCTGGACCTCGACATCTTCCGGGCCACCTTCGCCCAGAGCGCCTTCGCCTTCGGATTTGAGCCAGATCCGGTTGATGTCGCCGCCATACCAGAATTGCGCGTCCCAGCCATAGCCGTTGGCCCCGTTGCGCATCGATGTCTCGAGCCGGTCGAGCAGGAATTGCGCGCTGGTTAGCCCGCCATTTTCCTTGAGCAGCATCCGTCGCGACCGGGCCATTTCGTCCGCGCCGAAATAGGCGTCGGCGGCATGCGCCGGGCCGCTGCGCGCGGCATCGGACGGACCCGCGACCGGTGGATCAGAACTGACGGCCGCAGCCTCGTTCATGACATGGCCGGCATGGGGGGCCGTAGCTTGCTGATCGGCCGGCGCGCGATGCGCCGCATGCGGATTTGCGGGCTTTGCTGCATCGGGCCCGGCAGGCGGGGCATGCCCCGCATGCGGGTCGGCCGCGTCGGCCTGCACCGGCATTGCGTGTCCTGCATGAGGATCCTGCTGCTGCGCGTAGAGCGCCGGAGTGGGCAGCGTCGTCAGGATGACGGCGGCAAGATAGGTCTTCATGCGTCCTCTCCCTCGTACGGACGAACGGTGACGACGCGGAACATCCCGGCATGCATGTGGAGTAGCAGATGGCAGTGGAACGCCCAGTCGCCGGGGGCGTCGGCGGTCAGGTCGAAGCTCGCCTTGCCGCCGGGGAGCACGTTGATCGTGTGTTTGAGGGGCTGACGCCCCTTCTGGCCGTTCACCACTTCGAAGAAATGACCATGCAGATGGATCGGGTGCGTCATCATCGTATGATTGACCAGCACAACACGCGCGCGCTCGTTGCGTTCGAAGCGGATCGGCTCGACGCCATCGCTGAACTTCTTGCCATCGAACGACCACATGAAGCGTTCCATATTGCCCGTCAGATGCACCTCGATGGTGCGTGCGGGCGGACGTGGATCGGGATTGGGTTCGAGCGCGACGAGGTCGCGATAGGTGAGAACCTTATGGCCGACATTGTCGAGCCCGACCCCGGGATCCCCGGTCCGGTCGACAGGCGAGAACGCGATCGCATCCATGCCGACGCCGACCGATACGCTTTCGGGAACCTTTGATTTGTCGCGCATGCTCATCGCGCCATGGTCCATCGCGCCCGTGGCGGCGCCCGCCGCGGCACCGTGCGCGCCATGATCCATGCCGCCCATGCCCATATCCTTCATCGTGAGCGTCGGCCGTTCGCGCAAAGGCGGGACCGTAGCCGCCATGCCCGGACGCGGCGCCAGCGTCGCGCAGCCCATGCCCGATCGGTCGAGGGATTCAGCGACGATCGTGTAAGCGCGATCGTCATTGGGCTGCACGACCACGTCATAGGTCTCGGCGGTACCGATCTGGAATTCGTCGACGGTCACCGGTCGTACATTCTGGCCGTCGGACTGGACGACCGACAAGCGCAAGCCCGGGATGCGGATGTTGAAGATCGACATGGACGAGGCGTTGATGACGCGCAGCCGGACGCGCTCGCCCGGACGGAACAGACCGGTCCAGTTTTCCTGCGGCCCATGGCCATTGATCAGATAGGTGTAAGTCGTGGCTGACACGTCGGCGATATCTGCGGGGTCCATCCGCATCTTGCCCCATTTGGCGCGTTCGGAAGGGCTGAGCTTCTCCTCGGGACCGCCGGCGATCATGCCCGCGAGCGTCTGCTTCTGGCGGTTGAAATAGCCGCCTTCTTGCTTCAGCCGTGTAAAGAGCCGGTGCGGATCGAGAAAACTCCAGTCGGAGAGCACGATGACATGCTCGCGGTCGTAACCGACAGGATCGACGCCCGCGGGGTCGATGACAATCGGGCCATAATGGCCGAGCTGCTCCTGGAGCCCGGAATGGCTGTGGTACCAATAGGTGCCATTCTGCTTGACCGGGAACTGATAGGTGAAGATCGAATGCGGCTTGATACCGGGGAAACTGACCCCGGGTACGCCGTCCATCTGGAAGGGCAGGATCAGCCCGTGCCAGTGGATCGAACTGTCCTCGTCGAGGCTATTCTCGACATGAAGCCGGACATTCTGCCCCTCTTTCAGGCGAATGAGCGGCGCGGGTAGCACGCCGTTCAGCGTGATCGCATTGCCCGCGCGGCCGCCGACCATATAGCGGCTCCGCGCAATCTTGAGGTGAATGTCCTCGCCAGTCAGCGTCGGCAAGGTGGCGCGGATTCCGAGCGTGTTGCTCTGCGCCCAGGCGGGGAGAAGGCCGGCGAGCGAGAACCCCGCAGCGCCGTATGCGCCGGTGCGCAACAGCGCCCGCCGTTCGATAGGGTGGTTCATGTTGGTGTCTGTCCTTTACGCGCCAGCACGCGCCGCCCGCTGCCGGGCGGCGAGACTGGTGCTCGATGATCAGGAAAAGGCCGGGAGCGGTGTCGGTACCGCTCCCGGCGCAAGGATTACTTGCCGGCGGGGGCGGCCGGTGCCTTGGCCTCGCCGGACATTTTCTTATCGCAGCAGTCCATCTCGCCGCGAGGCTTCGCCTTGCCGTTGCCCATCATCCGGGCATGGCAGGGCATGGCGCCCTTCATATCGGCCATGCCGGCATGCATTTGGTGCGCGGGGCTGGCGGATTGTGCCGATGCCATAGCTGCGGGGTTGGCGGCCGCCATTGCGGCTGCTGTCAGAATCATCAACATGGTATTCTCCGGGAAAATTGTGGGGTTCACATTTCCGGAGCTGGGCGGGGCGGGGGCGCGCGCGCCTCGGGATGGATGCCTGCAAGCGGGCGGGGTTCCCGCGATTCAGGGGCGTTTTTCGCGGTCACAAGCGGAGGGCCGGGCTCGGCGGGGATTGCCTGGAGCGGTGCGCAGGCGCTGACGCACGTCATTGCGGTCATCGGCCGGTGCGTGCCGTGCGCGCTCGTGGCGTTCAGGCAATGGCCTTGTTCGATGCTTCCGAAAGCCAGGTGCGGCGTCGCCGCATTCGCGCCGCCTGTCCCCGCAAGCGGTGACAGGAACAGCGCGAACGCGGCAAGCAGCGACAAGAGCAATCGGAGCGCCATGATCGTCAGGGGGTGACCCGCTTCGCGACATAGCCGGCAAGCGCGATGGCGCGGACAAAGACATCGGCTTGGCCGGTGTCGGAGCTCGTCTTGATGCGGACCTGGTTCGTCGGGCGGTCGACACTCACATCCACCACTCCCGGGACTTCACGGACAGCGCGTTCGATATGCGCCGCGCAGGACCCGCACGTCATGCCCTTGACCGAGAACAGCAGCATATTGGCGTCCAGAGTTTCCATGCCATTCTCCATGGTCGAGAGCGTCTCCTCGCTTTGAGTCGACCCTTCTATCGACCTTGACATCATGTTAAGGTCAAGCCCGGCTTTTCCAGTTCGCCCGCAGTCGCAGGACACCAGGAATTCGGGAAGTCAGTTTCATGCGAAGTGCAGATGTCCGGTTTCAGCGACGGCCTGATGCCGACGGTCTGGAATACGCATCCCGAATGCTGATCCCTCGGGAAGACGGTAGCGCCCAACGCGCAAGCGTCCCACGGGCCGGCGCGACATCGTGCAGGTTCGGTGCGGCCTCGTTGCGCAGCCGCTTGTCATCGTCCGGTAAACGGTTCCGCCAGCTGCGCTGCATAGCCGCGCGGATAATCGGGACGGCCCGCTATCCCGATATCGCCCGCGCGGATCGGGACGCCGGAGAAGCGCGCAGTGCCGAGCATCACATCCCAGAAGGAGGTGAAGAGGCCGAAGTTGACATCGCCCTCTGCCGCCGAACGGATATGGTGGAAACGGTGCGCGGGTGCGATCGTCCAGATATACCGCAGGATGCCGATCCGCATGTCGACATTGGAATGCTGCAGCATCAGCTGGACCGAGACCGCAGCCGCGAGCCCCCAGGCGACATGTTGCGGCAACCCCATAAGGAGCAACGGCGATAGGCCGACCAGCATTTCGATCGCCTGATGCAGGGGGTGCTTCATGAGCCCGTTGAAGCCGTACATCCGCTCGACCGAATGATGCGGCGAATGCAGGCGCCACAGCCATGGCGATTTGTGGCTCGCATAGTGCGCAAGCGTGATCCCGAAATCGGCGATCAGGATCGCGAGTCCAAGTTGCACGACATAGGGTTGGGCGACAGGCCAAAGGCCCGTGGCGGGCAGCAATGCGGCGATTGTCGGAATGGCGAGGATCGACACGATATTGGCGCCCTCGTTGACCAGCGCGTGCGCGATGTCGCGCAGCGTATCGCCATGATCGCGGTTCCAGACAGGCTCGTAGGGAAGCAGCCGCTCGGCAAGGCAAGATGTCCCGATCGCGGCACCTAGCAGGGGCAGCAGCCACCAGGGGGGCTGGCCCGAGCCAAGCAGCCAGGCGGACCCGCCCGCATAGGTAAGGAAGAACAGCGGCGCATAGGTGAACGCGAGAACGGATCGCATCGTACATCTCCCGTGGAAACAGGAGCACGATCTGGCATGCGCGAAAGCACCGGTATTGAACGCAACGCCAGTCAACCGTCGACCACGATGACGAGCCCTGCAAGGCCGCGCCCGGGCGAGACGCCGAACCAGCGGTTGAGCTGACGCGTGAAATGCGCCTGGTCGGCATAGCCGCCCTCGGCCGCCGCACCCGCCAGATTGGCGCCCGCCGCCATCGCGCGCGCGGCCTTCTTCAGATGAACCCATTGACGCAGACGGATGGGGGGAACCCCAAAGGCTTCGATGCTCAGCGTGCGCAGCCGGCTCGGGGACACAGCGAGGCGCTGCGCCCACCGGGCGGGCCCTTCCTGCGGGTCGCCATCCGCGATCAGTTGCATGAGCCGTACGGCGCGCGGATCGGTTACGCCCGGCGCGTCGGGATCAGTGTCGAGCAGGGTTCCGCCTGGCAGCCACTGGCGTAGCGCCTCCTCGAGCGCGCAATCGGCCCGGTCCAGCTTCCGCCCGGCCAGCCTGGCGGCAAGCAGATTGCCCAGCCGCGACTGGGGTTCGACATAGAGGGATCGGACGCGACGGCCGAGCGGGGCGATACGGTGCCGCACATTGGACGCGATCAGCACCCCGCCAGCGACCAGCATGCTCGCTGCTTCGTCGGCAATCGACACGGGCCCGTCAATGCCGATGCTCATCTGGATGGCCAGATGGCGATGCGGCGCATTGTCCCCGATCGTGCCGTCGACGACCGCGAAGCCCTTGCCGATATAGAGGTGGCCCGACCAGCCTCTGGCGAGTCCGTCGGCGGCGTGCGGTCTCATCGCATAGCCCCCAGGCGAGGTATCGGTTCCAGCTCGTATAATGTGCGGCCGTTCAGGCGGCCGCGTGGCAGGCTGAGCGGGACCGCCAGTGCGCCGGCGATGATGCTGAGGCATGACCTAGGGCAGCGCCCCGGCGACGCCTTCGTTGCTTTCAAGATCGAAGTCGACCGCGTGGTCCGGTTCCGGCGGATCTGGTGGACCCGCGCGATGAAACCGCTGTTTCCCGTCACGAGCAACTCGTCCTTGTCGGCCATATCAGCTCCCTGAGCGCGAGCATGGGCAAGTCGGGCGCCCACAAGCGCTCCCACTCTGTCAAACGGCTCGGGGCGCCCAAGCCCTCACAGGACGAGGTGCAGCGCGCGCAGGACCGTCCGTGCGATGGGCCATGCTGCATGCAGGCGAGGGAGAGGCCGCGCCCCTGCGTTTCATGAGCGGTGGGCAAGGAGGATGAACATGAATCGCGCCCGGCTGAGCAAGGTCATGATGGCGATGATGATCCTGGCGCTCGTGCCCGCAGCGCCTGTCATCGCGCACGAGAATCATGCGGCGCTGGGTGCTGGTCCGGAAGCCGATAATGCCGGGGCCATGCCGGGTATGGAGGGGCGTGGTGCCATGGCTGGCAACGCCATGGACGATCACGGCATGGCGGCGGCCGAAGGGCGCGACAAGAGCTTTGGCAAACGACTGACGAGCTGGCTAGGCCGGCTCCACAGCGTCGCGGTCCATTTCCCGATCGCGATGATCGTTGGCGCATTTCTGGTCGAGCTGTTCGGGCTGTGGCGGCAGGCATCGCGCTGGCACGATGCTGCCAGAACCATGCTGGTGGTCGGGGCCGTCGGCGCACTCGTCGCGACTGTTCTCGGCTGGTTCGCAGGCGGCTTCTATCTGTACGACCGCAATCCGGTGCTCACGCTGCATCGTTGGCTTGGGACCTTGATCACCGCCGCCACACTCTTGCTCGCATGGATCGCGATGCGGGCCCCGCGTTCGTCCGAAGCGCCGCGCCGGCTTTACTGGTGGCTGCTCTCGTCGCTGACGATCGCGGTCGCGATCCAAGGATTTCTTGGCGGCACCTTCATGCATGGCGGCCTGTGGCATCTCGCATTTTGAAGAAGCGGGGCTGCCATAGGCCCGTGACGGATAACCAAAGGATGGAGAGGATAATGCAGCAACGAAATTGGAGAGCCATCTGCGGTACAGCAGGGCTGGCACTACTCGCGGCCTGCAACAACGACCCCGCTAGCCAGCAAGCGCCGGACACCGCCCGCACCGTGGCCAACGACGTCGTCGAGGACCTAACCGGCACCTCCAACAATCTGGCTACGGAAAACGTCACTGTCCCGTCGGACAAGGCCGTCGGGGCAACCGGTGGCCATTCAGCGCACCAACGTCCCGAGCCGGCGCAGCAACCCCGTTCCCAGTCAGCGACGAAGCCCGATGGCAAGACCAAGCCTGTGGAGCACCCACCAAGTCATGACATGGGCAATATGCAGAACTGAATTCAGTGCAGCAACTGGCCCAGGAACGCGCGCGCGCGCGGATGTTCGGGCTGCGTGAAGAATTCGGCGGGCGGGCGGTCCTCCAGGATCACCCCCGCATCCATGAAAATTACGCGGTCGGCGACTTCGCGGGCAAATCCCATTTCATGGGTGACGCACACCATCGTCCGGCCGTCGCGTGCCAGATCGATCATGACTTCGAGCACTTCCTTGATCATCTCGGGGTCGAGCGCCGACGTGGGTTCGTCGAAGAGCAGGATTGCTGGCGACATGCACAATGCACGTGCGATCGCGGCGCGCTGTTGCTGACCGCCCGACAGCTGGCCGGGATATTTGTGCGCGTGCCCGGCAATCTGCACGCGCTCGAGAAATTCGAGCGCTTGGGCGTTGGCCGTTGCCGGAGCCTCTCCTCGCACCAGTCGCGGTGCCAGCGTGCAATTGTCGAGGACCGACAAATGCGGAAACAGGTTGAACTGCTGAAAGACCATGCCCGTCCCGCGCCGCGCCGCGGCTGCTTCGCGACTATTGCCCGCTATCGACACACCCCCGATCCGGATCTCGCCCGCCTCCGGGAGCTCCAGCCCGTTCATACAGCGAATGAGCGTCGACTTTCCCGATCCCGAAGGGCCGCAGATCACAATGCGTTCGCCCGGCGCCACCGACAACTCGATATCGGCAAGCGCGCAATACTCGCCATAATATTTGGTGACGCGCTCGAAGCGGATCGCGGGAGGCGCCGCGAATACCAAAGGCGGGTTCATTGGCCGCGCGCCCGGCCAAGCCGTGCAAAGCCGCGCTCGAGATCGGCGATCAGGTCGTCGGGATCCTCGAGCCCGGCATGAATTCGGATCAGCGCGCCCTCGGACGGGGTAGGGCGGTGCTGACGGACCGGGGCGGGCCAGGCGGGCACGATCAGGCTCTCATAGCCGCCCCAGCTCGATCCCATTCGGAAAAGGTCGAAATGGTCGAAAAAGGCCGATGCCTCGTGCATGTCCATCGGGTCGAGGAGCACGCCGAACAACCCGCTCGCGCCCAGATAGTCGCGCTGCCATATCGCATAACCGGGATCGCCCTCCAGTCCGGGATAGAGAATGCTGCGCACCTCGGCGCGGCCCTGGAGCCAGCCGATGAGCGCGCGTGCGTTCCTTTGATGGCGTTCGAGCCGGACGTCGAGCGTCCTCAGACCCCGGTGAACCAGATAGCAGTCGTCGGGTGCGGCACAGATGCCGAAGCGCGCCGCCACGTCCTTGAGCTTCTCGTAAAGCGCATCCGATGCGGTGCTCAGCGCGCCCAGCATGACGTCGGAATGTCCCGACAGATACTTGGTGGCCGATGCGATCGAGATGTCGACGCCATGGGCGAGCGGGCGGAAGTAAAGCGGCGTGGCCCAGGTGTTGTCGAGCAGGGTGACGATGCCGCGCCGACGCGCCGCCGCGGTGACAGCGGGCACGTCAATCATTTCGAAGGTCTGTGAGCCCGGCGCTTCCATATAGACCGCGCGCGTCCTGTCGCGGAACTGGTCGGCGATCGCGGCGCCGGCAAGCGGATCGAAATAGTCGACCGCGACGCCGAACCGCGTCAGCACCTCGTCGAGGAAGCGTCTGGTGGGGCCATAGACGCTGTCGACGACGAGAACATGGTCGCCGGCGCCAAGAACCGCGCTGAGCGCCAGTGTTATCGCACTGGTCCCGGACGGGGTCAGCACACAGTGCTGCCCGCCCTCGATGGTCGCGATCGCGTTTGACAAGGCATAGTTGGTCTGGGTCCCGTAGAGCCCATAGATCACCTCGTCATAGAGACCCTGATGGCGCGCCATATATTTCTCGACGCTGTCATAGACGATCGTCGAGGCCCGGTGCACCGGCGGATTGAGCGCGCCGCCCTGGAGGCGGGGCGCAGGCCCCGCATGCGCGACTCGCGTCGCATCGCGCATCGCCAGCAAGGCGTCGCCGGTCGACGGGGAGGGGCGTTGATTCATTGTGGATCCTGCGTGGTTGGAAAGAGAAGACGGGTCATCGGCCACCCCGGTGAAGATGGTGCTCGACGCGCTGGCTGATGCGCGAAAGCTGGAAGCACAGCGCGAAGAAGATCGCGCCCGTGAACAGATAGGCTTCGGCGAAATAGGGGCGCCACGCGATCTCGACATAAGACAACCGGGTCGTCTGCAAGAGGTCGAAGATGCCGACGATCAGGACGAGCGTGGTGTTCTTGACCTCGCTGATCGCGGTGCTGACGATGCCCGGCAGACTGACCTTGAGTGCCTGAGGAAGCACGATGCGACGGGTCGCTTGCCAGCGGCTGAGCCCTAGCGCTTCCGCGGCTTCGGTCTGGCCCCTGGGGACGGCGATAAGCCCGCCGCGTACTGCCTCGGCCATATAGGCGGCGGTAAACAGGATGAGCGCAATCTGGACACGCACGAAGCTGTCGATGTCGAGCCATGCGGGCATGAAGAGCGGGAACATGACCGCAGCCATGAAGAGCACACCGATGAGCGGGACCCCGCGCACGAGCTCGATGAAACCGGTCGCAAGATAGCGGATGACGGGGAGTTGCGAGCGGCGTCCGAGCGCGAGCGCAATGGCGAGGGGGAAGGCGCCCGCGACTGCGGTGGCGGCTAGCAGCAAGGTGACGGGAAGCCCGCTCCATTTGTCGACGGGCACATAGGCAAGGCCGCCGAAGCCACCGCGCATGAGCAGGAAGCCCGCGATCGGCAGGCCGAGCAGAACGGGCAGCAGCGCCGGATGCCAGAAGCGCTTGGAGGACCCTGCGATCAACCCGACCGCGAACAAGCCGACGACGAGGATCGCGCGCCACTGTTGGTCTTGCGGATAGGTGCCGAACAGGATCAGCCGGTGATTCTCGCGCAGGAACAGCCAGCAGGCCCCGCCCGCCGCACGGCAGTCGGCGGGCGTGCCCGACCAGACCGCTCCGACAAGCGCCCAATCGGCCAGCCGCCAGAGCGCGATGCCTGCGATGCCAAGCACCAGCGCCGAGACCAGCGCCTGGCTAGGTGACGCAAATAGCGTGCGCCGCGCCCAGCGAGCAAGACGCGCGGGTGAGGCGAGATCGATGGGCTCGGCATTGCCGAAAGCCTCGCTACCGGTGGCTGAAGGCCCGACCGACCAGCCGTGCCGCCGCGCCCAGGTGGCGGTCAGCGCTGCAATCGCGAGCGAGAGCGTGAGGAAGGTCATCACGATGAGGAGAACGCCCTCGATCGCCTGGCCGGTTTGGCTGACCATGGTGTCGATGACCGAGACAATCTCGGGATAGCCGATCGCGACGCCGAGCGAGCTGTTCTTGAGCGTGTTGAGATGCCAGCTCGTCATCGGCGGGAGGATGACCTTTAGCGACTGGGGAAGGACGACATGCCGGAAGCGCTGCCAGGCGCTCATCCCCAAGGCGCTCGCCGCCTCGCTTTGCCCGGCAGGGACTGCGGCAAGGCCGCCGCGCACGATCTCGCCGATATAGGCCGCTGTGTAGAGGGTGAGACTGACGATGAGCGTCAGCAACTCGGTCGACAAGGTGAGGCCACCCTCGAGATTGTGCCGACCGCGTACGGCTAGCTCGACATGCGGCAGGCCCGCGACAGCGACAAAAACGCCCGACATCGCGGCGATCGCGGCGAAGCGTCCGCTTGAAGCCCGGGCCGGCCATAGTTTGCGGAATCCTATCCACACCGCGATCCCGGCAGCGAGGCCGAGAAGAAACCCGACCGTCATGCTGCCCGGGCTCGCAAGGGCGGGCAGCATCAGCCCGCGATTGGACAGGCTGATTCCGCCAAGCGCCGGCGCGTCCTCGACGCGCGGCAGCGTAAACAGGAAGAGCGCGTAGCAGACGAAGAGTTGAAGCAGCAGCGGGAGGTTGCGGATGACCTCGACATAGCCGCCCGCCGCGCGCGAAAGCAGCCAGTTGCCCGACAGCCGCGCCATGCCGATAGCGAAGCCGAGCAGCGTCGAGAGCAGGATCGCGAGGCCGGAGACGAGCATGGTGTTCAACAGGCCGACGAGGATTGCGCGCCCGAAGCTCGCCGCGGGGGCATAGGCAATGAGCGTCTCGCCGATCGCAAAGCCCGCGCGATCGTCGAGAAAGCCGAAGCCCGTATTGATATTGCGCTCGGCGAGATTGGCCTGGGTGAGTGTCGCAAGCAGGCCAAACAGCGCGAGCGTCAGCACCACAAGCCCGGTCTGAAGGAACGCCGCCCGCCAGTTGCGCGCACGCGGCGGCCGGAGCGGCAGGGCGCGAGCGGTCATCGCATCGGCAGCGGATAGAGAAGTCCGCCGTCCCTGTAGAGCTTGTTATAGCCTCGCTCCACCCCGAGGGGCTTGACGTAGCGCGCATGGAGTTCGCCATAGTTACCGACGCCGAGAATGGCGCGATAGGCCCAGTCCTCGCGCAGGCCCAGTGCGCGCCCGAAGCCCGGAATGACGCCGAGCATCCGTTGTATCTCTGGATCGCGCGTCGTGCGTCTGAGCTCGGTCACATTGGCTTGGGTGATGCCCTGCTCCTCAGCGGCGATCAGCACGTTCAGGACCCATTTGCTGATGTCGAACCATTGCTCGTCATCGCTGCGCACGACCGGGCCCAACGGCTCCCTGGTCAGGAATTCGGGAAGCACCTCATACTCCTCGGGGCGCTCGGCATCGGACAGCCGGATCGTCGTGAGCGTATAGGCGTCGGTGGTCATCGCGTCGCAGCGGCCTGCAAAGAAGGCGAGCTTGGCTTCTTCGGGATGCTCGTAGACGACGGGCCGGAAGCTGAGGCCGTTGCGCAGAAAATAGTCGGCGGTATTGAGCTCGGAAGTGGTTCCCTTGCTGATGCAGATCGTCGCGCCATCGAGATCACGCGGGCCGCGAATGCCGAGCCGTTTGGGCACGAGAAAGCTCTGCCCGTCATAATAGAGAATACCGGCGAAATTGAGCCCGAGCTCGGCATCGCGCGTCAGCGTCCAGGTCGTGGTCCGTGACAGGATATCGGCCTCGCCGGTCTGGACCACGGTGAACCGCTTGTTCGAAGCAACCGGCAGAAAGCGGACCTTGTCGGGATCGCCCAGCACCGCGGCCGCCAGCGCGCGGCAATAGTCGGCGAACAGCCCGCGCCACTGGCCTCGCGCGTCGAGGAAGGACATGCCGATCTGGCCGGTATGGATCGCGCAATTGAGGACCCCGCGCGATCGGATCTTCGCGACGGTCGAGCGATGCCCGGCCGGGCTGGCGGTGACGCGCGGCGCAGTCGGTTGCGTCTTGGGCTCGGGCGCGTCGGTTCGGGTATCGCAACCCGCGACGCCTGCCATGAGCGCGATCGAGACAATGAGGGTACGCACTATTTCCCCCGTATCGAATCTGTGATTAGCCTCGCCGGCCTGACAGGGGACAATCTGCCATGAATTTGCGCCAGCTCGAGGCATTTCGGGCCGTGATGGTATCGGGCTCTGTGACGCAGGCGGCCAAGGCCATGAACCTTTCTCAGCCTGCCGTGTCCAAGCTTATCGCCGAGCTGGAACATGCGCTGGGCTTCAGGCTTTTCCTGCGCGCCAAGGGCAGTGTATTGACGGTGACGCCCGAAGCCGAATTCTTCTTCCATGAGGTTGAACGCAGCTTTCTCGGCATCGAGGCGCTGAAGCGCACCGCGCGCGACATCCGCGAACTGAGTACCGGGCATTTGCGGATTGCCGCGCTTCCGGCACTTGCGGTCAGTTTTCTGCCACGCGTGATCCGCGCCTATCGTGAACGCTATCCTGCGATCACCATCCAGCTGCAGACCCGCAGCTCTTCTACGGTCCGCCAATGGATCGCCAATCAGCAGTTCGACCTCGGCCTGGCGACGCGCGCGCGCGACATGCCGGGCATCACCATGGAGCGCTTCATGCGGTGCGCGGGCGCCTGCGTGCTTCCACCGGGCCACAGGCTCGCTGGCCTCGACGTGATCACGCCGAAGGATCTCGAGGGCGAACCCTTCATATCGCTGGCGCTCGAGGATCCCACGCGTCGCCGTGTCGACCTCGCGTTCGAGGACGCCGGCATCGAACGCCAAATGGTGATCGAGACCCAATATGCGATGGCGATCTGTGGTCTTGTGCTTGAAGGGGTTGGCTGCTCGATTCTCAATCCCGTCACGGCGCGCGATTTCGCGTCGCGTGGGCTGGTCGTGCGCCCGTTCGTGCCCCGGATCAGCTTCGAATATATGCTCTTCCGGCCCTCGCTCAGGCCCGCGTCGCAAGCCGCTGACCGCTTCGTTGAGCTGATGATCGAAATCCGCGACGCGATGGTGGCGGAGGGCGCGCTTGGCGACCCGGTTTGAAGGACCATGAGGCGGGGGAAACCCGGCGCCTGGACGCGGCGCCGGATCGGTTTGGGGATGGCTCTGCAGCATCGACCTAGAACTTGGCCGTGCCGCGGAGATACCAGAAGCCACCGTTGAAGCCGATCGGCGCGAAACGCATATAGTCGATCCCGCTCGCCGTCTGGGAGGCACGCCGTTCGCGATCGGGATAATTGTCGAAGATATTCTCGGCGCCCGCAGCAAGCGTGAACCGATCGCTGAGCTTGTAGGAGACTTCCGCGTCGAACAGCCATTCGGCGCCGCCGGTCTGGTCGGCCGAGGGGATCGCGCCATAGTCGGTCCATTTGCCGTAATAGCTGCCGCGCGTGGTGAAGCCGAACCGGTCGCCCGCATAGGTGAGCGCGAGATTGCCGCGCCATTTGGGGACGAAGCCCTCGAGTTCGAGCAGCCGCTCGCGATCGGTGGTGATCACCGTCGAGGCGCGGATGACCTTGGTGCTGGTATAGTTCGCATTGGCCATGAGCGTGGCCTTGCCGCCCAGCATGTCGAAGCCCCAGGTCAGCACCGCATCGACACCTTGGGTGCGGCTGTCGAAGGAGTTGGTGAAGAAATTGACCTGCTGGAAGCTGGCACCGCCGGGAATGCCCAGCGCCTCGAGTTGATCGCGCTGCGCTTGTGTCAGTGTGAAATTGCCCGAGAGCGCGATCCGGTCCTTCACCTTGATATTGAAATAATCGAGCGTGAAGGTGAGCCGTGACGCCGGCGTCAGCACGAGGCCGGCGGCGATGTTGAACGAGTCCTCGGGCTTGAGCGGGGTCGCACCCAGGAAGCGCGCCACGGGATTGAGCGGCGGCAAGATGCCCGCGGTCAGCGGTGCCCCTGTCACCGAGTCGATATTGGTCTGGACATTGGCGGCGTTGGACTGGCCGGGAGTGGGGGCGCGAAACCCGGTATTGACCGAGCCGCGTACGGCGATCGCTTCGGAGAACTTGACGCGCCCATTGATCTTCCAGTTGAAGGTCGATCCAAAGTCCGAAAAATCTTCGTAGCGTGCGGCAAAGCCGTAGCTCAGCCAATCGGTGAGGTCGCCTTCGATCGCGCCATAGGTTGCCCAGTTGGAACGCGCGAAGGTGCCCGCCTGGATCGGGCTGAACCCGGGAAAGCCGCTTGCACCCACCGGGAGCCCTACGCGATCGGTGGGGTTGGGCGTGTCGGGATCGAGCACCGAGGCATAGGGACCGACGGTCCATGAGGCGGGCTCTCCGATCGTGATCTCGTAAGTCTCGCGCCGGAACTCGAGCCCACCTGCGAGATTGAGGGGCGAGGCGAGCCCGAGCTCGATCGGATAGCTCAGGTCGATATTGACGTTGAGTTCGCGCTGCTGAAGCTTGCCCGCGTCGAATTCGGTGGGCGACGACAGGCCGAGCGAGGGGTTGACGGTGTTGCTGATCCGGTAGGCGGCGCTGTTGGTGCCGTAGGAAAGGCTCATATCATAGGCGAGGTCGCCGAGCATCTTGCCGCGGATGCCACCCGCGATCGCCGCGTCGCGGATCGTCGCACTAAAATCAGGCGTGAAGCCGCCAGGATATTTGTCGCGAAAGCTGAAGCGCGGCCCGCCCGGCTGGTTGGTGAGCGGGACGCTCGTGGCGATGAAGCTCGTGGCCGGATGACGGTAGAAGAAGCCCGTGGTGCCGGCGCTCCAGCTATAATTGCCGAAGCTGTAGAATTCCATGTCGTCGCCAAGCTCGACGCCTGCATTGACGAAAATGCGCGCTGCCTCGGCATCGGGATTGCCCCAGCGCTGCGCGGGGACGGGGACGCCCTTGACGCCGGCGTCGATCAGCGCCTGCGCGTCGGGCCGCTGGATACCGCGCGAGGTCTTCCTGGTCTTCACATATTCGCCGCTGATATTGACAAAGCCCTGGGGTGTGAACGGCAGGCCGACATTGCCCTGGACGAGCCAATCGGCGCCATCGCCTTCATAATATTGGCCATAGCGCGCGATCAGCGTCCCGCCCTCGCGGTCCTCGCGCAAGCGGAAGTTGAGCACGCCCGCGATCGCGTCCGAACCGTAATTGGCCGATGCACCGTCGCGCAGCACTTCCAATTGCCCGATCGCGATCGACGGGATGGCGGCGAGATCCGGGCCTTGCGAGCCGCGGATATAGGGAATGTTGGTGAACTGGACGGTGGCGCCGCGGTGACGGCGCTTGCCGTTGACGAGCACGAGTGTTTGATCGGGCGGAAGGCCGCGCAGCGAAAAGGGGCGGGTGAAGACCGCGCCGTCATTGCTGACCAGCCGCTGGATGTTGAGCGATGGCACCTGTTTGCGAAGAATGTCGTTGGTGTCCGAAGATCCCTGGTTGAGGAGCTGGTCCGAACTCAGGATATCGATCGGGGTGGGGGATTCTGCTGCGGTCAGATCGTTGCGGCGCGTGCCCGTCACGACGATGTCCTGGACGGTCTCCTGCTGTGCTGAAGCCGGGGCGGCCTCGGTCGCCTCCTGCGCCGCAAGCGCTGCGGGGAGCGCTGCGCTGGCGAGGAGCGCGAGCGCGAAGCGGCTCGTTGACTGATGCAACCGGCAGGCACGGACTCTCGACATGCAGCTTCTCCCCTAGTTCTTCTTTTTTCGGATTTTTGCGGCGCAGCGCCGGGCTCCGGCCGTTGCGGATCGTCTAGGCCGTATGCGGCGCATCGACCATAATAAATGAATACTCATCGCGCATTACGAGGGGGCGATAAGAAATAGTTATAGGTCCGTCGGGGTGGCGCGCGCCCGGCACGCCAGATACGCGCTGCAGGCGGCGCACCGATGCGCATCGTGCCATCGCAAATCTTGAGCCCCGCGCAGAGGACACGCCGCGCAGGCGGCATCGACTGCGATGCCCACCCTCCACGCCATGGCGCGACGCTGAGGCGCAACCGACCTACATGTCCATATTGGGAGAGATCATCCCGAGCCATGCAATGAGCGCGAGAATGACCAGCGCAGCGCCAGTCTCGAATGCAAGGCTGATGCGCAAAAGCCGGACCGCCTGTGCACTGTCGTTGAGCAGGATCGCGCGCTCGAGCCTGGGTGTGAGCCGGAATCGGTTGACCGCGGCCAAGCCGAGCATGGCGAAGAACAGCAGCAGTTTCAGCATAAGCAGCTGGCCCCACAGGCTGGTCGCGAGCGCCGGCAGATTGTCGGCGCCGAGGATGAGCCAGGCGTTGATGAGACCGGTCATCACGATCAAACCTACAATGATGCTCCCGGCCAGCGAAAAGGCATCGAGCGCGCGGCGCGCGGTATCGAGCCGATCGGCCCCGAAACCTTCGAGCGGTGCGGCGAGCAGGAGGATGAAGCCGCCGAGTGCACCGATCCATGCGCCCGCGGCCAGCAGATGGACGATGTCGGAGCCGAGATGGAGGATACCGGCATTCCCTTCGGAGGCCGCCCCGTGTCCGTTCCAGGCGAGCGTCGCGAGCGCGATGGCACCGGCCATGGCGACTGCGCCGAGACGCGGGCGTCCGCTGCTGCGCCCTCGCCGCAGGACGATGATCATCAGCAGGAGCGCGGCGCCGCGCCAGATCGCCGCCTTACCGGGCGGTGTTTCGAACATGACGAGCGACAATGTTTCCCAATCGACCGAGGTCGGGGAGACGCCGGCCATGCCGGCCGCCATGACGAGTGTACTCGCACCGGTCAGCAAGAGCCCCAGGATCGCGGTGCCGCGCAGCAGCGCGCGTGCCGGCAGGAAACGGGCGGGATCATTGGGTGCCAAGGCGCAGAACAGCGCCAGGCCAAAAAGGAGCGTCAGGTCTGCATATTGCGCAAACCTGACGCCCAGTGCGACGATGTCGGGCACGGCTCAACGCACCGCGAAATCGAAACGGTCTTGGACGCGATGCGTGTCAGGAGAGGGGGCATGCCCGCTGAGCACAAAAGCGGTTGGCGCGTAAGAAGCGGCGACGCGGGCCATGCATTACTCCGTCTGATGGTGTCACGGGCTAGAACGCGGCGCCCGCGCGAACCCCTCGCGCGTCGAAAAATATGCGTCTCGGCGAGGGATAGGGGAGTGGCCTGCGTTCTCGCAGATGGAAGGCCCGGACATGAAAGACAGCGATCTCGACAGGCTGATAGGCCGCCTCGCAACGGCACCCGTCGATCCGCGTCTGGCAGCGTGTGATGCGGTATGGCAGGCGCGTGCGCTCGCACAGACGCGTGGTGTTGAGAATTTCCCACAAATCGGCAGCATGGTTGCGGCGGTGGCGCTCCTCATCGGTATCGCGGGAGGCGGACACGACCGCAGCTATGATGCCCGGGCGCAGCTCTTCCCCTTTGTGCCAGCCTCCGCGATCACCTTCGCTGACAAGGCCTGTATATGAAGGCGCGTGGCGGTCCGCTGCGGATTGCCCCCACACAAGATGCCCCGCTCGAGCCGGCCTTCGAGATCGAACATGCGCGGCGCGAACCGGGTCTCGGCGAAGCAATGCCCGGCTCGCCGGGCGGCCGTGAAAGTCCGCAGAAACCGATCCCGACACGAAGTTCAACGCAAGAGGAGAAGATGAAGATGCGTAAATCGGCACTGGCGATCCTGCCTGGCCTCTTTCTGTTCGCGACGCCCGCGCTCGCGCAAGACCAGCATGCTCAGCATCGCCCGTCAGCCGCAAGTGCCGGTGTCGAGGCGGTGCTCGGTAGGTACAAGGCAGCGATCGAGAGCCTCGATGGTTCGAAGACCCAGGGCTTGTTCTCGCCCGATTCCGAGGTCGTCGAGAATGGCAAGCGCGAGGGCAGCTTTGCGAATTATCTCGCGCATCACCTCGGGCCCGAGCTTACCGAGTTCCGCAGCTTCAAATTCGCGGACTATAAGGTCGATGTCCGGATGGAAGGCCCGCTCGCGCTCGCGGTCGAGAGCTATAGTTTTCGCGTCGAAACTAAGACGGGCGAGGCGATCGAACGACAGGGGGTTGCGACCAGCGTCTTGAAGCGCGTCGGCGAAGGCTGGCAGATCATCAGCATGCACAGCTCGTCGCGCAAGCCCAAGCCCAAATCCTGATCTTGAAGGGGCGCGGAAGGCTCGGTCGAGCCTTCCGCGCCCGCAGCGATGGAAGCTGGCCGGCGCCGGCACGGGATCGCTCCGGCGCCGGTCAGAAGAAGTAGCGCAGCTGCACGCCATATTGGCGCGGCTCGCCATAGACGGTGAGCGGCAGATCGGGGTTGGAGACGCCCGTCGGATCGGTGCCCACCGCCTTGTAGCTCGCATAGCGCTCATTGGTGAGGTTGCGCCCATAGGCTGCCAGTTCCCAACGTTCGTTCGCGGGCTGCCAGGCAATGCGACCATTGATCAGCATTGAGCTGTCCCCCGCGTACCGCGCATCGTTGTTGGGCTTGAAGAAAACCTTGTCGCGCCATGCAAGGTCCGTGCGCAATACCAGATCCCCGCGGGTGCCGACGGGCAGTTTATATACGCCGCCCAAGGTGACGTTCCATTTCGGTGCGTTGGGAAGCCTGTTGCCCTTGAGGCTGTTGCCCTGGTCGAAATAGACATCATAGCGGGCGTCGAGCCAGGCGAGGGTCGAGGTCAGCGTGAAGCGCTCGGTCGGGCGTGCCATGATCTCGGCCTCAACGCCCTTGATGGTCGCCTGGCCGGCATTGGTCGTGCTCGCCACGCCGTTGATATACTGGACGACCTGAAGATTGGTGTAGTCATAATAGAAGGCTGACAGATTGGCGCGCAGCCGTCGGTCGAGCAGCGTTGACTTGAGCCCGATTTCATAGCTCCACAGATATTCCGGGAGGAAGGGCTTGCCGTCGCCCAGCTGGAAGCCGCCCGACTTGAAGCCGCGCGTGGCCGAAGCATAGGCCATGATATCGTCGCTAATCGCGTAATCGACCCCGATTTTGGGCGTCCAGGCAGTCCAGGACGCCGATGGCTTTCCGCTGTCGACCTGGGCGGAGTTCGAAAAGACGCGATAGGCAAAATCCTTTTTCTCATAGGAGTAACGAAGCCCCGTGGTCAGCTTGAGCCGATCGACGAGTTCGTAGCTCGCCTGGCCGAAGAGCGCGAAGGCGTTGGTCGTGTTGCTCTCGGGGATCGCAAGGCGGCGGCCCGGCTCGAGGATACGAATCTCGTCGCTGCCCTTCTCGTTCAGGTAGAAGGCGCCCAGGATCCAGCGCAATTTGCCGTCGCCCGCATTCATCAGCTGGAGCTCTTGGGTGATGCTGCGCGACCGCTCGAAAAACTCGATGTTGCGCAGGAACAAGTCGGTCGCATCGACATCGAGGACCTGGACGACCTTGCTCTTGCGCAGCGCGCTGATCGACTTGAGCTTGACGGGGCCCGCGTCGAAACTGACCGTCGACGAAACACCCCAGGCATCGACGTCATAACGCGGGACGGTGTCGAGCGCGATTTCGTTGCGGCGCGTCGGAATGGTGGCACCGGCGGTAGCGAAGCCCGGCGGATAGGCGCCGCGGATCGAGGGATAGCCGGTTTCGCGATCCCGGCTGGCATCGGCGCGCAGCACGATTTCGAGATTATCGGCGGGATCGAGCGCGAGGGTGACCCGGCCGGCGAGATTGCCTTCATTTTGGTAGCGCCGGCGCGTGACCGCGTCGCGATAGATGCCGTCGCGCTCATTGCCGAGTAACGTCACGCGCAGCCCGGCCGTCTCGCTCAAGGGCCCCGCGATCGTGCCGCTGAGCGTGCGCTTGCCGTAATTGCCCAGCGTCAGTCCGAACGTGCCGCTCAGGTCCGCCGTCGGCATCTTCGAGATGATGTTGAGCGTACCGCCCGCCGAGTTGCGCCCGAACAACACGCCTTGGGGGCCGCGCAACACCTCGATGCGCTCGACATCGAACAGGTCCTGATAGCTCGTGGTCGGGCGGGCGATGTAGACGCCGTCATAGTGCACCGTCGTGCTCGGATCGGTGGCGACACCAAAGGCCGAGGTGCCGATACCGCGGATGTTGATGATCGCCATCGAGTCATTGGTGATCGAGACACCGGGCACGAAGAACTGCAGATCCTCGACATTGGAAATGCCCGTGGCCGCGAGCGCCTCGCCGGTCATCGCGGTGATCGACACGGGGACCTTCTGAAGGCTTTCCTCGCGCTTCTCGGCCGTGACGATGATCTCGTCGAGCCCTTCCTCATTGCGCGATACCTGTTGCGACCAGGCTGACCCGGTCGCGAGCACAAGGGCGATCGCGGTCATGGCCGGTCGACCGATGTTCGTCATGCGAATGGAAAACGGGACGTGCATGCATCTCTCCAATAGGTGTCCCGGGTGTCTGCAGCGCGGCCGCAGTCCCGGATGATGTGCAGGAGAGCTGCGGGCGCGCGTCAGCCTTCCGCCCGAAAGCGGCTGTCACTGCTGACCTTCATGCGATGCCTTTCGTCCCCCCTGATACCCTCAACAACGGGGCGTCGCTGCCTAACCCTCGCACCCCTTCTCAAAAATCTTGGCGCCCACCTTCTTGACCGCGCCGGCGCGGGAAGGGGCGTCCGGCTGCGTACAAAGATCAAAGAGCGGAAACGGACATGGAAACGATCGAAGACAGAATCGCGCGGCTTGCCCCAGAAATCACCGATCCGCGCCTGGCCGCGCGCGAGGCGGAGTGGCTTGCTGAATTCACGGCGCAGCCCCGCGCGCGGTCGGTCGGCGGCCTGATCACCACCTCGAGCGGCGCGATCGCGATGGCGCTCGTGATCGGTGTGCTGGGCGCCGATCCGCGCTGGAGCGCCGATCATACAGGCTCGGCGGAAGAGGTGCGCGTCCTCTCGCCCTTCAGTGCCGAGGCGCCGCTTGCGCCTTCCACCCTCCTTCGGGACTGACGCAATGAAGCCACGTTGGATTGCGGCGATCTTCGCGATCGCCTTCCTCGCCGCCGTAATCGGCGCGTTCATCGGCCGCGCCTGGTTCGCAACGGCGGGTCCTCGGGAAACCGAGCTTCACATGCTGCTCCATAACCAACTCGATCTGGATGCTGCGCAGGAGGCTCGCCTGACGCGGATCGAGGACCAGTTCGCGGTGAAGCGCAGGGCGCTTGAGCTCGAGGTGCGCGCGCACAACGCAATGCTCGCACGTGCCATCGAGACCGAACATGGCAATGGTCCTCTGGTCGAGGCCGCAGTCGACCGGTCGCACCGGGCGATGGGGGCGCTCCAGAAAGAGACGCTCGCGCATATCTTCGCGATGCGGCAGGTGCTCCGACCCGACCAGGCGGTCAAATTCGATCGGGTCGTCGTCAAGGCCCTTACCGCCGACCGGAAGTGACAATCGCGCTCAGCGTCTGCACGGACGGCGAGCTCGTCGGGCTCAGCCGCATGGGGCGGCAGGATGCCTTTGCCGAGATCATGCGGCGGCATCGCGACGCGATCTATCGGCTGGTGCGCGGCCATGTCGGAGACGCCGACGAGGCGCTCGACATCACCCAGGAATGCTTCGCTTCGGCCTGGCGCGCGCTGGACCGGTTCGAGGACGCGCGCTCGCTCCGCCGCTGGCTGGCACGGATCGCGATCAACAAATGCCGCGACTGGGGGCGGCGGCGCGCGGTCCGCAAGCTCTTCACCTTCGCGGTTCCCATAACCGACGTTCTCGCCGAGGCGATCGAGGATCCGGGGCCCGGCGCGCACCGCGAAGTATCGGGGCGCGAGGAAGCGCAGCGATTATGGTCGGCAATCGCGAAACTCCCCGCCGGCATGAAGGAGCCGCTCCTTCTGTGCGCCGTCGAAGAGCTGAGCTATGCGGAGGCCGCGGCCGTGCTCCGGATCAGCGCGAAGGCCGTTGAATCGCGGCTCTACCGCGCGCGCCGGAAACTCGCGCGAATTCTCGACGAGGAATGTTGATCGGCCACTTGACGGCACGCGTAACGGCTCACCGTCGACCGGTCTGACCGCCTTTGTCTGGCGGAGCACCGCGCCCTGCCGGGCGGCTGAAATGGGGGCGGGACCGGGCACGCGCTTCCGATCGAAGGCCGCATCGCCGGCCGCCTGCCATGGCGCCGGCGCGGCCGAACGCCGGTGCGTAGCTGATCGCCGCATCAGCGATTGCGCAGCGAGGGGAGCACAGCGCGCCCGCGTAGAAGGAGCAGGGGCGGGCGTGACCGCGCATGCGCGGACCTTGGAACAGGGGCCGAAGATGGAAACTCTCGACCGACGTCAGGTCATGCGCAACTCAATGCTCCTCGGCGGCGGCTTCGCGCTCAATGCGATGCTGCCGGCCTGGGCGCAAAGCCCCAATACCGGGCTCCCCATGGTATCGGGAACCGACATTGCGCTCACGATCGGCCATAGCCGCCACAGGGTCGATGGCCGCGAGGGCCATGCCGTCACGATCAACGGCACCTTGCCCGCGCCCCTCGTGCGGCTGCGCGAAGGCCAGAATGTCCGGCTCGCGGTCACCAACAATCTCGACGAGGACACATCAATCCACTGGCACGGCCTGATCCTGCCCTTTCAGATGGATGGCGTGCCCGGCGTCAGCTTTCCCGGGATCAAGCCCGGCAAGACCTTCCTCTACGAGTTTCAAGTCGCGCAATATGGCACCTATTGGTACCACAGCCATTCGGGTCTCCAGGAGCAGCTCGGCCATTATGGGCCGATCATCCTCGATCCCGCTGCGCCCGACCCGGTCGCCTATGACCGGGAATATGTGGTCGTCCTCTCCGACTGGAGCTTCCTCCACCCACATCTGATCTTCAAGCGCCTGAAGCAGCAATCGGGCGTGTTCAATTTTCAGAAGCAAACGCTTTCGAGCCTGCTTGCCGGCAAGGACCAGCCCTTGAAGGAACGGCTGATGTGGGGCGGCATGCGAATGGACCCGACCGACATCTCCGACGTCACCGGCGCGGTCTACAGCTTCCTCATTAATGGCCATGGTCCGCAGGACAACTGGACCGCATTGTTCCGGCCGGGCGAGCGGGTACGGCTACGCTTCGTCAATGCCGCAGCCATGACCAGCTTCAATGTCCGCATTCCAGGACTCACAATGAGCGTAGTCCAGGCCGACGGGCAGAATGTTCGCCCCGTCGCGGTCGAGGAGTTCGCGATTGCGGTCGCCGAGACCTATGACGTCGTCGTCCAGCCCATGGAGGACCGCGCCTATACGCTCGTCGCCGAGGCCGTCGACCGGTCAGGGTTGGCGCGCGCGACGCTCGCACCGCGGCCCGGCATGGCGGCTGAAGTGCCTCCCGTGCGCGAACGCCCGCTCGTCACGATGAAAGACATGGGCATGGGCGAGATGGACCATGGCGCCATGGACATGGCGCAGGGCGGCATGGCGGGCATGGATCCGATGGACCAGGCTTCTCCGGAGCAGGGCGCCATGGATCATGGCCCAATGGCGCAAAAGCCAGCCGCGGCAAAGACGACGCCAGCACCGATGGGCGGCAAGAAGCCCGGCGGGGGCATGGCGGGCATGTCGATGCGCGATCCCGCCAACGCGCCGCAGGTCCGCATGGGGCCGGGCGTGCAGATGATCGCGCCGATGCCGATGGACCGGACGGGCGAGCCCGGTCCCGGGCTTGATGCAGTCGGTCACAAGGTTCTCGTCTATCGCGATCTCGTCGCGCTCGACCGCAATCCCGACACGCGTGCGCCATCGCGGTCGCTCGAGCTCCATCTGACGGGAAACATGGAACGCTTCATGTGGTCGTTCGACGGGCTGAAGTTCAGCCAGGTCAAGGCCCCGATCCCGTTCAGGACCAATGAACGCGTGCGCGTGACCCTCGTCAATGACTCGATGATGGCGCACCCGATCCATCTTCACGGTCATTTCTTTGAACTGGTCACAGGCCATGGTGAGCATGCGCCGCGCAAGCACACCGTCAATGTGCTGCCCGGCGGCAAGGTGACCTTCGACGTCACCACCGATGCGCCGGGCGACTGGGCCTTTCACTGCCATCTTCTCTACCACATGCACGCGGGCATGTTTCAGGTGGTGAGTATCAGACCGCTTGCAGGAGATGCGTCATGACCCGCTGGCTGATCGCTGGCGTGGCCGCGCTTGCCATGCCCTTCGCAGCCGTCGCGCAGGAGATGGATCATTCGACGATGCCGGGCATGAAGATGCCGGCAAAGCCGCAACCCCAACCCCAACCCCAACCCGAACTCAAGCCCAAGCCCAAGCCCAAGCCCAAGCCCAAGCCCGAGCCGGGTACTAGGTCTCCGGCGACAAAGGCTCCGGCGGCAAAACCCCAACTGGATCCACATGCCGGCCAGCCCATGCCTGCCACGCAACCGCAAAAGCCGGCCGCGCCCACGGATCCGCATGCCGGGCATACCATGCCGACGACGCCCAAGCCGGGCGAAGCCGCAGCCGCCGACCCGCAGGCCGGACATGAGATGTCGCAGATGCCGGCGGGCGAAATGACCAAGCCTGCGGGGAATGCGCCGCCGCCCCAGCCACCGCGCGATTTCGCGGCGGATCGCATTTTCCCGTCCGGGGAGATGGCAGCCGCGCGCGCGGCGCTTCGCCGCGAACATGGCGGCTCGACCGTCTCGATGATATTCTTCAACCTTGCCGAATATCAGGTTCGAAAAGGACGCGACGGCTATCGCTGGGACGGCGAAGCCTGGGTCGGCGGCGATCTCAACCGGCTCGTCGTCAAGTCCGAGGGCGAGGGCGCATGGGGCCGTTCGGTCGAAGAGGCCGAAGTTCAGCTGCTCTACTCCCGTGCGATCGCGCCCTATTTCGATATCCAGGCGGGTGTGCGCTACGATATCCGGCCCTCGCGCGCCTATGCGACGATCGGCTTCGAAGGGCTCGCACCCTATTGGTTCGAAGTCGAGGGGGCGCTCTTCCTGTCGGACAAGGGGGATCTGCTCGCGCGGCTCGAAGGCTATTACGATCAGCGTGTTACCCAGCGGCTCATTTTGCAACCGCGCGCCGAGTTCAATTTCGCCGCGCAGGATGTCCCGGAGACCCGCACCGGGTCGGGCCTGTCCGATATCGAATTGGGGCTGCGTCTTCGCTACGAGATCCGACGCGAATTCGCGCCCTATATCGGCGTCTCCTGGGCGCGGAAGTTTGGCGACAGCGCACGGTTCGCGCGCGCGGACGGAGAGCGCGCCGCGGCGACCAGCCTGGTCCTGGGAATTCGCGCCTTCTTCTGAGCATGCCGGGATTCGCTGCCGCCGGACCTCTCCGCCAGGCCGCAGGTCCTTCAGGATCGACGTGAGACTGTCCGTTCCCGGCGATCGCGGTCCTGACCCGGACGGGCGCGGCGTGAACGGCGGCCGGGTGGCCTTCGCATATGTCCAGGCCGGCAGCGGCTAAAGGCGAAGGCGCGTGTCTCAAGCATGCTCTCAACACCCGGCCTCGCCCGGCGTGGCGAGTTGCCAAATCGTGGGACGGCCCTATTCTCGGGGAAGCGTCGCCGGCACGGCGACGCCGAGGCGTGAGAACCTCTCTTGAGCAACCATGGTCTCGCACGGCGCTTCGCCGGGTGGCCGCCGCACATGTCCAGGCCGCTTGCGGCTAAAAGCGACGGCGCGTGTCTTAAGCATGTTCTCAACACCCGGTTTCGGCCGGCTCCGCCTCGACAGAGTGGAGCGGCACGATGGCGAGGTTTCAGCTTCCAGTCCGGTCCCGTCGATCGACGGGGGCCATATGCTCAAGGGCATGAGGCTGGTCCATGAACTCCCCGGCGGGATCGGCGAGGGCGATCCTCTGCCGCCCGAGGATCGCGTGGTCCCGCCGGGCTCCGGCCCGCTCGAGACGCTGTTCCGGAAACACCGGCCGCGATTGCTGCGCTTCCTGGCGCGGCGCACGTCCGGCGACAACGCCGAGGACCTCACCCAGCAGGCGTTTGCGCGCCTCGCTGCGCTCGACCCCGATACCGTTCAAGGACTCGAAAGCCCGGGCGCCTATCTGCACCGCACCGCGATCAATCTGCTGAAGGACGAGACCAAGGCCGCGGCGCGTCATGCCGCGCATCTCCATGTCCCCGTTGACGAGGTTGCCATAATGGGCGCGGATCAGATCGCCACGCTCGAAGCACGTGATATGCTCGTCCGGCTCGAGGCCGTCTTGTTGCGCCTCAAGCCGCGGACACGGGAGATTTTCTTGGCGCATCGTATCGATGGCTATAGCTATGCCGAGATCGCGGCCCGCACCGGGCTCGGGATCAAGGCGGTCGAGAAGCATATGAGCCGAGCCATCGCCTATATCGACGCGCACTCGTCGCTGCGATGAGCGGACCGGGAGCGGAGGAGGGCGCCGCTGCGCGCGTGCGGCAGGAAGCAGCCGACTGGTTCGCGCGGCTGCGTGCAGGCGCGAGCGAAGCCGAACTGGCCGCATTCGCGGCCTGGCGCGCCGATACCCTGAACGGCGATACCTATGACCGGCTTGCGCGCCAGTGGGAACAGTCCCGTTTCCTCGCCAATAGCACGATCGGCCGCGGACGGGACCTCTCGCGCGCCCGCGCCTGGCATCGCACGCCGGCCGCGCGCGTTGCGGCGGTGGCCGCGCTTCTGGTGCTGATCCTGGGCACCAGCCTGTTGCTGCGCCCGGTCCTGCGGCCTGACGCGGCAACCGCCCCGGTCGCCTATGCCAGCAAGGCAGAAGCGATCCGCACGGTCATGTTGGCGGACGGCTCACGCGTCACGCTCGATCGCAACAGCGCCGTCCGCGTTGCCTACGACGCCTCCGCGCGTGTGATCGAACTCCTCAAGGGACGCGCGCGCTTCGATGTTGCGCATGACGCCGCGCGTCCTTTCCGGGTCCGTGCCGATGGCGGGACGGTCATCGCGCACGGAACCGTCTTCGACGTCGAGCTCCGCCCGGCTCTGGTCCGCGTCGTCCTGCTGCGCGGCTCGGTTGAGGTGCGCGCCGACGCCGCAGTCGTGAACGATGGCGGGCAGGGGCACATGCTCCGGCCGGGACAGGCTTTGATCTATGCCCATGGCAAGGCGCCTTCGCCGCCGGTAGCGGCCGACCCCGACGACAGCTTGTGGAGCGAGGCCATGCTCTCGTTCAACGCGACGCCGCTGCGCGAGGCCGTCGCGCGCTTCAACCGTCGCAACGACACCAAGTTGGTGCTCGGCTCAGAGCGCATCGGCGACCTGCGCATCACCGGCGCTTTCGCTTCCGACGATCCGGCGGGGTTCGCCGAAGCAGCGGCGGCAATGTTCCAGCTCGATCTTCGCCGCCAGCCCGACGCATCGCTCTCGCTGCACTAGGCACGCGCAAAAGCCGTAGGGTAATTCCCGCCCGCGTCGTCTCCGCACCGAATGGCACCAACAAGGATGCCAGATGGGGAGGAAGACAGATGCGGGGAATGACCGAACTATGGGCACTCTTTCTGAGCAGCACGGCGCTGGCTGCGGCAGGTTCGACGATCGCTTCGGCGCAGGAGGTCGAACGGCAGACTTACGACCTTCCCGCGCAGTCGCTTGCCCAGTCGATCCGGACAGTGGCGGCTCAGTCGCGCCGCAACATCATTGCGCCGGCGAGTGTGCTTGACGGGCATCAGGCACCGGCGGTGCGCGGCCTTTACTCGGTCGAGGAGGCGCTGGGCCTGTTGCTGGGCGGATCGGGCCTTCACGCGAAGCGATCCGGGCGGGTGATCCTCATCGAGCCAGAGGCCGCCGCGCCCGGCGGGGCGGTGGCGGATGCCCAGAAAGAGGTCACCGTCACGGGCAGCCGGCTGCGCGGCGGTCCGGTCGGCTCGACGGTCATCTCGCTGTCGCAGAAGCAGGTTCGCGACCAGGGCCAGGCAAGCCTGGGCGAGGTGGCGCGCAGCATCCCGCAAAGCTTCGGCGGTGGTCAGAATCCGGGGGTCGGCTCCAACGTGCCGGGGGCGAACGGCGTCAATGTGGGGGGCGCTTCCTCGGTCAATCTGCGCGGCATCGGCAGCGACGCCACGCTGACGCTGCTCAACGGGCATCGCCTGTCCTATAGCGCTTCGCGCCAGAGCATCGACATCGGCGCGATTCCGCTGTCCGCCGTCGACCGGATCGAGATCGTGCCGGACGGCGCCTCGGCGCTCTACGGGTCGGATGCGGTAGCGGGCGTTGTGAACGTCGTGCTGAAGCCCGACTATGACGGGCTCCAGACCAGCGTGCGGCTCGGCGGCGCGACCGATGGCGGCGATTTCGAGCAGCGCTACGGTCTGATCACCGGCAAGCGCTGGGCCGGCGGCGGCATTGCGGCGAGCTATGAGTTTGCGCGGACCACCGCGATCCTCGGGCGCCAGCGTTCCTATGTGCGCGACCGGAGCCCGACCTTGACGATTCTGCCGCAGGCGAAGACCAGCGCCGCGCTTGTGACCGCGCACCAGCGCATCACGGGCGGGCTCAGCCTGACGGTCGACGGTCTCTACAATCGCCGCTGGACCGAAAGCGCGTTCGCCAACAACGCCGCTGGCGACCCGCGCATCAGCGGCATGCGCACTGTCTTCCGCGTCGAATCGCTGGTGGTCGCGCCGACGCTCAAGCTCCAGACCGGCGGCGACTGGCGTCTGTTCGCGACGGGCTCCTATGGCCGCGACCGGACGCACTTTCAGGTGACGGCAACGAGCGCGTCCAAACCCACCACGACGCCGCTCAGCTGCTATTGCAACAGCGCGGTGTCCGCCGAGATCGGTGGGGACGGTAGCCTGTTTGCGCTGCCGGGTGGCCCGGTCCGCCTGGCGCTCGGCACGGGCTATCGCTCGAACGACTTCACCCGCTTCAACGGCGCCGGCAACGCGCAGAATGTCGCGCGAACCCAAGACAGCTATTACGCTTATGGCGAGGTCGGCATCCCCCTGGTGGCGCCCGCCCAGGGTGTCGCGCTCGTCCATCGGCTCGAGCTCCATGGGGCGCTGCGCTACGAGGACTATCCCGGGATCGGCAGCATCGCGACGCCCAAGATAGGCGGCGTCTATGCGCCGACCCCGGATTTCGCACTCAAGGCGAGCTGGGGCAAATCCTTTCGTGCGCCCACCCTGCTCCAGCAATATCAGGCCCGATCGGCGACGCTGATCCCGGCCAGGACGCTGGGCAGCACGACGCTCCCCGCGGCGAGCGCAGTGCTCTATCTGCAAGGCGGCAATCCCGATTTGTTGCCCGAGCGGGCGACCACCTGGTCGGCGACGCTCGACCTGCATCCGCGCGCGCTCGATGGCGCGCGTCTCGAGATCAGTTATTTCAACATCCACTATAGGGACCGCATCGTCACCCCGATCGCCTTTCTGAGCCAGGCGCTCGGGAACCCGATCTATGCCGACCGGGTCACGCTGGCGCCGCCGGCAGCGCGCGTCGCCGAGATCGTCTCGCAGATCTTCGATTTCAGCAATGCCACCGCCGCACCCTATGATCCGGCAACGGTCGTGGCGATCGTCGACAACAGCAACGTCAACGCCGGGCGCCAGACCATCCGCGGCGTCGATGCACTGTTCTCTTATCGCGCGGCGCTCGGTGCCGGGCAGAGCCTGACCGCCAGCCTCAATGCCAGCTATCTGGACAGCGAGCAGCAGATCAGCGCGACCCAGCCGGTGCTGCCGCTGGCTGGCGTGCTGTTCAATCCCCCGCATCTGCGCGCTCGGGGTTCGCTCAGCTGGGACAGCGGTACCTTGCTGCTCAACGGCACCGTCAGTCGCATCGGCGGCGTCGATGACACGCGGACCCGCCCCGCGGTGCGGATCGGTCCGATGACGACACTCGACCTCACCGCTCGCTATCGGTTCACAGGCGGCGGCCCGCTCGGCGGCACGGATATCGCCCTTTCGGCGATGAATCTGTTCAACGCCAAGCCCGACCAGATCGCGACGACGCTGTTCAGCCAGACGCCCTATGATTCCACCAACTATTCGCCGATCGGCCGCTTCCTTAGCCTGTCGATCGCGAAGAAATGGTGAGCACGGCAAAGCCGACGGGAGGGGCCGGCGCGATCCTGCTTGGGGTCGCGTCGGTGCTCACTGCCTGTCCCGCTTATGCCGCATGCGACGACCTGCTGCCCGCGGCGGTGGCGGGGCCGGGCAGCACGGTGACGGCGCGCGATCTGGTGCGGCTGCGCGATATCGGCTCGCCCGAAGGGTCCAAGTCCGATGCGCCGCTCGCGGTGTCGCCGGACGGGCGCAGCGTCGCCTTCGTGCTCAGCCGCGCCGATCCCGATACGAACCGCTATTGCCGCGCGCTGCTTCGGGTCGGCACCGACGCACCGCAGGCCGTACAGGTGCTCGACCGCGGCGGCGACTATATCCCGGTCGAGTCGGTGGTGCGCGGGCTGTTCGTCACGATCGGCACGCCCAAGACCGTCACGCCCGCCTGGTCGCCCGATGGCAGGCGCATCGCCTATCTGCGGCGCGATGCCGGCGTCACCCAAATCTGGGTCGCATCGCTCGATACCGGGATCGCGCGGCAGGTCTCGCATTCTCCGGTCGAGGTCGAAAGCGTCGCCTGGAGCAGGGATGGCCGGCGCCTCCTCTATACGGCACGGCCGGCGCGTCTGACCGGCGAGGCAGCGATCGCGCGCGAGGGCCGCAGCGGCTGGCTCTATGACGATCGGGTCGCCACCAATCAGGGACCGCGGCCCCAGGTGCGTGCCGCCGAGGCCCCACTCGAGACTCTGGCGATCGATCCGGAGGGTGGCGGGCCGCTCGCGCTGGACGAAGAGGATGACGCGGCCCCGGCGCGCGACGTCACGAGCGCGGCGGGCTATCGCGCCGGGATCGAGCCGGTATCGCGCGATCTCCTTGCCGACAACCGGCTCCGGGTCCTGGCGCCCGATGGGCGCCGGGTCGCATGCACCGCGGCTGCCTGCACCGGACGCCTCGCCGGCCCGTGGTGGGATCGCACGGGCCAGGTACTGACCTTCTTGCGGCGCGAGGGATGGGCACAGGGCAGGACGGGCCTGTATCGCTGGCAAGTGGGTATCGGCCAGCCGGTCCGGACGCTCTCGACGCAGGATCGCATCCGGGGCTGTGTCCCCCTGGGCGACGGTCTCGTCTGCACGCGCGAGAGTTCGACTTCCCCGCGGACGATCGTCCGGCTTGATCCCGCAACCGCCGCGATGCAGAGCCTGTTCGATCCCAATCCAGAGTTCGCGGCCCTGCACCTCGGTACGGTGCGACGGCTGAACTGGCGCAACGATCAGGGGTTCGAGGCCTGGGGCGATCTGGTGTTGCCGCCCGGCCATGTGCCCGGCACCTCACTGCCGCTGGTCGTGGTGCAATATCGTAGCGATGGCTTTCTGCGCGGCGGTACCAACGACGAATATCCGATCCAGGCTTTTGCGGCCCAAGGCATCGCCGTGCTCAGCATCGAGCGCCCGGCGATCTGGGCCTCGCGCCTGCCCGGCTTGACCAGCGCCGACGAACTCGAACGCGTCAATTATCGCGGCTGGGCGGAGCGCAAGAGCCTGTTGTCCTCGCTGCTTGCCGGGGTTGATGCCGCCGTTGCGACGGGCGCGGTCGATGGCAAGCGCGTCGGCATCACCGGCCTGAGCGATGGCGCCACCACGGTGCGCTTCGCGCTGATCAACACGCGCCGTTTCGCTGCCGCTGCGCTCAGCACCTGCTGCCTCGAGCCCAAGACGGTAATGACCTATGGCGGTATCGCCTGGGCGCGGTTCAACCGGAGCATGGGCTTCCCCGGCGTGCTGCACGACGATCCTGCCTTCTGGAAGCCGATGTCGCTCGCGCAGAACGCGAGGTCGATCGACACGCCGCTGCTCATGCAGCTCGCCGATGAGGAATATCTGCTGGCACTCGAGCCCTTCGAGGCATTGAGCGAGGCGGGCAAGCCGGTCGAGATGCATGTCTATCCCGACGAGCATCACGGCAAATGGCAGCCCGCGCACCGCCTGGCGGTCTATCAGCGCAACCTCGACTGGTTCGGCTATTGGCTTCAGGACCGGCGCGACCCCGATCCGGCGAAGCAAGCGCAATATACCCGTTGGGACCGGCTGCGCGCGGCACGGGACGGAGCTAGACCGCCCGAACCCAAGCCTCGACATCGACCAGGCGCATGATCCGGAAGAAATCGTGACCGGTGACGGGACCGCGATTGTCGAGCACTTGCGCCAGCAGCTCGGTATCGAGCAGTCCCCGGCTGGCGAGCACGCCACCGAGCAGCATCGACCGGATCAGCGGACGATGGGCGTCGTGGATCTCGATGATGAAGCTGTCGGGCGAGCCCTTGGAGCGGCGCTCGACGATCTCGCGGGGTAGCAGGCCGGCAAAGCCACGCCGCGCGATCGCCCGGTTGCGCCCTTGGGCGAACCAGTACCAGCTGGGCACTTGCAGGCAGGCCTCGACCAGCGGCTGCGCGATCAGCGGGGAGACGGTCGGCAATCGGTCCTCGGCGTCGAACCCCTCGACGACATTCTGGGCGGTCATCACCACCGAGATATGCGCTGCCTTGCCTGGGAGCGCGCCCGGCTGCGGTGTCAGCCAGGGATGGGCGAGCGCGCCTTCCGCATCGGCCTGGGCCGCGCTCGAGAGGAAGCGGAGATCGGCCGGGAAGGCGATCGCGATCCGCCGACGCCATCGCGCCCGCCATGCGCGCCAGGCGACCTTGGGCATGCCGGTCTCGGTCAGCTCGGCAATGCTGCGCACGCTTGGCCAGAAGCAGCCGGGTGCGCCGTCGATCAGGCAATCGACGAGCGGCCGGACCGATTGCAGCGAGCAGAAGACATTATCGCCACCGCCGCCATCCATCACCGCCTCCGCGCCGGTCTCGGCGGCGACCGCGTGCATGACCCGGGTCGACGCCTGGGCGAAGCTGCGCGCGGTAGGCCGGGGCAGTCGCGCCGCTTCGCTGCGGGTGAGTACGACGTCGGTCAGCCGGCGCGGCCGGACGATCAGCGGGGCGCCGAGATGCGATGCGACACGTGCGGCATAGTCGCGTTCGTCGCCCGCGGGGTTGTCCGTCGTGAGCGTCACGCACGTGAAGGCCTGTCCGGCCTCGGCCAGGCAGGCCGCGACGATCGAGGAGTCGAGGCCACCCGACAATTTGAGCGCGATCCGCTTGAACCCGGCGGCGGACGCCCCGACGCAATGCTGTGCGGCACCACGCACCCTTGAAACCGCGTCCTCCCGATTGCGAATTTGGCGTTCGCGCGCGGCAAAGGTCCAGGGCGTCCAGAGCGTCTCCACCGCCGCACGTCCCGCCGCGACGTGAAGCCGGTTGCCGCCCTGCAGCTCGGACAGACCGGTGAGGCAAGTCTCGGCCCGCCGCACATCCTCGGCGGCGAGGTGGCGGGCGAGCGCCGCATCGTCGATCGTCGGACGAAACAGCCCGGCGGCGACAAGCAAGGCGATGTCCGAGGCCAATGCCACGCCGCCGGCATAGGGAACGTGATAACAAGGCAGATCGCCGAGCGGCGCGCGCAGGGCGATCGGTCCGCCGGCACCCGTGAGGAGTGCGATATAGCCACCCCAATAGCCTCCGATGAGGGCCTGGCCCCGCGTGGTCAGGATCCGTCCCGCCGCGCCGGCGTCGAGTGCAGTGACCGGAACCCTGTCTCCCTGCCGGAACAGCCGGCCGAGTACCACGCCCTGCGCGTCGAGGCGCAGCGCGTCCTGCGCACCCAGCACGATCAGGCCATCGCCAATATGCAGGGGACGCAGCCCTGGGCAGGCAAGGCGAAGCGCCGGTACATTGGCGATCGCCGTTCCTTCCAGGGCGCAGCCGAGCAAAGCGAGATAGCGCGGCCGCATCACTGTACCAGGATCGGGGTGAAGTTGCGGACCTTGTCGAGACGGTCGTTGACGACCGTTTCGCCCAGCTGCACCCAGCAATGCGCCGCGAAGGGCTGCAGCCGGACACCGAGGATAAGGTTGACGGGAATGCCCAGCCGGCGGCACCGGTCCGCCACTGCGATCGAGCGCGGCAGACAGCGATCCAGCGCGGTGACCAGCAGGCCTGCCTGCTGATAGGCCGCTGCGACCTGCATCGTGCTCGCCTTCTGCTCGGCCGCGCTTGGGGTCCCGATGGGTGACGGAAGCCGGGCGAGCGTGCGGGCAAGCCCGAGCACACGAAGCGCGGCACGGGCGCGGACGAGGCCGGCAATTGCGCCCAGCGTCGCCGCGCTGCTGCTTCCCGCTTCGAGCGCGTCGACCACGCTGCCTTGCGGCTGGGGGACGGGCGGGCAGCGGCGGGGCGGTGCGCCCGGCACCAACAGGCCATCGCCGATCATGCCGGCGAGTGCGGCCGCATCAGGCACGGCGGCTTCCGCGCCCTGTACCACGCGCCTGAACGCCGCCTCGCTCGTTTCCGAGAGGCAGAAATAACGGTCTCTCCGGACATCGAGGAACAACAGCTGTCCGGCAACCTCGCAATAGCTGACGCCCGCTCTAAGTCCGAATTCCATGGTCCATTCCGGCCTGATCCGTTCCGGCGAGGGCGCGCGGTCGCATGCGGCCGCGCGCCCGGTTGGGCTCAATCGTCGGACAGGCCTGCCCGGTCCTGCTTGACGATATCGTCGCCCACCAGGTGACCGTCGCCCTTGGTCTCGACGCTCGCCACGCCGAGATCGATCAGGTCTTCGCGTTCCATGACACTTCTCCTCGAACGCCACATCATCGTGGCGTGCAGAGAATAATCCGTCCTCCAACTATCGGAATTTTATACGCAAATTATATCGCGATTGTTGACGGCTCGGTCGTGCCGATAGAGTCGGCGGACGAGCTCGGCGGCCACGCGCCGCCGCCGCCGGTGATAGGCGGTTATACTCCGCCGCAGCGCTGCCCTATCGCCGCGTGCGCAGATCTCGGCCAGGCCTGCTATCTCCGCCTCGATATCGGCGAACAGGGTCGGCTCGACGGTCCGCGCGGGATGCAGCCGGGCGCTCGCCGCCTTGATCGCCCGGCGATACTCGAGATTGTCCGAATGCGACGCGATCCGGTCGAACAAATGTGCGATCGCGTCGGCGGCTTCGGAGGGCGGCATTCTCAGGACAATTGAGCCCGCAGAGGTTTCCCAGCCGCGGATCGCGAGCAGGAGCACATCCCCGTTCCACTGGTACAGGTCAGCCAGCTCGGGCTCGGTGATTTGCGGGAGATGGAAGCCGTCGCTGGTGCGGCGCTCGACCAGCCCTTCTCCTGCCAGCACATGCAGCGCATCGCGTACCGGTGTTACGCTGCTGCCAAGCGCTTCAGCCAAAGGCGCCGGCTCAAGCCGGTCGCCCGGCCGGAACGCGCGGGTCAGGATATGCCTGCGCAGCGTGTCATAGGCACGCTCCGATGTCTGGCCCGAATTCATGGTTCGGCTTGCCCGTGGTGGAACGCTGCACCCTGCCCATGGCGGAACCTCTCGACCTGATCGCGCTGATCGGGGCGCAGCGCATCGATCGCGGCGCGCGGCGTGTCCGCCGTGCCGGCGAGCAGGACGGACGGGCACTGGCCTTCAAAGTTGCCGAGATTGGGCCGGTGCTGGCGATAGCCGACCAAAGCGGCGAGTTCGGGCGGGAAAGCGCGCGCGACCGCGGGCGGATAGGCGAGCATCTGGTTTTCATAGGGCTTGAGCCAGCCCAGCGAATAACCGACCACCAGGCCGCGCCGGACCCCTTCGGTCCGGTTGGCGCCGGCACCGTGCAGCGTCGAGCCGAGAAAGAGCAGCGCGTCGCCGGGGTCCATCTCGGCGGCGATCCCGGCCGAGCGCGGCGGCGGATCGAGCGCGGCGGCGCCATGGTTGTCCCGCCACATCAGCGTCGCGCCATTCTCGGCCCGGAACGGCGTCAGCGGCCAGATCACGTTGACGAGATATTCGATCTCGCCGGCCGGTGCCCGCCACATGTCCTGGTCGCGGTGCGGCATCTGCGCCGGCGCCCCGGGATGGATCGCGATCGCCTGGGCGACGTTAAGCTGGATGCAGTCGCACCAGGGCGCGAGCACTGCCTCGGCGACACCCTGCACGACCGCGTGCTGGACCAGCGCTGCCATGTGCTGCGAGCGCGTCAGCAGGCGGCCGAACCTTTTGGTGGTCTCGCCATAGAAGCTGCCCTGGCAGAAGGGTGTCTGCGCAAACGCTGGGGCAAGGTCGGCATCGAGCATGGCGATCGTCTCGGCGGGGAGGGCGTCGCGTAGAATGCACCAGCCGTCGCGAGCGAGGCGTCCGCGCGTCCGGTGGATTGCAGCGGCGAGCATCGAATTGGGGGTCATCCCGGCTCTCCGCGCGGATCAGGCTGCCGCGCGGCGGGTGCCGCCGAGCAGGTGGGGGAGGGGCACGATGCCTGCCGCGGCGAGCTTGCGTGGGGTGTCGAGCTCGATCTCGATCGCGAGCGCGCCGAGCACTTTGCCATCGATCGTCACCGGGAGGCCGAGCGGGCGGCACCGCCAGCCGAATGCGAGGATCTGCTGCAGCCAACCCATCTCGGCGATGGCGCAATAAGCGCTGATACCTTGGGGGATCGCATAGTCGGCCAGCGCGACCACCAGCGTGTCGCGCACGCCGCGCCGCTCGCGGGCGGTGAGGCTGCGGTCGAGGCAGAACCGCGTGATTTCGAAGATGCCGGTGCCGCGCGGCGAGGGGCCCTCGCACAGCTCGGGATAGAAGCTGTCCAGGATATGCGGCCGCATGCTCGGCAGCAGCCGCGCCGATCCGAGATGGCCGCCGTCGCGGTCGGTGAGCACAAGATAGTGCGCGTGGGCGTTGTCGAACTGGTCGACCTCATAGGCGCCGGCCAGGACGGGCACGTCCCATTTCAGCAGGTCGACGAACACGTGCTTGCGTGCGGCGAACATCCCCCGCAGCACCTTGTCCGGCACGGGGCGGCTCCCGGCTCCCATCGCGTGCAACATCGTCGTGACTCCTTGGTGGTCGGGAGCCAAGGGTCGCGATTGCGCCGCCGTCGGGATATCCCCGAAAAGGGGTATAGTCAGCGCTTGAGGATATCGGTGAAGGTAAGCGTTCCGTCGTACAACGCCCGGATCGCCACCAATGTCCGTTTGTTCACGCCGTAGCGCTTGCACGCCTGTTTGATATGGCGCGCCACGGTCTCTTCGCTGAGCCCAAGGATGCGGCTGATCTCCCAGTCGCCCTTGCCGCGCGCCGCCCACAGGATGCAGTCGCGCTGGCGGTCGGTCAGCACTCGCGCCTTTGTATCGACTTTGCGCGTCGACCACAGCCGCCGGGCGCCCTCGAAGGCGAACAGTCCGGCCCATTGCGCCAGCGGCAGCATCGCCTCGGGCAAGGGCCGGCCGGCGGTATTGGCGAAGGTGCAGGAGCCGAACGTCTCGCCGGGTATGTTCGCGGGCACGGTGAAGCCGTCGCCGATCCCCTGCTCTGCGCCGAGCGCAAGCACCTGCCGGTCACGCGGGGTCAGCGTGATCATGGCCTGGATCCGCGACCAGGGGAAACCGAGGCTCGTGACATGGCTTGCCCGGTGCACCGGATCGGATACCCCGAGCGCCTGCGCGTCATAATAGGCCGCCCATTGCTCCGGATAATTGTGGAGCCGGATATCCGCGCCGCTCGGGCTCGGCAGGTCGACATGGTGCGTGAGCGCGAAATACTCGAACCCGAGGATCGCGCAGATATCGACCATCGCCATCGCCAGGTCATCCGTGCTCGTCGCGGCTTCGACCGTCCGGATGAATGGCCCCATTGCGTGCATGCCCATCGGGCACTCACTCGACCCGGGGCGGCACCTCAAGCTGCCTTCGACCCCCGGATCGACCTTTCCCGCACGTTCGGGCCGGACGGCCGCTTCTCACGCTGCCGTCAGGCAATATGCTCACAGATTATCGCGTCCACAGTGGCTCGGAGGGCAAAGGAGTCAAGTTTATATCGCCACGATATTTCCCATGCTCTGGTCGATCATGCGCCTCCATTTCGGAGTGATTGGGCGCCGCTCCCGTTGCGCTGTATCTCGATATGACCGGGCAGGGCTGATTGCATGGCCGGCGACTGGCGCGACGCGCGCGGTTATGCGCGCCTGCATGGGCTCGATCGCGCCGGCCTGATGTGGGAATGGCTGCGCCGCGATCCCGGCTATATCGCCTGGCACGCCCGTGCCAGCACGGTGACGCGCGGTTCCGGCGCGCTGGTTCCCGGGTCGGGCGCTGACCCGGCGCAATGGGGGATTCACTTTCGCCGAGCGGCCGGAGGTCGAGGCCCCGGACGCGCGGATCATCTGGCATGCCGATCTGGATCCGGGCACGCTGCGCGCCATCGCCAGCCCGGTTCCGCGCGGCGAACCCGACGCGATCGATCCGGACCGGCTGGCCCCCTGGCTGGCGGTGGTGCGCGCGCCGTTCGGCGAGCATGCCGTCTTGTCGGACGGCTGGCGCCATATCCGGCTCGACATCGAGCAGGGCAGCCTGATGGGAGGCGAGCCGGTATTGCTCGAATATCGGCTGAAGGGCATTGCGTCCGCCGAGACCCGGATCCTCCCGCTGCGGCGCCTGCTCGACCTCTGCCGCAAGGGGCGTTTCTCGCGCGCGCTCTATCCGCGCGACCGGCGCATCGAGCGCTGGATCCTGGCGCTGCGCGTCCATGATGCCGTGCTCGCCGGCGCAAGCCAGCGCGAGATCGCCCGGGTGCTGTTCGGCGATGTGCCGGGGCGGGGGGCGGGGGACCGGCACTCGGATTCCATCCGGTCCCGGGTGCGGCGTCTCGCCGCGGACGCCCGCCGGCTCGCGGGGGGCGGCTATCGGGCGCTGATGCTGCGGCGGCATTGAGCAGCTTGGCTTGCGCCTCGCCCGGCTGTGCCGGCCGGCCGCCGCTCTATCGCCGTCCTGCGGCCGGCCACCCAGCCCCCCGCTGCGGGTCTTGGCCTGGCGGTGACGATCGGCTGGCGGGAAAGACGTTCGATCCTGAAACCCGTTTAGGGGTTCACGACCTAGTCGATGGGTGACCGTCGGTTAATTGCTGCCAATGCGCCTTGACCTTGGTCTCAGCCTCTCGCGGAAGACGAGGCGCCTTGTCGCGCAGGCGATGTCAGAAAAAATCATCATCAAACGAGGGGAGGGCCTCCCCACCGCGTAAATCTGGGCTGGGGGGCAGTGGTGCCCTAAAGATTTGTTATGGGGCAGTATTTTGGTCAACATCATTTTTAGTAGCCGTGTTCTCGCTTACCGCAGCCGTGTTCTCGGCTCATCGATCCTCAGAAGCGTGTCTCTCCTCTCGGCGGCAGCACTGGTGACCACGCCCGCTGAGGCGCAGGAATCGGTTGCGGCGCCTGAGGCAGGCCAGCAGACCTCGGCAGAGGCGAGCGATATCGTCGTCACCGGCTCGCGTATCGCGCGTAAGGACTATGTTGCCAACAGTCCGATCGTCACTGTCACGCAGGAGGACTTAAGGGCGACCGGGTCGACAAATATTGAGACACTGATCCAGGAACTGCCGCAGTTTACGCCCTTGGGCAGCGCGTCGTCGAACAGCCCCAACGTCGCGGGCCAAGCCCAGGTGCAGCTGCGCGGCCTCGGTGCGATCCGCACCCTCGTGCTGCTGAACGGGCGTCGCGTCGTATCCTCAAGTGCGTCTTCGGTCGTCGACCTGAACCTGTTCCCGACCGCTTTGATCTCCAGCGTTGAGACTATCACCGGCGGTGCCTCATCCACCTACGGTTCGGACGCTGTGGCCGGTGTGCTGAATTTCCAGCTCAACAGGAAATTCGAAGGCGTCCAGCTCGACGTGCAGTCGGGCGTCTCTGACCGCGGCGACGCGGCGAGCCAGTCCGTCAGCTTGACGGTAGGCCGCGACATCGCGGCCGGTCGCGGCAACGTGGTGCTGTCACTGGGCTATTCCAACCGAGACTCGGTCCTGAACGCGGCGCGCGAGTTCTCGTTGATCGGGGGCTTCGCCGGCACCTCGCCGCTCGGCTCGACCGTGTTCGACGCTAACAATCTTCCATCGGCTGCCGCAGTCAGCGCGGCCGTGCCGGGCGCCGCTCGAGGGAACACCTTCGGCTTCAACAACAACGGCACGTTGTTCGCTTACCAAGGCGCCCGCGACTACATCAGCCCTGGCGGGATCGGCTATGAGGGCTTTCGGACGCCGGGCCCTCTGCAGCAGACCGATTTCGCCTACGCGACGGGTGATCGAAACTATATGATCATACCGCAGCAGAGATACAATATTTACGCTGCGGCGAACTACGAGATCAGCCCGTTCGCGGACGTTTATGCCGACTTCCTGTTTTCGCAGTACGAAGCGAACAACCAGCTGGCCTCCAGCCCCGCCACTGGGCCCACTACCGGCTTCCGTGTTCCCGCAGCCAACCCCTTCATCCCGGCGGAGCTCCGGGCGGTCCTGAACTCTCGCCCTAATCCGGCTGGCAACTTTCGCCTCGACAAGCGCTTCAACGAACTCGGTCCGCGGCAGCAAAACGAGAACTATAAGGTCTATCAGGTCACGATGGGTCTGCGCGGCCAACTGCCGGGCGTGCGCGACTGGACCTATGACGCCTATCTCTCCTACGGGCGCATGGACAACAGTACGACCTACACGGGCTACCTCTCACGCTCGGCGACCCAGAGGCTGCTGGATGCGCCCGACGGCGGAGCATCGCTCTGCGCCGGCGGATTCAACCCGTTCGGGGAGCAACCGCTGAGCGCAGCCTGCATCGCTTACATCAGTCGGGTGCCGACGAACACCACGAAGAATGATCAGCGCATTGCTGAAATCAACCTGCAGGGCGGGCTCTTCAACCTTCCCGCCGGGCAAGTCCGGGCGGCGGTTGGTGCTACCTATCGCGAACAGAATTATGACTTCGTTCCCGACGCCATGGCGTTGGCCACCTTCACCCTGAACGGAGTCACGGGCCCGGAGTTGGCAGGCCTCTCCAGCCAGCCGCTTTCGGGGTCCGACAAAGTCCGCGAAGCTTACGGTGAACTCCTGATCCCGCTCCTGCGCGATCTGCCGCTTGTGCGCAGCCTGGAAACGAACCTCGGCTACCGCGTCTCAGACTACAACACGATCGGCAGCGTTAGCACGTACAAGGCAGATCTGAGCTGGGAGATCTTCGAGGGGCTGCGGGTTCGGGGGGGCATCCAGCGCGCCGTTCGCGCGCCTTCGCTTGGCGAGCTGTTCGCGCCGCAGAGCCTGAGCTTCCCGAACATCGGTGTGCCGGTATCGTCGGCTGGTGTCCGCCAGTTCTCTGGCGATCCGTGCGACATTCGTGGCGCATACCGCGCGCCCGACGCCGCCAACGCCAGCCAGGTCCGGGCCTTGTGCGTTGCGCAGAACGTTCCGGGCCAAGTTGTCGACTCCTTCACCTTTTCGAACTCGCAGGTCTCCGGGCTGACCGGTGGCAACCCGCTGCTCAAGGAAGAAACCGCCGACTCATTCACGGTTGGCGCAACGTTGAGGTCGCCATCCTCCAGTCCGTGGCTTAGAGGTTTGTCCGCCTCGATCGATTACTACGACATCCGCATTGAGCAGGTGGTCGGCACCCTGGCCACCACGGAACAGCTGCGTCGCTGCTTCAATGAGAACGGCACCTCGAATCCCACCTACGACCCTAACAACTTCTTCTGTCAACTGTTCGGGCGCGATCCGAACTCGGGGCAAATTACGAGCACCCTCGAAACCAACGCAAATCTGGGCACGCTGAAGACGAGCGGCATAGACTTCCAGATCGATTGGGCCCTCACGCTGGCAGACCTCGGCGGGCCAGACTTGGGCTCGTTCGCCCTCAACTTCATCGGCACGAAGTTGCTGGAGTGGAAGCGTCAGGACATACCCGGGGGTGATTTCACCGATCGCAAGGGAACTATCTCGAACGCGTTCGGCCTGACTTTGCCGGAGTGGAAATTCCTGTTCGGGTTGAACTGGAACTACAATTCTTTCAGCGCGGGCATGCGGTGGCGCTACATCGACTCGGTTGAGAACTTCAACAATCGCCAGCAGGTTCTTAACGCCGTCAACTACTTCGACCTCAACACTTCGTTGAAGGTGAGCGAGTTGATGACGCTTCGGGCGGGGGTGAATAACCTCACGGATAAGCAACCTCCGGTCTATTCGCCCTCGATCGCTGCCAATACCGACCCGTCCACCTACGATCTGATCGGCCGCCGTTATTACGTCAGCCTTACCGCCCGTTTCTAAGTTCGATAAAAGGTTCAGACCAATGAAAAGATCTTTACTGACCATCGCGATTGGGGGAGTGGGACTCCTCTATGCAGGAAGCGCGGCCGCGCACGACTTCTTCCTTGTGCCAGAGGGGTTCGTGGGGGCTGACGGGCGACCGCTTGTCGTCCACGCAACATCCTCGTCGGACTTTCCGGCGCTTAATGTCGGCTCGCCACGAACGCGTATCGCTGAGGTTCGTGCGATGGTCGGCGACCGTCCAGCTGCCGTTGACGTACAAGAGAGCGCCAAATCTCTGCGTCTTGCGGTCTCAAGCGATACATCCGGGATGGGTGTGGTGACACTCCAGACCATCTGGGGAGAGTCGAGATGGAAGCCCGACATGGTTGACACCTATCTGGAGGAACATCCGTTCAAGGCCGAGGAGGTGGCAACGGTCCGCCGCTTCCTTCCTAAGGGAGCGACGCTCCAAATACGTTCGCGCCGCCTGGCCAAGACACTCGTATGCGTCCGCGTCTGCACGCCGCCAACGAGGGTCGCGGCCGGACTCGAAGTCGAGTTGATTCCGGAGTTCGATGCTGCGGGGGGCTCGCCGGCAAGGGTCCAACTCCTCCGAAACGGGCGCCCGTTGGCAGCGCATCCCGTCACGGTGAGGGCCGCGCATGGGGATCGGCAGAACGTTCTCACCGACAATGAGGGGTGGGTGCGTCTACCCGCCGCGATGTCGGGGCCGGTGATGCTCGTGGCTGCCACGCTAGACCCGCCGACTGAACCCGGCGGACGCTTCACCACCAACAATGCTTCCCTAACATTTGAGGCGAGCCAAGGCCGCGCGGCAGATTGATGCGCGGAGGTCTCTGCTGATAGGCGGGGTTACGCCCTTCCCGTAGCATGGATTACAGCCTGGATGGCTCTCTCGACTGAAGAGCATCGAGGTCCTGATAACCGGGACGGCCGAATGGCCGTTCCGGTTTAGCTATGTCTGCAACCGGTGATGCTCGCCAGCGTCCGGGTTCTTGATCTGGGCGATGCGACACGAATGACGGCTTTGTCCCAAACCCAGCCATTTGGTCCGCCGGAAGCGACGGGATGAATGAACGGCAGGTTTCGGCATTGAGAATGATGGCGGCGAACGACCGACATGACGGCGCGTAGCGGTCGGCGCCGGGAACTCGAGACTGAGCGCCCGATTACGATCCCAAAAACAGACATCCAACCGAACGTGCGTTGGCCGCTGGGGCGATCAAGCGGCCAGCATACGGCCCAAGAGAAGCGCGCCGATGATTGCGGGGACCATGAGCAAAGCTGAGATGGATAAGCCCAATAGGAGAGTAGCTGGATTGATCGCGCCGCGCCTTCGGATAGCGCTCAGCAACACTGCACCCGACGGGAGGACCACCACGGCGGACGTGACCACGCCCGGTGTATAATGACCGAAAAACGACGTCTGAGCGATGTGGCCGAAACCGTGCAGGAAGAACGCGCCGGTGCAGAGCACGAAGGCCCAGGTAGCGAGCTTTGAGAGACGGGGCTGATTTGCCCATATAGTAACGCCGACGAATACCGTCAGGATTACACCCATCGCCGCCAGAGTGCCGAGTGACGAGGAGTATACATCTACAACAAGCTGCGCTGGAATATCCCCGGTACGGCTGCGTAAATCGGCAGCGTGTTGCTCGATCCAGCGCCTGCCTGTGATGAACTCTTCGGCGTCGTGTACAACGAAGGCCATTGGCAACAGCCACAGGATGCTCAGGGGGCCTCTCTTGGACCATTCCTGCTCGGGATTGGGGTTAGCTGGGGGCTGCATCATCCAACCCTTGGTTTCTGACGAAGGCCGATATTACCGCTCTTTGCAGGCCCTGGGCAAACGTCCACTTTCCACCCATTCCCGTTCGTTTGGGCGCGATCTGACGGAGCGGGGCGATGACGCACACTGCCGGACTGCTGCGCAGCCGGACAGGGTGCGGCGCCTGATCGCGGCCCCGCGGGCGCTCGCGCTCTGCAGCCGGGCGGCGCGCCCGGTTTCGCACCCGGCGACAAGTGCCGCCTTTGGGCGCGAAGCCCGACCCAACGCCGCTGATCCGGCCGCGCCGCGCGGGAGCCCGTCTTTGTCCAGGTCGGCGACGGGGCGCCGACGGTGAAGCGGTCGCCGCTCGCGCGGCGGCGTTTTCTGTGGCCTCTCCCGGTGGCGCGGGAGTGGGCGGCGCGCCCTGCTAGGCCCGCCCGCGTCCCCGGAAAGCCGGGCTGATGCCCGGCTCCTCCACTGACGTTACGGTCCCTTCGGGATGCCTGGTCCGCTCGAGGCGGGCCTCTCCGGTCGCTCCTGCCGCCCACCCCCGCTTCCGGGGGAGGCCATGGGTTTTTTGGGCGGGGCAGGAGTCTGACCCATGTATTCCATCATCACCGGCACCGCTGGGGCGGGGCTGCGGCCATGAAGCTGCTGACCTCCGCTTTGCGCACGGCCTTGCAAGCCAATGCCGCCGCGCATGCCGCACGCGCGGAACGTTCTGCAGAGGGCGCGCACGATCCCGTGCCGGTCGTCAAATTCTTCAATCCGATGGGGCCAGCGACTTGGCTCGCCACTGAACTCGACGCCGATGGCGACACCCTGTTCGGGCTGGCCGATCTCGGTTTCGGCTGCCCCGAACTCGGCTATTTCAGCCTGTCCGAGATCGCCGCGCTGCGCCTGCCCTTCGGGCTGCGCATCGAGCGCGACATCGGTTTTGCGACCACCGCGCCGCTCTCGGTCTGGGCAGAAGTCGCGCGCGGGGTCGGCTCGATCCTCGCCGCGCAGGCCGTGGTCCGCGCCATCGAGGCGGCGGCCCGGTCCGCCCGGCCATCGATCCATGGGAACGGTGCGGCAAATGCGCCCGATCCCGACCCGCTTCCGCCCGGCCACCCGCTGGACGGCTGACGCGCGGCGCGTTCCTGCCGCAACCCAGCCGGTCCCGTCCATCGTGGAAGGAGCGACGGGACCGGCGCTCTTGAAGGAGCAGACCCATGAGACTCGATTTCATCCCGCTCGACAAGCTCACCGTCAGCAAGACCAATATGCGCTACGGCAAACGCCCACCCGATGTTGCCGACATCCTGCCGACCGTGCGGAAGCGCGGCGTGATCGTCCCACTGGTGGTGCGTCCCAAGTGCATGTTCCCCAAGGAACTGGACGGCGGCTTTGAGATCGTCGCGGGCGCGCGGCGCTTCACGGCGGCGGGCATCGTCGCCGCAGAGCGCCGCGCCGATGGCAGCGAGGGCGACCAGCAGGACGACATGCTCCCCTGCGCGATCCTCGACAGCGGCGACGATGCCGACGCCATCGAACTCTCGCTGATCGAGAATGTCGCGCGGCTCGATCCCGACGAGGTGACGCAGTGGGCCACTTTCACCCGGCTGGTGAAGGAAGGGCGCACCCCCGACGACATCGCCGCGACCTTCGGCCTGCCCGACCTCGCGGTGAAGCGCATTCTCGCGCTCGGCAATCTGCTGCCACGCATCCGCACCCTCTATGCCGACGACAGGATCGACCGCGCCACGATCCGCCACCTGACCATGGCGAGCAAGCGTCGGCAGCGCGACTGGCTGGCACTCCTTGATGATCCTGAGCAGCGCGCGCCAACCGGCGCGCAGCTCAAGGCATGGCTGCTCGGCGGGCAGTCGATCCCGGCCAGCCTTGCCCTGTTCGACATCGAGGCAAGCGGCCTCGTCACCGTCGCCGATCTGTTCGGCGAGGATCGTTGTTTCGCCGATGCAGCGGCGTTCTGGAACGCGCAGGATGCCGCAATCGCCGCCCGGCGCGACGCCTATCTTGCCGAGGGCTGGGGCGAGGTCGTGATCGTGCCCAAGAGCGAGCATTTCGCCAGCTGGGACTATGAGAAGCGCCCCAAACGCAAGGGCGGGCGCGTCTATATCGACGTCCGCGCGACCGGCGAGATCAGGTTCCACGAAGGCTATATCACGCGGCGCGAGGCGGCGCGCGTACCGAAAGCCGATGCCGCTCCGGCCGAGAAGCCCAAGCGGCCCGAACTGACCACGGCGCAGCAGACCTATCTCGACTTGCATCGCTTCGCCGCCGTCCGCGCGGCGCTGACTGGTCATCCCGCTGTCGCGCTGCGGCTGATGGTCGCGCACCTCGTCGCCGGGTCTTCGCTCTGGAGCGTGCGCCGCCAAGCCTTGGTGTGCCGCGACGAGGCCACGCAGGAAAGCGTCGAGACGTGCCGGGGCGAGACCCTGTTCGACGAGCGCCGCCGCGCCGTTCTCGCGTTGCTCGGCATGGACCCCGAGCGCGAGACGGTGACCGGCAGCAGCACCGACGACCGCCGGCTGGTCGGCATCTTCCTGCGCCTGCTCGACCTGCCTGACGCCGCCTTGGGCGATGTTGTCGTCGTCGCGATGGGCGAGACGCTCGCGGCAGGCGATGCGGCGGTCGAGGCGGTCGGGCTGACCCTCGGCCTCGACATGACCGACTGGTGGCAGCCGGACGCCGCGTTCTTCGATCTGATCCGCGACAAGGAAGTGCTCGGCGCGATGGTCGCCGAAATCGCGGGCGCGCGGATCGCCGCCGCCAATGCCAAGGAGAAGGGCAAGACCCTGAAGCGGATCGTGACGGACCATCTCGATGGCGTCGACGGACGTACCAAGGTCGAGCGTTGGGTGCCGCGCTGGATGGCGTTCCCGCCTGCCGCTTATACTGCGCGGGGCGGGGTCGGTACGATCCGGGCCAACGCCAAGGTCGGCGCCGCCAAGGCCGATATGGAGGCAAGCTTGGCGCCGGATCGCGATCCCGATCCGACCAGACCGGGCGCACAAGCGCTCGCCCCGGATCCCGACCGGTACGGGGACGCGAGGGCGGTGAACGATCCCGACGCGGTACCCGAAACGCTCGCCGCCTGAACCGAAAGGGACGCGCGGGACACAGCTCCCGCGCGTTTCCATCAAGGTAGGAGCTTGCTGCGAACTGCCAAATTCCGGCCGCGCATCGGCGCCCTCGCCCTGATGGGCTCGGGCGCCGATGCGCGGATTTTCGCGGAGGGTGCGAGCGGACGGCATCTTCGCTAGAGCGGGGGGATGGACAGTGGGGAATCGGGGGCGAAGATCGACAACCAGACCTGGTTGATCGATGCGGGGCATGACATCATCGAGAAGAAGCGCGCGCAGGGACGCGAGGCGCTGACACCGCGCGAGCGCCTGATCCATTGCTTCTGGATCGCGGACTACAGCATGCGCAATGCCGGCGATCTTGCCACGGCGCGCGATCTCGATCCGGATTATCGCGCTGATGGCGCGCGGGCAGCAACGGCGCTCGACCATCCCTTGGCCGCGGCGCTGTTCGCGTTGAGCGAGGGTGAGCTTGAACGTCGCTTCTTCGATCTTTTCGACGCAGTCTGCGCGGAATTGCGCACGCGCTGAACTTCTGGCGCTGCCGTCGCGCTCCTGCTCGCCAGCGCAGCGATGGGCGGGTGCCTGATTGCGGAATTCCGACGAGAATGTTTGCGCGCGGATGGCGAACCGGGCCGCGCGCGCAGCCAGTTTCGCGCATGATCTCCAAAGGCGGAACAGATCTGCTTGCAATGATCCCGCACCGCCCACGGCTCCTTGGGCGCATGACCTGGAACGGCCGCCGGCCTCCCGAAACCATCGCCTGCCGGCTTATTTCCCCGCCCGCTGGCGCGGTCTCCTCGCGGCCGCTGCGCTCTCAAATAAGCCTTGGGCTCCGGTCCTCCGCTGGCGCTTCGGCCTGCCGGTTCGGGGGGCCGCCTTCGCCGTCCCTGCGGTCCGCCCATCGCCCGGAACGGTTCGGGCGAGCATCTCAAGGAGACCTGTTATGTCCGCCATCGGTTATGTCACCCGCGAAGGAAACGGCTTCAAGGGCGAGCTTCGGACCCTCTCGATCCGCACCGGCATCACCATCGTTCCGAACAGCCGCAAGACCAAGGAGACCCAGCCCGATTATGTCGTCGTGGCCGGCGGGGTTGAGCTAGGCGCCGGCTGGAACCGCCGCGGCGAGATGTCCGGCAACGACTATGTCTCGCTGAGCCTCGCCGCTCCCGAGTTCGGGCCGCGTCGGCTCTACGCCAATCTCGGCCGTGCCGCAGGCCAGGACGATGACGAAACCTTCGCCATCATCTGGAATCCGGCCGACTGAACCATCCGCGATCCGTGCCCCGACCGGGCGCGGATCGCCTGGCCGGCACGGGGGGTCGAAAACGCATATGCCCGTTTTCGACCCTGCCGGGCGGGGCTTTCGAGGTTCAGTTGGGTGTCCGGGCGGCGCGATCCGGCAGCCGCCACATAGCGGACCCCGACCCATGACCGAACCCGACGACGCTGCCGTCCGCGCGCAGAAGGCGCGCGCGACCTGTCCGTTCCTCACCACCAAGCAGACGGCTTTCCATCTCGGCCTGGCGCCCAGTACGCTCAAGGGCATGCGCGCCGAGGGGCGGGGGCCGGTTTGCCGCCTGCATGGCCGTGCCTGGTACTATCATATCGACGATATCGAGGCCTGGTCGAAGGCCCGGTGCAAGGGCGGCGGCCATGGTTGAGCGCCGCGACCTCCCGCTGTTCGCCTGGGGCGAAGCACTCCGTGCCGCCAAATGGCGGCGCCGGATCCTGGTGCGCCGCACGGCCTTCGTCGCACTCGGCTGCGCCTGTCTCGCCGCGACGATCGTCGCGCCGCCGCTGCCGCGATTGCTCTGGAATGCCAGCGCCAGCGCGCCGGTCGGCCTCTATCGGATCGAGCCGGGTCGGTCCGTGGTCCGGGGCGATATGGTGATCGCGCGGACCCCGCTTCCCGTGCGCGCGCTGGCGGCGAGCCGGCACTATATCCCGGCGAACGTGCCACTTGTGAAGCGCGTGGCCGGCGTGCCGGGCGACCTGGTCTGCGCGATCGGGCCCGAGATCATCGTCAATGGCACAGTGCTCGCGACGCGGCGCTTCAGCGACCGGCTCGGACGGCCGCTGCCCTGGTGGAGCGGCTGCCGGACTCTGCGCAACGGCGCGCTGTTGCTGCTGATGTCGGACACGCCGGACTCGTTCGACGGGCGCTATTTCGGAGCGACTGACGCGGGGGATGTGATTGGCAAGGCAACGCCGCTATGGACTGAGCCGGGAGGTTCCAACGGTGGTTAGGCTCCGTTGGCCGATCGGCAGAGCGGCGTGGACGTCGCTGACGCTGGCCGCGTGGCTCGCGCTGTCCTGCCCGGCGGCGGCGCAGACCGTCGCAGAGTGGCGCCCATTTACAACCGAGGCGGCGCAACGGTTCGGCGTGCCGGTCGCTTGGATCGAGCGGGTGATGCAGGCCGAAAGTGGCGGCAGGACCATGCTCGACGGACGGCCGATCGTCAGCCGGGCCGGCGCGATGGGGCTGATGCAGCTGATGCCCGACACCTGGACCCAGATGCGCATCGCACTCGGGCTCGGCAGCGATCCATTCGATCCACGCGACAATATCCTCGCCGGCACCGCCTATCTGCGGCGCATGTATGATCGGTTCGGCTATCCGGGCATGTTCGCCGCCTATAATGCCGGACCGGGACGTTATGCTGCCTATCTGGCCGGCCGCCGGCCGCTTCCTGCAGAGACGGTTGCGTATCTGGCAGCGGTGAGCGGCGCTCGCGCGAGCTCGCCAGCAGCGAGCATCGACCGTCGCAAACCCACCCTGTTTGTGGCGCTGAACGCCATGGAGAATTCGGGAGCGACCGCGCCGATCCGAGCAGGGGAGCTGTTCGTGACGCTGCAAAGGGACCGCGAATCCCGCTGATCAATTCAGCCCGCAACCATCGCATACAGCCGTTGCTCGACGACCCGCTCCCCTGGAACCGGTCGCCGGGATCGACGGCCAGGCTTTCGCCTCTCGAACAGGATCAGGCGGCGCGGCGCCGGGGCGGCGGGAGGTCGCGCAGCGGCAGATAGAGCAACTTGAAATAGTCTTCGGCGAGCTGGCGCGCGGTCTCCGGCAGCAGCTTCTTGATCGAGCCGGTGAACGCGCTGGCATAGAATAGCGGCTTGCCGGGCGCACCGCGGGCGCGTTCCTGAAACAGGCGAAACATGATCCGCACCAGCTCGGTGCTTTGCGGCCGGCTGACATGATCGTCGCAATCGGGATCGATCGTGATGCAGTCCCATGCGAGCTCGGCATATTGCCGCGCCATCTTGACCATCATCATCGGCCGGTTCTGTGCCTGACAGGCATAATAGTGACGATCGTTGGCGGTGCGATCGCCTTTTCTGAACCAGGTATAGGGTGTCTCGTCGAGCACATCCTCGCGCATCGCGGCCGGGAAAGCGCCTGCCGCGATGTTCAGGTAGCCGAGTGCCTCAAGCCGCCCCGCGAACAGCCTGGCTTCGGCGTCGGCGAGTGCGGGCGGCTTGCCGGTCTCGGCGGCGATGGCGGCGCGCAGCGCAGCGTTGGTGCCGAAGCCAAGGCTGCACGCCAGCGCTTCGGTGAGATGTCCCGAGCGAATTTCAGGCAGGGACATGCGCAGCGCCGCCTTGGCGGCGTCGACATTGGCTTGGGTGAGGATGAATAGAGGCATGACGAACCGTCCTCGTGGGAAGGCCGCTTATCGCCGATTACAAGACGGCCCGAGGGTCCGGCTGTCGAACTTTGTCGCGCTGCTCTGCTTGGACCCGGCGACAGGTCAGGTGAGAGGAACCGGCTTCGCATCATAACCGGGTCGGCGGGGCCGGCAAGGCGATCGAGCGCCAGGCTTGTGGATAAGGGGGCTCGTCTCGGATCGTCCAAGCATGGCGGCTGCCGGCGCGCCTGTGCAAGGCCGGCGGCCCCTCCAATTTTGCCGCGAGATGGAGCGTGCTGCGCACGCGCGATTGTTCGTGGCAGCGCAACAAAATCGGTTCCTCCGCCGCCGCTTCGCGGTGCCTGCGCTGCGCTCCGGCAGCCCTGACAGGCACGCCGGCAACCGCCGTCGAGAGGCTGTCTTCAACATGGAAGACGTCAAGCGACAGGAGGTTCTCATGACCATGGCTCAACCGATTTCGGTCGCATCGGACCGCGTGATGGCGGCGCTCGTGGCGGGGCTCGAACTGGAGTTCGGATGCGGCGCAGCGGAAGCGCTGGCGGCACGGTTCATCGCGGCGGAGGAGTGCGATTTCATCTGGGATGCACGGCGCGAGGAGCGTTGGCTGGGGGCCTATGAAGCGCTCGAGGAGGAGGGGTTCGAGTTCGACCGGGTCGCCGTGATCGGGGCTCTGGATGGCCATTGGTTCGCTGCGATCTGCATCGTCGATGGCGATGGGAACCCGCATGGGCTGATCGCGCGGCGCAGCTTCTCAGGCGCGCGGGCGGCTCGAAAGGCGTTCGAGACACTGCATTGATCGTAGCGAAGATGCAGCCGGGATGCGGTGTCGGACAGGCATCGCATCCCGGCTTCTTTTCTCCTCGGCGAGGGTGGCTAGCGAGCCACCAGGACACCGATGGACGGCCCGAGCTGAGGGGCGGCGTAAGGCAAGATAAAGCTGCGGCACCGGTGGTACCGCAAGTGATTGTCTGCACATCCTTTTCCAGGGATTCTCATGGCACTGCCCGATCCGCACCAGTGCCATGCGGGCCGGAATCGACGGATTTCCGCGGCGTTCGGCGGCACCGGTTGTCAGCTGTGCAGAGGCGCGCCATGCTGTCTCGATACGCATGGCGGAATGCCTCTTATGGCCGACGAAAACGAGTTCGAACCGCGGCTCGGTCGCATGCGGAGCACCGGTGGCAAGCGGGTCCGGAAATATCTCGGCCGCGTGCTCGCGGCCGCCAATCTCGCGCGCGGCGGGGGCACGGTGGTCGGGGCGCGGCATGCGGCGTTCTCGGGCGCCAGGATCGGCCGTGGCGCCGGGGTCGGACGCATCCTGGCGGGTCGCGGCAGTCGCAGTGCCTATGGCGTGCGCCGCGTCATCATCAAGGCGAGCATCGTCAAGCTCGCCGGCAAGGGGGGCGGAGCCGCAGTCGCGCACCTGCGCTATCTCCAGCGCGACGGCACGACACGCGACGGTTTGCCGGGGCAGCTCTATGGCCCCGACGACGATGCCGTTGACGGCAAGGCATTTCGCGAGCGCTGGACCGGTGACCGCCACCAGTTCCGCTTCATCGTCTCGGCCGAGGACGGCGCTGAATATGAGGATCTCAAGCCCCTGACCCGGCGGCTGATGGCGCGGGCCGAGGAAGATCTCGGGACCAGTCTCGACTGGGTCGCAGTCGACCATTTCAACACCGGCCACCCGCACACCCATATCGTCGTGCGCGGCAAGGACCAGTTCGGGGCCGATCTCATCATCGCACGGGACTATCTGACGACGGGTATGCGCGAGCGGGCGTGCGAGCTCGTCGACCTCGATCTCGGACCGCGTTCGGCACGTGAGATCGAGGCTGGTCTGCGCGCCGAGGTCGAGCAGGAACGGCTGACTTCGCTCGACCGGTCGTTGCTGCGCGATGCGCGGGCCGGGATTGTGTCGGCGGCGCGCGGCGACGCGTTCGATCAGGCGCTACGCGCCGGGCGCTTGGTCAAGCTTCGGCGCCTCGGCCTGGCTGAACGGGTCGGCGGTGCGAGCTGGCGGCTCGCGCCCGGGCTGGACGATACGCTTCGGCGCCTGGGCGAGCGCGGCGATATCGTCCGCACGATGCAGCGCGAGTTCACGCGCCGCGGGTTGGACCGAGCAGGGGCCGACCAGGCGATCTATGATCCGTCAGCGCCAGACGCGCGTCCGCTGCTGGGTTGCCTCGTTGGACGCGGCCTCGCCGACGAGCATGCCGATCATCATTATCTGATCGTCGACGGGATCGACGGGCGCAGCCATTATGTCGCGATCGGCAAGGGCGCAGGCCTCGATATCGTGCCCGAGGGCGCGGTGGTTCGGATCGACCCGCAGCGCGCGGATGCGCGTGCGATCGACCGCACCGTTGCCGCCGTCGCTGCCGCTAATGGCGGGCGCTACGATATCGACACGCATCTCCGCCACGATCCGAGCGCGACCCAAGCGTTCGCCGAAACGCACGTCCGCCGCCTCGAGGCGATGCGGCGGCTGAGCGGAAATGTGACTCGTGAACCCTCCGGACAATGGATCATCGCCGAGGACCATCTCGAGCGCGCCGCGGTGCATGAGACGAGCCTGCTGCGGGACCGGCCTGTCGCGGTCGAAATCCTGTCCTCGCAGCCACTGTCCCGACTGGTCGCAGCCGATGCTGCAACTTGGCTCGATCGAAGCCTGGTCGCGGCAGAACCCTTGGCGCTGCGCGAAGCGGGATTCGGCTCCGAGGTTCGCGGCGCGCAAGATCGCCGCCGGCAATGGCTGATCGCGCAGGGCCTGGCCGAACAAGCCGGCACCGCGACGGCCTATCGTCCCGACCTGCTCGCGACCTTGCAGCGGCGCGAGCTTCTGCGGATCGCCGGGCAGCTGTCGGAGGAGTTGGGGCTGCCCTTTGCCCAGCCGTCATCCGGTACGCGGATCGAAGGCGTGGTGCGACGCCGGATCGATCTGGTCAGCGGGCGGTTCGCGCTTATCGAGAAGTCGCGCGAATTTACGCTGGTGCCCTGGCGGCCGGTGCTGGAGCGGCAGATCGGCAAGCCGGTGTCGGGGATTATGCGTGGTGACGGTGTCAGCTGGTCGTTCGGGCGGGGGCGGCAGGGGCCGGTGATCGACTGAGTTGCCAGCGGCATTCGAAGCCGCGGGTCGACTGCTGCGGAGGCTGGAAAGTGAACGGAAGTTGGTTGGGCACATTCCTTTCTGTCCGCTTCGCGCCCTCATAGCGGTCGTTCGGGCGGCCGATAGATAGTCCCGAAACCTGCCGTTCGTTCCGGCGGCGGCCGGCGTCCGCTATTGGGTGGTTGCGGACATGCGACACCCGCTACGGCTTGTTCGGCATATGGTCCCGCGTCCCAAGTTCGTCGCGCACCTCGGAATATGCCAAGCGCCAAGCTTGATCACTCTTGAATAAGATCAGGTTGTCAGCCGACGCGACCTCCTCGTCTGACAAGTCACTGCATTCGCGGCTTTCTTCGCACCACCGCAGACGCTTCAAACGCGCCAGCAGTGCACCTGTTGGCATCGACCTCAGATTGTCGCGCTCAACCGGCTGTAATGCGCGCTCCAGACCAAGTCCCTTTTTCATAGCTGAAGCTTAGACAGGCTTGCTCCGTCCGCAATGGGGTCGTCAGCGGACGTAAGATCGTCAGCCCGTTGTCCTGGCCGCTACGCCCTCGTTTCGGCCGTTCAACGGTAGCGCGAAACGAATCCGAAAGCGGCCGCTCAGATTGGGCCATTGAGGTCGGGGCTTGGGCCAGTTGGCGATGGGTTTTTTGAACTCGGCTGCGGTGGCGCAGCAGCGTGTAGCAAATGCAAATCGCCGCGGGGGAATGGAAACGAAAAAGCCCGGGCGAACCCGGGCTTTCAAGTCTCTGAGATTGCTCGATTATGGCCGGGCGGACTCGTGGTAGGTCATGTGCTTCTCCCCTCGCTTTGAGGTTCTTTTAGCGATGAAGAAGAGAACGACAAATTAATTTTCGGAGTTCCCTTCAAAGTGCGATCCGCCGAAAAAACCCGGCAGGCCGGAACGAAGCGGCGGTCAATTGATTAGCCGCCGCACTTCGGCGAAGAATTCGGGTTCAGGCGTCGGGTTGATCGCGAGATTGCTTTCCATCGCTGCGATGTCATTGCGCATCGCTCGCCCGGTCACCTCGAGATAGCGCCAGCAGCTGAATGCCCGCTCGCCCGTACGCGCCCGCCAGCGCGCCATGTCGAGCGCTGTCGCCGCAGCGTCGCTATTGCCCAAAACCATCTCTGAAAGGGCGAGGCACTGATAGAGATTGGTATCTGGCACCGTCCATTCTTCCTTGATGACTTCGATTACACGCTCGAAAAAGGGTGTCGGCGCTGATCCCTCAAGGCCCCATTTCGCAATCGCGTAATTGAACAGATCGTCGGGGCGGCGCCCCGACAAGACAGTGGAAGCCTCTCCGATCGTCTCCATTGCGAGCTGGAACTGTCCCAACCCAATCAGCGCCAGGATCATATAAGACCGGATGTTGGTGAGGTCGCGCTCACCGTCATTCTGCAACGACAACGCGCGCCGCCCGACCTTGACCACAAGCGGCAGCTTGTCGCGTTCGGTCATCAGCGATCGCATCAAAGTAGCATAGGCTGCGTCGCTCGCCTGAAGCTGATCGATCGCGCGCTGGATCGGCGCGACCCACCCCTCGGGTTCGATCGCGCGCAACAGGTCGATCGCAGGCAGGATCTCGAACACCGTCGCCGTGCCCGACCCAAGCACCCGATCCAGATCGGCAAGCGCCGGTTCCTTGCGGTTCAGCGAGCTAAGCAACCGCGCCCGCCGGATCAGCGCGCGGCTGCGTTCGTGATCATGGTCTATCGCGCCGTTGAGCGCGGTGAGTTCGTCCTCGATCGCTCCCATCCGGCTATAGAGGATCGAAAGCAGCCAGCAGATCTTGCCATTCTCGGAATGGATCGAGCCGATCTGCGATGCGGCATCCTCGATAGCGAACAGCGCTTCCTGATCGCCTTCGAGCCGCGCGCGCTCATAGCGCTCAGGCATCCGGCCGAGCGCCCAGTCGGCGCCGACCTCATCGGCGAAATTGCCTTCGATGATCGCGTGCATCAGGTTCTGATACTCGCGCGCAAGGCTCGATTTAGGCCGGCACGCCACGAACGCCGGCTGCTTCAGCAGGTCCAGGCTATTATAATGATGGATGATCGTCGCCGGTTTGCCGAGGCTGGTCTTTGCATTCTCCAGCATATCGCTGAGAATTTCGTCCTCGTCGTCAAGCTCCGGCACATTCGAAGGGCAGAAATGCAGATCGATGCGGTGCCCGCGCACGCCGACCGCTTCACTGCGGATCGACGCCACGATCGGCTTCAACCCCTCGATATTCTGCTCATTCGGCAGGAACATCACGACCACCGCGTCGGGGAGCTGCCTAGTACAAATGCCGCCGACATCGGTGTGGCCAGTGCGGCTGTCGATCAGCACATAGTCGAAGTTCGCCGAATGCGCCGCCCATTGGTTGCGCATATCCTCGAACATGAGGAACCCCTCATGATTGTCGTAGAGATCCTTCCAGTCGATCGAATAGAGCTTCTCGGCATAACCCGGCTGCGTGTGCCGGCCAGCGGGCATGAGCCATACCGGCGGCGTATCAGTGTGATCGCACTTCACGATGAAGTCGGCGACGTCCGGCGCACGGCCGGTGTCGCGGAACGCGCAGACATAATCTACCACGCCTGGCCGGGCTCCGGCGCATCGGAACAGATCAAAGGATGGAATGCCGGGCGCCTCGAGATCGAAGTCCACGACCAGAACCCGCTTGCCGGCCTGAGCAAGCAGGCTGGCCACGTTGATCAGCGCCATCGTGCGGCCGACGCCGCCTTTGTAGGAATAGAAGGTGGTAACGTACATGTCAGGCAGCCATCGCTTCCGGGACGTGAACGGCTGGCCTGAGATTGAACCGCCGCGACTGCTCCCGCGCACTGGCGCTAATCGGCATGCGGAACTCAGGTAAGCGTGGCTTCGCTGTCCGCTTTGTCGCTTCAGCTAGACCCAGAGAGCGCAGTAATCGCAGATGCTTGTCGACTGACTCGGACTGGATCTGCGTACCGGATTCCCACCGCTTAATCGATGCCGAGCCATAGCCGGTAAAGTCAGCAAATGCCTCCTGGAGCATGCCGAACGCGACCCGAACCGACCGGATCTCTGCCGGGGTCAGCCGTCCGAGATAGGCGCAAACCGCCTCATGCTTGATGTCTTCCGCCTCCGCATCGAGATATTGTTCGCCGCAGCCGGCGCACGTCCATACCGGCACTCTCGCGCTCAGCTCGACGCCATTGGCGACCGGACCATAGTTGAAAGTCTGGGTCTCAAAGCCAAGCGTTGCGATAGCGTCTTCGCACACCAAGCACTGCTGTGTCCGCTGCTCCACGCGTTCCAAAACCTCAGCCATGTTACTCATCCTCGTCATGTACAGTGCTCTCATGGAAGCTGCGGCCGAGGACAACCTCAGCGAGCAGTTGCAGCTTCACATAGATCATAACGCCGTCGTGGCCGGGTAGCTTCAGCACGAAACCCCGCTTGCCCGCTGGCTTCTTCAGGACCATTTCCTCGACCGGGGCGCCAGCTTCAATCGCCTCCGCCACAAAAGTCCAACAATTGTCCTCGGTAAAGGGCTCGCCATCGGCGGGATGCCGCAGCGACGTGGGGTGCCATTTGGTTGGCGCCTTGCCGCTGAAGGAAGACGTGCGTGTCTTGCGGCCGCCGCGAGCGCGGCGCGCCAATTCCTGACGATCGTGTTTGCACGCGTCACCCATAAAGCCCTTTCGTGCGAGCATATGTATCGATTGATGCTGAAATGTCAAGATTCAAAGTATCAATTGATCCCTGGGCCAAATGAGATTAGCTTCGGGTTCACGATGAATTGAGAACCGGAGTTTCGAAATGGCTACCTTGTTTCGGGGGGACGGACGACCCCAAGACCCCTTTGGCGACCCGCTTGACGCGATCCTCGCTGAAATCGCGATCAACCTGCAATTGTCGCCAGGCCTCCATGCCAAGGCGGTCGAGCGCTACAATTCGGTCTGTCGGTATATTGACCGGCAGGGCAGCCCTCTCGAGGGATGCGTCGCCAGCTTCTATCCGCAGGGCTCAATGGCGATCGACGCGACCATTTCAACGCGCGGAACCGATGACGAATATGACATTGACGCGGTTGCTGAGATCATGGGCGACCAGGAGGGCCCCGAAGCACTTCTCGACCTGCTCGAACGCGCGCTTAAGGATTACCCAGTCTCCCGTATGGAACGGAAGACCCGTTGCATTACGCTCTATTATGCCGACGGCATGCACCTCGATGTGACGCCCGCGCGGCGGCGAGCGATCAAGGAGAAGGAAGGCGTTATCGCCCACGCCAAGCAGGGGCGACCGAGCGAACATCGCTACGTGCCGATGAATGCCTTCGCCTTTTGCGAATGGTACAACAATCGGACGCCGGTCGAGGAGCGCTTTGCGATTGCGCTCAATCATCAGCTCTATGCGAAGCACGGCATGGCGTTCGATGCGGCCGAGATCGAGGAGGTCCCTGAGCAGACGCCGCTCATCATCAAGAGCGTGACGACGGTGGCGCTGCAGCTCATCAAACGACACCGCAACATCCTCTATGCGGACGCCACCGGCCGCATGCCACCTTCGGTGATGCTCTCTTGTCATGCCGGTCATGCGGCCACGCCGGGCATGGGCCTTGCCGATATGGTGATGCGTCAGGCGCGGTGGACGGCGCGTGCGATCGAGCGAGCGGCAGGCGCCAATCAGCTACTCGATGTGACCAATCCCGAGTTTTACGAAGAGCGTTTCACCGATCGCTGGCCCGAGAACCAGTCGCAGCAGGCGCATTATGCTCGTGCCCTGAACATGCTGGCCGATGGCCTACAATTCGCGCGTGAGCGCGGAGCGCAGCTTGAGGACTTGCAGGACTGGCTGCGCGAGCAGTTTGGTCAGCGGGTCGTCACGCGCTCGATCGAAAGCTTCAACAAGCGGCTCGGCCAGCAGGTCCAAGCACGCGAGCATGGATTCACGCGTTCGGGTGGATTGTATGTGCCGGCAGCGCCCGCGATTCTCACCGGAGCAGCCGTAGGGCTCTCCTCGGTTCCAGCCCGGGCGCACACCAATATGGGCGAGCGGCGTTAAGCCATGATCGGCATCGACGGGCAGATCGAAGCAATGCGGGCTGTCTGGCCTGAACTGCGCCTCGTTGCCCGCGATGGCGATGTCGCAGCCTGGGAAGGCCCGCTGCGGCCTTTGCTCCAGACCTATCAAGTTCGGATTCTCTACCGCGCGCCAAAGCTCGTCGAGGCACTTGATCCTAGGCGCTTGCAGCCAAAGGTTTCGATCTTGGCGCCGCAGCTCCGGCCTCGCCCTGGCGATACTGAAGGACGGCTGCCGCACGTTTATTATGCCCCGAATGGCGCGGTGACCTTGTGCCTTCTTGATCCAGAGGCAGGGGATTGGTCGCCGGCAGATTTGCTCGCCGAAACCACGGTTCCTTGGTCGATCGAATGGCTTGCTGCCTATGAAGGTTGGCGCGCCACTGGCAAGTGGACGGCAAGCGGCCGCCATGTAGAGACCGCAAATGGCTAAAACGACGATTCCCCAAAAGATCCAGTCGGCGCTTTGGGCGCGGGCTGCGGGGCGTTGCCAGTATCGGGGCTGCAATCACGACTTGGTGGGCGACTTGGTTGCCGGCCGGCAGGACGCATTGTTCGGTTTCATCGCCCATATTGTAGCGGATAGCGCAGATGGACCTCGGGGCGATCCAGTGCGCTCACCGCTGCTCGCCAAGAGCCTTGAAAATCTGATGCTCATGTGCGGCACGCATCACAAGCTAATCGATGTCGATGCTGCGGCTGATCATCCCGAGCATGTGCTTCTTGCGATGAAGACTGAACATGAGACGCGTATCGCGCTGGTTGCAGGTATCGATGACGAACGCGCGTCACATGTCCTGCGTTTCGGAGCGAGCATCGGCGCCAATGAGTCTTTGGTGTCCACCAAGGCAATTTTCGCGGCGATGCCTCCGGACCATCACCCTGCGAGTGGCCAGACGATCGATTTGGAAATGATTGGCCATGCCTTCCAGGACAATGATCCCGCATTCTGGGCGACACAGCAGGTTAATCTGCAGCGCAATTTCGCCTCCCGTGTAGGCGGGCGGATCGAGCGCCAGGAGATCCGCCATTTGAGCGTCTTTGCTCTCGCACCCCAACCGTTGCTGATTGAACTCGGCAGGTTGCTCTACGAGATTGTCCCGACGGTGGTGCATCAACGGCATCGCGAGCCCGCCACTTGGAATTGGCAGCGCGATCGGCCCGTCGTTACCTATCACACAGGAGAGCCCGCGGCCGGACGCGCCGGTTCAGTGGCGCTCAAGCTCGGTGTCAGCGGCACGATTACCGATGAACGGATCGAGCGTGTGTTGGGGGAAGACGTGGCGATCTGGAGCCTCTGCGCCGACGAACCACACAACGACATAGTGCGCAGTCCGGAAGATCAGGCAGGGTATCGCAACGCGCTTCGGCGCCTGTTCGACCGGATCAAAGCGCGACATGGCGAGGGAATGCCGGTCCATGTCTTTCCCGCCCTTCCAGCATCGCTGGCAGTGGAGACGGGCCGGGTCTGGATGCCCAAAGCGGATCCGGAGCTCCGAATCTACGACCAGCAGGGTGAGAAGGGCTTTGTGTTCTCACTGACTATCGGGCGCGCAGAGGCCGCATAGTCGGATTTGGATGCCGCTGCTGGCAGCGCTGTGGGCGTCGGTATCCTTTTGAGCTGCCCCCTATCCCAAACGGGGCGTCCTAGAGCCGACCGTCCGCAAACGGCCCAAAGTCGACGGTCCTTGGCGGCGAACTGCAATGTCCGCTTTCGCTGATTAATCGCCCGAGAACGGACTGACCGCTCTCGGCCCAATAGTTGCCATCGCGTTCGCGCGAACTTGGCGGTGGTGTCCGGCGGCCTTGGAAGTTGAGAACCGCGCTTGAGAGCACGCGCCCGTTGGGGCCATCCGACGCCGCCGAACGCATGCTTCCTATCGTTCAAACGATAGCGGTGCCAACCCGCGCTTGCCATTCTGCCCGCGCTCGCCGAAGATTCCCTTGATGAAGAACGACGTGGATCATCTGCCCGAGGTTCAAAGGGGCGAGCTGGAGCGAGTCCAGCACGTTCTGATGGAGGAGTTTGCCGAGGCGATCGCTCGGGCGACTACGCCGAGCCGCAAGAATGGCAAGATCCTCAAGATCATCCTGTTCGGATCCTATGCGCGACAGGATTGGGTCGACGAACCCGAGAACGGCTATCAATCCGATTTCGACCTGCTGGTGATCGTCAACCACGACGACCTGACCGACATCGCCCATTACTGGTACATCGCGGAGGATCGCGTCCTGCGCGACGCGGCGATCGCGCGGCCAGTCAACATCATCGTCCATTCGCTCGACGAGGTGAACCAGTCGCTCAAGCGCGGCGAGTATTTCTGGGTCGATATCGCTAGGGATGGGATCGTCCTCTACGAGCTGCCCTGCCATCCGCTCGCGACGCCGATGCCGCTTAGCCAAACCGACGCCTACCAGATGGCTAAGGCGTACTTCGAGGAGTGGATGGGGAAGGTTCAGGACGCGATAGAAATCGCCGAATTCTGTATTGAAAAGCGAAAGCTGAAGGACGCTGCGTTCACGCTCCACCAAGCCACGGAGCGTGCGTACATCTTCTTTCTGCTGGTGCGGACCCTCTATTTCCCACGCTCGCACAATATCAAGTTCCTGCGCTCGCTCGCTGAGGGCAACGAGCCCCTGCTGATCGAGGCTTGGCCCCGCGATACCCGCATCGATCGCCGGCGCTTCCAGCTGCTCAAGCGTGCCTATGTCGAGGCCCGCTATTCCAGCGCCTACGAGATCACCGTCGAGGAGCTGAACGCGATCCTGGCGTGCGTGCGGTCGCTGCGCGACATCGTCGAGCAGGTCTCGCGTGAGAGGCTGGAGCAGCTGCGCGCCTCGACGGGGTTGTAGAACGCCATCAAGATCAATGGCCTGACTTGAAACCGCGCCGCGCCGCACCGACATCCCTCCTATCGTTCAACAACGGAAAGGAGGTGGTCAGATGTCTCATTGTCACATGCCGCGCGCGGCAGAATCTCTGAGCATGACCTCCACCGCGGGGGTCCAGCTCGGCTGAGCTGTCCGCGTTCGGATGACAATGGAAAGGCCGTCCCGAGAGGGGCGGCCTTTCGCGTTTGGTTCGTCGAAGGCACCCGGCCCATGCGCGCGCCGTGAACGTCACGCAAACGCGGACAACATCGTCTCCAAGGGAGCGATATAAGGCGTCCGAGCGATGACCAGGTCGCGGGTTCGGTCTGCACGCCCAAGCCGTCGCTCCTGGGAAACCCGCTCAGGCGCCAGGTGGCGTTGTAGATACAATTTCGACCATAACTCGTCGCACAGCGCCCCTTGGCGCCATGTGATTTCCAGCTTGATTGGAAGAGTCATTGGCCGTCGGGATTTCCCCCGGCGGGAGCCTCTTTGTGACCCCCACCAAGCTGCTGATCGGACAGATCCTCATCGTCTTCGGACTTGTGATCGCGGGCCTATGGGCTGCGACGCAATGGGCGGCGGCGATGCTCGCCTATCAGCCCGAGCTCGGTCAGCCTTGGCTGATCGTCGGGCAGGTTCCCGTCTATCGGCCCTGGGCGCTGTTCTCCTGGTGGTATCACTATGACGCTTATGCGCCGCACGTCTTCGACAAGGCGGGTTTGCTCGCTGGAGCCTCGGGCTTTCTCGGCTGTGGCGCGGCGATATTCGGGTCGCTGTGGCGCGCCCGCCAGCGCAGCAATGTCACCACCTATGGCTCGGCACGTTGGGCCAAGCCCCAGGAGATCGAGCGGGCAGGGCTGCACCGCGACCGCGGCGTGCTGCTCGGTCGGATCGCCGGCCAGTATCTGCGCCACGACGGCCCCGAGCATGTCATGGCGTTCGCGCCGACCCGGTCGGGCAAGGGCGTCGGCCTCGTCGTGCCGACGCTGCTGTCCTGGACCGGCTCGACGGTGGTCCATGACATCAAGGGCGAGAATTGGACGCTGACCGCCGGCTGGCGATCGCGCTTCTCGCACTGCCTGTTGTTCAACCCGACCGATGCGCGCTCGGCGCGCTACAATCCGCTGCTCGAGGTCCGGCGCGGCGCCGACGAAGTGCGCGACGTCCAGAACATCGCCGACATCCTGGTCGACCCGGAGGGCGCGCTCGAACGCCGCAACCATTGGGAGAAGACCAGCCACTCGCTGCTGGTCGGAGCGATCCTCCACATCCTCTATGCCGAGGAGGAAAAGACGCTCGCCCGCGTCGCCACCTTCCTATCCGATCCCCAGCGCAGCTTCGTCGCGACGCTGCGGCGGATGATGTCGACCAACCATCTCGGCGCGCCCGAGGCGCCGCGGGTCCATCCGGTCGTCGCCTCGGCCGCGCGCGAACTGCTCAACAAGAGCGAGAACGAACGGTCGGGCGTGCTGTCGACCGCGATGTCGTTCCTCGGTCTCTATCGCGACCCGACCGTCGCCGAGGTCACCTCGCGCTGCGACTGGCGGATCGCCGACCTGATCGAGGGCGAGCGGCCGGTGTCACTCTACCTCGTCGTTCCGCCGTCGGACATCAGCCGGACCAAGCCGCTGGTCCGTCTTGTGCTCAACCAGATCGGTCGCCGGCTGACCGAGCGGCTTGAGCAGCCCGGTGTCAATGTGCGCCGGCACCAGCTGTTGATGATGCTCGACGAGTTCCCCGCGCTCGGGCGGCTCGATTTCTTCGAGACCAGCCTCGCCTTCATGGCCGGCTATGGCATCCGTGCCTTCCTGATCGCCCAGAGCCTCAACCAGATCGAGAAGGCGTATGGCGAGCACAATTCGATCCTCGACAATTGCCATGTCCGTATCGCCTTCGCGACCAATGACGAGCGCACCGCCAAGCGCATTTCCGATGCGTTGGGCACCGCGACCGAGCAGCGCGCGATGCGCAACTATGCCGGCCACCGGCTAGCGCCCTGGCTTGCGCACGTCATGGTCAGCCGCCAGGAAACCGCCCGCGCGCTGCTAACCCCAGGCGAAGTCATGCAGCTGCCGGCGACCGATGAACTGGTGCTGCTCTCCGGGCTTGCACCAGTCCGCGCGACCAAGCTGCGCTATTTCGAGGACCGCAATTTCAGCGGCCGGGTGCTGTCGGCGCCGGTTCTTGCCGAAGGTGTCTATGGCGACCGCCCGCGTCAGCGATCGAATGACTGGGGCCGGCTCGCGCGACTCCCCGACAGGCGACTCGAACGCGCCGCGGATCTGGCCGATGCCGGAGATGATGGCGGCATGCAGCAGCAACGACATCCCGGTCTCGCCGAGGAAGGCGCGGCCCACCCTGCCGAGGCGGACCCGGCCGCTCAGGTCGCGCCGGAAGACGACGATAACGTCGCCGCAGACAAGCACGCGATGGAACAGGCGCAGGGCCTGACCCCGGCAGCGCGTGCCTATGGCATCAACGAGGGCGCGCATCGCGACCTCATTCCGGGCCTGTGACGATGAAGGTCCGTCAGAACCTCTATATCGATCGTGAGCTGAGCGACGCGCTCGAAGCGCTCGCCGCCGGCCCCGGTGCGAACAAGTCGCGGCTGGTCAACGACGCACTGGCGAGCTGGCTCGCGCGGCACGGCTCAAAGGAGGTCGATGACCTCCTTAAGGTCCGGCTCGACCGCATGTCGCGCGAGATCGGTTTGGTCCGCCGCGACATCGACGTGGTGCTTGAGAGCCTTGCGCTGTTCGTCCGCTACCAGTTGCTGGTCACGGCGCCTTTGCCCGAGGCCGACAGCGCGGCGCTCGCGATCGGGCTCGACCGGTTCGAGAAATTTGTCGGCCAGGTCGGGCGCCAGCTCGCCAGCGGCAGGCGCACCCTCGGCCCCACCGAACCAATGGAGAAGGCCTCGTGAGCGGCGCGGCCGACACGGTGTCGGAAGGCCGGCGCCGCGCGATGCTGCGCACTGCGATGGGACCAGCTATCGCCGCGGCCCTCGCCGACCCGCTCGTGCTCGAGGTGATGATCAACCCGGACGGCGCGCTGCGGTTCGATCGGCTGGGCGAGGGGCGGACCGATACCGGCACCCGCTTCGAGCCGGCCCAGGTCGAGCGGATCATACGGCTCGTCGCCAGCCACGCCCGTACCGAGGTGCATGCCACATCGCCGATCGTCTCGGCCGAGCTGCCGCCGCATGGGGAAGGCGCTGGGGAACGGTTCGAGGGCGTGCTGCCCCCGGTCAGCCTCGCGCCGTGCTTCTCGATCCGCAAGCCGGCGATTCGCATCTACACGCTGCTCGACTATGTCGCCGACGGGATCATGTCGGCCGAGATGGCGCGCCTGCTGTCGCTGGCGGTGGTCGAGCGCCGCAACGTCCTCGTCGCCGGCGGGACCAGCTCGGGCAAGACGACACTCGCCAATGCGCTTCTCGCCGAGATGGCGCATCTCGATGAGCGGGTGATTCTGATCGAGGACACGCGCGAGCTCCAGTCGCCAGCGCCCGATACCGTCGCGCTGCGCACCCGCGCCGGCCACGTCACCATGGCCGACCTGGTCCGCTCGACACTGCGCCTCCGACCTGACCGCATCATCGTCGGCGAGGTGCGGGGCGGCGAGGCGCTCGACATGCTCAAGGCCTGGAATACCGGCCATCCCGGCGGGATCGCTACCGTCCATGCCAACAGCGCGACCTCTGCGCTGCTGCGCATCGAGCAACTGATCCAGGAAGCCGTGGTCACGGTGCCCCGACGGCTGATCGCCGACGCGATCGATCTGGTCGTGTTCATCGCCGGGCGTGGTTCGGCTCGCCGGGTGGACACGCTCGCACGCGTCGCCGGGCTCGATCCCGACGGCAACTACGCCGTCCTCGACCTCCCGCTCGATTTCACCCGCGCACCTCAAGGAGATTGATCATGCCCATGTCCGTATCTTACCGCCCCCCGCTCCCCTTGGCCGCGTTTGCTTTCGGGCTGGCGATCGCCGTTTCCGCGCCGGCCTTCGCGAGCGGTTCGGGCATGCCCTGGGAGCAGCCGCTCCAGCAGGTGCTCGAATCGGTGCAGGGGCCGGTCGCCAAGATCATCGCAGTGATGGTGATCATCACAACCGGCCTGACGCTCGCGTTCGGCGAGACCTCGGGCGGCTTTCGCCGGCTCATCCAGATTGTGTTCGGTCTGTCGATCGCGTTCGCCGCCTCCTCCTTCTTCCTGAGCTTCTTCAGCTTCGGCGGCGGGGCGCTGGTCTGATGCCGACGTCCGCCGGCCATCACATCGACGGGCTCGAGGCACCGATCCATGGCAGCCTCGGGCAGCCCATCCTGTTGGGCGGCGCGCCGCGCGGGCTGGCGATCGTCAACGGCACGATCGCCGCAGCGGTCGGGCTGGGCCTCCAGCAATGGCTGGTCGGTCTGGTCCTCTGGGCGGTCGGGCACAGCGTCGCGGTATTCGCAGCGCGCCGGGACCCGGACTTCGCGCCCGTCCTTCTCCGCCATCTTCGTCAGAGGAGCTATCTCGCATGCTGAGCTTGCGCGAATATCGCCAGTGCGCCGACCGGCTCGCCGATCATCTCCCCTGGGCAGCGCTGGTCGCACCGGGCGTGGTGCTCAACAAGGACGGCAGCTTTCAGCGCACGCTCCGGTTTCGCGGGCCGGACCTGGAAAGCGCGACCGAGGCCGAGCTGGTGGGGGCCTGCGCCCGCGCCAACAATGCGCTCAAGCGGTTCGGCTCGGGCTGGGCCTTGTTCTTTGAGGCCGAGCGTGTCGAAGCGCTCGACTATCCGACGAGCGCCTTTCCCGATGCCGCTTCCTGGCTGGTCGATGAGGAGCGCCGCGCCGCGTTCGAAGCAGAGGGCGCGCATTACGAGAGCCACTATCATCTGACGCTCACCTTCCTGCCGCCGGCCGATGCGAGCGACGCCGCCGGCCGGTCGCTGGTCGAGCGCAACGAAGATGCCGGCGGCCGCGACTGGCGCACGGCGCTGGCCGGCTTCGTCGCGGAGACCGACCGTGTGTTCGATCTCTTCGCGGGCTTCATGCCCGAGGTGCGCGGCCTCTCTTCCGACGAAACGCTTGCCTATCTCCACGCCTGCGTCTCGACCCGCCGCCAGCCGGTCGCAGTGCCCGAGACCCCGATGTATCTCGATGGGCTGCTCGCCGATACACCACTGGTCGGTGGCCTCGAGCCGAAGCTCGGCGACCGGCACCTGCGCACGGTTACGGTGCTCGGCTTTCCCAATATGAGCCGCCCGGGAATTCTCGACGCGCTGAACACCGCGGACTTCGGCTACCGCTGGGTCACGCGCTTCATCGCGCTCGACAAGACCGATGCGATCCGAACGCTGACGAAGATCCGGCGCCAGTGGTTCAACAAGCGCAAGTCGATCACCGCGATGTTGCGCGAAGTGATGTACAATCAGCCGGCCCAACTGCTCGACAGCGATGCCGACAACAAGGTCACGGATGCCGACCAGGCGCTGCAGGCGCTCGGTGCCGACTATGTCGCGTTCGGTTATCTGACCGTCACGATCACCGTCTCGGACGTGGATCGCATGCGCGCCGACGAGAAGGTCCGCGCGGTCGAGCGGATAGTCAACGGCCTCGGCTTCACCTGCGTGCGCGAGGGCGTCAATGCGGTCGAGGCATGGCTGTCCTCGCTGCCCGGCCATGCCTATGCCAATGTCCGGCAGCCGCTGGTCCACACCCTCAACCTCGCCCATCTGATGCCGCTCTCGGCGATCTGGGCGGGTCCGGTCACCAATGCCCATCTCGGCGGGCCGCCGCTGCTGGCCGCTCAGACCGCGGGTACGACGCCGTTCCGCTTGTCGACCCATGTCGGCGATGTCGGCCATATGCTGGTGGTCGGGCCGACCGGCGCGGGCAAGTCGGTGCTGCTGGCGCTGATCGCGCTGCAGTTCCGGCGCTATCCGGATGCTCAACTCTACATCTTCGACAAGGGCCTTTCCGCGCGCGCCGCGGTGCTCGCTATGGGCGGCGCGCATCATGCGCTGGGCTTGGGAAGCGGCGCAGGACAGGAAGGGGGAAATGGGCTCGCCTTCCAGCCGCTGCGGAAGATCGACGATGCGGATGAGCGTAGCTGGGCGGCGGAATGGATTGCGGCGCTGCTCGCGCACGAGAAGGTGCTCGTCACCCCGGAGGTCAAGGAAGCGGTCTGGTCGGCGCTGGGCTCGCTCGCCTCAGCACCGGCCGAGGAGCGGACGCTGACGGGGCTTACGCTGCTGCTTCAATCGAATGCACTGCGGACGGCGCTGACCGCCTATACGCTCGATGGCCCTTATGGTCGGTTGCTCGATGCTGCCGAGCAGGCGCTGGCGCTCTCCGATATCCAATGCTTCGAGACCGAGGCGCTGATGGCGCAGTCGGGCGTGGTCGCGCCGGTCCTGACCTATCTGTTCCACCGGCTCGAGGAGCGCTTCGACGGTCGCCCAACCCTGCTGATCCTCGACGAAGCCTGGATCTTCCTCGACCACCCGCTGTTCGCCGCACGCATCCGCGAATGGTTGAAGACGCTTCGCAAGAAGAACGTCGCGGTGCTGTTCGCGACGCAGAGCCTGGCGGATATCGCCGAAAGCAGCATCGCGCCCGCGATCATCGAGAGTTGCCCACAGCGTATCCTGCTCCCCAACGACCGCGCGATCGAGCCGCAGAGCCAGGCCGCCTATCAACGCTTCGGGCTCAATGCGCGGCAGATCGAGCTCGTCGCGCGGTCAACCCCCAAGCGACACTATTATCTCCAATCCGCACGCGGAAATCGCCTGTTCGAACTGGGTCTGGGTCCGATTGCGCTGGCCCTATGCGGCGCCTCCGATCCGGCCAGTCAGCAGCAGATCGATGCGCTGCTCGCCGAGCATGGCGCAGGCGCCTTCGCCGCTGAATTCCTCACCTCACATGACCTCGCCTGGGCCGCCGCGCTGCTCGGCGACTTCACGCCCCCGGTTCGCTGACCCCCTAGCTCGAAGGAGAAAAGCCATGTCCTGGAGAAACCCGTCCCATCCAATCTCCAAATATCTCGTCGCGACTGCGCTCGCGCTCGGTTCCGCCGGCTCGCTCGGCATGGCGCTGTACGCGTCGCCGGCGTCCGCCCAGATCACCGTGTTCGATCCATCGAACTATTCGCAGAACCTGCTCACTGCGGCGCGAACGCTCCAGCAGATCAACAACCAGATCCAGTCGCTCCAGAATCAGGCAACGATGCTGATGAATCAGGCGAAGAATCTGAGCCGGATCGACTTCCCCGAACTCCAGGCGCTGACCCGGACACTGCAGCAGATCGACCGGCTGATGGGTCAGGCGCAAGGGATCGGCTTTCGGGTCGAGAACGTCGATGGCGAGTTCCGGCGGCTGTTTCCGCAGAGCTTCGACCAGGCGCTGACCACCAACGATCTTGTCGTCGGTGCCCGGACTCGCCTCGACACCTCGGTCGCCGCGTTCAATAGGACGATGCAGGTGCAGGCGCAGGTCGTCGGCAACGTCGCTGCCGATGCACAGGCGCTCGCCGCGATCGTGGCGAAGAGCCAAGGCGCCGAGGGCGGACTCCAGGCGCAACAGGCGACCAACCAGTTGCTGGCGCTCACCGCCAAGCAGCAGTTCCAGATCCAGAACATGATGGCGGCGCAGTACCGTGCCGAGACGCTCGAAGCGTCGCGCCGCGCTCAGGCCCAAGCCGAGGCGCAGGCCGCCACCCGAAAGTTCCTCGGCAACGGCACGGCCTACCACCCTCGCTAGGGGCCTCCCGTCCGAGTGTGACGGCGGGCGTTGCCCCCGGTTCGCCGTCACCCCGCGGGGCGCGCCTCCAGCTCCCCGAGCGCGCTCCGCGGGACGTGTTTCCACCGACAGGAAATGACCATGACCGACCTCAACGTCATCGACCAGTTCCTGCAGGCGTTCATTCGCTACATCGACAGCGGGTTCGGCTTGCTGGGTGGCGATGTCCATTTCCTGGCGGCGACGCTGATCGGCATCGACGTCACGCTGGCGGGCCTGTTCTGGGCGCTGGGCGGCGAACAGGATGTGATGGGGCGCTTCCTCAAGAAGATCCTCTATGTCGGGGCCTTCGCCTTCATCCTGAACAGCTTCCCGACCCTCGCGACGATCGTCTTCAACTCGTTCGCAGCGGCGGGACTGACCGCAGGCGGCGGCACGATCTCGGCCGATGATCTGCTCAAGCCGGGCAGGCTGGCCGGGACTGGATTCTCGGCTGCCTGGCCCCTGCTCGATCAGGTCTCACAGCTGCTCGGCTTCACGACCTTCTTCGACAATTTCCTGACGATCGCGGTGCTGCTCTTCGCCTGGGCGCTGGTGATCCTCTCGTTCTTCATCCTCGCGATCCAGCTGTTCATCACAATCCTGGAGTTCAAACTGACCACCCTGGCCGGCTTCGTGCTGGTGCCCTTCGCTTTGTGGAACCGCACCAGTTTCCTCGCCGAGCGTGTGCTGGGAAGCGTCGTCAGCTCGGGCATCAAGGTGATGGTCCTCGCTGTCATCGTCGGGATCGGCTCGAACTACTTCAACGATTTCGTCGGCTCGCTGCAGGGTCAGGAGCCCGATATCGGGAAGGCGATGAGCTTGGCGCTCGCTGCACTCACCCTGTTTGGGCTCGGCATCTTCGGTCCGGGAATCGCGACCGGCCTAGTCTCCGGCGCGCCTCAACTCGGCGCGGGCGCGGTTGCAGGCACGGCGCTCGGTGCTGCCGGCGTCGTTGCGCTGGGTGGCGGTGCCGTCCTTGCCGGTGGCGGTGCCATCGGAGGGGCCGCTCTAGGTGCGGTCCGCGCTGGCACATCGATGGGCTCGGCTGCTTCGACTGCCTACAAGCTCGGCCAGGAGGGCGCGGGCTCCACCAGCGTCGGCGCCGGGCTCAAGGGGGTTGCGAGCGCGGCGGGCAGTGCATTGCGCAATCGCGCCGCCGGAGCTTTCGGCATCAGCAAGGCCGCGGCTTCGGGCCGCCAGGCAGCTTTCGACGCGCTCGCCCACCGGCACACGCCCGCCGCCAGCGGATCCAACCAGGCCACCGAACAACAGCCAGCCTGGGCGCAGGCGCTGCGCCGCCAGCAGGATGCGCGTCACCATCGCCAGGTCGTCGTCCACACCCTGCGCGAGGGCGATCGCGGCGGTGCGTCCGCAACCCCCGACATCAAGGAAAAGGAGGACTGAGCGATGCTCTTCAAGCGAAGCGTCCAGCGCTACGGGCGGACGCCGGAACCCGACACACCCTTTCATCGTGCCGGCCAGCTATGGGACGAGCGGATCGGATCGGCGCGCGTCCAGGCGCGCAATTGGCGGCTGATGGCCTTTGGCGGACTGGCGCTCACCACGGCCATGTCGGGCGCGCTGATATGGCAGTCGCTGCAGAGTCGCGTGACGCCCTATGTCGTCGAGGTCGATCGCCTCGGCGAGGCACGCGCGATCAGCGAAGCCGAGGCTGGATATCGTCCCACGGACCCCCAGATCTCCTGGCATCTGGCCCGCTTCATCGAGAAGGTGCGCTCGGTCTCGCTCGACCCGGTGCTGATGCGGCGCGACTGGCTGTCTGCCTTTGACTTCGCCAGCCAGCGTGGCGCGGTGTTCCTTGGCGACTATGCGCGGTCGGCGAACCCGTTCGGTGCCATTGGCCAGAAGACGGTATCGGTTCAGGTCACGAGTGTGGTCCGCGCCTCCGATCAGTCATTTCAGGTGAAGTGGATCGAGACGGCATTCGATCGGGGCGCACAAGCGGGAACCTCGCACTGGACCGGCATCCTGACCGTCAAGCTCAAGCCGCCCGCATCGGCGGAGGTGCTGCGCAAGAATCCGCTCGGCCTCTACGTCGATGCGATCGACTGGAGCCGCGAGATCGAGCCGGCGGCCAACCCGGCGGTCCCGCCGCAGGCAGCGGCCCGCCCGGCGCAACCGGCCCCCGAAGGTTCGATCACTGCCGCGCCTGATGGCGCTGCCTCGGCGAGCCCCGTCCCCATCAATCCGGAGAATCGGCCATGAAACGCCCCAGCAACTTGCCCGCGCTGTTTTCGACGGCGATTATATTGATCGTACCCGCCAGTGCTTTTGCGCAGAGTACAAGCGCCGCCGATGCTGTCCAGCGGACGACATCGACGATCGCAGCGGCAAACCGGACCGCGACGCGCGAGCCGTCCCCGCCGGCCTTTCTCAATGCCGCTGCGGTCATGCCCTATGCCGAAGGCGCGATCTATCAAGTCTACACCACGCCGGAACGCGTGACCGACATCGCGCTTGAGCCCGGTGAGGTGCTGGGCGCGGTGGCGAGCGGCGACACGGCGCGCTGGGTGATCGGCGATACCACGAGCGGCGCGGGTGCAAGCAAGCGTGTCCATATCCTCGTGAAGCCCTATGCTGCGGGTCTCTCCACCAATCTCGTCATCACCACTGATCGGCGGACCTATCATCTCGCGCTCACCAGCGTGCGCAGCGTCGGCATGTCGGCGCTGACATGGACCTATCCGCAGGATGGATTGCTGGCGATCAAGCGAACCGAGGAAGCGGCGGCTGCGGCTACCCCGGTGGCTGCCGGGCTCGACGTCGATCAGCTCCATTTCAACTATGCCATCTCCGGGGATACGCCGCGATGGCGGCCGTTGCGCGCGTTCGACGACGGCAGGCAGACCTATATCGAGTTTCCTGTGAGCCTGGCGGTCGGCGAAGCGCCGCCGCTGTTCCTCGTTGGCGCAAAGGGCGAGGCGCAGCTGGTCAACTACCGCCTGCGCGGACGCTATTATGTCGTCGACAGGATCTTCGACGTTGCCGAGCTCCGCCTCGGCGCCAAGCGCCAGGAGATTGTCCGGCTTACCCGCATTGATGAAGCCGGGCGCCGCGGTCGGACGAAAGGGAGGGCGTCGTGACCGCGGAAAACGCTGAGGCGCCCGGCGGCCCCGCTTCCGTGTCGTCGCCGAAGGTTGATCCCGAGACTCTGATGCTGCGTGCCCGGCCCGGACGTGCGATTCGCTTCAAGCGCGGTGTGATCGTGTCGCTCGCCGCAATCGCGGCCGCCGGCGTCGTCGGCACGGCCTGGTTCGCGCTCGAGCCTCGGGCACTGCATCTCGCGGCGGACGGCGACGACAAGAACCTCGCTGCCAAGACGCCGACCGATACACTGGGCGCGCTTCCAGCAAGCTACGATTCGGTGCCGAAGCTGGGGCCGCCGCTGCCCGGAGATCTGGGCAAACCCATCCTCGATCGTCAGCGCCAGCTCGCTAGCGAGGGTATGCCACCGGTTCCGCCGGTATCGGCAGTACCGCAGACCGCCGACGACGCCCGCCAACGCCGCGCCGCGGAACTCAAGGCGGCGCGTGAATCCGGATTGCTGGTCCAGACCGCCGGCCAGCAAGCGCAGGGCGGGCCGATGCCGGCGGGTCCGACGCCGGGATCTACGGGGTCTGATGATCAGGCCGCCAAAGTCGCAGTCGATGCCGAGCGCAATCCCAATGGCCAGGAGCGCAAAGCCGATTTTGTCCGTACCCCCAACAAGGCAGCTGACATCAATCCGCATGCGGTGACGTCGCGTCCATCGCCGTTCACCTTGTCTACGGGCAGCGTGATTTCGGCGAGCCTGATCACCGGTCTGAGATCGGATCTGCCGGGTCTGGTGACTGCGCAAGTGACCGAACGGGTCTTCGACAGCGCGACGGGCAACATCCTGCTGGTTCCGCAGGGTGCCCGGCTCATCGGCGCATACGACAGCGTCGTCGCGTTCGGGCAACGGCGGGCGCTGGTCGTATGGCAGCGGATCATCTTCCCCGATGGTAGCTCGATCCGCCTGGACAACGCGCCGGCTACCGATCCGTCGGGATATGCCGGGCTAGCCGACAAGGTCGATTTCCATACCTGGGCGCTACTCAAGGGCGTCGTGCTATCGACCCTGCTCGGCGTTGGTTCGGAATTGCAATTCAGCGGTGAGAGCGATCTGGTCCAGGCTGTCAGGCAGTCGACCCAGCAAAGCGTTTCGCGCGCCGGTGATCAGCTCACTTCGCGGAATCTGCAGGTCCAGCCGACGATCACCATTCGTCCTGGCGCACCTGTCCGGCTGCTGGTGCATCACGACCTGATCCTGAAACCCTGGATGGAGTAATGGCGATGGCCGACCTACGTCTTCCGCGGCTTCCCGACCGCACCCCGGTGAAGATCAGCATCCAGGTGACCCCGCACCTCTTCGCCGATCTCACGCGATACGCAGCGCTCTACAAGGACGCCTATGGCCAGGAAGAGGCCGTCGCCGACCTGATCCCGTCCATGCTGACCTCCTTCCTCGATAGCGACCGGGCCTTTGCAAAAGCCCGATCGGGTGGAAAGTGACCGCCATGGCTACCGCCAAGCCGGATGAGGGATGCCCCGCAAACGGTTCGATCGAGCCGATCAGCGTTCGCATCCCCACCGCCGTCGCCATGACCGGGCTAAGCCGATCGAGGATCTATGAGCTGATCGCTTGTGGCGAAATCCAGATCGCGAAGGACCGCCGGAGCACGCTGATCATCGTCTCTAGCCTGCGGGAGACGGTGCGGCGGCGGATCGTAGATCGACATTTGCCAAGCGGGTAGCGGGTTCGGTCCATCGCATTCCAATAGGCAGGCGGCCAGACACACTTTCCATTTGTTCCTGTTTTGTGCCATCTCTTCGGCATGGAACGATTCGCCCCTGAGCCCTCGCGTGCCGCCATTTCATCCGCCATCCTTGCCGCGCCAGGATGGGCGCGCGTGGGAATCACGATGCCGAATGATCGATTGCGTGCGGAGGCTGCGGAGGAGTTAGCGCGCGCGATCGTCGATCGATTGCACCAGACGCAGCCGAGCGTGGATACGGATCAATTGGCGCTGCCAATCTGATCCTCTTCGGAAGTCACTCGCCACCAAGCAGAGGCAGGAAGGAAGCAAGCCGCGGACGCACAGACGATAGAAACAAGCCGGATCGACAAGGTAGCATTTCCGAAGCGACGCAGCCCTAGTAGTCTTATGGCTGGTGTTCGGGCGCGCTAAAGGTTGAAGCCGCTACAGGTCAGGTCCTCGGGGCAGCGAATTCAGGATGTCCTTTGCGGTCGATTGGCAGAGACGCTCAACTAGCCGGCAGATCACCGGCGCTAGAATAAATCGGATTGCACAATCACGCGTTGATCGCGGATTCGCGCTAGTCGTCGTACCAGCTGTTCAGCACCGAGCGGACCTAGCGCTGACGGATGACCAGTTCAGTGCCGGCGTAGCGTGCCGCGCGGACATGCTCGATCCGCTGCATCTTTCGACCGGTCTTGTCCATGAACGACACTTCGACGGTAACCGGTGCCGTCGAGGTGAGGCCGAAGTGGAGCGGCTGGGTCCCTTGCGAATTGTAACCCTCGCCGGTCGAGACCTGGCGGGTCGCAAGGATCCTGCCAGCGGCATCGTAGAGCCGGACCACGGCGCCCATGCGCGTGAAGCGCCCCGCCTTATCGAGCACGCGCACTGCGAGGCTGCGGCGGGCTGCCTGCTTGCTAAGATCGTTGTGGAAGAGGAAATGACCGCCGGTCGCGGTGTATCCGCGTGTGACCGAGAGATCGAGAGCGCCGTCGCGGTCATAGTCGATCCACTGGACGCCATGGTCGGCGACATCGAGCGGAGAGCCCGCAGGCAGGATGTTGGTGAACCCGTTGCCGCCAAGGTTGCGATACAGGCGGTTCGCAGGCTTTTGTGCGCCCGACTTGCCCGTGTAAGCGGTGACGAAGAGATCGAGCCAGCCGTCATTATCGAAATCGCCCCATGCCGCGCCCACGGCATGATTGTCTTCGGCGAGGCCGAGTTGCGGCGCGACATTCTCGAAGCTGCCATCGCCCTTGTTGCGGTAGAGGATGTTGACGCCGTAGCTCGCGACGAAGAGGTCCAGCTTGCCGTCATTGTCATAGTCGCCGACGGCGCAACCGACGCTGCCCTCTTCGGAAGGCCGACCGGGACGGTCCATGTTGAGCGCGGGAGCGACATCGGTGAAGCGATCGCCGTCGTTGCGCCATAGCGCGTCCGTCGCGCCCGACTGGTTGGCGAGGAAGAGATCGAGGTCGCCGTCGCGGTCGTAATCGAGCCAGCACGCGCCGACGGTCGGGCGCGCGTCGTCGCCGGCCCGATCGGCAGGGACGCGGACGAAGCGGCCCTGGTCCTGGCGGAACAGTGCATTGGGGCCCGAGCGGTTTGCGGCGAAGAGATCGACGTCGCCGTCATTGTCGAAATCGACCCAGCTCGACTGGCGGGCCGAGCGGCCCGCGGCGACGGGCGCAGCGTCGGTCACTGGCACGAAGCGGCCGCCCTTGTCGTTCCTGAAAAGCAGGTTGCGCTCGCCCGTGCTGGTCGCGCCGGCATAGAGGTCGGGCCAGCCGTCGCCGTCATAGTCTCCCCAGGACAGGCCACGCATCTCGGCCCCGGTGACGGGAAGGCCAATCGCGGCGCCGACGCTGGTGAAACGGCCGCGGTCGTTGCGATAGAGGCGAATCTCGCCCGTCTTGATCGACACCGCGAGGTCGAGATCGCCGTCGCGGTCGAAATCGGCCCAACTGTTTGAAAGCGAGCCGGCCAGGCTGAAGTCCGCGGTCTGGACGGGCGTGAAGGCAGGTTCGGGCGCCCCGGCCGTCCCGCCGCCGGCGATGCCGGTCGACAGGACAGCCCAGGACAGGATCCGCATCAGTTCATCGCGCATGATACGGACTCCGGTGGATGGTTGGATCAGAAGTCGAGCGAGATCCGGCCGTAATAATAGCCGCCATACTGACCGAACGGTCCGGCGCCATAGGGCGCGAGCCCAATGGTGTTGGCGACGGTCGTGCGGTCGGGATAGACGTCGAAGACATTATAGGCGCCTGCAGCGATCCGCATCTTCTCGGTCACCCCGTAGGACACTTCGACATCGGTGATCCACTTGGCGCCGAAGCTCTGGTCGTTGACGGGAAGGCCGCCAACCAGATTGTCGAGCGAGCGGAAGCCATCGTAGCGGGTTTCCTTGAGGTTGATCGCGAACCGACCCGACTCGAAATTGGCTCCGAGGATCAGCTTGGTCTTGGGACCTTCGGTGAACCAGCCTTGCGTGCGCCGATCGAACAGCGTCAGATTGAGCCCCGCCAGTTCGGGCGGATTGGCGGCGATCCGTTTAATGTCGGTATCATTATAGTTGAAGCCGACGCTGGTGCGCAGGCGTCCGGCGCTGCCGACGTTGAACGCATAGGTACCGACGACGTCGATGCCGCGCGTGCGCGTGTCGACGGCGTTGGTAAAGAAACGCACCGACTGGTCGCCCGAAAAGCCGTTCGCGAGCAGGATATTTCGCACACCCGTCCCCGAGAGCAGGCCGGTGAGAGTGATGCGGTTGTCGAGATCGATCTGATAGGCATCGACCGACAGCGTCAGGCCCGCCGCTGGGGTCAGCGTGAAGCCGAGGCTGAAGTTCTTCGACTTTTCGGGCTTCAGCGGCTGCGCCCCGAGTGCCCGCGCGACCGCCGAATTTGTCTTCACGATCTTGGTGAGGACCGGGATATAGACACCGCCGACGAGATTGATCGACGTCGAGGTCTGCGCGAAATCCTGCTGCGCGAGCGAGGGCGCGCGGAAGCCGTTGCTGAACGCGCCCCGGAAGGCAAGCCAGTCGGTCACTTCATAGCGAGCGCTGACCTTGCCGCTGAAGACGCTGCCCGAACTGTCGTCGAAATGCTCGAAGCGCCCCGCCGCGGTGACGAGGAAACGTGAGCTGACGTCGAGCGCGAGATCGACATAGCCCGCCCAGATGTTGCGGTTCACGTCCGCGGCATCCTCGGGGGTGACGACGATCGCACCCTGTGCGCCGACCTGTGCCGGACGTCCGGCGAGCGGGCCGGTCGGGTAGAAATAGCCCCCGGCGCGGTAGCTGTCGACGTCGAGCGGCTTGGTGACGTAGTTCTCGTAGCGATATTCGGCGCCGAGCGAGACTTGGAGCGCCGTCTCGCCGCCGAACTCGATACGGCGGGTCAGATCGAGATTGTTCGTCCACTGGTCGAAGGCCGAACTGAAGGTCTTGAACGCAGTCGGGCTCGATGGGCCGATCGAGGCGTTGAGCGTATTGTCGGCGCCATTCTCCGCATAGTTGCGGCCATAGGTGCTGCTGAGATCGATATTCCAGCCAGATACTTCGCCGCGCAGGCCGCCGGTGAACTGGAAGTCGGTTTCCTTGAGCGTGTAGAAGGGGGTGAACCCGTCGGGGTAGATTTCGATTATATTCTGGTTGCTGTTGGGGCGGCGGCCGGCCTGGCCGACGCGTGCGTCGCGATAGCCGAAGGTGGCGTCGGAATAGAAGGTGACATTGCCGAGCGGCAAGACGAGCGTCTGCGCGGCCTTGATGTCCTTCACGTCGGGGAGACCGCCGAGATAGGTGCGGCGGTTGGCGGTGAGCTCGCGCGGATCGGGCGCCCCCCCGGGAAGCGGAAAGTAGAGCGCACCGGTGACGTCGGTATTGCGGATCGCGGCATTGGCTTTCTTGCCCTCGACCGAGAGCGTGAACGAGCCGCCGTCGCCGATCGCGAAACCGTGCGAGACACTGGCCGAGATGGTCTCACCGTCGCTGCCGCTACCGTCCCGGCCGTAACGCTGGCCGGCCTCGATCGACGCCTTGCCGCCCGAGTCATTGGTCTTCAGGATGACGTTGATCACGCCCGCGATCGCGTCCGAGCCATATTGCGCCGAGGCGCCGTCGCGCAGCACTTCGATGCGCTCGATCGCGCTCGACGGGATGAGATCGAGATCGACCGGGTTGCCGCCCTGCGACGTCGCGCCCGAGTTGAAGTCGATGATCGAGCTGTTGTGGCGGCGCTTGCCGTTGACGAGCACGAGCACATGGACGCCCGAAAGGCCGCGAAGGCCGGCGGGACGCGTCAGGCTGTTGAACGAAGAGCTTCCGACCGTGGTCGACTGAAAGGACGGCACGAGCTGGGTCAGCGCGTCGCGCAGCTGCATGCCGCCGCCGAGCTTTTCGAGGTCTTCGCCGCCGATCACGTCGATCGGCGTCGGGCTCGAAATGACGGTGCGGGCCCGACCTCGGGTGCCGGTGACGATGATCTCGGACTGGGACGCCGTTTCGCCGGCGTCGTCGGCCGGGACATCCTGCGCGAAGGCGGGCATGGACATGGCGGCGGCGGCGCACGACGCCCCAACCAGCAGTCTCGTAAGTGTTTTCATCGTCTCGCTCCTGGAACACTGAAAAGTGTTCCCCCTGTTGAACCTGTTATGTTTTCGTTCTCTGCCGGTTTCAGCGCTTATCCTGCGGCGCTCAATTTGCGCTGCGGCGGCGCGGTATCCCGTGAAAGAGTGTCGAGCCCTTGCCGCAAATCCGCGATGAGGTCATCCACCCGCTCGAGCCCGATGTGCAATCTTAGCAAGGGGCCGGGATAGCTAACCTTGTGCGTCCGCGCCTTGAGCTGCGGGTCGACCGGAATCGCGAGGCTTTCGTAGCCGCCCCAGCTGAAACCGAGGCCGAAGAGCTGGAGCCGCTCGACCATGGAGGCGACCGCCGTCTCGGACGCGGGCTGGAGGACCGCGCCGATCAGACCGCAAATGCCGGTGAAGTCGCGCTTCCAGATCGCGTGACCGGGATCGCTCGGCAGCGCAGGGCACATGACCGAATGGACTTCGGGCTGCGCTTCGAGCCATTCGGCGACCTGAAGCGCGGCGGCGCCATGCTGTGCGAGACGGGTATGGAGGGTGCGCAGACCACGGATCGCCATATAGGCGTCGTCAGGGGACACTGCCCAGCCGGTCTCGTAGCTCGAGGCCGCGAGCAGTTCGGCGACATGTCCCTTCGCTGCGGCGAGCCCCATGAACACATCCGAATGGCCGCAGACATATTTGGTGAGCGACTGGATGCTGACGTCAATCCCGTGATCGAGCGGCTTGAAGAGAACTCCCGCCGACCAGGTGTTGTCGATCACGGTCATCACGCCGGCTTCCTTCGCCATCGCGGCGATCGCGGGAATGTCCTGCATCTCGAAGCTCAGTGAGCCGGGAGATTCGAGAAAGATTACGCGGGTCGCGGGCGCAATCATCGCGCGGATCGTCTCGGCGTCGTCGGCCGGGTCGAAATAGCGTGCGGTGACGCCGTAGCGCGCGAGCGTCCCGGCGAGGAAGCGTCGGGTCGGATTATAGACGGTGTCGCACGCGAGCACCTCGTCGCCGGCGGAAAGCAGTGCAAGCAAAGTGCCGGTGATCGCGGTGAGGCCCGAGGGGTAGATGAAGGCTTCGTCGGCATTTTCGAGATCGCGCAAGGCGTCGCGAAGCGTGCGCTGGGTCGAGAGGCCGACGCGGCCATAAGTCACCTTGCCGCCATCGTAGAGCGCTTCGCAGCTCGGCAGCAGCACCGTCGAGCCGCGCTGGATGGGAGGCCCCGGGGTCCGCTGGAGCGCATCGCACGGGCTGTCGCCGTGGATGAGCCGCGTCTGCTCGTGAACCGTGCTGCAAGGCGTCATTTTTCTTTTCTTTCTCAGATGGAATTGGAGAGGAGTTTCTGCCGCTGCGGCGACACGCCGTTGCGGTTCGCCGCGACGAGATCGCTGCGGCGGACGACCGAGAGCGCCTTCGCGGCTTTGGTCACATGTTTTTCGATCGCGCTCGTCGTGACATTGTAGCGGTTCGCGAGGCTCTTCAGGCTCGATCCTTCGATCCGTATCGCGACGAGGATTTCCTGGGTGCGTTCGGGAAGCTGGCTCAGCGTGGTCTCGACGGCGCGAACCTCATCCTTCGCGAGGAGAATACGCAGCGGCGATATCTCGTCGACCGGATGGTCGGGTTCGTCGAGCTGGCAATGGCAGTCGCTGCGGCGCGTCGTCTGGCGGCGATGGCGATCGATGAGCGCGGCGTGCGCGGCCTGGAAAAGATAGCATTTGGGGTGCGCGACCGCGGCTGCATCGGCGCGGCGAACGATGTTGAGGAGAACATCCTGCAGTACATCGTCGAGATCGGCGGCGGCCACCCGGCGGCGTAGATATTTCCTGAGGAGCGGGAGGTGCGGCCAGAAGGCCGTGATCAGATCGGGCGCAGTGTCGTCGGGGGTCGCCGACCCTTTCTGCGCAGACGGGGCACTGAATTCGAACGCCTGCCAGACATCGTCCGCCGTGACATTTTCATTCCCGTAGTCTGGCCCATAGGCGCTGAATGTCATCACGCGTCCCCTTACGGAGACATTTTATGACATGGGCGCCGGGTGAAATCATCACAGACTTTGGCGCAGAATTGTCGAACTATGGTATGTATGAACCGAAATTCCAGGGTTCTATCGATCAAATGATCTAATTCTTACATGAACAATATCGCTTCGATCGAATCAGCTGTCTCGGATTCGCCTTGAAGGTGCAACAATCGCCATGGGGGCATGAAACTTCCTCGGGGAATCGCGCTTTGCGCGATGGGGTATTCGGTTCGCGGTGCGTCAAAGCGAAAGGACCTCCCATGTCGAGGAGGCGGGAGGAGTGGTCGCATGGCGAGAACCTGGCTCATTTTGTCTGCGCTGGTCGCAGGACTGGCGCTGGGGGTAGGTTGGACGCGCTGTGGGCTTGCGGGCCTCACCAATGCCGTGGCGATTGCCGACAGCGTCGGCGGGGTCTGGCTCGACGGCCTTCGGATGACGATCATTCCGCTGGTCGTCTCGCTCCTGATCACCGGGATCGCGAAGACCGTTGATAGCGCACGCGGCGACCGCGTCGCGATGCGCTCGGTCGTCATCTTCATCGCGCTGCTGTGGATTTCGACCGCGATGGCGGCTGTCCTCGTCCCCGCGCTGCTTGGTGTCTTTCCGATGCCCGCCGAAGCGGCACGCTCGCTCGCGGCGAGCCTCACGACCTCGGCTCCTGTCGAGGCACCGACGGTCGGAATCGCCGCCTTCCTCCGCTCGATCGTTCCCACCAATCCGATTGCCGCGGCCGCAAACGACGCGCTGCTTCCGCTCATTCTCTTCACCGCGGTCTTTGCGGTTGCGCTGGCGCGCCTGCCCGCCGCCCAGCGCGAGCCGGTCACCGCCTTTTTCGACACGATCGCGAACGCAGTGCTGCTCATCGTTGGCTGGGTGCTCGCGCTCGCGCCGATCGGCGTGCTCGCGCTGGCCTTCGGGGTTGGCGCGCGTGCCGGGACCTCGGCGATCGGCGCCCTCGCCCATTATGTCGTGATCGTGTCGAGCGCCGGGCTGGCGGCCTGGGCGCTCGCCTATCCGGTCGCGGTCTTCGGCGGCCGTGTGCGTCTTCTCGCCTTCGCCAAAGCCGTCGCACCCGCGCAGGCGGTCGCGTTGAGCACCCAGTCGTCGCTTGCCTCCTTGCCGCCGATGCTGAAGGCGTCGGCCGATCTCGGGGTCGACCGCTCGGTGTCGCGCGTATCGCTGCCGGTCGCGGTGGCCATCTTCCGGGTGACGAGTCCAGCGATGAACCTCGCGGTCGCCATCTATGTCGCGCACTGGCTCGGCCTGCCGCTCGCCCCCTCGGCGATCGCGGCGGGCGGGGCGGTCGCGGCGATCACGACGATCGGGTCGGTGAGCCTGCCCGGGCAGGTGAGCTTCCTGACTTCGATCGCGCCGATCTGCGTTGCGATGGGCATACCGATCGAGCCGCTCGCGCTGCTCATTGCCGTCGAGATGATCCCCGACCTCGTGCGGACCGTCGGCAACGTGACGATGGATGTCGCTGCGACGACGGCGATCGCGCGGATGGGGCCGGTGGGCGATGCCGTCGCGGCGGACCCCGACGAATTTATAGGTGGTGAGGGCGATGCCTCGCCATGGCCCGTGCTGGCGGTGGCTGGCGCCGGTGCGCAGGGGAGAGAAGGAGGAAAGCCATGACCCGCGTTTCACTCGATGACGCCGATGTCCGGATCTTGGGGATCCTTCAGGAGGACGCCACCCTGTCGGTCGCTGCCGTCGCCGCCAAGGCGAATATGTCGCAAAATGCGTGCTGGCGCCGGATCAAGCGGCTCGAGGAGAGCGGTGTGATCGCGCGCCGCGTCACGATCCTCGATGCGAGCGCGCTCGGCCTCGATCTCACCGTCTTTGTGAGCCTGCGCGCCGCCGAACATAGCGAGGCCTGGCTCGAGATGCTCAATTCGGCGATTCGCGACATTCCCGAGGTCGTCGAATTCTACCGGATGACCGGCGACGTCGACTATCTGCTCAAGCTGCGCGTCGAGAATATGGCGGCCTATGACGCGGTCTACCGGCGCATCATCCGTTCGATCCGCCTCACCGACGTGAGCTCGGCCTTCTCGATGGAAGAAATCAAGTTCACCACCGCGCTACCGCTTACGCCGCGCCCGTCCTGACCTTCAAGGCGGGCGCGGCGCGGGGCGTCAGCGCGTGTAGCGCTTGCCGAGTTCAGTGGCACGCGAGGTGAGCGGCTGCTCCTTGCCTGCGATGAAGATCGCGGTCGGCTGGGTGAGCGGCTCGAGCGGATCGCCGTCCCAGATTACGATATCGGCGACCTTGCCTGGCGCGATCGAGCCCATCTGGTCGGCGACGCCGAAGATGCGCGCCGGCGCGAGCGTGAGCGCCTCGATGCCTGCAGCGTAGGGAAGCCCGCGCGATACCGCGAGGCCGGCATTGTAGCGCATCTCGCGGACGCGGTGGCCGGCGTCGTTGCCGCCGATCGCGATCTCGACCCCTGCCGCCTTCAGGATCGACGCGTTCTGCAGCGAGGCGCCGAGCATGTCGAAGTTCGACGGGATGTTCGAGGTCGGGTTGATGAGGACCGGAACCTTCGCTGCGGCGATCTCGCCCGCGACCCGCCAGGCTTCCTCGGCGCCGGAGAGGATGATCTTGAGCTTATAGTCGCGCGCGAGCTTCAGCACCTGCTGAATGTCGGCGGCGCGGTGAACGACGACGATCAGCGGCATCGTGCCGGCGAGCACGGGCCGCAGCGCCGCGACATCGGCCTGCGAGAGTTCGAAGGGATAGTCGTCGCGCGGCGCCTGGCGCGCGAGATCGAAGATCTGGCGCAACTGCACGAATTCGGCGGCGCGCGAGCCGCCGATGCGTGCGGCACCATCTTCACCGAGCTCGAGCATCATGCCGACGCCGGGCCGATGGAGGATCGCCGCGCCCTCGCCGAGCGAGATCAGCGCGGCCTTGCCTGCGAAAGGAAGTTCCCGTTCCCTGTCGCTGTCGTCATAGTCGGGCATCACGACCGCGTGGGTGACCCCGCCGAGCCGTGCGATCGGGATCAGCGTCGAGGCCGGGTTGAGCCCGTACTGGACGTCGAACGAAGCGCTGATCCCCGAATTCTTGGTCTTATTGTCCACCGAGCCGTCGACCGAGCTCACCTCGAGCAGGCCGAGGGCGGTATTCACCGCGACCAGTCCCGGTGTGACCGTCGCGCCCTTGGCGTCGATCGTACGCACGCCTGCCGGGACCGGGACGTTCGCGCCCGCCGCGGCGATTTTTCCGTCGCGGACAAGCACCGTGCCATTCTCGACCTCACCGACGGGGCCGGGAGTCACGAGATGGGCGTTGGTGATCGCAAAAGTCTGCGCTGCGGCCGTGGGCGCGGTCGCGGCGAGCGCCAGCGCGAGCACCGAGAAAACTGGGAGCTGTCGTTGCATCTTATTCCTCCCCGACCGGCTGGCCGATTTCAAAATCGCTTCGGTGGCGCGTTGACGGATCGCTCGTGTCGAGAATGAGCGCGCCGTCGATGAAGACTTTCTCGGCGATCGCGTAGACGCTGAAGGGATTCTTGCTCCACAGCACAACGTCGGCCATCTTGCCGGGCTCGAGCGAGCCGGTGCGGTCGGCGATACCCATGATCTTCGCCGGGTTGATGGTGATCCATTTGATCGCCTCTTCCTGCGGGATGTCGATGCCAGCGCGGCGCCCGGCGGCCATCGCCACCGCGCTTTCCACGTTGAGGCGCTGGACCAGCCGCTGCTCGTCCGAGTGGATCGCAACGCAGACACCGGCCTTGCTCAGAATCGCGGCATTTTCCTCGATTGCGTCATAGGCTTCCATCTTGAAGCCCCAGCGCGTCGCCCAGGTCGCGACACAGACATCGTCGGCCGCGAGCAGGCCGGCGATCTTGTAGGCCTCGACCGCATGGTGGAAGGCGCGCGTCTTGTATCGGAACTCGTGGCCGACATCGAGCATCACCGCCATTTCGTCGGCCCGGTAGCAATGGTTCTGGACGAGGATGTCGCCTTTGAGCACGCCCGCGAGCGTTTCGAGCCCGAGGTCGCGCTTGGGCGCTTCGGCGGCCTCGCCGCGCGCACGCTTCTTTTCATAGGCATCCACCTTGCGGCCATATTCGGCGGCGTCGATCCATGCGCGGCGGAAGCCCGCGACCTCGCCCATCCGCGTTGCGGGAGCACGGCCGCGGCTGCCATAGCGGCCCTTCGGATTCTCGCCACACGCCATCTTGAGCGTGTAGGGCGCGCCGGGGAATTTCATCTGCTGCATCGTCACCGCGGGCACGTTCTTCACGCTGACACCACGCCCGCCGAAAAGATTGGCAGAGCCAGGCAGGATGAGCAGGCTCGTCACGCCGCCAGCGCGCGCTTTGGTGAACACCGGATCCTGCGGCCAGATCGAATGCTCGGCCCAGACATGCGCGGTATAGGGGTCGATATTCTCGTTGCCGTCGGCATGGCCCTGGACGCCGGGCGCCGCGAAGACGCCAAGATGCGAGTGGGCATCGATGATCCCGGGGGTTACCCATTTGCCGCGCCCGTCGATGACGCGCGCGCCGGAAGGAACGGCGACATCGGCACCCACCGCGACGATCTTGCCAGAGGCCATGAGCACAGTTCCATTGTCGATCCGTGCGCCGGTGCCGGTCAGAATCGACGCGCCGACGATCGCGGTGTCGGCGGCGGGCCGCGGCTGATAGGTGCTCGCGAACGGCGCGGGCGCCGGCGCCGGGGCTGGCTCGGCAGGTGGTGGGGCCGTACTCGCGGTACGGGACGACGCAGCATCGGCGGCGCAGCCCGCGAGAAGCGCGAGCGCGGTGCCGAGAAGCGCAGCGCGCGCGGCGTGGCCGCCGCGGGACGAGGAGCAGGTATTTGAGAAATGTCGTGTCACGCCGGGATCACCTTGTGCGAAACGATGGGAAGGACGCCAATCCGGCCGCGGCGCTGGGGGCGCGGCGGCCGGACGGGAAGCGGGTCAGAAGTTCTTTTTCACGCTCACATACCAGTAGCGCGGGTTCGGCGAGTAGAGTGAGCCCATATAGCCGAAGGCGCTCGAATCGAGCGGCGGGCGGGCATTGGTGATGTTGCGAACCCCGAACCGTAGCTGGGTGCCGTCGGTGAAGCCGCCCTTGAGGTCGTACTGCAGGTAGAGGTTGCCGGTCGTATAGGCCTTGAGCAGCAGGTTCTCGCCGTTCACCGAAATATCATTGTCGATCACGCTTCCCGTGTGGCTCACGAAGCCGCCCGCGGTGAACTGGCCGAGCTTCCAGGTGAGCGAAGCCGACCCGCGCCACTTCGGGAGCCCGTCCTGGCGGATCAGGCTGCCGCCTTCGGGAATGATCGTATCGACATTGATCTTTCCAGCCGCACGGGCATCGAGCAGCGTCTGGATGTCGGGCGAGGCGTCACGGAAATATTTGAGCAGATAGGCGACGTTGGCGTTGAAATCGAAGGTGCCGATGCCGGTGTCGCGCACCGAAAGGTTGAAGCCGAAGTCGATGCCGCGGACCGTCTGCGGCTCGAGGTTGCGGTAGATGTCATCGACATACTGAACCTGCCCGACCGGCGCGATGCCGGTGCCTGCGAACAGCGCGATATCGTCGGCGGTCGGCGCGAGGCGCACGACATTGGGATCGGTCGAACCCTGCAGGCGCTGGAGATAGTCGTTGATGAGCGCATTGCCCTCGCCATAGACGCCGACGATACCCTTCTGCTTGACCTGCCAATAGTCGACGGTGAAGGTCGTGCGGACACGATCGCTGTTGAAGATCGGCGGCTGAAGCACGGTCCCAACGGTGAAGGTGCTCGAGGTCTCGGGTTTGAGGTCGGGGTTGCCCGCGCGGCGGCCAGTGGTCACGAAGCTCTGGGCGCAATTGCCGAAGCTGGTGATGCGGCCCGCGCGCAGGTCCGCTTCGCAGCGGATATAGTCGGTGCGGGTGTTGCCGCGGGTAATGACCGTGGCGTTGGTCTGCTCAAGGTTCGGAGCGCGAAAACCCTGCGCCCATGAGCCGCGGATGCGCCAGCCCTCGAACAGGTCCCATGCCGCCGCGACCTTGGGCTTGGCGATGCTGCCGAAGTCCGAATAATGTTCGTAGCGACCCGCGAGCTGAAGTTCGAGGCTGCGGATGAGCGGAATGTTCATCTCTGGCGCAACCAGCGGCACCGCGAGTTCGGCATAGGCCGCGAACACCGTGCGCGAGCCCTTGGTATCGGGTGTCGGGCTGACCCCGAAGAGATCGCTGTCCTGGACGATGCCGGTGACGGTATCGGTCCATTTTATCGTGCCGTCGACGCGCTGGTCGCGGTCGTCGAGTTGCGAATCGCGGCGGACTTCGCCGCCGATCGCCATGCCGACATTGCCCGCGGGTAGCGCGAAGAGATCGGCCTTCGACGCCTTGAAGTCCCACATGGCGAGCGTCGCCTTGCCGCGGCGCACGCTTTTGATGCGGATCGCATCGAGTGCGGCCTGGTTGCTCGGGTTCGTGTCGATGCCGGTCGGATCGGCGGGGTTGCCACCGTTGAACGGATTATAGGCATTGGGCGTCGAGAGGGCGAGATTTTGCTGGAGCAAGGTCGCGCTGATCCCGTCCTGCACGTCGCGAACGGTTGCCTCGGAATAGACCGCAGCGGTTTCCCAGTTGAAACCGAACGCTTCGCCGCGCAGGCCGAGAACTGCGCGGTACTGGCGGTTGGTCACGTCGACGATCGTCGGCCCGAGGTCGGTAAAGCGGTAGTTGGTCATCGTCACCGGCAGGCCGGCGGCGGGGGCATCGATGCCGGCAAGGCGGTTCGGATTGGCGCTGCCGTTGGCGAAGGTGACCGGGCCGAAGGGGTTCCAGTAGTTCGACGCCGGGATCGACATGCGGATCGAGCCGATCGTGAAGACGCTGTCCTGCACGCTGCGGGTCTTGCCGTAATAATAGCCGGCCTCGCCGAACAGCGTCACGCTGTCGGAGAGGTCATAATGGCCGCTCGCGAACAGGTTGAGGCGGTTGAGCTTGGGTGAGATCGAGATCGGGTAATTGGCCTGCGCGTCCCAGCGCGTATTGCGGTCGGCGCCGGTGGTCGCGCGCGTGCCGTCGTCGATGCAGATGCCGCCCGAGAGCGCGGCCGAGCAGCCGCCGTTTGCGGTCGGCTGGATCGAGAAGACGCCGGCGTTGGTCGTGACGTTGACGCCGGCCTGCCGCACGCGCACGCCGGTCGTGAAATCGCCCCAGGGCGAGAGCGTGCTGCGGTCGTCGAGCGCATTATTGCCCGCAAAGACGGTGCCCGCGAAATCGGAAAAAGCGCGGTGGTCGCCGGTCGCGGTGAAATCCTGGTCCTGCGAGGTCAGCGCGGTGCGGCGCGTATAGTTGAACAGGATCGAGATATTGCCGCGGTTCTCGCCAAGGTCCTTGCCGAGATAGCCCGAGGCGTTGAATTCGCGCAGGCCGGTGCCTTCCCCGCCGCCATATTGGAGCGACAGGCTGCCGCCGTCGATATTGTCGCGCAGCACCGTGTTGACGACCCCGGCGACCGCATCGGTGCCGTAGAGCGCCGCGGCACCGTCGCGCAGCACTTCGACGCGCTGCACACCGTACACGGGAATGGCATTGGTGTTGTAGGTGATGACCGGGGCGAGCGAAGCGCTCGCCTGGCTGCCGGGATGCTGGACGACGCGGCGGCCGTTGAGGAGCACGAGCGTGTTGCCGACGCCGAGGCCGCGCAGGTCGACCGAGCCGATGTCGCCGCGCGCGAAGTTGCTGCTCGTCTGGCCGTTGCTGCTGTTGAAAGAGACGTCGCCCATCTGCGGGATCGAGCGGAACAGGTCGTCGCCCGAGACCGCGGCAGTGGCGGCAATTTCTGCCTCACCGACGACGGTGACGGGAAGCGCTTCGGTGATCTTCGAGCCCGCGATGCGGCTGCCCGTCACGACGATTTCGGAAGCTGGGGGATCGGATTCGGCGGCGGTGTCCTGCGCGAAGGCGGTGCCGGCGCCAGCGAGGCAAAGCGATGAGGATGTGAGCAGAAAGGCCCGGCGAAGCGGTGAGTTCAGCTTAAGCATGCAATGTCCCCCTGATGGTCGACCCTGTGTCGTCCTCCATGCGAGCGGATGGATCTTTGACGCCCATCTCAACTCGCTGTGACGCAACGCCGATTGAGTACCCCACCGTCTTGCGCCGGAAAATTTCAACCAGCCCTGCCGGAAGGCAACTTTATGTGGGGCGTATGGCAGCTTCGCCAGGATTGTCTATCGATTTAGTAGGAGATTGGAGAATCTCGATCGAGGCATCGACTTCGACGGCGAAGTTGAATGGCAGGCGGTACACCCCGATCGCCGAGCGCGCGTGTCTGCCAGCGTCGCCGAAAACGTCGACGATGAGGTCGGAGCAGCCGTTCATCACCGACGGGATCTCGTAGAATTCGGGACCCGCCTGGACATAACCGCCGAGCCTGAGCACGCGTGTGACGCGGTCGAGGTCGCCGCCTGCGGCCGCCCTGAACTGGGCGATGAGGTTGATCGCGCAGAGCCGCGCAGCGGCGATGCCGTCGGCGAGGCTGCAATCGACCCCGACGGTGCCCTTGATGCCGCCATTGGCATCGGTCGAGAGCTGGCCCGAGATCTGCACGATATTGCCCGAACGGGTCGACGACACATAGTTGGCGACGGGCGGGTAAACTTCGGGCAGCTCGATTCCGAGACTAGCGAGGCGGCTTTCGATATTGGGCATGTTCACTCCTTGGTTGCGAGAGCGGGTAGTTGTTCGGCGGGTGCCGGCGCGCCGGAAGCGGCTTCACGCGCCATGCGGCGGCCTTCCCAGCGGTCGATGACGGCGGCAGCGACCGAATTGCCGACGACGTTGGTTGCCGAACGGCCCATGTCGAGCAGATGGTCGACCGCGAGGATCAGGAGCAGTCCAGCCTCAGGCAGCTTGAAATAGGCGAGCGTCGCCGAGATCACGACGAGGGAAGCGCGCGGGACGCCCGCCATCCCCTTCGAGGTCACCATGAGCAGGAGCAGCATGGTGATCTGCTCCCCGATGGTCATGTCGATGCCATAGGCCTGCGCGATGAAGAGCACCGCGAATGTGCAGTACATCATCGAGCCATCGAGGTTGAAGCTGTAGCCGAGCGGGAGCACGAAGGAGACGATCCGGCGGTTGACGCCCTGCTTCTCGAGCTCCTCCATCGTCCTGGGATAAGCCGCTTCCGAGCTCGCGGTCGAAAAGGCGAGGAGGACCGGCGTGCGGATGCCACGAAAGAGGCCGAAAGCGCGCGTGCCGACGATGGCGAACGCGGCGAGGAAGAGCACGAGCCAGAGCACACCGAGCGAGAGGTAGAAGCCAGAGACGAAGCCCGCATAGGTCATGAGGACGCCGGGCCCCTGCGTCGCGATCGTCGAGGCGAGCGCGGCGAAGATCGCGACCGGCGCGGTCTTCATTACGAAGCCGGTCACCTTGAGCATGATTGCGGCGACCTGCTCGACGAGCGCGAGCACGGCGGGCGCCTTATCGTCGATCGCCGCCACCGCCGAACCGACGAGGACCGAGAAGACGACGATCTGCAGTATCTCGTTCTTCGCCATCGCTTCGACGATCGATTGCGGAATGAGATGGGTGACGAACTGCTTGAGCGAGAGGCCTCCCGTCGTGACGACGCCTTCGGCGCCACCTGTCGGCAGGGTGAGCGCGAGGCTCGTGCCGGGCTGGAGCAGGTGAACCATGGCGAGCCCGATCGAGAGCGACACAATCGACGCGCCGATGAACCAGCCCATCGTCTTCGCGCCGACACGGCCGATCGCGGCGGCGTCCTCCATATGCGCGATCCCCGCGACGAGCGTCGCAAATACCAGCGGCGCGATGATCATCTTTATGAGGCGCAGGAAGAGGTCGGTGAGGATCGAGAGACTGTCGGCGATTTCGGCCGCCTTCGCCGCGGGGAAGTATGAATTGACGAACCAGCCCGCCGCGATGCCGGCGACCATGGCGAAGATGAGGATGAAGGCGAAAGCTCTGTTCATGACTGTCCCGTTCCGGCTTCGCCCCGGCCGGGGCGTACAGGAAGCAGTGACGCAGACGCGGGGAGGTTCCGCAGCGGCAATGCGGTCGACAAGCGCATTTTGTTGCGACATGCCGGCGCGGGCCGAACGGGTCAGTGGGGATATCCGCCGACGCTGCGTCAAAGCAGGGCGAGGAAACAATCAGATAATCGAGGAGACGCGCGTGGCCAGAGTTCGGAAGATTCTTGTAGCGGGAACGGCAATCGCCGCCGGTCTTGGCTGGGCGAGCCAGGCTGTGCTCGCCGAACCGGGTGATGACCTGGTCGCGATCACCGGCGCGACGATCTTCGAGGCGACGGGCAAGGATCCCTATCGCGGCACCGTCGTCGTCCGCGATGGCCGGATCGAGGCGGTTGGTGCCAACGTCAAGGTACCCAAAGGCGCGAAGGTCGTCCGCGCCGACGGCAAGGCGCTGCTCCCGGGCTTTATCGATGTGCACACCCACTGGTCGCCGTCGGGTTCGCCCGGCACGCTGCCGCAGATCGCGAACGCCTATCTTGCGAGCGGTGTGACGACCGCGAATGACTTCCACCAGCAGCCCGAGGCCTTCGCGCCACGCCGCGCCTGGCTCGCGGACATCTATGCGCCGCACGTCAATTTCGTCGCGCGGATGAGCACCCCTGGCGGCCATGGGGCCGATTGGGGCGACACCAATACCACCAAATGGGTCGCAACTGCCGAAAGCGCACGGCGCGAGGTGCGGGCGCTCCAGCCCTATCGCCCCGACTATATCAAGGCGTTCGCCGACGGATGGCGCTACGGGCAGTTGCCTGAGGAAACCTCGATGAACGTCGAGACGCTCGGCGCACTCGCCGATGAGGCGCACAAGCATGGCCAGCGCGTCCTCACCCACACGGTGACCGTCGAGCGCGGCAAGATCGCGGCCGATGCCGGGATCGACGTCATTGCGCACAGCATCCAGGACGGCGTGCTCGACGCCGACGCGATCGCCCGGATCAAGAAGGCGGGGACCTTCTACGCTCCAACGCTCGCCATCTATCAGCTCAGGCCCGACGAGATCGGCCCCGGGCGCAAGGACGATGCCGCGACACGGCAGCGCATCCGCAAATATGGCTTTGCTGAGGAGAATGTCCGCAATCTTTTCGCCGCCGGCGTTACGATTGCGGTCGGGACCGACGCGGGCATCGGGGGCGCGAAACATGGCGTCTCGACGCTCCAGGAAATGGAACTGCTCGTCGCGGCCGGCCTGCCCCCCAAGGCGGCACTGCTCGCGGGCACGTCGAACAGCGCGCTCGCACTGGGGCTTTCGGGCGACCGTGGTACGATCGAGAAGGGCAAGCGCGCTGATCTCGTTCTCATCGACGGCAAGCCTTGGGAGGCGATTGGCGATGTCCGCAAGATTGACCGCGTGTTCGTCGACGGCAAGCTTGTCCATGGCGGCGGCGTCAAACCGCCCGCGGGCAATCTCGTCACCACGCTTCCCGCATTGCCCGCCGCAGCTTTGATCGACGATTTCGAGCGTCCCGATGGCCGGAGCTCGCTCGACACGCTGCGGCTTACCGACATGGACGGCGGCGTCGAGCGTTCGTCGGTCGTCACCAACCGCGTGACCCATGCGGGCGGTGACGGCTCCGCGCTTTCCTTCGCGGTGCAGATGTCGCTCAAGGACAAGCCTGAGGGCGGCGTGCTCGTCCCGCTCAGCCGCGGCTCCGTACGCCCCGCCGATGCGCGCAAATTCGCGGGCGTTCGGCTCGATATGCGCGGTGCGGGCCGCTACCTCCTCGTCGTCAACACGCTCGCCGGCGAGTTTACTGCGCCGATCGAGGCGAAGGAGGGCTGGTCCGAACTGCGCGTGCCGTTCACCGCGCTCGTGGCGACGCGGCCCGGTCGCGGCGAGGCGCCGTCCTGGCGCGGCGACGATCTCGTTCAGGTCGGGGTTGTCGTCCGGCGCGACGCAGGGGCGAGCGCATGGGGCGAAATCGACAATCTCGCCTTCTACTGAGGCGGGGACCGCCGCTTCGATTCTGACAGGCTCTTGTTCATCGCGGTGCGTCTTCGAGGGCGCACCGCGACAAACCCCGCACCGGCGTCGCGGTCGGCCGCGGCGCCGGTGCAGGTCTCCTTAGTCAGAGCGTGCGCAGCAGCCGTTCGACGAGCCGGCGCCGAGGTTCGATCGACGAGATCAGGCAATATTCGTCGAGCGTGCGCACGCCGTCACCATCCACCCCAAGGCCGTCGAGCGTCGGATACCGAGCGCAGCGGTGAAATTGCCGTCGGACCCGCCGCCGACCATCGGCACTTCGGAGAGCTCGAAGCCGAGCGCCCCGGCCTCGGCGCGCGCTGCCTCGAACAGTCGAACGACGCCTTCGCTGCGTCCATAGGCCGGGCGGTTGATTCCGCCGCCGACCTTGAGCGCAACATCGGGCCCGTTCGCTTCGAGCCCGAGGATTGCGCGCTCCATCCGCTCGCCCTCGGCCGCGTTCGTGATGCGCACATCGACCGCGATCCGCGACGATGCGCCCTGTTTCCTGATGGATCACTTTGGATCGGCGCGGCCCATCTCGGACCCGCCGACGTGTTCGACATCTTCCGCCGTGAGCTGGATGCCGCCTGTGCGGTGGACGGCCTGTTCCAGCTTACGCTTCATCCGCACATCATCGCCGCGGGTTCGCGCATCTGGATCCTCGAAGAGCTCATGCGCCACGGTGCTGCGCGCGGTGCCTGGTTTGCGACCCACCGCGACATCGTCGCCCATGCCCGCACCGCCGCAACTGGCCCGGGATCGGACGCGGGCGAGGAAAAAGCATCACCCTGAAAATGTCTGGTGGGGTCAACCCGCCAGCCTGCGTCTTAGCCAACGAGGATGGGCCTTCAGGCCAAATCAAGTTCAAAGGAGCCGCCGTCCGCCATGAAAGCGAAATTGTCCTTCCGGTCGTCCCTGGTGAGGACCTGTTTCGGGGCCACGACCGCAGCAGCTCTTTTTGCCCTTTCGACCCCCTCCACCGCGCAGGTAGCTGCCGGTGACCCGGCTCCAAAGCTCAACGACCGCCGCCCGTTTCTCGCTCCCGATGCGCAGACGAGCGACGATCCCGTGCGCATCCCGCGCAAACCGGTCACCCAAACCGGTCCCGAACTCGTCATTCGCGGCGGTCGCCTGTTCGACGCGGTAAGCGGCGGGGTTCGCCCTGCGACCGTCGTTATCCAGGGCAATCGCATCAAGGCGGTGTTGCCGCCTGATGCGGCTGGTTGGAGTGCGGACGCGCAGGTCATTGATGCAGCGGGCAAGACGGTGATGCCGGGCCTCATCGACATGCACACGCATGTCACCTATCCCGACCGCGCCTCGCCGTTCGACGAGCAGGGCAGCGAAGGGGCAGGGACGCTGCGCGGCCAGCGCAACCTGCGCTACTTCCTCGAATCCGGCTTCACCTCGGTCCGTGACCTCAATGGCGTCAGCAACGCGCCCTTCCTGCTCAGCGAATGGAGTGCGGCGGGTATGATCCCGGCGCCGCGCGTCTTCGCCGCCGGTTGGATTATCACCGGAACCGGCGGCCATGCGACCGAGCGCCCGGTGATCCCGAGCCATGGTCGGGACTATGCGAAGGAGGTCGACGGTCCCGACGCCTGGCGCGGCATGGTGCGAAAAGCGTTCAAGGAAGGCGCGAGCGTCATCAAGATTGCGAGCCACTTCGCGCCCGACGAGGTGCACGCGGGAATCGAGGAAGCGCATCTGCTCGGCCTCAAGGTCACCTGTGACTGCGAGACGATCTACACCGAGATGGCGGTCGACGCGGGCATCGACATGATCGAGCATCCATTGCCGCGCTCGGACGCCGCGATCGCCAAGATGGCGAAGAAGAAGATCGCCGCCGTGCCGACGCTGCAGGTCTACCAGAATCTGCTCGACCGCGCCGGCGGCTTCTACGGCTCGACCTCACGCCGCTTCACGATGACGAGCCAGGGCAATTTCGACGAATTCAAGAAGATGAAGACCGCGGGCATCGTCATGGGCATCGGCACCGACACGATCGGCGACGCAAGCCTGATGATACCCAACAGCTATATCGCCGAGCTTAAATGGTTCGTGCGCGGCGGTTATTCGATGACCGATGCGCTGAAGGCCGGGACGATCGTCAACGCCCGCCTGCTCGACATGGGCGACGAACTCGGCAGCATCGAGGCCGGCAAACTTGCCGACATCATCATCGTCAACGGGCGCCCCGACGAGAATCTCGACGATCTCGCAAAGGTCGAGCAGGTCATCAAGGACGGTCAGTGGCTGATCAGGGATGGCGAGCTCGCGACCCCGCGCCACGTCTCGACGCCGCTCGTCAAGCCCTCGCCCCCGGCGGACGTGAAGTGATGCGCTGCTCGTCACTTCCGGCAGCCTGAGGGAGGACGCGCGATGAACGCGACCGAGGCCGCCGCCGGCTCCATCCAACCGACGCGCCGCGAGACCGCGCGCGCTCGGCTCGGCGATGATCGGCAACTGGTTCGAACTCTTCGATTTCATCATCTACGGCTATTTCGCCGCTCGGATCGGGCACCCGATGTTCCCCGAGTCGGATCCGGTGACGATCATCCTGTCGAGCTTTGCGACCTATGCGGGCAGCGCGCAGGCGCGGGGGCATGGTGCTGATCCCGTGACTTCGATCGGCCTTCATCTTACTCCCGAGCTGATGCGAATGAGCGCGGCGCGCCCGGCGATGCGGTCGAACGCCTTCGGCCTTCCGGCGACAGGCCAGTTCGCTGGCGTAACCTTCGGCGGGTTCGAAGTGGCACTGCCGCTCGACGTCACCGAGGTGGCATCGAACGGAGTCGGGCAGGGCGATCCCACGCTTGCCTCGGCCGCGGCGGGCGCGCGCTTCTCCGACTGGATCGTCGGCGCGGTCGCCGACTTCATCGCGCATTTCCGGCGCTGCGATCCGGCGCGTCCACACCTCGGTCCGCAACCGTCATGAGCATGGCGAATGCAGACCCGGCGCTCGCGGCGGCGCGTGAGCAGCTTGTCGGAACCGCAAAGGGCACCACTTCGGTGCGTGCCTTCTTCGATCCGGCGACCTCCACCATTTCCTATGTCGTCCACGATCCCGCGACCATGCGCGGCGCGGTGATCGACAGTGTCCTCGACTATGATGCGGCGTCGGGCCGGACGTCGGCCAGATCGGCCGAAGCGATCGTCGCCCATGTGCGGGAGGTCGGCATCACGATCGACTGGCTTCTAGAGACGCATGCGCACGCCGACCATCTTTCGGCTGCGCCCTGGCTCGCAAAGATGCTTGGCGGCACCATCGCGATCGGCGAGCATATCCGCGACGTCCAGGCGGTGTTCGGCGATATATTCAATGCAGGACCGGAGTTCTGCCGCGACGGCTCGGATTTCGGGAAGCTCTGGGCGGATGGAGAGCGCTTTGCGATCGGCGAACTCCCGGTCACGGTGCTCCACGTCCCCGGCCATACCCCGGCGTGCGTTGCTTATGTGATCGGCGACGTCGTCTTCGTCGGCGACACGATGTTCATGCCCGATTATGGCTCGGCACGCGCCGATTTCCCGGGGGGCGACGCGGCGCAGCTCTTCCGCTCGCTCCGCCGCATCCTCGAGCTTCCTAGCGAAACGCGGCTCTTCCTCTGCCACGATTATCTGACCGGCGATCGAACCGAGCATCGCTGGGAGACGAGTGTCGCCGAACAGCGCGGCGCGAACGTCCACGCACGCGACGGCATTTCGGAGGACGAGTTCGTCGCGCGCCGGCGTGGGCGCGACGCCGGGCTGTCGATGCCCGCGCTGCTGCTGCCCGCGGTGCAGGTCAATATGCGCGCAGGCCGGTTGCCGCCCGCCGAGGACAATGGCGTCACCTACCTCAAGATACCGGTCGACCGTCTGTAAGCGCCGGCCGCCCTGACGAACGGAGAGATTATGACCATCAGGACCCTGTCCCCAACGCTGAGCGTGTCGCCGCAGATCGATCCAGCCGATGTCGCCGCGCTTGCGGCGTCGGACTTCCGCTCGATCGTCTGCAATCGCCCCGATGGCGAGGAAGCGGGGCAGCCCACGGCAGCAGCCGTCGCCGCCGCGGCCGAGGCATACGGCCTGCGCTTCGCGCACATCCCCGTCGTTTCGGGAGCGATCAGCGAAGGCGATATCGCCGCCATGGCGCGCGCGCTCGCCGACCTCCCGGCGCCGGTGCTCGCTTACTGCCGCTCGGGCGCACGTTCCGAGCAGCTCGCCGGCATGGCGGCGGCGCGCGGCACCGATGGCGGCGTCGTGCGCTACGACGTCGTGGTGATCGGTGGGGGCAGCGCCGGGATCGCGACCGCCGCGAGCATCCTGCGCCGCCGTCCGGGCGTGTCGCTCGCGATCGTCGAGCCGAGCGAGGATCATTACTACCAGCCCGGTTTCACCATGGTCGGCGGCGGCATATTCGCGGCCGAGGCGACGCGGCGCGGCGAGGCGGGCCTGATCCCCGAGGGCGCCGAATGGGTCCGTGGCGCAGCCGCGTCCTTCGACCCCGCCAGCGACGAGGTCACGCTCACCGACGGGCGCGTGCTCGGCTACCGCACGCTGGTGGTCTGTCCGGGGCTGAAGCTCGACTGGAATGCGATACCGGGGTTGGCCGAAGCGCTCGGCTCGGACGGCGTGACGTCCAACTATCGCTACGATCTCGCCCCCTACACCGATCAGTTGGTGCGTCGCTTCCGCGGGGGGCGGGTCCTCTTCACCCAGCCTCCGATGCCGATCAAATGCGCGGGCGCGCCGCAGAAGGCGATGTATCTCTCGTGCCACCGCTGGGAGCGCACCGGGCTGCTCAGGTCGGTCGAGGTGCAATTCCACACGGCGACGCCCTCGCTGTTCGGCGTCGCTGCCTATGTCCCGGCGCTCGAGGCCTATATCGCGCGCTACGGCATCGACCTGCAGCTCGAATCGCGCCTCGTGTCGATCGATGCCGCGGCGAAGGTCGCACTGTTCGAGCAACGCCGCGGCGACAAGGTCCGTTCTGTCGAACAGCGGTTCGACATGATCCATGTCGTGCCGCCGCAGGTCGCGCCCGACTTTATCGCGTCGAGCCCGCTCGCGGCGCCCTCGGGCTTCGTCGCGGTCGATGAGGCAACGCTGCGGCACCCCGTCTACGCCAATGTCTTTGCGCTCGGTGACGTCACGGCGACCACCAACGCCAAGACCGCGGCGGCGGCGCGCAAGCAGGCGCCCGTCGTGGCGCTCAATGTGCTTGCGGCACTCGATGGCGCGGCGCCGGTAGCGGCTTATGATGGCTATGGCAGTTGCCCGCTTACCGTCGAGGCGGGGCGGATCGTGCTGGCCGAGTTCGGCTATGGCGGCAAGTTGCTCCCGACCTTTCCCAAGTGGCTGATCGAGGGGACGCGGCCCTCGCGTCTCTCTTGGTTGCTCAAGGAGAAGATCCTGCCGCCTGTCTACTGGCACGGCATGCTGCGCGGTCGCGAGTGGCTCGCGGCGCCCGCGCCGATCGGTTCGGACGGGTGACGCTCGACACGCTTCAATATCTGCTTGGCGGCCTGTCGGGCAGCATCGTCGGCTTCACGCTCGGGCTTGTCGGCGGTGGTGGTTCGATCCTTGCGGTGCCGTTGATGGTCTATCTCGTCGGGGTCACCAGCCCGCACGTCGCGATCGGGACGAGCGCATTAGCGGTTGCCGCCAACGCCGCCTCAGGGCTCGCGCAGCACGCACGCGCCGGGACGGTCAAATGGCGCTGCGGTTTTCTCTATGCGGGCAGCGGCATCGTCGGCGCACTCGCCGGCTCGACGGTCGGCAAGGCAATCGACGGCCAGAAGCTGCTTTTCCTCTTCGCGCTGCTGATGCTCTGCGTCGGCGTGCTGATGCTGCGCGGGCGAGGTAATCCCGGTGTCGAGGGCGCGGCCTGCAACCGTCATAATGCCCCGAAGGTGCTTGGTTTCGGGCTCGGCACCGGCGGGTTCTCGGGGTTCTTCGGTATTGGCGGCGGGTTCTTGATCGTGCCTGGACTTATCGCATCGACGAAGATGCCGATCCTCAATGCGGTCGGCACGAGCCTCGTTGCGGTCACCGCCTTCGGGCTTACCACCGCACTGAGCTATGCGGCTTCAGGGCTGGTCGACTGGACACTCGCCGCGATCTTCATCGCCGGCGGTCTCGTCGGGGGCGTCGCGGGCGCACGCACCGCGCGCACGCTGTCGAGCCGAGGCGCGCTGACCGTGATCTTCGCCGGGCTGATCTTCGTCGTGGCAGCCTATATGCTCTTCCGCAGCGCGAGTGCGCTCCTCGCGAGTATGGGCAGTTGATGTTCGGGTCGCCGCCATCATTCTGGTGCTTCACCCGCGGTCATGGCTGCCGGGAAGGCGGCGACGCGGCTCGCCTCGGTCGAGGTGGCGTCGCTGATCGACAACTACCCCCGTCGCAATGGGCCAAGATCCTCTATTGAGTGCTTCTCCGGTCCCAGCGGGGTGCAAGAGCGCATCGGGCGATTGCCGGACCCGGTCTAATAGACGCCGATCAGCTTCGCACTAGCGACGAGGAGTACGATACCGAGAGCCTTCAGGACCGTTGGCGCGGCGAGCTTGATCCCGAGCGTGGTGCCGAGAAGGCCTCCGACCAGCACCGCAACCGCATAGAGAGGGAGTGCGGGCGGAAGTGCCGTGATCTGCGAAATGTTGCCGAGCAGCCCCGAGGCCGAGTTGCAGAGAATGAAGACGGCCGCCACGCCGGATGCGGGCTTGGGCGCGGACCAGGCGAGGAAGAGAAGCAGAGGCGAGAGGAAGATGCCGCCACCGGTGCCGGTTAGGCCCGAGAGCAAGCCGATGCCAGCACCACAGATGATCGCTAGCCAAACAGGTGGGTCTCGCCATTCGGTACTCGCGTTCAATGCCTTGGGCCAGAGGAGGCGTATCGCCGAGAGGAACAGTACTGCTCCAACGAGTGGTCGGTAATACTCTCCCGGCAGCTTGATCGCGCCCCCCACGAACGCGAACGGTAATGCGCCGATCAGAAACGGCCATAGCGTGCGCCAGCGGAACATGCCGGCACGTGCAAAGCGCACGGACGCGAACGATGCCACAATGATGTTCAGAACGAGCGCGGTTGGCCGCATCGCGGCGGGAGGCACCCCGAAGAGCGCCATCAGCGCGATATAGACCGACGCCCCTGCGTGCCCCACACTCGAATAGAGTGCCGCTCCAATCAGGAAGCAAAGCGCAAGCGCGAGATCGGCGGTATCGAGGATCATGCCGGGCGAGATCTCGATGAGGGTTCAGCCGCTGTCAACGCAGCTCTGCAACCTTCCGTACCCTAACTCTACGAAGCGCGAACAGCGATGCTCGAAAGATCGAGAGCAGGGTCGATGACGACGTTCTGGGCTTTGCGCTCAGAATAACGATCGACAAGCTGTTCGGCATGGGGCCGCAGGAGCACGGTGAAGCGGACCAGCTCCTCCATTACGTCCACGATCCGCTCATAATAGCTCGACGGCTTCATGCGACCGTCCTCGTCGAACTCCTGGAACGCTTTCGCCACGCTGGACTGGTTGGGAATGGTGAACATGCGCATCCAGCGCCCGAGCTGGCGCAGGGTGTTGACGGCGTTGAACGATTGCGAACCGCCGGACACCTGCATTACCGCGAGGGTCCGGCCTTGGGTGGGACGCATGCCCCCCATCGACAGCGGCAAGTGATCAATCTGCGCTTTCATCACGCTCGAGATCTGTCCATGCCGCTCAGGACTGCACCACACGTGCCCCTCCGACCACATCGACAGCTCACGCAGCTCGTGCACCGCCGGGTGGTCGTCGCCGGCAATCTGATCGGGCAAGGGGAGTTCGCTGGGGTCGAAGATGCGCGTTTCGGCTCCAAAGAACTGCAGGAGCCGGGCGGCCTCCTCGACCGCTAGGCGCGAATAGGATCGCGCCCGAAGCGATCCATAGAGCAGGAGAATGCGTGGCGGCGGATCGAACGCGCCGAGCCCAGTCGCAGGACGGGTGTGCGCGAAGCGCTGGTCAAGGCTGGGCAATTGGTCGGGATTTGCAAGAACGCGCAAGGGCATTGATCATGTATCCGGGAATAGGGTCAGGCGGCGGAGGTTTGTTCGTACCAGCCACGGGTCCGCTTCACGATCGCGACGACCGAGAGCATCACCGGCACTTCGACCAGCACGCCGACGACGGTTGCAAGCGCGGCGCCCGAATTGAGGCCGAACAGCGAGATTGCGGCAGCGACCGCAAGTTCGAAGAAGTTGGACGCGCCGATCAGCGCTGCGGGGGCAGCAACACACCAGGCGACCCCGAGCCGCTTGCTCAGCCAATAGGCGAGGCCTGCGTTGAAATAGACTTGAATGAGGATCGGCACCGCCAGCAATGCGATCACCAAGGGCTTGGCGAGAATTTGCTCGCCCTGGAAGCCGAACAGCAACACCAGCGTCGCGAGCAGCGCTGTGAGCGAGACCGGTCCCAGGTGCTTGAGCAGACGATCGAGTGCAGGCTGTCCGCCATTGGCGAGCACCACCCGCCGGACGACCTGCGCGGCGATCACCGGCAGCACGATGTAGAGCACGACCGACAGCAGCAGTGTATCCCACGGCACCGTGATCGATGCGACGCCAAGCAGCAGGCCGACCAGCGGCGCGAACGCGAACACCATGATCAGGTCGTTCAACGCGACCTGAGAGAGCGTATAGTTGGGCTCGCCTTCGCAAAGGTTCGACCAAACGAACACCATCGCCGTGCAAGGAGCCGCCGCAAGGAGGATCAGCCCAGCGATATAGGATGATATCTCGCTCGCGGGCAGAAGTGGCGCAAACAGCCAGCCGATGAAGATCGCGCCGAGCAACGCCATCGAGAACGGCTTGACCGCCCAGTTGATGAACAGCGTGACCCCGACGCCCTTCCAGTGCTGCTTGACCGAGCCCAGCGCTCCGAAGTCGATCTTGAGCAGCATCGGCACGATCATGAGCCAGATCAGCACCGCGACGACGAGATTGACACGTGCGACCTCTGCCGCAGCGATCGCCGCGAACACGCCCGGAATCCACGAGCCGAGCGCAACGCCGGCGACGATACACAGTGCGACCCACAGCGTCAGATAGCGTTCGAAAAACCCGATGCCCGGCCGAGCAAGCTCGGCGGGGCGGTCGATCGTGAGACCATCGCTCATGCCGTCACTCGCTTGCCGTCGGCATCGACCACCTGCTCGCCGTCCTCCTTGGCAAAGGCGCCGCGTTGCGGCTCGGGCAGGATGTCGAGCACGACCTCGGACGGACGGCACAAGCGCACCCCGAGCGGCGACACGACGAGCGGCCGGTTAATCAGCACCGGATGCGCCATCATCGCGTCGATCAGGAAGTCCGCGGCAAGCGTCTCGTCATCGAGTCCCAGCTCCGCATAGGGCGTGCCCTTCTCGCGCAGCAGCGCGCGCGGCGTCAGCCCTGCACGCTCGATCAGTTGCTCGAGTAGTTCGCGCGAAGGCGGCGTCTTGAGATACTCGATGACGTGCGGCTCGATCCCTGCGTTGCGGATCATCGCCAGCGTGTTGCGCGAGGTTCCGCATTCGGGATTGTGGTAGATGACGATATCGGTGGTCATTGTCCGACCGCCTGGCGCGATGCGCCCTCGATCTTGCCGATTTCGCGAAGCTGTCCGGCAAGTGCCATCCGGTCATGGCTCTCATGCGGAAGCGCCAGAAACAGCGAAATGCGGTTGGATAGATAGTAGAGTGCCTGCCTGAACGCGTCGCGCTGGCCGTCGCCCTCGACGAGCGCGGGGTCCTCGACGCCCCAATGCGCAGTGATCGGGTGACCCGGCCAGACCGGGCAGATTTCCCCTGCGGCATTGTCGCAGACGGTGAAGATGAAATCGATCTCGGGCGCGTCTGGTACGGCGAACTCGTCCCAGCTCTTCGAGCGTAATCCTCCCGTCGGATAGCCGAGCGAGCCGAGCAGCTCGATCGCGGCGGGGTGCACCTCGCCACGGGGATAGCTGCCAGCTGAATAGCCGCGGAAGCGGCCTTCGCCGAGCTTGTTCATCGCACTCTCGGCCAGAATCGAGCGCGCCGAGTTGCCGGTGCACAGGAACAGCACATTGTAGGGGCGGTCGGTCATGCGCGTCCTTCCTTGCCGCAGCGGCTGCGAAGCGCGAGGTCAGCGAGCGGCGCGCAAATTTCAGGAGAGCCGGCGCAGCAGTCCTCCATCAGGAACTCGAGAAGCTCGGTCATATTCTCATACCTTGCGGTGTAGATCACAGAACGTCCCTCCCGCCGGCTGTCGATTAGACCGGCGTTGGAAAGGATGTTGAGGTTCGACGACAGCGTGTTCGGCGGCACGTCGAGATGGCGCGCTATTTCGCCCGCTGCGACGCCCTCGCGCCCCGCCTGCACAAGCAGGCGGAAGACCGAGAGACGTCCGGAATGGGCAAGTGCGGACAGTGAGGTGACGGCGTTTTTCAGTTCCATAATTCCGCTGTAGCGGAACTCTCGAACCGGACAAGCATCCGCCATTTGGCTTACCGTGCACTCCATTCCGTTCAGTCGCGCGCGCGGATATCGAACTGCCCGGAGGCGCCAGCCGCAAACACCTGCTGGCAGATTCCCGCTTGAGGCGTCGGCAGCGAGCAACGATACAGCGGGCTCTTGAGACGGATGGTGAGTGGCTGGTCTGACGCGGCCTTATAAGTGCAGCTGCCAGTCGTCGGCTTGCTGAGGTGGAGACGATCGGGGCGGCTGTTTGCCTCGCGGACCACCGTCTTTCCATTCCGATCCTGATATTCGCAACGGACTGACCATGCGCCCTTACCGCTGATCCGAACCTGTAGCACCTCTTCGGGTGGCTCCCATTGCCCATAGGCTGGCGCGATAACGAGCAAGCTCAAAACAGAGAGCAAAATCATCGATCTCATCAGGCACCCCAGCTAGCAATGGCATCAAAAGTTGATTCTATATTTCCACGATACCGGAAATATAGAATCAATTCAAGTCGAGCTTGTCTGCGAGCGGCGCGGATGGCGATCGTTCCGATCGTTGCTGCGCTGGGTGGGGGCGGGGTGATCGCCGGACTTGGCCTTGTCGGCCGCGGGGCCATCCTTCGAGCGGCGTGGTTTCGACATATCGACCGGAAGTTTACGCCCTCGACTTCAAAGGGATGTCGATCGGCTTTCAGGACAGGACGGCTTGAGCGAGTGAAACTGCGCGAAGCATGTCGTCATGCGACTCGTTGGTCGGATACGCCCGCTGTCCTCGGACTCGCGCGATGCGGTCTTGCAGTCGTTTCCGACGCAATCCACCGGCGTCCCGGGATCTATTTGAGAGAAATTTTAGAGAAATCGCCTGAAAAATCGGCGTCAATTTCCGCTAAGTCTTTGAAAAGACTTGGTGACCCCTACGGGAATCGAACCCGTGTTTCAGCCGTGAAAGGGCCGCGTCCTAACCGCTAGACGAAGGGGCCATGAAGGCGAGGGCGCGGACTAGGCAAGGTGCGCGCTCGGGTCAAGGGTCATTTCACCCCTCATCGTATCTATTCTACCCAGGCGGCGTCTTCGATGTGGATTTCAGCCGCCGGGCGGGCGCCCCAGTCGTCGATCTTTGCGCGGCCCGCGATCCAGAGCCGCCGGTCGCGCGCGGCGCCGAGCAGGGCCAGGCCGAGCGGCGTGTCGGCGGAGCGGAAGGCGACGCACTTGATGCTGCGCCCATCCTCGCCTGCAACGATTGCCCTGACATGGCCGTTGCCGACCACGTCGCACTTGATGATGCGTACCGGGCCGGCGGCGACGCGGGGGGCGGGCCAGCCCATGCCATAGGGGCCGCCCGCTTCCATCGCATTGACCAGAGCCGGATTGACCCCGCCGGGCGCGAGCACCGCGTCGAGCAGCAGCGCGCGTTCCCCCGCGGCGCGCTCGACCGTCTCGGCGAGCTTTTCATCCAGAAAGGCGACGAGCGCGGGGATCTGATCCTCGGCGATCGTGACGCCGGCCGCCATTGCGTGCCCGCCGCCCGCGATCAGCAGCCCGGCTTCCTTTGCGGCAAGGATCGCCGCGCCGAGATCGACCCCCGCGATCGAGCGGCCGGAGCCCTTGCCGATCCCGTCTTCGCCGATCGCGATGACGATCGCGGGGCGGCCGAGCCGTTCCTTGAGCCGCCCCGCGACAATGCCGATCACGCCCGGATGCCAGCCGCGCGCGGCGACCACGGCGACCGCGCCCTCGGCCTCGATCGCCTCGGCCGACTGCTGCACCTCCGCCTCGATCGCGCGGCGTTCCTCGTTGAGACGGTTCAGTTCCTCGGCGATCCCGCGTGCCTCGTCGGCGTCCTCGGTGGTGAGCAGCCGCACGCCCAGGTCGGACTTGCCGACGCGGCCACCCGCGTTGATCCGCGGCCCGAGCGCGAAGCCGAGATCGGTCGCGGTCGGCGCGCGGGTCAGGCGGCTCGCCTCGATCAGCGCGTTCATGCCGGTATTGCGGCGCTGCGCCATGACCTTGAGGCCCTGCGCCACGAAGGCCCGGTTCAGCCCTTTGAGCGCGGCGACGTCCGCCACGGTGCCCAGCGCCACGATATCGAGCAGGTCGAGCAGCTTGGGTTCCGCGCGGTTCGCGAAGAAGCCGCGCCCGCGCAGCACGCGCACCAGCGCGGCGCCAAGCAGCCAGGCGACGCCGACCGCGGCGAGATGGCCATGCTGGCGCCCTTCATCTTCGTCGAGCCGGTTGGGGTTCACCAGCGCCAGCGCGACCGGCAGTACCGACGCGCATTTGTGGTGATCCACCACGATCACTTCAGCGCCTGCATCGCGCGCTTCGGCGAGTGCGTCGAACGCCATTGCGCCGCAATCGACCGTGACGATCAGGTCGGCACCTTCACGCTTCAGCCGCACCAGCGCTTCGCCCGACGGGCCATAGCCCTCCATCAGCCGATCGGGGATGTACGCGCGCGGATCGAGGCCGAGATCGCGCAGCAGGCGGATCAACAGCGCGGCGGAGGTGGCGCCGTCGACGTCATAGTCGCCGAAGATCGTCACCGCCTCGCGCCGCTCGACCGAATCGGCGAGCCGTTCCGCCGCCCGGTCCATGTCACGGAAGATCGACGGGTCGGGCATGAAGGCGCGGATGCTGGGGCTGCGATGCGCCTCCAGCTCTTCGCGCGCGCAGCCGCGGGTGAGCAGCAGCTGGGTCACCAGATCGTCGGGTGCGAAGCCGGGGTCGCGCGCGTCCGCGGCGAGGCCTCGCCAGCGCCAGGGCTGGCCGAGGATCGAGCTGTGGACGTTGAGCACGGGAGTCATCCGGGGGCTTTAGCGCGGATCGGCGATCAGGGGAATCGCCGCTTCCGCCCGGGCCCGCGTTCGGCGCTCATCGCAGCGAGACATAGCGTTCCAGCGGCCTCGAGAAGGCATCCAGCTCGCGGGGCTTGATCTCGAATCCTTCTGGGTCGTCACGGATATGGCCCAGCTGGGTATAGTGAACGCGGATCAGCGAGCGCTTGGCGGCGGAGCTGACCGGCAGGGTGGTGAGGGGGCCACGCCGGAGCGGCTGCGGTGGCCACACCCGGTAGCCGAGCAGCTGCAGGTGCTTGCCCGTCGTTTCGAGCGCGATGGCGACGGCCTGGTGATCGGGGTGCGCGTCGTCCCGCGTCGGCCCTGCGATCAGGTCGAGCCGCGGCAGGCGGCGGATCTGCCGGGCAAGAACGCGGCGGCAATCGTCCACGCTGGTGCCGCCATCGGGCAGGCCCAGGAAATGGATGGCCCCGCGCATTACCCCCAGCCGGCGGAGCGCGTGCCGGGTTTCCATCTGCCGCGCCGCGATCAGCCGGCGGCGGGGCCATTTGCGGCTGTTCGGGTGCGACGCTGCCCCGTCGGTCACCACTGCGACATGCACGTCCGTGCCCCGGCGCAGGAGCGAGACGATCAACCCGGCGGTGCCGATCAGCTCGTCGTCGGGATGCGGTGCGACGATCAGCGCCACGCGCGGATGGCCGAGACGCGGCCTCACGGCGTCAATCCTCCAGGATCTTGCTGTGCGTCCGGGTGTCGCGCATGCGCAGATAGACGATGAGCGAAATGCCGATCATTCCGGTCACATACCAGTAGAAGCCGCGCTCCATCCCCTGATCCTTGAACCACAAGGCGACATATTCCGCGGTGCCGCCGAAGATCGCATTGGCCAGCGCATAGGGCAGGGCGACGCCCAGCGTGCGGATATGCGCGGGGAACAGCTCGGCCTTCACCACCGCGTTGATCGAGGTGTAGCCGGTGACGATCACCAGCGCGCCGAGCATCAGGCCGAACGCCGCCCAGGCGCTGCTCACCTGCTCCAGCGCGGTAAAGATCGGATAGGTGCAGAGCACGCCCAGCACGCCGAAGCCGATCATCAGCGGCTTGCGCCCGATCCGGTCGGAAAGGGCGCCTGCGAGTGGCTGGATGCACATGAACACGAACAGCGCCGCGGCGTTGATCTCGGACGCGGTCTCGCGATCGAAACCCGAGGTGTTGACGAGGAACTTCTGGAGGTAGATCGAATAGGCGTAGAAGGCGAGCGTGCCGCCGGCGGTGAGCGCCATCACCAGCAGGAACTCGCCCGGATGCTCCCTGAGCAGCGCCAGCGCGCCGGTCTTGCGCCCCTCGGCCTTGGCGTTGTGGAAGCTCTCGGTCTCGGCAAGGCCGCGCCGCAGCCAGAAGACGATCACGGCCAGCGCGCCGCCGATGAAGAAGGGGATTCGCCAGCCCCAGCTCTCCAGCGCCGCCTCGCTCATCGACGCCTGCAGGATCAGCAGCACGCCGAGCGCGATGAGCTGGCCCGAGATCAGCGTGACATATTGGAAGCTGGAGAAGAAGCCGCGGCGCTTCCTGCCCGCCATCTCCGACAGATAGGTCGCGCTGGCGCCATATTCGCCGCCGATCGACAGCCCCTGCATCAGGCGAGCGAACACGAGCAGCGCAGGCGCAAGGGCGCCGATCGTCTCGTAGCCGGGCGTGACCGCGATCAGCAGCGACCCTGCGCACATCAGCGAAACCGACAGCGTCAGCCCCGCCTTGCGGCCATATTTGTCGGCATAGACACCCATCAGCCAGCCGCCGATCGGCCGCATCAGGAAGCCGACCGCGAACACCGCGGCGGTGTTCAGCAGCTGGGTGGTCTGATCGCCCTTGGGGAAGAAATGCGGAGCGAAATAGAGGGTGAAGGCGGCATAGGCATACCAGTCATACCACTCGACCAGATTGCCCGCCGATCCGCCCAGGATCGATTTGAGACGCTGGCGCGTGCCGGCTTCGCCGCTGTTTTCGTTCATGCAGCGACCTTAGCCGCTGTTGTGCCTCAGAACAGCCCCGGCACTTCGCGTTGCGGCGTGGTCGGCCGATCGGGCGTGATCAACTCCATCGGCGCGTCGTCGAGCAGGGCGCGGCTGGACTGGGTGCCGAGCCCGGGGCTGCTCGCCGATGCCGATGCGGTGATCGCGGTGCAGGCGCGCCCGGCGAGGAAGTCGAGCGCGGCGCGGGTCGAGGATTCGGCCGGATCGCCGAGCTGGCGGCTGATGTCGTCGCTCGCCCGGCATGTCGCGCCCATGAACGGGGCAAGGCCGTCATAATAGGCGCCCTGGCGATTCGCGTTCTCCAGCGCGAAGGCGACCACGCGCAATCGGTCGTCGCACGCCGCCTGGTCGATCGCGATCTGGCCCACGGGCTTGCCATAGGTGTTGGTGCCGACCAGCGCCGAACGGTTGCCGAGATAGGGAATGAAGGTGTTCATCACCAACTCGCTCGCCGATGCCGATCCGCCGGTGCCGATGAAGGCGATTCGCGTCGGCGCGATCGACTGCGCCTGCGGGGCGAAATAAACGGTACTGCCCTGCGATGCCTTGGACGGGCGGTAGGCGATATAATTGGCGACGGTCGATGCCGTCTTGTCCGCACCGAGCAGATTGTTGACCAGGTCAGCGATCGAGACCAGCCCGCCGCCATTGTAGCGCAGGTCGATGATGACCTCGGTGATTCCCTGCGTGCGGAAGTTGGCGAAGGCGTTGCGCAGCGGCGTTTCGGCCGTGTTGATGAAGGTGCGCAGGTTGATGTAGCCGACCTTCTTCCCGCCATCGTCGATCACCTTCGCGCCATAGCGTGTCGAAACCGGCGTCAGGCTGAAGTTGGTCATGGTGACGCTGACGTTGCGCGTGCCGGCGGCATCGCGAATCTCGAAGGTACGGGTGGTGCCCGTCGTGGACGGGCCGAGCGCGGCGTTGAGGCCCGCCGTGCCTTCGCTGGCCAGGATCGAGGCGACGGTGCGCAAGTTTGACGCGCTCGTGCCGATCGCCACGATCTCCGTGCCGCGATCGATTCCCGCGGCCAGCGCAGGGGCGCCCTCGAACGCTTCGGTGATCACCAGCCGGTTCGATCCGTCGAGCGCGAGGCGGAAGCCATAGCCCGCGCTCGACCCCGAATTATAATAGGCGTTCTCCTCGGCGATCGAGGTGATGTAGGTGAAGAACCGGTCCTTGCGCTGGGCCCGCGCGGTGGCGGTCAGCGCGTCGATATAGTCCTGGACCGTCGAATAAGCGGCCGGGTTCAGGCTCGCGGGCAGCGTTTCGGGGAACAGATACCATTCGTTCATCTGCGCCGCGACCCAGTCCTGCCGCGACCGGAGCGAGCAGGTCGACGGAGTCGGAGTCGATGTGCCGCCGCCGGTGCCTCCCGAGATCGAACCGGATCCGCCACCCCCGCCGCATCCGGCGAGCAGGGCGAGGATCGCGGTCATTGCGGTCAGGCGGCGGGCGGTGTTGCTGGATACGCGCTGCATCGTCAGTACCTTGTCTGGACCGCGGCGGTCGCCGCCACGACTGGCGGATGCGCGCATGGTTTCTGATGCGATCATCTCCACCGGGCGGTAAAAGGCAAGCGGGATCGGTGCGCTTGCCCTTGTGTTTCCAGCCTCCCCCTGCTAGGGCCCGCCTCCTGACGCCCGGGGCAGATGTCTCGGCGAACCCTTTTCTATTGAATATGATTCGGAGTTGAGACGGCTTTATGCAGATCATCGTTCGCGACAATAACGTCGATCAGGCCCTTCGTGCGCTCAAGAAGAAGCTGCAGCGTGAGGGCGTGTATCGCGAGATGAAGCTGCGCCGTCACTATGAGAAGCCGAGCGAGAAGCGCGCTCGCGAGCGCGCCGCCGCGGTCCGCCGTGCGCGCAAGCTCGAGCGTAAGCGCATGGAGCGCGACGGCGGCCGGTAAGGCCGTTCGGATCGCCGTCCGCGTGATCGCGGATGGCGTGACTCTTGTGACTTTTCCGCCGCGTGCAGCGCGCGGCAACCCGGGATAGCTGATCCATGTCGTCCGTCACCGCCGTGCCGATTCCCCCGACCAAGCGCAGCTATCTCGTCTGGCTCTGGATCGGCGTCGCGATCGCGGTGGCCGGCGCATTGGCGTTGGCCTGGGTCGGGACCCGTTCGGCGGCAGTTGCAAGCTATTCGAACGAGGATTTCCTGGCCTGGAACAAGGGCCAGTCCGGGGTGCAGACCACGGCGAGCGGCCTGCAGTACAAGGTGATCGAGCCGGGCGAAGGCCCGGCCGCTGCCGACAATGACGGGGTGGAGCTCGAGATCCACGGCGTCAAGCGCGACGGCAAGGAGTTCCAGCCGCGGGCGCCGATGCGCTTCCAGGTTTCGCAGCAGCCGATGATCCCCGGCTTCACCGAGGGTGTGAAGCTGATGCGCAAGGGCGCGCGCTATCGCCTCTGGGTGCCGCCGAGCCTGGGTTACGGCGCCGAGCCGAGCCCTGAGAATGAACTGGCCGGTCAGGTGCTGGTGTTCGACATCGAGATGAAGAACCTCGTCCCCGCGGCGGTTCTGCAGCAGATGATGATGCAGCAGATGATGCAGCAACAGATGCAGCAAGGCGGCGCGCCGGGCGGTCCGCCCTCGGGTGCAGAGGCGCCGCCGCAGGGCCGCTGATCCGCGAGTGGTCGTACGGCTCCAGCCGCCCCGTTTACCACATGATTCGCCGTGCTCGCCGGGACCTTTCGTGGGCATCGGCCTAAGCTGGCGCCCGATTCGCGATACGTCGCACGATATGTCGATGGGGAAGTGAGATGCGGCGCTATGCGGGTGAAATCGCTCAGGACGACGATCGCACGAGCGCGCCGATGCTGTTCGACGGCTGGGGCTATGTCCCTCTGGACACCACGCCCGAACCGGCTAGGCCGGACGCGCCTGGCCAGGGCGCTGTAGAGGCCGCTAAGCCGCCTGCGCGATAGCGCATCGGCGTTGCCGCTACGCCAGCCGGGAGGCTCTCCTGCCCGGGCGGCACGACGGCAATCAGTCGCCCCCACGCACCAGCTGCGACTGCCACTCGCCGGTCAGCGGCGCATTGCGCGTGGCGTAGAAGGCCGGAAGTTTCCCGTCCGCCGCGAGGCGGGCAGCCTCCGCTTCAACCGTGGCGGCCCGGTCCTTGAACGGGGGGTGAGAGCGATTGCGGATCTGACCCTCCAACAGGCGCGGGCCGACTTCGCGCAAGAAGCGGGCGGCAAGCGATGGTGCGTACCCGGCCCTTGCCAGAAGGTGGACCGAAAGAATGTCCGCCTGGATCTCGGTTTGGCGGAAGAGCCCTACATTCCGTCCGAATCCGGACGCCAGGCCGAACGAGGCATCCGCGGCGATCAGCCGGTCGCGGTGGCGCAGGATATTGTGTGCAAGTTCATGCGCCACAACCGCCGGGAACAGCTCGGGATCGACATCCTCGATATATCTTGACGTGATCTGAACCAGCTCGCCATTGGCGCGCGCGTCGAACCGGTCGGCGATGCGCAATTCGTAGCGGGTGCGGCAGGCGGGCTGCGGGCGGACGGTGAAGTGAAGTGTTTTTCCGTTGCGCAGCACTGCGATCTCGATGGGTTCGCCGGGCGGAAGCTCGGCAATCTGGCGGTAGAGCGCTTCGAGCGTGGCGACCGATGCCTCGGCCGGAAGCGTATCGGGCGGAGCAATCGTGCCGATCTTCACGATCGTGTCGTCCGCGCGGATTCCGGCCCGATCTGCCGGGCTTCCGGGGACGACGCCCTCGACCGCAGCGGTGCCGGCCATGCCGAAATGGGCGCGTACCTGCGCACGCGATCCCGGCGCATATTGCGCCAGCGTGTGAAGCTGGATGCCCGTGCCGGGCTCCTGCCGGTCGCACAGGCCGGCCGCCGCGGTGCTGAGCCTGAAACCGGTGGCGGCAACCCGCATGTCGGCGGTGCGCAACGCTTCGTGGAGTTCGCTCGTTTGTGTGGTCTGCGGCTGCGCCTGTGCCGCCGGCGCGATGACTGCCAGCGGCAGAGCGAGCCGGCGGACGGCAAGGCAAATTGCATGGGTCATGTGCGGCCTATGGACGATGATGGTTGCATGGGGAAGCAGGCTGCGGGTATTGGCGCGACGGTAATATCATGCTTCGTAATCTTCTTTCGACGTTCGCCCGGAAGCGCGACGTGCAGTCGCGGCCCGCGGGAACGATCCCTGCCGGCACGCGCGTCTATGCCGTGGGCGACATCCACGGGCGGCTGGACCTGCTCGACGATCTGCTTCGCAGAATGGAAAGTGACGACGCCGCGCGCGGCGCCGCGGACACGATCGTCATTTTCCTGGGAGATCTGATCGACCGCGGCCCGGACTCGGCGCAGGTCGTGCAACGGCTGCTGGAGCTGGGGGCTCGGACAGAAAAGGTCCGCTTTCTCCTTGGCAACCACGAGGAAGTCTTCCTCAAGTCGCTGGCCGGCGAGCAAAAGGCGTTGCCATTCTTCCTGCGCATCGGCGGCAAGGAAACCGTGCTGAGCTATGGAATCAGCCAGTCCGAATATGAGCAGAGCGACTATCCCGAACTGCTCGCCCTGTTGCGGGAACGGGTGCCGCAGGCGCATCTGGATTTCCTGTCCGCATTCGAGGACATGATCGTCATCGGCGATTATGCGTTCGTCCATGCCGGTATCCGGCCAGGCGTGCCGCTCGAAGCGCAGAAACCCGAGACGTTACGCTGGATCCGTGAGGATTTCCTGAACAGCGCTGAGCCGTGCGAGAAGATTGTGGTGCACGGCCACTCCATCTCGGAAGAGGTGGAGGAGCGCGGGCGTCGGATCGGTCTCGACACCGGAGCGTATTTCAGCGGCCGTCTCACCGCGATGGGATTCGAGGGCGCCGAGCGCTGGGTCTTGCAGACGGGCGATGTGGCCTGAGTACGACGGGCCCAGGCCCGATTTCGGGGCAGACCGTTCATCGTTCTGGAACCCTTTGGTTCCTATGGTGTTGTGCATCGGCAACGGTTGGCGGAGGTTCTCGAAACCTCTTGCTTTTCGGTTGCAGGGGCTGGTGGGTTATGCCATTAGGCGCCTGTATATGGAATCAGCGACAGAAAAGGGAGTATATTGATGCGCTTGGCGAAGATGATGATGGCCGTTGCGGCCTGCTCGCTCGCAGTGTCCCCGGCGATCGCGTCGTCGGCGGCTTCGAAGCTGTCGCTTTCGACGGCTGATGCCGCGCGCGCATCGACCGATGCGGGCCGCTCGAATGAGGAAGTCGGTGGTTTCTTGGTTCCGCTTCTCGCGGTTGTCGCGGTGATCGGCGGCGTGCTCGTCCTGGTTGACGAGGACGATACCCCCGACAGCCCGTAAGTCTATAAGATCTACCACAGAATTTGAGCGGCGGCCGAAAGGTCGCCGCTTTCTTGTGTGCGGGGTCCGCCATCGATCCCGCGACAGCTGAAACGAGTGCGCCATGCGTTCTCAACAGGCCCCAAAAGGCGCATTCCGCAGCCATCCCAGTTGCGGGTGGAAGCTGCATTGGCTATCTGCGGCGGCCGCGACAAGGGGTTGATCAGATGAAAGGCATCATTCTTGCCGGGGGCAGCGGCACGCGCCTTTTCCCCGCGACGCTGGCGATTTCGAAGCAGCTTCTGCCGGTTTTCGACAAGCCGATGATCTATTACCCGCTTTCAGTGCTGATGCTCGCCGGAATCCGGGAGATCCTGATCATCTCCACCCCGCGCGATCTGCCGATGTTCGAAGTGCTGCTGGGGGATGGTTCGGCATTCGGCGTCAGCTTCAGCTACGCCGTCCAGCCCCAGCCCAACGGACTCGCCGAGGCGTTCGTGATCGGCGCCGATTTCGTCAATGGCGGCCCGAGCGCGCTGATCCTAGGCGACAATATCTACCACGGCGACAAGATGGGCGAGAAATGCCGTGCAGCGGCCGAGGAAGCCGCACGGGGCGGGGCCAATGTCTTCGCCTATCATGTCGACGATCCCGAGCGTTATGGCGTCGTCTCGTTCGATTCCGCGACCGGCCGCGCCACCAGTGTCGAGGAGAAGCCTGCCAACCCCCGGTCCAACTGGGCGATCACCGGCCTCTATTTCTACGACAAGGACGTGGTGGATATCGCAAAGTCGATCCGGCCTTCTGCGCGCGGCGAGCTCGAGATCACCGACGTCAACCGCACCTATATGGAGCGCGGCGACCTCCATATCACCCGGCTCGGCCGCGGCTATGCCTGGCTCGACACCGGTACGCATGAGAGCCTGCACGAGGCAGGGGCGTTCGTCCGGACGATCGAGCATCGCACCGGCATCAAGATCGCCTGCCCGGAAGAGATCGCGCTCGAACTCGGCTGGCTCGACGGCGACGCCGTGCTCCGTCGCGCCGCGAGCCTCGGTAAGACCGGCTATGCCGACTATCTCAAGAAACGTGTCGCGAGCCTCGCATGACCCTGTTCAACCGTCTTGCCATTCCCGACGTGATCGAGGTCGCCCCGCCCAAATATGGCGACCATCGCGGCTGGTTTTCGGAGGTGTTCAAGCTTTCGGCCTTCGTCGCGGAGGGCGTCCACATCGACTGGATCCAGGACAATCAGAGCTTTTCGGCGCAGGCCGGGACCGTGCGCGGGTTGCATTTCCAAGCACCGCCGGTGGCCCAGGACAAGCTGGTCCGCGTGCTGCGGGGAGCGGTCTACGACGTCGCGGTCGATATCCGGAAGGGGTCGCCGACCTATGGGAAATGGGTTGGCGTCGAGCTGTCGGCGGAGAAGTGGAACCAGCTGCTCGTGCCGATCGGCTTCGCGCACTGCTTCATGACGCTGACCCCGGATACCGAGGTGCTCTACAAGGTCAGCGGCCCCTACTCCAAGGAACATGAGGGCACGATCCTGTGGAACGACCCAGATCTCGGCATCGACTGGCCTGATCTGGGCGTCGAGCCGACGCTGTCGGACAAGGATGTGGTCGCGCCTCGGCTCAAGGATTTCGACTCCCCGTTCGTGTACGAAGGCTGACCGCCCATGCAGACCGTTCTCGTTACCGGCGGCGCCGGCTTCATCGGCTCGGCGGTGGTCCGGCACCTTGTCCGCAAGGGCAAGCGCGTCGTCAATCTCGACCTGCTGACCTATGCCGGCAACCCGGCAAGCCTGAAAGCGATCGAGAACGCGCCGAACCACCGCTTCGTGCAAGGCGACATCGCCGACGTGGCGCTGATCCTGTCGCTGCTGCGCGAGGAACAGGTCGACGGGATCATGCACCTTGCCGCGGAAAGCCATGTCGATCGCTCGATCGACGGTCCGGCCGCATTCGTCGAGACCAATGTCGTTGGCACCTTCCGCATCCTTTCCGCCGCCCTCGAATATTGGCGCGGGCTGGAGGGCGCGAAGAAGGACGGGTTCCGCTTCCATCACATCTCGACCGACGAGGTGTTCGGCGACCTGCCCTTCGACAGCGGTATCTTCACCGAGGATACGCCCTATGCCCCGTCTTCGCCCTATTCGGCGTCGAAGGCGGCGAGCGACCATTTTGTCCGCGCCTGGCACGAGACCTATGGCCTGCCCGTGGTGCTTTCGAACTGTTCGAACAATTACGGGCCGTTCCACTTTCCCGAGAAGCTGATCCCGCTGGTCATCCTGAACGCGCTCGAGGGCAAGCCGCTCCCGGTCTATGGCAAGGGTGAGAATGTCCGCGACTGGCTCTATGTCGATGATCACGCCAAGGCGCTTGAACTCGTGCTGACCAAAGGCGTGGTTGGCGACAGCTACAATGTCGGCGGGCGGAACGAGCGCACCAACTTGCAGGTGGTGGAGACGATCTGCGACGTGCTTGACGCGCGCGTCCCGCTGGCCCGCGGGCGTAGCCGGCGCGAGCTGATCAGCTTCGTTACAGACCGGCCGGGGCATGACCGCCGCTATGCGATCGACGCGAGCAAGATCGAGCGCGAACTGGGCTGGAAGGCGGAGGAGAGCTTCGACACCGGGCTTGCGCGCACGGTCGACTGGTATCTCGACAACCGATGGTGGTGGGAGCCGATCCGCTCGGGCAGCTACGGCGGCGAGCGGCTGGGCAAGAGCGAATGAAGATCCTCGTCACCGGCCGTGAAGGCCAGGTCGCTCAGAGCCTTGCCGAGCGCGATGGCGGGCACGAACTGGTGTTCGCCGGACGGCCCGATCTCGACCTTGCCGATCCTGCCTCGATCGAGCGGGCCGTGGCAGCGGTGAACCCGGCGCTGGTGATCTCCGCCGCCGCCTACACCGCGGTCGATAAGGCCGAGGATGAGCCCGAGCTGGCGATGGCGGCGAACGGGGAAGGCCCGGGGGTGCTTGCCCGGGCCGCGGCCAGGATCGGCGCGCCGGTGATCCACCTCTCGACCGACTATGTCTTCGACGGCTCGCTCGACCGTCCCTGGCGTGAGGACGATCCCGTCGCCCCGCTCGGCGTCTATGGGGCGACCAAGCTCGCGGGCGAGCAGGCGATCGCCGCCTCGGGCGCGACCTATGCGATCCTGCGCACCGCCTGGGTCTACAGCCCGTTCGGCGCCAATTTCGTGAAGACGATGCTGCGGCTGGCCGAAACGCGCGACGCATTGAATGTCGTCGAGGACCAGCAAGGCTGTCCGACCAGCGCGTTCGACATAGCCGACGGGATCATGGCGGTTGTCGCGGTATGGCAGGCCGATCCGGCACGCGGCGCGAACGGCGTCTATCATCTTGCCGGAGCCGGCGAGACCCATTGGGCCGGGTTCGCCCGCTCGATTTTTGCCGCAAGCGCGAGCCGCGGCGGCCCGTCCGCGACGGTCACCGGCATCCCGTCGAGCAGCTATCCTACCCGCGCCGCCCGCCCGGCCAATTCGCGGCTCGATTGTACGCGGGTGGCGGAGACCTTCGGCTATCGCGCGCCCCCTTTCTCGACGTCGCTGGGCCCGGTGATCGGAAGGCTGATCGGATAGCTCCGAGAGTAGCGAATGGCGATCGATTGACTGAGAAGCGTTACCTTCTATGCAACTATTTTCCATCGTTATTGGGATCTGAACATGGCGCGCAAACCCGAGAAGCAGATGCGCCGATCCGTCGATTTCTGGATTCTGGCTGCTTTCCTGGCCGTCGTATTCGTTACCGGGGGTAGCGCGCGGGACGATGTGCAATCGCTGCTGGTGTTGCGGCCGCTGTCCGTATTGCTGTGCGGCTGGGGCCTGTGGCGGCTCACGCGTGACGACGTCGCCAGCTACTGCTGGCTCTTCTTGTTCGCGGGTGCGGCGTTCGCGCTGGTCGCCGCGCATCTCATTCCGCTTCCGCCTTCGGTTTGGACCGCGCTGCCGGGCCGCGACTTCATTGCGTCGGCAGATGCGGCTGCCGGATTGGGGGCGGTCTGGAGGCCGCTGTCTCTGGTGCCGGCGACGACTTGGAATGCACTCTTCAGTCTCTTCGTTCCGCTCGCCGCTTTGTTGCTGACGGTGAAGCTGGCGCGCCGCGAACAGGAACAGTTGCTCCCGCTGATGATCGGTCTCGGGATACTGTCGGGCATGCTGGGTCTGATCCAGATTTCCGGCGCGCCGGACGGTTCGCTTTATCTCTACCGTGTGACCAACGAAGGCGCGGCGGTCGGTCTGTTCGCCAACCGCAACCACGCATCGATCTTCCTTGCATCGCTCATTCCGATGCTGGCGGTTTTTGCGTCCGGCGGCGGCGACCCCCGGATGGCCCGGTTCCGGTTCTGGATGGCCGTTCTGGGAACGGTCATGCTTATTCCGTTGCTCCTCGTAACCGGATCGCGTTCGGGATTGTTGCTGGGCGGCGTGGCGCTGGTGTCGGCGCTGTTCCTGTTTCGCTGGCCGCGAAGGCAGGTATCTGCGATGAAGCAGCGTGTTCGCTATGCCGCTGCTGTGTTGGGCATAGTCGTACTCGGCGGCGTTACCATGGTATTCGCGCGGGCCGAGGCGATCGACCGGCTGTTCGCGTCGGACCAGACGTCCGAACGTCGCTTGCAGATCTGGGGGCCGATCGCCGAGATGGGATGGAAGTATTTCCCCTTCGGTTCCGGTTTCGGAAGCTTCGTTAGAGTTTTCCAGATCGACGAGCCCGACAGCGTTCTGCTGCCGACCTATGTCAATCACGCGCACAATGATTGGCTCGAACTGTTCATGACGGGTGGGGTGCCCGCTCTGCTGCTCGTCGGCCTGGGTGTGCTCGCCTATTGCTGGCGGTCGTTCCGGGTCTGGATCGTGCCGCGCGGCAATGCTGACTCGCTTCGTTTTGCTCGCCTCGGTTCGGTTGTACTCCTTCTCTATGGTCTGGGTAGCGTCGGCGATTATCCGCTGCGCGTGCCGTCCCTGATGAGTGTCGCGATGATTGCTGCCGTATGGCTGGCAGGACGGCGCGATTTCACCGAGCTTCAACGCGAAAACGGTGGAGTCGACGAACACTCTCGTCTAGCTACGCAATCGACCTAAGGGGTAGTCGATGATCAAGCGTTTTCTGGTGGCTCTCATCTGTGTGCCGTTGGCTGCCTGTAGCGGCTCGACGGCGCTCGGGGATCGCGGGCTAGGGGTAAGCAACGTTCGGGTGATGCAGGCGAGTTCGATGCCGGCGCCTGAGCGTGCGGATCTTCTCACGCAGGACCGGCCCTATCTGATCGGGCCGTTCGACAAACTTGTGATCGATGTTTTCGGCATTGAAGAGCTGAGCAACAAGGAAGTGCAAGCCGATTCGGGTGGCCGTCTCTCCTTTCCGTTGGCAGGCGTGCTCGAAGCGGGCGGCAAGACACCAGCTGAGCTGGAGGGGATGCTCAAAGAGCGCTTGCGCGGCCGCTACATTCGCGACCCGCAGGTCACCGTCAACCTGAAGGAAACGGTAAGCCAGGTGATTACCGTCGACGGTCAGGTGCGGGAGCCGGGGCTTTATCCGGTCGTCGGCCGGATGACTCTGATGCGCGCGGTCGCCACCGCAAAGGGCGTGGGTGAATTCGCCAAGCTCGACGATGTCGTCATTTTCCGTACGGTTAAAGGTGAGCGGATGGCGGCGCTGTACAATCTGAAGGCGATCCGCCGCGGTGCGTATGACGATCCTGAGGTGTTCGCGAACGATGTGGTCGTAGTCGGTGATTCACCGGCTCGGCGTCTTTTCCGTGATGCGCTCGCGATTCTGCCGATCTTGAGCACGCCGCTCGTTCTCGCGCTGCAGTGATCTCGCAGTCGGATACCTTGTAAGGATGAACATGCTCCGGTCAGATGCTTCCGGTGAAGAAGGCAACCCGTTCGGGACGGCGTCCCACAGCGAGGTCGTCAAAACGGATCTCGCACCACCAATCCTGCTGCAATATTGGCAGATTCTGCTTCGCTGGAAGTGGATCGTCATCGGAATCGTGGTTTCGGCGTTTGCGCTGGGGTTCCTGGTAACGCTTCTGACCACGCCGCAATATATGGCGACGTCGCGGATCCAGATCGCGCGCGAGGCGCAGAATATCACGAAAGTGGAGGGGCTTGAGCCGCGTGATGCCAGGGGCGACCAGGAGTTTTATCAGACTCAGTACTCGCTGCTTGCAGCGCGTTCGCTGGCCGAGCGTGTAGCGCGCGAGCTGCAGCTTGGGCGCAGTGCGGAATTCTTCCAGGCGCACGGCGCGGACCTCGAGACGGATGGCCTGCTCAAAACGGGTGGTGGTGTCTCGGCTGCCGACCGCGCTCGCGGCGAGCGGGCTGCGGTCGATCTGCTGCTCAGCAATATCAAGATTTCGCCAATCTCGCGTTCGCGCCTGGTGGATGTAAGCTACACCAGCGCGTCCCCCGAGCTGTCGGCCAAGATCGTCAACGCTTGGACGCGACAGTTCATTCAGTCGAACATCGACCGCAGGTTCGCGTCGACCGCAGACGCGCGCAAATTCCTCGAAAGCAGGCTTTCTGAGCTTCAGACCCGTCTGGAAAACTCCGAACGTGCCGTTGTCAGCTTTGCCGCGGAAAAGGGCATTGTTGCCTTGACCAGCAGCAAGGATGGCGAAGGCAAGACTGCGGTCGAACGAACGCTAGCTTCAAGTGATCTCGAGGCGCTGAACGCTGCGCTTTCGCAGGCGACGGCCGAACGCATCACAGCGGAAAGCCGCGCTGGCCGCGGCGGTGGAACGGTGGGCGAGGCATTGACCAACGGTACGCTCATCGGCCTTCGCCAGCGTCGGGCGGAGGCGTCGGCGGAATATGCCAAGATGATGGTGCAGTTCGAGCCGAGCTACCCCGCGGCTCAGGCACTCCGCGAGCAGATCTCGGCGCTGGATTCGAGCATTCAGCGTGAAGAAAGCCGAATCCGCAATGTTCGTGGCAGCGAATATGGTGAAACGGTCAAGCGCGAGCAGACGCTTCGGGCCCGCGTCGAGGAGCTCAAGGGGCGCCTTGGCCAGCAGCAGCGCGACAGCATCCAGTATAATATCCTGCAGCGCGAAGCCGACACGACGCGGCAACTCTATGACAGCCTGCTCCAGCGTTACAAGGAGATCGGCGTCGCTGGGGTGGAGTCGAACAATGTCTCGATCGTGGATCCCGCGAGGGTTCCCGAGCGGCCGTCCTCTCCGCGCCTGATCATCAATCTACTGCTGGCGTTGGCCGCAGGCCTGGGTGTTGCGCTGGTCACCGTCCTTGGCCTTGAGCAGATCGACGAGGGGCTACGGCAGCCGGGCGACGTGGCGCGACTGCTCCATGTTTCGCTGCTTGGAAGTGTTCCCGATACCGACAATCAGCAGCCGCTGGATCTGATCAAGGACCCGAAATCGGCTTTGTCGGAGGCCTATCTCAGTATCCGCTCGAACCTTGCTTTCTCGTCGGATCATGGCGTTCCCCGAGCTATGATGGTCACCAGCTCGCGTGCGGGTGAAGGCAAGAGCACGACCACCCTTTCGATCTCGTCGGTTCTGCGCCGTACCGGGGCGCGGGTGCTCGTCATCGATGCCGATATGCGTTCACCTACGGTCCATTTCGCCCTTGGCGGAGGCAATGAACGGGGGTTGAGCAACTTCCTGGCGGGTGAGGACGACTGGCGTGGTCTCAGCCAGGTTTCGTCGGACGGCGTCAGCTATATCAGTGCGGGGCCGCAGCCGCCAAATGCGGCTGAACTCCTTAGCGGTGAACGGATGGTGCTGCTGGTCCAGCAGATCTTGAAGAGCGGCGATTTCGATCATGTGCTGATCGATTCCCCGCCGGTACTGGGTCTCGCCGATGCACCGTTGCTGACGCGCGCAGTCGAAGGCGTCGTCTATGTTGTTGAAGTTGGCGGCGTCGCGGTTCGCGGGGTCCAGTCAGCCTTGGGCAGGTTGCAGCAAGTTCATGCGCGTATCTATGGTGTGGTCCTGACAAAGCTGGCCCAGAGCCACGCCGGCTATGGCTATGGTTATGGTTACAGCTACGGCTACAGCTCGTCCGAGAAACGTGAGGACTGAATCGCCTGCCAGCTCGGGCGGCGAGCGCGGTCGGCGGCTGCGAGGTCTGGTCATCGCTGCTCTGACCGTTCCGGTTGCGGTGTTCGCGCTTTTGTTCGCCTTTGCGAATATAAGCCGGAACTCGGCGCCGGAGGTCGTTTCGCGCATCGTCCCGTTCGATGCCATGGCGCCCCTCGCCGTGACCGAGCGTCGGCTGATGGCCGAGCCAGCTGCGGTGACTGCCGCCACGTTGCGTGAAACGGCGCGCCGTTCGCTGGAAGGGCAAGCGGTCAGCGCTTCGGCTTTTCGTCTGTTGACGTTCGCTGCCGCGATGGACCGGCGCGACAACGAGGCGGAACGCTTCGCCCGTCTTTCGGAATCGATGTCGAGGCGCGAATTGCTGACGCAATTCTGGCTGATCGAGCGATCAGTGCAGAAGGGGGATCATAGGGGCGCTCTTAGCCATTACGACAAGGCGCTTCGCACCAGCCTCAACGCGTATCAGGCATTGTTTCCGGTCCTTCTGCGCGCGCTGTCGGATGACCAGATACGTGCGGAGCTGATCCCCTATATCGATCGGAATCCCCGCTGGATCCTGTCTTTTCTGCTTGAAGCGACCGGGTCCGATGCGACGGCGACCGATTCCGCCCGGCTTCTGATCGAAGCCGGATCACGGGTGGACGGGCGGGTGAGCCAAGCAATCGGACCGCAGCTTACGACACGGCTGATCAATCTGGGCGAGTATGCGATTGCGGATCGCTATTTCGCATCGCAACCCGGGCGGCCGCTCGGGTTGATGCAGGCGAGTGACTTGTCCGCCGTGACGACGGATCCGCGTTGGGCTCCGTTTGCCTGGCACCGGGTGGGTGAAGGCACCACTCTTGGTGCTGCGATTGAAGCGGCAGGCGGTGATCGGCAGACGGTACGCGTCTATGCCGGCCCCGGTGATCGCGGCCCTGTTCTTCGCAAATGGTTTCTCCTAGCTTCCGGCAGCTATCGCTTCAGCGAACGGCGGCGCGTGGAAATCGCGGATTCCGGCGCGGGCATGTATTGGGAACTGAGCTGCTATGCGGGCAAGCAGCCCACTGTCGTGTGGCGCAGTGGAGCGGCAGCTGCGAACGAAACGCGCAACGCTCCCGGTCCGGTCATCCCTCAGGGATGCAGCCATCAATCGCTCGAACTAGTCGCTGCCGGCGGCCAGGGGCAGCAAGGGTTCGATGCGGTAATCGAGGACTTCCGTCTGGCGCGTTGAGGCTGCCGTTCTCAGCGGAACGATCAGGACGATGTGCGGTCGTCAATGAGACCATAGGCGGCGAGCGCGGCGAGCAGGCTGGAAAGGGCCTCATTGCCGTTGCGCCGCCCCTTTATGACGGGTTTGGCAATGGGGTTGCTGCCGTTGAACCCAAGTCCCAGGTCGCTGAGGTCGATCCCCAGCCGTGGCGGGGAGCCGGCGCTCAGCTGAATGGCGTTGTAGCCCTGAACCTGAAGTCGTCCATCCGCGCGGTTGGCCAGCATCGCGTCGCCGCTTCCGAGGTTTCTGCCGAGGACGAGCTTGCCGTCTCCCAGCTCCCATCCGCCGAGGCGGATGGCGATGGCATGCTCAAGCGAGGCTCCGGGTGAGCCGGCGATCAGCGGATTCTCGGCTCGGGAGAGGTCGAAGATGATGTCCTGCGGCAGTTCTCCGGTGAACTTGCGCCCGGGCCATCTGCCGCCATCTCCCTTAATGCCGATGTTGGGATTGCGGATGCGGACATTGGATGCACGCAGACGTTCGTCGAACGCGAACATGTAGCCATCGGATTCCGTGATCTCGCATCGTCCGCCATCGATGATCAGGTTCGCGATTTCGCCAGAAAGGACGAACATGCGGGCGCGCGGCACGCCCGTTTCGAACGTCGCCTCAAGGCGCCATGTGGAGACGTCGGCAAGGTCGAACCCGATCCGGCAATCGATCAGCCATGCCTGAACATACCATTCGTTGACGACGCCGCATGCACGGATGGCGGTATCGAATGACCGGATCTCGAGGTTATGATGCGTTGCCATCAGGATCACGCCATCAGTGCCGTCGAGGGCGATCCCGCAACTTGTGGGGGGAGTCGAATAGGGTTTCCTGGCGCGCGGGTTGGCGTGCTGATGCATGATGCGGAGATTGTCCGTCCGGAGCATGGACGAAAGGGCGCCGGGCCCGATCGCAATTCCGACCGGGGCGGAAACCTCTATGCCGAAATTCTCAAACGCTACCGCACCTTCGGTGACGTCGTTCAGGCGGCCCCGCGCGCCCGGCCGGATGGACAGGGCCTCGCGGTGCGGGCCCGGAACCTGCCGAAGGATCGAGTTGCGCGGACCGTCCCCGTGCAATCGCGTGCCGGGCGGGAGGCTCAGCCGCGTGAATCGGTAGACCCGTCCATCGCGTCCGCCGGGCAAGTACACGTTGCTCGATGCGTCGATGGCCGCCTGGATCGCCAGCGTGTCATCGGTCCGGCCGTCACCCTTGGCGCCATAGTCGGCCACTGATCCGCCCCGGGGAGCTTGCTCAAGGGGCTGACGTGCCCTGGCCTGCGCTGCGGCGACCGGGCCTGAGGCCGCCATCGTCGCTACGACGGCACGGCGAGATATCTTGGGAGCTCCAGCTTTCATGCGAGGTTGCTACACATTGCCGCCGCGTTTGAGGAGGGGCCGTTTGGCGCCTACGACGAGTCGACCGGGTTTCGTGCCGGATTATCGGCAGGGCCCTCGTAAACGGGCGCAACTCCCGCTTCCCTCGTGCGCCAACATTCTCTAAGCGTCCGCCGCGAGGATTAAACGACCCGTGTCCGATCTGTAACAAACTGTGGCGACGCGCCGCGTACCCCGTGGGCGTCGCTTAATGAAATGGGGCTTAGTCAATGCTACAGAATTCCAGCATCCTGGTAACAGGCGGCACGGGATCGTTCGGGAACACCTTCGTCCCGATGACACTGGAAAAATATAGCCCCAAGCGCATCGTGATCCTGTCGCGGGACGAGATGAAGCAGTGGGAGATGGCCAAGAAATTCGCCGGGGACGATCGTGTTCGCTTCTTCATCGGCGATGTCCGTGACAAGGACCGGCTGTATCGGGCGCTCGATGGCGTCGACTATGTTGTGCACGCCGCCGCGACGAAGATCGTGCCCACGGCCGAGTATAATCCGTTCGAGTGCGTCAAGACGAACATCAATGGCGCGATGAACCTGGTCGACGCATGTATCGACAAGGGGGTGAAGCGCGTCGTGGCGCTTTCGACGGACAAGGCCAGCAGCCCGGCCAATCTCTACGGCGCCACCAAGCTGGTTTCCGACAAGCTGTTTATTGCGGGCAACTCCTATTCGGGCGGCCATGGCACGCGTTTTGCCGTCGTCCGCTACGGCAACGTCATGGGTTCCCGCGGGTCGGTGATCCCGTTCTTCATGTCGATCCGGGACAAGGGCGTTCTTCCGATCACGGACGAGCGTATGACCCGGTTCATGATATCCCTCGAGCAGGGCGTCGAGCTGGTCTGGCACGCCTTTGACGACATGGAGGGCGGCGAAATCTATGTGAAGAAGATCCCGTCGATGAAGGTCACCGACGTCGCGAGCGTGCTCGCGCCCGACGCGCGCCAGGAAATAGTCGGTATCCGGCCGGGGGAAAAGCTGCATGAGCAGATGATCAGCGAGGAGGATTCGTACTTCACCTACGAATATCCCGAACATTACAAGATCTTGCCGGCGATCAACGGCTGGGCGGATTGCGAAGACCGTATCAAGGACGGCAACAAGGTGCCGGAAGGGTTCAGCTACACCAGCGACAACAACCCTGATTGGATGGATGCGGCTGCACTCCAGGGCTGGATAAGCGCGAACGCCGGCAAGATCGGAAATATCTGACCAATGATACCTTATGGGCGGCAGGATATTAGCGAGGCCGATATCGAGGCCGTCGCCGCCGTGCTCCGATCGGACTTCCTGACCCAGGGGCCGGCGGTGCCGCGCTTCGAGGCGCGGGTCGCGGAGCATGTCGGTTCGGCGCACGCCGTGGCGATGAGCAATGCCACGGCGGCGCTGCATGTGGCTTGCCTGGCGCTGGGGCTCGGGCCGGGCGACTGGTTGTGGACCACCCCAATCACCTTCGTCGCCTCCTCGAACGCGGGTCTTTACTGCGGCGCGAAGGTGGATTTCGTCGATATCGACCCCGTAAGCTACAATCTCAGCGTACCGGCGCTGGAGCGGAAGCTCGAGATCGCCGCGCGCGAGGGGCGATTGCCGAAGGTGGTTGTTCCCGTTCATTTGAGCGGGGAACCTTGCGATATGGCGGCGATCGCGGCGCTTGGCGAGCGCTATGGTTTCCGGATCATCGAGGATGCATCGCACGCAATCGGCGGCAAGTATCGCGGCGAGTTCATCGGCAATTGCCGCTACAGCGACATCACTGTCTTCTCCTTCCATCCGGTGAAGATCGTCACGACGGCCGAAGGCGGGATGGCGCTGACGCAGGACAGCGATCTTGCCGAGCGCATGGCGTTGCTGCGCAGCCATGGCATTACCCGCGACCAGGCGCGGATGGATGGAGAGAGCGACGGCCCCTGGTATTATCAGCAGGTCGAGCTGGGCTTCAACTACCGGATGACCGACATGCAGGCGGCGCTGGGGGTGAGCCAGATGGACCGTCTGGACGCCTATGTGGCGCGGCGGCACGCGATCGCCGCGCGCTACGACGCGCTTCTCGCCGATCTGTCCGTGACGACGCCGGTGCGGCATCCCGACGGCTATTCGGGCATGCATCTCTATGTGATCCGCGTGCCGCAGACACGGGCGAACTGGTCGCGGCGGGAAGTGTTTGACCGCCTTCGGGCGGCCGGGATCGGAGTCAACGTCCACTATATCCCGGTGCATACCCAACCCTATTACCGGGCAATGGGTTTTCGGGCAGGGGACTATCCCGAAGCCGAGCGCTACTATGCCGAGGCGATCAGCCTGCCGATGTTCCCCACGATGACCGATGCCCAGCAGGAGCAGGTTGTTGCTGCGGTGGCGGAAGCGATCGCGGCATGAATCTGGCGGTCATCCCGGCGCGCGGCGGCAGCAAGCGTATTCCGCGGAAGAATGTGAAGCCGTTCTGCGGCCGCCCGATGATCGCCTGGTCGATTTCCGCAGCGCGCGAGAGCGGGTGCTTCGACCGGATTGTCGTCTCCACCGATGACGATGAAGTGGCGGAGATTGCGGTCGCCGAGGGCGCAGAGGTTCCGTTCCGCCGGCCTGCCGAGCTTGCCGACGATCAGACGCCGACGGTGCCGGTCATCGCGCACGCGGTGGCTTGGCAATCCGGGCAGGCCGCTGTCGAGCGGGCGTGCTGCATCTACGCCACGGCGCCCTTCATTCGCCCTTCCGAGTTACGAGCCGCGCGATCGATGATCGAAACGCAGCCGTGCGACTATGTATTGTCGGTGACGAGCTTTCCCTTCCCTATCCAGCGCGCCGTGCGCCTCGATGGCGACGGCCGGCTTGCGATGTTCCAGCCCGAGCATGCGGGGACGCGATCGCAGGATCTGGAAGAGGCCTATCACGATGCAGGCCAATTCTATTGGGGCCGGGCGGATGCATGGATCGCCGGCCGGCCCATCATGGGGCCGAACAGCATCGGCCTGCGCATTCCGCGCGCGCGCGTTCAGGACATTGACACGCCGGAAGATTGGGAGCGTGCCGAGTTTTTATTTCGCGCTATGTTGGCGCGAGACAATGATGACAACGACAAGGAAAGTGCGAACTGATGCAACAGGAGCAGTTCAAGACCGATCAGGAAGCCTTCTGGGCTGGTGAATTCGGCACCGAGTATATCGGCCGGAACCAGGGCGATCAGCTGCTGGCGTCCAACCTCGATTTCTTTGCCAAGGCGCTGCGTGCGACCCGCAATCTGGGCAGCTGTATCGAGTTCGGCGCCAATATCGGCATGAACCTCAAGGCGATCAAACTGCTCTATCCGGGCATCGATGCCTCCGGCATCGAGATTAACGCCGACGCCGCGCGTGAACTCGGTCAGGTGATCCCTCCGGCTCAGGTCCATAACCAGTCGATCCTGGATTTCGTCCCGTCACGGACCCATGACCTGACCTTGATCAAGGGGGTTCTGATCCATCTCAACCCTGATGTTCTGCCCGACGTCTATGACAAGCTCGTCGCTGCCTGCGGCCGCTATCTGCTGGTCGCGGAATATTATAATCCCGCGCCGGTCGCGATCCCCTATCGCGGACATACCGACCGCCTGTTCAAGCGGGATTTCGCTGGTGAAATCATGGACCGCCACCCTGACCTCAAGCTGGTCGACTATGGCTTCGCGTACCGGCGGGATCCCAGCTTCCCGCAGGACGACATTACCTGGTTCCTGATGGAAAAGAACTGATCGAGGCGGACGGACAGTCAATGCTTACTTACTGCAAACGTTGTGTGATGCCGGACACCAAGCCGGACCTGCATCTTGACGCCGAAGGCATCTGCAATGCCTGTCGCAGCTACGAGGCGCGTCAGGAGGTCGATTGGAGCCAGCGCGCCATCGAACTCGAACAGGTGCTCGAGAAGTACCGGCGCCCGGGCGGCGACAACTGGGACTGCATCGTTCCGGTCAGCGGCGGCAAGGACAGCACCTATCAGGTCGTCCGGATGCTGCAATTTGGCCTCAACCCGCTCTGCGTCACGTCGACCACATGCGACCTGTCGGCCATCGGACGCAAGAATATCGAGAACATCAAGCGTTTGGGCGTCGACTATATCGAAGTTTCGCCCAATCCGCTCGTGCGCGCGAAGCTCAACCGTGTCGGTCTGACTCAGGTTGGCGACATCTCATGGCCTGAGCATGTCGGCATCTTCACCATCCCGGTGCGAGCGGCAGTGCAGTTCAACGTGCCGCTGATCGTTTGGGGTGAAAACTCGCAGAACGAATATGGTGGGCCGGCGGCTGCCGCCGACAACAATGTGCTCAATCGACGCTGGCTCGAGGAATTCGGCGGCCTTCTCGGCATGCGTGTTTCTGATCTGATCGGTCAGGAGGGCATCGAGCCCAGGCACCTGATCAACTATACCTACCCGACCGACGAGGAACTGGCACGGGTGGGCGTGACCGGGCTGTTTCTCGGGCACTATATCCCATGGGATGGCCTCGCCAACACGCTGATCTCGACGGCGAATGGCTTCACATCCTATGAGACGGCCGTTGAGGGGTCGCTGGTCAACTATGAGAACCTCGACAACCACCAGACCGGCATCCACGACTATTTCAAGTTCCTCAAATTCGGCTTCGGGCGGGTTACCGATCTCGCCTGTCTGCACGTTCGGCGTGGCCGATTGACGCGGCAGGATGGCCTGGATGCGGTAAGGCGTCTCGATGGCAGGTTCCCTTGGGAGTATCTGGGCAAATCGCTGGAAGAGATTCTTCGGCCGCTTGAGATGACGGTCGATGAATTTGTCCGGGTCTGTGACAAGTTCACCAACAAGAAGATCTTCAAGCGTGACGTGTCGGGCGGTCTGATCAAGGATCGCGATGGCAATCTGACCAAGCTGAACTTCGACAACGTATGAAGGTTGGCGTAATCGACTACGGCGTTGGCAATCTGGGCTCGGTCCTCCGGGCGCTGGAGGAGCTCAACGCCGCGCCGGTTCTCGTCAACCGACCGGTCGATATGCATCTGAACGATTGCCTGATCCTGCCGGGCGTGGGGAGTTTCACCGACTGCGCCCGGCTGCTGGCGCAGGGCGGGTGGGTCGATCCCCTCAAGGCTGAGGTGGAGGAGTTCGGACGGCCGCTATTGGGTATTTGCGTCGGCATGCAGCTCCTCGCCGATTTCGGTCTGGAAGGGGCTGCGGGCTCCGGTACGCCGGGGACCGCCGGCCTTGGCTTCATCCCTGGCCAGGTCGAGCATCTGGGCGCGCGCGGCTGTACACTCCGGCTCCCGCATGTCGGCTGGAACGAGATCGTCGCGAACGGCGCGCGTGACAGCCTGTTCGCCGGTATTCCCGATGGGACGGATTTCTATTTCACCCATAGCTACACTTTCGTGGCGAAGGACGGCGCTGACGTGATCGCGACGGCCGCCTATGGCGTCCCGGTGACTGCAGCGGTGCGGCGGGGACGGGTGTGGGGAACGCAGTTCCATCCGGAGAAGAGCTCGAAGGCCGGTTTCAAGCTGCTCAGCAATTTCCTTGCAGGCCCCGAATGCTGAAGATTCGCGTCATCCCCACCTTGCTGTGGAAGAATTTCGGGCTCGTGAAGGGGACGGGCTTCGACAGCTGGCGCCGGGTCGGGCCGGTGCTTCCTGCCATCAAGGTCTACAATCAGCGCGAAGTCGACGAGCTCGTACTCGTCGACATCGTCGCGCATGACACGGGCGATGATCCCGACTTTGAGTCGGTCGCCGACTACGGTCAGGATTGCTTTATTCCCCTCACCGTCGGTGGCGGAATCACGAACATCGAACAGGTTCGGCGTCTGCTGCGCGCAGGTGCCGACAAGGTCAGCGTCAATACCGCATCCTATGCGATGCCGGGACTGGTTGAAGAGATTGCGACCCGCTTTGGTGTCCAATGTGTCGTCGCCAGTATCGATGTCCGGCGCGAAGGGGATGGCTGGCAGTGCTTCAGCCACGCCGGGGGGCAGGCGACGGGGCGCGAAGTCGTGTCCTGGGCACGCGAACTCGAAGATCGCGGGGCGGGTGAGATCCTGATCACCTCGATCGAGCGCGACGGCATGATGGATGGCTACGACCTGCCGCTGATCGAGGCGGTTGCATCCGCGGTGAAGATTCCGGTCATCGCTTCTGGCGGTGCCGGCAATTACCAGCACATGGTTGACGCCATCCAGCGGGCAGGGGCCTCCGCCGTCGCGGCGGCGAGCATGTTCCATTTTACCGAGCAGACTCCGGCCGGTGCGAAGGCGGCGCTGGCGGCAGCGGGAATTCCTGTACGGCAGAGCTACGTTCCACGAGCAGATAGCTGACGATGCGCATCGCGTTTCGCGTCGATGCCTCGGAACGCGTCGGCACCGGGCATCTGCGCCGGTGCATGTCGCTCGCCGAGGCGTTGCGGGCTCGCGGTGCGGAGCTCTGCTTTGTGTTGCGCAGGCACGACCGCGTCGCGGAGCGGGTGGTCGGCGATATCGGCGACACGATCCTCTGGCTTGACGCTCCGTCGGGAAGCGTTCCGCTGGCTGCGGACGATCCCCCCCACGCGGGCTGGGCTGGCCTTAGTTGGGATCGCGATGTCGCGGAAACGATTGATGCGCTCGCCGGTCACGCGCCGGACTGGCTGGTCATCGACCATTACGCATTCGATGCCCGCTGGCATGAGGCAGCCCGGGCGGCACTCGGCTGTGCCGTCCTGTCAGTGGATGACCTTGGCGATCGCTCCCATTCGGTGGAGATACTGCTCGATGCGAATGCCGCGATCGACCATGAGGAGAAATACAAGGGGCGGTTGAACGGCAGGCCGCGCATGCTCACCGGCCCGCGCTATGCGTTGCTCGCTTCTGCCTATCGCACCGCGCCCCGTTACGCGTTCTCCGATACGGTCGACAGCATCGGAATATTCATGGGGGGTACTGACCCAGGCGCCGTCTCTGCCCGGGTGCTCCGGGCGTTGCGGGTCGATGCTTCTTTCGACGGCGCGGTAGAGCTGGTATCGACCTCAGCAAATCCGCACCTCGCGGACCTTCGCCGAGCGTGCGACGCCGATGGTCGCGCGACGCTTTCGCTCGACCTTTCTGATCTTAGCGCCTTCTACGCGCGGCACGATCTGCAGATTGGCGCCGGCGGAACCTCAACCTACGAACGCTGCTGTATCGGAGCGCCTTCCGTGAGCCTGGTCTTGGCCGAGAACCAGCTGACCGTCGTTCCCGTGCTGGATGCAATGGGCGCGCTGCGCGGTGCAAGCCTGGAGGATGTGAACGGGGCCGCCCTCCTTGCGGCCCCGCCGCTCGGGGACGTGGTGCGCGACCTGATCGAGAACCCGGCAGCGCGTCGGGAACTCGCGCGCATCGCGCGCACGCTGGTCGATGCCCGGGGTGCCGAGCGGGTTGCGCTGGCGATGCTCGCCCGCGAGATGACGGTTCGCCCGGCGGCAATCTCGGACGGGGCCACGCTTCATGCATGGCGCAATCATCCCGCGACACGGGCGGTTTCCGCGACGTCTGCGGAAATCTCGCTTGCCGATCATCTTTCTTGGCTGGAGCGGGTGCTGGCGGATACTCGTCACACGCTGATGGTCGCCGAGATCGGAAAGCAGCCCGTCGGCAGCATCCGCTTCGACAGGCTGGACGATGCGAGCCACGAGGTGTCGCTCTATCTTGATCCCGCACTTCACGGGCTTGGTCTCGGGGCCCATATGCTGCATGCGGGAGAGCAAGCCGTAGCTGTCGCGGGCCGGACAATGTTCGTCGCGTCGGTGCTGGCTGGAAATGCCGCATCCGCAGCGCTCTTTGCGCGCTGTGGTTACAGCGGCGGACCGTTGCGCTACAGCAAATCGATCAACTGAAAGAAGATCCAGCCATGAAGATCGTCGATCGCGTCATCGATACGACCCAGCCTCCCTACATCATCGCGGAAATGTCGGGTAACCATAACCAGTCGCTCGACCGGGCCCTCGCCATCGTTGACGCGGCAGCGGCGAACGGCGCCGACGCGATCAAGCTGCAGACCTATACCGCAGACACGATGACGCTGAACGTTCGGATGCCGGGGTTTGTCATCGAAGATCCCAAGAGTCTTTGGTCCGGCCGGCAACTGTATGAGCTCTATGAAGAGGGATCTACGCCGTGGGAGTGGCACAAGCCGATCATGGAGCGGGCTGCCACGCATGGCATGCACTGCTTCAGTTCGCCTTTCGATGCGACCGCGGTCGATTTTCTCGAATCGCTGGGAGTCGCGGCCTATAAAATCGCCTCTTTCGAGAACATCGATATTCCGCTGATCCGTAAGGTGGCCTCAACGGGCAAGCCGATTATCATCTCGACCGGCATGGCCACGGTCGGCGAGATCGATGAGGCGGTTCGTGCGGCGCGCGAAGCGGGCTGCGCGGATCTTTGTCTGCTCAAGTGCACGAGCACCTATCCCGCCAGGGCCGAGAACACCAATATCCGGACGATCCCGCATATGCGAGCGATGTTCGGGTGCGAGGTGGGTTTGTCCGATCATACGATGGGATCTGGCGTCGCTGTCGCTGCCGTCGCGCTCGGCGCGACCCTGATCGAGAAGCATTTTACGCTTGCCCGTGCCGATGGCGGCGTGGATTCGGCTTTTTCCATGGAGCCGCATGAACTGCGCCTGCTTTGCGACGATGTAGAGAGTGCGCGCCGGTCGCTGGGCCATGTCAGCTACGGACCTACGGAAGCAGAGATGAAGTCATTGGCCTTCCGCCGTTCTCTCTACGTGGCGCGTGACGTCAGGGCGGGAGAGGAGCTGACGGCCGAAAACGTCCGTGCCGTACGTCCGGGATTCGGCCTACCGCCCAAATTCCGCGATGCGGTGATCGGTCGCCGCGCCGTTCGTGATGCACCGGCGGGGACGCCGCTGAGTTGGGATCTGCTGTCCTAAGCGATCCTGTGCTTGTGATCGCGCTACGTAGCATCGCGCGCGGGCTCGAAGGGCGCCCGGGACTCGTATCGGGCGCGATCCATGCGGGCGGACTCGGCGTCCGGCTGGCGTTCATGTTTGCGCTACTGTACCTGTCGGGGCCGGCATTGCTGGGGCAGTACGGCTTGCTCGCCTCGATCGAGGTGGTGGCCATCTACCTAGCAGGCCTTGAGTTTCACGCATTCACCACCCGCCGTTACGCGCGCCGGCCAGGGGCGCTGCGTCTGCGGATAGCGTTGGCCAGCCACGCACGTCTGCTCTGCTTCTCGGTGCCCGCGGCGATGCTGGGCGCCGGCGTCGCCACGTGGCTGTTCGGCCTTGGGCTGACGCCGCTCGCGTTGTTCGGGTTTCTGGTGATCGTGGCAACCGGTTCGGTCGCGCAGGAGATGCTGCGATTTATCGTCATGACGCAGCGCCCAGTCGCGGCGGCGATCCTGGGCTTCATCCGCACGGCACTCTGGCAGCCCGTGGCGTTGCTCTTCGTCGCTACGGAGCAGCCGCTGGAAGCGCTGGCGCTGACCTGGATGGCCGCGGCGGTCGTCAGCCTGTTGTGGGGTGGCTGGATGTTGCGCGGCGCCATTTTCTCGCGGATCCGGCCCGGTTCGCGCTATCTTGGCCGGGGCCTCAAGGCCGCGCGCAACTATTATGCGATGGCGAGCGCCTCGGTGCTTCAGAGCAATCTGGAACGTTTCGTTCTTCAGTTGTTCCTTGGCCCGGAAGCCGTGGGAATCTTCACCTTTTTCCAGAATCTCGCCAATGCGCTGCCCGCGCTGATCCAGTCGTCCGTGCTCAATGTCTGGCTTGCTCAGCTGCTCAACCAGTTCGGGCAGGGCTTGCAAGGCCGATTTGCGCTGGTCGCGCAGGTCCAGCGGAAGGTGCTGGTGACCTGTGCGATCCTGTCGATGGGGGTTGTGGTTGGTGTTACGGGAATCGCGTTGGTTCTTTCACGCGATACCTATCTCTACAATCTGTGGATTCTCCCCGCCCTGCTCCTTGCGCAGAGTTTGATCATGTGGTCGCAGCCGCTGTATCTGGGCTTGTTCGGCGCGCATCGCGACCGGATCATCATGATCCAGTCCCTTTCGGTTCTCGCCGCCACGCTTGCTCTTTGCGTCCTGTGTGTGGCTCAGCTCGGCATTACCGGTGCTGTGGTCTCGCAACTCGCTGGCGGGGCGGGTCTTGCGCTGTTGCGGTGGGTTGTTTTCGTGCGCTACCGTCGCGCCGGATGGGTGTGACCCGCTTTCCATTGACAGCCGCTGGAAACTGCTCTTGTAGAACCGTGCCGGGCGAGACGGGGAACCTGGCTCGCAAGCGCGGGCACAAGAGGGCTTGAGATGCCAGACTTGTCGATTTCAAGTAAGCGGCTGCTGATGCGCGTCAGAACCGCGAATTCACTCCTTCCTCCTCGCTGAATCGAATTCGGGCTGTTGGCCACCTGATCGGGGCCTTGCCGTTGCTCCCCATTGCTTCCGAAGGCCTGCATGACCGCTGATCATCCGAAGATTCTGTGCCTGGTCAACGCGGCCGCCTATTCGCGCACCTATTTTGAGGAGTTGCGCCCCTATCTGGCAGGGCGCGGCATCGATATGGCCTTCGCGCTGGATTCGCATTTGCCGGATGTGGTCTATGGGGACGGGCAGCCGATTCCGGGGGCCTGGTACTTTACCGATTTCTGCGCGAAGCACCCGCCGCTGTCGCCAAGTGAGCTCGAACGCCGGGATTTGCGCTGGGACGGCCTGTTTTCGGATTTTGACCGGTTTCTGACGCTTGAGATGCGCGTGCCGCTCGCGCAGGGCGGCAAGCTCGCCTACCAGCATATACCCTTGCTGCTGGAGCGCTTCTTCACCCAGATCTTCGATGAAGTGCGTCCGGTGGCGGTTCTCTACGAGCAGGCAAGCAACAGCTTTGCACTCGCTGCGAATATGGTTGCACGCAAGCGTGGCATCCCGTTTTTCAGTCTCGCGCCGGGGCGGATTGGGGGGCGAGTTGAAATCAGTCCTACGGGGGCGTTGCGCGATCACATCACTGTCGGCCGCATCCTGGAGCGGGTGAAGCAGGAGGGGGCGAGCCAGGAAGCGCGAGATCTGGCAGACCACTATATATCCACGGTCGAGCATCAGGTGCCCGACTATATGCGCAAGGGCGGCGATGGCGAGGTGCTGGCCCGCACGGGGCTGTTCGCGAAGTACTTCAATCGCGATAAATTGCGTCATCTGCTGCGGGGGTGGCGGCACCGCCGCACACATCGGGCCGACGCTTCACGCGCCTATATGGTCGGCGATGCGTTCAGCATTTCGTTCATTCTGTTTCGCCGGTCGGTGAAACGCTGGCTGCGGGTGCGACGGGTGCTGCGCTACTATCGGCACGAAGCCGGGCCCGGTGCCTATTTCCTCTATCCCCTGCATTTCCATCCGGAAGCGAGCACATCCGTTCTCGCGCCGGACTTCATCGACGAGATGAACGTGATCAAGACGATCGCGTTCCGTTTGCCTGCACATGTCAGGCTGCTCGTCAAGGAACACCCGTCTGCCGTCGCCCTGCAGCCCCTCGGTTTTTATCGCGACCTGGATAAGCTCCCCAACGTGGAACTCATCGCTCCCGGGGTGAATGCCAAGCAGCTCGCGCGTGACTCACTTGGCGTGATCTGCGTGACGAGTACCCTTGGATTCGAGGCAGCTGCGCTGAACAAGCCGGTCATCTGTCTGGGGGATGTGCTTTACGGCTATTTTCCAAATGTCCGGATGATCGGGCATTTCGGCGATCTCAATGCTGCGCTGGATTGGGCGATGGACTATCGCCCGATCGATCCTAGCGATATTGCAGATGCGATGGCCGCCTATGTCGAGTTTACCGATCCGGGGAAGTTCAGTTTCCGTGAATCTCTGGGTCAGGCTGACGAGCTGGACAATATCGCAGCGATTCTCGCTGGCCGGCTTGCCGCGCCGGGTACGCTGATGAGCAGCAATCATCCGATCGTCGAGCATGGCTGATCCATTTGCCCTGACCAAGCCGGCCCTGGCGTTGCTGGTGATGCTGCTGATCATGGCGGTGTCGCCCTTGCTGGTTGAGCCGGCCTATATCGGTTACCTGGTAGCCTATGGGGTTCTGCTCGTCCTGGTTGCCCCTGCGCTGCTGACGCGGTCGCATGGACCTGGCCTGCGGACGCCTCCGCTAATCGCGTGGGGGGTCTTCGGTACCGGTGTTGCCGCCGTCACGATCTTCGCCAATCCCGCGTTGCGCGACCTGTTCCGGGATAGCGGTGCCGTCGTTTCGTTCCTGATCGGACTCTTGCTGATCCCGCGTGCGATGGGACGTGATTGGGAGCGTCCGCTTTTTGCAGCATTGTCGGCCTTGGCGCTGATCGTCGCGGTCTGGACGATTCTGGGCGCCGCGCGCGCCTATCTTGCCGGCGCTGGCGCATATGAATGGCGTGGCGTCTACGTGCCTTTCGTCCACACTTGGTTGCCGTATCTGATCGTCGCCGAGTATTTGCGGAGCCGCATGCCCGGCTCAAAGCCGGAGGTCAGCGCGATCCGGATCGGTATCTGCATCCTCGCGCTGTTGCTCTCGCTATCCCGCACGGGCCTCGTCCAGCTTGCCGTTTTCATTCCGATGGTCGTCTTGATCAATGCGCGGCGCTGGTTGTTCAATCCGCGCGGCGTGCTGCTTGCGATCCTTGCGGTCGGTGTTGCGATCCTTGTCTTCCCCTATCTCGTGGGCCTCGACGTCGTGCAGCAGCGGATCAACGCTGGCATCGATGACGGGGATCTTTCACTTGCCTGGCGTGACATGGAGGTGCGCGCAGCGCGTGACTATCTTGATGACGGCGGCTGGTTCCGTTGGTTATTCGGCTATGGTCTCGGCGCGCGCGTGCCGCTTCCATGGGGAATCGTGGACTTCAACGATAATATCGCGATCCCGCAGTTGCATAACAGCTACTGGACGCTGACGGTGAAGTTCGGTGTGCTGGGATTGCTGTGGATCCTGGCGGCGATCGCGGTCACCTTCGTCCGGGCTCACAGCGTCCGTGCCGGCCCCAGTGCCCTGCGCAGCGGCGGGAGCTGGATGCTGCTGATGGTCATGCTGATCGCCTATACCTTGCAGGGCATGTCGGAATGGAGTCATCTTCTGTTTCTCGGCTTGAGCTGCGCTTTGCTGTGCAAGGCCGGGGATCGCCGGATACTGCCCTTGCGATTGCCGTCGCGTTCAACGAGGGCGGCGCCACTGCGCATCGGGGAACGTTCGGGTATCCGGCCTTGATCAGCAATGTGGTGTCTTTTGCGGCGCGGCGCCTTCGCGGGGAAAGCTTCGAGATCGACCCGGCGATACCGCCGGGTTATCTGATTGGCTTCATCCTGTCGAAGGTGGCGGCCCGACTTCGCGGGATTTGGCTCACGCGGCGGGTTCGTCCCTCTGTGTTTGCGGGGCAGGGCGCGCGTATCAAATGCCGGTCGAAGATCGTGTTCCAGGGCTTTGCGAACCTGCATCCGGGCGCGCTCATCGATGCGCTCGCGCGTGAAGGGGTCGTTCTGGGTGCCGGCTTCTCGCTCGGGCGGGGCGCCGCGATCGAGTGCACGGGCTCCCTGAAAACAATCGGCAAAGGTTTCGTTGCGGGCAGAAACGTCGGAATCGGCTCGGGAAGCTTCCTGGGATGTGCAGGCGGGGTCATCATCGGCGACGACACGATATTGGGCAACTTCGTCAGCATCCATTCGGAGAACCACCGGTTCGAGCGTCAAGATCTGCCGATCCGGCTACAGGGCGTCGATCACAAGGGCATCCGGATCGGTTCGGACTGCTGGATCGGTGCCAAGGCCACGATTCTCGATGGTGTCGTGCTCGGCAACCACTCGATTGTCGCCGCTGGTGCGGTGGTTCGTGAGGGTACGTATCCGGAGGGCGCGCTTCTTGCCGGTGTGCCGGCGCGTGTCGTGAAGATGCTGCGATGATCGTCTTCGTTCACCTGCTCAACGACCGGTCGGGCAGCCCCCGCATGTTGAAGTCGGTCATCGGCAGTATCAGCGAGCCCTGCATGTTGTTCGTCGGTTCCGACGGCAATGGCCTGCTCGATGAGGTGCCGTGCGCGATCCGCACCTACTGGTATCGGCGTAGCTCCAGCCGCTGGCTGACATTGGTCACGTTCCTTGCGAGCCAGGTGGCTCTTTTTGCGGCGCTCGTCCAGGCGCGCCTGCCCAAGGACGCGCTTATCTACGTGAACACGCTGCTTCCTTTCGGAGCCGCCGTCTACGGCAGGCTCACGGGCCGCCGTGTCATCTATCATGTCCATGAGATGTCGCTGTCTCCGCGGGCTTTCCAGCATATGCTCGTGGCGATTGCGCGGTGGTCGTCTACGCGCCTCCTCTACGTCAGCAACGCGCACAGGCATCTCCTGCCCATCGCTCCTGGCAAGGAGGACACGGTTCCGAACGGCATCGACCGGGACCTCGCACATATTGCCGCCTGTCAAGAATATCATCATCGGCACGCGGGAAAGTTCGTGGTCCTGATGCTGGCCACCCCCATGCCGTACAAGGGTATCGGCGAGTTCATGCGGCTTGCGGAAAGCCTCGCGAGCCGGGAGGACATCGTCTTCCTGTTCGCGCCCGGTCGAGGCGGCTATTCCGCGGCGGTGCCGTCGAATGTGACCGTGCTTAGCCCCACCAATGACCCGGCGGCCTACTATAGCGCCGCCAGCCTGGTTCTGAACCTGACCCGCCCCGATCTTTGCGTCGAGACATTCGGATTGACCCTGCTCGAGGGCATGGCGTTCGGTACGCCAGTCATTGCGCCACCTGCAGGGGGGCCTGCGGAACTGATTACGGATGGGAAGGAAGGCTACTTGATCGATAGCAGGGATGATGCGGCGCTGGCAGGAGCAGTTGTTCAGCTTGCCGACGATGAAGCGCTCTGTCTCCGGATGTCGATGGCGGCCCGCGCCCGGGCAACCGAATTCGCGCCCGAGGCCTTCACGCGGAAGATTTCAGCGGTGATTGAGGCTGCCCGTGGTTGAAACATCGTCCCTGCGCCCAAGGGTCGCAATCGTTGGTACGGTTGGCCTGCCAGCCGCCTATAGCGGCTTTGAGACGCTCGCCGAGCATTTGGTGCGCTACAATGAGCGACAGGGGCTGCCGGCGCAGGTAGCGGTCTATTGCAGCACGCGCGCGTTCGAGGAACGCCCTGCGGCCTATCATGGAGCCGAACTGCGCTACGTCAATCTGGATGCGAACAATGCTTCCAGCATCCTCTACGACGCTGTTTCGATGGTCTCGGCGCTGCGGCATGGCGTCGATACGATCCTGCTGCTTGGCGTTTCAGGCGCGATTGCATTGCCATTCGTCCGGCTTTTCTCGCGAGCACGCATCGTTACGAATATCGATGGCATCGAGTGGCGCCGCGAGAAGTGGCAGGGGCTCGCCAAATGGGTGCTGCGCACGTCGGAGCGGATCGCGGTCCGCTGGTCGCACGCCGTGGTGGCCGACAATGGTGCGATCGTCGATTATGTCCGCGAGACATATGGGGTCGATAGTGCGATGATCGCCTATGGCGGCGATCATGCGTTGTCGATGGAGCCGGGTGTCTATGAGGGCCTGCCCGACCGCTATGCACTGGCTCTCTGCCGGATCGAGCCGGAAAACAACGTCCATATGATCCTGGAGGCGTTTGCGGGGGATCCCGCGATGCCGCTGATCTTCATCGGCAATTGGGATCGTAGCGAATATGGCCGCGAGCTGAAGCGGCGCTATGCCGGGCATGCGTCGATCCGCGTCGTTGACCCCATTTACGATGTCGCAACGCTTCGTACGATCCGTGCCGGCTCGGCCTTCTACGTGCATGGACATTCGGCCGGCGGAACCAACCCCTCCCTTGTGGAAATGATGCATTTCGGCAAACCGACGGCGGTGTTCGATTGCGTTTTCAATCGCAAGACGACCCATGATCGGGCACTCTATTTCAGCGACGCGGCTGAACTTCGCGACGTACTGCAGGGCGCGGCCGCCAACCCGGATGCGAAGATCGGCGCCGAGATGAAGCGGCTGGCCGAGGAACACTATACTTGGGACATTGTCGGCAAGGCCTATCTCGACCTGCTTAGGCCGAGGTAGGCGCTTACTTCGCGCCAAATCCGCTCAGAACGATGCGTACCGTGCGAATGGTGATGACGAGGTCGAGCCAGATCGAAAAATATTTGATGTAGTAGAAGTCGAAGCGGAGCTTCTCGTGAACCGAATTGAGGTCGGTCACATGTCCCTGATTCACCTGGGCCCAACCAGTCAGCCCTGGCTTCACGATATGACGGTATTTGTAGAAGGGGAGCTCGGACAGATACCATTCCGACAGGGCAACGGCTTCCGGACGCGGTCCGACCCAGCTCATCTCGCCGCGTAGAACGTTCAGAATCTGGGGCAATTCGTCGATCCGGTACTGGCGGATAATCCGGCCCAGGCGGGTGATCCGCGCGTCGTCCGACAATGTCATCGCAGCCGAGCGGGCGTCATTGGACGCACCAGGCACCGCGTTGCGCATGGATCGGAACTTATACATCTGGAATGGCCGCCCGCGCATCCCGATCCGGGGTTGCATGTAGAATACCGGCCCCGGGGAATCGAGTTTGATCAGGAGCGCGACGATGGCAAAGAACGGGAGCAGGAACGGCAGCAGCGCCAAAGCGATCAGCGCATCGGAAACCGTTTTGAGCTTCCGGTAGCCCAGATTGGGTAGCAGGGATCCGAACTGGTTCTCGGACATGTGCTCGATGTCGACGCGGCCCGATAGTGCCTCTTCAATCTGTTTGATATGGAAAACCGGGACGCCCGAAAGGACGGCGTCCGCCATCATGCCTTCCCACTCATCGGGCATGTCCGCACGCAGATCCGCGACGATCCCGGCCACTGCGCGCTTGGGCAGGGCAGGTGAAGCCATGACCGTCCATGAGCCGTTGGGGATCTGGAGCAGGCGCTCATAGCTCCCGAACGGAATCACATGGAAATTCAGATGTTCGGTCAGGCTGGCACGCGCAGACATCAGCGCGAAGCCGCCCAGCGTGAACACGAAGCTGGTGAAGAAATAGACGCGGCTATAGTCGATGCGCAGCAGCAGCATCGCCGCCGCCACTGCAAAGGTGGTGATGAACGCCGTAAGCACGTTCTCCAGCCCCTGGACGCCGGGATGGCGACCCAGCCGCCGGTACCAGAGGAGACCGCCCACAAACGCCGCAGAGACCGCAAGGATCGTGTTCTGGACGCTGGCTAGAAGCAGCAGTTCGGGCGGCCACACGGTGAGCATGAGCGCACCGGGCAGGACGACGGCCAACAGGACACCCGCAATCGCCTGAAATGAGCGCTGCTCCATCGCATGCGACTGTAGGCGACTGAATCGCGACGACGCGCTGCCGATAATCATCATGTTGTCACGTCCATCAACTCGACTCGATCGATCTTTGCGATCACAATGGTGCCCGATGAACGAAGCTCGCTGGCTGACTCGCGCGCCGGACGGCCGCCGGCTGCGGTTCGGAAGCTTGACATCTGTTGCAACGCCCTCCCTCACCTCTAGCGGAGCGCGTGTCTCATACCGGTGGCGGCTCTCCGAGCCAAGCCCATATCAGTCGCTTCAACCCGCTGGCGGCAGCGTAGGTCGATACGCATTCAAGCTGCGGCCAGCTCTGAATTGCGGCGTTTTGCCAACATCGGTAAGGGATTGCGCGCGTCGGCGCACAATGCGGTGAAGGATAGACGGATGACCCTGCTGTTTCTCGAGCTGAACGAGGTGAACTTCGACCAGCTGCGCGCATATGCCGGACGCGGAAAGTTGCCCAACCTTGCGAAGCTGATCGAGCGGCATGGCGTCAGCGAAACCAGTTCTGAAGCGCGGTACGAAGAGCTTGAGCCGTGGATTCAGTGGGTCAGCGCGCATACCGGCATGCCGCTGGCCGAGCATGGTGTCTACCGGCTGGGCGACATTGTCGGGCGCGATCTGGAGCAGATCTGGGAGGTGCTCGAACGCCAGGGCGTCCGGGTTGGCGCGATCAGCCCGATGAATGCGGAGAATCGCTGCGTTGACGCCGCGTTCTTCGTGCCGGATCCTTGGACGCCGACGGCGATCAGCGGGCCATCTGCATTGCGCCGCCTCTATGCGCCAATTGCGCAAGCCGTGAACGACAATGCGGAGGCTCGCCTCACCATGTCGACCGCGGCAGGTTTGATCGCCGGCCTGCTACGATACGCCGCACCTGCCAATTATCCCGGATATGCCGGCGACGTCATCGGAGCTGCCCGCCGCCGTGTCTGGCGCAAGGCGATGATGCTGGACCGTTTGCTTGCCGACGTCTTCGTTCGTGAAGTGAAGCGCACTCAGCCCGGCTTTGCGACTCTCTTCCTCAACGCCGCTGCGCATATTCAGCATCACTACCTGTTCAATTCTTCGGTCTATGAGGGCGCGTTGTCCAATCCGGGCTGGTACATCCGGCCCGGCATCGATCCGGTGTTCGAGATTTACCAGTTGTACGACCGTGTCGTCGGGCAGGTCCAGCAGGCGTTTCCGGAGGCTCGCCTGATGCTGGCGACCGGCCTGCACCAGGATCCGCACGGGCAGGTTACCCTCTATTGGCGGTTGCGCGACCATGTCGGTTTTCTCGAGCGCGCCGGCGTGCCGTTCCAGCGGATCGAGCCGCGCATGTCGCGCGATTTTGTGGTCTTTTGCCGCGATGCGGATGAAGCGGCTCGGGCTGCCGATCGCTTCTCCAGGATCATCTCGGTCGATGGCCAGCCACTGTTCTCGGTCGACAATCGTGGCGATAGCCTGTTCGTCGAACTGACCTGGGCAGGGGAAATCGGTCCCGATTTCGTGTATCTGATCGACGGCGCCGAGGTTTCCGGTCTGAGTGGCGATGTCGCGTTCGTCGCGGTGAAGAACGGCCAGCACAATGGGATCGGCTACTTCCTTGATACCGCTGCAAATGCCGGTGAAGCACAGTTCCCGATCACCGAGATTCCTGCGCGTATCTGTCAGGCATTGGGCGTGGAGTGGACGGGCGGTCATGGAAAACTGTCCGAGCCGCTGGCCGCTGAGTAAATCCCGGATCGCGTATGGCCTGATGTACCCCCGTGATGTCGCCGCAGGCGGATATCTGCAATGCTGCCTCACTTAACCTTGGGGACGGGTGATGTCTGTTGCGATCCTGCGGCTGCTTTCCGGTTCAGCGTTCGTGAGGCTGTCGGCGTGTTCCGGCGGAGGTGGTAGCGCGCCGACACCGACGCCCACCTCCTCGCCTGGTTCGACCAATCGGGCGCCATTCTTCGATTCCCGCGGCACCGAGAGCATCGTGCGACCGGCCCCAATTGGCTGCCCGCGCCAGGCAATCCGTTCATCGGCGGCGGTGGCGATCCGCATGTTTTCGCACTGGGCCTGCGTAATCCGTTTCGGGCATCGTTCCACGGCAACCGCCTTCTGATCGGCGATGTTGGTCAGGATCGCGCCGAAGAGGTCAATCTCATGCCGCTTGACCGGCCGGGCATGAATTTCGGCTGGCCGTTCAAGGAAGGGACGTTGGCATATCGCGGGACGGCACCGGCGGGATTGATCGATCCCGTGATCGAGTACCGTCATGGCAACGGATTGTACGAAGGCGGCTCGATCGTGGGCGGGTTCGTCTTCGCGCAGATGGAGCCGGCTGGCCCTCGCGGGGTCTACGTCTTCGGAGACTTTGTCGCGGGTCGGATTTGGAGCGTTCCTGTCAGCGATATCCAGCTTGGAAGAACGATCCAGTCAAGCGAGTTCGAGAACCGGATGATCGATTTCGCCAGCACCGGTGTCAGCATCAATCAACCGGTTTCCTTCGGGATCAGTTCGGACGGGGCGCTTCATGTCGTTGATTTCGACGGCGACGTCTTCCGCAACTACAATGTCGGCGGCTGGTAGCCGGCCCCCCGTCTAGACGGCGATTCGCAGTGGCGATGCCGGGGACTCGCCTGCCGGCTGATCGGGCCAGATGCCGCGCGTGTCGTAGACCAGCTTGTCGGCACGCTCGGCGAGCGGGACCGAGCGGAACACGTCATGGTCGACCAGCACGATGAGGATCGGGCAGGTCTCCAGCGCGGTATCGATGTCGATCAGCGTCGCACCGGCTTTCGCCAGTGTCTCTGGCAGGGTGCGGGCATAGGGCTCGACGATGCGGATGCGCGATCCGTGCCGCGCCACCAACTGTTCGGCGACGTGCAGGGCAGGGCTCTCGCGAAAATCGTCGATATTGGCCTTGAAGGCGAGGCCGAGGCAGGCGACCGGCGCGTCGGGCCGCGCCGCGATCAGCGCGTCCGCGCGCCCGACGGTATAGCCGACCTTGCCGTCATTCACCTCGCGCGCGGTGCGGATCAGCGGCGTGTTCTCCCGGTCCGCGGCGACCAGGAACCAGGGATCGACGGCGATGCAGTGGCCGCCGACGCCAGGGCCTGGCGACAGGATGTTCACGCGCGGATGGCGATTGGCCAGGCGGATGACCTCCCACACATCGATGCCCATGCCGTCGGCAACGACAGACAGCTCGTTGGCGAAGGCGATGTTGACGTCGCGGAACGCATTCTCGGTCAGCTTGGTCATCTCGGCAGCGCGGGCGGACGTGGTGACGCAGGCACCGCGAACGAAGCGGCGGTAGAATTGCAGCGCCTTGCGCGCGCACCGCGGGGTCACGCCGCCGACGACGCGGTCATTGTCGATCAGCTCGACCAGGATGCGGCCGGGCAGCACGCGTTCGGGGCAATAGGCGATCGCGACATCGGCGATGCCGCTGCAATGGCCGGGGACCTTGAGGTCGGAACGCAGCTGGTGGAGCAGGTCCGCCACCTTCTCGGTCGTGCCGACGGGGGAGGTGGATTCGAGGATGACGACGTCGCCGGCCTTGAGCACGGACGCGATGCTGGTCGCAGCCTGGAGGACATAGCCGATATCGGGCGCATGATTCTCGCCGAACGGGGTCGGCACCGCGATCAGGAAGACGTCCGATTCCTCGATCTGCGTGGAGGCGCGCAGCGTGCCGCGCGCGATCACGCCCGAGACGAGGCCGTCGAGATCGACTTCCTCGATATGCACCTTGCCTGCATTGATCGTGTCGACGACATGGTCGTGGACGTCGATGCCCAGCACCTTCGCCCCGGTTCGCGCGATGACCGCTGCGGTGGGCAGGCCGATATAGCCGAGGCCCAGAACGGCGACCTTGAGCTCAGAGTCCGAATTCATGCGCGACGACCTTTGCAATCCTTGTCGAGGCCTGGCCGTCGCCGAACGGATTGTGCGCGCGCGCCATGGCCTGATAGGCGTCCTTGTTATCCAACAGGGTTGAGATTTCGGAAACGATACGGTCCGCGTCGGTTCCCACCAGCTTTGCGGTGCCCGCCGCGACGCCTTCGGGGCGCTCGGTGGTCTCGCGCATCACCAGCACCGGCTTGCCCAGCGCGGGTGCTTCCTCCTGCACCCCGCCGGAATCGGTCAGCACCACTTCGCACAGGTCGAGCGCACGGATGAAGTTCGGATAGTCGAGCGGCTCGATCCGCGCGACATTGTCCCGCTCGCCCAGCAGCTGGTCCATCACCGACACGACATTGGGGTTGGGGTGCATCGGGAACAGCACCGCGGTGTCGGGCCGGTCGGCGACCCGCGCGATCGCGCGTGCGATCGATTCCATGCCCCCGCCGAAATTCTCGCGCCGGTGGGTGGTGACGAGCACCAGCCGCTTGCCCGCGAACCGCGCCTCGATGGGATCGAGTGCGCGCGCCAGATCCGGCTCGGCAGCGATCCGCGCGCGCGTGGCGAGCAGCGCGTCGATCACCGTGTTGCCGGTGACATGGATCGTCGCGGGATCGATATTCTCGCGCCCGAGCGCCTCTGCCGCGGTCTGCGTCGGCGCGAAATGCTGGTCGGCGATCGGGGCGACGATGCGGCGGTTCACCTCTTCGGGCCAGGGCTGCCAGATATCGCCCGAGCGCAGGCCGGCCTCGACATGTCCCACCGGGACCTTGCGATAATAAGCCGCGAGCGCGCCGACCATTGCTGTCGCGGTGTCGCCCTGCACCAGCACGCGATCGGGCTTCTCGGCGTCCATCACCTCGCCAAGCCCGGTCAGCAGCCGCGCGGTCAGCCGGTCGAGCGACTGGCCCGGCTCCATCAGATCGAGGTCGATATCCGGGATCAGCCCGGCAATCTCCAGCACCTGATCGAGCAGCCCGCGATGCTGCGCGGTGACGCAGGTCCTGACCGTCAGTCCCGGTACCTCCGCCAGTGCCCGCACCACCGGGAAGAATTTGATCGCTTCGGGCCGCGTGCCGAAGATCGCGAGGACTTTCTTGCTCATGCCCGCCCCTTAGCCCCGGCCCCGTTAAGGAGCCGCTACGTCATTCATAATATTCGCGATACCAGTCGACGAACGCCTTCACCCCCTCGCGCACCGGCGTCTCCGGCACGAAGCCGGTCAGCGCGCGCAGCAGGTCCGCGCTGGCATGGGTCGCGGGCACGTCCCCCGGCTGCATGGCCAGGAACTTCTTCTTCGCCTCGGTTCCCGTCGCCGCCTCCAGCGCGGCGATATAGTCCATCAGCGGCACCGGGCTGCCCCCGCCGATATTGACGCTTCGGAACGGCGCCACCGGCGACAGGCTGTCGGCAGCCGATACCGGTACATTCCCCGGCACCGCATCGATCAGCGCCACCAGCGCCGCGACCAGATCCGCCACATAGGTGAAGTCGCGCGCCATCTCGCCATGGCCGTAGACGTCGATCGCCTCGCCTGCTTCCATCGCCTTCATGAACTTGAACAGCGCCATGTCGGGCCGCCCCCACGGGCCGTACACGGTGAAGAAGCGGAAGAAGGTCAGCGGGATGCCATAGAGATGCGCATAGCTGTGCCCGATCAGCTCGGTCGCTCCCTTGGTCGCGGCATAGAGGCTCATCGGCGTCTGCGTCCGCTGCGTCTCCGCGAACGGCATCTCGCTGTTCGCGCCATAGACCGAGCTGGTCGACGCGGCGAGGAAGTGGCGCACCGGGTTGTGCCGCGCCAGTTCGAGCAGGTTGAACGTCCCGGTCACGTTGGTCGCGACATATTCCGTCGGATGGTCGATCGAGTAACGCACCCCGGCCTGTGCGGCGAGGTGGATCACCGTATCCGGCGCGAACTCGCGCCACACCGCGCCCAGCGCGTCCGCGTCCTCGATCCCCAGCCGTGCGAGCCGGAATTCCGGCGCTTCCTTGAGGATCGCGGTCCGCGCTTCCTTCAGCGATACGTCGTAATAGGGGGTGAAATTGTCGATCCCCAGCACCTGCGCGCCGGCGTCAAGCAGCCACTGCGCGGTGTGGAACCCGATGAACCCGGCGGACCCGGTGACGAGAATGCGGCGGCTGGCGAGATCGTTCATGGTCATGCGATAACCCGGGTGCCGTTACTCGACTATTATGTCTAGCCCCGGCCGGGCGTCTTTGCGCCGCCCGCGCCTTCCGCTATGCGCGGCTGGATGACGATCAAACCGCTTCGCAAGGCCGTGTTCCCCGTCGGTGGGCTCGGCACCCGTTTCCTCCCCGCGACCAAGGCGCTCCCCAAGGAGATGCTGCCCGTCGTCGACCGCCCGCTGATCCAGTATGCGGTGGACGAGGCGCTGGAGGCGGGGATCGAGCAGATCATCTTCGTCACCGGCCGCGGCAAGAGCGCGATCGAGGATCATTTCGACATCTCCTACGAGCTGGAGACGACGATGGCCGCGCGCGGCAAGCCGCTCGACGTGCTCGACGGTACCCGGTTGAAGCCCGGCGCGATCGCCTATGTCCGCCAGCAGGAGCCGATGGGCCTCGGCCATGCCGTTTGGTGCGCGCGCGACATTGTCGGGGACGAGCCGTTCGCGGTCCTCCTCGCCGACGATTTCATGGTTTCGGCACAGGGGCAGCGCGGCTGCCTGCGCCAGATGGTCGAGGCTTACAACAAGGTCGGCGGCAACCTCCTCTGCGCGCAGCAGGTCGCCGAGGACCAGACCGACAAATATGGCGTGATCACCCCCGGCACCCGCGACGGCACGCTCACCGAGGTCAAGGGCCTGGTCGAAAAGCCTAAAGCCGGCACCGCCCCCAGCAACCTCGCCGTGATCGGCCGCTACATCCTCCAGCCCGAAGTGATGCGCGTGCTCGAGGGGCAGGAAAAGGGCGCGGGCGGCGAGATCCAGCTGACCGACGCGATGGCCCGGATGATCGGCGGCCAGCCCTTCCACGGCGTCACCTTCCAGGGCGTGCGCTACGATTGCGGCGACAAGGCGGGATATGCGCAGGCGAACCTGGCGCTGGCGCTGAGCCGCGAGGATATCGGGCCCGCGGTGCGGGAGTTCGCGAAGGGGTTGCTGGGGTAGGAGTGAAGATCGCGCAGTTCGCCACTTCTATTCAGAATAAGTGGCCGTCATCCCGTTTAGGATTTCTTCTACGTCGGCATCGAGCTTAAGGTCGCGCGTAGAATGCACACAATACAGGCCGGATCCCACTACGGTTTGGTTTTCAGGGTGTCCGAAGAAATGTGGAGATAGCTCGCGCAAATAGCGCGGCTCCGGAATTCTAAAATTCTTATCTTGCTTGTCTACGCATTTATACAATGCGTGTGCTACAAGGTCCGCTACCTGTAGAATTGGTTCGTCGCTCTTCTTTTTTACTTCTATATTACGTATGTCTATATATTGAAGTTTCTTCGTATTCGGGTGTCTGGGGTTGGATTGGCAGGTCCACAGCAGGTTACGCATCTTGTCGTAGTCGATATTTGCTTCCTCGAAAATGATACCCAGATTCTCGGGTGGAATTTCGCGCGTTTCCATGAACCATCCAACGCGCTCAAGCAGATACTGAGCGCATTTGTTGTAGTACATGCTGCTGTTATCGGCGATGGTAGATTTGTAGCTTCCGAGCGTAGCTTTGCGCGAAATTACTCCAAATAATCTCATATTTCTTTGAGAAATCTGGCGAGCAAAGTGAAGAATCTGATAGTGATTTAGCTGTGAGCAATGGAGTTGGCTCTTGCCGATTTGAGCGCTGATCCTTTCGAGTGTATCTTCGATGCCCTTTCGAGATCGATTTCTGATAAGTGAGGCGCCTAGGGTCATGTAAGGCGAGGCACCGCCTGACGACTCGGATCGGACCTTTCTAATTCCAGCCTCGCCACTTTCATCAATGAATATTGTGAACCGATCTTGCATACGAATAGCCTATCGGGGGCTGACGCTCTCAAGAATGAGCGCCTGTCTCTGTTGGAACTTCATATGAACTGAGGACCAATAACAAATTCTCGATACCGGTTCAAAGGCAGGTGAATCCGGCGCGAGTACGGTGGTGTCAAAATCGAACACGCGGCAAACTCAATTGCAGATATTCTATTCAGTCGGCAATCTCGACCAAAATTGGAGGGCTGCATGCGAACGGAGCCGGTCGAGATTTATTCTGATGCCACGAACGCTGCCATCATGCGGCACCCGGACCGCAAGTTTCCAGGGACGCTGATTCAGGGTGACACCCTCTATAGTCTCAGCAAGTTGGCGGCAGGGGCGCTCGCCGGCGCAGAGGCTGAAACAGATCAATGGTATGATTTGAAGGAATTGGCTGACGCCCTGCAATCTCGGATCGACCACTACACACGAGTAATGCGTGAGCACGATCTGCCGTTGCCGTTTTCACTGGAAGCGAATGACCGCTAGCCGCTCAATAGCGCCCCCGCTTGCAATGTTGGAATTGGTTTGCTTGCATCGGCGGTCCGCATGGCGGCCGCTCTTTGATTGCGTCGATTCGCTTGGTTCGATGGAGAACCGGAACCCCCTCCGACAAAGGCGATCAAGTTGACAGAATGAATCGCGTTCCGCGTAATTTCGTCAACTTTGCGGGCTGAAGATCAACCCGCGCCCTGATCCACGTCCTTCAACCCCGCATAGCCCGGCTTGAACGTCCACCCCGTCACCCACGCCACCAGCCGCGGCACGGGCGCGTTGCGCTCCATCCACTCGCTATATTCGCGATAGGCCGGGTCGGCGCCGAGGTGCTTTTCCTCGGTCTTGGCGCGGATGTAATAGACGCCGCTCACCGCGGCGAGCAGCACCGTCGCGCGCACCGCGTCGTACAGGCTGCCCGTGGTCACCAGCAGCGGACAGGTGCTGATCCACCAGAACAGGTTCTTGGAGAGGTACGCCGGGTGCCGCGTCCACGCATAGGGCCCGTGGGTGATGATCCCGCGATGCGTGAGGTTGGAGAAGCGGAAGCCGAACGCCATCGTCGCCCAGGCATAGATCGCGGTCAGCGCCACCAGCACCGCGCCCACGATCCACAGCAGGATGTCGTATCCCGCCAGCCAGTGCGTCCAGTCCGACGTGCCCGGATGATAGTCCAGCGGTCCGCCATTCCCCATCAGGATGAACGGCGGGTAGCAGATCAGCGCGAACGCCCAGCCCGCGGCATAGGGGTTGGCGGTGCGGATATGGCTGTCGAGCGGGCGGAAGGTCAGGATATACCCCACCGTCGCGAACGCCACGTCGAGCATGAACATGCCGGTGATCAGCCAGTTGGCCAGCGCGATCGGGTTGTTCAGGATGCCGTCGGTGCTCGCGCGCACGAACTGGCTGTATCCCGGCGGCACGATCGCCAGCATGAAGGCGAGGAAGAACGCCTTCACCGCCCAGCTACGCAGATGATTGTGGATCGCGGCGTCGTCGATCGGCTCGTCCTTGCTGCCCAGCAGCCACGCGCCCAGCATCCATGCGCCGTCCTTCGGCTTTTCCAGCCGCCGGTCGATCCACATGATGTAGGGGACGGAGAGGATGAACAGCGCCGGCGCCGCTATCTGGAAACACCACATGGCAAAGGCGAAATTGCCCTCCCAGTAGAAGCGGCACACCGAATAGATCGCGGCGATCCCGCCCCAGGTCAGCCACAGCCCCGCGATCTTGGTGATCGAGATGTCGAGCGTTTCCCTGAGCGGGCGCGGGTTTTCCCATTTGACGCCCGTCGACGGGTTGCGGTGGACCTTGTCCACCAGCAGCGCCCACAGCACCATCGGTACGCCGCCCGCGACCAGATTGACCAAGGCGGCATAGGGGCCGTCCAGCCCCTTCATCCGCGCAAAGACCAGCCAGCACGCCATGCCGGCCAGTCCCGCCAGCCCGCATCCGGTGCTGACCGCGGACTTTGGCCGCGGATCGGCCTTGGCCGGACTGGCAAGGTGGGCGTCGTGATACATCCCGTCCCGCATAGCCCGCGAATGGTAAGCAAGCCATGAAGGGTGTTTCAACGCCCAATTCCTCTGCGTGCCGGGGAAGACTTTGTTGGCACTTTACCTTGCCGCCCGGCCGCGCCTAAAGGTGTAACATCATATCCTCCCCCTGCATTCGAGGCCTCTATGCGCCGCGCCTTCGCGCTCACTGCCCTGTTGCTCGCCACCGCCGCCACCGCCCAGAACAGCGCGCCCCAGCCGCTGCCGTTCGACAACCGCGTCCCGGCGCCGCGCGACACCGCCTATCCGGGCACGATCACGCTCAAGGTCGACGCGACCAACGTCCAGCAGGCGATCTATCGCGTGAAGCAGACCATTCCGGTCGCGCATGACGGCCATATGGTCCTGCTGATGCCCGCCTGGCTGCCCGGCAAGCACGCCGCGCGCGGCGAGGTGGAGAAGCTGGCGGGGCTCAAGATCAGCGCGGGCGGCAAGGCGGTGCCGTGGAAGCGCGACACCGTCGATGTCTGGGCCTTCCACGTCGACGTGCCGCGCGGCGCGAAGCAGCTCGATCTCGAATTCCAGTTCACCGGCGCCACCGCGAGCGATCAGGGCCGCGTCTCGATCGCGCCGGCGATGCTCAACCTCCAGTTCGAGCAGGTGAGCCTCTATCCGGCGGGCTGGTTCACGCGGCGCATCCCGATCCAGGCGACCGTCACCTATCCCGAAGGCTGGACCGCGGTGTCGGGCCTTCCCGCGAAGAAGCAGGGCGCGGCTTACGTCTATGACAAGACCGATTACGAGACGCTGATCGACTCGCCGGTGTTCGCAGGCCGCAACTATCGCGAGTTCAAGCTGTCGGACCGCGTCGATCTCAACGTCTTCGCCGACGACCCGAAGGAGCTCGAGGCCAAGCCCGAGCAGATCGAGGCGCACCGCAAGCTCGTCGAGCAATCGGTGAAGCTGTTCGGCGCCCAGCATTACGACCGCTACGAATTCCTCCTCTCGATCAGCGAAGAGATGGGCGGCATCGGGCTGGAGCATCACCGCAGCTCCGAGAACGGCGTGAAGCCCGGCTATTTCACCAAATGGAATGACGGCCCCGGCTCGCGCAACCTGCTGCCGCACGAGTTCGTGCACAGCTGGAACGGCAAGTTCCGTCGCGGCGCCGACAGCTGGACGCCCGATTTCCGCACGCCGATGCGCAACTCGCTGCTGTGGGTGTATGAGGGGCAGACGCAATTCTGGGGCTACATTCTCCAGGCGCGCTCGGGGATCGTGTCGAAGCAGGATACGCTCGACATGCTGGCGAACATCGCCGCCAGCCTCGACAACCGCCCCGCGCGGACGTGGCGCGCGCTGGTCGATACCACCAACGATCCGATCATCTCGGCGCGCCGGCCCAAGGGCTGGCTGAGCTGGCAGCGGTCGGAGGATTATTACAATGAAGGTCTGCTGATCTGGCTCGAGGTCGATTCGATGCTGCGCGCGCAGAGCGGCGGCAGGAAGTCGATGGACGATTTCGCCCGCGCCTTCTTCGGCATGCGCGACGGCGACTGGGGCGTGCTGACCTACAGGATCGAGGATGTCGCGGCGACCTTGAACGCGATCCAGCCCTATGACTGGGCCGGCTTCCTCAACCAGCGGCTCAACGGCCTGACCGAACGCGCGCCGCTCGCGGGCTTCGCCGCCAATGGCTACCGCCTGATCTACACCGATGAGCCGACCGCCGCGTTCAAGGATGGCGAGAAGCGCGCGGGGCGGGCCGACCTCAGCTATTCGCTCGGCCTGTCGGTGGGCAAGGGCGGGGCGATCGGCGCCGTCACCTGGGATTCGCCGGCGTTCGATGCGGGCCTCGATCTCGGCGACACGATCGTCGCGGTCGACGGCCGCGAATATTCCGACGATCGCCTCAAGGACGCGGTCCGCGCCGCGAAGGGCGGCAAGGACCCCATCAAGCTGCTCGTCAAGAGCGGCACGCGGTACCGTGAAATCGCCATCGACTATCACGACGGCCTGCGCTATCCGCGCCTCGAAAAAATCGGCACCGGAGAGGGTGGCCTGGATCGGTTGCTCGCCCCGCGCTGACGGGGAAGCCGAACCAACAGAGGAAGTTTAGATGCGCATCGACATGATTCCTGTCGGCGACAATCCGCCGCACAGCCTGAACGTCATCATCGAAGTCCCGACCGGCGGCGAGCCGGTGAAGTACGAGTTCGACAAGGCTTCGGGCGCGCTGTTCGTCGATCGCATCCTGCACACGCCGATGCGCTATCCGGCGAATTACGGTTTCGTGCCGCACACCCTGTCGCCCGACGGGGACCCGCTCGACGCGCTCGTCATCTCGCGCTCGCCGTTCATCCCGGGCTGCGTCGTGCGCGCGCGGCCGATCGGCGTCCTCAAGCTCGAGGACGAGGCCGGGGGCGACGAGAAGCTGATCTGCGTGCCCGTCGACACCACCTTCCCCTATTATTCGGACGTGGGCGAGCGGCAGGACCTGCCCTCGATCGTGCTCCAGCAGATCGAGCATTTCTTCAAACACTATAAGGACCTCGAGTCCGAGAAGTGGGTCCGCATCGGCCAGTGGGGCGATGCCGACGAAGCCCGCCGCATCGTCGTCGAGGCGATCGAGGCCGCGAAGAAGGCCAAGGCCGCCTGAACTCCCGCGCGCACCGTCTGGCCACCCGCCTGCATCGCGCCTAGACTGGGCGGATGCGGGAGGGGGCTGACAGCACGCAACATCGCCGCGGGATCGGCAACCGGATCGCGCCGCCGCGCTTCCTGCTGTTCGCGGCGATCCTTGCCATCGGCTGCGCTGTCGCAATCCCGGCGCTCGGCGCCCGCTTCGGCGTGATGGTGGCCTTCGACGCAGCCGCGATCGTCTTCCTGCTCAGCTGCCTGTCGCTGTTCCGCTACGAATCGCGCCGCATGCGCGCGGCGGCCCGGCGCAACGACGCCAACCGCGTCGCGCTGCTCGCCATCACCGGCGCGATCAGCCTGGCCGTCCTCGCCACCATCGCGAGCGTCCTGATTCCCGAAGGCGCGCCGCAGCCGCGCGGCCTGATCCTGGTCATCGCCACGCTCGCCATCTGCTGGCTGTTCGGCAATTCGGTCTATGCGCTGCATTACGCGCATCTCTTCTACACCGCACAGGGCGGTTCCGACGCAGGCGGGCTCGAATTCCCCGAAACCCGGGAGCCCGATTATTCGGACTTCGCCTATTTCGCCTATTGCCTGGGCATGACCTTCCAGACGAGCGACGTGACGATCACCACGCGGCCGATGCGGCGCGCGGTGACCTTCCACTGCCTTGCCGCATTCGTCTTCAACCTCGGCATCATCGCCTTCACGATCAACGCGCTCGGCGGGTAGGTTTGTTTTCCGCTCCGCGGAAACCGCACCGGCCCGCTCCCCCACCCGGCCACCCACGACCGTAATCTGATTGGGTGGCCGGGTGGGGGAGCGGGCCGGTGCGGCTACTTCAAACGAGTCTTCTTGGCTGGCGCGCGGCGCCCTGCCTCCAGCCCCAGCGCCGCCCATTCGCGCAGCGCATCGGCATCGTCGAACACATCGTCCGGCGCGCGGCGATAGTTCATGGTGGCGAGCCGGTCCTTCATCTGCAAGGTGAAGCGGTCGCATCCCGCCGCATCCCACACCGCGTCGCTCTCGGCGTCCGCCTTGAACCACAAGACGTCGTCGCTGGAGATGATCGCGAACACCGTGCCGTCGAGATAGAGCGTCGCCCCGCCCATCATCTTGCGGTGGGTGAGGTTGCCCATCGGCTCGACCGCCTCGGCCACCCAGTCGAGAAGCCCCGCGTCAATCGCCATTGGCCAGCGCCTCGATCGCATCGATCTCCATCCGCCAGCGCTCCCAGCCATCGACCGGCCCGGCGCCGATCGACCGGTAAAAGCCCTTGCCCAGCTCGTTCCAGTCGAGCACCGCCCATTCGAGCCGCGCCCCGCCGCGTTCGACCACCAGCCCCGCCAGCCGCGACAGCAGCGCGCGGCCCAGTCCCGAACCCCGCGCCGCGGGATCGACGAACAGGTCCTCCAGCCAGATCCCCGGCTTGCCCTCGAAGGTCGAAAAGGTCTGGAAGAACAACGCAAAGCCGCTCGGCACGCCATCGATCTCGCCGATCAGCACCTCGGCCGCCGGTCGTTCGCCGAACAGGTGCCCGCGCAGCACCGCGTCGTCGAAGCGGACCTCATGTGCGAGCTTCTCGTAATCGGCGAGCTTGCGGATGAAGTCCGCGACCAGATCGAAATCTTGCGCGCCGGCTTGTCGAATCGAGATCATGGGAGTTGCGCCTCGCTGTCGGCCACCGGGGCATGGTCGCGCCGCCGCGCGGCGAGGATGCACCCGCCGACGATCAGTGCCGCCCCGGCGACGGTGAAAAGGGATACGCGCTCGCCGAACACCACCCAGCCCCAGAGCGTCGCCCAGAGGAAGCCGGTATATTCGGTCGGCGCGAGATAGCTGGCCTCGGCATGGCGATAGGCCCAGGAAAGCAGGAACAGCGAGGCCGTCGCCAGCATCGCGGCAAGGATCAAGGCGGGCACCTCGCTGAGCGGGGGCGCCACCAGCAGCCAGGGAGCGGCGAGCAGATAGACGGCGGTGACGATGATCGTCTGGAAGAAGGCGACCTCGCCCGCCCCGGCGACCAGCGACTGCTGGCGCATCAGGATGATGTTCCAGGCATAGAAGACTGCGGAGGCGAGGATTGCGATCGCGCCCCAGAATGCCTGCGGTCCCAGTTCCGCGCGCGCCTGTCCCCACAGGATCACCAGCACGCCCGCAAACGCCATGGCGGTGGCGATGGCCGTTGCTCGCGTGATACGCTCCTTCAGGATCAGCGCGGCGAGGAACAGCGCGATGATCGGCGCGATGAAGGACAGGGCGATCGCCTGCGCCATCGGTACGCGCCCCAGCCCCCAGAAGAACAGGAAGGCCATGATGGCGGAGACGATGCCGCGCACGAGATGGATCCGCAGCACCGCGCGCGGCGGCATTCGCGGCCGCGACAGCGCATAGGGAATGCCGCTCACCACCGTTCCCGCCAGCATGCGCCAGGTGAGGGCATTATAAGCGCCAAGACCGATCACCAGCCCCTTCATCACCGCGTCCATCGACGAGAAGATGGCGATGCCGAGCGCGGCGACGGCAAAGGCGAGGAGGGGGGAAACCGGGCGACTCACGCATCCGCGCTTGGCGGTCGCGCGGCGCCCGGTCAATCGCGGCTCAGCGCCGTTCCGCTTTTTCCTTCGCCAGCCGCTTGTCGAGCCGTTCGGTGTAGGTAGCCGCCAGCGTCCTGCATGCCTTTGCGTCGATCATCGGATTGGGCGTGCGTGCGCGTTCCAGCGCGGCGAGCTGTTCGAGCGTGTCGTTGGTCCCGGGATGGGAGGGGATGGCGATGTCGCAGCGCAGTCCGGCCAGTGCCGCAGCGCCGCGGCGGAGCAGCGCAACCCGCTCGGGGTGATCGGCGAAGCGATAGTGGTCGTCGCTGACCGGGTTGATGCTGGCGGAGAAGACGAAGGTTGCGCAGGACTTGCCCTCGCACGATTGCCACTGCCAGCTGGTGCTTCCCCGCGTGTGTCCCGGCGTCGCCCGCGCGACGATGGTCGTCCCGCCGATCCGCAGCGCTTCCCCATCGCGCACGCCGCGAATTCTCGAGACGCCGGGCATCGGCGCGTGGATGCTCGCTTGCGGATCGTCCTTGCCGACATTGCCGCGCTGGAGTTCCGCCACCGCCGCCTGTCCGGCGATCACCGTCGCGCCGCTGTCGCGCGCCAGCGCCGCTGCGCCACCGGCATGGTCCCAATGCGGCTCGGTGATCAGGATGTACTTGATCTGCTTCGGGTCGAAGCCGAGCGTGCGGATGTTCGCCTGGATGGCGCGCACCGCCTGCGGCACGCCGGCGTCGATCAGCACCAGCCCGGCATCGGTGCGGATCAGCACCACGCCCAGCCCTTCGAACCCGACATAATAGCTTTCCCCATGCATCCGCACCGGCGTCTGCGGCGTCAGCCATTGTCTGGCATACTCCTCCGCGATCGGGCGCAGCAGCGGGTCGTCGCGGTCCGCATCCTGCGCGGCCGCCGGGCCGGTCAGGGTCATCAGGGCCGCAATCAAGACGCCAGTTCTGCTCATCGCCATTCGCTCCGCTTCGGTATGTGAGGTCAGAGTGGCGAAGCTGCATACAGAGCACAAAGTATCAATTCTCGACTTAGCCATGAGCGCAGTTCATGGATGGCGCATGGATCGCCCTCAGCTTCCGCTCAACGCCCTGCGTGCCTTCGAGGCGGCGGCGCGGCATCTCAACTTCACCCGTGCCGGGCTCGAACTCTGCGTCAGCCAGGGGGCGGTGAGCCATCAGGTCGCGTCGCTTGAGCGGCGGCTGGGCGTGCCGCTGTTCCGCCGCCTCCCGCGCGGGCTGGCCCTCACCGACGAGGGGCTGGCGCTGGTGCCGGTGCTGGGCGAGGCGTTCGACCGGATCGGCGCGACGCTCGACCGCTATGAAGGCGGGCGGATGCGCGAGGTGCTGACGGTCGGCGTGGTCGGCACCTTTGCCACCGGCTGGCTGCTGCCCCGGCTCGCGGCGTTCGAGCATGCGCATCCCGAGATCGACCTCAGGTTGATGACCAACAACAACCGGGTCGATCTGGCCGGGGAGGGGCTGGACTGCGCGATCCGCTTCGGTGACGGCGCGTGGCATGGGACGCAGGCCATCCCCTTGCTCGCCGCCCCGCTGTCGCCGCTCTGCACGCCTGCCATTGCCGCGCGCCTGTCCGCGCCCGCCGATCTGGCGCGTGAAACGCTTCTGCGTTCCTACCGGCCCGACGAATGGCCGCGCTGGTTCGAAGCGGCCGGTGCGCCGTCACCGCGTCTGACCGGCCCGATGTTCGACAGCTCGGCGCTGATGGCTGCGGCTGCATTGGCCGGCCATGGCATCGCGCTTGCCCCGCCTGCGATGTTCGAGAGCGATCTCGCCGCCGAGCGACTCGTCCGGCCCTTCGCGATCGGGATCGAACTCGGCCGTTACTGGCTGACGCGCCTCAACTCGCGGCGGGAAAGCGCCGCGATGCAGGCGTTCGCGGCGTGGCTCGATGCCGAGGCCGCGACCTGACGGCCGTTCAGGCCGCCGCTTCGGCCTTGGCTGCGTCCGCCGCCTCGATCTCGGCCGCCTTGGCCTCGACCAGCTTGACGATATGGTCGAGCATGTCGGCGTCCTCGACCGTGTGGTCGGTGATGCCCGAGAGATAGACCATGTGCTTGCCGTTGCCGCCGCCGGTCAGGCCGATATCGGTCTCGCGCGCTTCGCCCGGCCCGTTGACCACGCAGCCGAGGACGGAGAGCGACAGCGGCGTGCGGATGTGCTGCAGGCGCTCCTCCAGTGTCTGGACGGTACGGATCACGTCGAAGCCCTGCCGCGCGCAACTGGGGCAACTGACGACGCGCACGCCCCGGTTGCGGATGCCGAGCGCCTTCAGGATCTCGAAGCCGACGCGGACTTCCTCTTCCGGCTCGGCGGAGAGCGATACGCGGATCGTGTCGCCGATGCCGAACCAGAGCAGCGAACCGATGCCGATCGCGCTCTTCACCGTTCCGCCGACAAAGCCGCCCGCCTCGGTGATACCCAGGTGCAGCGGGCAGTCGACCGCCTCCGCGAGTTGCTGATACGCGGCGGTGGCGAGGAATACGTCGCTCGCCTTCACCGCAACTTTGAACTCATGAAAGTCGCGGTCCTGCAGCAGCTTGATATGGTCGAGCGCGCTTTCGACCAGCGCCTCAGGACACGGCTCCCCATATTTCTCGAGCAGGTCTTTCTCCAGGCTGCCTGCGTTGACGCCGATGCGGATTGCGCAGCCATTGGCCTTGGCGGCATTGACCACCTCGTTGACGCGGTCGGCGCTGCCGATGTTGCCGGGGTTGATGCGCAGGCAGGCGGCGCCTGCATCGGCGGCTTCGAGCGCGCGCTTGTAGTGGAAATGGATGTCGGCGACGATCGGCACCTTGGCGGCGCGGACGATCTGCTTCAATGCCGCGGTGCTCGCGACATCGGGGCAAGAGACGCGAATGATATCGACCCCGACATCCTCGCAGCGGCGGATCTGATCGATCGTCGCCTTCGCATCGTCGGTCGGGGTGTTGGTCATCGTCTGGACGGTGACGGGCGCGTCGCCGCCCACGGGGACGTTGCCGACCATGATCTGGCGGCTTTGGCGGCGCATGATATCGCGCCAGGGACGCACGGACATTGAGGTTCCTCTGGGGTTCGCCTGCCCTATAGCCGATCGCTTGCGGGCGAGAAAGCCACGCGTCCGCTAACCAATTGGTCAGGCAGCGGGGCTATAGGGCAGGCGGTGACCGAAACGACCGACCCGTTGCCGCGTACCGATCGCCACTACGGCCTGGACTGGCTGCGCATCGCGGCGTTCGCGCTGCTGATCGTCTATCACATCGGCATGGTGTTCGCGCCCTGGGGCTGGGTGATCAAGACGAGCCACATCATTCCGGCGTTGATCGCGCCGATGTCGCTGCTCACGCCGTGGCGGCTGGCCCTGCTGTTCGCCGTGTCGGGCTATGCGTCGTGGCATCTGCTGGCCAAGTCGGGCAGTGCGGGAGGGTTTCTGCGCTCGCGCAACGTGCGGCTGCTGATCCCGCTGGCGTTCGGAATGGTGGCGCTCGTGCCGGTCGAGATGTGGGTGCGGGTGATGGACAGGGGCTATCCGCACGGCCTGATCCAGTTCTGGACGCATGATTACTGGCGCTCGGGCGAGTTCTGGGGGCGCGAGTTCCCGAGCTGGGAACATCTGTGGTTCGTCGCCTATCTGTGGACCTATACCGCGATCCTCGTCGCGGGACTCGCGTGGTGCCGTGCTCCGATCGAACGGGTGACGGCCTGGCTGGTGAGGTGGCTGACGGAGGGCTGGCGGATCCTTTGGGCGCCGGTCGTGCTGCTCGCCCTTGCCAAGGTGGCGCTGACCTTCCTGGTCGAGGAGGAGCATGGCCTGTTTCGCGACTGGGCGGGACACGCGCTCTATCTGCCTATGTTCCTGTTCGGCTTCGTTCTCGCCGGTTCGCCGAAGCTCTGGGTGCCGCTCCAGCGGTGGTGGAGGGCGGCGCTTGCGATCGCGGCGGTATCGGGCGCGATTGTCGTCGCCGTCGAGCTGACCTTCCCGGGCGAGGCAATTCCGCCGCATTGGGTGATGGCGGCCGAGCGTGGAGCCGTCGCGGCCATGGCCTGGACGATGACCGTCGTGCTGTTCGTGCTCGCCGACCGCTACTGGAACCGCGATCATCGCTGGCGCAAGACCTTCGCAGAGGCGGTGTTCCCCTTCTACCTTGCGCATCAGCCGGTGATCGTGCTGATCACCTGGTACACGCTGCCCTATGAATTCCCGGCACCGATCGAGTTCGCGGTGCTGATCACGGGCACCACTGCGATCTGCGCGGCCTTCTACCTGATCGGGCGCGAGATCGGCTGGCTTCGCCCGTTGATCGGCCTGGGGCCGCGCTCAGATCGCGCCGCGATAACGCCGGCTGCCGCGGAGCGTGGTGCCGTCCTCTAGCGTGACGGTAAAATCGCCGCTGCGTTCGGTCTCGACGCGGCGGATCGCGCTGCGTCGCACGATGCGGCTGCGATGGATCTGGACGAAGCTTGTGCCCAGCCGCTCTGCCAACGCCGCGAGTGTGGAGCGTTGCAGCACTGTGCGATCGCGCCAGCCGATTTCGACATAATTGCCCGCCGAGGCGGCCCATCCGATTTCGGCGAGCGGAATGTGAAGCACGGTCCGGCCGTCGGCGATCTCGATCAGGCCGGAACCCTGAATCGGCGGCGGCATCGTTTCCCCGCGCCGCAACGCCCATTGCGCCGCCGCCGCGAACAGTGCGAGCGTGACGTAGGTGACCATGTCCTTCCTGTATTCGTACAGCAGCGCCACGCCCCAATCCTGGGTGAACCGGTAGCTTTCCCCAACCACCGCATAGGCGAGATGCCGTAGCGCGATCATGCCGAGGATATGCGCGAGCGAGACGGGAATGGTCAGTAGCGCATGCAGAGCGAGGGCGCGCGGCCAGCCCATGGTGCGCGGCTGGATCCGCGCCACCGCCTGCCACACCGCCGGCACCAGCAGCAGCCACACCAGTGTCGAACTGCCCTGCCAGACGGCGACGTGCCAGGCGGGCTCGTCCGAACCGCTGCGGCGCAGGTCCGTGACCATCGTCGAATAGTTGGAGACGAGTTGCAGCACGACCAGCAGCGCGAACAGCCCAGCGATCGCGACGATCAGCCGGCGGCGACCCGCCGTGTCGCCGTGCGGTCCGCTTTCCCCGCCGCTCATCCCTGGTCCGATCCCGCTCATCCCATCCGCACCGCCTGCGATCCCATCCCGATACCGGCCCTGCGGCGGCGCGGCTAGCGCCGCGGTGAAACATGTGTAGGGGGAAGAAGGTGATGGAACGGCACTATGGCATGGACTGGCTGAGGATCGGGGCGTTCGCGCTGCTGATCCTCTATCATGTCGGCATGGTCTTTGTGCCCTGGGGCTATCATGTGAAGACCGCAGTGCCCGAAGAATGGGTGACGGTGCCGATGCTGCTCACCAGTCCCTGGCGGCTGACGCTTCTGTTCCTGGTTTCGGGCTATGCCAGCCGCGCGCTGTGGATGAAGTCGCGCAAGCCTGGCCGCTTCGCCGCCAACCGGACCTGGCGGCTGATCGTCCCGCTGCTGTTCGGCGTCGTGGTGATCGTGCCGCCGCAGACTTGGGTCGAGCTCACCACCCAGCATGGCTATTGGTTCAACTATTGGGTCTTCTGGGCGCATCATTACTGGTATTTCGGCAAGATCGCCGGGATCGTCGTGCCCACCTGGAACCATCTTTGGTTCGTCGGCTATCTGTGGCTCTACACGCTTGCGCTGGCCCTGATCGTGCTGCTGCCCGGCGGGAGCTGGTTCCAGCGCGCCTTCGACAGGCTGTTCGCGGGAACCCGCGTCCTGTGGCTGCCCGCCGCCTATCTGCTGATCACGCAGGTGGTGGTGTTCCAACGCTGGAGCGACAGCCATGACGTGATCAACGACGGCATCGCGCACCTCGCCTATTTCCCCGCCTTCCTGTTCGGCTTCGCGCTGGCGGGATCGGAGCCGGTGATGGCGTGGATCGCGCGGCTGTGGAAACCGGCCGCGGCCATCGGTCTGGCCGGCTATGTCGTGTCGGTGGCGATCGACATCGCCTATGTCGCCGATCCGCCCTGGGTGGTGGGGCGGGTGATGCTCGCGGCGCGCTATATCCAGTGCTGGATGACGATTGCGGCGCTGATCGGATTTGCGGAAAAGTACCTCAATCGCGACCACAAGCTGCGGCCGATGCTCACCGAGGCGGTGTTCCCCTTCTACATGATCCACCAGACGGTCATCGTCGTTGCGATGTACTGGCTGCTCAAGCTGGATCTGCCGGGCTTTGCCGAGTTCGCGATCCTGGTGCCGGCGACCGCGCTGGGTTGCTGGATCTTCTATCGTATCGGCCGCGAGATCCCGCTGCTGCGTCCGCTGATCGGCCTCAGGATGGAACGGCGCGACCGGCCGCGCCCGACGCAAGCGACGGAAACCGCATGACTCGTCTGTCCCTCATCGCCGAGGGGCTCTGCTGAATGATGCGGCGGCGCGATCGCTCGCGCCGCCGGTCAGGTTTCAGGCCGCTGGATACGTCAGGCCGTAATGGCCATAGACCTGCTCGCCATAGGCGCGGTCATAGGCCGGCTCGGTATCGTCGCCGTAGCGCGGCGCGTCTTCGAGCGCTTCCTTGTCGATATCGACGACATAGCCGCCTTCATCGACGTGGTAGCTGAGCTTCTCCCACGGCAGCGGATAATAGTCGGCGCCGAGCCCGAACAGGCCGCCGAACTGGAGCACGGCATATTCGACCTGGCCAGAATCCTTGTTGACCATGAAGTTGTAGATGGTGCCGAGCTTCTCGCCCTGCGCGTCGAAGACTGAAGTTCCCTCCACCTTGTTGGAGGCGATCAGCCGATCGGTCTCGTCGGTGGCAATATCGCGATCAAGGTCCGTCATCTGGAGTCTCCTTCGAGTCTCCCCCCGCCATGGCGATTGTCGCATCCGCCCGGGTCAGGCGCATGACACTAGCGGGCCGCTGCGGACACTCCCGGTCCGGCAGCGATGCGGCTATGGCGATTCGCATGATTCGCTCGATCCTTGCCGCCGCCGCGCTTGCCGTATCGCTCATCGCCAGTCCGGCGATGGCCTATTGGGAATATGGGCACGAGACGATCGCCTCGATCGCCTACAAGAATGTGAAGCCGGAGACGCGGCGCGCGATCGACCGGATGCTGGCCAAACAGGGGCTGCTCGAGACGCCGACCTGCCCGGCAAAGACGATCGAACAGGCGAGCGTCTGGGCGGATTGCATCAAGCCGCTCGGCGCTCGCTTCAGCTACGCCTACAACTGGCACTATCAGAATGTGAACATCTGCAAGCCGTTCACGCTCAAGGGCAATTGCCCCGACGGCAATTGCGTGTCGGCGCAGATCGAGCGCGACGTGAAGCTGCTGCAGGATCCCAAGGTGCCTCTCCGCGAAAAGGTCATGGCGCTCGCCTTCCTCGTCCATTTCGTGGGCGACCTGCACCAGCCGCTGCACGCCGGGGACAAGGGCGATCTGGGCGGCAACCGGGCGCGGTCGGACTATGGCGTCTATGGGCCGGAGCGGCTCAACCTCCATACCATCTGGGACGGCTGGCTGGCCGAGCGGGCGATCTCGACCCCGCCGCCGCTGGTGGTCGCCTATCCTGCCGCCGAGCGGTCGGCGAGCGGGGCGGGCTCAGTCGAGGACTGGAGCCGCGAGAATTGGGAGATCGCCAAGGAAGCTTATGCGGCGGCCTATGGCGGAGACCCGTGCCGGACCGACGTGCCGCCGCGCGGCAAGATGGACGACGCCACGGTCGAGCGGCTGGTGCCGGTGATGCGCCGGCAGATCACCCGTGGCGGCCTGCGTCTCGCCCGGCTGCTCGACGAAGCGTTCGGTCCGCCGCCACCGGCCGAGGCCCTGCCTGCGCGCTGATCAGCGCTTCTTCTCCGGACCCCAGCGCCAGCGGAAGCCGCCGTCGGTCCTGGTCCAGATGAAGTAGAGATAGGCGGCGCTGACCGGCGCGATCGCGCTCAGCTTGAGCGCGCCGGTGGGCATCAGCCAGGCGAGCAGCGCCACCAGCGCGACATAGGCCAGCGTCGTCAACCAGCCCTGCCAGGTCACCGGTACCGCGCCGTAGCCATAAAGCTTCTGCGCGAACCAATAGCCTTTCCGCACCTTGAGCGCGTCGAGATGGGCGCTCATGACAGCATCGCAGCGACAATGCCGGCGATCAGCAGGAGCATCGACAACCCGGCGAGGCGGGGCAGATGCTCCCGCCGGGCGAACATTGCGATCATCATTTCAACCTCCGTGTGTTGGACGGCGCGCTAGCTGCGCGCGTAATTTTCGAGGAAGCCGCAGCGCTGGCAGCGCCAGGTGCTGATCTCGATCGGCTTGCCCTCGCCGGACTTGACGCCCCACCAGCCCTTGCGCGGGGTGCCGCGTGACCAGCTGAGCAGGGTCGGCATGCTGCTGCGCTCGGTGAGGATGAAGCCCTCGGTCATCGAGCTCTGGCATTTGGGGCATTGATTGGAGCGCATCTTAACTCTCCTCTTTGGGTGCCGGATCCTTTGCAGGCCGTCCGCGCTTGGCTCGTACCGGTTCTGCAAGCTTGACGCCGCGGCGGGCCAGGGCCTCACGCAGCAGGCACTCCACCTGCGCGTTGACGCTGCGCAGGTCGGTCGCTGCGCTCCGCTCGATCGCCGCATAGAGCGCAGGATCGACACGGAGCGGGAACGCTTTCTTGGGTGGGGCGGACACCGGCCCTCTCCCGTTACTGATAGAGGGAGCCTGTGTTCACCACCGGCTGGGTGTCGCGTTCCGAGCAGAGCACGACCATCAGGTTGGAGACCATCGCCGCGCGGCGCTCATCGTCCAGTTCGACGACATTCTTGGCGCTGAGCTGCTCCAGCGCGGTCTCGACCATCGACACGGCGCCTTCGACCAGCTTCTGCCGCGCGGCGATCACCGCCTCGGCCTGCTGGCGGCGAAGCATCGACTGGGCGATCTCCTGCGCATAGGCGAGGTGGGTGAGGCGGCATTCGTCGATATGCACGCCTGCCATCTCGACCCGTTCCTGAAGCTCGATGCGCAGCTCGTCGCTGACATGCTCGGCATTGCCGCGCAGCGTCATCTCTTCATGGGTGAAATCGTCATAGGGATAGCGCGAGCCGATCGCGCGCACTGCGCTCTCGATCTGGATGTGGACGAACTCGCGATAATCGTCGACGTCGAACAGCGCCTGTGCGGTGTCGGCGACGCGCCACACCACGTTCGACGCGATCTCGATCGGGTTGCCGCGCAGGTCGTTCACCTTGAGCCGTTCCGAAGTGATGTTGTGGATGCGGACGGAGATCTTCTTCTTGATCAGCCAGGGCCATGCCCAGCGCAGGCCGGTATTGCGATCGGTGCCCTGATATTCGCCGAACAACAGAATCGCCGTGGCCTGATTGGGCTGGAGCAGGTAAAAACCGCACGCGACGAAGCAGAGGACGACCGCGCCTGCGACGGTGACCAGCGGCGCCCAGAGCGCGTTGCCGATTTGCGGCGCGGAGAAGATGATCGCGGCCAGCGCGATCAGGATGACCAGCAGCATCGCATAGCCGCTGGCGGTGGATGCGGGGCGCTCAGCGCTGCTGCGAAGCGCACGGGGATTCGAATCGGACATGTTTGCCTCCCTAAATGATGATATCAGTTTTATATCGAATTCTGTGAGGCGCAAGCGGAATCGAGCAGAGGCTTGTTTGCATCATCTTTACACTGTAAAGATTGCAAAATAGTCGGGCAGTTCCGGAGTTTCGGAAAGATGGGTGTTGGGGAGGGGGCAATGAACCGGCGAGGTTTCCTGGCTGGCGGCAGTGTAGCGCTGGTGGCAGCTGCCGCAGGAAATGCCAGGGCAGAGACTGCGTTCCTGACGGAGGTCCTGAAGCGCGGCGAGACCAGTTCGATGCGCGTCCTGCGCAGTGGCCGGGTTGCGTTCGACTATGGCGACCCGAGCGAGGTCAGCTACATCGCTTCGGTGCGCAAGAGCCTTGTCGCGATGCTCTATGGCCCGGCGGTCGCGCGTGGGACGATCCGACTCGACCGGACCTTGGCTCAGATCGGGATCGACGATCTGGGCGGGCTATCGACCGTCGAGCGCGGCGCAACGGTCGGCGATTTGCTGATGGCGCGATCCGGTGTCTATCATCCTGCGGCAAATGCCGGTGACGCGTCGGCACTTGCGCCCCCGCGCGGCTCAGTGCGGCCGGGCGAGCGCTTCCTTTACAACAACTGGGATTTCAACGCGCTCGGCGCGATCTATGAGGCTGAGACCGGGCGGAACCTCTACCGGGCCTTCGGCGAGGATATCGCTGCCCCGATCGGTCTGGAGGACTGGCGAGCGGACCTTCAGCAGATGCGGAATGACACCGGCAAATCGAAATACCCGGCGCATCATTTCGGGCTATCGACGCGCGACATGGCACGGCTCGGGCAACTCATGCTCGACCGCGGCAGGTGGCGCGGCCATCCGGTTCTGACCGAGCGATGGGTGCGCGCGTCAACCGCGTTGCACACCGGAGCCGCGCGGGTGGCACGCGAGTCGCCGTTCATGCCGCAGCTTGGCTATGGCTATCTGTGGTGGGTGTTCGATTCAGCGGCGGGAATTCAGCGCGATCTGCGTGGCGCCTATACGGCGAGCGGCGCCTATGGCCAGTTCATCACCGTGGTGCCGCGGCTCGCTTTGGTGATCGCGCACAAGACCGTGGTTCCGCCACCCCGCAATGTCAGCCCGAAAGCCTATCTCGGCGAGATCCTGCCGGCGGTGCTGCAGGTTGCGCGCGGCTAGAAAAAGGGGCGCGTGCCTTGCGGCTCGCGCCCCGGTCCCGCACATGCAGGACGATCAGTTGATGACGACGGTCACCGCCCGGCGGTTCTGCGCCCAACTCTGCTCGTCCGAACCGAGCGCGATCGGGCGTTCCTTGCCGTAGCTGATCGTGGTGATGCGCGTGGCGGAGACGCCGCGCGCCGCCAGATAGTTCTTCGCGGCGTTGGCGCGGCGATCGCCGAGCGCAAGATTGTACTCGCGCGTGCCGCGCTCGTCGGCATGGCCTTCCAGCGTGATCCGCGTATTCGGGTACTGCGTCAGCCACTGCGCCTGGCTGTCGAGGATCGAGCGCGCCTGCGCGTCGATGTCATACTGGTCAAGGCCGAACAGGACCGTGTCGCTAGACACATTCTGCTTGAAGTGCGCGGCGGTGCCGGGCTGGACGCCGGCGCCCGTGTCGGGGCCGGGGGTGGTGGGGCCGGTATCGACCTCGCCCGGGCCTGGCGGCAGGGTTTCGGGACGCTTCTTCGAGCAACCCGCGACGGCGACGGCCATCGTGGCGATGATGAGGGTGGTTCTAAGCTTTGCCATTGGTCGTATCTCCCTTGGCATTTACAGATTTCGTGATCCCGAGGTCGTTCCGCACATGACGCGGCTCAGGGGCGTAACGGTCCCCAGGCCGGATCGGATCCATCGAGCGGGGTGGGGATGCGCCGCGCGTTGCTGCCGGTCAGGTCCACCGACCAGATATCCGCCTTGCCCGAACGGCCCTGCGCCCCCCGATAGAACATCAGGACGCGGCCATTGGGCGACCAGCTCGGCCCTTCATCGCCCCAGGCTTCGGTCAGCAATTTCTCGCCTCCGCCCGAAGGGCTCATCACCCCGATGCGGAAGCCGCCCCCCATGCGGGTGAAGGCGATCAGGTCGCCGCGCGGACTCCACACCGGGGTCGCATAGCGCCCGCCGCCGAAGCTGATCCGCTGCGGGTTCGATCCGTCGGCATTCATGACATAGAGCTGCTGCGTGCCCGAACGGTCGCTCTCGAACACGATCTTGCTGCCATCGGGCGAGTAGCTGCCGCCGGTGTCGATGCCTGGGCCGTTGGTCAGCCGCTGCGGCGATCCGCCGGTGGCGGAGACGCGATAGATATCGGCGTTGCCTGCAGTCGACATGGTGAAGAGGATCCAGCGGCCGTCGGGCGAGAAGCGCGGCGCAAAGGCCATGCTGACATTGGTGACGAGCAGCCGCTGCGTGCCGTTTGCGAGATCGTAGACATAGAGCGCGGGCTTATCGCCCTGATAGCTCATATACGCGATGCGGCGGTCGTCCGGCGACAAACGAGGAGTCAGGACAATCGACTGGCCGTTGGTCAGGAAACGGTGATTGGCGCCGTCCTGATCCATGATCGCAAGCCGCTTGATGCGCTTGTTCTTGGGACCGGTCTCCGAGACATAGACGACGCGGCTGTCGAAATAGGGACCCTCGCCCGACAGGCGAGTGTAGATCGAATCGGCGCATTTGTGTGCGGCGCGGCGCCAGTCGGACGGGCCCACCTCGAACCCCGAGCGGGTGAGCTGTGTGCCCAGCGCGACATCGTAGAGATAGCAGCCGACCGTCAGCCGCCCGCCCGCGCCCGCCTGGACATAGCCCTGTACCAGCGCCTGCGCGCTGCCGTTGCGCCAATAGTTGAAATCGGGCGCGCGGACTTCGCCGACCGACGGCGCTCGAACGCCTTCGGGACCGATCGGCTTGAACAGGCCGGTGTTGCGCAGGTCCGCCGCGATCACATCCGCGATCTGGCGGCCGAGCGTTTCGGTGTTGCCCGCCGGGGTCTGTACCGCCTGCGCGGCCGGCATCGCCGGAATCATGATGGTGAGATCGGCCGAGGCAGTGTCGGTGACATCGACGCTAAGGCCTTCTTCTTCCTGCGCGGGGGCGGGTACGGCCGGCGGTGTCACCTGCTGCGCGGCGACGGGCGCTGCGACCAGGAGGGCGACGAGCGAAAATACGGGCTTCATCGGCTGAGGTTCCTGTCGAAGTTGGGGCGGAGGATCTTCCAGGCGTCGTAATATTCGGCCGGGAGGTTGAAGGGGGCGGCGAGGCGCGCGGCGTTGAGCGCGCGTTCCTTGTGCAGGTCGGCCTGCGCGCGGTTGCTGGCGTTGACGCCGGTCTGGTTGATCACCCGCGGCGGCGCGGCAAGCGTGCCGTCGCGATTGAGACGGATCTCGACCGTGGTGCGCAGCAGCTCGACGTCCGCGCCGGTCGGCGAGCGCCAGTGCGGGCGGAGCTGGCGGATGACTTCGGCGGCAAGGCTCGACTTGACCGCGGGGCCGATCTGGCTGGCCTGAGGTGTGGTCGCCTTACCCTTGCTCGGCTGATCGGTGAGGCCGTTGACGATGCCGGTGAGGCGGCCGGTGGGACGGACCTCGCGCCGGGTCGGCTGTGGCGTGGCCTTGGGCGCCGGGGCGCTGGCCTTTTTGGGTTCGGCCTTCTTCGGAGGCTCCGGCTTCCTGGGCGCCGGGCGCGGCTCGGGCTTGGGTGGCGCCGGGTCGGGGCGGACCACCGGTTCGGGTTCGGGCTGAGCGACCGGGGGCGGAGTGACCGGTTCGGGCGGGGCGGGGACTTCGGCGAGCCGCTCGGCAGGCGCCTCGCGGTTGATCACCGGCGCCTCGCTCTTGAGGCCGGCCTCGTCGGTCAGCGAGATCTCGATCGGCGTGGGTTCGAGCTTGGCCGGATTGGGCGTCGCGAGGAAGCCGACCGTCAGCAGGCCGAACAGGACTAAATGGCCCAGCAGCGCCAGGCCAAGTCCGGTTCCCTCGCCGCGATCGAGCGCCACTGCCATCAGCCGCCGTCCACCGGAGTCGTCACCAGCGACACCTTGTTGAGGCCGACGCGATTCAGCTCGCCCATCACGCGCATGACCTTCCCATATTCGAGGCGCAGGTCGGCGCGCAGATACACCTGGGGCTTGTCCTCGCCGCGCTGACTGGCGATCCCTTCCAGCAGCGCAGGCAATCCCTCCTCGGTCACTTCGCTGTTGTCGAGATAGAGCTTGCCCGACTGGTCGATCGAGATCTGGACGGGCTTCGCATCCTGATCGAGCGGCTTGGCCCGGCTTTCGGGGAGATTCACCTGAACCCCCGCGGTGAGCAGGGGCGCGGTGACCATGAAGATGATCAGCAGCACCAGCATCACGTCGACCAGCGGCGTGACGTTGATGTCAGCCATCGGCGCGCGGCGCCCCTTGCCGCGGGCGGAAGGGAGGTTGGCGCCCATCAGAGCTTGCCCGGGGTCGGGCCGCTGTCGAGCTGGCGGCTGAGCGTCGCGTGGAAGCCATCGGCGAAGCGATTGAGATGCGCCTCGACCTTGTTGATGCCGTGGCTGAAGCGGTTGTAGGCGATCACCGCGGGGATGGCGGCAAACAGGCCGATCGCGGTGGCGAACAAGGCTTCGGCGATGCCCGGCGCGACCACGGCGAGCGAGGTGTTCTGCTCGCTGGCGATCGCGGTGAAGCTGCGCATGATGCCCCAGACGGTGCCGAACAGCCCGACGAACGGCGCGACCGAGCCAACCGTGGCGAGGATGTTCAGACGATCGGAGAGCTTGTCGATCTCATGCGCGACCGCGGCGCCCATCGTCGTGGCGAGGCGCTCGCGCGTCCCCTCCTTGTCGAGCGCGCGCCCACCGGTCGAGCGGCGCCATTCGGTGACGCCCGCGGCAAAGACGCGCGCGACGGGATGGGCGGCATCGCCATTCATACGGTAGAAGACGTCGATATCGTCGCTCTTGCGATAATCGCGCTCGAACGCGTCGGTCGACTTGCGCGCGGCGGCGATACGGCCGCGCAGACTGAAGATGATGCCCCAGGTCCAGATGCTGGCGAGCAGCAGCCCGACCATCACCGCCTTCACCACCCAGTCGGCCTGCAGGAACAGGCCCAGCGGCGACAGGGTCGCAGCGTCGGTATTCACAAACCAGTCCATGTGTCGCTCAATTCCCCATCATGACAAGCGGCACGAACGCGTCCACCCAGTGGGCCGGTTGCCGCCGCGGACGCCCGTTGGGCGCCACGAACGCGGCTTCGACCTCTGCCTGAACCAGCAATTCGTCGCGCCGCATGACTCGTTGCTGAATGTCGACTGACGCCGCGCGCACGCGGACCAGCCGGCTGACGACGGTCAACGCGTCATCGAGCCGGGCGGGTGCAGCAAATCGCAGTTGCATCCGCGTGACGGCATAGGCGCCTTCGCCCGCCTGATGCGCGGCGCGCTGGTCGATCCCGGCGAGGCGGAGCATGTCCGATCGCGCGCGCTCCATGAAGCGCAGATAATTGGCGTGATAGACCACCCCCGACAGGTCCGTGTCCTCGAAATAGACACGAACCGGGAAACGATGCTCCAGACCGTCGAAGCGGCCGGCGATCACGGGGTCGTCGGCGGGCATTAAGCATTCCCTAGCGGCACGGAGTCGCGAGGGGAACCCGTTGGCGGGTCGTTACGCCTTCGACATGTCGATAACTTGCTTCCATTCGTCGGGCGTGACCTTGCCGACCGACAGGCGGGAGAATTTGACCAGTTCCATCTCGGCCAGCTTCGGCTCGGCCTTCACCTGCTTGAGTGTGACCGGATTGGCCAGCGGCTCGACCGGCTTCATCTCGACCGAGACCCAGTGCTTGCCCTCGCCGTCGGGCTTCGCTTCACGGCTCACTTCCATGATGCCGACGATCTGAAGCCCGATATTGCTGTGATAGAAGAAGGCCCGGTCGCCGACCTTCATCGCGCGCAGGTTTCCGGCAGCGGTGTAGTTGCGCACCCCATCCCATTCGGTCTTGCCGTCCCGTACCAGATCCTCCCAGCTGAAAACGTCGGGTTCGGACTTCATCAGCCAGAGGTTCATTGCGAGGCTCCTTTTACTTCCGTGTCGGCGTGCACCGACCGGCACCGACCCGCGCGCCCACCCGGCCACCCATAGGAGACTGGCGTTGGGGAGCGGGCTGGTGCCGTCTCCAACCCAAAAACGCATAAACCGCAAGTGAACATATGATTCTGCGGTAGTTCAGATCGACTCGGGCAGATATGCATCCAAGGCGCCCGCATATGCGTTTCCGGCGTCGACAGGTGCAGCTTTGCACGAGGAGGAAGTCATGCAGACCATCACCAAGGCGGTGCTCGGACTGACGCTTGGCGCCACCGCGCTGACCGCGGCCGCGCCTGCGGAGGCGCAGCGCTATCATCGTCACCGTGACCGCGACAACACGGGTGTCGCCGTTGCTGCCGGTATTGCCGGCGTCGTGATCGGCGCGGCGATCGCGGGTTCGGGCCGGGATCGCTACCGCTATGACGATCGTTATTACGACAGCTACGACCGCCGCTATTACGATTACGACCGTGGCTATTACAGCTATGACAAGCCCTATTACCGCAACCGGGGCTATTACCCGCGCGACGGCTATTACTACCGCCACTACGAGCAGCGCGGCTGGCGTGGCTGTTCTGTGCGCCGGGTGTACGATCCGTATCTCGGGCGCCGGGTGAAGGTGCGTTACTGCCGCTGACCCAAGCGTAGCGAAAGCAACGGCGGCGCGGGTTTATTCCCGCGCCGCTTTTCGTTAGAGGCCCGTGCCATGAGCGATACCCCTCCCGACCGGCTCTCGGTCAACCCGAAGAGCCCGCATTTCAACGCCGAGCTGCTCCAGCGCGGCATCGGCATCCGCTTCAAGGGCAACGAGCGCCGCGACGTCGAGGAATACAGCATCTCCGAAGGCTGGATCCGCGTTCAACTGGGCAAGAAGACCGACCGCAAGGGTGATCCGCTGACGATCAAGCTCAACGGCCCGGTCGAAGCGTGGTTCGAGAGTGCTGCGGATGGCGCTGGCGAGGCTTCGGAAGAGATCTGACTTTAACCCGTCATCCCGGCCTTCTGCCGAGGTCGACGGTTCCCCGCGTGATGCTTTGAGGCTCCTGCACCTCGCTTGTCTCCCGGTAGACCCCGGCACAAGGCCGGGGTGACGGCACGATGGGGAGGCTACGGGTTGAACGCCGCTCGGGCTGCGTCCTCCAGCCCTGTCATTGCCGCGCGCCAGGGGAAGGGGCCGTGGCTGATTCTGGCCACGCCGGCGTCGGCCACCGCCTTCGCGTCGGGTGCGCCGGGGAAGGCCATGAAGTTCACCGGTAGCGGCGATTCCCAGCACACCCGCGCCAGCAGCTCCAGATTGGCGAGGCCGGGGACGAAGAAGCCGCTGGCGCCCGCTTTGGCATAGGCGTGCGCGCGGGCGATGGCGGCATCGGCTTTCGCCTCGTCATGCGTGTCCGCCTTGGACTGAAGGAAGATGTCGGTGCGCGCGTTGATGAAGAAGGCGGCGCCGGTCGCGGCCCGAATGGCGGCGATGCGCGCGGACTGGAAGGCGCAATCGTGCAGGCCTTCGCCGCCAACCACCTGATCCTCGAAATTGCAGCCGACCGCGCCGGTCGCGGCTAGGCGGGCGACATTCGTCGCCACTTCGTCCGGGGCGAGCGCATAGCCGCTCTCGAAGTCGATCGTCACCGGCACGTCGACCGACGCGACGATCCGCGCAGCGTTGTCGATCACCAGATCGAGCGGCGCCGCCTCTCCATCGCCGAAGCCGTTGGCTCCGGCGACCGACGCGCTGCCGGTGGCGAGCGCCTGCGCGCCCGCCGCGACGACGGCCTTCGCAGATCCGGCGTCCCAGATGTTGAACAGTATCAGCGGCGCGCGCGGTTCATGGAGCGCGGCGAAACGATCGAATTTCGCAGTCATTGATTCCTCCCGGTTTCCGGCAGTTCTACTGTCGGAACGAACGGGGAACAATCCTGATTCTTGCCGACAAACGACCGTTCGGCGAAGCTTCGTCAGTGGACGAAGCGCGCCACCACATCGCGATAGGAGCGGCTGACCTTAACCTGCGATCCCGAATCGAGGACCAGGAAACACTCGCCATTGGTGTGCGGCTTGACCTGTTTGACCTGATCGAGATTGACGATGGTCGAGCGGTGGACGCGCTGGAAGCGGCGCGGATCAAGGCGCTTTTCCAGATCCTTCATCGTCTCGCGCAGCACCAGCGTGTTGTCCGCTGTCTTGATGCACATATAGTCACCGGCGGCCTCAACCACCTCGATCGTATCGACATCGACGCGGAAGATCTGGCCGCGATCCTTGATGTTGATCAGCTTCTCGTAGCGGTTCGACGCCACCTCGGCGGTGTCGCCGGATGCGAGTTCCTCGGCGGCGTCGGGCGCGACTTCCGCGAGCACTTCCTTGAGCTTCTCGACCTCTTCGACACCGCGCTTCTCGGTCAGGCGCTGGCGCACTCGTTCGAGTGTGTCGGCGAGGCGTGCCTCGTCGACCGGCTTCATGAGGTAATCCATCGCATTCGCCTCGAACGCACGGATCGCGTGATCCGAATAGGCGGTGACGAACACGAACAGCGGCGGTTCGACCTCCATCAAGCCTTGGACGACCGAGAAGCCGTCGAAGCCGGGCATCTGGATATCAAGGAAGACCAGATCGGGCTTGTGGGTCTTGATCGCGCGAATCGCCTCGCGGCCGTTCTGACATTTGTCGATGATCTCGACATCTTCATGCGCCTGGAGCCGCAGCTCGAGGCCCTGGATCGCCAGGGGTTCGTCATCGACCAGGATGGTGCGGATCGTCATGATTCCTCATACTCTCAACCAGCGCAGCGCCGATGCCCCCGGCGCATTGCTATACTATCCCCTGCCTTTTGTCGTTCAAACGAGCTCGTTACGGCACGGTTCCGGTCAGGCTGCCTCTCTGGCTTGCTCCTCGACCTGGAACGGAATCTCGATATCGACGCGGAACCCCGTGCCGGGGACCGACCGCGCGTCAAACCGGTGATCCGGCCCGAAGGCCTGTGCCAGACGTTCCCTTATATTGGTAAGCCCGACCCCGGTTGAAAGGCTTGGCCGGTTCTTGCCCTCGATCAATCCCGGCCCGGTGTCCGACACGGTGATCTGCACCCGTTCGCCGATGAGCCGAGCGGCGACGGCGATTTCGGCTCCCTCTTCCTGCGGAGTCACGGCATATTTGATCGCATTCTCGACCAGCGGCTGGAGCAGCAGCGAGGGCAAGCGCGCCTTCACCGCACGCGGATCGATGTCGAACGTCGGCTTCAAGCGTTCGTCGAAGCGCATCTTCTCGATCTCGAGATAGAGTTTGAGCGTCTCCACCTCCTGCGCCAGCGTGACGTGCGCAGTCGGTTCGTTGGCGAGCGTGTAGCGCAGGAAGTTGGACAGGCGTGCCAGCATCGCATTGGCCCGATCCGTCTGCTTGAGCAGCACCAAGGTCGAGATCGAGTTCAGCGTGTTGAACAGGAAATGCGGATTGAGCTGGTAGCGCAGCATCGCGAGTTGTGCCGAGCTCGCCTGATTCTCCAACACCACCATCCGGTCGATCTGGTCCTCGACGATCAGATAGAAGTTGATCCCGAAATAGAGTGCCGACCAGCCGGCCAGTACGGTGAAGTTCAAGAACAGGCTGCCCAGCACCAGCGGGATCTCGATCCCCGGATCGCCGCGCATCACCGACACGGTGAAGGCGGTGAGGACTGCATAGACCAACGTTGCGCCGGCGAGCGTCGCGACCGTGGCAAGGATGCCGGTGATGCGGGGCAGGCGGCGAAAATAGCCGTAGAGCGCAGAAAGCAGCAGCGTCAGGCAATAGCCGACGATCGCTTCGATCGTGACGCGAATCAGGTCCTCGAAGCTGAAGGTGCGGTTCGAGAAGTTGGAGACCGCGCGGAGCATCAGATAGCCGCCCCAGCCTGCCCCCTGCAGCATCCAGAAGGCACGGCTCTTCTGTTCGAAGAAGGGACGGGAGAGGACGTCGGGATTCTGCATGCGTTGTCGATTTCTCTAATCGGTAATCCGCGCCGCGCAAAGCGGGACACCTTAGGCTATCCCGGCGTTACGCAATCGAATCGAACGTGCTGCAACGAGGAGATGTTCCCATGACCACCCGTACCGCCACCGCCCGCTATTCCGGCTTCGGCAAGGAAGGGAAGGGTGCGATCACCACCCAGTCGGGTGTGCTGACCGACCAATTCTATGGCTTCAACACGCGATTCGAGGACGAACCCGGCACCAATCCCGAGGAACTGATCGCCGCGGCTCACGCCGGCTGCTTCACCATGGCGCTGAGCTTCGGGCTCGCCCGTGCTGGTTATTCGGAAGGTACGCTGGAGACCAAGGCGGCGATCAAGCTGGAGCAGAAGGACGGCGGTTTCGCGATCACCCGTTCGGACCTGACCCTCACCGCGTCGATCCCCGGCATCGACCCCGCCGAGTTCGAGAAGCTGGCCAAGGACGCAGAGGCCAATTGCCCGGTGTCGAAAGTGCTCAACGCCGAGATCACGCTGACTCACACGCTGGTGTAAGGAGGCGCCCTCAAACCTAACCCGTCATCCCGGCCTTGTGCCGGGGTCCATCGGGGAGGCAGGCGCGGTACTCGAGCCTCTTGCTCAGTCTTTGCCGCACCGCGGATCCCGGCGCCAGGCCGGGATGACGGAACAGGACGGTGGGGGAAGGGCTGGAGCCGCCTCAGCGCTCGTTGAGATAGTAGCGGTCGGTCGCGGTCAGATCGTCGGCGAGTTCATAGACGATCGGCTGGCCGGTCGGGATTTCGAGGCCGGCGATCTCCGCGTCCGAAATGCCGGACAGATGCTTGACCAGCGCGCGCAGCGAATTGCCGTGCGCGGCGATCAGCACGCGCTTGCCTGCCTTCAGCTCGGGGGCGATCCGCTCCTCCCAATAGGGCAGGACGCGCTCGATCGTGTCCTTGAGGCTTTCGGTCTGCGGGATCGGGATGCCCTTGTAGCGCAGGTCCTTGGCGAGATCCCAGGGCGACCCCTCCTCGGGCAGGGGCGGCGGGATGTCGAAGCTACGGCGCCAGATCTTGACCTGATCGTCGCCGTGCAGCGCCGCGGTCTCCGCCTTGTCGAGCCCGGTGAGGCCGCCATAATGGCGCTCGTTCAATTTCCAGCTCTTCTCGGTCGGCAGCCACAGCCTGCCCATCGCCTCGAGCGCGAGGTTGAGCGTCTTGATCGCGCGGCTCTGGAAGCTGGTGAAGGTCAGGTCGAAGTCGAGACCCTTGTCCTTCATCAGTTCGCCCGCCGCCCAGGCTTCCTTGACTCCCTGCTCGGTCAGATCGACGTCCCACCAGCCGGTGAAGCGGTTTTCCAGGTTCCAGGCGGACTGGCCGTGGCGGATCAGGACGAGCGTGGGCATGGGCGACTCCTTGCGGGAATTTGCCCGCGTCCTTAGCGGATGACGCGCATAGGGCAACGGAAGGATGGCCATGGCGATCGAAAGGCAAAGCATCGTATATGACGGGCCGGGGGGTCCGTTCGAGGGCGTGACGGCGTTCGATACCGATTGGGATGCGCCGCGGCCCGGCGTGATGATCGTCCCCAATGTGCTGGGCGAGAAGGAGCAGGATCGGGTGGTCGCGGAGCGGCTGGCGGCGCTCGGCTATGCCGGATTCGTTGCCGACACCTATGGCCAAGGCCAGCGAACGACGCGCGAATCGCCCGATCCGGCGGTCTATATGAACCAGCTCAACGCCGACCGCAGGCTGCTGCGCGACCGGCTGCATGCCAGCGTTGCGGCGATGAAGGCGCTGCCGCTGGTGGATGCCGCGAAGACCGCAGCGATTGGATATTGTTTCGGGGGCAAGTCGGTGATCGACCTAGCGCGTTCGGGCGGGGGCGTGCTGGGCGTGGTGGCGTTTCACGGCATCTTCGATCCGCCGGACTATGATTACCCGAAGCCGATCGCCGCGAAGCTTTTGATCTGCCACGGCTGGGACGACCCCCTCGCGCCGCCCGCGGCAGTGAGCGCGCTGGCCGCCGAACTGACCGAGGCGGGCGCTGACTGGCAGCTGCACGGCTATGGCAATGCGGGGCATGCCTTCAGCGATGCGAGCGTGAGGCCGGGCGGCCGGCCGGGATTCGGCTATGATATGAACGCCGACCGGCGCAGCTGGCTGGCGACGCGGAATTTTCTGGGCGAGTTGTTCGGCTAGGCGGGCTTGGCCGGCAATATCCTGCGTAGCCACCGCCGCAGCAGGATCAGCGCGACGATCGTGGCGGCGAGGATCACCACCGCGATCACCACAGCTGCAACCGGGTTGGCGAGCGCCAGCACCAGCAGCCCGCCGGTGAGGACGTCCTCGCCGGTCGAGACCACCGCATTGCTCACCGGTTCGGGGCTGGTATTCACGACCGCCCGCGCGCTCGCCTTGGTGCCGTGAGTCAGCAGCGACGCGCTGCCGCCCAGCAACAGCGCCATCACTTGCCAGGCGGGGTCGGAGGGATCGACGATCGCGAGCGCTAGCAGCGCGCCGCCGGCCGGGCGGACCAAGGTATGGACGGCATCCCATGCCGAATCGAGCCACATCACCTTGTCGGCGAAGAACTCGGCGACCGCGCCGACCCCGGCGATACCGATGATCCAGGGGTTGGCGAGGACGTCGAGCGCCTTCAATTGCTGGGGCAGCTCGACCCAGCCGGTATGCATCGCGAGACCGACGGCGAAGACGCAGAGGTAAAGCCGCCAGCCTGCGAGCAGGCTGATGCTGGCGGCCAGCCCGATGATCTCGACCGCGCCCATCGCGCGCCGGATCTCAGCTTGCGGGCTTGGGCGCGGGTTTCCGCGCAGCGGGCTTCCGGGTCGGGGCCTTCCGCGTCGCGCCCGCCTTCAACGGAGCAGCGGGTTTGGGTGCCGCTTTCGCGGAAGTCTTTGCTGCGGGTTTGGCGGCGGCAGTCTTCGGCTCGGCAGCGGTCTTTGCAGGCGCCTTGACCGGAGCGCTGCGAGTCGGCCCAGCCTTGAGCGGCGCGGCTGGCTTGGCGCGGGTCGAAGCACGGGGTTTCGCAGGCGCTCGAGCCGGGGCGGCGGCCGGAGCCGCGGGGGCTGGGCGTTCGGCGAGCTTGCTGGTGATCTTTTCCGCGGCGCGCGCGGCGACCACGGTGGCGAGCGTCGCGGCTGTCTTGCCCAGAGCCTCGGCGGTGGTGGTCTTGTCCTTTGCCTTGCCCCCGTCGCCGACCGCATCGTCGGCAGGCTTGCCCTGGTTGCGGACATTGGCGGCAAGCGCGACGAGGCCAGCCGCGACCAGATCGCCGACCATCGGGTTCTTGATCAGGTCGAGCAGCTTGGCGCCCTGCTTGCGCAGTTCCTTGGGCAGCTCGATCCCCGCGACGGACTTGGGCAGCTTGCCTGCCTTTGCCGACTTGCTCTTCTTTGCCTTGGCCATCCGCGGGTCTCCTGTCGTGTTACAGGAGCGTCACACTAACCGGCGGCGGCGTCAATCTTTCGCGTCAATCATTGAAAACGCGCGCGAAAATCGTGTCGACCTGGCGGAAGTGGTAATCGAGGTCGAATTTCTCCTCGATCTCCTGCGCCGAAAGCGCCGCGGTGACTTCAGGATCGGCCTTGAGCAGTTCGAGCAGCGACAGTTCGCCGTCGCTTTCCCACACCTTCATCGCGTTGCGCTGGACCAGGCGATAGCTGTCCTCGCGCGACACGCCGGCCTGGGTCAGCGCGAGCAGCACGCGCTGCGAATGGACGAGGCCGCCCATCCGGTCGAGATTCTTCTGCATCCGCGCAGGATAGACCAGCAGCTTGTCGATCACTCCGGTAAGTCGCGCTAGCGCGAAGTCGAGCGTGATCGTCGCGTCCGGGCCGATGTAACGTTCGACCGAGGAGTGGCTGATATCGCGCTCGTGCCACAGCGCCACATTCTCCATCGCGGGAATGGTCGCACTGCGCACCATGCGGGCGAGGCCGGTGAGGTTTTCGGTCAGCACCGGGTTGCGCTTGTGCGGCATCGCCGACGACCCCTTCTGGCCCGGCGAGAAATATTCCTCGGCCTCCAGAACCTCGGTACGCTGAAGGTGGCGGACCTCGACCGCGAGGCGCTCGATCGAGCTTGCGATCACGCCGAGCGTGGCGAAGAACATTGCATGTCGATCGCGCGGGATGACCTGAGTCGAGACCGGTTCGACCGCGAGGCCCAGCTTCTCCGCGACATGCGCTTCGACGCGCGGGTCGATATTGGCGAAGGTGCCGACCGCGCCGGAGATGGCGCAGGTCGCGACGTCGGCGCGCGCGGCCTTCAGGCGGTCGCGGTTGCGGCTGAACTCGGCATAGGCCTCGGCCATCTTGAGCCCGAAGGTCACCGGCTCGGCATGGATGCCATGGCTGCGGCCGATCGTCGGGGTCAGCTTGTGCTCGAACGCGCGGCGCTTGAGCACCTCGAGCAGCTGGTCGAGATCGTCGAGCAGGATGTCGGCGGCGCGGGCCAGCTGCACCGCAAGGCAGGTGTCGAGCACGTCGGAGCTGGTCATGCCCTGATGCATGAAGCGCGCTTCATCGCCGACATTCTCGGCGACCCAGGTCAGGAACGCGATCACGTCGTGCTTGGTCACCGCTTCGATCGCGTCGATCGCGGCGACGTCGATCGCAGGCTTGGTCGCCCACCAGTCCCACAGCGCCTTGGCGGCGCTCTGGGGCACCACGCCCAACTCGGCCAGCGCCTCGGTCGCATGCGCCTCGATCTCGAACCAGATACCGAAGCGGGTTTCGGGCGACCAGATCGCGGTCATGGCGGGGCGGGAATAGCGGGGGACCATGGTATGCCTTTCGTGCTGCGCGGGCGCCCCTAGCAAAGCAGCCGCGCCGCGGCAAACTGGCCCGCTCTGCAAATAATCCCAACCATTTCATCCTGAATTCACCACGGATGTGCGGTGAGTTGAGGCTATTCGTCGTCAGATCGATCTCGGATAAAATAAATTATGGAACGTGACAAATATGCAACGGGTTAAATGCTCGCAGATCAACGACCCTATCCAGGCTGCTCAAGTGAGTAGTCGATGGAGTGAATTAGGAGATAATCCATGATTAAATCCATTCTTCTTGCAAGCGCGGTGATGATTTCGGTTCCGGCAATTGCGCAGGAGGTTCCTGCGCAGGAAGCGCCGCCGGCGCCGGCTGAACAGCCGGCTAAGCCCGCCGAGGCTCCGGTCGCGACCGAACAGCCCGCCGAGACCGCTCAGCAGCCGCAGGAGGCGACTCCCGCTGAACCAACGGCCCCCGCCGAACAGTCCGCGCGGACAGCCGAGCAGCAGCCTGCGCCCCAGGGCCAGCAGCCGGCGAACGCGACCCAGATTGCGGCAGTCGTTGATCAGGGCTTCCCAACCTACGACAAGGATTCTGACGGCAATTTGAAGGCGGAGGAATTCAACAGCTGGATGGTCGCGCTGCGATCGGCGAGCGAGCCTGCCTTCAACGGCGAATCCGAGGCTGACAAACAGTGGCTGAGTGCTGCGCTCACCCAGGCCGACGCCGACAAGTCGGGTGCGGTGAACAAGGATGAGCTCAAGACCTTTCTGACGCCCGCCTCGGCTTCGTAAGCGCTAGCGCGTCAGGGCGGGAACCTCGCATCTCCCGCCCCGCGGCCGCCGGACCCGAGTCCGGCGGCCGTCTCGCTGTGCGTATGAATCGTGCCGTCACCCCGGCCTTGCCGCCGGCTACATCAATCCCATCGACCTCAGGCTCGAATGCCCTTCGGCGCCGATGATGATGTGGTCATGGACGGCGATGCCGAGCCGCTTGCCGGCCTCGACCACGTTGCGCGTCAGCTCGATATCGGCGCGGCTGGGGGCTGGGTCGCCGCTCGGATGGTTGTGGACCAGGATAATCGCTGCCGATCCCAGGTCGATCGCTCGCCGGATCACTTCGCGAACATAAACCGGTGCCTCGTCCACCGACCCTTCCTGCATCAGCTCGTCGCGGATCAGAATGTTACGACTGTTCATATGCAGCACGCGTACCCGCTCGATCGCGTGATGCGCCATGTCGGCGCGGAGGTAGTCGAGTAAAGCCTGCCAGTTGGCGAGCACCGGCCGCGCCGCGACCTCGCCGCGCAAGAGGCGCAGCGCGGCCGTATGTGCGATCTTGAGCGCGGCGATGGAGGTTTCGCCCATGCCCGGCACCCGCGCAATCGCCTTGGCATCGGCGGTGAGCAGTCCGGCGATTCCGCCGAATTCGTGAATCAGCGTCTTGGCCAGCGGCTTGGTGTCGCGGCGGGGAATCGCCAGGGCGAGCAGATACTCGATCAGTTCGTGATCGAGCAGCCCGTCACCATCTGTCAGCAAGCGCTGGCGCAGGCGCGCGCGATGCCCGGTCCCGTCGGTGATTCCCTCGCTATCGGATGCGCCCATATAGAGAGCCTATCCGGCACGCGACCGGCAGGGAAGGGCCGGCTTCGGCCCGGCTTCATGTGACCGCGATATTGCACTGCGGTTGACTCGGGGCACCCCCCTTTCTAAAGCGCGCGTGCCTTGGCGGGCTCGCCGCTCGGTACATGCGTTAAGCCTAGTGTCACAGGCACTCAGGAGAGACGATATGACCGAAAACGAGCCCGGACTGGACCCCCTCAAGGAGGATGCGCGCGTCACTTCGCTCAACGAGCGGCTGGCACGGGCACAATCCGAAGAGGCGATCCGCAAGGGCGAGGGCGACGGGGAAAGCGGGCGTAACTATCGTCTGGGCAACCGGGTTCTTGCCGAGCTGATCGGCGGGCTGTTGGGAGGCGGGGTGATCGGGTGGACGCTCGATTATTTCCTCGGCACCTCTCCCTGGCTCCTGCTGGTGATGTTGACCCTTGGGGTCGTCAGCGCCTTCAGGAACATCATTCGGATTTCGAACCAGCGCTCGAAGTGACTTTCGGGCGCTTCGGTTACATGGGAAGCGGACGTGGCTGAAGAAGCAGGCAAGATCGACCCGATGCACCAGTTCGAGGTGCAGTCGATCGCCGACATGTTCAATGTCGGTGGACATCAGATCGCCTTCACCAACAGCGCGCTGTGGCTGATCGCGGCAGCGGCGCTGCTGTGGGTCTTCATGCTCGGCGGGATGAAACGTCAGGTCGTGCCGGGCCGCTGGCAGATGGCGGTCGAGGGCTTTACCGGCTTCATCGACAAGCTGCTTGAGGCGAATATCGGCAAGGAAGGGCGCAAGTTCCTTCCCTATGTCTTCTCGCTGTTCATGTTCATCTTGTTCGCCAACATCGTCGGCCTGCTTCCGCTGGGCCTGATTCCCGGCGTGCATCCTTTCACCGCGACCAGCCATTTCACTGTCACCGGCGTGCTGGCGATCCTATCCTTCTCGATCGTGCTGATCGTCGGTTTCGGCAAGCATGGTCTGCGATTCTTCAAGCTGTTCGTGCCCCATGGCACCCCGATTCCGGTTCTGCTGCTGGTGGTGCCGATCGAGATGGTGTCGTTCATGGTGCGGCCGTTCAGCCTGGCGCTGCGACTCTTCGTCGCGATGACTGCGGGCCATATCCTGCTCAAGGTGCTGGCCGGCTTCATCATCATGTCGGGCCCTACCGGCTGGGCGATCCCGGTGGGCGCGGCCAGCTTCGCGCTGATGATCGGCGTTTCGGCGCTCGAACTGCTGGTGGCGGGCGTGCAGGCCTATGTCTTCGCGCTGCTCACCTCGCTCTACATCAACGATGCCGTGCACCTGCACGAACATCATTGATCCGTTTTCCGTTGAACCACTGAACTTTTAGAACTGGAGTTAGAATCATGGACGCAGAAGCAGCAAAGCTCCTCGGTGCAGGTCTCGCGGCGGTCGGCGCCGGCCTCGCGGCACTGGGCGTGGGCGCGGTGTTCGCCGCCTTCCTGCAGGGTGCGCTGCGCAACCCGGGTGCGGCCGCTGGCCAGCAGGGCAACATGTTCATCGGCTTCGCGGCCGCCGAGCTTCTCGGTCTGCTCGCGTTCGTCGTTGCAGTCCTGCTGATCTTCGTCGCCTAACACTCGTCTGAACTTCCACGCCGGGCGGGGAACCGTCCGGCGGCGGAAGGGGAATTCCGATGCCTCAGATATCCCAGCTCGCCGCAACCTATGCGTCGCAGATCTTCTGGCTGTTGCTGACCTTCGGCTTCGTCTTCTTCGTCATCGGCCTGGGCATGGTGCCCAAGGTGCAGGGGACGATCGACAGCCGTGACAAGTCGGTGGCCGACGATCTCGCTGCTGCCGAAGCTGCGCGCGCCCAGGCCGATGCGGCCGAGGAAACCTGGCGGCAGCAGGAGAACGCGGCGCGCGAGCAGGCGCAGACCCTGCTGGCGAAGGCGCGCGACAAGGCCGCTGCGGCGACCGCCAAGTCGCTTGCCGAAGCCGCCGAGAAACTGAACGCCAAGCTGGCCGAGGACGAGGCGCGCATCGCCGCCTCGACCGACGCGGCATTGGCGGAAATCGAATCGGTCGCAGCGGACGCGGCGCAGGACATCGTCGCGCGCCTTTCCGGCGTGAAGACGACTGCCGCCGAAGCCAGCAGCGCGGTGAAGACGGTGATCGCCAATGGCTAATGCACACACCTTGCCCCCGGCTTCGGCCGCGGTCGCGAACCGGCTGGAGAACGCCGACAAGCTTGAGGGCATGCCCCATGCCGGTACTGAGGCGAAGGGCGGTGCCGAACATCATGCCGAGCCGACCGCGCTTGGTCTCGACGCGACCATGTGGGTCGCGGCGGCGATGGCGATCCTCATTCTCGTCGCACTCTGGAAGGGCGTGCCGAAGCTGATCGGCGGGATGCTCGACAAGCAGATCGCGGCGATCCGCACCCGCCTCGCCGAAGCCGAACAGCTGCGTACCGAAGCCGAAGCGTTGCGCGACGAATATGCCCGCAAGCTCGCTGGCGTAGAAACGCAGGCGGCGGCGATGGTCGCTCATGCCGACGAAGAGGCGATGGCGCTTGTCGCCAAGGCCAAGAGCGATGCGGACGAGCTGGTCAAGCGCCGCGCCAAGATGGCCGAGGACAAGATCGCCGCTGCCGAACGCGCCGCGATCGATCAGGTCCGCGCCCGTACCGCCGAAGCTGCTGCCAAGGCCGCGGCGGCGATCATCGCGCAGAAGCATGATGCGGGCGCCGACAAGCCGCTGGTCGACAGCACGATCGCGGGGCTTTCGCGGCTCAATTAGGCTTAGCGCGACGCTAACGGAACAAGAGGGCGCAGCATCTTGCTGCGCCCTTTTTTTCGCGTATTATCAAAAGCATGGGGGAAGTGCGCCGAGACCGTGGACTGATTGCGCTGATCATCGGCTTTGCGGTGATCGCGGTGGCGGTGTTTGGCACGCTGCTTCTCTTCAAGCAGCAACAGAGTGCCCAGCGGATGGTGGTCCACACGCTGCGGGTGCAGGAACAGCTCAGCACGATCCGTTCGCGGCTGCAGGATGCCGAAACGGGGCAGCGCGGCTATCTGGTCACGCGCGATCCCGTCTACCTTCAGCCCTATTTCGATGGCCGTCGCCAGCTCGCCGGTGACCTTGCCGCACTCAGGCCGATGCTGGCCGACAATCCGATTCAGCTTGCCGCCGCGAGACAATTGGAACAGTGCGCGGTCGCACGCGTCGAACGGCTCTCCGTGGGGTTGACCCAGGCTCGTGCGGGGCGTTTCGACCACGCCGCTGAGGTTGTGCGCGTGGGGGTCGGCAAGACGCTGATGGATCGGTGCCGTGCGATCATCGGCGCAATGAAGGCGGAGGAAAGCCGGCTGCTCACTGCACGCTCGGAAGCGCTGGCGAGTTGGTCGAGCTGGCTTACGCTTTGGCTGATCGGCGGCGCATTGATGGTCTTCGCTCTCGCCGTCTATGCGACCCGCGACGCCCGCCGTCGTGCTCGTGCCGCGATCAAGATGGGACAGGCGCTGCTCGAGGCGAATCGCAAGATCACCGACGAAGCGGAGAGCCGCGCTGCGGTCGAGGCGCAACTGCGGCAGATGCAGAAGATGGAATCGATCGGTCAGCTGACCGGCGGGGTCGCGCACGACTTCAACAACATGCTCGCGATCGTCATCGGTAGCCTCGACATGGCGAAGCGGAGGTTCGAAAGCGATCCGAAGAAGGCGCTGGAGGGTATCGGTAACGCGATGGAGGGCGCCGAGCGTGCCGCACAGCTCACCGCGCGGTTGCTCGCCTTCTCGCGCCAGCAACCGCTTGCGCCCAAGGCGCTCGATGCCAACAAGCTGGTTGGCGGAATGTCCGAACTGCTGCGTCGGACGATCAGCGAGAATATTCGCATCGAGACCGTGCTGGCAGGCGGGCTGTGGCCGGCCTTCATCGACGGGGCACAGCTCGAGAATGCGGTGCTCAACCTGTGCGTCAATGCGCGCGATGCGATGCCCGGCGGTGGACGGCTGACGATCGAGACCGCGAACACGCATCTCGACGATGCCTATGCCGCCGCCCATGCAGAGGTGCTGTCGGGGCAATATGTCATGGTGTCGGTTACCGACACCGGCACCGGCATGCCGCCCGAGGTGATCGAGCGCGCGTTTGACCCCTTCTACACAACCAAGGGCGTCGGAAAAGGAACCGGGCTCGGACTCAGCCAAGTCTTCGGCTTCGTGAAGCAGTCGGGCGGGCATGTGAAGATCTATTCGGAGCCCGGTGTCGGCACGACGGTGAAGCTCTACCTCCCGCGCCATTTCGGCGAAGCCGAAACGCCCGGCGTGCCGCTGTCGCCTGACGCGCTGCCACGTGCGAAGGAAGACGAAATCATCCTGGTGGTCGAGGACGAGGAAGGCGTGCGGCACATGTCGGTCGATGCGCTGCGCGAGCTCGGCTATGTCGTGGTTCAGGCGTCCGACGCCAATCAGGCGCTGACCGTGCTCGAGATCCAGCCGCGGATCGACCTGCTGTTCACCGACATCGTCATGCCCGACATGAATGGCCGCGTCCTTTCCGATCGTGCGCGGGAAGCCCGGCCGGGGCTCAAGGTGCTCTACACCACCGGCTACACCCGCAACGCCATCGTCCATAACGGGATGCTGGACCATGACGTCGCCTTCCTGGCGAAGCCATTCACGGTGCAGCAACTGGCGCTCAAGGTCCGCGAAGTCCTCGACGCCTGACACCTGCCGTTGATCTGAGGTTCAGCCTTGCGGCGGGTTAAATTCCGCATGCCGTAATTCTGTCCTACTTCGGCCCGGCTCCGAAACGACCACCGCTCCTGGCCGATATGCAGCGGCCGAGTCCGCTCGAGGAGCAATCGCGTACCCCTAGCCGGTCCCCTTGCCGGCACCCCAACCATGAGGAGCAACATCATGCGATATTTCGCCAAAGCCTTGATTCTGCCTGCCGTTCTGATCGCGGTCCCCGCCGCGGCACAGGATGCCGAACCCTTCACCGGCCCCAGCATCGTCGCCCTTGGCGGCGTCGATCATTCGAACGGGGGCAGCAACGATCCGACGGGCTTCGTCTATGGCGGCGCGGTCACCTACGATTTGGGATCGGGCAGCCTGCGCTACGGTGTCGAGGCGGAGGTGACCGGAACGACCACCGGCAACTGCTACACCAGCACCTCGGGCGCGACCAGCGTGCGGAACTGCTACGACATGGGCCGCGATCTCTATGCCGGGGCCCGTATCGGCGCGGTCGTGGCGCCGAACCTGATGGTCTACGGCAAGGCCGGCTACACCAACGCGCGCACCAGCAGCAGCTCCGACAATCTCGGAACCCCGGCAAAGCCGGACATGGCCTATGCCGGAAACAGCGACGGCTATCGCGTCGGCGCCGGTGTCGAGCTCGATATCGGCAAGTTCCTGGTCCGCACCGAATATCGCTATTCAGACTATAGCGGCTTTGCCGGCCACCGCCATCAGGGCACGGTCGGCCTCGGCGTCCGCTTCTGATCGTTTCGCCCGCGCGGGGTGCTGCCGCGCGGGCGAAACTTTTTTCGGATCGCATGTCGATTACGGCGATCGTCGTTCGTCGTCCCTATGAAGGCGCACAGAAGTTGCGCGCCGAACCGGGAGACGAAGACATGTTCGCAACGATCCGCTCGCACCTGTTGCTCGCTGCCGCCGCATTGGCCACGCCGCTCGCTGCTCACGCCCAGACGAAGCCCGCCGTGGCCGCCCAACCCACACCGGTCCGCTCCGGCACCGTCGAAGTCGCGGGCATCGCCTATTATTATGAGATCCGCGGGCAGGGCGAGCCGCTGCTGCTGCTCCATGGCGGACTCGGCTCGATCGACATGTTCGCGCCGATCCTGCCCGCGCTCGCCGCGGGGCGCCAGGTGATCGCGGTCGATCTCCAGGGTCATGGCCGCACTCCGCTCGGCACCCGCCCGATTGCGATCGAGCCGATGGGCAGCGACATGAGCATCTTGCTCGACAAGCTCGGCTACAAGCAGGTCGATGTGATGGGCTATTCGATGGGCGCCGGGGTCGCGTTCCAGCTTGCTGCCCGGCACCCGGACCGCGTGCGCCGCCTGGCGCTGGTGTCGATGACTCTGTCAACCGCCGGCATCCAGCCCGAGATGGTGCCGATCCAGCGCCAGCTGACTGCGGCGATGGCTCCGATGATGAAGGAGACACCGATGTACACGGGCTATGTCGCGCGCGCGCCCAAGCCCGAGGATTTTCCGCGCCTGCTCGATCAGATGGGTGACCTGATGCGCCGCGACTTCGACTGGTCGGCTCAGGTGAAGGCGCTGACCATGCCGGTGATGCTGGTAGTAGGCGACGCCGATATGTGGCGGCCCGAGGGGAGCGTCGAGTTTTTCAAGCTGCTCGGCGGCGGTCAGCGCGACGGCGGGTGGCAGCGCGAACATGTGACGAAGCACCGCCTCGCGATCCTGCCCGGCCGCACCCATTACGACATCTTTCTCGCGCCCGAACTGGTGCGGACCGTCCGCCCGTTCCTCGACGGCAAGGAAGGCCGCGTCGACTGGCAGTGAGGCCCCGCAAGGCGCTGTTCCCGAGCGGGAGCAGCGCCGGAGGCCGGATCAGCTGCGCGGCCGCACGAACTTGAACACGAACTGGTCGGTCTTGCCGCGGATCGACGGGTCGAAGACCCCCGCCGTGTGCGGATCGGCCGGGTTGCGCAGCAGATCGAGTTTGCCGGCGAAGCGGAAGCCGGCCTTTTCCAGCTCGCGCCGCGCGACCGCCGGGTCGATGCGGTGGAGCGCGGTCGGCGCCTTGTTCTCCGGATCGGCATTGGCGACGTGATCGACCACCAGCAGCACCCCGCCGGGCCTCAGCGAATTGTAGAGCTTGCGCGTCACCGCCTCGCCCGTGCCCTTGGGGAAGGGGGCGAGGAACAGGTCGTGATAGTTCTGCACGGTCACGATCGCATCGAGCTTTTCGGGAAAGCTCATCGCGGCGAGGCTCTCGCTGAGCGCGACGGTGTTGGAAAGGCCCGCAACTGCGGCCTTCTGCTCGTCGGCATAGGCGGCGCGGAACTTGATGAACTCGTCGGGCTGATAGGCGTAGAGTTTTCCCTTCGCCCCGACCAGCGGCGACAGGATGCGCGTCCAATAGCCGCCGCCCATGATGAAGTCGGCGACCTTGTCCCCTGGCTTGATCCCGGCAAAGGCGATCAGTTCACCGGGCTTGCGCGCGGCGTCGCGGACGCGGTGGTCGGCGGGGCGCGACGTGTCGGCAAGCGCGGCGGTGATCGCGGGCGTCGCCTTCTGCGCGGCGAGCGGCGCGGCGGCGGCAAGCAGGATCGCTGCGGTGACGGCGAGTTTCATGGCATCCTCCCTGATGTGACAGAGAGGCTATGAAGCCGCCCGGCGGCCCGCAATCGCCTTTCGACAAACTACAGGCCGCCGGTCCGCGTCACTTCTTGAGCAGGTCGAGCACCGCGACGGTCATCGCGGTGGTGCCGAGCGTGACCGAGGGCTTGGGATCGATCTTGAAGAAGGGCGAATGATGGCCGGAGACCGGCCTGCCGCCGGCCTTGCCCGCATCGATCTCCGCCTGCGGCGTGCCGCCGACGATGAAATAGGCGCCGGGGACGCCCAGATCCTTCTGGATGAAATAGGCGAAGTCCTCCGCGCCCATGCCGGCGCGTTCCTCATAGTGGATGATGTTGTCGCCGAATGCGCTGGTGATCGCGCCGCGCACGCGCTTGGTCAGCTCGGGGTCGTTGAGCGTTACCGGGGTCGATTCGAACCCGACCTTCACCTGCGGCAGCTTGTCCTCGGGCAGGCCGTTCATGCGGCCGACATTGGCGGCGATGCGCTTGATCCCGTCGAGCAGCTTCTTGCGCGTGTCCTCATCGTCCGAGCGCACGGTCAGCTGAAGCTCGGCCTTGTCGGAGATGATGTTATGCTTGAACCCTGAATGGAACGATCCGACCGTGACTACGCCGGGCTTCAGCGGCGCGATCTCGCGGCTCACCAGCGTCTGCAGTGCCATCACGATCTCGGCGCCCATCACGATCGGGTCCTTGCCCAGATGCGGTGCCGCGCCGTGCGTGCCGATGCCGTGGATCGTGATATCCACGCTATCGGACGAAGAGCTGCTGATCCCCGGCTCCAGCCCGATCTTACCCGTCGGGATGCCCGCGGTGACGTGGAAGGCGACGGCATAGTCGGGCTTGGGGAAGCGCGTGTAGAGCCCGTCGGCGAGCATCCGCCGGGCGCCGTCGATCCGCTCCTCGCCCGGCTGGACGACGAACAGCACGGTGCCCTTCCACCGGTCCTTCATCTTGGCGAGCTGGCGCGCGGTGCCGATCATAGAGGTGATGTGCACGTCATGGCCGCAGGCGTGCATCACCGGCTTCACCACGCCGTCGATATCGGTCTGTGTGACGCTCGACATATAGGGCAGGCCACTGTCCTCCTTGAGCGGCAGCCCGTCCATATCGGCGCGCACCAATACCACCGGACCATCGCCATTCTTCATGACGCCGACCACCCCGGTCCCGCCGACGCCCTCCGTCACCGTGATCCCGCCGACCGCGCGCAGCTCCTTCGCCATGATCGCGGCGGTGCGGGTTTCCTTGAACGACAGTTCGGGGTTCTTGTGGAAATCGATGAACAGCTTCTCGAGATGCGCGGCATAGTCCGCGTCCACCGCGGGGGCGAAGTCCGGCCCGGCCAGCGCGGGTGCGGCGAAAAGGCTTGTGGCGAGCAGGGTGGCGAGCATACGCATAACTTTGAGTCCCCCGATGTTGGTTTGTCTCAAAGCTATCAGATGGAAACCCGCGCGCAATCGCCTTACATCGCGCGCAGCATGTCCGATCCCAATTCCCCCAATCGCTTCAATGAAGAAACCGCGACCTATGCCGTGCGCGGGTCGGAGACGCCCGATCTCGATACGGGTGTGGCGGCGATCCGCAACGTGCTGAAGACGCTGCCCGCGCGGCCCGGCGTCTATCGCATGCAGGATGCGCGCGGTGACGTGCTCTATGTGGGGAAGGCGCGCGCGCTCAAGAATCGTGTTGCCAACTACACTCAGCCCGCCAAGCTCTCAAACCGCCTGCGCCGGATGATCGCCCAGACCCGGTCGATGACGGTGGTGACGACCAACAACGAGGCGGAGGCGCTGCTGCTCGAGGCGCAGCTCATCAAGCGTTTCCGCCCTGCCTACAACGTGCTGCTGCGCGACGATAAGTCGTTTCCCTATATCCTGCTGCGCGGCGATCACGCCTTTCCCCGCGTCCAGCTCCATCGTGGCGCGCGGCGCATCAAGGGCGACTATTTCGGCCCGTTCGCGGGCGCAGGGCAGGTGCGCAAGACGCTCAACGCCCTGCAGAAGCTCTTCCTGCTGCGAAGCTGCACCGACGGTTTCTTCAACACCCGCGATCGGCCGTGCCTGCTCTACCAGATCCGTCGCTGCTCGGCCCCGTGCGTCGATCGCATCGACAGGGCGGGGTATGAGGAGCTGGTCGACGACGCGCGCGCCTTCCTCTCGGGCAAGTCGACCAAGGTGCAGGCGAAGCTGGGCGAGCAGATGCAGGCCGCGGCCGAGAATTTGGACTTCGAGCTGGCGGCGGTGCTGCGCGACCGGTTGAAGGCGCTGACCTTCATCCAGGGGTCTCAGGCGATCAATGCGGAGGGGGTGGGCGACGCCGACATCTTCGCGCTCTCCAGCAAGCAGGGGGTGATGGGCATCCAGGCCTTCTTCATCCGCGGCGGCCAGAATTGGGGGCACCGCGCCTTCTTCCCCGCCCACACCGCCGAGGTGCCGGAGGAGGAGGTGCTGAGCCAGTTCCTGATGCAGTTCTACGAGGAAGTGCCGCCGCCGAAGATGGTGCTGCTGGACCGCGACCTGACCGAGGCGCCGCTACTGGCGGAAGCGCTGGGCGAACGTGCCGGGTTTAAGGTCGAGATTTCGCGTCCGCAGCGCGGCGCACGGCGCCGGCTGATGGAGCAGGCCGAGCGCAACGCGGTCGAGGCGCTCGACCGGCGGCTGGCCGAATCGACGACCCAGGCGAAGAATCTGCGTGACATTGCCGATCTGTTCGGGCTGGCCGAGCCGCCCGACCGGATCGAGGTCTATGACAATTCGCATATCCAGGGGACCAATGCGGTCGGCGCGATGATCGTCGCCGGGCCGGAGGGCTTCCGTACCAGCCAGTACCGCAAGTTCAACATCAGGACCGCAGCGACCGACGACGATTTCGCGATGATGCGCGAGGTGTTCACGCGACGCTTCAGCCGCGCGCAGGAGGAGGATCCCGATCGCGACAAGGGCGTGTGGCCCGATCTGGTGCTGATCGACGGCGGGCGCGGGCAGTTGAATGCGGCGCGCGCGGTGCTGGAGGAGCTGGGGATCGAGGACGTCTGCCTCGTCGGCGTCGCCAAGGGCCCGCATCACGGGCGCGAGGGGCGTGAGGTGTTCCACCTGCTCGACGGCAGCGAGCGGATGCTGCCGGTCAATTCGCCTGCCCTGTTCCACATCCAGAAGCTGCGCGACGAGGTCCACCGCTTCGCGATCGGCGCGCACCGCCAGAAACGCGCCAAGGCGCTCACCGCCAGCCCGCTCGACGAGGTGCCCGGCATCGGCCCCGCGCGCAAGAAGGCGCTGCTGATGCATTTCGGCACCGCGCGCGCGGTGCGCGGCGCGAGCCTTGAGGATCTGCGCAAGGCGCCAGGGGTCAGCGCGGCGGTGGCGCAGCAGGTCTACGACTTCTATCACGCGCGCTGATGACCGGATTTGGGATTTCTTCATGCGGTAAGGATAATGCGACGTCATGCCGACTCGCGCGTTCCTGACTGTCGATACCGAGCTGATGTGGCGTCACCACGCCGCGGGACTGGACATCGACACCATCGCCGAGCGCTCGCTGGAACCGGCGGGGGTGGGGATCGGCTATCAGCTGCGCAAGCTCGCCGAACATGATCTCAAGGCGACCTTCTTCGTCGATCCGATGCCTGCGGTCGCCTATGGCCTCGATCCGATCAGGCGGGTTGTCGGCGCGATCCTGGAAGCGGGGCAGGAAGTGCAACTGCATCTTCACCCGAACTGGGCCGCAGCGAGTGCCGAGGATCGCGCCCAGCACGCCTCGTTCGAGCTGATCGACTTCACGCTGATCGAGCAGCGCGAGTTGATCCGCGCGGCGTCGGACCTGCTGGTTGCAGCGGGCGCACCGCGGCCGATCGCGTTCCGGTCGGGCAGCTATTCGGCCAGCGACGACACGCTGACGGCACTTGCCGAGCTCGGCATCCGATACGACAGCAGCCATAACGGCTCCGAACATCCTTGGCCCAGCGCGATCGGGCTGCACGAACGCCAGATCGCGCCGACCGAGCATCGAGGGGTGATCGAGCTGCCGGTGACGCTGATCGAAGATCGCGCCGGGCATCTGCGTCACTTCCAGATCTGCGCGCTGTCGACCGCGGAGATGCGCGACGCGCTCGATCACGCCGTGCGCGCAAGCCATGCCGCGGTGACGATCGTCAGCCATGGCTTCGAACTCGCAAACCGCGCCGGCACCCGCGCCAATGCGGTGCATGTCGGGCGCTTCGAGGCGCTGTGCCGGATGCTCGATGAGCGCCGCGGCGCGCTCGTCACCAGTCATTTCGCCGGACTCTCCGGCCTGCCGCTCGATCACAACGACGTGCCGCTTGGCCCAAGCCTGATCCGCACCCGCATCCGGCAGGCGCAGCAGCTCTGGTCGAACCTCGTGTCGGAACGTGCTGCGTGACCAGTGTTGCGGCCGCTGCGCTCAATTTCCGCATCGGCGCGCGCACGGTGCTGCGCGTCAAACGAAAGCTGGTCCCGGTCGCGATCAGCCTCGATGCGGCGCGAGAAGGGGAGTTGCCCGCGCTTCCGCCACTGCCTGACGAAGCCCAGGGCTATGTCGTCACTTCGCTGCCCGAAGACCGGGTAGAGGCGATGACCTTTGCCTCTGGCGGAATGATCGGCTTCGTTCGCCAGCGTTACACGCGATATTTCGCGGATTTGACGGGAGGCTACGACGGCTATCTCGCCGGTCTGTCGTCGAGCGCCCGGCAGGGTGTGAAGCGCAAGGCCAAGAAGGTCGCGCAGGCATCGGGCGGGCAGCTCGACGTGCGGCGTTTCCGTACCCCGGCGGAGTTGCAGCAATTCCACCGCATCGCACGCGGCATTGCGGTCAACACCTATCAGGAGAAGCTGATGGGTGAGGGGCTGCCGGATACGCCGGAGTTCGTTCGCGCGATGCTGGAAAATGCTGCGGCCGACAAGGTGCGCGCATGGCTGCTTCATATCGGCGGCAAGCCCGCGGCCTATCTCTACTGTCCTGCGGCGGGCGAGACGCTGATCTACGAATATGTCGGGCACGATACCGCGTTCAACGATCTCTCACCCGGCGCGGTGCTGCAGATGGAAGCGTTTCGCGACCTGTTCGAGGAGGGGAGGTTTGCGCGCTTCGATTTCACCGAGGGTGAGGGGCAGCACAAACGCCAGTTCTCGACCGACGGGGTCGCGTGCCTCGATCTGCTGCTGCTCCGTCCCAGCCTTTCCAACCGCGCAGCGACCACGGCGCTGGGCAGCTTCAACCGCGTGGTCGCGGGGGGCAAGGCGCTGGTCGAGGCCGCCGGGCTGGACGGGCTGAGCAAGAAGCTGCGGCGGGGGTGAGGTTCGCTATACCATCCAGGCTCTAGCCGTCACCCGCCATAAGGCTGGGATGAAGGGGAGCAATGCCGCGCAGACATCGATTCCCGTGTCCGGTCGGACCGTCTAGACCACCTCCATGCACCTCGCCGCTTCCGCCATCGTTCTCGCGATCCGTCCGCACGGCGAATCCGGGGCGATCGTGCGGGCGCTGACGGCGGAGGCGGGGCTTCTGGCGGGCTATGTGCGCGGTGGACGCTCGCGCCAGCTTCGCCCGGTGCTCCAGCCGGGCAACGTCATCCTTGGCGAGTGGCGCGCGCGGACCGAGGAGCAATTGCCCGCGCTCACGGTCGAGCTGATGCATAGCCGCGCGCCGATGTTCCGTGAGCCGCTTCCCGCCGCGGCGTTCGAATGGGCAACCGCGCTCACCGCCGCAGCGCTGCCTGAGGGACAACCCTATCCGCTGGTTCACTCCGCGCTGGAGGGGTTGCTCGACGCGATCGAGGCGGCGCCCGCAGCGCGCGGCTGGGCGGCGGCCTTGGTGCGGTATGAGCTGCTGATGCTTGCCGAGCTCGGCTTCGGGCTTGATCTTGGCCGCTGTGCCGCGACCGGGACGAATGACGATCTCGCCTTTGTCAGCCCAAAGAGCGGCATCGCGGTGAGCCGCTCGGGTGCCGTCGGCTATGAATCCCGCCTGCTGGTGCTGCCGCGGTTCGTGGTAGCGGGCGGACCGGCTGAGTGGGACGATATCGTTGCGGGGCTCAAGCTCTCCGCGCATTTCCTCGAACGCGATCTGCTCCACGGCAAGGCCGCCGAAGTGCTCGCGGCACGTGCACGGCTGGTCGATCGGCTCAACAGGGCGGTTGCGTGATCCGTGCGAGGCGGTAATGCGCCCCTGACCTGAGTGGGTGGGAGCATAGATGCCTTTGATCGCAATTCTTCCCGGCGACGGGATCGGCCCGGAAGTCACCGCGCAGGCGCGACGCGTACTCGATGCGCTCGATCTTGGGCTGAGCTTCGAGGAAGCGCCTGTCGGCGGCGCGGCCTATTTCAGCGACGGGCACCCGCTTCCCGCGCGCACGCTCGACCTAGCCAAGCGTGCCGATGCGCTGCTGTTCGGTGCAGTCGGCGACCCCCGCTGTGACGGTCTCGATCGCCACCTGCGCCCCGAACAGGCCATTCTGGGTCTGCGCAAGGAACTGGAGCTGTTTGCGAACCTGCGCCCGGCACGGCTGTTCCCGGGCCTTGAGGATGCGTCGGCGCTCAAGCCCGAGGTGGCGGGCGCGATCGATATGGTGATCGTGCGCGAGCTCAACGGCGACGTCTATTTCGGCGAGAAGGGCATGCGCACCACCGCGAGCGGCCGCCGCGAGGGGTACGACATTATGTCGTACAATGAGGACGAGGTGGCACGGATCGCCCGCGTCGGCTTCGAAACCGCGCAGGTGCGCAACAGGAAACTCTGCTCGGTCGACAAGGCCAATGTCCTCGAAACCTCTCAGCTGTGGCGCGACGTGGTGATCGAGGTTTCGGCTGAGTTCCCCGATGTCGAGCTGACCCATATGTATGTCGATAACGCCGCGATGCAGCTGGTGCGCAATCCCGGCCAGTTCGACGTCATCGTCACCGGCAACCTGTTTGGTGATATCCTGTCCGATCAGGCGAGCATGTGCGCGGGATCGATCGGGATGCTGCCTTCCGCCGCGCTCAACGGCAGCGGCAAGGGGCTGTACGAGCCGATCCACGGCTCGGCGCCTGACATCGCCGGACAGGGCAAGGCCAATCCCTGCGCGACGATCCTGTCGGCGGCGATGCTGCTGCGCTACTCGCTGGACATGGAAGCGGCTGCGGACAAGATCGAGGCCGCGGTGACCGCCGCGCTGGCCGGCGGCGCACGCACCGCGGACCTGGGCGGTGCCCTGTCGACCGAAGCGATGGGCGATGCCGTGCTGAAGGCGCTTGCATGAGCGCTGGGCCGCTCGAACTGGCGGTCGTCATTCCGACCTTCAACGAGCGGCGCAACGTGCCGATCCTCGTGGCTGCGCTCGACAAGGCGCTGGCGGGGCGGCGGTGGGAAGCGATCTTCGTCGATGACGACAGCCCCGACGGCACCGCCGATGCAGCGCGTGAGCTGGGACGGACGGACACCCGCGTCCGGGTGATCCAGCGGATCGGGCGGCGCGGGCTTTCCTCCGCCACGATCGAAGGGATGTGCGCTACCGCCGCGCCGCATGTCGCGGTGATCGATGGCGACATGCAGCATGATGAGACGCTGCTTCCGAAGATGCTCGACGCGCTGCAGGGAGATGCGGGCCTCGACGTCGCGATCGGATCGCGCTTCGTCGATGGCGGCGGCACTGGCGAATGGGACAAGGATCGGGTCGCCAAGTCGGCATTCGCGACCAGACTGTCGCGCCGCGTGCTCAAGGCCGAGCTCAGCGACCCGATGAGCGGCTTCTTCATGATCCGCAGCGATGTGGTGCGCGAGATGGTGCCGCATCTGTCGGCGATCGGCTTCAAGATCCTGCTCGATATCATGACGGCGAGCCCGCGCGCGCTGAAGTTTGTCGAACTGCCCTATGTTTTCCGCACGCGGCAGGAGGGGGAGAGCAAGCTCGATCACGTCGTTGCGATGGAATATCTGATCGCGCTCTACGATCGTATGTTCGGCCGCGTCATCCCGGTGCGGTTCGCGATGTTCTCCGCCATCGGCGCACTGGGCGCGGGCGTGCATTTCGGGGCGTTGTGGCTGTTCTATCGCCTGTTCGGCTACAGCTTCCTGACCGGCACGATCATCGCGACGCTGCTGGCGATGACGTTCAACTTCTTCCTCAATAACGCGCTCACCTATCGCGACGCGCGCCTGAAGGGTTTCCGCCAGATGCTCGACGGCTGGATCGGCTTCTGCATCGTCTGCTCGGTCGGCGCGATCGCCAATGTCGGGGTGGCGGCATTCCTGCATGACGTACAGCAGGCGCAATGGGCCCCCTCTGCGCTGGCGGGAATCGTGGTGGCCGCGGTGTGGAACTTCGCGCTGTCGTCGCGCTTCGTGTGGGGCAGATACTAGGGCTGCCTTATTCGCGCTTTGATCGCGCGCGAGGAGAGGGGGATGGCCATCTCTCATTCCCTGCTCCTTCCACTCGCCCTGATCGGGGCGAGTGCCAGCCTCTCCGTCGCCGCACGGGAAGCGGTGCCGGATCCGGAAGAGGAGGTTGTCGTCACGGCGCGGCGCTCGGGCGCGCCGATGTGGACGATAGAGACATCCGCCGGAGTGGTGCTGCTCGTCGGCGAGATCACCAACGTACCCCAGACCGCGCCGTGGCGACCGGAGCGGCTGGAAGCCGCCGCCACCGGCGCGCAGCGCATCATCCTGGGGACCAAGGCCAAGGTCTCACCCGGGGATATCCTGCGGATCATCTTCAAGGGCGGGAAGCTCATCAAGCTTCCCGAAAAGGGCGTTGCGTCCGACTATCTGGATTCAGAGCGGCTGGCGCGCCTGCGGGCACTCGAAGCGAGATATGGTCAGAGCTATGACCGCGGGAACTTCCTGATGACTGCGTTCGACCTGCTTTCGAAGCGGCTGGCCTTCAGCAAGGATACGACGGAAGACGCCACCGATGTGGTACGCAAGTCGGCGCGCCGTGCAGACATTCCGACCCGTCCGGTCGGGGAGGTGCGGGGCAAGGATATCCTCGACAATCTGTTCGCGATGGCACCGGCCAGCCATCTCCCGTGCCTCGATGCGGCGATGGCCGCGGCCGAGATCGGCCCGGATATCGTTACCGCCCGTGGCACGGCGTGGACCCGCTTCGATATTCCCGCGGTGATGGGCAATCCGTTGGAGGCTGCGCTGGGGCGCTGCTGGCCATGGACCAACGACAGCTTCGGCTCCGCGCTGCGCGGACAATGGATCGAGGCAATCGACGAGGCGCTGGTACAGCCTGGCGTGACGCTTGCGGTCGTACCGGTCCGGGTGCTCGCGGAGTCAGATGGCGTGCTCGACCGGCTCGAGCGTCGGGGCCTGTCGGTGAAGGGCCCGCTTTGGCGCGCCGAGCGCTAGCTCAGGCCCAGCCGGGGAACCAGATCCAGCGTTCGAAGCTCCGCTCGCTCGGCAGCGCCAGCGCGGCAAGGATCGGGTAGAAATAGGCGAACAGCCCGACGCACAGCACGAGATACCATTCGTCGTTGCGCTTCACCTTCGCGGCATAGTGCTGGAAGGCGACGGCGAGGACGACCGACAGAATGATGCCGGGCAGGTAGTAGTAATAGTAGAAGCCGAGCGACTTGGGGATCACCGCCCACACGCCGAGCGAGACGGTCCAGAGGATCGCCGCGGTCAGCGGTGCGCCCGCCTTGTCGCGCAGTCCGGCCCACCAGCAGGCGGCGACCGCGACCAGCCCCCCCCACATGATCGCGGGATTGCCGATCAGGAGCACGCCGCGCTGAGCGCCCTGATCCGGTTCGTAGAAATACCAGATCGGGCGGAGCATCAGCGGCCAGCTCCACCAGTCGGACTGGTAGTTGTGCGGGGCCAGTACCTGCGTCTGGAGGCCCCACATCTCGAGCTGGAACGGGACCAGTCGGGCCAGCGTCATCGGATTGGTCGTGTAGAAGAATGCCGGTGCGAAGGTGAGGAAATAAGTGGCGATGCTGACACAGCCGAGGATCGTCAGGCCCGCAAACCAGCTGGTCCCGCCGAATCGCTCAGGATGTCCGCGCCGCAGCCAGAGGAACGCCATGCCAGCCAGCGCGACATAGGGTACTGCCGCCCATTTGACCGCGACGGCGCCCCCGAACGCAATCGCGCTCGCCAGCAGGAGAAATTGCGCGCGCCGCCGCGAATCGCCTTGCATCGCGCGCAGGAAGGCGACTCCCGCCCATACCAGCAACATGCCGAGAAACACGTCGAGCATGCCGATCCGCGCTTGGATGAAGACGAGCTGCCCAAGCATCGCGAACAGTGCCGCGAACAGGCCTGCACGCGTCGCGCCGGTCAGGTGGCGGGCGAAGCTGTAGACGCCGACGATGGTCAGCGCGCCGGCCAGCACCGACATTGCGCGCCAGCCGATCGGATTGTCGCCGAAGATCAGCATTCCCAGTGCGATCAGCGATTTGCCGAGCAGAGGGTGCTCCATGTTCACCGGATGCGCGAGATCGATCAGGACACGCGCGGCGGGCACGTAATGGACTTCGTCGAACATCAGGATGCTGGGGCGCTGAACGCCGATGCCGAACAGCAGCAGCGCTGCGATGCCGATCAGCAGTGCCAGCAGGACGGGGCGTTGTTCGAGGCGATCGAGCATCGGGGGCGTGGATAGCGTAGCTTTCGGGTGCCGTCACCCACCGCCCTTGCGCGGCCATGCCCTAGGCTTCTAGAGGGTTCGCCATGAAGCGCCGTACCGGACAAGACCGTAGCATCACCCAGAACTGGAAGCCCGCGACGCAGGCGATCCGGGGTGGCACCGCTCGTAGCGAATGGGGGGAGACGAGCGAAGCGCTCTTCCTGACATCGGGCTACGCCTATGATTGTGCGGGCGATGCCGCTGCGCGCTTCTCGGGCGATCAGCAGGGCATGACCTATTCGCGCCTGCAGAATCCGACGGTCGAGATGCTCGAACAGCGTATCGCCCTGCTCGAGGGCGCCGAGGCGTGCCGCGCGACGGCATCGGGCATGGCCGCGATGACCGCGGCGCTGCTCTGCCAGCTGTCGGCAGGCGATCACTTGATCGGTGGGCGTGCCGCCTTCGGCTCGTGCCGCTGGTTGACCGATACGCAACTTCCCAAGTTCGGGATCGAGACGACGGTCGTCGACGCGCGCGACCCGCAGCAGTTCATCGATGCGATCCGGCCCAACACCAAGGTGTTCTTCTTCGAAACCCCGGCCAACCCGACGATGGACGTGGTCGACCTGAAGGCCGTCTGCGCGATCGCGCGCGAACGCGGCATCGTCACCGTGGTCGACAACGCTTTCGCTACCCCGGCGCTGCAGCGGCCGATGGACTTCGGCGCCGACGTCGTCGCCTATTCGGCGACCAAGATGATGGACGGGCAGGGACGCGTGCTCGCCGGTGCGGTGTGCGGGACCGAGGAGTTCATCAACAACACGCTGCTGCCCTTCCACCGCAACACCGGGCCGACGCTGTCGCCGTTCAACGCCTGGGTCGTACTGAAGGGGCTGGAGACGCTCGACCTGCGCATCCAGCGTCAGAGCGAGAATGCGCTGAAGGTCGCGCGTTTCCTCGAGGGCCGCGTGCCGCGCGTCAATTTCCCGGGGCTGCCGAGCCATCCCCAGCACAATCTGGCGATGAGCCAGATGGCGGCTGCCGGACCGATCTTCTCGATCGAACTGGATGGCGGGCGTACCCAGGCACATGGGCTGCTCGACGCACTCGGCCTTATCGACATCTCGAACAATATCGGCGATTCTCGCTCGCTGATGACTCACCCGGCCTCCACCACCCACAGCGGCGTTACCGAAGACCAGCGCCTGCTGATGGGCGTGGGCGAGGGAATGCTGCGGCTCAATGTCGGCCTCGAAGATCCGGAGGACCTGATCGCCGATCTCGATCAGGCTCTCGGCTCGGTCGGGTTGTGAAGGCGCTCTTCTCTCAGGAGGAAAACACGCGCGACATCGTCGTGCGCGTATCGGTGAGCTATCTGCCCGAACAGTCGGAGCCCGATCGCGGCCGCTGGTTCTGGGCCTATCACATCCGCATCGAGAACCAGTCGCATCAGGCGGTTCAGCTGCTGACGCGCCACTGGATCATCACCGACGGTCGCGGTTCGCGGCATTCGGTGGAGGGCGAGGGCGTGGTCGGCGAGCAGCCGATGATCGCACCCGGCGCCAGCTACGATTATGTGTCGGGTTGCCCGCTCGCGACGCCGACCGGATCGATGCAGGGCAGCTATCGGATGGTTGGCGCGGACGGCATGGAGTTCGACGTGGCGATCCCCAAATTCTCCCTATTGGCCCCGGCGGTTGCGGAATGAAGCGGACTCATCTTCCCCTGAACGGCCTGCGTGTGCTCGACGCGGCGGCGCGGCATCTGTCCTTTACCCGCGCGGCGGACGAGCTGGCGGTGACCCCGGCGGCGGTCGGCCAGCAGATTCGCGCGCTCGAGGACACGCTTGGCGTCGTGTTGTTCCGCCGCACCACCAAGGGGCTAGAGCTGACGCCCGAGGCCGAGGCTGGGCTGGCCGCGTTGCGTGCCGGCTTCCTTCAGTTCGAAGAATCGGTCCGCGCGATGCAGGCGGGCCAATCGTCCAAGTCGCTGACGATCGCTGCGCCGCGCGACCTGACCGAGAAATGGCTGATGCCGCGCCTCGCCGAGATCGCCCGCGACGACGCCGAACTGCGCTTCGTGCTGGTCACCGCGGACGACGCGATCGACTTCACCGAAGCCAATCTCGACCTGGCGATCCGCTGGGGCGAAGGGCCGGGCGAGCATGAGGGCGAGGCGCTGGAGAGCGACGGCATGGTGACGGTCGGCCGTCCCGGTTCGAACGCGGATACGCCGATCGCCTGGCCGGGCTGCGTCGCCGAAGAGGGCGTCGCGCTGGTGCGCGTCGGCGATGCGGGGCTGGCGCTCGATGCGGCCGCGCAGGGCCTCGGCCGGGCGACCGTGCCCGAGCTGCTGGCGCGCGACGATATCGAGGCGGGCCGCGTCGCGGTGCTGGGCGATCCCAAGGCGTCACGGCTCGGCTATTGGATGGTCGCGCCGCTCCCGCAATGGCGGCAGAAGAAGGTCAAGACCTTGGTCGAGGCACTGGGAGAGGCGTGACGCCTCCGCAACGCGAAATGGTAACGCTCGAGACCGCGCGGCTCATTTTGAGGCCCCGCAGGCTCGACGATGCCGAGGCGCTTCACCGCGCCTTCTCCGATGCCGAGCTGATGCGTTACTGGTCCGGCCCGCCGCACGCGAGCGTAGAGGAAACGCGCGCGGACCTGGCGCGCGATGCGCCCGAATGGCGGCGCTGGGCGATCACGCTCAAGGGCGACGATACCGCGATCGGCGTGGTCGTTGCGGGCGAGAAGCGGCAGGGCAACGTCACCGAGATCGGTTACATCCTTGTGCGCGACCATTGGGGCAGCGGCATCGCGCGCGAGGCGGTGTCGGCGGTGATAGACCGGATCTTCGCCGAGGGGCAGCGTCGCGTGTTCGCGGATACGGACCCGGACAACGCGCCTTCGCGGGCGATGCTAGAGAAGCTGGGATTCAAGCTTGAGGCGGTGCTGCGCGCCGAATGGGAAACGCATCTCGGCGTGCGCGATACGACGATCTACGGTCTGTTGCGCGACGAGTGGGAGGGCGGGCGCTGACGCCTATTGCGCTGCCACCTGTGTAAGCAGGCGGCTCATCAGCATCGCAAAACCACGCTCGTCTACGGCAGCGTCTCTGCGCGTCCAGCCGCCGGTGACGGCATACCAATTGCCCTTCTTCGTCTTCACCAGCCAGTTGGTGTAGATCACGCCCGGTTCGGACCCGCCCTTGAACCCCATATAGTCGAACAGGCCGGTGTCGGGCGTGCCGGGGTTCACTGAAAGGATCGCCAGCGCCTCGCTGCCGCCCTTCGTCCGCAGCCAGTCGAGTACTGTGGCTTCGTCGCGCGGACTGGCGAACCACTCGATATCGAGCGCGACCGGCTTGTCGGCGAACATCGCGGGATCGATCTTCGTCGCCGCGAGCCGGGCGCGGTTTGCGGCGAGCAGCTTGCGGCGGCCGTCCGCCCCGGCGGGCTTCCACTGCGCCGCCAGGTCGGCGTTGCCGGGCGATTTGAGCTGGAACGCCTCCATCGTCGTCAGGAGCGGCAGCGTCGCCGCGGCATCGGCGACCCCGGTCTGCGCAACCATGGCGTCGACCCGCTCGCGGCCGAGTGCGTTCAGCAGGGTGTCGGTCGCGGTGTTGTCGCTGATCGAGATCATCAGCGTCGCCAGCGTGTGCAGCGTTACCGGCACGCCATCGGGCCAGCGCTGGCTGATGCCCGAGGGCAGCGAGCGCGCGCCCAGTGGAACGACGTCGCTCCATTTGCGCGTGCCGGCGTTCACCTGGCGCGCGGCCTCGGCGAGGATCCACAGCTTGAACGCCGATCCGATCGGCATGGACTGGCTGCCTGCCAGTTCGGTCACGGGTGTCACGCCATCGCCCAGCGCATAGACCCCGATCGCGGTGGTGCCGGGCAGCGCGCGAATCTCCGCCTCTATCTTCGCGATCGAATCGTCGCGGGGCTCGATTCGGCTGAGCAGCAGGCCAGTCACGCGATGCGGAGCGGCCGGGTCGACCACGATCTGGACGGTGCCGACGCCCCTTTCGAACCCGAGCTCGACGGTGGCGGCGTGGGGCGAGGTGACGGTGACCTTCTCGACCTTCACCGCCACGCCGAACCGCGCCTTCAACTGCGCGCCGATCTGGTCGAACTGGGCCTTGGGCACCTGCGCCTTGAAGGCAGGGGCAAAATAATCCTCGAAGTCACCGGCGCGGTTGACCATCGCTGGCAGCGCATCGATCCGCATCTGTAGCCCCGCCGGGACGGCGGCGACGGGGGTGGGCGGCTGCTGCGCTAAGGCGGCGGGTGCCGCGATCGCCAGAAGCAGCGCGCCCAGCCTCCTCATGCGTCGATCGCTTCCTCATCGAGCCGCGCAGCATTCTCCTGGATGAACGCGAAGCGGTGCGCCGGGTTGGTGCCCATCAGCCGATCGACAAGATCCTTCACGCCTGCGCGTTCCTCATATTCCTGAGGAAGGGTGATGCGGATCATGCTGCGGGTCTTGGGGTCCATCGTCGTCTCGCGCAACTGGCCCGGGTTCATTTCGCCAAGGCCCTTGAAGCGCGCGACATCGACCTTGCGGCCCTTGAATGCATTGGCCTCGATCTCGGCGCGGTGCGCGTCGTCGCGGGCATAGAGCGACTTTGTGCCGGCGGTGAGGCGGTAGAGCGGCGGCTGGGCGAGGTAGAGATGCCCGCGGCGCACGATGTCGGGCATCTCCTGGAAGAAGAAGGTCATCAGCAGCGTCGCGATATGCGCGCCATCGACATCGGCGTCGGTCATGATGACGATGCGTTCGTAGCGAAGGTTGTCCACAACGCAGTCCTTGCGCGTGCCGCAGCCAAGCGCCTGGATAAGGTCGGCAATCTCTTGATTGGCAAGTATTTTTGCCGATGTGGCCGACGCCACGTTGAGGATCTTGCCGCGGATCGGAAGGATCGCCTGGGTCTTGCGGTCGCGTGCCTGCTTGGCGCTTCCGCCGGCCGAGTCGCCCTCGACGATGAAGAGTTCCGTTCCCGCGGGGTCGTCGGCCGAGCAGTCGGTGAGTTTCCCGGGCAGGCGCAGCTTGCGGCCCGAAGTTGCTGTCTTGCGCTTGACCTCGCGCTCCTGCTTGCGGCGCAGGCGTTCGTCCATCCGGTCGAGGACATAGCCGAGCAGCGCCTTGCCGCGGTCCATGCGGTCGGCAAGGAAATGGTCGAAATGGTCGCGCACGGCCTTCTCGACCAAAGCTGTCGCCTCGGGCGATGTCAGGCGGTCCTTGGTCTGCGACTGGAACTGCGGTTCGCGGATGAAGACCGAGAGCATCAGTTCGGACCCGACCATGATGTCGTCGGCGGTGATGTCCTTGGCCTTTTTCTGCCCGACCAACTCGCCGAACGCGCGGATACCGCGCACCAGCGCCTGACGCAGCCCCTGCTCATGTGTGCCGCCGTCGGGCGTCGGGATGGTATTGCAGTACCAGCTGTAGCTGCCGTCGCTCCACAGCGGCCATGCTACCGCCCATTCGACACGGCCCTGCGAGTCGGGGAATTCCTGGGTTCCCGAGAAAAACTCTGCGGTCGCGCCCTCGCGCGTGCCGAGCTGTTCCTTGAGGTGATCGGCCAGACCCCCGGGAAACTGGAACACCGCCTCGGCCGGGGTGTCGTCGGAGATCAGTTCGGGCGCGCATTTCCAGCGGATCTCGACGCCTGCGAACAGATAGGCCTTGGATCGGGCGAGCTTGTAGAGCCGGGCCGGCTTGAAGTTCATCTCCCCGAAAATCTCGGAATCAGGGGTGAAGCTGACCAGGCTCCCGCGCCGGTTGGGGGTGCCGCCGAGATGTTCGAGCGGACCCAGCGTCTGGCCCCGGCTGAAGCGCTGGCGATAGAGCTGCTTGTCGCGTGCTACCTCGACCACCGTATCGACCGACAGCGCGTTGACGACGCTGATGCCGACGCCGTGAAGGCCGCCCGAGGTCGCATAGGCCTTGCCCGAGAATTTGCCGCCCGAGTGGAGCATCGAGAGGATCACCTCGAGCGCCGACTTGTCCGGGAATTTGGGATGCGGGTCGATCGGGAAGCCGCGGCCGTTGTCGGTGATGGTCAGCCGGTTGCCGACGTCAAGCGTCACCTCGATCCGGTTTGCATGCCCCGCGACCGCCTCGTCCATCGCGTTGTCGAGCACTTCGGCGGCGAGGTGATGCAGCGCGCGCTCGTCGGTGCCGCCGATATACATGCCGGGGCGGCGGCGAACCGGTTCCAGCCCCTCGAGCACCTCGATCGACGAGGCGTCGTAGCTGTTGGCGGGCGTGGCGGAGGAGGGCTGGAACAGATCGGAGGACATCGCCTGTTGCTATATCGTTCCGCGGGGTCCCGGCAAGCGGGGCTGTTGCTGCAATGCAACACAATCGGCGGTTTCGGGCAATGTGAGGGATAGAATGGCGGAATCGACCGTTATCCCGCCGCTAGTAACCAATGGAGTACCCCCTAATGCGTATGCGTACCCTGCTGGGCGCCACTGCCGGCGCCCTGACCCTCGTTGTTGCGGCGGCGCCGGCCCAGGCCCAGGACGCCCCGAGCGGCGATGAGTTCACCGGCTTCTATGTCGGCGGATCGGTCGGATACACGATCCAGAAGAACGACCGTGGCGAATCGATTCTGTTCGACGCTGGCCGCAACGGCAGCTTTGGGGACACGATCACGACCTCGACCGGCGGCAACGCCTTCGCGCCCGGCTTCTGCAACGGTGCCGCGACGTCGAACGACAACCTCGTCTGCAAGAACGACAAGGACGACATCGAATATTACGCCCGCATCGGCTTCGACAAGCAGATGGGCAAGGTCGTGCTCGGCCTGGTCGGCGAGTTCGGCAAGTCGCAGGTGAGCGATAGCGTTTCGGCGTTCAGCACCACGCCGGCCTTCTACACCATGACCCGCGAACTCGACTGGAACGCGGCGCTGCGCGCCCGCGCCGGTTATACGGTCGGCCCCAAGACCCTGGTCTATGCCACCGGCGGCGGCGCCTATGCCAAGATCGACCACAGTTTCGCGACGAGCAACACCGCGAACAGCTTTGTGGTCACCGGTGACGACAACGCCTGGGGCTGGCAGGCCGGCGGCGGGCTGGAGCAGAAGATCGGCAATAACTTCTCGCTCGGCGTCGAATATCTCTACAGTCGCTATGACGACGACAAGTCGGGCGTGACGGTCGGCAACGGCACCGCGGGCGCGACCAACCCGTTCGTGCTGGCGGGTGGCGCGGATTTCGCGCGCAGCCAGAGCCGGTTCGACATGCATTCGCTTCGCGCGACGGCGGCGTTCCGCTTCTAATTCGCTCGTGAGCGAGGGCGACGGCCGGCGGAGCGATCCGCCGGCCGTTTTCGTTCGTGCTTCTATTTGTCTGACGGCCGGACCGGCGCCATTTGTTGAAGCGCCGCCTCGGACGGTTTCGCCGCGCGCCTGTCATCGTTTTGCGCTAGCCTTCTCGTCACGGATCGCGGGGGAAGCGCAATGCCGTTTCTTGACGATGACTTTGTCGACATGCGCTGCGACGACGGCAGCATCTGGCATCTCTACTGGGGCGATGAGGTCGAGCTGGTTTCGACCAGCGCCACCGGGCATCGCATCAAGGCACTGGAGCATGGCGGCAAGGTGCGGCGGGAGGGGGTGATAAAGCCCTCGGCCAGGTTCCGCGATACTGCGTTGCTTCGACTCTCCATGATCGATGTGCAGCAGGGCGACGGGCTGATCCTGGAGACGCCGGGGCGCAAGACGATCTTCATCGACGGCGGCGACAACAAGCTGTTCGCGCGCCATGCCGCCTTCCGTTTCCGCGGAACTACCGCAGCCGATCCGCTCAAGGTCGATCTGCTGCTCGTCACGCATGGCGATGCCGATCATTTCGAAGGGCTCAATATCCTGCAGGGGACCGAGACCGACGATGGGATCGACGCGCGGCAGCGGCTCTTCATCGCTCCTTTGCGCTACTATCATAATGGCATGGTCAAGCGGCCGGGGAAGAGGCCTGACGGCAAGGCGCGCAAGGACGTCGAGATGCTGGGTGCGACGACCGAGATGGACGGGGTGCCCTTTGTGACCGGCCTGGTCGATGATCCCGCCGACGTTCCCGAGCCTGAGCGCAACAAGCATTTCAAATCCTGGGTGGACGCGCTCGCGACCTGGGACGCGCGGACCAAGGCGCTGACCGGTGCGCCGATGGTCCGCCGCCGGGTCGATCATCTCAGCACTGACGCGTTCGATTTCCTGCACGAGGATGGGGTTACGGTCGAGTTGCTCGGCCCGATCAGCGAGCCGACACCGGCCGGGCCGGGGCTTCGGTTCCTGCGCAGTCCGCCCAACGATGCCGACATGATGCTCGGCACCTTCCCGCCGCCGGGCAAGGGCGGCTGGTCGGAAAGCCACACGATCAACGGCCATTCGATCACCTTTCGCCTGCGCTACGGTAATGTCCGTTTCATGTTCACCGGCGACATGAACCAGGAATCGATGGCGCGGATGCGTGCTGCGCTGCCTGGTGCGGCGCTGCGATCGGAAATCCTGAAGACCCCGCACCATGGCGCTGCGGATTTCGACATGGAGTTTCTGAAGGAAGTCGGCGCGGTCGTGTCGATGATCTCCTCGGGCGACGAGAGTGCGGCGAAGGAGCATGTCCATCCGCGCGCCACGCTGATGGCCGCGCTGGGCAAGGCGTCGCGTACCACGCCCGCCGTGATCTTTTGCACCGAGCTGGCGGCGTTCTTCGCGATGCGCGGCCTGTCGCGCGATCTCGAGCCGGGGGCCAAGGAGAAGCCGGTCTATTTCGGGTTCGAGCGGACCAATTACGGCATCGTCCATGTCCGCACCGATGGCGAGCGCGTGCTCGCCTTCACCCATTCGGGCGAACGCGGAACCAACGAAGCCTATCGCTTCGCGGTCTCGACGAATGGCGACATCGCCTTCGCGCCGCGCCCGGTGTCGGTGAGTGCGCCCAAGGCGAGCTAGCAGCGCTCAGGCGGCGCTGATCCTGGTCACGAACTGACACGTCGCATCGATCTCTGCGTGACCGGAGCGAAGGAGATGCCGAGCAGGCTTGCCACAACCACTCCGACCTGGAGCAGGTGCGGGGAAATGCGAGAGAAGAAAGGCCGCGCGATCACCCGGCCTTTCCATCAGTCATATCCTGTTGAGCGGCAAACCGTTCGCCGTTCAACGCACGCGCGGACCGCCATAGGGCATGGGCGGCGGCGGACGGCGATCGCGGCGCGGCAGCTGTGCCTGATAGGCGTGGCCGCAATGCGCGACGCAATAGGGGAAGCCCGGGTTCACCTTGTCGCCGCAGAAATGAAAGTCCGGCTCGCCCGGATGGCCGAGCGGCCATTTGCAGATCTTGTCGTTGAGATCGAGCAGGCTGGTCTTTCCCTCGATCTCCTTGCTCGGCTTGGCGGGAACCAGGCGGCGCGGCGGGGCGGGAGCGCTGGGTGGTGCCTGTTCGCCCGGGTTCTGGCGGATGAAGCCACCGGGACCCACCGAACGCAGCACCGGCCCGTCGGCCGCGGGCCGGGGCGCAGCGGGCGCTGCAGGTGCGGCAGCCGCCGTCGCCGGTTCGGCCTCGCGCGGCTCCGGCGCGGGAGCGGGCACCGGCTTGGGTGCGGGGGCCGGCCGGGGCGCGGGGGCGGCCTCGGGCGCAGGCGCGGCTGCGGCCTTAGCCTCGGTCGCGTTGGGCTTCACGGGCGACGGGCGCGAGGCGAGGCCAAGGCGGTGCGCCTTGCCGATCACGGCATTGCGGCTGACTCCGCCCAGTTCCTCGGCGATCTGGGTCGCGGTCAAGCCGCTATCCCACATCTTGCGCAGCGTCTCGATCCGTTCGTCGGTCCAGCTCATTCAAACGTCCTTCATCAACCCCGTTGCGGGGGGAAGCGGGAGCCATTACCCGGCCTAACCATGGCCGAACAACCCCGCGTTCAAGAAACAACTATCGCCGCCCCCGGCGTTCCGGTGATTCGCAACGTCAACTGGGGAGGGCTTTGGACGCTATATGTGAAGGAGGTGCGCCGTTTCTTCAAGGTGCAGCTCCAGACCATCTGGGCGCCGGCGGTCACGACGCTGCTATTCCTGGTCGTCTTCACGGTCGCGTTGGGCGGCGGCGGACGTACGGTGGTGCTCGACGGCAAGTCGATTCACTTCGCCGATTTCATCGCCCCCGGCCTGATCGTGATGGGCATGCTCCAGAACGCTTTCGCCAATGCCAGCTTCTCGCTGCTCGTCGGCAAGATCCAGGGAACGATCGTCGATTATCTGATGCCGCCGCTATCGACCGGCGAACTGCTCGCGGCACTTTGTGCGGGTGCCGTTACCCGCGCCTTCTGCGTCGGGGCGACGGTGTGGCTGGCGATGGCGCTATGGCCGGGCGTGTCGGTCGCGCCGCATCATGTCTGGGCGATCCTGTGGTTCGGCTTCCTCGGATCGCTGTTCCTGGCACTGCTCGGCGTGATGACGTCGATTTGGGCGGAGAAGTTCGATCACGCCGCGGCGGTCACCAACTTCGTCGTCGCGCCGCTCGCACTGCTGTCGGGCACGTTCTACTCGGTCGATAAGCTTGCGCCTACGTTCCAGGCGATCAGCCACGCCAACCCGTTCTTCTACATCATCTCGGGCTTTCGCTACGGCTTTCTCGGCGTCGCCGATTCGCCGATCGTATTGGGCAGCGCGGTGATTTTGGGGCTGAACATGCTGCTCGGGCTTGCCTGCTACGCGTTGCTGCGCTCGGGGTGGAAAACGCGGAGTTGAGCGCCAGATCTATCACCTCGAAGCGCGTTTCCGTCGCGACGGCTATTCACGCTGGGAGCGGGAGCAGATCAACGATCGCGCCAACCGCTTGATTTACCGGCTGCGCGCGGAGCGGCGCGATGACCGCTACCGCGACCGCTGGGATGATGATCGGCGCGATGATCGCTGGGACGACTGACAAGGTGCGGTGCGGGCGGGCTGGCCCGTGCCGCGCTCGCGAGGTGTTGACCCCGCCCCCCTTCCGCTCGTAAATCCCCGCTCCGGGCGGTCCGGTTGGGCCGCCTTTGTTGTTTCCGGAGCCCAACCCAGCTTTTCGAAGCGCCAGTTCAAGGAGGAGCAGTCAATGTCGATCACCCCACTCATGCCCGTCTACCCGCGGTGTGAAGTGCGTCCGGTGCGAGGCGAGGGCTGCTACCTGATCGGGGAGCGAGGGGAGCGCTATCTGGACTTCGCCGCGGGCATCGCGGTGAATGCGCTGGGCCATGGCCATCCGCAGTTCACCAAGGCGATCGCCGAGCAGGCGGCGACGCTGATGCACGTCTCCAACCTCTACGGAAGTCCACAGGGTGAGGCGCTGGCGCAGCGCATCGTCGACAACAGCTTCGCCGATACGGTGTTCTTCACCAATTCGGGCGTGGAGGCGATCGAGTGCGCGATCAAGACCGCGCGCCGCTATCACTATGTCAACGGCAACCCGCAGCGGCACAAGCTGATCACCTTCAAGAACGCCTTCCATGGCCGTTCGATCGGCGCGATCAGCGCGACCGACCAGCCGAAGATGCGCGACGGTTTCGAGCCGCTGCTGCCGGGCTTCGACTATGTGAAGTTCAACGATCTCGAAGGCGCGATCGCCAAGATCGACGACGAGACCGCAGGGTTCCTGGTCGAGACGGTGCAGGGCGAGGGCGGCATGACCGCCGGTACGGTCGAGTTCATCCAGGGCCTGCGCAAGGCCTGCGACGAGCATGGCCTGCTGTTGATCCTCGACGAGATCCAGTGCGGCTATGGCCGCACCGGCAAGATGTGGGCCTATGAGCATTACGGCATCACGCCCGATATCTTGACCGCGGCGAAGGGGATTGGAAACGGCTTCCCGCTCGGTGCCTGCCTCGCGACCGAGGAAGCGGCCAAGGGCATGACCTTTGGCACCCACGGCTCGACCTATGGCGGCAACCCGCTCGCCATGGCGGCGGGACAGGCGGTGCTCGACGTGATGCTCGAGCCCGGCTTCTTCGAACATGTCGAGAAGATGGGCGAGCGCCTGCGCGCCGGGTTCGAGCAGCTGATCCCCAACCATGATCACCTGTTCGACGAGATCCGCGGCAAGGGACTGATGCTGGGCATCAAGCTCAAGGAGCCGGCGGTGAGCCGCGACTTCGTGGCGCATTTGCGCGACAATCACGGGCTGCTGACGGTCGCTGCGGGCGAGAACGTGTTCCGCGTCCTTCCGCCGCTGGTGATCGAGGAAAGCCATATCGCCGAGTGCATCGAGAAGCTGAGCGCAGGTGCGCGCAGCTACGTGCCGCCCGCTGACGATTGATCGACCCATTCCTCCCCGGAACGGGGAGGGGGGACCATGCCGCAGGCATGGTGGAGGGGGCCCGGCCCCAAGCGATGCCCCGGGTGGAGGGTTCACTCCACCTCCGGCTTCGCCGACGGTCCCCCTCCCCGTGCCGGGGAGGATTTTCTCATGACCTATCGTAACTTCCTGTCGCTTTCCGACGCGGGCGCCGATGGCATCGCGGCAATGCTGGCCGATGCGATCGACCGCAAGCGTGCCCGCGCCGGCCAGCCCAAGGGGGCGGTCGATGCCGATGCGCCGCTTGCCGGGCGCACGCTCGCCATGGTGTTCGAGAAGAATTCGACCCGCACCCGCGTCAGCTTCGAGATGGCGATCCGCCAGCTCGGCGGCAGCGCGGTGGTGCTCGACGCCGCGACCAGCCAGCTCGGCCGCGGCGAGACGGTGGCGGACACCGCACGCGTCCTGTCGGGCTATTGCGACGCGATCATGGTCCGCACCGACGACCACGCCAAGCTGCTTGAGATGGCGCAATACGCCACCGTCCCGGTCATCAACGGCCTGACCGACGACAGCCATCCCTGCCAGATCATGGCCGATCTTCAGACGATCCTGGAGAGCGGCAAGGCGCTGCCCGGCCTCAAGGTCGCGTGGCTCGGCGACGGCAACAACGTCCTTGCCTCGATCGTCGAAGCGGCGGGGTTGATGCATTTCGACGTTGTCGCTGCATGTCCGCAGAGCTTCGCGCTGCCTGAAGAGGCGATGGCACTGGGCAAGGGCCGCGCGCGGACCGTCAACGATCCGGTCGAGGCGGTCGCGGGTGCCGATGTCGTCGTTACCGACACCTGGATCTCGATGGGTCAGGCGCATGCGGACGTGAAGCTCGCCGCGCTCGCGCCCTATCAGGTGACCGAAGCGCTGATGGCTCAGGCCAGCCCCGACGCGAAATTCCTCCATTGCCTGCCCGCGCATCGCGGCGAGGAAGTGACCGACGCGGTGATCGATGGCCCTCAGTCGCTGATCTGGCCGGAGGCGGAGAATCGCCTTCACGCCCAGAAAGCGGTGCTGCGCTGGTGCTTCGGCCAGATCGGGTGATATCGGCGGCGAGTTGAAGCGGGGTTTCGGCTCCCCATATTCGGCGAAACCTGACAATCCATTCGCTTCCTGACCCGGGATCGGCAACGGTCCCGGGTCAGGCATGAATGGTGGAGATACCACGATGACGACCCCCGCCACCGATCTCGATCGGACGATCAACTTCACGCTGCCAGCGCGCCATGCGCGTGGGCGTGTCGCGCGGCTGGGCCCGGTGCTCGACCGGATCCTGTCGGCGCATGGCTATCCTGCACCGATCGAACGCGTGCTGGCCGAAGCGCTGACGCTGACCGCCTTGCTTGGCTCGACGCTCAAGAATTCGGGCGGGCAACTCACGCTTCAAGCCCAGACGCCGGCGGATCGGGGCGGCGGGATCATCCGCCTGCTGGTGTGCGACTATAAGCGTGGTGAACTGCGCGGCTATGTGCAGTTCGACGAAACGCGGCTGGCGGAACTGGGCGAGAACCCGTCGCTCTTCGCGCTGTTCAATCAGGGCTATCTGGCGGTCACCTTCGACCAGGCGGTGACCGGCGAGCGCTATCAGGGTATCGTTCCGCTCGACGGCGGATCGCTGGCCGAGGCGGCGGAGAATTATTTCGACCAGTCCGAACAGATCCCGACGCTGGTGCGGCTCGGCGTCGGCCATGACGCGCAGGGCAAGTGCATCGCGGGCGGCCTGTTCCTCCAGCATCTTCCCGAAGGCGAGGAGGGGGGCGAACGGCTGCACGCACGCGAGGCGCATGCCGAGTGGGAGCATGTCGAGGCATTGGGATCGACCATGGGCGCCGACGAGTTGGCTGACGCGTCGATCTCGCTCGAGAATCTCGTCTGGCGCCTGTTCAACGAGGAAGAGGAAGTTCGCGTGCAGGGCGGCGTCGATCTTGTTCGCGGCTGCCGGTGCGACGCCGCCTATATCGAATCGGTGCTGGCCAAATTCAGTCCGGAGGACCGTGCGGAGATGGCCGAGGATGGCGTGATCACCGTCGATTGCGCCTTCTGCGCCCAGAAATTCCCGATCTCGGTCAGTGCCGCCTGACTGCAGCCGTAATCGGCGGTCTAATTGTCAGCCGACTGAAAGCCGAATCGTGTTATTGGAGCGGTGAAATGAGCAGAATCGCCTTCATTGCTACCGCCCTTGTCCTCTCGATCGGGGGCGGCGGCTATGCGCTGGCCCAGTCCGGCACCCTCTCTGCGCTCGCCCAGATCGAGCGCGGTGAGTGGACGTTGCGCGCCTCCGACGGAAGCACGCGTGCGATCTGTGTCACCGATCCGCGCGTACTGCTCCAGCTGAAAGACAGGTCGGCCGGCTGCACCAATTTCGTGGTCGAGAACGGCGCGAACGGCGGGCGCATCACCTTCAGCTGCCCGACGGGCAAGACCGACACGCGCATCACGGTGGAAACGCCGCGCCTGGTCCGGATCGAAACACAGGGAATCAGCCGTGGCCTGCCCTTCACCGAAGAATATGAAGGCCGCCGCACCGGTGCCTGCCGCTGACCCCGGTTTCTGCCGCGACCTTGCCGCGCTGCGGCAAAGCCGGTAGCCGAAGACGATGACCGACAGCCAAATTGCCGTCGCCCTTGTGTCGGGCGGCCTCGACTCATTCGTTTCCGCCGCGCGTGCCCGCGCGGACGGCTATCGCCTGCTCGCGCTTTCGGTCGATTATAATCAGCGTCACCATGTAGAACTCGCCGCCGCGCGCCGCATCGCGCAGGCGCTGGGTGCCGAGCGTCACGTAGTGCTTCCGCTCGATCTGTCGCAATTCGGCGGATCGGCGCTGACCGCGGATATCGACGTGCCGAAGGACGGGGTGGGTGAGGATATCCCCGTCACCTATGTGCCTGCGCGCAACACCATCTTCCTCAGCCTTGCGCTCGGATGGGCCGAGGCGGCTGGCGCCCGCGACCTCTATATCGGCGTCAACGCGCTCGACTATTCGGGGTATCCCGACTGCCGTCCCGAGTTCATCGAGGGGTTCGAGAAGCTTGCCGAGCTCGCGACCAAGGCGGGGGTAGAGGGGACCCCGTTCCGCATCCGCGCCCCGCTTCAGTTCATGAGCAAGGCGGACATCGTCCAGGAAGGCATGCGCCTTGGCCTCGATCTCGGCCTCAGCTGGTCGTGCTACGATCCCGCACCCGGCGGGCTGCACTGCGGACTGTGCGACAGCTGCCGGCTGCGGTCCAAGGGGTTTGAAGAAGCGGGCGTACCCGATCCCACGCGCTACGCTGAAACGGCCGGATAGGCGGGGCGATGAGCTACGCGGTCAAGGAAATGTTCCTCACCCTGCAGGGTGAGGGGGTAAATGCGGGCGCGCGCGCGGTGTTCGTGCGCTTTGCCGGATGCAATCTCTGGTCGGGCCGTGAGCAGGACCGCGCGGCGGCAGTGTGCAAATTCTGCGACACCGATTTCGTCGGGACCGACGGGCTGGGCGGGGGCAAGTTCGCCGATGCCGATGCGCTCGCCATCGCGGTCCAGGGCTGTTGGGGGCCGGGTATCGAGCGCCGCTTCGTCGTGCTCACCGGGGGCGAGCCGATGCTTCAGATCGACGATGCGCTGGTCGCTTCGCTGCACGCGCAAGGCTTCCGCATTGCGATCGAGAGCAACGGCACCTTGCCCGTCCATCCGGGCATCGATTGGGTGTGCGTCAGCCCCAAGGCCGGAAGCGAGGTCGTCCAGCGCAGCGGCGACGAGCTCAAGCTGGTATGGCCGCAGGCGGGCACCGATGTCGCAGCGTTGGAAACCTGGGATTTCGCCCATTTCCTCGTCCAGCCGATGGACGACGCGAACGGCGCTGCCAATGTCCAGGCGGCGGTCGATTTCGCGCTCGAGCGGCCCAAATGGCGCCTGACGTTGCAGGCGCACAAGAGTTTGGGGCTGCGCTAGCGCATCAGCGCTTCGGCAGGCAACGCGATGGCGTGTAGACGTTCTTGCGCCAGCATTTCTCGTTGCCGAACATCGGAATCTGCGCCGAGACGGGGATATGGGCGTAGTAGATTCCCGGGAACTGCTGCTCGCCCCATTTGGTGAGGCTGTTGCGCAGTTCGCGCAGGCGCAGCGCCGCCACTTCGCCGACCTGCCCGCGCGGCGTGAAGACGACCTGATGGGAGACATCGTCAGCCGCGGCGCAGAAGGTGAGCTGGGCATGGACCGCCGAGAAGCTGGAGTAGACCCGGGTGCCATATTGATCGAGCGCCATCTGCCCGGCCTTGGCGGTCTTGTTCGTGCGCATGAAATATTTGGTCAGTGTCGCATAAGAGCTGTTGAGCTCGGCGGAATGGTCCTTGAGGATCGTGTTGTAGTTGGGCAGCGTCAGCAGGGTCTTGGCGAACTGGCACTGGAGCGCTGCGACGTTGAGCGCAGCGCGCAGGTTCCACACCATCGCGGCGCGCAGTTCGACCGGCGTCGCGCCCGGCAGCTGCTGGGCGAGGATGCCCGGTTCCTCACCCGTGACACGCGGACCGGCGATGTCGGGACCCTTGAAATAGAATTGGGCCGATGCGGGCGCCGCACCGGACAATGCCGCCGCCGCGGTGGCCGCGCATAGCAAACGCGAAACGAGCATCCTGACCCTCTTGAACGCGATACGAAAGATGTCCCGGGTTACGGATTTTTTACCCTGTGCCCAAGCGATTTTTGGCCGTCGAGCGCGCGGCGATCATTGCGGTTGCGCAAGAACTCGCAGAATTGCAACGACTTGAATCGAAAGGGCCGTCCGGTCTCCCGAACGGCCCCGCGACTGAAAATTCGCCGGAGCGAACTTACATGCCGTTGCCCATGGCCATGTTGCCCATGGTGTCGTTCGCCATGCCCGTGTCGTTGCCGGTGGCGCCATCGACCATGGTCATGTTGTCGCTGACGGTGCCGTCGAGCACCGGGTCGGTCGCGTTCACGTCCATGACCGCGGTGTTGTCAGCGGTGGTCTCGGTCTTCTCGCCGCAGGCCGACAGCAGCAGCGCTGCGCTGGCGATCATCGAACCGGCAACAGCCTTGGTGAAAATTGCGCGCATTTATGAGGCTCCCTAGAAATGGATCGGGGTCGGCATTGCCGTCATTCCCCGGATCGCGGTGGACATTAACCGCTACGGCCTGTCCTCTCAACCCTGCTTCTCGGCGGCGCACGTACCGCCCACCGCATCGAGAAAGGCCGGGAACGCAAACGCCAATGCGGCGTCAAAGGTTGCAGGGGAGATATCCTTGCCCAGCGCGGCGGCGCTGATCACCGGGAATTCGGGCAGGCCGCACGGCACGATCCCGTTGAAGTCGTCGAGGTCCGGGTTCAGGTTGACCGCGAAGCCGTGCATCGTCACCCATCGCCGGACGCGCACGCCGATCGCGCCGATCTTCGCTTCGCTGCCGCCGTCGCGCGTCCAGATGCCGATCCGTCCCTCGGCGCGGAAGGCGTTGATCCCGAACGCTCCCAATGCCGCGATCACCCAGCCTTCGAGCGCATGGACATAGCAGCGCACGTCCTTGTTGCGGCGGCTGAGATCGAGCATCGCATAGCCGATGCGCTGGCCCGGCCCGTGATAGGTGTAGCGCCCGCCGCGTCCGGTGGCGAAGACGGGGAAGCGCGGGTCGATCAGTTCGGCCGGGTCGGCGCTGGTGCCCGCGGTATAGACCGGCGGATGTTCGAGCAGCCAGATCAACTCGCCCGCCTGGCCGTTCTGGATCTCGGCGACGCGCGTTTCCATTTCGGCCAGCGCTTCGGGGTAGGGCACGCGATGGTCAGCCACCCGCCATTCGATACCGTTCTTCGTCTCCATCGCGCGCAGATGGCCCGCCGCGCGCCGCTTCGCAATGTCTGAAGCAGCGGTGCCGTTTCAGCGGGGCCGCGCCAAGCCTAGTGGCGTGCGCCGGTCCGATCGGCTAACGGTTCGCGACAAGGGGTGTGATATGGTCAGCATGGGTACCGTCTGGGATCGGACGGCGGAGTTTCTGAGCGACAATCTGGGACGGTTGCTCCCCCTCGCGCTCGGTGCGATCTTCGTGCCGTCGGCGATCAGCGGCAGCTTGTCGGGGTTGCAGCAGGGGGCTGCGCCCGGTCTCGCCGCGGGGCTGGGCTTGGCTTCGCTGCTGCTGGCTATCGTAACCTTCTGGGGCCAGTTGGCGATCACCGCGCTGGCGCTCGATCCCGCGATTGGCCGCGGTGCTGCGCGCGCCGCGACGCGACGACTGCCCGCCGCGCTGGCCGTGACGGTCGTGCTGTTCCTGGCGCTGTTTCTGCTCGCCATCCCGGCCGGCATCATTCTGGCGGCGAGCGGAGCCGATCTGAGCAGCGGGGCTGCGGGTACGATGCCGCAGATACCGGCTGCCGCTGCGCCGTGGCTGCTGTTCTATTTCCTGGTGCTGATCCCGGTGGCGGTCTGGCTGGGCGCGCGTCTGCTGCTGGTCGCGCCGGTGATCGTGGGTGAGAATACGATGTTCGGAGCGGTGCCGCGCAGCTGGGCGCTGACCCGCGGGTCGGCGCTCCGGATCGTCGGCGTGCTGATCCTCTATGCGATCGTGGCATGGATCGCCTATCTCGCCGCGACGACCGCCTTCGGCGCGATCATCACGCTGGTCGCCGGCCGGGGTGAGGACGGGCTGTCGATCGCCATGGTGCTGACCGGAATCGTCGGCGGCACGGTCTCGACCGCCTTCACCGTGCTCCGCACCGCCTTCACTGCAAAACTCTACCTTGCGCTGCGCGCCGCCAAAGAGCCCGTTCCGGCATAATGCGCCTGTCATTCGGAGCCATTTTCGCCGACGCGGCTGCGATCTGGCGTGCGGATCGCGAACTGCTGATCGCGCTCAGCGCGTTCTTCTTCGTACTGCCGGCGCTGGCGATGATGCTTTTCATGCCGGTCCCTACGCCGCCGGCGGAGGGCGAGCGTCTCGCGGGGCAGGCGCTGATCGGCTATATCACCGACAATCTGCACTGGATCGCAATTCAGCGCGTCGCCGAACTCTTCGGCGTGGCAAGCCTGTTCGTCCTCTGTCTCGATCCGGAGCGGCCGACCCTGGCCGGAGCGATGCGCTCGGCGTTGCCGCTGTTCCCGATGTTCGTGGTGCTGGCAGTGTTCGTCGCGATCCTCACCTGGGGCGGGCTGATGCTGTTCCTGCTTCCGGGCTTTTACGTGATGGGACGCGCCTTCGTCGCGGGGGCCGCTATGGTCGCCGAGCGGCGGACCGATCCGTTTGCGGCGCTGGCGCGCGGTTTTGCTCTGACGCAAGGCTATGGCTGGATGCTGTTCACCGCCGCGATCCTGTTGTCGCTGCCCGCTCAACTCGTCGCGATGCTGGCAAGTTCGGCGCGCGGGCCCGAGGCGGGAATCGTCGCAATCGCCGCGAGCGGACTGATCGCGGCGCTGGCAGGCGGCGCGGTGACGCTGGCGACCACGCTCCTGCAGATCGCGGTCTATCGCCGGCTGGCGGGATCCAGCAGCGGGATGTGAGGCGCCGTCTCGCGTGGCAAATGACCTGACAGGCGCGGGTCGGGAAAGGTCTCGACCGCGCGCGCGAACGGGACGAACCCTGAGGCGCGGTAAAAGCCAAGCGCCTTGGGATGGTCGAGCGTGCAGGTGTGTACCCAGACGCGTGTCACTTCCGGCCGCCATGCCCGCATCAGCGCGTGCGCCATCAGCCAGCGGCCATGGCCTTGCCCCGCCAGTTCGGGCACCAACCCGACGAACGAGAGTTCGCAGGTCTCCTTCTCGCGATAGTCGAGTTCGAGCAGACCGATCTCGATCCCGCGGGGATCGGCGACGGCGAAGATCTCGACTCCGGAATCATGGATGATTCCGGTCAGCCGGTGCTCATCCATGATCAGGCGTGAGAACCACAGCCATGGCTCGCCGATGCGGCGGAACAGGGCGCGGTACTTCTCGGGCGAGGGCTTCTCCCATTTCACCAGCCGCAGCGGCGATTCGGGGAGCGGCCGGGGGCGGGGCCGCTCGCGCATCTCCAGGCTGGTGACGATCGTCGCCACCTCGCCCGGTTTTATCGGGATCAGCCCCACCGCGTCACGACCACGTCGCCAGCGGCGGCAGGCTCATCAGGATCGCATCGATATTGCCGCCGGTCTTGAGCCCGAACAGCGTGCCGCGATCATAGACGAGGTTGAACTCGGCATAGCGGCCGCGCCATTCGAGCTGCTGCGCCTTGTCGGCTTCGGTGAAGGGCGTCGCCATCCGTCTACGCACGATTTCCGGGAAGGTCTTGAGAAACGCCCGGCCGACATCCTGGGTAAAGGCGAAGTTCGCGGCCCATGTATCGCCTTCGCTGTCGAGATGATCATAGAAGATCCCGCCGACGCCGCGATGCACCTTGCGATGGGGGATGTAGAAATAGTCGTCGGCCCATGCCTTGAAGCGCGGATAATGTTCCGGGTGGTGCGCGTCGCAAGCGGCCTGCATCGCGGCATGGAAGTCCACGGTGTCGGCCTCATAGGGAATCGGCGGATTGAGGTCGGCGCCGCCGCCGAACCAGCGCTTGGTCGTGCACAGGAAGCGCGTGTTCATATGTACCGCCGGGACATGCGGGTTGGCCATATGCGCGACCAGGCTGATGCCGGTGGCGAAGAAGCGTGGGTCCTCGCCGGCGCCGTGGATGGTCTTGCCGAACTCGCCTTCGAAGGTGCCGCCGACGGTCGAAACGTTGACGCCTACCTTTTCGAATACGCGGCCCTTCATCAGGCCGCGCACACCGCCGCCACCGGGCTCGCCGGAGGGATCTGCGCGATCCCAGGGCATGTATTCGAACACCGCGTCCGATCCGGCCTCGCGCTCGATCGCCTCGAACTCGGCACAGATGCGGTCGCGCAATTCTTCGAACCAGGCGCGGGCGTTGGCTTGTTGGGTGTCGAGGGTCAGCATGGGCGGCCCCTAGCCGATCGCTGTAGGGGAGGGCCAGTGGGCAGTTTGTCTCAGCCCCTCGGCCAGCACGATGCCGACCGAGACCGAAAGGTTCATCGAGCGAAGCCCGGCGGCCATCGGAATCACCACGCGTGCGTCGGCGCGGGCATGGATGTGCTCGGGCACCCCCGCACTCTCGCTGCCGAACAGCAGGATGTCGTCGTCCTCGAACGCGAAATCGTGCAGCGGCGTGGCGCCCCTGGTGGTCAGCAGCACGATTCGGCCCTTTGCCTGCCGCTCGAACGCGTCCCAGTCAGCGTGGCGGGTGATCGCGACATGGCCGATATAGTCCATACCCGCGCGCGCGACGCGTTTGTCGTCCCAGGCGAATCCCATCGGTTCGATCAAGTCGACCGGCGTGGCGAGGCACGCCCCGATCCGCAGGACGGCGCCGACATTTCCCGCGATATCGGGCTGGAAGAGGGCCACGCGCATGCCCGCTCCGATAGGACAGGGGCGGGGCCAGCCGCAAGTCGGTGCGGCGCGGGGCAAAAAGGCGGTTGGCAAATGCGGCATGTGCCGTCTATCAGGCCCGCCAGCCTACCGGGGGACGCCGGAGGGCTTGGCGTAGCGTTCGCGCGCTCCGCCGCATCCGGTGACCGAAGTCGTGCAAAGCGTCTCGGTGAATTTTTGAAGTGCAAGGGCTGATGCATGGCAACGCATGATGATGCTGTTACCCAGGACGGAGCGATCGACGCGCCGGCCGATCCTCGCCGCCGCGACTATCTCGCGATCGGTGCGGTCGCCTGGGCGGGTGTGGGCGCTGGCGTCGTCGCGCTGCCGCTGATCAACCAGATGAGCCCGTCTGCCGACGTGCTCGCGCTGTCGACCACCGAACTCGACGTTTCGGCGATCCAGCCTGGCCAGTCGGTCAAGGCGACCTTCCGCAAGCAGCCGCTGTTCGTGCGCAACCTGACCCAGAAGGAAATCGACGAGGCGAACGCCACGCCGGTTTCCGATCTGCGCGATCCGCAGACGCTCGCCGAGCGGACCAAGGAAGGCAAGCAGAACTGGCTGGTGACGCTGGGCGTGTGCACTCATCTCGGCTGCGTTCCCCTGGGTGCGGGCGAGGGCGAGAACAAGGGACCGTTCGGCGGCTATTTCTGCCCGTGCCACGGTTCGGCCTATGACACCGCCGGCCGCATCCGCACCGGCCCCGCACCGACGAACCTGGCGGTTCCCGAATATGAATTCATTTCCGACACCGCGATCCGGGTCGGCTGAGGGGGCATTAGGACATGAGCTTTCCCTGGGCAAAGCAGTACGAGCCGAAGCACCCGGTGATGAAGTGGGTGGACGACCGGCTCCCGCTTCCGCGCTTCGTCTATAACGCGGTGGGCGCCGGCTATCCGGTACCGCGCAACCTCAACTATTTCTGGAACTTCGGCGTACTCGCCGGCATGTTCCTGGTCATCCAGATCGTTTCGGGCATCGTGCTCGCGATGCACTATGCGGCGAACGCCGGCATCGCGTTCGACAGCGTCGAGCACATCATGCGCGACGTGAATGCCGGTTGGTTCATCCGCTACGCGCACGCCAACGGCGCGTCGATGTTCCTGCTGGTGGTCTATATCCATATCGCCCGCGGCCTCTGGTACGGGTCGTACAAGGCGCCGCGCGAGATGGTGTGGCTGCTCGGCGTCGTCATCTTCCTGCTGATGATGGCCACCGCCTTCATGGGCTATGTTCTTCCCTGGGGTCAGATGAGCTTCTGGGGCGCGCAGGTGATCACCGGTTTCTTCTCGGCGATCCCTGGCGTGGGCGAGACGATCCGCGTGTGGCTGCTCGGCGGCTTCGCGCCGGACAATGCCGCGCTCAACCGCTTCTTCTCGCTCCACTATCTCCTGCCGTTCGTGATCGCCGGCGTGGTCATCCTCCACATCTGGGCGCTGCACATTCCGGGTTCGTCGAACCCGACCGGCGTCGAGGTGAAGAGCGAGCAGGACACCGTCCCGTTCCACCCCTATTACACTGCCAAGGACGGCGTGGGCGTAGGCGTGGCGCTGATCGTGTTCGCGTCGCTGATCTTCTTCGCGCCGAACCTGCTGGGTCACCCGGACAACTACATTCCGGCCAACCCGCTCTCGACCCCGGCGCATATCGTGCCCGAATGGTACTTCCTGCCCTTCTACGCGATCCTGAAGTCGTTCACGATCGACTTCATCTTCCCGGCGAAGCTGTGGGGCGTGCTGGCGATGTTCGGTTCGATCCTGCTGCTGTTCTTCCTGCCGTGGCTCGACACCTCGCCGGTCCGTTCGGCAAACTATCGCCCGACGTACAAGTGGTTCCTGATCGTGCTGCTGATCGACGTGCTCGTGCTGGGTTATATCGGCGGCGCATCGCCGACGCCGGGGGTGATCCTGATCGGCCAGATCGCAACCGTCTATTACTTCCTGCACTTCCTAGTGATCCTGCCGATCGTGTCGGCGATGGAGCGTCCGCGTCCGCTGCCCAACTCGATCACCGAGGCGGTGCTTGGCGGCAAGGGCGGCACGTCGCCTGCGCAGACCGCGCTGGCTGCCGAATAAAAGGGGCTTGAGATAACATGGTTCGCATTGGCGGATTTATCGTCGGCGTCGGGTTTGTCTTTGCCCTTCTGCTCGGCATCTTCGACACGGTGTACAACTGGATCAAGGAGCCCCCGGCCGCGACCGCGGAGCACGAGTTCCATGCGCATCCGAAGAAGGTGGACTTCTCGTTCAACGGCTTCTTCGGCAAGTACGACAACCGGCAGCTCCAGCGCGGGCTTCAGGTGTACAAGGAAGTGTGCGCTGCCTGCCACTCGCTGCGGCTAGTGTCGTTCCGCGACCTCGAGGCGCTGGGCTATAGCGAAGGTCAGGTGAAGACCATCGCCAAGGGCTTCCAGGTTCCGTCGATCAACCCGGAAACCGGCGAGCCGGCGACCCGAGACGGCGCGCCTTTCGACCGCTTCCCGTCGCCCTATGCCAATGACGTCGCCGCGCGCGCCGCGAACAACAACGCGATCCCGCCCGACCTTTCGCTGATGGCCAAGGCGCGCCACGACGGCAGCAACTATATCTATTCGCTGCTGACCGGCTACCAGGACCAGAAGGGCTACAAGAACGAAAAGGGCGAAGAGCTGCTGAAGCACTTCCCCGAGGCGAAGACCCCTGAAGGGCTTCACTTCAACCCTTATTTCGCGACGCTGAACCTGGCGATGGCGCAGCCTCTTAAGGACGGCCAGGTGACCTATTCGGACGGCACCGCGGCGACGCTCGACAACTATGCGAAGGACGTTTCGGCGTTCCTGACCTGGACCGCAGAACCGAAGATGGAAGCGCGCAAGACCGCTGGTTTCGCGACGCTGATCTTCCTGGTGATCTTCTGCTTCCTCGCCTATGGCGCAAAGAAGCAGATCTGGCGGAACCTGAAGGACTGACCTTCGCCGTCTGACGATTTCTCCACCGGCCCGGGAAGCGATTCCCGGGCCGTTTCGTTTGAAAGGGTAGGACGATGCCTGCCGACGATCTCGCCGCGCTGATCCGCACCATCCCCGACTTCCCCAAGCCGGGAATCCAGTTCCGCGACATCACAACGCTGCTGCTCGATCCCGCCGGCCTCGCCCGCGCAGTCGAGGCGATCATCGATGCCGTGGATGGCCCGGTCGATCTGGTTGCGGGGATCGAGGCGCGCGGGTTCCTCTTCGCTTCGCCCGTGGCATTGGCGCTGGGGGCAGGGGTGCTGCTGGTGCGCAAGGACGGCAAGCTGCCCGGTGCTACCATCGCCGAAGACTATGCGCTGGAATATGGCACCGACCGGATCGCGATCCATGCCGACGCCTTTGCGCCCGGCGCGCGCGTGCTGCTGATCGACGACCTCATCGCCACCGGCGGCACCGCGCGCGCCGCCGTTCGCCTGCTGCGCAAGGCCGGGGCGCAGGTGACGCAGGCGGCGTTCGTGATCGATCTGCCTGACCTCGGCGGTGCCGACGCCCTGCGCGCCGAGGGGATCCATGTCACCAGCCTGGTCGCGTTCGACGGTCACTAAGGGAACCGCATCGGCCTCTCCCCCGTTTCCAGACGGTTAAGGACGTTCTCTCGCGTCCGTGGAGAGCAACCATGCGTATCCCGCGTATCTTCGCCGCAGGTCTGATCGGTGCGGCGGCGTTCGGGCTTTCCGCCTGCACCGACGGCTATGGCTATTCGGGCGTCTCGGTCGGCTATGGCAGCGGCGGCTATTATGACGACGGCTATTACGGTTATGCCGGAAGCTATGGCAGCCCGTATTGGGGTTGGTACGGCGACTATTACTACCCCGGCACCGGCTACTATGTGTACGACCGCTATCGCCGTCCCCACCGCTGGAACGACGGCCAGCGCCGCTATTGGGAGCAGCGCCGCTATGGCTGGCGCGGCGACCGCGGCGCGATACGCGACAATTGGCGCGAGTTCGGGCGCGACCGGCGGCAGGACGACCGCGCCTACTGCCAGGATCGTCGGCAGGATCGCCAAGCCTATCGTGACGGGCAGGTGACGCGCGACCAGTTCCGCGAGGAACGGCGCGACGACCGGCGGAACTATCGCCGGGAATACCGCCGCGACCGTAGCGAATTGCGGCGCGAGAACCGCAGGGACCGGCGCCAGCCCCGCTAGGCAGGGCGCCGGGCGACCAGGCCGCGGGCGACGAAGCTCATTACCGGTTCGTCATGCTGGTTGTAGACGGTCATGCGCGCACGGGTACGGCCCATTTCGGGGCGCTTCTCCATCGCCTCCTTCTCAAGCAGCTCATTCTCGCAGCGGAGCGTGTCACCGGGGAAGACCGGCTTGATCCAGCGCAGCTCGTCGATTCCGCCAGCGCCGAGACTGGCGGAAGGGTTGGCCTTCATATGCTCGACGAACATCGACATGGTCATCGCGCAGGTGTGCCAGCCGCTTGCCGCGAGCCGCCCGAAATGGGTCCTGGCCGCCGCCTCGTCGGAGAGGTGGAAGGGCTGCGGATCGTATTTCTCCGCGAACGCCAGCACTTCCTCGCGCGTGACCTCGTAGGAGCCGAAGCTCGCCTTGTCGCCGACCGTCAGGTCCTCGAAATATTTCATGCAATCAGTTTCGATCGGAAACGGATGTGATGCAACCCCTATGGCGCGACCCGAGCGAGTGTTGCCGCGTTGCCGTCGATGCCCTGCGCCGGAGAGAGGCCGGTGAGGCGGCGCAACAGCGGATAGACGTCGACATTGTCGAAGGCCGGCAAGGGGCCGATCCGCGCGATCGAGGGGCCATGGGCGATGAACAGCGCGCGCATCTCCGGGGCGTGCGGGTCCCAGCCATGTTCGCCGCGGCTTGCTTCGGGAGCGGGCGGGGAGGTGGCGATCATCCAGCCCATTTCGGGGAGGCACAAGAACGCGGGCGTGCGCGGGTTGGTGCGATAGTGGAGCCGGACGGGGATCGCGTTGCGGCGCCAGCACTGCATGTGCGGGTGGGGCTTGAGCAGCACCGCAGCGAGTTCGTCATCGCGTCCCGCTGCGGGTTCGATCGCGGCATAGGGACCCTGTTCGATCACGCGGTACAGGCCGTCGGGCAGCATCTGGTCGAGCCGGATACGACGCTCGGGGCTCGATCCGCCCATGCCGTGATCGGCGACGATGACGAGGTTGGCGGGCTGGCCGAGCAAGGCAAGCTGGCGGACGAGGCGGCTGATCTGCGCGTCGATCTCGGCCAGGGGGCGGTCGAGTTCCCTGGCGGCAGGGCCGAGCTTGTGCCCGGCGCTGTCGATCGTGTCGAGATAGACCCCGACCAGACGGGGCCGGGTCCTAGCCGGACGGCGCAGCCAGTCGAGCACGATATCGACGCGCTCGGCGGTGGTCACCGCCATGTCGAATGTGCGCCAGTCGGAGGGGCGAACCCCGTGCACCGCAACGCTGGAGCCGGGCCAGAACAGGATCGAGCTGCGGATGCCGGCGCGCTCGGCCGCGACCCAGATCGGCTCGGCCTGATCCCACCACCAGGCCTCGGACGAGGCCTGGGTGAAGCGCTGACCGGGGCGGGCGGGGTCTTCGAACCGGTTGGCGACGATACCGTGGCGGTCGGGCCGCAATCCGGTGACGAGCGTGTAGAAGTTGGGGAAGGTCTTGACCGGGAAGGAAGGGCGCATCGCCCCGTGCGCGCCTTCCGCCGCCAGCCGCGACAGCGTCGGCGTCACCCCGCGGTCGAGATAGTCGGCGCGGAAGCCGTCGATCCCGATCAGGATTGTCACTGCCGTCCGCGCCTCACGGGCGGTGCCGGGGGAGGTCGCGGGCGCGACGGAGGGCGCCGTGCAGGCGTGAAGCAGGGCCGCCATCGCAGCGAGGGCCGTGGATCGGAACCAGCGCATCGGCGCCGCCTACCCGGACCGCATGACTAGGTGAAGGCGGTGTTGCCGCGGGCGGGCATCCTGCCTTAGCTTCGCGCCATGCCCCCGCCCGACCTAGCCTCCGGCCTGCGCACCCGTCTGATCGGAGTGGTGCGGCGTACCTTCAACGACCAGGACAAGGGCGAGAAGCCGGTCCAGCGCAGCGACGTCGCCCTGTTCCCGCGCGGGAGCGTCACCTGGCGCGTGCACGGCGACGTGACGACGATGATGGTCGGCGGGGTCGCCTCGCTGATGCTTCAGATGCTCCACCCGGCGGTGCTGGCTGGGGTGTGGGACCACAGCGCCTTCCGCAAGGACATGCTCGGTCGCCTGCGCCGCACCGCGCGCTTCATCGCCGAGACGACCTATGCCGAGCGCAGTATCGCCGAGGCGAGCATTGCCAAGGTGCGCGAGGTGCATGAGCGGGTCGCCGGGACGCTGCCCGACGGGACGCCCTATCGCGCCGACGATCCCGAGCTGCTTGCCTGGGTGCATGTTACTGAAATGTGGAGCTTTCTTGCCGCATGGCAGCGCTATGGCGTGCCGATCACCCGGGCGGAGGAGGATATCTACTTCGCCGAGACTGCGCGGACCGCCGAGGCGCTGGGCACCGACCCGATCCCGCGCAGCAAGGCCGAGGCCGAAGCGCTGATCGCCGCGATGCGGCCACAGCTGGTGGTCGATGCCCGCACGCGCGAGGTGGCGCGCTTCGTGCTCGAGCATCCCGCGCCCAGCCTGATCGTCGCGCCGGCCCAGACCGCGATCTTCGCCGCGGCGGTCGACCTGCTGCCCGACTGGGCACGCGCGATGCACGGCCTCAAGCGCCCGCCCGCGGCCCCCCTGGTACGCGGATCCACGCTGGCGATCGCCAAGACCTTTCGCTGGGCGTTCGGGTAGGCGCGCATTGTTTCATTTGCCTATTTGGTTCTTGGTATGGGGTTTATTATAGCCGCATTGGCTCATGTAGGAAAATGATCACTGCAAGACGCTGAGTTGCCGGGCTTTTTCAGAGGCTGGCCGGTCGGGTGCACGTGACGAAGGGGGCGTTTGGCCCACCGGTGGGTGCGCGAGGCAAGCAGCAAGATGTGGCGTCCGATGTTGCGGAATCCGGCAAAGCGCGGCTGCATGGTTGGAAGGCGATTGCGGCGAAGCCGGACGCCAGCAATCGGAGGTCGCGCGCGGGGATGGGCGCCATCCCCTCGACGAACAGCAACGCGTCGGGCTTGAGCGCAGCCTTGAGCCGTTTCAGCGCGGCGTCGGCAGGATGGCGTCCATCGGGGACGCCCACCCCTCCGCCACCGCTTCAGGGGAGTGCGAGCTCCCGTCGTCAGACGTTGAAGCGGAACAGCATCACGTCGCCGTCCTGGACGACATAGTCCTTGCCTTCCGAGCGCAGCTTGCCGTTGTCGCGCGCGCCGGCTTCGCCGTTGAACTTCACATAATCGTCGAAGGCGATGGTCTCGGCGCGGATGAAGCCGCGTTCGAAATCGGTGTGGATCTCGCCCGCCGCCTGCGGCGCCTTGGCGCCGACATGGGTGGTCCAGGCGCGCGCTTCCTTGGGACCGACGGTGAAGAAGGTGAGGAGGTGAAGCAGGCTGTAGCCGGCGCGGATCACGCGGGCGAGGCCGGTTTCCTCCAGCCCGAGCTCGCCGAGGAACTCGCCGCGCTCGTCGGCGGGCATGGTCGCGATCTCGGCCTCGATGGCGGCGGAGACGACGACGGCTTCGGCACCCTCGGCCCTGGCCTTTTCGAACACGCGCGCGGAGAATTCATTGCCGTTGGCGGCGTCTTCCTCGTTGACGTTGCAGACGTAGAGGACCGGCTTGGCGGTGATCAGCTGCGCCTGCTTGAGGACGCGTTCCTCCTCGATGTCCTTCGGCTCGGTCAGGCGCGCGGGCTTGCCCTCGCGCAGCAGGTCGAGCGCCTGGCCGAGGACGCTGGCGGCGATCTTGGCTTCCTTGTCGCCCTGCGCGGCCTTCTTCTGGAGGTTGGGGACGCGCTTTTCGAGCGATTCCAGGTCGGAGAGCATCAGCTCGGTCTCCACCGTCTCGGCATCGGCGATCGGATCGACCTTGTTGTCGACATGCTGGATGTCGTCATTCTCGAAGCAGCGCAGGACGTGGACGATCGCGTCCACTTCGCGGATATTGCCGAGGAACTGGTTGCCAAGGCCTTCGCCCTTGCTGGCGCCGCGGACCAGGCCGGCGATATCGACGAAGCCGAGCTGGGTCTCGATGATCTTGGCCGAGCCGGCGATCTTCGCGAGCGACTCCAGCCGCGCATCCGGCACCGCGACATTGCCGACATTCGGCTCGATCGTGCAGAAGGGATAGTTGGCCGCCTGCGCCGCCGCAGTCTCGGTCAGCGCGTTGAAGAGCGTCGATTTGCCGACGTTCGGCAGACCGACGATGCCGCAGCGAAAGCCCATTTGTCTCTAGGTCCTGTGATCCGGGAAAGGCGCGCAGATAGGGCGGACGCGCGCAAAAGGCCAGCCCAACAAAAATCCTCCCCGGTACGGGGAGGTGGCAGCGCACAGCGCCGACGGAGGGGGCCAGCCACAAGCCGATGTGTTTCGCGGCTGGACCCCCTCCCCGTGCCGGGGAGGATCTAGAAGATCAGCGGCAGCGCACGTTGCCGCGGTCGATCTCGCGTCCGGCGAGCGCGCCGCCCGCGCCGCCGAGCAGCACGCCGAGCAGGTCGCCATTGCCGATCGCCCCGCCAAGGATGCCGCCCAGCGCCGCACCGACCACCAGACCGGTGGTGCCGTCGTTGCGGCGGCAATAATAGCGCCCGTCGCGACCGCGATAGATGCGGTCCTGACGGCTCAGCCGCCGCTCGCGGTAATTGCCGTTACGGTAATTGTCATAGGGATCCCAGCGACGGTCGTTGCTGTCGCCGCGCCAGCGATAGTCGCGGGTCCGATTCCGGTCGCGATCCCGCCAGTCGCGGTCGCGATTCCTGTCGCGCCAGTCGCCGCGGCGTTCATTATATTCGCGGTCGCGCTCGCGCTGGCGTTCTTCCCAGCTCTGCGCATGCGCAGTGCCCGTCAGGGCGGGGGTGGCGAGCGGGACGGTGAGCGACAGCGCGAGAAATGCCGTCAGACCTTTGCGCATGGTGAATCTCCTGAAACTTAGGAGATAGAATCGTATCACATGCGCAATGGTTCCCGAAACGGGCCGGCCAAAAAGCCAGATCGCAGCGATTCAGCGATAGTTGAAGCTGATGCTGATCCGCTCGGCCCTGGCGTTTCCCGCGACGACCTCGTGCCGCAGCCAGCTTTCCCACAGGAAGATCGTGCCCGGTGCGGGCTGCGCATAGACGAAGGTCTGGAGATCGTCCGGCGCGTCGGAGCGGCGGGGCGGGGCGGCCATCATCAGCGGCAGGCGCGGGTCTTCGAGCTTGAGCGTGCCCGCGCCTGGCGGAATCTCGACATAGAGCGTGCCGGAGATGATGCTGTGCGGATGGATATGCCCCGAATGGGTGCCGCCGGGCTTCAGGATATTGACCCACAGGCTGTCGAGCTTCGGCTTGCGGGCAAGATCGAAGGCGCATTCCTCCGCGAACTTCGCCGCATGGCGGTTGAGGTGGCGGACCAGATCGCCGAAGCGCGGATCGCGCGCCGGGAGATCGTCGAGCGAGGCATAGGAGGTGTAGCCGCGATAGCCGTGCGCCCGGGACCAGGCCTGACCCGCACGGTCCTGTGCGGCGAGATCGCGGCATGCATCGCCCAGCTCGGCAAGCAGCGCGTCGTCGGCGAGCGCCGTTTCGGAGAAGCGGGTGGCGAAGAGATTGCGGATCGTCATGCCGTTTTGCACAGCACGGGGGCGGAGCCCGCGCAAGCCGGGAGATGTTGACACCGATGTTGACACGCTCGTCGCAAGCGGCAAACTCGCGCGTCCTGTTTGGGAGGAAGTCCATGAAGCGCATCGCAATTCTGGCGCCGCTGGTGCCGCTGGCGCTGGTTGCGCTTTCGGCCTGTGGCGACAATGGCGCCAGGGAAAAGGCGGCGGCGGAAGCCAAGGCCAAGGCGCAGGAAACGCAGAAGGCGAAGCTGCTTGAGGACGGGCTGGCGCTCAACACGCGCTGCTTTGCCGCGGTGAAATGGCAGCAGCGGCTGCTCGACAGCCCGGTGCCGCGCTCGATCGCGGGCGGGTCGCAGCCGTTTCTCGACTATTATCGCAAGATGATCGCCGACAAGCTGGGCGACCAGGTCGTCGCGGCGGAAGGCGCCAAGCCCGAATTGTCGAAGGCCAATCTCGACGCCTATCTCGACTGGGCAGCGAAGGATCAGGCCGAGAACGTGTTCGCCAAGGGCGACCGCACGCAGAACTACGCCACCGTCACCACCTGCGTTCAAAGCGCGGCCGAGTTCGGGACGGGCACGATGGCGAAGATCAGCCCCGCCGAGCGGCTGGGCAAGATCCAGCAACTGCGCCAGATCATGGACACGACGGGAAGCTGAGCGCGGCGGGCGCAGCCGCCAGTGCGCGGACCATACCAATTGCGGCCTTTCGTTTGCGTCTCCGTCACGCTACCGGAGAACGCACGCAACCCTTGCGGGCAAGGACCGTTCATCTGCGGTACAGGCGCAAACCGCCTAGCAGACGGGCAACTAACAGGAGTCGAAGGATGATTCGCCGTTCCATTCTGATCGCCAGCACCGCCGTGGCGCTGACCGTCGCCGGGTGCGGTGGCAACGACCCGGCCCCGACGCCGACCCCTTCGCCGTCGGCATCGACCAGCCCGTCCCCGACGCCGATCACCTATTCGAAGTTCCCGCTGACTGCGGCCGAAGAGAAGTTCACCGTCAACGCGGCGATGAGCTACACCGGCGACATCGCCGGGCCCGTGACGCTGGGCACCGCAGGCACCGACGCCTTCACGAACCGTGTCCGTCTTGCGCTGCAGGCCGACGTCAGCTCGACCACCACGGCCGACGAAGTCATCCTCGAGAGCAGCGAAGAATCGCGCTTCAAGGGTGCGAACCTGCTCGTCGCCCCCGCCACCACCGTGACCGAATATTCGTATCGCACGAGCGATGCTGCGACGGGCAAGTTCGCTCAGTTCGAGCGGCTCAACAACACGATCAAGGACAAGGTGACGACGGATGTCGCGCTGGGGCGCACCTATGTCAGCTATGCGGCATGGTGGCGCGGTGACAGCACGGCGGGCCAGAAGCGCGTGACCTATGGCACGTTCGGCTACCCGACCGTGCCGAGCGACATGCCGACCACGGGCAATTCCAGCTATATCGCGCGTGTCGCCGGCCGTGTGGTGACCTCGCCCGGCGCCGGTGCGAGCAACATCCAGAAGCTGGGCGGCACCGTGACGCTGCTGCTCAACTACGCCACCGGCCTCGTCAACCTGACGCTCAACCTGACGCGCGAGGACGGCACGGTCTATGGCACCTACACCGGCACTGGCGCGATCGCCTCGGGCAACAACCAGTTCACTGGCAGCTTCGGTCCGGGCAGCCCTGCGGGCGGCACCTTCCAGGGCCTGGCCTATGGTCCGAAGGCGACCGAGGTCGGCATCACCTTCGCGATCACCGGTGCCGACAACCGCGCGGTCGGCGTGGTGATCGGCCGCCAGGGCTGATCTGTCGGAGACTTGAAAACGGAAAGGCCGGGGGCGACCCCGGCCTTTTTCGTTTGGGCGAAGCAGGCCGGTGCCGCCCCGTCAGGGCTCCTGGTGCAGGCGCAGTGCGATGTCGTTCATGAAGCGCGCATCGTCGCCCTTGGCGAGCCATTCCGCCTCGCCCGCAATCGCGCCGAGCAGGTCGGACAGATCCTCGATCTCGGCCTTGCCGTAATTGCCGAGAACATAGCCGGTGACGCGATCCTTGTGCCCGGGATGGCCGATGCCGATGCGGACGCGGCGGAAGTCGGCGCCGGCATGCGCGATCGCGCTGCGGATGCCGTTCTGCCCCGCCGCGCCGCCGCCGCGCTTCACCTTGACCTTGAAGGGCGCGAGATCGAGCTCGTCGTGAAAGACGGTCACGTCCTCGACCGGCAATTTGTAGAAATCCATCGCCGCGCGGATCGCTCGGCCGCTCTCGTTCATATAGGTGGCGGGCTTGAGCAGCAGGATCTTCTGCGCACCGATGCGCCCTTCCTGGACCCAGCCCTGGAACTTCTTCGCCGGCGGCGTGAAGCCGTGCACCTCGGCGATCGCGTCGGCCGCCATGAAGCCCACATTGTGCCTGTTCATCGCATATTGCGGCCCCGGATTGCCGAGGCCCACCCACAGCTGCATCGTTGTTTGTCCGTTAGGCGGTGCCAGCCAGCTCCCCCACCCGGCCACCCAACCCGTGTATTCTATGGGTGGCCGGGTGGGGGAGCGGGCGGCGCCGCAACCAAATAAAACGCCCCCGCACCGGAGTGCGAGGGCGCTCTAGAACAACCCGAAAGGGCGGGAAAGGCTTACTCGCCTTCCTTCGCCTCGGTCTCGCCCTCGGCGGCAGCCTCTTCGGCGGGCGCTTCGGCTTCGCCTTCAGCTTCGGCCTCGGCAGCCGCTTCGGCTTCCTCGGACTTCAGCGCCGACGGAGCGACGATGGTGGCGATGGTGAAGTCGCGGTCTTCGATCGCGCTCTCGACGCCCTTGGGCAGGGTCACGGCCGAGATGTGCAGCGAGGCACCGACGTCGAGGCCGTCCAGGGAGATGGTGATCTCGCTCGGGATCTCGGCGGCGTCGCAGACCAGCTCGAGCTCGTGACGGACGATGTTCAGCACGCCGCCCTTCTTGAGGCCGGGCGAGGTTTCCTCGTCGGTGAACACGACGGGCACGTTGACGTGCACCTTGGCGTGCTCGGAAATGCGCAGGAAGTCGACATGGACCGGGCGGTCGGTCACGACGTCAAGCGCGGCATCCTTGGCGAGGGTGCGGACCGGCTTGCCGCCGGCGCCCTCGATCATGATGACCGAGTTGAAGAAGTGGCCGGTGTTCAGCGCCTTGATGAGCGCGCGCTCTTCAAGGTGGATGCTCAGCGGTTCCTGATTGTTGCCGTAGATAACGGCGGGTACGCGGCCTTCACGACGAAGCGCACGGGAGGCTCCCTTGCCAACCCGGTCGCGCGTCTCGGCCGACAGCGTAAGCGTATCGCTCATGTGTCGAATTCCTGTGCGCTAATTGGTTCATCTTCGACCAGGCCTCCAGGGATGACCCTGATCGAAGCGCGCGCCTCTAGGACAAAGAGTGACAAAAGGCAACCCAATGGCACAATGAGTGACTGCGTGGGGCTTAGTCGTGGGGCTTAGTCGGTCAGTAAGCGACTCGCTCCACCGTCAGGCCCTTTTCGCCGAGCAGCGTCTGGACGCTGCCCTTGCCGGCGAGGTGGCCGGCGCCGACCGCGACGAATACCGTGCCCGGCTGCGCCATCCTCGCCGCGACCCAGTCCGCCCAGCGCGCGTTGCGGCGTGCGACCAGCGCTTCTGCCACCTCGGGCGAGGCTTCCGCCAGGCGGTTCATCTCGGCACCGACGCTTTCGGCATCGCCTGCACCCCATGCCTGGACGAAGCGCTTGAGCCGTTCGCCCGCGGACGGCAGCTCCTTGACCGTCGCGTCGAGCATCGCGCTCTGCGCCGCGCCCGACAGGCTGTCGAACGCCATCAGCTGGCCGCGCGCGCTCTCCAGCGCCTTGACCGGCTTGCCCGCGCTTTCCGCGGCGCTCGACAGCGCGGCCTCGACCCCGTCGTCGGAGGAATAGCCGGCTTTCACCACCGCGCGCTGGTTGAGCGTCAGCGCGGCGAGCCAGGGTTCCATCCTGTCGATCTCGCCCTTGGCCATGCCGAGCTTCTGCGCTGCGGCATCGACTTCGGGCGCGAAGGGCGGGCCGCCGCGCGTGCCGAGCTGCGCGGTCAGCGCGGCGATCGCACCGGGATCGGGCCGGGCGATCTCCAGCACCAGCTCGTCGCTGGCGTCGAACGCCTCGCGCACGCCGTCGTCGAACCAGCGCGTGCCGGGCTCGAGCACATGGACGGTGCCGAACAGATAGATCGTCGTGTCCTCGTCCTTCACCACCCACAAAGCCGGATCGGCATCATGGCCGAACAGCGAGCAACCGGTGAGGAGAAGGGCGGAAAGGATTGGAAATGTGCGTCGGAGCATCTGGTCCTACCAAGCCCATGTCTCGCCGGGCCGTCAACTGTCGCGCCGTTAACCAGTGGAGGCCAGTCCTGTTCCGGATGGCACGTCCATTCCCGTTTCGGTGTGAGGTAGTTTGAGCCGTCCGGCCAGGATTCCTCCCGCTTCATCCACTCCCATCGTCACCCCGGCCTTGTGCCGGGGTCCACTTGGCCTCGCCGGTTGGACAAGAACCTCTTGCATAACGCCTGGTCTCCCGGTGGACCCCGGCACCAGGCCGGGGTGACGGTGGAGAGGGGCTTGGCGCCAAGCCGATCCAGTGCGGGCAGTTGACCGTGCATGGCCCCTGCGCCAAAGCGCGAACCCATATGACCCAGCCGCTCAGCTTCCAGGGCATGATCCTCAAGCTCCACGACTATTGGAGCCAGCGGGGATGCCTGATCCTCCAGCCCTATGACATGCGCATGGGTGCGGGCACGTTCCACACCGCGACGACGCTGCGCGCGCTCGGCCCCGATCCGTGGAACGCGGCGTTCGTCCAGCCGTGCCGTCGTCCGACCGACGGCCGCTATGGCGAGAACCCCAACCGGCTGCAGCATTATTACCAGTATCAGGTGATCCTGAAGCCGAGCCCGCCCGACCTGCAGGAAGCGTATCTGGGATCGCTGGCCGCGATCGGCATCGACTTTACCAAGCACGACATCCGCTTCGTCGAGGACGACTGGGAATCGCCGACGCTCGGCGCCTGGGGCCTGGGCTGGGAAGTGTGGTGCGACGGGATGGAGGTGACCCAGTTCACCTATTTCCAGCAAATGGGCGGGTTCGACTGCAAGCCGGTCGCGGGTGAGCTGACCTACGGGCTCGAGCGGCTGGCGATGTACATCCAGAACAAGGACAGCGTGTACGACCTCGCGTTCAACGATGCGCAGGATGGCAAGCCGGCCTTCACCTATGGCGACGTCTTCCTCGAGAACGAGAAGCAGATGTCGAAGTACAATTTCGAGGTCGCCGACACCGAGACGCTGTTCGATTCGTTCCGCAAGGCGGTCGCCGAGTGCGAGAACTGCCTGACGAACAATGTGCCGATCGCCGCCTATGAGCAGGCGATCGAGGCGAGCCATCTCTTCAACCTGCTTCAGGCGCGCGGGGTGATCTCGGTCGCCGAGCGGCAGGCCTATATCGGCCGCGTCCGCGATCTGGCCAAGGGCAGCTGCGAGGCATGGATCGCGCACATGACGCCCGAATGGACGGCCAAATATCCGGAGTGGTCGCTGTGACCGATTTCCTGCTCGAACTCCGCTCGGAGGAAATCCCGGCACGGATGCAGGACAAGGCCCGCGAGGACCTTGCGCGCCTGTTCGCGGCCGAACTCGAAAAGGCGGGCCTCAAGGCCGGCGAGATCGTCACCTATGCGACCCCGCGCCGTCTCGCGCTCATAGCGCGCGATCTGCCCGCGCAGACGGAAGCCGTGAGCGAGGAGCTGAAGGGGCCGCCCGCCGACGCGCCCGACGCGGCGATCGACGGCTTCCTGCGCAAGGCCGGGCTGACCCGCGACGCGCTGGAGACGCGCGACGTCAAGGGTCGCGCGACCTTGTTCGCGGTAATCGACAAGCCGGGGCAGGCGACTGCGGAAGTCTTGGCGACGGCGATCCCGGCGATCGTCCGCGCCTTCCCCTGGCCCAAGTCGATGCGCTGGGGCGATGCCTCGCTGTCGACCGAGAGCCTGCGCTGGGTGCGTCCGCTGCAGGGCATCGTCGCGCTGTTCGGCGACGATGTGGTGGAGTGCGAGGTCGCGGGCGTCCGTTCGGGCGCGGCGACCGTCGGCCACCGCTTCCACCATCCGGGCGTCATCACGATCGGATCGGCTTCGGACTATGTCGAGAAGCTGCGCGCCTGCCATGTCATCGTCGACCAGAATGAGCGTCGCGCGACCATCGCGCTGGGCGCCAAGATGGCGGCGAACAAGGCTGGGCTCACGCTGATCGAGGACGAGGGGCTGCTGATCGAGAATGCGGGCCTGACCGAATGGCCGGTGCCGCTGCTCGGCCGCTTCGACGAAGCGTTCCTCGACGTGCCGCCCGAGGTGATCCAGCTGACGGCGCGGGTGAACCAGAAGTACTTCGTGTGCCAGGATGCCGCCGGGAAGCTGGCGAACGCGTTCGTGTGCACCGCGAACATCGACGCGGCCGATGGCGGCGCCAAGATCGTCGAGGGCAACCAGAAGGTGCTCGCCGCGCGGCTGAGCGATGCGCGGTTTTTCTACGACACCGATTTGAAGGTGCCGCTCGCGGAACAGGCGAAGAAGCTCGAGAAGATCGTGTTCCATGAGAAGCTGGGCACGGTCGCCGACAAGGTCGAGCGGGTGGCGAAGCTGGCGCGTTGGCTGGTCGAACAACAGATCGTCACCCTAGCGAAAGCTGGGGTCTCCCGCGGTAGCGCGGGACAGGAGCCGCAAGAGACCCCAGCTTTCGCTGGGGTGACGGAATTGGCCGATCAGGCCGAACGCGCCGCGCGGCTCGCCAAGGCCGATCTCGTTACCGGGATGGTCGGCGAGTTCCCCGAGCTGCAGGGCCTGATGGGCGGCTATTACGCCGCCGCGCAGGGCGAGGATGCCGCGGTCGCCGAGGCGATCCGCGACCATTACAAGCCGGTCGGGCAGGGCGATGATGTCCCCACCGCGCCTGTGACGGTAGCGGTGTCGCTGGCGGACAAGCTGGATACGTTGGGTCAGTTCTTTGCTGAAGATATGAAGCCTACGGGATCGAAGGATCCGTTCGCCCTCAGACGAGCCGGCCTGGGCATCCTTGAGCTTCTGGGGCGGAATAAGATTCGTGCCCGGCTATTCGGTGTCATCAACAACACCATTCTTTTGCGGGTACCACCGCATCCTGCCCGAGTGGATGAGGTCATGCAGTTCCTCATCGACCGCCTCAAGGTCCAGCAGCGCGAAGCCGGGGTCCGGCACGACCTGATCGACGCGGTGTTCGCCCTTGGCGGGGAGGACGATCTCGTCCGGCTGCTCGCGCGCGTGCATGCGTTGCAGGCGTTCATGGCCACCGACGACGGCGCCAACCTGCTCGCCGGGTACAAGCGCGCGGCGAATATCCTCAAGAAGGAGGGCGTGACCGACGCCGTGTGGTCCGCGCCTGCCTATGCGCCCGAACCCGCCGAGGCGGCGCTGATCGCGGCGCTCGACGGGGCCGAGCCCAAGGCGGCCGCCGCGGTCGAGGGCGAGCGGTTCGAGGAAGCGATGGCCGCGCTCGCGACGCTGCGCGCGCCGATCGACGCGTTCTTCACCGATGTGACGGTCAACGATGCCGATCCGGCCAAGCGCGAGTCGCGGCTGGCGCTGCTCGCGCGGATGCGCGACGCGGTGCATCGCGTGGCGGACTTCGGCAAGATCGAGGGCTGAGGGTAGTTATCCTCCCCCGCAAGGGGGAGGTGTCAGGGTAGCTGACGGAAGGGGAGGAAGCCCCAACGCTGGTTCTGGCATCCGCCCCCTCCGTCGCCTTCGGCGCCACCTCCCCCCGGCGGGGGAGGATTTTTTGAGATGCGATCCAACCCGACCTTATCGCCTGCACCACGCGTCATTTTTCCGCAACACAAGCAAATCTGTTCGGTGACAGCGCTGGACAGGGTCTTCCCCCTTGTTCGCACCTGCGGTAGGCGCGCCCAACGCGCCGGGGAGGGCGCCACGGAAGGGGTTTGAATGACTCGTTATGTGTACCGCTTCGGCGGCAACGTTTCGGACGGTGGCGCCGGCGACAAGAATCTGCTCGGCGGCAAGGGTGCCAATCTCGACGGCATGGCCTCGATCGGCCTGCCCGTGCCCCCCGGCTTCACGATTTCGACCCCGGTGTGTGCGCTCTATTACGAGAATGGCGGCACCTTCCCCGACAGCCTGAAGGCCGAAGTCGCGGGCGGCGTCGCGCATATCGAAGGGATCACCGGCAAGAAGTTCGGCGTTGCCGCCGATCCGCTGCTGGTCTCGGTCCGCTCGGGCGCGCGCGCGTCGATGCCCGGCATGATGGACACCGTCCTCAACCTCGGCCTCAACGACGAGACCGTCGAGGGGCTGGCCGCGATCAGCGGCGACGCGCGCTTCGCGTGGGACAGCTATCGCCGCTTCATCCAGATGTATTCGGACGTGGTGCTGGAACTGGATCACGGCCGGTTCGAGGAAGCGCTGGAGATCGCCAAGGAGGATCGCGGCTATCATCTCGACACCGAGATGACCGCGAGCGACTGGCAGGCGCTGGTCGCCGAATACAAGGCGCTGGTGGTCGAATTGTGGGACGGCAAGGCGTTCCCGCAGGACGTGCACGACCAGCTATGGGGCGCGATCGGCGCGGTGTTCGGATCGTGGCAGTCGGAGCGGGCGAAGGTCTATCGCCGCCTCAACGACATTCCCGGCGACTGGGGCACCGCGGTCAACGTCCAGGCGATGGTCTTCGGCAATATGGGCGATACCTCGGCCACCGGCGTCGCCTTCACCCGCGATCCGGCGACCGGCGAGAACGCGTACTATGGCGAGTTCCTGATCAACGCGCAGGGCGAGGACGTGGTCGCGGGCATCCGCACGCCGCAATATCTGACCAAGGCGGCGCGCGAGAGGGCGGGGGCCAAGCCCGCGTCGATGGAAGAGGCGATGCCCGAGGCCTATGCCGAGCTGGCGCGCGTGTTCGACCAGCTCGAGCGCCATTATCGCGACATGCAGGACATCGAGTTCACCGTCGAACGCGGCAAGCTGTGGATGCTGCAGACCCGCAGCGGCAAGCGCACCGCCAAGGCCGCGCTCAAGATCGCGGTCGACATGGCCAATGAAGGGCTGATCACGCAGGAAGAGGCGATCGCCCGCGTCGATCCGGCGGCGCTCGACCAGCTGCTCCACCCGACGCTCGATCCCGATGCGCCGCGCGACGTGCTGACCAAGGGGCTGCCCGCCAGCCCCGGCGCCGCATCGGGCTTTGCGGTCTTCGACAGCGACACCGCCGAGAAGCGCGCGGCTGCGGGAGACGCGGTGATCCTGGTGCGCGTGGAGACGTCGCCCGAGGACATCCACGGGATGCACGCGGCGAAGGGCATCCTGACGGCGCGCGGCGGCATGACCAGCCACGCGGCGGTGGTGGCGCGCGGCATGGGCCGCCCCTGCGTCTCGGGCGCGGGCACGCTCTCGATCAACGCCAAGGAAGGCCTGATGCGGGTCGGCACGCGCGAGATCCGCGAGGGTGAGGTGATCACGATCGACGGATCGACCGGCGAGGTGATGCTGGGCGAAGTCCCGACGATCCAGCCCGAGCTGGCGGGCGACTTCGGCACGCTGATGGAATGGGCCGACAAGGTCCGCCGCCTCAAGGTGCGCACCAACGCCGAGACCCCGCTCGACTGCCGCACCGCGCGCGAGTTCGGCGCGGAGGGCATCGGGCTTTGCCGGACCGAGCATATGTTCTTCGACGCGGCGCGGATCACCGCGGTGCGCCAGATGATCCTGGCGGCGGACGAGAAGGGCCGCCGTGCCGCGCTCGACAAGCTGCTGCCCGAGCAGCGCAAGGACTTCACCGAGATCTTCGAGGTGATGGCGGGGCTGCCCTGCACGATCCGTCTGCTCGATCCGCCGCTGCACGAGTTCCTGCCGCACGAGGAGTCCGAGTTCGCCGAGGTCGCGGCCGCCGCGGGGCTCGACGTTGAGACGCTGCGCCGCCGTGCCGCCGAGCTGCACGAATTCAACCCGATGCTCGGCCATCGCGGCTGCCGCCTGGGCGTCACCTATCCCGAAATCTACGAGATGCAGGCGCGCGCGATCTTCGAGGCGGCGTGCGAGGTGGCGGAGAAGTCCGGTGCCGCACCGGTGCCCGAGGTGATGATCCCGCTGGTCGCGACCCGGCGCGAGCTCGAGCTGATGAAGGCGGTGGTCGACAAGGCCGCGCAGGCGGTGTTCGCCGAGAAGGGCCGGACGATCGAGTATCTGGTGGGCACGATGATCGAGCTGCCGCGCGCTGCGCTGCGTGCGGGCGAGATCGCCGAGGTCGGCGAGTTCTTCAGCTTCGGCACCAACGACCTGACCCAGACCACGCTGGGCGTCAGCCGCGACGATGCCGGCCGGTTCCTGACCACCTATGTCGAAAAGGGCATCTATGCCCGCGACCCGTTCGTCTCGATCGACGTCGAGGGCGTGGGCGAGCTGATCGAGATCGCCGCCGAGCGCGGGCGCAAGGCGCGGCCGGGAATCAAGCTTGGCATCTGCGGCGAGCATGGCGGCGATCCGGCGTCGATCGCCTTCTGCGAGCAGACAGGCCTCGACTATGTCTCCGCCTCGCCCTATCGCGTGCCGATCGCGCGGCTCGCCGCTGCGCAGGCGGCGCTGGCCCGAACGAACGGGGCGGGCTGACGCGGGTGGCGGCGACAAGTGGCGCGGTGATTTTGAAGCCGCGCCCAGAAATGAATCCTGTCGACCGCCTCAACGCAGAACTCCTGAACGGCCGTACTGCCACCGAAGTGCTCGAGGAGCGCGCGGTCGCATTGGGGCTTGCCGGGGCACCGCGCGTGCGCGCGCAGGTGCGACGCGACCGGCTGGTCGCGGGCGAGGCGGCGGCGCGCCGTCGTCTGAATGCCGAAGGTGAACGGCTCGCCTATCGCCGCGTTCACCTGATGTGTGGCGAGCATGTGCTGTCGGAGGCGGTCAACTGGTATGTCGCCAGCCGGCTGACCCCGGCGATGAACGAGGCGCTCGAGACGAGCGACGTGCCGTTCGGCCGAGTGATCCTGCCGCTTGGACCCAGCCGCCGCACGGTCTCGACGCGGATCCTGTGGGACGGCAACGGCGCGGCTCCCACGACGATCCTGCGCCATCGCGCGCTGGTGGTGGACGGGCAGGGCCGTCCGCTGGCCGAGGTGATCGAGAATTACCGCGCCGTGCTGGTGAGCGGAGCCCAGGCCGCGGACTCATAGAAACGGACTGTCTCGAAGCGACCCCTTTGCGGACATTAGGACGCGCGACGTAGGACGGATGCATGCGGCACTCTTCGCTTTCAGCGTTTCTCAACGGCGAGCATCCGGCAGACGAACTTTGGCGGGAAATTGAAGCAGAGGTGAGAGAATGCCTTGCTGCTTGCGCCAAGTTTGGCTCGGGGCGCGTGATCATCACTGATGGGCCAGAGACGCAGCTAACCCGTGAGCAAGTTGCTGTCCTCCTAACTGCTCTCGCCGAAGGCGATATTCCGCTGGAAGCCGCCAGCTACATTGCGGACGCGATTATCATGAGCCACACGTTCGAATTTGAGGACGAAGCGGTTGCCGAGGCGGTGCACTTCCTGGCCGACGACAGCGCCCCGCTGACGCAGGGCGAGGTCGAAGAGGCACAGGCGCGCCTCAGCACATCTTCTTAGTGTCTGCTTGCCAACCCATCCCGGACATTCGGCCCCTGTGCCGAAAGCGGTCGTTTATGGGTTCACCGCCTAGTCGTCTGGCGGAGCGCCAGCGGGGTCGCGTTCACGTTCGAGCTTGCGCACGCGGTCGCGTGCCTTGACCAGCGCCTTTTCCATCTCGCGGCGGTATTTGGCGATGATGACTTCGCGCTCGCGGTAGCGCTTGCGCCATCTGCGGCCGTCGGGGCTGGTCACCGAGCCGAGCAGCCAACCGGCCGCCAGCGCCGCGGCGAGCAGGACCCATCCGAAGGGAGAGGTGAACGGCATCGGCGTTTCCTAGCTGCAACGCGGGCAGCATGGCCAGCGGCTTGTGCGCACCGGTCGCGGCCTAGCCACTCATCAGCGCATCGTTGATCGAACAGGCCGCCGGCCCGAGGATCACGACGAACAATACTGGCAGGATGAACAGGATCAGCGGCACGGTCATGATCGCGGGCAGGCGCGCGGCCTTTTCCTCGGCGCGCATCATGCGCTCGTTGCGGAACTCGTTCGACAGCACGCGCAGCGCCGAGGCGAGCGGAGTGCCGTATTTCTCGGTCTGGATCATCGTGGTGACCACGCCGCGCACCGAATCGACGTCGATGCGATGCGCCATGTTCTCGAACGCCTGGCGCCGGTCGGTGAGGAAGCCGAGCTCGATCGCAGTGAGCGAGAACTCCTCGCCCAGCTCGGGATAGGCCTTGCCCAGTTCCTTGGCGACGCGGCCGAACGCGGCATCGACGGTAAGCCCCGCCTCGGCGCAGATCACCAGCAGGTCGAGCGCATCGGGAAGGCCTTTGCGGATCGCCGCGCTGCGCTTCTGGATCTTGTTCTTGAGGTAGATGTCCGGGCCCTTGTAGGCGAGGATGAAGCTGCCCGCGACGAGGCCATAGGCCTTGAGCGACGACCAGTCGGCGAACAGATCGGTGCCATAGACGAGGAACAGCATGATGCCGCCGATCACGATCGGCAGCACCATCCGGCCGAAGATCACGGCATAGGCATAGTCCTTGGAGCGGATCCCGGCCTGGAGCAGCTTGGTCTGCGCGACCTTGACCTGCTCGTCCTGCAGCACCTTGAGCGAGGACAGGAGCGAACGGATACGATCGGTCGTGTCGTTCTGGCGGACCAGCTTTGCGCGGCGCTTGCTGGTCGAGGCGCTGATGCCGGCCTTGAGCTGTTCGCGGCGCTCGTTGAGCGCCTTGACGCGCTTCGCCATCGGATCGCGAACCGTGGTCGCCGCATAGATGGCGAGGAGCACGCAGAACGCCGCCACGCCCGCGAGCAGGGTCGCGACGTAGATGACGTCGACGCCGAGGAGGGTAGGGCCGTCGGTGGGGCTGATCATCGCGTCAGATCTCGAAGCTGATCATTTGTTTCATGATGAAGGCGCCGATGCCCATCCAGACGAGCCCGCCGCCGCCGGCGATGATCAGACGCTCGTCCACGAAGAACTTCTGCATGTAATCGGTGCTGATGAACCAGATCAGCCCGAACACGATGAAGGGCAGCGAGCCGATGATGTAGGCCGATGCCTTGGATTCCGAGGACATGGCGCGGATCTTGAGCTTCATCTGCGAGCGCTTGCGCAGCACGTCGGCGAGATTGGCGAGGGTTTCGGCGAGGTTGCCGCCGGTCTCGCGCTGGATCGCGATGGTGATGCAGAAGAACTGGAATTCGGGCGTGCCGAGCCGGTCGGCGGTTTCCTGCAGCGCCTGATCGAGCGTGCGGCCGATCTTCATCTTGTCGGAGATGGAGCGGAATTCCTCGCCCACCGGGCCCTCGACCTCGGCGCCGACGACACCCATCGTCTCGGTGATCGGAAGACCCGAGCGCAGACCGCGCACCAGCAGTTCGATCGCGTCCGGGAATTTGGCGGTGAACCTGTCGATCCGCTTGGAGATGAAGAAGCCGACCACGAAATGCGGGAGACCGACGCCCACCACCAGCCCGACCAGCAGCGCCAGCAGGAACGGCAGCCCCTGCACTGCCATTGCCGCGGTGACGACCAGGGTCAGGCAGAGCGTGGTGAGCCCGTACTGGCCGACCGACCACCCCTTGCCGGTCATCTCCAGCCTTTTGCCGAGCAGCGCCGGGTTGGGCAGGAATCGCGCTGCGGCCCTGTCCATGCCGCTGGCACGTGCGGTCGAGATCCGGCGCATCTGCGCCTCGACCGCGCCGCTGCCGACGACGCCGGCATGGCGATCGCGCAGCGAGGTCAGCCGGCGCGAACCGGCCTTTTGCGCCGACGGTCCCGAAAAGGCGAGAATGAGCAGCAGCAGCACCATGAAGGTGCCCCCCGCGAGCAGCATGATCGGCAGCATGTCCATGCCTTGCTACGACTCCGAAACCTGGATGCGACGGCGGATGCCGGCGCGCCCTACTTCTTCTTGCTGGGCAGCTTGATCGACAGGCTCGAAAGCTTGCCGAGCAGCGACCCGCCCTTGCCTGCGTCCCCCTTGCCCTTGCCGTCCTTCGGCGCGCTCTCGCCGGCGTCGGTATAGGCGAGGACGCGCGCGGCGATCTCGGCGAGCGAGCCCAGGCCCTTCACGTTCTTGCCGGCTTCCGCGAGCGGCTTGCCGAGCTTGGCGGCCTGCACCGCGGTCTTGGGATCATAGGGAATGAGGTAATCGATCTTGCGTTCGATCGAGCCTTCGAAGTCCTTGCGGCTGATCTCGAGCTGCCCGCCCGCGGGGACGCGGTTGGCGACGACGATCATCTGGGTGTGCGGCGCGTTCGACTTGAACCAGGACAGGATGCGGATCGCATCGCGCGCCGCAGCCAGCGTCAGTTCGGTCACCAGCACCGCGACCTGAACGTCGGTGATCAGGTGCGGATAGTTGACCAGCATCGCCCGCGGCAGATCGACCACGGTGCATTCGAATGCGCTGCGGATCTCTTCCTGCAGCTGGAAGAAGGCGGCGCCGTCGGTCATCACCGGCGAATTGATCGGAGCCTCGGCCGACAGGACGGCCAGCTTGTCCGACGCCTTGACCATCGCGCGTTCGATGAACAGCCCGTCGATACGGCTCGGATTCTCGATCGCGTCGGTGAGGCCGCGCCCCGGCTCGAGATCGAGCGCCAGCGCGCCGGTCCCGAAATGCACGTCGAGGTCGAGCAATGCCGTCGTGCGATTGTTCTTCTCGCTCAGCAGCCAGGCGATCGAGGTTGCCAGCGTCGATGCGCCGACCCCGCCGCGCGTGCCGATCACGGCGACCGCGCAATGCGGCCGGTCCGACGTGGCGTCGGCCTGCTTGGGCGCGCTCAGCGCTGCCTGCGCCTGCACGAAGGTTTCGCGCAGCACATCGGGATTGAGCGGCTTGAGCAGATAGTCCTGGATGCCCGAGGCGACGAGGTCGCGATACAGGCGGACGTCGTTGACCTGGCCCGACGCGATCACCACCGTTCCCGGCTCGCAGACCTCGGCCAGCGCGTTGATGTCGTTCAGCGGATCGCCGCTCTCGGAGAGGTCGACGAACAGCACATTGGGGCTGGCCGAGACCGACAGCGTCTGCACGGCGTTGCGCAGGCCGCCCTTGTTGACCTTTTCGGGGTTCCAGCCCTGTTCGATCGCGATCGGACGGAGCGATTCCGCCGTCGCCTCGTCGCAGACGAAGGCGACGAACGGTTCGCGATGCGCGGTGCGCCCGGCGCCAAAGGGAGCGTTCACTTCTTGCCTCCCGCGCTCTCGGCCCTCACGGCGGTTCCGCCGCTGCCCGTCGGGACGGCTTCGCGATACGCCTTGATCGCCTTGGTGATCTGAACCGGGTCGGCGGTGCCCGATCCCGGCTCGCCACGCACCAGATCCGCCGGATTGGCGATCATGGCAGCGAGATTCTTGTTGGTCGCGCACCCGAAGTTCGAGGTCGTGCTCGCCTGATAGTCGGGTTCGTAGACCCGCGAGAAATCGGGGCAGCTCGGGACGCTTGCGCTCATCCGCGTCACCACGACGCGAACGGTGCCCGGCGTGATCGCGCCGGCGGTGACCGGCGCGCTGTCGCCGAGCATCAGACCGTAGCGGCCGGCTTCGGCCGCGACCTGATCGCGGCCGGTGGTGCCGTCCCCGCCGTCATCGAGCGAGATGCGGTCGCCATAGCCCGGGCGCATCGCGCGCAGCCAGCCGGCGAGGCGCTCGCTTTCGCCCGGCGCAAGCGAGGCGCCCGCGGCGGTGAGGTCGAGCGCATAGTCGGTGCGCTGGACGACCGGCTGGTGGAGCGACTCCATCCCGCCATTATAGGTGCCGCAGCCGCTCAGCAGAGCCGCCGGGACCAGGAGGAGGGGAAGGGCGATATGCTTGAACATCTCTATCTCCTCAACCGCGCGTCAGAAGCCGAAGCCCGGAGCCGCGCCGTCGTCCTTCTTTTTCTTCGAGTCGCGTGCGTTCGGCACGGCCTTGGGCTGCTGGTCCTGCGGCTGCGGGGCGGCCGGTGCTGCGGGCGTCATGGCGCCGAGCGAGGGCGTGGCGCCCGCGGGCGCCGCCATGGTCGGCTTCGGCCGGTCGCCGGCCTTGTTGCTGCTGCTGAGCTGCCCCATCAGGACGCGCTCCACATCGCCGGGCGACTTGTAGCCGTCGGTGGGCAGCGCGATCTCGTTCGCGTTGACCGGCTTCACCAGATAGGGGGTGATGACGATCATCAGCTCGGTCTCGTTGCGCTGGAAGCCGTTCGAACGGAACAGCGTGCCGAGGATCGGCACGTCGCCGAGGCCTGGCGTCTTCGAGATGCTGTTGTTGTGCGCGTTCTGCAGCAGGCCGCCGATCACCATGCTCTGGCCCGACCCGAGCTCGACCGTGGTCTCGCTGCGGCGCGTGGTCAGCGCGGGAATGGTGACGCCGTTGAGCTGAACCGCACCGGCCGACGAAAGCTGCGAGACTTCCGGCCGCACGCGCAGCGAGATGCGGCCATCGGCCAGCACCGTCGGAGTGAAGGCGAGGCTGACGCCATATTGCTTGAACTCGACCGTGGTGGTGCCGAGGCCCTGGGCCACCGGGATCGGGATCTCGCCGCCCGCGAGAAAGCTGGCGGTCTCGCCCGACAATGCGGTGAGGTTGGGCGTGGCGAGCGTCGTCACCTGGCCGATCGTCTCGCCCAGATCGATCGCGGCGAGCACGTCGAGACCGAGCAGGCGTCCGGCGAGGCCCATGGTCGCATGGTCCGATCCGCGCGTGATGTCGGTGATGCCGGTGGCACGGGGATTCAGGAACTTTCCGGTCGAAGGGTCATAGGGCCCTGTGACCGAGCCGCCACCCGGCACCGGGAGCGTCGCGACCGGGAATTTACTGAGATCCGCGGAAGTGAATGCCCCCGGGGCGCGGCCCTGACCGAGGCCGAACAGGAAGCCGCCGGTCGAATCCTTCGTGGCGAAGTTGACGCCGATGTTCTTGACGAAGCTGCGGCTGACTTCGGCGAAACGCACCTGCAGGTTGACCTGAAGCGGCGTCGCGGTCCGCAGGCGCGAGATGATCTTGGTCTCGTCGCCGACAAAGGCCTGCGCCAGCCGTTCGGCCTCCGCAACGTCGCCCGGTGTGGCGACCGTGCCGGTGAGCAGCACGAAGCCGTTCATCGGCGTCGCGGCGATATCGGCTTCGGGCATGGCCATCGCCAGCATCGAATCGACGCTGTCGAAATTGTTGCCGATGCGGACCGTGGCCGAATAGACGACCTTGCCCGACTTGGTCGTGGCGTAGAGCGTCGTCTCGCCGGCCTTCTTGCCGAACACCCAGAGCTGGGTGGGCGAGCGGACCTGGACGTCGGCAATGTCCGAATTGGCGACGAAGATGTCCGACATCGGCGCGTTGAGCGTGACCATCCGTCCCCGGCCGGTCGCGATCTGAACCATGTCGCGCGGTGCGGCGTGAACGGTCTGGCCGATGGCCGGCATCGGCACCGCGGCGGTCATTCCCGCCACGGCGGCCAGCGCGAACGGCGCCCCGAGTTTCCCCCTGAAACGCATCTCAGTTCTTCCCCCCAACCGGGACAACCGTAACGGAATTGCCCCGAGCAATTTTGACGACCGGACCCTCGCCCTTGGGCGCGGCGCCGGGATAGGCCCCTCCGGACGCACCCGTGCCGCCGCGTTCCACCGGGCGTCCGGGCACGGAGCTGCGCTGGAAGCGCGACACGTCGGCACCGGTCGAGAAGGTCGAACGGCCTTCCACCGGGCGTGCGGCCACGCGGGCGAGCATCGCCTTTTCGGCCTTCGGGTCATTGCCCTCGGGCACCGAAACGTCGCCCGCGGCGATCGCTTCCTCGAGTTCGCCATTATTGTCGGCGATCGAGCGCAGCGACAGCGACAGCGAGCCCAATGTCTGCGCGACCGCGATCTTCTCGGCGATGCGCGGCGTCGCCTCGACCGTGACGGTCGAATAGGTGGTGACGACGGTGTTGCCGCTCTCGTCGGTCTGCTTGTCGGTCTTCTGGTCGGTGGCGAGCACGCGCAGGTTGCGCAGCACGGTTTCCGATGCCTTGAGCGGCGGGCCGTCGCCGCCGCCGGCCACGGTCTGGGTCAGCAGCAGATCGACCCGGTCGCCCGGGAAAACGAAGCCCGCGACCGCGCTCTGGGCCGAAACCGGCACCGTCACGGCACGCATGCCCGGGCCGAGCGCCGCGGCGAGGAAGCCGCGATCGCCGGGCTTGACCAGCCCGCCCTGCGTGATCGGCTGGCCGGCCGGGACCGCGAAGCGGACCACGGTGCCTTGCAGCGCTTTCAGATCGGTATCCGCCTTGCGGTAATAGGCGCCCTCGACCAGCTCTTCGGGCCAGGGAACGAACTTGATCGACTCCGGCCCCAGGATCGTGCCGACCGGCAGCGCCTTGGTCGCGACCAGAACCTCGACCCCCTGGATCGGCGGCGGGCCGCCGGCATTGGGCGCCGCATCGGCGACGGGGGCAGGGGTCCCGACCATCAGGGTCCGGGCCATGAATGCAGTGACGGCGGCGATGATCAGCGCACCCACCAGCAAAATGATCTTCCGTCCATCCATGACGTCTCAGGCCTTTCAGTCTTCAGGACCGGGTTTCACCGGCGTTAATCATTCACGAGAACTGGTTAAGAATCGGTTCGCGAAGTGTGAGCAGTGCGGCGATGGCGATCGCGATGCCGTACGGCACCTCCGGCTGGGCGGTCTGGCGCCGCAGCCATTTGTCGATCAGCATCAGCACGGTGATGGCGCCGCCGGCCAGCGACATGATGATCAGCATCGTCACCAGCGGCAGGAACGGGAACCAGAGCGCGAGGGCGCCGATCATCTTGACGTCGCCCCCGCCCATCATCCCGAAGTGGAAGGCCGCGGCGAACAAGGCGAAGACTGCCAGCGCGATGCCGATCTGGATGACGATGTCCGGCCAGAAGGCCAGCCCGTTGGCGATCCACCACGGCACCGCAAGCAGCGCGATGGCGGCGTTCTTCCAGTTGGCGATCTCACGCTTGCGCGCATCCTCGATCCCGGCGGAGACCAGAAGCAGGCCCAGCACGGCCAGCAGAATCAAAGATGCAACCGCCCCCATGTCGACTAATGCCTAGACGAGGGGGCTTTCCAAAACGTAACCAGTCCAAATGGCGTCTTCACCATTCGATCGCCGGGCGATCCCGGCAGGGGCCGCAATCGGGGTCTGGCATGCAGAGGACGGTTGGCCGTTGCGGCGGTTCGACTGGCCAGCCCCGGGGGCGCCACGCGGATCGATCCTGTTCCAGGGCGGCCGCGGCGATGTCGTCGAGAAGTATCTGGAAACGCTGGCGCACTGGCAGGCGCAGGGCTGGAACATCGCCTGGTTCGACTGGCGCGGGCAGAGCGGATCGGGCCGCATCGACGGCGCGACGAGCGGCCATATCCGGGATTTCGCCGACTATATCGCCGACTATCGCAGCTTCGCGCGCGAATGGCAGGCATCGACGCCCGGCCCGCACGTCGTGATGGGGCATTCGATGGGCGGGCATCTGGTGCTGCGCGCACTGGTCGAGCGGGCGATCAGGCCCGACGCGGCGGTGCTGGTCGCGCCGATGCTGGGCCTCAAGTCGCCGCTCGGCCTCGCCGCGGTCGGCGAGCGGTTCGCGCGGCTGATGGGCAGCCTCGGCAATCCGGCCCGCGCCGCATGGAAGGCGAATGAGCGGCCCTATACGATCGAGTCGCGGCAATCGCTGCTGACCCATGACCGCGACCGCTATCAGGACGAATTGTGGTGGCAGCAGGCGAACCCCGCCAACGTCACCGGTCCGCCCAGCTGGACATGGCTGATCGAGGCGTTCCGATCGACCCGCGAACTGCGCGACAGCCCGGCGCTGGCCGCGATGAACGTGCCGCTGCTCGCGCTGGTCGCGGAGGCGGACGGACTGGTCGATGCGAAGGCAGGGCTTGCCATGCTCGCCAAACTCCCCGATGCGCGCGTCGTGCGCTTCGGCAACGAAAGCGCGCACGAGATTCTGCGGGAGATCGATTCCGTGCGCGATCGCGCCATCAGTGAAATCGACGGCTTTCTGGAGGCGTACGCGCCGAGGAAATGAGCCGGTACGACATCGTGATCATCGGCGCCGGGATCGCCGGCGCCAGCCTTGCCGCGCGGGTCGCCCCCCATGCGCGCGTGCTGATGATCGAGGCGGAGACGCAGCCGGGCTATCACGCCACCGGCCGCTCGGCCGCCTTCTGGTCCGAAACCTATGGCGGACCGGACATCCAGCCGCTGTCGATCGCATCGCACCCGTTCCTGATCGATCCGCCTGCGGAGATGGGCGGCGAGAGCTTCCTGACGCCGCGCGGGCAGCTGTTCATCGCCGCACGCGCCGACCGGCAGGTGCTGGACGGATTCGCGGAGACGTTCGCGGCGGCAGGAGTGACGCTGACCGAAACCGACCCGGCGACGCGCTGTCCCGGCCTGCGCCCCGAATGGAGCGAGGGCCTGTGGGACCCGACCTGTTCCGACATCGACGTCGCGCGGTTGCACGCGGCCTGGCTCGCTCTGGCGCGGCGTGGCGGCGCGGAGCTGGTCTGTTCCGCCAATGTGACCGGGGCGAAGCGCGAGGGGCATTGGCGGGTCGAAACACGCGCGGGCGTGTTCGAGGGCGATGTGCTGGTCAACGCGGCGGGGGCCTGGGCCGATCCGGTGGCGCAACTGGCTGGGGCTTCGGCGATCGGGGTGACGCCGCTGCGCCGGACGATGGTCCAGCTGCGCGTCGATCCCCCGGCGACGGCAGCGCTGCCGCTGGTGACCGACGCGCGCGACCGGTTCTACTTCAAGCCCGAGGCGGGGCGGCTGTGGCTCTCTCCCCACGACGAGATTCCGAGCATCCCGTGCGATGCGGCGCCCGATGAGCTCGACGTCGCGATCGCGATCGACAAGCTGCAGAGCGCCGTCGACTGGCGGATCGAGGCAGTCGAGCGCAAATGGGCGGGGCTGCGCAGCTTCGCCCCCGATCGCAAACCGGTCTATGGCTTCGACCCGCTGGTGCCGGGGCTGTTCTGGTGCGCCGGGCAGGGCGGTTTCGGCATCCAGACCTCACCCGCGGCTTCGGCGCTGGCGGCGTCGATGCTGCTCGGTACCGCGCCGGATCCGTCCATCGCGCATATCGATCCCGCAACCTATTCGATCCGGCGATTCCGCGACTAGACGCGCCGCGCGGAATGGCTATCGTTCGTGAGCCGCAACGATGGAGGCCCGGATGGCGCACAAGTTCGTGATCGAGCAGAACAAGGCCGGCGAGTATGTCGCCAAGTTCAAGTACAACAGCGAAATCATCTTCTGGACCGAAGGCTATACCAGCAAGGCCTCGGCCAAGAACGCGATCGAATCGATCCTGAAGAACGGCCCGGGTGCGCCGGTCGAGGAAGGCTGACGGCCCTCTCCAGCCAAAATTGGTGACGACGAAGGGTCCGGCTCCCCGGGGACGGGGAGCCGGACCCGCGTCAGGCGGCGAGATTCGCGAACCTGCCGCTGTTGAAGTCGTCGATAGCCTGACGGATCTCGGCTTCTGTATTCATCACGAAGGGGCCGTAGCCCGCGATCGGCTCGTCGATCGGCTCGCCGGTGAGGACGAGGACCATCGCGTCGCCGTCCGCATGGATCCGGACGCCGTCGCCGTCACGGCTGAGCAGCATCATTTCCGCCTCGCGCGCGGTTTCGCTGCCGTTGACGGTGACATGGCCGCCGAGCACCACGAGCATCGCGGTATGTCCCTCGGGCAGGTCGAGCGTCAGGTCGGCATCGCGGTTCAGGCGGACGTCCCAGACATTGATCGGGGTGAAGGTCCGCGCGGGGCCCTTCGCGCCGAGCAGCTCGCCCGCGATCACCCGGCCGAGGCCGGCGCCGCCGGGCAGCTCGACGGTGGGGATGTCCGCCGCGGTGATGCCCTGATAGCCGCCCGGAGCCATCTTGTCCTTGGCGGGCAGGTTCACCCAGAGCTGGACCATCCGGAACGGGCCGCCGGTCTTGCCGAACGCGGAGGAGTGATACTCCTCGTGCAGGATTCCGCCCGCGGCGGTCATCCACTGGACGTCGCCGGGGCCGATGATGCCGCCGTTTCCGGCCGAATCCTTGTGCTCGACCTCGCCGTCATAGACGATCGTGACCGTTTCGAACCCGCGATGCGGATGCTGGCCGACGCCGCGCCGATCGGTGGTCGGCGCGAAATTATAGGGCCCCGCATAGTCGAGCAGCAGGAACGGGCTCACCTGCCCGCCCAGGCTGTTGTACGAAAAGAGCGAACGAACCGGAAAGCCGTCGCCGACCCAGTGCTGGTTCGGGTTGCTGTAGGTGCCGAGGATCGTCTTCATCTTCTGTCTCCCATGCCTTCCATCGGGAACGGCAACTGTTGGCGAACACAATAGCCATGCACCAATCCGCGCAGAAGATTGTGAAAATGGACTCAGCGTCCTATCAATAGGACGATGCAGGATCTCAACGACCTCTATCTCTTCGTCCAGGCGGTCGATCATGGCGGTTTCGCCGCGGCGGCGCGCGCGCTGGGGATGCAGAAGTCGAAGCTCAGCCGGCGCATCGGGCTGCTCGAGGAGCGGCTGGGCGTCAGGCTGATCCAGCGATCGACCCGCCGCTTCTCCGTCACCGAGATCGGCCGCGAATATCATCGCCATTGCGTCGCCATGCTGATCGAGGCGGAAGCCGCGCAGATGGCGATCGACCAGTCCCGCGCGACGCCCCGCGGCATCATCCGGTTGAGCTGCCCGACTGGCCTGATCGCCTTCCAGTTCGGGGACTTGTTCGGGCGCTTCATGGCGCTCCACCCCGACGTCGAGTTGCACGTCGAAAGCACCAACCGCCGCGTCGATGTGATCGGCGAGGGGTTCGATCTCGCGATCCGCGTCCGCCCGCCGCCGCTCACCGAGAGCGAACTGGTCATGCGCCGCTTCGACGAGCGCACGATCCGGATCGTCGCCAGCCCGGACTTGCTGCGGACCCGCAGCATCGCCGTGCCGGCCGATCTCGGCGGGTTGCCGAGCCTCGATTTCGGCCCGGCGGGCGGACAGCATCGCTGGCGCCTGACGCATGCCGATGGCAGCGTCGCCGAAGTCGGTCACCGGCCGCGGCTCGTAACCGACGATATGGCGGCACTGCGTGGTGCCGCGATTGCGGGTGCCGGCGCAGTCCGGCTTCCGACGCTGGTCGTCTGGGACGATCTGCAGAGCGGGCGACTGGCGACGGTGCTGCCCGACTGGCGACCGGCAAACGAGATCGTCCATGCCGTATTCCCGTCACGGCGTGGGCTGCTGCCGTCGGTGCGGGCGCTGCTCGATTTCCTGGCCGACGAATGCGGGGAGCAGCGGATGCGGATTCCGGAAACGGGTGCCGACTGCTAGGCCCGCAGCGCCGCGTCGCTTGCCAGCCCGTCGGCGCGTTCATTATCGGGGTGGCCGGCATGGCCCTTGACCCAGATCCACTCGATCCGGTGCGGCTTGGCGGCGTCGAGCAGCTGCTGCCAGAGATCGGCGTTCTTGACCGGTTTCTTGTCCGCAGTCTTCCAGCCGTTGCGCTGCCAGCCTTTGATCCACTTGGTCAGGCCGTCCATGACGTAGCGGCTGTCGGTCGAGAGCTTGACCCGGCACGGCTTCTTGAGCGCGTTCAGCCCCTGGATCGCGGCCATCAGCTCCATGCGGTTGTTGGTGGTGTGCGGCTCGCCGCCCGAAAGCTCCTTCTCGGTCGTGCCCATGCGCAGCACCACGCCCCAGCCGCCGCGGCCGGGATTGCCCTTGCACGCGCCATCGGTGGCGATCTCGACCAGCGGCATCTCGGCGGTCATGCGACGTGCTTCACCAGATCGGGGGCGTAGTGCTTGAGCCGGCGGACATAGGCGAGCGGGTCCTTGCGCATCACCAGCGCATCGGCCGGGGTATTGAGCCAGTCCCACGCGCGCGACAGCGAGAAGCGGATACAGGCGCCCGCCGCCAGTGTCGGAAATGCGGCGCGCTCGACTTCGGTGAGCGGGAAGCTGGCCTCGTAGCCCGCGATCAGCGCGTCGCCAACGGCCGGGTCGTAGTTGCGGCCATGCGCGTCGAAGCTCCACGCGCTGTGCATGACCGCGAGGTCGTAGACGCGGATGTCGGTGCAGGCGAAGTAGAAGTCGATCAGACCCGTCACCTGATCGCCGCGCATCAGGACATTGTCGGGAAAGAGATCGGCATGGATCGCGCAGCGATCGAAATCGTTTCGGGTCCAGGCGGGCACGACGCGCGCGATCGCGAAGCCCAAGTCGTCGTAGAGGCCGGGGACGATCTGGTCGAGGCTGTGGCCGCATTTCTCGAACAACGGCTGCCAGGTGTCGACCCCCATGGAATTGGGCCGGTCGAGCGGGAAATCGGCGACGGCGCGGTGCATCTGCGCCATCGCCTCGCCGGCGGCACGCGCCTGGGCCGGGGTGGGGTGCGAGAGCGAGATGCCCGACAGGAACTTGATGAGGCAGGCCGGTCGGCCGTTGAGCTCCTGAATCTCGACGCCGCCCCGATCCTTGATCGCGGGCGGGACGGGCAGGCCCTTGGCGGCGAGATGATCGAGCAGGCCCATGAAATAGGGCAGGTCGGCGGCCTCGACGCGCTTTTCGTAGAGCGTCAGGATGAAGCGGTCGCGCGTCGTTTCGACGAGATAGTTGCTGTTCTCGACCCCTTCGGCGATGCCCTTGGCCGAGACCAGCTCGCCGACATCATAGCGGGCGAGGAAGCCGGCGAGCGCTTCCGCCGAGACCTGCGTATAGACTGCCATGGTTCAGGCCGCTTCGAGATCGCGGGGCAGCTTGAAGACGATGGTTTCCTGCGCCGTTTCGACCTCGCGCTTGGTCACCTCGAAACGGGTGGCGAGCTTGTCGATCACTTCGCGGACGAGCAACTCGGGGGCCGAGGCGCCCGCGGTGATGCCGAGCGTGCCGATGCCGCGCAGCCAGTCGAAATCGAGATCGTCGGCGCGCTGGATCAGCTTGGCGTCGGTCCCCTCGCGCTCCGCCACCTCGACCAGCCGCAACGAGTTGGATGAGTTGGGCGCGCCGATCACCAGCACCAGATCGCACGACTGCGCGATCGCGCGGACCGCGGCCTGGCGGTTCGAGGTGGCGTAGCAGATATCGTCGGCCTTTGGCGCGACGATATTGGGGAAACGCCGCTGGAGAATTGACAGGATCGAGGCGGTATCGTCGACCGAGAGCGTAGTCTGGGTGAGGAAGGCGAGGTTCTCGGGATCCTCGACCGTCAGCGCCTCGGCATCCGCCTCGGTCTCGATCAGCGTCATGCAGCCATCGGGCACCTGGCCGAAGGTGCCGATCACCTCGGGGTGGCGGGCATGGCCGATGAACAGGATGTGGCGATTGGCCGCGACCAGCCGTTCGGCCTGGCGATGGACCTTCGAGACCAGGGGGCAGGTGGCGTCGAGATAGGAAAGGCCGCGATCCTTCGCTTCGGCCGGGACCGACTTGGGAACGCCATGGGCGGAGAAGACGACGGGGACGCCGTCGGGCACTTCGTTCAGCTCATCCACGAACACCGCGCCCTTGGCCTTGAGCGAATCCACGACGAACTTGTTGTGGACGATCTCGTGCCGGACATAGACGGGAGCGCCATGTTTCTCGATCGCGCGTTCAACGATCTGGATGGCACGATCGACGCCGGCGCAGAACCCGCGCGGGGCAGCGATCAGCAGTTCAAGGACGGGCTTTTCGCCGGAGTTGATTGCATCGCTCATGTTGAGGGGGCTCTACGCGATTGCTTGCGCGGGCGAAAGGCGGTTCCTATGACGGGCCGCGCCGGCTTCCAAAGCGAAGGCGGCATATCAAGGTTTCAGGAAAGGTGTCCCCTTGCGTATCCGCAAACTTGCTCTTGTCGCGACGACGATGTTGGCGCTCGCAGGATGTGCCAAGACCGGCGATATCGCCGAGGGTGGCATCACCCAGGTCCGTTCGGCCTGTCCGCGCGTGGGCGTGGCGGCGCATACCGGGGACGTCACCCTGTTCAACTCGCCGACCAGCCGCGACGCCAACGCGATCGACGTGACGGCGGTGATGACCAACGTCACCTCGGTTTGCGACGATGCGGCGGAGAACATCCAGACCACGATCAGCTTCGAGGTGTTGGGAAGCCGCCGGTTCGGCAGCGAGGCGCGTCAGGTGACGCTGCCCTATTATGTCGCGGTGGTGCAGGGCGGCAGCTCGGTCGTGTCGAAGCGGCTGGGGCAGGTGACGTTGAACTTCGCCGAGGGCCAGAGCCGTGCGTCGGCGACGGCGACCGGCTATGCCATCGTCTCGCGCTCGGCAGCGACGCTGCCCGAGGATATCCGCAAGCAGATCCTGGCCAAGCGCAAGGCCGGCGACGAGACTGCCGCGGTCGATCCGCTCGCACGCCCCGAGGTGCGCCAGGCAGTGCTGCGCGCGACGTTCGAGGCGCTGGTCGGCTTCCAGCTGACCGACGAGCAGCTCAAGTACAACGCGACGCGCTGAGGGGCGTCACCCCAGCGAAAGCTGGGGTCCTCGACCTCCAGGCGCGAGCTTGTGGCAGCAGACCCCAGCTTTCGCTGGGGGTGACGATCGTTAGTGATTGACTCCGTCGTTGCGCCCGATCAGACGGGGGCCGTCGTCAGCGGGCAACCGTTGAAGGCACGCGCGGGAGAGCAGGGGTGGTCAAACACCTCCGCCGAAGGAGCAACCGCCCCGGAATCTCTCAGGCACCCAGGACCGCGCGGGGCCACGACACTCTGGAAAGCGCGCGGGCGAAGGTCCGGGCCACCGAAGGGGTAAGCCTGTCCGTTGCCAGAAGGTGGCGGAGGCAGGCGAAAGCTCTCAGGTTCCGTGACAGAGGGGGCGACGGTGAATGGCCGCATCTTGCGGCGATTCCGTCGATTCCTTTGGAGATGGACATGAGCGACGCCACGCAAGAACCCGAGATCGTCGAAGAACTGGCGCTGCTTCCGCTCGACGCCTGGCACCGCGCCAAGGGCGGCCGGATGGTGCCGTTCGCGGGCTATGAGATGCCGGTCCAGTATGAAGGCATCATGGCCGAGCATCTGTGGGTGCGCGAGAGCGCCGGCCTGTTCGATGTTTCCCACATGGGCCAGCTGTTCCTGTCGGGCGACGGCCTCGACGCCGCGCTCGAGGCGCTGATCCCGGCGGATGTCGCGGGCGTGAAGGTCAATGGGCAGAAATACTCGCTGCTGCTCGCGCAGAATGGCGGGATCCTGGACGACCTGATGTTCACGCGCTGGGACGCCGACAATGGCGCCCATCCGGGCGCGGCTGGCCTGTACATGGTCGTCAACGGCGCGTGCAAATGGGACGATATCGCGCATCTGCGCGAGCATCTGCCCGACGAGATCGAGATCAACCACATGGACGAGCACGCGCTGCTCGCGCTGCAGGGGCCGAAGGCGGTCGATGCGCTGAGCCGTCTGGTGCCGGGCGTCGAGGGTCTGATCTTCATGCGCGGCGGCCGGTTCGACTGGAACGGCACCAGCCTGTGGATCAGCCGTTCGGGCTATACCGGCGAGGACGGGTTCGAGATCTCGGTCGAGGCGGACAAGGCCGTGGCGCTGGCCGATGCGCTGACCGCGCAGCCCGAGGTCAAGCCGATCGGCCTTGGCGCGCGCGATTCGCTGCGGCTCGAAGCCGACCTGCCGCTCTACGGCCATGACCTCGACACCGAGACGACGCCGATCATGGCGGCGCTCAATTTCGCGGTCGCGAGCAAGCGCCGGCGCGAGGAAGCGAACTTCCCCGGCGCCGAGCGCATCCTGCTCGAGCGCGAGCAGGGCGCGATCCAGCGCCGGGTGGGCCTGATCGTCGAGGGGCGCCAGCCGGTGCGCGAGGGCGCGCTGGTGCTGGACGACGAAGGCAATGAGGTCGGCCGCGTCACCAGCGGCGGCTTTGCCCCGACCGTGCAGAAGCCCATTGCGATGGCCTATGTCCCGACCGCGATGGCCGAGGTCGGCACTCGCGTGACGCTGAGCCAGCGCGGCAAGATTCACCATGGCGAAGTGGTTCCCATGCCCTTCGTCCCGCACAATTACGTCCGTGAGGGAGGACCCAAATGAGCCGTTATTTCACCGAAGATCATGAGTGGATCGAACTCGACGGCGAGATCGCGACCGTCGGCATCACCGATTACGCCCAGAGCCAGCTCGGCGACATCGTGTTCGTCGAGGTGCCCGATGAGGGCAAGCAGGTGAGCAAGGGTGACGACGCCGCGGTGGTCGAGAGCGTCAAGGCGGCGAGCGACGTCTATGCCCCGGTTTCGGGCACGATCGTCGAGGGCAACCCCGCTCTGGCGGACGAGCCGGCGCTGGTGAACGAGGACCCCGAGGGTGAGGGCTGGTTCTTCAAGATGACCCTGTCCGACACCAGCGAGCTCGACGGCCTGATGGACGAGGGCAAGTATCAGGACTTCGTCTCGAAGCTCTAACAGTCAACCGTCATGCCAGCGAAAGCTGGCATCTCCCGCCGCGGGCGCGATCTCTCGAACGTTGCGCCCGCGGCCCGAGACCCCAGCTTTCGCTGGGGTGACGTTTTAGGAAACGTGATGCGCTATCTTCCCCTGACTCCCAACGACCGGCAGGCGATGCTCGCCGCGGTCGGCGCGGCGGCGATCGACGACCTGTTCGTCGATGTGCCCGAGAGCGCCCGTCTGAGCGGCCCGATCGCGGGGCTGCCGCCGCATGCCAGCGAGCTGGCGGTCGAGCGGCACATGACCGCGCTGGCGCGCAAGAACCTGTCGGCGGGGGAATCGCCCTTCTTCCTCGGTTGCGGCGCGTATCGGCACCATGTGCCGGCAAGCGTCGACCACATCATCCAGCGCGGCGAGTTCCTGACCGCCTACACGCCCTACCAGCCCGAGATCGCGCAGGGCACGCTGCAGGTGATGTTCGAGTTCCAGACCCAGGTCGCGCGCCTGCTGGGCACCGACGTCGCCAACGCATCGATGTATGACGGCTCGACCGCGTGCTGGGAGGCGATCGGCATGGCGCGGCGCATCACCAAGCGCGGCAAGGCGATCCTGTCGGGCGGGCTGCACCCGCACTACGTCTCGGTCGCCAACACGATGGCGAAATACACCGGCGACACGCTGGTGACCGCGATCCCCGAGCTGACCGCCGAGCCGGACACCGACGCGCTGATCGGCATGATCGACGACGAGACCTCGTGCGTCGTCGTCCAGTATCCCGACATTCTCGGCCGCATCTCCGACCTCTCCGATCTCGCTGCCGCGTGCCAGGCGAAGAAGGCGCTGCTGGTCGCGGTCGTCACCGAGCCGGTGGCGCTGGGCGCGATTCGGTCGCCGGGCGAGATGGGCGCGGACATCGTCGTTGGCGAGGGCCAGTCGATCGGCGTCGGCCTGCAGTTCGGCGGGCCTTATGTCGGCCTGTTCGGCTGCAAGGAGAAATATGTCCGCCAGATGCCGGGCCGCCTCACCGGCGAGACGGTGGATGCCGAGGGCAAGCGCGGCTTCGTGCTGACGCTTTCGACCCGCGAGCAGCATATCCGCCGCGAAAAGGCGACGTCGAACATCTGCACCAGCTCGGTGCTGTGTGCGCTCGCCTGGTCGATCCACATGACCCTGCTGGGCGAGAAGGGGCTGCGGCAGCTCGCCGCGCTCAACCATGCCGGCGCGAGCGCCGCGGCGGACCGTCTGGCCAAGGTGCCGGGGGTCGAGCTGGTGACGCCGGTCTTCTTCAACGAGTTTACGCTGAAGCTCTCCAAGGAAGCGCGCCCGATCGTGCGCGAGCTGGCCGACAAGGGCATCCTCGCCGGCGTGTCGCTGGGCCGCCTCTATCCGGGCGAGGGGGCGTTGGAGAACGGCCTGGTCGTCGCGGTCACCGAAACCACCACCGCGGAGGACGTCGAGACGCTTGCCGCCGCGCTTGAGGAGGCGCTGGCATGAGCATCAACCAGTCCGGATGGCGTCCCGAGATGAACGCCGGCGCGCGCAGCGATGACGCGACCTTCACCGGCAACCGCGCGCTGATGCTCGACGAGGCGCTGATCTTCGAGATCGGCTCGCTCGACACCACCGGCGTCGACTTCGCCGAGGCGCCCAAGGCGGCGTCGCGGATCGGCGGCCTTGCGCGCAACAAGGATATCGGCCTGCCCGGTCTGTCCGAGCCGGAGGCGGTGCGCCATTACACGCGCCTGAGCCGTCAGAATTATGCGATCGACCTGGGCCTGTTCCCGCTTGGGTCTTGCACGATGAAGCACAATCCGCGCCTCAACGAGCGGATGGCGCGGCTTCCCGGCTTCGCCGACGTCCACCCGCTCCAGCCGGTCGACACGGTGCAGGGCGCGTTCGAGGTGATCCACCAGCTGGCGCACTGGCTGACGACGCTGACCGGCATGCATTCGGTGGCGATGTCGCCCAAGGCGGGCGCGCATGGCGAGCTGTGCGGCGTGCTGGCGATCCGCGCGGCGCTCGACGCCAAGGGCGAGCAGGCGCGCAAGGTGCTGCTGGTGCCGGAGAGCGCGCACGGCACCAACCCGGCGACCGCGGCGTTCGCCGGCTTCACCGTCGAGGATATCCCCGCGACCGAGGCCGGGCGCGTCGACCTCGAAGCGCTCAAGGCGCGGCTGGGGCCGGACGTGGCGGGGGTGATGATCACCAACCCGAACACCTGCGGCCTGTTCGAACCGGACATGAAGGCGATCAGCGACGCGGTGCATGAAGCGGGCGGGTACGTCTATTGCGACGGCGCCAACTTCAACGCGATCGTCGGCCGGGTGCGCCCGGGCGACCTTGGCATCGACGCGATGCACATCAACCTGCACAAGACCTTCTCGACCCCGCATGGCGGGGGCGGGCCGGGCTCGGGGCCGGTGGTGCTGTCGGCGGCGCTGGCGCCCTACGCGCCGCTGCCCTTCGTCGAGAAGCAGGGCGACCGTTTCGTGCTGATCGAGGAAGAGACGGCAGGCACGCACCATGCCGAGAGCTTCGGCCGGATGGTTTCGTTCCACGGCCAGATGGGCATGTTCACGCGCGCGCTGACATACATCCTGTCGCACGGCGCGGATGGCTTGCGTCAGGTTGCCGAGGATTCGGTGCTCAACGCCAACTATGTGCTGCGCGCGCTGGAAGACGTGCTCGACGCGCCCTTCGCCAAGAGCGGGCCGTGCATGCATGAGGCGATCTTCAGCGACAAGGGACTGCCCGAGGGCTTCTCGACGCTCGACATCGCCAAGGGGCTGATCGACGAGGGCTTCCACCCGATGACGGTCTATTTCCCGCTGGTGGTGCACGGCGCGATGCTGGTCGAGCCGACCGAGACCGAGAGCAAGGCGGCGCTGGACCAGTTCATCGGCGCGTTCCGTTCGGTCGCCGAGCGGGCCAAGGCGGGTGACGCCGCGCTCAAGTCGGCGCCGCACTTCGCGCCGCGCCGCCGCCTCGACGAGACCCAGGCCGCGCGCAAGCCGGTGCTGGTGTGGAAGGAACCGGCACAGGCCGAAGCGGCCGAGTAAGCCGCGCGTGACACGCCCCCGGTTTCGCCTAGGTTCGGGCGAAACCGGGGGAGTGCCGCATGATTCGCCGAGTCCTGACCCTTGCCGCGCTGCTGTTTGCCGCGCCGTCTCACGCACAATCCGCTGACGACACCGCGAAGCTCGCCGAGTTCAAGGCGTTCGCGACCGCGTTCCGTAAGGAGCGCGCGGTGCTCAGCCTGTCCTATGCGATCGTCAAGGACGGCAGGATCGTCGCGGCCGAGGGGATCGGCTGGCAGGATCACGACGCCGAGGAGCGGACGACGGGGGATACCAGCTACCTCGTCGCGTCGATCACCAAGACCTTCACCGGCGCGACGCTGTTGCAGATGCACGCGGACAAGGTGATCCGCCTCGACGACGAATTCACCACCCTCTCCGACTGGAAGGAGCGGTGCGAGCGGCTGACCAAGAGTGGCAACATCTTCGGTGGCGGGGTGAAGCTGGAAGACGGCTATGTCCCGCCCAAGCTCGACTGCGCCGCGAAGATCAGCGTTCGGCAGGTGCTGCAGATGCGCGTGCTGGGCACGCCGGGCAGCAACTTCATGTACAATCCGGTGGTGTTCGGGCGGCTGGCCAACTGGGTCGAGGAGAAGACCGGCAAGCCGCTGGAACATTGGGTGCGGCTTTATGTGATCGACAAGGCGGGCCTCAAGGACATCGCCGCGGGCTGGCGCGATCCCAAGGGCGGGGCTGCATTGCTCAACCTCGCGCCGCCGTTCACCAGCGGCAAGAATGGGTGGGACAGCCTGGCGCCGACGCCGTTGCCCAATCCCGAGATGAACGCGTCGAGCGGGATCATCGCCAGTGCCCGCAGCCTGGCCGAATATTCGCTGGCGCTCGATCAGGGGCGGATCCTGCCTCCGGCGTTGCGCGCGAAGATGTGGACGCCGCCGACCGATCCCGATGGCAAACCCGCCGGATATGCCTATGGCTGGTGGACGCAGAACTGGCGCGGGCAGCAGCTGGTATGGCATGGCGGGTGGTGGCCCGACGCCTATGCCGGGCTCCTGCTCAAGGTGCCGGGCAAGGGGCTGACTTTGGTGGCGCTGGGCAATACCGACGGGCTGCACTGGGGCAATCGCACCCAGGTGGCGGAGATCGAGAAGAGTCCGCTGGCGCTCAAATTCCTCGAACTGTTTGCGGCGAACTGAGCATGGCCGATCCGACGCCATGGATCGCCGCCGAGGATAGAGGCGCGGCACGCAAGCATGCCCCGGCGACACTGCGCAACCGCGAGGCGATCGCGGCGGTGCTGGCACAGGTGTTGCCGGAAGCGGGCCTGGTCCTGGAAGTGGCGAGCGGGAGCGGGGAGCATTGCGCCTATTTCGCCGGGCGTTTCCCGGCGCTGCGCTGGCAGCCGAGCGATCCCGAGCCGTCGGCGCTGACCTCGATCGCGTCGTGGTGTGCGGGACTGGCGAACGTCGCTGAGCCGCTCGCGATCGATGCGGCGGCTGCGGACTGGCCCGTCGAGTGCGCCGATGCGCTGCTGTGCATCAACATGGTGCATATCAGCCCGTGGGAAGCGACGCTGGGGCTGGTCGAAGGCGCGGCGCGGGTGTTGCCGGACGGCGCGCCGCTGATCCTCTACGGCCCCTATCGCCGGGCGGAGGTGGAGACGGCGCCATCGAACGCGGCGTTCGATGCCTCGCTCAAGGCGCGCGATCCGCGCTGGGGACTGCGCGATGTCGCGGATGTGACTGCGACCGCCGCGGAGCGCGGGCTGGCGTTTGAGCGGCTGGTAGAGATGCCGGCGAACAACATCATGCTGGTCTATCGCCGTTAGGCCTTCTCGTCGGTCGCGACCGGGGTGGCGCGAAGGCCGCGCTGGCGTTCGCGCCAGACGATGTAGAGGCCGCTGGCGATGATGATCGGCGCACCGACCCAGGTCGAGGAGCCGGGGAGCACGCCGAACAGCAGATAGCCGTAGAGCGTCGCCCAGATCAGGCTCGAATAATCCATCGGCACCACCGCCGAGACCGGGGCGAAGCGCAGCGAGGCGGTGAGCGCGAGTTGGGCAGCGCCGCCGACGAAGCCGATCAGGATCAGCAACGCGAAGGTCTGCCAGTCGTGCGGCGCGGCGACGAAGGCGTAGCCGATCAAGAGCGGCGGGACGGAGAGGGTCGAGAACCAGAAGACGGTGGTGGCCGGGCTTTCGGTGCGGCCCATCTGCCGCAGCTGGATCGCGACGATGGCGACGAACAGCGCGGCAGTGAGGCCGACCAGCGCGCCGCCGAGCGGGATGTGCCCGCTGCCCGGCTGGGTGACGATCAGCACGCCGACGAACCCCGCGAGCACGGCGCCCCAGCGGTGCCAGCCGGTCCGCTCCTTGAGCACCAGCGCGCCGAGGATCGTGGCGAAGATCGGCACGGTGAAGCCGAAGGTGGTGGCTTCGGCGAGCGGGAGCAGCAGCACCGAGCCGAAATTGAACACCATGCCGGTGAGGCCCACCGCCGAGCGGCTGACATGAAGCCCGAAATGCCGCGTCTTCAGCGAGGCGAGGCCCGGCCCCATCATCACCCAGGCGAGGACGAAGGGGATCGCGAAGAACTGGCGGAACAACATGATCTCGACCAGATGCGCGCCGTGCGTCTCGACCAGTTTGATCAGCGCGCCCATCGTCGAGAGCATCAGGATCGCAAGCAGGCGCAGGCCGAGGCCGAGCATGATGCGATCGGGGTTGGCGGCGGTCACGCCTAGGGCGTTAGGCGCAAGGGGGAGGCGCGGCAAGCATCGGCGCTATCTGGACGATCCTGCCAATGCGGCGGTGTAGATTCGGTGGCCTTGCTCGGACGGAAGCGAGCGCGTCGCACGCACGAAATGGGTCTCGGCGTCACAGATGATGCGCGGCGTCGCCTGATCAGGGGCTCGTTTCCCGGTGAGCATCTCGTACGCTATGCTCGGTGTGCCATTAGCGCGCAGCGCCGCGTCGAGCCGGGCGATATCTTCCGCGTTCGGCTGTGCTGCGGTGCGCGCCGGCTGGTTCCGGCCCGCTGCCATCGCTTCGATTCGCGCCAGCACCAGCGCTTCTATCAATTTGCTGAGCGCGGGGGTGAGCTCTTTGGCGGTAAACCCGGCGCCCGTGACGAACTTGGCGCATAAATCCGGACGAAACTGCAGATGTTCGACGATCGCGAGATGCTGGCGTGACAGTGCATCGACCCGATCATGCGGAGCCGCGGCCAGATGGCGCGACTCGCGCTGGTTGATCTGACCCAGCGTTGCGTGGACCGCCTGTGAGATAGCCGTCGAATCCCGCTTGGCGGATGCCGCGCGCACCTGATCGCGCATTCGATCGAAGTCGGTGGGATAGTTCGACTTGATCGCGCGCAGGGTCGGGCCTGCCTTGGGATCTTCAAGCATCACCCGCTCTGCACCCTCCGCGGTGGCCATGTCGCTCATCGCCGCCTGTTCCCTGAAATAGGGCATGCCCCATTTGAATGCGGCGACAGCCAGCATCGCGAGGATTCCCCCGCCGATGATCTTGGTCCAGTCCTTTTCGTTCTTTTCGACGTAGCTCATGGTTCGTTCCCCCATCGCAACAAACCATCTGACCCTTGGCGTGGTCAAGCCTTGGCCTTACAGGCGTGCCCCATGATTAAGCACGCACTGAACGTCACCCGCGAAGCGGACTTCGCCGCCTGGTATCAGGCTGTCATCTCGGAAGCCGATCTGGCCGAGGAGTCGGGGGTGCGCGGCTGCATGATCATGCGGCCATGGGGCTACGGCATCTGGGAGCGGATACAGCGCCTGCTCGACGACCGCATCAAGGGCGTCGGCTATGACAATGCCTATTTCCCGCTGTTCATCCCGCTGTCCTATTTCGAGAAAGAAGCCGAGCATGTCGACGGCTTCGCCAAGGAGATGGCGGTGGTCACGCACCACCGGCTGGTCGGCGACGGCAAGGGCGGCCTGACCCCCGATCCCGAGGCGAAGCTGGAGGAACCGCTGGTCGTGCGCCCGACGTCGGAGACGGTGATCGGCACGGCGTTCTCGCGCTGGGTACAGTCGTGGCGCGACCTGCCCGTGCAAGTGAACCAATGGGCCAACGTGGTGCGCTGGGAAATGCGCACGCGCATGTTCCTGCGCACCGCCGAATTCCTGTGGCAGGAGGCGCACGCCGCCTATGCCAGCGCCGAACAGGCGCGCGAGCAGACGATGGTGGGCCTCGAAGTCTATCGCAGCTTTGCCGAGGACGTCGCGGCGATGCCGGTGATCGCGGGGGAGAAGCCGGAGAATGAGCGCTTCCCCGGCGCGGTCGCGACCTTCTCGATCGAGGCGATGATGCAGGACGGCAAGGCGCTGCAGGCCGGCACCAGCCATTTCCTGGGCACCAATTTCGCCTCGGCGCAGAATATCCGCTTCCAGAATGCGAATGGCGAGTTCGAGCTGGCCAACACGATCAGCTGGGGCATGTCGACGCGGATGATCGGCGGCATCATCATGGTACATGGCGACGATGACGGCCTGCGCGTTCCGCCGCGGCTGGCGCCGTGGCAGGTGGTGATCGTACCGATGCTGCGCGACAGCGACGAGGATGCCGCGCTGCTCGACTATTGCGAGGGGCTTAAGGCGGAGCTGGTGAAGCTGAGCGCGTTCGGCGAGCCGGTGCGCGTGCTGCTCGACACCCGCGCGGCCAAGGCGGCGAACAAGCGCTGGGGCTGGGTCAAGAAGGGCGCGCCGGTGGTGATCGAGGTCGGCGGCCGCGACATGGCGGGCGGCAACGTCTCGATGATCCGCCGCGACCGGCTGTACCGCGAGGACGGCAAGCTCGACAGCGCGATCCTGGCCAAGGGCGATTTCGTCGCGCAGGCGGCGGGGCTGCTGGAGGAGATCCAGACCGCGCTGCACAGCCAGGCGCGCGCCAAGCTGGACGCCAACATCGTCCGCGGGGTCGACAGCTTCGACGCGCTCAAGGCGCATTTCGAAGGATCGGGCAAATATCCCGGCTGGGTCGAGGTGCAGTGGGCCAAGCCGACCGACGAGGAGTTGGACAAGGCGGTCGAGCTGATCAAGGCGCTGAAGCTCACCTTCCGCAACGTGCCGCTGGACGCAGCGCCGGCGGACGGGACCTGCATGTTCACCGGCCGCCCGGCGGTCGAGCGGATCCTGGTCGCGCGCGCCTATTGAGAGCTTGAAAGGACTGCCCCCGCGCGAGGCGGGGGCAGTGTTCGATCATTTGGCCCCGGTACCCGGCTCGGACGTCTTGGGCGGTTTGCCGTCTTCGATCCGGCCTTCGTTGCGCAGGTCGCGACCTTCCTGCGCGCGCTTCTGGGCTTCGGGCGATTTGCCGTGCTCATTCAGCTCTTCCTTCACGAAGCCGGCGGCTTCCTTGAGCTTTCCTTCGACGCTCATGCGCTTTCTCCTGATTGCCGTAAGTGACGGTAATTAAAGCGCATGTGGCGACGAAAGGGTTCCAGCTAAACCGGCGTGGAGCGATCAACCGAGGTTCACGCGGGACGGCGGCGGTCGCGCGACCCGGGCCCGCAGGGGGTCGTCAGGGCAGCGGCCGGTCGCGCGTGACCGGCCGGGCCGTGAAGCCCAGTGCGGGGGCGAGCTTTGCCAGCGCGTGCTCGCCAAGGGCGCGGGCAGTGGTGATCTTGCCGCCGAACACCGACAGGATTGGCGCGCTGCTCGTATCGAGTTCGAGCACATAGTCGCGGGTGATCGTTCGCGCCTCGTCCTTGCCGTCGTCGTACAGCGCCCGGATGCCCGACCAGGTGCCGGTGACATCGGCGGGAGCGATCTGCCGACGGAAATAGCGGTTCGCGGCGGCGCATAGATAGTCGATCTCGGCCGAAGTGATTCCGGCGTCCTCGGGCCGCTCGACCGGCACGTCGGTGGTGCCGATCATCGTGCCGCCGCGCCACGGCGTCGCGAACACCACGCGGCGGTCGGGCTGTTGCAGGATATAGGCGTGATCGCCCTCCCACAAAGCCGGCACGACGATGTGGCTGCCCTTGATGAGGCGCAGGCCGCTGGTGGTGCGGATGCGGATCGTGTCGAGAAAGGCCTTCACCCACGGACCGGTTGCGTTGACGATGGCGCGGGTGTCGATGGTGCGGCGGTCGCTGAGGAAGACATGCCAGCCCATGCCGCCGCGTTCGGCCCCGGTGACGGCGACTCCGGTTTCGACTTGCGCGCCATTGGCAACGGCGTCGGCGGCATTGGCACGAACCAGCGCGGCATCATCGACCTGCGCATCCCAATAGAGAAACCCGCCGACATTGTGAGCGATCGGGGCGAGTCGGGGATCGTCGCGGCGCAGCGCGCGCGAGCGCGGCAGCGACGAGCCGAGACCGAGCAGATCGTAGAGATAGAGGCCCGCGCGGACCATCCACCAGGGGCGGACGCTGTGCGTATGCGGCAGGACGAACGCCATCGGATGGATCAGGTGCGGCGCGGCGGCGAGCATCCGCTCGCGTTCGTGCAGCGCTTCACGCACCAGACGGAACTCATAGGTTTCGAGGTAGCGCAGCCCGCCATGGATCAGCTTGCTGGAGGCGGAGGAGGTGTGCGCGGCGAGATCGTCCTTCTCGACCAGCAGCACCGACAGGCCGAGCAGCGAGGCCTCGCGTGCGATCGCGCAGCCGTTGATGCCGCCGCCGGCGATGAGAAGGTCGTAGGTCACGCCAGCAGCCTATTCGGTTGGGAATCGGGCGCACAGTCCCTATATTCAGGGCCAATGGCAAAACAGAACAAAGCAAAGAAGCCCGCGCCCGGCATGCCGACGCGGCAACAGATTCTCGATTTCATTACCTCTTCCGATCAGCCCGCGGGCAAGCGCGAGATTGCGCGCGCCTTCGGGCTGGCGGGGCAGGAGAAGATCACGCTCAAGGCGCTGCTGCGCGACATGGCCGACGAAGGCCTGATCGACAGCGCGCCCGGCCGCGCCTTCCACAAGATGGGCGGCGTACCCAAGGTCACCGTGCTGCGCGTGACCGACGCCGATGGCGATACCGTCTGGGCGGTGCCCGAACGCTGGGAGGCCGAGGGCGTCCCCGTGCCGCGGCTGCGCGTGCGCGAACGCGGCAAGCATGGCGCGCTGGCCGTGGGCGACCGCATCCTGGCGCGGACCGAAGAGGCCGGAAACGGGCTGATCGCCCATCCGATGAAGAAGCTCGCCCGCGGCGAGGAAGCGGTGCTGGGCGTCGTCAGGGAGGAGGGCGGACGGCTCTATCTCCACGGCCTGGAGAAGAAGGAGCGCAACAGCTTCGTCATCTCCGAGCGTAACGGCGCCGAGCCGGGCGATCTGGTCATGGCGGAGAAGAGTGGGCGCGGTCCGCGCATCTTCGCCAAGGTGACCGAAGTGCTGGGCGATCCGTTCGCCCCGCGCAGCTTCAGCCTGATCGCGATCCACAAGCACAGCATCCCGAACGTGTTCTCGGAGGAGCTGCTTGCGGAAGCCGAGCGGGTCGCGAAGCAGGATCTGGGCAAGGGGCGCGAGGATCTGCGCCATATCCCGATCGTGGCGATCGATCCCTCCGATGCGCGCGACCATGACGACGCGGTATGGGCGGCGCCGGACGACGATCCCAAGAACGAGGGCGGATGGAAGGCGATCGTCGCGATCGCCGATGTCAGCTTCTATGTCCGTCCCGGATCGCTGCTCGACCGCGAGGCGCGCAAGCGGGGCAATTCGGTCTATTTCCCCGACCGCGTCGTGCCGATGCTGCCCGAAATCCTGTCGGCGGATGTGTGTTCGCTGAAGCAGGGCGTCGATCGCGCGGCGATGGCGTGCCACCTGCAGATTTCGGACAAGGGCGAGATCAAGGGCTGGCGCTTCACCCGCGCCGTCGTGAAGCTTGCTGCCAACATCGCCTATGAGGACGCGCAGGCGGCGATCGATGCGGCGGGCGAGAAGGCGGACGTCACCTCTTCGCCGTGCGGGATCCCTGCGGAGGAACTGGCCGGGGTCGATCCGGCGCTGGTCGATTCGACGCTGCGGCCGCTCTGGGCGTGCTGGCGCGCGCTCAACAAGGCGCGCGAGAAGCGCGAGCCATTGGACCTCGACCTGCCCGAACGGCGGATCATGCTCGACGAGAAGGGGCGCATCCTCTCGGTCGCGCCGCGCGAGCGGCTCGACGCGCACAAGCTGATCGAGGATTACATGATCGCCGCCAACGTCGCAGCCGCCAAGGCGCTGGAAGCGCGCAAGGCGCCGGTGATGTACCGTGTCCACGAACCGCCGAGCCGCGAGAAGCTGGTCGCGCTCAAGGAGTATCTGAAGACGCTGGAGGTCGAGTTCGCGCTGGGTCAGGTGATCCGTCCGGGCACGTTCAACCATGTCATCGCGCGCGTGGCCGAGGCCGAGTTCCGCGAAGAGGTGATGATCCAGGTGCTGCGCACCCAGACCCAGGCCTATTACGGGCCGCAGAATGCCGGGCATTTCGGCCTCGCGCTGGGCAGCTATGCACACTTCACCTCGCCGATCCGGCGTTATGCCGATCTGGTCGTGCACCGTGCGCTGGTCGAATCGAACAAGCTTGGGCCGGGCGGCGAACTGCCCACCGATGCCGAAATGGCGAAGACCGGCGAGGTCATCAGTCAGCTCGAGCGGCGGGCGATGGAGGCTGAGCGCGAGACGGTCGACCGCTATGTCGCTGCATATCTGTCGGCGCATGTCGGCGAGGTGATGGAGGCGCGGATCACCGGGGTGCAGAATTTCGGCTTCTTCGCCACGGTCGACGGCGTCGGTGGCGACGGGCTGGTGCCGGCACGTGACCTGGGCCGCGAATATTTCCGCTATGACGAGGCGGCGCAGAAGCTGGTGGGCGAGGAGACCGGTGAGGAATTCTGCCTTGGGCAGCGGCTGCCGCTAAGACTGGTCGAAGCCAACCCGGTGTCCGGCGCGCTGCGCTTCGAATTGCCCGACGGCAAAGGCAGCGGGTCCGGGCCGCGGCCCGAGCGGGCGCGCAAGCCGGGGCCGCCGCGCGCGCTCAAGCGTCGCGGGCGGCCGGCGAACATCAAGCATCAGGGCAAGAAGCGATAAGCGGGACTGGATATGGCGGTGGAGTCGGTCGCAATCACGGCAGCGGGGCGGGCGCGGCGGAAACTGGTCGATCATTTCTGCGCCCAGCATGCGATCACGCCATACGATACGATCCTCTATACCCCGCCGGCCGAGCTCAAGCCGGCGTTCGACGGGCTGCTCGCCGAGCGGCTGATCCGCAAGGAGGGGCATGCCTATTACTGGCTCGACCTGCGCGCCTATGAGGCGGCGGTCGAGCGGCGGCGGCGCAAGCTGGTGCCGGTGACGATCGCGGTGTCGGTGCTGCTCGCGGCGGTCGCGATGCTGTTCTACGCCGGTTAGGCGACCCGGAAGGTCAAGCCGGCATTGGCCTCGAGCCTTGCCTTCAACGGCTCGGCCATCAGCGCGCCCGGCGTCCAGACGCCGCCCCCGCCATCGACGTCGCGGAGCAGGCAGAGCGCGGCCTCCGCGATCATCTTGCTGGTCGAGCCATAGCCGGGGTCGCGGTCGCCGGTGACGGTGGCCGTCAGGCGTTCGCCCGACGGCATTTCGGCGATAAAGTCGATCTCGTAGAAGCCGGCCTCGCGCTCTTCCTTCGACGGGCCCTCGCCGGGGGCAGGGCCCTTGTCCGCGTTCATCGGGTTCATCTTGGCGATCGCTTCGGCGGCGGCCTTGCCTAGCTCGCCCAGCCCGGGCGCGACCATCATCTCGTCATAGCGGAAATCGCGGCCATAGGGGTGGTGGGTGAGGAAGTTGGTGCGGTGGATGTTCTTGGTGTTGATCACCGCCATCATGAACGGCGCGACCCAGCCGCCGACCGCCTCGTCATATTCGGGCATGATGCCCTTGGGCTGATCGGGCCCGGTAAAGCCGGGGGTGAGCGCGAAGGGATCGAGCAGCACCTTGAACACCGCCGGGTTCTTCGCGGCGGCTGCGGCGGTCGCCTTGCCGCTGGCGAAGGTGCCGCCGGAGAAGGTACCCTGCATCTTGCGCACACGCCCTTTGACGCGCGGGGCGGGCTGGCCGAACTTCGCCTTCGCCGCCTGCTGCACGGTCCACACGCCGAGATCGAAGGGGGTCGAATCGAAGCCGCACGACAGGACGATGCGCGCGCCGCTCGCCTTGGCCGCGGCGTCGTGCCGGGCGATGATGTCGTGCATCCAGTTGGGCTCGCCGCACAGGTCGACATAGCCGGTGCCGGTCTCGACACAGGCGGCGACGAGATCGTTGCCGTAGAGCTGATAGGGACCGACGGTCGAGATCACGACCTTGGTCCGCTGCGTCATCGCCCGGAGCGCCGACGGATCGTCGGCATTGGCGGCGATCAGCGGAGTCGATGCGGGCGCGCCGATTTCGTCGCGCACCTGTTCCAGCTTGGTGAGCGAACGCCCCGCCATCGCCCAGTTGACGCTGCCGTCGCCATAGCGCTGCACGAGATACTCGGCGACGAGGCGGCCGGTGAAGCCAGTGGCGCCATAGACGATCAGATCGAATTCGCGTGCCATGTTTCCTCTCCCGCAATCGCCATACCGAAGGCTCCAAAGGTCCCGAAAGTCACGCTCACGCGTGCGTGAGTCGGCTGGGATTCAGAGCATACTCTAGTCGCTAGCGGAGCAGACGCGCTCCAACATTGCAAGGGGCGGCTCAGCGTTTGCGGCGGCGGGCGATGGCGTGGGCTTCGGCCCTGGAAAGCAGCACGTCGAGATCCTCGCGGCTGATGTCGAAGCTGTCGGGCAATTCGGCAAGCGCCTTGTCGATATCGTCGAGGTGAAGGCCCGGCGCACCGGTATCGACCGGCACGGGGACGTGCGGATAGCTGTGGCCCGAGACGCGATGGAAGAGCATCGCGAGCGAGACCAGCGCGATCGAGTTGATCGCGACCGGGGCGAAGGCGAAGGCGTAGCCCGCGGCATGGATGCCCTGGCTGCCGATCACTGCGGTGAGCGCGGCGGCGCCGCCCGGCGGGTGGAGACAGCGGCAGGCCGACATCGCCAGGATGGCGAGCCCGACCGAAAGGCCCGCCGCGAGCATCGGATCGGGGACATGCCGGAACACCGCGACCCCGACGAGTGCGGAGATCGTGTTGCCGCCGACGACCGGCCAGGGCTGGGCGAGCGGGCTGGCGGGGACCGCGAAGATCAGGACCGCCGACGCGCCCATCGGCGCGACGATCAGCGGCAGGTCCGACGCGGCGAGCGGAAACTGCGCGCAGATGAGAACCGTGAGCGCCAGGCAGACCGTCGCGCCGATACAGGCGACGATGCGATCGAAGGGCCGGGCACCGGCAAGGATGGGGCGAAAGAGGCGAACGGGCATCGCCACGGCTTTAGCGGCGTTGCCGGGATAGGCGAGAGCAGCAGATTCTTTCGACGGGTGAAGCTGGCGGCTGTGCCGCAGCTTTCCGTACTTGAAACGGCACGGCGGGTTTCCGACTATCGGCGGCGTGAAAGCGAAGGAAGGATAGGGATGCCGCTCGGCGGTTCGTCAGACCTGGGGCAGTTTCGGGTCCAGAGGCATTTTGCCGATCACCGCGCGTTCGCGCCCGGCGATGCGATCGAATATGCGCCGGCAGGACCGGTCGAGCGCAGGGCGTTCGATCAGCTTCGCGCCACGGGCGTGATCCGCGAGGCGCAGCCAGCCTATTACTGGTTCGATCTCGACCGTATGGGGCACGGCCGCAAGCGCCGGCGGAACCCGAAGAAGGTGATCGCGATCGTGCTGGGGATCGTGCTTGCGATCCTCACGATCCTGCTGGCGCGGGGCTAGGGGCGAACGATTGCGCCATCCTCCTTGGTGAATTCTGCGGGTTTGCGCTCCAGAAGGTCGAGCACCACTTCCGACGGGCGGCAGAGCCTGGTGCCCAACGGCGTCACGACGACGGGACGGTTCACCAGGATCGGATGCGCGATCATGGCCTCGAGGATCGTGTCGCCGGATATGGCGGGGTCGAGCAGGCCGAGTTCGGCGGCCGGGGTGCCCTTCTCGCGCAGCAGGGCGCGCGGCGTGGCGCCCATGGCCGCGAGCAGGGTGTCGAGCTGGACGCGAGTCCAGCCTGCCGTGCGATAGTCGATGATGCGCGGCGCGTATCCGGCCGCCTCGATCATCGCGAGCGCGTTGCGCGACGTGCCGCAATCGGGGTTGTGATAGATGGTGATCGGGAAGGCATCGGTCATTGCGGGCGTTCCTCGCGCAGCAGCCAGGTGAAGAAGAGGAGCGCCGCGATCGCGCCGGCAAGCTGCCCGGCGACGAACAAGGGCGCCGAATGGGGGGCGATCCCGGCGAAACTGTCCGACAGGGTCCGCGCCACGGTTACCGCCGGATTGGCGAAGGAGGTCGATGAAGTGAACCAATAGGCGGCGGTGATGTAGAGGCCGACCGCGACAGGAGTGGCGTCGGGCCGGTGGCGGCCGGTGCAGAGGATCGTGCCGATCAGGCCGAAGGTGGCGACCGCCTCGGCAAGGCCCTGCGGAAGCCCGTCGCGGGCCTTGGCCGAGAGCTGGAGGACCGGTTCGGCAAACATGGCATGCGCAACCCACACGCCGAGGATCGCGCCGGCGAACTGCGCGGCGGCATAGAGGGCGGCGGTGCGTGCATCCGTCTCGCGTTTCAGCAGCAGCGTCAGCGTGACCGCGGGATTGAAGTGAGCGCCGGAAATCGGCCCGAACATCTGGATGAGCACGATGAGGCCGGCGCCGGTTGCAAGCGTGTTGCCGAGCAGTGCGATCGCGTCGTTGCCGCCCGAAAGCCGTTCGCCCATGATCCCGGAGCCGACGACGATGGCGAGCAGCATTGCCGTGCCGGTGAATTCGGCGATGACGCGTCGGGGCAGCGTCACGACGCGCAGCAATCGGCCTTGCGTGCGACGTCGGTGAGCGAGCCGCAAATCTCCGGGCGCCCGGCGCAGCAATCGGCGACGAGGAAGCCGAGCAGCCCGCGCATCCCGTCATAGTCGGCCGAATAGATGATCGACCGCCCCTCACGGCGCGATCGGACGAGTCCGGCATTGCCAAGGATCGTCAGATGCGTGGACAGCGTGTTGGGCAGCAGGCCGACCTCGCGCGCGACCTCGCCCGCGGGGAGGCCGTCTGTGCCGGCGCGGACCAGCAGGCGGAATACGGCAAGGCGGCTGGCATGGGCGAGCGCGGACAGCGCATCGACGGCGACGGGCAGTTGCATCAGCAGCAGGCCGGTTTGGCGGGCTCGGGCGTGCAGCAGGCGCTGGCGGCGTCGGGGATCACCTCGTCCTCGCCATAGGCGGTGGCGTCGCCATGGGTGAAGAAGGTTTCCCAGCGCACTCCGGCGGGGTCGGTCACCCACGATTTGTCCGACCGGGCGTAGCAGCAGGTGGTCGCTTCCTGATCGAAGGTCTGCGCGCCCGCGGCCTTGAGCCGTCCGGCAAGCTCGCCCAGTTCCGCGGCGCTGTCGACCTGGACCCCGACATGGTCGATCCCGGTGGCGCGGGCACGTGAGGAGATGGCGAGATTGACGCGCGGATCGTCGAGCATCCACTTCGCATAATCGCCCTTCACCACGGTGGGCGAGGCGTTGAACAGCGTGGTGTAGAAGGCGATCGCCGGTTCGATCTCCGGAACGCTGACGTGCAGGTGAAGGCGCTTCATGGCTGGTCTCCGACGTTTCAATGATTCGAATATTCTCGAAATATCGAAACGTCAAGCGGAAGCATTCAGCCCGGTCGCGTCGCCCGAAGGAGCCGGCCGGCGCGCGCGACGCGCTGTCCGGTCTCGAACGCCGCCTGGCCGCCCACCATCACCAGATCGAACCCCTGCGCGCGGGCGAACGGATCGAGATAGGTCGAGCGGGCGCGGACCTTCGCAGGGTCGAACAGGATGAGGTCGGCCTTGGCGCCCACGCGGATCGTTCCGCGATCGGTTAGGCGCAGGATGCGCGCGGGGAAGCTGGTGGCCTTGCGCACCGCCTCCTCGATCGGGATCCGCTTCGACTTCACCACATAGTCCTCGATCAGCTTGGCATAGGTGCCGGTGGCGCGCGGGTGGCGCATGCCCGGGCCGCCATCGGTGGAGATCGCGACCATGGGGTCGAGCAGCAGCACGTCCTGCAATGCCTGATCCATGGTGAAATGCGCGCCGGAGCCGCCATTGGGGCCGAGCTGGATGAGGAAATCGGGAAAGGCGAGGCCGGCTTCCTGTGCGGCTTGCGCGACGGTCTTGCCCGCGTGCTTGCCGGTGCCGAGCAGCAGCATCTCCGGCCCGCCGCGGCGGATCATGCGCTTTTCGAGATAGTCGCGCAGCTCGGCGCGGCGGGTGGTAAGGATGGTGGCATAGTCGGTGGGCGGCAGCGCCCATTGCGGGAACAGGATCGCGATGCCGGTGAAGCCGGCATTATAGGGATAGGCGTCGGCGGTGAGGTCGATCCCGGCGCGGCGCTTGGCGGCGAGATCGTCGAGCAGGGCACGGGCGCGCGCCTCGCCTTTGCCGAACACCACCTTGAGGTGCGAGATATGCGGGCGGGCGGGGCCGGCCGAGGCGATCAGCTCGTCGATCGACGTCTCGATCTCGTCGTCATTCTCCGACCGCATATGGCTCATCACCACGCCGTCATGGCGCGCGACCACGCGGCCGAGCGCGGTCAGTTCGGGCGTCTGCGAATAGATGCCGGGCACATATTCGAGGCCGTAGGTGAGGCCGAAGGCGCCTGCGCGGAGCTCGGCGTCGAGCTGGGCTTCGAGCCGGGCGAGCGCCGCGGCATCGGGGCGACGGACGGAGTCGGGGATATTGGCCGCGCGGCGCAGCGTGCCGTGGCTGGCGAGCGCGACGACATTGAGGTCGAGCGGCGCGCGGTCGGCGGCGCGCATCCAGCCGCGCAGGTCGAGATCGCCTTTGATCCGCGGGCCGCCACCATCGACGCCGAGCGTGATGGTGGTGACGCCCATGGCGAGGAAAGCGTCAAAGGAGTCGCTCATCGGGTCGCCATGGGTGTGGGTGTCGATGAAGCCGGGGGCGAGGACGCGGCCCTCGCCCGGGATGATACGGGCGGCGGCAACGCGGGTGCGCGCGGACGGCGCCGAGATGGACGCGATGCGGTCGCCGCTGACGAGGACGTCGGCTGGGCGGGGCGGCGCGCCGGTGCCGTCGACGAGCGTGACTTCGCGGAACAGCGTCGCGGGAGCAGTCGCCGCAGACGCGGTGCGGAGGGTGAGGCCGCTGGCGACCGCGCCGCCGATGAGCTGCCGCCGCGACAGATGCTGGTTCATGGATATCCCCCTCGCAAGACCCGATGGAGACTAGGCGGGGCGGAGGCTCTCCGGCAACGCGCGAGAGGTTCTGCACCTATAGACTGGGGTTCTGGGTCGCGCTGCGGACGTTCTACCACCGTCACTCAGGCCTTGTGCCGGTGTGCCCGGAGAGACGGTGTTACCCGGTTCTAGGGCGCGTCGTTGAACTGGAGCGAGGCGAGCTTGGCGTAGAGGCCGCCCTTGGCCACCAACTCAGCATGCGTGCCGGTTTCGACGATGCGGCCCTCATCCATCACGATGATGCGCTTGGCCGCGCGCACCGTGGCGAGGCGGTGGGCGATGACGAGGGTGGTGCGGCCCTGCATCAGATGCTCGAGCGCGTCCTGGACGAGCCGCTCGCTCTCTGCATCGAGCGCGCTGGTCGCTTCGTCGAGCAGCAGGATCGGGGCGTCGCGCAGCAAAGCGCGGGCGATCGCGAGGCGCTGGCGCTGGCCGCCCGACAGGCGCGCGCCATCTTCGCCGAGGAAGGTTTCGAGGCCCTGGGGAAGTTCGCGCAGGAATTCGGCGGCGTTGGCGGCCTCGGCCGCCTGCCAGATCTGCTCCTCGGTCGCGTCCCAGCGGCCGTAGCGGAGATTGTCGCGCGCGGTGGCGGCGAAGATCACCGTTTCCTGCGGCACCATCGCCATGCGCGCGCGAACCTCGCCCGGATCGGCGGAACGGACGGGGATGCCGTCGACGCGGATTTCGCCGCCTTCGGGATCGTAGAAGCGCTGGACGAGCTGGAAGAGGGTGGACTTGCCGGCGCCCGAGGGGCCGACGACCGCGACGGTCTCGCCCGGCGCGACCGACAGCGTGAACTGGTGGAGCGCCGAGACTTCCGGGCGCGTCGGGTAGCGGAAGGTGACATTCTTGAAATCGATCGCGCCCAGCGGCGGGACGGGCAGCGGGACGGGATTGGCGGGCGCGGCGATGTCCGGCTCCTGCGCGAGCAGCTCGGCCAGGCGGCTGGCGGCGCCCGAGGCGCGCAGCAGATCGCCATAGACTTCGGTCAGCGCGCCGAACGCGCCGGTGACGAGACCCGCGGTGATGACGAAGGCGGTGATCGAGCCGCCGGAGATGCGTCCCTCGGCAACGCCATAGACCGCGTCCCACATGATGAGGGTGATCGCGGTGAAGAGGGCGAAGATGACGAGCGCGGTCATCAGCGCGCGGGTGGCGAATCGTTTCCGGGCGGTCGCGAAGCCGGCATCGACCGCAGTCTGGAAGCGCTCGCCCTCGCGGCGTTCCTGTCCGAAGGCCTGGACGATGCGCATCGCGCCGAGCGTTTCGGAGGCGATCGCGCCGATATCCGCGACCCGATCCTGGCTGGTGCGCGAGAAACGGCGCACGCGGCCGCCGAGCCACATGATCGGCAGCACGATCACCGGGATGCCGATGATGAGATAGGCGGCGATCTTCGGCGCGAGGACGAAGAGATAGACGGTGCCGCCGATCGCGATCAGCAGGTTGCGCAGCGCGACCGAGACGGTGGTGCCGACGATCTGCTCGACGACCGCGGTATCGGCGGTGAGCCGGCTGGCGATTTCCGACGGGCGGTTCTCCTCGAACCATTTTGGGGGCAGGCGGAGGAGATTGCGGTGCACGGCGGCGCGCAGGTCAGCGACGGTGCGCTCGCCCAGCCAGGATACGAAGTAGAAGCGCATCGCGGTCGCGAAGGCGAGCACAACGACCACCAGCAGCAGCCCCTGGAAATAGGCGCCGATCCGGCTGGGGTCGGCATCGGCACCAAAGCCCTTGTCGACCACTTCCTTGAAGGTGCGCGGGATCCACAGCGTCGCGCCCGCCGCGAGAATCAGCGCGACGATCGCGAGTCCGAGCTGGAGCGGGTAGCGGCTGGTGTGTCGCCAGACGATACGCAGGCTGGACAGCTTGCGGGGCGTCGGGGAAGTCTCGGGCTTCGAAGCAGGCTCGGCCATGCGCGGCGCCTAGCCCGAAGCGCGCGCCAAGGGAACATCATTCCCACCTCGAACATTGGGTATGGATGGACATTGCACCGCAGCACCCGGCCGCTATAACCCCCTGCCACCGTTGTCAGACGGGCTGCGTGGGGCGGGGACAGTAACGACCGATGTTGTATGATGCTTACGAGATGCAGCGCTCCATGCTGGCGGGCGCCAGCGCGCTGGCCAATTTCAGTGCCGGGCTGCTGAACAATCCTGCAAATCCCTTTGCTTATTTCGGCGGCGGGCCGATCCTGGCGTCCGCGCTTGAAGTGTTCGCGCACGCCGCCGCACCGCGCGGCAAGCCCGATTTCGGGCTGGACTTCACGACCATCGACGGCAAGCGAATCGATGTCCGCGAGGAGATCGTGCTGCGCAAGCCGTTCGGCCAGCTCAAGCGATTCGTGCGGGAAGGCGTCGAGGGCGGGCCCAAGCTGCTGATCGTCGCACCGATGAGCGGCCATTTCGCGACGCTGCTGCGCGGCACGGTCGAGCGCATGCTCCCGGCCGCCGACGTCTACATCACCGACTGGCGCGATGCGCGGCAGGTGCCGCTCAGCGACGGCCGTTTCGATCTCGACGATTATGTCGATTACGTGATCGAGTTCATGGCGGCGATCGGGGCGGAGGGTGACCAGCGCGCCCATGTGCTCGCCGTCTGCCAGCCTTCGGTGCCGGTCTATGCCGCGGTCGCGCTGATGAACGCGGACAAGCATCCCAACCGCCCGCGCACGCTGACGATGATGGGCGGACCGATCGACACGCGCGAGGCGCCGACCGCGGTCAACACGCTGGCGACCGAGCGCCCGCATGCCTGGTTCGCGCAGAACGTGATCGCGACTGTGCCGGCGACCTATCCGGGCGCTGGCCGGCGGGTCTATCCGGGTTTCCTGCAGCTTGCCGGGTTCATGACGATGAATCTGGGCAGCCACATGATTTCGCACTGGGAGATGTTCAAACATCTGGTGAAGGGCGATGGCGAGAGCGCGGATTCGACGATGCGCTTCTATGACGAATATCGCGCCGTGTGCGACATGACCGCCGAATTCTACCTCCAGACGATCGACGTTGTGTTCCAGGCGCATTCGCTGCCCAAGGGCGAGATGATGCATCGCGGCCGCCGCGTCGATCCAGGTGCGATCACCGACACCGCGCTGCTGGCGGTCGAGGGCGAGCGCGACGATATCTCGGGCCTGGGCCAGACCAAGGCGGCACTGACGATCGCCACCGGCCTGCCCGCCAGGATGAAGAAATACCACATGGCGCCTGCCGTGGGCCATTATGGCATCTTCAACGGCAGCAAGTGGCGGACGAAGATCGCGCCGGTGCTGGAAGAATGGATCGCCAAGCACAGCGCATGAAAGAGCGGGGATGAGCGCAATCGCGCATCCCGGGTCCTGTCATTGCGGGGCGATCCGTTTCACCCTGCTGAGCGATCCGGCAGAGCTGACGACCTGCGACTGCTCGCTCTGCGTCAAGCGCAACGCGGTGATGACCAAGGTGCCCGAAGCCGATCTGCGGATCGACGCGGGCACTGAGCATCTGACGCTCTATGAGTGGAATACCCGCCGGGCGAAGCATTATTTCTGCGACCGCTGCGGCATCTATGTCTTTCACAGAAAGCGCGCCGCCCCAGACCATTTCGGGGTCAACATCTTCTGCCTCGACGGTTTCGATCCGTCACGGCTGCCGGTCCGAGCCACCGAGGGCGAGGCCATGAGCGTGGAATGTACCGACCCGCGCCCCGAATGGCCCGGACCGCGCGTTCAGTCGTAGCCCAGCATCACGAATTCATAGGCGATGAGCGCGATCAGTGCCCAGATCGCGAGGACGATGATCACGCCCCATTTGCTCACCGGGCGTTCGGCGGCGGCTTCCGCTGTCGCACGATGTTCGGCAAGGACGGCGGGCGGGACCAGGCGTGCGAACAGCCACACGCCCGCCGGGATCAGGATCGCGTCGTCGACCAGGCCGAGCACCGGGATGAAGTCCGGGATCAGGTCGATCGGCGAGAGCGCATAGGCGGCGACGAGCAACCCGACGAGCTTGGCAATGAGCGGCGTGCGCGGATCGCGCGCGGCGAGCCAGACGGCGTGCGATTCGATGCGGATGCGGTGGACGAGCGATTTCCCCATCGGGAAGGAATCGTCCGGCGTATCGTTCGGGTCAAGCGTCGCTGCTGCGGACAGCGCCCCGGCATCAGACCGGGGCGTGGCAGACGAACTCGACCAGCCGCCCGTCAGGGTCGCGCAGATAGCCGGCATAGTAATCGGGGTGGATATGCGGCGCGAGCGCCGGTGCGCGGTCCAGCTCGAAGCCGGCGTCGCGTCCGATCGCGTAGATCGCATCGACCGCGGGCCGATCGGGCGCGGTGAAGGCGAAATGGACATTTTCCGAGGCGTCACCCTCGACCAGGAAGAAGTCGAGGCGGTTGCCGTCGCCAAAGCCCTTGGCGGCGGAGTCCACGATCAGGCGGTAGCCGATCGGGGCGAGCAGGGTGCCGTAGAAGTGCAACGTGCGGGCGAGGTCCGGGGTCTTGATTTCGAGATGGTCGAGCAATGCTTGTCTCCTTGGTCGGAGGCATGCAGATAAGGGCACGAAAGCGCGGAGTACGTGCGGCGCGGGCGATAGTTTGATCGATATCGATCATATTCTGAAACATATTGATTGGAACCAGCCATGCCTGTCGATCTCGATCCCGCCGATCGCAAGTTGCTGGCACTGATGCAGGAAGACAGCGGTACGCCGATCAACGCGCTGGCGGCCGAGACCGGCCTGTCGTCGGCATCGGTTCAGCGGCGGCTGCGGCGTCTGCGCGAGCGCGGGGTGATCGCCCGCGAGGTCGCGGTGATCGATCCCGGCGCGGCCGGTATCGGCATGAGCTTCGTCGTGATGGTCGAGCTGGAGCGCGAGCGGATCGATCAGCTCGATGCGTTCCGCCGCAAGGCGATGCGCGAACCGCACGTTCAGCAATGCTATTATGTGACGGGAGAGGCCGATTTCGTGCTGGTCTGCGTCGCGCGCGACATGGCTGAATTCGAGGAACTGACGCGGCGGCTGTTCTTTGGCGACGAGAATGTTCGGCGGTTCCGCACCTCGGTGGTGATGGGGCGGACCAAGGTAGGGCTGACGCTGCCGATCGCGTGATTGCCGGAGGCGTCAGGTTATGTATCATCCCGGCCTCAACGACGATGGAGAGGCTGTATGAAGGCGTTGCTTGGAACTCTTTTGCTTGCCGCGGCGGTACCGGCTGCGGCCGGGCCTGCGCCTGCCTCTCCGCTGCTCGGCAGCTGGTCGGTCGATCTCACGCGCCTGCCGATCCCGCCCGAAGCCCGGCCCAAGAGCGTCACCATCACCTATAGCGATGCCGGTGCCGGCAAATGGCGCGCCGATGTGGTCGTGATGCGGCCTGACGGATCGAAGGACCATGCCGAGAGCGTCTATCCGCTCGACGGTACCTCAGTGCCGGTTACAGGCAATTTCGAGGCGGACACGACCGCGGCGCGGCTACCCGAGGCGAATGTCATGATCATGGCGCTGGCCAAGGGCGGGATCCCGGCATCGACCCGCATCTATGCGGTCGCGCCCGACGGCAAGACGATGACCGAGACTGCAGTCTATTTCCGTGACGGCCAGCCGGTGATGCGGACCAACTATTTCACGCGGGTGAAGTAGGGCGTCGATCGCATCGCGGCCTGAACTGGAAAGGGCCGGCGGATCGCTCCGCCGGCCCTTTGTTCATTCAGGCTCCGGAGGGCTCAGAGGACTTCGAACAGCCCCGCCGCGCCCATGCCGCCGCCGACGCACATCGTGACGACGACGTACTTGGCGCCGCGACGCTTGCCCTCGATCAGCGCATGGCCGGTGCAGCGCGCGCCGGTCATGCCATAAGGGTGGCCGATCGAGATCGAGCCGCCATTGACGTTGAGCAGCTCGTTGGGGATGCCGAGCTTGTCGCGGCAGTAGAGGACCTGCACCGCGAACGCCTCATTGAGCTCCCAAAGGCCGATATCGTCCATCTTGAGGCTGAAGCGCTCGAGCAGGGCAGGGATCGCGAAGACGGGGCCGATGCCCATCTCGTCGGGCTTGGTGCCCGCGACCGCCATGCCGACATAGCGGCCGAGCGGGGTGAGGCCGCGCTTCTCGGCGAGCTTCTCTTCCATCAGCACCGAGGAGGAGGACCCATCCGAGAGCTGGCTGGCGTTGCCTGCGGTGATCACGCCGTTGGGAACGACCGGCTGGAGCGCCTGAAGGCCCTCGAGCGTGGTTTCGGGGCGGTTGCCCTCGTCCTTGGTGAGGGTGACCTCCTTCTGCGTGACCTCCTTGGTCTCCTTGTTGACGATGTTCATCGTCGCGGTGACCGGTACGATCTCGTCGTCGAACTTGCCCGCGGCCTGTGCGGCGGCGGTGCGCTGCTGCGACTGGAGGCTGTACTCGTCCTGGACCTCGCGGCTGATATTGTAGCGCGCGGCGACGACCTCGGCGGTTTGCAGCATCGGCATGTACACGTCATTGTGCATCGCCAGCAGTTCGGGATCGGCGGCGATCCGCATCTGCGGGGTCTGGACGAGGCTGATGCTCTCGACGCCGCCGCCGATGGCGATGTCCATATTGTCGACGATGATCTGCTTGGCAGCGGTGGCGATCGCCATCAGGCCGCTGGCGCACTGGCGGTCGACCGACATGCCCGAGACGCTGACCGGCAGGCCCGCGCGCAGCGCCGCCTGGCGGGCGATGTTGCCGGCCTGGTGACCCTGCTGGAGCGCGGCGCCGAAGACGACGTCCTGCACTTCGCCACCCTCGATCCCGGCGCGCTGGACGGCGGCCTCGATCGAACGGGCAGCGAGCGTCTGGGCCGGCAGCGCGTTGAACGCGCCGCGATAGGCGCGGCCGATCGGGGTGCGGGCGGTGGAGACGATGACGGCGGAACGCATGGGGTGGCTATCCTTTTGCTATGATCGTTAGACGAAAATCTGGCTGATCCATTCGGCGATCATCGCGGGCTTGCTCTCGCCCTCGATCTCGACGGTGAACTCGACGGTCTGCTGCCACTGGCCGGGGCGCTTCTCGGCCAGCTCCAGCGTCTTGAAGCGGCCGCGCACGCGCTTGCCCGAGCGGACCGGGGTCAGGAAGCGGACTTTGTTGCCGCCGTAATTGACGCCCATCTTCACCCCTTCGATCCGGGGTTGCGGCGTGAGCGAGTTGAGCAGCGGCATCAGCGACAGCGTGAGGAAACCATGGGCGATGGTACCGCCGAACGGGGTCATCGCGGCCTTGGCGGGATCGACATGGATGAACTGGTGATCGCCGGTCGCCTCGGCGAACGTGTCGATCATGGCCTGGGTCACCTCGACCCAATCGGACACGCGCTCCTCGCCCGTGCGGGCGGCGAGCTGCTGGATCGTGACGGTCTCGGCGTCGGCCATGAAGGCTCCTGTTGGCATCCTCGCGGCGCATGTAGGCGCAACTTGACGCGCACGGCAAGGGGGTGCCTACTGCAAACGCGAAAACAGGGTCTTACGTAGCGTAAATCTGCGCAATTGAGTCCAAACCCAACATTCTAAGAAATCCGGTGCAAATCGTCACGTGCGAGATTCAGAGCGAGTCTGGCGCGGCTCGCGTTCGGCATAAGGCAAGATCAGCGTACCGTCGGGCGCTGCGGTATAAGTGGTCTGGGTGGGGTAGGGGATGCTCACGCCTTCCTGCGCGAACTTGCGGACGATGCCGACGATCACCTTGTCGCGGATCGCATGGGCTCGCGGCCAGTCGTCGCCGTGTATGTCGAACTGGAGCTTGAGGTCGATCGAACTCGGGCCGAATGCCTCGTAGCTGGAGCGCGCGACGGTCGCCCCCTGCGCCTCGACCACGTCATGTATCATCTGGGGGATTTGCTCGAGCAGGTCGGGCGCGGTTTCATAGGCGACGCCGATCGTCATTTCGATCCGCGTATGGTCGCGGCCGGAGATGTTCTGAATCTCCTTGTCCAGAAGCTGCTTGTTGGCGATTACCCGCTGCTCTCCGGTAAAGGTGCGGATGCGCGTGGATTTGAGGCCGATCGCTTCGACGAAGCCGAGCGTCTGGTCGTACTGGATCTTATCTCCGCGGCGGAACGGGCGATCGAAGATGATCGCGAGCGCGGCGAACAGGTCCGCGAAGATGCCCTGCGCTGCCAGACCGATCGCGATGCCGCCGACGCCAAGACCCGCGACAAGACCCGTGACGTTGACCCCGAGATTGTCGAGCACCACCACCAGCGCGATCGCGAACAGCGCGAAGGTGACCAGCAGGCGGATCAGGCCGAGCGCCGAGAGCAGCGCTTCGCCATGGTAGTTCTCGCTCTCGGTCCGTTTTTCGATGGCACCCAGGATGATCTCCCGGGCCCAGATCGCCGCCTGGAACACTGCGGCGACGGTGAAGAGGAAGCCGATCGTCTTGTCGAGCGTGGAGGGCGTGTTGGCGTAGCCCGACACGAGCCGCGCGGCGACCATGACGATGAAGAAATTGCCGGTGCGCGCGACCGCGCGGCCGATGATCGTACCCCAGCCTGCCGGGCCTTCCGACGTTTCGCACAATCTCATGCCCCAGCGGCGAGCCATGTGCAGGCCGAAGAAAATGACGGTCGCGATGCCCGCGGCGATCAGGATCTGGAGCCAGTGGCCCTGCAACCACGCGACACTGTCGGTGAAGAAGGCGCGGGTCTGTGCCTCGATCGCTACGGAATCGATTCCAGCGGCCTTTTCGGCGGCGGCGGTCTTGTTGGTCATTCGGGGTCCTTCAGGCGGCGTTGCGGGCGCTTGGCGCAGCCATAGCATTGTGCTCGAGAAAGGCGATCAGCCCACGTTCGGCGCGGCTGAGATGGCGGGTGGCGCGGGGCAGGGTGAGGGCATCGCGAAACGCCCGCTGCGCATCGCGATCCTTGGCGAGTTCGATCAGTTGGGGGTGGACATAGGATTTGCGGGCGATGGCGGGGGTGTTGCCGAGTGCCTCGGTCACCGGCTCGAGCATCGTGTTGAGGCCGATGGGCGCGTCCGCATCCACCAGCGCCTCGAACGCGATCACGCTCGCCCCCCAGGTGCGGAAATGCTTGGCGGTGAAATCGTCTCCCATTGCGTCGCGGATATAGTCGTTGACGTCGGTCGAGGTCACCGGATGCGCTTCGCCGGCAGCATCGAGCCAGCCGAACAGATGCTGGCCGGGCAGGTCCTGACAGCGTTTGACGAAACTGCGCAGGCTGGTGTCGGTCAGGGTCAGCGTGCGCAGCTTGCCCGACTTGGCGCGATACTGGAGCTTGAGGCTGGTGCCATTGAGCTTTGCGTGGCGCTTGCGCAGCGTGGTCGCGCCGAAGCTCTTATTGGCTTTGGCGTATCCCTCGTTGCCGACGCGGACATGGCCACGGTCGAGCAGGCGGACCACGGCGGCGACGGCGCGTTCCTTCGACAGCGAGCGTTTGCGCAGATCCGCTTCGATCCGCGCGCGAAGCCCTGGAAGCAGATGGCCGAAGGCGGCGCAGCGGTCGTACTTGGCCGCCTCCTGCGCGGCGCGGAATTCGGGGTGGTAGCGATACTGCTTGCGGCCGCGAGCATCGATGCCGGTGGCCTGGAGGTGGCCGTTGGGATGGGGGCAATACCAGGCGTCGGTATAGGCCGGGGGCAGGCCCACGGCGTTCAGCCGGTCGATCTCGTCACGGTTGGTGATACGGTGTCCGTCGGCGTCCCAATAGCCCCAGCCCTGGCTCAGCTTGCGCCGCGTGATGCCGGGCCGGCTGTCGTCGCAATATCGCAGGCCGCGCTTCATGTGCTTGAGAATGCGCGTCTTCGCGCATCGTTCCGAAGCGGGACAGGAACCGTGCCCGCAAGATAGAGCGCCGCTGCGCCGGTTGGGGCATAGTCGCGCGAAACCATCGGAGTCTCTCCATGCGCCTCGTCCTTGCCGTTGCCGCCCTGCTCGCTACCACCGCACCTGCGCTGCCCCAGGCGCGCAGCGGGCCGTTCACCGTGCAGGAGAGTGGGCGTTCCTATGCTTCGCTCCAGGAAGCCGTGTCGGCGATCGGCGACGGCCGCGGGACGATCCGTATCGCGCCAGGCCGCTATGGCGAGTGCGCGGTGCAGGAAGCAGGCGAGGTGAGCTTCGTATCCGAAGTGCCGGGCAAGGCGATCTTCGATCGCGCGATCTGCGAGGGCAAGGCGACGCTGGTGCTGCGCGGGCGCGGTGCGAAGGTCGATGGCATCGTGTTCATGCGCACGCTGGTCGAGGACGGCAATGGTGCGGGCATCAGGCTCGAGACCGGCGACCTCCACGTCACCAACGCGATGTTCATCGACGGCCAGTGCGGCATCCTGACCGCGAGCTTCCCGCAGGGGAAGATCACGATCGAGCGATCGACCTTTGCCGGCCTGGGCAAGGACCCGACCGGCAATGGCGCGCACGCACTGTACATCGGCGATTATGGCAGCCTGCGCATCGTCCAGTCGCGGTTCGAGCGCGGCACGGGCGGCCATTATGTGAAGGTGCGCGCGCCGCGGATCGAGATCCTCGATTCCAGCTTCGACGACAGCCAGGGCCGCAACACCAACTATTCGATCGACATCTCGAACGGCGCGACTGGGCGGATCGCAGGCAATTCGTTCGAGCAGGGGCCGAACAAGGACAATTACGCGACGATGATCGCGGTGGCGCCCGAAGGGGCCAAGCACAGCTCGGCCGGCCTTGTGATCGAGGGCAACAAGGCCTGGCTTTCCCCTGCGTTCAAGGAGCGCACGACGTTCGTCGGCAACTGGTCGCGCGATGCGGTGGTGGTGCGGGGCAACGAGCTGGCGGACCGGATCGCGCCCGTCGCGCAGCGTTAGAAGCCGTCAGCCGATCGCAGGTGCGGTAGCCGCACCTGCGATGCATCGACTGAGATTATCGTACCTTGCCGCGGCGAACGAGGTTGACGATCGCAAGCAAGACGATCGCTCCGAGCAGCGACACGAGGAACGAGGAAATCGTCAGCGGCGCAGAGTTGATCGAGCCGCCGCTTAGTAGCAGGCCTCCGATGAATGCCCCGACGATGCCGACGACGATATTGAGAAGGATGCCCTGTTGCGCATCGGTACGCATGATGATGCTGGCCAGCCAGCCAATGACGCCGCCGACGATGAGCCACACGATCAAACCCATCTTGTTCTCCTGTATCCGATTTGCAGATGACTGCCTTGCCGGTGCAAGGCTGCTCTTATCAGCGCTTGCCGCGCAACGTGTTGAGAATGGCGAGTCCGACAACGCCTGCGAGCGCCGCCGACGCGAACGGGCGCTCGCGCGCAAACTGGCGGGCCTTGTCGAGAAGTGGAGCACCGTTGGTCGCGAGTGCGTCACGCGCCGCGCCAACCACTTTCTGCGTCTTGCCATTCAACTGATCGATCAGCCCTTCACCCTGAAGAGCCCGGTCGCCCGTCACGTTACCGGCGGTTTCCTTGATCTTGCCAACAATGTCGCGGCCTTCGCCCTGAAGAGTGTCCTGATTCATTTGCCTAGCTCCAAATTGCCTGGCGACAACGAGCCAATCCGGAAAAGGATCATTGCCGTATCTGCCTGGCGGTAAATCATGCCCGCTCGGTGAAGAATGCCGCGTGGCAGGCGGTTGCGACTGAGCGCTTCCGGGCGTTCAGCCTTTGCAGGCACGGCGGCTGCCGGACCGCACCCCTTCCGGAACTCCTATCGCGCCCGCATGTTTTGATAGGTCGAAAGGGAGGGCCCATGGCCGAACTCGATGAACCTACCCAGCTGCTGATCCAGTCGAACAAGGCTGATGTCATGACCGTCAAGACCCGTGACGGTGACAAGCTCGGATCGGTCTATGCCTTCATGATCAACAAGCGCACGGGCGGGACGGCGTATGCGATCCTCTCGATCGGCGGTTTCCTGGGTTTGGGCAAGGCCTATTACCCGATCCCGTTCCAGCTGCTGCAGTTCGAGCCGACTTCGGACACCTATGTCGTGACAATCGACCGACGCGTTCTTGAGGGCGGTCCGAGCTGGGCCGCCAATCCCCCGATCTTCGACCAGGCATATGCCGATCGGGTGGCGAGCTACTATCAGGTTTCCAGACAGGATCTGTCGCTCGGCGGCGCGGTTGCCGGGGCGTCCGACGCCTAGCGCCGCTGCGACCCGGCCAGATCGCGCATCCGGATTGTTCGGCGCCGATCGACCCGTACCGGAAACCGGGTCCGCTAGTCGCCGTTGGCGTCGACCATGAAGACCATCGCCTTGCCCCGCGAGGCCGGATCCCACCCCGCCTGCAGCGCCGCGCGCACCCCCCTTGCGGCAATCGTGTCGTTGATGTGGGAGCGCCCCTTGGGCAATCCTTTGAGGAGCCGCTTGGGTGTCGGAAATTCCAGCACCGCCTCGCGCGGCATATCGTGCTGTCGCAGCGAGACCGTCATGCCTTTCCAGCCATCGCCATCGGACAGCTGGGGTTCGCTCAGGAACTCCCAATCATAGTTGAATCCGTCGATTTCGACGGTTCCGCCAAGGGCGCGCGGGTGATGCATGGCGTGTCCCTAGCATGGCGATGGTCGCACTTCACCCGTCTCACTGATGGCGGAGCATCTTTTCGAACCCCTCATTCGCCTTGGTCATCTTCGCCAGCTTGCGAAGATAGGTGCGGACATGCCGTTCGAACCGGACATCGTCGTAGATGCCGGTCGCCGGATAGTCGTCCTGACCGATGAGTTCCTTCAGCCGGCTCGCGAATGCCGCCTGATCGTTCGAGCACTCCGCCCCCTTCAGCGCGCGGCAGGCCCATTCCTCCGCGGCGGCCTTGTCATAGTCGTCGCGCGCCTCATAGCCGCGCCTGTCCGCGGCGGCCTGATCCAGCCGGGATACCTCGAACCGGCGCTCAAGCCATTTGCGGACCTGCTCGCCATCCCATGGTTTCGGCGGTGTCGTCATCGCTCACCCAATCTCCCGAAGTGACAATTGCCGATGTGTCGGGCCGTTCACATCGCTATAGGCCGGCGATCATCCAGACAGCCGGATCGACCCATGGCCCGCAAGAATTCGAGATACGACCCCTATGACCATTTGCCGCGCGAAGACGAGGCGCCGGCTGCGCCCGTGCTCTGCTGGCTGTGCGGTCGCCCGACCGGCACGACCATCGTCTGGCACCATCCCGTGCCGAAGAGCCGCGGCGGCCGCGATGTCGTGCCGATGCACTCGATCTGCCAGCAGACGCTGGTCGCCAATTTCACCAATTCCGAGCTGCAGCGTCACGGGATGGACGTGACGGGGCTGCTGGACAATCCGAATGTGCGCAAATTCGTGGATTGGGTGGCAAACAAGGATCCGGACTTCACCGCGACGATCACGAAGAAGCAGCGCTGATCGAGCGGCTTCGCCCGCTCTACAGCCCCATTCCACCCGCGACGTTGAGTTCGACCTGGCTGTCGAAGCCGGCGATCAGCGGGCGGCCTTTGGCGATCGCGGCCTGCACGGCTGGGAGCTGGAGCGAGGCCTTGTGGCTCTCGGCCTTGTCCCACACTTCGGTGATCCAGATCGCGTCGGGCTCCTTGACGTCCTCGGCGACGATATAGGCCTTGCAGCCCGGCATCGCATCGGTGCCTTCGAGCAGGATCGCGATGAGTTCGGCGCGCTTGCCGGGTTGCGCACGCATCTTGCCGAGCAGTCCGTACATGCCGTTCCTCTCCGTTGCCTGCGAATGGGGCGCAAGCAACGCGATGGCCAGTCCCCCGGCGATCGCGTGCCTGCGCCCGATGTTCACGTCACCATTCCTTACTTGGCGAGGTTCCGCAGCACGTACTGCAGGATGCCGCCGTTGAGGAAATATTCCAGCTCGTTGACGGTATCGATGCGGCAACGGGTGAGGAAGGTCTCGCTCGAACCGTCGGCACGCGTCAGCTTGACCTCGACATCCTGACGCGGGCGGAGACCCGCAACGCCGGTGATGGTGAAGGTCTCGCTGCCGTCGAGCTTCAGCGTCTGGCGGGTGACGCCCTCGGCGAACTGGAGCGGGAGCACGCCCATGCCGACCAGGTTCGAGCGATGGATACGCTCGAAGCTTTCGGTGATGACGGCGCGGACGCCGAGAAGGTTGGTGCCCTTGGCCGCCCAGTCGCGCGACGAGCCGGTGCCATACTCCTTGCCTGCGACGATGACGAGCGGGGTGCCGTCGGCCTTGTGGCGCATCGCCGCGTCGTAGATCGGCATGGTCTCGCCGGCATAGCTGGTCATGCCGCCTTCGACGCCCGGAACCATCTCGTTGCGGATGCGGATATTGGCGAAGGTGCCGCGGACCATGACGTTGTCGTTGCCGCGGCGCGCGCCGTAGCTGTTGAAGTCCGCCTTTGAAACCTGGCGCTCCATCAACCACTTGCCGGCCGGGCTGTCGGCCTTGATCGAGCCGGCGGGCGAGATGTGGTCGGTGGTGATCGAATCACCGAGGATCGCCAGCGGCTTGGCATCGACGATGTCGGCGACCGGCGCCGGGGTCATCGTCATGCCCGCAAAATAGGGCGGGTTGGCGATGTAGGTGGAGGCCGCGGGCCAGCTGTAGGTGGCCGAACCCTCGACGTTGATCTTCTGCCAATGGGCGTCGCCGAGATAGACGTTGCCATAGCGCGACTTGAACATCTCGGAGTCGATATTGGCGTTGATCACGCCCTGGACTTCCTCGTTCGTGGGCCAGATGTCCTTGAGGTACACCGGACCGTCGGTACCTTCGCCGATCGGGGTCTCGATCATGTCCTCGGTCACCGTGCCCTTGAGCGCATAGGCGACGACCAGCGGCGGCGAAGCGAGGAAGTTGGCGCGCACGTCGGGCGACACGCGGCCCTCGAAGTTGCGGTTGCCCGACAGGACCGAGGCGGCGACGATGTCGTTGCCGTTGATCGCGTCCGAGATCGGCTGGGCCAGCGGACCCGAATTGCCGATGCAGGTGGTGCAGCCATAGCCGACAAGGTTGAAGCCGATCGCGTCGAGATCCTCGCTGAGGCCCGCCTTATTGAGATAGTCGGTGACGACCTGCGACCCCGGGGCGAGCGAGGTCTTGACCCATGGCTTGCGCGTCAGGCCCTTTGCGCGCGCCTTGCGCGCCACGAGGCCGGCGGCGATGAGGACCGAGGGGTTGGAGGTGTTGGTGCAGCTGGTGATCGCGGCGATCACGACGTCGCCGTCGCCGATGTCGTGGTCCTTGCCCTCGACCGCGACGCGGTGGCCGTTCTCCTTGCCATAGACCTTGAACAGGTCGCCGTTGAACACCTCATCGACCTTGTTGAGGCTGACGCGGTCCTGCGGGCGCTTGGGGCCGGCGAGCGACGCGGTGACGGTCGCCATGTCGAGCTCGAGCGTGTCGGTGAAGATCGGATCGGCCATGTCGTCGTAACGCCACATGCCCTGCGCCTTGCAGTATGCTTCGACCAGCGCGACGGTGTCGTCGTCGCGGCCGGTGAGGCGCATGTAATCGAGAGTCTTGTCGTCGATGCCGAAGAAGCCGCAGGTCGCGCCATATTCGGGCGCCATGTTGGCGATGGTCGCGCGATCGGCGAGCGTCATCGTCGCGAGGCCGGGGCCGAAGAACTCGACGAAGCGGCCGACCACGCCGCGCGCGCGCAGCATCTGGGTGACGGTGAGCACAAGGTCGGTGGCGGTGATGCCTTCCTGGAGCTTGCCGGTCAGCTTGAAGCCGACCACTTCGGGGATGAGCATCGACACCGGCTGGCCGAGCATCGCGGCCTCTGCCTCGATGCCGCCCACGCCCCAGCCGAGCACGCCGAGGCCGTTGACCATCGTGGTGTGGCTGTCGGTGCCGACCAGCGTGTCGGGATAGGCGACGGTCGTGCCGTCAGCGGCCGTCGAGCTCCAGATCGCATCGGCGATGTACTCGAGGTTCACCTGGTGGCAGATGCCGGTGCCGGGGGGGACGACCTTGAAATTGTCGAGCGACTTCGAGCCCCACTTCAGGAAGTCGTAGCGCTCCATGTTGCGCTGGTACTCGAGCTCGACATTCTCCTCGAACGCCTTGGGCGTGCCGAATTCGTCGACCATCACCGAGTGATCGATGACGAGGTGGACGGGCACCTGCGGGTTGATCTTGGCCGCGTCGCCGCCGAGCTTGGTGATCGCGTCGCGCATCGCGGCGAGATCGACCACGCAGGGCACGCCGGTGAAATCCTGCATCAGCACGCGCGCCGGGCGGTACTGGATCTCGCGCTCGGGCGCGTTGGGGTTCTTCTGCCAGTCGACGATCGCCTGGGCATCTTCGGGGGTGACGGTGACGCCGTCCTCGAAGCGGAGCATATTCTCCAGCAGCACCTTCATTGAGAAGGGGAGGCGGCTGACATCGCCGAGCTTAGCGGCGGCCTTTTCCAGGCTGTAATAGCTGTAGCTCTTGCCGCCGACGGTGAGCGTTTCACGCGTTCCGAGGCTGTCCTGGCCGATGGCTGTCATTGGTGCGGGTCCCTTTCCCTATCTATGTGCCACCGGAGCGGCGTGGGGGAGGCGGCTGGAGAGCCGCACGGGCGCGCCGGTGCGAAGCGAATGCGAAGATTCGCGAGGGCCGATAGCAGGGGAGGGGGGCGGGGGGAAGGGGAGCGGTGGTTGGTTGCGCGGAAGGCAAGGTTGCGGGGGCTAGGAGGGGTGGCTGAAGGACGAATGTCGGAACTTCAGCGGCACGCTTCCTCCCCCTCCGTCACGCTTCGCGTGCCACCTCCCCCTAGCGGGGGAGGATCAATCCGTCCTAGCTGCCCTTCAGCCGGGGGCTCCAGTCCTCGACGGCGCCCGACGCCAGCCGCTTCTGCGCGAGCAGGCGCCAGCGTTCGGGCAGCAGGGTGAGCGCGGCGATGGCGCGGAGCGCCTCGCGGTCGAGCATGTCGACGTAGAAGACGCGGCGGATACGCTCGACGGTCCAGTCGGGGGCGAGGCGGTCGGTCAGCCGGACGGTGTCGCCGGGGGCGACCACGCCCTCCTCCAGCACGCGATAATACCAGCCGGTGCGGCCGCTCTCCTGCATGCGCAGCGCGACGCCGGGCGCCTCGAAACGCAGGTTGAGGCGGAAACAGGGCTGGCGGCCCTGCGACACCTCGACCAGCGCCGTGCCGATGCGGAAGCGGTCGCCGATCGCGACATCGGCTTCGGTGAGGCCGAGGGTGGCGATATTCTCCCCGAACGCGCCTTGGCCGTCGAGCAGCGGATGGTCGCCGAGATCGGCGCGCCACGCGGCGTAATGGTCGCGGGGATAGTGATGCACCGCCTTGTCGACACCGCCATGGACGCGGGTGTCCCCCTGTTCGTCACCGGCGAGGCCGAGCGCCGTGAGGCGGAGCGGGCGATCGGCCGGCTGCTTGGCGATCGCGCTGGGGATCGACTTCGGCCCGAGCGGGCGGACCGGGGCGGTGTTGAGCGAGAGGATGGTGGGGTGGGGGAAGATCGATTCTCCTCGATGCCGCGTCCCTGCGGCGAAGCCGAAGCTTCGCCCGGCCCGTTAGCAGCGAAGGAGAATAGGCGGAAGGGCCGGCGAGGCCGTCAGGAGAGAAGAGTGCCTCGCCGGCCCCGCCGCCGGGCCGTCCGGGAGGAGCCGGCCCCGCGGCGTTAGAAACGGAATGCGAGCGTTGCGCGCATCGAGTGGAAGTCGAACCGGTTGGTATCGCGGCGGAAATCCGTACCGCCGGCCAGTACGAACGGGTTGGTCGCCCCGGCCGTGCCCTGAGTCACGCGGATGCGGGCGTCGTCGTCATTGTAACGGCTGTAGAGATATTCGACGCCGACCGAGACATGGCGGCCCAGCTTCTGCTCGATCCCGCCGCCGGCCTGCCAGCCCCACGCGTCGTCGCTGCCGACGACCGCAAAGGAATTGGCGGTGTTGCCGGTGGTGAAGCTGTGGTCGAGTTTGGCATAAGTGCCGCCGAAGGTGGCATAGGCCAGGGTCTTGGGTCCCAATGTGTAGCCGGCGCGGGCGCGGAGCGCGGCGTTCCACTCAATCTCCCGCGTCATCGTGTAGAAGGCGGGCGTGGTGCTGAACGCCGACACGCTGTCGCGTATGTCGGACTTTCCGCCTTCGACGACGAACCCGACGACGAACTTGCCATATTGCCGGTCGCCGCCGAGGCGCAGGTGATAGTCGATGCCGTCCTTGTCGTTGGTGCAGGCGGTGTTGAGATTCGACGTCGCGGCGCCGTTGCAGAAACCGGGCGAGAAGGCGTTGGCCCCGCCCGCCGTGGTGATCGTCTCGCCAAAGCTGCCGTTCGAGCCGCGATCGAACAGGATCCGCTCCCCGACATCGTTGTTCTGGACGGAATAGCCGACCGAAGCCCCGATATAGAAACCGTCGAACTCCGCCTCGCGATCCTGAGCGAGCGCGGGCGTGGCGAAGGCGATCGCGGCGATACTGGCTGTGAGAAATCTGCGCATGTGAACCTCCCGTTGTGGGGCTTCCCGAAGCGGCCCGCGCGAAAGGGTGCGCGGGCCGCCCCCGGGAAGCTCAGGGCATGAGGACGGTGTCGATGACGTGGATCACGCCGTTCGACTGCATGACATTGGCAATGGTGATGTCGGCGTGGCCGCCCTTGGCATCCCACACTTGCCAGCCCTTGCCCTTCTTCGCGAAGGTCAGCGTGCCGCCGGCGACGGTCTTGTACATCGCCTTGCCGCCATTCTTCATCGCCTTGGCCGCGATATCCTGGGCGGTGATCCGGCCGGGGACGACATGGTAGGTGAGGATGCCGGTGAGGGTTGCCTTGTTCTCGGGCTTCACCAGCGTGTCGACGGTGCCGGCGGGCAGCTTGGCGAACGCCGCGTCGGTCGGCGCGAACACGGTGAACGGGCCGGGTCCGGACAGGGTATCGACCAGCCCGGCTGCTTTCACCGCAGCGACGAGCGTCGTGTGGTCCTTCGAATTGACCGCGTTCTCGACGATGTTCCTGGTCGGATACATGGCGGCGCCGCCGACCATCGGGTTCTTCTGCGCGGCGAGTGCGCCGGTGGCGACAAGCCCCATGCCGGCGAACCCGAAGGCGATTTTGGATAGAGTGCGCGTCATCGATCTGCTCCTCTTGGATGGCACCCCGGGGGAGGTGCTTGCCAAGCTACGGAGCGGATCGCGCCGCGGATGCGGCAGGTGTCAGATTTTCGAGATTCTTCCGACGGCGACCGGCGCGCTGCTGGGCGCGGCGTGCGGCGCGCCGTCGACCGGCTCCATCGTGATCGCGAGCGTGGCACCGTCGACGATCAGCGCGCGCAGACGGGCGGGTACCGCGACATTCGTGGTGCCGCTGGCGCTGACGAGGCCGAGCGAGCGCGGCACGCCGTCGGCCGGAATCACCCAGAGTTCCGGCGCCAGCTCGCTTTGCGGCATGGCGATCGCGCGGATGCGCAGCGCGCCTTGCCCGGGATCGTAATTTGCGGCGAGCGACGCGCCGGCTTCGCCGCCAAGCTGCGCCACCGCCATCGTATCGGGGGCGCGAACGACTTCGCGCACCACGGTGACCGGTTCGGGCGCGGGGGCGAAGACCAGCATTGCGGCGAGCGAGGCGGCAAGCGTGCCCGAGCCGAGCGCGCTCCATCGCCAGAAGCGCAGCTGGCGTACATGGGAGGCCGTGTCGCGATCGCCGAGGCGTGCCTCGATCGCCGGCCACAAATCGGGCGGCGTCACTTCTGCGAAGCCTTTACCGAGCGGCTCGAATCGTGTGCGCCACGCATCGACCGCCGCGGCGAAGGCGGGATCGGCAAGTGACAGGCGCTGCGCCTGTGCCTGCTCTTCGCCTTCGAGCACGCCCAGCGCCAGCTCGGCCGCGAGCAGATCCTGTTCGGGGGTGAGCGGTTCAGCCATCGCCGAGGCACTCGCGCAATTGCAACAGGCCGCGCCGGATCCAGCCTTTCATCGTGCCGATCGGCACCTTCATGCGATCCGCGAGCTGCGCATAGGTGAAGCCGTCGAAAAAGGCCGAGCGGATCGCGCTGCCCTGTTTTGCATCGAGCGCGTCGAGGCAGTGGAAGATGCGGGCGCGATCCTGCGCGGCTTCGATCCGTTCGGGGGCGGTGTCGCGCGTATCGGGGACTTCGGCCGCATGGTCCTCGCTCACCAGTACCGGCCCGCCATTCGCCCGGCGCCAGTCGATGGCGGTGTTGCGCGCGATGGCGCAGAGCCAGGTGATCGGGCTGGCGCGGGTCGCGTCGAAACGGCCAGCGCGGTTCCAGACTTTGAGATACACGTCCTGCAAGATGTCCTCGGCAGCTTCTCGGTTTCCGGAGATACGGAGGCATACGCCGAAAAGTTTCGGGGCGGTGCGATCATAGACTTCACCAAGTGCGGCGCGGTCTTGCGTCGCAACTCGCGACAGTGCCGCTATCAGGCGTTCCCGATCCGTCGTTTCGCTTTGATCGCGTGCCATTTCGAGAGAATAGCGCAAGTCCTTCAGCTCACAAGACACAAGCGTTTTCTGATTCGAGCTGGGGCATTTGTTCCTAAAATGTTCTTTCCTACACGCGCCGTTTTGTATAACTGGATTCCCTTCGACGCAGATATGGGGCGAGGGGAGATGCACAAACCGAACAGTCGCTGGAGCCGCGACACCGAGATCGCGTTCCTGCTGGCGCTCAGACAGACGGGGAATGTCCAGCTAGCCGCCCGGACGATCGGCCGGTCCTATGGTGCCGCTTATGCGCGGCGCAAACGCTATCCGGAATTCGCGCTGCGGTGGATCGAGGTGGTCGATGCGCAACAGGCCGAATGGGCCGCGCGGCACGGGGTTCCGGCTAATCGCGGGGAATCGCATGCGCGGCTGGACGGGTTCACCCCGCTGCGCCGCCGCGCCTTCCTGCGCGCCCTGTCGGAGACCGGGCAATACAAGCTGGCATCCGAACGGGTGGGCATTTCGGAGACAGCGGCGCGCAACCTGCGCGGGCGCGATCCCGATTTTGCGCGCCAATGCGAGGCCGCGCTGCAGCGCTCGCCGCCACTGATCGAGCAGATTGCGTGGGAGCGCGCGGTGGAGAGCTGGGAAGAGCCGGTGGTGGTGCGCGGGGAGGTGGTCGGCACGCGGCGGCGCTATTCGGAATCGCTGCTGCGGATGCTGTTGGGACAGGCGCAGGCGGCGCGGCGGGCCGAGGCGGCGGCGGAGGCCAAGGCCGGGAAGCGCGGGCCGCGCATTGCGACGCGCGAAGAGACCAACGCCCGGCTGATGAAGCTGCTCGCCGGGACGGGCCGCAGGATGCGGGCCGAAGCGCGGGCGAAGCAGCTGGCCCAGGCCGAGGCGTGGGAGGCGATGCAGCGCGACGCGGGCGGCGGCGATGGCGACGGCTGGGTGCGGGGGGGAACGCGAGGCCCGGGCAGGTGAGGCTCAGGCGGCGGTGGGTTGTGCGCTTCTCCGCCCGGCATATTCGGACGCGATCACCGCTGCCAGGATGGCGATGACCAGCGCACCGGCGGCGGCGCCGAGGCCTTGCCAGCCCGAGAGGCTGACGATGATGCCGCCGGCGGGCGGGCCGATCAGCGCGCCGCCTGCGCCGAATTGCGTGACGAGGCCGTTGGCGGTGGCGATGCGGGGATCCTCCGGGCTCGACGCGCCCGCGAGGAGCGGGAGGCGGGCGAAGACCAGTGGCGGGACGAGGCCGCTGACTGCCACCGCAAGCACCGCGATCGTGCCGATCCGCAGCAGATCGGCGCTGGCATCGCCATAGAGCAGCAGGACCAGCGGCACGGTGGGGACGAGCGCGACGGCGGAGAAGGCGAGCGTGCGGCGCATGCCGATATCGCCATCGCGCATCAGCCACATCGCGGCGGCTGCGCCGGGCAGGACGGCGAGCGAGGCGATGCCGGCGACAATGGCGGCCTGCCCCATCGAGGCGCCGCAGCGCTCGATCAGGAAGCTGGGCAGCAGCATCGTCACGGCGCTGATGAACACGGTGTAGAGGCCGAAGCCGAAGGTCGAGAGCCAGGCGGCGGTGGCGGGGAAACGGATCCGCGCCGGAGGCATGGCGGCGAGGGGCAGGCGCAGCGCGAGCGGGATCGCGGCGGCGATCATCGCGGCCCAGAGCAGCATCACCCCGCGCATCCCGAGCATGCCCGCGGCAAGCCCGGTGATCGCGCCGCCGGCCGCGATGCCGACGGGCACGAAGGTGCTCCACAACGCCAGCGCGCGGGGGCGCAGCTGGTTGTCGGCGGTCGCCGCGATCGCAGTCGGCGCGGCGATGACGACGAGGACATAGCCGATGCCCTCGATCGCGCGGGCGAGGAACAGCAGCGGCGCCGTGGGTGCGAACGCCTGCATCAGGCTGGCGGCGGAGAGGATTGCGAGACCGGAGAGCAGAAAGCCGCGCATCCCGAAGCGGGCGAGGGCAAGGCCCGAGACGAGCCCGAACACCGCGCCGCCGACCTCCATCAGCGAGATCAGCCAGCCGAGCTGGGGCAGCGACAGGCCGAAGCCGGTGCGCAGGATCGGGGCGATCACCGACATCTTGGCGAACTGGGCGGCCGCTAGGATGCCGAGCAGCCAGAGCGCGAGGATGGGAGGCCAGGAACGATGCATGCCCCGCCGCTAGCCGGGTGCGCGAGGCGCGGCCACGTAAAAGATATACGCGGTCAGGCGAGGGTCGTGGAGATGCGTCCGGTGCGGCCGTCGGCGAGGGGAATGGTTTCCCAGAGCAAGGTGCCGGGGAGCACGGTGACGAGGTCGCTGTCGTTGGCGCCGGTTTCGAACTGCATCCGCTGGCAGGGCCGCTCGAACCAGCCGCGGTTCTGGAGACCCTCTTGCGCCGCGACGATTTCCGGACTGGCGAAGCGCCAGAGCGACTTGCCGATGAACGCGTCCGCCCCAGCGCCCCACGACCGGGTCCGCTCGGGCGAAGCGGCAAGCAGATTGTGGGTGGCGTCGCAGACGAGGTGCACGGGCAGGATCGAGCTTTCGATCAACCGTTTGAGCGTGGCATCGGCGTCGTTGCTGGCATTGGCGGCGATCAGATCGAGGATGCGCTCACGCTGATGCGCCTCGGGCTCGTGGATGCCGCTTTCCCAGCGCGAGACCGCGGCCTGCGACACGGCGAGAAGCTCGGCGACATGCCCCTGCTTGATGCCGTTCAACCGGCGAAAGCGGCGGAGCGCTCTTCCGAGAGGCAGGTCGTGGAGCATGCGGCTGCCATAGCTCCATCCCCGCCGCCGCGAAAGCCGTTGCGCGCGCTCAGACGGCGGCGCGGGCCTCGGCGACGAAGGCGGCGACGCGGGCGGGAATGGTCACCGGGAGCATATGGCCGGCATCGGGCAGGATGGTGCATTGCGCGCCGCGGACCTCGCCCGCGGTGCGGGTGCCGTGGACGGCGGCGGGGAGCACCTGATCGCCCTCGCCGAACAGGATGCGGACGGGCAGCGCGATCTCGCCATAGCGCGCGACGAGCGGGGCGAGCGCGCCGTTGACCGCGACCAGCTCCGACGAGGAGGCGAAGAAGGCGCGCGGGCGGGCGAGCATCGCGCCGCCATAGTCGATGTCGAAGGCGGGATGCACCGGCTCGGGCGCGAACAGGGTGATGCGGGACTTGTCCGAGTTGAGGCGCATCATCGGGATGGCGAGCGTGCTGGCGATGATCGCGCGCACTGCGGGCTTTTCGATCACCAGGCCGCGAAAGGCGGCGGGCACCTCTTCCTGGACCTGGGTCAGCGGAGCGATCAGGGCGAGGCCGGCGATCTTGCCGGGATGGTCGAGCGCGAGCGCCATCGACACCGCGCCGCCGAGCGAATGGCCGACGATCAGCGGGCGATCGAGCCCGAGCCGGTCGATCAGCTCGGCGACGATGGCGGCCTGATCGGTGAGGCTGTCGTCGCCGCGGCCGGGGCTGTGGCCGCTGCCGGGGCGGTCGATCAGGACGAGGCGATGGCCGGCTGCAAGCAGCGGTACCACCGCCGCGAAGTTGCGCATCTGGCCCGCAAGGCCATGGATCATCACGATTGCCGGGCCCTGGCCGATATCGCGGACGTGGAGGCGCCGTCCGCGGATCGTGTGGAAGCTGCCGTCGGGCGGTATGTTGCGTTCGACCTGGCGGGCGATGCGCCGGGAATAGGCGGCGGCGATCGCCGCGCCGCCGCCTACGAGCCCCGCCGCGCCGGCGACCAAGGGAATGAAGATCGTCATCGCCGCGGGCTCCCCCTATCGAAGCCACGATCAAGGCTGATATTGACATCTGTGTCAATAGTACATGGCTTGACTTACCCATAACCCGCTGGTTATCGGACCTGACCGATAGCCTGTGAGTTATGAATTGGTGATGCCCCTGACCCCCGACCTGCTGTTCCGCACGCTCGCAGACCCGACGCGGCGCGGGCTGTTCGAGCGGCTGTGCCGCGAGGGCGAGCAGACGGTGGGCGTGCTCACCGCGGGCGCGGGAGTGTCGCAGCCGGCGGTGTCGAAGCATCTGGCGGTGCTCAAGCGCGCGGGACTGGTGCACGACCGGCAGGCCGGGCGGCAGACGCATTACCGCGCCGAGCTGCGCGCGCTCGACCCGCTCGACGACTGGGCGCGCGAGATGAAGGGGTTCTGGGAACGCCGCATGGACGGGCTCGAGGATCTGCTGAACAGGATGGACCAATGAGCGCACCAGTCGAGACGCGGACGGTGACGGTCGAGCGCGAGTTCGCGCATCCGGCCGAGCGCATCTGGCGCGCGCTGACCCAGCCGCACCTGATCGCCGAATGGCTGATGGCGAATGATTTCGTACCCGAGGTCGGGCATCGCTTCGGCTTCAAGGCCGAATGGGGCGACCTTGATTGCGAGGTGCTGGAGATCGAGCCGGAACGGTCCCTGGCCTATCGCTGGGCCGGGCTGGGGCTGGACAGCGTCGTCACCTGGACGCTGACGCCGATGGACGGCGGCACGCGGCTGACGATGGTGCAGACCGGATTCCTGCCCGAGCAGAAGCTGGCCTATCATGGCGCGCGTGCCGGGTGGCCGCGCTTCCTCGACCGGCTGGAGACGGTGTTGGCGGGGCTGGATTGAACCAATAATAACAGGAGGGTGCAAATGGGGTTGAGCAAGCCGATCCGCGTGGTCCATCGCTGGGTGTCGCTGGTGTTCGCACTCATCGTCATCGCGATCTTCGCGATGCTGGGGCTGGGGCATGAGCCGGTCGAGTGGGTCTATTACCTGCCGCTGCCGCCGCTGGCCTTTCTGTTGGTAACGGGGCTGTACATGTTCTTCCGCCCCTATTTCCGGCGGCGCGCAGCGTAATGGCCTGGCTCTTCACGACGGAATATAAATACCGCGGGTTCGGAAAAAGCTGGACCCCCGAGGTCGATCGGATCGCGGCCGAGCATGAACGATTCCATGCGACGGGCGCCGAACTCGCAAGAGACATTGAAGCGCGGTACATGGCTGGGCCGCGCGACCGCAACTCGCCCGGTTACCCGTGGTTCGGTTCCAGCGACGTCCCGCAGCTGCTCGACGGTTGGCGCTGGCCCATACCTGATCGGCCATTTGCCGATCAGTTGAAGAAGCGGCAGACCGATTTGATCGACATCGTCGGCACGAGCTTCGGCACCTATGCAATTTCGCAGCGCGTGATCGATATGATCGAGGCGATCGAGCCGAAGGTGCATCAATATCTGCCCTATGTGATGCTGCAGCCCGATGGCAGCGTTCATCCGGAAGCGCGCTGGATGCTCAATGTCTGCACCCGTGCCGAGGTCGTCGATACCAAGCAGTCGAATATCCAATGGCTGCATCCGCCAAGCGACCGCTGGTTCAGCGATTCCACGGGCGAGCGCCGTCTGGTCGTCAAAGCCGACGAAGCGAGGCGGCGCGCGATCTGGTTCGAGTGGCGATATCACAAGGGCGGGTCCGGGACGTTCCTCAGCGATGCGTTCTGGAACGTGCTGCAGGATGGAGGTGTGCGGGGCTGGGAGCAGCCTTCCGATTACCCGGATCATATCGATGAAGTGTGAGGGATGTGCCGATGAGCAGCAGCGGGAAGAAACCCGGGGAGCCCAGGCTCCTCTCCGGCGGCAACCCGCAGATACCCAAGGGCGACGGTGATGCGCCGGTGCAGGCCTATATCGCCGCAATGCCGGGGTGGAAGCGCGCGGCGGGGGAGCGGCTGGACCGGCTGATCGAGGCGGCGGTGCCGGGCGTGGCCAAGGCGATGAAGTGGAACTCGCCGCTCTATGGCGCCGGGGACGGGACCTTCTTCCTCGGCGTCCATTGCTTCAACAAGTACATCAAGGTCGCGTTCTTCAGGGGCGGCGGGATCGAGCCGAAGCCGCCGGTGGAGTCGAAGGACAAGGACACGCGCTATTTCCACATCCATGAGGATGACGACTGGGACGAGGCGCGGATCATGGATTGGGTCAGGCAGGCCGCGGCGCTGCCCGGCTGGAAGCCGTAGGAGAAGGACATGGCGGACGAAGTGAGCGCGTCGGACGAGATCGACGCCAAGATCGCGGCGATGGGCGGATGGCGCGGACCGATGCTGGGCAGGTTGCGCGCGCTGGTCCGCGAAGCCGATCCGGAGATCGCCGAGGAGGTGAAATGGCGCAAGCCCAGCAATCCCTCTGGCGTGCCGACCTGGTCGAAGGGCGGAATCCTGATCACCGGCGAAACCTACAAGGACAAGGTCAAGCTGACCTTCGCCAAGGGCGCACAGCTCGACGATCCCAAGGGGTTGTTCAACGCCAGCCTGGACGGGGGCACACGCCGCGCGATCGATTTCCGGGAGGACGATGCGATCGATGGCGAGGCGCTGAAGGCCCTGGTGCGGGCGGCGGTGAAGGCCAATGTGAAGGGCTAAGGGGCGTCGAATAGCGGATGAGGCGGGGTGACAAGCCGCCCGGTTCCCGCCAGTGGCATGAACCGACCGCTGGCGAGAAGGAACCGAGGACCATGACATTCACCGCGAAGATCCTGTTGCTCGGTTCGGGCGAACTGGGGCGTGAGTTCGTGATCTCCGCCAAGCGGCTGGGGGCGCAGGTGATCGCATGCGATTCCTATGCGAACGCGCCGGCGATGCAGGTCGCGGACGGGCATGAAGTCTTCTCGATGCTCGACGGCGAGGCGCTGCGCGCCGCGATCGCGAAGCACGCGCCCGATTATGTCGTGCCCGAGGTCGAGGCGATCCGCACCGAGGTGCTTGCCGACGTCGAGGCGGAGGGGGTGACGGTGGTCCCCTCGGCACGCGCGGCGCAGATGACGATGAACCGCGACGGCATCCGCGAGGTCGCGGCGGTCGAGCTGGGGCTGCGCACCTCGCGCTACCGCTATGCCGAGAGCCTGGAAGAGGTGCTGGCGGGCGCGGAGCACACCGGGCTGCCCTGCGTGATCAAGCCGGTCATGTCCTCGTCCGGCAAGGGACAGAGCACGGTGCGCGAGGCGAGCGCGCTGGAGGCGGCATGGGACTATGCGGTGGCGAACATGCGCGGCGACCGGGCGCGGGTGATCGTCGAGGAGTTCGTCGATTTCGACTACGAGATCACGCTGCTGACCGTACGATCGCGCGCGGGTGTGAGCTTCTGCCCGCCGATCGGGCACCGGCAGGAGCGCGGCGACTATCAGGAAAGCTGGCAGCCTGCGGCGATGTCGGCGCAGGCGATCGCCGACGCGCAGGACATGGCGCGCAAGGTGGTCGACGATCTGGGCGGCTATGGCATCTTCGGGGTCGAGTTCTTCGTGAAGGGCGAGGAGGTGATCTTCTCCGAGCTGTCGCCGCGGCCGCACGACACCGGGATGGTGACGCTGATCTCGCAGAATCTGAGCGAATTCGACCTGCACGCGCGCGCCGTGCTGGGGCTGCCGGTGCCCGAGGTGCGGCTGTACGGGCCGTCGGCGTCGGCGGTGATCCTGGCGGATCGCGACGGCGAGGCGCCGGGCTACGAGGGCGTCGCCGAGGCGCTGGCGGTGCCGGGCGGCGAGATCGACCTGCGCATCTTCGCCAAGCCGACGACGCGGCCGTACCGGCGGATGGGCGTGGCGCTGGCGCTGGCGGGCGACACCGATGCCGCACGTACGCTGGCGGCGGAAGCTGCGGGCAAGGTGCGGATCAACTACGGCTAGAGCCTGTTTCTCTTCCCTCCACGGGGCGGCCCCTCCACCGCGTTCGGCGGTCCCCCTCCCCGTGCCGGGGAGGAATAGACTGCCACCCTAGAGCCCGAACAGATCGACGCCGATCTCGGTACGGATGCCGAGGACGAGGGCGTCGGCGACCGACGGATCGGCCGAGGGACGGCGGATATATTGGGCATGGGGCTGGACCGCGAGCCAGGGAGATAGCTGGGTGCGCCAGGTCGCCTCGAGCGCGATTTCCGCGGCGGAAGCACCGGTGGCGGTGCGCCAGGGTTCGGCGGTGAAGCCGGCGGCGAGCGCGATGCCGAACTCGTCCTCGTCGCGGCCGGGGATCCAGCCGGTGAATTTGAGCCCGGTGCTGATGAAGAAATCGAACATGTTGAAACGGCCGCTGGCGGTGCCGAAGCGGGCGAAGCCGTCGAGCCTGCGGCCGGGTGCAGCGGACAGGGGCAGTTCGGCGCGGAGATAGGTGCCGCTATTTCCGGTCGCCGTGCCGCTGCCGTCGGTGAGGTCGAAGCGCGCGGTGTAGCGCCAGTGGCCGAGCAGCAGCTTGCCGCCTTCGCCGAGCGGCGCCTGCACCTCGCCGACGAGCAATGCGCCCTCGTCCTTGCTGAGGCGCACGACGGTACGGCCGGGGCGGGCGGGATCGCCGGGAACGCCGTCGAGCACGGCGGCGCGCGCCGCCCAGCCCTTTGCCGGCTCGACCTGGATCCGCGCGGCGAGCGAGGTCGAGGGGAAGATCGACGGGCCGTTCTGCCCGCTCTGGCTGAAATCGGTGCCGATGCCGTGCGCGCTGCCGACGAACAGGCCCGAAGCGTCGAGCGCGTCGAATTCGGAATTGAGGTCGTAGAGGCCGGCGCGCAGCGAGACGCGCTCGCCGAACTTCTGATCGATCCATGCCTCATAGAGGCGGAAGGCGCGCACGCCGGTCTCGATATTGCTGACCGCATGGCTGTCGCCGACCCAGTCGCTGATCGAACTTCCGTTGTTGTAGAGGCCGTAAAGGTGGAGCTGCGCGCCCGTCCAGCCCGCGACCTTCTCCAGATCGGCCTCGAACACGATATCGAGATTGTCGAGATAGCGCGCGCCGCGCCGGAGGCCGCCTGCGGCGTTGCCGATCAGCTCCGCCGTGTAGGTGACCTGGAACAGCAGCGGGCCGTGCGCCTCCTCGATCTCGGCGGGCGCGTGGGTGTGGCTGTGCGGGCGGGTACCGTCCTGCGGCGGAGCGGCGGGCGGCGCATCGGCAATGGCGGCGAGGGCGAGGGCGGGGAGGAGCATCAGAAACTCACCATGAAATTGAGGCGGACGCGATCGAGCCAGCCGAGCGGCGCGGCGGTGTAGCGCGCGTCGAGCGGGCGGTAGTGATACCAGGCGAGGTCGACCAGCAGGCTGGGCGCGGGGACATAGCCGAGACCCACGCCGTGGAGGCGGTAATTGGTCGAGAGATCGAGATTGTCGTGGCTGAAGGCGGCGAAGACCGCATCCACCTGAACCTCCGAATAGGTGTAGGCGATGCGCCAGTCGCCGCGCTGCGCGATGCGGCCCGCGGCGAATTCGAGGGCGAAGCCGGTATCGCCCGGCACCGCCGCGCCAAGGTTGCGGACATAGTCGGCGGTGAAGGCGAGGGGCCAGCGCGGCGACAGGCCGGCATAAGTGAGGCTGCCGAGCCCCTCGATCAGATGGAAGTCGGAGCGATAGCGGCCGCCGGAGATGAGGTTGCCGCGGAAATCGCCCGCATCCGCGCCAGCGACCGAGCCGAGGCGATAGTGGTAATAGCTGCCCGCGAGCGCGAGCTTGAGATCGGAACCGAGCGGCGCGGCGGCGTTGAGCTGGCCGCCGAGCAGGTCGCTGTCGCGCGCGACCGAGGCTTCGTCGATCACGAACCAGAGCGCACGCGCGTCGAGCTTGGCGCCATTGCCGGGATCGAGCGCATAGATCGCGCCCACGCCCTGGGGCGAGACGTCGCCGTCCCACACCATGTCGGTGCGCTGGAAGATCTGGGGGAATTTGCCCGCCTGAACGGTTAGGTCGCCATGGGCGTAGCGGATCCAGGCCTGATCGAGCGAGGCGGCGAGATCGTCGGCGAAATTGCCGAGCGTGACGTCGGTCGAATTGGGATCGTCGGGGTCGCCGGTGGCGAGCTGGGCGCCGATGGAGATACGGTCGTTGACCGCATAGCTGGCGCGGACGCGAGCGCGCAGCACCGAGCGCGAGCGATCGCGCGCGGTGCCGTAATTCCACTCCTGCCGCACGCGAAGATCGCCGCCGACGTCGAGGCCGGGGATCCGGAAGGCGGCGGGGTGCGCGGGGGCTGCGGTGGCGAGCCGGGGCGCGGGGCTGGCCGCGGGGCTGGTCTCGGGGGCAGGCTGGTCGAGCTGCGCGGACTGGCGGGCGACCAGCGCCTCGAGCTGTTCGATGCGCGCCTGCTGTTCGGCGAGGCGGCGCTCGAGCGCGTCGAGGCGGCTGTGCTGCGCATGCGCGGGAAGCGCGGCGGCGAGTGCCGTCGCGGCGAGAAGGACGGAACGGATACGCATCGGCCTACCCCCTTGCGCGCGGCTTTCGGCGCTTGAACCAGAGCAGCGTGCCGGCGACGATCATCGTCATCAGCCACAGGCCGATCGCGATCGAGAGGATGCGGCCGACAATGCCGCCGGCCTCGCCGGTGTGGATCGGGAAGAGCGCGCTCATGAAGGCGTTGGCGGGCGCCGCCTCGCCGGCCGGAAAGGTGCCGCGGACCTTGCCGGTGTTGGCATCGACCAGCACGAAGCTGCCGCCATAGGCGCGGCGGATCTCGCCGGGCGCGCGGACGCGGACGCGCCAGGTGGCGTCGTCGGGCTTGGGCCAGGCGACCTGAGTCAGCGTGCTGCCGGGTATCGCGGCAAGACCCGCGCGCGCGGCGGCGGCGAAGCCGATCGGTTCGCCCGCGGGCGGATTGGCGGGGAGCGAGACCGACTCGGCCCCGATCAGGTCGCCGATCCCGTCCTCGAACTTGAGCATCGTGCCGGTGGCAGCGATGACCAAAGCGGGGATCGCTGCCCACAGACCGACCGCGCGGTGCCAGGTGTAGAGGCGCGCGGCGGCGGGGCCGCGCGTCGCGGGCTTGAGCGCGATCCGCCAGGTGCCGCGTTTGGGCCAGGCGGCGACCAGGCCGAGAACGAGGTTGGAGCAGAGCAGCACGCCGCTGATCGCGACGATCCAGCTGCCCCAGCTGCCGAGCAGATCGTGGTGGAAGCCGACGAGGAAGCCCATCACGCTTTCCTCGTCCGGACGTGGCGTATGGAGGATCGTGCCGTCCCCGGCGATACGGACCGAGCGATCCGTGCCCTCGGCATCCGCATAATAGACATTGTAGCGATCGGCCGCGCCCGCGGCGGTCCAGATCGACGCGGCCCTGGCTGCGCTCCCCGGCGGGGCGAGCGTATCGATGCGGCGTTCGATCGCGGTGAGATCGGTCGGGCGGTGCGCGCCCGCGATTCCCGCGTCGGTGATCTCCCAGTGGAAGACGATCAGGATGCCGGTGAGCGCCTGAAGCAGCCAGAAGACGGCGGCACCGAGGCTGAGCCAGCGATGGAGCTTGAGCAGGGTGCGGCGCAGCGATGGCCGCGCGGAGGGAGCGGGGGCGGTCATCCCCGCGGTGTGACGCGTGGATCAGGACCGCAACACATCCACTTTCTGGAAAGGATTGGGGACCAAGCCGCTGCCGGCTTCGCGGTTGGTTCCCGGCATTGCCGAGGTGTTGAGATCTACTCGCGATAGCAGGCGCGGATGGGGTGGACCCTTAAACCTGCCCGTTCGGGCTGCTGGACCGGGCCGATCAGGGCAGGGCGGTGGTGTCGAGCGGCAGCGCGAGCTCGATCACCTCTGCCGACCGGTCGCGGACCTTTTGCGGCACCGCGATCAGCCCGCGCTTGGTGAGCGCACCGCCGGGCTCCCACATCGCCGAATAGAGGTGCAGGAATTCCTTGAGGTCGGGCATCGCATTGAGATGCTTTTTCTTCACGTAGAGGTAGAGGCTGCGCACGCCGGGATATTTGCCGCTTTCGATATCGGCATAGGTCGGCGCCACGCCCTCGATCGGCACGCCGTGGAGGCGGGTGCGGTTGGCGTCGAGATAGGAATAGCCGACCAGCCCGATCGCATTGGGGTTTTCGGCCAGGCCCTGGACGATCAGCGTGTCGTCCTCTCCCTTTTCGGCATAGACGCCGTCGCTGCGCAGCTTGCGGCAGGTGGTTTCGAACAGCGCGGGATCGGGGGATTTCTTGAGGTCCGCAGCGGCGGGCATCGCGGCGAGGCAGCCCGCTTCGAGGATCAACTCGACGAACGCGTCGCGCGTGCCGCTGGTCGAGGGCGGGCCGAGAACGAGAATCGGGATCGCGGGGAGCGCCGGGTTGACGTCCTTCCACGTCTTCGTGGTGTTGGGCTTGCCCAGCGGGTTGGCGGCGAGGGCGAGGTAGAGATCCTTGCGGGTCAGCGCGAGCTTGGGCCCCGCATTGGACTCGGCCAGCGCGATGCCGTCGAGCCCGATCGGCACTTCGATGATGTCGCCGACCCCGTTGGCCTTGCACGTATCGAATTCGACTCGGCGCATCCGGCGCGAGGCGTTGACGATATCGGCGTGCGAGGAGCCTGCGCCTTCGCAGAAGCGGGCGATGCCGGCGCCGGTGCCGGTCGATTCGATCACGGGGGTACGACGGCCCTTCTTCGCTTCGACAAAGGCGTCGGCGACCGTCCTGGTGAAGGGATAGACGGTCGAGGAGCCGACGACGCGGATCTCCCGCGGAGTGAGCGCCGAGAGCGCGTCGCACGCGGCGAGGGTGAACGAGGCGAGCGTGATCAGGCCGAGTCTGGCAAGCATGGGCCGGGCAAGCATTGGACTTCCTCCCCATCGGTACGCCGGGGGCGCAGAAACACATGCGACCGTCAGGTGACGCTGTGCGCCCGAGCGGTTACCGGCGTGTGACAGGCAGCGAAGCCGGGCGGCGCAAAAAGGCCCGGCTGTCGCCAGCCGGGCCCCAGGGTGCGACGCGCGATCGCGGGATCAGAAGTCGATCGTCGCCGATGCCTTGAAGGTGCGCGGCATGCCCTGGACGAGATAGCCGCCGAGTGACGAGGCCCAGTAGCGCTTGTTCGCCACGTTATCGACGTTGAAACGGAAGGTGACCGGCGCATCGCCAATGGCGACGACGTAGCGTGCGCCAAGGTCGAAGCGGGTCCATTCCGGCAGCTCGAGGGTGTTGGTGAGGTTCACCGCCTGCTTGCCGGTCTGCATCACGCGGCCGGTGAGCGTCAGGCCGCCATAGACGTCCCATTCGACATTGGCGTTGGCGGTATATTCCGGCACGCCGATCGCGTCGCGGCCGTCGGTCAGCCCGCCGGCGGTGCGGCGCTGCTTGGCGTCGGTGACCGAAACGCCGGCGATGATACGCAGGCCCTTGAGCGGCTCGCCATCGACGCTGACCTCGACGCCCCTGTTGCGCTGAAGGCCGTTGAGGGTGAACACGGTGCCGCCCGGCGTCACCTCGTTCAGCGTCTGAGGGCGATCGGTCGTGAACGCCGCGATCGAGGCATTGAAGCGGCCGAGCGCCACCTTGCCGCCGATCTCATACTGGACCGCCTGATAGGGCGGGAACACCTGGCCGACGTTGATCGTGCCCGCACCGGCGACCGGCCCCTGGATCAGCGCTGCGATGCGGTTGGCGTAGAGCGAGATCTTTTCGCTGGGCCGGATCACGATGCCGACAACCGGGGTGGTCGTGCTCTCGCTATACTCGGTGTTCTGCGCCTTCGTGGTGATGTTGTAGGTGCGGAAGTGGATATTCTGGTGCCGCAGGCCCAGCGTTACCTGCACCACATCGTCGGCGAAGCCGAGCGTGTCGGAGACGAAGATGCTGTCGAGACGCGTCCGGTTGGCGGGATTGGGGTCGGCGAGGTTGCCCGCACGCAGCGCCGTGAACGCGGGGATCGCCACAGCACGGGGCGTATAGAGGTTGTTGAGATTGGTGCCGTTGACGGCATCGTCGTCGAACCGGCCGAACTCATAGGCATTCCGGTTGACGTAGCGGCTGTGCGAATAGCCCATGTTGAGCTGATGGGTGATGCCCCAGCCTTCGCCCTTGAAGCGCAGCCCGGCCTGGGCCGCTTCGTTATTGTCGTTGCGCGGGATGTTCGAGCCGGTGACGAACGCTGCGCCGGTGGCCGAATTGAGCAGCTGGAAGCCCTGATAGATTCCGCGCTCGGCGGTATCGCGCGCGCCCGCCGAGGCATAGAACATCAGAGACTCGGTCACGTCATATTCGAGCTTGAAGATGCCGAAGACGTCGCGGATCGTCTGGTTGTACCAGGGCTGGCCATAGTTGAGGTCGGCGCGCGGGGGACGCGGTACCGCGGTGACCGTGCCGTATTTGTTGTTGAGCTGGACCATCGGGCGCATGTGCTGCGCCTTGACGCTCTGATAGGCGAGATCGAGGCTGACGCGCAGATTGTCGGTGCGCCAGTCGAAGCTGCCGCCGACCACGGCCGAGCGGCGATATTCGTCGTCGATCGCGATATCGCCCGAACGGTATGCGCCGTTGAGGCGGAAGCCGAACGCTTTGCCTTCACCAAAGCGGCGGCCGAAATCGAATGCGCCGCCGAAATGCTTGTCGGACAACCAGTTGGCGGTGAGGCGGTTGGTGTCCCGGTCCTTCGCGCGCTTGGGCGTGAGGTTGACCGTGCCGCCCAGCGCGGAGCCGCCAGGCGCGGCGCCGAACAGGAAGGCGCTGGCGCCGTTGAGGATCTGGATCTGGTCGTAGAGTTCGGGCGAGACGAGCTGGCGCGGGGTGACGCCGAACAGGCCGTCGATCGCGATGTCTTCGCCGAACAGGTTGAAGCCGCGGACGACGAACTGTTCTGACATGTTGCCGAAGCCGAGCGTGGTGCGGACCGAGGGGTCGTTCTCGAGCACCGCGCCGAGCGTCAGCGGCTGCTGGTTGAGGATCAGCGCTTCGTTGTAGCTCTTGACCGCAAAGGGCGTATCCATCGCATCCTTGTCGCCCAGCGCGCCGAGCGAGCCGTTGCGGCTGACCTGGGTCTGGTTGTCGCGCTGAGCGGTGATGACGACGTCTTCGCCCGCTGCCGTTTCCTGCGCAAAGGCGGGTGCGGCGAGCGCGGCGGCGAGAGCGGCGACGGCGGCTCCCCTGACTGCGATACGGTGGGCAACCATGTTCAAATACTCCCCCGAGCTGGTGTTGCGTGTCCCTCCCGATACGGGTCTGATCTGAGCCAGGCTCTGTATCGTGAGGGTAACATGCGAGTCGGGGTTGGTCCGCGAAACATCCAGTTTGGGGATGTGCAAGGGTCCAGTCGGGCAATCTGGCGACCGCAATGGCCAAGCAGGTTCAGCCGAAGCGCTGTACGCCCCCCACGATCGTGCGCAGCACGCTGGCCTTGGTCAGCAGATGGGAGTCGATCGCGAAGAAATCCCGGTCCCACACGACGAAGTCGGCGAGGAGCCCGGCGGCGATCAGGCCCATCTTCCCGTCGTTGAAACCGGCATAGGCGGCCTCGCGGGTGTAGCAGCGCATCGCCTGAGCCAGCGTGATGCGCTGTTCGGGGAACCAGCCATCGGGGTTCTTGCCGTCGAGCGTCTCGCGATCGATCGCGGCTTCGAGCCCGGTGAGCGGATCGATCGGCGCGACCGGCCAGTCCGATCCCATGCAGACATGCGCGCCCGAGCGGACGAGCGAACCGAAGGCGAAGCTGGTCTTGAGCCGTTCCTCGCCGATCCGGCGCACCGCCCAGCGGCCGTCGTCGATCGCGTGATAGGGCTGGACCGAGGCGATCACGTCCTGGGCCTTGAAGCGCGGGATCGCCGCAGGCTTCATGTGCTGGACATGCTCGACGCGAAAGCGGCGGTCGCGCGGGCCGTTGGCTCTGGCGACCGCGGCGAAGGTATCGAGGACGATGTCGTTCGCCTCGTCGCCGATGGCATGCGCGGTGACCTGAAGCCCGGCCTTGTCCGCGCCGGCGATCCAGTTCAGCAGATCCTTTGGATCGGTGACGACGATGCCGCGCGTGCCGGGCTCGTCGAGATAGGGTTCGTAGAAGCGTGCGGTGCGCGAGCCCAGCGACCCGTCGAACACCACCTTGCACCCGCCCCACTGAACCCAGTCGTCGCCGCGCCCGTGCTCCTTGATCAGCGCAACCTGCGCTTCCCAGTCCTTGAGGGGGAGATAGTGGCGGAAGCGAAGCCCCGTTTCGCCCTTCGCGCGCAGGCGGCGGGTCGAATCGAAGCTGATCGTCTCGAGCTCGGTCGGGTGGACCTGAGTGACGCCCTTGCTCAGCGCGAGGGCGATGCCCTTGCGCGTGACGGCATCGATCCGTTCGGGCGTCTGCTCGCCGATCGCGCGCAGGACCAGGTCCTTGGCGGCGTCCTTGACGATGCCGGTGGGCTCGCCGTTCGCGTCCTTCTCGATCACCCCGCCCGGCGGCGAAACCGTGTTGCGGTCGATCCCAGCCAGCCGGAGCGCGAGCGAGTTGAGGAACAGCATGTGGAGATCGTAGCGGATCACCGCGACGGGCGTGCCGGGGGTGACCGCATCGATCCAGCTGCGGTGCGGCATCTCGCCGCCCCAGCGATCCTGATCCCAGTTGCCGCCCTCGAGCCAGGCGCCCCTGGGCAGCGCCTTCGCTGCGGCGGCGATGCGCGCGACGAGCTCCCTGGGATCGGCGGCGTCGCGCAGCGAGGGCTGCGACAGCATCGTCGCGGCCTTCACGAAATGGACGTGCGGATCGATGAAGCCGGGCGTGACGAACGCGCCCTGCAGGTCGATCACGCGGGTGCGCTTGCCGGTGCGCGCGCGCACCGCATCGGCGCCGATCGCGGCGATGCGCTCGCCCTTCACCCCGATCGCGTCGGAGCGGCTATCGGGCCCGGCGCCGGTCCAGATCCTTGCGTTGATATATGCCGTGTCGAGATCGCCCCCGGCAGCGAAGGCATTGTGCGTGGCCGCGGCCGCCGCGGTGCCGGCGCCAAGCGCGAGAAGTCCGCGGCGGCCGAGCATCACTTGCCCATCGCCGATTTGCGGGGCGGGTTTTCCGCGCGCCATTTGTCGAGCCGGGCGAGCCAGGTCGCCGCGGAGAGCGGGCCGTAGGTCTTGGAGTCGGTGTGCTCGGCGATCAGTTCGCGGATGTTGACGAAATAGGCGGGGCCGCTCGGCAGGCCGAGTTCCTTGCGCTTGGCGGTCATCGCGGCTTCCTGCGCCGGGGTCGGCTTGAAGCCGGTCACCGGCTTGAAGATGATGACGTCGAAGTCCGCGCCATTCTCATGGAAGAAGAGCTGGATCGGCGGCTGGCCGCCGGCCGCCGCGACCTGATCCGCCTGGTCGATGCGGCGGATGAACTCCTCCTGCTTGCCCGGCGCGAGCTTGAAGATCTCGAACCAGGCTTCGGGCCAGGCCTGCTGCGCAGCGGCGGGCTTGGGTGCGTCCTGCGCCGCAGCGGGAACCGCCGGCAGGGCCAAGGCGGCAATGGCGAGCGTGAGATACTTCATCTGTTGTCCTCCCTTTCGGCCAACGCTCCACCTTTGCGATGGATCGGAGAACATCCAACTCCCTGGTTTTTGAAGGGACCAGTCATCCCGCCGCTTCGCGCAGTGCCGCGACCGCGGTCTTCGCCTCATGCTCGTTGAGGCTGGCGAAGCCGATGCGCAGGCCGCGCGGGGCGTCGTCGCGGGTCATGAACGAGCGCGAGGCGGCGAAGCGCAGTCCCATCGCCGCGGCGCGCGCCTCCATCGCATCGAGATCGGTGTGGAAGCGCAGCCAGAAGGCGAGGCCGCCGTCGGGCATCTTGTAGTCGACGATGTCGCCGAGCGTGCGGTCGATCTCCGCGGCGAAATTCTCGCGCCGTTTGGCATAGACCTGCCGCACTTTCCGCGCATGGCGGCGGAGTTCCCCATTCTCGATGAGCTCCGCCGCTGCGTCCTCGGTCAGCGCGTTGCCCATGCCGTCGGTGAGCGAGACCATGTGGGCGATCGCGTCGATCACCGGCGGCGGCGCGGCGACATAGCCGATGCGCAGCGCGGGCAGCAGCAGCTTCGACATCGATCCGACATAGATGACATGGCCCGGGCCGTAGCCGGCCATGGGCAGCAACGGCTGCGATTCGAAATGGAATTCGTGATCGTAATCGTCCTCGATGATCGCGAAGCCGAACTGGTGGGAGAGTTCGAGCAGGCGCAGGCGGCGCTCGGGACGGAGCGAGACGGTGGTGGGGAATTGATGGTGCGGCGTCACGAACACCGCGCGGACCGCGTTGCGGCGGCAGGCATGCTCGACCGCGTCGATGTCGATCCCGTCCTCGTCCAGCCCGACCGCGACGATATTGGCGCCGAGCGCGCGGAAGGCGGCGACGGCGGGTTCGTAGGTCAGGGCTTCGACGATCACCGTATCGCCCGGACGGACCAGCACCTGTGCGGCGAGGAAGATGCCGTTCTGGCTGCCGCGGGTGATGCAGATATTCTCCGCGGTGACGGGAAGGCCGCGCTGGCTCTTGAGCATCGTCGCGATGCTCTCGCGCAGTGCCGGGGTGCCGCGCGGATTGCCGTATTGGAAACGATTCTCCCGCGACGCCCGGTGCGCCGCCGAGCGATAGGCGCGGGCGAGCAGATCGGCCGGGAACAGGCGGCCGTCGGGCGCGCCCTCGTCGAGCTTGAGGCCCGGGCCCGAAGGCAAGGCGAGCGGGCGTTGAGGCGGGGCGGCGAAGCGATAGTCGACCGGCACGTTGCTCATCGTCGCCTCGGCCTCGGCCCGCTGCTTCTTGGCGGGTTCGGGCAACGACGCGGAGACCATCGTGCCGCGCGTGCCCGCCGAATCGAGCCAGCCCTGCGCGATCAGATCCTCATAGGCGAGGACGACCGTCTTGCGATTGACGCCCAGCACCTGCGCCAGTTCGCGGCTGGAGGGGAGGTAGGTGCCCGAGGTGAGGCGCCCGCGCTCGATGTCGCGAATCAGCGCCTGGATGATCTGCATGTAGATCGGAACGTCGCGCGCGGGATCGATTCGCTCTCCCAGGCTGACCTGCCACGGACGCAGCATTGGACCGGTTCCTTCCATCAATGAAAACGATGATGGGGACCAAGAGTAACGCGGCAACTGCCCGCTGGCAACGCCCGGCTGGACCCCGATGCTTTTCGGTCTTGGCGCTTGTCGGGTTCCGAACGCTGGGGAAGAAGGGGGCCATCAATCACAGGCATCGGGGCAGATGGACGGGGCTGAAGCGAGCGCAGGCGTGACGAAAGCGCAGGAAAACCGGCCGCTGTTCGAGCGGTTCGGCGACGCCGATGTGCGCGCGCTGATCGAGGGCTATCCGCTCGCCTGGGTGTGCGGCGGCGGCGCGGGTGCACTGGAGGCGAGCCTGTTGCCGCTGATCGGCGTCTATGACGGCGAGGGCCGGCTGATCGAGCTGATCGGGCACCTGATGCGGTCCAACCCGCTCCATGCCGCGCTGACCGCCGATCCGCGTGCCACGATCCTGTTCAGCGGCCCCGACGCCTATGTCAGCCCCGAACATGCCGGCCGCCGGGACTGGGCGCCGACCTGGAACTATGCGCAGGTGAAGATCGGCGCGGAGATCGCGTTCGACGAGGCGCTGACCGAAACTTCGCTGAAGGTGCTGATCGACGCGATGGAGGCCGGCCGCGCCAAGCCATGGAGCGTTGAGGAACTGGGGCCGCGCTATCGGGGCATGCTGACGCGGATCATCGGCTTCCGGGCGCGCGTCACTGCGCTTTCGGGCAAGTTCAAGCTGGGGCAGGACGAGGACGATGCGACGCTGCATGCGATCCTGGGGGCGCTGCCGGACGCGCAGAGCGTGGCGTGGATGAAACGGTTCAACGGGGGGCGTTGAAGATGCGGACGGGGGCACGGTTCGGCTCGGTGATTGCGGCGGCGGCCTTGCTGGCCGCGCCAGGGGCGGCGCAGGTCCGCTCTGCGGAGTGGAAGGACGATCCGTTCCCGAGCCGCTACACGCCCGCGCCATCTGGCGACATGCTGCTGCGCGGGGCGACGATCCTCGACGGCGCGGGCGGGCGCATCGACGGCGGCGACGTGCTGGTGCGCGGCGGCAAGATCGTCGCAGTCGGCAAGGCGCTGACCAATCCCGGCGTGCGCGAGGTGGATGCGAAGGGGCGCTGGATCACGCCGGGGGTGATCGATGTGCACACGCACAACGGCACCTTCGTCGTTCCGCTGACCGACATCGACCGCGAGGCGAGCGACGTATCCGAGGTGAGCAGCCCCAATGGCGCCGACACCTGGATCGAGACCGCCGTCAACCCGCAGGACATGGGCTTCGACCGCGGCTTGATGAACGGCGTGACGACGATGCAGATCCTGCCCGGATCGACCCCGATCTTCGCCGGGCGTTCGGTGGTGGTGAAGCCGGTGCGTGGCGCGACGGTGTGGGACATGAAGGCCGCGGGCAGCGCGCAGGGCTTCAAGATGGCGTGCGGCGAGAACCCCAAGAGCTGGGGCGCCGACGACGACAATGACGGGCCGACCAGCCGGCAGGGCGTGATCGCCTATATGCGCCAGGCGTTCCTCGACGCGCAGGCCTATGGCCGCGAGCGCGCGGCGGGCAAGGTGGGCCGCGACCTCAAGAAGGAAGCGCTGCTGGGCATCATGGCGGGCGACATCCGCGTCAATCTGCATTGCTATCGCGCCAACGACATCGCGTCGGTGCTGGCGGTGGCCAAGGAATTCGGCTTCCGTATCGGCGCGATCCACCACGCGACCGAGGCATACAAGATCCCCGGCCTGCTTCGTGAGAGCGGGACGTGCGCGGCGGTCTGGGCCGACTGGTGGGGTTTCAAGATGGAAGCGCAGGACGCGGTGCGCGCCGAGGCGCCGATGCTCGAGCGCGCAGGCGTGTGCGTGATGATGCATTCGGATTCGGCCGCCGACGGCCAGCGGCTCAACATCGCCGCGGCCAAGGCGGCGGCGGCGGGACGGCGGATCGGCATCGAGACGCCACCCGAGACGATGATCAAATGGACCACCAGCAATCCGGCGAAGCTGCTGGGGCTGGAGGGCAAGGTGGGCACGCTGAAGCCCGGCTTGTCGGCCGATCTGGTGCTGTGGTCGGGCGATCCGTTCAGCATCTACACAAGGGCCGATCTGGTGCTGATCGACGGCGCGGTGGCGTGGGACCGGTCGAAGCCGCCGGGCGCGCCGGTGTCGGACTTCGAACTCGGCCGGGGAGGCGTGCGATGATGCGGACGATCGCAATGCTGCTGGCATTCGCCGCGACGCCCGCCGCCGCGCAGACCATCGCCGTCACCCATGCCGAGGCCTGGACGATGGAGACGGGCGAGCCGGTGAAGGATGCCACGATCCTGATCGAGAATGGCAGGATCGTCTCGGTCACGCCGGGCGGCGGCGTGCCGCAGGGCGCGAGCGTGATCGACGCCCGCGGAAAGCCGGTGACGCCGGGGCTGATGAACGGCGCAACGCAGGTGGGGCTGATCGAGACCGCGTCAGGCGACACGCGCGATCAGGGATCGGCCGACGACCGCAATCCCGGCTTCGATCCCTCCCGCGCACTCAACGGCAATTCGACGTTGGTCAGCCTGATCCGCGCCGACGGCATCACCCGCGCCCTGGTCTATCCTTCGCCCTCGCGCATCCCGGTGTTCGCGGGCGAGCCGGCGATCGCGCGGTTCCGTGAGGGTGTCGACATCCTGGGCGAGCGCGAGGTGGCGGTCTATGCCGTGATCGGCGGCGGGGCATGGGACCGGGTCGGATCGCGCGCGCAGCAATGGGCGGTGCTGCGCAAGGCGCTGGGCGACGCGAAGCGCGCGATGACGGCGCCCGAGACAGGCAAGGACAAGAAGCGCGATCGCCACGATCCGCCACCGCGGCGCGGCCGCCGCGCGGGCGAGGAAGCGATCCGCGGCGTGATCTCGGGCGAGGCGCCGCTGGCGATCCACACCAACCGCGAGTCGGACATTCGCGAGGCGATCACGCTCGCCGCGGAGTTTGGCATCCGCGTCATCATCGTCGAGGGCACGCAGGCCTGGCGCGTGGCCGATCAGCTGGCCGCGGCGAAGATCCCGGTGGTGCTCGATCCGTCGACCAACCTGCCCGGCGGCTTCGACGAGCTAGGCGCGCGGCAGGACAATGCCGCGATCCTGACGCGGGCGGGGGTGAGGGTCGCTTTCGGCCTTGCGGGCGGCAAGATCCACACCAACTACAATGCCGGCATGGCGTTGCGCGAAGGCGCAGGGATCGCGGTGGCGAACGGCCTGCCCTATGCCGATGCGTTGCGCGCGGTGACGGTCAACCCGCTGAGCATCTGGAGCAAGGGCGGCGGCACGCTGAGCGCCGGTGCCGACGCCGATCTGGTGGTGTGGGACGGTGATCCGCTGGAGCCGTCGACCAATGCGGCGGCTGTCATCGTCGAGGGACGTCGGGTATCGGCGCGCTCGCGGCAGGATCTGCTTGCCGAACGCTACAAGGATGCTCGCTGATGAACGTGTTGCTGGTCGGGTGCGGACGGATGGGCGGCGCGATGGCGCGTGGCTGGAATGGCGCGCATCGCGTGCTGGTGTTCGATCCGATGGCGGCCGAATTGCCCGAGGGCACGGAGCGGGTGGACTCGCTCGACGATGTCGAGGCGGGCGGCGAGATGGCCGTGGTGCTGGCGGTGAAGCCGCAGGTGTTTCCGTCGATCGGGGAGTCGCTGCGACCATTGGCGCGCCACGACGCGCTGTTCGTGTCGATCATGGCCGGGATCACCTTGCAGGGGCTGAGCGATGCGCTGGGCAGCGGGCGGACGGTGCGGACCATGCCCAACACCCCCGCCGCGATCGGACAGGGGATCACCGCCGCGGTCGCCGGGCGCGACGTGCGGATGGGCGATTTCGCCACGGTCAACGAACTGCTCGGTCCCACGGGACAGGTGGTGTGGATCGACGAGGAAGCGCAGATCGACGCGGTGACGGCGGTGTCGGGCAGCGGCCCGGCCTATTTCTTCCGCTTCACCGAGGCGCTGGCCAAGGCGGGCGCGGAGGAGGGACTGCCGCCCGAGCTGGCGATGCAGCTGGCGCGCGCGACCTTTACCGGCGCGGCGGCGCTGGCAGGCGCTGACCCGGCCGAGCTGGCCGAGTTGCGGCGACAGGTGACCAGCCCCGGCGGGACGACCGCGGCGGGGCTTGGGCAATTGGATCACGACGATGCGATCGACCGGCTCGTCCGGAAGGTCGTCGAAGCGGCGGCGGCGCGTTCGCGCGAGCTGGCCGGATAGACACAGCGGGCGCGAGGCCGCCCGCTCAGGAGAGGAATGATGGCCCGGATTCCCGGAATGATCGGCGTGCCCGCAGACGGGGACGCCCCCCTCGACACGCGCCCGGCGCATGCCGTGCCGCTCGACCGCAGGACGCGGGCGCGCGCCGCGGTGGCGGGATCGGTCGGCAACCTGATCGAGTGGTACGACTTCTACGCCTATGCCTATACCGCGCTCTATTTCGCCTCGGCCTTCTTCCCGGCGGGGGACCGGACCGCACAGTTGCTCAACGTCGCGGCGATCTATGCCGCGGGCTTCCTGATCCGGCCGCTCGGCGGCTGGTTCTTCGGGCGCTATGCCGACCGTCACGGGCGGCGCGCGGCGATGATCGCGTCGGTGGTGCTGATGGGGGCGGGATCGCTGCTCGTCGGGGTATTGCCGACCTATGCGACGATCGGCGCGGCCGCCCCGGCGCTGCTGCTGGTCGCGCGGCTGATGCAGGGCTTTTCCACCGGCGGGCAATATGGCGCGGCGGCGACGTATCTGAGCGAGATCGCCGAACCGGGCAAGCGCGGCTTCTATGCCTCGTTCCAGTTCGTAACGCTGATCGGCGGGCAATTGTTCGCGCTGCTGGTGGTCTTCGCGCTGCAGTCGACGATGAGCGAGGAGGCGATCCGCGAATGGGGCTGGCGCCTGCCCTTCCTCCTCGGCGCGGTGCTCGCGGGGGTGTTCATCCTGTTCCGCGACGTGATGCACGAGACCGCCGAGCCGGCGGGCAAGGGCGAGGATGCGGGGTCGCTGAAGGCACTGTTCCAGCATCCGCGCGCGATGTTCGTGGTGATGGCGCTGAGCGCGGCGGGGGCGGTGACGCTCTACACCTTCACCACCTATATGCAGAAATACCTCGTCAATACCGCCGGCATGGACGTCGCGAGCGCGAGCCGGACGATGCTGATCGTCACCTTTGCCTTCCTGCTGCTCCAGCCGGTGCTTGGCACGCTTTCGGATCGCATCGGTCGGCGGACCAACCTGCTGATCTTCAGTGGCGGCATGACGCTGTTCGCGGTGCCGCTGCTCGGCGCGATCGGGCAGGCGCAGACGATGTGGAGCGCCGGGCTGCTGGTGTTCGCGGCATTGGCGATCATGAGCTTCTACACCTCGGTCTCCGGGCTGTTCAAAGCCGAGCTGTTCCCGGCGCGGGTGCGTGCGCTGGGGGTTGGCCTGGGCCATGCCATCGCCTCGGCGATTTTCGGCGGGACGGCCGAATGGGCCGCGCTGATGCTCAAGCAGATGGGGCATGAAGGGCTGTTCGCCTGGTATGTCTCGGCCGTTTGCGCGGTCGCCTTCGTCGTCGCGTGGCGGATGCGCGAGCCGCGGGCGCACGGGCATCTGCGCTGAGTTGGCGGAGCGGGAATGTGCGTCTTGGCCCGTTCCTGACGGGAGTGGGGCAGGGTAGGCATTGCGAATCATTCGCGGGAGTTGGGGCATGAAGCGGACATTGCTGGGGCTGGTCTCGATCGTCGCGCTGGCGGCGCCCGCGCTGGCGAAGGACGCGCTGCCGATGACCGAGCGGCGCACGCTGAGCTACGAGGTGTCGAGCGGCACCTTCATGTCGCTCGCGGTTTCGCCCGACGGCAAGACGATCCTGTTCGACATGCTGGGCGAGCTCTACGCGATGCCCGCGAGCGGCGGCCGCGCGGTGCCGGTCGCGCAGGGCATCGCGTTCGAGGTGCAGCCCACTTTCTCCCCCGACGGCAAATGGATCGCCTATGTCAGCGACCGTTCGGGCGGCGACAATGTCTGGATCGCGCGCGCGGACGGCAGCGAGGCGCGGCGGATCACCGCCGAGGATGACGGCGCGGTCCGCACCTCCCCGGAATGGAGCGCGGACGGCAAGCATGTCTATGTCAGCCGTGTCCGCATCCGCTGGGACCGGTACGAGCTGTGGAAGCACCCGGTGGATGGCGGCCCGGGCGAGCTGGTCGCGCCGGCGAAATTGAAGCCCGATGCCCCGCGTGCGGCATGGCAGAGCACGCTCGGCGCGGCGGCGTCGAAGGACGGCAAGTGGCTCTATTTCGCGCGGCGCACGGGCGACCTTTCCTTTGACGAGCCGGTGGCTTGGACGATCATGCGGCGGAACCTTGCCACCGGCGAGGAGGAAACGGTGATCGGCAGCTCGGGCGGGCGCGAGGCGGGGGGCGAGACCTTCTTCCGTCCGGCGATCTCCCCCGACGGCAAGCTGCTCGCCTATGCCACGCGGCGGATGGCGGAAACGCGGCTGCGGGTGCGCGAGCTGGCGACGGGGGTGGACCGCGACCTGGGGCCGGCGCCGCTCGACCTGATGAACGGTGCGGCGTGGATGGACCTGATCCCGCGCTACACCTTTACCCCCGACGGAAAGGCGATCCTGATCGCGGTGAACGGCAGGATCGAGCGGCGGCCGCTCGACGGATCGGCCGCAGCGCTGATTCCGTTCACCGCCAAGCTCGATCTTGAGGTCGGGCCGGGGACGCGCATCGGCTTTCGCGAGGAGACAGGCGCGGTGCGTGCGAAGCTGCCGCAGGGAACGACGCCATCGCCCGACGGCAAGCGCGTGGCGTTCGCGGCGTTGGGCAGCGTCTATGTGCAGCCGCTCGCCGGCGGCGCGGCGGCGCGATTGCCGATCGCGGGCGATCCGCCGTCGCTGCCGGGATGGAGTCCTGACGGCAAGCGCATTGCCTATGTCACCTGGAGCGAGGGCGCGGGCGGGGCGGTGTGGAGCATCGCCGCCGACGGATCCGGCGAACCGGTGAAGGTGAGCGACGTTTCGGCCTTCTATACGCATCCGGCCTTCACGCCGGACGGCGGGACGATCCTCGCCGTGCGATCCCCAGCGGCGGCGCGGCAGCAATCGAGCTTCGAGTTCGGGACGGTCCGGCCGGGCGAGCTGGTGGCGATCCCGGCCATGGGCGGCGCGGCGCGCGTGGTGACGAGCGGGCGGCTGGGGCAGAAGCCGCATTTCGTGAACGGACAGCCGGGTGTCGCTTACCTGATGAGCGATGACGGGTTGACGGCGGTCAACCTTGCTTCGGGCGCGAAGCGGCGCGTCGCGATGGTCAAGGCGCAGGGCTATTACTTCACCGATGTCCTCGCGACTGCCGACGACATGCGGATCAGCGCCGACGGCAAGTGGATCGCGGCGCAGACCAGCGAGCAGCTCTATGTCGTTCCTACGCCCGCCGATCCGAAGATCGAGATCGACCTGACCGCGCCCGGCAATCCGGGGCGGCGGGTGACCGGCATGGGCGCCGACTATTTCGACTGGCGCGCGGACGGGAGCCTGATCTGGTCGGTGGGCAATTTCGTGCAGCTGCTGCCCGACGCGAAAGCGCCGGTACCGAAAGCGCAGGTCGAGCTGGTCGCGGAACTGCCCCGCGCCAGGCCCGCGGGGAGCATTTTGCTACGCGGCGCACGCGCGCTGACGATGGCGGGCGGCGACAAGGCGATCGCCGATGCCGACATCCTGATCACCGGCGATCGCATCGCGGCGATCGGGCCGCGCGGAAGCTTTGCGATACCCGCCGGGACGCCGGTGCGCGAGCTGGGCGGCAAGACCGTCGCGCCCGGGCTGATCGACGATCACGATCATATCGGCGGGGTCCGCCGCAACGTCATCGGGTATGAGGAATGGGGGCTGCGCGCGCGGTTGGCCTATGGCGTGACGACGTCGTTCGATCCTTCGACGCTGGGGATCGACCAGGTCGCCTATCAGGACCTGATCGATGCCGGGCTGATCGTCGGGCCAAGGTTGCGCTCGACCGGGCCGGCCTTGTTCTCGAAGGAGCGGATCACCTCGCTCGACGAGGCGCGGGCGATCCTGCGGCGCTATCGGGAGGCCTGGGGGCTGCGCAACATCAAACAGTATCGCGGCGAGAGCCGGACGGTGCGGCAATGGATCGCGATGGCCGCGCGCGAGCAGGGCATCCTCCCGACCACCGAGGGCAGCCACAATCCCAAGCTGATCCTCACGCAGATCCTCGACGGCTATGCCGGGAACGAACATGCGCTGCCGATCGCGCCGCTGCAGGAGGATGTGCTCAAACTTTATGCGCTGACCCGGACCAGCTATGTCTCGACGCTGCTGATCAACACCAGCGGGCCGGCCGGGCGGCACTATTATGTCGCGAAGTACGATCCGGCGCTCGACGCGAAGGTGAAGCGCTTCTGGCCGCCCTTTGCGGTCGCGCACAAGCTGGCGCGTCGCGGCTGGGGCTCGCTCGATGCTTCGCGCATGCCGGCCCTCGCGGCGGACGTGAAGCGGCTCGCGGATGCGGGCGCGCTCGTCGGCATGGGATCGCATGGCGACGAGCCGGGGATCGGCATCCACTATGAGATGGAGGCGCACACGCTGGGCGGGATGACGCCGCTGGCGGTGCTGCGTGCGGCGACTGCGGGTGCGGCGGAGACGATCGGGCGGCTGGCCGACATGGGCACGCTGGAGGTGGGCAAATATGCCGATCTGGTGGTGTTCGACCGCGATCCGCTGGCGGATATCCGCAACACGCGATCGGTCAGCCTGGTGATGCGTGGCGGGCAGCTGTTCGACGCAGACACGCTCGACGAGCTGTGGCCGGTGGCGCGCAAGCTGCCCGCACCGTGGTTCGTGCAGGGCAAGGATGCGCAGTGGCTGCCGGTGAAATGACGCTCGATCCAGAGATCGCGGCGTTCCTGGCCGAAATGAAGGCGCGCTGGGCGCAGCATCCGCCGTTCGAGACGCTGGACTTTCCCGAACAGCGCACGGTGTGCGAGGCGGTGCGCGCGCGCTGGGCCGAGGGCGGGCCGCAGATGGCGCGGACGATCGAACGCGTGATCGATCCGGGTGCGGGCAAGCTGCATGTGCGGGTGCATTTGCCCGAGGGGGCGAGCGAGCCCGCACCGGCTTTGGTCTATCTGCACGGCGGCGGGTTCACCCTGTTCTCGATCGACACGCATGACCGGCTGATGCGCGACTATGCCGCGGCGGGCGGGTTCGCGGTGATCGGGGTCGATTACCCGCTCTCGCCCGAGCATAAATATCCCGAGGCGCTGAACCGGATCGAGGCGCTGATGCTGTGGCTCAGCGATCATGGCGGCGAGCTGGGAGTCGATCCGTCACGCCTTGCGATGGGCGGGGATTCGGCGGGGGCGAACCTAAGCCTTGCCACCGCACTGCGGCTGCGCGACCGGGGGGCGGGCGGGATCGTGCGCGCGGTCCTGTCCAACTACGGCTATTTCTCGACCGCGGTGTCCGATGCGGCGGAGGCGGCGTTCGGCGGGCCGGGGTCGATCATGGATCGGGCCGAGGCGGTTGCCTATTATGCTAACTATCTGACCGACTTTGACCGCGAGCGCAGCGACCCGCTCGCCTGCCCGCTGCTCGCCGATCTGGCCGGGCTGCCGCCGGTGATGCTGGTCATCCCCGAGTGCGATCTGCTGACCGAACAGTCGCTGGCGATGGACGCGCGGCTGCGCGTCGCTGGGGTCGAGACGCAAGCGATCGTCTATCCCGGCGCGACGCACAGCTTCCTGGAGGCGATGTCGGTGGCGGCGGTGGCGCGGCGGGGGATTGCCGATGGCGCGGCGTTCGTGAAGGCGCGGCTCAGCCGCTGACCGCTCCGCTGGCGAACAGCGCGTCGATCTCTTCCGCGCTGAACCCGCATTCCGCCAGGACCATGCGGCTATCCGCGCCGAGTTCGCGCGGGGCGGTGTCGGATGTGGTCTCCACGCCATCGTAGCGCACCGGCTGGGGCAGAGCGCGGACGATACCGTCGGGATAGCCCGCGGGCACGTCGAAGAAGCCGATTTCGGTCAGATGCGGGTCGGTGAGCAGATCGCCGATGCCGCTGACCTTCGAACAGGGCACGTCGCGCACCTCGAGCGCCGCGATCCAGTCCGCAGTGGCGCGCGCGGGAAGCGCGGCGGCGACCAGCGCGTAGAGTTCGCCGATGCGGGCCTGGCGCTGGCGGGGATCGGCGAACCAGTCCTGCGCGATCACGCCCTCGCGGCCGATCTCGGCGAGGAAGGCGCGCCACTGGCGGTCGGTATAGGGAAGAACCGCGATCCAGCCGTCGGCGGTGCGGAACGGGCGGCGGTCGGGGGAGAGCAGGCGAGGATAGCCGACCGCCCCGTCTGTGGCGAAGGTCGCGCCCGCCAGATGCTCGTTGAGCAGGAAGGCGGCGAGCGCCTCGAACATCGGCACCTCGACCTGGATCGCGCCTTCCCGGCCGTTGGCGCGGGCAACCAGGGCGGCGAGGATGCCGTAGACCGCGTGGAGCGCGGCGACCTTGTCGGCAAGGATCGTCGGCACGAAGCGCGGGTCGCCGCCGGTGGCGGTGGCGAGGCCCGCGATGCCGCTCGCCGCCTGGATGATGTCGTCGAACGCCGGGCGATCGCGATAGGGGCCGCGCTGGCCGAAGCCGATCGCGGCGCAATGGACGATGCGCGGGTTGATCGCCGCGACCGCTTCGAAGCCGAGACCGAGCCGCTCGGCGGCGTCGACGCGCATATTGTGGAACAGCACGTCGGCGGTGCCGATCAGCCGGGCGAGCGCGGCGCGGCCCTCCGGCGCCTTTAGGTCGAGCGCCAGCATCCGCTTGTTGCGGTTGTTGTTGACGAACAGCGCGCCGCCGCCGGTGCCCGAAGGGTGGGCGTTGCGGGCGATATCGCCCTCCAGCGGCTCGACCTTGATCACCTCGGCGCCCAGGTCGGCGAGGATCTGCCCCGCATAGGGGCCGAGCACCACCGCGCCCACCTCGACGACTCGAATCCCCTCCAGCAGCGACAGCATCGTCCTTCTCCCTCGTGACCGCTCTAGGCCGATGGATTCGACGGTGCAGGGGCCAAGTCCGTGAAGAGGAAGGGGCCGGGGAGATAACTATTATCGCTATTGCTAGTGACTCGCAAAAGACAATGCGCTAAGCGCCCCCGCGAAGCGAAGGGGTGTACAAAATATGCGTAAATTCGAAGCGTTGCTGGCCGGAGTTGCGATGATCGCGATGGCGCCCGCGGCATGGGCGAATCCGGATGGCGAGCCCGGTGCCGGCAACGACGACGATGTCGTGATCCTCGGCAAGAGCAGCGGGCAGGAAGTCGGCAAGACCGTCACCCCGCTGAAGGACGTTCCCAACACCATCACCGTGATCGACGCCGCCCAGATCGAGGCGCAGAATCTGTTCACGCTGGAAGATGCGGTCACCGCGACGCCAGGGATCACCGTGACGGGCGTCGGCAGCGAGGACCCGTCGTTCATGTCGCGCGGCTTCACGATCAACAATTATCTGGTCGATGGCGTCGCGACGATGGCGTTCGGCTATCCGTCGGTGGTGCCGGACCTGTTCTTCTACGACCGGCTGGAGGTGCTGCGCGGCCCGGCCGGGCTGTTCAGCGGGTCCGGCAACCCGGCGGGCAGCGTCAATCTGGTGCGCAAGCGGCCGGGCGATGCGTTCAAGGCGCGCGCTTCGATCGGCTATGGCAGCTGGCAGAATGTCCGCGGCGAGATCGATCTGTCGGCGCCGGTCGCTGACGGGATCGCACTGCGGGTGGGCGCGATGGTTCAGGACCAGGACCAGTTCTTCGACGTCGGGCATCGCAACCGCGTCGCCGCCTTCGCCACTGCGAAGGTCGAGATCGGCGACCGCACCACGCTGACCTTTGGCGGCAGCTACGACCGGTTCAAGCCGGCGATCCAGTCGGGCCTGCCGGGCTATCTGGGCGGCAAGGATGGGAGCGAGGGGCGGCTGATGACCGTCGATCGCTCGACCTATCTGGGCGCCGACTGGAACCGCTTCAGGTCCGAGACCTGGACCGCATGGGCCGAACTGTCGCACAGGATCAGCGATCGCTGGACGCTGCGCGCGAGCGGGCTCTACACCGATGTCGAGCGTATCGACGTCTACAGCTATATCGGCAACCAGGCGGTGACGACCGCGGCCAACCCGCCGCTGACCGGCGCGCCCAACAACGGCGTGACCAACCACATCGCCTATCGCGGCGACAACTTCGCGACGACGAAGGCGTTCGATTTCAACGGGGTCGGCACCTTCCCGCTGTTCGGGCGCGATCAGACGCTGATCGTCGGCGCCGACTATCAGGCGCTGGATTACGACAGCTATTATACGCGCCTGTCGAACTATGCGAAGATCGACGTGTTCAACCCGCGCTCGCCGCTCGAGCCGCCGCTCAACCCCTATGGGCCGTCGCCGCTCTACCCGCTGCAGGGTTCGAATGCCGATTGCAGCGGCGTCACCGTTCCGACCGCGAATTGCCTGCGACAGACCTATGGCGCGACCAACACCAGGACCGAGCAGTACGGCATCTATGGCCAGATGCGCCTCTCTCCCGTCGAGGGGCTGACGCTCGTCGGCGGCGGGCGCCTGACCTGGTGGGATACCAACAATCAGGTGCTGCTGCCTACGCTCGGCACCGTCACCGGATCGAGCGTCGAGGGGCGTTTCACCCCCTATGCCGGCATCGTCTGGGACGTGACCGGAAACCTCAATGTCTATGCGAGCTATGCCGACAGCTTCACGCCGCAGACCGCGCCGAGCGGCCGCGTCCGTCCGGACGGCGAGCCGGTCCGCCCAATGACGGGCAAGCAGTTCGAGGCGGGGACCAAGCTGTCGCTGGCCGGGGACAGACTGCTGCTGTCGCTCGCCGGATATCAGATCGAGCAGGGCGGGCGCCTGTTCAACCACCCCGATGACGACAAGATCGTGCTGCAGATCGGCAAGGTCCGCGCGCGCGGCGTCGAGGCCGAGGTGGCGGGCGAGGTGCTGCCCGGATGGCGCGTCAATGGCGGCTACAGCTACACTAGGACCAAATATCTGGAGGACCAGAATGCGTCGCTGGAAGGGCTGCCGCTGGTGCCGATCATCCCCGAGCATATGGTCAAGTTGTTCACCAACTATGAGGCGCCCGAGGGCTTCCTCAAGGGCGCGAGCATCGGCGGCGGCGTGACCTGGTTCAGCGAGACGTACGGCGGCAACCCGGCGGTGCGCAACGCGGCCGGGACGGTGACGACGCTCTCGACGATCGTGCGCCAGGGCAGCTATGCGGTGGTCGATCTGCGCGCGGGGTACAAGGTCAACGACCGGTTCTCGCTGTCGGTCAACGTCAACAATCTGCTGGACCGGACCTATTATGCGCGCATCTCTTCCACCGGCCGCGGCAATTACTACGGCAGCCCGCGCACCGTGTTCGCGACGCTGCGGGTGAGCTACCCGTGAGCGGGCGCGGCAATGCGGCGGCGGCTTCGCCGTGGCGGAAGCGAGGGGATATGATCCTGCGCATCCTCGCCGCGTTGCCGCTCGGCTATGCGGTGGCGACGCTGTGGGCGATCGCGCTGTCGGTGACGCTGCCGATGCGCCCGGAACAGGCGACGACCGTGGGGATGCTGGTCGCCCTCGCGATCTGTGCCGTCGCGGCGATGTGGGCGTTCGCGGCGAAGAGCGGCTGGAAGGCGATGTGGGTATTGGCGGTGGCGGGCGGCGTGGCCGCGGCGCTCACCTGGATAGTGACGCGCGGGGGAGGCGTGGCATGAGCGACCTTGGGGACAAGGGTTTTCGTCAGTCGCAGGCGTTCCTGCACACCTGGTCCGGGCTGCTGCTCGGCTGGGTACTCTTCGCGGTCTTCGCCGCCGGCACGATCGCTTATTATCGCGAAGGGCTGAACCGCTGGATGCGGCCCGAACTGGCGCGGGTCGAGCAGCCCGAGAAGGTGCTGGCGGGGGCGCAGCGCTTCCTCGAGGGCAAGGCGCCGGACGCCAAGAGCTGGTTCATCACCATGCCGGGCGCGACGTCGCATGGCGCGACCGCCTTCTGGGTGCCGCAGCCCAAGGAAGGCGAGACGCGCCGCCGGCGCCGCAGCGACAATCAGGCGACGATCGGGGCCGATGGCCAGCCCGTCACGGCGCGCGAGACGCGCGGCGGCGAGTTCTTTTACCGCTTCCATTTCGACCTCTATTACATGCCGGTGATCTATGCGCGCTGGCTGGTCAGCATCGCCGCGCTGTTCATGCTGGTCGCGATCCTCTCGGGCATCGTCACGCACAAGAAGATCTTCCGCGACTTCTTCACCTTGCGGCGGGCCAAGGGCCAGCGCTCGTGGCTCGACGGACATAACGCCACCGCGGTGCTGGCGCTGCCCTTCCACCTGATGATCACCTATACCGGCCTCGTCACGCTGGCGGTGATGCTGCTGCCCTGGGCGACGGCCGTCACCTTCCCCAAGGAAGGGGCATTCTTCGAGGCGCTCTATCCCGAGGGCCCTCCCGTCGAGCGCACCGGCCGGCCGGCGCCCCTGATCGATCTGACCGCGATCGTTCGTGACGCCGAGACCCGGCTGGGCGGCAAGGCCGGCTATGTCGAGGTGGTGGAACCGGGCGACGCGGCGGCGCGGGTGACCGTGATCCGTTCGGGGTCGACGATGCTGTCCTCACGCACCCCGCAGATCACCTATGACGGCGTGACCGGCAAGCCGCTGCGGCGCTCGCCCGAGACCGGTGCGGCGGTGGTGACTGCGGGCAGCATGATCGGTCTGCACGCCGGGCGCTTTTCGAGCGACTGGCTGCGCTTCCTCTATTTCCTGTGCGGGGTCGCGGGATCGGTGATGGTGGCGAGCGGGATGGTGCTTTGGACGGTGAAGCGGCGCGAGAAGCTGCCCGATCCCACCCGGCCGCATTCCGGGTTCAAACTGGTCGAGCGAACGAATGTCGCGGCGATCGCTGGCTTTCCGCTGGGCGTCGCGGTGATGTTCTGGGCCAACCGGCTGCTGCCGGTCGAGATGGCCGGGCGCGCGGCATGGGAGGTGCACTGCCTGTTCCTCGCCTGGGGCGCGGCGTTGATCCTGTCGATCGTGCGCAAGCCGCAGCATAATTGGGTGGCATTGCTGGGGTTGACCGGCGTGCTGCTCGCGGCGCTGCCCGTCTACAACCTGTTCGGAACGCAGCGCGGGCTGATCGCCAGCCTGTCGAGCGGCGACATGATGCTGGCCGGGATCGACATCGCGCTGCTGGTGTTCGGTGCGGCTTTCCTCGCGCTCGCGCGGCGGGTGGCGCGGCACAAGCCCGCCGCGCCGCGGGTGCGCCGCCGGGCTGCACCGGCCGTGCAATCCGCCGAACCTGCCGCCGCGCAGCTGGAGCCCGCCGAATGACCGCGCTCGCCTTCATCCTCGCGACGCTGGCTTTCGCGCTGTTCGGGCTTTCGACCGACGAGCATCACCGCAAGCGGCTGGGCAGTCGGCCCGATGCAGTGACGGTGCTGCGGCTGCGGGGCGGCGCCTGGGCCGCCATCGGCGCCGCTTTCCCCTTCGCGATCGCCGCGCAGGGATGGGTGTTCGGGCCGATCCTGTGGGTCGCCCTGCTGATGCTGGGCGCGGGGCTGGTGTTCCTCGCGCTCAACCTGATTCCCGCGCCTGCGGGCCGCAAATAGAACCGGGAGACAAGACGATGAAGAAGCTGCTGATCGCCGCGCTGGCGCTGGGGACCGCGAGCCTTGCGCAGGCGCATGAGGTGTGGATCGAGCGTGGGGCCAACGGCGCGGCGCAGATCTGGCTGGGCGAGCCCGAGCTACCGCTTCCGGCCGGGGGCGATCCCGCCTTTCCCTCGCTCAAGGCGCCCAAGCTGATCGGCGCGACCGGCACGCAGACGCGTGGGCCTGGCTATATCGAGGTCGCGCTGCCCGCGGGCGACGTGCGCGCCTGGGACGACGACGTGTTCAAGCCGTGGGACGAGGACGGCAAGAAGGCTGGCGTGATCTATTATGCCCGTTCGGGCCGCAGCGAAGCCAAGGCGGTGATGCCATTCGAGCTGGCGCCGGTGACCGCGAACGGCAACCGCTTCGTGCTGACGCGCGACGGCAAGCCGGTAGCGAAGGAAGACGTCTCGCTGGTGTCGCCGGGCCGCTGGCAGCTCGCGCTCAAGACCGACGACAAGGGAGAGGTCGTGCTGCCGGCGCTGACCGAGAAGGGTCGCTATATCCTCAAGGCGTCGGTCAAGGACGAGGGCGATTTCACGCTGCCGGCCGGCAAGGTCGCGGTGTTGAGCCGCGTGACCACCACCAGCTTCGTCAACTGACCCAAGCGCCGTCGTCAGCGCAATGCGGTGACGGCGGGGTCCTTCATACAGGCGTCGACGCGGGCGTCGCTCACGGGTGGCGGCGCGGCGGCGAGGGTGGGGATATCCCATGCGCGGCCGAGCGATTGCGGGGCGAAACGGCCAGAGGTCTCGCCCGCGCACGCCTGAATCGCGCGCAGCATCCGCGGCGGGGTCCAATAGCCTTCCCAGGACAGCCGGAACGTACCCCAGTGCATCGGCAAGGTGGTGGGGCGGCCCATGCGGTTCCACAATTTGATCGCCTCGCCCGGGCCGATATGGCTGCCGGTGCGCATCTCCCCCTCCTGGAAGCGGAACGCGCCGATCGGCAGGATCGCGAGGCGGATCGGGCCATAGGACGCGGCCTGATCGGCCCATTTGTAATCGCCCGCACCGGTGTCGCCGGCGAAGAACAGGTTTCCGCCGGGCAGGGTGACGACGAAGCTGGACCAGAGCGCGCGGTTGCGGTCGGTGAACCAGCGGCTGCCCCAATGATGGTTGCGGTTGACGATCACGGTCGCCCGATCGCCGGGGCAAGCTGCGACAGGATCGCAGCGCGGGAGGCCGTTCTCGACCTCAAGGCCTTTGTCGGTCAGCGTGCCGGCTTGCCCCCAGTCCAGCCCGCGCGCCTCGATCCCGGCCGAGCGCAGGATCGTGTCGTTGCCGAGGCTGGTGATGATCGCGGGCTTGTCGCGTGCCCACAGCTGCTTGAGCGTGGGCAGGTCGAGATGGTCGTAGTGATTGTGGCTGACGAGCACCAGGTCGATCTTTGGCAGCTTGTCGAAGTCGATCGCGGGCGGCGCGGTGCGGCGTGGCCCCGCAAGACCGAAGGGGCCGGCGACCTCGCTCCATATCGGATCGGTCAGAATGTTGAGGCCATTGGCCTGGACCAGCACCGTGGCATGGCCGACCCATGTGGCGCGCATCGCGCCGCCATCGACGCGGGCGGGGGGCATGTCCTTGTGCACCGCGACGCGATCGGGCCATTCGGGGCGACCGTCGGCGCCGGTCGCCTGGCGCCACAGGAAGCCCGCGCGCCCGCCGCGGCGGTTGCCGGGGACGCGCACCGTGTCCTCGCCATCGGGATTGAAGAACCGCTCGCCGTCATAATGGCCGCTGTCCGGGCCGTGATAGTAGATGCGGTCGAGATAGCGCGGGACGATCGTCACCGCGAGGCAGGCGGCGACCACGGACCAGAGCAGGAGGATCGAGGTCCAGCGCAGGACCGGGCGGACGAAGGACATCGCGATCCTAGATGCGGATTGCGGCGGCTGAACTCAAGCTCAGAGATTGCCGGCGAGCGCGGCGACGACGCCCGCCGTGACGAGGATCAGCCCGGCGACCTCGCCGCGCGACACGCGCTCGCCAAGGTAGAAATGGCCGAATGCCATGGTGAAGGCGACCTCGATCTGGCCGACGACGCGGACGAGCGCGACCGGCGCGGTGGCGAAGCCGGTGAACCAGCAGGCCGAACCGAGCGCCGAGAGCAGCCCGACCTGCCCGGAGACGCGCCAGGTGCGGAAGACCGCGGCGACCTGATCGCGCTCGCGCCAAACCAGCAGCCCGCCCTGCATCAGCGTCTGGAGCGCGACGGTGACCGCGAGGACGATCAGCGCGGCGCGGACATGGTCCTCGGTCTCGACCTGAACCGTCGCGCTGCGGATCGCGATCGCGGTGAGCGCGAAGAAGAAGCCCGAGGCGATGCCGTAGCGCGCGCCGGGCTGGCCGAGCGCGCGGAACAGCTGGTTGGGGCTCATGCGCTTGTTGTCGGCCGAGAGGATCATCACCCCCGCGACGCCGAGCGCGATGCCGATCCAGCTCAAGAGGTTGAGCCGCTCGCCGAGCAGCGCGATCGAGAGCAGCGCGCCCTGCACCGCCTCGGTCTTCGAATAGGCGGTGCCCACCACGAAGTTGCGATGGTCGAACGCCATCAGCAGCAGGTTCGTCGCGACGATCTGCGCCAGGCCCCCGGCGAGGCAATAGACCAGGAACCACGGGCCGAGCGACGGGAAGGCGCCGGGGAACAGGACGAACTGATAGGCGGCCATCATCGCCAGCGCGAAGGGCAGGCCGTAGAGGTAGCGGACCAGCCCTGCGGCGTTGATCGACAGATCCTTGCTCACCCGCCGCTGCACCGCGGTGCGCCACGGCTGGAACACCGCCGCGATCAGCGTCGCGGGAAGCCAGATGGCGGAGGTGATCACGCCCCTTCGAGCAGCTTTTCCTTCGCGATCTTCTCTTTCCAGACGAGCGGGGCGAGCTGGTGGACGTTGTTGCCCTCGGCATCGACGGCGACGGTGACGGGGAAGTCCTGCACCTCGAACTCGTAGATCGCTTCCATGCCCAGATCCTCGAAGCCGACGACCTTGCTGCCCTTGATCGCGCGCGCCACCAGATAGGCGGCGCCGCCGACGGCCATCAGGTACGCGCTCTTCGCATCGCGGATCGCATCGGTGGCCGCCGGGCCGCGCTCGGCCTTGCCGACGCAGGCGAGCAGGCCCTGGTCGAGCATCATCCGCATGAACTTGTCCATGCGCGTCGCGGTGGTGGGGCCGGCGGGGCCGACCACTTCCTCGCCGACCGGATCGACCGGGCCGACATAATAGATGACGCGGCCCTTGAACTCGACGGGCAGTTCCTCGCCCGCCGCCAGCATGTCGGCGATCCGCTTGTGCGCGGCGTCGCGGCCGGTGAGCATCTTGCCGTTGAGCAGCAGGCGGTCGCCCTGCTTCCAGCTCTGCACGACCCCAGGCGTCAGCGCGTCGAGGTCGACGCGGATCGCGGCCTTGTCCGGCGTCCAGTTGACGTCGGGCCATTCGTCGAGCTTGGGCGCCTCCAGATAGGCCGGACCCGAGCCGTCGAGGGTGAAGTGCGCGTGGCGGGTGGCGGCGCAGTTGGGGATCATCGCCACCGGCTTGCCCGCGGCATGGCAGGGTGCGTCCATGATCTTGACGTCGAGGATGGTGGCGAGGCCGCCCAGCCCCTGCGCACCGATGCCGAGCGCGTTGACCTTATCGAAGATCTCGATGCGCAGCTTCTCGATATCGTTCCGGGGGCCGCGTTCCTTGAGCGTCGCCATGTCGATCTGCTCCATCAGCGCCTTCTTGGCGAGGAGCACGCAATGCTCCGCAGTGCCACCGATGCCGATGCCGAGCATGCCCGGCGGGCACCAGCCGGCGCCCATCTGGGGCAGCATCTCGATCACCCAGTCGACGATCGAGTCGCTGGGGTTCATCATCTTGAACTTGGACTTGTTCTCGCTGCCGCCGCCCTTGGCCGCGACGTCGATATGGACATGGTCGCCCGCGACCATCTCGACATGCAGCACGCAGGGCGTGTTGTCGCGGGTGTTGCGGCGGGTGAAGGCGGGATCGGCGAGGACCGAGGCGCGCAGCTTGTTCTCCGGGTTGAGGTACGCGCGGCGCACGCCCTCATCGACGACTTCCTGCAGGCTGCGCGAGGTATCGTCGAGGCGGCAGTCCATGCCCCATTTGACGAACACGTTGACGATGCCGGTGTCCTGGCAGATCGGGCGGTGCCCCTCGGCGCACATGCGGCTGTTGGTCAGGATCTGGGCGATCGCGTCCTTCGCGGCGGGCGATTGCTCGGCCGTGTACGCCTCACCCAGCGCGCGGATGTAATCCATCGGGTGATAGTAGCTGATGAATTGAAGCGCGTCGGCGACGCTGTCGATCAGATCGGCGGCCTTGATCGTGACGGTCATGTGCATGTCCCTGCATGTCTGTTTTGCGGGCCCCTTTAGCGGGGTGGGGCCACAGCGCAACTTCCGTGCCTGACCCCGCTGACGCTGCCGGTGCCGAGAATGATCTTGGCGCGGCGCGAGAAGGTCAGCGCCTGCCACCGCCCCGAATTCCCGGTGGCGGTGCGGCTGCGCAGGAAGGTGAGGTGGAGCAGCTCGACCTGCTCGTCGTTGATCCGGCCGGTGTCGATCAGGCAGGTCCATTGATCGACATTCCATTGATAGTCGCGGCCGACACCGTCCTGGTCGACCGCTTCGCTCAACCCCTTGTACCATGCGAGCATCGCCTTGAGCCGCGCCGGGCGCTCGTCGATCGGCAGGGCGGCGAGCTTGCGGCGCAGCCGCGCGGCGTCCTCATCATTGGGCAGGGTCTTTTGCTGGACGCGGGTGTCGATCGCCCAGCGCACTTTCCGCGCGGTGATCGGGCCTGTGGGCCAGAGGCGGAACAGCTCGGCGCGGACTTCGAGCAGCAGCGCGACATAGGTATCGGTCTGGACCTGGAGCATCGCGTCATGCTCGAAGATGCGGGTGAGTTCGGCGAGGGCGACGGGGTTGAGCTTTCCGTCGGGGCCATGGGCAGCGAGGATCGCGGCGCGGCATGTGTCGCGGACGGGCGTGTCCAGGCAGTGCTTCGAGAAGAACAGCTTGCCATAGGTCGGGGCGAGATCGCGAAGGGTGCGCTTGAAGCGGCCGCGGCTGCGGAAGCCGTCGCGCCACGCCTTGAGCACCGGCTGGAGGCTGCCGGTGCCGTAATTCCACTGCGACATGCCGACCGAGACCAGCATCGAGTCGAAATTACCGACCGGCATCGCCCAGCAGCCCATCGTCTCGGGGATCGAGGTCTCGCGCATCCGGGCAAAGATTTCGGCGCGGTCGAGGCCGATCTGGGCGAGCTGGGACGCGGCCTGCGGGTCGATGACGATATGGGGCAGGTCGCCCACCTCGCGGCAAGGCGGGCGATCCTGCGCGGCGGCGGTGCCCATCCAGCCGAGCGATAGCGCCGCGAGCGCGATGATCCCTCTGTGCATACCGCCACCCTGCCGTCCGGGCGGGGCGGCGGCAAGCAGGGTCAGAGCACGTAGCGGCTGAGGTCCGTGTTCCGCGCGATACTGGCGAGCTGGCCGTCGACATAGGCGGCGTCGACGGTGAGCGAGGCGCCGTTGCGGTCTTCGGCGTCGAAGCTGACTTCCTCCAGCAGCTTCTCCATCACGGTCTGGAGCCGGCGCGCGCCGATATTCTCGACCTCGGCATTCACCTCGGCGGCGATGCGCGCGATCGCGCGGATGCCGTCGTCGGTGAAGGCGATCGTTACCCCCTCGGTCCCGATCAGCGCCTTATACTGTTCGGGCAGCGATGCCTTGGTGTCCGAAAGGATCGACACAAAATCATCCTCGGTCAGGCCCTTCAGCTCGACGCGGATCGGCAGGCGGCCCTGAAGCTCGGGCAGCAGGTCGCTCGGCTTGGCGACATGGAACGCGCCCGATGCGATGAACAGGATATGGTCGGTCTTCATCGGCCCGTATTTGGTCGAGACCGTCGTACCCTCGATCAGCGGCAGCAGGTCGCGCTGCACGCCCTCGCGGCTGACCGAACCGCCGCGCACGTCGCTCACCGCGATCTTGTCGATCTCGTCGAGGAAGACGATGCCATTGGCCTCGGCATCCGCCAGCGCCACGCGCGCGACATCGTCCTGGTCCAGCCTTTTGTCGGCTTCCTCCTCGACCAGCTTGGCCCAGGCGGCATGGACGTTCATCTTGCGGCGCTTCAATTGCGGGCCGCCAAAGCCCTTCATCATCTCGCCCAGGTTGATCATCTGCGGGCCGGCGCCGGGGATCTCGAACGGCATCCCGCCGGTCGCCTCGACCTCGATCTCGATCTCGGTGTTGTCGAGATGGCCGGCATTGAGCCGCTCGCGGAACGCCTCGCGCGTCGCCTGGCTGCTGTCCTTGCCGGTCAGCGCGTCGAGCAGGCGGGTCATCGCCGCGGCTTCGGCCTTGTCCTTGACGGCGGTCCGGCGGCGTTCGCGCTCCAGCCGGATCGCTTCCTCGACCAGGTCGCGGGCGATCTGCTCGACGTCACGGCCGACATAGCCGACTTCGGTGAACTTGGTCGCCTCGACCTTGACGAACGGCGCGTCGGCCAGCTTGGCGAGGCGGCGGCTGATCTCGGTCTTGCCGCAGCCGGTCGGCCCGATCATGAGGATGTTCTTGGGGGTGACCTCGTCGCGCAGATCGGCCTTGAGCTGCTGGCGGCGCCAGCGGTTGCGCATCGCGACGGCGACTGCGCGCTTGGCTTCCTTCTGGCCGATAATGTGAGCGTCGAGCGCAGCGACGATGGTCTTGGGGGTCAGGTTGTCGTTCATTCCAGGGGGTTCGATTCTCAGGCTTTTGCAGGGGAATAGGGGGCGCCGGGCCGGGCACCGAGCGCGTGCGCGATCGGCTGGTCGATGCGGTCGATGAAGAAGCCGGGATAGGCGCGGCGCTGGGCGCTGATCTCTTCCATCGCGGCGATCTCGTCGTCGCTAAGCTTCACATTCACCGCGGCGAGATTGTCGTCGAGCTGATGCAGCTTGGTCGCGCCGAGCAGGATGCTCGACACCTGATCCTTGGAGAGCAGCCAGGCGAGCGCGATCTGCGCGATGCTGACGCCATGCCCGTCGGCGATGCCGCGCATCGTGTCGATCAGCTTGTAACCCATCTCCCTGTCGAGCGGGATGTCGTCATGGCTGGCGAGCCGGTCGTCGGCGCCGCCCGCATTGTCGCGCGTGTACTTGCCGGTCAGGAAGCCGCCGCCGAGCGGGCTCCATGGCGTGATGCCCAGGCCGTAGCGGCGCGCCATCGGCAGGAATTCCTGCTCGATATCGCGGTGCATCAGCGAATAGAGCATCTGGGCATGGGTGAAGGGGGCCCAGCCATTGGCGCGCTGCAGCTCGATTGCCGCCGCGACCTTCCATGCCGGCCAGTTGGACACGCCGAGATAGCGCGCCTTGCCCGCGCGGACGATCGCGTCGAGCGCCTGCAGCGTCTCCTCCAGCGGCGTGTTCCGGTCGTCGCGATGGGCGATATAGACGTCGACATGGTCGGTACCGAGCCGCTTGAGGCTGTGGTCGATCGACCAGTGGAGATGCGCGGCGGATAGGCCCGAGCGGTTGAGCGGCTGGCCGGTGCGCCAGCCGGCCTTGGTCGCGATGACCAGCTCGTCGCGCCGCCCGGCGACGATCTTGCCCAGCATCTCCTCGGACTCGAAATCCGAATAGACGTCGGCGGTGTCGATGAAGGTGATCCCGGCCGCGAGCGCGTGGTCGACCAGCGCGGCAGCGTCCTTGAGGTCGGTCTTGGCGATGGCCTTGAGCCCGCCGCCGCGAGTGAAGGTCATCGTGCCGAGCGACAGGCGCGACACGATCAGGCCGCTGTCGCCGAGGCGGGAATAGAGCATTGCGGTGTCCTTACGCGGCCGTGTCGAGCGCTTCGACGGTCAGCCGGTCGTTGGTGTAAACGCACAGGTCGCCAGCGATCTTCATCGCCTTGCGGCAGATCGTCTCGGCATCCTGCTCATACTCCACCAGCGCCCGCGCCGCAGCCAGCGCAAAATTCCCCCCTGATCCAATCGCCGCCACCCCGGCCTCCGGTTCGAGTACGTCGCCGTTGCCGGTGATGATCAGCGTCGTGTCCTTGTCGGCGACGATCAGCATCGCTTCGAGGTTGCGGAGATACTTGTCGGTCCGCCAGTCCTTGGCGAGTTCGACCGCGGCACGCATCAGCTGGCCCTGGTGCCGTTCGAGCTTGCCTTCGAGCCGTTCGAACAGGGTGAAGGCGTCGGCGGTGGCGCCCGCGAAACCGGCGATGACCTTGCCGTCGCCGAGGGGGCGGACCTTCCGCGCATTGGGCTTCATCACCGTGCTGCCCTGGCTCACCTGGCCGTCTCCGGCGATGACCACCCGGCCGTTGCGGCGCACGGAAAGGATTGTCGTGCCGTGCCACGTCATGTTGTCGCTCATGGCGCCGCATATTGGGGGTGCGCCGCGCGGGTTCAATCGCGATTTTTCGTGTATAGCGAGCGCAGCACGGACAGGGAGGGCCACGGCATGACCGGCGAGACTTCGAGCAATCTGATCGAGCGTATCAAGAACATCCTGTTGAAACCCAAGGAGGAGTGGGAGCGGATCGATGCCGAGCCGGCGACCGTCGGCGGGCTGATGACCGGCTGGGTCGTCCCGCTCGCCGCGATCGGGCCGGTCGCCGGGCTGATCGGCGGGCTGGTGTTCGGCTATGGCGGGATGTTCGGCATCACCATCCGGCCGAGCGTGACCATGGCGGTGACCGGCGCGGTGATCAGCTATTTGCTTGCCCTGCTCTGCGCGTGGCTGTTCTCCAAGATCATCGATGCGCTGGCGCCCAGCTTCGGCGGGCAGAAGAACCCGGTGCAGGCGATGAAGGTGGCTGCGTACAGCGGCACCGCCGCCTATCTGGCCGGCATCTTCCAGATCATCCCTGCGCTGGGCATTCTCGGCCTCCTGGGTCTCTACAGCCTCTACCTCCTCTATCTGGGCCTGCCGCGGCTGATGAAGGCGCCGGCGGACAAGGCGATGGGCTATACGATCGTGACGGTCGTCGTCGCGATCGTGCTGTTCTTCGTCGTCAGCGTCGTGACGGGAGCACTGACCAGCCTGGTGGCGCCGCGGGCGATCACCTCGGCCACCATGAGCGGCGAAGTGAGCGTGCCCGGCGTCGGCAAGGTCGACCTGAGCAAGCTCGAGGAAGCCTCCAAGAAAATGGAGGCCGCCGCCGAGCGCGCGCAGACCGCGACCCCGGTCGATCGACAGGCGCTCGCGGCGCTGCTTCCAGCATCGGCGGGCGGATGGACGCGCACCGCGCTCGAAAGCTCGACCGCCAGCGCGGGTGGCATGGGCGGATCGCAGGCCGAGGCGCGGTACGAAGCCAATGGCCAGAGCGTGCGGCTGAAGGTCGCCGACCTCGCCGCGGCGGGTGCGTTCGCCGCGATGGCCAGCGCGTTCAAGGTCGAGACCAGCCGCGAGGACGATCAGGGTTACGAGAAGTCGGGCCTGATCGACGGCCGCTACACGATGGAGAAATGGAACAAGAGCGGAAGCGGCAGCTATGGCGTGCTGCTGAAGGACCGGTTCCTGGTCGAGGCGGAAGGCAATGTCCCCGATATCGGCACGTTGAAGGCGCTGGTCGGCGCGGTCGATGCGGGCAAGCTGGAAGCGCTCGCCAATTGAACGAAATCGTGCCGGGGAGCGGTCCGGCGCTCCCCGGCAAAGTTGACGAAAGTCCGCGAACAGCGCCTCATTCTGTCAACCTCGTCACTTTTCGACGCCCCTGATCTTCCCCCATTGCCGTGCGGCGGTGTAGCCGAGATAGCCGGTGCCGAAGAGCGCATAGAGCGGCTCGGGAATGCCGGCGAGATAGGCGTTCATGCCGGTCGCGATCCCTTTGGCCATCTCCGGCTGGACCGCGGCGATCAGCCCCATCGGGATCGCCCAGAGCAGCAGCGCGTACATGACGTAGAGGAAGCTCGGCCGCGCGCGGCTGGTCCAGGGATCGGTCGACTGCGCCTCGGCGACGATCGCCGACAGCTGGGTGCGGATCGATTCCATTTCCTGTGTGCCCTCGAGCTTGAGCAGCTCGAGCTTGGCCGCGTCGCGCGCCTTGGGGTCGGGGATGATCTTGTCGATCAGGCCCGCGATCGGGCCGATGATGCTTTCGATGATGCTCATGTCCGGTTTCCTGTGCATGGTGACGAAATTGACGCGATCGGCGTGGTCAGGAACCAATTCGGTTTGCCAGCCAGCCATAGAGAAAGGCCTCGTTCGCAGGGCGGCGCTCGGCGAGGCCGAGATAGCGTTCGCCTTGCAGCGCCTCGACCGCCTTGATCAGCACGAGCTCGCCGGCGGTGCCGCGATGGTCGAGAAAGGCGGTGAGCGCAGCGAGCGTGGCGGGGCCGATCGCGCCATCGACCGCCATGTCGGCATAGTCCCTGCCATTGCGGTTGAGCGCATTGAGGGCACGCTGGAGAAAGCGTGCGGCGACGGCAGGGCCCATGTTGATTCCCGTGTCGAACAGCTCGGCGGCGAGCGCAGGCGCATGGTTCGCGACGTCCGCGAAACGCGGGCGGAGCCAGTAGAGACGCCGATAGATCGCGACTGCTTCTTCGTGCGGGAAGACGCGCATGTCGCCGGTGAAGCCGTGCTGGCGCGCGACCGCCTGGGTGATGCCCCAGCGGGTCGGCCCGCCACGGTCGGCGGGGTGGTTGGAATAGCCGCCCTCCCGGGCGATCACCTCCTCGATCAGTTGGTCGATGGTCATTTCAAATCGCTCCTGTTGAACGACTCAATATAACCTATATGGTTCGTTGTAGGAAAATGCTTTCTGTGATAGTGCGCCGCCTATGGCAAAGACACGACCCGACCAGTTGCTCGTCGAACGCGGGCTGGCCGAAAGCCGCACGCGTGCGCAGGCGCTGATCCTGGCGGGGCTGGTCTTCAGCGGCGACAAGCGCATCGACAAGCCCGGCCAGCCGATCGCGCCCGACGCACCGCTGGAGGTGAAGGGGCGCGACCATCCCTGGGTCTCGCGCGGCGGGGTCAAGCTGGCGCATGGCCTCGACCATTTCGGGATCGATCCCACGGGCATGGTGGCGATCGATGTCGGATCATCGACCGGCGGCTTTACCGACGTGCTGCTGACGCGTGGGGCGACGCGCGTCTATGCGGTGGATAGCGGAACCAATCAGCTTGCCTGGAAGCTGCGGCAGGACGAGCGCGTCGTGGTGCACGAGCAGACCAGCGCGCGGGTGCTGACGCCCGGGCATGTTCCCGAGCCGATCGATATCGTGGTGTGCGATGCGAGTTTCATCGGCCTCGCCAAGGTGCTCGAACGGCCTTTCGCCTTCGTGCGCGAGGGCGCCTGGGTGGTAGCGCTGATCAAGCCGCAATTCGAGGCGGGGCGCGACGAAGTGGGCAAGGGCGGCGTGGTCCGCGATCCCGCGGTGCACGAGCGGGTGTGCGCCGAGGTGGTGGCGTGGCTGGAGAAGGCTGGCTGGACGGTCGCGGGCGTGACGCCCAGTCCGATCACGGGTCCCGAGGGGAATATCGAGTTCCTGGTCGCGGCTCGGGCAGGAAAGGCGGGAGCGTTCGCGGAGCCCCCGCAAAACGGCACAGGCGGCGATTATGTGACGAAACAATGACTCGACATGCGTGACTGCCGCGGGCAGCATCCTTCCTGCTCTGGGGGGAGGAAATATGCATAACATACTGAATCATCAGGCGACCGAGGCGGGCTCCGATGCGGCAAAGCCGCACATGCCGAGCCGGTTGTTCTGCTATATCGAAGCGATCGCAGCCTGTGGCCTGCTGATCTATGCGGGCGTCACGCTGCTGGGCCCCGGATCCTAAAGCAGCCGCGCGCGTTCGGCGGCGCGAACCGCCGTTCGTCCCACCGGCGGCGGCTTGGCGGGGTCGGGCCATGACGGTGCAGTCGTCCAGCCCAGATGCGGCAGGCTGACGGTGCGCTTGCCCGAGAGATCGGTGCGCATGACGATCAAGCCCTTTTCCTCGATATGCGCCATCATCCGCTTGGCGCGGCCGAGCGAGCTGGTGCCGTAGAGCGCGGCGAGCTGCGCGTCGGACGGGCAGGCTTCGTTCGCGCGGGCGGCGCGAGCGATGCCGAGGAAGGGCGTCAACATCTCCTCGGGCAGCGAGGCGGCGAGGGTGAGGGCTTCGTCCCACCCCTCGGCATCGGCGATGCCGGCACGGGCGAGGGCGAGCGCCGAGCGGAACGCGGCAAGGTCCATGCCCGGCTCGACGCCGCGCATACGGCATCGGACGGTGTAATCCTGGAAGATGGCCGGCAGCGGCTGGCGGCCTTCCTCCCCGGCGATTTCGGCGAGGATCGCGCGGCGGACCGCTTCCTGCTCGCCTTCCTCGAGCACCGGCATGTCGGGGACCGGTGCGGGGGCAGGGGTCGCGATGCTGCGCATCAGATCGGACATCGGAACCGGCGCGGGCGGCGGGGGAGGAGGGACTTCGTCCTCTGCGCCCGGCGCGAACAGCATGTCGCGCATATCCTCGGTTGCGGCGGTGGGGAGCGGCATCAGCTTGGGGCTGACCGCCTTGGAGCCGGTCTTGACCTCGCCGATCTTCACCGAGATCGGCCGGCGGGTGATGGCGGGGCCGAGCGCGAGGAACTCGCCGCGCGCGAGATCGCGGATCGTGTCGGCCTGACGGCGCTCCATGCCGAGCAGGTCGGCGGCGCGGGCCATGTCGATGTCGAGGAAGGTGCGGCCCATCAGGAAGTTCGATGCCTCGGCCGCGACGTTCTTGGCGAGCTTGGCGAGGCGCTGGGTGGCGATGACCCCGGCAAGGCCGCGCTTGCGGCCGCGGCACATGAGGTTGGTCATCGCGGCGAGCGAGGTGCGGCGGGCTTCCTCCGAGACTTCCCCGGCAGCGGCGGGGGCGAAGAGCTGCGCCTCATCGACCACGGTCAGGACCGGGTACCAATGCTCGCGCGGGGCATCGAACAGGGCGGCGAGGAAGGCGGCGGCGGCGCGCATCTGGCCGTCGATCTCGAGCCCTTCGAGGTTGAGGACGACCGACGCGCGATGCTCGCGCACGCGCATCGCGACGCGGCCAAGCTCGGTCAGGCTGTATTCGGCGGCATCGACCGCGATATGGCCGAAGGCGTCGGCGAGGGAGACGAAGTCGCCCTCGGGATCGACCACCACCTGCTGGACATAGCCTGCGCTGCCCTCCAGCAGGCGGCGCAGCAAGTGCGACTTTCCCGAGCCCGAATTGCCCTGGACGAGCAGACGGGTCGCAAGCAGCTCTTCCAGATCGACGGCAACCGGGTTGCCGCCGCTGTCGAGTCCCATGTCGATGCGGGCAGTCATTGCCGGCTGCTTTGGCGCATCGGGGGGAGTCGGGGCAAGGGCGGCGCGATGAAAATCGTGTCGGCCCGCCAGGATCGCTCAGTTCTTGAGCTTGCTCGCGAGGAACGCCAGCACCTCGGCTTCGGTTGTGGCCCTGGCCGTCGCGTTGGCCTCGACCGACTGGCGTGACTTGGTCGGGGTGTCGTAGCTGTGGGTCGCGCCCTCGAACATGCGCAGGTCGATGTCGTTGCCCTTGGCCTTGCTGCGATCGACAAAGGCCTGGCAGAGCTTGGGCGAGACTTCTTCATCGGCCGTGCCCATGAACACGCGGACGGGGTGATAGGGCTTGTAGCCGTCCTTCTCGAATCGCTTCCTGAGGCCGCAGCCGGGATAGAGCGCGATCCCGGCGGCAAAGCCGATCCTGCGCATGTCGCCGGGCTTGTCGTCGGCAATGGCGGCGAGCGTGGCGCTGGCGCCGTTGGACCAGCCGAGCAAGGCGACGCGGTTGGGGATCACGTCCGCGCGCGACTGGAGGAACCGGAGCGCGCCATAGGCGTGGAGCGGGCGGAAATCGACCTCATCCACCGCATCGGGGCGGTCCTTGTAGGTGCCGGCGGCAAAGCCCGAGGGGAAGCCGACCGCGCCGAAATCATCGACCATCAGCGCGGCATAGCCGTTCCGCGCCAGCAGCTCGCCCCACGCCTTGTGGCGGCTGGACAGGGTGGAGGCGTCGTACTTGCCCCTGGCGAGCGAGGAATAGGCGCCGCCGCGGCCGTGGAGCATCACGACCGCAGGGAGCTTGCCCCGAGCATCGGCGGGCTTGAACAGATAGCCCTTCACCTGCGTCTTGCCGTCGCGGCTGAGGAACGTCACCTCCTCGACCTTCACCTCCTGCGCGGCGGCGGGGAGAGCGAGGGCGACGATCGCCGCGACGGGCAGCAGGTGGCGCAGGGTCATTTCTTGGGCGGAAGCGTGATCGAGCGCGCGACGCCGTCGCGGCGCGGATCGGCGCCGCCGTCGAAGCCGCCATTGCGCAGCATCACGCCGTGCAGGCCCGAATTCTCGCCCGATCCGCCGCGCACCACCACGCCGCGTTCGGCCATTCCGGCTAGGATCGGGGGGGCGAACTTGCTTTCCTCGCCGTTGAAGCTGGAGCCGCGGGCGACGAGGTTGGGCAGGGCGATCGCATCTGCGACGGGCATGTTCCATTCGACGATGCCGAGCAGCGCCTTCGACACATAAGCGAGGATCGCGTTACCGCCGGGCGAGCCGATCGCACCGGCAAGGCTGCGGTCGGGGTTCAAGATGATCGTCGGTACCATCGACGAGCGCGGGCGCTTGCCGGGTGCGATCGCGTTGGGACCTTCGGGGACGAAGGAGAAGTCGGTCATCTGGTTGTTGAGGAAGAAGCCGTCGACCATGCGGCCGCTGCCGAAGAGGCTTTCGACCGTGGTGGTCATCGACACGGCGTTGCCCTCGCCGTCGATGACGATGAAGTGCGAGGTGCCGGCGACTTCGTTGGTGGCGTCGATGCGCGCGGTGACCGCGCCCGGCGGGGTGCCGGGCTGCGGCGCGGGGCCGGCGCGGTCACCGACCAACGCGGCGCGGCTGGCGACATAGGCGGGATCGAGCATGCCCTTGACGGGCACGGTCGGCACGTCGCCGACATAGGCATCGCGATCGGCATACATGACGCGGCTCGCCTCGGCATATTTGATCCAGGCGACCGGGTCGTTGGGGCCGCGCGTGCCGATATCGGTGCGCTCGATCATCGCCATCAGCTGAAGCAGGCCGACACCCGAGGAAGGCGGGGGCGGGGCGCAGAGGATGTAGACGCGATAGGGGTTGCACACCGCGTCGCGCACCTCGGGCTTGTAGCCGGCGATGTCCGCCTCGGTCATGGTACTGGCGAATTCGCCTTCGCGCAGGCGGGCAACGATGCGGCGGGCGGTCTCGCCCTTGTACATCGCGTCGGGGCCCTGCGCGGCGAGGCGGCGGACGAAGGCGGCATAGGCGGGGTTGCGCAGCGTGTCGCCGGCCCTGATCTGCTCGCCGCGCTCATTGCGGAAATAGGCGACGGCGTCGGCGCCGCGCGCCTGCGGTGCGCGGCTCGCGATCATGCCGGCAAGCCGTTCGGTGACGGTGAAGCCCTGATCGGCGGTGCGGATGACATCGCCGAACAGATCCTTCCAGGCGAGATTGCCGTGCCTTTCCTGCGCCAGCGCCAGCATCCGGACCACGCCGGGAACGCCGGTCGCCCGGCCGGAGACGACCGCGGTGAAGAAGGACAAAGGCTTGCCGTCGGGGCCGAGCAGCATGTCCGGCGTCGCGCCCGCGGGCGCGGTCTCGCGACCGTTATAGACGGTGATCCCCTTCGTCTTCGCATCGTAGCGGACCATGAAGGCGCCGCCGCCGAGCCCGCTGCTCTGCGGCTCGACCAGGCTCAGCATCGCCTGGACAGCGACCGCGGCGTCGACCGCCGAGCCGCCCTTGCGCAGCACCTCGAGACCCGCTTCGACCGCCAGCGGATGCGCGGCGGCGACGAAGGCCTGGCGTTCCTTGGCGGGCGTGGCGGCCGGCGCGACAGGAGCCGGCGCTGTCGCCGGCGGGAGCGCGGCACGCGGCGCACAGGCGGCGAGGCTGGCGAGCGCGAAGGCGGCGAGGAGGGGTTTCATCGGTAGGTTCATCGTTCAATCGCCTTTGCGCCGGGGATGAAGGTCACAGGGTTGAGCGGGCGCCGCCCATCGGATCGCGATCCGATGGCCTTTTGCCGCGAACGCCGCAACCATGCGGTGGTTGAAAAGGTGGCAATCGGTCCTGCCCTCACACGTCGTTGGCCGAGTTGTAGACGGTCAAGTCCATCTCCCCTTCCCAGCGCGCGACGGCGGTGGCGATGGCGAGATCGGAGGTAACGTTGGGGACGGTGCGGGTCATATCGAGGATTCGATCGAAGGGCAGCACGAAGCCGACGACGAGCGCGGTCTGCTCGGGCGTGATGCCGATCGCATGGAGCACCGCGGCGAGCACGAACAGCGATCCCGACGGCACCGGCGCCACCCCCATCGCGACGATGGTCGTGGTGGCGGCGATCACCAGATAATCGGCCCAGGTCAGGTCGAGGCCGAAGGCCTGCGCCGAGAAGAGGGTAAGCATCGCGACATACATCGCCGCGCCGTCCATGCCGATCGTCGCGCCGAGCGGGAGGACGGTCGAGGCGACGGGTTTGGAGATGCCGAGATTGTTCTGGGCGACGCGGATCGCGACCGGGAGCGTCGCCGAGCTGGACGAGGTCGAGAAGCCGACCATGATCGCGTCGGCAATGCCGCGGAAGAAGGGCAGGGGCGACAGCCACGCCATCAGGCGCACGACGATGAGGCCGTGGATCAGCAGCGTGACCACTGCCGATCCGGCGACGACGCAGATCGCAAGCTTGAGGATCGCGAGGAAACTCGCCGGGCCGCTGGTGCCCATGACGACGGCGATCAGCGCGAAAACGCCGAACGGCGCGGTCTCCATCACGAAACCGACGATCTTGAGCATCACGTCCGACGCGCCGTTGAGGAAGGCGCGCACCGGTTCGGCCCCCTTGCCCGCCGCGATCACGCCTGCGCCGACCAGAATGGCGAAGAAGATCACCGACAGCGTCTTGCCGTCCGCCATCGCGCCGACCGGATTGTCCGGGATGATCTCCATGAACATCCGGGCGGTATCGGGCGGGGTGCCCATCGCGCGCGGCACGGCATCGGCGAAGCTGGCTCCGATGCCCGGACCGATCAGCGTCGCCACGATAAGGCCCGTGGTGACCGCGAGCGTGGTGGTGAAGACATACATGGCGAGCGTCTTCACGCCGATGCTGCCGAGGCGCTTAGGATCGGCGAGCGCGGCAACCCCCGCGGCGATGGTGAGGAAGACGAGCGGCACGACCAGCATGCGGATCAGCCGCACGAACAACTCGCCGATCCAGGCGATCGATGTGGCGCCCGGCCCCCAGGCGACCCCGGCGATCGCGCCGAGCACCAATGCGCCGAGGATGCGCCTCCAGAGGGCAACGCCGAACCACCAGCCAAGCGCGCGGCGGAACGGGTGCAGTTGCGCGCCGGGGGCGATCGGTTCGGGTGGCGTCGTTTCGGTCATCGCTCGGCTCCGGTCAGTCGGGACGGCTGGAACAGGGCCAGCCCAGGGCATCAACGGCGTTTGGCGAAACAGGATGCATATGCGGCGCGAAGCAGCAGGGGCAGCGGTGGGCGTGGCGGCTGGTTCCGGTCTTCATCCTTGCTTCCCTCCATGTTCATTGCCTGCGGGAGCCTGCGCACGGTCAGGCGGTCCCCTCGATGATCTGCGCGACCCGCTCCGCCGATCCGGCGGCATAGGTCCAGCCAAGGCCGCCATGCCCGGTATTGGCGATGACGCCCGGTGCGATCGTCCGCGTGATCGGCAGCGAATCCGGCGTCATCGGGCGCAGCCCCGCCCAGCTCGATTCGATATTGTCATAGTCTGCGGCCTGAGGGAGTGCCGCGCGCGCGCTGTCGGTCAGTGCCCGCAGCCTAGCGGGCTCGACGCGCGTATCGCGCCTGCCGACCTCGGCGAGACCGGCGATGCGCATCCGGTTGCCCAGCCGGGCGAAGACGACGCGATTGGCGACGTCGGTGATGCTCGCACGCGGGGCGGCAGCGCCCGTGGGGGCCGTGATCGAATAGCCCTTCATCGGCTGGACGGGAAGGTACACGCCCAGGCTGCGCGCGAGCCGTGGTGCCCCGGGGCCAGCGGCGAGGACGATGCGATCGGCCGGGACGCGGGTGCCGCAGCGGGTGACGATCGCAGGCTGGCTGCCCTGTGTTTCGATCCGCTCGACCGGAAGATCGAACATCGAGCTGCCGCCCGCGCGGATCAGCGCGTCATGTGCGCCGGAGCAGAAACGGTGCGGATCGCCGACCGCTTCGCCGGGCGTGTGCAGCGCGCCGGCGATCTCGTCGCGCACGGGCGCCAGCATGGGTTCCAGTGCGACCGCGGCATCCGGATCGAGCAATGTCTGGGTGATGCCGTTCGCACGCTTGAGCGCGACCATCGCTTCGGCGGCGGCGAGTGAGGCGGCGGTGCGATAGATATGGATCTTTCCCGGGACGCTTTGGCCATATTCGAGCGCGTGGCGTTCGGTCAGCTGGTCGAGCGCGAGGCGGGACCGGGCGGCGAGCGCCAGACCGGCCAGCGTATTGCGGCGGAAGCCGCCCGCGCCGCAATTGCGCAGAAAGGCGATGCTCCAGCGCAGGAAATCGGGGTCGAGGTGCGGCTGGAACCGCAGCGCCGGATCGAGACCGAGCAGGATATGCGGAATCTGGCGCAGCACCGATGGGCTCGCCAGCGCATCGGTATAGGCATAGCTGAGCTGCGCGCCATTGGCGAAGGAAGTGCCGAGGCCGGGGCCGCCGGCGCCGTCCACCACCGTCACGCGGTGACCGCGCCCGGCGAGCGTCAGCGCAGTCGCCATGCCGACGACACCGGCGCCGAGCACGATGATCTCCTCGCGAAGGCTCATCGATCGCGCCGGCTCAGGATGGTCGATCGAAACAGGCTGCCTACTCCCCCACGCATCGTCCTGATGACGGCGCGACCGGAAGATGATCGCTCCGCAACGATGTGCGAAGTCCGGAATCGATCCGCTTCCCATAGCCAAAGGTTATGGCTGGCGGCGGCTCTCGACCAAAGTGTTCTCCAGCGTGCGGAGGAACAGGCGCGCGACGCGCGAGGGCTGGCGTTCCTCCAGCGCGGTCCAGGAGATGGTGAATCGCAGCGGCGGATCGGTCGGCAGCCAGCGGAAGCCTGGCGCGGCCCAGGCGCGCGCGGTGAACTCGTCGATCACGGTGACGCCGCCTTCGAGCTGGGCAAGCCGGGCGGCGATGAAGAAGGTCTGTACCGATACGGTCTCGCGAAAGGCAAGGCCGCGCTCGCGGGCGGCGCGGGTGAGCACGTCGCCGATCGGGCCGGTCGCGGCGACGCCGATCACGTCGCGGTCGGCGAGCAGGTCGAGCGGAAAACGGTCGCCCGCGGGGGCGAACATCTTGTCGGGGTACAGGACCACCAGCTCGCCCTCCGCCAGCACCTGATGCGTCAGCCGCGGATGCGGGGGCGGGGTATAGGCGATCGCCAGGTCGATCTCGCGCCCGATCAGCGAGCGGACAAGGTCATCATGGTGATGGGTATGGACCTCGAACGTCACGCGCGGCCATTCGCGGCGGAACTGCGCCATCGCCTGCGGCACCACGTCGAGCGCGAGGCTGGGCACGATGCCGAGCCGGATATGGCCACCCCCCGCCTGAGCCAGGTTGCGCGCGGTCTGCTGCAGCGTGTCGAGCCGCTCGAACAAATCGCCAGCCTCGCGCATCAGGGCATGCGCCTCGTCGGTGGGGATCAGCCGGCCGCGGGAGAGCTGGAACAGCGGGATGCCCAGACTGTCCTCGGCATGGTGGAGCGTCTTCGAAACCGAGGGTTGCGAGACGCCGAGCGCGCGGGCCGCGGCGCTGATCGAACCGTGAAGGTAGACGGCGTGGAAGACTTCGAGCTGACGGAAACGCATAGCGCCATCTTAGGGGCGGCGGCGCGGGGAGCAATGACCTTGGCGCAAGGCGGGTGTGGCGAACGCTACGTTAACCCCGTGTCGTTACCGTGGCGGAACGGAAAGCAGCCGGAGGGCGGTTTGGACGGCGACGTGAAGTACAGCTTGCCGCGCTGGCGCGTGACGAACTGGTTGACCCGCACCGGCCGTCCGGTGAGCCGGGCGATCCATGTCGCGCAGGTGAGCACGCTCTACAGCTCGCTGGCGATCTTCTATTCCGCCGCGATTGCGACCTTGATGTGCGCCGCCGCGATCTGGTGGCGGCATCAGACACCGCTGTTCGCGGTCTGGCTGGGACTGGAACTGGGAACGATCGGGCTGCGGATCGCCCTGCTCAACCGCGACCGGAAGGCGGCCCGTTGCGGCGCAGCGTCCGGAACCGACCTCTACCTGCTGATGACGGCGCTATGGGCAGCGACGCTGGGCTATGGTGCCGCGATCACGACGTTGAGCGGCGACTATGCCGCGGCGATCGTGGTCAATATCGCCACCGCATGCATCGCGGGCGGAATGAGTATCCGCTATTTCGGGGCGCCGCGCTTCGTGCTGCTGGTGTGCAGCGCAACGCTCGGCCCGATGGCCGTCGCCGCGGCGTTCGCGGGCGATCCGGTGCTGCTCGTCACCACCCTCCAGGCACCGCTGGCGCTGTTCAGCATGGCGCAGGCGGCGAAGCGGCTGAACGGGATGATGATCGCGACCATGGAGGCCGAGCAGGCGCATGCCCATCGCGCTGCACACGATCCGTTGACCGGACTGCTCAACCGTACGGGATTCATGCAAGCGGCCGCGGGGCGCAGCGGCATCGGCGGGACATTATTCTATCTCGATCTCGACGGGTTCAAGCCGGTCAACGACCGCCATGGGCACGAGGCCGGCGATCAGGTACTGCGCGAAGTGGCGCAACGGCTGGTGCGGCTGGCAGGCCGGCATGGCCAGGCCGCGCGGCTGGGCGGCGACGAATTCGCGCTGCTGGCGCCGGTGCTGAGCCCGCAAGGCATCGAGCGGTTTGGTGCTCGGATCGTCGAACGGATCACGGCGGAAGCCTTTATGCTCGATGGCGCCACGACCCGGATCGGGGTGAGCGTCGGCGCGGCGGCGATGGGCGAGGGCGATGCGATCGGTGAAACGCTGCGCCGGGCCGACGCCGCACTCTATGGCGCGAAGACGCGCGGCGGCGGGCGGGTCCGGATGGCGGCCTGAGCCGCCGGCCGGGCGGATTCACCTAGACATAATGGGGGTGGGGATCCTCGCGCAGTTCCTCGTAATGGACCAGCGCCGGCTCGGGGCCGAGCGGGACGGGCTTGCCGTCCCGGAACGCCCATTCGCCGCGGTCGCAATCGGCTGCGGCGACATAGCCGTTGATGTAGAGGCGGCGCTGATGGTCCGCGCGGTTCCGGCCCGAGCCGTGAACCAGATAGGGGTTCCACAGCGCGACGTCACCCGGATCGAGGACGAGATCGACGACCTGCGCGGGATCGATTCCCGCGGCGATCAGGGCATCGTCGCTCATCTCGGTGCCGAGCACCTCGGTGGAGGTGTCGAGATCGAGCGCGCCGGCGGCGTGGCTGCGCGGGATGAAGCGCATCGCGCCGCTTTCCGGCGTGTGCGGATCGATCGCGAGCCCCGTCTGGACATAGGACGTGCCGAGGTTGCGATAGACGCTGTCCGGCTTGCGGAAGCGCGAATCCTGATGCCAGGCGAAGTCGCCGAGCGAGCCCGGCGCCTTCCAGTGCAGCTGGTTGATGATCTGCTTGAGATCGGAGCCGATCAGCGGCGCGAGGATGGCGTGGTAGCGCGGATCGAGCCGGACGGCGTTGAGCGCGGCATTGTGATAGGAGGGCCACTGGACCATGCGGACGAGCGGCGTGCCGTCGGCATCGGGGGCGACATTGTAGAAGAGGTTGCCGTGCCGGAAGCTGCGGCCGTGCGCCACCCCCTCTTCGTGGACCTGATCGACCGCGGCGCCGATCGCCGCGATTTCAGTGGGAGAGAACACGCCACGGACGATGGCATAGCCCTGGTCCAGATACGCGGCGACATGATCCATTCTACACTCCTGCAGCGGTAAGCCTGTCGAGTTGATCCTGTGAAAGCGCGAGATCCCAGCCGGCGATCAGCTCGTCGAGCTGCGCCACGCTGGTCGCGCTGGCGATCGGGGCTGCGATGCCGGGCTGCGCGGCAAGCCAGGCGAGCGCGATCTGCGAGAGCGTGGCACCGGTCTCCACGGCGACCTGATCCATCGCCTCCAGGACGGGGCGGCCCTTGCCCTCCAGAAAAGCGGTCATTCGGGCGCCGCGCACGCTCTTCCCGAGATCCGCTTCGCCGCGATACTTGCCGGTGAGGAAGCCCGAGGCGAGGCCGTAATAAGGCAGCACGCCGATATTGTGCGTGACGCACAGGTCCTGAAGCTCGCCCTCGAACCGGTGGCGGCTGACGAGATTATATTCGGGCTGAAGCGCACGGTAATGCGGCAGCCCGTCGCGCGCGGCGATGTCGAGCGCCGATTTGAGCCGCGCGGCGGAGAAGTTCGACGCCGCGATGTGGCGCACCTTGCCGGCGTCGATCAGCGTCTGGAATGCAGCCAGAACCTCTTCCTGCGCAACATTCTCGTCGTCCTGATGCGCGTAATAGAGGTCGATCGTCTCGACTCCGAGCCGCTTGAGCGACGCGTCGCAAGCGGCGGCGATGCGGGCCGGGGCCAGCTTCTCGCCGCCCTCGCCGGGCAGCATCCCGACCTTGGTGGCGATGCCGATGCGCTTGCCGCGTGCCTGCATCCACTCGCCGATCAGCGTCTCGGACTCTCCGCCCTGATGGCCGGCGACCCAGGCCGAATAGACGTCGGCGGTATCGACCAGCGTGCCGCCCGCATCAGCGAATCGGTCGAGCAGGGCGAAGCTGGTTTCGCGATCGGCGGTCCAGCCGAAGACATTGCCGCCGAACACCATCGGCGGCGTTTCGATATCGGTGACGCCGATCCGCCGCATCCTCATTTCTCCTCCGCGGGCGGGGGCGTCGGCTCGGTCGCGTTGATGTCGAGCATGTCGGCGGCGGCGTTGAGCTGCGCCGCCTCGTCCGCGGTGACGCCGGTGGTGTCATCGGCCGAATTGCATGCGGCGAGCAGCGCCAGCGGAAGAAAAAGCAGGGCACGCATCACGGCACCTCGATCGACCGGGAGGACAGGCGGGGCTGCCATGGCGGCAGCCCCGAAACGCTTACTTCTTGAGCTCGCCGTGCGCGGCCTCGACGGCGTTGCCGACCTTGTCTGCCCCTTCGCTGATCGTGTTGCCGATGCTGTCGGCGGTGTTCTCGGCAGTGCCGAGCGCGCCCTCGGTAGCGGCTTTGACGTCCTGTTCGGCGTCGGACATGGTGGCGTTGACGTCGGCGCCGATCGCGTTGGCCGCCTCGGCCGCTTCGTTCTTGGCCTTGTCGCTGCACGCGGCGAGGCCGAGCGCTGCGACGGCGGCGAGGGGAAGAAGGACTCGTTTCATGCGGTTTCCTCTTTGATAGGGCAGGGGAGCCGCGGGGCACCCTCATGCAAACCTATGTCCCTGCGCCGCCCGGGGCAAGTTTCGAGCCCATAGGCGAGGCGAAATGCCCAAGACGCTTGCCTCGACGACCCCATACGCGTAAATCAGCCAGCACGAACGGCCGCCCGGTGAGGGCGGCCCTTATTGTTTCTGGAGACTTTGACGTGGCCCAGCCGCTCATGCCGCACGCGACCGCTTCCTGGCTGGTCGACAACACAGCGCTCTCGTTCGAGCAGATCGCCGAGTTCTGCGGCCTGCACATTCTGGAGGTGCAGGCGATCGCGGACGACACCGCCGCGACCAAGCTGACCGGCCGTGATCCCGTCCGCGCGCACGAGCTGACGATGGAAGAGATCGAGAAGGGCCAGGCCGATCCCGACTACCGCCTGAAGATGAGCAAGGGCCCCGAACAGGTCCGCCGCACCAAGGGACCGCGCTACACGCCGGTGTCGAAGCGTCAGGACAAGCCCGACGGCATCGCCTGGATCATCCGCAACCATCCCGAGATCTCGGACGGCGCGATCGGCAAGCTGATCGGTACCACGCGCAACACCATCGCTGCGATCCGCGACCGCAGCCACTGGAACATCGCCAACATCGTCCCGAAGGATCCGGTGACGCTGGGCCTGACCAGCCAGCGCGAGCTGGACGCTGCGGTTTCGAAGGCGGCGAAGGCCGCAGGGATCGAGGCGCCGGTGGATACGCGCCTGGAAGGCGACCGCGAGGCGCTGATCGAGCAGCTGCGCGCCGAGCGCGAGGCTGCCTCCCGCGAGCCGGGCGACGCCGAGCCGACCGCAGAGAATCTGTTCAAGAGCTGATCCGTTTTTCCATTTTCCGGTATCGTGGCGGCGCGGCGACTCGACAAGCGAGTTCCGCGCCGTCAATGTTTCGGGTATGGATCGCCCGGTCATTTCCCCCGATGTCTCGCTGACCCAGGACGAGAGCTTCGTCGCGACCAGCCATCGCGGGCTGACCTATCCCTTTGGTGAGCGTGTGCCGGGCGTGGGCGAGGCAATCGAGATCGTGCGTGGCGTGCGCTGGATCCGGTTGCCGGTGCCAGGTCCGCTCAACCACATCAATTGCTGGCTGCTCGATGACGGCGACACGACCACCGCGGTCGATACCGGGCTGAACATCGCCGGGGCGGTCGATGCATGGCGTGCATTGTTCACGGCGGAGCCGCTGGCGGAGCGCCCGGTGGGGCGGGTAATCTGCACGCACTTCCACCCTGATCATGCCGGGCTGGCGGGCTGGCTGTGCCGCAAGTTCGCAGCGCGACTGTGGATGACCCGCGGCGAGTGGCTGACCCTGCGCGTGCTGACCGCCGATGCGCGCGATGTGGTACCCGACGAGCAGATCGCCTTCTGGCGTGCGGCGGGTTGGGACGAGGCGCAGATTGCGGAAGCCTCGGCCGGCGGGTTCGGGCGGATGAGCAAGATGGTCGCGCCGCTGCCCCTGTCGTACCGGCGCATCGTCGAGGGAGAGATCATCGCGATCGGCGGCGCGGACTGGCGCGTGGTGACCGCGTCGGGCCATTGTCCCGAACATGCCTGCCTGTGGAACGAGCGCGAAGGCGTGCTGATCGCGGGGGATCAAGTGCTGCCGCGGATCAGCTCGAACGTCTCGCTCGGCCTGACCGAGCCGGAGGGCGATCCGCTGGGCGAATGGCTCGCCTCGATCGACAGGCTGATGGAACTGCCCGGCGACCTGCTGGTGCTGCCCGCGCATGGCGAGCCGTTCACAGGGCTGCACGCGCGGCTGGCGGCACTGCGCGACGAGCATCTGAAGCGGCTCGATATCCTTGAAGCGCACCTGACCGAGCCGCGCCGCGCGGTCGATTGTTTCGGACGGATGTTCCGGCGGAAGATCGATGGCAGCATGATCGGCCTCGCCACCGGCGAGACGCTGGCGCATCTGCGGCGGCTGGAAGTCGAGGGGCGCGCGGTGCGCGAGGAACGCGACGGAGTCTGGTGGTATCGCGCGCCCTGACCGCGTGACGTTCGTCGAACCGGGTTTGTGCCGCGGCGAACGCCGCCTAGGATGGACACCGAGCCGATTCAGGGGAGAGCTGCGCGATGTGTGACGATCTGACCGACGCCGACAATGAACGCACCTTCGGCAAGGTGTCGCGGCGCGACTTCGCCGGGATGACGGGCGCGGCGGCGCTTGCGACACTGCTTCCGGCCCCGGCCAATGCCCAGACGCTGAAGCATCGCGACATCACCATCAAGACGCCGGACGGCGTCGCGCAGGCCTATTTCACAGCCCCGGCAAAGGGCCGGCATCCCGCAGTGCTGGTTTGGCCCGACGTGTTCGGGCTGCGCCCGGGTTTCCGCAAGATGGGCGAGCGGCTGGCGCAATCGGGCTATGCGGTGCTGACCGTGAATCAGTTCTACCGCACCAGCGGCTTGCCGATCTTCAAGCAAGGCGAGGCCTGGGAGCAGCCCGAGGTGCGCGCGCGCGTCATGGAGTGGCGGCAGGGGCTCACCGCCGACGCGATCGCGCGGGATGCGGGCGCGTTCCTCGCCTTTCTCGACAAGCAGCCGGAGGTCGATCCGAAGCGCGGCGCCGGAACCACCGGTTACTGCATGGGTGGCCCGATCATCATGCAGACCGCCGCGGCGCTTCCGGGCCGCATCCGGGCGGCGGCGTCGTTTCATGGCGGGGGCCTCGCCACCGACAAGCCCGACAGCCCGCATCTGCTGATCCCGAAGATGAAGGCGAACTTCCTGATCGCCGTCGCCGAGAATGACGACAAACGCTTTCCGCAGGAGAAGGAAACGCTGCGCGCGGCGTTCGCCGCGGCGAAGCTGCCTGCCGAGATCGAGGTCTATGCCGGCGCGATGCACGGCTGGTGCCCGCCCGACAGCCCGGTGTACAATCAGGTGCAGGCCGAGAAGGCCTGGGGCCGGCTGCTGGCGCTGTTCGGGAAGGCGCTGGCTTGATGCCAGCTGAAGCCAACTAGACCAGCTTCGAACCCAGCTCCGCCGCCAGATATTCGAGGTTGGCGATGCGGCGCCACAGGCCGCTGTCGGTGATCGCGTCCATCCGGAAGAAGCGGCGCATCGCCGGGAATTCGAGATCGATCACGCGGTGCATATAGTCGGGCGACAACAGCCCGCCATGCTCGTCGCCCATCGGCCCGAGGCGCCGGCGCAGCGCATAGCTATGCTGGCGGACCCAGACCGGGCGGACGCGCGTCGACCATTCGCCGAAGCGATGCTTGCGGCTGGGCAGTCCGGTAAAGTCATGGCCATAGGCGGACGGCTGGGCCGCGAGCTGTGGATCGATCGCGTTGAGCAACGCGGCCTCGAACCGGCCGGCATGTTTGAGGCCGAGCGGGATCGTCATCGCCTGCGCCACCACCTGATGGTCCAGGAAGGGCATCAGATACGGGCTGTAGCGGCCCTCAAGGCTGATCTCGCGCCCGAACAAGGCGCGGCAGCGGATGCGCGGATAGATCTGCTCGATCCGCGTACGATCGAGACGGCCGGTGGCGGCGGGCGGCTCGATCGCCTCGCGGATGCGCGCGGCAATCCCGTCCAGGAACGCGCCGGCATCGAACCCAGGGGTCGCATCGCCCGGCGTGAAGCGCGCGAAGAAGGTGCGGGCGATGTCGTGCGCGGTGAAGCGGCGGTCGGGCAGGTAGAAGAAGTTGCGGTAGATCTCGCCGCACCCGCCCGAGACCGCGAGCGCGCCCCCAGCATGCCGGCGGCGCTGTGCCTCGCCATGACCGCCATTGTCGAAGATGTTGCCGAAGGTCGGAAGCCCGTCGAACTGATGGAAGTTGCGCGCAACCAGTTCGGGGAACGCATCGGGCGGGGGGGTCTCAGCGTATTTGTCGGTCCAGGCGACCTCGAAGCCGCACGCCTCGCCCATCGCCTGCGCGATCTCGACATCGTCGTCGCCGGGCAGGCCGTAGACATAGAGTTCAGGATGGCAGCCCGCTTCGCGCAGCGCTGCAAGGACGAGCCGGGAATCGAGCCCGCCCGACAACGGACTGCGGACATGGTTGCCGAACTGCGCCACATGTGCACCGACGATGGCGGCGAGCGGGGCGCGGTGGCGTTCGATCTGCTCGGCAAGCGGCGCACGCGACGGGGCGGCGGGGAGGGGCTTGTCGATGCGGTGCCGGACGATGCCCTTGTCGGTCAGCTCGATCACCGCAAAGGGTGAAAGCATCTTCAGTTCGTTGAACACCGTGTCGTCGCCGATCGGCATGACGTTGAAGGCAAGCTCGTACACGCCCTGCGGGTCAAAGCTCAGCCGCGGCATCGCACCCGCCGCGGCGAGGAGCGAGGTCGAGAAGAGCCGGTCGCCGGTGTCGCAGAACAGCTGGAAGGCGGAGAAATAGTCGCCGAACAGGAAGGTCCTGCCATTGCGGCGGACCAGCGCGACGAACTGGCCGCCGATCCGGCGCCAGTCGAGCGCGAGCGGGTCCATGCCCAGCAGCGCCTCGAGCGCTGCCTTGCCGAACTTGCCGTCGACGACCGGGGTGCCCGCCGCTGCAGCGACCTCCTCTCCACGCACCAGCAATCCGTCCGGGCCGCCGATGATGTAGGGGAAGTGGAGCAGGGACCAGCCGGGCAGCACATGCTCGACCGCTGCCGGGAAGCTCTGTGCCGAGAACGCTTCGCGCGCCGCCGCCAGGGCACTGGCAGTGAAATCGGAGCCATCGTTACGGGCTAGAAACAGGCCTGACATCCGAGCGCCTTAGCCGATCATGCCGGCGCTGGCGCGGTGGAATCGCGCCGTTTCTGCATGGGCTTCATCCCCTCCTCGGCGCGCTTTCGGGCGAGGTAGGTGTCGAGCCCGATCTGCGCGCCGACCAGCATGTAGACGAACGGATTGAGCGCGATGCCGACGAACAGCGCGCCGAACAGATAGATCATGTGCGCGTGCTGCAGTGCGGTCGCGAGCGGCGAGATCCACGCCTGATCGGGCGGGGCCTTCATGTAGCGGCGGCGCAGTATTTCCATGCGGATGATGCCGCCGAAGTGGATCGTCAGCCAGATGGCGAAGCCGGGCCATCCCTGCTCGCCCAGCATCTCGAAATAGGCCGAGTGATAGGCACGCGACTTGTCGATCTCGGGCGTGCGGACGACGGTGACGCTGGCGCCTTCGCCGACCATCTCGATCTTGTCGTACTTGATCTCGTTCTGGCGATAGGCCTCGAACCCGCCGCCGAACGGGTGGTCCTTCACATAGTCGAGCGTCCATTGCCACACCGCGATCCGGGTCGATGCGGAGGCGTCGGCCTTGTAGGTGCGGATCGTGCCCATGCGCTCGCTGAACGCGGTGGGGAGGAAGGGGACAGCGACGAGTGCGAGTGCCGCCGCGCCGCCGATATAGACCATGCGCCGTTTGACGTCGCGCAGCATCAGGACGGCGAGCAGGCCGACGCAGAGCAGGCCGGTCCGCGCCTGGGTGCCGATCGGCATCAGCAGGCAGGCGAAGATGAGCAGGTAGCCGAAGGTCTTCACGCGCCAGTCGGGCGGGAAGATCGTGCCGTAGCGGGTGAACCACAGGATCAGCGGGATCACGCAGATCGCGACGGCGGAGATGATGCTGCCCTCGAACAGGCCGGAATTATTGTCGACGAACAGCTTGAGCTGGCCATAGCCGCCGCCGCCCAGTGCGGTCTTGAGCCCGCCCGCGATGATGATCGTCGCGACCGAGAGCAGCATGAACAGCAGCAATGCTTCGATTCGCAGCTTGGTACGCAAGGTGAGGGGGAGGAAGATGGCGAAAGCCAGCGCCTTCCATACCCAGTCCCATTTATAGGCAGCGTCGATCGGAAAATCCGCGCGCGTCGTCGTCCAGTAGCAATAGGCGAGCAGCGCCAGCATCAGCCCCTGGCGCGGGGCGACACGCGTGTCCTTCTTGTCGTCGAAGGCAAGCCAGGAGAGGACAGCGAACGCCACCGCCATCGCCGAGATCGGGAAGGCGTTGAGCAGGAAATAGCTCATCCGCTGGGGCGAGACGACGTCGATATAGACATACGCCAGGACGAACAGGAACGGCCGGCGGAAGCCAAGGCCGAAGATCGCCGCCAGGAACGCGATAAAGGCTAGATCACGCACGCTTGCGGCCCCAGCGGTTGCGCGGTGCCTCTTTCGGGGGCGGGGCGTTCTCGTCGTCGAGCGCGGGGCTGTGGATCAGGCGCCAGGCGGTGAGCAGCAGCAACCCATGGGTCAGGCCCAGCACCAGACTGTCGATCATCGTTGCCGTCCCTTCACGCGTCTGGGTCCCCAAACCGCATTTTTCCTAGCGCGGTGAGGTTGACGCGGCGTTAAGTGCTGGCGTGGCAAGGGGCCTCTTATCATGCGCATATTGCACGTCCTCGATCATTCGCTGCCACTCCATAGCGGCTATACCTTCCGTACCCGCGCGATCCTGAAGGCGCAGATGGAGCGCGGCTGGACCGTCGCCGGTGTCACCGGGCCGCGATACCACACGGGCGACGCGCCGTTCGAGACGCTCGACGGGATCGATTTCCACCGCACCAGGCAGATGCGGCGTCTGCCGCCGGTGGTCGGCGAGGCCGCGGAGATCGCGGCGTTCGCGCGGCGGATCGACCAGGTCGTGCAGCAGTTCCGTCCCGATATCCTCCATGCCCATTCGCCGGTGATCGATCCGCTGGCGGCGATGCGCGCGTCGAAGAAGCACGGGATTCCCTTGCTCTACGAGATCCGCGCCTTTTGGGAGGATGCCGCGGTCGGCAACGGCACCGGAAGCGAGGGATCGCTCAAATACCGGGCGACCCGCGGGCTCGAGACCTATGCCTGCAAACGCGCCGATGCCGTGGCGGTGATCTGCGAAGGGCTGAAGCGCGATCTGGTCGCGCGCGGCATCGATGGCGGCAAGATCATGATCTCGCCCAATGGCGTCGACCTGCACCTGTTCGGCGAGCCGCCGGCGCGCGACGCCGCGCTGTCGGCCGAATGGCGGCTCGACGATGCCGAAGTGATCGGCTTCATCGGCAGCTTCTATGACTATGAGGGGCTGGACGATCTGATCGCGGCGATGCCGGCGCTGGTGGCGGCGCGTCCAAAGGCACGGCTGCTGATGGTCGGCGGCGGGCCGATGGAAGAGAAGCTCCGCGCGCAGGCCAAGGCGTCGAGCGCGGCGGATGCGATCCATTTCGTCGGCCGCGTACCGCACGAGCAGGTCGAACGCTATTATTCGCTGATCGACCTGCTGGTCTATCCGCGCAAGCATATGCGGCTGACCGATCTGGTGACGCCGCTCAAGCCGCTGGAAGCGATGGCGCAGCGGCGGCTGGTGGCGGCGTCGGACGTGGGCGGGCATCGCGAGCTGATACGCGACGGCGACACCGGCACCCTGTTCCCGCCCGATGATCCGGCGGCACTGGCGCAGGCGGTGGCGGGGGTTTTCGAGAATCGCGGCGGCTGGGACGCTCAGCGCGAACGGGGGCGGGCATTCGTCGAGAATGAGCGTAACTGGTCGTCAAACATTTCACGCTACGAACCTGTTTACCAAAAGATCATCGAAGCACGCTCACGGTCCGGGAAATGGTTGCGCAAGACTTCGTTCAACGTCTGACCCCCAATCTCGCGCTGGCCGGCGCCGGGGCCGCTGGTGTGCTCGCCACACTGGCGACGCTGGTGATTCCGTACGGGCTGCTTGAGGACATCGTGGTGACGAGCGGCATCGCCGCCTTCATCCCGGCTGCCGAGCCGCCGCTGGGTGCGACGGCGCGAATCTGCGTCGGGGTGTTTGCAGGCGGGGTGGCCGCGCTGATCGCCTGGTTCGCACTTTCGGCTTTGCTGATGTGGCGCGATTCGCGCCGCGTCGATGAACCGGGGGAGCGGATGCCGGTGATTCGCCGCGCCGATGCGCATCCGGATGCGCCGCCGCGTGCGCCGTTGCTGGCCAACCGCGACCTTGGCGCGCCCTTCCGGGCGAAGGGCATGGTGGCCGAACCGGAGCCGATCGAGGCCGATGTGCACGTAGCGGCCGCGCACAGCCGGGAGACGGCCGAGGTTCGCGATCTCGACCTTCCCGAATTGCCGCCCGAACCCGTCATTGCGATGGGCTCGCCCGCGCCGCTGGCCGAGACGATTCCAGCCGTTTCGATTCCGCCCGCGGCGGCAGAAACTCCGCCGTCCGTCATCCCTCCCGCGCCGCAGCCGCTGCCGGCCGATCTCGATCAGCCGCTCTCGGCGTTCGATCCGTCGGCGATCCGCGATGTGCCGCTGGCGCCGCCGCCGCCACTCGCGCCGCTGGCGCGCGCGCCGGTCAAACCGGTGTTGGCCGAGGGCGAGCGGTTCGAGACGTTCGAATTGACCCCGCCGGTGCGCCCGGCAGCCCCGCCCCAGCCGCCCGTTCGGGCCGAAAGCCTCGCCGCGCCCGAGACCGATGCCAGCGTTCATGCGCTGCTCGACCGGCTGGAGCGCGGCATCGCCCGGCGTGTGCATCACGCGCCGCAGGCCGAATCGGCGCCGCAGCCGGAACCTGTGCCGCCAGCCGAGCCGGCGGCGCAGGTCCGCAACGAGGCGCCCGAGCCCGCGCCGCCCGCTTCGGGGCTGGAAGGCGCGCTTGCCGCACTCCGCAAGATGGCGGTTCGCGCTTAGCAATCCTCGACCGTCAGGATCTCCAGCGTCACCTCGGCCTGTCCGTTGGCGCGCGCTTCCTCCGCTACGGCCAGATCGGCAACGAGATGACCGCGCAGGCGGAACTCGGCTTCGGACAGGGTTGCCAGCCAGATATCCAGCGCAGGCGAGGCCGGGGCGACAGCCCGCAGGCGATGACGTGCGCCGGTGAAGGTCACGCTGGCCCATGGCGTCGACGCGGCCGATTCCACATGCAGCGCGATACCCGCCTCGGCGGCGCCTCGTACGAGGGCACGCTCAAGCTGTGTGCCCGGATCGGGCCAACGGCTCATGGTTGCGCCTGCGGCGGCGGCTTGGCGAGAAACGCCTCGACCCGCGCCAGCGTCCTTGCGCGCAATTCCCGCCCATTGCGCAAATCGCCGACCAGCCGCGGATCGCGTACCGCCAGCCGCCCGAATTTGGTGGCCGGGATGCCGTGCTTGCGCAGATACCGTTCCACCTTGCCCAAAATCGCCATCGATCACTCCTGTTCTCCCGACTCGCTCGCTTTCAGATGTTCATTAAATGTTCTCATTTCCAACTTGTCTAGGAAAAATCCTACGGCTATGTTCGGACCATGGAATCGATCGAGCAACGCGAAGCGCTGGAGCGTGCGGCCGTGGCGCGGGGGGAGTCGCTGGCGGCGCTGTCGCGGCTGATCGGACGTAACGCCGCTTATCTGCAGCAGTTCGTGACGCGCGGTTCGCCGCGCCTGCTGGCGGAGGCCGACCGGCGCAAACTGGCGCGCTATCTGGGCCTGAGCGATGCGGCGCTGGGCGGGCCGGCGGTGGAGGGGCTGGTGCCGGTGGCGCGGGTCGATGCCGGCGCGGCGGCGGGGCGCGGGCGGTTGGTCGAGACCGAACGGCGCAGCGAATTGCTGCTCGACCCAGCGCTGCTGCGGCGGCTGGGGGTGCGCGCGGACATGGCCTCGACGATCCGGGTGGAAGGCGCGTCGATGGAGCCGAACCTGTGCGATGGCGACGAGATCCTGGTCGATGGCGCGCGGCGCGCGCTGGGCGTGCGTCCGGCGATCTACGTGTTCCGGCGCGAGGGACTGGTATCGGTCAAGCGGCTGCGGGCGATGGGACAGGAGGTCGAGGTGGTGAGCGACAATCCCGCCTTCGGGCGCGAAGTGGTGCCGCTGCGCTCGATCGATGTCGTCGGGCGGGTGGTGTGGCTTCACCGGGCGCTGGTCTAGGCGGAATTCGAGCGTTGCCGCGCTTTTCGTTTCGGCTGCGCCTGTGGTATTTCAATGCCATGCATCGTGCACGCGCCAGTCTGGCCAGCATCGTTGCGGCGGCCCTGCTCACCATGCCGGCCGCCGCTTCCGCACAACGCGCCGGGGCCCTGGTCTCCGCCGAACCGGTCGGCAGCGCGCCCGATGGCATGCGTGCCTGGCGGGTGCGCTACCGCACGCTGAGCGACCGCAACCAGCCGATCGAGGTAAGCGGCATGGTGATCGCTCCGGCGCGGCCGGCCGGCGGTCCCGGCAAGGTGATCGCATGGACGCATGGCATGATCGGCGTGGCACAGCGTTGCGCACCGTCGAAGGATGACACCAATTTCACGATGATCCCGTCGCTCGCGGACGTGATCGCGCGCGGCTACACTGTCGTCGCGCCCGACTATCCGGGGCTGGGCTCCTCCATGGTCCACCCTGCGCTGGCCGGCGTCAGCACCGGGCGTTCCGTGCTCGATGCGGTGCGCGCGGCGCGCGACATTCGCGGCGCCAATACCGGTCTGCGCTTTGCCGTGTGGGGCGAATCGCAGGGCGGGCATGCCGCGCTGTGGACCGGGCAGCTTGCGCGAAGCTATGCGCCGGAACTCAATCTGATGGGGGTCGCAGCGATCGTGCCGCCCACCGATCTGGCGCGCAACATGATGGAAGGCAGCGACAAGAATGCGCGGGCGCTGCTGACGGCATACACGGCGACGAGCTGGTCACGTCACTACGGCATCCCGATGAGTGCGCTCGGCAATCGCTCGACGCAGACTATCATGACCCGGCTTTCCGACAATTATTGCATCGAGACGCACAAGAAGCCGAAGCTCAGCACGATCCTGGGCATCGTCACGGTTCAGCGTGCCATCCGCAACCTCGACCTCAGCAAGCAGCAGCCCTGGGGCCGGCTGATGCGCGAGAACAGCGTCTCGCCTGCCAGTGCGCCCTCGCCGCTGCTGATCGCCACCGGAAGCGCCGATGTGATCGTCGCGCCCGCCGTCGTCCGCGATTTCGCGCGCCGAGCCTGCCGTGCGGGCAAAGCCGTGCGCTATATCTCGATACCGGGCGGCGAGCATGCGACGGTGGCGCGGACCGAAGCTGCGCAGACACTCGACTGGATCGACGCGCGCTTCGCAGGCCAGCGCGCTCCGAGCGATTGCGGACGGATCTAGACGCGGTTCAGCGGCGCCGTGCGCGGTCGATCAGCGCGACGATCAGCAGCAGGGCGAGGCCGACACCCAGTCCGCCGATGAAGCCGAGCGAGGGCTGGCCGTTGCGCACGCCGATCACGGCGCCGGCGATCAGGCTGAAGGCGAGCAATGCGCCGCCCGCAACGGGGGCGCTGCTTCCGGCTTTGGGGGCGGGCTTGCGGTCCATCCTGTTCCCCTTGCCACGTCCCGCGCCGGGACGCCACTGTCCCGATGCGGAACGTGTGGCACGGCGGAAAGGCGTATGGTTTCCAGCGGTTTACCCTTGGGAGGCCCCGGAATGCGGGAGTTTGCCGATGATGGCATGGGGGGTGCGTGTTCAACGCGCATCACCGCCGGAGTGCGCCTTTCCATGTCGCTTTCGATATCCACTATTCCCTATCTGGCCGATCGCGCCCATGTGACTGACGCCGCCGAGCTGATCGCGGCGTTCGGCGACGATGCGGGCTTCGAGGCGGCGGCGCGTGCGGACCGGTATCGCGACCTCGGCAACCACATCAATTTCTGCCGCTGGCGCCAGATCGAGCGGTTGATCGTGCTGATGAGCGTCCCGCGCGCGGTGGGCACCGTTCACTGACCCGTTCCGGCTGACGGAAACCTGTTGGCATCCCGGCGTTTAGAACGCATGGGGGCTTCATGACATTACCGCAGTTTCTGTCCGTCGCTGTGCTGGTGGGCATGATGGCGATGTTTCTATGGGGCAGGTTCCGGTACGATGTCGTCGCGGTGATGGCGCTGCTCGCAGCGGTCGTCGCGGGCATAGTCAAGCCGGCCGATGCCTTTCGCGGCTTTTCGGACGATATCGTCATCATCGTCGGATCCGCGCTGGTGCTGTCGGGCGCGGTTCAGCGATCGGGCGCGATCGAGCGGCTGATGCGCCGGCTGCAAAAGCATGTGACGACCGTGCGCTCGCAATTGCTGCTGCTTGCCGCGAGCGTCGGCCTGGGATCGGCGCTGGTCAAGAATATCGGCGCGCTGGCGATGATGATGCCCGCAGCGTTCCAGATGGCGAAGAAGTCGGACACCTCGCCATCCGCCTTTCTGATGCCGATGGCGTTCGCCTCGCTGCTCGGCGGGCTGATCACGTTGATCGGCACCTCCCCCAACATCATCGTCAGCCGCGTACGCGAGGAAATGACGGGGCAGCCCTTCCACATGTTCGACTATGCGCCGGTCGGGCTCGGCCTCACCGTCGTCGGGCTGATCTTCCTGCGCTTCGGATACCGGCTGCTTCCGCTCGACCGGCGCGCGGCGCCGACGATGGGCGAGGCGCTCGACATCCACGACTATGCGACCGAGGCGAAGATCGTCGAACAGTCGGCGGCGGTGGGCGAGCGGGTGGAGGACTTCATCGCCCGGCACGAGCAGGAAGTGACGATCTCCATGTTCCTGCGCGACGGCATTCGCGCGACCCCGGCGCCGGGCACCGTGCTGCGCGAGGGCGACATCCTGATCCTGGGCGGCGCACCCGACAGCCTCGAACGCGCGATCGCACGCGACAAGCTCGATTTCGTCGGCACCAGCGAAGCGCCGGAGAGCGAAGAAGGTGAGGAGATCGGCGTGATCGAGGCGGTGGTCTCGGCCGGATCGCCGCTGGTGGGCGGAACGGCGGGGTCGCTGATGTTGCGCCAGCGCTTCGGCATCAACCTGATCGCGGTGTCGCGACAGGGCGAACGGATCGTTCGGCGCATGCCCAACGTGATCTTCCGCGCAGGCGACGTGATCGTGTTGCAAGGGCCGCTGGGCGGTCTGCCGCAGACGCTGAACGAGTTGGGTGCGCTGCCGCTGGCCGAGCGCGAACTGCGGCTGGGCAGCGTGCGCAAGGGCTTGTTGCCGATCGCGATCCTGGCCGTCGCGATGGCGGCGACGGCGACGGGTGTGGTGCCGGTGACGATCGCCTTCTTCGCCGCCGCCGCCGCGGTGGTGATCACCGGCGCGTTACCGGTGCGCGACGCCTATGAGCATGTCGAATGGCCGATCCTGATCATGCTGGGCGCATTGATCCCGGTCAGCGACACGCTGCGCGCCACGGGCGTGACGGAGATCATCGGCAACTGGCTGTCGCTGACCGCGGCGTCGCTCCCGCCATGGGGCGCGGTGGCGCTGATCATGGCGGCGGCGATGGCAGTGACGCCGTTCCTGAACAACGCGGCGACGGTGCTGGTGATGGCGCCGATCGCCGCGACGTTCGCGGGCGATCTGGGCCTGAGGCCCGAGGCGTTCCTGATGGCGACGGCGGTGGGGGCAGGGTGCGATTTCCTGACCCCGATCGGGCACCAGTGCAACACGCTGGTAATGGGTCCGGGCGGCTACAGGTTCAGCGACTATGCCCGGCTGGGCGCGCCGCTGTCGCTGCTGGTGCTGGTGGTGGGAACGCCGTTGATCCTGTGGGTGTGGCCGGTTGCGTGAGGCGCGGGCGCTACCTAGGTTGAGCACGGTTATCACGACAGGAGTATTCGATGCGAACCGCTGAAGCCGTTGCCGGAATGTTGTGCCCCGTATGCAAGGTGGGCTTGCACATGAGCGATCGGCAGGGGATCGAGATCGACTACTGCCCGCAATGCCGGGGAATCTGGCTCGACCGCGGCGAGCTCGACAAGATCATCGAGCGCAGCGGCGTTGCCGAGACCCCCGCAACTCCGGCCGCGCCCCAGCAGGCACCGCAAACTCCGCCGCCCCCTCCGCAGGGCAGCCCTTGGCAGCAGCAGGGCGGCTATCCGCCGCAACAGGGCTATGGCCATCAGGGCTACGGACATGGCTATGACCCGCGCTACAAGCACAAGCGCCGGAAAAGCTTCCTCGAAGAACTGTTCGACTGAGGTTCGAACCCTCCCCGGTCACCGGGGAGGGTTTTTTCGATCAGGCCAGCGCGCCGACCATCGCCTTCACTTCCATGAACTCGGCAAGGCCGAACTTGCCGTGCTCGCGGCCATTGCCCGATTGCTTGTAGCCGCCAAAGGGCAGGCTGGGGTCAGGCTGGCCGCCATTGATATAGACCATGCCGGCGCGCAGGCGGGGCGCCACGCGCTTCACTTCCTCGGGGCTGCCGAACAGCACCGCTGACAGACCGTAATCGGTGTCGTTGGCGATGCGGACGGCCTCTTCCTCGTCCCGATAGGGGATGATGGTGATCACCGGACCGAAGATCTCCTCGCGCGCGATCGTCATGTCATTGCGCACGCCCGAGAACAGGGTCGGCTTCACGAAATAGCCGGTCTCGATGCCGTCGGGCCGGCCGGGGCCGCCGGTCTCCAGCTTGGCGCCTTCCTCCATGCCCTTGCGGATCAGGCCCTGAATCTTTTCCCACTGCGCCTTGTTGACCACGGGGCCGATATGGCGGCCCTCCTGAGCGGGGTCGCCGGTCTCGACCGCCTTCATCAACCCGCTCGCGATCTGCGCGGCTTCGGCCGCCTGGCTTTCGTGGACGAGCATGCGCGCAGGGGCGATGCAGCTTTGGCCCGAATTCATGACGACGCTGAACAGGCCGACCTGGACTGCCCTGGACAGGTCCGCGCCGGGAAGGATGACGTTGGGCGACTTGCCGCCCAGCTCCTGGTGCACGCGCTTGACGGTCTCGGCGGCGTTCTTCGCGACCTGGATGCCCGCGCGGGTCGATCCGGTGAAGCTCACCATGTCGACATCCCTGTGGCGGCTGAGCGCCGTGCCGACGATCGGGCCGTCGCCCTGGACGAGGTTGAACACGCCCGCGGGAACGCCGGCCTTGTCCATGATCTCGGCGAAGATCGCGGCGCTGCCCGGTGCTTCCTCGCTGGGTTTCAGTACCATCGTGTTGCCGGCTGCGAGCGCGGGGGCGACCTTGGCGACGATCTGGTTGAGCGGCCAGTTCCACGGGGTGATCAGCGCGACCACGCCGATCGGCTCGTGCACGACGAGGCTCTGGCCAATCTGCTCGGAGAATTCGAAGGCCTTGAGCGCGTTGATCGTCGACATCAGATGGCCGATGCCGCTGCCGACCTGCGCGGTCTTCGCGAGGCTGATCGGGGCGCCCATTTCGGCAGCGATCGCGTCGGCAAGGTCGCCTGCACGGTTCTTGTACTCGGCAAGGATCGCTTCGAGCAGTGCGACGCGCTCATCGACGCTGGTGCGCGAGAAGCTGTCGAACGCTGCCTTGGCCGCGGCGACCGCCTTGTCGGCATCGGCTTCCGAGCCGAGCGTGATTTCGGTCACCGGCGCCTCGGTCGCGGGATTGATCACGTCGTGGCGGGTGCCGCCCTCGCTTTCGACCCATTCGCCACCAATATAGTGCTTCAAATAGCTCCGCATCCTGGCCTCCGGTTTTCAAGCATCGGGTATGGTGGCTTAGATGGCCATGCGGGGCACCGGTTGCAACCTGAAACTGGAGATGAGTGCATGGCGCGTGTTGCGGTGATCGAGAAGACCGGCGGACCCGAGGTGATCCTGTGGACGACGCGCGATCTGCCGCCGCCCGGGCCGGGCGAAGTGCGGGTGCGCCAGACTGCGGTGGGATTGAATTTCATCGACACCTATCACCGCTCGGGCCTCTACCCCGTACCGCTGCCGAGCGGGCTTGGCGGCGAGGCGGCCGGAGTGGTCGAGGCGGTCGGCGCCGGCGTCACCTCGCTCGTTCCGGGCGATCGCGTCGCGACCTATGGTCCGGGTCTCGGCGCCTATGCCAGCGAACGCAACGTGCCCGCCGACATCCTCTCGAAACTGCCCGATGCGATCTCGGACGAGGTCGCCGCGGCGGTGATGCTTAAGGGCTGCACGGCCGAGTATCTGGTCGAGCGTGCCGCACGGGTACAGCCTGGAATGACGGTGCTGGTCCACGCCGCGGCGGGGGGCACCGGGCAGCTGCTGGTGCAGTGGATCAAGCATCTCGGCGCAACGGTGATCGGCACCGCCGGATCGCCCGAGAAGGCGGCGCGGGCACGAGCGCTCGGCGCGGATCATGTCATCGAGTACAAGCGCGAGGATATCGCCGAGCGGGTGCGCGAGATCACCGGTGGCGCAGGCGTGCCGGTCGTGCTCGACGGCGTCGGCGGATCGACCTGGGAGGCGTCGCTCAAGTCCGCCGCGCGCCGCGGGCTGATCGTCAGCTTCGGCAATGCGGGCGGCCCGGTCGAAGGCGTCAATCTAGTCACGCTGAGCCGCCACGGGTCGCTCTTCGTCACCCGCCCGACGCTGTACGACTATTATGCGAGCCCCGAGGAGCGCGCCGCGGGTGTGGCACGGGTCTTCGAGCTGGTGGCGAGCGGCGTTCTGAGCGTCGAGATCGGCCAGCGGTTCGCGCTGGAGGACGCCGCCGCAGCCCATCGCGCCATCGAGGCGGGCGAAACGATGGGTGCGACGCTGCTGATCCCTTAGCGCTTTTCCTTGCTCAGCCGCGTCATGAACACCGCGTTGCGCAGCGCCTGGAGCGGGATCGAGGTCAGATCGACCCACTCGCCTTCGGCATGGGCGCCGCCGCCCGCGACGCCGAGGCCGGCGAGCGTATCCACATCGGCCGCAACGAAGGCGCTGTCGGCGGCGCCGCGCTTGGCCGGGTCCATCTCGGTCATCTCGGGAAGCTTCATGTCGCGGTTGACCGCGTTGAGCTTGACGAGGAGCGCACGGTTGCCCGCGGTCGGCGCCATCGGCGGATAGGATTCTTCGAATTCGATCTTCGCGCTGGTGCCGGGCAGGCTCTTTGCGACGATCGCCTGCATCGCGGCGCGGGTCTTCGCCTCCTGCTCGGGCGTGAGGGCGCGCAGATCGCCGCGCGCGACGGCCTGCTCCGCGACGATGTTGGTCTTGCCGCTCGCGCTGACCTGATAGTTGTTCGGCGCCAGCGTCGCAGGGGTGCCTGCCGCCATCGTGCCGATGTTGAAGGTCAGATTCTGCTCGGGCAGCGTACGGCGGAACTCGTCGAGGATGCGCACCAGCTCATAGGCCGCGCCATAGCCGAGCGCGGCGCCGAACACCCCGCTGCTGTGCCCGGTCTTGCCGCTCGTGGTGAGCGTCCAGCTCGCCGAGCTGCGCCGGGCGATCGTGCCCTTGTCGCCGCTCTCGTCGCGCGCCAGATTCTCGTATTCCAGCGCGACATCGGCCCATTTTCCTGCGGCGATCAGGTCGCGACGCGCGATCTCCAGCGGCTTGCCGGTACGCTCTTCGTCGCCGGTCAGCACGATCTTGATATCCGCGCCCTTGAGCGTGCCCGCCGCGTGCATCGCGCGCAGCGCCGCGACGATCACGACGATCCCGCCCTTGTCGTCGCCGATGCCGGGGCCCGAAGCACGGTCGCCGTTGCGGACGAATTTCTGGAAGGGCGATTCGGGCTCGAACACCGTGTCGAGATGCCCGATCAGCAACAGCCGCTTCCCCTTGCCGTTGCCGGTATGCGTCGCGATCAGATGCCCGGCGCGGCCGGTCTCCTTCATGTCGATCCACTCGACCTTGAAGCCGAGCGGCTCAAGCTCGGTACGGACCATCTGCCCGACCTTGGTCACCCCGTCGATGTTGAGCGAGCCGGAGTTCTGGTTGACCAGTGTCTCCAGCAGCGCGACGTGGCGTTCGGTCTCCGCCTTGACGGTGGCCGCCATCTTCTGCTCGGCGTCGCTCTGCGCGGCCGCGGGCAGGGCGAGGATCAGGGCGAACGGGGCCAGTACAGCCAGGGTCGGGGTGCGATACATGCCGAACGTTAAAGCGGCTGGCCGCGCGCGCCGCAACCCTCAGCCCGGAGTCACCATGAAGATCTCGCCGTCGAGATCGACGATGAAGAGGTTGCCCGCGGCATCCTCACCGAAGGAGGCGAGTTGATTGATGGTTCCGGCATCGGGCGCGAGGTCGAGGTTCCGGCGCTCGTAGCTGCTCGACGCGAGCGTGCTGCCCGCGACGAGCGAGGCATAGGGGACGCTCCAGATGTTGCCGCTGATGAAATCGCCGAAGATGTAGGATCCGGTGAGCGAGGCCACGGGCCCGCGATAGACATAGCCGCCGATCACCGATCGCCCCTGACGCGGCCCGGTGCCGTGGCTGTACTCGGTGGCGGGCGGGGTGAGGCCGGCGGGCGCGGTTCCCCTGAACGGCTGGGTACCCTCGAGGAAACGCCAGCCGAAATTGAGGCCGGGCTGGTTGGGCCGGACGATGTCGATCTCTTCGCGCGCGCCTTGACCGACATCGCCGATGATCAGGCGGCCATCGGGCGCGAAGGACGCGCGGAACGGATTGCGCAGGCCGATCGCGAAGACATACCGATCACCACCGCCCGCGAGATAGGGATTGCCGGGCGCAGGCATCCAGGGACAGACCGCGGCACAGGCGTAAGGATCGGGATTCTGGGCGATGCGCAGGATCTTGCCCAACTGAACATTGGTGTTCTGGGCATTGTTGTTCGGGTCGCCCGATCCGCCGCCGTCGCCCACGCCGACGTACAGGAGGTTGTCAGGGCCGAAGCCGATCCAGCCGCCGTTGTGATTGTTGAAATCCGCGTGGGGAATGTACAGCACGATCTCAAAGGGAACGCCGCCGCCGATCAAAGGGCGGTCAAGAATATAGTGCCGAACCTGCACCGACCCGTCCGTTCCGGTAGCAACGGCGAACACGTCGAGCGGGTTCGTGGACCATCGATTGACGGTCAGGCCAAGCAATCCGCGCTCGCCGCTGGTCGAGAGGTTCTCCGCGGTGCGAATCAGCGTCTTGGCCCCCGTCGCAGGATCGAGCCGCCAGATACCGCCGCCCTTCTCGACCACATAGACGCGCGTATCGCCCGGGATGGCCGCGACATAGAGCGGCTGGTTGAACCCGGTGCCGACGCGGCGCACCTCGATCCCTTCGCGGCTGTTGGTGACGGTCACGGACACATCCTGCGTCGCCGAGAGGCTCCCGTCGCTGACGCGCAGCTGGACCTGGTAGACATTGTCGCCGTCCGCATCGGCGGGAAGGTCGAAATTGGGTGCGGGCGCGAAGGCGAGGGCGCCGGCAGGCGTGATCGTGAAACGGGTCGCATCGGCACCGCCCGCAATCGAGAAGGTGAGCGGGTTGCCGTCGGGATCGCTCGCGGCCGCGGCGAGCACAGCGGTGGCATTTTCCACCACCGATGCGGTCGCGGCCGAAGTGAAGGCCGGTGCGCGGTTGGCCGGGGTCGGCGTGGGGCTGGGCGTTGGCGTGCCACCACCACTGCATGCGGCAAGCGTGGTCGCGCCGAGGACTGACAACAAGACCGACCGGCGCATGATTTCCTCCCGTTACAGCAAAGTCGAAACGCGCGAGCGCAACTTTGTTCCTTTGGTCTATGGGGAGACGGGCGCTCGCGCTATCTCTTTGTAAGGGGACATGGATGCTCAGTCTGTTTCGTGCGCGACTGCCGATCGACCGGGATGAATATGACTGGCTGCTCGCGGTGTTCGCGTGGCTGATCCAGACCGTCGATCGCGACAGGGCCTATCGCGAGGCGCGCACGATCCTCCCGACGGATGAGTTTTTTCCCCCGAGCCGCCTCCAGGGCCATGACCGAGCCGTCGAACTGTTCGATCAGGTGCGAGGCAATGCCGGGATGGCGGGCTGGGCGTGCGAACTGGTTGCGGGCGCGGCGGAGCGGGAAACGCGGATCGCCCCCGGCCATGCCTTGAAGCACGATTACAGCCCGCCCGGCGGTACGTTCGGCCATGACGGAAACGGCGTGGTGATTACCTACAATCCTTCCGCGCTGGCGCGGCCGGCGGATCTGGTCGCGACCTTCGCGCACGAGCTGTCGCACTATCTGATCCATGCCGATGGCAGCATGCCGCCGGGCGGCGCGGACCTGGAAGAGCATGCGACCGACGTCGCCGCGGTGTTCCTCGGCTTCGGTATCTTCGTTGCGAATGGCGCCAAGACCTTTGCGCAGTTCCAGAACGAAGCCGAGTCCGGCTGGGAGATGCGCCGCCAGGGCTATCTGAGCGAGGAGGCGCTGACCGCTGCACTCGCGATTTTCGTACGGATGGCGGGTGAGAATGCCGATGCGGCTGAGCGCGAGCTCAAGGACTATCTGCGCGGCGTGTTTCGCGGCACTCTCAAGGTGCTCGACCGCGAATATCCCGATCTGCTCGCGACGCTGGAAACCGCGGACCTCAGCGGCTGGCGATGACCGCGCGGCCGGGCGGGCCGCGCGGTCATCGCGTCAGTCGAGCTTGAGCGCGGCCTTGATGTCGGCCCAGGCGGCGAACTTGAAGTTCTGCGCCTTGGGCGGGTTGTAGCCGTCCTGCGCGATGAACAGGCCGCCCGGATAGTGCGGGCCGAAATCGCCGGTGATCAGTTCGATCCCGTCGGTCTCCTCGGTGGAGCCGAATTTGCCGGGCGTGAGGCGGAAGCGGCCGACGAATGCTTCGTCCGACAGGCGGTAGACCGCATAGGCGTGGTCGCCCTGGCTGGAGACCAGCAGATAGCCGCCATTGCCCTCGCCCTCGGTGGCGATGGCGACGCCCTCGACGTCCGCGATGAGCTTCTCGGTGTCCGCAGCGGCGATGTTGGTCCCTGCGACCGGACCGTCGGCGCGCGCGTCGAAGCGCCACACGCCGGCATCCTCCTCGCCGACATAGAGGCGGTGGGTACGCTCATCGGCGACGCAGCCCTCGGACTGGGTGGCAAGCTTCATCGTGCGAAGCAGCTTGCCCGTGGGCGCGGGGCCCGTCAGGTCCAGCTCGACCTGGCGGATCGTGCCGTCCTTGATGACGTTGAAGGCGTGGAGCCTGCCGCCGGTACGGTAGAGGCAGACGCCATAGGCCTCGCCCGCGCCGACCGGCACGGTGCCGAGCGGGATCAGCTTCGCGGTCGCGGTGTCGAGCCGGAACAGCGCGAGCTTCGCGTTGCGCGGATCGTTGCGGTCGCTCGCCGCGACGATCACGCCCGCTTCGCCCATATCCTTCAGATCGACATTGTTGACCCGGCCGGCGTCGATGAAGAAGCGGTCCTTGCCGGTCAGGTCATAGACGTGGAGCCCTGCCTTCTTGTCGGTGCCGACGATCAGGCTGGCGGCGGGGTTCGCCGGGTTGCGCCAGATTGCGGGATCGTCCGCGGCATCGGCATTGGCGGTGCCTACCGCCTCGGTCTCGCCGCGTGCCTGGACGCTGGCCGCCGGGGTGGTGGGGACGATCGGAACCTCGTTCCTGGTCGAGGCGCAGCCTGCCGCCGCGAACGGCAGCAGGCTGATCATCAGGGCGTTCTTCAGCATCAGAAGGCCAGACGTGCCATGACCTGGAACACCGGGCCAGCATTCTCGCGCTCAAGCTCATATTCGTCGAAGTCGCGATCGATCTGGTCCTGGATCGTCGTGAACTTGTTGAACACTTCGCGCTTTTCGCTGTCGAGCAGGTTCGAGCCGACGGCGCGGATCGTGAAGCTCTTGCCGAAGCGCTTCTCGACGAAGATCTCCAGATCGGCGCCATAGGTGGTGCGAACCTCTTCGCCGACGTTGCGGTCAATCGCCGCGCCCTGCTTGCGATAGGTCGCGCCGAACGCGGCGCCGAAGCTCGGGAAATTCTGGATGAAGCCGAAATTATACACGATGTTCGACTGGCCGTTGAAACGGCGTTCGCCCAGTTCGTCGGTGATGTCGCTCTCGAGCAGCGAAAGGTTCCCGAATATGCCGGTGTCGGGCAGCCCGAGGAAGCCGAGGCTGGTCGAGACGTCGAATTCGATGCCATAGACCTGGCCGTCGCCGGTATTGCGCGGCTGATAAACGAAGGTGCGGTCGCCCGTGGGATCGTCTTCTTCGCCTGGCCGGCCGGTGTTGAACACCTCGATCAGGTCCTTGATATCGCGGTAGAAGAAGTTGACGCCGATCACCCCGGTGCGCCCGATGCGCTGTTCGAAGCCGATATCCGCGCCCCATGCCGATTCCGGCTTGAGCAACGGGTTGCCCTCAAGGTCGTTGTCGCCCAGCTCCGCGACGAGCGTCACCGGCGTGATATAGTCGAAGCGCGGACGGCGAACCGTGCGGGCGCCCGAGATGGTGATGCGGCCGCCATTGCCGACGCTGATCTTGGCCGAGGCGCTGGGCAGGAGGTGGTTATAGTCCTGCTCGATCGCGCCGCCGGCCACGGTGAGGTCGTCGATGCGCACCTTGGTGTTTTCCCAGCGCAGACCGACTTCCCACTTCACCGGGCCGCTGTCACCCTCGAACAGACCGAAAACGTCCTTGCGCTCTTCCTTGATCTTGCTGAACCCGCCGTCGATCGGCTCGAAGCCGACAAAGGCCTGCGCGTTCTGATCGGGCGAGAGCTTGAACTGGTTGTAGCTCGCTCGGAACGCGGCCGGCAGGTTGAAGCGCTGGCGGTCGGCTTCCTGGATGTCGGTGTCGCGGACCTTGTTCTGGTAGAAGCCGCCGAACACCAGGTCGATGCCGTTGCCGAGCGGCGCCTCATGCTCGAGGCCGACCGAGAATTCCTTGTCGACGATGTGCGTGTCGAACCGGTCGCCGGTGAAGCGCGGCGCAGCGCGATCGAACTCGATCTCGTTCTCGGTTTCCCACTGATCGTCGATGAACTTGGCGAAGCCCACCTTCAGCTTGGTCTCGCCCAGGCTCCATTTGCGGCCGAGCTTGCTGTTGATGCTGAAATTGTCCTGCTCGATGCCGTTGATGTTCGAGTTGTCGTTCAGCAGGCCGGGGGTCGCCGGGTTCACGGGGAAGGCCGTCGGTCCCGGCGTGCCGGTCGCGCTATTATATTCGTACGAGCGCTCGGTCTCGGTGCGGTCGGTGCGGACGTAGAAGCCGCTCAGCTCGAAATCGGTGCTGTCGGTTTCGATCGTGTAGCTGGCGTTGAACGCATAGTCGGTGCCGTCGCGGACGTCCGACTGGTCCTCGCGATTGTTCAGGCCAGCGCCCGGATTGTCGTAGCGCAGGCTGTATTTCTTCTTCGGGTTGTAGCGGCCCTGAAGGTTGGCGCCGAGCAGGATGCGGCCCGGGCCGACCTGGCCGCCGAACACCGCGCCCAGGCTCGGCTTCACCTCACCGTCGTCGAAGCGGAGCAGCCCGCCGCGGATATAGCCGCCGTCGAGCTGATAGCCGTCGCGCAGGACGATGTTGAGCGTGCCCGCGACCGCGTCGCCGGTGCGGCGGGCAGAGGAGGAACGGACGATCTCGACCTGCTTGATCAGTTCGGCCGGGATCCGGTCGAGGAAGAAGCTGCGGTCGGCATTGGTGCCGGGCACCTTTTCGCCGTTGATCAGAATCTGGGTATAGCCGGGGTCGAGGCCGCGCAGGCGCGCACCGTCGCTCTCGATCACGTCCGACAGGAAGGTGACGCTGGGCACGCGCTTGAGCGCGTCGCCGGCAGTCAGCGGCTCGAAGCGCTGGAAGAATTCCTGATCATAGACCAGCTCGGGCTCGGCGCCCTCGGTGCGGTTGCGATAGGCGATGCTGCCGTTGACCACGACGTCCGCGGCGCGCTCGATCTCGCCTCCGGTCCGCGCTTCGGCATCCGTCGCGTCGGCCTGGGCGGCGGCGGGCGCGGCGAGGCCAAGCGCGATCACGGGCAGGCTGGCCCCCGCAAGGGCGGCGACGATCGATTTGCAGTTCATGAGGTCCCCCGATTGAGTCGAAGGGGCGCCTAGGCGGGGCGTATGTCACTCCGGTGCTAAATCGATGTCGGATCGGTTGCGTTACGATGACGTTTGTATGACGTTGCTATTGGGCCACGTCAGGGCGACGCCCACCGCGAGCAGGGCTATGACGCACGCGGCAGCGGAAGCGCCCGTAACGCCGCCCGCCTCGATCGCCTTGCCCCCGCCGAGGCTACCGATCGCGATGCCGATATTCGCGGCCGAGATGTTGAGCGATCCGGCAAAGCCCGGCGCTTCCGGCGCGGCATCCATCACCCGGACTTGGCAAAAGACGAACCCCGCGGCATGCGCCGCACCCCAGATCACGATCACCACGCCGGCGACGAACGGGCCGGTGCCGAGCGTGAGCGCCGCCATCGCCGTGAGCAGCGCCGAGATGGCGGTGCCGGCGAGCGCGCGCGACGCCAGCTTCCCCGCCAGCCAGTTTCCGCCAAGGCCCGCAGCGCCAAAGGCGAGAAGCGCGAGCGTGACGTCATCGCCGACAAACCCGGCATGGCGGAGCAGGAGCCCGGCATAGCTGAAACCAGTGAACATCGCCGCAAACGCCAGGGTCGAGAGGAGCAGGTGGCGGCGCAGCGTGGGACGCGCCAACAGACGCCAGGGCGCGCTGGTACGATCGGGTTTCGCGTCGAAGCTTCCCGCCAAGCAAGCGATGATGCCCGCCAGCGCGAGCGCGCCGATCGCCGCCACCGGCAGCCGCCAGCCGAACTCGCCGGCCATGAAGCTGCCCGCCGGCGGTGAGAGCGTGCCGCCGAGTGTCACGCCGACATAGAGAAGCGCGATCCCCTGCCCGTTGCCCCCGCCGCCGAGTTGAACTCCGGCCCGGCTCATGAACAGAGGGAGCGCCGCGCCCTGCAACACGCGCAGCAGCAGCAGCAGCAGCAGCGGGAAATCAGGCACAACGAGCAGCAACAGGTTCGCGGCGAACGGCAGCAGAGCGCCGGCGAGCACGAACGTCGCCGGCAGCCGTGTCGCCGCCGCGACGAGCGGCGGTCCGAGCAGCGCTGAGGAAAGCGCGAATACCGTGATCAGCGATCCCGCCTGCGCGGGCGAGAGCCGGAGATCGGCGATGATCGACGGAATCAGGCCGATGACGACAAATTCCGCCGCCACCATCACGGCCGCGCCGAAGACGAGCGGCGCGGCCGCGGCGAGCCTCACGCGTTGGCGCCGCTGTCGACCAGAAGCGCGGTGCCCGTCACCGATCGCGCCTCGGGGGAGGCGAGATAGGCGACCGCCGAGGCGATGTCGTCGGCGCTGCCGAACCGGCCGAGCGCGGTGCGGGCGATCTGGTCCGCGGCGTGCGGACCGTCGGCGGGGTTCATGTCGGTGTCGGTCGATCCGGGATGGACGGTGTTGACGGTAATGCCGCGCGGCGCGAGATCGCGGGCAAGCGCCTGATGCAGCATCGTGACCGCCGCCTTGCTCGTGGAATAGACCGAGAAGCCCGGCGTGGGGGCGACCAGCGCGACGTTGCTGCCGATCGCGACGATGCGGCCGCCTTCGCCCATATGCGGGAGCACCGCGCGCACTGCGACGAACGGCGCGCGCAGATTGACCGCCATCGTCGCGTCGAAATCCTCCAGGCTGAGGTCGTCCGCCGGCGCGGCGAGGAAGATGCCGGCATTGTTGACCAGGATATCGATCCCGCCCAGCGCCGCCGCTGCTTGGTCGACGGCGGCCTCGACCGCCGCGGCGTCGCGATTGTCGGCGGCGATCGCCAGCGCCCTGCGGCCGAGCGCCTCGATCTCGGCGGCCACACCGACAGCAGCGCCGGCCGAGGACGCGTAGGTGATGGCGACATCCGCGCCCTCCCGAGCCAGCCGCCGCGCGATCGCCGCACCGATCCCGCGGCTGCCGCCGGTAACCAGGGCTCGCTTCCCGTCCAGTCGCATTGCAATCTCCATTTCTGTAGTGATCGATACAAATATGGGCCGGCTTGCCCGCGCGTCAACCGCTTTCTATATCGATCGCTACAGAAAGGAGGCCGGTATGCCGGAAGCTAAGCAGACCGAACGGGGCAGACCCCGCGGGTTCGATCGCGATGCGGCGCTCGAACGCGCGATGCGGCTATTCTGGCGCCAGACCTATGAAGGGACCTCGCTCGCCGACCTGACGGCGGCGATGGGGATCAATGCGCCGAGCCTCTACGCGGCCTTCGGCAGCAAGGATGCGCTGTTCCGTGAGGCGGTGGCGCACTACGCAGCGCATTACGGCACCGAAATCTGGCGGGCGCTGTGCGATATCCCGACGATCGACGCCGCGGTCGAGGAATTCCTGGCTGCGACCGCGCGATCCTATTCGACGCCCGGCGATCCGGCTGGGTGCATGATCGTGCTCGGTACCCAGCATGCGGATGGCGAGAGCGACCCTGTCCGGTGCGAGCTTCGTGCGCGACGGCGGGCCGGTCTCGACCTCATCGCCGACCGGCTTTCCCGCGCGGTCGCCGATGGCGAGTTGCCGTCCGGCTTCGATGTCGCCGGCGCCGCGGCGTTTCTGCTCAGCGTGCAGACCGGCATGTCGGTGCTCGCACGCGACGGGGCGGGGCGCGCGGCACTGGAGGCCGCGGCGCGCGGCGGACTGCTGGGCTGGTGCGGCTTGCGGCGGCTGAACAGCTGATACGAAAACGCCCGGACCGTTGCGGGTCCGGGCGTCTCGCTGTCCGGCGGGCTTCCTGCGGAAGCGGCGCCTGGAAGGGATTCGGCTCAGGCCGAATAGTACATGTCGAACTCGACCGGGCTGGGGGTCATTTCCCAGCGCGCGACGTCGCCGCGCTTGATCTCGATATAGGCCTCGATCTGGTCCTTCGAGAACACGTCGCCCTTGAGGAGGAAGTCCATATCGGCCTCCAGGCTGTCGAGCGCCTCGCGGAGCGAGCCGCAGACGGTCGGCACTTCGGCCAGTTCTTCGGGCGGCAGATCGTAGAGGTTCTTGTCCATCGGGTCGCCCGGATGGATCTTGTTCTGGATGCCGTCGAGGCCGGCCATCAGCAGCGCCGCATAGCAGAGATACGGGTTGGCCAGCGCGTCGGGGAAGCGGAACTCGACGCGCTTCGCCTTGCTGCCCGCGCCGTACGGAATGCGGCAGGAGGCCGAGCGGTTGCGCGACGAATAGGCGAGCAGAACCGGCGCCTCATAGCCCGGGACCAGGCGCTTGTAGCTGTTGGTCGACGGGTTGGTGAAGGCGTTGAGCGCCTTGGCGTGCTTGATCACGCCGCCGATGAAGTAGAGGCACATCTCGCTGAGGCCGGCATAACCATTGCCCGCGAACAGCGGCTTGCCGCCATCCCAGATCGAGAAGTGGGTGTGCATGCCCGAGCCGTTATCTTCCTTGATCGGCTTGGGCATGAACGTCGCGGTCTTGCCATAGGCATGCGCGACCTGATGCACGACATACTTGTAGATCTGCATGCGGTCGGCGGTCTGGACCAGCGTGCCATAGGTCAGGCCCAGCTCGTGCTGCGCCGCGGCGACCTCGTGGTGGTGCTTGTCGCAGGGCAGGCCCATTTCGAGCATGGTCGAGACCATCTCGCCACGGATATCGACGGCGCTGTCCACCGGCGCGACGGGGAAGTAACCGCCCTTGGCGCGCGGGCGGTGGCCCATATTGCCGCTCTCATACTGTTTGGACGAATTGCCCGGCAGCTCGATATCGTCGAGCTGGTAATAGCTCGAGGAATAGGTGTTCTCGAAGCGGACGTCGTCGAACATGAAGAATTCGGCTTCCGGGCCGACATAGACGGTGTCGCCGATGCCGAGCGACTGGAGATAGGCCTCCGAACGCTTCGCGGTCGAGCGCGGGTCGCGGGCATAGAGCTCGCCGGTCGAAGGCTCGACGATGTCGCAGACCAGGATCAGCATCGGGGTGGCGCTGAACGGATCGGTCCACACCGCGTCCAGATCGGGCTTCAGGATCATGTCCGATTCGTTGATCGCCTTCCAGCCCTCGATCGACGATCCGTCGAACATCAGGCCGTCGGTCAGTTCGTCCTCGCCGAGGATGCTGGCCACCATGGTGAGGTGCTGCCACTTGCCCTTGGGGTCGGTGAAGCGCAGGTCGATCCACTCGATCGACTGTTCCTCAACCATCTTCAGAATGTCGGCGGCGGTGTTAGCCATTGGAACCAAGCCCTTTCTCTTGATTGTCAGACCGGCGGCTGCCGGAGAATCATGTTGCGTTGCAGCAGTGTCTCGTGAAATTTTTGCGCTGCGTCAAATTCGTATGATCAGCTGAATGCGCTGATCAGATCGCGTTGTCGTCGCGCTCTCCGGTACGGATGCGCAGCGCGGTCTCGATCGCGGTGACGAAGATCTTGCCGTCGCCGATGCGGCCGGTCTGCGCCGCGGCGGCGATCGCCTCGACCACGCGATCGGTCAGCGCATCCTCGACCACGACCTCCAGCTTAACCTTGGGGAGGAAGTCGACAACATATTCTGCTCCGCGATACAGCTCGGTATGCCCCTTCTGGCGCCCGAACCCCTTGGCTTCGGTGACGGTGATCCCCGAAACCCCCACTTCGTGCAGTGCTTCCTTCACCTCATCCAGCTTGAACGGCTTGATGATGGCTTCGATCTTTTTCACGGCCTGTCATTCCTTCGCTTCAAGCGGAGCTGGCTTCGCTCCGACTTTGCCTGGTCCCGCACCGATGCTTGGCGAAGGCACGGACAAGGATCAAGCAAAACGCCCCTTGCCGCGCGGGTTGCACGAGCCGTGCCAGAATCCCCGGTCCGTCTGTCCGAAGGGATTCGGCACCGTAGCGGCGCGGGCGCGTGAATCCCTGCCTAACAATTGGGCAGGGCGGGCGAAATTCTGCGCGATTGCGGGGCAGCCTTGCCGCGTATGGAAGGCGGGTGTAGCGGTTTGCTATCACACCTGTTCGGGGATTTCTTAACCTATGCGCCTCGCCCGCCTGATGCTCGCCGGTCTGCTTGCCGGAAACGCCCTTCTTTCCGCCCCCGCGCTTGCGCAGCAGGCCCCGGCGGCCCAGCCGGGCGAAGGCGTCGAGGACGCCAGGCTCAAGGCGCTGTTCCACGCCAGCGACGAAGCGATGCTCAAGCGCCAGCCGCTGATGGCGATCTTCCGCGGCGACCTGCGCTACGCCGACAGGCTCGGCAACTATTACACCGACGCTTATACCGCTGCCGAGAAGGCGGCGGTCGAGCACGACCTTGCCGCGCTCAAGCGGATCGACCGGAGCAAGCTGAGCGCGGTGAACCGGATCGCCTATGACGTGTTCAAGGCGGATCAGGAGCGTAGCCTCAAGGGCTTTGCCCCCGCGATCATGAGCGTGGGCAAGTACCTGCCGATGGATCACTTCACCGGTTTCCAGACCTTCTATCCTGACTTTGCCTCGGGGCAGGGTGCGGCACCGTTCAAGACGGTCGCTGACTATGACAACAATCTCAAGCGCAACATCGAATATGCAGCGACCTATGATCGCGTGATCGGGCTGTTCCGCGAGGGGATGAAGCGCAAGATCGTCCAGCCCAAGCTCGTCGTGCGCAACATGATCGGTCAGTTCGACAAGCTGATCGCGCAGGGCGTCGAGGACTCGGTCTTCTACGCGCCGGTCAAGAAGTTCCCCGACGGCGTCGGGGAAGCCGATCAGGCGCGGCTGCGCGCGGCCTATGCCGCACAGATCCGGGACGTGATCATCCCCGCGCACAGGAAGATGCGCGATTTCCTGGCGAACGAGTATCTCCCGGCCGCGCGCGATACCGTCGGCACCTCGGCGCTGCCCGGCGGCGCGGCGGTGTACAACTATGCGATCGAGAGCAACACGACGCTGCCGCTGACCGCGGACTATGTGCACAATCTGGGCCTGTCCGAAGTGAAGCGTATCCTGGCCGAGATGGAGGCGCAGAAGAAGGCGGTCGGCTTCACCGGCACGCTACCCGAATTCTTCACCTTCCTGCGCACCGACACGCGCTTCCAGCCCAAGAGCGCCGAGGCGCTGCGCGAGGGCTATGAGGCGATCGGCAAGCGGGTGGACCTGCGCGTGCGCGAGCAATTCTCGCTGATCCCCAAGACCCCGCTCGAAATCCGTCCCGTGCCCGATTATCGCGCCGAAGGCGATGCAGCCGGCAGCTATGTTCAGGGCACGCCCGACGGGTCGCGGCCCGGCGTGTTCTTCTACAACACCCACGACCTGCCCGCGCGCTATACCTGGGGCATGGAGACGCTCTACCTGCACGAGGCCGTGCCGGGGCATCACTTCCAGATCAGCCTGGCGCAGGAGAATGACAAGCTCCCTGCCTTTATGCGCTTCGGCGGCAACACTGCCTTCGTCGAGGGCTGGGCGCTCTATGCCGAGACGCTGTACAGGGAACTCGATGTCGCGGTGGAGCCGTACCAGCGGATGGGCGGCCTGAGCGACGAAATGCTGCGCGCGATGCGGCTGGTGGTCGATAGTGGCCTGCATGCCAAGGGCTGGAGCCGCGAGCAGGCGATCGACTATATGCTCGCCAACTCGCCGATGCCCAAGACCGACGCGATCGCCGAGGTCGAGCGCTATATCGCAATGCCGGGGCAGGCGCTGGCGTACAAGGTCGGCCAGCTGACGATCCTCAAGGCGAAGGCGAAGGCCAGAGCGGCACTCGGGGCCAAATTCGACCCGCGCGCCTTCCACGCCACGGTGCTCGACACCGGTGCGCTGCCGATGCCGGTGCTGGAGAAGAAGGTGGATGACTGGATCGTGTCGGCGAAGTAGAATTCTTGATGGTGCGGTCGCGTAGTACGACAGCTGCGTCATTCAGGTTTAGGTGGCTTACGATTTGCGGGCGTTTTCTCAGGATCTGGCTCGCAATTCGTAGCTATCTTTGACATGTATGAGTCTACTTCGGGGATTTTTTTTGACGAACTGCAAGAATCGTTTACCGTACACTTCCTCTATATGAGGAAGTAAGATGTGCTTTGTAGTTTCTTCGCCATCTCTCGTGATCTGGTAGGCGATTGTTTGTTCCCACGATTTGAAGTATTTCTGCCACTCTTCTCGACGTGATTTTCCGAGCGGAGGAATTATTGACATCGGCCATATGTTAAGTTTTCTGGGGTCTTTCCTGCGTCCGCCGGAATTTTTGTCAGACCAGAAGATTATCATTTGCTCGACATAGTCCCAAAGCTCCTCAAGCGCGTGGAGCTTGTAGGAAATGAAGTCTCCATCTTTAGGAAGCTCACGCTCGCTCGATTGAACGTCCGCTCTGAACTTCAGATACTCGCGAAACAGAGTCTGCGCATGGGCTTCGCGCGCGGCTCGCCTAGTATAGCGATATGCGTTCAAGGCGACGACGGCCGCGATCGCTGTAATACCAACCGATATCCAGTCGGTGATCTTGGTCCCGCTGAACACGAAGGTCAGACAGCTGCCAAGCGCGTCGACAATCATGGCTACAAAGTCCCGAAGCCCGATCAAAGTAGGGCGTGAGGTCAACGCTTGCCACACAAGCCCGAGCAAAAAGCAGAGTATCATTGCTTGTAGTCCCCCGGCGCGAGGGTGCCGCATCGCAGGGCGCGCTACAATAGTGAGACGGTCAGGATATGTTTTATTGGCGCTGCCGTTTTACGACAGCGCGATGGGCGGGTCAGAGAGCCATTCCCGCCGCCCAGCCGCTCGCCCAGGCCCATTGGAAGTTGTAGCCGCCGAGCCAGCCGGTGACGTCGACCGCTTCGCCGATCGCGTAGAGGCCAGGGACGTCGCGTGCCTCCATCGTCTGGGACGAGAGGCCCGCGGTGCTGATGCCGCCGATCGTCACTTCGGCCTTGGCGTAACCCTCCGTGCCGTTGGGGTGGAAGCGCCATGCGGAGAGGCGACGTTCGGCCTCGACCAGCTTCTTGTCGGCGGTATTGGCGAGTTCGGTATCGAGTGCCAACTGATCGGCGAGCGTGTCGGCGAGGCGGTTGGGCAGCGCGTCTCCGAGCAGCTTGCGTAGCGTTGTGCGGGGGTGGGCGCGCTTGGCTTCGGTGAGCCAGTTGGGCACCCGATCAGGGAGGAAATCGATCTCGACCGGTTCGCCATGGCGCCAAAATGAACTGACCTGGAGGATCGCAGGGCCGGACAGGCCCCGATGGGTGAACAGCGCCGCCTCCCGGAACTTCGCCTTGCCCGCGCGCGCCTCGACCGGCGCGGCGACGCCCGAGAGCTCGCGGAACAGCACTTCGTCTCCGCCCAGCGTCAGGGGCACGAGCGCGGGACGGGGCTCGACCACCTTGAGCCCGAACTTGCGCGCAAGATCATAGGCGAAGCCGGTGGCGCCCATCTTGGGAATGGATGGCCCGCCGGTGGCGAGGACGAGGGCAGGGGCGGTGGCTTCGCGGTCGCCGACGCTCACCCGGTACTGGCCATCGGCATGCGTCACGTCGCGAACCGCATGGCCCAGCGCGATCTCGACCCCGCCCGCCTCGCATTCGGCGAGCAGCATCGCGACGATCTGCTTCGCGCTGCCGTCGCAGAACAGCTGGCCGAGCGTCTTTTCATGCCAGGCGATGCCATGGCGATCGACCAGCGCGATGAAGTCGTGCTGGGTGTAGCGGCGCAGCGCCGACTTGGCGAAATGCGGGTTGGCGGAGAGATAGCGGTCGGGCGCGATGCCGAGATTGGTGAAATTGCACCGCCCGCCGCCCGAGATCAGGATCTTCTTTCCCACCTGATCGGCATGGTCGATCAGCAGCACGCGGCGGCCGCGCTGACCGGCCGTGAGGGCGCACATCAGGCCTGCGGCGCCCGCGCCGAGGATAATGGCGTCGTAGGTGGCTGGTTGGGTGGTCACGTCGCTTCCTTCGTCATCCCGGCCTTGTGCCGGGATCCACCGGGAGGCGAGCGGTGGCGGTGAGCCTCTAGTTCAATGCTTGCGACACCGTGGACCCCGGCACAAGGCCGGGGTGACAGCTTAGGGGTGTGTGGGGGAAGTGGCCTAGCGCAGCTTCGCGATGGACAGACCGTCGGCCTTGGCGCGATCCTTGACCGATTCCTCGCTGCGGGTCAGCGCCTTGGCGATCGCCTTCAGCGCCATGCCCTTCTTCGCCAGCGTGTGCAGTTTCTGCACTTCGTCGGTGCGCCAGGGTTGGCGATGCCGCTCGAACTTACCCTCGGCCATCAGGCGTACGGGGGCTGGTGCAGGCCGCGCTGGCTCTGCGTGAAGATCTCGCATCCGTCCTCGGTGATGCCGATCGAATGTTCGAACTGCGCCGAGAGCGAGCGGTCGCGCGTCACCGCCGTCCAGCCGTCGTCGAGCAATTTCACATCAGGACGCCCGATGTTGATCATCGGCTCGATCGTGAAGAACATGCCCGGGCGCAGTTCGGGGCCGGTGCCGGGGCGGCCGACATGGACGACTTCGGGCGCATCATGGAAAACGCGGCCAAGGCCATGGCCGCAGAAATCGCGGACCACGCCGTAGCGGTGCTTCTCCGCATATTTCTGGATGGCGTGACCGATATCGCCCATCGTGTTGCCGGGCTTGGCCATCTCGATCCCGATCATCAGGCACTCATAGGTGACGTCGACCAGTCGCTTGGCCTTGAGCGGCACGTCGCCGACCAGATACATGCGGCTGGTGTCGCCGTGCCAGCCGTCGAGCAACGGGGTCACGTCGATATTGACGATGTCGCCGTCCTTGAGCGTCTTGGGGCTTGGGATGCCGTGGCAGACGACATGGTTGATGCTGATGCAGCAGCTGTGCGTGTAGCCGCGATAGCCGAGCGTCGCGGGCACCGCGCCGCCGTCGATCGTCATCTTGCGGACGATGTCGTCCAACTCCTGCGTCGTCACGCCGGGCACGACATGTGGCACCAGCGCATCGAGAATGTCCGCGGCAAGGCGCCCGGCGGCGCGCATCCCTGCGAACCCGTCGGGACCATAGAGCTTGATCGACCCGTCGCGGGCGAAATTCGTGTCTTCGGTTACGGCAACATATTCGGTCATCGCCGCGATATAGGCGAAAGAGGGCGGCTTTGCGAGGGCGGCCGGGCAGGCTATGGGCCATGCCATGAGCGAGCGTATCTGGACCGCGGGACTTGTGGTGATCGGCGACGAGATTCTCTCGGGCCGCACGCAGGACAAGAATGTCGCGCAGATCGCGATCTGGCTCAATGTGCAGGGCATCCAGCTGGCCGAGGTGCGGGTGGTGCCCGATACGCAGGACCGCATCGTCGAGGCGGTGAACGCGATCCGCACCGGATACGACTATTGCTTCACCACAGGCGGGATCGGCCCGACGCATGACGACATCACCGTCGATGCGATCGCGGTGGCGCTGGGGGTGCCGGTGGTGATTCACCCGGAGGCGCGCTCGCTGATGGAACGCTATTACGAGACGCGCGGCGGGCTGACCGAGGCGCGGCTGCGCATGGCACGCGTTCCCGAGGGCGCGGATCTGATACCAAACCGGATGTCGGGGGCGCCGGGCATCCGCGTCGGCAACCTCTTCATCCTGGCGGGGGTGCCGCATATCACCGCGGGGATGCTCGACGCGCTGACCGGTACGCTCGAGGGCGGACGGCCGGTGGTGAGCGCAACGATCGGCAGCTGGGCGGCGGAGAGCGAGATTGCCGGGCTGCTCGGCGAGACCGAACGCGCGTTCGAGGGGGTTGCGATCGGCAGCTACCCCTTTTTCCGTGAAGGGCGGACGGGGGCCAATTTCGTCGTCCGGGCGACCGACCCGGCGCTGGTCGATACCTGCGCCGCCGAGCTGGGCGCCCGGCTTTCGGCCGCGGGGTACGAGGTCGTCAAAGGGGGTATCTAACCCCTTTACGTGACGTGCTGTGCTGATATCGTAACACACAATATCAGCAGGGGATGCACATGAAGATGAAACGATGGGTGGCGGTGCTTGCGCTCGCCGGAGCGGCGCTGCCGCTCGGGCTGGCGGCAACGCCCGCAGCGGCTCGCGAGGCGCAGCAGAAGCTGTCGGTCGAGATGCAATATTACACGCTGCCCAACGGCTTGCGTGTGGTGCTGGCCAAGGACACGATCTCGCCGACGGTGACCGTCGGCGTCTATTACGGCATCGGCTTCCGCATCGAGCCCAAGGAGCGCACCGGCTTCGCGCACCTGTTCGAGCATCTGCTGTTCCAGGGATCGAAGAACGCGCCCAAGGGCGTGCATATCAGTACCATCAGCAACGCAGGCGGCATCCTCAACGGATCGACCCGGTTCGACTTCACCAACTATTTCGAGGTCGTTCCCTCGAACGCGCTCGAGCGGATGCTGTGGCTTGAGGCGGATCGCATGGCGAGCCCGGTCATCAATGATGAGGTGCTGAAGAACCAGCAGGGCGTCGTCGGCAACGAGGTGAAGGTCAACGTCCTCAACCAGCCGTACAGCACCTGGCCGTGGATCGACCTGCCGATGCTAGCCAACACCAACTGGTACAACAGCCACAATTTCTACGGCGAGTTGAAGGAGATCGAGGCGGCAACGGTGGCCGACGCCACCCAGTTCCATGACGCCTTCTACAAGCCGTCCAACGCCGTGCTCGTGGTGGCGGGCGACATCGATTATGCGGCGACCAAAGCGATGGTCGAGAAATATTTCGGCTGGATGCCCAAATCCGCACCGGTGAAGCTGCCCGACATCAGCGAGCCGCGCCAGACCGCGGAGAAGTTCAAGAGCCGCGTCGATCGCCTTGCGCCCAAGCCGGGCTGGGCGGCGGGCTATCACGTTCCCGCGCGCGGCACGCCCGAATGGTATGCGATGGGCCTGATCGACCAGATGCTGGTCAAGGGACAGGACAGTCGTCTCTACCGCAAGCTGGTGGCCGAGACCGGCATTGCCGGCGAGGTAGGCGGGGGGATCAACTTCCCGCTGGGCAATATGTTCAACTATCAGGGCCCGATGTTGTGGAGCTTCAACTTCACGCATGACGCCAATCGCAGCCGCGACGAGATCAAGGCGGCGGTTGACAGCGTGATCGAGGATCTGCGCACCAAGCCGGTCTCCGCCGAGGAGTTGGCGCGGGCGCGAACGAAGATGCGCTCGTCGCTCTACTCGACGATCGACGGCACCGGACGGATCGGCCTGATCGACCTGCTGGCGGTGTATGCGTTGTTCGACAACGACCCGAACAAGGTGAACCAGATCGAGGACGGCTTCGCCAAGGTGACGCCGGCGCTGATCCAGAAGACCGCGCAGGAATATCTGCGTTCCACCAACCGATCGATCTACGCGATCGACCCCGGCGCGGCGCCCGCTGCTGCGCCCAAGCCCGCGGGAGCCAAGTAAGATGCGCCGCATGATCGCAAGCCTGATGGCTGCAACGCTGCTCGCCGGCCCGCTCGCCGCGCAGGAGCTTCCGACCACACCGCCGCCGATCCCGGCGCCCAAGGCGTTCAAGGTCCCGGCTTCGGAAACATTCACGCTCGCCAACGGGATGAAGGTCACGCTCATCCCCTATGGCGTCGCGCCCAAGGTGGTGGTGTCGCTCCAGACCTATGCCGGTTCGCTCAACGAGGGCGAGAATACCTGGCTCGGGCTGCTAGCCGTGGACATGCTGAAGGAAGGCGCGGCGGGCATGACCGCCGCGCAGATCGCGCAGAAAGCTGCCGAAATGGGCGGCGGGCTGGGCACCAACGCGGGGGCTGAAAGCTCGTCAGTGACGCTCAATGTGCTGTCCGAGCGCGCAGCGGATGCGATTGCGCTGGTCGCCGATGTCGCGCAAAAGCCGAGCTATCCCGAAAGCGAGCTGGCGCGGGTCAAGGCCAACTGGAACCGCCGCCTGGCGGTGGCGCTGAGCCAGCCGGGCACGCTCGCCAATGCGGCGCTGACCCGGGCCTATTACGGCGCGGACCACCCCTATGGCCGGGTGTTGCCGACTCCGCAGCAGTTCGGCGCCTACACCACCGCACAGCTCAAGGCGTGGCACGCCGCGAATTTCGGGGCGAAGCGCTCGCATCTCTACATTGCCGGCAAGTTCGATGCGGCGGTGGTGAAAGCGGCGGTCGAGAAGGCGTTCGGCGGTTGGGCCGCGGGTCCGGAGCGGCTGTCGCTGCCGCCGAGCCCCAAGCCGGGGCCGCAGGTTTTGCTGGTCGACCGGCCGGGCGCGCCGCAATCGACCTTCAGCATCGCCTATCCGGCACCGAATGCGGGGACGCCGGGAGACATCCCGATGCGCGTGTCGAACGCGTTGCTGGGCGGATCCTTCAGCTCGCGCATCACGCGCAACATCCGCGAGGCGAAGGGCTATACCTATTCGCCGGGATCTGGCCTGGCTTTCTACCCGGCCAATGCGGTGTGGACGTTCAACGCGGACGTGACCACCGCGGTGACCGGTCCGGCGCTCAAGGAAGTGTTCCACGAGATCCGCACGCTCCAGGCGACCCCGCCGGGCGACGAGGAAGCGGCGGGGATGCGCCAGTATATGGCGGGCCTGTTCGTGATCCAGAACTCGACCCCGGGGGCGCTGGTGGGATCGCTGGCGACGCGGGACTCGCTCGGATTGCCGCGCGACTGGATGGATAAATATGTCCCCGCCACGCTGGCAGTGACCCCGGCGCAGATCAGTGAAGCGGCAAAGAACCTGCCGATCGACAAGTTGACGCTGGTAGTGGTGGGTGACCTGAAGGTCGTCACGCCGCAGCTTCAGGACCTTCCCGAGTTGAAGGGTGTCGAGTTCAAGACCGTTACGGTCCCTTGAACGAATATTCGGGAAGTGAAGTGAAATGAAGCGGGGCCGGTATGATGCTGGCCCCGTTTTTCATTTGAACGATGACAGTCAACGGTTCGCCGCAATTGCGAGTTCGTGACGCGACGAAATGCGGGTTCCACTCATTGAACCCCCGTTATGACCCAACACAGCAACCCAGCGCGTTACGCGCACCGCCGGGCGATCGCCGTGCTGCTTGCGGCCGTTGCCCTCCCTACAACCGCGCTGGCGCAGGAGACTGTGACCCCGCCGACGGTGCTGGTGCCTAGCCAGCCTGCGCCGATTCCTGCACCTGCACCCGTACCCGCACCCGCGGCGCAGGCGCCATCGGGCGAATCCCGCACTCCGGTCGCGCCCAGCGCGCTGGCTCAGGTCGAGCAGGAGGAGCGCGAACGCGCTGCCGCCCGCCAAGCTGCGCGAGCCGAGGCGCGGCAGCTGCAGCGCGCCGCACGGCCCGCTCCGCGATCCGAGGCACTGGCGCGTCCAGCCGTGAAGCCGGCGCCTGAGACCGCGCCAGCCGAAACGGCCGAGCCGGTTGCCGCTGCGCCGGCGACTCCACCTTCAGCGGAGATCGTGAATCCGCCGGTCGAGACCGTAGCGGCCCCGGTCGCTGAGACCGCGACTCAGCCGGAACCGTCCGGTAACGGCAACGGCAATCTCTGGTTGGTTCTCGCCGCCGCCGGCCTGGCATTGGCTGCGATCGCGGCCTTCCTGCTGCTACGTCCGCGCCGACGCGACGAGGATCTGGCCTATGCGCCCCATTCCGAGCCGGCCGCCGTCCAGCCCGAGCCCGTGCATGAACCCGTGCTCAGGCCGCGCCTTGCCGACCCGGTGGCCGCCGCGCCGATCTTCGTCGCCCCGCGCCACGAGCCGGAGGTGGCTTCGCCCGCAGCGCAGCCTGCGCTCGAGAATCCGGAGCTGGTCACGCCTGATGCCGCGGACATCGATGCGGTGCTGGGCGGCGCGAAACCGCAGGGCCGTCGCCCGGTGCTTGAGCTCGCGATGCGGCCGACTCGCGCGGGAATGAGCCGCCGCGGCGCTATGGTCGAGTTCGAGTTGACCGTTGCCAATGCCGGCGCGCTGCCTGCGGAGGATGTCCGCATCGGTGCGTTCATGCTGGGTGACAGCGCCGCTGTTCCTTCTGAGATCGAGCGACTGCTCATGCAACTGCCCACGGAGCAGGTCGTGCCCGCCGAGCGGATCGAGCCGGGCGGCGGCAAACGTCTCGATGCCGCGGTAACGCTGCCGCGTGAGCTGGTCGACGCGGCTGCGCACGACGGCGAGGACGGCTTCACGCCGGTGCTGGTTGCCGACGCGCGGTATCGTCTCCCCGGTGGCGGCGAAGGGCGGACTGCCGCAGCTTTCACCATTGGCCGCGTCAATGGCGGCGAGCATCTCGTCCCGATCGCGTTGCAGGACGATCCGGCAGTCTATGCCGATATCGAGGCCCGGCTGCACAGCGTTCCCGCCAAGATCTGAGGCGAGGGCGTAGCGAAAGCCCGCTCCACCCGCGCGGTGGAGCGGGCTTTGTTTGCGCCCGGCCGTACGCATTTTTTGGTGCCCCGCTGCCCGCGCATCATGCTAACGCGCCCCGCGTGACTGTGTCTTCCCTTCGCGCGACCACCGCGCTGATCCCGATCATGCTCCTCGCCGCGCCAGTTGCAGCGCAGGACAGCACGCCCCCGGCCGTCATCACGCCGCCGGTACGGGATTTTAGCCTGCCGCCATCAGGACAGACGCCATCCCCGGCGCCCACTCCAACGCCTACCCCTGCGGCGACCGTCCAGCCCGTGCCGATCCCGACGCCTTCGGCAACCGCTGCGGCGCGCGTGCCTACCGGACGCTCCACCCCGGCAGCTGCCCGCGCTCCTGCGGCCGATGTGCCCGCGGCTTCTGCCTCGGAGACCGCGCCGGCGCCTGCGGCGAGCCCGACGCCGCCTCCGGCTGCGATATCGTCACCCCAACTCGAACTGCCTCAGCCTTCCCCGACCAGTGCGGTTGCGCCGCCGGTTGCCCCTGAAGGCCTGCCCGGCTGGCTCTGGCCAGCACTCGGCGGTGTCCTGCTTCTTGCGGCGGGCAGCGTTGCGGGTTGGTGGTTCGGCCGCCGCCGTCGGTTGCGGGACGTTGAGGAAGCGCAGCCCGAAGGGCTGGAGGTTCCGGCTTCTGCCCCCACTCCGGGTCCGCCGCCGCTGAGCAAGGCACCTCCGGTTCCCGTGGCTCCGGCGGTGCCCGCCGCACCCATGGCGGCAAAGCCTGTGCTGCCCTCGGTCCCGCCGCCCGATGGACCGCTGGTGACCGAGATCCGGCCGATGCGTGCAGCGATCCGTGACGGGATGGTCACGCTGGATCTGGAATTGTTCATCCAGAACCGCGGGCACGAGTCCGCGGACAATATCCGCGCGGTCCTGACGCTGCTCGGCGCCAATGCCGAGCAGGATGCGCAGATTTCCACCTTCCACGGTGCCGCGCGGATCGCCGCGGGCTCCGAGCCCTTCAGCATCGCGCCCGGTGCAATCCACGCGCTCAACGTACAGGTGAGCCTGCCCGGCGATCAGATGCAGGTGGTGACGGTGCAGGGCAAGCCGATGTTCGTACCGATCGTCCCCGTATCGCTCAAATGGTATGCTGGGCTCAGCATCCGTACGCTGCGCGACGCTTTCATGGTCGGGACCGCTCCGGCAGCGGGCGGCGACCGGCTGGGGCCGCTCTGGGTGGAGCGGGCGGGCGAGGGCTTCGGGCGCCTCGCGGCGAAGCGCTACGTGCCCAAGGCCTAGCGGATGAGGATGACGGCGCCGAGGATCACGACCAGCGCCATGCCGATCGCCAGGAACAGCAGCATCCACGACAGCGAATTGAGGCCGCGCCACGCCTGAGCCTCATCGGCCAGAGGCATCTGTGGCGTGATCGTTTCCACATCGACGTCGGTCGTTTGTGACAGGGTGCTGACGAAACGTTCCCAGACGTCTGGATCGTTCGTTAGCCCGGCGGGCAACTGGGCGAGCAATGCGGTGAATAGATCGCCGACGGTGCGCCATTGCGGCGCATTGGCATAGTCGATCGTCACGCCGAACTCAGCTTCGAGTTCTTCGATCACAGCGAATTCGTCGCTGTTGCTGGCGAGGCCGAGCGTGGCGGGGACGATATCGATCATCGTTCGATGCCTAGGTGGCGTGCCGAATTGCGCCAACAGAAAAGGGCGGCCCGTTGCCGGACCGCCCGATTCACTAGCAAGCGTAACGCTTGCCGCACGAGATCCCCGCCTGCGCGGGGATGAGTCCTGCGCGCCTCGCGGCGCTCAGGCTCACTTGACCTCGACGGTCGCGCCGGCTTCCTCCAGCTGCTTCTTGAGCTTCTCGGCTTCGTCCTTCGACACGCCTTCCTTGACGGCCTTCGGCGCGCCCTCGACGAGAGCCTTCGCTTCGGTCAGGCCGAGGTTGGTGATCGCGCGGACTTCCTTGATGACGTTGATCTTCTTGCCACCGTCGCCGGTGAGGATCACGTCGAACTCGGTCTTCTCTTCAGCTGCCGGAGCAGCGGCGCCGGCGCCACCAGCAGCGGCAACGGCGACAGGAGCGGCGGCGGTGACGCCCCACTTGTCTTCGAGAAGCTTCGAAAGCTCAGCGGCTTCGAGCACGGTCAGCTCGGAGAGCTGGTCAACAAGAGCGTTTAGGTCAGCCATGATAGTTTCCTTTGGTCAGATTGGTTCGAAAATAGTCGCGAAAGAACGCCGCACTTAAGCGGCTTCCTTCTCCGCATATGCCTTGAACACGCGGGCGAGCTGAGCCGCCGGTGCCTGGGTGACGGCTGCGAGCTTCGACGCCGGGGCCTGAAGCAGGCCGACGATCTTGCCGCGCAGTTCGTCGAGCGAAGGCAGCGATGCGAGCGCCTTCACGCCTTCCGCGTCGAGCAGCTGGCTCCCCATCGCGCCACCGACGATCTCGATCTTGTCGTTCGTCTTGGCGAACTCGGCGACCACCTTGGCGGCGGCGACCGGGTCGGTCGAAGTGGAAAGCGCCGTCGGACCCACGAGCAGGTCCGCAAGCACCGAATAGTCGGTGCCCTCGATCGCGATCTTGGCAAGGCGGTTCTTCGCGACCTTGTAGTTCGCGCCGGCTTCACGCGCCTTGTTGCGGAGGTCCGTCGATTGCTTGACGGTCATCCCGAGGTTGCGGGTGACGACCACCACAGCGACCTCGTTGAAGGTGCGGTTCAGCTCGGCAACGGACTCGGTCTTCTGAGCACGATCCATGCCGGTCTCCTCAAAATACCCCAACCCACAAGAGTTGGAGCCGGTTACGCCGAGGGAAGGGCGGATGCCCAACCCCCATGTCCGAGGGGCATGATCGTCAGGGCGCGGATAGGCTCCGGCTGGCTGACCCGAACTCCGTCGCTTGGAAGGAGCCGGTAAAATCCTTGTCCCCGTCTTGGCGGGAAATTAAGACCGGCAAACCCGGTCACCCACTGTCTCGGACGGTACGCCTGACCGGCAAGCCGGCCACGCGAAGGCGCGCCAATAGCGGCTCGCGTGCGAAAGTCAACTCTGGCGGCGCATCAGGGGGCGGTGATCAGGATGACGACGCGGCGGTTCTCGCGACGCCCTTCGGCAGTGGTATTGCTCTCGATAGGGAAGCGGTCGCCAAGACCGGTGGTGGAGATCGCGGTCTTGTCGAACCCGCTTCCGACCAGCACTTCGGCCACCGCCGCCGCACGGCGTTCGGACAGGCGTTGGTTGTGCTCGGCGCTGCCCGAACCGTCGGCATGGCCCTCGACCGTCGCGTGGCGGATATCGACAGCGAGCAGGCGACCGGCGATCCGCTTGATCGATCCGGCTTGCTGGGGAAGCACGGTGCTTTCGTCGCTCGCGAAAAGCAGCCGGTCGTTGATGCTGAATTCCCACCCGCGATCGGTCTCGGCAAAGCCCTCCTCCATGAAGACCGCACGCTGGGCGCGGGTCCAGGGGGACGTGTCCTTCGACATCTGGCAACCGCCGAGGACGAGCGCGGCGAGGGCGAGGAACAGAGCGGTACGCACGAACGGCGGCATGACGGTCAAACTCCCTGTTGCCGGGCGCGAAGGTCTCCCTTGGCGGCATACATCGCCGCGTCCGCCCGATTGATGAGCGTGGTCAGGTCCTGACCATCGCCCGGATAGATGGCAGCGCCGAGACTCAGCGTCATCGCAACCGTCTCGCCCGATGGCAGGCGGAACGGTTCGGCCATGCGCGCGGCGATCTCGCCCGCCACGCGCTCCGCCGCGTCGGCACCGCTGGGCGCTGCAAGCAGAATTGCGAACTCGTCGCCGCCCAGCCTCGCCGCAACGTCGCGGGCGCGCAGGCAATTGCGGATCCGTGCGGCGACCTCGATCAGCACTGCATCGCCCGCGGCGTGGCCGTGACGATCGTTGATCGGCTTGAACGAGTCCGCATCGGCGTAGAGGAGCACGAAGCTCGCCTCGCCCGCGCGTGCCTCGGCGAGCATCTCGCCGGCCCGGCGCTCGAACAGCGCGCGATTGGGAAGGCCGGTCAGTGCGTCGTGGCTGGCCCTATAGCTCAGCGTTTCGTTCTCGCGGCGCATATGCTGGCGCCAGTCGCCCAGCTCGGCGATCAGCGCGTTGAAATCGATCCGCAACGCTTCGACCTCGCGGATCGACGCGGGCGGCACTTTCGGGTCGAGCGTCTCCTCGCGCCGGAAGCCGTGCGCGGCGTCGGCGATCGCGTTGAGCGGCTCGACAATGTCTGCGCGCAACCGCCGTGACAGCAGCCAGGCGGCGAGGCCGGTTAGCACCAGACAGACCAGCGTGCCGAGCACGCCGTCGCGGATATAGGCGGCGACCCCACTGCCTTCGCCGCGCACGCGCACCGTGCCGATACGGCTGCCAAGATGGATCACCGGCTCGTCGACGGGGGAGGCGAAGAACAGCCGGTCCGCGATCCAGCGGGCAAGCGAGTCATCCTGCCCCTCGCGCTCGACCGTGGCGAGCACGGTGCCGTCGGGCTTGATCAGTGCGATACCGGCTACGCCCGGCTCGAGCAGCGGGGCGATGGCCTGCTGGGCGGAGACGGGGTCGTCGAACACGATCGATGGGGCCGCGGAATAGCCTGCCGAGCGGCCGATCAGATGCAGATTCTGTCCGGCATAGGCACCGATCGCGGCGAAGCCGGCGAGCAGCACGGTCAGGCCGGTCAGCCCGACCGCGAACAGGGTGACGCGCAGATGCATCCGCGCGAGCACGCGACGCAGCGTCGGCAGGGGGGCGATACCGCTCACGACGCGCCATCCTCGGGGAGCGCGATCCGCAACACGCGCGGATCGATCCGCACCGTGCTTCGCGACGCGGCGTCGATGCTGAGCCGAAAGCCGACCCGGTCGGGCAATACGCGCAGGCAGAAGATCGTGCCGCCGCGGCACTCCGGATCGGCCTCGGCGATCGAGAGGATCGGCTGGTCGCGGATCGAGCGCAGCATCCGCTGACGATCGGCATCGGTCATCACGCCGAAATAGAGGATGTCGCAGCCACGCGTCGGGCCGCCGGGCAGCACGATCTGCGTCTGCACCTGCCGCCCGGCGCTCTGGCCGATGCGGCCGAAGCCCTTGGTATAGGTCGTGGCACCGCTGACGCAGAGCCGCTGCACGGGGCGCGGCTCGGGCCATCGGGTATAGCTGATCATCCCGCCTACGGTGCGGGCGACCACCGCGTCATGCTGGCCGGGCGGGACACGTGTCTCTGCAATCAGCCCTGCCGAACCGATGGATGTACTCGCGCCCATCACGATGAGCGCTACCATCAACGTCACGTCAATTCCCCCGAGCGGAACCGGTTCCGCTCATCTCGATTGACGTGTCGCTAGCGTATCAAACGGCGAAATGCCAGATTTCGTTAACTGCGACGCAGGGCGTCACTCGGCAGGCGCGGTCTCGTTGCCGCCCTGATCGCGCGGAAGGCGCGCGGTCATGCCGACCGCGTCGGCATCGTCCTGCACCTGTTCGTCGGTTGCGCGATCGTCCTCGACGATCGGTGCAGGGGTCGGCGTCGGGCTGGGCGTGGGCTCGGGCTCGGCGAGGTTCTGCACCGGCGTCTCGTCGATCACCACGGCCGCATTGTCGTTGTCGTTGACGGGCGCGTCGGGCGCGTCGGAACCGCCCGAACAGGCGGCGAGCGCCGTGGCGGCGAGCAGTGCTGCGGCAAGGGACAGGCGACGGGTCATTGGGTTCTCCGTGGAAATGGGGTCAGCGCGCGGCGAGCGCCTGAGCAGCGCTCCGCTTCTCGATCTTGGTCGCGAGCGTCTTGTCCCAGCCATAGGGATCGCCGCGGAAATTCATCGTGCCGGTGCCGCTCGCATAAGCGGTCCAGTAGAGCAGGTAGACCGCCACCTGGTTGGGCAGCGCGGCACGCACCGTCTCGCCCTTCGCCAGCGCACCATCGATCGCCTCGGGGGTCCATTGCGTGCTGCCCTCGAGCAGCAGCCGCGCAAGGTCGGCGGGCCGCTCGAGCCGGATGCAGCCGTGCGAGGCGAGCCGGTCGAAACGCGAGAAGGTGCCCTTGCTCGGCGTATCGTGCAGATAGACCGCGAACGGGTTGTTGAAGTCGAACTTGTATTTGCCCAGCGCTGACTGCGCGGGCGACTGCTGGAGCCGGCGGTTGGGACCGGTACCGATCACCTTGAACCCGTTGCGGGCGAGATAGGCCGCTCCCTTGGGGAACAGCTCGCGCTGGGCGATGCCTGCGGGGACGTTCCATGGCGGGTTGAGTACGACCGAATGAATGCTCGACTGAAGCATCGGCGTCTCGCCGCCGCCGGGCTTGCCGGTCACCCCGCGCATCGACATCACCGGGCGATCGCCCTCGAATACCGCGACCTGAGCGGCGGCGATGTTCACTTGAATGCGGTCGACCGGCATCTCCTTCGGCATCCAGCGCCAGCGCTCCATGTTCGCCATGATCTGGCGGACGCGGCTGGAGACGGGGACGTTGAGCGCCGAAAGCGTACCGGTGGAGACGGTACCGGTCGGTGCCAGGCCATAGCGGCGCTGGGCGCGGACGACGGCTTCCTTAAGCGCGGCGTCGAACTTGTCGCCGCTGCCGGTGACTTCGCCATCCTCGACCGCGAGGCGGGCGCGCAGCGCGGCGACACGCGGGCCGCTCGACCCGGCAGACAGGTCCGGGCCGGCGGGAATGGTGCCCCATCCGCCCGCGGTCTCGATCCGGCGGTAGCGGGCAAGGCCCTTGCGCAGATTGTCATAGCCTTCGTACTGCGGGGTCAGGCCCGCGAACCATTGGCCGATCCGGTTGTCCGCGACGGCCTTGGCAAAGCCGGGCAGCGGATCCCATGCGGCGGGGCGAAGGGCCCAATCCTCCTGGAAATCGGCGGTGTCGAGGCGGCCGATATGGATCGCGCGGGCATAGTCCAGCGCAGCGCGGACCAGACCCTGATCGTCGGCGGGCAGCACTTCGGCCTCGGCGGTCGAATAGCGCAGACCCTGCGCGATCCGGCCCTGCACGATCAACTGGCGCACCTGCTGCGCCTGCTCCGGGCTGAGCACGGGCAGCGGGATCTGGACCGGCGTGATCTGGACTGGTGCAGCCGGGGGCGCTGCCTGCGGAGATGTCGGGGTTGCTGTAACGGCGGGCGGGCGCGGTGCACCCTGCTGCGCAAGCGCAGGCGCGCCGAGGGCAAGACCGAGCAAGGGCAGCGCCGCAACACCATGCGACCGCGATCGTCCGAACATCTAGAGCATCATCCTTTCACCGAAGCCCAATGATAGAGGCCGCGTCCGTGAAAGTCACCCGTCCCCAGCCCGGAATGCTCAAGCCGGAGAGAAGGCTTTTGTTCCCGCTACTCCGATAACAATCAACGCCATGAACCCGGCCTGCACCGGCGATACGCGATCGCCGAAGATCATGATGCCCATCAGGATCACGCCGACGGCGCCGAGGCCGGTCCAGATCGCATAGGCTGTGCCCGCGGGCAGATCGCGCATCGCGAGGCCGAGCAGCGCCATGTTGACGAAGCTGAGCGTCACGGGGACCAGCGACGCGTGCCAGGTCGAGGCGCTCGCCGCCCATTTGAGGCTGAGCGCCCAGATGATTTCAGTAACAACGGCAATGCCGAGGATAACCCACGCCATGAGATTTCCGGTCTGTCGCGGGCTCGAAACGTCATGCGCAGGCCGGAAACCCGAAAGAGGCGGCGCATGGCGCCGGTCGCGAACGAGCGGCGTTGCGTGGCGCATGTGGCCGCGCAACCTTCCCTAGTCAATGGCGGCGATTCACACCCGCGCGTCGATCCATCCGCGAATATCCGCCATCACGCCTTCCTTGCCGGTGTCGGCTAGCAGGTCGTGATAGTGGCCTTCGTACAGCTTGAGCGTCTTGTCCGCCGATCCGGCATTGTCGAAAAACATCTGACTGCCGGCGGGCAGGGTCGCATGATCCTGCGTCCCGTGGATGATCAGGACGGGGAGGGTGATCTTCGGGAAGGAGACCTCCAGCACCTTGTCCGCCTTCCACATCTCGCCGACCGTCTTGGCGGGCTGGTTCTCGTCATGGATCAGCGGATCGGCGTTCATCATCGCGACCCAGGCCGGATCGCGCGAGAAGTCGGCATTTTTGAGCTTGAGGACCTTGAGGCGCGGGAACGGCCCGCTCAGCCATTGCAGCAGGTTCAATACCAGCCGCGGCGCCGGCACGCGGAAGGCGAAGCTGTGGCAGATCAGGCCCTTGATTTCGCGCTGGTTGCGCAACGCGTAGCTGGTTGCGATCACGCCGCCGGCGCTGTGGCCCATCAGGAAGATCGGCAGCCCCGGATGCTCTGCACGCGCCTTGTCGAAGGCGAGCTGGAGGTCTGAGAGATAGCTGTCGAAATCGTCGACATAGAAGCGCTCGCCGTCCGATTTCCCGCGTCCGCGCAGATCGACCGCGTAGCAGGCATAGCCCGCTTCATTGAGCCGCCCGGCGGCCCAGCTCAGATGCGTGCCGTGCGCGTTGAAGCCGTGCTGGAGAATGACGACACCCTTGGCAGTGCCGTTCGCGGGCCAGGAGTGAAGGTTGATACCGGTGCCATCGGGGTGGGTGATCCGTTCTTCGGTCATGCGCGCCTCCCTGGAAGGAAGCATGAACGTTATCACGCATCCGTAACGAGCGCGACTGCAATATGAGTACCCGTCAGCGGGCCAGCCGGACCAGTGCATCGTCGAGCGCGGAGAGGAAGCGCGAGCGATCCTCCTTGCGGAATGGCGGCGGGCCACCGAGCTGATCGCCGCCCGCGCGCAGGTCCGCCATGATCGCCCGCGTCGCGATCGCGGCGCCGATCGAGCTGGTCGTGAACGGCTTGCCGGCGGGCGAGAGCACGGTCGCCCCGGCCTTGAGGCAGCGGTCGGCGAGCAGGATATCCGCCGTCACCACCACCGTCTTCGGCCCGGCGCGCTCGGCGATCCAGTCGTCGGCCGCGTCGAACCCGTCCGATACGACCTCCCGTCCGATCAGCGGGTGATCGGGGATGCGGATGAAGGTGTTGGCGACGATGGTGACCGGTACCTCGCGCCGCCACGCGACCTTGTACACCTCGTCCTTCACCGGGCAGGCGTCAGCATCGACCAGGATGCGGAGGGCGCTCACTTCTTGGGCGGTTTGCCGCGATGATGGGGCTTGGCCGGACGGGCGCGGTGGACCGGGCGGTCATGGTTGCGCGGCTTGTGGTGACGCGGGGCATGGTCGCCGCGCGTTCCGGGCGGGGGTGGACCATCCGCCACTTCGATCAGCACGCCGTCCTCATCCTGCGCGGCGGTCTTGGCGACCTCCTTGGCGAAACGATCGGCGAGCTTGGTCGGAATCTGGAAGCGGGTCTCGCCAGCGCCGATGCGGATCGCGCCGATTTCCGACTTGGTGATATGGCCCCGGCGGCAGATCAGCGGCAGGATCCAGCGCGGATCGGCGTTCTGGCGACGGCCGATGTTCATGCTGAACCAGACGACGTCGTCGAAGCCCGGACGATGGACCGGCGCGCTCCGCTCGGCCGGCGAACGGTCGATCAGCTCCTCGGGCGCGGGCATCGACGCGCGATGCGCCTGGACCAGCGCGGCGGCGATCTCGAGCGGGGACTTCTCCGCCAGCAGCGCCTCGGCGATCTCGCGATCCTCGTCCTCGATCTCGATCGGAGCGATGAGCTTGGTCATCAGCCGTTCGCGATCCTTGGCGCGGATATCCTCGGCGCCGGGGACGGGCAGCCACTCGGCGGCGATCTTCGCCTGCTTGAGCGTCATCTCGACGCGGCGGCGGCGCGGATAGGGGACGATGAGCACCGCGGTGCCCTTCTTGCCCGCGCGGCCGGTGCGGCCCGAACGGTGCTGAAGCGTCTCGGCGTCGCGCGGCAGCTCGACATGGATGACCAGCGTTACGGTGGGCAGGTCGATCCCGCGCGCGGCGACGTCGGTGGCGACGCAGACGCGCGCACGGCGGTCGCGCAGCGCCTGGAGCGCGGCGTTGCGCTCGTTCTGGCTATGCTCGCCCGACAACGCCACGGCGGCAAAGCCGCGCTCGGTGAGACCGGCATGGAGGTGGCGGACATTGTCGCGCGTCGCGCAGAACAGGATCGCGGTCTCCGCCTCGTGGAAGCGGAGCAGGTTGATCACGGCATGTTCGATGTCGGCGGGGGCGACGGCGATCGCCTGATAGGTGATGTCGCCATGGCCGCGATCCTCGCCCACGGTCGAGATGCGGTGCGCGTCATTCTGGTAGCGACGGGCCAGCGCGACGATCGGCTTGGGCAGCGTCGCCGAGAACAGGAAGGTGCGGCGCTCGGGCGGGGTCGCGTCGAGCAGCGCCTCCAGCTCCTCGCGAAAGCCCATGTCGAGCATCTCGTCGGCCTCGTCGAGCACGGCGATGCGCGCCTGGCTCAAGTCGAGCGCGCCGCGCTCGACATGGTCGCGCAGACGCCCCGGCGTGCCGACGACGATGTGCGTGCCATAGGACAGCGTGCGGCGCTCGCGCGACGCATCCATGCCGCCGACACAGGTCGCAATGCGTCCGCCGGCCGAGGCGTAGAGCCAGCTCAGTTCCTTGGCGACCTGAAGCGCCAGCTCGCGCGTCGGCGCGATCACCAGCGCGAGAGGCAGGCCGGGGGCGGGGAGCTTGCCGTCCTCGAGCAGCTCGTCGGCCATGGCGAGGCCGAAGGCGACGGTCTTGCCCGAGCCGGTCTGGGCGGAGACCAGCAGGTCGCGGCCTTTGGCGGCGTCTTCGGTGACGGCGGCCTGCACCGGAGTGAGGGCGGTATAGCCGCGCGCGGTCAGCGCCTCGGCGAGGCTGGTGGGGAGGTGGGTAAAGGTCATGCAGCTCACAATGGTCGCGCGGCCAATGGGCAAGGCGCGGGTAAGCGCGGCCCCATAGCGCATATCGGAGGGTTTGGCGAGGGGGCGGGTTTGGGACGTCGCGCCGCCCGCAAATCCGCGCCCGTTACTGTTGACAATAAGTCGCAATAACATTTACCGCACCCGCGAAACGATCCAGGGAACTCCAATGAAAACCGAAACCGCTTACGCGGCGTTGCTGCTCGGCGCCTCAATGCTCGCGCTCACCTCTCAGGCCCATGCGCAGGAGGCAGTCGAGGCGCCCGCGACCGCCGAGAGCGATGACGTTGTGGTGGTGGTCGGTGCGCTGACCGATGTGGATCTGGATCGCAAGGCGATCCAGGCGATCCAGGCGAATGACCTGTCCGACCTGTTCCGCAACGTTCCCTCGGTCGCGGTGGGCGGCTCGCTCGGCATCGCACAGAAAATCTATGTGCGCGGGCTCGAGGATTCGATGCTCAACGTCACCATCGATGGCGCGCCGCAGCGCGGCACATTGTTCCACCATGTCGGCCGCGTCAGCATCGAGCCGGAGCTGCTCAAGAGCGTCCAGGTTCAGGCCGGCGCGGGTGAGGCGGATTCGGGCTTCGGCGCGATCGGCGGCGCGATCCGCTTCCGCACGGTCGATCCCACCGACTTGCTGCGCAACGGCCGCGATTTCGGCGTGATCGCCAAGGGCGGCTGGTTCAGCAATGACGGTTACAAGCTGTCTGGCACCGCCTTTGCGCGGCTGACGGGCGATATCGGCATCCTCGCTTCGTTCGTGCATGTCGACCGCGAGAACTTCAAGGACGGCAACGGCACGACGCTGCGCGGCACCGCCGCCAAGCAGCAGCTGGGCTTCGTCAAGATCGGCGGTGACCTCGGCGCCGGGCATCGCCTGACGCTGAGCTATGAACAACGCAACGAAGAGGGCGATTTCGGCATGCGTCCGAACTGGCCGGTGCTGGCGAACGACCGGCTGTTCGCGGTCGAGGGCAAGCGCAAGACCGCGATCGCCAATTACGGCTTCGAGACGGCCGTGGGAATCGATCTGGAGGCGACGGGTTACTGGACCCGCACCGAGTTCACCCAGAACCGATCGGACCGCTGGGGCCTGTATGGTGCGAATATCGACAGCTGGGGTTTTGACGCACGCGCGCGCATCCGTCGCGGCGGGCATGACGTGACGGTCGGGTTCGAGCATCGCTCGGACCGCGTCGTCGGCCAGTATCTCGGTGCGCCGGCCCAGTGGCAGGCCTGGGCATGGGACCCCGCGGTCGGCCGGTTCGAAGAGAAGGGCGCACTGATGGGCGTCTATATCCAGGACCGCTGGCGCGTGGTCGAGCCGCTGCTGCTGAGCTTCGGCGCGCGCTACGACGCCTATGACCTCGATCAGGTGACCTATCGCAAGGGCATCGACAGCGATGGCGTGAGCTTCAACGCGGGCGCCACGCTGGATGTTCTGCCGGGCCTGTCGCTCAATGCCGGCTATGCCGAAGCGTTTCGCGGCAAGGAGATCGGTGACGGCTTCACGCTCGAGAAGCGGCCCGGCCGCATCTCGCTCGCGCCGGGCCTCAAGCCCGAACGAGTCGAGAATATCGAAGGTGGCGTGAAGTATGACCGCAACGGCATCACTGCATCGGCAGTCTATTACCGCACCAAGATCCGGGATGTCGTGCTCGACCAGCTCGGCGCGGTCCGGACGCCGGGTACCGTTCAGGACGCGGTCTACTACGAGAATGTCGGCAACTTCAAAGCCGAGGGCTTCGAGCTGCGCGCCGGTTATCGCACCGGCCCCTTCTCGATCGAGGGCTATTTCAACCACTATGATTCGCGCCTCAACGACAAGCGGATCGAGGGGTATGAGCAGATTGCACTCGGCAATTCGGTGGGCGACAACTGGGCGGTGAGCGCTGCGTTCGAACCCTCGTCCGACCTCAGCCTGCGCGCGACGGTGACCCGCTATGAGGATCTGAACGATATCGAGGTGCTGTTCCGCGAAAAGCAGCTCGGCTTCGTCAACAAGACCTATTTCATCGACAAGCCGGGCTACACCGTGGTCGACATCTCCGGCACCTGGCGTCCGTTCGGCACCGACATGATCGAGCTGCAGGCCGCGGTCTATAATCTGCTCGACAAACAGTATCGCGCGCATGCCAGCGTCGGCGACTACAGCCAGATCGGCGTGGCGGGGTATGAGATCGTGCGCGGCCTGCCCGAGCCGGGCCGTAATATCCGCCTCGGCGTCTCGTTCCGCTATTGATGGCGGAATCGGTGAACGGGCCGCCACCTGCCGCAAAGCGCCGGTGGCGCCCGTTCGCGCGGATCTGGCACCGCTGGTTCGGGATACTCGGCGGGCTGTGGCTGTTGCTGCTGGCCGTCACCGGATCGGCGGTGACCTTCTATGACGAGCTCGACAGCTGGCTGAATCCGGACTTGCGGACGATCCCTGCGGCGACACGGCAGCACGTGTCCATGGACCTTGCCGTCAACCGGGCACAGGCGGCGCTTCCGGGGTTCGCGCCCAACAATATCCTGATGCCGTCGCATTCGCAGGGCACGATCTGGATGCTCGGCCGCGCGCCGCTGGGCGAGGGCAAGCCGCGCCCCGTCCAGCTCTTTGCCGATCCGCGCGACGGGCGCGTGCTCGGCTGGCGGGAGAGCGGCAAGGTCTCGCTCGACCGGCGGCACCTGATGGACGTGCTCTACGGCCTGCATGTCGATCTGCTCGCGGGCGCCTGGATGACCTGGTTCTTCGGCCTCGTCTCGCTCGCCTGGCTGATCGATCACGCGATCGCGCTGTGGCTGGCGGTACCGGCGCTGGCCAAGTGGCGCAGTGCCTTCGCCGTCGCGGGACGGCCGGGCAGCCTCCGGCGATTGTTCGACTGGCACCGCGCGCCGGGCATGTGGGCCTGGCCCGTCACCTTCGTCCTGGCTCTAACCGGCGTGACGCTCGCCTGGCCCGATGACAGCCGCAGCGCGGTGGCGCTGGTGTCGCCGGTCAACGAGCGTCTTCACGAGCACTGGCCCGATGTCGAACCGCCCGCACGCCCGGTGGGGCTTGAGGCGGCGATGGCGGCGGTGGTTACCGACCGTTCGCGCGTGCACAGCCTGCGCCTCCTGCCCGATCATGCCGCCTATGCCGTACGCACTTTCGACCCGCGCGACCGCGACGATCAGGGGCGGCTGTGGACCTATGTCGCGATGGCCGATGCGCGCATCCTCGCGACCCGCCACGACAATGGGGAAAGCTCGGGCGACCAGTTCTTCGCCTGGCAGTATCCGCTGCATTCGGGGAAGGCGTTCGGGGCTGTGGGACGGTGGATCGTCTTCGTCTCGGGTATCGTCACCATGGCACTTGTGGTCACTGGCTGGATGCTGTGGCTGCGTCGCCGTCGGCAGCATCGCGCATCGCCCGCCCGCAAACAGTAGGGAATAAACCGGCGCCGACGTGCGTATGCCGGGCATGTCTGTATCCGCGTCCCCGCTTTTTCCGACCGGCACCGCGCGCGTCAGGTCCTCGGCACGCCCGACCCGCGTGGCCTTGTTCTCCGGCAATTACGATTGCGTGCGCGATGGCGCCAACCGCGCGCTCAACCGGCTGGTGGCGCACCTGCTCGACAAGGAGGGCGCCGAGGTTCGCGTCTTCTCCCCCCGCGCGCCCAAACCCGCCTTCGCCGCTGCGGGCGACGTCCGCGCGGTGCGCTCGCTCGCACTGCCGGGGCGACCCGAATACCGGCTGGCGCTGGGCCTGACGCGCGCGGCAAGGATGGAGCTCGAGGCGTTCGCGCCGGACATCGTCCATCTTTCCGCGCCCGACCTGCTCGGCCGGCAGGCGCAGAAATGGGCGCGGGCGAGGGGTATCCCGGTGGTGGCGAGCCTGCATACCCGGTTCGAGACCTACCCCGCTTATTACGGGATGGGCTTTCTGCGTCCGGTGATCGAACGCTATCTCGACCGCTTCTATGGCGACAGCGACCTGATCCTCGCGCCGACCCGGCCGATCGCCGACGAGCTGGCCGCCAAACATGGCGCCGGCCGCGTGTCGGTCTGGAGCCGCGGGATCGATCCCGCGGCCTTTCACCCTTCGCTGCGCGACGAAGCGACCCGCGCCGCATTCGGCTATACGCCCGGCGATATCGTTCCGCTCTTCTTCGGGCGGCTGGTGCAGGAGAAGGGCCTTGGCGTGTTCGCCGATACGATCGACGCGTTGCAGGCGTCGGGACATGCCGCGCGTCCGCTGATCGTCGGCGAGGGACCGGCGCGCGGCTGGTTCGAGAAACGGCTGCCCGGCGCGGTCTTTGCCGGGCATCTTGAGGGGGTTGCGCTGGGCCGCGCCGTGGCGAGCGCGGACATCCTGATCAACCCGAGCGTGACCGAGGCGTTCGGCAACGTGAACCTGGAAGCGATGGCGAGCGGCCTCGCGGTGGTTTCCGCCGATGTGCCGAGCGCGTCGGCGCTGATCGCGGACGGCCGGACCGGCTGGCTGGTCTCCCCGCATGCCCCCGCTGCCTATGCGCGCGCCGTGCGGATGCTGATGCAGGAAGCGCCGTTGCGCCGCGCCATGGGCGCTGCTGCGAGCATGGAGGCGCTGCGCTATCGCTGGGACGATGTGCTGGCGGGGGTTGCAGCGGATTATCGCCGCTGCCGCTCCCTTGACGCCGCGAAGGTGGACGCCGCTCCGCGGTTGCTGCAGGAACTTGCGGCGTGAGCCCGGATGCCGACATCACCGGCGACCTGATCGCGATGCGCCGCTATGCGCGTGCGCTCACCCGTGACGATCCGGATGCCGACGATGTGGTGCAGGATGCGATCCTGCGGGCGATCGAGCGCAGGAAGAGTTTCAAGCCCGAATTCAGCCGCCGCCGCTGGCTGCTCGCGATCGTCCACAATGTCTTCATCTCGGGCAAGCGCCGCGAGGCGGCCGAAACGCGCCGCAATGATCGCTTCGCCGAGACGCTGGAACGTAACCCCGATCTGGAGCAGGAACAGCGTGTGCGCCTGTCGCGCATCGCCAGCGCATATGCGAGCCTGCCCGAGCATCACCGCGCGGTGCTTCACCTGACCGCGGTTGAAGGGCTGACCTATCAGGAAGTAGCGGACGTGCTCGACATCCCGGTCGGCACGGTGATGTCGCGGCTGTCGCGTGCACGCGAAGCCTTGAAGCAACGGGAACAGGGGCCGTCCCCCTTGCGAATCGTGGGAGGGGAAAATGGCTGAGCAACCATCTGAGTTCGAACTGCATGCCTATATCGACGGACAGCTCGATCCCGTGCGCCGCTTCGCGATCGAAGCACAGCTCGCGCAGGATCCCGAGCGGGCCGCATGGGTGATGGGGGAATTGAGCGATCGTACCGCGTTGCAGCTGTTGGCCGACGACCCGAGTCCCGCCTCATCCGCTGCGATCGAACAGATGGCGCGGCTGGCTGAGGCGCCGTCAAAGCGTTTCGTCCGCCGTGGCGCGATCTTCGGCGGACTCTCGTTGGCGGCGGCCGCGTCGCTGGTACTGGCCTGGCCGGCGGGCACGCCCGGCTATGTCGACTATGCGGTCAGCTCGCACCGCATCGCGATGATGCGCGCCAGCATGCCATCGCAGATCGAGGCACCGACCCTGAACGCCAAGGAAATCCAGAGCAGCACCAGCATCGACCTGCCCGTCCTGCCTGCCGATTGGCAAGTGACCGACGTTCAGCTCTTTCCCACGGAGGAGGGGCCGGCGCTGCTGGTCGCGGTGACTGCGGGCGACGGACAGCGCATGTCGCTCTTTGCGCTCAAGTCGCGCAGCGATGCGCCCAAACGGCCGAGCGCGGTGCGTGAAGGGCCGCAGTCGGTGGCCTATTGGCGGCGCAATGACATGTCCTATGCGCTGACCGGCGATGGCGACCCCGGTGCGATGGACGCGCGTGCGGAAACGCTGGTGCAGACCCGCTCCTGAACAAGAGCGGACGGGTCAGCGCGACGGTTCAGCCGTGGTCCGGATGGATCGCGCCCACATGCGCTTCGCCGCGCGCCTCGGCCAGCATCGTCTGACGGTGGCGCTCGGCATAGCGCGCGCGCTGTTCGTCGGTGCGCTCTCCATGACAGGCCGGGCAACTGATGCCCTCGACAAACAGGGGCGAGTTGCGCTGTTCGGGCGTCACCGGCATGCGGCAGGCGCGGCAAAGCTGGTTGTCTCCAGGCGTAAGGCCGTGGCCGACCGATACCCGTTCGTCGAAGACGAAACACTCGCCCTCCCACCGGCTCTGTTCGGGCGGGATCGTCTCGAGATAGGCGAGGATGCCCCCTTTCAGATGATAGACCTCGTCGAGTCCCTCGGCCTTGAGGAAAGCGGTGGATTTCTCGCAACGGATGCCGCCGGTGCAGAACATCGCGATCTTCGGCTTCACCTCGCCGTCCAGCAGCCGGTCCCGGTTGGCCTGGAACCATTCGGGGAAATCGCGAAAGCTGCGCGTTTGCGGATCGATCGCGCCGGCGAAGCTGCCCAGCGCGACTTCATAGTCGTTGCGCGTATCGATCACGATCGTGTCGGGCCGGTCGATCAGCGCGTTCCAGTCCGCGGGCGCGACATAATGGCCGGTGTCGAGCGGATCGATGTCGGGCTGACCCATCGTCACGATCTCCTGCTTGAGCCGAACCTTCATCCGGTGGAAGGGCATCGCCGGCGCGCGCGATTCCTTGACCTCGATGTCGGCGCAACCGGGCAGGGCACGGATATGGGCAAGCACCCGCTCGATGGCGTCGTCGCTGCCGGCGATCGTGCCGTTGATGCCCTCGCGGGCCAGCAGCAGCGTGCCCTTGACGCCCAGGCCACAGCAGGCCTGCGCCAGCGGCGCCTTGATCTGCTCAAGGTCCGCAAAGGGGGTGAACTGATACAGCGCGACGACGCGGATCGGGTGGTGGGTCACGCCCAGCTCCATAAACGGAAAGGGGCCGGTGTTGCCACCGACCCCTTTGCATTGTTCGGTCGAACCGAGGATCAGACCGCCGAAACCTCGGCGACGTCGATCTTCACGCCCGGGCCCATCGAGGACGAGACTGCGACCTTGCGCAGATACTTGCCCTTGGCGCCCGAAGGCTTGGCCTTGACCACCGCATCGACCAGCGCGTCGAAGTTCGAACGCAGGTCGGCGGCCGAGAACGACGCCTTGCCGATGCCCGAATGGATAATGCCGGCCTTTTCGACGCGATACTCGACCTGACCGCCCTTGGCGGCCTTGACGGCTTCCGCGACGTTCATGGTGACGGTGCCGAGCTTCGGGTTCGGCATCAGGCCCTTGGGGCCCAGAACCTTGCCGAGACGGCCGACCAGGCCCATCATGTCCGGGGTCGCGATGCAGCGATCGAACTCGATCTTGCCGCCCTGCACGATTTCGAGCAGGTCTTCGGCACCGACCACGTCCGCACCGGCTTCACGGGCCTCGTCAGCCTTTGCGCCCTTGGCGAACACGCCCACGCGCACGGTCTTGCCGGTGCCGGCGGGCAGGGTGACGACGCCACGGACCATCTGGTCGGCGTGACGCGGATCGACGCCCAGGTTCAGCGCGACTTCGATCGTCTCGTCGAACTTGGCGGTGGCGTTCTTCTGCGCCAGCGCGATCGCTTCGTCGATGCCGTAGAGCTTCTCGCGGTCAACCGCGGTCGCCATGGCCTTTGCCTTCTTCGTCAGCTTTGCCATGTGATCAGCCCTCCACCACTTCGAGGCCCATCGCGCGGGCGGAGCCTTCAATGATCTTCGTCGCAGCGTCGATGTCGTTCGCGTTCAGATCCTTCATCTTCGCGGTCGCGATTTCGGCGAGCTGCGAGCGCTTGATCTTTCCGGCCGAAACCTTGCCCGGCTCCTTCGAACCCGACTTGAGGCCGACGGCCTTCTTGATCAGGTAGGTCGCGGGCGGCTGCTTCGTCTCGAACGAGAAGCTGCGGTCGGCATAGACGGTGATGATGGTGGGGAGGGGCGTGCCCTTCTCCTGGCCATCGGTCGCCGCGTTGAACGCCTTGCAGAATTCCATGATGTTGACGCCGCGCTGACCCAGTGCAGGGCCGATGGGCGGCGACGGATTGGCGGCGCCCGCAGGCACCTGGAGCTTGATATAGCCCGTAATCTTCTTAGCCATGTTTCACTCTCTAGCTGGCCGGATTGCCCCGGCCGGTTCAAGTTTAGCGGTACAGGCGAACGCCGAGACGCTCTCCCGCAGGTTTCCAATGCTGTCGCTCTGGAAGGCGGCGCGCATAGCGCCAGTGCGCTCCTAAAGCAAGGGTGGGCGATTGTCGGATACATGTTGGAACTGAAATGCCATGCATGGGCCGCGGGCGAATCATCCGTCCAGGCGGCTCTAGTGGGGCAGGCAAGTGAATATCCCCGCGCACGCCCCTTGCCTTCCCGCGCGGCAAACTTTAGGGGCGGTGGCCGCACAGGGGTGTAGCTCAGCTGGTTAGAGCGTCGGTCTCCAAAACCGAAGGCCCTCGGTTCGAATCCGAGCTCCCCTGCCATCCTTTGCCAAGGATATTCCCCTCCAATGTTCCGCGCGCTGTACGACTGGACGCTCAGGCTTGCCGGTCATCGCCACGCCGATCGCTATCTGGCGACGGTATCGTTCGCCGAATCGAGCTTCTTCCCCATCCCGCCCGACGTGATGCTGGTGCCGATGGTGCTGGCGCGACGCGACCAGGCGTACCGGATCGCGACGATCTGTACGATCGCGTCGGTGCTGGGCGGGCTGTTCGGTTACGCGATCGGCTATTTCCTCACCGGCTTCGCGCATCAGGTGCTCGAATTCTTCCGTCACGGCGCGTTCGAGGACTTCACTGCGGCCTACCAGAAATATGGCGCGGCGCTGATCCTGGTGAAGGGCCTGACGCCAATCCCGTTCAAGCTGGTGACGATCGCCAGTGGCCTGTCGCACTATCCGCTGGGCATCTTCATACTGCTCTGCACCATCACCCGCGGTGCCCGATTCTTTCTCGTTGCGTTTCTGCTCAAGAAATATGGCGAGCCGGTTCAGAAGGTGATCGAGGAACGGCTGAACCTGATCGGCTGGATCGTTCTTGCGGCGCTGATCGGCGGATTTGCGGTGGTGGCGCTGGTCTAGGGGGCTGCGGCGGGGCGGAATAGTAGCGCTGTTCGCGCTAACCGCATCCGGAATAGTACCCGATGTGAATATTCCATTACATTTTCAGCAGTTTTCTGCGCGCTGTTGGAAATTATTGCGCTTGCGAACTTTGGGAAATACCCCTAGCGAGCAAATGCCTTTGCGCAAATCGAAGGGGAAATAACGTGTTTAAGAAGATTGCCCTTGCAGTGGCAGCTTCGACGATGGCGCTGAGCGGTGTTGCTCACGCTTCGGCGGCGCAGTCGCTCAGCCTGAAGAACGTTCCGGCACGTGCCGCGAGCGTTGATTCGAAGTCGAACAAGCAGCTCGGTGCAGTGAACCCGCTGTTCATCGTCCTCGGTATCGTTGCGATCGTTGGTGTTCTCGAGATCACCGGCGCGATCAACATCTTCGGTGACGACACTCCCGACAGCCCGTAATCGGGCCTAAGGATCGTACCGATTCGGAAAATGGCGGCTTCGGCCGCCATTTTTTTTGTTCTGCAGCGCTGACTGTCCAGGCGGGCAACGCTTCGCCCCGCCTCTCCCGCTATTCGCCCCGCTCCATGGGCTCCGACCGGAACGCGCTTGCCTGCCGCCGGTTCAATCTCCTCCTGACAGATCGCATCCCGAGGCAATGGCCGGCACGGATCAACCGAAGGAGGACCAACATGTTCAAATCACTTTCGACGCTGCTCGCATCGCTGTCGCTGCTGGCGGCAGGCGCGGTTCAGGCGTCGCCCGCGCAATCGCTGAGCCTGGCGCATGCGCCGGAGATCGGCCGCGTATCCACTGCCGCAGGCGCGAGCAACGCGCAGAGCGAGACGGGGGCCGGGATCTATGTGATCGGCGCGATCGTCGCGGGGCTGATGATCTGGGGCATCGTCGAACTCGCGAGCGGCGACGACGATCCCGACAGCCCCTGATCCTGCGTCGATCTCGCGACCCGCCAAGACCGGTACGGGCGCCCTTGCCGGGCGCCCGTTCTTCAAGGAAGCGCCGCCGCCGTGGCAGGGGCATCACAGCTCTTGCCCCGCCGCGCCCAAGTCGCTAGATACCAGCCCCAATCCGACAGCGTGATGGGTGTTCGCCGGGTCTCTCGAGAGGGGCCGGGCGGCGGACCCTGTCCCGAAGCCGGGCAACCAATTTGCGAGGCAACAGGTGGCCAAGACCAGTCCGCTCGAATTCATGCGCCAGGTTCAGGCAGAGACCAAGAAGGTCGTCTGGCCGACCCGCAAGGAAACCGTGATGACCGCCGTGATGGTGCTGATCATGGCGACGTTGCTCGGCCTGTTCTTCTTCGGCGTTGACCGCGCCTTCGGTGCGATCGTCAACTTCCTGCTCAGCCTGGCTGAGTAACTGAGCCAATAACGGGAAAACCAATGGCGCGCTGGTACATCATTCACGCCTATTCGGGCTTCGAGAACAAGGTGCGGGACCAGATCCTGTCCGATGCGACGCGGCTCGGCCTCGACGCGCTGGTCGAGGCGGTCGAGGTTCCGGTCGAGACCGTGACCGAGGTCCGCCGCGGCAAGAAGGTGCAGTCGGAGCGCAAGTTCTTTCCCGGCTACGTCCTCGCCAAGCTGGCGATGAACGACGACGTCTATCACCTCGTCAAGAACACGCCCAAGGTCACCGGCTTCCTTGGCAGTTCGGGCAAGCCCCAGCCGATCAGCGAGGCCGAGGCCGCGCGCATCCTCAACACCAAGGAGGAAGCCGCCGCCGCGCCCAAGACGCAGATCAAGGTCGATTACGAGATCGGAGACGCGGTCAAGGTGCTGGAAGGCCCGTTCGCGAGCTTCAACGGCGTGGTCGAGGAACTCGATTTCGACAAGTCCAAGGTCAAGGTCAGCGTGTCGATCTTCGGTCGCGCGACCCCGGTGGAGCTGGACTTCGACCAGGTGGAACGATCGAAATAAGCGCAGTTACAGCGATGAGATTGTGAGAGGCCGGGGCGGAAACGTTCCGGCCTTTTCGTTTCTTGCTCGCTGTATCAAGTGCGTCGCTGACTGCCACCTATTGCCGCCGCTCCCGGCACGGGCAGAACGGCCGAGATGGGGGGTAGCGGATATCGTCGGCGCGCAGCAAGCTGCCGCGAAGTTGACATAGTTCCGGGAAGTGCGATTCATTCTGTCAACTTCGTCGCCTTTGTCCGCGGCGGTTCGGGTATCTCGTTCAACCGGGCGAATTACGCAATCAAAGAGCGGCCACCATGCGGCCCGCCGATGCAAGCAAACCAATTCCAACTTTGCAAGCCTCATTCGATGCAGGCCTGCAACTAGCGATGCTATGCAAGACGGCAGTTCATTTTGCGATACCGGTTCAGTTTATCGGCAGTTTACTATCAGAAACAGAAAGATCGCTCGAAGCCTGGATGGTGATTTGGAGTGAATCCGGTCTTCATGCCTTGATAACAAGATGATACTATCTGTTCGTCTTTTGGGAGGGGCCGTGCTTCGTGTGCTTTCCTGCCTGACGACAGAGCATGACTTCGGACTCGTCATCGTGGCGGGGCTCGTCTGCCTGTTGTCGATGGTAACGGCGTTCCTGCTCGCTGCGCAGATCGGGGAGATGCGCGCCCGGCAGCGACTGCGCTGGCTTGCTGCGCTCGGCTTCGTTTCCGGCGGCGGGATCTGGGCGACGCATTTCATCGCGATGCTCGCCTATCAGCCGCACTTGCCGACGGCGTACGATCCATTGCGCACGATCCTGTCGGTCGGGGTCGGCGTGGCGGCATCGACCCTGGCATGGCGTGCCTTCTTTGCGAAACGTGCGATCTGGCGGCTGGCGGCGCCGGCGGTGTTCGCGATCGGCGTCGCGGCGATGCACAAGACCGGGATGACCGCGCTCCAGACCACCGGGCGCATCACCTATGACGGTACGATGATCGCCGCCTCGGTCGCGGTCGGGGTGGTGCTGAGCTATGCCGGATTCCATATCGCGAAGCTGCGCTGGCGGCGAATCCCGATATTGCCGGCGCTCGGCCTGGTGCTGGCGATCTGCGCCATCCATTTCGGCGCGATGGCGGCGGTGACGATCTACCCCGAAGCGGGGCGGACGATCGACCCCGGCACGATCGAATCGGGGACGCTGGCATTGCTGATCGCGACGCTGGCGGCGGCGATCCTGGGGGTCGGCCTGGTGACGGCGATGGCCGAAGCGCGCATCGCTCGGCATACCCGGCACGAGACCGATCGCCTGAAGAGCTTCAGCGAAAGCGCGCTGGAGGCGCTGGCGATCCTGGAGAACGATGTGATCGTCGATGCCAACACCACCTTCTGGGGGCTGGCGGGCTATGATCCGGTTCACCCGCCCGAAGGAATGAATCTTGCCGAGTTGTTGCCCGATCTGGCCGGCGACACGCCGCAGCGGCGCGGCCCCGGCTTCTTCAATGCCCGGCTGCGCGCCCGCGATGGCGAGCGGATCGATGTGGAGATGGCGTTCCGGCGCGGGCAGCTGCTGGGGGTCGACCGCGACCTGGTGGTGCTGCGCGACGTGTCTGAGCAGACCGCGGCGGCGGCCCGGATCGCGCACCTTGCCGCGCACGACCCGCTGACCGGTGCGGCCAACCGGCTGAGCCTCAGCCATCTGCTCGCCGACGCGCTGAGCCGCTCTACCGAGCAGGCGCCGGTCGCGCTGCTCTGCCTCGACCTCGACCGGTTCAAGGCGGTCAACGACATTCACGGCCACGGTACCGGCGATGCACTGCTGGTCGAGGTGACGCGGCGCATCCGCGAGTGCATGACCGGCAACGAGGCGCTGGCGCGGCTGGGCGGGGATGAGTTCGCCATCGTTCAGCCCGGCGGCGACCAGCCGCATCGCGCCGCGTCGCTTGCGCTACGGATCCTCGATGCCCTGGCGGTGCCGATGCAGGTCGCGGGGCGATCGATCCGCACGGGGGCGAGCATCGGCATCGCCATCCATCCCGATCACGCCGCCACCGCGGAGGAGCTGCATACCAAGGCGGACCTCGCGCTCTACCGGGCCAAGGCGCATGGACGGGGCACGATGCGCTTCTTCGACGCGACGATGGACGCGCAGCTGGTGCGGCGGCTGGAGCTGGAGCATGATCTGCAATTCGCGCTCCAGCGCGGCGAACTGAGCCTCGTCTACCAGCCCTTTGCGTGCCTGGTGACGGGCGCGGTCATCGGGTTCGAGGCGCTGTTGCGCTGGACCCATCCCCAACATGGCGAGATCCCGCCCGCCGAGTTCATCCCGCTTGCCGAGGACGGCGGGATGATCGTGCCGATCGGCGAGTGGGTGCTGCGCAGCGCATGCCGCGAGGCGGGACGCTGGCGGCAGCCGCTCAGGCTTTCGGTGAACCTTTCGCCCGCGCAGATCGCTCAGGCGGACATCACCGAGGTGATCGCGTCGGCGCTGGCGGATGCGAAGCTCGATCCGCGGCGGCTCGATCTCGAGGTGACCGAGGGTCTGCTGGTCGGCGATCCTGACGGGACGTTGGCGGCGCTGCGCCGGATCAAGGCGTTGGGCGTCGGGATCGCGATGGACGATTTCGGGACCGGCTTCTCCTCGCTCGCCTATTTCCGCGTCTTCCCGTTCGACGAGGTCAAGATCGACCGCTCGTTCATCGAACAGGTGACGGTGAGCCGCGAATCGCTCGCGATCGTCCGGGCGGTGATCGGACTGGGCAAAGGCCTCGGGATGTCGATCATCGCCGAGGGAGTGGAGACCGAAGCGCAGATGCAGCTTCTGCTGGCCGAGGGCTGCGACAAGATTCAGGGCTTTCTGGTCGGGAGGCCGAGGCCGATCGGCGACTATCGGCGCAATGTGCTGATCCAGCCCCAGGCACCCGCCGCAAACCCGCCCGGCTGGGTCGGCGACTGGGCGCGGCTGGCACTGCACCAGAACACCGCGGTTCAGCCTGCCGCCCGTTCCGCCGCAGCCTGAGGGGGTTCGGGGCTACCAGCGCCAGCCGCGCCGGGTTGAATAGCCGTGCGGAGAATGCTTTTGCGGTGAAGGGCGGGACGAGAAACCCCGTCCGGATCAGGCGGCGACGCTGGCGCTGCTGCTGGCGCCGCGGATGGCGAGGCCGCGGGCTTCGACGACGGGGAGCGGGCGGCCGAAATAATAGCCTTGCACCTTGGTGCAGCCCAGCGCCTGGATCAGGCGGTGCTCGTCCTCGGTCTCGACACCCTCCGCGGTGGTCGCCATGCCAAGGCTGTCGGCAAGCGCGACGACGGCGCGGATGATCGCGATCGCTTCCTTGCTCCCCTTGGATGCGCCCTGCACGAAGCTGCGATCGACCTTGATCGACGAGAAGCGCGTGCGGCTGAGATAGCCGAGCGAGGAATAGCCGGTCCCGAAATCGTCGAGGCTGAGGCGCACCCCCATGTCGAGGATCGTCTCGAGCGTGCTCACCGCGGCGGTACCCTCGCGCATGAACACGCTTTCGGTCACTTCGAGCTCGAGCCGGTCGGGGCGCAACCCGCTGTCGCGCAGCGCGGCCGCGACGAACGAGGCGAAGGCGGGATTGTGAAGCTGATCGGGGCTGACGTTCACCGCGACACGGATCGGGTCGTCCCAGGACGCGGCTTCCATGCAGGCGGCGCGCAGCACCCATTCACCGATCGGCGCGATCAGCCGCGCTTCCTCGGCCAGCGGCACGAACTTGGCGGGAGAGATGTTGCCGAGTTCCGGATGCGTCCAGCGCAACAGCGCCTCGAACCCGGTCAGCTGTCCGCTGCCCGCCTGGACCACAGGTTGGTAGAGGAGATGGAACTGGTCATTCTCGAGCGCGGCGCGCAGCGCCATTTCGAGGACGCGGCGTTCCTCGGCCTGGACATGCAGCTCGGGCTCATAGGCGTGATAGACGCCGCCGCCCGCATCCTTGGACCGGTAGAGCGCGAGATCCGCCGAACGGATCAGCATCTCTGCGGTTCGCCCGTCGCGCGGGCCGATCGCCAGGCCGACGCTGGCGCCGATGAACAGCGTGTGCTGATCGACGTCATAGGGCTGGGAGAGCACGTCGATGATCGTGCGGGCAAGCCGCTCGACCGCGGCACTGTCGGTCGCGTCGCGGACCACCACGGCGAACTCGTCGCCGCCCAGCCGCCCGATCACGTCGTTGGCGGTCATCAGCTGCTTGAGCCGCTCCGACACGCGCATCAGCAGCCGGTCGCCGACCGGATGGCCGAGCGTGTCGTTCACCGCCTTGAAGCGATCGAGGTCGATCATCATGAAGGCGCAGCGCGAGCCCCATTTGTCGGCCTCCCCCATCGCCACGCTCAGCGCTTCGTTGATCAGCAAGCGGTTGGGCAGTCCGGTGAGCGGGTCGTAGCGCGCCATGCGGCTGATCTGGTCGGCCGTTTTGCGGGCCTCGGTCACGTCGGAACCGACGCCGCGGAAGCCGAGATAGCCGCCTTCCTCGTTGAACCGCGGCGACCCGGTCATCTCCCACCAGCGTTCGGCGCCATCGACATAGACCGGGAGCAGCAGGTCGCGGAACGGCTCGCGCAGCTTGAGGCGCTCGGCCATCTCGCGCAGCCCCTGCGAGAAATTGCCGCTCTCCCACGCGGTGCCGGCCAGCACCTGGAGGAAGGGCATTCCATTGATCGCCTTGGGGTCGACCCCCAGCGAGACCGCGAAGCGCGGATTGGCGCGAACCACCCGGCGCTGCGCGTCGGTTTCCCACAGCCAGTCGGAGCCCTTGTCCTCGAACTCGCGCAGCAGCAGGCTGACGGTCTCGTCACGCTCGGCAAGAGCGATCTCGTTCGCGCGGATCACCACCAGCGCCTTGCCGCGCGAGAAGCAGGCAATGATGAGCAGCGCCGTGAACAGCAGGGATGCCGCACCCAGCGCAGGTGCGGTGGTGAGCGCGAGCGACACCGCGGCAGATCCGCCCAGAACGGCGAGGAACGCGATCGTCGCAAGCGGCAGTGCTGCCATTGCGACCGCGGAGGCGGCCATCAGGATCGACAGGATGATCCAGAGCGCCGCTGCCTGATCGGCAGTGGAAGACGGGCCGAAGAACAGGGGGGCGATCGACCAGACCGCGCCGAGTGAAATGCCGTCGAGCGCGGTCTCGCGCACGTCCTTGAGGCTGGCGGTCCGTTCGGTCCGGTGGCGCACGGCGAGCCGGCGGAAGGCGACGGTGACGCCGACGGCGGCGACCAGCGCGCTCCAGCTTGCAAGCTTCCATAGCGGGAAGCTGGGTGCGAAATTGAGGGTAACAAGGGCGGCGCCCATCACATTTGCGGCCAGCATGAACAATGCAAGCTGGCTGCCCGCGTTCATCTGCGCTGCGCGAATGGGGCCCCAGTCGGTGGTGTCCGCGGGGTCGTACAAACCGAGCAACGCGCGCACATCGATGCGCGGTCTCGCGAATTGAGAGGTTGTCTGACTCGTCACTCGCTCATCAATAACCGGATTGGGTTATCGAGAGGTTAGGTGTCCGGCGGGGCGGCGAAATTTTTCCACCGCCCCGGAGTGTGCTCTATCGAGCAGGCTGGCGCAGTCTTCCCGGAATGAAGACTCAGGCGGCGATGCTGTAGGGCTTGATCTCGCCGTTGAGGTAGAGATTGCGCGCCTTGGCCCGCGACAGCTTGCCCGAGCTGGTGCGCGGCAGCGTGCGCGGCGGGATCAGCTCGATCACGCAGTTCATGCCGGTAACGGTGCGCACGCGCTCGCGGATTTCCTCACGCAGCTTGATGCGTTCGGCTTCGTCGCTGGTGCGGCACTGGACCAGCACGGCAGGGGTTTCCTCACCGCCCGGCGTGGTGATCGCAAAGGCGGCGATGTCGCCCTGCTTGAAGCCGGGGAGCTGCTCCACCGCCCATTCGATGTCCTGCGGCCAGTGGTTGCGGCCGTTGACGATGATCATGTCCTTCGCCCGGCCGACGATGTAGATATAGCCGTCGGACATATAGCCCATGTCGCCGGTGTCCAGCCAGCCGTCGTGCATGCAGGCGTCGGTCGATGCCTGGTCGCGGAAATAGCCGACCATCACGCTGGGGCCGCGACACCAGACCTTGCCGATCGCGCGTTCCGGCAACGGGGTGCCGTCTTCCTCGCGGATTTCGACGTCCATGTCCTTGACCGGCTTGCCGCAATTGACGATCGCGCGGAAGCGCTGCGGGCGATCGGCGCCATGTGCGCCCCCCGAAAGCTGGGTTTCCTCGACCAGCTCGACCACGATGCCCTCGCCCGGCGGCATGATCGAGACGGCCAGCGTCGCCTCGGCCAGCCCGTAGCTGGGCAGGAAGGCGCTGGCCTTGAACCCGGCATCGGCGAAGGCATCGACGAACGCCTGCATTACATCGGGACGGATCATGTCCGCGCCGTTGCCGGCGACGCGCCAGCGCGACAGGTCGAACCGTTCCGACGCCTTGGTCTGGCTCGACATGCGGCGTGCGCAGATATCGTAGCCGAAGGTCGGCGAATAGGAGAGGGTCGTGCCCTGATTGCGGGTGATGAGGTCAAGCCATGCCAGCGGACGGCGGGCGAAATCCTCGGTCTTCAAATAGTCGGTCGAGACCTGGTTGGCGACCACCGAAAGGAAGCAGCCGACCAGGCCCATGTCGTGATACCAGGGCAGCCACGAGACGCAGCGGTCGCTGTCCTGCAGCTTCATGCCATGGCTATGCGCCGAGAGATTGTTGAGCAGCGCGTGGTGCGTGATCGCGACGCCGTGCGGGAAGCGCGTCGAGCCGCTGCTGTACTGGAGGTAGGCGATGTCGTCGGTCTTCGCCTGGGGCAGCTCGGTCTCGGGCGCATCGCGCTCGGTGAAGCTTTCCCAGTCGATGCCCTCGACACCCTTGAGGCGTGCTGCCTCACCCGCCATCGCCGACAGCTCGGCCGGATAGAACAGCATCGTGGGGTCGCAGCTTTCGAGCTGGACGGCGAGCTGGTCGATATAATGCTGGCTGCCGCCGAAGCTGGTGGGCAGCGGCAGCGGCACCGGCCAGGCGCCGGCATAGACGACGCCGAAGAACAGGGCCGCGAAATCAGGGCCGGTTTCGGCGATCAGGGCGATCCGGTCCTCGGGCTTCACGCCGGCGGCGATCAGACGGCGCGCCTGCGTCAGCGCGTCCGCCCGCATCTCGCGGAACGGATAGGCGCGCGTCAGCGCGCCGCGCGCATCGTGGAAGTTCAATCCGCGCTGTCCCTCTGCGGCATAGTCGAGCGCATCGCCCAGCGTCGCGAAGTCCGCGAGCCGGCGGGGAAGTGCATCTTCACTTGGGGTCGGAAGCAGCGGTGCGCCGCCCGCATCGACCATGTTCTTGACGTCCAAAACCATATCCTAAAATCCGTGCCCCTGATCGTGGCAGGCCGCCGGTCAATTTGCTGACTCTGGCTCCACATCAGAAATGCGGATCGCCCTGCTACGCACTGGCGTTCAAATTCGGTTGGTACTGTGGCACAAACAAGGCGCATGCGCCGTGACACCCGCCCTGAACGCCGCTCTCCGCCCCCGCTTGACCCTGCCGCGCTCGAGCGGCTGGCGCTGCGCTATGTCGAGCGGTTCGCGACGACCCGGGGAAAACTGGCAGTTTACCTCGCGCGCAAGGTGCGCGAGCGGGGGTGGGAGGGCGCGCCTGCGGACCCCGTCGCGATTGCGGAACGGTTCGCCGAATTGGGGTATGTCAACGACCGGATCTACGCCGAATCAAAGGCTTCGGCGATGGCACGGCGAGGACTCGGGGCGCGGCGCGTGAGCGAGGCGCTGCGTCACGCGGGGGTGCAGGACGGGGACGCCGAGGCCGTCGCGCAGCAGGTTGAGGAGCGGACGAACGAAACCGCCATCGCCTTTGCGCGCAAGCGGCGCTTCGGACCCTTCGCCGAAGCGGAAGCCGATCGGGACCGTCGCGCCAAGCAGGTCGCGGCGATGGTGCGCGCCGGCCATGCCCCCGAACTGGCATGGAAAATCGTGCGAATGTCTCCCGGCGAAAGCGTCAAGCCGTTGCTGGACGACGATTAGTAACAAAGGATTCGCATCTGCCGGAAATGCTGTGTTAATATTGCCGGTCAGGGGGAAGTGTCTGGATGCGTATCGACCCGCAACGAGCGTCGAACGAGTTTGTGCCCGTGCCGGCTGGCGCGGCGTTGCCGCTCGGCGAGGACAGCGCGCAGAACGAAGATTGTTCGGGGGAGCAATATTCGGGCGCGGTCAAATGGTGCGACGTGACTCGTGGTTTCGGATTCCTGGTCGCCGACGATCCGGCGGCGGGCGATATCCTGATCCATTTTTCGGTGTTGCAGCCCCATGGCCGCCGCAGCCTGCCCGAGGGCGCACGGGTGGTGTGCACCGTGGTGCGCCGCGAGCGCGGCCTTCAGGCGCGTGAGGTCCTGTCGATCGACCTGACCGACGCGGTCGAGCCGGTCAAGCCGCGGGGCGGCGGGGCCGATCGCGCGGACCGGCTGCAGCTGATCGAATCCGCCGGTCCGTTCGAACCGGTGGCGGTCAAGTGGTTCAACCGGCTTAAAGGCTATGGCTTTCTGGTGCGCGAAGGCGATTCGGCCGATATATTCGTGCATATGGAAACCCTTCGCCGAGCGGAGATTTATGACGTTGAACCCGATCAGCCGCTTCGTGCCCGGATCGTCGAAGGCGACAAGGGGCCGCTCGCGGTCGTCGTGGAGCCGGCGGACTAGCTCGACGCTGCTGGCGCTCGCCGCGCTGGCGCTGGTTTCCGGATGCAAGGGTGGCGAGGCGGGGAACGCCTCCGCCCCCGCGCAGCAGGCCGCAAAGGCGATCGTCACGGTCGAAAGCGGCGGGACGAAGCACGTCTTCAAGGTCGATGTCGCGCGCACCCCGGCCGAGCAACAGCAGGGCCTGATGTACCGCACCGACATTCCGGCCGATGGCGGCATGCTGTTCGCGCCCTATCCCGCAGACGGCGGCGGCCCCCGTGAGGCGAGCTTCTGGATGAAGGATACGCCGACCGCGCTCGATATCGTGTTCATCCGTCCCGACGGGACGATCGCGCGAATCGCGGAGAATACGGTGCCGCTGTCCGAGGATCAGGTCCGCTCGGGCGAGCCGGTCTCGGCGGTGCTCGAAATCCTCGGCGGCAAGGCGGCCGAGCTGGGCATCTCGCCCGGCGACAAGGTGAGCTGGCGCTAGGCGGCGCGCAGCGTCTCGTCGCGGCGCAGGGTCAGGACCTCGACGCCGGTCGCGGTGACCGCGACGGTATGTTCGAACTGGGCGGAGAGCTTGCCGTCATCGGTCACGACGGTCCATTCGTCGTCCAGCGTCGAAACCTTGCGGCTGCCCTGGTTCACCATCGGCTCGACGGTGAAGGTCATCCCCTCGCGCAGTTGCATGCCCGTTCCCCGCCGTCCGAAATTGAGCACCGACGGCTCCTCGTGCATCTCGCGGCCGATGCCATGCCCGCAATAGTCGCGCACGACCGAATAGCCGTTCTGCTTCGCATGACGCTCGATCGCGAAGCCGATGTCGCCGAGATAGGCGCCGGGACGCACCTGCGCGATGCCCTTCCACATCGCTTCCTGCGCTACGCGCACCAGCCGCCGGGCGGCGGGCGTGACATTGCCGACCATGTAGGTCTTGCTCGAATCGGCGATGAAGCCATTCTTCTCGAGCGTGATGTCGAGGTTGATGATGTCGCCATCGCGGATGATCGTATCGGGATCGGGCACGCCGTGGCAGACCACCTGATTGATCGAGCAGTTCAGCACATATTTGAAACCATATTGGCCCTTGCTGGCGGGGCGGGCGGCGAGGTCGACGGTGATGAAGCGCTCGACCAGATCGTTGACCTGCATCGTCGACATGCCGGCGAGCTGCTGTTCGTCGAGCATCTCGAAGACCGAGGCGAGCAGCCCGCCCGAAATGCGCATGAGCGCGAGCTCGTCCGGCGACTTCACCATGTCAGGCGGCCTCGCGTTGCGCGGGCGCCGCCTCGGCGGCCGCGAGCTGCATCCGGACGATCTCGGTGAAGGACAGACCCGGATTGGCTTCGGCAAGCATGCCGATCTTCATCCAGAATTCGGCCTGCGCATTGATCGAGCGGCACATCACCGCGCTCGTCCGGCGGAGCTCCTCGTGCATCTCCTCGCCGATCTTCACGATACCCATCGCATGGCCTTCCCCTTCAAATATATGAATCGTATATGGTTCGTATATCGCCGGGTCAATGCGCAACCCGTCCAACCCCCGTTGCCGCCGCCGCGCTTGGCGCGTAAAGCGCGATCCATGGGTATCTTCGCGAACATCTTCACCTGGTGGAACGGCTCCACCTTCGGCACCTGGGTCGGCTTGCGCGGCAAGCAACAGGTCGGCGAGGACGCGCTGGGCAATGTCTATTATGAAGGCGGCGCGAACATGCACGGCATGACTCGCCGCTGGGTGATCTACAAGGGGTCGAACGATTCGAGCCGCGTGCCGCCCGAATGGTTCAGCTGGCTGCATCACCAGATCGATGACGTGCCCGATCGCGCGTTGCCGCCCGTCCGCCAGTGGGAAAAGCCGGCGGTCCCCAATCTGACCGGCACCGCCCAGGCCTATCGCCCGGCCGGCGCGCTCGACATGGGCGGCAAGCGGATCGGCGCGACCGGCGACTACGAAGCCTGGACGCCCGGCGCCTGATGCACCTGCTCCGTCCCGCTGCGTTCGTGCTGGCGCCGCTCGCGCTGGCGGGCTGCGGCTGGTTCGGCGGAGACGCGCCGCAGAACAAGACCGCCGCCGCGGACACGGTCGAAGTCGCGCCCAAGGCGGGACCGGGCGAAGAGGTGGTGACGACCGACACCGCGAACGCCGCCGCGCTCACCGCGGGTGCGACGCCGATGGCGGAACGGGTCGCGGTGCTGGGCCTGCTCAACAAGCGCAACGGACAGGCGCGTGACATCACCCTCAAGCCCGGACAGGCGGTGCGCGCGGGGGACGTGATTCTGCGGCTGCGCGCGTGCGAGAAGACTGCGCCGTGGGAGAGTGAACCCTATACCGGCGCCTTCGCGCAGGTGGATGTGCGCGAGAGCGACGGCAAGTGGAAGCGCGCCTTTTCGGGCTGGCTCTACAAGGAGCGGCCGGCGCTCAACGTGGTCCAGCACCCCGTCTATGACGTCTGGGTCAAGAGCTGCGCGATGACCTTCCCGGAGACGGGCGGCGAGGAAGTCGGCCCGTCCGGCAACGGTGGCGCGGCCAAGGCGTCGAGCGCGCCGAAATCGGCGGAGACTCCCGCCACGCCCGAGGCGAGCCCTGCCGAGCCTTCGCCGAGCGCGTCGGAGAGCATCGAGAGATAGGTCTCGCGCGGGACCTCCACCGCGCCCAGCGAGGCGAGGTGGTCGGTCATGAACTGGCAATCGAGCAGTTGGAACTCACCCGCGCGCAGCCGCGCGACGAGCGTCGCGATCGCGACCTTCGATGCATCGCGCATGCGGCTGAACATCGATTCGCCGAAAAAGGCGCGTCCGAGCGCGAGGCCGTAGAGTCCGCCGACCAGCCGGTCGCCGTCCCAAGTCTCGATCGAATGCGCAAAGCCGCGGCGGTGCAGCTCGGCGAACACCTTCTCGATCGCGGGATTGATCCAGGTGTCGGGCCGATCCGGGGCGGATTCGGCGCAGAGCGCGATCACCTGTTCGAACGCGGCGTCGGCGGTGACGCGGAAACGGTCCGACATGATCGTCTTGCGAAGCGAGCGCGAGAGGTGGAAGCCGTCGAGCGGCAGGATCGCGCGCTGGCGCGGTTCGACCCAGAAGACGCTGTCCTCGTCGCGATGCTCGGCCATCGGGAACACGCCCATCGCATAGGCGCGCAGCACCAGATCGGGATCGAGATCGGACGAGCGGCGCGTGGGACGGGTCATGTCTTTCTTTTCGGTTTGGCAAGGCGCTTTTCGATCGCCTGCCACAGGCTGGTGAACGCTTGCCCGCCGGCGGTGCGTGCTGCGAACGCGCCGACCGGGGCGCGGCGCGCGGCCATCGATTCGACGATGCTGGCCATCGGGATGACCGGCCAGTTCGGATGCTTCTCCAGCGCCTCGGCATGCAGTTTGCGGCGGCGGTCGACCATCGAGTGCACGGGCATCAGCGGCACTTTCCCCTTGCCCAGATGCGCTTCGACCTCGGCCAGCGCGCGCTCCGACAAGGGGGACGGGATGACCGGGACGACGATCAGATCGGCGGCGCGCATCACCTGCTCGCTGGTTTCGGTAAGGCCCGGCGGGCAATCGAGCAGCATCCGGTCATAGGCCTTGTCGAGTTGGCCGAGCAATTTGGCGAGGCGCTTCTTCTTGTCGAGTTCATGGAACAGAAGGTCGAGACCGCGCAGCGAAGCGTCCGCGCCGATCAGGTCGAGCCGTTCGACGCCTGTGGCATGGGCGAGCTTCGAAGGTTCGACGTCCCTGGTGAACACGGCCTGCGCCTGCGCCTTGCCCCTGGCACCGCCGAGCAGGAAGGTGGACGCCGCCTGCGGATCGAGATCCCAGAGCAGCGTGCGCCGGGCCGAAAGCGTCGCAGCGCACCAGCCGAGATTGACCGCGAGCGTGGTTTTGCCGACGCCGCCCTTCAGGCTGTAGATCGCGATCGTCGCCAAGCCTTGCCTCCGCCCGAGAAATCGATCCGCCGGACGATGTTCCGGCGCGTCCATCATCAATGTTCCTGAAGGAGATAACAAGATGACGACGGACCATCTGTTCGTGATCACCGGCGGGCCGGGGTCCGGCAAATCGAGCCTGATCGCGGCGCTGGCCGCACAGGGGATTGCGACGATGCCGGAAGCGGGACGGGCGATCATCCAGGATCAGGTCGCGATCGGCGGCGACGCGCTGCCCTGGGCGGATCGTGCCTCCTTTGCGGAGCAGATGCTGGGGTGGGAATTGCGGTCGCATCGTGAGGCGCGGGAACGCGCAGGGCCGGTCCTGCTCGATCGTGGGATCCCGGACGTGATCGGCTATCTGCTGCTGTGCGGGCTGCCGGTACCCGAACGTGTCGAACGGGCCGCTGCGGCGTTCCGCTATAACCGCACGGTGTTCATCGCGCCGCACTGGCCGGCGATCTATGCGCAGGATGCCGAGCGGAAACAGGATGAAGCCGACGCCGCGGCAACCCACGACATGATGGCGCGGGTTTATGCCGGGCTGGGCTACGATCTGGTACCGCTGCCGTTCGCCAGGGTGGCGGAGCGGGCGCGGTTCGTGATGAAACGGATCCGCGCCTAGTGCAGGTGCTGCAACTTGTCCGGATTGCGGGTGACGTAGATCGCGACGACACGGCCATCCTCGATCTCCAGCGCAGTGGTCTGGATCTCGCCGTCCGATTCCAGAGTCACGAAACCGGGCAGGCCGTTGACAAAGCCGGTCCGTACCAGCTTCGAGCCATATTTGCCGAACAGCACCGCGAGCGACTTGTGCAGCTTCATCACATGCTTGAAGCCGAGCACCAGCTGCATCGCCGCCGCTCGCTTGCCGCCACCGTCCGAATGCATGCTGACATCCGCTGCGAGCATGGTGCCGAGCGCGGCCATGTCGCCGGTCCGGGAAGCGTTGAAAAAGGCTTCGGCGATCTCCAGTCCGCGCTTCTGCTCGACCGCAAAGCGCGGGCGTGCCTCGCGGACGTGCGTGCGAGCGCGCGCCGCGAGCTGCCGGCAGGCCGGAGCATCGCGGTCGAGCGTTGTTGCAATCTCCTCGAACGACACGCCGAACATGTCGTGGAGGAGGAATGCGGCGCGTTCCAGCGGCGAGAGGCGTTCGAGCGCGAGCATCAGCGGGAGGGTAACGTCCTCCTCGGGCTCTTCCTCGACCACCGGGTCGGGGAGCCAGGGTCCGATATAGGTCTCGCGCTGGTGGCGCGCCGACTTGAGCTGGTCGAGGCACAGGCGGGTGACGGTACGGCGCAGGAACGCTTCGGGCTCGCGCACCGCCCCACGATCGGTGCCCATCCAGCGCACGAACGCCTCCTGCACTGCATCCTCGGCATCGGCGACCGAGCCGAGCATGCGGTAGGCGACGCGGATGAGCTTCGGGCGCAGCGGGTCGAAACTCGCCGCCGCGCCCTCATGATCGCTCGGTGTCACGCGGTGTGGGCCACGGTCTTGGCCGCTGCTGGCTCAAGCCACAGATCGAAACCGACCGCGAGGCGGTTCCAGCCGTTGATGATGTTGATCATCAGGGTCAGCTTCACCTGTTCCTCCTGCGTAAATTCGGCGGCGAGCGCCTCATAGGCCTCACGCTGGGTGTGGCCTTCCGAGAGCTGCGTCAAGGCGTCGGTCCAGCCGAGCGCGGCGCGCTCGCGCGGACTGAAGACGGGCGCCTCGCGCCACGCGGAGAGGAGGTAGATGCGCTGCTCGGTCTCGCCCTGCGCGCGCGCCTCGGCGGTGTGCATGTTCAGGCAGTTGGCGCACTGGTTGATCTGCGATGCGCGGATTTTGACCAGTTCGATCAGCGAGGGTTCGAGGCTGTTCTGGATCGCGGTGGAGGCCGCGAACCAGGGCTTCATGACGCTGGGGGCGGCGGCGAACGGATCGAGCTTGGGGGTCATGGCATGTGCTCCTTCTTGGGTTGCACTGTCATGACGAGCGACGCGCGGCGGATGTGACATGGACCGCGAAAAAAGTGCTGCGGGCATGAAAAAGGCCGGCGGTTTGTGCCGCCGGCCCCTTGAACTGGAGAATGGCTGGAAGATCAGCCCTTGCAGCTGAGCGAGCCCTTGCCGGGAAGCTCGACGGTCGCCGACTTCTCGTTGCCGGTGAGCTTGTAGCCGCCCTCTGCGGTGAAGGGCTGGCCCGCTTCGGGCGCCTTGAGGTCGGTCGGCTTGCCATTCTTCTCGGTGCGCAGCTTGACCAGCTTGTCGCCCTGGAAGAACTCGGCGAACACCAGCGCGTTGCCCGGCTGGCAGCGCATCGAAACGGTTGCCTTGATCGCCGGCGGCAGCTCGACGGCGGGCGCGTTCTTCAGCGCGGTCGCCATGGGATCGGGCGCGGTGTCGGTGACGACTTCGGGTTCGGGTTTGCAGGCAGCGAGCGGCAGAAGCGCGATCGCGACGGCAGCGGGGAGGAGGCGCATCTTCATAGCGCGCGCTCCTTTGCTTATGCGGCAATTAAGGTCAAGGGATACATCATTGCCGCGCTGAAAGCGTTTTCCGGTGCAATCGCGAAAGGCTTCGGATTCATTCGTGAAATTCGTCGAGGTCGGGGATGCGGCCGAACGCAATTTTCGTTCCGACGCGGTCGATCCGGCTGCCGTCCATCGGCCCGACCGAAACCGCGTGGCGCCCGAACTTCTCGTTGATTCTGTCCATCGCCTTGCTGAGCGAGAGCGTGCGGGTCTCCCGCGCGAGCGGATCATTGGGGTCGAGCGCCGCGAACAGCGATTCCTGCTCGCCCTCCAGCGGCGCGATTTCGGCGAGCGTCACGCCGATCATGCGGATCGCGAACCCGTGCGTGCGGGCGCGGCCGGCTTCGGCGAGGCGGGGGAAGATCGAGTCGAGCGCGTGGAGGACGGTGAAGCTGTCCTGCGTCGAGGGAAGCTTGATCGAGGTCCGCCAGGTCGACTTGTCGTCCTCGAACCGCGCGTGGAGGACGAGCAGCCGGCTGACATAGCCCTTTCGGCGCAGCCGGCTGGCCGATTTGAGCGCGAGGCGGCGCGCGGTGAGGCGGGTTGGCTCCAGCCCGCGCTTGCGGGGGCTGAGGACGTGGCTGTGGCCGATGGTGCGGCTCTGGCTGGGCTTTTCGGGCAGGTCGAAGCCGTGGAGCAGATACCAGAGCCGGTCGCCATTGACCCCGCCCCAGGCCGAACCGGCATCGCGCGGCCGCCGTTCGCACAGCTGGCCGATGTCGAGGATGCCCTGCTGCGCCAGGCGCTTCTCCATCTTCGCGCCGATCCCGGCGATGTCGCGCAGCTTGAGGGCGAACAGCCGGTGGGGGAGCATGTCCTGGGTCAGGACGGTGAGACCGTCGGGCTTCTGCATGTCCGACGCCAACTTGGCGAGCAGGCGGTTGGGGGCGATGCCGACCGATGAGGTCAGGCATTCGCCGACATTGGTGCGGATGCCCGCCTTGATCCGCCTCGCCAGCGCGATCGCCGTCTCCGGATCATTCTCATTGTCGAGCAAGCGGCAGGCGACCTCGTCGATCGATCCGATCGAGGTGACCGGGATATGCTTCCAGATCTCGTCCACGATCAGATTGTGGAACTCGACATATTTCTCATGCTGGCCGGGCGTCACGATCAGGTCGCGGCACAGCCGCTTCGCCTCCCAGACGGGGGTGCCGGTGCCGATGCCGAATTTCTTCGCCTGAACCGATGCGGCGATGGCGACGGTGGTGTCGCTGTTGACCGGCGCGACGATGATCGGCTTGCCGCGCAGATCGGGGTTCAGCTGCTGCTCGACCGCCGCGAAGAAGCTGTTCAAGTCGAGATACAGCCAGCGCAGCGGGCGCGGGGGCAGGTCGAGAAGCGGGGCCGTGGCCATGCCGGAACAATAAAGGAACGGTGCAGGAGAGTCACGCGTGGCGGGTGGGCCGGTCGCCGCAGCGACCGGCCCGGGGGCGGTGGTCAGAGATGCGGTTCCGCCACCAGCATGATGTGCGCGGCGCTGTCGATCAGCACCTCGTCCGCGGCGCAGAGCTGTTCGAGCCGGGCCAGCCGCTCGGCGGTCTCGGCGCCGTTCGCGCCTGCCGGGTTCCAGGCCGGGTTACAGGCGAAGCGGCTGTGGAACAGGTCGAGGCCCGTCAGCTCGCGGACCGGGCAGTGCGGACTGAACAGCGCGGCAAGCTCGCTTGCGCGGAACAGATGCGAGTCGAAGGCAAGATGCGTGCCGTCGGTGAGATCGACTTCCATCCGGTCGGCGTCATTGTCCTGAACATAATGCGCGGCCTGCTCGATCCCCGCGACGTAGATGGTCGGCAGGCTGCCGACACTGCGCGCGGTGACGATCAGCGTGCCGCCATTGACCCGCGCCAGCGCCTGCGCCGCCGATGCGCGGAGCGGCGCGGCAAGGTGGTTGAAGACGCCATAGAGGCACAGCACCAGATCGGCGCCATGATCGTCCTCCGACGCGAGGGCGCCGTGCAGGTCGGCGACCTCGAAGCTCAGGCCGATCGCGGCGCTTTCGACTTCGGCCGCTGCCTGCTTCGCCAGCGCGATCATGCCCGGCGACGGATCGATGCCGCGGCATTCGATCCCGGTAAAGCCAAGCTGTGCGGCGCGGCGCGCGGTGCGCATCGTCCAGGTGCCCGGCCCGCAGCCGATGTCGAGGATGCGGATCGCACGGCGCCCGCTGGCATGGAGCGCGATCAGGCTCGCCTCGATCCGGCTCCACAGCGTGCGATCGGCAAAGGCGTAGCGGCTGGAGAAATGGCGCTGCGGGTCGCTCACGCCGTCGGCATAGTGAAGATAGGCGGTGCCGGTCGCGTCATAGGCGTCGGCGGCGTGGCGTGCGCTGAGCGGGCGCGGGTCGGTGGAGCCCTGACCGGCGAGCGGCGGGGCGAAGCGGAACGACATGGATGAGACTCCGATGGAGTGGAGATCAGGAGCGGGGCGTGACGTCGCCATCGACGGCGCGCCAGAAGCTGGTCAGCGAAAGCGGCCCGGAAAGGCGTCGTCGCGGGATAGCCGCGACCGGCGGCGCAGCAGCCGTTCGACCAGCGCGGCGTGGGTCCGCGCCTGCCGCCGCTGCCGCTGACTGAGCCGGAACAGCAGCCCGAGGTTGACGATGCCGAGCGCCAGTAGCGCCAGCTGGAGGAGTGCGACATTCATGGTCGTCGCTCATGGGGTTGGAGTCCTGCGGCGCGAGGCCGGCCGCGTGGCGCGAGCGCACCATGCGCCGCCCGCTTCAGATAGCGGGCGGCGGCATTAGCTTTCGACGGCGATTGGCCGGCTTTGGCATTAGCAAAGCAGGAAGACGGGTTCAGGCGGCGACGGCATGACCCGGACGGCGCACCGCGCGGACCTTTCCGGTCCCGCCGCCCCCGCAGAAGAACCGGCCGGCGCCGTCGGATTCGAGGCCGGAGATACCTGCCCCTGCGGGCATGCCGAGCTGTTCGAGCACCCTGCCGCTGTCGGGATCGATCCGGCGCAGATCGCTTGCGTCATCCTGCCAGGTGGCATGCCACAGCTCGCCATCGACCCAGGTGACGCCGGTGACGAACCGGTCCGAGTGGATCGTGCGCAGGATCGCGCCGGTCTCGGGGTCGATGCGGTGGATGCGCGCGGCGCGATACTCGCCGACCCACAGCGACCCCTCCGCCCAGGTGAGGCCCGAATCGCCGCCATTGCCGGGCGCGGGTATGGTGGCGAGGACGTTCCCCGTCGCGGGATCGACCTTGCGGATCACCGCCTCGGCGATCTGCCAGAGATGGGTGCCGTCGAATGCGGTGCCGGCATCGGCAGGCACGTCGAGTGCGCCGGTGATCTCCCCGCTGTCGGGGTCGAGCATGTTGATCCGGCCATCGGCGGCGAACCAGATCCGGCTGCCGTCGAAGCTGACGCCGCCGACATCGCCGGGAAAGGGGCCGTATTCGCGGAGGATTTCGGCTGCTTCGGTCATGTCTTCGCTCCTTGGTTGCGGAGGCAAATCTATGCGCCGGGCAAACCGGCCGGGAGTAACAAGCTTGTCGGGAAACCGGGCACCTGCCGCGCCGTCCAGCGGCAGGCGCGGCCACGGCCGAAGCGGTCGGCCTTGCCGATTGCCGCGAGCCCTTCGAGCGCGCGCTGGACGGTGCGCGGGCTGACGTCGAGCGCGAGCGCGAGCGCCGAGCTCGACCATGCCTCGCCATCGGCGAGCAGCGCGAGGATGTCGGCATGCGGCTCTTCGCGTGGCGGGATCAGGATGGCGATCGGGCGGTCGTCGCGGGGATGCAGGATGAAGCCGTCCTCGGTGGCGCGGATGTCGGCCAGCGGATCGAGCTCGGCGCGCAGCCGGCCGATCTCGACGCGCAGCCGTGCGCGATGCGATTCATCGGCCTCGCGCGCGCGGAACGCCCGTTGCAGGAGAGCGAGGCGGGCGACGTCGTGCGGCCACGCCTCTGCAAGGGCACGGGCGAGGGCGAAGAGGACCGGGCGATTGCCGAGCGGTACGGTCGTTCCTCCCGCGCGAATGGCGTTGCGGCAGGCATCGACGACCAGCGTGTTCGAAGCCAGCAGGGCTTCGACGCCGGCGAGATCGACCTGTGTTTCCCCTTGAGGCGTGCGCAACCGGGCGGCCGGTGCGGCAAGACTGTCGATGGCGCGCTCGACCTCGGCCGTCAGCCCGGGGATGCCGGCTTGCTTCGCCGCCGCCACCGCGCGGGCGAGCGCCGCGCTTGCCGGGGCGGCTTCGATACGGCGCATGGCGATGCCGGCCGCGACCAGCCAGGCGGCGGCGCGCGAGGCGGGGGGCAGGGAAACGGGATCGATCGCCTCGAGCGTGCGTGCGGCGGGGTCGAGCTGGCCGATCAGCAGCAGCCGTCGTGCCTTGAGATAGGCGGCATGGGCGGCGTTGGCGCGGTCGCCATGGGCTTCGAGCGTTGCCCGCGCATCGTCCAGCGGTTGCGCTCCCTCGCCGAGATCGCGGGAGACGAGGGCGATCTCTGCCTCCGCGACGATGCAGCGGGCGCGGGCGACCGGCTCGCGGCTGCCGAAGGCACGCGCGGCGCGGCGCAGCAGAGCGCGCGCGAGCGCGAGGTCGCCGAGCTGGGCCATGGCGATGCCGCGCAGCGCCAGGGCGGACGGATCCTCGCGCAGCGCGACGCGGTCGAGCGCGGCGAGCGCATCCCCCGCGGCGAGCGCGCGGGCGGCGGCGTTGATCAGCGAGTCCATAATCGCGTCACACTTGTAACTCTCACCCGCGCGCGGCCCGTCCCTAGGTTCATCGAACCAACCACGACGGAGCATGGCGATGTCCGCAGCGGCAAACAAGGCGACCGGGAAACCGGCATGGCTCGCGCTTGCCGCGGCGCCGGTATTCGCGGCGATGGCGCTGATCTCCGCCACCGACGCGCCGCCGCTGTCGATGTGCGCGGCGGGCAGCACGCTGCTGCCGGTCGACGGCATGACCGCGATGTACTTGCTGATGAGCCTGTTTCACCTGCCGCCCTGGCTGACGCTGGCCGGGCGATGAACCCCGGAAGGAGAAGAGAGATGCACCATGAAATCGTATCGCGCGAGGAATGGATGTCGGCGCGCAAGGCGCTGTTCGAGAAGGAACGCGCGATGACTCACGCGCTTGACGCGCTACGCGTCGAGCGGCGCGGATTGCCCTGGGTGAAGGTCGAGAAACGCTATGTGTTCGAGGGGCCGGACGGGCCGCGATCGCTCAGCGATCTGTTCGGGGAGCGCAGCCAGCTCGCCGTCTATCACTTCATGCTGACGCCGGGGAAGGATCACCTCTGCCCGGGCTGCTCCTACACGATGGACCATGTCGATCCGGCGCGGCAGCATTTCGAGCATGCCGACCTGGCCTTCGCGGCGGTCTCACGCGCGCCGATCGCGCAGATCGAGGCGGCGAGGGCGCGGATGGGGTGGACTTTTCCCTGGGTGTCGTCGGGCGAGAGCGACTTCAACTACGACTTCTGCGTCTCGTTCACCGAAGAGGAGCGCGAGGCGGGGACGGCGCTCTACAATTACGGTCTGACGACGATCCAGCGCAGCGCCGACATGTTCGGAGTCAGCGTGTTCGCGAAGAACGACGCGGGCGAGATCTTTCACAGCTATTCGACCTATCACCGCGGCACCGAGCTGCTGATGGGGGCGATGAACTGGCTCGACCTCGCCCCCAAGGGCCGCAACGAAACCGGCGGCACCATGAGCTGGGTGCGGCTGCACGACGAATATTGACGCGCTGCGGCGTTCCGGCCTCAGCGCCGGGGCGCCGTCTTGCACTGGACATAGACCGGGTTGCCGATCAGCAGCTTGCGGTCCTCGGGGCCCAAGACATTGACCGCGATCCAGCCGCAGGCGGCGGTGCGGGGGATGCCGAAGCGGGTCGCGGGCGCGAGCGGCGCCCGTGCATGCTCCTTGCCGTTGGCGATGAGTTGCACGGTTCCGGCCTCGACGCCGGTGACGAGAGCCTCGACCTGGATGGTCGCGGCGGGTGCGGTGATGGTCTCGCCCATCGCTACGCGCGTCGTGCCCGATACGGCCGCGACCTCGAGCATCCGGTCGCGCGTCCCCTGGACATCGATGAACACATTGCCCGCGCGGATGCCGTCGAGGATCGCGGGCTGGGAAAGCTCGCGGGCGCGGACGACGGTGGAGGGACGACCGATCGGCGCGCTGCCCGGACGAGCGGTGTCGGGATCGTGATTGTCGCTGCTGCCAATGCCGGTGATGCGGAACCCGCGGTTGAGCTTGTCGTACCAGAAGTCGAGCCCGGCGAGCGGCGGCTGGGTGGTGAGGCCGTTGATCGCCTCGATTGCCGTCACCTTGCTCCAGTCCGTATCCGGCCAGACCCAGCCGCAGCCCATGCACGCCTCGCCCGAGGGGAGCGCAGGGTGGTTGACCGAGAGGATCGCGCCCGCCTCGGCGACATCCTTCTGCAGCGCGGCGACATTCGGCACGCTGGGGCTGCCGACGCGGAAGTCGACCCAGCGCGACTGGCCAAAGATGTTGGCATGGCCGCCAAAGGTGGTGATCTCCGCGCCCGGGATCAGCAGCAGCTTGTCGTGGAAGGGCTGAAGCTCGCGCAGCGCGGAGAAGTGCGAGCTGGTGTTGTGATCGGTGACCGCGATGAAATCGAGGCCCGCTTGTGCCGCGGTTTCGACGGTGCGGTAGAGCGGGCAGGGGACGCGCTTGCCCAGCTGGCTGGCGCAGCTGCCGTCCGAATGCGCGTCGTGCATGTGCAGGTCGCCGCGATACCAGCCGGGGCCGGTCCTGAGCGGCGCGTCGGCGATGGCGGCGCTGGCGTTGAGGGCGGTGCCGCGGTCGAAGAAGACCTCGACGCGGTACGCGCTGCGGGCGTCCTTGCGGGCGTTGGGGACGCCGAACTGGACGTGCCAGCGGCCGGCGGGCAGCGCGCCGGGGAGGTAACCCGGCGTGGCATCGCTTTCGCTCAGGGTGAAGCGGTCGCGCGTGCCCCCGCTCCAGCCGCGGAAGCGCTGGGGATCGAAGATGCCCAGATCGACCACGGTCCTGTTCGCCTTGTCATAGGTCAGGCGGACGGTGATCCGTTCGACGCCCGCGGGGACGTCGAACGGGATCGCCTTGTAGGTCTGATGATCGGCGCCGGTGATCTCGCCGGTGACGGTACGGTCCGCCTCCTGCGCCGCGGCGGGCGTGGCGAGACATGCAAGTGCCGCGAGCAGGAGACGGACGCGCATCAGAACTTGAAGTCCACGGCGAAGCGGAAGTTGCGGCCGAGGATCGGGCGGCCGATGAACAACAGGTCGTTGGCCTGGCCGCTGGTCAGCTCGCCCGCGCGCGGATTGCCTTCGGTGAGGCCGATCGTGTTGGTGAGGTTGTCGCCATAGGCCCAGAGCTGGATGTTCTCGGTCACCTTGAAGCGCACGCTGGCGTTGACCACGGTGTAGGCGGGCAGCTCCGACGTGTTCGCCGCATCGGCATAGCGCTTGGTGTAGTGCTCGACATCGGCCTGCGCGCGGAAACGGTCGCCGAACAGCGTGACCGCCGGGGTTGCACGCAACGCGAGCTTGGGCACGCGCAGCAGCTGGTTACCCGAATAGTCGCGGTTGATCAGCGTCGGCTGGCCGTTGGCAGTGCCGAGTTCGGCGTAGCGCAGGTTGCGGAAGGTCGGCTCCTGCCAGGTCGCGTTGAGCGTGAAGTCGAACCACGGCGCGGGGCGCACCGTGCCCTCGAACTCGACGCCATAGGCGCGCGTGTCGGTATAGACGGTCTGGCTGACATAGCCGTTGGTCGCCGTGTCGAATCGCGTATTGCCGATGCCGTAGGAATCGAAATCGGTGAGGAACGCGGTGGCGTAGAGGCTGAGGAAGCGCGAACCGTATTTGAGGCCCGCTTCCCACATGTCGATGCCCTGCGTGACCGGCTGGGCGGTGGCGCTGGTGATGAAGCTGCCGACGCTGGGCAGGCGGAAGGCCGAGGTGTAGCGCGCGAAGACGCCGGCATTGTCCATGAACTTCCAGTCGGCGCCGAGCGTCCAGCCGAGCTTGTCGAACTTGCGGTCGAAGGGGGTGAACACGCCGTTGCCGGTGAGTACGCTGTCGTCGGCGAGGATCGCGGCATTGCCGAGATTGACGGTGCGGCTGCCTTCCTGCGCGCCGCGCGTGGTCACTTCCTCGTACCGCAGGCCGCCGTCGATGCGCAGCGCCGGGGTGATCTGCCACTCGTCAGAAGCGTAGATGGCGAAGGTGCTCTGCGAGCCATAGCCGTTGGCGAATTCGGAGCCGTAGCGCGCGACGCCATTCTCGGTGAGCGAGCCGACAACCTGACCCGCCGCGTTGAGCGCGACGAGGTTGAGCAGGCGGCTGTTGTTCGACACGTCCTGAACGGTCGAGGCCGAGTAGCGGCGGAAGGTCTCGTCGATATGCGCGTAGTAGATGCCGACCGCGACGTCGTGCGTGCCCGCCGCCTCGAACCGCCGCGCGATCCGCACGTCGTTGAGCAGTTCGCTTTCCTCGATCGTCACCGGGCGCGCGGCGTTGATGAACACGTCGCCATTGCCGTTCTCGCCGGTGACGTTGAAGGCGGTGCCGTCATCGACATAGCGCAGCTGGACGCTGGTCGCGCCCGGGAACGCCGTCAGGACCTGCGGGCGATAGGTGTTGAGGAACGCCGTCGCGGTGCTGATCGAGGCGGGGTAGACGCCGTTGCGCACGGTGTTCGAATCCCGGTAGCGCAGCTTGTGGCTGAGCTTCCAGCCGTCGCCGAACTCCCAGTCGGTGATCCAGCTGAGCTGATCGAGCCGGATGCGCGAGCCTTCTTCCTGGCGGAAATCGACCGGGCCGGTCGCGCTCCTGAGCGTCAGGCGGCGGGTCTGGCGGCTGGCGGTGGTGCCGTAATGCGGGTCGAAACCCGGCAGGCCGACGATGTCGCCTTCCGAATCCTTGGTCAGCGGGATGCCGGTGTAGAAGATCGCGTTGTCGGCGAGGTGCTTGTAGCTGATCGAGGTGCGGCCGCCGGCGAATTCGCCATGTACCGCGGCGCGGATCTGGCCGCCCTTGTTGCCGGCATAGCCCGGATCGCGCACGCCGCGCTCGTTGCGATAGAAGCCGCCGACATCGACCGACCAGCCTTCGGCCACCGGCATGCCGACCCACGCATCGAAGCGGTAGAGATCGGCGGTCGGGCCATAGAGCAGGCGGGCATTGCCCTTGAGTTCGGTCATCGCGCGGCGGGTGATGTAATTGACCACGCCGCCCGGCGCGTTGGAGTAGAACACCGAGGACGGGCCGCCGCGCACCACTTCGATCCGGTCGATCGATTCATCGATGCGGAAGGCCTGATCGGCGTTCAAATAGCCGAGCGCGGGATCGTGCTGAACGGGCAGGCCGTCCTCGAGCAGGTTGATCGACCCGAAGCCGTCGACCGGGATGCCGCGCGCGCGGACATTGCCCGATCCTTCGCCGCCCGACGCCTCGACCCAGAAGCCGGGAACCGACTTCAGCGTCTCGGTCACGCTCGACGGCGCGCGCGAGCGCAGCATGTCGTTCGACAGCGTGGTGATCGCATAGCTGGTGTCGAGCTTGGTGCGCTCGCCCGCGCCTGCGCGGCCGGTGACGATGATCTCGCCATCCTGGCTGTCGGCTTCGGACTCGGCGCCGGTTGCCTGATCCTGCGCCAGCGCGGGCAGGCTGACGGAGAGCAGAAGCGCGGAAACGCTGGCGCGGGCGAGCGCCTTGCGGATGATCATGGTCGTCCCCTTTGGATGTTACGGGCAGCAAGACTGCCGGGGCGCCCTAGGGGTAACCGGTTTCACATTGGCGGCGGGTCGATGACCGGGCGGTTACAGCACGATGACCGGTTGGCGACGTCAGCCGGGAATCGGGGTCGACCTTCCATCCGGCCCGACTGCGACCATGGTGAAGGTGGCGGCGGCGGAGCGGCGGCGCTCGCCGGTGAGCAGGTCCTCCGCCCACAGCTCGACCGCAACCGCGACCGAGCTGCGGCCCTGCATGCGGATGCGCGAGACCAGTTCGACCATCTCCCCCGCGCGGATCGGGGAGGTGAAGTCGATCCGGTCGGACGCGGCCATCACCATCACTGCGCGGGCATGGCGGGTGGCGGCGATGAAGGCGGCCTTGCCCATCATCCTGAGCGCGTCGCCGCCATAAAGGGTGCCGTAATGGTTGGTCTGGGGCGGGAAGACCATCTCGGCCATGCGCAGCACGCCGGGCTCGGGTTCCGAGGCAGGCGCGATTGGAGGCAGGGGCAGGCGGGTGCCCGGTCCCTTGACCGCGACGAGGGTGAAAATCCCGCGCGTACACAGCCGCCGCTCGCCGCTGACCGGCGCTTCGGCGACCAATGTGATCTCGGCATCGAGCGAAGCGGTGCCGACGCGGACGATGCGACCGGACGCCTCGACCATCTCGCCCGCGCGCGCCGGGGCGGCGAAATCGATGCGCTGCGAGGCGGCGGTGACGAAGGGCGCGCGGCCATGGCGGCTGGCGGCAAGGAACGCGACCTTGTCCATATGCGCGAGCGCCACGCCGCCGAACAAGGTGCCGTGGTGATTGGTGTCACCCGGAAAGACCATGTCGATCAGGCGGACGATCGGTTCTGCGGTGGCTTCAGTCATCGTTCTCAAATCCCGAATGGGGCGGGATGACGACCGGGCATGCACGATTGCGCGCCGGCGCAAGGCCGGCGGCGCGTGCAAGCGGCCAGACCGGGCACCCCGCCGGTGGACGTTATGGCGTCGCGGGCAGGTCTCCTGGCTTGCGGGTCAATGCGGACGGCCCGGCCTTCCCGGAGCACGCTCCAGTGACACATGGAAGGCCGCCGCTCGCCGCTTACAGTTGCGGGGGCAGCACCGGGCTCGCACCGGTTTCCCGTCTTAGCTCCGGCGCGGACGGACCGGCCGGAGAACCTTCGACCCCGCCAGCATCGCGCCGGTGGGATCGAACGTCAATAGAGATATAAAGAATTCTTTATATCTTCAGCCGGGAGGTCCTTTGAGTTCGACCACATTGCCCTCGGGATCGCGGATATAGAAGGAGGGGCCTTCTCCCTCGGCGCCGTAGCGCGGGCCTTCTTCGATGATCGCGACATCGTGCGCGGCAAGGTGCGCGCGCAACGCGGGATCGTCGAACGGCTCGATCGCGAGCGCGAAATGATCGAGGTTGCGTCCCTCCTTGCCCGGGGCGGCGCCGCCGCGCGCGCCGAGCTGGCCGTCAAGGGTGACGAGGTCGATCAGCGAGGCGCCGGCACGGAGCTGGTAGAGGCCGAGCTCGGGCTGCGCGCGCTCGTCCGTGCAGCCGAGAACCGCGTGGTAGAAGGCCAGCATGCGCGGCAGATCGGCGACGCGCAGCACGATATGGTCGAGTCCGCGCATCGCGAAGGGTTGGGTCATGGCTCTCTCCTGCCGGGGCGGCAGCGGCCGCCCCCGCTCAATGACGGAGATGATCGCGCAGTTCCACCCAGTCGGGCAGCTTCCTGTCGAAGCCGACGGTATGCAGCGGGCTGGACGAGGGAAGGGCGACGGTCGCATAGCGGGTTGCGCCCAGTTGCTTCAGCCCGTGTTTCAGCGCGGTGCCGCCGTTGAAGGCGATGGCACGCAGATCCGGGAGTGTCGCGGCAAGCGCGGCGATGTCGTTGGGCGCGATCCCGCTAAGTGCGGCATCGGTGCTGCCCGGCCGATGCGCGGTGGCGACGACGTCCCACAGCCCGACATGCGCCTCGAGCAACGCGGCGAGACGTTCGGGATAGGCGAGGGCGGTGAGGTCGCGATCGACCACCGCCGACATCAGCCGCCAGAACTGGTTCTGCGGATGGGCGTAATATTGCCGCGCGGCGAGCGAACGATCGCCGGGCAGGCTGCCGCAGATCAGCACGCGCACAGCGCTATCGACGACGGGCGGGAAGCTGCACTTGCGGGGAGTTGATTGCGACACGCCGCCGTCCTAGCATCCGGCCATGGCGCGCGCGATCACCCGCTATGCCGATTTCTGGCCCTATTATCTTCGTGAGCATGCGAAGGCGCAGACACGGGCGCTGCACTATGCCGGGACGATGCTGACCTTCGCGGCGCTGGCGGCGGGAATCTGGCTCAGCAGCTGGTGGTTCCTCGCCATTCCGCTGGCCGGCTACGGCTTCGCCTGGGCCGCGCATTTCGGGGTGGAGAAGAACCGCCCGGCAACCTTCACCTATCCGCTCTGGTCGCTGGTCAGCGACTATCGCATGTTCTTCCTTTGGCTCGGCGGGCGGCTCGGCCCGCACCTGCAGCGGGCCGGGGTCGCTTAGCGCTGCTTCAGCGACCGGCGCATTTCCTTCAGCGCGCGTTCCGTGGCCTCCCGCGCGACCTGGGAGGTGGCACGAGCGACTTTCGCACTCTTCATCGCTCGCTCGACATGACGGTTCGCGCGTTCCGAGATGCGGCCCGACATTGCGTGCAGCTCGTCATCCATCGGGATGCGCTTGCCGTTGGCGCAATGCAGCGTGTCGTTGCCGATATTGACGTTGTCGCTCCAGGTCTCATTCTCTCCATAGCCGCATTTCCGTGCGATCAGCGCCCGGTCCTCCGCGGTGACGATCGGGCCCTGGGCAGCCATTTCGCTCTCTACCGCCGCGGACAATCTCTTCTCGGCGGTTTCGCGGGCGCTGCCCGGAGCGGCGGCGAATGCCGCGACAGAGAGGATCGCAAGATACGCAATACGAGGCATTCGTCGTCTCCCAACCTTATGACTACAGTTGTAGTCAATGGCCGGGAGCGGGTCAAGCGGCTGCGTCAGGATGTTGCCCCGCGCCAAGCATCGCTTGCTTGCCGTGCACGGCAGGCCGTGCAAATGGTCGCGCCATGCAAGTCGCAAACGATACAATCGCGCTGATCGGCAACACCCCGCTGGTGCGGCTCAAGGGCCCCAGCGCAGCGGCAGGCTGCGACATCTACGGCAAGTGCGAGTTCGCCAATCCGGGCGCCAGCGTGAAGGATCGCGCGGCGCTGTTCATCGTGCAGGATGCCGAGGCGCGCGGCCTGCTCGCTCCGGGCGGCACGATCGTCGAGGGGACGGCCGGCAATACCGGCATCGGGCTGGCGCTGGTCGGCAATGCCAAGGGCTACAAGACGATCATCGTCATGCCCGAGACGCAGAGCCGCGAGAAGATGGACACGCTGCGCGCGCTCGGCGCCGAACTCGTCCTCGTCCCCGCCGCGCCCTATTCGAACCCCGGCCATTTCGTGCACACCAGCCGCCGCATCGCCGAGGAAACGCCCAACGCGATCTGGGCGAACCAGTTCGACAATATCGCCAACCGCAAGGCGCATATTGTCGGCACCGCCGAAGAGATCTGGACGCAGATGGAGGGCCGGATCGACGGCTTCACCTGTGCGGCCGGCACCGGCGGGACGATCGCGGGTGTCGGTCTGGGCCTCAAGGAAAAGGACGAGCGTGTGACGATCGCGCTGTCCGACCCGCACGGCGCCGCGCTCTACGAATATTACGCCCATGGCGAGCTCAAGGCCGAGGGCAGCTCGGTCGCCGAGGGAATCGGGCAGGGACGAATTACCGCCAATCTCGAGGGCGCGCCGATCGACACCCAGTTCCGCATCTCCGACGAGGAGGGGCTCGAATGGGTCGAGCGGCTGCTGGCGGAGGAGGGGCTGTGCCTTGGCCTGTCCTCGGGCATCAACGTTGCGGGTGCGGTGCGTCTGGGCCGTGAGCTGGGGCCGGGCAAGCGAATCGCGACCATCCTGTGCGACACGGGTTTTCGTTATCTTTCAACGCTCTACAATCGCGATTGGCTGCAGTCCAAGGGGCTGCCGGTGCCGGCCTGGCTCGCCGGAGCCTGACGCAAGCGTAAAACAGGGGCTTCGCAAAGCGCGCAAAGGGCGTTACATTTATGCCACACCGCTATGAAGTCGCTTCCGACCGATCCCAAGCAAAGCATGATGCGCGTCATCGTCGGCGTGACCGGTCTCGCGACCGTGCTGCTGCTGATCGGCGTGGCAAGCGCGATCTTCTCGCTGGCCAATAACGAGGATCCGGTCGTTGCGGAGGGCGGCGCCAAGCCGGAGGTGGTCGCCAACATGACCGACGGCGTCATCGTCAACGATGCCGGCCTCGAAAAGGACGAGCCGATCGCGGAACTGGGCATCGCGCCGCGTACCGCCGAGACGCCGGCGCCGGCGATCACGCCCTATCCCATTCCCGAGAAATGACGGGCCGGGCTGCCTCGCCGCGGCCGTCTGACGGGAAATTGCCCCACCGCACTCCACACGCTGCCCGTCCGCTCCGCGCGGTGCAGTTTCGCGCGCGTCGTCCGGCTGGATCTATTTGGAACAGAGCAGGTCCAAAGATCGAATAGCCTGGGTACAGCCCCGATTTGAGGCAGAAAGTGGGGCTGATTACCAGAGATTCCCGCGTTCAGGCATTGAAAACCATTGGCGCTTAAGATACGCCGCTGGTTAACAGGGCAACCTTATCGTCAGCCGGAATCGGGTCCGGGGCGCGCGACGTCGTGCGCTTCCGGAGACGGGAAAGGTTTGCCCGCCGCAAGCGAGGGCGGGGAGTGAACCGAACGGGGTACAGAGGCGTGGGGCTGCAGCTGGTGGACGACAAGGGTCGTGTCGCCATCCCCTCTGCCCTGCGCGCTACCCTCGAAAAGAACAGCGGCTTTCCTGCCGACACCAAGGATGCCCGCGTCGCCATTCTCTCCAGCCACGAGAGCGACCGCTGCCTGATCGCCTATGACGAGCCCTACTTCGATGCCCTGATGGAGCGGCTCAACGCGCGTTCGCTGGAATATGCCGGCGATCGCGGGCGCGCGGATTCGAACATCTGGCGCGAAGGCGTCGGGCCGAGCGAGAATATCGCCTTCGATCCGTCGGGCCGCTTCGTCATGCCGGGGATGCTGTGCCAGCATGCCGGTATCCGCAAGTCGGGCTATGCCTTCTTCTATGGCGTCGGCCCGGTGATCGAGATCTGGGATCCCGCCACGCTGCTCGCGCACCCGTCGCTGCCCGAGAGCATGAAGGCGGCGTGCCGTTATCATCTCGAAGAGAAGAAGGTGACGCTGTGAGCGCCGCTCTGCCCGGCACGCGCCCGCACGTCTCGGTGCTCCTCGACGAGACCGTCGATGCGCTCGCGATCCAGCCCGGTTCGCGCATCGTCGACGCGACCTTTGGTGCCGGTGGCTACAGTTTGGCGTTCCTCGAGCGGGGAGCCGAGGTGGCCGCCTTTGACCGCGATCCGGACGCGATCGAAGGCGGCCAATCCATCGTCACGGCCAGCGGCGGCCGGCTGGTGCTGATCGAGGCGCCCTTTTCGGCGCTCGACAGCGAACTGGAGGCGCGCGGTCTCGTGCCCGTGGATGGCGTCGCCATGGATATCGGCGTCTCGTCGATGCAGCTCGATCAGGCCGAGCGCGGCTTCAGCTTCCAGCAGGACGGGCCGCTGTCGATGCGTATGGCGGGTGAGGGGATGACCGCCGCCGACTTCGTCAACGAAGCGGACGAGGCGGAGATCGCCGACGTCCTTTTCCACTATGGCGAGGAGCCGCGTTCGCGCCGCGTCGCAAAGGCGATCGTCGCCGCGCGCCCGCTGACGCGCACCGGCGAGCTGGCGAACGTCGTGCGCAAGGCGCTGGGCTACAAGCCGCACGACAAGAAGGACCCGGCGACGCGGACCTTCCAGGCGATCCGCATCCATGTGAATCGCGAGCTCGACGAGCTGGCAGAAGGGCTGGCCGCGGCGGAGCGGGTGCTCAAGCCCGGCGGGCGGCTGGCGGTGGTGACCTTCCACAGCCTCGAAGACCGGATGGTCAAGAAATTCCTGCGCGAGCGCTCTGGCAGCGAGCCTGCCGGTTCGCGGCATCGCCCGGCAACGGCGGCGGCGCGCGCGCCGAGCTTCGAGACCCCGGCCAAGGCAGTGCGTCCGAGCGAGGAAGAAATTGCGGCGAACCCGCGTGCCCGGTCCGCGACGCTCCGCGTCGCGCGGCGCACCGCGGCTCCGGCGTGGGTGAGTTGAGGAGGCGGAGATGGCGATCAAGGCATTGAACGGACTGGGCTGGTACGCCGCGGGGCTGATCGTGGCGCCGGGCTGTTACCTCGTCTCGTCGATGGTTGCGGCCGAGCGGACGCATGTCGAGTCCGTCGAACGCGCCATCGCCAAGGCGAAGAAGGACATTCGCCAGCTCGAAACCGAATTCGACACGCGCGCCAACCTTGCCCAGCTCGAGCGCTGGAACGGTGAGGTGATGCGCTACACCGCGCCGACCCCGCAGCAGTTCCTCGCCAGCGACACCGCGCTGGCGTCGATGCGCGCGCTCGAGACCGAGGGCGTGGCAGAGCGCTATGCGGCGATGGTGGTTCCGGAAGGGGTTCCCGACGCGATCGCCGGCTCCGCGCCGACCGTGAGCGACGCCGTCGCCGCCGTGGCGCCCGCGCCGGCCAAGCCTGTGCCGCTCAAGGCGGTGGCCGAAAAGGCCGTCGCGCCGAAGGTCGCTGCGGTGAAAGCGCCGGCCGCGACGCCGCCCGCACGGCAGCAGGCCGCAGCGGCCAAGCCGCCCAGGCCCGCGCCGAAGACCGCCCGTGAACAGGCGGTGGCTTCGCTCGATCGCAGCCTACTTCGCGATTCGAGCTTCGGCGACCTGATGAAGGGCGTCCGTGCCGAGGCGCGACGCGCGCGGTGACCGTTCTCGTCGCCCCTGCGCCCCGCAATCGCACGCGGCCGGGAAACCGGCAGGCGAGCCTTGCTGTCGCGCATGTGCGGCTGATGATCCTGGCGCTGGTGTTCGCGGCGGGCATTGCGGTGATCGTCGGGCGGCTGACGCTGCTCGCGCTGTTCGCCGAGCCGGCCGCGGCGACCAGCGTCAATGCGATGCTGGTGCCGCTGCGCGGCGATCTGGTCGACCGCAACGGCGCGCCGCTCGCGCGGACCATCGATGCCTGGTCGATCGGCGTGCGGCCCGACAAGGTGATCGGCGACAAGGGCGAGCTGGCGCGGATGCTCGCAGCGGCGCTGCCCGGCAAGAGCGAGGGCGACTATGCCAAGCTGCTGGGCAGCGATTCGCGCTTCACCTACCTTCAGCGGCGCGCGGTGCCCGAACTGGTCGCGGCGGTGCATGCGCTGGGCGAGCCGGGGATCGAGTTCGCGCGCGAACCGCAGCGCCTCTATCCGCAGGCCAGCCTCGGCGCGCATGTGCTCGGCTATCTCGACTTCGACGGCAACGGCGTCACCGGCATGGAGCTGGCGCTGAACAAGCAGCTTACCGATCCGGCGCGGCGCGGCCAGCCGGTCGCGCTCTCGCTCGACCTGCGCGCACAGGCGGCGCTGGAGAGCGAGCTGGGCGCGGCGATGACCACGTTCCAGGCCCGAGGGGCAGCTGGCGTGATCCTCGACGTCGCGAGCGGCGAAGTGATGGCGATGGCATCGCTCCCGACGTTCAATCCCAACAATATCAAGGGGTCGAACCCCGAGAGCTTCCGCAACAACGTGACGCAGAGCGTCTATGAGCTCGGCTCCAGCTTCAAGCCGCTGACCATGGCGTTCGCGATCGAGAGCGGCATCGCGACGTCGATGGCCAAGCGCTACGACGCCACCGTGCCGCTCCAGGTCGGGGGCTTCCGCATCCGCGACGATCATGCCCAGAAGCGGTGGCTCAACATCCCCGAGACGCTGATCCATTCGTCGAACATCGCGACCGCGCGCATCGCCGACGAGCTGGGGCAGCAGCGGATGGAAAGCATGTTCCGCAAGCTCGGCTTCGATCAGCGTCCGGACATCGAGCTGGGCGGCAAGGCCGCGCCGCTCTGGCCCAAATACTGGGCGCGCACGACGGTGATGACGACCGCCTATGGCCATGGCATCGCGGTGACGCCGCTCCACCTCGCCAGCGCCTATGCGGCGATGGTCAATGGCGGGGTATGGCGTCCGGCGACGCTGCGCCGGATCGAGCCGGGCAAGGCGCCCGCGGGCCGGCGTGTCGTCTCCGAGGCGACGAGCGCGCGAATGCGCCAGCTGCTGCGCCTGGTCGTGACCTACGGCACCGGCCGCAAGGCCGACGCTCCCGGCTATCGCGTCGGCGGCAAGACGGGTACCGCCGAGGTGCCCGGCGCGGGCGGTTACAAGCGCAACCAGAACGTATCGACCTTCGCGGCGGCTTTCCCGATGGACGCACCGCGCTATGTGGTGCTGGTGATGCTCGATTCGCCTGTCGGAAATGCTCAGACCCATGGCTTCTCGACCGCGGGCTGGACCGCCGCCCCTGTCGTTAGCCGCGTCATCATGCGCACCGGCGCGATGCTCGGCGTGGTGCCCGACGAGACGCGCGACGTGAATGTCTCGGACCTGACGCCGCTGCTGTGGAAGGCCGAGCCGAAGAACAAGCCCAAGGGCGCCGCGGCTGCGACCCCCATCGTCGCACCGGGAGCCGGCGAGTGAGGCGCGGTACATGAGACTGGGCGAGCTGACCGGCGGCACCGAAGACACGATCGTCACCGGCTTCGCGATCGATCATCGCAAGGTTGCGCCCGGCACGGTCTTCGGCGCCTTCCGCGGCGCGCGCTTCAACGGGGAGGACTTCATCCCGCAGGCGGTGGCGAGCGGCGCGATCGCGGTGATCGCGCGGCCCGAGACGCGCGTCGAGGGCGCGGTTCATATCGCGACGGATCATCCGCGCACCGAATTCGCGCGGATCGCGGCCAGGTTCTTCGCGCCCTTCCCCGAAACCGCAGTCGCCGTCACCGGCACCAACGGCAAGACATCGACGGTCGAGATGGTCCGTCAGCTCTGGCGCATGGCCGGGTTCAACGCCGCGTCGATCGGAACGCTGGGGGTGACCACCGCGGACGAGGCGGTATCGACGGGGCTTACAACCCCCGATGTCGTGACCTTTCTTTCCAATGTCGCGGGGCTCGCACGCGAGGGCGTGACGCATCTTTCCTTCGAGGCATCGAGCCACGGCCTGTCGCAATACCGGACCGAGGGATTGCCGGTGGCGGCTGCGGCGTTCACCAATCTCTCGCGCGACCATCTCGACTATCATGCCGACATGGCGGAGTATCTCACCGCCAAGCTGCGGCTGTTCGCCGATGTGCTCGATCCCGACGGAACCGCGGTGGTCTGGGCCGACGATCCCCATTCCGAACGCGTGATCGACATCGCGCGGATGCGCGGCAACCGGGTGATGACGGTGGGCGAGCATGGCAGCGCGATCCGGCTGGTCTCGCGTGAGCCAACCCTGCTCGACCAGAAGCTGGTGGTTGCCGTGGACGGCCAGGAGCATCGCGTCAGCCTGCCGCTGATCGGCGGCTATCAGGCGGCCAATGCACTGATCGCCGCCGGGCTGGTGATCGCCACCGGCGGCGATAGTGCGACCACGCTTTCCAATCTCTCGCGGCTGCAGCCGGTGCGCGGCCGGCTTGAACGCGCGGCGATCAGCCGGACCGGCGCCCCCATCTATGTCGATTATGCCCATACCCCCGACGCGCTCGAGGCCGCGATCGCGGCGCTGAAGCCGCACACCGTGGGGCGGCTGATCCTCGTCTTCGGCGCAGGTGGCGACCGCGATCCGGGCAAGCGCGAGCCGATGGGGCGGGCGGCGGCTGCGGGTGCCGATCTGGCGATCGTGACCGACGACAATCCGCGCGGCGAGGATCCCGCGGCGATCCGTGCCGAGATCCTGAAGGGGTGTCCGGCCGCGCTCGAAGTGGGTGATCGGCGCGGCGCGATCTTCCTCGCGGTCGGCAAGGCCGGGCCGGAGGATATCGTGCTGATCGCGGGCAAGGGGCATGAGCAGGGGCAGATCGTCGGCGATCTGGTGCTGCCCTTCGACGATGTCTCGGTGGCGCGGGAGGCGGCCGCGTGACCTGGCTTACCATCCGCAGGGAAACGGGTGGTCGCGTATGACCGAAGTCCTGTGGACCTCGGCCGAAATCGCCGCAGCGACCGGCGGCACCGCCTCCGCCGAGTTCGATGCGGGCGCCGTGGCGTTCGACAGCCGCGAGGTCGGGCCCGGTGCGCTGTTCGTGGCGCTGTCGGGCGAGACCACCGACGGGCACAACTTCCTCGATCAGGCCTTTGCGAGCGGGGCCGCGGGCGCGATCGTCTCCTCCGCGACGCCGCATCCCCATATCCTGGTCGGCGACACGATGGTCGCGCTGGAGAATCTTGCCCGCGCCGGCCGCAAGCGAATGGCAGGCGTGGTGATCGGCGTCACCGGCTCGGTCGGCAAGACCGGCACCAAGGAAGCGTTGTTCGAGTGCCTCGACCGGATGGCGCCGGGCTTCGCGCATCGCTCGGTCAAGAGCTACAACAACCATACCGGCGTGCCGCTCAGCCTTGCCCGGATGCCACGCGACGCGAAGTTCGGCGTGTTCGAGATGGGCATGAACCATGCCGGCGAACTGCTTGCGCTCACCCATATGGTCCGCCCGCATATTGCGCTGGTGACGACGATCGCACCCGCGCACACCGAATTCTTCGCGAGCGAGGCGGCGATCGCCGACGCCAAGGGCGAGATCTTCCAGGGGCTCGAGCCCGGCGGCACTGCGATCGTGCCGTTCGACAGCCCGCACCGCGACCGGCTGATCGCTGCGGCCGAAGGGCATGCTGCGCGCATCGTCACGTTCGGCCTGGGCGAGGGCGCCGATGTCCGCGCGCTGGAGATCGTGCCGGGGCAGGCGGGCGGCACCTATGTGACCGCCCAGATCGGGCCGGATCGCACCCTCGGCTTCACGCTGTCGCAGCCGGGCGACCACTGGGTCGCCAATGCGATGGCGGTGCTGGCGGCGGTCAATGCCGCGGGCGGCGACCTGGAGCAGGCGGGGCTGGCGCTGGCCGAGATGGGCGGCCTCGCGGGGCGCGGCGCGCGCTTCAAGACGTCGGTTTCCGGCGGCGAGGCGCTGGTGATCGACGAGAGCTACAACGCCAACCCGGCATCGATGCGCGCAACGCTGGCCGTGCTCGCCGCGACCCCCGCGGTGCGACGGCTGGCGGTGCTGGGCGAGATGCGTGAGCTGGGCGACCAGTCGGCCGATTTCCATGCCGGGCTTGCCGGGCCGATCAGGGATGCGAACGTCGAAGCGTTGCTCCTCGTCGGTGAGGGGATGGCGCCGCTCGCCCGCGCGCTTGAGGGGCAGGTCGATTTGGTCCATGTGCCCGACGCCGCGACTGCCCGTGAGCGCATCGAGACGATGCTCCGCCCAGGCGACGTGGTTCTCATCAAGGGTTCGAACGGGGTCGGGCTGTCGCGGGTCGTCGCGGCGCTGGCGGGAAGGCAATAGCAAGTGCTGTACGAAATCGCAGAGTGGCTGGGCTTCCCGAGCATCCTCAACCTGGTCCGCTACCTCTCGTTCCGGATTGGCGCGGCGGTGGCGACGGCGCTGATCATCGGCCTGATCATCGGCCCGCGCTTCATCGGCTGGCTGCGTGTCCGTCAGGGCAAGGGACAGCCGATCCGCAGCGACGGGCCGCAGAGCCACCTCGCCAAGCGCGGCACGCCGACCATGGGCGGGCTGATGATCCTCACCAGCCTGGCGCTGTCGGTCTTCCTGTGGATGGACCTCAACAACCCCTATGTCTGGGCGTGCATGTTCGTGACGCTCGGCTTCGGGATGATCGGGTTCCTCGACGACTATGACAAGGTTCGCAAGGCGAGCACCGCGGGGGTTTCCGGGCGGGTCCGCCTGCTCGGCGAGTTCGTCATTGCCGGCGCCGCGGCCTGGGTGATCACCCAGCAGAACGGCACCGTGCTGTATGTGCCCTTCTTCAGCCAGTTCAGCGTCGATCTCGGCTATTTCTACATCGCTTTCGCCGCCTTCACGATCGTGGCGTTCGGCAATGCGGTGAACCTGACCGACGGGCTCGACGGCCTCGCGACCATGCCGGTGATCATCGCCAGCATGGCGTTCCTGCTGATCGTCTATCTCGCCGGCAACGCGATCTACGCCAACTATCTCGGCATTCCGCATGTGCCGGGGGCGGGCGATCTTGCCATCTTCTGCGGCGCGATTGTCGGCGCGGGGCTGGCGTTCCTATGGTTCAACGCACCCCCGGCGGCGGTGTTCATGGGCGATACCGGCAGCCTCGCGCTCGGCGGCGCGCTCGGTACGATCGCGGTGGTCGCGCATCACGAGCTGGTGCTGGGGATCATCGGCGGCCTGTTCGTGGTCGAGGCGATGAGCGTGATCATCCAGGTGTTCTGGTACAAGCGCACGGGCAGGCGCATCTTCAAGATGGCGCCGATCCACCACCATTTCGAGCAGATGGGCTGGAGCGAGCCGACCGTTGTGATCCGCTTCTGGATCATCGCCTTCGTGCTGGCGCTGGCCGGCCTGTCGACGCTCAAGCTGCGATGATCGTCAGCACCTCCTGGCGCGGCAAACGCTTTGCGGTGCTGGGGCTGGCACGGTCCGGACTGGCGACCGCGCGTGCGCTGCTCGGCGCCGGCGCGCAGGTGACTGCGTGGGACGCCAAGGATGCGGTCCGTTCGACTTTCTACCCCGATCCCGCGGCGCCGGGCACGCTTACGCTCGCCGATCCGGTGGAGGCGGACCTCACCGGCTTTGCAGGCGTCGTCGTGTCGCCGGGCGTACCGATCAACAAGCATCCGATCGCTGCAAGGGCGCGCGCGGCTGGCGTGCCGCTGATCGGCGATATCGAGCTGTTCGCGCAGGCGCGCGCCGAACTGCCGGCGCACAAGGTGGTCGGCATCACCGGCACCAACGGCAAGTCGACCACGACTGCGCTGATCCACCACATCCTCGAGACCGCGGGCATCCCCGCCCGGCTCGGCGGCAATATCGGCCTCCCGATCCTCGGGCAGGAGCCGCTGCCGGAGGGCGGCATCTATGTGCTCGAGCTGTCGAGCTACCAGATTGACCTGACGCAGACGCTCGACTGCGACGTCGCGGTGCTGCTCAACATCACCCCCGACCATCTCGACCGCTATGACGGGTTCGAGCGCTATGCCGCGTCCAAGGCCGGGTTGTTCGAAATGCAGTCGAAAGGCCATGCCGCGATCATCGGGATCGGCGACGAAGCCTCGCAGGCGATCGCCAAGCAGGTGTCGCGCGCGGGCCGCGCCGAGGATCTGACCAGGATCGCACCGGGCGTGTGCATGGACCAGTCGCGCTGGCCCGCCTTGCAGGGGCCGCACAACGCCCAGAACGCGCTCGCCGCCATCGCCGCGTGCGAGGCGTTGGGAGTCGCGCAGACCGTGATCGAAGCGGGGCTGCGTAGCTTTCCCGGACTGCCGCACCGGATGGAGCGTGTCGCGACCGTAAACGGCGTGCTGTTCGTCAATGACAGCAAGGCGACCAACCCGACATCGACCGCACCCGCGCTTGAGGCGTTCGACCGGATCCACTGGATCCTGGGCGGCCTCGCCAAGACCGATGATCTCGACGCGTGCCGCCCGGGCTTCGGCCATGTCGTGCGCGCCTACACGATCGGTGATGCGACCGAGCTGTTCGCAGGCCTGCTCAAGGATGAATTTCCGGTCGAGGAGAGCGGCACGCTTTCTGCCGCAGTGAAGGCCGCGGCCGCTCGGGCGCAGCCGGGGGAGACGGTGCTGCTGTCGCCCGCCTGCGCTTCCTTCGACCAGTTCCGGGATTTCGAGGATCGCGGGGCGCAATTCCGTGAAGCGGTGGGGGCGCTGCGATGACCGATGTGAGGCGCAACCTTCCCGTCGTGCGCAGCAAGGGCTGGCGCGCGCGGGTCGAGGACAAGCTGAGCCGCGGAAGCAATTCGAGCTTCGGCCTGTGGTTCTGGGAAATCGACCGTATCCTGCTGCTGCTCGCGGTGCTGCTGATCGGTATCGGGCTGGTCGCGGTCGCCGCCGCATCGCCTGCTTCGGCGGTGCGCTATTCGGACGGAACCACCCAGTTCGCCTCGATGCACTATTTCTGGCGCCAGGCGGTCTGGGTCGGTCTGTCGGTGCCGGTGCTGCTCATCGTCTCGATGCTGCCGGTCGCCTATGCGCGGCGCATGGCGATCCTGGGCACCGCGGTGTGCATCGTGCTGGTCGCCGTCGCGGCCTTTTTCGGCGCGGAGATCAACGGTGCGCGGCGCTGGATCGGCTTCGGCTTTGCGAGCGTGCAGCCGTCGGAGTTCCTCAAGCCCTTCTTCATCGTCACCATCGCCTGGCTGCTCTCGATGCGGTCGAAGGATGCCGACCTGCCCGTGATCCCGCTGACCGGCGTGCTGACCGCGATCGTCGCGGCGCTGCTGATGAAGCAGCCCGATTTCGGGCAGACGATGGTGTTCGGCCTGGTGTGGATCGTGCTGCTGATGCTCGCGGGCATCTCCACCCGCGCGATGGGCGTGCTCGGCGGTGGCGCCATCGCCGGCGTGATCGCGGCCTATCTCTTCTACGATACTGCGCGCACCCGCATCGACAGCTTCCTGTTCCCCGATCCCGAAAAGGCGGCGGCGGAGCATTATCAGACCGATATGGCGCATGCGGTGCTCACCGGCGGCGGCGCGACCGGTACCGGGCCGGGCGGCGGCACCGTCAAGTTCAAGCTGCCCGAGGCGCATACCGACTATATCTTCTCGGTCGTGGGCGAGGAATTCGGGCTGATCGCGTGCATCGGCATCGCGATCCTCTATCTCGCGATCATCCTGCGCGTGCTGATCAGGCTGCTCGACGAGGAGGACAGTTTCCGCATGCTCGCGGCGGCGGGGCTGGCGGCCCAATTCGGGATTCAGGCGCTGATCAACATGGCGGTGAACACCGGCCTTGCGCCGTCCAAGGGCATGACCTTGCCGTTCATTTCCTATGGCGGTTCGTCGATGGTCGCGCTGTCGATCGGGATGGGACTATTGCTCGCCTTCACGCGGCGGAATCCGTATCTCAAGCGTTCGCCTTATACGGTTCGGGGAAGCGGTTGATGAAGAGGGTGTGTACTCATAGCCGGGAACGGCCTGGATCGCCCGGAGAAGCCCGCCTGCTAGGAGCGCAGCGCAGACGCGTAGCTGAAGCTACGCGCAAGCAAGCGACGACGCGGGCGAGCTTCTCCGGGCGATCGCGTAGCGGCGGGCGAATTTTGGCGCATGGCGTCGTCGCTCGTCGGTTACGATGGAACCCCATCGCTCCCTCCTCGCTCCTAGCCATGCGCCAAAATTCGCTCCGTCCAGGTCATTCCCGGCTATGAGTACACACCCTATGGGAAAGCGTTACGTTCTGGCAGCCGGGGGCACGGGCGGGCACATGGTCCCGGCGGCGGCGCTGGCGACCGAGCTGATGCGGCGCGGCCACAAGGTCGCCTTGGTGTCGGACGAGCGCGGGGTGCGCTTTCCGGACCTGTTCGACGGGATCGAGACGCGCGTCGTTCCGGCTTCGCGCTTCTCGGGCGGCCCGATCGGCTGGCTGCGCGCCGCCAATGCGATGCGCAAGGGGCGGGCGCAGGCGCGCGCGCTCTATCGCGAGTTCCGGCCCTCGGCGGTGATCGCGTTCGGCGGCTATGCCTCGCTTCCCGCGCTGATGGCGGCCTTCTCGGCGAAGGTGCCGGCGGTGATCCATGAACAGAACGCCGTGCTCGGCCGGGTCAACCGGTTGGTCGCGGGCAAGGTCGCGGCGATCGCGACGAGCTATGCCGATGTCGAGCGGCTGAAACCCGCCTACGAGGCCAAGACCCATCTGGTCGGCAATCCGGTGCGGCAGGCGGTGCTCGACCTGCGCCTGCGCCCCTATCCACCGCTGGACGAGGACAGCATCTTCCGCGTGCTCGTCACCGGCGGCAGCCAGGGCGCGTCGGTCCTGTCGCAGGTCGTGCCCGATGGCCTCGCGCTGCTCCCCGTCCATTTCCGGCGGCGGCTTCAGGTGACGCATCAGGCGCGCGTCGAGGATATCGACGAAGTGCGCCGTAAATATGCCGATCACGGCATTCCGGCGGAGATCGCGACCTATCTGCCCGACCTGCCCGAACGTCTCGCCTGGGCGCATCTGGTGATCGCGCGCGCAGGTGCCTCGACCATTGCCGAGCTGACCGCGGCGGGCCGCCCGGCGATCCTCGTGCCCTTGCCCTCGGCGACCGACGACCACCAGACCGCCAATGCGCGCGAGATCAGCGAGGCGGGCGGGGCGCGGACGATTCCCCAGCGCGCCTTCACCGCTTCGGAACTCGCCAAGCAGATGCAGAAACTGGGGCTTGAGCCGGACGCGCTCGCCAATGCCGCGGCCTGCGCGCGCAGCGTCGGCCGGCCCGATGCGGTACGCGACCTGGCGGACCTGGTTGAATCGATCGACGCCGACTGGGCTTCGGCGGGACAGGGGCACGCGAAACCTATCACTATCGAGAAAGCAGCGTATGCGTAAGGGACGCCTCCTGCGAGGCTTGGGCGCATGAAGGGCGTCGCCAAGGATATCGGCACCATCCATTTCGTCGGCATCGGCGGGATCGGCATGTCCGGCATCGCCGAGGTGATGCACAATCTCGGCTACAAGGTTCAGGGTAGCGACAGTGCCGAGGGCTATGTGGTCGAGGGGCTGCGCAAGCGCGGCATCCATATCGCGATCGGCCAGTCGGCGGACAATCTGGGCGACGCTGCGGTGGTGGTCACCTCGACCGCGATCAAGCGCGACAATCCCGAGGTCCAGGCCGCCTATGCCCGCCGCATCCCCGTGGTGCGCCGCGCGGAGATGCTGGCCGAACTGATGCGCCTCAAGTCCACCGTCGCGGTGGCGGGCACGCATGGCAAGACCACGACGACCAGCATGATCGCGGCGTTGCTGGACGCGGGCGGGATCGATCCGACCGTGATCAACGGCGGCATCATCAACCAGTATGGCTCCAACGCGCGCCTCGGCGACAGCGAGTGGATGGTGGTCGAGGCCGATGAGAGCGACGGCAGCTTCCTGCGGCTCGACGGCACGATCGCGGTCGTCACCAACATCGATCCCGAGCATCTCGATCACTATGGCAGCTTCGAGAAGGCGAAAGACGCCTATGTCGAGTTCGTCGAGAATGTGCCCTTCTACGGCGCGGCGCTGCTGTGCCTCGACCATCCCGAAGTGCAGGCGATCATTCCGCGCGTGCGCGACCGGCGCATCGTGACCTATGGCTTTGCGGCGTCGGCGGATGTGCGCGGGGTCAACGTCCAGCCCTATCCGGGCGGCAACCGGTTCGAGGCGATCATCCGCAGCCGCGACGGGACGACGCGCTCGATCGAGGGGATCGACCTGCCGATGCCCGGCCGGCACAATGTCCAGAACGCGCTCGCCGCGATCGGCGTGGCGCTGGAGATGGGCATCGACGACGCAACCATCCAGAACGGCTTCGCCAAGTTCGGCGGGGTCAAGCGCCGCTTCACCAAGGTCGGCGAGATCGGCTTTGCGGGCGCCAGTCCCGCGATCGTGATCGACGATTACGGCCACCACCCGGTCGAGATCCGCGCGGTGCTGGCGGCGGCGCGCGAGAGCGTGGAGGGCAGGGTGATCGCGGTCGTACAGCCGCACCGCTATTCGCGGCTCGGCAATCTGATGGACGACTTCGCCCAGGCGTTCAACGACGCAGACATGGTGTTCGTCACCCCGGTCTATGCCGCGGGCGAGGCACCGGTCGAGGGCGTCGACGCCGACGCGCTGGTCGCGCGCACCAGCGAGCGTGGGCACCGGTCGGCGGCGGCCATCGCCGATGCGGCGGCGCTGGCGAGCAAGATCGCCGAGATCGCGCAGCCGGGTGACCTGATCGTCTGCCTCGGCGCGGGCGACATCACCAAATGGGCCGCGGGCCTTGCGGACGCCGTCAACGAACAGCGGAGCATCATCGCATGAGCGACTGGTTCACCCTCGCCACCGACATGCAGCGCGAGATCATCCGCGCGCAGAAGGCGCATCTCGACGCAGCCCAGCGGCTGCTCGATGCGGGGCAGCAGGTGAACGACCTCCAGCAGGCCGGGCAGAAGGCGGCCGAGGCGAACCTCAAATACTGGAAGCAATGGGCGAAATTGTGGGGGATGAAGTGAGCGTATCGCTGCTCCCCAAGGTTCGCGGCAAGCTCACCGCCGATGCGCCGCTGGCCCCGCTCGTCTGGTTCAAGAGCGGCGGCAATGCGCAATGGCTGTTCGAGCCGGCGGATATCGATGACCTCGCCGATTTTCTGCGCGAGCTAGATGCGGACGTGCCGGTGATGGCGCTCGGCCTCGGCTCCAATTTGATCGTGCGCGACGGCGGGGTGCCGGGCGTGGTGGTGCGGCTGGGCAAACCTTTCGCCAAGGTCGAGCGGATTGACGCGACGACGCTGAAGTGCGGTGGCGGGGCGAGTGGGATTCTCGTGTCCTCCTCGGCGCGCGATGCCGGAGTCGGCGGCGTCGCGTTCCTGCGCTCGATTCCCGGCACCGTCGGCGGTTTCGTGCGGATGAATGGCGGCGCCTACGGCCGTGAGACGGCTGACGTTCTGGTCGATTGTGAAGTGGTGTTGCGTTCGGGCCAGCGGAAGATCTTGGGCGTTGAAGAGCTCGGCTACACTTACCGTCATTCCGAGTTGCCGGAAGGCGCAGTTGTCGTGAGCGCCACCTTCCGTGGCCATATCGACGACCCTGCGGCCATCCAGGCCGAGATGGACCGCATCGCCGCCGCGCGCGAGGAATCGCAGCCGCTGCGCAGCAAGACCGGTGGATCGACCTTCAAGAACCCGCCGGGCGACAAGGCGTGGCGGCTGGTCGATGCGGCGGGCTGCCGGGGCTTGCGCAAGGGCGGCGCGCAAGTGAGCGAGAAGCACACCAACTTCCTCCTCAACACCGGCGACGCGACCAGCGCGGATATCGAGGGGCTGGGCGAAGAGGTGCGGGCGAAGGTCAAGGCGCAGTCGGGCGTCGAGCTGGAATGGGAAATCCAGCGCGTGGGAGTATCGAAGTGAGCGTAACCCCCCTCCATATCGTGGTCCTCATGGGCGGCTGGTCGGCGGAGCGTCCGGTGTCGCTGATGTCGGGCTCCGGCATCGCCGATGCGCTGGAATCGCTCGGCCACACCGTCACGCGGATCGACATGGGCCGCGACGTCGCGGGGAAGCTCGCCGCGGCCAATCCCGATCTCGTCTTCAACGCGCTGCACGGCACGCCTGGCGAGGACGGCACGGTACAGGGGATGCTCGACCTGATGGGCCTGCGCTACACGCATAGCGGCATGGTCACCTCGGTCATCGCGATCGACAAGGTGCTGACCAAGCAGGCGCTGGTGCCGCAGGGCATCCCGATGCCGGGCGGGCGCATCGTCCGCACCGAGGAACTCTACCGCCGCGATCCCATGCCGCGGCCTTATGTGCTGAAGCCCGTCAACGAAGGGTCGTCGGTCGGCGTGGCGATCGTCACCGCCGAGGGCAACACCGGCAATCCGATCTCGCCCCAGGCGACCGGGCCATGGCAGGAGTTCGACGAACTGCTCGCCGAGCCGTTCATCCGCGGGCGCGAGCTGACCACCGCAGTGCTCGGCGACCAGGCGCTGCTGGTGACCGAGCTCAGGCCGAAGAGCGGCTTCTACGATTTCGACGCCAAATACACCGACGGCATGACCGACCATATCTGTCCGGCGGAGATCCCCGACGAGATCACTGAGGCGTGCAAGCGCCTCGCGCTCGAGGCGCACCGCCTGCTCGGCTGCAAGGGCTGTTCGCGCTCGGACTTCCGCTGGGACGACAATCTGGGCGTCGAGGGGCTGTTCCTGCTCGAGGTGAACACGCAGCCGGGGATGACCCCGCTGAGCCTCGTCCCCGAACAGGCGAAGCACCTGGGCATGAGCTATGCGCAGCTGGTGCAGGCGATCGTCGACGAGGCGATGGCCGATGCGCCGGCAATGGCGGAGGCGGCCGGATGAGCCGCAAACCCAGCCCGGCCCGGCGCCCCGCGGTCAAGCCCAAGCGGCGCGCGCAGCAGCCGAAGAAGAAGCAGGCGAACGTGCTCGACCTGGCGGTCGCGGCGCTGCCGGTCAGCGAGGCGACGCTCCACAAGATCACGGTCTGGGGCATTACCGGCCTCGCGGTCGCGTCCGCGCTTGGCGTCGCGACCCTGTTCGGCGTGCCCGGCATCATCGGCACCGCGGTGGCAGAGGGGATCGGCCGCGCCGGCTTCCGCGTCGAGAATGTCGAAGTCGGCGGGATCAAGCGCGCCGACAAGGAAACCGTGTTCGACTATGCGTTCGGCCCGAAATCTCAGGCAATGCCGCTGGTCGATCTGGAGGAAGTGCGCGGCAAGCTGATGACGATCGGCTGGGTGGCCGATGCCCGCGTCTCGCGCCGCATGCCCGACACGCTGGTCGTCCAGATCGTCGAGCGCAAGGCGGCGGCGGTCTGGCAGCACCAGGGCCAGCTGATGCTGATCGACAGCGAGGGCGTGTTGCTCGAACCCGTCTCGGCCGAGGCGATGCCCGATCTCCCGCTGGTCATCGGCGACGGCGCCTATGCGCAGCAGCCGGCCTATCAGCAGCTGCTCGACGCGGCGCCTGCGCTCAAGCCCTTGGTCAAGGCGGCGACCTGGATCGGCAACCGGCGCTGGGACCTGTCGTTCAACACCGGCGAGCGGCTGGCGCTGCCCGAGGGCGAGGCGGCGGCCGCAAAGGCGCTCAAGAAGTTCGCCGAGCTGGACGGGGCGGACCGGCTGCTCGGCCGGGGATATCTGAAGTTCGACATGCGCGATCCTTCGCGGCTGGTGGTGCGGATGCCGGGACAGGCGGCGCCCAGGCAGATCGAAACCGCGAGCGTGACTGAGTAGGGGGTAGGGACAATGGCAAAGACGGCGCCCGAGGGATTGATCACCGCACTGGACATCGGCTCGTCCAAGGTGTCGGCGCTGATCGCGCAAAAGGGGGACGGCGGCGAACTGGTGGTGCTCGGCACCGGCCAGCGCGAGAGCCGCGGCGTCCAGCGCGGTTATGTCGCCGATATGCACGCCACCGAAATCGCGGTGCGCGAAGCCGTCGAGCAGGCCGAACGCATCGCGGGCACCAATATCGAGGATGTCTGGGTCAGCTTCTCGGCCGGCGGTCTTGTGTCCGACATTCTGCGGCTTGAAGTCGATCTCGGCGGCCATCGCGTCGAACAGTCGGATATCGACGATCTGCTGCGCGCAGGCCGGGAGTCGATCAATCCGGGCGGGCGAATGGTGCTCCATGCCCAGCCGACGCGCTACACGCTGGATGGCCTTGCCGGGGTCAAGCAGCCGATCGGCCTGCACGCCGAGCGGCTGGGGGTCGATATCCATGTCGTCTCGACAGAGGGCGCGCCGGTGCGCAACCTCGACCTGTGCGTCCGGTCCGCGCATCTCGAGGTCAAGTCGATCATCGCCGCGCCGGTTGCGACCGGCCTTGCCTGCCTGTCCGAAGAAGAGCGCGAACTGGGCGTCGCGCTGGTCGAGATCGGCGCGGGCGTGACCAACGTCTCGGTGTACAAGGACGGCGTGCTGACCGGCCTGTCGTCGATCCCCAGTGGATCGGCCGACATCACCGACGATATCGCCAGCGCCTTCGGCACGCGGCGCGGCCAGGCCGAGCGGATGAAGTGCTTCTACGGCAGCGCGAACATGACGCCGCGCGACAATCACGACATGATCGATGTCGCGCCGATCGCTGCCGACGAGGAGACCGCCGAGGGCGGGCGCATCACCCGCGCGCAACTGATCGCGGTGATCCGCCAGCGTCTCGACCGGTTGATGGCGGAGATCCGCAACGAACTCGCCAAGTTGAATTTCGAAGATCCCGTCGGCCGCCAAATCGTGCTGACCGGCGGCGGCGCCGAACTCAAAGGTATCGCCGACTATGCGCAGCAGGCGCTTGGCCGGTCGGTCCGGGTCGGTCGTCCGCGCGGACTTTCGGCGCTGCCCGAGGCGCATGCCGGACCGGCCTTTGCCACGCTTGCCGGGCTGGCGAGCTTCGCCGCGGCCGATCCGGTCGATCTGCGCGCGCTGCAACAGAACCATCAACTCGTTACGCGAGCGACACCAAAGGCGATGTTCCAGCGGATGATCGCCGCATTTCGGGCCAATTACTGAATAAATGTTGTTGATGACTGGTGAAATACGCTGGCACCGCTCATCGGCATCGTGCAGAAACAGGGATTAAGCAGGCGCCGCTCGTGGGGCGTGGGGCCTGAGGAGACTAGGTAAGATGAGCATCGATTTCCTCCCGCCCGACCTGGACGAGCTGACTCCGCGGATCACGGTGATCGGCGTAGGCGGTGCCGGCGGCAACGCGATCGCCAACATGATCAACGCGGAAGTGCAGGGCGTCGAATTCCTCGTCGCCAACACCGACGCGCAGGCGCTCAAATCCTCGACCGCGGCTCACCGCATCCAGCTTGGCGCGAAGATCACGCAGGGCCTCGGCGCCGGCTCGCGGCCCGAGATCGGCCGTGCCGCGGCGGAAGAGACGATCGAGCAGGTGCAGGAAGCGCTCAACGGCGCGCACATGTGCTTCATCGCAGCCGGCATGGGCGGCGGCACGGGCACGGGCGCGGCGCCGGTGATCGCCAAGGCCGCGCGCGACATGGGCATCCTCACCGTCGGTGTGGTGACCAAGCCTTTCGCCTTCGAGGGCAAGAAGCGCGCTCAGTCGGCCGACGCCGGCATCGAGGAGCTTCAGAAGTACGTCGATACGCTGATCGTCATCCCCAACCAGAACCTCTTCCTGGTCGCCAATGCGAATACGACCTTCAAGGAAGCGTTCCAGATGGCGGACGAGGTGCTGCAGCAGGGCGTGCGCGGCATCACCGACCTGATGGTCATGCCCGGCCTCATCAACCTCGACTTCGCCGACGTCCGTTCGGTGATGAGCGAGATGGGCAAGGCGATGATGGGCACCGGCGAAGCGTCGGGCGACAGCCGCGCGATCGAAGCGTCGGGCGACAGCCGCGCGATCGAAGCGGCGCAGCAGGCGATCGCCAACCCGCTGCTCGACGGCGTGTCATTGAACGGCGCCAAGGGCGTGATCGTCTCGATCACCGGCGGCGAGGACATGCGCCTGCTCGAGGTGGACGAGGCCGCGAACCATATCCGCGAGCTGGTCGACGACGATGCCAACATCATCTGGGGTTCGGCGTTCAACACCGAGCTGGAAGGCAAGATCCGCGTCTCGGTCGTCGCGACCGGGATCGAAGCGGACGGTGTGAAGCCCGCGGTCGCGGCTCCGGCGGCCGATGCTGCGCGCAGCTTCTCCTTCGGATCGGTGCGCCGCCCGCTGGCGCCTGCAGCGCCCGAGCCTGCGCCGTCGTTCCAGTCCGAGCCGGTGGCCGAAACGCCCGCCGAGCCGGTCGCCTCCTTCGAGGATCCGGCCGTTGCCGAAACGCCTCCGGCGGCTGCCGAGGACGAGCTGACGCTGGAAGCGCCGCTTCCTGCCGCGGATGCCGCCGACGAGCTGGTGCTGGGTTCGGATGCGGTGGTTCCGGAAGCGCCGGCTGCCGACGATCTTCCGCCCGAGCCGACGATCCGGCGCCGCTGGCTGACCGGCGGCGGCGACGACGAGCCGGCGCCTGCAGCCGAAGAACCCAAGCCGCGCGGCGGCACGCTGTTCGAGCGGATGGCCGCGGCGCGCAACGCTTCGAAGGATGACGACGCCAAGGATTCGCTCGATATCCCGCGCTTCCTCAACCGCCAGAACAACCAGTAACCAGCCCTGCGCGTTTCGTCGCTGCGGCGTCTCGTCCTGACGATGACGCCGCGGTTCGACAGTATCGGTTCAGGCGCGCACCTGTGTAGCGGCGACATCGCATGAAACGTGATCCCCGCCTCTGCATGGGCGCCGCCCTGATTGCGCTTGCTGTCTGCGTTGCCGCACCGGCATCCGCGCAGGAAGTGGCGCCGCCGCCTACTCCCAATGCCGACCGGCTGGCCGAGGAAATGCGCACGCTCGCCCGTGATCCGCGCAACGTGCGGGCGTTGCTCTCCGCGGGCGAGATGAGCGCGCGCCTCAACGATGCGGCGGCGGCGGCGGGCTTCTTCGCACGCGCGCAGGCGCTCGATCCCTCCAACCCCCGCGTGCTGGCCGGTCAGGCGATGGTGATGGTGCGGATGGAGCGTCCAGGAGAGGCGCTGCGTCTGTTCGCCGAGGCCGAGCGGAACGGCCTTTCGATGGAGGGCTACGCCTCCGACCGCGGGCTCGCTTACGACCTGCTCGGCGCGCAAGGGCATGCGCAGCGCGACTATCGCACCGCGATGCGCGGTGCCGCCGATGACGAGACGATCCGACGCTATGCGCTCTCGCTCGGGATCAGCGGGCAGACCGATCAGGCGATGCGGCTGCTCGATCCGCTGCTCCGCCGCAGCGATCGCGCCGGCTGGCGCGCGCGCGCCTTCATCCTGGCGATGAACGGCGACGCTGCCGGGGCGGACAAGATTGCGGCCAGCATGATGGGCGGAGTCGGAACGGCGCTCGCTCCCTTCTTCCGGCGGCTGCCGAGCCTCTCGGCATCGGACAAGGCGTTTGCCGTGCATTTCGGCGAGCTGCGTCGCACGGCGGCACGGGTCGCCGACGCGCAGCTTGCACCTCCGCTGGCTAGGCTGGGACAGGAGCCCGGAGTCGCCATCGCGGCGGCGGAGGTCCCGCGCCGAGAGCCGCAGGCCGATCCTGGTCTCGCGGATCGCCGCAGCGCCAGGCCTCGCAGTTCCGGCGTACGCGAACCGCTGGGATGGCGGTCGAACGATCAGACCGAAGCGCGACTTGTGCGCGAGCGGGAGGCAAAGCGTCTTGCCGATCTCAAGGCACAGCAGGAGCGTGAGGCGCTGGCGGCGAAGCAGCGCGAGGTAGAGCGCGTCGCGGCCGAGCAGCAGGCAGCGCGCGAGGCGGAGGCGCGCCGCATCGCCGAGGCACAGGCCCGCGAACGCGCCGCGACAGAGCTTGCCGCGCGCGAGGCTGAGACGAAGCGGCTCGCCGAAGCGCAACGGCTTGCGGAAGCACGGCGGCTCGCGGAGGCGCAACGCCAGACGGCCGAACCGGCTGCTCCCGCGGCAGAGCCGGTTGCCGTGGCCACGGCGGCGACGCCCGCAGCGAGCGAGGCGCCGCCCGTCCGCATGGCGGAAACCGCGCCGCCTTCCCCCCGGATCGGCGGTGAGGACAATGTCATCGCGCGGATCATCGCGGGGATCACGATTCCGGCTTCGGAGCTGGGCGTCGAACCGATGCCCGGACGTGCGGAGCCTGAGCCTGCCGTCACCACTCCTCCGCCCGCGCCGGTCGAGGTTGCGAAGGCCGAAACCCCGGCCCCGCGGCCAGCGGTCGAACGCCCCAAACCCGAACCAGTCAAACCGAAGCCCGAACCGGTCAAGCCCAGGACGGAAACCCCGAAGCCCGAATCCGCAAAGCCGGAAACCGGCAAGCCGGTCCGCGGCAAGCCTGCCGATCCCAAGGCCGTGGCGGCAAAGCCGGGCGATCCCAAGGCTGCGCCAAAGGGCAAGGCAGCGGCCAAGGAGAAGGCCAAGCCCGATCCGGCAAAGACCGATCCCGTGCGCCATTGGGTTCAGGTCGCCGGCGGCGCCAATGTGAGCGATCTGCCCAAGGCGTGGCGCGCGCTGCTGGCCAAGGCGCCCGCGGAGCTGAAGGGACGTCAGCCCTGGACGACGCCGCTGCGCTTCACCAACCGGCTGCTCGTCGGGCCGTTCAAGACTCCGGCTGAGGCGCAGGCCTTCGTCAATATGATCGGCAAGAAGGGCCTGTCCGCTTTCGCCTGGTCGAGCGAGGCGGGGCAGAAGATCGAGAAACTCGCGGCGAAATGATCTATCGCGCGGCGATGCCGATTCGAGCCGTATCGCCGCGCTTCGCCGCATGAGGCCATTGGCCCCCTATGCCAGCGACCCGTCGTTTAGCCGCGGACGGCTGCACGACGAAGGCCGCAGCACCGCCCGCGGACCGCGCGACGCCTTCCAGCGCGACCGCGACCGCATTATCCACTCCATCAGCTTCCGCCGCCTCCGCCACAAGACCCAGGTGTTCATGGCGCCGGACGGCGATCATTTCCGCGTCCGCCTGACGCACAGCCTTGAGGTGGCGCAGATCGGGCGAGCGGTAGCGCGCACGCTGGGCCTCAACGAGGATCTCACTGAGGGGTTGTGTCTCGCGCATGACATCGGCCATCCGCCTTTCGGCCATGCCGGAGAGGATGCGCTGAAGGCCGCACTGATGGGGCAGGGCGGGTTCGACCATAATGGCAACACGCTGCGCGCGCTGACGGCGATCGACAGTCCCTATCCCGGTTGGGACGGCCTCAACCTCAGCTGGGAGATGCTTGAGGGACTGGCCAAGCATAATGGTCCGGTACGGCATCCCGGTTGGGCGCTGGCGGCGGCGGACGCGGCGTTTCCGCTGGAGCTTTCCAGCCATTCGTCGCTCGAAGCGCAGGTCGCCGCGATCGCCGACGACATCGCCTATGACAATCACGACATCGACGATGGCCTGCGCGCCGGGCTGCTGACACTCGATCAGCTGCTGGCGGTGCCGCTCGTGGCGCGCGGCTGGGACGCGGTGCGCGCGCGTTTTCCCGGCGCGGACACCAAGCGGCTGATGCGCGAGCTGGTTCGCGCGCAGATCGGGACGATGGTCAACGATCTGATCGCCGAGACACAGCGCCGCATTGCCGAAGCCGGTGTCGAGACGGTCGAGGATGTGCGTGCCGCGGGCCGCGCGCTTGCTGTGTTCTCCGACGCGATGCGAGAGGAGGAGCGGACGCTCAAGCGTTTCATGTACGCGAATCTCTACCATCACCCGCTTCAGCTCGCGGCGGCCGATGCAGCGCGGGAGATCGTCGCAGGGCTGTTCGCGGCCTATAGCGCCGATCCGGCGCTGATGCCCGAAGGATGGGGCGATTGCCTGCCCGCCGATGAGCCGTGGCGCAGCCGCCACATCGCCGATTTCATCGCCGGGATGACCGATCGCTATGCGATCACGCGGTATCGCGAAGCGGTCGGCCCCGTCGATCTGCCCGAGGGGTTCTAGTGGGCGTTCGCGCTGAAACCGCGACCTACTGCCCCCGTCGTCATCCCCGCCTTCGCGGGAATGACGGGGAATAGGGCGGGACGAGCTCAGCGCTGCGCCGTCTCGACCTTCTTGGCGAGCGGCTTGGCGATGCTGAACGACACCGGGGTGCCGCCGACATGACCCGTCACCTTCCGGCCCCGCACATTGAGCGTGTAGGACGCGCCGTTCGGCAAAGCGCGGCCGCTCAGCACCGTGGTCTCGCCACGCTGTTCGCTGGTGTAGACATAGGTCACGCCGTCGCGGGTGAAGGTCCGCTCGCCGGCATAGGCAGTGACCGGGAGGCTCGAGAGGGCGGCGGCGCTGATGAAGGTCTTGATCACGATCTTTCTCCCTGTTTGCAGAGCCAGATCGACATCCCCTTATGTTCTGTGGGCGAGGTTATGTTGCGCCGCAACAATCGCCAATCGCGAAGGATGCATGTGCGATTGCATCGGGCGCAGCCGCCCGGGCGTTCTCGCGGCGCGACGAAAATTCATCGCTGGCAAAGATTTGCGACAAAGCGGGCGTAACGTCGCCTTGAACGATCGGAGAGTGCCATGTCCGAAGCCAGTATCGCGTTGAACCGCTTCGGGATGGGCGCGCGAGCGAGTGAGGGGCCTCCCGCCGCGCCGCGCCGGATGCTGATCGAGCAGATGGAGCGGTTCGCGCCGCTGCCTGCCGCTGTGTCGGCCTATCCGCGCACCTCGGCGCTCGCCGCCGATCTGGCAGCCGCCTATGACGCCGTCCAGATGCAGATGCGGGCAGCGCGGCGTGATGGGCAGAATGCCGATGCCGTGACGCAGGCGGCGCGGCAGGCAGCACGACAGCGCGGCCGCGACTATTATGTGCAGGCGGTGGGCGTTCGCGCGCAGGCCGCGGTCGCGAGCGACACGCCCTTTGTCGAGCGGCTAGTGCATTTCTGGGCCAATCACTTCGCCGTCTCGGCCGACAAGCAGATCGTGGTTGGCCTGACCGGCGGGTTCGAATTCGACGCGATCCGCCCGCACGTGCTCAGCAAGTTTCGCGATATGCTCCACGCGGTCGAGCGCCACCCGGCGATGCTGCTCTATCTCGATCAGGCGCAATCGGTCGGGCCGAACAGCCCGGTCGGCCAGCGCTTCACGCAGCGCCAACAGGGGCAGGCGAGCCCGCGCCGCATCGGTCTCAACGAGAATCTGGCACGCGAGATCATGGAACTGCACACGCTGGGCGTCCGCAGCGTCTACAGCCAGGCCGACGTTACCGAATTCGCACGCGCGATGACCGGCTGGACCGTCGCGGGACTGGGTCGCGGACAGGGCGCGCGGCTTGCGCAGGCAAGCGGGGAAGCGGGCGGCTTTGCTTTCGCCCCGCGCATCCACGAGGTGGGGCCACGCACGATCATCGGCAAACGCTACGATCAGCAGGGTGAGGCGCAGGCTTCGGCGGTACTCGACGATCTCGCCGTTCATCCGGCGACGGCGAAGCATATCTCGACCAAGCTCGCCCGCCATTTCGCGGGGGACGAACCGCCCGCCGCGCTGATCGGCCGGCTCGAAACCGCTTTCCTCAGATCCGGCGGCGATCTCCCCACCGTCTATCGCGCACTGATCGACGCGCCCGAGGCCTGGGTGCCGCAAGCGGTCAAGTTCAAGACGCCATGGGAATGGTCGATATCGACGATGCGCGCGCTGGGCACGCAGGAGGTACCGGCGCAGGCGGTGCTCGGCCTGATGAACCAGCTCGGCCAGCCGGTGTGGCGGCCCGGATCGCCTGCGGGCTATGACGATATCGCGGCGAGCTGGGCCGGCCCGGACGCGGTGATGCGCCGGGTCGAGGCGGCCGAGCGTTTCGCCGCGCGCACCCGCGAGACGATCGACGGCCGCACCCGCGCCGCGCAGCTCTTCCCCGATGCCCTGAGCGCCACAACCCAACAAGCCATAGCCCGGGCCGAAAGCCCGGCGCAGAGCGTCGCGCTGATGCTCGTCTCGCCCGAATTCCTGCGGAGATAGGTCATGTTCTCACGCCGCAACTTCATCGCTACCGCTACTGCAGGAGCGCTCTCGCTCGGCTTCGCGCCTCGCCTCGCCTTTGCGCAGGCGGCGACCGACCGGCGCTTCGTCTTCATCATCCAGCGCGGCGCGGCCGACGGCCTCGCCACCGTCGCTCCGGTCGGCGATCCCGCCTTCGCCGCGCAACGCGGCGTGCTGGCGCAGGACTTTGCCGAGGCGCCGAAGCTCAACGGCATGTTCGCACTGCACCCCAGCCTCAAGAACGTCGCGCAGCTCTATGCCGCGAAGGAGGCGCTGTTCGTCCACGCCGTCGCGTCGCCCTATCGCGACCGTTCGCATTTCGACGCGCAGAACGTGCTCGAAAGCGGCGGGACGGCGGCGTATCAGCTCAAGGACGGCTGGCTCAATCGGCTGCTCGGCGTGCTGCCGAACGACGAGCGCAAGGCGATCGCGGTTGCCGCGACGATCCCGATGGCAATGCGCGGCAAGGTCGAGGTCTCTTCCTATGCGCCCTCCAATCTTCCCGATGCGTCGGACGACCTGCTCGCGCGGGTGACAAGTCTTTATGCCGAGGACCCTCAGCTCCACGCGATCTGGCAGCAGGCGACGGCGACGCGCGCGCTGACCAGCGATCTCGCCGCCGACAATGGCCGCAACGCCGCCGCCACCGGTGCGCTCGCGGCCAAGCTTCTCGTGCCCGATAACGGCGCGCGCATCGCGATGATCGAGACCGGCGGCTGGGATACGCATGCCCAGCAGCGCGGGCGGCTCGCGGGGCAGCTCAACGGCCTCGACCAGATGATCGCCGCGCTCAAGACCGGGCTAGGACCGCTCTGGAGCAAGACGCTGGTGCTGGTCGCCACCGAGTTCGGCCGCACCGTCAAGATCAACGGCACGCAGGGCACCGATCATGGCACCGCTTCGGTCGCCTGGCTGCTGGGTGGCGCGGTGCACGGCGGGCGTATCGCCGCCGACTGGCCGGGCCTTGGCGATGCCGCGCTGTATGAAGGTCGCGACCTGAAGCCCACCGCGGGGCTCGACGGCGTGATCGGCGGCGCGGTGGCGACGCATTTCGGGCTGGATCCGCAGCGCGCAATGCCCGCGCTGTTCCCCGGCCAGTCCGCGAAACCGTTCGGCGGCCTCATCCGCGCCTGAAGCTTTGGCTTGCCTGAGCGCGGGTCAGGCGCCACGCAGGCGACATGACTTATTTGGGGCTGTTCTTTCTCGTCTTCGGCCTGAACCTGTTGCCGGCCTTCGCGCCGCCGACCTGGTCGATCGTCGTGCTTTATGGCCTCAACGGACAGCTTCCGCTCTGGACTCTGGTGGTGACCGCGGCGGCGGCGGCGGCGCTGGGGCGGTTCGCGCTGGCCTGGGGCTGTCGGCTCTTCGCGTCGCGGCTGCCGCAGCATCTGCGCGACAATCTGGAAGCGGCGCGGATCGCGCTGCACCGTCGCAGTCATAATATCATCCTTGCGCTCGGGCTGTTCCTGCTCTCGCCCTTGCCCTCAGCGCAGCTCTTCATGGCGGTCGGGCTGGCCCGCGTTCCGTTGCTCGGGTTCACCGCCGCCTTCTTCGTCGGGCGTCTTGTCACCTATAGCCTGTACGGCTGGACCGCGCGGAAGCTCCAGCAATCGAGCATCGGCGACGCCTTCATGGAGACGCTCAGCAGCCCCTGGGGCATTCTCCTCCAGGTGACGATGCTCGCCGCGCTGGTCGCGCTGGTCCGGATCGACTGGGCAAGACTGCTCGGCGTCACCGCGGCAGAGGTCGAGGCGGCGCGCAAGGACAGCTGAGCTTTCGCGAGCAACAGTTTCGATTGAGCGAATGTCGGATAGGACGCCTTTTCGCGGCGCAGCATCGTCCCTATTTCCCGGCCATGGCCCGTGCCGACCCCGCCCCGGCGCCCGAGCGCCTCGACCGCACCGGGCTGATCCAGGGGCTGGGCGCCTATGGCATCTGGGGTGTGCTCCCGCTCTTCTACTGGCTGCTCGCCGGCACCGATTTCGGCGAAGTCGTGGCGATGCGCGTGCTGTGGTCGGTGGCGTTCCTCGCCGCCGTCATCGTCGCGCTGCGGCGCGGTCCGGCGATCCTGCAGGTACTGCGCACCCCGCGCACGATGCTCTACCTCGCCACCAGCTCGCTGCTGATCTCGACCAACTGGCTGGTCTATATCTGGGCGATCCAGAACCATCACGTCCTCGAATCGAGCCTCGGCTATTTCCTCAACCCCCTGGTCAACGTGCTGATTGGCGTGGTGCTGCTGCGTGAGAAGCTCAACGCGGCGCAGATCGTCGCGGTGGCGCTCGCCGCGGTCGGCGTGTCCGTCCTCGCAGTCGGCGCGGGCGGCGGCATCTGGATCAGCCTGACGCTCGCCTTTACCTTCGGGTTCTACGGCCTCGTCCGCAAGGTCGCGCCGGTTGGCGCGCTCGAGGGGCTGACGCTCGAAACGCTGATCCTCGCGCCGGTGGCGCTCGGCTATCTCTTCTGGCTGGGCGGCGGGCAGGGGCTGACCTTCGGCACCGGTTGGGCGCCGACGCTGCTGATGATCGCGTCGGGCGTGGTCACCGCGGTACCGCTGCTGCTGTTCGCCGCCGCCGCGCGCCGGCTGCCTTACTCGACGCTGGGCCTGCTCCAGTATCTCGCGCCGACGATCGGCTTCATCCTCGCCATCACCTTCTTCGGCGAGACGATGACCGCCGCGCACATGATCTGCTTCGCCTTCATCTGGACCGGGCTGATCATCTTCGGCGCGCACGGCACGATCGCCGCGCGCCGCCGCCGGCTTGCGGAAACGCGCGCCGCGTGACGAACGCGCGGCGTTGCGCTAAGGCGCGCGCCTCCTGCAATCACCGGACTAGCCAATGACGCTCTACACCCGTTTCGCCGCCCATCTGGATGCTGCCCTCGATGCGCTCGTCGTGTCGGGCGACCTGCCGGCGGAGCTGGAGCGACGCGCGGTGACGGTGGAGCCGCCGCGCGATGCGAGCCATGGCGATCTCGCGACCAACGCGGCGATGGTCCTCGCCAAGCCCGCGGGCACCAATCCGCGCGCGCTGGCCGAGAAGATCGCCGCCGAGCTGGAGAAGCTCGACGAGGTCTCGGCCGTGTCGGTCGCCGGGCCGGGCTTCATCAATATGAGCCTCACCGACGCCACCTGGCGTGACGAGCTTCAGGCGATCAACGCCGATGGCGACGCCTATGGCCGTTCGACCACCGGCGCGGGCATCACCGTCAACGTCGAATATGTTTCGGCCAACCCGACCGGTCCCATGCATATGGGCCATTGCCGCGGCGCTGTGGTCGGCGACGCACTCGCCAGCCTGCTCGAGGCGATCGGGCACAAGGTCGTCCGCGAATATTATGTCAACGACGCGGGCGGTCAGGTCGACGTCCTCGCCCGCTCGGCGCACCTGCGCTACCGCGAGGCGCTCGGAGAGAGCATCGAGATCCCCGAGGGCCTCTACCCCGGCGAGTATCTGAAGCCCGTTGGCGAAAAGCTCGCCGCCGAATATGGCGACAAGTTCGTGTCGGCGCCCGAAGACGAATGGCTCGCGCTGTTCCGCAAGGAAGCGGTCGCGTCGATGCTGGTGATGATCAAGGACGATCTCGCCCAGCTCGGCATCCATCACGACCTGTTCTCGTCCGAGGCCGAGCTTCAGGCCGCGGGCAAGCCCGAGGCGGCGGAGGCATGGCTGCGCGAGCACGACCTGGTCTATGACGGCGTGCTCGAAGCCCCCAAGGGCGAGACGCCCGAGGATTGGGAGCCGGTCGAACTGCCGCTGTTCCGCTCGACCAAGTTCGGCGACGATCAGGATCGCCCGATCAGGAAGTCGAACGGGCAATGGACCTATTTCGGCGCCGACCTCGCCTATCACTTCCAGAAGGCGCAGGCGGCCGACCAGCTGATCGACATCTGGGGCGCCGACCATGCCGGTACGGTCAAGCGGATCGTCGCGGCGGTTGCCGCGCTGACCGAGGGCAAGACGCGCTTCGACGTCAAGCTCGTCCAGATGGTCCGTCTGCTCCGCGCGGGCGAGCCGGTGAAGATGTCCAAGCGTTCGGGCAACTTCATCACACTGGCCGACATGGTGGGCGAAGTCGGCAAGGACGTCGTCCGCTTCACCATGCTGACGCGCAAGGCCGACGCCCAGATGGACTTCGATTTCGCCAAGGTGGTCGAGGCGTCGAAGGACAATCCGGTCTTCTACGTCCAGTACGCCCATGCGCGAATCGCCTCGCTCCACCGCCGCGCGGCGGAGGCCGGGATCGCCTGCAGCACCCCCGATCTGTCCCTGCTTGATACACGCGAGCTCGCGCTGGTGAAGCTGGCGGCGCAGTTCCCGCGTACGGTCGAGGGTGCGGCGGCGGCGCGCGAACCGCACCGGATCGCCTTCTATCTCTATGATCTCGCGGCCGAATTCCACTCGCTGTGGAACATGGGCAACGACGATCCGTCGCGCCGCTTCCTGTTGCCCGACAATCAACAAGTAACATGTGCACGGCTTTCCCTCGCCGACGCGATCGGGCAGGTTATCCGCAATGGCCTCAGCATCATGGGCGTGGAGGCGGTTCAGGAGCTGAACTGATGAACGCAGGAGAGGATAAGCCGGTCGAGGACGCTGCGGTCGAAGAGGCCGTGACGGACGAGATCGAAACCGGCGACCGGCTGCCCTGGCTCGAAACGGCTGACGACGATTACGAGGAAAAGCCGCCGATCCTGGGCAAGCTGCTGACGGCGATCGCAGGCCTTGCGGTGATCGTCGCTGCGGTCGGCGGCGGCTGGTGGGTGCTTCAGCGCACCGGCGGCGGAGGTGGCGGCAGCGGCGCGCTGATCAACGCGGCCGAGGGCGACTACAAGGTCAAGCCCGACGATCCCGGCGGGATGAAGGTCGACGGCGCCGGCGATACCGTCTTCGCGGCGAGCGAGGGCGCGACCACCAACGGATCGATCAATGTCGGCGCGGTGCCCGAGGCGCCCGTCGCCGGTAAGGCGGCGCCCAAGGCAGCGCCGGCGCCGGTATCGGGGGCCAGCCGTGTCACCGCAAACGTGCCCTCGGCGCCTGCGGTCGCGAAGGCGGCCGCGCCGTCGCAGCGCGCGCCGGGGCCATCGGCGGGCAGTGCCATCATCCAGCTCGGCTCCTTTCCGGCCGAGGCGGGAGCGAATGCAGCCTGGGCGCGGCTGTCGAAGCGGTTCAACTATCTCGCGCCGCTCGGCAAATCGGTCGAGAAGGCGGAGGTGAACGGCAAGACCGTCTATCGCCTGCGCGTCAATACCGGCAGCAACAGTCAGGCGAGCGAATTGTGCGGCAAGCTCAAGGCCGCGGGCGAGGCGTGTTTCCTGGCGCCGAACTGAACTGAAGTCACTCCTCCCCCTCCGGGGGAGGAGTGAGAGCGCCTTTTCCGCTGGAAAAGTTGGACTTCGCCTGATCTAGTCGGCGGATGCTTAGCCGTTCCAGTGCCCGCGTGAAAAACCGCGCATATCCGTCAGCATTGTCAACCGTGTGTCATGTCGGGGACGCGGCATGAAGCCTGTCATCTTCGGCCTTTCCGGCACCGAGATCACCGCTGAAGAGCGCGCCTTTTTCCGCGACGCGGATCCGCTCGGCTACATATTGTTCAAGCGCAACTGCGAAACGCGCGCCCAGATGCTAGCGCTGACCGACAGCCTCCGCGATCTGTCGGGCCGCGCCGACGTGCCGATCCTGATCGATCAGGAGGGCGGGCGCGTCGCGCGGATGCAGCCGCCCGAATGGCCCGCCTTTCCTGCGGGTCCGGTATTCGACCGGCTCTACGACCTCGCCCCCTCTTCGGCGATCGAGGCGGCACGGGCCAACGGCCAGGCGCTGGCGCTGATGCTGGCGGAGGTCGGCGTCAATGTGAACTGCGCGCCGTTGCTCGACGTGCGCCAGCCCGAGACGACGCCCGCGGTCGGCGAGCGTACCTTCGGCTCGGACCCGATGCAGGTCGCAGCGCTTGGCCGCGCGATGCTTGACGGCATGGCGCGGGGCGGGGTGGTCGGCGTGGTCAAGCATATGCCCGGTCATGGCCGCGGTGTGGTCGACAGCCATTACGAGCTGCCGGTGGTCAAGGCGTCGGACGCTGAGCTGGAGCGCGATATCGAACCCTTCCGCACGCTCGCCAACGCGCCGATGGGCATGACCTGCCATGTCGTGTTCGAGGCGTGGGACGCGGAACGGCCTGCGACGCTCTCGCCGACGGTGATCGCGGACGTGATACGCGGCCGGATCGGTTTCGACGGCCTGCTGATGACCGACGATATCGACATGAAGGCGCTGTCGGGCACGGCGGGCGAGAAGGCGGCGGCGGCGATCGCGGCAGGTTGCGACGTCGCGCTCGATTGCTGGGCGCGGATGGGCGAGATGGTCGAGATCGCCGGGCGGCTGGGCGATGCCTCCGCCGCGACGCTCGCGCGGCTCGAGCGCGCGATGGCGAGCATCCGGCCGGAAGAGGCGCCGATGGACGCGCTGATCGCCAAGCGGGACGAACTGCTTGCGCTCGCCTGACCTTGCCCGGGGGACCACCTCCGCCCCCTGCGGTCCCCACGCGCGCGTCATTGTGACTTTCGGGACTTTTGGCGCGGGACGATGACCGAAGCGAGCGAGGCCCTCACGATCGACATCGACGGCTGGGAAGGGCCGCTCGACCTGTTGCTGGCGCTGGCGCGCAACCAGAAGGTCGATTTGCGCCAGCTGTCGATCCTCCAGCTGGTCGACCAGTATCTCACCTATGTGAACGAGGCGCGCGAGCTGAAGCTCGAGGTGGCGGCCGACTATCTCGTGATGGCGGCGTGGCTCGCCTATCTCAAATCCGCGCTGCTGCTGCCGCGCGACCCGGAAGTCGAGCCGAGCCCCGAGGATCTCGCACTGCGCTTGCAGCTGCGCCTCGAACGGCTGAACGCGATGCGGGAGGCGGGAGCGCGGCTGGTGGCGCGCGACCGCATGGGCCGCGACGTCTTCCCGCGCGGCGCGCCCGAGGGGCTGAAGGTCGTGCGCAAGTCGCGCTGGCAGGCGGAGATCTACGACCTGATTTCCGCCTATGGCCAGATCAGTGCGCGCACCCGTCCCGTGTTCCATGTCGTCGCGGTGCGGCAGGTGATGACGCTGGAGGACGCGATCGCGCGGGTGTCGAGCCTTGTCGGCGAGCGCATCGACTGGAGCACGATCGAAAGCTTCCTGCCCGCCGAGGCTGAGGGGCTGTACCGCAAGTCGGCGCTCGCATCGTCCTTCGTCGCGGCGCTCGAACTGGCGAAGCAGGGGCGGGTGGAGCTCAGGCAGAAATCGGCCTTTGCGCCGCTCTATCTCAAGGCGGCGCAAGCATGACCCGGCCTGACGAAACGATGCGCGCGGTCGAGGCGGTGCTGTTCGCCGCGGAGGAACCGCTGGCGCTCGCCGATATCCGCGCCTACGTCGGTGAGGAAGTCGATCTGGCGGCGGCGCTGGCGGCGCTGGCCGACCACTATGCCGGGCGCGGGATCGAACTGGTCGAGCGCGGCGGGCGCTGGCATTTCCAGACCGCCGCCGATCTCGCCAATTTCCTGCGCCGCGACCGGGAGGACAGCCGCAAGCTCAGCCGCGCGGGGATCGAGACGCTGGCGATCATCGCCTATCACGAGCCAGTGACGCGCGCCGAGATCGAGGCAATCCGCGGCGTACAGATTTCCAAGGGCACGCTCGACGTGCTGATGGAGGCGGGTTGGATTCGCCCGGCGGGCCGCCGCGAGGTGCCCGGGCGGCCGCTGACGTTCGCGACAACTCCCGAATTTCTCACGCATTTCGGCCTTTCCAGCCGCCGCGACCTGCCCGGAATCGACGATCTGCGCGCGGCGGGGCTGCTCGATCCGGTCGATCTGGCGTTCGAGGCCGCGCATTCCGGTGCGGAAACCATGGTAACCGCTGACGAAGAAGACTAGATAGCCCGGGAATCAACGGAGAGTTCCGATGGGTGGTATGAGTCTGATGCACTGGCTGATCGTCGGTGTTCTCGTGATCCTTCTGTTCGGGGGCAGCCGCTTCTCGAACATGATGGGTGACGTGGCCAAGGGCATCAAGCAGTTCAAGAAGGGCATGGCGGAAGAGGAAGAGACGCCGGCCAAGCCCGCCGAGATCGAGGCGAAGCGCGTCGCTGAGCCGCAGCCGCAGGCCCAGAATACCGGCGCCGAAACGCGTTCGACGCCGGAAGAGCGTTGAGTTCAACGCCGCGGCCCTGCGCCGCGGCCTTGCGGACCTGCTGATCGATGCTCGATTTCAACGCCCCCGAGTTCCTGGTGGTGGCGATCGTCGCCCTGCTGGTGATCGGGCCGAAGGATCTTCCCAAGGCGATGCGCTTTGTCGGCCACTGGGTCGGCAAGGCGCGTGGCGTCGCACGCCAGTTCCGCAGCGGCTTCGACAATATGGTCCGTGAGGCCGAACTGGCTGAGATGGAAAAGAAATGGGCGGAAGAGAATGCGCGGATCATGCGCGACTATCCGCCCGAAAAGGCGCTGCCCGCACCGGTCTATGACCCCAATCCGGAAGGCACTGTGCCCGCGGCGGTCGAGCCCGAGGATGCCCCGCCAGCGACCGTCGAGCCGCCCGCGCTGAAGTCGGAAGCGGCCGATGCCGCGATCGAGGAGGTGCCGGCCAAGCCGGCTCGCAAGCCGCGAGCGCCGCGCAAGAAGGCCGCATCGTGAGCGACAACGAACTCGAAGGCACCGAAGCCCCGCTGCTCGATCATCTGATCGAGCTGCGCCGCCGCCTGCTCTACTGCGTGCTCGCGCTGGTGCTGGCCTTTGCGGTCTGCTTCTATTTCGTGAAGCCGATCTATGGTTTTCTCGTCCATCCGCTCGCCCAGGCGGGGCAGGACAAGCTGGTGTTCACCAGCATCATGGGCGGATTCTTCGTCGAGCTGAAGGTCGCGTTCTTCGCTGCGGTGATGGTGGCGTTTCCGATCGTCGCGGTGCAGCTGTGGCAGTTCGTCGCGCCGGGCCTGTACCGCAAGGAAAAGAAGGCGCTGCTGCCCTTCCTGCTCGCGACCCCGGCCCTGTTCATCGCAGGCGCGTCGCTGGCCTATTGGGTGACCATTCCGACGGCGCTGCACTTCCTGCTGGGCTATCAAGGGCAGCTTGGCGGGGGGGTCGAGCAGGTCGCCTTGCCCGATGCCGAGAAATATCTCGGCTTCGTGATGCAGTTCCTGTTCGCGTTCGGCATCTCGTTCCTGCTGCCGGTGCTGCTGATGCTGCTCGAGCGCGCGGGGATCGTCACCTACGAACAACTCAAAGGGGCATGGCGCTATTCGGTGGTGGCGGCGTTCGCGATCGCTGCGGTGTTGACGCCGCCCGATATCGGGTCGCAGCTGCTGCTCGCCATTCCGCTGTGCGGACTCTACTTCCTGTCGCTGGTCGCGATCTGGTTCACGCGCCGCCGCCGTGAGAAGGAGAGCGAAAAGGAAGCGGCGGCCGAAGCCGCCGCCGGGGAATAGACCTTCGCCCGAACTACTTCGCGTCGTCAGCAGTCTTGGCGACGGTATCGCCTGCCGATTTGACGTCCTTGCCCACGCCTTCGATCGTGTTGCACGCCGACAGGGCCAGCCCGACCAGCGCCATCGCAAGCAGCTTACGCATCTTCCGTCTCCATTTCGAATTGCTGTGGATCAATGTGCGGCAAGCGCCTTCGTTCCGCAATCGCGTCGAAATAGCCTGTGCACAGAACGAATTAGGCCCGGACGCATCACCGGGGGGGGGAGGGTGGATGCGTCCGGGCCTGTTTCGTGGATAGCGAGAGCGGGGGGGCAAAAGGTCACTATCCGAGGTGCAGAACGCGGTCGGCACCTGCCGGTTCCGTGTTTCTCGAAACTTTTTTCGATTCTTTCAGTGTCGTCCGGCAACCGCGATCGAAAGCGCAAACGCACCCGCCGCGGCATCGTGATCGAGCCTGGATCGGAGCTGGCGCACAAGCCCGGCGATCACGCGTCCGTAACGATTGTCGTAAAGATCGTGAAATCCGGGCGTGTCCGACAGCGCGGGCGAGATGATCTGCAGGACCGCCTGACCCGCATCCTCCGGGCCTGCCTTCATGGCGATATGGATCTGGGCTTCAGAGCTAACATTCATCGCCAGCTCGGCGATTTCGGTGATCAGGAAGGCGATGGCCACCGCATTGTCCTGTGACACCAGCCAGGGATCGACATCGAGCACGATTCCGATCCGCGAGTCCTCGGGTGCCGTTGCGCGCAGGTTGGACGCCAGTTCGCCGATCACCGGACGGATTTCGATGCCAAGCGTTTCCTCGAACCCGGCATAGTGGTGGCGATGAACCACCGCCAATGCGTCGACGCGGCGCTGGATCGAGGCATAGGCGCCGAGCGCCTCGCCTGACTTCGCGCCGCGGGCGTGGAAGTTGATCAGGCTGGCGATGACCTGGAGATTGTTCTTTACGCGGTGATGCACCTCGCGCGTCAGCTTCGTCTGTCGCGTCAGTGCCTCGGCAAGGTCGAGTTCGTGGGCCTGGACGGTGCGGCTGAGACCCCGGAAGGTCTCGCCCAGTTCGCGGATTTCCTGCGCCGGAATGTCGCTGCCTGCTTCCGGGTCGATCAGTTCGCCCGGCTGATAGGCGCTGACGGTGCGGCGCAGGCGGCGCAGCGGGCGGATGAGCAGGCGATCGACGACGAACCATGCGATCCCGGCGGCCAGCAGCCACATCAGGAAGGGAGACAGTGCTGCGATCACCATCGATGAGGTGATCGGTGCGCTGCCCACGCTCATCTCGAGCGACAGGCCCTGCACGCCCAGATCTACCCGCTGCACCTCGCGCCGGTCGAGCGGGCCGCTCGCTGCAAGGCGGCGCAGCGCCAGCGCGGTCTCGCCGCTTGCCAGCGTGATGCCATAGTCGCGCGTCATCCCGCTCGGCTCGGCCGATGCGGCAAGGAACTGCGTGGGGAAGAAGGCGCGGGCGATATAGCCGGTCGCTCCGGTCACTTCGACCTGCGCCCCCGAATCGGGGAGCAGGTGCACCGCGGTGCCGCCACGGGCGAGCGTCTGGTTGCCGGCGGTGGGGATCGGCACGCCGCACAGCAGCCGCTTGTCGGCATCGAGAAGCGCATAGCGCACGCCGTTCATCGCCTGCGGTTCGAACACCCCGGCAAGCCGCCCGCAATTCGGCGGCGCGCCCTCGATCGCGGGGAGCGCGGTGCGGAGTTCGCGGAGTTCCCAGGCGATTTCGCTCCGAAGGGCGCGTGCCGCCTCGGCGCTGGCGAGGCGCAGGCGGCCGCGGACTTCCTGGTCGGCGAGCCGGGTGGTCTGCAGCGATGCAAAGAAGGCGATCAGCGCGAGCGGAAGCAGGCCTGCGCTGAGGATCAGGAATACTTTCGCGCCGGTCGGCATCCGCGCAATGGCAGCAAGGGGGCGGCCGCGCGCGCGGTGTGTCAGCTCGTCCCCGTCCATGGGTCCATGCGTCTAGTCGAGCTTGCTGAGAAGATCGAGCAGATCATCGGGGACCCGTTCGTCGGCGGCGTCCTGATAGACGCGGCGAAGCGCTTCGCCGATAGTTCGGTCCTTGCGTGTGGCCAACCCGCCGCCAGTCCGCCCAAGCGGCTCGTTTTTCTTCTGATCGGCCGAACGCACTTCGTCCCCCTCAAAGCCCTTGGGAAATGGGCGGATGCACAAAAACCCCGCCGGCCGCAAGCCGCCGGGTACATACAAGTACATATGTATGCGCCCCGTGAAACCATTTTAGGGCTCGTTGGTTCCATAGGGCTGATGCGAAATCCGGGGAGGGGCATTCTTCGGGCGACGCAGCATGACTTGCATTGCGAAATCGCCGCCAGCACAAGGGCGGCGATCCGAAGGAGAATAACAACATCATGTCGCTTGGACAGCAGCTCGCGCCCCACCTTCCGTTTCTGCGCCGTTACGGTCGTGCTCTCACCGGGAGCCAGATGGAAGGCGATCGCTATGTCCGCGCCACGCTCGAGGCGATCGTCGCCGCGCCGGACGAATTCCCGCGGGAGGTCGATCCGCGCCTTGGTCTGTACCGCACCTTCCAGGCGATCTGGGGATCGACGCATCTCGACGACCGGGTCGAGGAAAGCGATCCGCTGGACGACAATGAGGCGATCGCGCGCGCCCGCCTTGCCCGGCTCGCGCCGCGCTCGCGCCAGGCGCTGCTGCTGACGGCGATGGAAGGCTTTACCAGCGAAGACACTGCCTATTTGCTCGAGGAAACGACGGAAACGGTCGAGAGCCTGGTTGCGGAGGCGTTGGCCGAGATCGACAGCCAGACCCGCGCGCGCGTGCTGATCATCGAGGACGAACCGCTGATCGCGATGGATCTGGAAACGATCGTCCGCGATCAGGGGCATGAGGTGACCGGCGTCGCCGTGACGCGCGACGAAGCGGTCGCGCTGGCGATGGACGACCGGCCGGGCCTGGTGCTCGCGGACATCCAGCTTGCCGACGACAGTTCGGGCATCGACGCGGTGAAGGACATCCTGGCCCAGTTCAATGTGCCGGTGATCTTCATTACGGCCTTCCCCGAGCGCCTGCTGACCGGCGAGCGGCCCGAGCCGACCTTCCTGATCACCAAGCCTTTCCAGCGTTCGACCGTGAAGGCGGCGATCAGCCAGGCGCTGTTCTTCGACCAGTCGACAGTACCGGCGGCCTGAAGGAAGCGTTCGCGGGTTCCATTTCTTACGGAGCCAAAACGGTCCTCAAGTGTTGATGCTGCATGGTTGATCCCAACGAACCCATGCACATCGACACCGAGCGTGCACGTGCCGGCGCGACGCCGCATATGACCCGCTATATCCTGGCGGTTTCGCTGGTGCTGATCATCGCGATCTACGCCGTTTACCTGCTATACAGTGCGGGTTGAGGGGCGAGTGCGACCAGCGTATCTAACTGAAGCCAATCCGCATTTGGCGGGCGAGAACGAACGGACCCGAATGACCGATTCTAATCAGGAAGGCGAGGACGATGCGCCGCCGGCCGAGCATGTTTCGCTGTCCGATCCGGAGTTCAAGAAACAGCTTGCTCTGGTAATCCCGCATCTGCGCGCATTCGGGCGGTCGCTCTCGGGCAGCCGCGACGTCGCCGACGATCTGGTCCAGGAAACCCTGCTCAAGGCATGGGCGGCGCGCAAGCGGTTCCAGGCGGGAACCAACATGCGTGCCTGGACCTTCATCATCCTGCGCAACCTGTATCTGAGCCAGATGCGCCGCGCGCGTTTCCGCGGGGAATGGGACGATCTGGTCGCCGATCGGCTGCTCGCCGCGCCTGCGGCGCAGGACAAGCATGTCGATCTGGCCGATATGCAGCGCGCCTTGCTGCATCTGCCCCAGCCCCAGCGCGAGGCGCTGATCCTGGTGGGGGCGGGCGGCTTTGCCTATGAAGAGGCGGCCGAAATCTGCGGTGTCGCGGTCGGCACGATCAAGAGCCGCGTGGCCCGCGGCCGTGTCGCGCTCGAAACGCTGATGACCGATGGGAGTCTGCCGTCCCGCCGCGACAGCGAGAGCGATGGGCGCACCGCACTCGACACGATCATGGATGAGGTGGATCAGCTGAGCCGCGATCGCTGATCGGCCTGCCGCAGGTGTCCTGGCATCGGCTAGCAGTCACGCTCCAGCTCGCCGGGGCCGTTCTGGATCCGCCCGCAGATCAGCCTTTGTCGTTGTCGGCGTTGCCGTTGTGCACGCCATTCATCCGGCGCAGCAATAGGGCCATGTCCTCGGGCAGCTCGATATCGCGCAGATAGGAGTCACGCAGCACGACGCCGATCGCATCGTGCGGGCGAGGCAACTCGACGCGATAGCCATTCGGCTGCTGCGGATTGCCCTCGGAGGTGGCGTGACGAACCATGAATATTGAAACGACCGATCGCCGGTTTTGTTGCTTGACATCATACGCATTCATCGCCTGACCGGTTTGCGATGGACGGAATGAATGGCGATGCGGGCGCGTTGCGCGGCGCGATCGAGCGGGCGCGGCTCTGGTCGCCCTTTCTGGCGCACCTGATCGAGCGCGAGACGGATCTCCTCGCGCGGTTGCCGCTGGTGATGGCCGACCCGCTTGCGCAGGTGCGGATCGACGATCCGGGGATGCCGGTGGGCAAGCGGTTGCGGATCGAACGGCGGCGGCTGGCGCTGAGCGTGGCGCTGGGCGATCTCGCCGGGCTGCTGGATTTCCGCTCCGCGACGCAGGCGCTGTCGGATTTTGCGGACTATGCGCTGGACGCGGCGATCGCTGCCGCGTTGGCCGAACGCATGCCGGGCGCCGCGCCCGACGGCTTCGCGGCGATCGCGCTGGGCAAGCAGGGCAGCCGTGAACTCAATTATTCGTCGGACATCGACCCGATCCTGATCTTCGATCCCGAAACCTTCCCGCATCGCGAGCGCGAAGACGCCGGGGAGGCGGCAGTGCGCGTGGGACGGCGTGTCGTGGAATTGCTGCAGGCGCGGGACGCCGATGGCTATGTGCTGCGCATCGATCTGCGGCTGCGCCCCTCGCCCGAGGTGACGCCGATCGTCCTGCCCGCCGAGGCGGCGATCAGCTATTATGAATCGCAGGCACTGCCCTGGGAGCGCGCGGCTTTCATCCGATCGCGCGCCGCGGCCGGCGACATCGCGCTCGGTCGCCAGTTCCTCGAAACGATCCGGCCCTTCGTCTGGCGCCGTGCGCTCGACTATGGCACGATTCGCGAAATCCGCGGCATCTCGCGCCGTATTCGCGATCATCACGCGCAGGGCCAGGCCTTCGGGCCCGGCTACGACCTGAAGCGCGGGCGCGGCGGGATTCGCGAGATCGAGTTTTTCGCCCAGATCCACCAGCTGATCCATGGCGGGCGCGATCCCGCGCTGCGTGCCCCCGCGACGCTCGACGCGCTGGCTGCGCTTGCAGAGGCAGGGCGGATCGACGCGGCGGATGCAGCGAAGCTCGCCGATGCTTACGTCCTTCTGCGCACGATCGAGCATCGCGTGCAGATGATCGACGACCGCCAGACCCACCAGCTGCCAGAGGGCGAAGGGCTCGACCGCGTCGCGCGGCTGCATGGGCTGGCCGACGGCGCGGCGCTGCTCGACCTGATCCGCCCGCATGTCGAATTTGTCGGGCGCGTCTATGATTCGCTCGACGACACGCCGGACGGCGAGCCGCGGGTGGCGGTGAACGACACCGGCATCGAGCAGGCGTGCGCCGCGGCGGGGTTCGCGGATACGGAAGCGGCGGCACGGCTGGTGGCGGGGTGGCGCGATGCGCGCTATCCGGCGCTGCGCAGTGCCCCCGCGCGCGCGGCGCTGGAGACGGTGTTGCCGCGGCTGATCGCCGCGATCGGATCGGCGCCCGATCCCGATCAGGCGCTGGCGCGGCTGGATACGATCCTGTCGCGGCTGCCGAGCGCGCTCAACCTGTTCAACCTGCTCGAGGCAAGCCCGCGGCTGACCGAACTGCTCAGCACGATCCTGAGCCATGCGCCAACGCTGGCCGAGGCGCTGGCGCGGCGGGTGGAGCTGATCGACGGGCTGATCGACGCGACCGCGCTCGCGCCGGTGGGCGATGTCGCCGCGCTTGCCGCCGAACTGGGTGCGGGCGAGGCTGGGGACGATTATCAGCGCCTGCTCGATCGCGTACGGCGGCTGGTGGGCGAGAAGCGCTTTGCGCTGGGATCGCAGATCGTCGCCGGGGCAAGCGATCCGCTCGACGTTTCGGCAGGCTATGCGCGCGTGGCGGAGGCCGCGCTTCAGGTGCTGACGCAGGCGGCGATCGACGAGTTCGCGGTGCGCCACGGCCGCGTGCCGGAGAGCGAGCTGGTGGTGCTGGCGCTCGGCCGGTTCGGAGGCGGGGCGCTCACCCATGCCTCGGACCTCGACCTCATCTTCCTGTTCACTGGCGACCATCTGGCCGAATCCGATGGCGAGAAGCCGCTCGGCGCGGTGACCTATTACAATCGGCTGGCGCAGCGGGCGATCGCCGCGCTCTCGGTCGCGACGGCGGCGGGCGCGCTCTACGAAGTGGATACGCGGCTGCGGCCTTCGGGCGGACAGGGGCCGCTGGTCGTCTCGCTCGACGGCTTCGCCAAATATCAGCGCGAGGACGCCTGGACCTGGGAGCATATGGCGCTGACCCGCGCGCGGCCGGTGTTCGGATCCGCGGCGGCGCGCGCGCAGGTACAGGCGGTGATCGACGCGGTGCTGCATGGCGACCGGCCGGAACGCGACGTCGTGGCCGAGGCGCGCAAGATGCGGGCCGACATGGCGGCGCACAAGCCGCCGGCGGGGCCGCTCGACGCCAAGCTGTTGCCGGGAGGGCTGGTCGATCTGGAGTTTGCGGTCCACACGCAGCAACTGGTGCAGCGCGCCGGCTTCGATCCCGAGCTGCGACGGGCGATCGGGCTGCTTGCCGATGCGGAGCTGCTGCCTGCGGAACTGACCCCGGCGCTCGAATTTCTGACTCGCCTGCTGGTGACGCTTCGGCTGGTCGCACCCGATGCGCAGCCGCCCGCGCTGGCAACCCGTCCGGTGGTCGCCCATGCCGTCGGCGCGCGGGATTGGGAGGCAGTGCTTGCCGCGCTCGACCGGCACCGGCAGGAGGTGGCCCGGGCCTGGGCGGCCGTATCGGAGGAACACGCATGACGATTAAAATCGGGGACCGGATTCCGGCGGTGGAGCTGCTCGACAGCGACGACAAGCCGTTCATGCTCGACCGCTATGCGGGTGCGCCGCTGCTGATCTATTTCTACCCCAAGGACGACACTGCGGGCTGCACGCGCGAGGCGCAGGAATTCAGCGCGGAGAAGGCCGCGTTCGACGCATTGGGGGTGCAGTTGCTCGGCGTGTCGCGCGACACCGCGGCGAAGCACCGCAAATTCGCCGCCAAGTACGACCTCACCGTCCCCTTGGCGACCGATCCCGACGGAACGGTGCTGGAGGCGTTCGGCAGCTGGGTCGAAAAGTCGCTCTATGGCCGCAAGTACATGGGGATCGACCGCTCGACCTTTTTGTTCGACGCTGGCGACCAGCTCGTTCAGGTGTGGCGCAAGGTGCGCGTTCCCGGTCATGTCGAGGCGGTGCTCGCGGCGGCGAAGGATATGGCAGCGCGCTGATGCAGACGGTGGCGCAGGCAGTCCGCACGGTCTTGCTGACGGCTGAGCCGAAGGCGAAGGTTGCGGCCGCGCGCAAGGCGGCGCGCGACTGGCGGCTGGGGCGTCTGGCGCATGATTTCGATGTCGCGATGCCCGATCGCCCCGCCTGGCCGGCCGAGCCTGAACTGCTGCCGCCCAACCGCATGCCCAAGCGCGGCCGCGGCGGATCGGAGCGTGGGCGGATCGCGCTGATCCACGCGCTCGCGCATATCGAGTTCGTCGCGATCGACCTGGCGTTCGACATGGCCGGGCGGTTCGGCGCGCAGTTTCCGCGCGGTTTCGTTGACGACTGGATGCAGGTGGGGGCGGACGAGGCGATGCACTTCGCGCTGCTCGACCGGCGGCTGCGGCAGCTGGGCAGCCGCTATGGCGCGATGCCCGCGCATGGCGGCTTGTGGGAAGCGGCCGAAGCGACCGCGCAGGATGCCGCGGGCAGGCTGGCGGTCGTGCCGATGGTTCTCGAGGCGCGCGGGCTCGACGTGACACCGGTGACTATCGAGCGCTTCGAGGTTGCAGGAGACGAAGCTACCGCGCGGATTCTGCGGCGGATTCTGAGCGACGAGGTGCGCCATGTCGCGGCCGGAACGCGCTGGTTCGAATCCTGCTGCGCGGGCCGTCGAATCGCACCTCATGCGGAGTGGCGATCGCTGCTCGAACGCTATTTCGGGGGCTCGGTTAAGCCGCCGTTCAACGACTCGGCGCGTGCGACAGCCGGTTTAACGCGCGATTACTACGCAGCGCTTGCCCCGGACTGAACGGCCCGTTCTAACGGCATCCGTCAGGTGCGGAGGGGCTGCTCCCGACAGGTTGTTGGTTTTAACGAAGGCGTGTGCCGCTGTTTGGCGCGTGTCTGTGGTTGCCGGGGACTCATGGTCAGCACTACACTCAACGCGAACGTCGTAACGCGGTTCCGCAAGTTCTTCACCACTCGTGATTTCATCTTTCATGACGGCCGCGACCTGAAGCGTTTCAGCGTTGCCGGGCGCACCCAGGCGATTCTGGCGGGCGTCGCAGCGGTCACCGTCACCTTCTCGGCCTATGGCGTTTCGCAGGCGGCGTTCGGCGCCGTGGTGGCGAGCGGCATCGCGGGCGAGGCTTCGACCCCCGAAGCCAAGCTCGCCAAGATGCGTGCCGAAGTCGCGCAGATGGAGGCCGATGTCGCCGCGGTGAAGCAGGCAGCGCAGCTCCACGCCGCGCGTGTCGAGCAGCGCCAGAAGATCATCGCCGGCGTGCTGACAGGCAAGGGGTCGCCCGAGGATGTCGGCGCGCCCGTTCCCGCAGCGCAGGTTTCCGAGAGCAATGCGATGGCCCGCGAAGTGCTGGCGCCGCTCCGCGAGGTCGAGGCGCGTCAGGCCAAGCTCGCCGAGCAGGCGCGCAAGACCGCGCAGGTCCGCCTCCATTTGACCGCGCGCCACCTGCGTAGCCTGGGCATCAAGCCCGAGCGCTATGTTGCCGGCGGCATGGGCGGTCCGTACGAGCCGGTTTCCGCCGAGGCCGCAGCTGCCGCCGCTGGCGCCGCCACTGCCGAGGGCAGTGCCGACGCGCAGTTCCGCTCGCTCTTCCAGACCTGGCAGAAGCTCGACGTGCTCGAGCAGACGGTGATCGCGATCCCGTCGATGCAGCCGGTCGAGAATGTCCGTCTGACCAGCAGCTTTGGTGTTCGTTCCGATCCGTTCCATGGCAGCGCCGCGATGCACGCCGGCATCGACATTCCCGGCCCGATCGGCACCCCGATCTATGCCACCGCCGATGGCGTGATCGGCCGCGCGGGGCGCTTCGGCGGCTATGGCAACCTGATCACCGTCAATCACGGCAAGGGCATCGAGACGCGCTACGGCCACCTCTCGAAGATTCTAGTCGCCCCCAACACCCGCGTGCGCCGCGGCCAGCTGATCGGCCTGATGGGCTCGACCGGCCGCTCGACCGGCAGCCACCTTCACTATGAAGTGCGGATCGACGGCGCCGCGGTGAACCCGATGCCGTTCATGCAGAACGCCAACGTCCTCGACCAGATTCAGCAACGCGCCGCGCGCGTCCAGTTGACCGCCGCAACCGGCAACTGAGCTTCACGAGATAACAGGAGAGGGGAGAGGGGCCGTCCGGCATGTCCGGGCGGCCCCTTCCTGTTGCGGGGCGGGTCATGCTCCCCTATCTCGGTCATATGGTCACCACGCTTTCTCCAGACATCGGTCTGACGCCGTCGGCCGCGGCTCGCATCGCTGCGATCGCCGCCAAGCAGGGCAAACCCGCCATCCTGCGCTTGTCGGTCGAAGGCGGCGGCTGTTCGGGCTTCCAGTACAAGTTCGAATTGGCAGGCGGGACGAACGCGGACGATGCGGTCGCTGAAACCGACGGTGTGCAACTGGTGGTCGATCCGGTAAGCCTCGATCTGGTGCGCGGCGCGAGCGTCGATTTCGTCGAATCGCTCGGCGGCGCGGCGTTCCGCGTGACCAACCCCAATGCCGCGTCCGGTTGCGGCTGCGGCACCAGCTTCTCGGTCTGATGCCTTGAAGATCGTCACCTACAATGTGAACGGCATCAAGGCACGCCTGCCGCGGTTGATCGAGTATCTCACCGAGCAGCAGCCCGACGTGGTGTGCTTGCAGGAACTGAAGTCGGCGGACGAGGGCTTTCCCGAGAATGAAATCCGCGAAGCCGGCTACGGTGCGGTATGGCATGGCCAGAAGGGTTTCAACGGCGTCGCGATCCTGGCCAAAGGCGCGGATCCGGTCGAGCGCCGCCGCGGGCTGGATGGCGAGGACGAGGACGAGCATAGCCGCTATATCGAGGCCGAGGTTGACGGCGTCGTTGTCGCATCGATCTATCTGCCCAACGGCAATCCGGTGCCGGGGCCTAAATTCGACTATAAGCTGCGCTGGATCGAGCGCCTCTCCAGGCATGCGCTGGATCTGCTGGCCGAGGAAAAGCCGGTCGTGCTGGCGGGCGACTACAACGTCATCCCCAATGACGACGATGTCTTCTCGGTCCGCGCGATGGCCGACGATGCGCTGATGCAGCCGGAGTCGCGCGACGGGTATCGCGCGCTGGTCGCGCAGGGCTGGACCGATGCGCTGCGCACCTGTTTTCCCGGGGGCGGCATCTGGACCTTCTGGGACTATCAGGCGGGGGCCTGGCAGCGCGACGCGGGCTTCCGCATCGATCATCTTCTGCTCAGCCCACTTGCTGCAGACCGCCTGACGGGCGCCGCGGTCGACAAGGATTATCGTGGCCGCGAAAAGGCCAGCGATCATGCGCCGACCTGGGTCAGCCTGCGCGGGTAAATCGCCGCTATTTGGTAATTTTCACCAGCTTTCGGTGAAGCATTTCCAGATCGTAACATCTGTGGCTATGTAAGTGATTGATTTTGCTCGATTCCAGTGTTTGGCACGCATAATGCACTAACACAGGGGCGGGCAGGATGCAGCCAACCTTCGACCCGCACAGGTGCAGAAGAGGAGCTGTATCATGCGTACGATGTTCAAGGGTTTCACCGCTGCCGTCTTCGTCGTCGGCCTTGCCGCCACCGCCCATGCCGAGACCAAGCCCGGCACGCCGGCCCCCGCGGCAACCGAGGCCGCTGATGCCAAGCCGGTGAAAGACAAGCGCTATTGCGTGCGGGGCACGCTGACCGGCTCGCGTCTGGTCCGTCAGGAGTGCCACACGCGTGCCGAGTGGCTTGCCCAGGGTTTTGATCCCCTCGACAAGAAGTGATTATCACGACGTGACGAGGGCGCGGCCCGGGGTTCCCCTATGCCCCGGGTCGCAACCCCCTTGCCCGCAAATGCTGTTTCAGAGTGGCTTCGCGTAGATCTGGTAGACGCGATTGACCTTGCTCTCGATCGTGTCGGCGATGGCGACCATTCCCTGATTGTCGTCGAGCACCCAGCCGATCTCACCGCGAACCGCACCGTAGTTGGCGGTCGCCGAGCGGCGAATATACTCGATCATCATGAAGGCGAGCTGGCTCGCCATCCGCGATCCCTGCAATTTCTTGACCACGCCCATCAGCGGCACGCGCATCCCGCGCACCTTGGGCTTGCGCAGCCACCACAGCAACTTCGCCCAGCCGAACGGGAATAGATTGCCGTTGAGTGGCGCGACCGCTTCGTTCAGGTCGGGCAGGGTGATCATGAACGCGACCGGTTCGCCGTCCAGCTCGGCGATGCGGATCAGGTCTTCGAACACCAGCGGTTTCAGCTTTTTGCCCACATCGTCGATTTCGGGCTGGGTCAGCGGCACATAGCCCCAATTGTCCGACCAGGCATCGTTGAGAATGGTCAGGATCGTGGCGGCTTCCTGATCGAAGTGTGATTTGTCGACCATGCGGATGCGAATACGGTCGCTCTTCTCGCCCATCGCGACGATGCGTTGCACCAGCGGGGGGAATTCCTTGGTGATGTCGAGCTCATAGGTCAGCAGCTGCTTGACCGGCTGATAGCCTGCGGCCTCGATCCAGCCCTGATAGGCAGGCCGGTGATGCCCCATCATCACCATCGGCGGATGATCATGCCCCTGGATCAGCAGGCCCGGCTCCTCCCAGATCGAAAGCGAAACGGGGCCGAGCGCACGGGTCATCCCCTTCTTGCGCAGCCAATCCTCGGCCGTGGTGATCAGGGTCTGCGCGGTGGCGGCATCTTCTGCCTCGAACAGGCCCCAGAAGCCGGTGCCGGGACCGAAGCCCTGTTCGGCGGGCATTTCAAGTGCGAGTTTGTCGATATGGGCGGAGATGCGGCCCACGATCCGCCCTTCGCGCTCCGCGAGGAACAACTGTGCCACGGCATGGCTGAACCAGCCATTCTTCTTGGGGTTGATCGTGCCTGCGACCTCGCTGCGCAGCGGTGGCACCCAATTGGGATCGCCGCGGTTGAGGCGAAAGGCGAGTTCGATGAAGTCGCGGGTATCCGTCTTGGTCTTTACCGGACGGATGGAGGGGGCGGGGTTGGCCAAGCGCGGCGCCTTTCGTTGATGACGGCGAAGCGGTCACGCATTGCGCCCGCCAAGTCAATCGTCACGCGCGCCTTCACGCCCGGGCCGATGAAATGCCACGCAATGGCCACTATCTGATGCCAATGGCCGACCCCATGAATACGCTTACCCTCGATGCGTCCGGTGCGGATGCGCCTGCCAAGGGCGCGAAGATTCGCCTGTCCGGCGTCGCTGACGACCGTACGATGTTGCGTGCGGTTGCGGATCTGACCCGCGACCTGCAGACGCCCAACCCGCTGATCTACTGGGGCGATTTCCTCGGCTCGGCAGCGGTCGGTTATGCCGCGCTGGCCGGCGCGATCCTGCTTCCCTCCACCGGCTGGGCGATCGCCAGCGGCGTGCTGGCGGTGATCGCGCTCTACCGCGCCAGCCTGTTCATCCATGAGATCACGCATCTCAAGCATTCGCTGCTGCCGGGCTTCCGGGTCGGCTGGAACCTGCTGCTCGGCATCCCGATGATGCTGCCCTCGTTCATGTATGAGGGCATCCACACCATCCACCACAGCCGCACCAAGTACGGCACCGTCGAGGATCCCGAGTATCTCCCGCTCGCGCTGATGAAGCCGTGGACGCTGCCGGTGTTCCTGCTGGTGTCGGTGCTGATGCCGATCGGCCTGCTGCTGCGCTTCGGTGTGCTGGGCCCGCTGTCGCTGCTGTCGCCCAGACTGCGGAAGCTGGTCGTCGGTCGCTATTCGGGCCTGCAGATCAATCCGGCCTATGAGCGCCGTGCGCCCGAGGGCGAGTTCGCCAAGCAGTGGCGCTGGCAGGAGATTGGTGCGAGCCTTTGGGCGATTGCGCTGATCGCGCTGGTCGCCACCGGGGTGATCCCGCTGAAGGCGTTCGCGATCTTCCTTGCGGTGATCTCGGCGACTGCGGTCCTCAACCAGGTCCGCACGCTGGTTGCGCATCTGTGGGAGAATGACGGCGAACCGCTGACGGTTACCGCGCAGTTCCTCGACAGCGTCAACGTTCCGGGCGGCTTCCTGCCCTATATCTGGGCGCCGGTCGGCCTGCGCTTCCATGCGCTGCATCATCTGCTGCCGAGCATTCCCTATCATGCGCTGGCCGAGGCGCATCGCCGCATCTCAGCCGAGCTGGGGACCGAGTCGATCTATGAAGGTGCCAACTATCCCACGTTGCGCGGGCTGATGGGCCGACTGGCGGCCAGCACGATGAAGCAGCGCGCGAGCTGATCCGCTCCCAAGCGGTTCGCGCGCGTTGGCGGCGGTTGGCGACGAGCTGGCCGCCGCTTTGCTTTGGAGGCTATTCCTCGGTCTTGAGCAGCACCGCTTCGCCAATCATCGCGAACAGCAGGAACGGCGCCCAGGCGGCGAGGAAGGGCGGATAAGCGCCGAGATTGCCCATCGCCAGGGCGAAATTGTCGGCGACGAAGTAGAGGAAGCCGAGACCCATCCCCATCACCGCGCGCACGAACAACTTGCCCGAGCGTGCGATGCCGAACGCCGCAACCGCGCCGAGCAGCGGCATCAGTACCGCGGAGAGCGGGCCGGACAGTTTGTGCCACAGCGATCCCTCAAGCGCCTTGGTCGGGCGGCCCGCTGCCTTCAGATCGTCGATCGCCTCCTTGAGTGCGCCGAACGACATCGAATCGGCATCGACATTGGAAAGGGTGAACTGATCGGGCCTTACGCCTTCGCCGACGATGGTGCTGCCGAGCGGGGTCAGCTGGCCGGTGGCGACGTCGAAGCGCTCGGCATCGTCGACGCGCCAGCCCATGCCTTCGCGCTTGCCGGTCTTGGCACGCACCAGCGACTTGAGCACTGCGCCGTCGCGCTCGTAGACGGTGACCCCGGCTAGCTGCGCGGTTTCGCCCCGGCCCTTGATCTGCTGGGCGTGGATGAGGTGGCTGCCGTCGCGAACCCAGACGTTGCTGCGGTCTCCCCGGTCGATCGGGAGCACGCCGTAATCGACCTTCTTCCATTGGGCGAGCGTGGCGCTGGCGCGGGTGACGACGCGGTCGTTGAAGGTGAAGGAGATGGCTGCGACGCCCAGCCCCGCGATCATCAGCGGCGCGAGCACCTGATGCGCGGAAAGCCCGGAGGCCTTCATCGCGATCACTTCGCTGTTCTGGTTGAGGGTCGAGAGCGTGATGATCGTGCCGAGCAGCACCGAGAAGGGCAGGAAGGTCGCGATGATCTGCGGCGTGCGCAGGCCGACATAGCGCCAGATCTGCGCGTCGCCGTTTCCGGCATGGGCGAGGATACGGCTCGATTCGCTCAACAGGTCGAGCGTCTGCAGGATCAGCACCAGTCCGAACAGGAAGGCGAAGGTGCTGATCAGGAACGACCGCGCCATGTAGAGCGAGACGGTCCGCGACGGGAAGAAGCCGCTGATCGGGTTCATGCCTGCGCCGCTTTCCGCCGCCGTCCGGGCAGCCGCTTGGCGATCGCCTTCCACGTCTTGGCGAAGAATTTCTCGAGCGCGCCGATCGGTTGTCCGCCGGGCACATAGGCGATCGTATAGTACATCCAGAACACCAGCCCGGCGAAAACCAGGAACGGCGCCCACAATGCGATGATGGGATCGATCACGCCGCGGGCGCCGATGCCCTGGGCGTATTCGTTGATCTTGTGATAGGTCACGATCATCACGATCGACAGGAACACGCCGAGCGCCGACGTCGATCGTTTGGGCGGGACGCCGAGCGCGAGCGCGAGGAAGGGCAGCAGCAGCATCGTCGCCACTTCCACCACGCGGAAGTGGAAGGCGGAGCGGCTCACCGCACGTTCGGTCTCCGTCGATTTCGGATCGCTGCCGATCTGGGCGAGCTGGGGCAGGGTCAGCTCGAGCTTGTTCTCGCCGCGCTGGCGGAACTGCTCGAACTTGGGCAGATCGATCGGCAGATCGTGCGCATCGAAGGTAAGGACGCGGGGCACCTTGAACCGCGGGGACTGGTGGATCAGCGTGCCTTTGGTCAGGCGGAAGATGATGACGTCCGGGTCGTCGGTGCGCAGGAACTGGCCCTTCTCCGCAGTGGCGGAGACAACGTCGCCGTTCGGCGCGCGGGCGCTGACGAAGATGCCGGACAGGTCGGTGCCTTCCTTGCGGCTGTCCTCGATCCGCAGGGTCATGCGATCGCCCAGATTGGTGAACTCACCGACCTTGATCGACGCACCGAGCGCCCCGGTGCGCAGCTCGAACCGCAGCCCTTCGTAATTGTAGCGCGCGAGCGGCTGGATGAAGCCGACGATGGCGAGATTCAGCGCCGCGAGTGCGATCGCGAACATGAACGGCACGCGCAGCATCCGGCCGTAGCTCATCCCCACCGCGCGCAGCACGTCGAGCTCGGAGCTGGTGGCGAGGCGGCGGAAAGCGAGCAGGATGCCGAGCATCAGCCCGATCGGAATGCCCAGTCCCAGATATTCGGGCAGCAGATTGGCAAGCATCCGCCACACGACGCTGACCGGTCCACCTTCGGTCGCGACGAAGTCGAACAGCTTCAGCATCCGGTCGAGCACGAGGAGCATCGCGGAGATCAGAAGCGTCGAGATCAGCGGAACCGCGATCAGGCGCGCCATATACCGGTCGAGTGCGGTCATGCGGGGAGGGTCTGCGGCCTGATCTTCGCGTTGGTGCCGGCGAACCGGCTGTAGTCCAACGCTATATCGTACGGCACGGTTAAATCTAGCCCACGGCCGTTACGGTCTGTGCCGCGCGGCCATTGGCAACGGCGTCGGCGATCGCGGCTTCGAGACCCGAAAGGGTGAAAGGCTTGCGCAATACCGGGCGGCCCCCGAAACGTTCATGGTCAGCAGCATCGCCCGCATAGCCGGTGACGTAGAGCACGGCGACCCCATCAAGTTGCGGATCGAGTGCGGCAATCATCTCCGGTCCGGTCTGCCCCGGCATGATGACGTCGCTGACGATCAGGTCGAGTGCATGGAGGCCGGCGACGATTCGCGGTGCGGCGAGCGGGTCGTCGCATGCGACAGGCCGGTGACCCAGTTCCTCCAGCGCAGCGAGCGTGGCCGCGAGCACGCGCGGATCATCCTCGACCAGCAGGATGTCGAGTGCCCGATGCGGTTCGGAGCTGGGCCCGACCCGGTGAGCCGCATCGGGCGCGGCCGGTTCCGCAGCACCGTGGCAGGGGAGGAAGAGCGTGACCGTCGTGCCTTCGCCGGGGGCCGAATCGATCCGGATCTCGCCACCCGACTGACGAACGAAGCCGAAGATCTGGCTGAGGCCGAGTCCCGTTCCCTTGCCGACAGGCTTGGTGGTGAAGAAGGGTTCGAAGACGCGTTCCACGACTTCGGGCGACATGCCTGCGCCGGTGTCGGAGACGGCGATGGTGACGTAGTTGCCCGGCCCGCACTCTGTCGCCGCTTCGCCGTCCAGCGTCGTGTGACCCGTAGAGATGGTCAGGGTACCGCGGCTGTCCATCGCATCGCGCGCATTGACGGCGAGGTTGAGCAACGCGTTCTCGAGCTGATGCCGGTCGGCCCAGACGTGCCAGCCCGTGGCCTGCGCGCAGGTCTTGACGACGACGCCTTCGCCCAGCGTGCGTTCGAGCAGGTTGGTCATGCCGGCGATCAGTTCGACGGGATCGATCGCTTGCGGCGTGAGCGGTTCGGCACGCGCGAAGGCGAGCAGGCGGCGGGTCAGCGCCGCGGCGCGGCTCGCGCCTTCGCTGGCATTGTCGATGTGCCGCGCGGACTGGCTGGCGCCTTCGGGCAGATGGCGCTTGGCGAGCTCAAGTCCGCCCAGGACGATTGCGAGCATATTGTTGAAATCGTGTGCGATGCCGCCGGTGAGCTGGCCGACGGCTTCCATCTTCTGCGCCTGGCGCAACTGCGCCTCGGCCGCGGCACGCTCGCGAGCCTCTTCCTGGAGACCCGCCGTCGCGGTAGCGACGGCGGCTTCGAGTTCGATCGTGCGCTCGCGTTGCGCTTGCGCTTCGGCGGCGACGGCGGCCCGCTCGCGGATCGCCCGGATGTTGAGCCAGCCCAGGATCATCGCGCCGATCACGATCAGCATGCCGAACAGGATCAGGTTGCGGGTTTCCTCCTGCGCTTCGGCTGAGGTCAGGCGGGCACGGCGCGAGCGTTCGTTGAGCAGCTGGCGCTCAGCGGCGACGATCCGGGCAAGCAAAGTGCGGATGCGGGGCAGCACGGGCGAGCGGCGTGCCTCGTCGAAAAAGGCATAGGCTGCCTGGTTGCGGTTGAAGCGCGTGTTGAGCGCGATCTGCGACAATTCCTTGCCGCGCATGGCCACGGCACTTCGCAGCTCGGCGATCAGATCCTTCTCGGGATCGTGGTCGCGGGTGCGGCGGGCGAGGAGGGTGAGCTGTCCTTCGGCCCGCTGCCATTCGGCGACATAGTCGCGGCCGACGCTCTCCTCGCCGCTGACGACGTAGCGCGCGAGAGTCGCCTCCGCGCTGGCGATCGTGCCCGCCAGGCTCTGGGCGAGGATCATCACCTCATAGCTTTGCGACTGGCGGGCCAGCGCCGCGTCGCGTTCCGCGTCCGCATTGCGCTGGTTGGTGATGAGCGCGGCGAGCACCCCGATGCCAAGGATGGCGATCAGGATCATCAGCATGGCACGCCAGTCGAGCCGGGCGATACGCTGCGCCAGTCCGCTAGTTTCGCTCATGGCCGCGATGCTAAGGCTGCAATGCCGCGGTGGCCAGCCCTAGCCGATGACGCCCACGGCCTGGCCCGCGGCCCTGAACATCGCCAGGATACGCTGGACCTGCTCGGGCGTATGTTCGGCACAGAGCGAGCAGCGCAGCAGGAAGGTGCCGGCCGGGGTCGCGGGGGGGCGCGCCATGTTGACGTAAAGGCCGTTGTCGAGCAGCGCCTGCCACATCGTCACCGCCTGTTCCTGATCGGTCAGGATCACCGCGATGATCGCGCTGTCGCAGGTCTCCGTACCGAGCTTGAAGCCCATTTCCTTGAGGCCGCTGTGCACCGCGCGGGCATTCTCCCACAGATGCTGGCGCTTGTTGTGGGCGTGCTGGAGCTTGCGGATCGAGGTCGCGGCGGTGGCGACCACGCTCGGCGGTAGCGAGGCGGTGAAGATATATTGGCGGCAGGCGAGGCGGATCGCCTCGAACTTCGGGTGGTTCGACACGCAGAAGCCGCCGACCGTGCCGACCGATTTGGAGAAGGTGCCGACGATGAAGTCGACATCGCCCTCGCACCCCTGCGCCTCATAGACGCCGCGGCCATTGGGGCCGAAGAAGCCCATCGAATGCGCCTCGTCCGAAAGCACCATCGCGCCGTGCTTCTTGGCGACCGCGACCATTTCCTTGAGCGGCGCGATGTCGCCGAGCATCGAATAGACGCCCTCGAGCACCACCAGCTTGCCGGCTTCCGCCGGCAGGCGGCCGAGGCGCTTGTCGAGATCCTCGACGCTGTTGTGGCGGAAACGGACGATCTCGGCATAGCCCTGCTTGCAGCCGTCATAGATGCTGGCGTGGCTGTCGGCGTCGAGGATGATGTAGTCGCCCTTGCCGGCGAGGGTCGAGATCATCCCGAGATTGGCCATGTAGCCGGTCGAGAAGACGATCGCGCCGGTGGTGCCGTAGAAGTCGCGCAGCGCCTGCTCCACCTCCATGTGGTCGCGGAAGGTGCCGTTGAGCATGCGGCTGCCGTTGGTGCCGGAGCCGAACTGGTCGAGCGCGTCCTTGCCGGCCTGAATCACGTCCGGGTCGAAGGTCATGCCCATGTAATTATAGGTGCCGAGCAGGATGGTGTCCTTGCCCTTGATCACCGCTTCGGTCGGCGATTTCACCTGATCCATCACGATCGCGAACGGATCGGTGACGCCGCTGTCGAGCAGGGCCTGACGCTCGGCGATCAGGCCATCGAACTTGCTCATCAGATCGGGCTTCGCACCGGCCGGGATGGTCGGTGCGTCCGGGGTCGCGATCGAATCGGTCATCTCAGGCAGCCTTGAGCTTCTGGACGGCATCGACGAGCTGGCCGACGGTCTCGATCTCGGCCTGCATGTTCATCGTGATGATGATGTCGAACTCGTCCTCGATCGCCGCCACGAAATCCATGACGGTCAGGCTGTCCCACTCCAGGTCGCCGGCGAAGGTGGTGGAATCGGCAAGCTCGATGCCCTTTTTGTTGAAGGGTTCGATCAGGCCGGAGACGGTTTCGAAAATCTGGGTGCGGTCGCTCATGCGTGGTCCTTAATTTGCTCTGGGCCAAGTGCCAAGCGATTGCGGCGGAAACGGGGTGAAGCCGGGGCGGAGCTGGCCTACCCAAAATGAGCGAAGTTCAGACCCTCCCCAGGGCAAGTTCATGCGGTTGAGGAGGTTCCGCGCGGGGGCGCCAGGCGATGGACGGTATCAGGGAGCGGCCCGAAGCCAGGCCGATCGGAGCAGGCGAAGTCCAACATTGCAAGTCCGGTCAGAGCCGGCGGTGCATGATCAGCAGATCGGCGAAGCGGCCGTCGCGGTGCCGGAAGCCTTCTGGGACGGTGCCGATCACCGCGAAGCCGAGCGAGGTCCACAAGGCGACGGCGGAATGGTTGTCGGAGACCACCGCATTGAATTGCATCGCGCGGAAGCCAGCCGCCGCGGCCCAGGCGACGATGTGCTCGCCGAGCTGCCGCCCGACGCCGCGGCCGCGCGCTTCGGGGGCGACCATGAAGCTGGCATTGGCGATATGGCTGCCCGGTCCGTGCTGATTGCGGCTGAGCTTGGCGGTGCCGAGGATCGTGCCGTCCATATCCTCCGCGACGACGGTGCCGCCGGGCGCGGCTCCGATCCAGAGTGCGCGATAGGCCGCGTCGCTCAGCCCCGAATCATAGGTGTAGCTGGTGCCGCTCTCGACCACATGATCGATGATCGCGCGCACGGCGGGCCAGTCGCGATCCTCGAGCGGGCGGATGCGCGGATCGGTCACAACAGGCCTTCGGCGCGGTACCAGGCCGCGGTTTGAGCCAGGCCTTCCCGTGTGGCGATCTGCGGCGCCCATAGCGCGGCCGGCGGACGGCGGCCGGGATCTGCGGTCCAGTCGGGATGGCTGAGATAGGCCGCACGGTCGGGGGTCAGCTTGGCGTTCGCCTCGCGGAAGAAACGGTCGGCGCGTGCGGCGAGGTGAAGCAGGCCGCGGGGCACCGAAAGGGGGATCGGGCGCTTGCCCACCGCTTCGCCGACAAGATGCGCGAACCCGGCATGGGTGTAGCCGCCGTCCACGCCATCGTCGCACTCATAGACCTCCCGGCCCGGGTCGGTGAGGGCAAGGGTGACGAGCAGGCGCGCAAGGTCCGAGACATGGATCAGCGAGATGCGGCCCGCGGGCGGCAGGAGCACGAATCCGGATTTCGCCATGCGGAAGATATCGCGCATCTCCATATCGCCCGGGCCATAGACGCCAGGCGGGCGGATCATGGTCCAGTCGAGGCCGGACTCGCGGACTTCCAGTTCGGCCAGCGCCTTCGAACGGCCATAGTTCGAGAGCTGCGGCTCCCGCGCGGACATCGACGAGACATGGACGAAGCGGCGGACGCCCATCGACGTCGCGGCAGCGGTCATGCGGCGGGTGCCGTCGACATTGCCATGGATGAAGCCTTCGGGCGCCGGCGCATTGACCACCCCGGCGATGTGGATCACCGCATCGGCGCCGCTGGCGAGGCGGGCGAGTGCCGCTTCATGCTCCAGATCGCCCGCGATCCAGCTCACGCCCTCGCGCGCCGGCTGATCGCGCCGGGTGAGCGCGCGGACATGGATGCCGCGGGCCAGCGCATGCTCGACCGTCGCCTTGCCGACAAAGCCGGTGGCGCCGGTAAGTGCCAGCGTCGTCACAGCAGCGCCATATGGTTGCGGTGGACCAGCGTCGAGCGCGGGGCATAGCCCAGAATCTCGCCCTGATCGTCGCTGCGGGTGCCGAGGATCGCCTGGGCGTCGGGCGCGTCATATTCGGAGAGGCCGCGCGCGATCGGGCCGTTGGGGCCCTCGATCGTCACCAGATCGCCGCGGAAGAACATGCCGCGGATCGCGGTGGCGCCGATCGCGAGCAAGCTGCGCCCCTCGGTCAGCGCCTGCGCCGCGCCCGCATCGACGATGATGCTGCCCTTGGCGGTGAGGCGGCCCGCGAGCCACGCCTTGCGGGCACGCGTCCGCTTTTCGGGCAGGAAGACGGTGTGGCGGGCATCGGCCGAGAGCGGGCGGTCGACCCGGCCATTGGCGATGGCCAGCGATACGCCGGCCGACGCGGCGATGCGCGCGGCCTCGATCTTGGAGACCATGCCGCCCGAGCCCATGCCCGAGGCGGAGCCGCGATCGGCCATCCCCTCGACCCGCCCGTCGATCCGCTCGACCACCGGGATATGCACCGCGCCGGGAAGGGCGGGGTTGCGATCGTACAGTCCGTCAATGTCGCTGAGCAGCACCACGCCGCTGGCGTCCGCCGCCTGAGCCACCCGCGCGGCGAGCCGATCATTGTCGCCGAAGCGGATCTCGGCGGTGGCGACGCTGTCATTCTCGTTGATCACCGGCACCACGCCGAGCGACAGCAACCGGCCGAGCGTCGCGGCGGCGTTGAGATAGCGGCGGCGATCCTCGAGATCGTCGAGGGTGACGAGCATCTGCGCGGCGGTAAGGCCGTTGGCCGCCAGCACCTCGGCCCAGACCTGCGACAGCGCGATCTGGCCGGTCGCGGCGGCGGCCTGCGCGTCCTCGAGGCTGGCGCGGCCGCCCTTGGCGAGTTTCAGCCGGCGTGCGCCGAGTGCGATGGCGCCCGAGGAGACGACGGCGATCTGCTGGCCCGCCCGGACCCGCGCGGCGATGTCCGCGGCGATCCCCTCCAGCCAGTCGCGCCGGATCGCCCCCTCCGGATCGACGAGCAGTGCCGAACCGATCTTGACGACGAGACGCGGGCAGGAGGCGGGCGGGAACAGGTGCATCGGACCGCGCTTAGCGCGCGGCGATAGGCACGCCAATGATGTTATCTAGCCGGTCCGAAAGTGTAGCTGAGCGCGATGCCGCCCGAGAACTGGTTGCGCGAGCCGAGCGTACGCGACACCGGTGAATCCGCCGCGTCGCCGGCGAGCCGGTCATAGCGGGCATAGGTGGCGACGCCCCACCGGCGCGAAAGCTGGCGCATATAGCCCGCGGTCAGGCCGACTGCCTGAACACCGCCCTTGGGATCATAGGCCGCCAGCCCCGAGGCAGCGGAGTCGGCCGGCGTGATGCCGAAATAGGCGCGATGGTATTTGCGATCCGAGAGCGTCACGCGCGGGCCGATCGAGAACAGCCAGTCGTCGCCCCTGCGTGCGACATAGTCGGCGCTGACGCTGCCGGTCCAGCCGCGATGGCCGGTAAGACCCTTGCGTCCCTCGACCCGGACGCGAAGCGCGTCGCCGAGCCAGGCCTGGACGAAAGCGCCGGCTTCGAACGAGAAGCCGACCTGGTGGATCGGGGCGCCGGCCGCCTCGGCATCGCGCTTGCCTTCGAACCCGATCGCCGGGCCGATCGCCAGGCCCGATGTTCGCAGGACAGGGAAACCGGCACCTTCATCCGGTGCCTCGAACTCGAATTCCTTGCCCATGCGGGCGCGCGCGACATCGATGAACGGACGAAGCGACACTTCGTCCGAACCGGGATGGCTGGGAACGAGTTGCGGGCCGAGCGTGACGCGTGTTCGAAACGGCTCGCGCGGGGCCTCGTCCTGCGCCAGTGCCGGAGGCGCGAAAGCGATGACGAGAGCAGGGGCGGCGTATCGTAGGAACATCGGGCAACTCCCTGAGTTTTCGTGGTAAACCCTCAGGCCCCTATTGGTTCCGTCAGATCGGCGACCACTCGATCTCTTCCTCGCCCTCGTCGTCGTCGGTGACGCGGGCGTGGTCGGGGCCGATGGCTTCGAGCAGCTTGTCGAGCGCCCAGTCGACACCGACGCCGCTGGCGCCGCTGATCGGGATCACCTCGGCGCCGCTCGCCTCCTCGAGTTCGGCGGAGAGGGCGGCGATCAGCTCGTCGTCGAGCGTGTCGATCTTGTTGAGCGCGATGATGATCTTCTTGTCGAGCAGGCCCGCGCCATAGGCTTCGAGCTCGTCGCGGACGATGCGGTAGCTGGTGGCGACGTCCTCGTCATTCGCATCGACGAGATGGAGCAGCACCTTGCACCGCTCGATATGGCCGAGGAAGCGGTCGCCGATCCCGGCACCTTCGGCCGCGCCCTCGATCAGCCCGGGGATGTCGGCGATGACGAACTCGTTCTGCTTGTGGCGAACGACGCCGAGCTGGGGGCGGGTAGTGGTGAAGGCATAGGCGCCGACCTTGGCCTGCGCGTTGGTGACGGCGTTGATGAAGGTCGACTTGCCGGCATTGGGCAGGCCGACGAGACCCGCGTCCGCGAGCAGCTTGAGGCGGAGCCAGACATACATTTCCTCGCCCGGCCAGCCGGTGCCATGCTGGCGCGGGGTGCGGTTGGTGCTGGTCTTGTAGCTGGCATTGCCGCGACCACCGTCGCCGCCCTTGAGGAAGACGATGCGCTGACCCGCCTTGGTGAGGTCGGCGAGCAGCGTGCGCTCCTCGTCGTCCGCCAGGATCTGGGTGCCGACCGGGAGCTTGATCACCAGATCGTCGCCGCCCGCGCCGGTCTTGTTGCTGCCCGACCCGCCATGGCCGCGCTGCGCCCGGAAATGCTGGGTGTAGCGGAAGTCGATCAGCGTGTTGAGGCCGGGTACGGCTTCGAAGATGATGTCGCCGCCCTTGCCGCCGTCGCCGCCGTCGGGACCGCCATATTCGATATATTTCTCACGCCGGAAGCCGACGGCGCCACCGCCGCCCCAGCCGGATTTGATGTAGATCTTGGCCTGGTCGAGAAAATGCATGGCGTACTCAAATTGGTTTCGGCGCCAGCCCGCTCGCTCATCCGGCCACCCATGGGATATTGGCGCTGGGGTGGCCGAGTGGGGGAGCGGGCTGCTGCCGTCTTATTTAGTCAAAAACTCGCCGCGGCCATAGGGCGGGCGGGTCTTGCCTTTGATCCAGTCGCCGAGCAGCCGGAAATAGCCGTCGGTCACGCGGGTGGCAGTGCGCTCGCCTTTGGCATCCTGCGTAAACTCGACCATGCCATGGTCGGTGTCCGGGAAACGGACGATGGCGATATCATGCCCTTCGCGGCGCAGCGTCTGGAGCCGGTCGATGGTGGTCTGCGGCGGGGCTTCGCGATCCTCGGCGGCGATCACCCAGAGCTGGGGCACCTTGACCTTGCGGAGCCAGCCCATCGCATCATAGCGCCAGTCGAGTTCGAGATTGTCGAACTTCGCCGCGCCTTCACGGCGCAAAGTCGCCTCGTCGAGCGCGAGCACGTCGCCGGTGAACTCGCCCTTGATCTTCGCGAACCAGGGCTGGCCCGCGTAGCGCGCCTTGACCGCGGCGAGCTGTTCATAGCCCTGCTTGAAATGCTCGGCCATCAGGTTGCCGGTGGCGTCGGTGATCTCGCGCGCCTGTTTGAGTATGTCGGCGCCGTAGCCGGCCTCGGTCAGCTCGGCGGCGACCTGCGAGGCGTCTTCCTCGAGCGGGTCGATCAGCAGGCCGAAGCCGACGGCAACGAAATCGGCGCCCGCATCGTTCGCCGCGCGCGGGGCGACCCAGCCCCCCTGGCTGCCGCCAAGCAGGCCGAAGCGCGAATAGCGGCCGGCGGCGAGGCGCTTGGCTTCCTTCGATGCCGCGGCGGCATCACCGGCGAGCGCGTGGAAATTCTGGTTGTAGGTGCCCTGCGATTCGCCGGTGCCGCGCTTGTCATAGACGAAGGCAGCGATGCCCTGCGCTGCAAGCAACCACGGGTAGGAGGCGCCCTTGACCGCGGAATAGCGTTCGGATCCGTGGACGAGCACCGTCAGCGGCGGTTTCCTGCCCGGCGCCGCGGGCGGCTCGATCAGCAGGCCGTTGAGGGTCAGGTCGCCGCTCTTGAACTTGCTGGGGGTAAGGCGGAGGGCGACCTTCTTGTAGACGACTTGCTTCACGTCGAGCGTGTCGCCGCGGCAGACGACGCTGCCGTCGTTGGTCAGGCCGAAGCGGCCGTCGTCCGCCCACCAGCGCCACGCGCCGGTCTGCGCGGTATCGGGCCGCTCCATGACGACCATGAAGCGGCCGTCCGGCCCGGCATAGGCGCCGGTCTGGCACGGAAGGGCGGCCGCCTGAGCGGCGAAAGTCAACGCGGCAAGCAACATGAGGTCAGTCCTACATCTTTCTGGAAACGCGGCGACGCGATGAGTTGGCGCAATGCGATCTCACGCGCCGCGCCGCGCGGGAGATCGAGCGACTTGGCCAGCGGCTCGCCGAGCAGTGCATCGCCCATCGCCATCAGCACCAGGCTGAGCGTATCCTCGCGCAGCGAGACGCTGCTTTCCTCGCCCTCCACCGCAGCGATCTGATCGACCAGCTGGTGGATCACCTCAAGGATCGGATCGAGCGCATCCTCGTTGCCCGATAGGATCATCCAGCTTGCCAGCGCGCCCGCGCCGCTCTTGTCGAAAGCGTCGAAAGCGAGATCCACCACTTCGCGCGGCTTGGCTTCGGTGCGCGCTTCCTCACTGGCATGCGCTTCGCGGATGAGCCCGGCGATCTGCGTGCAGACGCTCTCTGCCAGGCTGCGGGCGAGGGCGCGCTGAAGCCCCGCCGCCGAACCGAAATGGTGGAGCAGGTTGGCATGGGTGCGGCCGATGCGCGCGGCGACCGCCTTGAGCGTCACCGCCTGCGGCCCCGCCTCGATCAGGATCGCGCGCGCGGCCTCGAGCGCGGCGTCGCGCGATTCCTCCGGGGTGAGGCGTTTCCGTTCGGGCAGGGGTGTTATTGACATTGATGTAAGTAGCGCTTAGTTACGTTCGCAATTGCCTTGGAGGAAAAAGGTGGCGAACGCAAAGACTCCTGCCGATCTGACGATCAATCCGCGCGACCGCCGTTTCGGGCGCGAGAGCAAGCAGGATCGGCTTTGGCTGGGCGGCGATGTCGTGGGAACGGCCTTCTACAATGCGCTGTCGGTAACCTTCCCCAAGGGCGAGGCCTTTTTCATCGAAAGCGTGAAGGCGTTCCGCGACGGTGTGAACGACAAGCTCGCGCGTGAGATCAAGGCGTTCACCATCCAGGAAGTGGTGCACAGCCGCGAGCATGTCGCGTTCAACCGGCGCGTGCTCGATCATGGCTATGACATCACCCGGCTTGAAGCGCGGATCGACCAGGTGCTCGAGATCGCGCGCGCGCGGCCCGCGATCGTCCAGCTCGCCGCGACGATGGCGCTCGAACATTACACCGCGATCATCGCCGCCGAGCTGATCCGCAATCCGAGGCACCTCGCCGGCGCCGATCGCGAGAGCGCCGAGCTGTGGCGCTGGCATGCGCTGGAGGAGATCGAGCACAAGGGCGTTGCATACGACACCTTCCTGCACGCGACCCGGAACATGAGCCGCTGGAAGCGCTGGAAGATCAAGTCGCTGACGATGCTGCTGATCAGCGGCACCTTCTGGAAGCACCGGATCGAAGGGACGCTGGACCTGATGGCGCAGGACGGCCTTACCGGCTGGCGCGCGAAGGCGGCGCTGGCGAAGTATCTGCTGGGTTCGCCCGGCATCGTCCGGCGCATGATCCCGGCCTGGTCGAGCTATTTCCTGCCCGGCTTCCATCCGTGGAACCATGACGATCGCGCGCTGATCCGGCTGGCGGAAAGCGAGTATGCAGAGGCACTTATGCCCAACGTTGTGGCAGCAGCGTGAGACCATACCCGAATTACTGAACGGAAAATTTCAGAAATTATCCGTTGCGGGGTTGAAACCTCCGCTTCGTCCCCCCAATTGCCGCGGCGCAGCAAAGGGGAAAGAATAATGCGGTCTGCAATCGCCATCGTGGCTCTGACTCTGCTTTCGGCTTGCGGAGGCGGGGAGGGCCCGCCGCCGCCGGCCGCGCCCGAAGTAACGGTCGCAACCCCCTTGCAGCGCGAAGTCGTCGACTGGGACGACTATACCGGCCGCTTCGTCGCCCCGCAGGACGTCGAGATCCGCGCGCGGGTCAACGGTGTCATCACCGCGATCCATTTCCGCGACGGTCAGGACGTGACGCAGGGCCAGCCGCTCTTCACGATCGATCCGCGCCCCTATCAGGCGCAGCTCGCCCAGGCACAGGCGCAGATCGCGCGTGCGCAGGCGGCGCTGACCAATGCCCGCCAGGTGACGGCGCGCAGCCGCGCGCTCGCCAGCGCGCAGGCGGTGAGCAAGGAAGAGCTCGAGACCAACATCGCCGCGGAGCGCAGCGCCGCCGCCGATCTGGCAGCCGGGCGTGCCTCCGCGAACGCGGCGCAGCTCAACCTCGGCTTCACCACCGTGCGCGCGCCGTTCAGCGGCCGCATGTCGGACCGCAAGGTCAGCCTGGGCGACTCGGTCGCCGACGGCCAGACGGTGCTGACCCGCATCGTTTCGATCGACCCGATCCGCTTCGAGTTCGAGGGCGCCGAGAGCTTCTACCTCAAGAATCTCCGCCAGGATCAGCGCGGCGAGCGCGGTTCCTCGCGCAACACCGCCAACCCGGTTCAGATCCAGCTTGCCGACGAGAACGAGTATCGCTGGAACGGCCGGATGCGGTTCCTCGACAGTGCGGTCGATCCGAATTCGGGGACGATCCGCGCCTATGCCGAGGTTCCCAATCCGACGCGCTTCCTGACGCCGGGCATGTTCGGCCGTGCGCGTCTGCTCGGCTCGGGCACGTACAAGGCGATGCTGATCCCGGATGAGGCGATCGTCACCGACCAGACCCGCCGCCTCGTCTATGTCGTCAGCAAGGACAACAAGGCGACCCCGCGACCGGTCGAGATCGGCGCAAAGGTCGAAGGGCTGCGCATCGTCCGCGACGGGCTTGCCCCGACCGATCGGGTGATCATCGCCGGCATGGGCATGCTCCAGCCGGGCGCGCCGGTTACGCCGAAGAAGGGCGTGATCAAGCCGGATGCGACCAAGCAGGCTGCCCCGACCGCCCCGACCGAGGAGCCGGCATCCGGCCAGGCCACCGTCCGCTAAAGGACCGAAACGATGAAATTCCCCCATTTCTTCATCGAGCGGCCGATCTTTGCGGCGGTGCTCTCGATCCTGATCGTGATCGTCGGGGCCATCGCGTACCCGTCGCTGCCGATCGCGCAATATCCGAACATCGCCCCGCCGACGGTGGTGGTGACCGCCACCTATCCGGGCGCGAGCGCGGAGACGCTGGCGGAAACCGTTGCCGCGCCGATCGAACAGGCGATCAACGGCGTCGACAACATGATGTACATGACGTCGTCGTCGACCGGTAACGGCCAGACGCAGATCACCATTGCGTTCAAGCAGGGCACCAATGTCGATCAGGCGCAGGTGCTGGTGCAGAACCGCGTCCAGCAGGCCGAACCGCGCCTGCCCGAGGATGTGCGGCGACTGGGCATCACGGTGAACAAGAACTCGCCCGACTTCCTGATGGTCGTGTTCTTCACCTCGCCCGACAACAGCCTCGATATCCAATATATCTCGAACTACGTGACCCTGCAGGTGCAGGACCGGATCGCGCGTATCCCGGGCGTCGGCCAGGCGCTCGCATTCGGCGGGCGCGACTATAATATGCGCCTGTGGATCGACCCCGGTCTCGCCGCCGCGCGCGACATGACCATCGACGAGGTGGTCAACGCCGTCCGCGGGCAGAACGTCCAGGTCGCCGCGGGTTCGGTCGGCCAGCCGCCCTATGGCAATGCCAGCCCCGCCTTCGAGCTGGGCGTGCAGGCCAAGGGCCGACTCACCACTCCCGACGAGTTCGGCAGCATCGTCATCAAGCGCGATGCCGAGGGCAAGCTGACCCATCTGCGCGACGTCGCGCGGATCGAGCTGGGCGCACAGGACTATAGCTTCAACGGCTATCTGAACGACAAGCGCGCGGTGGGCGTGGGCGTGTTCCAGCTACCCGGCTCGAACGCGCTGGCGACCGCCGAAGCGGTCAAGGCCGAGCTGGAGACGCTCTCCAAGCAATTCCCGCAGGGGATGAAATACTCGATCGACTACAACCCGACCGAGTATATCGACGAGTCGATCACCGCCGTGGAGCACACGCTGATCGAGGCGCTGGTGCTGGTGGTGCTGGTGGTCATCATCTTCCTCCAGAGCTGGCGTGCGGCGATCATCCCGATCATCGCGATCCCGGTGTCGCTGGTCGGTGCCTTCGCGGTGCTGCTGATCTTCGGCTACTCGCTCAACACGCTCTCCTTGTTCGGCCTCGTGCTCGCCATCGGCATCGTCGTCGACGATGCGATCGTGGTGGTCGAGAATGTCGAACGATTGATGGAGGAGAAGGGGCTGTCGCCACGCGAGGCGGCGCACGAGACGATGGACGAGGTGTCCGGCGCGATCATCGCGATCAGCCTGGTGCTGGTCGGCGTGTTCATCCCGACCATGTTCATCCCGGGCATTTCGGGCGCCTTCTACCAGCAGTTCGCGATCACCATCGCCTCGGCGACGATCATCTCGGCCTTCGTGTCGCTGACGCTTTCGCCCGCGCTCTGCGCGCTGGTGCTCAAGCACAAGGGGCATCATTCGGAAATCCCGGAAGGCTGGCGCGGGCTGCCCGCGCGTGCGGGGCTCAAGTTCAACCAGGGCTTCAACTGGCTGTCCGAGAAATACGGCCAGCTCACCTCGAAGCTGGTGCGGATGCTGATGGTGGTCGGCGTGGTCTATGTCGCGCTGATCCTCGTCGCGGGCTGGCGCTTCACCTCGACCCCGTCGGGCTTCATCCCGCCGCAGGACCAGGGTTATCTGATCGGCGTGGTCTCGCTGCCGCCAGGTTCCTCGCTCCAGCGCACCGATGCCGTGGTGCGCGAGGCGATCGCCGCCGCCAACAAGGTGCCGGGCATGCTCTATTCGGTAGGCTTTGCCGGCCTTGACGGCGCGAGCTTCTCGACCGCGCCGAACGCGGGCGTGATCTTCCTCGGCTTCAAGCCGCATGCGGACCGCAAGGAAACCCAGGAGGAGATTCAGGGCGCACTCTATGGAGCGTTCTCGGGGATCAAGGGCGGAACGCTGTTCATCGTGCCGCCGCCGCCGGTGCCGGGCATCGGCAATGGCGGCGGGTTCAAGATGATGGTGCAGGACCGCAGCGGGCAGGGCTATCATGCGCTGGCCGGTGCCGCGATGGGCATGATGATGGGCGCGAACCAGCAGGAGAGCGTCACCAACACCTTCACCCAGTTCAACACCGGAACCCCGCGCCTGACCGCCGATGTCGATCGCGAGCGTGCGGAACGGATGGGCGTGCCGGTGCAGAACATCTTCTCGACGCTCGGCTCGTATCTCGGTTCGGCCTATGTGAACGACTTCAACTATCTGGGCCGGACCTTCCGCGTGACGGCGCAGGCGGACGCGCCCTATCGCGACGATGCCTCCGACATCCAGATGCTGAAGACCCGTTCGGCCGCTGGCGAGATGGTGCCGATGAGCTCGGTGATGACGCTCAAAAACGACAGCGGCCCGTATCGCGTGGTGCGCTACAACCTCTATCCGGCGGCCGAGCTGATCGGCGACACCAAGCCGGGCTATTCGACCGGCCAGACGCTGGATTCGATGGAGGCGCTGGCCGCGCAGACCCTGCCGCGCGGCATGGGCTTCGAATGGACCGAGCTGGCGCTGGAGCAGCGTCAGGCCGGCAATACCGGCCTGATCGCCTTCGGCCTCGCGGTGGTGTTCGTCTTCCTGCTGCTCGCTGCACTCTATGAGAGCGTGGTGCTGCCACTGGCGGTGATCCTGATCGTGCCGATGTGTCTGCTCGCCGCGATCCTGGGCGTCAACCTTATGGGCATGGACAACAACATCCTGACCCAGATCGGCTTGATCGTGCTGATCGGCCTGGCGGCGAAGAACGCGATCCTGATCGTCGAGTTCGCGCGCCAGAACGAAGAAGAAGGCATGGATATGTGGGAGGCCGCGAAGCATGCGGCGCACCAGCGTATGCGTCCGATCGTCATGACGTCGATCGCGTTCATTCTGGGCGTGCTGCCGCTGGTGATCGCAAGCGGCGCTGCGGCGGAGCTTCGCCAGGCGCTGGGCGTCGCGGTGTTCTTCGGCATGATCGGCGTGACGATCTTCGGCCTGCTCTTCACCCCGGCCTTCTACGTGATCTGCCGCAAGCTCGGCGACTGGGCGAGCAGCACTGCCGCCAGGCTGCGCCGCAAACCGACCCACGACCCCAAAGACCCCGTAGTGGAGCCCGCAGAATGAAGCGTCTCAGTCTGATTGCTCCGTTGCTGGCGGGCTCGTTGCTGGCGGGCTGTGCGGTGGGGCCGAACTATGAACGCCCCGAGACGCCGCCCGCGGCGGCCGGCGCCTTCGTCGACCCGGGTATCACCAAGGTGACGCCCGGCGCGGTCGAGGGCGAATGGTGGCGGCTGTTCAAGGATCCGGTGCTCGACCGGCTGGTGGTGGAGGCGCTGACGCACAACACCGACATCCGCCAGGCATCGGCGAACCTCAAGCGTGCCCGGGCGATCCTGTCCGAATCGCGCGGCCAGCGACTGCCGGGCACCACGTTGCAAGGCCAGTATACCCGCCAGCGCACGGGTGCGGAGAGTGCGCAGGGTGCGCTGCCACCGGGCGTCGACGGGGTCGAGAACGACTTCTTCCGGCTCGGCTTCGACGCTTCCTATGAGGTCGATCTGTTCGGGCGGGTGAGCCGGTCGATCGAGGCCTCGCGCGGCGATACCGAAGCGGCGCAGGCCGCGCTCGACGGCGCGCGCGTGGCGGTCGCGGCGGAGACGGCGCGGACCTATGCCGCGGCGTGCGGCTTCGCGGCGCAGGCCGAGGTGGCGCGCGAGACGGTGCGGCTTCAGACCCGCACCTTCGAGCTGACCCAGCGGCTGGTCGAAGCGGGGCGCGGCACCGCGCGCGACATCGATCAGGCGCGGGTGCTGACCGAGAATGCCCGGGCGCAGGTCCCGGCGTTCGAGGCCGAACGCCGCGCCGCGCTCTATGCGCTGGCGACGCTGACCGGCAAGCCGCCGGCGGAGCTGGATAGCGATGCGAGCGCCTGTGCGACGCCCCCGGGCGTGTCGGACCTGATTCCGGTAGGCGATGGTCAGGCGCTGCTCGCGCGGCGGCCCGACGTCCGTCAGGCCGAGCGGGCGCTTGCGGCCGATACCGCGCGGGTCGGTGTCGCGACGGCGTCGCTCTATCCGTCGATCCGGCTGCTGGGGTCGGTGTCGCTCGGTTCGCAAAGCCTCGACAATCTGGGCAAGAGCTCGTCGTTCAACTTCTCGCTCGGGCCGCTGCTCAGCTGGAACTTCCCCAACATCACCGCGGCACGGGCGCAGATCCGTCAGGCCGAGGCGGGCGCGGAAGGCTCGCTCGCGGCGTTCGACGGCACCGTGCTGACCGCGCTGCGTGAGGTCGAGCAGGCGCTGGCGCGCTATTCGGGCGAGATCGAGCGCAACGTCGCGCTGCGCCGCGCCGATACCGCGGCGACCAACGCCGCGCGGATCGCGATCCTGCGCTTCGAGGCGGGTCGTGACAGCCTGCTTCAGCGGATCGACGCCGAGCGTGATCGCGCCGGCGCGCGCGCCGCGCTCGCCCAGTCCAACGCTGCGCTGGCCGAGGCTCAGGTCGCCCTGTTCAAGGCGCTGGGCGGCGGCTGGGAAGGCGCTCCCGCTCCGGTACGCCGCGAGGCTTCGGCCGCGACCCCTTAGGGCAATGCCCTGAACCCCAGGAGCTGGGCGCCTGCCACGTGTAGCGTGACGGTGGTGCGTGTCCGGCTCCGTCCTTGGGGGTAGCAGCGGGGCCCGTGAGCGGCCATCGTGTGACACCGAGGACCGTATGACGCCCTTTCATCACCTGCTGATCAACAACCTGGTCGCGAGCATCACCAACTTCACCGTGTGGTTCGCGGTGACCTTCTGGGTGTTTCTCGAGACCAAGTCGGTGTTCGCGACCGGCATGATCGCGGGGATGTACCTTATCCTCACCGCAGCGCTGGCGATCTGGTTCGGCAGCCTGGTCGATCATCACCGCAAGACGCGGGTGATGATGGTGTCGAGCGCAGCGTCGCTGCTGCTCTACGCGATTGCGCTCGCGGGCTACTTCCTCGCGCCGGAAGGCAGCATGACGAAGATCGCTGGCGTGCCGCTGTGGGTGTTCCTGTTCACGGTGATGCTGGGGGTGATCGCGGGCAATCTGCGCAACATCGCGTTGCCGACCCTGGTGACTCTGCTGGTGCCCGAGGACCGGCGGGACAAGGCCAATGGGCTGGTCGGCATGGTGACGGGTATCGGCTTCCTCACCACCTCGGCGATCAGCGGCTTTCTCGTCGCATGGGGCGGAATGGTCGCGACGTTGGCGTTCGCGATCGGGTTGTCGGCACTGGCGATGCTTCACCTGGCCTTTATCCGGATCGATGAGCAGGTCGCCGCGGACACGCATGACGCGCCCAAGCGGGTCGACCTCGCCGGCACGATCCGCGTAGTGGGCGCGGTGCCGGGGCTGTTCGCACTGATCTTCTTCGCGGCGTTCAACAATCTGCTCGGCGGCGTGTTCATGGCGTTGATGGATGCCTATGGCCTGTCGCTGATGAAGGTCGAGCATTGGGGGCTGCTCTGGGCGTTCGTCTCCTGCGCCTTCATCCTCTCCGGCCTGCTGATCTCGCGTACAGGCCTCGGCGCAAATCCGCTGCGGACGCTGCTTCTGGTCAATGTGATCGTCTGGGCGGTCGCCGCGGTGTTCACCATCCAATCGTCGATCGTGCTGCTCGCCGGGGGCTGTTTCATCTGGCTGTTCCTCGGCCCCTATGCCGAGGCGGCGGAGCAGACGACCCTGCAGAAAGTAGTGCCGTTCGAGCGGCAGGGCAGGGTGTTCGGCTTTGCCCAGTCGATCGAGCAGGCGGCGTCGCCGCTCACGGCGTTCATGATCGCGCCGTTGACCCAGTTCGTCTTCATCCCCTTCATGACCACGGGCACCGGCGCGGACATGATCGGCGACTGGTATGGCCGCGGGCCGGAGCGGGGAATGGCGCTGGTGTTCAGCATCGCCGGGGTGATCGGCGTCATGGTGGCCATCGTCGCTTTTAATTCCCGCGCCTATCGCCAGCTTTCGGCCGCCTATGCGCGGGACGAAGCCGCGGCATGAGGCTGCGGCGCTGGCTGCGGCAGATCGCCGTGCTGGCCGTGCTGTTCCTGATCCTGTTCGCGATCGCCGAATTGCGTGCACCGCCCGAGCGGCTCGCCGCCGAAGGTGCGGCCGTGCAGGTAATCGATGGCGACAGCCTGCGCATCGGTGAGCGGACGGTACGGCTCCAGGGCATCGATGCGGTCGAGTTCCATCAGCCGTGCCGGATGCCCGACGGCAAGGAATGGCGCTGCGGGGCCGAAGCACGCAAAGCGCTCGCCGCGCTGACGGCGAAGAACGGGCTGGCCTGCGAGCCGCAGGCGACCGACCAGTTCGGCCGGGCGGTCTCGATCTGTTCGGTCACGGGTGTCGATGACCTCGCCGCTGCGCTGGTGGCGCAAGGCTGGGCGGTCAGCGGCGATGGCGAGCGGGAGGGGGGCTATACTGCCGAGCAGCAGGCTGCACGGGCAGCGAAGCGCGGCATCTGGCGTGGCAGCTTCGTCCGGCCGGCAGAATGGCGCGCTGCCCATCCGCGCAGCGCGCCATCACCAGTTCCGGCCACTAGTTGGGTGTCGACTCTAACTCACGCCGCCATTCGGTCGCACGGGTCGTCGCTGCGATCCTCGCCCGACAGGCGGTGCTCGTACTCGACGCACTGCACCTCGCCGCCGCGGCCGCGCGAATAGCGCGGCACGACGCGGCCGGTGGCCTGAAAGCCGAGCTTGCGCAGCACCCGGCCCGAGGCGGGGTTGTCGATATAGTGCCCGGCCGCGAGCCGCGGGACCCGCAGCGCGCGCGCGATCGCGATCACCGCCTGTCCCGCCTCGGTCGCGTAACCGCGGCCCCAGGCGTCGGGGGTGATCCAGTAACCCAACTCGTGCGGCTCATTGTCATAGGGGCCGAAGCCGATCCCGCCGACGATACGGCTGCCGCCGTCCTCGAGCGCGCAGATCAGGAAGCTGGTCTTGCGCTGCCGCTCGGGGCCGGACAGGAACGCCTGCGCGTCGCCGAGCGTGTAGGGCCAAGGTGCGCGTCCGAGATTGCGGACGACTTCGTGATGGCCCATCGCGCGCGCCAGCTCGGGCGCATCCTCGATCCAGCCGGGCCGCAGCATCAATCTTTGCGTTCTTGCGAACATCATACTCTCCTCGCGTGCTCGCCACTGGCCCCGTTTGATGACGGAACAGCGACGATCTGGATGGGAGGGAGCAAGAAAAAAGGGAGACCGGGGCGACCCGTCTCCCTTTTTCGGTCCCCTGAAGCGGGGACCCGGATCGCCCTGGCGGGCAACCCGATCGGTTACCCTATGTTACTCGGCTGCTTCCGCAATCATGTCTACCGAACAGAATTTGCGGCCGAGCTTGCCGTCGTGGAATCGCACGCGGCCGTCGGTAAGCGCGAACAGCGTATGGTCCTTGCCGATGCCGACATTGGCGCCCGGGTAGAACTTCGTGCCGCGCTGACGGACGATAATGTTGCCGGCAATGGCCTGCTGGCCGCCGAACAGCTTCACGCCAAGGCGCTTCGATTCCGAATCGCGGCCGTTACGCGAAGAGCCGCCTGCTTTCTTATGTGCCATCTCGCGTTACTCCTTACGCTTCCGCAGCCGGGGCAGCGGCTTCCGCCGGCGCCGCATCGGCCTTCTTTGCCTTCGCCTTCTTCTCCTGCGCACCGATCGCGGTGATCTTCAGGATGGTGTGGTTCTGGCGATGGCCGTTCTTGCGGCGATAATTGTGCCGACGGCGCTTCTTGAAGACGATGACCTTCTCGCCCTTCGCCTGCGCGACGATTTCGGCCGAAACGGTCAGACCGTCGGTCGCCTTCAGCTCCGAACCTTCGCCAGCGAGCAGCACGTCACCCAGGGTGATCGTCGAACCGGCTTCGCCCTCGAGCTTCTCGACGACGATCTTGTCTCCTGCGGCAACGCGATACTGCTTGCCGCCCGTGCGCACGACTGCGAACATGGCTCTTTCTCAATTCCAAATGCTTGTGCCCGCGCAGGACAAACCCGCCGGGGAGGAAGGGCGCGCCTAAGCGAATCGCTACTTCAAGTCAACCTTTTGCTGAGGCCTTTGTGGGCATTTGCCCAGAAAGCCACAGCGGCGCGCGCCCTACTCTGCCGCTCGTCAGGATAGTGAAGCGGGTGGCCGGGTGAGGGACCGCGCCGGTGCGACCGAATCGCTTGGGCGATGCAGAAGACTAGTGCCGGTGCTCGCGCTTGAGGCGATAGCGCCCGTCGCCCAGCTCGTCGAACAGACCGCCGATCGCCGGGTGGTTGACCGGTTCGTCGCTGTCGTCGCTCACCAGATTCTGCTGGCTGACATAAGCGACATAGCTCGATTCGGCATTTTCGGCGAGCAAATGGTAGAAGGGCTGGTCCTTGCGCGGGCGCGCGTCCTCGGGAATCGCCTCATACCATTCGTCGCTGTTGGCGAAGACCGGGTCGATGTCGAAGATCACGCCGCGGAAATCGAACATCCGATGCCGCACCACGTCGCCCACGTTGAAGCGTGCGTGCGCGATCGGGGGTACGGGGACCCCGGCGGTGGAAAGATCGAGAAAGTCATGGGCACGAGTCATGGGTTCAATCTAGTGCTGTTTGCGCGCCGCACAAGAAGTGCAGGAAGGGCGCTTGTGCGGCTCGATTCTTTGGTCTAGAGGCGCCCGCTCGACTGGCCGGACCGGCAATTGCCGTCCCCGGATCCCCTCGCGGAGAGGTGGCAGAGTGGTCGATCGCGCCGCACTCGAAATGCGGTTTACGGGGAACCGTAACGTGGGTTCGAATCCCACCCTCTCCGCCACTTCCTTGCCATCCGTCGCACAGGACCCGGGATATCCGGCGCAAGGCCAGGATTCCGCAGCGTCAAATCGATATCGCCAGGCTTGAAGATTCCTGGGCGCGATCCCGCTATACGTGCGTCAATAGAACAGGGCCGTAGGAGATTGGGGGGAGCGTGGCTGCAGAAGCGGTTTCCGATCTGGAACGATTGGTCCGGCAGTTCCGGCCGGCACTGGTCGCATTCTTCTCGCGCCGCGTCGCCAGCCCTGCGGAGGCAGAGGATCTGACTCAGGAGGTTTTTGTCCGACTCGCACAGTCCAATATCGATGCCGTTGAATCGACCGAGGCGTTCATTTTCCGCGTCGCTACCAACCTGCTGCGCGATGGATCGCGCCGGGAGCGTGTGCGTGCGGCCTATCGCGCATCGTTCGAGCAGGAGGACGGGATCGGGATCGACACGATCGACCCGCACCGCATTGCGGCTTCGCGCGAGACGATCGGAATCCTGTGGGCCGCCATCCAGGCGTTGCCCGAGCCGACGCAGCAGATCTTCATCCTCTACCGGGTCGAGAACATCCAGAAACAGACCATCGCGGACAATTTCGGGTATAATGTGCGTACCGTCGAGAAGCATATCTCCCGCGCCCTCGTATTTCTCGCGCGTCGCATGGGAGGCCGGGCATGACCGCGCTGACCGACGACGACGGTATCGCCATGGGCTATGAGGAGCAGGCCGCCGAATGGTGCTGGCGGATCGCCGAGCGTGCACTGACCGACGCGGAGCAGGCGGAGTTCGACTGCTGGATTCGGGCCGATCAGCGCCATCAGCAGGTGTTCGACGAGATGGTGGCGGTCTGGAAGGGCACCGACACGATCGCGGAGATGCCGGGCTTCCTCTCGCTGCGCGCCCGCGCGCTGACGACGATGGAGAGTGCACGCGATCTCAACGAAGTGTCGTCCTACGGGCGCCGGAACTGGTTTCGCGGGCTGGCGGCGGCTGCGGCGGTCGTCCTCGGTCTGTTCGGCGGCTTCTGGTATTTCGCGGATGGTGCGGACGTCTACGGCACCGGAACCGGAGAGCGTCGGGTCGTGCAGCTGGAGGATGGCTCGCGGATCTCGCTCGATGCGTCGAGCCGGGTCGTCGTCGCCTATTCGGACGACCGGCGCGCGCTCCGGCTCGAGCGCGGGCGCGCGAAGTTCGATGTCGCGAAGGATCCGTTGCGGCCTTTCACGGTGACGGCGGGCAATCAGACCGTGGTGGCGACGGGTACGGCGTTCAGCGTCGAGCTGCTGCGCGATCAGATGCGCGTGCTGTTGTATGAAGGCGAGGTTGCCGTGGTCGCGCAACGGGCAGGAGCGGGCCGGACCGCTGCGGTCGAGGCGATCAAGCGAGCGGCGCCGCCGCCGCCAACCGGCGCGATGGAGCATCTGGTGCCCGGACAGGAACTGGTTTCCAGCCTGTCGTCGGGGAAGATCAGGGTCGCCCCGGCGCAACTGGACCGCTCGCTGCTGTGGGAGGATGGCCGGCTCGACTTCGTGGACGAGCCGCTGGTGCGCGCTGTCGAGCGTATCAATCGCTATACCGATACCCCCATCGTGGTCGGCGACGCGGCGGCCGGGCGTTTGCTGGTGAACGGGGTGTTCGACGCGGGCGACACGCAGAGCTTCGTCCGCGGAATGACCGCGCTGTTTCCGCTTTCGGCCCGGTATGACAATGCGAAGGTCACGCTGGTGAGCGGCAAGGAGCCGCTCGCTTCAAGACAAAAATAGATGGGCGCGAATTCGCCCGTACCGCGTCTCTAGAAATAGAGGGGCGTATCAATCGACCCCTCAGAGACTTGGGGGAGATGATATGTCGCATAGGCCGTACCTGCTTTCCGGATTGGCAAGTGTCGCGTTGATCGCGAGCGTGACGGCGCCGCCGGCCTATGCGCAACAACTCTATGATTTCGATATTCCCGCGCAGGACCTGGGCAGCGCCCTGCGCACCTTTGCGCGGACATCCGGCGTCCAGGTGATTTTCGACGGGGGCGCGCTGCGCGGCAAGCGCAGCGCACGCTATCGCCAGCGCGCGGCGCCTGAAGCCGCGTTGCAGACGATCCTGCGGGGAACGGGCATGAGCTTCCGTCGCGACGGGGGCATCTATGTGATCGTTCCGGCGGACACTCCTGTCCGCCCCACGGCCAGCGCGGCGCCCCCAACGACCCCCGCGCCAGCACCGGCCGTGCCGCAGGATGCGGTTGCCGAAGAGGACGCCGAGGTCATCGTGACCGCGCAGAAGCGCGCGGAGCGGATCATCGACGTGCCGATTGCAATGACGGCTCTGTCGGGTAGCGCGCTGGACGACCGGAAGATCGAAGGCGGGTCGGAGCTGCTGCGCGCCGTGCCGAACGTCACCTTCTCCAAAAGCAACTTCAGCATGTACAATTTCTCGATCCGCGGGATCGGGACCAAGGCCATCTCGGCGTCGAGCGACCCGGCCGTGGCGGTGAGCTTCAACAATACCCCGCTCGTCAGGAACCGGCTGTTCGAATCGGAATTCTTCGACCTGCAGCGGGTCGAGGTGCTGCGCGGCCCGCAGGGCACGCTGTATGGCCGCAACGCGACGGCGGGCGTGGTCAACATGATTCCCGCGCTTCCAGGCCGCGATTTCGCGCTGGAAGCGAAGCTGGAGGTCGGAAGCTTCGATACGATGCGGGCGAGCGGGATGCTCAACGTGCCGCTGAGCGATACGCTGGGCGTGCGGGTCGCGGGCGCGTTCACCAGCCGCGAGGGCTTCGACTACAACAGCTTCACGCAGCGGCGCGTCAACGGGCGTGAGCTGTGGTCGACGCGCGCGACGCTGGCGTGGGAGCCGAGCGACCGCTTCCGCGCCAACCTCATCTGGCAGCATTTCGAGGAGGACGACAACCGCTCGCGCACCGGCAAGCAGTTGTGCACCCCCGATCCCGGACCGGCCACGGTGGGCGGCATCGCCGTGACGGATCCGCTCACGCGCGGCCGGATGAGCCAGGGTTGCCTGCCCGGTTCGCTCTATGACGATGCGGCCTTCGGCGCGCCCAACGGGAATGCCCTGTCCTATATCTTCGTGCCGAACACGATCTCGATCGGCAGGGATCCGGTCACGCGGGCCCAGGTGAACGTGGTGAAGCTGGGCGACCCGTTCGCCGGCGTCGTGCAATCGCGGAACCTGCGCGAAATCGCGACGAGCTATGATCCGGTGTTCCGGGCCAAGAACGACGTGGTCCAGCTCAACCTCGAGTTCGAACCGTCGGACGGGCTGAAACTCGTGTCGCAGACCGCCTATTCACGCGATCGCTTCTATTCGACACAGGATTATAATCGCTTCGTCAGCAACCCGATTTTCAACAGCTCCACCCAGCCGCTGCTGAACTCGCGCAATCAGTTGATCGATCCGGTGGCGTTTCCCGGGCCAACCCCCGGCGGGATGTACTGCGATCCGCAGCTGGGTTGCTCCGACCGACTCGTGTCGGCGGATCTCAGCCGATCGGCAAACCGCCAATGGTCGCAGGAGCTGCGGCTGCAATCGAGCTTCGACGGGCCGATCAACTTCAATATCGGGGCCAACTATCTCGATTTCAAATCACAGGACGATTACTACGTCTTCAACAACATGTTCACGCTGATTTCGGAATGGTTCTATGGAACATCCGTAGTCGGCGGAAACACCGTGCAACTTCCTTGTCCGCTCGGCTTCGAAGGCCGGGAGTGCGTCTATGTCGATCGGAACCCCATCGGCAGCCTCGACAATCAGGGTCACAATTATTTCCTGAGCCAGAACGGCATCCGGATCAAATCATATGCCGGTTTCGGCGAGCTGTACTGGAACCTGTCGAGCAACCTGAAGGTGACCGCGGGTCTGCGCTACACACGGGACGAGAAGGTCTCCACGCAGGTTCCCAGCCAGCTGCTGCTGGGGGGCGGAACGCAAACGCCTCTTCCCGGTTCGAATACGGGCGGCCGCGTGAACAGCGGCTATCCCGCGCTTCCGGATATCGAGCAGGCGTGGAGCGAATTCACCGGGCGCCTGGTGCTCGACTGGAAGCCGAACCTCTCGTTCACCGACGATACGCTGATCTATGCTTCGGCATCGCGCGGGTACAAGGGGGGCGGTGCCAATCCGCCACGCGTCGATATCAATCCTGCAATCGTTCAGTATCAGCCGCTGGCGCAGACCTTCCGGCCCGAATATCTCAACGCGTTCGAAGTCGGGATCAAGAACAGCTTCGGCGGCGGGCGGTTCATGCTGAATGGCACGGCCTTCTACTACGACTATAAGGATTATCAGATTTCGCAGATCGTGGACCGGATCGCGTTCAACGAGAATTTCGATGCGACGATCTGGGGCCTGGAGTTCGAAGCGGCGTGGCGGCCTTCTCGCGCTTTTCGACTCGACGCCAACCTCGGCTATCTGAAGACGCGGTTGAAGGAAGGTTCGCAGTCGATCGACGTGATGAACCGCACGCAGGGCGATCCGGACTGGATGGTGCTGCGTCCCTGGCTTCAGGCGCCGTCGAATTGCGTCGCGCCGCGGGCGTTCGTCGAACGCATCATGAGCGGCGCGGCGGCGCTCCGGAACCTCGCGCTTTCGGCGCTATGCCCCGGATCGAACCGCATCGGATCGTACAATCCAGGTTTCCCGGGAGGAATCCCCTATCACGCGCTCTACGGGTTCACCTATGATTACACCGCGCCGTACAACCCCGCCACCGTGGGGCTGAACATCAATCAGGGCGGCAGCGGCGCTCCCAATGGCGGTCGTGGATTCGCCGCGGACCTGGGTGGCAATGAACTGCCCAACTCGCCCCGGCTGACCTTCAACGTCGGCGCGCAATACACCTTCTTCGTCGATGCGGGAAATTGGGAGCTGACCTTTCGCGGCGACTATTATCGTCAGTCGGAAAGCTTCGCACGGATCTACAACACTGAATATGACCGGCTGAAGGCGTGGGACAATCTCAACCTGGCGGTGACGCTGGCGCGCCCATCCTCTGGCCTCACTTTCCAGCTCTATGTGAAGAACGTGTTCGACGATGCGCCGATCACCGACTTCTTCACCAACGCCGACGACACAGGGTTGAGCGCAAATGTCTTCACGCTCGATCCACGTATCATCGGGTTCAGTATGTCGAAGAAATTTTGATTGATAGTATAGAAGCAGAAAAAATCTTGAGAATATAAGTTGTTCACGTTTGATTCATGTTGAATATAAGTTGATACCGTGTACTATGTTGAAACGGCACGAGTCGATTTCTTGATGAAATCGAAGGATGTCGTACATCATAATCATATTATGTATGTAGGAGAGAGAAATGAAAAAGATTCTTAGCGCGGCTGTTGCTTCGATCGCTCTTATCTCTGCAACTTCGGTGTCAGCGCAGACCTTTGCTACCACGGCGGGCACTTATACATTCAGCGGATCTGGTGTTTCCGTGCAAAAGGGTAGCGGGCCTCTGCTTTCTTGCACGCTGAGCATCGACATTACCAATGATGGTGCTGGAAACATCACCGCCGATAACGCGTCCCTGACCGGTTCTTTCGGCTTCTGTAATACGGTTGTATTCCAGAGCTCGCCTTGGACTGTGACGAATCCCAGCCCTGGCGTGTGGAGAGTGAACGGCATCTATGTCGATACGACGATCACGAACGGAGATTGCTCCGGCTATCTTGATGCCACGTTCTCGCTTAGCGGAACCACGGAGCAGCTGAGCGTTGACACCGGGTTTACAACTACTTCGACTCTTCCGGAGGTTACCGCCGGAACGGGTGACTGTAAAATTGACGGAACGATCACCTGGCCTTGAAGTCATATCTGGCATTGGACATCATGAATTTCATGGAGACATTGCCTGAATAAGCAATGCGGCGAGCGCGCGATCATCGTGCGCTCGCTCGTATTCGTAACCGTGATCGTTGGGAGAGGCGGGGTATGCTAAAATTTCTTGGCGCTGCTACCGCGATAATCGCACTTTTCTCGACATCATCTGCAGTTGCTCAGACATTTGCCACTGTACCTGGTACTTATACGTTTGAGGGCGTTAGTGTCACGATACAGAAGGGAGGCGGCCCCCAGATTTCATGCCTTATGAGCATCGATTTTACTAATCATGGTGGGTCGTATGTCACTGCTGATAATGTAGTGTTTACAGGGCACAACGGATTCTGCGATGCTGGTTTTGTATTTAAGGATACGCCGTGGCTGGTTACGGTAGGAACCAATATTAGATTGCACGATGTCTATATCAAGACGTTGGTTCCCACTGGGGATTGTAATGGGGATATTGTCATGTATTATGGGATGTCCTCGGCGGAGGATTTGAATTTCGAAACCGGATTTTGGACTCCTTCAACTCTTCCTGAAGTTAGCCCAGGGAGCGGGGACTGTAAAATATACGGGGTTATTTCTTGGCCGTGAGGGTCATCCCGAGCACCCGGCATCGCAAGGTAAGGGGTGTCATTCGCAGGGGAGGCGGTGCGGATAGTACATGATAATCGCCCGCTCGCGCATGTTCGCCTCGGCGTCTCTTATTCTTCCAGACGCATTCTGTGGCCGGTATCGAGTGCGCGCGTAGAGGTGAGAGCGTTACGATGCGTATCCGTAAGAACCCGCGCGAACTCAGAACGGTTCGATTTCCCCGGAATGGTGTCTTCCGGTGATGCGTATCGCTCGGCTGGGTCTTCTGGGGGCGGCTCTGCTTCCCATGGAACTAAGTCCCAATGCCCGAGCCCAGACAGATAAAGGGGGCGTCCGTGCGGTGGCGGGTTCGACAGAACCCGCCCCGCCGGGCGATCTTGCGCCGGATGAGGTCCTCATCATCGGCCAGCGCTATGGCGAGGCCGCAGTGGCGGCGGAGACCGAGTTCGGCGAGGAGGAAATCGCCACCCAGGGTGCCGACAATATCCAGGATCTGTTGACGCGGCTTCAACCGTTCATCGGCGATGGCGAGGAAGAGCCGGTCCTGCTCATCAACGGCAAGCCTGCGGGTTTCGACCGCTCGATCCTGGCCTTCCCAGCCGAGGCGCTGAATCGCCTCGCGGTGCTCAAGCCGGAGGCAGCCGCTCGCTACGGTCAACCGTCGGGGCGGCGGGTCGTCAATCTGGTTCTCAAGAAGCATTTTTCGAGCCTGAATGCCGATGCCGGCGGTAACTGGGCGACCAGGGGCGGGCAGTATGGCGGGAGCCTGTCTGTCGGGCGGGCGGCGATTGACGGGCCGACCCGCTGGAACGTCCAGGCGCGTGCCAGCTATGACAGCGCCCTGCGCAAGCGTTCGAGGAACATTCCACCGCGCCCGGGCACCTTCGACGGAACCGGCTATGTTTCGGCGCCTGGCGGCGGCGAGATCGACCCGGCGCTCAGCTTCCTTGCCGGAAGGCCGGCCACCATTGCAGCGATTCCGGCCGGCGCTCTATCGCAGGCGCCAGTGCTTGCGGACTTCGCCGCCACAGCGGGCGACAGGGATGCGGTCGATCCGAATGCGTTCGAAACGCTGTTGCCGTCGCGGCGCAGCATGGCGCTGGGTGTGGGCGTGACCCGTCCGCTGGGATCCTTCTCTGCGTCCCTCAGCATCGATGCCAGCCGTAGCGCCAGCCGCGCAATGCGCGGCCTGCCGATGGCATCGATCCTGCTGCCCGCCGATAGTCCCTGGTCCCCCTTCTCGGGAGACGTGCTCCTGACGCGTCCCTTTGATGGCGCGCGTGCGCTGCGCAGCGATACCGATTCGGAGACGCTGGGCACGTCGCTCACGCTGACGGGGGCGATCGGCGATTGGCAGACCAGCTTCTCCGCCAGCTATTCGCGAAGCTGGACCCGCAGCCTGCTCGAAAGCGGGATCGATTCCACACGCGTTCAGCAACTGGTTGATGGCGCGGATCCGGCCTTCAACCCCTATGGCCCCTGGGACGAGCGGCTACTGCTCGCGCGCCGCAACCGTTCGCAGGGGGAAAACATCGCCACACGATTCAATGTCAAGAAGAGTGTGCTCAATCTGCCTGCCGGGGCGGTGATCGCCAATCTTTCGGTAAATGCGCGCCGCAACCGATCGACGAACTGGCAAGGCGACAATCTCGGCGGCCCCGCCACGCGGAACAGATCGGCGCTCGAACAGCTGGACGGGGCGTTCGGGCTGAGCGTGCCGATTTCCCGTCCGGGCGAAGGGGAGCTTCTCTCCCTGGGGAGCCTCAATCTCGACCTGACCTCGAGCGTGCAGACGATGACGAACAGCCGGCTGCAGAAACGCTATGGCGCCGACTTGACCTGGGGCCCGATCCGGACCGTCCAGTTTCGGGGATCGCTCGGCCGTGCCGAAACCGCGCCATCCCTGGCCCAGCTCGACGACCCGCTCGTCACGACCATCAACCGGATTTTCGACTATGCTCGTGAAGAGATCGCCGAACCGGTCTGGATCACCGGCGGAAATCCGGCATTGCGGCGTGGCAGGCAGCAGAGCCTGGCACTGGAAGCCATGGTGCGGCCCTTGGGCGATCAGACGGTGACACTGAACCTCGCTTATCGCCAGGATGAGGCCAAGGGCGGTGTCGCCGCGTTTCCCGAGCTGACCCCTGTCATCGAAGCGGCCTTTCCCGAACGCGTGACACGTGATGCGCAGGGCAGGCTGGTCTCGGTCGATGCACGGCCGATCAATATCGCCCGCGCGACCGACGCCGAACTGAGCTCGAGCATCGCCTTGCGGTATCCGGGGAAGCCGTCCCCGCCAGCCGCGAATGCGATGCAGCTGTCCTTGTCGCTGAGGCATCGATGGCGGCTGAGGAGCGAGTTGCTGACCCATCCGGGCGTTCCCGTGATCGATCAGCTCGCCGAAAGCGGTCAATCGCGGCACAGCCTGTCGCTGCAGGCTACGGCCGGCAGACGGGGGTGGGGTGCGACGTTGGGAGGGAATTGGAACAGCGCGTCGCGCGTGACCAATGGCGACCGGATCCTCAACACAAGGCCCCCCATGACGTTCAGCCTGTCGATGTTCATCGAACCCGAGCGCCTGTCGGGTCAGGCGAGGAAAGGCGGGTTGCTGGATGACCTCAAGATCTCGCTCGCCGTGCAGAATCTGTTCAACAGCTATCGCCGCGTGACGCTGGACGACGGGAGCAGGCCACCCGGCTTCAGCCGCGACGAAGTGGACCCGCTCGGCCGTGTCATCCGGTTGACGCTCCGCAAGAGATTCTAGCGCGGAAGCGCTCCGGCGAGCGTCGCAAGTCAGAGCCTGCCGCGCCGCTCAGCGCGCGCGCGTCCAGATCTTGGTCCGGCAGAAGAATGCGACGCAGCCCTTGAGCTCGAGCTTGTCGTCTGGAAGCAGCTTCAGATAGCCCTTGCGCGCGCCGCTGCCCGTTTCCGGATCATAGACCGGACCGCCCTGCCACTCTGCGGGACCGCCGGTGAACCCCTCCAGTACGACGAGTCCCCTCAGGCGGCGGTTGCGCAGCTTCGGGTCTGAGTTGCGCTGGTCGGTGAGGTCGGGATTGGTGCGCAGCCGGGTGGCATCGACGACCTTGCCGCATAGCGCGGTGCCGCAGCGATAGATCTGGACCCGGCCCCCCTCGGTCCCCGTCGCCCAGAGCCCGGTCAGGTCGCGCGCTGACGCGGGCAGGGCGATCGCCGTGAAGAAGGCAAGGGTCGTGACGGCACGGATCATGCGGCGATCTCCGGGGTTGCCGGGCGCGCGAAGGTGGCGAGCGCGGTGGCGACCAGATGCCGGTCGTCCTCCTGCCACGGATGAAAGCCCGGCTTCATATAGCCGACGATGCCGCGGAGCAGGGCACGAAGCAATCCCGACCGCCCATAGAGGAAGCCGAGCAACGGCCGCCAGGTCGCCCAGTCGTTGCGCCCGTCCTGCTTGAGCAGATCGGCGGTGTTGCGGAAGATGACATAGTGGAAGCGGACGGTGGTGAAGGTCATCACCGAACAGCGCTTGAGCCAGCGGCGCAGCGGCATCAGGTCGCGCGTCGCGTGGAGCCAGGTGTCATAGGCCACGGCCTTGTGCTCGATCTCCTCGATCGCGTGCCAGCGCCACATGCGCTGGGCCTCGCTGGTGACGCCGGAGAGGTGCGTGGGATTGGCGAGCGCGTCATGTGCCAGCGTCGCGGTGAAATGCTCGAGCGCGCAGGTCGCGGCGAGCTGCTGGAGCGGCGAGCGCCGCTTCGCGAAGGCGATCGTGCGGCGGGTGCGTTCTTCCAGCGGCGCGATGTCGAAGCCTGCGTCCTGCGCCTGGCGGTTGAACACGACATGCTCCCGCGAGTGCATCGATTCCTGGTAGATGAAATCGTCGATCTGGCTGCGCAGCGGCTCCGGCGTCCCGTCGCGATAGTGACGGACGGCGGTCATGAAGAACTTCTCGCCGAGCGGGAAGGTCGACGACAGCGCGTTGAAAAAGGCGGTGCGGCCCGGATCGCCGCTGTGCCACCAGCGGGGGTTGGGATTGTCGCGTCCGAACTTCCAGTCGCGTTTCACGATCGCGAGGTCGCCGGGGGTGAGGGCGGTCATAGGGCTCTCCACATCATGATTCGTACATTTACATCAATGTTTATATCTCCGAGAGGTTCCACCTTCAACCCGGTGAATCCGATGGCGGGTGCGCGGCGATTGTGACAAATTCACCGGTTGCGCTAAGGAAAGGGAAGCGGGCGCGAGGGCCAGGAATGAACAGGAATTACAAACAGGCGCGGCCCGCGCAGAAGCGACGCAAACGGCTTGGGTCGGAGGTTCGCGAAGAAGGGTTGGCGGCGGCGCGCAAACTGCTGCTGGCGGGCGGCCCGGCGGCGGTAACGCTTGCCAGCGTCGGGGCGGAGATCGGCATGTCGCATGCCAATGTCCTCCACCATTTCGGCTCGGCAGCCGGGCTTCAGTCCGCGCTGATGGGGTCGATGATCAACGACCTGACCGGCGCTCTCGACGACGTCGTCACCCACCTCAAGACCGACGCCGCAGCACCCCGATCGATCGCCGACCGGGTGTTCGACGCGTTCGACAAGGGCGGGGCCGGGGCGCTTGCCGCCTGGATCGTGCTGTCGGGCGAGGTGGAGCATCTCGAGCCGGTGCGTGAGGCGGTGCGTGAACTGGTCGCGGCGATCGCCGCGCAGTCCGACGATCCCGGAACCGAGGAACGGGTGCGCGGCGCGGTGCTGATGATGGCGGTCTGCGCGTTCGGCGACGCGGTGATCGGCCCGCATGTCCGCGATATGCTGGGCGAGCCCGACGACTCGATGCGCGCACTGGTCGCGCGGATGCTGCCGATGTTCCTCGTCCCGCCGGCCTGAGTATATCCAGATCCCAAGGAACGTGGGATATTCAGAACCCCCATGCAATGCGACGGGCCACGCCGCGCGAAAACACCTGTGCGAGTCGCGTCGATGGATCGCGGTGCTTTCCGGGATGGCAGAGGTCAATCCGCCCGTTCGTGCAGGCTCCTGGCCGGCGCATGCCGGAGATTGCGGATTTTCGAGAAGATTGGTCGGGGCGACAGGATTCGAACCTGCGACCCCCACACCCCCAGTGTGATGCGCTACCAGGCTGCGCTACGCCCCGACCGAGGCACGGCCCTCTAGGCGCACCGGGCAGACGATGCAAGGGGCCAATGTCTGCCGGTGCGGCCGGCCGTTGCAGCCGGGCCACACTCCCGCCAATGGTTGCACGTCCGCAACACGCATGGTAGCGCGCCCGGCTTGAACGGCTGGCCTCCAGCCCCCACCATTTCGGCCAGCAGCAAGGCCCCGGGGAACCATGATCATCTCACCAGCATATGCACAGGCCGCAGGAAGCGCGGCAGCACAAGGCAGCGCCGCCGGATCGTTTCTGTCGATCGCGCCGCTGATCCTGATCTTCGTCGCTTTCTACTTCCTGATGATTCGCCCGCAGCAAAAGCGGATGAAGACGCTTCAGGCCTCGATCGGCGGCATGAAGAAGGGCGATACCGTGGTCACCGCGGGCGGCCTGGTCGGCAAGGTGGTGTCGGTCGACGACGTCTATGCCAATGTCGAGATCGCACCGACCGTGAAGGTCAAGGTGGTCAAGGCCACCATCGTCGAAGTCCAGCCGCTCGGCGGCAAGCCGGCGAACGACTAAACCCATGCTCGATTTCCCGAAGTGGAAGGTGTGGGCGGTCTGGCTGACGATCATCGTCAGCTTCGTTTGCGCCATTCCCAGCTTCGTTCCGGCGAACGTTCGGGCTCAATGGCCGTCCTGGATCCCCCAGCCGACGGTCAATCTCGGGCTCGACCTCGCGGGCGGCAGCTACATCCTGCTTGAAGCGGACACCGCCGATCTCGCCAAGTCGCGGCTCGCCGCGAAGCGCGACGAGATCGAGACCGAATTCCGTCGCCAGGATCCGCGCATCGACATCGGCGAGATCTCGCTGCGGGACGGCGCGATCAGCTTCATGGTGCGTGATCCCGCCCAGGTCGATGCCGCGCGGGAGCGGCTGCTGCAGCTGACGGGCAGTGGCGCCGGCATGACCGGCCAGCGCGAATGGACGATCGAAGTCCGCGACGCGACCCGGTTCGTGGTGAGTCAGACCCAGGCGGGGAACGCGCAGGCGATCGATCAGGCGATGGGCGACGCGCGCGAGGTCGTCGATCGCCGCATCAACGCGCTCGGCACGCTCGAGCCCACGATCGTGCGTCAGGGCACGGATCGCATCGTCGTGCAGGTGCCGGGTCTGCAGGACCCCGAAGCGCTCAAGGCGTTGCTGGGCAAGACCGCGCGGCTTGAATTCAAGCTGGTCGATATCACTGCCAGCTCGGCGCAGATCGCCACGGGCACCGCCCCGATCGGCTCGGAAATCATGCCCTATCCCAGCGCGCCGCCGGGACTGCCTTATGTCGCCTATCCGACCAAGGAAGGCGAGCAGCCGCGAATCGCGCTCAAGCGGCAGACCATCGTTGGTGGCGATCAGCTGATCGACGCCCGGCAGGAGTTCGACCAGAACCAGCAGGTCGTGGTCGGCTTCACCTTCGACAGCAACGGCGGGCGGCGTTTTGCGCAGACCACGCGTGAGAATACCAACAAGCCGTTCGCGATCATCGTCGACGGCTCGGTGATTTCCGCGCCGAACATCAACGAGCCGATTCTCGGCGGCCGCGGCCAGATCTCCGGCGGTTTCACCGTCGAGAGCGCGAACCAGCTCGCGATTGCGCTGCGATCGGGCAAGATGCCGGTCAAGCTCGACGTCATCGAGGAATCGACGATCAGCCCAGAACTCGGCGCCGATTCGATCGAGGCAGGCATCATTGCCGGTTCCGTCGGCACCGCCGCGATCGTGGTGCTGATGCTGCTCGCCTATTTCCGCTTCGGGGTCTACGCGAACATCGCGCTGTTCGTGAACGTGGTGATGATCATCGGCGTGATGGCGTTGTTCAACGCGACGCTGACCTTGCCGGGCATTGCGGGCTTCGTCCTCACCATCGGTGCGGCGGTGGACGCCAACGTGCTGATCAACGAGCGCATCCGCGAGGAAGTGAGACGCGGGCGAAGTAACAACGCCGCGATCGAGTTCGGCTACAAGGAAGCGAGCCGTGCGATCTTCGACGCGAACATCACCAACGTCATCGCGGCGGCGATCATGTTCGTCTTTGGCGCGGGTCCTGTGCGTGGCTTTGCGGTGGTGCTCACCATCGGCATCATCACCTCGGTCTTCACCGCCGTTACCTTTACCCGCCTGATGGTCTCGAACTGGCTGAAGACCCGGCCCAAAGAACTGGTGATCTGAGCATGCGTCCCCTCCATCTCGTTCCTCAGAACACCAACATCGACTGGTTGCGCTGGCGCCACTGGGCGACCCTGGTGTCCGTGCTGATGGTGACGGCGGCGATCGCGCTGCTCGTCATCCGCGGCCTCAACTTCGGCATCGACTTCGTCGGCGGCCAGAATATCCGCGTCACCTTTGCCCAACCGGTGCAGATCGAGGACGTTCGGAACCGCATCGACCAGCTCGGCTATGGCGAATCCACGATCCAGCAGTTCGGAAGCCCGCGTGAGATCGCGATCCGCATGCCGGTCCCCGGCGACGATGCCGGCGCGACCGCGCGCGCCGTCGCGCAGGTGCGCGAGATCGTCGAGAAGAACTATCCGGGCTCGCGGATCGGCTCGGTCGAGGCGGTCTCGGGCAAGGTTTCGGGCGAGCTGTTCCAGAAGGGCGCGCTGGCGCTCGGTCTCGCGATGATCGCGATCGCCGTCTATATCTGGTTCCGGTTCGAATGGCAGTTCGGCTTGGGCGCGTTGCTCGCGCTCGCGCAGGACATCATCGTGACATTGGGGTTCTTCGCGCTCACCCAGCTTGAGTTCAACCTCAACACGATCGCCGCGTTGCTCACCATCCTCGGCTATTCGCTGAACGACAAGATCGTGATCTTCGACCGCGTTCGCGAGAATCTGCGCAAGTACCGCAAGATGGAGATCGTGCCGCTGCTCAACCTCTCGATCAACGAGACGCTGGCGCGCACGGTGATGACCTCGCTTACGCTGATCCTGTCGCTGGCGGCGCTGGTGGCGCTGGGGCCGGATGTGATCTTCGGTTTCTCGCTGGCAATGCTGCTCGGCATCGTCATCGGCACCTGGTCGTCCTTCTTCGTCGGCAACGGCATCCTGATCCAGTTCAAGGTCGGGCCCGGAAGCTTCAAGAGCGACGAGGAAAAGGCGCAGGAGATCAAGGCGAAGCCCGGCGCGGTCAGCTTCAAGGACATGCCCTGATGAAGATCGACCGGACCCGGATCGAGGGTCCGGTGGTATCTGGCTTCTCGGGCGGCGGCTTCCGGGTCGACGACAATGTCTATCTGGGGCTGCTGCTCACGCCCAGCCGCGCCGATGGCTGGACTCCGCCTCCGCTGGAGGCGCTGACTGCTGACGCCTTCGCGCCGCTGCTCGCGCTCGATCCGCAGCCGGAATTCCTGCTGCTCGGCACCGGCAGCCGGCTGCGCCGTCCGCCGCCCGCGCTCGAAGCTGCCTTGCCCTTCGGGATCGAGGTGATGGACAGCCGCGCCGCCGCGCGCGCCTGGGGCGTGCTGCGCGCCGAACTGCGCTGGATCGCGGCCGCGCTCTATCCGCTCGACTGAGTCCGCGCGGCCACCAGCCCCGAAAGATGATCGTAGAGCGCCGCGGTGTTCGCCTCCCAGGTGAACCTCGCTGCGGTGGCGCGTACCGCATCGCGCGGCGGCGGGGCGGCGAGCAGTTCGCCGATCGCCGCTGCGATGGCCCGCGCGGTGCGTGGCACGATCCGTCCTGCCGCGGGGGAGCGGACGACCTCCGCCGCGCCGCCCGCATCGGGAATGACGATCGGCGTGCCGCTCGCCAGCGCCTCGACCCAGGCATTGGCAAGCCCCTCGGACGAGGACGCCAGCGCCATCGCGTCCGCGGCGGCGAGCAGGGGGGGCAGCTCGGCATGAGCGACGCTGCCGAGCAGCTTGACCCGCTCGTCCAGCCCCAGCCGCGCGATCTGTGCGGCGAGGCGAGGACGCTCCGGTCCTTCGCCTGCGATCCGCAGCTGGACGCCGGGCAGCGCGGCCACGGCGTCGATGACGATGTCATGCCCCTTGCGCGGGATCAGTGCGCCGACGCTGACCACCAGCGGCCCGGCGATGCCCAGCGCTGCCTTCGCCGCGCCCTGATCGCGCGGTGCGAAGCGGGTAAGGTCGACTCCGGTATGGTGCACGCGGATCCGCTCCGCCGGGATCCCCAGCGCGGCGATGTCGGCCTTCATCGCCTGCGACACGGCAAGGATGCCGTCCGCCGCTTGCCCGGCTGTGATCACCTGCGCGGCGGTGGCCGGTGCGCGGCCCCAATGGTGGATATCGGCGCCGCGTGCCTTGATCGATGCCGGGACGCCGAAGCGCCGCCCCAGCGCGATGGCGGCGGGGCCATCGGGGAAGAAGAAGCTCGCGTCGATCACGTCGAACGCAAACTCGCCACGGATTTTGTTCAGCAGCGGCGTCAGCGCCCGGGTCAGCATCGCGGCGTGGAAACGCCCGGCGGTGCCAGGCAGGTTGAGGAAGCGCGGACGCCAGGTCTCGACGCCCTTCCACACCTCATGCCGGGGCAGGGCGGCGAGCGGCGCGTAATGGCCGCGGCGGCTGAGCGGCCAGGGCGGCAGGCCGAGTGGCGCGACGAGCTTCAGCTCGACATCGGGATGCGCGGCGAGGCCGAGTGTCTGGCGCTCGACGAACACCCCGAAATTTGGGCGCGAGGAATCGGGAAACAGCGAGGAGAGGGTGAGCACGCGAAGCATTGCCCCGCATGCTACACTCGCCAGGGTTAAAGGGCGATTAGGTCAGCCGGCAGGATTCACCGGCAACGCACCTTGCCCGCGGGGTCCGCGGTGCTGCCGATCGCCGCGCCGCCGGCCGCGCCCAGGATCACGCCCAGCGTCTTGGATCCGCCCGGCGCGAGGATGCTCCCCAGCACGCCGCCGGCGAGCCCGCCCACGATCAGCCCTGCCGATCCGTCGCTGCGGCGGCAATAATACCGGCCGTCGCGCCCGCGATAGACGCGCTCGTCTCGGCCCAGATCGCGCTCCTCATAACGTCCATCGCGATAATAGCGGGGCGCGTCCCAGTAATCGTCGCTACTTGCATAGCCGGGGCGGCCATAGCCGTCGTCATAGTCGGCGCATGCGCCAGTCGCGGCCATTGCCGCGGCGCTCGCTGCGATCATCCATCTCTTCATCGGGCATCTCCCCTATCGGATGCCCCCCGACTCGTTCCTCCAACGAAACGGGGCGCCGAAGTTTCCCTCGACGCCCCGTCTTTCTCGCGCGAACGCACCCTTAGCGGCAGCGCTTCTTGCTGCCGGCGCGCTCGATCTCGCGGCCTGCCACCGCACCTGCGGCAGCGCCCAACAGCGTGCCGACCGTGCGATCGCCGCGCGAGTCGATGGTACGGCCGACCAGTGCGCCGGCGACGCCGCCAACCACCAGACCGGTGGTGCCGTCGGGCTTGCGGCAATAGCGGCGGCCGTCACGGCCGCGCCACTCGCGGTACGAACGATCACGCTGCGGCGCACTGGCCTCGGCCTTGGTGGTCGGAAGCGTGAAGGTGGCCGGAATGGCCAGCGAAGCGGCGCCAAGCGCCATCATCATGTTACGCATCGTAAAACTCCATCTCTACCTGAAACCCTGTCCCCCCAACGCGCCGGTTATCGGGCCGGTTTCATGAACGTAACATTTCGTGTCATTCAGCCGCGATGCAGCCAGCCGAAACCACAGCCCGGTCCGTCGTCGAAACGCTTCAACTCGCCCCGCACCCGGAGGGAGGCTGGTATCGCGAGACCTGGCGTGCGCCGCCGGCGGGCGGAAGCGGGGAGGGCGCGCGATCGCCCGGAACCGCGATCCTCTATCTGCTTGAGGCGGGGTGCCGCTCGCATTGGCATCGGGTGGATGCGGACGAATTGTGGCTCTGGCATGCGGGTGCGCCGCTCGATCTGCTGATTGCCGATGCACATGATGCGAACCCGGCCAGAACAGCGCTTGGCGGCGACGTGACCCGCGGCTACACGCCCCAGGCATTGGTCCCCGCGACTCGCTGGCAGGCGGCCGAAGCGCGGGACGGCTGGGCGCTGGTCAGTTGCATCGTCGTCCCGGGATTCGATTTCGCCGGATTCGAGATGGCCCCGCCCGATTGGAGGCCGCCCTCTCTCTGAATCGCCGGATCGGTCCCCGTTATCCACGTTATCAACAGGCCGTATCGCGTCGATTGCGGGTTTGCGCGACTCGGAAACGATGACAGCATCATCCTTGTAAGCAGACGATGAAGCGGCGAGAAATCGAAGCGAAATCAGAAGTTTACAACGGATCGAAACGCGCATCTTCCTTCGGGAAAGGCTCGGATCGGTACGGGGACACCACCCCGGGAAACGGCCTGTCCCGCTCGCGAGAGCGGGTGGGATGGAAACGAAACGGATCAGGCGTCCAAAACGTCTCTCGCATGCTTCGGCACGCGAAAGACGGGTTGCCAAGGCAGGAAATGCTCCCCCGGAGCATGGACAAGCCGGGCGGCCACAACGCGAAGCCGATGCCTTCGGGCAAGAGCGGAGCGGGTTGTCAGGGCAGGCAGGTGCTTCGGCACGGGTCAGGCCGGATGACCGAACGTGCGGAACGGAATGCCTTCGGGCAGGATGAACCGGGCGAGGCCATCGAGACACGATGATCCTTCGGGGCCGTCAACTCTGGATGACCGAAATCGCAAAGCCGGCGCCGCAAGGCAAAGGCGGAGCAAAGGACATCGAGGTGGGAAGCTGATCCTTCGGGATCACACCCGCCCCGGTGACCGGCCCTAGGGCGGCTTGCCGCCGGACGGGCAGCCTGTCTGCGGCTTGCCGCTGGCAGGTATCCTCCGGGCGGCCGTTCGGAGATGGCCAACAGGAGGTATTCGCCGAGCGTTGACCAGGACGCAAAGCCCGCAACCCTTGCCGGCGCGGGCCGAGCATGCCGCCGACATGAAGGCGCGCGCTGCCCCCTGTGGTGGGCGCGAGGCCGAAAGTCCGGCGACACGGGGGGCTGGCGGAAACGCCGGCCCCCTTTTCCGTTGGAATCGGGTGGCAATCCTCCCCCGCCAGGGAATCCTGTAGCGCTCTGCCATTGTCATCGCCGGACGCGAGCCTATCTTCGGCGCCATGACGATGTTCGCACGCAACGTTCAAGGCTTCCCGCTCCTCGGCTGAGTGGCCGGCGATTGCCGGTCTTTCGCCTGCAAGACGCCGCCGGACGATCGGTCCGGCGGGCCCTTCAGCCTGAGGATATTTCGTCATGACTTCCGATTCCAACACGCCGGGCCTGAGCCCGGCGCAGATCGACGCCTTCATCGAGGACGGCTTCGTCCGTATCGACAACGCCTTTCCGCGCACGCTCGCCGAAGAAGCAGCCGCCATCCTGTGGCGGGACGCAGGGGGCGATCCCGATAATCCGGGCGGCTGGCGCGCGCCGGTCATCCGGCTCGGCCACTATGCCCAGCCGGTGTTCCGTGAGGCGGCTAATACAGCGCGGCTGCGCGCCGCCTATAACCAGCTTGTCGGACCCGACCGCTGGCTGCCGCCGCGCGCGCTCGGCACCTTCGTGTTGCGTTTTCCCGCGCAGCAGCCGCCGGGTGACGATGGCTGGCACATCGATGTGAGCTTCGGCACTGAATCACCCGACTTTCTCGACTGGCGCGCCAATGTGGTGAGCCGGGGGCGGGCGCTGCTGATGCTGTTCCTGTTCAGCGATGTGGGTGAGCGCGATGCGCCCACCCGCATCCGTGCCGGATCGCACATCGATATCGCCCGCCAGCTCGCGCCGGCGGGGGAGGCGGGGCTGACGCTGCGCGATCTCGCCGCCGACGGCTTTGCGGGATCGGCACACCGGCGTGAGGTACTGGCGACCGGCGCGGCGGGCACCGTCTATCTGTGCCACCCGTTCCTCGTCCACGCCGGCCAGCCGCATCGCGGCACGCGCCCGCGCATCCTCGCCCAACCGCCATTGCTCCCGGCGGTGCCGCTCGATCCGTGGCGAGCCGACGCGGCGCCGGTCGAAGCCGCGATTCGCGAGGCGGTTATCTGATGGCACGGACCTGGGGCTGGCGATTTCCTGCCGCCCCACGTTTCGCGTCGCGCTACAGCTAGGCGGCGATCTCGATCCCCAGCCGGTCGACCTGATTGCCCTGATGACGCCAGCTCATGACGATGCGCGCGTCCCGGGCGGGTCCACTGAAGTCGATGATGCCCGGGCGGCGGCGGCGCAGCGCGGTCATGCGCCGGAACGCCTCGTCCGGCGCCGGGGCCAGCAGGGTTTCGAACAGCAATGTGCCGAACTGGACGCGAACCCCGGCGGCTTCCCCCGTGCTCGCGTCGATGAGTGGAGCCACGCCCAGTGCGCGCTTGGGGACTTCGCCGATCCCCTGCGCAAGGTAGAGGCCTGCCTTGCCGGGCAACGCGCGGCCGGAGAGGAAATCGACCAGTTCGGCATGACGAATCGCACAGCTCTCGCGCAGCCTCATTGTGTTGGCCGATGCTATTCCCCCAAAATACAGGCCCGCCAGCAGTTTGAGCATCCACAATTCGAGCGCGTCGCCGCTGACCAGATAATGCTGGGCCTTGCCCGGATTCAGGCGTTCGATCGCGAAGCGGGGTGCATCGACAAAGGCGGCGAATGCGCGCGCGGCCAGCATATCCAGCGGTGACAATGCGCTGTTGTGGCGCGTGCAGAGGATGTTGGCGGTCAATGCGCGCGGGCTGAACTGCCCGCTCTCGCCAGACTGTTGCCACGGCAGGCCCGATACGGTCAGCACCGGAAACTGATCGAGGATCGCCTGCGAGATATAATGCTCGCGGCTGATCTTGGCCGAGCAGTTCCGGGTCGGCGACATGTAGCAGCGAGGATGCGCATGACCGGTCGATGGCTCCGGCGGCATCAGGTTCGGCACCCGCACATGCGGCAACTTCCCCGGCCCCCGACGGCAACAGGCGCCGAAGGGCATGTTGCTGCCGCAGGGGCAAGTCTGGGCTTCGCCCCAGGGCCAGGTGAATTTGTCGGGGGGCAGGCGGCTCATTGCCCGATCCCGTGACCCTCCGCGCCTGCGGAGCGGACAGGGGACGGAACGCTATCAGTGGGCGGCCTCAGCAGCCGCCCACCGCCTTTTTGAGCTTGTCGAAGAAGCCGGTCGATGCCGGGCATTCCTCGCCGGTTTCCAGCGTGCGGAACTGCTCGAGCAATTCGCGCTGCTCGGTGGACAGCTTGGTCGGGATCTCGACCTCGATCTTGACGACCAGGTCGCCGCGCCCGCGGCCCTGCAGCACCGGCATGCCGGCGCCGCGCTGGCGCACCTCGCGGCCGCTTTGCGTGCCGGGGTTGATTCGGATCTGGTGGAGCTCGCCGTCCGGACCCGGAATCTCGATTTCGCCGCCCAATGCCGCGGTGGTGAAGCTGATCGGCGCTCGCGCATAGAGAGTGGTGCCCTCGCGCTCGAAGATCGGGTGCCGCGCGATGTGGAGGAAGATGTAGAGGTCGCCCGGCGGGGCGCCGCGTGCGCCCGCCTCGCCCTGGCCGGACAGGCGGATGCGCGTACCCTCGTCCACGCCCGGCGGCACGTTGACCGCGAGCGTCACGGTGCGGTCGACCCGGCCCTCGCCGCGGCAATTGCGGCACGGATCGGTGATCGTCTGCCCGGCGCCATGGCAGGACGGACAAGTCCGCTCGACCATGAAGAAGCCCTGCTGCGCGCGCACCTTGCCATGACCGCGACAGGTGCCGCAGCTCTTGGCCATGGTGCCCGGCGAAGCACCGGTGCCGCCGCACGGCTCGCAGATACCCGAGACATCGATGGTAATGTCGGTCTGCTTGCCGTGGAACGCGTCTTCCAGGCTGATTTCCATGTCGTAGCGCAGGTCGGCGCCGCGCCGCTGGGCCTGCTGGCCGCCGCGGCCGCCGCCCATGAACTCGCCGAACACGCTTTCGAAAATGTCGGAAAAGGCGTCGAAGCCGGGTCCCTGGCCGCCGCCGCCCATCCCGCCCGGACCGGCATGGCCGAACCGGTCGTACGCGGCGCGCTTCTGCGGGTCCTTCAGGACGTCATAGGCTTCGTTGATCGCCTTGAACTTCGCCTCGTGATCCTTGCACCCGCCATTCTTGTCCGGGTGGAACTTGATCGCGAGCTTGCGAAAGGCGGACTTGATCGTCGCGTCGTCCGCGGTGCGCTCGACTTCGAGCAGGTCGTAATAGTCAATCTGGGTGGTCATTCACTCGGCCCCCGCTCATCCCCCCGCCATTCCCGAAATTCGAAAATGGCGGGGGCGAGCATAGCTTACGCCTTGTTGTCGTCCACCTCGGAGAATTCGGCATCGACGACATCGTCGCCGTCCGCCTTCTCCGCAGCCGCTGCGGCATCGGCCTGAGGCGAAGCCTCGGACTGCTGCTGCTTCTCATAGATCGCCTGACCCAGCTTCATCGCGACCTGCGCGAGGGCCTGGCTCTTTTCGTTCATCGCATCGGCGTCGCCGCCTTCGATCGCGGCCTTGGTCTCGTCGATCGCGGTCTGGATCTCGCCCTTCAGCGCTTCGTCGACCTTGTCGCCATTCTCCGCGAGCTGGCGCTCGGTGGTGTGGACCAGGCTCTCGGCGTTGTTCTTGGCTTCGGCCGCGGCACGGCGCTTCTTGTCCTCTTCGGCGAAATTCTCGGCATCGCGCACCATCTGGTCGATGTCGGCGTCGCTGAGGCCGCCCGAGGCCTGGATGCGGATCTGCTGCTCCTTGCCGGTGCCCTTGTCCTTGGCGCTGACGTTGACGATGCCGTTGGCGTCGATGTCGAACGTCACCTCGATCTGCGGCACGCCGCGCGGAGCGGGGGGGATGCCGACCAGGTCGAACTGGCCCAGCATCTTGTTGTCCGCGGCCATTTCACGTTCGCCCTGGAAGACGCGGATCGTCACGGCCTGCTGATTGTCGTCAGCGGTCGAATAGGTCTGCGACTTCTTGGTCGGGATCGTCGTGTTGCGGTCGATCATGCGGGTGAACACGCCGCCCAGCGTCTCGATGCCGAGGCTCAGCGGGGTCACGTCGAGCAGCAGCACGTCCTTGACGTCGCCCTGCAGCACGCCGGCCTGGATCGCGGCGCCGATCGCGACGACCTCGTCCGGGTTGACGCCGGTGTGCGGCTCCTTGCCGAAGAACGACTTCACGACTTCGCGCACCTTGGGCATGCGCGTCATGCCGCCGACGAGCACGACCTCGTCGATCGCGTTCGCCTTGACGCCGGCATCGGCCATCGCCTTCTTGCACGGCTCGAGCGTGCGCTGGATCAGGTCGTCGACCAGCTTTTCCAGGTCGGCGCGGGTGATCGTCTTGACCAGGTGCTTCGGCCCGTTCTGGTCTGCGGTGATGAAGGGCAGGTTGACCTCGGTCGTCGCGGCCGACGACAGCTCGATCTTCGCCTTTTCGGCGGCTTCCTTCAGACGCTGGAGCGCCAGCTTGTCCTTGGTGAGGTCGATGCCTTCGTCCTTCTTGAAGGCGTCGGCCAGATACTGGACGATCTTCGAATCGAAGTCCTCGCCGCCCAGGAAGGTGTCGCCATTGGTGGCCTTCACCTCGAACACGCCGTCGCCGATCTCAAGGATCGAGATGTCGAACGTGCCGCCGCCAAGGTCATAGACCGCGATCGTCTTGCCGTCGGTCTTCTCGAGCCCGTAGGCGAGCGCCGCGGCAGTCGGCTCGTTGATAATGCGCAGCACTTCGAGGCCCGCGATCTTGCCGGCGTCCTTGGTCGCCTGGCGCTGCGCGTCGTTGAAGTAAGCGGGGACGGTGATCACCGCCTGGGTCACGGTTTCGCCGAGATAGGATTCGGCGGTTTCCTTCATCTTCTGCAGGATGAAGGCGCTGATCTGGCTGGGCGAATAATCCTCGCCGCCCGCCTTGACCCATGCGTCGCCGTTCGGACCCTTGACGATCGTGTACGGGACCAGCTCGGTGTCCTTCTTGGTGATCGGATCGTCGAAGCGTCGGCCGATCAGGCGCTTCACCGCGAAGATGGTATTGTCGCCATTGGTCACCGCCTGGCGCTTCGCCGGCTGGCCGACCAGACGCTCGCCGTCCTTGGCGAACGCGACGATCGAAGGCGTGGTACGTGCGCCTTCCGCATTCTCGATCACCTTGGGCTTGCCGCCCTCCATCACTGCAACGCAGCTGTTGGTGGTGCCGAGATCGATTCCGATAACCTTTGCCATGAGTCCTTACTGGCCCCCGTGTCCTAATCTAAAAGTTTCAACCATTTACCGGATCCCTGAATCGGCAATCCGGCTATTACCAGTGGCGATATAGGTGGACTGCGCCTTGTCGCAAGGCGGGGCGAGGCATAGGACCGCTCCCAAGGTTCCCGAATCGGGAGGAGCAGGCATGATGCGGGCAGTTTTCGGGGTGGTTTTTGCGGGCGCGGTACTGGCGGGTTGCCAGCAGGCCGAACTCGCCGTCACGGATGCCTCAGTGCAACTCCCGGTGGTGAGCGGGCGTCCCGGAGCGGCCTATTTCACCGTGAAGGGCGGGGCGCAGACAACCAGCCTTGTCGCGGTCTCGACCCCCGTGGCGATCCGCACCGAAATGCACGAGATGAAGCAGGAAGGCGGGATGATGACGATGGCGCCGCTCAAGGACGTCGCCATTCCCGCGGGCGGCACGGTCGAATTCAAGTCCGGCGGGAAGCATGTCATGCTGTTCGATGTCTCGCCCTCGGTGCGTTCCGGCGACACGGTTCCGCTGCGCCTGTCCTTTGCCGACGGCAGGACGATCGAGGTCAAGGCGGCGGCACGCGCCGCGGGCGACGCCGCGGATCACGGCGCGCACTAGGACGATTACGGATCAGGGATTGGCGGCGGCCGGCGCGCCCGTGCCGATGAAGCGCGGGGTGTAGCGGCGCGCTTCACCGGTGAAGATTCCGGCCTTCACCGCAGGATCGTCCGCGATGACCGCTTCAGCCGCGGCCTGGTCGGCTGCGTGGAGGATGATCAGGCCGCCATCGGGTCCCATCGCGCCCGCATAGACGATGCCGCCGCGCTCGTGCAGCGCCTTCACATAGTAGAAATGGTCACGCAGCCCCTGGTCCTTCATCGGTACGCCGGGCTTCCATGCCGGGCCGGCGCGATAGACGATCGCGAACAGCGGGCGGGCAGTTGCCGCCGGTTGCTGTGCCGGCTGCTGCTGCGATGGCGCTGCACCAGCAATGGTCCCCGTCATCAGGGCGACGGCCAGAGCGGCCCGCATCATGATCCGCATATTTTCCTCCGCTGCCTCGTTCCATTGACGGTATCACGGGCGCAAACCCGTCGCACCCGGGCTGTCCGCCGCCCGTCTTTGCGTTATGCTTGCGTACCGAAGCGACAAGGAACCGGCATGTCCCAATCGATCGACCGCTTTCGCTCTTCGACCTGGGGCTGGCTGCGCGGCACGCTGGCGGGGTGGGGAACGCTGCTGCTCTGCCTGATCGGGGTCGGGCTGATCATCATTCTGGTCAAGTGGATCGCCAACCTCGCCACCACCTATGAGGTGACTCAGGACCGGTTGATCCTGCACAGGGGCATCTTCGTGAAGTCGATCGACGAGATCGAGCTCTACCGCGTCAAGGATGTGCGGATCGACTTCAGCCTGATCAACCAATGGGCGGATATCGGCACGATCACGATCAACTCGTCGGACGAGACCACCAAGGCAGGGCCGCTGGTGATCCGCGATGTGGACCAGGCGCGCGCCCGGCGCGAGAAACTGCGCGAGCTCGTCAACGCCGCGCGCCGCCTGCGCGGGGTGCGCGAGATCGACATGGTGCACGAAGATATCTGAAGTGACGGAGCCTTTGCGCAGCGGGGAGCGGCGCCCGCTCACGGTCGGGGAAATCGCGCTCGCCGCCAGCATCTTCGGCGATGCGATCGATTATGATCGCGCTCGGGTCGCGAACCGCAAATGGATGTTCTTTCAGCCGCGCACGATCACCATGGCCCCGATGGGTTGCATTCACTTCCACCCCAAGGGGTGCAACTATCGCGACGATTTCGCGTTCGCCCCGCTCCATCTCCAAGGGCTGTTCATTCACGAGATGACGCACATCTGGCAGCATCAGAAAGGCATCTTCCTGCCGCTGCGCCGCCATCCCTTTTGCCGCTACGCCTACAGTCTGAAGCCCGGCTGGCGGCTCGAACGCTACGGGCTCGAACAGCAGGCCGAGATCATCCGTCATATCTTCCTGCTCCGCCATGGCGCGCTGGTCCCCGGCGCGCCGCCGCTGGAGCAGTATCGCGGCATCCTGCCCTTCACCCCGTCATCGGACCGGATCGCCTGACCTGGAAGCGTCCCGTTTATTGATGGATCCGCTACGGCTCGCTCGCCGCCTATCGCGCCGATGCGAATTTCTACCACCGCGCGACGCGTCTCTCCCCCGAATACACGCCTGCCGATCGCAAGGCGTGGATCGACGGCAGCCTGTTCACCGTGACCAATTTGTGGCCGCGTCTCGCCGATGTCAGCTTCATGAAGCTGCGCAGGGTCGAAACGCCGGTGATCCTGTTCCTCGGCCGCCACGACACGACGACCGATTCGGGGCTCGCGGCGCAGTGGGCCGGGCGTCTGTCCGCGCCACGCAAGCAGGTCGTCTGGTTCGAACATTCGGCGCATCTCCCGATGATCGAGGAACCGGGGCGCACCTTCGCCGCGCTGCTCCGAGACGTGCTGCCGCTGACCCGGGGCGATACGAAAAAGTGATGGCGGCAGGCGGGGTTGCCGCTAGTTTCCCGCGCAACGAAAAAAGGGGAGTTCTGAAATGCGCCGTATCGCCGTCGTCACCGCCGCTTTGCTTGCTGCCACCCCGCTTGCCGCCCAGACCGCTCCGGCGCCCAAGGTTCGGTTCATCCATGCCGGCGCGCTGCTGGCGAAGCCGGGCGAGGCGCCGCGCGGCGCCAGCACGATCGTCGTGCGCAATGGCAAGGTGGCCGAGGTACGCGACGGCTTCGTCACGCCGGACGCGGGCGCCGAGCTGATCGATCTCAAGGACCGGTTCGTGATGCCCGGGCTGGCCGATATGCATGTCCATCTCTGGGGGATCGGCGGCGATCCGCTGCGTGAGCGGCTGACCGCGGTCAATCGCGACGATGCCGACGACATGATGTACGCGCTCACCAACGCCCGGGTGACGCTCGAGGCGGGCTTCACCACGGTGCGCGATCTCGGCGGCAATCCGCGCGGCATGCGTGCGATGCGCGAAGGGGTGGAGCGCGGCGTGATCGCCGGACCCACCATCGTCAATGCGGGCACCGCGATCTCGGTCTCGGGCGGCCATGCCGACCCCACCAACGGCCTCGGCGCCGAATTCGCCGACGCCGTTCACCAGCACAAAATCAACACCTGCGACGGCCCCGACGATTGCCGCCGCGCGGTGCGGCAGCAGGTCGCGCTCGGCGCGCAGGTGATCAAATACATGTCCACCGGCGGCGTGCTCTCCAACGTTTCGGGCGGGCTCGGCCGCGCGATGACCGACGAAGAGATGAAGGCGATCATCGATACCGCCCATGGCCTCGGCCGCAAGGTCGCGACGCACAGCCACGGCGTCGCGGGAACCAAGGCGGCGGTCGCGGCCGGGGTGGATACGATCGATCACGGCTCGTTCCTCGACGACGAGGCGATCCGGGAGATGAAGGCCAACGGCACCTGGCTGGTCCCGACGATGATGGCACCTGCCGCCGCGCTCGAGTTCGCGCGTGCCGGGCTGCTGCCGCCGGCGACGATTCCGAAGGCCGAGGAAGCCGCCGCCGCCGCTTTCGCCAGCCATTCCAAGGCCTTTGCCGCCGGAGTGAAGGTTGCGTTCGGTACCGACACCGGCGTGTCGAAGCACGGCGACAATGCGAAGGAGTTCGCGATGATGGTGAAGGCGGGGATGTCCCCCGCCCAGGCGCTCAAGGCCGCCACCGTCAACGCCGCCGAAGCGCTGGGCCGGTCGGCATCGATCGGCACGATCGAGCCGGGCAAGGATGCCGACATCATCGCCGTCGCCGGCAGCCCGCTCGAGGATGTGACGCGGATGGAGAAGGTCGATTTCGTGATGCGCCACGGCGTGGTGCACAAGGCGAACGGCACGCGCCGCGCTTTCCCGGCCGATTGACGCGACGACCGGCCGGTTGTCCTAGAAGGCGACCAGCCGGTCTTCGCCCAGCGCGGCGAGCAACGAGACCAGCCCGCCCGGCTCGACGCCCGGTGGCAGCATCTCGAACGCGATCCCGGCGGCTGCCAGCCCGGTCTGGCAGGCGATCAGCATGACGCCGCTCTCCTGCGCTTCGGCGACCAGCTGTGCGCGGCTCGCCAGGCCCTTGGCGGCGAGACCGGCATCGCCCGGATCGCTGCCGGGGACGAGCAATGCCACCGCCGCCTCATGACAATAGAGGCGCGTGGCGCCGACCAGCGCGGCATGGGCGCAGGCGAGCGAGAGTGCGGCGCGGAACCGTTCCGCGTCGCCCGTCGCGGCGATGATCGTCAGCCCGCGCATGCCGGGCATCCGGGGTCCTTGGGCAGCGCCAGCGTGCGGAACCGCAGCGCCAGCGTGTCGGCGATCAGCAGCTTGCCCGCGCTGTCCTCGCCGAACGGCACGATTGCGCGGATCGTCTCGAGCGCGGCAAGGCTGCCCATGACCCCGGTCAGCGCGCCGATCACGCCCTGTTCGGCGCAGTTGATGCCGGGGGTTTCCGGATCGGCGCCAGTGAAGCAGCGGTAGCACGGCTTGTTCGCTTCCCAGCCGCGGAACACGCCCAACTGTCCCTCGAACTCGCCGACCGCAGCGCTCACCAGCGGGATGCGGTGGCGCAGCGCGGCGTCGGCGACCAGCAGGCGGGTCTCGAAATTGTCGGTGCCGTCGAGGATGACGTCATGGCCGGCGAGCAGCGTGGAAGCATTGGCCGCGTCGATCCGCACGGGCTGCACGGTGACTGCGACATGGGGATTGAGCCTGCCCAGCGCGCGCGCAGCCGCATCGCCCTTGCCGGTGCCCGCATCGTCCGTGCCGAACAGCGTCTGGCGCTGCAGGTTGGACAGATCGACCCGGTCGTCGTCGATCACCGTCAGCCGGCCGACTCCTGCCGCGGCGAGATACTGCAGGGCGGGCGACCCGATCCCGCCCGCGCCGATCACCGCGACCCGCGCGGCCTTGAGCCGCATCTGTCCCGCGCCGCCGATTTCCTTGAGGATGATATGGCGGGCGTAACGCTCGAGTTCTTCGTCCGAGAGGTTCATCACTTCCAGATGAAGGTCACGGTCGCGCGGTACCATTGCTCCGCCGCCATCGTGCGGGGTGCAAGGTTGTTGCGCGCAAAGCTGGAGACGAGCCCGGCGGCATATTGCTCGACCGTCGCACAGCCGATCGCGCGCGGGATCGATGCGCGCACCCCGTCCTCGGGATGGACCAGCACCGCGACCTCCACCCGCATCGCCGGCCGGCCGTCGATGGTCCGCCGCTGTCGGCATTTGTGCACGCGCACCTGCCCCTGGACATAGGCGTTCATCGCCGGGGTCATCTGCGGGGGCAGGCGATAGGGAAGGTCGGGAAGCTTGGTCCAGTCGATCCCCGCGCCTTGCTGGGGCGCAGGCGCGGGTGCCGGAGTTTCCTGCACTCCAGCGGCAAGCAGAAGGAAAGGAAGCAAGGCTTCCGGCATCAGCGCCCCGTCGATCCGAACCCGCCGGCACCGCGCGCCGTGTCGTCAAGCGCTTCCACTTCGGCAAAGACCGCGCGCTGCACCGGTGCCGCGACCAGCTGAGCGATCCGCTCGCCCCGCGTGATCGTGAAGGGGTAGCCGCCCAGATTGGCGAGGATCACCTTCACTTCGCCGCGATAGTCGCTGTCGATCGTGCCGGGGGTGTTGAGGCAGGTGATGCCGTGCTTGAGCGCCAGGCCCGAACGCGGGCGCACCTGCACCTCATAGCCTTCCGGGATCGCGATCGCGAAGCCGGTGGCGACGGCGTGGCGCGCGCCCGGCGCAAGGATCAGGTCCTCCGCCGCGACCACATCCATCCCGGCGGCGCCGGCGGTGGCATAGGCAGGGAGCGGAAGGCCTTCGCCATGCGGCAGGCGGGTCAGCTGGATCGTGATCGGCGCAGCGGTCATGCGGGTTTCCGGGGCAGGGCGGCGGCAAGACGGCGCGCCGCCTCGATCACCTGAGGATCGTCGAGGATGTTGCTCCCGCGCGCGGGCAGGATGCGGAAATCGGTGGCGATGCCGCGCAAGGTCAGCGCCTCGGCATAGGATCGCGCGAAGCGGGCAGGCACCTTCTGGTCGTCGCCGCCGCTCAGCAATGCCGCGCGCAGGTCGGGCGCGATCCCGCCCGCAGTCTGGAGCGGGTCGAGGCTCTCGACCTTGGCGCGCCACGGATCGGCGGGTTTCCCGCGCCCGGCCATGTAGCGGCGCCATTCGGGCAGCGCGCAGGGGCAGGAAACCAGCACCATCCCGTCGAGCAGTTCGGGCTTGAGGCCGGCGATGTTCGCCACGATCGCCGCGCCGCCGCCTTCGCCGATCGCGATCACGCGTGCACGGCGATAGCGTGCGCGCAGCGCGGCGATGGTTTCGGCGACCGTCGCGATGCGATCGGCGGTATAGTTGTCGCCATTGCCGTCGCCCTGCACGCCGGTCGATTGATTGCCTGCGCCATCGGCAAAGCCTGGTCGCAGCAGCCGGACGACGGCGCTTCCCGGCGCGGCGGTCGCGAGCGACTGGGCGAAGGGCCTGAGGTCGATCGAGGTGCCGCCCTTGCCGTCGCCATGGACGATCACGAACAGCGTCTCGGCGTCGCGCGTCGGCGCGCCGGCGGTTTCGGTGAACAGCGGCGGCTCGGGCAGCGGGGCTTCGGTTGCACCGCGCGGCATGGTGGCGCAGCCCGCGAGCAGCAGCGGCGCGATCAGCAGCGCGGTCAGGTTAGAGCGCATCGGCGATCCGCTGCGCCAGGCGGCGCGCAACGTCCTGCTTGGACAGCCTTTCCCAGCTCTCCGTGCGTCCGGCGGTGACAAGGTGGACGGTGTTCGCATCTCCGCCCATGACATCGCCGGAAACATCGTTGGCGACAATCCAGTCTGCGCCCTTGCGAGTCCGTTTCGCGGTGGCGTGTTCGATCACCCGTTCGGTTTCGGCGGCGAACCCCACCACCAGCTTCGGCCGGCGCGCGCCATGGCCCAGCGTGGCGAGGATATCGGGGTTCTCGGTCAGGCTGAGCGCGGGCGTGTCGGCGCCCTTCTTGATCTTCTGTTCCGCCGCATCGGCGGTGCGCCAGTCGGCAACTGCGGCGACCATCACCGCAGCATCGGCGGGCAGCGCCGCATCGACCGCCGCCGCCATCTCGCGCGCGGTCTCGACATCCACCCGGTCCACGCCGCGCGGCGTTTCCAGCGTCACCGGCCCGGCGACCAGCGTGACGCGCGCGCCCAGCTCGGCCAGCGCGCCCGCGATCTCGAACCCCTGCTTCCCCGAAGAGCGGTTGGCGATGTAGCGCACCGGATCGATCGGCTCGTGCGTCGGCCCGGCGGTGACGAGGATGTGCTTGCCCGCCAGCGGTCCCGCCTCGGACGCCAGCGCCGCCAGGATCGCCTCAAGGATCGCCTGCGGCTCGGGCAGGCGGCCCGGGCCGTACTCGCCGCACGCCATCGGTCCTTCGTCGGGCTCCATCACGGTGACGCCGTCCGCTCGGAGCTGCGCGACGTTGCGCCGGGTCGCGGCATGCTGCCACATCCGCACGTTCATCGCCGGAGCGGCGAGCACCGGCTTGTCGGTGGCGAGGAGGAGCGTGGTGGCAAGGTCGTCGGCCTGTCCCGTGGCCATCTTCGCCAGCAGGTCGGCGGTGGCGGGCGCGACGACGACCAGGTCGGCGTTCCGGCTGAGCTGGATATGCCCCATCTCCGCCTCGTCCTTGAGGTCCCACAGCGTCGTGAACACCTGGTTCTCCGACAGCGCGGCGAGCGTCATCGGCGTCACGAAATGCTGCCCGCCCGCGGTGAGCACGCAGGTGACGCGGATTCCGGCCTTGCGTGTCAGGCGGATCAGCTCGCACGCCTTATAGGCCGCGATCCCGCCGCCGACGATCAGGAGGATGCGCTTCATCGTTCGATCCTCTGCACCTGCACGCGCCGGCTGTCGAGGGCGCGGACCATCAGGTCGCGCAACCCGTCGGGCACGAAGACGAGGCCGATCAGGAACGCCGGCGCGATCATCAGCCCCCAGTAGAAGGTATCGAGCCGCGCAAACAGGCTGATCACCAGCGCGTAGGCGCAGAAGGTCGCCCCAGCACGCAGCGCCAGCGGATCGCGCCAGCTTGCCCAGCCGAACAGTGCCAGCGCGACCAGCGGCGCCGCGGCGATCGCGGGCAGCAGCGTCAGCCCCGTCGCCAGCGTCATCGCCCGCACGAACAGCCCGAACCCATGCATGCCCGCCCAGCCCGGCGAGGCGGCGTCGAGCGGGCCGGTCACGCCGTGCACCGCCATCGCATGCACCGCCAGCACCAGCACGAAGATGCCCAGCGCGGCGAGCCAGCCCAACGCCTCGCGCCGGAATCCCTCGGCAAAGGCGAGCCCGGCCATCACCAGCACATAGAGCGCCGCGGTCTCGCGGATCAGCATCGCGATCAGCGCCACTGCCGCCGCCTCGATCCAGTGCCCCGGCCGCCGCAGCGCCAGGCTGAGCGCGACGAGCAGCCCCGCCCAGATCTCGTGAAAGGCGATCAGCCCCGGCTGGACGAAGGCGAGCATCCCCGCCGTCAGCAGGAACAGCGCGGCGAGCAGGGCGGGCACCCGTGCCACTGCGACGCGCAACCGCCGGTACCAGGCATAAGCGGTCGCCGCTGCGAGCAGCCCGAGCAGTATCAGTGTCGCGAGCGGCGGCAGCCCGGCCTGCACCGTCGCAAGGCCGGGCATGCGGAAGGTCAGGAACGGCCGCAGCGGATAGCTGCCTGCCCGCAGCGCATCGGCGGCGGCGCGGTAGTAATCCTCGCCATGCGCGACTGCGGAGACGATCGCCTCATAGAGGGCGACATCGCTTTGCGGGGTGCTGCTGTCGGCGGGTGGCGCAGGCAGTGCGAGCACGGTGAGCGAACCGAGCAGCAACGCCGCGAGCATTGCCAGCACGATCCGCGCCTGCGCCGCCGGAAGCGCTGCGAAACGGCCGGGCCGGGCGAGCCAGATCGGGGCAAGGGCGGGTTTCATTTCGCAGGCGGTATAGGGTTGCGGGGATTCGAAATCCAATGCCCCCGGGCGAGGAGGAGCGGGCTCAACGCAGCAGCAGCGTCGCTGCGACGCCGGCACCCGCGGCCAGCAGGGCGACGACGGCATAGCGCCAGCCGCCGCCCACGCGCACCACCTCGATCTCCCTGAGCGGGGGGGCGGGCGGCGCGCCGCCGGGATCGGGAAAATGGCGCTCGATGTTGCGGATCAGTTTGGGCAGCCGGGCAAGTGTCTTGAGGTCCTCCGACAGGCGGTCCGCGATGAACGCCTCCGGCCCCAGTTCGGTGCGGATCCATTCGCGGATGAACGGCGCCGCGCTGTCCCACAGGTTGATGTCGGGGTGCAGCCGCGTCGCCACGCCCTCGACCATCACCATCGTCTTCTGGAGCAGCAGCAGATGCGGCTGGGTCTGCATGTCGAAGTCGCGGGTGATGTTGAACAGGCTGTCGAGCATCATGCCGACGCTCATGTCCTTGACCGGAAGGCCGCGCATCGGCTCGCCCACCGCGCGCAACGCCGTCGCGAACTCGGCGACATTGTGGTGCGCGGGAACATAGCCCGCCTCGAAATGAATCTCGGCCACGCGGCGGTAATTGCCGGTGATCAGGCCGTAGAGGATTTCGGCCAGCCAGACGCGCGCGCGCCGGTCGATGCGGCCCATGATCCCGAAATCGATCGCCGCGATATGATTGCCGGGGAGCGCGAAGAGGTTTCCCTGATGCATGTCGGCGTGGAAGAAGCCTTCGGAGATCGCCTGGCGCAGGAAGGCGCGGACCAGCGTGTCGGCGAGCTTCCGGGTGTCATAGCCCGCGGCGATGATCGCGTCGCGATTGGACAGCTTGATGCCGTCGATCCACTCCAGCGTCAGCACCTTGCCGGTGGTGCGCTGCCAGTCGATCGCGGGGACGGTGAAGTCGGGCTCCGCCTCCATCGATTCCGACAGCTCGGAGGCCGAAGCCGCCTCGCGGCGCAGGTCCAGTTCGCGGGCGGTCCAGCGCTTGAACGTCTCGATGACGAGGCGCGGACGCAGCCGTGCGACCTCGCCGCCCTGTGCCTCGAGCTGGGCCGCTGCCCATTCATAGGTGTCGATCGCCTTGGCGAATTCGGCCTCGATCCCCGGGCGCAGCACCTTGACCGCGACCTTGCGGCCGTCGGTGGTGGTGGCGCGGTGGACCTGCGCGATCGACGCGGCGCCGATCGGCACTTCCTCGATCTCGGCGAACAGGTCCTCGATCGGCCGGTCGAAGCTGCGCTCGATCGCGGCGCGGATCACCGGGAAGGGGACGGGCGGCAGCGCGTCCTGCAGCCGCATCAGATCGTGCGCCGCGGCCTCGCCGATCAGGTCGGCGCGCGTCGCGAGCGTCTGGCCGAGCTTGATCGCGGCCGGGCCGATGGCTTGCAGCGCGTCGGCATATTGCGGTGTCGCCGGCACGCGCGCGCCGAAGCGGGCGAGCCGCGCAAGGCGGCGTACCGGGCGCGGCGTGTTGCGGTCGCGCTCGATCCCGCGCAGCGCGCCGTGGCGCGCCAGCGTGCGGCCCCATTTCAGTAGGCGCCACAGATGAACGGCGGGGGCTGTCAAATCTTCCAGCCGCTATGAATCGCCACAAGGCCGCCCAGCATCGGCTCGACGCGGGTCTGCACGAAACCGGCGTCTTTGATCATCCGCTCGAAGGTCGGCATGTCGGGGAAGCGGCGGATCGATTCGATGAGGTAGCGATAGCTGTCCTCGTCATTCGCCAGCAGCTTGCCGAGCTTGGGCACGACATGGTGCGAATAGGCGTCGTAGACGTCGGAGAAACCCGGCCAGACGGTGGTCGAGAATTCGAGGACGAAGAAGCGTCCGCCGCGTTTGAGCACGCGATGGGCCTCGCGCAGCGCCTTGGGAATGTCGGTGACGTTCCGGATGCCGAAGGCGATGGTGTAGGCGTCGAAGAATCGATCGGGCCATTGCAGCGTCTCGGCGTTCGCCTCGCTCCACACCAGGCCATCGATGCCGCGCTTGGCCGCGCGCTCGATGCCGACGGCGAGCATGTCCGGGTTGATGTCGGCGACGGTCACCGCCGCGCCCGATTCGGCCATGCGGAAGGCGATGTCGCCGGTGCCGCCGGCCATGTCCAGGATCGCCTCGCCCTCGCGCGGCTTCACCCGGCGGACGAACACATCCTTCCAGATGCGATGCAGACCGCCCGACATCGCGTCGTTCATCAGGTCGTAGCTGGAGGCGACGCTGGAGAAGACGCCGCCGACGCGGCGGGTCTTGTCCTCGGGGGCGACATCTTCGTAGCCGAAGGAGACGGTGTCGGTCATGCGCGCCCTCCTAGCGGCCCTTGTGAGCGGCGCAAAGCCCGCTTAGCTCAATGCGATGCCCGAACTTCCCGAAGTCGAAACCACGGTCCGCGGTCTCGCCCCCGCGCTGGAGGGGCGGCGGATCCGCCGCGTGCTGATGCGGCGCCCGGATCTGCGCCGCCCGATGCCGCAGGATCTGGGCCAGCGGCTGACGGGCGCGAGCGTCACCGCGCTCGGCCGCCGCGCCAAATATGGCCTGATCGACACCGATCGCGGCGACACGATGATCTTCCATCTCGGCATGTCGGGCCGTTGGCGCGTCGATCCGTCGGAAACGCTCACGCACGACCATCTGATTCTCGAAACCGACGAAGGGCGCTCGCTCGCGCTCAACGATCCGCGGCGCTTCGGCTCGATCGATCTTGTGCCCACCGATGCGCTCGACGCCTGGCCCGCCTTCGCGGCGATGGGCCCGGAGCCGCTGGGGCCCGATTTCACCGCCGCGCATCTCGCCGCGGCGTTCGACGGGCGGGCCGCGCCGGTCAAGGCGCTGCTGCTCGATCAGCGAATCGTCGCGGGTCTCGGCAACATCTATGTCTGCGAGGCGCTGCACATGAGCGGGATCGCGCCGACCCGCGCCGCGGGCAGGATCGCCACGCCGCGGCTGGCGCAGCTCGTCGATGCGATTCGCGCGGTGCTGGCTTCGGCGATCGAGGCGGGGGGATCGAGCTTGCGCGACTATGCCCGCCCCGATGGCGAGCTGGGCTATTTCTCGAAGCAATGGCGCGTCTATGGGCGCGAGGGGGAACCGTGCCTGTGCGGTGCCCCCGTCCAGCGGCGCGTCGACAGTGGCCGATCGACCTTTTTCTGCGCGAAATGCCAGAAGGGATGATGCGTCCAAAGGTTGACCGAATCGCGCACCGTCGCTAAGGGGCGCGCTTTCCCGGCGTGGGGATGTGATTTCCGCGCCTCTTTTCGCATCGAAAACAGGAACGAAATTACATGGCGAACACGCCGCAAGCCAAGAAGCGCATCCGCCGCAACGCCCGCCGCGCCGACGTCAACGGCGCGCGCGTCAGCCGCATCCGTACCTTCGTCAAGAAGGCGGAGAGCGCGCTCGAGTCGGGCGACAAGTCGGCGGCCGAATCGGCGCTGAAGGCGATGCAGCCGGAACTGGCGCGCGGCGTGGCCAAGGGTGTCGTGCACAAGAACACCGCCGCCCGGAAATTCTCGCGTCTGACGAAGCGCCTCGCCGCGCTCGCCTGACCCACGCGATTTCAGTGGTTTAGAAACCCCGCCGGCGCGATCCGGCGGGGTTTTTGCTGCTTGTTCAGGGACTTGGCGCGCGGAGAATCGGGGAACCCGCGGATTCGCGCGAGTCGCGTCGTCACGCCATTGTAACGTTGGGAATTCTGTATGCGATTTCAGGCGGTTACGCCTTGAATCGCGGAATTCCGGGCCGGGAACGAGTCAAGCCTACTTATTTCAGAATCTTTACACCCCGCCCCCTTGATCGACTCGAAAAACCATCCCTAAAACGACCTTCCGCCGCGGCGTTTCTCGCAGGCGGATTCAGCGAAGGGCTTCGGATCAGTGCGGATGCGATTCCGGCTGAGGGTAGCTTTTGCCTGATTGGGAACGAGGTGCGGAGAAGGGGGCTTTTCCGCATCGGGAAAGTTTTGCCCGCGCGCACGGTAATTTTAGAGGGGTGTCTAAGAGGATGGATCAAGCCAAGGCCTGGACACGCGTGCGCGGTAACCTGCGGCTCTCTGCAGGCCAGCGGCTGTTCGACCAGTGGCTGAAGCCCATCGTTCTGATCGAGGGCAGCGACCCCGAGACCGTGCGCCTCGGCTTGCCTTCGCCCTTCATGACCAATTGGGTGAAGGGCCATTACGCCGAACGGCTGCTGATGGAGTTCCGTTCGCAGCTGCCCGATGTGCGCACCGTCTCGATCGAAACGCTCGCGCGCGAATCGCGGGAGCTCGTGCCCGAGGCTGAGTCGCCTGCGGCAGCCGCCCCCGCGGCGGCGCCGGTCGCGGCCAGCCCGGCGGCGTCGGCCGAGCGTCCGCGCTTCGATTCGCGCTTCACCTTCGAGCGATTCGTCGTCGACACGTCGAACCGTGTCGCGTTCAACGCCGCGAGGGCGCTGGCCGAGCCAGGCAAGCCGCGCTTCAGCCCGCTCTATCTTCACAGCTCGACCGGCCAGGGCAAGACGCACCTGATGCACGCGATCGGCCATGCCTTTCTCGAGGCCTGCCCGGACGCGACCGCGATCTACATGCCCGCCGAGCGCTTCATGTTCGAATTCGTCCGTGCGGTGCGCGAGAAGGATACGTTCGCATTCAAGGCGCGGCTGCGCGGGGTCGATCTGCTGATGATCGACGATCTCCAGTTCATCGCGGGCAAGGAATCGACGCAGGAGGAATTCTTCCACACCGTCGATGAGTTCATGCGCGAGGGCAAAAGGCTGGTGATCGCCGCCGACCGCAGCCCGCTGGCGCTCGAGGGGATCGAGGCGCGGCTGGCGTCGCGGCTGGGCGCTGGCCTCGCCGCCGACATCAAGCCGGCCGAGCTCGGCCTGCGCCGCGCGATCCTCGGCCGCAAGCTTGAGGACATGCCTGGAGCCCAGGTTCCGGCCGAAGTGCTCGACCTGCTTGCCGCGCGGATCAGCAGCAGCGTTCGCGAACTCGAAGGCGCGCTCAACCGCCTTGTCGCCTATGCGCAGCTGAACGACGAGACGGTGACGATCGCGTTCGCCGAATCGGTGCTGGGCGAAGCGCTGCGCGGCAGCCAGCGCCGCATCACGATCGACGAGATCCAGAAGGCGGTATCGTCGCATTTCGATGTCAAGCAGCTCGACCTTGTGTCGCAGCGCCGCGCCGTCGCGATCGCGCGCCCGCGCCAGATCGCGATGTACCTCGCCAAGCGCCTCACCACGCGCTCGCTGCCCGAGATCGGCCGCAAGTTCGGCAATCGGGATCACTCCACCGTGATCCACGCCGTCCGCCGTATCGAGGAGCTGCGCGGCACCGACAGCGAAATCGACACCGCCGTCCGCAACCTGATGCGCCAGCTGGAAGCATAACGTTCCACCGAGCGGGATGGGGGCGGGGCGGAAGGTCTTGGATCTTCCGCCCCGTGCGCCATCAGGCGGGGAGGCTACCCATCGCAGCCAGTGTTGTGCGAACCGCAACGTCAAGCGGGGTACGCGGCTCCTCGCCCAGCGCCGCCCGTAGCCGGCTATCGTCGAGGCGCACCGGCTCCTCCCACAGATAGCGCATTTCAAGCAGCTCGCGTAGCAGTGGCACGAACGGTGCCGCGAGCTGCATCGCCCACCATGGCATCGGTTTGATCGGCACCGACGGCGCACCCAAAGCGCGCTGGATCGCCCCAACCATTTGCGTGCCATCGACATCCCAATGACCATCCATGTGAAAGCGCGCAAAATCGTCGAGCGTCTCGAGTGCAAGCAGCCGTACCATCGTCTCTGCAACATCGGGCAGATAGGCCCATTGATGGCCGATACCCCGACGCGCCGGGTTCTGGATCTTCCCCGGTCGGCCGCCCGGTGCGGCCAGGCCCTGGCTGAACCAGCTATTCCCCGCCCGCGGCCCGAAAAAGTCGCCTGCCCGCACGATCAGCGCGCGCGCCTGGCCCGCTCGGGCCGCTTCCTCCAGCCGCCGCTCCATTTCGACCCGGATACGCCCCTTGCGCGTCAGTGGGTGTTGCGGCGCGTCCTCGCTGATCGAAGGAAAAGCGTCCGGGCCATAGTTGTAGACCGTGCCGGGCAGCAGGATGCGGGCGCCATTCGCTGCGGCAATGCTGTTGTCGAGCATCGGGAGCACCAGCCTGTCCCAGTCGCGATAGCCGGGCGGGTTCACGGCATGGACGATCAGTTCCGCGCCCGCCGCTGCTGAGGCGATGTCGCTGGCATGCATCGCATCGCCGACGATCCACTCGCTGGCGGTAGCGGGCTGCTGGCGGCCGGACGAGCGGGAGAGGGCGCGGACGTGCCAGCCATCGGCGAGTAGGCGCCGCGCGACCTCGCCGCCAATGCCCCCTGTCGCTCCCAATACCAGTGCAATCTTCCGTTCCATCTAAACCTCCATCGTCGATGACGCGGAGATGGCAGCACGGCATTCGGAACGAAATTGTATAAAATAGTCCATCTGATATACGAGAATAGATGAACACCGACCCTGGCTGGGATCTCTATCGAAGCTTCGCCGCGGTGTTGCGGGCCGGTTCGCTTTCTGGCGCGGCACGCATGCTTGGCATGACCCAGCCAAGCATCGCCCGCCATGTCGATGCGCTTGAGGATGCGCTCGGCATCGACCTGTTCGTGCGCACCCAGCGCGGCCTCTCACCCACCGACGCGGCGCTCCGGCTCAGGCCCTATGCCGAATCGCTCGAGGCGACGGCGGCGGCACTGCGCAGGGCGGTCGCTTCCGATACCGATGCGACTGCAGGCACGGTGCGGATCACCGCGAGCGAGATCGTCGGGACCGAGCATCTTCCGGCGATCCTCACCCGGGTTCGGCAGCGTCACCCGGCGCTCCATGTCGAGTTGGTGCTGTCCAATGCGGTCGACGATCTTCTACAGCGCCACGCCGATATCGCCGTGCGCATGGTGGAGCCGGTGCAGCAGGCGTTGGTGGTCCGCCGTGCCGGGGCGGTCGAGGTCGGACTGCACGCGCACGGTCGATATCTGGCAGATCGCGAGATACCGCGCAGCCTGGCAGCGCTGAGCGCGCATAATCTGATCGGGTTCGACACCGAGACGCCGATGATCCGTGCGGTCGGCGCCCGCTTTCCAGAACTCAACCGCGCAGCTTTCGCCCTGCGTGCCGACAGTGACATCGCCCAGCTCGCGGCGATCCGCGCAGGATTCGGGATCGGCTTTTGCCAGGTTCAGGTGGCGCGCCGCGACCCCGATTTGGTGCGCGTGCTGGCGGCGGAGGTAAGCTTCGAGTTCGGCATGTGGATCGTGATGCACGAAGATCTGCGCAGCAACCAAGCCTGCCGCATTATCTTCGACGCACTCGCCGAGGGATTGAGCACAATCGGCGCGCGCTAGCGCGGGAGCTCGTCCAGAAAGGTCTCGACGTCGGCGAGGTTCACCTGTTTGTCGAGATAGGTCGCCCCGATCCCCCGTGTGAGCAGGAAGGGGAGCGTGCCGGCGTCCATCTTCTTGTCGTGGAGCATGTGCTCGACCAGCCGCGCGCCGCTCGTGGCAATGCCCGCGCTGGCGAGGTCGTGCGGCAGCCCGCTGGCCTTGAGATGCGCCGCGACCCGCTCGGCATCCGTCGCGGGGCAGAGGCCCTGCCGCGCCGAAAAGGCGAAGGCGAGCGCCATGCCCGCAGCCACGCCCTCGCCATGAAGCAACTGGTCGGAGAATCCCGTCTCGGCCTCCAGCGCATGACCGAAGGTATGGCCGAGATTGAGCAGCGCGCGCCGCCCGGTGGTCTCACGCTCGTCGTCGGCGACGATCCGCGCCTTGGCACCGACGGAGTGGGCGATGGCATATTCGCGGGCGTTCGGATCGCCGGCAAGCAGAGCCGCGCCATTCCCCTCGCACCACGCGAAGAAGTCGGCGTCGTCGATCAGCCCGTATTTCACCACCTCGGCATAGCCCGCGCGCTGTTCGCGCAGCGGGAGCGTGTCGAGCAGATCGGGGTCGATCAGCACGACCGAAGGCTGGTGGAAGGCGCCGACCAGATTCTTCCCGGCCCGCGCGTTGATCGCGGTCTTGCCGCCGACCGAGCTGTCGACCTGGGCCAGCAGCGTGGTCGGGATCTGCACGAAATTGCAGCCGCGCTTGAGGATCGCGCTGGCGAAGCCGACGAGATCGCCGATCACCCCGCCACCGAGCGCGATGACATGATCGCCGCGCTCTATGCCCAGATCCAGCAGCCGGTCGAGCAGCGATTCGAGCTGGGTCCAGCTCTTGGTGCCTTCACCGGGCGGAAGGATGATCGTCTCGCTCGCGATACCCGCGGCGGCAAGGTTCGCGGCGAGCCGTTCGCCATGCGGCGCGACATTGGCGTCAGTGACGATCACGAACGGGCGCTTGCGCACGAAGGGGGCCAGCTGTTCGGCGGCGCGGCCCAGCAGCCCGCTTTCGATCCGCACTTCGTAGCTGCGCGCGCCGAGCGCGACCGGCACTGTCCTCATGCGGTTAGGGCTTTCAGAATTGCGCTTACCGTCGCGTCGTGCGGCGCGGACTTGCTCACCACATGAATCGGCGCGAGCGCATAGACCGGGTTGCGGACAGCGGCGAGTTCGGTGAGCACCTTGAGCGGATCCTTTCCACGAAGCAGCGGCCGGTGATCGCGCTTGGCGACGCGTTCGGCCAGAATATGCGGCGGCGCGTCCAGCCAGATCGTTATCGCCTGGTCAAGGATTAGCGCGCGGGTTTCGACATTCAGGAAGGCGCCGCCACCGGTCGCGATCACCTTGGGGGTGCCGTCCACCAGCCGCGCGATCACCCTGCGTTCGCCGTCGCGGAAATGCGCTTCGCCGAACCGCTCGAAGATTTCGGCGATGGTCATCCCTGCAGCCGATTCGATCTCCACATCGGCATCGACAAAGGGAAGGTTCAGCCGCTGGGCGAGGCGGCGGCCGATCGTGGTCTTGCCTACGCCCATGAGTCCGATCAGCACGATCGGGCGCGACGGGGTATAGGGATCGGCGGTGTGGGTTTGCAGCATGGTCGCGGGGGCTATACAGCGAGGGCCGCGCTCGGGCAAAAGGCCTGATCGCCTGTACCATATTCCGTTCCTTGAGGGGGTCGATGTCCCGTTCGCTCGTCATCATCATCGTGGTTGCCGTACTCCTGATCGGCGGCCTGTTCTTTCTGTCCGGGCGCAACACCGAGAAGCAGCCGGTGACCGTCGAGAAGGTCGTGCCGCTTGAAAATCTCGCCAACTAGTTTCGGGCTGACCGCGCTCGGCGTGGTGCTGGCGGCCGGTGTGGGCATCCCCGCGCTGGGCCAGGACCGCCCCGAATCGCTGCTGCCGCCCGGGTTCAACGATCCTGCACCCGCTCCGGCGCCGGCCCCCGCGCCTGCACCCGCACCCGCACCCGCACAGCCGGGTGTGCCGCGTCCTGCTACGCCCGCCGGGGTCGCGAGCCCGCTGCCCGGTGCACCCTTGCCGCTGCCTACGCCCGGTGCGACGCCGACCGGCGTTCCGGGCGAAATCGATTATGCGGTGATCCAGCGTTACGAACTCCCCGATTTCGCGCGGCGTTCGCTGGCACAGGTCGGGCCGTCTTCACCCGCGAGCGACGGGCTTCCCACCAACGCCTTCGGCCGCGCCGATGGAGGCTTCCTTCAGACGTTGATGCGTCGGCTCGAGGCGCCAGTCGCGTCGCGCTGGCTGTCGATCGCGCTGCGTCGCGCCTTGCTGTCGCGGGTCGATACGCCCGCGGGGCTCAACGGCGCTGATTTCGCCGCCGAGCGGGCCTGGCTGCTGATCCGCATGGGTGAGGCCGATGCCGCGCGCGCGATGGTGCAGTCGGTCGATATCGGCAACTACACCCCAAAGCTGTTTCAAATCGGCATGCAAGCGATGCTCGCCAATGCCGATCCGGGCGGCATGTGCCCGATGGTCGTTCCTGCGCTGCGCGTTGCACCCGACCGCAACTGGCGTTTCGCGGAGGCGATGTGCGCGGGGCTTGAGGGTGATCCCAACAAGGCCGGGCCGCTGATCGATGCGGCGCGGCGCCGCATGAACAATTCGATCGATCTGCTTCTGGCGGAGAAGATCGTGGGCATGGGCGTGTCGGGCCGCCGCGCGGTGACAATCGAATGGGATGCCGTCGATCGGCTGAGTGCTTGGCGCTGGGGGCTTGCGGTCGCCTCGGCGACCGATGTGCCGGCCGAGCTCTACGCCAGCGTCGGGCCGCAAGTGAATTACTGGCGTGCGACCGCGCCGATGCTGGGCTGGCGCGATCGGATTGGTGCGGCGGAAGCTGCGGCGGGGCAGGGCGTCTTCTCGAGCCAGGCGTTGACCGATCTCTATGGCGAGATCGAGGAGCAGGAAGACGCGACCACGACTGAGGTGGCGGTCGCCCGCGACTTGCGCTCTGCGTTCACCGCGGCGACGCCTGCCGAGCGGGTCGAGCGGATGCGTGCTCTGTGGGACGAGCCGCAGAGCGCGGGCGGGCGCTACAGCCGCCTGATCCTGACCGCGCGCGCCGCGGCACGCCTCCACCCGGATGCGGCGCTACGCGACGATGCCGACCGGCTGATCGCCTCGATGCTGAGCGCAGGGCTCGATCGCGCGGCGATGCGCTGGCGGGGCATTGCCGAACGCGGCAGCAAGGGCGCGGCGCTGCTGCTGCTCGCCGATCCTTCGGGCCGCCCGGTCGCGGCGGGCGATGCGGGCGCCTATCGCGGCGAGAATGCCGCGCTCTATGCTGCAGCGATGGCCGGAGCGGGCCGGGTTTCCGAAGGCGACGGCGCGCAGCTGATGCGTAGCGCGGGCGTCAATTTGGAGGTCGCGAACGCCTGGACGCGCGCGATCGACGAGGCGGCGCAGCGCGGCGAGGCGGGCACGGTGGTGTTGCTCGCGGCGACCGGTATGCAAACGCGAGTTTGGGCCGGCGTATCTCCCGAGACGCTCTATCACATCACCCGCGCGCTCACCCGCGTCGGGCTGGGCGGTTATGCGCGGATGATCGCCGTCGAGGCGATCACGCGCACTTGAGCAGCATCGCGACCGGCGACGATCGCGCGCTGATCGAGCGCTTTCTGGAGATGATGGCAGCGGAGGCGGGCGCTTCGGCCAACACAATCGCTGCCTATGGCACCGATCTGCGCCTTGCCTCGGCGGTGCTGGCAGGCGGGCTGGCCGATGCCGATCGCGCGGCGATCGAACGGCTGGCGCATGAATGGCGCGATCTCTCCCGTGCCACCGTCGCGCGCAAATCGGCGGCGCTGCGGCGCTTCTTCGCCTTTCTCGCCGACGAGAGCCTGCGTGCCGACGACCCCGGCGCCGCGCTGCCAAAGCCGGGCAGCGGGCGCGGGCTGCCCAAGACGCTGTCCTCCGGCGATGTCGAGCGAATCTTCGCTGCGATCCAGGCACGAATTGATCGAGAACCGAAGGACCCGCGCGACTTGCGGCTGCTCGCCTTGGTTGAACTGCTCTACGGATCGGGCCTGCGCGCGACCGAGCTCGTGTCGCTGCCGCGTAATTCCGTGCAGCCCGACAAGCCCTATCTGATCCTGCGCGGCAAGGGCGGGCGCGAGCGGCTCGTGCCGCTGTCGGACCGTGCGCGTGCCGCCGTCGCGGTGTGGCGCGAGCATGTCGATGCCAAGCGGCCCTGGCTCTTCCCCTCGGGCAAGAGCCACCTGTCCCGTATACGGCTCTACCAGATGATCCGCGCGATCGCGGCTGAGGCAGGTATCCCGCCCGACCGGATCAGCCCGCACGTCCTGCGCCATGCCTTCGCCACGCACCTGCTCGAAGGCGGCGCAGATCTGCGCGCGCTGCAGGCGATGCTCGGCCACGCCGATATCGCCACGACAGAGATCTACACCCATGTCGACAGCGGCCGGCTGGTACAGCTCGTCAACGAGCGGCATCCGCTTGCCGACAAACCGCGCGTTGACGTGAGCAAAGAGGGGGCATAGGGCGCCGCGATGGCTACTTTCCTCGAATTCGAGAAGCCGATTGCCGAGCTTCAGGCCCGTATCGACGAGCTGCGCGACGCCGCGGCCGGTGGTGAGGTCGACATCGACAGCGAAGTCGCGAAGCTTCAGGCCAAGTCGGATAAATTCCTGCGCGACGCCTATGCGCGTCTGACCCCGTGGCAAAAGACGCTGGTCGCCCGCCACCCGGAACGGCCGCACTTCAAGCACTATGTCGCGCGGCTGATCGACGATTTCATGCCGCTTGGCGGTGACCGGGCCTTTGCCGACGATGCGGCGATCCAGGGCGGTCTCGGCCGGTTCCGCGGCCAACGCGTGATGGTGATCGGGCACGAGAAGGGTGACGATACCGCCAGCCGCCTCAAGCATAATTTCGGCATGGGTAAACCCGAAGGCTATCGCAAGGCGATCCGCCTCGTCGAGCTGGCGGGTAAGTTCGGCATCCCGGTGATCACCTTGGTGGATACCTCCGGCGCCTTTCCCGGAATGGAGGCCGAGGAGCGCGGCCAGGCCGAGGCGATCGCCCGCTCGACCGAGGCGTGCCTCAATGCTGGCGTGCCGCTGATCGCGTCGATCCTGGGCGAGGGCGGCTCGGGCGGTGCGGTGGCGCTGGCCGCGGGCAACCGCGTGCTGATGATGGAGCATGCCGTCTATTCGGTGATCTCGCCCGAAGGATGCGCGTCGATCCTGTGGCGCACCGCTGACAAGGCCCCGGAAGCGGCAGAGGCGATGAAGGTCACCGCGCAGCACCTCAAGGAACTGGGCGTGATCGACACGATCGTGCCGGAGCCGCTTGGCGGCGCGCATCGCGATCGGGATGCGGCCATCAATGCGTTGGGCGACGCGATCGAGCGCGCGCTGGCCGAACTGGCGGGACAGGATGCGCAGGCGCTGCGTCAGGGCCGGCGCGCTAAGTTCCTGGCGATGGGCCGCGCCTGAGCGCGGCGACCGGTTTTGCAACAAAAAAAGGGCGGCGAACCGATGGTCCGCCGCCCCGTTTTCCGTCTTCCAAGCGAAAGGGATCAGCCCTTTGCCATGTGCGACGAAACGTTGCCGAAGGTCTTGGTGAGCTGGTTGCCCAGCCCCTGCATCGCGGCAATCGCGGCGACGGCGATCAGAGCGGCGATCAGGCCGTACTCGATGGCGGTGGCGCCCTTCTTGTTGCCAAAAATCTTGCGGATCGTCTTCATACCGGTCTCCATCCTGTTCACTTGGCTTCAGTTACCCGGCTGTCCGCGGGTAAAGCCCGTGTCCAGCAAGGATGGAAATTACGGTGGGGGAGTTAACAAAAGACTTAGACACGACAAGCCGCGCCGAGAATCAGCGAGCGTTCAACACTGCAACGCTGACATTGTTCCACATACCGGTGGTGGTATCGGCTACACTCGTCAGTGCGCCGACCATCGCAAGTACGACGAGCGCGATGATCAGGCCGTATTCGACCACGGTCGCACCGCGGCGGCAGCGAAGCAGTTGGCCAGTCAGTGTCGTCAGCACTTGCATCGGTATAGCCTTGTCCGATCTGAATTACTGGGAACTAGGGAAACAAGATTAACGAAATGTCGATGCCGGATTCCAGCCACTCCGATTCGGAGGATAAGCCGCGTGAGATCCTGATGGTCGTTGCCGCCGCATTGGTGGATAGCGACGGCCGCGTGCTGGTGCAGCAGCGTCCGCCGGGCAAGCCAATGGCGGGGTTATGGGAGTTTCCGGGCGGCAAGGTCGATCCCGGCGAGCTGCCCGAGGCGGCGCTGTGCCGCGAACTGGAGGAGGAACTGGGCATCTGCGTCGAGCGCGCCTGCCTGGCCCCCGCGACCTTTGCGAGCGAATCGCTGGGCGACCGGCATTTGCTGCTGCTGCTCTATGCGCTGCGTAAATGGAGTGGCGTGCCGCAGGCGCACCACGCGACCGCGCTCAAATGGGTGCGGCCGCTGGAACTGCACCGGCTGGAGATGCCCCCCGCGGACAAGCCGTTGATCGGGTTGCTGGAAGCCTTGATCTAGGGTTCGGGCTTCAGCGCTTCCGCCAGCGATGCCGTCGCCGAGCCGCGACGGGCTGGCTGGGGCTGCGAAGGGTCGGGCGCCCAGCCAGTCAGAAAGATCGTGTCGAACCGCTCGATGGTCCGCCCCTCGGCATCGGCGCGCGCGGCGAAGCCGGCGGCGGCGCGCGCGACCGTCTCCCGGCTGAGCGGCGGCGAGGACGGCAACAGGCTGGTACCCGCCATCCCGCGCAGGTCGCGCACCAGATCGAACAGGCTGGCATAGCGGACGCTGAGCGTCTCGACGTCGGCGACCGGCAGTGCAAAGCCCGCGCGCATCAGCAGATCCCCGGCCGCACGCACATCGACTTGCGGATGCACGCGCGCGGCGGGCCGTTCCGCCTCCGCCTCAAGCAGTACCGATCGAAGCGTTGACAGAGTAGAGCCGCCCAGGAACGCGCCGAGGAACAGCCCGTCGGGGCGCAACGCCCGCCGAATCAAGCTGAGCGCACCGGGCAGATCGTTGATCGTATCCAGACTGCCCGCGGCGATGACGAGATCGAAGCTGGCTTCGGGGAAGTGCGGTTGGTCCTCCTCGCCCTGAAGCCCGCCTGCCATCGCGGCGAAGCGCGCGCCAGCGTCGATTCGCGTCACGCGTGCGCCGACGGGCGGCACGAAGCTGCCGTCGAAACAGCCGAGGTCGAGCACCTTGGTGAAGTCACGGCGCACCGCGTCGAGCCGTTCCAATATCCCTTCCAGCATCCAGTCGCGAATGAACGCGGCGTCGGCGAAATGGGCGGCTGCGCGGTCGCGGCGGGCACGGCGGCGGGCGCGATCGAAGATTTCGGGGGGAGTCGCGGCGGTCACGCGGCGGCTTGTGCCGCGTTCGCCGGCGCGCGACAAGCAGGATAGGGGGTGTCATGGGGGTAGCCGAACCGGTTCGCAAGCTCGTCGCACTCGCGCTCCCGCCGCGCTGTCCCGGGTGCGGCGAGGTGGTCGATGCCGATCACCGGTTCTGCGCCGCCTGCTGGAGCGGGCTCACGCTGATCGCGCCGCCCTGGTGCGCCACCTGCAACCTGCCGTTCGACTACGACCGCGGACCGGATGCGCAATGCGGCCGGTGCCTTGCCGCGCCCCCGGGGCATGACGGGGTGCGCGCGGCGGTCGCCTATGGCCCTGCGGCGCGCACGCTTGCGCTCCGGCTCAAATATGGCGGCCGCACCGCCTATGCTGCGACGGCCGCACGGCTGATGGCGCGGTTGATGCCCGAAGGCGCCGAACTCCTTGTGCCGGTGCCGCTGCATCGCGGGCGCATCTGGGGGAGAGGGTTCAATCAGGCAGCCCTGATCGCGCGCGAGTTGTCGCGGCGTTCGGGTGTACCGGTCGAGCTGGATTTGCTCCGCCGGGTCAAGGCGACGCCAGTGCTGCGCGGTCTGGGCGCACGCGGGCGGAATAAGGCGGTGGCGGGGGCTTTCGCGGCGGGCGCGGGGGCGCGTGAGACGCTGAAGGGAAAGGCGGTGGTACTGGTCGATGATGTCCATACCAGCGGCGCTACCGCCGATGCTTGCGTGCGTGTCCTCAAACGGGCGGGGGCGGCAAAGGTGACCATCCTGTGCTGGGCGCGCGTGCTCGACCCGGATGCCGAAGATTGACAAGCGCGGCCCGCGCTCTCACCTCGGGATGCGATGGCAAAGATCGAAATCTATACCAAGGCGTTCTGCGGCTATTGTGCGCGGGCCAAGGCGCTGCTCGACAGCAAGGGCGCCGTTTACGAGGAGTTCGACCTGACGATGGGCGGGCCGAAGCGTGCGGAGATGATCCAGCGCGCCAATGGCCGCACCACTGTGCCGCAGATCTTCATCGACGGCGCACATGTCGGCGGATCGGACGATCTGGCCGCACTGGAGCGCGAGGGCAGGCTGGACGCGCTGCTGGGCCGATGAGGGCCGCAATCCTCCAGATGACGAGCGGGATCGACCCGCTCGCCAATGCCGCGACCCTGGCCGATGGCGTGGCAAAGGCGTCGGCCGGCGGCGCGGCGATGCTGTTCACGCCGGAAATGTCGGGCCTGCTCGACCGCCAGCGCGAGCGCGCGGCGGCGAATATCGTTCTGGAGAGCGAAGACCGCGTCCTGGCCGCGGTGCGTGAGGCGGCGGCGAAGCATGGCGTCTGGGTGCATCTGGGTTCGCTGGCACTCAAAGGGGAGGAGGACGGGCGCTTCGTCAATCGCGGCTTCGTGATCGACGGCAGCGGCGAAATCCGCGCGCGCTACGACAAACTGCATCTGTTCGACGTGGATCTGCCTACCGGGGAGCGCTGGCGCGAGTCCGACGCTTATGCCCCCGGAGCGAGTGCTGCGGTGGTCGGAACGCCGCTCGGCAAGCTTGGCCTCGCCATCTGCTACGACCTGCGTTTCCCCGACCTGTTCCGTGCATTGACCGATGCGGGCGCGACCTTGCTGGCGGTGCCCGCTGCCTTCACGCGGCCAACCGGTCAGGCGCATTGGCATGTGCTGTTGCGCGCGCGGGCGATCGAGGCAGGGGTGCATGTCATCGCCGCGGCGCAGACGGGCGAGCATGAAGACGGCCGTGCGACCTATGGCCACAGCGTCGCCATCGATCCCTGGGGCGAGGTGCTGCTCGATATGGGCGAAGGCGCGGGCCTTGGCTTTGCTGAAATCGATCCGGCACGGGTCGCTGATGTGCGCTCGCGCGTTCCTGCGATCGCCCATCGTCGCGCGATCCCGCCGGTTGCGGTGATCGCATGATCGTCTTCGATCTCAAATGCGGTGGCGGCCATGTTTTCGAGGCGTGGTTCGGATCGACTGCCGACTATGAAAGCCAGCGCGAGCGATCGCTGATCGCCTGTCCGATGTGTGGCGACATCGCGATCGACAAGGCGGTGATGGCGCCCAATGTCGCTGCCAAGGGCAACCGGCGTGGCGATACTCAACCGCCTGCGAAATCCGATCCGAAGCAGTTGATGGCCGCTCTCGCCGAAGCGCAGGCAAAGATGCTCGAAGGCTCGCAATGGGTGGGGATGGCCTTTGCCGAGAAGGCGCGCGCGATGCATCTGGGGGATGAGGCGCATGCCCCGATCCACGGCCAGGCCAGCGCTGAGGAAGCGAAGGCGCTGATCGAGGAGGGGGTGGCTGTCGCGCCGCTTCCATTGCCCGTGGTGCCGCCCGAGCAGCGCAACTGATCCGTTCCGTCCCTGTAAACAGGACTTGGCCGCGCCTGGAAAAGCTGGCTATTGGGGCGTTGAGTGACTCCGTAGCTCAGCAGGATAGAGCATCAGATTCCTAATCTGAGGGCCGCGCGTTCGAATCGCGCCGGGGTCACCATTTTTCAGCCTGCGGCCGCCGAACGGTTTGACTTCATGGTCGCGGACGCACATCTCCATGGCATGTCCTGTTTCGAACATCGGCGGCGATACCGCACCCATGCGGGACAACTCCTGGCGGGCGTCTAGCCCCGGGCTCTCCACCGGCATGTCCCGAGGAGCTCGGGGCCAAGGATCGACGATCCGCACCGCCTTTCCATCGGGAAGGGCGTGTTATGCCTTCAGGAGAAATGACAATGAGCGCGACGCGCACGGCCAGGACCCGGCCACAAATCCATATGATCGACACCGAGGCCGAGCGGCTTTCGGAGCTTGCCATGAACATCGAGGCTGCGATGCCGCAGGTGAGCGAATTGCTGTTGCGTGAGACCACGCGCGCCCGGACTCATCGCGCGGCCGGGATACCTGCAGACGTGGTGACGATGGGGGCCGAGGTCGAGTATCGCGACGAGGCGAGCGGTGTCACGCGCACCGTGATCCTCGCCTGGCCGCAGGACGCGGATATCGCTGCGGGCCGCATCTCGATCCTCACCCCGATCGGGGCAGGGCTGATCGGGTTGCGCGAAGGGCAGCAGATCCTGTGGCCCGACCGTGATGGTCGCGAGCGTGATCTGACCATCGTCCGGGTCAGCCAGCCCGACCTAGCCTGAGCCGCCAGCGCTTCCGGCGTGGATCACCGTGCCGGAAGCGCTGGCCTCCCTTCGCGCTTGCAACACTCTTCCCATGCTAATAACGGCTCATGCGAATCGTTATCATTAGCAGGGGTGCAAGATGCAGGTCGCTCGTCGTTCAGGAAAATTGTTCAACGGCTTGTCACGGTCTGCGTTGATCGTCTGCTCGCTGGCGATGCCAATGCTTGCCGCGGCGAACGAGGGCAACGAGGCGGAGGATGGCCGCAGCGACACGGTGGTCATTACCGGCGTCAACACCCAGGGTATCGGATCGGGCACCAAGACTGACACGCCGTTGATGGAGACCCCACAAAGCATCACCGTGATCGACGGTGAGGAACTGACGTTGCGCAACGCGCAGTCGATCAACCAGGCGCTGGGTTATGTCGCGGGCGTTTCCCCCAACCAGCGCGGCGGCATGGTCACGCGTTACGACCAGTTGATCCTGCGTGGCTTCGCTCCCGGCGTCTATCAGGATGGGATGCGGCTGATTGCAGGGCCGTATTCGACGCCGCAGATCGATTTCAACCGCGTCGAGCGGATCGATATCGTCAAGGGGCCTGCCTCGGTTCTCTACGGCAACTCGACGCCCGGAGGGCTGGTCAACCTTGTCAGCAAGATGCCCGAGGCGACCGAGTTCGGCCGGCTCGAACTGCAGGCGGGAGATTACGACACGCTGCGTGCGGTAGCCGACATCAACCAGCCGCTCGACAGCCAGGGACGGCTCCTGTTTCGCGTCGTCGGCGGCTGGCAGAAGAGCGACGGCCTGACCCGGGGCACGTTCAGCGAACGCTATCATGTCAGCCCAATGCTCACCTTCGCGCCGACCGACCGGACCAGCCTCACGCTGATCGCCACCTATCAGCGATCGCCCTCGGGCGGCGGTTATTCAGGCGTTCCGGCCTATGGCTCGGTGCTGACCAATCCGCTTGGGGAATTGCCGCGCGACATCAACACCGGCGACCCCGCCTATGAGCGCTACGCCCACAAGCAGAAAGCGATCGCCGCCTTCTTTCGCCACGAGTTCGACGATAGTCTGAGCTTCCGTTCGAACTTCCGCTTCCAGAACAACCGGCTGAGCTACCGCCAGCTCTATGTCGCGGGCTTTGCGACCACGGGCAACGGGGCCAACCGCAACAGCGACTTTTCGACGATCATCCGCGGCGGTGGCGGGGCGGACGAGGATTTCGATACGCTGACGCTCGACAACCATTTCGCGGCGAAGTTCGCGACTGGGCCACTCCAGCACAATGTACTGCTCGGCATCGATTATCAGAACATCACCGGCGAGAATTTTCAGCAGTTCAACACCGGGGTTTCCACGAACCCGCTGACCAGCATCCCGAACCTCAATCTGTTCAAGCCCGTCTATGGCGGCACGATGCCCAGTTTTGACCTGACCCTGCTCTCGTCAGGCTATGTAAACACTTATGGCAAGCGCACTCAGGTCGGTGTGTATCTGCAGGATCAGATCGCGATCGGCCGGCTCCAGTTGATCGCGAGCGGCCGCTTCGACTGGTATGATCAGACGACGTGGAACAAGCGCGTCGCGGTGGGTGGCAATGGCGCCGCGACCTTCCTGTCGCAGAACGCTTTCACCGCGCGGCTGGGCGCGCTCTACGAATTCGAGTTCGGCCTCTCGCCCTATTTCAGCTTTTCTGAATCGTTCGAACCGCAGACGGGGACTCGCTATGTGCCCGGGACCAGCCCCTTGCAGACCGAGCCGTTCGAGCCGGTGACCGGCCGCCAGTATGAGGCTGGGCTGAAATTCCAGCCCAGAGGCACCAATTCGATCTTCACTGCATCGGTCTATGACCTGCGGCGCCGCAAGGTGCCGGTGGCGGACCCCGGCGCGCCCGCCAACGGCTTGCCGTCCAACTCGCAGATCCAGATCGGTGAGGTGCGGGTACGCGGCGTCGAGCTTGAAGGGCGGGGCGAAGTTGCTCCCGGTTTCGATGTGATCGTGGCGGGCAGCTACACCGATGCGATCATCACCCAGGGGACCAAGGCGACCGCGGCGACCGCCACCGTCGGCGCGGTGCCGACCACCACCGGTACGCGCCAGCTAGGCACGCCCGAATGGCTCGCCTCGGGCTTCGTCTCCTATGATTTCGGCCGCAATGGCGGTGTGACCGGCCCACTCGGCGGGCTGAAGCTTGGCGGCGGCGTCCGCCATGTCGGCGGGTCGGACGGTACCACCCAGTACAAGGTGGTGAACGGGCTCGCGATCTTCGAGCGTTTCACGACGGATTCGTTCACGCTGGTCGATGCGATGCTGGGCTATGATCTGGGCAAGGCGAGCAGCACGTTGGCCGGCATCAGCCTGGCGGTGAACGCCGCGAACCTGTTCGACACGCGCCATGTCAGCGCGTGCCCGTTCAACAACAGCTGCTATTTCGGTGCCGGGCGCACCGTGACGGGATCGTTGCGCTTCAACTGGTAGGCGCAGCGATTTCGCGGGAGGTGCTTCCGGGGCAGGCGGCCGGGCCATGAAAAAAAAGCCCCCGAGGTGAACCTCGGGGGCTTTCCGCTGTCCTGACCGGCAGGCTTGCCGGTCGTGGATTAGCTGACGTGCTTGGCGATGTGCTTGTTCAGCTCGAACATCGTCGCCTTGTCACCGCCGAAGACCTTCTTCAGCTTGTCGTCGGCCAGGATCTCACGCTTGTTGGCGGGGTTCTGGAGATTGTTTTTCTTGATGTGATCCCACATCTTGCTGACGATCTCGCTGCGCGGCAGCGGGCCGGCGCCGACGATCGCGGCGAGGTCTGCCGAGGGGGTGACGGGCTTCGCGATGCCGCCACGGGCCCCGCCGGATGCCTTCTTTTCCGCCATATTTTCTTCTCCTCTGTGAGCCGGTGACAAGCCCCCGGGCTCAGATATGCTCCAGCGCCGACGGTTTGTGGGCTGCGTTCCCACCGTTGTCGCTGGAAACGATGTACTGTGGTTCTCTGTGCGATGCACGTACTTGATGGCCTTTCAAGACCATATGGGGCGTTTGTTTGTGGAGAACTCGCTCTCTGAGGGCGCCTCCACGGCATTTGTTCGCCGCCAGGCCTGCACGGGCAGGTGCTGGGGTGGGTGATTCTCCTCCTGAGGCCTAAACGGCGAAGGGCGCGCCCGGTTGCCCGGACGCGCCACTTTGCCGCCGGTATGCCCCGGCTGGTCCGATCTGGCCTTAGAACTTCACGCGCGCCTTCACACCGTAGAAGCGCGGCGGGGCGGGATAGACCGCGAAGCTGCTGCCCTGCTCGGGAATCGGGAAAGCAGTGATATTGTAATAGGTGTCGAAGATGTTCTCGACATAGGCTTCGATTCCGAACCGGCCGCCTTCGCCGAAATTCAGGCCGACACGGGCGTTGACGATGCTGTAGCCGTCATTGGTGGTGTACGGCCGCGCGAGCGGATTGTTGATCGTGTTCGCATCGCTGTTCGTGCGCCAGTCGACATGGAACAGCGCGCCGACATTCTCGCTGATCTGCGGGGTCCAGGTCACCGCGCCGGTGATGACGTTGCGCGGCGAGTTGGTCAGCGGCTTGCCATTGTCCGAGCCGGCGAGCGGATCCTTCACCTCGGTGTCGAGCAAGGTGTAGTTGAGCGCGAAGGTCAGGTTCGAGCTGGGGCGGATCACCGATTCGAGCTCGATGCCCTTCGAGATCACCTTGGCGAAGTTGCGGGTGACGAAGCGCGTGCCCTCGAACGAGTTGTTCTGGTAGCCCTTGAACTCCTGATAGAAGCCCGCGAGGTTGATCTGGAGGCCGCGGATCGGGTTGCTCTTGATGCCGACTTCGAAGGCATCGACCAGCTCGTTGCCGAACTCGAGATCGCTGATCTGCGCGCCGTTTCCGCCGAGCAGGCGGGAGTCGAAGGAGCCGCGGTCGAGGTTGTAGCCGCCCGACTTGTAGCCGCGGTCATAGCCGCCATAGAGCAGGTAGTTGTCGGAGATCTTGAACGCCAATTTCGCGGTGCCGGTGAACTCGTCCTCGGTCCGCTTGCCGTTATACGTGCCGTTGAACTCCGAATTGATCGTCGGGTTGCAGGTATAGAGGTGGGCAAGGCCGAACAGGCCGAGCGGGTTGGACGGACTCGCCCCTTGCGACATCAGCGCCTGGCGGAACAGCGCCGAGTTCGGGTTGAGCCAGAAGCTGCACGACGGCACCGACGAGTTGAGGTTGGCGTCGATCTTCTTGGTCTCGCGGTTGTAGCGCAGACCCAGCGTCAGCGAGAGGTTGTCGGTGAAGTTGATGATGTTGTGGGTGAACAGCGCGAACGCCTGGGTATCGACCTTGTAGCGGTCGGCAACCTGACCCGCGCCGTCGGGCGTGCGCGGAATCGGCAGGAAGAAAGTGTCGCGAATGCCGGGATTTGCGAGGACGAACGCCTGCTGCGGTCCAGTGAGCTGCGAGAAGGCGACCTGGCCGAACAGCGGCACCCCTGCACCCAGCGTTCCGAACAGCTGCGTGCCGTTAGGGAGGGGGAGGATAGGCTGCCCGAGTGCATTCCGGCTGGTGGTCAGCTGGCTGAAGAGGCCGTCGACGAACTGATCGGCCTGGGTGCCGTAACGCACCACGTCGGTCAGGTTCAGCTTCTCGTTGAGGTAGAAACCGCCGACGAGCCAGTCGAGCTTGCCGTCGAACGCGCTGCCCTTGAGGCGGAGTTCCTGGGTGAAATCCTTGATGCCCGTGCGGTAGCCGTCACGATAGGCGCGGTCGGCGCCGGAGAAGTCGATGTCCTGGCTGCGCACCGCGCGCCAGTCGCGATAGGCGGTGATCGAAGTGAGGGTGACGTCGCCCAGATTCCAGTCGAGCTGGCCTGAAACGCCCCATTCCTTGACCTTTTCGGTCAGGTTGCGGTTCGGCGATGTCGCCATCTGCCGCCCCTCGCGATCGAATGGCCGGACGATGCCGACGCGGCCGGTTGCGCCACCCAGCGCAGGCGTTTGCGCCAGCGTGTTGATCAGATTGCTGGTGACGAAGCCAAGGAAGCCGCCCGCAGTGCTGGTATCGCGACCGGATGGGAACAGTTCGAAACCCGACCCGGTGTTGATCGCGCCACAGCAGGCTTCGTCGGTTTCGGCATAGTCGCCAATCAGGCGGAAGGTGACGTCCGCGGTCTCGAATTTCGCCTGGCCCCGCACAAAATAGCGGTCGATATTGTTGAAGTCGCGGCCGGTGTTCGGATCGGTGATATAGCCGTCGCGCTTGTGGTAGCCGCCGTCCACGCGCAGCGCGAGCTGCTCGGTCACGCCGCCGGTGATGCCGCCCTTGACTTCGATCTCGTCATAGTTGCCGTAGCTCGCCTCGAGATAGCCGCCGAGGTCGAACGAAGGGCCCTGGGTAGTGATGCTGAGCGCACCGGCCGAAGTGTTGCGGCCGAACAGCGTTCCCTGCGGGCCGCGCAGTACTTCGACGCGATCGATCGGAGGCAGATCGGACAGCGCAACGCCGGCGCGGGCGCGGAACACGCCGTCGATGAACACGCCCACCGCCGGTTCGAAACCGGGGTTGTCGCCCGCGGTACCGATCCCGCGGATACGCAGCACCACGCCTGTCGCAGCCGACTGGCCCGTGGTGACCTGAAGGCTCGGTGTCACCTGACGCAGACCGCGAATGTCGCTGACGCCGGCATTTTCGAGCTGTTCGGCGCCGACGACGCTGACCGCGATCGGCACGTCCTGTGCCGCCTGGGCGCGGCCCGTGGCGGTGACGACGACGACTTCGTCCTCCTCGGCGGCGGGTGCAGCCGGGGCGGTATCCTGCGCAAAGGCGGGTGACGTGGCCATCAGCGCGATGGCAGACGCGGTGAGCAGTTGGAACTTCCGCATGAAAGGCCTCCTCTCTGGGGCGGTGCCGCTTCTGTGTCGGTCACCTGTGTGTGTTGTTGCGGAAGCTACCGTTCCCGGAATCCTTACGTCAACGTCAAATCACGCTAGGAATCCCGCGGAAATGCTTGCTATTCCGGTTCAGGCAGGGTTGTTGCCGAAGCGCAACACAGGCAGGCGTGCTTGCCGTAGCGTCACGCACAAAAGACAGGATTTGCAGGACGATGAGCTGTCACGATCACGACGAGCCCGGCGACGGCGATATCGTCGCTTCGCCGCCCAAGATAGCGGTCCCGGACGAGGTCGCGGAGGCGGTGCGCACGATTCTGCGCTGGGCAGGTGACGATCCGAGTCGAGAGGGGCTGCTCGATACGCCCAAACGCGTCGCACGCGCATGGAAGGAATATTGCCAGGGCTATGGCGAGGATCCCGCGCACCACCTCTCCCGGATCTTCGAGGAGGTCGGCGGTTATGACGAGATCGTTCTGCTGAAGGATATCCCGTTCCAGTCGCACTGCGAGCATCACATGGCGCCGATCATCGGCAAGGCATCGATCGCCTATTTGCCCCAGGACCATGTCGTCGGCATCTCGAAGCTGGCGCGCGTGCTCCACGCCTATGCGCGGCGGCTGCAGGTGCAGGAGCGGCTGACCGCGGAAGTCGCCGACTGTATCTGGAACCATCTCCACCCGCGCGGCGTCGCGGTGGTGATCGAGGCGAGCCATGCCTGCATGACCGCGCGCGGCGTGCGTACGCCGGGCGTCGGTATGGTCACCAGCCGGATGATGGGCGTGTTCCGCGAGGATGAGCGCAGCCGCAAGGAAGTGCTGGCGCTGATGGGCTATTGATGCGCGTTCTGGTCACCGGTGGCGCGCGCCGGATCGGCGCGGCAATCGTGCGGTATCTTGTCGCCGCCGGGCACAGCGTCGCGGTGCATCATCACGATTCGCATGATGAGGCCGAGGCGTTGGCGGCTGAACTGGGCGTTGCGCTCGTCACCGCCGATCTCGCCGACGCGGCGGATACGCGCGGATTGGTCCAGGCGGCGGCGGCGGCATTGGGCGGTCCGGTCGAAGGGCTGGTCAACAATGCCTCGCTCTTCGCCTGGGACGCGTTGCCGCTCGCGGACTATTCGGGGCTCGAGCGGCATATGCACGTCAACCTCGGCGCGCCGTTGCTGCTCGCTTCTGCGATGGCGTCGCAGACCGGCCTTGGCGACGGCGCGATCGTCAATCTGCTCGACCAGAAGCTGGAGAACCCGAATCCGGATTTTCTCACCTATACCCTGAGCAAGTCGGGGCTGGCCGAGGCAACGCGGCTGCTTGCGATGGCGCTCGCGCCACGGATCCGCGTCAATGCGGTCTCGCCCGGAATTTCGCTGCCGAGCCTCGATCAGAGCGAGGCGGAATTTGCTGCGGTCGCGTCGCGCAACCTGCTGGAACGGCGCGTGGACCTGGTGGACATCGCGCGCACGGTCGAGCATCTGCTCACCGTGCGCAGCATTACCGGCCAGAATGTCTTTGTCGATTGCGGCCAGCGTTTCGTGCGGCGTGAAGGGGACGTGATGTTTGAGGGGCGAGTGCGCCCCGATGGTTGAGTATACGATCCTGCTCGAGGGGCTCGAAGTCACGATCGGTCTCGGCATCCACGATCACGAGCGCGCAGCACCCCAGCGGGTCGCCGTCAGCGTGTGGCTGACCTGTGCCTATGACGCGGTGCCCGCGGACCTGATCGAGGCGGTGGTCGATTACGACTATCTGCGTGCGGGAATCCGCGCGCTGGCCGCGGCGCGGCATATCGAACTGCAGGAGACGCTATGCGAAGAAGTCGCGCGGCTCGCGCTTGCCGCTGATCCGCGGGTGCGTTCGGTCAAGGTTCGGTCGATGAAGCTCGACGTCTATCCCGATGCGCGCGTAGGATGCGAAGTCGAACGAATGCGCGATTGATCTGGGGGATTGGATCGATGTTGCAGGCTATTCTGGTCGCATTGTTGGTCGCGGCCCAGTCGTCGCCACCGATACGTCCCGCGCCGTTTCCCGCGTCACGCCCGACGCCCACGGCACCGATCGCCGCCATCGATAACCCGACTGGAGACGAGCGGCCGCGTCTCACCTTCCTGCCCAATCCCAGCACCTACTACCCGCCCGCCGCGCTTGCGGAGGAGCGTGAAGGAACGACATCGCTGCGCTGCACCTTGACCCAGGAAGGCACGCTGATCGATTGCGGCGTGCACCAGAGTTCGGGGTCAGCGGACCTCGATACCGCCGCCTTCCAGATCGCTGCACGTGCGCGCTACACGCCGATGCGCGTGGCGGGGGAAGTGGTGAGGGCGTCGGTGGTCCTGCCGGTGCGTTGGGTGATTGGCGACTGATTTTCGAGTTTTTGGGTTGGAGGAAGCCGACTCCCGCCCTATGTCCTGCACGTTCCGCCGTTCAGCGGCGGGCAACATGGGGTTGTTACAGGGTACATCGTGCAATTGCTGCTGTTCCTTTCCGCTCTGCTGGCGGGTCTTACCGGCGCTTTCGCCGGCGACCGTGATCTGCGTGCGGCGCAGCGGCAAAGCGAGACGGCGATCACCCGTGCCGCTGAAGTCGCCGCGGAGGCGATTGCCGCCGTCGCCAAGGCCAGCGCCGCGATCCCCACCGCAATACCGCAGCCGCCGGCCGCAGCGCTCTTCGCAATTCATGACGCGCCGGCACTCCGTCCCGCGCGCCTGACCAGCGAGCGCCGGCTGGAATAGCCACGCCGCCGCCTCCGGGCGGTCTTTTCGTACACCGAATCCTTGCGTCCGCGATGCGGGCGCGCATCCCGCAATTTCATACGACTGGAATCCATCATGCTCGGCGGTTTGGCCAAATCCCTATTCGGCTCGTCCAACGACCGTTACGTCAAAGGCCTGGGGGCGATCGTTCAGAAGATCGCAGGCTTCGAGCCAGCGCTGCAGGCGTTGTCCGACGAGGAGCTTGCGGCGCAGACCGTGAAGTTCCGCGAGCGGCTGGCCAATGGCGAGAAGCTCGACTCGATTCTTCCCGAAGCCTTCGCCACGGTGCGCGAGGCGTCGCGCCGTGTGCTCGGCATGCGCCATTTCGACGTGCAGATGATCGGTGGCATCGTGCTTCACCGTGGCGAGATCGCCGAGATGCGAACGGGCGAGGGCAAGACGCTGGTGGCGACGCTCGCCACCTATCTAAATGCGCTGCCGGCGCAGGGCGTCCACGTCATCACCGTCAACGACTATCTCGCCCGCCGTGACGCTGAGTGGATGGGACAGATCTACAAGTTCCTCGGCCTGACTGTAGGCGTGATCGTCCCCAACCTCGCCGATCACCAGCGCCGCGAAGCCTATGCCGCGGACATCACCTACGGCACCAACAACGAGTTTGGCTTCGACTACCTGCGCGACAACATGAAGTATGAGCGCGCATCGATGGTGCAGCGCCCGTTCGCGATGGCAATCGTCGATGAGGTCGATTCGGTGCTGATCGACGAAGCACGCACCCCGCTGATCATCTCGGGCCCGACCGACGATAAGTCCGAACTCTATATCGGCGTCGATGCGATCGTGAAGCAACTCGATGACAGCTTGTACGAGAAGGACGAGAAGCAGAAGAGCGTCGTCCTGACCGAGGAGGGGATCGAGACCGCCGAACGGATGCTCGAGGCTGCCGGGCTGCTTCAGGGTGCGAACCTCTACGATTTCGAGAACACGCAGGTGGTCCACCACCTCAACCAGGCGTTGCAGGCGAACGTTATGCGCAAGCGCGACATCGACTACATCGTCAAGGACGGCAAGGTCATCATCATCGACGAATTCACCGGCCGCATGATGGACGGCCGCCGCTGGTCGGACGGCCTGCATCAGGCTGTCGAGGCCAAGGAAGGCGTGAACATCGAGCCGGAGAACCAGACGCTCGCCTCGATCACCTTCCAGAATTACTTCCGCATGTACCCGAAGCTCTCGGGCATGACCGGCACGGCGGCGACCGAGGCGCCCGAATTCTTCGACATCTATAAGATGAACGTGGTCACCATCCCGACCAACAAGCCGGTGCAGCGGGTTGATCAGGACGACGAGTTCTACAAGACCCAGCAGGACAAGTTCATCGCGATCGCGCGCTCGATCAAGGAGCATGCGGCGAAGGGCCAGCCGGTGCTGGTCGGCACCGTCTCGATCGAAAAGTCGGAGCTGCTGTCCGAATATCTTGCCAAGGAGGGCGTCGATCACTCGGTGCTCAATGCGCGCCAGCACGAGAACGAAGCGCACATCGTCGCGCAGGCCGGCCGCCTGGGCGCAGTGACGATCGCCACCAACATGGCCGGCCGCGGCACCGACATTCAGCTTGGCGGTAATGTCGAGTTCCGCATCGAGGACGAGCTCAAGGACATGGCCGAAGGGCCGGAGCGCGATGCCGCGATCGAGCAGATCAAGGCCGAGGTTGCGGCCGAGAAGCAGAAGGTGCTCGAAGCCGGGGGGCTGTTCGTGCTCGGCACCGAGCGGCATGAGAGCCGTCGCATCGACAACCAGCTGCGCGGTCGTTCGGGCCGTCAGGGCGATCCGGGCCTCAGCCGCTTCTACCTCAGCCTCGACGACGATCTGCTCCGCATCTTCGGCCCGGACACGCTGTTCGCCAAGATGATGCGCAACAACATCGCCGACGGCGAGGCGATCGGCAGCAAGTGGCTGACCAAGGCGATCGAGACCGCGCAGAAGAAGGTCGAGGCGCGCAACTACGACATTCGCAAGCAGGTCGTCGAATATGACGACGTCATGAATGACCAGCGCAAGGTGGTGTACGAACAGCGTTCAGACATCATGGACGCCGAGACTGTCGGCGATGTCGTCGAGGACATGCGTGCCGAGACGGTCAACGACATCGTCGGTCGCTCGTGTCCGCCGGAAACCTACCCGGAGCAATGGGATATCGAAGGCCTCAAGGAAAGCGTCCAGAAGACGCTGGGCGTCGAGGCGCCGATCGAGGCGTGGATCGCCGAGCAGGACGGGATCGAGCCCGAGGACGTCGAGAACAAGGTTCGCGCGCTGGCCGATGCGAGGGTGAAGGCGAAGTCCGACGATCTCGATCCGGAAACCTGGATGCAGATCGAAAAGTCGATCCTGCTGCAGAATCTGGACCATCACTGGAAGGAGCATCTTGGCATGCTCGATGCGCTGCGCCAGGTGGTCCACCTGCGCGCCTATGCGCAGAAGACGCCGATCAACGAGTATAAGCAGGAAGCGTTCGCGATGTTCGAGCGCATGCTCGGCAACATCCGCGAGGATGTGACCCGCACGCTTGCCTGGGCCGAGTTCCAGTTCTCGCCGCCGCCCGAACTTCCCGAGTTGCCGGACTTCCTGACGACGCATATCGATCCGCTCACCGGTATCGACAACAGCGCCGACTGGGATGCCGGCGCCGCCGGGCTGATCTCGAACGAGCTGCCCGCGTTGCAGATTCCGCGCCCGGATGCTGAAGCGCTGGGTGACGATCCCGCGCAATGGGTGGGCCGTGTCAGCCGCAACGCACCGTGCCCCTGCGGCTCGGGCAACAAGTACAAGCACTGTCACGGCGCGCTGTGAGCTACGTTAGCTCCTCTTCGGAGGGGCTGGAATAGAAAAGGGCCGTCCGGTCTCCCGGACGGCCCTTTTTGCTTGTCTTCGGCTCGGTTCAGCGCGGGCGCGGCGGCTGGCTGATCGACGGGCCGAGATTCTCGAGCACTTCGCGTGCGCTGAACGCACGGACATTGTCGGGTTTGCGGCCGCGGCCGACGACGATCTCGGCACTCGCCTCGTAGCGATCAACGGTGCGGACATCGATGTCGCGGTCCCAGAAGGGATCGCCATAGAAGGGGCTCCAGCCGCGCCAGCCCCAGCGCGGGCTGTAGTAGCGCCACGACGGACCCCAATAGCCCCACGGCCCCGGCCCGAACGGGCGGTCGACATAGGTCCGCGTCTTCTTTTCGGTGTCGCGGTCGGAAAGGGTGAAATAGTCGAAGCCGCGCTCCACGGTCAGCTGGGCGGCGCGGTAGAGCAGATAGCGCTCGACCGTCTCGCGCGAGGTCAGGCTGTTGCCTGCGAAGGTGACGCGGAACCGGTCGCTCTCGATCTGCTCGTCCCAATATCCGGTGCGATAGGAACCGCTGCCGGTGGCGGGCTGATAGGGCGTGGGCGTCGCGCAGGACGCAAGCACCGATGCCGACGCGAGAGCGAGGGCAAGCGCCGCGACCCGCGACCGGCGGGACTGACTGGTGCGCATGATATTCCTCCTAATCAACTGCGGCGACTCGTGCCGATATGTGGTTGTAACGAATAGTGTAACGCAAATGTCCATTCGCTGAACGTCATTCAAGGAACGGAATGGTGCGTGCATACCCGTAACGGCCCGGAACCCATCGGGGCCGGTCGCGCGAAATGGCGATTTGGGGGGAATCGCTGGCTCCCTGAGTAGGATTCGAACCTACGGCCGCTCGATTAACAGTCGAGAGCTCTACCGCTGAGCTATCAGGGAACAACAGCGAGCGGCGCCTATACGAGGGGGTTTCAGGCTTGGCAAGCGGGTGCGGACAACAATTTTGGAAAGATTCTGGCGGATGCCTGCTAAGCGACGAACTGCTCCATCGTGATCCGGTCGTCCAGCGCATGTTCGGGGTCGAACAACAGCGTCAGATCACGCTTGGGATCGATCTCGATGTCGACGCGGGCGACGTCGCGGACTTCGCGCTGATCGGCGACTGCGCTCACCGGACGTTTGCCCGGATCGAGCACCTGCAGCGAGATTCGCGTCTTTTCGGGAAGGATCGCGCCGCGCCATCGCCGCGGGCGGAACGGGCTGATCGGGGTCAGGGCCAGCATTTGCGAGCCCAGCGGCAGGATCGGCCCGTGCGCCGAGAGGTTGTACGCCGTCGATCCCGCGGGGGTGGCCACCAGAATGCCGTCGCAGACCAGTTCGGGCAGCACGATGCGATCGTTCACGGTCACTTCGAGCTTGGCGGTCTGGCGCGTCTCGCGCAGCAGCGACACCTCATTGATCGCGGGCAGCACATGCGTGTCGCCCTCGACCGTGGTCGCGGTCATCACCAGCGGGGTAACCCTGAACGGTCGCGCGCGGGAAAGGCGTGCGTCGAGCCCGTCGGGCCGCCACTCGTTCATCAGGAAGCCGATCGTCCCGAGATTCATCCCGAATACCGGCAGGTTGCGATGCTTCTCCAGCAGCATGTGCAACGTCTGGAGCATGAACCCGTCGCCACCCAGTGCGACGATCATCTCGGCTTCGTCGGGATGCACCCAGTCATGGGCGGCGAGCAGCTCGTGCGCGGCGACCTCGGCGGGGTTGGTGGGGGAAGCGACGAGCGCCCGGCGGATACCGCTCATCCGCCGGTCACGCTCATGTAGCGGCCGACGGCGGGGCCTGCGCCGCGCGCGACGCTGAAGTCATGCCGCGCCGGCTTGGCGGCGAGCGCTTCATCGATTGCGGCATCGAGCGCCGTCAGGCCCCCTTCGCGAATGGCGGTCTTCAGATCGACATGGTCTTCATGACCGAGACAAGTGAACAGCTTCCCCTCCGTGGTCAGCCGCACGCGGTTGCAGCTTTCGCAGAAATTGCCGGTAAGCGGCGAGATCAATCCCAATCGCGCGCCGGTCTCTGCGACCTGCCAATACCGTGCAGGGCCGCCGCTGCGGTGCGGGTCGGGCGACAATGTGAAGCGGCGCGACAGATCGTCGAACACCTCGGTCAGCGGCAGGAAACGGTCCGCCCGATCCTCATCGATCGTGCCGAGCGGCATCGTCTCGATCAACGTCAGGTCCATGCCCGAAGCGCCCGTCCAGGCGAGCATCGGCGCGATCTCGGCCTCGTTGAGCCCCTTGAGCGCGACCATGTTGATCTTGACCGACAGCCCGGCCGTGCGGGCGGCGGCGATGCCGTCCAGCACCTGCTGGAGATCACCGTGGCGGGTAATGTGGCGGAACGTCTCCGGATCGCGGCTGTCGAGGCTGACGTTGATCCGCCGGATGCCTGCCTGCACGAGCGGCCCGGCATATTCGGCCAGCCGCATGCCGTTGGTGGTCAATGTCAGTTCTTCGAGCCCCGATCCGACATGCCGCCCCAGCCGGCGCACCAGATCGATCGCGTCGCGGCGCACCAGGGGTTCGCCGCCGGTCAGCCGGATCTTGGCGACGCCCCGTGCGATGAAGCGTTCGGCGATCAGTGCGATCTCTTCGAGCGCAAGCAATTCGCTGCGCGGAAGGAAGGTCATCTTCTCGGCCATGCAATAGCGGCAGCGCAGATCACACCGATCGGTTACCGATACCCTGAGGTAGCGGATCGTGCGGCCGTGACGGTCGATCAGGGCGGGCGCGGTCGCCATGAAATATGCAGCTAAGCCGTTGATGACTTCGCAGCAAGCCTTGGGTTAGGTTGATTCGGATGACCGACCTCGCGCCCATTCAAGCCACGCCGATGACCGGGCGCGAACGGCCGGTTTTCCTGCTGTCGTTTCGTCAGCGTGACGAGCTTGCCGCGCTTGCCGCCGGGGCAGGATGGCGGGTCGTCGCAGCGCGTCGTGCCGACGGTGCCGAGCGGCGGCTGCTGGCGAGCGGGGCCGCGGTTGCGGTGGTCGATGCGCGCGGCGCAGTCGAGGAGGGGTTGGCCGCAGTGCGCGCGTTAGCAGGTGTCGCCGGGGCGACCGGCGGCGCATTGCTTGCGCTGGTTTCGCGCAACGACGCAGCCCGTCTCGGGGAATTCTACGACGCTGGCGCCACGCACTTCCTCGCCAGCCCGATGCGCGAAGCGGAATTCGTCCAGGCGCTTCGCTTTGCCGCGCGGCATGCGGAGCGCGTTGGAGGAGAAGGGCCGGTGATCGTGGGCGATGCCGAGCCGTTGGGCTGGCGCTACGATCCCGCGCTGGCTTCGGTCCAGGTCACGCCCGCGCTCGCAGCGTTGCTGGGGTTGGCGGAGCAGCCTTCGGTGCACGCCATGTTGCGCCGGGTGGACGCCAGCGACCGGGGGGCGCTGCGCGCCGCATTCGGCCGCCTGCGCGACGGGCTTTCGGCGACCGCCTTCGCGCACGAGCTCAAGGGGGCGGGCCGCGTCGTCGAGCATCTGCAGCACGACCAGCGCACGGGACGGATCCACGCGCTGATCGAACGGCTGGCCGAGGTCGATGCCGGAGCCGCCGTACGCGATGCGCTGTCAGGCGTGCATGACGGTGCAGGGGTGCGCCGCTGGATCGAACGGCGGTTGAGCGACGGTCAACCGGTGGGCGTCGTCCTCGCGGCACTGAACCGGTTCGAGATGGTCAACACCGCCTATGGCCGCCCGGCGGGGGACGCGCTGCTGCGCGCCGCATCGGGCCGGCTTGGCGAGGCAGCGCGCGAGGTGCTGGGCCGGCATTTTGTGGCAGCAAGGATAGCGGGCCCCGAGTTCGTCGTCGCATCCGAGAGCGCTGCACCGGAGTTGCTTGCGTCGGTCGCTGCGCGCGTCGGCGAGGCACTGTCCAGGCCGTTCGTGATCGGCGACGAGATCATGCCGCTCGGCGCGCGCACTGCAGTGGCGCTCTCCGAACCCGACGACAGCGCCGCGGAGCTGCTGCGCCGTGCCAGCGATGCGCTGGCCGGAAACGATGCCGCCCCGGGGTCGGTCCCGCTCGACACGCTCGCGCTCGACCTGCGCCGCGCGATGGAAGCGGGAGAGATCGAGCTGCGTTTCCAGCCGCAGGTTGCCGTTTCGGCAGGTGCGATCGTCGGGGTCGAGGCGCTCGCCCGCTGGCGCCATGCTTCGGGCGAGATCGGCGCGGAGATGCTGTTTGCAGCGGCGGCGCGAGGAGGGCTCGAACTGGCGCTGTCGGAACATGTACAGCGGCTCGCGCTGGATCAGGCCGCACACTGGCCCGCGGCGCTGCGGGCGCTTCGCCTCTCGGTGAACGTCACCGCTGCGGATGTCGCACGGAGCAATTTCGCAGATCTGTTCCTCGACTGGGTGGACGCGAGCGGATTTCCGCGCAGCCGCCTCACGGTCGAGATCACCGAGGGCGGGCTGATCGGCGACCTCAGCGAGGCGGCGCGCCTGCTCGCCGTGCTGCGCACGGCGGGATGCCGGGTCGCGATCGACGATTTCGGGACCGGCTATTCCAGCCTAGCCTATCTCAAGGCGCTTCCGCTCGACTATCTCAAGATCGACCGCAAGCTCACCCAGGACATCACCGGTTCGGCGCGAGACCGGGTGGTGGTGCGCGGGGTGATCGACATGGCGCGTTCGCTGGGCCTCGCGGTCGTTGCCGAAGGGGTGGAGACGCAGGAGCAGCTCGAACTGCTCGCCAAGGAAGGGTGCCAGTTCTATCAGGGCTATCTCTGCGCCGAACCCCTGACCCTGATCGAGCTGGACACGCTGGTGGAGGCGCAATGAACGATCCGCAGGATGTGACCGGGGTCTGGTACGGCCGCTACTTCGCCTCGTCCGCCGGGGTCGAGGAGAACAGCTTCATCGCGCATCTGGACGAGATGGCAGGCGACGTGAGCGGGACGATCACCGAGCCGGACACGACCGGGATGGAGGAGGTCCGCCGCGCCTTTGTCGATGGCGACCGGACGGGAAGCCGGCTGCGCTTCATGAAGCAGTACGATCCGGCGGGGCCGCTTGCGCATTCGGTCGCCTATGCCGGTACGATCAGCGACGACGGCACCGAAGTTACCGGAGAATGGCGGTTTTCGGGCTATCACGGCAGCTTCGTGATGAACCGCGAGACCTTTCGCACGGAAGAACTCGACGAGGAAGTCGCGGCAGACGAGGATATCGTGATCGAGATGGACGAGCCGATTCCTCCCCGATAGTTTCGCCCGAAACCGGGAGGAACTGCCATGATTCACCGCCGCGGCCTGTTCGCGTTCGTCGCCCTGCTGTTCACTGCCATGTTGACGGCGGCACCCGCCACGGCGAAGGGGTTCGCCTCCTCCCGCATCACGGTGACGGTCGAAGGGGAGGGCAAGGACGTCATCCTCATCCCGGGCCTCAGCTCCAGCCCGCGCGTATGGACGGAGATGATCGCCGCGACTCCCGGCTATCGCTGGCACAAGGTGCTGGTCCATGGTTTCGCCGGAACCGGCAAGGGCGGCAACGCCGAAGGCAATGTCGCCGCGCCGGTGGCGGAAGAGATCGCCCGCTACATCGCCGAGCAGAAGCTGGGTCCGGTCGCCGTGATCGGCCATTCGATGGGCGGGACGATGGGGATGATGCTCGCCGCGCGCCATCCCGCCAGCGTGTCGAAGCTGATGGTCGTCGACATGTTCCCGTTCATGGGCGCGATGTTCGGCGGGCCCAACGCGACACCTGAGACGCTTAAGCCGATCGCCGAAGGCATCATGACCAGCATGCGGACGGCCCCCGAAGACGCCTATGCCAAGCGGCTCGAGCAGACGATCGCTTCTATGGTCGCGACCGAGAGCATGCGCGCCGGCGCGCTCGAGGATTCGATGAAGTCCGACCGCGACGTCGCGGCGCGTGCCTATGGCGAGCTCGTCATGACCAATTTGATGCCCGAGCTGCCAAAGGTCACTGCGAAGACGCTGGTACTCTATGTGACGCCGAGAGGCGCGCCGGTCACCGACGCACAGATCGACGGCTATTATCAGGCATCTTACGCGCCCCTGAAGGGCGCGACGCTCAAGCGCGTTCCCGACGCCGCGCACTTCCTGATGTGGGACAATGCGCCCTTCTTCCAGAACGAGGTGAAGGCGTTCCTCGCGGAGTAGGGATCAGGCCTCGATCGCGGCCGGCTGGGCAATCCGGCCGCCGGTGCCGGCAAGCGCGGCCAGCGCCGCACGCAGCATCAGGCGCCGTTCGAACCGCGCCTGGTGCGAGCGGCCCCAGCGGAACACGCTCTGCGCGCCGCGAAGCTCGCTGCGGATTCGTTCGGCGACGCGCCGCAATTCACGCATGGTAGGGAGACGCCCCTCGGCGATGCAGGCGATGATCTCCGGGGCGATAGTCGCTGGCGGCGAATACATTCCTGCTCTCCCTTTCGGGCATTAGCTAGGAAGCGATCCGCAGATCGGAAGGGCGAGCCGGTCGCAATTGCGATGAACCGAGTCCGATTGGGCCCGAGCGGCGAGGTTCAGGAGTCCGGTGCCGCGATTCAGCCAAGCTCAATCAAACTCTAGTCGAGCGCTTCGAATGCCCCGGTCTCGAAGTCCTCGGCCAGCATCGCGACGATCCGCTCGGCCACCGCTTCGGGAGGCTTGACGCTCTCGGGCGCTTCGCCCGGATAGGCGCGCGCGCGCATCTTGGTGCGGGTGGCGCCGGGATTGAGCAGGGCGACGCGCACCCTGGTCAGGTTGCGTACTTCCTCGCCATAGCTCAGCACGAGATTCTCGAACGCCGCCTTGGTCGCGCCGTACAGACCCCAGAAGGCGCGCGGTGTGCGCGCGACGGTTGAGGTAAGTCCGATCACCCGGCCATTGTCGGCCTTGCGCAGCAGCGGATCGAACGCACCGATCAGCGCCGCCTGTGCGCTGACGTTGAGCGCCAGCGTCTTGGCGACTTCCTTGGGGTCGAAGGCGGAGATCGCCGACAGCGTGCCGAGCGCGGCGGCATTGAGCACCAGCAGGTCGAGCTTGCCCCAGCGTTCGGCCACGGCGGCGGCGAGGCGCGGGATCGAATCGGTCTCGAGCAGGTCCATCGGCGCGATGGTGGCAGATCCGCCCGCCGCGAAGATCGCTTCCTCGACTTCCTCGAGGCCGCCGGCGGTGCGAGCGGTCAGCACGACATGCGCGCCCTGCGCGGCAAGCGCGATCGCGGTCGCCGCGCCGATGCCGCGGCTAGCGCCGGTGACGAGCGCGACGCGCCCCGCAAGGGTCTGTTCGGTCATGGAGGTCAGGCCGGTTCGTCGAGAAGGGCGAGCTGGCTCACGGCCTGCTCATTATGGTCGGTCAGCTGCGTCGGATACTCGCCGGTGAAGCAGGCATCGCAATATTTGGGCAGCACCCGGGTCCGCTCCGCCTCGCCCAGCGCGCGGTACAGACCGTCGATCGACACAAAGGCGAGGCTGTCGGCCTTGATGAACTCGGCCATGCCAGCCACGTCCATCTTGGCGGCGAGCAGCTTGGAGCGCTCGGGCGTGTCGACGCCGTAGAAGCAGCTGTGCGTCGTCGGCGGGCTGGCGATACGCATATGCACTTCGGCGGCGCCGGCTTCGCGCATCATCTCGACGATCTTCAGGCTGGTGGTGCCGCGCACGATCGAATCGTCGATCAGCACGATGCGCTTGCCCTGGATCAGGTCGCGATTGGCGTTGTGCTTGAGCTTGACGCCGAGGCGGCGGACTTCCGCGCTCGGCTGGATGAAGGTGCGGCCGACATAGTGCGAGCGGATGATGCCGAGTTCGAACGGTATACCCGATTGCTGGGCATAGCCGATAGCGGCGGGCACGCCCGAATCGGGCACCGGCACGACCAGATCGGCATCGATCCCGGATTCGATTGCGAGCTGCGCGCCGATCGCCTTGCGCACGCCATAGACCGAACGGTTCTGCGCGATCGAATCGGGGCGGCTGAAATAGACCCATTCGAAGATGCACGGGCGCGGTGCGATCGCGGTGAAGGGGCGGATCGAGCGCAGGTCGCCGTCCTGAACGATCACCAGCTCGCCCGGATCGATCTCGCGGACGAAATCGGCGCCGACGACGTCGAGCGCGACCGTTTCCGACGCAAAGATGTACGCGTCGCCCAGCTTGCCCATGACCAGCGGGCGGATGCCCAGCGGGTCGCGGCACGCGATCATGCCCTCGGGCGTCATGCAGATCAGCGAATAGGCGCCCTCGATCTGCTTCAGCGCGTCGATGAAGCGGTCGAGCAGGTCCTTGTAACCGCTGGTCGCGACCAGGTGGATGATCGTCTCGGTGTCCGATGTGGACTGGAAGATCGAACCGCGCTGGATCAGCTCGCGGCGCACGTGCAGCGCGTTGGAGATGTTGCCGTTATGCGCCACCGCGAAGCCGCCGCTCGCCAGCTCGGCATAGAGCGGCTGGACGTTGCGCATGCCCGAATCGCCAGTCGTCGCGTAGCGGACATGGCCGCAGGCAACGCTGCCCGACAGCGTACGCATCACCTCGTCGCGGTCGAAATTGCCCGCGACATGGCCCATCGCGCGATGGCTGTGGAAATGGGTGCCGTCCCAGCTCGTGATCCCGGCGGCCTCCTGGCCGCGGTGCTGGAGCGCATGGAGGCCAAGCGCGACCAGTGCAGCCGCACCGTCGGCGCCGGAAACGCCGAAGATGCCGCACTCTTCGCGCAGCTTGTCGTCATCAAACGGATTCGTGGTCAGCATCGGCCCTTCGCGGGGGAATCGTTGGTCGATGGGCGCGCATATAGGCGCTCGATCGGCACTTGTCGCCCTTTTGTAACATCAACCATCGGACCTCACCGTTTCCATTTGCGTTAGAGACGCGAAGGAGACCGGAAATGGCCAAGGATCACGGGCCTCAGATCAAGGACGACTCGCTCTACGAGAAGCTGAGGGAGGAAGGCGCATCGAAGGAAAAGGCTGCGCGGATCGCCAACGCGAAGGCCGAAGGATCACTCGACCATGACAGCACGCACCTCGAGAATCGCAGCAAGGAAACACTGTATGCGGAAGCGAAGGAGATTGGCATCGAGGGCCGGTCGGACATGACGAAGGACGAGCTGATCGAGGCGATCCGCGATCATTGATCGAATATGTCAAAACGGGTCCTATTGATCGATTTTCCCGCTGGCACTGACCTGTTTATCTCGTTTTGGTCGCGGCGAGCGTTCGCTTAGCCTCCCTCCAGAACCACATCATAAGGAGGGATCAGCACATGGACGCGAAGACCGGATCGATCGACGGCGGCGGCTGCCCGTTCAACGGCGGCGTTCGCGCCCTGCTCGGGCGCACCAATCGCGACTGGTGGCCCGAAATGCTGGCTACCGAAATCCTCAACCCCAATGGCCCGTCAAACCCGATGGGTCCCGATTTCGACTATGCGGAGGCCTTCAAGCAGCTCGACTATGCGGCGCTTAAGGCGGACCTGACCGCGCTGATGACCGACAGCCAGCCCTGGTGGCCGGCGGACTATGGGCATTACGGCCCGTTCTTCATCCGCATGGCCTGGCACGCGGCGGGCACCTATCGCACCGCGGACGGCCGCGGCGGCGCCAATAGCGGGCAGCAGCGTTTCGCGCCGCTCGACAGCTGGCCCGACAACGGCAACCTCGACAAGGCACGCCGCCTGCTGTGGCCGATCAAGCGCAAATACGGCAAGCATATCAGCTGGGCCGATCTGTTCATCCTGACCGGCAATGTCGCGATCGAAAGCATGGGCGGTCCCGTGTTCGGCTTTGGCGGCGGCCGCGCCGACGTGTTCGAGCCGGAACGCGACATCTATTGGGGCTCCGAGGACAAATGGGTGAATGAGGGCGTCCAGACCCGCATCGATCCCGACAAGGGCATGGAGGCGCTTGAGGGGCCGCTCGCCGCGATCCAAATGGGCCTGATCTACGTCAATCCGGAAGGGCCGGGCGGCGTGCCCGATCCGCTGGCCTCTGCGCGCGACATCAAGGCGACGTTCGAACGCATGGCGATGAACCATGAGGAGACCGTCGCGCTGACCGCCGGCGGCCACACCTTCGGCAAGGCGCATGGCAATGGCGACGCCTCGCTGCTCGGCGCTGCGCCCGCGGGCGGCGACCTTGCCGCACAGGGCTTTGGCTGGGTCAGCAGCCATGAGAGCGGCGGCGTCGGCGAGCATGCCGTGACCAGCGGTATCGAGGGTGCCTGGGTCAACACGCCGACGCAGTGGAGCGAGAATTATTTCCGCCTGCTGCTCGACTATGATTATGAACTGGTCCGCTCGCCTGCGGGCGCGCAGCAGTGGCAGCCGGTGAACCAGAAGGAAGAGGACATGGCCCCCGCGGCGCATGACCCTTCGAAGAAGGTGCCGACGATGATGACCACCGCTGACATGGCGCTCAAGATGGACCCCGAGTTCCGCGTCATCAGCGAGAAGTTCCGCAACGACCATGAAGCGTTCAAGGACGCCTTTGCCCGCGCCTGGTTCAAGCTGTGCCATCGCGACATGGGGCCCAAGGTCCGCTATCTCGGCCCGGAAGTGCCCGCCGAAGACCTGATCTGGCAGGATCCGATCCCCGCCGGCACCATGCCGTCCGACGCCGAAGTCGCCGCGGTAAAGGCGAAGATCGCCGCCAGCGGCCTGACGGTCAGCCAGCTCGTCAAGACCGCCTGGGCCTCGGCCAGCACCTATCGCAAGTCCGACTTCCGCGGCGGCGCCAACGGCGCGCGCGTCCGGCTCGCCCCGCAAAAGGACTGGGAGGTCAACGAGCCCGCGATGCTCGCCAGGGTGCTCCAAACACTCGACGGGCTGCGCGGCAGCCTGTCGATGGCCGACGCCATCGTGCTCGGCGGCGTGGTCGCGCTGGAAAAGGCGATCAAGGACGCTGGCTTCAGCGTCGCCGTCCCGTTCACCGGTGGCCGCGGTGACGCGACCGCGGAACAGACCGACGCCGACAGCTTCGAGGTGATGGAGCCGCAGGCGGACGCCTTCCGTAACTATCTGCCGAAGAAGCTGGCGGTGAAGACCGAGGAGATGATGCTGGACCGCGCCTCGCTGCTCGGCCTGTCGGTGCCGGAGATGACGGTGCTGATCGGCGGCCTGCGCGTACTCGGCGCCAATCACGGCGAGCGCGGCCATGGCCATTTCACCAAGCGCTCCGGCCAGCTCACCAACGACTTCTTCGTTAACCTGCTCGACATGACCAATGTCTGGAAGGCCGTGGATGGCTCGGACGACGAAGAATATGTCGCGACCGACCGCACCAGCGGCGGCGAGACCTGGCGTGCCAGCCGTGCCGACCTGATCTTCGGCTCGAACTCCGAACTGCGAGCGGTGGCCGAGGTCTATGCCGAGACCGGGCATGAGGAGAAGTTCGTCAAGGACTTCGTCGCAGCCTGGACCAAGGTGATGAACGCGGACCGATTCGACCTCGCCTGAGCGACGTCGATGCGATCAGGGGCGGCCGCGGCGTGAAGCTGCGGCCGCTTCGCATTTGCCGGACGCCGATCCGGCGAGCGGCGCGTAGAAAGGGTCCTTCCGTTCGATTCCGGCCCAGACTGGGTTGAGGGTGGCGAAGGTGGCGAAGGCCCGGCAAGCCCGATCCGTGTCGCCCATCGTCAGCGACAGACGCGTGATCCGGCGCCAGATCCGGTCCCATCCCGGCCCCAGCAGTGTGGCCTTGGTCATGTAGCGCACGGTCTCTTCCTTGTTGCCCTTCCGCCACGCGCGTTCGGCGCCGATCATCGCATCGTTCGCGCGGCGCATGCCGAGCAGGCGCTCCAACTCGGTGATGGGCGCGGCGGCGGCGTCGACTCTGAAGTCGACATCCTGCCAGCCGCCCTCGATCGTGCGGACCAGTAAAGCGGCCGACAGGCGCCCGTTGGCCTGGCCGCCCGCTGCCTCTCCTGCCTGGATCGCCGCAAGCAGGCGTTCGGCGAGCGGTCCCTTCGTCTTCAGGAAGGAGTCGCGGATCGCGGTCAGCACGGCTTCGCCGGCAAGGCCGTTGCCCTGGACGCTGTAGCCCTGGCCGGTCAGCGTCCCGGACCAGCCCGACGCCAGCGCCTCCGTGCCGGTATAGGCAACGCCCGGCGCGTTCAGCCGGACCACGCCGACCTGGCGATAGCCGATGTCCTGCCCCTCGAAATTCCCGTCCCCGTCCAGCAGCGCCTTCAGTGTCGCGTCCGCCGCCTGGCCTTGCGCCAGCAGTGCCAGCCCTTTGGGGCCATAGCTCGGGTTGGTCTCAAACTGGGTGGCGATCGCGCCCACCCCGCCCTGAGCATAGATGACGCTGGCCCCGACGGCGAGGTTGTTGGTCGCCACCGCGGCGCCGCATGCCCGTGTTTCGTCGCAGGCGATGATCGAAAAGGTTGCCGACGCCTTGGCAGGCAGAAGCAGTAGCCCCAAGCTTGCCAGTATCAGACCCGATTTCATTCCCGGCATCCTCCCCTTGGCGAGCCGCAAACTTGCCTTGACGCGGCGTTATTCCGCTACGGTGCGAAAGCAAAGCGGGTATTGCGAACGGCACAGGACATGTCGGGGATGACGGCTGGCGCGGGTTGGCGCTAACAAGACCGCATGACCGACCCGCGCGACTCCACCCTGACCCTCAACCCCAAATATGATGCCAACGGCCTCATCACCGCCGTCGCCACCGACGTCGCGACCGGCGAACTGCTCATGCTCGCGCATATGAATGCCGATGCGCTGGCGAAGACGCTGGAGAGCGGGGAGGCGTGGTTCTGGTCGCGCAGCAAGGGGCGGCTGTGGAAGAAGGGCGAAAGCTCCGGCAACGTCCTGCGCGTGGTCGAGGCGCGGATCGACTGCGATCAGGATGCGCTGTGGCTTAAGGTCGATGCTGCTGGTCCCGCCTGTCACACCGGCGAGCGCAGCTGCTTCTTCCGGCGGATCGAGAGCGGCGCGCTGGTGCGCGACGCATGAGGCTTGCGGTTGCGGCGCTGTTCCTCCTTGCCGCCTGCTCGGGTGGCGGGCACGGGAATCAGTCCGCCACGCCCCAGGACCTCGAATCCGCTGCGATCGAACGCGGCCTCGTCCGCGATCCGGCGGAGACCGATCTGACCGGCCTCTACGCGCGCGATACCGACCGGGTCTGTGTCGTCCGGAAGGGCGACAGCTACCGCATCGGCGCGTTCGTCGACTATGGCGATGGCCTGTCGTGCACCGGCACCGGCACCGTCACGCGATCAGGTGAGACGCTGGCGGTGACGCTCACCGGCAAGAACGGCGTCAGCTGCTCCTTCGACGCCCGCTTCGATGGCGAACATATCCGCTTCCCCGCGACGGTGCCGCCCGAATGCGCCAAATTCTGCGGCCCACGCGCGTCCTTCGCCGCGCTGGATGCCGAACGGCTGAGCGGATCGGCGGCCGAAGCGCGGGCGTTGCGCAGCGCCGAAGGAAAGCGGCTTTGCGACGATTGACGTTAACGTAAGGCTGGCGTAGATCGGCTTCATGGCAACGACCATGAAGCATGTCGCCAGCTTCGCTCCGACCGAAGCCCGGCCTGACAAGGAGAGCTTCTCGATCTCGGACCTGTGCGCCGAGTTCGAGGTGACGGCGCGAGCATTGCGCTTCTACGAGGATGAGGGGCTGATCGGGCCCGAGCGACGCGGCCTTGCCCGCATCTACTCGCACCGCGATCGCGCGCGACTCGCCTGGATCCTGCGCGGCAAGCGCGTCGGCTTCAGCCTCGCCGAGATCCGCGAGATGATCGACCTCTACGACGTCGGCGACGGCCGCAAGACCCAGCATCAGGTGACGCTCGACAAGTGCCGCGCGCGCATCGAGCTGCTCGAGCGCCAGAAGGTCGATATCGACGCGCACATCGCCGAACTCGAAGATTTCGTCGCGGTCCTCGAAGGCCGCGCACAACCCGCGAAATAAGAACAGGAACAGAGAGATGCCGCAATATACGCCCCCCGTGCGCGATACCCGTTTCGTGCTCGATCACGTCCTGAAGATCGATCGCTACGCCAACCTTCCCGGTTTCGCCGCCGCGACCCCCGATGTGGTCAGCGCGGTGCTGGAAGAGGGCGGCAAGTTCGTCGCTGAGGTGCTGTTCCCGATCAACCTTTCGGGCGACCAGCAGGGCTGCAAGCGCAACCCCGACGGCAGCGTCACCACGCCGGACGGGTTCAAGGAAGCCTATGCCCAGTTCGTCGAGAGCGGCTGGGGCACGCTGTCCGCGCCTGTGGAATTCGGCGGGCAGGGCATGCCGCACGTCGTCTCGACCGCGTTTCAGGAATTCATGATCAGCTCGAACATGGCCTTCGCCATGTATCCGGGCCTCACCCATGGCGCGATCGCGTCGCTGCTGGTCAAGGGTAGCCCCGAACAGCAGGCCAAATACGTCCCCAAGATGATCTCTGGCGAATGGGGCGGCACGATGAACCTGACCGAGCCGCAGTGCGGCACCGATCTCGGTCTCATCAAGACCCGTGCCGAGCCGAACGCCGATGGCAGCTGGTCGATCACCGGCACCAAGATCTTCATCTCGGCCGGCGAACATGACCTGACGAGCAACATCATTCACCTCGTACTGGCCAAGACACCCGGCGCGCCGGAGAGCAGCAAGGGTATTTCGCTGTTCGTGGTGCCCAAGTTCATCGTGAACGACGACGGCTCGCTAGGCGATCGCAACGCGGTGTCGTGCGGCTCGATCGAGCACAAGATGGGCATCCACGGCAACTCGACCTGCGTCATGAACTATGACGGCGCCACGGGCTGGCTGGTCGGTGAGGAAATGAAGGGCCTCGCCGCAATGTTCATCATGATGAACGCCGCGCGTCTCGGCGTCGGGCTTCAGGGCCTGGGCATCGGCGAGGTCGCCTATCAGAACGCCGTCCAATATGCCGGCGACCGGCGCCAGGGCCGCGCGCTTACCGGCGCGCAGGACCCGGAGGAGAAGGCCGACACGCTGTTCGTTCATCCCGACGTCCGCCGCATGCTGATGGAAGCCAAGGCGATGACCGAGGGGCTGCGCGCGCTGTGCCTGTGGGGTGGCCTCCAGGTCGATCTCGCCCATCTCGCCGCGACCGAGGAAGAACGGCAGCTCGCCGACGACCTTGTCGGCCTGCTTACCCCGGTGATCAAGGGCGTCGGCACCGATGCCGGCTACAAGATCGCGACCGACGCGCAGCAAGTCTATGGCGGCCATGGCTACATCGCCGAATGGGGCATGGAGCAATATGTCCGCGATGCCCGTATCGCGATGATCTATGAAGGCACCAACGGCGTGCAGGCGATGGATCTGGTCGGCCGCAAGCTTGCCCAGAATGGCGGTCGCGCGATCCAGACCTTCTTCAAGGTGGTCGGTGAGGAAGTCGCCGCCGCCAAGGGCAAGCCCGAACTCGCAAGCTTCGCCGAAGCATTGGAAAAGGCGAATGGCCAGCTTCAGGCCGCGACCATGTGGTTCATGGCCAACGGGATGCAGAACCCCAATCAGGTCGGCGCCGGTGCCTACAGCTACATGCAGCTCACCGGCATCGTCGCCATTGGCCTGATGTGGCTGCGCATGGCCGACGCCGCGGTAACCGCGCTCGCCTCGGGCCAAGCGGAAGACAAGGCGTTCCTGGAAGCCAAGCTCGTCACCGCGCGTTTCTATGCCGAGCGGATCATGCCTGACGCCGGCGCGCTGCGGCGGAAGATCGAGGGCGGCTCGGAGACCATCATGGCGCTCCCGCCCGAGATGTTCCGCGCGGCGTAATCGCCTGTAGCGCCGTCAGCCCGAAACGGGCTGACGGCGGGCAAACAGCGCATCGATACTGAGTGTTCCGCCGCCGCGTGCGACCAGCGGCAACAGGATCGCGGCCCAGCTAAGATGCGTCGGCCAGGCGTCGGGATAGACGAAGATCTGGATCGTCGCCGTCATGACGAGCAACGCCAGCGCCGATATCCGCGTGCCCAGCCCCAGTACCAGCAGTACCGGGAACAGATGCTCGGACCAGGTCGCCGCGACCGCGGCGACATTCGGCGGGATCAGTGGCAGCGCATATTCGCTCTCGAACAGCGCATAAGTGGAGTCGGTTAGGGTCAGCAGACCCTCCACCTTGGTCCGGCCCGACAGGAAGAAGACCGCGGCGATGCCCAGCCGCGCAACCAGCAGCAACAGGGCGTCGGGCAACAGCACCGATGCGAGCCGCGCGAAGCGGCGATAGAGCGAGATCATCATCGTCTCCGGCTGGCCCGGCCGGGGGTGTCCGGCCGGGCGCGGGTTCAGGCCTTGGGGGTCAGCGAACCCTTGCCCTTGGGGGTCTGGATCGTGGTGCAAGTGCCGGCCTTGACCAGCTTCCAGGCATTGCCCTGATAATCGACCTTGGACGTGCCGGCGCAGCTGGTGCCGGGGCCCGCCGCACAGTCGTTCTTGCCCGCCAGTGAAACGCCATAGCATTTCTCCATCTTGGGCTTGGTCTGGGCCGATGCCGTCCCGGTAAGGGCTGCGCCGCCAAGGGTGGCGAGGGCGAGGCCGGCGGCCAGCGTGGCATGAGTCGAACGCATTCATTGTCCTTTCGATCGGGAACCTCCGGTGCGCGGCCCGATACAGGGGCGCCGGGCCGCGCGGTGATCCGGGGAGGAGGCGGGGTGCCCGGGTCACATGACCAGGTTCGCGCGCACTCCTGTCGCGGTTACAAATGCTTTGGGAAATTTCGCTGCGAACGGGTGTAACCTTCTCCCCGGCTACGCCGAACTCCGGCCGAGGAGCATGCATGCGGGCGAACGAAGACGCGTTGCGCGAGCTGATGGTCGCGGGGCTTGGGGGTGACGCCACGGCGCACGCGGCGCTGCTCGGCGTGCTCGTCCCGCTGCTGCGGGGCTTCTACCGGCGCCGCGCCAGCGGCTCGGACGACGATATCGAGGATCTGGTGCAGGAAACGCTGATTGCGGTGCATGTGCGCCGCGCAACCTATGACCCATGCCGCGCCTTCACCGCGTGGCTGTTCGCGATCGCGCGCTACAAGATGATCGACCATTTCCGCCGCAACCGCCGCCTCCGCCCGATCGAGGGGCTGGAAGAAGTGCTGGTCGCCGAGGATTTCGAAAGCGTCTCGGCAGCTCGGATCGATATCGATGACTTGCTCGATAGCCTGCCCGCCAAACAGGCGGGGCTGATCCGCGCGACCCGCATCGACGGGTTCAGCGTTGCGGAGGCCGCGACGGCGGGCGGGTTCGGCGAGTCCGACGTCAAGGTCTCGGTGCATCGCGGGTTGAAGGCGCTCGCGGCGCGGATACAGGGGAGGGCATGATGGATACCGGCGATCTCATCCGCCGCCTCTCGGACGACGTGCCTCCGGTCCGCCGCAATGCGGTCGGCCGCCGGCTGGCGGTCGGCCTGCTGCTCGGTGCGCTGGTGTCGGCGGTCTGCGCGCTGCTGTTGCTCGGGATTCGTCCCGATCTGATGCTGGCGATGCGCGGGATCAGCTTCTGGATGAAATGGGGCTACACCATTTCGTTGACGGTCATCGCGTTCGTCCTCGCCGTTCAGCTCGCTCGCCCGGACAGCAACATGCTCCGCTGGCGCTGGCTGCTCGTCGTCCCGGTGGTGCCGCTGGCCGTGATGGGCGCGATGGAAATGAGCCGGGTCCCGACCAGCCACTGGCTCCACATGCTGCTCGGGCATAGTTGGGCGAGCTGCCCATGGCATGTCCTCCTGCTCGCCATCCCGATCTTTGTCGGTCTGCTCTGGTCGTTCCGCCGCCTCGCTCCGACCCGGCTCCGCGCGGCAGGGGCGGCGGCGGGGCTGGCTGCGGGGGCGTTCTCGGCGACCATCTATTGCCTGCACTGCCCCGAAGTGTCGGCGGTGTTCGTGCTCACCTGGTATTCGCTCGGCATCCTGCTCGCTTCGGCGCTCGGCGCGCTGGTCGGACCGCGCCTGCTGCGCTGGTAAATTCCGCCCCGGTTGTAACCGCCGGGGCGGCGGCGCCGAATTGGGGGAAGCCAATCCGGCTCTACCCAATTCTGGAGACATTCCCATGATTATCCTTCGCACCGGCGCCAGCGTTGCCGCTTCTGCCGCCGTCGTCGCGCTTGCCGCCATGCCCTCGGTCGCCGTGGCCAAGGAAAAGGCGGGCGCTGCCAAGACCGTCCATTGCTACGGCATCAACACCTGCAAGGGCACCTCGGACTGCAAGACAGCGAGCAATGAATGCCGCGGCCAGAACAGCTGCAAGGGCCAGGGCTTCAAGTCGCTGACGGTCAAGGCGTGCAAGGCCGCCGGCGGCAGCCTTACCGAGACCAACTGATCCCGCGCCGGCCCGGTGAATGCCTGCCGGGCCGGCCAGTTCAGGAAACCAAGATGCCGCTCTCCCGCCATGCCTTCGGCCTCGGCCTGCGCAAGCCGCATTATGCCGAGTTCCTCGATCACCGTGTCGCCGTCGATTTCGTCGAGGTGATTTCCGAGAATTTCATGGTCGATGGCGGGCAGCCACGTCGGATATTGCGCGACGTCCGCTCGCGCTACCCGGTGGCGTTGCACGGCGTTTCGATGTCGATCGGTTCGGCCGACGGGCTCGATCCGGCCTATCTCGCCCGGCTTCGCGCGCTGGTGGATGAGATCGACCCGCTGTTCGTCTCCGATCATCTGAGCTGGTCCCGGATCGATGGGTTCAACTCGCACGACTTGCTCCCGCTCCCCTATACGGTTGAAGCGCTCGATCTCGTTTGCGCCAATATCGGCCGGGCGCAGGATGCCCTGGGGCGCATGATGCTGATCGAGAACCCATCGAGCTATCTCGACATCGCCCCTGCCGACATGACCGAATGGGAGTTTCTCGCGGCGATGTGCGTGCGTACCGGCTGCGAATTGCTGCTCGACGTGAACAATGTCTTCGTCAGCGCCATCAACCATGGCTTCGACCCGATCGCCTATCTCGACGGCGTACCGCATGATCGGGTTCGCCAGATTCACCTCGCCGGCCACAGCCAGGGCGGCGAATTGCTGATCGACACCCATGACCAGCCGGTGCCTGCCTCGGTGTGGGACCTCTACGCGCACGTCCTGCCGCGTCTCGGCCCGGTCGCGACGATGATCGAGCGTGACGATGCGATCCCGCCGCTGCACGAACTGCTCGCCGAACTGGGCGCCGCCCGCCGGATCGCGGCGGACGGGGCGCGGGCGGCGGCATGAGCCTGCTCGATCTTCAGCGCGACATGCGCGGCTGGCTCACGCGGGAGGATGAGGCAATCGCAACCCGCCTCGGCCCCGGCTCGGGGCCTGGCCTGCGTGCCTATCTCAACAACTACCGAGCCCAGCTTGTCGCCTGTCTTGAGGACAGCTTCGCCCGCACCCGCGACTGGATCGGCGGCGAAGCGTTCGAAGCGGCGGTGATCGCGCATATCGCGCGCGTCCCGCCGAGCAGCTGGACGCTCGACGCCTATCCCCGCGATTTCCCCGCGACGCTGGCGATCCTCTATCCCGGCGATCCCGACGTCGCTGAGCTGGCCTGGCTCGACATGGCGCTTGGGGAGGCTTTCGTCGGACCCGACAGCCAGACCCTGGACGACGATCTTACGGGGGTCGACTGGGATCGCGCCGTGCTGCGTTTTACGCCCACGATCGATCTCGCCGAACTGACCACCAACGCCACCGCGATCTGGTCGGCGCTCGCCGATGGCGCCATTCCGCCGGGTGTCGAGATGCTGCCCGAAGCCGGAGCCATGATCGTCTGGCGCCATGCCGGGGTTTCGTGTTTCCGTGCGATCGATATGCGGGAGCGGCAGGCGTTGCTCCTGGCGTGTCAGGGGGTGTCCTTCGCGGCACTCTGCGCCGCGATGGTCGATGCCTATGGCAACGATGATGGCATCGCACTGGCCGGACAGATGCTCGGCCAGTGGCTCGGCGAGGGGCTGATCGCCGGCATCGAAACCCGCCGATCTCCTCTTGAGCCTGATCGCGCCTCAGGCATAACCGGCGGCGATGCTACTCCCCGATATTCCGCTCCAGCCGCTCGAACGCGGTCAGCTCAACGTGATGCGCCTGACCGGCGTCATCGGATTTGTCGTCGCGACGATTGCGGTGGCGATCCCGAGCTGGGCACTCTCGCATAGCTGGGAGTGGCTGCCGGTCTGGGCCGCACCGCTGGCAGTTGCGCTGGCTGGCGTCTGGTCGACCCTGCTTGCGCGCCGACGCTGGGCGCGCTGGGGCTGGGCGTGGACGGGCAGGGAGCTTCACGTCGCCTCGGGCTGGCTGATTCAGTCCCACACCATTGTCCCTGCCGCGCGCGTCCAGCATATCGATGTGACGCAGGGGCCGGTTCAGCGGATGTTCGGCGTGGCGACCCTGGTGCTCCATACGGCGGGCACGGCAAACAGCGAGGTCGATCTTCCGGGCATCTCGCGCGAGACCGCCGAGGAGATCCGCGACGCGATCCGCGAGCATCTGTCGAGCGATCCCTGGTGAGCGAAGGCGTGAGCGACAACGAGCCCAAACGCGTCCATCCGGGCACCATCGCGATCGATTTCCTGCGCCGCGCGCCCCAGACGGTGATCGGCCTCCCTGCGATTGCCGGATATACGTCGGGACGCAGCATCGGCTGGATCCTGCTTGCCGCAGCGGTACTGGGCGCGGTGATGCTGGCGATCACCTGGGTCGGCTGGCGGCGTTTCACCTATACTGTCGCCGAGCATGAGCTGGTGATCGAACGCGGGCTGCTCAACCGCAGCCGCCGATCGATCCCGCTTGCACGGATCCAGGATGTGTCGATCGAGCGCAAGCCGCTCGCGCGCCTGTTCGGTCTTGCCGAAGTGAAGGTGGAAACCGGCGGCGGCGAAAAGGACGAGGCGGTGCTCGACAGCGTCTCGCTCGCCGAGGCGGAGCGGTTGCGCGCAGCGCTGCGCGGGCATCATGCGCCCACGGTGCCGCTTGAATCGGGCGACATCGGCGTGGCGGCTGCGGATGCCGCCGCGCTTCCGGTCATCTTCCGCATGTCCCTCCCAAGGGTCCTCTTGCTCGGTATCTTCAGCTTTTCGCTGGTCTGGATCGCGGCGTTGTTCGGTGTGCTGCAGTTCTTCGATCAGTTCATCGATTTCGGCATCGATCGCGCGCGCGACTGGGCCGAGGTCGCGAAGGATGAGGTGCAGGCACGTTTCAGCATCGCCGCTGCGCTGGCGGTCGCCGGGGTCGCGCTCGTTCTGGGCGTGGTCAGCGGAGTCGTTCGCACAACCTTGCGTGATTACGGCTTCACGCTGCGCGCAGGGGGCGGGCGTTTCCGTCGCACGCGCGGGCTTCTGACCCGCAGCGAGGTAGTGGTGGCGATGCGCCGCATCCAGCTCGCCATGGTCCAGCGCGGTCCGCTGCGTGGCGCTCTCGGCTGGAACGCGCTCAGTTTCCAGACGCTCGGCGGGAGCAACGATCCCAGCGGGCGGCAGACGATGGCGCCGCTGGCGCGCGAGCATGAAGTCGCATGGATCGTCGAGACGGCGGGCCTGCCGCATTTCGAGCGGCTTCCGCTCCGTCCGGTTGCCGCCGGGCACGTCATCCGTTGTGTGCTGATGGCGCTCCCCTGGCCGCTACTCATGCTTGGGGCTGCGCTGGCGGTGACTCCGTTTGCCTGGCTAGGCAGCTTGCTGCTGATCCCGATCGCCGGGGCAGCGCTGCTCCAGCGCCGTTTCCATCGCTATGCGCTGCGCGATACCAGCCTGCAGGTGATGCGCGGGGTCATCGCCCAGCGCGACTGGATCGTCCCGTTCGAGAACGTGCAGACGGTCACGCTCCGTGCCGGGCTGATCCAGCGCTGGCTCGGCGTCGCGAGCGTGCTGGTCGATACCGCGGGCGCTAGTGGTGGCGGCGCGCCCGATGTCGTCGACCTCAATCGCGCCGATGCGCGGACACTGGCAACCGGGCTCGTCGAACGGATCGGCTAGCGCGCGGGCGCCGGCTGGGCTGCGGGCACGGTAACGACCGGTGGTACGACGGCATCGCTCTTGCGGCGGATGCCAGTCAAACCGTCGGGCGCGGCGGCGCGTTTGGGATCGCTCTCGGTCAGGGGCGTGGGCACTGCTGCGGGCTGCATCGGCATGCGGCGCATGCACTGGACCGGGCTCGGCCGCTTGAATTCGTTGCAGTTCCACAACGCCTTGCCGAAGCCTTGCGATTGATCGCGCAGATAGCTGAACGACATCGCCTCGATCTGCCCGGGATTCGGCGCAGCGCCGGCCGACGGCACCTTGCTGCGGTCGGTCCAGCCGAGGAATTTGCAGAAGGGCCGCTCGCCGCACGTGCGGATCGCGAGTGCGGCGAAGGCGTCCGCGCCCATGCTGGTGTCCAAAGCGGCGTGGAAGACGTTGCTGGCTTCCCCCGTCACCGGCTGGGGAATCGCGGATTCGGGGATCGTGGCGGGATCGACCGCAACGCCTTCCACAGCGAGTCCCGCGAGCGCTGCCGGGCCGGTCCCGCTGGCGTGGAAGGGAGAGAGCCGCGCCAGCTTGGCGATCACGGGTTCGGCACCGGAATAGGAATGGCGAAAGGCGGGCGGAGTGCCCCACCATCCGGTCCAGCGGAAGAACAGGTGCGTATTCACCTCCGCAACCTTGTCCAGGCTAGAGCTCCAATACGGCACGACCCAATCGGTGTGGTAATGGGTCGAGTGGCCCACTTTTGTATAGACATATCCAGCCAATGCCTGCCGCGCGATGTCGCGCGCACGGCTCCACGCTGCCGGGGATGGTGTGCGGCCCAGGGCGCCGTCGCAGGTGAAAGTGAACTGACAGCCGGTATTTCGCTCCTGCCCCTGGAACACCACGCCGCACACGCTCTTGGGGAAGGCGGGGTGGCGCATGCGATTGATCACCACCTGGGCCACCGCACGCTGCCCGACGGCATCGTCGCCGGCCTCGTACCAGGTCGCGGCGGCAAGGCAGTCGACCGCGCGCGCCTGATCGTCTGCGGCACCGGTGAGGAAGAACGGGCGCGCTGCGGGGTTGGGCGCCCTGGAGAAGGGGATGGTCGCATTGAAACGCCGCGCTTCATCCATGGGAAGCTCGGCAAGGCGGACCGGCTCGACCGAGGGGAGCTCTGCCTTGGGCACGACGCGCTTGGGCTTGCGGATTTCCGCCAGGGTCACCGCATCGGCCGGTGGCACCGGGGGCGCATTGAGGACGATCAGCAACGGCGCCAGGATCGCCGCTAGGGCGGTGAGGGCGAGCGCAACCCAAAGGCCGGGCGAGATACGCGCAGAGTCGGTGGAGGAAAGAGGGTCGATCACGGGCGTGCGCTATCCTTTTTCCGGCGAAGGCCGCCGCCCATAACGCACGCGTGACGAAGTTGGAACCATCGAGGGGCATCCGGAGCGGCGGCGCGTGCCTCCGCTCCGGTACCGTGATCAGCTTTCGGGCAGGAAATCGGGAACGCTGAGGTAGCGCTCGCCGGTGTCGTAATTGAAGCCGAGCACCCGCGATCCGGTGGGCAGATCCGGCAGCTTCTTGGCAATGGCCGCCAGGGTCGCGCCCGAGCTGATGCCGACCAGCAGCCCTTCCTCACGCGCAGCGCGGCGGGCATAGTCCTTGGCATTGCCGGCATCGACCTGGATCGCGCCGTCGATGGCGTCGGTGTGCAGGTTCTTGGGCACGAAGCCCGCGCCGATGCCCTGGATCGGGTGCGGACCGGGTTGGCCGCCCGAAATCACCGGCGAAAGCTCGGGTTCCACCGCGTAGACCTTGAGGTTCGGCCAGCTCTTCTTGAGCGTCTCGGCAACGCCGGTAATATGGCCGCCGGTGCCGACGCCGGTGATGATCACGTCGACCGGCGCGTCGGCGAAGTCATTGAGGATCTCCTGCGCGGTGGTCTTCACATGGACGTCCACGTTCGCCGGGTTCTCAAACTGCTGCGGCATCCAGGCGCCCGGGGTCGATTCGACGATCTCCACCGCGCGCTCGATTGCGCCCTTCATTCCCTTCTCACGCGGGGTGAGGTCGAAGGTCGCGCCATAGGCCAGCATCAGGCGACGGCGCTCGATGCTCATGCTCTCGGGCATGACGAGGATGAGCTTGTAGCCCTTGACCGCGGCGACCATCGCGAGACCGACACCGGTATTGCCGCTGGTCGGCTCGACGATCGTTCCGCCGGGCTTCAGGCTGCCATCGGCTTCCGCCGCTTCGACCATCGACAGTGCGATGCGGTCCTTGATCGATCCGCCGGGATTGGAGCGTTCGGACTTCACCCACACTTCGGCGCCGGGGAACAGGCGCTGGATGCGGATGTGCGGCGTATTGCCGATGGTCTCGAGGATGGTGTTGGCCTTCACGTTTTCGTCTCCTCAGGAATAGGCTCCGCAAGGTGTACCGGCGGGTCGAAAGTTCGCGCACGCCGCAACTCTGGGAAGATACGCGCCCAATAGGCAGTTACCAAGATGGCGAGGAAGCCGCCGCCCACGGTCGCGACCACCGGGCCGATGGCTGCGGCGAGAAAGCCCGAGCGCGCCTCGCCCAGCTCATTTGAGCTCGACACGAACAGGGTAGAGACGGATCCGACCCGGCCGCGCATCGCGTCCGGCGTGTAGAGCTGGATCAGCGAAGAGCGGACATAGACCGAGATCATGTCGAATGCGCCCAGCGCCGCCAGCGCGACGAGCGAGACGATCACCGCCGGGGCGAAGTCGCTCCCGATCATCGAAGGTCCCCACCAGTTGCGCATCAGCGGCCCGGCCCACCCGAACACGACGGTTGCCGCGCCGAATCCGATCACCGACCACAGCATCTTAACCCCGACATTGGTCCTGAGCGGCCGCCAGGAGAGGACGAGGCCGACTGCCACCGCACCCAACGCAGGCGCAGCGCGCAGATGGCCGAGGCCATCGGCGCCGATCATCAGGATATCGCGGGCATAGATGGGCAGCATTGCGGTTGCGCCGCCGAGCAGGACCGCGAACATGTCGAGCGAGATTGCGCCGAGCACCAGCCGGTTCTGGCGGACATAATGGAGCCCGTCGAGCATCTGGCGGAGCGGGCTGCCGGTGCGCGCGATCTTGCTGCGCGGCACCGGGGTCACCAGGAACATCATGGTCAGCGAGATCAGGAACAGGCCGCCCGAAACCGCATAGGGCAGGGCAGGGGCGGCGGCGTAGAGATAGCCGCCCATCGCCGGGCCTGCGATCGATCCGACCTGCCAGGCGAGCGCACTCAGCGCGATCGCGGTGGGCAACGACGCGGCGGGGACGAGATTGGGCGCCAGCGCCTGTTGCGCGGGCGCGAGGAAAGCGCGCGCGACGCCGAGCAATGCGGCGACGCCGAACAGCGCGGGGAGGGTGACGGTGCCGCTCCAGGTCAGCCAGCCGAGGCTGAGCGCGCAGAATACCTCGAGCCCGATCGCCGCGCGAATGATCCAGCGCCGGTCGAGCCGGTCGGCGACCCAACCGGTGAACAAGGTGAGGACGAGCAGCGGCAGGAACTGGGCGAGGCCGACAAGACCAAGCTGGAGGGCAGCCTGCTTGATCCCCATCGTCTCGCGCGCAAGATCATAGACCTGCCAGCCGATCACCACGACCATCGACAGGCCCGCCAGCGTCGAGGCGAGGCGCGAGATCCAGTAGACGCGGTAGTTGCGGATGGCGAAGGGATGAGCGGCCATGGAGAGTGTCGGGCGATCCTGTCGGGCCGCGGCCGGGGAACGGGCGGCGTCAGGCGCCTGTAGGCCGCCGGTGCCCGCCCGCGCAATGAGGGATTCGTTGCGCGGGCGAAGTCATGGGTTCAGCTCAACGAAACTTCCGCGACCTTGTCGCGATATTCCTGCTTCGGGTCGGCACCGAGCAGGAGCTTCACGCCAGCAAACAGGCTGTTCTCATTGAGCCAGATCTGCGCGCGCTCGGTATCCAGCCGGACAAGCTGGAGGTTGGGATCTTCCTTGCCGCCTTCGAACCAGGCGGCGACGAAGGGATTCCACAACCGGTCGATCGTCGCACGATCATGATCGAGGACAAGATTGCCGTGGATCGTCGCCCAGAGGTCGTGCCCTTTGGATGCGAAATGTGCCATCGCGCGATGACCCTCGCGCATTGCTCGGACGAGACCATTGTCCTTTGTAGTGAAGAACCAGATCGGGCCGCCAGCGGCGTCTTCGTCGCGCAGCGCTGTCATCGGCTGGGCGTGACCGTCGTCGATACCGTCAAGACCGAGAAACAGGGTCCTGTCGCTGTCGAGCGCTTTCCAGAATTTATCTTGGAGTTCCTGTTGGTTGGCCATCATGCATCTCCTGAAAAGTAGATGCAGTCCGAACGGCCGGAGCACTGGCCAGGTTCCGGCGCTTCGTCTGGAAGCGGTTTCAGCCGAGCGCCGGAAGCGCGGGCCGTGCGCCGATATAGGCGCGTGCCGGCTGGTCGAGCGGAAAGCCTACCTGACCCAGGCGGCCGAGCAATTGGCGCGCACGATTGGTGAGCGCAAGCCTTGCGTCGATCGCGGCAGGTGCGGTGACCAGATCGGGTGCGATCACCAGCCCCTCCGGCACGCGGCGCAGCTTTCCGGACGCGACCAGCCCTTCGATATTACGTGAGACCGTCGCGTAGGGGAGGCCCAGGATGCGCGCGACCGTGCTCGGTTTGACCGGCGCCAAGTAGGGGCCGGCGGCATGTGCGAAGCGGCGATTGGCCCATTCGATCGCGAAGATCAGCGCAAGGCGCGTCCAGTTCTCGCGCCGGTGATGATGGCATTCGATCGTCGCGAGCAACAGGTCGAAGGCGATTCCGATCCCCGCGCGCGGGTCATAAACGCGGTCCGGCCGCGGTTCGGGCAGCATCAGATTGGCGGCGCGCACATCCTCCACCAATCGGACGAGCAGATCGTGGCAGCCGTCGGCCATCAGCGCGACCCGGGGGTCGCAGATCACCTGCAGGGGGACGGACAGGCCCGTTTCGCCGCGGACCAGCAGGCCATCGTCGATCAGCTGGTTCGCCTGCCTGCGGATCGTCTCGAAAGGGCGGGCGAGCGAAGCGGCGAGCGCATTGACGCTGACCGGATAGGATCGCCCGGGCCCATAGTCGAATGGCCCGCAGGCCCGCGCTGCAGCGGCGAAGATCAGTACGCGATTGGGGGCTCCGAGCGCTCCGATACCGGCGGATATTGCGGATGCCGCGAACTCGGCCAGCAGCCCCTCGAACAACGGTCCTTGCAGCGGGGCCGCAGCCTGATGCTGTTGAGCCGGCTCAAACGCCATCACTGGGCGCCTCTCCAGCAATGAAATCGCAACGCACCAACGCTTTGAAATCCCCCAATTCGGGAGAAGTGAAGGCGGAATTCAGGACATGCGCAACGGATCAACTACTCATTTTGCGCGATTGAACGGGAAGTCATGTCATTTTGAGTAGTTTCGGGCGGAACGAAGCACCCGGACCGCCGTAATTCGGCCGTTCGGGCGGTTCGCTGGATCATTCCGACTGCGAACGGATGTCTATTTTCCGCCGATTCCCGGCGGGATCAGCGCTGAAGCTTGGCCATGATCGTCATCGCCTGTTCGCCGCCGGACTTGGGGACGATTTCTCCCATCCGGTCCGTAATCGCGCTCCAGTTCGCAGCGATACCCTCCGGGGTGAGATCCTCTCCCTCAAGCCGGATCCCCGGGGTCAGCGTGATATAGGCAGCCTGGAACACCCCGGCGCCTGCCCCGACGATCATGTTGGTCGGCGCATCCTCACTTACCAGGAACAGGGCCGCGGGCGCGACGCTTTCAGGCGTGAACGCCTGGAAAGCGGCTTCGGGGAAGATATCTTCGGTCATCCGTGTTCCCGCCGTGGGAGCAATGGTGTTGACGCGGATGTCGTACTTTGCGCCTTCCAGATACAGGGTCTTGGTGAGACCGGCGAGCCCGAGCTTCGCTGCCCCGTAATTGGCCTGGCCGAAATTGCCATATAGGCCGGTCGAGGACGCCGTCATCAGGATGCGGCCATAGTTCTGGTCGCGCATCGTCGCCCAGACGGCCTTGGTGACGTTGGCCGAACCATTGAGATGAACGTCCACCACGAAGCGGAAATCTTCCGGCTCCATGTTCGCGAAGCTCTTGTCGCGCAGGACGCCGGCATTGTTGATCAGGATGTGGACGCCGCCCCATTTTTCCTTTGCGGCGGCGACCATCGCTTCCATCTGGGCATAGTCGGTGACGCTGCCGCCGTTGGCCAGCGCCTCGCCGCCCAGCGCCTCGATCTCCTCGACGACCTTTGCGGCGGCATCGGAGTGACCGGTACCGTCGCGTGAGCCGCCAAGGTCGTTGACCACGACCCTTGCGCCGCGCCGCGCCAGCCCGAGCGCATAGGCGCGGCCGAGGCCACCTCCGGCTCCTGTCACGATCGCCACACGTCCGTCGAACCTGATCGCCATACCGCCTCCTCGAATCTTCGTACGGCTAGTGGCGCGCGCGCATCACTTTCGCAAGACTCGCAAAGAGAGTGAACGGCTCGCCAGTGCTAAATGGCACTCGACGGGACCGGGGGGTCTGAGCCATGTTCTCCCGGCCAACTGGCGGGGGGCTCAATGGTCAAGTGGTTGAAGGGGCGGTTGAATTGTCTGAGAGGGAAGCATACGCGCGCAGAGTTCGCCGTGCGTCCTGTCGGAGATACCTACGAAAGCAAATGTGCCTATTGCCACGTGCCGATGGTGCGGCTCTCCAAGCGGAACTGGATCGTGAAGCCCCGCTGACGATGGGCGCGACGGCCGACCGCCGCGCCCATGGAATCAGCCGCCGCGCTGGCGGCAATTGTCCGTCTGGCCTTTCTTGCACAGCGGATATTTCTGCAGCGGCGGCGGGGGCGGGAAGGCCTGACTCGGCGTCTGCGGGTTGGGCTGGAAGACCGGTTTCTGGCCGCTGCTGGTGTCGCCCTGGATCGCGGGCGTGGAGGGCTGATAGCCGCCGACGGGGTCCGGGGCGGGCGCGGCTTCGGGCGCACTAGCCGCCGGTGCGGCCTGGGTGTCCTGGGCCAGCGCGGAGCCGCTGGTCATCGCGAGCGCCGCGGCAGCCGCGGCAACAGCGAGAAGCTTCATGGTATTCTCTCCTGACGTTGGTCGGGTCAGAGCATTTTGCTCAGCCCGCCAACGCGTCAGGGAAGAAATCTATCCCGCATCAAGCGCATAACCGGCCGAACGCACCGTGCGGATGATGTCGGGGCGGTTGCCGGTATTGATCGCCTTGCGCAGCCGGCGGATGTGCACATCGACGGTGCGGCTCTCGATGTCGCTGTCATGGCCCCACACCGCGTCGAGCAGCCGCTCGCGCGAGAAGACCCAGCCGGGATGCTCCAGGAAATGCTTGAGCAGGCGGAACTCGGTCGGGCCGAGCGGCACGACGTCGCCGCCACGGCGCACCTTGTGGCCGACCGTGTCCATCTCGATGTCCGAATAGGTCAGCGCCTCCCCGGCGAGCGCCGGGCGAACGCGGCGCAGCACAGCGCCGACGCGCGCGACCAGCTCGCGCGGCGAGAAGGGCTTGGTGACATAGTCGTCCGCGCCGGTCTCGAGCCCGCGAACGCGGTCCTCTTCCTCACCGCGCGCCGTCAGCATGATGATCGGGACGTTGGCCGTCTCGCTCATCCGGCGCAGGCGGCGGCACACCTCGATCCCGGACAGGCTCTCGACCATCCAGTCGAGCAGGACGATGTCAGGGGCGCTTTCCTTGGCGAGCAGCAAAGCCTCCTCGCCGTCTGGGGTGTGGCGGACGTCGAAGTCCTCACGCTTGAAATGGTAGGTGAGCAGTTCGGCGAGTGCGGCATCGTCCTCGACCAGCAGCATGCGTGCGCGGCTCATGTCAGTTCTCCGCGGTATCCGTATCGCGATCGGCCAGATACTGTCCGGTTGCAGCGAAATACACCATCTCGGCGACGTTGGTGGCGTGATCGCCGATCCGTTCGATGTTCTTGGCGACGAACAGCAGGTGTGCGACCTCGCTGATCGTGCGCGGATTCTCGACCATATAGGTCACCAGCGTACGGAAGATGCTGTCGTAGAAGTCGTCCAGCCGTGCGTCCCGCTCGGACACGCGGATCGCCGCTTCGGCATCGCGGGCGGAGAAGGCGTCGAGCACGTCGTGCACCATGTCGCCCGCCATCTGCGCCATCGCCGGCAGCAGCGAGATCGCTTCGATCCGCTCGCCGTCGCTGGCGTGGATCAGCGGGGTGCGCTTGGCGATGTTCTTGGCATAGTCGCCGATGCGTTCGATCACCGCGGCGATCTTGAGCGCGGCGACCACTTCGCGCAGGTCATCGGCCATCGGCGCGCGCAGGGCGATGACACGGACGGCGAGCTTCTCGACCTCAGCCTCGATCGCGTCGATTGCCTTGTCCTTGCGGCGCACTTCCTTGGCGAGCTTGGTGTCGCCCCGCTGAAGCGCGATCATCGCGTCGCGGATCGCTTCCTCGGCCAGGCCGCCCATTTGCGAGATCAGCGCACGTAGATGCTTGATGTCCTCGTCGAACGCCTTGACGGTATGTTCGTGACCGGTCGTCGCCATTACCCGTACCTTCCGGTAATATAGTCCTTGGTCCGCTCCTGACGCGGGGCGGTGAAGATCTGATCCGTCTCGCCATACTCGACCAGCGTGCCGAGGTGGAAGAAGGCGGTACGCTGCGAAACGCGCGCCGCCTGCTGCATGTTGTGCGTGACGATGACGATCGCGTAGCGGCCGCGCAGCTCGTGGATCAGCTCCTCGATCTTGGCGGTCGCGATCGGGTCGAGCGCCGAGCATGGCTCGTCCATCAGGATCACTTCGGGATCGACCGCGATTGCGCGGGCGATGCACAGGCGCTGCTGCTGGCCGCCCGACAGCGCGGTGCCGCTGTCGTTCAGGCGATCCTTGACCTCTTCCCACAGGCCCGCGCGCTTGAGCGAGCGCTCGACGATCTGGTCCATGTCGCCCTTGGCGCGTGCCAGCCCGTGAATGCGCGGGCCGTAGGCGACATTCTCGTAGATCGATTTTGGGAAAGGGTTCGGCTTCTGGAACACCATGCCGACGCGTGCGCGCAGCTGCACCACGTCCATCGACTTGTCGTAGATGTTCTCGCCGTCCAGCGTGATCTCGCCCTCGACTCGCGCGCTCGCGACGGTGTCGTTCATGCGGTTGAGCGTGCGCAGGAAGGTCGATTTGCCGCAGCCCGACGGGCCGATAAAGGCAGTGACATTCTCCATATCGACGTCGATCGAGACGTCGCGGATCGCCTGTTTCTCGCCATAGAAGACGTTGACGCCGCGCGCCGCCATCTTGGCGTGTTCAGCCGGTCGCGCCGGAGCGGCGCTGGTGTCGGCGGAGTCTGCTAGGTCGGTTTGGGTCATAACTGAGGTCATCACCAGCGGGTCTCGAATTTGTTGCGAAGATAGATGGCGAGGGCGTTCATCGCGAGCAGGAAAGCCAGGAGCACGATGATCGCCGCGCTGGTCTTCTCGATGAAGCCGCGGCTGACCTCGTCCGACCAGAGAAAGATCTGGACGGGCAGCACGGTGGCGGGATCGAACACGCCGCCCGGCGGCGTGACGATGAAGGCGCGCATGCCGATCAGCAGCAGCGGCGCGGTCTCGCCCAGCGCACGCGCCATGCCGATGATCGTGCCGGTGAGGATGCCGGGCAGTGCGAGCGGCAGCACATGGTGGAAGACCACCTGTACGCGGCTGGCGCCAATGCCCAGCGCGGCGTCGCGGATCGATGGCGGCACCGCCTTGATCGCGTTGCGTCCGGCGATGACGATCACAGGCATGATCATTAGCGCAAGCGTCAACCCGCCGACCAGGGGCGCCGAGCGTGGCAGCCCGAGCATGCCGAGGAACACGGCCAGGCCGAGCAGGCCGAAGATGATCGAGGGCACCGCGGCGAGGTTGTTGATCGAAACCTCGATCAGGTCGGTCCAACGGTTCTTGGGGGCATATTCCTCAAGATACACGGCCGAGAGCACGCCGATCGGGAAGGCGATCAGCAGCGTCACCAGCATGGTGAGGATCGAGCCCTTGAGCGCCCCCCAGATGCCTACCGCGGTGGGATCGGTCGAGTCGGCGCGGCTCAGGAAGCTCGCGTTGAACCCGCTCTGCAGTGCACCCCGTTCGCGCAGTTGCTGGACGATCGTGCGGAACTCCGGCTCGCCGCCGCCGTCCGCGGCCGCGTCGAGCTCGCTCGATGCCGGCACCCAGATATGCGTACTCTGGCTCAGCAGATTGGGGTCTTCCTTGATCGCGTCCCGAACGGCGGTCCAGGCGTTCTCGGCGATCAGCTCCTCGCCCTTCTCGCCGAACGCCGCGGTCGCGGCGTTCTGGACGCGATCCTCCAGGCCCGCACCCGCCAGCGCCAGATCGGCGCCGCGCGTGGCAAGCTGGGTGCGATCGACCTCGAGCGGCGCCGACTTGAAGTCGATCGGCAACGAAACCTCGGTCCGCATGAACCCGGCGGCGCCGTTGCCGATCATCGTGGCAAGCAGGAAGAACAGGAACGCCGCCGAGATGACGACCGCGCTCATGCCGATCAGCCGGAACCGGCGTTCGGCGCGATAGCGCTTGCGGATGCGCTTCTGCATCGCATCCGTCTTCCAGTCGGTGGGCGCGCGGTGGCTCAGCTCACTCATATGCTTCGCGATACTTCTTCACGACGCGCAGGGCGACGATGTTGAGGAGGAAGGTGATCATGAACAACGTCAGGCCCAGCGCGAAGGCGGCGAGGGTCTTGGGGCTGTCGAACTCGGCCTCGCCGGTCAGCAGATCGACGATCTGCTTGGTGACGGTGGTGGCGCTCTCGAACGGATTGAGCGTGATGTTGGCGGCGCCGCTCGCGGCCATCACAACGATCATCGTCTCGCCGATCGCTCGGCTGACCGCGAGCAGCACGCCTGCGACCACCCCCGGGAGCGCGGCCGGCAGCAGCACGCGGCGGATCGTCTCGCTGGTCGTCGCGCCCATCGCCAGGCTGCCGTCGCGCATTGCGCGAGGTACCGCGGCGATCGAATCGTCGGCCATGGAAGAGACGAACGGGATGATCATCACGCCCATGACGAGCCCCGCTGACAGTGCGCTCTCGGAGCTGGCATAGGTGAAGCCCAATGAAACCGCGACGTCGCGGATCGCGGGGCCGACGGTGAGCGCGGCGAAATAGCCATAGACCACGGTCGGTACGCCTGCGAGGATTTCGAGCAGCGGCTTCATCCACTGGCGCACCGCGGGGCGGGCATATTGAGTGAGGTAGATCGCGCTCATCAGCCCGAAGGGGATGGCGACGAGCATCGCAATCACCGCGCCGATGAAGAAGGTGCCCCAGAACAGCGGCACTGCGCCCAGCGTCGCGCCCGGATCAGCCGGGTCGATCACCTGTGGGCTCCACAATGTGCCGAACAGGAAATCGGTGATCGGCACCATCGAGAAGAAGCGCAGCGATTCGAACAGCAGCGACAGGAAGATGCCGAGCGTGGTCAGGATCGCGATGAGCGATGCGACCAATAGGGCGAGCATCACCGTCCGCTCGACGCGGGTGCGCGCGCGGAACTCAGCCTTGATGCGGGTATAGGCGAACGCACCGGTCGCGAAGGCGAGCAGGATTGCGATGCCGGTGCCCAGCCAGCCGTAGAAGCGGCTGGCCTGGCCGTAGATCGGAGCGAGCTGCTCGGCGAGCGGATAGAAGCCGTAGCCGCCGCCCGCCGCCCGCGCGCGTACCTCGTTGAGGATCGCGTCGCGCTCGTATCCGAACAGCGGTAGGCCCGATGCCTGCGGCGCCTTCAGCACCGCATCGGTGGCGAGGCTCGGCGTAAGGATGCCCCATGCGATCACGAAGATCAGGGCCGGGATGACCGTCCACATTGCCACGTACAGGCCGTGCTGGCCCGGGAGCGAATGTAGCCGGTGCTTGCTGGCCGCACCGAACCGCGCGGCGCGCGCGCGGCCGGTGAGCCAGGCGATGACGCCCAGCCCCGCGACGAGGAAGAGAAGCGCGTAGGGGTTCACGGGGCTGGCTCTCGCCTTACTTCAGCGACGCGGCGTCGAGCACCGTCTCGCTGTCGATCGCCTTGGTCGCGGCGTCGCGCGCAGCCTGCGGGCTGGCGATCAGACCGCGCTTCACCAGCGGACCGTCGGGTGCCCACATCTGGGCGTACTGGGTCAGGAACTCCTTGAGCCCCGGTACCGCCTTCAGATGCTGCTTCTTGACGTAGATGTAGAGCGCGCGGGCGCCGGGGTAGCTGTTGCCGGCGATCGTCTCATAGCTCGGCGTCACGCCGTCGATCGGCACGCCATGCAGACGCTGCTTGTTCTCTTCGAGATAGGAATAGCCGAAGATGCCGAGCGCGTTCGGGTCGGTCGACAGCTTCTGGACGATGAGGTTGTCGTTCTCGCCCGAGTCGACATAGGCGGCGTCGCTCCGGATCAGCAGGCAGAGATTCTCGAACTTATTCTTGTCCGAATCCTTGAGCGCCTTGGCCTCGGGATTGGCTTCCTCGCAGCCCTTTTCCAGGATCAGCTCGGCGAACGCATCGCGCGTGCCGCTGGTCGAGGGCGGGCCGAGCACCTTGATCGGGATCGCCGGAAGCGACGCATTGACGTCCTTCCAGGTCTTCGCCGTGTTGGGCTTGCCCATCGGGTTGGCAGCGAGAGCCAGGTAGATGTCCTTCCGGGTCAGCGACAGTTTCGGGCCGGCGTTGGATTCGGCCAGCGCGATGCCGTCATTGCCGATCTGGATCTCCATCACCTCGGTGACGCCATTCTTCTGGCACAGCTCCAGCTCGGACTTCTTCATCCGGCGCGATGCGTTGACGATATCCGGGTGCGCGACGCCGATGCCGCCGCAGAACAGCTTCATGCCCGCGCCGGTGCCGCCTTGCTCGATCACCGGGGCCTTGGCCTGGGTGCTCTTGTTTACGAAGGCTTCGGCGACGGCGGTGGTGAACGGATAGACGGTCGAGGAACCGACCACCTTGATCTGGTCACGGGTCGCCTGACGGTCGCAGCCGGCAAGCGCCAGCGCGGTGAGCGCGATCAGAGTGAAGCTGCGCATCTGAAAAGTCCCCTCGGCCGTTTTGCGAGTCGCGAGTGGCGGGTGGCCGGCCCCGTCGCCGGGCCTGTGTTGCAGTTGCGTTACGTTATGATGACAACGACCCCGGATGGGGGGCGGTGGGCAGAAGAATCGTCACTGACGTACCCGTGCCGACGGTGCTGGCGATATCCAATCGTCCGCGATGCCGCTCGACGATATGCTTGACGATGGCGAGGCCGAGGCCGGTGCCGCCCGCGGCGCGGCTGCGGCTCGAATCGACGCGATAGAATCGTTCGGTCAGGCGGGGCAGATGCTCGGGCGCGATCCCTTCGCTCTCATCCGTCACCGACAGCCGCACCATCGATTCGCCCGCGGCGCGAAGCGAGACCGAGACGGGGGTTCCGGCGCGGCCGTACTTCATCGCGTTGCCGACGATATTGTGGAGCAGCTGCGAGAGCTGGACGCGATCGCCGCGGATCGGGACTACGGGATCGGCATCGACCACGATATCGCCCGCGCGCTTCGGCGAGAGCGCGGCAAGCTCGGCCTGAACCTCGTCGATCAGCAAGGGCAGGTCGACCGAATCGTCGGGCGCGCGATATTTCTCCGCCTCGATCCGCGACAACGACATGAGGTCGTCGATCAGCCGCTGCATCCGCCGCGCCTCATTGCCCATGACGCCCAGAAAGCGCGTGCGGGTCTCGGGATCGTCGGCGGCGTCCTCCAGTGTCTCGATGAAGCCGAGGATCGAGGCGAGCGGCGTGCGTAGCTCGTGGCTGGCATTGGCGACGAAATCGACACGGATGCGGTCGGCGGCGTGGCTGCCGGTGCGGTCGCCCAGATGCACGATACGATGTCCGCCCGGCAGCGTGCGTACCCGCATCTCCCAATGCTGGTCCCGCGCGCCAAGGCCGACCAGCTGGATCGGGGCGCCGGAAGCGTCCTCGGGATTGAGCAGGCGTTCCGCAGCGGCGGGGTGGCGGATCGCGACGCGGACGTCCTCGCCCAATATATGTGCGCCGAGCAGCGTCCGCGCGGCCTGATTGGCGGCGATGACGCGATTCTCGGCGACCAGTAGCACCGGCTCGAAGATGGCCTCGATCGCGTCGGCGATGCTGTCGGCGACGGGGGCGGGGGCGAGGAGACCGGATGCCGCATGTTCGGCCGGCGACGCGGCGATCATTGCGGCGATGATCGCGCCGACCAGCGCGATTCCGCCAGCCTCGATCCCGGCTGCCAGCAAGGCCGCAATGGCCGTGACGAGCACGGTGAGCAGCACGAAAGCGGTGCGGGTTCTGGAAAGCCCAAACATAACGGGGCTCTAGCCCACATCCGGGACACTTCGCCACCGCTTCGGTGCTTGCGCCCGATTCACCTTTGTGAAAGGCAGATGTGGCAGGGAGTAGAGCATGGCCGACGAACATTCCCAGGATAGCGGGCCGGACGCAGGTGAGACGTTGCGGCCGAGTCGCCGCGCGCTGATGCTGGGCGCCGCGAGCGCTTCGGCGATCGTCTCGATCAAGCCGGCGCTGGCGCAGACAGCGGGGTCGGTGCTCAATTGCGAGATCCCCGTGCCCGATCCGGGCCGCGCGGGCAGCTATATCGATGCCAATGGAAAGGTCGTGCCGCCAGGAACCAAGGGGGCGTTTCCGCCGGCCGTGCGGCCCTTCCGGGGCGAGGACGTCAGGAAGGCGATGAACGGTGGGATCCTGCCGGGCACGAGTTCCGAGCAGAGCCGCGCCTATACCAACTATATCCGCCGCCTGCAGCGCGGGACGAGCGGCTTCACCTGCTTCGCATCGCTCCAGATGCCGCGCGGCTAGGCGCCATCCGTGACTCGCTATCGCGCCGCGCCCGCCGCGACGCTCCGGATCGTACCGCTCGATGTCCTGACTTTGGTCTATCACCGATCATCGGGAATCACGCATGTCGTCGATGCGCCGGTGCCGGAACTGCTCGACACACTTGGTGGCCGATCGCTTACGCTCGATGAGACGTTGACCGCGCTCGCGGCGGCACATGACCTGATCGATCCGGATCGCGCTGCACTGGCAGCGCGGCTTGACGAACTGGTCGCCGCAGGTCTGGCCGAGACGGTCTGATGCGCCATTCGACGCAACTCCGCATCGGCCCGGTGGGCTTCCGCGTCGGCAGCGATTGGCGCGCGCCGGTTGCGGCGCTCGAAGACCTGTATCGCGACTATCCTGCCCCACAGGACGGCATCCCGGACTTCAACGTGCGCCTGTTCGCTGCGCGCTTCTGGCGGCGCTGGGTGCGGCCGTCGGTGCAGATCGGCGGGGACTTCGTTATCCCGGACGCCGCTCCGCTGCCGCTGGCGCAGGGGCTCCTGGCGGCGGAGATGGCGATGAACCTGCAGATGGCGCTGGGCCAGCGCCGCTATCTGCTGTTGCATGCCTCGGCGGTCGAGCGCGACGGCAAGGTGCTTTTGATGACCGGCGAATCCGGGGCGGGGAAGTCGACGCTGGCGGCGTTGCTGATGACGCGCGGGTGGCGCCTTCTGGGGGACGAGTTTGCATTGCTCGACCCCGCGACGGGGCTGGTACATGGCTTTCCGCGGCTGATCAGCCTCAAGAACGACGCGATCGGCGTGATGGCGCGCGAGGCGAAGGGCGGGCGCTGGGGGCCGTTGCTGGAGGGCACGCCCAAGGGCACGATCCGGCACCTGGTGCCAGACGCCCGGTCGATCGCAGCGATGGCCGAACCGGCAAAGCCCGCACTACTGCTGTTCCCCTCCTTCGGCTTCGAGGCTGCCGATCGCGAGGTGTTCCCGAGCGAATGCTTCGTGCGCCTGACCCAGGCATCGACCAACTACGTCGCGCTCGGCGAAGCTGGGTTCGATGCGCTGACCGAGCTGGTGCGCGACGTGCCGGCGCGGGCGATCGACTATCCCGACACCCGCACCGCGATCGCGACTGTCGAGCGGCTGTGGAGCCAGCTCGCATGAGCGGAGTGCTGCTTGCACGGACGCTGCGCGACCCTGCCTCGGTCGAGGGCCTGAATGCGGGGGGCTGGACCACATTGCTCGCTGCCGCGCGAGCAGAGCAACTGATCGGGACACTGGCCTGGCGCGTCGAGGGGCTGACGATACCCGACGCGGCACGCCGCGTGCTGGAGGGGGCGCGCGCGACCGTCGAGCAGGGGCGGCTGGTCGCGCTGTGGGAGGCGGAGATGGCGCGGCGCGCACTCGCCCCGACTGGAATGCCCGTCGTGCTGCTCAAGGGCACGGCGTTCGTCGCGGCAGGGCTGTCGGCGGGGCAGGGACGCCAGATCGGCGATCTCGATATCCTCGTCCCGCGTGAGCGGATCGGCGACGCGGAGGCGGCGCTGATCGCGGCGGGATGGGAATGGGTGAAGCCCGATCCCTATGACGACGACTATTACCGCCGCTGGATGCACGAGCTGCCGCCGCTGATCCACCGCGAGCGCGACCGGATGATCGACGTCCACCACACGATCCTGCCGCTCACCGCGCGGATCACGCCCGACCCGGCGGCGCTGATCGAGAGCCGCGTCGCGCTGGAGAACGGGCTGTTCGTGCTGCCGCCCGAGGGGATGGTGGTCCATGCCGCCGCACATCTGTTCGCGGATGGCGATTTGCAGGGCGGGTTGCGCAACCTGTGGGATATCCGCTGCCTGACCGAGGAGTTCGGGAGCGCTGAGTTCGGGTTGGAGCTCGCCGCTTGCGCTGCGCAGCACGGCCTGACACGCGAGGTGGAGCGGGCGCTACGTCTCTCGGATTATCTTTTCGGCGAAGGCGCGGATCTGAAGCTGGTCGACCGCCTCTACGTTCGCCGCCTGCTCGCCCGGGACGGTTGGGGCCGGCCGACACGCAAGCTGACCGAACTGGCCTTCTACCTGCGCGGCCATTGGCTGCGCATGCCGCCGCTCATGCTGGTGCGGCATCTGTGGACGAAATCGCGGAAAGCCAAAAATAGCTAGCAGGCGCCGCCCAGCTGGATGAGCGCGGGAACCAGCTCGTCATAGCCGTCGATCACCGCGTCCGCGCCCAGTTCCTCGACCGGCTGCATCAGGAAGCCGAAGCTGACGGCAATCGACGGAATGCCGGCGTTCTTCGCTGCCTGGATGTCGTAGATCGAATCGCCGACGAACGCGGCGCGCCCGCCGCCACAGCGCGCGATCATCTCGTGGATCGGCGCGGCGGAGGGCTTGGCGTTTCCCTTGCCCATCGTGTCGCCGCCGATCACGCAGGCGAAGCGATGATCAAGGCCAAGCTGCGCCACCAGCTTCGTCGCGAACCGCTCGAACTTGTTGGTGACGATCGCGACCTTCACGCTGCGCGAGTCGAGATCGTCGAGCGCGGCCATCAATCCGGGGAAGGCGACCGTGCCGCGCGTCAGATTGGCATCATAGTAATCGAGCAGTTCGGGATAGACGCGGCTCATCGTTTCCGCGTCATAGCCACCCGATGCCTCAAGCCCCTGTTCGAGCATATGCTTGGCGCCCCGGCCGAGCATCGACTTGACCGCGTCGAGGGAAAGCAGAGGCCGGCCCGCCAGCGCAAGCGCGTGGTTGGTCGCAGCGGCGAGGTCGGCACTGGTGTCGAACAACGTGCCGTCGAGATCGAAGCCGACAATGTCGAAAGGGAAATTGGTCATATCGGCGCAAATGCCTGCCCAGCTATGGAAATTGCAATATGATCGTGGCAGGGGCGCGCGACTGGAGGCCGATTTCGACCATGACCACATCACCCATCGCCGCTGTCATCCTGGCCGCGGGCAGCGGCACGCGGATGAAGTCGGATCTGCACAAGGTTCTGCACCCGATTGCCGGGCGGCCGATGCTGCTGCATCTGATCGATACCGTCGCCAGCCTGTCGCCCGAGCGGGCGGTGGTGGTGGTCGGCGCGCGCCGTGAGCAGGTCGAGGCCGCGGTGGCGCCGCATGGCGTGGCCAGCGCACATCAGGCCGAACAGCTCGGGACCGGTCACGCCGTCATGCAGGCGCGCGAGGCACTGGCTGGCTTCGACGGCGACGTGCTGGTCCTCTACGGCGACGTGCCGCTGGTGACCGAAGAGACGATGCGTCGGATGGTCGGTCGGCTGCACGAGTCCGACACGCCCAGCGTGGTGGTGCTTGGCTTCCGCCCTGCCGATGCCGCCGCCTATGGCCGGGTGATCGTCGACGGCGGCGGCCGGATCGAGAAGATTGTCGAATATAAGGACGCCTCACCCGATGAGCGCGGGGTGACGTTGTGCAATTCCGGCCTGATGGCGGTGCGATCGGCCGACCTGTTCGCCCTCCTCGACCGGCTGGGCAACGACAATGCCGCGGGCGAGTATTATCTGACTGACATCGTCGAGCTTGCGAACACGCATGCGCGCGGTGCGGCGGTGATCGAGACCGATGCGACCGAAGTGGCCGGGGTGAACAGTCGCAGCGATCTGGCGGCGGTGGAGGCCGATTGGCAGCAGGTGCGCCGAGCGCGGGCGATGGCCGAAGGCGCGACGCTGACCGCGCCGGAGACGGTGTGGTTCGCCTATGATACGGTGCTAGGCCGCGACGTGACGGTCGAGCCCAATGTCGTGTTCGGCCCAGGGGTGACGGTTGCGGATGGTGTCAATATCCGCGCCTTCAGCCATATCGAGGGCGCAAGCATCGCGACCGGCGCCGAGATCGGCCCCTATGCCCGGCTGCGCCCCGGCACGGTAGTGGGCGAGAAGGCGAAGATCGGCAATTTCGTCGAGACCAAGAAGACGGTGCTGGGCAAGGGTGCGAAGGCGAATCACCTCACCTATCTGGGTGATGCAGAGGTTGGCGCGGGCGCGAACATCGGCGCGGGGACGATCACCTGCAACTATGACGGCTTCTTCAAATACGGCACGCGGATCGGCGCGGGCGCCTTTATCGGATCGAACAGCGCGCTGGTTGCACCGGTGGCGATCGGCGAGGGCGCGATCGTAGCGGCGGGCGCGGTGGTGACCAAAGACGTCGAGGCCGAGGCTTTGGCGCTGGTGCGCCCCGAACAGGTGGCCAAGCCCGGCTGGGCGAAGCGGTTTAGAGCGATGATGCAGGCGAGGAAGGCAGCGAAATGAGTGACCGCTACGAAGGCAAGCCCTTCCTCCGTCTGGTCGATTGCTATGTGCTCGATGCGATCGGGCATCTCCATCCCGATCAGGATGCGCAACTGATCGAGATGACGCCGAAGTTCCGCGAGATCTTCGGCGAGCAGGGCGACTGGCGCGAGATCGTGGTGGCGCGGATGCAGTTCCCCGAAGGCATGGCGGGTGCAATCCGCCAGGTCTGGGACAGCGGCCATGCCCGGTTCGTCGCGGCGAACGGGCGCGCGCCCGACCCGGAGGAATTTACCCGGTTCTTCGTCGATACCAATTTTCCGCACTGATGCGGCTGGGGATGAACTGAAATGTGTGGAATTGTCGGAATCCTGGGCAAGGAAGATGTCGCCGACCGGTTGCTCGACGGGCTCAAGCGTCTCGAGTATCGCGGCTATGACTCGGCGGGCATCGCGACGATCGTCGATGAGGCGATCGATCGCCGGCGTGCGTCGGGCAAGCTGGTCAACCTCGGTCGAGAACTGGCGGCGGACCCGCTGCCCGGCCATGTCGGCATCGCGCACACGCGCTGGGCGACGCATGGCGGCCCGACCACCAATAACGCCCATCCGCACGCGACGAGCGAGGTGGCGCTGGTCCACAACGGGATCATCGAGAATTTCAAGCCGCTGCGCGAGGAACTGCTGGCGCGGGGCCGCAAGCTGGAGAGCGAGACCGACACCGAGATCGTCGCGCATCTGGTGAGCGAGCAGGTCGAGAAGGGCGTCGATCCGGTCGAGGCGGTGAAGGGCGTGCTGCCGCGGCTGCATGGCGCCTTCGCGCTCGCCATCCTGTTCCGCCAGTATCCCGACATGCTGATCGGCGCGCGGCTCGGCTCGCCGCTGGTGGTTGGCTATGGCGACGATGAAACCTATCTCGGCTCCGACGCACTGGCGCTTGCCCCGCTGACCCAGCGCATCTCGTATCTGGAGGAGGGCGACTGGGTCGTGCTGACCCGCTCGGGCGTTCAGGTCTACGACGTCGACAACAACCCGGTCGAGCGGCCGATCGTCAATTCGGGCGCATCGGGCCAGCTGATCGACAAGGGCAATCACCGCCACTTCATGGCGAAGGAGATCTACGAGCAGCCGATCGTGGTGGCGCAGACGCTGCGCGGTTATCTCCAGCGGCTCGAGGATACGGTGACGCTGCCGATCCCCGACTTCGACCTGTCTTCGGTCAAGCGTGTGACGATCGTGGCATGCGGCACCAGCTATTATGCCGGGATGGTCGCCAAATACTGGTTCGAGCAGTTTGCACGCGTCGCGGTCGACATCGATGTCGCCTCCGAGTTCCGCTATCGCGCGCCGGTGATGGAGGATGGCGGCCTGATGATCGTCATCAGCCAGTCGGGCGAGACCGCCGATACGCTCGCCGCGCTGCGCCATGCCAAGGCGGAGGGGCAGACGATCGCCGCGGTGGTCAACGTGCCGACCAGCACGATGGCGCGCGAGGCGGACCTGCTGCTACCCACCCATGCCGGGCCGGAGATCGGCGTCGCGTCGACTAAGGCGTTCACCTGCCAGCTCGCGGTGCTCGCCGCGCTTGCTGCCAATCTGGCCAAGGCGAAGGGGCGGATGGACGCGGCCGAGGAGAAGGAGATCGTCCGGCATCTGGCCGAGGCGCCGGCCGCGCTCAACGCCGCGCTCGCCTATGACGAAGCGATCGAGGGAATGGCAGGTGCGGTCGCTGGTGCGCGTGACGTGCTCTATCTGGGGCGCGGGACCGACTATCCGCTGGCGCTGGAAGGCGCACTCAAGCTCAAGGAAATCAGCTACATCCACGCCGAAGGCTATGCCGCGGGCGAGATGAAGCATGGGCCGATCGCGCTGATCGACGAGAATGTGCCGGTGATCGTGATCGCGCCGTCGGGGCCGTTGTTCGAGAAGACCGTCAGCAACATGCAGGAAGTGCAGGCGCGTGGCGGCAAGGTGGTGCTGATCAGCGACTATGACGGGATCGCGGCGGCGGGTGACGGATGCATCGCGACGATCACCATGCCCAAGGTCCATCCGCTGATCGCGCCGATCGTCTACGCGGTGCCCGTCCAGCTGCTCGCCTATCATGTCGCAGTCGCCAAGGGCACCGATGTCGACCAGCCACGTAACCTCGCCAAGTCGGTGACGGTGGAATAGCCGCGATGCGCATCGCGCGCCGCTGGCTGATCGGGCTCGCGCTAGGGCTGGGCCTGGCGGCGATCCCGGCGGCGGCGCAGGGGCGCGACGGGCCACTGGTACTGGCGGCGGCGAGCTTGCAGGAATCGATGACCGCCGCGGCCGATGCCTGGGCGCACAAGGGGCATCCACGGCCGGTGATCTCGTTCGCCGCATCCTCTGTGCTGGCGCGGCAGGTGACGGCGGGTGCGCGGGCGGATCTGTTCGTGTCGGCGGATCTGGAGTGGATGGATTTCCTCGATCAGCGGGCGATGCTCGCGCCGGCCACGCGCGCGCCGTTTCTCGGCAACCGGCTGGTGCTGGTCGCGCGGGCGAATGCCCTGGCCGAGCGGCGGCCGCTGGCAGCGATGCTGCGCGGGCGGATCGCGGTGGCCGATCCGGCGTCGGTGCCGGCGGGGCGCTATGCCGAGGAGGCGCTGCGTAAACTCAAGCTCTGGGACAAGGCCGCGCCGCAACTGGTTCGGGCGGAGAATGTGCGCGCGGCGCTGGCATTGGTCGAGCGTGGCGCGGCTCCTTATGGCATCGTTTACGCAACCGACGCGCAGGCTTCGGCGCGGGTACGCGTCGCGGGTGTGTTCCCGCAATCGAGCCACCCGCCGATTGTCTATCCGCTCGCGCGGCTGAAGACCTCAACGCACCCCGAGGCTGAAGGCTTTCGGCGGTTTCTGCTGTCGGGCGAAGGCCGTGCGATCTTCTTCCGCTTCGGTTTCTCGCGGCGCTGATGCTGGAAGGCAGTATCTGGCCGGTCGTCGCTCTGTCGCTCAAGGTCGGGCTGGTCGCGACCGTCGTCACGCTGCCGATTGCCTTCGCACTCGCCTGGCTGCTCGCCCGCACGCGCTTTCCGGGAAAGATCCTGATCGACGGGCTGGTGCATCTGCCCCTCGTCGTGCCGCCGGTGGTGACCGGCTGGCTGCTGCTGCTCGCCTTCGCGCCGGCGGGACCGGTAGGGAGCTGGCTTGAGCAATGGTTCGGGATCAGCGTCATGTTCCGCTGGACGGGCGCGGCGATCGCGGCGGGGGTGATGGCGCTGCCGCTGATGGTGCGCGCGATGCGCCTGTCGATCGAGGCGGTCGATCGGCGGCTGGAGAATGCCGCGCGGACGCTGGGGGCAAGCCGGTCGCGGGTGTTCCGCACGATCACCTTGCCGCTCGCTTTGCCCGGGGTGCTGGCGGCGGCGATGCTGGGCTTCGCTCGCGCACTGGGCGAGTTCGGCGCGACGATCACCTTCGTCTCCAACGTGCCGGGCGAGACCCAGACCTTGCCGCTCGCCATCTATGCTGCGCTCCAGACGCCCGATGGCGAGGTACAGGTACTGCGGCTTGCACTGATCTCGGTCGCGCTGTCGCTCGCGGCGCTGGTGGCATCGGAACTGCTCGCGCGCCGGGCAGGGCGGGGCGTGCATGTCCTTTGACATCGCGATCGAGAAGCGCCGAGGCGATGCGCAGATCAGTTGCCGGATCGAAGGCGGCGAGGGGATCACCGTGCTGTTCGGCCCCTCGGGCGTCGGCAAGACCAGTGTGCTGGACATGGTCGCGGGGCTGCTGGAGCCGGACACGGGCTATGTCCGCGTCGGCGGCGAGACATTGTTCGATGCGGCCATCGGCGAGGATGTTCCCCCTGAGCGCCGCCGCGCCGGATATGTGTTCCAGGATGCGCGGCTGTTCCCGCATCTCAGCGTCCGCGCGAACCTGCTCTACGGCGCGGGCGGCGATCCGTCCGGGCTGGGCGATCTGGCGGCCCGGTTCGATATCGCGCATCTGCTCGGCCGTTGGCCGCGCTCGCTCTCGGGCGGGGAGGCGCGGCGCGTGGCGATCGGGCGGGCGCTGCTGGCCAAGCCGCGCTTCCTGCTGCTCGACGAGCCGCTTTCGTCGCTCGACCGCGCCCGGCGCGAAGAGGTGACGCGAGTGATCGAGCGACTGCGCGACGAAGCGGCGCTCCCGATCCTGATGGTCACTCACGATCCCGCCGAAGCCGAACGGCTGGGGCAGCGGATTATCCAGATCTAGGCGGAGCCTGAATAGCACCGGCCGTGGGCGTCGCGGAAGCGCCCGGTGGTGCGGTGAACTCGAGCCAGTCCGTGAACGGCAAGCCATAAAGCAGGTCGAAGAACTCCAGCTGCAATCGCGCCGGCTTGCCCGTGTTGCTGTTCCACAGCATCACGATCCCGCTCTTGTCAGCCGGGTCGAACAGAACGAGCGAGCCATAGCCGTCCACCGATCCGCGATGCCCGACCAGCGGGTGGCCGGCATAGACGAAGCTGCGCCAGCCCAATCCGTAGGATGCGTCCGTCAGCGCGCGATCCATCGGCCCCCGCGGACCATGCGGCGGCGTCGGGACGCGGGCGCGGTGCATCGTTTCCAGCGCTATAGGCGTCAGCACGGTGGGCGCATTGCCCATCTGCGCCTGCATCCAGATCAGCAGGTCGCGGATCGACGAATTGACCCCGCCCGCGGCGGGCACGCGGTAATAGGCGTCGTTGACCGTGACGAGCGCCTTGCCCTTGCGGTGCGGCTGCGCCCAGCTTGTCGCGGTCTGCAGCCCCGCGCGGCCGATACTGGCGTTGCGCATCCCCAGTGGCTCGAACAGGCGTTTGCGCGCTAGGCTGGCATAGTCCTCGCCGGTCGCGTTCTCGACGATCTCGGTCGCGGCGTCATAGGCGATGTTCTGATAGCCGTAGCAGGTCCCGGGCGGGCAATGGACGGGCAGCGTGCCCAGCGCCGCGCGCAATGCCCTCGGGTCTTGCCCCGCCTCGAGCCGGTCGTCCCACGCATTCCGAACCAGCCCGACGCGGTGGGACAGGACATTGGCGAGCGTGACGTTACTCCAATCCCCGGGCAGCGTCAGCGTCGTGTTCAACGACGCCACCGGCGCGTTGAGCGACAGCTTCCCTTCCTCGACAAGCTTGATCACCAGCGCAGAGGCGACGCCCTTGGACACCGATGCCCAGCGGAACACCGTGTCCGGGGTCACGGCGGTGCCGCTATGCGCGACCGTCTCGCCAAAGCCTTTGACGAAACGGACCTGCCCGTTCTCGACCGTCCCGATCGCAAGGCCGGCCATATCCGGTTCCTGCATCAGTCGCTCAATGCGTGCCTCTAGCCGCTTGTAATCGACGCGCGCAGGGGTTTCGGGCCGATGCACCTCGCCATTCGCGGTCGCCTCGGGCGGTTGAGCGGGCGTAGATTGGAGCGTGGCGAAGTGGGAGGCGGTGAGAACGCCCGCGCCCAGCGTCAGCACGGAAAGCGCGATCAATGCCTTGCGTCGCCCGGTACTCAATAGGCGCATCTGCGTTCCAATTTCGCGCGTGCGGATCAGGGGGAACTGGAGCGGGTGAGGGGAATCGAACCCCCGTCGTAAGCTTGGGAAGCTTCTGCTCTACCATTGAGCTACACCCGCTCGGGTGAGCGCTGCCATAGGATGCGGGCGGCTTGTGGTTCAAGTCCCTTCTTGAACTTCCACGCAATCTGGCGGATGGGGCAGCGCAAAGAGAGGTACCCGATGAAGCTGCGTTCCATGCTGTTCGTTCCTGGTGACCGGCCCGACCGGATGGAAAAGGCACTCGCCAGCGGTGCCGATGCCCTGATTCTGGACCTGGAGGATTCGGTGACTCCAGCCAACAAGGGTGCTGCGCGGCTGGCAGTGGCGAAGTTCCTGGCGGAGACGCGCAGCGAGGTCAGCCACTGGGTACGGATCAATCCGCTCGATTCGGGGATGACGCAGGACGACCTCGCCGCCGCGCATGGTGCCGACGGCATTGTTCTCCCCAAGGCGGAGAATGGCGCCGATGTCGCCTCGCTCGATGCGATGCTGGGCGGGATCGCCGCGCGTATCCTGCCGATCGCGACCGAGACTCCGGCTGCGGTGTTCGGCCTGGGCAGCTATGCCGGCTGCTCGCCGCGCCTCGCTGGGATCACCTGGGGCGCCGAGGATCTGCCCGCGGCGATCGGTGCGGTCTCCTCACGCGAGAAGGACGGGAGCTACACGCCACCCTATGAGATCGTTCGTGCGCTGACCTTGTTCGGTGCCCATGCCGCCGGCGTGCGCGCGATCGAGACCGTCTATCCCGATTTCCGTAACCTCGACGGGCTCAAGGCCTATTGCGCGCGGGCGATGCGCGACGGCTTTACGGGCATGATGGCGATCCACCCCGCTCAGATCGAGATTATCAATGCTGCCTTCACGCCTTCCGAGGAGGCCGTGGCACACGCCCAGCGCGTCGTCGCGGCGTTTTCGGCCAATCCGGAGGCGGGTGCCCTCCAACTCGACGGCAAGATGATCGACGCCCCGCACCTCAAGCAAGCCGAGGCCCTTCTGAAGCGCGCCGGCGTCGAGTGAGCGGGGATTTCCATCGCGGCGATCTGGAGCGGCTGCAAAACGCGGGCCGCTACCGCTCGCTGACGCCACGGACCGGCATCGACTTCGCCTCCAACGACTATCTCGGCCTGGCTAACGACCAAAGGCTGCGAGACGCGGTCGCGGCGGCGCTCGACCGCGGGCTTGCCGTGGGATCGGGGGGATCGCGACTGCTGCGCGGCAACGATCCGGAGATCGCAACGCTAGAAGCCGAGGCCGCGGCGATGTTTCGCGCCGAGGCTGCATTGTTCTTCTCGACCGGCTTCGCGGCAAATGTGGCGCTGCTCGCGACGTTGCCGCAGCCCGGCGACCTGATTGTCCATGACGCGCTGATCCATGCCAGCGTGCATGATGGCCTCAAGCTGTCGCGCGCACCGTCCGTGGCGGCAGCACATAACGACGCGCAGGCGGTCGACGACGCAATCGCTTCATGGCGGGGGCAGGGCGGCGCCGGCACACCGTGGATCGCGGTCGAGAGCCTCTATTCGATGGATGGCGATCGCGCCCCAATTGCCGCGCTCGCCGAGGTGGCGGCACGGCATGACGCCATGCTGATCATCGACGAGGCGCATGCGACCGGCATATGGGGCAGCGGCGGACGCGGTCTCGCCGCGACGCTGGAGGGGCAGTCCAACATCATCACCCTGCATACATGCGGCAAGGCCCTGGGATGCGAAGGCGCTCTGGTGTGCGGAGCGCGCGTGTTCATCGATTTCCTCGTCAACCGCGCGCGTCCCTTCATCTTCTCGACCGCGCCCTCGCCGCTGATGGCGGCGGCGGTACGGGAGGCGCTGCGGATCGTCGCCGACGAACCGGCGCGGCGCGAGACGCTGCATTGGCTGATCGCCCATGCCGAGCGCGTGCTGGCGCCGCTCGGCGTCACCCCGACCGGGTCGCAGGTGCTTCCGCTGATCGTCGGCGGCGACGCCGAGACGATGGCGCGTGCCGCTGCGTTGCAGGCGAAGGGCTTTGACGTGCGCGGCATTCGCCCGCCGACCGTGCCGGCGGGGACGGCGCGGTTGCGCATCTCGCTGACTCTCAACGTCACTCAGGGCGATATCGACCGGCTGGCGGATGCGCTGAAATGATCGTCGTCACCGGAACGGATACGGGCGTCGGCAAGACGGTCGCCGCCGCCGCGCTGGCGTGGCGCCTCGGGGCGTCCTATTGGAAGCCGGTCCAGGCCGGGCTGGATGAGGAGACCGACAGCGAGGTTGTCGCGCGGCTCGCTAGCGTCGAGATTCTGCCCGAGGCCTATCGGTTGACCACGCCCTGCTCGCCGCATCGCGCCGCCGAGATCGACGGCGCGACGATCGATCTCGACCGCCTCGCCCCGCCGCCCGGTCGGCTGGTGATCGAGGGGGCGGGCGGAGCACTGGTGCCGCTGACCCGCGACTTGGTCTACGCGGATATATTCGCGCGCTGGGGGCTGCCCGTCGTGGTCGTCGCGCGCACGACCCTCGGAACCATTAACCACACTTTGCTGACTGTCGAAGCTTTGCGCGCACGCTCAATATGGGTAGGTGGCATTCTCTTCTCGGGGAATGCGATGCCGGACAGCGAGGCGACGATCTGTGCGATGGGCAAGGTCCGGTCGCTCGGGCGGATCCCGGCGCTCGATCCGCTGACGCCGGAAGCGCTGCGCGCTGCGGCCGAAGCGCTTGACCTGGCGGAGCTGGCATGAAGAAATCGCCCGTCTGGCACCCCTTCACCCAGCACGGCCTCAACGAGCCGGTGCCGCTGGTGACGCATGCCGAGGGTGCGGCGCTGCATACCGCTGATGGGCGGCGGGTGATCGACGCGATCTCATCCTGGTGGGTGACCACGCACGGCCATGGCAATCCGCGCATCGTCGCAGCGATCCGCGATCAGGCAGAGAAGCTCGATCAGCTGATCTTCGCCGGCTGGACCCACGAACCTGCCGAGACGGTCGCGCGCGACCTGGTGGCGATGATGCCGCGCCCGCTCGACCATGTCTTCTTCTCCGACAGCGGGTCGACCAGCGTCGAGGTCGCGATCAAGATGGCGCTGGGCCATTTCGCCAATCGCGGGGAGCCGCGCCACCGCATCATCGTGATGCAGGGCAGCTATCATGGCGACACGATCGGCGGCATGTCGGTCGGCGCACGCGGCGTGTTCAACCGCAGCTATGCGCCGTTGCTCTTCGACGTTGACACAATCCCGTTTCCCGAAGGCGCGAACGAGTATCGCGCGCTCGACGCGCTCGAACAGCTTTGCGCCCAGTCGCCGCTGCCCGCCGCGATGATCGTCGAGCCGCTGGTGCTTGGCGCCGGGGGCATGAAGATGTACCCGCCGGGCGTGCTGCGCGCGATGCGGGAGATCTGCGCGGCGCATGGCGTGCTGTTCATCGCGGACGAGGTGATGACCGGCTGGGGCCGTACCGGCACCCTGCTGGCGTGCGAGCAGGCGGCGGTCGTGCCCGACCTGCTCTGCCTGTCCAAGGGGTTGACCGGGGGATCGTTGCCGCTCGCGGTGACGATGGCGACGTCCGAAATCTTCGAATCGCACCGGTCGAAGGACCGTTCGAAGATGTTCTTCCACTCGTCGAGCTACACCGCCAACCCCATCGCCTGCGCCGCTGCTGCCGCGAACCTCGCCATCTGGCGCGAGGAACCCGTGCTCGAGCGGGTCGCGCATCTGGCGCACCGCCAGCGCAGCTACAGCCGTGCGCTGGCCGGGAAGGTCAACAATCTGCGCCAATTGGGCACGATCGTCGCGATGGAGGTGGAGGCACCGCAGGGAGCGTATCTCTCGGTCCTCGGGCCGCGGCTGATGAGCTTCTTCCGCGAGCGCAACGTGTTGCTGCGCCCGCTCGGCAACACCGTCTATGTCATGCCGCCCTATTGCATCTCGGACGAGGATCTGGCGCGCGTCTACACCGTGATTGGCGAGTCGCTGGAGGCGTAGGACCCTAGGCCGCGCGCAGTTCCGCAAGGAACGCGTTGACCGTATTCCCCAGCGCGTCCGCTTCGGCACGGATGCGTCCGGCGAGGCCGCCCATCTCGCCCGCGCTGCTTGATGCCGAGCGTGCGGTCGCGCCGATCGCCTCGACATCGTCATGGATCTGCGCGCCTGCAGAGACGGCTTCCTCGACCGTGGCGGCGATCAGGCTAGTCGTGTCGCGCTGCGTGCCGACTGCGTCCTCGACCGTGTCGGACAGGCGCGCCATTGCCGCGATCGCGGCCTCGACCTGAGCATGGCCATCGGCGACCTGGACGATCCCGCCGCGAATCTCCTCGACATGCGCGGTGATGCGCTGGGCGGCGACGCCGGCCTGAGTGGCAAGGATCTTCACTTCGTTCGCGACAACGGTGAAGCCGCGTCCCGCATCGCCGGCGCGCGCGGCTTCGATCGTCGCGTTGAGCGCGAGCAGGTTCACCTGTTTGGCGATCTCGCCGATCAGACCGATCACGGCGTCGATCGATTGCGCCGAGTGCATCAGCCCGTCCATCCGCGCGCTGCCCGCACTCACCAGTGCCACCGCATCCGCCGCAGCGGTCTTGGCGCGTGCGGTGTCGCTGTTGATCGCGGCAAAGGCGCCGGCGAGCAGACGGCCCCGGTCGGCGATGTCGCGCATCGACAGGCTGGTCTGCCCGGCGGCGGCGGCGACCGCCGCGGCGCGATCGCCGGTGTCGGCGGCCCGGCTCTCGGTTTCCTTGGCATTGCCCGCGATGAAGCGGGCGAGATCGGTGAGCGCGCGCGAGAGCCCCGCTACCTGCCGCTCGAATCGCGCCGTTGCTGCTTCGATCCGCTGTGCTCGCTCGACCCGCACATGCGCGGCGGCGAGATCGCGGGTCGATGCAAGATGGACGAGGCGCCGGTTGGCGACCACTGCGAATAGCCGGTCCTGATGCGTGACGATCATCCCCTCGGCCCCGTTGGCGGCGCGATAGGCCTCGATCAGCGCGCCAGGGTCCTGATCGACCTCGGCGGTCGGGCAGGCGCGGATATGCGCTGCAAGGCCATTGCCATAGGCCGGGTTGCGCATCAGCGCATGGCCGAATGGATTGAGCAGCAGGCGCCGCACGTCCTTCTCGAAAACCGCGCCGATCGCGCGATGCCGGCTATCGACCACGGGGAGCAGGCGCAGCTCCATGTTGGTCTGGAACAGGTCGATCGCCTTGAACAGCGTATCGGTCTGACGAAGGAAGGGCGGGGTTCGCTCGATCGTGGTCAGCCAATCCCGCATCGTGAGGGCGTGGGGCAGGTCGACCGGGGCTGCGGATGCGCGGAACATGGCGTCCACCTAGGGCGCTCAGGGTAAATGCGACCTTATCCGGGCGTGACAGTTTGAAGACAAATGGCGGTTTTTCGCGCCTTTTCGCGGTTAACCTTCCAGCTGCGCGCGATGCCGCCCCGCCAGCGCGGTCAGCCAATCGGCGAACGCCGCCACATGGGGGAAGTGCCGCGTCTCTTCATGGGTCACCATCCAGAAACTTCGCCGGATGCGGATATCGGGCAGCACGCGCGTCAGCTTGCGGTCCGCGTCGCCGATGAAGCAGGGCAGCACCGCGACGCCTGCGCCTGCCGTGGTCATCCGGTATTGCGCGTTGATGCTCGACGATCGCAGCTGCGGCTCGGGCGCGCCGGGAACCTCGTCCAGATAGCGCAGTTCGGGCGCGTAGAGGATGTCGGGTACATAGCCGATCAGGCGATGGTCGCGCAGCTGGTCAGGCGCGTTGAGCGGCGCGCTGCGGGCAAGATAGTCGGTCGAGGCGTAGAGCCGCAGCCCATAGTCGGCGAGCTTGCGCGTCAGCAACGGCCCGCGGCGAGGGCGGGCGAGCAGCACCGCGACATCGGTCTCGCGCCGCGTCGGATTAAGGAAGCCGCTGGTCGCGACCAGATCGACTGCCAGCCCCGGATGCGCGTCGGCGAGATCGCCAAGATGACGGCTGACGAACCAGGTGCCGAATCCTTCGGACACGCTCGCCCGGATCGTGCCGCGCACGGCGCCGCCCGGGTCGCGGCTGCCCACCGCGGCGGCGGCACGCTCCATCGCGCGGGCATGGGTCAACAGCCGTTCGCCCGCCGGGGTCAGCGACTGGCCATCCTGGCCCTGCTCGAACAGACGCTCGCCCAACGCCTTTTCCAGTCTGCGCAGGCGCCGTCCTGCCGTCGTAGCGTCGATCTCCAGCGCTTGCGCAGCCCTCGCCAGCTGCCCGGTGCGGGCGATCGCAAGGAAGATCGGCAAGTCGCTCCAGTCCATTGCCTGCAAATATGCAGCTTCTACCTGCATGTCGATGGGTTGCTCGCGTGGTGGGCGCGGGTGCAGAAAGTTAATGGTTCGTCATTCCCGCGAAAGTGGGAATCCATCGATTGGGTGCTGAGGCTCTCTCGCGAAGCCAGCCTGAATGGATCCCCTCTTTGCGGGGATGACGGTGAAGAACTTGGAGAGGTTCAAATGGCGACGGCGGTCCGTGAGATTTCGCACTTCATCGGCAATGCGGCGACGGCCGGGACCGGCACGCGTCGTTCCGACGTGTTCGATCCCAATACCGGTGCGGTACAGGCACAGGTGACGCTGGGCGCGCAGGCCGATCTCGACGCGGCGATGGCCAATGCTGTCAGGGCGCAGATCGGCTGGGCGGCGACCAACCCGCAGCGCCGCGCGCGCGTCATGTTCAACTTCAAGGCACTGATCGAAAAGAACATGGAGGAGCTGGCGCATCTGCTCAGCTCCGAACATGGCAAGGTCATCGCCGACGCCAAGGGCGATATCCAGCGCGGCCTCGAAGTGATCGAGTTCGCCTGCGGCGTTCCCCATGCGCTCAAGGGCGAGTACACTCAGGGCGCCGGGCCAGGGATCGACGTCTATTCGATGCGCCAGCCTCTAGGCGTGGTCGCGGGCATCACCCCGTTCAACTTCCCGGCGATGATCCCGATGTGGATGTTCGGCGTCGCCATCGCGTGCGGCAACGCCTTCATCTTGAAGCCCTCGGAGCGCGATCCGAGCGTCCCCGTGCGCCTCGCGGAGCTGATGCTTGAGGCCGGGCTGCCCGAAGGCGTGCTTCAGGTCGTGCAGGGCGACAAGGAGATGGTCGACGCGATCCTCGACCATCCCGAGATCAAGGCGGTCAGCTTCGTCGGCTCGTCCGACATCGCGCACTATGTCTATCGCCGCGGCGTTGCAGCCGGAAAGCGCGTCCAGGCGATGGGCGGCGCCAAGAACCATGGCATCGTCATGCCCGACGCCGATCTCGATCAGGTCGTAAACGACCTCGCCGGCGCCGCCTTCGGCTCGGCGGGCGAGCGCTGCATGGCGCTTCCGGTGGTCGTGCCGGTCGGCGACAAGACCGCCGATGCGTTGCGCGCCAAGCTGCTGCCCGCGATCGAAGCGCTGCGCGTCGGCGTCTCAACCGATGCCGGGGCGCATTACGGCCCGGTCGTGACTGCCGCGCACAAGGCGAAGATCGAAAGCTACATCCAGATGGGCGTCGACGAGGGCGCCGAGCTGGTCGTCGACGGCCGCGGCTTCACCCTTCAGGGGCACGAGCAGGGCTTCTTCGTCGGCCCGACTTTATTCGATCGAGTCACTCCGCAGATGCAGAGCTATCAGGAAGAGATTTTCGGCCCGGTGCTCCAGATCGTCCGTGCCCCCGATTTCGAGACCGCGCTGCGCCTGCCGAGCGAGCACCAATATGGCAACGGCGTCGCAATCTTCACCCGCAACGGCCATGCCGCGCGCGAGTTCGCGGCGCGCGTCAATGTCGGCATGGTCGGCATCAACGTGCCGATCCCGGTGCCGGTCGCCTATCACACCTTCGGCGGCTGGAAGCGCTCGGCCTTCGGCGACACCAACCAGCACGGCATGGAAGGGATCAAGTTCTTTACCAAGGTGAAGACGGTCACTCAGCGCTGGCCCGACGGTTCGCCGGACGGCGGCAACGCGTTCGTCATCCCGACAATGGGGTGAATCGTGGCGCGGGCGTCTGGCGAACCTTTGGGGAAAGCTTCAGCTGGCCGGAATGCGCGTATTCTGGTCGTGCACCAGCCGCCATTCGCCGCCTTCCCGGCGGAAGGTGAGCGTGAGCCAACTGCTGGTGTTGACTGGCTTTCCCTCGTCGGACGAGGAAAAGTAGGTGCGGTAGGTGGCGATCGCGATGTCCTTACCCTCGATCAGCGACTGGCGTTCGAAGCGCATCGACCAGCTCTTGTCCGCAAAGAATTCGCGGTGGAAGGCAAGGAATTCGGCCCGCGTGGTCATGCGCTTGCCATTGGGAAGGATCAGCTCGAGCCGGTCGCCCCTGGTGATCGTCGCCTCGATCTCCGCAAAGTCGCGCTTGGGGATGGCGGCGACGTGTCGTTCGAGCGTCGCGGTAAAGCTTGCCTGGGCGGCGGCGGCGATCATCAGTGTGGTGAGCATCGGCGTCCTCTCGTTTCCGTCGCGACGATGCTAGGATCGCGAATCCCGACCGGCAATCCGCAGATGAGGCAAGGCGCATGAAATGGATCGCGGCATTTTGCGGATTTCTGCTGACGCTCGCCCCCGCCGCCGCGCAGAAACGGATCGCGATCAGCTTCGACGATACCCCGCGCCATGCGGGCGGTTTCATGCTCCCCGATGCGCGGGCGAAGATGCTGGTCCAGTCGCTGCGCAAGGCCAGGGTCAAGCAGGCCGCCTTCTTTGTCACCGTCGGCAATCTGGAAAAGGCGGGCGTTGGCAATGGCGCCGCGAACATCGCCGCCTATGTCGCCGCCGGCCATGTCATCGCCAACCACAGCTTCGCGCATCAACGACTGAGCGGGATGACGGCTGAGGCGTATCTTGCCGATATCGACCGCGCCGGGGCCTGGCTCAAGGATCGCCCCGGTTACCGCCCCTGGTTCCGCTTCCCGTTTCTCGACGAAGGCGGCAAGGACAAGGCCAAGCGCGACGCCGTGCGTGCGGGGCTGAAGGCGCGCGGCCTGTCCAACGGCTATGTCACCGCCGAATCGGTCGATTGGTTCATCGACGATCAGGCGATGGCGGCTAAGAAGGCCGGGAAGCGCGTCGATCTGGGTGCGCTGCGCGACCTCTATGTCGAAAGCCATGTCGAGGCCGCCGAATTCTATGACGGGCTGATGGTGAAGACCGTCGGCCGTCAGCCCGTCCAGATGCTGCTGCTGCACGAGAACGACGTTGCGGCGATGTTCTTGGACGAGTTGGTCGCGGCGCTGCGGGCGAAGGGGTGGGAGATCGTCACCGCTGACGCCGCCTATGCCGATCCGCTCGGCGCGCTGGTTCCCGACGCTCCCGTCGCTCAGGGCACGCTGACCGAGGCGTTGGCCTGGCAGAAAGGCCTGCCCGCGCCGCGCTGGTATGCGCGCAACGATCCCGATCTCATGGGCCCGCTGTTCCGCCGCCGCGTGCTGGGCGAGGCGGAATGAGCGTCGTGCTACATCGGCTCCTGACGGCCTTCGATCACGTCCTCGACCGCGCGTTGCTGCTGCGATCCGTGGCGGGGCGCCTGATCGCGGACGTGACATCCTTCCTGTTTCTGGCAGATGCCGACGGCAAGGCTGTTGAGCGTCTCGGGCGTGGCGCAGGCGCCGGTCGCAAGCAGCGGCGCGACGAGCAAAAGACGAAGCTTCATGCGGTGAACCTCCCCGATCTGTGCGGCATCGGATCGCACGGACCTGGGCGGCGTTCAACCGGCGAATGAAATGAGGGGATGATGGACCAGTTCGATCTCAATGAAGACCAGCGCGCGATCCAGGAGATGGCGCGCAAGTTCACCGCGGACGCGATCACCCCGCACGCCGCCGAGTGGGACGAGAAACACATCTTCCCGCGTGATACGGTGAAGGCCGCGGCCGAACTCGGCTTCGGCGCGATCTATGTCTCCGAGGAAAGCGGCGGGATCGGCCTCGGCCGGCTCGAATCGGCGCTGATCATGGAGGCGATGGCCTATGGCTGTCCCGCGACCAGCGCGTTCATCTCGATCCACAACATGGCGAGCTGGATGATCGACCGTTTCGGGTCGCAGGCGGTGAAGGACAAGTATCTGCCCCGGCTCGTCACCGCCGACTGGCTGGCGAGTTACTGCCTGACCGAGCCGTCCTCGGGCTCCGATGCTGCCGCGCTCAAGACCACGGCGAAGCGTGACGGGGATCACTTCATCGTCAACGGCTCGAAGCAATTCATCTCCGGTGCGGGTGAGAACGAGCTTTATGTAACCATGGTCCGCACCGGCGCCGACGGCCCCAAGGGCATTTCGTGCCTCGCGATCGAAAAGGACATGCCCGGCGTCAGCTTCGGCGCCAATGAGCGCAAGTTGGGTTGGCATGCGCAGCCAACACGCCAGGTGACGTTCGACAATGTCCGCGTGCCCGTAGAAAATCTCGTCGGCGGCGAGGGCGAAGGCTTCCGCATCGCGATGATGGGGCTCGACGGCGGGCGGCTCAACATCGGCGCCTGTTCGCTTGGCGGGGCGCAGCGCTGCCTCGACGAAGCGGTGCAGTACACCAAGGACCGCAAGCAGTTCGGCTCGGCGATCGCCGATTTCCAGAACACCCAGTTCATGCTCGCCGACATGGCGACCGAGCTGGAGGCTGCGCGCGCGCTGCTTTACCTCGCCGCGGCCAAGGTGACTTCGAACGCGCCCGACAAGACCAAGTTCGCGGCGATGGCCAAGCGTTTCGCGACCGATACCGGATCGTCGGTGGTCGATCGCGCGCTTCAGCTCCATGGCGGCTATGGCTACCTCATGGACTATCCGATCGAACGCTTCTGGCGCGACCTGCGCGTCCATTCGATCCTCGAGGGCACCAATCAGGTGATGCGGATGATCGTCGGACGGGAATTGACCCGCCAGTGATGGGAGACATGACCATGAAGCGACACTGGATTGCGCCGCTGGCACTGGTGCTCGTCGCCGGTTGCAATGGCGCGGACAACGCCAACACCGTTGCCGAGAACGCGGTCGACAATAGCCCGGCGCTGATCTCGAACGATGCCGGGCTGGGCAATGCCGCGGACACCGCGTTCGTCTGGCCTGACACGCTGTATGTCGTGGGGGATGGCTATCCGAACGCGGGTGATCCGTGCCGCCGCATCGGCGAAAGCGCGGCGACGGTGGACTATCTCGACGACAGCGCCACCTTGGTCGGCTGCCCCGGTGATGCGCGTTCCGTGGCGGCACAGGCGCTGGCCGGAAGCGGCAAGGTGGTCGGCACCCATGAAGGCGTGACGCTGATCAGCGTGCCCTCGCGTGACGCCAATCCGGGTATCGGCAACATGACCGGGGCGAAATCCGAATGAGCGATGTCCTGATTTCGGTCGAAGGCCAGGTCGGTCGCATCCGGCTCAACCGGCCCAAGGCGATCCATGCGCTCAACACCGGTATGTGTGCCGCAATCTTGGATGCGCTGATTTCATGGCGCGACGATACCGCGGTCGAGGCGGTGATGATCGATCACGCCGAGGGCCGGGGTTTCTGCGCCGGCGGCGATATCCGCATGATCGCTGAGAGTGGCGCGGGCGACGGCAGCGCGGCGCGCGACTTCTTCCGGGTCGAATACCGGATGAATCATGCGCTGTTCACCTATGCCAAGCCGGTCGTTGCCTTCATGGACGGCATCACGATGGGCGGCGGTGTCGGGATTTCGCAGCCGGCCAAGTATCGGGTGGCAACCGAGAATACCAAGCTGGCGATGCCGGAGACCGGGATCGGCCTGTTCCCCGATGTCGGCGGCGGCTGGTATCTCTCGCGGCTGGCGGGGCGCACCGGCCAGTATCTGGCGCTGACCGGGTACCGCCTCGACGGCGCGGAGTGCCTCGCGCTCGGCTTGGCGAGCCACTACCTCCATTCCGAAGCGCTGGAAGATGCCAAGGCGCGGATCATCGCTGATCCTCAGGCGATCGATGCGGTGCTGGACGCGCTGTCCTCGCCCACGCCCGATGCCCGTATCCTTGCCCATCGCGGCGCGATCGACCGTCTCTTCGCATCGGACAGGCTTGAAGACGTGCTCGCCGCGCTCGAAGCGGATGGCGGCGAATGGGCGGCGCAGCAGCTCGCGACGCTGCGCACCAAGTCGCCGCAGACGATGAAGGTCAGCCTCAAGCTGCTGCTCGACGGCAAGACCATGCCGACCTTCGAGGACGAAATGCGGCAGGAGTTCGCAGTCGGCAGCCATGTCGTGCAGCGCCACGATTTCATCGAGGGCGTCCGCGCGCTGATCATCGACAAGGACAATGCGCCGAAATGGAATCCGGCGAGTGTCGAGGAGGTGAGCGAGCATCTCATCGACCAGATTTTTGCCCCTTTGTCCGCGGATCAACAATGGGAGCCCTGATGCGCTACGAGACCCCGGCCGATTTCTATCACACGGTCAAACGCGCCTGGAGCGCGGAAACGATCCCCGACGCTTTCGATCCGCTCAACCCGTGCCGAAACCAGTGCGCGGTCACGGCGCTCGCCACCCAGCATCTGTTTGGCGGGGAGATCTTCAAGACCGCGACCAAGGGCGGCACCCATTTCTACAACCGGATCGACGGACGCTATTGGGACCTCGCAGCCGACCAGTTCGACGAGCCGATTCCCTATGACAACAGCCCCAGTTCGACCGAGGAAGCGCATGAGCACGCGACTCCCGCGCAGCTCGCCGCTCTCCTCGCCAATGTCGAGCGCCTGCATCAGGAGTCCAAATGAACTACGAAACCATCCTCGTCGAACAGCACGGGGCCGTCACGCTGGTGACGCTGAACCGGCCGCAGGCGCTGAACGCGCTCAACAGCCAGGTCCTGACCGAGCTGCTCGATGCCTTCGCGAAGTTCGACGCCGATCCGTCACAGGGCTGCGCGGTGCTGACCGGCAGCGAGAAGGCGTTCGCCGCTGGTGCCGACATCAAGGAGATGCAGGCACAGGGCTTCGCCGACATGTACGGCCATAACTTTTTCGCTGGCTGGGACCAGTTCACGCGCACACGCAAGCCGATCATCGCAGCCGTCTCGGGTTTCGCACTCGGCGGCGGGTGCGAGCTGGCGATGATGTGCGACTTCATCCTAGCCGCCGACACCGCGAAATTCGGCCAGCCCGAGATCAAGCTGGCGGTCGCGCCCGGCATGGGCGGCTCGCAGCGCCTGACCCGCGCGGTAGGCAAGGCCAAGGCGATGGAGATGTGCCTGACCGGCCGCATGATGGGCGCCGAGGAAGCCGAGCGCGCCGGTCTCGTCAGCCGTATCGTGCCCGCCGCCGACCTGCTCGACGATGCGCTCAAGACCGCCGCGGCGATCGCGGGCATGGCGCCGCTGTCGGTGCTGGCGAACAAGGAAATGGTCAACGCCGCGTTCGAAACGACGCTGGCGCAGGGCGTGCAGTTCGAGCGGCGCCTGTTCCACGGCCTGTTCGGCACTGCCGACCAGAAGGAGGGCATGGCCGCCTTCGTCGAGAAGCGTCCCGGCAACTGGACGGGGAAGTAACATGGCGCGGGTTGGTTTCATCGGGCTCGGCAACATGGGCGGCGGGATGGCCGCGAATCTGGCCAAGGCGGGACACGACGTTCGTGCCTTCGATCTCTCCACCGACGCGCTGGAGCGCGCCAAGGCGGCGGGCTGCCTGCCGGTCGAGAGCGCTGCTGCAGCTGCCGAGGGTGCCGAGGCGGTCATCACCATGCTGCCCGCGGGCAAGCATGTCGAACAGGTCTATGAGGACAGCGTGTTCGGTGCGGCGGACACCGGCGCGATCCTGATCGATTGCTCGACGATCGACGTCGCCACCGCGCGACGCGTCGCCGATGCGGCGCAGGCCAAGGGCCTCGCGGCAGTCGATGCGCCGGTCTCGGGGGGGATCGCGGCGGCTGCGGGCGGCACGCTCACTTTCATGGTCGGCGGCGACGCCGCGGCGTTCGAGCGGGCTGAGGTTTTCCTGTCGGCGATGGGCAAGGCGGTGATTCATGCCGGCGGCAACGGCGCGGGGCAGGCGTCGAAGATCTGCAACAACATGCTGCTCGGCGCGACCATGGTCGCAACCTGCGAGGCGCTGCTGCTCGCGCAGAAGCTGGGGCTCGATCCGCAGACCTTCTACGATATCGCCTCGGTCTCGTCGGGGGCGTGCTGGTCGCTCAACACCTATGCCCCGCTGCCGGGCATGGGTCCGCAGACTCCAGCCGACAACGGCTATCAGGGCGGGTTCGCCGCGGGGCTGATGCTCAAGGATCTGAAGCTTGCGATGGAGGCGGCGGAGAGCACGCACAGTGAGACGCCGATGGGCGCGCGCGCTGCTGAACTCTATACCAAGTTCGCCGATGCCGGGAATGCTGGCGTCGATTTCTCCGGCATCATCAAGATGCTGGACGGGAAGGTCTGAATTCCTTCCCCTCGTCATCCCGGCCTTGCGCCGGGATGACGGATCAGGCGGGAGTCACTTCGCCGGGCAGGTCGTGCCCGGGCCAGCATCCAGATCGAGGCAGCGACCGTCGATCTCGCCCGCCGGGATCGGCAGGCCGATGACGCCGGCCAGCGTCGGAAGGATGTCGACAGTTTCGACCGACATCGGCTGTTCGAATCCGGTCTGGCCCTTGCGCCAGAACAGGATCGGTACGCGACGGTCATAGTCCCAGAAGCTGCCATGCGTCGCGACCGCGCCGTTGGTGGGATCCGAGATCGGCGTGATCCGCGGCTTGAGCGCAACCACGAAATCGCCCGACCGTTCGGGGAAGTACGACGCGCGGGCGCGCTCGAGCATCGACCAGGTCTCGGGCGGGCCGCTCGGGCTGGGCGTCGCGAGTATCTCGGCGCGGGTATAGACGCCGGCGACCTGCGGGTTGGCACGATAGAGCGCGATCGCCTCGTGCGTTACCGCCTCGCGCTGCTTTTTCGGGAGCGAGGGGTCGACATAGATGTCGCCGAAATTGCCGCCCCACAGCAACTGACGATCACCGAGCTTGAGCTTTGCCGCGACCTTCTCGCCCATCGCCTTGGCGCCCATGCCGGGAGCGACGCGCGCCGCTTCGGGGATGCCGTGCAGGTTGTGGCGCTCGGGCAGGTCGTGCCCGCCATGATCGGCGGTCAGCACCACCTGATAATCGATCCCGGTCTTGTCGAGGATATCGAAGAACTTGCCGAGCGTACGGTCGAGATTGGCCATCTGCAGGCACATTTCGGTGCCTTCGGTGCCATAAGTATGGCCGACATAGTCGCTCGCCGAGGCGCCGACGATCAGCAGGTCGGTCGCGGCGCCTTCGCCCAGCTTCATCTCGGCGCGCAGGTCGGCGGCGATGCCGACCACCGCCATGTCGAACTCGGGCGAAGCGCGGAAGCGACGGCTGTCGCCCGCATCGCGCGCGAAACGCCCGGTGCCGACGGTCTTGCCCGCCCCGATCGGGATCGCGATGTCGCGCGACTGGCAGAAGGCCGGCAGCTCCATCGCGGGCTGCGCCTGCCCGATACGGGCCGCGGTGGAGGCGTTGCCCCGTGTGATCGCCTCCGGGATGGGGCGCCCGGCATAGCTCACGAACGCCTTGCCGCCCCACCACCAGACCTGGTCGGCCTTGTGGCCCGCCATCATGACGGCGGCGCGATCCTTGCCCGCGACCGCGGCGATGCGCGTGGCGGGGGTCGCGGCCTGCATCCGCTCGCCCAGTGTCGGCACCTTCAGATGGAGCGGCGAGACGGTGTAGTTCGAGGAATTACTGTCGGGAACGCTCTCGTCCTCCGCGCAATAGATCGTCTTGTCCTTGCGCGGCGTCTTGAGGTCGATCCAGTCGTTCGCGATGATGCCGGTGCGGGCAGGGCGGCTGCCGGTCAGGATCGTCGAATGGCCCGGGCAGGTCTCGGTCGCGGCATGGCTCTGATAGCCCGAGGGAAAGACCACGCCATTGGCGAGCCGCGCGAGGCCGCCGGTGAAATGCTGGCGATACTCGGCGAAGACGTCGGCCGAGAACTGATCGACCGAGATCGCGACGATCAGCTTGGGCGGACCGGCGGGCGCCGGCGGAGGAGCGGGCGGCGTTTCCTGCGCGTATGCGGGCGATGCGAGGAGCAGGGCGGCGGCGAACGAACGAAGCATCTTTCCTCCGGATGGCAAATCGAGCCGGGGGCGCTATGTTCCTTTCGCTCCCGCACGGCAAGGACTGGTGAATGCGCAAGTTGAGTTTCGCGTTGGTGACAGCGTTCGCTTGGGTGCTGGCCGTAATATTGCCCGCTGAGGCGCAGCAGGCTGGCCAGGACAACCTGACCGTCGAGTTGGTCGCCGAAACCGATAATCCGGCGCCTGGAGGCGAGGTGACGCTGGCCTTCGTCGCGAAGCCCGACGAGGGCTGGCACGGCTATTGGAAGAACCCCGGCGATGCCGGGCTCGACACCCGACTCGACTGGAAGCTGCCGCAGGGCGTGACTGCGGGCGAGCTGCGCTATCCGGTGCCGACGCGACTGATGGTCGCTGGGATCATGAACTATGTCTATAAGGGCAGCTACACCCAGCTGGTGACGCTCAAGGTTCCGGCCGGGCTGAAACCGGGTACCGCGCTGCCGATCACCGTGCGCGCCGACTACCTCGTCTGCACCGACGAGGTGTGCGTACCCGAGACCGAGAACCTGTCGATCAACCTGATTGTCGGCGACGGCGCGATTTCGGCAGAACGGCGGACGCGGTTCGACGAATGGCGCCGAGCCTTCCCCAAGCCGCTGGGAAGCGAAGGCCGGTTCACGGTTGCCGACGGCATTCTGCGGGTCGCGATCCCCTATCCGGCAAGCGCGCCGCTGGGTGCCGATGCCTATTTCTTCCTCTTGACGCTCGAGGCGATGAACTATTCCGCGCCGCAGAAGCTGACCCGTGACGGCGACAGCGTCGTGGTCGAGGTGAAGGCAGGGACGAAGACGCCGACAAAGCTCGAGGGCGTGCTGTCGGTTGGGTCGGGGCAGGGTTTCGCGCTAACGGCAGTGCCGGGCTCGGTCGCCGAGAGCCCGGCGGGCGGCGGCGCGATCGACTGGACTGCGGCGCTGGTCGCGCTGGGCGGGGCGTTGCTCGGCGGGCTGATCCTCAACATCATGCCCTGCGTCTTCCCGATCCTGAGCCTCAAGGCGCTGAGCCTGGCCAAGAGCGGGACGAGCGAGGGCCATGCCCGGGCGGAGGCACTGGCCTACACCGCCGGCGTGGTGCTGGTGGTGCTGGCGCTGGGCGGCGGGATGCTGGGCCTGCGCGCGGCAGGGGCGAGCGTCGGCTGGGCATTCCAGCTCACCGATGCGCGGGTGATCCTGTTCCTGCTGCTGCTGGTGCTGGGGATCGCGCTCAACCTCGCCGGACTGTTCGAGCTGATGACGCCGCGGTTCGCGGGCAAGCTGGCGGGTGGAGGATCGGGCGGCGCGTTCATGACCGGGGCGCTGGCCGCGTTTATCGCCACGCCGTGCACCGGGCCGTTCATGGGCGCGGCGCTGGGCGCGGCACTGGTGCTGCCCTGGTACGTCGCGTCGCTGATCTTCCTGGGTCTCGGGTTGGGATTGGCGCTGCCGTTCCTGCTGCTGGGATTCGTTCCGGCGCTGCGGCGGCTGCTGCCCAAGCCTGGCGCGTGGATGGACACTTTCCGCAAGATCCTGTCGATCCCGATGTTCCTCACCGCGATCGCGCTCGCCTGGGTGCTGGGCGGGCTCAAGGGCGTCAACGGCATGGCGGTGGGGCTGATCGTTGCGCTAGCGCTGGCGGTGGTGCTGTGGGCGCTCGGACGGCGGCAGGCGCGTGGCGCGGGCAATGGCGCGGCGTGGATTGCAGCAGCGGCGGTGACCGCGGCAGGGGTCTGGGCGGTCGCGATGATCGACAAGCCCGCCGCGGCAGCGGAAGCCAAGGCGGCGGGCGCCGAGCCCTTCAACGAGGCGCGTCTCGCCGCGCTTCGCGCCGAGGGGCGTCCAGTCTTCGCCTATTTCACCGCGGACTGGTGCGTGACCTGCAAGGTCAACGAGAAGACTGCGATCGAGACCGATCCGGTCAACAAGGCGTTCAGTGACAACAATGTCGCAGTGCTGGTCGGCGACTGGACCGACGGCGATCCGGCGCTGGGCCGCTTCATCGAGCGGCACAATCGCGCGGGCGTGCCGCTATACCTCTGGTATCCCAAGGGATCGAGCGAACCGAAGGTCTTGCCCCAGGTTCTGACGCAAGGCATGTTGTCGGCACTTCCGGGGGACGGCGAGTAACGCGAAACCAGGAGATAGGGTGATGAACAAGTTGATCCCGATTGGTGCGGCCATGCTTGCGGCATTGGCGATGCCCGTCGCGGCCGAGCAGGTGAACGGTCAGAAGGCGACCGATTTCAAGTTGACCGATGCCAATGGCAAGACGGTCCAGCTCTCTGACTTCAAGGGCAAGACGGTGGTTCTGGAGTGGAACAACCCGGGCTGTCCGTTCGTGCAACGCCACTATCAGGGCAATATGCAGAAGACCCAGGCCGCGGCGAAGGCCGGCGGCGTGGTTTGGCTGACGATCAATTCGGGCGCTCCGGGCAAACAGGGCCATGTCGATGGCGCGGGCGCGAAGAAATGGGTGGCCGAGCAGAAGGCAGTGCCTGCACATTATCTGCTCGATCCCAAGGGGATCGTCGGCAAGGGTTATGCTGCCAAGACGACGCCGCACATGTACATCATCGATGGACAGGGCGTGCTGCGGTATCAGGGCGGTATCGACGACAAGCCCGCCGCGCGGGTCGAAGAGATGGGGGCTGCGCGCAACCATGTCCTGGCCGCGCTGGGCGAGATGAAAGCAGGTAAGGCCGTTTCGGTGGCGAGCAGCCAGCCTTATGGCTGCTCGGTCAAATACGCCGAATGAGCCATTCGTTCCTGTTATAGGGGGCAGGAGCGACGAGAAGGCCGGGGGGAACCCCGGCCTTTTTTGTTGTCCGCGGCGGCTTCAACCTAGGTAGCAAAGTCCCTTGTGCGACGCAGCAAAGCGTTGCAGCATGGCGGCGCCGTCACGCCCGCAAATTGGGATCGGCACCGGGAGGCTGAATGGGGACAGGCCGCGCGTTCGATGAAATCTGGGGTCATGGCGGGCCGGATAACCCGCGAGCCGATTTCACCGCTCTTTCCGAGTGGATCGCGGAAACCCCCCAATCCGAATTGCATCGCCGCCAGCAATCCGCGGAAGCGACCTTTCGCCAGCTCGGTATCACCTTTGCCGTCTATGGCGACAGCGATGCGAGCGAACGCATCATCCCGTTCGATATCGTTCCGCGCATCTTCCTGCACGATGAATGGCAGCGGCTGAGCGAGGGGCTCGTCCAGCGGGTCGAGGCGATCAACGCGTTCCTGGAGGACATTTACGGCGAGCGCCGCATCCTGAGGGAAGGTGTGCTGCCTGAGGAGTTGATCCTCAAGAATCCGCAGTTCCGGCCCGAGGTCGCCGGCATTCGTCCGCCGCACGGCATTTGGGCGCATATTTGCGGGATCGACCTGGTGCGGACCGGGCCGGACGAATTCTGGGTGCTGGAGGACAACGCCCGCACCCCTTCGGGCGTTTCCTACATGCTCGAAAACCGCGAGGCGATGATCCGGCTGTGCCCCGAGCTGTTCCGCAGTTTTCGCGTCGCGGCAGTCGATAGCTACAGCGACATGCTGCGCGAGACGATGCGGTCGGTCGCGCCCCCGCGCGCCGGTTCGGGCGGCGTGCCGGTATGCGTGGTGCTGACGCCGGGGCATTTCAATTCGGCCTATTACGAGCACAGCTTTCTCGCTGACACGATGGGGGTCGAGCTGGTCGAAGCCGCTGACCTCGTGGTCGATGACGATGTGGTCTACATGCAGACGATCGCCGGGCGGGTGAAGGTGGACGTCATCTATCGCCGGATCGACGACGACTTCATCGATCCCCTGGTGTTCCGGCCGGATTCGCTGCTGGGCGTGCCGGGGCTCATTTCGGCCTATCGCGCGGGCAATGTGGCGCTGATCAATGCGCCCGGCAACGGAATCGCCGACGACAAGGCGATCTACAGCTACATGCCGGAGATCGTGAAATTCTACTCGGGCAGCGAGGCGAAGCTGCCCAATGTCGAGACCTGGCGCTGCCGCGAGCCCGAGGCGCTCAACTATGTGCTCGATCATCTGGGCGAGCTGGTGGTCAAGCTGGTCGACGGGTCGGGGGGCTATGGCATGCTGGTCGGGCCGACTGCGAGCAAGGCGGAGATCGAGGCGTTCCGCGGCGCGCTAAAGGCCGAGCCGCATCGCTATATCGCTCAGCCGACGTTGGCGCTCTCGACCGTGCCGACTGTCACCGAGACCGGGCTGGCGCCGCGGCATGTGGACTTCCGCCCGTTCGTGCTCACCGGATCGGATGGGGTGCGGGTGGTGCCGGGCGGCCTGACCCGTGTGGCGCTCAAGGAAGGATCGCTGGTGGTCAATTCCAGCCAGGGCGGCGGCACCAAAGACAGTTTCGTACTGCTGCCCGACGGGGATACGCAAAGCCAGACCCAGGTGCTTGGCTGATGCGGATGCTCTCACGCACCGCGGCGGCGCTCTACTGGCTCGGCCGTTATGTCGAGCGTGCCGACTTCACCGCGCGTCTGGTGGAGGCGACGGTGCGGCTCGACGCACTGTCGGCGCGCCCGGCGGGCGAGGCGGCCTGGGCCAGCGCGCTTAGCGTCACCTACAATGCCGAGGGGTTCGCCGCGACCGGGCAGACTGTCTCGCAGCAGCCGGTCGCGCGCTACCTGACGCTCGACACGACGCATCCGGGATCGATCGTGCGCTGTCTGGAGCAGGCGCGCAACAATGCGCGGGCGGTTCGGACGGCGCTGACGCGTGAGGCGTGGACCGCGATCAACCGGCTCTGGCTGCTCTTCGCCAATCGCTCCAGTCCCGGCGGGTCGGCGGCGACGCTCAACCTGGTCGAAGGGGTGATGGCCGAGGCGCGCGGGTTCGAGGGCGCGATCCACCGCATGATGCGCAACGAGGCGACGCTGCTGATTCAGCTCGGCGCTGCGATCGAGCGGGCGGACAACACTGCCCGGCTGCTCGACGTCAAATACCATCTTCTGCTGCCCGAGGGGGAGCGGGTGGGCGGCGTGGTCGATCGTGACCAGTGGACGACCATTCTCCAGACCGTGTCGGCGGTCACCGCCTATCGCTGGCTCTACTCCGATGGCCTCAAGCCGGTGAACGTCATCGACCTGCTCGTCTGTCACGCGGAGTTGCCGCGCAGTCTGGCGGCGTGCGTGGAGGAGGTCGTCGAACTGCTCAACGCACTCGCCAAGCGGACGGGGCTGCAGGGGGAGGCCGACCGGATGGCGCGCGGACGGATCGCCCGGATGCAGAAGACGCGCAGCCACGAGGTGCTGGTGAGCGGCCTGCACGAGTATCTCGAAGCGTTCATCCGCGAGAATGCGATGCTCGATGCTTCGATCGCGCGGCAGTTCAGGTTTATTTGAGGCTGGCATGCGTCTGGCGATCGAACATCACACGCAATACCGGTTCAGCGAACCGCAGTCGCGGCTGGTGCAGATGCTGCGGCTGACGCCAAGTGACACGATCGATCAGACAGTGCTGAGCTGGCGGGTCGATGTCGATTGCGATGTGCGGTTGCGTGACACCACCGACGGGTTCGGAAACAAGGTGACGATGCTCTATGCCGAAGGGCCGCTGGAGAGCATTGACGTGACCGTGGCGGGGCAGGTGCTGACGACCGAGTCCAACGGCCTGGTGCGCGGCAGCTACGAGCCGCTGCCCGAAGGGCTGTTCCTGCGCGAGACGGCACGGACCACCACTAGCGCGGCGCTGAGTGCATTTGCGGAGGAGTCGCGTGGAGCGTGCAGCGGCCCGCTCGATTGCCTCCATCGCTGGAACATCGCGCTGGCGCAGCGCTTCCCCGGCGTGCCTGATGTGCCCGATACTGGCCTTTCCGCAGCGCAGGCCTTTGCGAAGCAGCTTCCTAGCTCGCGTGATCTCGCCCATATCTTCATCGCGGGCGCGCGCGCGATCAGCGTGCCGGCGCGCTATGTGTCGGGGTACCGGCAAGGCGCCAACGACGCCTGCGCGCCGCATGGCTGGGCTGAGGCATGGGTGCCCGATCTCGGCTGGGTGGGGTTTGACCCGTCGGCAGGCATCAGCCCCGACGAGCGCTATGTGCGGGTCGCAATAGGGCTGGATGCGCCAGGTGCGGCGTCGATTGCCGGCTCAAGGCTGGGGCAGGGCGGCGAAGAGATGGACGTGGACCTGCACGTCGGCAGCCTCGGGAACGACGCCTAGGCGTCAGGCGAGTTCGCGCACCGGCATCGGTGTGCGCACCGCGATCTCTTCCTCGCTGAACGGACGCCAGCCATTGGGGCCGAGCACTTCCATCGGCTGGTAGCGCGTCTTGTACGCCATGCGCGCGCTGCCCTTCACCCAATAGCCGAGATAGACATAGGGCAGCCCTGCGGCACGGGCACGGATGATGTGATCCATGATGATGAGATTGCCGAGGCCCGGGCGGTCGGCATTGTCGGCGTCGAAGAAGCTGTAGATCATCGAGAGGCCGTCGGCCTGCTGATCGGTGATGCACGCGCCCACAAGCGCGCCCCCGCGCTCGGCGGGTTCGCGATACTCGATGACATAGGTGCCGACCGGCGACTGCTCGACCATGTCGGCATAGTCGCTCTCGTCCATTGCCGTCATGCCCCCGGTGGGGTGGCGGCTGGAAAGATAGCGGCGGAGCAGGTCGAACTGCTCCTCCGTCGCCCAGGGGCGGCAGGCGGTGACCTCCAGATCCGAATGGCGGCGGATAAGCTTGCGCTGGGTCGCGTTCGGCTTGAACTCGTCGGCGACCACACGGACCGAGAGGCAGGCGTTGCAGCCGACGCAGCTCGGCCGGTACGCGACCGACTGGCTGCGGCGGAAGCCGATACGGCCGAGCGCGTCGTTGAGCTCGCCGGCGTGAGGCCCCGAAAGCTCGGTGAAGATCTTCCGCTCCTGCCGGCCCGGAAGATACGGGCACGGCGAGGGGCTGGTTACGAAGAACCGTGGAAATCGGGTTAGTGCCGTCACCCTAGTCCGTCCCCCTGCCGATCGACGAAGCGTGTTGCGATGGCGCCATTATGAATCAGCCGATTCGTGATGAAAAGGCGATTCACCATGAAAGAGAGTTAACGGAAGTAAGGAGTTGTGGACGACGTCGGGAGCCATGCCGGGCGCATCTGCGACTGCTCTTACTGAGTTGATGAGTCACCGGAAAGAGTCGCGCGACTCGGTTCGTCGTGCGTGTGATTCAATTCGTCCACATCCTGTGGAAAACGTGGATAGTAACCATTGTGATTCAGGGTATCGACCCGGCCCGAACGGCGGGCGGGTTGTCTGGAATGGGCAGGGATCGGGCAGCCCGGCGTGCGCCAGACCGCGTTCAAGCAGCGCCGGCTAGCGCGCTGTCTGCTCTGTTCTGCCCCGATTTCTTCGCGCTGGGCCTGGCCCCTAGGCCAGTTCGATCAGCCGCACCTCATAGCCTGCTTCCTGAAGCGCTGAGATGAGGCGCTCCAGATGCGCGCGGTCGCGGGTCTCGCACTCGACATCGAGGCTGAGGCCCTTGGCGGGCAGGTTGGTGAAAATCCGCTGGTGCGACAGCTCAAGAATGTTGACCGTCTGCTCCTGGAAGATGCGGGCGACCTGATAGAGCGCACCGGGGCGGTCCTGCAGTCGGATGCGCAGCCGGGCGAGACGGCCCGAACGCGCGAGATCGCGCAACAGGACGTTGGCGAGCAGCCGTGTGTCGATGTTGCCGCCGGTCAGGATCACGCCGACGGTCTTGCCCCGGAACCGCTCGGGCTGGGTCATCAGCGCGGCGAGGCCGGCGGCGCCGGCGCCCTCGACCACGGTCTTCTCGATCTGAAGCAGCAGGCTGACCGCCTCCTCGAGGCTCCGCTCGCTGACCAGCATGATCTCGTCGACCAGCGCCTCGACGATCTGGGCGGTAAGGCCGCCCGGTTCCTTGACCGCGATCCCTTCGGCCAGCGTGTCGCCGCCGATCGGCTCGTGCGCGCCGGTGAAGCGATTGAACATCGACGGGAACAGCTCGGCTTGGACGCCGACCACCTCGATGGGTTTGTCGGCGGCCTTGGCGACGGTCAGCGCCCCGGAGATGAGGCCGCCGCCGCCGATCGGAACGATCAGCGTATCGATCGCGGGCGCATCGGCCAGCATCTCGAGGAAGACGGTGCCCTGTCCAGCGATGATGCGCGGATCGTCGAACGGATGGACGAAGGTGTAGCCGTTCGATGCCTCGAGCTGGCGGGCATGGGCATAGGCCTCGTCGAAGGTCTCGCCTTCGAGGATGATCGTGGCGCCGTGGCTCTCGGTCTGCATGACCTTCACCGTCGGGGTCGATTTGGGCATCACGATCGTCACCGGGATGCCGAGCCGGTTACCGTGATAGGCGAGGCCCTGCGCGTGATTGCCCGCCGAGGCCGCGATCACGCCCTTGGCGCGCGCGGCATCGTCGAGCTGGAGCAAAGTGTTGAGCGCGCCCCGTTCCTTGTACGCGGCGGTGAACTGGAGATTCTCGAACTTCAGATAGACGGTCGCGCCGGTCAGGTCCGACAGCGTCTTGCTGTGCAGCGTCGGGGTGTGGACCACCGCGCCCATAATCCGCGCCGCCGCCGCCTGAACGTCGGCGAGGGTGACGGGAAGGGGTTGCGCTGCGGTTGCTGCCTGAGTTGCCATGGGCGGGCCGTAGACCATCTGGCGCGACGGGGGAACACCGCCTATTCGAGGGCGCAACCAAGCGTGGCTTTTCAGTCAGTTCGTCCGGAGATCCCTGTGCGCCTTCCCGTTTCGCTTTCACTGGCCGCATCACTGCTGCTCGCCTCGCCCGCCTTTGCCGATGCGCTGGTCGAGAATGTCGATGGCATGACGCTGGACGAAAAGGGGGAGGTAGTGCGCTTTACCGGCATCGTCATCGCGCCGGACGGCAAGATCGTGAAACTGCTCAAGCGCGGCGAGAAGCGCCCCGAGCGACCCGACTGGAAGGAGGACCTGAAGGGCCGGACGGTCATTCCCGGGATGATCGACGGGCATGGCCATGTGATGGGACTGGGGTTCCGTGCGCTGGCGCTCGACCTCTCGGCGACGACCTCGCTAGCACAGGCGCAGGAGGCGATCCGCCGCTATGCGCTTGAGAATGCTGCGCGGCCCTGGCTTACCGGTGGCGGGTGGAACCAGGAAGCCTGGGCGCTGGGCCGCTTTCCCACTGCAGCCGAATTGGACGCCGCGACTGGTGACAAACCCGCCTGGTTCACCCGCGCGGACGGCCATGCCGGCTGGGCGAACAGTGCGGCGATGAAGGCCGCCGGGATCACGCCCGCGACCAAATCGCCTGCGGGTGGCCGGATCGAGCTGATCGCGGGCAAGCCGGGCGGCGTGTTCGTCGATGCGGCGATGGACCTGATCGAGAAGGCACTGCCCAAGCCTACGCCGCGTGACCGCAACGCCGCATTCCTCAAGGCGCAGGACCAGCTTCTGGCGCTTGGCGTCACTGCGAGCGCGGACATGGGCACCAGCCTGGACGACTGGCAGACCTTCCGCCGGATGGGCGATCTCGGCGCGCTCCGCATGCGGATCATGAGCTATGCGGCGGGCGTCGAGACGGCGCTGGTCACGGCGGGCACCGGTCCGACGCCTTGGCTGTACGGCGAGAAGCTGCGCATGGGCGGGATCAAGCTGATGGTCGACGGTGCGCTCGGTTCGCGGGGGGCGTGGCTCAAGGCACCCTATGCCGATGCGCCCGGCGTCACCGGCCTCCCGTTCCTGAGCGACGCGCAACTGCTCAACTCGATCAGCCGCGGCGCCATGGATCATTTCCAGATCGCGATCCATGCAATCGGCGACCGCGGCAATCAGCAGGTTCTTGATGCGATCGACGAGGTTGCGGACACGTTCAACGGCGACCGGCGCTGGCGGATCGAGCACGCGCAGATCGTCGATCCGGCCGATCTGCCGCGCTTCGCGAAGCATGGCATCATCGCGTCGATGCAGCCGGTTCACCAGACGAGCGACCGGACGATGGCCGAGGCGCGTCTGGGTCAGACCCGGTTGACGGGTGCCTATGCTTGGAGGTCGATGCTGGCGAACAATGTGCGGCTGGCGTTCGGATCGGACTATCCGGTCGAGAGCCCCAATCCGTTCGAGGGCTGGGCGGCCGGGTTCACCCGGCAGGACGCGCAGGGCCAGCCGTTCGGCGGATGGCGGCCCGAAGAGGCGGTGACCCGTGAACAGGCGTGGAAAGGCTTCACCATCGACGCGGCCTATGCCGGCTTCGGCGAGAAGCTGTTCGGCCATCTCGCGCCGGGAATGCTGGCCGACTTCATCGTGGTGGACCGCGATCCGCTGCTCTCGTCGCCGACCGAGCTGCGCGGGACAGTGGTGCTGGAAACTTGGGTGGGCGGACAGCGCGTGTACCGGCGCAGCGACGCAGCACGAGCAGGCGAGGGGCGCTAAGCCGGCGATCGGGCCGGGTTATTCCGCGCCGAACTTGACCCCCGGCTTCGGGCTGGGGCGCGGCGAGGGCCGCGGCGGGAGCGGTCCGCTGACGCCCTTTTCGCTGATCGACTTTGCCGCCGGGGTACTGGTCGGCGTCGCCTCTACCTGAGGCTTGTGCTTGTGCTGCATTCCGGAGTGAGGTGCCGTTTGCGCCAGCATGGCCACCAGTGCGGTGCCTGCGAACAACTTGAGCATATTGTTCCTCCCCAACACCGCTCCGGGTATATCTGTCGGAGCAGCAGCCGATACTGGCCATCGACCTAATTTACTTCACATGAACAGCGCGATTGCTTGTCGTGAAGCGGGAGGAAGGCAGCTAGGGCCCGGCGATCATTTCATTGAGCCGGCGAACGGTGTTCCAGTTCCGCACGGTGCCCGCGCCGAGGCGCCTTGTTGTCAGCCGGGTGCCTAGCCGCGAGCGTGTGGGATCTTGTGGGAAGTGCAGCCAGAGGTGGCCGTTCGCTAGCTTCATGCGCTCGCCCTGTGTCGCATAGGGGGCCAGCGCGGCGAGGGCGGTTTCGTCGAGTGGATTGCGCATGATGCGTATCGCGATGCGCGTACCGTCCGCTTCCTCAGCAAAGGGGTTAGCCGAGACGAGATCGCGCCACTGTGCAGCGCTTAGAACGATCGTGTCGATTTGCCTTCCGAAGCGCTGCGCGAAAGCGGTCTCGAGCCGTTCCTCGAGTTGACCGATCGTCGCGCCCTCGCTCTCGAACAGGGCGTTGCCCGTCGCGATCAGCGTTCGGGGGTTTCGTAGCCCGATGCTCTCCATCATCTCGCGCCAATCGGCCATCGCCAGCCGCCGGCCACTGCCGATGGTGATGCTGTGGAGGAGGGCGATGTGAGACGCCAAGGTTCAAGCTCCTGAAAAGAGATGGCCGCGGAGTCCGGTCGGACGCCGCGGCCATTTGCCCCTCTGCGTGAAATCTTGGGCTCAGGCGACCGCGCTGACCGGCGCCGCGACCTCTTCGGCGTCGCGCAGCACATAGCCGCGGCCCCACACCGTTTCGATATAGTTCTCGCCGTCGCATGCCATGCTGAGCTTCTTGCGCAGCTTGCAGATGAAGACGTCGATGATCTTGAGTTCGGGCTCGTCCATCCCGCCATAGAGATGGTTGAGGAACATTTCCTTGGTGAGCGTGGTGCCCTTGCGGAGCGAGAGCAGCTCAAGCATCGCATATTCCTTGCCGGTCAGGTGGACGCGGGCGCCATCGACCTCGACGGTCTTGGCATCCAGGTTCACCGCCAGCTTGCCGGTGCGGATGACCGACTGCGAATGGCCCTTCGAGCGGCGGACCACGGCGTGGATGCGCGCCACCAGTTCCTCGCGGTGGAACGGCTTGGTCACATAATCGTCCGCGCCGAAGCCGAACGAGCGCACCTTGCTGTCCATCTCGTTGATGCCCGACAGGATCAGCACCGGGGTCTGAACACGGGCGACGCGCAATTTCTTGAGCACGTCGTAACCATGCATATCCGGCAGATTGAGGTCGAGCAGGATGATGTCGTAGTCGTACAGCTTGCCGAGATCGAGGCCTTCCTCGCCCAGATCGGTGGTGTAGACATTGAAGCCCTCGGTCGAGAGCATGAGCTCGATCGCCTTGGCAGTCGTTGGCTCGTCTTCGATCAGCAGCACGCGCATTTGCGGGTTCCCCCTGTGCCGGTTGCGCAGCCCCCTGTGACCCGCAACGCGACTGATTCATTAACCTAAACAGGTCTGAAGGCAAAAGGTTAATTTTGTGCTAACCCGCAGGAATCCACGAGTCGCGGCGAATCTGCACGGTTCGATGTCGCGCCGGCTCCGGAGCAGGGAGGCGGCAGCGCGTGCGCTCGACGCGATAGATCGCGTACCGGACCGCCTATATCCCTAGTCTATAGGCTTCATCCATTTTTTGCGTTTGCTGCCCGAGAGCAGGCATGGTTAGTTTCGTCATTTCCGGGGTGGTCACGCGATAACGCGGGCCGGGACAATCAGGGGGTCAGTATGAAGATCAAAGCCGCGCTTCTCGTCACGGTTTGCGCGCTCGCGCACCCGGCTTTCGCGCAGGACACACAGGACCCTGCGGCCCCCTCCGCCCAGGAAGGCGAGGTGGTCGTCACGGGCACGCGCATCATCCGCGACGGATTCCAGGCGCCGACCCCGCTGACCGTGCTGACGCGCCAGGACATCGAGAATACGTCGCCGACCAACAATATCGCCGACTTCGTCAACCAACTGCCGCAGCTCGCCGGTTCGACCAAGCCCGCCAACTCGCGCCTCAACCTGTCGAACGGTTCGGCGGGTATCAACGCGCTGAGCCTGCGCAACCTGGGCGAAGGGCGTACGCTGGTCCTGCTCGACGGCCGCCGCTCGGTAGGCTCGACGATCTTCGGTTGGGTGGACATCAACACGATCCCGCAAGGGCTGGTTGACCGGGTGGAAGTGGTGACCGGCGGCGCTTCGGCGGCCTATGGTTCGGACGCCGTCGGTGGCGTTGTCAACTTCGTGCTCAACAAGAAGCTCGAAGGGTTGCGCGTCAACGGCGAGGCCGGCGTCACCACCTATGGCGACGGCTTCAACTATTCGGGTAGTGTTTCAGGCGGCACGTCGTTCGCGGGCGGGCGTGGCCATGTGCTGTTCAACGCCGAGATCGCGCACCAGGACGGCATCTTCGAAATCGATCCGATCGATCGCAAGTGGAACCACACCGGCTATGTCCGGGTAGAGAATCCGGCTTGGAGCGCCAATGCGACGGTTCCGCGCTACATCACGACGCTCCGGAACGTCGGTGCCTCGAACTCGACCCCCGGGGGCCTGATCACCAGCACCGCGCTGCGCGGCCTGTACTTCGGCCAGGGCGGGTCGGTGAACACCTTCGACTATGGTACGTTCCAGTTCCCTGCACTCGGCGGCGCCTCTGCCCCGTCCGTGGTCCAGAACGGATCCTGGCAAGTCAATGATTCCGGCCGCCGAATCGGTCTGATGCCGAAAGACGATCGCTGGGGCGTGTTCGGCCGGCTGAGCTATGAGATTCTCGACGGCGTCGAGATGTTCTTCGAGGGTTCGTACAACCGCCAGAAGGTGATGTTCAACGCGGGTCCGAACCTGTCGACCGGCATCACCTACAACACCACAGGCTGCACCACCGTGCCGGTGCCTGTCACCTGCAACGCCTTCGCGCTGCAAACTCTCGGCGCCGCGCGCCTGGCCGGCGTCAGCAGCTTCACGCTGGCGACGACCGCCGCCGACCTGCCGTTCCGCGCCATCGACAACGAGCGCAAGGTCCAGCGCTACGTCCTTGGCCTCGAAGGCACTTTCGAGGCCTTCGGCAAGACCGCGCGCTGGGATTTCTATGGTCAGTATGGCCGCTCCGACGTGCGCGAGCAGCTGCGCAACATCATGCACACCGCACGCATGAGTGCCGCCACCGCTGCGGCGTTCGCGCCGGCCGGAAATGCGCGCGGCTATGCGGTCGGATCGATCCAGTGCCTTATCAACGTCAACACCATCACAACCGACGACGATCCCAACTGTGTGCCGCTCAACCGCCTCGGCATCGGCGTCGCGAACCCGGCGGCGATCGACTATGTGCTCGGCGATCCGTATCGCGACCAGACGCTGGAGCAGATCGTTGTCGGCACCAACTGGGCGTTCACGCCGTTCGCGACCTGGGCTGGCGATGTCAGCATCTCGGTCGGCGGCGAGTATCGAGAGGAGAAGATTCGCGGCGACGTGCCGACCGAGTTCCGCCCGGTCATCAATCCCAACGGAACCACCAGCAATGCGTGGTCGGTCGGCAACTATCTGCCCTTCCGCGGCAAGTATCAGGTGAAGGAAGCCTATCTTGAGACCGTCGTGCCGCTTGGCTTCGGTCTCGAGTTCAACGGTGCGGTGCGCGGCACCGATTATTCGAATGCCGGCTACGTCACCACCTGGAAGCTGGGTGCGACCTGGCAGCCGATCGAGGACATCCGTATCCGCGTGACGCGGTCGCGCGACATCCGCGCGCCCAACCTCAACGAGCTGTATCAGGCCGGCACCGCCAACAGCGACTCGGTCGCGAATCCGATCTACACCCAGGACGGGGCGAACGGCCCGCAGCGCTACGGGTATTCGGGCCTGACTACGGGCAACCCGAACCTGAAGCCGGAAGTCGCCAATTCCTGGAATATCGGCGCCGTGCTGTCGCCGCGCTTCCTGCCCGGCTTCACCGTGTCGGCGGACTATTTCCGCATCGACCTGGAAGGCGCGATCGACTCGATCACGGCGCAGGAAGTCGTCAACCGCTGCTACGCGGACAAGGTTCAGGAATATTGTGGTGCGATCACCACCGATCCGGCGCGGTCGCAGCCCGGAGCGCCCTATCTGCTGATCCGTACGCAGCCATTCAACTATGTCCGCCGGCTGGTTCGGGGCATCGACTTCGACGCCGCCTATCGCATCCCGTTGGGCGAGGGGCGGGTCACGCTGCGCGGCGTCGCCACGCGTTACATCGAGAATCTGGCGGTGACGGGCGTGGCAGGTTCGGCACCGGTCAACACCGTCGGCGCCAATGGCGGACAGGCCAGCACGCCGACCTGGATCTTCCGCGGCAGCATCAACTATGAGACGCCGACCTTCTCGGCGACCTTCACCGGCCGCGGGGTCAGCTCGGGCAAATATGTCGCGAACGGCATCGAATGCACGACCGGTTGCCCGGTATCGACGACGAACTTCCCGACCTATGACAACAATCGCGTATCGGGGCTGTTCTATGCCGATCTCAACCTGACGCAAAAGGTCAAGGCGGGCGGTGCGGAGGCAGAGGTGTTCTTCAACGTGACCAACCTGTTCAACCGCTGGCCGCTGCTGGTTCCGGAGACTGGCAACGCGTCGAACAGCACCTATTCGGACATGCTGGGCCGCCAGTTCCGTATCGGTTTCCGTTACAAGCTCTGAACGTTCGTCTCTGAAGCAAGGCCGGTCCGCGGAGGCGCGGGCCGGCCTTTTTCTTTGCGCGGAAGGTCAGGCGCGCTTCGCCGCCCGCGCTGCAGTTTCCTTGACGCAGATGTTGCGGAAGCGGTGCGAGAGATAGTCGATCACCAGCTCCACGCGCGCCGGGCGCAGCGTGCTGGGCGGGGTGAGGAGATGGAGCGCGATGTTCATCGGCGACCAGCCGGTGAGGAGCTCGACCAGATTGCCCTTCTCCAGCTCCTCGTCGATGATGAAGCCGGGGAGGCGGGCGATGCCGAGCCCGGCGCGGAGCGCCGGGAGCATCGCGTCGCCATTGTCGGTGATCAGCGGACCGGCGGGGCGCACCGCCGCTTCCTCGCCATCAGCCTTGCGGAAATGCCAGGCGCCGATCACGTTGGCGTAGAGAAAGCAGGCATGATGGGCGAGATCTGCCGGGTGCTTGGGTGTGCCGTGCTTTTCGAGATAGCTTGGCGCCGCGACGACGCGCGCGGTGATCGGAGCGAGGCGGCGGGCGCGCAGCGAGCTGTCCGGCAGATCGGCGATGCGCAGCGCGATGTCGAACCCGTCGGCCACGATATCGACCCGTGCATCGGACAGGCGCAGGTCGATCTCGATCCCGGGATGCTCGGCGAGCAGATCGGCGATCGCATCGGCGACGAAGCGGATGCCGAAGGTGATCGGCGCCGCGATGCGGACGAGGCCGGAAGGCGCCTTGGCCGCGTCGAGCGCGGCTTCTTCTGCCTGCTGCGCTTCGGCGAGGATGCGGCCGGCGCGCTCGGCAAGCGCATTGCCGCTGTCGGTTAGGGTCAGGCGGCGCGAAGTGCGATGGAACAGCGCGGTGCCGAGCTGCGCCTCGAGCCGGGCGATCGCCTTGGACACGGTCGCCTTGGAGACGCCGATCGCCTCCGCGGCGCCGCTGAACGAGCGGTGCTCGACCACGCAGGCGAAGATCGCCCAGGCCTCAAAATCGGGTAGCCGCAAGGTGAATCTCCGCTAGATTCTTGAAACGATCAGTTTCAGACGTTTCCATTTACGCACTGATCGCAGAGCCTATCTTGGGCGTCAACCAAGGAGGCACACATGATCGAGAAGCGCTCGTTCGACAGCCTGGGCCATGCCGATCATGGGTGGCTCAATGCTCGCCATCACTTCAGCTTTGCCAATTACTACGACCCCGACCGGATGGGCTGGGGCGCGATCCGCGTGTGGAACGACGACGAGATCGCGCCCAACAGCGGCTTTCCGCCGCACCCGCACAAGGACATGGAGATCATCACCTATGTCCGGAAGGGGGCGATCACGCATCAGGACTCGATGGGCAACAAGGGCAAGACCGGTGCTGGCGACGTCCAGGTGATGAGCGCGGGCACCGGCGTCCGGCACGCGGAATACAACCTAGAGCCGGAAACCACGACGCTGTTCCAGATCTGGATCATGCCGCGGGCCAATGGCGGCGCGCCGAGCTGGGGGGCCAAGCCGTTCCCCAAGGGCGAGCGCTCGGGCAAGTTCGTGACGCTCGCATCGGGCTTCGAGGAAGACACCGATGCGCTGCCGATCCGCGCCGACGCCCGGGTGCTGGGTGCGACGATCAAGGCGGGCGAGAGCCTGACGCACACCGTCGGCGAGGGGCGCTACGCCTATCTCGTGCCCGCGGTGGGCAAGATCGAGATCGACGGCAACCCCTTCGACGCGCGTGACGGCGCAGCGCTTACCGGCGGGCAGACCGTGACGATCAAGGCGATCGAAGACGCCGAGATCGTTCTGGTCGACGCCGACTGACAAGACCTCCCCCCGGAGCGGTCCGCGACCTCCCCCTCCCAAGGCGGGCCGCTCCACCCCCTTTTCATCAGGAGACATGCAATGGCCAAGGTTCTGGTCCTCTATTACTCGTCCTACGGACATATCGAGCAGATGGCGGAGGCCGTCGCCGAAGGCGCCCGCGGCGCGGGTGCGCAGGTGGACATCCTGCGCGTGCCCGAGACCGCGCCCGAGGCGGTGGTCAAGGCTGCGCACTTCAAGACGGACAGCGCGCACCCGGTGATTGCCGGCCCCGACGTGCTCAAGGACTATGACGCGATCATCGTCGGCACGCCGACCCGCTTCGGGCGGATGACGAGCCAGATGGCGAGCTTCTGGGACACCGCGGGCGGTCTGTGGGCGTCGGGCGCGCTGCACGGCAAGGTGGGCGGTGCCTTCACCTCCAGCGCGACGCAGCATGGCGGCAACGAGACGACCCTGTTCAACATCATCACCAACCTGCTGCATTTCGGCCTGACCATCGTCGGCCTCGACTATGGGCATACCGACCAGATGAAGGTCGATGAGGTTCTGGGCGGCGCGCCCTATGGCGCGACCACGGTGGCGGCCGGCGACGGCAGCCGCCAGCCGAGCGCGATCGACCTCAACGGCGCGCGCTATCAGGGCCGCCGCATCGCCGAAGTCGCGGCGAAGCTGGCCGCCTGAGACCGGTCATGGCGCGCCAGCCCGCCTTGTTCGTATCGCACGGCTCGCCGATGATCATGTTCGAGCCCAGCCCGGCGCGGGAATTCCTCGCCGGGCTGGCCGGGCAGGTCGCGCGGCCCGACGCGATCGTGATGGTTTCCGCGCATCACGACATGGCGGAGGCGGTGGTGACGTCGGTCGAGGCACCGGCGACGATCCACGATTTCGGCGGCTTTCCACAGAAGCTGTTCGCCCTGCGCTATCCGGCCAAGGGCGATCCGGCACTGGCGGCGGAGGTCGCGGCGCTGGTGGAGGGGACAGGGATTCCCGCCTTTCTCGACCCCAAGCGCGGGCTCGACCATGGTGCATGGGTGCCGCTGATGCTGGCATGGCCGGACGCCGACGTGCCCGTGGTGCAGCTGTCGATCAGCAGCGCCCATGCGCCCGAATGGCATTACCGCATCGGGCAGGCGCTGGCGCCGCTGCGCGACCGCAACGTGCTTGTCATCGGATCGGGCAGCCTGACGCACAATCTGCGCGCGATCTTTGTCGAAGGGCGCGATCACGACGCGGCGGTGCCCGAATGGGTGTCGGCGTTCGCGGACTGGGTGAAGGCGCGGATCGACGCAGGCGACGCCGATGCGGTGCTGAATGCGGTCGAACGCGCGCCCTTCGGCAAGCAGAACCACCCGACGATGGACCATATCCTGCCGCTGTTCACCGCGATGGGCGCGGGCGGGATTCCGGGTGAGCGGCTGCATCACAGCTACACCTATGGGGTGCTGGCGATGGACGCTTATCAGTTCGGGTAGCAAAGTCGGTTCCGGTCCGGAGCAAATTCACCAATTCGCAAGTACAGCCTCTCTAGCGCTCGCTGGGTAACGTCATTCAGGCGGGAGCTGTCGATTGATCGGGGCGAAGATTCGTCCGCAGCGCAAGTTGCGGAATGGGGGCAATGCAGCCCCGCATCCGGCGCAGGGTGAACTGCTCGCCTCGATCGAAGGGCTGCGGACCAACTGGTTCTGGTCCACCGATGGGGAAGGCCGGCTCTCATATATCAGCGATTGGGTAGCGGACGAGTTTGCGATTGCCGGTCAGGGGATCGCGGGCAGCGAGCTCACCGCGGTATTCAGGATCGAGAGCGACGCGGCCGAGACGTCCGGGCCGATCGGCTTCCTGCTCGCGAAGCAGAAGCCCTTTCGCGGCGTCAACATGCGCTGCACCCACGACCCGCAGGAGCGGATATGGACGATGTCCGGCAGTCCGCAATTCGATCACGCGGGGAACTTCACGGGCTTCCAGGGAATCGGCGCGGATATCACCGCAGTGCAGGAATCGGCCGAGGCGATCTCGCGTCTGGCCAGCCACGACGCGCTGACCGGCCTGCGCAACCGGCGCGGCATCTCCGCCCTGGTCGAGCAGGCGTTGCTGGCATCGATGCGGTCCGACCGGTCCTTCGCGATTCTGCTGGTCGATCTCGACCGGTTCAAACTGGTCAACGACACGCTCGGTCACCCGGCGGGCGATCAGTTGCTGACGCAGGTCGCTGCGCGGCTGAGCCGGGTGCTGAACCATGAAGATTGCGTGGGCCGGATCGGCGGCGACGAGTTTCAGATCGTGCTTAGCGTTCCTGCCGATCGCAACGCGCTGGCGGCGCTGGCCGAAGATATCATCCGCACCGTGTCGCAGCCCTATTTCATCAACGGTAGCCGCTGCGTGATCGGTGCGTCGATCGGCATCGTTCTGGGGCCGCATGACGGCGACATGGCCGAAGATCTGATCCGCAACGCCGATCTGGCGCTCTATGCCGCCAAGGACGCCGGACGGGGCTGCTACCGCTTTTTCGCGCGCGACATGCTGGAGGCGGCGGAAGACCGGCGATTGCTGGAACAGGACCTGCTCGACGCACTCGACCGCGGCGAGCTGGAGGTCAACTATCAGCCGCTGGTGAATGCGAAGACCAATGTGATTGCCGGGTTCGAGGCGCTGCTGCGCTGGAACCACCCCGATCGCGGACGCATCTCGCCCGCGCTGTTCATCCCGATTGCCGAGGAAACCAGCCTGATCGCACGGCTGGGCGAATGGACGATGCGGCAGGCCTGTGTCGATGCCGCGACCTGGCCGGGCGATCTGCGCGTTGCGGTGAACGTTTCGCCGATCCAGTTCGCCAATCCGAGCTTGCCTCAGGTCGTGCTCAGCGCGCTCGCGCATTCCGGGTTGAACCCCGAGCGGCTCGAGCTCGAGATCACCGAAAGCGTGTTCATCGACGGTGGCGCCGAAGCGGAGGCCACCTTTGCCACGCTCAAGAAGATCGGCGTGCGGCTGGCGCTGGACGATTTCGGCACCGGCTATTCCTCGCTCGGCTATCTGCGGTCCGCGCCGTTCGACAAGATCAAGATCGATCAGAGTTTCGTGCGCCTGGTCGCCGATCCCGCGTCGCGCAACAATGGGATCATCACTGCTATCGTTGCGCTGGCCCGCACGCTGGGGATGGAGACCACGGCGGAGGGTGTGGAATCGCTCGACCAGCTCGAAGCGCTCCGCGCGCTCGATGTCGGGCTGATCCAGGGCTATCTCTACAGCCTGCCGGTCTCGGCAGCAGCGGCAATGGAGATGGTGGCGGAAGCGCAGCCGGCGATCCAGCCGATCGGCCCCGCCAAGCAGCGGGGCAGTCGCGTCGCGACCTTCCGCCGCATCGGCGCGGTGCATGGCGACCATTATTACCCGGTGATCCTGCGCAATCTGTCCAGGACGGGTGCGCTGATCGAGGGGCTGGTCGACGTGCCGGTGGGCACGCGCTTCGTGATCGATTTCGGCGAACGCCAATGGACGGTGGCGACCGTGCGCCGCTCGCGCGGCACGCATCAGGGTGTCGAGTTCGACGAACCATTGGTGAGTGACGGGCAGGGCGGCTATCGGACGCGCTATCGCGTATCGTCGATGATGCTTGCGCAACTCGGCCTGTCGCTCGACCGTTCGGCAGAGCGCGGCTGCGAGCGGCCCATGGTCCAGTCGGCGCGGCAGGCGCTGCCGGTGTTCCAAACCTCGCTCCGCTAGTTCTGCCATTGCGCGCGGACGCGGCAACGCCCAAAGCGGTGGCATGATCCAGGACCATGTTCTCTTCATCGACGGAGAGGCAATCATCATCGACAAGCCCGCCGGGTTGCCCGTCGATCCGCCGCGTGACGGATCGATCAGCCTGGAGAATTACCTGGGCAATTTGACCTTCGGCTTCCAGCGCTGGCCGACGCCGGTGCACCGGCTGGACCGCGACACCAGCGGGTGCCTGTTGCTTGCGCGCAATCCCAAGGCGCATGCCCGTTTCCAGCAAGCGTTCGAGGCGGGCGCGGTGACCAAACGCTATCTGGCGGTGATCGACGGCGTGCCCGAGGAGCCGTCGGGGCTGATCGAGCTGCCGCTGATCAAGGTATCGAGCGCCGAGCGCGGCTGGCGGATGACGGGCGATCCGAAAGGCAAGGCGGCGCGGACGCGCTGGCGGGTGCTGGATTCGAAGGACGGCCGGGCGTTCGTCGCCTTCTATCCCGAGACCGGACGCACGCATCAGATCCGTGTCCATGCCGCCGAAGGCTTGGGCATCCCGATCACCGGCGACCCGGTCTATGGCGTCGCGGGCGGACGGACGATGATGCTCCACGCCGCGCAGCTCACCGTGCCGCGGCCGGGCAAGCCCGATGTCCATGCCGAGGCGCCGACGCCCGAACGTTTCAAGGCGATGGGGTTCGGCGGGTTCGCGCAGGCCGATGACGCCGCCTGAATTCCCCGAGGCCGCGGTGGTCGAGGAGAAGTTCCTCGCCGCATCCGGCCCGGGTGGTCAGAATGTCAACAAGGTCGCGACCGCGGTGCAGCTGCGCATCGACGTGTTCCGGCTCGGCCTGCCGCCATGGGCCTATGCCAAGCTCAAGGAGCTGGCTGGAAGCCGCATGACCGCGAGCGGCGAACTGGTGGTGACTGCGCGGAAATTCCGCACGCAGGAAGCGAACCGGCAGGACGCCCGCGCCCGCATCGTCGAGCTGCTGGTCAGGGCGCATGAGCGCGACGCGCGCCGGATCAAGACCAAGCCAAGCAAGGCGGCCAGGGCACGGCGGGTGGACGAAAAGAAGGGCCGGTCAGCGATCAAGGCGGGTCGCGGCAAGGTGCGCGTCGAATGACGGACCGGGTCGAAGCGGTGCTGGCGGCGCTGGAAGCCGAGGGGCTGGAAAAGACCCGCACCGAGATGGGACCGCGCTACGGGATCGTCACCGCCGACCGCGTGTTCGGAGTGCCGATGGCGCGAATCCAGGCGATCGCCAAACCGCTGGGCAAGGACAATGATCTGGCCGCGGCGATGTGGGCCACGCGGGTCTATGAGGGGCGGATGATCGCCTTCCTGATCGACGATCCGGCGATGGTGACCCACGCGCAGATGGATGCGTGGCGCGCGCAGTTCGATAATTGGGCGGTGACCGATACCGCCTGTTTCAAGCTGTTCGACAAGGTCGAGGGCGCAGCGGCGCTGGTCGAGCCATGGACTCAGCTCAACGACGAGATGGGGCGGCGCGCGGGGTTTGCGCTGCTCGCCTGCCTGGCGTTGCATCGCCGGCCGGCGGATTATCTGCATGGCCTCGCGCTCATCGAAGGCGCGGCCGAGGACGATCGCAATTTCGTGAAGAAGGGGGCCAATTGGGCGTTGCGCGCGATCGGCGGCAAGAAGGATCCGGCGCTGCGCGCGGCGGCCCGCGCACTGGCGACGAAGCTCGCGGTATCGACCGACCGGACCGCGCGCTGGAACGGCAAGGACGCGTTGCGCGCCTTCGCCAAGGCCGACGCGAAGAACGCGGCAGCGAGCTGACCCCTTGCGTGCGGTGGTGCGACAGGCCACCTGCGTCGCCATGTACAGTTTCGACATCGCGGCCGGATCGAAGGCCGAGCTTTACCGCGACCTGCTGGCCGCGCTCGACGCGCTGACTGCGGGGGAGGACGATGCGATCGCCAATATGGCGAATGCGGCGTCGCTGATCTGGCAATATCTGCCCGACCTCAACTGGGCCGGCTTCTACCGCAATGTCGGCGATGAGTTGGTGCTCGGGCCATTCCAGGGCAAGGCGGCGTGCATCCGCATCCCGTTCGGCAAGGGCGTGTGCGGTGCCGCGGCGGCGAGCGGCGAGACCCAGTTGATCGAGGACGTCCACGCCTTTCCCGGCCACATCGCCTGCGACGCGGCAAGCAACGCCGAACTGGTCGTACCGATTTCGCACCAGGGCCGGCTGATCGGCGTTCTTGATCTCGACAGCCCGTCACGTGGCCGGTTCGACGCCGAAGACGCCGCGGGATGCGAGGCGCTGGCGGCGCTGCTGGCGCCGCGGATCGCGGGTTAACGGCCGAGTCGCCTGTTCCGGATTGGCACGGCTTTCGCGCGATCCGGTGGAGTCATGGTTAAGTCATTGGCCCGATTTGGGACTTGGCCGGATGCGGGGTGACTTGGAGCGGCCGTAACGAAGGTGTTAAGAAAAGGTGAAGATTCGCGTCTTCGCCTGAGCTTGGCGCGATTCCAACGAGGAGTTGCCGCCCATGCGTACCGCCACCCTGATCGTCGCAGCCGTCAGCGGCCTGGCGCTCGCCGCGCCCGCGGAGGCGCAGCAGACCCGGGGTGCCAACTATCCCGCGCCCGCCGCAATGGTGCCGGCCGCGCCGGTAACGGTGGTGCCCGCAACGGCGGTGCCGGCCGCCCATGCACCACAACGCCCCAACTGGCGGCCGGGAACGCCGCGGCCGGGTGGCTGGCAACCGGCGCGGCCGCCCCAGGGCGGGTGGAAACCGGGCCATCCGCGCCCCGGTAGCTGGACTCCGGGCACGCCGCGGCCGGGCAATTGGCAGCCGGCGCGCCCCGGGCGCTGGGGGCAGCGGATCGACGGGCGCTGGTACGCCGGATGGCGCGCGCCGGGCGGGTGGGGTGCCTATCGCCGGCCGGTCCGCGGCTGGACGCTGCCCAGCTACTGGATCGGCGTGGGTTTCTGGATCAACGACTGGTCGAGCTGGGGGCTCAGCCGCCCGGCGGCGGGCTATGACTGGGTCCGCTATTATGACGATGCGGTGCTGATCGACCGCCGCGGCAAGGTGTGGGATTCGGTGAGCGGCCTCGACTGGGACCGCGACGGTCATGGCTATGACTATGACGACGATGACGGCTACTATGCCGATCGCGACCGCGATGACCGCGATGACCGCGAACGTGGCGCCGATTACGATGCGCCCGGCTATGACGAACGCGATTATGATCGCGATGCGCGCCATGGCGACCGGTACGCGTATCGCGGAGAACATGGCTATCGCGGCTATGCGCGGCGGCCGATGGTGTGCGTCGCGAACTGCTATGGCGGATACTATTCCGCACCGGCGTCGACGACGGTGGTGATCCAGTCGGCCCCGGTCGTGACCACCACGACGACCGTGACCGAGGAATATGTGACCTATGGCGCGCGCAAGGTCGTGCGCCGCGCTCCGACCAAGAAACTCTATCGCGCGCCGGTGAAAAGCAAGAACTGCTATTGCCGTTGAGGCGCTACCCGCCGCTGCCGTTCCATGGGGGGAGACGGCGGCGGCGGGCTCCTGGTTTCAACGCGGCGGGCGCGTTCCGAAGGTAACGATGCTCTCGCTGCCATCCGCGGCGACGGACGCTACGCCGACGAAGTGATCATCGACCGGGACGTCCTTGAGCACGGTTTCGGTCAGGCCCGCCACGCCGCGCACATCGGTCCAGTCCTGCTTGTCGTTGCGGCGCCAGTAGACGCGATAGCCCTTTGCGCCCGCGACCGGGCTCCACTTCACCTTGATGTCGTGCGAGAGCGCCCCGTCGAGCACCACGGATGACGGCGCGTCGGGCGCGTTGGCGAGGCGGCGGATCGTCGCGACGTTGAGCGCGGTGACCTTCGCCAGATAGGGAAAGTCCATCTTGTCGACCGTGTCGCCATAGACGCGGCCATTCTCGGTACGCAGATCCTGATGCTGCTGGTCGTAATGCTCGGCGCCGACCGAGAAGCGGACGGCAGGATAGCCGAGCCGCAGGAAGGGCTCGTGATCGCCGCCGCGTCCGAACCGATCGGGACGGCGGACGATGAAAGCGTCGAGCGCGTCGGGCGAGCCCTTCCGCAGCCCATCGGCGACCTTGTCGATCGCCTTGGCGAGCGCACGGCTCGGGCCGTCATCCTCGCCGCCATCGCCGCGGCGGCGCAGTTGCTCCTCGATCGTCTCCGACGCGCGGATACCTTCAGAGAAGACACGAACCCGGTCGGCGACGCGGACACCGTTCTGGCCCATCGTCCCGCCGACAATGTCGTTGTTGAGCACGGCGATCACCGTCCAGCCGCGCTCCTTCGCGGTTTCGGCCAGCAGCGTGCCGCCCCACAGCCCCTGTTCCTCGCCCGACAGCGCGGCGTAGATGATCGTCGCGCGGTGCTTCTGCTTGGAGAGGATGCGCGCCGCCTCGATCACCAGGGCGACGCCCGATGCGTCGTCATTGGCGCCGGGGGCGTCGGCGGTGAAGTTGAGCGGATCCGACACACGGCTGTCGATATGCCCCTGCACGATCACCACGCGCTTGGGGTCCTCGCCGGCTTGGAAGCCGAGGACGTTGACCACCTCGACCCCATTGGGTGCGCGCGGGCCGGTGAAGGTGCGGGCGATGTTGGCGACTTCGATGCACTGGCAGGCTTCGCCGATGCGGTTGAGCTCGTCCGCTGCCCATTTGCGCGCGGCGCCGATGCCGCGGACGGGATCGGTGGCGGAGGAAAGGGTGTGGCGCGTGCCGAAACTCACCAGCTTCTCGACGTCCGCTTTCAGACGTTCTGGGCTGGGAGATTCCTGTGCGGCGGCGGGGGCTGCGAGGAGCAGCGCGAGGAAGGGGAGGGTTCGCATGAGACTCAGCTTAGCCGGTCGATCGCATCGCGGTCGAGGCTGCCGGGGATCAGCATCAGCGGGACGGGAAGGGCGGCCATGTCACTGCCGGTAAAATGGCTGACCAGCGCCCCCGGCTTGCCGCCCACCGCCACGCCGAGCACGAGCGCGGCGATCTCGGGGTTGGCGTCCATCAACTCGCGGATGATCTTTGGCCCGTCGCCTTCGCGGACGGTGATGGTGGGCTTCAGCCCCGATTCCTGGATCAGGGTTCCGGCCGCGCCCGCAACCAGTGCTTCGGCGCGCTGACGGGCTTCTTCCTCGATCGTCGCCATCACGCCGCCCCACTGGACGAAATCGGGTTTGGGAATCAGGGAGAGAATCTCGACTCCGCCGCCGGTCTTGACCGCGCGGCGCGCGGCGAAGCGCAGGGCAATCTGCGCTTCAGGGCTTTCATCGATCACCACAAGATAGGTACGCATGAAACCATCCCCTCCCGTTTCCCCTTGGTGGTGACGCGGGAAGGGCCGGAGCGCAAGAGGTTGACGGGTGCGGGAGGCTTGACCCGCGCCGTTCATCGCGCAAGGGAGGGCCAAACCACCACCCTGCGACAGGATCCTCCCCGCCCATGTCGATCGACATCAAGATGCCGGCCCTTTCCCCGACGATGGAGGAGGGCACTCTCGCCAAATGGCTGGTGAAGGAGGGCGATACCGTCAAGGCCGGCGATCTGATGGCCGAGATCGAGACCGACAAGGCGACGATGGAGTTCGAAGCGGTGGATGAGGGCGTGATCGCCAAGATCCTGATCGCCGAGGGCACCGATGGCGTGAAGGTCGGCACCGTGATCGCGGTGCTGGCGGGTGAGGGCGAGGACGTCTCCGCGGCAGCCGCTGCACCCAAGGCCGAGGCGCCCAAAGCCGCCGAAGCGCCGAAGGAAGAAGCGAAGGCTGCTCCTGCCGCTGCGCCGGCTCCCGTGGCTGCTCCTGCGGCGGCGAGCGGTGACCGCGTCAAGGCCAGTCCGCTGGCGCGCCGTATCGCGGCCGAGAAGGGTGTCGAGCTGGGCAGCGTGAGCGGTTCGGGCCCGAATGGCCGCATCGTCAAGGCGGACGTCGAGGGCGCCAAGCCCGGCGCCGCGCCCGCCGCTGCTGCACCGGCGGCTCCTGCGGCGGCGCCCGCTGCTGCGGCTCCGGCAGCGCCCGCCTCGGTCTGGTATGACGAGAGCATCCCGCACGAGGAAGAAAAGCTCAGCAACATCCGCAAGACGATCGCGCGCCGCCTGACCGAGGCGAAGCAGACGATCCCGCATATCTACCTGACCGTCGACGTCCAGCTCGACGCGCTGCTGAAACTGCGCGGCCAGCTCAACAAGAGCCTGGAAGCCCGCGGCGTGAAGCTGTCGGTGAACGACATGCTGATCAAGGCGCTGGCCGTCGCGCTGGCGCAGGTGCCCAAGTGCAACGTCACTTATGCGGGCGACAAGCTGGTCAAGTACAGCCGCTCGGACATCTCGGTCGCGGTTTCTACGCCGACCGGCCTGATCACCCCGATCATCCGCGATGCCGCGAATATCGGTCTGGCGTCGATCTCGACCCAGATGAAAGAGCTTGGCCAGCGCGCCAAGGAAGGCAAGCTGCAGCCGCACGAATATCAGGGCGGCACCGCCAGCATCTCCAACATGGGCATGTTCGGGATCAAGCAGTTCGATGCGGTGATCAATCCGCCCCAGGCGATGATCCTGGCGGTCGGCGCGGGCGAGAAGCGCCCGTACATCGTCGACGACGCGCTGGGCGTCGCGACCGTCATGTCGGCGACCGGCAGCTTCGATCACCGCGCGGTGGACGGAGCCGACGGCGCAGAGCTGATGAAGGTGTTCAAGGCGCTCGTCGAGTCGCCGATGGGCCTGCTGGCCTGACGCCGCGATGCGCGTCCTGGTCGAAGCCCTGCATATCGCCGCCGGAATCGCGGTCGCACTGCTGATCGCGGCGGTTTCGGCCTGGGCCTATCCGCTCGCCGCGCGCGATGTGTGGCTGGTGACGGCGGTCGCCATCCTGTGCGTGATCGGCATGGGTGTCGCCCCGATGCGGCGGGCAATGGCAGCGGACTGCGCCAAGAGGAATGCAAGTGATGCCTGACCGGTCGCCGCCGGCTTTCGAGCCGACGATCCGCGTGACGACGATGCCCGCCGACGCCAATGCCTATGGCGATATCTTCGGCGGCTGGCTGATCGGGCAGATGGACATGGCCGCCGGCCTCGTCGCCGCGCGCCGCGCCAAGGGCCGGGCCGTCACGGTGGCGATGGACGCGATGCAGTTCCACGCACCGGTCTTCGTCGGCGACGAGGTGTCGGTTTATGCCGCGCTCACCAAGGTTGGCCGCAGTTCGATGAAGATCGACGTCGAAGCCTGGCGCCGCGGCCGCCACGGCGAGGAACGCGAGCTGGTGACGCAGGCCAATTTCACCTTCGTCGCGGTGGGCGAGGATCGCAAGCCGCGCCCGGTGGACGGCTGATGCAAGGCGCGTTCGCCGACCCTATCTATCCTTCAATCCTCACTCCCCAGGGGCTCTAGAGACAATGGCTGAATCCTATGACGTGATCGTGCTCGGTTCCGGACCCGGCGGCTATGTCGCCGCGATCCGGGCGAGCCAGCTCGGCCTCAAGACCGCGATCGTCGAACGCGAGCTGCTGGGCGGGATCTGTCTGAACTGGGGCTGCATCCCAACCAAGGCGCTGCTGCGCTCGGCCGAGATCTTCCACTTCATGCAGCACGCCAAGGATTACGGCCTTGCCGCTGAGAAGATCACCGCGGATCTCGAAGCCGTGGTCAAGCGCTCGCGCGGGGTCGCCAAGCAGCTGAATCAGGGCGTCACGCACCTGATGAAGAAGAACAAGGTCGCGGTGCATTTCGGCACTGGCAAGCTGACCGGCAAGGGCAAGCTCAGCGTCACCGCCGAGGACGGCAAGGTGACGGAGCTGACCGCCAAGAACATCATCCTCGCCACCGGCGCGCGCGCGCGCGACCTGCCGAACCTGCCCGCCGACGGCAACAAGGTGTGGACCTATCGCCACGCGATGACGCCGAAGGAGATGCCCAAGAAGCTGCTGGTCATCGGATCGGGCGCGATCGGGATCGAGTTCGCCAGCTTCTACAACGACATGGGTTCCGAGGTGACGGTGGTCGAGATGCTCGACCGCATCGTTCCCGTCGAGGATGCCGACATCTCCGCGCATCTGGAGAAGGCGCTCAAGAAGCAGGGCATGACGATCATGACCGGCGCAAAGGTCGACAAGATCGCCGCCGATGCGACCGGCGTGAAAGCGACCATCACCGGGAAGGACGGCAAGGCGGTGGACGGGCAGTTCAGCCATGTCATCGTCGCGATCGGCATCGTGCCGAATACCGCCGATATCGGCCTCAAGGAGCTGGGCGTCGATGTCGACGACCGTGGGTTCCTCAAGACCGGGCCGGACTGCAAGACCAACATCGACGGGCTCTACGCGATCGGCGACATCACCGCGCCGCCCTGGCTGGCACACAAGGCGAGCCATGAGGGCGTGATCGCCGCCGAGGCGGTCGCGGGCAAGCATCCGCATGCGATGGACCCGCGCAACATTCCGGGCTGCACCTATTGCCACCCGCAGATCGCGTCGGTCGGCCTGACCGAAGCGAAGGCGAAGGAAGCCGGTTACGAGGTCAAGGTCGGCAACTTCCCCTTCATCGGCAACGGCAAGGCGATTGCGCTGGGCGAGCCGGAAGGTTTCGTGAAGACGGTGTTCGACGCCAAGACCGGCGAGCTGCTGGGCGCGCACATGATCGGCGCGGAAGTGACCGAGATGATCCAGGGCTACACCATCGGCAAGACGCTGGAGACCACCGAGGCGGAGCTGATGGAAACGGTGTTCCCGCACCCGACGATCAGCGAGACGATGCACGAGGCGGTGCTGGCCGCTTACGGGCGCCAGCTACACATGTGAGGGGCTGCTCGGGACTGCGTTAGTCAGCGCATTCTCAAGCCCCGTTCAGCCTTTATTGGTGAAACCCTGCCATGCTGTCGCACGATTTGCGGGAGCATGGCATGTCGGCAAAGACGTTTCTGGGGATCGTGCCCGTCTTCTGGTTCGGCGGGCTGGCGATCTATCTCTATCGCGTCAATGGCGCGTTGGGCGGGGTGGCGTCGCAGCAGTTGATGCCCACGGTGATGGGGCTGGCTGCGATCAGCCTGCTGCTCAGCCTTCCGATCCTGTTCAAGCTGCTTGGGTTGGCGACGAAGCCCAAAGGCAAGAAGGCCTCGGGGAGCAACGACAGCGCGCCCGGCGATTTCGACGCAGACGCGGCGATCAGCCGCTATCTTGAGAAGAAGGCCGCCGGAGAGGCGGACTTCACGGTGCCCGACAGCGCCGCACCACGACCCACCTTCGGCCGCAAGGTCTGACGCTCAGCGCGCTTCCGTGAACGCCTGCATCAGCCGCGGATAATCGGACGGTTCGGGGAAGCGTTCGAAGCTGTGCGCTGCGCCGGTCTGCGCCCAGGGCAACTTCTCGCTGGTATAGGTCTCGATGAACGGCGCGAAGCCGCTCGCGTCGTCGAGCATGGTCGCGCGCACGTTCACCGCGCCATATTCGGGTGGCAGGCGGGTGAAGAGCCAGCTCTTGCACCAGTCGCAATGATGGTGGCGCGCTTCGTCGCCATGCAGGCCGCCGATCACCGGTTCACCTTCGAGGATCTCGAGCGCGTCGGCGGGCAAGGTGAGGGTGGTGGAGAAGGCGCTTGCGCTCATCTTCTGGCAGCCGCGGCAATGGCAGACGGCGGTGACGAAGGGCTCGGCGTTGATCCGGAACCGTATCTTGCCGCAGCGGCATCCGCCTTCCTGACCCGTCATCATCCGATCCCCCGCTTTACAGTTCAGCCATGCGCCGTCACCTTGCGTCCCATAACCGAAGAAGGGGGCGGGGGCATGGGTATTTCGATCCTGTGGTCCAGATTCGCGCTCGTGGCCCCGATATTTGTGATCGATATCGCAAGCGTAAAATCGGTGCCGGACGGGGTGATCGCGAACCCGGCCCGGGTCTGAGCGTTGGGGCAAGATGGCGAAGCGGGACGATCACGATCAGGTGTGGCGGAATTTTCGCGAGGCGGTGAACATGACCGCGGGCGAGATCGAGGCGTGGCTGGAGACCGATGAGAGCCGCAAGGTCGGCTTCACACGGCCGGGGGAGAGCGAGAGCGTCGGGCGCGCTTCGGGCCGGCGGATCGTGGCGATCCTGCGCAGGAAGAAGGCCGAACTCGACGGCGGCGACTATGCACATATGCGCAAGGTGGTCGGTTTCGTGCGGCGCCATCGCGGACAGGGACCGCATGACGAATTTCGAATCCCGACCTCGCGCTGGCGCTATTCGCTGATGAACTGGGGGCACGATCCGCTGAAATAGTTGACCTTTGACGCGACGGCGGCGAGCCTCTGAAAAACACCAGCGGGGGATCCGATGAAGCGCCAGATGATCGTTGCGGCCGTAGCCGTGCTTGCCGCCACGCCTGCGGCTGCAGAGACCGTCGTCGTCACCGCCGACCGCATGGTCGATGTCGTTGCCGGAACGGTGGTCGAGCATCCTGCGGTCTTCATCGAGGACGGGCGGATCAAGAGCATCGCCGACGCGCGCACGGTGCGCTGGGGCAGCGACGTCCGGCATATCGACCTTTCCGGCAAGACGATCCTGCCCGGGCTGATCGACATGCACGTCCATCTCGACGCCAACCCGCTCTATGGCGGCTATACGGGGCTCCAGTTCACCGACAGCTTCTGGGCGATCCAGGGCGTCGCCAATGCCCGCGCGATGCTGAAGGCCGGTTTCACGACGATCCGCAATGTCGGGTCGGAGAACTATGCCGATGTCGGCTACAAGCAGGCGATCGAGGAGAGACTGATCGAAGGGCCGCGGATCGTGCCGGCGGCGCATGCGCTGGGCGCGACCGGCGGGCATTGCGACCAGACCTATCTGCCCCCCTCGTTCAAGGCGAAGGGTGTGGCGGTGGGCGACGGGCCGCAGGAACTGCGCGTCAAGGTGCGCGAGCAGCGGAAATACGGCGCCGAAGTCATCAAGATCTGCGCCACGGGCGGGGTCTTCTCGCGCAACACCGAGCCGGGACAGCAGCAGCTCTCGGAAGAGGAGATGCGCGCGATCGCCGACGAGGCGCATCAATGGGGTTTGAGGGTCGCCGCGCACGCCCATGGCGCGGCAGGGATCAAGGCAGCGATCCGCGCGGGGGTCGACACGATCGAGCATGTCAGTCTGGTCGATGACGAGGGCATCAGGCTGGCCGTCGCGCGCAAGCAGCCGGTCTGGTTCTCGATGGATATCTTCAACACCGACTATACCCAGGCGGAGGGCAAGAAGAACGGCGTGCTCGAGGACAATCTGCGCAAGGACCGCGAGGTGGCGCAGATCCAGCGCGACAATTTCCGCAAGGCGCATGCGGCCGGGGTGAAGATGGTGTTAGGCACCGACGCCGGGGTGATGCCCCATGGCACGGCCGCCGGACAGTTCCGCACCATGGTCACTTATGGGATGACCCCGCTGGAAGCGATCCGCGCGGCGACGCTCAACGCGGCCGAGGCGCTGGGACGGAGCAGGGATGTCGGCGCGATTGCGGTGGGTCGCTATGGCGACATCGTCGCAGTGGACGGCGATCCGCTCAAGGATGTCGGGGTGCTCACCGCGGTCAAGGCGGTGATCAAGGGCGGAAAGCTCGTCTCCGGCGACTAACCGGCCGCGGCTTCGACCGTCGTCGCGAGCGGCGCGCGGGGCGCGTCGCTGCCGATCAGCGGGGTAATGGTGACGGTGGTGGCGCCGATGCGGCGCATCCGGCCGTCGATATGGCCGCCATTCTCGATCGTGATATTCTCATACTCGACATCGCCGGTGATGCGTGCGCTGCGCTCCACGGTGAGCTGGCGGACGCGGACCGTGCCTTCGATCGCGCCGGCGATCCGGGCGCTTTCTGCGGTGACGGCGCCGACGATATGGCTCTCGGCCCCCTGGATCAGCGCGGCGCAATCGACGTCGCCCTCGATCCGGCCCTCGACATGCAATTCGGCGCTGGCGTTGATGTTCCCGGCGATCACGACATCGGCGCCGATCACGGAAAACATGCCGCGCCGACCATTGCCGTTGCCTCCGGTCGCCAGCGGCATCGCCGGCCGGTCATCACGCGTCTTGCTTCCGAACATCCGTGTTACTCCCCCGCGACCGTGCGGGCCGCGCGCTCATCATATCAAAGGACAGGGTACCGTGCAGCCCGTATGCCGGCGGGATTCGATGCGATCCGTCGCGATTATCATTCGCGTGGGGGGCAATCAGCGGCTGTGCTGCGATCCATGTCGCGGCGATCATGCAGAACGCGCCGACCGCGACCGGCACTGCGCTCGCGCCGGGAATGACGCCGATGGTCGCGAAGAGTCCGGCCTGGACCAATCCCGCTATCAGGAGCGCGGAGCGGCCCGGACGGGTGGCGGCGCAGGTTAGCGTTAGAATCGCAGCGAGAATGAAGGCGTCGGGCCGAATGCCGGGAAAAAGGCCGGCGGTGAGAAGCGACGAAAGGCTGGCCATACCGATCAACTCCCGGCGATCCAGCGGCACGATCTGCATCCGCGCGACGAAGGTTGCGGCTGTGCCGAGCGATGCGGCGAGGGCCAGCCCGACAAGCTGCGGCGCCTGTTCGGGCAGAATTGCCGTAGCGATCGACCAGATGCCGGGTGCGTCGCCGACGCTCGGATTGAAATTCGCCGGCCGCCCGCCGGCGATCAGCCAGGGCAGCACGAGCGCCAGCCAGATGGACGGCGCGACGAGCCATGTACGGATGCCGGCCCGGTCGCGGATCGCGATCGCGAGGAAGAAGGGCGCGAGGACCAGGGCATGGACGTTGAACGCCACGGCAAGACCGAAGCCGAGGCTCATGGCGAGATGCTGCCGGCCGATCGCGGCCGCGACTGCGATCAGGCACGCGGCGATCCCCGCCGCAGCGCCCCATCCGGAAAGTGAGCCGCTGAACAGAATGAAGGGGAGGGCGGCCACGGCCAGCGCCTTCGCGGGGGCGGGCGTTGCTGGACTGAGCGGCAGTGGCGGCATAGTTTGCACCTGGACGACGAGCCTGAAGATCGGGTTAAGGATCGCAAGCACCGGGGGGCGAATGGGGGACCGCGAGAGCTTTCGGAGCAGGCTGGGCGGATTGTCGATCCCTTCGTCGCCCGTAGCCGTCCGGATCGCTGGTGCGGCCGCCGCGGTGGTGGCGCTTGGCCTGATCGCGCTGGGCGGGCGCTGCATGTCGCCGACGATGGTAAGCTGTTCTGCGGAGACGCTGTTCAGCGGAGGGCCGAAGCTCGACGTGCCGTACAAGGGCACCCGGCCCGTCGTGGTTGCGCGGATGCTGGAAATGGCCGAGGTCAGGGCGGGCGATTACGTCATCGACCTGGGTACGGGCGACGGGCGTATCCTGATTGCCGCAGCGCGTGAGCGCGGCGCGCGCGGTCTCGGCATCGATCTCGATGCGGTGCTGATCGGCAGGGCGCAGGCCAATGCCCGGAGTGCCGGGGTGGCGGATCGGGTGCGATTCGAGACAGGTGACCTGTTCAAGGCCGATCTGTCCGCCGCCGACGTGGTGACTATGTACCTGCTGCCCGAAGTGAACTACCGGCTCTGCCCGCGGCTGCTGACGCAGTTGAAGCCCGGCGCGCGGATCGTCAGCCATGCCTTCGACATGGGGGACTGGAAGCCCGATGCGACACGGCGGGCAGGGGGTGCGATCGTGCATTTGTGGCATGTGCCGCCGCCGGACAAACGGCCTGCGGTGTGCCGGGGCGTGGTGCGGACAGCGGTACGCTGAACCGTCCTCCGCGCCGCCATTGACCGGCCAGGGCCGCAAGCGTATAGGCCGCGCGTTCCGCACCCGGGCAGGGAGTCGATTCTGTCGGCTTTTCGCCGTTCCGGGTGGAGCAGAGCTGAACGGTGTCGGAGACTTGGGGCCAGGGGGTTCGCCCACCAGGCCCTTTTGTATTGCACTACCAGGGCTCCCGCACAGTAACCGCCGGGCAACCGGTAACGAAAAAGGTGAAGGGCTTCATGCCGACGATCAACCAGCTGGTCCGCAAGGGCCGCGAACCGCAGAAGGCCAAGAGCAAGGTCCCTGCGATGGAGCAGAACCCGCAGAAGCGCGGCGTTTGCACCCGTGTGTACACCACGACCCCGAAGAAGCCGAACTCGGCGCTTCGCAAGGTGGCCAAGGTCCGTCTGACCAACAGCCGCGAAGTCATCTCGTACATCCCCGGCGAGGGCCACAATCTGCAGGAGCACTCGGTGGTCCTGATCCGTGGCGGCCGTGTGCGCGATCTTCCCGGTGTGCGCTATCACGTTCTGCGCGGCGTTCTCGATACCCAGGGTGTCAAGGACCGCAAGCAGAGCCGTTCGAAGTACGGCGCGAAGCGTCCCAAGTAAGCCAAAGTAAGCCCCGGACAGGTTCCGGATACGCTGAAGTTTTAGAAGGAATTCAAAGATGGCACGTCGTCGTCGTCCCGAGAAGCGGGAAATCCTGCCCGATCCGAAGTTCGGAGATGTGGTTCTCTCCAAGTTCATGAACAGCGTCATGCTGGACGGTAAGAAGGCCGTCGCTGAAGGTATCGTCTATTCGGCGCTCGACACCGTCGAGCAGCGCGCGAAGAAGGATCCGCTTGGCGTGTTCCATGACGCGCTCAACAACATCAAGCCGGGCATCGAGGTCCGCAGCCGCCGCGTCGGCGGTGCGACCTACCAGGTCCCCGTCGAAGTCCGTCCGGAGCGTGCGCAGGCGCTGGCGATCCGCTGGCTGATCACCTCGGCCCGCAACCGCAGTGAGAACACCATGTCGGCGCGCCTGTCGGGCGAGCTGCTGGACGCTTCGAACAACCGCGGCAATGCGGTGAAGAAGCGCGAGGATACGCACCGCATGGCGGAAGCGAACCGCGCGTTCAGCCACTACCGCTGGTAATCGCCCCTCCGCCGGCTGCGGCCGGCGGGTGGCATTGGTAATTTTCTTACCTATATTCTGGGGAGCCGGATCGTCCGGCTCCCCACATCGCTAAGGAACCCCGATCATGGCCCGCAGCCATCCGCTCGAGCGTTATCGCAATATCGGTATCATGGCGCACATCGACGCCGGCAAGACCACGACGACCGAGCGCATCCTCTATTACACCGGCAAGTCCTACAAGATCGGCGAAGTGCATGAAGGCACTGCGACGATGGACTGGATGGAGCAGGAGCAGGAGCGCGGGATCACGATCACCTCCGCTGCGACCACCTGCAAGTGGCGCGCTGCCGAGGGCAAGGGCGAAGAGCATCTGATCAACATCATCGACACGCCGGGCCACGTCGACTTCACGATTGAAGTCGAGCGTTCGCTGCGCGTGCTGGACGGCGCGGTCACCTGCTTCGACGGCGTTGCCGGCGTCGAGCCGCAGTCTGAGACCGTGTGGCGTCAGGCCGACAAGTATCGCGTGCCGCGTCTGTGCTACGTCAACAAGCTGGACCGTACCGGTGCGAGCTTCGAGCGTTGCGTCAACATGATCAAGGATCGCCTGGGCGCGCGTACCGCCGTTCTGTATCTGCCGATCGGCATCGAGAGCCAGTTCGTCGGCCTCGTCGACCTGGTCGAGAACCGCGCGATCGTATGGCTCGACGAATCGCTGGGCGCGAAGTTTGAATATCGCGATATCCCCGACGACATGAAGGATGCGGCTGCGGCTGCCCGTGGCGAACTGATCGAGATCGCCGTCGAGCAGGACGACGCGGCAATGGACGCGTATCTCGAAGGCAACGAGCCGGATATCCCCACGCTCAAGGCGTTGATCCGCAAGGGGACGCTGGCGTTCGATTTCGTGCCGGTGCTGTGCGGTTCGTCGTTCAAGAACAAGGGCGTCCAGCCCCTGCTGGATGCTGTCGTCGACTATCTGCCGAGCCCGCTCGACATTCCCGACGTCCAGGGCGTGAAGCTCGATGGCGAGACCCCGGATTCGCGTCCGCCTGCGGACGACGCACCGATGTCGCTGCTGGCGTTCAAGATCATGAACGACCCGTTCGTGGGCTCGCTCACCTTCGCGCGCATCTACTCGGGTACGCTCAGCAAGGGCCAGTATCTGAACTCGGTGAAGGACAAGAAGGAAAAGATCGGCCGTATGCTCCTCATGCACGCGAACTCGCGTGAGGACATCGACGAGGCGCGTGCAGGCGACATCGTCGCGATCGCGGGCCTCAAGGAGACCACGACCGGCGACACGCTGTGCGACAGCGCGCACCCGATCATCCTCGAGCGGATGGAATTCCCCGAACCGGTGATCGAGCTCTCGGTGGAGCCGAAGACCAAGGCCGACCAGGAGAAGATGGGCATCGCCCTCAACCGCCTGGCCGCCGAGGATCCCTCGTTCCGCGTTTCGACCGATCATGAATCGGGCCAGACGATCATCAAGGGCATGGGTGAACTTCACCTTGAGATCCTGGTCGATCGCATGAAGCGCGAGTTCAAGGTCGAGGCGAATGTCGGCGCGCCGCAGGTGGCGTATCGCGAGTATCTCGCGAAGCCGGTGGACATCGACTACACCCACAAGAAGCAGTCGGGCGGCACCGGCCAGTTCGGCCGCGTCAAGGTCAAGCTGACTCCGGGTGAGCGCGGTTCGGGCTTCGTCTTCAAGGACGAGATCAAGGGCGGTAACATTCCGAAGGAATATATCCCCGCGATCGAGAAGGGCTTCCGCGAGACCGCGGAGACCGGTTCGCTGGTCGGCTTCCCGATCATCGACTTCGAAGTCCTGCTGTATGACGGCGCGTACCATGACGTCGACTCGTCGGCGCTGGCGTTCGAAATCACTGCCCGCGGCGCGATGCGCGAGGCGGCGCAGAAGTCGGGCATCAAGCTGCTCGAGCCGATCATGAAGGTCGAGGTCGTGACCCCCGAGGATTATCTCGGCGACGTGATCGGCGACATCAACAGCCGCCGTGGCCAGATCCAGGGTACCGACAGCCGCGGCAACGCGCAGACGGTCGAGGCGATGGTCCCGCTGGCGAACATGTTCGGCTACGTGAACCAGCTCCGCTCGTTCACGCAGGGTCGTGCGCAGTACTCGATGCAGTTCTCGCACTATGACGAAGTGCCGCCGAACGTGGCCGACGAAGTGAAGGCCAAGCTGGCGTAAGGCTGGCGTTACGTGAATTGAACCGCTATGGGGCCGCGTTCTCGCGATTCCCGTAGCGGTCCGGGAAATTTGAATCAGAAGGTAGGAAACAATGGCGAAGGCAAAGTTTGAGCGGACCAAACCGCACCTCAACATCGGCACCATCGGTCACGTCGACCACGGCAAGACCTCGCTGACCGCTGCGATCACCAAGGTGCTCGCTGAAGAAGGTCTGTCGGAGAAGGTGGACTTCGAGAACATCGACAAGGCTCCGGAAGAGCGTGAGCGCGGCATCACCATCTCGACCGCGCACGTCGAGTACGAAACCGCCAACCGCCACTACGCGCACGTCGACTGCCCGGGTCACGCCGACTATGTGAAGAACATGATCACCGGCGCCGCGCAGATGGACGGCGCGATCCTGGTCGTGTCGGCCGCTGACGGCCCGATGCCGCAGACCAAGGAGCACATCCTGCTCGCCAAGCAGGTCGGCGTTCCCACGATGGTCGTGTTCCTGAACAAGGTCGATCAGGTCGACGACGAGGAAATCCTCGAGCTCGTCGAGATGGAAATCCGTGAAGAGCTTTCGAAGCGCGACTTCGACGGCGACAACATTCCGATCATCCGTGGTTCGGCGCTCGCAGCGCTCGAGAGCCGCGACGACAACATCGGCAAGGCGCAGATCCTGGCGCTGATGGCTGCCGTCGACGAGTCGATCCCGCAGCCGGATCGTCCGCTCGACAAGCCGTTCATGATGCCGATCGAAGACGTGTTCTCGATCTCGGGCCGCGGCACCGTGGTGACCGGCCGCGTCGAGACCGGCATCGTCAAGGTTGGTGAGGAAGTCGAGATCGTCGGCATCCATCCGGAAGTCCGCAAGACCACCGTGACCGGCGTCGAAATGTTCCGCAAGCTGCTCGATCAGGGCCAGGCCGGCGACAACATCGGTGCGCTGATCCGTGGCGTCGCTCGTGACGAAGTCGAGCGCGGCCAGGTTCTTGCGAAGCCGGGTTCGATCACCCCGCACACCGACTTCCAGTCGGAAGTGTACGTCTTGTCGAAGGACGAGGGTGGCCGTCACACGCCGTTCTTCGCGAACTATCGTCCGCAGTTCTACTTCCGTACCACGGACGTGACCGGCACGATCGAGCTGCCCTCGGGCACCGAGATGGTCATGCCGGGCGACAACGTCGCGCTGGGCGTCAAGCTCATCGCGCCGATCGCCATGGACGTCGGCCAGCGCTTCACGATCCGCGAAGGCGGCCGCACCGTCGGCGCCGGCGTCGTCAGCGGCATCGACAAGTAATCGACGCCCGCAAGGGCTGAGATCGAAGAGCCCGGCTTCCCTTGGGGAGGCCGGGCTTTTTGTTTGGGGCGGACAGGGGCTGGGGGAGGAAAGATGGGCGAGCCCGAAGAAGATGGCAGAGGTCTTCTGAGCGGCCAGCCGCGCTGGGTCCGGATTGGGTTGATCGCCTCGGCCATGGTGGTGCCGCTGTGCTTTATCGGCTTGTTTCTCTTTCAGGTGATCGCTGCTTCCCACGAAACGGGTTGGACGGGCTCCCGGGGCGGAGCCTTGCGCATTCCTGTTCCCCTTGAACAGGTTCGGCCGGTTCTGATCGTTGCCGGCGTCCTGTTCCTGGCGATGCTGGCAGTGCTGTTCGCGCGAATACCCCGTGTGGCACGGCGTGCGGCGGATCCTTCAGGTTCTCACGCTGCCGAGGGGCTGAAACTGGGGGAGCGTGTCGTTTGGACCGCGCGACCGGGCTGGCAGACCTTGACGGGGTCACGGGCGCTTGTGCTCTCGTTGACGGCGCTGACTCCGGTCCTGATCGGCTGGTGGTTCTGGAGAATCGTGACTGGGGAGGGCGTCTGGCCTAGGGCGTTCTGGGCGCTGCTGCTGATCGGCCTGCTCTTCGGGTCGATCGTCCCGGCGATCCTCCTAGCCCGCCGGATGCTGAGTAATTGGGTTCTCGACGCGCTTGGGAATGTCGCGGTCACCGACCGGCGTATCGTGTGGCTCTCGCCGGTGCGGGGCGCGGCGTATCGTGAGATCGCCGGGGACAGCATCATCGGCGCGGCGCTGGTGGATCGGAAAGGCCGGCGTGGCTGGGTCTCGGTGACCCAGCAGGTCGGGGGCGATGTCCGGGAACATGATCTGTTCGGGCTGCCCGACCCCGAACAGGCGGTGGCTGCGATCGAGGCGCTTTCGCTTGCGCAGGCGCGTGAAGTGCGTTTTCCGGCTGCGGACCGCGATCTGGGGGCTTGATATCGCCGGCGTCTGCCGGTATGGGCCCGCCTCCAGTTTGAGTTCAACCAGCAAGAACCCCGGCAACGGGGTCCGCTCTTTCACATCGGTAGGGACATGGACAACAATATCCGCATTCGCCTCAAGGCGTTCGATCACCGCGTGCTCGATCAGGCGACCGGCGACATTGCCGACACTGCGCGCCGCACCGGCGCTCTCATCCGTGGCCCGATTCCGCTTCCGACGAAGATCGAGAAGTTCACGGTCAACCGTGGCCCCCACATCGACAAGAAGAGCCGCGAGCAGTTCGAAGTGCGCACCTACAAGCGCATGCTCGACATCGTGCAGCCGACTCCGCAGACCGTCGATGCACTGATGAAGCTCGACCTCGCCGCCGGCGTCGACGTCGAGATCAAGCTGGCCTGAGCCAGCTGACGCAGCCTCGATCGTCGATCGGGGCTGTTTCCGTTCCCCATTCGCGCAAAAGGCCGGGTGAGGGGTGGACAGGGAAGTGAAGCTCACGTAAAGGCGCCGCTTCCCACACGAGATTCGCGATTCCATCGGGATCGCGCGGGTTGGCCAGGTCGATCCCGACCTGATGTTCCGGCCGGAGCGTAAAGCTCAAACGACATAGGGATACCGCCGGACTTCGGTCCGGGTCTGCGTCCCCCGTCTTTCCTGCCTTCGGACAGGAATTCAGCCCGGACGGGGGCTCGCATCGCATCTACGGGCTGAGGCACGCACCCTTCGGAATGGTCCGAGGGGTGCCTCTGTTATGGAGTGAACTGATCATGCGCACTGGCGTGATCGCGAAGAAGTTGGGGATGACCCGCCTGTTTCAGGACGACGGCCGCCACGTGCCGGTCACCGTTCTGAGCCTTGAAGGCGTTCAGGTCGTCGCCCGTCGCGAAATGGACAAGGACGGCTACACCGCCGTGCAGCTTGGCGCTGGCAGCGCCAAGGCGAAGAATGTCGCCAAGCCGCAGCGCGGCCAGTTCGGCAAGGCCGAAGTGGAGCCTAAGGCGATCCTCGCGGAGTTCCGCGTGGATGAGGACGGTCTGCTTGACGTGGGTGCCGAGATTTCGGCCGACCATTATGTCGCGGGCCAGTTCGTCGACATTCAGGGCCGTACGCAGGGCAAGGGCTTTGCGGGCGGCATGAAGCGCTGGGGTTTCGGCGGCATGCGCGCCACCCACGGCGTTTCGATCTCGCACCGTGCGCTGGGTTCGACGGGTAATCGTCAGGATCCGGGCCGCGTCTTCAAGAACAAGAAGATGGCCGGCCACATGGGTGACAAGAACCGCACCCAGCAGAACCTCGAGATCGTCGGTACCGACGTCGAGCGCGGCCTGATCTTCGTCAAGGGCTCGGTCCCTGGCTCGAAGGGTGGCTGGCTGTTCGTCAAGGACTCGGTGAAGGTCGCGCGTCACGCCGACGCGCCGTTCCCGGCCAGCATCAAGCAGGCCGCCAACAGCAACAACGACGCCCCCGCGGATACCCCGGCCGATACGGTCGAGGCTCCCGAGGCGACCGACGGCCAGGAGGGCTGAACGTGAAGGTCAAGGTACAGACCCTCGACGCCAAGGCATCGGGCGACATCGAGCTGAATGACGACGTGTTCGGCCTCGAGCCGCGCGCCGACATCCTGCATCGCGTCGTCACCTGGCAGCTGTGGAACCGCCGCGAGACGGCTCGTCCGACGCGTGAGCGTTCGGAAGTGTCGCGCACCGGCAAGAAGTTCGGTCGCCAGAAGGGCGGCGGTACGGCTCGTCACGGCGATCGTGCGGCCCCGATCTTCATCGGCGGCGGCAAGGCCCACGGCGCGCGCAAGCGGGACTTCAACATCTCGCTGAACAAGAAGGTTCGCGCGCTCGGCCTGAAGATGGCGCTTTCGAGCCACGCCAAGGCGGGCTCGCTGATCGTCCTCGACGGTTTCGAGGCGAGCAAGACTTCCGCGCTCAAGGATCAGTTCGCTGGTCTGAAGGTCGGCAAGACCGCGCTCGTGATCGACGGTGAGGCCGGCAACGGCTTCCTGGCCGCGCGCAACCTGGTGGGCGTCGACGTCCTCCCGGCGGCGGGTGCCAACGTCTATGACATCCTGAAGCACGACACGCTGGTCCTGACCCGCGCTGCCGTCGAGAAGCTGGAGGCTCGCTTCAATGGCTAAGCAGGGCAAGCAGGTGGACATCCGTCATTATGACGTGATCGTCGCGCCGCACATCACCGAGAAGTCCACGCTCGTCTCCGAGGCGAACGCGGTGGTCTTCAAGGTCGCCAACGACGCGACCAAGCCGCAGATCAAGGCGGCGGTCGAGGCGATCTTCGGCGTCGGTGTCACCGCGGTGAACACGATCGTCCAGAAGGGCAAGACGAAGCGCTGGAAGGGCAAGCCCTACACGCGCAGCGACATCAAGAAGGCGATCGTCACCCTCAAGGACGGTGACTCGATCGACGTGACGCAGGGGGTCAACTGACCATGGCGCTCAAGAACTACAACCCGACCTCGCCGGCGCGGCGTGGCCTGATCCTGGTGGACCGTTCGGGTCTGCACAAGGGCGGCCCCGTCAAGGCGCTGACCGAAGGCAAGCGCAAGACCGGCGGCCGCAACAACAAGGGCCACGTGACCTCGCGCGGCATCGCGGGCGGCCACAAGCAGCGTTATCGTATCATCGATTTCAAGCGCCGCCTGTGGGACGTCGACGGCACCGTGGAGCGGATTGAATATGATCCCAACCGCACCGCCTTCATCGCGCTGATCAACTATGGCGCGGACGAGAACGGCAAGGATCGTCTGGCTTACATCATCGCTCCCCAGCGCCTCGGCGTCGGTGACAAGGTGGTCGCGGCCAAGAAGACCGACGTGAAGCCGGGCAACGCGATGGAAATCGGCCAGGCTCCGGTCGGCACGATCGTCCACAACGTCGAGATGAAGCCCGGCAAGGGCGGTCAGATCGCACGTTCGGCAGGCACCTATGTCCAGGTCGTCGGCCGCGATCGCGGCATGGTGATCGTTCGTCTCAACTCGGGCGAGCAGCGCTACATCCGCGGCGAGTGCATGTGCACCGTTGGCGCCGTGTCGAACCCCGACAACGGCAACACCAACCTCGCCAAGGCTGGCCGCAACCGCTGGAAGGGCATCCGCCCGCTGACCCGCGGCGTCGCCAAGAACCCGGTCGATCACCCGCACGGCGGTGGTGAAGGCCGGACCTCGGGCGGCCGTCATCCGGTCACCCCGTGGGGCAAGCCGACCAAGGGTGCTCGCACCCGTCACAACAAGGCGACGGATAAGTTCATCATCCGCAGCCGCCACGCGAAGAAGAAGGGCTAAACGATGGCTCGCTCCGTATGGAAGGGTCCTTTCGTGGACCTGCATCTCCTGAAGAAGGCCGAGACGGCGCAGGAGAATTCGGGCCGTGGCGGTCCGATCAAGACCTGGTCGCGTCGTTCGACCATCCTGCCGCAGTTCGTCGGCCTGACCTTCAGCGTCTACAACGGCCGCAAGTTCGTGCCGGTGTCGGTCAACGAGGACATGGTCGGCATGAAGCTCGGCGAGTTCGCGCCGACCCGGTACTTCCCGGGCCACGCGGCCGACAAGAAGGGTAAGCGCTAATGTCGAAGCCTAAGGCCCCCCGTCGCGTCGGCGACAACGAGGCGCTGTCGGTCGGCACGCAGATCCGCGGTTCGGCGCAGAAGCTGAACCTGGTGGCGGCGCTGATCCGCAACCGCAAGGCCGGCGACGCGATGAACATCCTCGCTTTCTCGAAGAAGGCGATGGCGGTTGACGCGCGCAAGGTGCTGGCTTCGGCCATCGCCAATGCCGAGAACAACCACAACCTCGACGTCGACGCGCTTGTCGTCACCGAGGCGTCGGTCGGCAAGTCGATCACCATGAAGCGGTTCCACACCCGTGGTCGCGGCAAGTCGACCCGCATCCTGAAGCCGTTCAGCCGGCTCCGGATCGTGGTGCGCGAAGTGCAGGAAGAAGCATAATGGGTCACAAGAGCAACCCGATCGGCCTGCGCCTGCAGGTCAACCGCACCTGGGACAGCCGCTGGTTCGCGGAAGGCCAGGACTATGGCCGCCTGCTGCTGGAGGATCTGAAGATCCGCCAGTACATCCTCAAGACGCTGCCGCAGGCCGCGATCTCGAAGGTGGTGATCGAGCGTCCGGCGAAGCTGTGCCGCGTCAGCATCTATGCTGCGCGTCCCGGCGTGATCATCGGCAAGAAGGGCTCGGACATCGAGAAGCTGCGCAAGAAGCTCGGCTCGATGACCAGCTCGGACGTGTCGCTGAACATCGTCGAGATCCGCAAGCCTGAAGTCGACGCCAAGCTCGTCGCGCAGGGCATTGCCGACCAGCTGGAGCGTCGCATCGCGTTCCGCCGCGCCATGAAGCGCGCCGTTCAGTCGGCGATGCGTCTGGGCGCCGAGGGCATCCGCATCAACTGCGGCGGCCGTCTGGGCGGCGCCGAGATCGCGCGTTCGGAATGGTATCGCGAGGGCCGCGTTCCGCTGCACACGCTGCGCGCCAACATCGACCACGCCACTGCCGAAGCGCACACCGCGTACGGCGTCTGCGGCGTGAAGGTCTGGATCTTCAAGGGCGAGATCCTGGGCCATGATCCGATGGCGACCGATCGCCTGAACATGGAATCGCAGACGTCGGGCGTTCGCCCTGCGCGCGACGACCGTCGCTAAGGGTTAAGGACAATGCTGCAACCGAAGCGCACCAAGTTCCGCAAGGCCTTCAAGGGCCGCATCAAGGGCGAGGCCAAGGGCGGCGCGAGCCTGAACTTCGGCTCGTACGGCCTGAAGGCGATGGAGCCGGAGCGGATCACCGCACGCCAGATCGAGGCGGCTCGCCGCGCGATCACGCGTCACATCAAGCGTCAGGGCCGTCTCTGGATCCGCGTGTTCCCGGACCTGCCCGTGTCGAGCAAGCCGGCCGAAGTCCGCATGGGCTCGGGCAAGGGTGCTCCTGAGTATTGGGCCGCTCGCGTCAAGCCCGGCCGCATCCTGTTCGAGCTGGACGGCGTTCCCGGCCCGCTCGCGGCGGAAGCGTTCGAGCGCGCGGCGATGAAGCTGCCGATCAAGACCAAGGTCGTGGCCCGCCTCGGCGACACGTCGCACCTGGAGGGTTGAGTATAATGACCAAGGCAACCGATCTGCGCGCGAAGAGCGACGATCAGCTTACCGAGGAGCTGGGCAACCTGAAGCGCGAGGCGTTCAACCTCCGTTTCCAGGCAGCGACCAGCCAGCTCGAGAAGCCGAGCCGCGTGAAGGAAGTCCGCAAGGACATCGCCCGCATCAAGACGCTGCAGTCCGAGCGTTCGCGCTCGGCTGCGAAGTAAGAGGACTACGAACATGCCGAAGCGCGTGCTGACCGGGCAGATCGTGTCCGACAAGGGCGACAAGACGGTGGTCGTGAACGTGGAGCGCAAGGTCAAGCACCCGCTCTATGGCAAGATCATCCGCCGCTCGAAGAAGTATCACGCCCATGACGAGGCGAACGAGTACAAGGCTGGCGAGACCGTGCGCATCGAAGAGACTGCGCCGATCAGCAAGCTGAAGACCTGGAAGGTGATCGAGCGGGTGAATACCCACGCGACGCCCGAGCGGGCCGACATCGCTTAAGTCCCTCTGGGACTCGAGAGTTCAACTGGAACCGCCGGGCGACACGTCCCGGTAGGCCAAACGAGAAGGAACCGGATCGATGATCCAGATGCAATCCAATCTCGACGTCGCGGACAACAGCGGCGCGAAGCGGGTGCAGTGCATCAAGGTGCTGGGCGGGTCGAAGCGTCGCTTCGCCGGCGTGGGCGACGTCATCGTCGTCAGCATCAAGGAAGCACAGCCCCGCGGCAAGGTGAAGAAGGGTGACGTGCACCGCGCCGTCATCGTCCGCACCGCCAAGGACGTCCGCCGCGCCGATGGCTCGGTGATCCGCTTCGACGGCAATGCCGCCGTCCTGGTCAACAAGAACGAGGAGCCGATCGGCACCCGTATCTTTGGCCCGGTGGTCCGCGAGCTGCGCTCGAAGGGCTTCATGAAGATCATTTCGCTCGCCCCTGAGGTGCTGTGATGGCTGCTGCCAAGATCAAGAAGGGTGACCAGGTCATCGTCCTGTCCGGCAAGGACAAGGGCAAGACCGGCGAAGTCACCAAGGCGCTCCCGAAGGACGGCAAGGTCGTCGTATCGGGCGTCAACATCGCGGTGCGTCACCGCAAGCCGACCCAGACCAACCCGCAGGGTGGCCTGGAGCGCGCCGAGGCGCCGCTGAACGTCTCCAAGGTCGCGCACGTGACCAAGGACGGCAAGGCGACCCGCGTCCGCTTCGAGGAGCGTGACGGCAAGAAGGTGCGCGTTGCGGTCAAGACCGGGGAGGTCATCAATGGCTGACACCTACACGCCGCGCATGCGGAAGCTCTATGACGAGACCATCGCCAAGGCGATGACCGAGAAGTTCGGTTACAAGAACGTCATGGAAGTGCCGAAGATCGAGAAGATCGTGCTCAACATGGGCGTCGGCGAAGCGACCCAGGACAAGAAGAAGGTCGAATCGGCCGCTTCTGAAATGGAGTTGATTGCTGGCCAGAAGCCGGTCGTCACCAAGGCGAAGAAGTCGATCGCGCAGTTCAAGCTGCGCGAGGGCATGGCGATCGGCTGCAAGGTCACGCTGCGCCGCGAGCGGATGTACGAGTTTCTCGACCGCTTCATCACGATCGCGCTGCCGCGCGTTCGCGACTTCCGCGGGCTGAACGACAAGTCGTTCGACGGCCGTGGCAACTATGCCTGCGGCATCAAGGAACAGATCGTGTTCCCCGAGATCAACTATGACCGCATCGACAAGGTGCGCGGCATGGACGTGATCGTGACCACCACCGCCAAGACCGACGAGGAAGCTCGCGAGCTTCTCCGTCTCTTCGGTTTCCCGTTCCCGCGCGATGCGGACGGCGAAGCGAAGCAGGCAGCGTAAGGGAAAGAGAACTTAAGTCATGGCGAAACTGAGTTCCGTGAACAAGAACGAGCGTCGCAAGCAGCTGGTGAAGAAGTATGCCGGCAAGTATGCGAAGCTGAAGGCGATTGCGGCTGACAAGTCGCTCGACGAGACCGAGCGTCTGATCGCGCGTCTCAAGATGGCCGAGATCCCCCGCAACGGGAATCCGACCCGCATCCGTAACCGGTGCGAGCTGACCGGCCGTCCGCGCGGTTACTACCGCAAGTTCCGTCTGGCGCGCGTGATTCTGCGTGATCTTGCCAACAAGGGCATGATCCCCGGCGTCACCAAGTCGAGCTGGTAAGGGTTAGAAGATGGCATTGACCGATCCCCTGGGTGATATGCTCACCCGCATCCGCAACGGCCAGCGCGCGCGCAAGGACAGTGTCCTGACGCCCGCGTCGAAGCTGCGCGCCCGCGTGCTCGATGTGCTTCAGCGCGAAGGCTATATCCGTGGCTACAGCGAAGAGCAGATGGGCCCCGCGGCCGGCATCCGCATCGAGCTGAAGTATTTCGAGGGCCAGCCCGCGATCAAGTCGATCGCGCGCATCTCGAAGCCGGGCCGCCGCGTCTATTCGGGCTCGAAGGAGCTTCCGAAGATCCGCAACGGTCTGGGCATCACCATCGTTTCGACGCCCCGTGGCGTTCTGTCGGACGCGGAAGCGCGCGACCAGAACGTTGGCGGCGAAGTGCTGGCGGAGGTGTTCTGATGAGCCGCACCGGTAAGAAGCCGATCACCGTTCCCGCTGGCGTCACCGCCAGCGTCGAGGGCGGCCAGATCAGCGTCAAGGGGCCGAAGGGCACCCTGACGATGCCGACCGCCGACGACATCTCGTACGAGGTGGGCGACGGCACGATCACCGTGAAGCCGGCGAACGACACCAAGCGCGCCAAGGCGTTCTGGGGCATGCAGCGCACGCTGGTCCAGAACCTGGTGACGGGCGTGAGCGAGGGCTTCTCGAAGAAGCTGCTCATCACCGGCGTCGGCTATCGTGCGAACGCGCAGGGCAAGAAGCTCAAGCTTCAGCTCGGCTATTCGCACGACGTCGATCTCGACGTGCCGGAAGGCGTCGAGGTGAAGACTCCGGATCAGACCACGGTCGAGATTTCGGGCAACGACAAGCAGAAGGTCGGCCAGTTCGCGGCCGAAATTCGCCGCTGGCGGAAGCCGGAGCCCTATAAGGGCAAGGGCATCAAGTACGAGGGCGAGTTCATCTTCCGCAAGGAAGGGAAGAAGAAGTAATGAGCAAGGGTCTCTCTCTCTTCGAGAAGCGCCGCCGCCGCAACCGTACCGCGCTCAAGGCGCGTGCGGGCAGCCGTCCCCGGCTGTCGGTCCATCGTTCGGGCAAGCACATCTATGTGCAGGTGATCGACGACGCCCAGGGCAAGACCCTGGCCGCCGCTTCGACGCTGGAAAAGGACGTGCGCGGCACGACCGGCGCGAACATCGACGCTGCCAAGGCCGTTGGCCTGCGCATCGCAGAAGCCGCCAAGAAGGCCGGCGTGACGCAGGTCGTGTTCGACCGTGGCGGTTTCCTGTTCCACGGACGCGTCAAGGCGCTGGCAGATGCCGCCCGTGAAGGCGGATTGGAGTTCTAAGCATGGCGGATGAAATCAACACGACCGAAACCCCGGTCGAAGGCGCCGCCGCTCCCGACGCGGGTGCGCCGCGCGGTGGCCGTGGCGGCCGTGGCCGTGGCGGTCCCGGTGGCGGCAACAATCGTGGCGGCCGTGACGGCAACCGTGGGCGTCGCGACGATCGTCGCGGTGGCGCGGAAGACGGCGGCGAAGAGCTGATCGAGAAGCTGGTCCACATCAACCGCGTCTCGAAGACGGTGAAGGGCGGCAAGCGCTTCGGCTTCGCAGCGCTGGTCGTCGTGGGCGACGGCAAGGGCCGTGTCGGCTTCGGCCATGGCAAGGCGCGCGAAGTGCCGGAAGCCATTTCGAAGGCGACTGCTGCCGCCAAGAAGGCGATGGTCCGCGTGCCGCTGCGCGAGGGCCGGACCCTGCACCATGATGGCCGCGGCCATTTCGGTGCCGGCAACGTGACCGTCCGCTCGGCGCCTCCGGGCACCGGGATCATCGCAGGCGGCCCGATGCGCGCCGTCTTCGAGAGCCTGGGCGTTGCGGACGTCGTGACCAAGTCGGTCGGCACGTCGAACCCCTACAACATGATCCGCGCCACCTTTGAGGCGCTGAACGACCAGACCTCGCCGAAGGCGGTTGCTCAGCGGCGCGGCAAGAAGATTGCCGACCTGCTCGGCCGCGGCGGTTCGCAAACCGCCGAGGCTGATGCCGCGGCCATCGTGGAGTAAGGCGCATGGCCAAGAAGGAAGCCGCCAAGACCGTCAAGGTGAAGCAGACCGGTTCGCCGATCCGCCGCACCAAGGACCAGCGCGCGACGCTGGTCGGGCTGGGCCTGAACAAGATGCACAAGGTGAGCGAACTGCAGGACACGCCTGAAGTTCGCGGCATGATCCGCAAGGTGCATCACATGGTTGAGGTGATCGAGGGCTGAGGCCTTAGGCACCTTTCCAGGTGACAGATGAAGGGGAGGGGGCTATCGGCCCCCTTTCCGATTTCCGGACTCCCCGGGAATCGAGCGCGACAGAAGCGAAAGCGAGTGCAGACAATGAAACTGAACGACATCAAGGACAATGAAGGCGCCCGCAAGGGCCGGATGCGCGTCGGACGCGGCATCGGCTCGGGCAAGGGCAAGACCGCGGGCCGCGGCCAGAAGGGCGCCAAGGCGCGCTCGGGCGTTGCGATCAACGGCTTCGAGGGCGGTCAGATGCCGCTCCACATGCGCATCCCGAAGCGCGGCTTCAACAACCCGAACGCCAAGGACTATGCCGAGGTCAATCTGGGCGCGATCCAGAAGCTGGTCGATGCCGGCAAGCTGACCGCGACGGACATCGACCACGCGGCGCTGAAGGCAGTCGGCCTGGCGCGCGGCGGCAAGCACGGCGTCCGTCTGCTGGCCAAGGGCGTACTGAAGGCGAAGCTGAACTTCACCGTTGCCGGCGCATCGAAGGGCGCGATCGAGGCGGTCGAGAAGGCTGGCGGCTCGGTCACCGTGCCGACGATCGTTCCGGCTGCCGATAAGCATGCTGCGAAGCATCGTTCGGTGCAGAAGGTCATCGCCGCGAAGAAGGCCGGTAAGGCCTGACTTAGCTGTGGACGGGGCGATGGCATCCATTGCCCTGATCCTACAGTAACCTATATGAGCGGCGGGGCAGCGGTTGATGCTTCTCCGCCGCTTTGGTTTCCGGGAAATATCTGAATGGCATCCGCAGCCGATCAACTCGCATCCGGCCTGAACCTGTCCAAATTCGGTCAGGCCACCGAACTCAAGAAGCGCCTGTGGTTCACCCTGGGCGCGCTGATCATCTTCCGGATGCTGAGCTATGTGCCGCTGCCGGGCGTCGATCCCACGCAGCTGGGCCTGCTCGCACAGCGTACGCAGGGCGGCGTGCTGGATTTCTTCAACACCTTCTCGGGCGGTGCGCTGGAGCGCATGTCGGTGATCGCGCTGGGCGTGATGCCGTACATCACCGCGTCGATCGTCGTTCAGCTTGCGACTTCGCTGTCGCCGGCGCTTGCCGCGATCAAGAAGGAAGGGGAGAGCGGGCGCAAGAAGCTCAACCAGTATACCCGCTACGGCACGGTCGCGCTGACTGCGGTGCAGGGCTATGTCATCGCCGTGGGCCTCGAGACGCTGGGCGCGACCCAGGGCCTTGCCCCGGTGGTCGAGCCGGGCATGCTGTTCCGCGTCGCCGCGGTCATCTCGCTGATCGGTGGCACCATGTTCCTGATGTGGCTGGGCGAGCAGATCACCAGCCGCGGTGTCGGCAACGGCATTTCGCTGATCATCATGGCGGGCATCGTGGCCCACCTGCCGACCACGCTGGTCCAGCTGTTCGAAGGCGGCCGCAGCGGTTCGATGAACCCGGTGACGCTGGTCGCGATTCTCGTCGCCGTCGCGCTGCTCGTTCTGTTCATCTGTTTCATGGAGCGCGCCCAGCGCCGCATCCTGATCCAGTATCCCAAGCGCCAGACCCAACGCGGTGTCCAGTCGGAGCGCAGCCACCTGCCGCTCAAGATCAACACCGCGGGCGTGATCCCGCCGATCTTCGCCAGCTCGCTGCTGCTGATGCCGCTGACGATCAGCCAGTTCGCAGGCCAGCAGCAGGCCGGCCAGGGCTGGTGGGGCGACTTCATCATCAGCCTCAACCAGTATCTGCAGCACGGCAGCCTCGTGTACATGCTGCTCTACGGCGCCGGCATCATCTTCTTCTCGTTCTTCTACACCGCCGTGGTGTTCAATCCCGAGGAGACCGCCGACAACCTCAAGAAATATGGCGGGTTCATCCCGGGCATCCGCCCCGGCAAGAACACCGAAGCCTATTTCGATTACGTGCTGACGCGCATTACTGTGATCGGCGCAGCCTATCTGACGATCATCTGTCTGCTGCCGGAATATCTGGTGTCGGCGCTGGCCATCCCCTTCTATCTGGGCGGCACCAGCCTGCTGATCGTCGTCAACGTGACGATGGATACGGTGACGCAGATCCAGTCGCACCTGCTGGCACACCAGTATGGCGACCTGATCAAGAAGGCGAAGCTGAAGGGCGGCCGTCTCCGCTAACAGGCGGGGCGTCCGCTCCAAGCTTGTCGAGGGGCTGATTTTCCTTTCTGGCTGAAAGCGAAGAAGGGTGCTTCGACAGGCTCAGTACGAACGGGTTTGGGGGTAAGGAGCGCATGAACATCATCCTGTTGGGGCCTCCGGGGGCCGGCAAGGGTACCCAGGCGTCGCGGCTCGAGGACGAGCGCGGCATGGTCCAGCTTTCGACCGGCGACATGCTGCGCGCTGCGGTGAAGGCGGGCACGCCGGTTGGTCTCAAGGCCAAGGCGGTGATGGAGGCGGGCGAGCTCGTCTCCGACGAGATCGTGAGCGGCATCATCGGCGAGAGCCTTGACGGCCTCGGCGAGAAGGGCGCGATCTTCGATGGCTATCCGCGCACAGCTGCGCAAGCCGACTCGCTCGACACGATCCTGGCCGACCGCGGCCGCACGCTCGACCATGTGATCGAGCTGGTGGTGGACGAGGACGCGCTGGTCGAGCGCATCACCGGCCGCTTCACCTGCGCCAACTGCGGCGAGGGCTATCACGACACGTTCAAGCAGCCGAAGGTCGCGGGCAAGTGCGACCAGTGCGGCGGGACCGAGTTCAAGCGCCGCCCCGACGACAATGAGGAAACGGTGCGCACCCGCATGGCCGAGTATCGCGCCAAGACCGCGCCGATCCTGCCGATCTACGAAGCGCGCGGCCTGGTGAAGCGCGTCGATGGCATGGCCGATATCGCCGAGGTGACCGCGGCGATCGAGGCGATCCTGGACGGCAAATAGGGTATGCCGCCCGCGCCCCGATCACGGGGCGCGGCGGTCAGCGCCGGAGCGCGCCGGGAAGCGCCTGCGCTATCCAGGGCGATGCGTTCTCATAGGCATGGCCGACCTGCAGGACGGCGAGGTCCGCATGGTTAGGGCCGATGATCTGAATCCCGATCGGAAGCCGCCGCGCCCCGCCGAACCCGGCGGGTGCCGCCAGGACCGGCAGTCCTGCCATCGTCGCGGGTAGGGTGACCTCCATCCACCGGTGATAGCTGTCCATCTCGCGTCCCGCGATGCTGCGCGGCCAGTGCTGTTCGACGTCGAACGGGAAGACCTGCGCGGTGGGCAGGATCAGGAAATCGTAGCGGTCGAACAGATCGCGAAACGCCTGATAGATGCGCGCGCGTCCCTCCGAAGCTTCGGCGACCTGCCGACCGGTCAGCTTGAGATAGCCCTCAACCTCCCAGATTGCTTCCGGCTTCATCTGGCGGCGCTTGGCCGGGTCGGAGTAATGGCCGATCAGGTCGGCTCCGACCGACCAGTGGCGGAGCGTTACCGCGGTGCGCCACATCTCCTCGGCGGACAGGCTCAGCCGCGTCGCCTCGACCGCCATGCCGATGCTGCGGAAGGCCGACAGCGCCTTTTCGCAGGTGTCGAGCACACCCGGCTCGGTTGCAAGCGCACCCTGCAGGTCGCCGAGCCAGCCGATGCGGTGCCCCTTCCACTCGCGGTCGAGCGATCCGGCGAAGCGGGCGGGATCGTCCGTGAGCGAGAAGGGGGAGCGGGAATCCGGCCCGGCCTGAATCGAAAGCAGGAAGGCGACGTCACGGACACGCCGCGCCATCGGGCCCGAGACTGCGAAGGTCTGGCCGAACACGTCGCTCGACGGCACCGACGGTACGCGGCCGAACGAGGGGCGGTAGCCGAAGACATTGTTCCAGCCCGCCGGGTTACGCAGCGAGCCGCCGAAATCGCTGCCATCTGCCAGCGGCACCATGCGGAGTGCCAGCGCGACCGCGGCTCCACCGCTGCTGCCTCCGGCCGACACCGCGGGGTTCCAGGCATTGCGCGTTACGCCGAACAGCGGATTGAAGCTGTGCGAGCCCAGCGCGAATTCGGGGACGTTGGTCTTGCCGATGAAGATCGCGCCGGCGTTGCGCATCCGCGACACGACGAGCGAGTCGGCGGTCGGGACATTCTCGCGCAGGATCGGGGTGCCCTGGGTGAACGGGATGCCGGCTGCGGGCGCGGTATCCTTCACGGCGTGGGGAAAGCCATGGAGCGGGCCGTGGAAGCGTCCGGCGGCGGCATCCGCGTCGCAGGCGGCCGCCGCCTTGAGGAGCCGTTCGGGAGCGACGCGGGAGACGATCGCGTTGAAGCGCGGGTTGAGCGTGTCGATCTGCTCGAGGTGCGCGGTCATCACCTCCCGCGCCGACAAGACGCGGCGACGGATGGCGGTGACGAGGTCGACGGCGTCCATCGCGGTGATCGAGTTCGTCCCGACGACAGGACGGGAGGTGGCTAGGGCCTGGGACGCGGCGAAGGCTGCGGGAGCGGCGAGCAGGGCGCGGCGCGTGATCGGCGTGCCGTTCGGTTCGGGATCGGTTCGCATCGGACCATCTAAGGCAGACCTGCGCGCTCCGGATACGTCCAACCGATAAAAGCGGCGGGGGCCAGCGGCGGTTTCAGGCGGCCTGTTCTTTGTCGGCGCGCAGGCTCGGCCCTTCCGCACCGGTCGCGGTCACGGCCTATTGTGAAGCGGGCCGCCGCCTCCACGGACAGCGGCCCGGCTCATCCGGCGATCAGCCCTGTCCAGGCGTCCAGCCGTCGGTGGGGTTGGTGTTGACCATCCACGGCACGCCGAACCGGTCGACCAACGAGCCGTAACCGGGCGACCAGAAGGTCTCGGCGAAGGGCATGACCACGCGGCCGCCCTCGGATAGGGCATCGAACCAGCGCTGGGCTTCGTCCTTGTCCTCGCTGTGCAGGGTGACGTCGAAGCCGTTCTTGGGCTTGTCGATGTTCGGGGCCCATTCGATGTCCATGTCGGCGCCCATGATCGACTGATCGCCGACGTCCATCCAGCAATGCATCAGCCAGTCCTTCTTGTCCTCGGCGACGGGCATTTCGGGCGGTGCGTCGCCATAGGGCATGGCGGCGGTGATCGTGCCACCCAGCACCTTGGCGTAGAATTCGAAGGCTTCGCGGCACTGGCCCTGAAAGCTCAGGCTGGTCACGATTTTCATGACAGGCTCTCCTTGGTTCGGCCGCCTGACGCGGCGCTGGCGGAGTATAGACGCTTTCGCTGCGTTTTGGTGTCAGTAGCGCGCCCTGCCGTGCAAGGAAAAGGGCCGCCGCCCCGGAGGACGACGGCCCTGTTTTCTCGTCCGGTCTCGACCCTCAGCGGCGCGCGCGGCGCTTGAACTGGTCGAGGCTGACGACGTTGGTCGGCCGCTCGATCGCGATGCCCGAATAGAGCGTCGCCATCGGTTCGTCGGTCACTTCATGGACGGTGTCCGACCCGAAGCCGTTGAACGCGGTCCGCATTGCGCAGCCATAGGCGCCGAGCATGCCGACTTCGATATAGTCGCCCGCAGCCACGTCCGCCGGCAGCTCGAACGGACCCGCCATGTGATCCATGTCGTCGCACGTCGGGCCGTAGAAGCTGAACGCCTCGGTCTCTGCAGCCACGCCTTCGCGCAGCAGCGTGACCGGGAAGCGCCAGCCGACATGCGCCGCATCGAACAGCGCGCCATAGGCGCCGTCGTTGATGTACAGTTCGTCGCCGCGGCGTTTTTCGACGCGCACGATCAGCGAGCTGTACTCGGCGCACAGCGCGCGGCCCGGCTCGCACCACAGTTCCGCGCTGTACGAGATCGGCAGATTCTCGAACGCATTGTGGATCACGCCGAAATAGGCGTCGAGCGGCGGCGGCTCCATGCCCGGATAGGTCGAGGGGAAGCCCCCGCCGACATCGACGATGTCGACCGTGACCGACGAGGCGACGATGGCGACGCGAACGCGCTCCATCGCCTCGGCATAGGCCGCGGGGGTCATCGCCTGGCTACCGACATGGAAGCAGATGCCGAGCGCGTCGGCGGCCTGGCGGGTCGCGACGAGCAGCTCCGCCACATCCTCCGGCTCCGCACCGAACTTGGCAGCGAGGCTGAGCTTCGAGTGATCCGACGAGACGCGGATGCGCACGCACAGGTTCAGATCCTGCGCACCACGGGTGGCACGGACGATCTTCTCCAGCTCGTCCATCGTGTCGAGGCTGAAGGTGCGCACGCCATGGACGAAATACGCTTCCTCGATCGCTTCCTCGGCCTTGACCGGGTGCATGAAGCACAGGACGGCCTTGGGCAGGGCGCGGCGCGCCATGCGCACCTCGCCGATCGACGCGACGTCGTAATGCGTGATTCCGGCATCCCAGAGGATCTGGAGAAGCTCAGGAGACGGGTTGGCCTTGACGGCATACATCGTCGTCCCCGGAAACTTCTCGACGAAGAATCGGGCTGCTCGCTTTGCTGCGTGCGGACGAACGAGCGTTACCGGCTCGACGGGACGAAGGGCTTTCGCTAGCCCGAGCGCGCTATGATGCTTGTGCAACTCAAGGGACCTCCAATTGCCTTGCGGCATACGGTGAAAACACTGCCTTGCGGTGGAAGTCCCATGGGGCAGCGGAGGGGTCATTTAGGGTCGGTCCCCCCCCTTGTAAAGTGATTCCGGGGGCGAATTAACGATGCGGGGTGATTTGTGACGATTCTGAGACAGCCGACACGGGCCGGGGTGCGGGATGCGGCAGCAAAGGTGGCGGCGATCCTGCCGCCGACGCCGCTGCTTGTGGCGGAAATCCGCGGAATTCCGGTGATGTTCAAGGCCGAGTGCCTGCAGCCGATCGGCGCGTTCAAGATCCGCGGCGCATGGCACCGGCTGACCGCGATCGACCCCGAGCAGCGCGAGAAGGGCGTCGTCGCCTTCTCGTCGGGCAACCATGCACAGGGCGTGGCCTGGGCCGCGAAGCGACTCGGCATCCCCGCGGTCATCGTGATGCCGGCCGATGCGCCGGCGGCGAAGCGCGATTCGACGCTGGCGCTGGGCGCGGAGGTCGTCGCGTACGACCGGATGAAGGAGGATCGCGTCAAGATCGCCGCGCACCTCGCCCATGCCCGCGGCGCGACGCTGGTGCCGCCGTTCGACGATCCGTGGATCATCGAGGGGCAGGGGAGCATGGCGATCGAGGTGCTCACGCAAGCCGCGGAGATGCGGCTGCCCGATCCTGGCCGGATCGTCGTGCCGTGCGGCGGCGGCGGGCTGGCCTCGGGCGTGACGCTGGCGCTGCCCGAGGCGCAGACCACGATCGTCGAGCCGGAGGGCTGGGACGACATGTGCCGCAGCCTAGCCAATGGCTGGATCGAATCGATCGGCGAGTCCCCGCCGCCGACGGCATGCGACGCACTCCAGACCTTCCAGCCCGCACAACTGACCTTCGACGTGCTGTCGCGGCGTGGCGCGACCGGCGTGGCGGTGAGCGAAGCCGAGGTGCGCGCGGCGCAGCGCTGGGCGGCGCGCAAGCTGAGGCTGGTGCTCGAGCCGGGCGGATCGGTCGCGCTTGCCGCATTGCTGGCGGGCAAGGTCGATCCGACGCCGGACACGCTGGTGATCCTGTCGGGCGGCAATGCCGATCCGGAAGCCTATGCGAAGGTGCTGGCGTCGAGCGACTGAGCGCCGGCGAAGTTCGCAAAGGTAGCCCGCAATGCGGGGTTTGCGGGCGATGCGACGGAAACGCGGCGGGTTCGGGACGGGAACGCGACAGCCAAGCGACACATAGACGACGGTGACGCGACACCTCCGCGCCACCGACGCGACAGGTGCGCGACACCCATGCGCCGGCGAAGAGCGATGTGTGTTGCAGCCGGAAGATGCTGGCCGGTATTCCACCGGCCAGGATAGATCGGACGAACTCCAACATTGGAAGGGCGGGCGGCCCCTATTCCGGTTGCTGCACGACTGCTGCCACGATTCGCCGGACAAAGGGCAATATGACCAGCAACGCGGGGAAGGCGACTGCCCAGGACGTGCCCCAGGCCCGGGGCCATGACAGCATGAATGCGGTGCCCGGTCCGGTATTCATGAGGGTCGCCACCGCGGATACGATGGCCGACATGAGGATCGAGATCAGGAGCGGCGCCAGCCATCGCGCACAGGCGGCGGGTAGCTTTCGACGGTCGGGCCGGGTGCCGTCATGCATCAATCGTCTCCCCCGGGTTTCCGGTGAGGTTCCAGTCTGCGGCCAGATCGCGGACATAGTCCTTCAGCGTGGTCGGGCGACGGCCCAGCGCGGCGGCGAGCGTGAGCGGATTCCCCCCAAGGCCGTATCGCCGATAGTGATCATGGACCTTGGCAAGCAGCCCCAACTGGCGATCGTCATAGGGGAGCTGCGACGCGAGCGCCCATTCGGAGAAGGGCAATTCCTGCGCTTCGATCGGACGGCCCAGCTCCTCCGACATGATCCGGGCGATCTCCACACGGCTGTACATCCCGGCGCATAGGTCGAGCGTGGCATAGGCGAGACCGTCGCGTGTCAATGCGGTCGCGGCCACCTCTGCGACATCGCGGTAATCGACGCGGGCAATTCGGCTGTCGTTGGGGAATGGTTCGGCAAATCGGCCGGTGCGCAGGATGGACGGCCACACCAGGCCGATATTCTGCATGAAGTTGGCGGGATGGAGAATCGTGTATTCGAGGCTGGACGCGTAGATCGCTTCCTCGACCGGGACCTTGCTCGCATGATTCTGCAGCTGCAGGTTCGTCGGCTGGATCACCGACGAGAAGACGAACTTGCGGACGTTCGCCTTGATGACCGCATCCACGACCGTCAGACCCATCGCCGCCTCGTCCGCGGCGAAGGCGGGGCCGATGTAGAAGACGCCGTCCATTCCGTCGGCCGCCCTGATGAGCGACTGGCGATCGCGGAGATCGCCCAACACCGTTTCGGTCGCACCCGCAGCGGTGGCGATCGCGGCGCGGCGTTCGTCCCGAACCAGCGCCCGAACAGACGCACCCTGTCTGCGCAATGCCGGTACCACGAGACCGGCGAACTTGCCGGTCGCGCCGATGACCAGGACCCTGATCGAAGATCGTTCCATATGCTGCCCTTTCAGAAGCTGTCGGAGCAGATCTAGATCATGTCGGAAATTGAGATAATTGATGGTATTGGATAAGCTTTATCAACTGGATCGAGATAATCGTTGCGCATCACCGACCTGGAGGCATTTGTCGCAATTGCAGAGGCGGGCTCGTTGACGGCAGCTGCCCGGGAACTTGGGCGATCCTTGCAGACTGTGAGCCGATCGCTGGCCGCACTCGAAGCCGATGTGGGTGTCGAGCTTGTCCACCGAACCACCCGCCATTCGACGATGAGCGAGGCGGGGAGAGCCTTCTATCAACGCGTGAAGCCGGCGGTGACGGATATACGGGAAGCGCAAGGTGAGATGGCGGACAGCCGGATGGAGCCGAGGGGAACGCTTCGCGTTGGCGCCCCGGTCCTGTTCGGACCTGACTTTCTCGTTCCGATCCTGAGCGCCTATGCCGCGCGATATCCGGCAATGGAGATCGATCTCCAGCTTGCGGATTCCTTTGCGAACCTCGCGGAAGAGGGGTTGGATGTTGTCATCCGCATTGCCGACCTGCCCGATTCGGGACTGCAAAGCAGGCGGTTGGGCGCGCTGAGAAGAGTGGTGTTCGGCGCTCCGTCATATTTCGAGAAACATGGCCGGCCACAGCATCCGAGCGAACTGCGCAGACATTCCTGCATTGTCAGGACTATCGATCGGCGGGTGGGGCATTGGACCTTCCAGATCGCCGGAAAGAGCCGCAGCGTAGCCGTGCAGGGCAGTTTCCGGACCAACACCATGACCGCGATCTACTCGGCGGTTCGAAGCGGCATGGGGCTGGGATATTCGCCGCTCTGGCAAATCCGCCACCTGGTGGAAACCGGCGAGGTCGAGACGGTCCTGGAGGAATTCGAACCCGCACCGGTGCCAATCAACGTCCTGTGGCAGGAGAATCGACTGGCGCCGGCAAAGGTTCGGGAATTCGTGAAGCTGCTCGCCGGCCAGCTGGACCTCAACGGGCTATAGCGGTTCCAGCCAGCGGGTTGGCGACGGCGCGCCCGTTTATCCGACGAACGCGCGCTCGATCACGTAGTGGCCCGGCTTGGCGTTCGAGCCTTCCTCGAAGCCGAGGCCGTCGAGCATCGCGGAGAGGTCCTTGATCATCTCCATGCTGCCGCACAGCATGATGCGGTCCGTCTCGGGATCGAGGCGCTTCTCGCCGCCCATCTGCGGGCCGAACAGCGCGCCATTTTCGATCAGCGTGCCGATGCGCTGGCTGGTCGGGAAGGGTTCGCGCGTCACGGTGGGCAGATAGCCGAACTGGAGCAGCGCCTGATCCTGGACCAGCGGGTCGCCGGCGAGCTGCGATTCCAGCTCCTCGCGGAAGGCGAGGTCGCTGACGCGGCGGACCGAGTGGACCAGCAGGATCTGGTTGAACATGTCATAGACGTCGGGGTCGCGCGCGAGGCTGAGGAAGGGCGCGAGGCCGGTGCCGGTGGACAGGAAGAACAGCCGCTTGCCGGGCAGCAGCGCGTCGGTGACGAGCGTGCCGGTGGGCTTGCGGCCGAGGAACAGCTGGTCGCCCGGCTGGATCAGCTGGAGCCGCGAGGTCAGCGGACCGTCAGGCACCTTGATCGACAGGAACTCCAGCTCCTCTGCATAAGCGGGGCTGGCGATCGAATAGGCGCGCAGCAGCGGGCGCCCTTCGCCCGGCAGGCCGAGCATGACGAACTCGCCCGAGCGGAAGCGGAAGCTTTGCGGGCGGGTGATGGTGAAGCTGAACAGATGCTCGTTCCAGTGACGCACGCTGGTCACGGTCTCGACCGTCAGCGCCGCCGAAGGGGCGAGGGGGATATGGTTGCGGTCACTCATCAGTTCGGTTTCCCAGCACTTCAACTTACTGTTGCGCCGATGGGCTGAGGCCAATGGCCTCGAACGCCGCCGCCGCGGTTTCGATCGCGATCTGAAGCGCAGGTGCGCTCTCCGGGGGCACGATCATCCCCAGCATCTCCCGCATCTCGGCTTGGGGCCGGCGCGGCGCCTGCTCGAACAGGTCGAGCATCAGCGCCTCGTCGTCGCTGACGCGGCTATGGCCCGGAGCGCGGAAATAAAGCGGTTCGCGCGCTTCGCAATGAAGAATTGCCATGGCCATTGAAAAGGGCTGCAATGCCTCCGCCGCATTCCAGCGCGTGAATCCCTCGATCAGGGCGTTGCACGGACAGTGCCGCCGGCCGACCGCCTGCACCCAGCCGCGCGTCGCCCAGACGATGAAACGCCCGCCCAGATCGAGCGACGAGGTCGTGCGGTCGAGATAATGGTACACGGGTACTCCCTTCGCGGCCGCTCCTAGCACGCGGCTATTGCGAGTCAATCGCAATATCTTCGCGCCCAGCGCGCAGGATGCATCGATCTTCCCGCTCGACGCGCAGGACAGCTTTGGGCAAGGGGGCGTGATGCAGGAACTTCCGACCGCCGGCGCCACCGTCCTTGCGATCCTGATGCTTGCCGCCTTTGCGCTGGCCTGGGGCGGGGTGCGGCTGATCCGCAGGGGCGAGCGGCAGAAGGGCGTGCTGATGATCGTGTGCGCGCTGGTGGCGCTGGGGAATGTGCTGATCTGGACGTTGTAGCCCAGCGGCGCGGCGCTAAAGAACGGTCATGACACGCAATTCCGGGCGCATCGCCTATCTTGCCTGCCGCGGGACGGTGACCAGCTCGTCCGAACGGCGCCACGACGCGTTCGAGCATGATCATTCGCTGCGCATCTTCGGTCCGGCTTTCGCGGCACGGGGCTATCGCCTCGAGGAGATCGCCTGGGATTCACCCGAGGTCGCCTGGGAAGATTTCGACGCGGCGATCGTCGGGACGACCTGGGACTATGCGGCGCAGCCCGACCGGTTCCTGGCGATCCTGAAGGCGATCGGTTCGCGCATCCCGCTCGCCAACCCGCCGGCGTTGATCGAGTGGAATTTGTCCAAACGCTATCTGGCCGAGCTCGCCGAACAGGGGGTTCCTTCCATTCCGACCCTGTGGGCGGACCGGCTTGCCGACCTGACGCCCGAGGATATCCGCACGGGCATCGAGGCCCAGCAGATCGTAATCAAGCCCGTGATCGGTGCGGGCGGGGTGAACCAGTATAAGGGAGGCCTGGACACGCTGCCGGCGCGCGACCACCCGCTGTGGCACCAGGGCGTGATGATCCAGCCGTTCATGGCGAGCATTGCGGAGGAGGGGGAGCTCAGCTTCATCTTCTTCGACGGGGTGTTCAGCCACGCGGTGCGCAAGACCCCGGCGCGTGCCGACTATCGCGTCCAGTCGGCCTTTGACGGCGCGGAACATGCCTTCGTCCCGGCGGCGAGCGATCTGGCGAGCGCGCAGGCGGTGGTCGATGCACTGGCGGCGCCGGCGCTCTATGCGCGCATCGATCTGGTGCGCCGTTCCGACGGCGTGCTGGCGGTGATGGAGTGCGAACTGATCGAACCGTATCTCTACCCCCGCTTCGATGCCAGCGAAGGGCGGAACTTCGTGACGGCGGTGGAACGCTGGCTCGAACGCACGGGCTGAGCGAAGGCTAGTCCCGGTCGGGCGCCTGCCGGTTGCTCGCTGCGATCGCTGCCGCCCAATCGGCATCCTGCGCCTCGGTCGCGCCGATATCCTCGAGTGCCGGGAGGTCGCCGAACCATGGCATCCGCGCTTCGCTGCCCATCTGCGTCCTGGGCGGGAAGGCGGCGGGATCGTCGAGCGAGCCCAGCGTGAGGTTGGTGCGGCTGCCCTCAAGGTTGCGATAGTAGAGCGGGGTGCCGCAGTCGGCGCAGAAACCGCGATCGACATGCTGCGAGCTGCGGAAGGCGGCGGGGGTGCCGCGGGTCCAGGTCAGCGCGTCGTTGGGCGCGGCGACCAGCGCGGCGAAGAGGTTGCCCACCGCCTTCTGGCACATGCGGCAATGGCAGAGGTGCGAATTGTCGAGCATCGCAGTGGCGCGATAGCGGACCGCGCCGCACTGGCACCCGCCGGTCACCGTGACGTCCATCCGCTTCATGGGGCCCTCGCGACAAATTGATACACTGTTTTGATGGCCGCGCCGGGCGGTGAGGGATAGGTTTTTTCGACCAACCGACAGGTGCCGCCCGATGCGTTTCCGATCGATCGTCTCGCCGCTGATCCTTGCCGCGCTGCTGGCGGCGCCCGTCGCGGCGCAGCGCCCGGCGCTGCCGCAGCCGCGCGAGATCGCCTTTGGCGCGGACCCGCTCCAGCGGCTCGATTTCTACCCTGCCGCCAATGCCAGCGGGGCCGCGCCGCTGTTCGTCTTCGTCCATGGCGGCGGATGGAAGCGCGGGGACAAGCGCAACGCGACGGGCGCGGCCAAGATCGCGCACTTCACCGGGCGCGGCCATGCCCTTGCCTCGGTCAACTACCGGCTGGTGCCCGATGCCAGGGTCGAGGATCAGGCGCAGGACGTCGCCAATGCGATCGCCCGGCTGATCCGCGATGCGCGTTCGCTGGGCGTCGATCCGGGCCGCATCGTGCTGGCCGGGCACAGCGCGGGCGCGCATCTGTCGGCGCTGGTCGCCACCGACCCGCAATATCTCAGGCGCGCCGGGGTGGGGATGGAGCGGATCAAGGGCGTCATCCTGCTCGACGGCGCGGCCTATGACGTGCCGGTTCAGGCGGGCGAGGGGCCGGGGATCATGCGGCCGACCTATACCCAGGCGTTCGGGACCGATCCCGCGCGGCAGCGGGCGCTGTCGCCCACGCTCCACGCCGCCGCGCCCAACGCGCCGCGCTTCCTGATCCTCCATGTCGAGCGAGAGGACGGGCGGCGCCAATCCGAGGCGCTTGCGGCGGCGCTGCGCAAGGCGGGGACGCGGGCGGAGGTGCGCGCGTTGCGCGGCCGGGGGCTGCGCGGGCATATGGAGATCAACCGCGCACTCGGCGATCCGGACTATCCGGGCACGGGCATCGTCGATGCGTGGATCGACGCGCTGCCCTGATCCGTGCGCTCAATCGTGCTGGGTGATGCGCAGCGCCCAGCGATCATAGCCCAGCGCCTCGACCCGGTCGCGCAGCATCCGGGCCAGTTCGGGCGAGGGGTGCGGATCGCGGCTCAGCACCCAGAGATAGCGGCCGCCCGGCTCGCCGACGATCGACCAGTCATAATCGTCGCCATGATCGAGCACCCAATAGTCGCCGGTGTAGAGCGGGCCGAAGAACGAGACCTTGAGCTTGGCGTTGGTCTCTTCGTCCGCGACGATCGCATGGCCCTCGGCGGTGTCGCGTTCGGTCTCGCCGGCGCGCAGGCCGCCGTTGAGGATGCGGACCTTGCCGTCCTTCTCCAGCGAATATTCGGCGGTGACCGCGTCCATGCCCTTCTGGAAGCGGTTCTCGTGCCGGGCGAGTTCGTACCATTTGCCGAGGTAGCGGGCGAGGTCGACGGGCTTGGCCGGCTGCGGCACCCTGGGGTTGATCACCGGTGGGCGCGAGGCGCGCGAATAGAGGAACAGCCCGCCAATGGCGGCGGCGGCGACGCCGGTGGCGATCTTGATCGCGGTCGATTGCTTCATGGCGCCATCATGCGATGGGGCGGGGCGGAAGGATAGGGGGTTTGGACATCCGCTCTCCGCCGTCATCCCAGCCTTGTGCCGGGATGACAGTCAGAAGAAAAGCAAAAGGCCGGAGCATCATGCTCCGGCCTTTTCCAGTTCACGTCTGACGCTGCCCCCTCACCGGATCGGCGAGTTCGGGTCGAGGCGCATGTCGAGATATTTGTCCACGCTGCCCATCAGCTCGTCCATCTCATGCTCGAAGAAATGGTTCGCGCCGGGGATGGTGTCGTGGTGGATGGTGATGTGCTTTTGCGTGCGCAGCTTGTCGACCAGCTTCTGGACCGCGCCCGGGGTCACCACCTCGTCATTCTCGCCCTGGATGATGATGCCCGACGAGGGGCAGGGGGCGAGGAAGGTGAAGTCGAACATGTTCGCGGGCGGCGCGACCGAGATGAAGCCGCGGATCTCGGGGCGGCGCATCAGCAGCTGCATGCCGATCCACGCGCCGAAGCCGAAGCCCGCGATCCAGGTGGTCGACGCTTCCGGGTGGAAGCTCTGCACCCAGTCGAGCGCCGACGCCGCGTCCGACAGCTCGCCGGTGCCGTTGTCGAACACGCCCTGGCTCTTGCCGACGCCGCGGAAGTTGAAGCGCAGGGTCGCGAAGCCGCGGCGCTGGAAGGTCTTGTACAGCTCCTGCACGATTCGGTTGTTCATCGTGCCGCCCGCATTGGGATGCGGGTGGAGGATCATCGCCACCGGTGCGCGGGGACGGGGAGCGGGGGCGAAACGCCCTTCGAGACGGCCTTCGGGACCGGGAATGATGACTTCGGGCAAAATGCTACCTGCTTGAAAAGACGCGCGGTGGCGCGGAATGCGATGCTGGCTATATAGTCGTGAAGCCCCTTCACGCAATTTCAAACGAGTCCCGTCCTGAGCGACCGCATCTATCTGGACCATGCCGCGACCCAGCCGCTCCGGCCCGAGGTGCGCGAAGCGATGATCGAGGGGATGCTGCGCTGGGCCAACCCATCATCCCCCCATGCCGAGGGTCGCGCGGCACGTGCGGCGCTGGAGGATGCGCGGGCGCGGATCAAGGCGGCGCTGGGCTGGGAGGGGCAGGTCCTGTTCACCAGCGGCGCGAGCGAGGCGCTGGCGATCGCGATGCGGCGGACCAAGGGCGGCACGCGCTGGCGCTCCTCGGTCGAGCATGACGCGGTGCTGCGCGCCGCGCCCGAGGCACAGCTGCTGCCGGTCAACCGCGAATGGGACGTCGATCCCGACGCGATCGAAGACGCGTTGGCCGCGGGCGACCGGCCGGTGATCGCGATCCAGTGGGTCAATCCCGAGACCGGGAAGGTCCAGCCGATCGAACGCTATGCCCCGATGATCGAGGCGGGCGGGGGCGTTCTGGTGACGGATGCGTCGCAGCTGTGGGGGCTGACGCGCTTTCCGACACAGGCGCAGATGATGGTCATCTCCGCCCACAAGCTGGGCGGACCGATCGGCATCGGCGCGCTGCTGGTCGGCAACCTTGGCCTGCTCGAACCGTCGGGCGGCCAGGAGTTCGGCTATCGCGCAGGGACCGAGAATCTGCCCGCGGTGCTGGGCTTCGCCGCGGCGGTCGAGGGCTGGGCGGCGAAGCGGGTGGCTGCGCCCGACATGGACCGGCACGAGGCGCTGGTCGACATGTTCCGCACGCTCAAGAGCTACGGCGGCGAGCAGCTGATGGGCTATGGCGACTATGTGAGCGAGATCCGTGCGATCGCCATGCCCAACCTCAGCGCCGCGGCGCAGCTGGTGCGGTTCGACATGAAGGGCTTCGCGGTATCGGCCGGGAGCGCTTGCGCATCGGGAACGTTGAAGCAGAGCCGGGTGCTGGAAGCGTTCGGGGTGGAACCGGAGGTGGCGGCGCGGACGATCCGGGTCAGTATGGGCTGGAGCACCACCGCCGAAGAAATCCGGCGCTTCACCGACACTTGGATCGACATTGCAATGGGGGCAGCGGCGAAAGCAGGATGACCTATCTCGACTATCAGGCGACCACGCCGCTAGCGCCCGAAGCGGTCGAGGCGATGCTGCCCTGGCTCAATGCCGGGTTCGCCAACCCCCATTCGGCGCACGCCGCCGGGCGAAAGGCCAAGGCTGCGGTCGAGGCGGCGCGCGAGGCGGTCGCGGACCTGATGCCCGACAATGGCAATGTCAGCTTCACCAGCGGCGCGACCGAGGCGCTCAACTGGGCGATCAAGGGTAGCACCGGGCCGATCGTGACGATCGCCACCGAACATGCCGCGGTGCTCGACACGGTTGCTGCCGAGGTGCGGCGCGGGCGCGAGGTGACCGTGCTGCCGGTGGGCAGCGACGGGCTGGTCGAGCTGGCTGCGGCGCGCGAGGCGATCCGGCCGGGCACGGGGCTGGTCGCGGTGATGCTGGTCAACAACGAGATCGGCACGGTCCAGCCGATCGAGGAACTGGCGGCGCTGACGAAGCAGGCGGGCGCACTGCTGCTGTGCGACGCGGTGCAGGGCTATGGCCGCGAGATCATCCCCGCGGAGTGCGATCTGGTGGCGGTGTCGGCACACAAGGTTCATGGACCAAAGGGCGTGGGCGCGCTGTGGATCCGCGACGGGGTCGAGCTGGAGCCGCTGCTGCATGGCGGCGGGCAGGAACCGGGCGGGCGATCGGGCACGCTTTCGCCCGCGCTGTGCGCCGGGTTCGGCGCGGCGGCGACGCTGGCCAAGCAGCGCTTCGGCGCCGATCGCGGACATGTCGCTCAGCTGTTCCGCAAGGCCTATCAGGCGCTGGGCGGATCGGGCTGGACGCTCAACGGATCGATGGACGATCGCTATCCGGGCAATCTCAACATGCGTTACCCGGGCCTCGACGTGGCGCGACTTATGTCCGACCTGCGCGACATCGCTTTCTCCGCCGGATCGGCCTGCGCGAGCGGATCGGGGCGGCCGAGCCATGTGCTGAAGGCGATGGGGCTGAGCGATATCGATGCGCGGTCGAGCATCCGGCTGGGCTTCGGGCGTTACACCACCGAGGAGGAACTGCTCGCCGCGGTCGAGCGGATCGATGCGGCGGCGCGCGAACAGCGGTTCGCGGCATGATCCGGGTGCGGTTCCTCACCCCCGATGGCGACCTCGCCTGCGACGCCGAAGGGGAGGCGGGCTTCTCGCTGCTCGAGCTGGGGCAGGCGAAGGGCATGCCGCTGGAGGGGACGTGCGAGGGGCAGATGGCCTGCTCGACCTGCCATGTCATCGTCTCCGCCGCGGATTTCGACCGCTTGCCACGGGCGAGCGAGGAGGAAGAGGACATGCTCGACCTTGCCGTCGGGGCGACGCGGACCAGCCGGCTTTCGTGCCAGATCGTCCTGACGCCCGAGCTTGACGGCCTGACGGTCAGCTTGCCTTCAGAACATCGCGATATGCAGGGACGATGACCATGACACCCAATCGCCGCCAGATGATCGCCGGAGCCGCAGCGCTCGCCGCATTCCCCTCCGCCGCGCTGGCGCAGTGGAAGAGCGGGATGGACCGGCTTCGCGAGGAGACCGGCGCCCGCATCGGCTTGGCGGTGTATGACAGCGGCACGGGGCGACGCTATTTCGACGGGGCCGAGGCGCGCTTTGCGATGTGCTCGACCTTCAAGGTGCCGCTGGCCGCGGCGGTGCTGGCACGCGCCGATCGCGGCGAGATCGACCTGACGCGGGAGCTTCGGTTCAGCGAGGCAGACTTGCTGGACTATGCGCCGGTGGTGAAGGCGAATCTGGCGAAGGGAGCGATGTCGATCGAGGCATTGCTGGAGGCGGCGGTGGTGATGAGCGACAATGCCGCCGCCAACCTCGTCTTCGGGCAGATCTCCGGCCCGCGCGGGCTGACTGCATTCATCCGCTCGGCCGGCGACACGCTCACCCGCTCGGACCGGGACGAACCGACGCTCAACAATGTCCGCAACGGCGAGGTGCGCGACACCACCACGCCGCAGGCGATGCTGTGGCTGCTCAACGCGCTGCTGCTCGGCGAAACGCTGGCGCCGGCATCGCGCGCGAAGCTGATCGGCTGGATGGAGGCGTCCCCCACCGGCAAGGACCGCCTGCGTGCCGGACTGCCCAAGACGTGGCGCGTCGGCGACAAGACCGGGACGAGCGGCGAAGGCTATGTCCACGACGTCGCCATCGCAACTCCGCCGGGGCGCAAGCCGCTGCTGATCACCTGCTATATGGATGCACCGATGCTGCCGGCGGCGAAGGCCAATGCCGCGCATGCCAAGGTCGGTGAACTGGTGGGTCTTCTGTTCGGCTGAGGCATGCGAACCGGCGGCGTTGCAATCGCGGGGACTTTCCCCCATATGCGCCGCGGGAGTCGGGCGGACGATGCCGTCGCCAACCCGGTCAGGTCCGGAAGGAAGCAGCCGTAACGATTTTCGTGTCGGGTCGTCCCGGCTCCCACCTTCACTTCACCGTCGGCGAATAATCGGTCAGGCGCAGCGTGCGATCCTGGATCGCGCCGACGATCGGGCGGTGCTCCGCGGGCGTCTCGCGCTTGATCCGCGCCCATTCCGCGTCCGCCATGAACGCGCTCCACGCCGCCTTCATCCGCGCCTCGTCCGGCCAGCGCAGCAGATAGGCGAATTCGGGCTTCTCGGCGGTCCCACTCTCCCACATCGCGACGATTTCGAACCCGTGGCGGCGCATGATGCGCGTGGCATGATCGCGGAAGCGGACGTGGAACGCCGCCTTGCTGTGCGGATAGAGTTCATAGACGCGGAGCTGGTAGACCGGCGCGGCGACGACATGGCTCTGCGCTCCGGTGGATGCGGCGACGGCAAAGAGCGCTGCCTTTGCAATCCCCTGGACCATGCTGCTCTCCTTCGATCACGGCAAGGTGGTGGCCGGCCGGGCGGCAGTCAACGGGGCTCAGACGAACTCCTCGGCGATCCCGAACACCAGCAGGAGCGCGCTGATGGTCACGAGCAGCGCGACATTCCACCGGCGCGATTTCACCTTGAGCAGCGCGACCAGCAGCGCCAGCACAGCGAGGCCGACCCAGACCACGACCATCTCCGACTCGGTCATCGCCAGTTCGGCGTCGGGCGTCGGCTTGGCGATCTCCAGCCCGATATGGCCGATCCAGGTCCCGACATTGGCGGCGAGCAGCCCGCCGATCACCAGGCGGTTCTGCTTGTCGTACCAGTCGTCGAAGTCAGGCCATTCCTCCGGGGCATCGGGGAAGATCAGCGTGGCGGCGAGATAGTAGATGCCGACGATGGTCAGCACCCCGATCAGTGTCAGATAATTGGCGGCGATCTGCTCGCGGACCTCCCAGGCGATCACCCAGAAGCTGGTGAGATCGAGGATGACCAGAAGGCCCAGCAGCGGGGTGAGCCAGCCGATCTTGACTGGCCGGGTACCGCGCTTGAGCTTGAGCGTGCGCGAAAAACCGCCGAGCACCTCAGCGATGGCAAGGCCGAGCAACAGGCCGTAGACCGCGAAAACCAGCTCGAACGGACTCATGGCGTTGCTCCCCCGACTTCCCCGGGTGGCAGAGTAGGGTGCGCCGTGTCCTGCGCTAGCCCCTTGTTCGCAAATGAAAACCGCCGCCCCGTTTCCGGAGCGGCGGCTTCGTTACGTTCAGCCTTGCGGCGAGATCAGAACTTGTAGCTGACCCCGACCTTCAGGCGCCACAGCGACGCGCTGGTCACCAGATCGCGCGTGTCGTCCGGCGAGAAGCTGTTGATGATGTAGCGGCCCTGCGCGTCCACCGGGCTGCCGCTTGGCGGAGTGACGACGTTGATCAGGCCCGCGAACTGGCGCTTGCGGAACGTGTTCCAGTTCTGGTCGAGCAGGTTGAGGAAGTTGTCGATCGTGACGGTAAACTTCAGGCTGTCGCCCTTGAAGGGTCCCGGAACGGTCTGCGAGAAGTTGATGTCGAGATCGTAGTACCAGTCGTTGAGGCAGGTATTGCGCTCGATCACCCGGCCCTTCGCTTCGCTGGCGCAGTCGAGCTTATCGACATAGTTCATGAAGCTTGCGACCGCGGTCGCGTTCGAGCTGGGCGACAAATTGGGGTCGTTCACGCCGGTCGGGATGTAGAGCAGGCGATTGTCGAAGCCCGATGCCGAGTCGAAGAACCCGCCCGAACCGCCGAAGGTCAGGCTGTAGGGGCGGCCCGAACGTGCGACGAAGGTGAAGCCGAGGCTCGTATCTTCGTCACCGAAGAACTTCTCGTTCAGATTGGCCGCGAGCGTGAAGTTGTGGCGGGTTTCGTAGAAGCCACGCGACGCAGCCGGATCCTGCAGGCTCGTCGCCGCCAGGTTGTCATAGTTCGAACCCGCAGTGGAGTTGAACATGTTTCGGCGATCCTTGGCATCGGTATAGGCATAACCGATGTTCACGAAGCTGCGGCCGCCCTGCGTGAAGATACCGCCCTCGAAGTTCTTCGAGAGGACGATCGAGGCAATGTGCGAGTCGTAGCCCCGGCCGTTGGTCAACTGCAGTTCGTCGTCGCGATCGGAAGCGCCCCGCGCGTAGCAGGGGGCGGTCACGTTCTGCCACAGAATGTCCACGCCGCCGCGCACCAGCGATGCGTTGCACCCGGCCCGGGTCGGGTCGATGGCTGCGAAGATCGGATTGCCGTCAATCGTGTATCCGTTGAGACCCCGAGTGATATCGACCGTCTGCGACAGATCGACCACCGTCAGCGCCTTGCGATACTTGCTGTAGATATAGTCGATGTTGACGTTCCAGCCGCCGAAGAAACCGCCGCCGGTGCCGAGCTGCGCTTCGAAGCCGAGATTGGCGCGCATCACGGTCGGGATCTCGATGTTCGGATCGATCGACTGGGTATCGCCCAGGCCGGCCCCGGCGCGATTCTGCGCGGCGGCCTGGAAACAGGTCGGCAGACCGGTGAACTTGCCATTCTGCACGACATCGATCTGGCCGGCAGGGCAGGGCGCGTCGGTGGTGTTGCCCGAAGCGAAGCCGAAGCCGTTGTTCTGGAAGGCGTTGCCGAACCACACGCCCGGATCGCCGCCCGAGAAGATGCCGACCCCGCCCTTGAGTCGCGCGCGGCCGAAGAACGCGAAATCGCCCATGTCATAGTTGAACGCGAAGCGGGGCAGCAGCACCGGATCGAGATTGCTGAAGCCGGTGATGTTCGAGAACCCGTAACGCTTGACGAAATTCGGGTTCAATTCGGGATGCCCGCCGTCATACCAATCGACGCGGACACCACCGGTGAGCTCGAGCCGGTCGGTCGCCTGCCAGACGTCCTGGATATAGGCCGAATAGAGCGTACGATCGAACTTGGCGCGCGCAGTGTTGACATTGCCGTCGCGCGTAAAGGCGCCTTCCGCACCGATGGTCAGGCCATCGCCGACCGCGGCCGCCGTGGTCACGGAGGTGCTGGTGCCGCCATTGAGCAGACCGTTGCGCAGCGCATCGACGTCGCGGAAGTACAATGTGCCGGTGGCGTTCTGCACGAACAGGTTATCGAACTTGACCGTGTTCATCTCGGCGCCGAACATGATCTTGTGTGCACCGCCGTCGATCGTACCCTTGAACTTGTACTGGTCGATCGTCGTGTTCAGGTCGTTTGCCGAGCGCGAGAAACCCGGACCCGAAATGAACAGGCCGCGGCTGCTCCCATTGCGAACGCCGACGACGATGCGGGGAAGCGGATTGCTATCCTGTGCTTCGCCGCCGCCGACCGGGTCCTGCGCATCGGTGATCTCCGAACGCGAATAACGCAGTTCGGTCGAGAAGATGTCGCTCCAGTTCGAGTAGAGGCGGACCGAGGCATAGTCGGCCGTCGAGCCCGAATTCTGGAAGTTGTCGCGCCCGGTGATGTTGCTGCTGCCCGAGAAGTCATCGGCGCGAATCTGGCTTTCCTCGGTACGCTGGTAGGTAGCCTCAAGGCGATGGTTGTCGGTGATGTAGAAGTCGAGACGGCCGAAATAGCGGTCGGTGACAGCCTTGCGGTCCTGAACGATACCCAGCGTGTCGCGGCCATAGACCGACTTCAGTACATCCGAAATCTCGTCGAACTGCGCGACGGTCAGGAACGCTCGCTCGTTCGGGAAGCCGCCGCCAGAGGGGCCGTCATCCTGTGCGAAGGTCACTTCGGAATGCTCATAGGCGCCGAAGAAGAACAGCCGATCCTTCCAGATCGGGCCGCCGAGCGAGCCGCCGTAGCGGATGTCGTCGGCTGCTGCCTTGCCCGGACGGCCGCCGGCACGCTTCCCGGCCAGGCTCGTGTCGCCATAGGTGAAGAACGCGTCGCCATGGAACTCGTTGGTACCCGATTTGGTGACGAGATTGATCGCGCAGCCCGTGAACGAGCCATATTCAACCGAGAACGGCGCGAATTCGACGCTGGTTTCCCGTACCGCGCCGAACGGGATCGGCGATCCGGAGCGCGACGAGAAGGGCGTGTCGGTCAGGCCGTAATTGTCGCCCTGCGAAATGCCGTCGACGGTGAACGCGTTGGCGCGGTCATTGCCGCCAAGGCATGACACGCGATCGGATTCGAGGTTGCGCTCGAGGCTGACGCGCGGATCGACGCGCAGGATGTCGCGGATGTCGCGATCGAAGCTTGGCAGCGCTTCGATCACTTGGGCGCTGAACGACTGGCCCGGGCCGGCGGCGAGTTGCGTGGCGCGTACGCGCGAGCCGGTGACGACAATCTCGCCCGAACCGGATGTCAGCGCGAAGGTCAGGCTGGTGCTACCCGAAATCGTGGTGTTGATATTCTCGACCGTCTGACCTTCGAAGCCCGCGGCGGTTGCAGCCACGGTGTAGGGGCCTCCGGTGACCAGGCCGCTTGCGCTGAACGAGCCATCGCCGCCCGTGGTAAGCGTGCGGGTCGATCCGGTGCGAGTGTCGGTGATGACGATTTCGGCGCCGGCGAGCGGCGCGCCGCTCTCATCGGTGACGGTGCCGACGATGCCCGAAGTGATCTGCTGCGCACTTGCTGCAGCCGGAATCGCGAGCGCGGCGACGGCCGCACCGATGAACAGATGATTTCGCATTAGTGTCCCCTTAGGATCGGCTTCCAAAGCCTGCGCAGCGGTGATTTCACCGTCTTGCGCTGCCCCATGGGGAGAATTCTTTGCGAGATTGTTACAATTGATTCAAGTCCATTGTGCGTTGCAAAAAAGCATCACCCCCCAAGTTAGTGGGCGGACCCTACGATTTCCGCCCATTTCGCCTCGTCGATCACCTGGATTCCGAGATCGGCAGCCTTTTTGAGTTTCGATCCGGCGCCCGGGCCGGCGACCACCAGATCGGTTTTTGCGGACACCGAACCCGCGACTCGGGCGCCGAGCGACTCCGCCTGCGCCTTCGCCTCATCGCGGCTCAGCGTCTCGAGGCTGCCGGTGAAGACGATGGTCTTTCCAGTCACTTCCGACGCACGCGCTTCGACCAGGAAGGGGGGCGGGGCAACCTGCGCGAGCAGATCGTCCCACACCGCGCGATTGTGCGGCTCGTGGAAGAAATCGGCGAGCGCGTGGCCGACGGCGGCACCGACATTCTCGATCCCGATATGCTCGGCGATCGCCTTGTCCAGCCGGGCGCGGAACTTGGCGTCCGTCTCGCCGATCGCGGGGGTGATGCTCTCGCGCAACGCGATCACCTCGTCCGCCAGCGTGGCGAGGGCGGGGAGGGTGGTGAGGCGTTTCATCAGGTCGCGCGCGGTGATCGATCCGATGTGACGGATGCCGAGGCCGAACAGCAACCGTGCCGCGTCGGGCGCGCGCTTGGCCTCGATCGCGGCGAGGAGGTTGTCGACCGACTTGTCCTTCCACCCCTCGCGCTCCAGCAGCGCGTCGCGATACTTGTGCAAGCGGAAGATATCGGCGGGTTCGGCGATCCAGCCAAGGTCGAGGAACTCGACGATCGTCTTCTCGCCCAGTCCCTCGATATCGAGTGCGCCGCGGCTGACGAAATGGCGCAGCCGTTCCTGACGCTGGGCGGGACAGATCAGCCCGCCGGTGCAGCGATAGTCGACCTCGCCCTCCTCGCGCGTCGCCTCGGACTGGCAGATCGGGCAATGGGTCGGGAAGACCCAGGGTTCGCGCGGTTCGTCGCGCGTGAGGTTCTCGACGATCTGCGGGATCACGTCGCCCGCGCGCTGGAGCAGCACGCGGTCGCCCGGACGCACGCCGAGCCGCTCGATCTCGTCGGCATTGTGCAGCGTGGCGTTGGTGACGGTGACGCCGCCGACGGTCACCGGCTCGAGCCGCGCCACGGGGGTGAGCTTGCCGGTGCGGCCGACCTGGATGTCGATGGCGTTGAGCGTCGTCTCCGCGCGTTCGGCCGGGAATTTGTGCGCGATCGCCCAGCGCGGCGCGCGGCCGACGCTGCCGAGCCGTGCCTGCCAGTCGAGCCGGTCGACCTTGTAGACCACGCCGTCGATGTCGAAGGGCAGATCCGCGCGCAACTTCTCGATCTTGCGATACTGCGCCAGCGCCGGCTCGACCTGCACGCAATCGACGAAAAGCGGATGAAGCGGAAAGCCCCAGGCCTCGATCGCCTTCATCACGGCGAACTGGGTGCCGCCTGGCAGCGCCGAGGTCTCGCCCCAGCCATGCGCGAGGAAGCGCAGCGGGCGCGAGGCGGTAACCGCGGGGTCCTTCTGGCGCAGCGATCCCGCGGCGGCATTGCGGGGGTTGGCGAACTGGCGTGCTTCCTTGCCGCTTTCCTCAGCTTCGGCCGCCAGCCGGGCGTTGAGCGCGAAGAAGTCGTCCTTCGCCATATAGATCTCGCCGCGCACCTCGAACGTGTCGGGCGCGCCGGCGGGCAGGTCGGTCGGGATGTCGGAAATGGTCAGCACGTTGGGCGTGACGTTCTCGCCCACCTGTCCGTCGCCGCGGGTGGCGGCGAGCACGAGCTTGCGGTTCTCGTAGCGCAGCGAGCAGGACAGGCCGTCGATCTTGGGTTCGGCGGTCAGCGCGACGCGGTCGTCCTCGCCGAGCTTGAGGAAGCGCCGCACGCGCAGCACGAACTCGATCACCTCCTCGTCGGAGAAGGCGTTGTCGAGGCTCATCATCGCCTGAGCGTGGCGGACCTTGGCGAGGTTCCCCGCAGGCGCGGCGCCGACCAGCTTGGAGGGAGAGTCGTCGCGGACGAGGTGCGGGAAGGCCGCCTCGATCGCGGTGTTGCGCCGCATCAGCGCGTCATAGTCGGCGTCGCTGATCTCGGGCGCGTCGTCGGTATGGTAGAGCCGGTTGTGGCGCGCGATCTCGCTCGCCAGCGTTTCGAGTTCGGCGGCGGCCTCGGCTTCGGTGGCGGGGAGCTTGCTCATGGCTCCCCGCTACCGCGACCTCACCTTACCTTCAACTGATCCAGCGCGAAGGCGAGATATTCGGCCTGCTCGCGATACCGCTCGAACCGGCCCGACTTGCCGCCATGTCCCGCTTCCATGTTGACGCGGAACAGCAGCGGGTTGGCGTCGGTCTTCAGCGTGCGCAGCCGCGCGACATATTTGGCCGGCTCATAATATTGCACCTGGCTGTCCCACAGGCCGGTGCCGACGAAGATCGCCGGATAGGCGCCGCGCTTCAGCTGATCATAGGGCGAGTAGCTGAGCATATAGTCGTAGCTCGCCTTGTTCTCCGGATTGCCCCATTCGTCATATTCGCCGGTGGTGAGCGGGATGGTGGGATCGAGCATCGTCGTCACGACATCGACGAACGGGACCAGGCTGATGATCGCGCCATAATCCTGCGGCGCCATGTTGGTGACTCCGCCCATCAGCAGCCCGCCGGCACTGCCGCCCATCGCGGCGACGCGGCCCTTTTTCGCATAGCCTGCCTTCACCAGATGCTCGGTCACGTCGATGAAGTCGGTGAAGCTGTTCTTCTTGTTGAACATCCGCCCGTCATCATACCATTTGCGGCCCATTTCCTGCCCGCCGCGGATATGCGCGATGGCATAGACCATGCCGCGGTCGAGCAGGCTGGGCAGCATCGGCGAGAAGCCCGGATCGGTCGAATAGCCGTAGCTGCCATAGGCATATTGAAAGAGCGGCGCGGTGCCGTCCTTCCTGAACCCCTTGGCATAGACCAGGCTCACCGGAACCCTGGTCCCGTCGCGCGCGGTCGCCCACACCCGTTCGGTGACGTATTTGGACTTGTCGTAGCCGGGAACGGGCGTGACCTTGAGCGTCCTGCGTTCGCCGGTCTTCATGTTCGCCTCGATCACCGTCGCCGGGGTGGTCAGCGAGTTGTAGGTGTAGCGAACCCAGTCGGTCGCGGTCTCGGCGTTGGTGCTGAGGCCCATGCTGTACGCCGGCTCGTCCGCCTCGACGAAGCTCGACTTGCCGTCATTGCCCAGCAGCCGCAGCCGCTTGTTGCCGCCCGAGCGCTCCTCGATCGCGAGGTAGGCGTCGAAGGGCTGAACGTTCTCGATGAAGACGTCTGCGCTGTGGGGCACGATGTCCTTCCACGCCGCCTTGCCTGCGCCGGTCGCGCTGTCGGGCACCGTCATCAGGCGGTAGTTCGGTGCCTGCCAGTTGGTGCGGATCACCCAGCGATTGCCGACATGGTCTGCGCCATAGAGGAACTCGCGTTCGCGCGGCGCCAGCACGGTGAAGGTCTCGGGATTGTCGGCCGGCGCGCAGCGCTGCTCGTCGCTGACGGTCTTGCCCGAATAGATGCAGATGAACTTCTCCGAACTGGTCGTGCCGATGCCGAGCGAGAAGGTGTCGTCCTTCTCCTCATAGACCAGCCGGTCCTGGCTGACCGGCGTGCCCAGCACATGCGCCTTCACCCGCTTGCCGAGCAGCGTGACGGGATCTTTTTCGATGTAGAAGATCGTCTTGTTGTCGCCCGCCCAGGCGAAGCCCGGCTGCGCATTGGGAATCTCGTCGGAGAGCGTCTGCCCGGTCGTCAGGTCCTTGACCTTGAGGATATACTGGCGGCGGCCGACCTTGTCCTCGGCATAGGCGAGCAGGCGGTTGTCCGGGCTGACCGCGCGTCCGCCGATCTGGAAGAAGTTCGCGCCCTTGGCCATTTCCGGCTGGTTGAGGATGATTTCCTCCGCCGCCTCCATGCTGCCCTTCTTGCGCGCGACGATCGGATAGTTCCCGCCGGTCTCGAACCGGGTGTAGTACCAATATCCGTTGTCGAGATAGGGGACGGTGCTGTCGTCCTGTTTGATGCGGCCGACGATCTCCTTGTACAGCGCCTCCTGCACCGGCTTGGTCGGCGCCATCACCGCATCGGCATAGGCGTTCTCGGCCTTGAGATAGGCGAGCATCTCCGGATTCTTCCGCGTGTCGTCGCGCAGCCAGTAATATTCGTCCTCGCGGCTCGCGCCGAACGGCGCCTTCACCTGATGCGGTTTCTTGGCCGCGACGGGTGGCCTGGGGGCGTCCTGCGCCAGCGCCGGGACGGCGGTGGTGGCGAGGCTGACGATCAGTGCGCGGCGAAGCCAGCGGGGCATGCGATTCTCCCTATGATGCCGGGGAGGTGTGGCGCAAAGCTGATACACGGTGCAAGCGGTTACGCATGAGACGGTCCGTTCCGCTTGAGCGACGGCGCGCGCTGGTGATATGCAGCGCGCCTCCGGGGAGGGGCTGGGTGGACGAAGATCGCTCGCGTGCGCCGCTGCGCCGCTACGAAACGACGCTGGACCGGGTGGGCTTCGCGTTCGCCACGGGCGGGACGTTGGGCGGGGTGCTGGTCCTGCTGCTCGTCCTCGCAGGCGGGCAGGCCGACGCGACGTCGCTGATGGTCGCCTGGGCACTGGGCGCGCTGTTCGTGACGCTCGGGATCGCGGCGGTCGCTGCGCCCTTGTGGCTCGGCTTTCATGTCATGGGCTGGCGCAAGCCGTGGCATGCTGCGGCGCTGGGCGCGGCACTGGCGATGGTCGCGTTCGTCGCCGCGCAGACCCATGGCTTCGGTCTGTTCGATGCGCCGCCCAGTGACGGGCGGGTTGCGCTGTTCCGCTGGCTGAGCGCAACCGCGACCAGTGCGCTGATCGCACTGGCCGCGGCCGGAATTGCGCTGGCGATGTGGCGGGTGGCCTATCGCCCCGCGGACTAGGGCCTGGATCAGCCCTTGGTCTGCGGCGCGGTGCATTCGCCCACGCGTTTTCCGATGACCTGGGTCTTCATCTTCATCGTGCCGCCGGGGCCGCCGGAGATTTCGGTGTCGCTGGCCAGTTCATAGGCAGCGCTGCCGATCGTGCCGGTCGTCGTCGCCTTCACCTCGCCGCCGGCGCCGCCCTGCGGCTTGCAGGTCATCACCGCGTTGAGCTTGCCGTCGGCCAGTTCGTACTTGTCATAGATGCAGCCGCCGCCGGCCTTGCCGCCAAACATCTCGCTGGGCGGCTTGCTGACCATTTCGGGGGTCAGGCAGGTCTCGACGGTGGTTTCCGATGCCTTGGCCATCTGCTGGCCCATCGCATCGGCCTGCGCCTTGGGCAGGCCCGGCATGTCGACAGAGACGAACTTGATCTGGGTCTGCCACTGGCCGGGCTGCATCTTCACGGCATCCTGAGTCGCCTTGGCGACGTCGGCGACCGATACATTCTCACCCTTCACAGTGGGCCCGCCTCCGCCGCACGCGGCAAGGGCGAGGGGGCAAAGCAACAACAGCGGGTTCAGTCGGGACATAATTGGCTCCTGCTTCGTTACGCTTGGGGCACGGCCCGTTGCGCATAACGCACGCGGAACAAAGTTTGTCAACAATGTGGCGAAATTTGCCGCATTTTGGACATATTTAGCGGACTTGCCTTCTCACCAAGCGGTCTCAGCATTGCGCTGCGCCGCTTGGCAATAGAATGTTCTTGATTTGTTCTGATTGTTGTGCTATCCGCTTTGCGGGAGCAGGGCATGGCGAATTTGCAAAAGCAATTTGTGCCGGTGACGGCGTTCGGCATCTGGCTGCGAACCGGAAGGCTCGTGCAGGATGTGCCGATCGAAGTGAAGTTCAACCCCTGGCATGATCGGGAGGATGGGCGGTTCACCTTCGTCGGGCAGGGGAATTATTTCCCGCGTGGAGGGCGGGCTTCGAACGCGGCATCGTCCGGCCGCTTCGTTGGGGCCGGTGCAAGCGGTTCATTGGGAGCGCGGCCTGGGCAGGCGTTCGGTAAGCATGATCCGCAGAATCCGCGAAATCATTCAGTACACACCGTGCGGGCGGGAGATACGCTCAGCCGTATTGCCGCGCGACGGAAGGGGCTGAGGGTATCTGATCTCGCCTGGCTGAATGGCCTTGACCCGAAGCGGCCCCTTCGCATCGGACAACAGGTCAAGCTTCCGCATCAGCGATTCCTGGACGCGGGGCGTGAGGCCAAGAACAAGTTCCTCGCGCTCGATTACTATATGCGGACGCATGGCGGGCGGCTGCCGCCCGACCCGTCCAACCCGCCTTCGTTGCAGAGCCAGATCCTCGATACGAACTGGCGAAAGGAAACGCGCGGGACTTATAATTTCAGGATCGACGTTATCCAGCGCCTGAGGGCGGCGTCCGGTCAAGTCGTCGAGGGTAGGACCAAGAGGTCGCGAACCAATCAGATCCGCGCAGGAGGTGCCGATCGTCGACCGACCGATGAGGGTGGGCATTACATCGCCAATCGCTTCAACGGTCCAAGCGATGCCTTCAACCACTTTGCTCAGGACAGGAATTTCAACCGCAGTGCCTACAGCGCTATGGAAAATGCCTGGGCCAAATATGTTCGTGAGGGTCGGAAGGTCTCCGTCAGCATCAGGCCCCTCTACCGAGGCATGTCAAGGCGACCATATCACGTTACGGTCGTGTGGTCTGTCGATGGCGGGAAGCCTGAGGTTGAACAGTTTCCGAATGAAGCAGGAGGGACGCGACGTGGAAGGAGATAAGCTGGATATGATTGGTCCGCTCCTAAGCGAAATTGGGGAGGAAATAGCTGACATAGTGGGTGGGGATCCAAACGGCGTTTTCTTCTACGTAGAAGTTATAGAGGGGTGCGCTCGGCCAAGTATCTTTAGGGAGGAAGGAGACGTCGTCCGATACTATTATCCGTTGGATCCAACCCTTTCCGAGACGGTTTTCGATGTCTGGCACTCAGAACCGGACGAGGCCAAGCGGTGGTCCGTGATGGAGTACGTCATCGCCGACGGAAAATTTCAAGCGTCGTTCAAATACCCGAATGAGGTCGATGTCACCGAACCGGACACCGACCGTCGCGACGCCGCGCTGGAGGCTCGCTTTGGCGACAAGCCGGTGGTCTACCCGCCGATGGAAGGGATGTTCGAGTTCGAACCTGACGCGCCGTGAAGAACCCCTCATGTCCGTGAACATTGTGAATCGACTGCCAAACGGACCCGATTGCACCCCCATCTGAAGGCCCCATATTCGCGCTATGACGATTCAGATCCGCACTAGCCTTGCCGAGCCTGAGACCGGACCGGGTTTCGTACCGCACAGACCCGCCCGTCCCGAGAAGAGCGAGGGCGGCAAGGCGTTCAAGCTGGTCAGCGAATACACCCCCTCGGGCGACCAGCCGACCGCGATCAGGGAACTGACCGAGGCGGCGCTGGCGGGGGAGCGCGATCAGGTGCTGCTCGGCGTCACCGGTTCGGGCAAGACCTTCACCATGGCCAAGGTGATCGAGGCGCTTCAGCGCCCCGCGCTGATCCTCGCGCCCAACAAGATCCTCGCCGCGCAGCTCTATGGCGAATTCAAGAGCTTCTTCCCCGAGAATGCGGTCGAGTATTTCGTCAGCTATTACGACTATTACCAGCCCGAGGCCTATGTGCCGCGGTCGGACACCTACATCGAGAAGGAAAGCTCGGTGAACGAGGCGATCGACCGGATGCGCCACTCGGCCACCCGCTCGCTGCTCGAACGCGACGACGTGATCATCGTCGCCTCGGTCTCGTGCCTCTATGGCATCGGCTCGGTCGAGACCTATTCGGCGATGATCTTCGACCTGAAAAAGGGCCAGGTCGCCGACCAGCGCGAGATCATCCGCAAGCTCGTCGCGCTCCAATACAAGCGCAACGACGCCGCCTTCGCGCGCGGCAATTTCCGGGTGCGCGGCGACAGCCTGGAGATCTTCCCGTCGCACTATGAGGATACCGCCTGGCGGATCAGCTTCTTCGGCGACGATATCGAGGAGATTACCGAGTTCGACCCGCTGACCGGCGCCAAGGTCGCAAACCTCGATCATATCCGCGTCTATGCGAACTCGCACCACGTCACGCCCGGGCCGACGCTCAAACAGGCGATGGAGGCGATCAAGCACGAGCTGGCCGAGCGGCTCAAGGAACTGCAGGCCGAGGGCAAGCTGATCGAGCATCAGCGGCTGGAGCAGCGCACCCATTTCGACCTGGAGATGATCGCCGCGACCGGCAGTTGCGCGGGGATCGAGAATTACAGCCGTTTCCTCACCGGCCGCCTGCCCGGCGAGCCGCCGCCGACGCTGTTCGAATATCTGCCCGAAAATGCGCTGCTGTTCGTCGACGAGAGCCATCAGACCGTGCCGCAGATCGGCGCGATGGCGCGCGGCGACCACCGGCGCAAGATCACGCTGGCCGAATATGGCTTCCGCCTGCCGAGCTGCATCGACAACCGCCCGCTGCGCTTCAACGAATGGGATGCGATGCGGCCGCAGACGGTATGCGTATCGGCGACGCCGGGCGGATGGGAGATGGACCAGACCGGCGGCGTGTTCAGCGAGCAGGTGATCCGCCCCACCGGCCTGATCGACCCTCCGGTCGAGATCAAGCCGGTAGAGGAGCAGGTGCAGGACCTGATCGTCGAGTGCCGCAAGACCGCCGAGAAGGGGTATCGCACGCTCGTCACCACGCTGACCAAGCGCATGGCCGAGGACCTGACGGAGTATATGCACGAGGCGGGGATCAAGGTCCGCTACATGCATTCGGACGTCGAGACGCTGGAGCGTATCGAGCTGATTCGCGATCTGCGCATGGGCGTGTACGACGTGCTGATCGGGATCAATCTGCTTCGCGAAGGGCTTGATATCCCCGAGTGCGGGCTGGTTGCGATCCTCGACGCGGACAAGGAGGGGTTCCTGCGATCGGAGACCTCGCTGATCCAGACGATCGGCCGCGCCGCGCGCAACGTCGAGGGTCGCGTGATCCTCTATGCCGACCGCATCACCGGCAGCATGGAGCGCGCGCTCAACGAGACCAGCCGCCGCCGCGAGAAGCAGGAAGCCTATAACCGCGAGCACGGCATCACCCCGACCACGATCAAGCGCAACATCGGCGACATCATCGCGCATGTCGCGTCGAAGGATCAGGTGACGGTCGAGATCGAGGACGGCCCCGCGCACATGGTCGGCCACAATTTGCGCGCATATATCGAGGAGCTTGAGAAGAAGATGCGCGATGCTGCCGCCAACCTCGAATTCGAGGAAGCCGGCCGCCTGCGCGACGAGATCCGCTCGCTCGAGGCCGAGGAACTGGGCCTGCCGCACGACCAGCATCGCGCGCCGGTGATGGGCCGCAGCAACGAAGGCAAGCCGGGCACGCGCAAGGGCAGGTTCGGCAAGGTGCAGCGCAAGTGGGGCGGGGGGCGGCGCTGACTCGCCCGGAGCGGTTGAGCCGGGGTGCGGCTTCGACCATAAGGCTCGATATGCGTGTCATTTTTGCTTTCGCGTCGCTCGCCGTCCTCGCCGGTTGCGTGGCGCCGTCCGCCCCCCCGCCAGCGCCCGCGCGGCCCCTCCCGGTTCCGGCTCCCGCCCCAGCGCCGGCGCCCCCACCGCCGCCCGCGAGCAGCGACTGGCGCGATTGGCCGCTGACGCCGGGCGGGTGGAACTACCGGCAGGATTCGCGCGGTTCGCTCGCTCTGTTCGGGCAAGGGGGCGATCCGGCGCTTACCTTGCGTTGCGACCGCTCGGTGCGCCAGCTGCAGCTCACCCGGCGCGGCGTCGCGCCGGGGACGATGACGGTGCGGACCAGTTCGACCGCGCGCAGCCTGACCACCAATGGTTCGACCGACGGTGCGTCGGCGACGCTGCCCGCAAGCGATCAGCTGGTCGATGCGATGGGCTACAGCCGCGGGCGTTTCATCGTCGAGACACCCGGCGCGCCACCGCTGGTGGTGCCGGCCTGGGCTGAAGTGCTGCGGGTAGTGGAGGATTGCCGGGGTTAAACGCCCAGACCTCCATGAATCGCCGATTTCGCAATTTAAAACAAGACTTGTTCTCCGAATCCGGATGATTCAAAGTCGCCTTGTATCCAGGCCGGGTACAGCGTTCTAACAAGCGAAAGGAGGTGATCCGATGTCTCATGGTTCAGCAATGGGGTCGGTTCAGTTCGTTCGGGAGACGCGCCGCTAAGTTCAGACTGCATCCGGTGGAAGCCCTCCACCGGTAAGGCGCACGGGGGGTATCCTCCCCCAATCAACGGCGCCAGCAGCGGACAAGCGGCCCGCATGGTCTCCCGGGCTGGAGCTTCCGGCCGCTGACCATGTCGGAGGTCACCGGGTGCCAGGGATGGCCCCGGTGGCCTCTTTCATTTTGCGCGATACTCTAGGCGGCGAGCAATTCGTCGACGGTCAATCCGGCCTGCGCGCGAGGGCGAGACAGGAAGAACTCCGCGTGAAGGTTGCCCTCGGCCTCCAGTCCGGTCGGGTCCAGCCCGATCGATTCGAGCTCGGCGAGGATGCGCTGCTCTTCCTCGCTTGATGCGAAGCTGCGCTGGATGAAGCTGTGTCCTTCCAGCTTCTCCGTGACATAGCCCCAGCGGCTCAGGGTTTCGTCGATCGCGTCGAAGGGGAACATGCGCAGGACGAAGTTGCCGATCCAAGGCGGGTTGCTGGTGGTCACGGCCGGCAGCAGTCGTTCGAACGTCGCTTCGGTCACATAGCCCACGGCGCCCGTGGACATCACCAGATCGACCGGTTCCAACAGGGAATGGGCGTCCCCGGGCAGGGGCTGGGTCTCGAGATTGATCGCCAGCCCCTTGTCGATCAAACCGGCCTGCTCGGCATAGTCGATCGCCGGGCGGGACACGTCGAGGCCGAGCAGGACGAGATCGTCATCGGCACGGGCGGGATCGAAATAGTCGCGATCGGCGGCGATCACCTCGGCGGAGTCCGCCGCGGCAATTTCGGGCCGGGACCAGTGGTTTCCAAGCTCGTCGATCGATCGGCCATGCTTGAGCAGCGCGCCGTTGATTCCGTAAGAGCAGCCAAGGTCCAGCGCATGGATCGGTGCCGGCCGCTCGCGCCGCAGCAGCCCGACGATGCGTTCGAAGATCGGCTTGGCGAGCTCGGGAATCCGGTAGTCCAACTTGCCGAGTTCCCGGAAATAGGCGCGCGGATCGGCTTCACCGTAGATGGCGTCCATGTTCGCCTTGGTTTCTCCGGGTTGATCGACGATGATCGGCTGAGACATTGGGTATTCCCCTTCTGACTTGTGTCCGAGCATGAGGCGCGTGCTGTGGCGTGGCGCGGACGATTTTGCCCCGCAGATGGCAGGGCGCGGCGCTGGATGGCGCTCGATGAAATGGACCAGAATGGTCCGGCCGGTTTGGCATGGGGACCCTATCAGCTAAGGCGGCCAAACCCAACCCGTCGGCTTGATGCGAAAGTGGAATCAGATGCAAGAACACCGGATCCTCACCTTCTATGGCTCGTACCGCGAGGCCCGCATGGGCATCAGGCTGGCGCGCTGGGTGACCGCACGGATGGCCGAGCGCGGCTGCGACGCCGAGCTGATCGATGCGAAGGCGGTCGGCCTTCCGATGCTCGACAAGCGCTATATGGACTATGCGCCGGGCGAGGCGCCGGCGGCGATGGAGGCGCTGGCGGAGAAGCTGCGCAATGCCGACGGATTTCTGTTCGTCGCGGGCGAGTATAATTGGGGCATGCAGCCAGGGCTCAAGAACCTGACCGATCATTTCCTGGCCGAGTGGGCGCGGCGGCCTGCGGCGATCGTGAGCTATTCGGGCGGGCGGCTGGCCGGCGCGCGGAGCAACTCGATGTGGCATCCGACGCTGACCGAGATGGGCATGGCGGTGGTGCCAGCGACGATCACCGTCGCGCAGATCGGCCAGACGCTCGACGCGGACGACGTGCCTCAGGGAGAGGGCGGCGCGGCGCTGGAGCGCGGCTTTGGGCGCTTCGCGGCGGAGTTCCTGTGGTGGATCGAGGCAGCTAGCGCTCAGCGCGCCAAGAGCGGCTAGAAGATGAGCGAAATCAGATAGACGAGCAGCGCGAACAACAGGAAGGGTGCGGCGAGGATCAATACCATGACGGCCATCACTGCCCAGGCGCGGCGCAGCCCGAAGCCGTCGCGCACGCAGTCGAAGATGATCTGGAGCAGCCCGAGAAAGCCGGATTCGCGCATCACGCCTCGATCAACCCCTTGAGCCGGTAGAGCGCATCGAGCGCATCGCGCGGGCTGAGGCTGTCGATGTCGAGGCTGGAAAGCTCGGTGCGGAGGGCATCGACGGCCTCCTCCTCATGCTCGGCGGCGGCGGCGAACAGCGGCAGATCGTCAAGGCCTGCGGCGATGCCGCCGGTCTTTTCGCGTCCGGCCTCGAGCTTGGCCAGCACCGCCTTGGCGCGCGCGATGGTAACGGGCGGGAGGCCCGCAAGTCGCGCGACGGCGAGACCGTAGCTGCGGTCGGCCGGCCCTTCGGCGACCTCGTGCAGCAGGATGAGGTCTCCCTTCCACTCGCGCGCGCGGACATTGTGCAGCGACAATGCGTCGCAACGCTCGGCGAGGCGGGTCAGCTCGTGATAGTGCGTCGCGAACAGGCAGCGGCAGCGATTGTCCTCATGGATCGCCTCGACCACCGCCCAGGCGATGGCGAGTCCGTCATAGGTCGAAGTGCCGCGGCCGACCTCGTCGAGGATGACGAAGCTGCGCGGGGTCGCCTGCGCCAGGATCGCCGCGGTCTCGACCATCTCGACCATGAAGGTCGAGCGGCCGCGCGCCAGATTGTCCGACGCGCCGACGCGGCTGAACAGGCGATCGACCAGGCCGAGCTTCGCCCGGGTGGCAGGGACATAGGCGCCGGCCTGGGCGAGTACCGCGATCAGCGCGTTCTGGCGCAGGAAGGTCGACTTGCCGCCCATGTTCGGGCCGGTGACGAGCCAGAGCCGGTCGGTTTCGGAAAGAACGCAGTCGTTGGCGACGAAGCGTTCTCCGCCGCGGGCGAGCGCCGCCTCGACAACCGGGTGACGCCCGCCCTCGACTTCGAAACAGGCATGGTCGACCAGCGCCGGGCGAGTCCAGCCGCCCTCGGCCGCGCGTTCGGCGAGGCCGGATGCCACGTCGAGCCGGGCGAGCGCATCGGCGGTGGCGGCGATCGCCTCGCTGCGGGCGAGCGCGGCGGCGGTGAGGTCTTCGAGATGCGCGGCCTCGGCGGCGAGCGCATGGGCACCGGCCTGGGTCACCTTGATCGCGATCTCGTGCAACTCGGGTGCGTTGAAGCGGACCACCCCTGCGAGCGTCTGGCGATGGGTGAAGCCGCTGTCGGGGCGCATGAGGTCGTCGGCATGCTTGGCGGCGACTTCGATATGATAGCCGAGCACACCGTTATGCTTGATCTTGAGTGCGGCGATGCCGGTGCGCTGCTTGTAATCGGCCTCGAGCGCGGCAATGGCGCGGCGGCCGCCGGCGCCCGCGTCGCGCAGATCGTCGAGCGCGGCGTCATAGCCTTCGGCGATGTATCCGCCATTGGACGCGTCGATGGGTGGGGCGGGGACGAGCGCGCGCTGGAGCAGGTCGATCAGCGCGCCATGGCCGCGCAGATCGGGCGCTAGCGACGCCAGCAGCGCGGGCGGTTCGGCCAGCTTGCCGAGCGTCTCGCCGAGGCGCCATGCGCCGTCGAGGCCGTCGCGCAGTTGGCCGAGATCGCGGGGCGATCCGCGGCCTGCGGCAAGGCGTCCGATGGCGCGGCCGATATCGGGCAGGGCGCGGAGCGATGCGCGCAGGTCTTCGCGCAGGCCGGGCTCGTCGTGGAAGCGCTGGACGAGGTCGAGCCGTGCTTCGATCGCATTGCGGTCCATCAGCGGCGCGGCGATGTCGGCGCCGAGCAGGCGCGCGCCCGCGCCGGTGACGGTGCGGTCGACCGCATCGAGCAGGCTGCCTTTGCGCGTACCGGCCTGGCTCTGGGTCAGCTCGAGGCTATCGCGGGTCGCCGCGTCGATCGCCATGCTGGCGTCGGAGCGGGTGATACGCGGCGGGCGCAGGAACGGCAGCGCGCCCTTGGCGGTGTGCTCGAGATAGGCGACGAGGCCGCCCGCGGCGGACAGGGCAGCTCGGCCGAACTGGCCGAAACCGTCGAGCGTTGCGACGTCGAACAGGCGTTTGAGGCGAGTTTCCCCGCCGCTGCTGTCGAACTCGCCGCGCGGGCGGTAGCCGGTGACGTCGAGCGCTTCGCTCCCGTCGGCGGCGATCACCTCGGCGGCACTGAGCCGGGCGAGGGCTGCGCCGACCGCTTCGGGCGCGCATTCGAGGATCTCGAACCGGCCGGTCGATATGTCGGCGGCGGCGATCGCGGTTTCGCCGCCCGCTTCGCCGATCGCGGCGCACCAGTTGGCCGAGCGGCTGTCGAGCAGCGATTCCTCGGTCAGCGTGCCGGCGGTGACGACGCGGATGATCGCGCGCGCGACCAGCGCCTTGGAGCCGCCGCGCTTCTTCGCTTCCTCGGGCGTTTCGATCTGGTCGGCGATGGCGACGCGCTGTCCGGCCTTGATCAGGCGGGCGAGATAACCGTCCATCGCATGGGCCGGCACGCCGCACATCGGGATCTTCTCACCGCCATGCTCACCGCGCGCTGTAAGCGCGATGTCGAGGATTCCGCTGGCGAGCTTCGCATCGTCGAAGAACAGCTCGTAGAAATCGCCCATGCGATAGAAGAGCATGCAATCGGCCGCCTCGGCCTTGAGCGCGAGATACTGCGCCATCATGGGGGTGGGAGCGGCGTCGGCCATCAGGGGACTCGATAGGGATTCAGGCGCGAGCGGCAAGAGCGGACGCGCCGACAAATTGTGGATGGATCACCGCTCGCGGAACTGGACCCAGTCGGTGGGGCATTGCGCGACCGGCTTGGGCCTGGCCTGCGATCCTTCGATCGTCCAGCATTCGTCGAAGATCGAGCAATAGCAGGAGCGGACCTGAAGCTTCCACCGTTCGGTCTCGAAGCGGTTCCACAGTGCCTTGCTCGCAGGGATCTCGGCGACCTGCATGAACTTGACCGACTCCCCGGGGCGGGCAACGATTCCGGACGATGGCGAGGTGGAGAGGTTGAGCCGGCTATCGGGCTGGAAGCCGCAGCATTTGGTGAGCAGATCGCGCGGGTCGCGCACCGGCTGACCCTGATAGCGGATCTCGACCGGCCCGAGCAGCGCGGGGCCGACGCCGTTATTGGAGAGGTTGAGCGAGATCATCCGCTCGCCCTTGTCGTTGAGGCCGCTGTTGCTGGTGCCATAGGAGAGGAAGGGCCAGGCATCGGCCTGCTGCATCTTCTTCGTCGCCTCCGCCTGGACGAATGTGAAATAGGCGACTCCGACCGAAATCAGCATCGCCGGTGCGCCGATCAGGAGATGGCTGGCCATCAGCCAGGGCAGCAGCTTGACCAGCTTGCCGAGGCGCGGGCCGAAAACGGCTTCACGGGTGCTGAGCTCGGCGACTTTCGCCTCAAGCTGAGCAATGCGGTCCTGATCGGGCGTATCGACTGTCATGATCGCTGGATACCGAAGGCTCCGAGATGCGGCAATCGCGCGACGGCGGATCGCCATGTGCGGATTTCCGCACAGAATGGCTCGATTTCGGGGCCGGCGCAGGATCGGGTTTCCGCGTGTCTCTTGCAAAGCGCCAGATTGCGGTGACGCAGGGCCGTGCCTAAAGGGATCGTGACCGGGAGAGAAGAATGTCCGAAGAAGCCAATGTCCAGTTTTCCGAGCGCGAGGCGCTGCTGTTCCATTCGGAGGGCCGGCCGGGCAAGATCGAGATCGTCGCATCCAAGCCGCTGACCACCCAGCGCGACCTGGCACTCGCCTATTCGCCGGGCGTCGCCGTCCCGGTGCAGGCGATCGCCGACGATCCGGCGACGGCATATGACTATACCGCCAAGGGCAACCTCGTCGCGGTGATCTCCAACGGTACCGCGATCCTGGGCATGGGCAATCTTGGCGCACTGGCGTCCAAGCCGGTGATGGAAGGCAAGGCAGTACTGTTCAAGCGCTTCGCCGACGTCGATTCGATCGACATCGAGCTCAAGACCGAGGACGTCGACCGCTTCATCGACGCGGTCGAGCTGATGGAGCCGAGCTTCGGCGGCATCAACCTTGAGGACATCAAGGCGCCCGAATGCTTCATCATCGAGCAGACTCTTCGGGAACGCATGAACATTCCGGTGTTCCATGACGACCAGCACGGTACCGCGATCATCACCGCGGCGGGCCTGATCAACGCCTGCCTGTTGACCGGCCGGCGCATGAGCGAGATCAAGGTGGTGGTGAACGGCGCGGGCGCCGCGGCGATCGCCTGCACCGAGCTGATCAAGGCACTGGGCGTCAAGCACGACCATGTGCTGATGTGCGACCGCAAGGGCGTGATCACTCCGGATCGCGAGGGCGTGAACCAGTGGCAGTCGGCGCACGCCGTCGCCACCGACCGCGTGACGCTGACCGACGCGCTGGTCGGCGCCGACGTGTTCCTGGGCCTTTCGGCCGCGGGCGCGCTCAAGCCCGAGATGGTCAAGGACATGGCGCCTGCGCCGATCATCTTTGCGATGGCCAACCCCGAGCCCGAGATCCGGCCCGAACTGGCCAAGGGCGTTCGCCCCGACGCGATCGTCGCCACCGGGCGCTCGGACTATCCCAACCAGGTCAACAACGTCCTCGGCTTCCCGTTCATCTTCCGTGGTGCGCTCGACGTGCGCGCGACCGGGATCAACGACGAGATGAAGATCGCCGCGGCGCAGGCGATCGCCGAGCTGGCGCGCGAGCAGGTGCCCGAGGAAGTGGCGATGGCCTATGGCCGCGCGCACAGCTTCGGTGCCGACTATATCATCCCGGCGCCGTTCGATCCGCGGCTGATGGAAGTGGTCCCCGCCGCCGTCGCCAAGGCCGCGATGGATTCGGGCGTCGCCACCAAGCCGATCCTCGACATGGCGGCCTATCGCCACACGCTGCGCAGTCGCCTCAACCCGACGACGTCGGTGCTGACTTTGGCCTATGAAGGCGCACGCGCGCATCCCAAGCGCGTGATCTTCGCCGAGGGCGAGGAGGAAGTGGTGCTGCGCGCGGCGATCGCGTTCCGCGAAGGCGGCTACGGCACGCCGGTGCTGGTCGGCCGCGACGATGTCCATGATCGCCTCAAAGCGCTGGGCGTGAGCGACCCCGAGAGCTTCGAGGTGCACAACAGCCGTCATTCGCCGCTGGTGCCGGCGATGGTCGATTTCCTCTACAAGCGGCTTCAGCGCCGCGGCTATCTGCGCCGCGATTGCGAGCGGATGGTCAATCAGGACCGCAACATCTTCGGTTCGCTGCTGCTGCAGCTGGGCGAGGGCGATGCGATGATCACCGGCATCACCCGCCCTTATTCGCAGAACATGCGCGAGATCCGGCGCGTCATCGATGTGGGCGAGGGACGCACCGCGTTCGGCGTTCATTTGCTGGTCGGACAAAGCCACACGGTGTTCATCGCCGACACGACGGTGAACGAACGGCCCAACGCCGAGGAACTGGCCGACATTGCCGAGCAGACCGCACAGGTCGCGCGCCGCATGGGGCATGAGCCGCGCGTCGCGTTCCTGAGCTACTCCAACTTCGGCAATCCCAAGGGCGCGTTCCTCGAGAATATGCGCGAGGCGGTGAAGCTGCTCGACGAGCGCAAGGTGAACTTCGAATATGAGGGCGAGATGACGCCCGACGTCGCGCTCAACCCGCGCCAGCTGGCGAACTATCCGTTCGCTCGCCTCTCCGGCCCGGCGAACGTGCTGATCATGCCGGGCCTCCAGTCGGCGCACATCTCGGCGAAGCTGCTGCGCGAGCTGGGCGGGGATTCGGTGATCGGGCCGATGCTGGTGGGCATGGAAAAACCCGTTCAGGTCGCGCCGATGACGAGCACCGCAAGCGAACTGGTGACGCTGGCGGTGCTCGCGGCCGGGGGCGTTACCCGCTAGGCGCGGGCCTCGATCATCCAGCAGGCGGCGTTGAAGCGGACGGTGTCGCCATCGACGAACGGGTCGAAGGCGGCGCGGACGATGCCGAAGACATGGTCGCGGGTCGCTGCGTCCGCCTGCTGCAACGCTATGCCGATCCGGCCGAGATTGGAGAGATAAGGCATCAGCCCCGCTTCGGGCATGGTGCAGGCGATGTCGATCGGGCTGAGCGTGACGTCGCGCCAGCCGCTCGCGTCCAGGATCGCGCGGACATGCTCCGGATCGGCGAAAGCGAATTGACCGGGCGCGCCGGGCTGCATCGGCGGGAGCGGGGGCAGCAGCGGTGCGGCGGCGCGTTCGGCACAGGTCATGAACGGGTTCTCGGCGGGCGAACGCCAGGCGATCGCAGCGAGCGGCGCGTCCGGCACCATCGCGGCACGGATGCGTTCGAAGGCTGCAGCGGGATCGTCGAAGAACATGACGCCGAAGCGCGAGGTCGCCATGTCGAACGGACCGGCGCCGTCGAGGCGTGAAGCGTCGCCGCTGCGGAAGTTGGCGTGGACGCCGTCGGCCTCCTGGGCCGCGCGCTGGCGGGCGCGATCGATCATCATCTGCGACAGATCGGCACCGGTGCAACTCCCATGCGGGGCGAGCGCGCGGGCAATGGCGAGTGTGGTTGCGCCGGTGCCGCAGCCGATGTCGAGAACCGCATGCGGACCATGCCAACGGACGGCATCCACCAGCAACGCCTCGAAGGGCTCAAACAGGCTGTCGAGCAGGGCCTGCATGTGCAGCCATGCCTGACCGGCAGGCCCGTTCCATATGTCGGACTGGCTCATCGCCGCGATGTTCTGCTCACCCATAAAGGCTCCTTTCGCTTGATTCGGGGGTGCTGGTGCCGCACTCTGCCACTTCAAGCCGACTTGAGGTCAAGCCATGATGCCGCTCGATATTGCCGAGGTCGCGAAACGCTCCGGCGTGCCGGCATCGACGCTACGTTACTATGAGGAGCGCGGGTTGATCGAATCGATCGGGCGGCGCGGATTGCGGCGGATTTTCGGGGCGGGCGTGCTCGATCGGCTGGCGCTGATCGCGCTGGGGCGGCAAGCCGGGTTCTCGCTCGACGAGATCGCGGCGATGTTCGATCCGCGCGGGATGGCGGTGATCGATCGCGGCATGCTGATGGCGAAGGCGGACGAGATCGATGCGCTGGTCCGAAGGCTGAGTGCGATGCGCGACGGGCTGCGCCATGCGGCGGCCTGTCCGGCGCCAAGCCATATGGAGTGTCCGACCTTTCGGCGGATCGTGAAGGCGGCGGCCAGCGGCGTGCTGGCAAGGCGGGCGGGCGCCGTTCCGCGTCTCGATCGGCCATGATCATGTAACCGGTTGCTGCTACATTTGTAGCATGCTACAGGTGTAGCAGGAGATGGGTATGATCGAGTCGTTGCCACGCCGTGAGCGAGAGGTGTTCGAAATCCTGTGCGGGCTGGAAGAGGCGACCGCCTCCGCGGTGCGCAACGCGATGACCGATCCGCCGTCGGATTCGGCGGTGCGCACGCTGCTTGGGCGGCTCGTAGCGAAGCGGTTGGTGACGCACCGCACCGCCAACCAGGCCTATGTCTATGCGCCCGCGCCGCGCGCTGGGGCGGTCGCCGAGACTGCGTTGCAGAAGCTGGTGCAGACCTTCTTCCAAGGTTCCGCCGCCAGCGCGGCGACGGCGTTGCTGGGCATGCAGCCAAGATTGGAGCCCGACGAGATCGACGCGATCCAGCGTGTGATCGATCAGGCGCGGAAGGAGGCGAAGTGATGCTGCCGGTTCTGATCGAACTGGGGTGGAAATCTGCGCTGATCGCCGTGCTGGCGCTTATTGCGGATCGGGCGATGCGCGGCAGACCCGCAGCGGAGCGGGTGTTCGTGTTGCGGGCCGCGGTGGTCGCGCTCGTGCTGCTTCCGGCCGCGATTCTGTTGCTGCCGTCGCTGGATGTCGCGTTGCTTCCAGCCCCGGAGGCAGTGGAAGGAGTACGCGCGCCCACGTCGGCAGCGGTTGCGCCGATCCCGCCGACGGCGACCGGAACGGGTATCGATCTTGTCGGGCTGCTCTATATGCTGGGGGCCGGGGCGGCGCTGCTCAATCTCGGCATCGGCATGGCCGTTCTGGCGCGATGGACGAGTCGGGGCAAGGACGCAGTCGAACCGCGCTGGCAGGCAGCGCTGACCCGGAGCCGCGCACAGCTCCGGCGGCCGGTGCGGCTGCTGGTTTCCGACGATGTCGTGACTCCAATCAGTTGGGGTATCGCGCCGGCCTGGATTCTGATCGATCGCGCGACGCTGGAACGTGCAGCGCAGGCGGATGCGGTGATCGCGCACGAGATGGCGCATATCCGCCGGTTCGACTGGCCGATGCTGGTTACGGCGCGGATTGTAGCAGCGCTGTTGTGGTTCAACCCGCTGGTCTGGCTGCTCAACCGGACGCTCGTGCGCCGTGGCGAGACCGCTGCGGACGAGGCCGCGGTCCGCGGAATCGAACGCGCCGACTATGCCGAAGCGCTGCTCAGCTTCGCGACGGCGCCGGCTGCGCGCGGGGTGGCGACCGGGATGGCATTGTGGCCCAACGCGCTGGCCGAACGGATCACGCATATCGCGACGCACCGGCACCGCCCCGGAAGCTGCGCGATCCCGGCGGCGGCGTTGGTCTGCACGGCGATTGCGGCGCCGCCGCTCGCGGTCGTCCGGCTGGTGCCTGCTGCGCCAGCCAGCGGCACGCCCATCACGCGGGCGGCAGGCCCCGGGGCGGCTCAAGCGACCGCGTCGGCCTTGCACGCCGCGTCGGCCACCGCTCCCGCCCGGGCAGAGCCAGATCGTCTCTCGGCGCGTCCGGCTGCAACGGCGCCGCTACCGTTCGCAGGCGATCCGTCGAGGGCGCTGCCTCAACCCACCCCGGTCCCGGCGGCGCGGGTCGCAAGCGCGCCGCAGCCGGCACCCCTCCGTATCGTCGGCCAGACAGGCGCGTCGGTGATCAGGCGGGGTGACGAGGCGGTCACGGCATCGCCTTCGTCGCCACCCCCGCCGCGGAGCGAGGAAACGCCCGAGTGGGCGAAGCAAGCTGCCAACGAGATTAGCCAGGCCGCCCGGGAAATCCGGAACGGCGCGCGCAATGTCGAACTGACCGCGGAACTGCCCGGGGTCGATGGCGACGAACGCGCAGACATTGCCAAGCAAGTCAGGGAGATGCGTGCGCAGGCCGACGAATTCGAGGCGAGGGCACGCGCATTGAGAGGGCCGGGCGGCTGATCGCCGACTAGCCGGCGAACATCATCAGGATTGCGACCGGAAGCGGGATTCCCGCCACGGGAGTGGCTTGCCTGACGACATTGAAGGGAGAAGGAAGATGCGACGGACGATCCTGTTTTCGATCCTGCTGCTGAGCGCCTGTGCCGAGGGACGGGCGGAGCCGGTCGCGAAGCTGGCCTATGGCGACCTAGCACTCGAGAGTCGCGAGGGAAGGGCGGCGCTCCGGCAGCGCGTGACCCGGGCGGCGCAGACCTACTGTGCGGTCTATGGTGCGGAAATGACGCCGCATGGCGCGCGCGCCGATCCCTATTATTGCGCCGACATGTTTCGGTCGTGGATCGTCGGCAAGATGCGTCCGGACCTCCGCCGCGCCTATTTCCTCGCGCGGAAGGAGGCCGGGGTAAAGGGACGGCAGCTCTAGCCGTCGATGCTGATGCCGAGCGAGGCGTTGACCAGCCCGCCATCGACCACCAGCGTATCGCCGACGACATAGTCCGAGGCGCGGCTGGCGAGGAAGATCGCGGCGCCGGCCATGTCGTCGGGCGTACCGACCCGGCGCATGGGGATCGCCTTGGCGACGGTATCGCCATGGTCGCGCGCCGCCTTGTTCATCTCGCTGGCAAAGGCGCCGGGGGCGAGGCTGTTGACGATGATCCCATCGCGGATCAGCCGGGCGGCCATGCGCTTGGTGAGGTAGATCAGCGCCGCCTTCGACGCGTGATAGCTATAGGTTTCCCACGGATTGAGCCGCAGCCCGTCGATCGAGGTGATGTTGATCACCTTGGACGGGGCGGCGTGGCTGGCATTGGTCTTGAGCAGATCGTGCAATGCCTGGGTAAGGAAGAAGGGCGACTTGACATTCAAGTCCATGACCTTGTCCCAGCCGCTTTCCGGAAATTCCTCGAACGCCACGCCCCAGGCCGCGCCGGCATTGTTGACGAGGATGTCGAGATGGTCTTCGCGGCTGGCGAGTTCGGCGGCGAGCGCCTTGCAGCCCTCGACCGTCGACACATCCATCGGGATCGGAATGCAATTGGGGCCGAGCTCGGCGGCGGTCTCCTCGCACGCCGGGGCTTTCCGCGAGGAGATATAGACCTTGGCGCCTTGGGCGATGAAGGCTTCGGCGATCATCTTGCCGATGCCGCGGCTGCCGCCGGTGACGAGTGCGATGCGGCCCTTGAGGCTGAAGAAGTTGCTGGTGTCCATGTCTTCCCTTTCTTCAGCCGCCACGCTTCAACGTCTCGCGGGCGATGATGAGCTGCTGAATCTGGCTGGTGCCTTCGTAGATGCGAAACAGGCGGACGTCGCGATAGAGCCGCTCGATGCCGTAGTCTTCGATATAGCCCGCGCCGCCGAAGATCTGGACCGCGCGGTCGGCGACGCGGCCGACCATCTCGGTCGCGAACAGCTTCGCCGCGGCGCTTTCCATGACGACGTCCTTGCCTTCGTCCTTGGCCTGCGCGGTTTCGAGCACGAGCGCGCGGGCGGCGAGGCATTCGGTCTTGCTGTCGGCGAGCATCGCCTGGATCAGCTGATGCTCGGCGATGGCCTTCCCGAACTGCTTGCGCTCGCTGGCATAGGCGACGCAGTCGGCGATCAGCCGCTCGGCGACGCCGACGCTGACGGCACTGATGTGGAGGCGGCCGCGGTCGAGCACGCGCATCGCGATCTTGAAGCCTTCGCCCTCTTCGCCAAGCCGGTTGGCGGCGGGGACGGGGACGTCGTCGAAGATCACGTCGGCGACCTTCGCCCCCTTCTGTCCCATCTTCTTCTCGGGCTCGCCGATCGAGATGCCGGGCAAGTCCCTGGGTACCAGGAAGGCCGAGACGCCGCGCGCGCCGGGTTCGTCGCCGGTGCGGGCCATGACGGTGAACAGCGAGGCCTTGTCGGCATTGGTGATGAAGCGCTTGGTGCCGGAGAGGCGATAGACGTCGCCGTCACGGACGGCGCGTGCCTTCACCGCGCCGCTGTCGCTGCCGACATCGGGTTCGGTGAGCGCGAAGCTGGTGATGATCTCGCCGCTGGCGATCCTGGGCAGCCACGCGGCCTTCTGCTCGGAGGTGCCGGCCATGACCAGGCCCTGCGAGCCGATGCCGACATTGGTGCCGAAGGTCGAGCGGAAGGCTGGGGTGGTGCGCCCCATCTCGATCGCCACGCGGCATTCCTCAAGCATCGTCAGGCCGAGCCCGCCATAGTCCTCCGCGATCGACAGGCCGAACAGGCCGAGCGCCTTCATCTCCTCGACGATGGTGTCGGGGATCGCGTCGGCGGCCTCGACTTCGCTCTCGAGCGGGCGCAGCCGCTGCGCGACGAAGCGGCGGACCGTATCGATCAGGGCGTCGAACGTCTCGGGGTCGAGCGCCATGCCATCCTCTCCTGAAATTTGCCCAGCTATACTCGAAGGGCGCGGCTCCGCAACATACCCCGATTTTGAAAATTGACGGATTGACGCATTGCAGGGCGGCCATATGCTGACCGAAAACTGCAAAATGCGGCGCGTACGATGCGGCCGGCGGCAGCGGGAGAGAGCGATGGACGGCATGACTCAACCCGCGGCGGCGCCGCGGGCGCGACGGATCAGCAGCCGGTCGATGCTGGCCTATGGCTTCGGCGCTGTCGCCTATGGGGTGAAGGACGCGGGCTTCCAGACCTTTCTGCTGCTGTTCTACAATCAGGTGATCGGGCTGCCCGCAGTGCAGGTGGGCGCGGCGATCATGGCCGCACTGATCCTGGACGCGATGATCGATCCGGCGATCGGCGCGGCGTCGGACCGCACCCGCAGCGGCTGGGGGCGGCGGCATCCATGGATGTACGGATCGGCGATTCCGATCGCGCTCGGCTGGCTGCTGCTGTGGAACCCGCCAGAGCTGCCGCACGCGGCGATGCTCGCCTGGGTGTTCGCGACCGCCGTGGTCGTACGCACGGCGGTGTCTGCCTACGAGGTGCCGTCGGTCGCGCTCACGCCGGAGCTGACGGCGGACTATGACGAGCGGACGCGGATCATGGCCTATCGCTATCTGTTCGGCTGGGCGGGCGGTCTGGCGATGCTGGTCGCGGCGTACACGCTGTTCCTGGTTCCTGGCGAGGGGCAACCCAACGGCCTGCTCAACCGCGAAGGCTATGGCCTGTTCGCGGCCGTCGGCGCGGCGGCGATGGCGGGCGCGATCCTGATCTCCGCACTGGGCACCCATCACGAGATCGCGCGGCTGCCGCGGCCCGAGATCGGGAAGGCGACGCTCAGGGAAACGTTCGGCGAGTTGATCGAGACGGTGCACAACCGCGCCTTTGCGCTGCTGATGCTTGCCGGTCTTTGTGCCTATTCGGCGCAAGGGGTCAATTTCGCGCTGTCCAACTATCTCTACACCTTCGTCTGGCTGTTCCCCGCCGCAGCCTTCGCTGCACTGGGCGGGGTGCTGTTCGCTGGCGTGCTCGCCGCCTTCTTCATCGCGCCGCGGGTCGCCCGGCGATGGGGCAAGCGCAAGGCGGCGGCGGTGTTCATGACCCTGGCGCCGGTGCTGCTCGGCCTGCCGTTCTGGCTGCGGCTGGCCGGCGTCTTTCCAGAACCGGGCGATCCGGCCCTGCTGCCCACATTGTTCGGCATCTACATCGTCAACGTCGCATGCAGCGTCTCCGCCTTCATGCTCGGCGGATCGATGATGGCCGACGTGGTCGAACAGTCGCAGGCGCAGACCGGACGACGGTCCGAGGGCGTATTCTTTGCCGGATCCTTCTTCGTCCAGAAATGCACGAGCGGGGTCGGCATCGGGCTGGCCGGGCTGATCTTGTGGATCGCCGGGTTTCCCGACGGGGCGAAGCCGGGGCAGGTGCCGGTCGAGACGGTCGATAGGCTGACCATCATCTTCACCCTTTGCTATCTCGCGCTCGGCTGGGCCGCGGCGTGGTTCTACGCGCATTTCCCGTTCGGCAAGGCCGAGCATGATGCGCGGATCGGCGTCGCTAAGGGGTGAGACGGAGTGCCCGCCGGAGCTTCCTCCAGCGGGCACCTTCCTCCCCAGGAATCTTGCTTCAGCCGAGGCGGCCGAGGCGGTGATAGAGGTTCGCGAACTGGACCGAGCGGGGATCGTCGGCGATCTTGCGCGTATAGTCGGCGACCGCTTCCTTGAGCAGCGCGAAGTCGGCGGTCGAGAAGACCGGGCGGGCGCTGGCGGGTTCGGGCGTCTTCATGGTGGCTTCTCCTGTAAATTTCTCTGCATCCTGTATGACTCGTGATTCCCGAAGTTCATACAGACGATGCCGATTGCGCGTGGTCACGGTGTGATTGGCACGTGACAGGCGATCCGAAACATTGTAAAGAATTGACAATCATATTCATGTGCTTTGCGTGGCGAACGTAACAGGAACGGGGCGTGTAGGAAAATGGCGGAGCGCAAGCTGTTCGCGGGGCATGCGGTGCGGCGGCTGCGGCGCGCGCAGGCGCTGACCCAGGCCGCGATGGCGGAGATGCTGGGCGTCTCCGCAAGCTATCTCAACCTGGTCGAGCGCAACCAGCGGCCGCTGTCGGCAACCCTGTTGCTGGGCCTTGCCCAGACGTTCGACTTCGATCCGCGCGCGCTGGCGGCGGGCGAGCCGGGCGGAGGCGAGGAAGCGATGCGGCGACGGCTGGCCGACCCGCTGTTCGCCGATATCGAGATCGACCGTGCCGAGCTGACCGAATGGCTGGCGGGCGCACCGGGCGGGGCGGAGGCGTTCGCGCGCGCCTATGACCGGATCGGCGCGGGCGGCGCGGGAGCGGCGATGCCGGGGGAGGGCGAGGACCCCGGCATGGCGGTGCGCCGCGAGGTCGAGCGCTGGCGCAACCATTTCGCCGATCTCGACGCCGCGGCCGAGACGCTGGCCGACGAGTTGCGCATCGCATCGAGCGACCCGCTGGGTGCGATGGCCGAACGGCTGCGCGTCAAGCATCAGCTGTCGATCCGGGTGCTGCCGATCGAGGTACTATCGGGTCTGCGCGTGCGGCTCGACCTGCATGCGCGGCAATTGCAGCTGAGCGAAGCGCTCGATCCGCCGAGCCGGGTGTTCGCGCTGGCGCGGCAGCTGGCGGTCGAGGCGCGGGCGGAGATCGATGCGCTGGTGCGCGGCGCGGGGTTCGCCGATCGCGTGGCGGAGCGGCTCTATCGCCGCCATCTGGTGAGCTATTTCGCTGCGGCGGTGATGATGCCCTATGCCCGCTTCCTGCGTGCATGCGAGGCGACGGGCTATGACCTGGAACTGCTGCGGCGGCGCTTCGGGGCGAGCGCGGAGCAGGTGGCGCACCGGCTGACCACGCTGCAACGCGTGGGCGCACGTGGACTGCCCTTCTTCATGCTGCGGATCGACCGGGCGGGGCAGGTGTCGAAACGCTTCGCCGGGGCGAGCGGATCGCCGCTGGTGGAATCGTCGGTGCCGTGCCCGTTGCTCGACGCCTATGCCGCGTTCCAGCGCGCCGACGAGCGGGTGGTTCAGCTGGTCGAGCTGGAGGACGGCAGCCGCTGGTTCACCTCGTCGCGCTGCGTCTTCCCGCCCGGCGGCTGGGCCGGGGCGGTCAAGGCGCGGTTCGTGGTGACGTTGGGGCTGGCGGCGGACGCGGCGCGCGGGCTGGCGGCGGCGCGCGGGCTGGACTTTGGCGGCGAGGCAACCCCGGTGGGGCTGGGCTGCCGGGCGTGCACACGCGAATGTCCGCAGCGCAGCGCAGCGCCTGCGGGCCGGACGATGCTGGTCAACGAGCGCGAGGCGGGGGTGTCGCCGTTCGGGTTTGCGGGGGATTGAAGGGGTTATCCGGCACTCGGAAACAGGCCGCCATCGTCCGCATCCATCTCGATCGTGAGGGAGATACTGCGCGGCCGGGCAAGCGCGAACAGCGCGGCCTCGACCACGTCGCGGGTGGTGGCCCGTTCGCCCTTGTGGCGGTCGGGCGCGGCGGTCCAGTGCGGTTGATCGGGGCGTGCATCGTCGAGATAGGGTGGGTTGATCAGAATAGAGCGATACCGGGTTCCCGCGAATTCCTGCCGAAGGCCTTCGGCAAGTGCGACCTGCCCCCGTTTCGCCGCGTAGAAGGGAACCGACACGGATTGAAGCGCCGCGTTGGGCAGGCCGCTGATCGAACCGATCGTGACCAGGTCGGGCGTGTCCGAACGGTCCATGAGCGGTCGCAACGACTGAAACAACAGGAAGGTGCCGCTGATGGCACTGTTGACGACGGCAAGCACGTCGGCGTCGTGATAGGGCGCCGGGCTGGCTTCGAGCCACATCGCGGCATTGTTGACGAGGATATCGACACGCGCCGTCTGCATCGAGATCTGCGCGGCCGCGTCGGCGACGCTGTCCGCGTTGGTGAGATCTAGCATGACGATGCGAGGCTTGGTTCCCGAACGCCGACCGGCGAGCGTGGCCACGGCTTCCAGATCGGCGCGGTTCCGGCCGCACAGGATCAGGTCGTATCCGGCGTCCGCGAACGTCAAGGCGAACGCCGAACCCAGGCCGCGACCGGCCCCGGTGATCACCACCGTCTTCGCGCCAATTCCCTTCACCCCGTCCCCTTCGCTGGCCGCGACCCGTTCGTCGAACCCCGATCTGGGAACTCGGCCAGGCGGCGGCAAGTTCGGTGTCCGCCAACCCACGCCCAGCCCCTTCGTTTCAGCGGGCGCCCAGACCTAGGTCCGGCAGATCCGGTCGCGGCCCTCATGCTTCGCGCGGTAGAGTGCGGCGTCGGCGCGGGACACGAGCGTGTTGAAGCGCTCTCCCCGGGCGAGGGTCGCGGCACCGATGCTGAGGGTCAGAAATCCGCCCGGTGATCTGATGTGCGGGATGGCGAGGCGGCGGATGCGCGCGAGCACGCCATCGAACCGGGCGTGCGCGTCGTCGGGCGTGGCGCCGTAGAGCAGGATGCAGAATTCCTCGCCGCCAAGGCGTGCGGCGATATCGAGCGGGTGGCGCAGATCGGCCGACAGCGCGTGGGCGATCCGTTGAAGCGCCAGATCGCCCGCGCCGTGCCCGTAGCTGTCGTTGAAGCGCTTGAAATGGTCGACATCGATGATCGCCAGCGCGACCGCCACGCCCTGCTTCGTGGCGAGATGCACGATCCGCTCGGCATGTGTGAACAGGCTGCGGCGATTGGCCAGGCCGGTGAGGGGATCGGTATTGGCCTGGCGGTCGAGAATCGTGGTGAGCAGGAACTGGCGGCGTTGCGAATGCTCGCGCAGATAGCCGCCCATCGCCGAGACCGGCACCGCCATCAGCAGCATCGCGACGATCTGGAGGCTGTGCCCGAACCCGTGGCGGGTATCGAGGAAGAGCAGCATGAAGGCCGAGACGAGCGCGACCAGCAGCGCCGCGGCAAGCGCCCGGCGGAAGGTGAGGCCGAGCGGGAGGAAGGCCGCCATCACCACCACGATCTGGGCATTCTCCGCCGCGAACGCGCCTTTGCCGTGGACGATCATTGTGGTGACCGCGATGGCGAGGCCCATCGCGGAGTACATCGTCCAGGAAAGCCAGCCATAGTCGCCACGCCCCCTTCGAATGACGATCGCGCCGGCGACCAGCAGGGCCAGCACCGACCAGCGCGCGCCGACCCAGAGCCAGACCATCGGATCGAAATGGCCCCAGAGTCCAAGAATCGTGAGGCGATGAAGGTCGAGCAGGGTGAAGGCGAACCAGACAAGCGCACCCGCGCCGGCACAGATCGCGGCGGGGAGGCGTTCGGTCTCGATCAGCTTGCGGCGATACTCGGCCTCAATCTCGGGCTCGAACCGCAGCCGCCGGAAACCGCGGCGCAATTGCTGCGCATAGCGGTCTCCCGGCTTGCTGCTGAATTCGATCGACTGGAACATTCCCGGGGCCGCGCTTCCTGCTTGTGATCCGGCGTCACCCGGCGTTGGCAGGCAAAGGTTGGCATTGTGTCAACGCGCGTGCGGGAAAAGGGGGCGGCTCAGCGCCGCCACCAGCCGAGCAGGCGTTGCTGCCGGTGAAGCGAGCCTTGCCGCAGGGTATGGCGGGCACGGGCGCGGTGAAAGGCCGCCGTGGCGAAGGTCATGACCACCGCGGCAAGCGCGATCGCGACGGCATAGGCGCTCATCAGTTGGGGATCGATAGCGTGTCTCCGGCGGGTAAGCGGGAGCGCGCAATGTCTCTCAGCCAACGGTGCTTACGAAGGAAGGTCCGCTGATCCCGCCGGTCTAGCAGGCGGGAGCCCGCGCGGCCAGCGAAAGCGTGCTAGCCGAGAATCTCGCGAGCTGCGGCGAAGGCGATCGCGGCGGCGCGGGCGTCAGCCGCGCTCCGGCGGCAGGTGCGAGGCCGGTAGGGCGCGTCGCGAAGTGGGGTGAAGAGAGGGCGTTCGATAGAGTGGTAATTGAAATTCACGTAGGTTCCTGTTGGATAAGATGTTGCTGCTCGCGCTTGGCGCGGGCGCGGTCGACGCCTTCCTGCCGTTCGGCCATTTCCAGCCAGGCGGCTTCGGCGCGAAGGCACCGCTCACGGACATTGTCCAGCGTTGCGGATTCGGCATCGGCACGCGCACGCGCGGCGTGCTCGCGATAGGGGACTTGGGCCATGCAGGGCTCCCTTGAGGCAAGCCGCGTGCGGCGCGAGGCCGCACGCGGATCACGGATTATTCGGCGTGCTGAATGTTGACCGCGGCCATCTTGCCGCGGCGATCCTCTTCCAGATCGTAGCTGACGCGCTGGTCCTGGTTGAGGGTGGCCATGCCCGAACGCTCGACCGCCGAGATGTGGACGAAGGCGTCGTTGCCGCCGCCATCGGGAGCGATGAAGCCAAAGCCCTTGTCGGGGTTGAAGAATTTGACGGTGCCGGTGATGCTCATGATATTTCCTTCTTGTTTGGGCGAGCCGAAGACCGGATTCGCCCGGTGCCGCGGTTGCAGAAAGAAGGAGAAAGGGGCCGCAAAGCTCCGAGTACCGTCGATTTGCGACTAAAGCAGGCCCTATATGGGGTGCCGGAACCGGATTGTAAGGGGGGCGGCTGGAAAACGTCCTCTAGAACAGGCGCGTGAGCAGGTAGAAGAGCGCGCCGACGGCGGCGGAAGCGGGGATGGTGATGAACCAGGCCCAGATGACGTTGCGCGCGACGCCCCAACGCACGGCCGAGGCACGGCGGGCGGTGCCGGCGCCGATGATGCTGCCGGTGATGGTGTGGGTGGTCGACACCGGGATGCCGAGCAGCGACGCGGTGAACACCATGATCGACCCGCCCATCGAGGCGCTGAACCCCTGATGCTGCGACAGCTTGGTGATGCGGCTGCCCATCGTCTCGATGATCTTCCATCCGCCCGACAGCGTGCCGAGCGCGATCGCGACATAACAGGCGATGGCGACCCAGTGCGGCACGTGGAACTCGCCCGAGAGGTAGCCGGTCGAGTAGAGCAGGACGGTGATGATCCCCATCGTCTTCTGCGCATCGTTGAGGCCGTGGCTGACCGAATAGGCGGCCGAGGAGAAGAGGTGGAGGGCGCGGAAGCTCTTCTCCGCCGTGCGGTTGGTCGCGCGGGCGAAGGCCCAGCTCGACACGAGCATGATCAGCATCGCCAGCATCATGCCGAGCAGCGGCGAGAGGACGATGGCGATGAGCGTCTTGTTGAGGCCGCTCCACTCGATGCCGGTGACCCCGGCATGCGCGACGCCGGCGCCGACGATGCCGCCGACCAGCGCGTGGCTGGACGAGGAGGGGATGCCCTTGATCCAGGTGACGACGTTCCAGAACATCGCCCCGATCAGCGCACCGAACACCACCCCCGGCGTGACCAGGTCCTTGTCGATGATCCCCTTGCCGATCGTTTCGGCGACCTTGTGCAGCTCCGGCCAGGCGAGCGTCAGGAAATAGGCGGCGAAGTTGAAGAAGGCGGCGAAGGCGACCGCCTGGACCGGCCCGAGCAGCCGGGTCGCGACGACGGTGGCGATCGAATTGGCGGCGTCGTGCAGGCCGTTGAGGAAGTCGAACGCCAGCGCGACCAGGATCAGGCCGACAAGGAGCGGGAAGGCGAGCTCGTGCATCGTGCGGCTCAGGCGTGATCGATGACGATGCCGTCGATCTCGTTCGCGACGTCCTCGAGCGCGTCGGTGATGCGTTCGAGATGCTTGTAGATCTCACGCGCGACGATGAACTTCATCGGATCGTGGCCATAGGCCTTGAATGCGCGCTTGACGCCGGCGTCGTGGATGTCGTCGGCATGGCCCTCCATGCGGACCAGACGTTCGGTCAGCTCGTGGAGGCGGACGCCGTTCTTGGCGACGTCGCGCAGCAGCGGCATCGCCTCGGCGGTGAGGCGTGCGGCATCGACGATGATCGCGGCCATGTCGCGCATTTCCTGCTCGAACTCGGTGACCTCGTAGAGGTCGACCGCGGCGGCGGCGGCCTGCATCTCGTCCACCGCATCGTCCATCGCGCCGATCAGGCTGGTGATCGCGCTGCGGTCGAACGGGGTGAGGAAGGTCTTGCGCACGGTCTGAAGCACTTCGCGAATGATGCCGTCTGCATCATGCTCGCGCTCCATGATCTCGCGGATATGGTCCTGCGGCGATCCGCCGCCCTGGAACAGGCGGGCGAGGGCATCGGCCGACGCAGTGATCGTCACCGCATGCGCCTCGAACAGCTCGAAGAAATTGCCCGTCTTCGGGAGCAGGCGCTGGAACCAGGCGAACATCTCGGAAACCCTTGATTTATGGGCGGCGGCGGCAAGCACGCCGGTGCGGCGCGCGGCCGCGTTGAATTCGGAAGCGCCGAAGCTGCGGATGAGATCGGCGAGGTCGGGCTCGTCCACCGCATTGGCGGCCTCGGCGAGGGTGAACCAGCGGCGCTCGCGCTGATGCTGCTCCTTCCATTTGGGCAGCTCATGCGTGACAGCGAGCGGGAACACATCGACATCGACCATCAGCGAGGCGCCGTTGCCGCGCGTCTTGCGATAGCGGAACGAGCCGAGCGGGGTGGGGCAGGCGGCGCCGTGGACGCCGGCTTCCTCCTCCGCCTCACGCGCGGCGCAGGCGTGCGGCACCGAGCCGGCGGCCGCGGCATTGCCCTTGGGGATCACCCAGCGCCCGGTGCCGCGCGACGTGACCAGCAGGATGCGCACGGGCGCATCGATGGCGGTCCCTTCGGAACGGTACGGCAAGGCGGCGATCTGGCGAATGGTGGCGGCTCCCGGCGCGCCGATGCCCGATTTTGCCGAATGTTACAATGATGTGACGTTTGTGTGACGTCAAAGCCTGTGGACAGCGGCGGGGCGTGGCAATGCTGCGGCGCAAGGTGTTGACACACTTTTGCGACAAATAGGTGAGACAAGCTTGCCTTCCTTCCCCGGTATTCATAGCGCGTTCCCCCATGCGAATGATTCTCACCCTTTGCGCGTCCGCAACCCTTCTGGCGGCCTGCGGCGGCAACGATGCGGCGCTCAAGAAGGGGCGCGAAGCCCCGTTGGTGACGCTGGCGGCGGTCCAGCCGGCGCGCTTCGTCGAGCGGATCGATGCAGTCGGCACCGCGCGCGCCAACGAGCAGGTGACGCTGACCGCGCCGGTGACCCAGCGCATCGTTCGCCTCAATTTCGACGACGGCGCCTATGTGGCGAAGGGACAGGTGATCGCTGTGCTCGAGACCGCGACGCAGAGCGCCCAGCTTGCACAGGCACAGGCACGGGCCCGCGAGGCGCATCAGCAGCTCGAGCGGCTGGAGGCGCTGAAGGCGCGCGGTTTCGCGACGCGCAGCGCGGTGGACACGCAGGTCGCGCTCGCAGGGCAGGCCAATGCCCAGGCCGCAGAGGCCCGCGCCGGGATCAACGACCGCGTCGTGCGCGCGCCGTTCGGCGGCTGGGTCTCGCTGCGCAACATCTCCGCGGGGGCGGTGGTGACGGCGGGGACCGAGATCGTGACCGTCAGCGACGTCAGCCGCATCAAGCTCGATTTCCCCGTGCCTGAGACGCTGCTGGCGCAGTTGAAGCCTGGCCAGCCGATCGTGGCAGTCGCCGCCGCCTATCCCGACCAGCCCTTTCGAGGGACGGTGGACACCGTCGATCCCGTACTGAACCCCCAGACCCGCGCGGCGACCGTGCGCGCGCTGCTGGCGAATGGCGACCGCAGGCTGAAGCCGGGCATGTTGCTGACGGTGACGATCGAGTCCGCCGAACGAACCGTGCCCGCGGTTCCCGAGCTGGCGCTGGTGGGCGAGGGCGAGAACATGTTCGTCTTCACCGTCGAGAACGGCAAGGCGAAGCGGGTGCAGGTCCGTACCGGGCTGCGTCAGAACGGGATGGTCGAGATCGTCGACGGTCTGCGCGCCGGTCAGCGCGTGGTGACCGAGGGGGTCGTCAAGATTGCCGATGGCCAGGCGGTGCGCACCGGCGCGGCGGACAATGCCAAGGGACGATCGGGCGCGGCCGCCAAGGCGGATGAGCCCAAGGCTGGCGGCAAGGCCGGCTGATGCAGCTTTCCGACGTCTCGGTCCGGCGGCCGGTCTTCGCGGCCGTCCTTTCGATCCTGCTGACGATCGTCGGCGTGGTCGCGTTCCTGAGCCTGTCGGTTCGCGAATATCCGGACACAGATCCACCGGTCGTGTCGGTCGAGACGGTCTATACCGGCGCCGCGGCCAGTGTGGTCGAGGCGCGGATCACCCAGCCGATCGAGGAAGCACTGTCGGGGATCGAAGGGATCCAGACGATCACCTCGCGATCGCGCGACGGATCCTCGGACATCTCGATCGAGTTCCGCCCGGGCCGCGACATCGATTCCGCCGCCAACGACGTGCGCGACCGCATCGGCAGCGTGACCGAAGATCTGCCCGAGGAAGCGCTGGCACCCGAAGTGCGCAAGGTGGACGCCGATTCCAGTCCGATCCTGTTCCTGGTCGTATCGCGTCCGGGCTGGTCGCGGCTGGAGCTCAGCGACTATGTCGACCGCAACCTGGTCGACCGGTTCAGCACGATCGATGGCGTTGCCCGCGTCTTCGTCGGCGGCGAGGCGCGGCCGTCGATGCGCGTATGGCTCGACGCCAACAAGCTCGCCGCGTTCCAGCTGACCCCGGCGGACGTCGAAACCGCGCTGCGCACGCAGAATGTCGAGCTTCCGGCCGGACGCATCGAATCGCAGCAGCAGAATGTGACGCTGCGCGTCGACCGGCCCTTTGCGTCGGCGGAGAGCTTCACGCGGCTGGTGGTCGGGCGCGGGCCGGACGGCTATCAGGTCAAGCTGGGTGACATCGCCAAGGTCGAGCAGGGCGCGGAGAACCCGTACACGACCTTCCGCATGAACGGCCAATCGGCGGTCGGCATGGGTATCGTCCGCCAATCGGGCGCGAACACGCTGGCAGTGGCCGATGCGGCCAAGAAGACCGCGGCCGGGCTGGACCTGCCCGAAGGCATGACGATCACGGTCGGATCGGACGATTCGCTGTTCATCGGCCGCGCGATCGAGGGCGTGTGGCACACGCTGGCCGAGGCCGCGGTGCTGGTGGTGCTGGTCATCTTCCTGTTCCTGGGATCTTGGCGCGCGACGCTGATCCCGGCGGTGACGGTGCCGATCTGCCTGCTCGGCGCGTTCGCGGTGCTTTGGGCGTTCGGCTTCTCGATCAACCTGCTCACGCTGCTGGCGCTGGTGTTGGCGATCGGCCTGGTCGTCGACGATGCGATCGTCGTGCTCGAGAATGTGTACCATCGCATCGAGGAAGGCGAACCGCCCCTGGTCGCAGCGTTCAAGGGCACGCGGCAGGTGGGCTTCGCGGTGATTTCCACCACCCTCGTCGTGTGCGCAGTGTTCGTGCCGATCTGTTTCCTCGCCGGTCAGACCGGTCTGTTGTTCCGCGAGCTGGCGGTGGCGATGATCGGTGCAGTGGCCTTTTCGGGTTTCCTTGCGCTCAGCCTGACGCCGATGCTGTGCTCCAAGATGCTCAAGAAGCAGGAGCGCGGGCGTTTCACCGGCTGGGTGGACGACAAGTTCCAGAAGCTCGAGAATTTCTATGGCCGCTGGCTCGACAAGGCGATCAACCGGCCGCTGATCCCGATGATCGGCGTTCTGCTGTTTCTCGGCGTCGCGGTGGGCGGCTTCCTGACGCTCCAGTCCGAGCTGGTGCCGGCCGAGGATCAGGGCGTGGCGCAGGTGCAGCTGAGCGCGCCGGAGGGTACCGGCTTCGACCAGATGGACCGCTATGTCGTCCAGACGCAGGAAAAGCTGCTCCCGCTGCTCAACGAAGGTGCGGTTCGCACCGTGATCAGCCGCACCCCGGGCGGGTTCGGCGCGAGCGACGATTTCAACAGCGGCATGTTCATCGTCTTCCTCAAGCCCTGGGAGGACCGAACGACGACCACGCAGCAGGTCGCGCAGCAGATCAACCGCATCCTCGTCAACGAGCCGGCGATACGCGGCAACGCGCAGGTCCGCTCGGCACTGGGCCGCGGACGCGGGCAGCCGATCGGCTTCGTGCTGGCGGGGACGACCTATGAGGATCTGGCCAAGGCGCGCGACCGCATCCTGGCCGCGGCGGCGCAGAATCCGGGAATCATCAACCTCGATTCCGATTACAAGGAAACCAAGCCGCAGCTTCGCGTCGATGTGGATACGACGCGTGCGGGCGACCTCGGCGTGTCGGTGAACGATGTCAGCCAGGCGTTGCAGACCCTGCTCGGTTCGCGGCGCGTATCGACCTATGTCGATCGCGGCGAGGAATATCGCGTGATCGTGCAGGCAGACGCGGCGGGCCGCGCGACGCTGGCGAACCTGTCGACCATCCAGGTGCGCGCTCGCGACGGATCGCTGGTGCCGCTGTCGAACCTGGTCACCACGCGTGAGGTTTCGGGGCCGCGCGACCTGGGCCGGTTCAACAAGCTGCGCGCGATCACGTTGTCGGGTGCGGTCGCGCCCGGCTATTCGCTGGGCGAGGCGCTGACCTTCCTGCAGGAACACGCCGCGGCGTCGCCCGAGGTGATCGCGGTGGGCTATCGCGGCGAGAGCCAGGCGTTCGTCGAGACCGGCGGGTCGATCCTGCTGGTATTCGGCCTGACCATCCTGATCGTCTATCTGGTGCTGGCGGCGCAGTTCGAGAGCTTCGTCCATCCCGGCGTGATCATCATGACCGTGCCGCTGGCGGTGGCCGGGGGCATCCTCGGCCTGGCGGTGATGGGGAAGACGCTGAACCTCTACAGCCAGATCGGCATCGTGATGCTGGTAGGCCTCGCGGCCAAGAACGGCATCCTGATCGTCGAGTTCGCCAACCAGCTGCGCGACGAGGGCAGGAGCATCGCCGAGGCGATCCGCCAGGCCTCTGCCCGCCGCCTGCGGGCGATCCTGATGACCTCGATCGCGATGGCCGCGGGCGCGGTGCCGCTGATGTTCGCGAGCGGCGCGGGTGCGGCGGCGCGGCAGGCGATCGGCGTCGTGATCGTGTTTGGCGTCATCCTCGCGACGATGATCACCCTGTTCCTCATCCCGATCCTGTACAGCAGGCTTGCGAAGTGGACCGGTTCGCCCCAAGCAGTGAGCCGCGAGCTGGAAGCGGCGATGGGCGAACCCCAGGCTGCCGAGTGACGGCCGCGGAATGGATATGGTCGCGTAACGTCCGGGTAAAACTCGCCCGGTAGAGGGGTGCGATGGAGATAGCGTCCAAGGGTCAGTTGCGCCTCGCCTTTCTGCGCTGGGCGATCGTCACGGTTCCGTTCATCCTGCTGCTGGGCTTCGCGTCGGGACGGCTGTTCCCGAGCGGAGAGGAGAATGGCTGGTACCAGATGCTGGTCAAGCCGGAGGCGACGCCGCCGGGATGGGTGTTTCCCGTGGCATGGACCACGCTCTACGTGCTGCTGGGGCTGGCGCTGGCGATGATCGTCAATGCGCGCGGTTCGCGGCTGCGGCGGCCGGCGCTGATCCTCTTTGCGGCGCAGATGGCGGCGAACCTTGCCTGGTCGCCCTTGTTCTTCGGCTATCATCAGGTGTCGGCGGCATTGCTGCTGCTCGTCCTGATCCTCGCGCTGGCGCTCGCGACGACGTTCGTCTTCGCACGGATTCGCAAGGGTGCGGCGTGGCTAATGGTGCCGTATCTGGCCTGGCTCTGCTTCGCCGCGGTGCTCAATTACCAGATCGACCGGCTGAACCCGAATGCGGAAACTCTTGTGCCGGGCTCTTCGACATCCCAAATGAGTGTTTGAAACACGTGCTATCTGGGCCTTGACTGACATGCAGAGCGACAACCGCATTTTCGACGATTTCGTGAAGTTCGTGAACGGCGCGGCCGGCACCATGGCGGGCATGGCCCGCGAGGGTGAGGCGGCGGCGCGCGAGCGATTCAAGGGTTTCGTCGGTGGCATGGACTTCGTCGCGCGCGACGAGTTCGAGGCGGTGAAGGCGATGGCAGCGGCCGCACGCGACGAGAATGAGGCGCTGAAGGCGCGGATCGACGCGCTCGAGGCGAAGCTGGCCGGTGCTGCCGCGCCCAAGGCGGCCCCGAAGGCCGCAAAGCCGAAAAAGGGTGCGGCTGAAGCGTAAGCCCCGCTTTTCCACACCTATTTAGGCTATAATAACCATAACCCGCTTGTGCGGCGCAGCGCCGCAAGGCACCCATGCGCTCAGGCAAGGGCCGGGCGGAGGGACGACCGGATGCTCGATGAGAGCGAATATGAGCGCGACGATGCCGCGCCGATCGACATGCTGGAAACCTATTACGCCGCGCATGGCTGGAGCCATGAGCGCGAGGACGACGAGATCGTCGCACGCGTAAAGGGCAGTTGGACCGAATATGAGCTGCGCGCCATCTGGCGCGAGGATGACGGCGTGCTCCAGTTCCTGGGCTTCCCCGACGTGCGCGTGCCCGAGGAGCGGCGCGGCGACATCTACGAGACGATCGGGCTGGTCAACGAGCAGCTGTGGATCGGCCATTTCGAGCTGTGGTCGTCGAGCGGCATCCTGCTGTTCCGCCACGCTGCGATGATTCCGGGCGAGGGCGACGGCGACACGAGCGGCGCGTCGATGACGCTCGCCCAGACCGAATTGCTGGTAGAAAGCGCGATCGACGAGTGCGAGCGCTTCTACCCCGTGTTCCAGTTCGTGCTGTGGGGCGGCAAGTCGCCGCGTGAGGCGATCGCCGCAGCGCTGATCGAGACGCAGGGCGAGGCCTGAAGATCGGGCTCGCGATCGGCGATCATCTGCGCTTCGGCGGGGTGATGAGGGATGCCGGCCTTGCTTCGAACTGAACTCGCAACGGCGTCACGGGAACGTCTGCTCCGTTATCTGGCGGCCGCTATTCACGGCTATACGGTGATGGCGCGCGATCCCGACGCCGGTAGCGAGCAAAGAGCCGGTCTCAACAACCGGGTCCATTATCTCGCGGGCCATTTGATGGCACTGACCAACCAGGAAGAACCGCTAACGGCCGGGCGTCTTGATGGAATCATGGAGCATGTCGCTGCTCTGAATGTCCGTTTGGCTGACAGTATCCGGATCGAGCTGAACAAGTGAGGCAACGCCCTGTGACCCTTCCAAAGACCCTCTGGCTGATCGGTTGCGGCAATATGGCTGGGGCGATGCTGCGGCGCTGGGTTGCGGCGGGGACCGTGCGTGGCGCGGACGTGTTCGTGCTCAACCGGCGCGAGCAGGACCTGCCCGAGGGCGTGCGGCAGGGGCGGGTACTGCCCCAAGGCGCGCTGCCCGATGCGGTGATGCTGGGGGTGAAGCCGCAGCAGATCGACGAAGTCGCGGGGCAGATCGCCGGACGGATCGCCGGGGTGCCGTTGCTGATCTCCATTCTTGCCGGCGCGGACGAGGCGGCGCTGGCGGCGCGGTTCGAGGCGCGGGCGATCGTGCGGGCGATGCCCAATCTTCCGGTCGAGATCGGCAAGGGCGTGGTGGCGCTCCATTCGGAGGGCGCGAGCGCAGATGCGCGCGCGCAGGCCCAGGCGCTGATGGCGCCGCTCGGGCTGGTCGAGTGGGTCGAGGCGGTGCACTTCGCCGTGGTTGGCGCGCTCGCCGGGAGCGGGCCTGCGTTTGTCTACCGGTTCGTCGATGCGCTGGCAGCAGGCGGGGCCGCGCTCGGGCTTCCGGCGGAGCAGGCGCTGCGGCTGGCGCTGGCGACGGCCGAGGGCGGGGCGCTGCTGGCGGCGGGATCGACGGACACGCCGGGCATGCTGGCCGACAAGGTTGCCAGCCCGGGCGGATCGACGCGCGCCGGCCTGAATGTGCTCGACGCCGACGATGCGCTCATTCGGCTGATAACGGAGACGCTCGCCGCATCGGTGCGCCGGGACGCCGAAATGGCCGCTGCCGCACGCGGCTGAACGGAACGTCGCCGGTCGCAAAGGGTTGATGTGCCACACCCTTTCGACGGAGGCAGATCATGGCGACGACGACGCAGGCCCGCGACAGCAAGGGCCGCTTCAAGGAAGAAAATGGTTCGTGGTTCGGCGGCTACGGTCCGATCGCCGGCGCGGTCGCAGGCGGTGCTGCGCTCGGCGTGCTGGCGATGCTGGGCCGCAAGGCCGCAGTACAATCGGCAACGGCGCTGGCCGGTGACTGGATGGACGGGCTGATCGCCGAGCATCAGGCGGTGCTCAAACTGTTCGATGCCATCGAGGCGACGGACGACAAGGACACGGGACGGCGCACGATGCTGTTGATGCAGATCAAGCACGCGCTCGCCAAGCACGCGATCGAGGAAGAGAATGTGATCTACCCCGCGCTGCGCGAGGCGGGGAAGATCGAGGAGGCCGACGCACTCACCAGGGAGCACGGCTATGTGAAGCAGTATCTCTACGAGCTGGAGAACATGCCCAAGACCGGTCCGGCGTTCCTTGAGAAGGTGCGGAAGTTCCGCGCCGATCTTGAGGAGCATATGGACGAGGAGGAGGAGCGGCTGTTTCCTGCGCTGCGCACGCAGCTGACGGAAGAGAAGAATGCGCTGCTCACCAAGGCGATGAACAAGGAAGGGTTCAAGGTCGCCTGAACTATCGCCCCAGGGCCGAGACGCGCTTGCGCTCGGCCTCGGGGATCAACCCCTCCAATACCGCCCAGAAACCGCCGACCGCACCCTGGCCCGCGCTCGAATAGGCAGCGGCGAGTTTGTCGCGCAGCGCTTCGAAGAGCTGGCTCTCCAGCGCCGTTCCCTCTGCGGTCAGGCGCAGCAGGCGCTGGCGGCGGTCCTCGCGGCCCGGGCGCGTCTCGATCAGCCCGCGATCGGTGAGATCCGCAAGGACGCGGCCGAGCGACTGTTTGGTGATCGCGAGCAGCGCGATCAGCTCCCCCACCGTCAGATCGGGCTGGCGCGCGATGAAGTAGAGCGCGCGGTGATGCGCGCGACCAAGGCCCTGCGCCGCCAGCCCCTCGTCGATCGAGCGCGTCAAATGGCTGTAGCCGAAATAGAGCAGCTCTACGCCGCGCCGGATCTCGGCTTCGCGGAGGAACAGGGGAGAGGCAGTTGGGACAGCCATGTTGACCTGTTTTGCCATCGGGCTTAGGCGTGCGCAACCGGCATCTTGGATGCCATTGGCGTGATGGTGCTGACGCCTTGAACAGGAGAGAGTGACGTGAGCAGCGCAATGTTCGAGTTCGAAGCCAACCCCAATCCGGTTCCCGCCAGCGAGCGTGCCGCGCTTCTGGAGAACCCCGGTTTCGGCAAGCTGTTCACCGATCACATGGCGATGGTACGCTGGAGCGATACCAAAGGCTGGCACGACGCCAAGGTCGTCGCGCGGGGGCCGCTCAGCCTCGATCCCGCGACCGCCGTGCTCCATTATGCCCAAGAGATTTTCGAGGGCCTCAAGGCCTATCGCACCGGCGACGAAGGCACCGCGCTGTTTCGTCCGCTGGAGAATGCTCGCCGCTTCCGCGAATCCGCGCAGCGCATGGCGATGCCCGAACTGCCCGACGACCTGTTCCTGGGATCGATCGAGGCGCTGGTGAAGGCCGATCGCGAGTGGATCCCGCAGATCGAGGGCGGCTCGCTCTATCTGCGTCCGTTCATGTTCGCGAGCGAGGTGTTCCTGGGCGTGAAGCCGGCGTCGGAATATCTCTACCTCGTCATCGCATCGCCCGCGGGCGCCTATTTCAAGGGTGGCGCGCCGGCGGTGACGATCTGGGTTTCCGACCACTATACCCGCGCAGCGCCGGGCGGCACGGGCGCGGCCAAGTGCGGCGGCAACTATGCCTCAAGCCTCGTTGCGCAGGCCGAAGCGATCCGCGAGGGCTGCGATCAGGTGGTGTTCCTCGATGCGGTCGAGCGCCGCTGGGTCGAGGAATTGGGCGGCATGAACCTGTTCTTCGTGTTCGACGACGGCAGCATGGTCACCCCGCCGCTGGGCGGAACGATCCTGCCCGGCATCACCCGCGAATCGATCCTGACGCTGGCGCGCGAGCAGGGCATCACGGTGCGCGAGGAACCCTATGCGATCGACCAGTGGAAGGCGGACGCGGAAAGCGGCAAGCTGGTCGAGACCTTTGCCTGCGGCACCGCAGCGGTGGTGACCCCGGTGGGCAAGGTGAAGAGCCGGGATGGCGAGTTCACGATCGGCAGCGGCGGTCCGGGCCAGGTGACCGAAGCGCTGAAGGCCCGCCTCACCGCGATCCAGCGCGGCCAGGCGCCCGACACCCATGGCTGGGTGCATCGTTTCGGTTGACCCCCTTTTCAAGTCGGAAGGCGCGCTCTAAGGGCGTGCCTTCCGCACATGCTGGGGCGTAGCCAAGCGGTAAGGCAGCGGTTTTTGGTACCGCCATGCGCTGGTTCGAATCCAGCCGCCCCAGCCAGCATTCCCTTGTGTTTCGGCTCCAAGGAGTTGAAATCACGGGAGAAGCGTTGCGATGAGTTGTTCGGCGAGTTGGACCGGGTTGGCCCTGGTTTGACCGGTTTGGGCGGCAATTGTCTCACGATTTGTCTCATGATTTTGTGTCTTCGGGGTGCCGGCCAAGGAGTCGGCACTGGCACGAATTGAAACCTTCAGCCCTGCGTCGATCGATTCGCTCAGGCAGGGCAGGCTACAGGACCCTCGCACGCCAGACCTGATGATCGAGGTGCTGCCAAGCGGCAGGAAGGTGTGGAAGTACGAGCGTCGGCCGGCCGGCGACGGCGCATTGATCAGGCGGACCCTCGGTAGGTTCCCCACGCATAGGATGAGCGACGCCCGCGAATGGGCGGCCGCATTAAATGATCAGGTAGAGACCGGCATCGATGTCCGCCAACTGCCTCGCCGCGAAGCTCAAGGAATTTTTGATGCCTTTTCTTCCAAAGCATCCCTGAACCAGTCGGCGTCATAGCCACAGTCTGCGAACTCCCATACTGGCCCGCAGCTACCCGCTCATCACCATCTCTGCTCAGATACGCGTGACGCGCCGGGCTTCCTTGAAGGTATCGGTCACCGCGATGTTAGCCAGCCGGTCGGGATCGATCGTCAGCGGATTCTCCGCCAGCACGGTCAGGTCGGCGAGCTTGCCGGGCGCAAGCGACCCCTTACGGTCATCCTCGAAATGCTGCCAGGCCGCCCACAATGTCATCGCCTTGAGCGCGACATCGACGGGAACGCGCTGGTCCGCGCCAAGTATGTCACCCGATCGCGTGCGGCGGGTGACCGTCGCCGACAGCACCCGCATCGCATTGGGATTGGCGACCGGCGCGTCATGGTGCGAGGTGAAGCGCATCCCGCGCCGCAAGGCCCACCCGCAGGGCGAGATATTCTCCGCGCGACGCGGGCCCAGCACCGAGTCACGGTGCCAGTCACCCCAGTAGAAGGTGTGCATCGGGAAGAAGGACGGGACGATGCCCAACGCCTTGAGCTGATCGACCTGATCCTCGCGCGTCACCTGCCCATGGATCAGCACCGGACGGCGGTCGGCCTGGCCGTGGCGGCGCGTCGCTTCGCGCACCGCCGCGATCAGCAGATCGACCGCGGCATCGCCATTGGCATGGACCTCGATCTGCCAACCGCGGGCAAAGGCGAGGTCGACCGCGTCGATCGCCTGCTTCTCGGTGATCGCGGGATAGCCGGCATAGGCCGCCGACCGCCCGGCCGGCGGGACATAATAGGGTTGCGACATCCATGCGGTCTTCGCCTGCGGAGATCCGTCGATGGTCAGCTTGACCCCGCCGATACGGAAGCGGCCGACATAGTTGCGGCGATAAATCGGCAGCGCCATCGCATCGGTGGAGGTGAGGATGTCAGGAAAGGACAGCACGTCGATCGGCAAGCCGCCCTGCGCCGCGACCGACTCGATCAGGCGGCAAGTATCGGTCGACGAACGGCCGTCCTGACAGGTGGTATAGCCGAAGCTGGCATAGAAGGCCGCGCCTTCCTGGAGCATCTCGCGGTTCGCCTGCGCATCCAATCGGGTGAACAACACCCCCATCATCGCGAACAGCGCGTTCTCTTCAAGGACGCCATTAGGTTCGCGCGATCCGGCTTCGCGCTGATAGACGCCACCGTCCGGATCGGGAGTGTTGGCGGTGATGCGCGCTGCGGCCAGGGCAGCGGTATTGACCGCACCCATATGACTGGACTGGTGCAGGAACAGGATCGGCACATCGCGCGAGATCCCGTCCAGCTCTGCCCGCGTCGGATGGCGCTGCTCCTTCAGCTGTGAATCGTCGTAGCCAAAGCCGATCACCAGCTGGGTCTTGCGCACCAGCGCGTCGTGACGCTGCATCCAGTCGCGGGTGATACGCTGTAGCGCTGGAATCGTGTCGCCTTCACCATCGGGCGCCGGCAACAGGTTGGCGTAGCGCGCCTGCAACCCGACCATCGAGACATGGCCGTGCGGATCGAAGAAGCCGGGCAGCAGCGTCCGGCCCTGCAAATCGAAGCGCCGGGCACCGCGCCCCGCAGCGGCGGTGGCGGCATCGAGCGTGCCGGCCGCGACGATCAGCCCGTTGCGCACCGCAATCGCCTCGACGCTGGGCGCGGTATCCTCCATTGTCAGGATGGTGCCGCCATGGAAGAGCGTTGCCGGCTCCGCCTCCCCCGCCATCGCTCGTCCGCCAAGCGCGACTATTCCCGCAGCGATGCCTCCATGCCTGAGCACGGTACGGCGGTCGGGTCCGCGGTCGATCGGTGCCATGATGCTTCCCCTGTCAGTAGTTGACGATCAGGTTGACGTACCCCCCGGTCCAATTTGGCGCATCGACCGAGGGCACGATCGAGTTGATCCCCGCGCCCGGCGTCGAGACGGAGATGCCGGCGGTCAGATAGATGTTGGGGGTCACGACCCGGCTATATTCGAGGTAGAAATCGTCCGAGAGGTGCTTGCGCGTGACGCCGGTGATCGGGTTGGCGATGCCGTCCACAAACTCAACACGCGTGGCCTGTCCGAACTGGATCGGACTGCCCAGCTGGTTGGCGCTGATCCGCGCTATCCGTGCCGTGATCGTATCACGCTTGCCCGGTGCGATGCTGAACACCAGCTGATGCGCGTTCACGTTGGAATTGATGAACACCATCGAAGATTTGGAGCCGGTCGACCAGGCGCTGGGATTACCCTCGAAATAGAGCGGATCGAAACGTTCAAGCCGCGTGGTGGTGGGATCGTCACCCGAGAAGGTCTGGTAGATATAGGAGATAGTAGGCCGCCAGCGATGACTGGCGAAGGTGTATCCCGCCTGCACCCGGCCGCCCCAGGCCCTTAAATCTATCCGTTCGTTACGCTCAAGCGCCAGATCAAGCGCAAACCACGCATTGGCCAGCGGCCCCGAATCCGGCGCGATGCGCGCATAGGCAGCCAGGAATTGCAGGCCGTCACGCGCGCCTTCGATGATCGTCGGCACGCCGATCCCCCCGAGGGCCGCCTTGGGATAGGGCGCGCGCGAACGCACCACCTTGCCCAGCGTCGCGCCCGCGAAATTGCCGACCTTGCCGTCATAGCGCAGATCGAACCCGGCCATGCTGGTGTCGGTATCGTTGTCGGGCGCCTCGTTGGGATCCAGATAGAAGGCGGTGCCGGTGAATCCGCGCGCGCTTCCACGCACCAGGCCAGCGACGCGCCATGCCCGCCGCGGCCCTAGCTTGAGCGCGCCACGCGAGAACCCGCTCGCGCCGCCATTGGCGAGCAACATACCCGTCCCGGCCTTCCATTCGCGCGCGCCGAAGGACAGGTCGACCTGCCCGGTCTTCGCATCGCCAGACTGCAGCCCGAGATAGAGTTCCTCGACCGTGGTCTGGCCGTTGTCGCCCGCATCGAAGGCGTCGGTACCGACCGTGACCGAGGTGATCGCCGATGCGCCGCCATAGAGCCCGGTCGTTCCGCTCGTCTGATGGCGGAAGCTGATGCCGGGCTTCACATAGAATTCAAACCAGCGGGTATCCGAATTGAACGTGGAATTCCCGGCTACGCTTTCCGCAAACTCCCAGAAGAGATTGTCTTCGGCGACTAGATTGGCGCCAGCCTGCACCTGCGCGCGGATTTCCGTGTCATCGGTACTGGCGAGGACCATGGGATCGTCCGCGCGTGACTGCGCGTGGAGCGGACTTGCGACACAGGCTGCGACCAGCAACGCGACGGCCGAAAGGCATGCAGATCCGCGCATCGGGTGCCCCCCTTCCCACGAGGCATCGAGCCTCGTTTCCATGGGTTATGGGATCAAAAGGTTAACAGCCGGGGCGACAAAGGACCCCAGCGATGCTTGCTTGTGGGGAAACCTCTCGCCGATAAGTGGGTAGGCAGCAACGCGCCCTCATAGCGGTCATTCCCGAGGCATCTTCCGCCAGCTAGAAGCTGCCAGGTGGCCGTCGCTATTGCGGTCAGGGATCGGGTTGCGAGCATGGGAATGCCAATGAGGAGACGGGAGGCTCGGTATCTCGCCTACGCCTCCGGTAACTTCGGCAAGAATGTGATGTGGTCGGCGGCGGATATCACGCTGCTGTTCATGATGACCGACCTGGTCGGGGTCGCGCCTTCGGCCGCCGGGCTGATCTTCTTGATCGGCCTGGGGTTCGACGCTGTGCTTGATCTGGTCGTCGGCTGGGCGGCCGAGCGAACCCGCACGCGGTTTGGACAGTTCCGGCCCTATCTGCTAGTTGGCGCGCCGCTCTGTGCCGCCGCTTTCGTGCTACTTTACAGCCTCCCCTTACTGGGCGTCACGGATGCAGCTATTGTCGCAACGGCGGTGATCCTGTTCCGCGGACTCTTCGCGATCGCCGACATTCCGCATAACGCGCTGATTACGCGACTGACCCGCGACAGCCGTGCCCGAACGCGCATTGCGGGGTACCGCATGGTATTCAGCAGCGGTGCCTCGCTGGTCATCTCCCTCGCATCGCCGTTGTTCCTGAGCGGGGGCGACCGCGCAGAAAGCCTGTTCCTGTTCGTGCTGCTGGCCGGGACTGGCGCGGTTGTGACGCTGGTGATCGCCGCGCAAGCGGTGGGGAACGCAGACCGCCCTGCCTCGACCGTGCCGCTGCCGCTGCGCGGACAGCTTACGGCGATCCTGGCCTCGGCCGACGCCAGGATGCTGCTGCTCATCACCGTGCTGACCGGATTGTTCCCGCCCCTGTTCGCCAAGACATTTCTGTATTTTGGCCAATATGTCCTCGGCGAACCCGAAACCGTGCGCATTTGCCTGACGGCGATGGTGATCGGCCAGTTGATCGGCATCCCGTTCTGGTCATGGCTTGGCACGGTGACCGAAAAGGCCTGGGCGCTGTCCGCGAGTCATATGGTCGCGGCGTCGGGATTTCTGTGCGTGTGGCTGTTCGAGCCGGGCGGCATCACGATCGCTGCGGTGGGTTTGTGGTGTGGCGTCGGGCTGGGCGGCCTTTACATGCTGATCTGGGCGATGGCGCCCGATGTGGTCGAGCAGATCGAGGCGGGCGGGGGAGGTCGCCCCGAGGCGATGCTGTTCGCATTGCTGATCTTCGCGATGAAACTGGCGATCAGCGTCGGCGCGCTAGTGTTGGGCCTGGTGCTGGACGGTTCCGGCTACCGGCCGGGAATCGTCCAGCCGGCGGGAGCGCGTACCGCGATCGCGGCGATGACGGCACTGGTCCCGTCATTGGGAGGCTTCGTCTGCGCGGTGACCGCGATGCGCTACCGCCTCAGCCATGCCGAACATCTCCGGCTGACCCGCAAAATAGAGGCCGACGCGAAATAAACTTGAAGCTTAACAGTAATTGCTTTTGATAGCGGAATGCCATTCCCGCTCAAGCTCAATGACTCGCATCGCCGTCTGGTCAGCCTGATCCGGCGGCACCAGCCGGTGCCCAGGGCCAATCTTGGCAAGCTTTCCGGACTAGGTTCAGGCCCCGTCACGCAAATCACGCGCGACCTGCTGCTGGCCGGATTGATTCGCGAGGGCGAACGGATCCGCGGCGGACGAGGCCAGCCCGCATTGCCGCTGATGCTCGATCCGGCGGGCGCGCTCAGCTTCGGGGTGAGCATGATCCCAGGCAAGCTGCGTATCGTTGCGATCGATTTCGCGGGAACGATGGTCGAGCAGACGATCGCGGCGATGCCGGACAATGGCCCGCTCAGCGTGGCGGGCATCATTGGCGCCCAGATCGACCAGATCTGCAAGAAAGTGCGGCTCCACGACCGCAACCGGATTCTGGGCGTTGGCTTCGCATTGCCGGGATTCTTCTTCGGCGACCATGAGCATATGCGCGTGGTCGACGAGCACGCCTCGTGGCGGCAGGAGCCGTTGTCCGAGCTTTTCGCTCGCGCGCTGGACGTGCCTTGCTGGATCGAGAACGATGCGACGGCAGCCGCGATGGCGGAATATTATCAGCAGCCGGGGGAAGCGAACGCGCTGATCACGCTGCTGGTCAACTACGGGATCGGCAGCGGTCTGGTTCTCGCGGGGCAGCCGTTCCGCGGCGGACACGGCAATGCGGGAGAAGTGGGTGCCTTCTATCCGCTCGACAGGCCGCGCCCTTCGGGCACCGATCTGCTCAAGCGGCTGCAGGCGGAGGGCGTGGAGCTGCGCGGGCTGACCGACATCGATTACACCGATCCGCGCCATCGCGCGGTCTGCGACATCTGGAGTCGCGACGCCGGGACGCAATTGCGCGATCTGATCGCGTCTGCCTGGTCTTGGCTCGATCCCGAGCGGATCGTGCTGTCGGGGCCATTGCCGCCGGCATTGTTGCAACGCCTGGTTGCGGACATCGGCACCGACTCGATCTTCGCGCAGCATCCCGATCGTCCGGCACCGCAGGTAGTGCCCTCGACCCTGGGGGCGGAAGTCGCCGCACTCGGTGCCGCACACATTCCCCTTCACGCGTTTACAGGCCAGATGGGCACAATATAATTAAACTTGCAATTTAAGTTTAATATTGGCTACCTACTCCGCGACCGCGAATCACGCGGCACCGCGGCGCACATCTGCGCCGGGGCCAGGGAAGGGGACGACCATGCGAAATTCCATTCGATACCGGGCATCTTTGCGCGGTTGTTGCGCGCTTGGCGCGATGAGCATGTTGTGGCTGGCCGCCCCGGCGGCGGCGCAGCAAGCGCCCGCGGCTGAGGAGCCGGTCGAAGTCGTGGTGACCGGCGCACGCGCCGAGAACCGCACGATCGTTCAGCAGAAGCGCGACACCGATGGCATCGCCGATTTTCTCGGCGCCGATGAGGCGGGCCAACTGCCGGACCTCAATATTGCGGAATCGCTGCGTCGCATTCCGGGCGTTACCTCGATCTTCGACGAAGATCGCGGCCGGTTCGTAACCGTGCGCGGCCTGACTTCGAGTCTCAACTATGTAACGGTGGACGGCATCGCGATCGCGACAACGGATTCATTCGGCGGCACCGGCCGCAAGGTCAATCTGGAGGTCATTCCGTCCAGCGCGGTCGGGCTGCTCGAGGTGCGCAAGACGTTCACGCCCGAAGTCGATGGCGGATCGATCGGCGGCTATGTGAAGCTGCACACCCGCAGCGCGTTTGACACGCGCACCCCGCTGCTGCTGATCGAGGGTGGGGTGAACTATCAGAGTTACAATGATGTCCCGAGCACCAACAACTATGCTGGGCGGCTCGACGGGCACTTCGGCGGTCAATTCGACATCACCTATGCCGACCGCTTCGGTGCGGACGACCAGTTCGGCTTCGTGCTGTCGGGCCACTACAAGCAGGACCAGCGCGATGAATCCAAGAACATCCAGGCGAGCGAACTGTATTTCAGCAGTGCCGGCGCCGTCGTATCGCCGACGCTGCCCGATGGGACGGTCAATCCGGCTTGGAACGGCCTGGTCGCGCCAGCCGAGGTGCGCAGCTACGACTATACCAATCGCGTGCGCGACTATGGCGGGCTGGGCAAGTTCGAGTATCGCGAAGGCGGCCTGCACCTCTCGCTGCTCGGTTTCTATTATGCCGAGGGACAGCAGGAGACGCGCAACACCGTTCAGCTGCTGTCGCTGAGCACGATCAGCAACCAGACCGCGACGAGCGGCGACCTGCGGATCGGCGACGCGCGTATCGGGTGGAACCGCAACAATCTCGATCGTGAGAATTACGGCGCGATCTTCGCCGGCGAGTGGGTCGACGATCGCCATGCGGTGAACCTCACGGCGGGCTGGACTTACAACAACTTCGACGATTTCCAGCCCCTGATCGACTATCGCGGTTCACCGGCCAACGCGCTGCGCGGTATCCACTACGACGTGGTCACCAGCGGCCCGGCACGTAACGAGTACGCGCTTGCCAATCCGCAGGCCTATCTCGATCCGGCGATTTACCAGCTGCGCGGCTATGCCGAGACCCGCCGCTATTCGCAGGAGAAGGTCTACGACGCCCGGTTCGACTATGCCTATAATCAGGCGAAGGGCGACGAGGGCTTCGGCTTCGGCGCAGGGTTCGAGTATCGCCGCATCGACCGGATGCGCGACAACGACACGGTCGAATATGTGCCCGATCGTTCGGTGATGACGCCGTTCGCGTTGCAGACCGATTTCCAGCCGAACTGGGTCAACTTTCCACTGCTGTGGGTCGACGGCCGCAAGTTCCTAGCCGAAAAGGCAGGGCTGCTGCCGGTCAATGCCACCAACACGTTGAATCGCTCGACGCAGGAGGACTTCCGCTACGTCGAGGACAGCATGGCCGCCTATGGCATGATCTCGCTGACCGGCGAACGCTACAAGTTCGTTGGCGGCGTGCGCTACGAGACGGTCGATACGCTGGCGGTGACGCCGGGAGAGAGCTTGACCGCACCTTTCCTGCGGCGATCGGGCAATTACGACAAATTCCTGCCGTCGGCGACCTTCGCCTATGATCTCGCTCGCGACCTGCGCCTGAAGCTCGGCGCCAGCCGCTCGCTGGGACGCCCCGATCCGGGCGACGTCGCGCAGCGCGAGCGCCGCGACGACGCCAACTTCACGATCAGCCGCGGCAACCCAAATCTGCGCCCGCGCGTGGCGAGCAATTTCGACATTGGCCTCGAATACTATCTGCCCGAACGCAACGGGCTGATCTCGGTCGCCGCCTTCTACAAGGACATCAAGGACGAGATCTTCACGCTGCGCGACGTGCAGGTCATCGACGGTGCACAATATCAGGTGACCCAGCCGCAGAACGCGCAAGGGTCGAAGGTCAAGGGGGTCGAGTTCGGGGTAATCTACAACCGGTTCGACTTCCTGCCCGGGCCCCTCGCCAATCTGGGTTTCTCGGGAAACCTGACGCTGGTCGACGGCGAGATCGCCTATGTCGATCCGCGAGGCCAGTTTGCGACGTTCGATCGGCTGACCGAGCAGTCCAAGCTGTTCGGCAATGCCTCTGTCTTCTACAATGTGAAGAAGTTCGAGGCGCGCGTTTCGTACAATCACTGGGGCGGCTATTATGACTCGATCCCGACCGCGCCGCAGGATTCGGTCGGCTGGGCCGATTTCGAGACGCTCGATCTCTCGCTGCGGTACGACATCGACGCGCATTTCAAGGTGAAGTTCAAGGCGCGCAACATCCTGGGCAAGAACCGGGTGCGCACGCGTGGCATCGGCCTCAGCGACCTTCATGAGGAGGTCGAGTTCGGCAACTCCTTCTTCCTCAATCTGGTCTATAAATACTGATGGCCGGAATCCTGGGTCTCGCGTTGTTGACGGCGGCATCGGTGCAAGCCGATGCCGTCCGCGCCGAGGTGATGCCGCCGCTCAGCGCAGTGCAGACCTGTCGCGCCGACCATATCCGGTCGCTGCTGTTCGAACGCAGTACCGGACGCATCCTCGTCGTCGCGCATCGCGGCGTGCACGACACGGTGCCGGAGAACTCGATCGCCGGTATCGAGCGCGCGATCGCGCTCGGCGTGTCGGTCGTCGAGATCGACGTGCGGCGTACCGCTGACGGGCAATATGTGCTGATGCACGATTCGACACTTGAGCGGACGACGGATCGATCGGGCAGGATCCGCGATACGCGGTGGACCGATCTCCGGTCCGCGCGGCTGCGGCGCGACGACGGGACGCTCACCGGCGAACGCGTGCCGACGTTGGCAGAAGCGTTCGACGCGGGGAAGGGCCGCATCTGGATCATGATCGATTCCAAGGTAGACGGGCCGGAGGAAGTGGCGGCGATCATGCGCATCGCGCGCGAACGCGGTGTGCTTGGTCAGACCATCCTCTACGATTTCAAGCCTGACCTGTTGGTCCGCTATCGCGAGCTGGCGCCGGAGGCCAAGGTGATGGGGCGCACCAAGAAGCGGGAGCAGGTGGCGGAGATCGTCAATCGCGTGCGGCCCGACATCTTCCATATCGAACCCGACTACAATTCCGCCGCGCTCGGCCGGCAGTTCGACCGGCTCGGTGTGCCGACCTGGCTCAATGTGATTGGTCCTATCGATGCTAAGGCGCGCGAGGTTGGCGATGACCTGGCCTATCGCGCGCAGCTCTCCTTTCAGCCTGACCTTGTGCAGACCGACCGCCCGGCCGAATTGATTGCGCTGCTGCGGCAGAAGCGATTGCACCCTGCCGGACTAGACGGAGATCGATGCAACCCGATGGAACCGAAGAAGTGAAGATATCAGCCTTGATCCGCCGCCCGGCGTTGGCCGTGCCGATTGGTGTTTGCGTGTTGCTGGCCGTGCCGGCCAAGGCGGAGGACGCCTCCGTCGCTCAAGGGTTCATGACAACCGCGCCGGTATCCGATCCGGCGCTGGTCGAACGCGCCAATTTCAAGTTCGCATTGCTGCTCGACGATGTCGCGCTGGGTCCTGTGTGGCATCAGGCGATGCAGGCGCGGCGTGCCCGCCTTGCGCAGATTCCCACGCACTGTGCGGCGGACGGCGGGTGCCGCCTTCGCGGTTTTCGCTGGACGGCAGAGGAAATCGCCCAGGCAAGGCGCGCGCTGCAGACAGCGCCACGCACCGCGATCGCGGTGTTGGCGGGGCAGATGCGCGCGAGCGGGACCTTCGCGCGCTATCGCCTGTCCCATGACCCGCAGCTAGTCGCGCAGGCATGGGATGACCTCACCGGTACGTACAACCGGATCATCGACGTCTACGGACTGGGGCAGGCACCGCTCTATCCGGCGATCGATTCGATCAGCTTCGACGCTGCATCGGACCTGTGGAGCAAAGTGGTGGTCGAGGCGACCAACCAGATTGCTGCGGCCCCCTCCGGCACGGCCGGATTGCTGCAGGGTGATCCTGCGCACCGTCTGGCGCTGACCCTGCTGTATCTCAACGAGCGCGAGAATGCGGGTCTCTTCGGCGCGCTCGACGTGCGGGAGAATGCGGCAGTATGGGCGCGAGCGCGGCAGACCGACTGGAGCCGATATCCCTATACCGTCATCCTCGTGCTGGGCGACGGACCCGACAAGCCGGGGCAGATGATCGGCACCTTTGGCAAGCTTCGGCTGGCGCGTGCGGTGCAGCTCTATCGGGCGGGGAAGGCGCCGTTCATCGTCGTTTCGGGCGGCAACGTCCACCCCGCCGGCACGCCCTTCAACGAAGCGGCGGAGATGAAGCGCGAGCTGATGACGCGTTATGCGATTCCAGCGGACTCGATCGTCATGGAGCCGCATGCGCGGCACACCACGACGAATTTCCGCAATACCGCGCGGCTGATGATCCGTTACGGCATCCCGCTCGATCGACCGGCGATCGCCACGACCAGTGAACGCCACAGCGCCTACGCCGGCGGTGCGGAGTTCGATCGCAAGGCGATGGCGGAAATCGGACTGGTGCCGCGCCGCGTGGTCAAGCGCCTGTCACCCTACGACTTTAGTTTCTTGCCCGAACCTGCCAGCACGCATCGCGACGCGCGCGATCCGCTCGATCCCTGACAACGAGGAATCCATCATGTTTCTGCGGCCCTCAGCGATCGACCGGCGCGGCTTTTTGAGTCTGACCTCTCTTGCCTTTTCGGGTCTCGCGCTCAGCGGTTGCGCGATCTCGCGCGCGCCGCTCGAACGAATTGCGCGCAGCTATGGTCCACTCGAACCGGACCCGGCCGGGCTGCTCGATCTGCCTCCGGGCTTCAGCTACCGCGTCATCTCGCAGCTTGGAGACGCGATGGATGACGGCCTGCGCGTGCCCGATCACGCCGACGGAATGGGCGCGTTCCACATCGATGCCGATCGCGTCGCGCTGGTGCGTAACCACGAGCTTGAACCGAAGCATGCGGCGAGCGGAGCGTTTGCAACGCCAGCGGGCACGGGCCACGGGTTCGATCGCGGCGCCGACGGGGGCTGGCTGCCCGGCGGCACGACCACGCTGGTCTACAACCAGCGCACCGGCAAGGTGGAGCGTCAACATCTGAGCCTGGCGGGGACCATCCGCAACTGCGCCGGCGGCACGACGCCTTGGGGCAGCTGGCTCACCTGTGAGGAAGATGTGTCGCGTGCCGGAAACGGGCTGGGCGAAGATCATGGCTGGGTGTTTGAGGTTCCCGCGCACCACCCCGGCCGGGTCGAGGCGCTACCGCTACGCGCGATGGGGCGATTCAATCACGAGGCCGCTGCGGTCGATCCGCGCACCGGGATCGTCTATCTGACCGAGGATCGGCCGAACGGGCTGTTTTACCGCTTCCTTCCCGACAGGCCGGGCCGGCTGGCGGCCGGTGGCCGACTCCAGGCGCTGGCGTTCCGCGATTCCGGTCGTGCCGCGGACAGCCGTAACTGGACCTCCCCGCAGCTTGCCCCAGGCGAGTGGCTCGACACGCGCTGGATCGACATTGCCGGACCGGACAGCGCGAACGACGACCTGCGCCTGCGCGGCCACGAAGCTGGCGCAGCGCTCTTCGCGCGCGGCGAAGGCATCCATTTCGGTGAGGGCGAGGTCTATTTCTGCTGTACGTCGGGAGGCGCCGCGCAGCTCAGCCAGATCTTTCGCTACCAGCCGTCCGCCCGCGAGGGGCGCCAGGGCGAAACCGATGCACCCGGACGTCTCCAGATTTTCGTTGAATCGACCGACAAGTCGATGCTGAATTTCGGGGACAATCTCACCGTCGCGCCGACTGGTGATCTGTTCGTGTGCGAGGATCAATATACCGAGGTCGTCGATAACCACATCCGGGGTGTTTCGCCCGACGGGCAAATCTACAACTTCGCGCGGCTCCGCGTGCAGACCGAGTTGGCTGGCGTCTGTTTCTCGCCTGATGGGCGCTCAATGTTCGTCAACCTGTATAGTCCGGCGAAGACGCTATGCATCAGCGGACCGTGGCAGGGGATCTGAGCGTCTCTTCAATGGATGTTGCTGAAAGACTGCAACGCGCCCTCATTTTGGACGTTCGGAACGATCGCTGCCGCCCCCATGAGCCGTGCGCCAGCCGTCGCGCAGAGGCCGGTCTCTCCCTGCGCGAACACCGCGACCGTGTCGCCGAAACGTCAGCCGCCGATCGCCTTCCAGCCGTGCGCGGTACCCGCACCGCACTGCGCGTGGCAGCCGTCGAGCGATGCGTTGGACCAGCCCGACGGCGTAATCGCACCGGCGATGACTCGCTGGCCTTCGCGATAGCCTTGCACGGCCGAGCCGAGCTTCTCGATCATGCCGACTGGTTCGTGGCCGATCGTCAGGCCCGGAGCGACGGGGTATTCGCCCTTGAGGATATGGATATCCGTCCCGCAGATGGTCGTCGTGGTGATGCGCATCAGCGCATCGAGCAGGCCGACCTCGGGCACCGGCTTTTCACCCAGGACCAGCCGGCCCGGCTCAAGGAAGATCGTCGCGCGCATCTTGTTGGCCATGTGAAATCCTCCTTGCGGTCACGTCGCGAGGGCAGAGGCCCTCGTGCTCAGCGATGGGTCCAGGCGATCACTGCCACCCAGCCATCGATCAGCGCGGTCGAGATGAACTGCAGCAGCCAGAAAAGGAGCAGCCCGCTAACAGCATAGGTTGCCATGATTGCAGCCCTCCGCGCAGCACGCTTCGCCCGCCAGTCGGATGCGGCATGCCGATCGTCTGGCGATTTGCGTCGCTGGCTATTCGGCACGGGCGTCCTCCGCGGGCTGGCGCTCGCTCCGAGGATCACGCGTTCGGGGCAGCGCCCTGCGCAACGGCGAGCGGCCCACCGCGGCAATTGCCTGATCGGCAGCATCGAGCGCGGTCCGGCGCTCCGCGTCGGAGGGTAGTGCGAGCAGTCGGGCCTCGAGCTTCGCGATGAATGCGGCGTAGCGGTTGCGCCAGTCATCCGGCGCAAGGAGTGTCGCGGCGTCAGGCCGCGCGCCGCGGATGCGCCGGGCCGGTTCTCCAGCCTCAAGTCTGAACTGTTCCCCGAGCAGGGGTGCGAGCGGCTGAGGGAGGCCGGGAATTGCCGCGGCATCGCGAACAAGCTGCACAAGCGCTGGCTGTTCGCCATGATCGAGGAAGATCGTACCTCTCACCGGCGCCCGTTTGGTGAGCCATCTGAGCAGGCCATCACGATCGGCGTGAGCGGAATATGCGTCGATCGTGCGCAGCCGCGCCCGCACCGGCACATCGGCACCGGAGATTCGGACGGCTGTTGCGCCGGCGGCAAGCACCGCACCGAGCGTGCCCCGCGCCTGATAGCCAACCAGCAATATGGTCGAGTCGCCCCTGGGCAGGTTGCGAAGCAGATGATGGCGCACCCGGCCACCGGTGCACATGCCAGAACCGGCAATGATGATGGCGCCCGACAGCCGGTTGAGGCTCTTCGACTCCTCGACACTGCGCGTAAAGCGCACCTCAGGATGATCGAACGGGGACGGACCGCCATGGGGCGGAACTTGGAACCGGCGATACGCCTGGGTGACCCGGTCGGCGAGCGGCGCGTCGACGAACACCGGCACCGGCGCGATGCGTCCCGCGTCGAATCCCGCGACGATATCCTCGATCAGAACTTGCGTGCGTTCGAGCGCGAAAGCCGGAATGACCAGGTTGCCGCCGTGCCCGAGTGCCGCCTCGATCTCGCGGGCGAGCAGTTCGCGACGTTGGCCGATCGTCGGAATCGTGCGGTCGCGATTGCCATAGGTCGCCTCGCATATGACATGGTCCCAGCCGCCCGCCGGCGCGGACGGGCCCGATATTGTAGCTGCGCCCGGACCGATATCGCCGGAGAAAAGCAGGGACTGCCCATCGATCCTGAGCTCGACCGACGCGGCGCCGAGGATGTGATGCGCGTCCCAGAAGCGCAACGACACGCCAGGAAGCGGCTCCGCCCATTTGCCGATCGCGAGTCCTTTGACCTGCCCGATAAGCCGCTCGACATCGTCGAAGTCGTAAAGTGGCTCGAAGGGGGGGGAGGCCCGTCCGGTCGGGCCGTTCATTCCGGCGCTCCGCGTCGGCCGCCTGCAGGTTCGCGGCATCCGCGAGCAATGGTCCGAGAAGCTGTCGATTGGGCGGCGCACACCAGACGGGTGCGGTCAATCCTTCGCGGACCAGAAGCGGCAAGCGACCGGAATGATCGAGATGTGCGTGCGTCAGGATGACGAGGTCGAGTTCGGCGGGATCGAAGGGCAGTGGCTCGTAGTTCAGCGCTTCGAGTGAGCGGGAACCCTGGTAGAGGCCGCAGTCGATGAGCACGCGATGGCGCTCCGAGCTGAGCTCCATGCACGATCCGGTGACCGTGCCTGCTGCGCCGTGAAAGGTGAGTTCGAGCGACATATGCGGTCCGGTGAGCCTTCTCGCTTGCGTTGCCCCGGGCATGCTTGGTTGCATGCCTCGAGCCGGAAACGAGAGTGATGGCGCTCGAAGAGACGCGGCATTGGGAATGTCCCTAATGTCCGCCTCACCGAACCGGAGCGAGCAGCGAGCATCCGTATACCCACGGATTCCGGCACCTCGGCGTCTCGACCAAATCGAGGTCTCCAATCGGAGGAGCCGGTCATGATCGAACCGAAATATGTCTCGCTTGCCACGATTCAGGCCAACCGCAACCGCCGCGCGCTTTCGGGTGTCTGGCTGCTGGTCGGGATAGTGGTCATGCTCGCCGCAATCGCGGCGCTTCAGCCACTGCGATGAATCATCGAAGAACGGCGCGGTGTGACGCCGCCCGGTACCCGGCGGCCATGCTCTTGACGATCGTCCTCGGGCTGGCGGGTGTCGGCGTGCTCGTCAAGCTCGGCATGATGCTCGTCCGCGATTTCTGGATCATCGTCATCGCGTGGCTGCAACCCTAGCGCCGCCCCGCATCACAGGGCGAGCGTCTGCTCCAGTCGGCCGAGGACCGGCCGCTGGCTTGGCAGGATCCAGTCCGAAGCTTCGGAGAGCGGCATCCAGCGCGCTGCGTCGATCTCGGGAAAGCGCATCTGCCGGCCGCTGCGGGGCGGCCATTCGAGATCAAACGTCTGGCTGCGCAAGTCTGCGGGATCGAACGTGCCCTCGCAAGCAAACGCATGGACGATCTTGCCGCCGGCCTGACGGATGCTGCCGAGCGGGAGCAACGTGCCGCTTATGGCGATCCCCAGCTCCTCCTCGACCTCGCGCCGCGCGGCGGTCTCAGGCGCCTCCCCGGCTTCGATCAGGCCCTTGGGAAGCTGCCAGGCACCGATCTGCTTATTGCGCCAGAAAGGACCTCCAGGATGCACGAGCAGAACTTCGAGCCCTGTATCGGTGAGACGATAGAGAAGCACGCCAGCGCTTTGCGGAGCCATCGTCGAGCTTTCCCATGGCCGGAGAGACTGCGCAATCTGGCTATTCGTCCTCGCCGGGCAGGATCGCGGGGGGAGAATCGTCGGGCTGCGGATCCTCCATCGGCGTCGTGTCGGGGTCGCAGCGATCGGGCGGCGGCGGCGCGAACTCGGGCGCCGCGGGCACCGGTGCTTCGGGCAGTGGTGCCCGTGGCGCCTCGGGCGGGCAGGGCGGTTTCGCGGGATCGTTTGGGGCGATTGGCGGTCGAGTCGGCATCGGTCGCATTCCTTGACGGTAGCAGGCGATTAGCTGTTCGCTGGGTCCAGATGCTGTGCGGTCCTTCTTGCATGGCGCTCCCGGGCGAGCTCGCTGCACATGAAGCGTGCGGTCTGCTTCACCCGGCCGAGCAGCTCCGCAATGTAGTTTTCGCGCGCACCCTCAACCACGGATTCGAAATGCACATGCTCCGCCTCGCGAAAACCGAACAGGTTGGCGAGGTAGGTGTCGAAGGCCTGGCGAAGCGAGAGCCACTGACCCCGCTCGTTGAGCCAGGGCAGGCTGGTCGCGGAGCTTGACAGCGTGAGTAGCCGCTTACCGTGGAAAAGCGCCGCGGATGCCTCGCTCTTGAGGTAGGCGGGACGGAAGTTGGCGCCGAGCACGCGCTCGACATAGCCCTTGATGATCGCAGGCGGCGTGCCAAACCAGATCGGGTAGACGAACACCAGCACGTCGCAAGCCTGCAGCATTGCAAGCTCGGCCTCGACGTCCGGCGAGGGCGATGCACCAGCGCGTAGCAGCGGATCGAAGTCGAGTGCATAGAGGTCGCGGATGTCAGCGTCCTGCCAGCACTCGCGCGCGACAGTTTGATAGGTCTCGGCAACCTGATGATTGAAGCTGCCGGGCGCCGGATGACCGAGCACGATCAGATGGCGCGCCGACACTGCGGAGGTCGGCATCCTTTCCTCCTTTCAGTGCGCGAGGAACAGCGGCACTGGGCATTCGCGCAGCATACGCCGCGTGACGCCGCCGATCATCGCCTCGACCATCCGGCTGTGTCCGAACCCACCCATGACGAGATAGCTCGCCGTCATCTCCTCGAGTTCGTCGAGAACGACCGTGCTCGGAATGTCCACGCCCGAGGACCGCTGCAGCAGGCTCGCCTTGACCCCGTGCCGCGACAGATACTCCGCCGCTTCGAACGCCGGCACCCTGATCGAGCCGTCATCGACTTCGAGGATCGTCACGCGATCGGCAAGCTGGAGTAGCGGCACCGCGGCGCGCAGCGCGGCTTCAGCCTCGCGCGATCCGTCCCACGCGACCATTGCATGGCCGAAGGCATCGAAACGGCGCGCGGTCTCCGGTACCGCGAGCACCGGCTTGCCCGACTTCACCACGACCTCGCCGGCCGTGCCGAACATGTCCGGATAGCTCGTGCTATCGAGCTGCCGGTTGACCACGAGGATGTCGCTGATCGCGGCTGCATCGCGGAGCGAAGAAGCGAGGTCGCCGGTTACGTCGATCCAGCTATAGCCCACCTCTTCATCGGCCAGTCGCGGCTGCATCCGTGCGCGGTTTGCTCGCTCGGCTGCCTGTTCGTCGGCGATAAGCGTCGCCGTGCTGGCGAACACCCCGTAGTCTTCGACGGCCACGGGCAGCATCGCGACATCGACGCAGGTAAGATGACCGTCGATCGCGCGGGTGAGATCGAGCGCGCACTGGAAGCGCGCTTCCTGCCCCGCATCGTCGTGCAGGAGCACCAGAACATTCTTCATGGGATCGCCTCCATCACTGTTTTGATGAGAGGCTATTGCGGGGGGCGGCGCACCGTCACTGGGATATATACCTACACCGCCCGGCTGAAACGCGGTGTCTCGGTGCCTCGATACGCGTCGAATGCCCATGCCACGACCGCCCGTAAGGACGGGCCCAGGAAGCGATGGCGATCCTGTCCTCGCCGAGCGTGACGATCCCGCGTTCAACCGGCGGACCCAGTCGCGCGAGCGATTCGGCGAAGACCTGCGTTGTGTGACCACGCTGCCGGGCGTCCTCGGGTCGCGCGAAATGATCGGGCAGGTAGTGCGCCGGGCTCAGGCCTCGTCGGCGCCGAACGGCTCGCCGTCGTCCACCGGCAGGTGGAACTCGTGCCACAAGCCGTTGATGATGCCGAACCCGACCGCGAGCCCGAGGCCCAATACCCAGGTGAAATACCACATGATTGTTGATCCTCAGTAGAAGTCGGCGGAGGTGGTGACCTGTTGCGTTGTCACCCGGCCCCACATCACGCGCATCGCCCAGGCCGTGTAGGCGAGTACGACCGGGAGGAAGATCAAGGTCACGATCAGCATCAGGAGCAACGTCGACTCGCTGGACGAGGCGTTCCACACGGTCAGGCTCGAGCGCGGGTCGATGCTGGACGGCAGGATGAACGGAAACATCGAGAGACCCACCGTCGCGATGATCCCCGTTGCCGACAGCGAGGAACCGAGAAACGCCGCACCTTCGCGCTGACGAAGGATGCCGAAGAGCGCGAGCAGCGCGCCGGCGAAGCCGAGTAGCGGCGCCGCGAGCGTCCACGGAAAAGCTGCATAGTTGTCGAGCCAGGCACCAGGCGCGGCTTCGGTCACCGTGCGCAGCGGGTTGGACAAGCCGAGCGGACCCGGGCTCGCTACGACACGGTAGCCGAGCCCGGTCCACGCGACGAACGCGCCGCCGATCGTGAACAGCGTCATCGCGGCAAGCGCGGCGACGACGCCGAAGCGGCGGGCGCGGCGGTGGACGGGGCCATGCTCGACCTTGATCGCGAGCCAGGCGCTGCCGTGGAGCACGAGCATGGCGACCGAGAGCAGGCCGCACACCAGGGTGAACGGGGTGAACAGCCCGAGCAGGCCGCCCTCATACCAGGCGCGCAGATCACCATCGATCCGGAAGGGGGCGCCGGCGAGCACATTGCCCACCGCGATGCCGAACACGAGCGGAGGAACCAGCCCGCCCACGAACAATGCCCAGTCCCAGCGGGCGCGCCATTTCGGATCGGCTCTTTTCGAGCGGTATTTGAACCCGACCGGCCGCAGGATCAGCGCGGAGAGCACCAGGAACATGGCCAGGTAGAAGCCGGAGAAGCTCACCGCATAGACGAACGGCCAGGCGGCGAAGATCGCGCCGCCGCCAAGGATGAACCAGACCTGGTGGCCTTCCCAGTGCGGGCCGACCGAATTGATCACCATACGGCGCTCAACATCGGTGCGGGCGACGAAAGGGAGCAGCGCGGCCGCGCCCATGTCATATCCGTCGGTCAGCGCGAAGCCGATCAGCAGGATACCGAGCAGGCCCCACCAGATCAGGCGCAGCATTTCATAGTCGAGGAATTCCATGGCTTGGTTCCTTATTCGGCGGCCTGTGCGACGGTTGCGGGCGACGGGAGGGCGTCCGGCTCGTCTTCCACGGGACCGTGCCTGATGGCGGCCAGGATCAGGCGTATCTCGATCACCGCGAGCGCGCCGTAGAGCAGGGTGAAGCCGATGATCGTCGTCCAGAGCGCCGCCGGCGTCAGCGTCGAAGTCGCCAGGAAGGTCGGCAGCACGCCGTCGATCGCCCAGGGCTGACGGCCCATCTCGGCGACGATCCAGCCAAGCTCGATCGCTACCCATGGCAACGGGATCGCGAACAGCGCCAGGCGGTGGAACCAGCGCGCCTCGAGGTGCCGCCTGAAGCTCGCCAGCGCAAAGGCTGTGGCGAACAGCGCGATCATGAAGAAGCCGATCAAGGCCATGACGCGGAAGCTCCAGAACATCAGCGGCACGCTCGGCACCGTGTCCCATGCCGCCGTGCGGATCTGCTCCGGAGTCGCTGCCGCCGGGTCGGCGACATGGCGTTTGAGCAGCAGGGCGAAGCCGAGGTCGCGCCTGTGCGCCTCGAATTGCGCGCGCGCGCTGGCATCTTGAGGATCGCGCTTCAGCACCTCGACCGCGCGATAGGCAATCTGCCCAGAAGCGATGCGTTCCTGCGCGTGCAGCACCAGCTCGGACATGCCGGTCACTTCGCCATCGAGACTGCGCGTGGCGATGAGGCCGAGCGCCCAGGGAATCTCGACCGAATAGCGCGTCGTCTGTGCGGTGGAGTCGGGCATGCCAATCAGCGTCAGGCCGGCCGGCGCCGTTTCGGTGTGCCAGGCGGCCTCGATCGCGGCGAGCTTCATCTTCTGGTTGTCGGTCAGCGCGTAGCCGCTCTCGTCGCCAAGCACGACGACCGATAGCGAGGAGGCAAGACCGAAGGCCGCCGCGACGACGAAGGAGCGACGGGCAAATGCGGTCCAGCGGCCGCGCAGCAGGTAGAAGCAGGATACGCCGAGCACGACGACGGCGGCGGTGACATAGCCGGCGCTTACCGTGTGAACGAACTTGGCCTGGGCGACCGGATTGAAGATCACCGCGCCGAAGTCGGTCACCTCCATGCGCATCGTTTCAGGATTGAACGCCGCGCCGACCGGGTTTTGCATCCAGCCATTGGCGATCAGGATCCACAGCGCCGACAGATTGGTGCCGAGCGCAACGAGGAAGGTGACGACGAGGTGCGCGACCTTCGACAGCCGCTCCCAGCCGAAGAACATCAGGCCGACAAAGGTCGCCTCTAGGAAGAAGGCCATCAGCCCCTCGATGGCCAGCGGCGCGCCGAAAATGTCGCCGACATAGTGCGAAAAGTACGACCAGTTGGTGCCGAACTGGAACTCCATGGTAAGGCCGGTGGCGACCCCCAGCACGAAGTTGATCCCGAAGATCTTGCCCCAGAAGCGGGTGACCTGCCGCCAGATCGGGCGGCCAGTCATGACATAGATCGCTTCCATGATGACGAGCATGAAGCTCAGCCCGAGCGTCAGGGGCACGAACAGGAAGTGGTAGAGCGCGGTCAGCGCGAACTGCAGTCGCGACAGGTCGACGACGCTCGGGTCGAGCGAATCCATGGGGTCAAGTCTCCGTCCCTGCGGCACATGGCCGAATGCGCGCTTTCAAGCGCCAGAACCGGTGCTGCCAGTATTGGGGAATTCCCGTATTCAGCGCGCCACGGCCGAAACCTAGCGAATGGCAATGTCCACGATTGCCCTTCAACGCGAGGCGACCCGCCGTCGCCGCCATGGCCTTGCGGAGCTTGTCGGCGATGCATCGGCTGCGCTTTCGACGACGTTGCTGCTGTGCGATGCGCTGGCAGCGATCGGCTTTGCGGCCGGTCTGGCGCTGGCCGTTGCGGCGCTGGCCGATGGCGGGTCGATGCTGCCGGGGGCGGCCATCGCGGTCGCTGCAGGGGTGACGCGGGCGGTTGCTGCCATGCTCGCGCTGCGTGTCGGGGCGCGCCGCGCCTGCGAGGTCAAGCTGCGCCTGCGCGAAACCGCGTTGGGCGCGACGCTTCGCCGTGCGCGCGGCAGCGACAGCGAGACGGGCGCGCTGATCCAAGCCGTTGTCGATGAGGTCGAGGCGATCGACGGCCATATCGCGCGTTTCCTGCCGGCCCGTCGCGCGGCGGCGATGGCGCCGCTGCTCGTGCTGGGGGCCGTCGCGATCGCCAGCCCGGTTGCCGCGGCGCTCCTCGCCGGGACGTTGCTTCCGTTCGTCTTCGGGCTGGCGCTCGCCGGCGGAGCGGCCGCGAGCGAGTCGCGACGCCAATTCAAGGCGCTGTCGCGCCTTTCGGGGTTGCTCGCCGATCGTGTCCGCGCCTTGCCCGTGATCCTCGCCTTCCGGGCCGAAGGACGCGAGGCAGACCGCATCGGTGTCGCGGCGGAGGAAGTGGCGCGGCGCACGATGAAGGTCCTGCGCGTCGCGTTCCTGTCCACCGGTGCGCTCGAATTTTTCGCGGCGCTGTCAGTCGCGCTGGTCGCGGTCTATGCCGGTTTCAATCTGCTGGGTGAGCTGCCGTTTCCGGCGCCCGAGCAACTTGACCTCGGCCGCGCCTTTCTGGTGCTGGCGCTGGCACCGGAATTCTACTTGCCGATGCGGCGCCTAGCGGCCGCCTATCATGACCGGCAGGCGGCCGAGAGCGCGGCTGAGCGCCTTGGCGCGCTGCAGGCGGCCGCTGCGCCTGCCGTCGCGGCAGAGCCGTGGTGCGCGCACGCGCCGTCGCTGCGCTTCGTCGATGTCGCGATCTGCTATCCGGACGGCGATGCATTCGTCCGCGGCCTGTCACTTCATGCCGAACCCGGAAAGATCGTGGCGCTGGTCGGCCCTTCGGGAAGCGGCAAATCGAGCGTGTTGCATCTTCTGCTCGGCCTGGCGCCGCTCGGCAGCGGCACGATCCTGATCGATGGGAAACCCTTGCCGCCCGGAGCAAGCCTCGCGGACTGGTCGTCCTGGGCGGGACAGGCGCCGCTCATCCTACCCGGAACGATCGCATTCAATATCGGCCTGGCCGCTCCGGCCGCAACCTCTTCGGATATTGCGCGCGCGGCATGCGAAGCCGGCATGGACATGATGCTGGCAACGCGGCCCGGCGGCCTGCACGGCCGCGTGGACCTGCGCGGCGGCGGCCTTTCGGGTGGCGAGCGGCGGCGCATCGGCTTGGCCCGCGCCATCCTCAAGCCCGCGCCGATCCTGCTGCTCGACGAGCCGACCGCGCATCTCGATCGCGAAGCCGAGGACGATCTTGTCCGTTTGATCGCGAGGGCAGCGCGCGGACGGACGACGATCCTCGCGACCCATAGCGAACGGCTCGCGGCGATCGCGGATCAGGTTGTCGAACTCGAGGGAATCCGATGAACGAACCGCTGTCCTTGCTGCTGGCGCGAGAGCGCCGACGCGAACGCCGGAACCTGCTGCGTGCGAGTATCCTTGCCGCGCTCGTCAGCGCTGCCTCGGTGGTGCTGCTCGGCTTGTCGGGCTGGTTCATCACCGCAGCCGCACTCGCCGGCGCCGCAGGACCCGTGGTGGCGCATACGTTCAACTATATGCTACCAAGCGCGGCAATCCGGCTGCTCGCGATCGTGCGGACCGGCGCGCGCTATGGCGAAGCCGTAACCGCGCATGCAGCCGCCCTCCATGCCCTTGCTCGGATCCGCCCAGCGCTGTTCCGCGGCATCGCGGCGACTCCGGTCGGGCAAGCGCTTGCCTTCACGCCCGGGGATGCCAGCGCACGGCTGGTGAACGATGTGAGCGCGCTTGAGCAGGACATGGTGCGCCGCTCCGCGAGCGCTGGCGCCGGCGCCGCGCTGGTCTCCGGTATTTGCCTTGTCGCGCTCGCCGGCTGGGAAGCGGCTGCGGCGGTCGCCTTATGCTTCGGCGGAACACTTTGGGCAGGCGATCGTCTCGCCCGCCGCCTCGAGCCGCTGGGCATGCGCGTGCAGCGCGCCAATGGCGAACTCAAGGCGGTGGTAGGGAGCTTGGCCGAGGCGGCGCCGGAACTGCGCTGCTATGGACTTGACGACTGGGCCACGCGCATCGCCGGGTCTGCAAGCCGCGAGCTCGCGGCCGCGCGAGTCGCGCAGGCCGATCAACTGGGATGGAGTGCCATATTGCACGGTGGGGCCGTCGCGGTCGCCGGAGTGTCCGCGCTCGCATTGGCTGCACCCGCCGGCGCGGCGAACGCAGCGCTTGCTGCGCTCGCGGCGGCGATGACGATCGATGGTGCCGCACCATTGCTGCGACGCTTTGCCGAGCGCGGCAGCACGCGCGCCGCCGGGGAACGGCTCGCCGCCGCGCTCTCGCAAGCCGAGCACGTGTCCTCGGTGTCATATGAGCCGGCGGACCTTCCGACACTCGAGTTTCCGCAGCTCGAGAGTGGCGCGCTGCCAGCCGGAACTCGCGCCGCGCTGATCGGGCGATCCGGAAGCGGCAAGACGACGTTGATCGAGCAGCTCATCGGGCTCCGGCCAGTGCGACCCGGGCAGGCGAGGCTCAACGGCGTCGATATCGCGTTTCTCCCGGTCGAGACGCTTCGTCGCACTTTCGCGTGGTCGCCCCAGGATGCGGCACTGCTGGCCGGAACGGTGCGCGAGAATCTCCTTCTCGCCGATCCACACGCGAGTGAGGCGCGGTTATGGCAGGCGCTGCACGATGCCGCGCTCGACGCGCGCGTGCGCGCGCTTCCGGACGGGCTCGACAGCTGGATCGGCGAAAATGGCGAGCGCTTGTCCGGCGGCGAGCGCCGGCGGCTGTCACTGGCGCGCACCTATCTCGCTGATCTTCCCTGGCTGTTGCTCGACGAACCGACCGAAGGCCTGGACCGCGAGACCGAGGACAAGGTGGCCGAGCGGCTGAGAACACGGCTGGCCAGGACGGGGCAGGGCCTGTTGCTGGTGAGTCATCGCGCGGCGTTCGCGCATGCCGTCGCGGACCGGTTTGTCAGCCTGGAGCGACCGATCGTCAGCGCGGCCGCCTGAAAGGTTGCGATTCAGTCCGGTCCGATCGCGGCGAGGAGCCGATGGTCGGGAACCGGCTTCTCGAGAATTGCTGCGTAGCCCATGGCGACAGCGCTTGCCTTGAGCTTGGCGGAAGGAAATCCGGTTACGAGCACCGCACGTCCGTTCCAGTCGCGCGAGCGCAGTTCGCTCAAGAGCGCAATGCCGTCCGAATCGGGCAACCGATAATCCGCCACCAGCACGGCGGCCTGCGTTGCCGAGGGGTCGGCAAGCGCATGCGCCGCGGAGGGGTATGCGCGAACTTCGAACCCCCGATTGTAGAGCATCAGCTGCAGCCCCCGCCGCAGCGCGTCATCGTCCTCGACCAGCAGCAACTGGGGGCGTTTCCGCAGAGTCGAAGGGGAGGGCGACAGGCGCATACTTTCTTGCATCACCCAAGGACTCATGCGTACCGGCGAGCGCCTGGTCGTTACGTATTCCTACGAAGCTGGGATCTTTCCCAAACCCGCTGCGAATGCGATCCGCAGCGCGTCGGGAAATGTATGCACACCAAGCTTGGTCATCACATTGGCGCGATGAACCTCGACAGTCCGGGGGGAGATGCCGAGATCATAGGCGATCGTCTTGTTGGGCAGCCCCTGCGCAAGCCCCTCAAGCACTTCCTGCTCGCGCGGTGTAAGCGCCGCGATCCGTACCTTCGCCTCCGATTCGGTCGCGGCGACATCGTCCGTTCGATTGAGGCGAGCGAAGGCCGCTTCGACAGCGCGAAGCAGGTCGGCTTTGTCGGAGGGCTTCTCGAGAAAGTCGACGGCACCTTCCTTCATGGCCTGCACCGCGGCGGTCACGTCGCCATGGCCCGTGAGCATCACGACCGGCATGCTGACTCCCATGGCGTTGAGATCACGCTGCACCTCAAGCCCGTCCTTGTCGGGCATCCGGATGTCGAGCAGGATGCATCCGGGGTCGGCATGGCGGACCTCCTTCAGGAAGATCGCACCGGATTCATAGGGTTTGACCTCGAATCCAGAGGTCTTCAGCACGAAGCTGACAGATCGCCGGATCGCCGGATCGTCATCGACGAGATGAACCAGTTTCTTTTCCATCATTTGCCTCGACTTCCGCGCTCATCAAAGTGAAGTTGAAAATGCTGCCGCCGCCTTCGCGCGACTCGGCCCAGATGCGCCCGCCATGCGCTTCGACGATGGTACGGCAGATCGAGAGACCGAGCCCCATGCCGCTGTCCTTGGTGGTGGCGAAGGCCTGGAACAGCTGCGGCGCAATGCTCTCGGGAATGCCGGCGCCGGTATCGGCGATTGAGATGCGGACCATGCCACCGGGCTCGCGCGCGGTACGGATCGTCAGATCGCAGATCGAGCAGCCGGCGAGCGCTTCGACCGCATTGCGAAGCAGATTGACGAGCACTTGCTGGATCTGCACGCGTTCGACAAGCACGTGCCTCACGTGCGTATCGAGTTCGAAGAATGTACGAATGCCACGCTCGCGCGCGCCGATGAGGGCGAGCCGGCTAGCCTCATCGACCAGATGATTGAGGTCCTCGACCCGCTTCTCGACCTCGCCCCGCGCGACGAACTCGCGCAGGCGCCGGACGATATTGCCAGCACGCAGCGCTTCGTTCGCGGTTTCGTCCAGCGTCTCCTCCAGCATGGCACGGGCGTCGCTGCCCGGATCCGCCAGCAGGTCGCGCGCGCCCTGCATGAAATAGGTGATCGCGGCGAGCGGTTGGTTGAGCTCGTGTGCCAGCGTTGATGCCATCGTGCCCATCGCGCTGAGACGCGAGACATGGATGAGCTCCGACTGGAGTTCCTTCAGCCGCAACTCGGCGCGCTGCTGCTCGGTTAGGTCGCGGATGAAGCCGGTGAAGATGCGATGCCCTTCGCTGGCCGCCTCGCCGACGGCAAGTTCCATTGGGAATATGGTGCCGTCCCGCCGCTGGCCGGACACGATCCGGCCGATGCCGATGATCCGCCGCTCGCCGGTATCGAGATACCGCTCAATATAATGATCGTGCCGCTCGCGGTCCGGCGAAGGCATCAGCATGTCGATGTTCTTCCCTACGACATCCGCCTCGGCCCAGCCGAACAGCCGCTCCGCCGCCGCGCTGAACGACAGGATTGTCGCATGTTCGTCGATCACGATCATCGCGTCAGGCACGGTCGCGAGGATCGAGCGCAAGTGCAGCTCGCTGCGCGCGAGCGCGGTCTCCGTCGCCTTGCGCGCGGTGATGTCGTAGAGCGTCTGGCCAAAGCCGCGCAGGATGCCATCGGTGTCCCACAGCGCGATCAGGGTGATGTCGGCAAAGAATTCCGAGCCGTCGCGGCGCGCGCGCCAGCCCTCATCGCGAAGGTGCGTCCGCTCGCGCGCCTTGGCAAGATCGTCGGCGGGACTGCCTCGCTCGCGCCGGTCGGTCGGGTAAAGCAGATCGAACGGCTGACCGAGCACCGACTCGGCGGTCCAGCCGGTGAGCAGTTCTGCACCCCGGTTCCACGATTTGATCCGACCCTCGGTGTCGATGAGGAAGGATGCACGATCGTTCACGCTCTCGACGAAGAGCGCGAGTTCGTCCGGGTCAGGAAGCGCTTGGCTGGTCACGAAGTCTCCATCCCGTCCACTGCGGTACAATCCCATTCGGAACATTACCCATGGGTGGCTTTCCCGGCGACTCTTAAGCGAACCTCCTTGATGGAGGAGATCTTGAATGCGCGCTTGCCTTCTCGCACCTGCCGTCGCCGGTGTGCTGGCGAGACCTGCCGATGCCCGGACCGAAGCGGAAGACGTTCTGATTCGGATGGGGAGCATGATCGCTTTGTCGGCCCCCAGTGCTCCCCGCTTTCCCGGGCGGGAAGGTCACAGTCGGCGACAGCATCGATCCGATTGTCGCAGGCTTGGCGCGGGTGCGCGTCTTTGAAGCAGGATCTAACGCCCGTCAGTTCAAGCGGGCGGGGGACGCATGGGACTCCAGGAGATCCCGTGCCGCACCAGGCTTGAGCGCATCGGGCGTGAGGATAGCCGTGGCGCCCGGCTTCAACCGCTCGACTGCGTCCCGCACCGAGCCCGAGTCCAGCGAATGGCCTGCTGCGCTGATCGTGGCGCCGCAGGCCAGCCCGACGGCGATGGCGAACGCCGGGATGCGTTTCACGCCCCGCGGCTGCCAAGATCGAGCATTTCGGCGAGCCATTCCTCGCGCTGCTCGGCCGAGCCCTCGACACCGCCGATCAGCGTCTGAGCGACCGGCCGGATGCCCGCAAGCTTCAGAATGTTGCGCTCCAGGCTCTTCACGCTGTGAGCGCCGAAATAGAAGCGATAGAAGAAGGCCGGCATGCCCATCGTCACCACAAGGCGCGCGGACTTGCCCTTGAGCAGGCCGCGCGGTCCGCGTGGCCCTTCGGCGATCGCGAAGCCCGGCCGCGCGACCTGCTCGAGAAAGGCCTTGAGCAGCGCGGGCACATCGCCCAGCCACAGCGGATACAGGATCACGAGGTGGTCGGCCCAGGCGATGGTCGCTTGCGCTTCCGCTATTTCCGGCACGGGCTTGCCGTCGGTCCATTCGGTGCGCGAGCGGATCAGCGGAAAATCCATCCCGGCCAGCTCGATCCGCCGGACCTCGAGACGGCCGATCAGCGCGCCGTCCGCATAGGCGTCGGCCAGCGCGTGGACGAAGCGGGCGCGGTCGGGATCGGGATGCCCGTCGATGATCGCGATCCGGCGCTTGGCTTGCGTCGCCATGTCAGCTGACCGGTTCGGGCTGCCGCAGCACCTTGCGGACGAGCGTCTCGGTCGGGCTGTCGGGGCATGGCGTGGTCGTGAAGCCCATTTCACGCTCGAGCTGGAGCGCGGCATGGTTCTCGCTGCTTTCGAGCGACTCGACGCTGCCGATCCCCTCGGCTTCGGCGTAACGCAGCACGTGCTGCATGAGCGTCCAGCTGACGCCTTTGCGTTTCCATCCGGTTCGAACCGAGATCGCAACTTCGGCGCGCGCGCGATCCGGATCGCTGACGAGGAAGGCGCTGGCGACAAGCTCATCCCCGGCGAAGGCGAGGAAGTGCATGGCGCGGCGGTAATCGATCTGGGTCATCGCGGCGAGGCGCTCGTGGCCGACCTCATGGATCGCCGAGAGAAACCGGAACCGCAGGTCCTCGGGCGAGACCTGGCCGAAGAACTCGGCGAGCCGGGGCTCATCGTCGGGCATCACCGGCCGCACGTGAAGCGCAACACCCTCGCGCGTGGTGAGATCGGCGGCCCATTCGGCCGGCACCGGGCGGATCACCATGCGCGATTGCGCCGGCTGCTCGGTGATCCGCATCCGCGCATCGAGGGCGAGGGCGCCATTCTGGTCCAGGAGAAGCGGATTGATATCGAGTTCGGCGATATCCGGCAGCTCCGCCGCGATCCTTGCGACCGCATTGAGGACCTGCACCAGCGCGTCGATATCCGCTGCCGGCTCGTCACGATAACCGGCGAGCAGCCGTGCGACCCGCGTGCCTGCGATCATGTCGCGGGCGAGCGCATCGTCGAGCGGCGGCAATCCCAGCGCGCGATCATGGATCACCTCGACCGCCTTGCCGCCGGCTCCGACCGCGAGCACCGGGCCGAAGGTCGGGTCGTCGGACATGCCGACGAGAAGCTCGTGCTTGCCCTGCAGGTCCGCCATCGGTTCGACCTCGAACCCGAGCAGCCTTGCCGACGGATGTTCCTGTGCGATGCGCCTGGCCATCGCCTCGGCGGCGTGGACCGCGCTTGCGGCATCGTGGAGATCGAGCGCGACGCCGCCGACATCCGACTTGTGCGTCAACTCGTGGCTCACGATCTTCACCGCATAGGGCGGGTCGATCAGCGCGCAGGCGGCCCAGATCGCCCCGGCGGTCTGGGCGAAGCGGCCATGCTGGATCGGCACGCCGAATGCCTCGAGGATCGTCTTCGCCTCCGTGGCGGTGAGCGTGGTCCGTCGATCGAGGCGTGCGCCGCGGATCACGGCCATCGCTTTGGCGCGGTCCCGGACCGCCATGCCGAGGCGCGCGGGCGCGCGCATCAGCAATTCGCGAGCGGCGCGCGCCGCGATCAGATAGCCGAAGCCGCGCACGGCATCGTCCAGATTGTCGAACACCGGAATTCCGGTACCAGCGAATATCGGTCTTGCGGCATCGGCATTATGTGGTCCCATCCAGCAGGCCAGCACCGGTTTGTGGCGGGGAAAGTCGTTCATGCCGACCTGATCCACGATCGCCCGCGCGATCTCGGTTCCGGCCGCCAACGCCGTCGGGCAGTGCATGATCAGAATGGCGTCGGCGTTCGGGTCCGCCGCCGCGGCCTCCAGGCCGGCGACGAAGCGCTCGGCGCGCGCATCGCCGACGACGTCGACCGGATTGGCGCGCGACCATCCGCGCGGCAGTGTCGCATCGAGCTCTGCGATGGTTTTCGGCGCGAACTGGGCGAGGCGGCCGCCAACCCGTTGAACGGCATCGGCCGCAAGCACGCCCGCGCCGCCGCCATTGGTGACGATCGCGAGCGAGTCGCCGCGAAATGGTTGACGGCGCGCCAGCACTTGGGTCGCGTCGAACAATTCGGTGAGCGTCTCCACCGTGACGATCCCGGCGCGCCGAAAGGCGGTCAGATGCACGTCGTAAGCGCCGGTGATCGCGCCGGTATGCGTCAGTGCCGCGCGATCGGCGGCTTCGGTGCGTCCCGCCTTGAGCGCGATGACGGGCTTGATCCGCGCCGCGGCGCGCGCAGCCGAAATGAACTTCGCTGGGTCGCTGATACTCTCGATGTAGAGCGCGATCGCATCGGTCTTCGGGTCGGCGGCGAACAGATCGATCAGGTCGCCGAAATCCGCGTCCGCTGCGTCGCCGAGCGATACGATCCCGGAAAATCCCACATCGCGCTCGTTGGCCCAGTCGATCATCGAGGTCACCAGAGCCCCGCTTTGCGACACCAGCGCGAGCCCGCCCGGGCGGGGTGCCGCTTGTGCGAACGAGCCGTTGACCCGCGCGTGCGGCATCATCACGCCGAGGCAGTTCGGCCCGATGATGCGGAGGAGGTGCGGTTGCGCGGCGTCGAGTATCGCCTGGCGCAGCGCCGGCTCATGGAATCCGGATGAGATCACGATAGCGAGGCGCGTGCCCTTGGCGCCCAGCTCGGCGATGATGTCCGGGACGGTGGAGGCCGGCGTCACGATGATCGCGAGATCGGGTGCGACGGGCAGGTCGGTCACGCTCGGCACCCACCAGTCGCCGTCGAGCTCGACCTGCTTGGGATTGACCGTGAACACGGGTCCATCGAAGGCGCCGTCCAGCATATTCTCAAGCACGCGCTGTCCGAGGGTGCCGGCACGGCTCGATGCGCCGACGATCGCCACGCTGCGCGGGTGCAGCAGCTTGTCGAGGTTTCGAATGGTCATCGGGGCGCCCTTTCGCTGGTGATCCCGCAAAGGGTGCTCGGCTTGGTGGGCGCGGCCTATCCGGGATGGCCCGTAGATGCCGCCTTCGGGAATCTACCGATTATGCGCGAGTGGCGGGTTGCCTAGCCTCGATCGAAGTCATGGAGGATTGCCATGCTTGATCGTGAACTGGTTCGCGGTTCGACGCCATCGCCGGATCTCCAGCCCGAGTATCTGCCGATGATGCTGTTCGCGGCGTGGTGGAATCTCGTGCTGGACAGTTGGTGCCCTGCCTGCCCGCCATGCGGGCGGCGACCCGCCGATCATGACTTTGCCGTCCCCAAACCGATCGAGGAGGCGGGCGAGCGAGCTTTGTTCGCCTGAGTTCAGTTCATTCGACCAGGAGAGATGCGATGAATGACATTACACCGATTGCGCGCGACCCTTCCCCCGCCCCGGAGACGCCGTTCGGCTGGCTCCGGCACGAGATCGATCGGCTGTTCGAGGATGTCGGACGCCCCGCGCGCGGGCTCACGCACCTAGGGGCCGGGTTTGGCCCGGTGCCGGTCGTCGAACTAGTCGAGCGCGAAGAGGACTATCGCCTGACCGCCGAGCTTCCCGGCGTGAAGGAAGACGATGTTGACCTCTCCATCACCGATGGCGTCCTCACGCTGAAGGGCGAGAAGCACGAGAACGAGGAGCGCAAGGACGGCAGCTTCATGCTGAGCGAGCGGCGCTATGGTGCGTTCGAACGGCAGATCCGACTGCCGTCCGACGCGGACGCCGACAAGATCGATGCCAAGTTCAAGAAGGGCGTGCTCACGCTGACCATCGCGAAGGACCAGCGAAAAGCGCAGCAGGCGCGCAAGATCCCGGTCAACGCCGGCTGAGCATGCGACGGCGCTCGCGCGCCGCAGACCCTCCGCACCCGCGCGAGCGCCGTCGTCTTTCGACTTGCCCACGCCACACGGCGCCGGGCGAGTCCTGGAGAAGACGGATGCCGAAGAATATTCTGGTGATCGTGGAAGCCCCCGCAAAAGCCGCGCCGATTGTCGACGCCGCGACAGCGCTCGCGCTGGCGCATGAAGCGTGCCTCGACATCGCCGTTCTCACGCCAGGGCCCGTGGCGAGCCCGGCGCTGGTTCCCTTTGGCGCGATGTACCTGCCTGATGAGGTGGTGGCGCGCGACTCGCGGGCGAATGTCGCTGCGGTCGAGGCGCTCGTCGCAGGTGCATCTTGCCCCGTGGCTGTGTTCGGGTTGTACGATGACGTCGCCTGGCTTGCCGGCGATCTGCGCCGAAGTCGGCAGATCGCCGATCTCACCGTGATCGGCACGCCCGAGGCGTGGGAACTCCACTGGCTGCGGCGCCGGGTGGTCGAGACCCTCATTCTTTCATCCGGAACGCCGATCCTGATTCTTCCCCCGGATCATCGGATCGTGCGCGTGCGTCACGCCGTGTTCGGCTGGAAGCCGAGCCCGGAGGCCATCCGCACCCTGCACGATCTTGTCCGCTTGCTCGAGCCCGAAGCGCGAGTGGACATCGTGATGGTGAGCGAACGGCCCCGGCAGGCGGGCGACGACAACGGGGCGGAAGTGAAGCGGCACCTCACCCGGCACGGTTTCGTCGCCGAGCTTCACCGCGTCGCGGATGTTGGACTCTGCGAGGCGGATGCGCTCCAGCAATTCGCGATCGAGAGGCACGCCGACCTGCTCGCGCTCGGCGGCTTCGCGCATTCGCGGATCCGTGAAGTGATGCTCGGCGGCGTCACACGCCGCATCATCGATGATGCGCGGATCCCCGTCCTGCTCTCGCATTGAAGGATATTTCCATGACCTGGCACCTGATCCGCCTCCCGCTCGATGACGCGGGCCTGATCGACCAGGCAGCGCTTCACGCCGCGCCGGAGCAGGCAACGGTCTTGCGATCGCGGCCCGACCAGCCCGAGCGCACCGGACATGTGGGTCGCGCCGGTGCAGGCTGGGTGTTTTCATATGAGCCGGGCGAGGGCGATGACGAAGCGCTGTTTCATCTGGAAACGCATCCGCTGCGCGAAGGTGACTTCCTGACCTTGACCGAGGCGTCGGGCGAGACGCTGTGCTTCGAGGTGATTTCCTCACGTGCCCTGGCCGATGCCTGACTCAACCATATATCGCCCATGCGATGGGCAGGCGTCCTGGAGCGAGCCGCGTGCGGCGTGCCAACAACCCGCAAATTGAGAGTGCATTAGAGACGCGAGCCCTGCATTGGACACAGTGGCGTGTGCGCGATCCACCAAAGCGCGAATGGCAGCTTTCGCATGGGTGCAGAGATGAGCGGACATGCAGCTACCGGCCCAATTGCCGCCACTCGACATTCGGCGTCTGCCTCATGATTTGTCTCATGATTTTGTGCCTTCGGGGAGCCGGCCAAGGAGTCGGCAATGGCACGAATTGCAACCTTCAGCCCTGCGTCGATCGATTCGCTCAGGCAGGGCAGGCTACAGGACCCTCGCACGCCAGGCCTGATGATCGAGGTGCTGCCAAGCGGCAGGAAGGTGTGGAAGTACGAGCGTCGGCTGGCCGGCGACGGCGCGTCCAGCGCGATCCGGTATTACGTCCCCTTTGCGCCGCACAGATGATGTCTACTGGCCTCCTGACCGGCGTGTCGTAGGCGGCGTCCCGATGCCGACCGTTCTTCCTGTGGGTTGCCGGGTGGACAGGAGAGGAGACGAGGGCGGTAACTTCAGATCTGCGCCAAGATCAGCCTAACTAAGAATGCAGGATAAAGACCCGCAAGGCGGGCGCGGACATCCGCGCGCGGTGAAGCTAGGGCTTTACCGGGAGAGTGGGCAAGAGCACTTCAACGGCAGCCTGGTCGTGCCGATGATCGATGAAACCGACAAGATCCACGAGATCTACGGACACAAGATCAGGAGCGATCTTCGCTCCGGAACGCCGTCGCACCTGTAGCTGTCCGGACCGCATCGGGGCATGTGGACCACCGAGCTGCCGCCGGTGATCTGCAGCCGCCTGATCGTGCGCTCTCCCATCTTCGATATGCTGCCAAGCCGCTGCTTGCCGCCGGTTGAGTGCTGGCGCGGCGCGAGGCTGAGCATCGATCGCATCGTTCTTGTTCCACTTCACGACCGGCTTAGCGAACGCTGGCCGATAAGTCGTACCTCGTGCCCCATCGCCCGCAGTTCGCGCGCCCAATGATGCGCACCGTCACATGCCTCGAGCGCGACTACGCAGGCCGGTTGTGTCGCGAAGAAGTCGAGCAGCTTGGCTCTCGCCAGCTTGCGGCTGAAGACCATCGCACCACGCTCGTCGGTGCCACCCCATCAGCTTCCATTGAGTTGTGCGTTTCCGGCCGGATGTCGGGCGGGTTGTGACGTCCAAGCATGTCCCGTGCATCATCGACAAGCCCGGTGCGTTTGCGTCCCGCAATCAGTAGGAAATTGCCCTCGCGTAGCTTCTGCAAATTCATGAAAATCTACATCGATATATTAAGATCGGGTTCACCAAATAGTATTGCAGTTATGTATTATATAATATGTTTGCGATTTTTCGTGATGGATTCAGTGTCGTTTTCGTGAATATATTACATCCTATAATGTTATGTTCCTTGTCCGAAATGGATTATTTGGAACACAATTGAATTGTAATGTTGGCAACAGGTAGTATTCATCATAAGCAGCTGGACGCGTGAAAGTATTTTAGGGGTTGAGTCGATCCACCCCATGAGCATGGCGCGCATTTGGGCCTCTGCGTTGGTTTCCTTTGGGGAGAAGGACATGGAAGCGTTACCGGAGCTGTCGACGACCGATCTCGATACGTTGCACGACCTGTGGCAGGGCCTTCCGCCCGGACAGGCCAAGGCTCTGGATCCGCGTGATTCGCAGCAGAATCAGGCCATTCGGATCAGCCTGGAGGCCGGCGGTTTCACTGCGGAGAAATATCCGGCCTTGTTCGCGGCGCTCGACGCCGCGCCTCCCAGCGATCCGCCCGCGGATGCGCTTATGCTGGTCGATGCCGGTCCTACTGCGGATGGCAAGGCGACGGCGACAGTCTGGACCTCTGCCGGCGGCGATGTGCTGATGCTCGGCGGCGTGCTCTTCGCGTTCGATCGTGAAACGGGCGCATTGGTGGCCTGTGGCGAGAACAGCGCGCTGTCCAGCGGCTTCCTGAGCTGTCCCACCCGCGGCGCGCTAGCCGCCGCAGCCCCGAGCGACGGCATGAAGCTCCTGCAGCTGAGCCACGCCACCGATCCGGCCGGGAACAGCCGCTTCTTCGCCATGGCGACCGAGGCCGACACCGGCCAGGGCATCCAGGCGACCGTCACCCAGCCGGTGATCTCCAAGTCCGGCCATACCGTGGTCGAAATCTGCGTCGGCCGGATGAACGGCTACCAGAACAACGACTGCGACTATATCTACCTCAATCCGAGCAGCGTCGGAAACATCACCCAGCCCAATCTCATCTGCCCGTTCGTCGGCAGTGCGGCGCTGTCGGGGACGCCCAACCTTTCAGCGCTGACCGTCAGCAACCTGCTGACCAACATCGTCGTCGACGATGGCAGCGGCGGTTCATGGACGATCCCGCGGGACTCGCAATACACTACCGACACGGCGCTGGTGGCCGGCGTTCATCAGGGCAGTCCGCCCAATGTCGTGACCTGGTCCTATCCCTATGACGGACCGAACACCTATTACGCCAATACCGCGTCGCTGGTGTATCAGGTGTCGAACCTGCAGTCCGAAATCGTCAGCTATTTCTACTTCATGTTCGACATCCCGATGCAGAACGGGCAGCCCAACCAGACCTTCTACGTCTGTTCGAAGAACTCGCCGGAAGCGCATTCGGTAAACTGCACCACGATCGATAACCTGATGTTCTGGTGGCACTGCGCCGTCCAGGGGACGCAAGTGACGCTCGAGAGCGGCGAGACGCTGCCGATCGAGGAGATCAACAACGGCCACCGTGTGAGGAGTGCCGATGGTCGCGCCTGGCAGGTGCGTGCGACGCGGCACGGTGCGCATCAGTCGGGCGGCGATGCCAGCGGCACCGCGGCGGTCTACACGCTGGAGACCGACAACGGGCTGTCGCTCAGCGCCAGCGGCGCCCATCTCATCGCGATGGCCGACGGCTCGTTCGCCCAGATCTGCGACCTCGCAGAGGGTGACGAGGTTCTGACGATCGACGGGGCGGCGAGCGTCACCGGCAACAACGTCATCCCGTATGACGGCTTCTGTTACTCGCTCGCGATCGGCAGCGTCGATGAGGTGACCGGCAGCGATTATCCGACCGATGCCGCCGTCTATTTTACCGGCGGGATCGGCAGTGGCGATCACCTGGCGATGCGATCGCACACGCTGAAGAGGCGCAACGACCTTGACGCCATTCTCGCGCGCGCGCCCGAACACCTGCATACGGATTGCAGGTCCGCCTTCGCGCATCGCCGCTTCTGATCCACCGCTGACCCGAGCCGCCATGGGCCGCATACGCGTCCCCATGGCGGCCGGCCAAGCATCCAGGCCCTGAGTTCCGGCCCGCCATTCAGGCCTGTTCATCGAGGGGAGAATCGGGATGACCAGCCCGGCCGACATCATCTCCAGCATCTACTATGTCAGCCCCTATGCGACCCTGCCGCCAGGGCGCGGGACCGCCGGCCTGACGGTCAACGTCAAGCAGTCGAGCGTGCCCACGACACCACCCAATCTTGTGCTGGTGATCCGGTTGCGGCTGGCGAACGATCCGATGGTGATCGGCGTGTCGGCTACGTCGGGCGCGGGCACGTCGCCGATCTACGCACTCTACCAGCCCTCCTTTCCGCTTTCCGCGACCACCAGCTACCTCGTGGATCTCATCTGGGTGCCGCAGGGTACGTCGCCCGACGGCATCGACTGGAGCGAGGCGGTTGCCACCGCGCCGGTCACGGCCGCCCTGGTCACCGTGACGAGCGCCAGCTTCGACGGGCAGAACGTCACCGCGTTGCTCGACTATGGCCAAAGCAGCTTCCAGATCGGGGCACAGTTGCTGGTCTATGGCTATTCGGGCGGCGTCTGGGCGTTTGCGGGCAGCGCGAATGTCGAGGGCAGTACCGCAACGGTCGGGGTGTCCGGCTATCCGGCGCCCTATCGCATCTATGCGACCGCACTGATCCCGGCGGTGAACCCCGGCGGCGCCGGCAGCTTTGCCGCGCCGTTCAGCCAGGGGCCGTTCAGCCCGCCGCAGACCGTCCCGCAGGCCGCATCTTCGCTGATCCAGGCGGACTATGACGGGGCGGCTGTCTCGCTCGTCTGGGGGCTCGACGGGGTGCAGGGCGCGCCGATCCCGCAAGGCAGCCGGGTGGCGGTGCAGGTCAGTGGCGCCGAGATTGCCGGCTTTGACGGCGGTCCGACCTCGGCGGGCTTCGGGGTGGCGACGGACGCTGCGTCCGGGGTCACCGCAGTCGTCCAGACCCAGGCGCTCGCTATCGGTGCGGCGCCGCTCAGCATCCCGCTGATCACGGCGGCACCGACGGTCAGCAACGTCGCGATCAACGGCGCCGCGGTCGAGGCCAGCGTCACCACCAGCGCAGCGGCGAGCGAGGGCTGGCTGCTGCGTGGCGACGATGTCGTTGCCGGGCCGGTGGCGGCGGCCAGCGGCAAGCTGACCTTCACCTATGCCGCGAGTGGCGCTGTCGGCCTGACCGTGGTCGCGCGCGGCAAGTCGAGCGACGGCAAGACCACCGGTCCGCGCAGCGCGCCGGCGACTTTGCTTGCGACAGCGCCCGCGCCCGTTGCCGTCACGATCCAGACCGATCCGTCGAACAGCGCCAACTGGCAGGTCGCCTGCCATTGGGCGCCGCTGCCGGACAGCCCGTCAAGCGTGGCCAGCTATACGGTCAGCGTCATGCAAAGCGGCAGCGCCACGCCGCTGGCGACTGCGACGACCAGCGGGGTGGCGGCGGTGCTCAGCTTCGCCAAGACGGCGATCACCGCGGGTGCGACCCAGACGCTCTCGCTGCTGGCAACCGGCGTCAGCGGCGGTACGTCGCCTGCCGCGGCCCAGCCGCTCGCCTTCGTCACACCGACGCTGGCAACGGTCACCGCCAGTGCCGATCAGCTCGCGGTGGCATGGACGGCGCCCACAGGGCTCCCCGCCGGGCCGGATGCGGCCTATGCAATCAGGGTCATTAACGGCGCTGGTGCAGGCGCGAACCAGACGCTGCTCGTTGGCGCGCCGACCGGCGGCACCGCCGCAGCCGTGCCGCTGGCGGGCCTTTCGGTGCCGGCTGGCGGCAGCGCGGTTGCCATGGTCGATCTGCTCTTGGGGCCGGTGCGTGTCATTGCCGACCGGTCGATGGCGGCCGGCCAGCAGGCGACCGCGATCCTCGCCGCGCCGCGCATCGCGGCGGCGGCGACCAACCCCGCGACCGGACTGGCCACGTTGAACTGGGCGGATGCCGGAACCGGCATCAGCTACGCGCTGCAATTCTCCGACGGCACGAGCCAGTCGAGCAGCACGACAAGCTACACGCTGACCAGCGCGGCCGGGGTCGATGCCGGGCTGCGCTATCAGGTCGCCTCGACGCAGACCGCCAACGGCGTGATCGTGACCGGTCCGTACAGCGCCGCGGTCGCGGTCCCGACCGCGGCGGATACGCTGGCGGCTGCACGCTATGACGGGATCGCGGTAACCGCCAGCTGGGAGGCGCATGGCAGCGCGGACGCCCATATTCTGTCGATCTACGACAATGCTGCCACCGCGACCGCCGCTGCCAGCGTGACCGTCAACGGGACGGCGGGCTCGCTCGCTTTCGCGGCGGATCCGGCCAAGACCTATTCGGTCTATGTCCAGCCGGTCACCGCCGAGGGGGTCGGTCTTTCGGCCAATACGATACCGTTGTTCGCCCCGGCCTTTTTCCTGAGCCAGCAGCCGGCGGCGAGCGCGACGCCCTATGCCTATCCGGCGACGGCGCAAGCCAATCTGGGCAGCGATGCGGCCAACCCGCCTGCGGAGGCGATCACCCTCTATCTTCCGCAACTCGGCCTGACGACGGACGCGCTCGGCCCGAATCCGATCGTCAGCGGGCCGTTCACGGTCGCGGCATCGGGCGACGCCGATCTGCCGTACAAGCTGACCATCGCGGCCGACACGGCGGTATGGAGCTTCGACACCACCTCGGTCCGTCCGGCGCTGCAGACGGACTATGTCCAGCTGCTCACCAGCCTGGAAGCGCCGGGGACGGGGCTGGCGGGGGCCAGTCCTTACGGCATCTACCTGGTGCAGAATGCGATCGGGCGGATGATGCCCCAGACCTTCGACGAGCAGCTCTACTATAATTATGGGCTGTCGCTCTCGACCAGCGCGGGCAGCGCTTATGTCGACCTGCGTCCGGGAATGGTGCTGCGCGTCGTGCTCAGCGACTATGTCAGCATCAACGAGCAGTCGCTGCCGACATGGCTCAACGGCTATGCCGGCGCCACGGTGTTCGACTTCGAGGTTGGCAGCTATCACACAAATGGTGCCTGGCGTGTCGGTTTCGACGGGTTCCTGAACCAGCTGGCCTCGCACAACGCGCTGCAGGTCCCGGCACCGTTCAAGAGCACAACGGGCATGGGCCAGTCGGGCGTGGCGGCGGCAGCAGACCTTTACTATCCGCAGTTCCAGCAGCCCTATTTCCGCGCGTTCGTGCCGGCCACCTTGCTCTCGCCAAGCAGCACGGCCAACGCCAACCAGACCAACCTCAACTTCGCCATCGTTGCGGCGGCGAGCTTTACCGCGATCAACGGCGCGACCCCCAATCCACAGCAATATGCCACCGCCTATTTCCGGGGGCGAAGCACATTGGAAGCGATGATCCGGGTGCGTGTCGACGGCGGCGAGCGGCTGGTTCCGGTCGGAACGAGTCTCGGTAATCTGCTCGAGCAACTCCAGCGAAGGCCGAACGCGGCAGGCCGGAGCGGCGGTCTGCGTCTTCTGCGCGCGAGTGGCCCAGGCCAGACCGCCACGTCAGCGGCGGGCAGCCTCGCGGCGCAGCTGGAGGTGATGCTCGATTGGCAGGGTGGGGTGGTCTACACAGCGGGCAGCGGGCTGGACGGTTACTCGCTGCCATTGCTCGCGGGCGACCAGATCCTGACCGCTGGGTTCTGATCCCTTGCCCTCGGTTCCGTTCTTCGAGCAGCAGGCAGGCAGCCGGATCTTCGCGCTGTCCACCAGCGCGCAGGCCGGCGTGCCTGGCTTTTGGGCCGGCTATTGCGCCGCGCCCGGCTCGTCCCTGTCGGGCACGCTCTCGACGACGCAGATTTGGCAAGACAAGGGCGGTACCTATCTGGTGCTGGGTACGACGCCCGCGGACTGGGCGGTGTTCCTCAGCGGGTTCGATGCACTGCGCCCCAACCTCGCGCCGCCCGAACAATTGCGGCTGCTCTGGATCGAGAATCCCGATGCGCCGATGATCCAGTGGCGCCTTACTGTGCTTCAGGCTCAGGCCCAGGGCTCCGGTGCCACCATCACGTGGCGCACGATCAGGGCGACCGGCTTCCGGCTCGGCTATTACGGGCTGGAGATCGCCGGCCTCGGTGCGCTGGCCCAGATTGCGGACAATGCCGGGGGCGGTATCGCCTTTGCGGGCGGGGGCGCGTTCCTCGGGCCTTACGGCGATGCTGCGTTCACGGCGGATACGCTCGCGATGCCGTTCGATGGCGCGGCCGTTGCCAGCCTGACCGGCCAGTTCACCGTCCCGGCGGCGTCGGTCGGCCAGAATGCGGAATCGATCTGGAACCAGTTCGGGATCGGCCTTTGCTACGCCGCTCCGCCGCTCGCGCTCGACAGCGAGGCGACGCCGCAACAGATCGCAGTGCAGAATGCGACGCGGCTGCTGTTCCAGAGCGTGTTCGACGGCCAGCCGACGGCGATTTCCGCTGCGCTCGCCTTTGACCCGCTCAACCCGCTGGCCGGTGCGCGTACCCATGTTTCGCTGGCGCCCGAGATCGGGGATGAGACGCCCGCGCTCGCCTCCTTTCTTCGCACGACGCTGGGCTATCCGGTCACGCTGACTCCTCTCGCCGCCGCCGGGGGCGCGCCCGATGCACGATTCGTCTTCGGCGCCGCGCCGGTTCAAGGAAGCAGCCGCGACGACGGTATCCTTTATCATCTCAGTCCCGATGGCGCGTTCCAGATCGGCGTGGTTCCGCCCGAGGGCGGGTCCGCCGCCCCCTATCAGCTGCTCACCGGCCTTTCGGGGCTCGAATATGTCGAGATCTCTGCCGACAGCCACCAGATCGTATTTGCGGGCGATCATCCGGCCTTCGCCATCCCCGCCGGGGACGGGGCGCCCGACGCGCCGACGGTCGCAGAGGCGCTGAACGATACTGCCACCACCTCGCACGCTGCGATCCTGCCGGTTGGGAGCGTCAGTGCCGCCGTCTATTTCGCGCAGCCGCGCCAGGCGCCGATCTTCTCGAGCAAGAGCCAGATCGCCGCGAACTTCCTCGATTTCAACCCGATGCCGGCGGCGACGCTGACCGCGTCGGGGACGCCGCCGGTATTTCCGTTCGGGGCCTATGCGGGGCTGAGCAGCGGCAGCACCGCCCTTGCCGAGGAACTGGAGAATGCGAGCATCGCGCCCTACCGCCATTTCCAGATCGATACCCATTATGGCGAGCGCGCCAAGGCACGTCACGCACTTGCGGCGGGGAAGGCACCGCCTTCGTTCGGCCCGCTCCGGCGGGTCCGGGACGAAGCCGATCCGCTGGGGGTGACCCCCCAGGGCCTGGTCGTCGAGTTGACCCCGGACTATCAGGACTATGACGGCGTCTACATCGCCAATATGCCGAACACCGATTATCCGCGCCTCGACTTCACGGTGGTCGCCGGCAATTTCAAGTCGGCGCTTCAGAGCAACCAGCTGTTCTTCGTCGCGGCGAACCCCGATGTGCTGATGCAGGCGACCTCGGTCCGCTACGAATTGCTGGAAACCGCGCTGAACACGGCTTTGCTGCTGGCAAAGGGCGTGCCGCAATCCATCGTCACCGCTGTCTATGCGGCGCTCAGCGGCAAGAGCCAGCCTTTCGACACCGAAGCCGATTTCGTCGCCTGTATCGGAAAGGCGGCCACGCCAACCTATCTGCCGGTCTATCTTGCCATGGCCGGGCTGTTGCAGGCGCAGATGGACGGCTGGACCTTCCAGGTTTCGCCGCGTGCGTGGCGGCCCTGGCGGCTCGGGCTCGACGAGGGTGGACCGAACGGCGAGCTCGAGGCGACGGTGAACAGCCCCACCATGATGCTGGCCAAGTTCTGCAGCCGGTCGCTGTCGGACCTCGTTGCCGACAGCAGCAGCTGGCTGTGGCCCGAGGTCGCGGTGCCGCCGATCGCCGGCGGGACGATCGGCCAGACGCAGCGGCTGATCCTCGACATCTTCGCCAGTGCGGCGACGGCCGAGGCCGGCTCACCCTATCGGCGCTTTTTCGACGATGTTGTCGACAATTCGGCCTGGAACGGCTTCCTGTTCCTGAACGCACCGGTCGACATCGCCGAGATGCCCGCCGACCTGCTGTTCCTGACCGCAGGCATCGATACCGAGCGCTTCTATGCGCACCATCTCGGCCTGTCCCAGACGCCGTTCGTGGTCGCCGGCACTCAGCCGACGCTTCAGAATACAGCCGCCTTCGGCCTTATCGACTATAACGACCCGGTCGACCTCTACAGCGAGGAGACCGTTGCGTTCGACTTCAAGACGCTGCAGCTGCGTGCCAGCTTCGCCAATTCGGCGCTGACCGATTTCTCCGCGAAGGCCGAGCTGCTGGCGAACCGGCTCTTCTCGGATTTCCTGACCAAAGCGCAGACCGAGCACGGCAATAACCTGGTGCTCGATGGTGGCTATCAACGCGTGGGAACGGTTGCGGTCTACAGCTTCGTGCTCGAGGGCCTGAACAGCTATGGCACCCGCGCGTCGGTACTGTCGACGATCGACGTCTCCACCGTAGCGCTGCAGACCCGCAGTGCCGGTAGCACCGCCGGCCAGCTCGTCACCGATTTCACGCTTTCGGGCACGCTGCAGTTCGGCGCGCCGCAGGCATTCGACCTTTATTCCTTCGGTCCCGAGCGCGTCGCCGAGGGTGTGCCGACCGATTCCACCGTGGGCCTGCGCTATAGCGGACTCGTCGTCTCGATGCAGTTCGCGCTGGGTGGCGATGCGGCGAGCAAGCAGTTCCGCGTGGACGAAGGCAATCTGTCCTTCGACCTGGCGAACAGCAGCGTGCGGGCACAGTCGCTCGTCGGCCATTTCCCGCTGGCGCTGAACGGGCTCGTGGCTGTGCTGCCGACGGAGGACCAGGAAGGCCAGTCGGACACGGCAACGGGCACCAGTCCGGAGGACGTCGGCTTCACCTCGGTCTCCGCGCCACTTGAGCAGACGCCGCTTGCCGCGCCCTGGTACGGGCTGCGCTTCACGCTCGACCTCGGTACGTTGGGGGCGCTGCTTGGCAGTGTCGGTATCGGCGTGGAAGTACTTGCTGCCTGGCAGCCGGGAGCGGAGCCGAAGTCGACGCCGCCGCAATATCTCGGCCTCAAGATCGACACCGGCCCGGCCGAGGGCGTGCAATGGCCGTTGCAGGGCGTTCTGAGTCTCGGCTTCCGCAACTTTCAGTTTCTCACCTATATCGATGAGAACGACGCCCTGGTCTATCTGCTGCGCCTGCACCAGTTCACGCTTTCGGTCCTCGGGTTGCTCAATTTCCCGCCCGGCAACAACGACATCGTCCTGTTCGGCAATCCCGACCAGAGCGGCAGCAGCAAGCTGGGCTGGTATGCCGCCTATGCCAAGGACACGAAGGAGGAAGAGAAGGCGCAGGCAAGACCGGGCCGGGTTCGGCTGGCGGCGCCCGCGGGTGGCGAGGTGGAACCGGCCGCGCCGCCGCTGCGCCGGCAGGAGAAGCTCCGCCAACTCCGCAACGCGCGGTCGGGACGGCGCTCCCGGGGGGTACCGCAATGACCAAGGCCAGCAAGATCGCAGTGACCATGCTCGACGTGGGTCAGGGCTCGGGTACCTTTGTCGAGATCTATACGGGCACCAAGATCACCGCGACCGCGCTTCTCGATCTCGGTTCGGAACGTGCCAAGGACGAGGCCGGCGGCCCGTCGGTCGACTATCTCGTGAAGCAGCTCACGTCGATGACCAAGCCGCGGATCGACTTTTTCTCGCTGTCCCACAGCGACAGCGATCACATCAATCTGGTGCAGGATCTTCTTGCCTTCTTCGATCCGCCCGGCACCAAGAAGCCCAAGAAGCCGATCCTGGAGATCGGTAGCGTCATCTATGGCGGCCCGCGCGTTCTCTACGCCAAGCACAGCGGCACCAACGTCCTCACCTCGATCGAAGCCTATCAGCCCAAGGGGACGACCAAGCCCCAGCCGCTGCCGTCGAACAACTCGTCCTTCTATGGAACGGCGCCGATGTTCGCGAAGGACGAGGTCGAAATACGCCTTCTTGTCGGAAATCATGTTTCGAGCGAGCCGCGTACGGTAAGAAAGAAGATCGGCGACAAGCAGTGGCGAACGGATAGCTACTCGCTGAACACCTATTCCCTCATCTTTGTCGTCGCGTTCGATGACTGGGAGTATGTGATAACTGGCGACGCGACCGGCGCAACGATTGCGCAAGCCAACTATATCATAAAGAATCAATCGGTTAAGTTTGCCAATGTCGCGGCGATGACGATGCCGCATCATTCCAGTGAGCCCACGACCTTCGGCCTCACCGCGAGCCGCACCAAGCGCCAGAGGGAGAAGGAGCGCGTTCCCGATGCCGCCAAGAAGGTCATCGACGCGTTCGCCGTCAGCGTCGCGCCGCGGACGATCCACGCCAGCGCCGAGGATGTCGGCAGCTTCCGCCATCCCTCGGCGTTCGTGATGAGCTATTTCTGGGACTATGTGGACACGACGTCATGGTATGACGACCCGGTGCTGACCGGGAACCAGCATCTCTACAATGCCTATTTCATGGAAGAGGACGATTTCAGTATCGTCCTTGAGGAGATCGACCCCAAATCGAAGAAGAAAAAGAAGCGGACCGAGGATCTGCCTCCCTTTGACGACTGGTGGACCTTTGCAACCCAACACGCCATTTTCACCAATCGCTATTATGTCCGTCCCCAGGCTTATGATCCTGCAAAGAACGAGACGGCGACGTTTCCGCCCGATCCGGGCAAGGTAACGAGCATCCCGAAATCGGGTGCCACCACCAGCCCGCCTTTCGCCGTTGCCTGGCGCTACACGAGCGTCGCCTCGACCGGGAACACCGACCTCGAACGGCTCGTGAACCGCAAGGACGGCGACGATTTCGTCGCGGTTCCGGTCATGAGAATGACGAAGGATCGGGGCGCGGCAGCGAAAGCGCGACCCGTTGCCGATGCCCCCGCGGCGCTCGACACCACACCCAGCCGGACAATGGCATTACGCCCGCCTGCCCGGATTGCCGAGCTGCATACGGGCGGCGAGCACTCCCTGCATGTCCGGCCGCTGCGCCGGCTGAGGCAGATCGATGTCTGAGCGCGGGCTTCGATCGCGAGGGGGCGCGCCATGACGCTCGACCAGATCTTTCAGGCACTGCGCGGCGACATCGTCGATGACTCGATCGATCTGGTGACTGCCGCCACCGGAACGCTTGCTTCGATGACTGCGGCGCTCGACCTGCTGCAGCTCAAGACGCATTTCGTCGTGGCCAATGCGGTCCTGGCCCAGCCGGTCAATCAGGTGCTGCTACGAGGCACCGCCCGATACGGTTTGCCGGGCGCGGAGGCGGCGGGCAGCCATATGGTCGATGTGGGCGTGACGCTCACCGTGACGCTCGACCAGAGCGGCAATGCGGTGTTCACGCTGAGTTTGCTGCCACCGCCGCAGAACTGGCATTTTTCCGATACCTTCGCCAACCTGCCCGACTGCCAGCAGATCGCACAGGACGGGCAGACGGTCGAGCTGGCACCGTCTTTCCTGATCGGTCTGCCGCTGCTCGACGCGGCGCTCACCGCCACCTCGGTTGCCGGCGCCAGCGCCACGCTTTCCGGCAGCCTGCCCCAGTCGGGGGTCTTTGCCTTGCCCGCCTACGCCGGTTTGTTCCCGGGCCGCTGGCCGCTGGTGGCGAGCGGCACGCTGACCTTGCCCGCCAGCTACGACCTGCCCCCCGATCTGGAGATGCTGGCGACCGTCGGCGGCAGCACGCTGCCGTTCGGCGACACGACCCTGTTCGACCTGGGCTTCGAGATCGAAATCCAGACCGGGTTCGATGCCGACAATTACGGCTATACCGCCGTCTCGATCCTCAGCCTGGCCGGCGTGGTGCAGTTCGATGCAGATCACCGGCTGCGCCTGATCGTTGCGATCATGACGGTGCAGTCGACCTGGCGGCTGCTGGTCGAAGCCGATCCGGATACGATCCGCATCGGCGACCAGATCGAGAATGTCGCGGCGCTGCTCGGGCTGACAGTCGAGCAGCTCATCTCCCCCGACACGCTCGATACCTTCAACGCCTTCTACCTCTCGTCCATCGAAATCTGGCTGCCGGCCTATCAGGGCAGCCTTCTGGACGGACTCGGTGCGCTCGCCTTCGACGTCTCGCATATCGGCGTGACGCTCAAGTCCGATCGGGTCTGGAACCCGCCCATTCCCTTTGTGCGTGTGATCGACACGGGCATGCGCTGGGATATCGGCTGGATGATCGGCGCGGACAACAAGCCCGAGATGTTCACCTTCGGAACCGTGTTTGGCGGGCTCAATGTCGGCGTTCCGGACGGGGAGGCTGCGGTGCGGCCCTCGGGTCGGAACCTGCCCCTGCTGTCGGGGCCGAATCCGGCGATGGGCGATGCGCGTGCGGTGACGGTGCTCGCGGCGGACGAGGACCCGGTCGACGGGCCGAACGAGGTGGACAGCTTCACCGTGGACCTGGCGGGCTACATCCCTTCCTTCATGCTGGAAGGGCGGCTGCGCACCAATGACCAGATCCCGATCGGCTATGCCTTCAACCAGTTCTTCGGCAACCCCGGTCCGCCGACGCCGGACGATATGCGGATCACCGCGTTTTCGTTCCTGGCCGATCCGCTTCGCCTGACCTTCCAGGCCGAAGCCGTCGTTGCGATGAACTGGTCGATCCCGTTCACCAACTCGGTGAGCCTCGACCTGATCGGACTGCGCTTCAACATCGATGTGCGGCAGGCCGCGGTGGGCGGGTCGATTGCGGGCACGCTGCAGCTGACAGGCGGGGGCAGCGGCGTAGCGCAGCCGCAATTCACCGTCAGCGCCAGCTACCCGCCTTCGGGCCGCGGTAGTGAATGGACCTTCCGGGGGGTGTTGAACCAGAACGCGCCGCTCGAGCTGGTGACGCTGGTCGCGAATCTGCTGACCGATAACCCGCCGGACAATCTCCCGACGCTGAACGTCGAGACGATGGCGATCTCGTTCGGGTCGACGAGCAAGTCCTACAGTGTCGAGGGATCGATCCTGGCACGTTGGCAGTTCGCGCCATTCGGCACGCCGCTGACGGTTTCGGCGCGGGCTTCTGCCGCGATCTCGCGTCCGGACAGCAACACGAGCCCGACCGGCTATCTGGCGGGCAGCTTCGATATCAACCGGTTCGGTCTCTACGCCTCGCGCGACATCGGCGTCGAGTTCCCGACCTATACCTTCCGCGTCCTGTTCGGTGACAATTACCTGCAGGCCCAGACCGCCTGGATCGGCGAAGGTGAGGGGCGCCATCAGATCATCACGCTCCAGCTGAGCTCGATCACGCTCGGAGAGATTCTCGAATATCTCGTCAACCTTGCCGCTCCGACGCTCGGCTATCATTTGCCCCCGCCCTGGGATCTGCTCAATCAGGTCGATCTGTCGCGTTTCGCGCTCACGCTCGATCCTACGGAGCAGACGATCGCGCTGACTTATGACGTGAACGTCGATCTGACGATCTTCCGTGTCGACAAGATCGGCGTGAAATACAGTCGCAAGCAGGGTGAGGGCAGCGTCAACCTGATCCTAGAGGGCGCCGCGCTGGGCCAGGACTATACCGGTGACGATGCGCTCGACTGGGACGTGATCAACGACAGTCCGCCCGATCTGGTGCCGGCCAACACTGCCGTGATCGACCTGCGCTACCTGGCGTTCGGCCAGCATGTGAAGGTCAACAATATCGAGGATCTGGATACTGTCCGCGCCGTGCTCCTGCAGATGGAGCATGCGATGAAGCCGGTATCGCCCGATCAGTCGCCGATCGGGCAGCCGGGCGCGAACGGCGTATCCTTCGACGCCGACAGCCAATGGTTGATCGGGCTCGATATCGGTATCGCCGGGGTGATCGACCTGGGGCTGATCTTCAACGATCCGCGGTTGTACGGCCTGTCGATCTCGCTCGGCGGGCCGGATGCCGGCTCGCTTGCCGGCCTCTACTTCGAGATTCTCTACAAGAAGATCACCGACTCGCTCGGCATGTTCCGCGTCGAACTGCAACTGCCCGAAGCGTTCCGCCATCTCGAATTCGGCGAGGTGTCGATCACCCTCGGCGTCGTGGTGGTCGAAGTTTACACCAACGGCAATTTCAAGGTCGATCTGGGCTTTCCCTATAATCGCGATTTCACCCGATCGTTCAGTGTCGAGGTGTTCCCCTTCATCGGCCGCGGCGGCATCTATTTCGGGCTTCTCGACGGCAACAGCTCCAGCCGGGTGCCGGCGATTACCAACGGCTTCTTTGCGCCGGTTATCGAACTCGGCATCGGTCTTGCCGTCGGTGTGGGCAAGGATTTCAGCGTCGGCGTCCTGAGCGCAGGTGCGTTCATCGAACTGCAGGTCATCTTCGAGGGGGTCTTCGCGCGCTTCCTGCCGAGCAACGCCGGCGCGGACACGGCACTCTATTATTGGGTGCGCGGCATCGCCGGGCTTCACGGCAAGATCTATGGCCAGGTCGATTTTGTCGTCATCAAGGTGAACGTGACGCTGGAGGCGTCGGCGACGGTGACGCTCACGCTCGAATCGCACCAGCCGACCCTGGTCGAGATGGAGGTCGACGTCACTGCGCGCGCGACAGTGAAGATCCTCTTCATCAAGATCCATTTCAGCTTCCACGTGACGGTGTCGTTCGACTTCACCATCGGGAGCAAATCGACCACGCCGTGGATCCTGGCGCCGGCGAACAGCGCAGGCAACCAGGGGCAGAGTCTGACCGCGCCGCGCGGGACCGTCGCGTCGCCGGGCTCGTCCGCTAGCCTCTATCGCCTGAACCGCGCCCGTCGCGATGTGCGCAGGGCGGTGCTGCGCAGCGCGCATCTGCGCAAACTGCATGAGGCGGGCCTGATCCCCGCGCCGGCGACACCGCGCAGCCTGATGATGGACAGGGCCAGGGACCGGCGCGGCAGGACCGGCACGCGGATGGCAGCCGTGCAGGGCGTTGGCGAGACGCTCAACTGGGATCCCGATTTCAAGGTCTTCGGCGAGGATTCCCCGCGCCAGATCCCGCTGATCCTGCTCCCGGCCTTCAGCTGCGACGATGTCGCGCTCGGCTGGTCGTCGGCACCTGCAGCGACGACCCCGTCCTACAAGATCGTCATGCAACTCTGGGCCGAGACCGGGACCGTCACCGATCCGGAGAGCATCGCGGACAGCTATCGGCGCCACACCGACACCAGCGCGCATGCCGAGAGTGTGGACGAGATGCCCGCGGCCGAGCTGATCGAGACGTTCCTGCGCTGGGCAATCTATGCGGTAACCAATCCCAAGGGCGGTACGGCGGAAGCCGACGTGACCGCCGGACAGCTTTCCTATCTCGCGGATGAGATGGCGGCGGGCGACCCCGCGACGCGCACGGCCTTCACCTTCTCCACGCTCGACAGCTTCCTCGAAACGAATGTCCGCCTGACGGTTGGCGGCCAGCCGGACCGGCAGTCCTCCGATCTGAGCGCCATGCCGGTGGCCGTGCCGCCGGTGTTCGGCTTCGCGTGGAGCGGCGACGTGTCGGGTTCGGTCGATCTCGCCACCTTCAACATGATCGGCCCGGACTATATCGCCGACGTCGCCGCCTATCAGCAGCGCTTCACGCCGACCGCGGCACAATCCAGCGCCGGGCCGAACGAGGCGGCAGCCACGGTATCCTTCGCCAGCCACATGTTCTCGGACTGGTGCCTGATGCTGACTCGCTCGGCCGTGGATGAGGCGCAGAAGCAGCTTGCACGCTGGGACGTGCGCCCCGCGGCGGTGACCAGCCTCGATGCGATCGCCGGCACCTTTACGAGCACCGATGTCCCCTATGCCGTGCGCGACGGCGATACCGTGGATTCGGTGGCGCTGGCGCTCGGCGTGACCACGGAGGATCTGCTCTATCTCAACGACGGTCTGGCCACGCTTTTGAGCACGACTGCGGCTGGAACGGAAATCGACATCGTTCTGGGTGTGGCGCCTGAAGCGATCGCGCTCGACAATGCCGACCGCACGCTGGTGCCCGGTCGATACACCGTCGATCACATCGCCTATCAGGTCCGCGCCGGGGATACGCTGTCGGGGATCGCGACCAGCTTCGGCCTAGCCGGTCCGACCAGCCTGCTGTCCGACCCGACGCTTGCCGCCAATCCGGCCTTGCTGCGTACCGATGCGGTCTTCACTGCGCCGGCGACGCACTATACCGCGCCCGCCGGGTTCAGCGCGCTCCAGTCCGCCGCCTTCTTCTTCGCGCGCTTCCAGGAGACGCGCACGCTGCCCGACCGGCAATGGTATGTCGATCTGATCCTGCACTGGAATGCGCAGGCCCTGAGCGATCAGCAGCCCGGCGATCCGATCGCGCCCGGGATAGGGCTGAAGCTGCCGGTCGCGCTCGGCGATCTCACCGAACCGGCCCAGGCCAATTATACCAGCCAGGTCGGCGACAGCGTCAACGCCATCGCCGCCATGGCCGATCTCGCGCAGAACTACGCGTCCGGGACGGCCGCGACGGTGCCGGGCTGGGCCACCTATCGCGATGCGATGGTCGCCGCCTTCACTGCAGGATCGGGCGGCGCCGCGGCGCCCGCGCTGGTTCCCACCGTCGTGACGATTCTGCCGGGCGAAAGCCTCGATCATCTTGCCCGCCGCAGCTACATTTTCGGCGGGCAGGGGACGCCCGACGTCGCCGGACTGATCGGCTGGATTGCCACCGCACCCGATCTGCTCGCGGTCCACGCGGCGCTGGGTATCGACGGGTTCACGCTCGACACCAATGTCTATCCCAGCTTCAATTCGGTGTCGCAGGCGCTCGCGCTGGACATCGCCGAACTTGCCGGACAACTGGCTACGGACGATCTGGTGCCGGTACTCGCCGACGACGAGCCCGCCTGGGTGGTTACCGACGTGCCGGTCGTCGAAGTCGACGTCCTTGTTCCGCTGATCCTCGCCGGCAAGAGCTTCACCGACATCAGCGCGCAGAGCAGCCGTCAGCTCATGGCCGGGCTGCGTCTGCCTGCACCGGTTGCGGAAAAAAATGGCGATCCGCCGCGTGCGACTGGCCCGATGACGGCGATGGCTGCGCTTGCGGGCCAGCAGTTCACCGGGCCGCCACCGGGTACCGGCACCACCCCGGCGATCACGATCGCCGCAACGCTCGACACGGGCTATGGCTGGATCGGGCTCGTCGACAGCACCTCCGCCGATACGGGCGAGAGCCGAGACGCGCTCGCCGCCCGGGCGCCCGCCGCGCTGTCGAGCAATCGCCGCCTGACGCGCAACGCCGCAGCAGCGCCGAAGGCGGGTGCGATCCTTCAGCTCGACAGCGTTTCGCAGCTCGATTTCACCTACACGCAGACCGAACTGGGCAACCAGTATCCTGCGGCGGCGATGACCATTGCACCGTTCGCCGGCCCGGCTGCGCTGCCGCTTACGGCCGAGGTGCCGGTGACCCACGGCCTTTCGAACCGGATCGAGCTGCAGGTGACCTCGCCGCTCGCCATCCCTGCCACGGGCACCACCCCCAAGACCGGCAACCCCAGCCTCTGGCCCTTCTCGGCGACTGTGCAGGCACTTGCGCTTGCCGGGGCATCGACGCCCTATGAGCTCGTAAAGTCGGCGCCGGAAGGGGTGGCGGGCAGCGAGCCCGAGACGCTGCTCTCGTCGAGCTACGGCACGTTGTTCTCGGTCAAGGTCAAGACCCTGCCGGGCTCGCGGACGCTCTACCAGCTGCTCGGCACCGACGATGTCCAGCGTCAGACGCTGCTGCACCTGTGGCAATATCTCGCGGAGAATGACAGCCCTGCGCCAACGCTTTCGCTGTTCGTCTCGCCCGATCCCGCGGCCGCCAATATCCAGGGCCTCGCCCAGGTCGCGCTCGACGATGCGGTGTCGGCGATCGTGAAGACCAACCTTTCCACCCAGACGGTGCCGGGACTGGCGGACGTGCATCCGCAGCTCCGCGCCCAGGCGACTGCGCCGCGTGACGCCCAGCCGGTCTATGCAGCCGCGCTCGACGACATACCGGGGTTCCTCAAGCTGCTCTGGGAAGGCGTCTCGGTCGGCGGAGCCGGCTATTATCTGACGCTGCAGGACGCCAGCGGCGGCGGGCTTCCGGCGACCATCTTCACCGGCAATGGCGAGGCGCTGATCTACTTCCTCGCCATTGCCGGCGCGCAACAGGGATCGGCGCCGGCGGGGCGGTCGCTTCTCCCATTCAACACCTGCGCGCTGATCGGCCCCGGCCTCGATGCCTCGGCCTCGACCGTCTATCTCGAAGCCGCCGACGGCAGCGACATGACGCGCATCGCCACAGTGCCGCCGGGCAATGCGGGCATGAGCATGGTGATCCCGATGGCGCCGACCGATCCGGCTACGGCTGCCGATCGGACGCTGCAGCTCTTCTCCATGGCAAGTTTCGGCGTCGGCCAGCCCGGTGCGACCTTCTACGCGGACCGGCCCGGTATGCCGGTCACCCCAGAAGCGAAGGACGATCCGGAATTGACTGCGGCGGCGCGCCAGCGGCTCGCCCGCCGGGCGCGGGCGCGCGGCGCGCTCTATGAGGATCCGGAGCCGACGCGCTGGAGCTACAGCCAGGCATTCCCCGTCGCGCAGATGGGGCCGGTTTCAAGCGCGCCCGCCGTGTCGGGGCTGCCGCTCCCGGCCGCGGACCCCTATCGCGGGATCAACGCCGGAAGCACGCTTGCCGAAGCAACGCTCAAGGTCGGTTTTCTCGATATCTTCGGGAACGCGACAGCGCAGGATCAGGCCAAGTCGATCGACCTCCCGATCGGCTATACCGACGTGCTCGTGCCCTTTGAGACATGGCCCGCGCTGGCGACCGGCTTTGGGCTGGCAACGGGTTCCGTTACCGGGACCGTCGCCATTGGTGTCACCTTCGCAAGCCAGGCCGGGGTGCTCATGCCCGCCTTGAGCGGCCCGGCTGAAAGCGCGGTGGCGGCGGCGGAGAATCAGGCCGCGACCTATGAGACGGTCTATTATCAGCTCTCTCAGCCATCGCTCACGCTGGCGTTCGCATCAACCCTCTACACCCAGGCGAGCGGCACGAACGCTGGACGACCCCAGCCGGTCGATCTGTCTACGCAATTGCCCGCGCTCTGGCGGTTTGCCGCAGCGAGTCTGCTTTATGCGCGCGCGGTGGCCGGGCTTCAGCCGGAGCGTCCGCTGGCTGCCGGCGCGCAGACGATCGGCGCGTTGACCCAGACCTATGGGATCGGAAGCGACGTGCTGGCGGCGGCGCAGGTCAACGCGCGTGCCTATGACATTCTCGGCGGCCAGGTGCTGACGATCCCCGCGCAAGTGCCCTTCGCCGAGAACCAGACCGCCAACGCGATCCAGGCTGTCGTCCGGCCGGGCTGGCCCCAGCCCGCATCCGGTTCGGCGCTGCTCGCGCTGCCGCAAAATGCCGATCACCTGCCGCTGCGCCCCGGCACGGTGCTTGCGATCCCCGACCGGTCGGTTCCCGTGCCGCCGTCCGATCCGGTGCCGTCACTCGGAACGATCGCCGGGCAGGCGGGCAGCACCGCGCCGCTGCTGGCCGAGGACAACCACGCCGCCACCGACATCCTGGCGGGCGGGGTCACTCTCATCTTCGATGGACTGACCGTCACCACCGCGGCGCCGGGCACCGCCGGCGTGCGCAGCTTCGACGACATCGTCGCGGCCTTTGCGGGGCAGGGGGTGATCGTGTTCGTCGGTGACGTCGGCGCGCAACTCGCCGACCAGACCGGCACGCTGGTGGCGGGCAGCACGATGGTCGCCAAGCGCTATCTGGTGCCGCTCCCGACAATCGGCGAACCCTATGAGACATTGGCGAGCAACGGCAGCGGCGCCGCGGTCGCGGATTTGGCTTCGCTCAACGCCGCCACCGTCAACATCTTCGACACCGGTGCGCTGGTCTATCTCGGCGACTTCCCGGGCAGCCCTGCGGCGCAGGAATCGAGCACCACGACACTGGCCGAATTCTGCAATCAGTACGGTACGACGCCGGCACTTCTGTTCGATGCGCTCGCGCAGCAGACGCCACAGCCGACCTTGCCCGAGGGAGAGGCGCTGACCATCCCGGGCATGCTCGCACTGCCTCAAGACGCGGCCGCGCTGCGCATTCCGTGCCCGGTACAGGCCTCCGATACGCTGACCGGGATCGCTGGCCGCTTCGCCTATCCCAGCAATGGGCTCGACCAGCTGGGACTCGACAACGAATATATGCCGGGCCTGTTCGTGCCGGGTCAGACGGTGACGGTCAGCGCGGGCGGCAACAGCTACGATACGACCACTCAGGCGGGCGACTCGATCGGCTCGGTGCTCGCGCGCCTTCAGGCGAAGTCGAGCGATGTCACCCTCGCCATCCTCATGACTTCGATCGGGCCACAGACAGGGTTGCTTGCCCAGGGGGCATTGCTGTCCTGCCCGCCCGCGGTAATGCCCGGAGCGACAGGCACCGCGCTTTCGCCCGTCCAGGCAGCAGCGGCGTTCGGCATCGACGACGCTGCCTTTCTCGCCGCCAATGCCGGGCTCAAAGGGTTGCTCAAGTCCGGCGTGACGGTGAGCGGCCCCGGGCCGAACCCGGTGACGGTCGATACGGCGCGGCAGGACAGCATCACAGCGCTGCTCGCGCGGATGGCGGCGGCGGGCGCACAGATCGATGTGGCGCAGCTCGCCCAGATCAATGGCGACCTTGCGTTCCTCGCCGCCGGCGCGCTCGCGCTTCTGCCGCCGGTGCCATTGACGATGGCCGTGTCGGTCCCCGCCGCGGCCGGGCCGTTCGCCGATCCGGTCGTGCCGCTGCAGGTTGCACTCACCCTTGCGCGTCCGTCTTCGCGGATCGACCCGGCCTTTGCAGCGGGGAGCGATGTCGAGACCTTCACCAGCCGTATCGGTGCGCCCGTCTCCTCGTCGGGGGGAGGTGGCGGCAAGGGTATGGATCAGGACAGTTTCGGGACGCTGCTCGCGCAGCTGTTCCCGACCCTGCGCCTGGTGACCGGCCGAGTGGCCGGCGCGACCGACGAATTGTGGTTCCTGCCCTTCGATGCTTCGGGAATCTCGACGCTCGACGTGGAAGGTGTGTTCGATCCGCCGGGGGGGCAGGGCGGCAAATGGCCCCGCTATTTCGCCTTGCGGCCGCTCTACGGGCGACTGGTGTCACTGCAAGGGATTCAGCTGCCGTCCCTCAATCCCGACGGCACGCTCGAGCACGATACGCCGCGTTCCGATCTCATTGGCATCGATGTCGAGCCGATCGCCCAGCGTATCCTCCAGGACGTCGATCAGTACCTTTCGGCGCAATATGCCTGTCCGCTCTATGCCGATGCCGCAGCGCGCGCGTCGCTGCTTTCGGTGATCGCGAGCAAGCGCGTACTTGCCTCCGCTGTCGCCAATGGCATCGCGCCGGTCTTCGAGCAGACCGATCCCGGCCTGAGCTCCGCCATCCGCGCCGCCGCGGCCCAGCTTCGCCAGGCGTTGTCGATCAGCCTTGCTCAGGGCTATTCGGTCTCGACAATCCTGCAATATGTCTCGACCTGCAGCTCGGCCTGGACCGGCGAAAGCCCGCCGTCTCCGGCGCGCCTGCTCGGCAATGCCGTCGGGCGGCAGGACGACGAGAGTTCGGCCGGAATGCATTATGCGATCACCGCGGCCAAGACCCGGCTCGATGCGGCGAGCGACTATGTCAGCTTCCTGCTCACTCTGAACGATCCGGCGCATGCGCAGGAGATCGCGCTCGATCTCGACTATGCCTTCAGCAACCTGGAGTTCGACATCGATCCGATCACGGTCGATGCGGCGACCACCTATGACGCGTCGGACTGGCTTGCCTTCACACCGGTGCTGACGCCTGCGACGATGCCGCAGGGCACCACGACCAGCCTGGGCAGTGTCCAGGTGCCGATCCCCCTTCGCGCCTTCCCGCAATTGCCGGCATTGCGGGGACAGATGGTGGGTAAGGACCCGGTGACCACGCTCGCCGAGGCGGCGCTGTGGACCTATGGGCTGCGCTATTCGCACGAACATGCGAGCCAGGACGACGTGCATCTCGAGGTACGCTTCAACCAGCCGCCGGGGGGTTCGGCCAAGCTGGCCGAAGCCAGCGACGCGCTGGCGACGGCCCTGATCTCGTACAGCGCCGTGGGGATGGGGCTGTGGGACATGCTCAGCTTCTATGCCGATCCCACCAAGGGCGATGCGCAGACCGCGGCGAACGCCGCGGCGAGCTTCGCGAGTCTGGCCGCCACGATCGCTACGGCCTGGCAGGCGCATTGGCCCGATCTCGAACAGCTGCGGCTGATGGCGGCTTCCGCTGCGGAAGATGTGCCGCCGGGCCTGTTGCCGGCTGTCTATGACTTCGGAATAGAGCTCGACTATGTGCAGGAGATCGGCGGTCCGGTGGCGGTGAGCGATGTCCGGGTGACGTGCGGCAGTGCCGGTCCGGGACCGTCCGGCGAGTGGCCCGAGCTCGTCTTCCGCACGGTCGACGGCGTGCCCGTCAATACTACCCGGAGCGCGATCTCGTCCACCGAGAGCCGCTACACGCTCGAGCGGCAGGTGCCGGCGGGAAGCTACGCCGATGTGACGTTGCTCTGGCACGATATCGCGATGGCGGCCTATCAGAACGCCACCGCATCGCTGATGGTCACGCGCAACCAGAATCTGTCGGCCGACTTCACGACCAATCCCGATTTCGTCCTCTCGACAGACCGGGTCAGCGCCGCCTCCACGGTGACGCCGATCAACAGCGAGGACATGCGGTTCGACATTACCGCGCTCGGTTCGGACCTCGGCTCGGCATTGACCGCGGCGTTCCAGACCCTGTTCGGTACCACGGGCTATGTGGGGCAGCCGGTGACGCTGGCGCTAAGCTACGGATATGAGTTGCTGGCCGATACGGGTGAAGCGCCGCTGGTGACCTATCTGCCGATCGCGCTCTACCCCGATCAGCAGCTTGGCGCCACGACCGGGGCCACGATCCAGACGGCTGTCGACGGCTGGATCGACGCTCAGGCCCCGAGCCGCAATGGTGGCGAGATCGTTGTATCGCTCGCGCTCTATTCGCAGATCCAGAACCGCGAAAAACTGACCCTGCTGACGATCGAGCGTCTGGTCTATCGCCTCGCCGGGAGCAGCTGAATTCTGAGTCTTGTAGTTTGGGTGGGATGACGGGCATCTGATGTTTGGCGCCGCCACGCGCCGGTTCGAATCCAGCTGCCCAAGCCTTCGAATCCCTAGGGATTCGGCTCCAGCGCATCGAAGATGGACGGGGCAGTTCCCCCGACCGACCGCTGCGTGCGCAGGAGCCGTCCTGCCGGCTATGGCTTCAGGATCACGGCCGCCGCAGCAACGTCACCGTGCCGTGGCACCTATCGGCGCATACGCTGACGATCGCCAGCGATCCCGAGGGCATGTCCCACAATTCCTTGACGGCCTGGCTGAGGTCGCGGGCGCCGGTTGCCGCGAAGGGACGGCCGATCGCGACCGATCCGCCATTTGGATTGACCCGGTCCCAGGGGAAGGGGCCGCACTCGAAATCCACGCCGGCGCGCTCGCGGGTCCAGCCGGGATTTTGGAGCGCAGCGACATCTCCCGGAATGTTCTGTCGGTTCGCACTAGGTCGCGAACTCATAAATCGATAGGGGGGGGGCGGCAGGTTGATGCCGCAAGGACAGTCGCTAAAGCGGGGCGATGCTTTCCCTTGATGATCCTCGTTGGGGCGACCTTCAGCATGCCTACGGAAGTGCCGTTGACGTGACGGACCTGCTGCGGATGCTAGGGTCAGGACGCATTGATATGAGAGGCGCGATCTGATTCAGGCTCTACGAGGAGACCGATTGTGAGCGACCTGCACTAGCTGACGGTCGAGCAAATGGCGCCGCTCGAGCCGCATTTTCCGAAGAGCCATGGCAGGCCGAGGGTTGACGATCATCGGCGCGTGTTGAGCGGGATCACCTTCGTTAATCGTACCGGCCTGCGCTGGCGGGATGCGCCGAAGGATTGCGGCCCGCACAAGACGCTCTACAATCGTTGGAAGCGCTAGGGTCAGATGAGCGTCTTCACCCGGACAATGGAAGGGCTCTCTGCCGGCGCTGAGTGCAAGGGATGATGCAGTAACGGATCAATTCGTTCGAAATGGTTCACACCTTGCAAACCTATTTTTTGCTCAAGAATCGAAGCGATTGCGATTGACAAACGTTGAGTTGAAAATAGAAATTTATCAAAGCTGAAGTTTTCCGTTGCCGGTTAGTGAAGGCGACTTGGATCCGGATAGGCGTTGAGCTAGTCGCGGTCGCCTTTTGGCCGAGCCTGGTTTTAGATCGCCTCGCGATCGGGTTGGCAGGGGCAAAGCAGATGGTGGAGCGATCCGGGCTTGAGCGTGCAGCCGCGGCCATGGTGTTGGTGCTCTCGGCACTGTCCTCTCCAGCGCTGGCGCAAACCGAGCCTGACGACAGCCGAACAACCGTCCAGGTCACGCCCTATGTCTGGGCTTCCGGTTTCGGTGGAACACTCCGCCCCGGCGCGGTTGCGCCGACCGTGACGGTCGACAAAAGCTTCGGTGAACTCCTGGAGGATCTCGATGCCGCCTTTTTCATCAGCGGTCTCGTGAGACACGAGCGGCTGGTAGTGCTGGCCGACCTCACCCATTCTTCTTCCTCGCGAGAGGGGCTGGTGCCGACGGGTAATCCGACGGTTCCGGTCTTGCCTGCCGGGGGAAGCCTGCGCCAGACGTCGGCGACCGCACTCGTCGGTTATCGGGCGATCGAACAGGGGCGCGCATCGCTCGATGTACTTGTTGGCGGTCGCGCTTGGTGGATCCGCCCCAAAGCGTCCGTGCCCGCGCTCAATCTGACGGCAAGCGCCAAGGCCAGTTTCGTTGACCCGGTATTCGCAACTCGCCTCAACATCAAGGCGTCGTCGCGCTTCTCGCTGCTGCTCTATGGCGATATCGGAGGCTTCGGCGCTGCTTCGGAGGTCACCGGGCAAGCCGTCGCGACCGCGAACGTGAAGGTCGCCCGGAATATCTGGCTCTCGGGCGGCTATCGCTATCTTTACGTCGATTACAAGAGCGGGCGCGTGCGGACGACCGCGGCGCTTGCGGGTCCGCTGCTTGGCGCCACCGTCGCTTTTTGACGCGGGTGCGGAGTGTCCAGATCAGAGTTGGAAAAGACAGGGCGATCATAGCGAAACGGACAGGGGACAGGCAATGAAGCGATTTTCTCGTCGAAGCTCCAAACTGGCTGTGACTCTCCTGATCTCGTCACTTGCCGTAGCGGCGGCGACGGCGCAGGCGCCGAAAGCGGCATCTCCCGAAACGCTGTTCCGCAACGTCCGCGTCCTCGACGTCGTCAAGGGCCAGCTCGGCGCCCCGACCAATGTTCTGGTTGCTGATGGCCGGATCGCGCGGATCGGCGGCGACGTGACGGCGCGTGGACAGGCGAGGATCATCGAAGGCCGCGGCCGCACGCTGATGCCTGGCATAATCGACATGCATGTCCATCTGACCTTCAGTGCCCTCACCATGCCCCAGATGATGTCGCCTGACCTCACTCCCGAAAAGGCCGAAGCCGCAGCAGGGCAGCAAGCGCATGATATGCTGCTGCGCGGATTCACCGCGGTGCGCGATGCCGGCGGACCTGTCTTTGGATTGAAACGCCGCATCGATGCGGGCGAGCTTGCCGGACCGCGCGTCTGGCCGTCTGGTGCGGTGATTTCACAGACGAGTGGGCACGGCGATTTCCGGATGCCTAATGAGCGGTCACGCAAATTCGGCGGCGGCGTTTCGCGGTCGGAACTGTTCGGCGCCAATTTCATCGCCGACGGGACGAGCGAGGTGCTGACCGCGACGCGCGAGAATCTGCGCTTCGGAGCAAGCCAGATCAAGCTGATGGCGGGCGGCGGGACCTCCAGTGATTACGACCCGATCGACGTTACCCAATATACATTCGAAGAAATGAAGGCCGCCGTCGATGCGGCAGAGGACTGGAATAGTTATGTGATGGTCCACGCCTATACGCCCCGCGCGGTGCGGCGTGCGATCGACGCGGGGGTGAAGTGCATCGAACATGGCCAGCTTCTCGACGAAGCGACGCTCCGCCTGATGGCTGACAAGGGTATCTGGCTGTCGACCCAGACGCTCTCCGACGACAGCCCGAATGTCGACCCCGCGCGTCGCGAAAAAAGGCGCGAAATTCTCGCGAACAATCCGGCGCTCTGGCAGAATGCGAAGAAGCTCGGAGTGAAACTCGCCTGGGGCACCGATTTCCTGTTCGACCCCGCGCTCAATGCCGAGCAGAATGATTATCTGGTGCGGTTGAAGAGCTGGTTCACGCCCGCCGAGATCGTCAAGATGGTGACTTACGACAACGCCCAGCTCCTTGCCTTGTCGGGGCCGCGGTCGCCCTATCGTGGTGCGCTTGGCGTGGTGGAGGAAGGGGCGCTTGCCGACCTGCTCCTCGTCGACGGCAATCCGCTCGCACAAATCGATCTGCTGGGCGATCCGAAGGCGAATTTCGACGTCATCATGAAGGGCGGGAGATTATACAAGGGCGTCGATTGAGCGGCTTCGCTGGTCGGGTGCAGCGCGACTGTTTTGAGCCTGGGATTAGTTAGGGACCGAGGGAGGATGGTGAGCCTATGCCCATAGTTTCGACGATGCTGCGGTTCGCGGGCGGCGTTTCGCTGCTCTGTGGCGTGCTCGCGATCCTCAACCCGCTCGCGACGACGATGGCGGCGGTAACGCTCGCGGCCCTGGCCTTGGTGCTTTCGGGTGCGATCCAGTTCGTCAGTGGTTTTTCCGAACCCGACTGGCACGCCCGCGCGCCATCGCTGCTCGTCGCCGCGGCGGCGCTGGCGCTCGGCCTTTCGATCCTTTTTCACCCAGTAGCCGGGGCGCGAGCGCTGACGATCTTGATGGGTCTGCTTCAGCGTCCAAGGAGGATATGACCGGCTGAAGGAGAAGATCGACGCGCTGATCCGGCTCAAGGCCGGCGACGAAGCCGACGCCATCATCGCCGATATCGACCACCGTTTCCTGCGCACGCACGGCCATGCGCAGCCGCATTGACGCGATAGCGAGGATGCGCAGTCAGCGCCTTGAACACCAACCTGGTTTAGGGAAGCCCGCTCGAATCCCTGTAGGATGGCGCAAATCGGGTGGGGTCAGGAGAGAAGCCATGAACGACTCTAACCTCAACTATCTACGAGCGCGCGCGCGTCACGAACGTACCGTCGCGCTCGCCAGCGAAGACAATTGCGTAGCGCTGGTGCATCTGCGGATGGCGGATGAGTATGAGCGCCGCGCTCAGATGCTCAAGGATGCGGTACGGCCGGCCCATGCCGAGCCCACCGGGCTGTAAGGCCCGATGTCAGGTGCGACCGCGTTTGCGGCGAGCGTCCCATCCTCTCTTGGCAGCGGCAAAGCAGTCCGCGGATCTTTCCGGTTCGGTCGCAGCCATAGATGAGGGCGGCAGGGGCATAACCCAACTTCGCTTTGATCAGACCTAACTGAACCGAGCGGGAGGCAGCGGCGCCTGACCTGATGGCGCGACCGCCAATTGCTTTTCGCCTGCTTGGGCATCGGCTTCTTTCAGCGCGACTAACCTCGGTAAGTGCATGAGGTTAAATCTTTATCGATGGGTACTGCAATTCAGGAGACTGGAATGCAGCCACCCTTTCACAGGCTTGCGGAATTCGTGAGCCTGACGTCGCAGGATATGGACGTCATGAACGGATGGCTTGCCGGATACCGCAAGGTTTCCCGTTTGCGGACGCTGCGGCGGGAAGGTGATCCCGTGACTGGCGTGTATTTTCTGCTCGAAGGATGGGTGTGCTCGTCCCTGATGTTGCGCAATGGGCGGCGGCAGATCGTGAAAGTACATCTGCCCGGCGACATGCTCGGCATGCCGAGCCTCGTGCTGCCGGCCGCGGGCGAAACGCTCGAAGCCGTTACAGACATCAAGGTCTCGCTCATTCCCGCCGCCGCGATCGGAGAGCTGTTCGAGCATCGTCCGCGCCTTGCCATCGGCCTGTTCCTGAACGCCCAGATGGAGGATGTCGCCTTGACCCAGAAACTTTCCTGGGTGGGCGCGGGTAATGCGATGGAGCGGATGTCCGCCTTTTTGCTCGATCTGTTTGCCCGGCTCGATGCTGGGCGGCTGACGGAGGGCGGGCGCTTCGATTTCCCGCTCACCCAGCCGCAATTGGGCGAGTTGCTCGGGCTTACCGCGGTGCACGTCAATCGCACATTGAAGCGGCTCGACCAGACCGGTTTCATCGTCAGGGGGAGGGGGTGGCTCAGGATCGCGGATCTCGCCGGCCTGCAATCGCTCGCACCCAATCTTCCGCCACGCTTTTCGGGTCCCGCCGCCTGGTCGCGCCTAGGCGGCCAACCCGCTGCGCAGATCCTCACCTGGCCGTGATAGGCCGGCGACTTCGCGCCGAACAGCAGATGATTGAACGCATCCACTTGAATACATTTGAATATGCAGGCGTTAGGAAGGGCTTCTACGAGGAGATGGGCTGGGCATGGTTGAGGGGAACGCCGACATTTTTCCCGGCAAGGGAGAGATGGCGCGCATCATGCGCGAGCATCGCTGGGAGGACACGCCGCTGGGCGACGCCAGCGGGTGGCCCGACGCGCTCAAGATCCCGCTGCGGATGCTACTGACGACCCGCTTCGAAATGTGGCTCGGCTGGGGGCCGGATCTGCGCTTCTTCTATAACGACGCCTATATCCCGACGCTCGGCATCAAGCATCCGGCGATGCTCGGCCGGCCATTCCGCGAGGTATGGGCAGAAGTCTATGACGAGGTTGCCGATCAGGTCGAACGCGTTCGGGCGGGCGAGGCGACTTGGAACAAGGCGCTGCGCCTTCTGCTCGAGCGCAGCGGGTTTCCCGAAGAGACTTATCACAGCTTCTCCTACAGTCCGCTTCACCAGGCCGACGGGAGCGTCGGCGGTCTGCTTTGCGTGGTCAATGAGGAGACCGCGCGGATCATCGGCGAGCGGCGTCTCGAAACCATGCGTCAACTCGGGCTCGCACTAGCCGGCACCATCGATCATGATGCGGTTCGGGCTGCGGTGCACGGTGCCTTTGCCGCCAATCGACGCGATTTTCCGTTCATCGCTTTGCGCATTGCTGACGGCGCGTCCGCTGAGGATGACGAGTTGCTGTTCGAGCCCGCTGCCCCGAGCTTGCCCGCGCAGTTGAGTGAGGCCGGGCAGATCGTTGACCTTTCGCCGGACATGGCCTGGCCTGCCGGCGACTGGGACCGGCCGCCTCGAGAGGCGATCGCGATTGCAATCCCCGGCATCGCCGGTGGGGCCGACGCCGGCGCGCTTTTGCTGGGGCTCAATCCTTATCGCGGGGATGATACGGAAGTCCTGGATGTCGCGCGGCTGATCGCCGGGCAGATCGGCGGTGCGCTCGCCAGTATCGCCGCCCTCCAGGCCGAGCGGCGGCGCGGTGACCGGATGTGGAGCATCTCGCGCGACCTGATGGTCGCGGTCGACGCGAGCGGCGTATTCCGCCTGGTTAGCCCCTCCTGGACGCGCATCCTGGGGCATCCGGTCGAAGCCGTGATCGGGCATCCTTTCACAGAGTTCATGCATCCCGACGATGTCGCAGCGAGCAACAAGGCGCTCGCGAACGCGTTCGGCGCGCGTGAGCTGACGAACTACGAGAACCGCTTACTGGCCACGGACGGCAGCTATCATCGCATCGAATGGCATACGACCCTCGAGGACGGGCTGGTCTATGCCTATGGGCGCGATGTGACCGAGCGCAGGTTGGTCGAGGATAAGCTGAGCGACAGCGAGGAGCAGTTCCGTCATCTGGTCCAAGGCGTCACCGACTATGCTATCTACATGGTCGATCTGGACGGCCGCGTCTCGAGCTGGAACGAGGGCGCGCGCCGGATCAAGGGCTATGAGCCGGGCGATATCATCGGCAAGCACTTCTCGCGCTTCTATACAGAGGAGGATCGCGAGGCCGGGGAGCCGTCTCGTGCGTTGGAGACCGCGCGGAGCGAAGGGCGTTTCATTGCCGAGGGCTGGCGGGTCCGCAAGAATGGAGAGCGCTTTCGTGCCAGTGTGGTGATCGATGCGATCCGCGACGACGAAGGCCGGCCGATCGGTTTCGCCAAGATCACGCGTGACATCACCGAGCGCGAGCAGACCCAGCGCGAACTCGAGGTGGCGCGCGAGGCTTTGTTCCAGTCGCAGAAGATGGATGCGATCGGGCAGCTGACCGGTGGCGTGGCCCACGACTTCAACAATCTGCTCATGGCGGTGCTGAGCAGCCTGGAGCTCCTGCGCAGGCGCCTGCCCGAGGATCCGCTGTCGCAGCGACTGCTCAATAATGCCGTCGAGGGTGCCCAGCGTGGCGCGACGCTGACCCAACGCATGCTCGCCTTTGCCCGGCGCCAGGACCTCAAGGTCGATCGTGTCGATCTCTCGCAGCTGCTCACCGGCATGAACGACCTCGTCCAGCGTTCGATCGGCCCGGAGTGGCCAATCTCGACCAGCTTCCCGCTCAAGCTGCCCGCGGTACGCGCCGACGCCAACCAGCTGGAGATGGCGCTGCTCAATCTGATCGTGAATGCGCGCGACGCGATGCCTGCCGGGGGGCCGATCCTGATCTCGGCCAGCTGCGAGATGATGAAACAAGGCATGGCCGCCAGCTTGCCGGCAGGCAGCTATGTAAAGCTGGTGGTAAAGGACAAGGGTATGGGCATGGACGCAGAAACGCTGCGGCGCGCGACTGAGCCGTTCTTCACGACCAAGGGTGTGGGTAAGGGCACCGGGCTCGGCTTGCCGATGGTGCACGGCATGGCGCAGCAGATCGGTGGCACATTCGAGCTGCTGAGCGAGATCGGCGAGGGGACGAGAGCGGTGCTGTGGTTGCCGGTGGCGGAGGAGGCCCCGGCCGCGGTTGCAGACTCTGCTCCCGCCAAGGAAGGCCCCCGGCACACCGCCCGCCTCAGCATCCTCGCGGTGGACGATGATGCGCTTGTCCTTATCAACACTGCTGCGCTGCTCGAGGATCTCGGGCATGAGGTGATCGAGGCGGATTCGGGTGCTGAAGCGCTCAAGGCGTTTCAGGACCGCGACGATATCGATCTGGTAGTCACCGATCAGGCGATGCCCAATATGACCGGAGTCGATCTGATCGCCGCCATCGACGGCATCCGGCCCGGCACGCCGGTGATCATCGCCAGCGGCTATGGCGAAGGTGTCGAGACGCCGGGCCGCGACACCGTGCGCTTGAGCAAGCCGTTCAACCAGGTTCACCTTGCCGAAGCGATCGCGCGGGCGATGGAGATGGAGCGCGAACGGGGCCAGCATGGGGCAACCTGACTTGCGCCGTCACCTGGCACGCAACACGCCTTATGTCGGCTGGTTTGCGCCACTGCGCTGACCGCCAATGGGCGTCATGGCAAATGGCCGCTCAAAGCGGCTCTGGCTCAAGATAAAGATAGGCTGGATCGAACTGTGCAAGATCGCGCAAGCCAGCCTGATCGAGAATATCTACGCGCCCGTTGCGGAACACGGCCAGCTCGCGCTCGCGCAATGTCTTGAGAACCCGGTTAACATGAACCGGTGTGAGGCCCAGGCAATCGCCCAGATCGGTCTGGGTCAACGGGAAGTCGAAGCTGCCCTCGCGCGTCAGGCCGACGATCTCAAGGCGCAGCGCCATTTCGCAGAACAGCGTCGCGATGCGCTCGAGCGCGGGCGCTTGCGCGATAGACGTCACCCAGTGCCGATGGTTGGCGGCATCAAGGCTCGTGTGGAACCAGTAGATCCTCGCAAGGCGGGGAAAGGCTTCGAACATCGCCTGAAGCCGATGGTGCGGTACGAATGCCAGCTGGCATGAATTGAGCGTCTCGATGTCGTGATCGAGGCGCTTGAGCGTGTAGCTGTGCAGGTCGATGAAGTCGCCCGAGACATGGAGCTCCGCCATGTGCCGCTTACCATTGGGAAGCTGCTTGGCGCGGCACATGAAGCCGCTGAGCAGGAGCGTGCTGCGGTCGATGACCTCGCCTTCCCGGATCACGGTGGAGCGCGGCGGGAAGATGCGAACCTCATCAGGCAGGGCACGGATCGCCGCGATCTCGTCGGCATTGAGGACATGGCGCTGCGAGACGCGGGTAAGGTGACGTGCGAGGTCGATCATCGCGCCGAGCTTACCCACCATGGACGTTGGGCGATACGATTATCAGCCTGTTACCGGCTTAGCAGGCCCCGTCCTTGATCTGGATCAGCATAATTCTTCAGTTTCCTAGGCAACGCGCTGGAAACTCAGCCGTTATTTGCGAGGTCGCGGAAGGAGAGCGTGATGACTACCCCATCCGATTTGTCGATGCCGCGCGACGATCCCGGCATCGCCACGGCCGAGCAGGGCTTTGTGCTGCTCGACGGGCCCAATGGCATTGCCATGACGATGACCCCGCACGCTGCCGACGTGACCGGCCGGAACCTCATCGAAGCCGCGCAGACTGCCTGGTGCCAGCGGGGAAAGGATCCCGACCTGGAGGGCAAGGCAGCTGCGGAGCCGCCCGGCGGTATCGACTGATCTGGGTTGGTGCCAAGCCTTCGGCACTAGCCATTCCTGATCCCAGCGTCGAGGAGCAACGATGTCGCGTCGCCCATTGGCTGTCTGTAGGCGCTCGTGAACGACCGGCATGAACGTCGATCAGGCGGTGCTCTGGCCATCGACGGGACGTGCTTGACAGCGCAGCGCCGTCCCAGCCAACTGCCGCGCAATGCAATCCCGTTCGAGATCCGAAGCCGCGCGTTCGGGCGCAGGCAAGCCTGCACAGCCGACGATGGACGACGTTGCTGCACTTGCCGGTGTCGCACGATCGACGGTCTCGCGGGTGTTGAGCCAGCACGCCCATGTCCGCGCGGAAGTGCGCGACCGGGTCATGCGCGCGATCGATGTGCTCAACTATCGGGTCAATCCGCAGGCGCGCGGCCTCGCCAGTAAGGTCGGCAAGACGCTGGTGCTGGTGCATTGCACCGCGCCCGATGCGGACCCCAATTCCTACTATGATTCCGCGCTCGAGCTCGGCGCGCTGCGCGCCGCTACGGCGGCGGGGTTCGAATTGTCCACCCTCAGCCTGTTCACCAACGACCCGCGCGGCGCCGACAGGCTGGTCGCCTTGCTGACGTCCGGGCGTTGCGCAGGCGCGATCCTGACGCCCCCCATGTCGGACGACGCTGCGCTCGCGCGTCGCCTTGTCGAATTGGGCTGCCCGGTGGTCTGCATCGCGCCCGGAGAGGAGGTGCGAGGCATCCTCTCCGGCGTCGGTCTCGATGAGGAGGCCGCAGGACACGAGATGGGCGCCTATGTGATCTCGCTCGGCCATCGCCGTTTCGGCTACCTGCTCGGTATCGAGGGCCATCGGTCCGCGGGGGAGCGCTATGCCGGTTTCCTGCGGGCATTGCGCGAGGCTGGCCTGCCCCGGAGCGCCGTCACCGCGGTGCGCGGCGACTTCACTTTTCGCAGCGGCGTGATTTGCACCCAACAGCTGCTCGATACCGGCGAACCGCCCAGCGCGATCGTCTGCGCGAACGACGACATGGCGGTCGGAGCGCTGCTGGCCGCGCACCGGATGAACCTCGCTCTGCCTGCCGACCTGTCGGTCGTCGGCTTCGACGACGCGCCGATTTCGGCCCATACCTGGCCGCCGCTGACCACCGTCCATCAGCCCGTCCGTGCCATCGCGACGTGCGCGGTCGAGCTTCTGATCGACATCGCGACACGCGGCCCGGCCCCGATGGCCGCGTTCGAAGCGGTTGAACATCGCCTCGTCATACGCGAATCGGCCGCCGCTCCGCATTCAGAGCACCGCTAGACTCCATCTGCCATCTGCCCGCGGCCATCATTGCATGTGAGATTCCGTGTCTCTGGAAGCGCTTCCATATAGCCGCTGCCAGAGGCCTTTGATGAGCACAGATTGACGAGTGCCAGCTTCGGCGATAGGGAAACTGGAAGCGCTTCCAATCGGTGGTGCTCCAAGGATGCAGGACAGGTAGTCCGCACGCAAAATGAAGGGGAGGAGTTCGAGATGGGGCAGGCGCCTGGGGCAGGTTGCGTCACTTCAGCATTGTGGAAGCTCGGCCTGACGGCATCGTCGCTGGCGTTGATCGCGGGCGTGCCGTCGATCGCCGTCGCACAGGAGGCCGCAGCGCAGGATGATCCCGTTCAACCCGAGGCGGAGGTGGTCGTCACCGGCCTGCGCGCCGGGCTTGAAAGCTCGATCAACACCAAGCGGAACGAAACCTCGATCGTCGAGGCGGTCTCGGCCGAGGATATCGGCAAGCTGCCCGACACCTCGATCGCCGAGTCGATTGCGCGTCTGCCCGGCCTTGCCGCCCAGCGCGTCAACGGCCGCGCGCAGGTCATCTCCATCCGCGGCCTGGCGCCGGATTTCACCACCACGCTGCTCAACGGCCGCCCGCAGGCGAGTTCGGGCGACAACCGTGCCGTCGAGTTCGACCAATATCCCTCCGAGCTGCTGTCGAGCGTCGTCATCTACAAGACGCCCGATGCAGGCATCTCGGGCATGGGCCTGTCGGGCACCGCGGACTTGCGCACCGTTCGTCCGCTCGCCTTCGGCAAGCAGGCGATCGCGCTCAACATCCGCGGCGAGCTCACCGAGGGCAAGCGGCTGAACGCCGATGTCCGCAACTGGGGCGGCCGCATAAGCGCCAGCTATATCGACCAGTTCGCCAACGATACGATCGGCATCGCGATCGGCTATGCGCATCTCGATTCGCCGTCCAAGAACATGCACTACAAGGCCTATGGCTACGAGGCGTTCGGCTTTGCGGTGACGCCCGACAGCGCTGACAAGGCGCTGCTGCTCAACGGCCAGGAGGTCTTCGCCACCTCGCGCCTCAACCGGCGCGACGCCTGGATCGGCATCCTCGAATGGCAGCCGGGCGAGACCGTGCACGTGACCGCCGATCTCTATTATTCGAAGTTCCGGCAGGAAGAGACGATGCGCGGCGCGCAATGGTTCTCGAACGGCTGGGCCGACAATGCGACCTTCACCAACGTCCAGACGGAGGACCGCGGCGGATCGCTGTTCGGCGTCAGCGGCAGGGTCAACAATGTCGCGCCGATCATCCGCAACGACCGCAACACGCGCAACGACGAACTGTTCTCCGCCGGCCTCAACGGTGAGTTCAAGATGGACGACCGGACGACGTTCGAGGCGGATCTGTCCTATTCGACCAACAAGCGCCGCGAGCAGATCCTGGAAACCTATGCGGGCTATGGCCGGGGCACCGGCTTCGTCTCGGGCGCCACGCCGAATGTCGGGCGCACGATGGACTCGATCGATTTCAACGTGCCCGACAATGGCTATCCGACCTATCGTGCGGGGCTGAACTATGCCGATGCGGCGCAGGTCTCGCTCGGCGACCGTGCGCCCTGGGGCGGCTGGGCGCATGACGGTTCGATCCGCTTCCCCGATGTCAAGGAAAGCATCTATGCGATCGACCTTGGCATCGAGCACAGGGTGGGCGGCTTCATCGACAAGCTGACCGCCGGCATCAATTTCACGCGTCGCGAAAAGAGCAAGCGCGTCGATGATTTCGACCTGTTCCTAAAGAATGGCCGCCAGCAGGTCTATGTCGATCCCCAGTATCTGGAGAAGCCGACCTCCCTCGGCTATACCGGCTTCGGCGACGTCCTCGCGATCGACCTGGAACGGGCGCTCGACGTCTACTGGAATCGCGCGCCGATCCTCGACGCCAATTATTTCGACAAGAATTGGGATATCGAGGAAGAGCTGCTCACCGGCTTCGTCAAGGCCGACTTCAAAGCCGGGCCGGTGCGCGGCAATATCGGCGTCCAGTTCGTCCAGCAGCGGCAGAAATCGACCGGTATGGTGATCAACGGGCTTGAGCCCGGTCAGCCGATCGTGCCGACGACGCGCACCGCGGGCGCCGAGTATCTCGATATCCTGCCCAGCGCCAACATCATCTGGGAACTCGGCGGGGGGCACCGGCTGCGCTTTGCGGCGTCCAAGACCATGGCGCGCCCGCGCATGGACGAGATGCGCGCGAACGTCACGCCCAGCTTCAACGCGATGCAATGTTCGAGCGGTCCGGGCTGCGCGCCGGGGCAGACGGTCAATCCCTGGTCGGCTACGGGCGGCAACCCCAACCTCAAGCCGTGGCGGGCCACGGCGTTCGACGTGGCGTATGAATGGTATATCAATCGGACGACCTATTTCTCGGTCGCCGGGTTCTACAAGGATCTCGATACCTATATCTATCAGCGAACCGATAAGTTCGATTTCAGCGGCATTCCGGTTCCCGTCATCGGCCAGACCGCCTATGCCAATCAGGTGATCAGTCCGATCGGACAGATCACGCTGCCCGCCAACGGCAATGGCGGCATCATCAAGGGAGTCGAAATCAGCGGCGCGCTGGATTTCGGCACGATCGTCCGGCCGCTCGCCGGGCTCGGCGTGATAGGCAGCCTCTCGCTGACCGACTCCGACCTCAACCCCGCCGACAATGGTCAGGACGTGCGGATCCCGGGCCTGTCGGGCACGATCTACAATATCACCGGCTATTATGAGAGCGGCGGCTTCCAGGCGCGCGCCAGCTATCGCTACCGGTCGAAGTTCAAGGGCGAGGTGGTGCAGCTGTTCGCGACGCGCGGCTTTACCGAAATTCTCGCCGACCGGCAGGTCGATGCGCAGATCGGCTATACGTTCGAGCGCGGGCCGCTCCAAGGGCTCGGCGTGCTGTTCCAGGTGAACAACGTGACGGACTCGCCCTATCGCACGCGGCTCGGCCTCGATGGCGGCGGCACGACGACTGCCGATGGCGGTACGCTGCTCGAGACTTACGAGAAGTACGGCCGGCAGTTCCTTCTGGGGTTCAACTACCGGTTCTGATCCTCTCCCCGGACAATCGCTTCCCCGGGGCATTGCGGGAGGGCATGCGAGTGCCTTCCCGCCCCTTTTTCGACGGTGCCGGGCTGATCCGGCCTAGCCAAGAGTGCCTGCAATGATGCGTAGCCTGACTGGTCTTGCCTTGCTCCTCCCGATCCTTGTCGGGTCCACGGCCGCGCAGGACGCGCGGCGCAGTACGTCATGGCGGGGGGACGACTGGCCTGTGCAGACTTCGCCGATTCCGCGCGATGACGCGATGGAGGCGAGTATCGCCGGGATCGTGGCGGGGATGACGCTCGAGCAGAAGATCGGGCAGATGACCCAGCCGGATATCCGCTACGTCACGCCCGATGAGGTGCGGACCCACTATATCGGCTCGGTCCTGAACGGCGGCGGCGCATGGCCGGGAATGCGGAAGGACGCTGCGCTGGCCGACTGGACTGCCTTGTCCGACGCCTATTACCGCGCGTCGATGTCCACCGACATGAAGGTGCAAGTGCCGGTGATCTGGGGCACCGACGCGGTACATGGACATGGGAATGTCGCCGGCGCGACGCTGTTTCCGCACAATATCGGCCTCGGCGCGGCGCGCGATCCCGGCCTGGTCGAGCGGATCGGCCGCGCGACCGCGAAGCAGGTTCGCGCGACCGGCATAAGCTGGGTGTTCGCGCCTACGCTCGCGGTCGGCGAGAATCGCCGCTGGGGCCGGACCTATGAAAGCTATTCGAGCGATCCGGCGATCGTTGCCAGCTATGGCGCGGCCATGGTGCGGGGGCTGCAGGGCGGCCTCAAGGGCGACGGCGACGTGGTCGCGACCGCGAAACACTATCTGGGCGATGGCGGCACCTTCCAGGGCGTCGATCAGGGCGAGAACCGCGCGAGCCGCAAGCACATGATCAAGGTCCAGGCTGCGGGCTATTATCCTGCGCTCGATGCCGGCGTGCAGACGGTGATGGCGACCTACAACAGCTGGAAGGATGTCGCTGCCAGCAAGGATTACGGAAAGATTCATGGCAACCGCGAGCTGCTGACGGACGTGCTCAAGGGGCGGCTGGGCTTTGACGGTTTCGTCGTTTCCGACTGGAACGGCATCGAGCAGGTGCCCGGTTGCAGCAAGGCGCATTGCCCGCAGGCGATCAATGCCGGGATCGACATGGTGATGGTACCGGAGGACTGGAAGGCGTTCATCGCGAACACTGTCGCCGATGTGCGCGAAGGCCGCATCGCAATGGCGCGGATCGATGACGCGGTAACCCGCATCCTGCGCGTCAAGCTCCGTTCCGGACTGTTCGAGCGCAATCCGGCTGCAACCGCCTGGGCGGCGCGGCCCGAGGCGCTCGACGATCGCGCGCTGGCACGCGAGGCGGTGCGCAAGTCGGTCGTGCTGCTCAAGAACGGCGGTGCGCTGCCCCTGGCGCCGGACAAGCGCGTACTGGTGGTGGGCGCAAGCGCGGACAGCCTTTCCAACCAGACCGGCGGCTGGTCGCTCACCTGGCAGGGAACCGAGAACGGCAATGCCGATTTCCGCGGTGGCACGACGCTGCTCGCCGCGTTGCGCAAGGCGCTCGGCGAGGCCAACGTCACCTATTCGCCCGACGGGAGCAACGTCGATGTGACGCGGTTCGATCGCGTTGTCGCGGTGATCGGCGAGACGTCCTATGCCGAATATCACGGCGACATCCGCTTCCCCAGGCCGGTGGCGCACAGCCAGCTGCGCCCGTCCGACCGCGCGGTGATCGACGCGGTTGCGGGGAAGGGCGTGCCGGTCGTGACAATCCTCTATTCGGGGCGCCCGGCCTATGCGAACGACCTGATCAACCGCTCCGATGCGTTCGTGGCGGCGTTCCTTCCGGGGACCGAGGCGGATGGCCTGGCAGACGTGCTGCTGAAGCGCGGGCATGACTTTACCGGGCGGTTGTCCTTCGCCTGGCCAGGCTCGGCCTGCTCGACCGGCGAGGCGCCAGGAGACATCGTGCAGTTTCCGCGCGGCTATGGGCTGAGCTATGGCAAGGCGAAGCGGACCGTTCGGCTTCCCGAGCCGGCGGCGCCCGCCGCATGCCGATGACGTTCCCGGGAGGAACATGAAGCAGATCAAGCGCATACTGATCGTCGGCGGCGGATCGGCGGGGTGGATGACCGCCGCGCTGCTCGCGCGCCTGTTCGAGGGGCTTTACGAAATCACCCTCGTCGAGTCCGAGGAGATCGGCACCATCGGCGTGGGCGAGGCGACGATCCCAGCGATCAAGAAGTACAACGAACTCCTGGCGCTCGACGAAGACGATTTCATGCGCCGTACCCAGGGCAGTTTCAAACTGGGCATCCAGTTCGTCGACTGGTGGCGCAACGGCGAGAGCTATATCCACGGCTTCGGCCTGATCGGCCAGGACCTCGGCTGGCTGCGCTGCCACCATTACTGGCTCAAGATGCGTGGGCAGGGTCGCGCATCGGACTTCTCAAATTATTCGATCAACACCGCCGCAGCGCTCGCGGACAAGTTCATGCGCGCCGATCCGCGGATGACTGAATCGCCGATCGGGCATATCGCGCACGCCTTCCACTTCGACGCCGGCCTCTATGCCCGATACCTGCGCGACTACGCCGAGGCGCGCGGCGTCCGGCGGCGCGAGGGCAAGGTGATGGACGTCACGCTGCGGGGCGATGACGGGTTCGTGGAATCCGTGACGATGGCCGACGGCGAAGTGATCGCCGCTGATTTCTTCGTCGATTGCTCGGGCTTCCGCGGACTGATCATCGAACAGGCGATGCAGACCGGCTATGAGACCTGGACGCACTGGCTGCCCTGCGACCGCGCGATCGCGGTGCCCTGCGCGCGGATCGAGCCGTTCACTCCCTATACGCGGGCGACGGCGCGCACTGCGGGCTGGCAGTGGCGCATCCCGCTCCAGCACCGCACCGGCAACGGCCATGTCTATTCGAGCCAGTATATCGACGATGCCGAGGCCGAGCGTCAGCTTCTCGACAATCTCGACGGCGCGCAGCTCGCCGAGCCCAACCGCATCCGCTTCACCACCGGCAAGCGCAAGCAGATCTGGAACCGCAACTGCGTCGCGATCGGGCTCGCCTCAGGCTTTCTCGAGCCGCTCGAATCGACGAGCATCCACCTGATCCAGTCGTCGATCATCCGGATGGTGCGGCTGTTGCCCGATGCCGGCTTCGATCCCGCCGGCATCGCCGAGTTCAACCGTCAGACCGACTTCGAGTACGAGCGGATCCGCGACTTCATCATCCTTCACTACAAGGCGACGGAGCGGGACGACACGCCCTTCTGGCGCTATTGCCGTGACATGGACGTCCCCACCACGCTCCAGCGCAAGATCGACCTGTTCGCGGCCAACGGCCGCATCTTCCGCGAGGACGAAGAGCTGTTCGCGGAAGAGAGCTGGATCCAGGTGTTGCTGGGCCAGGGCGTGATGCCGCGCGGCTATGACCCACTGGTCGATGTCAAGGACGAGGGCGAGATCGCGCAGTATCTGGGCGACATCGAGCGGGTCATCCGCAAGTGCGTCGATGTGATGCCCGACCACGCGGCCTATGTCGCGAGGATCTGCCCGGCACGAGCTTCCTGACGGCGTGGTGAGGAGAGAAACGATGCGGATCATGGCCGGATTTTCCACGCTGGCGCTGGCTGGATGTGCCGCCGCTGCGACGCCGGGGACGGACAGCGTCGAGGCATGGCTGACGCTGCCGGACCAGTCGGCGCTGCTCGCGCAGCAATCCCCGATTCCTTTCGGTGGCGAGGGCGGGACTATAGTGATCGCTGTCGACCCCGCGCAGCGCTTTCAGAAGATTGTCGGCTTTGGGGCCTCGATCACCGACGCTTCGGCTTGGCTGATCGAGAAGAAGATGACTCCGGCGCAGCGTGACGCGCTGCTCAAGGACCTGTTCGGTCCCGCGCCGGGGATCAATCTGAGCTTCACCCGCCTGACCGTCGGCGCGTCCGATTTCTCGCGCAAGCACTACACTTATGACGACAGGCCCAAAGGCCAGACCGATCCGCAGCTAAGGCACTTCTCGATCGCCCCGGCAAGAGAGGTGGTGCTCCCCGCCGTGCGGGCTGCCCGGCGGATCAATCCGAAGATCGCGCTGATGATATCGCCTTGGAGCGCGCCGGGCTGGATGAAGAGCACGGATTCGCTGATCAAGGGCACGCTAAAGCCGGAGGCCTATGCGCCCTTCGCCGCCTATCTGCGCCGCACCGCGCAGGAATTCGCACGCGAGGCCGGGCCGGTCGATTATCTCAGCATCCAGAACGAGCCGGATTTCGAACCCGAAGACTATCCGGGCATGCGGCTCAGCCCCGCCCAGCGCGCCGAGGTGATCGGCCGGCATGTCGGACCCGAATTCGCGCGTGCGGGGCTGAATACGAAGATCCTCGACTGGGACCACAACTGGGACAAACCCGAACAGCCGCTCGGCGTGCTGGCCGATCCGGTGGCCGCCAAATATGTCTCGGGCGTCGCGTGGCACTGCTACGGCGGCGATGTCGCCGCGCAGTCGAAGGTGCGGGAGGCGTATCCCGACAAGGATGCCTTCTTCACCGAATGCTCGGGCGGCGAATGGTCAAAGGCCTGGCCCGACAGCTGGGCCTGGACGGTGCGGACGCTGGTGATCGGTAGTGTCCGGCATTGGGCGCGCGGCGTGCTGATGTGGAACCTGGCGCTTGACGAGAATTACGGGCCGCGTCTCGGCGGGTGCGGGAACTGCCGCGGCGTGGTCAGGATCGACAGCAAGACCGGCCAGGTGACCCGCAACCCCGAATATTATGCGCTCGGCCATGCCAGCCGCTTCGTCGAGCAGGGCGCATGGCGCATCGCCTCCGCGAGCACTCCGGGCGGGATCGAGACTGTCGCGTTCCTCAACCCGGGTGGGACGCGAGTGCTGCTGGCGTTCAATGCGGGCGCCGCGGGGCAGGCCTTCGCCGTCGAGGCGGATGGCCGACGTTTCGCCTATACCCTCGCGGCGGGCGCGGCGGTCACCTTCCGATGGCGGGCGCCGCGCTGAGTAGCCGCGCCGCCTTTGCTGCGGTCGCGGCGCTCTTCTTCGCCTGGGGCTTCGTCTGCGCCAATAACGATCCGCTGATTGCGGCGGTCCGTCAAGTCTTCCGCCTGTCTTGGACCGAGGCGCTGCTTACGCATATCGTCTTCTTCTTCGCCTTCGCGACCGTCTCGCTTCCCGCTGCTGCATTGCTCGCACGGGCAGGGGCGACGCGGACGATCCTGATCGCGCTTGGGTCGATGCTCGCCGGTTGCCTCGTCATTCAGGCGGTGCGCTGGGTACCAGCGTTTGGAGTCGTCCTCGGCGGACTATTCCTGCTCGCCGCCGGTGTCGCCACGCTTCAGGTCGCCGCCAATCCGCTCGCGGCGGCGCTGGGACCGCCCGGGCAGCGTCACTTCCGCCTCACGCTGGCACATTCGCTCAACTCGCTCGGCATGGTCTGCGGCGCCCATTTCGGCGCGCAGTTCCTGCTGGCGGAAATGAATCTCACGCCGGCGATGCCCGCCAGTCGCGTCGCTGGCGCACCGACCATCGCGCAAGCCTTTCTGGTGATCGGCGGCCTCATCTTCGGTCTCGCCCTGCTGACCCTGGCCGTGCGCCGGACGATCGAGCGTGCTGCGCCAGCCCCTGTGCCGGGAGGCGGGCTGGGCGATGCGTTGCGGTCGCGCTGGGCGATCGCGGGCGCAGCTGCGATCGGCCTCTATGTCGGCGCCGAGGTATCGATCGCTAGCGTGCTGATCCCGTTTCTGTCATCTCCCGACACGCTGGGGCTGCCCGCCGCGGTCGCGGGGGCCTATGTCGCCAATCTCTACTGGGGTGGCGCGCTGGGTGGACGCTTTCTCGGCAGCTGGGCGTTGCGCTTCATCCCCGCGGCGCGACTGCTGGCACTGTTCGCGGGGAGCGCCGCAGCCCTGTGCCTGGCGGCGCTTGTCCTGCCCGGACCGGCCGCAGCCTGGTGCGTGCTCGCGATCGGGTTGTTCAACTCGATCCTGTTCCCGACCGTCTTCGGCCTAACGCTTGAGCGGGCCGGTGTGAGTGAGGCGGCCACCTCCGGACTGTTGTGCGTGGCCATCGGTGCGGGAGCAGTGCTGCCCTTCCTTGTCGGCAGGATCGCGGATGAGGCGGGGCTCGGTTGGACCTTCGTGATACCGATGATCGGCTACGTCTATATTCTGGGGTTCGCTTTCCGAGCGGCGGCGAGCCCCGGTCCCGGAAGCAGCGCCGTCAATCGACGTCCAGGGTCTCGGGCTGAACGATGAGCTAGTATACGAAGCTGTTGAAAATTCACAGCTTGAAGCCGCCTGACACTGCCGTTGGCCCGCGGGAGAAGAAGATTCGTCGGGTGGCTCGGTTGAGCCGGAGCTCAAGCTGACAAGCAAATATACCGCATTTCAAGTACTTATGGGCTTTGTAGGTGCTTCCAGGCGGTAGGGAGCCGGTTTTTGGTGCCGCCATGCGCTGGTTCGAACCCAGCCGCCGCAGCCAGTTCTTCACTGAATTCTTGATTCGAACGGTCCGGTTCGCTGGTGAAGGCGGCGTGCAATCGCGAATGGATCGGCAGTTCCCTGTGCATCTCGGGCTGAGTGGAGATACGGCAATCAGCTTGCCATGACCCGAAGGGTGGCGACCCGATCGGCTTCCTCGGCGGGCTTGTCGCGACGGATCCGCAGAATCCGGGGAAAGCGCATCGCCAATCCCGATTTGTGCCGCTTCGACAAATGAATGGAATCGAAGACCACTTCGAGCACCAGCGTTTTCTCCACCTCACGGACAGGCCCGAACCGCGCCACGGTGTGGTTGCGCACGAAATTGTCTAGCCATTTCAGCTCTTCGTCGGTGAACCCTGAGTAGGCCTTGCCGACCGGGAGCAATTCGCCCGCATCGCTCCAGCAGCCGAATGTGTAATCCGAATAGAAGCTCGCACGGCGCCCGTTGCCGCGCTGCGCGTACATCATCACGCAATCAGCGGTGAGCGGATCACGCTTCCATTTGTACCACAGGCCGGCACGCCGTCCCGGGACATAGGGAGCATCCCGCCGCTTGAGCATGACGCCCTCGATCGCGGCGTCGCGCGCGCCCGCACGCCGCGCGGCAAGGTCGTCCCAGTCCTTGGCATCGATCACCTGCGAAAGATCGAAATGGCTGGCGGCAAGACGGGGCAGGAAGGTCTCGAGCCTGTGCCGCCGATCATGCCAGGCCAGACTGCGCAGATCCTCGCCATCCACCGCCAGCAAGTCATAGACCCGCACGAATGCCGGATACTCGGCCAGCATCTGCTTCGACACCGTCTTGCGGCCGAGCCGTTGCTGGAGGGCGTTGAAGCTTGCCGCCTCACCGCCCTGCGCGTCGCCGCGTACCAGCAGCTCGCCGTCGATCACCGCATCCTGATCGAATGCCGCGATCAGTTCCGGGAACGCGCCGCTGATTTCCTCCCCGCCGCGGCTGTAGATGCGGGTCTCGCCACCGCCGTGCACGATCTGGACGCGAATCCCGTCCCATTTCCATTCTGCGGCATAGTCATCGAGATCGACGGACCCGGCCTCGAGCGGATGCGCCAGCATGAACGGGCGGAAGAAGGGAAGATCGGAAAGATCCGGCCGCGCCGCTCTGCCTTCGCCCCATGCGAAGATCGGCGCGTAGGGCGGCGGTATCGCGTGCCAGACCTCCTCGACATCGTCGATCTGCACGTCGAAAGCCTGGGCGAATGCCTGTTTCGCCAGCCGCGCCGATACCCCGATCCGCATGCCGCCAAGCGCGAGCTTGAGCAGCGCGTATCGCCCATCGGCATCGAGCCGGTCGAGCAGCCCCGCGACGACCTGCGGGGCATCGGCGCGCGTCGCGGCGGAAAGCGCGGCGACCGCCTCGGACACGCTGGGGTCATCCTGCTTGCGTGGCGCGTCCGGCCAGAGGAGGGCCGCCGTCTCCGCCGTATCGCCGACGAAATGCCGGGACAGCCGGAACAGCTCCTCGTCGACCCGAGTCGCGAGCAATGTCCGTACCATCGCGGACTTAACCGCCGGAAAATCGAGCGTCTCGGTCAGCGCGGCGATCGCCCAGCCACGATCGGGGTCGGGGGTGTGGCGCAGATAGTCGGCGATCAGCGCCAGCTTGGTATTGCGGGAGCGGGTGTAGATCAGCCGGTCGATCAGGGCGGCAAATCGCTTCAAGCCTCCTCCTCCAGGTCGCGTCCAACGAGATGCAGGGCTCGCGCCTTGCGCTGGTTGAGCGCGCACCAGCGCAACAAGCCTTCCTCACTGCCATGCGTGATCCAGCTCTCCTTCGGATTCACCTCCGCGATCGTCGTTGTCAGTTCATCCCAGTCGGCATGATCCGAAATCACGAGCGGCAACTCGACCATCCGCTGCCGCGCGCGTTGCCGCACGCGCATCCAGCCCGAGGCCATGGCGGTGATGGGATCGGGCAGCCGCCGGGACCAGCGGTCATTCAGGGCGGCGGGTGGCGCGAGCACGATCTGTCCCCGCATCGCGTCCTTGGCGGTTTCGCTGACCAGCCGTAAATCACCCAGTTCGACGCCATGCTCGGCATAGAGCGCGCACATCCGTTCCAGCGCGCCGTGGATATAGATGGGCAGCGCCCACCCACCCGCGCGCAGTTCGGCGATCACCCGCTGCGCCTTGCCCAGCGCATAGGCGCCGACGAGGACGCAGCGCTCCGGTTCGGCGCGGACCGCGGCGATCAGTTTGCCAACCTCGTCCGCGGTGGGCGGGTGTCGGAACACCGGCAGGCCGAAGGTCGCCTCGGTAACGAGGATATCGCACGGCACAACCTCGAACGGCGCGCAGGTCGGGTCCGGCCGTCGCTTGTAGTCCCCGGTCACGACGATCCGTTCGCCCGCATAGTCCATCGCGATCTGTGCGCTGCCCAGCACGTGCCCGGCCGGATGAAAGGTGAAACGCACCCCGCCGCGTTCGAATCCGTCCTGATAGGAGAAGGCAGCATTGTGAGCCGCCCCGGCATCCACACCGTAGCGCAGCGACATGATTGCCAATGTCTCAGGCGTTGCGAACACGGCGCCATGCCCGCTGCGCGCATGATCGGCATGGCCATGCGTCACGACGGCGCGTTCTACCGGTTGGGACGGATCAATCCACAGATCGGCAGGCCTCACATACAGCCCGTTTGAATGGGGTTCGACCCAGCTCGCCGCGCCCGCGCTCACCACGACGAAGTCAACGCGTGCTCATCATGTGCCGGGCGGGCGGAGACGGCCGGCGAGGGTGACCTTGGGTGCATTCGGGTTTGTGCTCTGCTCTCGCCGATCCTCTCGCAGAAAACCGCCGCACGGGGGAAGGGTTCCCGCTTCGCCTATCCACTCTGGAGGCACGCCAGGACTGCCGTCCGGAAGCGCCCGCCAAATCTGCTGGGGAACCGTTACGTGATTGGAATGTTGTGCTTTTATCTCTAGCAACTGGGAAGATGCCATGGGTGGCGCGCTATCATCGGATTCCTGTTTAACGCCGATCGCGGATCGCGATTTCAAGCAAATGCTGGCCGACGTCATTCCCCAATTGCGCGCATTCGCACGCAGCCTTTGCGGCGAACGCGAGCTCGCCGATGACCTGGTGCAGGAGACGATGCTCAAGGCATGGGGAGCCAGGACGGTGTTCGAACCCGGCACCAACTTTCGGGCCTGGACATTCACGATCCTGCGGAACCATTATTTCACGCTTCAGCGCCGCAAGCGCTTCGTTGGGCAGTGGGACGATCTGGTCGCCGAGCGCCTGCTCTGCGCGCCGGCCGCGCAGGATGGTGTCGTCGAGCTTCGCGATATGCTGCGCGCGCTTCAGCAACTGCCGCCGGACCAGCGAGAGGCGCTGGTCCTCGTCGGCGCCGGAGGCATCTCCTACGAAGAGGCGGCGAAGATCACTGGCGTCGCGACCGGTACGGTGAAGAGCCGGGTTTCGCGAGCCCGGGCCACGCTCGAGGCGCTGATGGGAGACGGAAAGCTGGCGCAGACACGGGCCGAGTTCGACGAGGCGGACGATCCGGTCGTAAGCATCTTCGCATATATCGAAGGCGCAAAGGCGCGCGGCCGTGCGGTGCCCGAAAGCGGCAGCCTCGACGCGTTGGCCGCCTAGCACCCAGACAGAAGGAGGGCGCGCATGCTCGAAACGGATACGGACGTCCTGGACGACTTTGGCGAGGCGGTTCTCAACGGCCTCTCGCTTCCGCAGAAGGCGATCCCTGCGCGCTATTTCTATGACCGGCGCGGCTCCGAGCTGTTCGAAGAAATCACTCGGCTCCCCGAATATTACCCGACCCGTACCGAGACCGATCTTCTCCGCGTGCATGCCGGCGATCTCGCACGGCTCGCCGGTTACGGCCGTACGCTGGTTGAATTCGGGGCGGGTTCGGCGACCAAGACTCCTTTGCTTCTGACCGCGATTGCCGCGCCCACCTATGTCCCGATCGACATTTCGGGCGAGTTCCTGAACGATTCGGCCGCCGCCCTCAAGCAACGCTATCCGACGGTGCAGGTGCTCCCGGTTGTCGGCGATTTCACCAAGTCCCTTGTTCTTCCCCGTTTCAGTGGCCCGCTTACCGGCTTTTTCCCCGGTTCGACCATCGGTAACTTCGGACACCGGGCCGCGACGGACCTGCTGCGTTCGTTTCGCGCGATCCTCGGCGAGAATGCCCGTCTCGTCATCGGCATCGACACACGCAAGAATCCGCGGCTTCTCGAAGCGGCCTATGACGATGCGTGCGGCGTGACGGCTGCCTTCAACCTCAACCTTCTTCACCGGATCAATCGCGAGCTCGGCGGGACGATAGCCGTGGACGCCTTCGAGCATCGTGCAGTCTGGCACGATGGGCTTGGCCGGATTGAGATGCACCTTCTTGCGAATATGGATATGACGTTCCGTGTGGCGGGGCAGCGGTTCAGCATGCGAGCGGGCGAAACGATCCATACCGAGAACAGCTACAAGTATACCCCTGAGGAAGCGCGGCTGCTCGCGCGAGCCTCGGGGTGGGAGCCGCTGGCGTTCTGGACCGATCCGCACAATTGTTTCGGCCTGCATGTCTGGGCTGCGGCCGACGATGAGGCTGGGCCGTGACGCGGATCGCCCGACCGGTGCGGTCCGGCCGACCGGATCCCGAACAGCGCTTTCGATTGGTCCGCGATGCAACCGAAGTCCTCACCGCGCCCTTGTCGGCGGAAGATTGTCAGGTTCAGTCGATGCCCGACGCCAGTCCGGCGAAATGGCATCTTGCACACACAAGCTGGTTCTTCGAGACATTCCTCCTGTTACCGTTGCTTCCCGGTTATCGCGCCTTCGATCCCGCCTATGCGACCCTGTTCAATTCTTACTATGTGGGGGTCGGCGCGCGCCACCCGCGCGCCGAACGGGGCCTGATCTCACGCCCCTCGCTCGAAGAGATCCATGCCTATCGCCGGCATATCGACAAGGCCATGCTCCATCTCATCGCCAGCGTCGCTCCGGCGCAGTGGCTGGGTCTGCTTGAGCTCGGCATCCATCACGAGCAACAGCATCAGGAACTCATCCTGATGGATATTCAGCATGCGCTTTCCTGCAATCCGATCGCGCCGGCCTATCGTGAGAAGAGCCCCGGGTTCGCCGCACCAGGCGAGCTTGAATGGAGCGAGATCCCGGGTGGCTTGTATACGATCGGTGATAACGGCGAAGGCTTCGCCTTCGACAACGAGGGACCTTGTCATAGGGTATGGCTGGAGCCCTTTCGTATCGCCAACCGGCTGACAACGGCGGGCGAGTATCTCCGCTTCATTGAGGATAATGGCTATCGGCGGCCGGAGTTTTGGCTGTCCGACGGGTGGGCCGCGGTTGAGGCGAACGGCTGGGGCGCGCCGCTCTACTGGCACCAGAGCGACTCCGGCTGGACCCGTTTTGCCCTGGACGGACGCCAGCCGCTCGATCTCTCCGAGCCCGTTCTCCATCTCAGCTATTATGAAGCGGATGCCTATGCCCGTTGGGCGGGCCACCGCCTTCCGACCGAAGCGGAATGGGAGACCGCGGCGACCCGATCTTCGCTCCGGCAGCTATTCGACCAGGGCTGGCAATGGACCGCTTCCCCCTATGTCGCCTATCCTGGCTTCGCGCCCGCGGCAGGAGCCGTCGGCGAATATAATGGGAAATTCATGGTCAATCAGATGGTCTTGCGCGGTGGATCGCTCGCGACCCCGGTTGGCCATTCCAGGCCGACCTACCGTAACTTCTTCCCACCGGCCGCGCGCTGGATGTTCTCGGCGCTCAGGCTTGCGTCCGGCTGAATCGAAGGCGGCGGTTGCGTGCCTATCTTGAAGTGCCCCTATCCATGGCGGGGGTTGGATCTGACCAACATACTGTCTTGATGCGGGAAAATGTGGAACATATAAAGAACGCATGGCCCAGCTCGATGTCCGGGAAAAGCTCGCGATCCTTGCCGATGCGGCAAAATATGACGCGTCGTGCGCCTCGTCCGGGACGAAGAAGCGCGACAGCGCCGGCAGTAAGGGGATCGGATCGACCGAAGGTATGGGCATCTGTCACGCCTATGCGCCGGACGGCCGCTGCATCAGCCTGCTCAAGATCCTGCTGACCAACAGCTGCATCTTCGACTGCCATTATTGCATCAACCGCAAGAGTTCGAACGTTCGCCGTGCGCGCTTCACGGTGCGGGAAGTGGTCGATCTCACCCTCGCATTCTACCGGCGCAACTATATCGAGGGGCTATTCCTCTCGTCCGGCATCATCCGCTCACCCGACTATACGATGGAGCAGATCGTCGAGGTGGCCCGCACATTGCGGGAAGATCATGATTTTCGCGGCTATATACATCTCAAGACCATTCCCGATGCCGATCCCGACCTGATCCGCCGTGCGGGCCTCCACGCCGACCGGATCTCGATCAATGTCGAGCTGCCGACCGTCGCGGGCCTGGAGCGGCTAGCGCCCGAGAAGAACGCGGGACGGATCGAGGGTGCGATGGGCACGATGGACGCGGCGATACTTGACGGTGCCGATGCGAAGGCGCGTTACAGGTCGGCGCCCGACTTTGCCCCGGCAGGCCAGTCGACCCAGATGATCGTCGGGGCGGACGCGGCCACCGATGCGGCGATCGTGAAACGCGCGGCGTCGCTTTATGACCGGTTTCGTCTCCGCCGCGTCTACTACTCGGCCTTCTCGCCGATTCCAGATGCGAGCGCGGTGCTCCCGCTCATCCGGCCGCCATTGATGCGCGAGCACCGGCTCTACCAGGCGGACTGGATGATGCGCTTCTACGGCTATTCCAGTCGTGAGGTCGCGGATTCGGCGGACGCTGGGGGCAACCTTCCGCTCGATATCGATCCCAAGCTCGCCTGGGCGCTCAAGCACCGAGACTTCTTTCCGCTCGACGCCAATCGGGCACCGCGCGAGGCATTGTTGCGCATTCCTGGGCTCGGCGTGCGCGCGGTGGACGGCATCATCGCCGCGCGGCGCCATCGCCGGCTTCGGCTCGAGGATATCGGCCGCCTGACCGTCTCGATCGCGCGGTTGCGCCCGTTCCTCATCGCCGCCGACTGGCGCCCCACCGCGCTCGCCGATGCGCTGCTGGCGCCGCGCGCGCCCAAGGCGAGGCAGCTGGAGCTGTTCGGTGCGTGAACTCCGCACGGCCCATCTTGCTGCGCCGGACGATTTCGATGGCTGGCGAAGCGCGGCCCGGGCGCTGATCCTGGACGGCACCGCGCCGGATGACGTGCTATGGCAGGTCGAAGGCGAAGACGATCTGTTCGGTGCGCCACCCACGATGGCCGCCATTGCCGAAGGTGCCTTTTCCGTTCCGCGGCCCTTCGTCGATCTCGCGCGGACCGTGATCTGTCACCGCGATCCCGAGCGCTTCTCGCTGCTATTCGGATTGCTCTGTCGTCTGCGCGAAGAGCCGCGGGCGATGGAGGACGGGGCCGATCCGCTGATGCGCCGGCTCGCCCGCCTGGCCAGCGCGGTCCGGCGCGACATGCACAAGATGCGCGCCTTTCTGCGTTTCCGCGAGCTGGGTGAGGGGGAGGAGGCGCGCTATGTCGCCTGGTTCGAGCCCGAGCATCACATCGTGCGCGCCAATGCGGGGTTCTTCGTGCGCCGCTTTGCCAGCATGCGCTGGTCGATTTTGACCCCCGACCTCTCGCTCCACTGGGACGGTGAAGCGCAGTCGGAAGGGCCGGGCGCGAGCAGGGCCGAGGCGCCGGGCGGTGATCCGGTGGAGGCAGTCTGGAAGACTTACTATGCATCGATCTTCAACCCGGCGCGCGTGAAGATCGGCGCGATGTTGAAGGAGATGCCGAAGAAGTACTGGAGAAACATGCCCGAGACCACGTTGGTGCCGGGCCTGATCGCGGGCGCGCAGAGGCAGGAGAGGGCCATGGTCGCGACCTCCGCCGCCGGGATGACCGGCGACAATGCGACGAAGAGCTGGAACGCGCTGCGCACCGAGGCCAAGCGCTGCACCCGCTGCGACCTTCATCGATGCGCGACGCAGACGGTGTTCGGTGAGGGGCCGCTGGATGCCGACATCGTCTTCGTCGGCGAGCAACCGGGCGATCAGGAGGATCTCGCGGGCAGACCCTTTGTCGGGCCGGCGGGGCAGCTTTTCGACCGTGCGCTGGTTGAGGCCGGAATCGATCGCACGCGCGCCTACGTCACCAATGCGGTCAAGCATTTCAAGTTCGAGCAGCGCGGCAAGCGGCGCATTCACGACAAGCCCAACGCGGGCGAAATCTCGGCCTGCCGCTGGTGGCTGGAACGCGAACTGACGCTGATCCGCCCGCGGATCACGGTCGCGCTCGGCGCGACGGCGGCGCGATCGCTGTTCGGCAGGGCAGTGACGGTTTCGGCGCTGCGCGGCGAAGCACAGCCGCTGCCCGAGGGCGGGGAGGCCTGGGTCACCGTCCATCCCAGCTATCTGCTGCGCGTGCGGGAGGACAAAGACGAGGAATATGCGCGCTTCGTGGAAGATCTTCGCCGGATCGGTGCGCAGCGGGCAGGCCCATGGAGGGATTCATAGTTGCGGCAATCGCTGCGCCGCGAAGCCCCAGCCTTTCAGCATATTCGACCGTTCCCACAGCGTTTCGGCGTCCCCGATATCGAACGGGTGCGCGTCCTTCATCCCCGAAAGCTCGGTCCAGTCGATCGGTATCGCGACAGGCGCGCCTGCCCGCGCCCGCGCGGAATAGGGCAGGATCGCGGTGCTGCCGCGCTGGTTGCGAAGCCAGTCGATGAAGATACGGCCCTTGCGCTTCGCCTTGCTCATCGTCGCGACGAAGCGATCCGGTTCGGCCGCGCTAAGCGCATGGGCTAAGCGGGAAGCGAAATCCTTGTGCGTTTCCCAGTCATGACCAGGCGTCAGCGGCACGACGACATGCACGCCCTTGCCCCCCGACAACATGGCAAAGGAGACGAGACCGATTGCGCTCAGCTGGTCGCGGATGTCGGCGGCAGCCGTCCGCACGCGGGCGAAGTCCATGCCCTCGTCCGGATCGAGGTCGAAGATCATCCGGTCGGGCAGTTCGACCGCGTCGGCGCGAGACGCCCAGCCATGGAATTCGATCGTTCCCATCTGGACGCAGGCGAGGAGGCCGTCGGCATCGTCGACATAGATATAGTCCTCTGTCCCGCCGTCCTTCTCGCGGATCGGCACGTGATGGACATGATCGCCGAATGCGCCGCTGTCGTGCTTCTGGAAGAAGCAGTTCCTGGAGCGCCCCTGCGGGCAGCGGACCAGGCTGACCGGGCGGTTGGCGGCGAAGGGGAGCATCAGCGGGGCGATGCGCGCATAATAGTCGGCCAGATCGCCCTTGGTCTGACCGCTGTCGGGGAAGATGACGCGTTCGCGGCTGCTGATCTTCACCCCGCTCTCGGGCGGCGGCGCGGGGGCCGGCTTTTCCGGTTTCACAGACTTTGCCGGCTTGTCGGTGCGCAGGCCGAGGAAGCTGCCATGGCGGACGCGACCGTCACCGGTGAATTCGGCGAAGGCGACCTCCGCGACCAGCTTCGGCTCGATCCAGTGCGCGCCGCGCGCCTCGACGCGGGGAACTTCGGCGGGGGCGTCCCGGGTGGCGAGCGGTTTCATCGCGGCGGCGAGTTCGTCCATCGTGCCCGAGTCGAAGCCGGTGCCGACCTTGCCCTTGTAGGTCAGCGTCTTCCCCTCGTGCTGGGCGAGGAGGAGCGAGGCGAAGGCGCGGCCCTTCGCCTTGCTCGCGGTCCAGCCGATCACCACGAATTCCTGCCGGCGGGTGCATTTGACCTTGACCCAGTTGCGAGTGCGACCGCTGCGATAGGCGTCGTCGATGCGCTTGGCGATGATCCCTTCCTGCCCCGCATCGCATAGCGACCGGTAGAGCCTTTCCCCCGCGCCGATCAGGTGATCGGCAACTCGGATCGGTGACTCGGCATGGGCGAGCAGCGCTTCCAGCCGCTCCTTGCGCTCGATCACGGGCAGCGGCTTGAGGTCGGCTCCGTCGAGCGAGAGCAGGTCGAAGGCGAAGAAGTGAAAGGGCGTGTCAGCGCGCTGTTCGCCGTGGCCGCGCTTGAGCACCGATTGCAGCACGGAGAAGCTAGGATTGCCGTTCGCATCGAAAGCGACCACCTCGCCGTCGATCAGCGCGGGCGGAAGGTCGAGCGCGGCGATGGCCTGTACCAGAGGGCCGAACTTGGCGGTCCAGTCTAGGCCGTTGCGGGTGTAGACCTTCACTTCGCCGCCGCGCGCCGCGATCAGCAGGCGATAGCCGTCATATTTGATTTCGTGCAGCCACTCATTGCCGGTGGGCACATCATCGACCAGCGTCGCCAGCTGCGGCTTGACGAAGCGGGGGAGCGGGGCCGCGCGCGACTTGCTCTTTTCCTGTGCCTTGCCCCCGATGCGGGCATTGTGCACCTTCGCCGCCTGCATCTTCCGGGCGAATGCCTTGCCCTTGATGCCCTTGAGCGACTGGGTGCCGGCGGTGTCCGCCTCGATCTGCGCCAGCGACCGACCGGTGAGCACGCTGGTGAGGCCGCGTTCGACCAGCGTGTCGCCCTGGCCCGCCTCCGCATCGTCGATCTTGCGCAGCAGCCAGTTCTCTCGCTTCTCGCCCGGGCGACCCTTCATGCGCACCAGCAGCCATTCGCCTTTCATCCGCTCGCCATGGAGGACGAAGTGGAGATGGCCGTCCTCCAGGTCGTCGGCGCGCTTGCCAGCGACCGGCTCCCAGGTGCCGCGATCCCACAGCATGACGGTGCCGCCGCCATATTCGCCTTTCGGGATATTCCCCTCGAACTCCCCATAGTCGAGCGGGTGATCCTCGGTGCGGACCGCCAGGCGTTTGTCGGCGGGGTCGCAGCTCGGGCCCTTTGTGACCGCCCAGCTCTTGAGGACGCCGTCGATCTCGAGCCGGAAATCCCAGTGAAGCCGCGTCGCGGCGTGCTTCTGGACGACGAAGCTGTTGCCGCGCTTCTTCGCGACCTTGCCCCTGGGTTCCTTCGTGCGGGTGAAGTCGCGTTTAGCGTTGTAGATATCCAGGGGGTTCGCGGCCGTCATTGCTTGTCCTCGCCATCCGGATTCAGCCAGCGGCGTTCGACAAAGCCGAGCAGGCTCAGCATCGCGACCGCGACGATGGTGGCGCTGACGACGAGCGGCCACAGCGCTGCGCCGCAGGCGATGCCGATCATCGAGGCGAGCCAGACATGCGCGGCGGTGGTGAGATTCCTGATCTCGCCCTTGCTGAACACGATCAGCCCGGCCGCGATGATGCCGGTGAACGCGGCCGACGCCTCGAATACCCGCAGCGGGTCAATGCTGCCCTGTCCGCGCAGCTGTCCGTGCAGGGCGATGGCACAGACCGTCATCAGCGCGCTGGTGAAGCAGATCATGCCATGCGTGCGCAGACCCGCGGGATGGCCGCGAAGCTCCCGGTCCAGTCCCAGCAACAGCCCCAGGACGGTCGCGGCCCCGAGCCGCAGCAGCACCGGCCCGTCGATCAGGTGAAGCGGTGTATCCGGGTTTAAGATCATCCTGCGCGCTTGCGTTTGGCGGGGCTTGCCCGCTTGGTTGTCGCGGGTGCCTTCGCTGCGCCACGCGCCTTCTTCGCGGCGGGCTTGCGTGCGGCCTCGCCGGCTGATTTCTTGAGAGCGGCCATCAGGTCGATGACGTTGCTTCCGCTTTGCCCGCCCGGCTGGTCGTCGACCTCCTCGATGATGCGCTTGCCCTTGGCCTTTTTCTTCTTGTCGATCAGCCGGTGGAGCGCATCGACATAGCGATCGTGGAACTCCTCCGGCTTGAACGGGGCGGTGCGCTTCTCGATGATGCTGGTGGCAAGGTCGAGCATGTCCTCATCGGCGGTCTCCTCCGGCATGCCGCGGAAATAGGTCTGCGCCTTGTTCACCTCATCAGCATAGCGCAGCACTTCGAGCACCAGTCCGCGCCCGCACGGTTTGAGCGAGACGAGCTGCTCGCGCCCGCGCACCGAAAGCTGGCCGAGGCCGACCTTCCTCGTCTGGCGCAGGGCGTCGCGCAGCACGGCATAGGCCTCTTCCGCCAGATCGTCGGCGGGGACGACGAAATAGGGCTTTTCATAATAGAGGACATCGATCGCGTCCGCGTCGACGAACTGGATGAGATCCAGCGTCTTGCGGCTCTCGATCTTCACCGCGTCGATCTCGTCCTGCTCAAGCAGGACGTAATTGCCCTTCGACAGCTCATACCCCTTTAGGATTTCGTCGCGATCGACCGGCCCGACGCCGCTGACCACCTTTTCGTACCGGATCGGCTTGCCGGTGGGTTCGTGGATCTGGCGGAAACTCACCGCGGCGCCGGATTTGGTCGCGGGATAGACCTCGACCGGGATGGACACGAGCGCCAGCTTGATCTGGCCTTGCCAATATGCGCGTGCAGCCATGCGGAACCTCCAGACCGTCAAGCGTGCGGAGGGGGGGATGGTTCCGATGGCTTTGATCTGACCGAACATCCGCATCGAAACGCCCGGAACGGCGGCGCCACGAGATCGATTCCGTTTCTGCGCATCTTGCCGAATCGTTCGGCACGCGCGCGACGGATCGGACGCCCTTTGCGGCAATTCCGATTGGCGGGCACCGTGCGCGAAAATCCCGTGGCGGTCCCGGCGTGGTTCGGCTTAGACTGGCGGGACCCCGCATCAGGCTCGGGAGGGGCGATGAGTATCTACCGGTGGTTCTGGATCTGCGCTGCCGTCGTCGCGACACCCGCATTGGCCCAAGATGCCGATCCGGCCGCACTCGACTATGGCGCTGCGCAGGCGCGGCTGCTCCAGCGATCGGATGCCATCGCCGCGTCGGACGCCAATGTCCGCAGCAAGGAGGCGCAGGAAGGGGCGACGCGCACGCTGACTCGTCCGGATGTGGATTTCGAGGCGCAGCTGCTCGAATATCAGAAGACCCTGTATCTGCCGCTCGGCTCGCTGGCACCGGTGGCGCAGGCGTTCGGGATCCGCGATCCGCTGCGCTTCCAGCAGCGGCGCGACAGCGCCAGGCCGATCGTCACCGCGACGCTGCCGATCTATACCGGCGGGCAGATTTCCGGCACCCAGGCCGGCGCGAAGGCACAGGTCGCGCAGGCGAGGGCGGACCAGGCGCTCGCGGTCGACAATGCGCTCGTTCAGCTGGTGAACGCCTATTACGGGCAGCAGCTGGCGGAGCGGGCGCTGGGGGTACGCCGCGATGTTCTGACCGGTCTCGAGCGCCATGTGTCCGACGCGACGAAACTGGAACGCGAGCGGTTCATCAGCCGCGCGCAACGGCTGCAGGCCGAAGTCGCGCGCGACGATGCGGCGCGCGAATATGAAAAGGCGATCGCGGACCTAGCCACGGCGAACGCGGCACTTGCCGGCCTGCTCCGCGCGCCTGCCGGGGTACGACCGATCAGTCCGCTGTTCATCATCTCTCACAGCCTTCCCCCTCTTGCGGTGTTCAAGGCGGCGGCGCTCGACCACCACCCGCAGCTTGCCCGGCTGGAGGCGCTCGAGGATCAGGCGGCGGCCGGCATCACGCTGCAGCAGAGCAAGCTGCGGCCGACGGTCTATGCATTCGGCCAGTATAATTTCGACCGCCGGGATTCGCTGCTCACCGATCCGGACTGGTCCGTCGGGATCGGGGTCAAGTACAAGCTCGCCTCAGGCCTTGGCCGTCGCCAGTCGGTTGAGGCCGCAAGGCAGGTCGCGGAGCAGGCAAGAGCGGGCGTCCGGGAGGCACGGACGCAGCTTGAGATCGGCGTCACCCAAGCCTGGTACGCGGTCGAGGCCGCACGGAAACGTTTCCTGCTTCTCGACGGCGCGGTGACCTCCTCGCAGGAAAATCTGCGGCTGCAGACCTTGTCCTTCCGCGAGCAGCAGGCGACGTCGCTCGACGTGATCGATGCTGAGCTGGGGCTGGGTCGCGTTCGCGTTCAGCGCGCGCAGGCGGCGAACGAATATGTGCAGGCGCTCGCCCAGTTGCTGAATGTCAGCGGGCAGATGTCGAAGATGCCGGACTATGTCGCACAGGCCGACAAGGTGATCCCATGAACAAAGAGACGCCCGCAGAAGCCGCCAAGCCCGAGCCGCCCCCTCATAAGGCTGTGGTGCCTGAAAAGCCGGAAGCTGCGCCCGCCCCGGCGACGGAGCCTGATCCCGTACCTGTAGCGGAGCCGGCACAGCGCGATCGGCCTCGCTGGTTGCTCCCGGTCATCGTCATTGTGATCATTGCAGCGCTCGGCACTGGCTTGTGGCTCAGCTACCGCCCCGTGCCCGACCAGATTCAGGGCATGGTCGATGCGCGTGAGTTGCGCGTCACCAGCAAGGTGACCGGGCGAATCGCCGCATTCCACGTCGAGGAAGGCCAGGCGGTGCGTGCAGGGCAGCTGCTCTACACGATCACCAGCCCCGAAGTCGCCGCGAAGGAGCAGCAGGCCGGCGGCGCGCTTGCAGCAGCACAGGCGGTGGAGAGCAAGGCCGAGGAGGGCGCGCGGACCGAGGATATTCGCGCCGCCGAAGCCCAGTGGCGCCGTGCACAGGCTGCGGCTGATCTGGCCGGAGCGACGGCAGCGCGGACTCAGCGGCTGTTCAACGAAGGCGTGATCGCCGGGCAGAAGGCGGACGAGGCGCGTACGAACGCCATCGCCTCCGCCGAAGCGGCCAAGGCCGCGCGCGCGCAATATGATCTCGCGCGTGCAGGTGCGCGGCGGCAGGACAAGGCGGCGGCGGCCGGGCAGGTGCAGCAGGCGCGCGGCGCTGCGGCGGAAGTCGCGGCAGCCGCGGCCGAGACGCGAATCCTTGCGCCATCGGACGGCGAAGTCGGCAAGCGCCTTGCCCAGCCGGGCGAGCTGGTGCCGCAGGGCTTTCCCGTCTTCCTGCTGACCGACGTGGCGCGGCCCTGGGTCACGCTCAACCTGCGCGAGGATCAGCTGCGCGGCCTTGCCCGCGGCGCCGAGATCAGCGGCACGATCCCGGCGCTCGGCCGGCAGCGCGCGCGCTTCCGCGTCGCCTATCTGGCGCCGGCGGGCGATTTCGCCACCTGGCGCGCGACCCGCCAATCTAGCGGGTTCGACGTCAAGAGCTTCGAGATCCGGGTGGTGCCGGTGGCGCCGATCCGCAATCTCAGACCCGGGATGACCGTGCTGTTCGACTGGCCGCAATGAAGCCAGCCGCCGCCTTTGCTGCGGGGTTCCGGCGGGAAGCGCGGTTCCTGCGGCACAGTTTCTGGGACCTGGCGCTGCTGACTTGGGTGCCCCTGCTGTTGCTTGCGGCCGTGGCGATCCAGCTTTCGGCGGGGGTCATGCGCGACCTGCCCATCGTCGTCGTCGATCAGGACGGCAGTGGCATCGCGCGCGAGACCGCGCGGCGTCTGGACGCAGCACCTGGCCTTCGCGTCGCCGCGCTCGCGGGCGACATGAAAGAGGCCGAGCGTCTGGTGCGTGCGCGGTATGCCTATGCGGTGGTGCTGATCCCCACCGGGACCGCACGCACCGTGATGCGCGGTGGAACCGCGCGCGTGCTCGCCTTCTACAATGCCAGCTACTCGACCGCGTCGGGGGCCGCGCTGCGCGAGATTGCGGGCGTGGTTCAGGCTTATGCCGCGAAGCTCGCGGCGGAGCAGGCCGCGATCGTCGCCGGGCCCGGCAAGGTCCGCCGCCCGCCGATCGCGGTCCAGTCGCGCATCCTGTTCAACCCGCAGGGAAGCTACGAACTCCAGCTGGTAGCGCTCATTCATCCGGCGCTGCTCCACCTCATCTTCATGGTCGCGGTCGCCGGCGCGCTGGGACGGGAACTGCGCGACGGCACCATCGGCGCGTGGATCGGCGAGACGGGCAAGGGAGAGGCCGCGATGCGGATCGCGGGCAAGATCGCGCCGTACTTCCTGGTCTTCATGGGCTGGGGCGCACTCGCGACCGCCTATCTCGCGCTTGGGCGGGGCTGGCCGGTGACGGGGAGCGTCGCGCTGCTGCTGGCGGGATATGCGGCAATGTACCTCGCCTATGTCGGGGTCGCGTTGCTGTTCGCCGGGCTGACCCTGTCGATGGGTTCGGCGCTGTCACTGACTGGCCTCTATGCCGGTGCCTCCTTCGCCTTTGCCGGGGCGATCTTTCCGATCGAGGCTGCCTCGGCCTTTGCGCAACTGTGGAGCGCCTTGCTTCCGTATACCGCCTTCGCCCAGTTGCTGGCGGAGCAGTGGATGATGGGATCGCCGGTGGTGGTCTCGCTGCGGCATCTGCTGGTCATGCTGATCTTCCTCCCCGTCGGCCTCGCCATCGGCCTGCCGCGCTACATCGCCGCCGCGGCACAGCCCGACAGCTGGGGGCGCCGGTGATCTGGCGCGGGTTCGCCGGTGCGTTCCGAACGATCCTGAGCGATCGCAGCGCCCTGCTTCTGCTGATCGGATCGGCGATCCTCTATTCCTTCTTCTATCCCACCGCCTATTCGGGAGAGGTGCCGGAGCGGATGCCGGTGGTCTCGGTTGATCTCGATCATAGCGGATCGAGCCGGTCGCTCACGACCAAGCTCGCGGCGGTTCAGTCGGCTCGGCTCGTCGCGCGGCTGTCCTCGCCCGACGAAGCCGCGAAGTGGATCGCAGATCGCCGCGCCAGCGCTGCGGTGGTCATCCCGGCGGGGTTCGAACAGCGTATCCTGCGCGGCGAGCAGGGCAATGTCGCGCTATACGGTAACGGGGCCTATCTGTTGCGCAGCAGCACCGCGCTGGCCGGGGTGGGCAGCGCGATTGGCGCCTTTGGATTGGAGGCGGCGACCGGCCAGGCGATGGCGCTGGGTGCCCCTGCGCCGCCGCCGCTCGCATTGATCCAGCGGGCGCTGTTCAACACGCGCGAAGGCTATGGCAGCACGATCTTTCCCGGCGTGGCCTTTCTGATCATCCATCAGACACTGCTGATGGGGCTCGCGCTGCTGGCGGGCACGATCCGCGAACGGCACGGCATGCGGCGGCTGGCGCCAGCAACGCTGCTGGGCGTTGCGCTTGCCTTCTTCGTGATCGGCTGCGCCGACGTTGCCTATTTCACCGGCTTCGTCTTCTGGTTTCAGGACTATCCCCGGGCGCAGGGCAATATCGGTGTCTTGCTGGTGTCGGGGGCTGCGTTCATCGCCGCGACGGTGGCGGGGGCGCTTGCCTTGGCAAGCTTCTTCCGCACGCGCGAGCGGCCGATCCAGCTATGGATCGTCACCTCCGTTCCGATCTTCTTCCTGTCCGGTCTGTCCTGGCCGGTGGAGGCGACGCCGGACTGGCTCGCGATGCTCGGCCGCCTGCTTCCGACGACACCGGGCATCCATCTGATGGTCGGGGTCAACCAGATGGGGGTGTCGCTCACCGAGCAATGGCCGGAGCTGGTCAATCTCCTGGGGCTGTCCCTGCTCTACGGAACGATCGCGTTCCTGCGCCTTGCCCGTTGGGGACGGCGCGAGGCCGAAAAGGGCGGGCCAGACAGCAGATAACCGGTTCGTCGCAATGAGCGAGTGCCCCGGACGATTTGTCCAAGACAATCTGTCCAATGGGATCGCCGCCCGGTTCGATCCAGGGATTGACCGATACCCGAAGCCCGGCGCATTCCAGGCGGGCAAGGGCATGAGGTTGAATTTCATGTTCGAGGGCTTTGACCCGATCCTGCTGGCGCGGATCCAGTTTGCGTTCACCGTCAGCTTCCATTTCGTCTTCCCCGCCTTCTCGATCGGGCTGGCGAGCTACCTTGCGGTGCTGGAAGGGCTTTGGCTCAAGACCGGCAAGCAGCTCTATCTCGACCTGTTCAAATTCTGGGTGAAGATCTTCGCCGTCGCGTTCGCGATGGGTGTCGTGTCCGGGATCGTCATGTCCTATCAGTTCGGGACCAACTGGGCGGTATTCTCCGACAAGGCTGGGCCGATCATCGGGCCGCTGATGGCCTATGAGGTGCTGACCGCCTTCTTCCTCGAGGCCGGCTTCCTCGGCGTGATGCTGTTCGGGATGAACAAGGTGGGCAGGGGACTGCACTTCGCCTCCACCCTCGCGGTCGCGATCGGCACGCTGATCTCCGCCACATGGATCCTCTCGGCGAACAGCTGGATGCACACGCCGGTCGGGTTCGAGATCAACGCGGCGGGCCAGTTCGTCCCGTCGGGCAGCTGGTGGACGATCGTGTTCAACCCAAGCTTCCCCTATCGCCTAGCCCACACGGTCATTGCCGCCTATCTCACCACCGCGTTCGTCGTCGGCGCGGTCGGGGCGTGGCATCTGCTCAAGGATCGTGCCGATCCGCATGCGCGGAAAATGTTCTCGATGGCGATGTGGATGGCGGCGATCGTCGCGCCGGTTCAGATCGTCGCAGGCGACATGCATGGTCTCAACACGCTCGAGCATCAGCCGGCCAAGGTGATGGCGATGGAGGGCCACTATCAGAGCCACCCGGACGGCGCGCCGCTGATCCTGTTCGGCATCCCCAATTCGGCCGAAAAGCGCGTCGACTATGCCGTCGAGATTCCCAAGGCTTCATCGCTGATCCTGAAGCATGATGCGAACGCGCCGCTCGCCGGGCTCGACACGGTCGCACCACAAGACCAGCCGCCGGTCGGCATCGTCTTCTGGTCGTTCCGCATCATGGTGGGCATGGGCATGGCGATGCTCTGCATCGGACTGTGGAGTCTGTTCGCGCGCTTCCGCAAGCGGCTGTACGACTGGCCGCTGCTGCACCGCGCTGCGCTGGTGATGGGGCCATCCGGCTTCGTCGCGGTACTGGCAGGATGGGTGACCACCGAGGTCGGGCGTCAGCCGTTCACCGTCTATGGCTTCCTGCGCACCGCCCACAGCGCGTCACCGCTGGAAGCGCCCGCAGTGGGCGCATCGTTGATCGCCTTCGTTCTGGTCTATTTCGCGGTGTTCGGCTTCGGCACCTGGTACATCCTCAAGCTGATGGCCAAGGGCGCGCATCGCGGTGAGGATGCCATCGACGTGGACGCACCGATCCGCACCGCCGGTATCACCCCCGGACCCGCCCAGCACCCTGAGGGCAAGCAATGAACGCCGTCGATTTCGACCTCGCGACGGTGTGGGCGTTCATCATCGCCTTCGCGGTCTTCGCATACATCGTCATGGACGGGTTCGACCTCGGGATCGGTATCCTCTTTCCGACCTTCAAGGTCGGGCGGGAGCGCGATACAGCGATGAATTCGATCGCGCCGGTGTGGGACGGCAACGAAACTTGGCTGGTGCTGGGCGGCGGCGGGCTGATGGCGGCATTTCCGCTGGCCTATGGCGTGGTGATGACCGCACTTTACCCGCCGATCATCGCGATGGTGCTGGGGCTGGTGTTTCGCGGCGTCGCGTTCGAGGCGCGCTGGCGCGATCCCGATCACCGGCGCTGGTGGGACATCGCCTTTGCCGGCGGATCGATCGTCGCATCCTTCTGTCAGGGCGTCACGCTCGGCGCGATGCTACAAGGGATCGCAATCGAAAACCGTGGCTATGCGGGCGGCTGGCTCGACTGGCTGACCCCGTTCAGCCTGCTGACCGGCGCCGGCGTGGTATGCGGCTATGCGCTGCTCGGTGCGACCTGGCTGATCTGGAAGACCGACGGCAGCATACAGGAGCGCGCCTTCCGCCTCGCCAAGCCCGCCGGCATCGCGACGCTGGCGGTGATCGGTCTGGTCAGCCTCGCGACGCTCAATCTCGATTATACTTATCGCGAGAAGTGGCTCGGTTATCCGGCGGTGCTGCTGACCGCTCAGGTGCCGCTGCTCACCGCGATCATCGCCTTCGCCTTCTACCGCTCGATCCGCAAGCGGCGCGAGGCGCGGCCTTTCTTCCTCGCGCTGGCGCTGTTCCTGATGAGCTTCATCGGTCTCGGCATCAGCATGTATCCCTATATCGTGCCGGATCACCTCACGATCTGGGAGGCCGCGGCGCCCGCATCGAGCCAATGGTTCATGCTGGTCGGTGCGGTGGTACTGATCCCGATCATCCTCAGCTACACGGCCTTTTCCTACTGGGTTTTCCGCGGGAAGGTGACCGCAGAGGGATATCATTGACGATGGACGGCGAGGACGCAGGTCCCTGGTGGAAGCGAGTCGCCTGGCTGGTGGCGATCTGGGCGATGAGCCTCGCCGTGCTGGGCGCGGTCGCATTCGTCATCCGCTTCTGGCTCAGGGCCTGAGCCAGATTGCTGCGCGCGGCAATCGATGCGACGATGCCTCCGCCTGGATGGAGTCGGATCGTGGCGGACGGTAAAGCGAGATACGCCCCCTACAACAGTCCTGCGGGGGGATGGGGGGCCGCCGCAGCGACCGCCAAGGTGTTGCTCGAACAGAGTGTGGTGACCAAGGGCTCGCGCGCCTTGCTGGCGATGAACCAGCCGGGCGGATTCAAATGCCCGAGCTGCGCCTTCCCCGATGCCGATTGCACGAAGAAGTTGGAGTTCTGCGAGAACGGCGCCAAGGCGCTGGCGCACGAGGCGACCAAGTTCCGCGTTACTCGCGACTTCTTCGCGCAGCACAGCGTGACCGAGCTTAACGAGAAGTCCGACTACTGGCTCGAGATGCAGGGCCGGCTGACCGAGCCGATGCGCTACGACGCGGCAAGCGACCGCTATGTCCCCATCGCATGGGACGATGCCTTTGCGACGATCGGCCGGCACCTGCGCGCACTCGACAGCCCGGACCATGCGGAATTTTACACCTCGGGCCGGACGCCCAACGAGGCGGCGTTCCTCTATTCGATCTTCGTGCGGGAGTTCGGGACCAACAATTTCCCCGATTGCTCCAACATGTGCCACGAGCCGACCAGCCGCGGCCTGCCTCCGGCGATCGGCGTGGGCAAGGGGACTGTGGTGCTCGAGGATTTCGAGCATGCCGAGGCGATCTTCGTGATCGGGCAGAATACCGGCACCAACTCGCCGCGGATGATGACCAACCTGGTCGAGGCGCGCAAACGCGGCGTGCCGATCGTCGCGGTCAACCCGATGCCGGAACGCGCATTGATCCGCTTCACCGAACCGCAGGATATCGTCCAGATGGCGACGTTCGGCTCGACGCCGATCGCGAGCGAGTTCGTGCACATCCGCATCGGCGGCGACCTGGCGCTGATCAAGGGCATGATGAAGGTCATGTTCGAGCGCGAGGCGGCGGGCGAGACCATCCTCGACCATGACTTCCTGAGCGAGCACACCGTCGGGATGGAGTCGATCCGCGATGAGGTCGTCTCGCTCGACTGGGCCGATATCGTCCGCGTCTCCGGGATCGACGAGGCGCAGATCCGGCGCTGTGCGGAAATCTACATCCGTTCGAAGGCGACGATCATCTGCTACGGCATGGGTATTACCCAGCATCGCGAGGGATCGAGGCTGGTCCGCCAGATCGCGAACCTGCTGCTGTTGCGCGGTAATTTCGGCAAGCCGGGCGCTGGCATCTCGCCGATCCGCGGCCACTCCAACGTTCAGGGCGACCGTACCGTCGGGATCGACGAGAAACCGTCACAGGCCTATCTCGACCGGGTCCGCGACGTGTTCGGCTTCGAGCCGCCGCGCGAATACGGCCACCACACGGTCGAGGCGGTCGAGGCGATGCATCGCGGGACCGCCAAGGTGTTCATTGCACTCGGCGGCAACTTCGTCCGCGCCATCCCCGACACCGAGCGCTCCTATGCGGCGATGCGCAAGCTCGACCTGACTGTCGCGATTACGACCAAGCTCAACCGCGGGCACCTGATCCATGGCAAGGAGGCGTTGCTGCTGCCGGTAGTCGCGCGATCCGAACGGATCGAGACCGAAGCCGGCGAGCAGTTCGTGACGATCGAGGATTCGATGTCGAACGTCACCGCGTCGCGCGGCGTGCTCGCACCTGCCAGCCCCGATCTGCTGCCCGAGGTCGAGATCGTCTGCCGCATGGCGATGGCGACCTTGCCGGACAGCAAGGTACCGTGGGCGAGCTACATCGCGGACTATGGCCCGATCCGCGACAAGATCGCTGAAGTCTATCCCGCGATCTACACCGATTTCTCGAAGCGTATCGAGAACCCCGCGGGGTTCCACCTCGACATCCCGCCACGCCGGCGCGTGTGGCCGACCCCGAACGGCAAGGCCAATTTCCTGCCGCTGCCGGGCCTCGAAGTGAACGACGTGATCGACGATCCGGCGATGCTGCGGCTCGCGACGGTCCGCTCCCACGATCAGTTCAACACCACCATCTACAGCTACAACGACCGCTATCGCGGCGTGTACAATGATCGCATGGTGCTGTTCATGAGCGCCGAGGATCGTGCGGCGCGCGGGCTTGAGGCGGGCGCGCGCATCGCGCTGGAGACGATCGCGCGCGACGGGGTCACCCGCCGGGTCGAGGGGCTGACGGTGATCGACTATCCGATGTCGCGCGGCGCGGTGGCGGGCTATTATCCGGAGCTCAACCCGCTACTGCCGCTTGATTATTATGACGAGATCAGCGGGACACCGGCGGCGAAGTCGATCCCGGTCAAGGTGATCGCGGCGTGACGGTCCTCGAGGCCGCACCAGCATAGAGAATGGCGGGGAAACAGCAGACCATGACCGGACAGACCTGGGAACGCGTGCCGATCGATGCGCAGAGCATCGAGGCGCCATTGTCGAGTGCGGCGGTGTTTCTGGTGGTCGATGTCGCCGAGGGGGAAACCGCATTGGCCAGCGTGCGCGGGCAGCTGGCGGCGATCGACGACCTGATCAAGACGGTCGGGTTCCGCGACCTGTCCGGACGCCTGTCCTGCGTCGTCGGCATCGGGCACGGGCTGTGGGTGCGGCTGGGCGCGGCCTCGCTCCCCGCCGAGCTCCACCCGTTCAGGCCGGTGCAGGGCCCTGTGCACGCAGCGCCGGCAACGCCCGGCGACATCCTGTTCCACATCCGGGCCGAGCGTGCCGATCTGTGCTTCGAGTTCGAGCGCCTGCTGCTTGCGGCTTTGGGTGATGCCGTGCGCGTCGTCGATGAAGTAACTGGCTTCCGATATTTCGATGCGCGCGACCTGCTCGGCTTCGTCGATGGCACCGCCAATCCGGCGGGCAACGACATTCCGCTCGCGGCGCTGGCGGGCGATGAGGATCCCGATTTCGTGGGCGGCAGCTATGTCGTGGTGCAGAAATATCTGCACGACCTCGCCGCATGGAATGCCTTGCCCACCGGCGAGCAGGAAGCGATCGTCGGTCGCACCAAGATCGACAATGTCGAGATCGACGACGACGATGCCCCGCGCAAGTCGCACAAATCGCTCGCGACGATCGAGGACGACCATGGCGAGGAGCTAGACATCCTGCGCGACAACATGCCGTTCGGGAGCCCCGGGCGCGGAGAGTTCGGGACCTATTTCATCGGCTATTCGCGCCGCCTGTGGGTGATCGAGAGGATGCTCGAACGGATGTTCGTGGGCGATCCGCCGGGCAGCTACGACCGGCTGCTGGACTTTTCGACGGCAACGACCGGCACCGTCTTCTTTGCGCCGTCGCGCCGCGTACTGACCGGGTTGTGCGACGGCTAGCCGGTCTCGTCAGCCGCGGCTCAGCAGATCCAGATCGTTGCGCGAATTGAGGTTGACCGGCGCAGGATGATCAAGCGCAGTCGCGCCGACGGTGCGGGCCCAGCCCCGGACCGAGCGATCGGCGGTCTGATCGAGATAGGCATCGAGCCGATCCGCCAGGTTGCTCGGCCAGCATGCCAGCACGGGCAGCGACGCCAGATAGGCCGATGCCGGGGCCGAAATCAGGGCGGCGAGCAGATCGCTGCCGATATTGGGGGTATCGCACGGCACCGTCAGAACCTTCGCAAAGCCATTGTCCGCCGAGTAGCGGAGCGCCGCATTGATCCCGCCGAGCGGGCCGAGCGCCGAGCGGGGCCGATCCGGCACGGCTTGCAGGCGCGGATAGGCGCGCCCGCAGACGATCATGCCGTCGACTTCGCCCGATATCGCCCCCACGACGTGCTCGATGAGTGTGCGTCCTTCGAGCAGCGCAATCGCCTTGTCGCTTCCGAAGCGCGAGGACTGCCCTCCGGCGAGGATCGCACCGAGTATCATACGCGCGCCGCCAGCAGCGCGTCGGGGCGGACGAGCACATGGAGGGTCAGGCCCGCTTCGCGTGCCCGGCGCAGTGCCAGGTCCGTCGGTGCGGAGATCGTCGCCAGCATCGGGCACCCGGAGATCGCGGCTTTCTCGACCAGCTCGTACGAGCAGCGTGACGAGAGCAGGGCGAACCCGCCATCCCATCCGGCTCCGGCGTGCAGCATCGCACCGATCAGCTTGTCGAAGGCGTTATGCCGGCCGACATCTTCCCGCACCGCGAGGATCGTGCCGTCGAACGCGCACTGCGCGGCGGCGTGGACGCTTCCGGTCGCGCGGTTGAGCGGCTGGTGCATGGAGAGCGCCGCAGCCGCTGCGAAGACCGCATCGGCTGAGCCCGACCAGCGCTCGGCGACACTCGGGAGCGGGCGCATGGCCTGTTCGATGTTCTCGATACCGCACAGGCCGCACGATGAATCGGTCGTGCGATGCCGCACCCGCTCGAAGAGGCGATCGGACAGATGCGCGACAAGCGTCGTGCGGACGATGAACCCGCCTTCGACCGGGTGGACCTCCAGGTCGAGGATGTCGCATGCGCGGTCGATCAGGCGCTCGCTCAACGCGAAGCCGCGGGCGAGATCCTCCAGATCCGCCGGCGTCGCCATGAGCGTCGCGTAGCCGATGCCGTTGAACTCGAGTGCGACCGGCACTTCCTGAGCCAGAAGACGATCCACCGCCTCGTGCTTGCCGGAGGGATCGATCCGTTCGAACCCGCGCATTTCCTGTATCTCGCCCACTCGATTCCGCTCCCGCGCGCCTTGATCCCGCGGCACGCGCCCCGGACCATAGCCGCGCCGACGACGCCGGACAAAGTCGCGCTATCGCTCCCGGATCAAACGGGATTTCGCCACGATCAGGACGGTGGCGATCATGCGCCCGCCAAGGCGGCATGGACCTCGATGCCGGCGGCCAGCCATGCGCGGCGGGCTTCCGCGCCGGCTTCCTCGGCCTCGACCAGCGCGCGTTCGGCTTCGATCTGGTCGATCCGGCTCGCCGTACCGCGGGCGAAGCGGTCACCGACCAGTTTCAGCCGTTCCCGTGCATGTCCGACGGCGGCGCCCGCCGGTGCCTGGCGATCCTGCGCGGCCATGAACGCAGCAAGCGCTGTCGCGAGCGAACGCTGCGCCCCGATCATCGTCTTCAGATACAGAGCTTCTGCCTCGGCAGCCTCGGCGGCGGCCTTGTCCGCGCGTGCGCGGGACTTGCCGCCGTCGAAGATCGCACCTTCGAGCCGGATACCGGGCACGAGGCTGAAGCCGGGATTGCTGAGGAAGCTGGAGAGCGTCTGGTTGCCGCCCTGGCCGCCGATACTGAGCGCGATCCGCGGGCGGGCGTTGCGGATCTCCGCAAGGCGCTGCGAGTCCGCGGCGGCCAGCCGCGCCTCGGCGGCTTTGATATCGGGACGGGTATCGAGCTGCTCGAGCGTCAGCGTTGCGGGCCGGTAGAGCTGGAGCGCGTCGAGCCCTTGCGGCGCGTCGAAACGAGCGGTTGGGCCGAGCCCGGCGAGTGCGACCAGGCGCAGGCGGATCGTCTCGCGATCGCTTGCAGCGGTCAGCCTCTCGTCGGCAAGCCGCGCAAGCGCGGTCTCACGGGCCAGCAGTTCGTCGCGCGTGGCATAGCCGGCCGCGATGCGCCGGCCGGCAAGGGCATGGCCTTCGCGCTCCATCGCCTCGCGCCGGGCGATGCGGGCCAGCTTGTCGTCAGTGGCGACGAGCGCAAGCCAGCTGCGTGCCAGATCGGCGGCGAGCAGGGCGCGGGCCGCCTCCACATCGTGGCCCGCCGCTCGCGCTTCGGCACGCGCGGAATCGACCGCAGCGCGCACGCTGCCCCAGAGATCGGGCGTCCAGCTCGCGGTCACACCCAGATCGACTCCCCGCGAATGGCGCTCCGCACCGGTGAGCGTGGTTTGCCATCCGGCAGCGGCCTCGACCCCAGGCTGGTTCCCGCCGCGCTGGACGCTGATCGCCGCGTCACGCGCCGCTGCCCGGGCGAGCGCGGCCTTCACGTCGAGCGATCCGAGATCGGCCCGATCGAGAAGCGCGGCGAAGGCCGGGTCGCCCAGATCATAATGCCAGCTGCGCGGGGTCGCGGGCTTGAGATCGGCGGCGCGGACGATTCGCCCTGCGCCCGCCGCATCTGGAAAGCTCGCGCATGCGGGAAGGGCGAGCGCCGCTCCCGTCAGCAGCAGGAGGGTGGCAGCGCGGCTCATTTGAGCACCTGGACCTGGACACGCTGCCCGATGCGCAGCGCCTGGCTGTCGCGGACGCTGACGACCATTTCGATCACTCGCATATCCTGGCGTTCGTTGGGATCGTCATTGGCGAGCTTGCGCGCACCGAACACTTCGCCCAGCCGCAAGACCTGGCCGGCAAAGGCCTGCTTGCCGTCATAGTCCAGCAGGATCCGCGCCCGCTGGCCGGGGCGGACGTTGCTGACGAACTGTTCGTCGAGCTCGGCGCGGACGATGCGGTCGCTTTCGGGGGCGAGCAAGAACAATTCGGTCACGTTGAAGGTGGAGGCGCCGTCGCCGGGCTTCGCCGAGCGGCGGACGATGCGGCCGTCAAGCGGCGCTCGGATCCGGCGTGCTTCGATCTCGAACAGTTCGCGCTTGAGCTTCTCCCGCGCCACCGCGATTGCGGCCGCGGCCGTGGCCAGTTCGCCGCGCTGGACGCGTGCCTCGTCACGCGCCTTGTCGGCGTCCTGCACCGGAACCGCCTTGGTCGCGGCCAGGTCGGCGAGGCGCTTGGCCTCGCGCTCGGCGGCTTGCAGCCGCGCCGCTGCGATGCCGTGCCGGGCCTGCGCCTCGCCTAAGTCGGCACGTGCCTGTGCCACGCCCAACTCGGCCTGACGGGTATCGATCTGGGCGAGCACTTGCCCCTTCTTTACGCGATCGCCTTCCTCGACGAACACGGCCTGGATCAGGCCTTCGCGCTGGGCGGCGAGGCGGATCACCCCGCCTTCGACGTCGATCTTGCCCTTGGCGATCGCGACGAAGTCGCGCTGAGTCGCAGTGGCGGCGGGAAGCTCGGCCGGATCCCCGCAACCGCTCAACAAGGCAGCGGAAAGGAACATGAGGCCGAAGCTCGGCACGATGGAGCGGTTGGACATGATCAATGGGTCTCGCGTTGAACGGCGGATGTGGGGTCGGGGCGCTCGTCGCGGATGATCCGGCCATCCTCCATGTGGATGATGCGATCGGCGAAGCTGAGCAGCCGGGGGTCGTGGGTGACGCACAGGACGGCAGCGCCCTGATTGTGGGCGATGTCGCGCAGCAGGGCGATGACGGCATGGCCATTGTGCGAATCGAGCGCACTGGTCGGCTCGTCGGCGAACAGGATGCGGGGCTGCTTCGCCAGCGCGCGCGCGATCGCGACGCGCTGTTTCTCGCCGCCCGACAGCTCGAACGGCCGCAATCGCATCCGCGGGCCGAGCCCGACCGCCTCGAGCGCAGCGCGGGCGCGCTGCCTTGCCTCAGCGGGCTTCACCTTCATGCACTGGAGCACATAGGCGACCTGTTCTTCGGCGGTGAGCGCGTTGAACAGGTTGAAGCCCTGGAAGACGAAGCCGGTATTCGCCAGACGAAAGGCATCACGCGCACCGGCTTTCATCCGGCAGATCGGGTTGCCGAGTGCGTCGACTTCACCTTGGTCGGGAAGCGTCAGTCCGGAAAGAATGGCGAGGAGCGTACTTTTGCCGCAGCCCGAGGGGCCCACCACCAGCGTCAACTCGCCGGGCATCACCGATACGCTGACGCCGAACAGAATCTGAGTGCGGACCTGGCCCACCGTGTAGGATTTGCTGACTTCGCGGGCGTCGATCGCCGCATCGGCCTTGATCATCATGGTCACCGGAGGAGAGCGGCCGGATCGGCCTTGGAAAGCTGACTGAGCGCGACGAAGCCGGAAAGGATCGCGACGCAGAGAACGAGTACGGCGCAGCCGGTGGTGATCGGCACCGAGACCGAGACCGGAATGTAGGCGAGCTTCGCGAGCCACAGGATGAGCGCCGAAACGAGGCCCGCGACCACCAGGCCGACCATGCCGACCCACAGCGCCTGCTGCAGCACGACGCTGCGCAGATGACTGCCGGGTGCGCCCAGCGCTCGCAGCGTCGCGAACTCGCGGATCGATGCGGCGACGGCGGCCATCAGCGTCTGGCTGGTGATCACGATCGCGACGATGACCGCGACGAGCGAGGAAAGGCCGAACGCGGTTCCCATGCCCGATTCGAACAGCCAGTAATTGGTCGAACGGTCGCCGAATTCCTTCGCCGTCCACGCCTGGTAGCGGGCGTTCTGCGCCTTGGGCGAGAGGGCGTCCTTGACCGCTGCCGGATCGGCGCCGGCGCGCAGCTTCACCAGATAATAAGCGACGTCGTCGGTGTGGTGGAGGCCGGGATCGAGATGCCGCGCGGTGCTGAGCGAGGAGATGACGTTGATGCTGCCGATGCCGCGCAGCCCTTCGGTAAAGCCGGCGACATGGACCTTCTTGCCGTTGATCTCCGCATTCGACCCGATCGAGACTCCCAGCTTGTCGCGGTCGGCGATGTCGACCAGCACGGCACCGGGGATCGTCAGCTTGTCGCGCAGGTCGGGCGAGACCGCATGCGCGAAGGTCAGCGAGCCGGGGCGGGGATCGATCCCCGCGAGCACGACGCTCACGTCGCCCGCGCCGGGCCGCGAGCGCCAGACGCCGCCGGCCCAGGAGAAGGGCTCGGTCCGGTCGACATCGGGATGCATTCGCACGAAGGATTCGGTGCGGCTGGAGATATAGCGGCCCTGATCGATGCTCGGGGTGCCCGGGAATCCGACCCAGAGTTCGGCGTCCGACTTCTCGATATAGACGGCGACCGTCGCGAAGAGGCCGACAGCGAGCGCCGCCTGGATCACCAGCAGGATGCCGGAGAAGGCGATCGCGAAGATCGCAGGCGCGAAGCGGCGCCATTCGTGCAGGATGGATTTGCGGGCCAGCGAGATCATGCCTGGCGCAATGACGGGTGAGCGTGGAGCTAGGCCCCGCGGAATGTGGAGGCGCTGTCGAGAGCGAGGCTCAACAGGGGAGGCGGACTTCGAACCGGGCGCCGCCGCCGTCGCGCCGCGCCGCACACGCGCTGCCGCCATGCGCTTCGGCGATCGCCTTCACCACCGCCAGTCCAAGGCCGGTCCCGCCCGAATCGCGCGATCTGGAATCGTCGGCACGCCAGAAGCGCTGGAACAGGCGTTCGGCATCCTCGGCGCTGATGCCGGGGCCGCGATCGAGTACGCGAAGAAAAGCGCCCCGGGCGTCGGAGCCCGTCTCGATCCTTACCGTCCCGCCCGATGCGGCGTAGCGGCGCGCATTGTCGAGCAGCGCGAGCAGGATCTGGCGCAATCGCGCGCCATCCGCCGCCAGGCGTACCGGCCCGAGATCGCGTTCGGCGGTCATGCCCGCTCGTGCCAACTCGGCGGAGAAGGCATCGATCGTCTGGCCGGCTTCCGTCGCTAGGTCGATCATCGTTGGCCGCATCACCAGCCGGCCCGACATGGCAAGGCTGAGGATCCGAAGGTCCTCGATGATCTGGGAAAGCGCATCGGTCTGCAGGATCAGGCCGTCCAGTCCGTTCCGGTCGGGCGGGAAGACGCCGTCGGCCATGCCTTGCAGGCGACCGCGCAGGACGGTCAGCGGGGTGCGCAGTTCGTGCGCGATGGCCGCGATGCTCTCGCGCATCTCGCGTTCCGATCGCTCCATTTCGCGCGCCATCATGTTGAAGTCCGCGATCAGCTGATGGATTTCACCCACACCGTGGCCGGGCACCGCGACCCGCACCGTGCGGTCCCCCGCTGCCACGCGCCGGGCGGCGGCGGCGACCCGGTGCACGGGGTCGCTGATCCGCGCCGCGAGCCATCGCCCGGCGATGATGCCGACCAGAAGCGCGACGATGCCGAGCCCGATCAGTGCGATCAGCTCCCGGAACTCGAAGCCGGATTCCCATGCCTGATAGGCGTTCAGCAGCGCTTCGAGCTCCGTCTGCGACGGGAGCTGGTTCAGCTCGACCAGATCGTAGGCACGCTGCGCGCTTGGAGAGAGCGTGCCGCGGAACAGATTGTAGGACCAGACATAGAAGGCGATCATCCCGCCGAGCATCACCACGACGCTCAGAAAGGTGATGATCGCCATGGCGGCGGTCAATTGGGTCGCCAGCCGCGCGCGGCGGCGATGCCGGGCGCGGCCGATCACCCCGCGCAATCCCGCAAGGCTGGTCGGACTTGGCCGGCTTGCCCGGCGGGGATAAGTGTCGGGGTCAGCTTTCATATGCGTCTGTCACAGGCCATGGGGTTGAAGTCCGGATGCGCCGACCGCTGCCCGATGCACGCATCAACTCTCGACCGTATCTCGACGCGCCGTCGTGATAGCGGATCCGCGCTGCACGGGGGCAAGCGCATTGCGAGGAATAGACCGTGCAGATGCAGCAACGATGGTGGCTCGGGTTTTTCGGTCTGATCGGTTTTTACAACGTTCCCGACATGCTCCTTGCCCTGCACGGGCGCGAAAGCGCGTGGCAATTTCTTTCGCTGGGCTGGTTTCTCTGGCTGCTGTGGTTCGTTCCCGTGCGCCGCAAGGGTTGATGCCCAGCACGGCATCGTGCCGTGCCATTGCGGACGAGCGACCCTGCGCCTCACAGCGGCAGCAGGCGATACCCGACGCCCCGTACACCCCCGAGCAGATCGGTGGCCCCCGCGACGTGCAGCTTGCGGCGCAGATTGCTGACATGGCTGTCGACCGTACGCTCGAGCGCATCGCTGTCGGGCATGCACGCATCGAGCAGCTCGCCGCGCGAAAAGGCCTTGGTCGGCGTCCGCATCATGTGCGCGAGCAGCTTGAACTCGGTTGTGGTGAGATTGAGCAGCTGCCGCCGGCCGCCAGCCTGTACATAGGCGGCATGCGCCGCGCTATCGAGCTCGAGCGGTCCGTGCCGCACGACGCCGTCGCTACGCATCCGGCCCCGGCGCAGAATCGCCTTCGCCCGTTCGACGACCTCGAGCGGGTTGAACGGTTTCACGACATAGTCGTCCGCGCCGAGGCGCAGCGCCGACAATTTGTCGAGATCCTCGGCAAGCGCGGTCGCCATGATCACCGGTGTTCCGCCGCGGTGGCGAATCTCCGCCAGCACCGCGAAGCCGTCCGCCTTGGGCAGCTTGACGTCGAGGACCATCAGGTCGGGCGAGAGCATCGCATGATGCTGCAACGCGATCTCGCCATTGGAGGCCAGCACCGTCCGAAAGCCGTCCCGGGTGAAATAGGCATCGAGGATCGAAGCGATTTCCGGCTCGTCCTCGACAATCAGGATCAGTGCGCTTTCCATGTACAACTCCCGGGAATCGCTCTGTCCCTACACGGTCGAGGCCAAGCGGACGAATTGTGGAGAGTTGATGGAGGGAAGCGCAGGCACAAAAAGAGGCGGCCCGCCGAAGCGAACCGCCTCAGTCCTGCAAGGAAGATCAGAAGCGGACCGCTGCGCCGACCAGGAGGCGGTCGCGCTTCAGTTCATCGCTGAACTTGACCCGGTCGAATTCGCCGCGGAGCGAGAAGGAGGGGCTCAGCGCGTATTCGATACCTGCGCCATACAGGAATCCGTTTTCCTTGATCTTGGTGTCGACGGCCTTCGCGCCCGCCGCGGTCGACTTGGCGTTGACGTCGAAGCGCTGCCAGGCCCAGCCGCCCTTGGCGAAGAAGAGGACCGAATTGCCCGCGGCGTAGCCGACCCTGCCGGTCGCATCGATCGTGCGGCGCGGATTGACCTTGACGTTGGTCGCGCCGACCTTCTGCTCGAGGGTCTTGCCGCCGCCGCCGATGCCGACTTCGGCGCCGATCACGATGTTGGTGTCGGTCTGGATATCGTAGCCGAGATAGCCGCGCCAATCGAACGACTTCTTGTCGATGTCGAGCCTGGCGGTCTCGCCGGTGATCTTGCGATCGACATCCTGGCTGGTCCGGCCGGCCGAGGCACCGACCTTGAACCCGTCGAACGACTTGTCTTCGCCGGATTGCGCATGCGCGGTTTGGGCGGCGACAAGCGCGAGCCCGCTAAGCAGGATAGTCTTCTTCATTGATCTAACTCCACAACAGCGGCCCGGATCGGATCGACGGAACGTCCTCTGGCGCCGATCCGTGGAGCTTCGGTGGAGGCTGTGCCGATGCCGGGTCGAGCCAAGCGCGTTGGAACCGATCCGGCGGGCGATCCATGGAGTCTCCATCCTCTGCCGACGCAGGCTGCATCGAACCGGCTCACCGCAATGCGATGAACAGCTTCGATGCACGCGAGTGATGGCGGCATATCCGATGAACGGCGCGCGCGCCTGGGAAGCGCCACGGACCGAGGGGCCGGGGCTGCGCATCGCCCTGTTCTCCGGCAATTACGATTGCGTGCGGGACGGTGCGAACCAGGCGCTCAACCGGCTGGTCGATCATCTGCTGACTGAGGAAGGTGCCGCCGTGCGCGTCTATTCGCCGGTGGCGGCGGTGCCGGCGTTCAAGTCGGCCGGCGACGTCGTTCCGGTGCCCTCCGTCGCAATTCCTGGTCGCAGCGAGTACCGGGTCGCGCTCGGACTCCCGGCGAAAGTGCGGGAGGATATCCGGCGTTTCGCCCCCAATATCGTGCATTTGTCGGCACCCGACTGGCTGGGCCGGAGCGCCCAGCGTTTCGCGCGCGAGATCGGGGTGCCTGTCGTGAGCAGCCTGCACACCCGCTTCGAGACCTATCTCGACTATTACGGCCTCCGGCTGCTCAGGGCGCCGGTCGAACACTATCTGAACCGCTTCTATCGCGGATGCGATCGCGTCCTTGCACCGACCGAGGCGATTGCCGGCGCATTCCGGAGCCAGGGGCTGGACGGGCGTGTCGCGGTCTGGGGGCGCGGTGTCGATCGCGGCCAGTTCAACCCGGGACGCCGGAGCCCGGAACTGCGCCGCGAACTGGGCTACGCACCGGACGAGATCGCGCCGCTCTTCTTCGGCCGGCTGGTGCACGAAAAGGGTCTTGCCGTCTTTGCCGGCGTCATCCGTGCCGCGCGCGAGCGGGGGTACCGGCTGCGGCCGATGATCGTCGGCGAGGGACCCGCGCGCCGGTGGTTCGCAGGGCAGCTGCCGGATGCGACCTTCCTCGGGCATCTTTCGGGCGAGCGGCTCGGCATGGCTGTCGCCAGCGCGGATGTCCTCATCAACCCGTCGGTGACCGAGGCGTTCGGCAATGTGAACCTAGAAGCCATGGCCTGTGGCGTTCCGGTGATCTCGGCACGGGTGGCCAGCGCCGAGTCGTTGATCGCACACGGATCTTCGGGGCTGCTGGTCGAGGCCGGGGCGATAGCGGCCTACACCGATGCGTTGGAGCGGCTCGTCATCTCCCGCCCGCTGCGCGCGGCGCTTGGCGCTGCGGCGGCGCGATCGGCCTTGTCCCACGATTGGTGCCAGCAGCTTTCGGGCGTGGCGTCGGTGTATCGCGAGTGCGTGCAATCGGGGAGGCGCTAGACCTCGCCCGCGTGCGTCCCGCTATGGACGAGCTGGTTCGGGAAGCCGATGGTGAACACCGCGCCGCCGTCCGGGCCGTTGCCCGCCCGCACGCCGATCGACATGGCATCTGCAAAGCCCTTGACGATCGCCAGGCCGAGACCGCTGCCGCCTTGACGATCGCTGCCGCGGCCCTGCGCGAACGTCTCGAAGATCCGTTCTTCCATCCCGGGCTCCAGACCTGGTCCTTGATCGCGGATCGCGAGCAGCACCGCATCGGGCGTGCGTGAACCCTCGATCGTGATCCGGCCCGCTTCTCCGCCATGCTGCGCAGCATTGGCGAGCAGGTTGATCAGGATGTGGTGGAGCAGCGTCGGATCGGCGGTGACGAAAGGCAGGTTTGCGGGAACCTTGAGGTCGATATGGCGGCCGCGGAACAGATCCTTGAGGTCATGGACGGCGCTGGCGACTGCATCGGTCAGGTCGATCGGCTCGGGCGCGAGCGTGAGCGCGCCGGAATCGATGCGGACCATGTCGAGCAGATTGTCGAGGAAGCGGCGCAGGCGCGCGACCTCCATCCGTGCGACAGGGAGGGCAGGGGAGCCGGGCTGCTCGACGCCCAGTCCCTCGATCGCGGTGGCGACCGAAGTGAGCGGCGTGCGCAGATCATGCCCGATCGAGGAGAGCAGAGCCGCGCGTAGCCGGTCGCGTTCCTTGAGCACCGAGACCTCGCGTACCTCGCTCTCGAGCTTCAGCCGCTCGTGTGCGAGCGCGGCCTGGCCCAGCAGGGTGGAAAGCAGCACCGCGCGATCGGCGGTTACCGGTTCGCGGCCGTCGTCGCGCGACAGGCCGACCACGGCGAGCACGCCGAGCGCGGTCTTGAGCGGATGGAACTGCCAGTCCGCGGCGTTGAGCGTGGCGGTGCCCGCACCGGCAGGCTCGCCCCGCTTCATCGCCCACTCCGCTGCGGCCTGGTTGACCGGATTGAGCGGGCCGGTTTCCGGCGAGGCACCGGCGCGGACGAGTTCGCCACCGCGTTCACGCAGCAGGATGATGTTGACCTCGAGCAGCCGGGCCATCTCCTCACAGACCAGCTGGCTGGTGGTCTGCCAGTCGGAGACGCGTGCGAGCGTCTGGCCGAAGGCAGCGACCGCGGCATTCTCCTGTGCGCTGCGGGCGCCGAGCGTGGCGCGCGTCTTGAGCCGTCCGGCAAGGTTGGCGGTGAAGGCCGCGATCCCGATCAGCACGAACATCGTCAGAAGGCTCTGCGGATCGGCGATGGTGAAAGTATGAACCGGCGGCAGGAAGAAGAAATTATACGCCATTGCCGAGGCGAACCCGGTGAGCAGGCCCGGGCGAAGCCCATAGCGGCCCGAGGCGAGGATCACCGGCGAGAGGTAGATCAGGTCGACCCCGCCGCGCCCGATCAGCGGCTCGACCAGCTTGCCGAGCAGCGTTGCCGCCGCAACCAGCGCAGCGACCACCGCATAGGTGGCGGGATTGCCCCAACGCCCAAGCGTGCGTGGCGCGCGAGACGAACTCTCGCCCGATACCACCGCGGGGATCACATGCACCGCCACGCCGTCGCCAGTGCGCAGCATCGTGTTGACCACCGATCCGTGACGCAGCTCGAACCACCAGCTGCGCACCGACTTGCCGATGACGAGCTGAGTCGTGCGGGTCATCCGGATATGCTCGGCCAGCCCGTCGATCACCTTTTCGGCAGGCACCGTCGCGATCGTAGCGCCCAGGCTGGCGGCGAGCCGCAGCGTATCGGCGATGCGGCGCTTCTGCGCCTCGTCGAACCCCTCGGCGCGGGGCGTGCGGATATAGACGGCCTGCCACGGCGCGCGCAGCGCATCGGCAAGCCGCTTGGCGGCGCGCACCAGCGTGTCGGACCCGGCCAGCTCGCTCACCGCGACCAGCACCCGCTCGCCGCCGGCGAAGGTGCCCTGCACCGCGCTTGCATCCAGTTCGTCGAGCAAGGCGCGATCGACGCTCAGCGCGGCGCGGCGCAGCGCCATTTCCCGCAACGCTGAGAGGTTGGGCTTGGAGAAGAAGTGGCCGAGCGCACGCGACGCCTCGTCCGGGATATAGACCTTGCCCTGTTTCAGGCGCTCGATCAGCTCGTCGGGGGGAAGGTCGACCACCTCGATCTCGGCCCCTTCGAACACGCTGTCGGGCACGGTCTCGCGCACGCGGACGCGGGTGAAGCTGGCGACGACGTCGTTGAGGCTCTCGACATGCTGGATATTGAGCGTGGTGTAGACGTCGATCCCGGCGTCGAGCAGTTCCTGCACGTCCTGCCAGCGCTTGGGATGGCGGCTGCCCTCGACATTGGTGTGCGCGAACTCGTCGACCAGCGCGAGCGACGGGCGCCGCGCGAGGATCGCGTCGAGATCCATCTCGGGCAGCGCGTGGCCCTGATAGTCGATGGTCCGGCGCGCGATCACCTCGAACGGTTCGAGCAGCGCCGCGGTCTCGGCGCGGCCATGCGTCTCGACCACTGCGACGACGACATCGGTGCCGGCCTTGAGCCGTTCCGCCCCCTCCCGCAGCATCTCGAACGTCTTGCCGACACCGGGCGCGGCGCCGAGGAAGATCTTGAGCTTGCCGCGCGCCTCGCGCTTGGCGGCGCGGAGCAGGGCTTCGGGCGAGGGACGCGATTCCATCGCGCGACAATTACGCGCGCGCAGCGGCGAACGCCACCGGCGGGGTTTCATCCTTATGCTTTCTTAATGCCCGCCCGCGGCTTTCACCGGCGAACCTTAACGGCATGCACGCCTAATTGAGCGTCCGAAACCATTCGGAGTCTGCCCCATGCAGGACGTGATCTGGCTCGCCGCGCTCGGCGGGCTTTTCCTCGTGACGCTCGCCTATCTTCGCCTCTGCGACGAGGCCTGAGATGAGCATCCATCTGACGCTCGCCGGGCTGACCGCGCTCGGCCTCCTCCTTTACCTCGTCGCCGTCCTCGTGCGGCCCGAGAAGTTCTGAAAGAACCGACATGACCATCCAGGGCTGGGGGCTGATCCTCGTCTTTGTCGCCATTCTCGTCGCGCTCGCGAAGCCGGTGGGGATGTGGCTGTTCGCGCTCTATGAAGGCCGCCGCACGCCGCTCCACGTCGTGCTGGGGCCGGTCGAGCGGGGTTTCTACAAGCTTGCCGGGGTCGATCCCGCGGCGGAGCAGGGCTGGCGCCGCTATGCCGTCCATATGCTGCTGTTCCAGCTGGCGACCTTCCTGTTCACTTATGCCGTGCTGCGCCTGCAGGGCGTGCTGCCGATGAACCCGCGCGAGCTGGCGCCGGTCGGCGCGGACGGCGCGTTCAACACAGCGATCAGCTTTACCACCAACACCAACTGGCAATGGTATGCGGGCGAAGTCGCACTGAGCAATCTCAGCCAGATGCTCGGCCTGGTCATCCACAACTTCCTCTCCGCCGCGACCGGCATCGCCATCGCTTTCGCGATCTTCCGCGGCTTTGCGCGCCGGGAAAGCGGCACGGTCGGCAATTTCTGGGCCGATCTCACGCGCGTGACGCTCTATCTGCTGCTCCCGGTCTGCATCGTCTATGCGACCTTCCTGATCGCCAGCGGCGTGCCGCAGACCTTCGCCGCGATGATCGACGCCACCACGCTCGAAGGCGCGAAACAGTCGATCGCGCTCGGCCCGGTCGCCTCGCAGGAGGCGATCAAGATGCTCGGCACCAATGGCGGCGGCTTCTTCAACGCCAACTCGGCGCATCCGTTCGAGAACCCGACCGCGCTCACCAACCTCGTCCAGATGCTGTCGATCTTCGTGATCGGCGCAGGCCTCACATGGACCTTCGGCAAGGCCGTGGGCAACCCCCGTCAGGGCTGGGCGATCCTGTCGGCGATGCTGGTGCTGTTCCTCGCCGGCGTCAGCGTCACCTACTGGGCCGAGGCCGCGGGCAACCCGAACCTGCATGCGCTGGGTGCGATGGGCGGCAATATGGAGGGCAAGGAAGTTCGCTTCGGCATTGCCGCCAGTGCGCTCTTCTCGGTCATCACCACCGCGGCATCGTGCGGCGCGGTCAATGCGATGCACGACAGCTTCACCGCGCTGGGCGGCATGATCCCGCTGTTCAACATGCAGCTGGGCGAGATCGTGATCGGCGGCGTCGGCGCGGGCATCTACGGCTTCCTGCTGTTCTCCATCCTCGCGGTGTTCGTCGCGGGCCTGATGGTCGGCCGCACACCCGAATATGTCGGCAAGAAGATCGAAAGCCGTGAGGTCAAGCTGGCGGTGCTCGCCATCGCGATCGTGCCGCTCTGCGTGCTCGGCTTCACCGCCCTGTCCGCCGTCCTTCCGGCGGGCCTGGCCGGGCCGCTCAACAAGGGCCCGCACGGCTTCAGCGAGATCCTCTACGCCTATAGCTCGGCAACCGGGAACAACGGTTCGGCCTTTGCCGGCCTCACCGCGGGCACGCCCTTCTACAACGGCTTGCTCGGCGTCGCGATGTGGCTCGGCCGGTTCTTCATGATCGTGCCGGTGCTCGCCATCGCGGGCAGCCTTGCCGCCAAGAAGTACACCCCGGCCACCGCGGGCTCGTTCCCGACCACCGGACCGCTGTGGGTGGGGCTGCTCGTCGGGATCATCCTGATCGTCGGCGGCCTGACCTTCCTTCCCAGCCTCGCGCTCGGCCCGATCGCGGATCATCTCGCGATGATCAACGGCCAGCTCTTCTGAGGACGCATTCCATGACGACCAAGACGATGTTCTCGGGCGAGCTGATCCTTCCGGCGATCGGCGACGCCTTCAAGAAACTGAACCCGCGGGATCTGATCAAGAACCCGGTACTGTTCACCACCGCGGTGGTGGCGCTGCTGCTCACCGTGCTGCTTGCGCTGGGCGGGGAGAGGCTCTCGATCCCCTTCCAGGCGCAGCTGATCGTGTGGCTGTGGCTGACCGTGCTGTTCGGCACCTTTGCCGAGGCGCTGGCCGAGGGCCGGGGCCGGGCGCAGGCCGCGTCGCTGCGCGCCACCAAGTCCGAGCTTCAGGCCAAGCGCCTGATCGGCACGGGTGAGGCGTGGGAGCTGGTCGGCGCCGCCCGGCTCGAGCGGGGCGAGGTGGTGCTGGTCGAGACCGGCGACCTGATCCCCGCCGATGGCGAGGTGATCGAGGGTGTGGCCTCGGTCAACGAGGCGGCGATCACCGGCGAAAGCGCGCCGGTGATCCGCGAGGCGGGCGGCGATCGCTCTGCCGTCACCGCGGGCACGCGCGTCATCTCCGACCGGATCAAGGTGCGCGTGACGCAGGAACCCGGTCAGGGCTTCCTCGATCGCATGATCGCGCTGGTCGAGGGTGCCGAGCGCCAGAAGACCCCGAACGAGATTGCCCTCACGATCCTGCTCGTCGGCCTGACGATCATCTTCCTGATCGCGGTCGCGACCATCCCCGGTTTCGCCAGCTATGCCGGCGGCAGCATCCCGGTCGCGATCCTCGCCGCGCTGCTGATCACCCTCATCCCCACCACCATCGCCGCGCTGCTGTCGGCGATCGGCATTGCGGGCATGGACCGGCTGGTGCGCTTCAACGTGCTCGCCAAATCGGGCCGCGCGGTCGAGGCGGCGGGCGATGTCGACGTGCTGCTGCTCGACAAGACGGGCACGATTACCATCGGCGATCGCCAGGCGAGCGAGTTCCGCCATCTCGCGGCGGTACAGGTCGACGACCTTGCCCGTGCCGCGCTGCTCGCAAGCCTTGCCGACGAGACGCCCGAGGGCCGTTCGATCGTGACGCTGGCGCGCGAGAAGTTCGGCATCTCGGTGCCGAACCTGCCCGCTGGCGCCGAAGTGATCCCCTTCACCGCGCAGACCCGCATCTCGGGCGTGAAGGTCGAGGGGACGCTGATCCAGAAGGGGGCAGTGGATTCGGTGCTTCGCGCCAATCCCGGCCTGGGCGACACGCCTGCCGCCGCGGAACTGCGCAAGCTGACCGACGAGATCGCCCGCGCCGGCATGACGCCGCTCGCGGTGGCCAAGGACGGGCGACTGCTCGGCGCGGTCGCGCTCAAGGACGTGGTCAAGGCCGGGGTACGCGAACGCTTCGCCGAGCTGCGCCGCATGGGCATCCGCACCGTGATGATCACCGGCGACAACCCGCTCACCGCCGCGGCGATCGCGGCCGAAGCGGGGGTCGATGACTTCCTCGCCGAGGCGACGCCCGAGGACAAGCTGGCGCTGATCCGCAAGGAACAGGCGGGCGGCAAGCTCGTCGCGATGTGCGGCGACGGTACCAACGACGCGCCCGCGCTCGCCCAGAGCGACGTCGGCGTGGCGATGAACACCGGCACCCAGGCGGCGCGCGAAGCGGGCAACATGGTCGATCTCGACAGCGATCCGACCAAGCTCATCGAGATCGTCGGCCTCGGCAAACAGTTGCTGATGACGCGCGGGGCGCTGACGACCTTCTCGGTCGCCAACGATGTGGCGAAGTATTTCGCGATCATCCCGGCGATGTTCGTCACCCTTTATCCGGGGCTGGGCGTGCTCAACGTGATGGGCCTCGGCTCGCCCGAGAGCGCGATCCTCAGCGCGATCATCTTCAACGCGCTGATCATCCCGTGCCTCGTGCCGCTGGCGCTACGGGGCGTGACCTACAAGCCGATGGGGGCGGGGCCGCTGCTCGCGCGCAACCTCTCGATCTACGGCCTTGGCGGCCTGGTCGCACCGTTCATCGGCATCAAGCTGATCGACCTCGCCGTCACCGGCCTCAACCTCGCCTGAGGACAATAGACATGCTTACCGACCTCAAATCCGCTCTGCGCCCGGCGATCGTGCTGACATTGCTATTCGCTGCGCTGCTGGGTCTCGCCTATCCCGCCCTGCTCACCGGCATTGGTCAGGCGGTCTTCCCGCATCAGGCCAATGGCAGCCTGATCCGAGAGGGAGACCGCGTGATCGGCTCCGAACTGATCGGCCAGAAGTTCGCGGGCGCGGGCTATTTCCACGGCCGTCCCTCCGCGGCGGGCAGCGACGGCTATGATGCCGCCGCCTCCGCCGGCTCCAACCTCGGCCCGACATCGCAAGCGCTGATCGATCGCGTGAAGACCGATGCCGATGCCATCCGCAACGCACCAGCCAATTCGGTCCCAACCGACCTGGTGACGACCTCCGCCTCGGGGCTTGACCCCCATGTGAGCCCCGAGGCGGCTCTTTTTCAGGTCGATCGCGTCGCCAGAGCGCGCGGGATCGCACCGGAAAAGCTGCGGGCGCTGGTGGAGCAGCATCGCGAAGGCGCGTTGCTTGGCTTCCTTGGCGAGCCGCGGGTGAATGTCCTCGCGCTCAACCGCGCGCTCGACCAGATGACGGCCGGGCGCTAAGCCCCGGGGATGGCATTGCCGACCAAGGTTCTGATCGTCGAGGATGATGTCCACATCCGCCGCCTGCTCCGCGCCGCCCTCCAGCGCGCGGGGCACGCGGTGGTCGAGGCCGCGACGGCGCGCGAAGGGCTGTCGCTGCTCGATATCGACAAGCCTGATGCGGTGCTGCTCGACCTCGGCCTGCCCGACCGCGACGGGCTGGAGCTGATCCAGCCGATCAAGGCGCGCTCCACCGCAACCCTGCTGGTGGTGTCGGCACGCGAGGAGGTGGCGGAGAAGGTCGCTGCGCTCGACCTCGGAGCCGACGATTATCTGACCAAGCCCTTCGACACCGACGAGCTGCTCGCGCGCATCCGCACCGCGCTGCGTCACCGGCTGGCGAGCGACGCCGAGCAGGCGAGGGTGTCGCTGGGCGAGGTCGAGATCGATCTCACTCATCGCCGCGTGAAGCGGGCAGGGGAGGAAGTCCATCTTTCGCCCAAGGAATACGACGTCCTTGCCGAGCTGGCGAAACGTCCCGACCGGGTGATCAGCCACGCCCAGCTGCTCCGCACCGTCTGGGGGCCGGCGCACGAGGGCCGAGTCGATTATCTGCGCATCGTCGTCCGCAACCTCCGCCAGAAGCTCGAGGCCGACGCCAGCCGCCCTGCGCTGATCCGCAACGAACCTGGCGTCGGCTATCGCCTGGTCGCCGCACCGGGCTGATCCTTACCTCGAAGACTTGCAAAGCGCCTTCGATCTGGCATCCTGTGAACGTTCACATTTCCCCGCAGGGAGAATAGGCCGTGGCTGTGACGTTTGTGACCTTTGCGCTGGTGCTGCAATCGAGCTTGAGCGCGACCAACGTCTCCGCCGACGTGCCGATGGCCGCGCCGGCGACGGCGCCAAGCTTCGCCGACGAGTTCGACGGCCCCCGCATCGACACCGCCAAATGGCTGTTCGATACGCATCGCAACAAGATCGGCTGGCACAATAACGAGCTTCAATATTACGCGGACGGACGGTTCGAGAATGCCCGGATCGAGAAGGGCGCACTGGTGATCGAGGCGCGGCGGGAAGCGCTCGAGAGGGCGAAGGACTGGGGCGGGCAGGCCTACACTTCGGCCAAACTCGTGACGCGCCAGCGCTACGGCTACGGCTTCTACGAGATCCGCGCCAAGCTGCCGTGCGGGCGCGGCATGTGGCCGGCGATCTGGATGCTGCCGACCGACGGCAAATGGCCCGAAGGCGGCGAGATCGACATCATGGAGATGGTCGGCTGGGACGCGAACGTGATCCACGCGACCGTCCACAGCTCCGCATTCTACCACGTCAAGGGAACGCAGCGCGGGGCGCAGGTGAGGCTGCCCACGGCTTGTACGCAATATCACACCTACCAACTCGACTGGCGGCCGGATTCGATCACGATCGGCATCGACGGGCGCGGACATATGCGGGTGAAGGACGATCAGCCCGGTGGTGCGGCGGCATGGCCGTTCACCAAGCCGTACGAGCTGATCCTCAACCTGGCGGTCGGCGGCGACTGGGGCGGGCAGAAGGGCGTGGACGATACCGCGCTGCCGCAGCGCATGCAGGTCGATTACGTGCGCTATTGGGCTAGCGCCGATGCCGGATCGCCGGGACCAGCAGCCCGCCCAGCAGAGTAAGGCCGGCCAGCACCAGCATCACCGCGCGGAAATCGTGCGGCTTGGCGAGCGCCCAGGTGAGCAGGGGCCCGATCAGCGCGGGCAGCGTGTTGGTCAGGTTGATGATCCCCAGATCGCGGCCGCGGTGGCGCGGATCGGGCAGCAACTGCATGGCGAAGCCCGAATGGAGTGAGAGGAAGGCCGCAGAGCCAAGCGCGTAGAGCGTGAACGCCGAAGCCGCCATAGTCCAGTCGCGCGCGAAGGCGAGGCCGACCAGGCCCAGCGCAGCCAACAGCGCGAAGGCGATCAGGAACGGCTTCCGCTGCCCGATCCGGTCCGACCAGCGCCCCGCCAGCACCGCGACGGGTACGGAGGCAAGATAGGCGATGGTCATCAGCTGACCGAGCGGTCCCACGCTTTTCGATGCGGGGGTGTGGGGGTCGATGCTGGCGAAGTAATAGACGAGGTAGAGCCACAGCACATTGCCGGCGACCTGCACCAGCAGCCGCGATGTCCAGGCGATCGCGAGGTCGCGACCCAGCAGCGGGTCTTCCTCCGCGGCCATGGCCGCGGGCGCGGTCCGTGCGGGCGTGACGATCAGCGGCAGGATGCAGAGCAGCGCTGCGGCGAAGACGAAGGCAAGCCGTGTCGGTTCGTCGCTGAACCCGATCGCAAGCATCAGCGCGGCGACTGCGGAGGCAAGCGGCGCGCCCAAGGCGATCAGGCCGCCGGACAGGCCCTTCTGCGAGTCGGGGACTTCGTCGGCCATGACTGCGAACATCGGGGCAAGGACGGCGTTCAGCGCGATCTGGAACAGCACCACCGCCAGAATGATCTGCAATGGCGCGGCGGCGGCGGCAACCGCTGCAAAGGACGCGGCGAGACCGGCCAAGCCCAGGACGATCCACTTGCGCCGTCCGTTGCCGCGGGCGACCGAGCGGTCGCTGAGCCAGCCGAACAGGATGTTCGATGCGCTTGCCGCGATCGCTCCGGCGATGACGGTGGCGGTGAAGACGGCGATGCGATCGTCGCCCGCCACCTCGGCGATCTTGACCGGAAGCAGCAGCGTGAGCAGCGGCAGAAAGCCGATGACACCGCCGGCATTGGCGAGCGCGACGAGCAGGATGAAGCGAAGCGACCGTCGCCCGGACTGAAACTCGCTCGCCAACCTGCACCCCCGCGCACCGGTCGTCGCGCCCGCATGGGTCGCAGGCACCGCCGGAGCGATCGTGAAGCTAGGGCTTCATCGTCGCAGGGTCGAGGCTCGTCGTGAGCAGCATCGAACGATCGGTCGCATCCCGCGCGATGGCGATGCGATAGGTGCCGCCGCGGATGCGCCAGCCGGGCAGGCTGGTGTCGTAGTCGGCAAGGATGCGCGGTTCCGCGGTGAGCGTGACGCGACGCGTCTCGCCCGGCTGCAATTCGATGCGCTTGAAGGCGGCGAGGCGCATCGGGATGTTCGATCCTTCGCGGGTCACATAGATTTGCGGCACGTCGGCGCCCGCGCGCTTGCCGGTATTGGTGACATCGAACGCGACGGTGAGGCGTTTGCCGCCGGTGACGGCCGCCTTGCCATAGGCGAAGCTGGTGTAGCTGAGGCCATGGCCGAAGGCGAAGAGCGGCTTGTGACCCTGCTTCTCGTACCAGCGATAGCCGACATCGCTGCCCTCGACATAGTCGACCGGGAAGCTTTTGAGTTCGTAGCCGCCGGGATTGGCAGGGTTCGCCGCCGCGGCCGCCTGAAGCGCGGTGAAGGTATCGAGCCCCACCGGCTGCGGGCGCGGCGCCTGCCCCTCATGCGCGGGGAAGGTGATCGGCAGCCGGCCCGACGGATTGACCTTGCCGGCCAGGATATTGGCGATCGCCTCGCCCCCGCGCTGGCCCGGATACCAGGCCTGGACCACCGCGGGCACCCGATCGAGCCAGGGCATCGTCACCGGCCCGCCGGTGGTGAGCACGGCGACCGTCTTCGGCTGCGCGGCGGCGACCGCCGCGATCAGCGCGTCCTGATGGTTCTGGAGCCTGAGGTCGGGCACGTCCTCCGCCTCCGTCGTCCATTGGGTCGCGAAGACGATGGCGAGATCGGCTGCCTTCGCCGCATCGACCGTGGCGTTGAGGTTGCGGCCGTCGACGAACCTCACCTGCGCCCCCGGCAACGCCTTGCGCAGCGCATCGAGCGGGGAGGAGGCGTGATAGGTCACCCGCACGAACGATGCGGCGGGACCGTGCGCCAGCGGGATCTCGATCGGCGCGCCGCCGACCGACCGCACCTGGCTCGATCCGCCGCCGGAGAGCACACCGACATCCGCGCCGCCGCCGATCACGACGATCTTCTTCGCGGTGGCGGCAAGGGGCAGGATCCCGCCCTGGTTCTTGAGCAGCACGATCCCCGCCTCGGCCGCGCGCTGTGCGACAAGCGCGTTGCGGGCATAATCGGGAGTCTGAGCCGTGGCCGGCATCGGCGTGTCATACGCACCCGTCTCGATCAGGCCGGTCAGATAGCGCACGACCATGTCGTCGAGCCGCGCCATCGGCACGCGGCCGTTCTCGACGGCCTCCTTGAGCGGCGTATCGAAATACATCGCCCGATCGAGTTCCTGGCCGGATTGCTGGTCGAGCCCGGCCTTCGCCGCCTTTTCGGTCGAATGGACGCCGCCCCAGTCGCTCATCACCCAGCCGGAAAAGCCCCAGTCGCGCTTGAGCACCTGGTTGAGCAGGAAGTCGTTCTCGCACGCCCAGTCGCCATTGACCTTGTTGTAGGCGCACATGACCGACGCCGGCTTGCCCTTCTCGATCGCGATCTGGAAGGCGAGCAGGTCGCTCTCGCGCAGCGCCGCCTCGCCGATGCGCGCGTCGAGCACCATGCGGCCGGTTTCCTGTGAATTGAGCGCGAAATGCTTGATCGTCGAGACGATCCGGTTCGACTGGACGCCAGCGATATGCGCGCCGGCCAGCTCGCCGGCGAGCAGCGGATCCTCGCCGAGATATTCGAAGTTGCGCCCGCCCCATGGATCGCGGTTGAGGTTGACCCCGCCCGCGAGCAGTACGTTGAAGCGCTTGGCGCGCGCCTCTGCGCCGATCATCGCGCCGCCTGCACGCGCGATCTCCGGATCGAAGGTCGCGGCGGTGGCGAGGCTGGAGGGGAGGGCAGTGGCGACGTCGCCCTTGCGCTGCTCGACCTGGTTGGCCACGCCGAGCGACGCATCGCTCTCCCGTACAAGCGGCACGCCAAGGCGCGGATTGCCTTCGATATGTCCTGCCGACGGCACCAGTTCGTTGACCGGCTTTACCTTGGTCAGGGGCGGGAACAGGCCGTGGACCAGCGCGATCTTCTCATCGAGCGTCATCCGCGCGACGATCGATTCGGCACGGACTCGGGCGTCGGTCGCGGCGGGGACAGGCGCCTGTTGCGCAACACCCTGCGTCGCCGTGAAGGCAGCGAGCGCGCTGGCCGTAAGCAATGCGGCGATGGTCCTGCTCATGCGTTTTCCTCTCCTGATTTTCGGTGCGCCCGGTCTGGCTGCGTGCAGGCAAAACAGCATAATTTGGGAACGTTCACAACATCGGTTTTCCGCCATTTCTGTGGTTTGTGCACCGGGTTCGTGGCACTTGACAACGTTGTACAACGGGTTCAAGTGAACGTTCTCAACGAGTGCGGATTCACCGTGCCGCTGAAGGGGAGGATGAGGATGCGGGGCACGACTCGCTCAAATGCGCGCCTGAACAATGCGCGCCTTTCGATTCGACTGGCGATCGGGGCTTCGAGCCTCGCGATCGCCGCGACTCCGGCACTGGCTCAGGACACGCAGGACGCGCCGCCTCCGACCGAGGAAGCGGAAGAGGTTCTCGTCACCGGCATCCGTGCCAGCCTCGCGCAGGCGATGACGATCAAGCGCGACGCGCAGGGCGTGGTCGATGCGATCTCCGCCGAGGATATCGGCAAATTCCCCGACACCAACCTGGCGGAATCGCTCCAGCGCATCACCGGCGTTTCGATCGATCGTTCGAACGGCGAGGGTTCGTTCGTCACGGTCCGCGGCTTCGGCCCGGAATTCAACCTGGTGACGCTGAATGGCCGGCAGATGCCGACATCGGGTCTTGGCGACGGTGCCAGCGCGCCGGCCACGCGTTCCTTCGATTTCGCCAATCTCGCGTCCGAAGGGATTGCCGGGGTCGAGGTCTACAAGACCGGCCGTGCGGCGATCCCTTCGGGCGGCATCGGTTCGTCGATCAACATCAAGACGCCGCGCCCGCTCGACCGGCCCGGTCTGCGCGGGAGCATCGCGGTCAAGGGCGTGCTCGACAGTTCTTACAATCAGGGCGACGAGATCACGCCCGAAGTGTCGGGCATCTTCAGCACGACCCTTGCCGACGACAAGGTGGGGATCCTGATCGCGGGCTCGTACCAGAAGCGCAAGGCGAGCAACAACGACTACAAGACCGACTGGCGCGACGGCTATCTGGGCAGCGAGAACAACTGGGGCTCGCTCGCGCAGCCGGGCGACCCGCGCTACGCCAACATCACCAACCGGCCCGATGCGAATGACGTGTACGAGGTCGCGCAGAACGGATCGTACAACCTCAACGATATCGAGCGCGAGCGGATCAACGGCCAGCTGGTGCTGCAATTTCGCCCGATCGAATCGCTGACCGCGACGTTCGACTACACCTATTCCCGCAATACGGTGGAGGTGCGGACGAGCAGCGTCGGCATCTGGTTCAACCACAACGACACATCGAGCGCTTGGACCGACGGGCCGGTCGCCGGACCGGTCTTCTATTCGGAAGCGTTCGGCGCGAACGAGCGCAAGGACCTGTCGTATAGCGGCGCGCTGACCGCGAACCGCAGCGAGAATCACTCGTTCGGCGGCAACCTGACCTGGGAGGCGCCTGGCGGCGTTACCGCGCAGCTCGATTTCCATCATTCGACCGCGACATCGAAGCCGACCAACAAGTACGGCACCAGCGTATCGGTAGGGAACGCGGTATTCGGCCTGGCGAACCAGCGGATCAACTTCGACACCTATCTGCCGGTCATCACCACCAGCTTCCACCCTGGCTTCAATCCACTCGACACGTCACAGATCACCCCGACCGGCAACGCGTTCCGCAACGCCTATTTCCGGGACGAGATCAATCAGGCGCAGCTGAAGGCGCGCTACGATCACGAAGGCGGGCTGCTCGACAGCATCGATTTCGGCGTCTCGTACGTCGAGAACAAGGTCCGTTCGGCCTATGGCTTCCTTCAGAACGAAACCTGGAGCGGGGCAGGGCCGGCTTCGGACATTCCCGACGATATCTTCAAGTTGGTGAGCCTGCCCGACAAGTTCCGCGGGCTGGACGGCGCAGGCAATATCATCCCCAGCCTCTACAGCTTCGATTTCGAGCGGATGGTCGATATCATCGAGCAGCGCTACGGCACCTGCAGCCGTCCGCAGACGGGCAACGCGCCGGCGGGAAGCTGCCTGGCCGATTTCACGATCGACCGGCGCATCACCGAGAAGACGCTGTCGCCCTATGTACAGGTCGCGGGCAAGTTCAGTGCCTTCGGAAACGACGCGCATGTCGTTGCCGGTCTTCGATACGAGCATACCAGCATCGATTCGATGGCGCTGGTGCCGATCCCCAACGGCACGTCGTGGGACGCGGCCAACGAATTCTACATCTCCTATTCGGGCCAGTCGGATTTCTCGCGCTTCAAGGGCGATTACGAGCTCTGGTTGCCCGCCATCGACTTCGACATCTCGCCGTTCGAGAATGTGAAGCTGCGCGCTTCGTACAGCCACACCATCACCCGTGCGGACTATGCGAGCCTCCAGGGCGGTCTGACGCTCGACACCCAGTTCCGTATCGCGTTCGGCGGCGGCAGCCGCGGCAACCCAGGTCTGCTTCCGTACAAGTCGAAGAATATCGATCTGTCGGCGGAATGGTATTACGGGCCGAGCAGCTACATCTCGGTCGGCTTCTTCAACAAGGATGTCGAGAACTTCATCGCGCAAGACCGCGTGACCCAAACTGCGTTCGGTCTGCGCACCGTGGCGGGCGGGCCGCGCTACCAGGCGGCGCTCGCGGCACTCGGCTCCAACGCCAGTGCGCAGGATATCCGCCAGTATATCTTCGTGAACTTCCCGGGTTCGACCCAGCGGACCGGCGTCGATCCGTCGGGCTACATCACCGGCAAGATCTTTGCGTTGCCCGAAGATCCGCTGGTGCCGTTCCAGGTCAACACGCCGGTCAACAACGACCGGACGGCGAACCTCTACGGCTTCGAATTCGCGGTCCAGCACAGCTTCTGGGATACCGGCTTCGGGGCCATCCTCAACTATACGATCGTCCGGGGCGATGCGACCTACGACAACAGCAAGCCGTCCTCGGTGACGCCGCCTCAGTTCGCGCTGACCGGCCTCAGCGACAGCGCGAACGCGGTGCTGTTCTACGACAAGAACGGTATCCAGGCCCGCGTCGCGTACAACTGGCGCCAGAAATTCCTGTCCGGGACGGGGGCCAACCCGACCTATGTCGAGGATTATGGCCAGATCGACGCCAGTGCGAGCTACGAGTTCATGCCCGGGCTGACCGTATTCGGCGAGGTGATCAACCTGACGGGCGAAAGCCGGCGCGGACATCGCCGGTCGGATCGCAACGTCTATTTCGCCTCGCCGGGCTATGCCCGCTACGCGGCCGGTGTCCGCTTCAATTTCTGAGCCTCCTCCCCAGCCACCCTCTTCGGAGGGTGGCCTTTTTTTGTTACGGGTGGGGAAACTGGAGAGGCAATGGGCGAAACGGTGACGACGACGGGTCACGCACTGCTGACGGCGGAGGCGCATCGCGAGCTGAGCGTCCGCCGCGACCGCGGGCCGGCGCTGGGCGATGCGGTGATGAGCTGCGTGACCATGCCCGCCGAATTCCGGCGGGTGCAGGTGCATTATCCGATCCTGTTCCGGCGCAATGCCGAGCGCGACGCGTTCACCGCGATCGCGCTGTTCGGCTTTCAGGAGGGCGAGAACCTGTTCCTGGAAGGCGGGATGTGGGGTGCGGACTATGTGCCGCTCGCGATCGATATCCAGCCCTTCCTGATCGGCGGGACGGCCGATGCGCGACAGGTGCATGTCGATCTGGCCAGCCCGCGGATCGGCGCGGGCGAGCGCGTGTTCGACGATGCGGGACGGCCGACCCCCTATCTCGAGGCGGTCGCCGGGCAATTGGGCGAGCTCGACGAAGGCTATCGCGCGTCGGGCGATTTCTTCGCGGCGCTGCGGCGATACGAGCTGCTCGAGCCGCTGACGCTGGAGATCACGCTGGACGACGGATCGGTCAACCGGCTGGTCGGGTTTCATGTGATCGACGAGGGACGGCTGGCGGCGCTGGATGCCTCAGCGCTCGGCGCGCTGCATGCGGAGGGGCATTTGATGCCCATCTTCATGGCGGTCGCGTCGATCGGCAATTTCAACGCGCTGGTCGCGCGCAAGAACCTGCGGCTGACCAATGGCTGAAGCCGATCCCGGCGCCCTGAGCGGACTGGCCACGGTGCCGGAGATCGCGGCGGCGAGCGCGGCCGAACTCGATGCGCGCGTGCGTACCGCCGGGGCGCCGTTCGTGGTGCGCGGGCTGGTTGCGGACTGGCCGCTGGTCGCTGCGGGCAAGCGGTCGGGCCAGGCTGCGCGCGACTATCTGCTGGGCAAACATCGCGACGTGCCCTTCACCGTCGCGGTCGGCAATGCGGCCGGGGATGCGCGGATCTTCTACGATCCTGCAATGGCGGTGAACTTCCGGACCCTGCGCGGGCGGCTGAGCGACATTTTCGCGGACATCGATGCGGCGGAGAACGATCCTGCCGCGCCGCCCATCTATGTCGCATCGACCGATGTGCACGACTATTTCGACGGGCTGCACGCCGAGAATCATGTCGCGCTGGGCGACCGCCGCTGCCGGGCGGGTATCTGGATCGGCACGCGCACGCGGATCGCGGCGCATAACGATTTCCCGGACAATCTCGCCTGCGTCGCGGTGGGGCGGCGGCGGTTCACGCTGTTTCCGCCGGATCAGTTCGGCAACCTCTATCTGGGGCCGCTCGACAACACACCTGCGGGCCGCGCAGTGAGCATGGTCGATTTCGCGGAGCCCGACTTCGCTGCGCACCCCAGGTTCCGCGAGGCGCTGGCGCACGCCCAGGTCGCCGAACTGGAGCCCGGTGACGCGATCTTCATCCCTTCGATGTGGTACCACCATGTCGAGGGGCGCTCGGCGTTCAATGTGCTGATCAACTATTGGTGGCGCGAGACGCCCGGCTGGCTTGGCCAGCCCGAGGATGCGCTGCACCACGCGCTGCTCGCGATCCGCGATCTGCCGCTGGAGGAGAAGGCGCGGTGGCGCGCACTGTTCGATCATTATGTCTTTGCCAATGGGGATGACGTGACGGAACATCTGCCCGAAGGAGCGCGCGGCATTCTCGATCCGCTGACACCCGAAACCGCTTCGCGCATCCGCGCCTATCTGCTGCGGCAGCTCAGCCAATGACGGAGAAACGCCCCACGCGCGTCGTCATTGCCGGTGGCGGCACCTCGGGCTGGATGGCCGCCGCCGCGATCAGCCGGACGATGGGCCGCACGGTCGACCTGACCTTGGTCGAATCCGAGCAGATCGGTACGATCGGGGTGGGGGAGTCGACCATCCCGCCGCTGGTCAACTTCAACCGCATCCTCGGGATCGGCGAGGCCGAGTTCATGGCCGCGGCGCAGGCGACGTTCAAGCTCGGCATCCTGTTCGACAACTGGAAGCATGACGGGCACAGCTATTTCCACAGCTTCGGCCTGTCGGGGAAGGATCACTGGTCGGCGGGGTTTCAGCATTTCTGGCTGTACGCGCGCTCGCGAGGCTTTCCCGAGCCCTATGACGACTATTGCCTTGAGCTTGCTGCGGCGATGCAGGGCAAGTTCGCGCACCTGCCGCAGGACCGGATGAACTATGCCTATCACGTCGATGCGACGCTATACGGCCGTTATCTGCGCAAACTCGCGGAGGAGTCCGGAACGAAGCGCGTCGAGGGCAAGATCCAACGCGTTGAATTGAATGGAGAAACCGGTGACATCGCCGCCCTGCACCTCGATGGTGAGCGGCGGATCGAGGGAGATGTGTTCGTTGATTGCACCGGTTTTCGAGGCCTGCTGATCGAAGGCGCGCTGCATGCCGGGTTCGAGGATTGGGGCCATTGGCTGCCCAACGACAGCGCCATCGCGGTGCAGGCGAGGCATCTGGGACCACCGCAACCCTATACGCAGGCGATCGCGCACGATGCCGGCTGGCAATGGCGCATCCCGCTCCAGCACCGGATGGGCGCGGGCATCGTCTATTCGAGCGGTTATCTGTCGCGCGACGAGGCGCATCACCGGCTGATCTCGACCGTGGGCGAACCACTGATCGAGCCCTTTGATATCAAGTTCCGCGGCGGCGTGCGGCGAAAGCAATGGTATCGCAACTGCGTCGCGATCGGCCTGTCGGGCGGCTTTGTCGAGCCGCTGGAGGCGACGACGGTTCACCTGATCCAGCGCGCGGTGCTGCGCTTCGTGCGGCTGATGCCCAACGGCCGGGTAAGCGAGCGCGATGCTGCCGAGTTCAACGAGCAGCAGCGCCAGGATATCGAGCAGATCCGCGACTTCGTGATCCTGCATTACAAAGCGACGGACCGGCGTGACAGTGCCTTCTGGCGGCACGTTGCCGCAATGCCGGTGCCGGATTCGCTGTCTCAGAAGATCGAGCTGTTCCGCGAGACCGGCCGTACCTTCCGCAGGAACGAGGAACTGTTCGCGGAGAATAGCTGGGTGCAGGTGATGATGGGGCAGGGGATCGATCCGCAGAGCTGGCACCCGATCGCGGAGAAGCTGTCCGACGAGGAACTGATGCGCCTGATGTCGACGCTGCGTGAGGACGTGACGCGAACCGTGGCGACGCTGCCCGAACATCATACCTATGTCGCACAATATTGCGGCGCGGCCGATCCGCTGGCGGCCTGAAGGAACGAACGAACACATGGCACGCCGCAAACAGGCCGTCACGATCCGGCACGTCGCCGCCGATGCTGGGGTTTCGCTCCAGACGGTGAGCCGCGTGATCAACAAGGAGCCGAATGTCCGGCCCGAAATGGCCGAGCGTGTCCGCGCGTCGATCGCCAAGCTGGGCTATGTCCCCTCGATCGCGGCGCAGCGAATGAGCGGATCGCGGTCCTATCTCATCATGGCGCTCAACGATCGCGAGCGCACGATCGACGGCTGGCGTGCGCGCGACGGCACCGACTGGGTCGATCAGATGTTGCTCGGCGGCATGCTGACCTGCGCCGAACATGGTTACCGACTGATCGTCGAGCTGGTCGACACACATAGCGACCATATCGAGCGCGAGCTGAGCGCGGCCCTTGCGGCGCTGCAGCCCGATGGCGTGATCCTGACTCCGCCGCACTCGGCCAATCCCGCGATTCTGGCCTTGCTCGACGACGCGCATATTGGGCTCGCCCGGATCGGGTCGCTGGCCGAAGGGCCAGGGTTCCGGCTGACGATGGGGGACGATATCGCGGCAGGGCTCGCCACCCGGCATCTGATCGAGCTGGGCCATGAGCGGATCGGGCTGATCGCCGGGCCGGACGAGTATGAACTGAGCGGCTGGCGTGTCGATGGCTGGCGCGCGGCGATGGCCGAGGCAGGGCTGTCGATTGAAGGACTGCTGGCGCAAGGCGACTTCTCGCGTCAGTCGGGCCGTGCCGCAGCCCCGAGCCTGCTGGAGGCGGGGGCGACTGCGATCATCGCAAGCAATGACCAGATGACGCTGGGAACGCTGGAAATCGCGCGCGAGCGCGGACTCGAGGTACCTGGTGATCTCTCTCTCATCAGCTTCGACGACACGCCGATCGCAAGATTTCACCACCCGTCCCTGACCGCGGTTACGCAACCGATCGCTGATGTGACGGCGCGCGCCGTCGAACTGATCATCGCCGAACGCGGCGGGGGGGCCGCACCAGACGGGCCGGTTGTGGTTTTCCCGTCACTGACTGTGCGCCAATCGACAGGGCCGCGCCGGGGCTGATCATCGATGAGGTCCCGGTACCGCCCGGGAATGCTGCTGGTACGGGCGGGGGGACTTGAACCCCCACGGGCCTAAGCCCAACGGATTTTAAGTCCGGTGCGTCTACCATTCCGCCACGCCCGCGCGTGCGGAAAGCCTCTATCGGTTCAATGGATGGGTGCCAAGCGCGTTGGCGGTGCAGCCTCTAGACGTTGAGGCGGCTGCGCATTTCCTTGCCGGGCTTGAAATAGGGGACCCGCTTCGCACCGACATCGACGGTCTCGCCGGTGCGGGGGTTACGGCCGGTGCGTGCATCGCGGGCGCGGGTGGAGAAAGCGCCGAAACCGCGCAATTCGACGCGGCCATTGGAAACCAGGCGCGTGGTGATTTCTTCGAAGAAAGTATCGACGATGCGTTCGATCTCACGCGCAGACAGGTCGGGATTGTCCGCCGCCAGCATCTGCACGAGTTCAGAACGGATCATTCCGTGTCCCCAAAATGCCCGGCGGTGTCATCAAACCGGGAAATCACCTCTCGGCCCTTCGCAGGGGGAGCGTGGGACTGAGTCTAGGCCCGATTCCGCAGCGGCATCAATAAAATCTTGCGGCGGGAATCCCGTTTTTGGAGGGGCGGCAGGGAAGCTGTTGAAAAGATTGGCGGGGCGGGCGGTAAAAACCGCTCGCCCCGCACCAAATCACTTCTTCTCTTCGCGCGCCTTGAGAGCTTCGCCGAGAATGTCGCCCAGCGACGCGCCCGAGTCGGACGAGCCATACTGCGCAACGGCCTGCTTCTCTTCGGCGATCTGCATCGCCTTCACCGAGAAGGTCGGCTTCTTCGAGCGGTCGAGACCGGTGACCATCGCGTCGAACTTCTGGCCGACCTGGAAACGCTCCGGACGCTGCTCATCGCGGTCGCGGCCGAGATCGGTGCGCTTGATGAAGCCGGTTGCGCCGTCGTCGCCGACCTGCACTTCGAGGCCCGCATCACGCACTTCCAGAACCGTGACCGTAACCACTTCGTTCTTGTTGACGCGTGCGCTCGCGCCGGCAGCAGCCGCACCGGTGGGGACGCCACCGCGCTCGAGCTGCTTCATGCCGAGCGAGATGCGCTCCTTGTCCGGCTCGACAGCCAGGACGACGGCCTTGACCATCTCGCCCTTGCGGTGAAGCGCCAGCGCGTCCTCGCCCGAGATGCCCCAGGCGATGTCCGACATGTGGACCATGCCGTCGACGTCGTTGTCCAGGCCGATGAACAGGCCGAACTCGGTGGCGTTCTTGACTTCGCCCTCGACCTCGGTGCCGACCGGATGAGCAGCCGCGAAGGCCTCCCAAGGGTTCTGGTGGGCCTGCTTGAGGCCCAGCGAGATGCGGCGCTTGTCCTGATCGACCTCGAGCACCACGACATCGACTTCCTGCGAGGTCGAGACGATCTTGCCCGGATGGACGTTCTTCTTGGTCCAGCTCATTTCCGAGACGTGGACGAGGCCCTCGATGCCCGGCTCGAGCTCGACGAACGCGCCATATTCGGTGATGTTGGTCACGCGGCCCGACAGCTTGGCGCCGACCGGGTACTTCGAACCCGCGCCATCCCACGGATCGCTTTCGAGCTGCTTCATGCCGAGCGAGATGCGCTGGGTGTCGCGGTTGATGCGGATGATCTGCACCTTCACCGTGTCGCCGATGTTCAGCATCTCCGACGGGTGGTTGACGCGCTTGTAGCTCAAGTCGGTGACGTGCAGCAGGCCGTCGATGCCGCCGAGATCAACGAACGCACCGTAATCGGTGATGTTCTTGACCACGCCGTCGATCACCTGGCCCTCGGCCAGCGACTGGATCAGGCCCGAACGCTGCTCGGCGCGATTCTCTTCGAGAACGGCGCGGCGCGACACGACGATGTTGCCGCGCTTGCGGTCCATCTTGAGGATCTGGAACGGCTGCGGCAGGTCCATCAGCGGCTGCACGTCGCGCACCGGACGGATATCGACCTGCGAACCGGGGAGGAACGCCACGGCGCCCGACAGGTCGACGGTGAAGCCGCCCTTGACGCGGCCGAAGATGATGCCCTCGACGCGGTTGCCCTGCGAGAATTCGAGCTCGAGCTTGTCCCATGCTGCTTCGCGGCGGGCGCGGTCGCGGCTGAGCATCGCTTCGCCGTTCGCATTCTCGACGCGGTCGACATAGACTTCGACTTCGTCACCGACCTTGAGTTCGGCGGGCTGGCCGGGGGCTGCGAACTCGCGCAGCGGCACGCGGCCTTCGCTCTTGAGGCCGACGTCGATGATGGCGAGGTCGTTTTCGATGCCGGTGACGGTGCCGATGACGACACGGCCTTCGAAGCTCTCCGCACCGCCAAGGGTCTGGTCGAGCAGCGCGGCGAAATCGTCGCGCGTTGGGTTTGCCGAAGTGGCCATAAAGGGTTCAGTCCTAACTATCGTTTTTCCGGCCGGCTGGTTGGATCCAGCGGTCTTGAAGGCCGAAATGCCGTGGCGGCCGCATGCCGGTCACGGCATCCGATGAGCGCGCGCTGCGGAGCGGGTATCGCGCTTTGTTCAAAGCGAAAATGGCGCGTGAGATCATCTCTCCGCGCCCCCCTCCGTGAGCACTTGCCCGCCGGACGGAGCGCGCCTTAGCCGCAGCGGGTGCGAAAGGCAAGGAAATCCCAGAATTCGCGTGCCGCATCATGGGTCAACACGGATTGTTTACCTTGGCACGCCAAACCACGCGCCCAACAGATAGCGGGGGAGGGGCTGTGGCACCGGTGGCATCATCGGCGGCGGATGCGGAGTGCGTGGTCGTGGCGTCGGAGCCCGGCCTGTACGAGATCGTCCGCGACGACCGGGTCAAGATTCTGCGGATCAACAGCGTTGCCGTTCAGCAGCTCGCCGATGTCGATCGTTATCTGGCGACACTGGGCGATGTCGTGCGCGATGCACGGCTTCGCTTCGGCAAGGTGCGTGTCCTTGCCGATCTGCGCAATTCGCCAATCCGTACCCAGGAAGCGGCCGAGCGGATGCGGACGGGGAATCTGGCGCTGTATCGCGACGGCGATCGAGTCGCGCTGATCGTGGAATCGAGCCTGCTCAAGATGCAGCTCCGCCGTACGCTGGTCGAATATCAGAACATCTTCCTGTCGCCGAGCGCGGCGGAGACCTGGCTGACGGCGCTGGACTAGGACCGGTCAGGGTTGCCCGCCGCCGCCCGGGAAGAGGGAAAGGCGGCGGCGAGCGAGCGGCTTACGGCTTCCAGGCCGTAAACTGGAGATCGAGCGCTTCGGCCACCGCCTCATGGGTGATCGCGCCCTTGTAGACGTTGAGGCCGGCGGCGAGGTGCGGATCGGCCGCCATCGCCTTCTCCGCGCCGAGATTGGCGAGCTTCATCACGAAGGGCAGCGTCGCATTGTTGAGTGCAAAGGTGCTGGTGCGCGCGACCGCGCCCGGCATGTTGGCGACGCAATAGTGGATCACGCCGTCGATCTCGTAGACCGGATCCTCATGCGTGGTGGCATGGCTGGTCTCGAAACAGCCGCCCTGATCGATCGCGATATCGACCAGCACCGAGCCGCGTTTCATCGTCTTGAGCATGTCGCGCGTCACCAGCTTCGGTGCAGCGGCGCCGGGCACCAGCACCGCGCCGATCACGAGATGGGCGTTCGCCACCGCGGCGGCGATCGCCGCCTTGCTGGCATAGGCGGTCTTGATCTGGCTGCCGAAATGCATGTCGAGTTCGGCAAGGCGCGAGTTGTTGATGTCATAGATGGTGACGTCGGCACGCAGGCCTGTCGCCATCTGCGCCGCGTTGATGCCCGACACGCCGCCGCCGAGGATCGCCACCTTGGCAGGCGCGACGCCCGGAACGCCGCCGAGCAGCACGCCGCGGCCACCCTGTTCCTTCTCAAGATAGTGCGCGCCGACCTGCACCGACATGCGGCCTGCGACCTCGCTCATCGGCTTGAGCAGCGGGAGCGACCGATCGTTGGCGGTGACGGTCTCATAGGCGATGCAGGTCGCGCCCGACTTGATCAGGCCTGCCGCCTGCTCGGGATCCGGGGCGAGGTGAAGGTAGGTGAAGAGCGTGTGGCGCGGTTCGAGCATCGCCACTTCCTGCGGCTGCGGCTCCTTGACCTTCACGATCATGTCGGCCTGTGCGAAGACCTCGGCGGCGGTGGCGACGATGCGCGCGCCGGCGGCGACATAGTCGCTGTCTTCGAAGTCGATGCCCGAGCCCGCCTTGGTCTCGACGATCACGTCGTGACCCGACGCGGTCAGTTCGGCGACCAGCGGGGGCGTGAGGCCCACGCGATATTCGTGATTCTTGATCTCTTTGGGAACGCCGACGCGCATCTTCACTCTCCGGATTCGATCTGTTGGATTCGATTTGTCTCGAAGCGGAGCGTAACGCAGGATACCGCCGTGAATCTCTGCAAACTTATGTGCCTTGCGTGGTCGGATTGCATGAATATGCTGATCCTTGCGCCCTTAAGTGAGATTTATGCAAAATGGACCGGATTGACGAAGCGATCCTGAAGCAGCTTTCGCTCAACGCCCGTGCGCCTGTGAGCCAGATTGCGGGGCAGGTGGGCCTGTCGCAATCGGCCTGCACCCGCCGCATCCAGGCGCTCGAGGCGTCGGGGCATATCCTGGGCTACAGCGCGCGGCTGGGATTGCGACGGCTGGGCTATAGCGTCACCGCGATGGTCGATATCACGCTGGGGACGGAAGTGGGTGAGGATCTGGCGCGATTCGAGGCGGCGGTGGCGCAGATCGACGGGATTGTCGAATGCGCGCTGGTTTCGGGCGGATACGACTATCGCCTCAAGATACTGTGCCGCGATCTGGACGATTATGAGCGCCTTCACCGAGAGGAGATGGGGCGGCTGCCCGGCGTGGTGAAGATCAGCTCCAGCTTCGTGCTGCGCGCCGTGCCGACACGGAGCGAGGCCAATGCACTGTTTCCCGCGGCGGGACGGTAAAGGTCCCCGCAATTGCACCTTGATGTTGCACGTGCTAACTGCGCCGCCGTTTCAACGGACAGGTAGCCGGTCTGACATGACCACTGCATTGCTCGCCACGGTGCGCAAGTTTCTCCCGTGAGCGAGGCCAACGGAAGCCCCGAGCCGGCCGACGACTCGTCTTCGCATCCCACGCACGCTCAGCATCATGGGCATGGCCGCGAGGCCGCGTTGTGGAAGCTTGCGGTCGGTGCGATCGGAATCGTGTTCGGCGATATCGGCACCAGCCCGCTCTATGCGTTTCGCGAGACGTTCAGCGCGGCGCATCACCCCGAACACCCCCTGCCGCTCGACGAATTGCACATCCTCGGCGTCATCAGCCTGATGTTCTGGTCGATGATGGTGGTGGTGACGCTCAAATATGTCAGCATCATCATGCGCGCAGACAACAAGGGCGAGGGCGGAAGCCTGGCGCTGCTCGCGCTGATCAACCGGTCGAGCGGGCAGAAGCGCTGGACCGCGGGAATCGTGTTGCTGGGCGTGTTCGCCACGGCGCTCTTCTATGGCGATTCGATGATTACCCCGGCGGTTTCGGTGCTGTCGGCGGTCGAGGGGCTTGCGGTCGCCGCGCCAGCCTTCTCGAACTGGGTGCTTCCGATCGCGATCGCGATCCTGGTTATCCTGTTTTCGATCCAGCGCACCGGCACCGCGCGGGTTGGCGCGATGTTCGGGCCGATCATGCTCACCTATTTCGCGACGATCGCGACGCTTGGGCTGATCAGCGCGTCGCAGACGCCCGGCGTATTGTGGGCCTTTCTGCCCAGCTACGCGTTCAATTTCTTCGTCGTCGATCCATTCGCGGCGTTCCTTGCGCTGGGTTCGGTGGTGCTCGCCGTGACGGGCGCCGAGGCGCTCTACGCCGATATGGGGCATTTCGGCCGCAAGCCGATCCGCTTCTCGTGGCTGTGGTTCGTGCTGCCTGCGCTGATGTGCAACTATCTGGGGCAAGGCGCGCTGCTGATGCGCGACGCGACGGCGCTACAGAACCCGTTCTACATGCTCGCGCCCGAATATCTGCGGTTGCCGCTCGTCGGGATTGCAACGATGGCCGCGATCATCGCGTCGCAGGCGGTAATCACCGGCGCCTTCTCGGTGACCCAGCAGGGCATCCAGCTCGGTTTCATCCCGCGCCTGCGCATCACGCATACCAGCGCGTCGACCGCGGGACAGATCTACATCCCGCTGATCAACTGGGCGCTGATGATCGCGATCATCCTGCTCGTGCTGATCTTCCAGACCTCGTCCAACCTGACCGCGGCCTATGGCATCGCGGTGACCGGGGCGATGCTGATCGACAATTTCCTGATCGCGGTCGTGCTGTTCACGCTGTGGAAGTGGAAGAAGCGCTACGCGATTCCGCTGCTCGCGCTCTTCTTCCTCGTCGATCTCGCCTACTTCACTGCCAACCTCACCAAGGTTCCCGATGGCGGCTGGTTCCCGCTGCTGGCGGGCGTGGTGATCTTCACGTTGCTGACCACCTGGGCCAAGGGGCGTCGCCTGATGGTCGAGCGGATGCGTGAGAGCGCGATGCCCATCAAGGTGTTCATCCAGTCCGCCGCGGGATCGGCGGCGCGGGTGCCGGGGACCGCGGTGTTCATGACCTCGACCCCCGAAGGCGTGCCGCATGCGCTGCTTCACAATCTGAAGCACAACAAGGTGCTGCACGAGCGGGTGATCCTGCTGACCGTCAAGATCGCCGACATGCCCTATGTCGCCGAGGAAGCACGGGTGAAAGTCGACGATCTGGGGCAGGGCTTTCACCGTATGCTGCTCTATTACGGCTTCATGCAGGAAGCCGACGTGCCCGGAGCGCTGAAAGCGGTGGGGGCCTGTGGCGGCAAGTGCGGCGGTGCGTTCAACATGATGGACACGAGCTTTTTCCTGTCCCGCCAGACGCTGTTGCCCTCGGAACGGCCGGGGATGCGAATCTGGCGCGAAAAGCTGTTCGCCTGGATGTTGCGCAACGCGGAAAGCGCGATGGAGTTCTTCCGCCTGCCCACCAACCGCGTCGTCGAACTGGGCAGCCAGGTCGAGATTTGACCCCGGATCAGGTCCGGGCGGGCAGCGCGCCGATCATCGTTACCGCGCTGCTCAGGCGTGCGGATCAGGCGGCGCTGGATGCGATGCGGCGCGAGCATTATCCGCCCGATCGCAACGTGCTGCCCGCGCATCTGACGCTGTTCCATCACCTCCCGCCTTCGGTGGAGGAGGAACTGAAACATCGTCTGAACGCGGCCACGCGTGGCGTACGGGCGCCGGCGGCAAAGGCGGCGGGGCTGATGTCGCTGGGGCGCGGGGTCGCAGTGAAGATCGAATCGCCGGGGCTCGCTGCGATCCGCAACGAATTGAGCGAAGCGTTTGCGGGATTGCTGATGCCGCAGGATGCCGGCGGATGGCGGCCGCACATCACGATCCAGAACAAGGTCGCTCCGTCGATGGCGAAGCTGCTTTTGGGCGCGCTGGGCAAGGAATTCCGCGCGCGGGATGTGGAGATCGCGGGGCTGGCGGCGTGGTGGTATCGCGGCGGACCATGGGAACCGCTGTCGCGACATATGTTCGCTTGACCCGGTTTCAAACCGCTCTTATGTGCGCCGCTCGCCCGCATCGCGGGCCGCCTTGGTAGGGCGGAGTAGCTCAGTTGGTTAGAGCACGGGAATCATAATCCTGGGGTCGGGGGTTCAAGTCCCTCCTCCGCTACCAATCCTAAATTGCGTGTGTCGCAGACATAGGAGACCGGGCCACCCCTCGGCCGCCCGGTCTCTTTGTCTGTATGCTGGCTCAGCGCTTGTCGAAGCTGATCCGGCCGGCTCCGTATGCGACGACCTGAAGCAGGCCGCCGGCGATGGCGAGGTTCTTGAAGAAGTGGATGAACTGGTTCTGGTCGCCCAGTGCATTGTGGAAGAAGATTGCCGCGGCGACGGTGAAGAGCGCCAGCGCGGCCGCTACGAAGCGGGTGCGGTAGCCGATAGCGAGCAGGAGCCCGCCGACGATCTCGACCAGCAGGGCGATGGCATAGCCTGCCTCGGGCAACGGGAGTCCCGCCGAGGCGATGTAGCCGATCGTGCCGGCCGGCGCGCCGAGCTTGGACAGGCCGCTGAGAATGAAGATCGCGGCGATCGACACGCGTGCAATCAGCGGAAGCACGCCGGCGGTGGTGGCGGCCGAAGCCGTGGCAAGGGCAGGCGAAGCGGTGGTGGTGTTCATGTCTTGGGTCTCCTGTTGTCTTCAAAAAAGGTGGCCGCCGGGCAGGGGAGGGGTATGGCCCGGCGGCCGGGGGATCAGGCTGCGTCGACGAGCACGATCTCACTGTCCTCGATCGCGGTGACGCGCAGCGTCTCGAGATCGCTGATCGCGGCGCCGTCGCGGGCGTTGACGCGAACGCCCTCGATTTCCACGGATCCCGTCGCGGGGACGAGATAGGCCTTGCGCGCTGCGGTCAGCGGATACTCCGCACTCTCGCCCGCTTTGAGCGTTGCAGCGATCACACGCGCATCGGTACGGATCGGCAGCGCGTCGCCATCGCCATCGTAACCGCTCGCCAGCGTCACGAACTGGCCGGTGCGATCGCCCTTGGGAAAGGGTCGCGAGCCCCAGCTCGGCTTCTCGCCATTGCGGGTCGGAATGATCCAGATCTGGAAGATCTGGGTGACCGTATCCTCCATATTATATTCGCTGTGCGTGATGCCGGTGCCGGCGCTCATCACCTGTACGTCGCCCGCTTCGGTGCGGCCCTTGTTGCCGAGGTTATCCTCGTGGGTGATCGCACCCTTTCGGACATAGGTGATGATTTCCATGTCGCGATGGGGGTGAGGCGGGAAGCCGGTCTTGGGCTGAATCGTGTCGTCGTTCCAGACGCGCAGATTGCCCCAGTTGACGCGCTTCTCATCGTGATAATTGGCAAACGAGAAATGATGCTTGGCATCCAGCCAGCCATGATTGTCGCCGCCAAGGCTGTCGAAAGGACGAAGTTCGATCATTGTTTGTCTCCTTGCTGCCGCGCTGTCTGGTCGCGGCAGCTGTGAGGCGGAGATAGGCCTTGTCGTGAGTATTGATCAGTGGAATAAAATCGTTCGATTTGTTCGAGAAAATAGAATGGTTCAGCCCGGTACGCCCACCTACGACCAACTCCGCATTTTCCTCGCCGTGGTTGAGGCGGGGAGTTTTGGCGCGGCGGCGCGTCGGCTCAACCGCGCGGTCTCGGTGATCAGCTACGGCATCACCAATCTCGAGGCGCAGCTTGGCGTCGACCTGTTTGAGCGTGAGGGCTCGCGGCGCCCGCAACTCACCGTTGCTGGACGTGCTGTTCTGGCCGAAGCGCGAACGGTCGCGCAGGGAATGGACGGGTTGCAGGCCAAGGTGCGCGGGCTGCTTGAGGGACTCGAGGCGGAGGTGAGCCTAGCGGTCGATGTCATGGTTCCGGCAGAGAGGCTCGGTACTGCGCTCCGCGAGTTCCGCATCGCCTTTCCGACCGTGTCGCTGAGGTTGCACGTCGAGGCGCTGGGCGCGGTGACCGCGCTGGTGCTCGATGGGAAGGCCGGACTAGGGATCAGCGGTCCGCTTGCCACCGATGCCGATGGCATCGAACTGGTCGCGGCGGGATCGGTGGAGATGATCCCGGTCGCCGCGCCCGATCATCCGCTCGCACAGCTTCATCCGATGCCGCCAGGTGCCGCGCGAGGGCATATCCAGCTCGTCTTGACCGATCGCTCTCCGCTCACGCAGGGGCGCGATTTCGCCGTGCAAAGTCCTCGGACCTGGCGTCTCGCCGATCTTGGCGCCAAGCACCAGTTGCTGCGCCAGGGGATCGGTTGGGGCAATATGCCGCTGCCGATGGTCGAGCCCGATCTGGTGGACGGAACGCTGGTTCGGCTCGCGATGCCCGAGCAGCCGGGCGGCGCCTATCGTTTTTCTGGCATCTATCGCCGAGACGCCCCACCGGGCCCTGCCGCAGCCTGGTTACTGGACCGGTTCGTGGCGATCGGCGACGAAGCCGGGGTCCGACCGGGACTTCCCGACATCTGAGGCCCTGGCTCAGCATATCTGCCTCATGGGAAGCACCCAATCCGTACATTTCCAGCTGAACGTTCGCCAAGCGGCTATGCGGCTGGGCTTGCCGGGAATCGTGCCGGTCGAAACGGGCGAGTTCTTTACCCTCCGGCAGTGCCCGGGAAGCGGATCAAACGTACTACATCCGCCCGGGCGTTCGTGACGTTGTGGCAACAGTCCGTTTGCGGGCCAACGCATGCTGAGACTAGAGTTTCAGCATGGCGCGGCAATGCCGAGCTTTGCTCAACGGGACCGGCTTTTCATGGGCGATGAAATCGAACTGAAACTTGAATTGTCCCCTGCCGACGCGGCTCGAATCGTTGCTTCGAAGCTGTTCGGTGAAAAGGCAAAGGTCGCTGAGCAGGTCTCGACCTATTTCGATACCGATAAGAATTCGCTTGCGAAGGCTGGCCTTTCACTGCGCATCCGGCGCACCGGCAATATGCGCGTTCAGACGATCAAAGCCGGTGGAGGAAGTTCGGCCGGGCTCTTTGCCCGCACCGAATGGGAGCGTGCGGTGGACGATGACACTCCCGTGCTCGACCATGCGACCCCGCTGCTCACCGTCATCGGCGGCGATGCCGGCAAGGTTGCGCCTCGGTTCATTGTGAAGGTCGAGCGGTGCAAATGGCTTGTCGAAGACGACGGAACGACAATCGAGGTCGTTCTCGATCGCGGCGCTGTCAACGCAGGCGACCGGTCGGACACGGTTTGCGAGATCGAACTCGAATTGAAGGCGGGGAGTCCGGCGGCACTTTTCGGCCTTGCGCGCAAGATCGACGCCATCGCTCCGATACGCCTCGGCGTGCTGACCAAATCGGAACGTGGTTACCGGCTGGCAGGGCCCGATCTGGCAAGCGTCAAGGCCGAGCCTCTTGCCCTGGGAACCGATATTGGCGCCGCAGCGGCCTTCAAGCAGATCGTCCAGTCAGGCATTCGCCAATTCCGGCTCAACGAAGACCTGCTCCTTTCCAGCCGCAACCCAGATGCGGTGCACCAGGCGCGTGTAGCAATCCGCCGGATGCGATCGGCCTTTTCAGTTTTCAGACCGATGATCGGAGACGATGGCGCGGATCTGCGCGAGGAGCTTAAATGGCTCGCCGCAAGCTTTGGGGAGGCCCGCGACCTCGACGTGCTTCTCGAACGGGCGCCATCGGGAGCGTTACGCGATCGCATCGCTGCCGTTCGCGAGAAATCCTATGACCATCTAATCGAAACATTGGCGGATCACCGGGCCCGCATCGTGATGTTGAACGTCGCGCATTGGCTGGAACAGAGCCGCTGGACTGACGGCAATGGCGGAGAGGTCGATGGAGATGATCTGGCCCGTACCTTTGCTGCAAAGGCGCTCGCGCACCTGCGGCGCAAGGTCAAACGCCGGGGTGAGGGGCTTGCGTCTGCCGACGACGAAACACGCCACGAGCTCCGCAAAGATGCGAAAAAGCTGCGCTATGCGAGTGAGTTTTTCGCTTCCCTGTTCGATCGAAAGGGCGAGGCGCGGAGGCACAGGCGCTTTGTCGCGGCGCTTGAAGAACTACAGGATCGTCTTGGGAAGCTCAACGACCTCGCTACTGTCCCGGTCCTGCTGACTAAACTTGGAATCGCCGATCAAGACGGAGCAGCGGCGTTTCTTTCCAGTGAAACAGGCAAAAAGGAAATGCTCGAGCGCGCGAAACGTGCGCATGACGAGTTGTTCGACACCAAACGCTTTTGGTGATCGCGCGGATTGCCGTGCCTTTGGTGGCTGGGCCGACGCACAAAGGCCATGTCGAATTATGTCGCTTGGGCGCCTTCACCGCGTGCGACATACGGATGCCGGCCGGAAGGTCAGCCTAAGCGCCGCCCATGCCGGAATCGCGGATCGTTTCCATCGCGACGAAGGTGGAGGTGCTGGCGACGTGTGGCAGGCTGGAGATGCGCTCGCCCAGCACTTCGCGGTAACGGCGGATATCGGCAGTGCGGACTTTCAGGAGATAGTCGAAGCTGCTCGCGATCATGTGGCATTCCTCGACTTCGGGAATCTTCAGTACCGCGTTGCGGAAGGCGGCGAGGGCCTCCTCGCGCGTGTCGGACAGCTTCACCTCGGCAAAGGCGATATGGTCGAGGCCAAGGCGCTCAGGATCGACGATCGCGCGGAAACCGCGGATCGTGCCGTTGGCGATCAGCCGTTTCACCCGGACCTGGCACGGCGTCTTGGACAGGCCCACGCGCGCGGCGAGGTCGGTGATCGCGATACGGCCATCGGCGCGCAATACGTCGACGATCTTGCGGTCGAACGCATCCAGAATGACCGGATCGGTTGACTTCCCAGCCATATTTGCCTTCGAACGCCTCAAAATGAAGGCGAAATGATATGCTAGTTGGCGCGCAAAAGTCCAATCGCGGTTCGCAAAGCTGATATGGTGCGGCAATCACCCCTCACGAGGTTGTCCGATGACCGCGCCCTTCGCCGATTTCGCCCCGCCGATCCGCCCGCAGACCCCGCTTCGTTCCGCGATCACGGCCGCCTATCGCCGGCCCGAGCCGGAGTGCGTGCCGCCGCTGGTCGAGCAGGCGAGCTTGCCCGAGGGCACGCGCGAGGCGGCCCGGATCACGGCATCGACGCTGATCACTGCCCTCCGTGCCAAGCACAAGGGCACCGGTGTCGAAGGGCTGGTGCAGGAATATGCGCTGTCGAGCCAGGAGGGCGTGGCGCTGATGTGCCTGGCCGAGGCGCTGCTGCGCATCCCCGACGATGCGACGCGCGACGCGCTGATCCGCGACAAGATTGCCGATGGCGACTGGAAGTCGCACATCGGCGACGGGCGCTCGCTGTTCGTCAACGCCGCGACCTGGGGGCTGGTGGTGACGGGCAAGCTGACCGGCAGCGTCAATGATGCCGGTCTCGGCGCGGCGCTGACCCGCCTGATCGCGCGGGCGGGCGAGCCGGTGATCCGCCGCGGCGTCGACATGGCGATGCGGATGATGGGCGAGCAGTTCGTGACCGGCGAGACCATCGCCGAGGCGCTCAAGCGCGCGCGGACGCTGGAGGCGCGCGGCTTCCAGTACAGCTACGACATGCTGGGCGAGGCGGCGACGACGATGGCGGACGCCGATCGCTACTATCGGGATTACGAGAATGCCGTGCGTGCGATCGGCGAGGCGTCGGCCGGGCGCGGGGTTGTCGGCGGGCCGGGCATTTCGATCAAGCTCTCGGCGCTGCATCCGCGCTATGCTCGCGCCCAAGCTGGGCGGGTTACGGACGAGCTGCTGCCCAAGGTGAAGGCGCTGGCGGTGCTCGCCAGGGGCTATGACATCGGCTTCAACATCGATGCCGAGGAAGCCGACCGGCTCGAACTGTCGCTCGACCTGCTCGAGAGCCTTGCGCTTGATCCCGACCTCAAGGGGTGGGACGGCCTCGGCTTCGTGGTGCAGGCCTATGGCAAGCGCTGTCCGTTCGTGATCGACTGGATCGTCGATCTGGCGCAGCGTGCCGACCGGCGGATCATGGTCCGGCTGGTCAAAGGCGCCTATTGGGACGCCGAGATCAAGCGCGCGCAGGTGGACGGGCTGCCCGACTTCCCGGTCTACACACGCAAGGTCTACACCGACGTCGCGTACATGGCTTGCGCGCGGAAGCTGCTGGCAAACCGCGACCGCATCTTCCCGCAGTTCGCGACGCATAACGCGCAGACGCTGGCGACGATCTACCAGATGGCGGGGCCGGACTTTTCCGTCGGCGACTATGAGTTCCAGTGCCTGCACGGCATGGGTGAGCCGCTGTACGACGAGGTGGTCGGCGCGGCGAAGCTCAACCGGCCGTGCCGCATCTATGCGCCGGTGGGTACGCATGAGACGCTGCTGGCCTATCTGGTTAGGCGCTTGCTGGAGAACGGCGCGAACTCTTCCTTCGTCAACCGCATCGCCGATCCCGAAGTGTCGATCGCCGAGCTGGTCGCCGATCCGGTCGATCAGGTGCGATCGATGGACGTGGTCGGCGCCAAGCATCCGCTGATCGCGCTGCCGACCGGTCTTTATGGCGCGCGGCGCAATTCGGAAGGGCTGGACCTGTCGAACGAGAACGTGCTGGCTGAGCTCGCCGCCTCACTCAAGGCGAGCGCGGCGGCGGGTTGGGCGGCGGAGCCGGCCGATCGGATCGGCACTTCGCGTCCGGTGTACAATCCTGCTGACGGCAAGGACGTGGTCGGCACCGTGGTCGAGGTGACGCCGGAGGCGGCACAGGCTGCTGTCGCGACGGCGCAGGCGGCCGCGGCGGACTGGGCGGCGGTGGCGCCCGCCGAGCGCGCGGCGTGTCTCGATCGCGCAGCGGATATCATGCAGGACCGGATGCAGATCCTGATGGGCCTGATCATGCGAGAGGCGGGCAAGTCGGCCCCCAATGCGATCGCGGAGGTGCGCGAAGCGATCGATTTCCTGCGCTACTATGCCGAGCAGGCGCGCGCGATGTTGGGCGCGGCGCACAAGCCATTGGGTGCGGTGACGTGCATCAGCCCCTGGAATTTCCCGCTGGCGATCTTCACCGGACAGGTCGCGGCGGCTCTGGTGGCGGGCAACACCGTGCTGGCCAAGCCGGCCGAGGAGACGCCGCTAATTGCCGCGCAGGGTGTTTCGATCCTGTATGAGGCCGGAATTCCGGCGGCCGCGCTGCAACTGGTGCCGGGCGACGGGCGGATCGGTGCGGCACTGGTTGCCGCGCCTGGCACGCAGGCGGTGATGTTCACCGGTTCGACGGAGGTGGCGCGGATCATCCAGAAGGAGCTGGCCAAGCGTCTGACCGATGGCGGCGATCCAGTGCCCTTCATCGCCGAGACCGGCGGCCAGAATGCGATGATCGTCGACAGCTCGGCGCTGGCCGAGCAGGTGGTGGGCGACGTAATCGCCTCCGCCTTCGACAGCGCCGGCCAGCGCTGCTCGGCGTTGCGCGTGCTGTGCCTGCAGGACGATGTCGCCGACCGTATCCTGGCGATGCTCAAGGGCGCGCTTCACGAGCTCTCGATCGGGCGGACCGACAGCCTGTCGACCGATATCGGCCCGGTGATCACTGCCGAGGCCAAGGCCAATATCGAGGGGCATATCGCCCGGATGCTGGGCATGGGCCGCGCGGTCGAGCAGATCGAGCTCGCCGGCGAGACCGCGCAGGGAACGTTCGTACCGCCGACGATCATCGAGCTACAGAGCATAGCGGATCTGGAGCGCGAGGTGTTCGGGCCGGTGCTGCATGTCGTGCGCTACAAGCGCCGCGACCTCGATCGGGTGATCGATGCCATCAACGCCACGGGTTACGGCCTGACCTTCGGCCTCCACACCCGGCTGGACGAGACGATCGCGCATGTCAGCCAGCGGGTCGAGGCGGGGAACCTCTACATCAACCGCAACATCATCGGCGCGGTGGTGGGCGTGCAGCCGTTCGGCGGGCGCGGTCTTTCGGGCACCGGGCCCAAGGCGGGCGGGCCCCTCTATCTCGGCCGGCTGGTGCAGACGGCGACGGTGCCGCCCGGCGTAGCCTCGGACACCAGTGATCCGGCACTGCGCGATTTCGCGCTGTGGCTGGGCGAGCAGGGCGAGGCCGCGCGCGCCGCGGGCGAGGCTTCCCTGCTGGGCGCCGAGGTCGAACTGCCCGGGCCGGTGGGCGAGCGCAACATCTACGCGCTGCATCCGCGCGGGAGCGTGCTGTTGCTACCGAAGACGCGCGAAGGGCTGATCGCTCAGGTGTCGGCGGCGCTGGCGACGGGGAACCGCGCGGTGATCGGCAATACCGCGCTGCGCGGCGAGCTGGCCGGGCTGCCCGAGCGGGTAGCGGCGCGGCTGAGTTGGGCGGACGACTGGCGCAAGGCCGGGCCATATGGCGGCGCACTGATCGAGGGCGATGCGGCGGCACGAAGCGCGGCGCTGGCGGAGATCGCCGCGCTGCCGGGCCCGATCTTGCTGGCGCAGGCCGGAACGCCGCGGCTCGACTGGCTGGTCGAGGAAGTCTCGACCTCGGTCAACACCACGGCGGCGGGGGGCAACGCCAGCCTGATGGCGGTGGCCTAGGATGGAGCGACATCCAGCCCATGCGGGCCGGCAAAGCGCGCTGTTCTGTGCTTCGGTGCTCAGGGACCGAGAGTCCGCTGCGCACCGATGCTCGAACATCGCAGGTTTCGGCTCCGCCTGAACTGAACGTCGACGCGTCCTAGCCGTTGGGCAGAATCAGATATTTCTCACCCGTTGCGCGCCGGTTGTAGGCGGCGATGATGTCGGGCTGGATCGCCTGATCGAGGGTGATGCGGCTGGTGTAGCTGCTGGCGAAGGTCGTGCGGATCTCCGCCGCGACCTTGGCGCGCATCCGCCCGATCTCCTCGGGACCGGCGGCCATCAGATAGGGGGTGAGCAGCCAGCCGCCGACGCCCCAGCGCATGCCGAAGCCGCGGCTGATCTCGGTCGGTGCCATGTTGAGCCCGCCATAGATATAGACCTGCTTCATCGTGCTGGAGCCGTACGGGCCGTTGGCCGGGTTGGTGCGGACTGCGGCTGCCTCCATCGCATTGAGTATCTGCCCGGCAAGCTTGCCGCCGCCGATCGCGTCGAAGGCGAGGAAGGCCTGGGTTTCTGCGATCGCCTCGATCAGCTGAGGCATGAAATCGGGTGCGCTGCTGTCGACGACATGCGTTGCGCCGAGGCTGCGGAGCAGATCGGCCTGGGCCTGGCTGCGCACGATGTTGACCAGCGGCACGTCCTCGCTTTGCGTCAGCTTGACCAGCATCTGGCCGAGATTGGAAGCGGCAGCGGTGTGGACGAGGCCGGTAAAGCCCTCGCGCCGCATCGTTCCGACCATGCTGAGCGCCGTCATCGGATTGACGAAGCAGGACGCAGCTTCCTCCGCGCTGATGCCGTCGGGGAGGGCGAAGCACTCGCGCGCGCGGAGCAGGCGGTATTGCGCGTAGAAGGCGCCGCCGGCCGCGGCGACGGTCTTGCCGATCAGCGCCTGCGCGGCGGGATCATCGCCCGCGGCGACGACCGTGCCGGCGCCCTCGTTTCCGATCGGGAGGGGCTTGCCGAGGCGTGGGGCGACCGCCCGAAGGAACGCTTCGGGGATGGCGGCGGTCGCGCCGTCGGGGGTGGCGGTGAAAGCGTTGCCGTCGGCGGCGCTGAGCAGCACGGCGAGGTCCGAGGGGTTGATCGGGGTCGCCTCGATCCGCACCAGCACTTCGTCGCCTGTAGGAGCGGGTACCGGGACCTCGCGGAGGGAGAGCTGGAGCTGGCCGTCCTCGGTGACGGTCGAGAAGAGCTGGCGGGCTTGTGACGGAAGGTCGGTCATCGTGGTGTTTCTCCTGATCGTGTCGAGCATACCGCCAATTCAAAAAGGTCTTCAAGCACCGTGTTGAAGCTGAATCTTCTCGCGTACTTCCGCGCTTTACGTTAGGGTGAGCTCATGACCCGCGCTTCCGCTCCGTTCGATGTTCCCATCCCTGTCGATCCGGCGGATATCGACTTTATGGGGCATGTGAACAATGCCAGCTATTTGAAGTGGGTACAGGAAGCCGTTCTGAGCCATTGGCAGAAGCTGGCGCCGGCCGAGGAGGTGGCGAAGCATCTCTGGGTCGCGCTCAAGCATGAGATCACCTATCGCAAACCCGCCTTTCTGAACGACGAGGTCGTGGCGACCGTGCTGCTGGAGAAAGTGCAGGGCGTGAGCGCTTTCTACGAAACGGTGATCCGTCGCGGCGACGAGGTGCTGGCCGAGGTCAAGTCGCGCTGGTGCTGTGTCGATGCGCAGACCCTGCGCCCGGCACGGATCGCCGAGCATATCGTCGAGCATTTCTTCGGGAAGCGCGAGGGATAACCCTCAGACGGGCTGCTGCTGCGTCGCGCAGCGGATGTCGCTGCCCGACGCGCTCAGCGCATCGATGTTCAGCCGGACGATCTTGCGGCCGCTCACATCGGTGGCGTCTACGAGGATTCGTGCCGGGTCACGCGCAGCGGCTCATAGCCAGCGCGGAACGCTGTTGGCGTAGTCGATATAGGCCGTGCCGAATCGATCGGCCATGTAGCGTTCCTCGCGCAGCACCACGCCGTAATGGATCGTGACGCAGAGCGGGATCAGCATCCAGAACACCACGGGCGCGTCCGCAGCGACGGCGAGCGCACAGTAGATCAGCGTCATGCCGAGGTACATCGGGTTGCGCGTGAAGCGGTAGATCCCCTGCGCGACGAATGCGGTGGTCGGCTGCCAGGGCGGAGCAGGCGTACCGGCGCGGCGGAAGCGCAGCACCGCTGCCGTGATCGCGCCACCGCCGGTGAGGATAAGGACTGCGACCACCGTCCAGCGTAGCGAGACAGGCATGTCGAGACCCTGGGTGCGCACCACCAGGAATTCGAGGGCCAGGCCTAGGATCAGGAAGCCCAGATAGATCAGCGGCGGCGGCGCGACGACACCGGCGGTGTCACGTGCGGACCGGGCGGCGTGGGGTGTGGTGTCGGTCATGCCGGTCCTTTAACCGGCGGAATCGAACTTGTCGCGCTTGCGTTGACCGAACAGCAGGCGGCGCTCGAGATGCAGGCGAGCCGCCGCATAATAGGCTTCGAGGAAGTCGCGGTCGTGCCCCCATGTCACGCCTTCGTCCCGGCGGCCGATCTTGCGCCGGATGACGCCTGCAACCGTGGTGAGCGTGTCGGGATCGTTGCGGTGGAGTACCTCTTCGAGCCGCTGGATCTCGAACTGGCCATAGGTTTCCAGTTCCTGCGGCGTGAAGCCATAGGCGTCGATCGCGTCGCGATCGTTGGCGGCGAGCAGATCGGGCGCGATCTTGGGCCGCTCATTCTCCACCACCCAGGTTCCCGCGATCAGATCGCCCGCGCGCAGCCGGTCGCGGTTGAACAATGGCATGAAGATGAAGATCGCGGTCCAGCCGAGCCCGAGCAGGCCGAGCCAGCGATTGCTGAATCCCTCCGCCTGCGCGACCATCAGGAAAATGAGGGGGAGGAATACCTCCACCTCGCGCATCAGGTTGCGCGCGAGGATCGCGCCGCCGGTCAGCCGTCCACCATCGCGCGCGACGACCCGCAGCTTGAGCGCGCGCTTGCCGGGCGTCGCGGCACGCGTGCCGCTTTCGAACAGCGTGAAGTAGAAGTTGCGCAGCAGGAAGAAGCCGAGCAGCCAGATGATCGCGGCCGGGCCGCCGCTGCCCGTGCTGCCCCACAGCGTGATCGCCCCGGCCGTGAGCGCGATCAGCACCGCGAGCATGATCAGCGCGTCGATCGTGAAGGCGCCGGCGCGGGCCCCGGCGGTGGCGAGCCGCAGATGCAGCGTCACGCCTTCCGGCGTCACCAGCGCGCGGGTGCGGCGGGCGATATCGTTGGCCGGAGTTGCCTTCACCTTGGGACGTTTAGCCATGCGCGCGGCGGCCTCCGAGCGCGAAATAGGCGACCCAGAACGCGAACATCGTCGCGGCGATCCCGTAGCGCGCTGAGTCGTCGGTTATGAGCTGGCGCGCGAACCCCTCAAGAAGGCCCGCGACGAGCAGCATGATGACCACGCCGATCATCACCAGCGCGGCGCGGCGCCCCGCTTCGCCCGCGGCGGCCACGCGGGTGCGCTGCCCTGGAAAGGCGACAGCACGGCCGATGTGCAGGCCTGCGGCGCCCGCCAGGATGATCGCGCTGAGCTCGGTCGAGCCATGGATGAGCAGCCAGCCGGTGAAGCCGAAGCCCAAGCCCTTGGGCACGAACACCGCGTACATGGCGCCGAGCAGCACGCCGTTGCTGGCGATCAGGAAGAAGGTGGGGATGGCGAAAGCGAAGCCGAGCGCGAACGCCAGGATCGAAATCTGTGCATTGTGCGTGAAGAGATAGGTGGCGAATACTTCGAGCCCACCTTGATCGGGGGCGTCGTAAAGGGTCGAGCGGAGATACTGGGCGGTGGCGTTCATGTCGCGCCCGCCCGCCATTTCGGCAGGGACGAGTGCGTTGAACCAGGCCGGATCGCCGGCCACGAGGAAATAGCCGGCAAGCGCGCAGGCAAAGAACAGCGCGGCGATCAGCAATGTCTCGCCAACAATGCCGCGCACCGCGGTGGGCCAGCCATGGGTGAAGAAGCCGCCGATCTGCCGCCAGAGCGGATCGCGGCAGCCGTAGAGAACGAAATAGGCGCGAGTGGAAAGGCTCTCGAGATAGGCGGTCATTGATGCGTCGAGCGAGGTTTCGCGCGCGATCGACAGCGCCGACAGCGTGGCACGGTAGAGGCGCGGAAGTTCGACGAGATCGTCGTTGGTGAGCCGCTTGGGCGATTTCTTCTCGACCAGATCGAGCAGGGCTTCGAGCCGCTGCCAGTCGGCCTCGCGCTCGGCACGGAAATGGCGGACGCCAAAGGCGGGGGTTGCTGCGCTGCTCATGGGCGTTCGCGATCCCGGACATAGCGTTCCGCCAGCGCGAGGGCGAGATCGTCGGGCGCGGCCTCGAGCACGTCGATGCCGAGGCGGCGGAGGCGTTCGATGACGATGCGGCGCTCGCGGATCAGGCTGTGCGCTATGTTGGTGCGGATGACGTCGTCTGCCTCTTCGGGCCGGGCGCCGAGCAGCGCGTCCAGTTCGGTGTCGTGGAAGAGGACGAACAGCACGCGGTGCCGCTTGAGCATCCGCGCGGCGGCGGCGATCATCAGTTCCGCAGCGGTGGGATCGGTGAACTCGGTGAACAGGATGACGAGGCTGCGGCGCTGGAGCCGCTGGTCGAGGGTCACCAGCGAGAGCGTGTAGTTGCTCTCCTGCGTGCCATAGTCGATCCCCGCCGCCGTACGGTGAAGTGTCGCAAAGCCGGCGGTGCCCGAAACGCTGCCCGAATCCGCGCTGGGGCGGCCGGCGAAACCGAAGAGGCGAACCTGATCGCCCGACTTCAACGCGACGAAGGCGGCAAGCAGTGCGGCCGAGACGGCACGGTCGATACGCGGCTGGCCGTCCACCGGCTCGCTCATCGCGCGGCCGCAGTCGATCGCGAAGACCACGCTGTTGTCGCGCTCAGTGCGGAATTCGCGCGCGAGCAGCGAGAAGTGGCGGGCCGATGCCTTCCAGTCGATCGCGCGACGCTCCATGCCCGGCTGGAAATCGGTGAGCGACTGGAATTCGGTGCCGTCGCCGCTGTCGGGGCGGATGCGCGAGCCGAACTGGCGGCTGCGAAGGAACTGGCGCATGCCCTGCTCGCGCACCGGGCGCAGGCTCGGCAGGACGCGAATCTCTTCGTCGAGCGCGCGGCTGCGCTGACCCCAGGCGAGGCCGAGCGGACCGCCGGTGCGGCCCCAGATGCGCGCAATCCTGGCCGTGCCGCGGCGGGCTGCGGACCAGGTGAGGGGCGCATCAGCTGGATCAAGCGGCGCGCCGACATCCGCGGCGTAGCGCAAGGCACCGCCGCCCGCGGGCGCAAGCTGGACGCGATCGCCGACCTCGACCGAACCGGGCGGCGAAACGGCAAGGTCGGCTTCACGGAGCCGTGGCGCCAGCGCGCCGTCGAGGACGGTCAGGACCAGGATCGCAAATACCCAGAGCAACGCCAGCAGCCACCCGTCTGGGCGCATGACGCCGAGCACCAGCGCCAGCGGAGCCCCCGCCAGCACCAGCGCCACGGCGCGCTGGGTGGGAACGATCAACGCGGTGCCTCGACCCGGTCGATGAGCTGGGCAACGATGTCGTCGGCGCGGCGTCCGTCGATCTCCGCCGCGGGCGAGAGTACGACTCGGTGGCGAAGCAAGGGCTGGGCGAGCAGCTTTACGTCATCGGGGATGACGTAGTCGCGCCCTTCCAGCGCCGCGGCGGCGCGGGCGGCAGCGGCAAGTGCCGAGGCAGCGCGCGGCGAGGCGCCATTGGCGATGTCGGGATGGCCGCGGGTCGAGCGGATCAGCGACACGACATAGGCGATCACTTCGTCGGCAAGGCGGACGCCGAGGACCGCCGAACTCGCCGCGGCGATTCCGGCATGATCGGCGACCTGGGCGACGCCGCTGTCCTCAGGCCGGGGCGATCCGGTGCGCGTGCCATATTGCGCGACGATCGCGCGTTCGGCCTCTTCGCCGGGATAGTCGATCGCGAGCTTGAACAGGAAACGGTCGAGCTGGGCTTCGGGCAGCGGATAGACGCCCTGCTGCTCGATCGGGTTCTGCGTCGCGACCACGGTGAAGTGATCAGAGAGTTTTTCCGTGTCTCCATCGATGGTTACGGTGCGCTCCTGCATCGCCTGAAGAAGTGCGGCCTGGGTCTTGGGCGGGGTGCGGTTGATCTCGTCCGCGAGCAGCAGCTCGGTGAAGACCGGGCCGCGCTTCAGCTCGAAGGTCGAGGTCTGGAAGTTGAACAGGCTGGTACCGAGAATGTCGCCGGGCATCAGATCCGGCGTGAACTGGATGCGCCCGAACTGCAGGCCGAGGGTGTGCGCGAAGCTTTGGGCGAGCAGGGTCTTCGCAGTACCCGGCGCGCCTTCGAGCAGGACATGGCCGCCCGATAGCAGGGCGACGGTGAGGAGGCGCGTCGCGACCGACTGGCCCACCACCGCTTTCGAGACTTCGGCATCGATCGCCGCGCCGAACGCGCGGACGTCTTCGAGTGTCATGCCTTCACTTCCTTTCGCCAATCGTCGAGTTTCTGCGCCGCGTGGAGCAGTTCCGCCTCGGTCTTCGCGTTGCGCACGCGGTCGATCGTGGCGGCATAGGGGGTTTGGGTCGGGAGCGCATCGAGATGCGCGTCGAGCGCTTCGCCCTGCAAGGTGCGGGGAAGGGCGAGGCGGCGCGCGGCCCAGTCGCGCACCGAATCGGCATAGGCGCCGCCGCCGTCGCGCACGCGCTGCGCACGCCGGGCGAGGCTGACGATATTCTCGATCAGCGCACGCTTGCCGAACGCAACCGCGCGCGGTTCGCGCCGGGGTGGGCCGAAGCGTGCCCAGGTGGCGATCCCGGCGAGCAGAGCGGCGGCGAGCAAAGCGAGCGTGACGCCAAGGAAGGGCGGCTCGAACATCAGCTGGGCGAGGTTCCGGCCCCCCGCGCCGAAGGGAAGCATCGTGTCGAACACGATCGTTCCCGGATTGTCGGGATCGAGTGCTGCCAGGAGAGCGATCGCGGCGAAGGCATTCTGGCGTTCGGCGAGGCCGAAATTGTTGAGCAGATCGGGGTCGGCGAGGATGTAGATATTCTTGCCCGGCACCTCGGCCAGCACGGCGTTCCCGTCCGATGCGGTGATCAACGGGTAGATCTTCTCGCCGTCGATTGTCTGGAGGGTCTCCGGCGTGCGGAACGGGCGCAGGTCGAGGCTGGTGGGGTAGCGCAGCTGAACCTTTTCGGTCTGGCGTACCTCGACCTTCACGAGCGGAGCGAGCATCCCGGCGAGCTGCACCGGAGGAATCCCGGTCATCCGCTCCTCGCGCCTTGGGCTGCGCTTCTGCGGCCGGGTCGCCCATTTTGGCAGGACCATCAGCACCGGCGCTGCCTCACCCGCCGCATCGCTCAGCGACGCCATGAGCTCGTCGGGTTTGGTACGAAGATTGGGGGTGAGGATCATCATCCCGTGCTGGGGGCGATCGGTGGCATCGCCCGAAAGGCTGACGGTGCCGCCCGACTTCTCGATCAGGTCGCTGAGCCCTTTGAAGCCCGTGGCAAAGCGCGAGGTGGGGCTAGGGGTGTTGCCGCGCTGGCGGTCGATACGGTCGCCATAGGCGTTGACCAGCAGAAAGCCGAGCATGAGCACGAGGCCGGCTGTGATCAGGAGCAGCACGGTGCGTTTGCGGAAGGGGCTGACGGTCTCGCTGCTCATCGGCGGCCCAGCGCGAAGTCCGCATAGTCGGCGCGGGCACGCGTCCAATCACCCTCGCCCAGCATGTTGCCGCCGAACAGGCTGCGTTCGACATCGGCGACGATGCGGCGGAACACGCTGCGGGCGGTGTCAGGCAGGCTTTCGAACGCCGCGATGTCGCGGCTGGTGAGCGAGGGGCGAAGCGAATCGCCGCGCCACTTTTCGATATCCTCGATGCTGCGGTGCAGGATGAGGCGTACGGCTTCGGCGTAGCGACCGGCGGCGGCGAGCCGATCCGCTTCGTCGAGCAGCGCGCGGGCAACATGGGCATCGGGCGCCCAGCGCGGCGGTTCGGGCGCGGCTTCGCCCCGGCGGAGCAGGCGCGCGGCGAACCATTCGCGGGCCGCGGGAAACAGCGCGAGCAGGATCGCGACGACGGCCACTGCAATCGCGATCCACATCAGTAGATACCAGCCGCCGCCGACCCATTCGACGAAACGGCCGAGCGACTGGAACAGCTCGATCAGCCAGCGCGGGGGCGGATTTGAAGGGTCGGGCTGCTGCCAAGGGAGGTCGAACTGGATCGACGAATCGGCACGGACGGCCCGATGCGCGGCATCGACCGCTGCAGGATCGCCAAAGACCGGGGCCTGCGGGGCGCTTCCCTGTGCGGCCGGTGCCGTCGTCACGCGAATCCCCCCATCGCGACGGTTGGAGCAAATCGCCAAATTGCGCGCAACGCTTTTCGCTCCTAACGGTTGGGAAACCGGTGGCTTTCGATACCGGACAAATCGAGCAGGGGAGCAGTACGAGTTGATCCGCATCATTATCGGCGTCACCGCCGCCGCCAGCCTGGCGGCTTGCGCAGCCAGCGCGGAGGACAAGCCCAAGACCGCCGCATCCGATGCGCCCGCGCAGCGCGGGCCCGGCAAGGGCAAGGGGTTCGATCACAATCCCTATCCTTCGACCTACAAACCCTATCCGGGGGTGCCGACGCTGCTGACCAACGTCACCGTCCTGGACGGTGAAGGCGGACGGATCGACAATGGCGCGGTGCTGTTCCGCGACGGCAAGATCGTCGAGGTCGGTCAGTCGATAGCGGCGCCCGAGGGCGCGAGTGTGATCGACGGGCGCGGAAAATATGTGACGCCGGGCGTGATCGACGTGCACAGCCATCTGGGCGACTATCCCAGCCCCGGCGTGCAGGCGCATTCCGACGGCAACGAGATGACCGGGCCGGTGACAGCCGAGGTGTGGGCCGAGCATAGCGTGTGGCCGCAGGACCCGGGCTTCAGCCGCGCGCTGGCCAATGGCGGCGTGACGACGCTGCAGATCCTGCCCGGGTCGGCGAACCTGTTCGGCGGGCGCAGCGTGACGCTCAAGAACGTCTATGCGCGGACGATGCAGGGGATGAAGTTCCCGGGCGCCCCCTATGGCCTCAAGATGGCGTGCGGCGAGAACCCCAAGCGCGTCTATGGCGGCAAGGGGCGGATGCCGTCGACCCGGATGGGCAATATCGCGGTCGATCGCGCGACCTGGGCCAAGGCGCAGGAGTACAAGCGCCGCTGGGACAAATATGAGGAGAAGGGCGGCGAAGCGCCTGCGCGCGATCTGGCGATGGATACGCTGCGCGGCGTGCTCGACGGCGAGATAATCATCCACAACCATTGCTATCGCGCCGACGAGATGGCCATCGTCCTCGATATGGCCAAGGAGTTCGGGTACAAGGTGGGGACGTTCCACCATGCGGTGGAGGCCTATAAGATCGCTGACCTGCTCAAGGCCAACGGCACCTGCGCAGCGGTGTGGGCGGACTGGTGGGGCTTCAAGATGGAGTCCTATGATGCGATCGGCGAGAATCTCGCGATCCTCGAGCGTGAAGGCGCATGCGGGATGATCCATTCGGACGACGCCAACGGCATCCAGCGGCTCAACCAGGAGATCGCCAAAGTGCGTGCGTCGGCGAAGCGTGCCGGTTTCGACGTGTCCGAGGCGGTGGCGTGGAAATGGGCGGCGATCACCCCGGCCAGGGCCCTGGGAATCGACAAGGTCACCGGCAGCCTGAAGGCAGGCAAGATGGCCGATGTGGTGCTGTGGAACGGCAATCCGTTCAGCGTCTACACGCGGCCGGAGAAGGTCTGGATCGATGGCGCACTGCTCTATGATGCCAATGATCCGAAACGCAGACCGGTATCGGACTTCGAGCTTGGACAGCCGGGTGAGGGAGACGTGAAATGAAGGCGCTCCTTCTTACAGCAGCAGTCGCGCTGGGCGTGGCGTTCCCCGCCGCCGCCCAGACCGTGGCGGTGACCAATGCGAAGCTCGTCATCGGTGACGGCTCGGCCCCGGTGGAGGGCGGTACCGTGGTGGTACGCGACGGGCGGGTAGTCGCAGCCGGGCGCGGCGTCGCAGTGCCTGCAGGCGTTCCGGTGGTGGACGCTGGCGGCCGCTGGGTGACGCCGGGCATCTTCGCCGGCTTCACCCGCATGGGCATCGTCGAGGTCGACGGGGTGAGCGAGACCAATGACGCGGGAGCGGGCAGCTCACCGTTCAACGCTGCGATCGACGTGGTACCCGCGGTGAACCCCAAGACCAGCGCGATTACCCTCAATCGCGCAGAGGGAATCACCCGCGCCGTGGTTGCCCCTCAGGCACGCGGATCGATCTTCGGTGGACAGGGCGCGATCATCGACCTGGGTGCCGATATGGATGCGGTGACCAAGGCACGCGCCTTCCAGTTCATGGAATATGGCGAGTCCGGCGCCGCACGCGCCGGAGGCAGCCGTCCGGCAGCCTATGCGATGCTCAAGAACATCCTGTTCGAGGTCCGCGATTACGCGCGTGCCCCGGCGAGCTTCTCGGATCGCGGCAAGGACGCGCTGCTGACCCGTGCCGACGCGCAGGCGCTGATGCCCGTCGTGACCGGCGCGGTGCCGCTGCTGGTGCATGTCGAGCGCGCGTCGGATATCCTTGTCATCCTTGATCTGAAACGCGAGGTGCCGGCGCTCAAGCTGGTGCTGGTCGGCGCGACCGAGGGCTGGACCGTGGCGCGGCAGATCGCAGCGGCTAAGGTGCCCGTGCTGGCGTCGGCGCTGGCCGATCTGCCCGCGTCGTTCGAGCAGCTTGCCGCAACCCAGTCCAACATCGGGCGGCTGCAGGCGGCGGGGGTGATGGTTGGGATCGGCATGATCAATGACGACGAGACGCGGCAGGCACGGCTGGTGAAGCAATATGCGGGGAATCTTGTTGCGCTGGGCAAGCTGCCGGGTGCGGCAGGCCTCGACTGGGGACAGGCATTCGCGTCGATCAGCTCAAAGCCCGCCGAAGCGATGGGCATGGGCGGCGAGTTCGGGTCGCTCCGTCCCGGCCGCCGCGGCGACGTGGTGGTGTGGGACGGCGATCCGCTGGAGATCGGCACCGCGGCCACGCGCGTGTGGATCGATGGGGTCGAGCAGCCGCTGACGACGCGGCAGGACAGGCTCAAGCAGCGCTACTTCGATCCGAAGGAAGGCGCCCTGCCCAAGGCGTACGAGCGCTGAGCGTGGCCGAGAAAGCCGGCGGCTTCGCGGTCGGACCGCGACGCGCCGGCCGTCCGCGCGATCCGGCCAAATATGGTGCGATCATCGAAGCCGCGCGCGCAGCCTTCTTTGCGCGCGGCTTCCAGGCCGCGACGATCGAGGACATCGCGCAGGCGGCAGGCGTTTCCAAGGTAACCGTGTACAGCCGCTTCGGTGACAAGGAGACCCTGTTCGAGGAGGTGATCCGCGCGGAGAGCGGGCGGATGGCAGCGGTGTTCGACGACGGGGTCGCCGCGGGCCGCTGCCTCGAGGAACGGCTCAACGCCTATGGCACGTCGTTGATGGAGTTCATTTTCAGCGAGGAGCATATCGCGGTCGATCGCGTGCTGATGAACGAAATCGCCCAGTCGCGGCGTCTGGCCGAGCGCTTCTTTCAGGCGGGGCCGGCGCTTTGCCTCGGCCGGCTGGCCGATGCGCTCAGCGAAGCCGCGGATCAGGGCGAGATCGAGATCGACGATCCCTGGATGGCGGCGGAGGATCTGTGCGGGCTTTGGCAGGGCCTTTCGGACATGGGGATCAAGCTGGGGCTGGAACCTCCGCCCACCCCCGATGCGATCCGCTTTCGCGTCGAACGCGCGACGCGGTTGTTTCTCAAGATGGTCGGATCGAAGCCGTGACGATCGGCGTTGTCGCCGTGAAGGAGATGCGAAACATGCGGAAAACTGTTGTGGCGATGGCCGGCGCGCTTTTGCTCGGCGCATGCGGCGGCGGCGAGAAGGCCGAGAATGTGGCGGCCGTCAACGCTGCTGCGGACAATGCGGCGGACGCGACCAACTATCAGGCCGAAGTGATCGCGCTGGCACCTGCGGCGCGGGACGGCGTTTTCCTGCGCGCGGTGCGGGATGCCGGGTTCAATTGTCAGGAGGTGACGCAGACCGAGCGTATCGATCCGGTCAACAGCAATCCCAGCTGGCGCATCTATTGCGGCAAGAACCCGCACATCATCTCGATCACCCGCGACGGCACCGCCAAGATCGTCAGCCGGACGGACGCGAACTGACCCGAACAAAAAAAGGGGAGGCAGGCCATGACCTGCCTCCCCATCGAGTCGGGGGTTGAACTCAGAGGCCGACGACGCCGCCGTCATTCTTGGTGATCGCGACGATCGCCGAGCGCGGACGCGTGCCGGCAGGCGCGCTGCCGGTAGCCTGATTTGCCGGCCAGGCGCTGGACGGCGAAGCGGGCGTGCCGTTTTCGCCTGGATGCTGGATGCCGACGAACAGCGTGCGGCCGTCGGGCGTCGAGTCCACACCGGTGATCTCGCACTCGACCGGCCCGATCAGGAAGCGCTTGAGCGTCGCGTCGGTCGCCAGTGCGCCGCGGCGGGTGGTCTGCGTCGCGGTGGCGCCGCCAGTGCCGCGATTGGTGATCGTCACGGCTGCACCGTCGCCGACCGTGCCGGGTATCGCGACCAGCATCTGGTTGTTGGTGCGATCGGTGAAGGCACCGTCGTCGGTCTGGATCCACAGCAGCGGCTTGACCAGGCCGCCCGCGTTGGTCGGGCGCGAGAACCACAGACCGTCGGGGCTGGAGAAGTCGTTGGCGGCGGTGAGGCCCGAGATGTTGACGTCGCTGTTCGAGTCCGCGGAGTCGGCGCCGAACAGATAGATATCCCAGGCGAAGGTGAGCGAGGCGGGGTCGTCGCCGTTCTCGCGCAGACGCAGGATGTGGCCGTTCGGGTTGCCGAACTGGGCAGAGTTCGACGGGCCGGTCGGGTCGTTATAGTGGCGCGGGTTGGCCGCGTCGGTGCCATTCAGCGGACGGGTTCCGGCGTTGTTGTTGGTGAGGGTGAGGTAGATCTCGCCCGTCGCCGGGTTGGTGGCGGTCCATTCCGGACGGTCCATCTTGGTCGCGCCGACCGCATCGCCCGCCAGGCGGGTGTTGACGAGAATGTCGGCCTGGCTCTCGAACACATATTCGATGTCCGAGCCCTGGGCAGGGCGGTTCGGGATGGTGCCGAAGGTCAGCGGAACCCAGCTGCCGGTGCCGTTCGCCGCGAACTTGGCGACGTAGAGGGTGCCGGCGTCGAGATACTTGTCGCCGACCGACAGGCGGTTGGCGCTCTGTGCGTCGGCCGCGTCCCAGTTCGCGTTCGAGACGAACTTGTAGAAATATTCGCCGCGCGAATCGTCGCCGAGATAGACCGAGACCTTCTTGCCCGGGGTCAGCTTGCCGAGCCAGGCGCCCTCGTGACCGAGGCGGCCGAGCGCAGTGCGCTTCCGCGGCGCGGCGGCCTTGTCATATGGATCGAACTCGACGCACCAGCCGAACTGGTTCGGCTCGTTGCGATAGTCGGCCGTGGCCGACGCACCGGTGGCGCGGGCATCCCAGCGCTTGAAAACGGTGTTCGATGCGTCGGCGGGGACGACCGAAGCCCAGCCATAATTGCCGTTGGTGCTGGTGACGCCGTAGCGGCGCAGCGCAACGAGTTCACGCGGGCTGCGCGCGGCGTTGTCAGCGCTCGGGCGCGCGAAATAGCCCGCCCAGTTCTCCTCGCAGGTGATGTTGGTGCCCCACAGCGTGTGCCCATTGGCGCAGTTGTTGATGGTGCCGCGGCCAGCGGTGCCGTCGTTCGAAAAGGCGGTGAAGAGCCAGTGCGTGCCCTTCACCGGGCCATTGAACACGACCGGCGTATTCGGCGTGATCCGGCGGTTGAACGTCGAGTTCTGGACATAGGTCCAGGCGCGGTTCGCCCCTTCGACATATTCGGTGACCGACACGCCGTGCGCCTCGATTTCCTTGATCGCCTCGGCTTCGGGGCGGGGCAGGGTATTGGTCGGGCCGGCGGGGTGCAGGTACTGGACGTTCAGGTTCTCGTGGTTCTGAACCATCAGGCCGCGGACCGAATTGTTGTCGTCGCGTGCGCCGGCGGCCGACAGGCCGTACCAGTAGAGCGCGTCGCCATGGTCGCCGATGCGCTGGGCGAAGTTGGTGTCGGTGCCGTCATTCTTGTAGGCGGCGACGCCCGGGGCGATCGGATCGCCGAGGCGCGTCATCACGGTGACGGTGTAGCCGGCCGGGACGGTGACGACGTCGTTCTTGTTCTTCGACAGCGAGGTGAAGCGGAGCGCGGCAGGCGATATGGCGGCCGTCGTGGTCCCCTGAGTCGTCTGCCCTGCACTATCGGTGGCGCTGTACTGGAAGCTCAGGGTCGTGGCCGAGGCGACGCTGGGCGCGATGAAGCTGGCGTTCGGCGAGCTCGCGCCGATCAGCGTCACGGCGGGGCCGCCGGTCTGAACCCAAGCCGAGGTGATCGGTCCATTGTCGGTCGCGTTCGAGGTGAGCGTGACCACCTGGCCGGAGGTCGCCGAACCCGACGAGCCGACCGAGATCAGGTTCGGGGAGGGGTCCGCACCGGCATTGGCGCTGTCGCATGCGGCGAGGATGCCGCCGCCGAACACCGCGACCGCAGCAGCGGAGGCGCCCGAACGCAGCGTGTCGCGGCGCGAATAGCGCTGTTCGATCAGCGCATTGAGCGTGGGATTGGCGGTGTTGTTGGTATCGACGTCGCCGTCGCTGTATCCAATGGCCAGATCGGTGCTCGCGGTCATGTTCTGAGACCCCCTTTATGATCCGAATCCGGTACGGATGCGGTTGCCCGGGGCTGTGGCGGGGCCGTCTTACGGCGTGATGGACGAGCGTTGACGAAGTCGTGTCGGTTTCGCGACTCTTCGATGACAGGCTGTTCGAGGGCGGCGGTGCGGGGTAGGGGGCGGCGATGGACAAGCAGGACAGCCTTGCCGACCGGATGGCACAGCGCCTGGGCGCTGGGCCGCCGCGGGTGCCGCGATTGCCGGGCGCGCCGGTGGACTGGCGGCTGGCGCTGGCGCTGGCGGCGGTGATCGCGCTGGGGCCGCTGGCGACGATCACCGGGGCCGCAATTATTGAGCGGGGCGCACGGGCAGAAGCGGAACGGTTGACCGCGCAGGCCGCGCCACGGTTGAAGGCGGAGGCGAGCGCGCGGGCAGCCCGTGCCGTGCTGCGCGAAGCGGTGCGTCAACCCGGGGCGGCGATCCTGCTGAACCATGTTGCGGCGGCGATCCCCGCGGATGCGCGGGTCGCGCGGATGCGCAAGGCCGCGGATGGCGCCATGGAGATCGAGATCACTGCGCCGGACCCCGATCTGTTGCGCGCGGCGCTGCGACGGAATCCGGCGCTGGCGTCGTTTCGCGAGACGGGGCAGCGCCGTGCAGGGGCGATGATCGCGGTGACGCTGAGGCGTGCCGCATGAACCGGGCGACGCTGATCGCCGGAGTTGCCGGTGGCCTTGCGGCAGTGGCGCTGCTGGCGCCGGCGACCGGAACCGCACTCGGCAAGCTCGAGCGCGCGCGCACGGCGGCGGCCGGGGCGCGGGCAGCCGCGCACGCGCCGGTACGTGCCGCCATGCCGCTGACCGCCGCCGGCCTGCGCGCGCCGGGCGGGGACGAGGCGGCTGCCGCTGCGGCGCTGGCGCAGCGCGTAAAGCGGCTTGCCGCGGACGGCGGCGTGCTCGTCGAACAGGCCGCGCGGGTTCCGGGCGGCGAGGGGCTGGTGAGACTGCGGCTTCGCTTGTCGGGCCCGGACAAGGCCGTGGTGGCACTGACCGACCGGATCGAGCGCGAAGCACCGCTGCTGCGCTTCGCATCGTGGCAGGTGAGCGCATTGGCCGGCGGAGGATTGCGGGTCGAAGGCGAGGCGGTGGCGGCATGGCGTTGACGCGGGAAAGCGGGATCGCGCTTGGCGTGGCGGCGATGTTCGCAGTGGCGATGCCGGTGCTGTTGCTATGGCCGGACAGTCGAAGCACGGCTCCGGTGCCTGCTGCGGCCGAGCGTGCAGTGATCCCGCCACCGGTGCCGGCGATTGCCGCGATCTATGAGCGTCCCGTCTTCGCAGTCGCGGAGGGCGGAGAGGAAGCGCCTGCCGACGCGCCCGCGCTGGTTGGGATTGCGGGGCGGCTCAACAAGGATGCGGTGGCGATGGTGCGGCTCGCCGACGGAAGCGCCCGGAGCCTGAGCGTCGGCGAGAGCGTCGATGGCTGGCGGCTGGAGAGCCTGGCGATCGACGCGGCGTTCTTCACCCGCGGGCGCGAGCGTGTGCGGGTGGCGATGACGACGCCCGAACCCGCGGCGGAAGAAGCCGAGGCCCCGGCCGGTCAGTAGATTCCGTCGATCTCCAGCGTCAGCCGCGGACGGAGCGGCTTGAGCAGCAGGTTGCTGGGCGTGTTGAGATCCAGTTCCTCGCTGCGCAGGCGCGCATATTTCGCCTTGGCGAGCGCTGCCGCTTCCTCGCCGCTGCGCAGGATGGTGGGCTTGAGGAAGATGAACAGCGTACGCTTGTTGCGCGATTCCCTGCGGCTCTTGAACAGCTCGCCGAGGATCGGGATGTCGCCCAGGATCGGCACCTGGCTCTTGATCTGGCCATAGTCGTCCGAGGTGAGGCCGCCGAGCACGATCGTCTGCCCATTGTCGGCGAGGACGGTGGTGTTGATCGCGCGGCGATTGGTGATGAGGTCGCTGGCCTCGCTCAGCTGCGTCGCCGCGATCGACGAGGCTTCCTGCACCACTTCGAGCCGGATCGTGTCACCGGCGTTGATGCGCGGCAGCACCTTGAGCGTGATGCCGACATCCTTGCGCTCGATCGAGGTGTAGGGGCGCACGTTGCTCGACGAATCGGTCAGGATCGATCCGGTGATGAACGGCACTTCCTGTGCGACGACGAACTCGCCCAGCTTGTTGTCGAGCGTGGTGATCTGCGGTGTCGAAAGCAGGTTCGACTTGGTCGAGGTGCCGAGCGCCTGGACCAGGATCGAGAAATCATTGCCGATGCCGATATTGGCGGTGAGGCCCGGACCGAGCGCCTTGGCCATCGGCACGCCGAGCGCGTTGAGGATCGTGCCGAGCGAGAGCTGCCCCGGGCTGGTGCTGAACGAGGTTGCCGCACCTTCGATCTGGCTGAGCGCCGCGCCGCTGGTACCGAGCTGGACGGCGAGCGCCTCGGCTTCCTCGCCGGTGATCTCTGCGATCGCGGCCTCGATCATCACCTGCGGGCGGCGGACGTCGAGATCGGTGATCAGCGGCTCTATCGCGGCGATGGCGCTGGGCGTGCCGCGCACGACCACCGCGTTGATGTCGGGCGAGGGCTGGACGCTGAGGTCCGGGGTGGAGAAGCCCTGCGGCGTCTCGCTCGTCCGCTGGCCAAGCTGGCTCTGCTGCGCCTGGAGCGCGGCGGTGGCGGCGGCGGCCGCGGTATCCGCTGGGTTGCTGCCACCCGAACGGGCCAGCCCGCCGAGAACGCTGGTGGGGCTGCGATAATTGCTGTTCCGGCTCGACAGGCTGCGGGCGACGGCATTGTTGGTCGTCGCTTCCTGGCCCAGCACGCCGCGCAGCACCTCCGTCACCGATTCGGCGTCGGCATAGCTCAGGCGGAAGACGCGCGTGATCGGGGTCGCGCCGCCCGGCGCGTCGAGCGATGCGACCATGCGGCGGGCATCGGCGACGGCGGACGGCGTGCCGCGGATGATGATGGTGTTGCTGCGCGGGTCGGCCGCGACGCGCGCGCCGCCTGCCGCTGGATCGCCGAGCACGCCCTGAAGCGCCTGCGCGACATCCGCCGCGTTGCCGTTGCGCAGCGCCACGGTGGCGAAGGTGAGGCCGCTGCCATTGCCATCGAGCGCGCGCAGGATGCCTTCGATCCGGCGGACATTGTCGGCATAGTCGGTGACGACCACGGCATTGGGCTGAGCCAGCGGTTCCACGCTGCCGAAGCTGGCGACCAGCGGGCGCGCAACTCGCGCCGCCTCGGCCGACGGGACGTTCGACAGGCGGATCATGCGCGTGACGAGTTCCTGGCCCGATGCGCCGCGCGAGGGCACGCCGCCGTCGCGCACCGCATTGCCCTGAGGCACGATGCGCCAGGCGCGGCCCGAGCGGACCGCGGCATAGCCATTGGCGCGCAGGACCGACTGGAACAGTTCCCACACGCCGCTGGGCGAGAGGGGCTGTGCCGATGTGACGGTGACCGTGCCCTTGACCGCCGGATCGAGGATCAGAGTGCGGCCGGTAAGGCGCGAAATCTGGTCCGCGACATCGGCGATCTCGACCCCGCGCATGTTGACGACGATGTCCGCGGCCTCGCCCTGCTGGGCGAGAACCGGCTGCGCGACCATGGAGGCAAGCGCGAAGGTGAGGGCGATGTTGCGGATCGGATGCGGCACGGGCGGGATACCTAGCGGGTCGGGACGGTCAGCGTCACGGGCTTTCCGTCGCGGGTGATCTGGATCTGGGCGGTACCGCGCGACTGGGCGGCGGCGAGAGCGGAAGCGGCGCTGGCCTGGCTGGAAATCGCCTGGCCGTTGACCGAAGTGATGACGTCGCCTTGCTGAAGTCCCGGCGGGGCATTGCTGCCGATCTGCACCCCGCCGGGGACCGGCGTCAGGCTGGACATCAGCGCGGATGGAGCCGGTGGAGTGTTGGGCGAAGGCTGGGCGGTTGTTGGCTGTGATGGCCCTGCCGCCGCCTGCGCCTGTTGCTCGACCGTCAAGGTGGGATCGGGGAAGGCGAGATATTCGATGCGGCCGTTGACGCGCAGGAGGACGCGATCGCGCAAAATCCCTTCGATCGTGCCGCCGCCCGGCGCTTCGCCGACGCGGAAGGCCTTGGCGGGTTCGCCGCCGACTTCGATATAGGCGACCGACAGGTCGGCCGGGGAGGCGGCGAACACGCCCTTGAGCTTGAGGGGGAGCGCGGTCGCCTGCGACGCATCGGTGACGGCGCCCTTGCCGAACGGAGCGAAGGCGAGCGCGGCGGTGACGTCGGCCGGGGCCGCGGCGGAGCGGACCCCTGAAGGCACGGTGACCGCGCCGCTGCTGGCATGACCGGCGATTCGCCAGGTCAACCCGGCGAGCGCGATCGCCACCGACACCACCACCGCAGCGGTCGCGATGTCGAGCGTGGTGCGGGCCTGGCGCGGCGAAAGGTCGGGCAGACGGATCATGTACGGCTGCCCTCGACGAACCCGTCGAGCGATGCAAGCGGAGACCGCTCGCCCGCCGCGAATACCTGAATGCGAACCTTGTCGATTCCGGCGTCTTCGGTGCGGGTGCGCGCGATTTCGACCTTCCATTGCTGGCCGAGCAGATCGGTCTCGGACGCGTTCGCGGCGGGATCGGCCAGCTGGATCTCGGCGAGGCGATTTTCGGCCACCCACATCGCGGCGGCGCGGCGTTCCATCGCGCGGGTCGAATCGATATGGCTTTCGACCGCACGGATCAGGCCGACGGTGGCGATGGCGAGCACCGCGAGCGCGACCAGCGCCTCGATCAGCGAGAAGCCGGCTTCTTCGATCTGTGTCCCGGCATTGCCGGGACGCGGTACCGGCCCGTTCCCCCGCCCGGCCACCCATAGGATGCTGGCGCTGGGTGGCCGGGCGGGGGAGCGGGCCGGTACCGCCATCGCGCGCAGCGCGATCACGAAGCAGCCTCCACCTTGGTCGCGGTGGCGGTCATGCCGTCATAGCGGACGACCCAGCGCTGTGCGCCATTCTCGATCGTGGCAGTGAGCGGCTTGCCGCCGCCGTCGACGCCGAGAACCACCGGCGGGCGGACATCGAGCGTGACGACGATGCCGCCGGGAAGCGTATGGAAGGCGAGCGCGTCGCCGAGCGGAGCCAGCTTGCCGTCACGGCCGATCGCCGCGAAGCCATAGCCATGCGGTTGAGCAGTGAAAGCGATCACGCGATCGCCGATCATCGCGTCGTCCGCGGCTGCCTGGAGCCGCAGGGCAAGGCGGCGGGCTTCGGTCTCGACCGAGGGCGCGCGGGTTGCGGCGCCGACGCCCAGCGCGACGCCGCCCGCGGCGACGCCGATGATGACGAGCACGATCAGCATCTCGATGAGCGTCATGCCGGAGTCATTGCGAGAAGTGCGGGACCAGCCCGCTCCTCCTTCCGGCCACCCAACGGCAGTATCATATGGGTGGCCGGGAGGGGGAGCGGGCTGGTCCCGCGTCGCGGAGCGACCGCAAAAGACACGCCCCCGCATCTGGCTTATCCGCCCTTGGCGTCGAGATCGGCGTCGAGCCCTTCGCCGCCCGGCTTGCCGTCCTTGCCGAGCGATTTCAGGTCGAAGCCGTTGCCGGTCGAGGAATAGACATAGGGGTTGCCCCAGGCATCGACCGGGTTTTCCGAGACGTAGCCGCCTTCGGGCCACGCGGAGGGAACGGGCGGCGTGACCGGCCTTTCGGCAAGCGCCTTGAGCCCCTGTTCGGTCGTGGGGTATTGACCGTTGTCGAGACGATACATTTTGAGCGCGCTCGACAGGCTGGCAAGGTTGGTCTTGGTGGTGGTGACGCGGGCCTGATCGGGACGGCCGACCACGTTCATCGTCACCAGGCCCGCGACAATCGCGATGATGACGAGCACGACGATCATCTCGAGCAGGGTAAGGCCGGCTTCTGCGTGTGGTATGTTGCGGCGCTTGCCCTTATTGGGCTTGCCTGCCACCGTGTCATGGAACTGTTTCAAAACTATGCGCATCGCGGCCCCATGCGTCCTTCTCGTGAAAGCAATGTTACAGCCGAGGTTCCCGGAATGATGACTCGCCAAGTCCAATCCGGTGCCGCGGAAGTCCGCACCGGCGGCGTCTGGACGCTGTCCGGCGGGCGGGCGATCATAGCCGAGCCGGATGGTCCTGCAACCGTGCTGGTGCCCAGCGAATCGGTATTAGTCCTGGCCGTCGATCTGCCGTTGGGCACGCACGCCAAGCGGCTGACGGCGCTTCCCTTCGCGATCGAGGACCGAATCGCCGACCCGCTCGAATCGGTCCATCTGGCCTTGGGCGATGAGATCGCACCCAAACGCTATCTGGTCGCTGTCGTGCGGCATGCGGTGATGCGCGAGTGGGTGGAGATTGCCGACACCGAAGGACTCGCGCACGCAGCGATGGTGCCCGACGCGCTGGCGCTGCCCGTGCCGGGCGAAGGCTGGTCGGCCGAAGCAGGCGATGGCCGGGTGCTGGTGCGCGGCGCGGACGGCACCGGCTTTGCGATGCCGGCGGCGCTGATCGGGCAGGCATGGGAAGCCGCAGGCCGGCCACGTATCTGGAATTGCGGCGCGGCGCCGGTCGGCGAACTTCCTCAGGAACCGTGGCCCGCAGGCAATGGCGGGCTGACGGAGCGGCTGGCCAGGCCCGCGATCGATCTGCGGCAGGGCACCTATGCACGACGGACGGCGAGCGGGAGCAATTGGGTCAAGCGGCTCGGCTGGATCGCGGCGGCAGGCGTCGCGGCGCATGTCGTCATCGCCGGGGCGGACACGCTGATGCTGCGCGCGATCGCCGAGCGGCGCGCAGACGATACCCGCGCCGCGGTGGCGCAGGCTGCGCCGGGGGCTAATCTGGGTGATGACCTTAGGGTCAGTGTCGCCGACATGCTGCCACCGCCAGGAGCGGCCGCGAGCCAGTTCGTGCCGCTCGTCACCCGCACCTCGAACGCGCTTGCGCCGCTGTCGAGTGCGGTGACCGCGCGGTCGATGCGATTTGAAGGAAATGCGCTTGTGATGGAGATCGAGCCGGGTGAGCCGGGGCTTGCCGGGCGGGTGCGCGATGCGATGCGCGCGGCCGGGGTGACTGCCGACGTCGCCGCAGGCCAGGACGGCGCGCTGCGCCTGACGGTGCGGGCATGAGCGCGATCCGGATCACCCGCAGCCCGACGCTCGATGCGTGGGGCGCGAAGATCGGTGCATGGTGGAGCGGCCTCAGCTCGCGCGAGCGGTGGATGGTCGGATCGCTCGGCGTGCTTCTGGGCGTGCTGGTTCTGGTGTTTGCCGTGATCCAGCCGTTGCAGGCGGCACGCGCCGACGCGCTGGCGGATATCCGTACCTATGAGACGCTGACCGCGCGAGTCCGCGCTGCGGGTACCCTGGTGCCCAAGGGAAGCCAGCCACAGCAGCGCGGCGGTTCGCCCGCTGAAGCGGCGCAGGCGGCGGCGGGCGAAGCGGGGATCACCGCGAACATCGTGCCGGGTGCGGCAGGGCTGACCGCGCAGGTGGCCGAGGCACCCTATGAATCGGTGGTCGGCTGGATCGCCAATGTCGAACGGACGACGCCGCTTCGTGCGCGCAAGGTCGAGTTGCGCAAAGGCGGCGCGACCGGGCGGGTAAGTGCGAGCGTGGAGTTCGCGCAATGACCGCCGAGTCGACTTTACCCTATGGCTATGCGCGGCGCGCGGGCGTTGTGCTGCGGGCAGGCAGTGACGGGCTGGAATGCGTGCATCGGCCCGATGCGACGCTCGACGCGCTGCTCGAGGTCCAGCGGATCGCACCGGCGGCGCGCTTCGTGGCGGTCGAGGATGCAGCGTTCGATCAGGCGCTGGCGGCGAGCTATTCGGGCAGCGCGGGCGCCGCGGCCGAGTTCGACCTGGGCGGGATGGATCTTGCGGCGTTGGCCGACAGCGCTGCGGCGGTGGACGACCTGCTCGACACGCGCGACGATTCGCCGGTTATCCGCCTGATCAATGCGCTGTTGCTCGAAGCAGTGAAGGAAGGCGCGTCGGACGTGCATGTCGAGACGCAGGAGAAGCGCGTTGTGGTGCGCTTCCGCATCGACGGTGTGCTGCGCGACAAGCTCGAGCCGCGCCGTGAGCTGGCGCCGCTGCTGGTCAGCCGGATCAAGGTGATGGCGAAACTCGATATCGCCGAGAAGCGCGTGCCGCAGGACGGCCGCGTGACGCTGCGCATCGGCGGGCACGATGTGGACGCGCGCGTCTCGACGCTGCCGACCCAGCATGGGGAGCGCGTGGTGATGCGCTTGCTGGAGAAGGGATCGCTCAAGCTCGATCTCGAGCATCTGGGGATGAGCGCGCGCGACCGGGAGGTGTTCGCGCGTCTGCTCGAACGGCCGCACGGGATGCTGCTGGTCACCGGGCCGACCGGGTCGGGCAAGACGACCAGCCTCTACGCCGCGCTCCAGCGGCTGAACGACCGCAAGCGCAATATCATGACGGTCGAAGATCCCATCGAATATGAACTCGCCGGGATCGGCCAGACCCAGGTCAATTCGCGCACCGGCATGACCTTCGCCCGCGGGCTGCGCGCAATCCTGCGCCAGGACCCGGACGTGATCATGGTTGGGGAGATCCGCGATCATGAGACCGCCGAGGTCGCGGTGCGATCGGCGATGACGGGGCATTTCGTGCTCTCGACATTGCATACCAACAGCGCGGTGGGATCGGTGACGCGGCTGATCGACATGGGAGTCGAGCGCTATCTGCTCGCGCCGATGCTGGTGGGGCTGGCGGCGCAGCGGCTGGTGCGCCGGCTATGTCCGAGCTGCCGGCGCGAGGATGTCGCGAGCGAGAGCGATTCGATGCTGCTGGGCGGCGCGATCAAGGCCGGTGAACCGGTGTGGCGCGCGGTGGGGTGCGAGGATTGCGGCGGCGACGGGTATCGCGGCCGCGCGGGGCTTTACGAAGTCGTGCCGGTCGACGAGCGTTTTCAGGCGATGATCCATGACGGCGCGTCCGAAGCCGAGATCGAGGCGCATGCGCGCAAGACCAGCCCTGCGCTGCTCGACGATGGCGTGGCCAAGGCGAAGGCTGGCGTGACAACGGTCGAGGAAGTCGCCCGCGTGGTGCGGGAAGAGGCCTGATGCCCGCCTTTGCCTATCGCGCGGCGACGAGCGCGGGCGCCGAGAAGAAGGGGCTGATCGAAGCGACCAGCGCCGCCGCGGCGCGGGCAATGCTGCGCGAGCAGGGGCTGTTGCCGCTGGCGGTGGATGCAGCTTCGGAACGGCGCTCGATCGGAAGCATCAAGCTGCCGGGGCTTGGCCGTTCGGGGATGAGCGCGCGCGAGCTGGCGACGGCGACGCGGCAGATCGCGACGCTGGTGGGGTCGGACATTCCGGTCGAGGAGGCGCTGCGGCTGGCGGCGAGCCAATCCGAGGCGCAACGAGTCTCGTCGATTCTGCTTGAGGTGCGCGCGGCGATCCTGGATGGGCGTAGCTTTGCCAATGCCTTAGGAACGCATCCCAAGACTTTCCCTGAATTCTATCGCGCATCGGTCGCGGCGGGGGAATCCTCGGGCAAGCTGACTCAGGTGCTGGAGCACCTCGCGCATTTCGTCGAGAACCGGCAGGCGAACAGCCAGAAATTGCAGCTCGCCTTGCTCTATCCCGGGCTGCTGGCGACGGTGTCGCTGGGCGTGATCGTGCTGCTGCTGGTCTATGTCATCCCGGACATCGTCAAGGTGTTCGTCTCGCGCGGGACCGATCTGCCGCTGCTGACGCGGACGCTGATCGCGATCTCGGGCTTCCTGCAGGCATGGGGCCTGTACATCCTGATCGCGGCACTGATCGGCTTTGTGATCTATGGCCGCTGGGTGGCGAACCCGGCGAACCGGCTCAAGGTCCATCGCGCCTTCACCGAGCGCTGGCCGTTCCGCCGTTTCAGCCGCCAGCATAATGCCGCGCGCTTTGCCGGGAGCCTTGCCACGCTGGTGTCGAGCGCGGTTCCGCTGGTCGAGGCGCTGCACGCGGCGGCGGCGGTGACGCCCAACCGCTGGGTGCGCGAGCGCGCGTTGCATGTCGCGGCGCGGGTGCGCGAGGGGATCAGCCTGCGCGCGGCGATGACCGAGGCGGGGGTATTCCCGCTGATGCTGACCGCGATCGTCGCGTCGGGGGAGGCGAGCGGGCAGCTGGGTCCGGCGCTGTCGCGTGCGGCGGACGAGCTCGATCGCGAGCTCGACGCGGTGACGAGCGCGATGGTGGCGCTGGTCGAGCCGCTGGTGCTGCTGCTGATGGGCGGGATCGTGCTGATGATGGTGCTGGCGATCCTGTTGCCGATCATCAACCTCAACGATCTGGTGACGCTCTGAGGCATTCGCGCCTCCCTCAAATCAGGTAGGGCGGTCGCCTGAGAGAGCCTATCTCTCCGTGCGGGCCAGCAGGTCGCGCAGATCCTGTTCCCAGAAGACCGCCCAGGTATGCGTGCCATGGCCGCGCGTCTCGGCGGTCTCGGGGATCATGCGGAAGCGGGTGTTGGGCATCCGCTTCAATGCGCGTTCCGGCGCGTCGAGGCCGCGTGGGTTGATGAAGTCGTCGGCCGAGTTGATCCACATCATCGGCGCGGTGATCGCTTCGAGCCGCGGCCAGGGATTGTAGCTGCGCGAGGCATCGACCTGGTAGATCAGGTCGTTGGCGTCGAGCCCGGCGATCGAGCGTTCGGCGCGTTCGCGGACATAGGCGACGGCAGCGTCGCGCGTCGGGAATTGTTGCTGCAAGTAGAGCGGAGCGCCGCCGGCGACGAACAACATGCTGGCCGCGGTGCGAAGCCCCTGAGCAGGCTGGGCCCTGTAATCGCCATTGGCCCAGGCGGGGTCGGCCTTGATCCCGTCGATCAGCAATTGCCGCCACATCCGGTTGAGCCCGGCGATCTCGATCGGTTCGCAGGCGAGCGGCATCAGCGCACGGGCGAAATCGGGATGGGTCTCGCCCCATATGAAGCTGTGCATGCAGCCCATCGACGTGCCCATGATCAGGCGCATCCGGCGGATGCCGAGCCCCTCGGTGAGCAGGCGGTGCTGGGCCGCGACCATGTCGTCATAGTCATAGGCGGGGAAGCGCATGCGCAGGCCGTCCGATGGTTTGGACGAGCCGCCATGGCCGAGATTGTCGGGAAGGATGATCCAGTAACGAGTGATGTCGAGCGGCTGGCCGGGGCCGTACAGCCGGTCGGCGAATTGCGGCTGGAGGAACTGGGCGCCAGTGCCCCCGGTGCCGTGAAGGACCATCACGGCATTGTCGATGGCGCCGGAGGCATCGCGGTGCGGCTTGCCGAGGGTGCGATAATGGATGCGGACGGTGGGGAGGGTGGCACCATCGTGGAAGCGGAACCTGGCGATCTCGTAATTGGCTTCCTCCACCGGCCAGCGGGTCGCCGGGGTCTGGGCGGTGGCCGGAGCGGCGACGAGCAGCGCCGCGATCGCGGCCAGAAACCTGCGCATCCTCACATGGCTCCTTCGATCGTTGCGCCCGCGGGCATGCCGGTGAAGGGCAGGATGCGGGCACCGTCGGCGGTCATGTGGATGCTCAGCCGGCCGTCCTCGCCGAGCGTCGCCTCCATCAGCGTCTGGCGGCGCTGCGTCGCTGGCGCGATGCGGATGCGGGTCGCGGTGCCGGTCTTCTCGGCGGTGAGCGCAAGCGCGGGGACCGCGGTGGCAGTGCCGCCACTCTTGGCGGTGCAGGTGCCAGGCTCGGTGGTGAGCTTGCCGTCGATGGCCTGATCGCCGCCGCCGATCGCGATCCGGGCGAACTGAAGCTGCATCACCAGATCGCAGGTGAAGGGAAGATTGGGCTGGAGCGCCTGAAGCACCGAGCTATGCGCGGAGCCGCTGACGTCGTCGAGCACCGTGCGGCCGAACCGCGTCAGCCCGCGGCCGCCCATGTCGGTGTCGGGGCCGGTCGCCTTCCAGTCAACGGCAAAGGCGAGGCTGGTGAGCGAGCGCAGCGGCGCCCAGCTCCATTCGAACTTGCTGCCGCCGGCAACGCCGACCTCGCCATTCCACACGGTGCCGGCGACGCCGGTGCGCCACGGCCGGTTCTTGAGGAACACGCTGGCGGGCATCGTCGCGAACATCGCCAGCGCATAAGCGGCTATGCCCAGCACGACGAAGACGGTAAGACGCCGCCGTGCCGACCAAGATGCCAATCCGGACACCGGCGTTTCATCGCCGCGATGTGTTGAAATCAGGCCTGTTGCTGCCGCCGGCATTGCTTGCGAGTCCCTCTGTTCTGGCCGTTTCCGTGCAGGACAAGAAGCCCAAGCGCGACAAGCGGCAGGTGGCGATGCTGCTGCCGCTGTCCGGGCCGCGCGCCGCGCTGGGCCTTAGCATGCGGCAGGCGGCGTTGCTTGCGGATTCTGGACCGGAAATCACCGCCTATGACACCGGCGGGACGGCGGCGGGAGCCGCGCTGGCGGCGCGCAATGCGCTGAAGGCCAAATCCGCGATGATCCTGGGGCCGGTGACCGCCGAGGAAATGACCGCGGCGGCCCGCGAGGTCGCGGGGCGCGTGCCGGTGGTCGCATTCAGCAACAATTCGGTGGTTCGGGCGCCCGGCAGCTGGGTGTTCGGCATCACGCCCAGCCAGGTGACCAGCGCGATCCTGCGCTATGCCCGGTCGCGTGGGATCAGGAATGTCGTGGTGATCGACGACGCATCGCCCTGGAGCGCCGCAGCGGCGCTGGCCGCGGGCAAGGTGCAGGGCGAGATCGGGATCGATGTTCGGGTGCTGACGGTGACCGAAGGACAGCCCCTGCCGGTAGCCGGCGACGCGCCCGACGCAGTGCTGCTGCCGGGCAGCGGCGAGGCGGTTCTGGCGGCGGCGCGCAACCTCAAGGAGACCGGCATCCAGTTGCTCGGCACGGTGCAGGCGCTGGATCACCGGCCGGCGGCGCTCGAGGTGCTGAACGGTGCATGGCTCGCCAGTCCCGATCCGGCGGCGTTCGGCCGGTTCGCCGGCGAGTATCGCGCGCGGCATGGCGGCGATCCCGGCGCGCTGGCGGCGCTGGCCTATGACGCGGGCGGGATCGTCAAGGTGCTGAGGGGCAAGGGCGAGATCAGCGAGAAGGCGCTGCTCGCCGAGACGAGCTATCCCTGCGTGACCGGCAATGCCCGGTTCCGCAGCGACGGCAGCGTTGCGCGTGAACTCGCGATCCTGCTCGCCGGGCCGCAGGGCTATGAGCCTGTCGCGGTGAGCCTGGGCGCGTGACGATGCCTGCCGAGCGGCACCGGCCCGCTCCCCCGCCCGGCCGCCCAGCGGCAGCATCATATGGGTGGCCGGGCGGGGGAGCGGGCCGGTGCGGTCCTTCAGACAAGGACTCGGGATTCACGCTCCTCGAACTCATCATTTCGCTTGGCCTGTTCGCGCTGATCGCGGTGGCGGGGCTGGGGCTGCTCGACAGCGTTCTGAACGTGCAGGGGCGAACCGAGGAGCGGCTGAATCGGCTGTCCGATCTGCAGCGCGCGATGTTCGTGGTGCAGAGCGACCTCGACCAGATCACCCGAGGCGCCGTTTCGGGCGGCGACGGCGGCATAGCCTTTACCCGGATCGCCGGGGGGCAGGGCGGGCCGCCGATGCCGGTGCGCTATGACGCAGCCCAAGGCGCGCTGGTCCGGTCAGCACCGCAGCCGCAGCTGTTGCTGCAGGGGGTGGCTGGAGCCAGATGGCGCTTTCGCGATGAAGACCGCTGGGTGGATCGCTGGCCGGTGAACGAGCAGCGCAAGGACGAATGGCCGCGCGCCGTTTCGCTAGAGATGCAGATCGCCGGAGTACAGGGGCCCCAGGGCGCTTTGCGCCGTGTCGTCGTGCTGCCCGATCAGCCGAGGGACAAGTGATGCGGCGTGATCGCGACGAACAGGGCATGATCCTGGTCAATGTGCTGATGTTCGTGGCGATCGCGAGCGGGCTGGTGCTGCTGATGATCAGCCGCGAGGAACTCGCGCTCGACCGGTCGCTGCGCGGGCGCGAGGCGGCGCGGGCGGCGGCGATCGTGCGCGGCGGAGAGCTTTCGGCGATCAGCGCGCTGCGGAAGGACGCCAAGGAGGCGCCGGACGCCGACCATGCGGGCGAGCGCTGGGCATCGATCGGGGCAAAGGGCGTCTCGATCGACGGAGGCAGCTTCGACCTGGCGGTGAGCGATGCGGAGGGGCGCTTCAACGTCAATTCGTTGCGCAGCGGGGAGGTCGCCTCCGTGCTGCTGTTCCAGAAGCTCGCGGCGATCGCGGGGCTTGACGAAGCGCAGGTGACTGAGGCGATCGCCTATGTCCGCGGGCAGGGGCCGGTGACCGATGTTCGGCCGATCCGGCTGCTGCCCGGTGTGGCGCAGGACGCCGTCGCGCGGCTGGAGCGGATGGTGACCGCATTGCCGGGCAATACGCAGGTCAACCTCAACACGGCCGATCAGGAACTGCTTGCGATCCTGTTCGATGACCCGGTGGTCGCCGAACGGCTGGTCGCGATCCGCAAGCGCAACGGGCAGATCACGCTACGCGACCTTTCGGAGCAGAAGGTGCGCCAGCCCCCGGGGACCTCGTTCCAGTCGAACACCTTCTGGGTGCGGGTGCGAGCGACAATCGGCGGAACCGCGCAGGATGGTGCGACGCTGATCCAGCGCAAGCGCGACGACAGCGGCTCGGTCGAGGTGCTGCCGGTGGCCCGTTGGCGCAATGCCGCCGTCCCGCCTGAGGCACCGCTGGCGGGCGGCTGAAGGCGGCAAGAGTTTCAATAGTCACACTGCCGCGCGCGCGAACGGCGGTGCAGCTTGACAGAGTTGACGCGATTGCGGGGTTTCGCGGCGCATATCACTGCGGGCTCGACGGTTCGAAGAGCGTGGGGCAGGCCGACGCCAAGACCGGATCGCGCGAAATCCGACATGGGAAGCGATCAGTCCCTTGAAATCCATGATATACTATATCATCTGCGCTGCTCAAGGCTTGGAGTGGCGTGATGCGGACGACGATCGGCAAGTGGTTTGACGGATTTGCAGTGGGCGCTTCGGCATTGTGCCTGATCCACTGCCTTGCGCTTCCGCTGCTGATCGCGGCGCTTCCCGCCATCGCCAGCCGGTTCGATCCGGGTGAGGGGTTCCATCTTGGCGTATTGCTGTTCGCAATCCCGACCAGTGCATTCGCGTTGATCGAGGGGTGGCGGCGGCATCGCGGGGTGGCTCCCTTGTTCGTGGGAAGCGCAGGCCTGGCGTTGCTGGCCCTGGGGCTGGCATTCGAGAACTGGGTCGCGGTCGAGACGGGCGTGACGGTTGCCGGCAGCGTGTTGCTCGCCGGAGCGCATATCGTGAACTGGCGGCGGCGGCGCGCCGGGCTAGCCTAGTTTCGGCGGAAGTATGCCTGCCTCGCGCGTTGGGACAGCGGCCGTTCCTCAAGCGCAGCGAGCGTATCGACGATGATCCTGTGCGTATCGCCCACTTCGTCGAACAGCTGCCGGTAAACTTCGGAAATCCGGGCGCTGTACGCATCGATTTCGGCAAGCTGCGCTCGACCTCTCTCGGTCAGCCGGAACAGCTTGCGACGCGCATCGGCGGGGTCCGGGTGCTGTACGATCAGCCCCAGCCGGAGCAGGGCGGGAATCTTCTGCGTGACGAGCTGGTGCGAATGGCCAAGCGTGCGTGCGAGCTGGGCCGCCGAGGCCTCGCCCGCCTGTGCAAGCGCGGTGAGCAGCGAGCAGGAGCGGACGGGAACGACGATCCCTGAAGCATCGAACAGCTCACGCGTCTGTTCCTCGATCCGCATGCTCAGCATTTCGCTGAGCCGGCCGAGGAACGAGATGTCGTTGAGATCACTCGAGTCGCGCATAGCCTTGGGTCGTTCCATCGCGGTTGATGCGTTCGAGCGCGGCGATCCTCCGCCCCTTGCGCACAACGCGCAGGCGGAAATCGCTGACACCCTCGATCGCGAAGAGATCGCTGCCGAGCGGTTCGAGCGCAAGCCGGAACCGATCCCGCCAGACATAGGATGGCTTGCCGTCGACCAGCTCGATCCGGCGCCCCTCGTAGCGGCCGGCGAGCTGCTTCAGATCAGCGGGTGCGATCTGGACCGGTTTGGCCCGTGCAGCGAGGACCGGCGCGAGCCAATCGGCCTCAGCCCGTCTTGCAGGGTCCGCGCGGGCCAGATGGGCGAGCGCGAGGCGGTGTGCAAGCGGAAGTGCATCGGAGGATGCGACGGCGTGATCGGGCATGACTCCCTTGCCTTCGAAGTCGCCATGATCGACCGGATCGCGAATCTGGCCGATCGGAACCTGCACGAAGAAATCGGTGCCGACGGGTTTGCGATCGACGGGATGCGCGCCGCCCGCGGTACGTCCGCCGATGAGCGTCGCGCGCCCGAGCTTCCTGAGGGTGTAGGCGAACCATTCCGCGGCGGAAAAGGACGTCGATGCGGTGAGGATATAGACGGGCTTTCCGGTGAGGCGTCCCGCGGGAAGCGCGGGCAGAACCCATTGGCCGCGCTCGATCCGGCGGCCATCCTCGTTGTAGTAATAGTCGAAGAGCGCCTGATCCTTGTCGCCGCGGAACAGCTGGCTGGCGAGAAGCTGGGCCATCTCCAGATGCCCACCATTGTTGTAGCGCAGGTCGTAGATGACCGCGTCGCTATTCTCGATGAAGCGCATGGCGGCGGCAGCGGCATCATAGCCGAGTTCGGGGTCGGCGAAATGCGAGAGGCTGACATAGGCGATGTTCCCGTCGAGGCGGCGCAGATCGGTGAAGCCGAAATTCTCGCGAGCGGCGTTGCGGCGATCCTGCTCGCGCAATGCCGTTGCGCGAATCGGGTCCTTCCTCGCGGCGAAGCTGGCGACAAAGGCGGGGTCGACGCCGACAAAGAAATGCAGGTCGCCGCTTGCGGTGACCAGATCCTCACTGAGCATCCGGGCCAGCGCGTGCTTGCCCGACGCGGCGTCGTAATGGCCCGCGTCGAGGCGCTCGCGCAGTTTTGCGACGATTCCCTTGACCTTGTCGCTGAACACGTAATTCGCCTCAAGCGTCGCGCCGAGCTGTTCGATGACCGTTCGCTTTTCTGATGGCGTCAGCGGCGCTTCATCGGCTGCGGCCACGCTCAGCAGCCAGGCGGTTGCCGCCAACAGGGTAGTTCGCATTCTCTTCGCCATCCAATCGACCCTTTATACAATATATTGCGCAATATATTGTAAATCTGGCTGCGGCAAGCGGATAGTCGGGGCCAGGCCCTTGGAAGGCTGGAGGGTGCCTCCACCGAGCCATTGACTTCGAATCGCGCATTTATATATCGCGTTATATATCATGTTATCGGAGGCGTTGCGTGGCGGACGTGGTGGAGCAGATGGGCGCGGCCTTTCTGGGCAGCCGGCTCAAGCGGTTGGGGGAGCGGATGCAGGCGGGGGCGGCACGGATCACGGCGGATGCGGGATTGCCCGTGCAGCCGTCGCATATGCAATTCCTTGCGGCGCTCGACAGTCAGGCACTGACGATCGGACAGTTGGTGCAGGCGGTGGGGATCAGTCAACCGGGCGTGACCCGATCGGTCGGGCAGCTGGTGGAGCTGGGTATCGTTCAGTCCGAGCAGGGCGAGGATCAGCGGCAGCGGACGATCTCGCTCACCGCGGCGGGGAGCGCCGTGCTGGCGCGCGCCAAGCTGCATGTCTGGCCGCAGGTGGAAGCGGCGGTGCATGCTCTGTTCGGCGGGCGGGCGGATGCGTTCGTCGATCGGATCGCCGAGTTGGAGGCGGCGCTGGAGGCAAATCCGCTGGACGTTCTGGCGAGCCGGGCCAGTCCCGAGGTGCTGACGGTCCGCGAGTATAGTGACGATCTGGCCAGGCATTTCCATGACATCAACGCCGAATGGATCAACGCGATGTTCCGCCTGGAACCGGTCGATCGCGAGGTGCTGGAAAACCCGCGCGCGAAGATCGTCGATGGGGGCGGGGTGATCCTGTTCGTCGAGGCGAAGGGGCTGGGGATCGTCGGCACCTGCGCGCTGTTGAAGACCGGACCCGCCAGCTACGAGCTGACCAAGATGGGGGTGCGTGAGTCCGCGCGCGGGCTGAAGGCGGGCGAGTTCCTGCTGGCCGCCGCGATCGAGCGGGCGGGGTCGCTGGGCGCCGATCCGCTCTATCTGCTCACCAACGCCAAATGCGCGGCGGCCATCCATCTCTACGAGAAGCTCGGCTTCCGGCACGATGCCGGAATCATGGCGACGTACGGCGCGCGTTATGCGCGGTGTGATGTCGCCATGCGCTATGTCCGGACCGCAGCCTAGAGGATACCCGGCAGATCCAGCCCCATTTCGGTCGCGCAGTTCTTTGCGATCTCATAGCCCGCATCGGCGTGGCGCATCACGCCGGTAGCCGGGTCGTTCCAGAGGACCCGCTCGAGCCGCTTCGCGGCTTCGGGGGTGCCGTCGGCGACGATGACCATGCCCGAATGCTGCGAATAGCCCATGCCGACGCCGCCGCCATGGTGGAGCGAGACCCAGGTCGCGCCCGACGCGGTATTGAGCAGCGCGTTGAGCAGGGGCCAGTCGGACACGGCGTCCGAGCCGTCCATCATCGCTTCGGTCTCGCGGTTGGGACTTGCGACCGAGCCGCTGTCGAGATGATCGCGGCCGATGACGATCGGGGCTTCGAGCTCGCCCGATGCGACCATCTCGTTGAAGGCGAGGGCGAGGCGGTGGCGGTCGCCGAGACCGACCCAGCAGATGCGCGCGGGCAGGCCCTGGAAGGCGATGCGCTCCTTCGCCATGTCGAGCCAGTTGTGGAGGTGGTGGTTGCCCGGGAGCAGCTCCTTCACCTTCCGGTCGGTCTTCCAGATGTCCTCCGGGTTGCCAGACAGCGCGGCCCAGCGGAACGGGCCGATGCCGCGGCAGAACAGCGGGCGGATATAGGCGGGGACGAAGCCGGGGAAGGCGAAGGCGTTCTCGATGCCCTCATCCTTGGCGACCTGACGGATGTTGTTGCCGTAATCGAGCGTCGGGATCCCCATCTCATGGAAGTCGAGCATCGCACGGACATGCGTGGCCATCGAGGCGCGCGCCGCCTTCTCGACCTCGTGCGGGGCGGTCTCGCGCTTGGTGAACCACTCGTCGAGCGTCCAGCCGGCGGGAAGGTAGCCGTTGACCGGATCGTGGGCGCTGGTCTGGTCGGTGACGATGTCGGGACGGATACCGCGACGGACCAGTTCGGGCAGCACTTCGGCGGCGTTGCCGAGAAGGCCGACCGAGACCGGCTTGTCCGAGGTGCGAATGATCTCAAGCGCTTCGTCGATGCTGTTGGCGGCGCGATCGAGGTAGCGGGTCTTGAGCCGCATCTCGATCCGGCTGGGCTGGCACTCGACCGCGAGGCATGAGGCGCCGGCCATGGTGGCGGCGAGCGGCTGGGCGCCGCCCATGCCGCCAAGGCCGGCGGTGAGGACCCATTTGCCCGACAGGTCGCCGCCATAATGCTGGCGGCCGGCCTCGACAAAGGTCTCGTAAGTGCCCTGAACGATGCCCTGGGTGCCGATATAGATCCAGCTGCCCGCGGTCATCTGGCCGTACATCGCCAGCCCCTTGCGATCGAGCTCGTTGAAATGCTCCCAGGTCGCCCAGTGCGGCACGAGGTTGGAGTTGGCGATGAGGACGCGGGGCGCATCGGCATGCGTGCGGAACACGCCGACCGGCTTGCCCGACTGGACCAGCAGGGTCTGGTCGGCGTCGAGCGTGCGCAGCGCGTCGATGATGCGGTCATAGCTCTGCCAGTCGCGCGCGGCGCGGCCGATGCCGCCATAGACGACGAGGCTTTCCGGCGCCTCGGCGACGTCGGCGTCGAGATTGTTCATCAACATGCGGAGCGGGGCTTCGGTGAGCCAGCTCTTCGCGGAAAGATCGGTGCCGGTGGGGGCCTTGATGTGACGGCTATTGTCGGTGCGGTTGGTCATGCTTGAGCTTTCGCGAAATCGATGGCTGCGGAGAGGATCGGGCGAAGGACGGACTGGCAGGCTTGCGCCGTTTCCTCGTGCCAGGGCGGAGGCCAATGGGCGGGGGTCTCGACAAGATAGGTGCGCATCGCCAGCTCCATCTGGATGCTGTGCACGCCGTCAGCCGGCCGGGCATAGTGACGGGTGATCCAGCCGCCCTTGAAGCGGCCGTTGGTGACGCGGCTGTACGGGCTGGCGTCGCAGATCGCCTCGACCGCCTGCGTCAGTGCGGGCGCGCAGGAGGTGCCGTCATTGGTGCCGATGTTGAAGTTGGGCAGCTCGCCGTCGAACAGCTTGGGGACGACGCTGCGGATCGAATGCGCGTCATAGACCACGATCGCGGGGTGGATCGCGCGCAGCCGCTCGATCTGGATGGCGAGCGCGGTGTGATAGGGATCGAACCATTCGGCCCGGCGGCGTTCGATCTCATGCGCGTCCGGCAGCGCGCCGGGCTCGTAGAGCGGGGTGCCGTCGAAGGTCTGGATCGGGCAGAGGCCGGTGGTGAACTGGCCCGGATAGAGGGTTTGGCCGCTGGGGTCGCGGTTCACGTCGATCACCGTGCGCGAAACGGTGGTGCGGACGATCGTCGGGTCGAGCCCGCGCGCGAAGGCGTAGAGATGATCGACGTACAGGTCCGCGTCGTACCGGGCGAGCTCGGGCGAGACGAGACCCTGGATATCCGCCGGAATGACCGTACCCGCATGGGGAATGCTGACGATCAGCGGAGCGCTGCCCTGTTCGACATGGATCATCGCTCGATCCCCGGAAGATACGGACCCAGCATCCCGCCGGCGACCAGCGCGGTGGCAGCGGCCATGTCAGGGGCGAAGTGGCGGTCGTCCTCAAGATGCGGGACTTGATTGCGCAGCAGGCTACGGGCGGCTTCGAGCGGTTCGCTGGAGGTGAGCGGGGCGTGGAAGTCGCAGCCCTGCGCCGCCGCGAGATATTCGATGCCCAACACATTGGCCAGGTTCGCGGCCATCTCCATCAGGCGGCGCGCGCCATGCCCCGCCATCGAGACATGATCTTCCTGATTGGCGCTGGTCGGGATCGAATCGACGCTGGCGGGGTGCGCGCGCTGCTTGTTCTCGCTCACCAATGCCGCCGCAGTGACCTGCGGGATCATGAAGCCCGAATTGAGGCCGGGACGCGGAGTGAGGAAGGCGGGGAGGCCTGACAGCGCGGGATCGACCAGCATCGCGATGCGCCGTTCGGACAGGCTGCCGATCTCGCACAATGCCATCGCGAGCATGTCGGCGGCGAAGGCGACCGGCTCGGCGTGGAAGTTGCCGCCGGACAGCGCCTCACCGGTATCGGGGAAGATCAGCGGATTGTCGGTGACGCCGTTCGCCTCGATCGCGAGCGTGGCGGCGGCCTGACGGATCAGGTCGAGGCACGCGCCCATCACCTGAGGCTGGCAGCGCAGGCAATAGGGGTCCTGCACCCGCTCGTCGCCCTCGCGGTGCGAGGCGCGGATCGCCGAGCCGGACATGAGGCCGGCAAGCGCATCGGCGACCTCGATCTGGCCGCGATGGCCGCGGACCTGATGGATGCGCGGATCGAACGGCGTGTCGGAGCCCTTGGCCGCCTCGGTCGAGAGCGCGCCGGTGACCAGCGCGGCGCGGAACAGCCGCTCGGTCTCGAACAGCGCGGCAAGGGCATAGGCGGTGCTGAACTGGGTGCCGTTGAGAAGGGCGAGGCCCTCCTTGGGACCGAGGGTGAGCGGGGCGAGCACGTCGCGCGCCGGGCGGACGACGCCGTCGACCAGCACCTCGCCGGTGCCGATCATCGCGGCGGCGAGATGGGCGAGCGGGGCGAGGTCGCCGCTGGCACCGACCGAGCCCTGCGACGGGATGATCGGGGTGATGCCGCGGTCGAGCATGTCCTGCAGCATCGCGATCGTCGCAGGGCGGACGCCGCTATGACCCTGCGCGAGGCTGGCGAGCTTCAATGCGATCATCAGGCGGACGACCGGGGCGGGCATCGGGGCGCCGACGCCGGCGGCGTGGCTGAGTACGATGTTGCGCTGGAGCGTCTCCAGATCCTCGTCGCCGATCCGGACCGAGGCCAGTTTCCCGAAGCCGGTGTTGATGCCGTAAACCGGCTCGTGCCGGGCGAGGATCGCCTCCACTGCATCGGCGCTGGCCTGGATCTTGTCACGGCACGACGGGTCGAGCGGCGCGGCCTCGCCGCGATAGATGGCGTTCCAGGTGGGGAGCGGGGTGTGGCCGGGATTGATCATGTGCCTGCGTAAATCCGGGAATGGAGGGGGTTGGCGCCGATGCGGTAGACCAGCTCGGCAAGGTCGGTGACGTTCCAGATGGCGAGGTCTGCCGGCCTGCCGGGTTCTAGCGTGCCGGTCCGGAGGCCGAGCGCGCGCGCGCCGTTGACGGTGATGCCGCGCAGACATTCGGTGAAGGTCAGGCGGAAGAAGGTCGCGCCCATGTTCGCGGCGAGCAGGATCGAGGCCATTGGCGATGTACCGGGGTTGCAGTCGGTCGCGAGGGCGATCGGGATGCCGGCGGCGCGGAGGGCGGCGATGGGCGGCCGGTGCTCCTCACGGGTGAAGTAGAAGGCACCGGGCAGAAGCGTAGCGACGGTGCCGCTGGCGGCCATCGCGGCGATGCCCGCCTCGTCGAGATGCTCGAGATGGTCGGCGGAGAGGGCATTGTGGTGCGCGGCGAGCGCGGCGCCATGGAGGTTGGAGAGCTGCTCGGCATGGAGCTTGACGGGCAGGCCATGGGCGACGGCGGCGGCGAGGACGCGGTCGGTCTGTTCGGGCGAGAAGCCGATGCCCTCGCAGAACGCGTCGACGGCATCGGCATGGCCGATAGCGGCGGGGATGATCGTCTCGCAGACCAGGTCGACATAGCCATCGGCATCGCCCTTATATTCGGGCGGGACGGCGTGGGCGGCGAGCAGGGTGGTGCGGATGTGGACGTTGCGTGCTTCGCCGAGGCTGCGCGCGGCGCGAAGCATCTTGAGCTCGTCGTCGAGGGTGAGGCCATAGCCCGACTTGATCTCGACCGTGGTCACACCCTCCGCGATCAGCTGATCGAGCCGGGGCAGGGCGCTGGCGATCAGCTCGTCTTCGCTCGCGGCGCGAGTCGCGGTGACGGTGGAGAGAATGCCGCCGCCGGCGCGGGCGATGTCCTCATAGGTCGCGCCTTCGAGCCGCGCCTCGAACTCCCTGGCGCGGTTGCCGGCATGGACGAGATGGGTGTGGCAATCGACTAGCCCTGGGGTGATCCAGCGGCCCTGGCAATCGACGATCTCGGCGGCGTCGGGGGCGTCCGAATCGGGGCCGATATAGCTGATCGTGCCGCCGGTCGCGGCGATCGCGCCCTGTTCGACAATGCCCAGCCCGTCGCCCGTCATCGTCGCCAGACGGGCATTGCGCCAGAGTGTGTCCGCGGGAATCGTCATGCGCCTTATGGTTGGACAAGCGCGTTAATATGTCTAGACATAATCGGCATGAACCTGTGGTTTGAATCCGCGCTGCTCGAAAATGGTTGGTCCGAACGCGTGCGGCTGACGCTGGCGGACGGGCAGATCGAGACGGTCGAGACCGGCGTCGATCCGGAGGCGGGCGACGAGCGGCACTTCGTGGCGCTTCCGGGCATTCCCAATGTCCACAGCCATGCCTTCCAGCGCGCGATGGCGGGGTTGGCCGAGGCGCGCGGGCGCGCCGATGATGATTTCTGGTCGTGGCGCGAACTGATGTACCGCTTCGTCGGGCGGATCGGGCCTGAGGAGTGCGAAGCGATCGCGGCGCTGGCCTATGCCGAGATGCTGGAGAGTGGATTCACTCGAGTCGGCGAATTCCATTACTTGCATCACACGCCGGGCGGAGGGCGCTACGACGACGTCGCCGAGATGTCGGGGAGGATCGCGGCGGCGGCGGCAGCTACGGGGATCGGCCTGACGCTGTTGCCGGTGTTCTATGCACATGGCGGATTCGGCGGGCAGCCGGCGGGGGCGGCGCAGGCGCGGTTCCTCAACGATGTCGATGGTTTTGCCGCGCTGGTCGAGCGTGCCGGGGCGACGCTGGCGCCGGACGGGGTGATCGGGATCGCGCCGCACAGCCTGCGCGCGGCGACGCCCGGGGAATTGCGCGCGCTGCTGGCTATGGCGGATCGCGGCCCGGTGCACATCCATATCGCCGAGCAGGTCAAGGAAGTGGCGGATTGCGTGGCGTGGAGCGGGAAGCGGCCGGTGCGCTGGCTGCTCGACAACATGCCGGTCGATGCGCGCTGGACCCTGGTGCACGCGACTCATGTCGAGCCGGGCGAGGTCGCGGGCATCGCCGCCAGCGGCGCGGTGGCGGGATTGTGCCCGATTACCGAGGCGAATCTAGGCGATGGGGTGTTTCCCGCGGCCGAGTTCATGGCATTGGGCGGCATGATCGGGATCGGAAGCGATTCGAATGTGCGGATCGACGCAGCGGAGGAGTTGCGGCTGCTGGAATATGGCCAGCGGCTGACCCGACGCGCGCGCAACGTGCTGGCGGGCGAGGACCGTCCGGCGACGGGCGCGTGGATGTTCGCGGCGGCAGTTGCCGGCGGCGGCCGGTCGCTGGGTGTCGAGACGGGACTCGCGGCGGGCCGCCCGGCCGATATCGTGTCGCTTGATCGCGGCGACGTGGCCTTTGCCGATCGCGGGGGCGACGCACTGGTCGACAGCTGGGTCTTTGCGAGCCGGAGCGGCGTTGACTGCGTGTGGCGCGGTGGGGTGAAGCAGGTCGAGAACGGGCGTCATCGGAACCGCGATGCGATCGAGGCGCGCTATCGCGTTGCGCTGAACAGGTTGATGGCATGAGCGTCGAGGCGCGCATCCGGAGCGATATCGAGACGCGCATCCGCTCGGGCGAATGGGCGCCGGGGATGCGGGTACCGACCGAGCATGAGCTGGTCGCATCCTATCGCTGCGCGCGCGCCACGGCGAACAAGGCGCTGAGCCGGCTGGCGCGCGAAGGCCTGATCGAGCGGCGGCGGCGCGCGGGCAGTTTCGTCGCACGGCCGCAGATCCGCACCGCGGTGGTCGGCGTGCCCGATATCGGCGCGCTGATCGAGGCGCGGGGCGAGCCCTATCGCTGGGAGTTGCTGTCGGTCGAGCTGCAACGCCGCGCGCCCGAGGGTTTTCCGGCACGTGCCGGCGGATGCTGGCTGGCGCTGAGCGGTGTGCACCATGCGGGCAAGACCCCGTTCGGCTGGGAGGAACGCTGGCTCGACCTGGCGGTAGCCCCGGGCGCCGAGGACGCGGATTTCGCCGCCAATGCGCCGGGCGCGTGGCTGCTCGCCAATGTGCCCTGGACCGAGGCGCGGCACCGGATCGGCGCGGTCGGCGCGGAACCGGTCGCGGCGAAGGAGCTGGGCATCGCCGCGGGCGCGCCGTGCCTGCAGATCGAACGCTGGACGTGGCGGGGCAAGGAGCCCGTCACCTCTGCGCGGCAGGTGTTCCCGGCGGATCATTATCAACTGGTCGAAGATTTCACCCCAAGGGGCTAGCGAACCCGGCTATAGTTTCTGCCGAAACCAAGGAGCGTACATGTTCGACAAACTCTTTCTGAAGCACCCGCGCGATGTGGGCGAGAGCTATGGCGAGCATTTCGCGACCGCGACCGGGTTTGGCGCGCGCATGGTGGTGGGCGGGCTTGCCTGCATCGTCCATGGAGTGATTCCGGCGCTGTTCGTGCGCACGGCGAGCGATACGGTGAAGGGCCTCTATGGCCGGATGAAGGCCCGCCAGCCCGCCTTTGCCGAGAAGCCGCCGGCCTTCACCGAGCCGTCCTGGCAGATGGAATACGAGATCTAGGTCAGGGCGGGGGGCATCAATGCCGGTCGAACATGTCGCGATTGTCGGCGCGGGCTTTTCGGGCACGCTCCAGGCGATCAACCTGCTCCGCCATGAAGGTCCGCGCGCGACGCTGATCGAACGCGGAAGCCGCGCGGGCGAGGGACTCGCCTATGGCGCCGCGCATCCGAGCCATGTGCTCAACGTGCGCGCCGGGAACATGAGCGCGCTGCCCGACGATCCCGGGCATTTCGCGCGCTGGCTGGAGGCCCGCGGTGTTGCGGATGCGGCGAATTCGTTCGCGTCGCGAGTCACCTACGGCATCTATCTGCGCGAGATGCTCGACGCGGCGCTGGCGACCAGCGCCGGCCGGTTGACGGTGCGCTATGGCGAGGTCGTGGACGCGGTGGAGAGCGGGCGGGGAGTCGCGCTCAAGCTGGCCGATGGTGAGGCGCTCGATGCCGATGCGGCGGTGCTGGCGGTGGGCAATCTGCCGCCGCACGATCCGCCTGGACTGAACGACGGCGCGCTGCCCGACGATCTTTACAAGGGCGATCCCTGGGCCGGCAGCGTCGCCGATGGACTGACCGCCGACGATACGGTGCTGGTGATCGGCACCGGGCTCACCATGATCGACGTCGCATTGATGCTGGAAGCGCGCGGGTTTCAAGGCAGGATCGTCGCGCTGTCCCGACGCGGGCTGCTGCCGAGGCGGCACGAGGCCGCGAACGACTGGGCGAAGATCGGTGACAGGCCCGCGACGGTGGCGTCGGGGCTTGTGCGGCAGGTTCGCGAGCGTGCAGACGCGGTGGGCTGGCGCAACGCAGTCGACGAACTGCGCCCCTTTACCCAGCCGATGTGGGCCAACGCCACCGAGGCAGAGCGCGCGCGCTTTTTGCGGCATCTGCGGCCCTGGTGGGACGTGCACCGGCACCGGCTCGCGCCGGAGGTGGCGGACCGGCTGGCGGCGATGCAGGATCGCGGGCAGCTCCATGTGCTGGCGGGCAAGACGATCGCATTCTCGCCGAGCGATGGCGGCGTGACGATGACCTGGCGGCCGCGCGGAGGCAATGCGAACGAGGCCATGGCGGTGCGGCGGATCGTCAACTGCACGGGGCCGCTGGGTGATCTCAACCGGACGACGGATCCGTTGCTGGTTTCGTTGCGCGAGCGCGGGGCGATCCGGCCCGACGCGGCGCATCTGGGGATTGACGTCAATGGCGTGGGGCAGGTGATCGGCGCGAACGGACGTGCGAGCGAACGGCTCTATGCGCTGGGGCCGATGACGCGCGGCGCCTTCTGGGAGATCGTCGCGGTGCCGGACATCCGTCGCCAGACCTGGGATGTCGCGCGACGGCTATCCAATGCGCATTGGGTGGGGGGCGAGGGGCTCTAGCCCCCAGGGTTCAGCAAAGCTGAACCCGTCCAGCCTAACCCTCGCCGCGCAGCGCCAGACCGCGCTCGATATCGCGGGCGACGACCGACGCCGTGAGCCGTCCGACCAGCCGCTGCGCGCTGCGCCATGCCGAGGCTTCGGCAGTGCGGTGGCGATTGCCCGCGATCAGGCGGCTGCCCCAGCTTTGCGTGAGGGGAGAAAGATCGGCGGGATCGCTGCCCGGAAGCCGGTCTGCGACGACCATCGAGGGGAAGGGGAGCGCGATGCGCGGCGAGGCGAATCGATCGCGGCGCGCGGCGCTTTCCTCGGCTGTTTCGGGATCGAACAGCAGCGCTCCGGCGACGCGCTCGACATAGTGGGAGGGCGAGAGCCGTGCCCACCAGGACGCGGCAAAGCAGCCCAGCCCTTCAGCCACCAGCAGGACCGCGCGGTCGGCCCGCAGCACGGCATCATCGATCTGCGCCGCGAGGATCGATCGGTTTGCGTCGGGGTTGATGGCAAGATGGGTGTCGCCGAATGCCGGCCAGCCGAAGCGGGTGCTCCAGGCGGGCGTCTCGGATTCGCTCAGCGTGATCACCGAGAAGCGATGCGGGGCGGGTGCAAGCGCGAGCGTCATGGCAGTCTCCCTTGTACGCAAAATGCCAAACCGGGGGGCAGTCATGCAAGATGCGAACGCGCGATCATCCTTTGGAGTTACGAAAGCAAAGCTTCAGCCGTGTGAAACGCAGGCGGCGGCGCGTTCGAGCAGAAAGTCGCGCTCGCGCGCGTTGCGGGTGAGGGCGGCCGCGGTTTCGAACGCGGTCTTTGCCTCGGCAAGGCGGCCGGCCCGGAACAGGAAGTCCGCGCGCGCGGCCGGAAGGGGGGCGTAGTTGCGCAGCGCCGCGGCCTCGGCGAGTTCGTCGACCAGGATAAGGCCCGCCTCCGGCCCGAACGCCATGCTGTACGCGACGGCCCGGTTGAGATCGACCACGGGCGAAGGCATCACCATGCGCAATCGGTCGTAGAGCCCGGCGATCCGCGGCCAGTCGGTGTCTTCCGAACTGCGCGCGCGCGCATGGCAGGCGGCGAGCGCAGCCTGAAGCGCATAGGGGCCATCGGGGCCGCCCAGTGCTTCGGCCTGGGCGAGCGCATTGAGGCCACGGCGAATCAGCAGCTGATCCCAGGTCGCGCGGTTCTGCTGCGTGATCGGGACAAAGGCGCCGTCGGGGGCAGTGCGGGCGCGCAGGCGGGAGGCTTGGATCTCCATCAACGCGAGCAGACCGTGGACCTCGGGCTCGCCGGGCATCAGGCCAGCCAGGATACGGCCGAGCCGCTGCGCCTCGGCGCAGAGGGCAGGGCGAATCAGGTCTTCGCCGGCGGTTGCGGCATAGCCTTCGTTGAAGATGAGGTAGACGACCTCGAGCACCGAGGCGAGCCGGGCGTCGCGCTCGGCGCCGCGCGGCACCTCGAACGCGAGGGCGGCATTGCCGATGCTCTTCTTGGCGCGGACGATGCGCTGGGCGATCGTCGGTTCGGGCGAGAGGAAGGCGCGGGCGATCTCATCGGTGGTGAGGCCGCCGATCAGTCGCAGGGTGAGCGCCGCGCGCGCCTCGGCCGAGATGACCGGGTGGCAGGCGGTGAAGATAAGCCCGAGCAGTTCGTCGCCGATATCGTCGTCCATGGCGGCCTCCAGCGCCTCGACCTCGCTGCTGTCCGCTTCGTCGAGGCCGCGGGCGATTTCGGCATGTTTGCGCTCCTGCATCTTCGCGCGGCGCAGGCCATCGATCGCGCGGCGCTTCGCCGCGGCGGTAAGCCATGCGCCGGGGTTCTGAGGCACGCCGGTCTTCGGCCATTCGGCGAGCGCGACGAGCAGCGCGTCCTGCGCGAGCTCCTCCGCCCGATCGACATCATGGGTCATGCGGGCGAGGCTCGCGATGAGCCGCGCCCGCTCGATCCGGAAGACCGCTTCGATCGCCCGCTGGGTTTCCCTGTCCGTCGCCATGCCCAAGGGTTAGGGGAGCATGGCGGGGCAGGGCAAGCGGATCAGCTATTCGCGAGCTTCTCGCCGATGCCGTCGTGGATCACGGCGGCCTCGTCCGGCATGACGTCGCCGAAATCCGCCATTTCATAGAGCGGACGAATCTCGATCTCGCTCGGGCCGAACATGGGGTTGGGGCAGCGCTTCACCCACTCGACGGCCTCGTCCATGTCCTTGACTTCCCACAGCCAATAGCCGGCGACCAACTCGCGGGTTTCGGCGAACGGGCCGTCGATCACAGTGCGGCTGGGGCCATCGAAGGCGACGCGCTTGCCCTTCGACGAGGGCTTGAGGCCGTCGCCCGCGACCAGCACGCCGGCCTTGACCAGTTCCTCGTTGAACTTGCCCATGTCGATGAACAGCTGGTTGAGCTCGGGCGACGGCTTCATGCCCGCTTCGCTGTCCTCGGTCGCCTTGACGAACACCATCACACGCATCGGAATTCTCCTTCGTTGGCGAAGGCCTGAATCGGCCTTCTATCCTGACGACGAGCGAGCTTGCGGGGAATCGACACGCGCGACGAACTATTTTCGACAAAGCGCGAAAAAATCCGGCGAGACGCGGAAAGTGCCGATGTTCCAGTAGCTTACGCGAAAGAAGATGTGGTCGGGGAGAGAGGATTCGAACCTCCGGCCCCTGCCTCCCGAAGGCAGTGCTCTACCAGGCTGAGCTACTCCCCGACGGAGTGCCGAGTCCTTGAAAATGCCCCGGGTTGGGCGGACCGGCTTTCGCTTGGAGCGGCGCCTATAACCAGCACTTTCGTGCTGCGCAAGCGGGTGTTCGCAAGCTTTTTCAGGTGGTGCGTGCTGCGAGCATCGCCTCGACGCTGGTGAACTTCTCGCGCGGGGCCCCGTCGCGAGCTGCGGCGACCTCGGCAGCCTCGATCTTCTGCCAGTCGCGGAAGGTGACGACATCGACGTTACGCGAGGCGAGCAGTGCGTCGAGACCGGGGCGGCCCGCCTTGCGGCTGCCGGCTTCGGTATCCGCGGCGATCTTTTCGATGATCGCGAACCCGTCAGGCCGGTTGGTTCCGATCGTGCCGGTCGGGCCGCGGCGCGCCCAGCCGACCGCGTAAAGGCCAGGAAGCACGCGCCCTTCGTCATTGGCGAAGCGTCCGGCGCGATCGTCATAGGGGACGCCGTCGATCGGCGGGGTGCGATAGCCGATGCACGAGACGACGAGGCTGGCGGGCACGGCATAGGTTTCGCCGGTGCCAACCGCGGCGCCCCGCGCGTCGAGGGTGGTGCGCTCGACGATCACCCGCTCGACCTTGCCGTCGCCTTCGATCGCCACGGGCTTGGCATAGAAGTCGAAGATGATGTGGACCGGCTTCTCGACATGCGCGGCCGCGAAGTTGCGCAGATGGGTCACCGATTTGCGGTGGCCGGGCTCGAGCATCGCGTCGTCGATTTCAGGGGGGAAATCGGCGACGTCGATGACCGGCGCGGCGCGCTCGAGTTCGCCGAGCTCGCCGAGCTCCTTGGGGGTCATGTTGATCTGGTGCGGGCCGCGGCGGCCGAGCAGGGTGATGGTCTCGATCGACGATCCCTCCAGCGCGGCGAGCGCGTGGCCGACGATGTCCGATCCGGCGAACTCGTTCTGCGTCTTGGCGAGGATGCGCGCCACGTCGAGCGCGACATTGCCGTTGCCGATCACCACGGCGCCGGGCCCCGAAAGATCGGGATTCAGCGCGGCATAATCGGGATGGCCGTTGTACCAGCCGACGAATGCCGCCGAACCGGTGACGCCGGGCAGCTCGGCGCCGGGAATTTCGAGCGGCCGGTCGCGCGGCGCGCCGGTGGCGAGGACGACGGCGTCGTAGAGATCGACCAGCTCGGGGATCGTGACCTGCTCGCCGATCGTGACATTGCCGACGAAGCGGACATTCTCGGTCAGCGCGGTGGCCTCATAGCGCCGGGAAACTCCCTTGATCGACTGGTGATCGGGTGCGACGCCGGTGCGGATCAGGCCGAATGGAACGGGCAGGCGATCGATGATGTCGACGCGGACATCATCCCCGAACTGCTTTTGCGCCGCCTCTGCAGTGTAGTAGCCCGCCGGCCCCGAACCGATCACCGCGATATGCCGCATGCCCCGACCCTCGTTTCTTGAGGCGAGCCTTACGGCTCGCGGAGGCGGCGCCGGCCCGCTCCCTCGCCCGGCCACCCATAGGATGCTGGCGCCGGGTTGCCGGGCGGGGGAGCGGGCCGGCGCCACGTGGATACCGAGCCTAGCGGGGATTGCGGCGAGGGCAAGCACTCGACGTGGGCGATTTCCTGCGGCATGCCAAGGGCATGAACCCGTTAGAGGTCGCTGCATCGCTGTTGCTGCTTGCCAATATCGCGCTGGTCGCGCGGCGGAGCATCTGGAACTACCCCTTCGCGATCGCCGCGGTCACGCTCTACGGCGTATTGTTCTTCCAGACGAAGCTCTACAGCGACATGCTGCTGCAGCTCTTCTACGTTGCGCTCAACCTTTACGGCTGGATGAACTGGTCTCGGTCGAAGGCCGATGCCGGCGAGGTTGTCGTGTTGACGCTCGATTGGCCTGCGCGGCTCGCCTGGCTGGCGGGATGTGCCCTGCTGACCGGTGGCTGGGGATGGCTGATGCATCGGATGACCGATGCGGCGATGCCCTGGTGGGACGCGGGCGTGGCGATGACCAGCGTCGCAGCGCAGATTCTGCTCGCGCGCCGTTATCTGGAGAATTGGGTGTTGTGGATCCTGGTCGATATCGTCGCGATCCCGCTGTTCGCGGTGCGTGGGCTGTGGCTGACGTCCGGCGTCTACGTGATCCTGCTTGGCCTCTCGATCTGGGGACTGATCGACTGGTATCGGGCGCATAGCCGGCGTAGGGCGGCCGCATGACGCCACGTACCATCTGCCTCCATGGCCCTGAAAGCACCGGGAAATCGACGCTCGCGCCACGGCTCGCTGCCCATCTCGGCGGTGAGGTCGCCGAGGAATATGGCCGCGAGTATGCCGAGGCGCGCGGCATCGATTTCACGATGCAGGATCTGGTCGAGATCGCGCGGACTCACGACGCGGGCGTGCAGACCATGCTCGCGGCCGGGCTGACGCCGCTGATCCTGGATACCGATCCGCTGATGACCGCAGTGTGGGCCGATATGCTGTTCGGGCGGCGCGATCCGTGGTTCGACGCCTGGAACGATACCGCGGACCTCTATCTGTTGTTCGACATCGACCTGCCCTGGGTCGCGGACGGCACGCGGATGTTCGGCGAACCGGAGCAGCGGCAGCGCTTCTTCGACCTGTCCAAGGCCGAGCTCGAGCGGCGCGGGGTACGCTGGGCGCTGGTCAGCGGCGAGGGCGAAGCAAGGTGGCAGAGCGTGCTGCGCGCGGTCGAGGCGGCTTCCTGAACTAGGGGACTCGCGTCACCGCGAGCCCGTCGCCATTCTTGCCCACATCGATGCGGCGCAGCACCTTGCCGGTATCGGCATCGATCTCGGCGATCTGGTTTCGCATGGTCTCGGCGGCGTAGAGCCGCTTGCCGTCGCTCGACCAGATCAACGTGACCTGAGCCGCGGCCGGGTCGCCCGAGACCGGGAAGCTGCGCAGCACGCTATGGGTCTTGGCGTCGACCAGGGTGACCGTGCCCTTGTTGACGTTGCTGGTGGCGACGGTCTTGCCGTCGGGGCTGGTGATGACGCGGATCGCATTGCCGTCGATCGTCAGCTCGCCCAATTTCTCGTAGGTCGCTGCGTCGAACACGCTGAGCCGCGGCGCGGTGAGATCGCCGACGAAGACCTTGCCGCTCGCGACTGCGATCCCCTCGGGCTTGCCGCCGATGGTGAGGTCGCGCAGCTTGGTATTGGCCTTGAGATCGAGCACGCTGACCGTGCCGGAGCCGATATTGGCGACAAACGCGCGCTCCTCGCCGAGCAATGCGACCATGTGCGAGCCCTGCTGGCCCGTGGCGATCGAGGTGATCTTGCCGTCGGGTTCGACGATCGCGACCGAGTTGCTGCCCTCGGTCGTCGCGATCAGCCGTTCGCTTTTCGGCATCCAGAGCAGACCATGGGGCCGCTTGTTGGGGGCAAGCTCGATCGTCGCGACCTTGCCCAGGGGGGCGAGGTCGATGATGTCGATGGTGGTGCTGCCATAGTTGACGACCGCGGCCTGGGTGCCGTCGCCCATCACCGCAATCTCGTGCGGCTGGCTGCCAGTGGGGAGCTTGGCGAGCTGCTTGCCATCGGCGAGGTCGTAGATGCCGAAGCTGTCTTCGCCCTTGTTGCCGACCAGCAGCAGGTCACGCGCTGCGGCGGGAACGGCGGCGGTGGCGAGGAGGGCGGCAGCGAGGATCAGGCGGTGCATCGGTCTCTCCGGCTTGAGCGGCGGAAGACTGTGCGTTTCAGTGGGGCCCCGCAAGCGAAAAGGCCCGCCCCACGATCGTGGAGCGGGCCTTTTGCGAAACCTATCCGAAGCAGCTTATTGCGACGGAGCCAGGCCCGTGTTGAGCACCCAGCCGACATTGTCGTTCTCGTCGGCGACTTCCCACCACAGACCGTTCTTGTTGCCGGTCGGATAGACGATCGCGCCCGCCGGAAGGTTGCGGATGATCTTCCCGCCGGCAGCCGCCGTCGCGCGCATCGCCACCGGGCGCTGCGCCGTGAAGGTCTTGGCTGGGGTCGCCTCTGCGGTGCCCGTGTCGCCGGCGCGGACCAGCCCGAGCTCGGTCACCAGCTTGGTATAGGCCTGGATGAACGACAGGGTGACGATGCGGCCGATATCGGTGTTGTCATAGCCGCCGCCGACTGCGCCCACGCCGCCGCCGAGGAAGCCGGCACCGCCGCCGGCGCCAAAGGTCAGGTTGTTCTTGGCGGCATAGCCTTCGGTCGTGGCGATGGTTTCCGTCGTGCGGACGTTGGTGACCGAGAGGACGGTGTTGGCTTCCATCTTCTTGCTGCCGATGCCAGCGGCAAGTCCGCCCAGACGGCCGCCGATGAGACCGCCGATAAGGCCGCCTGCGCCGCTGCCGCTGACGTTGCTGTTGGCGCCCTGGATTTCCGCGACCATGACGTAATCGGCGGCCTTGATCTGGCCCTGGCCGACATTCGCGCCGCGCTGATGGCCGAGATTGCCGCCGATCGCGCGCTCGCGTTCAGCCGCCTGCAGGCCCGAACCGCGATCCACCAGGTTGAAGCACCCGGAGCGCTGGATCAGCACCTTGAGCAGCTTCTGCGGCGGAGCCAGCGAGTATTGCGTCCAGGGACGGGGATCGTCGCCATCGACGACGGAGATGGTGCCGAGCTTGCGGAAGCAGCGCGGCACATCCTGCATCGTCGCGTCCTGCAGTTTCTGGCCGCCGCTCTTCTTTGCGAGTCGCTGCGCCTCGGCGGGCGCGGCAAGGCAAAGTGCGAGCGCGGCGGTGGCGACGACACTATGAACGATACGCATCAATAGTCCTCCCTTGCAGGACAAGTAGGTCCCGCAGTCTGCATGCCGCCATTCGGGACTCCCCCGACCGGCCGACGAATACGCTCTGACACTGGAGGCTCGCGCCTCCCCCTGAAGCCCGGCCATTACCAAAGGGGCAGGGCGGACGTCATGCGAAAAAACGTACTAGTCCTGCTCGATCCGGAAATGGGACGCGGTGTTTGCGCTAACCTTCCAGAGATCGCCGAAGTTCTCATGCACGAGTTCGGCGGGGCGTTCTGCGCCGAGCCCGGCCACGATATCGGGCACGGTGTTGCTGTGGCCGACGATCAGCACCGGCGCCTTCGCGGCTCTTGCCCGGGCGACGATGGCGGGGGTGTCGCGCGGGTCATAGGTTTCCAACGTGATGCCGCGCGCTGCGGCAAGGGGGCCCGCAGTCTGGCGGGTGCGCTTGAAATCGCTGACGTAGATCGCCTTGAGCTTCTTGCCCCTGAACCATTTTGCGAGCTTCTCGGCGCGTGCCTTGCCCTGCGGGAGCAGGTCGGGATCGCGTTCGCCAGCGGGCGTATCATAGTGGCGGGTGACGTAGATCGGGGGCTCCTTCGCCAGGGCGGGAGCGGCGAGGAAACAGGCGAAAGCGAGGATCAGGTTGCGCATCGGTGCAGGCTGTCTTGCTGCAACCCACTTCGCAAGACCCTTTACCCCTGCTAGGCGCGCGGAATCATGGCAACCGAACTCTCCCGTATCCGCAACTTTTCGATCATCGCGCACATCGACCATGGCAAGTCGACGCTGGCCGATCGCCTCATCCAGCGCACCGGCGGCCTCACCGAGCGCGAGATGTCGAGCCAGGTGCTCGACAATATGGACATCGAGAAGGAGCGCGGCATCACCATCAAGGCGCAGACCGTGCGCCTCGACTGGAAGGGACCGGACGGGCTCGACTATGTCCTCAACCTGATGGACACGCCGGGGCATGTCGATTTCGCCTATGAGGTGAGCCGCTCGCTCGCCGCGTGCGAGGGCGCGCTGCTGGTCGTGGATGCGGCGCAGGGCGTCGAGGCGCAGACGCTCGCCAATGTCTATCAGTCGATCGAGCATGATCACGAGATCGTGCCTGTCATCAACAAGATCGATCTGCCGTCGGCCGAACCCGAGAAGGTCCGGCACGAGATCGAAGAGGTGATCGGCATCGACGCGTCGAACGCGGTGCTGGCATCGGCCAAGTCGGGCATCGGCATCGACGAGATCCTGAATGCGGTGTGCGAGCGCATCCCTGCGCCCAAGGGGGACCCCGACGCCCCGCTCAAGGCGATGCTGGTCGATAGCTGGTACGACCCGTATCTGGGCGTCGTCATCCTTGTCCGCGTGATGGACGGGACGATCCGGAAGGGCCAGCAGGTCAAGTTCATGCAGTCGGGCACGACGCACCTGATCGATCGCGTCGGCTGTTTCCGGCCCAAGATCGAGAACCTGTCCGATCTGGGGCCGGGCGAGATCGGCTTCATTACCGCGCAGATCAAGGAAGTGGCGCAGGCGCGCGTCGGCGATACGCTGACCGACGCCAAGAAGCCTGCCGCGGAACCGCTGGCGGGCTTCAAGGAAGTCCAGCCTGTGGTGTTCTGCGGCCTGTTCCCGGTCGACGCCAACGACTTCGAGAAGCTGCGCGAGAGCATTTCGAAGCTGCGCCTCAACGACGCCAGCTTCTCGTTCGAGATGGAGACTTCGGCGGCTTTGGGCTTCGGCTTCCGCTGCGGCTTCCTCGGCCTGCTTCACCTGGAGATCATCCAGGAGCGGCTGATGCGCGAGTATGATCTCGACCTGATCACCACCGCACCCTCGGTGGTCTATCAGATCGAGCTGACGCATGGCGGCGGGCATATCGAGTTGCACAACCCGGCCGACATGCCCGAGCCGAACAAGATCGAGAGCATCGCGGAGCCGTGGATTCGGGCCGTCATCTACGTGCCGGACGAGTATCTCGGTTCGATCCTGAAGCTGTGCCAGGACCGGCGCGGCATCCAGCAGAACCTGACCTATGTCGGCGGGCGCGCTCAGGTGACGTACGAACTGCCGCTCAACGAGGTGGTGTTCGATTTCTACGACCGGTTGAAGTCGCTTTCGAAGGGCTATGCCAGCTTCGATTACGAGCAGATCGGCTATCGCGACGGCGATCTGGTGAAGATGGGCATCCTGGTCAACGAGGAGCCTGTGGATGCGCTGAGCATGATCGTCCACCGTTCCACCGCCGAGGTGCGCGGCCGCGGGATGGTCGAGCGGCTCAAGGAACTGATCCCGCGCCATCTCTTCAAGATCCCGATCCAGGCGGCGATCGGCGGCAAGGTCATCGCGCGCGAGACGATCAGCGCGATGCGCAAGGACGTTACCGCGAAATGCTATGGCGGCGACGCGACCCGCAAGCGCAAGCTGCTGGAAAAGCAGAAGAAGGGCAAGGCGAAGATGCGCGAGTACGGCTCGGTCAGCATCCCGCAGGAAGCCTTTATCGCCGCGCTGCGGATGGGCGAGGAATAAGGTCCGGCGAGCGGCGCTCGCCGGACGCTCAACCGTCAGGTCGGTGGGGCGGGCACCCGCACCCCGGGGGTCATCCGCGCCATCACCTCGTCACGGATGAGGAAATGGTGGCGGAATGCCGCCCCGACATGGACGAGCAGCAGCGCAAGCGCGGCATAGCCGAGGATTTCATGTGCCTCATGCCCGAATTCGGACATCGCTTCGGACACCGGCAGATAGGGAATGTCGAACAGGCCGAACCAGGTGAGCGGCCTCGGATTCGGATCGGACGCCATCGCCCAACCCGATAACGGGATCGCGAGCATGAAGGCGTAGAGCAGGAAATGGGAGACATGCGCGGCGGTCCGCTCCCACCCGGCCATATGCGCGGGCAGGCGGGGCGCAGGGTGGGTGAGCCGCCAGCCGATCCGGGCCAGGGTCAGGACGAGCACGGTGATCCCGATCGCCTTGTGGATCGGCATGATCCGCCAGTCGCGGGGCAGGCTGTCGTGCAGGAAGCCATAAGCGAGGTTGAAGATGAGCAGCGCCGCGATCAGCCAGTGAAGCAGGATCGCGCCGCGTGAATATCGCACCAGCGCCGAGTCCGTCATTCGCACACTCCCTTCCGGTCCAGCGCGTGGTTGTGCCGTGACGAACGCGTGGCGTCGAGTGCGTCGCTAGAATTCATAGGGCACTGGCGCGCGGACATCCGGATCGATGCGGATCTCGCTCGCCGCCGGCGGAAAGGCGCGCTGGTCGCAATCCGGGCGCGGGCAGATGCGGCAGCTGGTGCCGATCGGCGTGGCGACGCCGCCGGTACGCAGGCCGTCGGCATAGACGAAGTCGGCGGCGTGCGCCTCCTCGCAGCCTAAAGCGACCGCATAGCGGCGGGGCGGGCGGGCGTAGCTGGCCGACGGCTTGACCAGCCCCTTGGCCATCGAGACGTAGCGTGCACCGTCAGGCGTCTCGGCGAGCTGGACGAGGATGCGGTCGGGGATCGCCACCGCCTCATGCACCACCCACAGCGGGCAGGCACCACCGAAGCGCGCGAATTCCAGCCGCGTCGCCGAGTGGCGCTTGGTAATGTTGCCGGCCATATCGACACGGCAGAAGAAGAAGGGAATGCCCTGCGCGCCCGGCCGTTGGAGGGTCGAGAGACGGTGGCAGGTCTGCTCGAAGCTGGTGCCGAAGCGTTGGCGCAGCCGGTCGATGTCGTGGCGTACCGCGCGAGCCGCGTCGCGAAAGCGGTGATACGGCATCAGCAGCGCGCCGGCGGCATAGTTGGCGAGGCCGAGCGACAGCAATTCGCGCGCCGCGGGAGAGGCGAGGCCGCTGCCCTCGCTCACCGCCCGCATCTCCTCCCCGAACTCCAGCACCGCGAGCCGCTGAGCGAGCAGGAAGGCGCGGCTTTCGGGCGGAAGCACCCCGCTGATGACCAGCCGACGGCTGTCGGCGGCGAAGCGCGAGAGCCGGGTGTCGTCGTTGCGCGCCTCCTCGATCTTGACGTGATGCCGGGTGCGCAGGCGGCCTTCGATGCCGCGCGGACCGTCGAGCGGGTCGGCCAGCGATTCGGCGGCGCGGTCGAGAATGTCGATATAATTGCCCTCGGCCTGGTACCAGTCGCGCACTTCCTCCCAGGGAAGCGAGCCGGCCGCGCCGCCACCGCTCTCCACCTTGTCGTCGAGCACGCGCAGCTGCGCCTGGCTGCGGCGCCATGCATCATGGATTGCGACCATGCGGCGGGTAAGCGCGGGATGCTTTTCGACCCCGCGTTGCGCGGCGGGTTCGTCGATCAATGCGGCAGGGATGCTGGAATCCATGCCCGCCTCGATCGCGCGGACGAGATCGCCAACGTTGTGATCCTCGCCCACATCGCCCCATGTCTGGGGGAATTCCCGGGTGAGCGCGATCAGCACCGGCGGGGTCAACGGACGCTCCTCATTCTCGATCTGCGAGAGATAGCTGACCGACACGCCGAGCCGGGCGGCCATCGCCGCCTGGGGCATGCCGAGCTGCTTGCGCAGATCGCGGACGCGGGCTCCGGCGAAGAGGCGGCGGCGAGGCTGATCCATCGCTTCACAGTATTCCGCAGATATGAACGATGCAACTTCGCAACATTGCATTTGCATGTGGCGCCGTGTCCTGTGCAGGCACGCGAGCCAGGGAGTAAGGCATGTCTTCGACGATCGAGGAACTGGAGCGGCGCCGTGCCGCGGCACGGCTGGGCGGCGGGCAGAAGCGCATCGACGCGCAGCACGCCAAGGGCAAGCTCACCGCGCGCGAGCGGGTCGAGGTGCTGCTCGACGAAGGATCGTTCGAGGAGCTCGACATGTATGTCGAGCATAACTGTGTCGATTTCGGCATGCCCGATCAGGTCGTGCCGGGCGACGGCGTCGTAACGGGCAGCGGCACGATCAACGGCCGCCTCGTCTTCGTGTTCAGCCAGGATTTCACCGTGTTCGGCGGGTCGCTGTCGGAGCGGCACGCGCAGAAGATCTGCAAGATCATGGACATGGCGATGAAGGTCGGCGCGCCCGTGATCGGCCTCAACGACAGCGGCGGCGCGCGCATCCAGGAGGGCGTCGCCAGCCTTGCGGGCTATGCCGAGGTGTTCCAGCGCAACGTGCTGGCGAGCGGCGTGGTACCGCAGCTCAGCCTGATCATGGGCCCTTGCGCAGGCGGCGCCGTCTATTCCCCCGCGATGACCGACTTCATCTTCATGGTGAAGGACTCGTCGTACATGTTCGTCACCGGCCCTGATGTAGTGAAGACCGTTACCAACGAGATCGTCACGCAGGAGGATTTGGGTGGAGCGGTGACGCACACCACGAAGTCGGGGGTCGCTGACGTGGCCTTCGAAAATGATATCGAGGCGCTGCTCGCGGCCCGCGACTTCGTGGACTTCCTTCCCGCCAGCAACCGCGAGCCGGTGCCCGAGCGACCGTGCGAGGACCCGTGGGATCGGATCGAGGACAGCCTCGATACACTGATCCCGCCGAGCGCCAATCAGCCGTACGACATGCACGAGCTGATCCGGAAGACGGTCGACGAGGGCGACTTCTTCGAGGTGCAGCCGACCCACGCCGCCAACATCATCATCGGATTCGGCCGGATCGAGGGGCGCACCGTCGGCATCGTCGCCAACCAGCCGATGGTGCTGGCCGGCGTGCTCGACATCAACTCGTCGAAGAAGGCGGCGCGGTTCGTGCGCTTCTGCGACGCGTTCGAGATTCCGATCGTGACGTTCGTGGATGTACCGGGCTTCCTGCCGGGCGTCGGGCAGGAGCATTCGGGGATCATCAAGCATGGCGCCAAGCTGCTGTTCGCCTATGCCGAGGCGACGGTACCCAAGATCACGGTGATCACGCGCAAGGCCTATGGCGGTGCCTATGACGTGATGGCGTCCAAGCATCTGCGCGGGGACTTGAACTATGCCTGGCCGACCGCGGAGATCGCGGTGATGGGCGCCAAGGGCGCGGTCGAGATCATCTTCCGCGGCAAGACGCCGGAAGAGATCGCCGAGCGCACAGCGGAATATGAGGCGCGCTTCGCCAACCCGTTCGTCGCGGCGAGCAAGGGATTCGTCGACGAGGTGATCATGCCGCACTCGACCCGCCGCCGCATCGCGCTGGGGCTACGGAAGCTGAGGAACAAGAGCCTCGAGAATCCGTGGAAGAAGCATGACAATATTCCGTTGTGATCTCGCGATCGGAGTGAAGTGAATGCGACTCCTTGTTGGCGTGTTGCCGTGGTTTGTTCTGGCGCTTCCGGCTGCGGCGCAGACCGTTCAACCCCTGTTTCCCGTGACCGATGTCGATCGCGATACGGTGCCGGCCGGAACACCGGAGGCGTTCTGGGCGGTGTTCGGCGAGTCGCCCAGGAACGAAGCGGAGCGGACGGTGAAGGGGGAGAAGGTCACCTTCGTCCCGCTGACGCTGGTCAAGCTGCCGGGCGAGGTCACCGCGCTGGTCAGCACCGGCGCCAGCGATTGCGAGGCCCATGCCTGTGCGGGCTTCAACTCGGTCCACTATCTGCGGCGCGACAAGGCCGGCCATCGCTATGCGAAGATCGGAGAATGGCTGGATATCGGGGCGAGGGGCACCTGGGGAAATCCGGCGGCGCGCTGGGGCACGACCGACGCGATCACCGGCACCCCCGTGCTCTACACGCAGGGCGGCGGCACCTGGCAGGGCTATAGCTGCGACGTCGCCGTGCTGACCGAACTTGGTGCCAAGGGCCCGGTCGAGATCGCGCGCTTTCCCATCTATTATTCCGACGCCAGCCGCGACGACGGACCGACCTTGCGCGGAACGATCACCGCCGCCGAACCCGGCCGCAGCTTCACTGTCAGCTATGCGGGATCGGACAGCTTTTCCGAACGCTATGTCCGCGGAGCCGACGGACGCTATGCACTGGAAGGCAAGGCCCGGATGAAGACGTGCTGAGATGAGCAGGCTTCCGATCCTCGCGGCGCTTGGCGCCCTTGCGATGACGCACCCCGCCGCCGCCCAGCTGAGCGAGCGTTCGTTCGCCTCGCCGGTGCCCGCGGGCCTTGCCAAGGGCGTGGTACGCGCTGGCATGGATTATGCCGCGTTCCGCCGCACATTGCTGGCCGCCGGCTGGCGGGCCAAGGCCGATCCGGAGTGCGTCCGGAATGTCTATGGCGGTGACGGCACCCGCAAGCCGGGCCAGCCCAACATTTGCCGCGAGCTTCCGGAGATCGAGGCCTGTTCGGGCGATGGGTATTGCGTGGCGAATTTCACCCATGCGCGCACGCGCCGGCTGATCCGAGTGACGAGCTATGGCGACTACGGCCAGTGGCAGCGCAAGGGGCTGTCCGTTCTGGGCTGGGAGCAGAAATGATGAAACTCGGCCGTCTCAATCATATCGGCGTCGCCACGCCCTCGATCGAGGCGTCGGTTGCCTTCTACCGCGACGTGATGGGGGCGCAGACGATCCACACCCCGTTCGACCTGCCCGCGCAGGGGGTGAAGGTGTGTTTCGTCGATACGCCCAACACCCAGATCGAGCTGATCGAGCCGCTGGGCGCGGATTCGCCGATCCATGGCTTCCTCGCCAGGAACCCGGCGGGCGGGCAGCATCATGTCTGCTATGAAGTGCCCGATATCCACGAAGCCAAGGCATGGTTCGAGGCGAAGGGCGCCAAGGTGCTGGGCGAGCCGCGCATCGGGGCGCACGGGACGCCGATCTTCTTCGTCCATCCGAAGGATATGGGCGGGGTGCTGACCGAGATCATGGAGTCGCCGCGTGACGATCTGCACTGATCCTCGCCACCATCATCCCGGACTTGTTCCGGGATCCACAGGGCTGCGAGTGATGGTGCCCAAGGTGAGGGGATTGCGTGCGGCGAAGTGGACCCCGGTACAAGGCCGGGGTGACGGAGAGGGCCAGGTATGAGCCAAGAGACGGTTCTGTATGACCTGACCGATGGCGTTGCGACGCTGCGGCTCAACCGGCCCGACCGCTTGAACGCCGTGACCGGCGAGATGCTCGACCTGATCCGCGCCTCGCTGTTGCGCGCGGTGGACGAGGGCGCGCGGGCGGTGCTGCTGACGGGTGAGGGGCGAGCCTTCTGCTCGGGCGCCGACCTGGTCGGGCGGATGGACGGCAAGCCGATCGATCCCGCCGACAATCTGGAGTTCCACTATAACCCGCTGGCCGAGACGCTGTCGAAGCTGCCGATCCCCGTGGTGACGGCGGTGAACGGTCCGGCGGCGGGGGCGGGCGTGGGCATCGCGCTCGCCGGCGATATCGTGGTGATGGCGAAGTCGGCCTATCTGCTGCTCGCCTTCAGCAATATCGGGCTGGTTCCCGATTGCGGCGCGACCTGGCTGGTCGCCAAGTCGGCGGGTCGCGCCAAGGCGCTGGAGATGGCGCTGCTCGGCGAGAAGGTGAGCGCCGACGACGCCAAGGACGCGGGGCTCGTCGCGCGCGTGGCCGAGGACGACGCGCTGCTGGCGACGGCGGGCGGGATCGCTGCGAAGCTCGCCGCCAAGCCGACGGTCGCGCTCGGCCTGATCCGTGCGCAGGTGAAGGCCGCGCTCAATTCGACGCTGTCGGAAACGCTGAGCATCGAGGCACAGAACCAACGCGCCGCGGGCAAGACCGAGGATTTCCGTGAGGGCGTGACTGCGTTTCTCGCGAAGCGCGCACCGGAGTTCAGGGGGCGATGACCGTCGCCTATTATCTTTCGCACCCGCAGGTGCAGATCGATCCGGCGGTGCCGGTGCCCGAATGGGGCCTGTCGGATGCGGGCCGCGCGCGGCTGGCGACGCTGGCCGGCGCGGGCTGGCTGGGAACGGTGCGGCGGATCGTGTCGAGCGACGAGCGCAAGGCGATCGAGACGGCGGAAGCGCTCATGCCGATGACCGACGGCGCGCGGGTCGAGATCCTGCCCGGCTTCCATGAGAATGACCGGTCGGCAACCGGCTTCCTGCCGCCTGCGGAGTTCGAGGTGACGGCCGACGCCTTCTTCGCCGCGCCCGAGCAGTCGGTGCGCGGATGGGAACGGGCCGCGGATGCGCAGGCACGCATCGTCGGCGCAGTCGATGCGGCGTTGGCCGACGGAGAAGCACCGGTGCTGTTCGTCGGCCATGGCGGCGTCGGCACCTTGCTCAAATGCCATCTGAAGGGCGAACCGGTCGCCCGCACGGCGGATCAGGCCGCTGAGGGCGGCCATCCCGGCGGGGGCAATGTCCACGCCTTTTCCATTGCGGGGCGACGTCATCTGTTCGGATGGACCGCGCTCGAACAGGTAGCATCATGACTGACAAGCCGACGCTCGACGCCTGGAAGGCGCTGTCCGAAAAGGAAGTGAAGGGCCGCGATCTGACCTGGCGCACGCCCGAGGGGATCGATGTCAAGCCGCTCTACACTGCGGAGGACGTGACGGCCGATCCGGGCCTGCCCGGCTTCGCGCCGTTTACCCGCGGGGTGCGCGGATCGATGTATGCGGGGCGGCCCTGGACGATCCGGCAGTACGCGGGCTTCTCGACCGCCGAGGAATCGAACGCTTTCTATCGCCGCAACCTGGCCGCCGGGCAGAAGGGGCTGAGCGTCGCCTTCGATCTGGCGACGCACCGCGGCTATGACAGCGACCATCCGCGCGTGCCCGGCGATGTCGGCAAGGCCGGCGTGGCGATCGACAGCGTCGAGGACATGAAGATCCTGTTCGACGGCATCCCGCTGGGCGAGATGTCGGTGAGCATGACGATGAACGGCGCGGTGATCCCGATCCTCGCCTTCTTCATCGTCGCGGGCGAGGAACAGGGCGTGCCGCGCGCGCAGCTCGACGGGACCATCCAGAACGACATCCTCAAGGAGTTCATGGTCCGCAACACCTATATCTACCCGCCCGAGCCGAGCATGCGGATCATCTCCGACATCTTTGGCTATACCTCGCGGGAGATGCCGAAGTTCAACAGCATCTCGATCTCCGGCTATCACATGCAGGAGGCCGGGGCGACGCAGGTGCAGGAGCTGGCCTTCACCATCGCCGACGGCATGGAATATGTGAAATACGGGGTCGCGAGCGGCCTCGACATCGACAAATTCGCCGGGCGTCTGTCATTCTTCTTCGCGATCGGCATGAACTTCTTCATGGAAGTGGCGAAGCTGCGTGCCGCGCGCGTGCTGTGGCATCGCGTGATGACCAGGCTGGGTGCGAAGGACGAGCGCAGCAAGATGCTGCGGACGCACTGTCAGACGTCGGGCGTGTCGCTGACCGAGCAGGACCCGTACAACAACGTCATCCGCACCACGATCGAGGCGATGGCAGCGATGCTGGGCGGGACGCAGAGCCTGCACACCAATGCGCTGGACGAGGCGATCGCGCTGCCCACCGACTTCTCGGCCCGGATCGCGCGCAATACCCAGATCGTGATCCAGGAAGAGACGGGGATGACCAAGGTCGTCGATCCGCTCGGCGGCTCCTATTATGTCGAGGCGCTGACCCAGGAACTGGTCGACAAGGCGTGGGAGATCATCGAGCGGGTCGAGGCCGAGGGTGGAATGGCCAAAGCGGTCGCCGCGGGCTGGCCCAAGGCGATGATCGAGGAGGCGTCGGCCGCCACCGCGGCGCGGATCGACCGCGGCGAGCAGGTGATCGTCGGGGTCAACAAGTACCGCAAGGCCGAGGAGGACCCGATCGACATCCTCGACGTCGACAACCACGCGGTGCGCGAGGCGCAGATCGCGCGGATCAAGAAAGTGAAGTCTGCCCGCGACGAGGCCAAGTGCCAGGCGGCGCTGGATGCGCTGCGCGAAGGCGCGCGCGGCACCGAAAACCTCCTCGCCCTCGCCGTAGAAGCCGCCCGCCATCGCGCCACCCTGGGCGAAATCAGCCTGGCGATGGAAGACGTGTTCGGTCGCCACGGCACCGTGCCGACCCCGGTCTCGGGCGTCTATGGCGGGGCCTATGCCGAGGACAGGCGCTGGGAGCGGCTGAAGGACGGCGTCGCGGCGACCGAACGGCGCCTCGGCCGCAAGCCGCGGATGCTGGTCGCCAAGATGGGGCAGGACGGTCACGACCGCGGCGCCAACCTCGTCTCCTCCGCATTCGGCGACTTGGGCTTCGAGGTCGTGCCGGGGCCGCTGTTCCAGACGCCGCAGGAAGCCGCCGAACTGGCGATTGCGGAGAATGTCGACGTGGTCGGCGCCTCCAGCCTTGCCGCGGGTCACAAGACGCTGATCCCGCAGATGATCGGGCACCTCAAGGATGCCGGGCGCGGCGACATCAAGGTGATCGCGGGCGGGGTGATCCCGGCGCAGGACTATCAGTTCCTGCGCGATGCCGGGGTGCAGGCGATCTTCGGACCCGGAACGAACCTTGTAAATGCGGCCGCGGACGTGTTGACGCTGCTGGGCCACAATTTGCCCCCCGAGGAGGAAGCGGCCGAATGACTGCCGATGTTATGATGCGTACCGACTGGACCCGCGAGGAGATTGCGGCGCTGTTCGACCTGCCCTTCCCGGAGCTGCTGTTCCGCGCCGCCGAGGTGCATCGGGCGCAGTTTGCGGCGGATGAGGTGCAGCTGTCCACGCTGCTCAGCATCAAGACCGGTGGCTGCCCTGAGGATTGCGGCTATTGCAACCAGTCCACGCATGCCGAGACCGGCCTGAAGGCGACCAAGCTGATGGACGTGCGCGCGGTGCTGCAAGCCGCGGCGCAGGCCAAGGACAATGGTTCGTCGCGCTTTTGCATGGGCGCGGCGTGGCGCAACCCCAAGGACCGCGACATGCCCGCCATCGTCGAGATGGTGAAAGGCGTGCGCCAGATGGGCATGGAAACCTGCATGACGCTGGGGATGCTCAGCGAGAAGCAGGCAGCCCAGCTTGCCGATGCGGGGCTCGATTACTACAACCACAATATCGACACCTCGCCCGAGCGCTATGCAGAGGTGATCACCACGCGGACCTTCGAGGATCGGCTCGATACGCTCGAGCATGTGCGCGAGGCGGGGATCAATGTGTGCTGCGGCGGCATCGTCGGCATGGGCGAGACCCGCGGCGACCGCGTCGGCTTCATCCATGCGCTCGCGACCCTGCCCAAGCATCCCGAGAGCGTGCCCGTGAACGCGCTGGTGCCCGTCAAGGGCACCGTGCTGGGCAACATGCTCGCCGACACACCGCTCGCCAAGATCGACGAGATCGAGTTCGTGCGGACGGTCGCGGTGGCGCGGATCACGATGCCGGAGAGCATGGTGCGCCTGTCCGCAGGTCGCGAGAGCATGAGCGATTCGACGCAGGCCTTGTGCTTCATGGCGGGCGCGAACTCGATCTTCACCGGCGACAAGCTGCTGACCACCGGCAACGCCGGCGACGACAAGGACGCGGCACTGTTCGCACGCCTGGGGATGCGGCCGATGCAGGGCGAGGTGAAGGTCGAGCTGGAGGCGGCGGAGTGACACGGCTGCTGGCGCTGCTGCTGGCTTTGCTGCCGCTGCCTGCGCTGGCGCAACCGGCGGGCACCGCCATCGTCATCGGCCAATCCTACAGACTTCCCTCCGCCACGATGGGGGCGGCGCGGACGATCAATGTCTGGCTGCCGCCGGGGTATGAGAAGGGGACACAGCGCTATCCGGTGCTGTACCTGCTCGACGGCGGTGTGGATCAGGACTTCCACCATATTTCCGGGCTGGCGCAGCTCGGCACGATCGTCGGGACGACGCGCGATGTGATCGTGGTGGGGATCGAGACGGTCGACCGGCGCAACGAGCTGGCCTTTCCGATTGTCACCGACGCCAGGCTCAAGGCGGACTATCCCGCCGCGGGTCAGTCCGAACGCTTCCGCCGCTTCATCGCGGACGAGGTGAAACCGTGGGTCGAGAAGACCTTTCGCACCAGCGGCGAGAATGCGCTGATTGGGGAGTCGCTCGCCGGGCTGTTCGTGGTCGAGACGATGCTGCGCGCGCCAGGGCTGTTCGACACGCATATCGCGATCAGCCCCAGCCTGTGGTGGGACAATGAGGCGTTGGTGAAGGCCGCGCCCGCACTGTTGCCAAGGGCGCGAGGGCGGCTGTGGCTGACCGTCGCCGACGAGCAGGGGATGGGTGTCGCGCCCTTCGCCACGCTGCTCAAGGAACAGGCGCCTGCCGGGCTGGTCTGGACCTATACGCCGCGGCCGGATGAGGCTCACGCGACCATCTATCACGGTGCCGCGCTTGCGGCGATCCGCCAGCTCTTTCCTGTGCCGCCGGAAAAGGGGAAGTGACATGATCCTGCTGACATTGCTCGCCGCTGCGCAGACGCAGACGATCGATTGCGACAATGCGGTCACCCAATCCGCGATGACGCAGTGCGCGCAGCAATCCTTCGCCAAGGCCGATGCGCTGCTCAACGCCGAGTACAGGCAGACGATGGCGATCATGCGCAAGCTCGACGCCGAGCCGGGCAGCCATCCGGCGGGTGATACGCAGCCCGGCTATGCCGCAGCGCTGACCGAAGCGCAGCGCGCGTGGATCGCCTTTCGCGACGCGCATTGCCGGACAATGGGATACCAGATGCGCGGCGGATCGGCCGAGCCGATGCTCGTGTGGGGCTGCAGGGAAACGCTGACGCGCGATCGTACCGAACAGCTGATCGATCTGCGCAAGAACTGATTCAACAGGGAAACCCGAATGTTCAAGAAGATCCTGGTCGCCAACCGTGGCGAGATCGCATGCCGCGTGTTCCGTACCGCCAAGCGGATGGGGATCGCGACGGTTGCGGTCTATTCGGATGCCGATGCGCGCGCGCCCCACGTGCTGATGGCGGATGAGGCGGTTCGGCTGGGGCCGGCGCCGGCAGCGGAAAGCTATCTGAAGGCGGAGTTGATCCTGGCCGCGGCCAAGGCGACCGGCGCGGATGCGATCCATCCCGGCTATGGCTTCCTGTCCGAGCGCGAGAGCTTTGCGAAGGCATGCGCCGAGGCGGGGATCGCCTTTGTCGGGCCGCCGCCCGGAGCGATAGCGGCGATGGGCGACAAGATCGAGTCCAAGAAGCTGGCCAAGGAAGCGGGCGTCAACGTGGTACCCGGTTTCGTCGGGGTGATCGACGACACCGAGCATGCGGTGAAGATCGCGGCCGAGATCGGCTATCCGGTAATGATGAAGGCATCGGCCGGCGGCGGCGGCAAGGGGATGCGGCTGGCCTATAGCGAGCAGGATGTGCGCGAAGGGTTCGAGGCAACCAAGCGCGAGGGGCTCGCGTCGTTCGGCGACGACCGCGTGTTCATCGAGAAGTTCATCGAGAGCCCGCGCCATATCGAGATCCAGGTGCTGGGCGACCAGCATGGCAACATCGTCTATCTGGGCGAGCGCGAATGCTCGATCCAGCGGCGCCACCAGAAGGTCGTCGAGGAAGCGCCATCGCCCTTCGTCACGCCGGAGATGCGCCGGAAAATGGGCGAACAGGCGGTCGCGCTGTCGCGGGCGGTGGGCTATTACAGCGCGGGCACGGTCGAACTGATCGTCAGCGGCGCCGACACCAGCGGCGAGGGCTTCTACTTCCTCGAGATGAACACTCGGCTTCAGGTCGAGCATCCGGTGACCGAGGCGGTGACCGGCCTCGATCTGGTCGAGCAGATGATCCGCGTCGCGGCGGGCGAGACGCTGGCCTTCGGGCAGGACGATGTGAAGCTCACCGGCTGGGCGATCGAGAACCGCATCTATGCCGAGGACCCGTATCGCAGCTTCCTGCCCTCGACCGGGCGGCTGGTGCGCTATCGCCCGCCCGCGGCGCAGGACACGCCCTATGGCGAGGTTGGTGGCGAGGGCTATGTCCGCGTTGATGATGGCGTTGCCGAGGGCGGCGAGGTCAGCATGTTCTACGACCCGATGATCGCCAAGCTGATCACCTGGGGACAGACGCGTGACGCAGCGGCGGACCTCCAGGTCGCGGCGCTCGACCGGTTCCAGCTGGAGGGGTTGGGCAACAATATCGATTTCCTCTCCGCGCTGATGCAGCACCCGCGCTTCCGGTCGGGCGAACTCACCACCGGATTCATCGCCGAGGAATATCCCGAAGGGTTCGCGGGTGCGCCGGCGGATGCCATGCTGACCCGCCGGCTCGCGGCGATTGCAGCGGTGTTGAGCTGGCGACAGTCGGAGCGCGCGTCGATGATCTCGGGCCAGCTGGGCGCGATGCCGCTGGCGAAGCGCGACTGGGTCGTACATCTGGGCGCGATCGCGCATGAGGTGTCGCTGGGCGACGGCGCGATCGTCGATGGCGAGCTGGTCGAGGGCAGCGTCGAATGGGCGCCGGGCGACCGGATTGCGGTGGCGCGCGGCGACGATGGCGAACTGGCCGTGCGGGTTACGAAGACGCGGACCGGCTGGGTGCTGACGACCCGCGGCGCGGCGCATCGCGTCGAGGTCTATCGCCCGCGTGTCGCCGAGCTGGCAAAGCACATGATCGAGAAGATTCCGCCGGACATGAGCCGCTTCCTGCTCGCACCGATGCCGGGCCTGCTGACGCGGGTCGAGGTTGCGGTGGGCGACAAGGTCGAGGCCGGTCAGCCGCTCGCCGTGGTCGAGGCGATGAAGATGGAGAACATCCTGCGCGCCGAGAAGACGGGCGTGGTCAAGGCGGTGAATTTCGGCGCGGGCGAGAGCCTGGCGGTAGACGCGGCGATCCTCGAGTTCGAATAGGCTGACGACAACCGATCCATTTCCTCATTCCCGCGCAGGCGGGCATGACGGAGATCGTCGGCTGGCGGGCGCTAGTTCAATTCCGTATCGAGCGAGTCCAATATCCGCGCGCCGGCCATGAACACCGCGATCGGGCACGCGGCGAAGAGCATCCAGCCGCCCATGCCGGGATATTGCTCCAGATAGTGCAGGCCGCGGTCTACTGCGCCGACGCCGAGCGCGTAGATCACCATGAAGGCTTCGAAACGGGTCTTGATGGTGAACAGGCGTTTGACGCGGGCAAGCATGGCCGGATTGACGCAAGAAGCGGACCAGTGGCGGAAAACCGCGATTCCGCGCCAATCGATATGGTTAGCTGTCAATTAACTCGACGATTCCCAGCAGGTCGAGCAGCGCGGCGCGGGCCGTTTCGATCCGGGCGATCAGCGCCGGGTCGCCGATCTCGTCCTGCGCGATCGTCTCGGGCCAGTGCATCTCGACCAGCGCGGCGATGCGATCGAGCTTTCCCGCATCGACCAGGAAGCGCGGATCGATCGTGGCAGGATCGGCGACGACGCGCAGGCGGAGGCACGCAGGGCCGCCGCCATTGGCCATCGACTGGCGGACATCGACCACCTCCAGATGCCGGATCGGGCCGTTCCCGGCGACATGCGCCTGAAGCCAGGCCCAGACGCTCGGTGTGTCGCGCGCCTCGGTTGGGAGGACAAGCGCGGTCTCCCCCGAGGACAGGGTCACCAGCTGCGCGTTGAAGAGGTAGGAGGAGATGGCGTCGGCAAGGCTGACCGCAGAGGCGGGCACCTCGACGATCTCGACCTCCGGCATTACGCGGCGGAGGTCGGCGTAGAAGCCCTGCTTGTCCGCGAATGCCTGCTCATGCGCGAACAGGACGCGGCCATTGGCGACCGCGACGACATCGTTGTGGAAGGCGCCGGCGGCGATCGCCGCTTCCGACTGCTGGACGAACAGCGTGCGGGCCGGGTCCAGACCGTGGCGGCGCGCGACGGCTTCGCTGGCCTCACGATGCTGGCGGGCGGGGAAGGGCCCGCCGGAGATGCCATAGACGAACACTTCGACGCCGGGTGCGTCATGCTCCGGGCAGAGGCGCATGTGGTTGGCGGCGCCTTCGTCGCCAAAGGGGGCGGGGACGGGGCCGTGGACCCGGAAGGCGTCGTTGCCGAAGGCGAGGCGCAGCTGCGCCAGCGTCCCCGGCCATTCGTGGCTGCGGTGCGGCATCGTCACGAGATTGGCGACGGTCAGGTGGCAGCGGCCGTCGGCGGTGTCGGGCGCCGGAGAGACGGTCGCGGCGTTAGCGGCCCACATCGACGAGGCCGACAATGCCTGTGCCTGGAGGTGCGCGGCGGCGTCGGTGTAGCTCGTCGCGAGCGAGTCCAGCCAGCGATGGTCGGGGCGGGCGTGGGGCAACAATATGCCCTGGGTCAGCCCGAGCGCCAGATTGGCGCGCATCTTGGCGATGCCCTGAAGCGCGGCGGCGCGGGGTTGCGAGACGGCACCGCTGTTGCGGGTCGCGGCGAGATTGCCGGGGCTGAGGCCGGCATAATTGTGGCTGGGACCGATCAACCCGTCGAAATTGATCTCAACGCGGGGCATGACGAACCTCTTGTCCCGCTTCGACACCGAGGATCGATGCGGACATGGCGTCCACGGTGACTCCGCCATCGCTGAGGCCGATGCGGCCGTGACAGGCGCGGAAGTCGCTCAGCGTGCCGCGGGCGATGATGCTGGCGCTGCCGCCATCGGCGATGTCGACGACCTTGTCGGTCCGCGAATCGCGGACGGTCATCACCTGATCGGTGCGGGCGGTCATGGTCGGGCCGCCGTCGAAGATGTCGATGTAGTTCTCGAACGCGAAGCCCTCCTGCTCCAGCATCCGCATCGCGGCGCGGCCGGAGGGGTGGGGCAGGCCGATCACGCTGCGCGCACCCTCGGTGAGCATCGCGGTGTAGATCGGGTGCTTGGGCATCAGATCGGCGATGAACTGGTTGCCGTGGATCGCATTGAATTCGTCGGCCTGCTGGAAGTTCATGCCGAAGAAGCGGCCCGCGACGCCGTCCCAGAAGGGCGATCCGCCGGCCTCGTCGATCACCCCGCGCAGTTCGGCGAGAACGCGGTCGCCGAAGCGGGCCCGGTGCATCGCGATGAACAAATAGCGGCTGCGGGCGAGCAGCATGCCGAGGCCACCGGCACGCTCGCCGGGGTGGAGGAACAGGCCGCCGACTTCGCTGCAGCCTTCCAGATCGTTGGTGAGGCTGAGGATTTCGGCGCGGAAGGTGCGCGCGAGCGCCTCGCTGTGCTTGGTCTCGATGCCCAGGCGATAGCTGTAGAAGGGCCAGCGCTGGCCGACCTGGGTGAAGATCTGGCAGGTGCCGCGGACTTCGCCGGTTTCGCTATTCTCGAGCACGAGCACGAACAGCTCGTCCTTGAGCGCATCGTCGGTGCGGGAAAAGGCCAGCGCGCTGCGCTCGAGCTTGGCCCGCAGCGCCGGCTTCTCGGGCGGCAGATTGGTGAAGCCCCCGCCGGTGAGCTTCGCCATCTCATAGAGCGCCTGAAGATCGTCTTCGCGGGCGGGGCGGATGAGGAAGGTCATACGCTGCCCTTCTCGATGATGCGCAGGATGGTGAGGGTGGAGAGCGCGGCGCGCTCGGGCAGGCTTTCAGGGATAAGAAATTCCTCTGCACTATGGATCGCCCCGCCACGGGCGCCCATGGTGTCGACCACGGGCACGCCGCAGGCGGCGATGTTGTTGCCGTCGCACACCCCGCCCGTGGCCTTCCACGCAACGGGGATGTCGAGATCCGCGCCGGCCTGCTTGACCAGCCCGAACAGCCGCTCGGCGCCGGGATCGAGGGGCTTGGGAGGGCGGTTGAAGCCGCCATGGACATGGATGTGGACGTCGTGCGCGGCGGCGACTTCGGCGGTCGCGGTCTCGACCAATGCGGCGGCGCGGGCGATCGCCTCATGCGAGGCGGGGCGGAAATTGACGCGCAGGATGGCGAGATCGGGCACGACATTGTTGGGGCCGCCGCCCTCGATCCGCGCGGGGTTGACCGCGAGCCCCTCTCCCTTCGCAGCGGCGAGGCGCAGGGCGAGGTCGGCGGCGGCGACGATCGCGTTGCGGCCTTCCTCCGGATTGCGGCCGGCATGGGCGCTGCGGCCATGGACGACGATCGAGAAATTGCCGGTGCCGCCGCGTGCGCCGGCCAATGTGCCGTCGGGCAGGGCCGGTTCGTAGGTGAACGCGGCGACCTTGCCCTTGGCTGCCTGTGCGATCAGCGCGGCGGAAGCGAAGGAGCCGGTCTCCTCGTCCGAGTTGATCACGACCTCATAGCCGAAGCGTTCGGCGGCGGGCGTTGTTTCGACGGCCCGGAGCGCGGCGAGCATTACGGCGATCCCGCCTTTCATATCCGCCGCCCCCGGCGCGTTGAGACGGCCGTCGGGCAGCCAGGTCGCGGACTGGAAGGGGTGATCGGCGGGGAAGACGGTGTCCATATGGCCGGTGAACAGCATCTGGACCGGCGCTTCTGGCCGCACGCGCAGATGGAGGTGGCGCCCATGGGCAAGCGGGAAGACTTCGCCCCTGGTATCGACGGTCTCGACCGGCGCGGGATCGACGAGGGTCGGGTCGGCGGGAAGCGCGGCAAAGGCACTGGCGAGCATATCCGCCATCGTGGCGAGGCCCGGAAGGTTTCGCGTGCCGCTGTTGACCGCGACCCAGCGTTCGACCTGAGCAAGCATCGGGGCCGCGCGGGCGTGCTCGATCGCGGCGGATTCGATTGCGGTGAGAGCCATGCGCGGCAGGTGTATCGGGTGATGCGCGGCGGGTGAACCCCCGGTGCGTGGAAAGTTTCCTGCGGTACCGGTTGGGGCGCCGGACGCTCTGGAAAGTCCCAAAGGTCACGCCCCTGCGCGTCCGCAAGGGCTGACGGAGTTGACGGTTTTGGCGCGTTTTTCTGTGCGGGTGTCAGGCGCTGAATCTACGGCGTCAAAGGGCGGCCGGGCATACCGGGCACGGAGAGTGGGGCAGGGGGAATCCTACATTGCAAGGCGGCGGCCCGGACCGTGTGCGGAAGGCTCCGACCCAATTCCGCAGAATTGGCCCGTGCGACCTGTACGACGCTGACCAGGCTGAACCGAGCAAGACGCATCATCTTGCCCGAGCGCCGCGCTGCTGGGATGGATCATTGCGGACCCGATATGCAGATCGAGCAGGCGAAGGGCCGGATCTTCTCCGCGCTGGTCACCAGCGGCGGCTAAAGGACACTCAGCCGCGCGCCATCAGTTCCAGCAGCCTGCCGGTCATCGCCTTGGGGTCCGCGCGACCATTCTGGTTGGTCAGGATGATCGTGGAGAGCGGTTGCGAGACGTCACGGCGATACCAGCAGGAGAAGCCGGCTGTGCCACCGCCGTGCGAGACGATTGTCCGTCCGCCGACAGTCTCGACCTCCCAGCCATAGCCCCATCCGGCGGGCTGGCCGTTGGCGAGCCGGGCGGGCGTCCACATCCTCCGGCGAACCTCGGCGCTGAGAATCGTTCCGCGATCGAGCGCAACCGACCAGCGGTTGATGTCGGCGGCGGTCGAGAACAGGCCGCCTGCCGACCAGGTTGCGCCCGGTGCGCTGCGAGGCGGGTTGTCTTCATAGCTGTCGCCCCTCCAGAAATGGCCCGAGGCGCAGCGTGCGTTGCCGGGCAGGCGGTTTCGCGGGCCGGTCGATAACATGCCGGCGGGGGCAAAGAACCGGCGCTCCAGCTCGTCCCAATAGCCGTTGCCGGTCACCGCTTCCGCGGCCATCCCCAGCAGAATGAAGCCGAGATTGTTATAGGCGTGCTTTTCGCCGGGGGCGAACTGCATGGGCCGATCGGTCGCCATCGCCACAATTTCCCGCGGTTTGAGATCCTGTCCCATGACCGCGAAGAAGTTGCTCTCGTCGAGATACTCGGGAAGACCCGAAGTGTGGCTGAGCAGCTGGGCAAGCGTGAGCTCGCGCCATCGGGCCGGAAGCTCTGCGACATAGCTGCCGATCGGGATTTCAGTCCGGAGCCTGGCTTCTTCCTGGAGCTGGAAGATCAACGATGCGGTGAAGATCTTGGTGAGCGAGCCGATCTCGAAAACTGTCTGCGCATCCGGCGCAGTCTGCGATCCGCTGCGGACCGATCCTTCGCCTCCGGCAATCACGACCTTGCCGTTGCGAACCACGCCTGCGGCGAGGCCTGGCGCACCATCCAGCGGCAGGTCGGCAAGGGGGCCCGGCGTGAGTCCGGACGCAGTGGGGCGCCCGGGCAAGAGCCAGGGCGTCGCCGCCATAGCGCCGATCACGTGGCGCCTTGACCAGCTGCGGTTCGTGGAGCCGGTTGCGGACATGCGTACCTAGAAATCGATCAGCAGCGATGCGCGGCTCGTCGTGTCCGTCGTCTTGCGTCCGGCCGGTGGCGTGCTTTCATAGTTCACGGCGTAGGACATCTGCGTCGAGAGCGGGCCGAACAGGCGGACGCGCAGCGCGGTCTTGGTGGTGATGGTGCTGTTCGCCTGCTGCAGATAGGCGGACGCGTCCTGGCTCAGCGTGATCGCGGACGAAAGTTTCCAGTCGAGATCGAGCTTGCCGCGTGCGGCGATCTGGCTTTCGATCGTGTCGTCGGTGAAGGCGGTGTGGCGATAGGCGGGGCCGAGCTCGACATCGATGCGCAGCCTGCCGTCGTTGACCGCGGTGTAGCCCGCCCCGGCCGAGACCGAGTAGCGCTCGTTGAAACCGAGGAAGCGGTCGCTTTCGAACAGCGCCGCACCATAGGCGTAGAGGCGGTCGTTGACCTTGTAGTTGGGTTCGTAGCTGGCGAGATAGCGTTCGCGGACGACGCGGTTGAGGCTTTCCTGATAGTCGGCCTGCGCGCGCCATTTGTGGCGCCATTGCAGCCCCTCGCGCTTGACGTCGAGCACGCCGGTGAGGCCGACTGTCTCCGAATTGCCGGTGGTGACATAGCCGCCCAGTTCGGCGCGGCCCTTCACCAGATCGAGGAAGCGGGCCTCGCGCACGCGGCGTTCGGCAGCCTCGCGGCGCTCGCGCTTCCATGAGCCCGCCGCCTTTTCGGCGACCTCGACGCTCGCCTTGTCGGCGGCCTTGGCATATTTGACGATGGCGTTGACCGCAGCCTCGTCGCCCGCTTTCATCGCAGCGTCGAGCATCGCCTTGACCGTGTCAGGCATTTCGGGCGGGGCTTCGTCCGCCTGCGCGTTTGCGAGCAGCAGCGGGGCGAGGATCAGGGGGATCGTCCGGCGCATTTCGTCTCACTAATTCCGCAATGCGGCAAAATCGAGATCAGGCGGGATTCCGGTCGGGCAAACCGAGCGGATCTGCGAAGAGTTCGAGCAGGCGGGCGTAGAGCGCTCGCTTGAACGGGACGATCACATGCGGCAGCTCGGCCGGGTCGATCCAGCGCCAGGCGCGGAATTCGGGATGCGCGGTTTCGATGTCGATCGCCTCGTCCCCGGCGGCGAGGCGGAACAGGAACCAGCGCTGCCGCTGGCCGCGCCACTTGCCCTTCCACACCTTGCCGATCAGATCGTCGGGCAGGTCGTATCGCAGCTCCTCGGGCGCTTCCGCGACGAACTCGACCGCGTCGCGGACGACGCCGGTTTCCTCCCACAATTCGCGATAGGCGGCCTCGAGCGCGTCCTCGCCCGGGTCGATCCCGCCCTGCGGCATCTGCCACGCCTCGAGCGTGGTATCGAGGCGCTGGCCGACGAAGACCTGCCCGTCGCGGCTGAGCAGCATCACCCCGGCACAGGGGCGGTAAGGGAGGGAAGCGAGGTCCTTCATGCCGCGGCCTGCATCATCACGCGATTGCCCTCGGCCTCGACCAGCACGTCCTTGAAGGCGACGAGCATGCCCGCGACATGGCCCTGCGCGGACGGGATCGCGCGGCGCAGCGTGATGAAGCCATGGATATTGCCCGCCGCCTCACGGAACACCACCGGCACGCCGGCGCCGATCAGCGCGGCGGCATAGGCGCGGCCCTGATCGCGGATCGGATCGAGGCTGGCGGTGACGATCACCGCGGGCGGCAGCCCGGCGAGCGAGTCATTGGCCATCGGCGATGCGCGCCGGTGCGCGGTGTCGGCGGCATAGCATTCGGCGAACCAGTCGAGGCTTCGTCTGGTGAGCAGATAGCCCTCCCCGAAGCTGTCGAGCGAGGGATAGTCGGTGCGCAGATCCGCGGCGGGGTAGATGAGCAGCTGGGCGATCACCGGCACTGCGGCGGGATTGTCGCGCAACTCGATCGCGGCGACCGCCGACATCTGTCCACCCGCGCTGTCGCCGGCGAGTGCGATCGAGGTGACCGCGCGGCCAAGTTCGGCGGGACCCGAGGCGACCCAGCGGGCCGCGGCCTCGGCATCGTCGGAGGCGGCGGGCCAGGGGTGTTCGGGAGCGAGGCGATAGTCGACCGATACGATCGGCAGATCGAGCGTGCGCGCCATTTCGGCGACGATCGAGGCATGGGTATCGACATTGCCGATCACGAAGCCGCCGCCATGGAAATAGACGACGACCGGGCCGGGTTCGCGGCGCTCGCGCGCGTCGAACAGCCGGGCGGGGATGGTGCCGGCGGGGCCGGGAATCGCGAGGTCGCGCATCACCGCGAGGTCGCCGGGCGGGAGATCGACCAGATCCTTCATCCCCGCATATTGCGCGCGAAAGACCGCAGGCTGCGGCGGCCATTCGGGCTGGGGCATCGCGGCGAGCATGTCGAGAAAGACACGAACGTCCGGACGGACATAGGGATCGGCCAAGGGGTCATCTCCTGAGGAACTGGCCCGTTCTAGGCGACGCCCCGCCGCTGCGTCCACCGGATGAACCCGCGCTTTGCCGCAACGAAAGAAGAAATTCGCTATCGCCCGCGTAATTTGGCTGCTAGGGGCGCGCTCATGTTTCGAAAACGGCCCATTATGACCACCCGGAACACGACCCGCTGAACCAGCCGGTCGTGGCGTTCGGGTTATGCCGCGAAACATCTTCAACCGGCGGGCGAACGGCCCGCTGACTTCCCACCGAAAAATGACTATGTCGCTGCCCGAATTCCGGGTGGCTTGACCGCATGAAAGGGTCTCACATGGGTTATCGTGTCGTTGTCGCAGGCGCTACCGGCAATGTCGGCCGCGAGATGCTCAACATCCTGGCCGAGCGGGAATTCCCGATCGACGAGCTGGCGGTGCTCGCCTCGTCGCGCTCGACCGGCGACATGGTCGACTTCGGCGAGACCGGGAAACAGTATAAGATCCAGAATATCGAGCATTTCGATCCGACCGGCTGGGACATGGCGCTGTTCGCGATCGGCAGCGAGGCGACCAAGGTCCACGCCCCGCGCTTCGCCGCGGCGGGCTGCACGGTGATCGACAATTCGTCGCTCTACCGCATGGACCCGGACGTGCCGCTGATCGTGCCTGAGGTGAACCCCGAGGCGATCGACGGCTACAAGGCCAAGAACATCATCGCCAACCCGAACTGCTCGACCGCACAGATGGTCGTTGCGCTCAAGCCGCTGCACGATGCCGCGGGTGTGAAGCGCGTCGTCGTTGCGACCTATCAGTCGGTGTCGGGCGCCGGCAAGGAAGGCATGGACGAGCTGTTCGAACAGTCGCGCAACATCTTCGTCGGCGATCAGGCCGAGCCCAAGAAGTTCACAAAGCAGATCGCGTTCAATGTGATCCCGCACATCGACAGCTTCCTGGACGACGGCTACACCAAGGAAGAGTGGAAGATGGTCGTCGAGACCAAGAAGATCCTCGATCCCAAGGTGAAGGTGACCGCGACCTGCGTGCGCGTGCCGGTGTTCGTCGGCCACTCCGAAGCGGTCAATGTCGAGCTGGAGCGCGAGCTGTCGGCCGAGGACGCGCAGAAGATCCTGCGCGAGGCGCCCGGCATCATGCTGGTCGATAAGCGCGAGGATGGCGGCTACGTCACCCCAGTCGAGTGCGTCGGCGACTATGCGACCTTTGTCAGCCGCGTGCGCGAGGACGTGACCGTCGAGAATGGCCTCGCCTTCTGGTGCGTGAGCGACAACCTCCGCAAGGGCGCGGCGCTCAACGCAGTGCAGATCGCCGAACTGCTCGGCCGCCGGCACCTCAAGAAGGCGTGATCGATAGGGGGATGCGCCCTCCCGCCGTGCAGCGGTGGTGGCTGCTCGCCTGCCTGGCGGGCGTGCCGCTGAGCGCGGTGGGGGCGGTGTATCCGCCCAATACCTGGCTCCAGGTCGGGCCGGTCGTTATCGGCGTCGTTCTCGGCTGGTGGGCGCTGCGGCGCTGGCCGCTGAGCAACGCCAGCGTGGCGTGGGTCTGTGCCTTTATCCTGCTCCACCTGCTCGCGGCGCGCTGGACCTATAGCAGCGTGCCGTACGATGCCTGGGGGCAGGCGGTATTCGGATTCAGCATCGACGCGGCGCTGGGGTTCGAACGCAACATGTTCGACCGGCTGGTGCATTTCGCGTCCGGCCTGTGCTTCGCGCGGGCGCTGGTCGAGATCGGGATGCGCTATGCCGGGCTGACACGGCGCATGGCGATCGTCGTCATGGTGCTCGCGGTGCTGGCGATCGGCGCGCTCTACGAGATCTTCGAATGGATGCTGACGATCGGCATGAACGCCGAGGCGGCGGATCGGTATAACGGGCAGCAGGGCGACATGTTCGACGCGCCCAAAGACATGGCGCTGGCGCTGCTGGGGTGCCTCACAGTGTTGCCGTGGATCAGTGCCCCGCAGCGGCCGGATCGTTCTCTACCCGGCCCTTCGGCTTCTTGAGGAACAGCACCAACGGGATCGCGAGCGCGGTGACGATCATCATCGCCTTGAAGTCATTCAAATAGGCGATCATCGCCGCCTGGCGCGTCACCTCTGCATTGGCCATTGCCAGCAGCGTATCGGTCGAGCCGCCGAGATTGGCGAGCAGGCCGGGATCGAGCGTCTGGAGCCGTTCGGGCGTGACGTGCTGGGCGAGATCGGCATGGCTGGTCTGGCTGCTGCGCGCGAGCACCGTCGTCACCGCCGAGATGCCGATCGACGCACCGATGTTGCGCGACAGGTTGAGCAGGCTCGCCGCTTCGGTGCGCTGGTGCGGGGCGAGGGTGGCGAAGGCCATGCCGTTCAGCGGCATGAAGATCAGGCCCATGCCCAGCCCCTGGATGAAGCCCGAGACGATGAACGGCGTGCTGCCCATCTCGAGCGTCCATTGGGTCATGTCGTAGAGCGACCAGGCTGCGAGCGCGAAGCCGAGGCCGACCGCGATGCGCGGATCGAGGCCGCGCGCGATCAGCCGGGCCGACAGCGCCATGGTGACCAGCACGCCGATGCCGCGCGGCATCAGCAGCAGGCCGGTATCGACCACCGGATAGCCGTAGAGAGTCTGGAGCATCGGCGGGAGCAGCGCCATCGTCGCCATCATCACGACGCCGACGACCTGCATGAAGGCGAGGGCGGTGACGAGGTTGCGGTTCTTCCACAGCCCGCGCTCGAACATCGGGTTCTTGCCGGTCGCCATGTGAACGACGAACATCCACAGCGCGATGACCGCGACGAGCATCTCGACCCAGATCTCGGCCGAGCTGAACCAGTCCTCCCCCTGGCCGCGGTCGAGCATCAGCTGAAGCGCGCCGATGCCGATGGCGAGCAGCGAGAAGCCGAACACGTCGAAGCCGCGCTTGCGGATCGGGCGGCTGGGCAGCAGCCACCACAGGATGACAAGGCAGATCGCGCCCAGCGGGAGGTTGACGTAGAACACCCAGCGCCAGTTGAAATTCTCGGTCAGATAGTCGCCTAGGACGGGGCCGAGGATCGGGCCGATCATGATGCCCATGCCCCATACAGCCATCGCCCGCTGCTGGTCCTTCGGCTCGTTGATGTCGAGCATCACCGTCTGGCTGAGGGGGTTCATGAACGCCGCCGAGATGCCCTGGAGCACGCGGAAGAACACCATCTCTTCGAGATTCTGGGCCATGCCGCACAGCGCCGAGGCGAGGACGAAGCCGACGATCGAGATGAGGAACAGGTTGCGCGAGCCGATCCGGTCGGAAACCCAGCCGGTGATCGGAATCGCGATCGCCGAGGCGACGATATAGCTCGTCAGTACCCAGGTGATCGTGTCCGCCGTTGCGCCCAGTGAGGTCTGCATGTGCGGCAGCGCGACATTGGCGATGGTGGTGTCGAGGATCTGGATGATCGTCGCCAGCATCACCCCGAAGGTGAGCAGCCCCTTGTTGCGCACCGGCAGCGCCGCGCCCGAGGGGGGCGGGGCGGGTGCGGCGGCAGCGGGCGAGGCGGCGGCGGTGGCCATCGCGCGGCTTACTTGCTCACATCCACTTTCACATCGGCAGAGAGACCGGCGATCAGCTCGCGCGGGCTCTTCTCGTCGATCGCGATGCGGACGGGCACGCGCTGAGTGACCTTGACCCAGTTGCCATTGGCGTTCTGGGCCGGGAGCACCGAGAATTCGCTGCCGGTGCCCGCGCCGATCGAGGCGACATGGCCCTTGAGCTTGAGCTTTGGATAGGCGTCGAAACTCACTTCGGCCGGCTGGCCGACACGCATCTTGTCGAGATCGGTTTCCTTGAAATTCGCCTCGACCCACGAGCCGCCAGAGCGGACGACGGTGACGGCGGGCAGGCCCGACATCATCATCTGGCCGACCTGAAGCCGGTCCGCCTGGCTGACGATGCCATCGACGGGGGCGTAGCGCGCGGTGCGCGAGAGATCGAGCGCGGCCTTGTCGCGCTGAGCACGGGCGGCGGCGATGGCGGGATTGACGCCGGGGACGGCGGCGCCGTCGGCGAGCTTGGAGCGCGCCTCGGCGGCGCTGGCGACGGCGCTCTGGTAGCTCGCCTTGGCCTGCTCGACCGAGTGCTGCGCCTGTTCGTAGCGGGCGCGAGTGGTGAAGCCGCGGTCCATCAGCGCCTTTTGCCGGTCATAATCCTCCTGCGCGGAGGCGATGCGGTCGCGCGCGGCCTGAATGTCGGCGCCGGTGCCGGCATAGCTCGCCTGGAGCGTGCCGACCTGGACCTGCGCATTGGCGACGGCGGCGTTCGCCTGTTCGAGGGCGATGCGATAGGGCTCGGGGTCGATACGGAAGAGCAGGTCGCCGGCCTTGACCGGCTGGTTCTCCTTCACCGCGACCTCGACGATACGACCGGCGACGTCGCTGGCGACCGAGACCTTGTCCTGCTGGACATAGGCGTTGTCGGTCGAGACGGTTCCGCCTGACAATGCCCACCAGCTTCCCACCGCCGCGATCAGCAGCAGCGGCACCCCGAACATCAGGGTCGGGCGCAGCCAGTTGCGCTTGCGGGAGGCAGGGGCAGCGATCTCGATCGCTTCGGCAGGATCGAGTTTGGGGTCTGCGTCAGCCATTGGCGGCCTTTCGGGTCTCATCAAGGGTGAGGTTCGCGTGGAGTATGGCGAGTGCGCTGTGCATCTGCTCGCGCTCCTCCGGAGCAATGCCGGTCATCATCTCGTCGAACATCGCATCGGCGAGCGAGCGGAGCTGGGCGAGCACCGGCTGCGCCTTCTCGGTCAGGTGGATGCGCCAGACGCGGCGGTCGGCGGGGTCGCGACGGCGCTCGACCAGTCCCGCTTCCTCGAGCCGGTCGATCATGCGGCCGACCGTGATCGGCTCGATTTCCAGCAGCTCGGCGAGCATGCCCTGATTGCTGCCCTCATGTCGCTTGAGGATCGAAAGCGTGCGCCATTGCGCGCGGGTGACGCCGATCAGACGCGCGCGCTCGTCAAAGCGCTTGCGCATCAGGCGGGAAATATCGCTGATCAGGAAGCCAAGTGAGTCGGTCATGGCGCGCGACATAATAAGCACGCTTATATATTGCGAGGCTCACGAATTGCATTGTTAGATTTGACGATTGCATCCTGTGCAACCAGCAAGGCTTTCATGGTACGGCAAAGTGCGGCATCCCGCAGCGATGCAGACTCAGTTTTTCGAGAGCTTCGACGGCACCCGGATCGCGTGGCGTGAGATGGGTGAGGGCAGGCCGGTGGTGCTGATCCACGGCTATTTCTCGGACGCCAACACCAACTGGATCAAATATGGCACCGCCGCGAAGCTGGTGGAGGCCGGCTTCCGCGTGATCATGCCCGACCTGCGCGCGCATGGCGAAAGCGGGCGGCCGCACGGGAGCGAGGCCTATCCGCCCGACGCGCTGGCGATGGATGCGGAGGCGTTCATCGCGCACCTTGGCCTGACCGATTACGACCTTGGCGGCTATTCGCTGGGTGCGCGGACCACTGTCCGCGTGCTGGCGCGCGGTATCGCGCCACGGCCGCGCCGGGCGGTGCTGTCGGGGCTGGGCGACGAGGGCGTGGTCGATACCCGGCGGCGCGCGGGCTTCTTCCGGCGGGTGCTGACCAACTTCGGCAGCTTCAGGCACGGCGACAAGGAGTTCATGTCGCAGGCCTTCCTCAAGACCACCGGCGGCGATCCGCAGGCGCTGCTCGGCATCCTCGACACCTTCGTGGATACGCCGGAAGCCGAGGTCGCGACATTCGACCTGCCGGTGCTGGTCGTCGGCGGTGAGGCAGACGACGAGGTCGGATCGTTCGAAGGGCTGGTCGGGATGCTGCCTGACGGCCGCTTCGTCGAGATCCCAGGCAACCATATGAGCGCGGTGACGCGTGCGGAACTGGGCGACGCGATCGTAACATTCCTGACTGCTTGACCCGTTCCGAGGGCGGGCGCAGTGTCCGCCGCTATCCCAAAACACGAGTCTTAAGAGGGGCCCATGATCCGCACCGGAGTTTCGACCATCGCGCTTGCCATGCTGCTGGCGGCGCCTGCCGTCGCGCAGGAGAAGAAGGTGGCGCCCGGCGCCGCGACTCCGGCGGCAGCCGACGCGTTCCTCGAGCGCGCGACCAAGGAGTATAGCGAGTTCTCCGAGGACGACGCGCGGATCCAGTGGCTCTACGCGACCTATATCAACGACGACACGTCTGCGCTGGTCGCCAAGAGCGGCGCCGAAGGCACCGAGATGGCGGTGCGCTTTGCGCTGGAAGCGGCGAGGTTCGATAAGGTGAGCGGCCTGTCGCCCGACACGAAGCGCCAGCTCGACATCTTGCGCAGCGGCATCACTTCGCCTGCGCCGACCCGGGCAGGCGCCGCGGCGTCGCTTTCCAAGCTGCAGACCGACATGCAGACGGTCTACGGGACCGGCAAGGGCACGCTGAAGGGGCAGCCGATCAACGGCAGCGACATCGAGGCGGCGATGGGCACCAACCGCAACCCGGCCGAGCTCAAGGAGATGTGGACGAGCTGGCACGACAATGTCGGCGCACCGCAGCGCGCTGACTATCAGCGCGCGGCCGGCCTGCTCAACGAAGGCGCGCGCGAGCTGGGCTTCAAGGATGTCGGCGCGATGTGGCGCTCGAACTACGACATGCCGCCCGAGGAGTTCGCGAAGCTTACCGACAAGCTCTGGAACGAGGTGAAGCCGCTCTACGAGTCGCTCCACACCTATGTCCGCTGGAAGCTCAACGAGAAATATGGCGACGCCGTCCAGCCCAAGACCGGCCCGATCCGCGCCGATTTGCTCGGCAATATGTGGGCGCAGGAATGGGGTAATATCTACGATCTCGTCGCACCGCCGGGTTCGGGCGACCTGGGCTATGACGTCACCGATCTGCTCAACGCGAAGAAGTATGACGCGATCAAGATGGTGAAGACCGGCGAGGGCTTCTATTCCTCGCTCGGCTTCGCGCCGCTGCCGGACACGTTCTGGAAGCGCTCGCTGTTCGTAAAGCCTGCCGACCGCGAGGTTCAGTGCCACGCCTCGGCCTGGAACCTCGACAATGTCGACGACCTGCGCATCAAGATGTGCATCAAGGTGAATGGCGACGACTTCGTCGTGATCCATCACGAGCTGGGCCACAATTACTACCAGCGCGCATACAACAAGCAGCCCTTGCTGTACCGCACCGGCGCCAATGACGGCTTCCACGAGGCGATCGGCGATTTCGTCGCGCTGTCGATTACGCCGGACTACCTTGTTTCGATCGACCTGCTCGACAAGGACAAGGTGCCGAGCGCGGACAAGGACACCGGGCTGTTGCTGCGCCAGGCGATGGACAAGGTGGCGTTCCTGCCGTTCGGCCTGCTGATCGACAAATGGCGCTGGGGCGTCTTCTCGGGCGGGATCAAGCCGACCGGCTATCAGGGCGCATGGGATGCGCTGCGGCTGCAGTATCAGGGAGTCGCCCCGCCGGTCGCGCGCGACGAGACCAAGTTCGATCCCGGCGCGAAATACCATATTCCGGCCAACGTGCCCTACACCCGCTACTTCCTCGCGCGGCTGCTGCAGTTCCAGTTCTACAAGGCAGCATGCGATCAGGCAGGCTGGACGGGGCCGCTCCACCGCTGCTCGTTCTTCGGCAACAAGGACGTGGGCAAGAAGCTCGATGCGATGCTCGAAATGGGCGCGTCCAAGCCCTGGCCCGACGCGCTCGAAGCCTTCACCGGCAGCCGCGAGATGAGCGGCGCCGCGATGGTCGAGTATTTCGCGCCGCTCAAGGCATGGCTCGACGAGCAGAACAAGGGCAAGCCGACCGGCTGGTAAGTGCGGGAAACAAAACCGGCTGGCGGGTTGCGATCCGCCAGTCCGTCTATGCTGCAATCAATAGTGGGGAGCGGGAGCCAATGAGAAAGCTGATGTTGACGGCTGCGGCGCTGCTGGGCGCTGCCGGCACGGCCCATGCGGGACCGTGCGAGGATGGTTTCGTCAAGAAGGGCAATCCGGTGACCGGCTTGCGTTTCATCGCGACGACCACGGTGCCGGGAATGGCGCCGGACAGTGCGATCGGGCAGCTCAAGGGCATCGTGGCCGCCAAGGGTTATGACGTGCTGGTCGCCGAGCCCGAAGGCGGGTCGATGCTGATCGAGCAGCCCGCGACCGGCAAGGCGCGTTCCTTCCCGATCGAGATCGCCGCGACCGAGGCCGGCGGCGTTGGTTCTGTCCGCATGGAAGCGAAATTGCGCGGCGCGATGGGGGTGCCCGAAGCCGCGGCAAAGGCCGAGATGTGCGGTATCCTGGCGCAGCTCAAGGGTGGCAAGGCTGGGCAGGCGCTGGCAGCCAGGGGCATGGGGGCGCAGACCGCCGCGGCGGCACCGCTGCGGATGAGCGTGCTTCGCTTCTCCCAGGACCTGAGCGGTGAGGCGAACAAGAACCCGGCGGCGATCCCGCTGCGTTACCGCAACAAGTCCTTCACCCTTTACGGCCCCGTCGCCTCGGTCGATGCGATGGGCGACAGCTATCGCGTCGAGTACAAGCTGCTTGCCAACGTGCTGACCGACATCGTTCCGGGGCGTTCGACCGCGAACCTAGCGGTTATCTGCGTGCTGGCGAAAGGGCAGGGCGTGTTCGCGCTGGGCCTCAAGCCCGACAAGCATGTCGAGATGACGGGTATGTTCGACAGCTACGAGGCCGGCCGGTCCCAGATCTGGCTGAAGGATTGCCGGCCGGCGAAGAAGTAGCACCCTATTTCGGCGGCGAGCCCATGACGTCGCTTTTCATGCCGGGCAATGTCGGAACAGCGATCTCGGCGGGTGAGGTGCACCCGCGCGTGACATTGTGGATCGACTTCGCGCTCGCGCCTCGATGAGGCGCGGCGCGGGTCGTCATTTCTTCGGCTTGCCGTCCTTGGCGGCCGGGGTGCCGGCGGAGCCGCCGCCCCCCTTTCTTACCGCGTAGAAGATTCCCGCGGCCGCCGCGCCGATCGCAGCGACGCCGCCGATCACCGAGGCGAAGAAGTTGCGGTCGCCCATCTGCTCGCGCTTCTCGGCGACGAACTGGGCCGGCGCGGATTCGCTGACGGTGTGCGCAGCCGACTGGGCAGCGGCGCTGACCTTGGCGGCTGCAGCCTGCGCGGCGGCGCGCGGGCCGCTGGACGCGGCCTTGGGCTTGGCCGGAGCCTTTTGCTTCGCCGCGGTCGCCGCGGGCTTGCGCGCGGCAGCCTTGCGGCGGGGCGGCGCAGCTTTGGCAGCGGCCTTGGCCGGAGCTTTGGCCTCCGCTTTGGGCGCAGCTGCGGGCTTTGCCGCGGGCTTCTTGGCCGGCGCCTTCCGCGCGGCGGGCTTCTTTGCGGCCGGGGCCTCGGCCCCGTCGGTCGTCGTCTTGGTCGGCGCCTTGGCCATCACGATCCTCCAGTGGTTTCGTGTCTGTAACCACCGTGAAGCAAATCGGTTTCCACCGTCAATGCAGGATGGCTGGCGGGAAGGGCGGCGCAGCGCCGCCGCCGTTCATCTGAACGGCGGCTCGTTGAACGCGCGCAGCTTGCGCGAATGAAGCTTGGCGCCCTCGCGGCGGAGCTGTTCGCACGCCTCGATCCCGATCTTGAGATGCTCGGCGATCGCGCGTTCGTAGAAGCGGTTGGCCTGGCCGGGCAGCTTGAGCTCGCCGTGAAGCGGCTTGTCCGAGACGCAGAGCAGGGTGCCGTAGGGGACGCGGAAGCGATAGCCCTGAGCGGCAAGCGTCGCGCTCTCCATGTCCACGCCGACGGCACGGCTCAATGAGAAGCGCAGCGCCGAGCGCGAGAAGCGCAATTCCCAGTTTCGATCGTCGGTAGTGACGATCGTGCCGGTGCGCAGGCGGCGCTTGAGTTCCTCGCCCGACTGGCCCGAAACGACTTCGGCGGCGCGTGCAAGGGCCTGCTGGACCTCGGCAATGGCGGGGACGGGGATTTCGGGCGGCAGCACATCATCAAGGACGTGATCGTCGCGCAAATAGGCGTGGGCGAGGACATAGTCCCCGATCCGCTGGCTGGGTCGCAGGCCGCCGCAATGGCCGATCATCATCCATGCCTCGGGCCGCAGCACTGCGAGGTGATCGGTGATCGTCTTCGCGTTGGACGGCCCGACGCCGATATTGACCAGCGTGATGCCGGTGCCGTCCTCGGCCATCAGATGCCAGGCGGGCATCTGGTGCCGGCGCCAGGCGCCATCGGTGAGCAGCGTTTCAGGGTCGTCGCCCGCACGGATGACGATGCCGCCGGGACCGGAAACGCCGGTGAAGCGGCTGTCCTCTCCAGCCTCGTTCGCGCCCAGCTGCGCGCATGCCCAGCGAACGAATTCATCGACATAGCGATGATAGTTGGTGAACAATATGTACTGCTGGCTGTGCTCCGACGGGGTGCCGGTATAGTGGCGCAGTCGGGCGAGGCTGAAATCGGTGCGCAGCCCGTCGAACAGTGCGAGCGGGCGGGTCTGGTCCAGACTGATCCAGGTGCCGTCGGCGATCTCGTCGCCGATATGCGCCAGCTCGGTCGCGGGGAAGTGGCGCGCCAGCTCCAGCGCCGAGACCTCGTCCAGCCGCAGCGCATGGCCGGGATCGAGGACATAGGGGAAGGGGATCTCCTGTCGGCCGGGAACCGCGGTCACCTCGACGTCATAGTCCTCGATCAGCAGGGTGAGCTGTTCGACCAGATAGTCGGCGAACATTGCCGGCTTGGTCACGCTGATGGCGTAGTCGCCAGGCGTGACGAGGCGGCCGAAGCTGCGCGCCGGCGTCGGGCGATCGACTTCGTTGCGGTAGCTGACGCGAATCTCGGGATAGGCGAAACTGCCGTCCTTGCGGCGCGCCGGATCCGGCGGAGTACCCTGTGTCAGATAAAGAGTAAGGGCGTCCTGAAGGCGGGTGACGGACGCTGTGTAAAGCCGATCCAGTTCGGCGACGATGTTTTCTGCTGTTGTCATCTTCCACGGCTAATGCGCCAGGATGACATTAGCAAGACTGGCGCGCGCCGGGAATGTGACGCGCGGGCAGAACCCGCGCGCCCAGCCGAGTTTTAGACCGGCTTACTTGGCGTCTTCTTTCTCGCGGAGTTTACTGATGCCATAGGCAGCGCCCGCGACTGCAGCCGCCGCCCCGGCCGCCACTGCTGCGGTAGCCGCCGGATGCTTCTTCGCGGTCTCGATCGCGCTGTTCACAGCCTCGGTCACCGCTTCGCGGGCATCGGCGAGCGCATCCCTGGTCCGGTCGAGCAACTTTTCTTCGGTTTCGATCTCAAGCACAGGCGGCGTGGTCTCTTCCATCATCACGCGTCTCCTTTCCACCGAAAGAACCGATTGCGGGCGCGGCGGTTCCCCCCGGCCGAGGGGACCGTCGCGCCCGCGAAACGTTTCAGGCGATCGTGAAGGCGATCAGAGATTGTCGAGCAGATACTCGGCCGAGCTGACCTTGAACTCACCGGGCGCCTCGACGTGAAGCTGCTCGACGACGCCGTCATTGACGAGCATCGAGAAACGCTGGCCGCGGGTGCCGAGGCCGAACTTGCTGCCGTCCATTTCCAGGCCGACCGCCTTGGCGAACTCGCCATTGCCGTCGGCGAGCATTGCGATGTCGCCGGCATCGGCGCTCTTGCCCCAGGCGCCCATCACGAACGCATCGTTGACCGCGGTGCAGGCGATCTCGTCCACGCCCTTGGCCTTGAGCTCGGCCGCCTTCTCGACATAGCCGGGCAGGTGGCGCGCGGAGCAGGTGGGGGTGAAGGCGCCGGGTACGGAGAAGAGCGCGACCTTGCGGCCAGCGAAGAACTCGTCCGAGCTGACCTGTTCCGGGCCGTTCTCGGTGGGCTTGACGAAGGTGGTGCTGGGCACGCGATCGCCGACTTGGATGGTCATGCTGAATCTCCTCTCGCGCCGCGACATGCGGGCCGTGCCTCAATTGGCGCACGGCGCGGCTTTTTCAAGCGTGGCGGAGCCGATCGGCTGCCGATATGTTGAGCGGATATGGAGTCCTCAGCGTATCTTGTCGGCCAGATCCTGCTCGCATTGCCCGGGATCGGCGACCCGCGGTTCGAGCGCGCGGTGATCGCGATGTGCGCGCATGATGAACATGGCGCATTGGGCATCGGCATCGGCCAGACGGTATCGGGCCTGGGGTTGCACGAACTGCTCCAGCAATTCGAGATCGATCCGGGCGAGGCTCCCGACGCGCCGGTGCATTTCGGCGGGCCGGTCGAACCGCAGCGCGGTTTCGTGCTCCACTCGCCCGACTGGGGCGGGCAGGACACGGTCGATGTCGCCGGGCGCTGGGCGTTGTCGGGCACGATCGACGTGTTGCGTGCGATTGCCGAAGGCAAGGGGCCGTCGCACTGGCTGGTCGCCTTGGGCTATGCTGGCTGGGGCGAGGGGCAGCTGGACGAGGAAATGACGCGCCACGGCTGGTTCAACGTGCCGGGTGCGATCGATCTGCTCTATGACGTCGATGTCTATCGGCGCTGGGAGCAGGGGTTCGCGCGCGAAGGGATCGATCCCCGGCTGCTCGCGCCGGTCACCGGCACCGCCTAGCTTGCGTACCGCGCGGCGAGGGTTGCTGCGGCATCACGCATTGCGTCGCGCAGACCGGGCGGCGCCAGCACTTCGGTCTCGATCCCCAGCTTGAGCAACTCTCGCACGGCGTGGTCGATGGTCTCGACCGGGATCGTCGCCTGCACCCAGCCGTCGGCATCGGGCGCAGAGGCGGTCCGGCGCGCCATCTCGACCGCGGCTGCGGCAAGGACGGGCAGCCGCTCCATGCCCAGCGGCGAAAGACGGATCGTCGCGGTTCCTTGATACAGACTCGCCTCGAACGCGCGGACGCTGGCGGTCCAGTGCGCGGCAAGGTCGAAATCGGCGGGACGTTCGAACTGCTCGCCGGTCAGGTCGAGCGCGCGGATCGCATCGACGCGGTAGGTCCGCGGCACCGAGCGGCCGGCAGCGACGAGATACCAGATGCCGCCCTTGAGGACGAGGCCCAGCGGGGAGAGGGTGCGCTCGTTCGTGGCATTCCAGCTTTCATACCGCACCTGGATGCGTTCGGCTCCCCATACCGCGGCGGCGAGCCGGGGCAGGAAGGCGATGTCGCTCGCCGTGCGATACCAGTCGATCGGATCGAGGTGGAAGCGGGCTGCGACGCGCGAGGCGTCGGCGCGGCGGGCGGAGGGAAGCGCGGCGAGCAGCTTCAGCCGCGCGGCTGCGGTGGATTCGCCGAGACCCAGCTCGGCCGCCGGGCCCTCGAGCCCGGAGAGGAACAGCGACTCCGCCTCGGCCGGGGTCATGCCGGTCAGCCGCGTCGTATAGCCTTCGAGCAGCTGAAACCCGCCCTCGCGCCCGCGATCGGCATAGACCGGAACGCCCGAGGCGCTGAGATCATCGATGTCGCGATAGATGGTGCGGACCGAAACCTCGAACTCGTCCGCCAGCGTCTGCGCGGTCATTCGGCCGCGGGCCTGCAGCAGCAAAAGGATCGAAACGAGGCGGCTCGCGCGCATTTCGAACGTGTATCAGGAATAGCTGACAAAAGATGTCAGCTTTAGGGGCGCAATGTCCGGCCACACGCAATCGACCGGAGATACACGCTATGCATATGCCGACTCTCGAAACGCGCCGCAGTGCGCTTGTCCAGGCATTGGGGCTCGCCGCCGCCGGCGGACTGCTGGTTCAGGGTTTTCGCGCCGATGCGGCAGGGCCGGCGTCGAAAGGTCCGGAATCGGATTGGGCCTGGCTCGCCGGAAGCTGGAAGGTGCGGCACCGCCGGCTCAAGTCGCGGCTGACTGGCAGTACCGAATGGCAGGAGTTCGACGGCACCTGCGTCAACTGGCCGCTGATGGGCGGCGCCGCGAACGTCGATGACAATGTGATCGAGCTGCCCGCGGGCGACTATCACGGGGTCAGCGTGCGCTGCTTCAATCCGGAGACCCGCAAATGGGGAATCTGGTGGATCGATTCCCGTTATGCGCGGATGGAGCCACCGGTCTGGGGCGAGTTCCGGGACGGGGTCGGCACCTTCATAGGCGCGGACACGCATGAGGGTATCCCGGTAACCGCGATGTTCCGCTGGTCCGCGATCACCGCGACCTCCGCGCATTGGGAGCAGGCTTTCTCTACCGACGGCGGCAAGAGCTGGGAGAGCAATTGGCACATGGATTTCACCCGCGTCGCGGCGTGAATCGCACGCGGTTCGCCAGTCGGCGCGAATGGCATATAAAGATATCTTTATGTTTCATTTGCGCTGACGCGGCTTATTCGCTAGGGGCGCGGTGATGCCGCCGGGATTCCCGGCGCCAGGAAGATTCATCACCGGAGAACCAGCGTGGCCACCGTGCTCGAAAAAACCGACTACGTCGTCAAGGATATCTCGCTCGCCGATTTCGGCCGCGCCGAGATGAACATCGCCGAGACCGAAATGCCCGGCCTGATGGCGCTGCGTGCCGAGTTTGGCGCCTCGCAGCCGCTGAAGGGCGCGCGCATCACCGGCTCGCTGCACATGACGATCCAGACCGCGGTGCTGATCGAGACGCTGACCGCGCTCGGCGCGCAGGTCCGCTGGGCGACGTGCAACATCTTCTCGACCCAGGATCACGCCGCGGCCGCCATTGCCGCGTCGGGCGTGCCGGTGTTCGCGGTGAAGGGCGAGAGCCTGGCCGAATATTGGGACTATGTCGGCGACATCTTCAGCTGGGACGGCGAGGTCGAAGGCCAGACCTGCAACATGATCCTCGACGATGGCGGCGACGCCACGATGTTCGCGCTGTGGGGCGCGAAGCTCGAGGCCGGGCACACCATGCCTGAGCCCGAGAACGAGGAAGAGGTCGAGATGCAGCGCGCGCTGAAGGCGTTCATCGCCAAGCGTCCGGGCTACCTCACCGAGACCGTCAAGAACATTAAGGGCGTGTCGGAAGAGACCACGACCGGCGTGCATCGGCTTTACGCGATCGCGAAGAAGGGCGAGCTGCCCTTCCCGGCGATCAACGTCAACGACAGCGTCACCAAGTCGAAGTTCGACAACCTCTACGGCTGCAAGGAATCGCTGGTCGATGCGATCCGCCGCGGCACCGACGTGATGCTGGCCGGCAAGGTCGCCTGCGTCGCCGGCTTCGGCGATGTCGGCAAGGGCTCGGCCCAGTCGCTGCGCAACGGCGGTGCGCGCGTCCTCGTCACCGAAATCGATCCGATCTGCGCGCTGCAGGCGGCGATGGAGGGCTTTGAGGTCGTGACGATGGAAGAGGCCGTCGAGCGTGCCGACATCTTCTGCACCGCGACCGGCAATGCCGATGTGATCACCGCGGAGCACATGAAGGGCATGAAGAACATGGCCATCGTGTGCAACATCGGCCACTTCGACAGCGAGATCCAGATCGCCGCCCTGTCGAACTACAAGTGGACCGAAGTGAAGCCGCAGGTCGACCTGGTCGAGTTTCCGGACGGCAAGCAGATCATCATCCTGTCGAAGGGCCGCCTGGTGAACCTCGGCAACGCGACCGGCCACCCGTCGTTCGTGATGTCCTCGTCCTTCACCAACCAGGTGCTGGCGCAGATCGAGCTGTGGACCAAGGGCAGCGAGTACGCGAACGACGTGTTCGTCCTTCCGAAGCATCTCGACGAGAAGGTTGCGGAGCTGCACCTCGAGAAGCTGGGCGTGAAGCTGACCAAGCTCAGCCAGAAGCAGGCCGACTATATCGGCGTGCCGGTTGATGGTCCGTTCAAGCCGGATCACTACCGCTACTGAGATCGGCGAAAGCCGGCGAAGTCCGGCGGTCGAAACGAATAGAGGGCGCGGCCGGCACTGGGCGCGCCCTTCTTCGTGGGCGTCGTCTACGATTTGAAAAGGGGTCCTCGGCAGGTGTGATGCAGGCGCAACACTCTACCGAAAATCGGTGACGGAGGGTTGCGTGATGCAACCCGGTGAGAGCATCGAAGCCCATCGAGGGAAAATCACAAAAGGGATCCCGTATGCGTTCGTTCCATTCCCGTAAGGCTGGCTATCGCCTCGCCGCTTCGTTTACCGCGATCATCCTTGCCGGTGCCGCACCCGCATTTGCGCAGGACAGCGCGCAGGACGACCCGTCCGCGGGCCAAAGCGAAGCGCCCGAAGCCAGCGAGACGGTTGTCATTACCGGTTCGCGCATCGCGCGCCCCGAACTCTCGCTGCCGAACCCGGTTCAGGTCATCTCGGCCGAAGCGATCGAGCAATCGGGCAAGACCAATCTGACGGACTTCCTGGTCGATAATCCGGCGCTGCTTGGTTCACAGAGCAACATCCAGGTGGCCGGCTCGAACTTGAATGGTGGCGCGCAGAACGTCGGCGTCAACTTCCTCAACCTCCGTAATCTCGGCACCAGCCGTACGCTGGTGTTGGTCGATGGACGGCGGCACGTCGCCGGCTATCCGGGGATAGCGGCTGTCGATATCAATACGATCCCGACCGACCTCATCCAGAGCGTAGACGTTCTCACCGGCGGCGCATCGGCCATTTATGGCGCGGATGGCGTGAGCGGCGTTGTCAACTTCATCCTCAAGCGGGATTTCGAAGGCCTGCGCCTTCGTGCACAGAACGGTATCTCGCAGCGCGGCGATGCAGGCTCGCGATTTGTCGGGGTGACTGCCGGCAAGAATTTCGCCGACGGGCGTGGCAACATTACCGCAACCTACGAATTCCAGGAAACCGATCGCTTCAGTCAGCTGAAGCGCCTGAACTATGGGAAGACGGGGCCGAGCTATACCTTCGCGCGCAATCCGGCCGATGGGGCCCCCGGCAGCGCAGGCGACGACCCGAATGTTCCCGACCGCGTGCTGCTGACGGGCCTGCGCTGGGCGGATAGCTCGATGGGCGGCGCGATTGATTTCGGACAGGATTACGTGCCGGACTTCACCGGCGAGGGCGGGGTCTATGATCCGGGCACCTATGTTCCGGGCACCGCGTTCACGATCGGCGGGTCGAGCACACCGCGCGAAATCTACTATGGCGACTTCACGCCGTATAGCCGCCGGCACATCGCTCAGGTGTTCGGTCGTTACGAATTCAGCCCTGCATTCGAAGTCTATGCCGAGGCGAAGTATGTCCGGTCGAAGGCGGTCACCCAAGCTCAGCCGAGCTATGACCTGTACACGACCCTGTTCGCGGACAATTTCTTCCTGAATCAGCGCTTTGGCGCCGCGGTTACCGGCGATGCCTGGTTCAGCCGCGACAATTTCGACTTCGGCATCCGCCAGTATGAGATGGAGCGCGAACTGTGGCGCACCGTCGTTGGCGCAAAGGGGGATCTGAGCTCGCACCTCAAGTACGACGTGTCGTACGTGTTCGGCCAGTCGACCCAGCACGGCACCAACCGGAACGATCGCATTGCCGACCGCTATTATGCCGCGCTCGACGCGGTTTCGGACGGCCGCGGCGGTGTGACCTGCCGGATCAACCTGCCGGGCCAGACCTCGATTAACGGTGAGAGCCTGGGCAATCCTGTCGTCTATACGGGCGCGCCAAAGAGCTTCCAGGCGGGGCAGTGCGTTCCGCTGAATATTCTGGGCAACGGCACCCCATCGCAGGCGGCACTCGACTTCGTCACCGTCGATCACACGAGTTGGTCGCGCATCCGCCAGCACGTCGTCTCGGCGGTTCTGTCGGGCGATACCGGTGCGTTCTTCAAGCTACCGGGCGGCGCACCCGGTTTCGCGATCGGCGCAGAATATCGCAAGGAGGAGAGCCGGTTCGTCCCGTCAGCTGAGTCGCAGGCCGGTCTGCTAATCGACGACTCGCAGGCATCGATCGACAGCGGCGACTTCGACGTCAAGGAAGTGTTCGGCGAAATCAACCTGCCGATCCTGGCCAACATGCCATTTGCGCAGAACCTGTCGCTTGGCGCAGCGGTCCGATACTCGGATTACTCGTCGGTCGGCAGCACCACGACGTGGAACGTCAACGGCAGCTACTCTCCGATCCGCGACATTACCTTCCGCGGCACCTACTCGCAGGCGGTGCGTGCTCCGAACATCAGCGAGCTCTATGCTCAGCAGAGCGGGACGTTCCAGTTCATCACCGATCCTTGCGGGATCGATCGTCTGGCAGAGGGTACGCAGTATCGCGCGGCCAACTGCACGACCGCGCTGACGGCACTGGGCATCAACCCCGCGACGTTCAACCCGGCGAACAGCCCGTTCTCGCCGCAGAACAGCAGCCTGGCTGGTGTGAGCGGGGGCACCCCAATCTGAGCGAGGAAACGGCCAAGACGTGGACCGCGGGCATCGTGCTGCGGCCGAGCTTCGTGCCCGGCCTGTCGATCACCGCCGACTGGTACGACATCCGTCTGACCCAGGCGATCAACTACTCGGAGGCGCAGGACATCGTCGACCTGTGCTATGATCAGCCGACGCTCACCAACGTCTATTGCGACTCGCTCGCGCGCAGCGGCTCGACCGGGTTCATCTCGGACTATGCGATCATACCGCAGAATGTGGCCTCGTATGAGACCTCCGGGTTGGATGTGACGCTGAACTACCGGTTCGAACCGTTCGACAATGTCGGAATGTTCAACCTCCGCTTCTCCGGCAACTATCTGCACAAGCTCCAGTTCGTTCCTGCGCTCGGCGCCGAAACCGAGAATCAGCTGGACGAGCCGGGCTATATCCGCAGTGCCAGCACGCCGCTTGCGCCGAAGTACAGCGCAACGTTCGACCTTGGCTGGAAGAAGGGATCGCTCTCGGTCAATTACGGTATCAACTGGTGGACCAAGACTCGTCGGGTGACCCGCGATCAGCAGGCGGCAAACCCCGATTACGTTCCGGCAGGTTTCATCTGGTTCAAGGAGCGCTGGGAGCATGAGCTGTTCGCCAGCTACAATGTCGATGAAAAGTTCGACATTTACGCGGGCGTGAACAACCTGTTCGACAGCAAACCCGATGTTGGCGCGGTTGCCTATCCGGTAAGTGCGGTCGGCCGTTCCTTCTTCGTGGGTCTCAAGGCCAAGATCTTCTGAGGTCTGACCGATCCTGAAAAACGGGGGCCGGAGCGCTAACTCCGGCCCCTTTTTCGTGTCGGCCCCGCGGTTGCGGCGTCCAGTTGCGCAGTCCGGGTTTGCGGGCGCGAAAGCATGTCCTAATAGCCGTATGATGCAGGACGGCGGGACCCGGTGATCGAGATTTCCAATGCTGCGGCGGTTTCCGCCGGGGCGCTTGTCGCGCTGCTCGTGGCATCGGGCTGCGGCATGCTTTTCTTCGGACTTCGCGCTCGAGCCCGGGCCGCAATTCTGTTCGACGCGCATCGGCGCGCCGATGCCCTTTCCGCCAGCGCGCCCGCACAGGCGATGGTGGTGCGCGCCGATGGCCGCGTCGAACTGAGCGACAAGCTGGCGGATCTGCTGGGGCTTGAGACGGTGCCGACGCACCTGTCCGAAATCACCGGCAATGAAGCGGTGTTCGCGCCTGCGGAGGCGGCCGCGCTCGAACAGGACATAGCGGCAGCGCAGAAGGCCGCGCGCCCGTTCCGCGCGACGGTCCGTGCGCAGGGCTCTTCGCGCACCTTGCTGATGATCGGGCAGCGTGCGCCCGACGCGATCCGGGCGCCTGGCGGCGTGCTGCTCTGGGTGTTCGACGCGACCGAGGCGCAGGAGGAGGTGGCGCGCCTTTCCGGCAACGCCACGCGCTATCGTGAGGCGTTCGAGTCGCTGACCGGCCTGATCCAGTCGGCGCCGATGCCGATGTGGTATCGCGACCGCGACCTGCGGCTGGCGATGGTCAACAATGCCTATGTCACGGCGGTCAACGGCAAGGATGCCGAGGCTGTGGTCAAGGCGGGGATCGAACTGGTCGATGCGTCAGCGCCGGGCGGCCCGCTCGCCAGCTCCGCCAAGGCGCGGGAGGCGGGGCGGCCCAGGATGGTCAAGCTGCCAGCGACGATCGCGGGTGCGCGGCGGATGCTGCACATCCATGACGTGCCGCTGCCGACCGGCGGTGTCGCGGGCTTTGCGGTCGATGTCGAGGAGCTCGAGCGGGCGCGCGCCGGGATCAAGCGTGCCGAGGATGCCCAGCGCGAAATGTTCGACCGCATGTCCGCAGGGGTGGCGCAGTTCGCCGCGGATCGCAGCCTAATCTTCTGCAACCAGCCCTTCCGGCGCATGTTCGCGATGCGCAACGAGTGGCTGGCCGACAAGCCGGAGTTCGAACGCGTGCTGGAGCGGATGCGCGAGTCCAACCGGCTGCCGGTAGTCCGCGACTTTCCCGGCTGGAAGGCCGAACGGCGCGACTGGTTCGTTGCCGACACCGCGCGCGAGGAAAACTGGACGCTGCCGGGCGGCAATCACCTGCGTGTCGTCGCCCAGCCCTTGCCCGAGGGCGGGTTGCTGCTGTTCTTCGAGGACCTGACCGAACAGGTTCAGCTCGCCAGCGCGCGCGACACGCTGCTGCGGGTGCGGACCGCGACTTTCGACAATCTGTTCGAGGCGCTGGGCGTATTCACTGCGGACGGGCGCTTGCAGCTGTGGAACAACCGCTTCCGCCAGCTCTGGGGCTTTGACGAGGCGTTCGTTTCCAGTCACCCGCGGGTCGACGCGCTGGCGCAGAAGGCGGGCAGTCTGCTCGCCAATCCCGGCCGCGCGGTGCTGATGGGCGAGCTGATCCGCGCCGCCACGGTCGAGCGACAGCAGCGCGGCGCGACGATCGAGTTCAAGGACGGTCGTTATTTCGAAGTCGCGGCAGTGCCGCTGCCCGACGGAAACGCGCTGTTCACGATGCTTGACGTCTCCGACCGCCGCCGGGTGGAGAATGCGCTGCGCGAGCGCAACGAAGCGTTGCGGGCCGCGGATCGGGTCAAGACCGCGTTTGTCGCGAACATGAGCTACGAGCTGCGCACCCCGCTCACGTCGATCCAGGGGTTCGCGGAGATGCTGCACGGCGGCTATGCTGGCGAACTCAGCGAGAGCGGCAGCGAATATACCGAGGCGATCCTCGCCTCCGTCGATCGGCTCGGTGCGCTGGTCGATGACGTGCTCGACCTGACGCGCGAGGATGACGGGGTTGCGCGCGGCAAGGTCGATCTGGAACTGGCGGCGGACGCCGCCGCCCAAGCCGTGGCACCGGCCGCACAGGCCAAGCGGATCGAGCTGGCCGTCGAAGTGCAAGGCAGCGCGGGGATCATCGAGGGTGATGCGCGGCGCATCCGCCAGACGGTCGAACATCTGCTGCGCCATGCGGTGGCGGGGACGCCGGACAAGGGGCGCGTGCTGCTGCATATCGATGGGGGGCCCAGCGGCGCGCGGATCGTCGTTTCCGACAATGGCCCCGGCATGGCGAAGAAGCTGGCCGACAAGGCGTTCGAGCGCTTTGCCCAGCCCGGCATCAGCCGCGACGGGGACCGCGCACTGGGGCTTGGCCTGCCGCTCGCCAAGCAGTTCGTCGAGGCGCATGGCGGCACCATCGAGCTGATCTCCGAGCCTGGGCAGGGGACGATGGTGATCGTCGAGCTGCCCCGTACATGATGCGGCTGGAGGATGCCGCCGCGAGCGAGGCGCTGGGCGCGCGGCTGGCCGGGCTGGCGCGGCCGGGCGACGTGATCGCACTGTCGGGCCAATTGGGCGCCGGCAAGACGAGCATCGCGCGCGGATTGCTCGCGGCGCTCGGCCTCGAGGGTGAGGCGCCGAGCCCGAGTTTCGCGATCGTCCAGCCCTATGCGCCGCCAGAAGTGCGATTTCCGGTGCTGCATGTCGATCTCTACCGCATCGATGATCCGGCCGAGACAGAGGAATTGGGGCTGGACGATGCCCGCTATGATTCGCTGCTGGTGGTCGAGTGGCCGGAGCGGTTGCCGGCGTCCGCATGGAGCGATGCGCTGTGGCTCACCCTGACGATCGAGCCGGACGGCGCGCGCGGCTTGACAGCACAGGTGCCCGCGTCATGGAAGGACCGATGGTTCCCGACATGAATCCGCCCGCACGGGCGCCGTATTTTCTGGACGAGCTGGGCTGGGGGGATGGCGAGATCCTGCCCCTGGCCGGTGACGCGTCGTTCCGCCGCTATTTCCGCGTGCAGGCGCCTGGGCGCAGCGCGATCCTGATGGATGCGCCGCCGCCGCATGAGGATCCGCGGCCGTTCATCGACGTCGCCCGCTGGCTGGTCGGGCGGGGATTCGCCGCGCCGCGAATCTATGGTGAGGATCTGGACACCGGGCTGGTGCTGATCGAGGATTTCGGCGACGCGCGGCTACGCGAGACGGTCGATGCCGCACCCGAGAGCGAGCTGCGCCTGTATGAGGCTGCGATCGACGTGCTGGTCCGCCTGCGCGACCATGCAGCGGCCGAGGTCGCTCCCTATGATCGCGACGTCTATCAGCGTGAGGCAGCGTTGCTGACCGAATGGTATTGCCCGGCGGTGGGGTTGGACGTCGATATCGACGGCTATGTCGCGGCATGGGACGTTGTGCTGGCACCGGTGCTCGATGGCACGCCGGTAACGGTGCTGCGCGACTATCATGCCGAGAATCTGATGCTGATCGAGGGCAGCGAAACCTTCGGCCTGCTCGATTTCCAGGACGCGCTGGCGGGCCACCCGGCCTATGACCTCGTCTCGCTGCTGCAGGACGCCCGCCGCGACGTGCATCCCGATCTGGAGGCGGCGATGCTGGACCGCTATCGCCGGATCACCAGCGCGGACGAGGCGTTCTTCGACGCCTATCACGTGCTGGGCGCGCAGCGGAACGCAAAGATCATCGGCATCTTCACCCGGCTGTGGAAGCGCGATGGCAAGCCGCGCTACCCTGGCCTGTGCCCGCGTGTCTGGGGCTATCTCGAGCGCGATCTCAAGCATCCAGCGCTGGCGCCCGTTGCCGCGTGGTTCGACGCCAATATTCCCGTGCATCTGCGCGGCGACCCGATGACGGTGATAGCGTGACGACGAAGAAGACGCTTGCGTTGCGTCCGGTGCCTGGTGCGACGGTGCCCGAAACCGCGATGGTGATGGCTGCGGGCCTTGGCAAACGGATGCGCCCGCTCACCGCGACGCGCCCCAAACCGCTGATCGAAGTGGCGGGCAAGCCGCTGATCGACCATGCGTTCGACCGGCTGCGCAGCGCTGGCGTCAAGCGCGCGGTGGTCAATGTCCATTACCTTGCCGACGCGCTCGAGGCGCATGTCACGCATCGCGTGAAGGACGTCGAAGTCGTCGTCTCGGATGAACGCAAGCAGTTGATGGAGACCGGCGGCGGCCTGGTCCAGGCGCGCGAGTTGCTGGGCGACCAACCGTTCCTGTGCGTCAACAGCGACAATCTCTGGATCGATGGCCCGATCGATGCGATCCGCCAGCTCGCGGCGGCGTGGGACGACGAGAAGATGGACGCGCTGCTGCTGCTCGTCCCGCTTGCCCGCGCGCATTGCCACCCGGGCAATGGCGATTTCCACATCGATGCCTTCGGCAAGATCACTCGCCGCCGCGCACCGGGGCGGCTCGCGCCCTTCGTCTACACCGGCGTGCAGATTCTCTCGCCCCGCGTGATCCGCGACTGGCCGGAGGGGCCCTTCTCCACCAACCTCTTCTGGCAGCGGGCGATCGAAACGGGTCGCGCCTATGGCGTGGTGCATCAGGGCCTGTGGTTCGACGTCGGCTCGCCCCCCGCGATTGCCGCGACGGAGGCGGTGCTGGCGGATGGGTGAGGGCCGCGGCCTCCACCTCTATTCCATCCCGCCGCACCGGGCCTTTGCCGACGCGCTCGCCCAGGGGTTGATCCGCCGCTTCGGCGGCGATCCGCTGCGGCTGGCGCGGGGGATCGTGCTGGTGCCGACCAATCGCGCGAAGAAGGCCGTCACCGACGCGTTCGTCCGTGCGAGCGGGGGCGGGCTGCTGCTGCCGCGATTGGTCGCGGTGGGCGACCCGGAGCTGGACGAGGCGGCGGGGCCGTTTCTCGACCCGGCGGATGATGACGATCCCATACCGCCAGCGGTCGATCCGCTTCAGCGGCGGTTGATCCTCGCCCGGCTGATTCAGGCAGGACAGCCGGGGATCGATGCGGCGGAGGCGGTGCGGCTGGCCGGCGATCTCGGCCGCACGCTCGATCAGCTGCTGGTCGAGGAGATCGACCCGCGACGGATGCGTGACGTGGCGGCGGGCGAACTGTCCGAACATTGGCAGCGATCACTCGACCTGTTCGAAATCGTCCTGAGCAAATGGCCGCAAGAGCTTGAGAAGCTTGGCCGGATCGATCTGGCCGAGCGGCGCAACCAGTTGCTCGATCGCGTGTCGGCGCGGTGGCGGGGTGATCCGCCCGACCGGTTCGTCTGCGCTGCGGGCATCACGACTTCCGCCCCCGCGATCGCACGGCTGTTGCGCGTCGTTGCGGGCCTCCCCGGAGGCATGGTCGTGTTCCCTGGCATCGACCTGGCGATGGGGGATGCGGAATGGGCGATGCTGGGGCCGTTCGAAGCGGATCCGGTTACCGGAAGGCGTAGGCGTTCGCTGGAGACCCATCCGCAATTCCACCTGAAGCTGCTGATCGACCGGATGGGCGTGCAGCGCGGCGAGATCGAGCCCTGGCGCGTCGCGACCGAGCTCGACGCGCCGCCAGCGCGCAGCAAGGCGATCGCGAGCGCGATGATGCCCGCCGAGCTGACCAGGGGCTGGAGCGACCTGCCGGCCGCCGAACGTCGGCTTGCGGAGGTCCGCGCGCTTGAAATCGCAACTCCGGCCGAGGAGGCGCAGGCGATCGCCCTGGCACTGCGCGAGGTGCTGGAGACCGAGGGGCGCACCGCAGCGCTGGTGACGCCCGACCGAGCGCTGGCGAAGCGAGTCGCCGCGCATTGCGCGCGCTGGGGGCTGGCGATCGACGATTCGGCGGGTGCTGCACTTGCCAGCCAGCCGCCGGGTACCTTGCTGCTCGCGCTCGCCGAGGCCGGCGCGCAGGCCTTCGCGCCGATGGCGCTGCTAGCATTGCTCAAGCATCCGCTGGTCGCTGCGGGCGATGGACGGCTTGGATGGCTGGACGGGGCGAGGGCGCTCGACCTCGCCCTGCGCGGCCCGCGCCCGGCGGCGGGACTGGCCGGGGTCGAGGCGCACCTCGCGGACGGCGAGGGCTATGACGCGCACATCCGGCGTTCGGCGCTGGGCTGGTGGCGTGAAGTCGAGCCGCTGCTCGCGCCGCTAGAAGCGCTCTATGCGGGCGGTGCAGCGCCCTTGACCGGTTTGCTGGCGCAGTTGCGTGAGACCGCGACGGCGTTGTGCGGGGATGGGCTGTGGGCCCGTGCCGACGGGCGTGCCGCGGCGGCACTGCTCGATGATCTGGAGCGCGAGGCGTCGCATGGCCCGGCGCTGGTCGAGCCCGAGAGTCTTGCGGCGATGCTGCGCACGTTGATGGACGAGATCGCGGTGCGTCCGCCGCAGGGCGGGCATCCGCGGCTTGCCATCTATGGTCTGATCGAAGCGCGTTTGCAGACCGCGGATCTGCTGGTGCTGGGCGGGCTCAACGAGGGGGTGTGGCCGGGGCTGCCTGCGCCCGATCCCTGGCTCGCGCCACGCATCCGGTCCGAGCTGGGGCTGCCGGGGCTGGAGCGGCGGATCGGGCTTTCGGCGCACGATCTGGCCATGGGCCTTGGCGCGCGCGAGGTGCTGCTGACGCGCGCGAGGCGCGATGCCGGTGCGCCGACCATCGCCTCGCGCTTCTGGCTGCGGCTTGAGGCGCTGTCGGGCGGGCTGGACCGCGCGGAAGAACTGGAGGCGTGGGCGCGGGCAGTTGACGATCCGGGGGCATATGAGCCCGCGTCGCGGCCCGAACCGTGCCCGCCCGCCGCTATTCGTCCTCGCGTGATCCCGGTGACCGATGTCGACCGGCTCAAGGCCGATCCCTACGCTTTCTACGCCAAGCGCATGCTGCGGTTGCGTCAGCTAGACCCAGTCGATGCCGATCCCAGCGCGGCGTGGCGCGGGACGGCGGTGCACGATGTGCTGGAGAAATGGGCGAAGCTCGACGCGTGCGACCCCGAGGCGCTCGAGCCACGCGTACTGGCCATGCTCGCTCAGGCGCACCCGATGATGCGCGCGCTGTGGCAGCCGCGTCTGATCGAGGCGGTACGCTGGATCGTGCGCGAGATCGAGGCGCGGCCGCAACGCCGGGTGGTGGCGGTGGAGCAGGAGGGCGCGATCGACTTTGCCGGGGTGACGCTCAAGGGCAAGTTCGACCGGATCGATGCGATGGGCGACGGCACGCTGGGGGTGGTGGACTATAAGACCGGCCAGCCGCCGAGCACCAAGGCGGTGCGTGCGGGCTACAGCCTCCAATTGGGCCTGCTCGGGCTGATCGCCGAACGAGGCGGGTTCCAGGGGATATCCGGCCGCGCGAGCGCCTTCGAATATTGGTCGCTCGCGCGCAAGGGCGGCGAATTCGGCTACGTCCAGTCGCCGGTCGACGCCGCGGGCAAATACGGCAAGATGCTGCCCGATGAGTTCGTGCCGACCGCCGCCGAGAACTTCACCGAGACCGCGCGCGCCTATCTGACCGGCGATGTGCCGTTCACCGCCAAGCTTCACCCCGAATACGCCCCCTATGCGGACTATGATCAGTTGATGCGCCGCGACGAATGGTATGGCCGTGAGCGGCGCTAGCACCGGCGCGCTGCCGCCTCTGGCGGGCAATCAGGCGGCGGCGTCCAGCCCGGGCGCGAGCGTATGGCTGTCTGCCTCCGCCGGGACGGGCAAGACGCAGGTGCTGGCCGCGCGCGTGTTCCGCCTGCTGCTGCGTGGCGTCGACCCCGGCGCGATCCTGTGCCTGACCTTCACCAAGGCGGGCGCGGCCGAGATGGCGGCGCGGGTGAGCGGGCGGTTGGCGCATTGGGTGCGCGCGCCGCGCATGGAGGTATTCAAGGATCTGGAGGCGCTGGGCGAGGACGCCGATGATGACAGGATCGCGTTTGCCCGCACGCTGTTCGCCAAGGTGCTGGATGCGCCGGGTGGCGGCCTGCGCATCCAGACGATTCACAGCTTCTGTCAGACGCTGCTCTCCGCCTTTCCGGTCGAGGCGGGGCTGACGCCGGGCTTTCGCCCGCTGGAAGCGCGCGAAGAGACGGCGCTGGCCCGCGACACGTTGGCGGCGATGCTGGCCGATGCCGGGCGCGAGGGGCGGGAAACGCTGATCGACGCGGTCGGCGCGCTCAGCCTTAGGCTGGGCGAAGGCAAGGCCGAGGCGTTCCTCCATGCCTGCGCCAAGGCGCCCGACGCGATGGCTGCGCTGCCATCGGGTGTGCAGCCGTTCCTGCGCCGGGCGATGGGATTGCCGCAGGGCGATGTGCTGGAGGAAGCCGCGCGCTGGTGCGCGGACGACGCGTTCGATGTCGAGGGACTGCGGCGGATCGCCGACGCCAATCACGCTTGGGGCGCCGCGACGGGGCAGGAGAATGCGGCGGTGGCGGGCGCGTGGCTGGCGGCGGACCCTGCGGTGCGGGTGGCGATGCTTGGCGACCTGCGCAAGATCGTGCTGACGGCCAAGGACGAGCCCAAGAAGGTATCGCCCAAGCTTGCCGCGCTCGACCCGGATTACGAGACGCTGGCGGGCGAATTGGGCGAGGCATGCATCGCGGTTTCGGGGATGATCGCGCGTGCGGGCTATGCCGATCTGCTGGCGCAGGGACTGACCGCCGGGCGCGAGTATGCGGCGGCGTACCAGTCCGCCAAGCGCCGCATGGGGGCGGTCGATTTCGACGATCTGATCGGGAAGACAGTGGCGCTGCTCGACCAGCCGGGCATGGGCGACTGGATCCGCTTCAAGCTCGATCAGGCGACCAGCCATGTGCTGATCGACGAGGCGCAGGACACCAATATCGCGCAATGGCGCATCGTCCGTGCGCTGGCCGACGAGTTCTTCGCGGGCGAGGGCGCGCATGGCGAGGAGGTGCGCACGCTGTTCACGGTGGGCGACTATAAGCAGGCGATCTTCGGCTTCCAGGGCACCGACCCGGTCAATTTCGCGGCGGCGCACCTGCATTTCAGCGAGCGATCGGACGGCGCGCTGGAGACGCTGTCGTTGACGCACTCGTTCCGCTCGACCGCGCCGATCCTCGAATTCGTCGACGCGGCGGTGGCGGCGCTGCCCGAGCCGGGAATGGGGACCGAGTCCGAAGCGCATGCCAGCCGCGTCGCCGGGCCGGGGACGGTGACGCTTTGGCCGCCGGTGGTGGCGGGCGGCGATCCCGAGGACGAGGAAGGCTGGATCGACGACGCGACGCGCGAGGTGGCCAACCGCATCGCGCGCCAGATCAGGGACTGGATCGGTACGCTCGAACTGGAGAGCAAGGGACGGACGCTGCGGCCCGAGGATGTGATGATCCTGGTCAAGCGGCGCGGCGAGCTCGCCTCGCTGCTGGTCGCGCGGCTGCATGCCGAGGGGGTGCCGGTCGCTGGTGTCGATCGCCTGCGGCTCAACGCCCCGCTGGCGGTGCAGGACCTGCTCGCCGCCGTCCGTTTCGCGCTCCAGCCTGACGACGATCTGTCGCTCGCCGCGCTGCTGGTCTCGCCGCTGATCGGGTGGAGCCAGGACGAGCTGATGCGCGCGGCGTTGCGTGAGCGGGGCAGCCTGTGGCGGCATCTGCGCGCAACCCAGGCCGACGACAGGCTCGCGCCGCTCTACGGTCTGCTCGCGCGCGCCGACCTGATGACGCCGCATCGTTTCCTCGAGACGATCCTGTCGGGGGAGATGGACGGGCGGCGCAAACTGCTGCGCCGATTGGGCAAGGAAGCGCTCGACCCGGTCGAGGAGCTGTTGACTGCGGCACTCGGGTTCGAAGGCTTGGCGACGCCAACCCTGCAACGCTTCCTCGACTGGTTCGATCGCGGCGATGTCGAAATCGTCCGCGATGCCGCGCAACCGCAGGATGCGGTGCGGGTGATGACCGCGCACGGTGCGAAAGGGCTTCAGGCGCCTTTGGTGATCCTGGCCGATGCCACCGCCGATCCGCAGGGGGGCAATCGCGGCGACTTCGTCAAATGGGCGCCCGAGGATCATGATGGTGCGCCGTTCCCGGTGTTTCGTCCCGGCAAGGCCGAGCGGGGCGGGCCGGTGGACGCCGCCGTGGCGCTGGTCGACGCACGTGAGCTGGAGGAGCATTGGCGCCTCTTCTACGTCGCCGCGACACGGGCCGAGGAGCGACTGGTGATCGCGGGCGCGCTGGGGCCGAAGGCCAAGGGTGAGGCCCCGGGGGCAAGCTGGTATGCGGCGTCGCGCGCCGCGTTCGACGCGCTGGGCGTCGCGGAGAGCGAAGACGAGCGCAGCTTCACCGGCCACCGCCCGCAGCCGCCGGTGGCCCGCAAGCCGCGCGAGGCGCTGGTTGCCGACGCCCGGGTGGAGCTGCCCGGATGGATGACCCGGCCCGCGCCGGCCGAGGCGCGTCCGCCACGGCCGCTCGCGCCTTCCTCGCTGGGTGAGGATCTGGTGGCCGATCCGCCGCCTGCGCCCGCGCTGCGTGCGGCGGCGGAGCGGGGGCGGCTGATCCACGCCCTGCTCGAACGCTTGCCCGCCGTTGCGGCGGAGCGGCGCGCCGATGTTGCCGCGCGCTGGCTGGAGGGTGCGGGCGGCGTTGCCGATCCGGCGATGCGTTCCGAACTGGCCGCAGCTGCGCTCGGCGTGATCGCCGACCCGGACTTCGCCGAGCTGTTCGGACCGGAGGCGCTGGCCGAGGCGCCGATCGCGGCGGTGGTGGCGGGCGGGCATGTCGTGTCGGGCACCGCCGACCGGCTGCTGGTGACCGATGACGGCGTGCTGGTGGTCGATTTCAAGACTGGCCGTCGCGCGCCCGCGACGCTCGACGATGTGCCGCCCTATCATCTGCGCCAGATGGCCGCCTATGTCGCCGCGCTGGAAGTCGTCTTTCCGGGAAGACAGGTGGTCGCGGGCCTGCTCTACACTGCCGGACCGGTGCTCTATGCGTTGCCCAACGCGCTGCTCGCCACGCACAAGCCCGGCTTCGCGGCGGCGGAGCAAAGCTTGATCTGAAACGCTTGAGGGGGCGAGGGCGCCTCCCTAGGTTACAGCTAACACAAAGGAGATTTTGAAATGGCCAAGGCCGTTACCGATGCAAGCTTCGAAGCCGACGTTCTTCAGTCGGACAAGCCCGTCCTCGTCGATTTCTGGGCCGAGTGGTGCGGGCCGTGCAAGATCATCGGGCCGAGCCTGGAAGAGCTGGCCGAGGAGCTGGCCGACAAGGTGACGATCACCAAGCTCAACATCGAGGAGAATCCGGATACGCCGGGCAGCCTCGGCATCCGCGGTATCCCGACCCTGTTCGTCTACAAGGACGGGCAGAAGATCGCTCAGCAGGTCGGTATTCAGGACATCTCGACCAAGTCCAAGCTCAAGGCGTGGATCGAAAGCGTCGTCTGACCGGGTAGGGCGGTCGTTCGCCCTGCGCATTGTAGCGAAAACGGGCGGAGCCATTGCGGCCCCGCCCGTCTTCTTTTCAGTCATCAGTAACGGCGGCCGTATCGGTCATAGCGATCGTATCGGTCATGGCGGTCCCGCCAGCGCCGGTCGCGGCGATCGTCCCAGCGATTCCAGCGATCATGATCGCGATAGCCGGCCCGGGCGCGCGAAATCTCGCGGCGACACTCGCGCAGTTCGCGACGATATTCGTAGCGATTGCGGGCGTGGCGCAGTTCGCGCTGGCATTCGCGCTGCTCCTGGCGGACCTCGCGGTGTCGGGAGCCGTAATATTGCGCGTTTGCCGGAGCGGTGGTTGCGAGCACGCTGGCGCCCAGCGTCGCGGCAAGAATCAAGATTCGCATGTCTGCTCTCCAAGATCATGCCCGTCCGGGAACGGGCGACGATTCTGGATACGCCCTCGGGTCTGAACCCGCGGCGACGGCAGGCTTATCTCAGGTTAAGGTGACCGGCAGGCTCAGCTGCGATAGTCGGCGTTGATCGAGATATAGCCGTGCGTCAGGTCGCAGGTCCACACCGTGGCGCGGCCTTCGCCCAGGCCCAGATCGACGCCGATCTCGATCTCCTGGCCCTTGAGATGCGCGGCGACGGGGGCTTCGTCATAGCCCTCGACCGCTAGCCCGCCCGAAGCCACCTGCACGCCACCGAAGGTGATGGCGAGCCGATCGCGATCCGCGGGTTCGCCGGCCTTGCCCACGGCCATGACGATGCGGCCCCAATTGGCGTCTTCGCCGGCGATCGCGGTCTTGACCAGCGGGGAGTTGGCGATGCTGAGCGCGATGCGGTGCGCGCTGGCGTCGCTCTCGGCGCCCTCGACATCGATGCGGATGAACTTGGACGCGCCCTCGCCGTCGCGCACGACGAGGTGAGCGAGACGAAGACAGAGATCGGCGAGCGCGGCGCGGAAGGCATCGGCGCCGTCGCTGTCGTCGTCCGTCAGCGGCGTGTTGCCGGCCTTGCCGGTGGCGAAGGCGAGGACGGTGTCGCTGGTCGAAGTGTCGCTGTCGACCGTGATGCACGAAAAGCTGCGTGTGTTGGCGTCGGACAGCGCGCGCTGAAGAAAGGCGGGATCGACCGCAGCGTCGGTGAAAACATAGCCCAGCATCGTCGCCATGTCGGGCGCGATCATGCCGCTGCCCTTGATCACGCCGACCAGGCTCACCGTCTTGCCGCCGACGACCGCGGTCGTCACGGCGCCCTTCTCGAACGTGTCGGTGGTGCCGATGGTCTTGGCCACATCCTCCCAACCGCACGGTTCGGCGGCAAAGGCGGCGTCGAGGCCGGCTTCGGCCTTGTCGATCGGCAGCGGTACGCCGATCACCCCGGTGGAGGAGACGAACACGTCCGACGGCTGGCAGCTCAGGTGCCCAGCCACCCGCGCTGCGATCGCCTCGACCGCCGCGCGGCCGCGATTGCCGGTGAAGGCGTTGGAGTTGCCCGCATTGACGACCAGCGCGCGCGCCTTGCCCAGCACCAGCGCCTCGCGGCACCATTCGACTTCGGGCGAGGGGCACTTGCTCGTGGTGGTTACGCCCGCGACACTGGTGCCTTCGTCGAGCGTGACGAAGGTCAGGTCGCAGCGATCCCAGGTCTTGTAGCGGGCGCGCGCGACACGCAGCGTCACGCCCTCGACCGGGGGGAGATAGGGGAAGCCGAGCGGGGCGAGTGGGGAGCGCTGCATCTTCAATCCTGTCGTTCGAACGTCATCCCGGCACAGGGCCGGGGTAGCGGGGGCGTTACGCAACCGCGCCCGCGGCGCTGAGTACCGCGCGGACGCTGGCGGTGGCGACATCCTCGTCGATGCCCACGCCCCAGACGGTGCGACCGTCGGCGGTGCGGCACTCGACATAGGCGGCGGCCTGCGCGCCCGATCCGTGGCCGATCGCGTGCTCGGCATAGTCGGCGATGTCGAGATCGACGCCGAAGCCCTCGCGCATCGCTGCGACGACGCTGGAGATCAGGCCGTTGCCGCGCCCGCTGACCGACTGCTGCACGCCGTCCACCTCGATCGAGCCGGCGAAGATGCGCTCGCCATTCGACGCGCGCGTCTCGTCATAGGCGCCCAGCGTGAAGCGCTGCGGATGCTCGAGCCGGTAGGTTTCGACGAAGGTCGCCCAGATATCCTGCGCGTTGAGCTCGCGGCTGCTCTCGTCGGCGACGCGCTGGACGTGGCGGCTGAAATCGGCCTGGAGGCGCTTGGGCAGTTTCAGGCCCTTGTCCTGCTCCAATACCCAGGCGACGCCGCCCTTGCCCGACTGCGAGTTGACGCGGATCACCGCTTCATAGCTGCGGCCGAGATCGGCGGGGTCGATCGGGAGATAGGGCACCTCCCAATATTGGTCGTTGCGCGCCTCCTGCGCGGCAAAGCCCTTCTTGATCGCGTCCTGATGGCTGCCCGAAAAGGCGGTGAACACCAGATCGCCGGCATAGGGCGTGCGCGGGTGGACCGGGATGTTGGTGCAATATTCCACCGTCTTCACGATCTCGTCGATGTCGGAGAAGTCGAGGCCGGGATCGACGCCCTGCGTGTACATGTTCATCGCGACGGTCACGAGGTCGCAATTGCCCGTCCGCTCGCCATTGCCGAGCAGGCAGCCCTCGACGCGGTCGGCGCCGGCCATCATGCCCAGCTCCGCGGCCGCGACGCCGGTGCCCCGGTCGTTATGCGTGTGCAGCGAGACGACCACCGCGTCGCGATTGGGGATGTTGCGGCAGAAATACTCGATCTGGTCGGCATAGATGTTGGGCGTCGCGCACTCTACGGTCGCGGGCAGGTTGAAGATGATCGGGCGCTCGACCGTGGGCTGCAGCACGTCCATCACCGCGGCACAGACCTCGACCGAGAAATCGATCTCGGCGGTCGAGAAGGTTTCGGGCGAATATTGGAAATGCCAGTCGGTATCGGGCTGGGCGGCGGCATTGTCGCGCAGCAGCTTCGCCGCATCGATCGCGATCTGCTTCACCTCGGCGCGGTCCATGCCGAAGACGATCTTGCGCCACGCCGGCGAGACCGCGTTGTAGACGTGGACGATGCCGGTCTTGGCACCGCGCAGACTCTCGAATGTCGTGTCGATCAGGTCACGCCGGGCCTGGGTCAGCACCTGCACCGTCACGTCGTCCGGAATGCGATTGTCGCGGACGAGGCCGGAGATGAAGTCGAACTCGGTCGCACCCGCGCTGGGGAACCCGACCTCGATTTCCTTGATGCCCACGCGGCAGATCAGGTCGAAGAAGCGGGTTTTCTTCTCCGCATCCATCGGGTCGATCAGCGCCTGATTGCCGTCGCGCATGTCGGTCGACAGCCAGCGCGGTGCGCGGGTGATCGTGCGGTTCGGCCATTGCCGGTCGGGCAGGGCGATAGGCGGGAAAGGGCGGTATTTGACGCTGGGGTCGCGCAACATTTGCGGTCTCGCTTCGATTCTGACGTGGCGTTCGGGAGTGGCTTTGCCCTTAGGCCGTGTGCGCGGCACGGCGGCCACGCGAATGCACGCGCCTAAGGGCGCGTAAGTCGAAGCAGGCGAAGGCGAAGCGTGCGCAACATCTGGGGTCGCAGATAGACCGCGGAAGCAAGAAATGTCCATAGCCGCAGCCAAGATTGATCTCGATCAGTTGCAAGCCTGGCTTTCAGCGTGCAAGTTCCTGAAAGATGAAGCAAATTCTGTACGCCAGCGTCAGCGCGCATCCCGGCGAGCAGCCGGTGGACGTGATCGCCATCCTTGAGGAGTCGCGACACAACAACGCGCTCGACGGGATCACCGGGCTGTTATGGACCGACGGCCACCGATTCCTGCAGGTGATCGAAGGCGGCGAAGAGGCGGTCGATGCCTGCTACGCACGCATTCGCGCTGACACCCGGCATCGCGCGATCGTGACGATTGTCGAGCGCACGGTCGATCGCCGCGAGTTTGGCTATTGGGCGATGGCGCACAAGACGGCCGAAACGCTGGCCGACGTGCACGATCAGCGCGTCCGGCGGATGATGGCCAATGCCGCCGAGGAAATTCGCGCGCCGTTCCTCGAACTGGTATCGGCGCGCGAAGCTGCCTGAACCGTCTATTTGACGAATGCGGCAGCGATCTTGAGATCGACGGCGTCGCTGACCAGCGGGATGGCATAGGTGATGCCGAAATCGCTGCGGCGGATCGTCGCCTCGGCCTCGAACCCGACATTCTCCTTGCCGCCCATCTGCGGCGGGGTCTTGCCCGCGCCATAGAAGTCGACGTCGAGCGTCACCGGTTTCGTCACACCGTTGAGCGTGAGGTTGCCCGACACTTTCGCTTCGTCGCCATCCTCGTCGATCACGACATTGGTGGAGACAAATCTGGCGTCGGCAGGGGCAGGGCCGAAGAAGTCGGGCTTGCCGCTGTCCTTGCCCGCGCGCAGCAAATGGCCGGTAAGGCCTTCGCTGGCGGTGATCACCTTGGACACGGGAATGGTGATGTCGACCTTCGAGGCCGCGGGATTCGCCTTGTCGAAGGTCGCCGTGCCGGTGATGCCGCCGAACAGGCCCCAATAGGGGGTGAATCCGAAATGATCGACTTCCCAGCGGACGAGCGTGTGCCCCGGATCGACGGTGTAGCTGCCGCCGCTGATCGCGGCCCTGTTCTTCGATCCCGGCAGTTGCATCTGCTGCTGGGCGACGATCGGCGTGGCGATGGCGATGCTGGCCGTGAAGGCGGCGAGGACGAGGCGCATTGGCAGGACTCCCCTTTGTCGGAAATGGTGTCGGAAAAGCGCGGGGATTGTCGGCGCGCCGGCCCCCGCGGTCAAACAACGATTCGGGAACCCTGTGTTTCCGTGCGCAGGGGCGTTCAGCCCGCCAGCGCTCCCTCGAGCATCTCGACGCGCTTGGTCTGGGCGAGCGCCTGTGCGGCGATCGCGTCGATTGCGTCATCGAGGGCCGGATAGGCCGGCGTACCCGCCTGAGCGCGCGCGCTGGCCTCCTGCTCCAGTTCCGTGATCAGCTCGACCGTTTCGCCGCGCACACCATCCAGATCGGAAAGCGCCATCTGTGCGGCCACCCATGGCTGGCTGCCCGCTGCGACGCCGCGTGCGACGGCGACACGCGATTCGGCGATGGCCGCCGCCGTCTGGAAGCGTTTCGCAGCGTCCGCCGCCTTGCTGCGCTTCTCTGCGATCCGCGCGTCGAGCGCGGAATCGGGTGCCGCAACCGGATCGGGGTGCACGGGTTCGCGATCGTCGCGGCTTTCGATCGGCCGCGGGAGCAGCGATGGGTAGCCCGCATCGGTAGCGGTGCAGGCGGCCAGCATGCCCATTGGGAGAGCCAGCGCGGAGAGGAGAATGGTGCGTCGCATTGCGTTTTTTCTATGCCGCGAAGAAAGTGTGCGCAACGGGGTTGCCTTTCCCGAAAAGCGCTTCTATCTGCGCCCCTCCACTGCGCGCCCGTAGCTCAGCTGGATAGAGCATCAGACTACGAATCTGAGGGTCGGACGTTCGAATCGTTCCGGGCGCGCCATTCAAAGCCCCGCCAGGTCTTAGGACCCGGCGGGGCTTTGTTGCTTCTGGCGCCGCGCATGGCAAGCCGGCGCGGGGCGGGCCTGGTAGCGCCCGTGCAACCTCGGATAGCTCGGGATCTCGGCACTGGCGCGGGCAGGGCGCCCGCTAACGCTAGGCTGTGTCCTGGCGCACAGCCCCGGAGTTGCCCCTCTGACCGCCCACGATGGGCTCGCGAGCTGGTCCGAGATCTCGTCCGCGCAAAGAAAAGGGCGTGCGGACGGGGTGAACCCGGCCGCACGCCCTGAAAGGAGTGGGTGATCAGAAGTTGAAGCCGGTGGACAGCTTCACGGTCCGCGGCGGACCGTCGATGTTGTAGTTGTTCGGGTCGCGCCGACCCGTCGTGGCGTTGAAGCCGTTATAGTTATAGTCGTTGAACAGGTTGATGATGTCGACGCGTACCCAGACCCGGGCGTCGTCGTTCAGGAAGCCCAGCTTCAGCTCCTTGGTCGCCGAGAGGTCCATCTGGCGATAGCCCCAGCGGTCGCCGTTGCCGTTCGCCTCACGCGCGACGACGTCCCTCGTACCCGGACCCGTCGTCCCCGGTGTGTTCACGAAGGTCTTGAGCCAAACCGGCGAGGCAATCTGGAACTTGGTCGCCAGCGTGATGCCGCCCGGCACATCGACCGTGCCCGCCATCACGAAGCGATGGCTGCGCACGCCCGACGACGGACGGAAGGGATAGTCGTCGATGCTGGCATAATCGAGCGCGAAGACCTCGCCGAATTGCCGGTTCTCGTTCGCCTTGGTGTAGGTGTAAGTGGCGTCGATGCTCCACGGCGATGCCTTGGTGTAACGCTTGATGAGCTTCAAGAACGCGGTGTCGGCGTTGGTCTCAAGCCCGTTCTCGCCGATGATGATCGACCCGAATGGGGCGGGTTTGAATTGATTGTTGGTCGGCGATTCCGGTGCTCCGGTCGCCGGGAAGAACGAGCCGCCCGGACGCCGGTTGCCCAGCAGATAGACGAAGCCATCGCGGCTTTCGACATGCGAATAGCCGACTTCCAGATCCAGCAGGCCGAAATTGCCGCGAAGGCCCAGGCTGTACTGGTCCGAATACGGCATTTTCAGATCGTTCTTGATGAAGCGCAACTCGCGTCCCGCACCCGCCGGCAGACCCGCGATGAGCGCGGCGCGCCCGGCCGCGGTCTGATAAGCGGCATCATAGGCGATACAAGTCACGCTCGGCGTGCAGGCGTTCACCGTATCGCCCGGGACGTTGAAGTTGAACGTGCGGCCCGCTGCCTGGCCCTGCGCCAGTTCTTGCTGGATGAAGTCGAACTGCGTGCGGTCATACGAACGGCCAAAACCGCCGAAGATCGCGAAGCGGCCGGCTTCGTCGAGCTTGTAGTTGAAGCCGATGCGCGGCTGCCAGGCGCCTGTGAACGCCTTACGCTCCTTGCCCGTCGAGATATAGTCGTTGATGTTGTAATTGGCGCCGTTGAGGTTCGGATAATTGGCCGGGCTGACCGCCGCCACCTGCTCCGCCGAATGGACATAGTTGAGGAACGCCGGCGTGCGCTCATAGTCCCAACGCAGGCCGAGGTTGACGGTCAGGCGATCGGTGACGTCCCAGTCGTCCTGCAAATAGATGCCGAGCTGGAAGTTCTTCGACCGGATCTGCGCGTCGGTGAAGCCACCCGCCAGCGCCTGGAAGGTCATCTGATACGGCAGCGTCGTGTTGAGCGCCGTCGCGCCCAGCGGCGTGAAGTAGCGGAACACGGGGTTGAAGCCGTTGAGCTGCAGCGAGTTGAGCGTCACCCACTTCGTCTTCACGCCGGCCTTGAAGGTGTGACCTTCGAGACCCGTGTAGGTGAAGTCGTTCGAGATCTGCCAGCCCTTCTGCCCCTTGTTCTGGAAGTTGGTGCCACCGCCGGTTTCCAGGACGTTGCCGTCCAGGAACTGCGCCGGGTTGGCCGGGTTGGGGATGCGGATACGATAGACGTTGCGGTTCGCCTCCGTGAACGGGCGCGGGTTCCACTCGACGTCCTCATAGGCGACCTTGAAGTCGTTGACCCAGCTGTCGGCGGTGTGCTCCCAGCGCGCCAAGCCGCGGATTTCCTTCACGCGGGCGACGGTGCGCGTCTCGTAGGCGGCGATGCCGCTGTTGAACTGCTCACCCGATTCGTCGCGATACTTGCCCGAAAATTCGAACAGGTCGCGGTCGCTGGGCGTGAAGTTGATCTTGCCGAAATACAGGTTCTCGTCGAACTCTTCGTTGTATGAGCCGTAGTTCGCCGCAAGGTCGGCCGGGACCAGCGGGCGACCCGAGCTCAGCGTCGCGGGGAACGTGACGTCACGCGGGGTGACGCGGCGCTTGCCTTCATAGGCTACGAAGAAATGCAGCAGGTCCTTGACGATCGGGCCGCCCAGCGTGCCGCCGAACTGCAGGTCCTTGGTCCGAACCTTCTTTCCGGTTGCGGTCGCAGGCATGAACTCGACCGGACGCGCGTCCCGCAGATCCTGGTTCGTGAAATCGACGAAGCCCGAACCCTTGAACTCGTTGGTGCCCGACTTGGTCACCGCGGTGATCGCGACCGAGCCGACCTGGTCGAACTCGGCCTTGTAGTTCGAGCTGATGACCCGGTACTCCCCGATCGCCGCCTGCGGGAAGGGGTTGCCCTGGGTCGAATCCTGACCGGTGATACCGTTCTTGAGGACGTAGTCCTTCTGTCCGACGCCATCGATGAAGATGTTGACCGAGTTGGAATTCTGCGCACCGCCTTGCAGGCGGGACTGGTCGCTGCCGTTGGTGATGAACTGAACGCCCGGAGCAAGGTCGGCAAAGGCCAGGAAGTTACGGTTGTTCTGCGGCAACTGTTCGATCAGGCGCGGGGTGATCGTCGTGCCGACTTCGCCACCCTGCATCGAACGGATGCGGCCGCCGGTGATGATGACCTCTTCTCCGCCAGGCGTGCTGACGTCGGGCGTCGAGAGATCAAAGTCGAACTCGGCGTTCTGCGCGACCGCTAGGCGGAACTCGTCGGTGCTGCGCACGCCATTGGGGGTCGTCACCTCCAGCCGGTAGTTGCCGGGGGGAAGCGAGGCGAACTGATAGGCGCCATCTGCGGTCGGCGTGCTGGTGCGGGTGAAGCCGGTATCGACGTTGACGATCGTGACTTGGCTGACGCCGCCCTCGGCAGTCACCTTGCCGCGCAGCGACGAGGACACCTGCGCCTGCGCAGGGGCGGCGACTCCGACCGCCAGCGCCGCGGCGCCGCTGGTCCAGGCAAGTGCGGCCGCGACCGCGCGGATTCGCGAACGGCGAACGACACCGGTTTTGGCGATATGTGTTGAATTCACTGCATCCCCCCTTGTTACACAAGCGTGACAACGTTTACCTTCGATGGCGTCTCGCGACTCGAAACGACTCGATGGCGCGCTCTTATGTTCTTCGCTTGAAAAATGTAACCGGTTTCATCTGTGCTGGATAGTTGCCCAGGCGATGGGAACGTTATCATCTACGGTTCCGCCCGAAACTGTTGCCTGAAGGTGACGCCTCTCAAGGGGGCGCGCGCGGCGGGTTGGGGGGGCGTTAACCCTTTTACCGCCCCTTAACCCTGTATGGTTACCCCGTCGCAAGGGCCGAAGAAGGGGAGTTCGCCTTGCGCATTCTGATCGTGGACGACGAGCCGGGGATGCACCAATCCTATCGCCAGTGCTTCAGGCGCGCGAGCGGGGATCAGGGGCACGCGCTGGATGCGATGGCGGCCGAACTGTTCGGCGACGAAGCTGCGCCTGCGGCTGCGGAAGAGCCCGCGGGGTTCGAGACCGTCCATTGCATGCAGGGCGTCGAGGGTGTCGAGGCGGTCGCGGCGGGGCTTGCGCGCGGGGAGCGGTTCGCGGTCGCGTTCATCGACGTGCGCATGCCACCAGGGATCGATGGCAAGGAAACGGCAAAGCGGATCCGCCAGCTCGATCCCGACATCAACCTCGTGATCGTGACCGGCTTCTCTGATTTCTCGCCGCTCGAAATCAGCCGTGCGGCGGGCCCGGCGGACAAGATCTTCTACATCGCCAAGCCGTTTCAAGCCGAAGAAGTCGTGCAGACCGCGATCGCGCTCTCGCATCGCTGGGAAGCCGACCGCGCGCTCGCTGCGGCGATGACGCGGCTCGAGGAGCAGAAGGCCGAGCTTGCCGCGAACGAGAGCAAGGCCACGCATCTCGCCAATCACGACAGCCTGACCGATGCGCCCAACCGGCTCGCCTTCATGCGCGCGCTGACCGATCATGTCCGCGGGCCGGACGTGTTTGCGATGGCGATGATGGACCTCGACCGGTTCAAGCTGGTCAATGATACGTTCGGGCATCTGGCGGGTGACGAGCTGATCCGCATGGTCTGCAACGTCGTGCAGGAATCGGTGCCGGAGGGCGGCTTCGTCGCCCGGCTCGGCGGCGACGAATTCGCGGTGCTGATGAAGGTGACCGGCGAGGACGAGGCGGTGATGGCGGTCGAGCGGCTGCTCCTCGCCTGCTCGACGACCTTCACCGTGTTCGGTCATTCGGTGCAGGGCTCGGCCTCGGCCGGTCTCGTCATCGTCCAGCCGGGGATGCAGCACGACCCGATCGACGTGATGCGCCGCGCAGACCTTGCGCTCAACGAGTCCAAGAAGGCCGGACGCGGCATCGTCAAGCTGTTCGACGAGAGCATGGACGAATCCATCCGTTTCCGCCGCCAGATCGAGGGTGGGCTCAGCCAGGCGATCGCCAATGGCGAGTTGCGCCTCATGTACCAGCCGATCGTCGCGCGCGACGGACTGGAGGTCGTGGCGTTCGAAGCGCTGCTCCGCTGGAGCAGCCCCGAATATGGCCATATTTCCCCCGGCCTGTTCATTCCGATCGCCGAGGAATCGAACCTGATTCACGAACTGGGCGACTGGGTGCTCGACGAGGCGCTGCGGACCCTGCAGCAATGGCCGGGGCAATATGTCTCGGTGAACTTCAGCCCGCGCCAGTTCCGCCGCCAGAATTTCGTCGGCCATGTCGTCGAACGCGTCCAGCGCGCCGGGATCGAGCCCAATCGGCTTCAGATCGAGATCACCGAGACGGCGATCTTCGACAACGCCGAACGGGCGGCGGAAACGCTCTATCGTCTGCGTCAGATGGGGTTCCGGATCGCCCTGGACGATTTCGGCACCGGCTATTCCTCGCTCTACAATATCCGCAAGTTCGCGCTCGATTGCCTCAAGATCGACCGCAGCTTCATCGACGGGATGGGCCGCGAGCGCGAAAGCGCAGCGATCGTCCATTCGATCATCCATCTCGGCCGCGCCCTGGGGCTCGAAGTCGTCGCGGAAGGCGTCGAGACCGAGGCGCATCTGAGAGCGCTCCAGCTCGCCGGCTGCAGCCACTATCAGGGCTATTATCTCGCCCGGCCGCTCGAGGCTGAGGACGCGGTGGCGCTCGCGCATGAGCCGTTCATGGCGGCGGACCCGGTCGCGATCGCGGAGGCCGATGCAGAGATGCCGGGCAACGGCACCCGGGGCTGATGCCGCGCTGGCGGACCACTTTCGCGCGGCTGCGCCGGCGCATTCCCGTTTCTCTCGGCGCCAAGCTGGTCGCGATCCTGACCGGCGTCGCGCTGCTGGGGGCGGGGGCGGTGACGCTGCTGCTTGCCCTTGTCATCACGCCCGGTTTCGACCAGCTCGAACAGGCGGCGGTGGAGGGGCATGTCGAGCGTACCCGCGCCGCGCTCACCGAATATGCCTCGAAGGTCGAAGCCTCGGTCCGCGACTATGGCGACTGGAGCGAGAGCTACGACTATATGGGCGCACCGAACAAGGCGTTCGAGGAGGATAGCTTTGCGACGTCCGCGATGATCAACCTGGGCGTCAACGGGATGGCCTATGTGACGCCGCAGGGCAAAGTGGTGATCGCCCGCTGGCTCGATATCGACAGCGGGCGCGACGTGCCGGCGATGCGCAGCCGCATGCTTGAGGCGATCGGCCGGATCGATCTTGCCACGGCGCTGGCGGGCGACAATTCGGCGAGCTTCTATGTTCGGCTTGGCGACCAGATCGCCGCGATCGGCATCGCACAGGTCCGGCGCACCGACGGCACCGGCGAACCGCGGGGGCATGTCGTCATGGCGCGACTTCTCTCCTCCAAGCAGCTGTCGACCCTTTTGCAGGTAAAGGCGGCGCTTGATGTGCCGCATCCGGTGCCCGACGCAACGGTGACGCGCCACGAGTACAGCCAGATGGTTGCGGTGCCCATTCTCGGACCCGGCGGTGTCCCGGTCGCGAGTGCCACCTATTCGGTGTCGCGCGATCTATCGGCGCTGGGACGCAATATGCTGTTGTTCGCCGTCGGCGGAACGGTTTTGCTGCTGCTCGTGGTGATGGCCGTACTCAGCCTGATGATCGCGCGGCTGGTGTTGCGGCCGCTCCATCGGGTGGAACGGCATATGGGGCTGGTGCGCAGTTCGGGCGACCTGCTGCCGCTGACCGAAAAGTCGCGCAGGGACGAGATCGGTAGCCTGGTCAACAGCTTCAACGGGATGTTGAGCCAGCTCAAGGATCTGCGCGAGCAGGTCGAGGCGCAGTCGTTCAAGCTCGGTCAGTCCGAGAGTGCGGTTGCGGTGATGCACAATGTCCGCAACGCGCTGAACCCGGTCAGCACGGTGCTGAGCCGGGGTCTGGCGCCGGTGCCGGTTGCCGATCGCGCGCTGGTCGATCGCGCACTGGCCGAACTGGCGGACCCGGAGATCCCGGCGGTGCGGCGGCAGAAGCTGGCGGCGTTCCTGGCTGCGGCCTTTGCCAGCGAGGCGGGCGCGCGTGAGGAACGCGACGGCCAGATGGCGATCGGCCGTGACGCCTTGCAGAATGTCCTCGAGATCATCGGCCGCCAGCAGGAGCAGGCGCATGAGCGCCCGCCGCTCGACCCGTGCGACGTCACTGACATCGTCGCCCGCAACGCGACGATCGCGCGCTATTCGGGCGGCAGCTCGATCGCCTTCCATTTTCCGTCCCGCGCGCACTGGGCGATAGCGAACCGCGTGCTGCTCAGCCAGGTGATCGGCAACCTCTTCGCCAATGCCGCCGAGGCGATCGCTGCGACCGGACATGAAAGCGGCAGCATCTCGGTCGCGATCCGCGAGCATGACGGCAAGGTCGAGATCGCGATCCGCGACGATGGCGAGGGGTTCGATCCGGAAATCGCCGCCAAGCTGTTCCAGCGCGGCTTCTCGACCCGCGAGAGCAAGATGGGCGGGCTCGGCCTGCACTGGTGCGCCAATTCGATGATCGCAATGGGCGGCAGCCTGGCGCTGCGCAGCGACGGCAGGGGGACGGGCGCTCGCGCGGTGCTGACACTTCAGGCCGCCGACGCGGCGAAAGCGGGAATCGCGGCCTAGGGCACGCGGATCGCGCCAGCCCCTAGCCCCAGCCGACCCGCTTCGGTGGTGCCAGATCGTCCCTGCGCCGCAGATAGGGTGCGACGAGGTTGCGGGCGCGGAAGAATTCCTGGGCGTGGGGCGTGAGTGTCTCGAAATTGCCGATCACGCGGCGGCAGTTCGCCGAACGGCACTGGCAGATCATATGCCAGTTCGACTGCGCCAGCGTGGTTGAATAGTCCCAGCTGATCTCCTCGCCGAATGCGATGTCGCGGATCGCGACCAGGATCACGCCGTCATCGGTGAAGCGCAGCCCGGCGTTGGGATCGCAACTATGGTTGACCAGATCGTCGAGCTGCCCCGACGGACCCATATAATGGTCGGGGGTGACCTGCACGAAGCGGTCCTCGCTCCCGCGCATCAGGCTCGGCACCTCCGTCACATGGAAACGGCGGCCGGTGAAGCGCATCAGTTCCGCCCCCTCGGCGAAGCGGCACCGGGCGTACACGGCCTTGCCCAGATGATTATCGCCGACCGCGAACAGATTGCGGTCGGGCCGGTACCGGTCGAGGATGAGGAAGTTGCCGCGTGCGGACCCCAGCGAGCGCAACGGGTTGATCGTGGCCAGACCGATCATGAACCAGATGCTCGCATGGCAGGCGAGTTCGACGAAGATATAGGCGAACTCGTCCACGCCGGTGCCCCCCGCGCGTGCGGCGACGAGCAGCGTCGCGAGGTCGCCCAGCGTCCACAGCCCCCATGCCGGGGAACGCTCGCGGCTGCGGTCCTTCCATACGCTCGCCCAGGTCGGCCAGAAGCTGATCGGGACGGCCGCGACCACCAGCATGTGCGCCCAGAAGGTCTCGCGGAACGCGACCCACAGGATCAGCGCGACGAGGCAGGCGGCCATGCACAGGGATTCGACGGTGCTGGGCTGTGCCCAGTTCGACCGCCGCCACAGCGCGAGCGTGACGACGATGCAGCAGATGGCGGAGAGCAGGAAGACCCAGCTTTGCGGCGAGCCGGGGTTCACCGCATTGTAGGTGAGCGCTTCGACCGCTGCCGATGCGCTCCAGATCAGCCACGACGCGCGGTTGGGCTGGACGATCTCGCGTCGCAGCCCGAGCAGATAGACCGCATAGGCAGCGAAGCTGAATCCCATCGCGGTCACGAACCAGAAATCGGCCGTCATCATGCCCCCTTGCCAAGGGACTGTTTACCTTATCCGGTAACCTTCGTCAAAGCGCGACTCGTGCTGAGTCCACGAGTCGCGTGGAATCAAAAGTCACATTTGGCGACTTGATCGAGGACCGTATCGGCAAGCTCGCGACGGCAGATCAACAGGTCCGGCATGCTCGATCCCGGCTGGTTGTAGACCAGGGGCGATCCGTCGATCCGCGAGGCATGCAGCCCTGCGGCAAGCGCTACGGCGACCGGCGCGCAATTGTCCCATTGATGCTGGCCGCCCGAATGGAGATAGATTTCCGCTTCGCCCAGCACCACCGCCATTGCCTTGGCGCCGGCGGAACCCATGCCGAGCGTCGGCGCGTCGAGCGCCTGCGATACCGCGGCGCACAGCTGGCTCGGACGCGTGCGGCTGACCAGCATCCGCGGCGGGGCGGCTGCGGGGGGCAGGGGCGGGGGCCCATCGCTCGAAAGCGTGATGCCGCGGCGGGGCAGCGCCACGGCGCCCACTGCCGGGGCACCGTCTATCGCAAGTGCGATGTGCACGGCCCAATCCTCGCGGCCTTCGGCGAACTCGCGGGTCCCGTCCAGGGGGTCGACGATCCAGACCCGGCGGGACGCAAGGCGAATGGGGTCGTCCGCCGACTCCTCCGACAGCACCGGATCGTCCGGCCGCATGCTGCGCAGCATGTCGAGGATCAGGCGGTTCGCCTCGCGGTCCCCGCGATCGCCGTCGGCGCCTTCCTCCTGGATCTTGAGCAGCAATGCTCCGGCCGCATCCCCGACGGCGCGCGCAACTTCGGCGTCAGTCATACCCGTATGGCCTTGATCGGGCCGGGGCCAGCCTAAGGGCGTTTCTGCAGCTCGCGGCGCTTTGCCTCTGAACTGCCCGCCATGCGCAGCTTACGCCAATGCGCGCGTTGGCGGTACACCAGTCCCGCCACAATGGCACCCGTGAAGAGCGCAGCGAGGATCCCAAAGGCGATCCACTCCCGAACTTCAAACTCCCCCAAGTCTCTACTCCGCAAGCAAGCGCGACAAACCGGCGCGTCATAACACTGGGGACCAGATACCGAGGATACGCTCGATGATCAATTCGGCAGCTTCCTCGGGCGTCATCAAACTGGTGATAATTCGGATCTCGGGGTTCTCGGGTGCTTCATATGGGCTTGAAATGCCGGTGAAGTTCGTGATCTCGCCGGCACGTGCCTTCTTGTAGAGACCCTTCACATCGCGGCGCTCGGCCTCTTCGATCGGGGTGTCGATGAAGATCTCGAAGAACTCGCCATCGGGAATCATGCTGCGCACCATTTCGCGCTCGGCACGGAAGGGCGAGATGAACGCGGTAAGCACGATCAGCCCTGCATCGGTCATCAGCTTGGCGACCTGACCGACGCGTCGGATATTCTCCACCCGGTCGGCATCGCTGAAGCCCAGATCGCGGTTGAGGCCGTGACGGATATTGTCGCCATCGAGCAGGAAGCTGTGCTTGCCCATCGCGTGCAGCTTCTTTTCGACCAGATTGGCGATGGTCGACTTGCCCGACCCGGACAGTCCGGTGAACCACAACAGGCGCGGGTGCTGGCCTTTCTGTGCGGCATGCGCCTCGCGCGTGATCTCCACTGCCTGCCAGTGGACGTTCTGCGCACGACGCAACGCGTGGTCGATCATCCCCGCCGCGACGGTGGCGTTGGTGATCTTGTCGATCAGGATGAAGCCACCCAGGTCCTTGTTGGGAGTCCCCGCCTCGGCGGCATAGGTTTCGAACACCACGCCCCGGTCGGTCGCGATTTCGGCGACGCCGATGTCGTTGAGTCCCAGCGTCTTGGCGGACAGCTTGGCCAGCGTGTTGACATCGATCGCGTGCTCGGGCTCACGGATCGTCGCGCTCACCGTCTGTGTCCCGAGCTTCAGCCAGTAGCTGCGGCCGGGCAGCATCTCCTGCTGGTCCATCCATACGATCGTGGCGCTGAACTGGTCCGCAACCTGGGGCGGATCGCCCGCCGCGACGATCACGTCGCCGCGCGAACAGTCGATCTCGTCGGCCAGCGTCAGCGTCACCGACTGGTCGCGACCGGCCTCGTCCAGGTCGCCGTCATAGCTGACGATACGCGCGACGGTGCTGGTGCGGCCCGAGGGGAGGACGCGAATCTTGTCGCCCGGCTTCACCGTGCCCCCGGAGATCGTTCCCGCAAAGCCGCGGAAATCCAGATTGGGGCGGTTGACCCATTGCACCGGCATGCGGAACGGACGGGCGGCGCCGCCCTCGCCGACGGGCACCTCCTCGAGGTGCGCGATCAGGGCCGGGCCGGTGTACCAAGGCGTGTTTGCACTAGTGGCGGTGATGTTGTCGCCCTTGAAGCCCGAAATCGGGATCGCGGTGAAATCCTCGATACCGATCGAAGCCGCGAATGCGCGATAGTCGGCGACGATGCCGTCGAACACAGACTGATCATAGCCGACCAGATCCATCTTGTTCACCGCCAGGACGATGTGACGGATGCCGATCAGGTGGGCGAGGAAGCTGTGCCGCCGCGTCTGGGTCAGAACGCCCTTGCGCGCATCGATCAGGATCACGGCGAGGTCGGCGGTCGAGGCGCCGGTGACCATGTTCCGCGTATACTGTTCATGCCCCGGCGTGTCGGCGACGATGAACTTGCGTTTCTCGGTCGCGAAGAAGCGATAGGCGACGTCGATCGTGATGCCCTGCTCGCGCTCGGCGGCGAGGCCGTCGACGAGCAGCGCGAAGTCGATCTCCTGCCCCTGCGTGCCGACACGCTTGCTGTCGGCCTCGAGTGCGGCAAGCTGATCCTCGAAGATCATCTTGCTGTCGTAGAGCAGGCGGCCGATCAGTGTGGACTTGCCGTCGTCGACCGATCCGCAGGTGATGAAGCGCAGCAGCGACTTGGATTGATGCTGCGCCAGATAGGCGCCGATGTCGGACGCGATCAATGCGTCGGGGCGATAGCTGGAGGTCATGGTTTCAATCCGTCACCCCAGCGAAAGCTGGGGTCTCTTTCGGTCGTGAGTGTGATGTTCGTGGCGCGCGGCCCCGGCTTGCGCCGGGGTTGACGCTTCGGAACGCTTCGCATTCCGTGGCACGTCAAAAATACCCCTCCTGCTTCTTCTTCTCCATCGAAGCGGCCTGATCGTGATCGATCGCGCGGCCCTGGCGCTCGCTGGTGGTAGTCAGCAGCATTTCCTGGATCACCTCGTCCAGCGTCGCAGCCTCGCTTTCCACCGCGCCGGTCAGCGGGTAGCAGCCCAGGGTGCGGAAGCGGATCGATCGTTCGACCGGCACTTCGCCGTCCAGCGGGAAGCGATCGTCATCGACCATCAGCGTGAGGCCCCCGCGCACCACGGTCGGGCGCGGCGCCGCGAAGTAGAGCGGGACGATCTCGATCCCTTCGGCGCGGATATATTGCCAGATGTCGAGCTCGGTCCAGTTCGAGAGCGGGAAGACGCGGATGCTCTCGCCCTTGGCCTTTTTCGCATTGTAGAGCCGCCACAGCTCGGGCCGCTGCGCCTTGGGATCCCAGCGGTGGCTGGCCGAGCGGAAGCTGAACACGCGCTCTTTGGCGCGGCTCTTCTCCTCGTCGCGCCGCGCGCCGCCGAACGCCGCGTCGAAGCCATATTTGTCCAGCGCCTGCTTCAGTCCCTCGGTCTTCCACAGGTCGGTATGCAGCCCGCCATGGTCGAACGGATTGATCCCGCGCGCCTCGGCTTCGGGATTGCGGTGGACCAGCAGCTCCATGCCCGCGTCGCGCGCGGCCTTGTCGCGCAGCGCGTACATGTCGCGGAACTTCCAGGTCGTATCGACGTGAAGCAGCGGGAAGGGCGGCGGGGCGGGGTAGAAGGCCTTCTTGGCGAGGTGGAGCATCACCGCGCTGTCCTTGCCGATCGAATAGAGCATCACGGGACGCTCCGCCTCGGCCACGACCTCGCGCAGGATATGGATGCTCTCGGCCTCTAGCCGGGCAAGATGGGTAAGCGACTGCATGGCCGCCGACTTAGTCACACGAACCCGCGGCTGCGATCTAGATAAAGTTTAGGCCGCTCCAGTCTGGCGCGGGGCGCGATCTCAGGCCGCGTGATCGCGATCGAGCCGCCATCCGACCGCATCCTTCACCATCGCAGCACCACAGCCCTTGCAGCGCCCGTGATGCCAATGCGTGCCGATGACCACGCTGGAGCGATCGCGCTTGTGCTGGCCTAGCGCGCAACGCGCAAGCTGCAGGATACTCATGCTATGCTGATCCTTCACCTCAGGACGGGGCGTCACCACAACGCCGAGCCTGCGTGAAGGGTGCGGGCGGAATCGATCAGCCGTTGCTGTCCCGCCGTGGCTTGCCGACGCCGACGAACGTGAAGCCGGCGCGTTCGGCCTCGGCGGCGGGGTAGATGTTGCGCAGATCGATCAGCAGCGGCTGGTTGAGCAGTGATTTCATCCGATTGAGGTCGAGCGCACGGAACGCGTCCCACTCGGTCACGATCACCAGCGCGTCGGCGCCTTCCGCGGCCGCATAGGGGCTGGCGGAGAATTCGACGTCCTTGATGACCAGCCTGGCCTGCTCGACGCCCTCGGGGTCGAACGCCTTCACGGTCGCGCCGGCATCCTGCAGCGTCTGGATGATCGCGATCGACGGCGCGTCGCGCATGTCGTCGGTGTTGGGTTTGAAAGTAAGTCCAAGAATTGCAACGGTTTTCCCGCGGACTTCGCCGCCCATCGCCTTGATGACTTTGCGGCCCATGGCGCGCTTGCGCTGGTCGTTGACCTGCACGGTCGCCTCGACGATGCGCAGCGGCGTCTCATGGTCGTCGGCGGTCTTGAGCAGCGCCAGCGTATCCTTGGGGAAGCACGAACCGCCATAGCCGGGCCCGGCGTTCAGGAACTTGCGGCCGATGCGGTTGTCCATGCCGATGCCGCGCGACACTTCCTGCACGTCGGCGCCGACCTGTTCGCACAGGTCCGCGATCTCGTTGATGAAGGTGATCTTGACCGCGAGGAACGCATTTGCGGCATATTTGATCAGCTCGGCGGTGCGGCGGCCGGTGAACATGACGGGCGCCGACTGGTTGAGCGACAGCGGGCGGTAGATGCCGCGCATCACCTCGCTGGCGCCCTCGTCCTCGCTGCCGACCACGACGCGGTCCGGCCGCTTGAAATCCTCGATCGCCGCGCCCTCGCGCAGGAATTCCGGATTGGAGACGACCTTGATGCCCTTGTCCGGCGCGATCCGGGCGACGATCCGCTCGACCTCGTCGCCGGTGCCGACCGGGACGGTGGACTTGGTGACGATTACCGCCGGGCCATCGAGTGCGGCGACGATCTCCTCGGCGGCGGCGAAGACATAGGAAAGGTCGGCATGACCGTCCCCGCGGCGGCTGGGGGTGCCGACCGCGATGAACACCGCGTCCGCGCCCTTCACGCCTTCGGCAAGGTTAGTGGTGAACGACAGGCGTCCCGCCTGCACGTTCGACGCGACCAACTCGGCCAGGCCTGGCTCATAGATCGGCATCACATTCTGGTGCAGCAGTTCGATCTTGCGCGCGTCCTTGTCCACGCAAACCACATCGTGCCCGAAATCCGAGAAGCAGGCCCCCGAAACGAGGCCCACATAGCCGGTACCGATCATCGCAATACGCACGCCAAGACCTTTCGTTGAACGTCAGTGTGCTCTTAGCGCAACAGGGTGGGACGGCAAGGGGCGGCTGCCGATGCGGTGTCCACCAACGATGCGCTGCGGGCGCAAAAAAAGCGCGGTCCGGAGGGATACGCGCGCTGCCGTTACCAATGTCATGAACGGGAAGAGAGCCCGGACGGGTCGAGAGCCGCGGACCGTCCGTGGCACCGCCCATCCGGGCTATCCGGGGTTACCAGGGGCGAAGCGACTCGCCGTAGCCTTCCCGAAACAGGAAATCGAACATTCATTTTCTCCCATGTGCGCAATTACGCGCACGGGCGAATGCTTAATCGAATTTTAACTTTAAATCAAGATTTACTGACAGCGGTGGACAGGGGCACCACCACATGGCCTGCGTTTCGTCCTTAAGAGTTCCTTCAAGAGTGGGGGTTATTCGCGGATCTGATGTCCGAGCGTGTCGAACCCGCCGAAGTCACGAATCCGCCCTTGCTGGCGGATGACGCCGTGTCGTCCGGCCTTCCGGCGCGGCTCGACATGCCGATGCCCATGGTGCTTTCGCGCAAGCGTGGCGCGGTTGTCCGCAGAGACGGCGACGCCGGCCCGGCAACCGGCCTGTGGCGCGCGCTATCGCTCTGTGAAATCTCGAATTTTCAATCGCTTCGCCGGCATCTTGGCCGGCCCCGCGCGGACACGCTGGTGCGCGACCTGGCCGACCATATCGGCCGGCTCGAACCCGATGTCCGGCTTGCCGCGGCCGGCCGCTCGCTGCTCGAAATGTCGTTCGAAGCCGACTCGGCCGAATCCGCGACCGGTGTGATCGAGCGACTGGCGCGCGAATTCACTCGCACCGTCGATCTCGACGGCGAACGGCACGTGATTCAGCTCCGCTGGGGCATTGCGGTGGCGCCCGCGATCGAGGACGACGAGGTGCGTCTGACCGAGGCCGCGGAATCGGCGCTGGCGCAGGCACGCTCAGAATCGCGCATCGTGACGCTCGACCTGTCGCAGACCGACATCGCCTTCGATCGGCTGGCGCTGATCCGCGAACTGCCGCGCGCGATCAGCTCCGGGCAATTGTTCCTGCAATATCAGCCCAAGGTTCATGTCCGGAAGGAAGCCGTGACCGGTGCCGAGGCGCTGGTGCGCTGGCGGCATCCGGTGCGCGGGCTGATCCTGCCCGGCGACTTCATTTCCGCCGCCGAAGAGGGGGGCGAGATCGCCGGCCTCACGCTGTGGACGCTGCGCCAGGTGATCGCCGATCAGCAGGTATTGGCCGCGCATGGCCATGACATGCCCGTGTTCATCAACATTTCGGGCGTGCTCCTGGCCGATGCCGCGTTCGTGACCGAGGCGTGCCGGATCATCCGCGAGACCGGCGCGAAGATCGGGTTCGAGATCACCGAGACGGCGGTGATCCGCGATCCGGACAGCGCGATCCGCCATCTCCAGTCCTTCTCGGAAATCGGCATCCCGCTCGCCATCGACGACTATGGCGCGGGGCTTTCGTCGCTCGCCTATCTCAAGCAGTTGCCGGCGACCGAACTCAAGATCGACAAGATGTTCGTGATGCAGCTGACCAGCAGCAATCGCGATCCGCTGATCGTCCGCTCGACCATCGACCTTGCGCACGCACTGGAGATGGAAGTGACGGCGGAAGGTGTGGAGACGCCGGCCGCGCTGGCGCTGTTGAGCGTGATGGGCTGCGACATGGTTCAGGGCTTCCTGATCAGCCGCCCGGTCGCGCTCGACGCCTTCATCCGCTTCCTCGACGAGTAAGGGCACAAGGCGGCGTCGGCGATCCGGCCCACCTTCGCGCGGCCCGAGGGCTTCTGGCGCAAGAGCGGCTGATGCGCCGGCTCCTTCCCATCGTTACGGCGCTTACGCTGGGGCTCGCGGCTCCGGCATTTGCGCAACAGGGGGCTGCGGATACGCTGAACGACCGCGCCAAGGCCGCGATGATGGCCGAGCCGGGCGAGGCGCTGAAGCTTGCCGGCGAAGCGGAGAAGCGCGCGGAGGCGATCGCCGATCCGCGGGCAAGGGCGACCGCGACAGCGACCGCGCTGTGGCTCCAGAGCGAAGCCTCGATCCGCACGCGCAATGCCGCCGCCGCGGCGCCGCGAATCACCCACGCGCTCCGGTTGATCAGCGCCTATCCCGAACCGAGCAAGCTGCGCGGCGACCTGCTGATTGCCCGCGCCGGGGTTCAGCAGGAACAGTTGCGGCCGGCCGAGGCGCTGGCATCGCTCCAGGAAGCGTTCAACATCTTCGGCGCGGTAGGCGAGAAGCGGAGCCAGTCGATCGCCCTTCAGACGATCGCGAACCTCTATACCGAGGCCAACGACTTCGCGAGCGCCGACAAGTATTTCCGTCAGGCGGCCGAGATCTACGAGGGTGATCCGCGTCTCTCGCTGTTCCTCTACAACAACCGCGGCAACGTGCTGCTTCGGCTGGAGAAACCGGCCGAGGCGGTGGCGCAGTACCGGCGCGCGCTGGCGACGGCGCGGTCGCTGAACAGCGCGACGCTGTTGCCGCCGATTCTGATCAACCTCGCGCGCGCGCTCAACCACGACAAGAAGATCGACGAGGCCGAAACGGTCATCGCCGAAGCGCAGCGGCTGATCGCGCAGGGCGCGTCGCCCAATTCCGAACCCCTGTTGCTGGCGGTATCGGCGCAGCTCGCGTTCGACCGGCACAATCTCGACCGGGCGAAAAGCCTGATCGAGCGGAGTTTCGAGGGCGTCGATCTCGCCACCACGCCGATCGCGATGCGCGACGCGCACCTGATCGCCTACGACATCTACAGCGCTCGCGGCGAGAGCCAGATGGCGCTCACCCATCTCGAGCGCGTGCGCAAGCTGGGGGATGAGGCCGCGCAGCTCGCAACCTCGACCAGCACCGCGCTGATGGCCGCGCGCTTCGACTATGCCAATCAGGAGTTGCGCATCGCGAACCTGAAGGCGGACGAAGCCCGGCGCGAAGCCGAATTCCAGCGCACCCTGCTGTTCGGGGTGGGCGGCGCGACGCTGATCATCATCACCTTGCTGAGCATCGGCCTGTTCACGATCCGCCGCAGCCGCAACCAGGTGCGCGCCGCGAACGTCGAACTGGGCGAGACCAACGTCGCGCTCGAAAAGGCATTGAAGGCCAAGACCGAGTTCCTCGCGACGACCAGCCACGAGATCCGCACCCCGCTCAACGGGATTCTCGGCATGACCCAGATCATGCTGCGCGACCCGACGGTGCCGGCGCAGACGCGCGACCGGCTGGGCATCGTGCACGGCGCGGGCATGACGATGCGGGCGCTGGTCGACGACATTCTCGACGTGGCGAAGATGGAGACCGGCAATCTGACGGTCGAGCTGGCCGCCGCCGATCTGCACGCGATGCTGCGCGATGTGACGCGGATGTGGGAAGAGCAGGCACGCGGCAAGGGGCTCGACTTCAAGCTCGAGACCGAAGGCGCGCCGGCCTGGGTCGAAACCGATGCCGGACGGCTGCGGCAGATGCTGTTCAACCTGCTCTCCAACGCGCTCAAGTTCACCGAAAAGGGGACGGTTGCGGTCAAGGCTTTTGCCACCGACGGGCGGCTGCGCATCGCGGTGTCCGACAGCGGCATCGGCATTCCTGCCGAGAAGCATGAGGAGATCTTCGAATCCTTCCGCCAGGTCGATGCGGGCACCACGCGCAAGTTCGGCGGGACCGGGCTGGGCCTTGCGATCGTGCGCAATCTCGCCCGCGCGCTCGACGGCGACGTTTCGGTCGCGAGCGTGGAAGGCGAGGGGACGACCTTCACCGTCGATCTGCCGCTGATCGAGGCTGCGGCGCCGGACGGCGCGGGCGCGGCCGGCGGGCCGGGCGAGCCGGTGATCGTGCTCGACCGCAACCCGATCGCACGCGGCATGCTGCGCACCCTGCTCGAACCGCATTTCTCCTCAGTCCAGTTTGCGGCGACACCCGACGAGGCGCTGGCGATGCTGACCGGTTCGGGGCCGGCGCTGCTGCTCGGCGAAGAGGCGACGCTCAAGGCGGCGGGGGACGATGCGGTGGCGGTTCTGGCCAGCCTCGCCAAGGCCGTAAAGGAAAAGGGCGGACGGAGCGCGGTGCTCTGGGTCAAGCCGGACGAAGCGATGCTCGCGGCGCTGGCGGAAGCAGGTGCGGATACCGTCGTCGCCAAGCCCGTCGCGGGGGCGGCGCTGGTCGAAGCACTGGTGGCCGGGCGCCCACAGAATTCTGGGCAATCCACCGCATCCCGACTTGTGTCGCAAGCGGCTTAAGACGATAGCACACATATGATATCCTCACCTCGCGACGGCAACGAGATGGGCATGGCCCGCACATGAATATCCTGTTTATCGAAGACGATCCCATGAACCGCCGTGTCGTTCGCGACATGCTTGACGTGGCCGGCGCGTCGATGGCCGAGGCGGAGCATGCCGAAGAGGGGTTGCGGCGTATCGGTGCCGAGGATTTCGATGTCGTGCTGGTCGATTTGCGGATGCCGGGGATGGACGGGATCGAGGCGATCGAACGCATCCGTGCGCGCGACGACGCCAAGGCCGAACTGCCGATCATCGTCGTCACCGCCGATACCGCGATCGACCTGCGCGAACGCTGCCTGACCGCGGGGGCGGACGAGGTGCTGTTCAAGCCGGTGGCGATGGACGCGCTGTTCGACACGATCGGCCGCGTGCTCGCGCTGCGCAGCGGCGGCGACGGGATGCTGCTTTAGACCTTTGCGCCGCTCACGCGGCGAGCAGCACCGGCCCGCTCCCCCACCCGGCCACCCACAGCCTATTCTGGATGGGTGGCCGGGTGGGGGAGCGGGCCGGTGCCGCCCTACCCAATCAATAGGTCTTGATCGGCAGGTTGATCCAGGGAAACTCCCTGAACCATTTGGTGATGATGTACTTGGTGCCCTTCACCACCGGGCTGCCCTCGTGCAGCGTGCCGGGGTTCGGCGAACCGTCGGGCTTCATGTTGTTCCAGGCGAGCAGCAGCCCGCGCTTGGGCGTCACGCGGATCCCGGCCTGGGGGAACCAGGTCGCGCCGCCTTCCTCGACGTCGTTGAGGTAGATCATCGTCGTCCAGGTGCGCTGGCCGCCCGACGCCTTCATCGCGGTCCAATATTCCTGATTCTCGCTGAACCAGTCATAGTGCGGGCGGAATTGCTGGCCGGGGGCATAGCGCTGGCCCTGCATCGTCTCGCCATGTTCTGGAGGGACGCCCAGCAGGTTCGCCATCCGCTCGTCCAGCGGGCGTACATCGGGCGACCAGCGGTCGAGGTCGCAGCTTTCGCTGGTGCGGAATTCGGGGTCTTCCGAAGCCGCGAGCAGCGTCGAGGGACGGCGATTGGCGTCGATCAGTCGTATCAGCGTGTCGCACTCGGCATCGTTCAGAAAGCCGGGATAATAGTAGATCTGGGCGGCATCGATCTTGGCCTTGCGGATTGCCGGATTGGCCTCGAGCCGGGTCGTGACCTGCTGCCCGGCGCGCGCGCGGGTCATCGAGGCGCCGCCCTGTTTGGGTTTGGGTTTGGCGAAGATGCTCATGGCGGCCAACTTGCCGAGGGCGCCGTGAAACGCAAGAGGCCCGGCCGTTGCCGGCCGGGCCTCCGCGTGACGATCGGCGATCGCCCTACCAGAAGATGTCGTATTCGACGTCCACGACCTGGCCGGTATAGATATCCACCAGCAGCGCATCGTTATAGTAACGCACCCAGCGATACGGTCCGTAGGCCGGCGGCAGGCGATAGTAGAACGGATCGTTGATCCAGTAGTTCGACGAGAACAGCATCGATCCCAGCGTTAGTCCGATCGAGAAGCGCTGATAGCCGTAATTGTAGCCGCGCGGCGCGTAGTAGCGCGGCAGGCGGTAGATGTTGCGGTTGCGGTTGCGATAGTCGCCCCAGTTGTAACGGCGATCCTGGCGCCAGCCGCGGTTCCAGTTGCGGTTGTCGCCCCGGTCACGATTCCAGTCGCGATCCCGATTCCAGTCGCGGCGATTGTCGTCGCGGCGGTCACGGTTCCAGTCCCGGCGGTCGTCCCGGCGGTCGTTGCGCCAGTCCCGGCGGTCGTCGTTGCGGTCCTGTCGCCAGTCGCGGCGGTCGTCCCGCCGGTCGTTACGCCAGTCCCGGCGGTCGTCGCGGCGATCCTGACGCCAGTCGCGGCGATCCTGCTGCGGCTGCGGCGTCACGCCCTGGGGTTGTGCGGGGCGCTGGAATTGCGGCCGCTCGGGCCGTTCGGGGCGTTGGAACTGGGGCCGCTCGGGCCGCTCGGGCCGCTGGAACTGCGGCTGCTGCGCACGCTGCTGTTCGCGCTGGGCGCGGAATTGCTCACGCTGCGCGCGGAACTGTTCGCGCTGTTGCTGCCGCGCTTCGCCGCCGCCGTCACGGCCGCGCCACTGGCCACGCTCCTGCGCGACCGCCATGGTGGGGGTCAGGATGGTCGCACCGATCAGCGCGGCCAGAACAAACTTTTTCATCTCGGTCCTCCGCTCCGGCAGAGCGCCGGCGTTCAGAATAACCCGCTAATGCACCGAGTCGGCTGACACGCGTCTGAATTGCGCTGACAGCATTGCGAAAGGATTCAGGCTTCGGGCTCGATCGCGGTCTGCTGATCGTCGGGCTCCCCCGCACTGCTGTCGTCTTCGCCGCGGGCAAGCCGGGCCGCACGCCCCACGGCTTCGATCAGGCGGGGGTAGACGCCGCAGCGGCAGAGGTTGGTGATCGCCGCGGCGATCTCCTCGTCCGAGGGGTTGCGGTTCTTCCGCAGCAGCACCGACGCGGCCATGACCATGCCGGGGATGCAATAGCCGCACTGGCCGACATTGGCGGCGAGGAAGGCGCGCTGCACCGGGTGCGCGCGATTCTCCGCCAGCCCTTCGATCGTGGTGACGAAGCTCCCCTCGATCGCCCCGATCGTGACCTGGCACGATCGCACCGCGGCACCATCGATATCGACCGTGCATGCGCCGCAATCGCCCGTGCCGCAGCCATATTTGGTGCCGGTCAGGTTCGATGCATCGCGCAGCGCCCAGAGCAGCGGCGTCCGCGCATCGAGCTTGTATTCGACGGGCTGGTTGTTGACGGTGAACCGGGTCATGCGGGGCGCACCCTAGCGGATGCCGCACGAAACCCAAGCCCGGACGGTCGAATCCCCTCAGCGGGGCAGGAGCAATGCCTGCATGCGCTTCAGCGACGCTGGAACAGGGTGCAGTCGAGCGCGGGGGGCCGCCTCGATCAGTCGCGACGCGACCCGCCCCTCGCCCGGAAGGCCGCGCCCTGCATCCGCCGCCGTTCCCGTACGATCGCGCCGGAGCGAGGCGGTCACGTTTCGCTCCCCAGGATCACGCAGTCGCGGGTGATCGTGGCGGGCGGGAGCGGCACGAGCGTTCAGCTCCGTGCTTGCAACAGCGCGCTGCGCAGGCAGGTGCACACCGTCTCGTCGCGCTGGTTGAGCATGACATGGCGGAAGGTGACGATGCCCTGGCCGGGGCGGGACTTGGAGGGGCGCAGTTCGACTACTTCGGTCTCGGCGCGCAGCGTGTCGCCGATGAAGACCGGCTTGGGCATCCGCACCTCGTCATAGCCGAGGTTCGCGACCAGCGTGCCGAGCGTGGTGTCGCCGACGGAGATGCCGATCAGCAGCGCGAAGGTGAAGGTGCCGTTGACGACGATCCGGCCGAACTCGGTTGCGCCGGCATAGTCGGCGTCGAGGTGCAGCGGCTGCGGATTGTGGGTGAGGGTGGAGACGAGCAGATTGTCGGTCTCGGTCACCGTACGGCGCAGGTCGTGCACGATCCGGTCGCCCACCTGCCACTCGTCGAAATAGCGCCCGGCCATGTCCTGCTCTCCCTTGATTTGCGCTTCACATAGCGCCGCTTCGCCGCCTGTCAGCCCCCGAATTGGGTGCGCAGCGCATCCGTGAGGGGGGCCGCCGCCTCGCGGATCGCCGCGGTGTCGTCTCCCCAGGCCAGCGCCAGCGTGCGCGCGGCGCCGAAGCCGAGCAGCGCCGGGCTCGCGACGCCGGGATGGCGATGCGACTGGGGAATTACCGTCGCACCGAGCCCCGCCGCCACCATCTCCAGCGCGCGGTCGTCATTGGTGGTACGCAGCGCGAAGAAGGGGCGGATGCCGCGCCGGGTGAAATAGCGGCTGGTCTCCGACAGCGCCTCGCAATTGCGCCGGACGATCATCGTTTCGCCTGCCAGCGCCTCGCCGGGCACCGCCGCCTCGCCGGCAAGTGGATGCGACGCGGTGAGCGCAAGGACGAACGCCTCGCTGCGCAGCGGCTCCATCTCCGCGCCCGGCTCGCCCTGCGTGGCGGTGAGCGCAAGATCGATCCGCCCGCGCGACAGATGCTGCGTCAGCGCCGCCGCATTGCCCTCGACCAGCTCGACCGCAAGCTCGGGCGCCGCGCGCGCTGCCAATGCTGCGAAGGCGGCCAGCTCCGCGCTGGCGATCGTGTTGAGCACGCCCAGCCGCAGCGTGCCACCGGACGCGACGCCGTCGATCGACGCCTGGGCCAGGTTGAACTCGCGTTCGATCCGCCGCGCATGCACCGCGAAGCGCGCGCCCGCCTCGGTCAGCTCGACGCGCTGGCTGTTGCGCCGGAACAGCTTGGCGCCGGCCTCGCGCTCCAGCTTGGCGATGCCGGCGGAAAGGGTGGGCTGGGACACATTGACCTGAGCGGCGGCCGCGGTGAACGTGCCGCTATCGATGACGGCGAGGAAATAGCGCAGCAGATAGCGGTCGATCATAGATGTCATCTATGCTGTTGCGCGCCGCCTTTCAATTTTTCTCCGGCGCATTCCATCGCTAGAGTACGGCAAAAGTCCCAGGAGAGCCGAATGAGCCTGCCCCAGATGGATTTCGCGCTGAGCGAGACCGCGGAGATGATCCGCGACACCACCCAGCGTTTCGCGAAGGAGCGGATCGAGCCGCTCGCCGCGAAGATCGACGCCGAGGACTGGTTCCCCCGCGACGAGCTGTGGACGGCGATGGGCGAGCTCGGCCTGCACGGCATCACCGTCGACGAGGAATTCGGCGGCCTTGGTCTCGGCTATCTCGAGCATGTCATCGCGTGCGAGGAAGTCAGCCGTGCCTCGGCCTCGATCGGCCTCAGCTACGGCGCGCACTCCAACCTCTGCGTCAACCAGATCAGCCGCTGGGCCAGCCCCGCGCAGAAGGCGAAATACCTGCCCAGGCTGATCAGCGGCGAACATGTCGGCAGCCTCGCCATGTCCGAAGCGGGCGCGGGCTCGGACGTCGTCAGCATGAAGCTGCGCGCCGAGCACAAGGGCGACCGCTACGTCCTCAACGGCACCAAGTTCTGGATCACCAACGCGGCCTATGCCGATACGCTGGTGGTCTATGCCAAGACCGGCGAAGGCTCGCGCGGCATCACCACCTTCCTGATCGAGAAGGACATGCCCGGCTTCAGCATCGGGCAGAAGATCGACAAGATGGGCATGCGCGGCTCGCCGACCGCCGAGCTGGTGTTCGACGATTGCGAGGTTCCCGAGGAAAACGTCATGGGTCCGCTCAACGGCGGTGTCGGCGTGCTCATGTCGGGCCTCGATTACGAGCGCACCGTGCTCGCCGGCATCCAGCTCGGCATCATGCAGGCCTGCCTCGACGTCGTCCTCCCCTATCTGCGCGAGCGGAAACAGTTCGGCCAGGCGATCGGCAGCTTCCAGCTGATGCAGGCCAAGGTCGCCGACATGTATGTCGCGCTCAATTCGGCGCGCGCCTATGTCTATGCCGTCGCCCAGGCGTGCGACGCGGGCAAGACCACGCGCTTCGACGCCGCGGGCGCGATCCTGCTCGCCAGCGAGAATGCCTTCAGGGTCGCCGGCGAGGCGGTTCAGGCGCTGGGCGGCGCGGGCTATACCAAGGACTGGCCGGTCGAGCGCTTCCTGCGCGACGCCAAGCTGCTCGACATCGGGGCGGGGACCAACGAGATCCGCCGCATGCTGATCGGCCGCGAGCTGATCGGCGCCGCGTGATCTGGCTCTGGGCCTCGGCGGCGCTGATGCTCGCGACCGGGATCACCCATTCGATCCTGGGTGAGGCGAAGCTGATCGGTCCGATGCTGCGCGCCCGTCATGGGGTGCTGGTCAGCGGCTTTGCGCGCACGATCATCCGCTATGCCTGGCACGTCACCAGCGTGCTGATGGCGGCCACGGCGATCGCCGTCGTCTGGCCCGGCACGCCCGCCGCACTGATCCGCGCGATCGGCGCGATCTGGCTCGGGCTCGGCCTGGTCAGCCTCGTCTGGACCCGCGGCAAGCATGTCGGCTGGCCGGTGCTGAGCGGTGCCGGCATCTGCGCGCTGATCGGCGCGGCGTGAGCTACTTCCCCACGAACAGGAAGGCGACGCCGCCCATGATGCAGACGAACGCTGCGGCATGGCGCCAGTGCAGCGCTTCGCCCAGCACCGTGACCATGAAGACCCCGAACACGATCAGCGCGATCGCCTCCTGCGCGATCTTGAGCTGGCCGGGCGTCCAGCCTGCCAGAAACCCGACGCGGTTCGCGGGTACTGCAAAGCAATATTCGGCTCCGGCGATTGCCCAGGAGATCAGGATGACGGTCATGAGGGGCTTGTCGAGGCCAGCTTTCCCCAAATGCCAGTACCAGGCGATGGTCATGAGGACGTTGGAAATAATGAGCAGCAGGATGGTCGTCATGAAGTCCCCCTTCGCGCCGCTGTGCGCCGCCCGCGCGGAGTGCGCAAGATGAGCGGTCCCGTCCTCAGATCCGCGCTCTCCCCTGAGGATGAGGGCTTCCGCACCAATGCTGCGCACAATCGCGCGCTGGCGGAGAAGCTTCATGCCGATGTGGCGCAGGCCGCGCTCGGCGGCAACGAGAAGAGCCGCGAGCGCCACACCTCACGCGGCAAGCTGCTCCCCCGCGAGCGCGTCGAGCGGCTGCTCGACCCCGGCTCGCCCTTTCTCGAGATCGGCCAGCTCGCCGCATGTGACATGTACGAAGGCGAAGTGCCCGGCGCGGGCATGATCGCCGGCATCGGCCGCGTCTCGGGTCGCCAGTGCATGATCGTGTGCAACGACGCGACGGTGAAGGGCGGCACCTACTACCCGATGACCGTCAAGAAGCACCTGCGCGCCCAGGAGATCGCGGAGGCCAACCGGCTTCCCTGCATCTACCTCGTCGACAGCGGCGGCGCGAACCTGCCGCATCAGGCTGAGGTGTTTCCCGACAAGGAGCATTTCGGCCGCATCTTCTTCAACCAGGCGAACATGTCGGCCAAGGGCATCCCGCAGATCGCCTGCGTGATGGGCAGCTGCACCGCCGGCGGCGCCTATGTCCCGGCGATGTCGGACGAGAGCGTGATCGTGCGCAATCAGGGCACGATCTTCCTCGCCGGCCCGCCGCTGGTGAAGGCGGCGACGGGCGAGGAGATCTCGGCCGAGGATCTCGGCGGCGGCGACCTGCACGGCCGCAAGTCGGGCGTGGTCGATCATGTCGCGGAGAATGACGAGCACGCGCTGACCATCGTCCGCGATATCGTCAGCCATCTCCCGCGCGATCGCACGCCCGACGTCGCGATCCTCGATCCGCGCCCGCCCAAATTCGACGCCGAGGAGCTCTACGGCATCGTCCCCACCGATGTCCGCGCGCCATACGACGTCCACGAAGTCATCGCCCGCCTCGTCGACGGCTCCGAATTCCACGAATTCAAGGCGCTCTACGGCTCCACGCTCGTCTGCGGCTTCGCGCATATCTGGGGCATGCCGGTGGCGATCCTCGCCAATAACGGCGTGCTGTTCAGCGAGTCCGCGGTCAAGGGCGCGCACTTCATCGAGCTCGCCTGCCAGCGCCGCATCCCGTTGCTGTTCCTCCAGAACATCTCGGGCTTCATGGTCGGCGGCAAGTACGAGGCGGAGGGGATCGCCAAGCACGGCGCCAAGCTGGTGACGGCGGTGGCGACCGCCAGCGTTCCCAAGATCACCGTCCTGATCGGCGGCAGCTTCGGCGCGGGCAATTACGGCATGTGCGGCCGCGCCTACAGCCCGCGCTTCCTGTTCAGCTGGCCCAACAGCCGCATCAGCGTGATGGGCGGCGAACAGGCCGCATCGGTGCTCGCCACCGTCCATCGCGACGCCGACAGCTGGACGCCCGAGCAGGCCGAGACCTTCAAGGCCCCGATCCGCCAGAAGTACGAGGACGAGGGCAACCCCTGGCACGCCACCGCGCGCCTGTGGGATGACGGCATCATCGACCCCGCCCAGACCCGCGACGTACTCGGCCTCGCCTTCGCCGCGACGCTGAACGCGCCGGTGGAGGAGGGGACACGCTTCGGCGTGTTCCGGATGTGAGGGAAGCGAGATGAGGCTTGAACTCGACGGAAGCACCATCAGGTCCAGCGTTGATTTTCACAACGCCATCGGGACGGCTTCGGGGATTTCGTTCTACGGCAAGAATCTTGACGCGCTTTGGGATCTTCTCACGGGATTGGTTGAGCGCCCGGTTCACATCTCCTGGACGAATGCCAAGCAATCGCAAATGGCCATGGGCGATGACTTCTCACGGATTCTCGGAATTCTGAACGACGCTCTCCTGTTCTATGAGAAGGATGATTTCACGTTTGAGATGAGCAACTAATGCTTGCCTCGGTTTCCTCGACGATGCCGCGATGTGGACGCTGGCCATGACCCCCATCAACGCCCCCGACGCCCCGCAACCCGGCGGCGGCTACTCGCAGGCGATACTCGTCGAGCCGGGCCAGTCGCTCCTCTTCGTCAGCGGCCAGATCCCGGTCGACGCCGCCGGTGAAGTCCCCGCCGGTTTCGCCGCGCAATGCCGCCTCGTCTGGCGCAACCTCGCGGCGCAGCTCGCCGCCGCGGACATGGACCTGACGCATCTCGTCAAGGTCACCACCTTCCTGAGCGACCGCCGCCACGCGCAAGAAAACTCCGCGATCCGCCGCGATATCCTCGGCGATCATGCCCCCGCGCTCACCGTGATCGTCTGCGACATCTACGATCCCGCCTGGCTGCTCGAGATCGAAGCGGTGGCGGCGAAGTGATCGCGGGGAAGGGCCTTGCCGCGGCCGCGCTGTTGCTCGCCGGTGCCTCGACCGCGCCGCAAGCGCCCGTGCGCTGGACCCCCGATGCCATCTCCACCCCCGGCTACGAGGCAAGCCCCACTTTCTCCCCCGACGGAAGCGAGCTGATCTACCTCTCCGCCGATGCCAACTTCCGCGGCTGGCACCTGCTGATGACGCGCTGCATCGATGGCGCCTGGAGCAAGCCCGCGCCGCCGTCCTTCGCCGGCCCCGCGGGAACCTTCGACGCCGACGCCGGCTACGCGCCCGACGGCAAGGGCGTCTATTTCGTCTCGACCCGCCACGATCCGAAGGGCGAGGATTTCGACATCTACCACGCTGCACGCAGCCCGGACGGCAGCTTTGCCGCGCCCGTGCGCTTGCCCGCGCCGGTCAACTCGCCCCAGTCCGAGCTGCTCCCGCGCGTCGACGCCGCCGGCACCCTCTATTTCGGCTCCTCGCGCCCCGGCGGGCATGGTCAGAGCGACATCTATGTTGCGCAGCAAAAGGACGGCGCGTGGCAGGTCCGCAACCTCGGCGCGCCCGTCAGCACCGCGGCGAACGAATATGAGGCGGAGGTCTCCCGCGACGGCAACACGCTGATCCTCGTCGCCGACCGCGGCGACCGCTCGCACCTCTATCATTTCCGCAAGGAGCAGGGGGCCTGGCGCGAACAGGGCCGCATCCCCGCGCGCGCCGACGTGTTCCAGGTCGGCCCGCTGCTCTCGCCCGACGCGGATAAGCTCCTCTTCGCCCAGGCCTGGGCCGACCGCTCGGGCGAACTCTATCTCACTGATCTCAAGCCCGGGAGCCGCGAGCCATGGCCCCCACGATGCGGCGCACCAGCAGGAAGCAAGCCATGATCAACTCCCTCCTCATCGCCAATCGCGGCGAGATCGCCTGCCGCATCATCCGCACCGCGCGGAAGCTCGGCATCCGCACCGTCGCGGTCTATTCGGACGCCGACGCGCACGCCCTCCACGTCCGGGAGGCCGATCAGGCGGTGCATATCGGCGGCTCGCAGGCGCGCGAATCCTATCTTGTCGGCGAGCGGGTCATCGCCGCCGCGAAGGAGACCGGCGCCGAGGCGATCCACCCCGGCTACGGCTTCCTCTCGGAGAATGCGGACTTCGCCGAGGCGGTGGTCGCCGCTGGCCTGATCTGGGTCGGGCCCAACCCCGACAGCATCCGCGCCATGGGCCTCAAGGATGCCGCCAAGAAGCTGATGCAGGACGCACGCGTGCCGGTCACGCCCGGCTATCTCGGCGAGGACCAGTCGCTCGACCGTCTCCAGCGTGAGGCCGACAAGATCGGCTACCCCGTCCTGATCAAGGCGGTCGCGGGCGGCGGGGGCAAGGGGATGCGGCGCGTCGACGCGGCCGAGGATTTCGCCGACGCGCTTGCCAGCTGCCAGCGCGAGGCCGCCTCGTCGTTCGGCGACGATCGCGTGCTGATCGAGAAGTATATCCTCGCCCCGCGCCATATCGAGGTGCAGGTGTTCGGCGACAGCCACGGCAACATCGTCCATCTGTTCGAGCGCGACTGTTCGATGCAGCGCCGCCACCAGAAGGTGATCGAGGAAGCCCCCGCGCCGGGCATGGACAAGTCGGCGCGCTTTGCGGTGTGCGAGGCGGCGGTCAAGGCCGCGCGCGCGGTCAACTATGTCGGCGCGGGGACGATCGAGTTCATCGCCGATGCGTCGCAGGGCCTGCACGCCGACCGGATCTGGTTCATGGAGATGAACACGCGGCTTCAGGTCGAGCATCCGGTGACCGAGGCGATCACCGGCGTCGATCTCGTCGAATGGCAGCTCCGCGTCGCCAGCGGCGAACCGCTCCCGCTGCGGCAGGAAGAGATCGCGATCAGCGGCCATGCGATCGAGGCGCGGCTCTATGCCGAGGATCCCGCACGCGGCTTCCTGCCCAGCACCGGCAAGCTCGAGGTGCTCGACTTCCCGGTCAACGCGCGCGTCGATACCGGGGTCGAGGCGGGCTCGGTGATCTCGCCCTTCTACGATCCGATGATCGCCAAGCTGATCGTTCACAGCGATACGCGGGAGGAAGCGATCGCCTTGCTCCGCTCGGAGCTCAGCTACCTCACTGTCTGGCCGGTGCGCACCAATGCCGGCTTCCTGTTCCGCCTGCTCGGCGACGGCGATTTCGTCCGTGCGCAGCTCGATACCGGACTGATCGAGCGCCGCGGCGAGGTGCTGACGATCGATCCGCTTCCGACCGCGGCCGATCTGACCCGTGCGACCTATTGGCTTGAAACGGACATCCCGTCCGACACCCTGTCGATGGCACACGGCCTGGAGGGCTTCCGCCTCAACCGTTCGCCGGTAACCCAGCGTGCGCTCGCCGTGAATGGTGAGCGGATTGTGTTCACCGCCGACCATGGCGACATCGCCTCGCATTTCTACGGCCATGAGCGCGACGGCGCGGCGCTGCTCGTCCATGGCGGCGCGACCTTCCGCGTCACCGCCGACCGCACCGACGGCGCCGCGGGCGCCGCGGCGGGAGACGGCTCGATCCTTGCCCCGATGCCGGGCCGCATCGTTTCGGTCGAGGTGGCGGAGGGGCAGGCGGTCACCGCGGGCCAGAAGCTGCTGGTGCTCGAAGCGATGAAGATGGAGCAGGCGCTCACCGCCCCGTTCGACGGCACGATCGAAACCCTCAACGCCGTCGCGGGCGCTCAGGTTCAGGTCGACGCGCTGCTGGTCAAGGTCGCCAAGGGGGAGTGAGGCCGCGCGGCGGCTCGTCCGCCGCGGGTGCCATATGTGTGCGCCATGAATAACCCTTCGTCCTTCGACCGCTATGTCGAAACCCCCGCCGGCCGTCTCTTCGCCCGCGAATGGAAGGCCGCCCCGGCAAATGGTCTTGCGCCGTTCGTCCTGTTCCACGACAGCCTGGGTTCGGTCGAACAGTGGCGCGATTTCCCCGCACAGCTCGCCGCGGCCACCGGCCGCACCGTGATTGCATATGACCGGCTCGGCTTCGGGCGGTCGGACCCGCATCCGGGCACGCTCCGGAACGACTTCGTGCAGGACGAGGCGCGCTCGGGTCTGGCCCCGATCCGGGCGGCGTTCGCGATCGATCGCATGATCCTGTTCGGGCACAGTGTCGGCGGCGGCATGGCGATCGCGAGCGGCGCGGCGTTCCCCGTCGAAACCGACGCGATCATCACACTGGCGGCGCAGGCCTTTACCGAAGACCGGACCCTCGCCGGCATCGAAGCGGCGAGGATCGCGTTCGAGGCCGAAAGCCAGGTCGAACGCGTCGCCAGATATCATGGCGACAAGGCGCGCTGGGTGCTCGACGCCTGGATCGGGACCTGGCGGAGGCCGGCCTTCGCGACCTGGTCGCTCGACGACGAGCTTCGCCGGCTACGCTGCCCGGTGCTGGCGCTGCACGGCGATCACGACGAATATGGCTCGAACGCGCATCCCGAACGCATCGCCGCGCTCGCCGGCGGCCCGGCCCGCGCGGTGATCCTCAAGGACTGCCACCACATGCCGCATCGCGAGATGCCGGATACGGTGCTGAACCTGGTCCGGGATTTTGTGCGGACGGTCTAGCGCGACTACGGCGTCCTAGCTCGCCGGATCGTATGCGAATTCGCGCAACTCCTGTGCGCAACGGCATGCGACCGCGATCCGGCGCGCCCATTCGACCGCCTCGTCGCGCGTTGGCACCTCCAGCACCAGGAACCCGCCATTCAGCCGGCTGCCCGGATAGGTCTCGCCCGATACCGATCCGTCGCCGGAGACCCGCACCGGCGCCACGCTCTCGTCGATCCCGCCGCCGAATACATAGACTCCCGCGGCCTTGGCCTCCTCGACCACCGCATGCGCGTCGATCGACACGGCCGGAAGCTCGTCTTGTGAGACCTGCATGGCCTCGGCGGGGAAGGAGATGAGGTATTTGGTCATGCCGCGATGATGTCGCGAAGATCGGGCGGCAGCAAGCGGGCGGGGTGGATGCGCTGCGCGATTGGCAGGTCCGTGCGACATCTCCGGTTTGCCGGAGCGCCGCGTGGCATAGACATGCTCGCCGTTGCGCTGGCGGATGTGCAATCGCGTCGGAAGCATCGCCGCAACATCGACCTCCACCTATTCCTCAATGCCCTTCGCCCTGCCTTCCGCCGTCCGGTACGATTGTCCTCACCCGCTGAAACCCGCCAGCCGTGTAAGTCACGGGATAACCGGAATAACCTGGTGAAATTTTCCTACACGAGCCAAATGGGTTATACTGCGATCCTCGGTATTGGACGGGAAAGCGAAAGAGAACAGGATGCACCGCGCAGCCAATTCAAGTGTGAACTTTACCGGCCGCCGTTCATGCTATTCGCGCCAGCTCTTGTCGGTGCGGTCGACCAGCCGCACCATTGCGGCAAAGTCGGCCGCGCCCGGGGCGATCGATGCCTGCGCCATGTGCAGGTCGCGCTGATGCACCGCGACCACCTCGTCCGGCACCACCAGCGGCTTGCCCATCGACAGGGTGGCGAGCTGGATCTCGCAGGCGCGTTGCAGCGCCCAATGCTTGACGAACGCCTCGGGCAGGGTGCGGCCCATCGCGACGATGCCGTGGTTGCGCAGCAGCAGCATCCGCTTGTCGCCGAGATTCTCGATCAGCCGGTCGCCTTCCTCGTCGCGCACCGTCACGCCCTCGAAGTCGTGATAGGCGATCTGCCCGGCGAAGTTGCAGGCGTAGAAGTTGATCGGCTGCAGCCCGCCCTCCAGGCTGCTCACCGCCATCCCCGCGGTGGTGTGGGTGTGCATGATGCAATGCACGTCGGGCAGGTTGCGGTGGAAAACCGAATGCTGGACGAAGCCGGCGCGGTTGACGAGGTACGGGCTGCCGTCGAGCTTGTTGCCGTCGATATCGATCTTGACCAGGTTCGACGCCTTCACCTCGCTGAAATGCAGCCCGAACGGGTTGATCAGAAACGCATGATCCTCGCCCGGCACCTTCAGCGTGATGTGGTTGTAGATCATCTCGGACCAGCCGAGCATGTCGAACACGCGGTAGGCGGAAGCGAGCTGCTGGCGCGCCTCCCATTCGGCGTCGGTCATGACGCGGCTGGTCTCGGCGGCGGCGGTGGCCATGATACCCTCTCCGTTTTTCGTGGTTGCGGTATGTATGCCATGAAGCGGCGGGGCAGGGCAACTTGCGTTGCGCGGGCGAAGCCGCTAGGGGCCGCCGCAGTCATCTGGGGAGTAGCCAGCCGTCTTGCGACGGGCCTCCGCGTCAACACACTTGGTCGAGAGGCCATGGCGCGAAGGGAGCAGGGACTTGCGTCCCGTTCGGGCGAGACCAATGGCGCCATGCTTTCCGCTCAGGCCGGGCGGGAGGGTGTGGTGTCGTTGGAACTTCGCACCGCCCGGCCCGGAGACCTGTCTTGGAAGCCTTCCTCACCTCTACCGCGCTGGTCGCGCTCGCCGAGATCGGCGACAAGACGCAGCTGTTGGCGATCGTGCTGGCCACCCGTTTCAAGCGGCCGATGCCGATCATCCTCGGCATCCTCGTCGCGACGCTCGCCAACCATTTCCTCGCCGCGCTGGTGGGGCAGCAGGCGGCGGCTTGGCTGGAAGGGGCGTGGTTCCGCTACCTGATCGCGGCCTCCTTCATCGTCATGGCGGCGTGGACGCTGATCCCCGACAAGCTCGACGATGAGGATAGCAAGCCTTTGAAATACGGAGCATTTGCGACCACGGCTATCGCCTTCTTCCTGGTCGAGATGGGCGACAAGACCCAGGTCGCGACGATCGCGCTCGGCGCCCGCTTTGCCGAGGTCGGCTGGGTCACCGCCGGAACCACCCTTGGAATGATGATCGCCAATGTTCCGGCGGTCTTCCTCGGCACCGAGCTGGTCAGGCGCGTCCCGCTGCGCACCGTCCGTATCGTCGCGGCCCTCATGTTCCTGGCCATCGGCATCTGGATGCTCGCGCAGACTGCGCTGGCCGGATAGGCTGCGCGGTATGAGTGACATGCGAACCTGGCTGGCCATCGAGACCGGCGGCACCAAGCTACTCGCGCGGCTGGTGCGGGATGAAGGCGTAGTCGCCGAAGCGCGCTGGCCGACCACCAGTCCGGAAGCGGCGGAGGCGGCGTTGCTCGCCTTCGCCGGGCGCACGCCACTGGCGGGCGTGGGCATCGCCGCCTTCGGACCAGTCGTCGTCGATCCCGCCGCTGCCAACTATGGCGAGGTGCTGGCGACCCCCAAGCCCGGTTGGACCGGCGCCAATCTGCGCGCCGCGCTCGAACAGGCGCTGGGCGTTCCGGTCGCGATCGATACCGACGTCAATGCCGCCGCACTGGCCGAGGCTGCGGCGGGCGCCGGGCAGGGCTGTTCAAGCCTCGCCTATGTCACCGTCGGCACCGGCATCGGCGCCGGTCTCGCGCGCGATGGGCGAACGCTGACGGGCGCGCTGCACCCCGAAATGGGGCACGTCCCGGTGCTGCGATTCGAAGGGGACCCGACCCCGAGCGCTTGCCCCTTCCATTCGGGCTGCGCGGAGGGGATGGCGGCTGGCCCGGCAGTGCAGCGGCGGCTCGGCGGCAAGCTACTCGAGGACTCGCCCGCCGATTTCGCCGCAGTTGCGGACTATCTCGGCCAGCTCTTCGCGACGATCGTGCTCGCCTGGTCGCCGCACCGAATCGTCGTCGGCGGCGGTGTGATGGATGTACCCGGGCTCGGGAAAGCGGCACCCGCGCGGATGCGCGTGGCGCTCGGTGGCTATGGCGTCGGCAGCGCGGTCGGCGAGGCGGATTTCATCCGCTCCGCTGCGCTCGAGCATGCCGGGCTCGAAGGTGCGCTGATCCTCGCCCGGCAGGCCGCGGCGCGCGCCGGCTGACGCACGCCGCGAATTGCTTCACTCGCCGTCGCGGTCGAGCGGCATCACCTCGATGAAGCGGTTGCGCGCGTCGAAGCGGCAGCGGAAGCGCTTGATTCCTTCGCGGCCCTTGTCTGCCGTGCCCTCGATCCGGGTGCCGCCACCCGGGGCGGCGGCGAGCCTTCCGGTGCGGACATAGGCCGGGCGCAGGCCATAAAGGCCCGCTGCCTCGCCCCGGCAAAAAGCGGCCATGTTGCCTGCCGCGATCGGTGGACCGGAACCGATGCCGCCCGGGCCGCCGGGACCACCCGGACCTCCGCCGATCTGTCCGCTCACCCCGATATCGAGCGAATAGCTTGCGCTCTCGCCACGCCGCGCGGCGTTGCGCATCAGATAGACGCGAATCCGATAGTCGCCGGTCTGCGGCAGCCGTCCGCTGAAGCTGTTGCCTCCGTTGGAGCCGATGAACATCGCGCTCTGCGCGCCCGGCGCGATGACGTTGAAATAGGCGGATGCGTTGCCGCTGCGCATGGTCACCCGCATCGTCTGCCCTGCTCGCGCATTGATGATGTAGTCGACCGTCGAATACCCACGGATCGTTCCGCGAACGACCTGGGATGCAGCGCCGCGTGGAAACTGCACGCGCTCGCTGCGGGCCGGCGACTGGGCAACGGCCGGCACAACGATGCACAGGCTGGCGGCGGCAAGCATCAACGGTTTCTGCATCTGGACTCTCCTGGGCAGGGATGGCGCCGGGAGAACGCTATCATCGAATGTTTGTTGCGCGAACCGAACAATATCGCAGCGCCATGCCCCGCCGGGCATCACGCGGGTCGGATCCGGGCGCGCCGTCTCGATCTTTAATCTTCGGGTAACCATGCTTCGCCATTGTCGATGCGGCGAAACGGGGGCGGGCTGCGCCGGTCCGGCAATTGGAAACGGTCTATCAATGGCAGATCTTGGGCTCGCCCCTGCTCGGGCAGCGTTCAGCGGGAGAACGTTTCTTCGTCCGGCCTCTGCCTGGGATTGGACCTGCGCTGCGCCGTTGCTGATCCTCGCGATTCTGCTGTTCGCCCGGCCGGGCCTTCCCCTCGACGACGCCTATATCACGCTTCACAATGCGCGTGCGCTGCTCGCCGGGGGCACGGACCCGGTCTATGCCGGCTCGACCGCGCTGACCGGCGCCACCAGCGCGGTCCATCTCGTCCTTATCGCGATCCTGGGACTGGCAATGCCGCTCGAGCTTGCGTCCAAGTTCGTGACACTGGCGGCGATCCTGCTCTACGCCGCTGGCCTGATCGTGCTGCTGCGCCGCTTGCAGTGTCCGCCAGCCGCACGCGCGATACTCCTCATCACCGGCTTGATGGTCGGCTATATGCCCTATCACCTGCTCAACGGGCTCGAGAGCGGGCTGGCGGTCGCGGCGATCGTCTGGGGGCTCGTGCTGATCGACAGCAAGTGGCTGCCGCTGCTCTGCGGAACGATGCCCTTCGTGCGCCCGGAACTCGCCTTTCTCGCCGCGCCGCTGTTCTTCTATCGCTGCTGGCTCGACCGGCGCGACCTGCGCCGGCTGGTAGTCAACGGAGCGCTGGCGCTGGCCGCAGCGTCGCCATGGCTGATCCTCTACACCGTCTATACCGGCTGGCCGATTCCCAATACCGGCGGCGCCAAGGTCGCATTCTTTGCCGAAGCGACGCTGGGCTGGCGGGCGCGGTGGGAGATACTGCTCGGCGTCGTCATCTCGTGCCTGTTCGGCCCGCTCTGGCTGTCGATACCGGCAATCGCCCGCCGGCCGGCCGGGCTCTGCGCGCTCGTCTTCCTGATCTGCTGGATCGGACTGACCGCGCTCGTCTTTCCGGGCGGCCTCCACCATAACTGGTTTCGTTATGTGAGCATGATCCTGCCCGTGTTGCTGCTCGGCTGGGCGATCATCTTCGCGCGCAAGGCCGCCTGGCATCCGCCGTTGCTCGCGCTGCTGCTGGGCTGGACCCTCTTCACCGGCGCGACGGGCGTGCGGATCTATCTGGACCGGTCGCACACCGAGGCGCTCGATCGCGCCGCACAGTTCATCGACACGAAGTTGCCGCGCGATTCCGTCATTCTGGTCCATGACGCAGGGTATCTCGCCTGGGCCTTGCCCGGCCATCGGCTGGTCGATGTGGTGGGCCTCAAGAGCGCCGAGAGCATGACGTGGCACCGCCGGTATACCGCGCAGACCGGGAACCGCGACGTGGCGCTGAACGGGATCGCGAACGGGGCGAAGGCGCAATATCTGGTCGCGCTGGCCGATCCTCCGGGCTTCTGGGGGGGGCTGGCGCTGGCGCTGAAACGGTCGGGCTGGACGCTGCAGCCGCTCTCGCCGGTCAAGGACTATGAGTATGTAGTGTACCGCATCGATCCGCCGGGGCGGACCGTGCCGGACACGGGCAACGTTGCGCCGCAGCGCGCGCGATAGGGACAATCGATGTACGCTTCGCAAGAGACTCGCCAGCCATCCGCGACCGCCACGCACGCGCAGGTGGAGCCGGCTGCCACCGCGGCGCTGCCGTGGTGGCTGTACCTGATCTTCTGCGCGCTCAGCGTCGTACCGTTCATCGCCGTCGCGAACCCGCCGATTGTCGATTTTCCCAACCATGCGGCCCGGTTGGGCCTGCAATGCGCGATGAGCGATCCCGTCGTCTCGGCGATGTACGGCTTCAGGCTTGGGCTCATTCCGAATCTGACGGCGGACCTGATCAACGCGCCTTTGTGCGGGATTGTGGCGCCTGCACTGGTGCTCAAGGGGACGATCGTCGCCGCATTGGCCATCCTCTATTGCGCGTGCTGGCAGATCCAGCGTTCTCTCTACGGCGCCACCAACCCGTTCCTTCTCTTCGTGCCCGCGATGAGCCTCAACGCGGTCACCACCGTCGGGTACATCAACTTCCTGTCCGGCGTCGCGATCGCGGCCGCCATGGTCGCGCTTGCGCTCGCGCGGCCACGGATGCGGTCGCTGGTGCTGATCGGCAATGCGTGCGGCGTACTGCTGTTCTTCGCGCACATCTTCGCGCTGGCCTTCGCAGTGGTCTTCTTCTTCGGATGGTTCCTGAAATGGCCGATACGGTTGCGTGGCTTCATCGAGGCCGGGCTGCGGACGCTCGCGATGTTCGCGGTTCCGCTTGCACTGATCCCGTTCGTGCCGAGCGAGAGCGCCGAGCTCTCCATCAGCTATATAGCGAAGACAAGAGCATTGTTCGCGCCCTTCCTGGTCCATTCAGGTGCGCAGGCGATCCTGATCCCCGTGGCGCTGGTGGTGCCATTCTATCTCCTGTGGCGGCATGGGCGGATCGCGCTGCACCGCCGGATGCGATTGCCGCTGCTGATGGTCGCGATCTACATCGTGATCGTCCCGTGCCAGTTGCAGGACGCGGTCGATATCGACTCCCGGACTTCCGTAGCGCTTGCCTATCTGCTGTTCGCTTCGCTGGCCCCCGCGGGGGTTGGTCGGCCTGTCGCGAAGCTGGTTTCGCTGCTGGCGGCGGTACCGCTGATCGCGCATCTCGTCACGGTGGTGACGGTTTGGTCGCCATTCAGCCGTCAGGTGGACGAATTTCGCGCGGCGACTGCGCTGCTGCCTGCGCATGCCACGATCCTGAGCGTCGGCGCGGATGAGGGGGATACCCGCACCAACATCGCATCGACGGTAGCGTACAGTCATCTCGCAAGCTATGCCACCGCGGACCGGCGGGTCTTCAACCCGCTTGAGTTCACCGGGATCGGCATGCAGCCCCTGCATGCGACGGGCCGTTTCGTCGATTATGACGTGCCGGCGTCGATGCCGCTCCCGGTCGAAGCGGCGATCGCGCTCAAGCTGCCCGACGCGCTGACGCGCTATCCGGTGCTGTCAAAACAGGTCAGCTACGCGCATCGCTGGCCGGAGCGCTTCGACTATGTCGTCTATTATCACTTCGGGACCAATCCGAACTTCGATCCTCAGGCGTTGCGCATGGTCAGGCAGGGCAGCTTCTTCTCGCTGCTTCAGGTGCGGCGCCCCCGATAGAAAGGGTGCGGGTTTAGCGTTTCGTTAACCACAGTCGTGGGATTGCCTTCGCAGCTTGATGAGGGGGCGGAACGGTGAGTGTTGCAACTGCAATTCGGCCAGACGAAGCAGGGGAAGTCTCACCTTCGGAAATCCGCGGCTTCTATCCGCTCGTCCTCGATCTAGATGGTACGCTGCTTCGCACCGATCTGCTCCTCGAATGCGCACTGCAGTTTGTACGCACGCGTCCATTGCGGGTCTTCCTGCTCCTGTGGTGGGCGCTCCACGGGATCGCATATCTGAAGCAGCAGCTCGCCGAACGGGCCGAACTCGCCATCGACCTGCTCCCAGTCAACGAAGCGCTAGCCGCCTATGCGCAGACCGCGGCCGACAATGGGCGCGAGGTAATCATCGCGACAGCGGCGAACCAGCTTCTTGCGCAGCATGTGTGCGATCGTTTCGATTTCGCGCGCGAGGCGCTGGCCTCGACCGCCGAGCTGAATTTGAAGGGCAAGCGGAAGGCCGAGGCGCTGGCCGCACGCTATCCGGACGGATTCGTCTATGCGGGCGACGCAGCTGCGGACCTGCATGTCTGGCGTGCTGCACGCTTCGCCATCTTTGCCGGGGACGACGCTGGCGTCTTCAACCGGGTCAAGGCGCTGGTTCCGGTCGAAGCCCATTTCCAGCGTGAGCGCGCCGGTCTGACCGGCTGGATGAAGGCGCTCCGTGTCCATCAATGGGCGAAGAACGGGCTGGTCTTTCTGCCGATGATGCTGGCCGGCGTGCTACTCGATCTCAATGCCTGGCTGGCCTGCACGCTGGGCTTCGTCGCGATGGGTGTCACCGCCTCGGCGACCTACCTGCTCAATGACCTGATGGACCTGCAGGAGGATCGCCGGCACTGGAGCAAGCGCAACCGCGCGCTCGCTTCCGGCACGATTAGTATTCCTGCCGCGACACTGGCTTCGATCTTTCTTCTGGGAGCAGGCTTCGGCCTAGCCATGCTGGCGGGCGGCCTTCCGACGCTGGCGCTCGTCCTGCTCTATTGCGCGGCCACGCTGACCTATTCGCTCTATCTCAAGCGGGTGCCGCTGCTCGACGTGACTGTGCTGGCGGGACTCTTCACGCTGCGCCTGGCGGTCGGCGCGGTGATCGTCGATGTCCGGCTTTCGGCTTGGCTGATGGTATTCTCGATGTTCCTGTTCTTCTCGCTGGCGCTGGCCAAGCGTTCGATCGAGCTTACGCGGACGATCAGCCGGGGATCGGCGATCACGGCGATGCACGGGCGAGGCTATGTTCCTGCGGACGCACCGTTCGTCTCGACGCTGGGTGTGTCTTCCGCGCTCACCGCGGTCGCGATCATGGTACTCTACCTGATCCACGAGGCCTTCCCCAGCGCGCTCTACAGCCATCCGGAGGTGCTCTGGGCCGCACCGGTCCTGATCGGGCTCTGGCTCGGCCGGATCTGGCTGCTTTGCACTCGTGGCCAGCTCAACGACGATCCGGTGCAGTTCACCGTGCACGACCGGGTCAGCATCCTTCTCGGCGCCGGCGTGATGTGCAGCTTTGCCGGCGCGGCGCTGTTGCGGTGAGCATGGCGTTCCACCCCGATAGCGGGGTTTCGTCGTGGAGCCGTGTCGGGAAGCGCGAACACCGGGTCGCCCGGCCGCGCTTCGCCGCGGAGCTAGCGGCCTGGAACCGGAGCAGCCGCGATACCCGCCTGGCGATCGGCAATGGCCGTTCCTACAGCGATGTCGGGCTTTGCGACCGGGGCAATCTGATCGCGATGAGCGGGCTTGATCGCTTTCGCAGCTTCGATCCCGAAACCGGGATCCTGGTCGCGGAAGCGGGTGTGATGCTGAACGCGATCCTGGAGACGTTCGTTCCGCGCGGCTTTTTCCTGCCCGTCACGCCCGGCACGCGGTTCGTGACGCTGGGCGGTGCCGTCGCCAACGACGTCCATGGCAAGAACCATCACCGCGCAGGCACCTTTGGCCGCCACGTCCGGAGCATCGTGCTGGAGCGTTCGGACATGGGCCGGGTACGCGTTTCGCCGGACGAGAATCCGCAGCTCTTTGCCGCGACGATCGGCGGGTTGGGACTGACCGGCATCATCGTCGAGGTCGAGCTTCAGCTCCAGCGGATCGCGTCGTCGCAGCTCGACGTGGAGACCATCGCCTGCGTCGATCTAGACGCTTTGTGCGACACGCTGGAGCGGAGCGAAACCGGTTTCGAACACAGCGTCGCATGGATCGACTGCACCGCACGCAACGGGCGCGGTATTGTCAGCCGTGCCAACTGGGCCGAGACGGGACCGCTTTCTGTTCATGCGCCGCCCCGGCGATCGGTACCCGGAATCGGTGTTCCGACGCCGCTCAATCCAATGACGCTCAAGCTGTTCAACGGCGCCTATTTCACGATGGGGCAAATGCGGGCAGGTCGGGCGCAGATCCATTATTCGCCGTTCTTCTATCCGTTGGACGCTATCCTCAACTGGAACCGGCTCTACGGAAAACAGGGCTTCTACCAGTATCAATGCGTGATCCCGGCAGCGGCAGGGCGAGCGCCGCTGGCGGCCCTGCTCGCGGAGATCGCTGCGTCCGGCGAGGGATCGTTGCTGGCGGTGCTAAAGACGTTCGGAGACCTCCCGGGCCCCGGCATGCTGTCCTTCCCGACGAAGGGGCTGACGCTGGCCCTCGATTTCCGCAACCGTGGCGCGGCGACCCTCTCGTTGTTCGATCGGCTGGACCGCATCGTCCTCGAAGCGGGCGGACGGCTCTATCCGGCCAAGGATTTGCGCATGCCGGCGGCGCTGTTCCGGGCGGGCTATCCCCAATCGAAACAATTTGAAGCGATGATCGACCCGTGCTGTCGATCCGATTTCTGGACGCGAGTGGCTCAATGACGAAACGGATCCTTGTTCTGGGTGCAACTTCCGAGATCGCGGAGGAAACGGCGCGCCTCTATGCAGCGGAGGGCGCGCGGTTCGTCCTAGCGGGGCGCGATCCTGTGCGGCTTGCGGACATCGCCGCGGATTTGCGGGTGCGGGGCGCCAGCCTGGCAGAGGTTGATGCGGTCGACCTTGCCGCGGCGGATGTGGAAACATGCACGCAGCGATGGATCGGCATTCTGGGGGGGCTTGATCTGGTCCTGCTCGCTTATGGCGTTCTGGGCGATCAGCGGACCGATGAGGCGGACCTTTCGGCAGCGGCGGCGATGATCGATACCAACTTCCGTTCGGCCAGTCTTTGGTGCCTCGCCACGGCCCGTCATCTGGAAGCGGCCGGAAGCGGCACGCTGGCGGTGATCGGATCGGTTGCAGGGGATCGTGGCCGCCAGTCAAACTACCTCTATGGCGCGACCAAGGCTGGTCTCGCGGCGCTGGTCGAAGGGATCGCACACCGGCTCGCGCCGACGGGTGCGCGGGCGGTGCTGATCAAGCCTGGCTTCGTCGATACCGCCATGACCGCGCATATCCAGCCCAAGGGCGCATTGTGGAGTTCGCCGGCGAAGATCGCCGCGCGGATCCGCAAGGCGGCCGACGGGAAGGCGACGATCGTGTACGCGCCCGGCTATTGGCGCCTGATCATGACCATCGTCCGCTCGGTCCCGACACCAATCTTCCATCGCACGAAGCTCTGACATGGCGCTCGCGGCCCCCGCGATCGATCGCATACCGGTTTTCGTCCGGTTCCTCGCCTGCGGCGGCGTCGCCGCCCTGGCAAACTGGGGGTCGCGCTTCCTGTGGAGCCTGATCCTGCCGTTCAGCCTGGCGGTGGTCGCCGCCTATGGCGTCGGCATGGTCGTGGCGTTTTACCTGTTCCGCGCCTTCGTATTCGATTCCGCGCGGCCGATCGGCGGGCAGGCGCGGGACTTCTGCCTGGTCAATCTGTTCGGGATGGCTGCGACGGTCGGCGTCGCCTGGCTGCTGGTCGAGGTGCTCTTTCCAGCGGTCGGCATGACCTTTCACGCCGAAGCGATCGGACATGCGATCGCGATCGCGACGCCAGTCGCGACAAGCTGGGTCGGCCACCGCATCATCACGTTCCGCTAGGCCGAAAGGGTCATGCGACCCACTGGCTGAGATCGTCCTGTTCGCCGATCAGTGCCAGCCCGTGCGCGATCGAGGTCAGCTCGCCGCCGGTCGCGATCCGCTCGGCGCCGAAGCGGCGTTCGAACAACATGCGGATAGCGGGGATCAGTGACGAGCCGCCGGTCAGAAAGACGCGGTCGATCCTCTCGGCCGATGTCGCAGCCCGGTCAAGCGCGAGGTCGAGCGCTGCCTCGATCCGGCGCAGATCACCGGCGATCCATTGCTCGAAATCCACGCGCCGTACCGGTTCGGCGATGGTCACACCGCCGCCCTCGAAGCGGAACTGGGCTTCGGTATCGCTCGACAATGCACGCTTGAGCTTTCCGACCGCGTCGTACAGCGGGAAGCCCTGCTCATGCTCGATCAGCGCGATCATCCGGCCGATCGGTTCGGGATCGATCGCGTCGCGCTGAAGGCGGCGCAGTTCTTCGAGCGTGCGGCGGTTGCGCATCAGCGCGAGCCGCGACCAATCGGCGAACTCGGTGAAATAGCCGCCGGGGATCGGCAGCAGTTTGCCGAACGAGCGGTAGTTCCCGCCCTTGCCGAGCAACGGAAGCACGAGGTGATCGACAATGCGCTGGTCGAACCGGTCGCCCGCGATCCCGATGCCGGCCGAACCGAGCGGTTCGCAGCGGCGCGCTGCCCCCGGTTCGGCAACGCGGACGATCGAGAAATCGGTGGTGCCGCCGCCGAAGTCGGCGACCAGAATCATCGCGGGCTCGGTGAGCCGGGATGCATAGCTATAGGCGGCACCGAGCGGCTCGTAGACATAGTGAAGCTCGATCCCGAACCCTTCGAGCATCGCGTCGTAGCGCTGGCGGGCGAGGGCGGGATCGGGACGGGCGCCAGCATATTCGACCGGGCGTCCGACGATCACGCGGCGAGGACGCTCGTTCAGCGCGCCGTCGGCATGCACGACGAGCTTGGACAGGAACTTCTGTCCCAGATCCTCGAAGCGGAACGGTTTGCCGAAGATCTGCGCGCGCTCGAACAGGGGGCTTGCCGCGACGCTCTTGAACGACTGGACGAAACGGCTGTCGAGCGGTGACTGGAGGAACTCCCTGATTGCCCAAGGGCCGGCCTCGTGCGCGATCCCGTTCCAGCCGCGTTCTTCTTCCCAGAAACAGAGGGCAGTGCGGAACACGGCGCCGACATTGCCCGCAAACTCGACAAGCCGGGAATCGCCGTGGCCGTCGGCCAGCGCGACGACCGTGTTGGTTGTACCGAAATCGAGCCCGAGCGCGCCCGGGCGTATGGCGCTGTCCACGCGCATCTCCTGTTCTGGTTCGGAGGCTCGAAGACACCGCGGCAATGCGCGAATCAAACCGAGCGGCGGTCCACCTAGCTGAAGTTTCGGGCATTTCGAACCCGCAACGGCTCTGTGCCTCCTGCGGTTTTGTTTCCATAGTGGGATTCGGAATCACCACTTGGTCAGGGAGTCGCCTATGCGGAAACTCGTGCTGAAGACCTTCGCCGCCGCATTGCTAGCAAGCGCGCCGTTTGCGAGCGCGCACGCAAAGGCGTCGGCTGGCCTCAAGAAGGAGGTCGCCGCGGGCGTCGATGCGCGCGCCAAGCTGGTGCAGGAAATGGTCGATTCCGTATTCAGCTTCCAGGAGCCGGGATTTCAGGAATTCCGGACCATGGAGTATCTGACCGCGATCCTCGAGAAAAACGGCTTCAAGATCGAGAAGGGGGTCGCCGGCATCCCCAGCGCCTGGACCGCGACCTGGAGCAACGGGGAGGGACCGGTGGTCGCGCTTGGATCGGACGTCGACGGTCTGCTCGGCCTTTCGCAGATACCGGGCATTCCCCAGATCAAGCCGATCGTTCCCGGCGCCCCAGGCCATGGCGAGGGGCATAATGCGGGCATGCCGCTGATCGTCGCCGCCGCGCTCGCCACCAAGGACGTGATGATCAAGCACAACATCAAGGGCAAGCTGATGCTGTGGCCGGGCGTCGCGGAAGAGTTGCTGGCGACCAAGGCCTATTATGTCCGCGCCGGGCTGTTCAAGGATGTCGACGTCTCGATCTTCACCCATGTCGCGTCGAGCTTCGGCACCAGCTGGGGCGATTCCGGCAACACCGGCATGGTTTCGGTCGAGTATAACTTCAAAGGCCTGACCAGCCATTCGGCGGGCGCGCCTTGGGCCGGACGCAGCGCGCTCGACGGTGTCGAGCTGATGAACATCGGCTGGAACATGCGGCGCGAGCATCTCCCGCTCACCCAGCGTTCGCACTATGTCATCACCAACGGCGGCAGCCAGCCCAACATCGTGCCGGGCGAAGCGACGGTCTGGTATTATTTCCGCGAGCAGAATTTCGATTCGATCCGCAAGCTGTTCGAGACCGGGAACGAGATTTCGGAGGCCGCGGCCAAGGCGACGGGCACCACCGTCTCCCGTCGCATCCTCGGCTATGCCGCGCCCAACCACGCCAACCGGCCTCTGGCGGAGGCGGCGCAGGCCAATATCGAGCTGGTCGGCATGCCCAAGTGGAGCGCCGACGATCAGGCGTTCACCAAGGCGGTTCAGGAGGGGCTGAAGTTCAAGGTCGAGCCGCTCAAGACGACCGTGGACAAGCTCTCCACGCCCGAGACGCGCGGCCGTTCACTAGGCGGCGGCTCCGATGATATCGGGGACATCATGTGGACGGTGCCGACCATCACGATCCGCTTCCCGTCGAACATCCCCAACATGATTGGCCACAACGTCACCGCGGCGATCGCGATGGCCACGCCGGTCGCCCACAAGGGCGCGGTGGCAGGGGCCAAGGCGGTCGCGATGACAGTGCTCGATGCCATGACGACGCCCAAGCTCGTCTCGGACGCCAAGGCCTATTTCCGCGACGTCCAGACCAAGGACCAGAAATATGACCCGGTGCTCACCGCGGCCGACCAGCCAGCTATCCATCTCAACAAGGAGGTGATGGAGCGGATGCGGCCGGAACTCAGCAAATATTATTACGACCCGGTGAAGTATCCGAGCTATCTCGACCAGCTCGGTGTCAAGTATCCGACGCTGACGCCGGTCAAGGATTGAGCGCGGTCCCGTCCGGATCGGTTCCCGGCCCGCATCTGCGGGCCGGGAAGTCTGCTGCCCAGCGGGTGGCAGCAGGTTCGGTCAGTACATCGCCCGGCCGCAATTATAGGCCGGGACGCGGCCGGTTCCGGATCCGATGAAGCCCGAATAGCGCACATCGTCCCGGGCCAGCGCGTTCAGATACTCCTCGATATTGGGGTAGCCGTCGCCATCGGCATCGGCATTCGCATCCCAGACATTGGGGTTGGTGTTGGTGAAGCGGCGTTCCCAATCGTCGGGCATGCCGTCATTGTCGCTGTCTGTCTTGGCGGCCCCCTGCGTCAGGTTCGCCCAGCCGCCGGACTGCGCCACAGTCGATGTCCAGCTCGACGCGAAGAGATAGGGTGCGCTGTCGCAGGTGCGCAGGTCATCGACATAGAGCGCATCGACATTGTCGCGGCACCCGCCGTCGCGGCACAGGTCCGCACCGGCATAGGCCATGACGTCGCGCATCGCCTGTTCGGGCGAGGTGATCTGGCTCGGGTCGAACATCAGCGATCGTCCGGGTGCGAGCGCGTAGCTGCTGTTCTGCACGACGTTGAGTCCGCTGCGCGAGCAATCGGCGACACCCGCGGGCGTCACGGCGCAGATGGTGGTGGGCACGACATGAGTGATGAAACCCGCCGCATTGACGAAGGGGTCGGTGACGGTCGATCCGAACTGCCCGGCAATCCGTGTGCGCGGGGTCACGTTGTCGCCCGCATAGACGTTGAACCCGAAGTTCAGCGCGCCACCCGGCGTATAAAGACCGATCAGATAGTTGCCGTCGCTCGCATTGTAGCGCGGCCCGCGCAGGCTGACGTTGCCGACATAGTTTGCATAGATGCTGCCGAACTGGTTGGAGAGCAGTCCACTCTCCGCGATGAAGTGATAGAGGACATTGTTGAAGATGTCGGCCTGGCCGGTATTTCCGGCGGTGGGCGGGTTGGTTCCGGCCGCCAGGTTGATTCCGCGCTGCTCGCCATGTTGCGACAGATTGTGTGCGATGGTGATGTTGTTGGCCGGCTTCAGGAAAAAGGTCTTGCAGTGCAGCGACGAGCTATGGCCGGCGTTGAGACAGATATTGGGACCGATGATCGACCATTGAACTGTGCAGTTGTTGCAGGCTGTATCGAGGCTCTCGTCGGTGCCGAACATCGTCGAGACGTGATCGATGATCTGGTAGCTGGTGTCCTGCAGCCGGATCGGATCGCCATTGTCCGACGACCGGCCGGGGTGTTCGCCCAGCCGTGTGCGGACATGGCGCAGGATCATGTGATCGCCGCCGCGCCGCGTGTCGATCAGCGAATCCACCGGATTGTAGTTGGCGCCCAGCCGAAACTCGATGCCGCCCGGTGACGTCTGGCCGGCGATATAGATCTTGGGCGTGGTTATCTGTGCGGGCGATTGAAGGATGATCGCGCCGGCGACGTCGAAGACGCAGTAGCGCGGTCGTCCGGCGGGGATTGTGTAGGGTGTATTGACGGCCAGCGCGAGCGCGCACTCGCGATAGCTGATCTTCCCGTCGTTGGGGTTGGCCACGTCGTCCAGCGTGTCGATCTTGTACACGACGGCATTGGCCGCACGGACCGAGGTGTTTCGGCCGAACCCGATCGCGGTGGGAAAGGCGAGCGGGTGTAGGGCGCGGTCGGGAATAGCCCCATTGTCGGGATTGGCGAAAGCGGCGGCGGCGCCGGCAGGCGGTTGCGACCCTTGCACTGTCACGGTCGCCGAACCCGCCGCTGTGCCGGAGGGGAAGGTGCAGCTCAGCACGTAGTTGGTGGTGGCGCCCGGAGTGACGGTGACGCTTCCGCTGGCGGGCTGAGCGCCGCTGAAGGAAGCGCCCCCGCTGGCTGTGCAGCCAGTCGCGCCTGAAGAGGCGGTCCAGCTGAGAACGATCGAAGCGCCGGGCGCGACCGTTGTGGACGAGGCGGTGAGGGTGACGGTTGCCGTGGGGGAAGGGGTGACCACCGGAGGCGGGCTGGGCGAGGGCGTCACCACCCCGCCTGTGCTGCTGCTGCCACCGCCACCACCGTCGCAGCCGGCCATCAGCAAGACGAGCGTCAGCGCTGCTTGCAACCGAACGGGCCGATCCCGTCGCAGATCGGATACTGCCATCTACTTACCCACAACTTTCCGGAGCCCTAAACCAGAGTTGCTTCTAGTGGCGCGCCCTTCGGCTCACCAGTTGGCCAAAGGGACAGGGCGATGTCGCGATGCGGCAGCGGATCGGTGCGCGGGGGGGGGGCGCGCAACTCGTTCGTGGAGCAATTTCCGGGCGTTGGGCCGTTGCGGCTCCGAGCGGTTCGAAGCTGCAGGCGCGATATGTGGTTGCCAATTCGCGTCGGGCTGACTTTTGCGATCGACGATCGGTGCTGCTTGATGCGCCGCCGGTGCAGCTTGCTACGTAATATTCCTACTCGCGCGGCTGCAAACCGGCCTTAGATTGGCGCCGCGATTCCAGCGGTCAGCACGGAAAGGCACAAAGCCGGGGTTCAATCGTAAGCCTGTGTTCCCGGGCCTCGATACCGGTCCTGCTGTCTGCGCAGCATCCATCTTGAGTACCGGCGGGTGATTGCATTCTTCGAATCTCCAGCCAGCTGCGGTGTCGGTTCGGTTGACCTGGAACGTGCGGAAGCCGGTTACACATGCAACTGAAGGCGTGACGTTGTATGAATGCAGTCGCCCGGCGTGCGCACGCGCCACGTCTCCTCCTGGTCGAAGGCAACGATGCGCTGCGGCGTGGTTTGCAACTGCTGCTCACCGGGCAGGGCTATCAGGTCCATGCCTTTTCCAGGATAATGCGCGCGCTGGCGGATCCGCTGGTGATGACTGCGAGCCATCTCGTCATCGATCATGTCCTGCCTGAAGCGGATGGCGTGGAGGCGCTCAATCTCCTGCAGTTGCACGGATGGAGCGGGCGCGCGGTGCTGATGACGACCTCCTATACGGCGAATCTCCGCCGGACTGCGCTCCGTGCGGGATTTGCCGCGATCCTGCCAAAACCATTCTCGGACGCGAGCCTGATCGAAGCCCTGCACGGCGAACCTGCGGCGACATGACCTGTTCCGAGACAGGGGGACGCGCCGCGGAATTTGCGCGATTCCGGACATATGGTATGGCGTAGCTGCTGGCCGGTGGACTGGCGCAGGCGCAGTTTTGCCGCGTCGGTTGCTCACCGTCTGGCGGGGGCCACATGAAAGCTGAAGGGAAGTCCATCAGCGATCGTATCTGGTTCGGCTACGGATTGGCGATCGTTGCCGTAGCCGTGGCAGCGCTCGTGCGCCTGGCGTTCGACCCCTGGGTGCCCGGGCGTGGCTACTTCCTGTTCTTCGGCGTCGCGGTTCTCGCCACCGGTGCGTTCGCAGGGCGTGGGCCCGCACTTCTTTCCGCCGTGGCTTCGATCGCCGCCGTCAGGGCATTGGGATGGTTTCCTGAGCCGCTCTGGTCGCCGGTATTATTCGTCTTCGTGCTGGCGTCGGGACTGACCATCTGGGTCACCGGGCATGTCCGGTCGCTGTATCTCAAGGCGATAGAGAGCGAGCAGCGGGCCGAACTCCGCGCGGCGCGCGCCGATCAGCTGGCGGAGGAACTCAACCTGCTGATCGACGGCGCCAGCGGCTACGGCATCTACATGCTCGACCCCGATGGGAATGTGACGATCTGGAACAAGGCGGCCGAGCGCCTTCTGGGCTGGAACGAGGCAGAAGTGGTCGGCCGACATTACGGGCTGTTCTTTCCCGAGGAGACCGTTGTCGCGGGGCGGCCTCAACTCGATCTTGCGCGCGCGCGCAAGGAAGGGCGGCTGGAGAAGGAAGATTGGCGCGTTCGCAAGAACGGTTCGGAGTTTCTCGCTCACATCACGGTGACCGCGCTGCATGACAAACGAGGCAAGCTCAAGGGATTTGGCAAGGTCATTCGCGACGTGACCGAACAGCGCGCAGCCGAACAGAAGCTGGCTGCCAGCGCGTCGCACCTCCGATCGATCCTCGCCACTGTTCCCGACGCGATGGTCGTGATCAACGAGACTGGCAAGATCCTGTGGTTCAGCGCTGCTGCCGAACGGCTGTTCGGCTTTACGGAAGCGGAAGTCATCGGGCTCGATGTCAGCTGTCTGATGCCGCCGCACGACAGCGAGCGTCATGGCGACTATATCAGGCACCATATCGCCACGGGGGAAAAACGCATCATCGGCATCGGGCGTACGGTGAACGCCAGACGGCGTGACGGTAGCCTGTTCCCGATCGAGCTCGCCGTCGGCGAGGCGATCTCGGACGGTGCGCGCGTCTTCACCGGCTTCATCCGTGACCTAACCGAGAAACAGGCGGCCGAGCACCGCGTCAACGAATTGCGTTCCGAACTGGTCCATGCGGGCCGGGTGAGCGTGATGGGAACGATGGCCTCGACCCTGGCGCATGAGCTGAACCAGCCCATCACCGCGGTCGCGACCTTTGTGCGCGGTGTCCAGAAGCTGCTGCACGAAGAGGGGGCTGGCAACCGCGACATGATCGAGCGGGGGCTGGACGGCGCCTATGAGGAGGTGTTGCGGGCGGGGGGAATCATCCGGCGTCTGCGCGAGTTCGTTGCACGCGGCGACATGGAGAAGACGGTAGAAGATCTGGTCACGCTGGTCGATGAGGCCTCTAAACTGGCTCTGATCGACGCGCGCGAAAAGGGGATCCGGGCCCAGTTCGAAGTTGACCGCGCCGTACGCCTGGTACTCGTCGACAAGATCCAGATCCAGCAGGTGCTCATCAACCTGATGCGCAATGCGATGGAAGCGATGGGACAATCTGCGGTGCGGCTCCTCACCGTGTCGAGCAAGTCCGACGAAGGCGGCTATGTTCGCGTGACCGTGGCCGATACCGGGCCCGGCGTGGCCCCGGAAATCGCGGAGAATCTGTTTCGAGCCTTCAACAGCACCAAGTGCGATGGCCTAGGCCTTGGCCTTTCGATCTGTCGCACCATCGTCGAGGCAAACGGGGGGCGCATCTGGATGGAGCAACGGCCCGAAGGGGGCGCACGTTTCCACTTCACACTGGTCCGCGCCGACAGGGAGATGCCCGAATGACCGACCGGCTTCTGGTTCATGTCATCGACGACGAGGAAAGCATCCGCCGCAGCGCCAGCTTCTTCCTCAAGACTTCAGGCTATGCCGTGCGAACATGGGAGTCGGGCGTACGGTTCCTCAGGGAAGTCGATCGCGTCGAGAATGGTTGTATCCTCCTCGACATCGGCATGCCGGAGATGGACGGACTGGAGGTCCAGCAGAAACTCAATGTGCGCGGCGTCACGATGCCGGTCATCATGCTGACCGGCCATGGCGACATTGCCATGGCCGTGAAGGCGATGAAGGCGGGTGCGATCGACTTTCTCGAGAAACCCTTCGAGACCGACGCTCTCGAAGACGCGATCCACCGAGCGTTCGAACGGCTCGCCGCAGCGAGCCGGGCAACGGGGCGGGTGGCCGATGCCGAAGCGGTGATCGGCGTGCTGAGCGAGCGGGAGCGCGAGGTGTTGGAAGGGCTCGCGCAGGGCTATCCGAACAAGACCATCGCCTATTATCTCGGCATATCGCCCCGTACGGTCGAGGTGCACCGAGCGAACATCATGGCGAAGCTGCAGACCCGCAGCCTGTCGGGGGCGCTGCGCATCGCCTTTGCCGCGGGGATGGGTGAAGGGCGCGCGTGAAGTCGCGTTACGCGTCGCCACGATCCTTCGCGAACAATTCGGCGATTATCCGGTCGGCGGCCTCGTCGGCCGAGCATTGCGTGGTATCCACCCGCAGTTCGGGCGCCTGTGGTGCCTCATATGGGCTGTCGATACCGGTGAAGTTGGCGAGCTCGCCGCGCCGGGCCTTTCGATAGAGTCCCTTCACGTCGCGCGCCTCCGCGTCGGCCAGTGGCGTATCGATGAAGATCTCGACGAACTCGCCATCGGGAAGCATCGCGCGGACCATCTCGCGTTCGGCGCGGAAGGGGGAGATGAAGGCGGCGAGCACGATCAGCCCCGCATCGGCCATCAGCGCCGCTACCTCTCCCACGCGGCGGATATTCTCGACCCGGTCGGCATCGGTGAAGCCGAGGTCGCCATTCAGCCGGTGCCGGACATTGTCGCCGTCCAGAAGGAAGGTGTGATAGCCGAGCGCGTGCAGTTTCTTCTCGACCAGATTGGCGATGGTCGACTTGCCTGCTCCCGAAACCCCGGTGAGCCAAAGGACTCGCGGCGCCTGGGCCTTCATCGCAGCGCGTTGTTCGCGGCGGACCTCCAGGGGTTGCCAATGGATATTGTCGGCACGGCGCAGCGAGAAATGGAACATCCCGCCCGCGAGGGTGCGGTTGGTTTCCCGGTCGATCAGGATGAAGCTGCCGAGCGTGTTGCACTCGACATAGGGGACGAAGGGGATGGGGCGATCGAGCCGGAGGGTGACGGTTGCGATCTGGTTGCACTCGAGCATGCGTGCGCAAGCATGGCCCAGCGTCTCCAGCTCGACCGCATGCTTGATCTGGGTCACCGTCGCACCGACTGTGGCGCTTGCCGTCTGCAGGAGGTAGCGGCGTCCGGGAAGCATTGGCGCTGTGTCGAGCCACACGAGCGAGGCCTCGAACTGGTCGGAGACCTGAACTGGCGTGTCCGCGGCGGCAATCAGGTCGCCACGAGCGCAATCGACATCGTCGGTTAGGGTGAGCGTCACCGACTGGCCAGCGCGGGCCAGCTCGAGGTCGCCGTCCATCGTAACGATGCGTGCGATGCGGGTGCTTTGCCCCGAAGGCAGGATGCGCACCGGATCTCCCGGGCGGACGGTTCCGCTCGGAATCGTGCCTGCAAGGCCGCGAAAGTCCTGATTGGCCCGGTTGACCCATTGTACCGGCATGCGAAACGCTTTGGTCGCGTCGGTCGTGACATCGACCTCCACGGTCTCCAGATGCGCCATCAATGTTGGGCCGGGGTACCATGCCATCGCTTCAGACCGGGCGACGATATTGTCGCCGTTGCGGCCCGAGATAGGAATGGCGGTGAAGCTGGAGATGCCGATCCGGCGCGCGAAATCGGCATAGTCCTTTACCGCCGCGTCGAACGATTCCCGCTCATATCCAACGAGGTCCATCTTGTTCACCGCCAGTACGATATGGCGGATACCGAGCAGGTGGACGATATAGCTGTGGCGCAGGGTCTGGGTCAGCACGCCCTTGCGCGCATCGACCAGGATCACCGCAAGGTCGGCGGTCGAGGCGCCGGTCACCATGTTCCGCGTGTACTGTTCATGCCCCGGGGTGTCGGCGACGATGAACTTGCGTTTCTCGGTCGCGAAGAAGCGATAGGCGACGTCGATCGTGATGCCCTGCTCGCGCTCGGCGGCGAGACCGTCGAGCAGGCTGGCGAAGTCGATCCGCCGCTCTTGCGTCCCCGGGGCGGGTACCTCCGCTTCGAGGGCGGCGAGCTGATCCTCGAACAGTAGCCTTGCGTCGTAGAGCAGCCGGCCGATCAGCGTGGACTTTCCGTCATCCACCGACCCGCAGGTCAGAAAGCGCAGCAGCGAAGGTTCGTGGCGCTGGGCGAGGCAATCCTCCAGATTCGACGCGATCACCCGATAGGGCTCGGCCATCAGAAATACCCTTCCTGTTTCTTGCGCTCCATGCTCAGGCCGTGCTCCTGGTCGATTGCCCGGCCAAGACGCTCGCTGGTCGTGGCGAGCAACGTCTCCTCGATCAGGTCCGTCAGGGTCGTCGCCCTACTCTCCACCGCGCCGGTGAGCGGGTAGCAGCCGAGGGTGCGAAAGCGGATCGAACGAGACACCGGCACTTCTCGATCGGCGAGAGGAAAGCGGGCATCGTCCACCATCAGCAGGAGGCCGTCGCGGAAGACGGTCGGCCGCGGTGCCGCAAGGTAGAGCGGCACGATTTCGATCTGCTCCGCCTGGATGTATTGCCAGATGTCGAGTTCGGTCCAGTTCGACAGCGGGAACACCCGCAAGCTCTGGCCTCTCGCGATCCTGGCGTTGTAGAGCCTCCACAGCTCGGGGCGCTGATCGCGCGGATCCCAACGGTGATCCCGGTCGCGGAAGCTGAAGATCCGCTCCTTGGCTCGGCTCTTCTCCTCATCGCGCCGGGCACCGCCGAACGCGGCGTCGAAACCATATGCGTCTAGGGCCTGCTTCAGTCCCTGCGTCTTCCACATCTCGGTGTGGAGTTCGCCATGATCGAACGGATTGATCCCGCGCGCGAGCGCTTCCGGGTTCCGGTGGACGATCAGCCTCATCCCGGCGTCGGCGGCCGCGCGATCCCGGTAGGCATACATCGCCTGGAACTTCCAAGTCGTATCCACATGCAGGAGCGGAAAGGGCGGGGCAGCGGGGTAGAAGGCCTTGCGGGCAAGATGCAGCATCACGGCGGAATCCTTGCCCGCCGAATAGAGCATGACAGGGCGCGCAGCCTGAGCGACCACCTCGCGCAGGATGTTGATGCTCTCGGCTTCCAGTCGCTCGAGATGCGAGAGCGTTGGCAGAAGCGGCGGCGTTGGACGCATGATATCTTCCGTTGCTCGGCCTCGGATGACAGCCAGCATGGCGGTTCCGGTCGGCGCTGGAAATTGCAACACCCGCTGATGGGGCGGCGAAGGCGAGGTAGCCCGGAAGTAGCGAGACGGCCCGGCCGCAACTTGCCGGGAGGCCTTCGGTCTGTGCATGCACGCGGCCCCGCCTCACCTGCGCCTTGCGCTCTCTGCCGCGGTGCAATCCCCAACAAGGGTCAGTCACCTCCACCAATGCGCCCGCACGCGGGCGCTGCGATCCGCTACCCATCGATCACGATCGAGCGGCAATCGGAGTCGATGGGATGACTCAATTCCTGATCACCGGCAGCGCCGGCTTCATCGGTTTTCACTTGTCGCGACGACTGCTTGAGGACGGTCACAACGTGGTCGGCTTCGACGCGCTCACCAACTATTACGACCCGGCGCTGAAGCGCAAACGCAACGCCATTCTCAAGGCATTCCCGGGCTATCATTTCATCGAGGGTGCGCTGGAGGATCGGGGCGCGCTGATGCGGGCGGTCGAGAAGAGCGTGCCCGAGGTAATCGTGCATTTGGCAGCGCAGGCCGGGGTGCGCTACTCGATCGAGGAACCCGAAACCTATGTGTCGAGCAACCTGACCGGCTCCGGGACGGTGCTTGAGCTGGCGCGGATGATACAGCCAAAGCATCTGCTGATGGCATCAACGTCGTCCGTCTATGGTGCGAACGAGGCGATGCCGTTCGGTGAAACCGACCGCGCGGATCATCAGCTGAGCCTCTATGCCGCAACCAAGAAGGGCATGGAGGCGATGGCGCACGCCTATGCGCATCTGTTCGCGATCCCGACGACGCTGTTTCGTTTCTTCACCGTGTACGGGCCATGGGGCCGGCCGGACATGGCGCTGTTCAAGTTCACCAGCGCCATCCTCGCGGGCCGTTCGATCGATGTCTACGGCGAGGGCCGGATGGCGCGTGACTTCACCTATATCGACGATCTAGTCGAGGCGATCGTCAGGCTGATCGATGCGGTGCCGGTACAGGGCATGGGAATCCGGGAAAGAGGCGTCATCGACAGCCTATCGCCGGTCGCACCCTGCCGGACCGTGAACATTGCGGGGGGACGCCCGATCGAACTCATGGATTTCATCCGGACGATCGAGGCATGTGCAGGGACGCGCGCGAGGCTGAACATGCTGCCAATGCAGCCCGGCGACGTATCACTCACCTGTGCGGATCCTTCGCTCTTGCGGGCGTTGACCGACTATGTTCCGAAGACCGGCGTCGCAGACGGCGTCGCCGCTTTTGTCGATTGGTATTGCGACTATAACGGCATATCTAGGCCGGGCGGCATACATTCAGCCGCGCCTGTCGTTGCGGCTATCTGAACAGGGGGAGGTCGCGATCCTCGGGGCCGGTGCGAGCGGCGATTTCAGGGCCGGTGTCGGAGCGCGACATCAGCAATTCGCTGTCCGGCGCCAGTTCCAGATAGTTGGGCCTGAACATCGCAATGCGGGTCAGGCGCGGCAGATCCGAAATCTCGACGATCCGCCGCCGCCATTCGAGCAGACCTGCCGATCGCAGCAATTGCACCGTGCGGTTGACCTGGACGGTACTGAGACCGCGCGCATCGCCAAGATCGCGCTGGCCCATCGGCATGTCGAATGTGGTCCCGCGCGCCAGGCCTGCCCGCGCGGAGCGGTAGAGCAGTTCGCAGAACAAATGTGCGATCCGCTGGGTTGCGCTGAGCCTTCCGAGTGAGCGGATCCATTGCCGATGGATTGCCGCGGCGACCGAGGCGTCCCAGAGCAGGGCCTGTCCGATCGCCGGGAATTGCCGGGCCACGGCGTCGAGCTCGCTTCGAGGAACCAGCGCATAGGAAAGCGCCGAGATCGAGCAGGCAGAATGGTCCTGGCGCTCCACGAACTGGCAGTCCTGACCCATGATGTCGCCGGGCAGAAACAGCTCGACGATCTGCCTTCGGCCATCGGCAAACTGTTCGTATCGGCAGGCCCAGCCGTCGAGGATGATACGGATCGGCGATATCGCGTCGCCTTCGACATAGAGGTCCTGCCGCGCCGGAAGGCGGCGCGCCTTGCTCTGAATCAACCCTGCAAGTGCTGCCCTTTCCTCCTGCCCCAGCGGCATCTTACCATCGAGCTTGGAGAAGAGCGGGTTGAGCACGATCACCTTCGATACAAAATCGCCGTCATTGAACGATCGGATACAGGATCGGGATTTTAACGAATGCTACCAAGCTGTTAATAAGTACTAATCCGTACTATCCTTGTTGCTGTTGCATCCTATTCGCTACAGCGGCTGATTGTTCTTGGTCGACTGAAGAAGCGCCGTCGAGCTTCCCGCGCGGATGCGGGCTTCGATCGGGCGAGACGGTCCGGGGCGCCCGTCGATAGCGCCCCGGCGCACATCAGAACATCGGCCTTCCGCAATTATAGGCCGGTACGCGTCCCGTTCCGGAGCCGACCATGCCGTAGTAGCGCACATCGTCCTGGGCCAGCGCGTTCAGATACTCCTCGATGTTGGGGTAGCCGTCGCCATCGGCATCGGCATTCGCATCCCAGACATTGGGGTTGGTGTTGGTGAAGCGGCGCTCCCAATCGTCGGGCATGCCGTCATTGTCGCTGTCGGTCTTGGCGGCCCCCTGCGTCAGGTTCGCCCAGCCGCCCGCCTCCGCGACCGACGACGGCCAGTTCGACGCGAAGAGATAGGGCGCGGTATCACAGCTGCGCACATCCTCCACATACATCTGATCGACATTGTCGCGGCAGATGCCATCACGGCAAAGGTCGGCGCCGGCGAAGGTGAGCACATCGAGGAGCGCCTGCTGGGCCGTCGCGATGCGCGTCGGATCGAACGAAGGCTCGGTGGTGCCGGGCATCAGCGCAAAGGCGGAATTCTGCACCGTGGCGAGGCCGGTGCGGCTGCAATCCTGCGCGCCGGTGCTGGTGACGCCGCAGATCGAGCTTGCAGTCACGTGCGCAATGAAGCCCGCGGTGTTCTGGAACGGGTCGGTCGTCGTCGATCCGAACTGACCGGCGATGCGGGTGCGCGGCGTCACGTTGCCCGCGGAATGGATGTTGAAGCCGAACGGCAAGCGGGCGCCGTTGCCATAGAGGCCGATCAGGTAGTTGCCATCGCTGGCATTGTATCGCGGCCCGCGGAGGTAGGCGTTGTTGACATAGTTGGCATAGACGCTGCCGAACTGGTTGGAGACAAGTCCCGCCTCCGCAATGAAGTGGTAGAGGACATTGTTGACCACATCCACCTGGCCGGTGGCGCCGGCGGTGGCGGGGTTGGTGCCGACGGCGATGTTGATGCCGCGCTGTTCGCCATGCTGCGAGAGATTGTGCGCGATCGTCACGCGCGATGCAGGCTTCAGGAAGAAGGTCTTGCAGTGCAGGGCAGACGTGTGCCCGGCGTTGCGGCAGATGTTCGGCCCGATGATCGACCATTGGACCGTGCAGTCGATGCACGCCATGTCGAGGCTTTCGTCGGTCCCGAACATGGTCGAGACGTGATCGATGATCTGGTTCCGGGTGCCGGACATGCGGATCGGGTCGCCATTCTCCGACCTGCGGCCGACATGCGGGCCGGTGCGCGTGCGCACATGCCGCAGGATCATGTTGTTGCCGCCGTGGCGCGTGTCGATCAGCGAATCCACCGGGTTGTACTTGTCGCCGAGCCTGAACTCGATCCCGCCCGGCGAGGTCTGCCCGGCAATGTAGATCTGCGGCTGGGTGATGAATGCCGACGACTGCAGAACGATCGCGCCCGCGACGTCGAAGACGCAGTAGCGCGGGCGATTGGCCGGAATGTTGTAAGGGCTGGTTACCGGTAGTGCGAGCGCGCACTCCCGGTAGCTGATCTTGCCGTCGTTCGGATTGGCGACGTCGTCCAGCGTATTGATCTTGTACACGACCGCATTGGCGCTGCGGACGCTGGTTTTCTTTCCGAATCCGGTCGCGGTCGGGAAGGCGAGGGGGTGGCGCGCCCGGTCTGGAATGGCGCCATTGTCGGGGTTTGCGAAGGCCGCAGCGGCGCCCGCCGAAGGCGGCGGCGTGGGGGTCGGGGTGACGATTGGAGGTAACGGCGTTGGCGTCGGCGTGGGGCTCGGCGGCGTAATGATGATCCCGCCGGTGGTCCGCAAAAGCGACTCGTTCACCCAGCCATCGACTCCCTGACCGAAATCAACCCGCCACCAGCGCTTTCCGAGGCGGAGGACTGGCCCCTCCACGACCGTGCCGACCGCGCCGCCCTGCTGCATGCCGACGCCCGTTTGAAGATCGCTTCCCATCACACGGAATTTCGCGGTCAGTTCCACGCCTGCGCCCAGCGTAATCGGGTTAGCGCGGGCAGCGACCATCGCGGTGGCTGCCAATGCAATGACAGCCACCGCGCCCAGCCCCGCTCCACGCTTGGAGATGAAATCCATGGTTTGCGCCCCTTGTTTACTGGCGAGGGCGCGAATCAGTCTCTTGAATACTATAAGTATTCAATTGAAACATGATGTTGCGACCCTCTGTTCTGTAAATCTTTCGTCTATGAAAGATGTGGTCAATTTCGCCGTCGTCTAACGTGATATCGATTTAAAAAAAATGAATCCTAGCCCGGATTTGCCTCTATTCAGCTCAGTCGTGGGTAGTTAGATAGAAACTATTGTACCAATGGGCATGTCCATTGGTACAATATCGTAGAAGATGCTGTTGGGTTGGACGGTTCTGACTAGGGATAGGCGCTGGCGATTGCGACGACCTGCGTCCGGTTACTCGCACCGAGTCGGCGCATGAGCTCCTTCACATGCGCTTTTACCGTGCGTTCGGTGACCATCAGGCTCTTGGCGATCTGCCGGTTTGTCATTCCACGGGAGAGCCCGTCCAGAACCTGGCGCTGGCGTCCGGTGAGCATCTCGTCATGGCTGCGGTGCGTGCGGGACGATCGTGCGATCGCTTCCATGACCGGCGGGTCGAGTACCGAACGGGGATAGGTGATCCAGCCGCGGCTGACGATCCGGATCGCATCGATGGTCAGGTCGAACGACATTTCGGTGCTGAGCAGGCCCGCGATCCCCAGGCGCAGGGCGGCGCGGGCATGCTCTGCGTCGACATGGCTGGTGAGGATCAGGATACCACCTGGCGCGCGGTCGCGCAGCGGTGCGATCATATGCGAGAGTGTGGAATGGTCGAAGGCGTCGGAAGCAAGGTTCAGCAGCGCCGCGCTGCGTCCTTCGATCCCGGCCAGGGCCGTCGCGGCCTCGTCAATGCTTCCGGCGCTTGTGACCGAGGCAATACCGGGCGCACTCTCCAGCGCCGCCACAAGACAGTCGCGGGTGAGGGACCGCGGATCGATCACCAGCAGATGCAACTCGTCGGAATTGCTTCTGCCCTGGTTCCGCTCTCCGCCTATCGCGCGCAGGTTTGCGGTCAACGGTTTGCCTCGTCACAGGGGACTCTTGATCTCCGTCCGGCCATCGCGCGATCCGTCCGTTTCAGACCAGCTCCGAACGGCGGCCGCGCAACCGCAGCAGCGGGTTGCGCAGGAGCGCATAGGGTTGGTCGTCGCGCGCATAGCGATGATATTGATGAATGCCGTCCCCGTAATCGAGCCGCGCATGCTTGCGATAGCGCACGCGGTTGAAGACGACCCCAGTCAGCGTTTCGCCGAACTGCAGGATCGCCGATCGCAGCAGATCCGGCGTGGTGCGGCCCCACCGCAGGACGAGCAGGCTCTGCTCGGCGAACCGCGCAAGCTGCTGCGCATCGCTCACTGCGAGGACGGGGGGCGTGTTGACGACGATGAGGTCGTAGCGGTCCCGAAGGATCGCGAACAGGGTTTCTACGCGCGGCGAGGCGATCGCCGCGCCCGGGTCTGGCGCGGGCCTGTTCGCTTTCACGCCATGCACCGCCGGCGTGGAACTGCTGGTGAAGATGATCTCGTCGATCTCCGCATCGCCGCGGATATAGTCCAGCAAATCCTTCTCGCCCGACGTGTCTTCGAGCAGGCCGGCCAGGCCGGGGCGGCGCAGATCGAAATCGGCGACAATGGCGCGGCGCCCGCGCGCGACGGCGGCGGCGGCAAGCCCGATCGACACGCTCGTCTTGCCTTCGTCGGGAAGCGGCGAGGTGACGAGCACGATATTGCCCGTCGCGCGTGTCGCGTTGCGTCCCATCCGCGTTTCGACCGACCGGATGGCTTCGGCAAAGACCGAATAGGGCTGGCCGATCACGCGAAGATGGGTCGGCATGCGTCGCCGGCTCTTGGGGAGCTCCGGGATCATGCCGAGCGTCGGTAGCCCGCTGATCGCCCAGACCTGGGCTGCACTGCGTACCTGCGTGTCGAGCGCTTCGCTTAGCATGACGATGATCATTCCGAAGATGAGTGCAGCGGCAGCGGCGGCGCCCATGATCTGGGTACGCCGAGGGAAGCTCGGCTGCGTCGGCTGAAGCGCCGGCGAGGCGATCGCCGCGTCTGCCTTGACGGTCTTCTCGTTGCGCGTGATTTCCTTCAGCCGCCCGAGCAGCGCGAGATAGACGGTCTGTGTCGCCTGCGCGTTCCGCTCCAAATCGGCGAGCGGCACGCCCTCCGCAATGTCATTGAGCGAGCGGGCGCGGAGCGAAGCGAGATCCCCGGCCAGCTGTGCCTCGCGCGAGCGCTGAGCGGATGCCTCGTTGGCAAGCTGGGCGCCGACCCGTCCGGATTCCCGGGCGATGCTCCCGTCAAGCTGCGCGAGTTCTGCCCGCACCTTGAGCACGTCCGGATGCGCACTGCCGTAGAGGGTGGTCAGTTCGCCCAGGCGGCGTTGTGCCGTTGCCTGCTGGCTGCGCAGGTCCGCAAGCAGCGGGGACATGATCTGCCCGGCTGATCCGCTTCGCCGTTCGCTTTCGGCGCGCTGGCCTCGGATCGCGGCGAGCTCGGCCGCCGCGCGTCCCATCTGTGCCGCATCCGCCTGGCTGCCAGCACCGGCGTCGAGACCGTGCGATCGCCGGTAGGACGCGATCGTCTGTTCGGTGGAGACGAGCTGATCGCGCAATTCGGTGACGCGTTCGTCCAGCGTCTGGATACGGCGGCGGATCGCAGCCTGGCGTTCCTCCACCTGAGTCTTCACATAGACGCGGGTGATCTTGTTCGCGATCAACGCGGCCTTCTCCGGGTGCCTGGAGGTGACGGTGACGTCGATGAAGCTGGACTGTCCGTCCTGGGCGACATCGAGCACCTCGAGTAGCCGGTCGGTCGTGCGCTCGACCAGCTGTGGCGAGACGGTGCCCGCCGGGGTCTGCGTTGCCTTGACCGCATCGCCCTTCCAGAATTTCAGGCGGTCGAGGAAGCGGTCCCAGCCCGTCTTCTTGTCGGGATTGGCGTCGGGATTGAATTCGGCATCGTCGTGGAGCGCGAGGTCTCGCACCACCTGCCGGGCGACCGGGCGCGACTGGAGCAGCTGGATCTGCGTTTCGATCTGATGTTCGCGCCGAAGTTCGGCGTCGCGGATCGAGGCGGCGGTTTCGTCCTCCGTCTGCAGCCCCGATTCCTCGACATCGACGCGCATCACCGCGGTTGCCTGATAGCGCGGTTCGATGAACACCAGCGCCAGCGCGGTAAGCACCATCACCACGAGGAAGGTGATGATCAGTCGCCGCTGATGCCGGCGCAGAACGCGCAGAAAATCGACGCCGGACGCCTGTTGCGGTACGGCAACCTCAGTCGGGCGCATCTCCATCAACGCTCGTTCCTGCATGTTCATCGGCCAACTCCCCGCCACCGCGGCTGGTGGAGGAGCTTAGGCTGCCTGCGCCCGGCGGATATTGGTCAGAAGGGGCAAATCGGGCGATTGCGGGTATGCGTGCATGCGGGAAAGGGCTGTCAGGTATCGCGGGGGTGGCCGGCGCTACCCCAGTGGGGCTATCCCGCTTGCTCGCCTAGAAATCGGTTTCCCGGACCGCCAGACCTGCGGCATCGATTGCGCTGGTAAGGGAATGGTACGCCCCATGGAAACGAGCAGTCGCGGGGGGCGATCACGCATCCGCTGGACATTGCTCCAGATTGCGCACCTTGCCTCCGGAAATGCCACCGCCATCGGGATCGGCATGGTGACGCTCGCGCTGATGGCGCACATGCTGGGCCCGGCGCTGCTCGGGCTGCTCGCAATGGTCGAAGCCTATGGCCGGTTCATGGACCAGATCATTCGCCTTGAGACCTGGCAAGCGGTAATCCGCTACGGGGCAGGCGCGCTCGAGGCGGGGGACGACGATCGTTTCGCCGAACTGGTCGGGTTCGGAATCGCGCTTGATATCATCGGCGCGCTTGCCGCCGGCGCGGTCGCATTGCTCGCCATCCCGCTCGTCGGGAGCTGGATCGGATGGGGTACGGAGGCGCAGACCATGGCTGCCTTCTACGCCATCGCCGTTGCCTTCGGTATCTCGTCGACGCCAACCGGCGTCCTGCGCCTGTTCGATCGTTTCGCGCTCATCGCCTGGGTCGATCCGGTGCTTGCGGTGCTGCGGCTGATCGCCGTGGCCCTGGTCTGGGCTCTTGGCGGCTCGGTTTGGGAACTGCTGGCGATCGCAATTGCGGTGCCTTGCCTCCAGCGCGTGACCCTGGCCGTCATGGCGTGGCACGAACTGCGCCGCCGCGGCTACCGGATCCGGCCGCGGTTCGGCGCGCTGATCAATACCGGCAAGTTCGAGGGAATCTGGACGTTCATCGTTTCCGCCAATGGCGCCGTGCTGGTGCGCAAGAGCACCCAGGAGCTCGATATTCTGGCAGTCGGCGCCGTCGCGGGACCGATCGGTGCCGGCATCTATCAACTGGTGCGCAAGTTCACCCTGGCTGCGATGAAAGCCGGCGCCATGCTGCAGCAGGTCGTCTTTCCCGATCTGGCGCGGCTATGGGCGCGGCGCGACCTCCTTGGCTTCGCGAACGCGATCCGACAGATCGAGCTGCTCACGCTCTGCGTTGGCGTAGCGTTCGTCGTCGGAGTGATCTTTGCCGGCGACATCGCGATCCGGTTGATTGCCGGTCCCGAGTTCGAGGATGCGGCCGGCCCGCTGGTCGTCCAGTCGATCGCGGCATTGCTCTTCCTCGCGGGAAGCGCGCTCCGGCCTGCGCTGATGACGATGGGGCTGCAGCCGAAAGTCCTGGGCGTCGCGATCGTGGCTGGAACTGCCTTCTTCGTGACGCTCTACGTGGCGATCCCGGCGCTTGGCGTCAGCGGTGCCGGAATCGCCCACATCGCCTTCAACTTGCTCTGGCTAGCTGGATCTCTGGCGCTCTTTGCGGGGGCAATGCGGCGGGAAAGGGCGGTTGCGGACGCAGCGCCGGAGTCGCATTCACCGGCGCTTCGCCCGCCAGCCCGCGGTTGACCGCCCAGATCGCCGCCTGCGTGCGATTGCGGACGCGCAGCTTGCGCAGGATCGCCTTGATGTGGACCTTGACCGTCGCGTCGGCGATGCTCAGGCGACGCGAAATCACCTTGTTCGGCTCGCCATCGACCAGGCAGCGCAGGATATCCACCTCGCGCGCCGACAGATTGGTTCCGCTGGCGCCCATATCCCAGCAGCGCGAAATCGCGCCGGCAGGCGCACTGGCGAGCGAACTGGCGATCTGAGACGGCAGAACCTTCTCTCCAAGGGCGGTCAGGCGCAGGGCGCCCGCCAGTGGATCGCACGAAATCTCCTTTACGAGGTATCCGTCCACATCCCCCGTCGCAAAAGCGCGGGAAACGTCCTCCATGCTGAACCCATCGGTCATGATCACAATGCGCGGCTTGGGACAGCGTTCGCGCACATCGGCGCACACGCTCAGGCCTTCATCGATGTCGTTGACGTCGATGATGATGAGCGATGGTTCGTTCTCGATGTCCAGATCATCAACGCAAGATACTGCGCAATCGACCGAAAAATCCTGGTCAGCTAGAATTCGCTTCAGCCCTTCCCTGACAATCTCGTTCTTGCCAATGATATTGACGTGAATGGGTTCGCTCAACATGGATTACCTCCTACCGCTATTTACGGCAGTCGATTCTTGTCGCCCTTCCGGACGACTGGACTACTTCTAGTTAACGATGACGACCCAAATACTCTCTTATATAGCCCTAGCTCGGAAAAAAATGTCATGGTTTAAAATGTACCAATATATTTCGGTAACGAACGTATCGGTGTCAATTCGAGACAGTCTATGGCTATGTGAAGATCAGTATGAGCGCCGGATCATGTTAACGATCGTCGCAGACAAATCATAAGTTTCATCCGGAACTGTCGGTAACTTTGATACCACGATTGGTGGGTTTCCCGGATGAATACCAATATATGACAATGGTATCTTGCCGTATCGATATCGCTGGATATCAGTAGAATCCCTAGTTTGATTCATCGCAGCACGGGCTAAAGTAATGTGGCGACCTGGACGGTGCGTTAGGTACTGTCCATCACTCGAATGGCGGCTTTAGTTTGAGCCGCCATTCTTTTTACATGCATGTCAATTTATACGCTTATCGCTGAATTCAGCGCGATCTGATCAACGCATGAAGTCGAGATCCGGATCGAAAGGATTTGCCGCTGGAGGTCGCCGGCTGGCGGTCTGCGGCACTGGCAATCAGGCCTAGCCAGCGATCGAGAATGATGCGCTCGTCGAACAGCGTGGCACGTCGTTTGGCGTTGCTCCCCAATCGCCGGAGCAGTGTACCGGAGGACATGACCCTGCCCAGCGCCGTTGCGAGCTGTGCGCAGTCTTCAGGGGGAACCAGCAGACCGCTTACTTCCTGTTCGATCATCTCGCCTGGCCCGAAATCGCAATCGCTGGCGACAACGGCCAGACCCGCCCGCATCGCTTCGCCCACGACATTGGCAAAGCCTTCATAGCGGGAGGAGAGCACGAACATGCTGGCGGCGCTGATCCATTCCGCGTGCCGTTCGGTATTGCCCGGGAGACGTATCCGGTGCTGGAGTCCGTGGTCCCGAACCATGGCTTCCAGGCGCGGCCGTTCCGGCCCCTCGCCGAAGATGACGAGGCTCCAGTCGGGGAAACGGGCGGCAATTCCGGCGAATGCATCGATGAGCAGATCGAATCCCTTTTGCTCCGTCAGCCGGCCGACTGCGACTAGCTGTGGCGGTTTCTCCCGCCTCGGCTCGAAGGCGAGCGCTGGGATGGGGTTCGGGATGACCGTCACCTTCGACCTGTCTGCGATCCGCATCCGGGTCTTCCCGCGTTCGGTGAGCGTCACGATCCCCGCGGCGCGCGGGTAGAGCCGGTGCAACATCATCTGCCAGAGCGGATGGGCTGGCTGGCGATCGGGATTGTTGCGCTCCGAGACGATGACGGGTGTGTGCCGGCCAAGTGTCGCGAGCAAGGTGAGCACGTTGATCTTGGTTAGGAAAGATATGACGACATCGTAGTTGCCGGCGTCGAGCGCGCGCCGAAGCGCGCGCGCGCGTCGGATGCCTGCTGCATAGGCGGAGAGGCCGCCGCTCCCTGCCGGTACAGCGAGGCGGATGAGCTGCGCGCGCGGATCGATCGCGTGAAAGATCGGATCGTCCGGGGCATCGAAGGTAATGACCGTCACGGTCCATCCCCGCGCGATCGCGGCCCCGGCGATCGAGCTGATGACGCGTTCCGCGCCGCCCGCTCCCAGTGCCGACAGGACGAACGCTATGTTCACGCGTCCACCTCCAACGATGCCGGAGCGAACAGGGCCTCGATGCGCTGCTGAGTCAGGTCGCGCAGGGACCGGATATGCGTGGCAGCGCAATAGGGCGGACCGGGTGCCACGCGGGGGTGGACGGCATCGGGCCGGTCGATCTGTACCGTCCCCCAGCCAAGAGCGCGGGGCGCGAGAAAGTCCTTGGCTGGATTGTCGGCGACATAGACGAAGCGGTTCGATCGCCCACGATGCACCGCTTCGACAGAATCGAAGGCGCGGCGATGCGGCTTCCAGAAGGTCGGTCCCCAGTCGTCGGTGTAGACGATCGGGTCGAAGGGGTAGCGCGTCAGGCCAAGCGCGGCCACCTTCCGCCGCTGCGCTGCGCCGAAGCCGTCGGTAATCAGTGCAAGACCGAACCCGTGGTCGCTGGCAAGGAAGGCAAGCGCATCGGGCGCGAGCCGGATGCGGGGAAGATGGTCGCGATAGATGGCGACCATCGCTGCAATCGTGGCAAGATCGGCTGTCATCCCCAGTTCGGCCAGTGCCATGTCGAAAAGCTTCGTGCGCCGACCTGCATTCCACAGCGTTGTGGCCGTCGCGTCGAACCCGTGTATGCCGAGCCGCCATTGCACCCACACATCAACCGCAGCGATGCCGCTGCGCACATAGTCCCGTTCGCGATAGAGCGTGTCGTCGAGATCGAAGACGATGACGGTGCTCATAGCGTCACGAAGATCGCCGCATCGAACCGCAGCATCGCAACGCCTGTCGCCCAGGCATCGGTGGCTGTGTCCGGCAGCCTCAGCCGTTCCTCGATCAGCCATTGTGCGAAGGATGCACCGGCATAGTCGGCGAGTGGATAGCCGCCGCCGAAACGCGCATTGATCTCGAACACCTTTGCCGAACCGTCGGTTGCGGTGATGGCCTGAAAGCATAGTGCGCCGCGCGGGCCGGGGAGGCAGGCGGCCATCTGCCTGGCGATTTCCATCAGGTGCGATTGCCGGCCGGTAACGCCCTTCTCCACCTCGCCGGCGCGCACCTGTACCCGGTGATGGGGCACGACTGAGCGCAGGGTGCCGGCGCCGTCGAAATAGAGGTTCACCGTCCACTCTTCGCCTTCGAGCAGTTCCTGGACGACCATCGGTTCGATTGCGGCGTCGGGCAGCGTATCGAGACTGTCGATCCGGGTGACTGCGCGTCCCGCGCTTCCGTGCCGTGGCTTGACGATCGCCGGGCCGCTCCAGCTGCGCGAATCCGCTGACGCAAGGTCGATCGTGCGCGGGACCGGGATCCCGTGCGCGCCCAGAAAATCCGAGGTCTGTAGCTTGTCGCGGCAAATCTCGATCAGCGGAGGCGCGCTCACCGCAACGGTCGTGCCCGATGCCGCAAGACGATCACGAGCAGCCGCCAGCGGCAGCAGCTCCGGATCGATCGTCGGCACGACGAGCCCGACGTTGTACTCGCGGCAGATCGCCTCGATCGCCGGGATATAGCTGGGGGAGTCGGCGCGGGGTACCTGCACTGCCAGATCGGCGAGTCGGCACGCGGCGCTCCATTCGGGTTGCGCGTCGCACGCGACGATCTGGAGATCGACGTGCAGGTTGGCGGCGGCGCGCCGGAATGCGCGTAGCAGGCCGACGCGCCGGCCGGCCGAACATAGCAACATGGTCAGTTGCCGGTCGGGGCCGGTTGGCGGCGGGATATCCAGCGTGCGGTCTGCAACGAGCTGGTGCATCATGATACCTCCCGGATGAGCAGGAAAGCTTCGGCCGCGCGCCGATGCACCGTAGCGCCGCGAAGCGTCGCCAGCGCACGCAGCGCTTCGGGCGAGCGTTCGTTCGGAAAGGCGCAGACCTGCGATCGATAGCAGGCGAAGGCGTCGAGCTTGCGGTCGAGCGTTTCGTGGATATCGACGAAGACGTTCGGCGCGAAGCCCGGCGCGAGGCAGGGGGCCGACCAGTTGGTCTCCGACAGCGTTTCGTAGGCGTAGATGCGTGTGGGGTAACGCCAGTTCCGCGGTCTAGCCGCGACGAGCGCGGAGCGGAAGGTCAGCTGATGGTCGAGATGGATGTCGCCGGCGAACGGGAGGAACAGCGTGTCAGGCCTTACCGTCTCGAACAGCGCGCCCATAGAGCTGTTGAGCTCCGCATGCGGAACGCGATCGAGTTCGGCTGCAGGCTGATCGAGCCAGTGCGATTGGGTGACGCCGAGCAGCGTGTGCGCGGCGGCAGCTTCCGCACGGACACGTTCGACATCCTCCGTCGGGTAGCGCGGTGGCTTTCCGCGCGTGGTGATCACGATATGGACCGTCTGACCGTCCGCCGTGAGGCGTGCGATGGTGCCGCCGCACCCGAGGATCTCGTCGTCAGGGTGCGGCGCAATGACCAGCACGGTGCCCATGTTCGTCAGCGCCCCGGTCATCGTCCGGTCCCCAGCACGCTATGGAGCGCAGGTCCGCGGGCCGCGGTCTCGAAGTCGAGCACGTGGAGCGCACGACCGTCGCCGCAGCGGACGGCAAAGCCTTCCGTGTCGCGCAGGACGATCTGACCGGCGCGGGCATGCTGGCGCCCGGCGCAGTCACAGGCACGCGCGGCCCAGATCGTGATGCGATCGCCGCCGGCATCTGTAAACGCGCCCGGATAGGGGTGTCCGACCGCGCGGACCAGCCTTTCGACATCCGCGGCCGGTGCATGCCAGTCGATCCGCCCATCATCCGGGCGGCGGCGGGTTGCCCAGGTCGCGACGGTTTCGTCTTGCGGTTCGCCGGAAACCGGGCCCCGTGCCAGCCGCGGGAGCAGTTCGCTGAGCATCTTGTCGAGAGCAGCCATGTGCTTGGCGTAGAGCGACCCGGCGGTCTCGGCCGGAGCGACGTGGAAGAAACGCTGCGCGAGCAGGGGGCCGCTGTCGACGCCGTCGTCGATCCAGAACAGGCTCGACGCGGTGATCTTTTCGTCGAGCAGGATCGTCCAGGGAATGACGGCACGTCCGCGCAGGCGGGGCAGTGGGGCAGGATGATAGCCCACCACGCGTCCGCCCGCGGCGGCGCGAAATTCCGGCCCGCAGATCTGCGACCAGCCGATGACGAAGACGATATCGGCGGCGATCGCCTTCACCTGCTCGAGAAAGGCTGGCGCGTTGCACTGTTCGACAGGAAGCAGTGTTGCACCGTGGCGCGCGGCGACAGGCGCCAGATCGACGAAATCGGAATGGCGCGTGGCGAGCGCCGCGGGCAGGGTTGCGATCGCGGCGAGTTCCCAGTCCGGAACCCGGGCAATCGCCTCCGCCGCGACGCGCGTACCTTCAACCGCGCCGATCAGCAACGCGCGCATAGGCTCTCCCGATATTGGCGGGGCTGACGCGTTCGCCACGAGCCAGCATGGTGAAGGTGCGGAGAATGATCTTGCCATCCCGCGTCAGCGAGCGGTTGTCGATGTACCAGAGGTCGAGTGCTAGCTTGTCGGAATCGCTTAGCAGCGCATTGCCGTTTACTTGCGCCCAGCCCGTCAACCCCGGCCGGACCTGGCCGCGCCGCGCACCGGCCTTTCCCATCGCCGCCACCGTTTCGGGAAGCAGCGGCCGTGGGCCGACAAAGCTCATCTCTCCGCGGACGATGTTCCACAGCTCGGGCAGCTCATCGAGCCGGGTGCGGCGCAATAGCCTGCCGAAGGACGACAGGCGAGCGGCGTCGGGGAGGGGATGGGCACCTGCGGCCGCCATCGAGCGGAACTTGACGAGATCGAACGCATGTCCGCCCTGACCGGCGCGGCGCTGGCGAAAGAGCACCGGTCGTCCGAGCGCGAGCGCCACGGCGGCCGCGACGAGCAGGAGAAGCGGCGTGGCGAGAATCAGTGCCAGTACGGCGAGTCCGCGCTCGGCGAGACGATAGTCTCCCAGTGCGCGGTGCCGGCCCGGTGCCAGTGAGGTGCCGGTCAGCCCCATCTCCGACAGCAACTGTTCGTTGACGCGCTCGACGCGGAAGCGCTGCTGTGCCAGCTGCCGCGAATGTGCGCCCATCGACCGGACGCGTTCCGGATCACCGGCGAGTTGTTCCATCGCACGGGCGAGCGCCGGGGCGTCGCGTGGCGGCACGAGCAAGCCATTTTCGCCCGGGACGACTGTCTCGCGGCAGCCTGGCGTGTCGGTGGTGATGACTGGTCTGCCGGTCGCCAGCGCCTCGAGAATCGTGCGCGGCAATCCTTCACGGTAGCAGGACGGGAGTACGAACACGCTTGATTGCGCGAGATGGGGACGCACGTCGCGGGTTGCGCCGAGATATTCGATGCCCTGCGTACCCCAGGCGTCGATCTCCTCGGCGGTGAAGCCGGCAGATCCGGACTCACGCGGGCCGAGAATTCGGAAGCTTGCTTCGGAGTATCGCGCCCGGACAGTGGATGCGGCCTCGATGAACTCGCTTATCCCCTTGTTACGCATCAGCCGCGCGACCAGGAGAAAGACGGGCGGTCCCGCGGGTATCGGAACATGTGGAAACTTCGCCGTGTCGATGCCCGAGCCGGGAACCTGGACGATCCGGCGATCCCGCCCGACGATCCGGTGACGGCGCAGCTCATCTGCATCGTCGGCATTGAAGACGAAGATTCCTGCCGCGCGGGCAACCGCCGTGCGATAGAGCATCGAGACCGCCGATCGCAGCATCCGGTGCGGCCAGTTTACCGGGCGGTCGTCCGAATAGACATGCCCCAACCCGCTGACCATCGCGAAGAAGCGGGTACTCCCGCCGGCGATCCGTGCAGCGATGCCGCCATAAATGATTGGTTTCTGCGTGTAGGAGAGGCAGATGTCGGGGGCTTCCCGCCGGATAGTCCGGACCAGCGCACGCAAGGTGGCGAGGTCGCGGATCGGGTTGGTTCCGGCCCGGTCCATCGGCACCGAGGTGAAACGGACGCCCATCGCTGCCAGCTCTGCGATCGTCGCCGGATCCTCATCCGGCGCGCAGGCGATGACCTCATGCCCCTCGGCGACCATCTCACGCAGCAGCGCGGCGCGGAAGTTGACCAGCGAATAGGCCAGACTGGCTAGAACGAGGACCCTCATAGCCGGCTCACTCCCGCGTCGCTGGCCAGCGCATTCGTGCTGGCGGGGGCGGTATCCTTCGTGGCCCGCTCGACCGCGCTGGCGTACAGTCGGCGGTACTGGACTGCGATGTCGTTGATATCGAAATGCGCGATCGCGCGCGCGCGTCCGGCAGCGCCAAGGTTCCGCCGCGCGCCGGTGTCGAGTGCAGCCAGCCGCTCGATCGCCACCGCCATCGCCTCGGCGTCGCGCGGCGGGACGATCAGGCCACCTTCTCCGACCACCCATGCGCTGTCGCCGATATCGGTGGCGATGCACGGTACCCCGCATGCCATCGCCTCGCCCAGGATATTGGGGAACGCCTCTCCCCAGGCGGAGGAGAGCGCGAGGAGGTCAAGCCCCGGCAGCCAGCTGGCGAGATCGGTCCGCTCTCCAGCAAGCGTCGCGGTTCCGGCCGGCAGATATTGCTCGATCGTCTGGGAAAGCGACGGATCGGGCCGGTCCATGCCTGGCCCGACGAACAGCAGCCGCAGATCATGGCCTGCCGAGCGCGCGCGCGCGACGGCGCGGACCAGCGTCGCATGATCCTTCATCGGGTGGTTGCGGGCGACCATGCCGATCAGAATACCCCCGGGGGTGAGGTTGAAGATCGCTTCAAGCCGTGCGCGGGCGGCCGGATCGGGGTGGTAGGTCGACAGATCGAACCCGTTGGGGATGTGGATCGCGCGCGACGGGTCGAAGCCGATCGCTGCGTGCTGCTGTGCCGCAGTGCGCGAATTGTAGATGATCCCCTGCACGGATCGCGACAGACGCGCACTGAGCGCGAACAATGCGCGGCTGCTGCGTTTCTCCACCATCGGATCGGCCAGCGAGTGACGCACGTTCCAGAATATCGGAACCTTCCGCCCCGCGGCGAGGCCTGCGACGCTTGCGGCGAGATTGCCGTGATACATCCAGCCCTGCAAAATGTCGGGTTGAAGCATGGCGGTGATCCGTAACAGGCGGAGCGTCGCGACCGGACCAGGAACGCCCCGCGACATGCCGAGCGTATAGGTCGGGCAACCCGTCTGCCGCAGGCGTTGTGCAAACGTGCCGGGGCGCATGAGCGAAAGCACAGCGGGACGCGCGCATTTGCGCTTGGCGATATTGGCCTCGATCAGCTTCACCAGCATCGCCTGCGCGCCTCCGACATCGAGGCTCGTGGTGAGGTGTTGCACCAGACCCGGCATCGCCGATGCTGTGTGACAGGCGCGCTCAGTCATTCCGCCAGCACCTCCCGATAGATTGTAGTGACTTTCTTGACGTGATGTTCGACGCTGAACTTGGTCAACGCCTCCTGCCGCGCGCGATGAGCGATCGTCTCCGCCAGCTGTGGATGATCGATCAGATCAAGGATATGCGCCGCCAGATCGTCTGGATCATCGACGCGCGCGAGGATGCCGGTGCCGCGATTGCGGATCGCCTCGATATTGCCGCCGGAAGCGGCCGCGACGACCGGCGTGCCGACCAGCATCGCTTCGATCAGCGTCCGCCCGAAGGGTTCCTCGACCGCGGGGACCACGAGCATGTCGCAGGCCGCGAGCCAGGGCTCGACCGGACGAACGAACCCCATCATGCGGATCAGGTCGCCCACACCGAGCGCTTCGAGCCGCGCGCGGATCTGCGCTTCGATACCGGGCTCGAACTCTTCGCCCAGCATGAGTGCGATCAGCGGGAGATCAGGCCGCATGCGGCGCAGCGCGGCAATCGTCTCGACGAAGACGAGGGGGCGTTTGCGCGTCGCGAATTGCCCAAGAAAGGCCAGGACGACGGTTTCCGGACCGATACCGAGCCGCGCGTCGAGCGCTGTGCGCGCCGCCTGACGATCTATCTGCGCGATCGAGGTATCGAAGGGGCTGTAGACTGCCGTGGACTTGCGATGCGCCGACCAGAGCCCTGCTTTGGGCGCTGCGAACTTCGAGACGCAAAGGACCCGGCTGGCCAGCAGCGGCGCCTGCAGCCGCAATGCCCTTGCGCGTGGATTGCCGCGGTGGTGCCAGATATGACCCGCCCCTGCGAGTCGGGCAGGCAGCGTCCAGGTCGCGTGCATGGGACCCTCGTTCGTATGCACGAGGCTGATGTCCCGCTGCTTCAGGAACGCGCGCATGCGAAGCGCGTCCGGGAGTGCGCGGGCAACTTGGCGCAGCGCGAGCGGATCACCCGGCCGCCAGACGTGGACAGCCGGCGCGAGTTCGAAGCGGACGCCTGCGCTTTGGATGAATTCGAGCAGCGGGCCTTCAAGGCTGTGGAGGAGAACCAGAGGCTCGAACTCCGTCGAATCAAGCGACTGGACGAGTTTCAGTGCCGACACATGGCTTCCGCCGATAAGCCCGCCTGCAAAGGGAAAGCAGATGCGCGTGCGCCGCGGCCGGACAGGGTGCACGCTGCCATGGCCCCGCGTCCCGAGCGACGCGATGCTTTCCGAAACCCCGGTGGTTCGTCGCTCCAGTTGCATCGATCGGATGGCCCCTATTCAAACAAGCAGGTGTTCAAACAAGCGGGGACTGTCGCGCATCGGACACCTGCTCACCACGGCAACTTCGGACACTGCCCAAAGGAATCAGTGTCGCTGGCCGAAAGGTTTCGCTGCGCCTCAAGATCGATGGCGGTACGCGCGCCGGATTAGGCCACCGATCCAACGATGCCCCTCATTTTCCTGCGCAAGATCGAGAAGGGGTAGGCGGCCGGCCAAAAGGTGATCGCCCTGTCCTTTAGAACGCAATCTCTATGCCCGGCTTATTGGCCCCTCGCTTCGCAGTTAACCTCGCTCGATCACGGGCATCCCGGGCGAAACCGCGCAAGCGGTGACGGCTTGGGGACGGAGCAGCGGAATGACCATTACTCTCGAAAACCGATCCTCATCGCTGATCCGCGCGTCGCTCATCTATCTGATCGACGGCGTGATCGCGGCGGTTTCGCTGATTGCCGCGATCAGTCTGCGGGTCGGTTCGCTGCGCGCGGGACAGGTGCTGAACGAGCATCTCGCCGCGATGCCGCTGTTCGTCGTCGTCGCGCTGGTCACCTTCGCCGTGATGCGACTGCATCGGCGGGTCTGGCGCTATACCTCGACCGAAGAGGTCTTCGAAGTCGTCAAGGCTGCGACCGTGGCGATCCTTGCCTATGTCCTGCTCCTGATCCTGATCGGCGGCGCGGGCTGGCTGCCACGATCGATCCCGGTGATCCAGTGGCTGGTGCTGGTCGTACTGATGGGCGGCGTCCGCATGGCGCGACGCCTCGCCGCCGAATATCTGGGCGGGCGCTTCCATCCGCCCGCTTCGGCGGCGAACCCGGAGCATCCCAAGCGTACCGCGCTGCTCTTCGGATCGAGCGACGATATCGAGCAGCTCCTTCGGCAGCTTGAGGGTGAGCCCAATGCAGCGTTCCGCGCGGTCGGAATCCTTGACGAAACCGGCGCGCATACCGGGGCCCGGGTACGCGGCGTGCCGGTGGTCGGGCGGCCTGCTGACCTCGTGAGCGTGGTCGGCAGTCTCACGGCCAGGGATGCGCGTCCGGCCTGCCTGATCTTCGCAGGTCCGGTCGAGCGGCTTCAGCGGATGGCGATGGTCAATATCGTCGCGCAGGCGCAAAGCCTCGACCTCGAGATCGCCTACCGTCCGGGATTCATCGGCTTTGCGCCCGAGCCAGGTGCCAGCCTCGACTTCCGTTTCCTCAATGTCGCGGACCTTCTTGGGCGGCCTCAGGCCGTGCTCGACGATCGTGCGGTCGCTGACATGATCGGTGGACGCCGTATCCTGGTCACCGGTGCCGGCGGCACGATCGGACGCGAGCTCGCGCGCCAGATCGCCGAACATGGTCCTGCCCGGCTCATTCTGCTCGATGCGAACGAGTTCAACCTCTACGACGCCGACCTCGAGATGCGCGAGAGCCATCCGCAGGTGTCGTGCACGCCGGTATTGTGTTCGATCCGCCAGCGCCGCCAACTGATGCAGGTGTTCGCCGAGCATCGCCCGGAGCTGGTCTTTCACGCTGCGGCACTGAAGCATGTTCCACTGGTCGAGATGCACCCGGCAGCCGGCGTCCAGACCAATGTGCTGGGCACGCGCAACGTGGCGGATGCGGCGCGGTTCTACGGCGCCCTTGCGATGGTGCAGGTCTCGACGGACAAGGCGGTCAACCCGGTCGGTTTCATGGGCGTGACCAAGCGGCTGGGCGAGTTCTACTGTCAGGCGCTCGATCTGGCCGGCCGCGGCGATCCCGGAGCGCCGCGGTTCATCACCGTGCGGTTCGGCAATGTGCTGGGGTCGAGTGGGTCGCTCATCCCTTTGTTCCAGCGTCAGCTGAGCCGGGGCGGGCCGCTCACGGTCACCCATCCGGAAATCGAACGCTTCTTCATGACGGTGCACGAGGCCGTACAGTTGATCTTGCAGAGCGCCTCGCGCGGACTGCGTGACGGGATGCGGCACGGACGGATCTTCGTGCTCGACATGGGAGAGCCGATCCGCGTGATCGACATCGCGCGTCGCATGATCCGGCTCGCCGGTCTCGATCCCGAGATTGATGTCGGGATCGATATCATCGGGCTGCGGCCGGGTGAGAAACTCTACGAGGAGCTGTTCGATGCCGAGGAGTCGCGTTTGCCGTCGTCGATCCCGGGTGTGTTCGAGGCGGAGCCGCGGCCGATCCCGCTGCGGACGCTGAACAAGACATTCGATGCGCTTGAACGGGCGAGCGACGAGGCAGACGACGCCGCGTGCGTGGCGATCGCGACTGGCCTGCTCGATCGTAGGCGCGCGCCGGTGGCCGATATCGCGGTCGTAGGCGCGCGCCGCCCGGCAATCATGGCGCAGGCGGGTTGAGATGGCGACCGCCCATGCCCGCCCTGCAACCCTGACGGCACCGCGGACTGCAGTCCCAGAAGGCGGCGGGGAGATCCGGTCGCGCTGGCCGGTTCATGGCGAGGAAGAAATCGCCGCGGTCGCGGCGATCCTGCGCAGCGGCAAGGTGAATTCGCTGCATCATGGCGAGCAGACCCATGCGTTCGAGCAGGCCTTTGCCGAGAAATGCAATGCCTCTCACGCGATCGCCGTGGCGAACGGGACGCTGGCGCTGGAGCTGGCGCTGCGTGCGCTCGGGGTCGGGCCCGGGGACGAGGTGGTCGTGCCGGCGCGCAGCTTCATGGCGTCGGCGAGCTGCGTCGCCGCGGTAGGCGCAATCCCTGCCTTCGCTGATGTCGATCCCGATACGCAGACCCTGACCGCGAACACGATCGCGAGCGCCCTGACGCCGCGTACCCGCGCGATCATCGTCGTGCATCTCGCGGGCTGGCCTGCCGCGATGCAGGAGATCATGGTTCTGGCCCGTGCAATGGGGCTGTTCGTGATCGAGGATTGCGCGCAGGCCCATGGCGCAGTCCAAGGCGATTTTCCGGTCGGCGCGTGCAGTGATGCCGCCGCCTTTTCCTTCTGCACGGACAAGATCATCTCGACGGGCGGGGAGGGCGGCATGCTGGTGCTGCACGACCACGCGCTTTGGGAGCGTGCCTGGTCCTACAAGGACCATGGCAAGTCGCCGCATGTCGGCGCAGTGATCGGCCCGCCCGGCACTTTCCGCTGGCTGCACGGCAGCCTGGGCAGCAATTATCGCATGACCGAGATGCAGGCCGCGATCGGCCTCTGCCAGCTCGCGAAGCTGGACGGTTGGATCGAAGCCCGTCAGCGCAATGCAGGCATCCTGAACGCGGCGCTGGCGCCGCTTCGCGCGGTGCGGTTGACGCTGCCGCCGTCGAGTGTCCGGCACGCCTATTACAAATACTATGCCTTTGTGCATCCCGAGCGGCTGGCGCGGGGGTGGACCCGTGATCGTATCGTCGGCGCCTGCATTGCTGCCGGCGTACCGTGCGGCACGGGCAGCTGCCCCGAAATCTACCGCGAGCAAGCCTTTGTCGGTAGCCCGTCCGTGCCGTTGAATCCGCTGCCCGTTTCCCGAACTCTGGGGGAGACCAGCCTGATGCTGCCGGTCGACCCGACGCTCGACACCGCAATGGTCGAGCGGATGGGAGCGATCGTCGCATCGGTGATCGCAAGCGCCACCGCCTGACGAGGGACATCGATGGAGTCACCGCCGCTCCCGCAGCTGATCGTGATCGGAGCCGCCAAAGCGGCGACGACATGGATCGCCCACCAGCTTCGCACCCGGCCGGACGTCTGCATGCCGGGCCCGGAGCCGCATTATTTCAGCCGCGAATTCTACCGCGGCGAGGAATGGTATCGATCATTGTTCGCCGACGCCCGGCCCGGTCAACTCGTCGCGGAGAAGTCCGCCGACTATCTCGCGCATCCCGAAGCGGCGGCACGCATAGCGGCATTGCTCCCGTCGGTCCGGCTGATCGCGCAGCTGCGCAATCCGGTCGAGCGGGCCTATTCCGACTATTGCATGCTGTTCCGGCGCGGCCAGGTCGATGGCGATATCGACCGTCATCTCGACGGCAGGCGCGCGACCGAACGGCGTTTCCTCGAGGACGGGCTTTACGGCCGCCACCTGCGCCACTTCCTCGACCATTTTCCCGCCGCGCAGATGAAGGTGATCCTGCACGACGAGATCAAGCGCGATCCGGCGGCAGTCGCGGCGGATGTGTTCGATATGCTAGCGCTTCCACCTCAGACGGATAGCGCACGGATCGAGGCGCGTGTGAATGACGGCGCTTCGGCGCTGGTTCCGCTTGCGTTGCGGCGATTGCCGACACCCGTAAAACGGCTTGCTGCGCCGTTACGCGGCAATCGCCTGTTCGAAGGAGCGCGCAGCCTGATCGCGCGCCCGGTCCGCTACCCGCCATTGTCTGACGACACGCGCAGACGGCTGGCCGACTTCTACCGCGACGATATCGAGCAACTTGCGCGGACGCTCGGGCGTGACCTCGGCGCCTGGACCAGCCCCGTCCAGACCGCGTCATGAGCTATAGCGATATCGCTTCGTCCGTCTGGGTGGCCGAGGATCAGGATCGGACCTCCTATCACCATGCGATGCTGCGGCTGGCGGCGCCCATGCTGCTGCTGGCGGTGTTCCTCTCACCCTATGTCGTCTGGCGGGTGGTGCCGCCCTATCTGTTCACGCTCAGCGACGCGCTCTTTTGCATCGCCGGGATACTGCTGCTCGCCGGGCGCGGGATCGTGGTCCGCCCGCTGCAGGACTGGTCGGCGCTCTGGCTTTTGGGACTGGCGGGTCTGCTGCTCGGTTTCTTCATCGGCAGCGTGGTCAATGGCGACCCGCTGCGCTGGATCATCGTCGCCGGCCAATACGGCTTCGCCTTCGCGTTGCTGCCTGCGCTGCTGCTGCGCGAGCGGCGGCGATCGCTGATTCTTGCGGTGATGGCGCTGATCGCTGGCGTCGCCGCGATGGAGCTGTTCGGGACCATCGTCTATTATGCCACCGACGCGTCGCACGAGCAGGCCAGGCACTTCGGCTTCGAGTTCATCACCGGCGCGCAGCGGCTGGGCGCGTTCATGGCGGACGCGAACTGGAACGCAGCGATGATCGCGATGACGACGCCCTTCGTCCTCTACCTTGCGGGGATCGGACAGCTGAAGCTGCCAGTCGCCTTTGCCATTCTGGGGATCTTCGGATCGGGGCTGCTGCTGTCGGGTTCCTTCACCGGCTTCGCGAGCACCGCGTTGGGAGCGCTGGCTTTCCTGCTGCTCGACTGGGGAAGACGGTCGATCGGCATGCTGATCGGTATCGTCGCGCTTGCGAGCGCCATGACCGCCACCGGAATCGCGCTTCCCGCGACCTTCCAGAACCGCGTAGCGACCGCGCTCGTGCAGGGCGACATCAGCCAGGCGGGGACGTTCGCCGGGCGGATGGAGCTGGTGCGCGAGGCGTGGAACATCGTCGGCGACACAACGCTGGTCGGCCTTGGCGTCGATCAGTATCGCGTCGTCAGCATCGATCGCGCGCCGGTTCACAACATCTATCTGCTCGCCTGGGCTGAAGGGGGGCTCTTGTCCCTGTTCGGCTGGCTGCTGATGATGCTTGTGCCGGTGTCGGTCGCCATACGGCGTTTCGCGACGGACCGTGCGGCCGCCGCATTGCTGATTGCGGTGACATTGTCGTTCCTGATCTTCTCCAACGCGGCGCCGCACATGTACGCGCGCAGTTGGGTGGTACCGCTGATCCTCGCGCTCGGCATTGCGCTGACGCGTCCTGCAGGCGCAAACGGGCCAGTCCCGTCGAGCTAATCCCTTTGGGGCGCGGGCTGCCCACCATGCGTTCACCATCGGACAGGTTCAGGCGGTAAACTCGTGCGGCATCTTGAAGGGGAACCGACGTGAACCGCCGAATGCTATTGAGTGGGGTGCTGGCACTGCCCGTGGCTGCGTGCGCGGGGGCCTATTCCGATCTTCCGATCGCAACCGCCGGACCGACCGACCGCTACACATTGGGACCGGGCGATTCGATCAAGATCGCAGTCTATGGCTTCGACGCGATGGCAGGGAGCTACACCGTCAGCGACGCCGGAACCATCTCGCTCCCGATGGTGAGTACGCTCAGCGTCGCCGGCAAGTCGGCCCCTGAGCTCGAGGCCGAAATCGCGGCCGTGCTGCGCACACGCGATCTCGCGCCGAACGCCAATGTCAGCGTGCAGGTCGAGAAATACCGTCCCTTCTACATTCTGGGGGAAGTGCAGCGACCCGGCCAATATCCTTATGTGCCGGGGATGACGGTGCTGACCGCGGTTTCGATCGCGGGCGGCTACACCTTCCGCGCCAACAAGCGTGTCGCCGGGGTCGAGCGGATGAGCGGCACCACGCGGAGCAAGGCACGGCTCGAGGCGGATTCGTCGATCCAACCGGGCGACACCATCGTCATTCCCGAAGCCTGGTTCTGAGAGACGGGCGGTGGCGAAGCGCCGAACCGCCCCGGCGATGCGCCCGTGTGCGGTGCGTTGCGGGGCATTTCCGCTGATCGCGGTCCTGCTGGCGGCGCCGCCGGTCGCGGACGCGCAGCAGGTACGGCGCGGCGCTTCGCCGCTCGATCTTCCGCGGCCGGGATATGAACGCCGCACGACCCGCATCGGCCCGGCCGAGGTGCGGATCGATGTCGAGGTCGCCGCGCTCTACGACACCAATGTCTATGCGACATCGACTGCAACAACAGGCGATGCTGCGATGGTCGCGCTCCCGCGTGTCGCGATCGACTGGCGTGGCGCAAATGCCGAGCTTCATGGTGAAGCCTATGCCGATATACGACGCTACCTCGACCAGGGGAGGGAGAGCGCGAGCCGCTTCGGTGCCGCGCTGTCCGGGCAGATTGCGCCGGCGGCAGGGCACGTCCTTTCCGGCGAGATGCGGTTCGACCGGGATATCGAGAGCCGGGCCGATCCGGAAGCGCGGGCAAGCATCCTGCTTCCACCGCGCAAGATCAACATTCTGGCCGGCGAGATTGGCTACACGCTCACCGGGACCCGGCTCGGGCTCAATCTGACGGGCGGCGTCCAGAAGCTCGATTTTCTGGATCCCAATGAACAGGATCGCGACTTCACCAGCTGGCGCGGCTCGGCGCGCGCCACGTGGCGGCCGGCGGCGCCGGTCGCGTTCTTTGCCGAGGCCTATATCAATCGCCGCAATTTCCGCACCGCGGTCGATCTGAGCGGCATCAACCGCGATGCGACGACCTATGGCTTGATCGCGGGCGTCAGCCGCGAGGTGAGCCCGCGGCTGCGGGGCCGGATCGGCGCCGGCGTCTTCCGCTTCGATCCCGACGACGGGGCACTCGGCGGCTATACCGGCTTTGCGCTGAGCGGCGACGTCACCTGGAACCCCCGCGCACGAACGGCGGTGACGGCACAGCTCTTTCGCGGTGACGTCGCGACCGCACGCGCTGGGTCGAGCGGACGGACCGACACGCGCATCGCGCTGACGATCGATCAGGAGGCCTATCATAATGTGCTGCTCCATGGACGCGCAGGCTGGACGCAAAGCCGTTATCGCGGGGTGGGCGCCGACACGCTGAACACATGGAGCCTGGCAGCGGAAGGGGAGTATCTGGTCAACCGAACCTTCTCGCTCTTTGTCGGCGTCAACTATGCGCGGCGCACCGCTCGCGACCGTCTCGACCGCTTCTCCCGCGCCCAGCTGCAGGCCGGGATCAGAGCGCGTTTTTGAGGGCCGTCATGCGTGCGCTCCGGCCGCTGCAGGTTTGTCACCATCCTATCCGCGACCGTGGGCGTATCGGTATCGCGCTGCTGGCGGTCGCCTTGTCCTGCTCGACGACGGGAGCGTGTCAGGAGGCGGATGAGGGCGAACCGGCTGCCGATCAGCCGCTCGCCCCGGTCGCTCGACAGGACCGGCCTGCCTTTCCGGGGGCGGAGGGGCATGGCCGTTTCGCCCGCGGAGGACGCGACGGTCGGATCATCCCGGTCACCACGCTGGCCGACGAAGGCGCAGGATCGCTGCGCGCGTGCATCGACGCGGCGGGGCCGCGCGTCTGCGTGTTCCGCGTGGCAGGCGTGATCCGCTATGTCCGCGAACGCCCGGTCATCGCGCATCCCTATCTCACGATCGCCGGCGAGACGGCGCCCGGCGATGGCATTCTGATCACCCATTCGGGGGGCAAACTCGCCTTCACGCCGCTCGTCATCAAGAACACGCACGATGTCGTGATCCGCCATATTCGCGTCCGCACGGACCTGCGCGGCGAGCAGCGCGGCGCCAATAGCGGGTTCATCATCGAGAACAGCCGCAACGTCATCCTCGATCATGTCAGCGCGTCCTGGGCATTGGACGAGAATGTCGGCGGTTACGGCGCCAATGACACGATCACCATTTCCTGGTCGATCTTCGCGGAGGGCGTGCCGCGGCACGACAAGTGCGCGCTGCTGTCGAGCGACCCCAGGGGGCCGCAGCGGCTTAGCTTCGTGCGGAACCTCTGCGCACATAATGGCGATCGCAATCCGGATGTGAACTTCCCGCCCGGCTCCTGCGTCGAGGTGATCAACAACGTGCTGTACAATGCCAGCTCGCAGTTCACCGAAGTGTGGGAGAGCTATGGCGGCACCCCGGCGAACATCGTCGGCAACTATTACCGCCAGGGGCCGAGCACGGCAGGGCGCGCCTATGCGATCGACCGACCGCTGGTCGCCTCCACCGGCAGAGCGCGCATCTACCAGGCGGGGAATGTGATCGACGGCGATCGCGTGACCTTTGCGCCGATCGCCGCCGAAGCGTTCGTCGACAAGCCTGTCTGCCCGCTCGAAAGCGCGGTGCTCGATGCGCGGACTGCCTATTTGCGAGTGCTTGAGGGAGCAGGGGCGTTTCCGCACGACAGCGTCGATGCGCGGATCGTGGACGAGGTGCGGACACGCGGCGGCAGGATCGGCCGCGACAATCGCGTGCTGCCGGCGCTGCAGAGCGGCGCGCCCTATACCGATGCGGACGGCGACGGCATGTCCGACGCGTGGGAGCGCCGCCGCGGTCTCGATCCCAAGCGCAACGATGGCTGGAGCGATGCGGACGGCAATGGCTGGGACAATCTCGAAGAGTTCCTCAACCATGCGCATCGCGCGCGGCTGGCCGGCCGGCGCGTGCGATAGCCGCTTGCGGTCCTATCCGCCGCCGAGTTCCAGGACGAGCGCTTCGACTTCGGACCCCCTACCAAAGCGCTCGACGACCGAGAGCCGCATGGCGTAGTCCATCCGGAACAGCGTGCCGCGATGATCGGCCGCGCCGTGGGTCCGCAGGACGAGCAGCCAGGCGCCGGGGCCGGAGAGATAGGCGATGGCGTTGGCGACCGCGGCGCGCAGCACCGCAGGTTCGAAATAATGCCGGTTCAGCAGATTGGCCGCACGCACCAGGTCGAACCGTCCGATCAAGGCCTCGTTGCGCTGCGTAATGTCATCCTCCCGCCACTGGAAGGCTCCCGATCGCCGCAGGCGCGGGGTGAGAAGTGCCACTTCCAGTCCGTCACCTGCGGCGGCGTGCGCGATGGCGGGGTCGCGCAGACGCCATTCGACCAGCGCACGTGCCAGCGCCATGCCGGTCCAGCGGTCAAGCCGCCGTTCCCATGGCCGGATGGCGCGCCCTAGCACCTCATATTGCAGCACATGTCCGCATGGCTCGACGAGTGCCCGGCATCCGTGCGGAAGCGGGACGAGCCGTGCCCGCACCGACCGGTCGGTGCCCGTGACACGCGCTGGATGACCGGCTGCGCGCAGCGCCGTCATCAGTTCGAGGGTGGTGACGCCGGACGAGATGCCGAGGTCGAGCACGGTATCGACACGGCAATTATGGTTCGCGAGCGCCGCGATCAGCGCGGCATCGACCCCGGCAAGCCGGGACGCCCCGGTTCGCTTGAACGTGTTGTTCGCGGTCTTGAGCAGCCCGAAGAAGCGCGCTTCGTCGCGCGGGGTGATGTCTTCCGGAGCAGCGGAGAAGAACGCGCTTGCACGATGCATCCTGGCTGAGCTCCCGCATGGTTTCCTGCCGCAGCAGTGCGGCGCATGCTCCGGTGTAGCACCGGCACGCGCCGTAGAGAGCGGAACGGTCGGGGTACTCCTCCTGCCCACCGGCGCGCGCGGACGCGTCAGGCTATCCATGATGTCGCAGCAACCGGGGACAAGATGATGCTGAAGACCGATTTTCATGAAGCATCGGGCTTTCGCGACACACCGCGAACCGGCGCACTGGATCGTTCGTGGCGTTTCGCAGCGCTGGCGGGATGCGGGCTGTGCCTGTTGGCGGTGTTTGCGCGGATCATGACCTATCCGATGCAGCATGACGAGCAATTCTACATCGCCGCCGGAGTCCTGTTCGATCGCTACCCGCTCTATTCGGGGATCGGGTTCAGCCACCTTCCCAACATCGCGCTGCTCTTCGCGGGCGCATTCGCGCTGCTCGGCGACGCTCATTACCTGCTCATCGGCCGCCTTCTGGTCTTTGCCGCGTGGGCGGGAACCTGTGCTGCCTTGCTGCTGATCGTGCGCAGCTATGTGCGAAGCGTGCCGATCGGCGGATTGATGTTCGCGCTGCTCGCGCTCAATCCGATGCTGCTCAATGCGACGGGGATGACCGCGACCAACAACTTCCTCCCGGTACCCTTCATGCTGTTCGGCCTGTATCTGTTCCTCCGCGCGGCGGACCGTGACATGCCGTCACCAGTGCTGGCGCTGGCGAGCGGGTTTGTGCTGGCCATGGGGGCCGGCTTCAAGGCGAACTACCTGCTGTTCCTGGTCCCCTTTGCAGCCGCGGCGCTGCTGGTGCCGCGAACCCTGCCGTTCCGCAGCCGCTTGCTCCGCATCGCGTTGCCGCTTCTGGCGGGCGGGGTCATCGGCGGCCTCCCGTCCATTCTCTATGCGCTGAGCGACGCGGAGGGTTTCGTCGCCCATGTGGTGAATGCGCATCGTGGTCCGCAACTCGCTTACTGGGCGGCGCATGCGGACCCCAATGATCCGAAGGTGATCGGGATCGCCGACAAGCTGCTGCTCGCGCATCGCCTGTGGCTGTCCGGGGTCACGATGCTCATCCTCGTGCTGCTGCTGGCATTGGCGGGGATCGCTGTCATGCGGCGACGGACATTCGTGCTGCGCTGGCCGCTCCTCCTCACCGGAAGCCTCGCGGCGATCGGCATGGCGATCTCGTTCGTGCCCAGCCCTGCCTTCCCGCAATATTTCACACCGCCGCTGCCCTTCGCGGTGGTGCTGACGGGCCTGTTGTTCGGATCGCTCGATATGCAGGGGAGGGATATCGCCAAGCCAGTGCTTGCGGCAGTGCTGGGATTGACGCTGGTCACCGGCGCGCCGCAGCTGCTGCCGTCGCTCGCGGGGCTCGTCAGGCCCGGCGGATGGACAGGCGTTCAAGTGGCGCGCGACGGGCGTGCGATCGCCGCGCTGGTCGGGGAGCGATCGCCCGACGGCCCCGTCGCGACAGTCTCGCCGATCCACGCGCTGGAAGGGCATCTGCCCATCTATCCGCAGTTCGCGCTCGGGCCGTTCATCGTCCGGGCCGCACCTTGGATCCCGGCGGAGGATCGCCGCCACTACGCCTATTTCATCACGCCCAACGCGGTTCCGGCGCTGCTCGGCAGCGATCCCCCGTCGGCGATCCTGACCGGTATGGAGGGAGCCAACGATGCCCCGTTCGACAGCTTCGCGAAGTCGCGCGGCTACCGGGAAATCCCGTTGTCGCTGAAGAAGGCGGAGGATGCGGAGCGAGTCCGCCTCTATCTGGCGCCCTGATCGGCGGTGCGCGCACGACCCAGCCTTGGGGGCGCCGGGTCCGGCTTGCTCACCGGGCGGAGGGGGCGGGGAGCCGCGTGCCCGATCTCGGCCTCCACGATCGGTGTCGGCCGCGCTTTGACCTGCCGGAAGATGCGGCCGAGATACTCGCCGATGATCCCGAGGAAGATCGCGTTGAGCGTGATCCCCATCAGCAGCAGCATCGTGGTCGTCGCGAAACCGGCGGGCCAATGCTGGCCGAAGACCAGCCGTCCGGCGAGATAGATAAGGGTGAGGAGGAAGGTGGCGATACCGATCACCAGCCCGGTGATCGACGCGACGCGGAGCGGGACCAGCGAGTGGTTGAGGATCGCGTCGAGCGCCATGCCCAGCATCTTGCTGAGCGGGAACTTGCTTTGCCCTGCGACGCGTGCTTCGCGGTCATAAGGCAGCCCGACCTGTGAGAATCCCATCGCGCTGATCAGGCCGCGCAGATAAGGGCTGGTATCGTTGACCTTGCGCAGCTCGATCAGGATGCACGCATCGACAAGCCGGAATTCCCCTGCGTCGCGCGGCAGATCGTCGTCGCTCAGCATCCGCATGCCGGCATAGAAGGCCCGGCGGAGCTGCGCGGTGACGAATCCGTCGGGAAGCGAGCGGCGGATACCGTAGACGACCTGATGCCCTTGCCGCCAGCGCGCGAGCATCTCGGGGATCAGCTCTGGCGGGTCCTGGAGGTCGCAATCGATCTGAACGGCGCAGGCGCCACTGGCCCGCTGATAGCCGACCAGCAGCGAGCGCTGATAGCCGTTGTTGCGGGAGAGACGCACGACACGGACGCGCGGATCGCCGGCGGCGATCTCCTGCAGAAGCGGGAAGGTCGCGTCGGTCGAGTGATTGTCCATGAAGATCAGCTCGAGCGAATAGTCCGGCAGCGTCCGGAACACCTCGACGATGCTCCGATAGGCACGCTCGACCGTGGCCTCTTCGTTGAAGGCGGGAACGATGACGGAGACCAGATCGGTCATGCCATGACCTCCGCGAGCGAGCGGGCGGTGATGGCGATGCCGTCCTCGAGCGGCGTGCGCGCGCGCCAGTCGAGGTTCAACGCCGCCAGATCCGGGGCACCCGAAACGGTATCGATGCGCAGGCCGGGACTCTCGGCGGCTTCCATGGAAACATGATCGGCCGGGGTGCCTGTCACCCGGAGCGCGAGCTTGACGATCTCGCGGATCTTTCGCGCGTTCCCGCTCGAAAGGTTGAGGATCGTCCCGCCGGGCAGGTCCGACTGCGCCATCGCGCGGAGCCCGGCAACGACATCGTCCACGAACACCATGTCGCGTCGGCTGTCCGGCTGGTGGATGATCGCGGGTTCGTCCGAAAGGCATCGGCGCAGCAGGGCGGGCAGCAGGAAATCATCCGACTGGCCGGGACCATAGACGAGCGCGAAGCGCGCCGTGAGCACCCGAAAAGGGAGCCGCGGCTGCAGCATCGCGCAATAATGCGCGCCGGCGACCATCGCAGCGGTGTAGACGGTGCGTGGCTGTTCGCGCCGGGTTTCCGGCGACGCGGTCGGCTGGTTGCCATATTCGGCGATCGATCCCGCGCGCACCATCACCCGCAGATCCGGGCTTCCGGCCGCGGCGGCCAGCAGGACGAGGAGATTGTCCAGATCGGAGGTCATGGCCGGCCATTCGGACGGATCGGGGACGCCGGGTGCGCGACCGGTGCCGCTCGCCAGATGATAGAGGATCGTGGGACTCGACCGGTCGAAACAGGCGCGCACGCGATCGAGGTTCTTGAGGTCGAGCGCATGGACGATCGCACCGGGTCGAATCCGTTCGGCGCGCAGCACTCCTTCGGGCCGCACGATCAGATGCACCTCGTCGCCGCTGTCGAGGTGGCTTGCGGCGAGATGCGAGCCGATGAAGCCGGCCCCGCCAGTGATCAGCACGCGCTCGGGCATCCCGGCCCCGTTTCAGCTGACGAGCATGGGCTCGGGCAGCGGGACGAGGAAACGTCCGCCCCGTGCCACGAAGTCCGATTGCTGTTCGCGGATCTCGTCGAAGAAGTTCCAGGCGAGGACCATCAGGACGTCGGGCTTTTCATCGGCGATCGCATCGACCGATCTGACCGATATCTTCATGCCGGGGGAGTAGAGCCCCTGCTTCAATGGATTGCGGTCGACCAGGAAATCGAGCCGGTCGGGACCGATCCCGAAATAGTTGAGCAGCGTGTTGCCTTTTGCGGGGGCACCATAGCCCGCGATCTTCTTGCCCTGGGCCTTGAGCTCGTCGAGCATCGCCAGAAGCCGGACCCGGACGGCCTCGACGCGCTCGGCGAAGCGCTCATAGGTCTCGGGGTCGAGCATGCCCCCGGCCAGTTCCTCGTCGAGCATCGCGCGGACCTCGGGCGTCGGCTCGGCGGTGCCGGTCTTGCGGAAGAATACACGCATCGAGCCCCCATGGATGGGCAATCGATGGACATCGACGACCTCCAGCTCGAAGAATGCGCCCAGCTTTTGCATCGAGAGCAGGCTGAATTCGGAGACATGTTCCTGATAGACGGTGTCGAACTCGTTCCGGTCGAGCAGCTCCTTGGCCCAGGGAACTTCGACCACGAAGGTGCCGTCTTCGGCGAGCAGGCGGGTGATCCCCTCCATGAATCGGTGAAGGTCGCCGATATGGTTGAACGTGTTGGTGGTGACGATCACCTGCGCGCGCCCGTTGGCGTCGCGTACCGCATCCGCGGTAGCGGGATCGAAATAGGCGACATGGACGTCCACTCCGCGCGCGGCGGCGGCTTCAGCCAGGTTCGCTGCCGGGTCGATCCCCAGCGTCCTCGCGCCACGGGTATTGCAAGCCGCGAGCAACAGCCCGTCATTGCAGCCGATATCGACGATGAGCCCGTTTCCTGCGATGTCCCCCAGGACGCCGGCCAGCGTGTCGAAATGCGTGTGCATCGTCGCCGCACCGGAGGGAACGTAGAGATAGTGGCGGAAGAAGTCGGCGGGGATCTGGTCCGCGATCTCGATCAGGCCGCAATTGAGGCACACTTCGGTGTTGAGCGAGAAGGTCGGCTGGTCCGCATCATATTCCTCGGGCCGCACGAACATGTTGGCCGGGGGATGCTGCCCCATTGGCAGGAACAGATAGGGCGCCGGGGCCAGGCATGCGCGGCAGTGCTGCAATCGTTCCATTGGAAATCCTTTCTCCGGTGCCGGGTCCTCAGGCCACGCGTGCTGCGGGCGCCACCTGGCGCTCGGCAAAACTGCGGAAAGTGGCGTGGATATGCTCGATCTGCTCGTCGCTCAGCCCGTGATGGCAGGCGAGCAGGATGCCGCCGCGGGTGACTGCGTCTGCCTCCGGATAGCCCCGCGGGTCCGCGTTGACCTTCACGTTCGCCATCGCCGGCTGGCGCAGGATATTGCCGGTGAATACGACGCGCGTCTGGATGTCGGCGCGTTCGAACCAGATCTGCAACTCGCGCCGGTCGAACGGCGCTTCCGGCCGGATCGTCAGCGGGAAGGCAAGCCAGCCGGTGTGCGTTCTGGGCAGCTGCCGTGGCAGGACGAACCAGTCGGCATAGTCGGAGAAAAATGCGCAATGCCGCGCAAAATGCTGTTCACGCAGTTCAATATTGCGCGTCAGCTTGTCGAGCTGGACCAGACCGAAAGCGGCGCCCATCTCGGATGGCTCGATATTGTAGCCCAGCTCCTCGAACAGGAACTTGGCGTCATAGGGAATGTCGCCGAGCTTGACGTCGAAGCGGCGCTCGATCGCTTCGGATTCGATGAAGAGCGAAGAAGATCGCCCCCAGGAACGCATCAGCAGCGCACGCCGGGCCAGGTCCTCGTCGTTGATGCATAGCATGCCGCCATTGCCGGCCGCGTTGACGACGTGCGAGCCATAGAAGCTGGTCGTGCTGATATCCGATCGCTTGCCAGTGCTTTCGCCGCGCAACGTCGCGCCCAGCGTGTCGGCGCTGTCCTCGATCAGGATGAGGTTGTGCCGGTCGGCTATGTCGCGGAGCCGGTCCCAGTCGGGAAGATTGCCGATCAGCGAAGGGATCATCATCGCGCGGGTGCAGGGCGTGATCCGCGCCTCGATCGCATCCTCGTCGATATTGTAGGTTCCCTCGCGGACATCGACGAATGCCGGCACCAGGCCATGGCGCACGATCGGCGCCACGGTGGTGGCAAAGGTGAGCGCGGGCGTGATCACCTCGCTGCCATGCGGAAGGCGAAGCAGTTCGACGGCTAGATAGTTGGCCGACGAACCCGAATTCACCATGATCCCATGCCGCTTCGCGAAGAGCGCGGCGACCCGCGCCTCCATCGCGCGGACATGGGTGCCCATCTGCGTCGAGGTGCGCAGCACATCGACGACGGCGGCGATCTCCTCCTCGCCATGGACGCTCTGACCATAGTTCACGCGCATGCGGCAGCCCCTCCGAATACCGGGTCGAACGCGAATCCCGTGGGTTGCACGGGATGAACGCCGCGCACGTAGCGGTCGATCTGACGCTCGCTCAGCGCACGCAGCCTGGTGTTTCCGTCCAGCGCTGCCCGGTACCATTCGACCGTCAGCGCGACCGAGTCTCGGAGCGCCAGGCGCGGGCGCCATCCGAGCGCCGATCGCGCCTTGGCGCTGTCGAGATGCAGGAAGTGGGCTTCGGGCGGTGCATCCTTCTCGTCGCCGAACACGAACCGCGGGCTGCGATGGCCCCAGGCGCTTTCCAGCAGCGCGGCGAGCGTCGCGACATCGACCGTCGCTTCTGAATCCGGCCCGAAATTCCAGGCGCCGGCCACGCTGCGATCGCCTTCGGCAATCCGGGCGGCCAGCATGAGATAGCCTGCCAGCGGTTCGAGGACATGCTGCCAGGGCCGGACGCTCGCCGGATTGCGGATATGCACCGGCTTGCCGGCTGCGACAGCCCGGACAATGTCGGGCACGAGCCGGTCGGTGGCCCAGTCGCCGCCGCCGAATACATTGCCTGCGCGTGCGGTGGCGAGCACCGGACTGCCGGGATCGCGGAAGAAGGAGCGGCGATACGCCTCGACCACAAGCTCTGCGCAGCCCTTGGATACGCTGTACGGGTCGCTGCCGCCGAGCCGGTCGGTCTCGCGATAGCCCCAGGGCCAGCCGAGATTCTCATAGCATTTGTCGCTGGTGACGATGATCGCGCCCTGCAGCGACGGAAAGCGCCGTGCCGCTTCGAGCACGACCGCGGTGCCGACGACATTGGTCTGCAGCGTCGCGACGGGCGCGGCGTAGGATGGCCGGACCAGCGCCTGCGCTGCCATGTGGATGACGAGATGGGGATCGCAATCCTCGACCGTGCGCAGAAAGGCCGTCTCGTTACCGATGTCGCACACCCGGTGATCGACGATGTCGGCGATGCCGGCGGCCTGAAAAAAGCTGGGTTCGCGATCGTGCGGGAGCAATGCGACCGCGGTGGTGTCGGCGCCCAGCCGCCGTAGCCACAACGCTAGCCAGCCCCCCTTGAAACCGGTGTGACCGGTCAAGAGGATCCGGCGGCCAGCCAGCGCGCGGCTCAACCGGTCTTCGTCGAACCGCACCTCACGCATGGGCATGCGCTCCTGTGGGCGGTGCGGCGAGCTGCCATGGAGCAGGGGGGCTCTTCGCCCATGGCGGCGAACCGGCTACACAAAGCTGATTGAGGTGATCGCGATCCCGAATCGTGTCCATCGGGTGCCAGAATCCGGTATGCTTGTAGGCGAACAGCTGGCCGTCCTGCGCCAAACGGCTCAACGGGGCTTGCTCCAGCGGTTCCTCGTCCCCGCTCAGGTAATCGAGGACGCCGGGTTCGAAGACGAAGAAGCCACCGTTGATCCAGGTCTCGTGCTTGCGCACCTTCTCGGTGAACTCGGCGACGCGTGCACCTTCCAGCTCCAGATTGCCGAACCGCGCGGGCGGCTGCACCGCGGTGACCGTCGCCAGCTTGCCGTGCGATCGGTGGAACGCCAGCAGCGCACCGATATCGATGTCGCCCACGCCGTCGGAATAGGTGACCATGAAGGTCCCGCCCTCCAGCCAGTCGCGCAGCCGCAGCAGGCGCCCGCCGGTCATGGTAAGCTCGCCGGTATCGACCACCGAAACGTTCCAGTCGAGCGACCGGCATTGCCGGAAGGCGACATGGCCGTTGCCGATCGCGACCGTGAAGTCATTGCTCATGAAATGCAGGTCGTGGAAGAACTTCTTGAGCAGCAGCATCTTGTAGCCGCAGGCGACGACGAAATCGGTGACGCCGTGCTGGGCATAGATGTCCATGACATGCAGGATGATCGGCTTGCCGCCGACCTCGACCATCGGCTTGGGCACGCGGACGGTTTCTTCCGAAAGACGTGAGCCCAAGCCCCCCGCCAATAATACGACCTGCATCGCGCCGCTCCTCCCACCATACTGGGCATGCCAGATTGGTCGTCACAGACTAGGGAAGCTGTGGCGGGAAGCGATTCGGGCATCGGGATTAGCCACCACCCAATCGTGGTACCGGGGCTATTCCATAGGTGTCGGGCAGGGCGCGGTCTCTCGCCGCAAACAGATGTGCCGCCTTCGCTTCAAAGCGTATCCCGTACCGCGGCGGGTGCGATCGAAGGACAGGCTGGCGATCGTCGCGAAAGAGCGGGGCGGGCGCTCAGTTGAGAAGCGCGGTAAGCACGCCCTTGCCCTGAACCTCGCTCGACATGCCGAGGAACAGGTCGAAATTCCCCTTCGTGGCGTGGGAGAGCTGGTAGGTCGTGCCCCCCTCAGGCGCCAGGCGCGCCTCCATCTGGAAAACCGCATAGAAGGGCTGTTGCCGCCCCAGGCTTGTCGGCCGCGACGTGTCCGCGATCCGCTCGAGGCTGGCGAGCACCGCCGATACCTTCCCGGTCGGGGTGGCGATCAGGAACGAACTGCCGACCAGCTTGTCCCACTCGCCGGCCTCGGAAGCGGTGAGCGGCGGTCCGGCAGGCGTGGCACCGGTGGTGGGCGCGACGACACTGCCGGATCCGCCGCCTCCGCAGCCAGCCACTCCGGCGCCGGCCATGACGACCAGCCCCCCAACCATGAAGCGACGACGCGCGCTGTCAGTCATTGTTTCTTACTTTTCAAATGGCCAGGCCGGAATACGACGATTGCGTACGGCCTTTCCCCCAAAATGGACCTTTATCATTTGCTTGGCCGGACCGCATCCCATGAATCGTTATGGATGCGGTTCAACGCGGGATTGGCTCGGCGGGTCTGGTCTGCCTATAGCGGGAACGCTGCGCGCGTGGTGCGGCTGGGGAAGGTATGATGACGGCGGATGCGGTTCGAGGGCTGACGCTTGGTGATTTCGAAGGACGTATCGGCACCGGGTTCGCGATCGAAACGGAGCTTGGCACTCACACGCTCGAATTGGCCGTTGTCGAACCGATGCCGCAATCCACCCGTCCCGAAGGGGGATTCAGGCTCGAATTCGCGGGACCGCCGGAGCCCCGGCTGCCGCAGTCGATCTATCGTTTCGTGATCGATGGCGCCGCGCACGATATCTTCATCGTTGCGATCGGTTACCGGCCCGAGGGCGGGATACGGTACGAAGCCGTCTTCTTCTAGGCGAGCGCTTTGGCCGCGCCGGGCGTCCCGAACTCCATCAGCTCGTATACGCCCTTGTCCTCGGTCACCACGAAGCCGAGTCGCAGATACAGCCGTCGCGCCGGATTGAATTTCTCGACATGAATCGAGACGCCCTTCGCCTGATCCTGCGCCCAGGCGATCATATCGCGCAGGATCGCTTCGCCCAATCCCTGGCCGCGTGCCACCGGTAGCAGCGATATATCGACGATACGAAACTCCAGCGGCCAGGCGTCGACATAGAGGCGCCCGATCGGGGCCCCGTCCTGTTCCAGGATCAGTCGCTCCGCATTCGGGTAATAGGCCCGATAATGATGGTGCTGGGCGCGATGCTGCTGGGTGAGAAAGGCCTCTTTCTCGCCGTCCGGCCAGCCGCTCAGCGCGAGCTCCGCGTCCCGCGTGGAGCGATAGAGGGCCTCGATGAACGCGAAGTCCTCCTCGGTATAGGAGCGATAGACGAGCGCATGGAGCGCGGCGGCGCGAAGGGGCGGCGGCATGGTGTGGCGGACGAGGTCAGCTGCGTGGCGGGAACACACCCTGCAGCGCGATGCAGAAATAGAAGGTCAGATAGGGCTGCATGTTGTTGTGCGGCGCACCGCCGCCCGCCGGTGAGAGCGCCTGAGGCGACATCTGGATGAGGTTGGCATTGGTCGTGCTGTTGTAGAGCGCGCCGCCGCTGGAGGTGGAGAGCGTGACGCCGGATGCAAGCGTGCCCTGGGTACCCTCTTCCACCGAGGCGCGCAGCATGTGCGAATGGCTCGGGATTTCTGATTCGAGCAGCGAGACGGTTTCGCTGCCGCCTGTCTCGCCCAGGTCGTGCAACGACAGCCCGGGGCCCTGACCGGGGTGCATCGGCGCGCGGCCCTGCAGGTCGGGGAGCGCGAAATTGCTCTTCCCGTTGCCGCCATAGGTGGTGCCGAGCAGCGAGAACAGCGCCGTGTTCTGCGAGAGCGGCAGCAGCTGGCCGTCGCACCAGGCCCAGCCCTTCGGTGCGAAGTTGAACGGGAAGATTCGGATCTCGGCGACAAAGGGATCGGCCATGGTGCGTTCCTGTCAGGTCGGGCTCGGGAAAATGCCGAACAGCGAGATGATATAGTTGAGGCAGAGATAGGGCTGGAAGTTGGTGTGCGGCTGGCTGCCGCCGACCGGTGTGATCGACGTCGGGGCCATGGCTGTGTCCGCCGCCTCGCCCGAATAGAGCTTCAGCAGCGTCGAACTGGCAAGCACGTTGTTCTTGGGATTGGCCTGCGACCCATTGCCCGATGCGCCCAACATGGGGTGCGAGTGGGCCGGGATCTGGTTGACGGACAGCGTGACCTCTTCAACGCCGCCCGTCTCGGCGAGGATATAGGAGTTGCCCTGATGCATGGGCAGCCGGCCGCGCAGGTCGGGTAATGCGAAAGTACTCTGCCCGTCGCCGCCATAGGTGGTGCCGATCAGGTTGAAGAGCGTCTCGTTCTCCGAGATCGGCAGCAGTTGCCCTTCACAGAACATCCATCCCGCCGGGGCGAAGTTTCCGGCGAAAATGCGAAGCTCGCCGACATAAGGTTGTGCCATGGGCTGTTCCTCAGTTCGGGGACGGGAAGATGCCGCTCAGGGCGATGCAGTAGTTCAGCGTCAGGAAGGGCTGCATGTTCTGATGCGCCTGGCTGCCCCCGTTATTGGCCACCGTCCCGGCATTGAGTGCGACGGCTGTGGGCGTGAAGCCGGGCGAGTAAGGATTTGCCGGCTCACTGGCGAGCACATAGCCGGTGCCGCCGAAATTCGGGTTCACGACATTGCCCGCCGAATTGGAGGCCTGCAGCAGATGTACGTGGGTGGGAATCTCGCTGATGCTCAGGGTATGCGCTGCCTCGCCGCCGCGCTCCCCCAGGGTATGGCCGTTGCCGACATGAATCGGCACGCGGCCGCGCAGATCGGGCAGGGCGAAATTCACTCGGCCATCCCCCCCGAAGGTGGTGCCGAGCAGAGAGAACAGCGCCTGATTCTGGTTGATCGGCAGGAGCTGGCCATTGCACAGCGCCCAGTTTTTGGGCGCGAAGACGAACGACATGAGTCGGATTTCCGACAGAAATGGTTCCGCCATCGCAATATCCCCCGAAGTACCCCGATTCAGGCCGTAGCGGAAACGGAGAGGGCTGGCCATAGGGCTTGGGTTCAGACTGCCCGGTTTTGGAGCGATCGCCCGTCGCTGGTTTCTTTACACTCGTGTGTAAGTCACTGCCGTCTTGAGACAATGGCGCTGCGATGGTAATCGTTGACGGGGCGTATCAATCCGTTGCCGAGTCATTAACCAGCAGGCCATTGCCAGGATTGGCGCCGCCCCGGGGGAGAATTGTCCGTGAAGAAGCTGCATCGTGGCCGCCTGTTGCTATCGACGTGTCTGACGGGCATCGCCCTCGCATCCGCAGCTGGCGCACAGGCCCAGGACACGGATCCCAACTGGCAGCCGCGCGCCGAAGTGGACGCTCGCGCATCCGACGGGAGCAGCCAGGTCTCGTTCGAACTGTTCGCGCCGGTCGCGCAGAACGACTCGAACCTTTTGTTCGTCTCCGGCCGGATCGGCTATGACGAACACTTCGACCGCAACGGATCCGTCACCATCGGCGGACGCGGCAAGATCGGCGACGATTTCGCGATCGGCGTGAATGCGGGAGTCGATTTCTACAAGTCGAATCTCTCGAAGCGTGACCAGACCGCGGTCTCGTTCGGCCTGGAAGGCTTCACCTCGGTCTTCGACGTCCGCCTCAACTATCGCCTGCCGGTCACCAATCGCTACACCATCGGCTATCTCGATCCCAATGCCAGCCCCGTCGGCGCGCTGCTGGTCGAGAACAACCGGCTGATCGAGCGCAAGAGCGGCTGGCGACTTGAGGATGTCCCGCTGGGCGGGGCCAATGCCGAAATCGGCGCGACCATTCCGGTGGGCAGGAAGCTCAGCGTGCGCGCATCGGCGGCGGGTTTCGACTATCGCGACGATGCGGCGAGCAAGGCCTATCGCGGCGTTCGCGGCGCACTGGAGCTGGGTGTCGAGGATCCGCTTGGCACCGGCGGTCGCTTCACGATCGGCGCCGAGCTGCAGAACGACAATCGCTGGGGCACCCAGGCGCGCGGCACCGTGCGCCTGTCGATTCCATTCGGCGGTCGCGGGCGCGATCGCGGCGCGGGCACCTCCGGTCTCGACCGCCAGATGGGCGACCGCATCCGGCGCGATTACGTGACACCGTCGGGCACCCGCTACACCGATCTCACCAGCAACAGCTTTGCGATCGACGCGCGTACCGGCAATGAATTCGGCGGCATCTACTACGTCAACGGGGCCGCGGCTGCAGCGGGGGCGGGAACCAGCTCGAGCCCGACCACCCTTGCCGACGCGGTCACCCGCGCAGGCGCGAACGGCGTCGTCGTGGCGATGGGCAATGCCGGCAACATCACCACCGGCGGGGTGACGCTGGCCACCAACCAGTATCTGGTCGGCGGCGCGAGCAGCGTCAGCGTGCGCCATTCCAACGGCACGGTCAGCGCCTTCAGCTTCGGCAGCAGCAACGGCACGGTCGTGGGCAGCAACGGCACGGTCGTGGGCAGCAATGCCGGCGGCGCGGCGGTCACGCTGGGCCAGGGCTCGGTGGTGCGCGACCTTACCGTCCGCGGCGCCGGGGCAGGCATTCTTGCGAATGGCGTGGGCGGGTTCTCGCTCGATCGCGTGACGATCGAGAATACCGGCGGGGCGGGGCTGACGCTCACCAACACCACCGGCACGGTAGTGGTCGATGGGATCACGATCCGCGGCGGCGCCGGGGCGGGCCTCCTCGTCAATGGCGGCAGCGGTCTGGTAGTTCGGAACTCGACCATCGGTGGCGGCGCCGGGGCGATCGACATCAACGATGCCGGCGGCAATCTGACGGCCTCGCTGTCGAACCTCACTTTGACGGCAACCGGCGGCACGGTCCTCGACATCGACGGATCGGGAGCGGGCACGGTGCAGATCGCCGGGCTTTCCGGGATCTTCATCGCGGGCGGCTATGGCGAGACCGGCGGTTTTGCTGCGCGCAATGTGACCTTCGATTCGAGCACCGCGACGGGCATACAGGCGGTCAATGCCGGTTCGATGCAGGTGGGCAGCACGACGGCGCGGGTAAACGGCGCCGGTGTTTCGCTGACCGAAGTCGATGGTGCGCTGAGCTTTGCCTCGCTCAATATCGCCAACAACGCCGGGACGGGCCTGACGGTCAACAACACCAAGACCGGCACTTTCACGCTGACCAGCACCACCGGAACGGTCGACACCACCGCGGGCACCGCGCTCAACCTCGATCCGCTGCTGATCAACCTGAATTTTGCGGCTGTCAGTTCGACCGGCGCGGCGGGCGCGGGCATCATCCTCGACAATGTCCAGGGTGCGGGCACAGGCGGCAGCGCGCTGAACATCGGCACGCTGACGATCGCCAACAGCGGCCAGCAGGGCCTGCTCATCACCGGCGGTTCGACCGGACTGGTGACGATCGGCGGCGGCACGATCACCAACAGCGGCGGCGCCTCCGTCCAGATCGGCGAGGCCGGCGTCGCGGGCAGTGGCGGCACGATCGGGCTCAATCTCGGCGCGACGATCACCGACAGCGGGCCAGGACCGCTCGTTTCGCTCTTCAACACCGGCGGTGCGATCCGCTTCACCGGCGCGGTCAGCGGCACCGGGCCGATCGCCATCGATGGCACGGCTGCCGGGTCGAGCATCGTCTTCGCTGGCAATGTAGCGATCAACGGCGCGACCGGCCCTGCGCTGTCGATCAACAACGTCGCCGGCACGGTGGGCTTCACCGGCACGGTGACCATCACCAATCCGACTGGTAGCGGGATCCTGATCGGCAACAGCGCGGCCGGTTCGACCGTGGCCTTCACTGGCGCCACTACGATCACCGGTGCCGGCGCGCCCGCGCTGTCGCTCAACAATCTGGCAGGCGCCACCGCCTTCACCGGCGCGCTCAGCATCATCAACCCGGCAGGCACCGCCATCGTGATCGGCGCGGTGCCGGGCGGCGTGACCTTTGGCGACGTCGATATCACCGGCCTTGGCGCGGCCACCGGCCTCGACCTCACCGGCACCTCGGGTAACGTCACCTTCGCGACGCTCGATATCACCGGCACCGGCGCCGCCGGCTCGACTGGCATCGATCTGACCAACGCCGCCAATGCCGGCGCGGTCACCATCGTCAACCCGAGCGTGATCCAGGGCGTCGATATCGGCGCGAACCTGACCAATGCGCATATTACCGGCAGCTTCCGCTATGGCGACGGCAACGCCGCCGACGGACTGGAGAGCCGCATCACCGCCAACACGGTGATCCTCGTCGCGGGCATGAACGCGACCCAGGGCACCTATGATTTCGCCGACGTCCAGCTCGACGGCAACACCAACAATATCACCGGTGGCAGCTTCACCACCTATTACGTCCTCGCCGGCGCGACCGGCACGGGCACCGCGCTCGATCCCGGTAGCATCGCGGGCGCCGCAGCCTCGGGCGCGCAATATATCGTGCTGCTCAACAACCCGAATGGCGGGCAGGACGTCATCGATACCGGCGGTCTCGCGGGCGGCGGGCTGAGCCTGACCGCGGGCCAGTCGCTGGTCAGTTTCCTCAATACTGATTTCTTCGCGGTCACCGGCGCCACTGTGCCGGCCAACCTGATCGTCTCGAATCTCGGCCCGACCGGCATCGTCAACACCTTTGCGGGCTCGGGCGCCGCGATCCTGACCAGCAGCCTCGGGGGTTCGACGGTCAACCTTGCGAACGACACCCGGATCGACGGCGTCATCATCAACAACGATGCGTTCGGCATCGGCGTCGTCGGATCGGGCGTCTCCAACGTCATCGTCCGCAACTCGACGATCTCGGGCACCGGCGGTGCGATCAGCATCACCGACGGCGGCGCGGCGACCTCGGTCACGCTGGCCAACCTCAACCTGTCGGCCAGCGGCGGCACGGTACTGAATCTCAATGGCACGGGCGCGGGCACGGTCAATGTCTCGGGCACCGGCATCAACATTGCCGCGACAGGCACCGGACAGGGGCTTGCGATCAACGATGTCACGGTCGGCACGCTTGATGTCGCTTCGGTCACCACCGGCACGGCCGCCGGGGCCAATGGAGCCGTCTACCTCAACCAGGTCGCCGGCGGCGCGGTCAATGTCGGCAGCGTCACCGTCGGGGGTGCCAGTGCCGGTTCGGGCATCACCGTGGCGAACAGTGCGGCTGCGGTGAATATCGGCGCAGCCAGTGTCGCCAACACCGCCGGCGCGGGCGTGGCCATCCAGAACAATAGCGGCGCCGTTACCATCGGCCCGGTTTCGGTCGCGAACAGCGGCGGCGCGGGCCTCGCCGTCTCGGGCAATACCGGCGCAGTGACGCTCGGCGCGGTCACGATATCGAACAGCGCGAGCCATGGCGTTTCGCTGCTGAACAACGCCGGGGCTCTCACTCTCGGTGCCGTGACGGTTGCGAACAGCACCGGCGACGGTGTGCATCTGGCCGGCAACGGCGCGACGTCGCTCGGCCAGCTGACGCTTGCCAATATCGGCGGCACCGGCCTGTTCGCCCAGAATGTGTCGGGCAACCTCAACGTCGCCGGCGCCACGATCACCGGTGCCACGGGCGGCGGCGTGAGGGTGCAGGGCGCATCGGCATCGAGCGCCATCTCGATCGGCGCGCTGAGCGTGAGCGGTAGCGGCGGCACCGGCATCGTGCTCGACGATATCGATGGCACCGCGACCTTCACCGGCGCCACCACGATGGCGGGCAGCAACGGTATCCGCTTCGGTGCGGGCAGCTCCGGCACGATCAGCTTCGGCGATGTCGATATCACCGGCCTCGGCGCGGGAATGACCGGCGTCGATGCTCGTAATGCGTCCGGCACGATCAACGTCGCGACGCTCGACATTTCGGGCATTTCTACCGCCGGTACGCGCGGCATCGACATGACCGGCGCGAGCTTCGTCGGAAACATCACCGTCGCCGAAAGCAGCACGATCACCGGCGTGGGGACCGGTATCGACCTGACCAATGCGGCGATCACCGGCAGCTTCCGCTACGGCGACGGGTCGAATACCGACGCAGATGGCGCGGCATCGACGATCAACGCGATCACGCCGATCACCGTGACCGGGATCAACGAAGCCGTCGGCAGCTACAATTTCGCCGATGTGGTGCTGAACGGCGACACCACGGGTCTCGTGACCAATCCGGTCCGCCTGTTCTTCGTCGAGCAGGGCCGCACTGGCGCAGGCACCAAGACCGATCCGGGCAGCCTCGCTGCGGCGCTCGCTTCGAACGCGACCGTGATCGTCCTGCTCAACAATCCGGCGGGCGGCAACGATACGCTCGACGTAGCGGGCCTCGGCACCTTCGCACTCGACGCCAACCAGCGCCTGATCGGCTTCCTCAACGGCGATAGTCAGACCGTTGGCGGCGGCACGCCGGTGAACATGCTCCTCTATGGCTTGACGCCGAGCGTGGTCACCAATCCCTATGCCGGATCGGGCGCGGGGCTGCTGACCCACACCGGCGGCGGCATAACCGTCACACTGGCGAACGGCGCCTCGATCGACGGCATCCGCATCGGCGGCACCGGCATTGGCGTTTCGGGCGTCGGCGTCTCGAACGTGTCGATTGCCAACTCGATCATCGCGGGCGGCAACGGCGCAATCCTGCTGCGCGACGGTGGCGCGGCGGCATCGGCGACGCTCACCAACCTCTCGCTGTCAGGCACGGGCGGGACGGTGCTCGACCTGCTCGGCACCAATGGCGGGTCGCTGACCCTTCGCGGATCGGGCATCTCGATCGCGGCCGCCGGCAATGCGCGCGGCCTGGTCATGGATCGCGTCACGCTGGGCGCCAATCTAGGCTTCGGCGCCGTCGCGACGCAGACCGCGTCCGGCTCCGGCGTCGCACTGAACAATATCGGCGGCAGCGGCGGACTGAGCTTCACCAGCATCAATGTCGGCGGCACCGGCGCCGGGGCAGGGGTTTCGCTCGGCGGCAACAGCGCGGCGATCGATCTTGGCGCGGTGACGGTCGCCAACGCCGCCGGCGACGGCGTCGAGGTCCTCGCAAACACCGGCAATGTCACGCTCGGCACCTTCGCGATCAGCGGAGCCGGGGGCACCGGCCTGCGCATCGAAGGGATGCAAGGCGCGTTCACTGCGCTTGGCGGATCGATTACGGGCGGGGCCACCGGTCTGTCGCTCACGGATATCGACGGTTCGGCGGCCTTCACCGGCGGCGTGACCATCACCGGCCCGGGCGGCACGGGCATCCGCCTGGGCGGCGGCAGCGCCGGTACGATCAATTTCGGTGACGTCGATATCAATGCGCTGGGCGGAAACAGCACCGGCCTCGACGCACGCAATGCGTCGGGCAATGTCACCTTCGGCACGCTCGACATTACCGGCATCTCGACCGCGGGCACGCGCGGCATCGACCTGACCGGCGCGACATTCGGCGGCAATCTGACGATCGCGGGGAGTAGCACGATCACCGGCGTCGGCGTCGGCGTCGATCTGAGCAACGCGGCGATCACCGGCAATTTCCGCTTCGGCGACGGTTCGAACACCGACGCGAATGGTGCGGCGTCGACGATCAACGCCACAATTCCGCTCGTCGTCACCGGGCTCAACAGCGCGGTCGGCGCCTATAATTTCGCCGATGTGAATCTGGTCGGAGACACCAGCGCGCTTGCCACCTCGGCGACGGTCTATTGGGTGCTGGCCGGCGCGAGCGGCGCGGGCACGCGCAGCAACCCGGGCAGCCTGAGCGGCGCGGCGGCGTCGGGCGCCGACATCATCGTCCTGCTCAATGATCCGGCGGGCGGCAACGACCTGATCGACGTCAACGATCCCACCTATGGCACGGGCGGCAGCTTCACGCTGTTGACCGGCCAGCAGCTGCGCGGCTTCCTGAACGGCGACTCGATCGCGCTGCCGGGCGGCGCTCCGGCGAACGTGGTCCTCTACAACGTCGCGACCGGAATCGTGACCAATCCGTTCGCCGGATCGGGCGCGCCGACGCTGACCAGCACGACGCCGGGCACCGATACCGTCCGCGTCTCGGGCAACGTCCTGATCGACGGAGTCCGGATCACCAGTGCCGGCACGGGCGTTTATGGCACTGCCGCCGCGAACGTCACGATCCGCAACAGCATCATTTCGGGTGTCGACAGCGCTATCGAGCTGGCCAGCGGCGGCGGCGCTGCCACGGCAGCGCTGAGCAACCTGGTGCTGACATCGACCGGTGCCTCGATCCCGCTGGCCTTGTACGTCACGGGCGGCGGCAGCATGACCGTCACCCAGCTCTCGAACATCACGATCGATCAGGGTGCCGGATCGCAGGGCGCCTATCTGATCGGCGCGACGTTCGATGCCGATCTCGCCACCGCGGGCTATCAGGCCGTCGATGCGTCGATGACGATCGGCAGCGCGGGCAGCCGCCTCAACGGCAACGCGGTAGACCTGACGAATGCCCTGGGTGCGCTGAACTTCACCGCCCTGTCGATCTACAACCAGAATGGTACCGGCATCCTCGCGGCCGGAAGCGGTCTGGCGCTGACCAGCACCGCGGGCACGATCGACACGCTGAATGGCACGACGATCTCGCTGACCGGAACCCAGGCCGATCTGGTGCTGGACAATGTGGTCCATGCCGGTACCGGCACTGGCGTCGCGATATCCGGCCTGACCGGCATCGGCACCGGCGCGCGCGCGCTCAGCGTCACCAACCTTCAGGTCACCGGCGGCACCAACGGTATTTCGTTCACCGGCAACAATAACGGCAACGTCAGCTTCGGCGCGGCCTCGAGCATCTCCGGCACTAGCGGCGCGTCGATCGCGATCTCCAGCGGCACGGGTACGCTCGGCTTCGGCTATAACGGCAGCGTCAACCAGAGCAGCAACGCGGCGCTGCTCGAAGTCATTGGCCATAGCGGCACGGTCACGTTCGGCAGCGCCGGCAATCTGACGGCAAGCAACGGCACCGGGCTGCAGTTCAGCAATGCCGACGGCTTCTACGGGTTCAATGCCACGACGAGCTTGAATGGCGGCGATGCCGGGATTGACATTCTGGCGGGGTCGGACGGCATTTTCACCTTCGCGGCGACCACGGCGATCACGAATCCGAGCGGCACGGCGGTCACTGTCGATGGCTCTAACGCGCAGATCACCTATCGGGGCATGATCAGCCATTCAGCCGCGGCGACTGATGCGATCACGGTCAACAATCACGCGGGCTCGCTTGCTTTCCAGCTTGCGACGCTCAACCTGACCGGCGGCAAAGGCCTGTCGTTCAGCAACGCCGATGGCAGCTATCTCTTCAACAACGCGACGCTGACCGGCGGCGCGGGGATTGCTATTACGAACGGTTCTGCGGGCAATTTCACCTTTTTCGCGAACACCAGCGTCACCAACGCGGCTGTCGCCGCATTCAGTGTCGCCAACTCAACCGCGCGAGTGACCTTCTCAGGTACGTTGAATCAGGCAAGCGGGACGGTGCTTGACGTGACGGCACATTCGGGCTGGCCGCTCGACTTTTCGGCGGCGACCCTCAGTGCGACCGGCGGCAACGGTCTGGTGTTCGACAATGCCGACGGCACTTATACGTTCAACAACGTGACGCTCGCCGGGGGTGCTGGTATCGCCATCACCAATGGTTCCTCGGGGACTTTCGGCTTCGACAGCGGCGCCAGCGTCACCAATGCGGCCGGTGCGGCGATACGCGTCGCCAACTCGACCGCGTCCCTTGGCTACGCCGGCTCGATCAACCAGTCGACACCTGGCTCTGCGGCGATCGACGTTTCTGGGCACTCGGCCGGTACGATGTCCTTCAATGACGCGACGATTGTCGCGACGGGCGGCAACGGCCTGCGGTTCAACGATGCCGATGGCACCTATACCTTCCGTAATATCGCGCTTTCGGGTGGTTCACGCCTCGCGATCCTTGGCGGTTCAGCTGGCGCCTTCAGCTTCCTCAATGTCGATATCACCGGCCTCGCGGCCAACACCACCGCCGTCGACCTGACCGGCGCTACCGGCAACATCATGTTCAATACACTCGACATCGCCGCCGCTTCGGCGACCGGCACGCGCGGTATCGACATGACCGGCAGCACCACTTCCGCCAATGTGATTGTCAACGGCAGCAGCACCATGACCGGCCTCGGAATTGGCGTGGATCTGACCAATGCCGCGATCACCGGCAACTTCCGCTATGGTGACGGTTCGAACACCGATGCGAACGGCGCGGCGTCGAACATCAATGCGGTGACCCCGCTGGTGATTGCGGGCCTGAATGGCGGCACCGGCAACTATAACTTCGCCGATGTGAACCTGAACGGCGACACCACGAATCTGTCGGTCTCCGCCTATTTCGTGCTCGAGGGCGCGACCGGCAGCGGAACGCGCAGCGATCCGGGCAGCCTGGCCGGCGCCGAAGCGGCGAACGCCACCTATATCGTGCTGCTCAACGATCCGCTGGGCGGCAACGACATTCTGGACGCCACGGCGGGGGCGGGCGGTTCGTTCGACCTTGACGGCGGCCAGATCCTGTACAGCTTCCGCGATACCGACAGCTTCACCGTGGGCGGCGGCGCCCCGGCCAATATCATCCTCTACAATGTCCAGACCGGCGTGATCTCCAATCCGTTCGCGGGTTCGGGCGCACCGACGCTGACCGCGAGCGGCGCCAACGCGACGCTGACGCTGGGCGGCAACAACATTCTCGACGGCGTGGTCATCGCCAACAGCGGCACCGGCGCCGGCATCCTCGGCAACGGAGTCGGCGGCACGCTCACGATCCGCAACAGCACCATCTCGGGCGGTGCGGCCGGTGCGCTGCGCATCTACGACAACGCCGCGAACGTCGTGCTGGGGCTGAGCAACCTCACTCTCGCCGCGAACGGCGGCAACATCCTGCACCTCGACGGCACGGGCGCAGGAACGTTCACGCTGACGCAACTGGCCAACCTCACCGTCAACCATAGCACGGAGACGGGCGGCTTCCTCTTCTCCGACGTGACGTTCGATTCGGACACCCTCACCGCTGGCCTTCAGGCGGTGAACGCGGGTGCGCTGACGCTCGGTACCACAGGTGCCCGGATCACCGGCGACGGCCTCAGCCTGACCAACGTCACCGGGACGCTGAACTTCAGCGATCTGAACATCGCCAACAATGGCGGCACCGGCCTGATCGTCGCCAATTCGAAGGTGAACAACTTCACCCTCGGTACCACCGGCGGCGCGATCGACACGACCAACGGCACGGCGATCAACCTCGATCCGCTGAGCATCAACATGGTGCTCAACTCGGTATCCGCGACCGGCGGCGCCTATGGCATCCTGCTCGATCAGGTGCTCGGCAACTTCACCGTCACTGGCGCGGTCAATGTGAGCGGCGTGACCGGCGCCGGAATCTCGGTTCGCGACAATACCGCGCTGGGCGTGCTGTTCCAGGGTGCGGTCGCGATCAACAATACCGCGGGCGCGGGCGTCCTGCTCACCAACAATGCGGGCGCGACGGTGGACTTCACCGGCGGGCTGGGGATCGTCACTACCACCGGCACGGGTTTCGCCAGCACCGGCGGCGGCACGATCAGCGTGACCGGCAGCGGCAATACGATCACCACGGGCAATGCGGCAGGGTTCATTCTCAGCGGCATCACGGTGGCGGCAGACGGGGTGACCTTCGACCAGATCACCGCTGCGCCGACGATGGGCACCGCGGTCGGCGCGGTCAGCGTCAATCTGGCAGGCTCGCTCAATATCGGCGGGCTGAATCTGGATGCGGCCAATGACGCGGTCGTGTTCAGCAACCTGACCGGCACCGGCGGCGTCAATCTGACCGGCACGCTCGATATCGATAGCGGCGTCGGCTTCAGCTTCTCGGGCGCGCTCGGAACGATCAACATCGCGAACTCGGCGGGTTCGTCGCTGACGATCGACGGCGCCCAGCAGGCGATCCGTTTCCTCAACGTGACCGGTGGCACGGTGAACGTGGCCAGCAGTGCCGGTAGCGCCGCGATCAATGGGTCGGTCAATTCGGCGATCGACCTCAGCGGGGACACCGGCGGCACGCTGAACTATGGCGGCACGATCAACGCGGCGCAGGGTTCGGTCCTGAACGCAGCGAACAGCCTTGCCAATGTCACGCTGTCCGGCGCGATCACCTCGACCACCGCCGGCACCGTGTTCAACTTCGCCAATGCGGACGGCAACTACACCATCTCGGGCAATGTCGGCCACACGGGCGGCGCAGGCGTCGCGATCGACGCGGCGAGCGCGGGCGGGATCACCTTCTCCGGCGCATCGAAGACCTTCAGCACCGGGAACAATGCCGCGATCACCACCGCTGGCACCGGCACGCTGTCGTTCAGCGGCGGCGGACTCGGCATCACCACCATCACCGGCACGGGCTTCGCCGCGAGCGGCGGCGGCACGGTGCAGGTCGACGGTGCCGGCAACACGATCACGGCTTCGAGCGCCACTGCGCTGTCGCTGAACGGCGTTACGCTGGCTTCTGGCGGCGTGAACTTCCAGAGCATCAATGCAACGACGAGCGTCGCTGCGGCGGTCATCGCGGATACGGTGACGCTGAACGGGGCGCTGTCGATCGGCGGGCTCACCGTCTTCGGCGGCGGCACCGCCGCGCGCTTCAGCAACCTGACGGGCGGCGCGGGCGTCAACCTGACCGGCACGATCGATATCGACGGGAGCTCCGGCTTCGAATTCACCGGTACGCTGGGCACGATCAACATCGCCGACGCGGCCGGCTCTACGCTGACCATCGATAGCATCACGCCTGCGATCCTCTTCAACGGCGTGACCAGCGGAACCGTCAATATCGGCATGGGCGGCGGCAGTGCCGCGATCAGCGCCGACAGCGCAGCGATCCGCGTGGATGGCGGCACGGGTGGCCTGCTGAACTATGGCGGCACCATCACCCAGTCGGCAGGCGGTGGCGCGCTTTGGGTGAGCAACAGCAGTTCCCTGGTCACCCTGACCGGGGCGATCAACTCGACCAGCGCCGGTTCGCTGTTCACCTTCAACAACGCCGACGGAACCTATTCCGTCACCGGTGCCATCAACCACAATGGCGGCACGGGCGTCGTCGTCGATGCGCCGAGCAGCGGCGCGGTCACCTTCTCGGGTGCGAGCAAGGTGTTCAACTCGGGTACCGGTCCTGCAATCAGCATGGCCGGCAGCGGTACGCTCTCCTTCACCGGCGGCGGGCTCGATATCGATACGACCACCGATACCGCTTTCCGTGCGACCGGCGGGACGGTCATCGTCACCGGCGCGAACAACCGGATCGATACGACCACCGGCCAGATCCTCAACCTGAGCGGGGTGACCGCGGGCACCGGCGGCATCAACTTCGCGTCGCTGACCGCGACCGGAACCGTCACCGACAACGCCATTCTGCTGAGCAATCTCACCGGCGACGCCTTCAGCGGCGGCACGGTCAATATCGGCGGCACCAGCGGCGCAGCCAATGATGGCATCAAGGTGAGCACGGGTACCGCGGCGATCAACTTCGGCGCGACCACGATCGGGGCGGCTGGCAGCAACGCTATCGAATTGCTCAACAGCGGCTCGGCAGTGACGTTCGGCACGATGAATCTGTCTGGCGGCGGCGGCTCCACCGTTGTCATCGACGGCTCGACCGGCCCGGTCACACTGGGGCTCGGCACCATCACTGCCACCGGAGCGGCCAATCACGCGGTTTCGGTTACCGGCGGCACTGGCAACATTACGGTCGGCTCGGCGCTCAGCGGCACCAACATGGTGCGCATCTCCGATCATGAAACCGGCACCGTCACTTTCAGCGGAAACATGGCGTCGACGGTCAGCGGCATCCTGGTTGTTGGTGTCAACTCCGGCCTGGTCACCTTCACCGGCAACACCCTCGCGCTGAACGCCACCGGCGCCGGCGTCTTGCTGTCTGGCAACGCCGGCGGCACGATCGACTTCAACCCTGCAGCGGGCGGCAGCGGTCTCGACATCGTCAGCTCCGGTGCGGGCTTTGACGCCGCTAGCGGCGGTACGATCATCGTGCGCGGCGCAGGCAACTCGATCAGCACCACCGGTACCGGCATGGCGCTCAATCTGCAGAACGTCACGATCGGCGCTAACGGCTTTGAATTCAACAGCGTCAGTGCCAACGGCGCGGCGATCGGGATGATGATCCACAATGTGGGCACCACCGGCCCGGCGCTCAGCCTTGGCACGGTGAACCTCCAGGGGATCACCTCGCGCGGCATCGACATCTCCGGCAACAACCCGGTTGGCCTAGCGATCACCGATCTCGACATCGCGCTGAACAGCAACAGCGCGGTGGCGTTCGATCTCAACGGGGCGACGCTTTCGGCCCCGATCATCATCGGCGACTTCGATGTCACCAACGCGGGCGCCGCAGGTACCAGCATCGCCGTCGATCTGCAGGGCACGCTTGGCGGCGCCAGCATCCTGCTGGGTGGCCAGTCGGGTGCCTCGAGCTCGATCGCGGGTGTGGGCACCGGCATCGCTCTGAATGCAACGACCAACGCGCTGCTCACCTATGGCGACGGCGAGTCGGTCAGCGACATCGCCTCGACGATCTCCGCGAGCACTGCGATCGACGCGACCAACGCACCGCTTGCCGGAACCTACGACTTCCGCGACGTCGCATTCGCGGGCAGCCCCGGTGCGGGCTTCGGCGTCAACAAGATCTGGTTCGTCGACGCGGACGGCGCCACCGGCGGCGGCAACGGCAGCGGCTCCGACGGCAACAATCCGATGACGATCGCGGCCGCGGCGGCGATCGCCGGCGTTCAGGACATCATCGTCCTGGTCAACAACGGCCAGTTGATCAGCACTGGCGCTTCGTCGCTCGCGCTCGCTACCGGTGCGCAGTTGCGTGGCTTCGGCAACGGCGCGGGTGGCGGGGCGGGCAGCGGCAGCGCGCCGATCGCGCTCACCATCACCGTGCCTTCGACGATCCTCCTTTCGGGCGGCTCGACGATCAACATTGCGGATCCCACCGGGCTGGGCGCAGCGACGCTCACTTCCTCGGTCGGCGCGCCGAGCGTGGTCACACTGGCGGCCAGCGGCAACCGTCTCTCGGGCTTCATCCTCGACGGCGTCGGTGGCGTGGCGCGCGGTATCTTCGACGGTGGTGCCGGCACGGCAAACGCCCAGCTGGACCGTCTGACGATCCGCAATTTCGTCGGTGTCGGCGGTGTCGTACTTGCTGGCCTGAACAGCTCGACGATCGACAATGTCGCCTTCTCGGGCAACGCGCTTGACGTGTTGATCAACGGCGGCAGCGGGGCCACGTTCAGCAACATCAGCAGCACCGGGGCGAGCAACGCGCTGAGCTTTGGCGGAGTCGCCGGGCTGACGCTCACCAATATCAGCGTCACCGGCGCTTTTGGCTTCGGCCTGCAGTTCACCGGTACGACCGGCACGGTCACCGCGACCAATGTCGATATCACCAATACCAGCGGCGCGGCGATTTCCGTCTCTGGCGGCACTGCCACTTACAATTTCGATGCGACCAGTTCGATCGCTCAGGGAAATAATGCCAGCGCGCTCAGCGTCGCCGGCGGCCATAGCGGCACGCTCACCTATGCCGGAACGATCGGCGCCACCAACGGCACCGGCCTGCAGTTCGACAATGCCGACGGCACCTACAACTTCACCGGTACGACCACGCTGAACGGCGGCGATGCCGGGATCGACATCCTCAACGGCTCGGGCGGCAGCTTCACCTTCGGGACCGGCACGTCGATCACCAGCCCGACGGGCGCCGCATTCAACGTTGCGGGCAGCACCGCGGCCGTCACCTATAGCGGCAGCATCACCCAGGCGAGCAACGCCGCGCTGGTCAACGTCCTCAACCATTCGGGCGGCACGATCACCTTCCAGACCGGCACGCTGGTCGCCAGCAACGGCACCGGCCTGCAGTTCAACAATGCCGACGGCATCTACAACTTCAACGGTACTTCGACGCTGAACGGCGGCGATGCCGGCATCGATATCGTCAACGGCTCGGTTGGCACCTTCGGCTTCGGCGCGAGCACCGCGATCACCCATGCCGCTGCAGGCGATGCCTTCGTGCTGACCGACAGCAATGCCGATGTGACCTATTCGGGCAGCATCACCGACAGCAACGGCTATGCCATCCGCATCGACAATCACGATGCCGGCGCGATCACCTTCCAGACCGGAAATATCGGCGCGAATGGTGCCGGCGCGCTCGGCCTCAGCGTGATCAACAGCAACGGCGGGGCGGTCAACTTCAACGGCGCCATCGCCCTGAACACCGGCGCGAACACGGCGATCACGCTGGACAGCAATGCCGGCGGTACCGTTTCGTTCAGCGCGGCCGGCGACGGCCTCGACATCGTCACGACCTCGGGCACCGGCCTGCTGATCTCGGGCGGCGGCACGGTCAACGTCCTTGGCGCAAACAACAGCATCACCAGCACCAGCGGCACGCTGCTGAACGTCTCCAACGCCACGGCCGGCGCCACGACGCTCACCCTGAACTTCGGGGCGGCGAGCAACACGTCGGGCGCCAACGGCATCCTGATCAGCCGCACCGCGGGTACACTCACCGGTTCGGTGAACATCGCAGGCGGTGCTATCACCGCCACCAACCGCGGCGTGGATCTCGACGGCGATGCGCTGACGTTCGCCTATGGCGGCAGCATCACGACCAGCGGCGCCACCGCGCGCTCGGTCGAAGTGACCAATCGCACCGCCAACCTCGCCACCTTCTTGGGCAACATCACCGACAATGCGCTGGGCATCAACATTGCCAACAACACCGGCGGCACCGTCAGCTTCAGCGGTCCTTCGATCGCCCTGTCGACGGTAGCGAATGCCACCGCGCTGACCCTTGCCAACAACACCGGTACCTCGATTCTGTTTGGAATGGCGGGCGGTGGAAACGGCCTCGACATCCTGGCCAGCGGCACCGGCACGGGCATCAGCTTTACCGGCGGCGGCCTGCTGGCTATCGGTGGCACCGGTAACACCGTCCAGACCGCGACCGGCCAGATCCTGAACCTTGTCAATGGCAATGTCAGCGCCGCCGGCCTGACCTTCGACTCGCTGACCAGCACCGGAACGGTCGCGGCTACTGCGATCAACGTCAGCAACGTCGACGGGGGCACGCTCAACGGCGGCACCGTCTCGATCGCGGGCACCAGCGGCGTGGGTTCGGACGGCATCTTCTACGGCGGCGGATCGACCACCAATATGAACTTCGGTTCGACGACGATCACCGGCACCGCCGACGAAGGCATCGAGATCAACGGCGCCGGCAACGGCACCTTCGCCGCCAGCAGCGTCACGATCAACGATACCGGCGGCAACGGCGTGGAGATCAACGGCGCGACCAATTCGGTCACGCTGTCGGGGGGCGCGATCGGCGCTACCAACGATCCGACCGGCTTCGGCGTGTACGTGCTGAACGGCACGGGTGCGGTCAACATCGCCTCGTCGATCAACAAGACGACTGTCGGCAACGTCGTGTTCGTCGACAACCATGAGACCGGCAACGTCACCTTCTCGGGCAACATCAGCGGCACGGGCGGGGTGAACAACGGCATCGTCGTCCAGAACGTCAACAGCGGCACGATCCAGTTCACCGGCTCGACGTTGTTGAGCACCGGCGCGAACACCGCGGTGAGCCTGCTCAACAACACCGGCGGCACGATCAGCTTCCCGAATGGCGGGCTGAGCATCACCACCGCCAGCGGCACCGGCTTCAACGCCACTGGCGGCGGCACGGTCGATGTGCAGGGGACCAACAGCACGATCACCAGCGGCACCGGCACCGCGCTCAACATCGTCAACACCAATATCGGGTCGAACGGCGTCAACTTCCGCAGCATCTCGTCGAACGGTGCCGCGAGCGGCATCATCCTCAACAACACCGGTTCGGCGGGCGGTTTGCGTGTGGTCGGTACCGGTGCGGCGGGTTCGGGCGGCACGATCCAGAATTCGACCGGCGACGGCATCAGCCTGACCGGGACAGAGAATGTCCGCCTCGCCTATATGAACGTCACCAACAACCTGGGCGACGGCATCGGCGGATCGAACATCAACGGCTTCGTGATCGACAATCTTCTGATCTCGGGCAACGGCACCGATAGCGGCACCGATGAATCGGGCATCAACATCGCGGGACTCACCGGCAGCGCCTCGGGCGGTTTGCGCCCGACCGGCATCTTCAACTCGACGATCCAGAACAACTATGAGTTCGAGGTGCAGATCACCAATTCGGGCGGCACGCTGACGAACTTCCAGATCGTGAATTCCACGATCTCCTATACCGGCAGCAACAGCGCCAGCGCGCACGGCAACCTGGTCAATTTCCTGGGCACCGGCACCTCGACTATGGGGCTCACCGTTACCGGCAGCACCTTCACGGGCAACTGGAACCCGTCGAGCCCGCCGGTGCTGACCACGGGCAGCGGCCTGTTCGTCGACAGCTCGGGCACGAGCATGACGGCGAACGTCAGCACGTCGAATTTCTACAACAACAACAACGGCATCAACATGTCGACCGGTCCGGGGTCGACGACGCTGACCTACAGCATCATCGGCAACACCATCACCGGCTCGCGCTCGACGGCGATCAACGATTTCCACAACGGCAATTCGCCGTTCTCGCGCGCCGTCAACGGCACGATCCAGAACAACATCATCGGCATCAACGGCGTTGCGCTGTCGGGCTCGCAGTTCGGCAACGGCATCAGCGTCTCGAACGAAGGTGCGGTCAACGCCAACTATCTGATCAGCGGGAATACCATCCAGCAGATCGGCCAGGCTGGAGTAGGCGGCTCGTCGGCGATCGCGGTCAATGTCGGACTGGTGGGTCAGGCGACGGGCGGCGGCACGACCAACCTCACGATCCTGAACAACACGATCCGCGATATCCTCAACAGCCGCGGCATCGTCGTGAACAACAACCAGAATACCGGTACGCTGCCGACGGTCCGTCTCAGCCTGATGGGCAACCAGTTCCTCGGCACGATCGCCGGTCAGGCCGGCAACGGCCAGTATATCCGGCTCAGCGCCAGCGGGGGTGGGCAGTTCTTCCTCACACAGCTGGCAGCGACGGGCAGCGCGATCGCCAACGAGGTCGATGATGCCAATGGCTTCAACGACGCGAGCAAGATCAGCATCGGGGCGGGCGGACCGATCACCTATGGCTCGGCGGCGCCGACCCTGCCGCCGGCGGTGGTGCCGCTCCCCTGATCGGGCATTCCCCGGCGCGTGCGTTCACGCGCCGGGTTGCCGGCTGAATGTGGTTGCAACTGCCGCCGCGTGGAGGCGCCCGGCCTTAGCTTGGCCCCAGCGCACCGGCTCCCGCCAGTGCAACCTCTCCGTCCTGCGGGCCCCTCGCGCCGGACACGCCGACCGCGCCGACCAGCGCGTCGCCGGCGATCAGCGGCAGCCCGCCCTCGAGCAGGGTCGCGCCGGGGAGCGACAGCAGCGCCGTCCTGCCGCCAGCAACGGCTTCCTCCAGGGCACGCGTCGGCGCACGGAAGAGAAACGCCGTGCGCCCTTTCTCCAGTGCCGCGGAGACCGACCCCGCCGGCGCGCCGTCCAGGCGCTCGAACGCCAGCAGATGCCCGCCCGCGTCCAGGACGCAGACCGATACCAGCCAGCCTTCTGCGCGCGCTTTGGCGCAGGCCGCGGCAATGATCGCCTGGGCATCTTCGAGCGTCACGCTGAGTTGGCTGCGCATGATGCGTCCTTTCGTCAGGCCGGCACCGTCGCTGCCAGCGCAAAGCCCTGAGGGCCCCGGAAGGTGTTCTGGGCGGTCACGCTGATCGTCCAGTCGCCCGCGGCGGCGTCCGCAACACGCACCTGCTCGACATTGTTGGCGCGATCGAACTGCTCGAACGGCAGCCGGCTGAGGCCGTGATTGCCAACATATTTGGTGCCGTCCGGAGCAATCAGCACCAGATCGAGATTGTGCTGGATGAACCGTGCCGGAGGATCGGTCCAGGCCATGGTGACCGAGAGCGGACCGGACTTCGGGAGCGTGAGCTGCCGGATGAAGACCGCACGGCTCATGTTCCCGGCGATCAGCGCCTGTGGCGACGCATTGTCGATATCGGTGAAGGCCAGCGTGAAACCGGCACCGGCGTCGAACGGAATCGCGCGAGCAAGGTTCAGCCGGCCATAGCCCTGGTGGAAATTGGGCTTGCCGATCCGGTCGTCGGTGAACGGTGCCCGATCGATCCATTCGGTGCCGTTGATCAGCGTCGCCTTGAGCAGCGCCGCCGAAGGGCGAGCCTGCGCCCGCTGCGTGCGGTAATATTCGCGCACCACCGCCGCCGCACCTGCGACCAGCGGTGCCGCCATGCTGGTGCCCGACATATATTGGTAGCGAGCGGGGTCCTGGGGGTAGGGATGGACCGGCGTTCCGGAATCCTGGCTCCGCGCGGCAAGGATGCCGACACCTGGCGCGACCAGGTCCGGCTTGACCCGCCCGTCGTCGGACGGCCCGCGCGAAGATAGCGCCGCGACGATATCGGCGTCGCCCGTCAGGTCCAGGTCGGCCATTGCCGGACGCGTGGGTGCGCGCCGCCCGTCATAGTGGCGCCATTGCCGGGCGGCATAGGGCCCGTCCGGGCGTGGCGAACAGCATGCGCCGACGGTCAGCGCATTCTTCGCGCCCGCCGGTGAGGCGAGCGATCCCAGCCGGTTCCGGCCGACCGGATCGTCGATGTCCTGATCGCCGTCATTCCCGCCGGCGATGACCACGAGCAGGTCGGGATGCGCATGGACGAACGCGTCGATATCGAGCGTGTCGAGCGTGTAGCGGCCGCCGACATAGGCGCCCCAGGAATAGTTCTGGATGCGTACGTCCGCCGCATAGGCCTCCTGCAGCATATCGGTCAGTCCGATGCCGAAGCGATAGGTCAGGGTCTCGTCGGCGATGCTCTGCACGAACAGACGGGCGGCGGGCGCGGCACCGCTCAGCAAGCCGCCGCTCGCCGCGCCGCTCCCCGCCGCGATCGACGCGACATGCGTGCCATGGCCCTTGGGGTCCCGCGAAGAGAGCGGGGTTTCGCGCAGGACGACGGTCACGCGGTTCCCGAAATCGGGATGGGCGGCATCGATCCCGGAATCGGCGATGCCGATCGTCTCGCCCGTGCCCTGCCAGGGCAGGGGAGTGGCGAGCGGCACGCTGTTGCCGACCAGCGCGGCAAGTGCATAGCTCAGCATCGGCTCGGGCGGCACATAGCGCTCGACCAGTTCCACCGTGCCGTCGCGGCCCATGTCCGCGAGCAGCGCGGCCTCCGCCTCCGGGCCGGCGGTTACATGATAGCGCAGCCGGTCGCTGCCGCGTTCGACCCGCTCGACGCGCGGATCGAGCTCCAGCTGCGCCGCGAGCGAGGCCAGCCTCGCGACATCGGTGCAGCGGACATCGTAGAGCGCGGGCCCTTCGGCGGCCGCGATATCGGCCATGCCTTCGGGCGCATCGGCGCTCTTCATCAGGCCGCCTCCGGCCGGCGTGACCTCGACCGCGCCCGCCAGCCGGCGACCCACGGTTTCCCGGAGCCCGTAGCGGCCGAAGCTCAGCCAGTCGGCATCGGCGTCCGCCGATCTGATGCGCTCGCGGCGCGCGTTGACGGAGAAGCGGGACTTCCCGATCCGCGATCCCAGGGTCAGGCCCTGGTCTTCGATCCAGGCCTGCCGCTCGGCGGTCAGCGGTCCTGCCACGGTCGCGATCCAAAGCTCCTCGGGGGTGCTATCCTCCGCTACTGCCGCTGCTGCCGCGCCGCCGCCGTCGATGCTCTCGATCTGCACCCCGCTACCATAGGATACCGGACCGGCAGCCTCATCGAGCATCGCGTCGATCGCCTCCGCGCCGGTTTCGGCGACGGCCTCCGGTATCGGCTCCGCGGTGAACAGGATGCCGGCGGCGCGCAGCGCCTCCATCGCCGGTTCGTCCGCCTCGGCGGTCAGATAGGGCCCGTTCTCGATCGCGTCCTCGCCGAGAATGTCGATCGCGGTCCGGCGTTCGCCTTCGGTCATCGGAAGGGCGGTGAGCTGCATCGGACTCTCCTATGCGTAGAAACGCCGCAATCCTCCCGGCCCCTTGAGAAAGGCGGGAAGGTGCGGAATCGAATCGAACACCGTCCAGTAATCCGGGTCGTCGATCACCGTGGGGGCGTCGAACGGCACCGAATCCGGGAGGGTGACGTCGGCCAGTTCCTCGATCTCGCCCCATTCGGGCTCCGGCGGCTGAAGATCGAGCTCGAGGTCGAGTGCAGCGCCGTCGTCGAACGGCTCGAACACCGTCGCGTCGCGCGCAGCCGGCAGGTCGGCAAACGCCGCCGCCAGCGCGTCACGCGCGGCCGCGAAGCTGATGTGATTGAGCGGGGAGGATGGGTGGTCGAGGTTGAGCAGTCGCTCGCGGCCGCCGACGGTGAGCGCTTCGGTTCGCGGCCCGTCGAACCCCGCCGTCGCCATCAGCGCGCGGTCGCCATAGCGGGGGTGGCCGGCGATCACCACCATGCGCACATTGGCTTCGTTGGCGCGCAGCAGGTTGGCGTAAGGGTCGGGATCGATCGGATCGAGGATCGTCAGATCGGCGTGATAGCCCGGGCGGATCTGACCCAGCCGGTCGCCCCAGCCCGCGATCGCGAATGCGTCCATGGTGATCGCCCGCGCCAGCTGCTCGTCGGCGATCGGGGCGCCCTGCGCCGCCGCGGTCAGCGAAGCGATCTTGATCTCCTGCAGGATGTTGCGGCTGCCTGATGGCGTCCAGTCGCTTCCCAGCGCGAACCGCACCCCCGATCCTGTCATCGCGGCGACGTCGAGGGTCTGGCCATAAAGCACGGCGTTGCTGAAGGGGGACCAGACGACCGATGCGCCGGCGGCGGCGAGCGTGGCATAGTCGGGCGTGTTCAGGCCCAGGCTGTGCACGCCGACCAGTGTCGGCCGGATCAGGTTATTGTCCGCCAGTAGCTGAAACTGGCGATGCGCGTTGGCGTCCACGCCTTCGGAAAGATGGAAAAAGAATTGGCGGTCGCGCGAAAGCGATGTGCGGAACTTCTCGATCGCTTCCGGCTGATCCTTGAGGTCCAGGATGGCGTGGCCGATCGGTGGCAGGTCCACGTCGTCTGAGGCTTCGAAATTGCGGACGAGGCCGGGATAGAGCTTGTCGCTGTGCCTGTACTTGCTCTTCATCCCCTGGCCGGAGGTAACTCCGCCCAGCAGCAATTTCACTTCGACGTAGCGGATCAGCGCCTTCACCAGATCCTGGCGGTTGGCGACGACTTCCATCGGCATGCCGACGGCACGCTTGTAGCCCGGCTTGCGCAACCATTGCGACCGGTTGGTCGACTTTGGATCGGGCCACCACAGGCTCAGCGCGTTATAGGCGAGATGGTTGTGGAGATCGGCGAGACCCGGATAGATCACCCCGCCGGTATCGACCGGCGTCACGCCCTCGAACCCGGCCGGCGGCGGCGCATCGGCGTCACGGACGTCGATGATCGATCCGCGGTACAGATAGACGGTTCCGCGTTCGACCGGCGGCCCTGACATCGGAACGATCTTGCCGCGCAGGGCCAGTCTCGGCGCATCGCGCGCCGCATCGTCGAACGCCATGATCTCGCTGGTGTCGGACATCTTGCGCTCCCCTTTGGTGAAGGCGGCCAGCAGCCGCTGATGTTCGGCGCGCTCGGCCAGCGGATCGGGCGTGCCGGAATCGGCCATGGCGCCGATCGCGGCACCGGCGAGCGGCTGCAATTCGGCGCGATAGGCACAGTCTCCGATCCGGTAGAGCGCGTTGTCGCAGAACAGGCAGCCGCCGCGCGGGCGCGTCAGATGGCCGGTTGATGGGTTGAGTGCGAGCCTTCCGGCGTGGACCTCTGCCGCCAGATGATCGACGATGGCGTCGCGCGCTTGCGCGAACTCGTCCTGCCGCGCCGAGGCGTGGGGGGAGAAGACGATACGTGCGTCGAGCTCCTCGCCCGTCGCGGTCCGGCCGAACCGCAGGCGGATCTCGCGCTTGAGCAGCTCGGCGATCGGTTCGCCGGGGCGCGGGTCGCCCTGGGTGAAATGGTCGCTCATCGCGACGACGAAGGCGTCGGCCGTGGTCTGGCTGAAGACGATGACGACGCGGGGCAGCGTCTGCAGCATCTGGCGCAGGAAATAGCGCCGGTCGTGGAAACACTCCTTGACGATGCCGCGCGCACCGGCCTCGCCCATCACCGGCATCGGCGGATTGCCGGCCACGGGCCGGGTGGTCCAGCGCGCCGATCCGCACGCCACCATATTGGCGTAGGCGATGTCCTCACCGACGGTGAGCTCGTGACCGGTCCAGCCCATCCGCTGCGCCAGCGCATCGAGCAGCGACTGATAGCCATGGTACATGGTGACCGGTGCTGGCTCGACCGGAATGTCCTCGCCCTCGCGCGTCAGGCCGCGCGTCTCATAGGGACCGTCGGCGCGATCGCCCCGCAGCGCGTCGAACGCTGCCATCGGGATCCGCAGCTTCTCGGTCGCGCGCCAGCGGAAGTGATGCGCGTACTGAAGATAATCCTCGAAATAGGGGTGGACGGCGTTGCGCGATCCGTTGGTCCATCCCGGCAGATTCGGATTGATGCCGACCGCAAGGATCGGCGCCTTGCGGCATCCGCTCAGGATCTCGGGAACCAGCGGCCGCTTGCCGGCATAGACGCTTTGCTGGACCACGCCCGGTTGGGCGGGCGCGCCGGTGTCGCGATAGTCATAGCTGTGGAACGCGCCCCATTGGCCGAAATGCGCGCACGGATGCGGTGCACCGGCGCCGTCATAGGTGCGCCGCATCGCCTGGCACGGCATCACCTCCAGCGCCAGTTCGACCTCGACCGGAAGGGTGCGGTTGGCGGACATGTCAGGCGACCATCGCCCACACGGCGATCGCGCTGTTCACGCTCGTCCAATAGCCATAGGTCTCATAGTACCAGACCGCCCAATGCGCCTGCATGTCCAGGCTGCGGCGCAGCTCCGGCGGGATGCCGGGGGTCTCGCGGTTGGGCAGGCGCCCGTTGATCTGCGGGTCCGATGCGTTGCGGATGACGAGCCAGTCGGGCGCCGGCCGGCCTTCCGCCTTGCGCGTCTCGACCACCAGGCCAAGCACGGCATCGCCCATCTCCACCCCGCAACCCTGTTCCCACAGCCGGTTGGTCGAGGTGCCGAACTCGAAGAAGTCGGTCGTCAGGATCGGATGGAAGGCCGGGAAATCGACGCCGTCGATCTTGAAATCGGGCGTATTGGCGAATCCCGGCAGGGAGCCGCCCTGCGGCCAGTCATATTTGGTGTGCGGCGGTCCGAAGCCGGGCTCGACCAGCTTGTCGGCATGGTGCGCCAGCAAGGTGCGTGCCGCTGCGAGCCGCGCGGTCGGGATCGTGAAGGTGTCGCAGCGATACGCATCGTGCGCGAAATCCTCCTGGGCGAACTCGCGGCTGAGCCGGAACTTCGCGCCGCGCGTGATCACCACGTCGCCCAGCTCGTGCGGCGGGCAGTTCATGCCGCCCACCGACAGCGTGTCGTCCGGGGCGAAGGTTGCGCCCGCGGTGCCGACGGTGATCACCAGCGACGGCTTCACCTCGTCGATCATCTGCTCGAACAGGTCCCGGACCGGCAGCGTCGCCTTGCCCGGAGCGGTCCGTTTGCCGTCCTGGTTCAGGTGCAGCTCGGATTTGAAGCACAGGATCCTTTTGCCTGCGATGGTGGTGCGGAAATAGGAACCGAGCCGCCGGACCTTGCGCGAGGGTGCACCATCGCGGATCTGCGGCTCGTAATGGTCCTGGAAACGGCGGGCGTAGCGCGCCCAGCTGTTGCGGCCGAAGCCGGGGGTCAGCACATCGGCGAGCGCTTCATGCTCGGCCACGGTCCAGGTGACCACCAGCACATCGGCTTCGGGCAGTTCGTCACCGGGCTGGGGCATCTCGCCGGGGCCCCAGGGTTCGGGCACCGGGCGGGCGCCAGCGGGCCAGGGCAGGCCGAGGTCGAGGAACGGTGTCGCCGCCAGCGGTGCCGGGCTGAAGTCGCTGTCGTCGAGTCCGAAGTCGATGATCTCGCGCGCGAAGTCGGGACGTTGCGGTTGTGGCATGATCTACCCCCCTTGGGCCGGTGGAAAACAGGTGATCCGCAGGTCGCGGAAGGTGAAATGGTTGGGCAGGATCGGCTCGTACTGGGACGGGTCCGATTCCTTCTCCTGGCGCCAGCGCTTGCCGACGCAGCGCAGATGGACGGTGCGGTTCAGGCTCTCGTTGGCGATGACGCCGACGCAGACCCAGTCGCGTGGCGAGACCGGATTGTCCTGAGCGTCGACGGGGTCGCGATAATAGGCGGCGTGGAATGCGCCGCGGCGCTCGAGGCGTAGGCGGCCGCCATGCGGCGTGCGCCCTTCGGACACCGGCCGGCCATACTGGTTGCTGTCATATTCGGAGCCGAGGTTCCAGTTGATCCGGAACCCGTCATCCTCGTCATGCTCCACGCCGACATAGGGCGGCGCGCCATGCGGGTCGTAGAAGCTGTCCTTGTCGCGGAAGCTCTGCGGCGGAGCGGCCCGGTGTGCGCCCGGATCGACATTGGTGATCGCCATCTCCAGCGTCGTCGCCTGCCCGACGCGCGCGACGCGGTACGCGACTTCCGCCGCAAAATCGTCACCAATCCCCCGCACCACCCCAACCCCGCCGCCCGAATAGAAGGGCCATTCCCTCGCGACGTTGATCAGGTCCCATTCGAGCCGATCGAGCCGGCGTTCGATCGCCGATCCGCCACCACCCGGCATCGGACCGGCATAGTGCGCGATCTCGACATGGACCCCGTCGTCGCAATGCACGTTCGCGAAGCGGTTCGCTTTGGCATAGCCGAGCGCGAACTGACGCCGGTCGATCTCGCGCCCCGCGAAGTCGGATGCAGTGTGGACGTAGGACGGGCGCAGTCGTTCGACATCGAAGGTCGATCCGGTGCCGACCCCCCAGATCCAGGCGGCGCCCGCCAGCGCGTCGAGGGTCGCGGCGTCGGCGCCATGATCGTCGAGCACGGCGCAGATCCCCATCGGCCATTCGCCCGCGGACTGTCGGTCGCGCAGATCGGTGCCGGCACGGGTCCAGTCATTGCCGTCGTGCAGCAGTGCGGCGCGCAGCAGCAGCAGATCAGCATCGCCGGCGACGACGTTGGAATCGTCCGACCAGAACGCGGTACGGAGCGCCGGACGGCGCGCCCGCGCATCGGCTAGCCGTGCCGGAGAGTCACCGATCAGGATCACCGCGTTCAGTCGTCCGCGACTCTCGCAGAGCGCGAGGCTCGGCTCTGCTGCCGTACCCGCGTCGAGCAATAGCGTGACGTCGCGCGGCAGGGCGTCGATGACGTCGTCGAGCAGGGGAAGCCTGAGCCGCCGGGCGGGCACCGCGGGATCGCAATAGTGAAAGCTTCCCGCCGGGGTGTGCCGGGGCAACCAGCCTGCCGAGAAATCATGCGCCTGAAGATCGGCGAAGCTGCTCGTCGAGATCAGGGCGGTGGAGCCGGGAACGTGATCGTCGTCCGCCGGCACTAGCACGCCGTCGGCGGTCTGTTTCACGCCGATCAACAGCGCATCGGCGCCGCCCGTATAGGCGCTGGTCAGCGCGGCGAGACTGTTGGCGGGAGCATGGAGGCGGTTTCCGCCCAGAGCGATGATCCTCATCGTTTCGCCTCCTTCACCACGCCACCGCCGGCGCGCCGAGCCTGGCGAGCGCCACGTTCACGCGTTCGAGCGGATTGCCCTTGGCCAGATATCCGTTCGGGCCGACGGTATTGGGGTGGGGGTGGACGACGGATGCGATGCGATCGGCGTAGCCGCCAGCTTCGGCACGGGCCTGGACGCCGCTTTCCGCGAACAGCTTCTTCGCAAACCCGCCGAGCAGCAGGAACACCGTCGGACGCCCCGGCCGCTCGGCGAGCGCCTGGAGCAGGCGGCGCATCAGCGGCCGCCACATCGCGATATGCGCCTTCTGCTCTTCGCCCCCGCCGGGGACGAAACGCGTCAGCGTCCAGCCGGCGTTGACGAACAGCACGCCGCCAGCCTGAAGCCGGTCGAAATAGGCGCCGAGCGGCTCGAGGGAGATGTCGCCCGCCGCAGCGGCCGCGCGGACCCGCTGCCAGTCGCCCGGCGTTCGCGCGAAATCGGGCTCGCCGTAGCGCAGTGCTGTCGCCGATTGCATCAGCCGTTGCAGGCTGATCGCGACCGACGCTTGCCAGCCGGCCAGCGCCCCGTCCTCGAACGCGCGGCCAGTGGCCCGCGACGCGCGGGGGTAGGGATCCTGCCCGATCAGCACCACACGAACCGCATCGGGAACGACGCCATCGAACGCGCGGAAGATATGCGCGCCGGCAGGGGCGCCCGGGAGGGGACGGGAGCGAAGCGGCGGGATCACCGGATGCTCCGCGTCATAGGTCAGCTCCAGCGGGACCGCGCCGAAATCGGGTTCGACCTCACCGAACAGGCTCCGCCAGGCAGGGTTGAGATCGTCTCGCCACCCGGCGAGATAAGTCTCCAGATGGGTGCGGAGCGTGACCATCACCTCATCCCCGAAAGCACGGCGCTGCCGATCGGCAGGTCGAATACCATCGCCTCGCGGAAGAAGCCGTTGGCGGTCGCTTCGGTCAGCCGGTCATGCGCCGGATGGCTGAGGAAGCGGTCGCGCTCCGCTGCTCCGGTAAAGGTCATGACGGCGCCGAAATCCCAACCGCGCGCCAGCCGCGACGGGCTGACATTGCGACCTGCCTCGATGCCGAGGACTTCTGGAATTTCGCCGGGCAGCGCTTCGAACTGGGCTTCGACCTGCGTCAGCCGATCCGGATCGAGGTTTTCGACAAGCCGGTAGACGACGACATGGCAGAGTCGGGCGGTCATGCCGCACCGCCTTCCGCGCCGACGCGGGTCCGCTGCGCGGGCTCGGGGATGTTGTCGCAGACGCGATAGGCGTTGGCGATCATCGTCAGCGACGGGTTGCTGGCCCCCGCGGTTGGCATGAAGGCGGCGTCGATGACGTAGAGCCCCTCGACCTCGTGGGCCTGGCAGTTGGCGTCGAGCACAGATGCGCCCCGATCGGTTCCGGCGCGCAGCGATCCGTGGTTGTGGCCATAGCCGGGGTTGGCGAGCGTCTGGGGCCGGTTGACGCGCAGCTCGCCGCCGGCATTGCCGACGATATTGGCGACGCGATCCAGCGCATAGGCGCTGAGCGCAAGGTCATAGGGGTGGTGCTGGTAATAGGTCAGCGCGACCGGCTGCCCATAGGGATCGGTCTTGAGCGGGCGCCCGCCCAGGCCGTCGGCCAGCTCGACGCGATTGTCGTATTTGGACATCGTCTCGCCGGTGAACGAGAAGGAGACGCCGCCATTCTCGCGCAGCTCGATCAACCGTTCCAGCAGATGCCGCCCCCAAAGGCGCGATCCCTTTTCGGGCATACCGGTCCGGTACAGCGCCTTCAGCGGCGGATTGATCGTGATCGGATCGTAGATGGAGAATTTACCGCCTTTGCTCAGCGGCGAATTGCTGTCGTTGATGACGTACAGGTCGCGGAGCTGAAGGCTGCCGAGCGAGGTGCTCGGCTGATAGGGATAGGTCGGGTCCATCGAACCCCAGACCGGCTGGTTGGGGAAGGTGAATTCGAGGTCGCCCTTAGTGTGATAGGTGAGATAGCGTCCCGCCAGCCCGTTGGGATTGGGCAGGCCCGAGAGCAGATAGAGCCGCGCGGATTCGATCGCCTGGATCGAGACGATGACGATCGGCGCCGTGAGCGTCCTCGGCGCGCCGCCCGGTTCGGTCACATATTCCACCCCCGTCACGCGATGGCCGCGCTCGCTGCCCGGCGCCGGCTCGTGAAGCAGGCGCAGGACATTGTGCCCGGTGCGGAGCTCGCACAGGCCCGACGCCAGCGCCTTGCGCAGGACCGTGTCGGCGGCGCCCGACCGGCAGTTGGATGCGCAGCCGAAACCCTGGCAGAAGCCGCAGAAGGGACAGCCGGGGCGGCTGTCGTTGGTCCGCGAGTTGATCCCGCGCGGACTGCGATAGGGAAACATCCCGGCCTTGTTGAAGATGAAGCGGAGGAAGGGGGACGATCCATGCTCGCGGATCGGCGGCATCGAATAGTCATACCCCGCGCGCATCGGCTCCTGCGCGGGCGATTGCCGCGCCTGGCCGGACACGCCCCAGTCCCATTCGGCCCGTTCGAAATAGGGCTGGAACTGCTGGTAGGTCCACGGCCAGTCGATCATGCTGACATCGCCGGGGATGTCGCGCAGATACTGGGTGACCGAGAAGTCCTCCTGCGTGTAGCGCGGAAGATTGGCTTCCCACTGGTTGGTCGATCCGCCGACCATGTTGGTGATCCACCAGCGCTCGCTGGATACCGGCGTCGCATCCGGCTTTGACGTATCTATGTAGAGCATAGGATCGTCGCGGCGCGACGGGACCATGGCCTTGTGATCGAGGAAGTGGAGCTCGTCGAGCGGGATGAAATCCTCGGCATTGCTCGGCCCGCCACGCTCAAGGACGAGGACACTAAACCCGCGCTGGGTCAGCGCGCGCGCGGCCGTCGATCCGCCGGCGCCGCTGCCGACGATGATGACATCGGGCTTGTCGATGGTCGGCATGATTCGCTTCCCCCTTCAGACCAGCTCGAGCTTCTCGGCGTCGCCGAGATAGCCGAGCCAGCGCCACATGATCCGGTTGCGGTTCCCGCCCCATCGCGGGTCGGCCCAGCAGCCCTGGAGGCAGTGGCGCCAGAGCGTGTCGAACAGCCGCCTCTGATCCGCGGCGCTGCCCATTCCCGCGAGTTCCCCGCGCTCGAGCAGGTCGATCAGCGCGGTGGCGTCGTCCGCGCCGAGTTGCGCGAGCGGCGTTCCGAACCGCGCGGTCGCCGCGGCATCGAGCGCGGCGAGCCAGTCGTGATAACCAGCCTGCCAGCTTGCCAGGTCCTCGTGCAGCTTGACCGGACCGGCCGGGTCCATCTCCAGCAGCCGGTCGAGGTAATCGACCGCGCCGCAGTCGCCCGCCCCGGGGATTCCGCGTGCCGCGTCGCGCGGCTGGATCGCGCTGAACAGCACCGCCAGTTGCGCCCGCTCCGCATCGGTGAAGTAGCGCGTCTCGGGCAGGCGGAATTCGATGTCCCAGGCCATGACGGTCAGTCCGCCACGGCCGGCGCGCGGCGCGGCAGCAATATGTCCTCGAGCGCGTCCTGGATTCCGGCCTCGAGTGCCGGGAAGCTCAGATATTGCGGGCCGCGCTCCTCGAAGATCTGCTCGCCGAGCGCCGGGTAGGTATCCCAGCCCATGCCGAGATACTGGCCGACGTCGCGGCCGAAATAGTTGGCGATCATCGCAATGGTGCTGCCATGCACGCCGCTTCCCCCGGCGGAGGTCCAGATCTTTCCGTCGACCTGGCCCGCCCACATGGTGCGTGGCTGGAGGACGTTCGCGCCTTCCTCCTTGAGCCGGCGTGAGACCGTTGCGGCGCAGGTGACCGGTGTGTCGCCGATGATCCCGGCACGATGCAGGATCGAGATGCCCGAGCAGTTGGTGCCGACGACCTTGCCGGCGGCATGATGCTTGCGGACGATGTCGAGCAGCCGTTCGTCCTTGCTCGCCTCGCCGCTGCCCAGCCCGCCGGGGACGAACAGCAGGTCGAACAGGTCTTCAGGCTCGACCGCGCCGTCGGTGAAGACGCGCGTCCCCATCTGCATCTCGACGACCTCGGGATCGGGCTCGGCGACCCGCAGCAGCCGGACGCGGAGCTGCTTGCCCTGTTCGGCGAGCACCATCGTGGCGTGTTTCAGGATCTCATAGGGGACGAGCGTGTCCTGCTCGCCGCAGCGATGATAGGCCATGACGGCCACGGTCTTGATGTCGGGCATCCCATTTCCTCCGCTTTGCGGTTGCAGTTCCTGTTCGAGGTCGGCGATCAGCATCAGCCAGGGGCCAAGGTCGCCCGGGCCGAACCGCTCCATCAGTTCGACGATCACTGCGTCCGAATGGCCGTTCAGGTGCTTGCCGATCCCCGGCAGCGTCTCGTCATTCTCGCGGCGCGCATGCTCGCGGTAGAGCGCGACGAAATCGTCCAGCGCCTCGCGGAACAGGGCGATCGCCGCGGTATCTCCGCCGCGAACCCGCGCGAGCGTATCGCGCATCGTCGCGAACAGCTTTCGGCCCGCGTCATGGTCCGCATAGACATAGGCGGCGTCCGCTTCGGGAAAGCCGTTGGCGAAGGCGAGCGGGAGCAGCACCCGCTCCTCGACTGTGTGGTGATAGCGGTCGATGAACTCGTGGAGCAGGAAGACGAGCAGCCCCATCGCGCGCAGCGGCGGTGCCTCGCCCGCGCCGATCTTCTTCGAGATCGCGGCGGAGGCCATGACCAGCCGCCGACCGATCAGGTGATCCTCCTCCATGATCTGTTCGGCCAGCCGCCCGCTGTCCGTTTCGGTTGAGGGGCGTGCGGCAATGTCCTTGGTCAGGAATTCGCGGCCGGGCGGGCAGGGCTTGAGCTCGGCCTGCATCCCCGCCGCGCGCGCGCCGAGCACCTCAAGGAAGTTCTCGCCGACGAACAGGCATTCCTCGGGCACGAGCCCAAGCTTCGCCGCCGCATAGCGGTAGATGTCGGCGCTCGGCTTGTCCGCCCCGGCATCATGGTTGGTGATGAAACCGGCCGGGTCGAGGAACCCGGCGATCCCGGCATCGGTGATCATCTTCAGCCCCGCGGCGCTGTCGACGTTCTTCGGCAGGTTGGTGATGATGCCGATCCGGCAGCCGAGCGTGCCGCCCACGGTTTCCAGCAGCGTCTGGGTCGACGGCTTGTAGGTCACCAGATGACCCGGCCGGTCGACATAACCCAGCGTGTCTTTCGCATCGAAGAAGATGGCTTTGATCACGGCAATCGGCCCCCGCTTGCGTTCTTCAAACGGGATAGCGGCCATCGTTGCGGCGCGCGGTGAGCCTGCACACACAGCTTCTGTGATTTTTCGCACGTTCGGGATCCGGGGAAGGGTGCTTCGGCGTCCGATCGCCATTGCCTTGCCCGGACCACTGCTGTTTATTCGTGTCCGGCGGGGGCTGCGATGCAACAGGGCGAACGGCGCGGATTGCTCGGAATCTTGAGCGCGGAGGCGCGCCGCGACCTGCTTGCCCGTTCCGGCACGATACGGGTGCGCAAGGGGCAGGCAGTGGTCGCGCGCAACGAACCCTCGGGCGACGTGTTCGTCGTTCAGGAGGGACGCTTCAACGTCGTACGCTATTCGGTCGACGGGCGCGAAGTCTCGATGCGCGAACTGACCGAAGGACAGCTGTTCGGTGAACTTTCGGCGATCGACGGCGCCGCGCGATCGGTCGGCATCGTCGCGGTGACCGACGGCCGCCTGCTCGCCATTCCGCCAGAGGCCTTTCGCGCGATGATCCGAAGCCATCCCGATGCTGCGGACTGGCTCATCCGCCGGCTGACCGAGCAGGTCCGCAGCCTCACCGATCGCGTGTTCGAGCTGAGCGCGCTCAACGTCCGCACCCGTCTCCATTGCGAACTGCTTCGGCTCGCCAGATCGCGTGACGGCGACAGCGCGAGCGCCCCGACCCATGCGGAGCTGGCGAACCGGATCGGCTCCCACCGCGAAGCGGTAACGCGCGAACTTGCCATTCTGGCGGAACGGAAGATCATCCGCGCAGGCCGCAGGCGCCTCGAATTTCTCGATCTCGCCGGATTGGAGGAAGTCGTCGCGGCCGCTCTGCACGATCCCGCGGGTGATTCAGGGTGGTGGTGACCGGCGCCTCATAAGTCTTGCAAGGGCTTGTCTTGAGCTGTTCTTTGAAGGTCCGGTCTGTTTTGTTTCCTGAACGCGTCTGCTGCCTGTTGTGATTCCACCCTCATCGTGCAAGTCTGATCCACGGCGACCGGGGGGTGGTACAGCATGCCGGATTCACAGGCGGAAGTTCCTGCGACGAACAATCTTGCCCGGGGCCCCATCCAATGGGCGGCGTCCAGGCGGACGGGCAACGTATCGGAAATCGCGGTCCTCGCGCCGATCCGCAAGGGCTGCGTGCCCGGCGAGACCGCCACCTTCGAAGAAGCGCTGCGCGCAACGATCGCGAACATCACCCAGCGCCTTCAGCAGGGGCTGCCCTCGGAACTCGACAAGGTTCCGACGATCCATTTCGGACGGATGATCATCCTGCGCCCCGAACAGTATCTGGTCTATTCCGAGAATGTCGCCGGATTATCCTACGAGGAGGATGGCGCCGGGCTTGCCGATGCGGCCGGCCGGCGGATTCCGCGGCCGATCGACGATTTCCGTGAAGTCGCCACCACCAGCGCGCCGGTCCCTGTGCCGGAGTTCCGGTCCTGGATACTGACTCTCGTCGAGTTCGACGGCGACCTCAAGGTCTATATGCGCGACATCGCGCGCATCCTGAATTCGGATTTCGACAAGGTCTTCCGCAATTGCGAAGACTATCCCGGCACAAGGCGGTTCGAGCAGTTCTGGCAATGGATCCGGCGCTATCAGATCAACACCGATCTGTTCTACGCGCCCTACGCGGACCTGTCCGTCGCGAGGCTCAAGCAGCTCGAGGCATTCAAGCGCCGCTTCGACCAGTTCGTCGCTCGCGTGCGTTCGCCGCATGGCCCGACCGTGCGGTCGATGGACGAACTGTTCGACGAGTTTCTGCGCGAGAATCAGCAATATGCCCGCGACTTCCCGTCGCCAGGCGGGGTCTATCGTCCTCGCAGCACTTCGGATGGGAGCTAGATTTGGACAGGCCTGATCCAGTACCGGATTCCGTCGCGGCAACGCGCGCGAATGTCCAGGCGAGCTTGCTTCGCGCGCCAAAGACCGGCGGCGACCACCAGCGGACACGGAACTGGGCGCTGTTCGTCTTTTTCCGGATCATGAGCGAGAACGAGCTCGCGGCCACTCGTGAGCGTATTCTTGCGCTTCATGATAGCGCGGAGGGCGTCGCTGGTGAGATGGGGCCGCAGGAGAAGCTCCGGATCGACCTCGCGCATCCGGGCGTGCTGAACGCCGCACTTGCCGATCCCGAAGCAGAGGCTGCGCCGGCGGAGGCATTCCGCAATTGGCTCAAGGCACTGGTGTCGAAGGATGCGGAACCGATGCGGGCGACCCTCGCCGGCTTCGGCGAAGCGATCCAGGCCGGGATGACGGTCGCCGCGATGGCTGATGGCGAGGCGGAAATGCCACTGCCAGCTGGCCTCGATGCCTCGCCCGGCGCGGTGCATGCCAGCGCCGCAGTGCTTCTCGACCTATTGCGCGGCTTCATGACCGAAGCGGGCTATGCCCACCTCGTCGAACGCGCGGAGGAGCAGTTCAAGGCGGTCGCCGCGGACGACGCGGCCGGTCCGGTCCTGCCGCCGCTGCTTTTCTACGAGTTCCTTCGCGCGGGCGCTCCGGCGTTCGAGCCGGGCAGGGGCCTACCGCCGGCGATCCGTAGCGAGGCCGATCAGAAGGCGCTGGCTGGCGATGCCGACAATGCCGATCGGATGCCGATCAGCTTCGCCTTCACTCATTCCGGGCTTCAGGCGCTCCGGTTCGATGCGAACACGCTCGCCTCCTTTCCGGATGCCTTCAAGGAAGGAATGGCCGCGCGCGCCCGGCGGCTGAGGGATACCGGCCCGAGCGCGCCGGAATATTGGGAGGGCGAGCTCGGCCTGAAGAGCGTGCACGGCTATTTTACCGGAGGCTTTGGTACCCACGCCTATCCCACGTCGGAGGCGTTCTGGAAGAAGCTGCGCGCCGAAGCCCGCGCCTTCAATGACGCCACGGACGACGCGAAGGAGCAACGGCGCGAGTTGATCGGCGTCCTGTTCCGGTCGGTCGGGCTGGAAATCGTCCATATCGAGCTGGGGCAGGATCCGCATCAGCATACTGACGATCAGGCAGCCCTGCTGGATCCGACGGCGCGCCAGACGCCGCGGACGGAGCATTTCGGCTATCGCGACAATCTCAGCCAGCCCTTCGTCGATCTCGGCCTTGGCGATACGCTGCCAGGCGGCGGGACGGCGTCGCGGCTGTCGAGCTGGACGCCCGTCGCGCCTGGCGAGATCTTCCTCGATCAGCGCGACGAGGATGGCGAAGAGCATGCGTTGCCCGTCCACCCGGTGCTGCGCCGCGGATCGACCTTCCTCGTGTTCCGGAAGCTTGAACAGGATGTCCCGGGCTTCCGATCGTATCTCGGCCGTCAGCGGCCCGGCGATCCACAGGCGCAGGACGCGCTCGGTGCCCAGATGGTCGGCCGGTGGAAGAATGGCGCATCGCTCGTCGCTGCCCCTTGGCACCAGCCGCATGTCGATGCCGATGCGGAGGGTACGCTCAACGATTTCCGCTATGCGGCCGATGATCCGGACGGCAGACGCTGTCCGCTGGGCGCGCATGTTCGCCGCTCCAATCCGCGCGACATCGGGGGGCGCAACGATGTGCGGCGGCATCGTATCCTTCGGCGCGGCATCAGCTATGGCGGTCCTCTGCTGCCCGAGAATTCCGCGGGGGATGGCGAGAAGCGCGGGATGCTGTTTGTCGCCGCCAATGCGCGGATCGACCTGCAGTTCGAGGTGATTCAGGCGGACTGGATCAATAGCGGCGAATTCCTGGGCCAGGCGGGGCTCGACCGCTGCCCGCTGACCGGCGCGAATGGCGGCACGAGGGCCGACCGTTTCTTCGAAGCGAGTGCGACAGCGCCTGTCACGGACATTCCGCGCTTCGTCTACACGAAGGGGGGCGACTATTTCTTTCTGCCGGGGATCGAGGCGCTGAAGGGGATCGCCGAAGGCGAGACCTTCGCGGTTCCGTCCAGCCAGCTTCCCTATGGCGGCTACAGCATGGGCGATGCAGCCACGCCCTCTCTGTACAGCGAGAGCCGTATCAAGACCTATGCACGGACCGTGCTCGCCACGCCAAAGCGCGCGGTGCGCGTCGCGACGCCTGGAAACGGCAGGGTCGTCAGCTTCGTCGGCCGTCATGACGACGTCACCCGAATCCTGAGCAACCGGGTCGCCGGTGACACGGTCGAGTTTTCCGTCCGCGCCTATCACGAGGCGAGCCAGCGGATCACCCGCGGCAGCGACATGCTGATCGGCACCGATGAGACTGGTCCGACCTGTCCGGCGCGGCATCGGCTGAAGCCGATCCTCGACCATGCCTGGAACACGCTCGCGCATCACTACGGCCAGACCGGTGGGATCGATGCCGCGTTGCGCGACATCGCGCGGGTCAGGCTCGACGCAGCGCTGCGGCGGACGGCGCATGCTCGCCGGATCGATCTGGTCGCCGACATCGCGACTCAGGCGGCCTATGGCGTCGTCACCGATCTGTTCGGCATGCCTGGCCCGTCATGGGTGACCGAGCTCGGTCTCGCACTGCCGTTCGCTCGCCAGCATGTGGGCGACCTGCCTGCCGACTGGCTCGCCGCGTTCAAGGGCGAGCGGACGGCCGATCCGGGACTTACCACCATGCAGGTCTGGACCGCGGTAATGGTGGTCGATCTCATCGGTAACCTACAGAATCAGGCTACCCTGCACGCGCTGTCACGACAGGCCGGGTCTGAGATGCTGATCCATGTCGATTCCCGGCTTGCCGAGGTGCGCAGTCGCCCTGCCGCGGCTGCCGGAACGCTGGTGGGTGCCTTTGTCGCGAACGAAGCGCTCCACGAGGTTCAGGACCTCTACAAGCATGTGCCGGCGGGAGAGGATTGGCGGAAGCTATACTATCAGGACATCTCGATGATCCTGATCGAGATCCTCGGCTCGACGCTGGCGGTGATTCCGCTGACCTTCGCGTCGGTGATGACCAGCCTGCTCAACTTGCGGATCGCACTCCCGGCACTGCCCCGCCTGGACAATGCCGCGATCGAGGCGTTGATCTACGAGGCCGAGCGGCTCAACCCCAATCTTCCGGTGCGGATGCGCCATTGCGAAGCGGATACCGATTGGTCGCGAGAGCTCGGGATCGCCGCAGGGGACTCGGTCGCCGCGCTGGTCGCGGCGGCGAACATGGATCCGAGGAAATTCCCCGATCCGACGCGCTTCTCGCTCAAGGGGGCGGGGGTCGGCGACGCACCTGCCCGCAAAATCGGGGATTACCTGCTGTTCGGCGTTCCCGGCAGCCACAAGGATTGCTGGGGCCGCAATCGGGTCGCGATGCCGGTCCTTCAGGAGTGCATTCGTGCATGCAGCCGGCTGACCGGTCTTCGCCGCGTCGCCGGGCGGGCGGGGGAGCCCCAGAAGCTTGCCGGGGTCACCATCGGGTTGCTCGCGCGCTTCACGCGGCTGACGTCGTAGCATCGCCGTTGGGCAGGAAAGCCGGGACGGCGACCAGGCCATGGCGGGCGCAGATCGCATCGCGCTCAGCCAGATCCGCCGCGATACGCGGATCGCCGGGAACGCTTTCCTCGAGCAACCGGGCACGAAGGCCAAGTCCGTCAACGATCAGGCATGGGCTGTTTGTGCGGCGCGCGACGTCCAGCGCATCGGCAAGTTTCTCCAGCCCTTCATCGGTCCTCCCGCTCCGATAGAGCGCCTCCGCATGGCCGATATGGAGATTATACACCTCAAGCTGCCCGGTCCGCTCGTGCAGCCCCAGACGCAGGCACTGCTCGACGATCTCGATCGCTTCCCGCGTCCGGCCGATCCGCGATAGCGCCGCCGCCGAGCGGCCCGCCAGATTGGGCCGGATCGCGTCATAGCCGTTGCGCTCGCTGATCGCGAGCGCAACGGCCAGGCACGCCGCTGATTCCGCGTTACGCCCGAGAAGAAGCAGGTTCCGGCCGAGTGCATTGCGTGCGAGTGCTTCCGAATAGGCATCCCGCTCGCGCATCGCGATGGCAAGGGCGCGTTCGGCGAAACCCAGCCCTTCATCCAGCTGTCCGACATCGACCAGGAACCAGCTCATGAATGCCAGTGCCGTGGCGCTCGGGATACCCGCGGCACCCAGGCGCGCGGCTTCCAGTTCGCCGGTCAGCATGTCGCACAGCGCACGCTCCTCGGCGATCGCGCGGTGCACTTCGCCCATGCCGTGCAGGATGTTCGACTGCATGATCTGATTGGAGAAGATCAGCGCCGGCGATTCCAGAATGCGCGCGATGGCGATCCCTTCTTCGGTCGCCCGCAGTCCTTCTTCGTAGCGTCCCTCGAACCAGCAGATCATGCCGAGCTGGGAGAGCGTACTGGAGATCAGCGCCGGGCGGTCGAACCGTCGCACCAGATCCATCACCCGTGGTAGATGGAGATTGACCTTGTCGAACTCGCCGAGCTGCACCATCGAGGCGAAGGCCATCAGGACGAAGTCGGCATATTTCTCCTCGGCGGCGTCGCCGATGCGGCCGATGACCTCCAGCGCGCGATCGAAGATCAGATCGAGCGACGCTGCCGCCGAACTGCGCCGCGCCTCGAGACCGGCCTTCCAGAGATAGTCGAGCGCAGCGATATCGTCGCCCGCACCCTCGGCATGAAAGGCGAGTTGTTCGTATCGCCCCGCCAGATCGGTATGGCGGGATAGAAGCGCGCTGACGGCGACGGCATGAAGCCGTCTGCGCCGATGGCGTCCGATAGTGTTCGCGCATGCTTCGGCAATGATATGGTGGCGCAAATGGGTCGACCGTTGCGACGGCGGGTGGATGAACGCGAAGCGTTCGAGGGCGTCGAGATCGCCTTGTAGCGCTTCCTCCTCGACTCCCATCACTGCGGCGACGAACCCGATATCCACATTCTCGCCAAGCAGGCTCAGCGCCTGTGCAAGCGCCTTGCCGCCGGGTGGAAGCCGCTCCAGCCGGGCATGTATGACGGATTCGACGCTGGGCGGCAGCGCCAGCGGTGGCGTGGCCGGCCGGTTCTCGACCGATCGAACCAGTTCCTCGAGGACGAAGGGTATGCCTTCCGCGCGCGCGACGAAATGTTCGAGCATCGTTTCGGTATCGCGACGCCCGGCCCAAAGCCGTCGCCCCAGGCTCGTCATGTCGGCCGCCGGCATCGGTTCGACGACGATGATACTGTCCGCTATCTTGTCGGCATCCGCGCGCGCCTCGGGCCTGCCGGTCATGAGCAGAAACAGCGGCTGTCCGGTCCGCTCGCCGGCGAGCAGCCTGAGGAAGAGCCTGCTTTCCGGGTCGATATATTGCAGATCCTCGACCAGCAGGATCGCTGGCCGGTCGAGCGCCAGCGCGCAGAAGGCGTTGACGAAGGCTCGCGCGAGCTGGTTCTGGTTCAGCGCCGCGGACTGCTTGCCAAGCTCCGATGAATGAGAGGCAAGGGCGGCTTCAAGCGCCGCGATATCGTCTGTGTCCAGTGAAAGCGCGACCAGCGTATCGCGCAGATTGCGGCCGGAAGGTTGAAGCGCAGCATCGAGCAGGCTTTCGACAAGGTGACGGGCTGCGGCAAAGGGTGTGGTTCGCCGCTGCGCATCGCCGAAGAAGATCATGTGCCGGATGCCGAGCGCGATTGCGTCTGCGACGGCAGCGAACGCCAGGCGGCTCTTGCCGATGCCCGGTTCACCCACCAGCGCGATCGAGCGGCTCGGCTGCCCGTTTCGCGGCAGCGCAGCCGCGAGAAGCGCGACTTCGGCATGGCGGCCGACGATGGGCAGCCGGTAGCGCTGGGCGATGTCGGTTGTCCGCCTGTTCTCCGGCCGCGCTTCGAGCTTGTAGGGAAGCGAACCGATCGTCCGCAGTGCCTCCGTCGCCTCCTCGGGAGCCAGGGCAAGCTGCATGCGGCAAAGCTTCGCCGTCTGCGCGCTCACCAGGATATTGCCGCCTTGCGCGGCCTGTTGCAGCTTGGCGGCAATATTCACCGTCGCGCCGACGGTGTTCAGATGCAAATTGCCGTCGCGATCGACGCGGCGCACGGCGGCGAGGCCTGAATGCACGCCGACGCGAAAGCGGATCGGCTGGCCGCCGGGGCCTAGCCGGCGCTCGGGAACGATCTGGAGATCCCATGCCGCCGCGCAGGCACGATCAGCGTGGTCCTCGAGCGGGGTCGGCCATCCGAAGACCGCGATGCCGCCATCGCCTTCGTAACTCACCAGCTTGCCGCCGCTCCGTTCAACGGTTTCGCGGAAATGCTCGAACCAATGGTCGAAGAGCAGCAGGGCGTCCTCGGGGTCGCAGTCCACGATATGCTGTGTCGAGTTGGCAATATCCGCTGCCAGGATCGTGACTATTCGACGCTCGGGAGCGAGTATTTCCGACGAAGATGGCTCCGGCTGCATGGCATGGACAGCTTACAGGAAAAGCGAGGGATGGCTAAGGGCTGCCGGGGTGCGATGCGGATGGCCGAGCTCGCCAGCGGTCCAGGCTTCGAACTTCGCGCTGGCAGCTGGAACTGCGTACTAGCCGCACCCCTTCAGCGCTGCGCGGTGGCCTCCGCAAGGATCCAGGCGCGCAGGCGTTCGAACTGCGGGCGCTCGCGCTGGCCGGCGGGATGGACGAGGTAATAGGCATTCTCGCCGACCACCGCTTCGTCGAAGGGGCACACCAGCGTCCCGGCCTCCAGCTCGGGTTCGACCATGAAGCTTGGCAGCAGCGCCGCGCCAGTGCCTGCGACTGCGGCCTGGGCAAGCATCAGGAAATGCTCGACCACCGGGCCGGGGATCATCTGACCGGCGGGCACGTCCATATGGCGGAACCATTGGCGCCACGCATCGCGCCGAGCGGCTTGAGCGAGCAACGGGAAATGCAGGAGATCGGCTGGGGTGCGGACCGGGTGTTCGCGCAGCAGCGCCGGCGCGATCACCGGGATGGCGCGCTCGCGGAACAGCAGGTCGTGCTGCGCGCCTGGCCAGCTTGGCAGGCCATAGTGGATCGCGGCATCAAAGCCCTCGTCGGCGAAATCGAATTCATGGCTGCGCGCGGCGAACTCGATCACCAGATCGGGCAGGTCGCGTGTGAGGCGGCCGAGCCTCGGTCCCAGCCAGCGCATGCCGAAGGTCGGCAGGGTCGCGATGCGCAACGTGGTTTCGGCAGGCTCCGCCAGCGCGCGCGCGGTGGCGAGGCGGATCGCCGCGAGCGCCGGGCCGATCGCATCGGCGTAGGCGCGGCCTGCTTCGCTGAGTTGCACCCGGCGGCCGTTGCGTTGGAACAGCTGCGTCTGCAGCCAGTCCTCCAGGGTCGCGATCTGACGGCTGACCGCGCCTTGTGTCAGGCCGATCTCGGACGCGGCCCGGGAGAAGCTGCCGTGGCGCGCGGCCGCCATGAAGCTGTGAAGCGCTGCCATTGGCGGCAGCAGGCGGCGGGCATGCTCGTTCATGAGCAATGTGAATATTGGATTGCAAAGGAACCGCAAGACGCGAAGCGCCATTCGCGCAAGCAAGCAAGGTTTTCGGTGGTGGGGATCGGGCAATGGCCTGCTTATTGGAAAAGCAAGGGTCGGAACATGGGAGGCCGTTGACATGACTAGCACGCATAAGCCGCCGCTCCTTGGCGGTGCTGCGCTGCGCGCGGTGCCGGCCGGCGCTTTCAGCATGAAGCCGATTGACAATCTCACCATCCGGATCGACGGCAAGCGCCCGTACAAGGTCGAAGGGGCGTCACTGATCGGGACAAGGTTCTTCTGAGCCGTGGAGGGGGTAGGGGCGTCGTTCGTCCCATCTATTACCATTTCGAATATAGGTCCGACAAAAACTCCTCAGGACTGCTCGACTATCCCATTCCCTATTGATCAATCGGAATTAGATTGGGCAGATCGCAGCCATCCGAGGATCCCATGACCAGCTCGCTCATGAACGTCTACGCCCGCGCCCCGATCGCGTTCGATCGCGGGGAGGGGGCTTGGCTCTACCCCGTGGACGGCGGCGAGCCCTATCTCGACTGTGTCGCGGGGGTCGCCACCAATGCCCTCGGTCATTGCCATCCGGTGCTGGTTGCCGCGCTGGAGGCTCAGGCGGCGAAGCTGTGGCACATCTCGAACATGTTCGAAATGCCGGGGCAGAGCGCGCTGGCCGAACGGCTGACCACGGCCTCCTTTGCTGACACCGTCTTCTTCACCAACTCCGGGACCGAGGCGGTCGAATGCGCGATCAAGGTGGCACGCCGCTACCATGCTGCGCGCGGCGAGCCGCAGCGCCAGACCGTAATCGGGTTCAGCGGTGCGTTTCATGGCCGCACCTATGGCGCGATGAATGCCGCGGGAAATCCGGCGCATCTCGACGGCTTTGGCGATCGTCTTCCCGGCTTCGTGCACTTCGCGGTCGATAATTGGCCGGCGCTGGCATTGGCGATTGCCGATCCGGCGACGGCTGCAGTGGTGGTGGAGCCGGTGCAGGGCGAGGGCGGCGCCCGCGCGATGACCGAAACGTTCCTCGACAAGCTGCGCGCGGCCTGCACTGCGCATGGCGTGCTGCTGATCTATAACGAGGTGCAGACGGGGATGGGTCGGACAGGCAAGCTGTTTGCGCATCAATGGTATCCCAATGCTACGCCCGACATCATGGCGCTCGCCAAGGCGCTGGGATCGGGCTTCCCGGTCGGCGCGTGCCTTGCGACCGCCGAGGCGGCGAGCGGGATGGTGCCGGGCGTGCACGGCACTACCGCGGGCGGAAACCCGCTGGCGATGGCGGTGGCGATCGCGGCGTTCGACGAGATCGCCAAGCCCGAGACGCTGACGCATGCCCGTGAGGTCGCGCAGCATCTGCGCGCCGGTCTCGACCGGTTGGCAGCGACGCACCCCGGGGTGATTGCCGAAATCCGCGGCAAGGGTCTGCTGGTCGGGGTGCGGCTGGTACCCAATAACCGGGCATTCATGGCAGCGGCGCGCGAGCAGCGTTTGCTGGTTGCGGGCGGCGGCGACAATTGCGTCCGGCTGCTGCCGCCGCTGACGCTGACGGTCGCCGAAGCCGATCAGATACTCGATCGGCTTGATACCGCATGCCACGCGATGACCAATGTGCAGGTGGCGGCATGAGCGCGCTGTTCGCTTCGACCGATCCCGCCACCGGGGAGACGCTGTGGGAAGGACCTGTCGCGAGCGCCGAGGATTGCGCGCGCGCTGTGGAGCGGGCCCGGACAGCCTTCCCTGCTTGGGCTGCGCAATCGCCAGATGCGCGCGCGGCGATCCTGACGCGCTACGCCGCAGTGCTCGGCGAGCGGAAAGACGCTCTGGCGGAGGCAATCGCGCGCGAGACGGGCAAGCCGCTGTGGGAAACTGCGACCGAGGTCGCATCGATGATCGGCAAGGTTGCGATCTCGATCGAGGCGATGGCGGCGCGCGCCGGCATGCGCGAGAGCGCAATGCCGTTCGGACGCGCGGTGCTGGCGCATCGCCCGCACGGCGTGATGGCGGTGCTCGGGCCGTATAACTTCCCCGGGCATCTGCCCAATGGCCATATCGTGCCGGCCTTGCTCGCCGGAAATACGCTTGTGTTCAAGCCGTCCGAGGAAACGCCGCTCGTCGGCCAGTTGATGGTCGAGGCGCTGCATGCCGCAGGGATTCCGGAGGACGTTGCGATCCTGCTCCAGGGCGGACGTGAGACCGGCGCTGCGCTGGTCTCACAGGATATCGACGGGCTGCTGTTCACCGGATCGGCGGGAGCGGGAATGCATTTCCGCCGCAGCTTCGCGGAGCGGCCCGCCGTGATCCTCGCGCTCGAGCTGGGTGGCAACAACCCTCTGGTGGCGTGGGACGGCGAGCCGGAAGCGGTCGCCTCGATCGTCGTGGCATCCGCCTTCATCACGACGGGACAGCGCTGTTCGTGCGCGCGGCGCCTGATCGTGCCCGAGGGGGCAGCGGGCGACGCGATCGTCGATGCCGTCGCGGCGCTGTCGGATCGGCTGCGCATCGGACGATGGGACGAGACCCCAGAGCCGTTCATGGGGCCGCTCGTTTCGACGGGCGCCGCGGAGCGCGCTGCGGCGCAGGTCGCGGCACTGGTCGGGCTCGGCGCGCGGGAAATTCGCCCGTTCGGCGGCGTCGAGGGGCGCTCGGGTGCGTTCGTGCGGCCGGCGATCCTCGACGTGACCGGGCTGGAAGTTCCGGACGAGGAGATTTTCGCGCCGGTGCTCCAGGTCCGCCGCGTTGCGGATTTCGATGCAGCGCTTGCCGCTGCGAACCAAACCCGTTTCGGGCTCGCGGCGGGTCTGATCAGCGACGATGATGCCCTATGGGCGCGTTTCCAGGCACAGGCACGCGCGGGTGTGGTCAATCGCAACCGGCCCACCACGGGTGCGGCTTCCTCGATGCCGTTTGGCGGTCTGGGCGACTCCGGCAATCACAGGCCGAGCGCCTATTATGCTGCGGATTACTGTGCCTATCCGGTCGCCAGCCTTGAGGCGGAGCGGATCGCCGATCAACTCGGCGGGTTGCGCGGAATCGGCTGAATCCGATGCCGGCGGCGAGCCTGCGCTCGACCGCCGGCGGGCTGGTGCGCCCGCGACTGTCGATGCTCGTCCGCCGCTATAGCGACGGCAAGGAGCAGCCCGACTCTGCGACGAACGCGGTTTGGACGCTGCCCGAATTGACGGCTGGGCAAGGACCGGCGCGGCGAAGACCGATTCAGGTCGCGCGATATGATCCAGACCCAGCAGCGCTTATAGCGTCCAGCCTCATGACGCTCGGAACCATTCCGAAATAAATCAACGGGATGAAGCGCGTCGCTGGTGACCCCTACGGGACTCGAACCCGTGTTTTCGCCGTGAGAGGGCGACGTCCTAGACCGCTAGACGAAGGGGCCGTGCGAGCGGAAGCGGGGCCTCTACAGGGGGCGGGCGGGGGCGTCAAGCATCTCCGCGCGGCTTTTCGAAACCCGCCACGGGCGCTGGCAATCCGTGCCGTCTGCGCCTATCTGGCGGGCGATGGCGCGTTCGACCCGTTCGATGGACTGGGGCTTCCCCCGCTGGCGGCCCTACGGGTCCGAGCGCGAGGCCGTGCGCGTGCGCCTGTGCGATCGCGAGGGATGCGAGGAGCCAGGTGACCGTCCCGCGCCCAAATCGCCCAACAGCCCCGAACGCTGGTATTTCTGCGAAGCGCATGCTGCCGAATACAACCGCAACTGGAATTACTTCGAAGGTCTGACCGCCGAGGAGGTGGCCAAGCGTGAGGCGGACGAGCGGCGCACCGCCGACGGCTTCACCGCTAGCCGTCATAACGCCTGGGCCGGCCCCGGCGACGGCAGTCGTTCGCGCGACGAGATGCGTGCACTCGACGTACTCGAGCTCGATCCCGATGCGGATTTCGAGGGAATTCGCGCGGCATGGCGGCGGCTCGCCAAGGAGAACCATCCGGATATCCGCCCCGGCGATACCGAGGCAGCGAAGCGCTTTCAGGCGATCCAGGCGGCGTATGAAGTGCTCCGCGCCGCCGAGGAGCGCCGCCAGTGGCGGCCCGAGTGATCGCCGGTTGAAGCCGCGCATACGCTCCAACTGGACCAGCGCCGTTCTGGTCTGTGCCAAATGCTCGAAGAAGCTGGGCGGCGGGTTCGGGCCGAAGCGCAAACAGCCGCTGGGCAAGGCGCTGCGCAAGCATCTGGGCCTCAAAAAGGGCCGCAAGGCGGAGGTCGGCGTGGTCGATGTCAAATGCCTGGGCGTGTGTCCGCGCGGCGCGGTGACGATGGTCAATGCGTCCGCCAGCCGCGAATGGCTGATCGTGCCGGAGGGGGCCGATCTGGACGACGTTGCGCGCGCGGCGGGGCTTGAGCCCTAGGCGTAACGCTCCGCGGTCGCGCGGATCAGCGCGATCATGTTGGGAATGCCCTGGGTCCGGTTCGAGCTGAGCTGGTTGCGCAAGTCGAACGGCGCCAGCGCGTCCTCGATGCTGGTCGCCAGAATATCTGCGGGGCTGCGATCCTGAACGGTCAGCAGCACCAGCGCGATGATCCCTTTGGTGATCGCGGCATTGCTGTCGGCGAGGAAGTGGAGCGTGCCTCCATCACCGCCGGAATCGCGCACCATCGGATAGACCCACACCGCCGCCGAGCAGCCGCGCACCAGCGTCGCGTCGGTCTTGAGCGCATCGGGCATCGGTTCGAGCGCGCGGCCAAGATCGATCAGCAGACGATAGCGATCGTCGGCGTCGAGGAACTCATAGTCGTCGCGGATATCGGACAGGCTCGGCATGGCCGCGGCTATAGCGGGGTTGCGCCGCCGTGCCAGCCCGGCATTGTATGCCGTTGTACGGCAAAGGGGTAGGGATGCGGCATATGGCGAAGCGATCGGGACTGGCGGCTCTGGCGTTGATGCTCGCGATGCCGGCGACAAGTCCTGCGCAAACCCCGGCGCCCGCGCAAGTCACGAGCAGCACGGACGTCATCTACGCCGCCCATCCGACCGGTCCGCTGCACCTCGACCTGCACCGCCCTGCGGGGAAGGGGCGGGCTCCGGTGCTGGTCGTCCTGCACGGGGGCGGCTGGGCACGGGGGGAGCGGCCGAAGAGCTGGACCGGGCTTCGTCCCTTTGTCGAGGCCGGCTATGCGATCGTCAGCGTGCAATATCGTCTGTCAGGAACGGCACAGGCCCCGGCGGCGGTGCAGGACGCGCGCTGCGCGATGGCCTGGGTGGCGCGGAACGCCGATCGCCACCAGCTCGATCCGCGCCGCCTCGTCGTGCTGGGCACCAGCGCGGGCGGCCACCTCGCGCTGATGGCGGGGATGCTGGGCGGCAGGGCGGACATCGATCTGCCCGCCTGCGGCCCGGTGCCGCGCGCGGCGGCGATCATCGATTTTTACGGGCCGACCGACCTTCGTCCCGAATCGCTCGGGAAATGGCGCAGTCCATCGGTGACAAAATGGATCGGGGAGGGGCCTGATGCTCCAGCGCTGGCAGAGCGGATGTCACCGCTCACGCTGGTCCGCAAGGGGCAGGTGCCGGTGTTCATCGTGCATGGCGATGCGGACAATGTCGTGCCGATCCAGTCGTCACGGCAGTTGAAGGCGGCGCTCGATCGGGCCGGCGTCCCATCCGAACTTCACATCGTGCCCGGTGGCGGTCACGGCAAGTTCGGGGAGGAGGCGCAGGCCCGGCTCTATGCCGATGCGCTGCGGTTCCTTGAACGTCACCGGATCACACGCTGATTCGGTGCGGGGCCGGGGGCGGCTGCAAGGGATGCCGCCCCCGGTTTCGGGTCAGAGGTCGACGCCGGCGGCGATCGCCTCGAGCTTGCGGATACGTTCCTTGAGATCGGCGATCTCGATCCGCGCACCGGCATTGCTCGGCATCGGCTGGTGGCTGTCGCCTGCATGCGCCAGGCTCAACTCCTGCCGCTTGAGCGCCAGCCAGCCGCGCCAGCCGGCGAGGCCCGCCGCTGTGACCATGCCCAGACCGGCAAGGGCCGCGGACGCTATGACAAGGTAGAAATTCGGGTCACTCATCACGCCCTCCATCAGACGCGTTGGTTCGGTGGAGCCGGTCAGTTCCGGCCGTCGCGTAGCTTCTCGATCTCGCGGTCGAGATCAGTCGCGCTGTGATTGTCGGTGATCACTCGCTCAAGGACGGCGATGCGGTCCTTGAGCGTGCGCACCTCTTCCTGCAGGCGGCGGGCTTCGGCGGTGTCGGCGCCGTCTCTGACGTGGTGCTCATTGCCCCACTTGTCCTTCCGTACACCCAGCTTCGCCCGGATGATGCTGCCGATGGTCACGATCAGCACGATCCCGATCACCATCTCAAACGGATTCATTCAAAGCCTCCTTGGCCTTTGCGCCGTTGGTCCGGCGTCGTTTCAGTTCGTTGCGTTCGCCTGTTCGCGTGCCAGTTTCTCGGCACGGCGGACGGGGCGGTCGCGCATCTCGGAGAGCGTGACGCCGATTGCGCCGATCACACCCAGTACCGCGAAGAACCCGATCAACATTGTTGCTACTCCCTAATACTCGGGGGTTGGTTCAGTTTACCGGCCGCTCGTCGCGCAGCCGCTCGATCTCGTCGGAGAGATCGAGACCCTTGTCGGTCGCGATCCGCTCCAGCACCCGCACCCGCTGCTCCAGCCGCTCGGTATGCGCCGCATATTGCGCGGCCTTCTCGGCGGTCTGGGCATTGAGCGCCTCGGCCATTTTCTCCTTATGCTTCAGCCAGCGGCGGAACATGTCGGCGCCGATCCCCAGGATCACTGGCAGCCCCACCACGATGAAGAAGAAGCCAAGTACGAAAGGGGCCTTTTCCATTGTGGTCGTTCCTCAGTTCTTGGTAATCCGCAGCGCTTCGATCTCGCGATCCAAGGCTACACTGCCGTCGGTGACGATGCGCTCGACATTCGCCAGACGGTCCTTCATCGAACCGATCTCGGCGCGAAGCTGGGCGTTCTCCTGGCTGATGAGCTTGATGCGCTCGACCAGCTCCTCATTCTTCTTGGGATACACTGCCTGACCCCAGGCACCGTCGAGTGGGTACCCATTCTTGATGCGCAGCCAGGTGGTGAACATCCACGCGACCATTCCGGCCACGCCGACGATCGCGATCGTGGGGGCCAGGACACCGATCATCTGCACCTTTTCCATCTTCCCTGTTTCCTCTTGTCTTCAGCGCAGCGAGTCGATCTCGCGGGCGGTGCGTTCGGCGGGGTCGGTGGCGATGCGCTCGAGCACCGCGATCCGCTCCTCCAGCCGGCCGATCTGTCCCGTCAGCCGCTCGTTCTCGCTGGTCAGCAGCTCGATCTTGCGATCCGCGGCTGGGTCCGCCTTGGTGGTCATCCCGGTCCACTCATTCTCGATCGGATAGCCGTGCTTCGCGCGGATCCAGGTCGATACGAGCCAGCCCAAGGTCGAGATCGCGATGATGGCGATGACGAAGCCCGGTCCACTCCAGCTCATGGTTCATTCCCTCCCGTTAACGCCGCGGTTCAGCGCAGGCGCTCGATCTCGTCGGCGAGCTGCGTGTTGCGGCTCGTGTAGAACATTTCGATGTCGGCCATGCGGCGGTCGATATCGCGCAGCTTCGAGCGGACCTCCTGGGTCGAGCGGCGCGGATTGGCCCGCACGCCCTGCCAGAATTTCGCGTCCTCGTCGCTCTGGTAGAGGCCGATCGGCTTGGTCGAGGTGACCATCGCCAGGCCGATATAGACGAAGAACATCAGCGGGAAGGTGGCGATGAACAGGGCCAGAAAGCCGAGGCGGATCCACAGCGGGTCGACACCGGTATATTCGCCAAGACCCTCGCAGACGCCCAGCCACTTGCCGTTGACCTTGTCGCGATAGAGTTGCGTGCGGCTGACAGACATTTCAGTTCCTCCGTGCGCGTTCATAGTCGGGGAGTTCGCGGAGCGGCGGCGTATCCTGGCCGCGCAGGCGGAACTCGGGATTGTCGGCGGCGATGATCCGCTCGACGGTCTGAAGACGATCCTCGAGCCGGCGTGCCGTATAGTGCAGCTCGTCGAGCAGGTTCTCGTCCTCGCCGGTCAGGGTCTTCGCCTGCTTCCACTTGGTGACATAGTGGAGGATCAGCCAGGGAAGGCCGATTACCGCAGAGGTAATCGCGATGATGGCGACCAGTTCTTCCATCGGATCAGCCCTCCTTGTTCAGGCGCGCTTTGAGCGCGGCCAGCTCGGCATCGACCTTCTCGGCCGACTGGAGCTCGGCGATTTCCTCCTCCAGCGTCTTCTTGGGCGCGCCCAGTGCCAGCGCATCGGCGCGGCCCTCGGCAAAGTCGACCCGGCGTTCGAGCAGGTCGAAGCGGCTGAATGCCTCGCTCACCTTCGAACCGTGCGTCATCTCGCGCAGCTTGACGCGATTGTTGGCGCTTTCCAGGCGAGTGGTGATCGCGTTCTGGCGGGCACGGGCGTCGCGCAGCTTGGTCTGCAGCTTGGCGATATCCTCTTCAGAGGCGCGCAGCGCATCGTCCAGCACCGCAATCTCGGCCTGAAGCTGATCGCACATGTCGAACGCCTTCTGGCGCTCCACCAGAGCGGCCTTGGCCAGGTCCTCGCGGTCCTTGCTCAGTGCCAGCTCGGCCTTCTCGGTCCAGCTCAGCTGCAGGTTCTCCAGCTTCGCGATATGGCGCCGCATTTCCTTCTGGTCGGCGATGGTGCGCGCCGCGCTGGCGCGAACCTCGACCAGAGTCTCCTCCATCTCGAGGATGATCATGCGGATCATCTTCGCCGGATCTTCCGCCTTGTCGAGAAGGTCGGTCATGTTGGCTGCGATGATGTCGCGGGTGCGAGAGAAAATGCCCATCTTCAACTTGCTCCTTGGAAACTTCGTGCCGCCGGGCGGGCTAGGGGATACCCGCCCGGCGGGACCGCTCAGGCCGTGGCCTGAGTGGAAACGTCTGCCGTCGCGGTGGCGGCGGGGCCGACGACGCTGGCCAGGCAGGTGGTGCTCACGACCAGGGTGCAGATCAGCGCCGCCATCGTGCTGCGAAAGCTGTTGTTGCCCTTGTACATTGTCGTTCCGTCCCTTGGTATCTCGTTCGCCGCCCGATGCGGCATGACGGGAATATAGCAGGGGGCGTGCCAAGTTTGAAAACTGGCTGAAATCCGCCATTCTCAGCCGGTTTTGGCCCGTCGCTGCAATTGCCCTATTGCCAAGTGTTGGGAAAATACCCCAAAGGTTCGGATATGGAGCGTACGACCCAGGTCATTGGCCAATCCGGCGCCTTTCTCGATGCGCTCGAGCTTGCCTCGCGCGCGGCTGCGCTCGACCGGCCGGTGCTGGTGATCGGGGAGCGCGGGACGGGCAAGGAGCTGGTCGCCGAGCGTCTACACCGCCTCTCGCCGCGCTGGGATCAGCCGCTGGTGGTGATGAACTGCGCCGCGCTGCCCGAGACGCTGATCGAGGCCGAGCTGTTCGGGCATGAGGCGGGCTCTTTCACCGGCGCTACGAAGGGGCGGGCCGGCCGGTTCGAAGAGGCCGATGGCGGGACGCTGTTCCTCGACGAGCTCGGTACGCTTTCGATGGCCGCGCAGGACCGGCTGCTGCGCGCGGTGGAATATGGCGAGATTACCCGCATCGGCGCCTCCAAGTCGATCACGGTCGACGTCCGCATCGTCGCGGCCACCAACGAGCATCTGCCCGAGCGGGTGGAGCGGGGAACGTTCCGTGCCGACCTGCTCGACCGGCTTTCGTTTGAGGTCGTGACGCTGCCGCCGCTGCGTGCGCGTGCGGGCGACATCCTCGTCCTCGCCGATTTCTTCGGGCGCCGCATGGCGTCGGAGATCGGCATGGTGTGGGAGGGGTTCGGCCCGACCGCGCTCGATGCGCTCACCGACTATGGGTGGCCCGGCAATGTCCGCGAGCTGCGCAACGTGGTCGAGCGCGCCGTCTATCGCTGGGACCGGCACGGGCCGGTCGATGCCATCCAGATCGATCCCTTCGCCTCGCCCTATCGTCCGGCGCCGATGCCGCACGGCATCCCCGGCAACGCCGCGCCGGTGCAGCTGGTCACCGAGGAGCCCGGGCCGCTGCCGCGTCGGGACGACGATCTGGCGGGCGATTTCAAGAGCCGCGTCAACCGTTTCGAGCGCGAGCTGCTCAGCCGCGCCTTGGCCGAGAACCGCTTCAACCAGCGTTCCACCGCCGAAGCGCTGGGCCTGAGCTACGACCAGCTCCGGCATGCCCTCAAACGGCATGAACTGCTCAACGCCGGCGGATAGGTTGCCATCCGGGGCCGCGTAGGCCTATCGCGCCCGGCATGGAATTCAGCACCGAGATCATCGCCTTCCTCCTCGCCATCGCCTTCGTCGCAGGCACGATCGACGCGATGGCGGGGGGAGGCGGGCTGCTGACCATTCCCGCGCTGATGGCGGCAGGCGTGCCCCCCGTCGCGGCGATCGCCACCAACAAGCTGCAGAGCGCATTCGGAACCGCCTCGGCCTGCATCGCCTATTGGCGCGGCGGGCATCTCGACTTGCGGCGCTTCGCGATGCCGGCGGCGGGCTCATTCCTGGGGTCTGCGGCGGGTGCCTTCACCGTCCAGCATATCGATCCGGGCTTCCTCACCGCCTTCGTGCCGATCCTGCTCATCCTGATGGCGATGTATTTCCTGCTCGCCCCGCCGATGGGGGAGGCGGATCGCCACGCCCGCCTCGGCACTGCGGGGATCACCGCGGTGTCGGTGGTGCTCGGCTTCTATGACGGGTTCTTCGGGCCCGGCGCCGGATCGTTCCTGACGACCATGCTGGTGGCGCTTGCCGGGCTTGGTCTCGTCCGGGCCATCGCCAATGCGAAGTTCCTGAATTTCGCCACCAATGTCGCTGGGCTGCTGGCAATGATCGCGGGCGGGAAGGTCTTGTGGATGCTCGGCCTCGGCATGGCTGCTGCCAACATCGCCGGCAACCAGATCGGCGCGCGGCTGGCGATGCGCTACGGGGGCAAGGGGGTGCGTCCGCTGCTGGTCCTCATGTCGGTCGCGCTCACCGTGAAGCTGTTGTCGGATCCGGCCAACCCGATTTGGAACTGGCTGCCGCACTGATCGCTCATTTCGATTGCGCTACGAGAAAAATTTGTGCGGCGAAGCCCGGGCTGATGCGTTAGGCGGGCGCGACACCAGAACAAGGAGGGTCTCCCATGGCTTTTGAACTTCCCACGCTGCCTTATGCCAAGGACGCGCTCGCCCCGACCATCTCGGCCGAGACGCTCGATTTCCACTATGGCAAGCACCACAAGGCCTATGTCGACAAGACCAACGGCTTCGTCGCGGACAAGGGGCTGGAGGGGAAGAAGCTCTCCGAGGTGATCAAGCACGCCAAGGAAACCGGCGACAAGGCGCTGTTCAACAACGCGGCACAGATCTGGAACCACAGCTTCTACTGGTTCGGCCTGACGCCCGAGCCCAAGGAGCCGACCGGCAAGCTCGCCGAGCTGATCGAGAAGACCTTCGGGTCGAAGGAAGAGCTGGTGAAGAAGCTGATCGCCGAGGCGACCAACCATTTCTCCAACGGCTGGGGCTGGCTGGTGCTCGACGGCGACGAGATCAAGGTGACCTCGCTCCACGACGCCGACACGCCCGTCGTCTATGATTACAAGCCGCTGCTGACGATCGACGTGTGGGAGCACGCCTATTACATCGATTACCGCAACGCGCGCCCGGGCTATCTCGACGCGATCACCAAGATCATCGACTGGGATTTCGTCGCTGCGAACCTCGACGGTGAGGGCGTGAGCCGGGCCGACCAGAACGGCTGATCGCCGGACGGTGTAAATGAAAAAAAAGGGCCGCGGTTCACCCGAACCGCGGCCCTTTTTCTTGCCTAGGGAGGAGGATCACTGCTCCGGCGGCAGCGCCTTGTCGACGATCTCGCGATCCGTCGTCAGACCGTGGCGCAGCAACATCGGGATATTGCCCATCGCGAAGATCAGCGTCAGCGGCACCACGCCCCACAGCTTGAAGCCGACCCAGAAGTCCCAGCTCTGCGTGCGCCACACGACTTCGTTCAGCACCGCCATCGCAACGAAGAACACGGTCCAGTTGATCGTCAGCAGGCGCCAGCCCTTGGCGGTCAGCCCGGGGTAGGCGCTTTCGAGCAGCATCTGAAGCAGCGGCTTCCTGGTGATCAGGCCATAGGCCAGCACCGCGGCGAACATCGAATAGACGATGGTCGGCTTCACCTTGATGAAGGTCTCGTCATGGAACCACAGGGTCAGTCCGCCGAACACCAGCACCAGCGCGCCGGAGATCCACAGCATCGGTGAGACGTGCTTGGTCTTCCACAACGAGATGCCGATGGCGATGAAGATCGCGACCATGAAGGCCGCGGTCGCCGCCATCATCCGCGCGAGCTGCGGTCCGCCCATCAGGCTGTTGACGGCAAAGAACACCGCGAGCGGACCGAAATCGATCAGCATGCGAAGGCCGGGGGTGGGGGCGGGCTTGCCCGCAGCGGATTGAGGCGTGGATTCGGTCATCGGTTCCTAGAATTCCGTTCGTGTCGAGCGAAGTCGAGACACATTTTGAAGGATTGCGTCCGCCTCGGCCTCTCGACCGTGCGAGGCGAAGGGCTCACCCCCTGTTGAACGCCTCGACCCCGGCGATGATCCGGGCGACCTCGTTGGGATCGAACCCGCGCAGGTCGTCGACCTTCTCGCCGACGCCGATCGCATGGATGGGCAGGCCGTATTTCTCCGCCGCCGCGACCAGCACGCCGCCGCGCGCGGTGCCGTCGAGCTTGGTCATGACGATGCCGGTGACGCCGGCGACTTCCTTGAATACCTCGATCTGGCTCAGCGCGTTCTGGCCGGTGGTCGCATCGAGCACCAGCACCACGTCGTGCGGCGCGCCCGGATCGATCCGGCCGAGCACGCGGCGGATCTTGGCCAGCTCGTCCATCAGCTCGCGCTTGTTCTGAAGCCGCCCGGCGGTGTCGACGATCAGCACGTCGGCGCGCTGGTCGGTCGCCTGCTTCAGCGCCTCGAAAGCGATGCCCGCCGCGTCGCCGCCCTCGGCGCCCGCGATGATCGGTACGCCCACCCGCTCGGCCCAGGTCTTGAGCTGGCCGATCGCCGCCGCGCGGAACGTGTCGCCGGCCGCCAGCATCACCTTCAGCCCCTGATCCTTGAGGATCGCGGCGAGCTTGGCGATCGTCGTGGTCTTGCCCGATCCGTTGACGCCGATCACCAGGATCACCTGCGGCCGGGCCTTGTCGGTGGTCAGCGGCTGGGCGACCGGCACCAGTGCCTTCTCGATCTCCTCGGCGACGACCAGGCGGATGCCCAGATCCTCCATGCCGCGCTCGAACTGCCCGTCGGCCAGCCGGCTGCGGATGCGCGCCGCGGTGCCGGGGCCAAGGTCGCTGGCGATCAGCGCTTCCTCGATCTCGTCCAGCGTCGCGTCGTCCAGCCGCGCCGCGCCAAGGCCGGCAAGATTGCCGACCAGCTTGTCCGACGTCTTCTTGAACCCGCCGAGCAGTCGCTCGCGCCACGAAGGCCCGCTCATGCCATCGCCCCGATCAGCTTGCCGTTCCGTACCGTCTCGATCTTCACGTTCGCGATTGCCCCGATTTCCTGTGGCGGAAGCAGCACTTCCGCGAAATTGCCCGCATGGCCGCGATCGCCCGGCCGTTCCACCAGAATCGACTGCCGCGTGCCGATCAATGTGTCCAGCCACACCGCCCGTCGCGCCGCTGCCCGCTCGCGCAACGCCGCCGCCCGCGCTTTGGCGACACCCGGTGCGACCTGCGGCATCCGCGCCGCCGGCGTGCGGTCGCGCGGGCTATAGGGAAAGATATGCGGATGGACGATGTCGCAATCGTCGATCAGCGCCAGGGTATTGGCGAACATCGCCTCGTCCTCGGTCGGGAAGCCCGCGATCAAATCCGCGCCGATCGCGATCTCCGGCCGTGCGGCTTTCAACCGCATCACCAGATCCACCGATTGCGCCCGCGAATGCCGGCGCTTCATCCGTTTGAGAACCATGTCGTCGCCCGCCTGAAGCGACAGATGGACATGCGGCATCACCCGCTTTTCCTGCGTCAGCAGCGCGAACAGCCGCGCGTCGATCTCGATCCCGTCGAGCGATGAGAGGCGCAGCCGTGCGACACCGGTGTGCGCCAATATCCGCTCGACCAGCATCCCCAGCGTCGGTGCGCCGGGCAGGTCGGGACCGTAGCTGGTCAGGTCCACCCCGGTCAGCACGATCTCGCGATGCCCCGCCGCAATCAGCGCCTGAACCCGTTCGACCACCGCGCCCGCCGGCACCGACCGGCTGTTTCCGCGGCCAAAGGGGATGGCGCAGAAGGTGCAACGGTGATCGCACCCGTTCTGCACCTCGACAAAGGCGCGGGCATGCGCGGAAAAGCTCGCCGCAAGGTGCGGCGAAGTCTGGCGCACCGCCATGATGTCCTGCACCAGCGCCACCTCGCCCGATGCCCATGACGCGGGGATCAGCTTCTCGGCATTGCCGATCACCCGGTCCACCTCCGGCATGTCGCCAAAGCTGTTGGGATCGATCTGCGCGGCGCAGCCGGTCACCACCAGTTGGGCGTCCGGCCGTGCACGCCGTGCCTGGCGGATCGCCTTGCGGGTCTGGCGCACCGCCTCGTTGGTCACGGCGCAGCTATTGACCACGACGACGTCCCCGGACCCAGGCCCAGAACTTATCAGGGCCCGGATCGTTTCGCTTTCAGTGAGGTTGAGCCTGCAACCCAGGCTGATTACCTCTGGTCCGGAACAGGAGGACGACATGAGCGGTGATCTAGGGCTGGCGGACGGCGAAGTCCATGACGAGGCCGGGGCGGTGCTCGACTTCTGGTTCGGCGACCTCACGGCCGAACAGCATTTCGCCAAGGACGATGCGGTCGACGAAACCATTCGCACCCGCTTCTCGCGGCTGCATGACTTCCTGATGGCCAGTGGCGCGGCGGGCTGGCGCGATCAGCCCGACAATCTCCTTGCGGCAGTGATCGTGCTCGATCAGTTCAGCCGCAACATGCATCGCGGCACGGCACAGGCCTATGCCGCCGACAAGCTCGCCCTGTCGCTGACGCTCGAGGCGATCGGCAAGGGCTGGGACACGCGGTTGCCGGCCGATCGTGCCGTCTTTCTCTACATGCCGCTGATGCATGCCGAGAGTCCCGAGGCGCAGAAGCTGTGCATCGCGAAGATGGCGGCGCTCGGCAAGGACGAGCAGGTGAAGTACGCGATCGATCATGCGGTGGTGATCGAGCAGTTCGGCCGCTTCCCCAGCCGCAACCCCGCACTCGGCCGCGAGTCCACGGCTGCCGAGCGCGAGTATCTCAAACGGCCGGATGCCGGATGGTGATCAGGCCGGGTGTGTTTCCAGCCTGATATCGCGTTGCGCCAGCAGGATTCCGTCCGGGGTCCTGCCTAGCCGGACGACTCCGTCGCCGCCGCGCAGTTCGCATGCCTTGCGATAGGCCGCGGTCACCCCGAACTCACCCTCGAAGACGACGTCGTGGATATAATAGGGCGGCCGCCCCGGTTCGCCGACGAACAGGTGGACATGTGCCGGCATCGTCCGGTCGGGGTAGGGGGCGGGTTTGATCGTGTTGAAGGTATATCGCCCGTCCGCGCCGGTGCGCGCCCAGCCGCGCAACCGGCCGTGGCGGCGGCTCCACATGCTCTCGTTCGATCCGTTCGCGTACAGGCCGTCATGGTTGGTGTGATGCGCGTAGATGACGACGCCGGCCGCGGGTGCGCTTCCGTCCGCGGTCAGCACCCGCCCGGTCAGGATCATCCGCTCGCCCGGCTCGTCGGGGCCGGCCAGGTCGACCGTTGCGGCAAGCGTCGTGGCGCGGCGTTCGCCTACCGCTTCGCAACCTTCGCAATTGTAGAGGTTGGGCCGTGCCGCCGGTAAAGCGGGCGAGACCGATGGGCCGGGCGCGGATGGCTGCGCCATCAGGTTGCGCATGGCAAGCGTGCCCCCCGCGCCGGCCGCCAGAGCCGCCAGTATGATGCGTCGATCGAATGCCATCATCGTCGCCCCTTCTGCGTCGACCTGAAGTCTAGATCAGGCGGGGCGCCGGGAGAAGGGGGATCAGATTGCGCGCCGTTCGCCATCGGTGACCTGGTTCGCGGAGGCCGCGGGCTGGGGCGTTCCCGGAGGCTGGACCAGCAGCCTTTTCTCCGCGAGCATCCGCCGCGCACCCGCGATCGACAGCGGCTTGCCGTAATGCCAGCCTTGCGCCTTGGCGCACCCGAGTGCCTTCAGCCGGGCCTCGATCGCGGCGTCCTCGACGCCTTCGGCGGTGATCGGCAGGTTGAGGCTCTCGCCCAGGCTGACGATCGCGTTGACGATGGCGGCGGAGTCGGCGCTTTCGTTCAGGGAGATGACGAAGCTCTTGTCGATCTTGATCCGGTCGAAAGGCAGCGCGCGCAGGTGCGCGAGCGAGGAATAGCCCGTCCCGAAATCGTCGAGCGCAAGGCTTGCGCCCTGGTTCTTGAGGCTGCCGACGATCGACTGGGCGAGCGCCAGATTCTCGAACAGCGCGCTTTCGGTGATTTCAAGCTCCAGCCGATGGGCGGGGAAGCCGGTCTCGGTCAGCACCTTGATGATCTTCTGCGAAAGCCACGCGTCGCGCAGCTGCCAGGGCGAGATGTTGACCGAAAGGTTGAGTGCCGGGTCCCAGTCGCGCGCGGCGGTGAAGGCCTGGTGCATGATCGACAGTGACATCTCGGCGATCATTCCGGTTTCCTCGGCGATCGGGATGAACAGTTCGGGGCTGATCAGCCCGCGGGTCGGATGCTCCCAGCGCGCAAGGACTTCGAAGCCGTGGAGCTTGCCGGTGGCGAGGTCGATCTGCTGCTCGAAATAGGGGACGATCTCGCCGCGCGGAATCGCCGCGCGCAGCCCGGATTCGAGCTCGTTGCGCGTCTGCAGCTCGCGCTCCATCGACTGGTCGAACCAGGCATAGCGGTTCCGCCCCGACTTCTTCGCGACATACATCGCAATATCCGCCGACCGCAAAAGCGCGTCGATGCTCTGGCAGTCGAAGTCGGATCGCGCGACGCCGACCGAGCAGCTGATGTGGAGCCGGAACCCGTCCGCCTCGATCGGTTGCGAAAGGCGCGCGACCAGCTTTTCGGCGATCCGCTCGACCGTGTCGGGGTGCGTCGGATCGAACAGGAAGCCGCACGCGAACTCGTCGCCACCCAGCCGCGCGGTGAGCGCTACCGGGGGCATGGCGTTGGCGATTTCGCCCGCGACGGCGCGCAACAGGGCGTCGCCGACGGCGTGGCCGTGCATGTCGTTGATCGTCTTGAAGTGATCGAGATCGACGATCATCAGCGCCATCGCCTTGCGGCGGTTGTGCGCGCGCATGAACATCGCCGCGCCTTCCTCGTTCAGGCTGCGGCGGTTGAGGAAGCCGGTCGGGGGATCGCGGCTCGCCAGCATGTGCGCCCGCTCTTCCGCGGCGGCACGGATGCGTACCTCGTGGCGCAGCGCCGTGTGGCGCCGCCAGCCGAACAGGATCAGCGCGACGTTGAGCAGCAGCGCGATCACCAGCGTGCGATCCGCAGGCGCCCCGCCCTCGAAATAATGTTTGTGCGTCTTCGACAGCACCGAGCTGCCGGTCCCGACGAACATCAGGATCGCGGCAACGCTGATCGCTCCCGTGATCAGATCCGTTCCCGGCGCTGCGTCCCTGTTTTCGTCTTGCTTGTCGAGATCCAGCGCCATGCCGGCAAATCTCCCACCCCTGTCAATCGCGGGATTTTCCACGTCGAGGGTGTAGATGGAGTTAAAGTGGGTAGAGGTTGCACCTATCTTCGTTTCCGGCTAAGCGCGCCACCGACCGTTCCCAGGAACGCGACGCATGTTGCCCAAGGGCACGCTGGCCGACGAGGTTTCGTCCGCCGGCGTTTTATGCGTTTCGGCCCCGGGATATTAGGAGAAGCGAGTGTTCGATAGTCTGAGCGAGCGGCTTGGCGGCGTATTCGACCGTCTCAAGGGCCGTGGCGCACTGACCGAAGCCGATGTGCGGACCGCGATGCGCGAAGTGCGCATCGCGCTGCTCGAGGCCGACGTCGCACTCCCCGTCGCGCGCCAGTTCGTCGAGACGGTCACCGAGCAGGCGGTCGGCGAAAAGGTGCTGCGCTCGGTCACGCCGGGCCAGCAGGTCGTCAAGATCGTCAACGACGCGCTGATCGAGATGCTCGGGCCGGACACGGCCGAACTCGCGCTCGACGTCACCCCGCCCGCCGTCGTGATGATGGTCGGCCTGCAGGGCTCGGGCAAGACCACCACCACCGCCAAGATCGCCAGGCTGCTGAAGAAGCAGGGCAAGAAGGTGATGATGGCGTCGCTCGACGTCAATCGCCCGGCCGCGCAGGAACAGCTTGCGGTCCTCGGCACGCAGATCGAGGGTGCGACGCTGCCGATCGTCGCTGGCCAGCAGCCGGTCGATATCGCCCGCCGGGCGCTCCAGGCGGCGAAGCTCCAGGGCTTCGACGTGCTGATGCTCGACACCGCGGGCCGCCTGCACGTCGATCAGCAGCTGATGGACGAGATGAAGGCGGTCGCCGACATCTCGAAGCCGCAGGAAATCCTGCTCGTCGTCGACAGCCTGACCGGCCAGGACGCGGTCAACGTCGCGCAGAGCTTCTCCGATCAGGTCCCGCTCACCGGCGTCGTGCTCACCCGCATGGACGGCGATGCGCGTGGCGGTGCCGCCCTCTCGATGCGCGCCGTCACCGGCAAGCCGATCAAGTTCGCCGGCGTCGGCGAAAAGCTCGACGCGATCGAGCCTTTCCATCCGCAGCGCGTTGCCGGCCGCATCCTCGGCATGGGCGACGTGGTCTCCTTGGTCGAGAAGGCCGCTCAGGCGATCGAGCAGGAAGACGCCGAGAAGATGGCGGCGCGGCTGGCCAAGGGCCAGTTCGACATGAACGACCTGCGCGGCCAGCTTGCGCAGATGCGCCGCATGGGCGGCCTCGGGGCGCTCGCCGGGATGATCCCGGGCATGAAGAAGGCGCAGGCGGCGATGGCCGCGGGCAATGTCGACGAGCGCATCCTGCTCCGCATGGACGCGATGATCACTTCGATGACGCCCAAGGAGCGCAGTAAGCCCGAGCTGATCAACGCCAAGCGCAAGATCCGCATCGCCAAGGGTTCGGGCACGACCGTTCAGGACGTGAACAAGCTGCTCAAGATGCACCAGGAAATGTCCACCGCGATGAAGCGCATCAAGAAGATGGGCGGCCTCAAGGGCATGCTCGGGATGCTCGGCAAGGGTGGCATGGGCGGCCTCGGCAATGCGCTGGGCGGTCCGCAGATGGGCGAGATGATGGGCAAGCTCGGCGGTCCGGGCGGCGGCATCCCCGGCCTGCCCGGCGGCGAGATTCCGCCGGACCTGGCAAAGCTTTTGAATAACAAGAAGTAACCCACCCGCCTCGACCGTCACCCCAGCGGAAGCTGGGGTCTCAAGCGGGAAGGGCACGATATCCACCAGAATACCCCGGCTTTCGCTGGGGTGACGAGTTAGAAAGCAAGGAAGTACATCATGGCACTCAGCATGCGTCTGTCGCGTGGCGGTTCGAAGAAGCGCCCTTATTACCGCATCGTCGTGGCGGACGCGCGTTCGCCGCGTGACGGCAAGTTCATCGAGAAGATCGGCACCTACAACCCGCTTCTCGCCAAGGACAATGCGGACCGCATCAAGCTCGACACCGACCGCGCCAAGCATTGGCTGAGCGTCGGTGCGCAGCCGACCGACCGCGTCGCCCGTTTCCTCGACGTCACCGGCGTCAAGGAGCGTGCAGCCAAGAACAACCCGAACAAGGGCAAGCCGGGCGAGAAGGCCGTCGAGCGCGCTGAAGAGCGTGCCGAGAAGCTGAAGGCCGCCGAGGAAGCCGCTGCAGAGGCGAAGGCCGCTGCCGAAGCCGCTGCCGCGGCCCCGGTTGAAGAGCCCGCCGCCGAAGCTCCGGCTGAAGACGTCGCGGCCGAAGAGGCCCCCGCCGCGGAAGCAACCGCCGAGGAAGCTCCGGCTGCCGAAGCCGGCGAAGAAAAGGCCGAGGGCTGATCCTTGGCTAAAGACTCCCCTGTCACGCTTGCCGTCATCATCGGCGCGCACGGTGTGACGGGGGAAGTCCGCCTCAAGGTCTTTGCGCAAGACCTGTCGGTGCACCGCAGCTTCAATGGCGGTGCGCTGACGCTCAAGTCGGTGCGCCACGGCAATAACGGCGCCATCGCGCGCTTTGCCGAGATCGCCGACCGGACCGCTGCGGAGAAGATGCGCGGCACCGAACTGGTCGTGCCGCGCAGCGCGCTTCCGCCGCTCGAAGACGGCGAATATTATCATGCCGACCTGCTCGGCCTCGCCGCGGTCTCCGAGAGCGGGGAAGCGATCGGTACCGTCGTTTCGGTCGAGAATTTCGGTGCGGGCGATGTGATCGAGATCGAACGGACCCCGGCGGAAGGGCAGGGCGCCAGGCGCTTCATGGTCCCGATGCGGCCCGTCGCGGTGCCGCGCTGGGACGAGTCCACGCTGACCGTCGCCGACGGCTGGACGGAATAGCCGGCGCGATGCTGGCGATCCTCTCCGATATCCACGGAAACCTCCCCGCGCTCGAAGCGGTCATCGCCGATGCCCGCGCCGCCGGCGCGACCGGTTTCGTCAATCTCGGTGACAGCCTGTCCGGCCCGCTCTGGCCGGCCGAGACCGCCGATCTGCTGATGCGCGAGGGCTGGCCGACGATCGCGGGCAATCACGAGCGGCAATTGCTGATGCATCCGCTCGAGCGGATGAACGCTTCCGATCGGTTCGCGCGGGGATGCCTCAGCGACGCGCATCTCGCCTGGCTGGCGGCCCAGCCCCAAAGCATCACCGTCATCCCGGCGATCCTCTGCGTCCACGGTTCCCCACGCAGCGATGTCGAGCATCTGATCCACAGCGTCGAGGGCATCGGCCTCCGCGACGCATCCGACGCCGAGATCGTCGAGCGGCTCGACGATGCCGCGGCGCCACTCATCCTCTGCGGTCATACCCATGTCCCGCGCGTCGTCACGCTTGCCGATGGCCGGGTCATCGCCAACCCCGGCAGCGTCGGGCTCCAGGCCTATACCGACGACCATCCCGCCTTCTATTCGGTCGAGAATGGCGACCCGCTCGCCCGCTACGCCTTGGTCAGCGGCACCACGGTCGATCTGTGTGCGATCCCCTATGATCACCTTGCCGCTGCCGCGAAGGCGGCGCGCGAGGGGCGGGAGGATTGGGCGGAAGCCCTGCGCAGCGGCCGCAACGGCTGATTTTCGCTTTCAGAATCGGAATTTCTCTGGTTGCGTCGGCGGATGATGAATCGCCTGATCCGCCCGCTCGCCATCCTCGCCGCATCGGTCGCGCTGCCCGCCGCCGCGCAGACCGCCCCGCAGCTTCCGCCCGCGGCGGTCGTCGAGGTCGGCGACGCCTTCACGAAGTTCCAGCAGCGCACGCCCGTACCCGGCCTGGTCTATGCCGTGGTCAAGGACGGCAAGATCGCGCTTTCATCGACGCAGGGCGTGCAGACGATCGGCGGCGCGCCGGTGACGATGGACACGCGGTTCCGCATCGCATCGATGAGCAAGGCGTTTACCGCGCTCGCCATCCTCAAGCTGCGCGACGACGGCAAGCTGTCGCTCGATGACCTGGCCGAGAAACACGTTCCGGAGATGCGCGGCTGGACATATCCGACCAGCGATGCCCCGCGCATCCGCATCCGCGACCTGCTCCAGCATGTCGGCGGCATGGTCACCGACGATCCGTGGGGCGATCGCCAGCAGGTGCTGAGCGAAACCGAGTTCAGCGCGATGATCGCCGCGGGCGTGCCGTGGAGCCGCGTCGGGCAGAGCCAGCACGAATATTCCAACTACGGCTATGCGCTGCTCGGCCGCATCGTCACTAACGTCTCGGGCAAGCCCTATCAGGCCTATATCCGCGACACGATCCTGCGCCCGCTGGGCATGACCGCCTCGACCTATGAGGTGGGTGAGGTGCCCAGGGGCAAGCTCGCGGTCGGCTATCGCTGGGAGAATGAGCGCTGGGTCGAGGAGCCGCAGATGCGCGACGGCGCCTTCGGGGCGATGGGTGGGCTCGTCACCACGGCCAATGATTATGCGAAATGGGTCGCTTTCCTGCTTTCGGCCTGGCCCGCGCGCGACGGGGCCGAGACCGGCCCGGTCAAGCGCGCCACGGTGCGCGAGATGGCGCAGGGCCTCAATTTCGTGCGGATCACGCCGCGCCCCGGCGGGGCGGAGGACGATCACTGCGTCCACGCCACCGCCTATGGTATGGGTTTCCGCGTCACGCCCGACTGCAACCTTGGCCTGACGCTGGCGCATGGCGGCGGTTATCCCGGTTACGGCAGCTTCGTCGTGCTCGCGCCCGAGACGGGCACCGCGGCGTTCGGCTTTGCCAACCGCACCTATCAGGGACCGTCGGTTCCGGTCTGGCAGTCGCTCTGGGCGCTCGCCCGCACCAATGCGATTGCCCCGCGCGAAACGCCGCTCAACCCGCTGCTCGGCCAGATGCAGGATGCGGCGCGCGCCGCCTATCAGGCCGGCAATCTCAAGCCGCTCGAAGGCAAGCTCGCGATGAACTTCCTCATGGATCGCTCGGCGGAGAATTGGGCGAAGGAATTCGCGCGGATCAAGGGGCTGGTCGGCGCGTGCGCTACCGCCGAGCCGCTGGCGCCGACCGGCAACCTCTCGACCGGCTTCCGCTGGAACTGCGAGAAGGGCAAGCTCGATGGTCAGATCCTGATGGCGCCGACCAACCCGCCGACGATCCAGGCGCTGCGCTTCGCGCCGCGGCCTGGGAACTGACGCGGAGGAATGACGCGGTACCTGCTGGATACGAATATCTGCATCCGCATCCTGCGTGACCCGAAATGCCGTGTCGCGCTGCGGGCGGCGCGGGAGGAGGGGGTGGCGATCTCCGCCGTCTCCCTCGCCGAACTGGCGCAGGGCGCGCTTGCGTCGGCGGACGCTTTTGCCGAAAGCGTCGCGGTCTTGCCGTTCGACGCGGATGCGGCGCGGCGCTTTCCGGCCGCGCGAAAAGCGCGGGGCAAGTTCGATCGGCTGATCGCGGCGCACGCGCTGGCGCTGGGCGCGACGCTGGTGACGCACAATGTTCGCGACTTCCGGGACGTGCCCGGGCTTCGCATCGAAGACTGGACCCTCTGACACCATGAGTTTCGCCGCAACCGTCCTGACCCTCTATCCGGAGATGTTCCCGGGGCCCCTCGGCACCTCGATCGCCGGGCGCGCGCTGGCGGACGGGAAGTGGTCGCTCGACACTGTCCAGATCCGTGACTTCGCCACCGACAAGCATCGCACGGTCGACGATACGCCGGCCGGCGGCGGGGCGGGGATGGTGCTCAAGGCGGATATCCTCGCCGCGGCGTGCGATCATGTCGGCTATGACCGCCCGATGCTGGCCATGACCCCGCGCGGCGCGCCGCTGACGCAGGAGCGCGTGCGCGCGCTGGCGGCGGGTCCCGGCGTGTCGATCCTGTGCGGCCGGTTCGAGGGGTTCGACGAGCGGTTGTTCGAGGCGCGCGCCATCGAACCCGTTTCGATCGGCGACTATATCCTCTCGGGCGGGGAGATGGGCGCGCTGGTGCTGCTTGACGCTTGCATTCGGCTGCTTCCCGGCGTAATGGGCGCGCCTTCCAGCGGGGTCGAGGAAAGCTTCGAAAGCGGCTTGCTCGAATATCCGCAATATACCCGGCCCGTCGAATGGGAAGGGCGCACGATCCCGCAAGTGCTGCGATCGGGGGATCATGCGAAGATCGCGGCCTGGCGAAAGCAACAGGCGGAGATCGATACACGGCTAAGGAGGCCGGATCTTTGGGAGCGCCATGAGGGCGCTCGGGTCCAGTCTCCCTCTGGCGCGCGGCAAAAGAAGGACGAATGAGATGAACCTCATCCAGCAGATCGAGGCCGAGAACGTCGCGAAGTTCCTGGCCGACAAGAAGATCCCCGATTTCCGCCCCGGCGACACGCTGAAGGTCGGCGTGAAGGTCGTCGAAGGCGAGCGCACCCGCGTTCAGAACTATGAAGGCGTCTGCATCGCCCGCGCCAACAAGGGCATGGGCAGCAACTTCACCGTTCGCAAGATTTCGTTCGGCGAGGGCGTCGAGCGCGTCTTCCCGCTCTATTCGCCGAACATCGACAGCATCGAAGTCGTCCGTCGCGGCGTCGTGCGTCGTGCGAAGCTCTATTATCTGCGTGGCCGTACCGGCAAGTCGGCGCGCATCGCCGAGCGCCGCGATCCGCGCCCGTCGAAGGACGTCGCCGCGGCCGAATAAGCCGCGTCGCCAGACGAACAGCGCGGGGCGCGGAAGTCATCACTTCCGCGCCCCGTTTCGTTTCGGAACCCGCGCAGCGCCCGAACGTAGTTGCCCGGCACAGCCGGGAGATGACGATTGAGGACGTTCCGCAACCACTTGCCGTTGATCGTTCTTGGGATGCTCGCTGCTTGCAAGGCAGCACCGGAGGCCAATCAGGCAACACCTGCCGCATCCGCTCCGGTCGAGGCTGAGGTCTCAGGCGTGACGCGGACGGATGTTGCCGCCTCGCCGACTCCGGTGCCGGCACCCCAGGCGGCGATCAGAACCGAGCCTGGGCCCCAGGGATCGCAGGTGGCCCTCAACAAGGTTGCGGTCACGGGCGACGTGATGACCGTCCAGCTCAGCTATACGGGCGGCACGGGATCGCAATATCTCAAGGTCGACGACATCAGCGTGATCGACGACGCCAGCGCTCGTCAGCTCGGGGTCCTCAAGGACGCTTCGGGCAAGCCGCTCGCCGCGCCGCTCTCCTCCGGTAGCAAGGACAATCTGTCGTTCGCACTGGGGCGTTCGCCGCAGATCGTCTGGCTCAAATTCCCGGCGCCGCCCGCCACGAGCAAGACCGTATCGATCAACCTCCCCGGCGTGGTGCCGTTCGACGGCGTACCGGTGACGCGGTGAGGCAGGCGCTGGTCGTGGCGTTGGTCCTGGCCGGGTGTTCCGACAACGGCGCGGCGCCCGCCAACGGCGTCGAGCCGGCGGCAACGCCGGTCACTCCACAAGCTAGCCGGTCAGCCGGGACCGGCGGCGCCCTTGCCGGATCGGTCAGCGCGCTGAAAGCCGACATCAGCGGTCTCAACGTGCGGACGACGGAGACACAGACGATCGTCGATCTGCCCGCTGACACCTTGTTCGAGTTCGACCGGGCGGATCTGACGCCAGCGGCGGCCACCAATCTGGCAAAGGTCGCCGAGCTTGTACGTCAGGCTCCGGTCGGCCCGGTCGAGATGGTCGGCCATACCGACGCCAAGGGCGACGACGCCTATAATCTCGAGCTTTCCAAGCGGCGTGCGCAAGCCGTGGCTGACTGGATGGGCGAGCAGGTGGGCATTCGCCAGCGCCGGTATCTCGTGGCCGGAAAGGGGGAGACCGAACCGGTTGCGGCCAACCAGGCGTCTGACGGCAAGGACGATCCGGCCGGTCGTGCGAAGAATCGTCGCGTCACGGTGTCGATTCCACGCTGAGCCGTTCGGCGCGATTGCATCTCGGCCGGTCGACACTAGGTTGGGAAGATGGCGACACGGGCGATCCGAACCATGACGATGACCCGGCGGCGCTTGCCGCTCCACGTCGCGTCGCTCTGGCTCGCGCTCGCCACGGCCCTGCTTTCCTCGTTGATGCCGGTCGGAATGCCGCGCACCACGACGCTCGGTTCGGCCTTCAACCCGGCGACCACCGCGGTCGCGCTCCAGCCGAGCCGTGCCCAGCCGCGCATCGTGGCGGAGGCCGGTCGTCCCGACGATGAGCCGGCAAGCGGGCAGGGCGATGCGCTCGCTCTCGCGCCGCTGCCCATCGTCCCGGCGGCGCTCGACTACGGCCTCCCTGACCCTCCCAATCCACTGACGGCGGCACCTGCGCTGCCGTCATCCCCTGCTCTGGACGGCAGCCCGCGTGGTCCGCCGCTTTCCTGACCTTCCCTCAGCCAACCGCCGTCCGCGGGCGGCGACATTGGGAGATACGTCATGGAAACGCCACGCAACAAACGGCCGCCCTGGTGGTTTGCACCCGCGATCTGGAGCGGGATTGCCGGCAGCGCCGCGATCGCCGCGGCACTGGTCGGCGCGACGACCGAGTGAGCCGTTGACCGGGCCGCATTGACGGCCCGGCCACCAAACAGGGACTTCATTGCCTATGCATCACACGCCGCTCATCGCCACGATCGTCGCCGGCCTCGTCATCGCCTTCATCATGGGCTCGATCGCCCATAAGCTCAAAGTATCGCCGATCGCGGGCTATCTGCTCGCCGGCATTCTTGTCGGCCCGCACACGCCCGGCTTCGTCGGCGACGGCGACCTCGCCGCGGAACTCGCCGAGATCGGCGTGATCCTGCTGATGTTCGGCGTCGGCCTGCATTTCTCGCTGCGCGACCTCTTGTCGGTGAAGAATGTCGCGGTGCCCGGCGCGATCGGCCAGATCGCGGTCGCGACCTTGATGGGCATGGGCCTGTCCTGGACGATGGGCTGGGACCCGCTCGCCGGCTTCGTCTTCGGCCTCGCGCTGTCGGTCGCCAGCACGGTGGTGCTGCTGCGCGCGCTGCAAGGGTTCGGCATCGTCGATACCGAACGCGGGCGGATCGCAGTCGGCTGGCTGATCGTCGAGGATCTGGTGATGGTCCTCGCGCTGGTGCTGCTGCCCGCGCTCGCCGAGGTGATGAAGGGCGATGCGCCCGCGAGCTGGTCGGCGCTGCTGGTGCCGTTGGCCCAGACCGGGTTCAAGATCACCGGTTTCCTCTTCGTCATGCTGGTGGTCGGCCGCCGCGTCATCCCATGGGCGCTGCACTGGGTCGTCAACACCGGTTCGCGCGAGCTGTTCCGCCTCGCGGTGCTCGCCATCGCGCTGGGTGTCGCGTTCGGTGCGGCGGTGGTGTTCGACGTGTCGTTCGCGCTCGGCGCCTTTTTCGCGGGCATGATCCTGGGCGAAACCCCGCTCAGCCGTCAGGCGACCGAAGAGACGTTGCCGCTGCGTGACGCGTTCGCGGTGCTGTTCTTCGTGTCGGTCGGCATGTTGTTCAATCCGCAGATCGTGGTCGATCAGCCGCTGGCGCTGGTCGCGACGGTGCTGATCATCGTCTTCGGCAAGTCGGTCGCGGCGTATTTCATCGTTCGCGCGCTCAAGCACAGCCACCGCACTGCGATCACCGCGGCGGCCAGCCTCGCGCAGATCGGCGAGTTCTCGTTCATCCTCGCCACGCTCGGCACCAGCCTCGCCATCCTGCCTCCGGCGGGCCGTGACCTGATCCTCGCGGGTGCGCTGCTGTCGATCTTCGTCAACCCGTTCATCTTCAACTGGTTCGTGCCCAAGCGGCAGGAAAAGACCGATCCGGTCGAGATGCCCGCCGATACCGCGGATCTGCGCGACCATGTCGTGCTGATCGGCTATGGCCGCGTGGGCAAGCTGATCGCGCGCGACCTGAAGGCGCGCGACCGGGCCTTCATCCTGATCGAGGATCAGGCCGATACCGCCAGGGAAGCGAAGGAAGCGGGGCTCAACGTCGTGCGCGGCAACGCGCTCGATCCCGCCGCGCTGGAAGCGGCGGGGATCGAACGCGCGAGCAAGCTGCTCATCGCCATCCCCGAAGGGTTCGAAGGCGGCGCGGTGGTCGAGGCCGTGCGCAAGCTCAACCCCGGCATCGCGATCGTCGCGCGCGCCCATTCGGAGGCCGAGGTCGCCCATCTCGAGGGCGCCGGCGCCGGCGAAGTGGTGATGGGCGAACGCGAGATCGCGAACCGGATGCTCAGCATCTGCGCGGTTCCGCTGGCACGTCAGCCATAGGAGACGATCTCGAACTCGATCCCGTCATAGTCGAGGAAGTAGAAGCGGCGGCCGGGCGAATAGTCGCCATGCGCGAACGGTTTCAGCCCGGCCTGCGTGACCTTGTCCTCGATCGCATCGAGGTCGCGGACAAGGATGCCGACATGGTTGAGCGGCGCGCCCTTGGGAAAGCGCGCCTCCGGTTCGCCCGGGGGCGCGTAGAGCGCGATGTAGAAACGCTCGTCCCCGACATGGATCGATGTGCCGCCGTCGCGCGCCGGCCCCTCCCAGCGAATGTGCCAGCCGAACAGCCGCTCCATCAGTTCTGCTGTACGCGCGGGGTTGGTGACGGTGAGATTGACGTGTTCGATGATCGGGCCGGACATCCACATATCCTTTGCGGTTGCGTGATTGCCCGCCCCCGGTACAACCTCAACTTAAGTTGAGATCAAGCCCAAAATTTCGAAAGGCCCGGAATGCGCGGATGCGACCTGCTGACGATCGGCGAGCTTGCGGCGCGGACCGGCCTGTCGGTCTCCGCGATCCGCTTCTACGAGGGGCGGGGGCTGGTTTCGCCGATACGAACCAGCGGCAACCAGCGCCGTTTCCTGCGATCGGACATCAGGCGTCTGTCCTTCACGCTGATCGCGCAGAAGCTGGGGCTGACGATCGAGGAGATCTGCGCCGAGCTGGCGCAGCTGCCGCAGGGGCGCACCCCCACCCAGGCGGACTGGGAGCGGATCAGCCGGCATTTCCGCAAGGAGATCGACCGGCGCATCGCGCTGCTGGAGCGGACCCGGGATACGCTGGACAGCTGCATCGGCTGCGGCTGCCTGTCGCTCAGGACGTGCGGGCTCTACAATCCGGGCGATCGGATGGCCGCCAACGGTCCCGGGCCGCGCTTCGTCCTGTCGGAAGCGCGGCCCGGCCCGGATCAATAGGCGGTCAGGCTGCGCACATAGCCGCGCGAATCGACCGTGCAGCGCGAACGTTCGCGCCCGGTCTCGACCACGATCTCCCACTCGCTGCGGTTCAGCTCGCGGGCGCTGACCGGAACGCTCGTCCCGCGACGCGCATTCAGGTCCTCGTCGGCGCGGCGGGCGCAAGCGTCGCGCGCGGCCTGCGGCACGTTGCGGAGCGAGCCGCGGTCGTCGGGGCGACGCGCTTCGTCCTGGCCGGCCCGATAGCCCTCGCGATAGCGGTCGTTGCCGCGACGGTCATAGGCCCTGCCGTAGAGGCCGTCGTCATAGCCGCGCTTGTACTCCGGGTCGCGCTGCGGATCGGGGCGACGCGCTTCGTCCTGGCCGACCCGATAGCCCTCGCGATAGCGGTCATTGCCGCGACGGTCATAGGCCCTGCCGTAGAGGCCGTCGTCATAGCCCCGCTTGTACTCCGGGTCGCGCTGCGGATCGGGGCGACGCGCTTCGTCCTGGCCGACCCGATAGCCCTCGCGATAGCGGTCGTTGCCGCGGCGGTCATAGGCCCTGCCGTAGAGGCCGTCGTCATAGCCACGCTTGAACTCGGGATCGCGCTGCGGATCGGGGCGCTTCTGCGCCTCGGTCTCGCCCGCCTGATAGCCTTCGCGATAGCGGTCGTTGCCGCGACGATCATAGGGGTTGCCGTTCAGACCGTCGTCGTAGCCGCGCTTGTAGTCGGGGCCCTTGTCCTTCTTGCTCGCGAGCGCAGCGATCAGGCCGATCGCGACAGCGGCGCCGACCACGACTCCGGCCGAGGGGCCGCCCTTGCCGCAGTCCGACTTGGAGGCGCTCGAAATGCTCTCGTACCGGCCCCGCCACACATTCACGCGGATGCAGGTATCGGTGCGCGAGTTCCACCAGAATTGCGAATCGCCCGAGCGCTTCTCGAGCTTGTAGCCGCGCCGCTGCAGTTCGGAGTCGCCCCGGCTCGAGCGGATGCCCTGCAGGTCGTTCTCCTGCGCGGCGACAGCGATCGGCGTCAGCACCGTCGCCATCAGGGCGAGGGTAGCGATGCCCTTGGTCATTCGCTTGGTCATGATCGTTCCTCTGTTACTGGACTGTGCGACAACTCGCACCGTTACGCGTCCGTTCCGTGAATGGATATTCCCCCCATCCATTTGCCCTTCAACCGCCATCGCGCTTTACCGGTCGTGAACGCTCCGCAATAAGCGGCACCTTGTTCCGGAGAGGTTTGATGAAGCGATGGTTGGCGGGCGTGATGATGGCGGGCGTTTGCGGGCTGACGATGCCGGTTGAAGCGCAACAGGCGGTGCCGCAACGGCTGACGCTGGAGCGGGTTTTCGCCAGCCCCGATCTGGCGGGCAGCAATCCGCGCGCGCTCAAGCTCTCGCCCGACGGCAAGTTCGTGACGGTGCTGCGCAACCGCGCCGACGATCGCGACCGCTACGATCTGTGGGCGATGGATACCGCGACGGGCGAATGGCGGATGCTCGTCGATAGCAAGAAGATCGGCACCGGTGCTGAATTGTCCGAGGCGGAAAAGATGCAGCGTGAGCGTGCGCGCATCGGCGGGACGCGCGGCATCGTCGCCTATGACTGGGCACCCGACGGCAAGGCGATCCTCGTGCCGCTCGATGGCGACCTCTACCTCGCGACCCTGGCCGGCGACGTGCGCCGGCTGACCGCCAGCGAGGCCGGGGAACTGAACCCGGAGATCAGCCCCGGCGGTCATTTCGCGTCCTATGTGCGCGACCAGAATCTGGTGGTGCTCGACCTCGCCACCGGCGCCGAGAGCAAGGCGACCTCCGAAGGCAAGGGCAATGTCTATTTCGGTGAGGCGGAATTCGTCGCGCAGGAAGAGATGGGACGCCGCACCGGCTATTGGTGGTCGCCCGACGACAAGCGCATCGCCGTCCAGCGCTTCGACGAATCGCCGGTCGGCATCGTCAGCCGCGCCGCGATCGGTGCGGAGGGGACGAGGGTCTATGACCAACGTTATCCCAAGGCGGGTACCGCAAACGTGCTGGTCGACCTCTACGTCATCAACCCCGATGGCAGCGGCAAGGTGAAGGTCGATCTCGGCGCTGAGACCGACATCTACCTCGCCCGCGTCGACTGGACGCCCGACGGCAAGACCCTGCTCGTCCAGCGCCAGAACCGCGCGCAGACCATGCTCGATATGCTCGCGGTCGATCCCGCCACCGGCAAATCGCGCATCCTGTTCAGCGAGAAGTCGGGCGAGCGCAGCTGGGTCAATCTTTCGGACGCCTACCGGCCGCTCAAGGACGGCAGCCTGATCTGGTGGTCCGAGCGCGACGGCCATGGTCATCTTTATCGCTTCAAGGACGGCAACTGGACCCAGCTGACCAGGGGCGACTGGGAAGTCGCCGAGCTGGTCGGTGTCGATGAAGTCAACGGGCGGGTCACCTTCCTCGGTAACAAGGACGGGGTGCTCGAACGGCACCTCTACACCGTCGATCTGGCCAGGCCCGGCGTGGTCACGCGGATCAGCGAGCCTGGCTTCTGGCATGCGGCCAAGGGGAATGAGAGTGCCAGCCGGATCATCGTCACTCGCTCCAAGGGCGATCAGCCGGCCCAGGTGATGCTGACCGACGCGGCGGGCAAGCGCCTCGCCTGGGTCAACGAGAACAAGGTCGCGGGCGACCATCCCTATGCGCCCTATCTCGCCGCGCATCGCGCCAAACAGTTCGGCACGATCAAGGCCGCCGACGGCACGGACCTTCACTGGGAGATGATCACGCCGAAGCTCGAACCGGGCAGGAAATACCCGGTGTTCTTCCAGCACTATGGCGGCCCGCACTCGCAACAGGTCAGCCGCCAGTGGGGCGGCGCGCTCCAGCAATATATCGTCGATCGCGGCTATATCTGGTTCGTGCTCGACAATCGCGGCGCGGCCAATCGCGGCAAGGCGTTCGAGGATCACCTGTTCCAGGCGATGGGCGGGGTCGAGGTCCAGGACCAGCTTGCCGGCGCCGCGTATCTGAAGACGCTCGACTTCGTCGATCCGGCCAGGATCACCACCTATGGCTGGTCGTACGGCGGCTATATGACGCTCAAGATGCTCCAGGCCGCGCCCGGCACCTTCGCGGCGGGTGTCTCGGGCGCGCCGGTGAGCAAGTGGGAGCTGTACGACACCCATTATACCGAGCGATACATGGGCGATCCGCGCAAGGTTCAGGGCGCCTATGACAAGGCCAACACCGTCGCCGACGCCACGAAGATCAGCGATCCGCTGCTGCTGATCCACGGCATGGCCGACGACAATGTCGTGCTCGAGCATTCGACGGTGATGATGTCGAAGCTTCAGGGCGCGTCCGTGCCGTTCGAGGTGATGCTCTACCCCGGCCAGACCCATAAGGTCGGCGGCCCGGGCGTCAGCGTCCATCTGTGGAAGACGATCCTCGACTTCCTCGACCGCAGCACCGCCAAGACGGAGGCGCCCGCAAAATGATTTGACGGGGCGCCGCCGCAGGATCAGCCTTTTTCGGGCAGGAGGGCGGAACGATGCGCAAGATGATCATGGCGGTGGCGTTGGTGGCGGGCTGGCCCGCGGCGGGCGAAGTGACCAAGTCGGAGCCGGGCGGCTTCGTGTCGAGCCACAAGCTGGTCGTCGCCGCCCCGCCCGAGAAGGTGTGGGACACGATCGTCCGGCCGTCGGTCTGGTGGAGCAAGGATCACAGCTATTCCGGCATCGCCGCCAACCTGTCGATCGACCCGCGGCCCGGTGGCTGCTGGTGCGAGAAGCTGGCGGGCGGCGCGATCGAGCATGCGCGGGTGATCTATGCCGATCGCGGCAAGGTCTTGCGCGTCGACGGCGCCTTCGGCCCGCTCCAGAGCGGCGCGGTCACCGGCACGCTGACCTTCGCGCTGAAGCCCGAGGGGCAGGGGACGGCGGTCACCGTCACCTATGTCGTCGGCGGCTATCACCCCGCCGGCCTGACCGGATTTGCGCCGGCGGTGGACGGCGTGCTTGCCGCGCAATGGCCCGCACTCAAGAAGGCGGCCGAGCAGGGCGGCTGAGCGTCATTCGCTTGGCCGGGCCGCCCCAATGGTGTATGTCCGCCTAACGCGAAACGCATTCGGCACCGGCGCTTGACAGCGCGGGTCCGACTCCATATGTCGCGCATCTTCCGAAACCTGTTCGACCGGCAGCGCTTGTGGGCGTGTGCCGCGCGACTGCGTTTCGGGTCAACGCTACGAGATGGGGCTTGCTGCCATGCACGCCCCGTGGAGCTGGGAGAACAAGATTCATGGCACGTATTGCGGGTGTTAACCTCCCGACCAACAAGCGCGTACTGATCGCGCTTCAGTATATCCACGGCATCGGCCCCGCGAAGGCCAAGGAAATCACCGACAAGCTGGGCATCACCGCCGAGCGTCGCGTGCAGGACCTGACCGACCAGGAAGTGCTTCAGATCCGCGAAACCATCGACGGCGCCTACACCGTCGAGGGTGATCTTCGCCGCGAAACCGCGATGAACATCAAGCGCCTGATGGACCTGGCCTGCTATCGCGGCCTGCGTCATCGCAAGGGTCTGCCCGTTCGCGGCCAGCGCACGCACACCAATGCGCGCACCCGCAAGGGCAAGGCGAAGCCGATCGCTGGCAAGAAGAAGTAAGCCGCTGGGCCGCCTGACCGGTGGCCCGCCTTTCTTCGCAGATTCGAAGGATTACTGAATAATGGCACAAGCACCGCAGCGTCTTCGCCGTCGCGAACGCAAGAACATCACCGCCGGCGTCGCCCATGTGAACGCCAGCTTCAACAACACCATGATCACGATCACGGACGCCCAGGGCAACGCGATCAGCTGGTCGTCGGCCGGCATGATGGGCTTCAAGGGCTCGCGCAAGTCGACCCCGTATGCGGCTCAGGTCGCTGCCGAGGATGCGGGCCGCAAGGCTGCCGAGCACGGCGTCCGCACGCTCGAGGTCGAGGTCAAGGGCCCGGGTTCGGGCCGTGAGTCGGCACTGCGCGCGCTGCAGGCGGTTGGGTTCCAGATCACGTCGATCCGCGACGTGACCTCGATCCCGCACAACGGCGTTCGCCCCAGCAAGCGTCGTCGCGTCTGATTTGACTTTCCGCCTGCCATCGCGGTCCGGGATGCCGGATCGGGTGGCAGGCGGCTCCAATCCTGGCAGGACTGCCCCCCGTCCTGCCCAACCCAGGGGAAGCCTGTGTCTGTCAACGCAAAGAACTGGCAGGAACTGAAGAAGCCGAACGGCCTTGAGAAAAAGGGCGGTGACGGCAAGCGGAAGGCGACCTTCGTCGCTGAACCGCTGGAGCGTGGCTTCGGCCTGACGCTCGGCAACGCGCTGCGCCGCGTGCTGCTCTCGTCGCTCCAGGGTGCGGCGGTGACCTCGATCAAGATCGAGAACGTGCTCCACGAATTCTCGTCGCTCGCCGGCGTGCGTGAGGACGTGACCGATCTCGTGCTCAACGTGAAGCAGATCGCGCTCAAGATGCAGGGCGAAGGCGCCAAGCGTCTCCAGCTCAGCGCGACCGGCCCGGCCGAAGTCAAGGCCGGCGACATCGCGGTTTCGGGCGACATCGAAGTGATGAACCCCGATCTGGTGCTGTGCCACCTCGACGATGGCGCAACGCTGAACATGGAACTCGTCGCCGACACCGGCAAGGGCTATGTCCCGGCCGCGTCGAACCGTCCGGCCGACGCGCCGATCGGTCTGATCCCGGTCGACGCGCTCTACTCGCCGGTCCGTCAGGTCAGCTACAAGGTCGAGAACACCCGCGTCGGGCAGGAACTCGATTACGACAAGCTCAGCCTCTCGGTCGAGACCGACGGCACCGTGACCCCTGAAGACGCCGTGGCCTATGCCGCGCGCATTCTTCAGGACCAGCTCGCGCTGTTCGTCCACTTCGACGATTCGGCGATCACCCGTTCGGCACCGATCGGCGTGGCCGCTCCGGCCGCGGCGGAAGGCGGCGCGGGCGACACCGCGACGATCAACCGCTACCTGCTCAAGAAGGTGGACGAGCTCGAGCTGTCGGTCCGTTCGGCCAACTGCCTCAAGAACGACAACATCATCTATATCGGCGATCTGGTCCAGAAGACCGAAGCCGAGATGCTGCGCACCCCGAACTTCGGCCGCAAGTCCTTGAACGAGATCAAGGAAGTGCTGTCGTCGATGGGTCTGCGCCTCGGCATGGAAATCCCGGGCTGGCCGCCTGAGAATATCGAAGAGATGGCCAAGAAGCTCGAACAGGAGATCATGGGGTAAGGAGCTTCGGCTCCTCCCTTGGCCGTCACCCCGGCGAAAGCCGGGGTCTCGTGCGGCGGGGGACAACCTTATGGAGATCCCGGCTTTCGCCGGGATGACGGCTTGATGGGTGGCTCTCCGTCCCACCTGGTCTGGGGTTCCGTAAGACGGCCCCTTAACGAACGAAGGAAGATATCATGCGCCATAAGTACGGCGGTCGTAAGCTTCAGCGCACCTCGGCACACCGCATTGCGCTGTTCCGCAACATGTCGGCCGCGCTGATCAAGCACGAGCAGATCACCACCACCGTCGCCAAGGCGAAGGAACTGCGTCCTTACGTCGAGAAGCTGGTGACGCTGGCGAAGAAGGGCGGCCTTTCGAACCGCCGTCTCGCGCATGCCCGTCTGCTCGACGATGCGCAGCTGGTGAAGCTGTTCGACGTTCTGGCCGCGCGCTATGCCGACCGCAACGGTGGCTACACCCGCATCATCAAGACCGGCCCGCGCGCTTCGGACGCGGCGCAGATGGCGATCATCGAGTTCGTCGACCGCGACGTCTCGGCCAAGGGCCAGGATTCGGGCCCGGTGATGAACGACGAGGATTTCGACCAAGCGGCCTGATCCGCGGACTCGCAAGCCGATCGAAAGGGCGGTCGCACTCCGGTGCGGCCGCCTTTTTGCCATGTGCAAAGCGGGTATTTTCGCCTCGAAAGAATCGCTGCTCTTTCGAAACCGAAATGACTTCCCATTTGAGCGTCGACAGATCGTGAGGATGTCCTCGCGTCGGAGGTTCGGATGCGTTCGAATACGCGAAATGGTGCAGGCAATGCGGTGGCGATCGGTTTCGCGACTGTGCCGCTGCTGGTGATGGGCTGGGTCAGCTACTCGACGGGCCTCAGCGCGTTTTCCTGAGCGATCTTCCAAAGTTGGACTTCATCTGGTTTACCCTTGGCGATGAAGCGGCGATGAAGCGGCAACCGGCAGTGTCTTCACCCGTCCTCGGCTTGACGTCGTCGCGTACCCGTCGCGCGGGTGTCGCGTCGATGTTCCGTTATGGTCGCGAACCTGTCGCGTCATGGGCGCGTCGCTGGCGCGTTCGCCGGAAATCCCCGCTTTTATGCGAACTTCATGAAGTGGTCCGCTTGACCGCCAGCGCTGCCGCAATAGGGTGCCGCGGTTCCCGTTTCAGGAGATGCCAATGCGCCGTGCGTCGCTGATCGCCCTTCCGCTGCTGTTCGCAGCCCCCATCGTTCACGCCAGCCCGGAGTCGCCCAGCACGATGCCTGCCCCGATCGCCTATCCTGAGACCAAACGTGTCGACGTGACCGACGAAAGCTTCGGACAGAAGGTCGCCGATCCCTATCGCTGGCTCGAGAATGACGTGCGCAACGACAAGGAGGTCGCTGCCTGGGTCGAGGCGCAGAACCGGGTGACCGACGCCTATCTGGCCACGCTGCCCGGCCGCGATATCTTCAAGGCGCGGATCAAGCAGCTGTTCGATTACGAGCGGTTCGGCGTGCCCACGCGCAAGGGAGGCCGACTTTTCTACAGCCACAATACCGGATTGCAGAACCAGGCGGTGCTTTGGGTGCGCGACGGGGTCGATGCGCCCGGCCGTGTCCTGATCGATCCCAATGGCTGGGCCAAGGACGGCGCGACCGCGCTGTCCGAATGGGTGCCGTCGCAGGATGGCAAGCTGCTGGTCTACGGCATCCAGGACGGCGGCAGCGACTGGCGCACGGTCAAGGTGCTCGACGTCGCCACCGGCAAGACGCTGGACGACGAGGTCAAGTGGATCAAGTTCAGCAACCTCGCCTGGGCGAAGGACGGATCCGGTTTCTATTACAGCCGCTTCCCGGCCCCGGCCGAGGGGCAGGCATTCCAGCAGCTCAACGAGAATCAGTCGGTCTATTTCCACAGGATCGGCACGCCGCAGAGCGCCGACACGCTGGTCTATGCGACGCCTGAAACGCCCAGGCGCGGGCATTTCGCGCAGGTGACGGACGACGGCAACTGGCTGGTCATCACCACGACCGAGGGCACCGACGACCGCTATGAGATCACGCTGCTCGATATCAAGACGCCTGGCGCCAAGCCGCGCAAGCTGATCGCGGGTCTGGAGAACCGTTGGAGCCTCGTCGGCAATGTCGGCACGCGCTTCTACTGGACGACCAACAAGGGCGCGCCGAAGCTCAAGGTGGTGACGATGGATGTCGCGCAGGCGAACCCTGTCGCGACCGATCTGATCCCCGAGGAAAAGGCGACGCTTGAAGGCGCGGGCATCGTCGGCGGGCAGCTGCTCGTCAGCTACATGGTTGATGCCAAGGACGAGATGCGGCGCTACTCGCTCGACGGCAAGCTGTTGGGCAAGGTCGCCACGCCGGGCATCGGCAGCATCGCGGGATCGAGTGGCGATCCCGACGACAGCGAGCTGTTCTACGCCTTTACCAGCTTCAACATGCCGACCACTGTCTACCGCTTCGACGTGAAGACCGGCGAGACGAAGGTCTGGGCACAGCCCAAGGTGGCGTTCGATCCGGCGAAGTACGGCGTCGAGCAGCGCTTCTTCACCGCGAAGGACGGCACCAGGGTGCCGATGTTCATCGTCAAGCGGAAGGATGTGACCGGTCCGGCACCGACGTTGCTCTGGGGCTATGGCGGGTTCAACGTCAGCTACGGCCCGGCCTTCTCGGCCTCGCGGATCGCGTGGATGGAGCAGGGCGGGGTATTCGTCCTCGCCAACATTCGTGGCGGCGGCGAATATGGCAAGGCGTGGCACGATGGCGGCCGCCTCGCCAACAAGCAGAACACCTTCGACGATTTCATCGGCGCGAGCGAGTATCTGATCGCGCAGGGCATCACGAAGAAGGACGGTCTCGCCATTCAGGGCGGGTCGAATGGCGGTCTGCTCGTCGGCGCGGTGGTCAACCAGCGGCCCGATCTTTTCGCTGCGGCGCTGCCGGCGGTGGGCGTGATGGACATGCTGCGCTTCGATCGCTGGACCGCCGGCCGCTACTGGGTGGACGATTACGGTCACCCCTCGAAGGAGGCGGACTGGAAGACGCTGCGTGGCTATTCGCCCTATCACAATATCGGTGCGGGCAAGGCGTACCCGGCGATCCTCGCCACGACTGCGGACACGGACGATCGCGTCGTCCCCGGCCATACCTTCAAATATACGGCGGCGCTGCAGGCGGCGGATATCGGCCCCAAGCCGCATCTGGTCCGCATCGAAACCCGTGCCGGCCATGGCACCGGCAAGCCGACCGACAAGGTCATCGAGGAAACCTCGGACCTGTGGGCCTTTGCGGCGAAATGGACCGGACTCGACGTCAAGCCGGTGAAATGAGAGGAGCTGTCGTTGTGCGTGAAGGAGCCGCTATGCGTTTGATCTGCCTGCCGTTGCTAGTGCTTGCCGCGGCCAGCTGCTCCTCCACGATCGCGCAGGAGGCGGCAGCGCCGCCGCAGTCGCTGCACCAGCGGCTGATGACGCTCGACACGCATCTGGACACGCCAGTCTGGTTCTCCAACCCCAATTGGAAGTTCGGCGACCGGCATGACTGGGAGACGGATCTTGCCCAGGTCGATCTGGGCCGGATGGATACAGGCGCGCTCGATGGCGGGATGTTCGTCATCTATACTGCGCAGAAGGAAGTGACGCCGCAGGGCTTTGCCGACGCCAAGGCGTTCGCGCTCAAGCGGCTGGATGAGATCCGGAAGACGCTCGGCGCCTATCCGAACCGGATCGAGCTGGTGACGACAGCAGACCAGGCGATCCGCGCCGACAAGGCGGGGCTGCGCTTCGGATTCATCAGCATCGAGAACAGCTATCCGCTGGGCGAGGACCTGTCGCTGCTCAAGACCTTCTACGACGGCGGCGTGCGCATGGCTGGGCCTGTCCATTCCAAGGACAACCAGTTCGCCGACAGTGCGACTGGGCAGGCGACGTGGAAGGGTTTGTCGCCGCTCGGAAAGCAGTGGGTGGCCGAGATGAACCGCCTTGGCATGGTCATCGACGGCAGCCATTCGTCCGATGCGACGTTCGATCAGCTGCTCGAGCTCAGCAAGACGCCGATCATTCTCTCGCACTCCGGTCCCAAGGCGCTGTGGGGACACAACCGCAACATCGACGACGATCGCATCCGCAAGCTTGCGGCGAAGGGCGGGGCGGTGTGCATGAACAGCGTCTTCCTGACCAAGATGAACTATACCGATGAGCGCAATCGCCTGTCGGCGCTGGTCGACAAGATCGGCACGCTTTCGCCCGGGGAGCAGGCGAAGCTGACCGCACAGGTGCGCGCGCTCGACAAGGTGGCACCGGTTCAGGACACCGACTTCGAGAACTTCATGACCAACCTGCTCTATCTGCTGAAGGTCGCGGGGCCGGACCATGTCTGCATGGGGGCCGACTGGGACGGCGGGGGCGGCGTGCGCGGGTTCGAGGACATCACCGCATTGCCCAAGGTCACCGAACGGCTGGTCGCAGCTGGCTATTCCGAAGCGGACATCGCCAAGATCTGGTCAGGCAATGTGTTGCGGATCATGCGCGCAGCGGACGCCGCCAAGGGGAAGTGATCCCCTAAGGCACGCGGCGGACGCTCAGGACCTTGATCCGGGGTTCGAGCATCTGGCCCTTCATCACGCCCTCGCCGCGGGTCGGTGAGGTGGGGGCGTCGAGGATCTTCCAGATCACGTCCATCCCCTCGATCACCTTGCCGAACGCGGCATAGCCGAGATTGTCGCCCGGCGCCGACGGATTGGCGTCGAGCGAGGTCTGATCGCCGACGCTGATCGTGAATTCGCCGCGCGCGGTGCCCGGGGCGAGGCGTGCGGTAGAGATCGCGCCGTCGACGTGCTTCACGCCGGTCTTGGTTGTGGGTTCATGCGCGATCGGGGGAAGTATGCGCTTGGGGTTTCCCTCCACGCCGAACTGGACGAAGCCGAACTTGTCCGCAACTTTCACCGAACGATAGAAGCCGACACCGTCGAGCCGCTTCTGGTCGACATAGCGCAGGAAATTGCGTGCCGTGATCGGGGCGCGCGCGGTCTCAAGCTCGAGCACGATCCGGCCGAGGCTGGTCTCGATCGCGACCTTCTGAGTCGCAGGCTTGGGTGTCGATTCTTGGATCGTCGGCGTGACAGCCGGGGCCGGCAGCACAGTCTGCGCAAGGGCGGTGAGAGGGGCCAGCAGGGCGGCGGTGAGCAGGGTGCGGCGGATCATCATTCAGCCAGCTTCGCCCAAGCGGCGGACCGCTTCAACCGGCTTTCGTCCACAACAGAATCGCTTTGCTGGTACGTGGCGTGACGCCACCCATGTTGCGAAAAGCGATGCCGTTCCCCTAGATGCAGTATCGCTACCGCCATTTCGCGGCCTACAGGACACAAGATGACCGCCACTCACTCGACCCGCATGCTGATCCTCGGTTCCGGCCCTGCCGGGCTTTCCGCCGCCATCTATGGCGCGCGTGCCGGCCTTGCCCCGATCGTGGTGCAGGGCATCCAGCCGGGCGGCCAGCTGATGACCACCACCGATGTCGAGAATTATCCCGGCTTCCGCGAGGTGATCCAGGGGCCCTGGCTGATGGGCGAGATGCAGGCGCAGGCCGAGCATGTCGGCGCGCAGATGCTGTACGACACGATCGTCGAGGTCGATCTGACCCAGCGCCCGTTCCGCATGGTCGGCGACAGCGGCACCGTCTATCTCGGCGACACACTGGTGATCGCGACCGGCGCCCAGGCCAAGTGGCTGGGGCTGGACAGCGAGGAGGCGATGAAGGGCAAGGGCGCGAGCGCGTGCGCGACCTGTGACGGGTTTTTCTATCGCGGCAAGAAGGTCGCGGTGATCGGCGGCGGCAACACCGCGGTCGAGGAGGCGCTGTACCTGACGAACCACAGCCATGACGTGACGCTGATCCACCGCCGCGACAGCCTGCGCGCCGAGAAGATCCTGCAACAGCGGCTGTTCGCCAATCCCAAGATCAAGACGCTGTGGAACAAGGAAGTCGTCGAGTTCGTCGGCGGCGGCGATCCCGAGGGGCTGGTCGGCCTCAAGCTCAAGGATACGGTGACCGGCGAGCTGTCCGACATCGATGTCGAAGGCGGCTTCGTCGCGATCGGCCACCATCCGGCGACCGAGTTGTTCCGCGGCCACCTGAAGCTCGACAGCGACAGCTATATCGAGGTCGAGACTGGCACCACCCGCACCAGCGTGCCCGGCGTGTTCGCGTGCGGCGACGTGATGGACAAGGTCTATCGCCAGGCGATCACCGCGGCGGGCACCGGCTGCATGGCGGCACTGGATGCCGAGCGCTTCCTGGCCGAGGCCGATTTCGAAGCGGTCGCCGAAGCGGCGGAGTAATCGTCCCAAGTTGACGGTTCTAGCGCGTTCTTTCGTGTGCGGTTGATACGGGCTAGGGCCCCTCGGCCGCCGAAGTTAACGCGCTGACCCGATTTCCTCTGCAGACGGCGCAGAGCGCTGCATGCAGCGGCAGCAGGGGCGACTGTTCTTGCCGGGATGATCAGTCGATCATCGCCTCCACCGTTTCGTGGGGGTAGAGCGCGAACTCGCGGTAGAGGCGGTAGTGCGCGGTTTCCTCGAGCCTGGTCGGCTGCACGCCGAATTCGTCAATCTGCCAGAGGTCTGCATCGGGCAGTGCCATCAGGATCGGCGAATGCGTTGCAATGATGACCTGACTGCGATTGGCGCGCTGGAGCTGGCGTAGCAGCTTCAGGAAGTCGAACTGGCGTTGCGGGGAGAGAGCGGATTCGGGTTCGTCAAGGATATAGAGACCCTGTCGGTTCAATCGTTCCTCGAAAAAGGCCATGAACCCTTCGCCATGCGACGCCGACAGATAGTTGGCGAAGGGCGAACCCGAATCGTCGAGGTAGCGGGCGATGGTGAAGAAGGTGTCGGCGCGGAAGAACCAGCCCTGCTTGACCTGAGGAAGCCAGGATGACCGAAGCTGCAGGCCGAGGGATCCGGCATCTGCCCCTGAATGGGGAGCAGCATCGACTGCCCGCATGCCCTGAGCACCGCCGGCGTCGCTGAAGCCCGCGTTCTTCGCAATGGCTTCGAGTATGGTGGATTTGCCCGTTCCGTTCTCTCCGACGAGGATCGTCACCGACTTCTCGAAACGGAAATCGAAGCCGTCGTTCCGGATCAAAGGAAGGGTGAATGGATAGTGCATGCGCGCCTCCCCGGCCTCACCTTCCGCAAGGGGCAGCCAGATGCGGCGAAGGAACGGGGGCGGCAGAGCGGTGTCGCGTCGTTTTGAGACCATCGCTTCAGCTTATCGTAGAAGCGATATCCGGCAATGGGTCAGGTCCTCGCGAGCGCTGCGAGGACGCGTTCAGTCAGCCATGCCTTGTCCCCCGGCCGCGCGAAGCTGTGGCTGTCGGTGTCGCAGATCTGGAGGTCGCAATGGGCGTGGGCCCGGGCGAAGGCCTCGCCCTGCCATTGATCGGCAAAGGCGAGGGCGGTGTTGTCAGCCCTGGCCAGCAGGATGGTGACGGGGGTTCCGGTGGTGTTCAGCGCAGCCGCAAGGCGGGCTGGAAGCCCTTGCGGAGCTTGGGACGGCTTGGAAGATGCCTTCAGCAACCCACTGGCAAGTTTGCGGATATTGACGCCGCCTGTGAACAGGCGGAGCAACTCGCGGGGGTTTTTGAGCTTCTCGATATAGCGCGAGCGGATGGCGGCGGCGGGAGGGAGATCGTCGCCCCCGTCTTCATCCGTCTCGATCGTCCAGGGATTCGTGAGGATAAGGGCGTCGATGCCAGTGCCCGCATGGAACAGGATCAGCGCGCTGGCGGCGTCGCAATTGCCGAAGGCGGCGATGCGGGTGAGATGCGGCGCTGCCTGGCGGAAGGCGGCAGCGGCTTCGCGAATATCCTCAGCTGTGGATTCGAAGCCGTTGTTTTCACCGGTTGAATCGCCAATCCCGCGCCGGTCGTAGCGGAACACGGGGTGACCCGCCGCTGCGACGGTTGCGGCGAGCTCGGCCATGCCGCGATGCGCGCCGATGCGGATCTCGTTTCCGCCCGAGACGATCAACAGACCGGTGGTGCCCGATGCCTCGTCAAACGTGGCGGCAAGAGTCTCTCCGGCGCAGGGGAAGCGGGTCAGGCGGCGCATGTCGCGACCCATAGTGCCACATCGTCGGCGACGGTGTTGGCGAAGGCGATGTCGTTGTCCGGCTCGGCCCGGCGCCAGAGCGGGTTGCCTGGCAGCTTGGAATCGGCGGGCTTGGCTTCGGTTTCGAGGCGGACGGTGCGGGCAATCCCCGTTAACGGCGTCGCGTCGGTGAGTTCGGCGAGCAGGGCCGGGGCGACGAGATTGCCTGCAAGTTCCACCGGGTCGGCGGCGGTGTCGAGTGATGCCGGGTCGAATGCCTCGCCCGATTCACGCGACGAAGCCTGGCGCGCGCGCACCAGCTCGCGGCGCAGATCGGCGCCGTTCATGGGGGAGAGATGGTAGCGGCCCGCAAGCGTCGCCTCACCGTCGAGCAGCGCGCCGCTACGGATGCCCAGCGAGATGGCAGGGGTTCCAAGGCCTGCCGCTGCGGCGGCGAACGCGCTTCGCAACTTCCCAAGATCGGTTTCGTGCGTCGGGATCAGGCTCTCACCCTGGCCTGGCAGGTCGGGCAACGCGCCCGCAACACCCCGCTCGGCCAGCGCGCGCAAGATCGCCACCGCGAAGGCGCGGGTGCGATTGGCTTCCTCGAACAGCGGCAATGCAACGACGACGACGGGGCCGGCCGCAGGGCCGAAGCGGAGCATCGCTTCGCGCCCGCCGGGCCAGTCATAGGCGTCGAACGCGATCAGGTGAGCGCCTTGGAGGCGGCGAAGCGTACCAGCGCACCGAAGGTTTCGAGCATGTCGCCGTCAACCTCGTCATCCTCGATGATGATGCCAAGGCGATCCTCGATCTCGGTCAGCACGCCGGCGACCGCCATCGAATCGAGCTCGGGCAGCGCGCCGAACAGCGGGGTCGCCTCGTCGAAGGCGGCAGCGCGATCGGCGCTGATCCCCAGCACATCGCGCAATACGCCGCGCACCGTCTCCTCGACCTCGTGAAATCCGTCCGGTTGCAACGTGCGTCCCCCTGCTATTTTTGCGCTTCCGTTACCGGTTGCGCGCGGCGCTGCCAAGTGCTGCACCTGCTAACAGCAAACACGCACTGTATCGTTAACCGATGCAGGGTAAGGAGGCGCGATGGTTGAACTGGACCCGACACCCCGGCCGATCGATGCGCTGCCCGGCATGGGGGCGCCCGAAGACGTCGCGCTGGAAGATCGCAACGGCACCTTGACCTACGCCGAGCTTGAAGCTGCTGTTGCCGCAATGGCGGGCTGGCTCCAGGCCCAAGGCCTCTCACCCGGCGCGCGCGTGGCGACCTGGCTGCCCAAGACGCGGGTCGCCTGCCTGATGCCGCTGGCCGTGCCCCGCGCCGGGCTGGTCCATGTTCCGGTCAACCCCGTGCTCAAGCGCGCTCAGGTCGCGCATATCCTGGCGGATAGCGGCGCATCGCTGCTGATCACGCAACCTGCACGGTCGATGACGCTGGAGAGCGGCGACCTGCCCGATCATTGCCGGGTTGCCGGGGACGACGAGGTGGCGTTCGAAGGAGCGGGGCTGCCGGCGTCCGGCGCCGACCCGCAGGCACTGGCGGCGATCCTCTACACCTCCGGATCGACCGGGAGGCCCAAGGGGGTGATGCTGAGCCACGCCAATATGTGGCTGGGGGCGATCTCGGTCGCGCACTATCTGAAGATCACGCCGGACGACCGCGTGCTGGGCGTGCTGCCGCTGAGCTTCGATTATGGGCAGAACCAGCTCTTCTCGACCTGGGCGGGCGGCGGGCGGGTGATCCCGCTCGACTATCTGACCGCGAAGGACGTGATCAAGGCGGTGGACCGGCATGGCGTTACCACGATCGCCGGGGTGCCTCCGCTATGGGTGCAGCTGCTTGACGCCGAGTGGCCGGAGACGACGGCCTGGCGGCTTAGGCGGCTGACCAATTCGGGCGGCGCGCTTACCACAGGCATGGTGCGTGGGTTGCGGGCGATGTTTCCGAGCGCGGACCTCTATCCGATGTATGGCCTGACCGAGGCGTTCCGCTCGACCTATCTCGATCCGGCACTGGTCGACGCCAATCCGGAGTCGATGGGGCGGGCGATCCCCTTTGCCGAGATCATGGTGGTGCGTGCCGACGGGACCGGCGCCGAACCGGGCGAGCCGGGCGAACTGGTGCATGCCGGGCCGCTGGTCGCGCAGGGCTATTGGCAGGACGAGGAGCGCACGATGCAACGCTTCAAGCCCGCGCCGGCATTCTCCCGCTATGGCGGGATGGCGGTGTTCTCGGGCGACACGGTGATCGAGGGGCCGGATGGGCTGCTGCGCTTCGTCGGGCGCGATGACGAGATGATCAAGTCGCAGGGCAACCGGATCAGCCCGACCGAGGTGGAGGAAGCGGTGCTGGCCGGCGGCGAGGCCCGCGAAGCAGCGGCGTTCGGGATCAAGGACGAGCGATTGGGGCAGGCGATCGTGGTGGTCGCGGTAGCGCGGGGCGATGCGGCGATGGTCGAGGCGGCGCTGCGCGAGCGGTTGAGGCGGGAACTGCCGAGCTTCATGCAGCCGACACGCTACGAGTGGCGCGAGGCGTTGCCGCGCAATGCGAACGGCAAGTTCGACCGGTCGGGCCTGAAGGCGGAGTTGACGTCATGAAGCCGATCGGGCCGATTCCTCCCTATTTCATGAGGCAGGGCGAATTGACGATCGCGGGGAGAGTCGCGGCGGACTGGGTGGCGGAGGCAGGGTCGCCGCTGTTCGTCTACGACATGGGGATCGTGCATGAACGACTGAGGGGGCTACGTGCGGCGCTTCCCGATGCATGCGAGATCCACTTCGCGATCAAGGCCAACCCCTTGCCCGAATTCATAGCGGCAGTGGCGCCGCTCGTTGGTGGGCTGGATGTCGCGTCGGGCGGGGAACTGGCCAAGGCGCTCAAGGTCAAAGACGCGGCGCACATCAGCTTTGCGGGACCGGGCAAACGCGATGCCGAACTGGAAGCGGCGATCGTGGCGGGCGCAACGCTCAACCTCGAATCCGAAGGGGAGGCGGAGCGGGCACTGACGATCGGGCGAGTGCTGGGTACGACGCCAAGGCTGGCGGTGCGGGTCAATCCGGATTTCGAGCTGCGCGGATCGGGCATGAAGATGGGCGGGCGCGCCTCGCCATTTGGGGTCGATGCCGCACGCGTGCCGGCGTTGGTGAACCGGCTGATCGCGGCGGGCGCAGACTGGCGAGGGTTCCATATCTTCGCCGGGTCGCAGTCGCTCGATACCGCGGCGATCATCGAGACGCAGGCGGCGACGGTAGCACTGGCCGCGCGGCTGGCACAGGAAGCCGGCGTGTCGCCGCCGCTGGTGAACCTGGGCGGCGGGTTCGGAATCCCCTATTTTTCAGGCGATATGCCAATCGATATCGATGCGGTGGGAACCGCGTTGGGCAAGACATTGGAGTCTCGGCAGGAAATCCTCGCGCAATCGGGTTTCGCGATCGAGCTTGGGCGCTGGATAGCAGGCGAGTGCGGCGTCTATCTGATGCGCGTGATCGACCGGAAGATCAGCGGGGACGAGACCTTCCTGATCTGTGACGGCGGGCTGCATCACCAACTCGCCGCATCGGGTAATTTCGGCACGGTGGTACGACGCAACTATCCGGTCGCCGTGGCGGGAAAGATGGATGCTGAGCCGGTCGAGACCGTCTCCGTCGTAGGGCCGCTGTGCACGCCCCTGGACCGGCTCGCCGACCGGGTGGCGCTGCCGCGCGCGGAGCCGGGCGATGTCATTGCGATATTCCTGGCGGGCGCCTATGGCGCGAGCGCAAGCCCCGCGGCGTTTCTGGGACATGGCCCGGCCGCGGAGATCGTCGCTGGTTGAGGACGGTCTGAGAGGCCGTTACACGATCGATCAGCCGGGCTTGGTTGGCTTTGTCGGACTAGGCTTCGGCGCGGGCGAGGAGCCGCCACCACCACCGCCAGTAGGTGGTGGAGGCGATGGCGGCCAACCGCCATGCTGATAGGCAACGGTTTCGATCGGGATCTTTTTCGCGTTTTCAAGCCCGGTGGAATTACCGGCCTCGCTCTGCGATATGTCGGCGAGAGCAGGTGTGGTGAGCGCGGTGGAGGCAAGGGCCAGTGTCACAGCGAACTTTCGCATCATCTTCCCTCTCTTCTTGGTCGCTATTTCGGACCTGCGCCGATCATGGCACAGGCTATCGACGAAGTCGCGGGTTCCTCCTCCCTAACGGTATCTTTACCCATGTAACCCTAAGCGTTCCGCAAGGCGCGTGATATGTGGAGGCGGGACGCCGGCTCCAGTTGCGTGCGGGACGGAGGTTTTGGGTGATGCGTTTTGGGCATAATGCGAGGGTTCTGACGGCCGTGTCGATCGCCGCGATCGCGCTTTCGAGCTGCACGGGCGGGAATAATCGGCCCGAATTGCCGTCCACTACCTTTGTCGCCAGCCGCGAAGGGCCGGGCGAGGAATATGTGATCGGCCCGCTCGACAGCCTGCAGATCTTCGTATGGCGCAATCCTGAGCTTTCGGCCAAGGTGCAGGTGCGTCCGGACGGCCGCATCACCACCCCGCTGATCAGCGACATGCCCGCAGTCGGCAAGACCCCGGCGATGCTTGCCGACGATCTCAAGATCGCGCTCGGCGAGTACATCAAGGATCCGATCGTCTCGGTCATCGTCGAGAATTTCAGCGGCACGTTCAGCCAGCAGGTCCGCATCGTCGGTGCAACCGAGAAACCGGCATCGCTGCCCTATCGCGCGAACATGACCCTGCTCGATGCGATGATCGCGGTGGGTGGACTTTCGGAATTTGCGGCCGGCAACCGTGCCCGGCTGGTCCGTTTCGACAAGAACACCGGCCAGCAGCGCGAATACCGTTTGCGCCTGTCGGCACTGCTCAAGAATGGGGATACGAGCGCGAACGTCCGGCTGGAGCCGGGCGACGTGATTATCATCCCCGAAAGCATGTTCTAGGGACTGGCACTGATGGGAGGCCTTTGGGAAGAAATCCGGACACTGCTCCACGGGATCTGGCAACGCCGCTGGATCGCGCTGGCGATCGCATGGGCGCTGTGCCTGGCGGGCTGGCTGGTCGTGTCGCAGATCCCCAACCAATATGAGAGCCGCGCGCGCATCATGGTGCAGCTGCGCCAGATCCTGCCGGGTCAGGGCGCCGATACGCAGCAGGAGCAGCAGAAGGACATCGACCGGATCCGCCAGACGCTGACCAGCGCGGTGAATCTGGAAAAAGTCGTCCGCGGCACAGAGCTCGCCAACACCGTCGTCACCGATCGGGACGTCGCCGGGCGGGTCGCAGGGCTGCAGCAGAAGATCAAGGTCGTCGCGCAGCAGGACAATCTGTTCGAGATCAGCGCGACCGCGTCGAACGGCAAGCTGGCGCGCTCGATCGTGCAGAAGCTGATCGATATCTTTGTTGAGGATAATCTGACGCAGGGCCGCGATCAGGCCAGCCAGTCGCTCACCTTCCTCGACCAGCAGCTGGCCGAACGCCAGAAGGCGCTTCAGGCAGCCGAGAGCAAGCAGGCCGAGTTCCAGACGCGTTATCTGGGTTCGCTGCCCGGCACAGGTACGCTCACCGAGCGGCTGGCGACGGCGCGCAGCCAGCTTGCCGATGTCAACGCTCAGCTTGCCGCTGCGCAGAGCGGACTCGCGGCGGTGAACGGCCAGATGGCCGGGACCGCCGCCACGACTCCCGGGGTTGGTGGCACCGCTGTCGCCGGCCCCGCACGCGCGCGTGTTTCGGCTATTCAAGGACAGCTGGCCGAAGCTCGCGCGCGTGGTTGGACCGACAATCATCCCGATGTTGCGGCGCTGCGCAGCCAGCTGGCGCAGGCGCAGATCGCCGCACGCGGCGAAAAGCCGGTTGCGGGCGGCGGTGGCGGCGCCGGCGCGAACCCGCTTTATCTGGGTCTCAAGACGATGCAGGCCGAGCGCGCCGCGCAGGTGGCGGCACTGGCCAATCGCAAGGCGCAAATCGAGGCCGATATCAACGCCTTCGACCAGAAGATCGCCAGCGATCCCGCCGCCGCGCAAGAGCAGGCGGAGATCGACCGCAACTATCAGGTGCTCAAGACCGAGTATGACAAGCTGCTGACCGATCGCGAGCAGGTGAAGCTGCGTAGCCAGGCGGCGAGCCAGGCCAATGCGGTGAAGTTCGACGTCGTCGATCCCCCGGTCACGCCTGCCGCGCCGAGCGCGCCCAACCGGATGCTGCTGCTGACCGGCGTGCTGATCGTCGGCCTGGGCGGCGGCGTGGCGGCGGCATTCGGCCTGAGCCAGCTGGCCGGCACCTTCCCGACCGCCAAGCGGCTGGAGAAGGCATCCGGGATGCCGGTGATCGGATCGGTTGGTGAGGTTGTAACAGAGGCGCAGACTGCGCTTCGCAGAAAGCGGCTGCAGATGTTCGCCGCGGCGACCGGCGGGCTGCTGGTCGCCTGGGTAGCGCTGCTCGGGCTGGAGATGTTCCAGCGCGGCATGGCGGCATGACGGGGAAAGCGATGAACGACGAAACCCCCCGCCGCTATCGCGGATCGCTGCTGGAGCGCGCAGCCGAGCGATACGACCTGATGCATGAGCCGCGGGTCATTCCGCCGGTGCCGGCGGATGAGCCTGCGCATGCAGAGCCTGTGCCTGAAGCGCCCGTAACGCACGTTGCAGAGGCAGTGGTCGAGACGCCCGACGCGGTTTCGGAAGTCGAAGCACCAGTTGAAACACCGCACGCTCCAGTCGAAAAGGTCGCGGCGGCAACGCTGGCGACAGAAGCACCCGAGCGGCCAGCCGTTCGGCCGGTCCGCGCTGCAGATGCCCGGACACGGATCGCGATCGATCGCCAAGCGCTGGCCGAAGAGGGCATGCTGGTTCCGGGTGCACCGGTGACTGCGCTGGCGGAGGAGTTCCGGCTCATCAAGCGCCAGCTGCTCAATTCCGCGCGTTCGATCTGGGCGGCGGACAGTGCTGCGAACGAGAACCGGGCCCGGTCGATCCTCGTCTGCTCGGCCAAGCCCAATGACGGCAAGACCTTCTGTGCGATCAACCTTGCGCTTTCGATGGCAGCCGAGAAGGACGTCGAGGTCCTGCTGGTCGATGCCGATTTCGCGAAGCCCGATGTGATGAGCCGCCTGGGCGCGAGCGAGACGACAGGCCTGCTCGACGTGCTGGCGGGGACGGTCGAGGATGTGGAATCCTGCGTGATCGCGACCGATGTGCCGCAACTTTCCGTGCTGCCCGCGGGCACGCGATCGCATGCCGATACCGAATTGTTGGCGAGTGAACGGGCGAGCGCGATCCTCGACTCGCTGGCTGCTGCCGATCCGCGCCGCATCGTGATCTTCGACTCGCCGCCCGCGCTTGCCGCATCGCCCGCCTCGGTGCTGGCGGGTAAGGTAGGGCAGGTGATGCTGGTGGTCCGCGCGGACCGCACGAGTGAGAGCGACCTGCGCGAAGCGGTCGGCCTGCTCGACGGGTGCGAGCATATCCAGCTCGTGCTCAACAGTGTTTCATTCCAGCCGGGCGGACGCCGCTTCGGCAGCTATGGTGCCTATTACGGGGAAACCGAGTCATGAGGTTGCTCGCTGCGGCGATCGCCGCTTCGACCGTTCTGACGCTTCCGGCCGCCGCACAGGAGCGGAGCAAGTCGATCGAGGCGCATGTCGATGCCGCGCAGGTGCTCGTCGCCGATTTCGATTCCGACGAGGTGCTGACCTATACGTCGGTAGGTGCCGGGATCGACGCGTCGATCCAGACCCGCCGGGTCGAGGTGCAGCTTTCGTACAAGTACGAGCATCGCTTCTCCTACGACCGGGATGTTGCCGACAGCGACACGCACAGCGGCATCGCACGCGCAGCCATGCGCGTCGGGCGCGGTCTGACGCTCGAGGGCGGCGCGCTCGCCACGCGGACCCGCAGCGATTTCCGCGGCGACGCACCCGGCAACCTGGCCGGCAATGTCCGCAATGTCAGCCAGATCTATTCGCTCTACGCCGGCCCGACCTTCCATGCCGGCAGTGGTCCGGTGGACGTCAGCGCGGCGTACCGCTTCGGCTACGTCAAGGCGGAAGCGCCCGATATCATCGGGGTCGATCCGCTGCTGCCGCCGCTCGACGTCTATGACAGCTCGACCAGCCACCTCGCCCAGGTGCGGGCGGGCGTGAAGGCCGGGGTGATCCTGCCGGTCGGCCTCAGCGTTGCCGGCGCGTGGCAGCGCGAGAATGCGAGCCAGCTCGACCAGACCTATGACGGCAAGTTCGCGCGGATCGACGCGGTGCTGCCGGTCGGCGGCGGCCTCGCGGTCGTCGGCGGGCTCGGCTACGAGAAGATAGAGATCACCCAGAAGGATCCGCTGCGCGACGGCGCCGGCAACATCGTGCGCGACCGCAACGGCCGCTTCGTCACCGATCCGGCATCGCCGCCGCGCATCGCCTATGAGACGGACGGCCTCTTCTGGGACGCGGGGGTGATGTACAAGCCCAGCTCGCGGCTGATGCTCGAGGCACGCGTCGGCCGCCGCTATGACTCGATGAGCTATACCGGATCGCTCCAGTGGCAGATCTCGCGCCGCTCGGGGCTTCAGGTCGGTGTCTATGACTCGGTCGACAGCTTCGGCCGCCAGCTCGTGCGCGATCTCTCGGCGTTGCCGACGAGCTTCAACATCCCGGGCGATCCGTTCGGTGACGGTTTCAACGGCTGCGTGTTCGGCGATACCGCGACTGCGGCGGGCGGGTGCCTGACCAATTCGCTGGGTTCGATCTCCACCGCCAGTTATCGTGCGCGCGGCGTCAATGCGGTGCTGTCGATGAATGCGGGACCGACGACGCTGGGTCTCGGTCTTGGCTATGCCAACCGCCGTTATCTGGTGCCGCCGGGCGTGATCGTGGCCGGGACGAGCGACGACAACTGGTATGGCCAGCTGTTCGCGTCGCACATGCTGGACTCGGTTTCGAGCCTCAGCGGCAACGTCTATGCGAATTATTATGAGAGCAATCTGCCGGGGGCGCCCGGTGTGTTCGGGGCTGGTGCGAACGGCTCCTATTATCGTAGCTTCGGCGCGCTCAGTGCGATGGCGACGCTTGGGATTTCGACGTTCGATGTCGAGGGTGCGGGCAATACTTCTGCCCAGGCGCTGCTCGGTCTTCGCTACGGCTTCTGACGGGTGGAATGATGTACGACGAGCACTATGGCCTCAACGGTCGGCCGTTCCAGCTCACGCCGGACCCGGCCTTCTGGTTCGATACCGCAACGCATCGCAAGGCGATGGCGTATCTCGGCTACGGTCTGAGCCAGGGCGAGGGCTTCATCGTCATCACCGGTTCGCCGGGCGCGGGCAAGACCACGCTGGTCGGCCATTTGATGGACACGATCGATCGCGAGCGCCTGAACGTCATCCGCATCGTGACGACGCAGGTGCAGGCGGAGGATCTGCTCCATCTCGTCGCGGCAGGACTTGGCGCGGATACGACCGGCCTTGCCAAGGCGCAGACGCTCGCCGCGATTGAGAAGGGGCTGCACAGCGTCGCGCGCAGCGGCAAGCGCACGCTGCTGATCGTCGATGAGGCGCAGGCGCTGCCGATGGAGAGCCTGGAGGAGCTTCGCATGCTCTCCAACTTCCAGGCAGGCGGCTATCCGCTGCTCCAGATCTTCCTGCTCGGCCAGCCCGAATTCCGTGCTCTGTTTGCCGATCCGCGGCTGGAACAGCTGCGTCAGCGCGTGATTGCGATGCACCAGCTCGATCCGATGGGGCTGGAAGAGCTTGAGCCCTATCTGGTCCATCGCCTGTCCAAGGTCGGCTGGAACGGCCGGCCGCGCTTCGAACCGGATGCGGTCGCTGCGATGCACCGCTGGTCCGACGGCATTCCGCGCCGGGTCAACCAGCTCGCCGGGCGGGTGATGTTGTTCGGCGCGATCGAGCAGCTCGACAGCTTTGGCGCCGATGAGGTCGAGGCGGTGATCGCCGATCTCGACAACGACACGGTGGTCGCCGGGCGTCCGCTCGCTGCCGCAGCGAATGCGGCGACCGGGAGCGCCGTGGCGCTCAGCGCCGCAGACATGGCCGAAGCGGTTGAGCCGGTTCGTCATGAAACGGCTCCGGCGGTCGATACCGCCGCCATCGACGCGCTCAATGCGCGCATGGCGCGGCTGGAGGCCCGGCTCGAGGAGCAGGATGCGGCGCTGCGCCGCGTGCTGACGCTGATGGTCGATTTCATCGAGCGCGAGGAAGAGACGACAGGTATCGGAGCGCCGCGGCGCGAAACTGCTGCCTGGCAATGACCACGAATGCCCTTTCCGTCGATGTCGAGGACTGGTTCCAGGTCGGCGCGTTCGAGAAGGTAATCGCGCGCGGCGATTGGTACGGACTCGACCATCGCGTCGAGGCCAACACCGACAAGGTGCTGGAATTGTTCGACACGGGCGGGGTGAAGGCGACCTTCTTCACGCTCGGCTGGGTCGCGGACAAATATCCCGCGCTGATGCGGGGTATCGCCGAGGCGGGGCATGAGGTGGCGAGCCATGGCTGGGACCACCAGCGCGTGTTTAACCTGACCCCGGACCAGTTCCGTGATGACATCGCCCGCGCCCGGGCGGCGCTGGAGGATGCGAGCGGGCAGAAGGTGATCGGATACCGCGCGCCGAGCTTCTCGATCGACAAGCGCACGCCCTGGGCACATCAAATTCTGGCCGAACAGGGCTATGCCTATTCGTCTAGCGTCGCGCCGATCGGGCATGATCACTACGGCTGGGAAGATGCGCCGCGCAGTGCCTTCCGTCCCGTCGCAGGCAGCGACCTGATCGAACTGCCGGTGACGACCGCGAAGTTCCTGGGCCGCGAGGTCACGACCGGCGGCGGCTTCTTCCGGCTGCTGCCGGGCAACGTCATCTACCGGGCGATCGATGCACTCAACGGTGCGGGCCAGCCCGCGATCTTCTATTTCCACCCCTGGGAAGTCGATCCCGGCCAGCCCCGCGTCGCCAACGCACCGCTCAAGTCGAAGCTGCGCCACTACAGCCGGCTTGGCGCGATGGCAGGTAAGCTCGATACGCTCATGCAGCGGCATCGCTGGGACCGCACCGATCGTGTCGCGGCTGCCGAAGCGGCGAAGCTCGGGTGAATGCGCCGGTGCGCCTGCCGATGACCGCGTTGCGCGTGGCCGACCTTGCCGATGCCGGGGAGCGGGCACGGATCGAGGCGTTCGTCGAGGCCCATCCGGACGGCACCCCGTTCCACCTGCCCGCATGGAGTGCGGCGGTGGAGAAGGGGTGCGGACAGAAGGCGCATTATCTGGTCGCCGAGCGGGATGGGCAGGGCATCGCCGGGGTGATGCCGCTCACCGAACTCCATTCGCCGCTGTTCGGGCGAGTCCTCGCTTCGGCGGGGTTCGGGGTGGGCGGGGGCATCCTGACCGAGCGGCCCGAAGTGGCGCGGCAACTGGCCGACGCCTGCTGGACGCTGGCGGTGCAGTTGAGCTGTCCGAGCGCCGAAGTCCGCGGCGGACCGCGGCCCGGACCCGAATGGAGCGTTGACGACACGCATTATCTCGGGTTCTCCCGAGATCTGGCGGCGAACGACGAGACGGAACTGCTCCAGATCCCGCGAAAGCAGCGTGCCGAGGTGCGCAAGTCGCTGGGCTATGATCTTGATATTTCGGTGGGGCAGGCCCCCGCGGATATCGCCGCGCACTATACGGTCTATGCCGAGTCGGTACGGAATCTGGGCACGCCCGTCTTTCCGCGCGCTCTGTTCACGGAAATGTTGCATGAATTCGGCACAGCTGCCGACGTCCTGATCGTGCGGGACGGGGGGAAGGCAGTGGCTGGAGTGTTGAGCCTGTACTGGCGGGGGACGGTCTATCCCTATTGGGGCGGCGGAACCGCCGATGCGCGCCGGCTGCGCGCCAATGATCGCATGTATTTCGAGCTCATGCGCCATGCCCGGACGCGCGGCTGCACACGCTTCGATTTCGGCCGGTCGAAGGTGGGTACCGGCGCCGCGGCGTTCAAGAAGAATTGGGGGTTCGAGCCGGAACCTCTGGTCTATTACGACCGCGTGGCGGACGGTGCGGCGATCCGCGATGCCAATCCGCTCAACCCCAAATACCGGCTGCAGGTCGCGGTGTGGAGCAAGCTGCCGCTTGCCATCGCCAATCGCGTGGGCCCGTGGATTTCGCGGGGGCTGGGCTGATGGGCGACATTCTGTTCCTCGCTCATCGCGTGCCGTTTCCGCCCGATCGGGGCGACAAGATCCGCGCGTTCAATATCCTGCGCTATCTGTCGCGCCATAAGCGCGTCCATCTGATCGCCTTTGCCGACGACCCTGCCGATCTCAAGCATCGCAGCGGACTGGCCAAGGTCACGGCGAGCCGGGAGATTGTCTGGCGCGGCAAGGGACAGGCGGCGGCCGGTCTCCAGGCGCTGGCAGCGCGGCGGCCCTTCTCGCTCACCGCGTTCGATAATCCCGAGCTTCGCAATGCGGTGGCCTCGGCGCTCGCGCAGCGCTCGATCGACACCATCTACGTCTTCTCCAGCCAGATGGCGCAGTATCTGCCGTCCAAGCCGCGCCAGCGCGTGGTGATGGATTTCGTCGACATGGATTCGGCCAAGTTCGCGACCTACGGCAAGACGACGCGGGGCTTCACCGGCTGGATGATGCGGCGTGAGGCGCGGATGCTCGCCCAGTTCGAGAAGACGGTGGCGGCGAAGGCCGACGCCAGCCTGCTCGTCAGTGAAGCCGAGACCGATCTGTTCCGCGAACGCACCGGCGCGGAACGCGTTCATACGGTCGAAAACGGGATCGATACGGTGAAGTTCGACCCCGCCGCGTCCTTCGCGCGGATCGAGGCGGTGGCGCCGCTGATCGTCTTTACCGGCCAGATGGACTATCGTCCCAATATCGAGGGCGTGGCCTGGTTCGCCGAGAGCGTCTTCCCGCACATCCGCGTTCGCCATCCCGACGCCCAGTTCGCGATCGTCGGGCGCAAGCCCGACGCAGCGGTGCAGGCGCTGGCGAAGATCGAAGGGGTGACGGTGACCGGCGAAGTGCCAGATGTGCGTCCCTGGCTTGCTGCTGCCTCCGTGGTGGTGGCGCCGCTGAAGCTCGCGCGCGGGGTGCAGAACAAGGTGCTGGAAGCGATGGCGATGGCACGGCCGGTGGTCGCTTCGCCCGCCGCGGCGACGGGGATCGATCACGGCGGCACGATCGAGATCGGTGCGGGCGTCGGCGGAATGGCCGATGCGATCAACGCGATGATCGCCGATCCGCCGCGCGCAGCGCAACTGGGCGTGTCGGCGCGGCAGCGCGTGATCGACCTCTATGGCTGGGACGCCAAGCTGTCCGCGCTCGACCCCATCATGGGCTTCGGCAAGGGGCGCAGCGATCCCCAGCCGCGTAGCAAGGCGGCGGCATGACGAGTACGGTAGCGAACGGCGAGATCGAAGCGCCTACGGCTAGTTTCGATGCGGCATGGCGGCGAAATGCGGCATTGCTGGCCGGCGTCTGGGCCGTATTGCTGCTGTTGTTCCACCGCGATGTCGCCGATCTGCTGGCGATCTACTGGACCAACACCACGTTCGGCCACTGCCTGTTCATCGCGCCAGTCGTGGCCTGGCTGGTGTGGCAGCGCCGCGCCGATCTGCCCGCAGTCCGTGCGGAGGCGTGGTGGCCCGGGCTGCTGGTGATCGGCGGCGGCGGGTTCGCCTGGCTGCTCGGTGATGCGGCGGGAGTGGCATTGTTCCGCCACCTTGGCCTGGTGGTGATGCTACAGGGCGCAGTGGTCGCGCTGCTCGGCCCCAATGTTGGTCGGGCGCTGCTCTTCCCGCTTTGCTACATGATCTTCCTCGTCCCCTTCGGCGATGCGCTGGAGAAGCCGCTTCAGGATCTGACGGTCGCGATCATGGTGCCGTTGCTCGACCTGTTCGGCGTGCCCGCGCATGTTGATGGCGTGCTCATCACCACGCCCAACGGCTATTTCGAGGTGGCCGAGGCCTGCTCCGGTTCGAAGTTCGTGATCGCGATGGTTGCGTACGGCACGCTGGTCGCGAACGTCTGCTATGTCAGCTGGGCGCGGCGCGCGGCGTTCATGGCGGTGGCGCTGATCGTGCCGATGCTCGCCAACGGCGTGCGGGCGTTCGGGACGGTCTATGCGGCCTACCTGACCTCGGTCGAGGCGGCGACGGGCTATGACCATATCGTCTATGGCTGGTTCTTCTTCGGCGCGGTGATGGCGGGGGTGCTGGCGATCGGCTGGAAATGGTTCGATCGCGATCCCGATGCGCCGTGGTTCGACGCGTCGAAGCTCCAGCGGCGCTGGTGGGGCATCGCGCGGATGCCCGCGGTGGTCGCGCTGACGGGGCTGTTCATCGTGAGCCTGTTCATGGCGTGGGGCGGGGCGATCGCCTCGCGTGCGGATACGCTGCCTGCCAAGGTCGCGATGCCGCAGATTGCGGGCTGGACGCAGGTCCCGCTCAGCAAACGCGCGGAGTGGAAGCCTAATTTCCCGGGTGCCGATCATTTCCTGATGGGACGCTATTCGGACGGCATGGGTGCGCAGGTCGATCTGGTGCTGGCCGTCTATGGCAGCCAGCGGGAGGGCAAGGAACTGGTCGGTTTCGGCCAGGGCGCGATCCGCGAGAACGACCAATGGGTGCGGATCGAGGATCTGCCTGCGCTGGAAGGCGGCAAAGCGATGCGAATGACCGCGCCGGGCCCCATCGAGCGCGAAGTCGTGACCTGGTACCGCGTCGGCAACGTGCTGACGCCGAGTGACTCGCGGGTGAAGGCGGAGACGCTCAAGGCCAAGTTGCTGGGCGGGAAGCAGCGTGCGGTGGCGGTGATGATCTCGGCGGAGAAGGGCGAACTGCCTACTCGCGCTGCGATCAAGCGTTTCCTGGGTGCGATTGGCCCGGTCGAGCAGGTCGCCGACCGCGTGACGCTTGCACCTTGACGCCAACCCCGCGAAAGCGGGAGCTGGCGCAGGATACGGGGCGGGAACGATCGACTGATGTGCGGAATTGCGGGGCTCTACTATCCGGGCGTGCCGAAGCCGGTCGAGCCCCAGCGTATCAAGGCGATGGCTGACGCGCTCGCGCATCGCGGCCCCGACGGATCGGGTGCGTGGACCGCGCCGGGCATCGGGCTCGGTCACCGGCGGCTGTCGATCATCGATCTGGCCGGTGGCGCACAACCGATGGCGACGCCCGAGGGAGATGTCGTCGTCAGCTACAATGGCGAGATCTACAATTTCCTTGAGGTGCGCCGCGAGCTCGAGGCCAAGGGCGCGCAGTTTCTTAGCAACAGCGATACCGAAGTGCTGCTGCACGGCTGGCGAGCCTGGGGCTCGGCGATGCTGGGCAAGCTCAACGGCATGTTCGCGATCGCGCTGTACGATGCGCGCAGCAAGTCGCTGATGCTGGCGCGCGACCGGCTGGGAGTAAAGCCGCTCCACTATGTCGAGCTGTCCGACGGCGCGGTTGCATTCGCTTCGGAGATCAAGGGGTTGCTGGCGCATCCGCTGTTCCGGCGGCAACCCGATTTCAATGCGGTCGAGGATTTCCTTGGCCTTGGCTATGTGCCGGACGATGCGTCGGTGCTGGCCGGGGTGAAGAAGCTGCCGGCCGGGCATTATCTGCTGCTCGAGCGCGGCAAACCGGTGCCGGCCCCGACCGAATGGTGGGACGTCGATTTCTCGAAGCGGACCAAAGGTTCCGCCCGCGATCTCGAAGCCGAGCTGATCGAGCATATGCGCGCGGCGATCCAGTCGCGGATGATCGCCGACGTGCCGCTCGGCGCATTCCTGTCGGGCGGAGTGGATTCGAGCGCGGTGGTCGCGCTGATGGCCGAGACCAGCCGCAACGCGGTGAAGACCTGCACGATCGGGTTCGACGAAACGGACCATGACGAACGCGTCTATGCCCGGGAGATTGCCGAGCGGTTCCGGACCGAGCATCGGGTGAAGACGGTCGCCGCGGACGATTTTGCGCTGATCGATGCGCTGGTCCACCATTTCGACGAGCCGTTCGCCGACGCTTCAGCGCTGGCGACCTATCGGGTGTGCGAGCTGGCGCGCGAGACGGTGACGGTGGCGCTGTCGGGCGACGGCGCGGACGAGGCGCTGGCGGGATATCGCCGCTACAGATTCCACGCCGCCGAGGAACGCGTCCGCGGGCTGTTCCCAGCGACGGCGCGGCAGGGCGTGTTCGGAACGCTGGGACGGCTCTATCCCAAGGCCGACTGGGCACCGCGTCCGCTGCGCGCCAAGACGACGCTGCTCGCCCTCGCCGAGGACGGCGGCGCGGCCTATGCCAAGGCGGTGGGGGTGACCGCGCCGACGGTGCGGATGGGCCTCTACACCGATGCCGCGCGCGCGCTGCTGGGCGGACACCGCGCCGAGACCCGCTATGTCGAGACGATGCGCAACGCCCCGGCGCGCGACGGACTCGATCGTGCGCAATATGCCGATTTCAAGCACTGGCTGCCCGGTGACATCCTGACCAAGATGGACCGCACCAGCATGGCCGTCAGCCTGGAGGCACGCGAGCCGCTGCTCGACTATCGCTTCGTCGAGTTCGCCGCCACCTTGCCCGCGTCGATGCGGATCCGGGGCGGGCAGGGCAAATGGCTGATGAAAAAGGCCCTTGAGCCGTGGTTGCCCAAGGACATCCTCTATCGTCCGAAAATGGGGTTCGTGACCCCGGTTTCGGCATGGTTCCGCACGGCGCTGGCGGACGACGCGGCGGCGCTGTCGCGATCGGCGGTGCTTGCAGGGAGTGGCTGGTTCGAGCCGAAGGCGATCGCCCGCCTTGCCGAAGAGCACCGCAGCGGCCGCGCCGAGCACGGGCGGACGCTGTGGCAGCTCATGATGCTGGAACGCAGCCTGGGACGGCTGTTCGCCTAGGGATGGGTCGATCCCCAAAACGCCATCGCGGCGTGGACGGCGAGCATCACCAGCGGAAGCGTCGCCAGCGTGAAGAGCGCAAAGCGCACCATGACGCGGTTGACCGTCGCCTGCACCAGGCTGTGGGCGATGCGCAGGATAACATAGGCCCATGCGATCTGGGCGTTGAGGCCATCGCCCTGACCCATCAGCGCGAGCGCCAGGGCGATCGCGTAGAAGATCGTCGGCTGTTCCATCAGGTGATTGTAGTTGTCCGCGGGCCATTGGCTTTGCGCCGGGATGATCTGCTTGAGATCCTTGCCGGTGCCGCCGCTGAGCTTGCTCACGTCGATCTTGGCGGCGCGCATCGCGGGGATACGGCGCGCGTAGAGCCATATCCACATGACGAGCGACCAGCCGACCAGTGCGATCACCGGTCCCAGTATCTGTGCGTGCATCGATTGTCCTCCCCCGAAAGCCGGTCGCGCGAAGCTGCACCAGCACGCGCCGCTTGAAAAGATTTCATTTCGCAACCGAAGAGGCATGGAAAGTAGCGGGGGATGCACGATATAGGGCGCCTGTCCGCTGACAGGGGGGTCGAGTATGAAGCGCGCATCCATCGTCATCGCCGCTGCGGCGATCATCGTGACCATCGCGATGGGCGTGCGCCAGGCATTCGGCCTGTTCCTGCCGGACATGAGCGTCAGCCTGGGCATCGGCCGGTCCAGCTTCGGCCTGGCGCTCGCGCTTCAGAATCTGCTGTTCGGATTGGTCCAGCCGTTCGTCGGCGCGCTGGGCGACAAGCATGGCGCGGGCCGCGTCGTCGCAGTGGGCACCCTGGTCTATGTCGTCGGCCTGATCGGCGCGTCCCTGGCGACGAGCGCGATCGGCCTGCACCTCTCCTTCGGCGTGCTGATCGGCATGGCGCTGTCGGCGACGACCTTCGTCGTCGTGCTGGGCGCGGTGGGCCGCGCGGTTCCGCCCGAAAAGCGCAGCATGGCGTTCGGCATCGTCACCGCGGGCGGATCGTTGGGCCAGTTCCTGCTCGTGCCGGCGGGGCAATTGCTGATCGGCGAGCTGGGCTGGCGGATGGCGCTGGTGGCGATGGCGGGCATCGTCGCAGTGATGCTGGTGCTGGCCATCGGTGTTGCCGGCAAGCCCGCCGCGCAGGCGTCCAACGGAGATACGCCGACACAGACGCTGAGCGAAGCGCTGCGCGAGGCGGCGGGGCATCGCGGCTTCTGGCTGCTCAATGCCGGCTTCTTCGTCTGCGGCTTCCACATCGCGTTCATCGCGACGCATTTTCCCGCTTACCTCACCGACAAGGGGCTGGGCCTGTCGATCGGCGCCAACGCGCTGGCGCTGGTGGGCCTATTCAACATCTTCGGCTCGTATCTCTTCGGCATGTGGGGCGACAAGTGCAGCAAGAAATACCTGCTTAGCGGCCTCTATGCCGCGCGCAGCGTGGTGATGATCGCCTTCCTTGCGCTGCCGCTGACGCCGTTCACCGCGCTCGCTTTCGCCGCCGCGATGGGCTTTCTCTGGCTCGGCACCGTGCCGCTGACCAGCGGGCTGATCGGGCAGATTTTCGGCATCCGCTATCTCTCGACACTCTACGGCATCGTGTTCCTGAGCCATCAGGTCGGCAGCTTCTTCGGCGCGTGGAGCGCGGGGCTGATGTTCGACCTGACGGGTAGCTATGACAGTATCTGGGTGGCTTCGGTCGTGCTCGGCTTCATGGCGGCGATCGTCCATGCCCCGATCCCAGACCGGCCCGTGCCGCGGCTGCGCGAGGCGGCGGCATGAAAGCGCTCGGCCTGATCGCGCTCGCGCTGGTGCTCGCCGGCGGCTGGTGGCTCTGGCAGGCGGCGGGGCCGGACGTGTTGATCGGCGCGATGATCCAGTGGTGCGGATGACCCCTTGCCTATGGACGGGGTTTGCGCTGTAGCGATGCCTCAATTCAAGGGGATAACCGTGCGCAACATGATCTGGTTCGCAGCGGCGCTGGCCGCGGTCACAACGAGCGCGCAAGCGCAGAAGGCGCCGACTCCCGTCGATCTCACCGATCCGGCGACGGTCGCCAAGCTGGTCCAGGATCTGGGCTACAAGGCCGAGCTCAAGGCTCGTGACAATGGCGAACCCTATATCAACAGTGCTGCCAACGGTTCGAACTTCAGCATCGAATTCTACGGATGCGAGAAGGCGGTGAAGTGCACGTCGATCCAGTTCTTCGCCTGGTACAAGAAAGAGCCCTGGTACAATGCAGCGCTGACCGACAAGTGGAACGCGAAGAAGCGCTTCGTGAAGGCGGCCATCGACAAGGATGGCGACTTTTCGACCTATATGGACATCACCGCGCTGGGCGGGACGCGTGAATCGTTTGCGGACAGCCTCGATTGGTGGACGGTGCTTTCCAGCGACCTGTTCGAATTCTTCGAGGAGGAAGACCCCGCCAGGGCCAAGGGCGCCACGCCCGCCAAGTAGGCGGGCGGCGGGCGCTTCAGGCGCGCTGTCCGCTGACGAGCGCCGCGTCTTCGGTCGCGGTGCCGCTGTCCCGCGTGCCGCCGAGCGCACGCTGGCCGATCGCGGTGACGAGCAGCGCCAGCACCGCAGCCGCGACCGAAACCCAGAACCCGTTCTGTGCCCCGAAAGTGTCGACCACCCAGCCGGCGACGAATGCCCCCAGTGCCATGCCGATGCCGATGCCGGTCATCACCCAGGTCACGCCTTCGGTCAGGACCTCGGGCGGGACGCGGCGCTCGACCAGGCCGAATGCGGTGATGAAGGTGGGTGAGACCGCAACGCCGCTGAGGAAGATTGCGATCGCCAGCGCGGTCACGCTGCCGACCAGCAGCAGCGGCAGCGTGGTGAGGAGCAGCACGCCCAGCACGACGAGTAGCTGGCGGTGGAGCGGGAAGCGCAGGTTGAGCGCGCCGAGGATCAGGCCGACGACGAACGAGCCAAGCGCATAGACGCCGATCACCAGGCTGGCGGCGCCCGGCTCTCCGAAATCGCGGGTGAGTGCGACCGTGGTGACTTCGGCGGTGGCGAAGATCGAACCGACGAAGATCAGCGCGAGGGTCACGAACTGGACCGGGCGCAGGAAGATCGCCGAGCGATGCGTGCTGTTCTCGCCAACGCGCACCTTGGGCTCGGTGGCGCGCTGGAGGACGAAGGCGGTCATTCCGGCGGAGAGCAGCAGGGTGGAGACGAGCACCCCCGCCTCGGGGAACAAGGCGACGCTGAGCCCGACCGAGAGCGACGCGCCGGCGATATAGACCAGCTCGTCCGCGACCGATTCGAACGCGAAGGCGGTGTTGAGCTCGGGCTTGTCACGGAAGATCTCGGTCCAGCGCGCGCGGACCATCGCCGGCATGCTGGGCATCGCGGCGGCGGCGAGCGCCGAGGCGAAGAGCGTCCAGACCGGCCAGTCGAAGCGGACGGCGAGCATCAGAAAGGCAAATGCGGCGACGGCGATCGCGGTGGCCGGGATCAGCAGCCGGCTCTGGCCATAGCGATCGACCAGCCGCGAGATCTGCGGCGCCATGAAGGCATTGGTGAGGGTGAAGGTCGCCGCAACCGCGCCGGCCAGCCAATAGCCGGTGCCCGATTGCGCCATCATCGTCACGATCCCGATCGGCGCCATGGCGATGGGGAGGCGGGCAACGAAGCCGGCGGCGGCGAATCCCTTGGTTCCGGGTGCCCGAAAGATATCGCGATAGGCTGAAAACATGGCGCTCACTCTCTTCACTGGAAATGCAGGCCGCGAGGGCTTACATACGTCTCGTATGTGAGTGAGGTGGTGACATACGCTGCGTATGTCAATGCGGCGCTCCCGAAAAAAGTCGAGGACGAACATGTCGCGCCGATCGCGCCCCGAAATGATCGCCGAAACCCGCGCCAAGCTGATCGCGGCCGCGCGGGAGGCCTTTGCCGAACATGGCTATGCCGAGGCGTCGATGGACGAGCTCACCGCCGCGGTGGGGCTGACGCGGGGTGCGCTCTATCATCATTTCGGCGGCAAACAGGGCCTGCTGGAGGCTGTGATCGCGCAGATCGACACCGAGATGGCGGAACGGCTCAAGGACGTGGCCGCGGCCGCGCCGACCCGCTGGGAAGGAATGGTGGCGGAGAATATCGGCTATATCGAGCTGGCGCTTGAGCCCGGCGTGCAGCGGATCATGCTGCGGGACGGCCCGGCGGTGCTGGGCGATCCCGCCAACTGGCCGGGCGCGCTCGCCTGTATCGCGTCGATCCGGCGGCGCGTGGAACAGCTTCAGGCCGATGGCGTGGTGCGTGGCGAGATCGATGCCGAGGCGGCCGCCCGGCTGATCTCCGGCGCGTCGACCGATGCGGCGATGTGGATCGCCAATTCCGCCGATCCCGCCGAAACCTCGCGCCGCGCGATCCCGGCATTCAAGGCGATGCTGGAAGGGTTGCTGCACGCCGGCGGCGATCGAGAGGGCGGATAAAGGCCTGCTTCCGGTAGCCCGAAGCGTGTTGCCTGTTGGATCGCCCGGTCTGGTCCGGCATGGATGCTTGCCATGCCGTCGAGTCATCCGAGTCCGTTCGCCATCCCGCTGTTCCGGTCGGTATGGATGGCGAGCCTGTTCTCGAACTTCGGCGGGTTGATCCAGTCGGTCGGCGCATCGTGGATGATGATCGGCCTCGGCGCGTCGCCGCAGATGATCGCGCTGGTCCAGGCTTCGACGACGCTGCCGATCATGCTGCTTTCGCTCTGGGCCGGGGCCGTGGCGGACAATCTCGACCGCCGCCGCGTGATGCTCGCCGCCCAGTCGTTCATGCTGATCGTCTCGGCGGCGCTGGCGGCGCTGACCTGGGCCGGGCTCATCACGCCCTGGTCGCTGCTGATCTTCACCTTCCTGATCGGCTGCGGAACCGCGATCAATGGCCCGGCCTGGCAGGCGTCGGTGGGCGACATGGTGCCGCGTCCGATGCTGCCCGATGCGGTGGCGTTCAACAGCATGGGGTTCAACATCGCCCGCAGCGCCGGTCCGGCGCTGGGCGGCGCGATCGTCGCGGTGGCGGGCGCGGCAGCGGCGTTCCTGGTCAACGCGCTGAGCTATATCGGACTGATCGCGGTGCTGTTTCGCTGGAAGCCCGACCTCCCGCCCCGGCGTCTGCCGCGCGAGCGGCTGGGCGTCGCGATGGCCGCGGGCATCCGCTATGTGCGCCTGTCGCCCAACATCCGCGTCGTGCTGGCCCGCGCGGCGCTGTTCGGGTTCGGCGCGAGTGCCCTGCCTGCGCTGATGCCGCTGATCGCACGCGATCTGGTCGGCGGCGGAGCGCTGACCTACGGCCTGCTCCTCGGCGGGTTCGGCGCAGGTGCGGTGCTGGGCGCGATCGGCAGCCGGCGGCTGCGCACGCGGCTCTCGACCGAAGCGCTGGTGCGGCTCGCCACGGTGATGCTGGCGGCGGGCGCCGGGCTGATCGCGCTCGATCCGGGGCTCGTCCTGACGCTGCTCGCGCTGGTGCTGGGCGGAGCAGGGTGGGTGAGTGCGCTCTCCACCTTCAACGTCAGCGTCCAGATGGCCTCGCCCCGCTGGGTCGTGGCGCGCGCGCTTGCCCTGTACCAGATGGCCGCGTTCGGCGGGATGGCGGGCGGCAGCTGGGCATTCGGCACGATCGTCGAGGCGCGCGGGCTGCCCGCGGCGCTGATCGCGGCCGCCATGGTGCTGCTGGTCAGCATCCTTGCCGGGCTGCGCTATCGCGTTCCGGCGATCAACCAGTTCGACCTCGACCCGCGCGCAGGCTGGCAGGAGCCGGAGACCGCCATCCCCGTCGAGCCGCGAAGCGGGCCGATCGTCGTCACGATCGAACACCGGATCGCGGCGGCGAACGTGCCCGAATTCCTGCGCGTGATGAGCGAGCGGCGCCGAATCCGCCGCCGCGACGGCGCGTTCGCCTGGACCCTGTTGCGCGATCTTGGCGACCCCGATCTGTGGGTCGAGCGATATCATGTACCGACCTGGATCGACTATGTCCGCCACAACCAGCGGCGCACCAATGCCGACGCCGCGAACAGCGCGGCGATTCGCGCGCTCGAGATCGAGGGCTATGAGCCGGTCGTGCACCGCCGGATCGAGCGCCAGACCGGGTCGCTGCCCGATGCGCGCGATCCCGATGCGCGCGAGCTCGACCCCGTGACCGATGCGACCCGGTCGAGCTAGGCCCGCAGGATTCGCGGACGATCAGGTCGGCGGGCGTGCGCGCAGCATGCCCTCGTAGTCGGCCATCGACAGGTGGTTCGACACCGGCAGTTCGGCAGGCCGTAGCGCGACCCCGTCGTTGGTCGAATGAAATCGCCAATTGGTCAAAGCGTAGCGAGCGATCCGCAATGAACGACTACGATTGTAGTTGTTTGAGTGGAGAGGGAAATCATGAGAATCGCTTATGCCGTCGCGCTTTTCCTGACGCCGATATGCGTCTCGCCCGCCCTAGCCTCGACTTCCCGGGAACCGGCGGCGCAACTTGCCGATGCCGCGGAGATGAAGGCTGCTTCGGTGCCGGTGGAGAACTACATCAAGGCGCTGCAGACCGGCAGCATCAACTATGCGCGGCTGGCCTTTCACAAAGATGCGCGGATGATCGGAAATCGCCGTGACGGCTTTGTCTCGATGCCGATCGAGGAGTGGATGAAGGGCCTTCAGGGCAAGCCGGCGGATGACGAAGCCCAGCGCAAGCGGAGCTTCCGGATTCTCGACCTGACCGCGACGACGGGTGTTGCTCGGGTCGAGCTGATCTATCCCGACGTGACCTTCATCGACTATATGCCGTTGCTGAAGGTCGATGGGGAATGGAAGATCATGAACAAGTTCTTCCATGCCATTCGCCCGCCCGTGGCGGCGAACTAGGCGTTCGCCTCTAGCGCTCGGTGAGGCGCGGCATCAGCTCGACGAAGTTGCAGGGCTTGTGGCGGCTGTCGAGCTGGTGAGCGAGGATACCATCCCAGCCGTCGCGCACGGCGCCGGTCGAGCCCGGCAACGCGAAGACATAGGTACCGCGCGCGACACAGGCAGTGGCCCGCGACTGGATGGTCGAAGTGCCGATCTTGGCGTAGCTCAGGAAACGGAACAGCTCGCCGAAGCCGGGGATCATCTTGTCGGCGACACGCTCCAGCGCCTCGGGCGTGACGTCGCGGCCGGTGACGCCGGTGCCGCCGGTGGTGATCACGCAATCCACAGTCTCGTCGTCGATCCAGGCGTGAAGCTTGCCGACGATCAGGTCGGGGTCGTCGGGGACGATCGCGCGATCGGCGAGTTCATGCCCCGCATCGGTCAGCAGGCCGACCAGCGTGTCGCCCGACCTGTCATCGGCATGCGTGCGCGTGTCGGACACGGTAAGCACCGCGATCCGCACCGGGCGGAACGCGGCTTCCGGGTCAATTGGCACTGGTGACGCTCGAAAGGCTCGCCGTGGCCTGAACGCGTACCGCGCCGCCGCCGTTGCGGCCCGGTACCTTGGGCCACAGGCCCTGGGTGATCGCGGCACGGCTCGCGCTGTCGCGGCCGTCATTCTTCTCGTACATCCAGTAATTGCGCAGCACGGTCATGACGTAGCCGCGCGTCTCCCAATAGGGGATGCTCTCGATATACAGCAGCGGGTCGCCGTTATCGCGGATCTGGTAGTTCCAGTTGGTTACCGGCGTCGGGCCGGCATTGTAGGCCGCGATCACCTTGGGGAGCAGGCCGCCGGTGAAGCTCTGATCGCGCAACTGCTCGATATAGGACTGGCCCACCTCCATGTTGGTCGAGGGGCGCGAGAGGTCGCCGCGGCCGATCGTCAGGCCGCGACGGCGCCCGACATCGATTGCGGCGCCGCTCTTGATCTGCATCAGGCCGTAAGCGCCGGCGGGGCTTTCGACCGTGCGGTTGAAGCGCGATTCCTGGAGCGCGTGGGCGAACACCAGCGACTTGTCGATCCGCCAGCCGCCATCGGGCGTCCAATCGGGCGCGGGATAGCGCGCTTCCTCAAGCGGGCTGGCGCCCGGCGGGCAATTATGGGTGAGCCACAGCTGCGTGGCCGGGAGGGCCAGACGTGCGGCAAGACGAGTGAGGGCGGTGTGCTCGCGCGCGTCGCCGATGCGGGCCTGATAGCGGATCACGTCGGAGGCGAGATTGTCCTCGCCGATCTCGACCAACGCCGCGGCGACGCGGACATTGGGACGCCGTTCGATCGCCTTCCAGTCGCTCGACACGAACTTCTCCGGACGAACCGGCGCTTCCTTCATCCCGAGCATCTGCCGAGCGAGCAGGCCGTAGAAGGTCTCGCCATGCTGAGCGGCGTTCTTGAGCCGGGTGCTGACCAGATCGGGACGGCCGCACGCCATATCGGCGCGCGAAGCCCAATAGAGGCCAGCGGTGCGCTTCTCGATATCGGCGGCGCGCTGCGCGACCGAGGTGAACGCCGCCTGCGCCGTGGCACAGTCCTTCTGGCGCCAGGCGGCAAGGCCCTGGACCCAGTCGGCAAGCGGGGCGAACTCGCCGCTGCCCGCCTGCGCCTTGGCGGCGACGCGGCGCGCATCGGCGTCTCGACCGGTCGTATAGTACATCCAGGCGACACGCTGGCGCCATTCGGTGAGCACCTCGGGCGAAAGCTCCGGCCCACGAGATTCGATCAACGTTTCGGCGCCGGTGGCGTCATCGGCCTTGATCAGCGGCTGCATTGCCAACACGACCTGCATCGCCGCGGCATCCGCCGCCGGAGTGGCCTTGTAGCGGATACGTGCGGGCGCGGCGTTGTGCCAGACCATGCGCTTCGCGACCGGGAGCGCGGGAAGCTCGGTCGCTCCGCGCGTCCGGGCGAGGCGGGCGATTTGTTCTGCCTGGGGAAGCTCGGGTGCTTCGTTCAGCAGCGCAAGCAACTGAGGCAGTTCCACCTTGGGCGAGCCCTTGGCAAGATACAGCTCGGCGCGCGCGGTGGCGTGTAGCAAGCCCGGGCGCATCGCATCGAGGCGGAGTTGCGCATCTGCCCAGCGGGCTTCGCGGATGGCGGCGAAAACGGCGCGATAGGATTCGCGCTCCGAACGGTCGAGCTGCTCGGGAACGCCGTCCTTGTCGGCCCGCCTTTCGCGCTCCATCGGCGCCGATTCATCGGCAGCGTGCGCGACGGCAGGGGCGGTGAGCGCGAGTGCCGAAATGGCAGCGAGGAAAAGGATACGCGGGTTCACTCGGCTTGCTCCTCAAGAAGCAATTGCAGGTCTTTCCAGGCATCGGCCTTCGCGGCGGGTCTGGTCAGCAGGAACCGCGGATGGAAGGTCGCGACCATCAGCGATTGTCCATTTTCCTGGTTAACGGCTTGTAAACGACCGCGTTGAAGCCCGCCATCACTCCCAATAACCGCACGGCTTACCGTTTGCCCAAGCAGAAGCAGCCGTTTCGGCGCTGTCAAGGCGATGTGGTGGCGGAGCAGCTCGCCCAGCCGTTCCTCCGCGTCACGCGGGACCGAGCCGGTGATCGGGCGCGCGGCGCAGAGCGGGGCGAAATAGATGGCATCGCGGTCGAGGCCAATCGCGGCGAGCATCCGATCGAATAGCCGTCCGGCCGGACCGGAGAGCAGCGACGGCGTCTCACCGTCCGATTCGGGAAAGTCGGTAATGACCATCAGCGGCGCGGCGGGATTGCCCGTCGGCGCGACGATGGGCTCGACCCAGCCCGATTCGGGTGCGCCGCTGCCGAAACGCCAGTCGATGAATGCTTCAAGGGTCGCGGGAAGCGGAACCTCCGGCTCGGGTTCGGCGAGCGCGACGGGTTGGGGCGTATTCGACGCTACGGCAGGCGCAGCCTCGCGAGCGGTCCAGTCGCGCGGGTCCTCGTCCACAAGCACGTCCACGCCTGCGTCGCGCCACCACTCCAGAGCGCTTGCCGCTTCGGCGCGCCAGTCGAATGCCCCCGATATACCCATCGATTTCACAGAGTCATGCCTTGACGCCACCGTCAATCTACCGCCATCGGGGGAGGGACAGGACGCGCCGCAGATGCGACGACATGTGCAGGTCGAGTCCCCGAGGGGAGACAGAATGTGAGCGAACGCGAGTCGATGCCATACGATGTCGTGATCGTCGGCGCCGGACCCGCAGGTCTGGCCGCGGCGATCCGGCTGAAGCAACTTGCTGCCGAAGCGGGCAGCGAGATCAGCGTGTGCATCCTCGAAAAAGGGTCCGAGGTCGGCGCGCACATCCTGTCGGGCGCGGTGATCGATCCCCGGTCGCTCGACGAACTGCTGCCCGACTGGCGCGAGCAGGGGTGCCCGCTGGCGCAGGTGCCGGTCAACGACAACCAGCACTGGCTGCTGAGCAAGACCGGCAAGTGGGATGTCCCGCACTTCATCGTGCCCAAGTTCATGCACAATGAGGGCACCTATACCGGCAGCCTCGGCAATCTCTGTCGCTGGCTGGCCGAGCAGGCCGAAGGGCTGGGGGTCGAGATCTTCCCCGGCTTCGCCGCCGCCGAGATCCTCTACAACGAGGACGGGTCGGTGAAGGGAGTCGCGACCGGCGACATGGGCGTGGCGCGCGACGGCACGCGCAAGCCCGATTATCAGCCCGGCCTCGAGCTGCACGCGCGCTACACCTTCTTCGGCGAAGGCGTGCGCGGGCATCTGTCCAAGCAGATCGAGCGCCAGTTCAACCTGCGCGACGGCGTGGAGCCGCAAATCTACGGCATCGGCATCAAGGAATTGTGGGACATCGACCCCGCGCTGCACGAGCCGGGCCGGGTGATCCACACCCAGGGCTGGCCGCTCAACGAGACCAAGGGATCGAACGGCGGCGGCTTCCTGTACCACCAGGCCAACGGACAGGTGGCGCTGGGGTTCGTGACCTGGCTGAACTACACCAATCCGTACCTCTCGCCGTTCCACGAGATGCAGCGCTGGAAGACCCACCCGAAGATCGCGGAGATCCTGAAGGGCGCCAAGCGCGTGTCCTACGGCGCGCGCGCGATCAGCGACGGCGGGCTGCAGTCGATCCCCAAGCTGACCTTCCCCGGCGGCGTGCTGATCGGCGACAGCGCCGGCTTCCTCAACGTGCCGCGGATCAAGGGCACGCATACCGCGATGAAGAGCGGCATGCTCGCGGCCGAAGCGGCGTTCACGGCGGTGCAGGCGGACCGCACCGGCGACGAACTGACGGCTTACACCGAAGGCTTTGAAGCGAGCTGGATGCACAAGGAATTGAGCATCGTCCGCAACGTCGTGCCGCTGGTGAAGAAGTTCGGCGACATGGTCGGATCGGGCCTGGCCAACGTCACCATGTTCCTCGAGAGCTGGGGTGTGAAGATGCCCTTCACCCTGGGTCACAAGCCCGATCATGAGAGCTTGTGGCGCAAGGACCTGGTCCACCCGATCGACTATCCCAAGCCCGACGGCGTGCTGAGCTTCGATCGGCTTTCCTCTGTGTTCCTGTCGAACACCAATCACGAGGAAGACCAGCCGATCCACCTGACGCTCAAGGATCCCGACATCCCGGTCGACTATGACCTGCCGATGTACGACGAGCCGGCGCAGCGTTATTGCCCGGCGGGGGTGTACGAGATCGTGGGCGAGGCCGAGGGAACGCCGAAGTTCGTGATCAACGCGCAGAACTGCGTCCATTGCAAGACGTGCGACATCAAGGACCCGACCCAGAACATCAACTGGGTGGTGCCCGAGGGTGGCGGAGGACCGAACTATCCCAACATGTAGCCGCCTGATCCTGCCGCTTGCGGCGCTGGGGCTGATGCTGCCCGAAGCGGCGCTGGCCGATGCGCGATCCTATGTCCGCGCGCGTGCGGCGGCGGCGGACGGGGCGGTCGATGTGGCCGCGGCAGGCTATGCCGCAGCGATGGCGACGGCGCCGGACGACGAAGTCGTTGCGATCCGCGCCTATCGCAACGCGCTCGCGGCGGGTGACATGCTGCTGGCACAGCGCGCCGCGGAGGTGCTCAAACGCGCCGATGTCGCGCCGGCGGACGTCTCCATCCTCGATTTTGCGGCTGCGCTCCGGGCGCGCAATGTGACCGCGGCAGACGACGCGCTCGGGACGATCGGGGCCGGCCCGCTCGATTTCCTCGCGCCCGTGTTACGTGCCTGGATCGCCTTCGATCGCGGCATCGATCCCATGCCGTTGCTCGAAAAGGCCAGCGAGAGTGGGCTTAGCCGCCGATATATTGCTGAGCATCGCGCGTTGCTGCTGATCGCGTCGAATCGTGTCGAGGACGGCGTCGCGGCATTGCGTGCGGCGCTGGGTGCCGATCCGGGGAGCATCGACCTGCGGTGGAACGCGGCGACCTTGCTGACGGCGAAGGGCAAGCGCGACATCGCCGAATCGCTGCTGGCCGGCAGCGATCCGGTGCTCTCGGCGCTTCGTGCGCGATTGAAGAAAGGGCCGAAGCCCGGCGCGACCTTCGGTGCAAGCCGTGCATTCACACGGCTGGCCGCAGATCTGGCAGGGCAGGAGACTCAGGCACTTTCGATCCTGCTGACGCGATCGGCACTGCTGCTCGATCCGGCCGAAGACCGCGCACGGCTGTTGCTTGCCGACGCGCTTGCGGGCGAGCAGGCCTATCCCCGCGCGCTCGCCGCGCTCGACGCTGTGAAGAAGGACAGCGCCTTCTACCCCACGGCGCTGAGCGAGCGCGTAGGGCTGCGCGGCAAGCGGGGGGATGTTGCAGGGGCTCTCGAGCTGGCGGCGTCGCTGGCCAATGCCGCCGGTGCGAACATCGCGGACAGCCAGCGCTATGCCGACCTGCTGTCGGCGCAAGGACGCGAAGAGGAGGCCGCGCACGTCTATGCCCGAGCGCTGGCACAGGCCGGCGACGGCGCGACCTGGGTCCATCATCTCCAGCTGGGCGGATCGCTCGAGCGCGCGGGCAAATGGGCGGCTGCGCTGCCGCATCTGCAGAAGGCGGTCGAGCTGGCGCCCGAACAGCCGATCGCGCTGAACTATCTGGGCTATGCACAGGTCGAGCGTGGCGAGAATCTGAAGGAGGCGACCGCGCTGCTCGAACGGGCAAGCAGGCTGCGTCCCGACGATGCCGCGATCACCGACTCGCTCGGCTGGGCCTATTTCCGGAGCGGCGATATCGACAAGGCGCTGCCGCTTCTGGAGCGGGCAGCGCAGGGCGATCCGGGCAGCGCGACGATCAACGAGCATCTTGGGGACGCCTATTGGCGGACCGGGCGGCGATTCGAGGCACGCTATGCCTGGCGTGCGGCCGCGCTCTATGCCGAGGGCGAGCAGAAGACCCGGCTGTCGGCAAAGCTGGCCGATGGATTGGGTCAGGGGACGGCGGCAAACTGACTATCGTCGAGCCCGCGCCGGCCAAGCTCAACCTCGCCCTGCACGTACGGCGGCGGCGAGACGATGGCTATCACGAGCTGGAGACGCTGTTCGCCTTCGTCGCGGATGGCGACACGGTGACGCTGAGCGATGGCGCCGGCTTTGGTGTCGAGGGGCCTTTCGCGGACGCTTTGGCCGGGGAGGGCGACAATCTGGTCACCCGCGCGGCGGCGAAATTCGCCGAGATGTTCGGGACCGGCGGAACGGGGCAGATCACGCTAACCAAGCGGCTGCCGGTGGCTTCGGGGCTTGGGGGCGGATCGGCGGACGCCGCGGCCACGTTGAGATTGCTTGCGCGGCGCGAGGGCGTTGCCATCGACGATCCGCGCCTGTTCGATTGCGCCGATGCGCTGGGATCGGACGTGCCCGCCTGCCTCTACAGCCGCACCGCGATCGGGCGCGGGCGCGGCGAGCGGCTGGCGCGGGTGAACGGTGCGCCGGGCACGCCGGTGCTGCTGGTCAACCCCGGCGTCGCCGTTTCGACTGCTGAGGTGTTCGCGCGCTGGGATGGCATCGATCGCGGCCCGCTGGGCGAAGGCGAATTGCTGGCGGCCGCAAAGGCAGGACGCAACGATCTGGAACCGCCGGCACTCGCGGTAGCGCCGGAAATCGGCGCAGCGCTCGCGCTGCTCGGTGGGCAAGCGGGTGCGACGCTGACGCGGATGTCGGGATCGGGTGCGACCTGCTTCGCGCTGTTCGACGATATCGCGGCGCGCGATCACGCCGCCGCGGCCGTGCGACAGGCTCAACCGGGCTGGTGGTGTCTCGAAACGGTGCTGTCGTGACAGTTTTTTGTTTCAAAGCGGGACGTTCGGCGTATAGCGCTGCGGCCCCCCTCTGGGGAAGGGCGATTGGCATCGCTCTTGCTGTAGCGTTTGTGCGGGCCAGGCGCCGGGAGCGAAACGTCCGTGGATGGCCCCCGCTCGCTGATGCGAGCGGGCGCTATCCTCGCCAGCGGCGGGGCCGCCGATGATCGGCTGGCAACTCCATGACAGCATCGCGACCCTGACCCTCGACCGTGGCGGCGCGCGCAATGCGATTCCGACCGCGGCTTGGGACGTACTGGCCGAAGCGGCGCGTGACATCGCCGGGTCGGATGCGCGGGCGGTGATCCTGCGCTCGGCCATGCCGGGCATCTTTTCGGCAGGGGCCGATCTCGCCGAGTTCCGGCAACTGACCGAAGAGCCCGCATTGCGCATTCGCTTCCGTGAGGCGATGGCCGCGGGGATCGAAGCGGTCGCGGCGCTGCCCGTGCCGGTGATCTGCGCGGTCGATGGCGGGTGTTTCGGGGCGGCGGTAGCGCTGACGCTGGCGTGCGATATCGTGCTGGCTGGGGATCAGGCGGTGTTCGCCACGACCCCCGCCAAGCTGGGCCTGACCTATCCGGCCGGAGACGTCGCGCGGCTCAAGGCGCGGGTAGGCGAGGGGCAGGCGGGGTTGATGCTCTTCACCGGCACGCGGATCGACGCGGACGAGGCGGCACGGATCGGGCTGGCGCATCGCCGGGTCGCTCACGCTCAGCCCGCCGCGCACGAGATGGCCAATGCCATCGCAGCGAATGTGCCGGAGGCGGTCCGAGCGCTCAAATGCGTGCTGCGAGATCCGGCGAGCGCCGGCCATCAACAGATATTTGACGATGCGTTTGGTTCGGATGCGTTCCGGGGCCGGCTTGGCGCGTTTCTCGAGGGTAAAAGATGAGCGTGGCACAGATTATCGACGGTGCCGCGGACATCCTGATCCTGTGCGATCATGCGTCCAGCGCGGTGCCGTCCGGCATCGACCTCGGGATCGATCCGGACCTGCTGACCAGGCATATCGCTGTCGATATCGGAGCGGCAGCGGTGAGCAAGGCGATGGCGGCACAGCTGGAAGCGACCGCGATCCTCGCTACCGTCTCGCGCCTCGTCATCGACCTCAACCGCGAGCCGGACCGTCTGGGGTTGATCCCGCACAGCAGCGACGGACACGCGATCCCTGGCAATGACGATGCCGATCGCGGCGAACGCATCGCGCGTTTCCACGCGCCCTATCACCGGCTGATCGCTGAGACGATCCGCGCGAAGCCGCCCAAGCTGATCGTCTCCGTCCACAGCTTCACCCCCCGGCTTGAGCAGCATGACGGCGCCGACCGCCCGTGGGAGATCGGCATCCTCTACAATCGCGATGCGCGCGCGGCGCGGATCGGGATCGCGTTGCTGGAAGCCGCAGGCATCGTCACCGGCGACAATGAGCCCTATTCGGGCCGAATCCTCAACGCGACGATGAACCGCCACGCCGAAGGTAACGGTATCCCCTATCTGGGGATCGAGATTCGCAACGACCTGATTTCCGATGCCCAGAGTGTGGCACATTGGGCGCAGCTTCTGGCGTCGATAGCAAATGATGTGCGCAACAGACTTGCGCAAACGGGGTCCCCGGCGACATAGGCGTTCGCGCCATGACCAATCGTTTCGACAAGTCCCGCCTGCCGTCGCGCCACGTGTCCGTCGGTCCCGAACGTGCCCCGCACCGCAGCTATTACTATGCCATGGGCATTTCCGAGGAGGAGATCGCCCGCCCGTTCGTCGCGCTCGCCAGCGCGGGTAACGACAGCGCACCGTGCAACACGACGCTAGACGCGCAGGCCGATGCCGCCCGCAAGGGCGTGGCGGACAATGGCGGCCTGCCGCGCCGGTTCAACACGATCACGGTGACCGATGGTATCGCGATGGGCCATCAGGGGATGAAGTCCTCGCTGGTCAGCCGCGAGGTGATCGCCGACTCGGTCGAACTCAGCGTGCGCGGTCATTGCTATGACGCGCTGGTCGGCTTTGCCGGGTGCGACAAGTCGCTGCCGGGCATGATGATGGCGATGCTGCGGCTGAATATCCCGTCGATCTTCGTCTATGGCGGATCGATCCTGCCGGGCCGCTATCAGGACCGCGACGTCACCGTGGTCGACGTGTTCGAAGTGGTCGGCAAGTTCGCCGCCGGCACCTGTCCGATCAGCGAGGTCCACGCGCTCGAGAAGGTCGCGTGCCCGGGTCACGGCGCGTGCGGCGGCCAGTACACCGCCAACACCATGGCTTGCGTCGGCGAGGCGATCGGGCTGTCGCTGCCCAACAGCAACATGGTGCCCGCGCCCTATACCAGCCGCGAGCAGATCGCGGTCGCCGCGGGCTATCAGGTGATGGAATTGCTGGAGAGGAACATCCGCCCGCGCGACATCTGCACGCGGGAGGCATTCATCAACGCCGCGCGCATCGTCGCGGCGACCGGCGGATCGACCAACGGCGCGCTGCACCTGCCCGCCATGGCGAGCGAGGCGGGGATCGACTTCGACCTGTTCGACGTCGCGGAAGTTTTCAAATCAACACCTTATGCTGCCGACCTGAAGCCTGGTGGCAAGTATGTCGCCAAGGACATGTACGAGGCCGGCGGCGTCTACATGCTGATGAAGTCGATGCTCGAGAACGGGCTGCTGTACGGCGATTGCATGACCGTGACGGGCAAGACGCTGGGCGAGAATATCGATCAGGTGACCTGGAACCCCGACCAGAAGGTCATCTATGACGTCAGGACTCCGATCACTCCGACGGGCGGCGTGGTCGGGCTGCGCGGGACGCTGGCGCCCAATGGCGCGATCGTGAAGGTCGCCGGGATGAGCCGGCTGGTCTTCGAAGGGCCCGCGCGCTGCTTCGATTGCGAGGAGGACGCCTTCGCCGCGGTCGAGAAGCGCGAGATCCGGGAGGGCGAGGTCGTCGTCATCCGCTACGAGGGGCCCAAGGGCGGCCCGGGCATGCGCGAGATGCTGTCGACCACCGCGGCGCTCTATGGCCTGGGCATGGGCGAGAAGGTCGCGCTGATCACCGACGGGCGCTTCTCCGGCGCGACCCGCGGCTTCTGCATCGGCCATGTCGGGCCGGAAGCGGCGGAGTGCGGGCCGATCGCGCTGGTCGAGGACGGCGACACGATCCGCATCGACGCCGAGGCGGGGACGATCGACCTTCACGTCGCCGAGGATGTGCTCGCCGAGCGCCGCGCGCGCTGGCAGCCGCGCGAGAATGCGTACCAATCCGGGGCACTCTGGCGCTATGCGCAAAATGTCGGACCGGCCTATAAGGGAGCGGTAACGCACCCGGGGGCAAAGTCCGAAAAGCATGTCTACGCGGATATCTAACACGCTGGCGGTGAGCGCAGCCCTGCTGTCGCTCTCCGCCTGTGGCGACAATGCGAACAAGACCGCGCGCGGGGAGGGGGATCGCATCCCCTGTGCGCTTGGCGGCGCGACCGAATTCGCTTCCAACTGTACGGTCGAGCGCGCGCAGACCGGGGACGGGCTGATCCTGACCGTCCGGCACCCCGATGGCGGCTTCCACCGCCTGCGCGTCACGACGGACGGCCGTGGCGTGATCGCGGCGGATGGCGCGCAGGAGGCGAAGGTCGCGGTGGTCGGCAGCGGAACGATCGAAGTGACGATCGACGATGCGCGCTACCGGCTCCCCGCGACGGTGAAGGGCGGCGCGGCCAAGTAACGCAAATTGCATTGCGCGGGCTTTCTGCCTATTCCGGCCGTGCCAGAGGGCCGGGCGGCCGCGTTGCACTTCGGTGCACCGAGGAAAGTCCGGGCTCCACGGAAACACGGTGCCGGGTAACGCCCGGCGGTTCCGGCTTCGGCCGGGGTCAGGGAAAGTGCCACAGAGAGCAGACCGCCCACCATCCTTCGGGGTAGGGGCAAGGGTGAAAGGGTGCGGCAAGAGCGCACCGCGCGACCGGCAACGGAAGCGGCACGGCAAACCCCACCGGGAGCAAGATCGAATAGGGGCCGCTTATGGGGTGTTCCGCCTCGCGGCCCGGGTTGATTGCTTGAGCCTGCACGCAAGTGCAGGCCTAGAGGAATGGCCGCCCATCGCGTGCACCTCCCGCAAGGGAAAGGGCCGCGTGGACAGAACCCGGCTTACAGGCCCTCTGGCACTTTCGCTCCGCGCGCGGAGCGGCTAATCGCGCCGCCATGCGTATTCTTCTGACAGGTTCGTCCGGCTGGCTCGGCCGCTATCTTGCGCCGATGCTTCATGAGGCTGGGCATGAGGTCACCGGCCTCGATGTCGCGCCGGGCGTGGATACCGATGTGGTCGGCAGCGTCGCCGATGCCGCGCTGATCGAGCGGGTGTTTGGCGAGTACGGGATCGAAGCCGTCATTCACGGCGGCGCGCTGCACAAGCCGGACATCGTTCGCTACTCCAAACAGACGTTCGTCGATGTCAACGTGACCGGCACGCTCAACCTGCTCGAAGCGGCGGTGCGCGCGGGGCATGACCGGTTCGTCTCCACATCCACCACCTCGCTGATGATCAGCCAGGCGATCCGCGACGAGGCGGGCGACGCCGCCGTGTGGCTCGACGAGGACTCGGGGCCGATCGAGCCGCGCAACATCTATGGCACGACCAAATATGCCGCCGAGCAGCTGTGCCGCCTGTTCCATGCCGAGCATGGCCTGAACAGCATCGTGCTGCGCACCGGGCGTTTCTTTCCCGAGGAAGACGATACCCACAGCCACCCGCCGGGCGAGAATTTGAAGGCCAACGAGTTTCTCCATCGCCGGCTGACCGTCGAGGATGCGGCGCGGGCGCATGTCGCGGCGCTGGAGAAGGCGCCGGAGATGGGCTTCGCCACCTATCTCGTTTCCGCACCCACGCCGTTCGCACGCGGCGATGCGGCGGAACTGAAGCATGATGCCGCTTCGGTCATTGCGCGGTATTTCCCCGACGCACCCGGCCTGTATGCGGCGCGGGGCTGGGTGCTGCCCGAGCGGATCGGACGGGTTTATGACAGCGGACGGATCGTGCGCGAACTGGGGTTCCGCTTCGAGACTGGTTTCCCCGAGATTCTGGCGGCCCTGCGCGATGGTGCGCCGCTGCCGTTCGAGCATGATGCGGACTATATCTCGCCCAAGGAGGTGGCCTGATCGCCCCGATCGCTCGCTTGTAGGGCGCTCCCGAGAGGCGTAGCATCGCGCGATGATCGCGTGGTTTCGCCGCCGATATCTCGACCTTCTCTGCTCGATATACATCTATAACGAGCATCGCGGTTACACGAGCATCGATAGGGTATTGGAGGCGGTTCGGGCGCGGTCCCCCGACGACCATGCGCTGATCGCCGCGATCGAGCAGCACCGCGCGGACGAGCACAAACACTATATGATGTTCAAGCGCTGGTTCGAGCTGCGCGGGCAGATGCCGCTGCGGGTCGATCGCACCTGCGGCCATATCGACCGGTTCGTCGAGATCATGTTCCGCCAGACGATCGACGAGCTGGATACCAACGCGATCATCGCGCGCGACGATCTGTTCGAGAAACTGTGCCGCGTCATCTCGCTCACCGAACAGCGCGGCTTCCGCCAGGTCGAGATCCTGTTGCGCCACCCGCTGGTCCGCCACGACCGCGCGCTGGTGCGCATCTTCGAGGTGATCCATCGCGACGAGCCGAGCCATTGGGCGCCCTATGACGGCTGGCTCAAGGCCCACGGCAAGCGCGACCCGAGATGGTGGGAACGAGCGGTGGACGGGTTCATTCACTCGGAGCTGCTGTTCTTCAAGTTGCCCGTGCTGTTCCTCAACCCGTGGCTCAGGCGGCGGGACGACTGGGCGGACGCCGGGGAAGCTGCCGCCGGGGCCGTTTGAACGACTTCTTGCGCATATACTTCGTATACGAAATATATGCTTCCTATGCGAAGTGATTCGGCGATTGTTAGGGATGAGCAAGGCGGCCGGGGGCGAAAGCCGCGCTTCCTGTTCCTGCTCAACGTCGCGCACCGGCGGCTGCTGGCGGCGGCGCAGGGCGATGCGGAGGGCAAGACCGCCGCGCGGGCTGGCCTTCTGATGGCGCTGAGCGCGGACGGAGCGCCGATGCCGCTGGGGCAGCTGGGCGAAGCGCTCGACCTCAGCGCCTCTGCACTGTCAGGGCTGGTGGATCGGATGTCGCGCGATGGCCTGATCGTGCGCAGCCCCGATCCGAATGACGGGCGCGCGTGGAACATAGCACTGACCGAGACAGGGAAGGCACGGCGCGCCGAGGCAGTGCCGGTGGCGCGGTTGCTGAACGAGAAATTGTGTGAAGGGTTCGACGACGCCGAACTGGCCGTCGTCGCGCGGTGGCTCGATGCAGTCTGCGAGAAATTTCCGAGGGAGACGATGAAATGACGGCGCACATCAAGGTGACCAAGGCGGACGGCATCCTGACGCTGGTCATGAACCGTCCCGAGAAGAAGAACGCGCTCACCGACGCGATGTACGGCGTTCTCGCCGATGAGATCGAGGGCGCACAGACCGACAGCGCCACCCGCGTCATCGTCATTCGCGGCGAGGGCGACATGTTCACCGCGGGCAATGACCTGGCGGATTTCGCGGCGGCCAAGCCGGGCGAAAGCCCGCGCAATGTCGGCCGCTTCATCCGCGCGATTGCGCAGACGACCAAGCCGCTGACCGCGGCGGTCCAGGGGCGAGCGGTGGGCGTCGGTACGACGATGCTGCTGCACTGCGACTATGTGCTGCTGGCCGAGGACGCGAAGCTGACCACGCCCTTCGTCAACCTCGCCCTTGTCCCCGAAGCCGCGTCGAGCCTGTTGCTGCCTGCCCGGATCGGTCACCTGCGCGCCTTCTCGATGCTGGCGCTGGGTGAGGCCATCGAGGCGCGTCAGGCGATCGAGTGGGGGCTGGCCAACGCGGTCGTCACGCTGGGCGAGCTGGTTCCCGCGATCGAGGCTGCTGCGGCGCGCATCGCCCGCCAGCCGCTGGGCGCGATCCAGGCCACCAAGCGGCTGATGCGCGATGCAGAGCAGCTCACCGCCCAGATGGCTGTGGAGGGCGAGGAGTTCGCCGCAAGGCTACAGAGCCCGGAAGCGAAGGAGGCGTTCATGGCCTTTGCCCAGCGCCGCGAGCCGGACTTCACCCAGTTCAACTGAGCCTGTCCGCCCCAACCCCAGCTTCACGCACGAAAATGCCGCCTGCGCTTGCTCCGGCGCAACAAAGGCGTAAGTGGGCGGCATCATGTCCAACAGACCGCTCACCCTGTACGAGAAGATCTGGGCCGCGCATGTCGTGGAGCGCCGCGACGATGGCACGTGCCTGATCTATATCGACCGTCACCTCGTCCACGAAGTCACCAGCCCGCAGGCGTTCGAGGGGCTTCGCGCCAACGGAAGGCGGGTGCGGCGGCCGGACCTTACGCTTGCGGTGCCCGATCATAACCTTCCGACCACGCCGCGTGTCGACGCGGCCGGCAACCGCCTGCCGATCGCGGATCGCGAGAGCGCGCAGCAGCTTGCGGCGCTCGAGCGCAACGTCGCCGAGTTCGGCATCGACTATTTCGGCGCGACCGCGGCCGAGCAGGGCATCGTCCATGTCGTGGGACCGGAGCAGGGCTTCACGCTGCCCGGCACCACGCTGGTCTGCGGCGACAGCCACACTTCGGCGCATGGCGCACTGGGGGCACTGGCGTTCGGCATCGGAACGAGCGAGGTCGAACATGTGCTGGCAACGCAGACGCTGCTGCTCAGCCAGTCGAAGACGATGGAGATCCGCGTCGACGGCACGCTGGGCTTCGGCGTCTCGGCCAAGGATGTGGTGCTCGCGATCATCGGCAAGACCGGCGCGGCGGGCGGCACCGGCTATGTCGTCGAATATACCGGCGAGGTGATCCGCGCGCTGTCGATCGAGGGGCGGCTGACCGTCAGCAACATGTCGATCGAGGGTGGCGCACGCTCCGGCCTGATCGCGCCCGACGATAAGACCTTCGCCTATCTCAAAGGGCGCCCGATGGCGCCCAAGGGCGAGCAATGGGAACAGGCGGTGGCGTGGTGGAAGACGTTGCCGACCGATGCGGGCGCGCAGTATGACCGCGTCGTCACGCTCAACGGCAGCGACATCGCGCCTTCGCTCACCTGGGGTACCAGCCCCGAGGACGTGGTGCCGATCACCGGCGTTGTGCCCGACCCAGAGAGCTTTGCCGATCCCGCCAAGCGCGTCGCGGCGCAGAAGTCGCTCGACTATATGGGCCTCGCCCCCGGCACGCGGATGCAGGACATCGCGGTGGAGAACATCTTCATCGGCAGTTGCACCAACAGCCGGATCGAGGATCTGCGCGCCGCGGCCGATGTGGTGAAGGGCCGCCACGTCGCCGACGGCATCCGTCAGGCGCTGATCGTGCCGGGCTCCGGCCTCGTCAAGCGTCAGGCGGAAGCCGAGGGGCTGGACCGCATCTTCCTGGAAGCCGGGTTCGAATGGCGCGAGCCGGGCTGTTCGATGTGCCTGGCGATGAACCCGGACAAGGTTCCCGCCGGCGAACGCTGCGCTTCCACTTCCAACCGGAATTTCGTAGGAAGGCAGGGTCCGGGGGCCCGAACGCACCTCGTCTCACCCGCAATGGCGGCGGCGGCGGCGGTCACGGGAAGGCTCACCGATGTGCGTGACCTTGTAGGGGGATGACCGGTGAAGCGTGTTTTGGTGTTGCTGGTGGCGGGTACCGTGCTGAGCGGCGCAGCGGCGGTCTACGCGGCGGCGAACGCGAAGACGGGCGCACCGGCGGCAAAGCCGGGCGTGACGAAGCCGCAGGGCCGCGTCGCGCGCTGATCGACGCGATTGTTGAAGACTATCGGGCGGCCGTCCGGGCAGGGGCGGGCGCCCTTGCCGGTATGCGGCGTCCGGCGATGGAACGGAGCTGACACAATGGAACCGGTGAAGAAGGTCGAGGGACGTGCCTATCCGTGGGGCGCCAAGAATATCGACACCGACATCATCATCCCCGCCCATTGGCTCAAGACGATCAGCCGCGAGGGGCTGGGCAAGGGCGCGTTCGAGAGCGTGCGCGCGGAACCGGACAACATCTTCGACGACGCGCGCTACGCCGGGTCGCCGATCCTGATCGCGGGCGAGAATTTCGGCTGTGGGTCTAGCCGCGAACATGCCGCCTGGGCATTGAAGGACATGGGCGTCACCGCGGTGATCGCGCCGAGCTACTCCGACATTTTCTCCGGCAATGCGTTCAAGAATGGCATTGTTGCCGTCGTTTTGCCGCAGGACGCGGTCGACCGGCTGGTCGAGGTGGCGAAGACCGATCCGGTGACGATCGACCTCGAGACGATGACCGTCACCACCCCCTATCAGGACCGCTTCGCCTTCGAGATGGACCCGTTCCGCCGCGACTGCCTGATGCAAGGGCTGGACGAAGTCGGTCTGACGCTGGCAAAGGATACCGTGATTTCGAAATACGAATCGACGGTCGCCCAATCGCGCCCGTGGATCGCACGGGAGAGAGCGGATGAAGGCCTTGCTGTCGCGGGAAGTGGGCGGACCTGAAACTCTAACCATTGGTGAATTGCCCGACCCGGTAGCAAAGCCGGGCGAGGTGGTGGTCGCGATCAAGGCGTGCGCGATCAACTATCCCGACGTCATCATCATCGAGGATAAATACCAGTTCAAGCCGCCTCGCCCCTTCGCGCCGGGCGGCGAGATTGCGGGCGTGGTGGAATCCGTGGGCGAGGGCGTCACCGACCTCAAGCCTGGCGACCGCGTGCTCGGTTCGACGGGCTGGAACGGGATGGCCGAGAAGATAGCGGTCGATCGCCGTCGCCTCTATCCGCTGCCCGAGGGCAAGAGCTTCGCGCAGGGCGCGTCGCTGCTGATGACCTATGGCACCAGCATCCATGCATTGCTCGACCGCGGGCGTCTGAAGGCAGGCGACACGCTGCTGATCCTCGGCGCGGCGGGCGGCATCGGGCTGTCGGCGATCGAATTGGGCAAGGCGTTCGGCGCGCGCGTGGTCGCGGCGGTGTCGAGCGAGGAGAAGGCCTCGGCGGCGAAGGCGGCCGGGGCGGACGAAACCGTGGTCTATGGCCGCGCGCCGTTCGACAAGGACCAGTCCAAGGCGCTGGCCGAGCAGTTCAAGGCCGCGGTCGGGCCGGACGGCGCGCAGGTGATCTACGATCCCGTCGGCGGCGACTATGCCGAACCGGCGCTGCGATCGATCGGCTGGGAGGGACGTTACCTCGTCGTCGGCTTCCCGGCGGGGATCCCGAAGCTGGCGCTCAACCTGACGCTGCTCAAGAGCTGCGACGTGTGCGGCGTATTCTGGGGCGCTTTCGCCGCGCGCGACCCCAAGGCCAATGCCGCGCATGTCGAGCACCTGTTCCGGCTGTGGGATGAAGGCAAGATCAACCCGCATGTCAGCGAGACCTTTGCGCTCGAGGATGGCGGAAAGGCGATCGCCAGGCTTGCCGGGCGCAGCGCGATCGGAAAGCTGGTGGTGAAGATCGCGGATTGAAGTTGGATGGGCGGCAGACGGCCTGCGCCGCCTGCCGCCGGTCGTGCAGCTATCGATTGTCGAGCTGTGCCCGCACCGAGCATCGCCCTTTCAGGGAGATGCGGTAGGGGCTGGACGCCCGGGACTCGATCAGACGCTTGCGCCGCAAGGCCTTGAAGATGCCGAGTGTGCAGTCCGACAGGACATAGCCCTCGCGCGTGAAGCACAGGACTTCGCAGACGCGGCCGTGTTCGTCACGACGGTGACGAATATAGCCGCCTTGAGCCAGCACGTGCAGGACGCGCTGCTCCAGTCTTGAAACGTTCATTGGATGACTCGTGGATGAGACGGATCCTCAGGCGATCGCCGTCGCGCGCAGATGCGCGTCGGCTCTGGTCGCCGGCAGTCCCGGTCACCGGGACGCTAGGATGTTCACACAAGTTCAGACATGACGCGGGCGTAGGACGCCGGGGCCGTGGGTGTCAAATCGGCGGGAGTGGCTTCCCGTGGGTTATTTCGACCCCTGGCGCCGGGTCATGAACGCCAGCCGTTCGAACAGCATTACGTCCTGCTCGTTCTTCAGCAGCGCGCCGTGGAGCGGGGGGATCGCCTTGCTTGGGTCGCGCGACTGGAGGACGTCGAGCGGCATGTCCTCGTGCAGCAGCAGCTTGAGCCAGTCGAGCAGCTCGCTGGTGCTGGGCTTCTTCTTGAGGCCGGGGACCTCGCGGATGTCGTAGAATATATCCATCGCCTTGCTCACCAGGATCTTCTGGATGCCGGGGAAATGGACGTCGATGATCGCCTGCATCGTCTCGCGATCGGGGAATTTGATGTAGTGGAAGAAGCAACGGCGCAGGAACGCGTCGGGCAGTTCCTTCTCGTTGTTGCTGGTGATGACGACGATCGGGCGCTCGGCGGCGCGGACGGTCTCGCCGGTTTCGTAGACATGGAATTCCATGCGATCGAGTTCCTGAAGCAGGTCGTTCGGGAACTCGATATCGGCCTTGTCGATCTCGTCGATCAGCAGCACGGGCAGGGTGGGGGAGGTGAACGCCTCCCACAGCTTGCCGCGGCGGATATAGTTGGCGATATCGTGGACGCGCTCGTCGCCGAGTTGTCCGTCGCGCAGGCGGGCGACCGCGTCATACTCGTACAGACCCTGATGCGCCTTGGTGGTCGACTTGACATTCCATTCGATCAGCGGCGCGCCGACCGCCTTGGCTATCTCGTACGCCAGCACCGTCTTGCCGGTGCCCGGTTCACCTTTAACCAGCAAGGGGCGGCGCAGCGTGACCGCGGCGTTGACGGCGACCTTGAGGTCGTCGGTGGCGACATAGCTCTGGGTGCCTTCGAAACGCATCTGTGTTCCCGCCGGAAATTGGAAGATCGGGTATGGGGTAGCGGGATTGGGTTCGGGGACGCAAGCGGTTTGCCTGTATCCCGGCGCTTTCGTAAGGTCCCGCCGCGGTTCGACTCATCGCCGCGCTGAAAAAGAGGAACGTCCGATGCCCAAGCCGTATTCCGGAATCCTTCTTGCCACCTCGCCCCTGTTCGCACTCGCGCTTCTCGCCGGTTGCGGCAAGAAGAGCGAGACCGCACCCGCGAATACCACCGAACCGGCGATGACGGCGAACGAGACGCTGCCGGCGAATGACGCCGCTGCTGCGCCGCTGACGGCAGCCTATGACTGTATGCCCGCGCTGCTGCTGAGCGCGACCTATGACAATAGCGGCGCGACGCCCAAGGCGAAGCTGACGATCGGCGACAAGAGCTATGACCTGACCGGCGTTCAGGCGGCAAGCGGCGCCAAATATGCGACCGATCAGGGCCGCTCGGCGGGCAAGACACTGGTGTGGTGGACCAAGGGGCCGGAAGGCACGCTCTATGAAGGCAAGGTCGGCGGTACCGATGCCGACGAGAAGAAGGTTTCGAGCTGCAGCGAACGCAAGGGCTGATCCAGCGCCGACTTGACCGGGGCGGGCACGCGAAGGCGTCCCGCCCTTTTTCGTCAGAGCATGTCGCGGGCGGAGGAGCGGGCTTCGAGCACGTCCCAGATGCCCCGGTGCTGGGCAAGCATCTGCTGGGCGCCGAACAGCATGGCACGCTCGACCGGCAGGGTAGCGGCCAGCGCATCAATCACCGTGGCGGTCTCATGCACCGGGGGCAGGATCGACTCGGGGGAGTCGAGGCCCAGCCGCTCTGCCGCGATATCCAGCAGTCCGCGGATCACTGGCCAGTCGAGCACCAGCGCGATCGCCGTTCCGTCCGCGCAGCCAGTGCGATCGGACTGGGCGAGCATGTCCAGCGCATGACGCTGGGCCGCGACCGCGGCTTCGGACTGGGCCTGCCCCGGCGTGCTGGGCAGCGGCCCTGCGGCTGCGACGAGGCGAACAATGAAGGCGCGCTCCGCCGAAAATCCCTCAGCGGCCTGCGCCATCCACCCTGCGGTGGCCGGTTCGCGCGAATGAAGGCTCGCCTGCTCGACGACATCGGGGTGGCGCGCGTGGAGCAGGCAGATCATGTGCACGGCGTCGGCCAGGTCGCGCATCGGCGCGATGCCGGTGGTGAGGCGCGCAAGAAAGCGATGGCTCGCGCTGCCGTCTGCGGCGACGAGCGCCGTCAGCGTGCCCGAAGCGCCGCCAAGTCCCGCCGTCTGCACCGACTTCAAAGCCATTCGATCCCCGCATTCGATCCGCACCGGACGATCCGGCGCCTGCGGAACTGCTGTGACCCACAGGTCTATACCGAACCACGTAAAGACCTGGTTGATACCCGGTTTACCACGGTGAAGGGATTGTCCGGAGCGACCAAAGGAAAACAGGCTTCACAATAACTGACCAGTCAGTTATTTATTATCCATGCCACGCCGTACCCCGCCCAATCGCCGCGAGGCCATTCTGAACGCTGCACGCATCCAGTTTGCGGCGAGCGGCTATGCCGGAACTCGCATGGAGGATGTAGCGGCCGGGGTCGGCATCTCGAAGGCCGCACTCTATCTGCAATTCGCCGACAAGGCGGCGCTGTTCCGGGAAATGGTGGACGGGATGCTGCTGACGCGGCTGCCCGCGGCGCTGCCGCCGGAAGTGGAATCGGCGCCGCCCGCGGTCCAGCTGGAGACGCTGGTGCGGCTGGGTGCCCGTCAGCTCGCCGAGCCCGAGATCGCGTTTTTGCCGCGGCTGGTGATCGGCGAGGGCGGGAATTTTCCGGAGATCGCGCGTACCTATCATGACCGAGCGGTCGATCGCATCCTGACATTGGTCGCCGGTATCGTCGCGCGCGGAATTGCCGACGGCAGTTTCCGTCGGGTCGATCCCTATCTGACGGCGCGGACGGTGGCCGGCGCGTTGCTGCTCGGCGCATTGTGGAAGACGGTGTTCGAACCGGTCGGTGCCGCCCCGGTGGATATGGAAGGGCTGGCTGCCTCGCACATCGACATCGTGTTGAACGGGCTTCTCGCAGGAGTGCGCGGATGAAACGGATATTGCCGCTGGCGGCGATCGGGATCGCGGTGCTCGCCGCGCTGATCTGGTGGGCGTTCGGACGGGGCGAGGGGCCGGAGCCGTGGCTCGGCTATGTCGAGGGCGAGGCGATCGAGGTCGCGGCGCCGGTGTCGGGCCAGCTCGCGGCACTCAACGTCCAGCGCGGCGGACAGGTGACGGCGGGGCAGCCGCTGTTCGCACTCAACGCGGCAACCACCGAGGCCGAGCTCAAGCGGTTGAGGGCGCAGCTGGCATCTGCACAGGCGCAGCGTGATGACCTGGCCAAGGCGCGCCAGCGGCCCGCCGAGCTCGACATCGCCCGTGCGCAACAGGCGGCGGCGCGGGCCGAAGTGACGCGGACGGCGCGCGAGTATCAGCGGATCGCGACGCTCGCCCAGCGTGGTTTCGCCACCAAGAGCCAGCTGGATGCGGCGCGCGCGGCAGCAGATGGCGCGCGGGCGTCGCTGAGCCAGGCGCAGGCCAGTGAAGCATCGGGCGAACTCGCAGGCCGTGTCGACCAGATCGCCGCCGCCGATGCCCAGATCGCGGCGGCGCAGGCCGCGATCGTCGCGCAGAGCCGCCGCGGCGAGGAGATCGCGCCGCTGGCACCGGCTGGGGGGCTGGTCGAGCAGACCTATTTCAACCCCGGCGAATGGGTACCCGCCAACACGCCCGTGGTTCGGCTGTTGCCGCCGGGCCGGGTGAAGATCCGCTTTTATGCCCCGCAAGCGGCGGTCGCCGGTCTGAAGCCCGGGTCGAAGGTGACGGTGACCTGCGACGGCTGTGGCGGGCCGGTCGCTGCCACTGTGCGCTATGTTGCGCCACAGGCGGAATTCACGCCGCCGGTGATCTACAGCGAACGGGCGCGCGCCAAGCTCGTCTTTCTGGTCGAAGCCTATCCCGACAGCGGCATCGAGCGGTTCCGCCCGGGCCTGCCGGTCGAGGTGCAACCGCAGTGACCGGCGACGCGGCCATTTCGGTCGATGGGCTGACCAAGAGATTCGGCAACCGGACGGTGGTCGACACTGTGAGCCTTGAGGTCGGGCGCGGCCGGATCTGCGGGTTTCTGGGCCCCAACGGATCGGGCAAGACCACGACGCTGCGGATGATCTGCGGGCTGCTGATCCCGGACGGCGGGGGCGGCGAGGTGCTGGGGATGGATCTGCTTACCCAGCGCGAGCTGATCAAGCGCCGGATCGGCTATATGACCCAGCGCTTCGGCCTGTTCGAGGACCTGACGATCCGCGAGAATCTGGCCTTCGTCGCCGACGCCTATGGGCTGGACGAGAAGATGAAGCGTGTCGATGCCGCGCTCGAGCGGCTGGGTCTCGAGACGCGCGCCAGCCAGCTGGCCGGCACGCTTTCGGGCGGGTGGAAGCAACGGCTCGCGCTGGCCGCCTGCGTGCTGCACGATCCGGAGATATTGCTGCTCGACGAACCGACCGCCGGCGTCGACCCGCTCGCGCGGCGCGAATTCTGGGATCAGGTCCATATGCTCTCGGCGGAGGGCACGACCGTCCTCGTCTCGACCCATTATATGGACGAGGCCGAGCGCTGCCACGACATCGCGTACATCGCCTATGGCGTGCTGCTCGCGCGCGGCACGGCGGACGAGATCGTCGCGCAATCGGGGCTGGTCGCGCTGGCGGGTGAGGGGCCGGGCGCCGACCGGCTTGCGCCCAAGCTGGAGCGTGCGCGGGGCGTGGCGATGGCCGCTGCGTTCGGGCCGACGGTGCATGTCTGCGGCCGCGACATGGCGGCATTGCGGGCGGCGGTGGCGGACATCGCGCCCGGCATCAGCTGGCGCGAGACCGAGCCGACGCTGGAGGATGTGTTCATCCACCTGATGCGCGGCGCCACCGACAACAGCACGGAGCCGCGCACATGACGCGGGGATTCACCCTCGCCTGGCGGCGCATCTGGGCCGTGCTGGTCAAGGAGGTGCATCAGCTGCGCCGCGATCCGCTGACCTTCGGCATGGTGGTCGGGCTTCCGCTGGTCCAGCTGATCCTGTTCGGCTTCGCGATCAACAACGATCCCCGGCACCTGCGCGCGGCGCTGGAGATGAACGATCACAGCTCGATCACCCGCACCGTCGAGAATTCGCTTCGCGCGAGCAGCTATTTCGAGCTGGTGCCGGTGAGCAAGCCGGGAGAGGGCGAGGCGATGCTGCGCCGCGGATCGGTGCAGTTCCTGATCGTCGTGCCGAGCAACTTCACGCGCGACCTGGTCCGCGGCGAGCGGCCCCAACTGCTCGTGCTGGCCGACGCGACCGATCCGGCCGCGACCGGCAATGCGACCTTTGCGGTCGAGCAGGCGGTGCTTTCGGGGCTGCGGCACGACCTGATCGGCCCGCTGACGGCGCGCGCGGGAACGCCGTCTCCGGTCGAGGTGGTGATCCAGCGCCGCTACAATCCGGAAGGGATCACCAGCCACAATATCGTCCCCGGCCTGCTCGCGGTGGTGCTGTCGATGACGATGGTGATGATGACCTCGATCGCCGTCGCGCGCGAGCGGGAGCGCGGGACGATGGAGAACCTCCTCGCCATGCCGTTGCGACCCATGGAGGTGATGACGGGCAAGATCCTGCCCTATGTGCTGATCGGCGCGGCGCAGACGGTGATCATCGTGGTGCTGGCCGGGCTGATCTTCCACGTGCCGTTTGCGGGTGCCGCCTGGTTGCTGGCGCTGGCGACTCTGGTGTTCATCACCGTCAGCCTGCTGCTCGGCTTCACGCTCTCGACCTTCGCCAAGACGCAGATGCAGGCGATGCAGATGAGCTTCTTTTACATCCTGCCCAGCATTCTGCTCTCCGGCTTCGCCTTCCCCTATGCCGGGATGCCGCGCTGGGCGCAGTGGCTGGGCGAGCTGCTGCCGGTCACCCATTATCTGCGCGTGGTGCGCGGGGTGATGCTCAAGGGCTGGTACCCCGGCGAGGCGCTCACACAGCTGCTGATCCTCGCCGCGCTCGGCGCGGTGTTCGCAGTGATCGCGGTGCGGCGCTATGGCGATACGCTTGAGTGAGGAGGGCGCGGTTCCTGTCCGCCAACATTGCTGACGTTCGGAAAGCAGGCAGTCTGGAAGCGACCCCCATTCGGACATTCGCACTTCTTAGCCCCTCCCGCTTGCGGGAGGGGTTGGGGAGGGTCTTCTTGTTCGTTTCCATCCAACCGCTTGGGTCACGTCCTCAGCGAAGGCAGAAGAAGACCCTCACCCCGGCCCTCTCCCGCCAGCGGGAGAGGGAGAAGAAGCGAACGGCAGCTTTCCACCCGATTTTGGACATTCGGCCCTCGTGCCGAATGCGGCCGTTTATGGGTTCACGACCTAGAATAGGATGCGGTTCTCCTCGGCCCTAAAGTGGAGAGGACCGAAGCTTGGCGCTTTTGCGCCTAGCGCAGGTTGGTGAGGGGCGAGCGAGCCGAAGGCTCGCGCGGGCAAGCGCTTACCCCTCACCCAGCTCCGACTAAGGCTTGCTGCGCAAGTCCAAGTTTGCGCATCCCTCTCCCCTGAAGGGGCGAGGGAAGAAGGCAGTATCGATCGGTTCTAGCGCCGCAGCCCGGTATCGAGCCGATGGAATAGCCGGCCGAGTGTCGTGCGGCTCGAAACGCGCGGCGGCAGTTGTGCGACCAGCTTGCGTACCGCCGGCGGGGCATCGGCGATCGCGCGATCGATCTCAGCCTCATCCCCGCCGAGCGCCTGCACGGCATAGGCCGCAGGCGCAAGGATGTGATTGAGCTGATGCGGCGTGACGATCGGGTGGAGATAGGCCGATCCCGCCGCAGCGGACGCCGCCCGAGCTGCTGCGATCGCGTTGGGATCGTTCGCCTCACGCGCCGCGGCCTGCGCGGCCCACGCGGCCTTGCGCAGAGTTCCCGTTCGTTCGGCACCGTCCGCGAATGCCAGTGCCGCCGCAAGGGCCTCACGCGGACGCGGATCGTCCGGGCGATACGCTTCGAACACCCGTAGCGCACGCGCCGCGCAGGCTTCTGCCCAGCGGGCGAGCTGCCGCAGATCGTTTGGAGTGAGCGGGAGCGCGCTGGTCATTGCCCGCTCCCGCTTGGCTTCAGCGTGCGAGGCCCGCTGCGTCGCGGGCGAGCGCCTCGACCTCTTCGTAGCTGGCACCCTTCGGCGTCACCCAGCTGCCGCCGACGCACAGCACCGGATCGAAGCCGAGCCAGTCCGGCGCGGTCGCCGGGCTGATGCCGCCGGTGGGGCAGAACTTCGCCTCGTAGAACGGTCCGGCGAGCGCCTTCAGCGCCTTGAGCCCGCCAGAGGTTTCCGCCGGGAAGAATTTGAAGTGGCGCAGGCCAAGGTCGTAGCCGCGCATGATGTCGCCGGCATTGGCGACTCCGGGGAGGAAGGGGACGCCGCTCTGCACGATCACCTGGCCCAGCCGCTCGGTCAGACCGGGCGAGACGATGAATTCGGCGCCCGCGTCCATCACCTGAGCGAACTGGTCGGTGTTGACCACCGTGCCCGCGCCGACGATCGCGCCCGGAACCTGCTTCATCTCGCGGATCGCATCGAGCGCGGCGGCGGTGCGCATCGTCACCTCGAGCACCTTGAGGCCGCCCGCAACCAGCGCCTGGGCCAGCGGCCTGGCGGTGGCGGCATCCTCGATCACCAGAACCGGGATGACCGCGCTGGTGCGCATGATGGTTTCGATGGTCACTGGGTATGCTCCTGGGCGTAGGCGGCCGCGGCGCCGTAGAGGCCGGGCTGGGGGTGGGTGATGAGCTTGACCGGGATCGACGACATCAGCGCCTGGAACCGCCCCTTGGCGATGAAGCGCTGGCCGAATCCCGAATTGACGAGATGGTCCTTGAGCTTGAGGCCAAGCCCGCCCGCGATGACCACGCCGGTGGGGCCATGGGCGAGGGCGAGATCACCCGCGACTGCGCCGAGGCTGAGGCAGAAACGATCGAGTGCGGCCATGGCAAGGCTGTCCTTCCCTTCAAAGGCGAGGGTCCAGATCTCCTTGTCGTTGAGGCGGTGCGTCCGCTTGCCCTCGATCTCGGCAAGGGTTTCGTAGATCGGCACGATGCCGGGGCCGGCGACGATGCGCTCGGCCGAGACGCGGGTGTAGGTCGAGCGCAGCCGCTTGACGATCGAATCCTCGATCCCGTCGAGCGGCGCAAAGTCCATATGGCCGCCCTCGGTCGAGATGACGTGGTAGCTCAAGGGGCCGGTGCGGAAGACCTGGGCGACGCCAAGGCCTGTGCCAGGGCCGCAGACGGTGATCGCGCCCTTTTCGGCGAACGGCGCGTCGGGGCCGCAAATGTGCAGGAAATGCTCGGACGGGAGCTGGGCCACGGCATGGCCGACCGCGCCGAAATCGTTGATCAGCGAGTAGCTGTCGACCTCGAGCCGCTCCTTGATCAGCGGCGGGCGGATGATCCACGGATTGTTGGTGAGCTTGATCAGCTCGTCGTTGATCGGCGAAGCGATGGCGATCGCCGCGGCGCGCGGCATCTCCCGCCCCAGCGCACGGGCCGAGGCCTGCCAGGCGAGCTGGAAGCTGCCATGTTCGGCGGTCTTCTGCGTAACCGGTTCACCGATCGAGACGACGCGACCGCCCTCGACCTCGGCGATGGCGAAGCGCGCATGCGTTCCGCCGATGTCGACCGCGACGACTTCCATTGTCTTCAAATCCCTTTTCTTACAGCTCGGCCGCGGCGAGCATGGCCGAGCCGCCGGCTTCGGCTTCGCTCGCGCCCGCGCGCATCATCGCGAACAACTCGCGCCCCGTGCCGAGGTCCGGCGGCGGTGCGGCGGCCAGCTCGCGGGCCTCCCATTCGGCCGGTTCGACCAGCGCCTGCAGGATCCCCTCCTCGGCGCAGAGGCGGACGACATCGCCGTCGCGCAGCTTGCCGATCGGGCCGCCGCCGATCGCCTCGGGCGACAGATGGATCGCCGCGGGCACCTTGCCCGATGCGCCCGACATGCGGCCGTCGGTGAGCAGCGCGACGCGGAAGCCCTTGTTCTGGAGCACGCCCAGCGGCGGGGTGAGCTTGTGCAGCTCGGGCATGCCGTTGGCGCGCGGGCCCTGAAAGCGGACGACGACGACGACGTCACGGTCGAGCTCGCCCGCCTTGAATGCGTCCTGCACCTCTTGCTGGGTGGCGAACACGCGGCACGGCGCCTCGATCGTCCACCGATCGCGCTCGACGGCGCTGACCTTGATGCAGGCGCGGCCGAGATTGCCCGAGAGGATGCGGAAACCGCCCTCGTCGGAGAAGGGGGCGTCGATCGTGCGGAGGATCGTATCGTCGCCGCTCTTCTCGCCATGCTCTTTCCAGACGAGCTTGTCGTCCTCCAGAACCGGATGCTTCACATAGTCGGCGAGGCTGTCACCCGCGACCGTCAGCGTGTCGCCGTGCAGAATGCCGCCCTTGATCAGCTCGCGGATCACGAAGGTCGGGCCGCCGGCGTCCTCGAACCCGTTCACATCGGCCGATCCGTTGGGATAGACGCGGGCAAGCAGCGGCACGACGCGCGACAGGCGATCGAAATCGTCCCAGTCGATCAGCACCCCGGCGCAGCGCGCGATGGCGGGCAGATGGATCAGGTGATTGGTCGATCCGCCGGTGGCGAGCAGCACGATGGCAGCGTTGACGATGGCGCGCTCGTCGACGATCTCGCCGATCGGGCGATAGTCGTTGCTGTCCCAGCCGATCTCCGGCAGCCGCTGGACCGCGGCCCTGGTCAGCGCCTGGCGCAGCTTGGTACCGGGATGGATGAAGGCGGCGCCGGGCATGTGCAGGCCCATCGCCTCGACCATCATCTGGTTCGAATTGGCGGTGCCGTAGAAGGTGCAGGTGCCCTTGCCGTGATAGGCGGCGATTTCGGAGTCGAGCAGCTCCTCGCGGCTGGCCTTGCCCTCGGCATAGAGTTCGCGGACGCGCGCCTTTTCCTTGTTGGCGATGCCGGTGGGCATCGCCCCGCCGGGGATCAGCACCATGGGCAGGTGGCCGAAGCGCAGCGCGCCCATCAGCAGGCCGGGCACGATCTTGTCGCAAATGCCGAGCAGCGCGGCACCCTCGAAGGTGTTGTGGCTCAGTGCCACGGCGGTCGACATCGCGATGGTGTCGCGGCTGAACAGCGACAGCTCCATGCCCGCATAGCCCTGGGTCACGCCGTCGCACATCGCAGGAACGCCGCCCGCGACCTGCGCGGTGGCGCCGGCCTCGAGCGCCCAGATCTTCATCTGTTCGGGATAGCGGTAATAGGGCGCGTGCGCCGACAGCATGTCGTTATACGCGGTGACGATGCCGATGTTCATCCGGCGACCGTCCTTCATCAGGTCGCGCTGCTCGTCGGTGCCGGCATAGGCATGGGCGAGGTTGGCGCAGCCCAGCCGCCCCCGGCTGCTGCTGCCCGCCTCGCGCTGAGCGATCATCAGTGCGTTGTACGCGGCGCGGCGCTTCTTCGAGCGTTCGATGATGCGATCGGTGACCGCGGCGATCTCGGGGAGGAGGTTGGTCACGGTGGGTTACTCCAGCCAGTGCACGTCGACCGGAAGCTCGGTCTCGGCCAGCACGCGGCCGATCGGATATGCCGAGGACGCGCCCTGCGCGATCGCGGTCTCGAGCACCTTGCGCTTCTCCGCGCCGGTGATGGCGACCATCAGCGACTTGGCATTGGCAATCGCGGCGCCCGACAGGGTCACGCGTGCCACCGGCGCTTCGGGCGGGAGCGGATCTGGCATCACGCCGAGTGCGCGGCGCTCCTTGGGGCCGTTCAGCGCTTCGTCGAAATCCGGGCCGGGGAAGATCGAGGCGGTGTGGCCGTCTGCGCCCATGCCGAGCAGGACGAGATCGAGCGGCCAGTGGAAATCGGCGAGACGGGCGTCGGCGGCGCGGCCGGCCGCCTTGTAATCGTCGGCCTTCTCGCTGACGAGCGGGATGACGCGCGCGCCCTTGGGGATGAAGGTCTTGCCGAGGCCGGTGACGTTCGAGAGCGCGTCGCCGAGCGGGACGATACGGTCGTCGGTGGGCACGATCGTGACGCGCTTCCAGTCGATCTTGGCGGCGGCGAGCTTCTCATAGACCGGGGCAGGGGTCTTGCCCCCCGCCAGCGCGATCACCGCCCCGCCGCGCGCATCGATCGCGCTCTCGATGATGAAGCCGATGTCGCCGGCAAGGGCGTCGACCCACTCCTCGGCTTCCTCATACTCCCACCATTCGATTTCTTCGGCCATTTCAACAACTCCAGTGGGAAACTTCAATTCTCGAACGAGATGTCATTCGTTCCATGTCACGCCGTCGCGCTCGGTCAGCGCGATAGCTGCGGAGGGACCCCAGGTGCCCGCAGCATAGGGCTTGGGCTTGACGTCGGCGGTCTCCCAGCCGGCGCGGATCGCGTCGATCCAGGTCCACTGCGCCTCCACCTCGTCGCGGCGCACGAACAAGGTAGGGTCGCCCTCGAGCAAGTCCAGCAGCAGCCGCTCGTACGCGATGCGGCGGCGGGTGCCGGCAAACTCGTGCTCGAGGCTGAGGTTGAGCGGCACTTCGCGCAGGCGGACGCCCTCGCGGTCGAGGCCGGGTTCCTTGGCCATCACCAGCAGGCGGACATATTCCTCAGGCTGGATGCGGATGATCAGCGTGTTGGACTGAAGCACCCCGCCGCGCTCGGCGAAGATCGAGTGGGGCACGGGCTTGAACTGTACGACGATTTCCGAGCGCCGCTCGGTCATCCGCTTGCCGGTGCGCAGGTAGAAGGGCACGCCCTGCCAGCGCCAATTGTCGACATGCGCCTTGATCGCGACGAAGGTTTCCGCGCGCGAATCCTTGCCGAGCTCCTCGGCATAGCCGGCGACGATCTTTCCGGTGGATGCACCGCCCGTATACTGGCCGGTAACGGTGAGGTCGCCGGCCTCGCGGCCCGCGATCGGGCGGAGCGAACGGAGGACCTTGACCTTCTCGTCGCGGATCGAGGTGCCGTCGAAGCGGGCAGGGGGCTCCATCGCGATCAGCGCGAGCAGTTGCAGGATATGGTTCTGGACCATATCGCGCAGCGCGCCGACCTCGTCATAATAGCCCGCGCGACCCTCGAGCCCGACCGTTTCGGAGACAGTGATCTGGACATGGTCGATCCCGGCGGCGTTCCAGATCGGCTCGAACAGCGAATTGCCGAAGCGCAGCGCGAGGATGTTCTGGACCGTTTCCTTGCCGAGATAATGGTCGATGCGGAAGGTGCGCTCTTCGGGAAAGACCGACGCCACGGCGTCGTTGATCTCGCGGCTGGTGGGCAGATCGGTGCCGAGCGGCTTTTCGAGGCCGATCCGGACATTGCTTCCGGCGAGCCCCGCCGACGCGAGGCCCTTGATCGTCGGTTCGAAGAATTTGGGTGCTGTCGACAGGAAGATGGCGAGCCCGTTCGAGATGTCGCCGAGCTTCTCCGCCAGCGCGGCATAGCCGCCTAGGTCCGACGCATCGAGCTGTTGATATTGCAGCCGATCGAGGAACGCGGCGATCGCGCCGGCGTCCTTGCGATCCTCGGGCAGGTGCGTGTCGAGCGCCTTGGCAGCGAAATCGCGGAACTCGGCATCTGACAGCGTTGACCGTGCGGTGCCGGTGATCGTCAGATCTTGGGGAAGCAGACCATCGGCATGTAGGCCGTAGAGCGACGGTATCAGCATCCGCTGCGACAGATCCCCTGTCGCTCCGAACAGCAGCAGTTTGCCGAATGGCTGTCGCATCGATCCTCCCTATCGCGTGGCGCGCCCGCCCTAGCAGCGGATTTCCGGGTTGCGAAGCGCCTTGCGCTTTATCGGGCTAAAGTAAGAGGCCGGATCGGCCTAAAGCACCAGTCCGGCGGTCTGGTCGAACCCGGCCATGATGTTCAGGTTCTGAACCGCGGCGCCGCCCGCGCCCTTGCCCAGATTGTCGAGCGTGGCGACGAGTCGTGCCTGGCCGCGCTCGGCATTGCCGAACACGCGAATGGTCAGGCGATCGGTGCCGGCATCGTCCTCGATCCGCACCAGCGAGACGTCGTCGCTGGGCAGGACGCGGACGATCGGCGAATCGCGATAGGCGTCGGCCAGCACCTGTTCGATCTGCGCCGGAGCCGGCTTGCGCGGCAGCATCTGGAGCGGGAGCGGCACCTCGATCAGCATCCCGCGATAGGACCGCGCCACGGCGGGCTGAAAGATCGGGGCGTGATCGATCCGGGCATGCTTTTGCATTTCGGGCAGGTGCTTGTGCTCGAGATTGAGGCCATAGGCGCGGAAGCCGGTCGGCTCGCTGCCGTCCTCGAACTCGGCGATCATCGACTTGCCGCCGCCCGAATAGCCCGATGCGCCGCCCGCGGTGAGCACCCAGTCGGGCGGGATCAGCCCGGCGCGGACGAGCGGGCGGACGAGTGCGAGAAAACCGGTCGGCCAGCAGCCGGGGTTGCTGACATAGCGTGCCTCGGCGATCGCAGCCGCCTGGGCCGGCTCGAGCTCGGCGAAGCCGTAGGTCCAGCCATCCGCGACGCGATGCGCGGTCGACGCATCGATGACGCGCGTCGTGTCGTTGGCGATCAGCGCCACCGCTTCGCGCGCAGCATCGTCAGGCAGGCAGAGGATCACGAAATCGGCGCTGTTGATCGCCTCGGCACGTTTGCCGGCATCCTTGCGGTGAGCATCGTCGAGGCCGATCAGCGAGATGTCGCTACGTGTCGCCAGCCGCTCGCGGATCTCCAGGCCGGTGGTGCCCGCAGCGCCGTCGATAAAAACGCTGACGCTCATGCCGCCACCTTCAACTGCGCTGCATCGACATAGCCGACCAGACCCGAACCCGGCGCACTCCCCCAGGCATTTCCGGCTGAGAGTTCGAGCACCTCGAACACATCGCCCTGCGCCAGCTGCGTCAGCACTTCCGCATCGGCTTCCTTGGCAGCGCGCAGCGGAACGGGTGCGGTCACGACATAGGTGACGGGCGCGGCGTAATGGGGGGCGAAGACACGGTCGGCAAGGCGAACATCGGCAAGGTCCCGGCGCGCCGCGTCGTGGAGCGGATCGATCCGCACCGAGCGGCCGGTCAGCGCGAATCGGCTACGCGCGATGCCTGGCTGGTTGTCCGACGTGGCTGTCGCCGGTGACGAATTGCCCGAATTCTGCAAGAAACTCCGCCCCTTCAGGTGTACGCGCGACAAAGATGTTCCGCTTGTCGGTTTCATCGCGCTGGCGGCGCAGATAGCCGAGGGCGCCCAGTCTATTCAAGGCGCGCGTCACGACGGGCTTCGAGACGTTGAGCGCTTTCGCCAGTCCGCGCACGGTATGCGGCCCGGAATCGAGGTAGACGAGCAGCATCAGCGCCATCTGCCGGTTGGTAAGATCGGGTTCGCCTGACCGGACATAGTCGATCAGCGTATTCTTCCAGTTATATAGCGACTGGTCGCTCACGGCGTTCATCGCATCGCACTCGTTTCTGGTTGCAGCGTTTTTAGTTACAGGCCCGCAAGGAGCGGGGGTTTCCGGGACATTAACGCCCCGACAGGCCTTCAGGTTTCAGTGCTGCGCCGAAATGTTCCGGAACGGTGACATTCGCGCTTGCGAAAGATTGAGGCCGCATCCGCCCGCCTTGCATCCGGCGACCCGCGGCAGCACGATGCGGCTGGCAGGGAGTTGAAGCGGGCGGGCGCGGCAAAGCCGAGCCAAGGGCAGTTTGGCCAAAGGCACTTTCGGCGGTTGATCGCGGCGGCCACCTCCACTATGTCGCCGCTTTCCCGCGAAAGACCGACATGCTGTTCACCTTCCTCCTCGTCGTCCATGCCATCATCGCTGCGCTGCTCGTGGCGACGATTCTGATGCAGAAGTCCGAAGGTGGCGGCCTGACCACGGGCGGCAGCCCGTCGGGCCTGATGTCCGCGCGCGGTGCGGCGAACTTCCTGACGCGGGCGACCGCGATCCTCGCGGGCATGTTCGTCGTGATGAGCATCGTGCTGGCGGTACTGGCCGCGACGCGCGGCGGCGACACGATCGATACCAGCCGCGTGACCGTGCCCGCGCAGACGGCGCCGGCCTCTGGACCGGCTCCCGTGGCGCAGCCCACGGCGCTTCCGGCGGCTCCCGCGGACAACAGCGCCGTCCCGCTCGCCAAGTAAGCGGCTTTCGACAGATTTTTTCGGCGGCGCCCGGAGTCGGGCGCTTGCCCCCACTCGTGCATAAAGGCTAAGCGGTGACTCCCATGACGCGGTATATTTTCATCACCGGCGGCGTGGTCTCCTCGCTTGGCAAAGGCCTGATGGCGGCAAGCCTCGCCGCGCTGCTCCAGGCGCGCGGCTACAAGGTCCGCATCCGGAAGTTCGATCCCTATCTCAACGTCGATCCGGGCACGATGAGCCCGTATCAGCATGGCGAGGTCTATGTGACCGACGACGGGGCCGAAACCGACCTCGACCTTGGCCATTACGAGCGCTTCACCGGCGTCGCTTCGCGCCAGTCTGACAACATCACCTCGGGCCGGATCTACAAGACGATCATCGAGCGCGAGCGCCGTGGTGACTATCTGGGCGCCACCGTCCAGGTGATCCCGCACGTCACCGATGCGATCAAGGATTTCGCCCAGGCGGAGACCGAGGACCTCGATTTCGTGCTGTGCGAGATCGGCGGCACCGTCGGCGACATCGAATCGCTGCCCTTCATCGAGGCGATTCGCCAGCTCAAGAACGAGCTGGGCCGTGGCCGCTCGATCAGCATCCATGTGACCCTGGTCCCCTACATCGCTGCGGCAGGCGAGCTGAAGACCAAGCCGACCCAGCACAGCGTGCGCGAGCTCGCCTCGCTTGGCGTGCAGCCCGACGTGCTGGTGTGCCGCGCCGAGAAGCCGCTGCCCGCGGGCGAGCGCGCCAAGATCGCGCAGTTCTGCAACGTGCCGGCGAGCGCGGTCATTCCCGCGCTCGACGCGCCGAGCATCTATGCGGTGCCGCTGCAATATCATGCCGAGGGGCTGGACGGCGAAGTGCTGCGTGCCTTCGGGATCGAGCCGGGCGCCGATCCGGACCTCAGCCGCTGGACCGAGATCACCGACCGCCTGTTCAATCCGGAGGGCGAGGTGACGGTGGGCGTGGTCGGCAAATATGTAGGCCTGCCGGACGCGTACAAGTCTCTGAACGAAGCGCTGGTCCATGGCGGCATCGCCAACCGCGTGAAGGTCAACATCCGCTGGATCGATGCCGAGCTGTTCGAGAATGGCGACGACGCGGAGGTCGCGGCGAACCTTGAGGCGTGCCACGCTATCCTCGTCCCCGGTGCGTTCGGATCGCGCGGTGCGGAGGGCAAGATCGCCAGCGTCCGCTTCGCGCGCGAGCGCAAGGTGCCCTATTTCGGCATCTGTTTCGGGATGCAGATGGCTTGCGTCGAAGGAGCGCGGAACTTGGCGGGGATCGCAGGCGCGTCCTCGACCGAATTCGGCCCGACCAGCGAGCCGGTCGTCGGCATCATCACCGAGTGGATGAGCAAGGACGGGATCGAGACGCGCGAAGAGGGCGGCGACCTGGGCGGCACGATGCGGCTCGGCGCCTATCCTGCGAAGCTCACCGGCAATTCGGTGGTCGCGTCCATCTATGGCGGCGAAGCGATCAGCGAGCGCCACCGCCACCGCTATGAGGTGAACACCGGCTATCGCGACGCGCTGGAGCAGGGCGGCCTCGTCTTCTCGGGCATGTCGCCCGATGGCATGCTGCCCGAGATCGTCGAGCGGCCGGATCATCCGTGGTTCGTCGGTGTGCAGTTCCACCCGGAGCTCAAGTCGAAGCCGTTCGACCCGCACCCGCTGTTCGCGAGCTTCATCGAAGCGGCAGTGCGGCAGAGCAGGCTGGTCTAGACCTCCCGCCGTTCGCGGCGGGCGAGGACGATCACGCCGGTCACGCACGCGCCGAACAGCGCGCCTTCCAGCGTCGCGGACAAGCCCTGGCTGAGTGGGCCGAAACCCGCTTCGCCGAACAGGCCGCCGATCGGATCGAGACGCAGACGCGCGCCGGGAAACTGTCCGGCGAGCAGCGCGAGACTGCCTGCAAGCAGCCGCCCGCCGAACAGCGCCACGAGCAGTCCGGCGATCCCGCCGCTAAGCCCGCCCAGCAGTGCGGCATCGCGAAAGCGGGGCGCGCCGCGGCGATGCGCGAGACACACCCCCAATCCTACGCCGGCGCCGAGCAGCGCTCCCTCCGCGCCGCCGGTGATATTGCCTGGCGATTGGCCGAGCAGCAGCGAGAAGGCGTCCAGCCCGAGCATCTTGCCGAGCGCGCCGACGACAAGTCCGCCCGCAGCGCCCCCGGCGACGCTCCAGCGCCAAGGCCGTTCCGACAGTGCGTTCGCGGCGGCGATGCCTGCGCTGACCCCGGCAGCACCGACGGTGGCGAGCAGGATCGCGATGCAGAGCAGCACCAGCAGCGCTGAGGCGGCACCGGCCTGTGCCGGCTGCGAGGCCGCGGCGAGGCCATAGATCAGCCCGCCGATCAGACCGGCGATGCTCCCGCCCAGAACGCCGAAGCCGGCGGTGAGCGCAGCCTCGTCCCATCGGCGGGGCAGGGGGCTGGCCAAGGGGGAGGGAGGGGCGATTCTCTCGTCCGCCCGGACGGCGGCGATGAAGCGGTAGCCGTGCTTGGGCACCGTTTCGATGAAGCGCGGGCTTGTCGCATCGTCACCGAGTTGGCGGCGCAGGGTACGGATGCACTGGGTAAGTGCTTCATCGGTGACGGGAATGCCGCGCCACACCTCGCCCATGAACCGATCCTTCGGCACGAGCTGGCCCGGCTCGCGTACCAGCAGGAGCAGCGCGTCGAGATAGCGCGCGTTGAGCTCGACCGGCGCGCCGTTGCGTGTCAACCGGCGATTGCCCGGGTCGAGGTGGAAGCCTTCGAAGCGGAAGCCGGTAGCGGCCATATCTTTCGCGAAGCCTCAAGCTGGGACCTGCCCCATCGATGCCCCACAGCCAGCGGTGAGGCAAGGCGGCGATCCGTCGCGCTTGCGCAACGACCGGCCGGTTCGCTTGCATACCGGTGTTGCCGGCTTTCGCCGACAAGCTAGCCGGGGAGGGGAGCGCAGAGCAAAGGGGGCGTGTTTGAAGAGGATCGTGTCGGGAGCCGTTGTGGCGGTATTGGCCTTGTCCGCGTGCGGCAATGCCGCTCCGTCGCAGCCGGCGGTTACCGGGCAATCCGGGGCTCCGGCGCAGCGCGGTGGCGGGCAGGCCTATGAGCTGCTCGGCACCGAGGTCTGGGACGTGCCCGATCCGGCCACCGGGCGCAGCTATCAGCTTTTCGTGAGCCTCCCGCCTTCCTACGGGAAGGAGCCGCAGCGCCGCTATCCGGTACTGTACGTCACCGACGCCGACTATGCCTTTCCGGTCATCCGTCAGATCGCCCGGCGCCTGAACGTCGAAGGCCCTAAGATCGAGGAGTTCATCCTGATCGGCATCTCCTACGCCAAGGGCGACGATCCGGTCGCGAGCCGGCGGCGGGACTATACGCCGACGCCCAACGGGCCGAGCGATACGCCCGCAGGGACGATCCACGGCGAGGGGGCGAAGCATCAGGCCTGGCTGCGCGACAAGGCGCTGCCCTTCGTCACCGGCCGGTATCGCAGCGCGCCGGGGCGCGGCATACTGCTGGGACACAGCTATGGCGGACTGCTGGCGGCGCAGATCCTGTTCAGCGAGCCGGAAATGTTCGGCGGCTATGTGCTGGGCAGCCCGTCGCTATGGTACGACAAGCGCCACATGTTCGGCGTCGAGGCAGCCTATGCCGCGCGGCATCGCGATCTGAAAGCAAAGGTCTTTGTCTATACCGGCGAGTATGAAGCGCTGCGCAGGGGCGATTCGCGATACAACCAGAGCGCGGACCTGGTTGCCGACAGCCGTGAGCTGGCCGACACGCTACGCAGACGGGGCTATCCGGGGCTGACGCTGGAGGCCGAAATATTGAACGGTGAGGACCATGTGTCGGTCGCACCGCGCGGCTTTACCCGTGCACTGAAGTTTCTGCTTCCTGTGCAGAAATAGAAAAGGACGCCCGGACGGATATCCGGGCGCCCTCCGGGGGCGGTGCGCAAGGGGGTAGAACGCGCCGCCCTTTGAGACTTCGGCTGCTCAGCCGACCGAGCGATGCTCGATCGCGGCGCCGTCGTCAGTCTGGTCGCCGCTGCCGATGGCGATCTTCTTGGGCTTCATCGCCTCGGGCACCTCACGCACCAGCTCGATGACGAGCAGGCCGTCATTCAGGTTGGCGCTTTCGACCAGCACGAAATCGGCCAGTTCGAAGCGGCGCTCGAACCCGCGATTGGCAATGCCGAGATGCAGCATCTGCACGGGGTTGTTGTCCTGCGCCTCGGCCTTCTTGCCGGCGACCAGCAGCAGGTTCTGCTGCGCGGTGATCTCGATTTCGTCGGGCTTGAAGCCGGCGACGGCGATCGTGATCCGGTAGCGGTCGTCGGAGATCCGCTCGAGGTTGAAGGGGGGATAGTTCTCGCTGCCCGACTGGCGCGCGGTCGCTTCGAGCATGTCGAAGAGCCTGTCGAAGCCGATCGTCGAACGGCGGAACGGAGTGAGATCGATCTGACGCATGGCATAATCCTCCAATGAGCAATTTCAACGTCTTGCGGCATCCAGTTGGACTGCGATGCCAAGTCTGCCCGGCCCCGAAGGCACCGTGCAGCGCTGATTTGGGAAGCCGGTGACGGGTTTCAAGAGCGCGACGAACTGTGTGGCGATTAAGGCGTAAAACCTATTGATCAGGTAGGAATAGAATCGCTTTCTGGCTAAATCATATCAAACTAGTGGAATTTAACCCCGACACCATAAGGGGAACCAATCAGTGAGCCTGACCACGCTATCATTCCTGCTGCTCGCCAGCGCGTCGCCCGCGACGCTCGCGCAGGAAACGCCGCCTGCCGATGTGACCGTGCAGGAGCCCGCGCCGCCGACCGTGCCGGGTGAGACTGGACGCGATGCCGAGGACGTGCAGCGCAGCTCGGCGGCATCGGACATCGTGGTCACCGCGCGCCGCCGCGCCGAGCAGGTGCAGGACGTGCCGATCCCGATCAGCGTGGTGGGCGTCAAGGAGCTGGACAATACCGGCAGCTTCAACGTTGCGCGCCTCGCGCAGCTTCAGCCGACGCTGCAATTCTACTCGACCAACCCGCGCAACTCGTCGGTCAATATCCGCGGGCTCGGTGCCCCCCTTGGCCTCACCAATGACGGCATCGACCAGGGCGTCGGCGTCTATATCGACCAAGTGTATCTCAGCCGTGTCGCGGTCGCGACGCTCGACTTCCTCGACGTTTCGCAGATCGAGACGCTGCGCGGTCCGCAGGGTACGCTGTACGGCAAGAACACCGTCGCCGGCGCGATCAACATCACCAGCAAGGCGCCGAGCTTCAGTTTCGAGGGCCGGGCCGAGCTGTCGGTCGGCAATCTCGAATTCAAGCAGGCCAAGGCCTCGATCAGCGGACCGCTGGGAGAGGATGTCGCGATCCGCCTCGGCTTCGCCGCGACCGATCGGCGCGGCACCGTGTTCAACGTCGCAACCGGCAACTATGTCAACGAGCAGGACAATATCGGCTTGCGCGGCACGCTGTTGTGGCGCGCGACCGACACTCTCAGCCTGACGCTGAGCGCCGACTACAGCCGCCAGAACCCCGAATGCTGCGCGCAGATCTTCGTCAAGCTGGGTTCGACTCAGCGTCCGCTCAATCGCCAGTTCAACGCGCTTGCCGCGGCGCAGGGCTATGAGCCGGCCAGCCGCAAACCGTTCGACCGCCTCACCGATCTCGACGCCGATCTCAATGCCAAGAATGTGCTCGGTGGCGTTTCGCTGCGCGCTGAGTGGCAGCTGGGATCGGGCACGCTGACTTCGGTCACTGCCTGGCGCTTCTGGGACTGGCTGCCGGCGAACGACCGCGACTTCACCGGCCTGCCGATCACGACGCTGTCGCAGAACCCGACGCGGCAGGACCAGTTCACCCAGGAATTCCGCTATGCTGGCGAGGGCAGCGGCTTCGATTATGTCGTCGGCGCCTTCGGCTTCTATCAGAAGATCCATACCACAGGAACGCAACGTCAGGGGCCGGCCGCCAGCCGCTGGCTGATCAATCCCAGCAACGCGCTGTCGAACGACCCGACCGTGCTCGACGGGCTGACCGCCGAGAACGACATCCAGCTCAAGAATTTCAGCGGCGCGCTGTTCGGCAAGCTCAACTGGAAGCTGACCGACCAGATCACCCTCTCGCCGGGCGTTCGCGTCAATTATGACGACAAGGTCGGCAGCTATATCTCGATCGTGCGCGATGCGCAGGGCAACCTGGTGCCCTATTCGGGCGGCACCGCGCGGCAGGCGGCGCAGCGCGAGGCGATTCAGCCCCAGGCGTTCACCGACGAAGCCTATCGCGCGTGGAACGTCACCTATGACCTGACCGCGTCGTACAAGCCCTCACGCGACGTGCTGCTCTATGCGACCTATGCCCATACTTTCAAATCGGGCGGCCTCAACCTCAACGGCGTGCCGGTGGTGGGCGGCGTGGTGCAGACCCAGCTCGCGCAGATCGAGCCGGAGAAGGTGGATCATTTCGAGATCGGGGCGAAGACCCAGTTCTGGGATCGCAAGGCGACGTTCAACGTCACCGGCTTCTGGACGATCATCAAGGATTACCAGGCGATCGTGAACAACAGCTCGACCTCCACCCTGCGCGGCTATCTTGCCAACGCAGGTGAGGTGCGGGTGCGCGGCGTGGAGGCGGATTTCTCGATCCGGCCGAGCGATCGCTTCAACCTCTACGTCAACGGCGCCTATACCGACCACGAATATGTCGACTTCAAGAACGCGCCGTGCCCGCCCGAGCTTTCGGGCGGCGGCAGCGGCGCGGTGATCGGGGCGCCGGGCGCGCCCGGGACCAACAGCCCCACCGTGTGCGACATTTCCGGCCAGTGGCTGCCGGGCATCTCCAACTGGGCCTTCTCCTACGGCGCGGAGTACAACCTGCCCGCCAAGCTGTTCGGCAAGGATGGCGAGGTCTATCTGGGTGCCGATGCCAGCTCGCGGTCCAGATTCTCGTCCAACGCCTCGCGCTCGATCTATACCGATATCGATGGCTACACGCTGGCGAACTTCCGCCTGGGCTTCCGCACCGACGAGGGGCTGAACGTCTTTGGCTGGGTCCGCAACGCGTTCGACAAGAAGTATCTCGAGGTGCTGGCGACCACACCGGGCAACACCGGCCTGATATCCGGCAATGTCGGCGATCCGCGCACCTATGGCGTGACGGTCGGTTTGAGTTTCTGAGACGTATCCGTCCCCGCGATTGACTCATGAACAGGCTGCGCGGGCGACAGATACCAGGGGAGGGGCCACAACCAGGCTCCTGTGGTTCCTCCCCGAACACCGGGAACCGTCAACCCAGCGCGAACTGGGGTCTCGTTCCACAAGGGATTCCGTCGCGACGTGCGGTTCCAGCTTTCGCTGGGGCGACGGGCTGGCTCAGAAATGCGAAACGCCCGGGCCGTTTCCAGCCCGGGCGCCTGCGTGACGATGCCTCGTCAGCCCCCTTGTGGCTTTCCTGCCCACACATCCTTTCGAGAAAGGACGGGACGGGATAGCCTCCCCGAACCACGGCCATTGCCTGCGCTTCGTGGGGACGTGCTAGGATGGCGGGTGGCGCTTGTCACGGTCTATGACGTCACCCGGCGCGCTTTGCGTTCATCCTGTGTTTATTTGGCAACAGCGTATGTTTGCGCGCATCCGTTACGAATATTCCGCGGGCCGCTGCCGCCAGGGAGATTCGCTTCTTTGCGAATTTCCAAACAACCCCTAACAACCGCACCCTATGTTGCTTTCCCGATATGAGCGGATGATCGCCCGCCGCTACCTTCTGCCCGGGCGGGGGGAGGCGTTCATCTTCCTCGTCGCGTCGATCAGTCTGGTCGCGGTGATGCTCGGCGTTGCCGCGCTGGTGATCGTGATGAGCGTGATGAACGGCTTCCGCGCCGAGCTGTTCGACAAGATCACCGGCCTCAACGGCCATGCCGTGGTGCAGGGCTATGGCGGCCAGTTGCGCGATTGGCGCGATATCGTGGCGCAGGCGAAGAAAACGCCCGGCGTCACCGGTGCCACCCCGCTGATCGAGCAACCGCTGATGGCGAGCTTTCAGGGGCGGGTCGAAGGCGTCCTGGTGCGCGGCATGACCGTGCCAGACATCCGCATCAACCCGACGCTCAACAAGAATGTGCTGATCGGCGACCTCAAGCAGCTCACCCCGGGCTGTGAGTGCATTGCGATCGGATCGCGGCTGGCGCAGTCGCTGGGGGCGACGCCAGGGAGCAGCGTCTCGCTGCTCAGTCCGCAGGGGCTGACGAGTCCGTTCGGTACCGTGCCGCGTATCGTCTCCTACCGCGTCGCCGCGATCTTCGAGATCGGGGTCTATGACTATGACAAGGCGTTCGTCGTAATGCCGATGGAGGATGCGCAGACGCTGCTGCTGATGGGCGACACGGTCGGGATGGTGGAACTCGACACCAGCAATCCCGACAAGGTCGGCGAGATCCTGGCGCCACTGGCCAGGCAGGTCGCGGGCGTCGGCCAGCTGACCGACTGGCGCACGCTCAACGCCACGCTGTTCGAGGCGCTGGCGGTCGACCGGTTGGTTACCTTCACCGTGCTGTCGATCCTGATCCTGGTCGCGGTGTTCAACATCCTGTCATCGCTGATCATGCTGGTGCGCGCCAAGACGCGCGACATCGCGATCCTGCGCACAATGGGGGCGACGCGAAGCGGGCTGATCAAGATCTTCGTGACCGTGGGCACGGTGATCGGGTCGCTCGGTATCCTTGCCGGGCTGATCCTCGGTTTCACCCTGCTCTATTTCCGGCAGGGCGTGCTGACCTTCCTCGGCTTTGTCACCGGGCAGGAGATATGGGACCCCTCGATGCGCTATCTCACCGAACTTCCCGCCAAGACCGATCCGGTCGAGATTGCGGGGATTGCGCTGATGGCGCTGGTGTTCAGCTTCCTTGCCACGCTCTACCCCGCCTTCAAGGCGGCGAGCACCGATCCTGTTCAGGTGCTGCGCTATGAGTGAGCCGGTCCTTCAAACCTCGGGCCTCAAGCGCACCTTCAGCCAGGGCGGCGCGGACATCCATGTCCTGCGCGGGATCGACCTGACCGTCGGACAAGGCGAGATCGTCGCGCTGCTCGGGCCTTCGGGTTCGGGCAAGTCGACCCTGCTTCAAGCCGTCGGCCTGCTCGAAGGCGGGTTCGAAGGCTCGATCCGCATCTCGGGCGTCGAGGTCGGCAAGCTCGAAAGCCATGCGCGCACCGTCACCCGGCGCGACAAGCTGGGGTTCGTCTATCAGTTCCACCATCTGCTGCCGGACTTCAACGCGCTCGAGAATGTCGAGTTACCGCAGCTCATCCAGAATGCGACGCTCGCCGACGCCCGGGCGCGGAGCGAAGGCCTGCTCACCGCGCTCGGCCTTGGCGCGCGGCTGACGCACCGGCCGAGCCAGCTTTCGGGCGGCGAGCAGCAGCGCGTCGCGGTGGCGCGCGCGCTGGCAAATCGCCCGGCGCTGGTGCTGGCGGATGAGCCGACCGGCAATCTTGACGAGCATACCGCCGATATCGTGCTCGCCGAGTTCCTGCGGCTGGTGCGCGGCGAGGGCGCGGCGGCGCTGATCGCGACGCATAACGAGCGGCTGGCGGCGAAGATGGACCGGGTGGTGCGGCTGCACGAGGGCGTGCTGGAGTGAAGTAACTCGCATGCCATCTCCGCGCTGTTATAGTGCCCCAGCGCACGAATGGCTGCCATTCGGTGTCGCAGGCTCGGGAGAAGGCAATGAATCTGACCGACATCCTCGCACAGGCGGGCGGCATCGACTCGATGGCCCGCGATCTGGGCGTTTCGCCTGAAACTGCGAAGGCAGGTGCCGACGCATTGCTTCCCGCGATTCTTGGGGGATTCAAGAAGCAGGCGCAGACCGGGGGCGGGATCGAGGGATTGGGCGGATTGCTCGGCCAGCTGGGCGGCGGCGGGCTGCTCGACGCGGTGCTGGGTTCGCAGCCGACGCCGGTCGATCGAGGGAACGATGTGCTCGGCCAGATTTTCGGGTCCAAGGATGTCAGCCGGACCGTCGCGGGCCATGCCGCGGAGCAGAGCGGTCTCGATTCCGGACTGCTCAAGAAGATGCTCCCGATCCTGGCGATGCTGGTTGCCGGCTACCTCGCAAAGCAGGGCGGCCAAGAGGGTGAAGGTGGCGGGCTCGGTGGCCTGATCGGGGGGATGCTCGGCGGCGGCGGTGCAGGCGGCCTTGGCGGGGTGCTGGGCAGCGTGCTTGGCGGCGGAGCTGCCAGTGGCGGCGGTGCGCCCGCTGCGTCCGGCGGTCTTGGCGGGCTCGGCAAACTCATCGACCTCAACGGTGACGGCAACCCGCTCGACGACATCATCGGCATGGCCGGCAAGCTGCGCGGCTGACAGGGGAGGCCGCCATGACCGCAATCACCGACATTCCGGTCACAACGCCGGAAGGGACGCAGATCGATCTGTCGGACTATGCCGGCAAGGTGCTGCTGATCGTCAACGTTGCGTCCAAATGCGGTTTCACCCCGCAATATGAGGGGCTCGAGGCGCTGCACCGCCGCTATGCCGATCGCGGGTTCGAGGTGCTTGGCTTTCCGTGCAACCAGTTCGGTGCGCAGGAGCCGGGGGACGCGGCGGAGATCGCGAGTTTCTGCTCGCTGACCTATGACGTGACCTTTCCGGTGTTCGGCAAGATCGACGTCAACGGCCCGGACGCGGCGCCGCTGTACCGCCATCTCAAGAAGGCCGCGCCGGGCCTGCTCGGGACCGAGGGGATCAAGTGGAACTTCACCAAGTTCCTGATCGATCGCGGCGGCAATGTCGTCGATCGTTACGCCCCGCAGACCAAGCCGGAAGATATTGCGGCGGATATCGAGAAGCTGCTGTAGTACCCGCGCCGGGGTGGATTAAGCTGTGGAAAACCCCGGCGCTTCCTTTGACCCCTCGGCACCCCCATTTATAACCGTTCCATGCCCCATTCCGGCTTCGTCCCCCTCCGCATCTTTTCCGCCTACACGATGCTGGAGGGCGCGATCGAGCCCAAGGCGATTGCCGGGCGGGCGCGCGAACTGGGATTTCCGGCGGCCGCCCTCTGCGATCGCAACGGCCTCTACGCGGCGATGTCCTATGGCGATGCCGCCAAGAAAGCGGGCGTCCAGCCGATCGTCGGCACCCTGCTTTGTGTCGAGCGGCCGGATGTGCCCGAGGGTGTCACCCCTCCGCTCGACTGGCTGGCACTCTACGCGCAGGATCAACGCGGCTACGAAAATCTCTGCGATCTCGTTTCCCGCGCACATCTCGAACGTCCGATCGAGAAGGATGCGCATGTCCTCTTCTCCGATCTCGAGGGCCGCACCGACGGCGTGATCGCACTGACCGCGGGCAAGGAGGGTGCGCTCGCCCGTCTGTTCGCCGAGGAGCAGGACAGCGCCGCTTTCGCCTATGCCGACCGGCTTCAGGCGCTGTTCGGCGATCGTCTCTATATCGAGATCATCCGCCGACTTGACGAGGTCGAGGGCAGGGCGGAGCCGAAGCTGCTCGACCTCGCCTATGATCGCGGCATCCCGATCGTCGCGACCAACCCGGCCTGCTATGCCGAGCCCGATTTCCATCAGGCGCATGATGCGATGCTGTGCATCGCCGGTTCCGCCTATGTCGCCAGCGACGAGCGTGCCCGCTCCTCGCCCGACGCATGGATGAAGCCCGCGACCGAGATGAAGCGGCTGTTCGACGATCTGCCCGAGGCGATCGACAACACGCTCGTCGTCGCGCAGCGCTGTGCCTATGCGGCGCCCAAGCGCAAGCCGATCCTCCCCAGCCTTGCCGGCGATCTCGAGGGCGAGGCTGCGCAGCTGCGCGACGACGCGCGCGCAGGCCTCGAAGCGCGGCTGGAGAAGGCGGGCATCACCGATCCGGCGAAACGCGAGGAGTATTTCGCGCGGCTTGCGTTCGAGACCGACATCATCATCCAGATGGGCTTCCCCGGCTATTTCCTGATCGTCGCGGACTTCATCAAATGGGCCAAGCAGAACGGCATCCCGGTCGGGCCGGGCCGCGGCTCGGGCGCGGGTTCGGTCGTCGCCTGGGCGCTGACCATCACCGATCTGGACCCGCTCGAACTCGGCCTGCTGTTCGAACGCTTCCTCAACCCCGAACGCGTGTCGATGCCCGACTTCGACATCGACTTCTGCGAAACCCGCCGCGGCGAGGTGATCCGCTATGTGCAGGCCAAGTACGGCCGCAATCAGGTGGCGCAGATCATCACCTTCGGAACGATGAAGGCGCGCGCGGTGCTCAAGGACACCGGGCGCGTGTTGCAGATGAGCTATGGTCAGGTCGACCGGCTCGCCAAGCTCGTCCCGAACCATCCGACCGATCCGTGGACGCTGCCGCGCTCGCTCAACGGCGTCAGCGAGTTCAAGGCCGAATATGACGGCGACGAGGGGGTCAGGCACCTTATCGACCTCGCCATGCAGCTCGAAGGGCTGCCGCGCCACAGCTCGACCCACGCCGCGGGCGTGGTGATCGGCGATCGTCCGCTTGCCGAGCTGGTCCCGCTCTACCGCGATCCGCGATCGGACATGCCCGTCACCCAGTTCGACATGAAATATGTCGAGGGCGCGGGACTGGTGAAGTTCGACTTTCTCGGCCTCAAGACGCTGTCGGTGCTGCAAAAGGGTGTCGAGCTGCTCGCCGCGCGCAACATCCAGATCGATCTCGCCGCGCTCGGCTGGGATGATCCGGCGGTCTACGAACTGCTCCAGCGCGGCGACACGGTCGGCGTGTTCCAGCTGGAATCGGAAGGCATGCGGCGCACGCTGACCGCGGTTCGTCCGACCAATTTCGGCGACATCATTGCGCTCGTCTCGCTCTACCGCCCGGGTCCGATGGACAACATCCCGATGTTCGGGCGGCGCAAGCAGGGTCTTGAGCCGATCGAGTATCCGCACCCTGCGCTCGAAGGGATCCTCAAGGAAACCTACGGCATCTTCGTCTATCAGGAACAGGTGATGCAGGCCGCGCAGATCCTGGCCGGCTATTCGCTCGGCGGCGCCGACCTGCTGCGCCGCGCGATGGGCAAGAAGATCAAGGCCGAGATGGACGCGCAGCGTGCGCTGTTCGTCGAAGGCTGCGCCAAGGTGAACAATATCGCCGAGGGCAAGGCGAACGAGCTGTTCGACTTGATCGACAAGTTCGCCGGCTACGGTTTCAACAAGTCGCACGCCGCGGCCTATGCACTGCTCGCCTACCACACCGCCTGGCTCAAGGCGCATTATCCGCACGAATTCTACGCCGCCTCGATGTGCTTCGAACTTGGCCAGACCGAGAAGCTGGCGATCTTCGTCGAGGACATGAAGCGGCTCGGCGTCGCCTGCCTGCCGCCCGACATCAATGCCAGCGAAGCCGAATTCTCGGTCGAGGCGGTCGATGACGGGTTCGCGGTCCGCTATGCGCTCGCCGGCCTCAAGGGCGTCGGCGAAAAGGCGATGGAACTGCTGGTCGAGGAGCGCCACGCCAAAGGCCGCTTCCAGAGCCTTGACGATTTCGCCCGACGCGTCGATCCGCGCCTGCTCAACAAGCGTCAGGTCGAGGCGCTGGCGGGGGCAGGAGGCTTCGACAGCATCGCGCCCGACCGGCCCGGCGTCTATGCCGCCGCCGAGACGATCCTCGCCGTCGCCCAACGCACTCACGCCAACCGCGAGAGCGGGCAGGGCGGCCTGTTCGGCGAGGCCGAGCCGGTCGGCTCCGCAATCCAGCTGCCCAAGAGCGCGCGCTGGACGCTGGGCCAGAAGATCGAGGCCGAGAAGGATTCCTTCGGCTTCTTCTTCTCCGCGCATCCGCTCGACCGCTACCAGCATCTTGCCCGGCTCCATTCGGCGCGGACCATCGTCAGCCTCAACGACATCGACATCGCCGAGGGCGGCCGCGCCGGCGCGACCATCGCCGCGCTGATCGAGGACGCGCGATGGCGGACCTCGGCGCGCGGCAAGCGCTATCTGATGGCGACACTCTCCGACGCCAGCGGCACCGTGCCCTGCACCTGCTTCGACGACTTCACGGCGAAGGAGATGGAGGACGCGGCGCGGATTGGCGGCTGCGGCATCCTGACGCTTGAGCTCGATCGCCGCGCGGGCGAGGATTCGGCCCGCGTCACGGTGCGCAAGGTTCAGCCGTTCGAGGGAATGGCGAAGGACGTGCGTCTGACCCTGCGCCTGACCGTGACTGAACCGACCGCGCTTGCCGCCATCGCCCTCCAGCTCGCCGATGCGCGCGGCGGTCGGTGCGAGGTGGTGCTCGATGCCCCCCTGCCCAGCGGCGGCGAGGCCGAGCTGGTGCTCGGCCGCAACTTCCGCATCGACGGGGAGCTCGCCGCTCGGATCGAGGGCCTGCCCGGCGTCGCTGCCTGTGAGCTCAAGCCCACCGACCTGCCGAGGCTGGCGTTGGCGAGTTAAGCCGCACGCCCTCTTGCATCCATCCGTTCAAATCCGCAGGATGTGTTTACGGACACGGAAACCCGTGCGGATAAGGAGAGTGTGATGCTGGGCGCGATGCAGGATTTCGAGCTTCGGGTACCGCGGCTGATCGATCATGCGGAGCGCGAATATGGCGATCGCGAGATCGTCAGCCGCTGGTTCGACGGCAGCGAGACGCGGACGAACTGGGCCGGGATCGCGCGGGATTCGCGCAAGCTGGCGCAAGCCCTTGAACGCATGGGGATCAAGAAGGGCGATCGCGTCGCGACGATGGCGATGAACCACAGCCGCCATCTCGTCGCCTGGCACGGCACGATCGGCATGGGCGGCGTCATCCACACCATCAATCCGCGCCTGTTCGAGGACCAGCTCGCCTTTATCGGCAACCATGCCGAGGATCGCGTGCTGATGTACGATCGGATGTTCCAGCCGATCGTCGACAAGATGAAGCCGCAGTGGAAGACGATCGAGCATTACATCGTCTTCGACCCCGGCTCGGAGACCGGGGCAGGCGCCGACGGCCCCGACAGTTTCGAAGCGGTGATCGGCGCCGAGGACGGCAATTACGCCTGGGTCGAGGGCGATGAGCGCGAGCCGTGCATGCTCTGCTATACCAGCGGCACGACCGGCAATCCCAAGGGCGTGCTCTACACCCATCGCTCGTCGGTGATCCACGCGATGGCGGAGATCCAGCCGGCCGTTTTCGACCTTTCGACTCAGTCGGTCGTCCTGCCCGTCGTGCCGATGTTCCACGCCGTCGGCTGGGGAATGCCGTTCGCCGCGCCGATGGTCGGCGTGAAGCTCGTCATGTCCGCGATCAACGAGGGCAAGGTGCTGTGCGAGCTGATGAACCGCGAGAAGGTGACGCACACCGCAGGCGTGCCGACCGTGTGGTTCGCGATGTTCCAGCATATGGACGAGACCGGTGACGTGCCCGCTTACCTCAAGGTCGTCACGATCGGCGGTTCGGCCGCGCCGCGCGCGATGATCGAGCGGATCATGAAGATGGGCGCGCGCGTCAACCACGCCTGGGGCATGACCGAAACCTCGCCGATCGGCACGATGGGCTCGCCCAGCGCCGACTGGGACGACCTCAGCTTCGAGGCCAAGGTCGACAAGATGGTCTGTCAGGGCCGCGCGCCCTTCGGCGTCGAGCTGCGCACGGTCGACGATTCCGGCAACCTCCTGCCACGCGACGGGGAGAGTTCGGGCCGGCTCCAGGTTCGCGGCCCGTGGATCATCAAGCAATATTTCAAGGATGAGAGCGGCCCGTGCCTTACCGCGGACGGCTGGTTCGACACTGGCGACGTCGCCGTGCTGCATCCCGACGGCATCATGCAGATCACCGATCGCGCCAAGGACGTGATCAAGTCGGGGGGCGAGTGGATCAGCTCGGTCGAGCTGGAGAATGCCGCGGTCGGCTGCCCCGGCGTGGCCGAAGCCGCGGCGATCGGCATCCATCACCCCAAATGGGACGAGCGCCCGCTGCTGCTGGTGATCCGCAAGCCGGGGAGCGAGGTCACCGCCGACCAGATCCAGCAGCACCTCGCCAAGCATGTCGCCAAATGGTGGCTCCCCGACGAGATCCACTTCGTCGAGGCGCTGCCCCACACCGCGACCGGCAAGCTGCTCAAGACCGCGATCCGCGACCAGTATAAGGGGTTCCAGTTCGCGGCGGCGTGAGCCGCGAACCGGAAGCTCGCCTTAGGTTTCGCGCCGCAGCGGCATAAAGCGCGGGTTGCGCAGCAGCGCGGCGGAGACCAGCGAGACGAGCAGCCCGACCGGAAAGATCTCGCTGAAGGTGATCGGCAGGCGGATCAGCGGGTTGGCGTAGCTAACGCGGAACTCCGCCATCCATGTCTGCAATGCCGCCAACTCCGCCGCACTCACGCCGGCGGCACGCTGGCGCTCGATCTCAGCCGCCATCATCGTCTCGACATAGCCGGGGCCGTGGATCAGCAGCAGCGCTTCCCAGGTCAGGACGTACAGGATCCCCGCGACCACGGAGATCGCGACCCCCAGCCCAAAGGCGGGCCAGAAGCGGATCGCCCCGCCCAGATCATGGTCGCGCCGCCGCTTGATCGCGACGAACACGGCGCTCAGCGCGATCAGCATGGTGAGATAGCCGAGCGCCATGCCCAGCGGCCCGGTCGGCGGATTGTCGCCGAACAGGGTGACGATCAGGAAGAGCTGGATGCTCACCACCACGCCGGCGATGAGGCCATAGGTCAGGATCAGGCGCCGCATATCATATCCCCTTGTGCAGGCGTTCGATGCCCCGACGGTCGGTCGCCGGACGACGCACGGCAATCGCCCAAAGGGGTGATTTGGGCGGTTTCGCCCAAAGGGACCTCAGGGCAGCAGGCCAAGCTCGCGGGCCCGCGCGAGCGCGTCGGTGCGGCGCCGCGCGCCCAGTTTCTCGAACAGCCGCGCAACATGCGTCTTCACCGTGTTGGGCGAGATATCGAGGTTGCGCGCGATCTGCTTGTTGGCGTGCCCGGCGGCCAGCTCGCGCAGCACGGTCATCTCGCGATCGCTGATGCCGAGCGACGCCTGCGCCGCCGGGTTGCCCGCCGGGCGGGGTGGGGCCGCGCGACCCATCACCCGCGCCCCGATCACCAGCCCGATCGCAAGGAATGTGCCCGCCACCACCAGCAGATACAGCTCAGTCGAATGCGCCCGCACCAGCCAGCGATAGTCGAGCCATTGCAGCACCGCGGTGCCCGTCGCTAGCAGGGCGCCATAGAGCAGCACCTGCCACCACCAGCCGGATCGGGGAAAGCGCATCGCCTGCATGGGCAGGATCATCGCGCGGGCCGTCGCTGCGCGCAACCGGGTCGTGGGCCGATAGACGGCTGGTGCCGCCGCGGGTGGAGCGCCGGGATCCGGGCGGATTCCGGAAATCGTCGGCGCACGGAAGCTGTCGCGAAGTTGACGAAGTTACGGGAAACGCGATTCATTCTGTCAACTTCGTCGCCTTTGTGCGCTGAGGTTCGGGGTCCTCATTGAACCAGGCGGATCGACGCGATCAAAGAGCGGCCGCTAGCGGCAAAACGACGCAAGCAAATGAAATCCAACATTGCAAGCGGCGGTTATGGGGTGGTTAGCTGCCGTTCGCGCAGGAAGTAAAATACGCCATGTAGTCTGGGTGTTGCGCGAACAGGGCGGCAAAATTCTCCCCGTCCCTGAAAAACAGCGTCAACTGCGCGCCAAACTCGACATCAGCCCAATCCTCAATTGCTATCGATGCATCCAGAGCGCCGCGCTGATCGGCGATAGCAACTAATACGAGGCCCCTATCGCCTACATATTGGCCCTCAACCACGTTTGCATGTGCATCGCGCGCATAATCAGGGGTCGGTAAGAAAGGGCCAAATGCTACGCCCATCGGCGGGTCCAGATTCTTTAACGTGGCGCTGCCGACGAGAATCCCGCGTTCGAATATTTTGACGTGCATTATGTAATGCTCTCACGCTGACTGAGCGTCCGCAATGGGGGCGACAGCGGTCATCCGGCTTCTCCGTCATCCCGGCCCTGTGCCGGGATTCACCGAGAGCGGAGCGGGGAGCGAGAGTTTCGATCACCCTTCGCGGCACCGTGGATTCCGGCGCAAGGCCGGGATGAGGGGCTATTCCAAACCCGCCCTGGGGTGCTTCCTGCAAGCCTGCCTTTGCGAGACTATAGCCTAGAACAACTCGCCCTGCGGACCGGGCGGCGGGCGGAACAGGTCGCGGCGCAGCGGGATATACGCCTTGTCGAGCCCGAAGCGCCGGGCCGCGATCTTGAAGCGGGTGCGCAACAGATCGGCCCAAGGACCCTGACCGCGGAACCGGCTGTGGAAATCGGGGTCGTTGTCGCGGCCGCCGCGGATCGACTGGATCGTCGCCATCACCTTGCCCGCGCGATCCGGGAAATGGGTGTCGAGCCAGGCGCGGAACAGCGGCGCAACCTCATGCGGCAGCCGCACGGGCAGGTAGAAGCAGCCCAGCGCCCCGGCCTCCGCCGCGCGCTCCATGATATGCTCGATCTCGTGATCGGTGATCTGCGGGATCACCGGCGACAGCGAAACATAGGTCGGGATGCCCGCTTCGCGCAGCTTCGCCACCGCCGCCAGCCGCCGCTCGGGATGCGGCGCACGCGGCTCGACCGTGCGCGCGATCCTGGGATCGAGCGAGGTGACCGAGACCATCACCGCCGCCAGCCCGCGCTCCGCCATCGGGGCGAGCAGGTCGATATCGCGCGTCACCCGGTCGGATTTGGTGGTGATGGTGATCGGGTGGCCGCACTCGGCCAGTACCTCGATACAGCCGCGCGTGATTCGCCACTCGGCCTCGATCGGCTGATAGGGGTCGGTATTGGTCCCGAATGCGATCGGCTGGCAGACGTAGCCGCGCTTGGCCAGCGCCGCGCGGAGCAGGGCGGGGGCATCGGGCTTGGCGAACAGCTTCGTCTCGAAATCCAGCCCCGGCGACAGGTCGAGATAGGCGTGCGTGGGCCGCGCGAAGCAATAGATGCAGCCATGCTCGCAGCCGCGATACGGGTTTACCGAGCGGTCGAACGCGATGTCGGGTGACTGGTTGCGCGTCAGGACGCTCTTGGCCCTTTCGACCGTAACGGTGGTCCGCAGCGGCGGAAGCTCGCCGTCAATCCCCTCGCGCGCGTCGAGCCAGTCGCCATCGGCCTCCCGCGCGGGCAGGTTGAAGCGGGCGCTCTCGCGATTATGCGTGGCCCCGCGCACGGGGCGGGTCTTGGCCATCCGCCGACGATAGGCCGCCGGATGGAACATTTCAAGAACAAAGGCGGTGCTAGACGTGTGTCGCTGTCCAGGTCGCGAACCATTCCAGCCAGCGCGATCCGGAATTGGTGCGTGGCAGGCTTGCCGCGCCGAAGCCATGGCCGCCGCGTTCGAGCAGATGCGTCTCGACCGGTACCTTGTGCCGGCGGGCCGCTTCCATCAGCGCAACGCTCTGCGAATAGGGGACAGTGCCGTCGTCCATCGCATGACACAGGAACAGGGGCGGCATCCCGGCGCCGGCGCGGGCCAGCACGTCGAACCGAGCCGCGGCGCCCGGCTGCGGATTCGGGCCGAGCAGATTGGGGCCCGAGCGGCTGTTGGGGCCGGCGCTCGAGAACTGGGTGACCGGGTAGATCAGTCCGGAAAAGGCGGGCCGCGCGGAGAGCCGGTCTGCGCCGTCGACCGGGCGATAGACCGGGTCGTCATGTCCCACGGTCAGCGTGCCGCCGAGATGCCCGCCCGCCGAAAAGCCGCAGATGCCAAGCTTGGCTGGATCGATCCGGAATTCCGCGGCGTGCGAGCGGATCAGCCGCATCGCACGCTGCGCATCCTGCAGCGGCACGTCGGTGCGGTTGAGCCAGCCTTCGCCGGGCAGGCGATAGGCAAGGACGAAGACGGTGATGCCGAGCGGGTTGAGTGCGCGTGCGACGTTCACCCCTTCATTGATCAGGCTGACGAAGACATAGCCTCCGCCGGGCATGACCAGCACCGCGCGTCCGTCCGGGCGGACGGGGCGGAACACGCCGACATAGGGATAGCGGATGCCTTTCTCCCAGCGCTGCGGCGTGCCGAGCGGGAGCGGGACGGGCACGTTCGAGCGCGCGACGCCCGGCGGGGTGCCGGGCGGCAGACCGGGCCACAGCATGAAATGCTCGCGCGGCGGCCAGGGCGGGGCAGGGGCAAATATCTTCTGCGTGGATTGCGCGCTGGCCTGTCCCGCACCGGCAACTCCGAGCGCCGCGGCGCCTCCAATGAACGTCCTGCGGTCGATCGTCTTGTGCATGTCACCTTGATAGCTAACAGGATCGGCCTTTGCATCCGGGGCGTTGCTCAAATATGGGGGCGCCAATCCCCCGGGAGACTTTTTTGAAAGGACAAGGCGTGAAGGACGTTCTCGTAATCGGCGCAGGCGGCGTTTCGTCGGTCGCGGTGCACAAGATGGCGAAGAACCCGGATCTGTTCGGGAAGATCACGCTCGCCAGCCGCCGCAAGTTCAAGTGCGACGCGATCGCCGAATCGGTGAAGGCGCGTTTCGGCGTCACCATCGACACGGCCGAGGTCGATGCCGACGACGTCGCTGCGACGAGCAAGCTGATCGAGGCGGTGAAGCCCAATCTGCTGGTCAATCTGGCGCTGCCCTATCAGGACCTCAACCTGATGGACGCGTGCCTCAACACCGGCACCGACTATCTCGATACCGCAAACTACGAGCCGCGCGACGAGGCGCGGTTCCATTATGGCTGGCAGTGGGACTATCAGGACCGCTTCAAGAACGCCGGGCTGATGGCGCTGCTCGGCTCGGGCTTCGACCCGGGCGTGACCTCGGTCTTCGCGATGTACATCAAGAAGCACCTGCTCGACACGATCCGCACGCTCGACATCCTCGACTGCAACGGCGGCGATCACGGCCAGCATTTCGCGACCAACTTCAACCCAGAGATCAACATCCGCGAGATCACCGCGCCTGCGCGGCACTGGGAGAATGGCGACTGGGTCGAAACCCCGGCGCTGTCGTCGCGTCAGGTGTTCGAATTCGATCAGGTCGGCGCCAAGAACATGTACCTCATGTACCATGAGGAGTTGGAGAGCCTGGTCAAGTTCATCCCCGAGATCGAGCGCGCGCGCTTCTGGATGACCTTCGGCGAACAGTATCTGACGCACCTGCGCGTGCTGCAGAATGTCGGCATGACCTCGATCGAGCCGATCATGTTCGAGGGGCGCGAGATCGTTCCGCTCCAGTTCCTCAAGGCCGTGCTGCCCGAGCCCTCGACGCTCGGCACGACGACCAAGGGCAAGACCAACATCGGCGACATCGCGACCGGCACCAAGGACGGCGAGGAAAAGACCTTCTACGTCTATAACGTGTGCGATCATGAAGACGCGTTCGAGGAGACCGGCAACCAGGCGGTGAGCTACACCACGGGCGTGCCGGCGATGATCGGCGCGGCGCTGATGCTGAACGGCGTCTGGCGCGGCGAAGGCGTGTTCAACATGGAGCAGTTCGATCCCGATCCGTTCATGGACATGCTGAACAAGCACGGGCTGCCCTGGCAGGTGCACGAGCTCCCCGAGCCGCTGAAGTTCTGATCGAATGAGCACGGACACGCGCGCAGCCCCGCCGGTCATGTCGACCAAGGCCGGCGATCCGGGCGCCTTCGCCCGGTTCGACCTGTCGCGCGTGCCGTCGCCCTGCTTCGTCGTCGATGCGGCGGCGGTCGAGCGTAACCTTGCGACCATCGCCGACGTCCGCGATCGCGCGGGGGTGAAGATTCTGCTCGCGCTCAAGGCCTTCTCGATGTGGTCGCTGGGCGATCTCGTCGGCAAGTATCTCGACGGCGTCGCGACGTCGGGCCTTCACGAAGCCAGGCTCGCCGCCGACCATTATCATGGCGAGATCGCGACCTATTGCTCGGGCTACAAGGCCGCGGACATGGCGCAGGTGTGCCGGATTTCCGACCACGCCATCTTCAACACCCCGAGCCAGCACGCTGCGATGAAGGGCGAGCTCGCCGCTGCCCGTGCGCGCGGGGATACCTTCGAGGTCGGCCTGCGGCTCAACCCGATGCATTCGGAGGGCGAGGTCCAGAAATACGACCCCGCCCAGCCGCACAGCCGCCTCGGCTTCCCCGCCGACCAGCTGCGTCCCGAGCATTTTGAGGGCGTCGACGGCATCCATGTCCATTCGCTGTGCGAGCAGGATTTCCCGCCGCTGCGCCGCACCTGGGAAGCGCTGCGGCCGCGGATCGCGCCCTATCTCGGCCAGCTCAAATGGCTCAATTTCGGCGGCGGGCATCACATCACCCGCGCCGACTATCAGCGCGATGACTTGGTCGAATTCCTCAAGGAAGTCCGTGCCGAAACCGGCCTCGAAGTGATCCTCGAGCCGGGCGAGGCGATCGCGCTCGATACCGGCATCCTTGTCGGCGAGTTCGTCGACATTTTCGACAACGGGATGCCGATCGGCGTCGTCGATATCTCCGCCACCTGCCACATGCCCGACGTGATCGAGGCGCCTTACCGCCCGGCGATGCTGGGCGAGGGCGGCGATGTGCTGGTGCGCCTCGGCGGCCCGTCGTGCCTCGCCGGCGACATCCTCGGCGATTTCCGCTTCGCCGAGCGTCCGGTGCCCGGCCAGCGCTTCGCGTTCCTCGATCAGGCGCACTATTCGATGGTCAAGACCACGACCTTCAATGGCGTGCCTTTGCCCACCATCGCGCTTTGGGACAGCCGCAGCGACGAGCTGCGCATCGTGAAGTCGTTCGGCTACGAAGACTTCGAGGGCCGGTTGTCCTGATGTGGGCAGGGGTGCTAGGCGCCCCGCCATGCTGAACCTTTCCGCCATCACCGTCCGCCTTGGCGGCCGCGTCATCATCGACCGCGCCAGTGCCGCACTCCCGCCGCGCGGCCGCATCGGGCTGATCGGGCGCAACGGCGCGGGCAAGTCGACCCTGGTCAAGGTGATCGCCGGCCAGATCGACCCGGACGAGGGCAGCGCCGACATGCCGCGCGGCGCCCGCATCGGCTACGTCGCGCAGGAGGCGCCGGCGGGAAAGACCACGCCGTTCGAGACCGTGCTCGCCGCCGATACCGAGCGTGCCGCGCTGATGGCCGAGGCTGAAGGTCTCGAAGACCCTGACCGGCTCGGCGAGATCCATGAGCGGCTTGGCGCGATCGACGCCTATTCCGCCCCTTCGCGTGCCTCGCGCATCCTGGTCGGCCTGGGCTTCGACGAGGAGGCACAGCACCGCCCGCTCGACAGCTTCTCGGGCGGCTGGCGGATGCGCGTCGCGCTCGCGGCCTTGCTGTTCAGCCAGCCCGACCTGCTGCTGCTCGACGAACCGTCGAACCACCTCGATCTCGAAGCGGTGCTTTGGCTGGAGGACTTCCTCCAGTCCTATCCGGCGACGATCGTCATCGTCAGCCACGAGCGCGATTTCCTCAACAACGTCGTCGACCACATCCTCCACCTGGAGCGCGGCAAGCTTACCCTCTACCCGGGTGGCTACGACTCGTTCGAGCGCCAGCGCGCCGAGCGTCAGGCGCAGCAGGCCGCCGCGCGCGAGAAGCAGCTCGCGGAGCGCGCCAAGCTGCAGGACTATGTCGCGCGCAACTCGGCCCGCGCCTCGACCGCCAAACAGGCGCAGTCGCGCGCCAAGGCGCTGGCCCGCATGCAGCCGATCGCTGCGGTGGTCGACGATCCCACGCTGGCGTTCGGCTTCCCCGATCCCGATCCGCTGCGCCCGCCGCTGATCACGCTCGACCATGCCAGCGTCGGCTATGACGGCAAGCCGATCCTTCAGCGATTGAACCTGCGCATCGATCCCGACGACCGGATCGCGCTGCTCGGCCGCAACGGCAACGGCAAGACCACGCTCGCGCGGCTGCTCGCCGCCCAGCTTACCCCGATCGACGGCGACAAGGCCGCCTCGGCCAAGATGCGCGTCGGCTATTTCACCCAGTATCAGGTGGAAGAGCTGCACAGCGACGACACGCCGTTCGATCATATGCAGCGGCTGATGGAGGGCGAGAAGCCGTCCTTCGTCCGTGCCCAGCTCGGCCGCTTCGGCTTTGCCGGCGACAAGGCGATGACCAAGGTCGGCAAGCTCTCGGGCGGCGAGCGCGCGCGCCTTGCGCTCGCGCTGATCACCCGCGACGCGCCGCACATGCTGATCCTCGACGAGCCGACCAACCACCTCGACGTCGATTCGCGCGAAGCGCTGATCCAGGCGCTGACCGCCTATACCGGCGCGGTGGTGATCGTCAGCCACGACCGGCACATGATCGAGATGACCGCCGACCGCCTCGTGCTGGTCGATCAGGGCACCGCCAAGCCCTTCGACGGCAATCTCGATGACTATATCGCCTTCGTGCTCGCCAAGGAGCCCAAGGCCGAGGGTGCGGGCAAGGGCGGCAACCGCAAGGATGCCCGCCGCGAGGCCGCCGAGGCGCGAGAAAAGGGCAACGCCTTGCGCAAGTCGGCCAAGGCGGCGGAGGCCGAGATGGCCAGGCTCGGCGAGAAGCTCAGCGCCATCGACCGTGCGATGTTCGATCCCGCCAGTGCCGCACCCGACCTCGCCAAGCTGACCATGACCGAGCTGATGAAGCAGCGCGGCGCCGTGGCCAAGGCGATCGAGGCCGCCGAAGCTGCCTGGGTGGAGGCGAGCGAGGCGCTGGAGGCATTGGCGGCGTGAGCGCCCGAGGGTGAATGGCGTGCCGATCCCGGTCGTCCACCACCCGCTCTACGTCGCGCCCGCGCCCGCGCGCAGCCAGTATCAGTGGAACAAGAATGGCTTGGTCCGTGATCTGCTGCGCGACAGCAGCGCCAGCCTCGATTGGCACGAGCCGGAGCCGATGCCGCGTGCATGGATCGAGGCGGTGCATGATCCCGACTATGTCGCCGAGGTGATCGAGACCCGCGTTCCGCGCGAGAAGGAGCGGCGGATCGGCTTCCCGGTGACCGAGGCGGTGGCGCTGCGCGCGCTCGCGGTGCCCGGCGGCACCTATCTGGCGGCGAAGCTGGCACAGCGGCACGGCTTCGCAGCGAACACCGCAGGCGGGAGCCACCACGCGCTGCACGATACCGGCGCGGGCTATTGCGTGTTCAACGATCTCGCCATTGCCGCCAACCGGCTGGCGGAAGAGGGCGAGCGCGTGCTGATCGTCGATTGCGACGTGCATCAGGGCGACGGCACCGCGGCACTGATGGCGGGGCGGGGTGACGTGGCGACCTATTCGATCCATGCGGAGAAGAATTTCCCGGTGCGCAAAGCGCGCTCGACGCTGGATGTCGGGTTGCCCGACGGTACCGATGACGTCGCCTATATGGATGCGCTCACGACGAGCCTTCCGGCTCTGGTCGAGGATTTCGCGCCGACGCTGATCCTCTATCAGGCCGGCGTCGATCCATGGGAGGGCGACCGGCTCGGACGGCTCAAATTGAGCCGCGAAGGGCTGGTCGTTCGCGACAAATGGGTCGCATCGCTGGCGCGGGCGCGCGGGGTGCCGCTCGCGAGTGCGCTGGGCGGCGGGTATGGCGTCGATGCGATGGAGGTTTCCGCGCGGCACGTTGCGTCGATCCTCGCGCTGGGCGGCGGCTAGCGGCTGCGTGTGGCCCGTCTGCCGCGACGCCAATGCGACAGGAACCACCACAATAGCGCGCCGAGCAGCAGTACCGAGGTGGCGGTGAACCAGCCTTTGTGAATCCCGGTCACGCCCAGGGTTTCGAGAAATTCCTTCACGCTTTTTGGAATGCCGATCACGCCGACGATCGCGAGCACGAGCAGCAAGCCGTTGGTCCGGCGCGAAGCATAGGCCGATTTGAGGTTCGCCACGTCCTCGACCAACGATTCCATGCGATCGATCGTATTGTGCGCGCGGTCGAAGCGCGTTCCGGTCGCCATCGCCTTCTGGATCGCTTCGAGCGCGCCGCGTTCCTTGGGGTAGCGGAAGATGTTGCCCGAGCGATGTACGCTGCTCCACCGGAACAGCTCGAGCCGCTGGTGGAGATTGGCCTGCAGGATCGCCTCCTGCTCGCCGAACATTGCCTTCGCATGGATCAGGATGCTGCGCACGTCCGACATCGGGTAGGAACGCGTGCGCTGAGCGCCATGTGCGCCGGGGCGATAGATCAGATCGTCGATCACGCGCTCCATTTCGGCAACCACCAGCTCGTCATGCAGCGAGACGACGAACATCAGCAGCAGATACGGGCAGGTGCCGATTGCAGGGCGGGCGGTGTTGAACGAGCGCCAGCTTTTTGCGACTTCCAGGACGAAGCGGGGATGGGTGTAGATCGCGGATTCCACCGACATGAAGGCCGGGCGGGTCGAATCATGGACCTCCGATTCATCCTGATAGGGGAAATCGGGGATGCCCTGCGCAAGGCCGGCGAACACCAGAAAATCGCGATCGAACGAATTGTCGGGATTGTCGTGCGCGCGGCGTCCGCCAGTTGATGGCGCGTTGCCGAATGTTGCTTCCCACCGGCCCTTTACATCTTCGATCTCCTTGCCCTGCGCGATCCAGCCCATGCGGCTGGCGGCGGCCTGATCGGGCGGGAGGAACTTGCGGTTCACGCGATCGGCGGTGCCGAGCAGCGTATCACTTTCGATCCCGACGGCGAGGCGCTGAAGCGAATCCGCGGTCAGGGGCCGGCGCCGGCAGTCGTCGGCGATCATGTCACGCGCGCGCATCACATCGGCAATGCCGTTGGGACGGGCAGCGTTGTTCGCTTCGAGCTCCTGCAACCGCTGCTCGGCCAGCTGAATGAGCGAGAGGAAGCGGGTCGTATCCACCGGGGATTCCCTGTCCCGGCAGAAGGCTAGATAGGTGGCGTCGTCTGCATACTCGTCCGGGTCCAGCGCGAGCTGCTGGAGCTGGAGGACCGTGTACTCGTCGATCGGCGCGCGCTGCGTATCGCATGCCATGTCTGGGTCGGCTTGTTCGCTTTCTCCCTTCCGCGTGGCCTCATCGCCGGGGGCCTGCTGGGTCAGGGTGAGCAGATAGAAGATCCGCCCGCTTTCGAACGCGGCGAAACTGTCGCGGAGCCGGAAGTGATGAAAGCGCTGCGCGGGTTCGACCGCCAGTTCGCTCACTTCATTCTCATACTCGTACTGCCAGGTTTCCGGACGGCAAAGCCATACGCTTCGGCTCCGGGCATTGGGCCGCGCGCCGGATGCGGCGAACAATGCCGGGCGCCCGTTGGTGCCCGCCGGCCCCATGGTGACATCGTCGAGGAAGGAGCGGATCGGCTGAACCAGCGTCGCGAACGCCTCCCGCTCCCGACCCTCGCCCCCGCGGCTGCGGCTCATCGCGTCGCTGATCTCGCGCAGACGGAAGGCGCTGCGTTCGATCGGCTGGCCGGACCCGTCGTGATAGCTGAGCTCGAATGCGAAGGTGAAGGCGGCGGCGTCGAGATCCCGGAAGGCCGGGGCCTCGAAAAAGAGACGATCGGGCGGCCGGGCCTCAGCCACGCCCGCCTTCGGGCAGCGGTTTGACCGGGAGCATGTCTGCAGAGGCAAGCCATGACGCCATCGCGCTCGTATCCTGGAACGCGTCGAGGCGCGTACCGAGCGCGCGCGCCAGCTCATCGAGCAGCGCGAGAATGGTCGCGGCGGGCACCCGGTCCGGACCGCCGAACAGCATCAGGTGGAGGCGGTGCGGCAGCGTATCGGTCCGCAAGGGCGGCATGACATAGTCGAACTCGACCCAGCGTGCGCCCATGCCGGCGAGCTGGCGCTGGCGCAGAACGGTTGCGGCACGCTCGGCCTCGTCTCGCGCGTCCTCGAGCCGTTCGGTCTCCGCGAACATGGGCGTTGCGGGCGAACCCATCCGGTCGAGTGCCGCACGCGCTTCGGCGATCAGGCGCTTGCCGAGCCCCTGGCCACGGCGCGTGGCATCGACCGAGATATAGGTGAGCAGACCGGCGTTCGCCTCGCGATAGAGCTCGATCGTCACGCCGCCGGCAACATCGCCCGCGGGATCGACGAGCAACAGAACCTCGATCAGGGGTTGGGGCGGGGGCGGATAGGGATCGGCATCGAGCAGGCCGCGCCAATAGGCGGGGTCCTCGCGAATCTCAGCGTCGGGGAAGGCGGGGCCGTAGACCTGGATCTCGTAGCGGCGGAGCAGCGCGTCGCGCGATGCGGAGTCGATCGCCGAAAGGCGCACCGCCTGCAATGCTGGTCCGTCCAAACGATCAGCCAAGACCGGCCCCCTTCGCTATAGCGGTTAGCACCGGTTCGGGACGCCGCCTAGATGCCCGCAAAAGAAGCGGTTGCAACCGCCTCCCATCATTCTACCTTCTGTGATGACCACCCCGAGGCGTAGAGGGTGGATAGACATTGCAGGAAGAGACTGAATGGCCACAGCCGTCCATCAGGTCACGCCCGAAGAGGCTTCCGCTAATCCGCCCCCCGAAGCGGTCGTCGTCCGCTTCGCCGGAGACTCGGGCGACGGCATGCAGCTTACCGGTGGCCAGTTCACGCTTTCGACCGCACTGGCGGGCAACGACCTCGCCACCTTTCCCGATTTTCCCGCAGAGATCCGCGCCCCGCAGGGCACGTTGTTCGGGGTCTCCGCCTTCCAGATCAATTTCGGCTCGGCCGCGATCGAGACCGCGGGCGATGCACCGGACGTGCTCGTGGCGATGAACCCCGCGGCGCTCAAGACCAATGTCGGCGATTTGAAGCCCGGCGGCCTGATCATCGCCGACGAAGGCGAGTTCAACAAACGCAACCTCGACAAGGCCAAATACGCCGAAAACCCGCTCGAGGATGGCAGCCTGGCCAAGTGGCAGCTGCTCAAGCTCAACATCTCGCAGCTCACCCTCGATGCCGTGAAGCCCTTCGGGCTCGGCAACAAGGAAGCGCTGCGCTGCAAGAACATGTGGACGCTGGGCCTTGCGCTGTGGATGTTCGACCGCGAGCGCGGGCCGCTGATCGACTGGCTCAAGACCAAGTTCGCCAAGGCGCCCGAGCTGGCCGAGGCCAACATCGCCGCGCTCAACGCCGGCCATGCCTATGGCGAGACCGCCGAGCTGGGCGCTCAAGGGGTGGGCCAGCTCCACGTCCCCGCCGCCCCGGTCGAGCCGGGTCTGTACCGCACCGTAACCGGCGCGGATTCGATCAGCCTCGGGCTGGTCGCGGGCGCGCAGCTTGCGGGCTTGAAGCTCTTCTATGGCGGCTATCCGATCACTCCCGCCTCGGCGATCCTTCACCATCTCGCGCGCTTGAAGGAGTTCGGCGTCACCACCTTCCAGGCGGAGGATGAGATCGCCGCCGTCGCGTCGGCGCTGGGGGCGTCCTATGCGGGAAGTCTTGGCGTCACCTGCTCCTCCGGCCCCGGGATCGCGCTCAAGACCGAAGCGATCGGCCTTGCGATCATGACCGAGCTGCCGCTGGTGATCGTCAACGCCCAGCGCGGCGGGCCCTCCACGGGCCTTCCGACCAAGACCGAACAGTCGGATCTCTACCAGGCGGTCTATGGTCGCAATGGCGACGCGCCGGTCCCGGTGATCGCGACCCGCTCCGCTGCCGACTGTTTCGACTGCGCGATCGAGGCGGTTCGCATCGCCACCCAATATATGACGCCCGTCATGCTGCTCACCGACGGCTACCTCCAGAACGCGGCCGAGCCGTGGAAGGTGCCGGACATGAGCGGTTACAAGCCGTTCCCGGTGGAATTCCACACCGAGCTTCCGGCGGAGGGCGAGAAGTTCCTGCCCTATGCCCGCGACGAGAAGCTCAAGCGCCCCTGGGTCAAGCCGGGCACGCCGGGTCTGCTCCACCGCATCGGCGGGATCGAGAAGGCGCTGGGAACCGGCAATATCGACTATGCCCCCGACACCCATCAGGCGATGACGGATATCCGCAAGGCCAAGGTCGAGGGGATCGCGGTGCCCGATCAGGAGATCGAGCAGGGCGAGGCGGGCGGCAAGCTGGTCGTGGTCGGCTGGGGTTCGACCTATGGCCCGATCACGCAAGCCGTGCGCCGTGCCCGCCGCAAGGGTCTCGACGTCAGCCATATCCACATCCGCCACATCTGGCCGATGCCGAAGAATCTCGGCGCATTGCTAAAGGGTTACGAGAACATCCTTGTGCCCGAAATGAACACGGGCCAGCTCAAGACGGTGCTGCGCGACCAGTTTCTCGTCGACGCCAGGCCGCTCAACAAGGTCAGCGGCCAACCCTTCCGCATCCATGAGATCGAAGCCGCCATCGAGGAGGCGCTCGCGTGAACGAGATCACCACCATCAAGCCCTCGACGCCCAAGGACTGGGAGACCGATCAGGAGGTCCGCTGGTGCCCCGGCTGCGGCGACTATGCGATCCTCAAGGCGGTGCAGCGCACGATGCCGGAGATCGGCGCGACGCCGGAGAACACCGTGTTCATCAGCGGTATCGGCTGCTCGTCGCGCTTCCCCTATTATATGGAGACCTATGGCTTCCACACCATCCACGGCCGCGCGCCGGCGGTGGCGACAGGGGTCAAGCTCGCCAATCCCGATCTCGACGTGTGGATCATCACCGGCGACGGCGATGGCCTCTCCATCGGCGGCAACCACACGATGCACCTGCTGCGGCGGAACCTGAATTGCCAGGTGCTGCTGTTCAACAACGAGATCTACGGCCTGACCAAGGGGCAATATTCGCCGACCAGCCGCGAAGGGACGCGCAGTCCTTCCACCCCGTTCGGCTCGGTCGATCATCCGGCCAAGCCCTGTGCCTATGCGCTCGGCAGCGGCGCGCGCTTCATCGCCCGCGGGATCGACGTCCACAAGAATCTGCCGTCGGTGCTCAAGGCGGCGCACGCCCATCAGGGTGCGGCGTTCGTCGAGATCTTCCAGAACTGCATCGTCTATAATGACGACGTCTTCGCCCCCTTCACCGAAAAGGCCAATGCCGGGAACCAGCTCTGGCTGGAGCATGGCCAGCCGATGCTGTTCGCGGGCGGATCGAAGGGAATAGCGCTGGATACCGAACGGCTTACACTAAAAACCGTAGATGTAGTGGAAGGTAACTGGCAGGCGGCGGGGGTGATCGTCCACAATGTCAGCAACCGCGCCATCGCCCATATGCTGGTCGAGATGCCGTTCGGCCCGTTCCCGATGGCCCTGGGCGTGCTCTACGACGATCCCGCCCCGACCTTCGAGAGCGCTGTGGTGGCGCAGAACCTGGCGGCGAGCGAAGGGAAGGTGCCCGATCTCCAGAAGCTGGTGAGCAAGGGCCAGACCTGGATGGTCGATAAAGAGCCGCATCCGATGTGATCGTTACGCAGGCGGCTATTGCCACTTGCCCAACTCGATCCCGCGTGGTTTGTGCGCGACATGCAAGCACCGGCTAAAAATCGCGGCCGCCGGGATGGCTGGGATCATGGCTCGCAGCGGCGCGGCGTACTGGCCACGCTCGCATCGCCCTTGCTGCACAAGTTGCTGGACCGGATCGATGCGGGGCTTGCTTACGGCGCGATCGAACTGACCTTGCCGGGCGGCAAGGGACGACGGCTCGGCGGGCGCGCGCCGGGGCCGGAGGCATGGGTCGATATCCGCAACTGGCGAGCGCTGTGGCGGTTGGCCACCGGCGGATCGATCGGCTGGTATGAGGCATGGCAGGCGCGCGAATGGAGCAGCCCCGATCCGGTGCCGCTGTTCGACCTGTTCATGCGCAACCGCGCGACGCTGGGCGATGCCGGGCGAGCGCAAGGATTTTCGCGGCTGGCGAAGCGCATGTGGCACTGGATGCGCCGCAACGATCGCGACGGGGCGCGGCGCAACATCGCCTATCACTATGATCTGGGGAATGATTTCTACGCCCCCTGGCTCGATGCGAGCATGACCTATTCCAGCGCGCTGTTCGCAGGACCGGACGTGACGCTTGAGGCTGCGCAGGCGGCGAAGCTGGCAGCGATTCTCGAACGGACGGGCACGAAGCCGGGCGATGAGATACTTGAAATCGGCTGCGGCTGGGGATCCTTCGCCGAGACTGCGGCGATGGCAGGGCGCAGGGTTCGCGGACTTACGCTTTCGACCGAGCAAAAAGCCTATGTCGATGCGCGGATGGCATCCGCGCGGCTGGATGGCGTCGAGGTCTCGCTGACCGACTATCGGGATGTGGCAGGCCAATATGATGCCATCGCGAGCATCGAGATGGTCGAGGCAGTCGGCGAGGCATATTGGCCCGCCTATCTCGGTGCGATCGCCCGAGCGCTGAAACCGGGCGGTCGCGCCGCGATCCAGTATATCGCGATCGACGATGCGATCTTCGAGGCTTATGCCCGCAACGTCGATTTCATCCAGACCTATGTCTTTCCCGGCGGGCTGCTGCTGTCCGAGAGCAAGTTCCGCGCGATCGCTGAGGAGCAGGGGCTGAGCTGGCATGATCGGCGCGAGTTCGGGCTGGACTATGCCGAGACGTTGAGGGCCTGGCGCGAGCGGTTCGACGAAGCGGTAGCGTCGGGCCGGATCCCGGCTGAGTTCGACCGGCATTTCATCGACTTGTGGCGCTATTATCTCATGTATTGTGAAGGTGGGTTTCGCGGCGGCGGGATCTGGGTGGCGCAGGTGACACTCATCAGGGATTGAAGGGAGAGGGGTATGCGGACGGCCTGGATCGCGCTTTCGGCAGTGGCTTTGTGGGGCTGCGCGCCCAAGGCGGAGGTCGCCGCACCGGTCCCTGTCCCGGCCCCCAAGGACGAGGCGCGGCTGCGCCAGGTCGGCGCAGCGGTGCTGTTCTGGTCGGCCGAGGAGCGGCTCAAGAACTTCCCGGCGATGGAGAAGATCTTTCCCGGCCATATCGTGAAGGCGGGCGGGAAGGTGAGGCCGTTGCCGGAAGGTACGCCGCTGCCGATCGCTGCCGCGGACGTTGATGCCTTCATGGCGGCTCAGAACGTCGCCGGACTATTGGTGCTTCAGGATGGCAAGATCCGGCTTGAACGCTATGCGCTCGGCTATTCGCGTGAGGGGCGGTGGACGAGCTTCTCGGTTGCGAAATCGGTGACATCGACGCTGGTCGGGGCCGCGATCAAGGACGGCTATATCAAGTCGCTCGACGAGCCCGTGACCAGGTACATCCCCGACCTTGCCGGCGGCGGCTATGACGGAGTGACCATTCGCCAGATCCTGACCATGACGTCGGGTGTGCGCTGGAACGAGGATTATACCGATCCCAACAGCGACGTGGCGCGGATGTTCGCCGAGGCGGTGCCGCCGGAACAGGACCCGACCGTCGCCTATATGCGCAAGCTCCCGCGCGCCGATCCGCCGGGAAGCAAGTTCGTCTACAAGACCGGCGAGACCAACCTGATCGGCGTGCTGGTGCGGCGCGCGACCAAGAAGAAGCTTTCCGACTATCTGAGCGAGAAGGTCTGGCGCCGCTACGGCATGGAGCGCGATGCCTTCTGGATGACCGACCAGAGTGGCGCCGAGGTCAGCGGTTGCTGCCTCTCGGTTTCGCTGCGCGACTATGCGCGGATCGGGCAGATGACGCTTGAGGGCGGGAAAGGGATCGTGCCCGCCGGCTGGTTCGCCGATGCGACCAAGGCGCATGCGACGCATCCGGGCGGCGGCTATGGCTATCAATGGTGGACGATCCCCGGCGGCTATTATGCGGCGCAGGGCATCTTCGGCCAGGTCATTCTGGTCGATCCCGCGACCAAGGTCGTCATGGTCACCAGCGCGGCCTGGCCGAAGGCAAGCGACCGGGCACTGTACATGCAGCGGCTGGCGTTCGGGATGAAGGTGCTGGAGGCCGCGAAGAAATAACGGTCAGGTGCGCAGGCGTTCGATCGCCTGCGCCAGCGCCACATAGAGCTTGCCCATGTCGGAGGAGAGGAGGGTGACGCCGAGCGGCGAGCCGTCGCGCAGCGCGAGCACCTGACGCAGCATCGCCTCGAAATCATGGATGTAGCGGTTGACCTGCTCGCGGAAATGCGGGTCGCTGTCATAGAGACCCGCAATCTCGCGCGCGTCGCCGCTGTCGAGCAGGCGGACGGCGCGACGGGTGAAGACGCCGCGGTCGCCCTTGAGATAGGCCGACCAGGCGCTGTCCGACACCTCGTGCGCGAACGCCTTGGTGATGTCGATCGCGGCGGAATTGAGCGCCTCGACCAGCAGCGAGACGCGGCGGGCGAAATTGTCGCGGTCGGCCTCTTCGCGCTCGGCACGGCCTTCCTCGATGCGGCGCTCGACCGCAGCGGCGGCTTCGCCGATATTCATCATCTGCTGGGTAAGATGCTCGGAGGCGCGCCCGGCAGTCGCAACCGCATTCTCGGACACAAGGCTGAGCTCGACCAGCTGCTGGCGGACGCCCGCATCGACAGCGCGGCGCATCGCGGCGCTGCCGGCTTCCTCCAGCCGCCGCTCGGCCTCGGGAACAAGGCCCGAGAGCGTTGCGCGCGCCTGTTCGGCGGCGGCGGCGGCGGTCTCCCGGATACGGAGCAGGGCGTCGACCAGTTGCGGCGCGGCATCGTCGGCGAAACGCCGCGCATTGGCGATGGCGCGATCGACGGTTTCTTCGAGCTGGTCGGTCTTCTCATGCCCCGAATCGAGCGTTTCGATGAGCGCGGCCTGGGTCTTGGTGAGCGTCTCGCGCTGGCGCGAGACGACATCGGCGATCGCCTCGATCGCGTCGTGCGTGCTTTCGGCAGCGGTGACGAGCGCGAGCAGCTCGGGCTTGGCGCTGGCGATGACGGTGCGGGTGGAGCCGATCCGGTCCTCGAGCCGGTTGAGGGCCTCGGGCATCGTCTCGTCGATCTCGCGCGCCGAGGAGTCGAGCGCGGTGAGCAGATCCTCCGCGGTAGCGATGACGCGGCGCGCGGTCTCGTCGCCGATCTTGAGGGTTTCGGTCATCGCGGCGGTGGAGCTGTCGAGTGCGCTGACCGAGGCGGCAAGCGCCTGGGTGCGATCCATGCCCGCCGAATGGAGCGCGGCCATCGCGCCGTCGGCCTGGGCGATTCCGCCGGTGACCGAGGCGAGGAGGATGTCGATCCGCGTCTGCTCCTCGCCCAGCTTTTCGGCGATGCGGCTGATCGTCTCCTCGATTTCACCGACGCGGCTGCCGACGGCCTCGATGCTCTCACGGCCGGCGGCGTCGAGCGAGGCCTGATTGGCGGCGAGCATCGCCAGCATGGCTTCGCCCTGCGCGGCGATGCCCTTGCGCGCCTCGTCCACCGCAGCGGCGGTTCGATCGAGCATCGCATCGATGGTGCCGGACATCTGGTCGGCAACTCCCTCCAGACGGGCGCCCGCGGTCTCGCTGGTCGCCTCCATCTTGGCGATGTGAGCGGCGAGCCGCTGGGCGGCTCCGCCCGCCACCGTATCGGCTTCACGGCCCCGCTCGGCGAGCGCGGAGAGCTGAGCGTCGAGCGCGGCGGCATGCTCGCCCGCCTTGAGGCCCGCGGCATCCAGGGTGGCGGCCATGCCGATCATCCCCTCATGCGCCTTGGGCAGCGAGGCGAGGACGATGGCGACGCTCTTCTCGGCGGTCGCGGCGCTTTCCATCAGGATCTTGGCGCTGGCGTCGACCGAGCGCGCCTCCGCGGCCATGCCGTTGGACACGGCCTGAAGCCGTTCGGCGGCGCCATCGCCCATCGCCATCAGGGCGGTGGTCTGCGCGGCGAGCGCGGCACGGTTCGCCTCGATCTTGCGCGCGAGGGTCGCGATGACGCGCTCGAGGCTCGCGGCCTCTTCGCGCATCGCACGCGCGGTGTTGCCGAAGCGGCGTGCTTCGGCGCGGCTCGACCGGCGCGCGAGCAGCCACAGGATGCCGATCAGGATCGGCGGGACGCAGAGTGCGGCGATCAGCTGGACGAGCTGCACCGGCGGCATCGGCTGGGCGAAGGCGGGCTGGAGCAGCCAGCCCATCACCCCGAACCAGGCAAGGGTAAGGCCGGCGGCAATCAGTGGAACGAGCCATTCGCCGGGCGCGCGATAGACCTCTTCCAGCTCGAGATCTTCCGCCGGATCATAGGCCGGATGCGCGGCGCTGAGCTGCGCAATGGGCTCCTCGACGAGCGTAAGCCCGTCTTCCTCGTTCGCGGCAAAGCCGGCTGCGTTGGTTCCCCCGTTCATCGTCCCAATCTAGCACGGTTGGGCAAGATCGGAATAGCGCTGAGAAACCAGTCGTTAAGCACAGCCCGATACACGCACGGCATGGCTTATGATCCCGGTGCAATCGATGCGACGCTGGCGGCGGCGGTGGGCGACGAGCCCGGCCTGATCGCCGAGCTGCGCGAAGCGTTCCTCGACAGCGCGAAGCGCGGACTGAAAGCGCTCGCGACGGCGGACGATCCCGAGGCATGGCGCAGCGCCGCGCTTCGGCTCAAGGGTCTGTCGGCAAGCTTCGGCGCGGTGCGGCTGATGGCGCTGGCGCAAGAGGCAGCGGACTCGCAGGCGGGAGATTCGGGCGTGCTCCGGAAGCTGCAGCGTGCGGTGGAGCGCCTGTAGCAGCGGCGGAAAGTCCCAAAGGTCACGCTGTCGCGCGTAGGTGAGGCGGCTGACGATGCTGACACGAGCGGCATGTCTTCCCGCGCCGGTGTCAAACGGGGCTGGCTGACGATCTCGAAAAGCGGTGTCGAGCCAGGCGGTTGAGGCAGGCCGCGGTGGCGATGCGAACCAGCATGACGCTGTCCCCGGTCACGTCTTCCGGCTCAGCTCGCGCATGGCATCGTCGAGTCCCGCCAGGGTCAGCGGGTACATGCGGTCGTTCATCAGCTCGCGAAGGATGCGGACCGACTGGGAATAGCCCCATTGCTCCTCGGGAATGGGGTTGAGCCAGACCGAGGCGGGATAGGTGCTGATGACGCGCTGCATCCAGGTTGCACCCGCTTCCTCGTTGAAATGCTCGACCGAGCCGCCGGGATGGCTGATCTCGTAGGGCGACATCGACGCGTCGCCGACGAAGATAACCTTATAGTCATGGCCATATTTGTGGAGCACGTCCCAGGTCGGGGTGCGTTCGGTGAAGCGGCGGCGATTGTCCTTCCACACGCCCTCGTACAGGCAGTTGTGGAAGTAGAAGAATTCGAGGTTCTTGAACTCCGACGTCGCGGCGCTGAACAACTCCTCGCAGAGCTTGACCCACGGGTCCATGGATCCGCCGACGTCGAGGAAGAGGAGGAGCTTGACGGCATTGTGCCGCTCGGGCCGCATGTGGATGTCGAGCCAGCCCTGCCGCGCGGTGCCGTCGATCGTCGCGTCGATATCGAGCTCGTCCGCCGCGCCCTCGCGCGCGAAGCGGCGCAGCCGGCGCATCGCGACCTTGATGTTGCGGGTGCCGAGCTCGCGGGTGGAATCGAGATTCTTGAACTCGCGCTGGTCCCACACCTTGAGCGCGCGCTTGTGCTTGCTCTCGCCGCCGATGCGGACGCCCTCCGGATTGTAGCCGGAATTGCCGTACGGGGAGGTGCCGCCGGTGCCGATCCACTTGTTGCCGCCCTGATGCCGGCCCTGCTGCTCCTCCAGCCGCTGCTTGAGTGTCTCCATGATCTCGTCCCACGAGCCGAGCGACTTGATCGCCTCCATCTCCTCGGGCGTCAGGTATTTCTCCGCGACGGCTTTGAGCCAGTCCTCGGGGAGGTCGGCGGTCTGGGCACCGAAGGTGGTGGAGATGCCGCGGAAGACCTTGGCGAAGACCTGATCGAAGCGGTCGAGCAGGCCCTCGTCCTTAACGAAGGTGGCGCGGGCGAGGTAGTAGAACGCTTCCGGCGTGCGGTCGATCACGTCGCGGTCGAGCGCTTCGAGGAGCACGAGATGCTCCTTCATGCTGGCGGGAATGCCCGCGGCGCGGAGCTGGTCGACGAAGGAGAAGAACATCCGGGGAGTTTGGCGGGTACAGCGAGCTACGTCCAGCATCGCATCAACCGTCATTCCGGCCCTGGCCCTGTGCTTGGATCCACCGGGCGTCAGGCGGTGGCGCAAGAGGCTCCAGGGCATTGTTTGCGGCGCCGTGGACCCCGGCATTAGGCCGGGGTGACGATCCGGTTTGGAAAGGGCGGGGGCGTCTACCGCGCGTAGGCGTCGATCAGCGAGCCGACATAGTCGGGGCGGTCGCCGGTCAGTTCGGGAGCGGGACGCGCGCGGGCGACTTTCGCGCCGCTGGCCGGGCGACCGTAGATGAAGCCGTGGACCGGGTAGGTGGTCGAGCCGAGGCCCTTGGTGTCGCGGTACCAGACCTTGACCTGGCTCCAGTCGCCCGCAGGCGAGACGTCGAACAGCGTCACATCCTGCTCGACCTGCCCGCGCTTGCCATCGAAGCGTGACCAGTTGGCATGGGTGACCATGATCACGCGCGGTTCGATGATGCGGCTGACCACCGAGACATGGCCGAGACGCAGGGCGTTCGATTTGGCGAAGGCGACGACGGCGCCGACTTCGGGCACGTCGCCGCGCTGGTACTTGCCCTGCGCCTGACCCCACCAGGTCCAGGCATCGCCCCAGATCTGGATACCAGAGGCCTGGCGCGCGAAGGGCACGCATTCGCCGACATAATCGAGGATCGATGCCGACGCCGGCGCCGCGAGGAGGGAAGCGGCGCCGAGCATCGACAAGACGATCCGGCGGGGGGTCCGGTTCGACTTCATAGGTCCGGAGCTACGCCAATCCGCGCTTCGGAAGGGTTTGCGATTATGGTTAACGCAGCATCGGGCATAAGTGCGGCGCCGACGCCTTTACACTCTGCCCGCACCTGCCTATCGCCCCGCCATGACACAGCCGGGCGAATCCATCCTCATCGTCGATTTCGGCAGCCAGGTGACCCAGCTCATCGCGCGCCGCGTGCGCGAAGCGGGCGTCTACAGCGAAATCGCTCCTTTCAACGCCGCCGCCGAGGCCTTTGAGCGGATGAAGCCGGGCGGGGTGATCCTGTCGGGCTCGCCCGCATCGGTGCTCGAGGACGGGTCGCCGCGGGTTCCGCAAGCGATCTTCGAGAGCGGACTGCCGGTGCTGGGCATCTGCTACGGACAGCAGGTGATGATGCAGCAGTTGGGCGGCAACGTGCAGCTGGGCGACAGTGGCGAGTTCGGGCGCGCCTTCATCGAGATCGCCGACAGCTGCGTGCTGTTCGATGGCCTGTGGGCCGAGGGCGAGACGCATCAGGTGTGGATGAGCCATGGCGACAAGGTGACCAGCCTTGCCCCGGGTTTCCGTCCTGTCGCGGCGAGCGCCGGTGCGCCGTTTGCGGTGATCGCGGACGACACCCGCCGTTACTATGCGATGCAGTTCCACCCTGAGGTGGTGCACACGCCGGACGGCGCGAAGCTGCTGGCGAACTTCGTGCGGCATGTCTGCGGACTCAAGGGCGACTGGACGATGGCGGAGTTCCGCCAGACCAAGATCGAGGAGATCCGCAAGCAGGTCGGCACGGGCAAGGTGATCTGCGGGCTCTCGGGCGGGGTGGACTCGGCGGTCGCCGCAGTGCTGATCCATGAGGCGATCGGCGAGCAGCTGACCTGCGTGTTCGTCGACCACGGCCTGATGCGCAGCGGCGAGGCCGACCAGGTCGTGTCGCTGTTCCGCGGCCACTACAACATCCCGCTGGTGCATGTGAATGCGGAGACGCTGTTCCTGAACGGCCTCGCCGGGGTCACCGACCCCGAGGCGAAGCGCAAGTTCATCGGCAAGACCTTCATCGACGTGTTCGAGGAAGAGGCGAAGAAGATCGGCGGGGCGGAGTTCCTGGCGCAGGGTACGCTCTATCCCGACGTGATCGAGTCCGTGTCGTTCACCGGCGGGCCTTCGGTGACGATCAAGAGCCACCACAATGTCGGCGGCCTGCCCGAGCGCATGAACATGAAGCTGGTGGAGCCGCTGCGCGAGCTGTTCAAGGACGAGGTCCGCGCGCTGGGTCGCGAGCTGGGGCTACCCGACGTGTTCGTCGGCCGCCACCCGTTCCCGGGGCCCGGCCTTGCGATCCGCATTCCGGGCGAGGTGACCAAGGAACGCTGCGACATCCTGCGCAAGGCGGATGCGGTATATCTGGAGGAGATCCGCAACGCGGGCCTCTATGACGCGATCTGGCAGGCATTCGCGGTGCTGCTCCCGGTCAAGACCGTGGGCGTGATGGGCGACGGACGCACCTATGACAGCGTGTGCGGCCTGCGCGCGGTGACCTCGACCGACGGCATGACCGCGGACGTCTATCCGTTCGACGCGAGCTTCCTGACGCGGGTGGCGACACGGATCGTCAACGAGGTGAAGGGCGTCAACCGTGTGGTGTACGACTATACGTCGAAGCCGCCGGGCACGATCGAGTGGGAGTAAACGCGATCAAGCGGGTGTGCGGGGCACGTCCGCCGCGTTGACCCGGCGCCGCGAGGCGCCGCTGACATAGGAGAGGGCCGATGCGGAACACGTTTCTGATCTGGACATGCCTGTTGCTGGCCGCCTGTGGCGGCGAGCCCGCCAACGTCACGATCGAGCCGTCGAACACCGCGGCGGAGCAGGTCGAGGTTCCTCTGGCGAACAATGCGGCCGAAGCACTTCCAGCCGACGACAGGCCGCTCCTCAATCTCGCTCCCGGCGCGCTGAGCCTGGTCGATCCGAACAGCGGCCGCTCGCGCGAGCTGGCGTTCGGGCTTGATCGGGCAACGGTCGAGGATGCGCTGGCACTCGCGCTGGACAAGCCGTCCGAGCGCGGATCGAACCGCGAATGCGGGGAGGGCACGATGGACTTTGCGCGGATGCCGGGCGGGCTGCGGGTCTGGTTTCAGGACGGCAAGTTCGCCGGCTGGTTCATCGACGATGCCGGGGCGAAGCTGACCACGGCGTCGGGGATCGGCATCGGATCGACGCGCAAGGAGCTGACCGGCGCCTATGATGCGGAGATCAGCGAAAGCTCGCTCGGCGAGGAATTCGCCGCAGGGGGGCTTTCCGGGCTGTTGAGCGGCAAGGAGCCAACTGCCAAGGTGACGGCGATCTGGTCAGGACAGGTGTGCAACTTCCGATGACAATTTCCTTCTACGGCATTCCCAATTGCGACACGGTGAAGAAGGCGCGGGTCTGGCTCGACGCCAACGGCATCGCCTACGCGTTCCACGACTATAAGAAGGAAGGCGCCGATCCCGCGCGGCTGGCGAAATGGGCCGAGACGGCGGGCTGGGAGAAACTGCTCAACCGCGCCGGTACGACCTTTCGCAAGCTCGACGAGGCCGACAAGGCCGATATCGATCAGGCCAAGGCGCTGCGGTTGATGGCGGCGAACCCGTCGATCATCAAGCGGCCGGTGGTCGAGTATCGCGGCGGCGTGCTGGTCGGGTTCAAGCCCGAGGAATGGGCCGCCGCGCTGCTCTGACGAAATGATTGGAAAATTCGTCCGCTAGGGTAATCTGTTACCATCGAACGGCCCAAAGGGGAGAAGTTCCGATGGCAACGCAATTTGCTCAGAAGCCACCCGTCTGGTTCTACATCGTCGCCATTGTCCTGTTGCTGTGGGGACTGGCAGGCTGCGCCTCGCTCTACGCGCATTTCGCGATCGGGCCGGACATGGACCCGAATGCAACCGACTATGACCGTGCGCTCTACAAGGCGCTGCCGATGTGGTTGAACATCGCCTATGTCACCGCCGTGCTCGCCGGCTTGCTTGGCTCGGTCGGGCTGCTGATGCGCGCGAAATGGGCGGGGACGCTCTATCTGCTCTCGCTGATCGCAGTGATGGTGCAGTTCGGCTACATGTTCGCGGCCACCGACATCATCGCGGTGAAGGGGGTTTGGACCACCTATTTCCCCGCATTCATCTTCGCGATGGCATTGTTCCAGCTCTGGTTCGCAGGGTTCGCGAAAAAGCGCGGCTGGCTCCGCTGAGCCGTTTGGGAAGCCGAAGCCGCGCATAGGGGAACGCGGCTCCGGCCCGTCAGCTGACGCCGACGTTCACTTCCCCTGCCACTGGAACACTTCCTCCAGCGGCCTTTTGAAGATCTGGGCGATGCGGAACGCGGTCTCCAACGTGGGTGAGTATTTACCCTGCTCGATCGCGGCGATCGTCTGGCGCGTGACGCCGACGCGCTCGCCGAGCTCGGCCTGCGTCATCTCGCCCGCAAGGAAGCGGAGCGTGCGGATCTGATTGGTGATGGGGGGAGTGGCCATGATCCGTTCACGCCTGACGACGATAGAGGACGAGCTGCCAGATCGAATGGACGATCGACGCGAACACCAGCGCAGCCAGCAGCGCATTGCCGACCAGCATCGCCGCCGTTGCGCCGCCCGGATGGCCGAGCGCTGCGGGACCGGAAATGGTGAGCACCGGCGTCGCAAGCATGACCGCGAACACGGCGACGCACAGCACGATATAGCCGGCGATCGCGGCGCGCCCCTCGATCTCGCGCTCGCGCGGGTCGGCGGGCAGCTCGGCCTCGGACGGGCGGTGGACCGCGATGGCGATGATGGCCGCGACCTGAAGGATCACGAGCACGATCACCGCGCCGATGAATCCGCCCAGCACATCGCCCGGCTTGGGCTGCCCGGCCGCAAGCGACATGGCGAAGCGGGCGAAATAGATGCCCCAGACGATCAGGCCCGTCACGAGCGAAGCCCACTGCACTTTTTCCCGGTACGCCACATTACCTCCTGAATGTTCGGTTGATGCGACTCGATGTAAATAATATCGAACATGGAGTCAATTTAGCTAAACATTCGTCGCGCCGTTTCGCTGGTACGGCCCGAAGCGATCGGCTATCGCCGCGCCATGTCCACGACCTTCACGCTCGACACCTCCACCAGCCGCGCGCACCCGACTCCGGCCCCGATGAAGCGGCTGACCGTGCCCGCGATCCAGGGGCGAAAGGGCAAGGAGCCGGTGGTGATGCTCACCGCCTACACCGCGCGGATGGCGCAGCTGCTCGACCCGCACTGCGACGTGCTGCTGGTCGGCGACAGCCTGGGGCAGGTGATCTACGGCCTGCCCTCGACGCTGGCGGTGACGCTGGAGATGATGTGCGCGCACGGCGCCGCGGTGGTGCGGGGCAGTTATCATGCGGTCGTCGTGATCGACATGCCCTTCGGGAGCTATGAGGCGAGCCCGGAACAGGCGTTCGCGTCGGCGTCCCGCATCCTGGCGGAGACCGGTGCGGCTGCGGTGAAGCTCGAAGGCGGGGAGGCGATGGCCGAGACGGTCGCGTTCCTCACCCGCCGCGGCATCCCGGTAATGGGGCATATCGGCCTGACCCCGCAGGCGGTTAATGCGCTGGGCGGCTATGGTGCACGCGGGCGCGGCAATGCCGAATATGCCAAGATCATCGGCGACGCGAAGGCGATCGCCGACGCCGGGGCCTTCTCGATCGTCGCCGAGGGAGTGGTCGAGACGCTGGCGAACGAGATCGTCGCGGCCGTGGGTTGCCCGATCATCGGCATCGGCGCATCGAACCAGTGCGACGGACAGGTGCTGGTGACCGAAGACATGCTGGGCATGTTCGAGCGCACCCCGCGCTTCGTGAAGAAGTTCGACGATCTGGCCGGCCGCATTTCCGCCGCGGTTGAAACCTATGCCGCTCAGGTACGCGACCGGAGCTTCCCGGGCGACGAACAAGTCTACAAGCCCAAGGATTGACCGGCTTTCGTTTCCCGGAGACCGCGGCTAAGGTCCGCGCCCGAAATCCCTTACCCCGATGGAGTGACCCTTGGCGCTGAGCCCGCAAAGCAACGAAGCCTTTATGCGCGAGGTCGATGAAGAGCTGCGCAAGGATCAGGCGTTGCACGTCTGGCAGAATTACGGCCGCTGGATCATCGTCGCGGTGGTGGCGGGGCTGATCGCGTTCGGCGGCTGGCTCTACTGGCAGAGCCATAGCGACGGGCGCCGCGGCGAGGAGGGCGAGAAGCTCAAGGCCGCGGTCAAGGCGCTGAGCGAGAATAAGGGCCAGGAAGCGGAGGCCCCGCTAAAGGAACTCGCCGGGTCGAGCTCGAGCGGGTTCAGCGCGGCCGCGCGCTTCGCGCAGGCGGATGCCTTGCTTGCCAAGAACGATCTGAAGGGTGGTGCGGCGATTTTGGCGGCGATTGCCGCGGACGGCGGCGTTCCGCAGGAGTTTCGCGACCTGGCGCTGATCCGCCAGACCGCTGCCGAATATGATTCGCTGAAGCCCGACCAGGTGGTGGCACGGCTCGGCAGCCTGGCGGTCAAGGACAGCCCCTGGTTCGGCAGCGCGGGCGAGATGGTCGCGATCGCGCAGCTTCGCCTGGGCAAGCGCGCCGAAGCGGGCAAGCTCTACGGCGAAATTTCGAAGACGGATGGCGTTCCGCGGGCGATCCGCACGCGTGCGCTCCAGATGGCGGGCGTTCTGGGCGTGGATGCCGTTGTGGACGCCGGAGAGGACAAGAAAGCGAAATGATGAAGTCGGTACGGGTTCCCGTCGCAATGGCGGCGCTGGTGGCGTTGAGCGCCTGCGGCATCTTCAAGGGTGGTGACAAGAAGACCCCGGTGCTGGGTCAGCGCGTGCCGATCCTGGCGTCGGAGACGAGCATCGTCGCCGATCCCACGATCGCTGAAGTGCAGGTCGTGGTGCCGGCGGCCGCGGCGAACGATTCATGGGGCCAGCCGGGCGGCAGCGCCGCCAAGGCACTGGGCCATCTGGCGCTGAGCGAGACGCCGGCCCGCATCTGGACCGCGCGGATCCCGGGCACCAGCGGCCGTACCCGGCTTGCGGCGGCACCGGTGGTCGCGAACGGCACGCTGTTCGTGATGGACACCGAAGGCGCGGTTCACGCGTTCGACGCGGCCACGGGCGCACGGCGCTGGCAGCTTTCCACCGTCAAGAGCGAAGAGAATCGCCGCGCGGCCTTTGGCGGCGGCGTGAGCGTAGACGGCGCGCGCGTCTATGCGACCAACGGCCTGGGCGACGTGGTGGCGATCGACGCCGCTGCGGGTAGCGAGGTTTGGCGCAAGAAGCCGGGCGGCCCCCTGCGCGGCGCGCCGAGCGTCTGGGAAGGCAATCTCTACGTCGTCTCGCAGGACAACCAGCTCTTTGCGCTCTCAGCGGCTGACGGCAGCACGATCTGGACACAGTCGGGCACGCTCGAATCGCAGGGCGTGTTCGGTGTCGCGGCGCCTGCCGTGGCGCAGGGTACGGTCGTGGCCGGCTTCTCGTCGGGCGAACTCAACGCCTATCGCTATGAGAACGGCCGCACGCTGTGGAGCGACACGCTGGCGCGATCGACCGCCTCGACTTCGGTGTCGAGCCTTGCCGATATCGACGCGGAACCGGTGATCGATCAGGGCCGCGTCTATGCGGTCGGGCAGGGCGGGCGCATGGCTGCGGTCGAACTGGCGACCGGACAGCGCCTGTGGGAACAGAATATCGCCGGCATCTCGACCCCCTGGATCGCGGGCGAGTGGCTGTTCGTCGTCACCGACGACGCGCGGCTCGTCGCCGTCGCGCGCGGCACCGGCAAGATCCGCTGGATCTCGCAGCTTCGCGGCTTCCGCAACGAGGAAAAGAAGAAGAACGCGATCACCTGGGTCGGTCCGGTTCTGGCGGGCAACAAGCTGTGGCTTGCCAATTCGCGTGGCGAGCTGGCGTCGGTCTCGCCGACCGACGGCACGGTCGGCACGACGATCGAGGGCAAGGACGCGGTGAGCCTGAGCCCCGTGGTCGCTGGGGGCGTACTCTACGTCCTGAGCGACAAGGGTGAGATCACCGCCTATCGCTGAGCGCCGCGTTGGGATAGGAGGCCAAGATGTCCCGTCCCACCGTAGCGATCATCGGCCGGCCCAATGTCGGCAAGTCCACCCTGTTCAACCGTCTTGTCGGGAAGCGTCTGGCGCTGGTCGATGACCAGCCGGGCGTGACCCGCGACCGGCGTGAGGGCGACGCCGAACTGCTCGGCATACCCTTCCGCATCATCGACACCGCCGGTTTCGAGGACGAGGATGCGGCGAGCCTTCCCGGCCGGATGCGCGCGCAGACCGAGGCAGCGGTGCGCGAGGCGGACGTCGCGTTGTTCATGGTGGATGCGCGCGCCGGCGTGACGCCGCTGGACGAAGAGGTCGCGCGCTGGCTGCGCAGCGCCGACGTGCCCGTGGTGCTGCTCGCCAACAAGGCCGAGGGGCGCGCGGCGGAGCCGGGAATCCTGGAGGCGATGGCACTCGGGCTGGGCGACCCGGTGCCCTTTTCGGCCGAACATGGCGAAGGGATCGCCGATCTGTTCGAGGCGCTGCTCCCGCATATCGACCGTGAAGAGGAGGAAGAGGCCGAGGACGATTCGCCCGATGCGCCGCTAAAGCTGGCGGTGGTGGGACGGCCCAATGCGGGCAAGTCCACGCTGATCAACCGGCTGATCGGACAGGATCGCCTCATTACCGGACCCGAAGCGGGAATTACCCGCGATTCGATCGCGATCGAATGGGAATGGGAAGATTTCGAGGGCAATATGCGTCCCGTCCGGCTGATCGATACCGCCGGCATGCGCAAGCGCGCAAAGGTCGAGGAGAAGCTGGAAAAGCTGTCGGTCGCCGATACCTTGCGTTCGATCGACTTTGCCGAGGTGGTGGTACTGCTGCTCGACGCGACGCGCGGGTTGGAGGTTCAGGACCTCAAGATCGCCGACAAGGTGCTGCAGGAAGGCCGCGCACTGGTGATCGCGCTCAACAAATGGGACGTGGCGGAGAATGCCTCGAGCCTGTTCAACGGCGTGAAGGGCGCGCTGGACGAAGGACTTGCGCAGGTGAAGGGCGTGCCGTTGCTCACCGTCTCGGCTGCGACGGGGAAGGGGCTCGACACGCTGATCAAGGTCGCGTTCGAGACGCGCGAGGCATGGTCGCGGCGCATCACCACGGGCCAGCTCAACCGCTGGTTCGAGCGTGCGCTCGAGGCCAACCCGCCGCCCGCACCCGGCGGCAAGCGGATCAAGCCGCGCTACGTCACTCAAGCGAAGACGCGGCCGCCGAGCTTCATCCTGTTCGGGACGCGGGTGGATCTGTTGCCGCAGAGCTATGAGCGCTATCTGGTCAACAGCATGCGCAAGGAGTTCGGCTTCGGCGCGGTGCCGGTGCGGCTGACGATGCGGCCGTCGAAGAATCCGTACGATCGTGAGTGAGCCGGCGCGGATCGACGCGCGCGGGCTGCGCTGCCCCTGGCCTGCGTTGAGGCTGGCGCGGGCGCTGCGCAGCGGACTGTTTCCGATCGAGATTCTGGCTGACGATCCGGCGGCGGAGCGCGAGATCCGAGCGCTGGCGGCGGCGCGCGGCGCCGGTATCGAAACCCTTGAAATCGAGGGCGGACTCGCGTTTCGCATCGGCTGAATCACGCTGCGTCAACCGGTCGTTTACCGATTTGCCCTTATTCATCATACAGATGGACCGCATATCGCGGGAGGGTGAATTGGCGGCGGACGATCCGAACAGACTTGTGGACTGGACTGCGTTCTCGCAGGCCCGCGCAGAGCTGGGCGCCAATTTCGTGCGGATCCTCGGCTATTTTCATGAAGATGGCGTCAAATCGGTCGCGCTGATCGAGGAGGCGATGCGTGCCAACAATGCCGCCGCGCTGGTGCTGCCCGCGCATACGCTGAAGGGCGAATCGCATCAGTTCGGGGCCGAGCCGCTCGCCGAATGCGCGGCCGCGATCGAGACCATCGCCCGGCACTGTATCGAGAACCGGTACGAGCCGAGCGAGGCGCTGCCGCATGTGGTTGAGTTGCGCCCGCTGTTCGAGGCGACGCTGGCGCTGCTGGAGCGCGAGGCGAATCCGCTGGTGGAACGGCGTCCGGTTGCGGCCTTTGGCCGCCGTCCGGGGTTGTAGCTTCCCCTGACTGACGGGACGGCACACAAGCGCCGTCCCGCCTTTCTTTCCGGCGGTCTTACTCGGCCTCTTCGGGCTTCGAGTTCAGCTGGATGTAGTTCTGGATGCCCATGCGCTCGATCATCTCGAACTGGGTCTCCAGCGTATCGACATGCTCTTCCTCGCTGTCGAGGATCTGGCGGAACAGATCGCGGCTGACATAGTCGCGCACCTTCTCGCTGTGCTCGATCGCGTCCTTGAGCACCGCGACGGCCTCATATTCGAGGTCCAGGTCGGCCTTGAGCACTTCCTCCACCGTCTCACCGATGCGGAGGCGGCCGAGCAGCTGGAAGTTGGGGAGGCCGTCGAGGAACAGGATGCGCTCCGACACCATGTCGGCGTGCTTCATCTCGTCGATCGATTCATGCCGCTCGAACTCGGCGAGCTTCTTGACCCCCCAGTGATTGAGCATGCGGTAGTGCAGCCAATACTGGTTGATCGCGGTGAGCTCGTTCTTGAGCACCTCGTTGAGATAGTCGATGACCTTGGGGTCGCCCTTCATGGCTGTCGTGCCTTCCGTTCAGAATCCGGGCACCGTCATAGCGCCGAAACGGCGGTTCAGACAGCCAAAAAATGGCGGATTTCTGCGGTTTCTACGACTTGCGAACGCTACGCAGCTGCACGCTCTGCGTCGATAATGGCTCGCGCAAACGGGACGCACTGACCGCACTTTGCCTGCCGTCCGAGCGCGCGATAGGCCTGGCAAGCGCTCATCGCGCCGTCACGGGCAGCTTCCCGCACATCCTTTTCGCGAATTGCATTGCAGACGCAGACGACCATCGAAACCCTCACGCTATTCGCAATAGTTAGAGAGACTGCGAGTGATTCGCAATGGTTATTGCGATGCGTTCGCGACTGGCTGCTAAAGCGCGCCACCGGCCATCGGCTGGATTCTCCCGCGGGCGAGGCTGCGCCACAGCCATTCGAGCGGGCCATAGGCAAATCGCTCGAGCCAGGGCTTCGACCAGAGCAGCATGCCCGCCCAGACGGCGAAGACGACGAGATAGACCTGAGCGCGGGAGAGCTCGCCATACAGGCCCAGCCCATAGCCGTAGAAGACGGTGGTGCAGATCAGGCTGGTGGCGAGATAGTTGGTGAAGGCCATCCGCCCCGCGGCCGCGATCCGCGTGGTGAGCGCGCCGCCGGGGCGCATGAGCAGGATGATCAGGCTGGCCCAGGCGAGGATCATGAAGGGCCGGACCGGAATGGTCAGAACGATGACGCCCAGCATGACGGCGCTCATCGAGAAGCCCTGGCTGATGATGAGCGCGGCGAGCGCGGCATAGGCGGGGATGCCGATGCCGAATCCGATCAGGACCCAGCGCAGATAGCGCCGCCGGTCCCACCCGCCGGTAAGCATGGCCGAGCGAAAGGCGGCCATGCCGAACAACATATAGGCCAGCGTCTCGAAGCCGAAGATGAACAGCGTGCCGAACGGTGCCAGGCCGGCGGTCTTGAATCGCTCGCGCGCGATGTCGAGCCAGCTTCCGCCATGCGCGGCGATATCCTTTGTCAGCGCGGCTTCGGGCGGCACGCCGAAGGTCTGCTCGAAGCCTGCTAGCATTTCCCGCGCGTCGCGCACGGTCTGCGGATCCGGGCTGGCAAGACCGGCCCTGCCGAATTCGAGGCCCATCAGCATCAGCAGCGCCACGAGCAGTTGCAGGACGAGAAACACGATGCCGAAGCCCATCAGGCGCTTCGCCGAACTGTTGCGGAAGAAATAGGCCAGCATGCCGATGATGGCATAGTGGTTGAGAATGTCTCCCCACCAGATCAGCCAGCAGTGCAGCAGGCCGAAGACCAGCAGCCAGATCATCCGCGAATAATGGACACGCCCCGCACTCTCGCCCTTCGCGGTCGCGCCTTCGATCACCAGCAAGGTCGAAGCGCCGAACAGGAAGGAGAAGAGCCCGCGCATCTTGCCGTCGAACAGGATGAAGTTGCCGAGCCACACGGCAAGGTCGAGCCCCTCCGACCCGCCATAGGCACGCGGGTTCATATAGGCGGCGGGGGGCATGGCGAAGGCGATGATGTTGAGGAGCAGGATGCCCATCACCGCGACGCCGCGCACGGTATCGAGCGTCAGAATACGGTCGCGTGTCGTGGTGGCCATCGGTTCCCCCCTGTATTAGGCGCTTGCTACACCGTGCCGGGGTGCGATGCTAGCGCCGGGCGATGAGCGCGATGGGGACGCCGACGAGCAGGATGTGAAACAGCAGCTGGCTGGCGATGCCGACAGCACCGGGAATGGTGCCGAACCGCAGCGGTACGACGATGAGGTTCATTGCGACATAGGTGACGAGGCCATAAGCAACGCCCCAGTAGACAGGCTGTGCCTTGAGCCGCGGATACCGGTTCGCCGCCAGGGTGAAGACCGTCGCCATGATCGCCATCAGCGCGAAATGCACCGCAAGGCCGAGCGCTGCGCCCGATCCGCCCCATTGCCTGGCATCGGGAAAGGGGCCGGACGCCACATAGCGCAGCATCGCATCGACCGGCCGCCCGAAGGCCAGCGTCATTCCGATCGCCGCGAGGATGTCGAGCGTGCCCGCGACCAGCGTGCCGGCTGCAATTCGCTTTGCGGTGCTCCAGTTCGACATCGTTCCCCCCATCGATTGCGCAGATATTCAGCGAAGCTCCTTGCGGATCATCAGCTTCAGCCCCGACCAGGTCTCGTCCACCGCGCAAACCTTCACATCGACCAGCCCGAGCGGCAGCGCGAGATCGCGGATCGTATCTTCGGTTATATCGGTCTCGGCCCCTGACGCCCTTTTGGGCCAGGAAACCCAGATGAAGCCGCTGGGCGCGATCAGCTGACGCAGCGCGGACAATTCGCAATCCAGCCGGGCGCGTTCAGTGACGAAGACATGTGCAGCGTCGATCCCGGCGCCCGGCGCGGCGAGCAGCTCAAGCCCTAGGGAATCGAGCGCGATCTCCGCGCGGACGTTCGCCGGCATATCGGCGATGAAGGCGCGCATGCCGGGCTTGAACCCGAGCTTGTCGGCGAGCGGAGTGGAGGAATAGCCGGCGGTCACTTGCTGTCGTTCCTCCCGAGTCCGTTCAGAAATTCACAAACGTCACACCCCATAACGCGCGAGACTGCATTGTCGCCCATCAGCCTCGCCGGAGCCGAAGGTGGCACAGATCGGCGCGGTAGGAAAACCCCAAGCCCGCAGCCCCGCTATGCAAGTGTTAACTACGCGGGCATAGAGTCGGTTGGATGAGTGCGAGCGCGCCCGAAACGGCAGTCGAGCACGGCACGATCGCCGCCGCGCGCGCAGATGCGATTGCGGCGCGGCTGGCAATTGCGCTGCCGCTGATCTTCATTCCGGCGCATGCCGTGGTAGCGCTCAGCACGGCCAATCCCATCTTCGCCGGCACGCTGACCTGCGAGACGCTGGCTGCGCTGATCGCGGCTCTGGCCTGTGGGTGGCGGGCACAGAACAGCGGTGGGCGGGAGCGCCGTGGATGGTTGCTGATCGCGGCGGGGATGCTGTTCTGGAGCCTTGGCGTCGGTGGGCAGCTGCTGGGTGCGCTGACGCCGGCGGGAGCAAGCGGGACCGGCGCGATCTCGATGCTGCTGTTCGTGCTCTATGGCGTGCCGCTGGTCTTCCTGCTGGCCAGTCCCGATAGCGATCCGTGGCGTGCGCGGCTGGTTGACGGCGGGCTGGCGCTGGTGCTGGGCGGACTCTTCGGCGCCTTCATCTTCAGCTTCGTCGGTCTCTCCGGCGTGCAGGATTCGGCCAGCGAATCGGTGCTTTCGATGATGTTCGACATCCAGAACGTCTTCATCGCGGTGTTCGCGCTGGTCCGCTACCGCGCGAGCGCGACCGAGCATGAGCGGCGATTGTTCGGAGCGCTCGCGGTATTCGCGTGGGTCTATGCCGCCGCTGCAGGCTACTACAACCACTTCATCGACGAGAGTTCCGGCGCGCTGGTCAGCGTGATCGTCGGCGTTCCGTTCATCCTGCTCGCCGCTCTCGCGCTGCGCAGGCAGCGATCGCCGCGCGCCTTGCCCGAGATCGGGATGTTCGTCCGGGTCGTGCATACCGGCAGCCCGTTGATCCTACCGCTTAGCCTGCTGGTCTTGTCGGCGGCACTGATCCCCCGCATGCCGTCGCTTGCCATTGCGGGATTTGTCGCGGCCTCGCTGGGATATGGGCTGCGCGCGGTGCTGGCCCAGCTGCACGGGATGGGTGAACGTGACCGGCTGGCGCAGCTTTCCCAGGTCGACGCGCTGACCGGGCTGCCCAACCGCCGCCAGTTCGACGAGGCATTGCGGCGAGAGCTGGTGCGCGCGCGCCGCTCGGGACATGGGCTGGCGCTGTTGATGATCGACATCGACCATTTCAAGCTGCTCAACGATACGCTCGGCCACCAGGCGGGGGACGAACGGCTGCGCGACGTCGCGGATGCGCTGCAGGGCTGCGCGGCGCGGGCGACAGACGTGGTGGCGCGCTATGGCGGGGAGGAGTTCGCCGCGATCCTGCCCGGCGCCAGCCCGTCCGAGGCGCTCGCGGTGGCCGAGGCGATGCGCGCGGCGATCGAGGGACTGGCGCTCGAATCCCCCGCGCCGGACGGGCGGGTGACGGTCAGCATCGGCGCGGCGCGGCTGACCGATATCGAGACCGATACCGGACCACGGCTGATCGAACGCGCAGATGCCGCGCTCTACGATTCGAAGCGTGCCGGCCGGAACCGCGTGACTGCGGCCTGGCCGGTGGACGAATCCTCGCTAACAGCGCTCGGCTAGCGACTCAGCTCGCCGCCGGCCCCATCAGCGCGGGGAAGAAGCCTTCATGCGCCGTGCGGAGCGTGTCGAGCGAGACGCACCAGTCGCCTTCGTCGAGCTCGAAGATGATCCGGTCCTTGATCGTGCGGCCCATCGGGTCTGCGGGGACATCGGCTTCCGCGGCCGCGGTGAGGAATTCGGTCAGTGCTTCGTCCGGGACGGTGACGAGGTAGAGGCCCTGGTCCTCACCGAAGAACGAGCCGGCGACGCCGAATGGCTGCGCCTGATCGATCATTGCGCCGATGCCCGACGCCAGCGCCATTTCGGCGAGGGTGACGGCAACGCCGCCGTCCGACACATCGTGGACCGCATTGACGAGGCCGCGGCCGATCATCGCGCGGACGAAATCGCCGGTGCGCTTCTCGGCCTTCAAATCCACGGGCGGGGGCGGGCCTTCCTCGCGGCCATGGATCTCGCGCAGCCAGATCGACTGGCCGAGATGGCCGCCGCGCTCGCCCACCGCGATGATCGCGTCGCCGGTCGCCTTGAAGCCGATGGTCATCGACTTCGACCAGTCGGCGAGGATGCCGACGCCGCCGATCGCGGGGGTGGGGAGGATCGCAGAGCCGCCGCCGGTGGCTTTGGATTCATTGTACAAGCTGACGTTGCCCGAGACGATCGGGAAGTCGAGCGCGCGGCAGGCATCGCCCATGCCCTCGAGACAGCCGACGATCTGGCCCATGATTTCCGGGCGCTGCGGATTGGCGAAGTTGAGGCAGTTGGTGATCGCGAGGGGGGTCGCGCCGACCGAGGTCAGGTTGCGCCATGCCTCAGCCACCGCCTGCTTCCCGCCCTCGACCGGATCGGCGAAGCAGTAGCGCGGGGTGCAGTCGGTGGTGATCGCCAGGCCTTTTTGGGTGTTGTGGACCCTGACCACCGCGGCGTCGCCTCCGGGGCGCTGCACGGTGTCGGCGCCGACCATGTGATCATACTGCTCCCAGATCCAGCGACGCGAGGCGATGTCGGGCGAGCCCATCAGCTTGACGAGATCGGCGGCGATGTCGGTCGATTCCGGCTCGTCGGCGAGGTCGGCAGGCTTGGGGGTCGGAACATGGGGGCGATCGTAGAGCGGGGCTTCGTCGGCCAGTGGCGCGAGCGGAATATCGGCGACGGTATCGCCCTTCCACTTGAGCACCATGCGGCCGGTGTCGGTGACGTGACCGATGACGGCGAAGTCCAGCTCCCATTTGCGGAAGATCGCTTCGGCGAACGCTTCGCGGCCGGGCTTGAGCACCATGAGCATGCGCTCCTGGCTCTCCGACAGCATCATCTCGTACGGCGTCATGCCGGTTTCGCGCTGGGGCACATCGTCCATGATCAGCTCGATGCCGACGCCGCCCTTGCTCGCCATCTCGACCGAGGACGAGGTGAGTCCGGCAGCGCCCATGTCCTGGATGGCGACGATTGCGTCGGAAGCCATGAGTTCGAGGCATGCCTCGATCAGCAGCTTTTCGGTGAAGGGGTCGCCGACCTGGACGGTCGGACGCTTCGCATCGGCATCCTCGCCGAAGTCGGCGCTGGCCATGGTCGCGCCATGAATGCCGTCGCGACCGGTCTTCGACCCGACATAGACGATCGGATTGCCGACGCCCGATGCGGCCGAATAGAAGATCTTGTCGGTATCGGCGACGCCCACAGTCATCGCGTTGACCAGGATATTGCCGTCATAGGCCTTGTGGAAATTGACCTCGCCGCCGACGGTCGGGACGCCGACGCAATTGCCATAGCCGCCGATGCCATGGACCACGCCTGCGATGAGATGCTTCATCTTGGGGTGATCGGGGCGGCCGAAGCGCAGCGCGTTCATGTTCGCGACCGGACGCGCGCCCATGGTGAACACGTCGCGCAGGATCCCGCCGACGCCGGTGGCCGCGCCCTGATAGGGTTCGATATAGGACGGGTGGTTGTGGCTCTCCATCTTGAAGATGGCGGCCTGGCCGTCGCCGATGTCGATCACGCCGGCATTCTCGCCGGGACCGCAGATCACCCAGGGGGCCTCGGTGGGCAGCTTCTTGAGGTGGATGCGGCTCGACTTGTAGCTGCAATGCTCGGACCACATGACCGAGAAGATGCCCAGTTCGGTGAGGTTGGGCTCGCGGCCCATCGCGTGCAGGACGCGCTCATATTCCTCGGGGGACAGGCCGTGTTCGGCGACGATCTCGGGCGTGATCTGAGTCATGGCCGCGCGCATAGCGGGGCGCGCGGCGTTCGTCACCCCGGTCGCACATGCTTTGTCAGATTTGTGGCTGGTAGGGGGCGATCAGGCCCAGGCGTTCGAACAGGTCGATGATCGCGTCGAGTTCGCTCCGAGGATGCCAGGCGAATTGCGCATAGGTTTCCTCGCGGGAGAATGCCGCCCGCGCGAGCATCCATTCGGCGGCATCTGCTACAAGCCCGAGGGATTGCGAATGCCCCGCGGCGTGCAGCGCGATTCCCCGCGCATCGCGCTCGATCCGCGCTTGCCGCCCGGTCCGCGCGAAGAAACGGAGAGTCGGCCTGTCCGGAAGCGACAGGGAATGTGCGGTCTGCGACAGCTTGCGCTGGCGAAGCGCGACCGCATCGGCCAGCACCGGGCTGGCCGCCATTTCGGCAAGGCGCTGGCCAAGCTCGGCAAGCCTTTCGCGCAACGGCACCCCGTTCCCGACCCGGGCGTCGGGAAGATAGGCGCGAAAGGCCGGATCCGTGAGCGCGGCGTCCTCGATCAGCTCGAGCAATATGCGGCCCGAATGCGGGGCGACCCCAAAGGTGACATGAAGCGATGACGTGTCGGTTGCGATCGCGTCATGGAAGAAGCCGCGCGGAATATAAAGGAGATCGCCGGGCCGGGTGGTGATGTCGAGCAGTACCGGGCCTTTGGATGCGTCGATCCAGGCCTGGGCATCGTCGCCTTGCGGCGCTTCGAGCGGCGATTCGGCGCGATTGGCGTAGATGCGCCAGCGCTTTTCGCCGGCGCACTGGAACGCGAACACCTCGTGCGTGTCATAATGGGATGCAAAGGCCTGAACGCCGTTGAAGGATGCGTAGACGTTCGCACCGCCCAGTCCCGCAAAGCGGGTCGCGAGCGTGTCGGCAATGGCCCGAACCCGCGGCAGCACGTCATCGACATGGTTGACGACAAGCGATGCGCCCATGGCGAGCAGGTGCTCGATCCGCGCCGGATCACCCGCCGCCGGCTTGCCGATGGCATCCGCCATGTAGTGGGCGGGATCGACCGGGCGGCTGTTCAGGACGAGATTGAAACGCTCCGGCGTCCAGTGCGTGCGTTGCGCGATGAGGGCGTTGAGATCGTTCCAGCCCATCGGCGGGGCGTCCCTGCGCTCCGGCGACGCGGGAATGTGCACCGGCGCGCGATCCCAATAGCGATCGATGAAATCCTTCTCGACCAACGGCGCGATGATGACGGCAAAATCCACACCTCCCAATCTACCCGCCCGAGCCGCCTTGTCGAGACGGGAGAGCAAGCGCCAGTTCAGCCTGCTTGTGCGTTTAGGCGTGCATGACGGCGATCATGCTCTCGAGTCCGCACGAACGGGCGGGTGGTGCGGCGGCGGCGCTTGCGGTGACTTGTGCCTTGGGTGCCGTTCTCGCGCTCGGGCTGGCGGTGCGCGAGCGACCGGCGGGGGATGATGCCGGGGTCGCCCTGTTCGATATCCTGCCTGAGCCGAAACCCAAGGCGAAGGTGGAGCGGATGCCACGGCGCAATATGCGGCCTTCGGGTGAAGCCGCTCCGCCCAATCTGCGCTCCCGCGCGACGGAGGTAGCGGCGCCCAAGCCGATCGTTCCGATCGACGTGCAGCCGCTGGTTATCGCTGCGGAAAAGCCGGCCGACGCATTCGAAGCGACAAGCGGTGCGGCGGAAGTGGCCGGACCGGGAACGGGCGCGGGCGGGGAGGGGAACGGTTTTGGCGGAGGTGGGAGCGGCGATGGCGACGGCGCGGGCGATCCCGACGCAACGCCGCCACGACAGATCCGCGGAAGCATCCGCGACTCGGACTATCCCGAAGACCTGGCCGATGCGGGAATCGGGGGCAGGGTGACAGTATTGTTCCTGGTGCAGACCGATGGACGCGTGCCCGAATGCGATGTGGTAGGATCGAGCGGCATCCCGCGGCTGGACGCGTTGACCTGCCGGCTGATCCGCGAGCGGTTCCGGTTCCGGCCCTCACGCGACGGCAGGGGGCGTGCGGTGCCGGCATTGGTGCGCGAGAGCCACGAATGGGTGTTCGAACGACTGCCGCCGGAGCGGGACCACTAACTGGACATTAGGCTCTCGGGTGGTAACGCGATCATATGCACGGGGCGCGCGATCCACAAACGCATGTGATGCCGATCCAGGCAGCCTGGCAGTGCGACCTGCGCGACGATTCGCTGACCTGGAGCGACGGGGTCTACGACCTGTTCGGGCTGCCGCGAGGCAGCGCGCTGGAGCGCGAGGCGATTGTTGCCATGTACCTTCCCGAGTCGCAGGCGGAGCTGGCGCGGTTGCGTAGCGCAGCGATCGCGGCGTGCGGGAGCTTTACGTTCGAGGCGCAGATCCGGCGCGTGGACGGCCAAATCCGCTGGATGCGCATCACCGCCGACGTCGTGAGCGAGAACGGCGCCGCACGTTATCTCTACGGTACGAAGATCGACGTCACCGGCGAGATGACGGGCGAGCCGGGCTAGAGGATTTCGCGGATCGCTTCGGGTGGACGGCCGAGGCGGACGCCCTTTTCGGTCTCGACCAGCGGCCGTTCGATCAGGATCGGATCGGCAGCCATCGCATCGAGGATGGCGTCATCGCTTGCGCCCTTGAGTGCCTTGGCACTGTCCTCCGCCTTGCGCAGTCCGTCGCGGGGCAAGATTCCGGCCTTTGCATAGAGCCGTGCGAGCTCGTCGCGCGACGGCGGGGTCTTGAGATACTCGACCACCGTCACCTCGGCACCGGCATCGTTGAGCAGCGCGAGCGCCTCACGCGACTTGGAGCAGCGCGGATTGTGATAGATGGTCGCCTTCATTCCGAATCCCCGGCCCGAACAGGCCGCGTAGATAGGGGCGGAATCTCGCGGGTGCCAGCGGCGAAGGAGTGGCGATGACCGAGAAGCGCGTTTGTTTCGATTTCGAGGTGAGCTTCACCAATGGCGGCGGAGTGCAGGGGCAGGATTTCCGACTGGATATCGATGGCGACGAGATCGATGACGCCGAACTGGCCCGCTACGTGATCGCCGATCTGCGTCTGCTGATGGTTGGCAAGGTGCGCATCCTCAATAAGCGGATCATCGAAGAGCGGCACAAGCGCGGCGAAATGAAGGAAGCGCCTGCGGCCGTTCCGGCTGCGCGGCTGATCGACCTCAGCCATGTGATCGAGGCGGGGATGATCACCTACAAGGGGCTGCCCGCGCCGCTGATCTGCGACCATCTGTCGCGTGAGGCTTCGCGTGGAATCTATGCCGAGGGGACCGAGTTTCAGATCGGCCGGATCGAGATGGTCGGGAACACCGGCACCTATCTCGATACGCCCTATCACCGCTATGCCGACGGGCACGATCTGGCGGATCTGCCGCTGGCGCGCGTGGCCGACTGTGAGGGTGTAGTGGTGCGGGTCGAGGGCGCTGTGGACCGGGCAATCGACTGGGCGGCCTTTGCGGCGACTGAGGTGCGCGGCAAGGCAGTGCTGGTCCACACCGGATGGGACCGGCACTGGCGCACCGACCAGTATTTCGAAGGGCATCCGCACCTGACCGAGGCGGCGGCAGTGTATCTGCGCGATCAGGGCGCGCGGCTGGTGGGGATCGATTCCCACAATATCGACGATACGTCCGGCAACACGCGGCCGGTGCACAGCGTGTTGCTGGGCGCGGACATCCCGATCGTCGAGCATATGACGCGTCTGGGGGACTTGCCGGCGAGCGGGTTCCGCTTCTCCGCGGTGCCGCCCAAGGTGCGGCATATGGGGACGTTTCCGGTGCGGCCCTGGGCGATCCTGCCGGGCTAACGCAGCATGTCCCCGGGGACACGCTGCGGCAGGATCAGCCCTTCTCTTCCTCGCGCGCGAGCCATTCCTCGAGCCACTTGATCGTATAATCGCCCTGCTGGAACTGCGGATTGTCGAGCAGCGCCTGATGCAGAGGAATGGTGGTCTTCATCCCGTCGCCCTCGATCACGAACTCCTCAAGCGCGCGGCGCAGGCGGCGGAGCGCGCCCTGACGCGTGGTGCCGTAGACGATCAGCTTGGCGATCATGCTGTCGTAATAGGGCGGCACCTTGTAGCCTGAGTAGAGGCCGCTATCGACGCGGACGTTCATGCCGCCCGGCGCGTGATACTGGCTCACCCGGCCCGGCGAAGGCGCGAAGGTGCGCGGATCCTCGGCATTGATGCGGCATTCGATGGCGTGCCCGCGGAACTGCACGTCTTCCTGACGCAGCGTCAGGCCATGGCCCTCGGCGACGCGGATCTGCTCGCGGACCAGGTCGAGGCCGGTGATCGCCTCGGTCACCGGATGCTCGACCTGAAGCCGGGTGTTCATCTCGATGAAATAGAACTCGCCATTTTCCCACAGGAACTCGATCGTGCCGGCACCGCGATAGCCCATATCGGCCATCGCTTTCGCACAAATCTCGCCGATGCGGTTGCGCTCCTCGGTCGAGAGGACAGGGGAAGGGGCTTCCTCGAGCACCTTCTGGTGGCGGCGCTGGAGTGAGCAGTCGCGCTCGCCAAGATGGATGGCGTTGCCATTGCCATCGCCGAACACTTGGATTTCGATGTGGCGCGGGTTGCCGAGATATTTTTCGAGATAGACGGTGGCGTCGCCGAACGCGGCCTTCGCCTCGCTGCCGGCCTGCTGCATCAGCGTCTCGAACTGATCGGGGTCGGTGCAGACCTTCATCCCGCGGCCGCCGCCGCCCGACGCCGCCTTGATGATCACCGGGTAGCCGATCTCGGCGGCGAGCTTCTTGGCCTCCTCGACGTCGCTGATCGCGCCGTCCGAACCGGGCACGAGCGGCAGGCCGAGTGCGCCCGCGGTGCGCTTGGCTTCGACCTTGTCGCCCATCACCCGGATGTGCTCAGGCTTCGGGCCGACGAAGATCAGGTTATGCAGTTCGACGATCTCGGCAAACTTGGCGTTTTCCGAGAGGAAGCCATAGCCCGGATGGATCGCGTCGGCGCCCGAGATTTCGGCGGCCGAGATGATGTTGGGGATGTTGAGGTATGAATCCGCCGCGGCTGGCGGGCCGATGCAGACGGCCTGATCGGCGAGACGGACGTGCATCGCGTCGGCATCCGCGGTCGAGTGGACCGCGACCGTCTTGATCCCCATTTCATGGCATGCGCGATGGATACGCAGCGCTATTTCGCCGCGATTGGCGATCAGGAGTTTCTTGATTTCCGGCAAGGCGCGTTACTCGACCACGACGAGCGGCTGGTCGAACTCGACCGGCTGGCCGTTCTCGATCAGGATCGCCTTGACGGTGCCGCCATGCGGCGCCGCGATCGGGTTCATCACCTTCATCGCTTCGACGATCACCAGCGTGTCGCCGGCCTTGACCTGGCTGCCCACCGCGATGAACGGCTTGGCGCCCGGCTCGGCGGCGAGATAGGCGGTGCCGACCATCGGCGACTTGACCGCATTCTCGTGCGCCGGGGTGATCGACGCGGGGTCCGACGGCATCGACGCAGGCACAGGGGCAGCGACGGGCGCTGCGGCAACCGGGGCGGGCGCGGCATAGGCGACCGGCGCAGCGCTGACCTTGCGTGCGACGCGAACCTTGCGGTCGCCGTCCTCGACCTCGATCTCGGTCAGGTTGGTTTCGTCGAGCACTGCGGCGAGCTGGCGCACCAGTTCGATATCCACGTGCATGTTCTTTTTGTTCTCTTCGCTCATGCGACCTCGAAAATCGGAAGCGGTCCTCAGTGTGCCCGGGTCCCGCATATAACCGCGCCCAATGTCAGAGTCGGGCCGCGGCTTCAAGCGCAAGCACGTAGGAAAGCGCGCCGAAGCCGGCGATCGTTCCCTTTGCCGCCATGCCGACATAGCTGTGGCGGCGATACTCCTCACGGGCGTGCGGGTTGGAGATATGGACTTCGATCACCGGCGTGCGGATCGAGCGGATACAGTCGTACAGCGCCAGTGAGGTGTGGGTGTAGGCACCGGAATTGAGCAGGATCGCCTTCGCGTCGCGCGCCTGCGCTTCATGCATCCAGTCGATCAGATGGCCTTCGTGATTCGACTGGCGCATGTCGATCGCCAGGCCGAGCTCGCGGCCGCGATCCTCGAGCATCCCGGCGATATCGTCGAGCGTGTCCGAACCGTAGATTTCCGGCTCGCGCATGCCGAGCAGGTTCAGGTTCGGCCCGTTGAGTACGTAGATCGTATCCGTCATGCCGACTCCCGCATTTGAGCTTTTGCGCCAGTCCCTATATCGCGCCCCGGCGAAAGGACCAGCATGCAGACTCACAGCGACGGCACGATCACGATCACGGTCAATGGCGAGCATCGCCGCGTTACGGGCGGCATCACGCTCGCGCAGCTTGCGGGCGAGCTGGGGCTGGCGCCCGAAAAGGTCGCCGTGGAGCGCAATCTGGAGGTCGTGCCGCGATCGACGCTGGCGCAGGTACTGGTCGAGGATGGCGACGAGATCGAGATCGTGCACTTCGTCGGCGGGGGCGATCACGCCGCAACGGTGAATGACGACAGCTGGACAGTCGCCGGCAAGACGTTTCGTTCGCGGCTGATCGTCGGTACGGGCAAGTACAAGGATTTCGAGCAGAATGCTGCGGCGGTCGAAGCGTCGGGCGCAGAGATCGTCACCGTGGCGGTGCGCCGGGTGAACGTCAGCGATCCCAATGCGCCGATGCTGACCGACTATATCGATCCGAAGAAGATAACCTATCTGCCCAACACCGCTGGCTGTTTCGACGCGGAGAGTGCGATCCGGACGCTGCGGCTGGCGCGCGAGGCAGGCGGCTGGGAGCTGGTCAAGCTGGAGGTGCTGGGCGAGGCGAAGACGCTCTATCCCGACATGCTCGAGACGCTGCGCGCGACCGAGATCCTCGCCAATGAAGGCTTCAAGCCGATGGTCTATTGCGCCGACGATCCCATCGCGGCGAAGCGGCTGGAGAATGCGGGCGCGGTGGCGATCATGCCGCTGGGCGCGCCGATCGGATCGGGGCTGGGCATCCAGAACCGGGTGATGATCCGCCTGATAATCGAGGGCGCCAAGGTACCGGTGCTGGTCGACGCGGGGGTCGGCACGGCGAGCGACGCGGCGGTGGCGATGGAACTGGGTTGCGATGGCGTACTGATGAACACCGCGATCGCCGAGGCCAAGGACCCGATCGGGATGGCGCGCGCGATGCGGCTGGCGGTGGAGGGCGGGCGGCTGGCCTATCTGTCCGGGCGCATGGCCAAGCGTCGCTATGCCGACCCCAGCTCGCCGCTGGCAGGGTTGATCTAGACCTTTCCGACCAGCCACACGGTCATGCCGCCGCATTCGGGATCCTCGATGCGGTGGGCGATCACGGCAAGGTCGCAGCTCGCGAACAGGGCGCGATATTCGGTGGGGGCAAGGCTGGCGTGGAACAGCTCCTCGCCCTCAAGCTCGCCGATGGCGACGCCGCGCGCAGGGCCGGTATTGAACAAGGCGACGCCGCCGCGGCGCAGCCACACCGCGATGCGCGGGATCAGCTTTTCCTGCCATTCCACATCGAGGTGGAACAGGCTGCTCCAGGCGATGATGCCGTCATAGGCGCTCGATTCGGCGCCGAACCTGCGCATGTCCGCTTCGATCCAGCGATGCCGCGGGAAACGGGTATGGGCGAGGTGGATCATCGTCGGCGCGATATCGACGCCGGTGAGGTGAAAGCCCCGGTCGACCAGATAGCGCGCGACCGGTTCGCCTCCGCCACATCCTAGGTCCAACAGCTCGCCGTTGTTGGGCAGATGGCGGATGAAGCGATCGAGCCAGAGCCGTTCGGGAAAGCTGCGACGGCGCGCGGCATCGAAGGCGTGCGCGTGACGCTGATAAAGTTCGGCGATGCGATCAGGCACGTCGTTCGTCCGCCACGTTCTGGCGCCTTTCAGGAACCCTCACATCCCCCGCTGGTTGGATAGTCAGGACCAACCACAATGGAGGCCATCATGGGCGAACTCGTCGACAAGATCAAAGGCAACGTCAACGAAGCGATCGGCAAGGTCAAGCAGCACAGCAAGGACCCCGAGACGCGGGCGGAAGGCGAGAAGCAGGAGCTGAAAGGCAAGGCTCAGCAAATGGCCGGGAAGGTCAAGGGCGCGCTGGGCGACGATATCTGACCCGATATAAGCCTGCATAAAAGGCGGATCAGGGCGGTTTCCTGCGGGAAGCGGCCCTTTTTCGCGGGTGGGACGATTCGACTCGTTAACTTTCGTTGTGCATTGTCCTGCCTTCGGGCCGGGCGTTTCCCGGCGCAAGTCAGCCATCCGGGGGGCTCGACTCGTGATCAACGCTGTTGCCGAACATCCAATCCTGCCTTTTGCTCAAGGCGAGTGGCGCGTCGAACCGCGCGGCAGCCTGGGCTATGTGCTCGCTCAGGCGCGCCGAGAGCGCGCGATGACGATCGAGCAGGTCGCGGCGCAGACCCGCGTACCGATCCGCTACCTCCACGCGATCGAGGACGAGCAGTTCGAGATCATCCCGGGACGCATCTACGCCAAGGGCTTCGTCAAGGCGTTCGCGCGCTCGGTCGGGCTGTGCGAGCGCTGGGCGGGCGAGGCGATCACGGCTGCGATGGCCGAAAAGCGGGCGCTGGTCGCGGCCTGACTTCCTTACCCCCGGATCGCGGTGATCGTGGTTCCGGGAGTGATGAACTCCACATCGGTCTTGAGGTGCAGCAGGCGGACGCCCGTTTGCGATAGCGCGCGATCGAGCGCGGGCGCGAATTCGTCGGTCTTGACGACGGTTTCGGCCCAGCAGCCATAGGCGCGGGCGAGCGCGGCAAAATCCGGGTTGTGCAGCGTGGTGCCGGAAAGTCGGGCAGGGAACTCGCGCTCCTGATGCATGCGGATCGTTCCATAGGCGCCGTTGTCGATGATCAGCACCAGCATGTTGACGTCGTGCTGGATCGCGGTGGCGAGTTCCTGCCCGTTCATCATGAAGTCGCCATCGCCTGCGAGCGCAACGGCGAGCCGATCGGGAAGGCGCAGCGCAGCGGCGACCGCGGCGGGGGTGCCATAACCCATTGCGCCGGAGGTCGGGGCGAGCTGGGTGGGCTGGGCGCCATAGTGCCAGTAGCGATGCCACCAGCCCGAGAAATTGCCTGCGCCATTGCAGATGATCGCATCGTCGGGACCGAGCCGCTCGCGCATCGCCGCGACGCACTGGCCGAGGTCGAGGGTGACGCCCTCGCGCGGCTTTGGCGTGGACCAGTCGAGCCATTCGGCATGGGCTTTGGCCGCCCCGGCAAAGGGCTTGTCGAGCGGCTTCAGGCCGGTGAGCATCTCTGCGAAAATGCCGACATCGCAGCATACTGCCATATCGGCATGATAGACGCGGTTGAGCTCTTCCGGGTCCGGGTGGACATGGATCAGCGTCTGGCCGGGATGGTCGGGGGTGACGAGCGTATAGCCGTCGGTGGTCGCCTCGCCGAGTCGTGCGCCGACGACGAGCAGCAGGTCGGCGTCGCGGATGCGCTGGGTAAGCTTGGGGTTGGGACCGTAGCCAAGATTGCCCGCCCAGGCGGGCGAAGTGTTGCGGATCGCGTCCTGACGGCGGAATGCGCCCGCGACGGGGATACCCCAGCGCTCCGCGAAGGTCGCGAAATCACGGCCGGTCGAGATGTCCCATCCGGCACCGCCGACGATCGCGAGCGGGCGCTTCGCGGTGCGGATGCGCTCGACGATCTGATGCGCGGCTTCTTCATTGACGTCGGGCATCAGCGGGTAGGGCGTGGAGACCGGCCGGTCCACCGCTTCGACCTCATCAAGCAGCATGTCCTCCGGCAGCGCGATCACCACCGGGCCGGGGCGGCCGCTGGTCGCGACATTCCATGCGCGGGCGACATATTCGGGGATGCGGCGCGCGTCCTCGATCCGGGTCGCCCATTTGGCGAGCGGGGCGAACATCGCGGGGAAGTCGACTTCCTGGAAGCCTTCGCGGTCGCGCATCGAGCGGTCGACGTCGCCGATGAACAGCAGCATCGGCTGCGAATCCTGCATCGCGACATGGACGCCGATGCTGGCGTTGGTCGCGCCGGGCCCGCGGGTGACGAAGCAGACGCCCGGCTTGCCGGTCATCGTGCCGTCGGCGCAGGCCATGAACGCAGCGCCGCCCTCTTGCCGGCAGGTGACGAGGTCGATCTCCGGGACGTCATGCAACGCGTCGAGCACCGCGAGGAAGCTCTCGCCGGGAACGTGGAAAATACGATCGCAGCCCTGGGCCACGAGATTGTCGACCAGGATGCGGCCACCGTTACGAAGCTTCGTCATGATTTCTCTTGTGCCGTCGTGGGTTGGGGAAGTCGAGGCGATTGCGTCGGTTAGCCAGCGCTGTTGTAGCGCGCCTTGAGCATCGACCAGACCGCGCGCAAGCTCATCGCGTCGCCGCCCTTGGGCCGTCCGGGCTTGGGCACGGGACGCCAGGCGAACAGGTCGAAATGCGCCCAGGCGATGTCATTGGGTACGAAACGGCGGAGGAAAAGGGCTGCGGTGATTGGCCCGGCAAAAGGACCATCGGCCGAATTGACCATGTCCGCGATGTCGGACTTGAGCATCTCGTCATAGCCGTCCCACAGCGGAAGGCGCCAAAGCGGGTCCTTCTGGGCGATTCCGTGATCGAGCAGGTCGTTCGCGAGCGCGTCGGTATTTGCGAACAGCGCCGGCAGTTCCGGTCCCAGCGCGACACGCGCGGCGCCGGTGAGCGTGGCGAAGTCGAGGATCAGATCGGGCTTGGCCTCGACCGCCTTCGCCAGTGCATCGCCCAGGATGAGGCGGCCCTCGGCATCGGTGTTGGTGTTTTCAACCGTCAGACCCTTGCGCGTCTTGAGGACGTCCCCGGGGCGGAAGGCGTTCGCCGCGACGGAATTCTCGACTGCGGGAATAAGCAGGTGGAGGCGGACAGGCAGGCGCTGCGCCATCACCACACCGGCCAGTGCCAGTGCGTGCGCGGCCCCGCCCATATCCTTCTTCATCAACCGCATGCCAGCGCTCGGCTTGATGTCCAGCCCGCCGGTGTCGAAGCAAACGCCCTTGCCGACCAGCGCGATCCGCGGATGCTTGGGATCGCCCCATTCCATCTCGATCAGCCGCGGCTCGCGCCCGCGTGCGGCGGCCATGCCGACCGCGTGGATCATCGGATAGCCCTGTTCCAGGGCGTCGCCGCGCGTGACGGTGAGCGTCGCCTTATGCGCCTTGGCGAGCGCGACGGCCTCGGCCTCCAGTTCGGCGGGGCCCAGATCGGCGGCGGCGGAGTTGACCAGGTCGCGGACCTTGAAGGTCGCGGCGGCAATGCGCAGCGTCTCCTCGATCTTGCCCGGTTCTCCGGTCAGCAGCGTGCGGGGGCCTACCGGGTTTTCGTCCTTGCGGTAACGGTCGAAGCGATACTGGGCGAGCACCCAGCCGAGCATCGCAGCGCCGGGTTCGCCGGTTGCGAGGCGATAGGTGCCCTCGGGCAATTGCTCGCCGAGCGAGGCGATGCGGTAGGGCGAGGTCTCGGCTTCGTCGCATACCAGCAGCATCGACCAGTCGTCGTCCTTGTCGCCCGGCAGTACGGCGCGGTTGCCTGCCTTGCCGACCACCTTGTTCGCCGTGATCGCGGTGCGGACGCGCGCGGGCTGGCCTTTGAGCCAGCCGGCCCATTGATCGGGGTGGACGACATGGATGGTGCGCGCGGGCTGGCCGCGATCGGGCTGAAGCAGCGGGGAGAGGTCGGTCATTGCGGCGATCTAAGCACTCCGAAGCATTGCCGCCAAGCGCTATCGGCGAACGCAGAGGCTGAGGGCGCGGTCGATCATGGCAGTGAGGCGGTTGCGGCTCTGCGCCAGCGCGGCGGGATCGAGGCCGCGTTCCTGTGTTTCGAAGTTGATGTAATCAAGGCCGTGGAGCAACGCGTAGTTGGACAGCGATCCGTCGGTCACCGCGACCCGCTCGAACACGACATTGAAGTCGGCATTGGCCAGCATCCGCCCGCACCACGCGGTCATCGGCGCGGTACCGCTGCGCCAAGGCACATAGGCGAGCGTATCGTCGTCATCGAACGGCCATGCGCGGCTGGCCGAGGGGCGCGGTTGCATCACATCGTCGCAGAAGCGAATCGAGACTTCGCCGCGGCCGGGAGGCGCGGAGCGGTTGCAGTGCGAGGCGGAGGAATCGAAGCCGGGCGCGTTGGTGTGGAGCGCGATGATCGGGTGCGCGCCGCGAGCATAGTCGGCGAGGACAGTGCGGGCATAGCGCGGATAACCGTCGCGGAAATTGCGGTTGGGATCGATCGGCCGGCCGCGATCGACGGCGCCGTTGCGGCGCTTGCCGTCCTCCGCGATGCCCGAATCGACCGCGATCACCACGCCGCCATGTTTCCGCACCCCGGCGAGCGCCGCTTCGAACCCGGCATTTTCATTGTCGTGCGGCACGAACCAGAGCGGGCCGCGGGGCTTCTTCACATTGGCGATGCGGAAGAGGCGCCAGCTGCCACGTTCTTCCTGAAACTCGATCCGGCTGACGGTGAGGCCGCGCCATTCCGCCGGGTCGCGGTGGCGGGCGAAATCGTCGTCGGCGAGCGTCAGGGGATCGACGGGCGTACGCCGTACCCCCGTCTCCTCGCGCGCACCGCCCAGCGCCAGCCACAGGGCGGCGGCGAGAGCGGCGCGGACCCGCATCAGGCCAGCGGCGCGCCGTACAAATCGTGGTCGTCGGCGTCCTCGATCTCGACCTTGACGATGTCGCCCTGCTTCAGATGGCCGGCGTCGCGGAGGAAGACGGTGCCGTCGATCTCGGGCGCGTCGGCCTGGGATCGGGCGTTGGCGCCGTCATCTTCGACCTCGTCAATGATCACTTCGAGCGTGCGGCCGATCTTGGCCTGGAGTTTCGCGGCGCTGATCGCGGCGGTCTTTTCCATGATCCGGGCGTAGCGCTCTTCCTTGACCGCTTCGGGGACCGCACCGGGCAGATCGTTGGCAGCGGCACCCTCTACGGGCTCGAAGCGGAACGCGCCGACGCGGTCGAGCTGCGCCTCGTCCAGCCAGTCCAGGAGGTACTGGAAGTCCTCTTCGGTCTCGCCGGGGAAGCCGACCACGAAGGTCGAGCGGATCGTGATGTCGGGCGCGATGCTGCGCCAGTTGCGCAGACGCTCCAGCACCTTCGCTTCGTTTGCGGGACGGCGCATCGTGCGCAGCACCGAGGGGCTGGCATGCTGGAAGGGGATGTCGAGATAGGGGAGGATCAGCCCCTCGGCCATCAGCGGGATGACCTGATCGACATGGGGATAGGGATAGACGTAATGCAGCCGCACCCATGGGGCGATCTTGCCCAGCTCGCGGGCGAGGTCGGTCATATGGGGAACGACCTCAGCGCCCTTCCACATCCGCGGTTCCTTGCGGATGTCGACGCCATAGGCCGAGGTGTCCTGGCTGATGACCAGCAGTTCCTTCGTCCCCGCCTCGACCAGCTTTTCGGCTTCGCGCAGGATCGCGTCGGGGCGGCGGCTGACCAGATCGCCGCGCAGCGCCGGGATGATGCAGAAGGCGCAGCGATGATTGCAGCCTTCGCTGATCTTCAGATAGCTGTAGTGGCGCGGGGTCAGCTTGAGGCCGCTGTCGGGTACCAGGTTGAGGAAGGCGTTGGGCGGCATCGGCGCCGCGTCGTGCACCGCGCCGACCACTTCCTCATATTGGTGCGCGCCGGTGACGGCGAGGACGTTGGGGAAGCGAGCGCGGATCACCTCCGCCTCCTTGCCCATGCAGCCGGTGACGATAACACGGCCATTCTCCGCGATCGCCTCGCCGATCGCTTCCAGCGACTCTTCCTTGGCGCTGTCGAGAAAGCCGCAAGTGTTGACCAGCACCACGTCGGCGCCGGCATAGTCGGCCGACATGGCATAGCCATCGGAGCGGAGCTTGGTCAGGATACGCTCACTGTCGACCAGATTCTTGGGACAGCCGAGCGACACCATGCCCACCTTTGGGGCTTCGGGGAGTCGCGTTGCCATGATCGGCGGCGCACATAGAGATTTTTGCGGAAAAAGATAGGGGCAGGCGATAGTGCTGACCCTGCGCCGCTCGGCCCACGCCGATCAACAAGAGGGGATCGGGCGCTGGAAGTGAGCGGTTCAGCTCGTCATTCGCACGACGACCTTCCCCTTGGCACGGCCGGATTCGAGATAGGCGAAGGCATCGCCGATCTGTTCGAACGGGAAGACCCGGTCGATAACCGGTTCGAGCTTGCCGTCCGCGATCAGCCCGGCGAGTTCGGCAAGCTCCTCACCGCTTGGATGCATGAACAGGAAGCGGTAGCGGGCGCCGTGCTTGCGGGCCTGGGTTCGCAGGCCGTAGCTGACGAGCCAGAACAGCGCGGCAAGCGCGCGGCCGCGGTCCAGATCCTTGAGCGCCGTTTGCGGTTCGGGAAGCGCCGCGACTGAGACGACCGTGGCGCCGGGTTTCACCACTCCAAAGGACTGGCTCAGCGTATCTCCGCCGAGCAGATCGAACACGCCGTCCATGCCGCTGACGTGATCGGTAAAAGCCTGCGTCGTATAGTCGACTACCACGTCCGCGCCGAGCCGTTCCACCAGATCGCGCCCGCGCGGGGAGGCGGTGGTGGTGACCTCTGCGCCCAGCCATTTGGCGATCTGGATGGCGAAGGTGCCGACGCCGCCCGCGCCGCCGGGGATGAAGACGCGGCTTCCTGGCTTTAGATGCAGTTCGTCGCGCAGCGCCTGAAGCGCGGTCAGACCCGCAAGCGGAACGCCCGCCGCAGTCTCGAAATCGAGCGTGGCAGGCATCGCCGCGACGACGGCTTCGGGCAGGACGCTATATTCGGCGAAGGCGCCCATCGACCCTTTGGGCACGCGTGCAAAGACCCGATCACCCACGGAGAAGCGCGTGACGCCGGCACCGACCGCCTCGACGGTGCCGGCCAGTTCGTTGCCCATCACCGCAGGAAGCGAATAGCGCTGAATGACCTTGAGCTTGCCTTCCCGCGTCTTGAAATCGACCGGGTTCAGGCCGGCGGCATGGACGCGGACCAGCAGTTCGCCGGCACCCGCGACCGGCCGGGGCACGGTCCGCAGTTCGGCAACTTCGGGGCCGCCATAGCGGGTGAGGAGCAGCGCGCGCATCTGGCCGGTCATGCGGCTGCCTTTCCGCCAGTGCGTACGACCTCGACGATCGTGTCCCCGGCCATCAGTGCCTTCGCCTCCTCGGTGAAGAATCCGTATGGCTCGCCGCCGCGGTACAGGCGCAGGCCGATGCCGGTGGCGATGGCGGCCAGCGGCGTGCCGACCTCTTCAGGGCGTATGGGGCGCTCGCTGAGCGCGACCGGCCCCTCGATCGAGGCGAGATCCATCATGTAGCTGGCGACGTGCTGGCTCTTGCAAGAACTCGCGAGGAGCAGGCCGGCGAAACTGACCGGATTGATGACCGTGGTGGCGCCGGCGGCGCGGGCCGGAAGCTCGTTGTCCTCCGCCTTCACCACCGTGCTGATCTTGAGATCAGGGGCGAGATGGCGGGCGGTGAGGGTGATGAGCACCGAGGTGTCGTCGCGTCCCGCGCTGACGATCATCGATTGGGCGCGGGCGATCCTGACGTCCTCGAGCGTCTGGTCGCGTGTGGCGTCGCCCTGAAGGATGATACAGCCGCAATCGCGCGCGCGCTCGAGCGCCTGGGCGTTGCCGTCGATGACGACGATGCAGCCGGGATCGGTACCGCGCGCGATCAGCTCGTCCACCGCTTCGGACCCGGTGGTGCCATAGCCCGCGACGATGATGTGGTTGTGAAGGTTCCGCTGGATCAGGGCCATGCGCCATCTATCCCATGTACGCTTGAGAACGAAATTGTAGGCGGTGCCGAGAAACAGCAGCACCGCGAAGACGCGGATCGGCGTGACCACCAGCGCGTCGAACAACCGGGCGCTCTCGGTGACCGGGGCGATGTCGCCATAGCCGGTCGTGGTGATCGAGATCATCGTGAAATAGACGATGTCGACGAAGCTGATGTGGCCGTCATAATTGTCGCGCAGCCCCTCCCGGTCGAACCAGTGGACGCCGATCGCGAGCGCGAGCAAGCCTACCACCGCGAGGACGCGCCAGCTGATGGAGACCCAGACGGGGAGGGTCGATTTGCGCTTGAGCGTCGCGTGGGGAAGGAAGCGCATGCGGAACGGAGATTAGCCGCTATCGCGAGGTAATCAATGCGCGGTCAGGGCCGTGCCGGGAGCCGCGGGACCGGATCGACCGGGGTGCGGCCCTGGCGCATCTCGAAATGGAGCTGTGCGCGGTTGGCGCCGCTGTCGCCCGAGAGCGCGATCATCTGGCCGCGCTTCACCGACTGGCCGCGCTGGACGAGAAGCTGGCCGGCATGGCCGTAGACGGTGGTCCAGCCGCCGCCATGCTGGAGGATGACCAGACCGCCCAGTGAGGGAATGTCGCTACCGACATAGGCGACGGTGCCGTCCGCCGCGGCGAGGACGGGCGTGTCGAGCGGGACGGCGATCTTGAGACCGTCGCTGCGCTCACCCGATGCGACCGGACCGAAGCGGCGGACGATGTTGCCGCGCACCGGCCACTGGAACTGGCCCTTGAGTGCGGCCGGCGGAGCGACCGCGGCGGTGGGCGGGAGGACGCGGGCCGACGAGGCGGTCGGCCGGGTCGGGCGTGCGCGCTCGGGGATGGCGGGCTGGCTGCCCGTCACGATGTCGTCGATGTCGAGGCGGAAGGCTGCGGCACGCTCCTCCCGTGTCCGCGGGCGCTCGGCGCCGGGGATCAGCACGCGCTGGCCGGTGCGCAGGATATAGGGTTCGGCCAGGTCGTTGGCGGTGACGATCTGGTTCCAGGCGACGCCATAGGCGCGAGCGATGGCGATTCCGGTCTCGCCATCGCGGACGAGATGGTAGCGGCCGCCGGGGATCGATAGCCGCTGGCCCGCGCGGATGACGAAGGGGCGCTCCAGGCCGTTGGTCCGTGCGATCGCCTCGGAACCCGCGCCGGTCTTGTTGGCGATGCCGCGCAGCGTGTCGCCAGGCTGGACGATGTAGACCGAGGTGGAGATCGTTCGAGCGTCGGCGGTGACGGGGCGGGCCTCCCAGGCGGGCGGCGGCGCTGGGAGCGACGTCACGTCCTCGCGCCGCGGCGCACGAGTGGGATCCTGCGGCTCGTTATCGGCGTAGCTACGCGCGGGCGGCGGGCCGCTGCCCGCTGGAATGCATGCGGAAGCGAGCGGCAACAATGCCGCCACGATCACGCCCCGATACAAGGCCCCCCGGCCAACCATTACCTGCCCCCCGGCACTAACGAAATATATCGGTAACCATATCAAGGGATTCGCGGTGCGTCATGTCCAGATGTAGCGGCGTGACGGTGACGTAACCCATTTCGATCGCCTCAAGATCGGTGTTCGCGGCAGGCGTATGGTCGATCCGGCCGAGGCCGAACCAGTAATAGTCGAACCCGCGCGGGTCTGTACGCTTGTCGAGTTTCATCCGGCCATAGTCGCGCAGGCCCTGATGCACCGCCTTGATTCCTGCCACTTCGGCGGCGGGGATGGGCGGGAAATTGACGTTCATTAGCGTGCGCGGCGCCCATTGTGCATCGATCAGCGGGCGCAGAACGCGTTCGCCCCACTGCTCTGCGGCTTCGAAGCTGACCCGTTCGCCGGGTGCTGGGGCGGCGTGGCGCTGGCTGAGCGCGATCGAGCGGATGCCGGCCAGCGCGCCCTCCATCGCGGCGGAGACGGTGCCGGAATAGCTGACATCCTCGGCGAGATTGGCGCCGCGATTGACGCCCGAGAGGATGAGGTCGGGCGGCGACTCCTTCATGATCTCCGCCAGCGCCATCATCACTGCGTCGGTCGGGGTGCCGGTGACCGCGAAACGGCGGTCGCCGAAGCGGCGCAGGCGCACCGGGTCGGTGAGGCTGAGCGAGCGGCCCTTGCCCGATTGCTCCTCGAGCGGAGCGACGATGGTGATATCGTCCGACAGGGTGCGGGCGATTCGTTCGAGCACTTCAAGGCCGCGGGCATGGACCCCGTCATCGTTGGTGAGGAGGATCCTCACGCGGCGGGTTCGAGGCGGTTGAGGCCGCGCAGATACGGCTTGAGCGCCTCCGGCACCGCGACCGACCCATCCTCCTGCTGGTAATTCTCCAGCACCGCGACGAGCGTGCGCCCGACCGCAAGGCCCGATCCGTTGAGGGTGTGGACGAAGGCGGGTTTGCCTTCGGCCCCTCGATAGCGCGCGTTCATACGGCGCGCCTGGAAGTCGCCGCAGGCCGAGCAGGAAGAGATTTCGCGATAGCGGGCCTGACCGGGCAGCCAGACTTCGAGGTCGTAGGTCCGCGTCGCGGAGAAGCCCATATCGCCCGCGCACAGCTTCATCCGGCGGAAGGGCAGACCGAGCGCGGTGAGGATGCCCTCGGCGCAGGCGGTCATGCGCTCATGCTCGGCCTCCGATTCCTCGGGTGTGACGATCGAGACCATCTCGACCTTGTCGAACTGGTGCTGGCGGATGTAGCCGCGCGTGTCGCGGCCCGCCGCGCCAGCCTCGGAGCGGAAGCAGGGGGTCAGCGCCGTGAAGCGCAGCGGCAGCGTGTCGGCGGCCAGGATCTGCTCGCGTACGATGTTGGTGAGGCTGACCTCGGCGGTAGGAATCAGCCAGCGTCCATCTGTGGTCTGGAAGCTGTCCTCGGCGAATTTGGGCAGCTGGCCGGTGCCGAACATCGCGTCCGGGCGGACGAGGATGGGCGGGTTAACCTCCTCATAGCCGTGATCGCCGGTCAACGTATCGAGCATGAACTGACCGAGCGCGCGGGCGAGTTTCGCGGCATAGCCGCGGACCAGCGTGAAGCGGGCGCCGGCAAGTTGCGCGCCGGTCTCGAAATCCAGGCCGAGCGCGGGACCGAAGGCGTCATGCTCGCGCGGTTCGAAGGCGAAGACGGGCTGCTCGCCGCGCGTGTGGACAAGCAGATTGTCGTCTTCGTCGGCACCATCGGGAACGTCAGCGGCGGGGAGGTTGGGGATCGCGGCGAGGGCGGTCTTCAGCGCCTCGTCGGCTTCGGCCTGATCGGTGGTGAGCCTTTCCAACTCGTCCTTGAGCGCGCTGACCTCGGCCATCAGCGCCTGGGCGCGGGCTTCATCCTTGGCGGCCTTGGCCTGTCCGACCTGCTTCGACAGGTCGTTGCGGCGCGCCTGAACCTCCTGCTGGCGGGTGGTAAGCGCGCGACGCGATTCGTCGAGTGCGATCAGGCCGGCGGCGATCGGATCGGCCCCGCGGCGGATCAGCGCCGCGTCAAAGGCTTCGGGATTTTCGCGGATCAGGCGGATGTCATGCATGGGGCAGGGCTATGGCGAGGGGCGATGGCTCGCGCAACCCGCGACGCATGCCGCGCGTTCACCTTGCCGCACAGCAAGGAGAAGAGTGATGCTGCTTCCGCACAACGCCTTTGTCGTCGTGGCCGACGGCCGCAAGATGCTGTTCCTGCGCAACGAGGGCGATGCGACCCATCCCAACCTTCAGCTCGAACGCAAGCGGGTGCAGGAGAATCCGTCGAACGGCGCACAGAAGACCGACGCGCCCGGCCGCTCGTTCCAGAGCGTGGGCGCGCGGCGTAGCGCCTATGAGGAGACTGATTTTCACCAGCTGGAGGAGGACCGCTTCGCTGCGGAAACAGCAGAACTGCTGCGCAAGCGCGCGCTTGAGAATGACTTCGAATCGCTGATCGTCATTGCGCCGCCCAGAACACTGGGCGAGCTGCGGAAACACTATCACAAGGAAGTAGAGAATCGCTTGGCGGGCGAGATCGACAAGGATCTCACCCGCCATACGATACCCGAAATCGAGCAGGCAGTTATCGGCGCCGGGTAATCAGGCCGCCTCGGCTTCCTTCGCTTTGCGGTTCTGGAAGCGCTTGCGCACGACCAGTGCCGCGGCAGCCGCACCGAACAAGAGGACCATCGGCGGGGCGGGGACCGGATCGGGGCCGCCCGACGAGCTGCTGCTGCCGCTCGACGTGCTGGTCGAGGTCGAAGTGCTGGTCGACGAGGTGCTGCTCCAACCGCTCGACGTGCTCCAGCCGCTCGAGGTCGAGGACGAGACGTCGCCCGACGAAGAGGCCGAGGTGGAGGTCGAAGTCGAGACATTGCCGCTCGAGGAGGACGACACGTCGCCCGAGGACGACGCCGAAGTCGACGAACCACCCGAGGCCGAGCTGGTCGAAGACCCGCCGGTCGAGGAGGTGCTGGTGCTCGACACGCCGCCGGTCGAGGTCGAGGTAGACGAACCGCCTGAACCACCCGAGCCGCCAGATGCCGACGAGGTCGAGCCGCCCGAGGTGCTCGTGGAACCGCCGGACGAGGTGGACGAGATCACGATCCCGCCGCTGCCGCCCGAACCGCCCGAGCCGCCGAAGAAGCCACCCGCGAAGAAACCACCGCCAAAGCCGCCGCCGAAACCGCCACCGCCGACCGCGGCTCCACCGCCGCCGCCGCCGCCACCGCCACCACCGCCGATCGCCGGCATTTCGGCGAAGACCGGGGGAAGCGGCACGGGCGCGCCCTGCGGCGTGACGGTGACCACCTGAGGCTGACACTGCGCCGTGGTCGTGACAGTGCGTCGCACGATCCGCTTGCGGACGGCCGGGCGCTTCACGACACGCTTCTTGATCACGCGTTTCGCCGCGACGGGCTGTTTCGACATGTAAGACCGCTCAGCGCGGGACTCGGCGACGTGCACCGCACCACCGCCGATCACGGCGCCGCCGCACGCACATGCGCACAATTTAGCCAAGGCCATCCGAACCGACATGATCGCTCTCTCTATTTCCCGGAGGCTGCGTGGATGCTGCGGACACAGCGCCTGTGCAGGCTCATGCACAGAAAGTGCAGAACAAACCATTAAGTGCAACGGCGTTAACCATAAATCGGCATCAACTTGGGTAGTTTTGTCTCCGTTGAGTGCGCAGGCTGTGGTTAATGTGCCACACCGAGACAGCTTCGCTACCCGATCCGGCCATGGCTACCCGATATGGTTAACCAGCGCTGCAACACCCTTTGCGGTTCAGGCAAGTGCAATTTTCCACACGTCAAGAACAGTTTGGCCCACAAATCTGTGGATTCGGACGCTTGTGGAGCAAGACGCACCTGCCTATAGCGCCGACGGGCAAAAGTCGGGTTTCGATCGGAGCAACCGCTGAAACCCGGTGTGGAGAGTGGCATGGCGACCGTTTACGAGCACCGCGACGAACCCGAAAAGGCGCCGCCGGCTGCCAATGATCTGCCGGACGGGTATCGGCCAAGCCCCGAAGAACCCTTCATGAATCCGCGGCAGCTGCAATATTTCCGCGAGAAGCTGCTGGCGTGGAAGGACGCGATTCATCGGGAAGCGGCGGGCACGCTTTCGCAGCTACAGGTCGATTCGCTGCGCGAGGCGGACTTGACCGACCGCGCATCGAGCGAGACCGACTGGTCGATCGAACTGCGCACCCGCGACCGCCAGCGCAAGCTGATTGCCAAGATCGACGCGGCGCTGCGCCGGATCGAGGATGGCGAGTACGGCTATTGCGAGGTGACGGGCGAGCCGATCAGCCTGGGCCGGCTCGAAGCGCGGCCGATCGCGACGATGACTGTTGAAGCGCAGGAGCGTCACGAGCGCAACGAGAAGGTTTCACGCGACGAGTAGTGCCAAATCGGGCACGCCTACTCATTTCGATTAACGCTTTGGATAGCGATTCCTGCTCTAATTCGCGCATGAACGCGAGTTTGCAGAACGGCATATGGACCAGTTTCCGACCGATCCGATGAGCGCGAATTTGAGCGAAGATCCGACGCATCAACGTTCCGCGGCTCGCGATAGCCTGTTGCTGTCGGCTCAGCTGCGAATCGCGGGCGAGCCGGAAGCCACCGTCCGCGTTCGGAACCTCTCCGCCGGCGGCCTGATGGCCGAATATGCCCAGCCGGTAGATATCGGGAGCACGGTACAAGTCGATGTACGCGGCGTGGGCTGGGTTGGCGGGCGAGTCGCCTGGACAGCGGAAGGCCGGATCGGAATCGCCTTCGACCGGGAGATCGATCCGATGGCGGCGCGCAAGCCTGTCGGAAACGGAACGCATACGCCCCGCTATGCAAAGGCGACCGAAACCGCACCACGCCCGGCGCGTCCGCTTTTCAAACCCTGACCGTAGATTGACGGATGTGGACGGGAAGGCGCACCCGCTGCCGGGAGCGGCGCCCGTGTATGGCGTCACCCCGGCCGTTCAGCCAGGGCGACACCGGGTCACGCATCACATGTGCGTGATTTCTTCCTTCACACGAAGTTTCTGGCGCTTCAGATCGGCGATGATCATCTGATCAGGCATCGGCCGCTGCGACTCCGCACTGATCTTTCGATCGAGTGTCGCGTGCTTGGCCGTAAGTGCCGAGAGATGCGCGTTCTGCATGGAAGCTGTCCTCCTGCTCGTGGGTTGGGGGGCTAAGGAGTAAATCATGATTCGCGGCGCTTGTCGCCCCTTGCGAATCGCTGCATCGACAGGGCAACGGCGTCATGCGGTGGACTGAAACCGCATTGGCTTGGCGGGGGCGTAAACGGATGGAAGATACCGAGATTCTGCGCCGCCTGGAGTTGCTGCGCGTGGAGCACCGCGATCTCGACGCGGCGATCGAAGCGCTTGCGGCAGCGAGCGCACCGGACCAGCTTCAGATCGCGCGCTTGAAGAAGCGCAAACTGCGGCTGCGCGACGAGATCGCGATGCTCGAAGACGGGCTGATCCCCGACATCATCGCATGAGGTGCCGCCGCGCATCGCTTTGGGACATGGGATTGCGAAGATTGGCTATTTCGCTTGCCTATCCTTTGTGTCAGCGTTGCCGGTGATGAGCAGAGGCAGCGCAACATCGCGGATTCACCGGCGGCTGATCGATTCACTCTACACCGAGTCGATGGTGCTGGCTGATGAGGCGCGCGCCTATTTCGACGAGATGGGGCGGAACGAGCGCGACACGCTCGACGCGATGACGCGAGTGGTCTTCTCCTGCGAGTCGCTCAAGGTCACGACGCGCCTGATGCATGTCATCGCATGGTTGCTTACGCAGCGCGCCGTCGATGCTGGAGAGCTTCCCGCCGGCGACGCGCTCGATCCGTCGCGGCGCCTCGGCACGGCGCCGGAAACCGATGCGGCTTCGTTCGATGCGATGCCGTTGGCCGCACAGGGACTGATCGCGGCGAGCCAGGATCTGTACCGAAGGGTCGCCCGGTTCGACGTGGTCGAGAGTGAGGAGGCGCCGGTACCGGTGAGCCCTGCACGGCGGATGCTCGACCGGCTCGCGCACGCTTTCTAAACGTCAGGCTCTCCCTGAACGTCAGGCACTCCAGCCACCCTGGGATAGACCGGCGACCCGTGCGCGGGCGGCGCGATATTCATTGTCGAGGCGATCGACGAACTCGGCGACGGGGGTGACCTCATGGATGGCGCCGATGCCCTGGCCCGATCCCCAGATGTCGCGCCACGCCTTGGCCTTCGAATTCCCGCCCGAGCCGAAATTCATCTTGCTCGGATCGCTCTCGGGCAGATTGTCGGGGTCGAGCCCGGCATTCTCGATCGAGGCGCGCAGATAGTTGCCGTGAACCCCGGTGAAGAGGCTGGTGTAGACGATATCCGACGCAGAGCCCTCGACGATACCGTTCTTGTAATTGTCCTCGGCACGGGCCTCGGTGGTCGCGATGAAGGGGGACCCGATATAGGCTAGATCGGCGCCCATTGCCTGCGCTGCGAGGATCGCACCTCCATTGGCGATCGAGCCCGAAAGAATGATGGGCCCGTCGAACCAGGCTCGGGTTTCCTGAACGAAAGCGAAGGGGCTGAGCTGGCCGGCATGGCCGCCCGCACCGGTGCAGACGAGGATGAGGCCGTCCGCGCCCTTTTCCACCGCCTTGCGCGCGAACCGGTCGTTGATCACGTCGTGCAGCGTAATGCCGCCCCAGCCGTGCACCGCCTGATTGAGTGCCTCCTGCGCGCCGAGCGAGGTGATGACGATCGGCACCTGCCATTTGCCACAGGTGGCGAGATCGGCCTCGAGCCGGTCGTTCGAGCGGTGGACGATCTGGTTGACCGCGAAAGGCGCGGCAGGGCGATCGGGATTGTCGCGGTTCCAGGCCGCGAGTTCCTCGGTGATCTGGTGGAGCCACTCGTCGAGTTGGCTCTGCGGACGTGCATTCAGTGCCGGGAATGAACCGACGATCCCTGCCTTGCACTGGGCAATGACCAGTTCAGGGCCGGAGACGATGAAGAGCGGCGACCCGATGACGGGCAGGCGCAGGCGATCGAAAAGAGCGGGCAGGGTCATATGCGTTTCATACCCGAACTGAATTTCCTGTCCAGCGGGCGCAGGAAGAGGGGGGTATGCCCCATACCCAATCCTTGAAACGGCTAGTCGATGCGGGTCAGGCCTGCACGGAATCGGCGCTGGCGATCGGCATAGCTGTGCGCGGAAATGAGCAAAGCGGTGCGCGCCGTAGCGTCAAGCTCGCGCACCGCCCGCGCCGGGCTGCCGACGATCAGGCTGCCCGGCGGGAATTCCTTCCCTTCGGTGACCAGCGCACCGGCGCCGATCAGGCAATCGTCGCCGATCACGGCACGGTTGAGGACGATTGCGCCCATGCCGACCAGCACGCGATCCCCCAGCGTGCAGCCGTGCAGGATCGCATGGTGGCCGACGGTGCAGTCGGCGCCGATGGTGAGGGGGATGCCGGGGTCCGAATGGAGCATCGCGCCTTCCTGAACATTGCTGCGTTCGCCGACGATGATCGGGGTGTTGTCCGCGCGGATCACTGCACCGAACCAAAGGCTTGCGCCTTCGGCCAGGCGTGCGTCGCCGATCACGTCGGCGCTGGGCGCGACCCAGGCATCGGGGTGGATCGATGGCGGCTTGCCTTCGAACGCGTACAGGGCCATCGCGGCTTCTCCTCATCCCTCGTGGAATTTTTTCGCGGGCGGAACGTCCCGCCGTTTCAACCGTATATCTGCATGACTCGGCACTGCCGAGCCGGATTGCAGGAGACGGCAGATGATCAATCTCATCGTACTTCTCGTCGTAGGCGGTGTGCTGGGCTGGCTGGCCAGCATCGTGATGCGCACCGATGCCCAGCAAGGCATTTTCCTGAACATCGTGGTGGGTATCGTCGGCGCGGTGCTGGCGGGGCTGCTCATCACGCCGCTGATCGGCGGCGCGACCATCACGCAGGAGTTCAGCCTGACCTCGCTGCTGGTCTCGTTCCTCGGCGCAGTCGTTCTGCTCGGAATCGTGAACCTGGTGCGGCGCGGTTCGGTGCGCTGACCCGGGCAAAACCTTCCCAAGCACCTGGGCGGCTTCGGCCGCCCATTCTTTTTGCCGGTTTTCTCTTGTGCGTCAGCGAAGGGCGAGGTGAGCTAGGCCGGGGATGTCCATGCCGAGCGCCAGCGCCAGCGAGACGCCGCCGAGAAGGACTGCGAGCGTCGAAGACATCGAGAACAGGCCCCAGCCGACTGCGGTCACCATTGCCGGGTTGGGACGCTCGAGACGGCGATTCTGCCCTGCCGACATCAGGACGAAGGCCGTCAGCAACCCGTACAGGAAAACCGTGAACTCGATCATTGCGCTGTCCCGCCCCGAAATGCGGCACTAAATTACAGCGGAAGGGTTAACGCTTCAATTTCGGCTCGTCGTAACTTTGCTGCGTTGCAGCGTTGTTTCGCTGGCCGCAACTCAAGTTGAAACCCGGTTCAGCTTTGCTTGACCGCCCCCGGATCGCCCGACTATCGCGCACGCAAACGCACACAGGAGAGAATCGCCGCGATGAAGAAGCTCTATCCCAGTGCCGAGGCCGCGCTTGAGGGCCTGCTCCACGATGGCATGACGATCTGCGCGGGCGGGTTCGGGCTGTGCGGCATCCCCGAGCGGCTGATCGACGCGATTCAGGCTTCGGGCGTGAGGGATATGACCATCGCGTCGAACAATGCGGGGATCGACAATGAGGGCCTGGGCAAGCTGTTGCGCAGCCGTCAGGTCCGGAAAATGATCTCCTCCTATGTCGGCGAGAACAAGGAGTTCGAGCGGCAGTATCTTGCCGGCGAGTTGGAAGTCGAATTCTGTCCGCAGGGCACGCTGGCCGAACGCTGCCGCGCAGGCGGGGCGGGTATCCCCGGCTTCTACACCAAGACCGGCGTCGGCACGAAGGTGGCCGAGGGCAAGGAAACCAAGATCTTCGATGGCCAGGAATATATCCTAGAGCGCGGTATCCGCGCCGATCTGGCCATCATCAAGGGCTGGAAGGCGGACGAGGCGGGGAACCTGATCTTCCGCAAGACCGCACGCAACTTTAACCAGCCGATGGCGACCGCAGCGAACATCTGTGTCGCCGAAGTCGAGGAAGTGGTGCCGGTCGGCAGCCTTGATCCCGATGCGATCCATCTGCCGGGCATCTATGTGAAGCGGATGATCGTGGGCGCGCCATACGACAAGAAGATCGAGTTCCGGACGACGCGGGCGCGGGAAACCGCGTGAACCGGCTGTGCGCCGCGGCCGCGTTGACGCTGCTGCCGGTGCTGACGGGCGGCTGCGTTGTTGCGGCCGTGCCGATCGTGGCTGGCGGCGTGATGGCGCGGGACCAACTCAAGGGCGAGGGCAAGACGCGCAAGGCGAAGAAGGACGAGCGACGAGATCAGGGCGAGCCGGTCGGCATGCGTACTGCCGAGGGGCGCGCCGCGTTGGCAGCGATCGAGGGAAAGAGGATTACGCAACCCAGGCCCGGCATGCTTCCGGTGCCGGGCGGAGCTCCCGTACCCGGCACGCTGCCTCCGCCGTCAGGCGACGGTATGACCGCCGGGACCGGTGAGGCCGCGGCCTACAGCCTTCAGGCCTATCAGGCATTGTGGAACCATCTCACGCTGCAGGTCGAGCGTCGCCGCAAGGGCGAGCCGCTGCAATCGGTGGTGTTGATGCCCGGCACGACGTTGGACGCGCCGCGCTATTCGAGCTGCGGGAGCAAGCCGCTGGCGGTGATCTTCGATCTTGACGAAAGCGCTGACAAGGCGGCGGATCCCGATGCGCCCTGGCGCCGCTGGAAGGGGGATGGCAGCGATGCGGTGACCGCGACCCCCGGCGCCGTGGAGGGGATCGACGCCGCGCGGCGCGAGGGCATTGCGGTGATCTTCACCACCCGGCGTTCCCCCGAAAGCGCGCCCGGCGTGACGGGCCTGCTCGATCATCTTGGCTTTGGCCGCTTCGAGCCCGGACGGACACTGATCTTGGCCGGCGGCGCGGAAACCGGCAAGGGCGATGAGCAGGTGCGTCAGGTGATCGCTGCCGGCTATTGCGTGGTCGCGCTGGTCGGCGACTCGCTCAACGATTTCAGCACGCTGTTCGAGGTGACGAACGACGCTGCCAAACGCCAGACCGCGGCGACCGAAACGATGGTCGCGCCGCTGTGGGGATCGGGCTGGTTCATCCTCCCCAACCCCGTGCGCAGCGTTGCGGCACTCCAAAACCAGTGATTTCCGACGGAGAGACATGATGCCCTGGACTCGTGATGAAATGGCGGCCCGCGCTGCGAAGGAACTGCGCGACGGCTTCTACGTGAATCTGGGCATCGGCATCCCGACCCTGGTCGCCAACCATATCCCGGAAGGGGTCGAGGTGACGCTCCAGTCCGAGAACGGGATGCTCGGCATCGGTCCGTTTCCCTATGAGGGCGAGGAAGACCCCGATCTAATCAACGCGGGCAAGCAGACGATCAGCGAACTGCCCCAGTCGGTCTATTTCAGCAGCGCCGACAGCTTCGCGATGATCCGCGGCGGGCATATCGACCTGACCGTGCTAGGCGCGATGGAAGTTGCGCAGAATGGCGACATCGCCAACTGGATGATCCCGGGCAAGATGATCAAGGGCATGGGCGGTGCGATGGACCTCGTCGCCGGGGTCAAGAAGATCATCGTGGTGATGGAGCACAACGCCAAGGACGGCACGCCCAAGTTCATCCCCGAGTGCACGCTTCCGCTGACCGGCAAGAATGTCGTCGATATGATCATCACCGATCTGGCAGTGTTCCAGCGCGCTGACCACGACTCACCCTTCCGCCTTATCGAACTCGCGCCGGGTGTGACTGAAGAGGAACTCGCGGCGAAGACCACCGCGAAGTACGAGGTCGCGCTGGCGGCCGCCTGAGCCGCATCAGTGGATCGCCGCCGCAATCTCGGCGGCGATCCACTGGCGGAATGCGACGATCTTCGCGCTGCGCTGCCGCGCCGCGGGATAGACGAGCCAGAAGGCGCGGCCATCGGTGGCCGCATGCCGATGGACGCGGGTCAAACGCCCGGCGGCAATATCATCGGCGAACAGAATCGGTGAGCCGATCGCGACGCCGTGGCCGGCTATAGCCGCCGCAACATCCAGATATTCTGCAGAAAAGGTGGTGCCGAAACGCTCCGGCGCCGGGCCGTTTGCATGGCCGAGATCGCGGTACCACAGCGCCCACCAGTCCGGTCGGCCAAGCAGTGACACGCGAAGCTGGCGATTAGGGTCTTCGAGGTCGCGGGCGATATCGGCCAGCCCGGGTGCACATAATGGCGTGAACACGCTGGGGAACAGCGGGATCGCATGCAGCCCCGGCCAGTTGCCATGCCCGTTGCGGATCGCGACATCGTAGCCACCGCCGGCGAGGTCGCGGGGATCGGGCGAAAGGTCGAGCTCGACCCGCAATTCGGGATGGAGCGCTCGAAATCGCCCCAGGCGCGGCGCTAACCAGGTCGTACCGAGCGAGGGCAGGGCAGTGATGCCGAGCCAGGTCTGGTCGGCATCGATTGCCCGGGCGAACCCTGCACGCAACGTGGTGAAGGCGGACAGCGCGTCTGCGGCGAGGAGCGCACCCGCCGCCGACAGCTCGACGCGCTGAGCATGCCTGTGAAACAGGTCGATCCCCAGCTCCTGCTCAAGCCGACGGACATGGTAGCTGACCGCCGCGGCAGTGGTGTCAAGCTCACGCGAGGCGGATGCGAAACCGCCGAGCCGCGCAGCTGCTTCGAAGGCGCGAATAGCGATCAGCGAGGGCAGGTCGGAGGTCACCACAAAGCAAGCTTAACCTGTCGGAATCGAATGGGAAGCGTTACCCTAAGCCATACTAGGGGTAGGAGGCGATCTTTCGAGTCCCGAAACGTCCAGCAGGGCCGCAAAAAGCGACGGTCTTTGCTGGAGGGCGGACGCATGAGGAACTTTGACGCCCTGGATCGGCGGGCGATGATTGCGGGATTGGGTGGGGCCGGGCTCGTTCTGCCTGCAGTGGCGCGTGGCGTGCTTTGGGAAGTGGACCGCCGAGGCGACTGGGCCTGGCTGGAAGGAAACTGGAAGGTCGAGCACCGGCGGCTTCGGCGAAGGCTTGTGCGGGACAATCATTGGGACCGCTTTGCCGGAACCAGCGCGGTTTGGATGACGCTGGGCGGACTCGGCACGATCGACGACAATATCCTGCACTTGCCCGGTGGCGATTACCGGGCGGTGGGCATCCGTGCCTATGATCCCGCGAGCGATCGCTGGTCGATCTGGTGGCTGGACGGGCGCAACCCGACTCGGATCGATCCGCCAGTGACCGGGCGGTTCCATGGCGATTCGGGAACCTTCAGCGGATCGGATCTATTCGAAGGGCGCCCGATTGACGTGCGCTTTCGCTGGCGGGGGATCCGCAGCTCGCGACCGCACTGGCAGCAATCCTTTTCGCCGGATGACGGGGCGAGTTGGGAAATGAACTGGGAGAATTTCTTCACTCGCACCGCGGCGACCCCGACCCCCTTGCCTTTGCTGCCGCAAGGAGACGCGGCGCGTGCGCCCGATGACTGGGGTTTCCTGGCGGGGCGCTGGACCGTGCGTCATCGCAAGCTGCGCAAGCGGCTGATCGAGAGCCGCGAATGGGACGAGTTCAGCGGGACCTTCGTCAACTGGCCGACGCTGGGCGGCAACGGCAATGTCGGCGACAATCTGATGAACGCGCCGGGCGGCGCGTTCCGCGGCGTGGGCTTTCGCGCATGGGATCCGGCGACGCGCGAGTGGTTGAGCTGGTGGCTTGACGGGCGTGACCCGGGAAAGATCGGCACGCCGCTGCGTGGCAGGTTCGTCGATGGGGTCGGGACCTATTTCTCCGATGACGAACATGAGGGGCGGCCGGTCAGGGCACGTGTCACCTGGTCGCGCATCACAGGGACGACCGCGCGGTGGGAACAAGCCTTCTCAGCGGACGGAGGCGATAGCTGGGAGGTCAACTGGGTCTCCGATTTCACGCGGATGGCATGATGCAACGGCGGAGAGTGATCCAGAGCGCGGTGCTGGCGCTGGCGGGGCTGAGCGCGCGGGGGGTGACGGCGGCCGAAGCGGAGGTGCAGCTACCGCCTGGAACAGCTTCTCGCGGGGACTTCGACTATTTCCTCGGCAGCTGGCGCGTCGAGCATCAGCGGCTACGCAAGCGGCTGGCGGGGAGCAACGACTGGGAGGCCTTCGCTGGCCGCACGCATTGCCAGCAGATGTTCGGCGGGCTCGTCAATCTCAACGAGAGCATCTCGTACCGCGGCGGGCGAACCAGCTACGGCATGGGATTGCGCGCGTTGGATGAGCCGGGCGGTCGCTGGGCGGACTGGTATCTGTCGGGGAGCGATCTGAGCAAGATCGACCCGCCACTGTACGGGCGGTTCTCCAGGGGTGTCGGCACATTCCTGTCACGCGACACATTCGAGGGCCGGCAGTTGCTGGTACGGGGACAGTTCGCATCGGTGAACCGGGAGGAGGCGCGATGGGAGCAAGCCTTCTCGGTCGATGACGGCGTGACATGGGAGACCAACTGGGTGATGCGCTATCTGAGAATGGAGGATGCGAGGTGAGTGACAGCATGATGATCGGGTGCACATGCGGCGCCACGCACTTCGAGGTGTCTGGCAAGCCGATCCTGGTGTCTGAGTGTCTATGCGACAGTTGTCGGGCAGCGGCGGCTCGGCTTGCCGCGCTTCCAGGCGCCCCCACCATCCTCACCGACTACGCCGCGACGCCAGCAGCCGAATATCGCAAGGACCGGATACGCATCCTGGCGGGAGTGGAACATCTGCGCGAGTTCAAATTGAAACCTGATGCCGGTACGCGCCGCGTGGTCGCGGCGTGCTGCAACACGCCCCTGTTCCTCGAGGTGAAGAGCGGGCACTGGCTGAGCATCTACCTGCACCTGTGGCCGGAACGCGACCGGCCCAAGCCCGAACTGCGGACGATGACCGGCGATCTCGTCGATGCATCGGGGTTGCCGGACGACATTCCCAACCTGAAGAGCCACTCGATCGGCTTCTACGCGAAGCTGCTCGGCGCATGGATCGCGATGGGGTTCCGCAACCCCCGGATCGAGGTTGCGGGACCCATCGAGGCCTGACCGTTCAAGCGGCCTTGCGCCGCTCCGCCATCTCTTCGTTGAGCATCTCGGCCAGCAGGAAGGCCAGCTCGAGGCTCTGCCCCGCGTTGAGGCGCGGGTCGCAATGGGTGTGATAGCGATCGGCCAGGTCGTGCTCGCTGACGTCGATCATGCCGCCGGTGCACTCGGTCACGTTCTGTCCGGTCATCTCGGCGTGGATGCCGCCGGCATAGGTGCCCTCGGCGCGATGCACGGCGAAGAAACCGCGGACCTCGGCCAGGATGCGCTCGAACGGACGGGTCTTGTAGCCATTGGCCGCCTTGACGACGTTGCCGTGCATCGGGTCACAACTCCACACCACCGGATGCCCCTCGCGCTTCACCGCGCGGACGAGCTTGGGCAGACCGTCCTCGATCTTGTCATGGCCATAGCGGGTGATGAGGGTTAGGCGGCCCGGTGTACGTGCGGGATTCAGCGTGTCGAGCAGGCGCAACAGCGCGTCGGGCTCGAGGCTGGGTCCGCACTTCATGCCGATCGGGTTGCCGATACCGCGCAGGAACTCGACATGCGCCGATCCGTCGAACCGGGTGCGGTCGCCGATCCAGAGCATGTGGGCGCTGGTATCGTACCAGTCACCGGTGAGCGAATCCTGCCGGGTCAGCGCCTGCTCATAGGGGAGCAGCAGCGCTTCGTGGCTGGTGTAGAAATCGGTGCCCTTGAGCTGGGGGACGCTGTCGGCGTCGATCCCGCAGGCCTGCATGAAGTCCAGCGCCTCGCCGATCCGGTCGGCGACGTCGGCGAACTTGGCGCTCCACGGGCTCTTGCCCATGAAGTCGAGCGTCCATTTGTGGACCTGATGCAGGTTCGCGTACCCACCGCTGGCGAAGGCGCGCAGCAGGTTGAGCGTCGCGGCGGACTGGCTGTAGCCCTGGATCATCCGCTGCGGATCGGGGATGCGGGCTTCTGGGGTGAAGGCAATGTCGTTGACATTGTCGCCGCGGTAGCTGGGCAACTCGACACCATCGATCGTCTCGGTATCGGCGGAGCGCGGCTTGGCGAACTGGCCGGCCATGCGGCCGACCTTCACCGTCGGCAGCTTCGACGCGAAGGTCAGCACGACTGCCATCTGGAGGATGACGCGGAAGGTATCGCGGATGTTGTTGGGGTGGAACTCCGCGAAGCTCTCTGCGCAGTCACCGCCCTGCAGCAGGAAGGCCTCGCCGCGTGCGACCTTGGCCAGTTCCTGTGTCAGCGCACGCGCTTCGCCGGCGAACACCAGCGGCGGGAAGCTCGAAAGCTGGGTGGTCGCGGCAGCGAGCGCAGCGGTATCGGGGTAAATCGGGAGCTGGCGCGCTTCGGCCGATTTCCAGCTGTCGGGGGTCCATCCCATGGCCTGCTCCAAATTGCGGACATGGACGTACCAGTCCTGATGATGCGCGATGCCGTTGGCGGCGATCTGGTTGAGCACGGCGGGCGAAGCGCGCTTGCCATCCTCTTCCCAGCCCTGAACGGTCGAACCGGGCGTGTCGAACCATGCGCCGAAGGCGGCGCGGGAGAGGGAGCGTTCTTCGCGGAAGCGGCGGATTTTCGAACCAGCTAATGTCGTCATGGTGCGAGCGCCTTACCCCTGCCGGGTAAATGGGTGCAAGCGATAAATTCACCCGTTTGGGGTAAATCTCAAATTGGCAGCCGATTACGGTTCAGGCGGCCTTAATGCGGCCCGATGCGATACCTATGTCAGGCGTGTGCCTGACGGGAGTTGCGTGATGATCCGAGTTCTGATGCTGGCGGCGCTGGCCGCGACCCCGGTGCTTGCGCAAGAGGCAGACGCCGACAATGCGCCGCCGCAGCGGGTGCGCAGCGTGCTTCTTTATGGTGACGATCAGTGCCCGAAGGCCTCAAGCGAGGAAGAGGTCGTCATCTGCTCAAAGGTCGGGGAATCGCCCTATCGCATCCCCAAATCGTTGCGGAAGAGCGAGCCGACACCGGCGAGCACGAGCTGGACGCGTCGCGCTGAGCTGGTCGATGAAGTGAACCGCCAGGTGCTCCCGGGAAGCTGCTCGCCGATCGGCAGCTACGGCCATACCGGATGCACGATCCAGATGCTCCAGAACTGGCGTGCCGAACGCGCCGCGCAAAAGGCGGAAGAAGCGGCAATCCCGGGCGGAGAAAACTAACCTACTGCCCGAAACCCGGTTCGCTGGCGCGCGCGACGGCTTCGCGGGCGGCGGCGAACAGGGCGCCGGCCTTGGCCTCGCATTCGCGCTGCTCATAGGCCGCGTCGCTGTCCGCAACGATCCCCGCACCCGCGGTGACGTGCATCGTCCCGTCCTTCACGATGGCGGTGCGCAGCACGATGCAGCTGTCCATGGATCCGTCGGGTGAGAAATAGCCGACGCCGCCCGCATAGGGGCCGCGCTGCTCACGCTCCAGCTCGGCGATGATCTCGCACGCGCGGACCTTGGGCGCGCCGCTAACGGTGCCTGCCGGGAAGCCCGCAAACAGCGCATCAAGCGCGTCAGCATCGGGGCGCAGCTTGCCCACCACGTTCGACACGATGTGCATGACATGGCTGTAGAATTCGACTGTGTAGCTGTCGGTGACCCGGACGGTGCCGGCCTGCGCGACGCGGCCGGTATCGTTGCGGCCGAGGTCGAGCAGCATCAGATGCTCGGCGCGCTCCTTGGGATCGGCGAGCAGACTGGTCCGGTTGGCTTCGTCCTCAGCCGCGCTCTTGCCGCGGGGGCGGGTGCCGGCGATCGGGCGGATCGTCACCTCGTCATCGCGGACGCGGACGAGGATCTCCGGGCTGGATCCGGTGAGTGCGAAGCCGGGCAGGTCGAGGAAATAGAGGAAGGGGGAGGGGTTTACCCGGCGCAGCGCGCGGTAGAGCTCGATCGGCGGTAGCGCGAAGGGCGCGGTGAAGCGCTGGGCGAGTACCACCTGGAAGATATCACCCGCGGTGATGTACTCCTTCGCGCGCGCTACCATCGCGGCATAGTCGCCATCTGCGAGCGTGGGCTGGGCTGCGATCTCAAGAGCGTCCCCAGCCACCTTGGGCGGAAGCGGGGCGGTTGCGAGGCGTGCCGCAGTGGCGTCGATCCGCTCGGCCGCATCGGCAAGCCGTGCTTCGGGATCGCGGGTGGAACCGGGCCAGACGGGCGCGACGAGGAAGAGCGAATCTGCCAGCCGGTCGAAGATCAGGATCACCGTCGGCCGTACGAAGATCATGTCGGGCAGGCCGAGCGCGTCTTCGTCCGCGCGGGGTAGCGTTTCGACCAGCCCGATCGTTTCATAACCGAAATAGCCAACCAGGCAGGCGAGTGCGCGCGGGAGTTCGGCCGGGACGTCCATCCGGCAGCTCTGTACGAGCGTACGCAGGGCCTCGAGGGTCGGCTGAGCGGCGGGGGCGAAAGCGTTGCGATCGGTGAGCCAGAACGGGTTGATTTCCGCCTGCTGGCCATGCGCGCGGAAAACGAGGTCCGGCGCGAGACCGATCAGGCTGTGACGACCGCGCACTGCGCCGCCTTCGACCGATTCCAGCAGGAAATCGCCGCGGCCCGGCTCGATGAGCTTGAGCGCCGCCGATACCGGCGTGTCGGTATCGGCGAGCTGCCGTCGCCAAACGAGCGCGGGACGGCCCTGTGCAATCGCCGCCCGGGCCGCGTCGAGACCCTCTACTCCCCCCTCAACTCCCGTCGTCATCGCGATCAGTTGCCGCCGGTGGACTGGCCGGCAAGCTGCGCCTTGACCCGGGCGATCGCGGCCTCGTCGCGCTTGACCCCGATCGACTTGCGCGCGGCTGCGACGAACTGTTCGAGATATTCGGCGCCGATCACCTGAGTGAGGCCGCCGCGCGTCTGCGCGATCAGCGCCTTGTCGTTGCGTGCGTCGCCCGGGGTGATCTCATCGAGCCACACCACCCAATAGCCGCCCCCATTGGGCGCTTCGGTCATCTTCGCCTTCTTGGCGGCCATGCTGAACATCAGCCGCACCGGCGGCGGGATCTGCATCCCGGCCTGGGCGAGCTGGCCGCGCACGGCGTCGAGGGGCTGGAGCGCGGGCAAGGTGAGTCCCGTCTTCTTCATCGCATCGGCGATCGGGGTCCCCTTGCCGACGTCCGCGAGGATCGCCGAAGCCGCCTTGCGTGCAGCCTGAAGCTGGCGATCGCGGATGAAACCGGCGACGACCGCTTCACGGATTTCGGCCAGCGGGCGCGGGGCGGCGGCGATGACGCGTTCCGGCTTGACGAGCGCGAAGCTGCCATCCTGGTCGATCGGGACGATCTGCGCATCGTCGCCGGTCTCCATCGCGAAGCCTGCCTTCGCGATCTGCGCGATCACCGGATCGGGCGGGGTCGGCGTTGCGGCTTCGGCTGCTTCCTGCGTGCGGCCGTCGCCGAAGATCGCCTGCGTGGTCTCTGCCTTGAGCTTGGCATCCGCAACAGCCTCGTCAAACGTGGCGTTGCCCGCGATCGCGGTGTCGATCTGTCCGCGCAGGTTGGTCAGTGCCTCGGCCTCCTTGCGCTGGGTGATCGCGGTGGCGAGTTCGCCGCGAACCTGATCGAGAGTCTTGCCCGCGACCTGCTCGATCTTCTCGACGCGCACGATGTGCCAGCCGAGCGGCGAGCGCAGCGGGCCGACGACGACGCCTTGCGCAGCGGCGAAGGCAGCATTGGCGATTTCCGGGCTGCTCGCGCGTGCGAAGCTCTGCTTTTCGGCATTGTCGATAGTCGAGGGCTGGAGGCCCGCGCCCTGCGCAGCGGCCGCCAGGGTTGCGCCGCCCTTGATCTTCGCGGCGAGCGCGTTGGCGCTATTCTGGTCCGCGACGATCACCTGGGCGAGCGTACGCTTGGTGCTGGCCGCATATTGGGCGGCATTCTGCTTATAGGCGGCGGCGATCTCCGCCTCGGTCGCCTTGGCACCTTCCGCGAACTGCGCAGGGCGGACCAGCGCGTAGCGGATCACTCGGCGCTCCGGCATCGTGTAGCGCGCGCGGTTGCGATTGTAGAAGGCGGTCAGCTCGGCATCGGTCGGCGGCGCACCCGGAGCGATCGCGCTGATCGGGACATAGCCGACCGAACCCTTGCGGCGCTCAAGCAGCTGCGAGGCGTAGGGCAAAGCGAGTTCGGTGGGGACATAGGTGGCGCCGCGGACGACCCCGACCGTCGGACCCGCGACCCACTGCGCCAGCGTGCCCTGACGGATGTCGTCGCGGATCTGGTCTGCCGTGATCCCTTCGCGCGCCAGGATCTGCTCGAAATTGCGCTGGCTGAACTTGCCGGTCAGCGGATCGGCGAAGGCGGGTGCCGAAGCGATCTCGCCGTCGATCGCGGCCTTGGACACGGCCATGCCGTGATCGCGGGCATATTCCTCGAGCACCATGCCGTTGACGATATCGTCGAGCACCTGTTCGAACCCGCCCATCGCGACGAACTGGGTCATGTCGAGCGCGGGCTGCTGCTGGCGCGCGCGTTCGAGCGCGTTCTTGAGCCGCTGCTGCAGCTCCTGCTCCGTAACCTTCTTGTTGCCGACCTGAACCAGCGCGCCGCCCGAAGGGCCGCCGCCGCCGGAAAGGTTGGTGATGTCGCCCAGCGCAAAGGCGACCGCGATCACCACGAGCAGCAGCAGGGCGATGATCTTGCCCGCGGTCGAGAACAGGATGCGGCGGAGGAAGGTGAGCATGGAAACCCGATCAAAAGTGAAGGATGGTGCTTTAGGGGGGCAATGCGCAGCCATCAAGCTTGTGAAGCGTGTGGGGCACGCTTAGGGGCGATGTCCAATAATGGACAAGAGAGGGAATTGGATGCGGCGCAAGCTGGTGGCGGGGAACTGGAAGATGCACGGCCTGATCGCCGCGCTGCCCGAGATCGAGGCGATCGCACAGGCCGCGGCGGTGACGCCGGGAGTCGATGCCGCGCTGTGCGTCCCCGCGACGCTGATCGCGCCCGCCGTCACCGTGGCAGCGCGGATGCCGATCGGGGGGCAGGACTGCCATGCGGCGGACCAGGGCGCGCATACCGGCTGCATTTCCGCCGCGATGCTCAGGGAAGCGGGCGCGGCGCTGACCATCGTCGGGCATAGCGAGCGGCGCGCGGACCAGGGCGAGACCGATGCCGACGTCAAGGGCAAGGCCGAGGCGGCGCGCCGGCACGGTCTCAACGCGATCCTGTGCGTCGGCGAGACGCTGGACCAGCGCGACGCGGGGCAGGCCGAGGCGGTGGTGACCGCGCAGCTGACGGACTCGATGCCCGATGGCGCGGCGGCCGAATGGCTGTCGATCGCGTACGAGCCGGTCTGGGCGATCGGCACCGGGCGCACGCCGACCGAGGCGGACGTTGCGGCGATGCACGGGGCGATCCGGGCGAAGCTGGCCGAGTTGCTGGGCGGCGAGACCGCTTCGGCGATGCGCGTGCTGTATGGCGGATCGGTCAACGGGGCGAATGCGGCGTCGCTGCTCGGCTGCGCCGATGTCGACGGCGCGCTGGTGGGCGGGGCGAGCCTGACCGCAGAGAAGTTCGTGCCGATCATCGCGGCGGCGGCGGGGCTGTAACCGCGCCCGGCGAAGTTCACAAAATTCCGGGCAACGCGATTCATTCTGTCAACTTGGTCGCCTTTGCCGGGGGCTGCGGACGCTCGGCAAGGACGGCCATGGCGAGGCGCAGATCGGGGCGATGGATCGTGCCGATCTGGCGCCCCTTATAGTAGCGCGGGACGGTGATGCCGTTGATCGCGCGATCCATCGCCAGCGCGAAGACCCGGTCGTAGCTCAGCGACTGGGCGATGTCCCAGGCGGCGGCGAGGCTCTCCGCACCGGCGCGCTTGCGCAGCTTGTAGGCCGACTCGCGGCTCATCCCGACCGCGCGGGCGGCGCGCTGAACGGTACCGGTGATGGCGAGCGCGGTGATGAAGTCGCGCTGCCTTCGCGGCGTCCAGCCATCATAGCGGCTGGAGGCGGTGGGAACGGGCGTGAAGGCGAGCAACTCGGCTTCGTCCGCGGCGAGCAGGGGGCGTGAGTCGTCCATCGACCAGCTTATGGGCATGGACGGGGCGTGTAGGAAAGTTGTTTTTGTTCCCGCTGCGTTCCGGTCAGTCCGGGCGCGGCCGATCGGTCTCGCGCATCAGCCAGGCGCGGGCATGGGCCTCGTCCTTACGCTCATAGACTTCGTAATGGACGCCGGGGATCAGCGCGCTTTCGATCCGGCTGGCGGTGCGCACCCACCCGGCATCGGCGACGATGGCGACGCGATCGATCGCGCGGATCAGGCGGATGAGCAAAGGGAGGTGTTTCAGCTCCTCGGCGATCGCGGAGAGCGCGACCGAGGGCGAGCCGCGGACATCGGCGAGGATGTCGAGCTGTGGCGTGGTGTCGAGGATCGCGGTCATGCGGTCGAGCGCCGGGCCGATGTCGGCGGCGGTGAAATGGCCTTCCGCGACGATGGCGATGGCGCGGGGGGATAGGGGGGTGAAGGAGAGCATGGGCGCTAGTGCGCGCGGTGTGCGCGTACCTCCTTCTCGATCAGATCAACCAATCGATCAACTTGGTTCTCTTCGAAAATCTTGGGCTGGTTTGGCGCTTTCTGCATGATCCTGAGCGCACGCTGATAAGCGGCGTCCAGCTTTGGGTCGCTCGGGGCGCCGACAATCAAGTGAGGCAGAAATGGCTCGGTAGAGTCATTGGCAAGCGACGTTAAGGCGCCTAGCCAACGATGAGCCTTCCGATGGATCCCTTCGGCATCGGCAAGATCAAGGGAAATCGGCTCGTATACATGCCATGCACCGTTCTTCCAGGCATGCTGAAACTCGATTTCATCGTCACCCGAGCGAATAATCTTTGGTTCCAGTGGAAGGCCGATGTGCCGTTCCTCTAGACGCGCACGTACCGGCCGCCAGATTTCGTCATCAGATCGCCGAGTAATCTGCGACTGATCGTAACGCGACACAAAACGCTGATACAGATGTTCAAAGGTCTGTTCGATGTTATCAGTGAGACCTGTGCCCACTGGTGACCATTGGAGTGAGCTGTCGTCTCTCGGAAGCGCTCGATAGACATAGCTCACGACATCGGTTCCGGAAGGGAACATGCCTTCCAGAGCGGTTTGCTTAGCGAGGCGGCTTAGCGCTCTATCAATGGCCCGCATTCCGGCCGTGAAATCGGCCTTCTCCAAATCCGGAAAAAGCGTGCTCATCCGTCCGATCGTTTTGCGCGTATCGCAGAGAAGCTGCGCAGGCTCTCCTTGTTTACTCCCAGTAAACAAAACAAGGCCGACGTTCACGAACTCGCCCGAGAGAGGGTCGTGAACGTACCGGAGAACGGTGTACGAGTAAGTGCGCCTTGTAATCATGACAGCACCCTCCTCACTTCAGCAACGCAGGCACCAATATGCTCCCTTGCGCCGCGAACTCGCGTTGTCGCGGCATCTACCGAATCTCCCGCAGCCCATTCCGCGGGTATGGCGGCCGCATAGTCCGCCAAGCGCTCATCAGACAAGGCTCGCCATCGCGCCTCGATTGGTTCCCAGTCTACGTCGCGGCGACGTAACTGTTCCCGGAAAATATGCGCTCCGGGGCTTTCTAGATGATGAAGGCTTCCTTCTAGCCAAGGCTCTCTCCAGCCAAATATCCCCCTAGTGTCGGGAAATGTCAGTTCATGATCGATGATACGAAGCTCGTCACCACGAATAAGGCAGTTAGGGTTTCCATCACGGCGATCGGCGTTGTCGGTAATGGCATCGAACAGGAAAATCGCTGCGGCCACGGAGGTCATCGGGCCTAGGATTGGGGTTTGGGATACCCATTGCCGAAAACCACCGCTCAGCGCGCGCGATGCAAAGGCAGGAGTAACGCTTTGCCGCGCGTGCTGCGCCCACTCCGTATCAACGATAGTATCAACCCACTCTGGATCTAGTTCAATGAGATAGGGAGTGGGTATCGGCAAATGCAAATCGGCTGCAAGACAGGCTGAAAAGACTTCCATTGCCAACGCTGCAGTGCCGCGATCGCACTTGGATGACAACTTTGCGATGACCTCGATGACGCTTCCATCAGCGTGATTGCAAGTCAGTCGAGCCGGATCAGTTCGCCCATTTCCAACCTTTCGGTCGAACTGAAATGGCTCAAGTCGTGACAGCATCGATACAAACTAAACACGAATGTTTTGCCTTGTCTACTTTTCACCCCACCGACACAAAACTATCCATCACGCGCTTCCGCCCGGCTTGCTCGAATTCGATCTCCAGCTTGTTGCCTTCGATCTCGACGATTTCGCCATAGCCGAACTTCTGGTGGAAGACGCGCATGCCGAGTGACAGGTCGTCGCGGCCTTTGTTGCCGAGGCTGACGGCGCTGGCGCGGCTTTCGACCACGCGCTTGGGGGCGGTGGTGAAGGTCGAGCTCGGGGCGGCGGCGCGTTGCCAGCCGGGGCCCCGGCCAGTGCCGCGGCCGACATGGGCGAAGGGGTCTGCATGCTCGCTCCAGTTGGCGCGCCACAGCGAGGCGCCGCCGGACATGGTCGATTCCTCGTCGATATGGTCCTTGGGCAGCTCGCCGACGAAGCGGCTGGGGATCGAGCTGGTCCACTGGCCGTAGATGCGGCGGTTGGCGGCGTGGAGGATCGTCGCGAGGCGGCGAGCGCGGGTGATCGCGACGTAGGCGAGGCGGCGTTCCTCCTCAAGTGAGGCGAGGCCGCCTTCGTCGAGCGCGCGCTGGCTGGGGAAGATGCCTTCCTCCCACCCCGCGAGGAACACGGTGTCGAACTCGAGCCCCTTGGCGGCGTGGATGGTCATGATCGTGACCTTGGGCTCGTCGGCATTGCCGTCATTGTCCATGACGAGGGAGACGTGTTCGAGGAACGCGCCGAGGGTCTCGTATTCCTCCATCGCGCGGACGAGTTCGGACAGGTTCTCGAGGCGGCCGGCGGCTTCGGCGGTGCGGTCGGCCTGCCACATGGCGGTGTAGCCGCTCTCGTCGAGGATGATCTGGGCGAGTTCGGTATGGGGGAGGCCGCCGATGCGGGTGTCCGTTGCCTCGACGACGGCTCCCTCTTCGGGGGAGGCACTCGAGTACATGTCTTTCCAGCGGGCGATGTCGCCGACGAAATTGCCGAGCGCGCGGCGGGCCTGCGGCGTCAGCTCGTCGGTGTCGAGGATGCGCGCGGCGGCGAGGAGCAGGGGGATGCCCTCGGCCCGGGCGAGCTGGTGGATCTTGGCGATCGCCTTGTCGCCCAGGCCGCGCTTGGGGACGTTGACGATGCGTTCGAAGGCGAGGTCGTCGGCGCCCTGGTGGACGAGGCGGAGATAGGCGAGCGCGTCGCGGATCTCGGCACGCTCGTAGAAGCGGAAGCCGCCGACGATGCGATAGGGCAGGCCGGTGGCGATGAAGCGGTCCTCGAACTCGCGCGTCTGGTGCTGGGCGCGGACGAGGATGGCGAATTCGTCGAGCGACTTGCCCTCGCGGCGCTGGGTATTTTCGATCTCTTCGCCGACGCGGCGGGCTTCCTCGGGGCCGTCCCAGACGCCGACGACGCGGACCTTCTCGCCCGCGTCCTTCTCGGTCCACAGCTCCTTGCCGAGGCGGCCGCCATTATTGGCGATGACGCCGCTGGCGGCGGCGAGGATGTGGGGGGTGGAGCGGTAATTCTGTTCGAGGCGAATGACCTTCGCGCCGGGAAAATCCTTCTCGAACTTGAGGATATTCTCGACCTGCGCGCCGCGCCACGAATAGATCGACTGATCGTCGTCGCCGACGCAGCAGATGTTCTTGCGCTCCTGCGCGAGCAGGCGGAGCCAGAGATACTGGACGCTGTTGGTGTCCTGATACTCGTCGACCATGATGTAGCGGAAGCGCTGCTGGTATTGCTGCAGCACGTCGCGGTTGGTCTTGAGGATCGTCAGCATGTGCAGCAGCAGATCGCCGAAGTCGCAGGCGTTGAGGGTGCGCAGGCGATCCTGATATTGCGCGTAGAGCGACTGGCCGCGGCCGTTGGCGAACAGTTCCGACTCGCCGGCGTCGAGATCCTTCGGCGTCAGGCCCCTGTTCTTCCACCCGTCGATCAGCCCGGCGAGCTGGCGCGCGGGCCAGCGCTTCTCGTCCAGATCGTTGGCGGCGATGAGCTGCTTGATCAGGCGCAGCTGATCGTCGGTGTCGAGGATGGTGAAGTTGTTCTGCAGCCCGACCAGCTCGGCATGGCGGCGCAGCATCTTGGCGCCGATCGCGTGGAAGGTGCCGAGCCACGGCATCCCCTCGACCGCGTCGCCGACAAGGCCGCGCACGCGCTCGCGCATCTCACGCGCAGCCTTGTTGGTGAAGGTGACGCTGAGGATCTCCGACGGATAGGCGCGGCGGGTCCAGAGCAGATGGGCAAGACGCGCGGTGAGCGCGGCGGTCTTGCCCGTGCCGGCGCCGGCGAGGACGAGGACGGGGCCGTCGAGCGTGAGCACGGCTTCGCGCTGGGGCGCGTTGAGGCCGCGCAGATAGGGGGGATCGTCGGGAGAGGCTACGGGTACGGACATCGGTGAACAGGTAGGGAACGCGGCGAGTCGGGGCAAGCGCGATGGTGCTGGGGTGGCGCGCGATGGCCGATATCCCCCAGACACCGCTTGCGCGCGCGCCCGGGCGGGTGCAGGGGAACGGCATGTGGGACAAGATCAAGCGCCGGTTCAACGCACGCCGGCTGTTGCTGCTCGCCGCACTGGCCGGGGTGGCGCTGTATGTCGGCTGGCGCACGGGCGGGTTCGACCAGACCCCCGCGCAGAAGCCGTGCGAGGCGGGGCGCAAGGAAATCAAGGACGACAAGGGCCAGGTGGTGCAGGTGACGCGCACGACCTGCTTCGAAGACAAGAAGTGACGGCGCGCAGACGCCGCACCTTTGGGGGAGTGATGGATGGACGCTGACCGGGCACGGCAACGCCGCGCGCTATGGGCGAGCTTTGTGGGGACGGGAATCGAGTTCTACGATTTCTACATCTACGCGACCGCAGCGGCGCTGGTGTTCGGGAAACTGTTCTTCATCGGGAGCGAGGCGGAAACGCAGCTCTGGGCGTATCTGACGCTGTCGATCGCGTTCTTCGCGCGGCCGGTGGGCGCCGCGGTGTTCGGCCATTATGGCGACCGCATCGGGCGCAAGGCGACGTTGGTCGCGTCGCTGCTGACGATGGGGCTTTCGACCACGCTGGTGGCGTTTCTGCCGACCTATGAGATGGCGGGGTGGATCGCGCCCTTTGCCCTCTGCGCGCTGCGGTTCGGGCAGGGGTTCGGCCTGGGCGGCGAATGGGGCGGCGCGGCGCTGCTGGCGGTGGAGAATGCGCCGCCGGGCTGGCGCGCCCGCTTTGGCAGCGCGCCGCAGATGGGCGCGCCCGCGGGGTTCATCGCCGCCAATGGCCTCTTCCTGCTGCTCGGCATGATGATGACCCCGGCGCAGTTCGCGGAGTGGGGCTGGCGGATCCCGTTCATCCTTTCAGCCGCGCTGGTCGCGGTCGGGCTGTGGGTACGGCTCAAGCTGGGCGAGACGCCGGAGTTCAAGGCGAGCCTGGCCGAGGCGCCGCCGCCCAAGGTGCCGCTGGGCGAGGTCGTGACGAAGCATGGCGGCGCGCTGCTGGGCGGGACGATCGGCGCGGTGGCATGCTTTGCGACCTATTATATCGCCACCGCGTTCCTGCTGGGCTGGGGGACCAAGTCGCTCGGCTATTCGATGCAGGATTTCCTGGGATGCCAGCTGGTCGCGATCCTGTTCATGGCGGCGGGCATCTATCTGGCCGCATGGATGGCCGATGCGAAATACGATCCCCGTCGCGTGCTGGCGGGCGGGTGCGTGCTGGTCGCGGCGAGCGGATTCGTGATCGCGCCGCTGATGGCCGGCGGGCTGATCGGCGTGTTCGCGTTCCTGTCGCTGCTGCTGTTCGCGATGGGATTCGTCTACGGGCCGCTCGGCGCCTGGCTGACCGACCTGTTCCCGCCGCGCGTGCGCTATACCGGCGCATCGATGACCTTCAACATCGCGGGTGTGATCGGCGGCGGGCTGACGCCGTTCTTCGCGCAGAAGCTGGCGCTCCAGGGCGGGCTGATGCCGGTCGGCTGGTATCTGAGCGCTGCGGCGGTACTCAGCCTGGTGGCGCTGGTCGCGCTGCGGCCGAAGGCGAACGGCTAAGCTGAGCGCAGGATCGTCAGCTTGGCCTTGCCGTGCACACGCTCGGCATCGACCTCGAAACCGGCGACCTCGATGGCCTCGTTCTTTGCGGTCTCGATGCTGATCCATGTCGCCGGGCCGGTCCAGCCGAGCCGGGCGAGCTTGTCGAGCGCGACCGAGCCGGCGCCGGTGCCATAGGGCGGGTCCATCAGGATGACGTCCAACGGCTTGGGCGCTGGCCCGAGCGCGAGGACCGAGGTCGCGCGGATATCCGCGCGGACGCCGAGCTTCTCCGCATTGGCGCGCAGCGCGTCGAGCGCGGCGCGATCCTGCTCGACGAACAGGCACGAGGCGGCGCCGCGCGACAGTGCCTCGAACCCCAGCGCGCCCGAACCGGCGAAGAGATCGGCGACGGCCAGATCCTCGAAGCTCCCGACGCGGCTGGCAAGCATCGAGAACAGCGCTTCACGCGTGCGATCGGCGGTGGGACGGGTGGCGTCGCCCTTGGGCGCGGCGAGCGGACGGCCGCGCCATTGGCCAGCAATGATCCTCATTTACGTGGTCCCCGCTTGCCTGGTCCGGGCTTGGCCGAAGGACGCGGGCGGCGGTCGTTCGACCGATAGTGGCGCTTGGGCCGGTCAAGCAGCGGGCCGGCATCGTCATCGACGCGGGGACGGGCGGGCTTTGCGGGCTTGGCCGCAGCAGCGCCGCGGGGATCGGCCTCACGCTTCTTGGTCGCGGAGACCGCGCGCTGGCGGCGGCGCTGGCCGACGCCGAACTTTTCGGGACCGGCGGGCGTGGCGGGTGGCTTGGGGCGGCGGGGAGGCCTTGCCTCGCCATCCTTTGCAGGCTCGTCCCTCCTGGCCGGAACCTGCCGTGCCACCACCTTGCGGCGTTCGGCGCGATTGGCGGCGGGGGCGGTTTCCGGGGCGGGTTCGGACGGCACGTCCTGCGCAATCGCCTTGGGCTTGCTCGACAGCTGAAGATTGGATGCAGCCTTGCCGCCGCTCGCGAGGGCCTTGCGGAACAGGATCAGGTCGTGCTGGCGCACTTCGTCGATCATGCCTGACGGCATGTCCCCGAGGTGGAAGGGGCCGTAGCGGGTGCGGATCAGGCGGCTGACCTTGAGCCCGAGATGCTCGAGCACGCGGCGGACCTCGCGGTTCTTGCCCTCGGTCAGCGTCAGTTCGATCCAGACATTCGCGCCGGTGCGGCGTTCGAGATTGGCATCGATCGAGCCGTAGCGGACGCCGTCGATCTCGATACCGAGCATCAAATCCTCGAGCTGGGCCTGGCTGACCTCGCCATAGGCGCGCGCGCGATAGCTACGCTCGACCCCGGTGGCGGGAAGCTCGAGCTGGCGCTTGAGCTCGCCATCGGTGGTCATCAGCAACAGCCCCTCGGTATTGAGGTCGAGGCGGCCGACCGGCATCAGCCGGGGCAGCCCCTTGGGCAGTTTGTTGTAGATGGTCGGGCGCCCGCCCGGATCGCGCTCGGTGGTGAGCAGGCCGCTGGGCTTGTGGAAGCGGAACAGGCGCGCGGGTGCGGCGGCGGCGACCGGATTGCCATCGACGGTGACGCCGCGCAGCGAGGGCAGGACGGTGGCGGGCGTGGTCAGGATTTCGCCGTCGATGGCGACGCGGCCGTCGGCGATCATGCGCTCAATCTCTCGGCGCGACGCGATTCCGGCACGGGCGAGCAGTTTGGCGATGCGTTCGCCCCGGCGAGGCGATTCCGTGGGTGATGGCGGGGACATTCGCCGCGCGATACAGCGGGTTGGCCTCGGGCGCAAAATTCTTGTGCGCGGGGAGCCGTATCCGGCCCTAATGCGTTCTGGCCGCGTAATCATGTGGGTGGGTCATGTTGTTCGGAAAGAAGAACCGGCGGATCGCGCGGCTGTTGATCGTCGAGGACGAGCCGCTGGTCGCGTTCGACACCGAACATTTCCTGACCGAGGAAGGCTTTACCGTCGTTGCCACCACCGATTCGGTGCGCGAGGCGATCGGGCATATCGGCGGGCGCAAGACGATCGACCTGGTGCTGATCGACCTGGGATTGCGCGACGGCGACGGCGCCGATGTGGCGCATGCCGCGAAGGCGAAGGGCGTGCCGGCGCTGATCGTCACGGGGCGGCGGCTGGACGAGGTGGAAGCCATCGGCCTTGGCTGCCTGTCCAAACCCTATCCGCAACGCGACCTGCTGCGCGCGATCGCGATCGTCGAGGCGCTGCTCGACGGCAGGACGCCGCGGCGCGTGCCGGCCAGCCTGAAGCTGTTCCAGTCCGTCGCCTGAGGGCTTTGCTTCGCTGGATTTGCCGCTAGGGTCGGTGCCTTGTCGGTACGGGGGAATGCATGAGTGAGGCGGTCAAGGCGGACGGGCAGGGGACGCTGCTCGACGGGATCCGCCCTTATTTCGAGAAGGCACCGCTCGCCGCATTGGCACTCGGCATGTCTTCCGGCTTTCCCTTTGCGATGATCGGCGCGACGCTGACCACGCGCCTTGCTCAGGATGGGATCACCAAATCTGCGGTGACCGCATTCGCGCTCACCTTCCTCGCCTACAACCTCAAATGGGCGTGGGCGCCAGTGGTCGACAAGTTCCGCATTCCGGTGCTGGGCGCGATCGGGGCGCGGCGATCCTGGCTGATCGTGACCGGGGCGCTGGTCGCGGCGGCGGTGATCTTTCTTGGCAGCGTCGATCCCAAGGCGTCGCTGGGCTGGGTCGCCGCGGCAGCGATCATGGTGGGGTTGGCGGGCGCGACGTTCGACATCGTGATCGACGCCTATCGCATCGAATTGCTCGAGCCTCGTCAGTTGGGCGTCGGATCGGGCATGTCGCAATATGGCTGGCGGATCGGCTCGGCCGCCGCCGGCGGGTTGGCGCTGTATGTCGCGGAGGGCGCCGGGTGGGGCGTCGCCTATGCCGCGTGCGCGATCTTCGCGCTGCCTGCAGTGCTCGCCGGGCTGATCGTCGGCGAGCCCGAGCGCAAGGTGTTCCGCGAATGGCCCGAGCGGATGGGGCAGAAGCCCTATCTGATCTTCATCCTTGCTTTTGCCCCGCTCTATCTGGGCGCCCGCTGGATCGACGGTGCGCTGGGTGTGAACATCCTCTCCAACATGGTGCTGGTCGGCTATCTGTTCCCGCTGTTCGACCTGACCGCCCGCCGCGCGCGCGATGCGGGCAAGCCGAGCGCTTTGACCTGGCTGGGCCTGTTGCCGGTGGCCGGCGTTGGCGTCGCGTTGTGGCAGGGCTGGTCCGCATCCTCGGCGCTGGTGCCGCTGGTGCTGGGTGCGGGCGCGCTGCTGTGGATCGCGTCGCTCAAGTCGATCGCGATGACACAGGTGGAGAGCGGTAAGGTCGGGCCGCTGATGGAATTCTTCCGCCGTGAAGGCGGAATGATGGTGCTGCTGTTCGTGCTGCTCCACAAGCTGGGCGATACGCTGGCCAACCTGACGTTGCGGCTGCTGTTCAACGAGCAGGGCTATACCAACAGCGAGATCGCCTTTTACGACGTGTTCGTCGGGTTCTGGGCGCTGCTGGCGGGAATTTTCGTCGGCGGTATCATGTACGCCAAGCTGGGCATGAAGCGGTCGGTGTTCATCAGTCTCGTGCTGATGATGGTGTCGAACCTGAGCTTCGCCGGGATGGCGTCGGTCGGACACACCAATGCCGGCATGGCGGCGGCGATGGGATTCGAGAATTTCGCGAGCGGGATCGGCGGGGTGTGCGTCGGTGCCTATCTGGCGGCACTGTGCAATTTGAGCTTCACCGCGACTCAGTTCGCGCTGCTCTCGGCCGCGGCGAGCATCTTGGGACGGTTCCTCAGCGGCACTTCGGCCGGCAAGATGATCGAGGGCATCGGCTATGTGAACTATTACGTCCTCACCACCATCCTGGCATTGCCCGGTGTGCTGCTGTTCGCGTGGATGATGCGCAGCGGGCTGGTCGATCGGTCGATCGGTACGGCCGGCACGGAAGGCGAGGGTGATGCGCGCGCCGATCCGGAGATTGGCTCGGCGCGCTAGGCCTCCAGCGGCAGCCCCAGATCAGCGAAGGCGTTGGCGAGGGCGTGGGCGGTGGTGAGGACGCCGTCGGCCTGGCGCACGCCGAGCAGATCGGCGAGCAGGATATGCGCGCGGGCCGGATCGTGCGGTGCGCGGGCGATGATCTCGATCGTCGCACACTCCGCCGCGGTCATGCGGGCGCAGCACCAGGGCGCGATCTGGATCGGCCCGGCCGAGGCGGTGGACATCTCGGCCATCAGCGAGCGCAGCAAGATCAACGGGCGGCGGAAGTCGCGGCCGAAAGCGGTGACGAACGCATGTGCCGCAGCCGCGTCGTGAAGGCCGCCTGCGCCCATCTGGCGAATCCCGAACAACAGCAGCCGCGCGCCGGGATCCTCAGGCTGGAGGCGGGGCAGGGCGTGGCCGAGCGTGGCGATTGCAGTCATGCGGCGGACTCCGGATTCGATTCGTCCGGCTATCCTGACATTCTGTTATTGATAGTCAATCGCAATAAGAGTCAGTCGGGGAGCTCGTCGTTCGCGCGGAGCACTTCACCGGCGAGATAGAGCGAGCCGAGAATGAGGATGAGCGGCGGTAGCGAGACATCCGCAACGAGGCGGGCGGCGATGCTGCGAAGGGCTTCGTCCGGAGTGCTGGCGGTACCGGTCGCCGGGATGTCGAGCGCCTGCGCGCTGGCGGCGAGATCGGCCGGCGCGTGATGCGCATGACCGGGAACGGGAATTGCCGTGAGCGACTGCGCGAGCGGGGCGAAAGGCGCGAGCAGGCCGGTTGCGTCCTTGTTGGCGAGCATGCCGAGGACGAGATGGACCGTGCGGCCCTGCGCGACCTGCGCCAGTGCGGCGCTGACCGATTGCGCGGCGGCTTCATTGTGCCCCCCATCGAGCCAGATCTGGCTGCCGGGCGGGAGCAGGTCCAGCAACGGGCCGGGGGAGAGACGTTGCATGCGCGCTGGCCAGCGTGCGGCTGTTGCGGCCGTCGCGAAGGCCTGGGGCGGGAGGCTGAGCCGCTGCTGATGGCGCAGCGTTGCGATGGCGAGCGCAAGATTGCCCGGCTGATGCGGCCCGGCCAGCGCGGGGAGCGGGGTTTCGAGCGAGCCGTGCGCGTCCCGGTAGTGGAGACGATCGTCCGCGACTTCATAGTCCCAGTCCGTGCCACGCGAATGGACGGGCGCATTGGTGGCGTCCGCCACCTGCGCGATGCGCTCGGTGACGGAGGCGTCATAGGCCATGGTGACGAGCGGGACGCCGGGCTTGGCGATCCCGGCCTTTTCGCCCGCGATGGCTTCGGCAGTGTCGCCGAGAAACGCCTGATGATCGATGCCGAGTTGGGCGATGGCGCAGGCTGCAGGAGCCGGGATGACATTGGTCGCGTCGAGACGGCCGCCGAGGCCGACCTCGACGATGCAGGCGTCCGCCGGGGTACGGCTGAAGGCGAGGAAGGCGGCGGCGGTCGTCACCTCGAAGAAGCTGGCGCCGATGTCTCCCCCGGCGTCGAGAACCTCCTCGAGCAGCGCGGCGAGCGTTTCGTCGTCAATCAGCGTGCCGGCGAGGCGGATGCGCTCGTTGAAGCGGACGAGATGCGGGCTGGAATAGACATGTGCGGTGAGGCCCGCAGCTTCGATCGCGGCGCGCAGGAAGGCGCAGGTCGAACCCTTGCCGTTGGTGCCTGCGATATGGAGGACCGGCGGGAGGCGCAGGTGCGGGTTGCCGATCCGCTCGAGCAGTGCGGTGATCCGGCTGAGGCCGAGGATGTCAGCGCCGGGGCCGAGTGCCCAGAGGCGGTCGAGCTGGCGCTGAACGGCGGCGTGGCTGGAGGTGGCGTGGTCGGGCATGAGGACCGCGAAGGTCAGGCCGCCGCCTTCTCTCCACCCACCAGCAGGCCGATCAGCTGGCTGAGCTTCTCGCGCAGCTCCTTGCGGTGGACGACCATGTCGATCAGGCCGTGGTCGAGATAATATTCGCTGGTCTGGAAATCGTCGGGCAGCTTTTCGCGGATCGTGCTTTCGATCACGCGGCGGCCGGTGAAGGCGAGGGTCGCCTTGGGCTCGGCGATCTGGACGTCGCCGAGCATGGCATAGGCCGCCATCACGCCGCCCGAAGTGGGATCGGTGAGTACGACGATATAGGGCAGGCCCGCGTCGTGGAGCATCGAGATGGCGACGGTGCTGCGCGGCATCTGCATCAGGCTGAGGATGCCCTCCTGCATGCGCGCGCCGCCCGAGGCGGTGAAGACGATATACGGCGCCCTGGCGGCGATCGCGGCTTCGACGCCGGCGATGAACGCTTCGCCGACGGCCTGGCCCATCGACCCGCCCATGAATGCGAAGTCCTGAACGCCGATCACCGCCTTGTGCCCGTCGATCGTGCCGCTGGCGTTGAGGAAGGCGTCCTGCTCGCCGGTGCTGGCGCGCGCGGCCTTGATGCGGGCGGGATAGGGCTTCTGGTCGCGGAACTTGAGCGGGTCTTCGGTCACGCGCGGGCCGGGCAGGACGGTGTATCCTGCGTCGAACAGCTGCTCGAACCGCGCTCTGCCGCCGATCCGCTCATGATGATCGCAGAGCGGGCAGACGGACATGTTCTCCTGCAACTCGCGGGTGAACACCATCTGTCCGCAGCCCTTGCATTTGTGCCAGAGATTGTCGGGGGTCTCTGCCTTGTTCGGGACGACGAACGACAGGGCGTTGCGGACGCGGCTGAGCCAGCTCATGCGGGTTCCTTGCGAGCTTCGGCCAGAGCGGCCGACAGGGATTGGATATAGGTTCGGACCGCGGCGGGTGCATCGGCGCCGTTTGCCGCGATCAGATCGATGATCGCCGAGCCAACCACGACGCCATCGGCGACACGGCCGATCGCGGCGGCCTGTTCGGGGGTGCGGACGCCGAAGCCGACCGCGACGGGCAGGTCGGTGGCCGCCTTGAGCTTCGCGACCGCGGCCTCGATGCTGTCCTGCGCCGCCTGCTGCAGGCCGGTGATGCCAGCGACCGAGACATAGTAGACGAAGCCGGTGGCGCCGCTGAGCACCGCGGGCAGGCGCCCGGCATCGGTGGTCGGGGTGGCGAGGCGGATCGTGGCGATGCCATGCGCGGCGAAGGGGGCGATCTCGTCGGCCTCTTCGGGCGGAATGTCGACGATGATCGTGCCGTCGATGCCGGCCTCACCGGCCTTCTGCGCGAAGGCGCCGGGCGTCGGGCGAGTCATGGTGTTGGCATAGCCCATCAGCACGAGCGGCACGTCCGGATGGCGCTGACGGAATGCGGCGGCGATGGCGAGGACATCGGCGGTGCGCGTGCCCTTGGCGAGGCTGCGCAGGTTGGCGGCCTGGATCGCCGGACCGTCGGCCATCGGATCGGTGAAGGGCATGCCGAGCTCGATCACATCGGCGCCGCCCGCGACCAGCGCATCGAGGATCGCGGCGGTATCGCCGTCACCCGCGGTGACGAAGGTGACGAGCGCGGCGCGATGCTGCGCGGCGGCGGCGGTAAAGGCGGAGGTGAGGCGGGTCATATCTCCGCCCCCATCGCCTGAGCGACGGTGTAGATATCCTTGTCGCCGCGGCCGGAGACGTTGACGAGGATGATCTGGTCCTCGTTCATTTCCCGTGCCTTGGTCTCCAAAGCTGCCAGCGCGTGCGAGCTTTCGAGGGCGGGGATGATGCCTTCGAGTTTGCAGCAGAGCTGGAAGGCGTCGAGCGCCTGGGTGTCGGTGACCGGGAGATATTCGACGCGGCCGCTCTCGTGCAGCCAGCTATGTTCTGGGCCGATGCCCGGATAGTCGAGGCCGGCGGAGATCGAGTGCGCCTCGGTGATCTGGCCGTCCTCGTCCTGCAGCAGATAGGTCTTGTTGCCGTGGAGGATGCCGGGCGCGCCGCCGGTGAGGCTGGCGGCATGCTCCTTGGTGTCGATGCCCTTGCCCGCGGCCTCGACCCCCACCATCGCGACGTCGCTGTCGTCGAGGAAGGGGTGGAACAGGCCGATGGCGTTGCTGCCCCCGCCGACCGCGGCGATCAGCAGATCGGGCAGGCGCCCCTCCGCCTCGAGCATCTGGGCGCGGCTTTCGGTGCCGATTACGCTCTGGAAGTCGCGCACCAGCTCAGGGTACGGGTGCGGGCCGGCGGCAGTGCCGATGATGTAGAATGTGTCGTGCACGGTCGCGACCCAGTCGCGAAGCGCCTCGTTCATCGCGTCCTTGAGCGACTGCGAGCCGCTGGTGACGGCGCGGACTTCGGCGCCGAGCAGCTTCATGCGGAAGACGTTGGGCTGCTGCCGCTCGATATCCTTGGCGCCCATGAAGATGGTGCAGGGCAGGCCGAAACGCGCGCAGACGGTGGCGGTGGCGACGCCGTGCTGACCCGCGCCGGTCTCGGCGATGATCCGCTTCTTGCCCATGCGGATGGCGAGCAGGATCTGGCCAATGCAGTTGTTGATCTTGTGCGCGCCGGTGTGGTTCAGCTCCTCGCGCTTGAAGTAGATCTTCGCACCGCCGTAATGCCGGGTCAGCCGCTCGGCGAAATAGAGCGGCGACGGGCGGCCGACATAATGCTTCATCAGCCCGTCGAACTCGGCCTGGAACGCCGGATCGGCCTTGGCGGCGCGATACTCGCGCTCGAGGTCGAGTATCAGCGGCATCAGCGTCTCGGCGACATAGCGTCCGCCGAACTGGCCGAAATGCCCGCGCTCGTCGGGCTGGTTACGCAGGGAGTTGGGCGCGTTCATTATGAGGGGCGTTTAGGCGCGTCTGGCGCGCAGGCCAAGCATTGTTACAAGGTGGCGACGGTCTTCAGGAAGGCGGCGATCTTCGCCTCGTCCTTGACGCCCGGCGCGGACTCGACACCGGAGGAGACGTCGACCAGCCGCGCACCGGTGATACCGACGGCTTCGGCGACGTTGGCGGGATCGAGCCCACCCGACAGGGCCCAGGGAAGCGGATGCGCGAAACCCTGAAGCAGAGTCCAGTCGAAGCGTATGCCCATGCCGCCGGGCAGCTTCGCATCCTCGGGCACCTTGGCGTCGTAGAGGATGCGCTGGACGGCACCGCGGAAGCCGTTGGCGGCATCGAGATCGGCACGGGTCTTGACGGCGACGGCCGCCCAGACGGGCAGACGCGTTCGGGCGCCGATCGCCGCCGCGCGCTCAGGCGTCACGCGATGGAGCTGGATCGCGTCGAGCCGGGCAGCGCGGATCGCGGACTCAAGCAGCGCATCCTCCGGATCGACGAACACGCCGACCTTGCCGGTCTGAGCCGGCACGCGCGTGGATAGCGATCCGGCCTGATCGAATGTCACGTGACGCGGCGAGGGTGGGAAGAAGACGAAGCCGACATGGCTGGCGCCACCGGCCAAGGCCGTATCGAGCGTCGCGGCGGTTGAAAGGCCGCAGATCTTTGCAGTGACCGGCATCGTCGCCGTCCATCGGGCGGCAGGCGCGATTCGGCAAGCGGAAGTTGCGGCGTGCCGTCCGGCAACGGCACGCCGCGAGTGCGCCTATTTCTCGTATTCGCGGACCAACGCGTCGAACAGGCGGACGCCGAACCCGCGCGCGCCCTTGGGCATGGTCGGCAGCGATTCGTCGGCGCCGTCCACTCCGGCCATGTCGATATGCGCCCAGGGCGTTGGCTGGGGCGTCAGGAAGCCGATGAAATGCGCGCCGCGGCCCGCGCCGGGTCCGGACTTGGTGGTGCCGTTGGCGATATCCGCGATCGGCGATTCCATGTCCTTGGCGTAGCTGGGGTGGAGCGGAAGGCGCCACACCGCTTCGCCCGAATGGGCGGCGGCGCTCTGGACCCGCGTGGCGAGTGCTTCGTCGCGGGCGAACAGACCGGCATAGTCGTCGCCCAGCGCCGTGCTGACCGCTCCGGTCAGCGTCGCAATGTTGACGATCGCAGCGGGCTTGTAGCGCTCGATGGCGTACTGGTTCGCATCGGCGAGGACCATGCGGCCTTCGGCGTCGGTGCTGATGATCTCGATCGTCTGGCCGTTCATCGTGCGGACGACGTCGCCGGGGCGCGATGCGTTGCCGCCGGGCATGTTCTCGGCCAGCGCAGCGATCGCGACGATATTGGCCTTCGCCCCGCGCTTGGCGGCGGCGAGCGCGCCGCCCATCACGGCGGCCGCACCGGCCATGTCGCCCTTCATGTCGCCCATGTTCGCGCCGGGCTTGAGCGAAATGCCGCCGCTGTCGAAGGTGATGCCCTTGCCGATCAGCGCAAGCGGTGCGGCGTTTCCGGCGCCGCTATATTCGACGATCATCATCCGCGCGGGATGGCGCGACCCGGCCGAGACGGACAGGATCGAGCCCATATTGAGCTGCCGCATCTGCGCCTCGTCCAGCACGGTGATGCGGACGTTGGGCACGCCTGCGAACTGGGCACGGACGGTTTCCACGAAGCTGTCGGGAGTCTTGGCATTGGAGGGCAGGGTGATGAGATCGCGTGCCATGCGGGCACCCTGGGCGATGCCTGCGAGTTCGCGGGCATAGGTGGCTTCGCCGGCCCCGGCGACGATGGTGAGCGGCTGGCTGGCCGGCGCAGTGACACCGCTCTTGAGGCGGTCGAACCGGTACTGGCCGAGCGTCGCTCCCATCGCTACATGCGCGGCCGGATCAGCAACGGCGGCGGACAAGTTGCCCGCGACGATCGCGACGGGCCGGGGATTGCCGCGGGTTTCCTGCGCCGCGCGACCGCCGAAATCGGCGAGGGCGGCGGCGCCGAGCCGGCCCTGCGGGACGCCGATCAGCACGACGCGGTCATAGCCGCCACTATCGTAGAGCGAGAGCGTCTTGTCAGGCGCGGCCTTGAAGTCCGCCGTGGCGACGGCGCGGGCGACGCTGTCGCGCAGCACGGCGGGGACGTGCGAGAGGTCGCTTGCGCCCGCCATCGGAACGACCAGCACGCCGCCTGCCGGGGCCGTGGCGGCGAAGCGGATCGGGCGTTCGGCGGTGTTGGTGCGATCGCTGGCGCTGACGCCGGTGCCGATCGGGGCGCGTTCGTTGGCAAGGGCAGCGCCCGTCGCGAGGATAGAGGCGGCAAGCAACAGGACACGCATCGGCAACAACTCCCAGGATGATTGTGATATCGTCACATGCGTAACGACAGCACCCTGCGAGGGCAATTGCCGTTAGTCGAAGAGCGGCTTGACCAGGACGACCATCGACAGCGGCGGATCGAGCGGCACCGGAAAGGGCCGGGTTTCGCCGGATGGGGCATAGCCGTGACGGACATACCAGCCGATCAGCTCGGCGCGGCGGTCGATCACGGTCATCTCGATATGGGTCGCGGCGAAGGTTTCGCGGGCGGTGGCTTCGGCGGCGGCCACGAGCTGCTTGCCGATGCCGCCCGCCTGAAGCACGGGATCGACGCAAAGCAGGCCGAGATAGGCAAGGCCGTCGCCGCGGCTCGATACATTGACGCAGCCGAGAACGGTATCGCCGTCGTGCGCGATCAGCAGGCGGCTGTCGCCATCGAGCAGCGAGCGGAGGGTCTCGATGTCAGTACGCTCGCCAGTGACGAGGTCAGCCTCATGCGTCCAGCCCGCGCGCGCGCTGTCGCCGCGATAGGCGCGTTCGACGACGGGGTGCAGAACGGAGAGGTCGGCTTCTACCGCCGGACGGATCGTCGGCATCGGCTGGTCAGAGCGTCGCCTCGATCTCGCGCGCGGCGAGGTCGGGATCTTCGGCCTGGGTGATCGGGCGGCCGATGACGAGGATCGAGGCGCCGGCATCAAGCGCGGCGCGCGGGGTGACGACGCGCTTCTGATCGCCGATCGTGCCGTTGGACGGGCGCACGCCGGGGATGACGAAGAAACCGTCCTTCCACGCATCGTGCGCGGCTTTCACCTCTTCGCCCGAGCAGACGATGCCGTCGACGCCCGCGGATCTGGCGAGTTCGGCGAGGCGGACGACCTGCTCGTGCGGATCGGGCGAGAGACCGATCGACCTCAAGTCGCTTGCGTCGAGGCTGGTGAGCATCGTCACCGCGACGACCTTGGTCCCGGTCGGTGCGGCTGCCTTGGCATCCTCCATCATCGCGCGGCCGCCGGCGGCGTGGACGGTGATGATCGCGGGTTCGAGCGGGCGCAGCGCCTGCACCGCCTTGCCGACCGTGTTGGGAATGTCGTGGAACTTGAGATCGAGGAAGATCGGCAGGCCGATATCCGCCATCTCGTGCACGCCCTGACGGCCGTTCGCCATGAAGAATTCAAGGCCGAGCTTGATCCCGCCGACATGGTGGCGGACGCGCTTGGCGATGGCCTTGGCGCGCTCCAGATCGGGCGTGTCGAGTGCGACGTAGATCGGGCTGCTCATGGCGTCACCAGCGGCGGTGCAGCGGGGGTTTCCACCGGCGCCGGATCGGCCTGGATCGGCATTGCCGGAGCGGCGGATGCGGCTGCCTGCAGGTTGCGCAGCTCCTCGACCGTGCGTTCGAGCATCGCGATCCGCTGGCGGCTGCGCCAGCGCGTCGTGTGGTAGATCACGACCATCGGCAGGAAGCCGATGAGGAAGACGATCAGCAACAGGAAGGGCAGATTCACGTCAGCGACCAGGCTGCTCCACAGCTGGATCTCCACCGGGTGCCAGTTGGTGACCGCAAAGGCCGCGATGAGGCCGAGGATCAGGAACCAGAACAATGCCTTCAGAAACTGCATCCGCGCGAATGATCCCTTGTCGTTTCGGGTAGCTTTAGGACGGGTAGGGCAGATTGGCCAGCCTCAGCCGATCTCTGCACGGAGTTGGGCGAAGAGCGTGGGGATCGCCTTCAGCCGGTCCTGCTCCTCGTCAAGGATGGCGTGGAAGATGCTGCGCTTGATCTGCGTAACCCGGCCCGGGCCGAGTGTCGCGTTGGGCGGGAGGGTGGATAGGAGGATATCGACGAGCCGTTCGGCACCGTGGAGGCGGCCCCAGAGATAGTCGTTCTCGCGATAGGCGCGGCTGAAGAAGGCGCCGAAATTGTTGAACTGGGTTCCCTTGAGCGTGGCACGTGCGCCGCCCTTGCGGATCGATGTCGCATCGTCGGGCGAGATGCGGTCGACACGGATCGGGTCGAACTCGTTGAGCCCCTCGCCCTGAAGCAGCGGGAGGGTGGCGATATCGAAGAAGGGGAAGCCGAGATAGGCGAGCAGCATCGGGCGCCGCATCTCCTTCGACAGCGCGCTGAGGCCTTCGGACAGGCGTGCATCGGTCTCGTGATCGAGCGTGCGCAGATCCATCCGCGCGGCGAGATTGTCGAGCAGCATGCCGGCATCGAGATCGGCGGCGCGGACCGACTCGCGAAGCCCCAGGAACGGATCGGCGCGCTGGCATTCGAGATAGCCGGCGAGCGATTCGTAGATCGCGTCGCGCATCGGCGTCAGTTCCTGATTCTCATGCTCCTGATCCAGCTCGGTCAGCCGGCGGGCGAGCAGACGCAGGCGGCGGATGCGGAAGCCGAGATCATGCGCGCGGAGCAGGTTGAGCGTCGCGGGGCTGGCCGAGCCGGGATGGCTGGTGCCGAAATCGTCGGCGCCGCGGCGGACGATCTCCGCCCCGATCGCGTCGCGGATGCGGCGCCAGCGGTCGGGGCCGGGCTGGTCGCCGATCTGGTGGAGGTGCGTGGCGATGCGGTCCGCCACGCCTTCGACCTTGAGCATGCCATAGGCGGCATGGCCATAGCCCGCCTTGGCGGCGGCGGCGATCTGTGCGCGGCTGCGCCAGGCGGACAGGCGTTTCGGCGTCGGATAGTCAAGGAACAGCGTGTAGCCGAAGAGCGATTCGACCTGGCCCTCGACCTCGGCGCGGATGCGTTCGACGATCGTCAGCATCCGTTCGATTCGGGCCGATCGCAGGCCGATCGCTTCCAGATTGTCGCGGATCGGCTGCTGTCGCGGAAGTTCGGACAGTGCGCCGATGATCGTCTGGAAGAAGCCGGGATTGTCCGGCGCTTCGTTGTAGAAGCCGAGGCGGTGACCGGGAGTTGGGTCGATGAAGACGAAGCGACGATCGATCTGGCGGCGCGCGGGCCGCTCCTTCAGCGCGTCGATCGCGGGGCGGAAGGGCGCGTTGGCAAGGACCGAGCCGTCGATCAGCGTCGCCTTGTCCGCGGAACCGGCCGCGTACTGGCGGGGCAGGGCGTGTTCGAGAAAGGCTTCGCGGCCCGGCCAGTCCATCCCGCGCGCGGCCAGCACCGCATCGAGCTCGCCAACTGTGGCGGGCGGGAAGGCGCCGGGGAAGCTCGAGGTCGCGCGCGCGGCGAAGGCGAGTTCGGCGTGATGGGCGAAGGGGGCTCTGGCGTCGCCATGGTCGCTGAACGAGAAGACCAGGCGATGCTCGGTTTCGACCACTTCGGGCGGGGAATTGAGCTTCAGCCGTTCGGGATGGCCGCGGAAATCGGTGACGGTAACGAACAGGTCGAGCGGCTGGCCGGCGGGGAGCAGGCGCGGCCCGCAGGGCGCCTTTTCCATGGCGCCGAGCGCGGCGAGCATCATGTCGAGCAGTTCCTTGCCGCCGAAAGGCGGTTCGAACCAGCGTGAGCGGACGAATTTCTCGAGCTTGGCCCGAACCTCCTCGCGCGCGCCGGGCTCGACGGTTTCGTCAACGGTCGAGCCTTCCCGGGTGAGCATCCAGGCGATGGGCAAGGCCCAGACCTTCGCCAGCTTGTGCGACGGGCCCTGATCGGGGTTCAGGAGCGCCTCGACATCGGCAACTTCGAGCCAGAGATCGGTGAGCGGATCGAGCGACTGGCCGGTCGCGACCGCCTGTGCCAGGAACACGCCGTTGATCCCGCCCGCGCTGGCCCCCGCGACGATATCGACCAGCGCGCGCAGGTTGATTCCGGTGCTGTCGCGAATTTCGTCGAGCAGGGCGTGGTAGATCGTCTCGCTGCCCCTGCCCGGGGCGTCTCCGTCGCGGTGCGCGCGGCTGGCGCGGGCAAGATGCCAGACCTCCTTGGTGATGCCGTGCATATAGACGGCGAGGCTGATGCCGCCATAGCAGACCAGCGCCAGCCGCAACTCCCGCTCCCGCACCCCGTTGCTCATTTGCGCTCCAGCGACGCCCAGACGGGCAGGTGATCCGATGCGGTGCGCGATGCCGGGCTTTCATGGACGCCGCAATCGGCGACCGACAAACCGGACGAGACCATGATCCGGTCGAGCCGTGCAACCGGGCGGCGGGCATGGAAAGAACGGCCCGTCTCCGCAAAGGCGAAATCGCGCCCGAAATCGCGCAGGCAGCCCGAGCGTGCGGTCCAGTCGTTGAGGTCGCCCATCATCACGGTGGGCATTTCGCGTTCGCTGGTGCCGAGATGGGTGAGGATCGCGTGCGCCTGGCGCCGCCGCCACAGCCCCGACAGGTCGAGATGCATGCCGACCACGCGAAGCGGCTCGCCCTGGATGCGCAGATCGGCCATCACCGCGCCCCGCGGTTCGAGCGCGGGCAGATGGATGATCTCGCAATCGAGGATCTGCGCGTCCTTGCGCACCAGGATCGCGTTGCCGTGCCAGCCCATGCTGCCGCTGCGCACGCCGAACTGCACCGCCTTCCACGGGCTGTGCTCTTCGAGCAGATGCGGGGTGATCACGCCCTGCTTCGCGCCGAAGCGACGGTCAGCCTCCTGCAACGCGATGACGTCGGCGTCGATCTCGCGCAGCACTTCCAGCGTGCGTTCGGGCATCCGTCGCCGGTCCGTGCCGATCGACTTGCGCATATTGTAGCTGGCGACCTTCAGCATCGGTTCCTGTTTGGGCAGTGCGATCGGCAAGGGCAAGGGAATCAGCGTCCGCCGGCTTCCAGCAACCGGCGCGGGGCGACGAGTTCCCAGCTGATCGCAACGCGGTCGGCAACGCGATCCCAGTCGGTGTCCGCGCGATCGAGATGGATGCCGACCCAGCCCGACGGGCCGAAATAGGGCGGGCGGTAATAGAGATCGGGCTCCATCTCGATCAGCATCGCCTGTTCCTCGGTCCCGCTGGTCTTGACGATCGCGGCGGTCACGTCGTCGCCATGATGGTGGTGCCAGAAATAGGCGAACATCTTGCCCTTCCGGATGAAGAAGGCGGGCATGCCGTGCGAGAGCTTTTCGTCCGCCTCCGGAAGCGCGAGCGCGGCGGCACGGAGCCTGTCGAGCGCCGCAGCCGCCTGAGGGGTCATCTGCTGAGCCATTCTGCGACAATGCGCGGATAGAGCCGGTGTTCCTCGGCGAGGACGCGCTCTGCGAGCGTTTCGGACGTGTCGCCGGGCAGGATCGGCACCTGTGCCTGGCCCAGCACCTCGCCGCCGTCGAGCTCCTCGGTGACGACATGGACCGAACAGCCGCCCGCCGCGTCGCCCGCCTCGATCGCCCGCGCATGGGTGTCGAGGCCCTTGTATTTGGGCAGGAGCGAGGGGTGGATATTGACGATCCGTCCGCGCCAGCGCGCGACGAACGCATCGGTGAGCAGGCGCATATAGCCGGCGAGCGCGATCGCCTCGACGCCCGCATCGCGCAGTGCCGTGTCGATCCCCGCCTCATAATCGGCCTTGGGCATCCCCTTGGGCGACAGCGCGAAGGTGGCGATGCCCTGCTCCGCCGCCCAGGCGAGGCCGGGCGCGGCGGGCTTGTCCGAGGCGACCAGCGCGACCTCATAGGGGCTTTCCGGAAGGCGCGCAGCCTCGGCCAGCGCCATCATGTTGGAGCCGCGGCCGGAGATGAGGATGCCGAGTTTGCGTTTCACCGCTCTCCTCCCGCTTGCGGGAGGGGCGGGGGGAGGGCTTGTCGGCAGGCGGTGAAGAACGGGAAGGAGGAAAGACCCTCACCCGATCCCTCCCGCAAGCGGGAGGGGGGATTGTATCGCTCAGGCATTATGCGTCGCGGACCACTCAGCCCGCGCGGCCCAGGTCTCGGCGCTGCCGGCGACGGTGCAGCCGCGCTGGCCGGCCTCGATTCCGCCGATGCGGTGGACGGTCTCGCCCGCAGCTTCGAGTGCCTGAGCAACCGCATCGGCCTTGTCCGCCGAAACCACCGCGACCATGCCGATGCCGCAGTTGAAGGTGCGCGCCATCTCTTCCGGCTCGATATTGCCCTGCGCCTGCAGGAACGCCATCAGCCGCGGCTGTGCCCAGCTGTCGGCATCGACGCGGGCATGGCAGCCCTCGGGCAGGACGCGCGGGATATTCTCGAGCAGGCCGCCGCCGGTGATATGGGCAAGGCCGTTGATCGCGCCATCGCGCAGCAGCGGGAGCAGGCTCTTCACATAGATGCGGGTCGGCGCCATCAGCGCGTCGAGCAGGATCGTGTCCTGATCGAACAGCGCGGGGCGGTCGAGCTTCCAGCCCTTGTCCGCGGCAAGGCGGCGGACCAGCGAATAGCCGTTCGAATGGACGCCGGTCGAGCCAAGGCCGAGGATGACGTCGCCCGGCGCGATCTGCTTGCCGTCGAGCAGCCGGTCGCGCTCGACCGCGCCGACGCAGAAGCCGGCAAGGTCATAGTCGCCATCGGCATACATGCCGGGCATTTCCGCGGTCTCGCCGCCGATCAGCGCGCAGCCGGCCTGGATGCAGCCCTGCGCGATGCTCGCGACGACGCGCTCGGCGACGCCGTTCACCAGCTTTCCGGTGGCGAAATAGTCGAGGAAGAACAGCGGTTCGGCGCCCTGGACGATCAGGTCGTTGGCGCACATCGCGACGAGATCGATGCCGACGCCGTCGTGATGGTCATGCTCGATCGCGAGCTTGAGCTTGGTGCCGACGCCGTCGTTCGCCGCGACCAGCAGCGGATCGGTGAAGCCCGCGGCCTTCAAGTCGAACAGGCCGCCGAATCCGCCGAGATCGGCGTCGGCGCCCGGACGGCGCGTGGAACGGGCAAGCGGAGCGATCGCCTTGACCAGCGCGTTGCCGGCATCGATCGAGACGCCCGCCTGGGCATAGGTATAGGGCTTGGGATCGGTCATGGAGTGCCGCCTAGCGATATCGCGCTTGGATTTCCACGCCTGCTTCGCCAAAAGGGCGGCGAATGTTGCGTCGTATGTCCCCCGCCTTTGCCACGACCGCCGCCGTCGCGCTGCTCGCCACGGCGGGTTTTGCGCTCGCGCAGGCCAGGAAGGGCGCCGGCACCGCCGAGCCGGCCGCCGGCTCCGGTGAGAGCTCGGGCAGTTTCGAGGTGAGCGGAGTCGAGATCGACGTCCGCGCCAAGGATGCGGAATCGGCCCGGCTGGGCGGCTGGCGACTGGCGCAGCGCAAGGCGTGGACGATGCTGGCGCAGCGGCTGACCGGGCAGGGATCGACCCTGGGCGACTCGGCGCTCGATGGAATCGTCACCGGCATCATCGTCGAGCGCGAGCAGATCGGCCCGAACCGGTACGTCGCCAAGCTCGGCGTGCTGTTCGACCGCAACCGCGCGGCATCGATCCTGGGCGTGGGCGGGCAGATGATGCGATCGCCGCCGATGCTGCTGATCCCGGTCCAGGTTTCGGGCGGGACGCGCCGGGTGTTCGAGGGGAACAGCGCGTTCCTCGACGGGTGGAAGCGATTCCGCACCGGCAACAGTGCGATCGACTATGTGCGCCCCGGCGGTAGCGGGCCCGACCGCCTGCTGATGAACGCCGGGCAGGTGGGGCGCAGGGGCCGCGGCTGGTGGCGTGCGATCCTCGACCAATATGGCGCGGACGACGTGCTGATCCCGACGGTGGAGCTGCGGCGCAGCTATCCGGGCGGCCCGATCGTCGGCGTGTTCACCGCCGGTCACGGACCGGACAATGTCCGGCTCGCGCAGTTCGTGCTGCGCGTGAACGACGGCAATGCGCTGCCCGCGCTGATCGATGCCGGCATCCGGCGGATCGACCAGGCCTATCAGGACGCGCTGCGTTCGGGGCGGCTGCGCACCGACCATCTGCTCGGTACCGAGCCGCCCAAGCCCGAGGTTCCGGTCGAGGAGACGGGCGAGGAAGCGCCGATCGAGCCGACCGACGTGCCGGTGGCGACGACCGGAACGGCACTGACGGTCCAGTTCGATACGCCGAGCGTCGCGGCGCTCAATGGCGGCGAATCGGCGATGCGCGGCGTGCCGGGCGTCACGTCGGCCACCACGACCAGCATGGCGCTGGGCGGCATTTCGGTGATGCGCGTGACCTTCGAGGGCAGCCAGGCCGCGCTGAGCGCGGCGTTGCGCGCGCGCGGCTGGCAGGTCGAGGAAGGGCCGGGGGTACTGCGAATCCGGCGGGGTGGAGGCGGGCAGGCGCCCGCGACCCCGGCTCCGCCGCCGCCTGTCGGGAACAGCACGGACGGATGAGCCAGCTTTCCCTGCCGCTCGACCGGCCCGCCGGCGCGCGCGAGGACAGTTTCCTTGTCGGCGAAGGCAATTCCAGAGCGGTCCATATTCTCGAGCATTGGGCGACCTGGCCGGTGATGGCGGCGATCATCACCGGACCGCGCAAGTCGGGTCGCAGCCTGCTGGCGCGGACGATGGCGGTGCGCAGCGGCGGGACGATGATCGACGAGGCCGACCGCCAGAGCGAGACGATGCTGTTCCATGCCTGGAACGAGGCGCAGGCGGCCCACCGGCCGCTGTTCCTGGTCGCGGACGACGCCCCGCCCGTCTGGCAGGTGCGGCTGCCCGATCTGCGCTCACGGCTCAACGCCAGCCCGATCGCGCGGATCGAGCAGCCCGACGACCGGTTGGCGGCCGATATCCTGCAGCAGCTGCTCGACCGTCACGAGATCGTCGCAAATCCCGATGTAGTGGCCTGGGTGCTGCGCCGGATCGAACGGGATTACCTGACGATCCTGCGCACCGCGGAGGCGCTGGAGGAGGATGTCAGCCGCCGCCGCAACCGGCGCTTGTCGATCGCGGCGGTGAAGTCCACACTCTCAGCGTCCGGGCTTCTCAGGGAGCCGGGCGCGCAACCCTGACGAGGAACCATGTCGAGCCGCGCGCAACTCAAGCCTGAAGAGAATGAGCCGGCGAGCCCGGTGGAAGGCGGAGCGCGCTACTTCAATCGCGAGCTGAGCTGGCTGGCGTTCAACCGCCGGGTGATGGAGGAAGCGGCCAACACCGCGCACCCGCTGCTCGAACGGTTGCGGTTCCTCTCGATTTCCGGCTCCAACCTCGACGAGTTCTTCATGGTCCGCGTCGCGGGCCTCAAGGGCCAGCAGATGCAGGAGGTGGAGGCGCACTCCGCCGACGGCCGCACCCCCGGGCAGCAGCTCGCCGCGATCGTGGAGGATGCGAGCGAGCTGGTCGACAGCCAGCAGACGGTGTGGAACGTCCTCCGCCGTGAGCTGGGCGAACGCGGGATCGAGGTGCTCGATGCCGATGCGATCGTCGGCGAGGTCGCCGATTGGGTCCAGACTCATTTCCGTCTTCAGATCTTTCCGATCCTGACCCCGCAGGCGCTGGACCCGGCGCACCCCTTTCCGTTCATCCCCAACAAGGGGCTGAGCGTGATCTTCGACCTGGTTCGCCAGAGCGATGGCGAGCCGATCCGCGAGCTGGTGCTGCTGCCCCCCGCGAGCCCGCGCTTCGTGCGCGTGCCGGGCGAACGTGCCTGCTACGTGCCGGTAGAAACGCTGCTCAAGCGGTTCTCATCACTGCTTTTTCCGGGATATGACGTCAAGAAGTCGGCAACCTTCCGGGTGCTGCGCGACAGCGACATCGAGCTGGAGGAAGAGGCGGAGGATCTGGTTCTCTACTTCCGCACCGCGATCAAGCGGCGGCGGCGCGGGCGAGTCATCCGTCTGGAGATGGAGGAGGGCATCGATCCCGGACTCGAGGCGGTGCTGCTCGAGGAACTGGGCGGCAGCGAGGCGCTGCTGACCGAGACCGGCGGTTTCCTGGGCGTGGGCGACCTGTCGATGATCGTCGAGGAGGACCGGCCCGACCTCAAATTCCCGCCCTATGCCCCGCGTTTCCCGGAGCGGGTCCGTGAGTTTGGCGGCGATTGTTTCGCGGCGATCAAGGCCAAGGACATCGTCGTCCACCACCCGTACGAGACGTTCGACGTCGTGCTGGCCTTCCTCAAACAGGCGGCGAGCGACCCCGATGTGGTGGCGATCAAGCAGACGCTGTACCGCGCCGGCAAACAGTCTGCGGTGATCCAGGCGCTGATCGCGGCGGCCGAGGCGGGCAAGTCGGTCACGGCGGTGGTCGAGCTCAAGGCGCGGTTCGACGAGGAGCAGAATCTGCTCTGGGCGTCGGCGCTGGAGCGCGCGGGCGTTCAGGTGATCTATGGCTTCACCACCTGGAAGACGCACGCCAAGGTCTCGATGGTGGTGCGGCGCGAGGGCGACGAGTTCCGCACCTACTGCCATTTCGGCACGGGCAACTACCACCCGGTTACGGCGCGGATCTACACCGACCTCAGCTTCTTCACCGCGGATCCGCGGATCGGTCGCGATGCGGCGAAGATCTTCAACTACGTCACCGGCTATGTCGAGCCGGAGGATCTGGAGCTGCTGACGGTCTCGCCGCGGCATCTGCGCGACCGGCTGATGGAACTGGTAGACGGCGAGATCGCCAATGCGCTGGCGGGCAAGCCGGCGGCGATCTGGGCTAAGATGAACAGCCTCGTCGATCCGGCGATGATCGAGAAGCTCTACGAGGCGAGCAATGCCGGGGTCGAGATCGATCTGGTGATCCGCGGCATCTGCTGCCTGCGGCCGGGGATTGCCGGCATGTCGGAGAATATCACCGTCAAATCGGTGGTCGGACGTTTTCTGGAGCACAGCCGCATCTGGGCCTTCGGCAACGGCAAGGCGCTGCCCAATGACGGCGCGAAGCTGTTCATCTCGTCCGCCGACTGGATGCCGCGCAACTTCGACCGGCGCGTGGAGTTCATGCTTCCGTTGCAGAATCCGACGGTGCACGATCAGGTGCTGGACCAGGTGATGGTCGCGAACCTGATCGACACCGAGCAGAGCTGGGAGCTGGAAAGCGATGGCCGCTACGTCCGCGAAGATCCCGGCCCCAAGCCGTTCAACCTGCACCGCTATTTCATGACCAACCCGTCGCTGTCGGGCCGTGGTGCGGCGCTGGAGACAAGCGAGGCGGTGCCCAAGCTGTCGTTGCGCCGGTGGCGCGCGGAGCGTAGCGGGTGAGCGTGACCTCACTCCTGTTCCGCAAGCCCCGCGCCGAGCCGGTGCCGTCCGCGCAGCGCACCGCGATCATCGATATCGGCTCCAACTCGATTCGCCTGGTCGTCTATGACGGCGCGGCTCGGCTGCCCGCGACTTTGTTCAACGAGAAGGTGATGGCGGGCCTTGGCCGGTCGCTGACCGAGACCGGGGCGATCGACGAGGCTGCGCTGACGATGGCGACCACCGCGCTCGCCCGCTTCGCCAGCCTGGCGCGCGAGATGGAGGTCGATTCGATCCGCACCGTCGCTACCGCTGCGGTGCGCGAGGCGTCGAACGGCGGCCAGCTGATCGCGATCGCGCGATCGCTGGGGCTGGAGGTCGAGCTGCTTTCGGGCGAAGCCGAGGCATTGGCGGCGGGCTATGGCGTGCTCTCCGGCATTCCCGACGCCGACGGCATCGTCGGCGACCTTGGCGGCGGATCGCTGGAACTGGTGCGCGTGGTGGCGGGCACCGTGACCGACCGGGTTTCCTTCCCGCTCGGCGTGTTGCGCATCGGCGCGATCCGCCAGAAGGGGAAGGGGACGCTCGACCGGACGGTCGCCAAGCTGCTGAGCGATGCCGGCTGGACCGGGCGCGGGGCGGGCCTGCCCTTCTACCTCGTCGGCGGATCGTGGCGTGCGCTGGCGCGGCTCGACATGCACCTGACCGGCTATCCGCTGCCGGTGATCCACGAATATGCGATGCCCGCGGCGACGGTCACGCGGCTGCAGCGCACGATCCAGCAACTGGGCCGCGGCAAGATCCGCGCCGTGCCCAACCTGTCGTCGGGCCGTGTAGCGACGATGGAGGATGCCGCGGCGCTGCTGGGCGTGCTGATCAGGCATCTGGGCAGCCGCGAGACGGTGGCCTCGGCCTTCGGATTGCGCGAGGGGCTGCTTTATGGCGGGCTGAGCAGCGAGCAGCGGCTGGAAGACCCGCTGATCGTCGCGGCGCGCGATGAAGCCCAGCGTTCGGGGCGATTTCCCGAACATGGCGACCTGCTCGATGCGTGGATCGCGCCGCTGTTCGACGACGATGCCGATCTGGCGCGGCTGCGGCATGCCGCATGCCTGCTCGCCGATGTGGGCTGGCGCGCCAACCCCGAGTTCCGGGCCGAACGCGGGCTCGAGATCGCGTTGCATGGCAATTGGGTAGGCATCGACGCGCGCGGGCGCGCGCTGCTGGCGCAGGCGCTGTTCACCTCGCTGGGCGGCGGGTTCGAATCGCCGCCGCCGATCGGTCAGCTCGCCAGCCTCGACGATCTGGAGCACGCGAAGCTGTGGGGGCTTGCCATGCGGCTGGGCCAGCGGCTGAGCGGCGGCGTGGCGGGGCCATTGCGGCGCTCGTCGCTTGCGGCGGCCGAGGATGAGCTGGTGCTCAGCCTCGACGGCGATGACGCCGCGCTCTACGGCGAAGCGGTGGAGAAGCGCCACCGCGCGCTGGCGGGCGCGCTGGGACTGACCGCGGCGGTCGAGGTCTGAGCCGTCATTCCCGGTTCGCGTTTCTCAGGTGAAACGAGCGCCGTCGTGTATCGCGGCACCCCGGAGGGCTGAGGCCTAGCCGCAGTGCAGCCGGCGAATGTTGTTGCGGTGATCGACTTCGACGTTGAGTCGATCCGACCGGAAATCCATCGTCACGGCCTGGCCCGGCCGGATCACGCGGACGTCGCGTGCACCGGCACGGCGCTTCGCATTCTGGACGACGCGGGGCCGCGCATCCCGACCGACGAAGCCCTGAACGGCACCCGCGCTGCAGCGGGCCGGCCCGGGCATCGGGGTGGGGTAGGATGCGCAGGCCATAAGGCCGACAGGCAACAGCAAAGCGGTGAAGCGGATCATGTCGCGTTCTCCCAATGGCCCAAAACTAGTCCTGAGGCTGTTCGGTGCGAGTCATTTTGAGCTTACCATTGCGCACGGTAAACCCCAACTGACCCTCGACCAGCGCGAGCGCATCGCGCCCGAACTGCTCGAACCGCCATCCTTCGAGAATCGCGAGATTGTCGCGCTGGCCCGCGGCGAGCGCTTCGAGATCGTCCGAACGTGCGAGCAGGCGCGCCGCGACGTTGATGTCGCGGGCGCGGATCTTGAGAAGCAGCTTGAGCAGATCGGCGACCAGCGCGCCTTCCTTGCCGAGCGGGAGCTTGCGGTCGTCGCGCGCGGGCATTTCCGACGCGGGCATCGCGGTTGCATTCTCGATCGCCGCCATCAGCCGTCCTCCGATATCATTGCCGCCCCATGAGGCCGAGAGGCCGCGAACGCGGGTGAGGTCTGCCTGCTTGCGCGGCGGGTTGGCGGCGAGATCGGCGATCGTCTCGTCCTTGACGATGCGGCCGCGGGGCAGGTTCTTGCCCTGTGCTTCCTTCTCCCGCCATGCCGCCAGCGCCTTGAGGCGTCCCAGCACTTCGGCCTTGCGGCTGGAGATGCGGATACGCTGCCACGCCTGATCGGGATCGTTGCGGTAATTTTCCGGATTGGCGATCCGCTCCATCTCCTCGTCGAGCCAGCCGCCGCGCCCGGTCTTGCGCAGCTTCTGCAGCATCTTCGGGAAGATTTCCGAGAGATGGGTCACGTCCGCGATCGCATAGTCGATCTGGCGCTTGTCGAGCGGACGGCGCGACCAGTCGGTGAAGCGCGCGCCCTTGTCGACGGTGATGCCGAGATAGGTTTCGACCAGGTTCGAATAGCCGATCTGCTCGCCCTGGCCGAGCGCCATCGCCGCGATCTGGGTGTCGAACAGCGGATGCGGGGTCTTGCCGGTCAGATTGTAGACGATTTCCAGATCCTGGCCGCCGGCATGGAAGACCTTGAGCACGTCCTCATTGTTGACGAGCAGGTCGAGCAGGGGCGTGAGATCGATGCCCTCGGCCATCGGATCGATCGCCGCCGCCTCATTGGTGTCGGCGATCTGGATGAGACAAAGCTCAGGCCAGAAGGTGTTTTCCCGCATGAACTCGGTATCCACCGTGATGAACGGTTGCTGCGCGAGGCGGGTGCAGAGATTGGCTAGCGTTGCCGAGTCTTCGATCAGGCCGTGAATGTGCATCGCAGGCCCATAGACGCGCGCGAGCGGGTTGACAAAGGGCTGTGTGGAGGGGAAGCGCGCGCCAGTTACAAAATCCGTCATCCCTGCGAGGGCAGGGGTCTCAAGCCGCAGGGAATCCCCTCGGGACGCGAGATCCCAGCTTTCGCTGGGATGACGCAATCAGAGATTGCTCATGCACGCCTATCGTTCGCACACTTGCGGCCAGCTGACCGCCGCTCAGGTCGGTGAGACCGTCCGCCTTTCGGGCTGGATCCATCGCAAGCGCGATCATGGCGGCGTGCTCTTCGTCGATCTGCGCGACCATTATGGCGTGACCCAGATCGTCGCCGACAGCGATTCGCCCGCTTTGCCGGTGCTCGAAGGGCTGCGCGTCGAGTCGGTCGTGACGATCGACGGTGTGGTGAAGGCGCGTTCGGACGCGACGGTGAACCCGAACCTGTCGACCGGCGAGATCGAGGTGTTCGCCAAGGGCGTGACCGTCCAGTCGGCCGCTCAGGAGCTGCCGATGCCCGTGTTCGGCGATGCCGAATATCCGGAGGAAATCCGCCTTCGCAACCGCTTCCTCGACCTGCGCCGCGAGGGGCTGCACGCCAACATCATGCTGCGCAGCCATGTCATCGCGAGCCTGCGCCGCCGGATGATCGACCAGGGCTTCACCGAGTTCCAGACGCCGATCCTGACCGCGTCCTCGCCCGAAGGCGCGCGCGACTATCTGGTCGCCAGCCGCGTGCATCCGGGCAAGTTCTATGCGCTCCCGCAGGCGCCGCAGATGTTCAAGCAGCTGCTGATGGTCGCGGGCTTCGACCGTTATTTCCAGATCGCGCCCTGCTTCCGCGACGAGGACGCGCGCGCCGACCGTTCGCCGGGCGAATTCTACCAGCTCGATTTCGAGATGAGCTACGTCACTCAGGACGACGTGTTCGCGGCGATCGAGCCGGTGCTGCACGGCGTGTTCGAGGAATTCGCCGACTGGCAGGGCAAGGGCCGCACGGTTTCGCCGCTGCCGTTCAAGCGCATCCCCTATCGCGAATCGATGCTGAAATACGGCAACGACAAGCCCGACCTGCGCAACCCGATCCTGATCTCCGACGTGAGCAAACATTTCGAAGGTTCGGGTTTCGGGCGCTTTGCATCGATCGTCGAGGCCGGTGACGTGGTCCGCGCGATTCCCGCGCCGGGCACCGCGGAGAAGAGCCGCAAGTTCTTCGATGACATGAACGCCTGGGCGCAGGGCGAAGGCTTTGCCGGCCTGGGCTATGCCACCCGCAAGGGCGGCGAATGGGGCGGCCCGATCGCCAAGAACCATGGCGAGGACAAGATGTCGGCCCTGGCCGACGAACTGGGCCTTGGCCCGGACGACGGCATCTTCTTCGCCGCGGGCAAGGAAGCGCAGGCGGCGAAGCTCGCCGGCCTCGCGCGCACCCGCGTCGGCGAGCAGCTGGAGCTGATCGACAAGAACCGCTTCGAATTCTGCTGGATCGTCGACTTCCCGATGTTCGAATATGACGAGGACACGAAGAAGATCGACTTCAGCCACAACCCGTTCAGCATGCCGCAGGGCGAGCTGGAGGCGCTGGAGACCAAGGACCCGCTCGACATCCTCGCCTGGCAGTATGACATCGTCTGCAACGGCATCGAGCTGTCGTCGGGCGCGATCCGGAACCACCGTCCGGAGATCATGTACAAGGCGTTCGAGATCGCCGGCTATACGCAGGAGCAGGTCGACAGCAACTTCGCGGGCATGATCAACGCGTTCAAGTTCGGCGCGCCGCCCCACGGCGGTTCGGCGCCGGGCGTCGACCGTATCGTGATGCTGCTGGCCGACCAGCCCAACATCCGCGAGGTCATCGTCTTCCCGATGAACCAGAAGGCCGAGGACCTGATGATGCAGGCGCCGTCCTTCGTCAGCGAGAAGCAGCTCAAGGAATTGCACATCCGGCTTGCGCCGGGCGTCGCGCCGACCGAATAAGGCCTCTGACGCAAGGGCAGGCGAACCAACGCCTGCCCGCTGGAGGGATTTGATGCTGGACGGTTCGGGAATGGCGGCGCGGCAGCGCGTTGAGGCGACGATCGGGCTGGCCGATCTGTTCACCATCGGCATCGGTCCGTCGAGCTCGCACACCGTCGGGCCGATGCGCGCAGCCCATGCCTTTTCCGAAGCGGCGCTGGATCGCGGGATCCCGGTTTCGGTTTCGTGCGAGCTGTTCGGATCGCTCGCGCTGACCGGCAAGGGCCACGCCACCGACACCGCGGTGATCCTGGGCCTGGCCGGGCATCAGCCCGAGAGCGTCGATCCCGACGCGGTGGCAAGCATCGTCGCGACGATCCAGTCCGAGCAGAAGCTGTCGCTGGGCGGGCAGGTGATCGTGCCGTTCGTCGAGGGCCGGCATCTGATCTTCCGCTCCGACCGCTTCCTGCCCGCGCACCCCAACGGCATGCGCTTCGTTGCGCATTACCCCGATGGCGAGCCGTACGAGACCTTCTGGTACTCGATCGGCGGCGGCGCGGTGGTCGAGGGCGGGTGCGAGGCACCCCGCTCGAACGTCACCTTGCCGATGAACTTCTCGTCGGGCGCCGAGTTGCTCGCGGTGGCGGAGGAGAAGGGCGTGACGATCGCCGATATCGTCCGCGCCAACGAGGCCGCATGGCGCGACGATACCGAGACCGATGCCTTCCTCGATTCGCTGCGCGCGGCGATGTCGGCGTGCATCGAGCGCGGGATGCGCGGCGAGGGCGAACTGCCCGGCGGCCTCAAGGTCAAGCGCCGGGCGCGCGACCTGCACAACAAGCTGCTCGCGCGCGGGCCGCGCTCCGATCCGTCGCTGGTGTTCGACTGGGTGAGCCTGTGGGCGCTGGCGGTGAACGAGGAGAACGCGGCGGGTGGCCGTGTCGTCACCGCGCCGACCAATGGCGCGGCGGGAGTGATCCCGGCGGTGCTGCGCTATTACGAGACCTTCTGCGCCTCGCCGACGCCGGCTGGCGCCCGCACCTTCCTGCTGACCACGGCGGCGATCGGCTTCCTCTACAAGAAGCGCGCGTCGATCTCGGCCGCCGAAATGGGCTGCCAGGGCGAGGTCGGGGTCGCCTGTTCGATGGCGGCGGCGGGCCTCGCTGCGGCGCTGGGCGCGACCAATGCGCAGATCGAGAACGCCGCCGAGATCGGCATGGAGCATAATCTGGGCCTGACCTGCGACCCGATCGGCGGTCTCGTCCAGATCCCGTGCATCGAGCGCAACACGATGGGGGCGATCAAGGCGATCAACGCCGCCTATCTCGCCATGCACGGCGACGGCAGCCATGTCGTCAGCCTCGATGCGGTGATCGAGACGATGCGCCAGACCGGCGAGGATATGCGGTCGAAATACAAGGAAACCGCGCAGGGCGGGCTGGCGGTCAACGTCGTCGCGTGCTGATCCAGGCCGCGGCTAGAGGGAGCAGTCATGCGCGTCGCGGTGTTCGGGACCAAGGGGTATGACCGGCGATTCCTGAGCGAGGCCAATGCGGCGCACGCGCACGAGCTGATCTTTCTCGAGCCGCGGCTGGACCTGTCCACTGCGCCACTCGCTGCCGGATGCGCGGCGGTGTGCGTCTTCGTCAACGATTGCGTCGATGCCCGTGTGCTGGAGGCGCTGGCGGGATCAGGCGTGAGGCTGGTCGCGTTGCGCTGCGCCGGATTCAACAATGTCGATCTGGCCGCGGCCGAGCGGCTGGGGATCGATGTGGTGCGCGTGCCCGCCTACTCGCCGCACGCCGTTGCCGAGTTCACCATAGGCCTGATGCTCGCTGTGGACCGGCACATTCCGCGGGCCTGGTCGCGGGTGAGGGACAATAATTTCGCGCTGGACGGGCTGATCGGCCGCAATCTGCACGGGCGCATGGTCGGCGTCATCGGCACCGGCAAGATCGGCGCATTGGTCGCACGGAGCCTTCGCGCCGGGTTCGGCTGCGACGTGCTGGCGAGCGATGTGGTGACCGACCCGGAGCTGGAGAGGATCGGGGTGCGCTACGTTCCCCGCGCGACCTTGCTCGAGCAGGCGGAGATCGTCACGCTGCATTGCCCGCTGACGCCGGTTACCCGCCATTTGATCGATGCGGCAGCGATCGCGCGGGCACGCGAGGGGCTGCTGATCGTGAATACCAGCCGCGGCGCGCTGATCGATACCGCGGCGCTGATCGACGGCCTCAAGTCGCGCAAGATCGGCGGAGTGGCGCTCGATGTCTATGAGCAGGAGGCCGACCTGTTCTTCGAGGATCTGTCGAACGAGATCGTCGGGGACGACGTGTTCCAGCGGCTGCTGACCTTTCCCAACGTGCTGGTCACCGGGCATCAGGCGTTCCTGACCGAGGAGGCGCTGACCGCGATCGCGGAAACGACGCTGGCGAGCATCTCGGACGCCGAGGCGGGGCGGGAACTGGCCAACCGCGTCGGGACCGAACGGGTGGCGGGCTGATGGCGACGCGGACCCTCGACAAGTTCGTGCGGCGCTACACGACGCTGTCGAGCGCACTCGACACGCTGGTGCACCAACGGCTGGTGCTGCTCAGCCCGTCCAAATGGGACGACACCAACGACGTCGAGTTCATGGAGCTGTATCGCGCCCATGCCGACGCGAAATCGGTGCTGGCCCTGTGCTGCGCGATGGCGAGCGAGACCTATCATCACTGGCGCGTGTTCACGCAGGGGATGGAGGGCGTGTGCATCGAGTTCGAGAAGGCCGCGCTTGAAACGGCGGTGCGCGCCCACCCGGGGGTCATCTCCGGGGCGGTCGACTATCTTCAGATCCGGCAACTCGAGGCGCTGACGCCCGAGGACGCGCACCGGCTGCCGTTCGTGAAGCGCGAGGGGTATAGCGACGAGCGCGAATGGCGGATCGTGGCGACATGCCTGGAGGAGCCGGCCTTTTCGCTGCCGATCGCGATCGATCTCGGCTCGATCACCCGACTGGTGCTCAACCCGTGGATGCCGCCGGTGCTGGCGGACAATCTGCGCACGATCATCCGCGGCCTGCCCGGTTGCGCCAAGCTCAAGATCGAAGCCTCGGCGCTGACGAACAGTTCGCGCTGGAAGGCGGCCGGGAAGAAGCTGGCAGGAGCGGGCTAGGCGGAGCATCGCGGTGACGCTCCGCCCGATCGCTCAGATGCCCAGACGCAACGTGGCGCGGACATTGCGCGGTTCGCCATAGACATAGCCGGCAAACCACAGATTGTTGTTGAAGTAGCGCTTGTCGAACAGGTTGTTGACGTTGAGCTGGAGCGAGACGTTGTCGTTCAGCCTGTAACGCGCCATCGCATTGACCAGCAGATAGGCCGGCTGGCCGACATTCTCCCGCAGCTGGGTGGCGGGGTTCACGCCGGTCTTGGGCGGTTCGCTCTCCCAGCGCGCCGAGCCGCCCAGGCTGAACCCGTCGAGCATCCCGCGGAAATCATAGCGGGTGGAGATGCGCAGGATGCGGCGCGGGTGATGCTGCTGCACCTGCTCGCCATTGGCATCCTTGGCGCGGAAGGCGCTCCAGCCGAGGCTCAGGTCCCAACCGGTGAGGACCTTGCCCGCGACCTCGGCTTCATAGCCTTCGGAAACGGTGCCGCGCGCGGGCCGCATCGCCGGGTTGGTGGTGCCAGGGACGAAGAAGCCTTGATCGACCACCGCGAAATTGTCCTGCTCGATGCGGAAGATGGCGGCAGAGGCGCGGACGCGTCCGTTCATCCATTCCCCCTTCACCCCCGCTTCATAGGCATTGCCGACGACCGGAGGCAGGTAGTCGCCGTTGCGGTCCTTGTTGTCCTGCGGATTGAAGATGCTGGTGAAGCTCGCATAGGCGGAGATGTTGCCGGTCACGTCGAACACGAGGCCCGCATAGGGCGTCACGCGGCCCTTGTGGCTGATGGTGTAGGGAGCGGCGGTGTAGAGCGTGATCTCCTCGTTGCGCTCCCACCAGCTGATGCGCGCGCCGGCGATCAGCTTGAGCGGGTCGAGCAGCTGGAGCCGGGCCGCACCGTAAACGGCATATTGCCCGGTCGTGCCGAAACCACTCGACCGGAAGCGATCTCCCCAGGCCGGCTCGGGGTGCTTGCTGCCGTCCCAAAGGTTGAAATCGCCGATTGGCGCGATCGAGACGGGTTTGCGATCGGTCCAGCCGCCGCTCAGGTGGCGGTAATTGCCACCGACGATCAGCTCGTGCTCGCGGCCTAGCAGGTCGAAATTGCCGCGCGCCGAAACGCTGACGTTCCACTGTTTGGGTCGCGATTGGAACCAATAGCCTTCAGCGGTCATGCCGATTCCGGTGGCGCGATCGGGGTAGCCGCCGGTCCACAGCAGCTTCGAATCCTCGAACTGCTCGTGATAGGCGACATCGGCGCGCAGCGACCAGCGGTTGCCCAGGCGCTGGTCGATCGTGAGGAACGCGGTCTTCTCCGTCGTGTCCCACATGTTCCAGCTCGCGGCGGTGGTCTTGGATCGCGGCCAGCTGGTGCGCGTGCCGTCAGCGTACCAATAGGGGAGCTGGCCCCACAGCGTGCCGTCGCGCTCGTCGCGCTGGTAGCTCGCGCCGATGCTGATGCGCGTGTTCGCGCCAAGATCGGCGTCGATCACGCCATAGATCAGATAACCCTTCGACTTCTCGATATCGACGAACGAATCCTGCCGGGAATATTGCGCGACGAGCCGCCCGCGCACCGATCCGTCGGCGGTGATCGGGACGGTGATGTCACCGGTCGCGGCGAAGCGGTTCCACGATCCGCCCTCAAGGTCGAGCGAGCCGGTCAGCTCGTGCGAGGTGGCGTGCTTGCGCACCAGGTTGATCGTCGCGGAGGGTTCGCCGGCGCCCTGCAGCAGGCCGTTGGCGCCGCGGATCACCTCGATCCGCTCGAAGATTGCGGTGCTGTTCTTCTCCAGCCCGATATTGCCGGTGGCGAAGGGTGCACCATCGAGCTGGTAGTTGGTGATGTCGAACCCGCGCGCCGCCAGCGTGTTGCGGCCGCGATCGACCGCCTTGACCGAGATCCCGGTGGTATAGGCGAGCGCGTCGCCGACATTGACCGCGGCCTGGTCCTCCAGCTGTTCACGGGTGACGATGCTGATCGACTGCGGCGTCTGGCGCGGGGACAGGTCCAGACCGGTGGCGAGGGTGTTCTTCTCCTCGCCGCGGCCATAGACGACGATCTCGTCGGTCTTCTGCTCTTCGTTCCCATGCGCCTGCGCGGTCATCGGCAGGGTCAGGCCGAGTGCGGCGGTGGCCAGCAGGCCGTAGGTCGTCTTCATCGAAATCCCCTGTGCTGAGCGCCGTCCTGGATCGCCGGACAGGGGCGGGCAGCGCGTTGCGCGTGCCCTGAGCATGATCGCTATTGCGAGTCAATCTTAATTGCAGTGAAGTCAGCTCGGGTAGCTGATCTCCATCACCTCATATTCCTTTTCGCCGGCGGGCAGCGTCACGCGGCGCAGGTCGCCGATCGCGGCGCCGCGCAGCGCACGGGCGAGCGGAGCGTTCCAGCCGACGAGGCCCTTGCCCGCATCGGCCTCGTCATCCCCGACAAGGGTCAGGGTGCGGTGGTTGTCGTCCTCGTCCGCGATGGTTGTGGTCGCGCCGAACCAGATGCGGCTACGGTCTTCCTGGCGGGAAGGGTCGATCACCTTGGCGGCCTTCATCCGCTTAGACAGCCAGCCCAACCGGCGGTCGATCTCGCGCAGCCGCTTGCGGCCGTAGATGTAATCGCCATTCTCGGAGCGGTCGCCGTTGCCCGCAGCCCAGGCGATGGTCTCGACCAGCTTCGGGCGCTCGCCGGCGAACAGCGCGTCATACTCCGCCTTGAGCGCGGAATAGCCGGCGGGCGTGATGTAGTTGGGGCGATCGATGCTCAAAGAAGGCGGCCCATGCTGATGATCGGTTCCTCGCCATAACCCATGCGCGCCCAGAAGCGGGCGGCTTCGTCATTACCGGCGCGTACCTGAAGATTGAGCTTGGTACAGCCCCTGGCCGCCAGCTTCCTCTCGGCGGCGCGGACCAGCTTCGTCCCGATTCCGCAATGCCGGGCATTGGGATGGACGGCGAGCTTGTAGAGCCACCCACGATGCCCGTCATAGCCGGCGAGGACCGTGCCGAGCACGCGGCCGCCTTCCACCGCGACGAGGAACAGGTCGCGCTGGACGGCGAGCTTCTGCGGGATGGCGACGGTGGCATGGCTGTGCGGCGGGTCTTCGGGGAAGACCGCGCGCCACAGCGCGTCGACCTCACCGAACTGTGTGTCGTCGTACGGGATGACCTCGATCACGTCAGCCGGGACGGCTCTTGCCGAGATACCAGCTCAGATGCGCCGGGCCGCGCGATCGGGCATAATTCGGGTGAAGCAGATCATAGACCACCGCATTTTCGAGTACGCGCTGGACGTAGTTCTTGGTCTCGAAGATCGGAATTGCCTCGACCCAGTCGATGACCTCGATGCTCCCGGTGCGCGGATCGCCATTGGCGCGGAGCCATTTGTTCACATTGCCGGGGCCGGCATTATAGGCCGCGACCGCGAGCGGATAGCTGCCGCCATAATAGCTCAGCATCCGCTGGAAATAGCTCGAGCCGAGGCGGATGTTGTAATCCGTATCGGCGGTGAGCGAGGCCATGTTGTAGCCGAGGCCGAGCTTGCCCGCGGTCTCGCGCGCGGTGCCGGGCATCAGCTGCATCAGCCCGCGCGCGCCGGCATGGCTGACCGCAGCCTTGTCGAACTGGCTCTCCTGCCGCGCGATGGCGTGGATGATCGTGAAATAGCCTTCCTCGCCCGCGGGCACGCGGACCGAGGGATAGCCCGCGACGGTATAGTCGCTGAGGCCGTTGAGCAACGCGCTGCGACCGACCATCACGCCCAGGTCCGGGCGCCCGATGCTGCGCGACAGTTCGCTGGCCAGGACATGGTCCTCGGCGCTGGTGGCGTCGGCGGCGATCTGGCGCAGGAACAGGCTCTGGTCCTGCCAGCGGCCCAGCGTGCCGAGCAGCCGCGCGGCCTGAACCACCTCGCGATTGTAGAAGGCGGTGCGTGCGCCGGATGAAGCACGCGTGCCGTCAAAGGCAGGCGGTGCCTTGAGCGAGCGGTTCATCCGCTCGGCCGCGAGCTGGCCGTAATAGAGGTCGGAGAAGGCGGCAGCACGCGCGTAATAGCCCTGGGCGGCGGCCTGTTGCCCCGCGGCTTCGGCGGCGCGTCCGGCCCAGTAGAGCCCCTTGGACTGGGTGGTCGGCGTCCGGCTGCCGCGCGAATAGCGATCGAACATCATCACCGCATCGGCCGGGCGGCGCAGCTTCTGCATCGCCACGGTGCCCGCGAGCCAGACCAGGCTGGTGTAATCGTCGCGGATGCCGAGCCCCATCGCGGCGACGTCGGCGCCGGGGGGCAACGCATCATCGACCTGCGAGGCGATCGCATAGGCGAGGCCGTACTGACCGTCGCTCTCCGCCGCGCGGGCGTTGACGAGCAGGACCTCGTACCATTCCTCGACATTGCCGGGGAGCGTCGCGAGGCTGCGGGGCCGGGCGAGGAGCGAGCGGGCCGAGCCGCTGCCGCCATTGTTGCGGAACCACATCGCGCGATCGGCGATGAAACCGGGATCGCGCGCGCCCATTGCTTCGACCGAAGCGGCCTTGGTCTGGGCGTCGGGCCAGTTGCTCTGCATCGCCAGGCGCGCGTCGAACAGCGGCCGGTTCTGCGGCGAGGTATAGGCGATCTGGCGCGCGGCCGCGGTGCGTGCGTCCTGCCAGAGCAGGGCGTCCATCCGGGCGTCATGATCCGCCGGGGTCAGAGCGCCCGGGAAGCCGGAGAGCACGGCGCTTTCATCGGTGGGACGCAGCGCGCCGCTGCGCCAGGCACGGCGGGCCTGCTCGTTCGCCTCGGAACGGCGGCCCGACGCGGCGAGCGCCTCGGCATAGCGGACGCGGCCAGCGGCGGTAGCGGGCGGGAAGCGTTCGAAGAAGCGGATGACCAGCGAAGGCGCCTCGGCCCCCGAGGTCAGCGATGTCTCGGCCGCGGCGCGGCGGCTCGTCTCGCCAGGCCAGCCGGGATGCGCGAGCAGGAAGTTGGCATAGTCGCTGAACGGCCAGCGATCCGATTGCTGGAGCCGTTTCCATTGGTCGAGATTATATTGGAGCCCCGAACTCGCGGGTGGCGGATAGGCCTGGGGTGAGGCCGTCAGCGCGGCAAGCTGAACGCGCGCGCGTTCCACCCCATCCTGCACGACCTGAGAAGAGACCGCGACACCCGATACGCCGGCGAGCAGAAGCCCGCTCTTGAACAAAGAGGCAAGCATCTGGACATGATACGCAAGCCAGGCCTATTGGCCAGCCCGAAATTCGGAAAAATTGGGGCTTTTGGCGCATATGTTCACCGGTTCGATCCCCGCCCTGATTACCCCGTTCCGTAACGGCGACTTTGCCGAAGACGTGTTCCGCGATTTCGTCGAATGGCAGATCGCCGAAGGCTCGTCCGCGCTGGTTCCTGTCGGGACGACGGGCGAGGCCGCGACGCTGGCCAAGGACGAGCATTTCGAGGTGGTGCGCGTCTGCGTGGATCAGGTACGCGGCCGTGTCCCGGTGATCGCCGGCACAGGATCGAACGACACGCGGGTCGCGATCGGCAACGTCAAGGCGGCGAAGGATGCCGGGGCCGACGCGGTGCTGATGGTGCCGCCCTATTACAACCGCCCGAGCCAGGAGGGCATCTTCCGCCATTTCGAGGCGGTCGCCGCGGAATGCGAGCTGCCGATCGTGCTCTACAATGTCCCCGGGCGCACGGTGACGGACATCCAGCCCGAAACGGTGATCCGCATCGTTCAGGCCTTCCCGGGCAAGTTCGTCGCGATCAAGGACGCAACCGGCGATCTCGCGCGCGTGTCGATGCATCGCGCGGCGCTCCGCGCGGGTTTCGCTCAGCTTTCGGGCAACGACGATACCGCGCTGGCGTTCAACGCGATGGGCGGGGTGGGGTGTATTTCGGTGACCGCGAATGTCGCGCCCAAGCTGTGCGCTCAGTTCCAGGCGGCCTGGGCCGAAGGCAATACCGCGCTGGCGCTGGCGCTGCATGACCGGTTGTTCGCGCTACACAATGCGATGTTCACCGACGCCTCGCCGGGGCCGGTCAAGTACGCCGTGAACAAGCTGCGGCCCGAGATTTCGGCCGAGCTGCGGCTGCCGATGGTCGAGCCGGGCGAGGCGAGCAAGGCGGCGGTCGATGCGGCGATGCAGGCGGCGGGGATTATCTGATCCGCTCGGCTTCCCTTTAGCGTCGCACGGGCCTACATCGCGCGTCCCATGGCTCGCCCGCGTCCCACAGAATTCGACAAGAAGAAGATCGTCGCCGAGAACCGGAAGGCGCGCTTCGAGTATTTCATCGAGGACGTGTACGAGGCCGGCATCGCGCTTCAGGGCACCGAGGTGAAGGCGCTGCGCTTCGGCGAGGGATCGATCGCGGAAAGCTATGCCGAGATCCGCGGCGAGCAGGCGTGGCTGGTCAATGCCAACATCCCCGAATTCAGCCACGGCAACCGTTTCAATCACGAGCCCAAGCGGCCCCGTAAATTGCTCCTTCATCTGCGGCAGATAGAAAAGCTGCACGGCGCGGTGGCGCGCGAGGGGATGACCCTGGTGCCGCTGTCGATCTACTTCAATTCGCGCGGCCGCGCGAAGGTGGAGCTGGCGCTAGCGAAGGGCAAGAAGACTCACGACAAGCGCGAGTCGATCAAGGAGCGTGACTGGAAGCGTGAACAGGGAAGGCTCCTCCGCGACCGTGGCTGAACGGACCTTCTGGGACCGGGTACGGGCATGGGCGGACCGCAACATGCCGACCCGCGAAAGCCTGGAGGCAAATCGCTTCCTGCGCCCGGTGGCGCATCGCGTGCTGGCGCCGGAACTGTGGCGCTTCACCCGCCGCTCGGTGCCGCGCGGCGTTGCGCTGGGGATGGTGACGGGCATCATGATCCCGGTCGCGCAGATCTTCTTCTCCGCGCTGCTGGCGCTCCCGTTCCGGGCCAACATCCCGGTCGCGTCGCTGACGACGTTCCTGACCAACCCCTTCACCACGCCGCCGCTCTGGGCATTCGCCTATTGGGTCGGACGCAAGATCCTGCATTTCGATGCGACCGTTCCCGGGCAGCCGATCGCCACGCATGTGGCGAACGACAGCTGGCTGAACTGGCTGTGGTCGGAGGCGGGACCAGCGCTGATTACCGGGCTGGTGACGATCACGATCATTTCGTCGATCCTGGGCTATGTGATCAGCGCTGTGGGCTGGCGGTTGTGGATCGCGAACAAGTGGCGCAAGCGGAACAAGGAACGCGCGGCGGCGATCGGCGGCCAGTAACACGCGAGACTTGATCGAGCGTATCATCGGCGTAAGACACGCGCATTCCGACTCCTGCTTCATAGGTGCACGATGCGTCTTCTCGTTACTTCGATCCTTCTTGCCGGCACCGCGATCGCGGGCACGGCGACCGCGCTTTCGGCGCGTGAGGCACCTGCTCCGGCCGCCGAAACCGGCTCGAAGCCGCAGCTCGGCACCTTCGGCTTCGACGAGAAGGGCATGGACAAGACCGCCGCGCCCGGCGACGACTTCTACACCTTCGCCAACGGTGCCTGGGCGAAGGGCACGCCGATCCCGGCGGACAAGTCCAACTATGGCATGTTCACCGTGCTGGACGACCTGTCCAAGCAGCGCGTGCGCGGCATCCTAGACGCGGTGAAGGGCGACGCGAACAGCGCGATCGGCCGCGCCTATACCAGCTATCTCGACACGGCGACGGTCGAATATCGGGGGCTGGCGCCGATCAAGCCGTGGCTGACGAAGGTCAAGGCGCTGGACAGCAAGGCCGGCTATTCGGCGCTGGTGGTCGAGGCGACCAAGATGGGCATCAGCGGCCCCTTCGGCGCCTATGTCGGCCAGGACGACAAGCACCCTGAGCGCTACATCTACAGCATCTATCAGGGTGGCACCGGCCTGCCCGATCGCGACATGTACCTGCTCGACAACCCCAAGATGGCGTCGATCCGCACCGCCTATGTCGCGCATCTCGCGAAGATGCTGACGCTGGCGGGCGAGGACAATGTCGAGGCGCGCGCCAAGGCTGTAATGGATCTCGAGACCCAGATCGCCAAGGTTCAGTGGACCCGCGAGGACGTGTCGGATGCGGTCAAGGGCTACAACAAGTTCACGCTTGCGCAGACCGCGCAATTCTCCAGCCCGACGCTCGACCTGCCCGCGATACTGAAGGCGACCAGCCCGAAGATCACCGAGGTGCTGATCGGTCCGCCGAGCGCGCTGAAGGGCACCGCCGAAATCCTCGACAAGGCGCCGATCGAGGTGCTCAAGGACCAGATGTTGCTGCGCAGCCTGGGCAGCCTCGCAAACTATCTGCCCGATGAGATCGCGAACGAGAATTTCGCTTTCTACGGCACCACGCTGCAAGGCACCCCGCAGCGCGAGGAGCGCTGGAAGCGCGCGGTGAGCTTTACCGAGGGCGTGCTGGGCGAGGAAGTCGGCAAGATCTACGCCGAGCGCTATTTCCCGCCGGAGTACAAGGCGGAAATGAACAAGCTGGTCGCCAACGTGCTCGATGCGATGGGCCGGCGGATCGATGCGCTCGAATGGATGCAGCCCAAGACCAAGGCGCGCGCCAAGGCGAAGCTCAAGAACTTCACCGTCAAGGTCGGCTATCCCGATCGCTGGCGCGACTATACCGGGCTCGAGGTCAAGGCGGACGACCTGTTCGGCAATGCGGTCCGCTCGAACCAGTTCGACTATCAGTACATGCTCGACAAGCTGGGCGGCCCGGTGCGCAAGTGGGAGTGGGGGATGCTGCCCCAGACCATCAACGCCTATGCCAATTTCGGCATGATGGAGGTGGTGTTCCCGGCCGCGATCCTGCAGCCGCCCTTCTTCGACCCCAAGGCCGATCCCGCAGTCAACTATGGCGGCATCGGTGCGGTGATCGGGCATGAGATCAGCCATCACTTCGACGATCAGGGCGCCAAGTATAACGAGAAGGGCGAGCTCGCCGACTGGTGGACTCCGGCCGATACCAAGGCGTTCGAAGCGGCCAGCAAGGCACTTGTCGCTCAGTATGACGCCTATGAGGCGTTGCCGGGCGAGCATGTGAAGGGCGAGTTCACGCTGGGCGAGAATATCGGCGACCTTGCCGGCCTGACCATCGCCTATGACGCCTATCAGCATTCGCTGAAGGGCAAGAAGGCGCCGGTGATCGACGGATTCAGTGGCGATCAGCGCTTCTATCTCGGCTGGGCCCAGATCTGGCGGCGCAACTATCGCGAGGCCAATCTGCGCGCGCGCCTGCTGACCGATCCGCACAGCCCGTCGATCCAGCGCGCCTGGGTCGTTCGCAACCTCGATCCCTGGTACGGAGCATTCGGCGCCAAGGAAGGGCAGAAGCTGTATCTGGCTCCGGCGAAGCGCGTTCGCATCTGGTGAGCGCAACCTGTGTCTCCGGCTGGCGCTGAACGCTTGACCGGAGCGCAGGGGAGCGGAAAAGGGAGGTAATGGCCTCGCGTCCCGCTCCCTTCGCCAGTGACCCCCGTTCCGCCGCGGCGCCGCTGATCATCGCGATCGCGGCGGGGGCCGCGGCGGCGGGGATCGTGCTGTTCCTGACCGGTTCGATCATGGTTGCGGCGGGGTTCCTTGCCGCGGCGCTGGCGATCGCAGGGATCGCCTACCTCCTCGTCAGGCTCTGGCCGGTGGCGAAAGAGGAGGAACCGGTCGTCGACTGGTCGGTTGCGCACACGCTCGCCTCGATGAGCAACGATGCGCTGGCGGTCACGGATCGCGCCGGACGGCTGGTCTGCGCGAACGAGCGCTTCGGAACTCTCTTTCCCACTTATCCCGCGCCCCCCGGCGTCGTTCCCGGCGAGTGGGTCTCGGCGCAGCTCGGCACCGCCGGGCGCACGGCATGGCGTGACGGTCAGGCGTCGAGCGGCGCGTTCGACGCTGCGGGAACCAAGCTGACTGCCCACATCACTCGTGTAGGCGATTCGATGCTGGTTTGGCGCTTCGCCGGCACCGATGTCGTCGATCTCGCCAAGCAAGCTCAGGCGCTGGTCGCGGGCAGTTCCGGCGACCGGCTGGGCAGCGCAGGCATCATGATGGCGCTGCTGGGTGCCGACGGTCGCGTCCGGGCCGCCAATCGCGTCACCCGCCAGCGTGCGATGGGCGACGAGAATGCGATGATCGAGGGACGCGACTTCACCCGCTTCCTGATCACCGACAATCTCGGCATCGTCCGGTTCGAGCGCGAAGGCCTGTCGGGCACCCCGCTGCGCGTGCTGGAGATCCCCTTTCTCGACGGCGACAATGCGCCGATGCTCGTCGCGCTGCTCGATGACGAGCTGGCGATCCCGCAGCCGGCGATCGGCGATACCGCCGGCGCGCATGTCCGGTCGCTGATCTCGCTCCTGCCCTCAGGCATCGCCCTTGTCGGCAGCGACGGGCGCTTCGTGCACATGAACGACGCTTTTGTCCGCGCCGCCCACGTCAACCAGGCGAACCCGCCGATCTATCCCGGCGATCTGGTGGTGCGCGAGGACAAGGCCGCACTGGCCGACGCGATCCGCCGGTTCGCCAGCGGCGCGGCGCATTCCGCCGACATGACCGTACGGTTCGCCGAGGCGCCAGACGAGGGCGTCGCCATCTCGATCGCGGCCGCCCGCGGACTGGGCGAGGCGGCGGTGCTGCTCAGCCTGCGCGACGCGGGCGAGGAGGGGCGTTTGAAGCGGCAGGTGGCGCAGGCGACCAAGATGCAGGCCGTGGGCCAGCTCGCCGGCGGCGTCGCGCACGACTTCAATAACATCCTGACCGCGGTGATCGGCCATTGCGACCTGATGCTGATGCGCCACGCGCCCGGCGACAGCGACTATGACGATATCCAGCAGATCCTGATCAACTCCAACCGTGCGGCTGCGCTGACCCGTCAACTGCTTGCCTTCTCGCGCCAGCAGACGTTGCGGCCGCAGGTGCTGCAGCTGCCGGACGTGATCTCGGAAGTGTCGAACCTGCTGAAGCGCCTGCTCGGCGAGACGGTCGAGTTGGTGGTGAACCATGGCCGCAACCTCGGCCCGGTGCGCGCCGATCCGGGGCAGCTGGAGCAGGTCGTGGTCAACCTCGCGGTCAATGCGCGCGATGCGATGCTGACCAAGAGCCCCAATGGTGGCGGCACGCTGACGATCGAGACCTTCGGGGTCCCGGCGCATGAGGTGCGGGCGATGGACGAAGATGTTCTCCCCGTCGGCGACTATACTGCGCTGCGCATCTCGGACACCGGCACCGGCATCTCGGCCGAAGTGCTCGCGCATATCTGGGAACCCTTCTTCACCACCAAGGAAGTGGGGAAGGGGACCGGCCTCGGCCTCTCGACCGTCTATGGCATCATCAAACAGTCGGGCGGGTTCATCTTTGCCGAAAGCCCGAAGGGCAAGGGTGCGGTCTTCACCATCTATCTGCCGGTCGACACGGCGGGCGACGCATCGGCCAAGGCCCCGGCGGCAAAGCCCGTACAGGGCGATCTGTGGGGCAGCGGCACGATCCTGCTGGTCGAGGACGAGGCGATGGTGCGCACCGTCGCCGAACGCGCGCTGGCCCGGCAGGGCTATACCGTGCTGACCGCCGAGAATGGCGAGGCTGCGCTGGAGCTGCTCCAGACCAGCGCCAAGCCCGATCTGCTCATCTCCGACGTGGTGATGCCGACGATGGACGGGCCCACGATGGTGCGCCACGCGCGCAAGCGCTACCCCGACCTCAAGATCATCTTCATGTCGGGTTACGCCGAGGAGCAGCTGCGCAAGTCCATCGACCTCGACAATGTCGCGTTCCTGCCCAAACCCTTTTCAGTCCAGCAACTTGCGGAAGCCGCGCGCGCTGCGTTGACCGCGAAATAAGGGGTTGGTGAAACCTGGTTTCCTCGGCTAGTTCGATCGCAATGACCGTGCATACCCGCATCCTTGTCGTCGAAGACGAGCCGCTGATCGCCATGATGCTCGAGGATTATCTGGATATCCTCGGCCGGCAGGTGGCTGGCGTCGCCGACAGCGTTTCGACCGCGCTCCCGCTGGTCGCGGCAGGCGGGATCGACGCGGCGATCGTCGACGTGAACCTGAACGGCGGCGAAAAATGCTGGCCGGTCGCCGATGCGCTGGCGGCGGCGGGCGTTCCGTTCGTGGTCGCGACGGGCGGCGGCGACGACATGATCGTGGAAGGGCACAAGCACCGGCCGATCCTCGCCAAGCCTTTCACGATGGATGCGATCGAGCAGGCACTGGCCGGCCTCTAGGCTAGGCGATCCGGTCCGGCATTTCGGCAGCGTCCGCGGCGATCGATGCCGCCGGGGCGACCGCTTCCCACGGGAACACGAACCAGTCCTTGGTCACCGTGCGATCGATCGCGCGCGCGGCATAGTCCACGCGCTGGCTGGAGGTCGCGTTGTCGAGCAAGGTCGCGAACCGGACCGCACCCGGTGTCGCCCCCGCCGCAGCGAGCTTCGTGCGCAGCTTGGCGATGGTCGCGCCGCTATCGTTGATATCGTCGAGGAAGAGCAGCTTTTCGCCGGCCCGGGTACGCTCCGCCAGCCGCTCGAGCGGGGCGTCGGCGAAGTCGTGGACCTGCGAACTGTGATCGACCGAGAGCATCGGCATGCCCGTCGCGTGGCTCAGATAGACCGCAGGCGAAAGTCCGCCGCGGCCGATGCCGATGATGAAATCGGGCTTCCAGTCGCGATCGGCATGGATAGCGGCGGCAATCGCAAGCACGTCGGCGACGAGCTGCTCGTGCGAAATGGGTGTGAAGACCGGCATCAGTTCGCCGCCACGAATGCATCGAGCCGGCCGAGATACGCCGCCTTCGTTCGCTCATCGAGGAACGAGCCGGTAAAGCTGTTGCGCGCGAGCCTGGTCAGTTCCGCCTTGCCCAGCCCGCGCGCCGCCGCGACCGCCCGGTAATTGTCCGCGACATAGCCTCCGAAATAGGCGGGATCGTCCGAATTGACCGTAGCGGCGAGGCCGTGGGCAAGCATCCGGTCGAGCGGATGGTCGGCCATATCGTCCACCACGCAGAGCTTGTGGTTCGAAAGCGGGCAGACGGTCAGCGTCATCCCCTCATCGGCCAGCCGCCTCACCAGCGCGGGATCCTCCAGGCTGCGATTGCCATGGTCGAGCCGGTCGATCCTGAGGATATCGAGCGCCTGCCAGACATAGTCAGGCGGCCCTTCCTCCCCGGCATGCGCCACGCGCTTGAGGCCGAGATCGCCAGCTGCGGCAAAGACGCGTGCGAACTTCTCGGGCGGGTGGCCGACTTCCGACGAATCGAGGCCGACCCCCTCGATCCGGTCAAGCCAGGGTTCGGCTGCCTTGAGCGTGGCGAAGGCCGCCTCCTCGTCGAGGTGGCGCAGGAAGCAGAGAATCAGCTTCGAGCTCAGGCCATGCCGTCCCTCTGCATCGCGCATCGCGGCGAGCAGCCCGTCCGCGACGACCTGGAACGGGATGCCGCGATCGGTATGGGTCAGCGGATCGAAGAAGATCTCCGCATGCACGACCCCGTCCGCCGCAGCGCGCGCGAAATAGGCATCGGCCAAGTCATAGAAATCCTGCTCGGTCCGCAACACCTCTGCCCCGGCATAATAGATGTCGAGGAAGTCCTGCAGCCGGCTGAAGCTGTAGGCGGCGCGCACCGCCTCGACGCTGTCGAACGGGATCGCCACCTTGTTCCGCTTCGCCAGCGCGAACATCAGCTCGGGCTCGAGGCTCCCCTCGATATGCAGGTGAAGCTCGGCCTTGGGCAGGCCGACGATGAAGGCGGAAAGATCGTCGTTCATGGCCGTGCAGGATCGCGCGAACGCAGCCGCAGGGCAAGCGTCAGGCGTATCCGACCCAGCCGCGCCAGGTGAACGCTGCATAGAAGGGCGTCACATCGCGGAAGCCCGCGGCGCGCAGCACCGCTTCGTCCTCGCCGGGCGAGAGCATGTTGACCGCCGCGCTCACCGCGTCGCGCGCGCCATAAGCCTGTTCGGGGATCGCGCCCGAGGCGATGGCGAAGGCGGCATAGCGATCGAGCCAGCGCTCGCGGGTTTCGTCCTGCGGATAGCTGCCATGCGCGGCGACGAACGGCGCGCCGGGTTTCAGTCGCTGGCGGATCGCCGCGGCGGTACGGGTACGTTCCTCTGCGCCAAGGAAGTGCAGGGTGAGCAGGCACACGGCGCCGTCGAACGGGCCAGGCGGGGCGTCGTCGATATAGCCCTCGATCAGCTCGGCGCGGTGCATGTCGGGATCGAGCATGCGCGCGGCGAGATCGAGCATCGCGCCCGCCGGATCGACCCCGGTGAAGCGCCAGCCCGGATAGGCGGTAGCCAGCGCCCTGAGCTCCAGCCCGCCGCCTGCGCCGAGCACCAGGATGCGCGCATCCTGTGGCACATGCTCGGCGAGAAGGATTCCGGTCATCCGGTGGAGATCGGCAAAGCCAGGCACGTAGCGCGGCGGGTTGTCGGCATAGTTGGCGACAGCCTGGGGGTCCGAGAAATGGGCGAGGAATTGTTGTTCGCCGCTAGCGGCCATGGTGGAGACCTTTCGAAACCTCCGCGGCACGCATCAGCACATACCGCGAGTCACGCAACTTTAAATGTTGCTTGATAGGCTTCGCGTCAACCCCGCTCAGACCTGATCGCGCCGGAAGCAGTTCTCCGCATGATCGTTGACCATCCCGACCGCCTGCATCCAGGCATAGACGATCACCGGTCCCACGAACTTGAAACCCCTTGCCTTGAGTGCCTTGGAAATGGCTTCGGAGGTTGCGGTTTTCGCGGGAACACTCTCGCCATCGCCCCTCATCGGCGCGCCGCCGGCAAGACTCCATGCCCAGTCGCCGAAATCCTCGCCCCGCTCGGCGAAGGCGAGATAGGCGCGGGCATTGCCGATCGCGGCCTCGATCTTGGCACGGGCGCGAACGATGCCGGGGTCGGCCATCAGCCGCTCGACGTCGTCAGGGCTGAACGCGGCGACCCTGACCGGGTCCCATCCGGCAAAGGCGGCATGAAACCCGTCGCGCTTCTTCAGGATCGTCGACCAGGACAGGCCAGCCTGGAATCCTTCGAGCATCAGCGTTTCCCACAGCAGCCGCGAATCGCGGACGGGAACACCCCATTCGGTGTCGTGATAGACGGTGTCGAGCGGGTTGCTCTGAGACCAGCGGCAGCGTGTCGGTTCGGTCAATTGCTTTCTCCGCGGAGATGAGAACAAAAAAAGATCGTTCCACTCTTGTTCTAGTGGAACAAATGCTATACGCAATCATCAACATTGTGATGACAGGCCTGTTGAAGGCGGGGCGTAAAGCCTCTAGCGACGGAGACTTCGGATGGCAGCTTCCCTCAAGGTGATCGACGGAAACATGGCGATTTCTTCGGATAAACAGAAGGCGCTCGACGCCGCACTCGCGCAGATCGATCGCGCGTTCGGCAAGGGCTCGGCGATGAAGCTCGGCTCGAAGGAGACGATGCAGGTCGAGGCGATCTCGACCGGTTCGCTCGGGCTCGACATCGCGCTCGGCGTCGGCGGTCTGCCGCGCGGGCGCGTGATCGAGGTCTATGGCCCGGAAAGCTCGGGCAAGACCACGCTGGCGCTGCACGTGATCGCCGAGGCACAGAAGAATGGCGGCGTCGCCGCGTTCGTCGATGCCGAACATGCGCTCGATCCCGTCTATGCCAAGAAGCTGGGCGTCAACATCGACGAGCTGATCGTCTCACAGCCCGATACCGGCGAGCAGGCGCTGGAGATCACCGACACGCTGGTGCGGTCGAACGCGATCGACGTACTGGTGGTGGACTCGGTCGCTGCGCTGGTTCCCCGCGCCGAAATCGAGGGCGAGATGGGCGACAGCCATGTCGGCCTGCAGGCGCGCCTGATGTCGCAGTCGCTGCGCAAGCTGACCGGCTCGATCAGCCGGTCGCGCTGCATGGTGATCTTCATCAACCAGCTGCGCATGAAGATCGGTGTGATGTACGGCAATCCGGAAACCACGACCGGCGGCAACGCGCTGAAATTCTACGCCTCGGTCCGCCTCGACATCCGCCGCACCGGCCAGATCAAGGATCGCGACGACATCATCGGCAACGCGACCCGCGTGAAGGTGGTGAAGAACAAGGTCGCCCCGCCGTTCAAGCAGGTCGAATTCGACATCATGTATGGTGAAGGCATCTCGAAGATCGGCGAAATCCTCGACCTCGGCGTCAAGGCCGGGCTGGTCGAGAAGGCGGGTGCGTGGTTCAGCTATGACAGCATCCGCATCGGTCAGGGGCGCGAGAACGCCAAGACGTTCCTCAAGGAGAACCCTGAGGTCTGCAACCGGCTTGAGACTGCGATCCGCAGCCGCACCGCGCAGGTCGCCGAAGAGATGATGACCGGCCCCGATGCCGAGGACGAGGGTTCGGAAGACTGACGGAACTGACGAAGGTGACAGTTTGAATGCCGTTCCGCGTAACTTCGTGAACTTCGAGGGGCCTGGCGGAACGGTAACAGGATTGGGCCGCGCCGTATCGCGATGAGCGGCGGCGGTCACGGGACTCGCTTCCCATCGGAAGGCCCGGCGCCCCACGCGCCGGGTCTTTCGGCTTGGTAGGAACGGGGCGATTGGGTAGCTGTGCGGGCGAACGGCTCGCGAACCGGCGTGAGCAAGGGGGCCGGGTGAGCAAGGGGAGGGCGGAGTTGGTGCTGAGTTTCTCGAAATCGCTTCTGTTGAGCTGCGCGATTGCAGCAGGGGCCGGCGCGGCTGCTGCTCAGGATTCCCCTCAACCCGATCACTCGCAGGATGTCGCCTGGCAGAATCGCCAGATGCTGGCGCTGGCCGAGCGTCACGGAGCGAAGGGCTGGCATGTCACTCCGAGCGGGCTGCGGTGGCGCCGGATCGCGGGAGACGGCAGCGGCCAGCGGCCCGGCCCGCTCGATCGGGTCACCGTCCACTATACCGGCACCTTCAGCGATGGTGTCGAATTCGACAGCTCGGTCAAGCGCGGCCAGCCGGCGACTTTTCCGCTCAATCGCGTCATCAAGGGATGGCAGGAAGGCGTCCAGCTGATGGGCATCGGCGACAAGGTGGAGTTCGCGATTCCGCAGGAGCTGGCCTATGGCCCCGATGGACGGGGACCGATCCCGGGCCGCGCAACGCTGTTGTTCACCGTCGAGCTGATCGGCATCGATGCGGCCGGCGGCTCCTGAGAAACCGGGTGGAGGACAAGGCCGGTCCGCCGCTTTCGCTCGCCGTGCCTGCCGTTCTGTGGAGTTGCAGGTGGTCGACCGTCTGATTTGACGCTGGCCATCCTCGGCCGGGCAGTGCAGCCTTGCATGATGTCAACGAGGATGCCCGGCCGATGATCACCGTCCACCATCTGGAAAATTCACGTTCGCAGCGCGTGTTGTGGCTGCTCGAGGAGCTCGGGCTGCCCTATCGAATCGAGCGGTACGAACGAAACAAGGCGACGATGCTCGCCCCGCCCGAACTTCGTGCGGTGCACCCGCTCGGCAAGTCGCCCGTGATCGTCGACGACGAGGCGGATGGCGGCCTTGGCCGCACCATCGCGGAAACGGGCGCGATCATCGAGTATCTGGTCGAGAAGGCCGACGGGCGGCTCGGGGCGCCGGCACATCGCGACGCGGTGCTGCGCTATCGGCATTTCCTTCACTATGCCGAGGGCTCGCTGATGCCGCCGCTACTGGTCAAGCTGGTGCTGGGCCGTGTGCCCTTGCTCGGCAAGACCGCGCAGAAGAAGATTCAGCCGATGATCGACGTGCATCTCGACTATGTCGAGGCGCACCTCTCGCAGCATGACTGGTGCGCCGGAGACGATTTCAGCGCGGCGGATGTGATGATGAGCTTCCCGCTCGAAGCGGCACGAAGCCGGGCGGGGCTCGATGCCTCACGCCCGGCGACGATCGCGTGGCTGGCCAAGGTGCATGCGCGGCCTGCCTATCAGGCCGCGCTCTCCGCAGGCGGGCCCTATGCCTATGCCTGAGAGCCGCCCGCCGGGGGGTTGCCGAACTCGCTGAAGCTTTGCTCGTCCACCGCGGGGCCGCCGCCGGTAGGTGCGTGGGGCGGCTCGATATCGGCGGGTTCGATGGGATCGAGGCGGCCGCCTTCCCATTTCGCCACCACGGCGCTCGCCACCGCGTTGCCGACGACGTTGGTCGCCGAGCGGCCCATGTCGAGGAAGTGGTCGATACCGAGGATGAGCAGCAGGCCGGCTTCCGGAATGTCGAAGAAACCGAGCGTGGCGGCGATGACGACCAGGCTGGCGCGGGGCACGCCGGCAATGCCTTTGCTGGTGATCATGAGCACCAGCAGCATCGTGATTTCCTGACCGAGGGTCAGATCGATGCCATAGGCCTGCGCGATGAAGATCGTCGCGAAGGTCATGTAGATCATCGAGCCGTCGAGGTTGAAGCTGTACCCCAGCGGCAGCACGAAGCTGGCGATGCGCGGCGGTACGCCGAAGCGGTCGAGTGCCTCCAGCGTTCGCGGATAGGCGGCCTCGGACGATGCGGTCGAGAAGGCGAGGAGCAGCGGATCGCGGATGTAGCGGACCAGCAGTCCGGTACGCTTGCCGACGATCAGATAACAGACGCCGATCAGCAGCGCCCAGAGCGTGAACATTGCGATGTAGAACGTGCCCATGAAGTAGGCGAGGTTGCCGATGATCGCCGGGCCGCGCTCCGCCAAAGTCCCCGCCACCGCTGCGAACACCGCGATCGGAGCGAAGCGCATGACGTAGTTCGTCACCTGCAGCATCACATGGACCAGTGCCTCGACCGCGCTGACCAACGGCTTGGCCTTCTCGCCCACCGCCGTGATCGCGACGCCGATGAACAGCGAGAAGATCACGATCTGGAGGATTTCATTCTTCGCCATCGCCTCGATCCCCGATGCAGGGAAGACGTGGGTGAAGAAGTCCTTGAGGTTGAAGGCGGCCTTCTCGACGCCGCTGGTGGCGTCGACCGGTGGCAGCGGGAAGTTGAGGCCGACGCCGGGCTGGAACAGATTGACGAGAATCAGTCCCAGCGTGAGCGAGACGAGGCTGGCGCAGATGAACCAGGCGACTGCGCGGCCGCCCACCCGGCCCAGCGCGGCGGTGTCGCCCATATGCGCGATGCCGGCGACCAGGGTGGCAAAGACCAGCGGCGCAATGATCATCTTGATCAGGCGCAGGAAGATCGTCGTGACGATCGAGAAATAGCCGGCGACGGTCTTCAGCTCGGCTTCTGCGCCCGCCGAATCGGCGCCGAAGCTGTTATGGATGCCGTAATGGAGCCCAAGGCCCACGATCGCGCCCGCCACGAGCGCAATCAGGATGAATGTCGTCAGTTTCTTGGCCATTGGGCTCCCCTCTTTGCGGCGCCTAGACAGGGGATTGCGGCGCGCGGGTCAAGAGCCGTATCGCTGGTGATCATGATCTTGTCCCGCCGAACACTGCTCGCCGCCGCCGCCGCGGCTCCCCTCGTTGCTCATGCTAGAGTCTTGCAGAGGGCAGAACCCTCTGCTGCGGACCTGAAAAATATCACGGCGGATGCGATCCCGATCGGGCCGGAGGAACGCCGTGTGCGGCTTGCCCGGGCGCAGGCGCTGATGAAAGCGAACGGCATCGGCGCGGTGCTGATCGAGCCCGGGTCGAGCCTGCTCTATTTCACAGGCGTGCGCTGGGGGCGCAGCGAGCGGCTGACCGCAGCAGTGATCCCCGTCGAAGGCGATCCGATGATCGTTACCCCCTTCTTCGAGGAGCCGTCGGTCCGCGAATCGCTGGGCGTTCCGGCGCAGGTGCGGGTGTGGCAGGAACATGAAAACCCGTTCGCGGTGATCGCGGGCTGGCTGCGCGAGAAGAGGCTGCACAACCACCGCATCGGGATCGAGGAAACGGTACGGCATTTCGCGGTGACCGGCCTGGCTCAGGCGATCGGCGATGCACGCCTGATCGTTTCCGCCAATTCGGTCGTGCGCGGATGCCGGATGATCAAGACCCCGGCCGAGATCGCGCTGATGCAGAGGGCTGCGGATGTGACGATCGCCGCCTATCGCTGGACGCACCCGCAGGTTCAGGCGGGGATGACGCCGCAGGACATCGCCGCGCTGATGAGCGCGGCGACCCGCAAGCTCGGCGGAGAGGTGGCGTTCAACCTGATCCTGCTGGGCGAGGCGTCGGCCTATCCGCACGGCACCGGCAAGCCGCAGCGCGTGACGAAAGGCGAGGTGGTGCTGATGGACTGCGGCGCGCGGGTCCATGGCTATGAAAGCGACATCTCGCGCACCTTCGTCCATGGTGAAGCCACGGCCGAGCAGCGCAAGGTGTGGAGCGAGATGAAGCGCGGGCAGGAAATCGCCTTTGCCGCAGCCCAGATCGGGACGCCGGCAGGTGCGGTGGATGACGCGGTGCGGCGCTACTACAGCTCGCTTGGTTACGGGCCGGACTACAAGCTGCCGGGTCTGTCGCACCGCACCGGGCACGGCATCGGTATGGACGGGCACGAACCGATCAACCTGGTGCGCGGCGAGACGACGAAGCTGGCCGCGGGCATGTGCTTCTCCAACGAACCGGGCATCTATCTGCCCGGCAAATTCGGGGTGCGGCTGGAGGACTGCTTCCATATGACCAAGACGGGACCGCGCTATTTTTCCGAACCGCAGCGAGCGATCGACCGGCTCTGACCGATGCTGTTCCGCCGCGATACTCTGGAGGGCGTTGCGAACGGAACCATCACCCTTGCGTTTCGCCGGTGGCGTAGCGCGGCGGCTGTGACCGGTGGCACGCAGCGCACAACCCACGGTGTGGTGAGATTTGGGCTGGTCGAGCGTATCGAGCTCATGGCGATCGGTGCGGAGGAGGCGGTCGCGGCTGGCTATGCGGATCGCGATGTTCTGTTGCGGGAGTTGAACAGCCGCCCCGGCGACCTGTACCGGATCGAACTGGCGGGAATCGACGACGACCCCAGGGAAGCGCTGCGTGAACAGGCCGATGTCGATCCCGACATTCTGGCCTGGCTCGTCAGGATCGACTGGGCGCTGCCGATCCTGAGGGCCATCGATCAGGCACCCGAAGTCCGCGCGGCCGATATCGCCGAACCGCTGGGGGTGCCGCGCGACCGGTTCAAGGCGCGGGTGCGGGAACTCAAGAATCGCGGCCTTACGATCTCGCTCGAGACCGGCTATCGGATCAGTCCACGTGGTGCCGCTGCGCTCGCTAAACTGTCTCGATCAGCCTGATCGCACCGTTTCGCTTGAGCGAAGGCGCTCTCGCCCCTAAGTCGGCGCGATGACTTCGACCAACGATATTCGCCGCAGCTTCCTCGACTATTTCGAAGGCCAGGGGCATGCGCGCGTGCCCTCGGCGCCGCTGGTGCCGCACAACGATCCGACGCTGATGTTCGTCAATGCGGGCATGGTGCCGTTCAAGAATGTGTTCACCGGTCTGGAGACACGGCCCTATTCGACCGCGGCGAGCAGCCAGAAGTGCGTTCGCGCGGGCGGCAAGCACAACGACCTCGACAATGTCGGCTATACGGCGCGCCACCATACCTTCTTTGAAATGCTGGGGAATTTCAGCTTCGGCGACTATTTCAAGGAACAGGCGATCACCCATGCCTGGACGCTGCTGACCAAGGAATGGGGCCTGTCGCCCGACAAGCTGACCGCGACCGTCTATCATACCGACGATCAGGCGTTCGATCTGTGGAAGAAGATTGCGGGCCTGCCCGAAGAGCGGATCATCCGCATCGCCACCAAGGACAATTTCTGGGCGATGGGATCCGATGGACCGTGCGGGCCGTGCTCGGAAATCTTCTACGATCATGGCGACCATATCTGGGGCGGCCCTCCGGGAAGCCCCGAGGAAGATGGTGATCGCTTCGTCGAGATCTGGAACCTCGTCTTCATGCAGTATCTGCAGGAGAATGACGAGATCGTCAGCGAACTGCCCAAGCCCAGCATTGACACCGGTATGGGGCTGGAGCGTGTCGCGGCGGTGCTCCAGGGGGTCCACGACAATTACGATATCGACGTCTTCAAGGCCCTGATCGCAGAGAGCGGTGCCCTGACCGGCGCATCGACGACGGGCGAGCATCAGGCCAGCCATCGCGTGATCGCCGATCATCTGCGCTCGGCCGGCTTCCTGGTCGCCGACGGCGTGCTCCCCGCGAACGAGGGCCGCGGCTACGTGCTGCGCCGGATCATGCGCCGTGCGATGCGTCACGCGCATATCCTGGGTGCCAAGGAACCGCTGATGTACCGCATGGTACCGTCGCTGGTGGCCGAGATGGGCGGAGCCTATCCCGAACTGGTGCGCGCGCAGCCGCTGATCGAGGCAACGTTGCTGCAGGAGGAGACCCGCTTCCGCCAGACGCTGGCGAACGGCCTCAAGTTGCTCGACGAGGCAACCTCGGGCATGGGCGAGGGCGATACGCTGTCCGGTGAAACCGCGTTCAAACTCTACGACACCTATGGCTTCCCCTACGACCTGACCGAGGACGCGCTGCGCCCGCAGGGCATGGCGGTGGATCGCGAGGGCTTCGACGCCGCGATGAAGCGCCAGAAGGATGCCGCGCGCGCTGCCTGGAAGGGCTCGGGCGCCAAGGCTTCGGACGACGTCTGGTTCGACATCGCCGAGGAACTCGGCGGAACCGAGTTCACCGGCTATACTGCCACCGATGGCGAGGGCCAGGTAGTCGCGCTGGTCAAGGACGGTGCGCGAGTCGACAAGGCGGGGCCGGGGGATGAGGTGTTCATCCTCACCAACCAGACCCCCTTCTATGGCGAGAGCGGCGGCCAGATGGGCGACGCGGGCGTCATCAGCGGCGACAAGGTGAAGGCCGTCGTGAGCGACACCAGCAAGCCGCTTGGCCGTCTGCATGCGCATCATGCCAGGATCGAGAGTGGCGAGCTTGCGGTCGGCGATACGGTGAAGCTGGCGATCGACGTGGCGCGCCGCGACGCGATCCGCGCCAACCATTCGGCGACCCACCTGCTGCATGCGGCGCTGCGCAACCGCCTGGGCGGGCATGTGACGCAGAAGGGCAGCCTGGTGGCGCCCGATCGCCTGCGCTTCGACTTCTCGCACCCCTCGGCACTGAGCGCACAGGAGATTGCGGACATCGAGGCCGACGTTAATGCCGAGATTCGCGCGAACGAGGCGGTCAGCACCCGGCTGATGACCCCGGACGATGCAGTTGCGGCGGGTGCGCTGGCGCTGTTCGGCGAAAAATATGGCGACGAGGTGCGTGTGCTCTCGATGGGCCGCCAGACCGACAAGCGCTATTCGGTCGAGCTATGCGGCGGCACCCATGTCCGCGCCACGGGCGACATCGCAGTGTTCAAGATCATCAGCGAAAGCGCGGTGTCGAGCGGCGTCCGCCGGATCGAGGCGCTGACCGGCGAGGCGGCGCGGCTGTGGCTGGCCGATCGCGACGCCAAGCTGCGCGAGGTGGCGGCGAGCCTCAAGACCTCGCCCGACGAGGTGGCGGCGCGCGTCGTCGCGCTTGTCGAGGAACGCCGCAAGCTGGAGAAGGAACTGGCCGAGGCCAAGAAGGCGCTTGCGCTGGGTGGCGGTGCGGGTGCCGCGGCGCCCGCCGGGCCGGAGCAGATCGGCGGCGTGAACTTCGTCGGGCAGATCCTCGACGGGCTCGATCCCAAGGCGCTGCGCGGTGCGGTGGACGAGGCGAAAGGCCGCATCGGTTCAGGTGTGGTAGCTTTTGTCGCGGTAAATGAAGGGCGTGCAGCGATTGCGGTCGGCGTCACCGATGACCTGACCGGGAGCCTGAGCGCCGTGGAACTGGTCAAGCGTGGCGTCGCCGCGCTGGGCGGGCAGGGCGGCGGCGGGCGCCCGGACATGGCACAGGGTGGCGGACCCGAGGGCGGAAACGCCACGGCCGCGATCGATGCCGTGAAGGGGGCGCTCGCTGAGGAGAAAGAAGCTGCCTGACCGTGTTTTCCTGACCGCCGCTGCCGCTGCGGTCCTGTTCGCAAGCCCCGGCGTTTCGGCGCAGGGGAAGGTTCCGCCCTATCCCGAGGCGCTGCGCTGCGCGGCGTTGACCAATGCCGCCGCGAAGATCGGCAAGGGAACGCCGCAGGAATCGGCGCTGTTCGACCACACGATCTTCTGGGGCATGGCTGCCTCCGACGCCGGGCGCGCGGCGGGCAAGAACGCCAAGACCGTCGAGGCCGAGGTGGCGCGTGACGGCGCGGCTGCCGAAGCACGGCTGCGCGCGCAGGATGGCGCGACCACCGCGGCGCTGGCCGCATGCGTGCGCCAGGTGCCCGCGCTCAACAATTGATTTGATGGAGTGATAAGCCAGATGCCGATGCGCCGCCGTTCGTTCGTTGGTTCGGCTGGCGCTGCGGCGCTGGTTGCCGCGCTTCCCGCCACCGCACGTCAGGCGAAAGCGGCCGGCAGCGCGGACGCGAAGTTCCGCGTCCTGCTCGACAAGATCTTCGAGGATCGCCTGACCGAAAGTCCGGAAGGCGCGACATCGCTCGGGCTCGATACCGGCAAGAACGCAGCGCTCAAGTCTCAGCTTTCGGGACGTACCCTGGCGGACGACGCGCGCGATCTGGCCCGTTCGAAACGCGAACTGGCGATGGTTCGGGGTTTCGCACCGGAGACATTGGGCGAGGACGCCCGGCTGGATCAAGACGTTGTCACCTATCAGCTCGAGCGCAGCATCGCCGGGCGGGAGCAGTTCACCTATGGCGATAGCGGCGGCCGCTTCGTCCCGTTCCGCCTCAGCCAGCTGAGCGGCGCCTATCGCGAGGTGCCCGATTTCCTCGACACCCAGCATCGCGTGAAGGACGCGGTCGATGCCGACGCTTATCTGGCACGGCTCGGCGCGTTCGCGAACGTCATCGACCAGGAAACCGCGCGCCAACGGGCCGACGCGGCGCGGGGCGTATTCGCGCCTGACTACATCCTCGACACGACGCTCAAGCAGTTCGCGGCGCTGCGTGAGAGGCCAGCGGCGGAGACCGGACTGGTCACCAGCTATGCCGCCAAGCTCAGGGCCGCGAACCTCCCGCCCGAGCGCGCGGCGCAGGCCGCGAAGATCGTGGCGGAGAAGGTATTCCCCGCGTTCGACCGTCAGCGCGCGCTCGTCACCGAGTTGCGCGGCAAGGCGGTGCATGACGCGGGCGTCTGGCGGCTTCCCGACGGCGAGGCCTATTACGCGGCGGCGGCCGAGGCGGCGACCACGGTGCGCATGACCGGCGACGAGATACACAAGCTGGGCCTTGAACAGGTCGCGGAGATCAGCGCTCGGATCGATACGATCCTGAGATCGCAGGGGATCAGCGAGGGGACGGTCGGTGCTCGCCTGGTAGCGCTCAACGAGCGGCCCGATCAGCTTTTCCCAAATACCGATCCGGGCAGGGAAGCGCTGCTCGAAACACTGCGCACGCAGGTGCGCGCGATGGAAAAGCGGCTGCCCGAGCAGTTCGCGAGCCTGCCCAAGGCACCGGTCGAAGTTCGTCGTGTGCCGCCGTCGATTCAGGCGGGGGCGCCGGGCGGCTATTATCAGGCCGCGACGCTCGATGGCTCACGCCCGGGCATCTACTATATCAACCTGCGCGACACGTTCGACCGGCCCAAGTTCGGGCTGGCGACCCTGAGCTATCACGAGGCGGTGCCGGGCCATCACCTTCAAGTGATGCTGGCGCTCGAATCATCGGCCATCCCGCTGATCCGCCGCCGCGGCGGCTTCAGCGGCTATAGCGAGGGATGGGCGCTCTATACCGAGCAGCTCGCCGACGAGATGGGGATGTACGAGGGCGATCCGCTGGGGCAGGCCGGCTATCTCCAGTCGCTGCTGTTCCGTGCGACGCGGCTTGTCGTCGATAGCGGCATGCACGCCAAGCGCTGGAGCCGCGAGAAGGCGACCGACTATTTCATCGCCACCACCGGCATTGCCCGTGGCCGCAGCCAGGGCGAGATCGATCGCTACACGGTCTGGCCGGGCCAGGCGTGCAGCTACAAGATCGGGCATACCGTCTGGGTCGAGCTGCGCGACGAAGCCAAGGCGAAGGCTGGCGCCCAATGGGATCCCCGCAAGTTCCACGACGTCCTGCGCAAGGGCGCGATGCCGCTCGACGTACTGAAGCGCGTGGTGCGGGCGCGGATGGGTTAAGCTTCGGCCTTGCGCGCCCGCCGCAGCCGCGGCTCGCGTTCGAGGCCGGCGGCTTCCTTGATCTCCTTGCGCATCTCGTCGCGTTTCTCGTGGATCGACGCGATCACCGGCCCGACCGCCACGCCGAGATCGACCAGCACGGCCTCAGAGAGCTGAAGCGAGCTTTCGAGCGTTTCGGGCACCGCATCGGTGGCGCCGGCCTTATAGAGCTCGGCGGCATGGGCAGTGTCGCGGGCACGCGCGATGATCGGGATCGTCGGGACCCAGTTGCGCACGCGGCGGGTGAGGCGGACGGTGAGGACCGGATCGTCCATTGTCAGGATCAGCGCATCGGCATGGCCGAGGTTGAGCCGATCGACCAGCTCGCTGCGCGCGACGTCGCCGAACATCACCGTATAGCCTTCGCGCCGTGCCTGAGCGACACCATCAATGTCCGCATCGACGGCGACATAGGGCTTGCCATGCGCTTTCAGCATGTCCGCGACAGTGCGGCCGACGCGGCCGAAGCCGATGATGACGGTGCCGCCGGGCGTGATTTCAGGATTGGCGGCGATGTCCGCATCCAGATCGCGCTCCTCGATCTTCCGCGAAGCGAAGCTGCCGGCCTTCGCCAGCAGTGGCGTAACGGTGAGGCCGATCGCGGTCACGGTGGTCCAGAAGGCGGCAGTGGACGGCTGAATCAGCCCTGCAGTCGCCGCGACGCCAAGCACGATGAGGGTGGTTTCCGATGGGCTGGCCATCAATACGCCCGCCTCGGCCGCGGTCCCGGTCCGCGCGCCCGACAGCTTGAGCAGGGCAACCGTGACCGCAACCTTGATCGCCATCACGCCGAGGATCGCGGCGAGCAGCAGCGACCAGTCCTGCATCACCATGCGCAGGTCCAGACGCATGCCCACCGTGATGAGGAACACGCCGAGCGCCAGTCCCTTGAAGGGCGCGGTAATGACCTCGACCTCGCTGTGATACTCGGTCTCCGCGATCAGCAGGCCGGCGAGCAGCGCGCCGACGATGGGCGACAGGCCGACCGCGGTGGTGGCCATGCTGGCAACGATAACGACCAGCAGACTCGCGGCGAGGAACAGTTCGGGCGACTTGGTTCGCGCGGCCTGGGCGAACAGCCGGGGCAGATAGAGCCGTCCGCCGACATAGAGGATGGCGACCACGATCGCGCCGCGGCCAAGCACCCCCGCGAGTTCGCCAATCCCCGCGTCCGCTGCCGCAGGCGCCAGCGCGCCGAGCAGGAAGATGATCGGCACCAGCGCCAGATCTTCGAAGAGCAGCATTGCGAAGGCCGAGCGGCCGACCGCGCTGGTGGTCCCGGCGATAGGCAGGACAAGCGCGGTGGAAGAGAGGGCCAGCGCCAGCCCCAAACCCAACGCACCGGTCCAGCCCTGTCCGAGGAAATAGAGCCCCGTACCGATCAGCAGCCCGGCACCGAGCAACTCGGCGGCGCCCACCCCGAACACGAGCGTCCGCATCGACCATAGTCGCTTGAAGGAGAGCTCGAGGCCGATCGAGAAGAGCAGCAGGATGATCCCGAATTCGGCGAAGGGCTCAATCGAATGAGGGTCAGTGATCGTGACATAATAGAGCCACGGGAGCTGTGGAACGAGTTGGCCGAGGCCCGCGGGGCCGACTAGCGCACCGACGAGGATGAAGCCGATCACCGGACTGATCCGGAAGCGGGTGAAGGCAGGGATGACCAGCCCCGCGGCACCCAGAATGACGAGGGTATCGCTGAATGTGTGGTTGGTCAGATCAAGCGCCATGGCCGCACTCTAAACGGCGGGTGCCAGATTTGTCATCGGCCGCGGGGGCGATTTTTCGCCGGTGCAGCAGAAAGTAGAAGGCCCGGACGTCGATCGCGACATCCGGGCCCTAATATTCACATCTTTTAAGTGGCTTACTGCCAGCTTGCCATTTCGGTTTCGAGGTTCTCGCGGATCGCTTCGAAGAACTGCTCGGTGGTCATCCAGGGCTGGTCCGGACCGATCAGCAGCGCGAGGTCCTTGGTCATCTTGCCGCTCTCGACGGTCTCGATGCAGACGCGCTCCAGCGTCTCCGCGAACTTCACCACTTCGGGCGTCTCGTCGAACTTGCCGCGGAACTTGAGGCCGCCGGTCCAGGCGAAGATCGAGGCGATCGGGTTCGTGGAGGTCGCCTTGCCCTGCTGATGCTGGCGATAGTGACGGGTGACGGTGCCGTGCGCCGCCTCGGCCTCGACGGTCTTGCCATCCGGCGAGAGCAGCACCGAGGTCATCAGACCGAGCGAACCGAAGCCCTGTGCGACCTGGTCCGACTGAACGTCGCCGTCATAGTTCTTGCAGGCCCAGACGAACTCGCCCGACCATTTGAGCGCCGAGGCGACCATGTCGTCGATCAGGCGGTGCTCATAGACGATGCCTGCCTCGGCGAACTTCTCCTTGAAGCCCTCATTGTCGAACACTTCCTGGAACAGGTCCTTGAAGCGCCCGTCATAGGCCTTGAGGATGGTGTTCTTGGTCGACAGATACACCGGCCACTTCAGGTTTAGACCGTAGTTGAACGAGGCGCGGGCGAAGTCGCGGATCGAATCGTCGAGATTGTACATCGCCATCGCGACGCCCGAGCTCGGGAAGTTGAACACCTCACGGTCGATCACCTCACCGTCGGCGCCCTCGAAGACGAGGCGCAGCTTGCCGGGGCCCGGGATCTTGACGTCGGTCGCGCGATACTGGTCGCCGAACGCGTGACGGCCGACGACGATCGGCTTGGTCCAGCCCGGGATGAGGCGCGGGACGTTCGAAATCACGATCGGCTCGCGGAACACGACGCCGCCCAGGATGTTGCGGATCGTGCCGTTGGGCGACTTCCACATTTCCTTGAGGTTGAATTCCTCGACGCGCGCCTCGTCCGGGGTGATCGTGGCGCACTTAACGCCGACGCCGAATTCCTTGATCGCGTTGGCGGCATCGACCGTGATCTGGTCGTTGGTCTCGTCGCGCTTCTCGACGCCGAGGTCGTAATATTTGAGGTCGATGTCGAGGTACGGCTTGATCAGGCGCTCACGGATCCATTCCCAGATGATCCGCGTCATTTCGTCGCCGTCGATCTCGACGACCGGGTTCTTGACCTTGATCTTCGCCATGCTCGCTTTCCTGTTCGTGAGGGAGGTTTGGCGGTGCGTCTAGGAGGAAGGGGCGGGGGGATCAAGGGCGGCTGCAATTCGCGTACGCAAGCGTTCAGCCGGTTGGCAATGTTGCCGCCAAGCGCATTTTTGGGTGGCAACAAGCGCGCATGCGATTGCGGAGCGGCCAGCGTTTATCTTCGCGGCGCGAGCACCGCAGGCGGAAACCCGCATTGCATGTCGCCCACAGACAAAGTGCGGCGAGCGATTGTCATGCGGCGGCGAACCCGGCTAAAGCCCGCCCATGCCTTCATTAGACAAGCCACCCGTCGTCACCAACACGGTCAAATGGCGCTGGCCCGCCGTACACCCCGAAGGACGCAAGTACGTCCTGATCTCGGCAGCGGTAACGATGCTGTTCCTGTTCGCTATCTGGGACGAACTGGGCTTCCTGCTGATCGGCGTGACGATCTGGGTCGCCGCCTTCTTCCGCGATCCGGTCCGCGTGACGCCGCAGGCCGAGGGGCAGATCATCTCGCCCGCCGACGGGCTGGTCACGATGATCGAGCGCGTACCCGTACCGCGCGAAATCGCCGGGCCGGAAGGGCTGAACGAAGAGACGCGCGTGCGCGTTTCGATCTTCATGAGCGTGTTCGACGTCCACATCAACCGTACGCCGGTGGCCGGAACGATCCGTCAGGTCGTCTATATCGCCGGCAAGTTCCTCAACGCTGACCTGGACAAGGCGAGCGAAGAGAATGAACGCCAGCACTTCGTAGTTGAGACTCGCGATGGCCTGCGCGTCGGCTTCACCCAGATCGCCGGTCTCGTCGCGCGCCGCATCGTCACGTTCGTAAAGCCCGGCGACATGGTCGCGGCCGGCCAGCGTATCGGCTTGATCCGCTTCGGCAGCCGCGTCGATGTGTTCCTGCCCGATGACTATGCGCCGCAGGTCGCGCTCGGACAGCGGTGCGTCGCCGGTGAGACGGTGGTCGGCCGCAAGGGAGCGATTGCTGCGGAGGGCGTGGCGCAGTGAGTCTGAAGCCGCGGCCCCTGCGGCGCGGCATCCCGCTGCGCACCATCGCTCCCAACGCGATCACAGCATTGGCGCTGTGCTCCGGCCTGACCGGCGTGCGCTTCGCGATCGCGCAGGACTGGGAGCGCGCGGTTCTGATGATCATGCTCGCCGCTGCGCTCGACGGGATCGACGGCCAGATCGCACGCATGGTTCGCGGCGAGAGCAAGTTCGGCGCGGAGCTGGACAGCCTGTCCGACGCGATCTCGTTCGGGGTCGCGCCGGCGCTGATCCTGTATCTGTGGGCACTGATGCATGTCCCCAAGCTGGGCTGGATCGTCGCGCTGCTCTATGCCGTGTTCTGCGCGCTTCGGCTGGCGCGGTTCAATTCGCAGATGGACACCGAGCAGCCGCGTAAGCTGGCCGGATATCTGACCGGAATCCCGGCGCCCGCGGGCGCTGCGCTGGCGATGCTCCCCCTCTATGTATGGCTGTGGAGCGGCGAGGAGCTGGCGCGTTCGCCCTGGATCGTCACGCCCTGGGTGGCATTCGTCGGCCTGCTGATGGTCTCCAGCCTTGCCACCTATTCGTGGAAGTCACTGCGCTTGCGCCGCAACGTGCGCTTCGAGGCTCTGGTGGTGCTGGCGATCCTGCTTGCCGCATTGGTTACCGCGCCCTGGCAGACCCTGACGGTGCTGTGCGTGAGCTATCTGGCTACGCTGCCGTTCAGCGTGCAGGCCTATCGGCGAGGACGCGCGTCGTCGCCGTCAGTCTAGCGTGCCGATCCGGCCGGGGTGCATCTTATCCAAGGCTGAGATCGGGACTGTCATCGACGCGAAAGCTCAGCGGCGCTTTGACGCGGCTTCCGATCTTGAGCGCCTGGGGCAAGCAGATCGCGCGGAAATCCACCGGCGGGAAGCGCAAACCGCCAGGCGCTACGCCGCCTGACTCCTCAGGCAGCTGCGCGGAACTGGCCGGCACCCATCGGTGTGGCCGCTGAGGAGCGGATCGCGCGGACACGCGGGGCCACCGCAGGAGCGAGGGCCGGGACGGTCTCGCCAGTCAAGAGCGCGCGCATATAATCGAGGCGTGGCGCGATCGTGATCCACATCGACCAGATCGAAACCGCGATAGCGATGGTAAAGAGCAGGGCGACGAGCAGTGCGGTCATGTGAACCTCCCGGGCGACACATAGGTCGTGTCCGCCGTGTGAACCCTTTATGTTCCGCTATCGTTCCCGCTGTCAATCTCTTTTTGTTCTCATGTTCCGGCCGCTCGCGGAGCGGCCGGAACATCCGGACGGTTATGACGCCCGCTTCAGCAGTCGCGCGCCCAGCCAGCGGCGGACCGGGAGATCGTAGAGCTTGAGGCTGGCATAGGCGATGGCGACAGCGCCGATGGCTACCGCGACACCGCCGAGTATCGCCTCGTTGGTGGTTGGCTTGTCCGTCACGATCCAGGCCATGTAGATGTACACCAGCGGATAATGGGTGATGTAGAGCGGGTAGGAGAGGTCGCCGAAGAAGCGTGCGATGCGAAGTGAGACACCTTCCATCTGCTGCTGCCCCGCGCCGATCGCGACCACCAGCGGGAAGATGACGAGCACGCAGAGCGCTTCATAGAGGCCATTCATCCAGAGATTGGCCGTGCCGCCGAAGCGAGGCAAGGAGAGCGCGACGATCAGCAGCAGGCTGCTGGCCCAGAATGCGCCCTTCATGCGGATCCGCATCCCGAGCCGCATCATCAGCACGCCGGCGAAGAAGGGGAAGAGCAGGCGGACGAAGCCGATGTACACGCCCTCGCCGGTGAGCGTCCAACCGCCGACCAGATCGCCGCGCTCGCCGAATACCGCGAGGTGGAACAACGCCGCGCCCGCGATGGCGACGAGCAGGCCGAGCCAGCGGTTCGACAGCTTGTACAGCCCGGCGGCGTAAAGGATGTTGGCGCAATATTCGAAGAACAGCGACCAGGCCGGCCCGTTCAGCGGGAAGGTTTCGCCCCAGCCACGCACATCCATGGACGGGGGAACGGGGATCAGCGTGAAGCCGATCCCCATCAGCATCAGCACCTGCCAGAGCGAGGCACCGGCCGCGAGCGGATAGAAGGGATCGATCTGGAACACGAACAGCGCGGCGCCGACGATCGAGCCGAAGATCACCATCGGCTGAAGCCGGACGAGGCGGCGCTTGTAGAATTCCCACTGAGTCATCCCGCCCCAGCGATCGTCATAGGCGTAGGCGACGACGAAGCCCGACAGCAGGAAGAAGAAATCCACGGCGAGATAGCCGTGGTTGATGATCATCTTGTGGAGGTCGCCGCCGGTATGCCCCTCGAACAGGTGCATGAGCAGGACCATCAGCGCGGCGACGCCGCGCAGCCCATCCAGAATGACATAGTGGTTCTTGGCCGGCGCGGTTACACTCGCCGGCGCCGCATCTGCACGCGCCAAGATTCCCCTCCCAATGCTGACTCGCCGGCATGATCGCGGCGTTCTCAATGGGACATATACAATACCATTGCATTGATAATGCAATACCAATTGTGCCGCGAGCGTTACGATCGGGGCCTGGCATTGCAATCCGCCGCGGCCTCGGCTAAGGGCGCCGCCTCAACCCCACATGGGAAGCATCATATCCCGGTGCCGCGGGCCATCTGGCTCATCGGTCACTCGCTTCCCAGAGGATCAACCGGAAGGAGTTATCCCTATGGCGGCACCTGTCGTCTCCATGCAGCAGCTGCTCGAATCGGGCGCGCATTTCGGCCACCAGACGCACCGCTGGAACCCGAAGATGAAGCCCTACATCTTTGGCGAGCGCAACGGCGTCCACATCATCGACCTGTCGCAGACCGTGCCGCTGTTCGCGCGCGCGCTCGAGTTCGTGTCGTCGACCGTCGCCGCCGGCGGCAAGGTGCTGTTCGTCGGCACCAAGCGCCAGGCGCAGGAAGCGATTGCCGAGGCGGCGCGCAAGTCGAACCAGCACTTCGTCAACCACCGCTGGCTGGGCGGCATGCTCACCAACTGGAAGACCATCAGCCAGTCGATCAAGCGCCTCAAGACGCTTGAAGAGCAGCTTTCGGGCGACACGCACGGCCTGACCAAGAAGGAAGTGCTGAACCTGACCCGCGAGAAGGACAAGCTGGAGCTGTCGCTCGGCGGCATCCGCGACCTGGGCGGCATTCCCGACATCATGTTCGTGATCGACGCCAACAAGGAAGAGCTGGCGATCAAGGAAGCCAATACGCTGGGCATCCCGGTCGTCGCGATCCTCGATTCGAACGTCTCGCCCGACGGCATCGCGTTCCCGGTTCCGGCGAACGACGACGCCAGCCGCGCGATCCGCCTGTATTGCGAGGCGATCGCCATCGCGGCGACCCGTGGCAACCAGCACGCGCAGGTGGTGAGCGGTGCGGACTTCGGCGCCGCCGAAGAGCCGCCGGTCGAAGCTGCGATCGCCGAGCCGGAAGCCCCGGCCGCCTCGACCGAGCCGGAAACGGCCGCTGAGGGCGAGCGCCAGATCGACGCCTGAGCCGTCATCGAAGCGTAATTCGGGCGGGGCAGGGCGGTTTTCGCAATGCCCCGCCCGCACCATATTCGAAGCAAACAGCTTAAGCATGAGGAATTAGACATGGCCGAGATCACTGCAGCAGCCGTCAAGGAACTGCGCGAGAAGAGCGGCGCCGGCATGATGGACTGCAAGAAGGCGCTTGCGGAAACCAATGGCGACATCGAGGCCGCGGCCGACTGGCTGCGCGCCAAGGGGCTGGCTGCTGCCGCCAAGAAGTCGAGCCGCACCGCGGCCGAGGGTCTGGTCGGCGTGGCCGTCGCCGGCACCAAGGGCGTGGCCGTCGAGGTCAACTCGCAGACCGACTTCGTCGCGAAGAACGAGATCTTTCAGGGTTTCGTCCGCGACGTGACCGCGGTCGCGCTGGAGCAGGGCATCGACGACGTCGATGCACTCAAGGCAGCGAAGATCGAGGGCGGTTCGGTCGAGGAAGTCCTCACCGCCAACATCGCCACGATCGGCGAGAACCAGGTTCTTCGCCGCGCGAAGAAGGTCGAAGTGACCAACGGCGCGGTGATCCCGTACGTTCACAACGCTGCCGCCCCGGGCCTTGGCAAGATCGGCGTGCTCGTCGCGCTCGAGAGCGAGGCCGGTGTCGACGTGCTCGAGCCGCTGGGCAAGCAGATCGCGATGCACATCGCCGCGGCCTTCCCACTGGCACTGGACGAGAGCGGCCTCGATCAGGACGTGCTCGAGCGTGAGCGCGCGATCGGCCGCGAGAAGGCGGCGGAGAGCGGCAAGCCGGCCGACATCATCGAGAAGATGGTCGAAGGCGCGGTCAAGAAGTTCGCCAAGGAGAACGCGTTGCTGAGCCAGCTGTTCGTGATGGACGGCAAGACCCCGGTCGCCGACGTCATCGCAAAGGCTGGCAAGGATGCGGGCGCGACGATCGTGCTCAAGGACTATGTCCGCTTCCAGCTGGGCGAGGGCATCGAGAAGGAAGAGAGCGATTTCGCAGCGGAAGTCGCCGCGACGGCGGGCCTGAACCGCTAAGTCGTTTCGCTTTGCGAGCCAGTAGGGGCGTGGCGACTTCGGTTGCCGCGCCCTTCTTCTTGGATCAGTCCGCCTCGTCCTCGATCGGAAGATCCCTCGGCGGTCTTGCTCATCTCTTCCGGCAGTTCGGGGTTCTGCACGCCGACATTGCGGAGAAGGATCGCGGGGCGCACCTAGCGCTGCACGGCCTTGCGCTCACCCCATTCGACCCGATTTCGACCGTTCTGTTTCGCCAGATACAGACGCCTGTCCGCAATGTTCGTCAGATCGGTGAGGGGCGTCGCGTCGGCCTGCGCCTCCACCACGCCAATGCTGATCGTCGCCTTCAACACCTGGCCGGACTGGTCGAACAGGCGCAATTGACCGACGCCGGCGCGAAGGCGTTTGGCGACAATGGCCCCATCTCCCTCCGCTACGATCGGAAGGAGGATCGCGAACTCCTCTCCTCCAAAGCGGCCGAGCAGCGCTCCGTCGCGCAACTGCGCGCGTATCGTGTGGGTGAACGCCTGCAGAATCCTGTCCCCGCCTGCATGACCGTGCCGGTCATTGACCTGACGTTCCTGGCGGGCAAGAAGCCTCATCAATCGCTCGCCGCGATGGAAGAATGCGCGACGGTTCAGCGCTCCGGTCAACGGATCGGTCGAGGCGAGCCGTTCCAGATTGTGCACGATCTCGTTCCGCTCGGCGATGACGGTTGCGACGTAGAGCGGTGTCAGGGTGATGAGCGCCACGCCGAGCCGTACGGAAAGGGCGAAGGCCTGCGACCCGATACCTTCCAGAAGCCGGATATGGTCATGGTTGACTTCGATCAGCACTGCGCAGCTTGTCAGCAGGCCCAGCAGCGCGACGACGGGAATTGAATAGCGAAGGCCGCACCAGAAGAGGCCGGGCAGCGTGAACACGAGAGCGCCCGGTCCGCCGATCACCGTCGCCAGCAACAGGCCGACGACGAGCGAGAGCCCGGGAAGAAGCTTGCGCAGCATGCCGGCGTTCAGCGGCGGACGGGCATAGCGGCGTTCGGCGAGGGGGTAGCGAAGCCGCCGCCGGCGCGGTGCCGGCAGGGTCAGAAGAACGGGCAGAAAGGCCACATAGTTCACGGCTTCCGTAGCGAACCAGAAGAGGAAACCCCGCCAGGAGCTGCCTTCGAAGATGAGCGGATTGGCGATCGTGCCGACGAGGCCAGCCGCAAACGCCGCGAACATGATCGCGGCCGTGACATGATGCAGCGAGCGCGGATCCCGTAGCTTGAGATTGCGTCGCTCAACTCGCGAGAGCAGCAGATACCCAGCGATGATCCCCGCAAGATTCCCCGCAAACAGCAGGACCAACCGCACGGGCTCCTCGCCGGTTATCAGATCGGCGAGCAGATATCCGGCTACCCCGCCCAGCCAGCCGGACGCATTGGCGAGGCGCGGAAAGCGTATCAGCAAGCCCAGCATGACTGCGTTCGCGGGCCAGATCGTCGCGAGCGCAGCCGGAGAACGCGTGAGGATGCTGAACATCGCCGACGCAAATACGGCGAAGAAAACCACCAGGAACGGAGACAGGAGATGCCGGATGGTTTGCTGCGCACGCGCGCGATCGAACCGGAGGTTCTCGACCCCAAGAACTGTAGTCACCTATTCCCCCGAAATGCCCCAAAACCTCCCTAGCCGGATCGTCGCTAATGCTCAATTAGCCATACCATTCGAGGTGACGAGTTCGGGCAATGATGCCGCTTCGCCGCTTGTCCCTGTCGCGAGGCTCATCTAGGGTCCGCGCCGCTTCCCGATAACCCCCAAGAATCAAGGGCCCAATGACCGCGCCACGCTTCAAACGAATCCTGCTCAAGCTTTCGGGCGAAGTGCTGATGGGACAAGGCCAGTTCGGCATCGATCCGGCCACCTGCGAGCGCGTCGCGCGTGAGGTGAAGGCCGCGACCGAGGCCGGGTTCGAGATCTGCATGGTCGTGGGCGGCGGCAACATCTTCCGCGGGCTTGCCGGTGCGGCACAGGGATTCGAGCGTGCAAGCGCCGACTATATGGGCATGCTCGCGACCGTGATGAACGCGCTCGCGATGCAGAACACGCTCGAGCGGCTCGGCGTCGATACGCGCGTCCAGTCGGCGATCCCGATGGCGAGCGTCTCCGAACCCTATATCCGCCGCAAGGCGATGCGGCACATGGAGAAGGGGCGCGTCGTGATCTTCGCGGCGGGCACCGGCCTGCCGTTCTTCACCACCGATACGACCGCTGCGCTGCGCGCGGCCGAGATGAACTGCGATGCGCTGTTCAAGGGCACCAGCGTCGACGGCGTGTACAATGCCGACCCCAAGAAGGTGCCGGACGCGACCCGCTACCAGGAGCTGAGCTTCGATCGCGTGCTGGTCGACAACCTCAAGGTCATGGACGCGACGGCGGTGGCGCTGTGCCGCGACAACAATATCCCGATCGTGGTGTTCAACATCCGCGACGAGGGCACTCTGGAAGCCGTGCTGCGCGGCGAGGGCACCTCGACGATCGTCCGCAACAATCCCGAATCCGCATAAGAGGAAGCTGAACATGGCCGCATACGACAAGGCCGACCTGGAGCGCCGCATGAACGGCGCGGTCGAATCGCTCAAGCACGATCTGGCGGGCCTGCGCACCGGCCGCGCGAGCACCACGCTGCTCGATCCGGTGACGGTCGAGGTCTATGGCGCGCATATGCCGATCGTTCAGGTCGCGACCGTTTCCGCGCCCGAACCGCGGATGCTGTCGGTGCAGGTGTGGGACAAGTCCAATGTCGGACCGGTCGACAAGGCGATCCGTTCGGCCGGCCTCGGCCTCAATCCGATCGTCGACGGGCAGACGCTGCGCCTGCCGATCCCGGACCTGACCGAGGAACGCCGCAAGGAGCTTGCCAAGCTCGCCAGCAAATATGCGGAGAACGCCCGTATCGCAGCGCGCAACGTGCGCCGCGACGGCATGGACAACCTCAAGGCCGACGAGAAGAAGGGCGAATTCGGTGAGGACGAGCGCAAGCGCCATGAGGCCGAGGTCCAGAAGCTGACCGACGCGACCATCGCCGATATCGACGCGGCGGCCGCGGCAAAGGAAAAGGAAATCCTGGGCAAGTGACCGCGGCTTCCGCGCCTCTTCCGGCCAGTCCGGAAGGCGGGGCCGTTCCCCGCCACGTCGCGATCATCATGGACGGCAACGGACGCTGGGCGAAGGCCCGGCGGCTGCCGCGCATTGCCGGGCACAAACAGGGCGTGGACGCGGTGCGCCGTGTCTCCAGGGCTGCGCGCGAGCTCGGCATCGAGGTGCTGACGCTCTACGCCTTTTCGTCGGAGAACTGGCGCCGGCCCGAGGAGGAAGTACGCGACCTGATGGGTCTGCTGCGTCATTTCCTGAAGAACGAGCTGCGCGATCTGGTCGCCGAGAATGTGCGGCTACGCGTGATCGGCGACTATCACGCCTTGTCGGACGATCTGGTCGCGATGATCGATGGTGCGATCGAGCGCACGTCGGTCAATACCGGCGCGACGCTGGTAATTGCACTCAACTATGGCGCACAGGCAGAGATCGTCGCGGCAGCCCGGCGGCTGGCGGCGGCGGCGAAGGCGGGCGAGCTGGACCCGGCGGCGATCGACGACACGATGTTCGGGGACGCGCTGACTACCCACGGCCTGCCGCCGCTCGACCTGCTGATCCGCACCTCGGGCGAGCAGCGCCTTTCCAACTTCCTGCTTTGGCAGGCGGCCTATGCCGAGCTGCTGTTCGTCGATACGCTGTGGCCCGATTTCGACGGCGCCGCGCTGGCCGATGCAATCGCGCAGTTTGGCAAGCGGCAACGGCGGTTCGGAGGATTGTGACGCAAGCCCCGCCAGGGAAGAATGCCGATCTGCCAGTGCGCGCGCTGGTGGGCCTGCTGCTGATCGCGGTCGCCGCGGCTGCCCTGTGGTGGGGCGGCTTCGCCTTCTGGCTGCTGGTAGCGATCGCCGGCATCATCATGATGCATGAATGGGGCGGACTGCACGGCGCGACGGCGCAGCAGAAGAAGCTTGCCCAATATGCGCTGACCGTGCCGCTCGCGATCATGGCACCGGTGGCCGCCGGACCGGGTTTCCTCGCGTTCGGGCTGGTGCTGGGCGCGATGTTCTTCATCGCAATCGTGACGCGCAACGGCAGGCTGGGGATCGGCGCGCTCTATATCGGGTTGCCGGTACTCGCGCTGCTCACGCTGCGCACGGGGGAGCAGGGGCTGCTCCTTGCCTTCTGGACGATGGCGCTGGTCTGGGCGTGCGACATCGGTGCCTATTTCGCCGGGCGCACTCTTGGCGGCCCGAAGCTGATGCCCGCGGTGAGCCCCAATAAGACCTGGGCGGGGCTGATCGGCGGCGTGGCGGGCGCCGGGCTGTTTGCGGCGATCCTGACGCTCAGCGGACTGGACTGGCGGCTGGCCGCAGCGACCCCGGCGCTCGCAGTGCTCGCGCAAATGGGCGATCTCTATGAAAGCTGGCTCAAACGCTGCGCAGGCGTCAAGGATTCGGGCAACCTGCTGCCCGGCCATGGCGGCGTGCTCGATCGGCTCGACGGGCTCGTGGCGGTAGCGCCAGTGGCGGCACTGCTGGTGCTGGCAATTCGATGAGGAGCGTCACCATCCTCGGCGCGACCGGATCGGTCGGCACTTCGACGCTCGACCTGATCGAGCGCACGCCGGACGCGTTCGATGTTCTGGCGCTGACCGCCAACAGCGATGCCGAAGGGCTGGCCGCCGCCGCAAGGCGTGTGAATGCCAGAGTCGCGGTCGTAGCGGATGAGCGCTGCCTTCCCGCATTGCAGGCCGCGCTTGCCGGAAGCGAGGTCAAGGCGGCAGGCGGCATCAATGCCGTATGCGAAGCCGCCCGCATGGGCGCCGACTGGACGATGGCCGCGATCGTCGGCACCGCAGGCCTCAAGCCCGTGATGGCCGCGATCGAGGGCGGCAAGACGGTAGCGTTGGCAAACAAGGAGTCGCTTGTCTCTGCAGGCGACGTCGTGACGCGCGCGGTTGCCGGGCACCACGCGACACTGCTGCCGGTCGATTCAGAGCATAACGCTATTTTCCAGTGTTTTGAGACCAGTAATGCAGGCAAGGTCTCAAAGATCATCCTGACCGCGAGTGGCGGTCCGTTCCGTGAACGATCACTGGAGGAGATGCGCGGGATCACCCCGGAACAGGCGGTGGCCCATCCCAACTGGTCGATGGGTGCCAAGATCAGCGTCGATTCGGCAACGCTGATGAACAAGGGGCTCGAGCTGATCGAGGCATTCCACCTGTTCCCCGTAGCCCCCGAGCAGCTCGACGTCATCGTCCACCGCCAGTCCGTGATTCATTCGATGGTCGAATATGCCGACGGATCGGTCCTGGCTCAGCTCGGCTCACCCGACATGCGCGTGCCGATCGCCCATGCGCTGGCCTGGCCGCGGCGAATGGAAACGCCGTGCCAGAAGCTCGACCTGACGCGGATCGGGCGGCTCGACTTCGAGGCACCCGACTACGACCGATTCCCATGCCTCAGGCTGGCACGGGAGGCGCTGGCGGCGGGCGGGGCCCGGCCCGCGGTGCTCAATGCCGCGAACGAAGTGGCGGTTGCCGCATTCCTCGCACGGCGCATCGGCTTTCTTGAAATTGCCGCAATCGTCTCGGATACGCTGGAGCGCTATGATCCGGCCGCACCGGAAACGCTCGATCAGGTCTTGATGATCGACGCGGAGGCGCGGAACATTGCGGGTGAGCGTGTGAAGGACTGCGTCATTTGACCGAGAATCCCGGTTTCTTCTTCTACATCCTCGCTTTCCTGCTGGTGATCGGGCCGCTCGTGTTCGTGCACGAGCTGGGTCACTATTGGGCGGGCCGGCTGTTCGGGATCAGGGCGGACGTCTTCTCGATCGGCTTCGGGCGCGAGGTTGCGGGCTTTACCGACAAGCGCGGGACGCGGTGGAAGTTCGGCTGGCTGCCGATGGGCGGCTATGTCAAGTTCGCCGGCGACATGAACCCGGCGGGGCAGCCCGATGCAGCATGGCTCTCGCTTCCCGCGGCTGAGCGGGCCAGGACATTCCAGGCCAAGCCGGTGTGGCAGCGCGCCATCGTCGTCGCGGCTGGGCCGGCAACCAATTTCGTCGTTGCGATCCTGATTCTCGCTGCGTTCGCAATGACCTTTGGTGAAAACCGCACGCCGAGTGTCGTCGGGCTGGTCGAGGCGAACAGTGCTGCGGCGACTGCGGGTCTGCAAACGGGCGACCGGATCGTGGCGGTCGAAGGCCGCGAGATGACGCGGTTCAACGATCTGCGCCGCTATTTCACCCTGCGGCCCGACGAGACGGTTAGGCTGACCATAGAACGCAGCGGCGTGCGGCAGGAGCTGAATGCGACGATCGGCGTCCGCGTGGAGCGGGACCGGTTCGGCAATGAGTACCGGATCGGACGGATGGGCATCGGTCCGACCGCTGCGGTACACGAAACGGTCGGGCCGCTCGAAGCGCTCCCCGCCGGATTGCGCATGACCGGCGAGGTCGTACAGACCACGTTGGACGGGCTGGCACAGATCATTACCGGCCGCCGCTCTGTGGAGGAGCTGGGCGGGCCGCTGCGAATCGCACAGGTCTCCGGCGAACGGTTCGTGCTGGGGCCGACCGAGTTCGTATTCCTGATCGCGCTCGTCTCGATTAATCTGGGATTCATCAACCTGTTGCCAGTCCCGGTGCTGGATGGCGGCCATCTTCTGTTCTATGCGATCGAAGCGGTGCGGCGGAAACCCGTCGGGCCGGAGGTGATGGAGTGGGCGTTCCGCGGCGGGATGGTGGCGATCCTGGCGCTGATGCTGCTGGTGACATTCAACGATCTCGGCGCCTTTGGCGTGTGGAGAAATCTGGCTGGGTTGATCGGCTGACGCGGTTGGGGCAGGGCGGTTCGCCGTCGGCCCGCGCTTCGGCCAGAACAACTCTTCAAGTCCGACTGGGGTAGGATAGTGACTGCAATCAAGGTGACTAAAATCGGCGTGCGCGCCACCGCACTGCTCCTGACGGGCACGGTGCTGTCGGGCGTGGCGTTCGCGCAGCAGGCGCCCCAGCCGTCCGCGCCGGCTCAACCCGCCCAGGCAACGGCACAGCAGGCCCCGGTGACGCCGGTTGCGGTTCCGGAACCGGCGCGGACGATTCGCTCGCTGCGCGTTGAGGGCACGCAGCGCCTCGAGCCGGAGACGGTGCTGTCCTACACTCGTCTCCGCGTGGGGCTGTCGTACACCACGGAAATTCTCGACCAGGCGATCCGCGACCTGCTGGCAAGCGAACTGCTCGCCGACGTGACGATCGAGGGCGTCGAGAGCGGCGACATCGTGGTGCGCGTTCGGGAGAACCCGATCATCAACCGCGTGGTGCTCGAGGGCAACAAGCGGCTGAAGAACGACAAGATCGTCAAGGAAATCAAGCTGGCACCGCGCCAGATGTTCACCCGCACCGCGGTGCGGGCGGACGTCGCACGCATCGTCGAGCTGTATCGCCGCCAAGGCCGCTTCGCCGCGCGCGTCGAGCCGAAGATGGTCAGCCTCGACCAGAACCGCGTCGACGTGATCTTCGAGATCGAGGAAGGCGCCAAGTCCAAGGTTCGCCAGATCAACATCATCGGCAACGAGGTGTTCGACGACGGCAAGCTTCGCGGCGAGATGGCGACCAAGCAGGCGCGCCTCACCAGCATCTTCAGCTCGAACACCAGCTACGATCAGGACCGTCTGGCCTATGACCAGCAGAAGCTGCGCCAGTTCTACCTGACCCAGGGTTATGCCGATTTCCGTGTCGTGTCTGCCGTCGCCGAACTGACGCCGGACAAGAAAGACTTCATCATCACCTATGTCGTCGAGGAAGGGCCGCGCTACAAGTTCGGTCCGGTGACCGTCGACAGCAACATTCGCGACTTCGACGACAAGGTTCTGGCCGGAAACCTCGCGATCAAGGAAGGCGCCTGGTACAACGCCAAGATGGTCGAAGACACGGTCGACCAGCTCTCCGAGACGGCGGGCATGTTCGGCTACGCCTTTGCCAACGTCTCGCCCGAGTTCAAGCGCGATCGCGAGAAGTTGACGATGACGCTCAACTTCAACATCGCCGAAGCCCGCCGCACCTATGTCGAGCGGATCGACATCGTCGGCAACACCCAGACGCAGGACAAGGTGATCCGCCGCGAACTTCGGCTTGCCGAGGGCGACGCGTTCAATACCTTCCTGGTCAAGCGCTCGCAGGACCGCATCAACTCGCTCGGCTATTTCGGCGAAAAGTTCGAGATCGAGCAGAAGGAAGGCTCCGCGCCCGACCGCGTGGTGCTGACCGCCAATGTCGAGGAAAAGTCGACCGGCGAGCTGACGCTGTCGGCCGGTTTCTCGAGCCTCGAGCGGTTCATCTTCCAGGGCTCGATCCGCCAGCGCAACTTCCGCGGCAAGGGTCAGGACCTGCGCCTGTCGGCCGACTATTCGAGCTATTCGAAGTCGGTCGAGGTGGGGTTCACCGAACCCTATCTGTTCGACCAGAACATCGCGCTGGGCGGCACCATCTTCCGCCGCGACTACAACTCGTTCAACTATCTGGGCAGCGATCGCCGGACCACCTACGAGCAGGTGTCGACCGGTGGCCAGCTGGTGCTGGGCGTGCCGCTGACCGAATATTGGACCGCGTCGGCGCGCTACTCGCTCACCCATGACTCGGTCGGTCTCGACCGGAACACCTTCTTCACCGACGGCAAGTGCGACCCGCTCAAGGCGGGGCGCTATCTTTGCGACGCGCTGGGCAAGCGCTGGACTTCCGCCGTCGGCCTGTCGCTGATCTATGACAGCCTGAACAGCCGCCTACGTCCGACTGCGGGCCAGCGGCTGGTCGTCGGTGGTGACTTTGCCGGCCTTGGCGGCGACGTGAAATATCTTCGCGGCCGCTTCGATGCCGACAAATACTGGAATATCGGCGGCGGCTGGATCTTCTCGGCAGGCCTCGAGGGCGGCTATATCCATAGTCTGGAAAAGGCGGCGGCCGGCACCGATCCGGTGCGGATCACCGATCGCTTCTTCCTGGGCGAACCCCAGTTCCGCGGCTTCGACATCCGCGGTGTGGGACCGCGTATCCAGCGGCTCAGCTATACCGGCAGCGTCGCGGCCGGGAACCAGACGCTGGTCACGGACAAGGATCAGATCTTCGACGACGCGATCGGCGGCCGGGCCTATTACCTCGGCAAGCTCGAGCTCGAGATTCCGCTGGGCGCGGGCGCGCGCGAGATGGGCATCCGTCCGTCGATCTTCGTGATGGCCGGGGCGAACTGGGGCGTGCGTCAGCCGGGCAAGACGGCCAACTTCACGCAGGCGACCGATGCAGCCGGCAAGCCGCTGTTCAACGCCGACGGGTCGCCCTCGCTGCTCCCGATCGAGACGCAGTTGTTCGATTCGGCCGGGCGGGCGCTCTTTGTCGTTCCGACAACCGACGCGGTTGCGCCTGGTCTCGCAACGACATGCGCGATCGGCTATTCGGCGACCTCCGGCGGGCCGTGTACCGGGACCTCGATCAACACCCGGGCAGTCGATACGACATCACCGTTCCTGGAGCGTTTCCTGGGTAACACGCCTCGTCCGCGCGTATCGGTGGGCATCGGCGCCAACTGGAATTCGCCGTTCGGGCCGCTGCGGCTTGACCTCGCCTACGCGCTCACCAAGGTCGAGGGCGACGACGACAAACTCTTCAGCTTCAACGTAGGAACATCCTTCTGATGACCATGCTCAAATCACTTATGTTGGTTGCCGCTGCCGCGGCGCCGGTTGCGCTCGCTACTGCCGTTCCGGCGCATGCTCAGGTCGCCGGGGTCGCTGTCGCCGATCCCGAAGCAGCGATCCAGAACAGCAACGCGTGGAAGACGGCGCTGAGCCAGATCCAGACGACGCACAAAACCGCGCTCGACCAGGCGAACGCACGGGCGACAGCGACGCAGAACGAACTGCGTCCGCTCGTCCAGGCGCTCCAGACTGCGAGCCGCGCGCCCAACGCCAACCAGCAGCAGCTGCAGCAGCAGGCGGCGTCGATCCAGCAGAAGGAACAGGCAGCGCAGGCCGAGATCGGCCGGCTGACGCAGCCCGCGCAACTCGCGCGCGCCTATGTCCTCGAGCAGATCAACCGCCAGCTCAACCCGGCGTCGCAGGCTGTGATCAGCCAGCGCAAGCTGCAGCTTCTCCTGCGTCCCGAGGCGCTGCTCTGGGCCGGTCAGGCCACCGATGTGACGGCTGCGATCACTACCGAACTGAACCGGCTGGTGCCGAGCGTCAGCATCACCCCGCCGGCCGGCTGGCAGCCGGGCCAGCAGCAGGGGGCTCAGCCCGCCGCGCAGCCCACTCCGACGCAGCCCGCGCCGCAGGGCCGATGAGCGACGACGGCGCAGTGACGGGAGCCTCGATCGGCCCGCTCGATATCGGGCGGGTCATGGCGGCGCTCCCGCACCGTTATCCGATGCTGCTGGTCGATCGGGTCGAAAGCCTGATCCCCGACCAGCGCATCGTCGCGATCAAGGCGGTGACGATCAATGAGGAGTTCTTCCAGGGGCATTTCCCGGGAAGGCCGATCATGCCCGGCGTGCTTCAGATCGAAGCACTGGCGCAGGCTGCGGGCGTACTCGCGGTCGAGAGCCTTGGCCTCGCCGGCACCGGCAAGCTTGTCTATTTCATGTCGATCGACGGCGTGAAGTTCCGCAAGCCCGTCGAACCCGGCGTACTGCTGCGGCTCGAGGTCGAGTTCGTCCAGAAGCGCTCGCGCGTCTGCAAGTTCGCGGGCAAGGCGTATCTGGGCGATGACCTTGCGACCGAATGCGAGTTCACCGCGATGATCGCGGACCCGCCGAGCGCCTGACGATAGGCGGGCCGATGCGGTCCCAACCATGATTGCAACACGGGCGCGGCTCTGCTAGGGGCCGCGCCTCTTGCTGCCGGTCGGAAACCGGTGGCCTATCTCAAGGAAAAGACCCGTGAAGAAAGACACGCACCCCGACTATCACATGATCAAGGTGCAGATGACCGACGGCACCGTGTTCGAGACCCGCTCCACCTGGGGCAAGGAAGGCGACACGATGCAGCTCGACATCGATCCGCTGGCGCATCCGGCATGGACCGGCGGCCGCGGCCAGATGCTCGATTCGGGCGGTCAGGTGGCGCGCTTCAACAAGCGTTTCGGCGGGCTCTCGCTCTCCAAGAAGTAAGGTCTGCAGGGCTAGCGCCGTTAACGCGGCGTTAGCCATGACGGCCTAGATTTGCCCGATGATCTCGACGGGCAAACACAGCTTCACCGCAGAATTCGAACCAGCGGTTCTTGGCCGGCGGCGCTCCATGCGTGCGCCGGTCTCGCTTGATGCGAAGGTGGGTCGCGGCGGCCTCGATCGCGCGTTGTGCCGCGTGGTCGATCTCTCGCTCCACGGCGCCAAGATCGAGACCTTCTCCGCGCTGCGTCGCGATTCGATGATCTGGCTGACGCTCCCGCATGTCGGCCACTGGGCCGCCCGTGTCGTGTGGGCCACGGATTTCGAGGCGGGCCTTGAATTCCAGATCGCACTTTCCGAGAGCGAGTTCGACAAGCTCGCCGCCTGAAACGCCTCCGCATGACATTTGCATGAATCCGGGTTTGGACTTGGGCGGCGAATCCGCTTAAAGGCGGCGAAACGCCGTGATCCACGCACTCGCCAACCCAACGCGCTTCCTAAAGATCGCGCGCCCGCTGACGCCCATCCTGTTCTGGAGCGGGCTGCTGCTGGTGCTCGCCGGTGCCTGGGGCGGCCTCACCCAGACCCCGCCCGACTATCTCCAGAAGGAGAGCGTCCGCATCCTCTATATCCATGTGCCCAGCGCGTGGCTGGGGATGGGCGGCTGGACCTCGCTTGCCATCGCCTGCTTCGCATATCTGGTGTGGCGGCATCCGCTGGCGAGCCTGGCCGCGCGCGCGATCGCGCCGGTGGGAGCCATGTTCGCCGCGCTGTGCCTTATCACGGGTTCGATCTGGGGACGCCCGACCTGGGGCACCTGGTGGGAGTGGGACGGGCGGCTGACATCGATGCTGCTGCTGTTCTTCGTCTATATTGCCTGGATCGCGCTGGAGCGTGCCGACCGTGAGCGGGGCGGCGACGGACGTATTCCAGCGCTGTTCGGGATCGCGGGAACCGCGTTGCTGCCCGTGATCCGCTACTCGGTGGTGTGGTGGCAGACGCTGCATCAGGGGCAGAGCATCACGCTGACCCAGTCGAGCATCCATGATTCGATGCTGTGGCCGCTGCTGCTGACATCGTCGGGCTTCGGTCTCATGTTCGGCGGGATCGTGCTGATGCGGATGCGCGCGGCACTGGCGACCCAGCGGCTCGAGGCAAGATTGCGGCGGATGGCGGCATGAACCATTGGCCTTTCATCCTCGCGGCCTATGCCGCGGTGACCATCGGCGTCGGCGGGCTTTCGCTGGCGAGTTGGCTGGCTATGCGTAACGCCGAGCGTGCGGCCGAAGCGCTGAGGGACCGCAAGTGAAACGCAAGCATCAACGCCTGGCCCTGGGCCTCGCCGCGTTCGCTGCGATCGGCGGAGCAAGCGGGCTGGCGCTGTCGGCGCTCAAGGACCAGGCTGCGTTCTTTTACACGCCGAGCGACGTTGCGACCAAGAATCCGCCAGTGGACAAGGCCGTGCGGCTGGGCGGAATGGTCGAGACCGGGTCGATCAGGCATCTGCCCGATGGCGTGGCGATCAGCTTCGTCGTCACGGACAAGGAGGCGAAGGTGCCGGTACGCTTCACCGGCGTCGCGCCCGACCTGTTCAAGGAAGGTTCGGGCGTCGTCGCGGAGGGCAGGTTCACCGCCGACGGCGGTTTCGTAGCGGACAACCTGCTCGCCAAGCATGACGAGCGCTACATGCCGCCCGAGATCGCCGACAAGATGCCGCCTCCGGAAACGCTGGCCAAATGATTGCCGAGGCAGGGCTCGCGGCGCTGTGGCTTGCCGCGGCGATGGCGCTGATGCAACTGGCGATGGCGGCACTGGGACTGCGCCTCAGGCAGGAGGATCTCGTCGCGGCGGTGCGTCCGACGGCGATCGTGCAGGGCGCGCTGGCGGCCCTGTCGTTCGGGCTGCTGATTGTCCTGTTCCTGCGGTCGGACATGTCGGTGCTGCTGGTCGCGCAGAACAGCCATTCGGCGAAACCGCTGCTCTACAAGTTCGCGGGCGCATGGGGGAACCATGAAGGCTCGATGCTGCTATGGGTCACCGTGCTGGCCCTGGCCGGGGCGGCAATTGCATTACTCGAGAAGAAGCTCGACCGAGCGACGCTGACCGCGACGCTTGGGGCGCAGGCGTTCATCGCGCTGGGTTTCTACGCCTTCCTGCTGGTCGCCTCGAGCCCGTTCACCCGGCTCGATCCGCCGGCGCTCGACGGGCTGGGGCTCAATCCGTTGCTGCAGGACCCCGGCCTGGCCTTCCACCCGCCTACGCTGTATTTCGGCTATGTCGGGCTTTCGATCGCCTTCTCCTTCTCGGTCGGCGCGATGGTGACCCGCGACGTGGGGCCGGTGTTCGCGCGTGCGATGCGGCCCTGGGTATTGGCCGCGTGGGTCTTCCTGACCATCGGCATCACCGCGGGCAGCTACTGGGCCTATTACGAGCTGGGCTGGGGCGGCTGGTGGTTCTGGGACCCGGTCGAGAACGCATCGCTGATGCCATGGCTGGCGGCGACGGCCTTGCTCCATTCGGTCAATGTGCTGGCGGCGCGCGACGGGCTGCGCGCCTGGACGCTGATGCTGGCGGTCGTCGCCTTCTCGATGTCGATGGTCGGCACCTTCCTGGTCCGATCGGGCATTCTGACCAGCGTCCATGCCTTTGCGGTGGATCCCGAGCGCGGCAGCTTCATCCTCGTCCTGCTCGCCATTTATATCGGCGGCGCGCTGGCGCTGTACGGCGCACGCGTCGGACGGGTGAAGGCAGGGCAGGGGTTCGACCTTCTGAGCCGTGAGGGCGGGCTGGTGCTCAACAACCTGCTGCTCAGCGTCATTCTGGGCATCGTGCTGATCGGCACGCTCTATCCGATCGTCGCGCAGGCGATGGGTGAGCAGCTTTCGGTGGGGCCGCCCTTCTTCAACAAGGCCGCCGGGCCGGTCGCGCTGGCGCTTGTCGCGGCGATGGCGGTAGGGCCGCTGCTCAACTGGCGGCGCGATCACGTCAATGCCCTGCTGACCAAGCTGACCGTGCCGCTCGCGCTGAGCGTGTTGGTGATGGCAGGGACGTTTGCCGCGGCGCCGGGCACCGGCTGGATGGAGATTGTCGGGCTCGGCCTTGCTGCTGGTCTTGCGGTGGCGAGCTTCGCACCGCTGTGGAAGCGCAAGCTGCTGCGCACGCCGCTGTTCACCTGGGGCATGGTGATCGCGCATTTCGGCGTCGCGGTGAGCCTGGCCGGCATGGCGGCAGACAGCGCGTTCACCAGCGAACGGCTGGTCGCGGCACGTTATGGCCAGCCCTATTATGTCGGCCCCTGGCGCGTGGTGCTCAACGGCGTGGCACCGGTGGTCGGCGACAATTGGTCGGCGGTCGAGGGGCGGGTGACGGCAAGCCGCGGACCGGTGGATGGACCGATGATCCTGCTGCGACCGCAGCGGCGCTTCTACTCGTCGCCGCCGACCGATACTGCGGAAGCCGCGATCTCGACCCGGCTCGACGGCCAGCTCTATGCGGTACTCGGCGCGCAGGATGCTCAGGGACGCTGGCAGCTACGACTGTGGTGGAAGCCGTTCGTGACGCTGATCTGGTTCGGCGGCGGGCTGATCGCGCTGGGCGGCGCCCTGTCGTTGCTTGGCCGCCTCAAGCGCGAACGGAGGAATGTAAAGCGGCGCGAGGAGGCTGAACTGTGAAGCGCTGGACGCTCTGGGTGCCGCTCGTGATCTTTCTCGCCGTGGTCGCACTGGCCGCGTGGCGGCTGACCGCTACTGGTGAGGCCGTGGTCAAATCGGCGCTCGTCGGCAAGCCGCTGCCTGAGTTCAGCCTGCCAGCGATGGTCGATGGCAAACCCGGCCTTTCCCGCGGCGATCTTGCGAGAGGCAAGCCACGGCTGCTCAACGTGTTTGCGAGCTGGTGCGTGCCCTGCATCGCCGAAGCGCCGCAGCTATTGAAGCTCAAGGCGGCGGGCGTCGAGATCGACGCAGTGGCGATCAAGGACAGCCCCGAGGCGGTGAAGGCGTTCCTGTCCCGTCATGGCGATCCCTATGCACGAATCGGGGACGATCGCGACCGGATCGTCCAGATCGGCATCGGATCATCAGGTGTCCCCGAGACTTTCGTGATCGACGGACAAGGGCGGATTGCGGCTCAGCATATCGGCGACATTCGCGCGGAGGACGTGCCGGAACTGCTCAAGGCGCTGGAGGCGGCGGAATGAGCGTGTTGCTCGCCTTCGCGCTCGCCGCGGGTGTACCCGCCGACCTTGGCTATTCCCAGATCCCCGACGCTTCGAAGGAGGCGCAGGCCGCGAAGTTGATGGGCACGCTGCGCTGTCTCGTCTGCCAGGGGCAGTCGATCGCGGACAGCGACGTTGATATGGCCGCCGACATGCGCCGGATCGTGCGCCAGAAGATCGTGGCAGGCGAAAGCCCGGAGGCCGTGCGTGGCTGGCTGATCGAGCGCTATGGCAGCTATGTGACCTACGATCCGCCGCTGAACTGGATCACCGCTCCGCTCTGGCTGACCCCATTGCTGCTGCTCGCCGCGGGTCTGTGGCTGGCGCGCGGGACGCTTCGGAGGCGGCGCAAATGATGGGCTGGGTCGCACTTGCGGTGATCGGCGCGGCGGCATTCGCCCTGCTCTGGCTTCTCGGACTGTCGCGTACCTTGTGGTCGTTCGCCGGGGCTGCGCTGATGCTGGGCGCCGCAGGCTATGCGCTTCAGGCGCGGCCGGACCTGCCCGGCGCGCCGGTAGCAGCGGCGAAGAAGGCGCAACCGGACGAACCTGAACTGCATGAGATTCGCGGCAAGATGTTCGGGCGCTTCACGTCGATCGACGGCTATTTCTTTGCAGCCGACGCGCTTGTGCGCGGAGGCGACCCGGACAAGGCTGCAAGAATGATGCTGGGCGGAGTGCGCTCTTCCCCGCTGGATGCTTCGCTCTGGACCTGGCTCGGAATGACTTTGGTCGAGTCGGATGGTGGAACCATGTCGCCTGCCGCCGGCCTGGCGTTTCGCCGCGCTGTAGCGCTGGCGCCCGAACATCCCGGGCCTGCCTTCTTCTACGGCCTGGCCCAGGCGCGCACAGGCACGCTCGATGCGGCGCTGCCTTGGCTGGAGCGATCGTTGAAGCTGACCCCCGAAAAGGCGGATTACCGGCCGGAGGTCGAGCGGACGGTGCGTTCGGTCAAGCTTTTTGCAGTGATGCGGGCGCGGCAAGCATCGCCGCCAGCGCGCTGAGATCAGTTCGCCCCAGCGGCCTTTTTGGCCAGCTGCGTTTCAACCATCTGGATCGCCTTCTCCACAGCCGCCTCGATCGACAGGAAGCTGGTGTCGAGCAACGCCGCATCCGGGGCAGCAACAAGCGGTGCCTCGGCGCGCCTCGAATCGCGATCGTCGCGGGCGCGGATATCGGCCAGCACCCTGTCGAGGCTGGCCATGATCCCGTTGCGGCGCAGCTCCGCATGGCGACGCTGGGCGCGGATCGTGGGGGTCGCCTTGACGAAGAGCTTGGCGTCGGCATCCGGCGCGATCACCGTGCCGATATCGCGCCCGTCAAGGATCGCGCCCCCAGGTTGCTGGGCGAAGCGCTTCTGGCGCTGGAGCAACGCCGCGCGAACCAGCGGGTGCGCGGAAACGACCGAGGCGACCTTGCCCACCTCGTCGCTGCGCAGCCATTCGTCGGCGAGCAGCAGATCGTCGAAGCCGGTCGCGGCGACGGCGTCGGCCTCCTTTTCCGGGTTCAACTCCTCGCGCAGGACCGTCGCGGCGACGGCGCGGTAGAGCAGGCCGGTGTCGAGATGCGGAAGCTGATAGTGTCGCGCAAGCGCTCGGGCGATGGTGCCTTTTCCGGATGCGGCGGGGCCATCGACGGCAATGATCATGTTCAGGTCCGGCCAGTCAGTGAATCGAGAGTTGAGAAGAAGCCGGGATAGCTGGTGGCAACCGGCGATACATCGTCGATGATCACATCGGCTTTCGCGCCGAGTCCAGCCACGGCCATGCTCATCGCGATGCGGTGATCCAGTTTCGAGGCGACCGGAGCACCGCCCGCGATCGGCCCGCCGCCGGTACCTGTAATGGCGAGGCCATCCTCAAACTCTTCGAGCGGAACGCCATTGGGCGCAAGCGCGGCAACCATCGCGGCAATACGGTCCGATTCCTTGACGCGAAGCTCTTCGGCGCCACGCGCGATCGTCCGGCCTTCAGCGAAGGCAGCGGCAACGAACAGCACCGGATATTCGTCGATCATGCTGGGCGCGAGATCATGGGGCACCTCGATCGCGCTCAGCGGTGCGTGCCGGACACGCAGATCCGCAACCGGCTCGCCCCCTACGATACGCGGGTTCACTTCGGTTATGTCGGCGCCCATCATCCGCAATGCGGTGATGAGGCCGATGCGGGTCGGGTTGAGCCCGACATTGGCGACGGTGATGTCCGATCCGGGCACAATCGAAGCGGCGACCATCCAGAAGGCGGCCGAGGAAGGGTCGCCGGGGACGGTGATCTGCTGAGGCCTGAACTCGGCTTCACCATGGATCGAGATGATCCGGCCCTGCGGCGTTTCCTCGACGGTCAGATTCGCGCCGAATCCGGCGAGCATCCGCTCGCTATGGTCGCGCGTCAGAACCGGCTCGATCACGCGGGTGATGCCCGGGGTGTTGAGGCCGGCGAGCAGTACCGCCGACTTGACCTGCGCGGAGGCCACCGGAAGCGTATATTCGATCGGAACCGCAGGGCAGAGGCCGCGCATGGTGAGCGGGAGGCGACCGCCCGGGCTGGACGTGAAGTCGGCGCCCATGCGCGAAAGCGGGTCGATGACACGTCCCATCGGCCGCTTCGACAGCGAGGCGTCGCCGGTGAAGGTCGCGGTGATCGGGTGACTGGCGACGAGGCCCATCAGCAGGCGCGTGGACGTGCCCGAATTCCCCATTTCGAGCGCAGTTTCGGGCTGGAGCAGCCCGCCGACGCCGACGCCCCAGACATGCCACACGCCATCGCCGTCACGCTCGATCTTCGCGCCCATCGCGCGCATCGCAGCGGCAGTGGCAAGGACATCCTCACCCTCCAGCAGCCCTTCGATCCGGCTTTCGCCGACAGCGAGGCCCGCAAACATCAGCGAGCGATGGCTGATCGACTTGTCGCCGGGGACGGTAAGAGTGCCTCGCAGCGGGCCGCGGGCGGAAATGGCGAGGGGGAGGGGAGGTGCACTGCTCATCGGCGGCGGCTTTGACAGGGGGCTTGCGCTATGGCAAGGCGCCCGCCACTTCAAACGGGGATAGTAATCCTCGCCACCCTGGAAATCGAGAAAAGGCAAGAGCGGCACATGGTGAAGCCGGAATGGGGCACAAAGCGGACCTGCCCGAAATGCGCGACGCGCTTTTATGACCTGACCAAGGACGAGCCGGTCACCTGCATCAGCTGCGGCTTTGCATGGGAGCCGGAACCGATCCTGAAGTCCAAGCAGCCGCTGCCGTTCGAGGTGGTGAAGGGCGAGGTCGACAAGAAGAAGGACGATGCAGATCTCGGCGACGAGGATCTGGACGTCGATGAGGACGCCGAGGGCTCGCCCGACGATGATGTCGATCTGGGCGGCGACGACGATCTGGGCGTCGATACCGGCGATGACGACGACGAAACCTGATCGGAATCGCTAAAAATCGGGAAAGTGAAAAAACCCGGTTGCAAAGCGTGCGATGGCTGCTAGAGGCCATCGCCTTCCCGGAACGGATGGGGCCGTAGCTCAGCTGGGAGAGCGTCGCAATGGCATTGCGAAGGTCAGGGGTTCGATCCCCCTCGGCTCCACCAACCGCTTCAAAAGCGGGAAGAAAACAGGGCGCATGCATCATCGGATGCGGCGCCCTTTTTCGTTGCGTACAACGCCGGCACGCGTCCCCAAACAGGACAGGGGTTAACTACCCTTGATGCGGGACAAAATCGTAAACAGCGCGTTAACTGTCGGATATGGATCGCCTGCAGTATCTCGCCGAGCCGGACCGCCGGCACCCGTTCCGCACCGCGTTGCCAGCTGTTCGCCGGAACGTGCGCAAGCGCGAGGACGAAAGCGACCTCAAGCTGTTCCTGTTGAGCTACGCGGCGTTCTTCATCTGCTTCTACACCTTCTTCATCTGAAGGCGGCCAGCGGGCCTAGTCGCAGGCGCGATGCAGCTTCTGGGCGATCCAGGCCGAGATCAGGCACATCCCCGCAACCACCAGCAGCATATCCTCCGACGAGATTCCTGCTGCCGAAAGCGCGAGCACGAACAGCGAGCCGAACACCATCGCGCCCGCGTTGACGATATTGTTCGCGGCGACGGTGCGCGCGGTCTGGTCCTTGGTCACGGTGGTCGTCAGGAACGCATAGAGCGGGACCACGAACATGCCCCCAGTGATTGCGATCGCGGTAAGGGTGGCGATGACGATCCACGCCTGACGCTGCAGGACAAAGCTGGAGAAGTCGTAGAGCGTCCCGGGTGCCGCAGGGATCCACAGCCGGACTTCGATCGAGAAGAGCACCACGATGACCGCCATCGCGATGACCGAGATCGGCGAGTATTTCGCCGAAACCTTCCCCTTGAGCATCGCGTTGATTACCATCGATCCGATCGCGACGCCGACGGAGAATACGGCAACCAGCAACGAAGATACACGCGCGTCAGCCGTAAGGACGTTCTTCACCAGCGGCGGGAAGATGATGATCAGCACCGATCCGATCGTCCAGAAGAAGCTGATCGCGCAGATCGACAGATAGAGGCGGGGAATGTGCATCGTCGCGGCAATCAGGCGCCAGGACGAGGTGAACGGGTTGAAGTTGATCTTGAGCTTGGGCCCGACCCGGGGCGCGGCAGGAACCATGCGGCCGGTGATCCAGCCGATGACCGCTACCACCAGCACCAGCGCCGCCGCGATCCGCATGTCGTGCGCGACCCAGCCGGCGGTGACGGTGCCGAGCAGGATCGATAGGTAGGTCGCCGCCTCCACCATACCGGTGCCCCCCAGCACCTCTTCATCCTTCAAGTGCTGAGGCAGGATCGCGTACTTGATCGGGCCGAAAAAGGTAGAATGCGCGCCGAGGCCGAGCACTGCCCCCAGCATCATGCCGAGGCCGGTGAACGCATAGCCCGCCTGCGCGACCAGCATACCTGCGCCGCCGAACAGCATCAGGCCGATCTCCGCGGTCTTCACCCAGCGGATGATCGACGCCTTGTCATGCGTATCGGCAAGCTGACCGGCGAGCGCGGACAACATGAAGAACGGGATCAGGCTGATCCCCGTCGCGAGCGCATTGAACTGGAACTCGACCGCCGGATCGCTGAAGATCTGGTAGGTGGCGAACAGGACCATCGCGGTCTTGAACAGATTGTCGTTATAGGCCCCCAGAAACTGCGTGACGAACAGGGGCAGAAACCGGCGCTCCTTGAGCAATCCGAGCGCGTTGTGCATGCGTTGGCGGGCCTTCGTCCGACTGAAACTGTTGCGGGCATAGCCGCGCGGACGGCGTGGCGGCAACCGCTATCGGCGTCCCGTGACAAACGGGTGGCATATCGCGAAGGATGGCGGCGGGGGATGATTGCGCGGACATGCGGTGCTAGAGCGGAACGATGCTGACGCTGCCCAATGTCCTGACGCTATCGCGAATCGTCACCGTGCCGTTGCTGGTGTTCTTCCTGTGGTGGCGCGACTGGCAGACCGGCTATGCGCTCGGCTTCGCGACCTACTGCCTGATGGGAATCACCGATTATTTCGACGGCTATCTCGCACGCTCGCGCGGGACGGTGTCGAAGCTCGGCATCTTCCTCGATCCGATAGCCGACAAGATCATGGTCGCTGCGGTAATCCTGATGCTGTGTGCCAAGGGGATCATCGCCGACCTGCATGTCATCGCCGCGCTGGTCATCCTGCTGCGCGAGATCGCGGTTTCGGGGCTGCGCGAGTTTCTGGGCGGCATCCAGGTATCGGTACCGGTTTCGGCGCTGGCCAAATGGAAGACCGCGCTGCAACTGGCGTCGCTCGGCGGGTTGGTGCTTGCCGGCGCGGTACCCGGGTCGCTCTGGGTATATGACGTAAGCCTGGCCATGCTGTGGGGCGCTGCCGTGCTCACGCTGATCACCGGTTGGGACTATCTGCGCGTCGGCCTCAAACACATGGATAGTTGATGCAACTGCTCTACTTCGCCTGGGTACGCGAGCGCATCGGCGTCGGCGAGGAGAGGGTCGAGCCGCCCGAAGCAGTGCGGACGGTGGCCGATCTGGCAGACTGGCTTGGCGGGCGAAGTGCGGGCCATGCCGAGGCACTTGGCGATCTCGGCAAGTTGCGTGCGGCGGTGGATCAGCGCTTCGTGCCGCTCGACAGCGAGCTAGGGTCGGCGAAGGAGGTCGCCTTCTTCCCGCCGGTGACGGGCGGATGATCCGCGTTTCGGTCGATCATGCGCCCATCGATATCGGCACCGAAATGGCCGGGATCGAGGAGACCGGCGCCGGGGCGGTGGCAAGTTTCACCGGTATCGTCCGAGCCGATGACGGCGTGACGGCGATGGAGCTGGAACATTATCCTGGGATGACCGAAGCGGTGCTTTGCGACCTGGCCGAGCAGGCGATGGCGCGCTGGGGATTGCTCTCCGCAGTCATCGTGCATCGCGTCGGGCCGATGGTGCCCGGCGATCGCGTGGTTCTGGTCGCGACGGCCGCCACGCACCGGCGCGAAGCGCTGGATGCCTGCGCGTTTCTGATCGACCGGCTCAAGACGGACGCACCGTTCTGGAAGCGCGAGGCACGGGGGGAAGCATCGCGCTGGGTCGAGGCGCGGGCGAGCGACGATCAGGCTGCGGCGCGCTGGACCGGTCCGGACGATAACCCCGACTGAGCCAGCACTTCGGCGAGCAGCCGGAAATCGCGCTCGCGCGGCGAGGCCTTGCGCCACACCAGCGCAATGCGGCGGGACGGGTTTTCGGCCTGAAGCGGCCGCGCGGTGACCTGCGTATGATCGAGGATGCCTGCATCCAGCGCCATTTCGGGCAGCATGGTCACGCCAAGGCCGTTATCGACCATCTGCACCATCGTGTGGAGCGAAGTACCGAGCATCGTTGCCTCGGCCCGCAGTTCCGGCCGGTTGCACGCGGCGAGCGCATGATCCTTGAGGCAGTGACCATCCTCGAGCAACAGCAGCCGGGTCTCGTCGATTTCGCCGGGCGTCACCGATTTGTGGTCCGGCTCATATTCGCCCTCGGGGAAGGCGACGAACAACCGGTCGTCGAATAGCGGCGCCGTCTCGACATCGCCGCAGGCATAGGGAAGGGCAAGCAGCACGCAATCGGTGCGCCCGGTATGCAGGCTTTCGCACGCTGCGCCGCTCGGCTCCTCGCGCAGGAACAGTTTGAGGTCGGGATAATCGGCGCGCAGGCGCGGGAGGATGCGCGGGAGCAGGAAAGGGGCGATGGTCGGGATGACGCTCATTCGCATCTCGCCGGAAAGGGGCCGGCCGGCGGCGCGGGCAAGATCTGCGAGTTCCTCGGCCTCACGCAGCACGCGGCGGGCCTTGTCGACGATCCGCTCGCCCAGGGGCGTGAAGCGGACCACGCGGCGGGTGCGCTCGACCAGCACGACGCCGATCAACGTTTCCAGCTCGCGCAGACCGGCAGACAGCGTCGATTGAGTGACGTAGCTGGCTTCAGCTGCACGCCCGAAATGGCCGTGATCCTTGAGCGCGACCAGATATTGAAGCTGTTTGAGCGTAGGTAGGTAAGTCTGCGCCATTGATCGTCCTGAACGATGAATGGCGCAGATATAAGTGCCACGAGCGATTATAAAAGACTGGAATAGCGCCGGATTTGATACTCGATTTCAGAATCGGGCGCCATCGACTTAGCCCGCTTGCGCCAGCGCGACCGCATCCGGTCCGGCGGGAAAGCTGAGTTGATTGCTCTCGTCATGAACCGCCCGCCACACGCCATCGGCGACATCAGCGGCTGTCGTGGTCCGGCCAGGCGAGGCGAATGCACTCAGAATGGGTTCGGCGAAGGGCATATATGCAGGCGGGATCGCTTCATCGATCGTCACATCGGTGTTCCGGGTGAAGCGCGTGTCCGGGCCATAGCCCGGCTGGACCAGCGCGACCCGCACACCAAAGGCACGAAGCTCGTGCGCGAGCGAGCCGGTGAAGCCCTCGATCGCGGTCTTGCTTGCGGTGTAGACCGACACGAGCGGCATCGGTGCCAGAGCCACGCTGGACGTCACATTGACGATGACGCCCGAGCCGCGGGCGCGAAAGGCCGGGATCACCGCCTGGGTCATGGCCATCACGCCGAAGGTGTTGGTCTCGAAGATCGCACGCGTCTTTGCCATCGTCGTCGCCTCGAGCGCACCGATCAGGCCGATCCCGGCATTGTTCACCAACACGTCGATCGGGCCTGCGGCTTCGAGCGCTGCCGCGATACTCTCGGGCTTGGTCACGTCCAGCGCCAGGATGCGCAGGCGATCCGAAACCGGCAGGATGTCCTCGCGCGGTGTACGCATCGTGGCGATGACGTTCCAGCCCATGGCGAGGAAATGGCGTGCCGTTTCGAGGCCATAGCCGGAGGAACAGCCAGTGATGAGGATGGTCTTCATGATCGTCTTCCTTGCGATTGCCGGTGGCCAGGAAATGCCGCAGACAATCAGGACGATCTACGATTGATGATCCGTATTTAATTAGCTAAAGTCCAGATATGCTTGATCCGCTATCTCAAGTCATCGCCCTGCTCCGGCCACAGGGCGTTTCGTCCAAGCTGATCAGCGCGGCCGGGCGCTGGGGCGTGCGTTACGGAGACTATGGCGCGCCAAGCTTCTGTACGGTGATCGAAGGCGCGTGCCGGCTTGCGGTCGATGGGCAAGAGCCGGTGACGCTGCAGGCCGGGGACTTCGTGTTGATGCCAGCGACGCCGGGGTTCGTCCTCTCGGGCTTCGACCCGGTTGTCCCGGCCTTCGTCGATCCAAAGGCGGCGCCGCCGCCGGAGGATGAGGTGCGGCATGGCGACAGGGAAGGCGACCCCGATGTTCGCCTGCTCGGTGGGTTCTTCCTGTTCGGATCACCCGATACGTCGCTGCTCGTCTCGCTGTTGCCGACGCTTGTCCACCTTCGCGATGCCGAGCGGCTGTCGGTGCTCGTCCGGTTGGTCGCGGAGGAGAGCGGATCGGTCCAGCCCGGTCGCGACTTGGTGTTGGAGCGCCTGGTCGAGATCCTGCTGATCGAGGCATTGCGCACGACGCAGCGGGATGGGCCGCCACCGGGATTGCTGCGGGGGTTGAGCGACCGCAGGCTCGCGGAGGCGATGCGCCGAATGCATGCCGATCCGGCGCGTCCCTGGACCGTCGAGCAGCTCGCGCGCGATGCGGCAATGTCGCGGTCCGCTTTCTTCGAGCGCTTCACCGGCGCAGTGGGGGTGCCGCCGATGGAGTATCTGCTGGCGTGGCGGATGGCGCTGGCCAAGGACCTGCTGCGCCGCCGCGACGTTCCGCTGGCGGAAGTCGCCGAGCGCGTCGGCTATGGTTCGGCCAGCACCTTCAGCACGGCGTTCAGCCGCCATGTGGGACAGCCGCCCGGACGCTATGCCCGGGCGGCCGCCTGATGCCGCGCTTCAGGCCGCGGCGGCCTCGATCTCCTTCGCGGGCAGGCGGATGAGATAGTCGAAGGCGGAGAGGGCGGCAGTTGAGCCGGCGCCCATCGCAATGACGATCTGCTTGTACGGCACCGTGGTGGCGTCACCCGCGGCGAAGATGCCCGGCTGGCTGGTCTCGCCGCGCGCGTCGATCTCGATCTCGCCGCGCGGGGTGAGGGCAATCGCGTCCTTGAGCCATTCGGTGTTGGGCACCAGTCCGATCTGGACGAAGATGCCCTCCAGCTCGATGTCATGCTCCTCACCGCTGTTGCGGTCCTTGTAGGTCAGGCCGGTAACCTTCTCCGCGCCGCTAACGCGGGTGGTGAGCGCCGAGGTGATGATCCTGACGTTGGGGAGGCTGGCAAGCTTGCGCTGAAGCACCGCGTCAGCGCGCAGCTGGCTGTCATATTCGATCAGCGTGACGTGCGCGACGATGCCGGCAAGGTCGATCGCCGCCTCGACACCCGAATTGCCGCCGCCGATCACTGCGACACGCTTCCCCTTGAACAGCGGGCCGTCGCAATGCGGGCAATAAGCCACGCCCTTGTTGCGATACTCGTCCTCGCCCGGCACGCCCATCTGGCGCCAACGCGCGCCGGTCGAGAGGATCACGGTCTTGGCCTTCAGCGTCGCGCCATTGGCCAGCACGACCTCATGCAACCCGCCTTCATGCGACGCCGGGATCAGTTTCTCGGCGCGCTGGAGGTTCATGATATCGACCTCATTCTCCTTGACGTGGCTCTCGATCTGCGCGGCGAGCTTGGGGCCTTCGGTGTAAGGGACTGAGATAAAGTTCTCGATGCCCATCGTGTCGAGCACCTGGCCGCCGAAGCGCTCGGCAGCGACACCGACGCGAAGGCCCTTGCGCGCGGTGTAGATGGCCGAGGCTGCCCCGGCGGGGCCACCGCCGACGACGAGCACGTCGAACGGCTCCTTCGTCTCGAGCTTTGCTGCCGCCTTGGCATCGGAGCCGCTATCGAGCTTGGCGACGATCTGCTCCAGCTCCATCCGGCCCGAGCCGAACGGCTCGCCGTTGAGGAAGACGGTGGGAACGGCGAGCACCTGGCGCGCATCGACCTCAGCCTTGAACAGCGCGCCGTCGATCGCGACGTGGCTGATCTGGGGGTTGAGCACCGCCATCAGGTTCAGCGCCTGAACCACATCCGGGCAGTTCTGGCACGACAGCGAGAAATAGGTCTCGAAATGCAGTTCGCCCTCAAGTCCCTTGACCTGCTCGATCACGTCCTGCGCCGCCTTGGACGGGTGACCGCCGACCTGGAGCAAAGCGAGGACCAGGCTGGTGAACTCGTGCCCCATCGGGATGCCGGCGAAGCGCACGCCGATATCGGTGCCGGCGCGGCGGATCATGAAGCTCGGCTTGCGCTTGTCGTCTGCGCGGACGAGCGCAATCTTCCCGGAGAGGTCCGCGATCTCGGTGAGCAGGGTCTCGAGCTCGCGCGACTTGGCGTCATCGCCCAGGCTGGCAACGAGCTCGATCGGCTCGCGAATGTTCACCAGATAGCCTTCAAGCTGCTGCTTGAGATGTGCGTCGAGCATCGGAAACTCCTGAAACTGGAAACAATACGGCCCGGGGCTACGGGAAGTCAGCCCCGGGCCGCTTGGGCGCCCGCACAGGGGGAGGGACGGGCGCTTAGATCTTCTTCGGCTTAGATCTTGCCGACGAGGTCGAGCGACGGGGCCAGGGTGCTTTCACCCTCTTCCCACTTTGCCGGGCAGACTTCACCCGGGTGCGCTGCAACATACTGCGCTGCCTTGATCTTGCGCAGCAGCTCCTGCGCGTTGCGGCCGACGCCCTCGCTGGTGATCTCGACGATCTGGATCACGCCTTCCGGATCGATCACGAACGTGCCGCGGTCGGCAAGGCCCTGACCCTCACGCAGCACGTCGAAATTGCTCGACAGCGTGTGGTTCTGGTCGCCCAGCATATAGTAGTTGATCTTGCCGATCGCGGGCGAGGTATCGTGCCATGCCTTGTGGCTGAAATGCGTGTCGGTCGACACCGAATATACCTCGACGCCCATCTTCTGCAGGGTCGGATAGACGTCGGCGAGATCCTCGAGCTCGGTCGGGCAGACGAAGGTGAAATCCGCCGGGTAGAAGAAGAAGACGGCCCACTTGCCGCGCACGTCGGCGTCGGTGACGTCGACGAACTTGCCTTCCTTGAAGGCGGTCGCGGTGAACGGCTTGAGCGAGCTTCCGATGAGGGCCATGTTCTGGTTTCTCCGTTATGATGCAATGCAACTTGTGCGACGCCGCATATAGGTTGCAGTGCAACGGAGATGAAACAGGAAGTCTCGCTTGGATTGATCGAGACAATCACTCAATCAATCAACACTGATCGAACAGCTCAAGTCAGCGCGCGATAGACGCTGTAGCTGCTGGTGACTGTCAGGACGACGCCGACGAGGATCAGCAGCGTCTTGGTGGGTACGCGCTTGGCGAGCAGGGCGCCGAACGGTGCGGCGAGGACGCCGCCGACGAGCAGGCCGACGACAGCCTCGGTGAAGGCTGACAGGCCGAGATGGAAGATGAAGGTGATCGACACCGACAGAGTCAGGAAGAACTCGACGCTGTTGACCGTTCCGATCGTGTAGCGTGGCTGCGTGCCCTGGATCAGCAGGTTGCTGGTGACGACCGGACCCCAGCCGCCGCCGCCCGCCGCGTCGAGAAAGCCGCCGGCAAGGCCAAGGGGTTCGACGATCTTCGGCTCGCGATGATGGCGGGTCGGAAAGCTGATGCCGCGCCACAGCAGATAGATGCCGATCAGCGCAAGATAGCCCATCACGAACGGCCGTGTGATCGAGGCGTCGAGTGAGGTGAGCAGATACGCACCGGTGACGCCGCCGATGATGCCGGGGACGAGCAAGCGGAAGAACAGCTTCCAATTCACATTCTTATGAATTGCGTGACTGATGCCCGAAACGCCGGTGGTGAAGCACTCGGCCAGATGGACACCGGCCGAAGCGGTCGCGGGCGGAACGCCGAGCACGCTGACCAACAGCGTGCTGGATATGACGCCGAAGGCCATGCCCAGCGCGCCATCCACGATCTGCGCGGCGAATCCAACGGCAATGAAGGGAAGAAGTGCCTGGAAGTCGATCGCTTCGAACATCAAATCCCTTTCGCCCTGACTGCCGGTAGTTGTTGCAGGCGCGCCCGGTTTGGCGGCGAGGTTCAATCCCTACAAGATACATCGTGTTTAGACAGGACAAGCGGGCAACGCGTCAAACTGGAAAATGCCCCCGGCCTCGCCTAAATACCTCTCAGTACAAAAGGGGCCTGTTCATGTTCGGTGGTCTGGGAGCCTATCTGGATTCGATTCGCGCGCGGGATCCCGCGCCGCGGAGCCGTGCGGAGATTCTTCTCTATCCTGGCGTCTGGGCGCTTTTCTGGCACCGCGTCGCGCACCGGTTGTACAGGGCGAACCTGTTCTTCCTCGCCCGTTTCGTGAATCACACATCGCGCTGGCTGACCGGAATCGACATCCATCCGGGCGCAAGGATCGGCCGTAACTTCTTCATCGACCATGGTTTCGTGGTGATCGGCGAGACGGCGGAGATCGGCAACGATGTCACCATCTATCAGTGCGTGACGCTTGGGGGCACCAGTCCCGACAATGGCGTTGCGGGCAAACGGCATCCCACGCTGATGGACGGCGTCATCATTGGCTCGGGCGCGCAGGTGCTTGGTCCGATCACGGTCAACCCGCGTGCGCGTATCGGCGCAAATGCGGTAGTCACGAAGGATGTGCCCGAGGGAGCCGTAATGGTCGGCATCCCCGCCAAGGCGACCCTGGTCGAAGCGGACAAGTGGCAGAAGGACTTCGTGCCTTACGGCACACCGTGCAGCGAGCTTTACGACCCCGCAACGCAGAAGCTGGAAATCATGCGCTGCGAACTGGAGGCGATGCGCAAGCGGGTCGATGAACTGCTCGCCGAACGTGAAACCGGCAGCCGCACCGGGAAGCAGCGCGACCGGGCGTGAGCGCGATCGTCACGCCATTTCCGCTCAAGGCACCCGACCAGGTCGGGTTCGAGCGGCTTGAGCTCACCCGGATCCTGGATCTGTACGGACGAATGGTCGCGGCTGGGCATTGGCGCGACTATGCGATCCAGTTCGGTCGAGACGCCGCCGTCTTTGCTGCGTTCCGCCGTGCCGCCGAGCGCCCCGAATTTCGAGTCGAGAAACGCCCGTCGCTGCGCAATCGGCAGGGTATGTGGGCGCTGGTCAACGAAAGCGGCGCGGTGCTCAAGCGCGGGCACGAACTCGGCCCCGTGCTTGCGCCAGTCGAACGAAGGCTGATGAAGCTGGTCGATGAATAGCCCTAAGCGGTGAACCGCTTTGTGAAGCCCTTCACATTGCCGGCTTCCGCCGGCATCGCATCGACCTTGGCGACATTGGCCATTGCAGGTCCCTCACGGCAACGATCGACGAAGGTGTCGAGCGCCATGTCCTCGCCATCCGCCAGAATTTCGACCCGGCCATCCTGGAGGTTGCGGACCCATCCGATCACGCCCAGCTGGCGTGCGGTGCGAACCGCCCAGTCGCGATAGCCCACGCGCTGCACGCGCCCCTCAATTACCAAACGCTGCGCCGCCATAACTACCTATTCCCGGATACACGTGCGCGACCCCTGCGCACCCCGCTGTCATAATTCACGGATGGGGCTCATGCGAAGGCCGCTAGGGCGCAAATGCAGGGCATTTCAGCGCGCTTTCGCCGGTGTTAGGCTACCGGACATGAAAATCGACCTCAATGACTATGAAACCGGCGACAAGTTCGCAGGGGACTATGAAAAGGCGCTTGCCGATGTGCAGGCACGGCTCGAGCTGATCCAGGTCGCCCACATCATCCACAAGCGGCCGGCGATCCTTGTGCTCGAGGGGTGGGACGCAGCGGGGAAGGGCGGCATCATCAAGCGCCTCACCGCACGCTGGGATCCTCGCTTCTTCGAAGTGATGCCGATCGCGGCGCCGAGCGAGAACGAACTCGCCCATCATTTCCTTTGGCGTTTCTGGAAGCGACTGCCGGCGCGAGGGCACATCGCGGTCTTCGACCGCAGCTGGTACGGCCGGGTACTCGTCGAGCGAGTCGAGGGCTATGCGAGCAAGGCCGAGTGGACGCGCGGCTATGGCGAGATCAACGATTTCGAGACGCAGCAGATCGATACGGGCGCTACGATCGTGAAGCTGTTCGTCCACATCACCCAGGAGAAGCAGGACAAGGAGCTGGCCGAACGGCTCGATGATCCGTGGAAACGCTGGAAGACCGGGCCGGACGACTATCGCAACCGGGCCAAACGCGCCGAGTATCGCGAAGCCATCGAAGATATGTTCGCAAAGACCAGCACCAAGCAGGCACCCTGGACGGTAATCGACGGTAACAGTCGCAAGGCGGGACGAATCGCGGCGCTGACGGCTATCGCCGATCAGCTTGAGGCGAAGGTGCCGATGGTGCCGCCGGCGATCGATCCGGAATTCGAGTCGATGGCACGCGCCGCCCTGGCGGCCGGCTAGGCGGGAGCGAAGCTGCCGCTTTCGTCCATGACATGCAGCACCCCGTCGGCGATGGCGAAATAGGCGCCGTGGACGGTCAGCCGGCCATCGGCTTCGCGCTCGGGAATGAACGGAAAGGTGCGCAGGTTGGCGATCGAGGTGCGGACGGTTTCCAGTTCCATCTCACGCGACGCCTCCGGCCCGGTGCCGTACTTCGCCTTGACCCGGTCGCGCGCACCATCGAGCAGGCTGACCCAGGCGTGGACGAAGCCGCCGTCTCCGGGTGCGGCGTCCTGAAACATCTCGGTCAGCGCGGCGTGCGCGCCACCGCACATACCATGTCCCATCACCACGATCTCCTCGACGTTGAGTCTGGTCACCGCGAACTCGAGCGCTGCCGAAACGCCATGCCGCCCGCCGTCATTCTCGAACGGCGGGACTAGGTTGGCGACATTGCGGACCACGAAGATTTCGCCCGGCAGCGTGTCGAAGATCTGCGCGGGTTCGACGCGGCTGTCCGAACAGGCGATCACCATGACCTTGGGCGACTGTGCCTCCGCAAGCTGCGCCCAGCGTTCGCGCTGACGGCGATAGTCGGCGCTGCGGAAACGGCGATAGCCGTCGACGAGATCGGTGAAGTGAGTCATGCGCGCTTCATTGGCGCAGGCCGTAGGGGCTGGCAAGCGGCGTGCGGGATCGCTATCTGCGCGCGATGAGCGAAATGGCACCGATCCCCGAAGCCCGTCCGGAACGTCAGCGCAAGCCCGACTGGATCCGCGTAAAGGCGCCGACCTCCGCCGGCTTTGCCGCGACTCGCGCGCTGATGCGCTCGAAGAGCCTGACGACGGTGTGCGAAGAGGCCGCCTGTCCGAACATCGGCGAGTGCTGGAGCAAGAAGCACGCGACGGTGATGATCCTGGGCGACACCTGCACCCGCGCCTGCGCCTTCTGCAACGTCAAGACAGGCATGCCGCGCGCCGTCGATCCGATGGAGCCGAACAACGTCGCCGACGCCGCGGTTCAGATGGGGCTGGAGCATATCGTCATCACCTCGGTCGATCGTGATGACTTGCCCGATGGCGGCGCGAAGCAGTTCGTCAAGGTGATCGAGGCGATCCGGAAGGCCAGCCCGACCACGACGATCGAGATCCTGACCCCCGATTTTCGCAACAAGCATGAGCAGGCGGTCGAGATGATCGTCGCGGCACGGCCCGACGTCTACAACCACAATCTCGAGACGGTGCCGAGGCTTTATCCGACGATCCGCCCCGGCGCGCGCTATTATGCCTCGATCCGGTTGTTGGAGACGGTCAAGAAGCTCGATCCGTCGATCTTCACCAAGTCAGGCGTGATGCTCGGCCTTGGCGAAGAGCGGCTGGAGGTTCATCAGGTGATGGACGACATGCGCAGCGCCGACATCGATTTCCTGACGATGGGCCAGTATCTCCAGCCCACGCCGCGTCACGCCAAGGTGCAGGATTTCGTGACTCCGGCGGCGTTCGACGCCTATGCCGCGATCGCGCGCGCCAAGGGCTTCCTGCTCGTGGCGTCGTCGCCGCTGACCCGGTCGAGCTACCACGCCGGCGACGATTTCGCGAAGATGCGCGACGCCCGGGCCGCCAAGCTGGCGAAGGCGGCGGTTACCGCCTGATGCCGCGTCACGCCGAAACCCGGCGGCTGCCCTATACGCCGGAGCAGATGTTCGACCTGGTGGCCGATGTAGCGCGCTATGGCGAGTTCCTGCCCTGGGTCAGCGCGGTACGCGTCCGTTCGGACAGCGAGACGGAGATGGTCGCGGACCTGATCGTCGGCTTCAAGGGGCTGCGCGAGACGTTCAGCAGCCGGGTCACCAAGCAGCGGCCCGGGCATATCCGGGTCGACTATCTTGAGGGGCCGCTCAAGCACCTGCACAACGACTGGAAGTTCCGGTCGGACGGTGAGGGCGGAGTGCTGATCGATTTCGAGGTCGACTTCACCTTCAAGAGCCGGGTGTTCGAGATGCTGGCGGGGCAGGTGTTCGACCGGGCGCTGCGGATGATGATCAACGCCTTCGAACAGCGCGCCGCCGCGCTCTACGGCGATTCGTCGGCCGGGACCGCGGGCTCGCCTGGCAGCAGCAGCTCGAGCGCGCACAGCGCAGCCTGAAGGCGAACGCCGCCGCGGCCGAGATCGCCGAACTCGCGCGTATCGGCGACCACCACATCAGGATCGGCGTTCTTCTCCGCGCGGGCGAAGACGACATGGCCGACCGGCTTCTTGTCGCTCCCGCCGCCCGGGCCGGCAATGCCGGTGATCGCGACCGCCACATCGGCGTCGCTTGCCTCCAGCGCGCCCTGCGCCATGCTCCACGCCGTCGCGATCGAGACCGCGCCGAACGTCTCCAGCACGTCGCGGCTGACGCGCAGCTGCGCCATCTTGGCCTCGTTCGAATAGGTGACAAAGCCGGCGCTCATCACGTCGGACGAGCCGGGAATTTCGGTGATCGCGGCGGAGACGAGGCCGCCGGTGCAGCTCTCGGCAATGGCGACCTTGCGCCCTGCGGCGCGGTTCGCATCGACGACCTTGCGCGCAGCCTCGACCAGCGCCTCGGGGAGAATCACTTCACTCATCGCGGGCGGCCCATAGGGCATATCGGCAGCCTTGGCGCGCGCTTTTCGTCATTCTGACTGAGCTGGAGCAACGCGGCGAAGACCCCGGCCAGATTGCGGGGCGGGAGCGGAGCGAGATTGGTGACGATCTTGTCGAGCCCCGGGCAATCGGCAGGCTTCACCTCCTGCGCGATCGCGGGCGCGATGATCGCGCGGACGGCCGGAATCGCGAACTGCGACTCGGCGATGAACCCGGCATCCGGCCCGAGCAGCTTGCGGATCCCGCCCTGTGCAGCGGGCATGGCAGGCGCGACCCCGGCATTGATCCGCGCCATGAAGGCAGCGCTCGGCTGACGCAGGAACGCATTGGCGGGCAGCGCGGTGCAGACGCGGCCCATCTCGCGGATCATGTCGGGCAGCATCACCTGGAACAGCGCCTCCGCCTCGTTGCCGGTCAGGCAGGGACGGGCGGACTGGCCAGAAGCCGCGGAGGACGCGGCGAGACCGGCCCAGAGCATGGCAGCGGTGGCGAGACGGGAGATACGCATGGACTTACTCCGGCAAACGGACCGTGGCGATGGCCTGTGCGGCCATGCCTTCGCCGCGGCCGGTAAAGCCGAGGCGCTCGGTGGTGGTGGCCTTGAGGCTGACCCGCGATACGGGCAGCGCAAGGATCGCGGCGATGCTGGCGCGGATCGTCTCGCGATGCGGGCCGATCTTGGGTGCCTCGCAGATGATCGTGACATCGACGAAATCGACGATCCCGCCCTGGTCGCGCACCAGTCCCGCGGCATGTTCGAGGAACTGCGCGGAGGCGGCGCCGCGCCATTTGGGGTCGCTGGGCGGGAAGTGCATGCCGATATCGCCCGCACCGATCGTGCCGAGCAGCGCATCGGTGATGGCATGGAGCGCGACATCCGCGTCGCTATGCCCCGACAGCCCCCTGTCGTGCGGGATCAGGACGCCGCCGAGCCACAATTCCTGTCCGGCCTCGAAGCGATGGACGTCGAAGCCGGTCGCGCTGCGCGAGATCATCGTGGCGGCATGACGCGCCTCCGCGGCGGCGAAATCGGCGGGGTGGGTGATCTTTTCGAGCATTGGGTCTCCGGGCACCAGCATGACGTCCTGACCCATGCGGCGGAGCATCTGGGCGTCGTCAGTAGCTTCTTCGCCTCCCGGCCAAGCGCGGTGCGCGGCGAGGATGGCATCGAAATGAAAGGCCTGCGGCGTCTGGATGCGGTTGAGACCGGCGCGGGGGACATTGTCGCCGAGCAGGACATCTCCTCTGGCCAGCGTATCCGCGACGGGCAGGGCGGGAACGGCGCCCGGCGCGTGATCGAGCGCGGCGAGCAGGGCATCGATCACCGCAGCGGACAGGAAGGGGCGGGCGGCGTCGTGGATCAGCACGCGGGTGACGCCCTTGGCGTCGAGCGCTTCAAGCCCCGCGCGAACCGAGTCGCGGCGTTCGGCGCCGCCGGTCACCAGCTTCACGAAGTTCATGCAACCACCCAGTTTTTCACGGGCGTCATCTTCCTGGCCCTCGCCGACTACGAGGGTGATGTCGGTTATCGCCAGATGCAAGGATAGTGCGGTAACACTATGCATAAGCATCGGTTTTCCGCAGAGTAGGGCGAACTGCTTCGGCACGGAACCGCCGGCGCGAGCCCCCTTTCCGGCGGCGACAATGATCGCGGCGACGGTCATGACGCGACAGCGACGCGACAGTGACGCGACACCGAAGCGGCGATGTCGCGACGGTCGGGCGCCACCATGGCAACCCCGGTGACGGGTAGGGCGGGAAGTGCAACGGATCGCATCCAGCCTGCCTAGCGGGGCGGGGGCGTGTAGGAAAGTTGTTAGGCCCGCAACGATTCGAGCTTTCGGCACGATGCGCTATGCGGATCTTGCCAGCATTCTACGCATGGACTCCGTCACAAACAGCATGACTGCGATCGTGGCAGCGTCCGCTTCGAAATCTGCCCAGCTGGCTTCCCGGCCAAGAGCCGGAATCATCTGCAGAAGTTCGATCGTTGCTCCGGCAAGCGTAAGGCCGCCCAGGATCAGCATCCAGTGCAGCCGGGGAAAGCCAAACCGCGCAAGCGCGGTCAGCGCCGCAAAAGCAACAATATGCTGAACCTTGTCATTCGTTTCAGCGAGAAGCGCCGGCGGTTGGGGCCGGGTGGCCATGAACACAGCGAAGGCAAGGGCGGCCCAGAACAGGGCTGCAAACAAACGCGAGTTACTCAGCATGTGCGCCGCCTAGGGTGGATAGCGTTTCATGCCAAGTGGATAGAGACGGATCGAGCCGCCCTTGAGGAGCAGCTGAGCATAGAAGGACGAGCGCAGCCCAATCCGGCCGGGGCTGCGCTCGATAGAATTGCCGGGCGTTCGGATCGGCAGCCAATGGATATGGCCCACTGGGCGATGGCGATCGCGCAACGAGAGGCATTGCCGACTCCCGCCTATCCCCGCTTGCCCGCCGGGAAGCCATGGCTACGGGCGGCCGCAGCGACCAGCAGGGTCGCGGCAAGCAGGGCGAGCACCGCGAAGGGGAAGGCCCCGACGCCGATGCCCTCCAGCAACAGCCCGCCGGCGATGCCGCCGCCCGCGACCGCGAGGTTCCAGGTGGTGACCAGCATCGACTGGGCGACGTCGGCAGCTTCGCCCGCAGTCTTGGCCGAGGCGGTCTGGAACAGCGTTGCCGCGCCGCCGAATGCCAGTCCCCAGATCGCCGCAGAGGCGTAGACCACGACCGGCACCGTGCCCGCGATACCCAGCGCCACCGCCGAGAGGGCGAACAGCACGATGCTGATCAGGACCAGTTCGCGCAGCCAGCGATCGATCAGCACGCCGGTGATCCAGATGCTGGCCAGCGAGGCGACGCCGAATACCAGCAGCACCGTATCGACCCGATCGGTGATCCCCGCCTGCGCCAGGAAGGGGGCGATATAGGTGTAGAGAATGTTGTGGGCGAAGACATAGGCGAAGATGACGAACAGCACCGGCCGGATGCCCGGGATGGTCAGCACCGACTTGAGCGAGAACGCCTGGCCCTGCTTCTGACCCGGGAAGTCCGGCACCTTGGCGAGCACCCAGAAGACCAGCACCACCGTCAGCGCGCTCATGATGCCGAAGGTCCAGCGCCAGCCGATGAGCGTGCCGAGGAAGGTGCCCGCCGGGATACCGAGCGACAGCGCGAGCGGCGCGCCGACCATGGCGACGGCGATGGCGCGGCCCTGAAGATGCTCCGGCACCATCCGCGCAGCATAGCCCGCCGCCAATGCCCAGAGCAGGCCCGCACTGACCCCGGCGAAGAAGCGGGCGATCAGCGTGACGACGTAATTGTCGGAGACCGCCGTCACGGTATTGACCACCGCGAACCCGCCGATGGCGAGGAGGAGCAAGGTACGGCGCCGCCAGTTCTGGGTCAGGATCGTCAACGGGATCGCCGTGAGCAGCGAGCCGACGGCATAGACGGTGACGAGCTGGCCGATCAGCGCCTCGGACTTGCCGAGGCTGGCGGCCATCTGGGGAAGGAGACCCGAGGGCAGGATCTCGGTCAGCAGGGTGATGAAGGCCGCCATGGCAAGCGCCAGCAGGCCGGAAAGCGGCAACCGGGCCGTGGCCGGACTGTCTGGTATCGCGATCGTTGCACTTGTCATGATCGAAACCCCTTGTCGAAACGTGTTGCAGAGCAGCAATCAGCTCGTAGGGCCGGAACTAGGCGGTTCCGAATTCGAGAAAAATAGGACATAGTGCAAAACACTTTGGCCATTTTGTCGGGCATCGGGGAAGTGCGATGGACAGTCTGGGTGCGCTTCACGCCTTTGTTCAGGCAGTCGATGCAGGGGGCTTTACCGAAGCGGGGCGGAGACTTGGCACATCGGCATCCGCGATCAGCAAGGCAGTGGCGCGGCTGGAAGACCAGCTGGGCGTGCGGCTGTTCCACCGATCGACGCGCAGCATCACGCTGACGCAGGAAGGCGCGACCTTCCTTGAGCGCGCGCGGCGCATCCTGTGCGAGTTCGAAGCGGCGCAGCTGGAAGTCACGCAGGGCCAGGCGGTGCCGCAGGGCAGGCTGCGGGTCAGCGTGCCGTCGATGAGCATGGTGCCGATGCTGCAGCTCGCGGCGTTCAAGCGCCGCTATCCCGACATCGAGCTGGAACTGGATGCCAACGATCGCGTGGTCGATGTGATCGGGGAGGGGTTCGACGCGGTGATCCGCACCGGCGAGCATGACGATTCGCGGCTGATGACGCGGACGCTCGGCCATTTCCGGCGGATGATCGTGGGGTCGCCGGACTATTTCCGCGAGGCCGGGACGCCGGAAACCCCTGCGGACCTGATCCGGCATCCCGCCTTGGTCTATCGCTACACGTCCAGCGGCAGGCTAGATCAATGGCCGCTGGCGCACGATGGCGAGCCGGTGCCGTTCGAGATGAATGTCAGCCTGGTCACCAATGCGCTGGAGGCACAGATCGGGCTGGCCGAGCTAGGGCTGGGCATCGCGTGCGTTCCGGACATCTCGGTGACGGAGCAGCTGAAGCGCGGGACGCTGGTGAGCGTCCTTGACGATTATCTCGAAAAGCGCACCAAAGTGTGCGTGATGTGGCCCAGCAGCCGCCATGCCTCGCCCAAGCTGCGTGCATTCGTCGACTTCGCCCCGAACCTGCTGCCGCGCTGAGCTTGCATCATCGCGGTTGCACCTGTAGAGGCCGCTGCCTATTTTTCAGGCACAGATGACGATGTTGAAGCCCATCCAGATCGGCCCGGTGACGGTCGAGACGCCGGTGCTGCTCGCGCCGATGACGGGGGTCACCGACCTGCCGTTCCGCCGGCTCGTGCGCCGCTACGGCTCGGGGCTCAATGTCACCGAGATGATCGCGAGCCAGGCCGCGATCCGCGAGACGCGCCAGTCGATCCAGAAGGCGGCATGGGACCCGATCGAGGAGCCGGTGTCGATGCAGCTTGTCGGCTGCACCCCCTATGAGATGGGCGAGGCGGCGAAGCTCAACGAGGATCGCGGCGCTGCGATCATCGACATCAACATGGGCTGCCCGGTACGCAAGGTGACCAATGGCGATGCCGGTTCGGCGCTGATGCGCGTGCCGGACCTGGCGGCCAAGCTGATCGAGGCGTGCGTCAAGGCGGTGAAGGTGCCGGTGACGGTCAAGATGCGGATGGGCTGGTGCCATGACAGCCTCAACGCGCCCGAGCTGGCGCGGGTGGCCGAGGATATCGGCGCGCAGATGATCACCGTGCACGGGCGCACCCGCAACCAGATGTACAAGGGCAGCGCCGACTGGGCGTTCGTGCGCAAGGTCAAGGACGCGGTGTCGATCCCGGTGATCGTCAATGGCGACATCTGCTCGCCCGACGACGCGCGCACGGCGCTGGAGCAATCGGGCGCGGACGGGGTGATGATCGGGCGTGGCGCCTATGGCCGGCCGTGGCTGCTGCGGCAGGTGATGGACGCGCTGACCGGGCAGGGTGAGCGGGAAGACCCGAGCATCGACGAACAATATGCCCTGATCGCAGAGCATTACGCGACGATGCTCGATCATTATGGCGAGATGACCGGCGTCAATCTGATGCGCAAGCATATCGGCTGGTACACCAAGGGGCTGCACGGATCGGCCGAGTTCCGCAACAAGGTGAACCAGGAAGCCAAGGCGGCGACCGTGCTGGCGATGCTCGACGAATTCTATGCGCAGTTCCGCGGCAAGCCGTTGCACGAGCTATGGCGCCCTCAAGAAGCGGCCTGAGGCCGCCGCCACAGGCGGGCGAACCCGACCTGACCGAGCTGTTCGGCGGGCTGCCCGTGGCCGCACTGGTGCTCGATCCGCAGGACCGGGTGGTACGTGCCAACATGGCGTGCGAGCATCTGCTCAACCATAGCGAGAAGGCGATGCTGGGGCAGCGGCTGGACCGTATCGTCACGCCGCCCGAGGGGTATCTGGGGCGGCGCGACGGGCATGGCTTTGCCGCGTTCGACGTGGAGATCGAACCGACGCGATCCCCGCGGACGCGGGTGGATTTCATCGAGCAGCCGATCTCGGAACATCCCGGCTGGCGGATCGTGACGCTGCATCAGGCACCGACGTCGCGACGCCTTTCCGTCGGCGCGGACCGCAGCGCGGGCGCACGAGCGGCGGTAGGCGCCGCGGCGATGCTGGCGCACGAGATCAAGAACCCGCTTTCGGGCATTCGCGGCGCGGCGCAGCTGCTGGCGGACGATGACGGGGCCGATGGCGGCGAGGGCAGGGTCGAGCTGACCAAGCTCATCACCGACGAAGTCGATCGCATCGCCGCGCTGATCGACCGGATGCAGGATTTCACCGACACGCGCCCGCCCAAGCTGGCGCCGCACAACATCTATCCCCTGCTCGATCATGCCCGGCGCGTGGCGCTGGCCGGCTTCGCGCGCGGGATCACGATCGAAGAGCGGTTCGACCCCTCGCTTCCGCCGGTGATGATGGACAGGGACGCGTTCCAGCAGGTGGCGATGAACCTGCTCAAGAACGCTGCCGAGGCGCTCAAGGACACGCCCGATCCGAAGATCGTGCTGGTGACCCAATATCGCCATGGCGTCGCGATGCGGCCGGGCCCGGACCAGCCGCGCCGCTGGCTGCCGATCGAATTCTCGGTCAGCGACAACGGCCCGGGCGCCCCGGCGGATATCGCCAGCCATTTGTTCGAGCCGTTCGTCTCGGGCAAGCCGGAGGGCAAGGGGCTGGGGCTGCCGCTGGTCGAGAAGCTGGTGCGCGACATGGGCGGGGTGGTCGAATACGCCCGCGCCGGCGATCCCGAGATGACCGTGTTCCGCGTCAACCTGCCCCGCGCGGACGGTTGACGATGGACTGGATCGATATCGTCGGGTGGGCAGGCGCGGTGCTCGTGCTGGCGGCCTATGGCCTGGTCTCGACCAAGCGGCTCGACGGCGACAGCATCGCCTATCAGATGCTCAACGTCGCGGGCGCCGCCGGGATGCTGATCAACACCTATGTCCGCGGGGCGCTGCCCTCGGCGGCGCTCAACGTGATCTGGATCGGGGTCGGCATCTATGTGCTGGCCAGGATCGTTCTTCGAAAGCGGCAACACACATGAGCGTGACGGGCTCCATCCTGATCTGTGACGACGATGCCGCGATCCGCACGGTGGTGACGCAGGCGCTGCGCCGCGCGGGGCACCGCGTCACCGCGGCCGCGTCGCTGGGCGATCTCAAGCGCGAGATGCGCGGAGCGATGCCGGATGTGGTGGTGACCGATGTGGTCCTGCCCGACGGCAACGGCCTCGATCTGGTGGCGACGCTGACCGGCGAATACCCCGATCTGCCCATCATCGTCCTCTCGGCGCAGAACACGCTGGCGACCGCCGTCCGCGCGACCGAGGCGGGGGCGTTCGACTATCTGCCCAAGCCGTTCGACCTCGATGCGCTAACCATCACGGTAGCGAGCGCACTGGCACGGGGGCGGCGGCTGGTGGACGATGTCGCAGCAAATGAAGATCACGCCGTCGCGTTGATCGGCCGGTCACCGGCGATGCAGGACGTGTATCGCATCATCGCACGCGTCGTCTCGAACGAGCTGACGGTGCTGATCACGGGGGAGAGCGGGACCGGCAAAGAACTGGTCGCGCAGGCGATCCACGATCTGGGACCGCGGCGGCGTGCGCCGTTCGTCGCGCTCAACATGGCCGCGATCCCGCGCGAGCTGATCGAGGCCGAGCTGTTCGGGCACGAGAAGGGCGCGTTCACCGGCGCCGCGGCGCGGGTCGCGGGCAAGTTCGAACAGGCGTCGGGCGGGACATTGTTCCTCGACGAGATCGGCGACATGCCGATGGAGGCGCAGACGCGGCTGCTGCGCGTGCTGCAGTCGGGCGAATTCACCACCGTGGGCGGAGCGCGAGCGATTCGCGCGGACGTGCGCATCGTCGCAGCGACCAACAAGGATCTGATGAGCCAGGTGGTGGCGGGAGCGTTCCGCGAAGACCTGTTCTACCGGCTCAACGTGGTGCCGATCGCATTGCCCGCGTTGAGGGAGCGGCGGCAGGACATCAAGCTGCTTGCGCGCCACTTCCTCGACCGCGCGGTCGAGGACGGGCTGCCGCGCAAGGCGATCGGCGACGATGCCATCGCGACGCTCGAAGCCCATGACTGGCCGGGCAATGTCCGCGAGCTGGAAAACCTGATGCGCCGCATGGCCGCGCTCCACCGCGACGAATGGATCGATGCGGCGGCGGTGCGGACGATGCTGGGCGAGGCCGCAGCGTTGCTGCCCGCGGCGCGCGACGAAGGGATCGAGGCGGCAGTGCATGCGCGGCTGGCGCGGATCGCGATCGAGGAACCCAAGGTGCTTGAGGACGGCACGCTCTACGACCGCATCATCGGCGAGGTCGAGCGTCCGCTGATCGAAGCGATGCTGGCACGCCACGGCCAAAACCAGCTGCGCGCGGCGCGGGCGCTGGGGATCAACCGCAACACGCTGCGCAAGCGGCTCGATACGCTGGGCATCGATGTCGGCGGATCGCGCCAGGATGATGCGCCCTAACGACGACTTGCTCGAATAAGTGTGTTTTCAAGGCAACGGCTATGTTGTAGCCATGCAACGATGACCGCCGTCGCCGAGCCGATTGCCGATACATTGCCGGGTGCGCGGCGGTTCACGCTTACCCCGATCCTGGAGCTGGTCGTATTCGGCGTGGCGGTCGGCATGATGCTGACCACCTATCTGGTGATCAGCGGCAACACCGAATCGCAGCGCCTGCTGACCCCGCCCCTTGTCGCGCTGCTGCTGGTCGCAAACCTTGTTCCGCTGGTCGCGCTGATCGTGCTGATCGGCCGCCGCGTTGCGATGCGGCGCGCGGCACGTTCCGTGCTGGGCGGGCGGGCGCGGCTACACGTACGGCTGGTGGCGATCTTCTCGATCCTGGCAAGCGTGCCCACGATCTTCGTATCGATCGTCGCGTCGCTGCTGTTCCAGTATGGCGTCGAGTTCTGGTATTCGGACCGTGCGCGATCGATGCTGGAGAATGCGTCGACAGTTGCCGCTGGCAGCTTCGACGACCTCAAGGAACGTGTCGGTCAGAATGCCGACAAGATGGCGTTCGACGTTGCCGGCGAACTGCTCGAGACGCCGATCGACGCGCCACGTTTCACGCAGTTCTTCGCCTTCCAGACCCAGCAGCGAGAGCTTTCCGAAGCGGCGCTGTTGCGCGAGATGCCGTCCGGCGAATTCCAGACGCTGGTGATTCTCAACCCCTATGAGGCGCTGATCGAACAGCAGATCAGCCGCAACGCGGTGCGCAAGATCAAGGCGGGAGCGAGCGGGGCGGTGGTCGAAGACGCGGGCGGCCGCGTACGCGCGCTGATCCGCTTGCCGCAGTCCTCCGATCTCTACCTCTATGTTGCGCGCGTCGTCGATCCCGTGCTGCTGGATCGCAAGAACCGCGCGGAGTCGGTGGTAAGCAGCTATCGGACGCTGACCGAGCGCTCGCGCACCCTCCAGCTGCAGTTCAACATAGCGCTGCTGGTGCTGTCGCTTCTGATCGTGGGCCTGGCGGTGTGGGTAGCGCTGGAGATCGCCGACCGCCTCGTTCGCCCGGTCGGCGATCTGGTAAAGGCCGCGCGCGACGTGGCAGAGGGCGACCTCGGCACCCGGGTGCCGACGCCGAAGTCGCAGGACGAGATCGGCATCCTCGCGACGGCGTTCAACCGGATGACCGACCGGCTGCAGGAACAGACCAACGCGCTCGTCGCTGCCAACGCTCAGTCGGAGAGCCGCCGCGCGCTGATCGAGGCGGTGATGTCCGGCGTGACTGCGGGCGTGGTTTCGATCGATGCGGACCGGCGCATCCGCGTCATCAACAGCTCGGCCATGGCGTTGCTCAATCCCGGCGAGGCGCCGGTCGGGCGGCTGCTGTCCGACGTCGCGCCCGAGCTCGACCAACTGCTCGGGGGCGAAGCGCGCGAGGATATCGTCCAGCTCGCCACTGGCGGCGAGGCACGGACGCTCGCGGTGAAGATCACCCGTGACGAAGGCGGGCAGGTGCTGACGTTCGACGACATCACGCAGCAGTTGCTCGACCAGCGGCGGGCGGCCTGGTCCGACGTGGCGCGCCGCATCGCGCACGAGATCAAGAATCCGTTGACCCCGATCCAGCTCGCCGCCGAGCGCCTCCAGCGCCGTTATGGCAAGCAGGTCGATGCCGAGGACGGCACCTTCGCCAAGCTGACCGACACGATCGTGCGACAGGTAGGCGACCTGCGGCGGATGGTGGACGAATTCTCGTCCTTCGCACGGATGCCCAAGCCGATCTTCCGCGAGGAATCGGTGCTCGATATCGCGCGGCAGACGATGTTCCTGCACGAGGTGGCGAAGCCCGAGATCCGTTACACCTTGACTCATCCCGATCCGGTGCCGGCGCTGGTGTGCGATCGCCGCCAGCTGGGCCAGGCGCTGACCAATCTGGTCAAGAACGCGACCGAGGCGGTCGAGATGCGGACCGAGGCGGAAGGCGAGGGCGAGCGCGGCCTGGTGGAGATGACGATCCGCGCGGGCGAGCCGGGGCAGCTGCTGATCGACATAGACGACAACGGCATCGGCCTTCCCGCCGAACGCGAACGGATCGTCGAGCCCTATATGACGACGCGCGCGCGTGGCACCGGCCTGGGGCTCGCGATCGTCAAGAAGATCGTCGAGGAGCATTTCGGGACGATGACCTTCGCCGACCGCCCCGGCGGCGGCACGCGCGTGACGCTGTGTTTCGACATGGCGACGCTGGAGCGCCTGGCGGGAACCGGTGGCGAGGACGGCAGTGACGAACCCGGTGGCGCAATGCCGGCCGGGCTAACCAGAACGAAGAACGGGTAACGCGTATGAGCTTGGACATTCTGGTCGTCGATGACGAGCGCGACATCCGCGAACTGGTTGCAGGGGTGCTCGAGGACGAAGGCTATGAGACGCGCGGCGCCGCGGACAGCGATGCCGCACTCGAGGCGATTGCCGAACGGCGGCCGAGCCTCGTGCTGCTCGACGTATGGCTGCAGGGATCGCGGCTCGACGGGCTGGAACTGCTCGACGAGATCAAGCGGCGCGACCCCTCGCTCCCGGTGCTGGTGATCTCCGGCCACGGCAATCTCGACACCGCGGTCGCGGCGATCCGGCGCGGCGCGAGCGACTTCATCGAGAAGCCGTTCGAAGCCGAACGGCTGCTGCTCCTGGTCGAGCGCGCAACCGAGACCGAACGGCTGCGGCGCGAGGTCGCTTCGCTGCGCGCGAGCGTGGGGCGCGAGACCGATCTGACGGGCACTTCCGGATCGATCAACAGCGTGCGCGCGACGCTGAAGCGGGTCGCCGCGACCGGCAGCCGGGTGATGATCACCGGCGGACCCGGTACCGGAAAGGAAGTCGCCGCGCGCCTGCTCCACGAATGGAGCAACCGGGTGAGCGGGCCGTTCGTGATCGTCAGCGCGGCCCGGATGACACCCGAGCGCGTCGAGGAAGAGCTGTTCGGGGTCGAGGACGGCGATCTCGTCCATCCCGGCCTGCTCGAACAGGCCCATGGAGGAACCCTGTTCCTCGACGAGATCGCAGACATGCCGCTGGCGACGCAGGGGCGGATCCTGCGCGTGCTGACCGAACAGAAATTCACCCGCATCGGCGGGCAGCGGCAGGTGAAGGTCGATGTGCGCGTGGTCTCCGCCACGGCGCGCGACCTGATGACCGAAATCGCCGAGGGGCGGTTCCGCGAGGATCTGTTCTACCGGCTCAACGTCGTGCCCGTCGCGATCCCGCCGCTGACCGAGCGGCGTGAGGATATCCCCCCCCTGGTCGAGCATTTCGTCGCGCATTACGCCACCGAGCGCCGCGTGCCGACTCCCGAGGTCGCGGCCGATGCGATGGTCGCGCTGCAAAGCTATGAATGGCCGGGCAATGTCCGCCAGTTGCGCAACGTGGTCGAGGCGACGGTGATCCTTGCGCCCGGCGACCGGATCGGCCGGATCGACATCGACCTGCTGCCTGCCGACGTACTCGGCCGCCGCAGCGGCGAAGGCGATGGTGCCGGGGCGACGGCGATGATGGGCGCGCCGCTCAAGGAAGCGCGCGAGACGTTCGAGCGCGAATATCTGCGCATCCAGATCCGGCGCTTCTCGGGGAACATCTCGCGCACCGCCCATTTCATCGGGATGGAGCGATCTGCATTGCACCGGAAGCTCAAGCTGCTGGGGATCCACGAGGAACGCGAAGACTGATCGCCGAATTCCGGCGCAAGACGTTCGTCGGTCGAAAACCCGTCCGACAGGGCGGGGGAGGCCACTGGACCTTCCCCGGCCGACCGCCTACATTGCTCCACGCGCCGCGGGTGGCGCGCCTCCGACGCCGGGAAACGGCGCTCTCGCGGGAAAAATCCTGCCAAAAACAATGGAAGTCGCTCCTATGGCCGACAAGCAGACATCCCTCCAGGATCTGTTCCTGAACGCACTGCGTAAATCCAAGACCCCCGTCACGATGTTCCTGGTCAAGGGCGTGAAGCTCCAGGGGATCGTCACCTGGTTCGACAATTTCTCCGTGCTGCTGCGCCGCGACGGCCAGTCGCAGCTGATCTACAAGCACGCGATCTCGACGATCATGCCGTCGGGCGCGGTCGATGTCGCATCGATCGTAGATGCGGTACCCGATTCGGCGTCCAAGAACCCGGTTTTGCAGGAAGTTTTCCTGAACGCGGTGAAGCGTCAGCAGGAAAATGTGACCATGTTCCTGGTCAATGGCGTGATGCTGCAAGGCGGGATCGCGGCGTTCGACCTGTTCTGCATGCTGCTGCAGCGCGATGGCGTCTATCAGCTGGTCTACAAGCACGCCGTGTCCACAATCCAGCCCGCCCATCCGCTGAACCTGGCCGATGACGGCGAGGAAGGCTGAGAGGCAAAGCGCCTGAGTTTATGAGTACCGGTTTCGATCGCGATACAGACGAGTTCGCACGCGGCGCGCGGGCGGTGGTGGTCTATCCCGACCTCGGCGGCAGCACACGCGACGCCGAGGCGCGGCTGGAGGAAACCGCCGGCCTTGCGCTGGCGATCGGGATCGAGGTCGTCGAGCGCGTCGCGCTGCGCATCCGCGCGCCCAAACCGGGCACGCTGATCGGATCGGGCCAGGTCGATGCGCTGACCGAAACGGTGCGCGACAGCGAGCTGGGTCTCGCCGTGTTCGACGCGGCGCTCACGCCGGTGCAGCAGCGCAACCTGGAAACCGCACTCGGCTGCAAGGTGATCGACCGCACCGGCCTGATCCTCGAGATCTTCGGTGAGCGCGCGCGCACGGCCGAGGGCCGGTTGCAGGTGGAACTGGCGCATCTCGACTATCAGGCGGGACGGCTGGTGCGCAGCTGGACCCATCTCGAGCGCCAGCGCGGCGGCTTCGGCTTCCTCGGCGGCCCCGGCGAGACCCAGATCGAGGCCGACCGCCGGCTGATCCGCGACCGCATGGCGCGGCTGCGGCGCGAGCTCGACTCGGTGAGCCGTACGCGCGGCCTGCACCGCGACCGGCGCCAGCGCGCGCCATGGCCGGTGATCGCGCTGGTCGGCTACACCAACGCCGGAAAATCGACGCTGTTCAACCGCCTGACCGGCGCTGACGTCATGGCGGAGAATCTGCTGTTCGCAACGCTCGATCCGACGTTGCGGCAGATTTCGCTCCCCGGAATCGACAAGGCGATCCTGTCGGACACGGTGGGGTTCGTGTCCGAACTGCCTACCCAGCTCGTCGCCGCGTTCAAGGCGACGCTGGAGGAAGTGGTATCGGCCGACCTGCTGATCCATGTCCGCGACATCGCGCATCCCGATACGCAGGCGCAGAAGGACGATGTCGAGGCCGTGCTGAAGGAAATCGGCGTCGATCCCGCCACGCCGCGGTTCGAGGCATGGAACAAGCTCGACCTGCTCGATCCGGAACAACGTGACGAACTGCTCGCCGAGGCCGGCAAGCACGACGATGTGGTCGCGGTGTCGGCACTCAGCGGGGAAGGGGTCGCGACGCTGATCGGTAAGGTCTCCGGCCTGCTGACCCAGGGGCACCGCCGGTACACGATCCGGCTCGACCCCAGCGACGGCGCCGGCGCGGCATGGCTGCACCAGCATGGCGACGTCGTCGAGCATTGGATGGATGGCGAACATGCCGTCTATGAGGTCCGCATGGCGCCGAAGGATTATGAGAGGTTCGAGGTTCGCGGCGCATAATGTTGGATCGTCGTGTTTTTCTTGGGTTCTGCGCGCTCTCGCTTGTCTCTGCCGCGCCGCCGCCCGAACCACCCGTTGTTCGCGTCCGGCTGGTGACTTCAGCCGGTAGTATCATAGTTGCGCTCGACGCGCGGCGCGCGCCGAAGACCGTCGCCAACTTCCTCCTCTATGTCGATGACGGCCGATTCGAGGGCACGGAATTCTATCGCACCGCACGGCGTGCGAGCGATCCGAAGCTGGGATTCGTCCAGGGCGGAATCGGAACCGATGCGCGACGGATGTTGCCCGCGCTTCCGCTGGAGCCGACCAGCCGCACCGGTATCCGGCATCTGAGCGGGACGATCTCGATGGCGCATGGCATCGATCCCGATTCGGCGAACGGCAATTTCTCGATCATGGTGGGGGACAATCCCTCGCTCGACGCGCGGCCGAACACGCCGGGCTTTGCGGCATTCGGCAAGGTGATCGGCGGCATGGACGTGGTGCGCCGGATGCTCGCGATGCCGAGCGGCGGGGGGAGGGGCGTGATGCGGGGGCAGATGATCCTGAAGCCTGTTAAGATCCTCCGCGCCGAGCGGCTCGACGGCACACCCAAACCGAGCGGGCGGCCCAAAAGCTGGCTGATCACGCTGCCCTGGCACAAGAAATAACAGGCGACCGGCCGGTTTTTCCGGCCGTCCGGAAGATTCTCCACTTGCTGCATCGCAACATAGTCGCCAGATTATTGCCATGGATACCGCTAACGGAGCCGAATCACCGGCCAACCCGACACCGATCGTGCTGGAGGGGATCGTCAGGCAGCTTTGCCTGAACGCCTTCTACAACCGCACGCGCATGGTGCTGGCGCCGCATATCCTCTACATGCGCGGCGATGCGCTGTACGTCGATGCGCAGATCATCTCGCGCGATTTCGTGATCCCGCGCGAAGAGAAGATCGGCACGTTCAAGCTCGATGGTCTCAAAAACCTCGCGCTGACCGAGCGGAGCTTCACGATCAGCAAGCTCTTCGAGCGCGAGGCCGAGAAATATGCTGCTGCGCTGATGGCAGTGGAAACCGCGAGCGAAGCCGCCTGATTCAGGCCGCTCGCGCGGCGTGCTCCCCAAGGGTTACGGGGAGGGAAATCAGGCGTGCTGGCAGCCATGGCCATACCAGGCCCCAACTCAAACCCCGCGCATCCCCTCGCTAGATCCTTTCGAAGATCAGCGTATCCGCGCCTGCGATCGCGCGCAGATGGCTGACCTTCCTGCCGGCGGTGCGCGCAAATCTGAACATCAGCGTGGCCGCCGGGACATAGCCGTCCGGCATGACAAAATCGGAGCTGTCGATCGGCACGAGCTTTCGATCACGCCCCTTGAACCTGATGGAGAGCCCATCGCCCGAGCGCACAACTTCCACGGTATCCGCACTAAAGCCCGTGTCTAGGAATCCCATGGTGAGCGGGTCCTGGCCTGCGCGGCGGCGGTAGGTGCCGACATAGCTATCAACAAGGGATGCAACAGGGACGGCAGGAAGCGCGATGGACCAGTCTCCGGGCCAACGATAGAAGTCGGAGACCGCATTACGGATTTCGTCGCCCAGCAGATCTCCACGTTCCCCGTTGGTCAGCACGACGAGTCCGTCGCCGGATACGAGATTCCCCTCCACATACGCCTTGTAGCTGTCGTTCGCGCCGGCATGATGGAAGATTCGTGCTGCCCCCTCTCCAGCGAGACGAGGTCCCAACCCGTTGAAGCCGGGTGTCACGGCGGTCATCATATCCACCGCCAGTTCCTGCGGCATGAAGCCCCCGCGTTCACGATAGCTGGCGCCGAGCGCCACGATCAGGCGGCCCAGATCACCGGCGGTCGTCCACAGCCCGGAGGCGGCGAGTTCAGGAAAGCTCTGCCAACCGCGCGGAAGTGCCACAGGCTTGCCATCCCGATCATGCGCATGCGCGATATTGGCGATGCCTGGAGCGGGCGCGGCCTCAAACCGGCTTCGCCGCATTCCGAGCGGACCGAACAGCAAGCGCTGGGCCACGGTGTCGAAATTTGCACCGGTGACATCCTCGATCACCGCTTGGATGATCATGTAGCCGCCGCCGGAATAGCGAGACCGGGCGCCCGCCAGATCGACCCGCGCCAGCGGCTTGTTCATCGCCGGAGATTCGCCGTTGAGCGTTTGAACAATCGAGGGAAGGGGGGTGCCGGGGGTATAGTCCGCAAAACCGTGGACGTTGAACCCGCCGGTATGGGACAACAGCATCCGCAGCGTGACGGCGCGATCATCCCCCTGCAACCCCGGAGGAACACGCCACCGCCTGAGCCAATGGTTTACATCCCTGTCGAGATTAAGGATGCCGCCTGCCGCCAATTGCAGGCAGAGTGCCGCGCTCGCCAGCTTGCTGACGGAACCCACTGAAAACAGGGTGTCGGGATCGATCACGGCACGGGTCCCGGCGACGCGTGTTCCGATTCCCTGCACGGCCTCGATCCGGCCCGCGCGGATCAGCGTCATTGCAACCCCTGGAACACCGTAACGGGCCATTCGATCGCGCAAGGACCAGCGTTCCGCAGCGGTATATACCGTGGGTCGCAGGCGCAAAGCGGCGATTGAGCGGGATTTGGCGGAGAAAGCAGGCGTGCTGGCAACCAATGGGATGCTGATCCCGCTGGCCAGCAAGGTTCGTCTATCAGTCCGGAGCATGGGCCCTCGCTACATCTTTGGCAGCGCCCGCCGATCTCTCATCTCGAATTGGTCCGGTGCCCTAACCAATCCACCACTGATATGGAGCATATCCTAGCTCACGGATACACCAGGTCAACGACGCACTCTTGAAAGGCCGGCATCCCAAGCCTCCTCTCCGGAGAAACCCATCCCGTCGAGCAGAACGAAGAAAGAACAGAAGCGCTTAGCGGTGCTTGACCTTCTGCCAGAGCGCCTCCTGCGCATCGAGGTCGAGCGTGGCGAAGGCGTCGCCGGCCTCAGCTTCCATCGCGCGGAAGCGGGCCTCGAACTTGGTGTTGGCCGCGCGTAACGCTGTCTCCGGATCGACGCCGAGCTTGCGCGACCAGTTGACCATCGCGAAGAGCAGGTCGCCGATCTCCTCGGCGCGCTCGGCATCCGAGGCCGCAGCCTCGACCTCGGCGAGCTCCTCGTCGATCTTGGCGCGCGCGCCCGAGGGATCGGGCCAGTCGAAGCCGGTGCGCGCGGCGCGCTTCTGGAGCTTTTCGGCGCGGAGCAGGGCGGGGAGGCCGGTCGCAACCCCATCGAGCGCACCGCTGGCCCCCTTGTCGCCCCGCTCTGCGGCCTTGATTTGTTCCCAGAGGTGATGGCCGCCCTCGGCCGCGCCGAGGAAGATATGCGGGTGGCGGCGCTCCATCTTGGCGCAGATCCCGGCAATGACGTCCGACAGGTCGAAGTCGCCGGCTTCCTGCGCCATGCGGCTGTGGAAGATCACCTGGAGCAGCAGGTCGCCAAGCTCATCCTTGAGATCGGCCATGTCGTGACGCTCGATCGCATCGGCGACCTCATAGGCTTCCTCGATTGTGTACGGCGCGATCGTCGCAAAGGTCTGAACCGTATCCCATTCGCAGCCTGTCACAGGATCGCGCAGCCGTGCCATGATCGCCATCAGCCGCTCGATGCCAGGGGGATCGATCGCAGCGATATCGATGGCAGGGGGCGCTTCCCGGTCGCTCATGACGAAAGTCCGATAATACACATTATGTTAAATCGCCACCCGATTGCGGTTCGAGGATCAGCACATTCCCCTCCACCCGCCAGGATTTGAGCCGCGACAGGAAATTCATGCCGAGCACGTCGAGATCGCCGAAGCTCGACGCGACGAACACGGTGAGATCGTCGGTGCCGAGCGGCCCGACCTCGACCCGCTGCGCACGTGCGCGCCGTGCTTCCACCGTGCCGTTCGCCGTCGACACGCTGACCGGCATCCCGCGCGCATAGTCGATGCCCGCCGCCTGTGCCGTTTCCTCGCTGATCGCGCTCACTGTCGCGCCGCTGTCGATCAGCATGCGGCGTTCGACCCCGTTGATCGTCGCACGCGCCCAGAAATGGCCGTCCGGCGAGAGCTGGATGCGGATGGTTTTGCCTTCGGCAACCTGTGGCGCCTCGGAAATCCCGACCTTCGACCCGATCGTGTTGAGCTGATCGAGGATGGTGTGGCGGTTGACGACGACGAGATAGATGACGCCGGCGATCGCAGCCCAGCCGATCACGGTCTTGAGGATGAAGCCCAAAGGCAGCCTGCGGATGCTGAGCGACCCCAGCACCAGCACGAGGAAGCCGACCAGCGCCACCAATTGAACGATCTGCGTCTCGCTCAAGCCACGATCTCCATGCCGTCATAGCCGGGCTCGACCCCCGCAGGCAGTTCGGCAATCAGCATCCTATAATCCATCGTATTGTCCATATGCACGAGGACGGTTCGCCGCGCACGGCATTTGCGCGCCCAGCCGAGCGTTTGCGCAAGATGGGGATGCGTCGGATGCGGCTCGCGGCGAAGCGCATCGGCAACCCACAGATCCAGCCCCGTGTAGAGCCGCTCCATTTCCGCAGTAAACTCATTGAAATCAGTTGCATATCCAACCGACTTTCCATCAGTCTCGAACCGAAGCCCTGCCGACGTGATCCCGCCATGCGGCTGATCCACGGTGCGAACGACGATGTCACCGATGACCACGCCGTTCGTCAGCGGATCGATCGTGGCGGTGGCGCGATACGGCCCTCCGCCCTCGAAGACATAGCGGAAGCGCGCGGTGAGGCCCGCAACCGTCGCCGACGGCGCGAAGCCCGGAACCGGCTCACCCCGCGCGTGCATCAGCTGCCGCAGATCGTCGATGCCGTGCGTGTGGTCGGCATGCTCATGAGTCCAGATCACTGCATCGACATCCGCGACATCGGCGGCGAGCAGCTGTTCGCGCATGTCGGGGCTGGTGTCGACCAGGATGCGGGTCGTCGCACTCTCGACCAGGATCGAAGCGCGACTGCGGCGGTTGCGCGGCTCGGCCGGGTCGCAGTCGCCCCAGTCATTGCCGATCCGCGGCACGCCCGACGAGGTGCCGGAGCCGAGGATGCGGACCTTCACGCCCGCACCTAGGCCAGCGTTTTCGCAAACAAGGCGTGGAAGTTGGCGCGCGTCGCTTCGGCCAGTTCCTCGGCATCCTCGCCGCGCAGCTGGGCGAGGAAACGGCAGGTGTCGGCGACGAAGGCCGGCTCGCCGGTCTTGCCGCGATGGGGCACCGGGGCGAGGAAGGGCGCATCGGTCTCGATCAGCAGGCGATCGAGCGGGAGCCGCGCAGCGGTTTCCTGCAGGTCGCGCGCATTCTTGAAGGTCACGATGCCCGAGATCGAGATGTAGAAGCCGAGCTCCATCGCCCGGTCGGCGAAGGCGCCGCTGGCGGTGAAGCAATGGATCACGCCGGGATAGGCGCCCTTCCCCATCTCCTCCGCGAGGATGTTCGCGGTATCTTCCTCGGCATCGCGGGTGTGCACAATCAGCGGGAGGCCGGTCTCGCGGCTGGCGGCGATGTGCGCGCGGAAGCTCGCCTGCTGTCGGGCCCGATCGCTATGGTCGTAATAATAGTCGAGCCCGGTCTCGCCGATACCCACGACGCGCGGATGCTGCGCGCGGGCGACGAGCTTGGCGGTGTCGATATGCGGATGCTCGTCCGCTTCGTGCGGGTGGATGCCGACGGTGGCCCAGACATCCGCTTCGCGCTCGGCGGTGGCCAGCACCTCGTCCCATTCGCGCTCGCGCGTGGCGATGTTGAGCATCGCCACCACGCCGCTCTCACGGGCGCGCGCCAGCACGTCGGGCTGCTGCTCGCCCAGCCCCTTGTAATTGAGGTGACAATGGCTGTCGGCGAGCCTCATGCCGCCGGATCCGCTGCCAGTTCGAGCCGCGGGAACACGCCGGTCGGCGGCGCGAGGCGGAAGCCCGATGCCGTCAGCGCGTCGTACCAGCCCTTGTCGTCGAGCGCGGCGTGGTCGCGCGCATCCTGACCGAGCTGGTCGAGGATCTTGCCGGCGGATTCCGGGATCACGGGCAGGACGATGATGGCGAGATCGCGGATCGCGCGCACCAGCGTGCCGAGCACGGCGTGCATCCGCTCCGGATCGGTCTTGCGCAGTGCCCAGGGCGCTTGCGCGTCGATATACTGGTTGCAGGCGAAGACGGCGCGCATCCACGCCTCGAGCGCCTGACCGAGCGCAAGGTTCTCGAACGCCTCGCGGAACTCGTGACCGGCTTGGGTGACGGCGATCAGCAGTTCGGTATCCGCCCCCTCGCCGCGGCCACTGCCGGGCAGCTCGCCTTCGAGATTCTTGGCGATGAAGGCGAGCGTGCGCTGGGCGAGATTGCCGAAGCTGTTGGCGAGATCGGCATTGGCGCGCGTGACGATCGCCTCGTCGCTGAAGCTGCCGTCGCTGCCGAACGCGACCTCGCGCAGCAGGAAGTAACGCAGCGATTCGACACCATAGAGGCGCGCCAGCTCCATCGGATCGACGACATTGCCGGTCGATTTCGACATCTTCTCACCCCGGTTGAGGATGAAGCCATGCGCGAAGACCTGTTTGGGCAGCGCGATCCCGGCCGACATCAGGAAGGCCGGCCAGTAGACGGTGTGGAAGCGGGTGATGTCCTTGCCGATCAGGTGCAAATTCGCCGGCCAGTAATGCGCGAGATCGCTGCCCGCATCGGGATAGCCGATGCCGGTCAGATAGTTGGTCAGCGCATCGACCCAGACATACATGACGTGGCCCGGCGAATCCGGGACCGGCACGCCCCAGTCGAAGCTGGTGCGCGAGATGGAGAGGTCGACGAGGCCGCCCTCGACGAACTTGACGATCTCGTTGCGCGACCGCTCGGGCCGGATGAAGTCGGGCTGCGCGGCATACAGGTCGAGCAGCTTCTGCTGGTATTTGGAGAGGCGGAAGAACCAGGTTTCCTCGGCCGTCCACTCGACCGGCGTGCCCTGGGGCGAGAGCTTGATGCCCCCTTCCCCCTCGGTCAGTTCCTTCTCTTCGTAGAACGCCTCGTCGCGGACCGAATACCAGCCCTCGTAGCGATCGAGATAGAGGTCGCCATTGGCCTCCATCGCCTTCCAGATCGCCTGGCTCGCGGCATAGTGATCGGGATCGCTGGTGCGAATGAAACGATCATATGAGATGTTCAGATCACGCGCCATATCACTGAAATAAGCGGACATTTCATCCGCAAGCTGACGCGCGGTCAGGTCGCGCGCGCGCGCGGTCTGCGCCATTTTCAGGCCGTGCTCGTCGGTGCCGGTCATGAAGCGCACGTCGCGCCCCGCCTGCCGCTGGAAGCGGGCGATCGCGTCGGCGGCGATCATCTCATAGGCGTGGCCGATATGCGGCTTGCCGTTGGGGTAATGGATCGCGGTGGTGATGTAATAAGGTTCGGCCATGCGGGCGCTCTAAAGCAAGCACGCGCGGGTTTGAAGCGCTAGCGTGTGGCAAGTCGAGCCAGGATGCCCCCCATCTCGAACACCGTCGCCTGCGCATCGAGCGACTGGGCAAGTGCGAGCGGGCCGAGCTGGGAGGCTTGTTCATACGCACCCAGCGCATCGGCAAGTGCCCTTCCCTGCTTGGAGCGTGCCTCCGCGGCGATGAAGGCAGGGACGCGCGCGAGGAAAGCCTCGTAGCGCGGCTGCGCGGCCTTTGGTCCCAGCGTCTTAGCGAGACGGGAGCGGATCGAATTGTCCGGGTCGCCGCGCGACGCAATCGCCATCATCTCGGTATCGAGCGAGGCGAGATCGAGCCCCGCAAAGCCCAGCGCCCTGCCCGGCGAGCCGGCACCTGCACGGACCAGCGCGTCGATCTCCGCCGCGCTGGCCTCGGGCAGCTCGATGCGGAGGACGGACGCGACCTCGGCATCGCTTAGCGGATCGAAGCGCAGCAGGCGGCAGCGCGAGCGGATCGTAGGAAGCAGCCGGCCCGGCGAATGGCTGACGAGCAAGAAGATCGTTCCCTGGGGCGGCTCTTCGAGATTCTTGAGCAAGGCGTTGGCGGCGCCGGGGCGTTCGACATCGTCGATCGCGTCGATGACCACCACGCGGCGCGACGACATGCTCGGCTTGGTCGCGAACATCGGATTGAGCCCGCGGACTTGAGCGATCGGGATCGAGCGGGCGAGGTTCTCGCCGGGTTTATCGGGATCCTTGGGAAGCCGCTCCATCAGGCGATAATCGGGATGCGCACCCGCTTCGATCATCCGCCGCGTCGGGCTTTCCTCGGGAACGTCGAAATCGCCGGAAAGCCCGCTTTGCCCCGCCGCCTCGGCCAGCATCCGCATCGCCGCCTGCCGCGCGAAGCTCGCCTTGCCCACGCCTTCAGGGCCGGCGAAGAGCCATGCATGGTGGAGCTGCGCACCGGACAGCGCGGCGCGAAACGCGGCCTTTGCCGCGGCATTGCCGGCAAGTGACGTCATGGCAGCAGATCGACGAGCGCGTCCAGAAGTGACGCCGTGACGTCACTTTTCGCCCGCGAGGCATCGATGACGCGTACGCGATCGGGCTCTGCCGCAGCGATGCGGCGGAACTGCACGGAAACCGCGGCGTGGAAGTCCGGCCCGCGCGCGCCGAACCGGTCGTGCGCGCCGCCGTCGCGGGCATGCGCGCGTTCGGCTCCCGCCCCTTCGGGCAGGTCGAGGAAGAAGGTGCGGTCGGGCAGCAGCCCCTTCGACCCGAAGCCGTGGAGCGCGAGGATCGCGGCGTCGTCGATGTCCTGCGCGCCCTGATAGGCGCGGGTCGAATCGATATAGCGGTCGCAGATCACCCAGCTGCCAGATTCGACCGCGGGGCGGATCAGCTTCTCGACATGATCAGCGCGCGCGGCGGCGAACAGCAGCGCCTCGGTATGCGCGCTCCAGCGGTTGACCGCGCCCTGCATCAGCAGGCCGCGGATCGCCTCTGCCCCTTCGGTCCCGCCCGGCTCACGCGTCAGCACGACGGGGATGCCGCGTTCCTCCAGCGCCTCAGCCAAAAGGCGTGCCTGGGTCGACTTGCCAGCGCCCTCCCCGCCCTCAAGGCTGAGGAAGCGCCCCCTCATGCGAAGAACGACATGAGGCCGGCCCAGATTCGGCCGAAGAAGCCCGCCTCACCGACGTCGCTCTCAGCAACCAGCGGCATGCGCTGCTCGGGCAGGCCCGGCGCGGTGATGACGAGATCGGCGACATGTGCGCCCGCCTTGATCGGCGCCTTGATCGGGCCCTGATAGACCACGGTGGCCTTGAACTGCGGGCTGGTGCCGGCGGGGATGGCAACCGAGAGGTCGCGCGGAGCCACCAGGCCGACTTCGGACGCATCGCCAAGCTGGACCTGCGCGGCATCGACCTTGCGGCCCTTGCTCACCACCTTCTGCGCGCTCCACGCGCGGAAACCCCAATCCATGAACTTGACCGATTCCTCGATCCGCTGGTTGAAGCTGGTCAGGCCGGCGACGACCATCACGAGGCGGCGGCCATTCTGCTCCGCCGATCCGGTAAAGCCGTAGCCCGCCTCATCGGTGTGACCCGTCTTGAGACCATCGGCACCTTTGACGCGGCCCAGCAGCGGATCGCGGTTCGCCTGGGTGATCGGCGCGCCGCCCATGGTGGTGCCGAAGGTGAAGCTCTCCCGCGAGTAGAAGCGCTTGTAGAGATCGGGATGGTTCGAGATCGTCGCCTTGGCGAGATGGGCGAGGTCGCGCGCCGTCACATAGGTGCGGCCTTCATCGGGCCAGCCGTTCGAGGTGCCGAAACGGCTGTTCTTGAGGCCCAGCTCAGCCGCCTTCTGGTTCATCAGGTTGACGAAGGCTTCCTCGGTCCCCGCCACCGCCTCGGCCAGAACGACGCAGGCGTCGTTGCCCGAAACGACGACGATGCCATTGATGAGGTTCTCGACGCTAACCTTCTGACCCGGTGACAGGAACATGGTCGAACCTGCTGAAGGGCCATGCCATTTCCGCCAGGTTTCCGGCCGGACATCGACCATCTGGTCGAGCTTGAGCTTGCCCTGCTTGATCAGATCGAACGCGACATAGGCGGTCATCATCTTGGCCATCGACGCGGGCGGCATCCGCCGGTCGGCATCCTTGGCATAAAGCACTGCGCCCGACGACAGATCCTCCATGAACGCGACCGGCGCCACGGTTTCGAACGGCGGCGTCTGGGCAGCCGTAGCGCCGGCATTCTGGGCCGCAGTGGGCGCGATGGCGGTTGCGAGAGCGGCGGCGGAAAGCAGGAACTTCTTCATGGGATAAACGGGATCCGAAGGCTGGAGGTCAGGGATTGGAAAGGATGCGAGCGTCGCCATAGCCGCGTTTGGCGGCGTCAGCACGCGCGCGTTCGGCGGCGGCCCTGTCGGCGAACGGGCCGAGCTGGACGCGGTGGATGCTGCCCGCGCTGCGCACGCTGCCGCCGAGCTGATCGGCGAGCGTCCGGGCACGCTGGGCATTGGAGAGCGCGGCGACCTGAACGATCAGATTGCCGCGAGCCGCGGGTTTCGGTGCAGGCTGAGCCTTGACCGGCACTGGCTTGGGAACCTCCGCCCTTGCCGGCTGGGCCGGGACGGGCTCGGGTTTAACGGGCTGCGGCTTTACCGGCTTCGGCTTGGCGGCGGCCGCCTGAGCGGGCCTTGCCGCCGGCCGAACCGGCGCGGGCTGCTCGGCGAGCATCCGGCGCAGACCGACGAGCAACGCTTGCGGCGCGTCGGCGCGCGTTGGTGCTGCGCGGCCAGCGGAAAGCAGCGCGGTATCCTGTGGCGTTACGGTAACGCGGCGGATTCGGACCGGGTCATCGGTTGCAACCCCGAGCTGGGCGGCGGCGGCCGGCGACAATGCCACCAGCCCGCTACCTTCCCCGCGAACCTGCACCAATATGGTCCGGCCGGTGTCGAGCGCGGTGACCTCGGCAAAGCTGCCGGCGGCGAGTTCGCCGCTGAGCGCGAAAGTTCCCTCCCCCTCCGCGAGCGTGATCCGGCCGACGCGGTCGAAGCGCGCTTCGCCGGGGCGGAGCTGGGACGACCCCTGCGGCGCGGAACTGGGCGGCGGTGCGCCATAATCCGCTCCGGCGCGCGGAGGCTCCTGCGCCGCGCTCGCGCCGGTGGCGACGAGCAGGAATAGAACGAAGCTAGTTTGCGACTTCATCGGCGAGCAACCCCACGGACAGCGCATAGAAGTTCGAGCAATTATAGTCGAGGATCACGCGGTAATTGCCGGTGAGCAGATAAGCGGTACGGCCCGGGCCGTCGGGTTCGAGCAGGGTCGCCTGGATGTTGTCCGCGGGCCAGCTGCCCGATTGCGGGACGACGCCCAGCGCGCGCCACTCGGCCATGGTCTTCCACCCCGAATGGCGATCGAACACGCGGCCGCAGCGCGGCGAACGGGTACGGTTGGCAACCAGGGTGCGGTTGAAGCCCGACGGCACGTTGACCGCAACGCCCCAGGGCTGCCCCGGACGCCAGCCCGCATTGACGAAGTAATTGGCAATCGAGGCGAGCGTGTCCGCTTCGTTCGACCAGATGTTGGCGACGCCGTCACCATCGCCGTCGCGTGCGAGGCGGAGATAGATCGACGGCAGGAACTGCGGATAGCCGAATGCGCCGGCCCAGCTGCCTTTCAACCGCTCACGCGGGACGCCGCGGTCGATCATCTTCATCGTCGCGATGAATTCACCCGAGAACAGGGTGCGGCGGCGCCCTTCATAGGCCAGCGTGGCGAGGCTGCGCGGAAGATCGAAATCGCCCGTGTAGCTGCCGTAATTGGTCTCATGCCCGAAGATCGCGACCATGATCGATTCGGGAACCCCCGTCTCACGCTCGACCCGGGCGAGCTGCGGGCGCAGGCGGCGATAGGTGGCGCGGCCGCGGTTGATCCGCGCGGCATCGACATGGCGCGCCTTGTAGGGCGCAAAGTTCGGGATCGGGGCGTTGGGATTGGTCCCGCCGGGCTGGTCGCGGTCGAGCTCGACCACCCGCGCATTGTAGCTGAGCGAGGGCAGCACGGCATCGAGCGTGCGCGCGCTGACGCCCTCGCGTAGCGCCTGCTGGCGGAGCGGGCCGTTGATATACGCCTGAAACCCCGCCTCGTCCTGAGCCACCGCCGGAGCGTTTGCGAGCGTACACGCCGCAATCACCGTCCCCAACACACCGATACGCCGTACAAGGCCCTGAAAATCCCGCATCCGGCATCTGTGCCACAGCGTTTCGCGGGCATGAACCCCCAAGCGCAACGAAATCGCTGGCCTCTTGCAGAAAACACGGCGAACGCCCAAAGGCGCATGCCAGCGCGGAAGGGTGGCCGAGTGGTTTAAGGCAGCGGTCTTGAAAACCGCCGTGGGTGCAAGCTCACCGTGGGTTCGAATCCCACCCCTTCCGCCAGCCTGTCAGCGCCGCAGCAGGCGGACATAGTTCTCCACCGATCGCGCCAGGGCCGTGGCGACATCCTCCCTGCCCTCGACCACGCAGAGCAGCGCGGTGCCCTCGATCAGCGAGAGACAGTGATCCGCGATGGTCCGGGACTCGAGCGATTCGACGAGGATTCCCTGCCCCAGGTCGAACGCCGCCGCGGCAGCGATGCGCCGACGCGCATCGGCAATCTGCCCGCGAAGCTGATCCTTCACCTTAGGCAGAATGGAGAAGACGAAACGATAATAGGCCGCGCGATCGGGCACGACGGCCGAGATGGCATCCAGGAGGCGGACATAGCCGGCGCACAGGTCAGCCAGGACTGCGTCCAGTCCCTCGCTCTCGCTTGTCGCCGCAACCTCGTCCGCGCCGAAGAAGCGCAGGAAGAAATGCTCGATCGCCGCGTCGTGCAGCGCGTCCTTGTCCTTGAAATGGTGGTAGACGGCGCCCTTGGACAGCCCGGTGACGGCGACCAGATCGGCCATGCTCGCGCCCTCATAGCCGCGCTCGATGAACAGCCGGAAAGCGCTTTCGACGATGGCTGCGCGCGTATCCTTCATTCCGGCTCTCCAAAGGGCAGGACCATGCAATGGGCACGGACGCCGCCAAGGTCCAGCGACGCCGTCTTACGGAAACCCAAGTGTTCGTAGAGACGGACATTGGCTTCATTCTCGGTATCGAGCGCAATCCCGATCGCACGAGGGTCGCCGCGGGTCCGTGCGATCGCATCCTCGACCAGGCGGCGCCCCAATCCCTGCCCCTGCGCCTGTGGCCGTACGCCGACCATGACCAGATAGCCGTGGGGGCCCCTCGGTGCGGCGGCGCGGGTGCGCCTGGTGTAGCTGTTCAGGAAGGCGCTCCCATCGACCGGAAGAGCGAGCGCCACAGGCAGGAAGCGAAGCGCGGACGCGAATGCGCCGAACATCGAGACGAGCGGAGAAACAGGCGGATCGAGGAGCGCGCCGGCGGTCAGCCGCCCGTCGACGAACAGGCCGCGCGGGGTTCCCCGCATCAGGCGGTTCATGTCGAACATGAAGGACAGGAACGACGTGACCCGGCGTTCCCAGCCCCCCTCCCCGCGCAAACCAAACGCCTTGATAAACAGCGGATCCGCCTCGAACGCCTGCGCCATGACCGCGATGAAATCGTCGCGGTCGCCGGCGTGAAGGTCCCGGATCCGGATTGCGTCAGCCATGGCGGTAATGGTCGACCGCGAAGCTGAAGAGCACCTTGAGCATGAACAGCGCGCAAACGGCGCCCATGAAGGGCGACAGGCCAGGCCATAGCGCGATCCCGGTGAGACCGGCCGACAAGAGCAATCCTCCGGCGAAGGTCTGCGACGGTTTGCCGGCGAGCAGGTTGATCAGGATCGCTGAGGCGATGGTGTAGGCCCAGACCGCAATCGATGCGCCGACATCCAGGTTCAGCAGCGCTGCGACGGCGACGATATGGACGTGGATGGCGATGAAGATCCAGCGATTGCGAGGACGCTCAGCGTAGAAATCGTTCGTTCCGCGCGTGAAGTTTGCGACGCAGCCCGCGGCGATGTCGAGCACCAGCAAGAGCGCCAGCAGCCCGCGCCACAGCGCCACGGAACCGAAAATCTCAGGCGATGTAGTGGCGAGCGCGGTGGGCACCGCAACCCCGAATCCGAGGATCGCGATCAACTGGCCGGGCTGCTGTGCCTTACCGAACACATCTTGCAGATGCCGATGCATATGAACCGAGCTCAACCCCACCTCCCGAATCAAACCGAACGGTCGGTTTGTTCGTAGAAGCGGCACGCCCCCTGTCAATCCGAGAAGTGCCTGACAAAGAAAACGCCCCGGCCACATAACGTGGCCAGGGCGCTCTTGGCAGCGAACCCCGGTCGCGGTTCAGCCGCGGCCGATGAGACGCTTGGCGATCGTGTCCGCCACCTCGCTCGCCGGCGCGCCGGTGCGGGCGCTCTCGTCCCAAACCTCGTTGAGGCGATCGGGGATCTTCGCGATCCGCGCCTCGACCTCGGCGCGGTTGCCCTTCCCCAGATACTCCAGGCCGACATTGATGATGCCGCCGGCATTGATCACATAGTCAGGCGCATAGAGGATGCCACGCGCATGAATGCGATCGCCGTCGCCGCGGGTCGCGAGCTGGTTGTTGGCGCCGCCCGCCACGACCTTGCAGTCGAGCGCGGCGATCGACTCTTCGGTCAGGATCGCGCCAAGCGCGTTGGGGCTGACGATATCGGCCGAGACGCGCAGGATCGCGTCGGCCGCGACGGCGTCGGCGCCCAGTTCCTTCGCCAGCGCAGCCGCCTTCTCGGCATTGACGTCGGCAAGCGTCAGCTTGGCGCCATCGGCGGCGAGGCGGCGGGCAAGGCCGCCGCCGACGCTGCCCACGCCCTGCACCGCAACGTGCACGCCGGCCATCGAATCGACGCCGAGCGCACGCTTCGCCGCAGCCTTGACCCCGAGATAGATGCCAAGCGCGGTGAACGGGCCGGGATCGCCGCCCGCTTCCCCACCCTCGACCGGCAAGCCCGAGACATGGCGCGTGCGGGTCGCGATGACCTTCATCCGCTCTTCGGACATGCCGACATCCTCGGCGGTGACGTAACGGCCGCCGAGCGACTCGACGGCGTCGCCGAATGCCAGCAGCTGCGCTTCGCTGATCGTCGCCCCACGCTCGGGCGCCAGAACGACCCCCTTGCCCCCGCCGAGCGGAAGACCGGCCATCGCATTCTTGAACGACATGCCGCGCGACAGACGGAGCGCGTCGGTGACGGCAGCACCGCTGTCGGCATAGTGCCAGAAGCGCACGCCGCCCGCTGCCGGGCCGAGCTTGGTCGAGTGGATCGCGATCACCGCCTTGAGCCCGCTCTGCGGATCGCAGATCAGATGCACGCCCTCGTGCTCGTCAAAATCGGGAAGGTCCCAAACCGCGCTCATACGCCTCTCCAATGACGCTAACAAAATTTCCGGAGCGCGTAATATTGTTCTACTCAAGGGAGCGCCAGCCCCAAATTGAGGGTGCGGTATAACCTGGAGAGAAATGGGGCGATCGACGGGACTTGAACCCGCAACCCCCGGCATCACAAGCCGGTGCTCTAACCAATTGAACTACGATCGCCGTGGAGCGGCGCGCTTAGCGGCACCTTGGGCCAACCGTCAAGCCAATCCCCGCTTATTGGCTGCGGAATCGAGAATATGCGGGTGGTTTCCGCCCGCGGCCGGGCCTCCGGCGCTTGCTCGGGTGATTCGAATCGCCTCGTCGGCGGTGATCGTGCCCTCCCGCGCGAGCGTGCGCGCCGATGCCGCAAGCGTCGGGGCGGAGAGGAAAGCCTGCCGACTGAGCAAGGCGCTGTCGGCGCCCTTGGCGAGCAGACCGTGGATCTGGCCATCGACCGTCACCGCTTCGTACACCAGCGCAGCGCCGGAATAGCCGGTCCCATCGCAACTGCCGCACCCCGCCGCGCGATAGATCACGGTACCGGGATCGATGCCGAGCAGCGCCGATTCGGACGGCCGCGCCTGAACCGGCAGGCGACAATCCGGGCAAAGCCGGGGTGCCGCATGCACGGCAACCGCGGCCCGGAGCGCAGCGCCGAGCAGATGGCGCTCGATCTTCAGCGCACGAATCCGATCGATCGCCGCCACCGCACCGATGCCGTCCATCGCGATGACGATCCGCTGTCCTGCACGCGCCAGGTCGAAGGCCAGTGCCGCGGCGGTCCGATCGAGCGGGCCATCGATCAGGATCGAGTCGCAATCCATTCGCGCGGCGGCTTCGAGCGATTCCCGCCCGCCCGGGATCCATGGAGCATAGCTCGCCGGTTCGGCCAGCGCCTCAGCAAGCGTCCGGCGGCTCGCGGACGGACCGACCACAACCACGACCCCGCCGGGCAGCGCGAGCGCCGCGTGGAGCCGCTTGCGCATTGCGCCGGGGATTCCAGCAGCACCAAGCGAGTCGGACACGACCGCGTGCGAATCGATCCGGATGACGATCCGGTCATCCATATGCGTCGCGCCGGGGTGCGCCTGCGCGCGATCGAGCCAGGGGGGCGGCGCGGTAAACCGGCGAAGCGGCGCGAGCGCCCGCCCTTGCCGCACCATCGCCGCCACCGAGCCACCGTCCAGAAGCAGGTGCAATGCAGTTGCGCCACCACGGGTGGCCGCGCCAATCAGATCTTCGAGTGCGGGAACCGCTGTCATGTGTCGCAGCTATGGCGTTCAGATGACAAATTCACTTCGTTTTGATGACAATTTGGAGACCATATCTGCCGCTGGCAGGGCGCACGCCCTTCTGGCATCTAGCCGGCATGATCGCATCTTCAGGCTATCCCATCGAACCGGTTGTCGAGCGGCTTTCGGCGCAGCCGGGCATCCAGAAAGTGCCGAGCCCCAAGCTGACACTGTTCGTGCGCAAGAACTTCCTCGAGCCCGAATTGTGCGCACGGCTGATCGCACTGATCGACACGAACCGGCGCCCATCGACCGTCTCCGACTATAATGGCGACGCAGCGTTCCGGACGAGCGAGACCTGCGACCTGTCAGCCGATCTTGCCGAGACGGAGGAGGTAAATCGGCTGGTCACCGCCTTCACCGGGCTAGATCCCGCGCATGGCGAGCCGCTGCAGGGGCAGCGCTACGAGGTTGGCCAGGAGTTCAAGGCGCATACCGACTATTTCGAACCGACCGGGGTCGACTTCGAGAAATTCTGTTCGGTTGCGGGGCAACGCACCTGGACCGTGATGATCTACCTCAACGACGTCGAGGCGGGCGGCGCGACGCGGTTCAAGGCGATCGACAAGATCATCCAACCCGAGACCGGCAAGCTGCTCGCGTGGAGCAACCTGCGCCCCGACGGCACCCCCAACCCCACCACGCTGCACCATGCGATGAAGGTTCGCGCGGGTCTGAAGTATGTCATCACCAAATGGTTTCGCGAACGCCCCTGGGGATAGGATGGCCCCGGGGCATGAAAAAGCCCCGGCCGCATAGGGGAGCGGCCGGGGCTTTCCCCCTTTTGTCCTGACCGGCGGGGTGGCCGGCCAGAATCTCGCATCAGAACTTCGCGCTGGCACCGATGCTGAATACCCGGCCCAGACGATAGCGGTTGATATAGACCAGACCGTTGTCGCCGAAATCCTGATATTCGTTGTACTTGGTGCCGGTGAGGTTGCGGCCCTCGAACTTAACCTCGAACTCGCCGCCCATCACCTTGAAGCCCTGGCGCGCGACCACATCGAGGCGGAAGCCCGGCTTTTCGATAATATCGGGCAGCAGGTTCGGGCCACGGTTGGTAACGCGTTCGCTGGAGTAGTTGACCAGCACGGTGAGCTGCGAGAGCGATTCGGTATCTTCAATGCCGAACTGGAAATTGACGAGGTGGTCCGACTGGCCGGTCAACGGCGCGCCGTCGCGGAAGATCAGGTTGGCGGGCAGCAGCACCGGCGTGCCGCTGCCGTTCTGGATCGGGCTTGGCACCAGCGTGTCGTCCGCCTTAATCTCGGACTGGGTATAGGTGTAGTTGAGCGACAGCATCAGACGGCGGGTCGCAAAGAAACCCTCACCCAACGTGTCGAGTGGAATGTACTTCACCGCCTCGAACTCGGCGCCATAGAGCTTCGCCGAAGGCGCATAGGAGAAGCCGGTCTGAAGCGGCGATTCGTTGGTCGGGAAGAACGCGACCTGTTCGGTCGGGTTCTTGATGTCCTTGTAGAAGCCCGCGACCGTGATCCGCTGCCCCTTGGGCATGAACCACTCGTAGCGCGCTTCGAAATTCTTGAGTTCGGAGTCCCGCAGCTGCGGGTTGCCGAAGAAAAGACGATCCGATTCGAAGTCGCGATAGACCTGCGGTGCGAGTTCGCGGAACTGCGGGCGAGCGATGGTTTTGGACCCGTGCAGGCGCAACTGCATGTCGGGCGCGAAGTTCCAGGTCACCGTGGCCGCAGGCAGCCAGTAGTCATTGGAAATGGTCGTGCCGACGAACTGCGCGGAGCTGGTGTTCACCGTCTGGCGGGCATCCTCATAGCGGACACCGATCGTGGCGCGGAGACCATCGGCGAGCTCGCCCTCACCCTGCAAATAGCCTGCATGAATGCGTAGCTTGGCGTCATAAGCCGCCGCACCGTCAGCACCCGAAACGTTGAACAGCCGGATACAGCCATCCCCCGCCGGATTAGCGCAGGCACCCATGATCGAGTCTTGCGAGAGCAGCAGATCCGGTCGCAGATAGCTCCACGGTGTCGAGATGCCACCGCCGAGATAGGAACGGTAGCGGAAGTCGTAACGGAACGAGTCACGCTGCGTATCGCTGTAGAAATAGCCCGCCGAGACCGTCATCGGGCGAGCCGTCGGAAGCTTGTAGGCGACGTCCGCCTGCCCGCTCCAAAGCTCCTCGTTCAGCTCGCTGAACGCGATCGTCGCAGCTTCGCCGAGACCGTTGAGGCTGTTGACCCAAAGGCCCTGACCGCCGGCGGCGGTCTGGTCGAAGCGATAGCTGAAATACCGCTCATAGGGCGCATTGCGCTCGGTCTTGGCATAGCTGCCCCGCAGATCGACCTTGAGGTCGTCGAACTTGAACTCGCCGGCGAGCTGGGTGTTCATCAGCTGACGCTCGAACCAGTTGGTGTTCTGCTGGAGCACCTGATCGCCGTTGCTGTTCGGATAGACCGTCGCCGCGCCCAGCCGTGCCTGCTTGAGCGTGTCGTGGATATAGACGTTGGTCCAGCGGACCTTGTGCTCGCCGAACTCGGCGCCGAAGCCGAGCAGGCCGTTCACGACAGCGCGATTGTCGGTCAGCACCGTGCGGAAGTCGCTGCGCAGCGCGCCATCGACGTCGGTGGTGTCCTGCTGGACCGCGTCGCGGGTGCGGAAGCTGTTGCTGACGCTCGCCGAGGCAATCACGCCGAGACGCACCGAACCGACATCGACCGAGTGGCCGAAATTGAGGTCGCCGCTCCAGTTGGGCGGAAGGTGGTAGTTCGCCTCGACCAGAGTGGTCTGCGCATTGGTGAGCGTCGCGATCTGAGCCGAGGTGAAGCTCGGCTGAGTCAGGCCGCCCGCGCGGATGAAGTCGGGCACATCGCGCTCGCCGGTGTCGTAGCCCAGCGTATCGAGGCGGCCGCCGTCATAGACATAACCCAGCTCGCTGGTGCTGACGGTGTCGAACGCAACCGATCCGCCGAACTGGATGAAGCTCTCCTCGGGCACCGCGCGGGTGGTGAGGTTGATCACGCCGCCGCCGAATTCGCCCGGATAGTTCACCGAATAGGTCTTCTGGACCAGCGCCGATCCGACGATCGTGGTTGGGAAGATGTCGAGCGGAACGGTGCGCTTGAGCGGCTCCGGCGAAGGCAGCGGCGAGCCGTTGAGCATCGACGAGGAATAGCGATCGCCCAGGCCGCGCACGAAGACGAAGCCGTTCCCGACCACGCTGAGGCCGGTGACTCGGGTCAGCGCGCCGGCGATGTCGCCTTCACCCGTGCGGGCGATGTCCTCGGCCGACAGGACCGACACCACCTGCGGCGTCGCGCGAATGACGTTAGGGATGTTGCGGCCCGTGACGACGATCTCCTGGCCGGCATCGGCATCGAAGCCCGGAGCCGAGACATCGACGGTCTCTTCCGCCTGGGGTTCGGCCTGAGCCTCCGGCTGAGTCTGCGCAGGAGCTGCGGGCGGGGTAGTGGCGTCCTGTGCCAGCGCCGCCGGCGACACCAGCTGGGTCGAGACGAGGAGCAGGGTTCCAAATGCGAGACGCTTGGTCATGGTCGCGGGATCCGAAGTCTTGAGGTCTGTCTTGTTGGACTTGTGCCGGGACAGCGGTTGAACCGCCGCCCCGGCACGTGTCCGTCGAGTGCTTGGGGCGCGGATCAGGCGCCGTTGCAGGCGAAGTAGACCGAGTTGAACTTCGGCGGGCCTTCCTCCTGGATCGCGGCATTCGCGGCGCGGATGGTCGACTTGCCGCCATTGGCTTCCGTACCCGCAACGATGTTGAGGCAGGGGACGGTCGACTTCACGATGCCGTTGACGAACGTGTAGTCGGCACCGCCGCGCAGGCGGATCGCCGCCGGGGCGTTCGCGGTCTGGATGAAGGTGAAGTTGGCGAGGCGGCCGAACTGACGCGGCAGGAAGTCCTCGTTGCCGTTCGAGTCGATCTCGGTCGAGAACGAGTCGCTGGTGGCGCCGCTGACCTTCTGCACGACGATCGCGAACTGGATGAAACCGCGCCAGCCGGTGTCGGTATCCAGACCATCGTCATCCGCGCCGGTGATGGCGAGATATTTGAGGTTGGTGGTGCCGCCGAAGATCTCGATGCCGTCGTCCGAGCTGTTGTGGACCTGGACGTGGTCGATCACGGTACCCGAACCGGTGCCGCCCAGGGTCAGGCCCTGCAGCTCGTTGCCGAGGCTGATTTCGATGCCCGAATAGCGGATCTGGACATACTGCACGGTGCCGCTGCTGTCGGCCGCGACATTGCCGCCGTAGAGTGCGTTACCGGTGCCCTCGACCACGTTCTCGCAGGTCGTGCTGGTGCCACCCGCATCGTTCGAACCGCTCGAGCAGTTCGAGATCGGCGCACGGCCGGCCATGATGATGCCGCCCCACTGGCCCTGGCTCGAATCCGAGTTGGTTGCACCGTTGAGGTTCTGGCCCGAGGTGAAGATGATCGGCGCGCTGGCAGTGCCGACCGCATTCAGCCGCGAACCGCGATTGACGACCAGGAAATCGTTCGCAGCATCGGTGTTGTTCGACACGAACAGCGCGCCCGCGCCCACATTCAGCGTCGCGGCCGAACCGGCGCCACCGCCAATCCCGACGTCAACGCCGACATCGACTCGGCCGTTGATCTGATAGGCGACGCCATCGACGCGGTTCAGCGTTACGGTGCCCGAGATCACTGCCGGCAGACGGCACAGGCGATAGTTGCTGCTGGTGCCCGCGTCAGTGGTGCCCGCCGGGCACGCGCTGGCCGCAGGTGCCGCCGCCGAACGCGACAGCGAGGTGATGCAGCTGTTCGCCGCCGGGATCGACGAGGTGCCGGTGAAGTTCGCGGTCGACGAGCTGCAGGTCCAGTCGCGGAACGCGGTGTCGCCCGAACCGCCGATCGCGCCGATGAAGCTGGTGTTCACGAAGAACGAGTTCAGCGTCGAAGCGTTGAACGGCGTCACCGAAGCGGCCGCGCCCTGCGGGATCAGGCCGTTCAGCGGGTTGCTGCCCGCGACGGTGTTGTTGGTGCCCGCGTTGAACACGGTCAGCTGCTCGTCCTGCGTGACGGTGATGCCGCTCTGCGTGGTCTGCGTGAACGAGGCGGTCGGCGTCGGCGTCGGCGACGGTGCAGGGGTCGGCGACGGCGCCGGGGTGGGCGCCGGGATCACGATCGTGCCCGGGCCAGGCGAGGCAACGCTCGACGCGCCATCACAAGCGGCCAAGGTGGCGCCCGCGACGCTCGTCATCAGGATGAGGCTCAAACGCTTGAAGTCGGCGATGAAATTCTCCGTTCCGGGGATCCCGGTTCTTGTCAGATTCGGGCGTGCGCCCCGGATCGACTCGGAACATCCCCCTGCCGACCACGCCGGTCGCGCTAGGGGGCCCGCATGACGCGCGGATGGGATTTCGGAGAAACTTCGGAGACTCTGGTGTTACGCTTTGATGACGTTTGTTTCAGGTATGTGAAACTGCGCTCTGCAGGGATATCGATGACGGTCCGGAGCGGCGGACAAGAAAAAACCCGCCAGGCTGGGCCCGGCGGGTCTTTGGGGTGGTGGGCGCGGCTGGGATTGAACCAGCGACCCCTGCGGTGTGAACACAGTGCTCTACCACTGAGCTACGCGCCCGATACCCTGTTTGCTCCTGGCTTTATCAGGGCAGCCCCGGCGAACCGGAGCGCCCCCGCCGAACTGGTGATCCGGGCGGGGAGCGGTGCCTCTAGGGTGACGAAACAGGCTTGTCCAGCCCCGTCCGCCCCGAAATCAGCAACCGAAGATCAGTTGACCGCGTCCTTCAGGCCCTTGCCGGCCTTGAACTTGGGCTGCGACGAAGCCTTGATCGGCATCGGCTCGCCGGTGCGCGGGTTACGGCCGGTCGACGCCTTGCGCTTCGAAACCGAAAACGTGCCGAAGCCGACGAGACGAACTTCATCGCCCTTCTTGAGTGCGGTGGTGACCGCGTCGAAGACCGCTTCCACGGCCTTGCTCGCATCGCCCTTGCTGAGCCCCGCGGTGTCAGCGACCGTCGCGATCAGTTCCTGCTTGTTCATGCCCTTAGAACCCCTGCTCTTCTGTGGCTATGTGATGAGAAGACTCAACGGCGCCGGAACGCCGGTGGGGCAGAAAACAGGCTCCCGCCCCCGCTGTAAAGCGGAAAGCGCGCCAAAGCGCCGAAACGACGCGAGAATCTGCCCTTACGCGATCTCAACCTAGTGCCGAAGCGGCTCGCTACCCGAAGTGGAGACCGGCGGTTGCGCGGCCAGCTCATCCGCCTCGGTCCAGTCGATCGCCGCCAGCGGCTCGGTCAGCGCGAGCTTGAGCACCGCATCGACATGGCTCACCGGAACGATGGTCAGACCCTCGCGGATGTTCGCGGGGATCTCGGCGAGGTCCTTCTCATTCTCCTGCGGGATCAACACGGTGGTGATGCCCCCGCGAAGCGCTGCCAACAGCTTCTCCTTCAGGCCGCCGATCGGCAACACGCGGCCGCGCAGCGTAACCTCGCCGGTCATCGCGACATCCTTGCGCACCGGCACGCCAGTGAGGGTCGAGACGATCGCGGTGACGATGCCGATGCCGGCCGACGGGCCATCCTTGGGCACCGCGCCTTCGGGCAGATGGATATGGATATCCTTGCGCGCGAAGATGCTCGGCTTGATGCCATAGGCCGGGCTGCGCGCCTTGATGAAGCTGAACGCGGCCTCGACCGATTCCTTCATCACGTCGCCGAGCTTGCCGGTGGTCTTGATCGCGCCCTTGCCGGGCACCGTCACGCTTTCGATCGTCAGCAGCTCGCCGCCCACCTCGGTCCAGGCAAGGCCAGTGACGGCACCGATCTGGTTCTCGTCCTCGCCCAGGCCGTGGCGGTACTTCTGCACGCCGGCGAACTCGGAGAGATTGTCGGGCGTGATCGTCACGCTCTCCGCCTTGCCCTCCAGAATCTTGCGCAGCGCCTTGCGGGCGAGCTTGGCGATCTCGCGCTCCAGGGTACGGACGCCTGCCTCGCGCGTGTATTTCTGGATCAGCGCGCGCAGCCCCTCGTCGGTGAGGGTGAACTCGCCTTCCTTGAGGCCATGCGCCTCGATCTGCTTTTCGATCAGGTGACGCCTGGCAATCTCGACCTTCTCGTCCTCGGTATAGCCTTCGAGCCGGGTGATCTCCATTCGATCGAGCAAAGGCTGCGGCAAATTCAAGGAGTTGGCGGTCGTAACGAACATCACGTCCGAAAGATCGACGTCAATTTCCAGATAGTGGTCGTTGAATTTGCTGTTCTGTTCGGGGTCGAGCACCTCGAGCAGCGCCGAGGCGGGGTCGCCGCGGAAATCCTGGCCGAGCTTGTCAATCTCGTCGAGCAGGAACAACGGGTTGCTGGTGCCGGCCTTTTTCAGGTTCGACACGACCTTGCCCGGCAGCGAGCCGATATAGGTGCGGCGGTGGCCGCGGATCTCGGCCTCGTCACGTACGCCGCCCAGCGACTGGCGGATGAACTCGCGCCCGGTCGCCTTGGCGATCGACTTGCCGAGCGAGGTCTTGCCGACGCCGGGAGGGCCGACGAGGCACAGGATCGGGCCCTTCAATTTGTTGGTGCGCGCCTGGACCGCGAGATACTCGACGATGCGGTCCTTGACCTTCTCAAGCCCATAGTGGTCCGCGTCGAGCACCGCTTCAGCCTCGACCAGATCCTTCTTGAGCTTCGACTTCTTGCCCCAGGGCAGGCCGAGCAGCACGTCGAGATAGTTGCGCACGACGGTCGCCTCGGCGCTCATCGGCGCCATGGTCTTGAGCTTCTTGAGCTCGCCCTGCGCCTTGGCGCGCGCTTCCTTGCTGAGCTTGAGCGTGGCGATCTTCTGGGTCAGTTCGGCGATCTCGTCGCCTTCGCCTTCCTCGCCTTCGTTACCCAGCTCGCGCTGGATCGCCTTCAGCTGCTCGTTGAGGTAATATTCGCGCTGGGTCTTCTCCATCTGGCGCTTCACGCGCGAACGGATCTTCTTCTCGACCTGGAGCACGCCGAGCTCGCCCTCCATGAAGGCGAACACCATTTCGAGCCGCTTCTGCGGGTCGGTCTCGACCAGCAGCGACTGCTTGTCCGCGACCTTGACCGCGATGTTCCCGGCGATCGCGTCGGCGAGGCGCGAAGCCTCTTCGATCTCGCCGAGCTGGACCGCGGTTTCGGCGGGCAGCTTGCGGTTGAGCTTGGCGTAATTCTCGAACTGATCGACCGCCGAGCGCATCAGCGCCTGGATCTCGTTCCCTTCGACGGTCTTCTCATCGACCGGCGAAACCGTCGCGGTTAGGAAACCGCCGGTCTCCTCCATCCCCTCGAGCTTGCCGCGCTCCTTGCCCGCCACCAGCACGCGTACCGTGCCATCGGGCAGCTTGAGCAGCTGCATGACCTCCGCCGAGACGCCGATCTCGTAGAGGTCATCGCGGCCGGGATCGTCATTGGCAGGGTCGAGCTGGGCGACGAGGAAGATTTCCTTGTCGTCGTTCATCGCCGCTTCGAGCGCGGCGACCGACTTGTCGCGGCCGACGAACAACGGCACGATCATGTGCGGAAACACGACGATGTCGCGAAGCGGAAGGACGGGATAGGTGGACTTCATGTGTACTCCAGGGTCCGCCGCACGGAGCGGATTCGAAGGACTATATGGGGTGCGGGGGCGTGGCATCAATCAGCTGTTGACTGCCGGACTGATTCTCCTGTGTTCCCCGGCACTTGCCCAGAAGGGCGAACCGCCGATCACGCCGGTGACGATGCGTTCGGGCGGCGAGATCGAGCCGGAGCGTGCGGCACTCAAGATAGAACATGTCGAACTCGATGTTCGGATCGACCCCGAACGGCGATTCCTTTCCGGGCTAGCGCAACTGACACTCTCGACACGCATCGCACAGACCCGCCTGCTGATCGACCTCGACAAGAATTTCGAAGTTTCAGAGATCATTATAGACGGTGCGGCCCTGAAGACCGGAAGCTGGCGCAACCCCGACGGGCGGCTGGTGATCGATCTGCCGAGGCCGGTCGCGCCGGGCGGCAGGATCGTCGCCAGGATCCGCTATGCCGGGCGCCCGCACGAAGCGGTCAACGCGCCCTGGGACGACGGCATCGTCTGGTCGAGCTGGCAGGGCAAGCCGTGGATCGCAACCACCGCGCAAGGCTATGGCTGCGACCTGTTCTGGCCGTGTCTCGACTTCCCGGCCGGCGAAGTACCGGAGATCCGCCTCAGGATCACCGCTCCCTCCGGCACAAAGGCGATCGCCAACGGCAAGCTGGAGTCCGTCTCACCTCCAGTCCACGGCGTGGGAGAGTGGCGGTGGGTCGCGAAGAACATCAACCCCTATCTCGTCGCGATCAACATCGGCCCCTATGGCGAGATCAAGGGGACGTACGACAGCAAGTTCGGCAACAAGGTGCCGCTGCATCTGTGGCACCTGACCGGCAAGGAGCGCCAGGCGCAGGGCCTGTTCGCCGAATTCGCGCCGACGCTCGATTTCTTCGAGAGCGTGATCGGCCCCTTCCCCTTCGCCGACGAGAAGCTGGGCGTGGTCGAGACGCCGCACATGGGCATGGAGCACCAGACGGCCAACGCCTATGGCAACGACTATAAGAAGGACGAGACCGGGTTCGACTGGCTGTTCCAGCACGAGCTGGCGCACGAATGGTTCGGCAACCAGATGACCGCGGCCAATTGGGACGATTTCTGGCTGCACGAGGGCTATGGCCAGTACATGCAGCCGCTCTACGGCCAATGGCGCGAGGGCGAGGCCCGCTATGCCGCGATGATGGCGCACCAGCGCAAGTTCGTCCTCAACGGCAAGCCGCTGGTGTCGGGCAAGGTCCGTACATCGGACGACGTCTATCAGGCCGAACGGGGCGGCCCCGGCCAGGACATCTACTATAAGGGCGCGTGGGTGCTGCACACGCTGCGCTACCTGATCGGCGACAAGCCGTTCTTCGACGCGACCCGTCGGCTGGTCTATGGCCGGCCCGACCCGAAGCCGGGGAATTTCAAGCCGCGCTTCACCTCGACGCCCGAGTTCGAACAGCTGATGAACGCAGCGGCCGGGCGCGACCTTACCTGGTTCTTCGACATCTATCTGCGCGAGGCGGCGCTGCCCGAGCTGATCGAGACGCGCACCGGCGACACGCTCAATTTGCAGTGGAAGACGCCGCGTACGGCCCCCTTCCCGCTCCCGGTCGAGATCGCGGTGAATGGCGAGACGCGCAAGCTGGCGATGGCGGGCGGCAGCGAGACGATCCGTGTGCCCGCGAGCGCGCATGTGGTGATCGACCCGATGGCCCGCATCCTGCGGCGGAGCGCGGCGATCGAGGCGATGCAGCGGAGATGATGATGCGCGCTGCATTCCTGACCGCCGCGATGCTGGTAGCCGTGCCCGCCGCCGCCCGACCGGCGCGGATCGACCTTTCGGCGATGTCGGCGGAGATCGAAGCGGGCAAGTATCGCAAGATCGAAGCCATCCGGGTGATCCGGGATGGACGCACGGTCTTCGAGGCCGACTATCGCGGCAACACGCCCGAAAGCCGGATCGATGCACGATCGAGCGGCAAGTCGATCACCGCACTGGCTATCGGCATGGCGATCGACGACGGCAAGCTGGCGAGCGTCGATCTGCCGGTCTTCGAATTCTTCAAGGATCGCGAGCCCTTTGCCCATGACGGTCCGGCAAAGCGCGCGATCACGATCCGCGACCTGCTGACCATGTCCTCGGCGCTCGACTGCGACGACTGGGCCGGTGCGAGCCCGGGCAATGAGGAGCGGATGTACGCGACGCGCGACTGGACCCGCTTCGCGCTCGACATCCCGATCGCCGGGAATTATGCGCGGGGAGCCAATGGGCTCGGCCGCTATTCCTATTGCACCGCCGGGGCCTTTCTGCTCGGCCGCATCGTCGAGCGTGTCACGGGCGAGCGGTTCGACGCCTATGTCCAGCGGCGGCTGTTCGATCCGCTGGGCATCACCGGCGCGCAATGGAAAACCTCCCCAAATGGCGAAGTCCAGAGCGGCGGCCAGCTGAGCCTGCGCGCTCGCGACTTCGCGGCGATCGGGCAGCTGGTCCTGGATGGCGGCATGGCGAGCGGCAAGCAGGTCGTTTCCCGCGCCTGGCTGCGCGAGATGCTGACCGTACGCGCCAAGGCGACGCCGTTCGACGGCTATGGCTATCTATGGTGGGTTCGCGACTATCGCACGCCGGTCAGTTCCCGCCCCTGGCCGGGTTTCTACATGTCGGGGAATGGCGGCAACAAGGCGGTGCTGTTCCCCGATCTCAAGGCCGTCGTCGTGATCCTGAGCACCAACTACAACCAGCGCGACATGCACCAGCTCAGCACGGCGCTGATCGAGCGGCATATCCTGCCCGCGCTGGTGACGCCGTAGCCAAGGGAGCGGCGCGCGGCGCATCCGCCGGCGTGCCGTCGCGAACCTCAATGGGCGTCGGTCTTTCCATGGAATAGCTTCCCGATGACGAAGGCGATGACGGTGCCGACCGCCAGACCGACGATGCCCGACCCCGTCGCGGTGACGATCCAGGTGATGACGCCACTGTGCGAGATCGCCTCGGCCGCATGGTGGATCACCTGCTCGGGCGCGTGCCAGCCGAGCTGTGCCGCGCCATGGACGAGGATGCCGCCGCCGACCCAGATCATCGCTGCGGTGCCGATGATCGACAGCGCACGCATCACCACGGGCATGCCCTTGACCAGCCCGCGCCCGATCGCCTGGGCGAGCTGAGCGGGGCGGCGAGCGAGATGGAGGCCGAAATCGTCCATCTTCACGATCAGACCCACCACGCCATAGACCAGCACGGTAATACCGATGCCGACAAGGGCGAGCACCACGCCGCGTTCCCACAAGGGCTTGGCCGCGACGTCGTTGAGCGCGATCGCCATGATCTCTGCCGAGAGTATGAGGTCGGTGCGGATCGCGCCGGAGACCTTGGCGGCCTCAAGATGTGCGGGATCGCCGATCGCTTCCTCATCGGCGCCGTGCCCGCCGCCGCCAAAGGCCTCGATCACCTTCTCGGCGCCCTCGAAGCACAGAAAGGCGCCGCCGATCATCAGCAGCGGCGTGATCGCCCAGGGTACGAGCCAGCTGAGCAGCAGCGCGCCGGGAAGCAGCAGCAACAGCTTGTTGCGCAGCGAGCCCATCGCGATCTTCCAGATGATCGGCAATTCGCGGTCGGGCGTCAGGCCGGTGACGTAGCGGGGGGTGACAGCGGCGTCATCGACCACCACCCCCATCGCCTTGCTGCCTGCCTTCCCCGCCGCGGCGCCGACATCGTCGAGCGAAGCGGCGGCGAGCTTGGTGATGGCGGCGACGTCATCGAGAAGCGCGGCAAGACCTGACGGCATGAAATCCCCTGTGGCTGAACCCCCTCCGCCGCGACGGATCGCCTTCTCTATGCCGTCTCCGGGTGATTCCGCCAGCGTTTAAGCGGGGCGGGTTCGGCCGTCACGATGCGAAGCCCGCAGATATGCGGGAAATGAAGGTGCATGGATTGGTTCTATATTGATATTGTAATTGTCATATTGGATCATCGACCTCGATTGGGAGGGGTCGATATGCGTTATCTGATCGCGGCATCGCTGGCGGTGCTGGCGGCGTCCGGAGCCGCTGCGCAAGGACAGACCGCAGCGGCTCCGGTCGTTCTGAACGAACCCAGCGCCAATTGGAGCGTCTATGGCTCCGGGCAGACGCACAAGGGACGCAAGGACGATCAGGTGCAGGGCGGCGGGGCGATGCGCGTGACGATCCCGGCCAAACCGGCCAATCCCTGGGACGTGGGAGCCTCCGCCCCGATCAAGGGCGCGATCGGGCGTGGCGACAGGCTGGTACTGGCATTCTGGGCGCGGCTGGCCGATGGCGGCAACGACGGGCGCACCCGGATCGCAGGCACGATCCAGCAGGCCTCGGCACCCTATGCGCCGGTGGTCACCGGATCGGTCGAGCTGACCCGCGAGTGGAAGCTGGTGCATATCGAAGGCGTTGCGGCAGGTGACCACGCAGCCGGAAGCGCGAACATCGCGCTCACGCTGGGCGGCGCTGCCCACACGATCGATCTGGGACCGGTGTTCGTCCTCAAGAACAACTGATCAGGCGGCGCGCGACACCGACTTGCTCGGCGCCTCGGCAGGTGCGCCGAGCAGGAAGCCCTGAACCTCGTCGCATCCTTCGCTTTCGAGCATCTTCAGCTGCGCGGCGGATTCGACCCCTTCGGCGAGGACCGGGACGTTGAGGCTCTGCCCCAGCGCCAGCACCGCGCGGATGATCGCCCGCGCCTGCGGGCTTTCGCCCGATCCGAGCACGAACGACTTGTCGATCTTGATCTTGTCGAACGGGAAGGAATGGAGCGTGTCGAGCGAGGAATAGCCCGTGCCGAAGTCGTCCATCGCGATGCTGATGCCCAGCGCCTTGATCCGGCGGAGCACCTGAAGCGCGCGGACCTTGTCGCCGATGATCGCAGTTTCGGTGATCTCGAGCTCGAGGCGCGAGGGCGAGAGGCCAGTCTCAAGCAGGATCTCCGTGATCCGCTCGGCAAGGTCCGGCTGCATGAGCTGGACGGGCGAGAGGTTGACCGCGATCTTGGTGCTGCCGGGCCAGCGGCCGGCTTCGGCGCAAGCCTCGCGCAGCACCCATTGGCCGATGCGGAAGATCTCGCCCGTCTCCTCGGCGACCGGGATGAACTCGGTTGGCGATATCCAGCCGCGCGTCGAATGATTCCAGCGCAGCAGCGCCTCATAGCCGCTGAGCTCGCCGTCGCGCAGCGAATGCTGGGGCTGATAGGCCAGCGAGAATTCGTCGCGGTCGATCGCCTGGCGCAGGTCGTTGGCAAGCTGGCGCCGGGCACGCGCGGTCTCGTCCATTCCCGGCTGATAGTAGCAGGTTGCCGAGCCGATCATCGCCTTCGCGCGGTACATGGCGAGATCGGCGTTGTTGAGGATGGTCTCGCGATCGCCGGCATCGGCGGGCCAGGCCGCGACGCCGATGCTGGCGCCGACGAGGAAGCTAGATTCGGCATTCGCGAACGGATCGGCGAAGCAGGCTTCGAGCCGGTTCATGAACGCCTCCAGCTCGGCATCGTTCTGGAAGGTCTTGGCCGCGGCGAACTCGTCTCCGCCGAGGCGTGCGACCACCTCACCCTCGCCGAGCGCGGCGCTGAGCCGGGCGGCGAGTGCGGCGAGCAGCATGTCGCCCGCGGCGTGGCCGTGGGTGTCGTTGATCTCCTTGAACCCGTCGAGGTCGATGACGATCACCGCGAGCTGCTGGCCGATGCGCTCGGCGCGCTCCATCTCGAAATCGAGCCAGAGGTTGAAACGCGCGCGGTTGGGCAGGCCGGTGAGGCTGTCGTGCATCGCGAGAAAGGCGATCTTCTCTTCCGAGCGGCGGCGTTCGGTGATGTCGTCGAAGGTGCTCACCCAACCGCCATCGGGCAGCGCCCTGCTGGCGATGGAGAGGACGAGGTTGGGGCTGATCTCAGCGATCACGGGTGCGGCCTCGGGACCGGCAAGGCTTGCCCAAAGCTCGTCGTGCATCCGCGCATACCAGTCCTCCTCCAGGGGAACCGCAGCACGGCCGCCAAGCGCGCTGAAGGCGACCTCGCGCAAGGTCATGCCAGGAATGCAATCGTCCGGAGACAGGCCCCAGAGGTCCAGAAAGCGCTGGTTGCGCAGGATCAGCCGCTCGTTGCGATCGAACAGGCACAGCCCCTGATGCATGTTCGAGAGCGCCAGATCGAGTTGCTTGCGCAGCGCAGCCTGAGTCCGCCGCGTCACCAGCACCGCGGCGCAGGTGAGCAGCAGGATGCCGATCGCGCCTGCGGCCAGCGATACCGACATCGACCCGGACGACAGCAGCACTCCGCGCAGTTCGTCGCTCGGGATCGGCACGATCTCGAGTGCGGTCATCCCCATGAAGTGGAGCAGCACGATCGCGAGCGTCATCAGCGCCGCAGCGGCCGCGCCGCGCGCCAGGCTGCCGCCGTCGAGCGCCAGCCGAAGCGCCGGATAGACCGGCAGGATCGCAAAGAGCAGCGACAACAGGAGATAGCCGGTGTGCCACGAGAAGGTGCCGGGGAACTCCACCGCCGACATGCCGGTATAGTGCATCGCGGCGATCCCGCCGCCGATCATTACCGCCGCGGCCGCGCGCGGAAAACGGTTACGATTGCGCACCGCGACGAAGAAGCCGGCGGTGGTTAGAGCCATCGCGATCACGAGCGAGAGCGCAGTCAGCGCAAGGTCATAGCCGACGACGATTCCGGGGTCATAGCCGAGCATCGCGACGAAATGGGTGGTCCAGATGCCGAGCCCTGTGGTGACGCCGGCGACGATGGTCCAGTGGGTTCGCCCCTGCCGCCCCGACAGCCTTGCCTGGCGCAGCAGGAGCACCGCCGACGCCGTCGAGACAAGACACACGATCGCCGCCAGGATCACGAGCCGGATGTCATGCTCACCAGTGATGCAGTAATAAAGATCGAACATGGGCGCCCCGGCTTGAATCGAAACCGTCCAGACAGCGCGCGCGGTAAAGTCCGGGTTAATTCAACCGGAACGGATCGCAGAAAGATGGGGATTTCCAAGCTTCTACCCATTGCGGTGACCGGAATGGGGAGAAACCTGTCCGTTTCGGGTTAACCGGCATGAAAAAGGCGCGCTCGCTGCCGGAGCGCGCCTTCTTCGATTTCGCGATTCGGTGGAGATCAGGCGGCGTCGCCCGTCGCCCCCGCCTTCTTCTTCTCGGCATAGACGCGGATCGGCTCCTTGCGGCCCTCGACCACGTCCTTGTCGATCATCACCTCGTCAACGCCGTCCATCGACGGCAGATCGAACATGGTATCGAGCAGGATGCCCTCGAGGATCGAACGGAGGCCGCGCGCACCGGTCTTGCGCTCGATCGCCTTCTTGGAGACCGATACCAGCGCGTCGTCGGTGAAGCTGAGCTTCACATTCTCCATCTCGAACAGCTTCTGGTACTGTTTCACCAGCGCGTTCTTCGGCTCGGTCAAGATCTTGACCAAGGCCGCGATGTCGAGATCCTCTAGCGTCGCGACGACCGGCAGACGGCCGACGAATTCGGGGATCAGACCGAACTTGAGCAGATCCTCCGGCTCGGTCTGGCGCAGCACCTCGCCGGTGCGGCGCTCTTCCGGCGCGGCGACATAGGCGCCGAAGCCGATCGACTTGCCCTGGAGGCGGTCGCCGATGATCTTTTCGAGGCCCGAGAAGGCGCCGCCGCAGATGAACAGGATGTTGGTCGTGTCGACCTGGAGGAATTCCTGCTGCGGATGCTTGCGGCCGCCCTGGGGCGGAACCGAGGCGGTGGTGCCTTCCATCAGCTTGAGCAGCGCCTGCTGAACGCCCTCGCCCGACACGTCGCGCGTGATCGAGGGATTCTCGGCCTTGCGGCTGATCTTGTCGATCTCGTCGATGTAAACGATGCCGCGCTGCGCCCGCTCGACATTATAGTCGGAGGCCTGGAGCAGCTTGAGGATGATGTTCTCGACATCCTCGCCGACATAGCCGGCTTCGGTCAGCGTCGTCGCATCGGCCATGGTGAAGGGCACGTCGAGGATGCGCGCCAGCGTCTGCGCCAGCAGCGTCTTGCCGCAGCCGGTGGGGCCGACGAGCAGGATGTTCGACTTGGCCAGCTCGACCTCGGCGCCCTTGGCACCGTGGTTGAGCCGCTTGTAATGGTTGTGCACCGCCACCGAGAGGACGCGCTTCGCCTGCTTCTGGCCGATCACATAATCGTCCAGGACGTCGCAGATCTCCTGCGGCGTGGGGACGCCGCCGTCCTTCTTGCTGACCAGCGCCGATTTGGTCTCTTCGCGAATGATGTCGTTGCAGAGCTCCACGCACTCGTCGCAGATGAACACGGTCGGCCCGGCGATGAGCTTGCGCACCTCGTGCTGCGACTTGCCGCAGAACGAGCAGTAGAGCGTGCTCTTCGAATCGCCGCCACTCAATTTGGTCATTCAATCACCTTTCGCACCAGAAGGGGCGCGTTCCTTTTCCGGGCACATATCCTAACGTGCACGGGTAAACCCACAATAAAAATCCGGCAGCGCTACCGAAGCGTCGCGTCGTTCTGCCGCATCACCTCGATATAGTCATGGGCGTCCTTGAGCCCAACCCCCGTCCGATCGCGTACCAGCTTGATCGCCATGATCGGGTTTCCGGTGTGGATCAGCTTCCACAATTCGAGCCGGAGCTCTTCGGAAATCTCGACCGGTTCCGCAGCGACGGACGCGGGCGCAGGAGGGGGAGAAGGCCGCGACCGGGAGCGTGGCGGGGCGACGAGATCACCCCGCTCCTCTGCCCTTCCGCGCAGTGCCCAGAAGAGCACCGCCAGCACGACGAGCGCGCCGAGGATCAGCAGGGGAAGCGGAATGTAGATCGCACGGTCTCCGCTCAGGCGGCGCTGCCGCCCTCACCCTCGGCCGGCTGCGGGCGCTTCTCGTACACTTCGTCGACCAGACCGAAGGCCTTGGCCTCGTCCGCTTCGAGGAAGGTGTCGCGATCCATCGCGGCTTCGATCTTCTCGAGCGGCTGGCCGGTATATTTGACGTACAGGTCGTTCATCCGGCGCTTGATGCGCAGGATTTCCTTGGCCTGGATCTCGATGTCCGACGCCATGCCCTGTGCACCGCCCGAAGGCTGGTGGACCATGATGCGCGCGTTGGTGAGCGCGACGCGCAGGCCCGGCTCACCCGCGGCGAGCAGGAAGCTGCCCATCGACGCCGCCTGGCCGATGCAGACCGTGCCGACGCGCGGACGAATGTACTGCATGGTGTCGTGGATCGCCATCCCGGCGGTCACGACGCCACCCGGCGAGTTGATGTACATCCAGATGTCCTTCTTCGGGTTCTCGGACTCGAGGAAGAGCAGCTGGGCGGTGATGAGCGAGGCCATATGGTCCTCGATCGGCCCGGTGATGAAGATGATCCGCTCACGCAACAGGCGCGAGAAGATGTCGAAGCTGCGCTCGCCGCGGCTCGACTGTTCGATGACGATGGGAACCAGCGCGCCGGTGACTGGATCGACGGTCATATGACCCGAAAGGGGATGCATGTGCGGGAATCTCGTGTGTTTGTTTTTGCCCGTGGACTACATCGGCGCTCGGCAAGCCCCGCGCAAGGGGGGAAGACGGTGAACGGAACGCGGTTCAGGCTCCGTAGCGCGGCAAACGCACCCGCACGGTGAAGCGCCCCGCCCCGCCCTCGAATGCGATCTCTCCGCCATGGCTGCGGATCACGTCGCGGCTGATGGTGAGGCCAAGGCCGGTACCGCCGGTTTCGCGCCCGCGCGTGCTTTCGAGGCGGACGAACGGCGCAAAGGCGCGCTCGACATCCTCCGGCGCAATGCCCGGCCCGCGATCCCGGAATGCGACTGACACCCAGTCCTGTTCCGCTTCCAGCACGATATGCACCGCCTCGCCATATTTGCAGCCATTGGCGATCAGGTTGGCGAAGGCGCGGCGGATCGCGACCGGGCGCCAGCGGATGTCGAGGTGATCGGGGCCCTCGTACAGCACCTCCTCCCCGAGATCGTGATGCGTGTCGGCAAGGCTGATCAGCAGCGCTGCAAGATCGACCGTCTCGAGCGATTCCTGGCTGGCCTCCTCCCGCATGAAGGCGAGCGCATCGGACACCATCGACTCCATCTCGGCGACATTGGAACGGAGCTGCGTGCGCTGATCCTCGTCCTCCACATATTCGGCGAGCAGCCGCAGCCGGGTGAGCGGGGTGCGCAGATCGTGTGAGATCGCGGCGAGCATCTGGATACGCTCGTCCACGAACCGCTTGAGCCGCAGCTGCATCGTGTTGAACGTGCCTGCGATCGCGGCGAATTCGGGCAGGCGCATGTCGCCGATCAGCGTCGGCTCGCGCTCCCGCCCCAACCGCTCGGCGGCGTTGGCGAGACGGGTCAGCGGCGCGACGATACTGCGCGCCATCCAGATCGAGAAGATCATCAGGATCAGGAAATTACCCGCGAAGGTCAGCACCATCCGCATCTGATGCCAGCGCGCGTCGGTCGTCTGCCGCGCGGTGACGACCAGCCATTGCCCGTCCGCGCGCCGCACGGCGATTTCCAGCCGTCCGAGCACGCTGCTGCGATTGCTCGCCAGTTCCTGGGCCGTGAGCAGCATCGGCACCCTGGGAATGATCGCGACAGCGGTATCGGAGGACCGCTCCCAGGCATTGTCGCTGAACGTATCCGCCCATACGCGGACATCCTGCTCGGGTTGTCCCAGCGCGGTGGCGACCGCGCTACGCAGCCCGCTTGCGAACTCGGCGCCGCGCCCGCCCTGCTCGAACGGGGGCGCCACCCGAGTCGTGAACACGAGATAGTCGGAAACGCCGGCGGGACGTTGCGCATCGGCGGGCGCCCGCGCTTCTTCAGCGACGGCCTTCACCAGCCAGTCGCGCTCGACCATCAGGAAAGGCGGCGGCGGGATCATCACGCGCAGCGCCTGGTCGAGCAGGAAAGAGGCCAGCACCGCCAGAACGATCGCGATTCCGAGCCGGACCGACAGCTTGAGCCGCGGCAGACCGAGACGAGGCCGGTGCGGGATCATGGGCGCGACACCGGATCGACCGCGGCGGTGAAATAGTAACCGCCATTGCGGACGGTCTTGATCAGCTCGGGCGCGTGCGGATCGGCCTCGACCTTGCGGCGCAGCCGGCTGACCTGAACGTCGATGCTGCGGTCGATATTCAGGCTGGAGCGGCCATGGACATAGTCTAGCAGCTGGTCGCGGCTGAGTATCTGCTGCGGGTGCTGCACCAGCGCGACGAGCAGATCGAACTCGCCCGTCGTCAGCTCGACCAGCGACCCGGCGGGCGAAACCAGCGTCCGCTTGCCCGTGTCAAGCGTCCAGCCGGCAAAGCCGAACCGGTCCGCCACGGCCTCCTCCTCCGCCGCCGGAATCATGGCCGCACGCCGCAGCGCGGCGCGGATACGGGCAAGCAGTTCGCGCGGGTTGAACGGCTTGGGCACATAATCGTCGGCACCGAGCTCGAGCCCGATCACCCGGTCGGTCTCGTCCCCGCGCGCGGTGAGCAGGATGATCGGGACCGTGCTGCGTGCGCGCAGCCTCTGGCAGAGCGTGAAGCCATCGTCGCCCGGCATCATCACATCCAGCACGATGACGTCGAAGCGGAACTTGCCGACCAGTTCGGTCATCTGCCGCCCGTCCTCGGCGGCCGTCACGCGCAGGCCGTTGTCGCTCAGATACCGCGCGAGCATCGTGCGGATCTGCCGGTCGTCGTCGACGACGAGGATATGGGCGCCTTCCTGCCTTGCCATGGCCGTCAGATAGCGCCCGGCCCGGGCCGAGTCTGTAGCCGTAACAATCTGAAACAAACCGAAACCCGCCTGCAATCGGCGGCGGCCGGCCGCGGCCTATAGCGCCGCTACCCCATTCCCCATGGAGTATCCCCGATGCCCGTCATGCTTGCATTCCATTGCCGCGTCAGCCTGCGCAGCGCGCTGCCACTCCTGATCGTACCCGCCATTTGCCTGATCGCCTCCCAGGCGCGCGCCCAGTCGCGTGAGGACGAAGGCAATGACTGGCAGGTGATGCTGGGCGCGGGCGCGATCTACTCGCCCGACTTCGAAGGGTCGGACGAATATGAGGTCCAGCCCTTTCCCTTCATCTCGGTCGAATATCGCGACATCGCCTATATCCGCGGTCCCGAGATCGGGGTGAACCTGATCCGGCTGAAGGCGTCGGACGATTTCAGCATCAAGGCCGGGCCGCTGGCGCGCTATCGCCGCGACCGGAAGGTGAAGCGCAACGCGGATCTGAGCGGGCTGGGCGATGTCGGCACCGCGGTCGAGCTGGGCGGCGCGCTGGCGTTCGAATATCGCCAGGCCTGGGTGCGCCTCTCGCTGGCGAAGGACGTGGCCGGTGGCCATGACGGCCTGGTCGGCGAGGGCGAAGCGGGTATCCGCTTCAACCTCAGCGACACGCTGGTCGCTTCCGCCAGCGCCAAGGCGAGCTGGGCCGACAAGGACTATATGGGCACCTATTTCGGGGTGAACGCGGCGCAGGCGGCACGGAGCGGCCTGCCGGTCTATCGCGCCGAAAGCGGCCTGAAGGACGTGGGTGCGGGTCTGAACCTCAGCTACATGCTCGGCCGCAACTGGATGGTCACCGCGGTCGGCGGCTACTCGCGCCTGATGGGCGATGCCGCCGATGCGCCGCTCGTGGTGCGCTACGGATCCCTCGATCAATGGCATGGCGGCCTGTTCGTCGCCTATCGCTTCTAGAAGATTCCGGGCTCCTCCCCCTTCCTCCTCCGCCATCCCCCCGGCGGGGGAGGACTTTCAATAGTGATCCGCTATTCGGGACGGAGCGGTCCCGGCACGGCCAGATAGGCGAGCCGGCGCATCTCGCGCCGCCCCCGCACCACCGTATCCAGGATCAGCCCCGCGAACAGGCCAAGTGCCGAAAGGATGACGAGGCCGGTGGCGAGGATCGCCGTCGGGAAGCGCGGGACAAGACCGGTATCGACATAGGTGATCACCAGCGGCACCGCGAGGATCAGCGCCAATAGGCAGAGCAGGCCGGCGACCCAGCCGAAGAACAGCATCGGCTTCTCGATCCGGTAGAGCGTCAGGATCGTCCGTGCGATGCGGAAGCCGTCGCGATAGGTCGACAGCTTCGACGCCGAACCTTCGGGCCGCGCGAGATAGCGGGTTTCCACCTCCCCAACCGGCATCTTGAGCTCGAGCGCGTGGACACTGATCTCGGTCTCGATCTCGAACCCCGCCGACAGCACCGGGAAGCTCTTGACGAAGCGGCGCGAGAAGACGCGATAGCCCGAGAAGATATCGGTGAAGCTTCGTCCAAACAGCCGGGCCAGCAGCCCGGTCATCGCTCGGTTGCCGAGAACATGGCCGCGGCGATAGGCGTCGGCGGCCTCATGGATGCGCGTGCCGACGACCATGTCGAGCCCCTCGGCCAGCATCTTCTCGATCATTGCGGGCGCGGCGGCGGCGTCATAGGTCGCGTCGCCGTCGGCCATCACGTAGAGGTCTGCATCGACATCGGCGAACATGCGCCTGACGACATTGCCCTTGCCCTGCATCCGCTCGCTGCGGACGATCGCGCCGGCATCGCGCGCCACCTCGACCGTGCGGTCGCGGCTGTTGTTGTCGTAGACGTAGATGGCCGCGCCGGGGAGCGCCGCGCGGAAGGCCGCGACGGTCTGCCCGATAGCGGCTTCTTCATTGTAGCAGGGCAGGATGACGGCGACTTTGGATTCCATAGCGGTGCCATAAGGCCGAAATCGTAACGATTCGACCACTTTGTCATTCGACGGCTTAGACGCCCCCTGAAACGAAAAACCCCGCCGCGCCGGGTGGCGAGGCGGGGTTCTCAAATCGCTTGCGCGAAGGAGAGACTTAGTCGGCCTTCTTCTTGGCCGGGGCCTTCTTCTTCGGGGCTTCCTCAGCCGCGTCGTCGGCCTTGGCAGCGGCCTTCTTGGCCGGAGCCTTCTTGGCAGGCGCCTCGGCTTCCTCGGCCGCCGCTTCCTTCTTCGCCGCAGCCTTCTTGGCCGGCTTCACGTCCTCGGCGGCGGGAGCCTCGTCGGCCTTCTTCACCTTGGCCTTCTTCGCCGGCTTCTCGTCGTGGTCGTGGTCGTGACCGCAGCCCGGGCCGTGGACGTGGGGGACGGCACCCTCCTCGCTCTCGATCGCTGCTTCAAGTTCCTCACGCGTCACTTCGCGCTCGGTGATCTCGGCCTTCTCGAACAGGAAGTCGACGACCTTGTCCTCGTACAGCGGCGCGCGCAGCTGGGCAGCGGCCATCGGCTCCTGCTGGATATACTGGACGAAGCGCTGCTGGTCCTCGGGACGATACTGCTGCGCGGCCTGGGCGATCAGGCGGTTCATCTCCGCCTGGGTCACCTCGACGCCGTTCGCCTGGCCGATCTCCGACAGGAGCAGGCCAAGGCGCACGCGGCGCTCGGCGATCGCCTGATAGTCGCCCTTCTCGGCTTCCAGTTCCTTCTTGGCAGCCTCGGGATCCTCCTCGTGGCTCGCCTCATGCTCGAGCTGGGCCCAGATCTGGTTGAATTCGGCCTCGACCATCGACGGCGGAACCGGGAAATCATGGCCCGCGGCGAGCTGATCGAGCAGCTTGCGCTTCATATAGGTACGGGTCAGGCCGCCGGTCTCGCTTTCGAGCTGGCCCTTGAGGATACCGCGCAGCTGGTCGAGGCTCTCGAGGCCGAGATTCTTCGCGAAATCCTCGTCGATCTTGGTCTCGCCCGAGGTCTTCACCGCGGTGATCTTGAGGTCGAAGGTCGCAGGCTTGCCGGCAAGCGTATCGACGCCGTAATCCTCGGGGAAGGTCACTTCGATCTGCTTTTCGTCGCCGGCCTTCACGCCGACGAGCTGATCCTCGAAGCCCGGGATCAGACGGCCGGTGCCGATCTCCACCGACATCGCCTCACCCGTGCCGCCGTCGAAGGCGACGCCATCGACCTTGCCGACGAAGTCCATCGTGACCTGATCGCCCTGCTTCGCCTTGTGCTTGGCGGGGGCATCTTCCCAGGCCTTCTGCTGGCCGGCGATCTGCGCGAGCTGCGCGTCGATCGCGCTCTCGTCGACCGGGACGATCAGGCGCTCGAGCTTCAGGCCTTCGATCGAAGGGGTCGGTACGTCGGGGAGCACCTCGAGCTCGACCTTGACCTCGGCATCCTTGCCCGGCGCGAAATCACCTTCCAGGCTTACCGAAGGCTGCATTGCGGGACGCAGCTTGTGGTCGGCCAGAAGCTGCTGCACGCCCTGCTGGATCGTGGTGTTGAGCGCGTCCTGGGTCAGCGCCTCACCGTGCATCTTGCGGACGAGATTGGTGGGAACCTTGCCGGGGCGAAAGCCGGGCATGCGGATCTGAGGCGCCACGCGCTTCACCTCGGCATCGACGCGCGCGTCGATATCCTTCGCGGTGATCTTCAGGGTGTAGGCGCGCTTCAGGCCCTCGTTCAACGTCTCGACAGTCTGCATTTCTTTCAGGCTTCCTGCTCTGGAAGTGGAATCGGTTTAGCGGCGTCCACCCCGTGCGCCGGGCGGAAACTGGTGCGGGCGAAGGGACTCGAACCCCCACATCTTTCGATACTGGTACCTAAAACCAGCGCGTCTACCAGTTCCGCCACGCCCGCATTCAGGGACACCGCAAGTCGGCGGGCTCTATAGCAAGGGATGGGCCGGGGGCAAGCGGCGATGCGTTCGCGATGTGACGGATCCATTGCAAGGCGAGACGGACAAGGATGAACCGTCGCACGCCGCGGTGCGTTGACCGGGCAAAAGGAGTGATCCGATGCCCGTAGAACCGCCGATCCCGCCAGCCAAGCCCAGCGTGCCGCCGCCCGAGGCGCCGCCAATGCCCCAACCGGGCCAGCCGACGCCGGGCGGACCGGAGATCCACCCGCCCCAGCCCGACATCGACGTACCGGCCCCCGTACCCCAGGGCGATCCGCCCGCGACACCGGTGCAGCCGGTCGCGTAACCCTATTGCGCGACCGTTTGTGCGCCCGTCAGATCGATGATCCGGTCGCGGTCGTAGCGCATGACCCCCGCAAGCGGCGGCATGCGACCGACCGACACGCCGAAATAATTCGGCATCTTCCCCACCGGCCAGAATTTGGCGGGCACGACCGTCGCACCGGCAAGCCGCGGATCGAGCGTCCATGAGGCGGGAGCCGGCTGGAGGACCTGGTATCCCTCGACCTTCTCGCTATCGAACAGGCCGGTCGCATCCCCCTCCTGCACCTTGACCTCTTCCGGCATCAATGCGCGCAGATAGCCAAGATCGGTGACTTGCCCCGCCTTCACCTCGAAGGCGACGCTGCCCATGCAGAAACAGGAACCCGTGGCGGCCGCATTCGGGAGCACCGATACCATGCCGTAGATACGATACCTGCCGGGCGTGAGCTCATGGAGATAGGTCGATGCACCGCCATCGCCCTTGGCAAAGCGGAAAAGGGGGCCGATCGGCACTCCCGTCATCAGCCCGAAGGGCGTGAACTCGAAATTGGCCTCGGTCGGTTCGACCGGCTTTTCCGGCAACACCGGCTTCGCCGCACCCTTGGGCGTCTTGTCATAGGCGGCCTTGGCCTTGTCATACGACGCCTTCTTCTTCGCGTACTTCTCCCGCGCCTCGGTGAAGGCCTCCGCCTTGAGCGCATCGTACTTCACCTGATCCTCTTCACTCGGAATACGCATCAGATGCAGCGGTATCGCGATGTTGGAGCGGACCAGCACATAGGCGCGGGCCGGATCGAACGTCACGGCGGGCTTATCCTTCACCGCGGCGGAGGTCACGAAAACGACCTTCGTCTTCTTGGCGAAGGCGGGCGAGGCGCAGACGGCAAACGCCGCGCCAGCGATCAGCAGGCGCTTCACAGCCCGAGTTCCTTTCCTTCGGGTTTCGCGGAGGACGCAACGAGCGCCTGACGCTTGAGATAGTCGAAGCGGCGGCTTTCGGGCATGTTCGACAGCCCCTCCTCGAAGTGAAACTCCTCCCATAGGTCCTTCTTGAGGCCGTAGCGCTGATAGCCCTTGTAGTACATGCACTGGCGCATGTTCACGCGGCGCATCCGGCGTTTCTCGGCCGATCCGAAGATCATCATCGCCATCGCGTTGCCGATCATCCCGCCCGCGGCGCCGGCCAGCGTGCCAGCATAGGGATAGGGCACCTGGGTGTAGGTCACCCCACTCTGCAACCCCCGTGCGTAGCCGTCGCACTCCACCACGTCGCGATAGGCGTCGGCATAGGAGACGCCCGTGCGGACGAAGTAGTAATATTTGTCGAAATCCTTCTCGTCCGCTGGCGTCGCGGCGAAGTCGAGCTTCGGCATTTCGAGCTTTGCGGCGTCTTCCTCCGCCACTTCGACAGTGCCGAAGGGAGAGCCGCTATCTGCGAGATAGGCCGGCGTGGCGGCTGCTTCAGCCTGCCCGGCGGTCACCGGCTCCTGCGCCGCAGCGATTCCCGGCACTATCACCGACACGGCCGCAAGCGCAGCGCAGGCGCGACGCGCCAATCCACTGGATGGCATCGAAATCCTCCCCCTGTTCAAAGACTTCCCGCGAGTCGCCGGGAAGCCGCCCCAAAGGAAGATTATCGCGCGCAGGGGACCGCGCAAGCAGGAAACCCGAGAGCCGCGTTCGCGCGAACTAGCGCGTGCAGAAATCCACGAAGCGCTTGATCGCCTGCTTGCCCGCCGCGGTTCCGGTCATCCCGGTCGTCTGGCCCAGCGCGGTCATGCGCAGCCAGCCATTGGCGGCGAAGGCACGGATGAACGGGGAATTTCCCGCAATCTCCCTTGAGGTGAAGTGCGGCGGCTCGTCCTCGTTCGCCTCGGTCGTGCCGGGAAGGCGCAGGCTTTGCGGGCCGGAGCTGAGGACGATCCCCCGCAGCGCCGGATCGCCGCCGGAAATGCTGGCGAAGATGCGGTTGCCGCCCTGCTCGCAACTGAAGTTGAGCGGCTGGTCATCGGTGCCGTCGACCTCATAGGCGAGGATCGCGCTCGACACGCGACTCTCCTCGTCGATGCGGATCGCCCAGTCATAGCCATCGCTCACCGGCGGAGGGCCGGCGCGTTGCGCCATGGCCGGGCCGGCGAGCAACAGGGCAACAGTCGGGAACAGCCAGCACTTCATCGATCGATCCCCTGCCCGCTCAGCCGTTGAGTGCCTTCTTCAGCAGCTCATTCACCACGCCCGGATTGGCCTTGCCGCCCATCGCCTTCATCGTCTGGCCGACGAAGAAGCCGAACAAGGCCTCCTTGCCGCCGCGATACTGTTCGAGCTGGCCGGGGTTCTTGGCCAGCACCTCGGCGATCACCGCCTCGATCGCGCCGGTGTCCGAGGTCTGTTTGAGACCGCGTTCCTCGACGATTGCCGACGGGCTGCCGCCGGTTTCAAGCATGATCTCGAACACCTGCTTGGCGAGGCTGCCCGAAATCGTGCCGTCGGCGACGAGGCCGAGCAGTTCCGCCGCCTGCGCGGGCGAGACCGGGCTGTTCTCGATATCCTTGCCCAGCTTGTTGAGCGCGCCGAACAGCTCGGAAGTGACCCAGTTGGCCGCCGCCGGCCCCTTGGCGCCGGCATCGAGCAGCGCGTCGAAATAGCGCGCCGATTCGACCTCGGCGGTCAGCACGCCGGCATTGTACGGGGTGATGCCGAGCGCGAGGTAGCGCGCGCGCTTGGCGTCGGGCAGCTCGGGCAGCGAGCCGCGGCATTCCTCAAGGAACGCATCGTCCAGCTCGAGCGGGAGCAGATCCGGGTCGGGGAAATAACGATAATCGTGCGCGTCTTCCTTGGAACGCATCGACCGCGTCTCGCCCTTGTCCGGATCGAACAGGCGGGTTTCCTGGACGATCTTGCCGCCGCTCTCGATCACGTCGATCTGGCGCAGCGCCTCGATCTCCACCGTCTGCATGACGAAGCGAACCGAGTTGACGTTCTTGGTCTCGGTGCGAGTGCCGAATTCCTCGCCCGGACGGCGCACGCTGACATTGACGTCCGCGCGCATCGAGCCCTGATCCATATTGCCGTCGCACGAGCCGACATAGCGCAGGATCGAACGCAGCTTCGACAGATACGCCCCGGCCTCCGCGGGCGAGCGCATGTCGGGCTTCGACACGATCTCCATCAGCGCGACGCCGGAACGGTTGAGGTCGACATAGGACAGGCGCGGATGCTGGTCGTGCATCAGCTTGCCAGCATCCTGCTCGACATGGATGCGCTCGACGCCGATCGTCTTGGTTTCACCGTCCACCTCGATCTCGATCTCACCCTCTCCCACCAGCGGGTGATAGAGCTGGCTGATCTGGTAGCCCTGCGGCAGATCGGCGTAGAAATAATTCTTGCGATCGAACCGCGACCATTTGTTGATCTGCGCGTCGATCGCCATGCCGGTGCGCACCGCCTGACGGATACACTCGCGGTTCGGGACCGGAAGCATGCCGGGCATCGCCGCGTCGATCAGCGACACCTGCGTGTTCGGCTCGGCGCCGAACTCGGTCGCGGCGCCCGAGAAGAGCTTGGCGTTGGACGTGACCTGGGCGTGGACCTCAAGGCCGATCACGACCTCCCACTCGCCGGTTTCGCCTTTGATGCGGTAGTCGCTCATAACACCTTTCCGTCAGGACTCACGCGGATGGAAGGGCGAGGCATCTGATACTCTCGCTCCGCAATTTCATCCTTGTAGCCCAAATACTTGATTTCAGTTCGGTCGAATGACCAACCTTCCTCAAGATCGTATATCCAAACCCCGTAGCCCTCGATCGGGTCACCCGGTTCCTCAAAGGCAAGACCGTCTACGTACCCAATCTTCCCGATGACGTGAGAGTGTTTTGACTTAACCGGGCCAATTACCTCAACAACATCGAAAAAATCGAGCGGGTCTTTCACCACCATTGCTCCGGCCGCGCCGTGAAACCGGCGCGCTGCTCCAGCGCGAGGCTCGCGTTGAGCACGCCTTGCTCGTCCAGCGGCTTGCCGATGATCTGCAACCCCAAGGGGAGTCCGTCCTTGTCGAGGCCGCCCGGCACCGACATCGCCGGAATGCCCGCGAGGCTCGACGGCACGGTGAAGACGTCGTTCAGGTACATCGCCAGCGGATCGGCCGACTTCTCGCCCAGCGCGAACGCTGCCGAGGGCGCGGTGGGGGTGAGCAGCAGGTCGCACTGCACCCAGGCCTTCTCGAAATCCTGCGCGATCAGCGTGCGGACCTTCTGCGCCTGGGTGTAGTACGCATCGTAGAAGCCGGCCGAGAGTACATAGGTGCCGATCAGGATGCGGCGCTGCACTTCGGGACCGAAGCCCGCGGCGCGGGTTGCGGCGTACATTTCCTGAAGGTTCGCGCCATCGGGCAGGTCGCGCTGGCCGTAGCGCACGCCGTCATAGCGCGCGAGGTTCGACGACGCCTCTGCAGGCGCGATGATGTAATAGGCCGGAAGCGCATATTTGGTGTGGGGCAGCGAAACCTCGACGATCTCGGCGCCCGCGTCCTTGAGCCAGTCGATGCCCTGCTGCCACAGCGCCTCGATCTCGACGGGCATACCGTCGACGCGATACTCCTTCGGAATGCCGACCTTCTTGCCGCGCAGGTCGGCGGAAAGGCCTGCTTCCCAATTGGGCACGGCCATGTCGAGCGAGGTCGCGTCCTTGGGATCGAAGCCCGCCATCGCCTCGAGCATGATCGCACAGTCGCGCACGTCGCGCGCCATCGGCCCGGCCTGATCGAGCGACGACGCGAAGGCGACGACGCCCCAGCGCGAGCAACGGCCATAGGTCGGCTTGATGCCCGAGATGCCGGTGAAGGCCGCGGGCTGGCGGATCGAGCCGCCGGTATCGGTGCCGGTCGCCGCGGGGACGAGCCGCGCCGCGATCGCCGACGACGAGCCACCCGACGAACCGCCCGGCGCGAGCGCGGCGTTGCCGCCGTCTTTGCGCCGCCAGGGCGAGATCACGTTGCCGAAATAGCTGGTTTCGTTCGACGAGCCCATCGCGAACTGGTCGAGGTTGAGCTTGCCCAGCATGCCCGCGCCCGCGTCCCACAACTTCTGCGAGACGGTCGATTCATAGACCGGGGTGAACCCCTCCAGCATGTGGCTGGCGGCGGTGGTCTGCACGCCCTTGGTGCAGAACAGGTCCTTCATGCCGATCGGCACGCCGGCCAGCGGCTTGAGCGCTTCACCCGCCGCGCGCGCGGCATCAGCGGCGCGGGCCGCGGCGATCGCATGATCGGGCGTCTCGACGATGAAGGCATTGAGCTGCTTGGCGGCGCTCACCTTGGTGATGAAGGCGTCGGCGACCTCGACCGCGGTGAACTCGCCCGAGCGGACGCCGTCGCGGATCGCCGCGACGCCCAGAGTGGTGACGTCGGTCATTATTCGATCACTTTCGGCACGGTGAAGAAGCCATGCTCGGCAAGCGGGGCATTGGCCAGCACATCGTCGCGGATGCCGCCGTCGGTGACGACGTCGTCGCGCAGGCGCAGCGTGTTGGGGATGACGGCGGTCATCGGCTCGACGGATGAGGTATCGACCTCGCCCAGCTGCTCGATCCAGCCGAGGATGTTGTTGAGCTCAGGCACGAGGCGCTCGGCGGCGGCATCGTCGATCGCGATGCGCGCGAGGCTCGCGACCTTCTTCACGGTTGCGGTATCTACGGACATGGAGGCGCGCCTAGCAGCGACGCCCCCATTCCATCAAGCGCGCTTATTCGAACGGGTCGCTCACGGGTTCGCCGCCGACGAAGATCTGGCGGCGTTCGACCTTGCGGATCTCGATCGCGCCGGCCTTGAGGCCGGCCGCTTTGCGGTTCTGCGTGGCGGGATCGAAGGGGACCGCGGGCTGCTTGCTGCCGGCGATCCATTTGTTGCCGACCAGCAGGTAGCGATCCGGCGTCGCCGCCGGGCAATAGCCTTGCCTGGAAGCAGGCACCGCCACCACCGCCGAACCGGTCTTCGTGTCCGGTTCCCGCCCAGGCGCAGGCCGGAAGCATGAATCGACCAGCAACACCGCCTCACGCCCGCCCGGCATGAACGCCAGCGTGCAGGGCTCGCGGCTGCATTGCCATATGCCGGCAACGGCCTCACGAAGTTCACGCGGCAACGGCGTTCCGGCGGGAAGGATACGCAGCGTCTTGTCGAGCGCCTCTTCGCGCACCGCCTGCTGGCCGTCAGAGGCTTCTCCGGGATATCTGGCAGACAATGCCGCGGTCGCGCTGGTTCGGATCGCCGCGACCGGAGACTTTTTGAGCCGCTCGAGTTCACGGCGCCCCGGCTCGCCGAAGTCGAAGGCCAGCGCGCGCCAGTCGAACTTCTCCGGGGTGGTCCGCCCGGACTCGAGCCGCGCGACCTGATCGCGGGTCGAGATCGCGTTGAAGCTGACGACCGGCGTCGCGAGCAACAGCGCGACGCCGCAGGTGATGATGGCAAGATGGAGGTTTGCAGGCCGTACCTTGTCCGCCCAGAGCGCCCTGCCCCGAATCACGCTGACGAGATAGGCGACTGCCACGACCGAGGCGAGAATGACGAACGTGAGCGCCCAGAGCCGCTCGGGCGTGAAGCCATATTGGCCGATGCGCAGGCCTGTGGCGATCTGGGCGATGACCGCGAGCGGAAGAATCACGATCGCAAGGATCATCGCTGCCCAGCGCAGTACGCGGTTGCGCGGGGCATCATCGGCCCCGTTGCCGATCACGGCATTGACCAGCAGCAGCGCCCCGACGACGCAGCCGAGCAGGATCGGCGTGGTCGACTTGGTCGCGTCCCACAGCGGTTGAAGCCCGGTGAAGGGCAATGCGAGCAGAAACAGGCCCAGCCCGATCGCCAGCACCGGCGCGAGCACGCCCAGCACCAGCATCGCGACATTCTGAAGCAGTGAGACGATCCGGCTATGCTCGCGCAGCAGCGCGAGGCCGACACCGAAGGCGAGCCCCACCAGCGGGCGCCAGAACCATTCCTTCTGGAGAAGGTCGCCGAGGAACTCGATCCCGATCAGCTGGAACAGTGCCGCGAGCAGGAACGACAGCAGCATCGTAACGCCGACGAACGCCCAGCCGAGGCACCAGAGGATCGCGTTAGTCCAGGCATGGTCGTACGCCGCCGGATAGGAGATCGGCCGGAAGCCCGATTCGCGTCCCGCCTGGTACAGCGGCGCGGCGATGCCGATGGCGAGCGCGAGGCTGAACACCCGCCACCCCTCGGTGCTGCTCCAGCCCGACGTCGCCCCGTTGAAATAGAGGATCAGCGCCGCGACTCCCCCGCAGCCAAGCGCGAAGGCAATCGATCTGCGCAGATCCTCGCGCACCACGACGAACCCGAACACCAGCGCGGAGACACTGACGAAGCTCAGCAATGCAAGGCGAACCGCGCTGATCTGCGGCTGGTAGGTCGAACCGATGATCCCGTGGGCGACCAGTCCTGTGACAAGGCCGAGCCCCGCCAGCAGGAACGGCAGCAGCGGCCAGCGTTCGTCCTGATCCTCGATGCGAATCGTCATGCCCCTGCCCTCTCCCACGATGCTGCGTCATCAAGGTTGCATCCTTCGCAACCATCGCGCAACGGAACGCGATTGCCCGGCAGCGTGTTATGCTGCAATGCACAACAGGAGCCCCGAGTGGCGCGCAAGTTCCTCTATATCGTGGCGGTGTTGATCGTGCTCGCGCTTGCAGCAACCTTTGCATATCGAATCTGGGGCGCCGAGCTGCTGCGGCAGGCGATGGTGCCCGGCGGGCGATTCGAATCGCAGGCGGCGCTTCCCGCCGACAGCTACAAGCGCGCCGAAATGTGGCTGGCGCGGCCCGACAAGCCGGGCAATCCGGCGCTGTGGGCACCCGAAGGCTATCCAGCGGCGAAGGAACCGACGGCGGCTGTATTCTTCATCCATCCGACCTCCTACCTCAACCGCGCGCACTGGAATGCGCCGCTGGAGGACAAGGAGGCGAATGATCGCGCCGCGCTGTTCCTGCGCGGACAGGCGAGCGCCTTCAACGGTGCGGGCGCGGTATGGGCGCCACGCTATCGTCAGGCCACCTTCGGCGCATTCCTGACCAGTAAGGAGGATGCCCAGCGGGCACTCGATCTCGCCTATCGCGACGTCACCGCCGCGTTCGACCAGTTCCTTGCCGAAGCGGGTGATCGCCCGATCATTCTGGCAGGGCACAGTCAGGGGGCGTTGCACCTGACGCGGCTGTTGCATGACCGGGTGGCGGGCAAGCCGATCGCGAAACGGATCGTTGCAGCCTATGTCGTGGGTTGGCCGGTATCGAAGAGCGCGGACCTGCCGAAACTCGGGCTGGCGGAGTGCACCGCGGCCGACCAGACTGGCTGCATCCTGTCGTGGCAGAGCTTCGCCGAGCCGGCCGATCCCTCCCTGCTGCTCGATACCTTCGATGCCTCGAACGGCTTTACCGGTGCGGCACGTGCGGGTACGCCGATGATCTGCACCAATCCGATCACCGGCACGCCGGCAACAACTGCCGAAGCGAACACCAATCTGGGCACGCTAGTGCCGTCCGCCGACTTTTCGAGCGCCACGCTGCGGAAGGGCCTGGTTCCGGCACGGTGCGACGGGCGCGGCGTGCTGACGATCGGCAGCGCGCCGGAAGGGATTGGCGGGCAATATGTGCTGCCCGGCAACAACTATCACGTGTTCGACTATTCGCTGTTCTGGGCCAATGTCCGCGCCGATGCCGAGCGGCGGCTGAAGGCGTTCAAACCGTGATCACCACCGACCGCGATATCTTTCGCGAGGCGCTGCCGCAGGGCGGGCGGCTGCTGGGGCTGGATGTCGGTACCAAGACGATCGGCACGGCGCTGTGCGATGCGGGCTGGTCGTTCGCCAGCCCCGCGCACCTCGTGAAGCGGACCAAGTTCACCGCGGACAAGGCGGCGCTGGCCGTGCTGATCGCGGAACAGCAGGTGAAGGGGATGGTGATCGGCCTGCCCCTCAATCTCGACGGCACCGATTCACCGCGCACCCAGTCGACCCGCGCCTTCGCCCGCAATGTCGAGGATCTCGGGCTTCCGGTGCTGCTTTGGGATGAGCGCTGGTCGACGGCCGCAGTCGAGCGCCAGATGATCGCCGAGGACCTGTCGCGCGCCAAGCGGGCGGAGCGCGTCGACAAGCTCGCCGCCAGCTACATTCTTCAGGGAGCGATCGACGCGCTGGCCACCGGCTGACCGGTTTCCCATGAGACAATGTTGCACAAGCGCGCGGGAACGGGCAGCGTCGCGCGACTTCAAGACTCGGGGGTCTTTCATGCGCCAGTTGCTTCTTGCCGCCACCTTTCTCGCCCTCCCTGCCCTTGCGCAGGACAAGCCTGCTCCGCCAAGGGACGCCAAGGCCGAAGCCGAAGCCGCCCAGATCCGCGCGCCAGTCGAGGAGCAGAGCGCGGTAAGCAGGGGCAGCGTCACGGTGAGCGGGCAGCGCATCGCCTATACCGCGACCGCGGGAACGCTGACGATCCGCGACGATGAAGCGAAGCCCTCCGCCAGCTATTTCTACACGGCCTACACCAAGGACGGCGGCGGTTCCGACCGCCCGGTCACCTTCTTCTACAATGGCGGGCCGGGGTCGCCCACGATCTGGCTGCACATGGGCAGCTTCGCGCCGGTGCGCGTTACCACCGCCAATCCCGAATATATCCGCCCCGCCCCCTATGGTTTCGGCCCCAATCCCTATTCGCTGATCGACAAGAGCGATCTGGTCTTCATCGACATGATCGGTGCGGGCTGGTCGCGGCCGCTGGGCGAGAAGAGCGGCAAGGATTTCTGGGGCGTCGATCAGGACGCCGAGGGCTTCGCGCGGGCGATCACCCGCTATATCGCGAAGAACAACCGCTGGCGCAGCCCCAAGATCCTGTTCGGCGAGAGCTACGGCACGCTGCGCAACCCGGTGGTCGCGGCCAAGCTGGAACAGGCCGGCGTCAGCCTCAACGGCATGGTCCAGTTCTCGACGATCATGAACTATGGTGTGCGCCAGTCGGGTTATGACCAGAATTACCTGACGCTGTTCCCGACGATGGCGGCGACCGCCTGGTATCATAACCGCCTCCCCAACCGCCCGGCCGACCTGCGCGCGTTCCTCGACGAGGTGCGCGGCTTCACAACCGGCACGCTCGCCGCTGCGCTCGCCAAGGGATCGAACATCCCGGCGGCGGAGAAGGCGGCGGTGGCAAGGCAGATGGCGGGCTATATCGGCCTCAGCGAGGCGTTCATCCTTCGCGCGGACCTGCGTATCGACCTGTCGCACTTCCAGACCGAATTGCTGCGCGACCGCCGGCTCGCCGTGGGTCGGCTCGATTCGCGCTACACGCTCAACATGACCGATGCGAATGCCGACAGCCCGGGCGACGATCCGTCCTCGACCGCAATCTCGGGCGCGTTCGTCGCGACGTTCCAGGATTATGCAACGCGCGTGCTGGGCTACAAGACCGACCTGCCCTATCGCATGACCGCACGCGGACCCGGCTTCAACTGGGACTGGAGCCACCGCCCGCCCAATTCGAACCAGCCGCAGACCACGCCCAATTCGGGGCTGGACCTCGCCTGGACGATGCGGACCAACCCGTATCTGAAGGTGATGTTCGTCAACGGCTATTACGATTTCGCCACCGCCTTTTTCGGCGCGGAGTTCGACGCATCGCACATGTTGCTGGACGAGGCGCTGCAGCGGAACATCGACTTCACTTACTATGAAGCCGGGCACATGGTGTATCTGAACCCCGACGAGCTGGCGAAGATGCACGCCGACCTTAGCCGCTGGTACGACAAGACGCTTGCCGCTCCGGCTCGTCCCGCCCCGCGCCCGGCGACACAGCCGGGACAATGAGCGCGCTTGCGCCCCTGCCCCCGCCTCGCTAACCGCAGGGTTTAATGCAACCGCCGATCGATCATCGCCCCGGCGCCCAGATTCAGGGGCGCGCCGTGTTTCCGCACGCGCACCTGACGGGTATTTCCGGGCTTCAGCCGCACGAGATATTGTTCCTCCTCGACGAGGCCGAACAATGGATCGAAGCCAATCGCAGCCGCGCCAAGAGCGACCACCGGCTGGACGGGCTCACTCAGATCAACGCCTTTTTCGAGAACTCGACCCGCACATTGCTGTCGTTCGAGATCGCGGGGAAGCGGCTGGGCGCGGATGTGGTCAACATGCACGCCGCGCAATCCAGCGTGAAGAAGGGCGAGACGCTGATCGACACGGCGATGACGCTCAACGCGATGCGCGCCGACGTGATCGTGATCCGGCACATGAGCTCGGGCGCGGTGCAGCTGATCGCCGACAAGGTCGATTGCCCGGTGCTCAACGCCGGCGACGGCAGCCACGAACACCCGACCCAGGCGCTGCTCGACGCGCTGACCATCCGCCGCCGCCGCGGCAGCATCGCGCATCAGCGCGTGGTGATCTGCGGCGACATCCTGCACAGCCGCGTCGCGCGCTCGAACATCCTTGCGCTCACGGCCCTGGCGGCCGAGGTGCGGGTGGTCGCACCGTCGACGCTGATGCCCGCAGCGATCGAGAAGATGGGCGTCACGCCCTATACCGATTTCGATGCGGCGCTGGAGGGCGCGGACGTGGTGATGATGCTCCGCCTGCAGAACGAGCGCATGTCGGGTGCCTACATTCCCTCGACCCGCGAATATCACCTGAACTACGGACTGACCGAGGAGCGACTGAAGCGCGCCAAACCAGACGCACTGGTGATGCACCCCGGCCCGATGAACCGCGGGGTCGAGATCGACTCCTCCGTCGCCGATATGCCCGGCCGCTCGGCGATCACCGAGCAGGTCGAGATGGGCGTGGCGGTGCGCATGGCCTGCCTCGACGTGCTCACGCGCCGTGCGCGCGGCGTGGAGGGCTGGGCATGAACCTGATCTTCAGGAACGCCCGCCTGGTCTGCCCCCAAGGCGGCGAGCGCGACGGCGAGCTGTACGTTGCTGACCATAAGATCGCGGCGCAAGCGCCTGAGGGCGCGCAGGTGATCGATTGCGGGGGCAAGCTGCTCGCCCCTGCCCTGATCGATCTCGGCGCCTTCGCCATGGACAAGGCGGCGTGTCGCGCCGGCGGTATCGCGCGCATCGGCCTGATGCCCGACCAGTCGCCGGTGCTTGACGGCCCCGGCATCGTCCAGCGCGCCGCCGACATGGGCAAGCCCGAACTGTGGGTCCACCCGATCGCCGCGGCCACCCGCGGGCTGGAGGGCACCGACCTCGCCGAATTCGCGATCAACGCCGATGCCGGCGCGCGCGCCGTTTCGACCGGGCGGCGCTGGATCGCCGATTCGGGGGTGATGCGTCGCGTGCTCGCTTATGCGCGCGATTGCGGCCTCACCGTCATCGCGCATGCCGAAGACGGCGGTCTGGCGGGACAGGCAGTCGCGACCGACGGCGAGACCGCGACGCGGTTGGGCCTTCCCTCCGCTCCGGCGATCGCCGAAGCGCTGGCGATCGCGCGCGACCTGATGCTGGTCGAACAGACCGGCGCCGCGATCCACTTCCGCCAGGTGACCACGGCGGCCGGGTTCGACCTGATCCGCCGCGCCAAGGATCGCGGGCTGCGCGTCACCTGCGGCATCACCCCGGCGCATCTGCTGTTGTCGGACATCAACGTCACCGACTTCCGCACCTTCGCCCGTCTCTCCCCGCCGCTCCGCGACGAGGGCGACCGGCAGGCGGCGCTGGCGGCGCTGGCAGACGGCACGATCGACATCCTCTGCTCGAGCCACGATCCCCGCGGACCGGAAGAGAAGCGCCTGCCCTTCGTGGATGCGACGCCGGGCATGGCAGGCGCGCAGACGCTGTTGACGCTGGGGCTCGGCCTGGTCCGTGACGAACGGATCGAGCTCGCCCGCTTGTTTGCACTGGTTGCCAGCAACCCGGCCCAACTCCTTGGGATTGAGGCTGGAACACTGGAACCGGGCATGCCGGCGGACCTTGTCCTGATCGATCCTGGTGCGCCCTGGCAGATCAGCTCGGACCGGATGGCTGGCAAGGCGGGCAACACGCCGTTCGACGGCCTGCCCGTTCAGGGGAAGGCGATCCGTCTGTTCAAGGGCGGGGCCGAAATCGCCTGAAACGAAAAAAGGCCGGGCGAACACCCGGCCTTTCCCCTATTCCTTGAGACACCGGCTCAGCGCGAGGCGACCTGCGTCCGCGCCGGCCGCGCCCAGCTCGCCGTCTTGTCACCGGCGCCCGAACGGACGAAGCAGCTGCCCCCGCCTGCGCGCACCTTGCGGCACAGCGTATCGGCACCGGTGCGGTCGAACCCGCCGACGGCGAGTCGCTGGAAGCTGCCTGCGCTGGTCGAAACACTGGCGTTCGACGGCGTCATGCCCTTGAGCGCCGGTGTGCGCTTGACCGCGCGGCCCCACGCATCCTGCGCGACACCGACGCTGTCATACGCGCCGAGCTGGACGAACCAGCTGCCCTTGCCGGGCTTGAACTCATCGACCGGCGTCTTGACTGCGATCGCCAGCGGCTTGCGCGCACCAAGCTCGGCCCGGGCCGCGGCCGGAGCCGCCATCGCCTTGACCGCACGTGCGGGGAGCGCCTGGACGACTTCCCGGCGCGGACCGAACACGACCTGAGCGCTGCCGGGCGCGGGAATCGCGGGCGCGATCTCGGCGCCGGTCATCGCGGTATCGACGGCGGTCGCAGGGGGTGCAGCCGCGGCCGTGGCAATGCCCGTATCGGGCATGTAGTTCTCGATCGGATCGGCGACCTGCTGCGCGGCGACCGCGGTGGTCATCGAACGGGCGAGCGCGAGCTGCTCGGGCTGGCCGCGGTCGGCAACGGGCGTCACGCCCAGCAGCGAGGCGACCTGATCATAGGCATTCTGCGGGCGCGAGAAGCTGGCCCATTGCATCAGCCGCGCGTCGAGCTTGTCGGGCGAAAGATCGACACCCGCGACCGCGCGCGCCTGCTGCCACTGGCCTGCCAGCGCGAAGCTGAGCGCCAGGTTCTGGCGCGTCTTGGCGTCGGCACCCGGCTGGCGCGCGGCGTCGGTCAGCAGCGTGACCGCCGTTGCGGGATCGCCGGCGAGCGCGATGGCAAGACCGCGATCGCTGGCAGGGATGGTGTTGGCATGGGTTTCGAGCGTCTGGCGCGCGGTGCTCCACTCGCCGACGGCGATCTGGGCGAGCGCGAGGTTGAGCGCCGTGCGGCCATTCGCCGGATCGAGCGACAGCGCCTCGTTGAGCGCCTGAGCCGCGGAGACGAAGCGTCCGGCGCGAAGGTAGGTCTCGCCCAGAAGCTGGCGGTATTCGCCGTTCTTCGGGTCGAACGCGACCGCTGCCTCGGCATGAGTCACGGCCTTTTGCGGATTGTCACCCTTGAGCGCCTTGCGTGCGGCCTGGGCTTCCTTCGCGGCCCGCTTTGCGTCCTGCGCGACGGCATCGCTCGCGGCGGCAAGTCCGCCGATCAGCGAGGGGCCGCCGACGATCGGCGCACCAAGGACCAGGGCGGAGACCCCGATGGTGAGAAAACGACGTGCGTTCATGGCTCCAATCCCCCTGATCAGCGAGCCTTGCCCGCCGGGAGCTGGCCAGCCAGCGCCGCGACTTCGGGCAATGTATCGAGAAACGCGTCCAATGCTTCGGTCACGAGGATCTGGGCCGAACGGCCCGACAGTGCCGAAGCGAGACGCAGCTTGAGATGACGTTCGGTATCGAGACGCAAGGTGAAGGCGGCCTTGCCCTTCTTCGAGGCGACCTCGCGTCCGATACGGGCGGCAGTCGCGGTCGAAACGGGGCGTGCTGCCGGCGCTTCCGGCGCGGGCGCCGTACTGACCGCCGCCGGAGCGGGCGCAGGCGTTTCGTGAGCGACCGGCTTGGGCTGAGCGACCGGTTCGGGAAGCGGCTGCATCTGCGCGGGCGGCTGATGCGGCGCCTGTACCGGCTGATGCGGCGCGAACTCTTCTGCCAGTGCGTTGCGCTGCGCGAGCACCGGCGGCACCTCATGCGTCACGGGCTGGGCGGATTCGAAACCTTCGAACCCCATGTCGTTCCAGCCGAGATCGTCGAGCGAGGTGCCGGGGTTGAGGCCGACGAACCCCTGCGGGCGCATCGCGGGACGGGCCTGCCCCTTGCGGGCCAGCAGGCCCGAGGAAAGCGAGGCGGCGGGTTTAGCGGAGCCGAACATCAGCTCACCACCCGGCGGCCGAAGCCACCCTGCGGGCGTCCGGCGAACGCGACATGAGTCGCGGCGGGCGCAGTGAACACGGTGCGTCGGAAATTCTTCTCGAGCCGGTCGTTGATGTACGACCAGAGCGCGGTGACCTCGAGCGAGGACTTGCCGTTGGGATCGATCTCCATGACCGTCCGGCCGTCGATCATCGACGAGGCAAAGTCGGTGCGCTGATGCAGCGTCACCGGTGCGACGGTGCCGTGCTGCGACAGCGCAACCGCGGCTTCGCTGGTGATCTTGGCCTTGGGCGTCGCGGCGTTGACCACGAACAGCAGCGGCTTGCCTGCGCGATCGCAGAGGTCGACCGTGGCGCCCACCGCACGCAGGTCGTGCGGCGAGGGGCGCGTCGGAATGACGATCAGCTCGGCGACCTGGATCACGCTCTGGATGGCCATGGTGATGGCGGGAGGGGTATCGATCACCGCGAGGCGGAAGCCCTGCTGGCGCAGCACCTCCAGATCGGCGGCAAGCCGGGCGACCGTGGTCTGGGCGAAGGCGGGGAAATCCGTCTCGCGCTCGTTCCACCAGTCCGACAGCGAGCCCTGGGGATCGATATCGATCAGCACGACCGGGCCGTGCCCGGCGCGCTGCGCCTGCACCGCAAGGTGCCCGCTGAGCGTGGTTTTACCCGATCCGCCCTTTTGTGATGCCATCGCGAGTACGCGCATCTGCCCCTCTGAAAATCCCGGTTGCCCGACGATGGGATGCCAGTGGGAAACTAAGAAGCGGTTAATGGCTCGACAGCGACACCTTCCTCATTCCGGCGAGCGACTGCGCCGGGATTTAACGCTTGTTCAAGCATTGCTTGGCCAGAAGTTGGTTAACTGGCATTATCCAAGCGGTGCCGATGTGACCGGGGACTGGCGGTATGCGTAAGATTTCATGGGCGATCCTGCTTGCGGCGGCGGCGCTGCCTGGCGCTCCGGCACTGGCTGACGTCAAGGCGGGCGTCGATGCCTGGCAGCGCGGCGACTACAAGAAGGCGCTCGCCGAATGGCGCGGCCCGGCCGCGAAGGGCGATGCCGATGCGCAGTTCAATCTCGGCCAGGCCTACAAGCTCGGCCGCGGCGTGCCCGTCGATCTCGCCACGGCGGAGGAATGGTATCGCAAGGCCGCGTTGCAGGGCCATCCACAGGCCGAGGAAAGCTACGGCCTGACCCTGTTCGAGAACAACAAGCGGGCGCAGGCGGCCGAATGGCTCCAAAAGGCCGCGAGCCGCGGCGAACAGCGCGCGCAATATGTTCTCGGCACCATGTACTTCAACGGCGACGGTGTGGAGCGCGACTGGGTACGCGCCTATGCGCTCACCGTCCGCGCCGCGGCACAAGGGATGCAGCAGGCATCCAGTGCGCAGGCGCAGATGGACCGGCATATCGCGCTGGCGGACCGTCAGAAGGGTCTGGAGCTGGCGCGGCAATATGAGCGCGACGCCGGGCGTCCGCAGGTCGCGATGGCCACGCCGCCGCCCGTTTCACGCCCCGCGAACCCGGTTGCCCGTACCGATCCTCCCGCCAGACCGCAGGATCGCCCGCTGCAGACCACGGAGGTGCGCCCTGCCCCCACCATCGTGCGTCCCGCGCCGCGGCAAGCAGCGCCCGCGCCACAGCCTGCGCCGGCTCGACCGGCTGCCGTGCGCGACGGCGGCTGGAAGCTCCAGCTGGGCGCGTTCGGCGATCCCGGCAACGCCCGCCGGCTCGGCGCGCAGATGAGCGGTCGCTTCCCGGGACGGCAGATCTCGTACGTGAAGGCGGGCAAGCTCACCCGCGTGCTGGTCGGACCCTTCGCGTCCAACGCCGAAGCGAGCGGCGCTTGCCGGGGTGTCGGTTCGTGCGTGCCGGTACGGAACTAGGCCGTCAGTCGATCCACTCGCTCCGCGGAATGCCTTGCGCATAGAGCAGGGCCGTCAGGTCGTTGTGATCGATCCGCGCGCCCGCGGCGGCCGCGATGATCGGCTTGGCGTGATAGGCGACGCCAAGCCCTGCCTTCTTGATCATCGCGAGATCATTGGCGCCGTCACCCACGGCAAGCGTGGCGCTCTCATCGAGGCCGAGTTCGGCCATCGCGCCGAGCAGAGTCGTTTCCTTGGTCGTGGAATCGACGATCGGCTTGGTCACGGCGCCGGTCAGCGCTCCGCCCTCGATCAGCAGCTCGTTCGCGATCACCCGATCGAAGCCGATCTGTTCCCCAACCGGCTGCGCGAAGCGGGTGAAACCGCCCGAGACGAGGATCGCAGTCGCGCCGTTCGCCTTCATCGTCTGCACCAGTGTCCGCGCACCGGGCATCAGCTGCACGCGCTCGGCAAGGCAGCGGTCGATCGCGTCGGCGCCCAGCCCTTTCAGCAGCGCGACCCGCGCATCGAGCGCTTCGGCAAAGTCGAGCTCGCCCCGCATCGCTGCCTCGGTCACTTCGGCGATCTGCGCCTTGATGCCGGCATAGTCGGCCAGTTCGTCGATGCACTCGACCGTGATCATGGTCGAATCCATGTCGGCGACGATCAGGCGTTTGCGGCGGTTCGCGACGGGCTGCACGACAACGTCGAGCTTCAGCTCGCGGCCAAAGCCAGCCCGTGCGACCGCTTCGGCCCGGTCGCGGATCGATTCAGCGAGCGATGCGCAGTCGCTCGCGGCAAAGCCGTCGGACGGCGAGAAGAAGAAATCGCCGGCATAGCCCTCGTCGATCAACGCGATAGGTGCGCTTAGCTTGCCTGCCGTACAGTCTATGTCGAACTGATGCGCGATTTCCGATAGGAAACTGCCATCGACCCCGCCGTCAGCAATCAAAGTGGCGACAAACATGAACCCTCCTGCCCGGCCGAAGGTCGCGCTCATTGCAGGCCCGACCGCCAGCGGCAAGTCCGCTTTGGCGATCGCGCTTGCGCGGCGCAGCGGCGGCACGGTGATCAACGCGGATTCGGCGCAGGTCTATGCCGAGCTCCGCGTGCTGAGCGCACGGCCCTCGCCTGAAGAGGAAGCGCAGGCGCCGCACCGGCTGTTCGGCCATGTCGCGGGGACCGAAGACTATTCGGCGGCACGCTGGGCCGGGGAAGCGAAGGCCGAGATCGCCGCAGCGCATGACCGCGGCAGTCTGCCGATCCTCGCAGGCGGGACCGGCATGTATATCCGCACCCTGCTCGACGGGATCGCACCGGTGCCGGAGATCGATCCGGCGATCCGTGCCGAAGTTCGTGCGCTGCCGGTAGCGGAGAGCTATCGCCAGCTCGTACAGACCGATCCCGAAGCGGCCAAGCGCCTCAACCCCGCCGACACGACGCGCGTCGGCCGTGCACTCGAAGTCGTACGCTCGACCGGCCGCACGCTTGCCGACTGGCAGGACGAGCGCGTCGGCGGGATCGCCGATGCCATCGACCTCGCGCCGCTGATCCTTCTGCCCGACCGCGCCTGGCTCGCGGAACGTTGCGATCGTCGCCTGAGCGCGATGTTCGACGACGGGGCGATCGAGGAGGTCGAAGACCTGCTGCAACGCAGCGACATCCCGGCGAATGCACCGGTGCGCCGCGCCATCGGAGTCGCGGAAATCGCAGCGTTTCTAGAGGGTTCGCTCGATCGGGACGAGGCGCTGGAGCGTGCGCAGGCAGCAACGCGGCAATATGCAAAACGGCAATATACCTGGCTGCGAAACCAGCCGCCGGCGGAGTGGCCCCGAACTGACTCGACAGATATTTCCAAACAAGCCGATCATTTTGCACGATTCTTATAATCTTTCAGCTTGACACGTAGTTTTCATACGCATAGCAGCGCCATTCCCAAACCGCTATTGCGGTGCGGAAAACCTGGAAGGAGACGTACAGTGACCGAGAAAAGCGGAGCAGACATCCTGATCGAGGCGTTCAACGACCTCGGTGTGGAAGTCATCTTCGGCTATCCTGGGGGCGCTGTACTTCCGATTTACGACGCGATTTTCCAGCAGACGAAGATTAGGCACATCCTCGTTCGCCACGAGCAGGCGGCGACCCACGCGGCGGAAGGCTATGCCCGCGCCACGGGGAAGCCGGGCGTGGTGCTCGTCACCTCCGGCCCGGGCGCGACCAATGCCGTCACCGGCATCACTGACGCGCTGATGGATTCGATCCCGATGGTCGTCATCACCGGACAGGTGCCCTCGCACCTCATCGGCTCGGATGCGTTCCAGGAAGCGGACACGGTCGGCATCACCCGTCACTGCACCAAGCACAACTATCTGGTGAAGGACCCGGCGCATCTGGGCAGCATCGTCCATGAGGCGTTCCACATCGCCACGTCGGGCCGCCCCGGCCCGGTGGTGATCGACATTCCCAAGGACGTCCAGATCGCGACGGCACGCTACAGCAAGCCCGGCCCGATCCAGCACAAGACCTATCGCCCGCAGGTCAAGGCCGACAAGGCGCTGATCGAATCGGCGGTCGAGATGCTGGCCGCGGCCGAGCGTCCGGTGTTCTACACCGGCGGCGGGGTCATCAACTCGGGCCCGCAGGCGTCGCAGCTGCTGCGCGAGCTGGCCCGGATCACCGGCGCGCCGGTCACCTCGACGCTGATGGGCCTGGGCGCCTTCCCGGCATCGTCCGACCAGTGGCTCGGCATGCTGGGGATGCACGGCACCTACGAAGCCAATTACGCGATGAACCAGGCCGATTTGATCGTCGCGATCGGCGCGCGGTTCGACGATCGCGTGACCGGCCGTCTCGATGCCTTTGCGCCGCATGCGCGGAAGATCCATATCGATATCGACCGCTCGTCGATGAACAAGACCGTGCGCGTCGACCTGCCGATCGTCGCCGATGTCGGCCACGCGCTCGAAGACATGATCCGCATCTGGAAAGCACGTCAGCATCCCAGGCCGGACCTCTCCGAATGGTGGAGCCGGATCGAGGGCTGGCGTGCGGTCAAGTGCCTCGACTTCCCCGAGGACAGCAACGAGATCATGCCGCAACGCGCGATCCGTGCGCTGTGGGAGGCGACCAGGGACCAGGCCCCGATCATCACCACCGAGGTCGGCCAGCACCAGATGTGGGCCGCGCAGCACTTCCATTTCGAAAGCCCCAACAAATGGCTGACGAGCGGCGGTCTCGGCACGATGGGCTATGGCCTGCCCGCCGCGATCGGCGCGCAGCTGGGTCATCCGGACGCGCTGGTGATCGACATCGCGGGCGAAGCCAGCATCCAGATGAACATCCAGGAGCTGGCGACCGCGACCCAGTACCGCCTGCCGGTCAAGATCTTCATCCTCAACAACGAATATATGGGGATGGTGCGGCAGTGGCAGGAGTTGACCTATTCCAGCCGTTATTCAGAGAGTTACAGCGACGCGCTGCCAGACTTTGTGAAGCTTGGCGAAGCCTATGGCTGGAAGGGCATCCGCATCGAGGGCAAGGATCAGCTCGACGACGGCATCGCCGCGATGCTGGCCCATGACGGGCCGGTGATCGTCGATTGCCGCGTGGCGAAGCTCGCCAACTGCTTCCCGATGATCCCGTCGGGCGCCGCCCATACCGACATGCTGCTCCAGTCCGCCGAGGTTTCCGGCGAGATGGACGACGAAGCCAAGGCACTGGTGTGATGGCCACTTATTCGTCGCCCCAGCGAAAGCTGGGGCCTCGCGCGGCAAGCGCACGTTCTAATTCGGGGAGACCCCAGCTTTCGCTGGGGTGACGAGCAAGATGCACATCAAGGAAGAAAAAGCCGAACGGCATACGCTTGCCGTGATCGTCGACAACGAGCCGGGCATCCTCGCCCGGATCGCCGGCCTGTTCACCGCGCGCGGCTATAATATCGAGAGCCTGACCGTGTCCGAGATTACCGAGGACAAGGCGGTGAGCCGGATCACCATCGTCACCTCGGCCAGTCCAGCGACCCTCGAGCAGATCGTCGCCCAGCTCGACCGGCTGGTGCCGGTGCACAAGGTGCACGACCTGACCGCCGAGGGCGAGCATGTCGAGCGCGAGCTGGCGCTGGTCAAGGTCGCCGGCACCGGCGATCACCGGATCGAAGCGCTGCGCCTGTCCGAAGTCTATCGCGCCCGCGTGGTCGACGCGACGATCTCAAGCTTCGTGTTCGAGGTGACGGGGACGACCGAGAAGATCGACAAGTTCATCGAGCTGATGGGCGAAGTCGGGCTGATCGAAGTCGCACGGACCGGCATCGTCGCCATTTCGAGAGGGAAAGAGGCGGCCTGAGAATTCACCGTCGCCCCAGCGAAAGCTGGGGCCTCATGCGGCAAGCGCACGCCTGTTGCGGGAGATCCCGGCTTTCGCCGGGATGACGAAATACTACGAAAGGGAACCAGAAAATGCGTGTCTATTACGATCGTGATGCCGACCTGAACCTGATCACCGGCAAGAAGATCGCCATCGTCGGCTATGGCTCGCAGGGCCACGCCCACGCGCAGAATCTGCGCGACAGCGGCGTCAAGGAAGTCGCGATCGCGCTTCGCGAAGGATCGGCGACCGCGAAGAAGGCCGAAGCCGCGGGCTTCAAGGTGCTTTCGAACAAGGAAGCGGCGCAGTGGGCCGACGTCCTCATGATCCTCGCGCCCGACGAACATCAGGCCGCGATCTGGGAGAACGACCTCAAGGGCAACATGAAGCCCGGCTCGGCGATCGCCTTCGCCCATGGCCTCAACATCCATTTCGGCCTGATCGAGGCACCGGCGGACATCGACGTGATCATGATCGCGCCCAAGGGGCCGGGCCATACCGTGCGCAGCGAATATGTCCGCGGCGGCGGCGTCCCCTGCCTGATCGCCGTCCATCAGGACGCGTCGGGCAACGCACATGACGTGGCGCTGGCCTATGCGTCGGGCGTCGGCGGCGGGCGTTCGGGCATCATCGAGACCAATTTCCGCGAGGAATGCGAGACCGATCTGTTCGGCGAGCAGGCGGTGCTGTGCGGCGGCGCGACGGCGCTGGTCCAGGCCGGGTTCGAGACGCTGGTCGAGGCCGGCTACGCGCCCGAAATGGCCTATTTCGAGTGCCTTCACGAGCTCAAGCTGATCGTCGACCTGATGTATGAAGGCGGGATCGCCAACATGCGCTACTCGATCTCGAACACCGCCGAATATGGTGACATCAAGACCGGCCCGCGCATCATCACCGAAGAGACCAAGAAGGAAATGAAGCGCGTTCTGGCCGACATCCAGTCGGGCCGCTTCGTCAAGGACTTCGTGCTCGACAATCGCGCCGGCCAGCCCGAGCTCAAGGCTTCGCGCATCGCCGCCAAGCGCCACCAGATCGAACAGGTCGGCAGCGAACTGCGTGCGATGATGCCGTGGATCGGCGCCAACAAGCTGGTGGACAAGGAAAAGAACTAAGTCCCGCGAATAAGTCCTGAAAAAAGGACGGAGAGGATGCTGGGGCGGGGTTGGATTCCCCGCCCCAGCCACATAAACCGGGGCATGTTCCGCCCCGCCCTGCCCTTCGCCGTCGCGCTGGCATTGTTTGCAGGCGGATGCGGCCAGCGGCCCGATGACATCGCTGTGGTCGCCAGCGCGATCGGCGGCGATGCGAAGCTCGCGGACCCGGCACGCGGCGAACTCGATTTCGCGGCCCGCGTCATGCTCGATTCGATCGCGCAGGGGCTGGTCCGCTTCGACGCCAATGGCGGGATCGAACCCGGCCTCGCCGAACGCTGGATCGTCATCGATAGCGGCCGCAGCTACATCTTCCGCCTGCGTGCGGCGGAGTGGCCCGACGGCACCAGCGTGACCGCGGCCGATGTCGTCAGCAGCCTCAAGCGCGCATTCGAACCGCGCAGCCGCATCGCCATCGCGCCGTTCGTCGCGGTGATCGACGAGGTGGTCGAAATGACCCCGCAGATCGTCGAGGTCCGGCTGAAGCGCCCGCGCCCCGATCTGCTCAAGCTGTTCGCCCAGCCCGAACTCGCGATCCTGCGCCGTCCCGCCCTTGCCGGCACCGGCCCGTTCCGGGTGGAGCCCGGCGCCGGGCCGGTGCTTCTGCGCCCCGGCTTCGATCCGTCGCGCGCCGCCGAAGAGGTCGAGGAACCCGATCCCGCCGACAATGTCCGATTGCGTGGCGAACGAGCGGCAAAGGCCATCCTGCGCTTTGCGACGCGCCAATCCGATCTGGTGCTGGGCGGCACCTATCGGGACTGGCCGCTGCTTGCGCACGCCGATATCGCCCAGGCCAATGTCAGGGTGGATCCCGCGCTCGGCCTGTTCGGGCTCGCGATCGTCTCGCGCACCGGATTTCTCGCCAAAGCGGAGAACCGGGAAGCGATCGCGATGGGCATCGACCGTATCGCGCTGACCGCGCTGTTCCGGCCCGAATGGCAACCGGTCGAGACACTGCTGCCGGCCAGGCTCGATTCGGCGGGTGATCCCGCCGTTCCGGAATGGACCGCACTGGCGCCCGAGGCCCGCAAGGCGACCGCGCGCAACCGCGTCGCAGCCTGGCGATCGCTCAATCCCGGCGCCTCGCTCGCCATCCGCGTCGCGCTTCCCCGCGATCCTGGCAGCACGCTGATCTGGGTGCGGATCGCGCGCGACCTGATGGACATGGGCCTGCGCCCCGAACTGGTGGCGGAGGATTCGGACGCCGACCTGCGGCTGATCGATGCGGTCGCGCCCTATGATAGCGGCCGCTGGTACCTCGTCACGGCCTGCCAGTCCTGCCCCGCGCCGCTCATGGAGGCGATCGAGGCGGCACGCGACGCCCCCACCCTCACCGATCGCGCGCAGCGGATCGCCGACGCCGACATGGCGCTGACCGCCGACGCCGCCTATATTCCGATCGCACAGCCGCTGCGCTGGTCGCTGGTCGCGCTGCGCCTGCGCGCCTTCCAGCCCAACGCCCGCGCCTGGCACCCGCTCACGCACCTGCGCGAGCGCGGACAATGAAGGATAAGCTGATGGCCGAGGCGACCCGCATGGACCCGGAACCGGAGACGGTCTCGTACACCGGCAACGATCCCGCATCGGTGCGTTACCGGATCGAGATGATCGAGAAGCTGCTCGAACGGGCGGTCACGATCCCCGGCACGCGCCAGACGGTGGGCTTCGACGCGGTGCTGGGGCTGATCCCCGTCGCCGGCGATATCGTCGCCGCCGCGATGGGCGCCTATATGATCTGGGAGGCGCGCAACCTGAACATGCCCAGAAGCGCGATGTTCCGCATGGCCGGCAATGTCGGGTTCGACTGGCTGATCGGTCTGGTTCCGGGCCTGGGCGACGCGGCGGACTTCTTCTTCCGCTCGAACACCCGCAACCTCAAGATCATCAAGAAGCACCTCGACAAGCACCATCCCGGCACCGCGACGATCAGGAACTAGCGCCCGCGCCAGATCCTGAGCGGCACATGCACAGGCACGCCCCGCTGGTGCGCCGGGCAGGCGCGCGGGCGGAAGCGCGCGTCGAGGCAGACCCACAGTTCGTCAAGCCAGCGGTCCCCGCCCGCCTGCACGCGCAGCATCGCCGGCGTCATCCCAGGATTGGCGCGCGCCACCGCCGCGGCAAGCTGGCCCGCGGTCAGGCCGGGACGGCGCGACAGGCTATCCATGTCGGGATAGCTGATCGCGGCATAGGCCTCCCGCGCCCGGTCGAAATAGGCGGCGGGCGGCAGGCCCGAGCAGCTGCCGTGCTTGGCATATTGATGGCGCTGGAGCGCCGGCGACGGCATCGCGCAAAGAGTGCGCCGCACCACCGCTTCGGGGATGCGCGGCGCAGGTGCGCAATATTGCGGCCACGCCGCGCCCCGCCCGTCCGGCCACAGGCCGTGCAGCACGAACCCGAAACGGTTGCCGGGATCGCACTGGAACCGGTCGCGATTGGCCGACTGGCGGCAGAAGCCGGGGTTCCAGGTCAAGGCGAGCGTATAGCCGCCCACCGGCACGATCCGGCGCGGACCCGGACGCCCGACCTGCTCGGACGCTTCGGGCAATCGATCGGGCACGACGCACCGGTCCGCCTGGGCCGCGGCCATGCCCGGCACCAGCAACGCCAGGGCGAACGCCCCGCTGCGGATCATTCGAAGGGCGCGGTGTCCGCCTGCGCGTCCTCGCCGGCGAACCAGCGTTGCGCGTCGGGGCGGAACAGCAGCCACACCGACCATGCGGTGAGCGCGAACGTGACGAGGCTCAGCACCGTGCTGAGTGCGCCGGCAACCTGATAGCTGATCAGCGTGCCCAGCAACCCGATCACCGACAGGCCGAACAGCACGACCACCACCCATTTCGCGACCACGCTCGCCCGGCGGGCGGTGAAGTACCAGAGCAGCAGCCACAGCGCGAGCATGACGATCGTGGTGCCGATCATCATCGTCTGGGCCAGTTCCGCCATCTGCGGATTGCCCGCAAAGGCCGGGTTGCTGTTGACGCTCTCCAGCTTGGTCTTCCAGCCCAGCGCCAGATTGACCAGCCACAACAGGGTCGCCCCCAGATAGGCTTGCTCGAACCGGACAATCGATTGCGGACGCATGGAAATTCCCTCTCTGTTGCGTCCAGCTACGACTCAAGCCTGCGCAAAGTCCAGCCCGATATCCGCCGCAGGCGCGGACTGGGTGAGGCGCCCGACGCTGACGAAGTTCACCCCCGTCTCGGCGATCGCACGGATCGTATCGAGCCGCACCCCGCCCGAAGCCTCCGTCGGCACGCGCCCGCCCACCAGGGTCACCGCGCCGCGCAACGTCGGCGGGTCCATATTGTCGAGCAGCAAATGGGTCGCGCCCGCCGCCAGCGCCGGCTCGATCTGCTCGACGCGGTCCACCTCGACGATGATCCGTCCGATCCCGGCAGCCGCGGCGCGGCGCACCGCCTCTTCCACAGAGCCCGCCACAGCGACATGGTTGTCCTTGATCATCGCCGCATCCCACAGGCCCATGCGGTGGTTCTGAGCGCCGCCCATCCGCGTCGCATATTTCTCCAGCCGGCGCAGGCCGGGAATGGTCTTGCGGGTATCGAGCAGGGTCGCGCCCGTCCCCGCGATCCGCTCGACATAGCCGCGCGTCATCGTCGCGATACCCGACAGGTGCTGCACCGTGTTCAGCGCCGCCCGCTCGGCGGTCAGCAGCGCGCGGGCATTGCCGCGCAGCCGCATCAGGTCGCTGCCGGCCGCGACCGAAGCGCCCTCATCCGCCAGCAATTCGATCTCGACCGCCGGATCGAGCGCATGGAAGAACGCCGCAGCGATCGGCAGCCCCGCAACGACGATCGCGTCGCGGCTGTCCATCACCCCGGTGAAGACCGCATCGGCCGGAATCACCGCAGCGGAGGTGACATCCCCCGCCCCGACATCCTCGGCAAGCGTCGCCGCGATGAACGCCGGAAGATCGAAGCCATCAAGCTGAAACGAAATCATGCGCAACCCCCTGGCGACAGTGGCGCTCGCTATAGCCGATGCGGGCGGCCCGCGAAGCCCCCGCGGACGGCGAATTCGTCTCCACCCGTTGCCATGCCGCACCACCGAACCTATCTGCCAAGCGAAACAATCAAGGGGTTTTTAGGGATGACGACCTTCGACGATCGCGAACGTGCGTTCGAGGCCAAGTTTGCGATGGACGAGGAAATGGCGTTCCGCATCATCGCGCGCCGCAATCGACTGCTCGGCCAATGGGCGGCTGCGAAGCTGAACCTGACGCCCGAAGAAACCGATGCCTATGCCAAGGCGGTGGTCCAGGCCGATTTCGAGGAAGCGGGCGACGAGGACGTGATCCGCAAGCTGCTGGGCGATCTCACCGCCGCGGGCGTCGAGATCGACGAAGCGACCGTGCGCCAGGCGGTCGAGGAACGGACCGTCGAAGCGCGCCGCCAGCTGATCGAGGCGAAGTAACCATGCCGATGGCGGCAGACGAGATCGAGACGCTGATCCGGCAGGGCATCCCCGATGCCCAGGTCGAGATCACCGATCTGGCCGGTGACGGCGATCACTATGCTGCCCGCGTGGTGAGCGAGACCTTCCGGGGCATTCCCCGGATCCGGCAGCATCAGGCTGTCTATGCAGCGCTCGGCGGGCGCATGGGGGGCGTGCTGCACGCCCTTCAGCTCACCACCGCCGTGCCTGCCAATAACGAATGACCCGGAGCGACTGACATGACCGACGAAACCCAGGCCCATATCCAGAGCCTCGTCGATGCGAACGACGTACTGCTGTTCATGAAGGGAACCCCGCTATTCCCGCAATGCGGCTTTTCCAACCGGGCAGTCTCGATCCTCAGCCACCTCGGCGTCGCGTTCGAGAGCGTGGACGTGCTCCAGGACCAGGCCGTGCGTCAGGGAATCAAGGAATTCTCCGACTGGCCGACCATTCCGCAGCTCTATGTGAAGGGCGAGTTCATCGGCGGTTCGGACATCATGATGGAGATGTACGAGTCGGGCGAGCTGGCGCAACTTCTCGATGAGAAGGGCGTTTCAGCGGCGTAACGACCGCGTGTTTGACGCGGTCTTGTAAAAGGTAGCGTATCATGTTCGTGCAGCCGTTGGCTGCGGCGCTCGGCGTCGCGGCGAGGGATCGTGCGTCCCTCACGATTTGTGACCTGACGCAGAGCTATTCGCCTGCGGGTGGCGGCGGGATCAGCACTTACCTCCGCGAAAAGCGCGACTATGTGCTCAACCACACGCCCCACCAGCTGCTCCAGATTGTCCCCGGCCCCGAAGATCGCGTGACGGTCAACGGGCGCCATATCTTTGCCGAGGTGGGCGCCGAGCCGGTGCGCGGCAGCCCGAATTACCGCTTCATCCTGCGGACCGATGCGGTGCGCGACCTGCTCGAACATTATCGCCCCGACATCATCGAGTCGCTCTGCCCCTGGGTGCTGCCCTGGACCGCGATCAACCACCGGCGCGATTTCCCGGAAACCACGCTGGTCGCGGGATACCGAACCGATTTCCCCAACGCCCACGTCCATCGCGTCGTCGAGGCAAAGGCCGGCAACCTTGCCGCACGGTTCATGCGGATGCTGGCCTATGGCTATGCCGAGATCACCTATCGCGAGTTCGACCGCGTCTATACGCTGAGCGAGGACGCCCGGCGCACGCTGGCCCGCAAGGCGATCACGCGGACCGATGTGATGCCGCTCGGCGTCGATACGACGATGTTCGCGCCGTCGAAGCGCGACCCGGGCTACCGCGCCGCGCTCGGTATTCCGGGCGATGGGCCGCTGCTCATCTATGCCGGCCGCATCGACAACGAGAAACGCGCCGACCGGCTGGTCGACATGTTCCGCAAACTGCCCCGCGATCTCGGCGCCGGACTCGTCCTGATGGGCGACGGCAAGCTGCGCGAGCGGCTGATGCATGAGGCGCAGGGCCTGCCGATCGCCTTTCCGGGCTTCGAGAAGGACCGGATCGGCCTGGCGCGCGCCCTTGCCTCCTCCGACATCTATGTCTCGGCGATGGCGGACGAGACGTTCGGCATCTCGGTGCTCGAAGCGCAGGCATGCGGCCTTCCGGTCGTTGGGGTCGCCAGCGGGGCAATGCCCGATCGGGTCCCGGAGGGGCTCGGTCTGCTCGGCCCGGTGGACGATACCGCGGCAATGGCGGCCAACGTCGTGAAGCTCTGGAACGACGGCGCGCAACTGATCGGCGCCCGCGCCCGCGCGATGGTGGTCGAGACCTATGGCTGGCACCGCACGTTCGAGCGGCTGTTCACTCAAATCTACCCCGCCGCGCGGGCCCGCGCCGCCGAACGGCTCGAGGAAGACGGCGTCAGGATCTTCCGCCGCCGCACGCGCCGCGACGGATCGCCGGTTATCTATGCGGCCGACGCGAGCGCCAGATCGCCATCCGCCGTCCCCGCGAAGGCCCGACTCTGCTCCGGCTGACCGTTCGGCAGGGACCGCACCGTCAAGGGTGATCGATCCGCCTTCGCGGGGATGACGCCCGGCCATGCGGGAGGCGAGTCGCGCCTCCAGAAACGGGCGAGGCGGGCAGCCCGGTATGTGCTGCCCGCCTCTGAAGCGTTACACGCGCTAGTGAACAGCGGTGTGGCCCCAACGTTGCAGTCCGCATGCCAAAATGGGTAACCCTCGGAAAACAGCCATTCCCATGGTTAACAGAATTCTCGCCCTACCCATTTTGTAAGAAGTTCCGACACCTCCCCTGTTTCCGATCACCTGAACGCCGTTCAGAAAGCGTTCAGGCTCTTGACTACAGATGTGGTCGAAACGATTACAGGCGTAATCGAAGGGGATTGAGATGACCGAACGGATCAGCGACGCAGAGCACGCCGTGATGGAAGTGCTGTGGGACGAATCACCCCTGACCGCCAACGACGTCGCCGAGCGCGTGGCTCCGTCCCGCGGCTGGAGCGCCAACACGGTCAAGACGCTGCTCGGCCGCCTGCTCGCCAAGAACACCATCGCAGCCGAGGAAGACGGCCGCCGCTACCTCTACCGCCCGCTGGTCGAGCGCGGCGACTATGTCGAGGGTGAATCGCGGCGCCTGATCGACCGGCTTTTCGGCGGCAGGCTGACGCCGCTGGTTGCCCATCTCGCCGAGCGCGACGCGCTTACCGACGAGGACATCGCCGAAATCGAAGCGCTTCTGAAGGAGATCAAGCAATGATCGCCTGGACTGTAGAGACGTTCGTCGCGACGACGCTGCTGATGCTGCTGGTGCTTGCGATCCGCAAGCCGGTGAGCCGTCATTTCGGCCCCAACATCGCTTATGCGCTTTGGGCGCTTCCCGTGCTTCGCCTCGCCCTGCCCCCGCTTCCCGAGAGCTGGCGGGCAAGCGCCGAGACCCCGGTCGCCGCGGCGAGCGAGGTCATCACCTATTATATGGTCGATCCGGTCTCCGTCCCTGAGGCGGCGGCAGCGTCCACCACGGTTCCGATTGAGGCCGCGCCGTTCGATTGGCTGCCGGTGATTGCCGCGATCTGGGCCGTGGGGGCGCTTGCCTTCCTCGCCTATCACCTGATCGCCCATGGCCGCTTCTGCGCGCGGCTGCTGCGCCGGGCGAAGATCGAACGCACCGTTGCCGAGGGGCGCGTGCACGTGATCGAGACCGATGCCGCCACCGGTCCGCTCGCCTTCGGTATCTGGCGGAAATATGTCGCATTCCCGCGCGACTTTAGCGAGCGCTACGACCCGCTCGAGCGCAACCTCGCGCTCGCCCACGAACTCGGTCACCATCTGCGTGGTGACCTGATCGCCAACTGGATCGCGCTGGTCGTACTCGCGCTCCATTGGTTCAACCCGGTCGCATGGCGGGCGTTCCGCGCCTTCCGTGCGGATCAGGAGATGGCCTGCGACGCCCTGGTGCTCTCAGGCCGCGCCCCGGCGCTGCGCCACGCGTACGGCCGCGCCATCGTCAAGTCCGCGCATGGGGGTGCGGTCTCGGCTGCCTGTCATCTGCATACCGTCAACGAACTCAAGGGGAGGCTCAAGATGCTCGCTAAGCATGACCGCAAGTCGCGCACGCGGATCACTGCCGGCGTCACGGGCGCCGCGGTGCTGACGCTCGCCGGCCTGGCGCTCACCGCGTCCGGCACCCAGGCGGCGGCGAACCTGCGCGCCGATGTCGGCGACGCGATCGGCGTCGATCTGCAGGATCCGCCTGCCCCGCCCGAGGCTCCGGAAGCGCCCGCGGCACCGGCCGAAGCTGCCGCCCCGGCGGACGAAGCGAAGGCGGCCAAGAAGATCCGCATCGTCACGCGCGACAAGGACGGCAAAATCACCATCACCGACGACAACGACACCAGCATCGTCACACGGCACAAGCGGCTCGTCATCAAGGACGGCAAGGTCGTGAATGGCGACGAATTGCTCGCCGACATGACCGTCGTCAGCTCTGCCAACTGCGGCGCGCCGAAAGACGGCGAGGTCAAGATTGAGAGCAAGGACGGCAAGCATCGCAAGATCGTGATCTGCATGGACCGCATCGAAGCGCGTAGCGAGGCCGCGCGTGCGCGTGGTATGGCCGCACGCGACGCTGCGCTCGCCCGTGCCGACGCCTCCCGCGAGGCCGCCCTGGCTCGTGCCGAGGCATCGCGCGACGCCGCGATCGCACGCGGCATGGCATCGCGCGACGCTGCGCTGGCCCGCGCCGAGGCCTCCCGCGAGGCAGGCGAGGCTGCGCGAGCGATTGCCATGGAAAGCCGCACCATCGCATTGGCCAGCGCCGATCTGGGCAAGCGCCACGCGATGCTTGGCCTCAAGATGGCGCGCAAGTCGATCGAAACGCAAACCCGCCTGAGCCCGTCGCAGAGAGCCGCTGCGCTCAAGGAAATCGATGAGGCGATCCGCGAGGTTCAGAACGCCGAAAAGGATTGATCCGCCGGATCAACGAAAGGGAGGAGGAAAGTCCGCGGTCCGATGCCCATCGCCGCGGAAGGTGCTCCAACCGGGCCGGTCGCGTCCCCTATCGCGGCCGGCCCATTTCCCGTTGCGCTCTTGCCTGAGCGGTGCGCAGCCGCCATCTCGACCCTATGACCGACCCTGCAACCGGTGAAGCGATCCTGCTCGAACCGCTGGTGACACGCATCCTGGCGGCGAATCCGTCGCCCTTCACCTATACCGGCACCGAAACCTACCTGGTCGGCACCAGCGACGTGGCGGTGATCGATCCGGGTCCCGACCTGCCCGAGCATGTCGACGCGCTGCTGCGCGCGATCGATGGCCGCCGCGTCGTCGGGATCCTGTGCACCCACACGCATCGCGACCACAGTCCGGCGAGCCGCGCGATCAAGGCCGCGACCGGTGCGCCGATCATCGGCTGCGCTGCACTCGCACTCGATGACGACGGCCCGCGCGCCGATGCGGCCTTCGACCGCGACTATCTGCCCGATCGCGTTCTGCAAGACGGCGATCAGTTGAGCGGCGACGGCTGGACGCTTACCGCGGTCGCGACCCCCGGCCATACCTCCAATCACCTTTGCTTCGCGCTCGAGGAAAGCGGTGCGCTGTTCACCGGCGATCACATCATGGGCTGGTCGACCAGCGTGATCGCGCCACCGGACGGCGACATGGGCGACTATATGGCCAGCCTCGACAAACTGCTCGGGCGCAAGGATCGCATCTATTACCCCGCCCATGGCGAGGCTGTGGAAAAACCCCAGCGCCTGGTGCGGGGCATGATGGGGCATCGCAAGCAGCGCGAGGGGCAGATATTGCGGCTGCTCGGCAAGCAGGCGAGCGAAATCCCGGAGATGGTCGAAAAGATGTATGTCGGGCTCGACCCGCGCCTCACCGGTGCGGCAGGCCGTTCGGTTCTGGCGCACCTGATTGACCTGCGCCAGCGCGGTATCGTCACAGGCGCGGAGGGCAGTGAGTGGCGGATGTCGTGAGGCGCGAGGCGCTGGTCCGGGGCCTGCTGATCGCCGCCGCTGCCGCAGTGATCCTCGCAGCGGCGTGGATCTCGTGGGACCGCTATGCCGAAACCCGGATGGCCACCCTGCCTGAAGAGGGCGGCGCCCCGGTGACCCAGATCGTCACCGCCAAGCTCTCCGGTACCGGCAAGCTTCAGGTCGCCGAGCTTTCGGGGATTGTTCAGGCCACCGCGTCCGACATTCGCGGCTTTGGCTGGCTGCGCAGCGATCAGGTGGTGAAGATGCCCTATTCGGTGGGCTATTTCGTCGATCTCTCGAAGCTGCGGGACAGCGACCTGCAATGGAACGCGCAGACCAGAACGCTGATCGTCGATGCGCCAGACGTGACCGCTGCTCCCCCCAATACCGATGAGGGCCGCCGCACGCTGGTGGAAACCAGCGGGCTGTTCGTGACGCGTGACGCTGCCGAAGCGCTCAGCCAGCGCACCTCGGCCCGTGCGACCGATGTCGCGGGACGCGAAGCGCGCAGCCCTGAGCGTATGGCGCAGGCTCGCGAGCATGCCCGGCGCGCACTCGCCCGCCTGCTCGCCCAGCCGCTCAGCGTGGCAGGCCTAGGCGATGTCCGCGTCGTGGTCACCTTCCCGCCCGAGCGTGGCACGCAGACTCGCGAGCATTGGGACGTATCGCGCTCCCCCCGTCAGGTGATGAAGGACATCGAGGCGCGGGACGGCGCAAACTAGTCATTCGGACCGGCCGTCAGATGTGATACAATTCTCCATCGGGTGATCGTGGGGACCATCACCATGGCGACGGCTTACGACACGTCTGGCGTACCGCGACGCAGCGACGACGGCTTCTTTCTGTGGAGCGCGTTCGCGATGGCGGCGGTCCTCGTCGCGGGCTTTTCGCTCCACCTCGCGGCCGGGCGGTCGAGCTTCGGCGCGCCGCTCTATGTCCATGCACACGCCTTCATCTTCTTCGGCTGGGTCGCGATCTATTGCACGCAAGCCGTCTTCGCGACGCGCGGACCGCTGGAGCTGCATCGCCGGCTCGGCTGGGTCGCGGTCGGCTGGGTGGTGGCGATGGTGGTCGCCGGGATCGGGATCACCGTGCTGCGGATCCGTGCGGGTCTTACGCCCTTCTTCTTCCGGCCCCAGCATTTCCTGATCGCCAATCCGCTGATGGTGACGCTGTTCGCGGGATTGACCGTCGCTGCGGTAAGGATGCGCCGGCGCACCGACTGGCACCGGCGGCTGCATATGTGCGCGATGATTGCTTTACTCGGCCCCGGCTTCGGACGGCTGCTGCCGATGCCGCTGATGATCCCCTGGTCGTACCAGATCGCCAGTCTGCCCGGCCTTCTCTTCCTGGCTGCAGGGATGATCGGCGACTATCGCCGCGACGGGCGCGTGCATCCTGCCTGGTGGTGGGGCCTCGGCGCGTTTCTGGGCGTGATGATCCTCACCGAGCTGATCGTCTATTCGCCCCTTGGCTCTGCCATCTATCGGGCGGTTACCGCGGGTTCCCCCGGTGCCGTGGCTGCCCCGCTCGATTTCGCGCCCTTCCCCTCGCCAATGGGTTGAACCCGGACCCGGACAAGGCCATGTGGAGCCAAAGAACGAGGGTCCCAGAATGAACGCACCGAGCAACCTGTCCGGCGTCGATATCCGTGCCGAGATCGAACGTCTGCGCAAGGAGCGCAACGCGGTGATCCTGGCGCATTACTACCAGAAGCCGGAGATTCAGGATCTTGCCGATTTCGTCGGCGACTCGCTCGAACTCAGCCGCAAGGCGGCGGAGACCGATGCCGAGGTGATCGCCTTCTGCGGCGTGCGCTTCATGGCCGAGACCGCAAAGATCCTGAGCCCCGACAAGACTGTGATCCTGCCCGACATGGACGCCGGCTGCAGCCTCGAGGACAGCTGCCCGCCCGAGCAGTTCGCAGCCTTCCGCGCGCAGCATCCCGACCATATCGCGCTGACCTACATCAACTGCTCGGTCGAGGTGAAGGCGCTCAGCGACATCATCGTCACCAGCTCGTCGGCCGAGAAGATCCTGAGCCAGATCCCGAAGGACCAGAAGATCATCTTCGGTCCCGACAAGCATCTCGGCGGCTATATCAACCGCAAGATGGGCCGCGACATGCTGCTGTGGCCGGGCGTGTGCATCGTGCACGAGGCGTTCAGCGAGACCGAGTTGCTCAAGCTCAAGGCGCTGCACCCCGGCGCGCCGGTCGCCGCGCACCCCGAATGCCCGCCGCACGTGCTCGACCATGCCGATTATGTCGGGTCGACCAGCGGTATCCTGCAATATGCCAAGGATTTCGACGGCGACACGATGATCGTCGCGACCGAGCCGCACATCATCCACCAGATGGAAAAGGCGGTCCCGGAGAAGACCTTCATCGGCGCGCCCGGTGCCGACGGCAACTGCAACTGCAACATCTGCCCGTACATGGCGATGAACACGCTGGAGAAGCTGTACATCGCGCTCCGCGACCTCGAACCGCGGATCGAGATCGAGGACGAAATCCGTCTCAAGGCAAAAAAGAGCCTCGACCGGATGCTGGCGATGGCGAGTGGCACGGTCGGCCTGGGCGATCTTGGCCCGCTCAGGGTCACCGGCGACTGAAACGATCGGTTTCCTCAGCCGGGATTGATCAGAACGGGGAAGCGTGAAAGGTTTCACTTGCGCAACGGCGCTCAGCCATTTGCCGCGCAAGGAGACTCTATCATGCCGATCCCTGCCAGCTGGTCCGACAAACTGCTCGCCGTCCTGCGTATCGTCGCGGGGCTTGCCTTTCTTCAGCACGGCACGTCGAAATTCTTCGGCCTGCCGCCCTTTCCCATGCCGCTCAACCCGCTGCTCTATGCGGCTGGCGCGATCGAGCTGGTCGCCGGCGCACTGATCGTGATCGGTCTGTTCACCCGCCCCGTTGCCTTCATCGCGTCGGGCATGTGCGCGGTGGGCTATTGGCTCGCACACGGATCGAAGGGGTTCTTCCCTGCGGCCAATGGCGGCGAAGCGATCCTGCTGTTCACCTTCATCTTCCTGTACCTCGCAGCAGCCGGCGGCGGCGCGTGGAGCGTGGATGCTGCCCGCGGCAGGGCATAAGCGGATTGAGCTGAGACATGACCGGCGGATTCGATCTGCGCCATGACGAAGTCGGCGCCTTCATCAATCTGAAGGCGTTCGCCGATCATATGCCGTTCTGGAAAGCGGGCGCGATCCTGCCGAAATACCAGGAAATCCGCCGGTCAGCGCCGCACCTCTTCCACAGCGGCGATCCGTCGGCAGCGCGGCCGATCTTCATCACCCACCGCTGGGACGATCGCGGCCACCCCGACCCGACAGGCTGGCAGCTCCGGGCGCTGCTCAATCTCGGCCGGCACTATAACTATCAGAATCCCAATATCTGCTTCTGGTACGATTATATGAGCCTGCCCCAGAAGCGTCGGACGGCCGCGGACAGGAAGCTGTTCCAGCGCGGGCTTTCCAACATTCGCCGCACGGTCGGGCGGTGCGCGAATATCTCGCTGATCAGCCGGACCGGATCGAGCCATGAGGACGACCTCGCGGCGATGCTGGAGCGCGGGTGGATCCTGTTCGAGCTCTACATCGCCCGCCGCAACATGAAGGCGTCATTGCCGGTTTTCGAGCGTTCCGGCGGAACGCTTGAGCACGGCCGGATGAACTATTACGGCTGGGACGATATCGTCCCCGAACTCTCGACGATGGTCGCGCCGGACAGCCGCGAGGCTATTCACCAATGGTTCCTCAGCAAGGGAATCACCTGCACCAACGGCAGCGACCTCGCCTATCTTGCCGCGCTCTTGCAGGAAGAGCTTTCGCGCTACGACAGCGACCTGCCCCCTCCCGGCATCGAGTTCGATCAGCCAGTCGATTTCAGCGCGGGCCAGATCGCCCGCTACGCGTTCGTCAACGGATCGAATCTCTCGCACCGCTTCCCCAACCTCTTCATCGAAGATCTGACCTGTTATCAGACGGGTAGCGGCGAAGCGCGCTGGCGCGGCGTCGCCCGGAAGCGGCCGGCGGTGCCGGCACTCGATCTGTGGCTTGCGGTTGCCCAGGATGAGGCGAAGGCCCGGATGGTGGCGGCGGCGACCGGCCGCTCACCCATGTACCCGGGCCTCCACTTCGCCTTCCGCAAGGCTGCGACGGGCGGTCTCGAAATGCTGGTGACGCTGACGCCCTAAGGGTCAGCGGGTCAGCTTCTTATAAGCAAGGCGGGTCGGACGATCCGCCGCATCGCCCAGACGACGCCGCTTGTCTTCCTCATAGGCTTCGAAATTGCCTTCGAACCATTCGACATGGCTGTCGCCTTCGAACGCGAGGATGTGGGTGGCGAGACGGTCGAGGAAGAAGCGATCGTGGCTGATGACCACGGCGCAGCCCGCGAAATTCTCGATCGCCTCTTCCAGCGCGCCAAGCGTTTCGACGTCGAGGTCGTTGGTCGGTTCGTCGAGCAGCAGCACGTTGCCGCCGCGCTTCAGCATCTTGGCGATGTTGACGCGGTTGCGCTCGCCGCCCGACAGCTTGCCGACGTTCTTCTGCTGGTCCTGGCCCTTGAAGTTGAACGCGCCGACATAGGCGCGCGTCGACTGGTCGTGGCCGTTGACCTTCATGTAATCGAGCCCGTCCGAGATTTCCTCCCAGACGTTCTTCGACGGATCGAGATGGTCGCGGCTCTGGTCGACATAGCCGAGCCGGACAGTGGTCCCGATCTCGATCGTGCCGGAATCCGGCGTTTCCTGGCCGGTGATCAGCTTGAACAGCGTCGACTTGCCCGCGCCGTTCGGCCCGATCACACCGACGATGCCGCCGGCCGGAAGGGTGAAGGACAGGTTCTCGAACAGCAGCTTGTCACCATAGGCCTTGGAGAGGTTCTCGACCTCGATCACCTTGCCGCCCAGGCGCTCGGGCACCTGGATGACGATCTGGGCCTTGCCCGGCGTGCGCTGCGACTGCTGCTCGACGAGCTGCTCGAAGCGCGTGATACGCGCCTTGGACTTGGTCTGGCGGCCCTTCACGCCGGCACGGATCCACTCCAGCTCGTCCTTGATCGCCTTCTGGCGGCCGGTGGCCTCGCGGTCCTCCTGCTCCAGACGCTTGGCCTTCTTCTCGAGATAGGTCGAGTAGTTGCCTTCGTACGGGAAGTATTTTCCGCGATCGAGCTCGAGGATCCAGTCCACCACATTGTCGAGGAAGTAGCGGTCGTGGGTGATCATCAGCACCGCGCCGGCATATTCCTTGAGGTGGTTTTCCAGCCACTTGACGCTTTCGGCGTCGAGGTGGTTGGTCGGTTCGTCGAGCAGCAGGATCGACGGCTTCTGGATCAGCAGGCGGGTCAGCGCGACGCGGCGCTTTTCACCGCCCGAAAGATTCTCCACCGCCCAGTCGCCCGGCGGGCAGCGCAACGCTTCCATCGCGATCTCGAGCTGGTTGTCGAGGCTCCAGCCATCGACCGCATCGATCTTGGCCTGAAGGTCGCCCATCTCCTCCATCAGAGCGTCGAAATCGGTGTCGTCCTTGGGATCGCCCATCTCGGCCGAGATCGCGTTGAAGCGCTCGACGAGATCGGCGGTCTCGCGCGCGCCGTCCTTGACGTTCTCCAGCACCGACTTGCTCGGGTCGAGCTGCGGCTCCTGCTCCAGATAGCCGACGGTGATGTTCTCACCCGGCCATGCCTCGCCGCTGAAGTCCTTGTCGATGCCTGCCATGATCTTGATCAGGGTCGACTTGCCGGCGCCGTTGGGACCGACGATGCCGATCTTGGCACCCTGATAGAATTGCAGGTTGATGTTGCTCAGCACCGGCTTTGGGGCGCCGGGGAAGGTCTTGGTCATGTCCTTCATCACGAAGGCGTATTGGGCGGCCACTGCGGGTCTCCGTTCGTCTGTCTGGGTGTCCGGGAATTTGGCGCCGATGTAGCGATGCACCCGCCGATTGGCAAACCTGTCGCTCGTCGAAAACATGCCGCGCACAGCTTGCCGCCGCCCCGGCCATTCCGTTACCTCACGCCGCAACAATATTTCGGCGGAGGACGTGAATGCGTGTGAAGACCCTGACCCTGGCTGCCGTGCTGAGCCTCCCTCTCCCCGCGCTCGCCCAGATCGATCCGGCGGCGTTGCGCGACGCCGCGCTGAAGGACGAGATCGCCTGGGACATCACCGAAGGGCTCACGACCGAGATCGGCCCGCGCCTTGCCGGGACCGAGGCGGAGGCGCGAGCGCGCGCCTGGTCGGTGAAGAAACTCGCCGCGCTCGGCTTCAGCAATGTCCGCAACGAACCCTTCCGGATGAAGACCTGGGTCCGTGGCGAGGAGACGCTCGAGGTTCTTGCTCCCTTTCCCCAGCCGCTGCGCCTGACCGCCCTGGGCAATTCGGGAGCGACGCCAGCAACCGGGCTGCGCGGCGAGATCGTCTATTTCAAGGACATCGCCGCCCTCCACGCTGCACCGGACCGAAGCCTGCGCGGGAAGATCGCCTTTGTGAGCCATGACATGACGCGCACGCAGGACGGATCGCAATATGGCGCATTCGGCGCGGTCCGCCGTTCCGGCCCGGCAGTCGCCGCGCGCAAGGGCGCTGCCGCAATCCTGATCCGGTCGGTCGGCACCGACTATCACCGCAACCCGCACGCCGGCGGCACGGGCTTTCCCGAGGGCGTGACGCCGATCCCCGCTGCCGCGCTCTCGATCCCCGATGCGGAGCAGCTTCAGCGCATCCTGAAGCGCGGTCAGCCGGTCAGCGTCAAGCTGACCCTGACCCCAAGACAAGTCGGCATGACCGAATCGGGTAATATCATCGCCGAAGTACCGGGCAGCGATCCTGCGGCAGGCCTGGTCGTGGTTGCCTGCCACCTCGACAGCTGGGACCTGGGCACCGGCGCGTTCGACGACGGTGCAGGCTGCGGCATCGTCACCGCGGCGGCCAAGCGGGTCATGGACGCCGGCAAGCCGCGCCGAACGATCCGCATCCTGTGGGCCGGCGCCGAGGAAGTCGGCGTGTTCGGCGGCAAGGCCTATTTCGAGGCGCACAAGGGTGAGAAGCACGCCCTTGCGGCGGAATCGGATTTCGGCGCCGACCGCATCTGGCGTGTCGATTTCAAGCTGCCGGAAAGTGCCAGGGCGGTGGGCGATCGGGTCGCTGCGGTGCTTTCGCCCCTGGGAATCAGCCGTGGACGCGATCCCGCGAGCGGCGGCGCAGATGTTGCCGCGCTGGTCGCATCCGGCGTCGCCGGAATCGACCTGCAACAGGACGGCAGCCGCTATTTCGACCTGCACCACACCCCCGACGACACGCTCGACAAGATCGATCCGTCACAGTTGCGCCAAAATGTCGCGGCATGGACGGCAATGCTCGCGGTGGTCGCCAACGCACCCGAGGAAATCGGTGCCACGCAATGACGCACCGCGTCATTTCGGCTCGCCGCAAAGCTTGCTGTCCGATGAATTCCCATTGACGGCGGCGTAACGGGCGTTATTCCGACTAACTCGCACGGCAATCGGGCCGCCGCGAACCGAATAATTTTTGCTTGGGAGCAAAACGAATGAAGAAGGTCCTCATCGTCGCTGCCGCGACCGGCCTGATGTCGCTCGCCGCTTGCGGTGGCACGCCTGCTGCGAACAACACCGTCGAGAACGTCGCTGAGTCGCTCGAGAACGGCGCTGACATGCTGGCCGCTGACGGCGCGAACGCTGCGAACGAAGTCGGCGCGATGCTCGACAACGCCAGCGAGACGCTCGACAACGTTGCTGCCGGCAACGTCGCCGAGTAATCGGATCCGTTCTTCCTGGGCTCGCAAGGGCCCGGTCGAATCGAAAGGGCGCTCCTCACGGGGCGCCCTTTTTCGTTGTCCGCTACAGGAGCGCGGGCAATGTTCGTCGCCGACGATCGGTCGTTCGTCGCATCGAACGGTTTCGGTGGACGCGGCTCTGCCTCTTATCGAGCATCGATAGCCCGCCAGACGGCCCGGACGTAGCAGGTCTTCAGCGTTCGATCAGAACGCGCCCTGCAACCCCGGAGTGACCCATGTTGTCCAATCTCGCCCGCGCGGCCGTTGTCGCCGCCGCGCTCGCCGCCGCAGCCCCGGCTATCGCCGAAGGCGCGAAGTCCGTGAAGGTCTCATACGCGGACCTCAATCTCTCCAGCGCGCCGGGCAAGGCCGCGCTGGACCGCCGTATCGCGCGCGCAGCCGATCGTGTGTGCCGCGTCGGCCATGAACAGGGCCTCCAGCTCAAAGCCGCGGCGAAACGCTGTGCCGCCGAGACGCGCGAATCGACTCAGCCAGCCATCGAACTCGCCCACCGCAACGCCGCCAACCAGCAGCTCGCGGCGCGGGATATGAGTGTCACTGTAGCACCCTGACATTCATCCACCTGCCCTGCCCGCCGCGCCGGCGGGCAGGGCTATTTTGCCATGATCGCCTTGGCCGCGGCCTGATAGGTCCGCCCGATGCGCACCAGCTCGCCATCGGCGAGTTCGGCGTGCCACACGCCGAGGCCGTCATGCCTGAGCTTTGCGATCCGATCCTTGCGGACGATCGTCGACCGGTGAAGCCGAATGAAGTGATCGGGGTCCAGCCGTCGTTCGAGCTCGCTGATCGTCTGGTGGATCAGATAACTGCGCCCACCGACACCCAGCCGCATATAGTCGCGCTCGGCGTCCACCCGCTCGATATCGCTTGCACTCACGCGCACCATTTCCGAGCGGTGCGGCACCCAGAATTCCTCGATCCATCGCGAACTGGCGGGTTGCGGGTCCGCACGCGCCCGTCCGGCGGCTTCGACCGCACGGCCGATCGCGCGTGCCAGACGCTCCGCGCTGACCGGCTTGAGCACATAGTCCACCGCCGCGACATCGAACGCCGCGACAGCGTGCTGCTCGAACGCCGTGCAGAAGATCACCGCCGGCCGGTGCGCGGCTTCGGATAGTGCCGAAGCGACCCCGATCCCGTCGCGGTGCGGCATGGCGATGTCCAGCAGCACGAGATCGGGCGCCAGCGCGTCGATCAGGCGCAACGCCGCATCGCCGTCCGCCGCCGTGCCGATCAAGTCGATTTCGGGAATGCCCGCGCACAGGATCTGCATCCGCTCGACGGCGAGCGGCTCGTCGTCGACGATCAGCGTACGCAGCCGCTCAGCAGCCATTATGAACCAGCGGCATCGTCAGCATCGCCGTGAAACCGCCCTCCGCGCGCTTGCCAGCGGTCAGCCACGCCGCTTCGCCGAACCGAGCGGTCAGCCGGTCGCGTACGTTGCGTAGCCCAACCCCGGTCCCGTTCGGTGCCCTGGCACCGTCGCCGTCATCGCTCACCGTTACCTCCAGAGCGCCATCGTTAACCCGTGCACGCACGCAAATCTGCACCGGCCGGCGGGCAGGCGCGACTCCGTATTTGATCGCATTCTCGATCAGGGGTTGCAGGATCAGCCCCGGCACACAGGCATTGGCCGCCGCCGGATCGATCTCGAAACGCGCCTGGAGCCGTTCGGGGAACCGCACCGCCTCGATTTCAAGGTAGAGTTTCTGCACCGCAATCTCGTCGGCCAGCGGCACATCGTCGGTCGGCTCGCTCGCCAGGCTGGCACGAAAGAAATTGGACAGGTTCAGGATCATCGCTTCGGCGTCTTCGCGCTTGCCCGACATGACGAGCGCGGAGATCGAATTGAGCGTGTTGAACAGGAAGTGCGGATTGACCTGATAGCGCAACGCCCGCAGCTCCGCAGTCTGCGCCGCGGCGCGCAAGCGCGCGGTCTCGCGCTCCGACGCGCGTACCGCGCCGGCATAGGACAGAGCGAGGTAGAACACCGACCAGGAGAGGAAGAAGAAGTACCAGGCGAGCGCATTTTCCGCGATCAGATCCGCCGGTTTCTCTACTTTCTTCTTGTGGTGATCCTCCTGCTTCTGCAGCTCCGGCGGCTTGGGATCGACGACATAGAAGGACAGATAGTTGACGGTGGAATAGGCCGTGGCGGCGACCGCGGAAAACAGGAACGCCGCGGCGACGCGGACACGCAGCGTGTGGTGACAGAACAACCGCAGGACGCGATAGAGCAGATAGGTGAAACCGATCCCGAACAGGCTCACCCACGCCCTGTTGTCGAGCATCAGCCAGAAGCCGTCATAGCCCATGATCCACGACCGCAGCGTGATGCTGACATAATAGAATACCCAGAAAGCGATGATCGACAGCACCGCAATCCGCTGCGGCACGGTGAAGGGCGTCATGTCTCGGTGATTCTCTGCGGCCATTCGAGACCCTAACGCGATGGTTGCTGAAGAAACCATGTGCTGCGGCGCTGCTGGTCGAACGCCATGGCACGCTAGTCGAAATCAGGCGCAGTCGTCACGAAAATGGTCGGGGAGACAGGATTCGAACCTGCGACATCCTGCTCCCAAAGCAGGCGCGCTACCAGACTGCGCCACTCCCCGACGCCGGGCGCGGTTAAGCGTTTCAGCTCCGCAGCACAAGGCCCGACGCGGTAAAACCCATCATAAGCCAATAACTGAGACACCGCCCACATGCCGCTGGTGGGCCCGGCAGGACTTGAACCCGCAACCTAGCCGTTATGAGCGGCCAGCTCTAACCAATTGAGCTACAGGCCCCCAGCGCCCCCCGCGCTTAAGGGCGAACGCTGCGTCCGGCAAGCGCTGCGCGATTCAGCGCATCGAGGATTTCATCATGCGAGGCGGAGGCGATGCCGAGCTTCGCGAGCAGACCGAACGCCGCATCCCACCAGGCGTGAAACGCACGCAGATCGGCAACGTCGCGCACATAGGGCGTATAGCCGGGCGCAGCAGAGGGCGAATGATAGGAGAAGAGCAGCATGCGCGCGCCCTCTCCCGCCGCAATCCGGATCGCCTCCAGCGCCAGTCCGACGGGCATTTCCTCGGGAGTCAGCGCGACCCGCGCCAGCAGCCCCAGCCGCGCCGCCACGCCGCGCCCGCGGGGGACATGTCCCAATGCACCATATAGGCCTGCACCGCCCGACCGTGCAGCTCCGGTATAGATCGTCGTCAGCGGCAGCTCCGCCAGTTCGCCTTCGCCGGTCCAGAATCCGTGATTGCCGATCGCGGTGAAATCGGGACCACCCTCCGCCGAATAATCGTAGCCCGATCGCATCGAGGTATCGACACGATAGCCCTCCGCCGCCAGCAGCGAGAGCGAGTTGGAACCGATCCCGTATCGCCCCGCGCGAAACATCACCGGCCGCCGGCCAAAGGCCGATGCGATCGCACCGGTCAGGACCGAGAGCTTGGCAGCTTCCAGTTCGCGCGGCAGATTGCCCACGAAACTGTTGAGCGGCACCACCGCTTCATCGAACGGCGGATTGACCCATGGGTGAAGCTGGGTGCCGATCGCCGAGCGCCCGTCATCGAGCAGGCCACGCAGGATCTCGACCGACATGGGACAGGTAACGATAGGATGATCGACCATATAGGTCGCAGGGACGCCGTACGCTGCGAACAGCGCGTGCATCTCAGGCAGCGCGCGCATCGCCTGCGTCGCGCGATTCTCGCGACGCAGCGGTTGCGACCAGTCGAATTCCTCTTCGGTATCGACGAACACGGTAAAGCGCGTGCCGAACGACTCCGGCCACACGATCGCATCGTCCTGCGCCGGCGCAGGCACGCGATATCCCCGCCCCTCGGCACCCCCTTGTCCCGTTCCCATGCCGGGTCTCTAGCGCACTTGCTCCAAAGACTTAGTTACCGCCGCCGGAAGGCGGATCGTCAGGCTTTCAGGCGCGATCACGAGCGACCCGGAAAGCTCGCGCGTCAGGTTCCGGATCAACCGCAGCGCAAAGCCGGTGCCCAGCAGCGCGGCCTCCTCGCATTCATCGTCGATCGCGAAGATCGCCTCGCCCGGATAGGCCGCCAGCGCCCGGGGCCGGTCGAAATCGATCGCGACCATATCATTCTCGGCCGTCAAGCGAACTGCGATCCGCTCGCCCTCGCCCGCCGCCGACAACAAGGTCGCCAGCGTGCGCGAAAGCAGCCGCTCGATCGCGCGCGGGTCTCCAGCCACTGCCAGCTCGTCTGCCGGCAGTGCGACATCGGCACCGCGCGTCACCGCCAGCGGCCCCAGCTCGTCCGCCACCCGGTCGAACACGGGCTGCAACGCCACCTCCCCTGGATGAAGGCGCAGGGCCGAGGCGTCGATCCGGGCCGCAATGTCGAGATCGTCGATCGCTGCCAGAAGCGCGCGCGCACGATCGCGAATCAGCGCTGCGCGTTCGCGATAGACGGGCGCGGCTTCACCCAGGATCTCGCGCTCGATCAGTTCGGAAAAGCCCGCGATCGCATTGGTAGGCGTACGCAGCTCGTGCATCAGCTGGCGCAGTGAATCCGCGCCACGCGTACCGCCAGCCTTCACCGCGGTCTCATCGGCGCGCGGGCGGCGGGCCGTTCCGCGGTAGCCGATGAAACGGCCGCTTGCCGGGTCGAACGCGGCATTGGCAGAGATTCGCCAGTCACCGCCGGCATCGCTGTCGCCCGCGACGAACAGCCGCGCTCCGGAGAAGCGTGCACGCTGACGGAGCGCCCCGGCAGCAACGCCATCGACCCTCGATCCGTCCGGCATCGCGGTCATGTCGAGCGAAAGTCCGATCAGCGGGCTACGCGAAATGCCGTCGACCCAGCGGATCACACCCTGCGCGTCGGTCTCGAAGCGGAACCCGCTGGCACGTTTGGCACGTTCGGCCGGTCTCGCCGCCACGGGACGTTCGGGCTGGCGCGTGTAGAAGGCGTCGATCCGCGCGACGACATCGGCGATCTCGAACGGACCTTCCGGCCCCCCCTGGCCTTCCGATGAAAGCCCGGCCTCTCCCGCACCATCCTTGCGCTGGGTCTTGATCAGGTCGCCGTGTAATGCCGCCGGCTTCTGCGCCTCGCCATCCGCCGCCTGCTGGAGGGCAGCGGCGACCAGCGGGATCCCCATCGCGGCGACTCCAACGGGCACGAACGGCGAAGCCGGCGACATCACAGCGGCTTCGGCCGGAACCTCATCGACCGATTCGGGCATGGTTGGTCCAGCCGCCGGAGCCGCTTCGCTCACCGCCGCCACTTCCGTACCCAGCACGAAATCCGCGGCACGGAATCCCTCGAGCGCACTGCCGACACCCACGGGCAGATCGCGCCGCCCGCGAAGCACGCCGCGTGCTGGAGCCGAGAGGTACGGCAGCAGTTCGATCCATTCGCCCGAGCTCAGGCGGGCCGTGCGCAGGATCGGCGCGGCGACCGCAATCTCGTCCACCGCGCAGAGCTGCACCAGCGCCGCTGGCGGCTCAGCCATTTCGAGCGACCGGGCACTGGTGATCCGCACCGCGAGCGGCACGTCGCCGCGAATCGATTCGAGCAGTTCGATCGCACGCGGATCGCCCGGGATTCGCCGGCGGCCGATCAGGTCGACCAGCTGACGCCAGGCGGAAGCCTTGCCGAATGCGGTCGAGACATCCGCTGCCAGCACCGTTTCAAGGGTATCGTCGAACCGCACCGATTTGTCGTTCCCACCCGTTGAAAAGCCTGCCGTAATCAAACCTTAACGCGGCGCGGCGCCGGCGCAAACTGGTGATTTCGGGACGTCGCATAGTGGGACAATTGCGCTTGCGCGTAATTATCTTATGTGTACGGGACACATGACGACTGTTGCTGTCGCGTTATAGGGGGATGGTGCATGGCTTTTGACGAGATCGACCGGCAGATCATGGCGCATCTTCAGGCCGATGGCCGGATGACCAATGTCGATCTGGCCGACCGTGTCGGCCTCACCGCGCCGCCCTGCCTGCGCCGCGTCCGCACGCTGGAAGAAAAGGGCGCGATCCGCGGCTATCACGCCGATCTCGATCCGGTCTGGCTTGGCTATACGATCACTGTCTTCGCGATGGTCAGTCTCAAGAGCCAGGCCGAAACCGATCTGGAGGCGTTCGAATCGCACGTCGCCAGCATCCCGGAAATCCGCGAATGCTACATGCTCAACGGCGATATCGACTTCATCCTCAAGATCGTCGCCAAGGATCTCAGCAGCTTCCAGCAGTTCCTGACCACCAAGCTGACCACGGCGCCAAACGTCGCGCACGTCCGGACCTCGCTCACCATCCGCTCGTCCAAGTCGCTTCCGGGCGTTCCGGTCGAACCCTGAACCGCCTGTCCAGGGCGACTGGAGACATGCGAAAAAAGGGCGGCCCGGCGGCCGCCCCTTTCCTTTTGCTTCGTGATGCAGCGGCCTTCAGGCCAACGGCAGATCGAGCCAGGTGGTCCAGAACTTCGCGATCTCGCCGCGCGGCGTGCCCGTGACGGCAGCGAACGCCGTCTTCGCTTCGGCCTTCTGGCCCGACAGCGCGAGCGCGATGCCCAGGCGCGTGTTCACGACATTGGCGTCCACGCCACCCTTCTGAAGCGCGAGGCGGTACAGCTCGACTGCCTTGGGGTAGTTGCGCGTGCCGAGATAGGCGTCGCCGGTCTGCTGCGCGACATTGCCCTTGGGGGCGGCAGCCGCACGCTTCTCCTCGGTCGCCAGCGGAACCTCCGCCTTCTCCTGCGCGCTTGCCGTGGTGTAGAGCTGGTTGATCGCAGCGTTGGTCTTGGTCACCTTGCCGCTCGCCCGGCCCTCGTCGATCACCGACTTGACCTCGCCCGGCAGACCGCGGCGCTGTGCGACATCGGCATATTGCAGATAGTCGCTCTCGCCGCCCATCGCCTTCGACGCGCGCATCAGGCGCAGCACGTCGAGCCGCTGATCCGGGTCGAGCTGAACGCCCTTGTCCTGGAGCTGCTCGAGATAAATGAGCATCGACGAACGCCATGCCTCCGGGCTCGGATAGGCAGCGATCTGACGGCCCAGCCAGTCGGCGGCCGCAGCCTTGTTGCCCGAGGTGTAGAGCTTGGAGACGACCAGCTTGTACCAGTTCTCCGGCGCCTTGCGGCCCGCGGCTTCCTCGGCCTTGATCGCAGTGTCGATGCTGGCGATGCCCGCGTCGCGCTGGCCCGCATCGAACTGCGTTTGCGCGATCAGCAGGGTCATGTTCACGCCATTGGGCACATAGCCCAGCTCACGCGCCTTGGTAAAATAGGCCAGCGCATCCGCCGGCTTCTTCGCCTTGCTGGCGAAGTCGCCGCGGAAGAAGTTGAACCGGCCACGATCGGCCTGCGGAGTCTTCGGGTTGGCGATCAGCGCGTCGAGCGCGGTGATCGTGCTCGGCGTGTCGTTGGTGTTCGCTGCGGCCTGCAGGCGGAAGTTCGCTGCAAAGAACTTCTCGTCTTCGGTCTTCGCGACCGCGTCGAGCGCGTCGATCTGGGCCTTCACACCGGCCCAGTCCTTGGCCTCTGCAAGCTTCTGGATTTCAGCGGCCGGCTTGCGGAACTCGGCGCTGAGCTTGAGATCCTGGGCCTTCTCGTCCTTCTTCTGTGCCAGTGCCGGGGTGAACCCGGTGGCGGCCGGAACGCCGGCCAGGAGCACTGCAGCCAACGCGGCTTTGGAAACAGACTTCATTCGGGACTCTCCTTACGCGGGTGCGCGTAACAAATTGGCTCGCAACCGCTCTAGTAATCCGCCTCGCCGGGTCAAGGCGCAGCGCGTCATTTCAACCCTCGGTTGCGCGCGCTGAACGCACATTGAACGCCTTCGATCCCGGCATGCCCCTCACGCGCGTGCGCACGCGCGCGGGCTTGGCAGGTGGCCGCCGCCTCGCTAGAGCGGTCACAACTCTGAAACAACCCTTCGAAAGCCCAAAGATTTGACCGACGAGACCGTCCTCGCGGACCCTTCCGATATCACGCCCATCTCGATCGTCGATGAGATGAAGACGAGCTACCTCGATTACGCGATGAGCGTGATCGTGGCGCGCGCGCTTCCGGACGTCCGCGACGGCCTCAAGCCGGTCCACCGTCGAATCCTGTACGCGGCGCAGGAGGGCGGCTATCTGCCCGGGCGCGCCTATCGCAAGTCCGCCCGCCTGGTCGGTGACGTGATGGGTAAATATCACCCGCACGGCGACAGCTCGATCTATGACGCGATGGCGCGTATGGCCCAGGACTGGGCGATGCGCGTGCCGCTGATCGATGGTCAGGGCAATTTCGGATCGATGGACCCGGATCCGCCCGCCGCGATGCGTTACACCGAAGCGCGCCTGGCCAAGGTCGCGATGTCGCTGCTCGACGATATCGACAAGGACACGGTCGATTTCCAGGACAACTATGACGGCTCCGAAAGCGAGCCTACGGTCCTGCCCGCGCGCTACCCCAATCTGCTGGTCAACGGCGCGGGCGGCATCGCGGTCGGCATGGCGACCAACATCCCGCCGCACAACCTTGGCGAAGTGATCGACGCCTGCCTCGCCTACATGGACAATGGCGCGGTGAGCATCGAGGAACTGATGGAGATCGTCCCCGGTCCCGACTTCCCGACCGGCGCGATGATCCTTGGCCGATCAGGCTGCCGCAGCGCCTACACCTCGGGCCGCGGCTCGATCATCGTCCGCTCGCGCCACACCTTCGAGCAGCGCGGCGAGCGCCGCTCGATCGTACTCACCGAAATCCCGTACCAGCAGGGCAAGAACGCGCTGGTCGAGAAGATCGCCGAAGCCGCGAAGGAAAAACGGGTCGAGGGCGTCAGCGACATTCGCGACGAATCCTCGCGCGAAGGCGTCCGCATCGTCATCGATCTCAAGCGCGATGCGACCCCCGAAGTCGTGCTCAACCAGATCTGGCGCAACACCCCGGCGCAGTCGAGTTTCCCGGCCAACATGCTCGCGATCCGCGGCGGCCGTCCCGAGCTGCTCAACCTGCGCGACATCGTCGAGGCGTTCGTCAAGTTCCGCGAGCAGGTCATCACCCGCCGCTCGAAATTCGAACTCGCCAAGGCGCGCGACCGGGCGCACATCTTGCTCGGCCTGGTGATCGCGGTCACCAACCTCGATGAGGTCGTCCGGATCATCCGCAGCTCGTCCAGCCCGGTCGCGGCACGCGAAGCGCTGCTGATGCGCGAATGGCCGATCGCGGAGATCGCGCCCTATATCCGCCTGGTCGAAGCGGTCGAGACCGAGGTGACCGGCGAGGTCTATCGCCTGTCGGACATTCAGGTCCGCGCGATCCTCGACCTGCGTCTGCACCGTCTCACCGCGCTCGGCCGCGACGAGATCGGCGACGAACTCAAGGAACTCGCCGATTCGATCGCCGAGCTGCTCGAAATCCTCGCCAACCGCGCCAAGCTCTACGAGGTTCTGCGCGAGGAACTGGTCGCGGTCCGCGACCAATACGCCACCCCGCGCCGTACCGAGATCGCGCCCGCCGCCGACGGCATCGAGGACGAGGATCTGATCGAGCGCGAGGACATGGTCGTCACCGTGACCATGCAGGGCTATATCAAGCGAACCACCCTCGACACCTTCCGCGCCCAGGCGCGCGGCGGCAAGGGTCGCGCCGGCATGGCGACCAAGGACGAGGACGTCGTCACCGAGCTGTTCGTGACCTCCACCCACACGCCCGTGCTGTTCTTCTCGACCCTGGGCAAGGTCTACCGGATGAAGGTGTGGAAGCTGCCCGAGGGCGGCCCCGCCACCCGCGGCCGGCCGATGATCAACCTGCTCCCGCTCGCGGCGGGCGAGACCATCTCGACCGTGCTTCCGCTGCCCGAGGACGAGGCTGAGTGGGGCAAGCTCCACGTCATGTTCGCGACCGCCAAGGGATCGGTCCGCCGCAACTCGATGGACGCGTTCACCAACGTGCCGTCGAACGGCAAGATCGCGATGAAGTTCGAGGGCGAGGACGAGGACGATCGCCTGATCGGCGTCGCCCTGCTCGACGAGAGCGACGACGTCCTGCTCGCCACCCGCCAGGGCAAGGCGATCCGCTTCCCCGGCGATGACGTCCGCGAGTTTCAGAGCCGGAACTCCACTGGCGTCCGCGGCATGCGGCTGGCGCAGGGGGACGAGGTCATCTCGCTCTCGATCCTCCACAAGGCGGGCATCAAGGACCAGGAAGAGCGCGACGACTATCTGCGCCACGCCCCGTGGAAGGCCGACAAGGACAGCGAACCGCAAATGACGCCCGAGCGCTTCGAGGAGCTGAAGGCGAAGGAGCAGTTCATCCTCACCGTCTGCGCCAACGGCTATGGCAAGCTGTCGTCCGCCTATGAATATCGCCGCACCGGCCGTGGCGGTCAGGGCATCACCAATATCGACAACATCGCCCGCAACGGTCTTGTCGTCGCCAGCTTCCCCGCGACTCAGGCGCATCAGCTGATGCTCGTCACCGATCAGGCGAAGATGATCCGCCTGCCGCTGACCAGCCTGCGTGTCATCGGTCGCGGCTCGGCGGGCGTGCGCCTGTTCAATGTCGCCGACAACGAGCATGTCGTCTCCGCCGCCCGGATCGAAGAGCCCGAGGATGAGGAGACGGTTGCCGTCGAAGGCGAGGGCCCGGAATCGCCCGACGCGACGTCTGCCACCGACGTCGCGGATCCGGAAGGCAACGCGTAATCCCAAACCGTCACCCCGGCCTTGTGCCGGGGTCCACCGCTCGGCAAGCGGTGGGATCGAGCCTCCTGCCCATCGGTTGCGTCACCGTGGATCCCGGCACAAGGCCGGGATGACGCCGGAGTGAGAGCCATGCACGCTACCACCGCCTACAAGGTGCTGACCGCCGACCAGATGACCGCGCTCGAGACTGGAGCGTTCGACGGCGCGCCGGTCGATCTGGCCGACGGCTACATCCACCTGTCCACCCGCGACCAGCTTACCGAGACGGTCGACAAGCATTTCGCGGGGCAGAGCAACCTCTGGGTCGCCGCCGTCGATCTCGATGCGCTGGGCGATGCGGTGAAGTGGGAAGTCTCGCGCGGCGGCGCGGAATTCCCGCACCTCTACGGCCGGCTCACGCTCGAGACGGTGATCGCCTATTCCCCGCTCGAACGCGAAGACGACGGCACGGTCAGGCTGCCGGTCGCGGGCTGAGCCACGGTCGGGTAGAGCGACGCGACCAGCAGCACCGCCGCGGCGATGTTGAACATCCGCAGCCGCCGCCGGTCGCCCAGCCAGCGGCGCAGCTTCACGCCCATCACCGCCCAGACGCCCACGCACGGCAGGTTCACCGCGCCGAACAGCCCCGCCACCAGCGCCAGCCCGATCCATGGCTCGACCGGCGGCAGATAGACCGTCACCCCGGTCAGCGCCATCGTCCACGCCTTGGGATTGACCCACTGGAACAGCGCCGCCTGCACGAAGGTCAGCGGTCGTCCGGCGGCGTCACCCTCGCCCGGCGGCGCAGCCGTGGCGACCTTCCAGGCGAGATAGAGCAGATAGGCGACGCTCACCCATTTCAGCACCTCATGCGCCACCGGGTAGCGTGCGAACAGTTCCGCCAGCCCCAGCCCGACCAGCACGATCATCAGCACGAAGCCGATCGAGACGCCCAGCATGTGCGGCACCGTGCGGCGAAGCCCGAAGTTGGTGCCCGACGTCATCAGCATCAGGTTGTTCGGCCCCGGCGTGATCGAGGAAACGAAGGCGAAGACGCTCAGCGCCGGCAGGGTCTGCATCCACAACATTGCGCAAGAATATGCGATATCCCACCGAATGAGCTTGCAAAGTCGCCTGATCTAGCGTGACAATCTGCAATATATGACCGATTTCGACGCTATAGATCGCAATATATTGCACGAGCTGACAGCAAATGCGCGGATCACCAATCTCGCGCTTGCCGAGCGAGTCGGCCTGTCGCCCTCGGCCTGCCTGCGCCGCGTTCAGGATCTCGAGCGGATCGGCGTCATCAAGGGCTATCGCGCGATCCTCGACCAGGCCGCGCTCGGGATCAGCTTCACTGCCTATATCGCGGTCGGCCTGTCGCGCCACACCAAGAGCGAGCAACAGGATTTCGAACGCGCGATCGACGCCGCGCCCGAAGTCCGCGAGTGCCACAATGTGACCGGCACGATCGAATATCTGCTGCGCGTCGAGGTCAAGGACCTCGCATCCTACAAGCGCTTCCACACCGACGTGCTCGGCGCCCTGCCCCAGGTCTCGACGCTGACCTCGTACATCGTGATGGGATCGCCCAAGGACGAACGGGCCTAAGGAATCAGGTCGACGACTTCCGCCCCCTCACCCTCCGCAGCGATCAACAGCGTGCGGTGGCACATGGCCGGATCGCGCTCGAAGCAGAGCAGCGCACTCGGCGCCTCCGCGATCAGCGCACGCATCTGCGCGGCCTGAGCCTGAGCTTCGGGCAGGTCGAGCTGACCGGCATAGACCGCTTCCAGCGTCACCCGGTCTCCCTTTTTCGCCGCGTCGCGCCCCGGCTTGGGCGTACCCAGCGCCTTGAGGTGAACATAGCCGATGCCATGCTCCTTCAGCGTCGCAGCGAGCGTGGCCTTGGAGAAGCCCGGCCGGCGCGAGAGCGGCAGCTGGCGGACGTCGATCACCTGGCGCACCCCTGCCCCTTCGAGCGCAGCGAGGAAGCTCTCCATCGCCGCGCCCTCATAGCCGATGGTGAAGACCTTCATTCCGCTGCTCCCGTCACTCCGGTTTATGGCAAACCGCTTCGACATTGATCCCGTCGGGGTCGTAGACGAACGCACCATAATAAGCCGGGTGATAATGCGCGCGAATGCCCGGCCCGCCATTGTCGCGCCCGCCCGCCGCCATCGCCGCTGCGTGGAAGGCGTCCACCTCCGCCCGGTTCTCCGCGACGAACGCGATATGGATACCTGCCCCCTTCGGCCCGCCATTGCTCAGCCAGAAGTCCGGCTTGCCGTGCTTCCCATAGCCGATGCCGTGATACATGCCGCCGGTCATCGCCGGGGTAACCTCCATCACCACGCTTGCGCCGAGCGCTCCCAGCGCCGCGTCATAGAAGCGGCGCGAGACTTCGAAGTCGCTCGCCGAAACACCCAGATGATCGATCATCACATTCTCCTGAATGAAGCCCGATCCTACGACCTCTCTTGCCGCCCGCTGTCAGCATCGGAAGACCGTGCGTGTCCCACCTCGCCGACATCCTGACGGCGCGATTTCCGCTCGAATGGCAGCAGTCATCGTGCCCGTCGAGGAATCATTCGGGCCGGTGGCAAACCGCTTCGACGTTCATTCCGTCCGGATCGATGACGAAAGCCGCATAGTAATCCGGATGATACTGCTCTCGTATTCCGGGCGGGCCGTTGTCCTTTCCACCCGCCGCCAGCGCCGCGGTGTGGAAACCATCCACCGCCGCGCGGCTCTCCGCACGAAAGGCGTGATGCACGCCGCTACTCACCGGCTCGCCATCCGCGATCACGAAATCCACTTCGTCCACGCCAAACAGCACGATGTTGTTGCCGAGGCCATTGGTCGCTGCGCTCATCACCCGGTAGCCGAGCGGCGCCAGCGCGGCTTCGTAGAAGCGCCGCGAGGCCGCGATGTCGCGCACCGGAATGCCGAGATGGTCAATCATCATTGACTCCTTCAATTTCTGAAATTACAGAAATAACCAACATGACCCTCTTCGCAGACCATCCCGACGCCAAGGCGTTCATCCTCCACTGGGGCGAGATGGGAACGCAATGGGGCGTCAACCGCTCCGTGGCTCAGGTTCATGCGCTGCTCTACCTCGCCGATCGCCCGCTCCATGCCGAAGAGATCGTCGAGACCCTCGGACTCGCCCGCTCCAACGTCTCGACCGCATTGAAGGAGCTTCAAGGCTACGGCATCGTCCGCCGCGTCCATGTCGAGGGCGACCGCCGCGACCATTTCATCGCCGAGACCGATCTGTGGGAAATGCTGATGCGGATCGTGGCCGAGCGCAAGCGGCGTGAGGTCGATCCGACGATCCACCTACTCGGCGAACTCGCCGCACGTCTCGCCGCGGACGAAACCGCCCCGCCCCAGGTGCGCGAACGCGTCGGCCGGATGCACGAATTCATCGGCACGCTCGGCGGCTGGTACGACCAGGTCCGCGTGCTGCCCAAGCCCACGCTCGTCACCCTCATGAAGCTGGGCGGCAAGGTCGCCCGCTTCATCCCCGGTTCCCGCAACAAGGATTGATTTCGTACCGCGTCCGACGCCTCGATTTCCCGCATCAGCTAGTTTCTGAAATTTCCGAAATAACCGTAGAGATCAGAAGGGGCCGACCATGGCACAGAACCGCACCCGGAAAGCCGCCCTCCGCATCGCGGGCGCGATCGGCTTCGGCCTCGCCTTCGCGCTCGGCGTCTATCTGCTGATCGAGTTCGCAAACCCCTCCGGCCTGGTCAGCTTCACCTTCCTGCTGGTGCTGCCCAGCGTGGTCACCGCGTTCGTTACCTATGTCGGCGATCCGCTCGCCCAGCGGTCGCGCGGTTTCTATGTCGGCACCATCCCACTCTGCTTGCTCGCCGCGGTGGTCGTGGCATCGCTGGTCTTCCTGCGCGAAGGCGTGATCTGCATCGTCATGCTCGCGCCGTTCTGGCTCGCCCTCAGCGCGCTCGGCGGCTACCTCACCTGGCGGCTGCGCAAGCGCGAGGAACCCGTCGAGAATGTGTTCCGCGCCTCCGCGCTGCTCCTGCTCCCGCTGCTCTCAATGCAGGTCGAGCCGATGATCCCGCTCGCCCGCGACGGCGGCAGCGTGACCCGCTCGATCGTCATCGATGCGGATGCGGCCACCGTCTGGCACTATGCGCGCGGCGTTCGCCAGATCCGGCCCGGCGAGGGTCGGTGGAACCTCTCGCAGGATCTGATCGGCCTGCCCCGGCCCATCGGCGCGCGCCTCGATCGTGAGGGCGCCGGCGCGACCCGCCACGTGGTGTGGCAAGAGGGAATCCGCTTCAAGGAAGTGGTGACCGACTGGCAACCGGGCAAACGTCTCTGGTGGGACTTCCGCTTCGACGCGACCGACATGGATGCATGGGCGATGCAGGATCGTCACCTCCTGCCCGACAGCCCGCATTATCGCATCACCGATGGCGGCTATGTGCTCCAGCCCCTGGGCAATGGCCGCACCCGGCTGACGCTCACCACGCGCTACTGGGTCCGGACACCGGTCAACTGGTACGCGCAGCTGTGGGGCGAGCTGTTCATCGGCGACGTTTCGACCAACGTTCTCGCGGTCATCCGCCAGCGCTCGGAAGGCCGCAGATAGCCGGCACGCAATCGCTCAAGGGAGAAACGCCATGGTCCGCCCCCGCCCCGCCGCCGCCGATCCCGAGCTCCGCCATGTCATCTGGCGCGACCTCGTCACGATGCGCCCAAGCGATGGTCTGATCGAATGCCTCCATCCCTTGCCCTGGCTGGCGCTGTCCTTCCTCCTCGCCGGTGCCGGACTGTGGCTTCTCGCCGCGCCGGCGACCTTCATGTTCTTCCTCACCGCGCTGCGGCTCAATCATGAGGCGATCCACCATAATCTCGGCTTTGGGCCACGCGGGCATCGCCGCGTGCTCCATGCGCTGAGCGCCCTGATGCTCGGCTCCAACAGCTCGGTCGCGTTCAACCACCTGCTCCACCACCAGAAGGTCGGCACGGAGGACGATATCGAGGGGAAGTGCGGCAATATGCGCCTGCTTGAGGTGCTGCGCTTCGGCCCGCGGTTCCCGGTCGAGACGCATCTCTATGGCTGGAAGCAGGGCGGCCCGCAGCTCCGGCGGCGTATGGCGATCGATCTCGCGCTCAACCTGATGGTCATCGGTGCTGCAATCGCCTGCCAATGGGTGCCGCTGCTCTACCACATCGCCGCGATGCTGGTAGCGCAGAGCCTCACCGCCTTCTTCGCGGTGTGGATCACCCATCATGGCTGTGAGGAGGGGCTGGTCGCCCGCACACAGCGCGGCCGGCTGTTCAATCTGGTCAGCTACAACATGTTCTTCCACCTCGAGCACCACCTGTTCCCGGCGGTGCCCGTCAGCCGCTTGCCCACACTCGCCGCCCGCATCGACGCCGCCGCGCCCCAGCTGGCGAAACGGCTGAAGATGGTGGTGCCCCTGCCCCGCGGATGAACTGGAGACAGAAGATGACGCACTTCAACTATCGATTTGGCGCCGCGCTCGCGATGGTCAGCGCAGGCCCGTCCTTCGCACTGCTGTTGTTTCTCGCCGATATGATCCTCGATCCGTTCGGAATCGAACCGAGCACGCTATGGACACTGTTCCCGGTCGTACTGATCGCAGTGATCCCGGGCATGGCGATCGCCTTTCTTCCTATACTGCTAGGCGGGTTCGGGATGGCCTATTTCGGTACGCGCAGCACCAGTGCCCGTCACCCGATTGCTTGGGCAGTTGCCGGTGCAATCCTCGGAATGCTGATGGCATTCCTGTTCGATGACAGCGCGCAATCCGGATTGGTTCTGCCCTTGCTGCTCAACGGCGCGATCTGCGCGCTGATCGTTCGCTACGGCACCCGCTGGGACGACGACAGCGTCCGAACCACGCCCCAGGCGATCAGTGCCTGCGCCGCGAAATAGGTCGGCCAGATCAGCAAGCCCGGCACCGCCGACTCCTTCATCGCGCCAAAGCGCGAGAAGATCAGCAGGTCCGAAATCACGAACAGCACCGCGCCGATCCCGACGCGATAACGCGGAAAGCGGCTCGTCCACGCCGTTGCCGCCATGACACCCAGGAACGCGCCATAGGCACCCACAGGGAGCGCCTGTCCCGCGGGCGCCGCGAGCAACGCCGAGATCACCACCGTCGCCGGCGCAAGGATGTAGCCCAGCAGCTTCTGGCTCGACGACGGGTTCGCCCGGCGGTTGCGCAGGTACAGCACGATCGCCACCGCATGCCCCGCGGCGAACGCCGCCCCGCCGACGGTGAAGCCGTGCGTTTCGAGCAACAGGTCACCCAGCGCACCCAGCGCCAGCGCACCCGCGATCAGCCAGCCTTCAGCGCTGCGTGCCTGAGTCGCCGCCCACAGCGCGAGCAGCGCGACCCCGCTGGTCTTCCACGCCGCCTTCAATGCGCCCGCGTCGGCCAGTCCCCACGACGTCAGCGAGTAGCTCGCCCCCGCCAGCACAGCGATCCAGAACAACCCCCGCATTCACTTTCCCTTTTCCTACAGGCCCCGCCTTGGCGTAAGGGCTTGGAAGAGGACGTCCGGCACGCGCGGACAGGTGTCAAGCACGCGTATGATACCCCCTCGATTGTCTGAACTTTATGAACTTCGAGCGAATGACCCACCATCAAGTCCATATCATCGGCGGCGGTCTCGCCGGTTCCGAAGCTGCATGGCAGCTCGCCAATGCCGGTATCCGCGTGAAGCTTTCCGAAATGCGCGGGAGCGGCGACATGACGCCCGCGCACCAGACCGACGGTCTCGCCGAGCTGGTCTGCTCGAACAGCTTCCGTTCCGACGATGCGGAGCGCAATGCGGTGGGTCTGCTGCACCAGGAGATGCGCGACCTCGGCTCGATCATCATGGCGCAGGGCGATCTGCACAAGGTGCCCGCCGGGTCAGCGCTCGCCGTCGATCGAGACCATTTCTCGGACGGAGTCACCGCGGCACTGGAAGCCCATCCCAACATCACCATCGTGCGCGAGCGGGTGGATCAGCTTCCGGCAGAGGGCCTCACCATCGTCGCCACCGGCCCGCTCACCGCGCCCGGCCTTGCCGACAGCATCGGGTCGGCGACCGGCAAGGACAGCCTCGCCTTCTTCGACGCGATCGCCCCGATCGTGCATCGCGAGAGCATCGACATGGATGTGGCGTGGATGCAGTCGCGCTGGGACAAGGTCGGCCCCGGCGGCACGGGCAAGGACTACATCAACTGCCCGATGACCAAGGACCAGTATCTTGCCTTCCATCAGGCCCTGCTCGATGGCGAGAAGGCCGAGTTCAAGGAATGGGAGAACGTCCCCTACTTCGAAGGATGTATGCCGATAGAGGTGATGGCCGAACGCGGCGTGGATACGCTGCGCTACGGCCCGATGAAGGGCGTCGGCCTCGACGATCCCAAGACCGCGTGTGAGGAATTTCCCAACGGCCGCTGGCCCTATGCCGTCGTCCAGTTGCGACAGGACAATGCCAGCGGCACGCTGTGGAACATGGTCGGCTTCCAGACCAAGCTCAAGCATGGCGCACAGGTCGCGCTGTTCCGGACGATTCCCGGCCTCGAGAATGCAGAGTTCGCCCGGCTCGGCGGCCTTCACCGCAACACCTTCATCCGCTCGCCCGAGCTGCTCGATCCGACGCTGCGGCTGAAAACCCGCCCGCATATCCGCTTCGCCGGACAGGTGACGGGATGCGAAGGCTATGTCGAAAGCTCGGCCATCGGCCTGCTCGCGGGCCGTTTCGCCGCCGCAGAGATTCTCGGCCGCACGCTCGCCCCGCCGCCGGTCGAGACCGCGCTGGGCGCGCTGCTCGGCCACATCACCGGCGGCGCGGAGATCGAGACCTATCAGCCGATGAACGTCAATTTCGGCCTGATGCCCCCGATCGAGGGCCGCACCAAGAAGGCGGACCGCAAGCTCATGTACACCGCTCGTGCCCGCGCGGCGTTTGCAGAGTGGATCAAGGCGGCCTGAGCTATTCCTCCGCCGCCTCGGCCAGCGCTTTGGCGACTTCGGCGCGGCAATCGCATTGCGGCCGCACCGCGGCCTTGCGCTTGGGGGCGGTGGTGGCGAATTCGGCGCGGGTCAGCCCGCCCGACTTGTCCTTGTCCGCCTCGGCGAACTTGGTCGAGGTCCGGACCGTCCATTCCTCAAACGACAGCTTGCCGTCGCCATTGGTATCGAGCTTGGCAAAGGCCTTGCGCCGCGGCTGCTGAAGCTCCGCCAGCGTGACGGTGCCGTTCCGGTCCTTGTCGCTGCGGTCGAAGCGCTTTTCCTCCCGGCTGCGATCGGCCCGCGGGACTTCGGCGGGCTGCGCCGCCTCACCCTTCGCCTCGGCCTGCTGCACTGCCTTGGGTGCCGCGGGCACCGGTTCAGGCGTCGCCCGGCTCTGGAACAGGAATATCCCCGCCCCCGCCATCAACAACGCCGCGATGCCGCCCACGAAATAGCGCCACATGCCGACTCTCCCCCAGCCAGAGGGTCAGCCTACCGTCTCTATCCGCGGCAGCAAGACGTCACTTGCCCGTCAGCCGGTGCCACAGGACGCGCCCGGTCCGCCGCGGCGATCCGAAGGGCACGCCTGCAAGGTCCATCCGCGCGAGGTGCGCCATCGCGCCCAACGCCCGTCCGTTTCGACTCCAGCGACGCGCAGCCGCCTCTGCCAGCGCCTGCTCCGCGATCATCCGCGCGCCCGCTGCCTCACGCGGATCGCTGAGCCCGCCCGCCAGATCGGCCAGCGCCCACCCCTCTCCCGCCAGCGCCAGCGGGTCCGCAGGCGACGCGCCGGCCAGCGTACCGGCAATCTCGAAGAGCCGCACGCCCCGCTGTGCAAACGCCTTCAGCGTCACTGCATCCAGCTCCTCCTGCAACAGCGCCTGCCAGGCCTGCGCGATTTCCCCCACCGCTGCGCCGGTCACGCCATCGCGCAGCACGTCGCGCGCTACCGCCTCCAGAACCGGTTCGGCGGGCGGCGGCGCGCCGTCGAGCTTCACCAGCGCGTCATGCCACCATTGCAGGCGAATCTGCCCCAGCATCGGCTCGCTCGTCGTGCGCACCGTTTCCGCGAGCTTGTCGTCCAGCGCCCAAAGCGCCGACAGTGCCTGACCGGCGGGCGCGCCGGGAGCATAGGCCAGGACAAGCCTCCGTTCCGGCTCTGCAATCACCGGCCGGCTCCGTCGCCGGGCAGTGATACACCATTGGTTAACCATGCGCTTTCAGCGGGCGTTAGCCGCATCTGGTGCATGTGGCACGATGGAACCGGGGACGAGGCATCGATGATCCAGCGCGCTAGGGCCGCGAACAGCGCCCGCACATGGTTGACGTCACTCGCACGCGACACGCGCGGCAACACGATAGCGATCATCGCAGCATCGATCATTCCGCTGGCGGGCATGGTTGGCGGCGGCGTGGACATCAGCCGCATGTACATCGTCAAGACGCGGCTGCAACACGCCTGTGACGCGGGCGCGCTTGCCGGACGCAAGCTGATGGGCGGCGGCAGCTGGTCAGCAAACAATTATGCGGCGCGGGACGAGGCCGGGCGCTTCTTCGACGCCAACTTTAATCCTGAAGCTTATGGCACCACGCTCGAGGCACCGGCCACACGCCGCAGCTTCACCGAAAGCGCGGGCAAGGTCACCGGGACCGCTCGCGCGGTCGTGCCGATGACGCTGATGCGCGTGTTCGGCAAGACCAGCGAAACGCTCACCGTCAGCTGCGACGCCGAAATGCGGCTGCCGAACACAGATGTGATGTTCGTGCTCGATACCACCGGATCGATGAACTACTGCCCAAATGGCAGCTCGAGCTGCAACGGCAACGCGAACTCGCGGATCGCCGCGCTTCGGGTCGCGGTGAAGTGCTTCTACCAGATCGTCGCCCGGCTCGACGTGGCCGACGTCGATTGCGAAGGCGATGAACCCAATGGCGGCACCGGCAATCAGGTGCAGATCCGCTTCGGTTTCGTGCCCTATTCGACCAATGTGAACGTCGGCAGGCTGCTGCCCAACGACTATTTCGTCGATCAGTGGGACTATCAGACACGCAGAGCCAACATGGCCGTGCCGCCACAGAGCACTTCTACCTATTGGGAAACCTATGGCGGCGGCTCGATCAATCAGAGCGAATGCCTGTCGTTCATGAAGAACGAGGCATTCGGCAGCTTCACGCCGACGGCGGCCGATTCCGGCGGCCCGGCACCGGAACCGACCGTCGAGTCCTCCTTCCCCCACGACGGCTCGGCCACGCAAGGCACTGAGTGGGGCTGGTGGGGAGCATCGGACACGAACGGCACGACACGCAGCTGCCGCCGCCGCCGCACCGATACGACAACCTTCTATGTCGAGAAGTTCGCCAGCTGGACCTACAACCAGATGTCGGTGAACGTCAGCGGACTTAAGGCCGGCGGCAGCAACTGGAACAGTAGCTTCACCATGCCGAGTTCGCTGACCGATCCCGAGACGCATTCGGTGGCCGACCCGGTCCCCGGGTCCAACGGACGCGATATTCCTCAGGCGACGATCACCTGGTCGGGTTGCATCGAGGAACGGCAGACCGATGCGACGACCGACTATGATCCGATCCCGACCGACGCGCTCGATCTCAATATCGACATGGTGCCGAACAGCGACGAATCGCGTTGGAAGCCGGCGCTTCCGCAGTTGATCTTCACGCGCGCGCGAACCAGCGGCGCCAATTTCAACTATACCGGTCCCGACTGGGTCGATGGGAATACGGGTAGCTGGAACGTCAACCCGGTCACGACCAGCACCGACTACAACAACAGCTCGATGTTCTTCTGCCCTACAGAAGCGCGTAAGCTGATCAGCTGGACCGATCCTTCTGACTTTCAGAATTACGTCAACTCCCTTACCCCGGCCGGCAATACCTATCACGATATCGGTATGATCTGGGGCGCACGCCTCATGTCGCCGACGGGCATTTTCAGGAGCGAGAACGAGGCGACGCCGAACGGCGGTGAGATCGAGCGCCACATGATCTTCATGACCGACGGCGACACGAATGCCAACAACTACGATTATTCCGCTTACGGTCTTCCCTTCTTCGACGCCCGCCAGACGCCTGGCAACCCCAGCAAGGCACAGCTGGAGGAGCAGGTGAACCTGCGTTTCCTGGCGATCTGCCGCTGGGTCCGGAACAAGCGCATCACGCTCTGGGTGATCAATTTCGGTGAAGGACAGAGTCAGGCTACTCAGGATCGTCTTGAGCAATGTGCGTCGGAGGGCCGCTACTTCTCGAATCCGACCGCCGCTGACCTCCAGAGCACCTTCAAATCGATTGCCGACCAGATCTCGCAGCTGAGGCTCACCCGGTGACCCTGCGCGTCCGCCTTCAGCGCGTGCTTGCCGGGGACCGGCGCGGCGCCACCATCGTGGAATTCGCGATCGTGGCGCCCGTACTCGGCATGCTGCTGCTCGGCGCGTTCGACATCGCGCACACGCTCTACATGCGCGCGGCGCTTCAGGGCGTGGTACAGAAGGCCGCACGCGACCTGTCGCTCGAATCCGGCCTGACCACGGCGAAGCAGGACGAGATCGATGGCAAGGTGAAGGCACAGGTCAAGGAGCTGGCCAACAACGGCACGGTCTCGATCACACGGCAATACTACCGGTCGTACGAACATGCCGCCGCATCGAGGTTCGAACCCTGGACCGACACGAACAACAACGGGACATGCGACGGACCGCAAGGCGGCACTCCGGGCGAGCCCTATGAAGACACTAACAGCAATGGCCGCTGGGACGGCACAGGGGGAAATCTGAGCCAAGGCGGCGCGAAGGACGCAGTACTCTATACCGCGTCGATCACCTATCCGCGCTTCTTCCCGATCTACAATCTGATCGGCGGATCGCGCACGACCAAGGTGACCGCATCGACCATCCTGCGCAACCAGCCCTATGGTGACCAGGCCGTCTCGGCTGTGAGGACTTGCCCATGATGCTCAGCACCCTGATCGCAGGCACGGGCCGACGGCTAGGCCGCGACACCAGCGGGGTGGCGTTGCTCGAATTCGCCTTCGGCCTGCCGATCCTGCTGCTGATGAGCCTGACCGGGGCGGAACTGACCAACTATATCATCACCAAGATGCGTATCAGCCAGATCGCATTGCAGCTGGCCGACAACGCGGCGCGCATCGGCTCCGGTAGCCAGCTTGAATCCAAGAAGATCTACGAAGCCGACATCGACGATCTGTTCACCGGCGCGAACCTGCAATCGGGCGAACTGGCTCTGCTGGCCAACGGCTATATCACGATCTCGAGCGTCGAGCCGCATGCGACCACCGCCGGCCGCTATCGTATCCGTTGGCAGCGGTGCAAAGGCAGTCAGACCAGCCTGACGTCCACCATCGGCTCACAGACCGACACCAGGACAACGATCGGCGCGGGCGTCACGGGTGTCGGCCCCGCTGGCCGCCAGGTCACGGCGCCTGCAGGCGGCGTTACGATGGTAGTCCAGGTCCGCTACCGCTACCAGCCCCTAGTCAAGACGTCGCTTTCACCAACGAGCGAAATCAATGAAATCGCATCGATGATGGTCCGCGATGCCCGCAACACAAGCGATGACAGTAACCTCGGCGAGAGCAACGCCGCGCATCCGCGCGGCATCTACAAGGGTACCGCGGTAACGCGATCGCTGTGTGCGGGTCAGGAGTCGAACATCATCGAAAAGCGGTAGGGCCGCCTTCTCAGGAGCGGTAGGTCACCTTCTTGACGCCCGCGACCACCTTGTCCGCGGTGATGAGCGCCAGCTTCTCGAGATTTGCCGCATAAGGCAGCGGCACGTCCTCGTTGGTCACGCGGATGACCGGCGCATCAAGGTCGTCAAAGCCTTCTTCCATCGCGATCGTCACGATTTCCGACGCGATCGAGCAAACCGGCCAGCCTTCCTCGACCACGACCATGCGATTGGTTTTCTTCAGGCTCTCAAGCACCGTCGCCTTGTCCAGCGGACGCAGGGTGCGCAGATCGATGACCTCCGCGTCGATCCCCTCGCCCGCGAGCGCCTCGGCTGCTTCGAGCGCGACGCCGACGCCGATCGAATAGGACACGATCGTCACGTCCCTGCCCTCACGGACGATGCGTGCCTTGCCGATCGGCAGCACCCAGTCGTCGAGCTTCGGCACGTCGAAGCTGCGGCCGTACATCAGCTCATTCTCAAGGAAAACGACCGGGTCTTCCGAACGGATCGCCGCCTTGAGCAGCCCCTTGGCGTCGGCCGCGTCATAGGGCGCGATCACGATCAGGCCCGGCACGCTGGCATACCAGGGGCCGAAATTCTGCGAGTGCTGCGCCGCGACACGGCTCGCCGCACCGTTGGGACCGCGGAACACGATCGGGCAGCGCATCTGGCCACCCGACATGTAGTTGGTCTTGGCCGCCGAGTTGATGATGTGATCGATCGCCTGCATGGCGAAGTTGAACGTCATGAACTCGATGACCGGCTTGAGGCCGCCCATCGCCGCGCCGGTGCCGACGCCGGCAAAGCCGTATTCGGTGATCGGCGTATCGATCACGCGCTTGGCGCCGAACTCGTCGAGCAGGCCCTGCGTCACCTTGTACGCGCCCTGATATTCGGCGACTTCCTCGCCCATCACGAACACGCGGCCATCCGCGCGCATTTCCTCGGCCATCGCATCGCGCAGCGCTTCGCGGACGGTGGTCTTCACCATCTCGGTGCCCGCAGGCACCTCGGGATCGGCCACGGTCGCCGCCTTGTCGCTGGCGAGCTGCTTGGTGCCGCTGTCCGCCTTCTTGGGCGCACCATCTTCGCCCGGCGCGGGCTCAACAGCCTTGGGCGCTTCCGCTGCCGGCGCAGGCGCAGGTGCGGCGGGTGCCGAAGCGTCCTCGCCCTCGCCCGCGATCGTCGCGATCACGGTGCCGACCTTCACGTTATCGGTGCCCTCGGCGACCAGGATCGACGCGATCGTTCCCTCATCAACGGCTTCGAATTCCATCGTCGCCTTGTCGGTTTCGATCTCGGCGAGGATATCGCCGGATTTCACGGTGTCGCCTTCCTTGACCAGCCACTTGGCGAGGGTGCCCTCTTCCATCGTGGGCGACAGCGCCGGCATCTTGAGCTCAATCGCCATCTCAGTACGTCCCCACCAGAACATCGGTATACAATTCGGCCGGATCGGGCTCCGGCGTCTGCTCGGCAAAGTCGGCGGATTCGTTCACCGCCTTGCGGATTTCGGCCTCGATCGCCTTCAGCTCGTCTTCCTTGACGCCCGCGGCTTCGAGTTCCTTCTTCACGCCCTCGATCGGATCGCTGTTGTCGCGCACCGACTGCACCTCGTCGCGCGAGCGGTACTTCGCCGGATCCGACATCGAGTGGCCGCGATAGCGATAGGTCTTCATCTCGAGGATGATCGGGCCCTTGCCCGCGCGCACCCATGCCAGAGCTTCCTCCGCCGCGCCGCGGCAGGCCAGCACGTCCATGCCGTCGACCTGGATGCCCGGAATGCGGAAGCTCTCGCCCCGGCGATAGAGCTGATCCTCGGACGAGGAGCGGTTGACGCTCGTGCCCATGGCGTACTGGTTGTTCTCGATCACGTAGATGATCGGGAGCTTCCACAGCTCGGCCATGTTGAACGATTCGTAGACCTGGCCCTGGTTCGACGCGCCGTCGCCGAAATAGGCCATCGCGACGCCGCCGTCCTCGTTATACTTGTGCGCAAAGGCGAGGCCGGTGCCGAGCGAGACCTGCGCGCCGACGATACCGTGGCCGCCGTAGAACTTCTTCTCGGTCGAGAACATGTGCATCGACCCGCCCTTGCCGCGCGAAATGCCCGCGGCGCGGCCGGTCAACTCGGCCATGATCTCCTTGGGATCGATGCCGTAGGCGAGCATGTGACCATGATCGCGGTAGCCGGTGATCACCGAGTCCTTCTCGCCATCCAGCGCCGACTGAAGGCCGACCGCGACCGCTTCCTGCCCGATATAGAGGTGGCAGAAGCCGCCGATGAAGCCGAGACCGTAGAGCTGGCCCGCCTTCTCCTCGAAGCGGCGGATGAGCAGCATCTGGCGATAGAATTCCAGCAGCTCCTCTTTCGAGGCCTTGTACCGATCCGGTTCGTTTGGACGTTCACGGTTAGTTACAGCTGGTTCTATTTTACGGCTCTTGGCCGGCGCTTTTGCCACGTTGACCCTCATCCTGGGGAGAGATGGAAGCGGCCCTATAGGCCGGTTATCGACCGGTACGCAATGATGACGCGCGCGTAAGGCTGCGACGGGGCGCAGCCTTACGGTAACCGGTGTTCAATTGAGCGGAACGATCACTTCGTCGGGGTGGACGACGTTGAGCTTCTTGCGCGTCAGCTCGTCCACCATGTCGGGGTCGGCGCCCTTCTGGTTGAGCAAGGCGACGCGGTTGCGCAGCTCGCTGCGCTCCTTCTCGAGCTTGGCGAGCTCACCCTGCTTCACTGCAAGCTGGCGCTTGTAGTCGCCATAGGTGAGCACCCCGTTCGGCCCCAACACCGCCGAGTAGGCGAAGAAGCCCATGAAGATGATCGCAACGGCCGGAAGACCGGCTCGCGTCAGGATCGCCTTGAACGGGGTTGCACGTGCCATAGTTAATTGTCGCCCAACTCGAATCCCCAATCAAGCCCGAAGGTGTCAGGCCCGCAGAATCGATCGGCCGGCATAGACCGCCGCGTCGCCCAGCTCTTCCTCGATGCGGATGAGCTGGTTGTACTTGGCAAGCCGGTCCGAACGCGCGAGCGAGCCGGTCTTGATCTGGCCGCAGTTGGTGGCGACCGCGAGATCGGCGATGGTCGCATCTTCGGTCTCGCCCGAACGGTGCGACATGACCGCGGTGTAGGACGAACGCTGCGCCAGGCTCACCGCCTCGAGCGTCTCGGTCAGCGTCCCGATCTGGTTGACCTTGACCAGCAGCGAGTTGGCGTACCCGCCGTCGATGCCGCGCTTCAGGCGCTTCGGGTTGGTCACGAACAGGTCGTCGCCGACCAGCTGCACCTTGCCGCCGAGCTTGTCGGTCAGCAGCTTCCAGCCATCCCAGTCATCCTCGGCCATGCCGTCCTCGATCGAGAAGATCGGGTAGTTCGCGCACAGGCCCGCGAGGAAATCGGCATTCTCGGCCGAGGAGAAGGTCTTGCCCTCGCCCACCATCTTGTAGGCGCCCTCGCGATAATATTCGGTCGCGGCGCAATCGAGCGCCAGCATCACATTGTCGCCCGGCGTGTAGCCGGCCGCCTCGATGCTCGACATGATGAAGTCGAGCGCGTCGGTGGTCGATGCGATGTTCGGTGCGAAGCCGCCCTCGTCGCCCACGCCGGTCGCCAGACCCTTGTCGTGCAGCTTCTTCTTGAGCGTATGGAAGATCTCGGCGCCGCACCGGACCGCTTCGGCGATGCTGTCCGCGCCCACCGGCACGATCATGAATTCCTGGAAGTCGATCGGATTGTCGGCATGCTCGCCGCCGTTGATGATGTTCATCATCGGCACCGGCAGGACATGAGCCGAGACGCCGCCGACATAGCGGTAGAGCGGCAGGCCGCGCGCATCCGCCGCTGCCTTGGCGACCGCAAGGCTGACGCCCAGAATCGCGTTGGCGCCCAGCCGGCCCTTGTTCTCGGTGCCGTCCAGCTCGATCATCGCGTGATCGATATCGGCCTGATCCTCAGCGTCGAGGCCGACAATCTCCTCGGCGATCGCGCTGTTCACGCCCTCGATCGCCTCGAGCACGCCCTTGCCAAGGTAGACGCTCTTGTCGCCGTCGCGCTTTTCGACCGCCTCATGTGCGCCGGTCGAGGCCCCTGAAGGCACTGCCGCGCGGCCGAAGCTGCCGTCCTCGAGCAGCACATCGACCTCCACCGTGGGATTGCCGCGGCTGTCAAGAATCTGGCGCGCATGGATGTCGATGATTGCGGTCACGAAATGGTCTCCCTACCTTGGGGGCTGACAGTGTCGCGCGGGCCTCTATCCCGTTCGGCGCCGCCGGGCAAATCATGTAACGGATGGAACCGTCCGTCTGCGCCGTGGTTGATCCGGAGAAGCTAACGGAAGGGATTTTGAGCGATGGCGGAAGAGACGAATTCGATCGACGAAGGCGGCACGCTGATCGCAGGTGAAGCCAAGCGCGGCGCTGCCGAAAAGGTGCGTGAAGAGGCCGGCAAGCTTGCTGGCCAGGCTGGCGACAAGGCGCGGGCCTTTGCCGATACGGGCAAGGAAAAGGCGAGCGGCGCGCTCGACGGCTTCTCCGACCTCATGCGCGACGCCGCCGGATCGGTCGACGAGAAGCTCGGCGAGCAATACGGCCAGTACGCCCGCTCTGCCGCCGACCAGATTTCGGGCTTTGCCGAATCGCTGCGCGGGAAGCAGGTCGATGACCTGATCGACGACGCGCGCGAGTTCGTGAAGAAAAGCCCTGCAGTTGCGGTCGGCATCGCCGCAGGCGTCGGCTTCGTGCTCGCACGGCTTCTCAAGTCCGGTCTCGATGCTGCGGGCGACCTTGCGGACAAGGGTGCTCCTGACGACGCCGGTTCCGGCAAACCCAAAGCCTGATCGCCGGTTCCGGGGGGTCAGGTGGACGAACGTCACGAGCCGGATGATGAGGAAGGCATCGGCACGCTGATCGCGCGCGCGGTCGGCGATGGGCGAGCTTACGCAGAAGCTGAACTCGCCTATTGGCGGGCGCTGGCACTCGACCGGCTAGCCGACGCGCGCGCCGCCGCGATCTTCGCAATTGCCGTGCTGCTCCTGGCACAGGCCGCAGCGATCGCGTTGATCGTCGGTTTCGTGATGATCCTGACGCCCTATGTCGGCCCCGGCCTCGCCACGCTGATCGTGGTGCTGGTTGCGACTGGAACGGCAGTCTTGTTCGCTCGAGCCGCACTCCGCCGCTTCCGGCGGGCGACCCGGCCCAAGGACGCACCATGAGCGACGACCAGCTCCCCGTCTCGCTGCTTGAGGCCCGTGCACGCTCGCAGAACGCGCGGCAGCGGCTGCTGGGTACGCTCGACGAGATGCAGGGCAAGCTCAATCCTGTGACATTGGCGCAGGACGCGGTCGAGAATGTCGCGGGCCGGCTGATGCGCGACAGCGTTCAGGCGGTCCGCGCCCGCCCCAGGGCGATCGCCGCTGCCGCCGGCCTTGCGGTCCTGTTCATGGCGCGCAAACCGCTGGCCAAGCTCCTTTGGTCCGGCACCAAGCGTGCAACCGCGGCGGGCGCGAAGAGTTTGAAACGTTCGAAGAAAGGATCTAGCAAATGACCGAAACGAACGGAGCTTCCGGCCGCCGTCAGCGCCCGGGTAACAAGATCGAGAACAATCCGCTGGCACTGGTCGCGGGCGGCGTGGCCCTGGGCGTGGTGATCGGCGCGCTGCTGCCGCGCCTGGCCAAGGAAAAGGAGCTGCTCGCCCCCGTCGGCAAGCGCATTGCCGAGGGCGCCAGTGCCGCGGCTGCGGCGGCGCGGGACGTGGGCAAGGCGGAGATCGACGCCTTGCTGCCTCAGCGCGACGCCGCGAAGGATCAGATCGGCAGGATCATCGGCAACGCCTTCACAGCGGCCAAGGATGCGGCAACCGCGAAGACCGACGCCTGACGACTTTGTCTGAACGACACTTGAGTGGGGTGCGGCCTGCGGGTTAAGGCGCCTGGGATAGCCAATCCCCAGGAGTTCCCATGAGCAAGCTGCACCTCGTCTTCGGCGGCCGCGTGACCGATCCGATGACGCTCGATTTCCAGGATCCGACCAAGCTCGACGTCGTCGGCATCTTTCCGGATTATGCCAGCGCGGAAAAGGCATGGCGCGGCGCAGCACAGCGCACGGTCGATGATGCCGAGATGAAATATGTGGTGGTGCACCTGCACCGCCTGATGGAACCGGACCAGCAGGCTTGATCTCGTAGTCCGCACCCCAGCGAAAGCTGGGGTCTTTCACGGCGAAGCGACGGACTTGCCTTGCGCCGCCCCAGCTCCCGCTGGGGCGGCGGCAAATCTCAAATAAACTCGATCTTGCTGACTTCGTACCAGCGGTCGCCCGCGGGCACGGTCACTTCGACCTCGTCGCCGACGCTCTTGCCGATCAGCGCGCGGCCGATCGGCGAATTGTAGCTGATCCGGCCGGTCTTCACGTCCGCTTCGGCGAGGCCGACGATCTGGTAGCGGATCGACTTCTCGTCCTCGTCCAGCAGCGTCACCGTGGCGCCGAACACGATCTTGTCGCCCGAAAGCTCCTTCGGATCGATGATCTGCGCGCGCGACAGCTTGTCCTCGATGTCGGCGATGGTCGCCTCATTCTGGCCCTGCTGCTCCTTTGCCGCGTGGTATTCGGCGTTTTCCGAAAGGTCGCCATGCGCTCGCGCCTCCTCGATCGCATCCACGATCAGGGGTCGTTCGGCTTTGAGGCGCTTCAGTTCCGCCGAGAGCTTCTCATAGCCCTCCTGGAGCATCGGCATCTTTTCGACCGTCGCCATCGCATTTCGTCCTTCGTCAAAACCCCTTTCCCCGGCGCGCCTGAATTGGCTCGCCCGCACCCTAACCTTCGTTGTGGGGGATCAATTGTGCGATTGCGAATAGTAGGACTGCAACGGGCGGACTTCAAGGGACTGGACCGCAAGTGCAGCAATTGCCCGCGCCGCCGCCACGCTCGCCGGGGCGGTGGTGAAGTACGGAATCTTGAGCGACAGAGCCGACGCACGGATCGATTCGCTGTCCTTGAGCGACTGCCAGCCTTCGGTGGTGTTGAAGATCAGCGCGATGTCGCCATCGACGATGCGGTCGACGATGTGCGGACGGCCCTGGGCGACCTTGTTGACGCGCTCGACCGGTACGCCATTGGCCTCCAGATAGTCCGCGGTGCCGCCGGTCGCGACGATAGAAAAGCCCTGTTCGACCAGGATACGCACGCCCGGCAGCACCACCGGCTTGTCGCCGTCCTTGACGCTCACGAACACGCGGCCCTCGGTCGGCAGGGTCATGCCGGCACCGAGTTGCGACTTGGCGAAGGCGATCGGGAAATCGCTGTCGATTCCCATCACTTCGCCCGTGGACTTCATTTCCGGTGACAGCACCGGATCGACGCCCGGGAACTTGTTGAACGGGAACACCGCCTCCTTCACCGCGACATAGTCGATGTCGCGATCGATCTTCGGCAGGTCCTTGAGCTTCTCGCCCGCCATCACCCGGCTCGCGATCTTCGCGATGGGCGCGCCGATCGCCTTGGCGACGAACGGCACGGTGCGCGACGCACGTGGATTGACCTCGATCAGGTAGACTTCGCCGTCCTTGACCGCGAACTGGATGTTCATCAGCCCCTTGACGTTCAGCCCGCGCGCCAGCGCCTCGGTCTGGCGCTCGATCTCGGCGATGATCTCCGCCGACAGCGAGTAAGGCGGGATCGAGCAGGCGCTGTCGCCCGAATGGACGCCCGCTTCCTCGATATGCTGGAGCACGCCCGCGACCACGACATCGTCGCCGTCCGCGATCGCGTCCACATCCACCTCGACCGCATCGCGCAGATACTGGTCGATCAGCACGGGGGCGTCGCCCGACACCTGAACCGCGGTCTGGATGTAATGATCGAGCTGCTCGACCGTATCGACGATCTCCATCGCCCGGCCACCCAGCACATAGGACGGCCGCGTCAGCACAGGGTAACCGATCCGCTCGGCCACCGCGATCGCCTCTTCCCGGCTGCGCGCGATGCCGTTGGCGGGCTGTTTGAGGCCGAGCTTCGACACCAGATCGGCAAAGCGCTCGCGATCCTCGGCCAGATCGATCGCGTCAGGCGAGGTGCCGAGGATCGGGATCCCCGCCGCCTCCAGCGCGCGCGCCAGGTTGAGCGGAGTCTGCCCGCCGAACTGCACGATCACGCCGAGCAATTCGCCCTTCGACTGCTCGACATGTAGGATCTCCAGCACGTCCTCGGCCGTCAGCGGCTCGAAATAGAGGCGGTCCGACGTGTCATAGTCGGTGCTGACCGTTTCCGGGTTGCAGTTGACCATGATCGTCTCGAACCCGGCGTCCGACAGCGCGAAGCATGCGTGGCAGCAGCAATAGTCGAACTCGATCCCCTGCCCGATCCGGTTCGGACCGCCACCCAGGATCGCGATCTTCTTGCGATCCGAAACCTGGCTCTCGCACTCGGGCTCGCCGAAGCTCGGCGCTTCATAGGTCGAGTACATGTACGGCGTCTTGGCGTCGAACTCGGCCGCGCAGGTGTCGATCCGCTTGAACACCGGGCGCACGCCGAGCTTGTGGCGGTGCTCACGCACATCGGCCTCGGTCACGCCGCCGGTCATCGCCTTGACGACTTCGCCGATCAGCCCCGAAGAGCGCGCCATCGCCCCCGCGCCCTCGCGCAGATTGGCCGATTGCAGCGCCAGCCAGGCCAGCCGCTTGTCGGAAAAGCCCATCGACTTGAGCTTGCGCATCCCCGCCGCGTCCTGCGGCAGGCCATTGGTAGCGACCTCGGTCTCGGCGCGGACGATCTCTGCCATCCGCTCGAGGAACCACGGGTCGTACTTGGTCAGCGCATGAACCTCGGCGACGGTGAAGCCTTCGCGCAGCGCCTGCGCCGCGATCAGCAGCCGGTCGGGCGAGCGGATCGCCAGCGCCGCCTCGATCTCGTCGCGCGGCGCGCCGGCGAGATGATCGACATTGTTGAAGCCGCTGAGGCCCGTTTCGAGGCCGCGCAGCGCTTTCTGCATCGATTCATGGATGTTGCGGCCGATCGCCATCACCTCGCCGACCGACTTCATCGCGGTGCCGAGCGTCGCCTCGGCGCCCTTGAACTTCTCGAACGCGAAGCGCGGGATCTTGGTGACGACATAGTCGATCGTCGGCTCGAAGCTCGCCGGGGTCGCGCCGGTGATGTCGTTCTCGATCTCGTCGAGCGTGTAGCCCACCGCCAGCTTGGCCGCGACCTTGGCGATCGGGAACCCGGTCGCCTTCGACGCCAGCGCCGAGGAGCGCGACACGCGCGGGTTCATCTCGATCACGATCAGGCGGCCGTCCTTCGGATTCACCGCGAACTGCACGTTCGAACCGCCGGTTTCGACGCCGATTTCCCGGAGCACCGCGATCGATGCGTTGCGCATGATCTGGTATTCCTTGTCGGTCAGCGTCAGCGCCGGCGCGACGGTGATCGAATCCCCGGTGTGGGTGCCCATCGCATCGATATTCTCGATCGAGCAGATGATGATGGCGTTGTCGTGCTTGTCGCGCACGACCTCCATCTCATATTCCTTCCAGCCGAGGAGCGATTCCTCGATCAGCACCTCGGTCGTCGGCGACAGGTCGAGGCCGCTGCGAACGATCGTCAGGAATTCCTCGCGGTTGTAGGCGATGCCGCCGCCCGAACCGCCCATGGTGAAGCTGGGACGGATGATCGCGGGCAGGCCGACCTTCTCCAGCGCCGCCAGCGCGTCCGCCTCGCTGTGCGCGATCGCCGAACGAGCCGATTCCAGCCCGATCTTGGTCATCGCGTCCTTGAACTTCAGCCGGTCCTCGGCCTTGTCGATCGCCTCGGCATCCGCGCCGATCATGATGCAGCCGAACTTCTCCAGCGTGCCGTCATTGGCCAGCGCCAGCGCGGTATTGAGCGCGGTCTGCCCGCCCATCGTCGGCAGGACGGCGTCGGGCCGCTCCTTCTCGATGATCTTAGCGACCACCGCGGGGGTGATCGGCTCGACATAGGTCGCGTCGGCCAGCTCGGGGTCGGTCATGATCGTCGCGGGGTTCGAATTGACCAGGACGATGCGATAGCCCTCTTCCTTGAGCGCCTTGATCGCCTGCGTGCCCGAATAGTCGAACTCGCATGCCTGCCCGATCACGATGGGACCGGCGCCGATGACGAGGATGGAGGAGATGTCGGTGCGTTTGGGCATTAGTTGTTCAATCCGGAATTGCGATTACCAGCTGAAGCGGCTGAATCAGGGGAGGTCATCACCCAGTTTTCATCGTTTGGCTGCAAACTGTCTCTGTCGCCTCGTACCCAATGGAAATTCTCCATCAGCCACTTCGCGCCGTGGTCGCTAATCTTGATAGCTGGCTCGCCACCAACGCTATCGAGCTCAATCATCTCAAAGCGCTTCAGAGTTTCCACGGCGCTCTCAAACTGCGCGCCGGTCATATAGGCGCCGGCAGTGAAGCTGTTGCGGACCCGAGGTAACTTCGTCAGCAAATCTCGCCCCATCGAACGGCTGTAAACCGAGATGAGCAGGCTCAAATCGGCTTCACGCTGGGAGATCACGCGGACTTGTCCCGCAACATCCCCACAAACCGCTCGAACAGATAGAAACTATCCTGCGGCCCGGGCGATGCCTCGGGGTGGTACTGCACGCTGAACGCTCGGCCGCCGTCGATCTCGATCCCGCAATTGCTGCCGTCGAACAGCGACACATGCGTCTCGGTCACGCCCGCAGGCAGCGTCTCCCGGTCGACCGCGAAGCCGTGATTCATGCTGGTGATCTCGACCGCGCCGTCGCTGAGGCGCTTGACCGGGTGGTTGGCGCCGCGATGGCCCTGAAACATCTTGGTGGTCTGCGCACCGACGGCGAGGCCGAGCAGCTGGTGGCCAAGGCAGATGCCGAAGAGCGGCTTCTTCGTCTCCAGCAGCTCGCGGATCACCGGCACGGCATATTCGCCGGTCGCGGCGGGATCGCCCGGGCCGTTCGACAGGAAGATGCCGTCCGGAGCGAAGCTCAGCACCTGCTCCGCGGTCGCGGTGGCGGGCAGCACCGTCACCTTGGCGCCGGCCTGGACCAGATTACGGAAGATATTGTGCTTCGAGCCATAGTCGATCGCCACGACGTGGGGGCGGTTGTCCTCGGCGCCCTCACCGCCATAGCCGAAGCCGAGCCGCCACACGCCGCCTTCCCAGCCGAAATGCGTCTCGGTGGTCACGGTGATGGCAAGGTCCATGCCCTCGAGCCCCGGCCAGGCGCGGGCGCGCTCGAGCAGCCAGGGAATGTCGAACTCGCCGCTCGCCGAATGCGCGATCACGCCATTGGGCGCGCCCTGTCCGCGGATGCGGCGGGTCAGCGCGCGGGTATCGATCCCGGCGAGGCCGATCCGCTCATGTTTGCGCATCCAATCGTCGAGCCGCTCGGCGCTACGGAAGTTGCTCGGCTCGGTCACGTCCTCGCGCACGATCATGCCGAGCGCATGGGGGTTGTCCGCCTCGACATCGTCGGGGTTGGCGCCGACATTGCCGATATGGGGGAAGGTGAAGCAGATCATCTGGCCCGCGAAGGACGGGTCGGTCATGATCTCCTGATAGCCGGTCATCGCGGTATGGAAGCAGACTTCGCCCGCGGCATGGCCCTCGGCCCCGAATCCACGCCCCCAGATCACCTCACCCGACGCAAGAACAAGAACGCCTGTAGCTCCTTCAGGCACGGTAAAAGGCGTCGCGTCGGCCATTATGAGAGGGCGCTCCTACAGGGGTTTCCGGCAATGTGTGCTAAGGCCCGCCCGCTAGACCCCTCCCCCCCTTTCGTCAACCCTCGCGTCGGACGGCCGGGGGGGCTAAGGCCGGATAATTCCGATTCACCTGTGGGTAGAGACAAAATGATCCGCGACGATATCCAGGCTGCCGTCATCACCGCCATGAAGAGCGGCGACAAGGAAGGCACGGCCGCCATCCGCCTGATCCAGAGCGCGATCAAGAACCGCGATATCGAGGTCCGGACCCAGGCGCCGGTCACCGACGACGACGCACTGGTCGTCGAGGTCCTTCAGAAGATGGTCAAGCAGCGCCGCGAGTCGATCGAGATGTTCGAGAAGGGCGGCCGCCAGGAGCTCGCCGACAAGGAAAAGGCCGAGGTCGCGGTGATCGAGCGCTTCCTCCCGGCGCAAATGAGCGAAGCGGAAACCACGGCGGCGATCGAGGCGATCAAGGTCGAGCTCGGCGCGAGCGGCATGAAGGACATGGGCCGCGTGATGGCCGAGCTGAAGGCGCGGCATGCCAGCCAGCTCGACATGAGCAAGGCGAGCGGACTGGTGAAGGCGGCGCTAAGCTAAGAGAGGGAGATCGGGGCAAATGGGGGTTTCGCGCAAATCAATCGTCATAGCGCTGACGGTGCTTCCGCTCTTGCCGGGCTTTTCGGTCAGCCCGGCCTTCGCGCAATCGACACAGGCGCCTTCGATCAATCCGATGCGCCATTTCATGTTTCATGCGCCGGGAGCGTCGGAGGAGACCGCGCTTGCCGATTACCGTTTCTGTGCGGAGCAGGCGCTTCCAGTGCTCTCGCTCAACGACATGATCGGCAACAACAAGGGCATTCTCGGCAACTACATGGGCGGAAAGGATCGCCGCGACATGCGTGCAGCCGTCATGCGGCGTTGCATGCACGCACACGGCTATGATCGCTATGCCATGAAACCGGACGCATGGGACGCGATCGTCGGAAAGGGCGACATGGCCGTCGTCGATGACGGGTTGAACGAACCGGCACTGCAGAAATTTGCGGCACTCGCGGCTTCCGCACGGCCTGGTGAAGAAAGGCTGGCTCCATGAAACGCGCACTTCTCCTGCTCGCGGCTCTCGGAACGGCTCTGGCTATTCCGGCCGCGAATGCGACCAAGCCCGTCAAGCCGAACGAGCTCAAGGTCGACCATCAGCTGGGCTACATCGTGATTGCCGTTCATCCGCAATCCGACATCCCTTTCATCTATCTCAACCGCTTGGATCCGGCGACCGGGAAGCTGGTCTGGAAATATGGCCTGGGCTCTCCGGGTTCGAGCAAGAATCTCGATGTGGCCCAGATCACCAAGGGTCGCGCATGGGCGACCAACGCGCATGGCTCCTTCTTCGTCATCCCGGTTACCCCGGGGCGATGGGTGATCGGCGGAACCGGAGATCATGGCGGGGAAACCGCGCTCTCGCTGGGATCTTACGGGTTCGATATCGAACCCGGCAAGTTCACCTATGTCGGCCGGGTCAGCGGAAGCTGGGAAAACGGCAAGGCAAAGGATACGCGGTTGCAGGCCGCCAAACTGTCCGACGACCTTGTCCGTTTCGGAACGTTGATGAACATCGTCATGTCGTTCACGATCGTGCACGACGAACCAAACGCTTCGGATGCCATCCCAGCCGACCTGCAGGCACGTGGCGTGACGATCGCCCCGATCATAGCCGATGTCCGGTTCGACAATGCCTTCCGGGGTCTGGTCAGCCGGGCCGCCGATCTGCCTCCCATTCGCTCCCGTGCCGCGGAGGCACCCTGAACATGCTGTACTGAGGGAATGAGTCTCACCCCCGCCTTTCTCGACGAACTGCGCGCCCGAACCACGCTGTCCGCCCTGATCGGGCGCAGCGTGAAGATCACGCGCGCGGGGCGGGAGTGGAAGGCGTGCTGCCCGTTCCATAACGAGAAGACGCCGTCGTTCACGATCAACGACGACAAGGGCTTCTACCATTGCTTCGGCTGCGGGGCGCATGGCGACGCGATCCGGTGGATGACCGATCAGCAGGGCCTGCCTTTCATGGATGCGGTGAAGGAACTCGCCGCCGCCGCCGGAATGGACGTGCCTCAGGCCGATCCGCGCGCCGCGGAGAAGGCGGAAAAGGCCAAGGGCCTGCACGAAGCGATGGCCGATGCGGCCAAATTCTACGTCGATCAACTCCACGGGCTCGCCGGGGCGGAGGCGCGCGCGCTGCTCGAGCGGCGGCGGATCACCGCAGATACGGCACGCGCCTTCGGCATGGGCTTCGCGCCGGATTCGCGTACCAAGCTGCGCGAGACGCTGAAGACCTATGGCGACCCGATGCTGGTCGAAGCGGGAATGCTGATCCAGGTCGAGAAGAAGGAACCGTATGACCGGTTCCGCGGCCGGCTGATGATCCCGATCAAGGATGCGCGCGGCCGGGTGATCGCGTTCGGCGGCCGCATCATCGGTGAGGGCGAGCCCAAATATCTGAATTCGCCCGAGACCCCGCTCTTCGACAAGGGGCGCACGCTCTACAATCTCGATCGCGCCCAGGCCGCGTCGCGCAAGACCGGGCGGGTGATCGCGGTCGAAGGCTATATGGACGTGATCGCGCTGGCGCAGGCGGGGTTCGGGGAGGCGGTGGCGCCGCTCGGTACGGCGCTGACCGAGCATCAGCTGGAGCGGCTGTGGCGGATGGCGGACATTCCACTGCTCGCGTTCGATGGCGACGCGGCGGGACAGAAGGCGGCGATGCGGGCGGCGCATCGCGCCCTGCCCCATCTGGCGCCCGGCCGCAGCCTTGCCTTTGTCACCCTGCCCAACGGCCAGGACCCCGACGATCTCGTCCGTTCCGCGGGCCCGCAGGCGTTCGAGGCACTGCTTCAGGCCGCCCAGCCGCTCGCCGACCGTATCTGGCAGCACGAGCTTGCCGCCGAACCGCTGGAGACGCCCGAGGCGCGTGCGGGCCTCAAACGCCGCCTGTCCGATCTCGCGGCGACGATCCAGGACGGCAATGTCCGCCACGAATACATTACCGAGTTCCGCAATCGTTGCGACGCCCATTTCACCCCTGCGCCGCGCACCTTCACGCCGCGCGCGCAGGGAGGCCGCGCGCCTGGCCGCTCCGGCCAGCGCTGGCAGCCGCCCGAACCGCCCCCCGGCCCGGCCACACAGGCGGTGGGCGCGACCGGGATCGACCGCGTTCTCGCCAAGGCGGTGCTCGCCGGTCTGATCCGCCATCCGGCAGAGATCGCCCGTCACATGGAGACACTCTCCAGCCTTCGTGTCGCCGACGGCGCACTCGGCCGGCTGTTCGAGGCCGTGATCGATGTCGCCCTTGAAGATCAGGCGCTTGATACCGCTCGCCTGCGCACCATATTGGCGGCGTCCGGTTTTGATCAGATAGCTGCGGAACTGCTCCGCGCCGACGCGCTTCGCTTCACCTTCACGCAGAAAGAGTGGGACGCGGAACGGGCGGCGCTCGATCTTGGCGAAGCGATCGCGGTGCTTGTCGCAAGGCCGCAGGTCGATGCTGCGTTGGCAGAGGCAACCGCTGCGGTTCAGGCGCGTTTCAGCGACGAAGCGTTCGATCGTCAGGTAGCGCTGGTACGGCGCAAGGCGGAGCTTGAGACGCGACTCGCGAATCTGATGCTTGCGGACGAGGCATAATTCAGGAATAGGCGGCGTATAATAGCCGCCATCCGGTTTTCGAAGGTAATCGATGGCAAAGGCAATCATGGCAGACGACGGGGATACGACCGAGACCGGCGATGCGCCGCTGATCGATCTCAACGAAGGCTCCATCAAGAAGCTGGTCGCCCGCGCCAAGAAGCGCGGTTACATCACCGTCGATCAGCTCAACGAAATGCTCCCGCAGGATCAGTTCACGACCGACCAGATCGAAGACGTGATGTCGGCGCTGTCCGACATGGGCGTCAATGTCGTCGAGAACGAGGATGTCGGCGAGGACGAACAGCCCGAGGACGATACCCCGGATGAGGTCGATTCGTCCGACAAGGACGACGAACCCTTCGAGATCGCGAAGAAGAAGGAGACGGTCGATCGCACCGACGATCCCGTCCGCATGTATCTGCGCGAGATGGGCGCCGTCGAGCTGCTCAGCCGCGAGGGCGAGATCGCGATCGCCAAGCGGATCGAGGCCGGCCGCGACACGATGATCCTCGGCCTGTGCGAATCGCCGATCACCTTCAACGCGATCATCGGCTGGTCGGACGCGCTCAACGAAGGCACGATGCAGCTGCGCGAGATCCTCGATCTCGACGCGATGCTCTCCAAGGGTCCGTCGGCCGAGCAGGTCGAGGGTGCCGAGGACGACGATTCGGGCGAGATCAGCGAGAAGACCGCCGGCGCCAGTTTCAAGGAAGAGGAAGAGCCCGAAGAGACGAGCGCCGACGAGGACGACGAGCTGACCGAGCGCCGCGCCCCGCGCATTTCGGACGAGGAGGAAGAGGACAACACCCTCAGCCTCGCCCAGATGGAAGAGACGCTGAAGCCGCAGGCGCTGGAGCGCTTCGCGAACATCACGTCGATCTACAAGAAGTTCAGCAAGGTCCAGCAGCAGCGGCTCGACGCGATGGCGGCGGGCGGCGAGCTGACCGCGGCGGACGAAAAGAAGTACCACAAGCTGCGCGAGGAGCTGACCGCCGAGGTCGAGTCCGTGCAGTTCCACCAGGCGAAGATCGAGTATCTCGTCGATCAGCTCTACAGCTTCAACCGGCGCCTGACCGCGCTGGGCGGTCAGATGCTGCGCCTTGCCGAGCGCCACAAGGTCAACCGCAAGGATTTCCTCGACCGTTATATGGGCCATGAGCTCGACGAGAGCTTCATCGCCTCGGTCGAGAAGCTCGACAAGAAATGGGCCGCATTCGCCGCGAACGAGGGCGCGGCGGTCGACCGAATCCGCGTGGAAGTCAGCGAGATCAGCCAGCAGACCGGCATGGCGCTCACCGAATTCCGCCGCATCGTCAACATGGTGCAGAAGGGCGAGCGCGAGGCGCGTATCGCGAAGAAGGAAATGGTCGAGGCGAACCTGCGCCTCGTCATCTCGATCGCCAAGAAATACACCAATCGCGGCCTGCAGTTCCTGGACCTGATCCAGGAGGGCAATATCGGCCTGATGAAGGCCGTCGATAAGTTCGAATATCGCCGCGGCTACAAGTTCAGCACCTATGCGACCTGGTGGATCCGTCAGGCGATCACCCGCTCGATCGCCGATCAGGCGCGCACCATCCGTATCCCGGTGCACATGATCGAAACGATCAACAAGCTGGTCCGCACCAGCCGCCAGTTCCTGCACGAGCAGGGCCGCGAACCGACGCCGGAGGAAATGGCCGAGCGCCTGTCGATGCCGCTGGAGAAGGTCCGCAAGGTGATGAAGATCGCCAAGGAGCCGATCTCCCTCGAAACGCCGATCGGCGACGAGGAGGATAGCCATCTCGGCGACTTCATCGAGGACAAGAACGCGATCATCCCGGTGGACGCCGCGATTCAGGCAAACCTCAAGGAAACGGTCACCCGCGTCCTCGCCAGCCTGACCCCGCGCGAGGAGCGCGTGCTGCGCATGCGCTTCGGCATCGGCATGAACACCGACCATACGCTCGAGGAAGTCGGCCAGCAGTTCAGCGTGACCCGCGAGCGTATCCGCCAGATCGAGGCCAAGGCGCTGCGCAAGCTCAAGCACCCGAGCCGGTCACGCAAGATGCGGTCGTTCCTCGATCAGTGATCGAGGGTCAGCGATAGAAACGGAAAGGGGGGGATTTTCCCGCCCTTTTTCGTATCCGCAAGACCTCGGCGGTTGCACTCGCACGCATACCGGCATAGTCATATTATGACTTATGATAATATGAAATGGAGAGCAGCGAGATGGCACGGCGGGTGATTGCGATTGCGGCGGCACTGTTGGCGGCGCCTGTGTCCGGGCAAAACTACAATCTCGACCAGCGCGATGCCAGCTTCCGCGAGAAGCTGACGATCATCGAGGAAACGCAGGGCCCGGTGATCGGCCCCGACAGCAATCAGCTCGGCGACAACAAGTCCGGTTTCGAGACCGGGATGACGCTCAAGATCGACGGCACTTACCACCTCTTCATCTCGGAGATGTTCGGCCGCCCCCATCTCGACCTGCGCATCGCCCACTGGACCAGCCCCGACGCGACCAGCTGGACGCGCCAGGGTACGGTGGTGAACAGCGTGCCCGGCCGCTCGCACCTCAACCACCGCTCGGAAGTGTGGCTGCAGGGCGTGATCTTCGACGAGAAGACCGATCGCTGGAACCTGTTCTACATCGCCTATCGCGGCGGCAACCGCGAGAAGGGCGAAGCGCTCAACCTCGATTATGAGGGCATTGCGGTTCGCGCGGTGTCGCAGACGCCCGGCCGCAAGGGCATTGGCGGGCCTTACAAGGACGCCGACGTGTCGATGGCACCGGGCGGCAAGGACGCCGCCAAATGGGAGGGGCAACAGGGCCTCGACAGCTTCTTCCCCTACAAGATCGGGAACAACAAATGGGCCGCGCTGCACGGCAGTCACAACCACTTCCCGGTCTCGCCCTGGTATGTCGGCGTCGCGACGGGCGACAGCCTGACCGCGACCAAATGGAACCGCGTGCCGAGCGAGCAGCCCTCGCCGATCGAGAGCCTGTTCATCGAGAATCCGATCGTGGAGAAGCTGCCCAACGGCCATTACATGGCGCTGTACGATTCCAACCACTTCACGCCGGTCCAGCCCGACCTGCCGGCCCGTCCCAACAACTCGGTCAGCTACAGCGTGTCGACGGACGGCATCCGCTGGCACCAGGGCCGCTCGCTGATCGTGCAGAGCGACGCGAACAACTGGGCCTCGGACTTGCGCACCCCGCTCGGCCTGGTGGCGGAGGGCAACGGAATCTATACGATCCTCTACACCGGCCGCATGAAGGACAAGCCCTTCTGGGCGATCGGCAAGGTCAAGGTGAAGCTCAGCGAGTGAGCAGAGCCGATAGAGCCGCGATTGTCGGCCAGTCTCGCGGCTCTGGATACCTGCCCGGTTTCGGGGTGGCCGGGCTAGCGCCGCAATGACAGTTATGCGGTGAGAAGCTGCCGTTGGCCAACGATCCCGGCGGCGCTACAAATCCGCCATGCTCTGGAACGTCATAGATAAGCGCGCTCGCCCATATCGCTGGCGAGAGGTGAACGCCATCGTGGAGGCCGTCGAACACGACAACAGCTGTGCCGACGCTGACCAAGCTCCAGCGAGTGATCCGGCGATTACCGTGGATTACGACGCGCTCGAAGCCGTGTCGGTCCAAGAGGCTATAGCATGGGCAAATGCGCAGCCCTGTCCCGTTACGCTATATCTCTATGATCTTGGCGGCGGCTTTGCGGACGACGAACACTTCAACGAAGTGGGGAAGCGCTTTCTCGAAGAACGCGGCGACGCTGAACCGGAGTGACTGCAATGGGGGTCGCTTCCGGACAGGCCGTTTTTATGAGTCTACGGCCTAGTTCCCCACCAACCCCAGCGCCGCCAGCCAGCTCGACAGCACCGCGATATACTCCGCCGAATCCGCCGTCTCGGTGCCGTCATGCCTGGGATCGAGCGTGACGCTCTGGTCCGCCGCCATGTGCATCGAATGGTCGGCGCCGGCGACGACATGGACCTTCATCTTCGGCATCCGCGGCGCGATTTCCTTCAGCCGCTCGACCGAGGTCGCCACGGGCACCACCGCGTCATGGGCACCGAACAGGACCAGCATCGGCACCTTCACCCCGGTCAGGTTGCGCAGCGGATCATTCTCGATCTCCTTGCGCCATCCCGAAACCGCACGATCGCGGATCGTCTCGCCCATATAAGTATATTTGAACCACGGCCGGGTCCTGGCGACGTCGATCCGCGCCTGCGCCGCCTCGCGCGTCCCGGTGCCGCGCATATAGGCGTCGACCGCTTTCCGCGTTGCCGTCATCTCGTCGATCTCGGCCTGTGAATGCCCGTTTGCCCGCAGATGATTGGTCGACGAAAACAGCATCTGGACGTCGGCGGTGACGACCGGCGCCGACACGGCGATGACGAATGCGATCTCCGGGCTGCGCGAGGACGCGAGCGGCGAGATCCATCCGCCCTGGCTCAGGCCCCAGCTGCCGATGCGCCGCGGATCGATGCGGGGATCGGTCTTCAGGCTCCGCACCGCCGCGATCGCGTCGTCGGCAAGGATGGTATAGTCGCCCCCGGCGGTCCTGGTCCCCGACCGCCCCGAACCGCGCCGGTCATAGGTGAACACCGCGATGCCCATCGCCGGGAGCATCACCTTGAGATGCGCATAGAGCGACGCATCCCCCAGCGGCGAGGAGGCGCTGTGCGTCACCACCACCGCCGCCACCGGCTTGCGGCTACGCGGCAAATAGAGCGTGCCGCCCAGCTCGACGCCGCCGCTGGTGAACTTGCGTGCCTCGGTGATGGTCTCGACGGTCGCAGGCGCGCTCCATGGCGGGCTGGCGGGTTTCTCCTGCGCCATGGACTGACCGATCGCGGCCACCGAAATTGCGAAGCAGAGAACCGGACGCATCATTTGCCTTTCGAAGGTAAGTGCGGGAGCAATCGATACACGGATCGCCGGGGTCTCCATGCATCACAAATCGATTTCGTATCGCCATACGTTGAGCGGAAACACGCCCTCGGGTGTCTCCAGCCGACTTGTCATCTCACCCACGCGCCGCCATCCCGCTTTTGTATAGAAGTGCGCCGCGCGATCATTGCCTATTGCGCATGCAAGCCAGGCGGTGGCAACGCCGCTCGCGCGCAGCCGTGTCAGCGTATCCTGCATTAGCGACTGCGCCACGCCGGTTCCGCGCGCCGACGCCGCGAGATAGAATTGATAGAGCTCGTCACCCTTGACGAAGCTGAGCCCGGCCGGCGCGCCATCGACCTCGGCCACGCGTATCCGCTCAAGCCCATCCAAAATCCGCTCGAGAAAGCTTGCCAGCGTGCGGTGTCGCGCCAGCGCCTCTGGCAGGATCCCGGCATGCGCGTCCTGCCAGCCGTCAAACCACATGCGGGCAAGCATATCGACCTCTGCGAGGCGCGCATCGCGGATTGTCGTCCCACTCACATCTCACCCCGCGCACGGCGCAGCGCATACCATTTCTGGACGTTGGCGTTGTGCTGCTCCAGCGTGTCGGCGAAGATATGCCCCCCCGTACCGTCGGCGACGAAGTAGAGCGCGTTGGTCTCCGCCGGATCGAGCACCGCGTCTATGCTCGCACGGCCCGGATTGGCGATCGGCCCGATCGGCAGCCCGGCGCTGGCATAGGTGTTGTAGCCGTTCTTGTCCTGCAGTTCCGAACGCAGGATGCGGCGGCCCAACGGCTTGCCCTTGGTCACCGGGTAGATGACCGTCGGATCGGCCTGCAGGGGCATGCCGCGCTTGAGACGGTTGGAATAGACCCCCGCCACCATCCGCCGCTCTTCGGCCTTGCCCGTTTCCTTCTCGACGATCGAGGCGAGGATCAGTGCCTGTTCCGGGGTGCTGACCGCGATCCCCGGCTTCCGTTTGGCCCAGGCCTGCGCCAGATATTTCTTCATCGCCGCCTGCATCCGGTCGAGCACCGCCTGCCGGCTTTCGCCGCGATTGTAGGAATAGCTGTCGGGCAGGATGCTGCCCTCTTCGGGCACCGCAGTCTTGCCGCCCAGTTGCGGCGCCGCCGCCAGCCGTTCGTGGACGAGAATCGAGGGCATCCCCTCAGGAATCATCACGAACCGCTGGAGCGTCCGCCCGCCTTGCAGCATCTTGAGGATATCGGCCTGGCTGATCCCGGCGGGCACGCGATACTCGCCCGCCTGGACCGGCGCATCATCGCCGAAGATTCGCGCCATCCACAGGAAGGTGTCGGCGCTCTCGATCGCGCCGGCCTTCTCCATCGCCTCGGCCGCGGAACGCATCGTCGCGCCCGCCGGCACCTCGACCGTCACATTGGCCTTGCCCGGCCCCGCCCCGCCCCATTGGTTCGCCGCCCAGAAGGCTGCGGCGCCAATGACGAGAACGGCGATGACGCCCAAACACCCAAGCTTGCGCAACATCGCCATGCTTCTCCCGTGGAGATCAGACCGCCTTCATCACCAGCGAGGCGTTGGTGCCGCCGAACCCGAATGAGTTGTTCAGCACCGCCTTCACCTTGCGCTCCTTGGCGACGTGCGGAACCAGGTCCACGCCCGCGCAGTTCTCGCTCGGATTGTCGAGGTTGAGCGTCGGCGGCACGATCCCGTCGCGCATCGCGAGAATGCAGAAGATGCTCTCCACCGCGCCTGCGCCGCCCAGCAGATGGCCGATCGCCGACTTGGTCGAGCTCATCGAGAGGTCGCCGATCGCGTTGCCGAACAGCTTCCGCACCGCGCCCAGCTCCAGCTCGTCGCCCAGCGGGGTCGAGGTGCCGTGCGCGTTGATATAGTCGATGTCGCTGAGGTCGAGCCCCGACTTCTTCATCGCCATCTGCATCGAACGGAACGCGCCCGAGCCTTCGGGATGCGGCGCGGTCACATGGTACGCGTCGCCCGACAGGCCATAGCCGACGACTTCGGCGTAGATCTTCGCACCGCGCGCCTTGGCCCGCTCATATTCCTCCAGCACGACCACGCCCGCACCCTCGCCCATGACGAAGCCGTCGCGGCCCTCGTCCCAGGGGCGGCTGGCGCGCCACGGCTCGTCGCGGAAGCCGGTCGACAGCGCGCGCGCCTGGCCGAATCCGGCGATGCCGATCGGGCAGATCGCGCCCTCGGCACCACCCGCGAGCATCACATCGGCGTCGTCCATCGCGATCATCCGCGCGGCGTCGCCGATTGAATGCGCGCCGGTCGAGCATGCCGTCACGACGGCATGGTTCGGACCCATCAGGCCGTATTTGATCGAGACCTGACCCGAGATCAGGTTGATCAGGCGGCCATGGACGAAGTGCGGCGAGACGCGCTTGGGGCCCTTTTCGGCCAGCACCAGCGATTCGCTTTCGATGCCCGGCAGGCCGCCGATTCCCGACCCGATCGAGCAGCCGGCGCGCAGCCGTTCCTCTTCGGTCATGTCAGTGAGGCCCGCGTCCTCGATCGCCTGTCCAGCTGCGTCGATGCCATAGACGATGAACGGATCGACCTGGCGCTGCACCTTGTGATCGACGCGCTTGCCCGGGTCGAAGCCATATTCATGGTCCGCGGGCTTCACTTCGCAGGCATAATTGCTGTGGAAGTCGGTCGCGTCGAACCGGGTGATCGTCCCCGCGCCGGATTTCGACGCGATGATGTTCTTCCACGCGGTTTCGACATCCGCACCCAGCGGGGTCACGAGGCCAAGGCCAGTCACGACGACGCGGCGCATAGTATCTCTCCGTTCAGCGCATCGTACCGGAAAGCCGGAGCCGGTCTTCGGCGGTCAACGATGCGGCAGCTAAATGGTCTCAAAAAACGAAACGGCTCCCCGCCCCTTTCCGGGACCGGGAGCCGTTCGTCAATTCCTGCCCGTCCGGGCGGCCATGCGGTAGGTCCGCTTAGCCCTGATTCTCGTCGATATAGGTGATCGCGTCCTTGACGGTCGTGATCTTCTCGGCGGCATCATCGGGGATCTCGACGCCGAATTCCTCTTCGAACGCCATCACCAGCTCGACGATGTCGAGGCTGTCCGCGCCCAGGTCGTCGATGAAGCTCGCGTCCTCGGTCACCTTTTCGGCTTCGACGCCGAGGTGCTCGACGACGATCTTCTTCACGCGATCGGCGGTCTCGCTCATACCCTGTTCCTTCTTAAATTGGGTCGTTGGATTTCGAATTCCTGAACGCACGTAGAACGCCGCCCGGCCCCGCGCAAGGGGGCGCATCGACTTCGCGACGCATCAAACTTACGCTTCTACTCACCGTCACCCCGGCCTTGTGCCGGGGTCCAGCTTGCCAAAAACAATGGCTTCAAACCTCATACCGGTTCGCTTGCCCCGGGTGGACCCCGGCACAAGGCCGGGATGACGGATCAGGCAACGAAACCCGGTCTGAAACCCTCAGATCATCGCCATGCCGCCGTTCACATGCAGCGTCTGGCCGGTGACGTAACCCGCCTCCTTGCTGGCCAGATACACCACCGCCGCGCCGATATCCTCGCCGGTGCCAAGGTCGCCCGCGGGGATCTTCGTCAGCAGCGCGGTCTTCTGCGCTTCAGGCAGAACGTCGGTCATCGCCGAGCGCATGAAGCCGGGCGCGACGCAGTTCACGGTGATGTTCCGGCTGGCCAGTTCCTGCGCCAGCGCCTTGGACATGCCGACCAGCCCCGCTTTCGACGCGGCATAATTGGCCTGCCCCGGATTCCCGGTCTGGCCGACCACCGAGGTGATCGAGATCATTCGGCCGTAGCGCGCCTTCATCATCGGCTTGGCGGCCGCACGCATCAGACGGAACGCGGCCTCGAGGTTGACGCGGATCACCTGATCCCACTCCTCATCCTTCATCCGCATCGCGAGATTGTCGCGGGTGACGCCGGCATTGTTGACGAGGATGTCGAGCTTGCCCAGCGCCTCGACCGCGCGCGGGACGAGGCCGTCCACCTCGGCACCGTCCGAAAGGTTGCACACCAGCGCGACGTGATCGCCGCCCAGTTCGGCGCGGAATGCCTCCAGCTTCTCGGCATTCGATCCCGAAATCGCCAGCCGCGCGCCCTGCGCCGCCAGCCCCTTGGCGATCGCGGTCCCCAGCCCGCCCGAAGCGCCGGTCACCAGCGCGGTCATGCCTGTAAGGTCGAACATAGTCATCTCCTCAGAGCGCCTTCTCGAGCGCTTCGATATCATCCATCGTCACCACGCTGGTCACCGCGGCGTCCGGCGCGATGCGCTTGACCATCGCGCCCAGGACCTTGCCGCCCAGCTCGACATAATCGGTCACCCCGGCGTCGAACATCGCCGCCACCGATTCGCGCCAGCGCACCATGCCGGTCACCTGCTCGACCAGCAGCGTGCGGATCGTATCGGGATCGTGTACCGGCGATGCGGTGACATTGGCATAAACCGGCACCAGCGGCGCGCGGATCGCGACTTCAGCCAGCGCCTTCTCCATCGCGTCGGCCGCCGGCTGCATCATCGGGCAGTGGAACGGCGCGGACACCGGCAGCAGCACCGCGCGCTTGGCGCCGTGATCCTTGGCGATACCCACCGCGCGATCGATCGCGCCCTTCGCGCCGGAGATCACCACCTGCGAGGGGTCATTGTCGTTGGCGACGGTGCACACTTCGCCCTCCGCCGCGGCGTCGGCGATCGCCTGCGCCTTCACCAGATCGGCACCCAGCAAAGCCGCCATCGCACCCTCGCCCACTGGCACCGCCGCCTGCATCGCCTGCCCGCGCAGCTTGAGCAGCCTTGCCGTGACACCCAGATCTAGCGCGCCCGCGGCGCACAGGGCGGTATATTCGCCGAGCGAATGGCCCGCGACAAAGTCGGCCTTGTCGGCCAGCCGGACACCGCCCTCCTTCTCCAGCACCCGCAGCACCGCAATCGCGTGCGCCATGATCGCCGGCTGGGCGTTCTCGGTCAGCAGCAGGTCGCCCTCCGGGCCTTCGGTCATCAGCTTGAACAGCTTCTGGCCGAGCGCCTCGTCCACTTCCTGAAACACCTCGCGCGCCGCAGCGCTCGCTTGTGAGAGCGCAAGGCCCATGCCGACCGACTGGCTCCCCTGCCCCGGAAAGATGAACGCACGCATGTTATGGCTCCCTGTTTATTGTTCGGGTTCCGCACCGGCCCGCCCCCACCCGGCCACCCAGCGGTAGCATGATATGGGTGGCCGGGAGGGGGAGCGGGCCGGTGCGATGCCAGCGCAAGCTGACCACGATCACGCCGCCCTATGCCCGCGGGGCAAATCCCGCAAGATGAACGAACGCGGCATGGTTGCGACAATCGGTGACCATTTTCGGGGTTGCCGGTGAAACTTGCGCGACACGCCGTCCCCAGATTGCAGCTGTGGCCGCTGAAGCGACCGCCTGTAGATTGAGGAGACAGGACATGAAGAAGTTCGTGCTCGCGGCGGTCGCCGCGTCGATGATCGCCAGCCCGGTACTGATGGCCGCCCCGGCCGCCGCCGCGCCCCAGCGCCACACCACCACCGTGGTGAAGCACAAGCCCAACGGCAAGGTCGTGGTGAAGCAGGTCAAGAAGCAGGCCTACCGCCCGGCGCGGGTCGAGTACCGCAACTGGAAGCGTGGCCAGCGGTTCGACTATCGCTACGCCCGCAACTATCGCCAGATCGACTATCGCCACTATCGCGGCCTCAAGGCGCCGCCGCGCGGCTACCGCTATGTGCAGTCGGGCAACGACGCGGTGCTGGTCGGCATCACCAGCGGCATCATTGCGGCCGTGTTCTCGGGCATGATCCGGTAAGTTCGGCCGGGGTTGCCGATCCGATTCCCTCCCGGCGGCGGGGTGCCAGTCACCTCGCCGCTTCGGCTTATGCGAGATTGCGCTTTCAATGTTGGAATTCAAATGCTTGCATCTACGTTCGGGGATGGGATGCGAGCGCGAATACGTCCGTGACACATATCGAATGTAAGAACTTCATGAACTTCGCCGGCAGTCGTCCCGGCCACCCCTTGCCTTTTGCCTTGCACCAGCGTAGAGGCGCCACCGTTGAGCGGCAGCCTCGGCTGGCCGCTTTTCGTATTTGGAACGACAGCCGGAGGGGCGACCGCACGGGGCGGCGTCAGCGATCGGCCAACAGTGAGAACAGACGCATGGCTCTGTACGAGCATGTGTTCCTTGCGCGCCAGGATCTGGCACAGGCGCAGGTGGACGCACTGGCGGAAACCGCCACCAAGATCGTCGAGGACAACAACGGCAAGGTCGTCAAGACCGAGACCTGGGGTCTTCGTTCGCTCGCCTACAAGATCGCGAAGAACCGCAAGGCGCATTACGTGATGCTCGAGATCGACGCCCCCGCGGGTGTCGTCGCCGAGCTCGAGCGCCAGACGCAGATCAACGAAGACGTGATCCGCTACATGACCGTCCGCGTTGACGAGCTGGAGCAGGGTCCGACCGTGATGATGCGCAAGGGCCAGGAGCGCGAACGCGGCCGCGGCCGTCGTGATCGTGAAGAAGGTGGCAACACCGGCTTCAGCAACGCGGGCGAGTAAGGAGAAAGAATCATGGCACGTCCCTTTTTCCGCCGCCGCAAGAGCTGCCCCTTCTCCGCGAAGGACGCCCCCCGGATTGACTATAAGGACGTTCGTCTGCTGCAGGGCTTCGTGTCCGAGCGTGGCAAGATCGTCCCGTCGCGCATCACTTCGGTGAGCGCGAAGAAGCAGCGCGAACTGGCCATCGCCATCAAGCGCGCGCGTCATCTGGGCCTTCTGCCCTTCATCGTGAAGTAAGGAGCGCAGCTCATGGAAGTCATCCTGCTTGAGCGCGTCGAGAAGCTCGGCCACATCGGCGACGTAGTGAAGGTGAAGGACGGGTTCGCCCGCAACTTCCTTCTCCCGAACAAGAAGGCGCTCCGCGCCAACGAAGCCAACCGCAAGGTCTTCGAGGCCAATCGTGAGCGCATCGTGGCCGAGAACGCCGCGAAGCGTGACGTGGCCGAGAAGGAATCGAAGGGCCTCGACGGCGTTTCGGTCACCCTGATCCGCCAGGCGTCGAACACCGGCCAGCTCTACGGCTCGGTCGCCGTGCGCGACATCGTCGAAGCGCTCGTCGCCGACAGCCACAAGGTCACCAAGTCGCAGGTCGTCCTCGACAAGCCGATCAAGGCGATCGGCGTGTATGAGGTTAAGGTCGCGCTCCACGCCGAAGTCGCCGTGACCGTCAAGGTCAACGTCGCCCGCTCGCCTGAAGAGGCCGAGATGCAGGCGCAGGGCGTCGATGTCATGGCCGCGATGTTCGAAAAGGACGAGACCGGCTTCGTCGAAGCCCGCGACCCGAACCTCGAGCCGGGCGAATTCGCCGCGGACGAGGCTCCGGCCGCCGAGGAACAGGCCGAGGGCTAAGCCTCTCGCCGTTCCGGCAAGTCAAAGAAAAGGGCCGCCCGGGAAACCGCGCGGCCCTTTTCCGTTTCCGGGCGGCTTGCAATGTTGGATTCCGCCTGCTCAACCCGTCCGGTGAACACCCCTCCTGGCGCTTCCGCAGATGCTTGCTTTCATGCACACCTCGCGAAAATCGGGGGTAGAGCTGGATCATGATCAAGATTGTCGCCCTGGCTGCGCTGGGCTTCGTAGCTGCCTCGATGCTGGCGACCTGGCTGTACGGCCATTTCGCCGCCAGCGTGCAGGGCGATCCGTCCTTTGCCCTGCCGGTCGCTGAGGACGAAACCACGCTCGATTATCGCATCGGCCAAGTGACCGCCGCCCATCCGGGCCAGAGCGGGCTGGTGCTGCTCGACGAGAATCTGGACGCCTTCGCCGCGCGCGGCATCGCGGCACGGCTGGCCGAACGGTCGCTCGACCTGCTCTACTATATCTGGAACGACGACCTCACCGGCCGCCTGCTGATGGCCGAGATGCTGGCGGCGGCCGAACGCGGCGTTCGGGTCCGCATTCTGGTCGATGATATCGGTACCGGCCACAGCTCAGACGCCATGTCTGCGATGGCGCACCACCCCCAGATCGAGATCCGCGTCTTCAACCCCACCCGCGCCCGTCCGGGCAGGTTGCGGCGCGGTATCGAGATGGCGCTGCGGACGTTCAGCGTGACGCGGCGGATGCACAACAAGGCCTGGATCGCCGACGGGCGCATTGCGATCCTGGGTGGGCGCAACATCGGCGACGCCTATTTCGACGCGGCGCAAAGCACCAACTTCCGCGACATGGACGTGCTGGTGATGGGCCCTGCTGTCGCCCTGACCGAGCAGATCTTCGACGATTACTGGAACAGCGGCCTGGCATTGCCGGCGGACCGGCTCTCTCCGCTGCGCGATCCCGACGCGATGCTCGCGCAGGTCACACCTGAACTTGCCGCCACCGCAGCCCGCCCTGATGCGCAGGCCTATCTCGAACGCATCGCCGGTCGGATCGCGATGTTCGACGCCGAGGTGATGCAGCCGGACTGGACACCCAGCGCGCGCGTCATCGCCGACCCACCGGAAAAGGCGTTGGGCAGGAAGGGCGAGAACTGGTTGATGCGCGAATTGCGCCCGGTGTTCGCCGCGACGAAGCAGCGGATCGAGATCACTTCCCCCTATTTCATTCCGGGCGACGAAGGCACCGCCACACTCACCGGGCTTGCCGCGCGCGGCGTGACGGTCTCGATCCTCACCAATTCGCTCGCCGCGACCGATGTCGCCGCGGTGCATGGCGGCTACGCCCCCTATCGCGTTCCACTGCTGAAGGCGGGCATAAACCTATGGGAGCTTCGCCCCGAAGCCACGGGACGGAAACTTTCCCTGCGTGGATCGAGCAGCGCCAGCCTGCATACCAAAGCGTTCACGGCCGATGGCCGGCGCGGCTTCATCGGATCGATGAACTTCGATCCGCGCTCGGCATCGCTCAACACCGAGATGGGCGTGCTCTTCGATTGCCCGACGATCGCTGCGAAGATGGAAGCGGTCTGGCAACACGACACCGCGCCGGACCACAGCTTCGAGGTGCGCCTGACCCCCGACGGCACGCTGCAATGGCGCGCCAGCGATGACGGGAGGACGCTGACCTATGACCGGGACCCCGAGGCGTCCTTCTGGCGCCGTCTCACTGCAAGGGTGGTCGGCTGGCTCCCATTGGAATCGCAGCTCTAGACAGCCAAGCGCTCGTCTCTGCTCACTTCCGTCCGAACAGCTTCTCGATATCGCCATGCGCCAGCTTCACCCAGGTCGGGCGGCCATGGTTGCACTGGCCCGAATGCGGCGTGACCTCCATCTCGCGGAGCAGCGCGTTCATCTCGGCGACCGAGAGCACGCGCCCTGCCCGCACCGATCCGTGGCACGCCATTGTCGCGGCGACATGGTCGAGCCGCTCCTTCAGCGACAAAGCCTCGTCGAACGCAGCCAGCTCGTCGGCGATGTCGGTGACCAAAGCCGTCACATCGCCCCCGCCCAGCATCGCCGGGGTCGCCCGCACCAGCATCGCGCGCGGCCCGAAGCGTTCAAGCTCGAGTCCGAATTCGGTGAGTTCAGCGGCGCGCGCCTCCAGCCGGTCGCACGCGGGTTCGTCGAGTTCGATCACCTCGGGCAGCAGCAACGCCTGTGCCGCCACCCCGCCATCGCTCATCGCGCGCCGCATCCGCTCGAGTACCAGTCGCTCATGCGCCGCGTGCTGGTCGACCAGCACAAGCCCGTCCTCGGCCTCCGCGACGATATAGGTGCGCGCCACCTGCCCCCGCGCCACGCCCAGCGGGAAGCTGGTGACGCCCGGCACCGGCTCGGCGGCAGGTTCGGCGCGTGCCTGGGGCGGCGCGATGAAGCTCGGGCGGCGATCGAATACCGCATTGTGGCGGGTCAGGGGCTCGACCCCGCCATGACCGATTCCCCAGAGATTCTGCTGAGGTACCGGCGCGGGCGCAGCGGGCTGTTCGGCCTGCCACAGGCCCATCACGGCGGTATCCGCCCTCTGCACGCTGCGATGCCCCGCCTCGTCCAGCGCACGCCTGAGGCCACTGACGATCAGCCCACGCGCCAGCTGCGGATCGCGGAAGCGCACCTCGGTCTTCGCCGGATGCACGTTCACATCGACCTGATCCGCCGGCACATCCAGGAACAACGCCACCACCGGATGCCTGTCCCGCGCCAGCATCTCGGCATAGGCGCCGCGCACCGCCCCGTTGAGCAGCCGGTCCTTCACCGGTCGCCCATTGACGAACAGATACTGGTGATCGGCAATGCCGCGGTTGAAGGTGGGCAGGCTCGCGACACCGCCCAACACATGGCTCTCGCGTTCGAAATCGACACCGACGCTGTTCGCAGCCAGTTCGCGATCCGTCAGCGCCGCCACGCGCTCAGGCCGCGTCATTCCCTCCTGGACGTTCAGAACGCGTCGTCCGTCATGCTCGACCGAGAAGCCGAGATCGGGACGCGCCATCGCCAGCCGCTTCACCACGTCGAGGCAGGCGGCATATTCAGCGCGGGTCGAGCGCAGGAACTTGCGCCGTGCCGGTACCTTCTCGAACAGTCCCTCGACGCGCACGCGCGTACCCGGCGGCAACGCAGCCGGCCCCTCACCCGTCAGCGCGCCATTATCGACCGTCCGCGCCCAGCCCTCCTCGCCCCGAACCCGGCTTTCGATCGTCAGCCGCGCGACGCTGGCGATCGAGGGCAACGCCTCGCCGCGAAAACCCAACGTCGTGACCGCTTCGATCGCGTCGTCAGGCAGCTTGGAGGTCGCATGACGTTCCAGCGCAAGTGCCATTTCGGCGCGATCCATGCCGCATCCGTCGTCAGTCACCTCGATCAGATCGATACCGCCTCCCGCAAGGCGAACCGCGATCCGAGAAGCCCCGGAATCGATAGCATTTTCCACAAGTTCCTTGAGCGCGCTGCTAGGGCGTTCCACCACTTCGCCGGCGGCAATTCGGTTGACAAGATGCTCTGGGAGACGGCGTATTGACATGAACGCCGGTGTAGCCCAAGCGGCGCCATTCCGCGACCCGCATCCGCCAGATTTGAGTCCGCCTGACATGGGCCGGAGTCGATCCGCCCGGATCGGCCGGGATTAGTCTCAGTGCGAATAAGCGGCTAGGGCCCAGCCGCAACAGGACGGTGCGATCAAAATGGTATTTTCCCGCCTTTTCAAGTTCATGTCCCACGATCTGGCGATCGATCTGGGAACCACGAATACGGTCGTGTACCTGCGCGGACGCGGGGTCGTCCTGAATGAGCCGTCCGTCGTGGCGGTCGAAACGATCAATGGCATCCAGAAGGTGAAGGCCGTCGGCGACGACGCGAAGCTGATGATGGGCAAGACGCCGGGCAGCATCGAGGCGATTCGCCCGCTGCGCGATGGTGTGATTGCGGACATCGACGTCGCCGAGAAGATGATCGAGCATTTCATCCGCAAGGTGCATGGCGGCCGTCGCCGTCGCCCGTTCGGCGTTCAGATCGTGATCTGCGTCCCGTCGGGTTCGACCAGCGTTGAGCGTCGCGCGATCCGCGATGCCGCATCGAACGCCGGCGCCAGCCAGGTCTGGCTGATCGAGGAGCCGATGGCCGCTGCGATCGGCGCCGACATGCCCGTCACCGAACCGATCGGTTCGATGGTCGTCGACATCGGCGGCGGGACCACCGAAGTCGCGGTGCTCTCGCTGCGCGGCCTCGCCTACTCCACCTCGGTCCGTGTCGGCGGCGACAAGATGGACGAGGCAATCGTCAGCTATGTCCGCCGTAACCACAACCTGCTGATCGGCGAAAGCACTGCCGAGCGGATCAAGCAGGAAGTCGGCGTCGCCAAGCCGCCGGCGGACGGCATCGGCAAGACGATCCACATCAAGGGCCGCGACCTGGTCAACGGCGTGCCCAAGGAAATCCAGATCAATCAGGGCCAGATCGCCGAGGCACTGAGCGAGCCGGTCGGCACGATCGTCGAGGGCGTTCGCATCGCGCTCGAGAATACCGCGCCGGAACTGGCGGCGGACATCGTCGATCAGGGCATCGTCCTGACCGGCGGCGGCGCGCTGCTCGAAGGGATCGACGAGGTGCTGCGCGACGAGACCGGCCTGCCGGTGACGGTGGCGGAAGACCCGCTCACCTGCGTCGCGCTCGGCACTGGGCGTGCGCTGGAGGATCCGGTGTTCCGCGGCGTTCTGCTCGCAGTCTGAGGAACGGTAGGAGATGGCGCCGCCACGGAACCGGCGCCCCGGATTTTCGCGGCGGGCGCAATATGGCCTCTTCATCAGCTATGTGATCGCTGCCGGCGGCGCGCTGGTCGGCGTGATCCTTCTGCTGCTTTCCACCTTTCACCCGCCCGCCTTCGCTGCGGTGCGGGGGACGTTCTCCGAGCTGGTCACGCCGATCGCTTCGGGATTCGACTGGACGCGCCGCGGCCTTTCCGGGATTCCGGAGGGCATCGGAAGCTATTTCGGTGTGCGCAGTGAGAATGCCATGTTGCGCGCCGAGGTCGAAGCGAACCGCAGGCTAGTCGAGGAAGCCCGTATCGCCGCCTATGACAACAAGCGGCTACGCGCATTGCTCAAGCTGCGTGACCGGATCGCTGCGCCGGTCGTCACTGCGCGGCTGGTCTATTCGACAGGCTCCAGCACGCGCCGCTTCGCGACTCTCAATGCAGGATCCTGGCAGGGTGTGCGCACGGGGCAGCCAGTCAGCAGTGCCGACGGGCTGATCGGCCGCGTTGTCGAAGTCAGCCCCAACACGGCGCGTGTTCTGCTGATCCTCGATCCCGAAAGCATCGTGCCCGTCCGCCGCGTGCGCGATGGCCTGCCCGCCATTGCGGCCGGGCGCGGCGACGGGCTGATCGAAATCCGATCGGCGGGCGCAGCACAGATATTGTTTGAACAGGGCGACGCCTTCGTCACCTCCGGAACCGGCGGCATCTTTCCGCCCAATACGCCCGTCGCGCGGGTGCGAGCCCGCGCTCGCGACACGGCCGAAGGCGTCGTCTTCGCGAGCCCCGACACGCTCGACTATGCCGTCGTCCAGCAGAGCTATTTCCCCGAAGCCGGTGCGGTCCGCGCGCCCGAGGCCGCTCCGCGGTGAGCGGATCGCCCTACGCCGGTCTGGGCAAGGTCGATACCTCGACCCGTGCCCACTGGCTTGCGCCGCTATCGATCGTCGTCGGATCGCTGACGGTGCTCGTCCCGTTCAAGGCATCCTTTCCGATCCTGCCTCCGTTCGGCCTGATGATGCTGCTCGCCTGGCGTCTGCATCGTCCAGACCTGCTCAAACCCTGGGCGCCGGTGCTGCTGGGGTTCGCGGACGATCTGGTCAGCGGGCAGCCGATGGGCAGTTCGATGCTGTTCTGGACGGTGTCGTTCATCGCGATCGATGTGCTAGATACGCGGATCGTGTGGCGGGATTTCCTCCAGGACTGGCTGTTGGCCGCGGGCGCGATCAGCTTGTGCCTGATCGGCGGCCGGCTGGTCGCGGCGCCGCTGGGTGCGCATGTGGATACCGTGCTGCTGATCCAGATCCTGGTCTCGATTGCATTGTTCCCGGTTCTATCCCGCCTTGTCGCGCGGCTTGACGGCAAGCGGGGTGCCCGGTGAACGGCCCGGTACGCCTGATCAGCGAGGCGCAGCAAAGCTACAGTTTCTCACGCCGCGCGCTGTTTCTGGGCGCCGCACAGGTGACGGGCGGGCTGATCCTCGCCGCGCGCATGACTTGGTTGTCCGTCTACGAGAACGACAAGTACCGGCTGCTTGCCGAAAGCAATCGCGTCAACCTGACCCTGATTCCGCCGCGCCGCGGCTGGATCGTCGATCGCGCTGGCGTACCGATCGCCAACAACCGGACCGATTTCCGCGTCGATATCATCCCGGACCGGATGGAGAAGGAGAGTCGCGGCCGCGTACTGGCAGCACTGCGCGATCTCCTTGCCCTGACCGCAGAAGACCTGGTCCGGATCGAGGAGGATCTGAAGGGAGCAGCGGGCTTCCAGCCCGTGCAGGTCGCCGAGAATCTCGACTGGGAGCGTTTCGCGGCGGTCAGCGTGCGGCTGCCCGAACTACCGGGCGTTGCCCCTACCCGCGGCTTCGCGCGCAACTATCCGGCCGGCGCTGCGGTGGCCCATCTCGTCGGTTATGTCGGCGCCGCGACCGCGGAGCAGTTCAAGGCGAGCAAGGATCCACTGCTCCTCACACCCGGCTTCAAGCTCGGCAAGGATGGCCTTGAGAAGGTTCTGGAAGGCGAACTGCGCGGCAAGCCCGGCGCCAAGCGCGTTGAGGTCACTGCGCGTGGCAAGCTGGTCCGGGAGCTGGCCACGCGCCCTGACGAACCGGGCAAGACCGTGCGGCTCACGATCGACGCGGGGCTTCAGGAATACGCCGCGCGGCGCCTTGGCAACGAATCCGGCTCGGTCACGGTGTTCGACGTCACCAATGGCGACATTCTCGCGATGGTGTCGATGCCGGCCTACGACCCCAACGCCTTCTCGGACGGGATCAGCCGCACCGAGTGGAAGATGCTGTCGGAAGACGACCATCTCCCGCTGATGAACAAAACGCTCCAGGGCCTCTACCCGCCCGGATCGACCTTCAAGCCCGCCACCGCGCTGGCAATCCTCAGCGCCGGGATTGACCCGAAGCGGGTGGTCTATTGCAATGGCGGCTACCAGCTCGGTAATCGGCGCTTCGGCTGTCTGGGCCGACACGGCCCGATGACGATGCACACCGCGATCGCGCGCAGCTGCAATACCTATTTCTACACCCTGGGCCGCGAAATCGGCATCGAGGCAATCGCCGCCGCCGCTCGCAAGCTCGGCTTCGGCGCGGAGTTCGAGCTGCCCCTGCCCTCACAGCGCTATGGCACCATCCCGGACAGCGCGTGGAAGATGCGCCGCTACAAGCAGGAATGGACCCAGGCGGACACGCTCAATGCTGCGATCGGCCAGGGCTATGTGCTGGTCAGCCCGTTCCAGTTGGCGCTGTCCGCCGCGCGCATCGCGTCGGGCCATGAGCTGATCCCGTCGCTCCTCGCGGCCAAGCGCGCCGCCCCCCGGCATCTCGACTTTCCCGAAGAGCATCTCGCTATCGTCCGCGCGGGAATGGATGAAGTGGTGAACGGCCGCGGCACCGCCGGCGCCTCGAAACTGCGGCTCGACGGCATCCGCATGGGCGGCAAGACCGGTACGGCCCAGGTACGCCGCATCATGGACCGTAATCGCGGTCAAGGCGGCGAGTGGAAGTATCGCGACCACGGCTTGTTCGTCTGCTTCGCCCCGGTCGACAACCCCCGCTACGCCGCCTCGGTCGTCATCGAACATGGCATGGGCGGTGCCCGCGCAGCAGCACCCGTGGCGAAGGACGTGCTCACCTGGCTCTTCGACCGGCAGCAAGCGCTGGATACCCTCGCCCGGTTCGAAACGGAGTGGGGCGGCGACATCCGTGCCCGCATGGCTGCGAAGGACAGGGCCTATCGCGCCGCGCAAGGCCTGCCCGCCGCGGCTCCGACGCCCGGGGCAACGCCATCTCCGGCACCGTCCCCAACGCCTTCTACGACCCCCGCTCCGGCGCCACGGGCGACTGCGACACCGGCCGCCGCCCCCTCTCCCACCGCCTCGCCTCAGGTACCCACCGAATGAGCCGCCCCGGTTTCGTCCCTGCCCCGCTGGCACAGCTTCCCTGGCTGGTGATCCTGCTCGTCTGCGCAATCGGCGGGTTCGGCGTGCTGGTGCTGTTCTCTGCGGCAGGCGGCGATCCCAAATGGGCGATGCCGCAAGGAGTCCGTTTCGGCGTCTTCCTCGTCATGGCGCTGGCGCTGTCGCGCGTGCGTGTCGATCACTGGTCGATGATCGCCTTTCCGCTCTATGCCATCTTCCTTGTCATGCTGATCGGCGTGGAACTGCTTGGCGCGGTCGCAGGCGGGAGTCAGCGATGGCTCGACCTTGGCTTCATCCGCATCCAGCCTTCGGAGATGATGAAGGTCGCGATCGTCCTGGCATGCGCGAAATTCTACGATCTCCTGCCGAACAGCGACATCCGTCGCTTCGGGGCGATCTGGCCTGCCGCGATCATGATCGGCCTGCCGGCGGCGCTGGTGATGCTTCAACCCGATCTGGGCACGGCATTGATGATCACTGCTGGCGGCCTGACGGTGATGTTCCTTGCCGGCATCCCGTTGCGCCTGTTCATCGGCGGCACGCTCGCGCTGGCGGTCTCGGTGCCGATCATCGTCAACTATGTCCTGCACGATTATCAGCGCAATCGAGTGCTGACATTCCTCAACCCCGAGAATGATCCGCTCGGCACCGGCTACCATATCAGCCAGTCGAAAATCGCAATCGGATCGGGCGGCTGGTTCGGCAAGGGCTTCCTGAACGGCACGCAGAGCCACCTCGACTATCTGCCCGAAGGGCATACCGATTTCGCACTGGCGACGATGATGGAGGAATGGGGGCTGATGGGCGGCCTCTTCGTCATCGTTGCGTTCGGCCTGCTGATCCGTTGGGGCATCATGGTCGGGGTGCGCAGCCAGAGCCGCTTTGCCAAGCTGACAGCTGCCGGCATCTCGACTACCATCTTCTTCTACGTCCTCATCAACATGGCGATGGTCATTGGTCTTGCGCCCGTCGTGGGCATTCCGCTCCCGCTGATCAGCTTTGGCGGATCGGCTCAGATGACGACGCTGATCTGCGTCGGCATCCTGATGTCGCTCGACCGCGAAAATCGCCTGAATCGCAACATGCGCAGCTGGCAGTGATTTTTTACGAAAACGGGTGTTGCCAACCATAAAACCCGATGCTAGTGGCCCCGCTCCCGACCGAGGCAGCGCCTTCCAACAGCGCTCCTGATCGCCCGGATGGACGCATAGCTCAGTTGGTAGAGCAGCTGACTCTTAATCAGCGGGTCCTAGGTTCGAGCCCTAGTGCGTCCACCAAAACTTCCCCTGCAAAATCAATGTTTTAGAAGCCATCGCCAGGCTGATCTGCGCCGCATACTGCGGCAACCTTGGCGGATTAGGCCCCAATTAGGCCCCAGATTTCGTTCGATTAGGCACAAGCGGCTGCGTATGCGCACGTACCTGTGAGGCACGGGTGGGACCTAGAATCGCGAGTTGTGGAATTAGGCCCCAGCGTAGCTGCCAGGCCCCTCCACGTCCTGCGTTGAGCGAGGACGATTGCGCGCGACAGATCGACGAAAAACCTTCCGACGCGTGCAGATTGCCAGCGAAGGCTATGCCCAGGCGTAAGAAGGAAACAGGTGGGCTTTCAGGTTTCGGCAGCATCGACGCCCGTTAGCGGACTACATGCATCCTCACTGTCCTAGCTGACGCCGAGTTACATAGGCGCGCAACGAATCCACGACGATCACCGTAGCACTGCCAATCTTTATGATCTCAATCTCGCCCGAATTTATTAGTGTATAGATGGTCGTCCGGCCCACGCCGAGCATCTGTGCGGCTTGCGGAATGCGAACCGTGATCGGCGCCATGCCTACGGAAGGACCGTTTCGGAGGATCTTATCCCCGGCCACGGCGGGCAAACTCACGATCACTGTCGAGGAACGCCGCCAGCATAGCCGGGATCAGTTCGCCGATCGGTTCCTCCGCACCGTATTTCTCGCGATACAGGGTGGCGTAGTCGTCCAGTCGCTGCTTAAGCGCCGGTGCAAGTTGGATGACCATCTTGACGGGCGTGCGGTCTGGCAGCCGCGGCAATTTCAACTCAGCCACGGACACCTCTCCACGGCCCCGGCATTACGATGTCTTTGTGCACGACCACACGAAGCGGCCAGCCTGGTCGCACCCGCAAGGTCGGCTGGATATTGAGGCTGCGGGTGACCAGCTGGTCCCCTGCCCGTGAACCACTCTGCTGCGCAGATTCGCGGATCGCGCGAACAAGGTCGCTTTCGCTGCTGCCGAAGCTCAACTCGGTCCCGACGCCTAGCAGCGTTGAAAGCGCAATGCCCTTCAGAAGTTGCCAAGTATGGCTGTCGATCTTGTCGGAGAGGCCCGCGTAGCCCTGCGCATCGGTTGCCGGGACGTTATCGATCCTGATGGACGATCCATCGGGCAGAATGATCCGCTGCCACACCACAAGCGCCCGGCTCTGTCCGTATGCAACGACGGAATCATAGCTGCCGATAAGCCGCGAACCCTGCGGAATAAGCAGGCTGCGCCCGGTCACGCTGTCATAGACGTTCTCGGTAACCTGCGCCGTCACCAGTCCCGGAAGATCCGAATTGAGGCCGGTGATAAGGCTGGCCGCGATAATGTTGCCCGCCTGCAAGGTCCAGGGCGCCGGCTGCGCGAGCGTGTGCGGATTGGTGTCGTCGTCGCGTCTCGCGCGCCCGACCAGCCCGTTCTTGCGAAGCTGCCCGTTCGGGTCGCGATCGGGATCGAGCGTCGGCTTGGCCGTCTCGGTCGCGAGCGCAGCCGCTCCGCCGGTGTCCGTCGCCGGCACTGCGGGTGTCGCGCCTCGCAGGTTTCCGGCGACCTGCAGCATCACGCCGGCCTCGCGCGCGGCCTTCTGTTCGGCGGCAAGCCGCTGGCGTTCGGTCTCCGCCTCCTGCGCCGCGCGCGCGGCCGCGTCAGCCGCAGGATCGGTGGGAAGTGCTGTTCCGAGCTGGCGTTGCCGCTCAAGGATCGGCCGCCCGAGGTCGCCAGGAAGCGGAGGCCCGAGCTTCGGCACGTCGCCATAGCTCGTCGGCGCACCCGCAAGTGCATCGGGCGGCGCCTTCGCTCCGGCAACCTTGTCGTCGCTCGGCGCGACCAGGCTGAGAGCGGCCGGCTTCAGCGCGAGCCATGCCACGCCGACGATCGCAGTCGAGCCGGCAGCGGCGATGCCGGCGATCGCACCCCGGCGGAACCGCGTGACGCGCCCCGGCGCGCCGCGCAGCACGAGGGTTTCGGGATCGGCCTTGGGCGCCGCGCTCGGCGCGGGATCAGCGGCAGGATCGGTCATGCCCCCTCCCCCGCCCTGCCCAGCGCGCTCTTCGGCCGCGTGGCGCTGATACGGACGATCTGCTGCTTCTTGCCGCCGAGCCGAAGTTCGGCCGCGCCGAACAGACGGCCGACAATATAATAGCGGCCCGCGACGCGGTAATTGACGAGCTGGGCTTCGTCGTCGTCGCCGATGACGAACAGCGGCGGCGCCTCGCCGACCGCAATCGATGGCGAGAATTCGATATAGGTCTGCCGACCATCGTCGAAGGCCCGCAGCGGCCGCCATGCCGGCTTGTCGCCGCTGATCGCATAGCCGAAATTGAGGCTCTCGACCGAGAGGCCAGAGGCGATCGGCGTCGCCGCTTTCGCTTCGGCCGCGGCGCGGCGGATCGCCACCAGCTCGTCTTGGGGATAGGACCAGGAGAGCGCCGCCATCGCGCTCGACGCGGTGCTCTCGAGCGCGAGGTGATAGGTCCGCCTGTCGGTCGTAATGACGATGTTCGTTTTCAGGCCGGCGGCGAAGGGCTTCACGAGGATATGCACGCGCTTGGTGTCGCCGCTCCCGCTCGTTGTATCGCCGACAGTCCAGCGCACGGTGTCGCCCGCCGCTACCGAGACGATCGCCTCACCCGGCTGTAACGCGATGTCGGTCACGCGCTCGGGCGCGGCATAAAGCCGGTAAAGCACGCCTTCGCTATAGGGATAGACCTGCACCGCGTTGACGAAGCCCGCGCTCGAGGGTTCGCGGGTCGCCGCCTTGTTGGCGGCATCGACACGCGCGGTCTGCGCGGCGGCGGATGTCATGGCGAGGGGGGCGAGCATCACGCTCGCCGACAGGATCGCGGCACGGATCATTGAGCATTCCTTTCGGGGGTCGGCGCGGCATCGAGCGGCGCGAGGGTGGAATCGATCGGCGAGCCGGACGGCACATCGGCAGGCGGACCCAGAGCGGGCACCGCGGTCGTAAGTGGTGCGGGCTGGCCTGGCGGTGGCCGATCGGCCAGGGTTTCCAGCTCGCGGCTCCAGTCGATCGCGTCGACATAGAGGCCCAGCGGGTTCTTCCGGAGCACGTCGGCCGAGCGCGGCGGCTGGAGCTTCACCGTCAGCACTGCAGTCCAGCGCGAGGTGCTCGCGAGGCTGCCGCGCTCATATTGTTGCTCGGTCCAACCGACACGGAACGAATTGTCCGACGCGCGGACGACGCTCGTTACCTGTACCGATACCGTCTTGCGGCCGACATCGGCAAAGGGATCCGCCGCGCGCGCATATTCGCCAAGGAAGAGCGCGGCCCGTTCGGTCGCGAAATCATAGGCCGACAGCCAGTTGGCGCGCATCAACACCGGATCGAGCGAGCGCCCGCGAACGTCGGTGATGAATTTGGTCAGGAACCAGGCGATCTGCGGATCGGTCGGCTTATAGTCCTTCGCCGCCGGCGCGACCGCCTGCGCCTGCCCCAAGCTATCGACCGCGACCACATAGGGCACGACACGGCTCTGCATCGACTGCCAGACCAGCGCGCCAGACAGGCCGGTAGTCAGGAACAGGCCGCCAAACGCCATCAGCCGCCAGTTACGGGCCTGCACGCGGGCGGAGCCGATGCGCTCGTCCCATAATTGTCCGGCGCGCTGATAGGGCGTCTCGGGTTCGGGCGTCTGCCCATAGCGCTGCACGGGGCGTTTCCATCGCATAGCTCAATCCTTCTCTTTGATGTCGGGGGTGATGCCGCCGCCGCCGCGATCGCCGGCCTGGAGCGCGTGGATCGCCATCTGGCGGCGGTGACGGCTTGTCTGCGCCGCGTGGAGCTTGCTCGCCCACGCTGGCATGGCTTCGGAGGATGCGGCAGCTGTCGATGCGCTTGCGGCACCTGACGATCCGCCGCTATTGCCCGCCGCCCATGCCGCCTGCTGGCCACGTGCGGCGGCGGCGCGCAGACCGAAGGCATTGCGGAAGCGGTTAGCGGCAGCGCCTCGCGCCGCGGTCGCCATCCCGCCGATGCCGGCGCCGACGGTTGAGGAGCCCAAGGTTTCCTGGCCGAGCTTGTAGGCGGTCGAAGCAGCGCTCCCCATCGTCGTGCCCGCGCGGATCGCGCCGAGCCCCACGCCGGCAAGGCCGCGCGCGGCGCCCGCCGCACCGGCGACGCCCATCGCGAGACCGCCGCCAGCGAGAGCGGTCGTCGCGATGGCGGAGCCAGCGCCGAGCTGCGGTGCGCCGGCGACCAGACCCGAGGCAATTCCGGGACCGAAGATCGCAAGGCCGAAGATCGCAAGGCTCGCGAGCATCAGAGACACGGCCTGCTCGATCGTCACCTCGCCGCCGGTGATCGCGCTGGTGAAATCGGCGAAATAGTTGGAGCCGATGCCGACGATGACGGCGAGCACCATGACCTTGATGCCCGAGCTGACGACATTGCCGAGGACGCGTTCGGCGAGGAACGAGGTGCGGTTCCAGAGTGCGAACGGTACGAGCACGAACCCCGCGAGCGAGGTCAGCTTGAATTCCAGGATCGTGATGAAGAGCTGGATCGCGAGGATGAAGAAGGCGAAGATCACGATGATCCACGCGATGACGAGCACCGCGATTTCGATGAAGTTGTCGAAGAAGCCGATCGGACCGACCAGCTCTTTCGCCTGTTCGAGCAACGGCCAGGCGGCGGTGAAGCCAGTTTCCGCGAGCTTGCCCGGCATGAGCAGATCCTGCGCGGTGATCGCGCTGCCGCCGGCGGTGAGCCCCAGCCCTGCGAACGAACGAAAGATGATGTCGGTGAGCGTCGAGAAGCTGTTCAGGATGAGCGCGAACGCGCCGACATAGAGAATCTTCTTGAGGAACTTGCCGATGACATCGTCCTCGCCGCCCAGCGCCCAGAACAGGCCGGCGAGCGTAATGTCGATGCCGATCAGGATCGTGGTGAGGAATCCGACGTCACCGCCAAGCAGCCCGAATCCGCTGTCGATGTAGGCGATGAACGCCTGCATGAACTGATCGATGACGTTGAGATCCTGCACGGTGATCGGACTCCTGTGGGATTGCGGAAGGGTGTCGCGGGAGCCGGTGGCCATGGAGGGAGCAAGCCCTACGGCGCCCGCGACGAGACAGGTTCGGACCGGGGGAGCTGGGGCGCGGTCCTTGCCTGTCTCAGCTTACTGGCGCGGCGTGTAGGCGCGGCCATCGCCAAGGAACCGGGTGGTGCGCTCGCGCCCTTCTCGCGCGCTCTGGTCGCGCCGCGCCGCTTCGAGCGACTGGGTGCGGAACTGTGCCGCCATAAGGCTCTGGATCTGAAGCTGCTGCTTGGTGGCGAGCGCCAGAAGCTGGTTGGTGGCCTGCTGCGCCTGCAGTTCGCCTTCAGCGCCCTGGCTCTTGTCGACGAGCGCCTTCAACGTCTGTGCATCGTCGTGGACATTTTCGACGATGCCGCTCTGCACCGTCATCGCGTGCCGGAACGCCGCCATCTCGTTGTCGAGGCGCTGCTTCGCCGTCGCGATCTGCTGGTCGCGGGTGAACGCCTGCGGGAAGCTGTCGGGGAAGAGCTGGCGGAACTTGTCGTCGAGCTGGTCGACGCGAAAGTCGATCCCCTGCGCCTGCCCCATCAGCCGGTCGATCTGGCTCAGCCGCTGCTGAAGCTCCTGAAGCTGCGGGAAATCGATCTTCGTCAGGTTCTTGCCCTGATTGATCAGCATCTGCGCTTCGTTCTGAAGCGACTGGATCTGGTTGTTGATCTGCTGCAGCGCGCGCGCGGCCGTGAGCAGGTTCTGCGAATAGTTCGACGGGTCGAATACGCTGAGCTGCGCCGATGCCGGCGCGTTGGTCATCAGGCCGGCGCCGAACGAGCCGACGGCACCGAGGCCGAGCAGGCAGGCGATGATACGTTTCTTCGTCATGGGATCAGTCTCCTTCGGGGGGCTGGGCGGCGGGGTATCGGCCAAGCAGGTCGGCCGCCCAATCGAGACCTGCAGTCGAGAGGAAGCGCGCGGCGAAATCGCCCTGCCCGTGCTCGGCAAGGATCGCGTCGATGCGCTTCTGGTTGTCGGGATCGGAGGAGCCGCAAATGGCGAGTGCGACTGGGCCAAGCCCCAGTTCGAACAGCCGATTGCCGCGCGCCGATTGCAGATAATACTGCCGCTTGGGCGTCGCGCGGCTGACCAGCTCGATCTGCCGCGCGTTGAATCCGAAGCGGACATAGGCAGCCTGGCTCTGCGGCTCGATCGCGCGATCGTTCGGGAGCAGTATCCGCTGCGGGCAGCTCTCGATGATCGCGGGGGCTATCGTGCTGTCCGCGATGTCGGCGAGCGACTGCGTCGCGAACACCACCGCGACGTTACGCTTGCGCAAAGTCTTCAGCCATTCGCGGATACGCGCGGCGAACAGCGGGTGATCGAGGAACACCCAGGCTTCGTCGAGGATCAGCAAAGTCGGCCGCCCCGTGAAACGCTCGTCGAGACGGTGGAAGAGATAGGTCAGGACCGGAGCGATGACGCCCGCCTGCCCCATCAGCGCTTCGGTCTCGAAGCATTGGACGTGGGCAACATGCAGGCCGTCCTCGGCGGCGTCGAGCAGACGACCGAACGGACCTTCAAGCGTGTAGGGCGAGAGGGCGGAGCGCAGCGCCGCGGATTGCAGCAGCAGCGAAAGCCCCGTCAGCGTGCGCTCCTCGACCGGCGCGGTCGCGAGATTGGTGAGGGCCGACCAGAGCGCCTCCTTGATCTCGGGTGTGACCGACAGCTTCTCATGGGCAAGCAGCGCGCCGACCCATTCGGCCGCCCAGGCGCGTTCGTCGGTGCGATCGATATGCCGCAGCGGCTGAAACGCGATCGCGGAAGCGCCATCAGCGTCCTCGCCGCCAAGACCCAGCGCGTGATGCGCGCCGCCCATTGCGAGGACGGCGGCGCGGGCCGAAAAGCCCTTGTCGAAGACATAGACCTGCGCATCCGGGTAACGGCGGAACTGGAGCGCGAGCAGCGCGAGCAGCACCGACTTGCCGGCGCCGGTCGGGCCGACGATCAGCATATGACCGACATCGCCGACATGGGTAGAGAGCCGGAACGGCGTGGATCCGCTCGTCTCGGCATAGAGCAAGGGCGGACCACCCAGATGCGCGTTACGCGCCGGCCCCGCCCAGACCGACGAGAGCGGCATCAGATGCGCGAGGTTCAGTGTATGGACGAGCGGTTGCCGGACATTGGCGTAGACCTGACCGGGCAGGCTCGACAGCCAGGCCTCGACCGCGTTCAGACTCTCACGGATGCAGGTGAAGCCGAGGCCATTGACGATCCGCTCGACCGCGCGGACCTTCTCCTCGACGCGCAGGCGATCCGCGTCCGCGACGGTGATCGTCGTGGTCAGATAGCCGAAGGCGACATGGTCCTGGCCGAGCGCCTGAAGCGCGAGATCGGCGTCGACCGCCTTGTTGTCGGCATCGCTGTCGAGCAGCTGGGCCGGCTGATTGTACATGACCTCGCGCAGCAGCGCGGTGATCGACTTGCGCTTGTTGAACCATTGCCGGCGCAGCTTGGTCAGCGCCCTGGTGGCGTCGGTCTTGTCGAGCGCGATGAAGCGCGTCACCCAGCGATAACCGAAATCCTCATGGTTGAGCGCATCGAGGATCCCGGGGCGGCTCGTGTTCGGAAAGCCCAATATGGTGAGCGTGCGCAGATGCGCGTTCCCCAGCATCGGCTCGAGCCCGCCGATCAATGGCGTGTCGGCGAGCAGGCCATCGAGATAGATCGGTGTTTCGGGCGGGCCGACCCGATGCCGGTTGCGCGAGATGGTGCCATGGAGGAACGTCAGCGTCTCGGCGTCATCCAGCGCGTGGATCTCCGGCATGAACCCGCCGAAGAGATCGAGCGCGCGGTTGGTCTCAGCGACGAAGGCAGCAAGCACCTGCCGCCAGTCACGCCCCTTCACATCGTCGCTGCGCTCGACCAGGGCGCGGCCCGCGGTGTCCGCCTGGTCGGGCGGCGGCAGAAAGGTCAGCGTCAGATAATAGCGGCTCTCGAAATGCGCGCCGGCATGCTCGAAGCCGCCGCGCCGTTCCTCGTCGACGAGCCAGGACGCCGCATCAGGGAAACGGCTTTCGGGATAGCCCAGCGCTTCGCGTCGCTCGGCCTCGAAATGCAGTGCCCAACCCGAACCGAAGCGCTTCAACACATTGTTCGCGCGCGCGCAGGACGAGACCAGTTCCGCATCGGTCGCGGATTCGAGATCGGGCCCGCGAAAGCGAAGCGTGCGCTGGAAGCTGCCGTCCTTGTTGAGGATGATGCCGGGCGCGACCAGCGCCGCCCAGGGCAGATGATCGGCGAGCCGGTCGGCTCGGGCGCGATATTCGCCCAAGTTCAACATGAGAGCTTCAGCATGAGAAATGCCCCCGCTGGCGAAGGTGACGGGCCAGCACGGGCGCAAAGTCGGGGTCGCGCTTCGTCGCGAAGACGGCGAGCGTATGGCCGATAGCCCAGAGTGCGATGCCGGCGATCCATTGCTGAAGCCCGAGGCCCAGCGCCGCCGCAGCCGTCCCATTGACGATCGAGATCGCGCGCGGCGCGCCACCGAGCAGGATCGGCTCGGCGAGCGCGCGATGCACCGGCGCCTCGAAGCCCTCGATATGCGGGTGACCGGAGACGTTCGGGCCGGTCATGCGCTCAGCGCTCCCCCGCCGAACGAGAAGAAGGACAGGAAGAAGCTCGAAGCCGCGAAGGCGATCGACAGGCCGAAGACGATCTGGATCAGCCGCCGGAAGCCGCCCGACGTCTCGCCAAACGCCAGCGTCAGCCCGGTCGTGATGATGATGATCACCGCGACGATCTTGGCGACCGGTCCCTGGACCGATTCGAGCACCTGCTGGAGCGGTTCCTCCCACGGCATGCCGGAACCAGCGGCCTGGGCCGTGGCCGCGAAGACGAGACCGACGCCGATCGCGGCGCCGGCGAGCAGCATGATTTGACGGTCGGGGACGCGGGACAGGCGCATGGTCATTCTCCTTGGTGATCGGTGGTGGTCGAGGGGTTGAGGTCGATGACCGCGTACCCGCCGCCATCGGGGTCGAGCCCGGCGACGCGCGCTATCGTCTCGACGCGGCGGGCAAGGCCGCGCCCTGAAATGAAGACGATCATGTCGATGGCTTCGGCGATCAGCCGGCGCGGCACCGCGATCACGCTTTCCTGCACGAGCTGCTCGAGCCGGTAGAGCGCCGCGGCCGCACTGTTCGCATGGACGGTCGCGATGCCGCCGGGATGGCCGGTGTTCCAGGCCTTGAGCATGTCGAGCGCCTCGCGCCCGCGCACTTCGCCGACGATGATGCGATCGGGCCGCAACCGCAGCGTCGAGCGGACTAGGTCGGCCATGGTGACGCCGGCGACCCCTGCCCCGCCCGCCGCGCGGGTGCGCAGCGCCACGACATCGGGCGCCGCGCATTGCAGCTCGCGCGTGTCCTCGATCAGGAGGACGCGTTCATCGAGATGCGCTATCTCGGCGAGCAGCGCATTGGCGAGCGTGGTCTTGCCCGACGACGTGCCACCGGCAACGAGGATGTTGCGACGCTCGACCACCGCGAGCGACAGCAGCCGGGCGATGTCCGCCGACATGATCCCGTCCGTCACATAGTCGAGCAGCGTGTAGATCTTGACCGCGGGCTTGCGGATCGAGAAGCATGGGCCGAGGCTCACCGGCGGCAGAACGCCCTCGAACCGTTCGCCGGCGCCCTCGCCATGCGGCGGCAACTCCGCCGAGATGATCGGGGCGCTGGCATGAACCTCGGCGCGGGCGTGCGAGGCGACGAGCCGGATGATCCGCTCGACCTGCGCCGGATCGAAGCGCATGCCCGTATCGGTCCGACCCTCGCCCAGCCGGTCGAGCCGAAGCGCGCCATCGGGATTGACCATGATCTCGAGCACCGCCGGATCGGCAAGCGCTGCGGCCATCGTCGGTCCCATCGCGCTGCGTAGCATCGCGCGGCGGCGCTCGGCGGAAAGCAGTTCGCTCATATCCGCGCCTCCGCTTCATCGATGGCGCCGATCGAGCGCTTGCCGCCTGCGATCTGGCGGCCGACCTGGGTGACAAAGGCTTCGAAGCGTTCGCGTCCAACCGCGCGCGCGGCATGATCCGCCTCGGGCAGCGGCGCGGTTACGGTCAGCTGATAGCGGACGAGAAGCGACAGACTTTCGAGCAGGACTTCGACATCGCGGGCGACACGACCGATGTCACGCGACATGCGGTCGAGGCGGACTTTGAGGAGATCGTCGATCTCCTTCGACCCGCGCCGCGCGAGATAGGCGGCGAGCGCATCGCTGACGATCCCGCTCTTGGTCGCGCCGGGCTTCGCCGCCAGCGCATCGAGCGCATCGCTCAGTTGCCGGTCGATATAGAGGTTCTGCCGGAACTTCATGGGTCAAAGCCCCAGCGGAAGTTGCGAGCTGTTGCCCTGGTCGATGCCATAGGCGCGCGCGGCGGGCGTCAGCCCTCGGGCGCGCTCCATTGCGCGCTGATCGGCGGCGGGATCGCCATCGTCTTGATCGGGCGACAGTTGCTCGCTCTGATTGTCCTGTTCGCGCTTGGTGGCGGCGTCTTCGCCGAACCCGGGATGGCGCTGCCGCTGGAGACCGCCGTCCTCGCCTTCGGCCTCCATCGCCAGGACTGCGCGCACGAGCCGGGCATCCTGCTTGCGCGCGAAGCTGCCCCATTCGTTGGATCGTTCCGGCGGCCGATCGGCGTAGCGGCCATCGGCCAGCGCGGGCGGCGCGCCCAGGCGGTCACAGAAATTAGCGTCTTCATAGTAGCGCAGCTTCTTCGCGAGGATCGGCGCGAGTCCGGAAACCAGCACGAGTGCGTCCGTGGCCGGAAGCTGCATGACCTCACCGGGCGTCAGCAATGCCCGTGCGGTCTCCTGCCGGCTGACCATGACATGCGCGAGCCAGGGCGCGAGCCGGTGCCCGGCATAGTTGCGCATCGCGCGCTGCTCAGTCGCGGTACCGAGCGCGTCTGAGATACGGCGCGCGGTGCGTTCGTCATTGGTCGCGAAGGCAACGCGGACATGGCAATTGTCGAGGATCGAGTTGTGTTCGCCATAGGCGCGTTCGATCTGGTTGAGGCTCTGCGCGATGAGGAAGGCGCGGATGCCGTATCCAGCCATGAAAGCGAGCGCGGTCTCGAAAAAATCGAGACGGCCGAGCGCCGGAAACTCGTCGAGCATCATCAGGAGCTGACGCTTGCCGCGTCCCTCACGCCCCGTATCGAGCTGCTCGGTGAGCCGGCGGCCGATCTGGTTGAGGATCAGCCGGACGAGCGGCTTGGTGCGGCTGATGTCCGAGGGCGGAACCACCAGATAGAGCGACACGGGGCGCTTGGCGTCAAGAAGGTCCGCGATCCGCCAGTCACAGCGCGATGTGACTTCGGCGACGGTCGGATCGCGATAGAGGCCGAGGAACGACATCGCCGTCGAAAGGACACCGCTGCGCTCATTGTCGGACTTGTTGAGCACCTCGCGCGCGGCGGAAGCCACGACCGGATGGACCTGCGGCGCATCCTGCGTACCGATATGATTGGTCGACATCATCCGCTTGAGCGTCGCGACGAACGGGCGCTGCGGGTCGGACAGGAAGGTCGCGACGCGGGCGAGCGTCTTCTCCTCCTCCGCATAGAGGACATGAAGAATTGCGCCTACCAGCAGGGAATGGCTGGTCTTTTCCCAGTGATTTCGGCGCTCGAGGGCCCCTTCGGGGTCGACCATGATATCGGCGATATTTTGGACGTCGCGGACTTCATGTTCGCCGCGGCGAACTTCGAGCAGCGGATTATAGTGCGCCGACCGTGCATCGGTGGGATTGAACAGCAGCGCGTGGCTGAACAGCGACCGCCAGCCCGCGGTCAGCTCCCAATTCTCGCCCTTGATGTCGTGGATGACCGCGGAACCGGTCCAGCTCAACAAGGTCGGAACGACGAGGCCCACCCCCTTCCCCGACCGCGTGGGTGCAAAAGCCATGACATGTTCCGGACCGGCATGGCGCAGATAGCTACGGTGATGGCAGCCGAGAAAGACACCGGCATCTCGGGTCAGTCCGGCGCGATCGATTTCGCGGGCCGTCGCCCAGCGCGCCGAACCATAGGTCGTAATGTTCCGCTGCTGGCGTGCACGCCAGAGCGAACCGAAAATCGCAGCAGCGCACCCCAGAAAACCGCTGACGCCGGCAAGTGCCCCCGCCTTGTCGAAAACCTCAGGCGCATAGGCATCGAAATGATACCACCAGGCGAAAATCTGCCAGGGACGATAGACGGGCGCGTCGAACAGCAGGAACCACGCCAGCCCGAGTTCGGGCTGATGGGCCAGCATAGCGGCGGCCCATTGGGTCGCCGCCCAGATCCCCGCAATCACGATCGCGAAGACGACGAAAATCTGGCCGATGAGCAGCTTGGTCGGGGTCATGATGGGCTCCGCCGGTCGGCGGACGTCCGCCCCGGTTCATGCCCCAAGGATCAGCAAATTAGGTTCCGGTGAAAATTACGGCCTTGGGGCGCCAATACGCGCCATGCAGCGTCGAATTCACGAAAATGACTGCCATGCCGAAGACCGTGTTCGGTTTCGACGCCCCCGGCTCAGAGGAGGTCGGATGTGCGCCCCAATAGCGGTCATTCAGCCGGGCCGCGCGAGATTCCAAAAGCCGTCGTTCGTTCAGATAGCACCGGAACGACCGTCATTGGGTGGGAGGCGGTCGCTATCTTTTCAGATTTAGCGCGCGAAGCCGGGCGATCTCAGACGATGAAACCTTCTTCCAGTTCTTCGATTGCCCGCACGTATGCCTGACAAAGGTCGCTCCCCGCGCTGTCGCGGGCCTGAATTTGGCTGGCGGATAGTATGAGAGAAAAATCAGATACTCGTCCCCAAGCTCGGCGCCGAAGCGACCGCTGTCGACGGTCTCAAACAAGCTGATCGTCGGTCCAGGCTTACCCTTGAAAGCCTCAACGACGCGAAGTCTATGCAGAGTTACGGGCGAATAATCACCCCAACGTTTCCGAAACGCGATGCTCGGCTCATCGTCAGCAGCGCGCGTTTCCGCAGTAACGATCGCACGCACGACCAAGTCGGCTTGCTGATAATCATCGGCAAGTGTCGCAGTCGTGCATACTGCGTGAGCAGGTTCCGCCAGAGCGAAGAATAGAAACGCGGCGGCCTTTAGCATGTCAGGAGCGTAAGCCGACAAGAAGCATGTCTGCAATTGGGGTCGTGAGCTGACGTTGGTCGAGCTGATCGCTGGGGCGACGGCAACGCACTCGCATAGCGGCAATCCAGCCGGCCCGCGGGCGATCCCGGAAGCCGCCATTCGGTAAGGAAGCTCCCAAGCGTCTTCTGTTGGGTGGTTTGCTGTCTCTCACCGCGTTCAATCGGCGGCCAATGACGGCCGTGGAGAGGAGCGATGGGACACTCACTTTATGATCCTGCCGCGCAATACCGGCCCGCATGGAATGCCGGCAAGACGGTCGGCGCCAACGACCGCTGAAGCAGAAGCAAAATTGGGCCGTGCGTTTCTTCCTGGATCGGGAGGGGCGCCTTTGTGACCACTGTTGATAGCAGAGTTGCCCCAGCCATTCCCTGAAACATATAGAGAACTTTGTTGGATACATGTTGGAATCGGCGTGCAACCCATCTCGCAGCCCGACTTGGTTCGGAGCACAGCGGAGATGCAAATGTCGAACAACAACACCTACTTCTCTCTCGTCGATCTGAAGGCCTCAAGCACGTCTGAGGGGACTGCATTTCTGACCCAGGCTTCGCCAGTTGTAGACGGCTTGTTCATGTGGACGCCGGGCAACTTCACCGGTCAGTCGGATAATCAGAATATCATCAAGGCAGACAGCACAGCTCTGAGCGAAGGCGCTTGGGTAAGGCAGGGAACTCAATCGATCGGGTTCAGACAAGGAGGAACCGGAGCAATCACCCGTACGGTTGAAGCCAAGGTTCGCGAAGTTGTCTCGGTCATTGATTTCGGGGCAGATGCCACTGGCTCGACGGATGTCGTAGCCGCATTTCAGGCTGCGGCAGACTATCTCTACAACACCTACGGCCGGGGCACCGTTCTTGTACCCATCGGAGTCTACAAGTTCCTTGACAGCGTGTACCCGCCCACTGGCGTCCGCTGGGAGGGCAGCGACGCTCTCCTGAAGGCTGGCACAAACAACGTTACCTTCTTCAAGATTGACGGGTCATCCGGCCGCGAGGCTTCCTACTTCTCGCGGTTTCATGGCTTCACCCTTGATGGTGGGGGGTATAGCGAAGTCGTGGGCTTCGACATGCGAAACTGGCGGTTGAGTGCAGGGCTGTATGATATCGTGTTTCAGGACACGGATTATGGCTTAATCTGCCAACACGGGTGCTTCGGCTCGGTCATGGTCAATTGCTCGACACAGCGGGTTCCCAACCCCGTGCGCCTTCTGAACGACGCTTCCTCTTTTTCATTCCACGGGTGTCAGTTCGATAACGGACCAACCATGTATGGTCCTAACATCCCTTATCCATCGCGCATGCCCCTAATGCAGACGGGCGTTGGGATCTCCATTCCGCTCGGCTCGCCGGCCAATGTCGGGGTTTCAGTGTTTTCTGGTTATGTGCAGGGGTTCGAATATGGCATTCACGACAAGGCCTTGGGAACCAAGCTAGACGCGGTTTACATCGAGCAGAACGTCATTGCCGACGTTTACGCGCAAGGCGCGCGAGGCTCGACCTATACTAATGTAACACACCCAGCCGACCTCGGAAACTATGCCTATCTCTTGGAGGATTGCGACACAATCACAGTGTTCAAGCCTATGATGCAATCTGGTGCGCGCAACCAACTCTACAAGACGCAAGGCGTGAACAACAACCTAGTCGAGTACCGTCCGCCGCACACAGAATCCTATAACTTCCCGCTGGGCGATGTCGCCGCCTTTGGCCAGCTATCGATCGAGACGAGCGGAACATTCACACCGATCGTAGTGGGTACGAGCGCGCCCGGCGAATTCAGCTACACGACAAATGCAGGACGTTGGCGAAAATGTGGGCGTCGGGTGGATGTGACGATTGAGATCGCATGGACTGCCACGAACGCGGTCGGGAACACGACGATCACGGGCATCCCATCCAATCTTACGCCCACGGATTTTGGTGGACCGTCGCGCCGTGCTCTCGCCATCGTGGAGAACGTCAGCGTCGCGGGTACTCCATTCGTGTACATGAATGGCGCGGGAACCGGCCTCTCTCTGGCCGTCGCCAATGCCGGCGCGAGTAGCCTCATTCCGGTGCCAAACGCTGCTGCGCTTACCATCAATCTTAGCTATGATATCTGAAGCAAGGTGCGGCGGCTCCATCCGCCGCACCGAACGCTTCGCGGGCTAACAGCAGGCGAGGACCACTTACCGACTCCGTAGCAGCTATGCGCCCCAATCTTTGCCGTCCAGTGAGGAAGCTGCTGATCCCAAAAGCTGCCATACATTCATCTTGACTTTTTTGGTGGCGAGGAACGAGCGAACGTCGGCTTCAGTATTTGGGCTGGAGACTGTAGCCTAACGAGCGTGGCGGCGGCGGATAGTGTCACGGAGTTCAACCTCTTGGATACAATGGACGAAGCAGCTAAGGCTCCGCTTACGTGGTTGGATATGACGGGGGCGTAAGTGACGGTCTTATTGGGGCCGATCGAATTCGACGAAAAGATCATCAAGCGCCAATTGCGCCGCGACCTTTTGGACGACTGGTTCCCCGATCCCCGACGATTTGAGGATATGCTCGACATCGATCATGTCGAAGCCGTTCTCGTCGAAAACTTCCAGCGCAATGAAGGAATGTTCAAGCCAGAGAAGCGCACGCTCTTCAACATTCCCAAAAGCAACTTCACACTGCGCTATGGCCTGGAGATCAGTCTCGCCGAACGTGCCCTTTATCAAGCGCTGGCCGCACGACTAGTGCCGCTATACGATCCGCTTATTCCCTGGAACGTATTCAGTCATCGAGCCGCCGAAAATGCGGACGGGCGGTATCTCTTCCGACGCGCGATCCCCGCTTGGCAGGATTTCACCGGCGTGGTGCGCGACGGGCTGAGTGAAGCCCAGGTTTTGCTCTCGACCGATCTCACCAATTATTTCGAGAATATCGATCTCGAAAAGCTGCAGGAAACGCTCATCGAGTTGCTGCCCGAGTTAGCCACCGATGCTGCCGAGAAGGCGCTCGTCCGCACTCACATCGCGACGTTGTTCGAGTGCCTTAAGAGTTGGTGCTATTCCGAGCGAGCCGGCCTTCCGCAAAATCGCGATGCATCCTCGTTCCTAGCCAACATCTACATGTTGCCAGTTGACCGCGCGATGATCGCTCAAGGCTATCGGTATTTTCGCTACATGGACGATATCAAGATTGCCTGCGACAGCGAGCATCATGCGCGGAAGGCGCTCAAGGCGTTGAGCCTCGAACTGCGTCATCGTGGTCTTTCGGTTAATTCCGGAAAGACCAAGATCGTTCCCGTGGCGGACACCGAAGAAATTGCGAAATGCCTCGACGCTGGCGAGCCCGAACTGCAGCAGATCGACTCGATCTGGCAGACGCGGTCACTGCGATCGATCAGCCGTTCGTTTCCGCTGCTGAGCGATCTGTCGCAACGTTTGTTGCGCGGGGGAGAGGTCGGCAGTCGCGCCTTCCGATACTGTATTCGTAGACTTGAAGCGCTCGCGAGCTGTCCGGAGTTCGAAGTCCCCGAGGCGTACTTTGCCCCTATCACGCCTCTCGTCATCGATGCTCTCTCTACGAGCCCGGCCTCGACCGACGAGTTGGTGCGGTACCTGCGCGCCGTTCCAACGACCGATAGCGATCTCGATCAAGTCGCGCAGCTGCTCCAGGATAGTGGGCGTAATTATTACACCTGGCAAAATTATCGGCTCTGGGCGCTGCTTGTGCAAAAGCAGTTCAACCGACCGGCGCTCGTCGCCTACGCGATGACGGTCGTTCGCGATCAGCCGGATTGCGCGACTCGGTGCGGCGCGACTCTTTACGCCGGCGCTTTCGGCACCAAGGATGATCGCATCGCGATCGCGGAGGGGTTTGGTGCTCTTGAATCCTTCATGGGGCAGCGCGTAGCACTGCTGGCGGTTCAGGAACTCCACTTCAAGCCGCATATTCGCGACCATGTGCGTCCGAGCCTGCGCAACGATTTGAAGAACGTTTACAAGGGCCTGAACCGCCAAGGCGTCTATGTCGCGCCGCCGCTGCCAGTTTCGATCACCCGCATCCTCGACACCGAGCGCGACTATGACTGACGTTTCAGTGCTGGCCTATGTGCCGGACCCATTCGCGGTCCAGACCTCCCGGTTTCTCATCCGCAAACCGTCGGGCGAGTGTCTCCATGTCAATGCGCGTGAGCTGAGCAACTTCCCGACGCGGTTGCTCACGTACGATATGCCGGCGTTGATCGACGACCTGCGTCGCCTCAAGCACCCACCGCCGGCGCAAATTCTGGACATGGGCGACGCGTTAAGACTGCTCGTTGGCCAGCCGAAGGACGAGGGCGGGGAAAAGCAGTGGAATATCTGGCCGGTGCTGAAACGCCGTTTTGCCAACCATCTCGACGCCGATCGGTTTGAGCGCCTCGCTTTGTCGCGCGAGAGCCGTCCCGACCAGGAAGAGTTGTCGCGACTACTGGAAGCGGCGGGGGCGGCCCTCGCTGACCTTTGGGAAAGCCTGGTGGCCCGTCTGAAGCGCCAAGGCGAGTATGACCGGCTGACGACCGTGGAGTGGCCGTTGCAAAGCGCCTTCGCCTATCGTCAGTTCGAGGGTGTTCGGGTCGATGCCGCCGGCGCGTCAACGCTTCTCGAACGTATCTCCGCGGAGAAGTACGCTGCCTACCGCCGCGTCGCGGAGCATCTAAACAAGAGTCCGACCGGTCTGAACTACTGGAACGTGCAGGCGCAGCTCAGCGACACCGACGTGGCCTACCTGATGGATCTTGATCCCGGCGGGCAGTTGCAGAGCGCGCTCGAAATGGCCTCGGCTGCATCGCCTTTTGCCGAGGCGTTCGTGTCATTGATGAAAGCAGGGCGTGATGCGAGCATCGTCCGCCGGGCGCTCGGCGGATCCGATCGCCTCTTTCCAATTTTCCAAGTGCTGGGGACGATCAGCGGGCGTATCCTAGTCTCCGACCCCTATCTCCAGCAACTCCGTCGCGCCTATCGATCACTGGTCGCTGCAGACCCAAATCATCGCCTGATCTATCTCGACTATGCCCAGTTTGAGCCTGGGGTACTCGCCGGCCTATCCTGCGACGCCCAGCTCATCGCGGCCTATAACGACGGTGACCTATATACAGCACTCGCCAAGGTGCTCTTCGGGGACAGTGCGCAACGTCCAGTTGCGAAGAGAGTCTTCCTCGCCTTCTCCTACGGCATGACGCCGGACCGGATCGCAACGATGCTAGCGGGCAACGCTGCAGCAAACGAGCGGGATGCCTATGCTGCGAAGATCGCCACCTTCTTTCTAGCCTTCCCGGACCTCGCGCACTTCCGCACCAGCCAACAGGAGGCGTTGCGAGCAGACGGTTATGTCGCGAGCCTGTTTGGTAATCGGCGCCTGCGAACAACGACGGACGAGCAACTGTCATTGAAGGAGCAGCGCTGGGCTATGAACCATCCTGTTCAGTCCACCGCGTCGCTCGTCTTTAAAGAAGCTCTCAACGGAATCATCGCTGAGTTCGGAGTAGAGCCGGTGATCCTGCCCGTGCATGATGCCGTCTTGCTGCAATTTCCTGACGACGAGCATTTTGACGGGCGCGCACAACGTGCGAGTGAGATCATGGTCGAGCGTTTCTCGCATCGGGTGCCCGGCGTGAGGGCTACGATCAAGGCAGGCGCATTCGCCGAGTGATCCCCTCCGCCTGCGGGCATAGACCTCGCAAGCCTGCAAGCGTCGCCGCGGAGGCATCAATGTCCGCTTTGGCAGCTCGTCCACTCAAAAACTGCCAGACCGTTAGCGGCCCAGACGCAGCCATAAATCCGCTATGAAATACTCGGACCACCCCTCCCCCGTCCGAAACTCCAGCTGATGCCGTCGCCGCGGACAATTCCCGACACGCTCTTGCCTATCCGACGGTCCAGGACGGGACGCCACGGCACAAGTGTGAACTCGCGCGACTTCTCGATCACAGCATACCGACCGCTGAGCGTATCGACATGTCGGCGGTACGTCCCGGCAACGGATGCGCCGGGATTCGCCTCGGCGAAAGGGATGCCGAGCTCTTTCGACAACTGCGTACCGACCCTCAACAGTTCGCGTCGTTTCAGTGCTTCGACCATGTCGGGTCGGAAGCTGATCAGGCCCCGCGATTCCTGGGCCAGCCCCTGAGCAATCAGCCACTGCCGGCGCCGCCCCTGCGCCTCGCGCACGTCGTGACCGAATCCTGCATCGCGTAGCGGCGCCGGTTCGGCGGAAATCAGCTCGCGATCCAGCCAGGTCGCGGCATCGACGTCGACGAGATGTTCCAGCGGCCGCGGCGACAGCGTCTCGACCATGACGGGTCGATCCCTCCCCCGCGCGGTCTCATAGGCTGCCGCGCGTTCCAAATGATCGGGCGCGATGATCCACGTCCCGTCGGCCTCGCGTGTCACGCCGCCAGTCAGCCGGCGGATCGCCTCCAGGCGCCGGACATGGGTTTCCGCAAAGGCCTCGGTCGCCGTTGGGTCGTGGCGGAGATGCAAATCCACATCGTAGTGCCCGTCATTGGCCGCAGCGATTTCCGCGACGGTCCGATCCGCATCACGCACCCCGGAAGATGTGGGCGCGATCCGAACGATCGCGCCAGCGGAATGCGTATCGACATGTTCGCCCTTCCCGATTTCCACATAATGGGTCCTCCCGTCCGTCGCTTCGACCAGAAGATAGTGCCGATCATCGATCTCGTCGGACAGCCCGCGTTCCAGAATGCGTCCGACGATCGGGCGTGCGTCATCCGCCGCCGGATCATAGATGACCTGATGGGCGAGCGCGGGCGCTCGCCCTCGCGCTGCAAAGGCCCGTTGCATCGTGCGAATGATGTCCCCGCGTTCGCCCATCCGCCGAAGCGTTTCAGCTGCATCGGGCGCGAGCCGCCAATGGGTCGCCCCGACCTGCTCGGCCAGTCCCAGCCGCTCGAGCTTGCGCAGGCGCCCCATCCGGATCGTCTGGTCGAACGCGCCCCGCGCGGCGGAACTGACTAGGACGTCGGCCTCAGCTTCACGCAGCAATGAGCGATCGATGCTGGTGAGCCGCTCCTGATCGATCTCGCCGCGCAACCGTGCCTGGATCGCGTCGGTGGAGCGGGGACCAAGATCGAGATCGACGAGCTCGGCTGCGCGTTCCCGCATACCCCCAGTGATATATTCGCGGGCGATAATCAGATCCTTGCCGCGATCATCCCTGCCGCGGACGACGATGTGCGTGTGCGGGTGGCCCGTATTGAAATGATCGACCGCAACCCAGTCGAGCCTGGTGCCGAGATCCTCTTCCATCCGTTCCATCAGGCGCCGCGTCAGTGGCTTCAGATCATCATACTCGGCGCCGTCCTCCGCCGAGACGATGAAACGGAACTGGTGACGATCGCCCGTCTGCCAATCCAGAAAAGCCATCCCGTCGACTTGATCCGCCTCGGCCCCGTAGAGCTGGCCGCGCCCGCCTTCGCGGGTCGTGCCGTCACGCTCGATATAGCGAAGGTGAGCGCGCGCCGCTGCCCTGCCCTTACCCGCCAGTTTGACGATCCGCGATTTGACGATGACCCGGCGCTGGCGAAAGGCCGCATAGACATCGCGGCTGGCGAGCACGCGGCCAGCGCCCGCGCCACGTCCGATCCGACTGCCGTCGAAACGGTTACTCCGTCTGCCCGTCGCGCTGCGGGTGCGCGCGAGATTTGCCGCGGCGAGGATGCGATGAAGGAACTTCCGGCCTTGCCCCTTCCCGCTGGCTCGCATACGCCCCAATCGAGGCTCGAATTCGTCGTCGTCACTCATGGCCGGCTCACTCGAAATCCATCCGAACGCCAGTGTGCGCGTCACCGGCGCCCAGGAAAACCGGTGCCAAATTTCGTCAGGATTGGAGCCACCTTGCGCCATGCCTGGCACCACCTCCACCAGAGAGGTGCCGGAAATCCAGCGGCAGACTCGAGAATAACGATGTGCACACAACCGCTTATGGCGCCGGCTCGCAGAGTTGGCACCATTGCTTCATCTTGCCTTACCCGCCCTCACCCTCTCCCCTCAGGCCAAGGCACAGAAAAGGAGACGGCGCCCGCTCGAGCACCGTCCCCTCGCAACCTGCCGGGTCATGCGTCGGCAAGAGCCGATCGCGCGTCCGCCTCGCCAGCCAGGTTACGCCGTCCGGTCATGCCGTGCGCGGCGCCATCGCCATCGACGATCATCGTCGCGACGAACCATCTGCCGTCGAGAAACCCGATGATCCGCACGCGATCGAGCTCGACTTCGGGCTCGCTTTCGCTCGTTCCGTAATAGCCGAGCCAGCGCTCCGCTACGCGTGCTTCCCAGCAGAATTCGACCGCTTCCGCTGCCAGAAATCGCTGCGCCAAAGCCTCGCCCGCGCCACGCCCGAACTCGATTTCGAGCCCCGCGACCAGCGTGTCCATCACGCGATCCGATACGCATCCAACTTGCTCGAACATGCCCATGGCAACCTCCTCACGCTTCATGTCCTCATCTTGAAGACATCGCTTCGAGGGCGGGCGGCGCGGCAGCTGTCAGGGCCGCGCCGGCGAGCCGGCGCGCCGCGAAGCGGCGGCGGAGGAACCGATTTGCGAAGCAAATTGGAGGGGCCGCCGGCCTTGCACAGCCGCCGCGCCGTCCGTCACTATGGGCCTTGCCGAGACAGCCCCCTCCCCGCCCGCAAGGAGGTGCGGCAAGGATGACGAGCTTGGAGCAAGTTCCCCGGCCTTCCCATGGCCCTTCTCACGAGGCGGGTGGGCGTTACCGCGTCACCAGACCGGGCTATGGAGGGGATATCGTTGCGGTGCCCGATTGGCCAGCATCCGGAGTTCGAGGCAGCGCCCGGTGCACGAACATCGCCGGGGTCGCCGCCGCGCCGAGGTCGAAGAAGATCGGGCTCGGCAAGCGCTCGATGCCGCGTCGCGGGCTACCTGGCGCAGTCGTGACGCGCGCCAGATAGGTCCGGGTCTCGCGCGGCAGGCGCGCGCGTCCGGCACGATAGGCGGCGTAGCGGCCGGGTCCGGCATTGTAAGCGGCGAACAGCCCGGGATGGCCGAACCGCGCGTGCATTTGCTCGAGGTAGCAGGCCCCGGCGACGATATTGTCATGGGGATCATGCGGATCGTTGCCCAGGCCATGCACCCGGCGCAGCTCGGCCCAGGTTGCGGGCATCAGCTGCATGAGGCCCATCGCGCCCTTGGGCGAGACGATCGGGCGCCCGCCAAGCTGCGTGCGGCCGCCCGATTCGGCGCGCATCACCGACGCGATCCAGGCGGCGGGCACCCCGCAGCGCCGCGCGGCGAGGTCGATCAACGGCTGCCAGCGCGCCATCTTGTGATCGACGGAAGGGGCGGCACCAAGCAGCGCGAGCGCGGCGGCAAGCTCGCTCAGCGCACCCATAAGGGCACCGCCTTGCCGATCAGCTGGTCGCGCTGCGTCGCCCCGAAATAGCGCCCGTCGAACGAGTCCGGGTGAGGCATCAGCAGCAGCATCTCGCCAGCGCCAAGCGTGCGACAGCCCTGCCAGGCCGGGAGCGCGCGGCCTTGGGCATCGCTCGCGCGCCGCCGCGCGGCGGCACGTACGCCGACCCGGATCGCGTCGCCCTGCGCGCAAATCTGGTCGCCGGGCAGCGCGGCCACGCGCTTCACCAGCGGCACGTTGCGCGGCAGATAGCGGCGGCGCGCGGCAAGTTCGCGCGCGGCGGCGGGCGCCCAGGCGAGCGCATAATCGCCGCGCCGGAGAGCCGCGCCGGGGCGGATCGCATAGAGTCCGACCGGGGCGCTCGCGCTCATATTCCACACCAGCAACGGAGCGGGATCACGCAGCAAGGTCGCGCCGAGCGCGGCGCCGAGCAGGCCGAGCGCAAGCCATCCGCGCCTATGCATCGCCCGCCTCGGCAACCTGCCGCGACCAAAGCTCGAGATCGTCGATATGGTAGCGGATATGGCGCGAATGGCGGCGGAAACGCGGCCCTTTGCCCGCCGAGCGATATTCCTGGAGGGTGCGTACCGAGAGGCCGAGAAAATGCGCGGCCTGTTGGGGGCTGAGGAAGGGCGAGCCGCGCGTCGCGCGGGCCGCCCGGTCATTGGGGTCATCGTCTTCCATCTCGCACTCGCGCCGTGGCGCGGCGGGGCGCCGCGCGGTGCGGCGCGTGATGCGGGCCGCAGCGGCTTTCCGGGAGGCTCGAAAACGGGCCTCTCGCAAAAGCGAGCCCCGCCCGCGCCGGGGTTCCGGCGCGGGCGGGGCGAGGGTCAGTCGGCCGGGTTCCAGATGATCGCGAACGCGTCGGGATCGTCCTGGCCGGCGGCGCGGCCGAGATTGGCGTAGAGGGTGCGCGGCCCGAATTCGGGCGCGGCGAGGCTCAGCGAGACATAGTCCTTGCCCGAGCGTTCGCCGGTGCGGACCCAGCCGCCGCCGACCTCGGTGCCGCCGCAGAAGACGCGATAGTCGGGTTGCGCCTCGCTGGTGCGGCTGCGGTTGGCGACGATCTCGATCTCGGCGCGGACCGAGATGGTCTTGAGCTGGCCCTTGAAGCCGTCGCCGTTGCGGGTGACATGTCCGATTGCAGGCATGGTCGTTACTCCGGTTTGTCTCGCCCGCGGACCATCCGGGGCGATGCGTGGCGACAGGCAGCGCGCCGAGCGAGGCTGCGAACCGGAACGGCCGGAGCGACAAGCGGAGGACCGGAGCCCCAAGCTTATTTGCAGCGAAGCGGCCGCGAGGAGGCGGGCGCAGCCCGGCGGGGAAATAAGCTGCCCGGGCGATGGTTTCGCACGCCTCGCGGCGCTGCCAGCCAGGCGCTTTCGAACCCGGATGGTCCGTGGCGAAGTGACGGATAGGGGTTGCCTGCCACGATCCTGAACAGGTCGGGACGGCGCCGGTTTCCCGCCGATCCGGGGATCGGTCTGCCGCCAAGGCGGGTCTCGACGACATCAGGAACGAGCGGCGCGGCCCTGCCCGACCGCGCCGCCCAAGGCGCGCTCAGGCGGCGAGGCGTGCCGTCCCGGTTTCGCTTCGCGCTACCTCGACGGCGGCGAGCCGCGCGTGCGCCGCGACGCTGCCGACACCGCCGCGCGCGGTATAGGCGGCGGGCGGGAACGCCATCCAGCGCGGCACCCAGCGCTCCACTTTCGTGCGGCCGCCTTCGCCGTCGAGATGGTCGCGGACGATGCGTTTCATGATGGCCGTCTTCTCGCTGGCATTGGTGCGCGCGACCAGTTCGCCCGCGACCTCGCCGACCAGCGCCTGCGCCACCTCGCGGTCGCGGATGAGGTCGAACAGCGTATCGTCGGCTTGCCACCAGTCGGCCATGTCGATGCCGATCCGTGCGCCCGCCGCCTCGACCGCATCGCTTCCTGCCGCCAAGCTCTCGCCCATCACCACCGCGACGCAATCGAGCAAGGCGGCATCGGGGAGATCGATCAGGCTCAGGAACAGCGCGGTCAGCGCCTCGCCGTCGCCGAACCGCTGCACGAGCGAAGCGCGATCCGCATCGAACCCGAGCAGGTCGAGCACCGCGCGGCGGCGCTCGGCGAACACGGCCTCGGCCGGACTTGCGGCGATGCTCGCCGCGATCGCCGGGTTACGCGTCGCCTGCGGCTCGGGTTCGACGCGCCACAGCGGCGACCCCGCAATGGCGTGCGCGACCATCAGGCGCAGCGCGATGCCGGGCTGGGCGGTGAGCGCGGCGCGGACGGCGGCGTGGCGGTGAAGGTCGATATAGGCGTTGAGCGGGCCGCTGGCTTCGGGCCGCACCGGTTTTGCGCCGGGCTCCGCCGCCGCGCCGCGCTCGCGCGCGCGAGCTTCCTTGCGCGTCTGATAGCCCTCGTGGAACAGGACTTCGCCATTGCTGCGCAGCTCGACATAGACGCGCCCGCCCTTGCGCTTGGCCGCGCGCGCATATTCCCAGCTGTGGAAATAGTCGCCGACCGCTAGCACCACGACATCGCTCCAGCCCTCGGCGAGATAGGCCTCGCGCCGCGCGGCGATGGCGTCATTCTGGGCTGCCCAGAAGGCATCGGCATCGGCGAAATAGCGGTCCTCGCCGAACAGGTCGGCGATCAACACGCCCTTGTAGGCGTCGAGGTCGAACAATGCGTGGCGCGCCGGGATCGACTGGCCGCCGAACAGCCATGCCTTCAGCTGGTGGCCGACCGGGGCATAGGCCTGCGGATCGTCGCGCAGCGCGAGCCATGCCGCCTGCTGCTTCTTGGACGCCATGGTCAGATGGCGGATGGTGGCGGGGTCGATTTCTTCGGCGCGGTAGAGGGTGCGGATGCGCGGCAGCAGATTGCCGAGCGCGAGGATGCGCCGCACCCCGGCTTCGGGAATACCGAAGGTCGCGCCGAGATCGGCGGGGTCGCGACCTTGCCTGACCAGCTTGACGAAGCTTTCCCATTGGCTGACCTCGTCGGGGTCGCGGCGCGCGACATTCTCGATCAGCGAAGCCTCGATCGCATCGGCGTCGTCGCCGTCTTCAAGGATCGCGCAGGGCAGCGGATCGGCATGGCCGGTCTGTTCGGCAGCAAGCTGCGCTGCGCGGAACCGCCGCGCCCCGGCGACGACGCCATAACAGCCCTCCTCGCCCTCGGGCCGCACCGCGAGTGGCATGATAATGCCGCGCTTGAGCACGGTCGGCAGGATATCCGATACGTCGGGCGGCTTCTTGCCGTGCCGCATGTTGAGCGGGCTGACCGTCAACTTGTCGAGTGGAATGAAGTCGAGTTTCATCGGTCTTCTCCTTGAGCCGGTCCCGGCCTTGCCGGGACCGGCTTCATGTTCGGCGGCAAACGGCCGCCCGCGTCAGCCGCCGCTGGACCTGTCGCGGTCCGGCGGCGGAAGCTCGGCATCGGGCGGCAATGTCAGCGCGACCCGGTTCAGGAGGGTTTCCGCCCAGAGGATCGACCCGGCACGGCGCGACCAGTCGGCCCAGACCGACAGGCCGAACCGGGTCGCGAAGGCGATGTCGCGCTCGATGGCGAGACCATAGGGGAGCTTGACGCTGGCGATCTCGGCGAGGCTGAAGCTGCCGAGTTCGGGGCAGCCAAAGCCGAGATCGGCAAGGCCGAACAGCGTGTCGCCATCGGTGTCGAGTTCGCTCGCGAGCCATGTCGCGGCGCCCAAGGGGTTGAAGAATTTGACGAGCGGCTTGGGGTCGAGGCGCGGGTCGGCGGCGGTGGCGCGGGCATTGGCGTGCAGCGCCGCGCGCAGATCGGGCGGGAGCAGGATCATGCCGCGATCCTTTCCGCTTGCGGAGCCTCGAGCGCCGCCGCCTTCGCCTCGCCGCGCAGCGCGAGCAGATGGTCTGCGGCACGCGAGGCAGCGGCGGCGGCGCGGAAGATGGCGCGATTGTCGGCGCCCAGCACGGCGAGCCACGCACCGAGATAGTCGGCATGGCGCACGGTCGGATGGATACCGAGCGCCGCGCAGAGAAACGCCGCGCCCATCTCGGCGACCAGTTCCTCGCGGGCGTAGTTGGCCGAGCCGAACGGCCCGGAAAGGTCGCGCGCAAGCCGCGTCTTGTGCCCGGTCCAGTGGGTGAGTTCGTGGAGCGCGGTACGATACCAGTTGATCGGGTCGCGGAACGCGCTGTGCGGCGGTACCTGCACATAATCCTCGCCCGGCGCGTAGAAGGCGTGCGCGCCGCCGATACGAAAATCGGCGCAGGACGCGTCGATGACCGCCTCGGCGGCGGGCGCGATGCCGCAGCGCGGCAGCGGCGCGGGGTCGTCGGCGAGACCGGGGCGCAGCCCGTCGCATTGCGCGATGTTGAACACGGTGAAACGCTTGAGGAACGGCACGGCCTTGGCGGCCTCGCCATCGCGGGCGGCACGCTCCAGCTCGGCTTGGGGAACAAAGCGGTCGGCGAAGACGACACAGGTGCCGCGCTCGCCCTTGCGCACGCAGCCTCCTGCCTGCTGGGCCTGACGGAAGGTCAGCCAGCTCTGCGAGGAATAGCGGCCCGCGACGCCCGCTGCCCAGAGGATGAGGATATTGACGCCCGAATAGCTGCGCGCGGTGAGCGCATTGCGCGGCAGCGAAGGCGCGGCGGCGGCACTATCCCAAGGCTGAACCCAAGGGAAGCAGCCCTGTTCGAGTTCGGCGACGATGCGCTGCGTGACCTCGTCATAGAGGCTGGCGCGCGGCGCGTCTTCGGGATGGCGCTGGCGGTGATGCGGCATCGTCTCCTCCTCGCCGCCCCAAAACCAGCATGGCCCCCGGCAGCGGGGGTGGGCGGCGAGCGAGCAAGGAGGCCGGTTCCCAAAGGGGCGCCGGCACCCGAAGGGGCGGAACGAAGAGGAGCAGCCGGGCAAGGCCCGGCTTGCCGGCGGCCCGAACCGGCCTTTGCTGCGAGCGGTCGCCCATCCCCGCTGCCGGCGGGCCGCCAACAACGCCGCCGCGCGAGCGGCGACCGCTGGCCCGCAGGGCATATGCGCCAGCGGGCGTTACCGCATGGCCGAGACCCCTAGGGGGCTCGGTGGCAAGGCGCAGACGCGCCATAGCGCGCGGCCGTCCGGCCCCGGACGGGGCGCCGGGCAGTTCAGATACGCTCAACGTGTCAGCGGGTCGGAGACGCGATAACGCCCGGAGCCATCAGGAGCAGATCCCGCGTGGGAGCGGACGGGTGCCGAGCTCAGTCCAGTCGCTTGATGACCAGCGCGATGCCCTGCCCTCCCCGATACACATCGTGACGAGGCCCAGGCGGCCCCCCGACCGCTGGAGTTCGTAGAGAAGCTCGACGGTGTCGATCGCCCGACCCTGGCGTCGAAATCCTGGCATGATCGTCGAGGACACACCCTGGTTCATCAGCTCAGAGACTTGACTGATCACGCAATCCATCTCGCCAGCGAGACTAGAATCCGAACTTCGGCAATTATAGTCGCTGAAAACTCACCCCAGCAGCATCCACTTCCCGGAGCGGCTCAGCGCAACTGCTGTATCCATTCCCACATGTGCTGTTTCATCAGGTCCTCAGCCGGCGACGGCGCGTACTGACCTGCGAGAGCCCGAGCTTCCCGGGGCGTCACCCCAAAACGGGACCGGAAGGTCCGCGCAAAATTGGTCCGCCACGAGAATCCGCAACTCTGCGCGATATCTGCAACGCTTCTTCCATGCTGCGTGGGATCCCGCAGCATGGCGTGGGCGAGGTGCAGACGGCGCTCGCGGACACAGGCTGTAAAACCGCCATTCGGTTCCATGAGATAGTAAAGCTTGCGGCGCGATATGCCGAGGCGTTCCGCGACGCCCTCGGCCGATAGCTCCGGATCAACCGCCCGATCAGATATCAGACGATGAATCTGGGCAGTCAGAAGGGGGTCTACGAGATGGAGGCTTCTATCGGGCGCATCCGTATTGAGGACCGCCGCCGCCATCGCCAATGTGGGAGCGACGAGCGATTCCGCCTCACTGACGCTCATCACCGGGGCGGCGGCGAACAGGCCGATCAAGTGATTGCGGAACAGCGCGACCAGGGGCGCCGAGCCGGAGATGAGCCTAAGATTCTGTTCGTCCGGAGCCCTGAGGAGTGGCGCGAGCAATCGCCGCGGAACCGTCAGGTTGAGGCTGTCAAAATCGCTTGTGCAAGTCGCATGGGGCTGCGCGAGGTCAGCGATGAGCAAGTCGCCCGGGCCGGCCTCCGCGCCTCCAGCTCCATCGCGAGAACCATGCCTGCCGGATAGGCAGAACTGCAGGGTGTAATGGTCGATGCCGTCCCGCCCGATGCGCGCCCGAGACCGATCGAAAGTCTGTGCAAGGCAGCGATAGGCAGTAACCACCACCTCCCCGAAATGGTAGGCTTCGGCGCGAGCCTGAAACGCAGCATGATCGACGCAGAGACGAACGTCATAGATCGCATCCATGCTGTCCTTCCAGATCGCCAGCGCCGCTTGGCTTGCGAGGCTGGTGCTGTCGAACAGGCTGTGGGGAATTGAGTGACCTGCTGGATGAACGTCCGTCATAGCCTCGCCTCCCCGTCGCTGATCCAGCCGAAGCCTGGACGGCGCTGGCCCGAATTCTAGCGCGCCAGCTCCTATCCAGCCAAGGATATCAAAAATACATCAAACCCTCCGGACGGCGCATGGCCGCCCGGAGGGCCCGGTCGGGCTCAGGAACGAGGGCCCGACCGCCGAAGTCAGGCCGTCAGAAGGCGACCCTGAAGACTCCGGTGACAGCGTGATCGACGCCGTCGCTGCCGAGAACGCCGCCATAACCCACGCCGAACCCGATGCGGGGCGTCAGTCGCCAGCGCGCCTCCAGCCTGGCCACCGCAGCGTTCTCCGACTGAGCGGCGCCCAGGACTTCGAAGACGTCGCCGCCTTCGAACCGGTGACGCCCGACCGGATCGACATCGCCCCAGTTCCGCTGCCAGCCGGCCATGCCGCGGACCGAGAAGGAACCGCTCTGGGCTGTCTCGAACCGGATACCCAGGGTCGAGATCACCGCTTCCTTGTTGATCTTCTCGCCGGACAGGGCGGCGTCCCCGCCCTTCTCAACGAAGGCGTCGCTCTGCGCGCGGACCGCCGCCACACTGGCGAAGGGTTCGACCCAACCCCCGCTCACGGGCACGCGATAGCCGGCCTCAAGGAAGCCTTGCAGCACCGACCCATCGTACTTCGCTTCGACCGCGTCCTGGAATCCCGGGAAGGCGATGGAGCGCTTGGTCTGCGTCACTGTCCGGGCATAACCCAGGCCGGCCGAAACCCGCCAGGCGCCGAGATACACACCGCCATAGACCACGCCGTGGATGCTCTCGACTTCGCCTCGGCTGGCGCGACGATCGACCTCAACCTCGGTCTTCATGACCCCCAGGGCGGCGCCGATGGTCGCCGCTCCGCCGACCGAGCGGTCCAGGCCCACCATCATGCCGCGTCCATCACGGTCACCGCGGGCGGCGTTGAAGTTTCCGTCGCTGGCGCCGCCGCCTTCGAACGCACGGGCCCAGATCGAGCCCGAACTGTCGGCGTCGGCCAACCGGTCTAGCACCGCTTCGCGCGGAACACGGCTGTCCTCCACCAAGGCCGTGCGGACGGTCGCATGGACCTCCCCGGACAGTTGATCGAAGGCGCCCCTAGCAACCTCGTCCGAGGCCAACATCAACAAGGCATCCTTGAGCGGATTGCCAGCCTGGAGGCTGTCGGCGCCGCCGGCGGCGGCCTTCTGGTTCGGCGTCAGCCCCGCCTCGGCCAGCGATCGGAGCTGACCGAACTCAACATAGGCCTGGGTCGCCGTATAGCCGTCGCGCAAGCCCGCAAACGCGGTCAGGTAGACGTCGTCGAAGTCAAAGCGGCCGGTGACGCCCTGCTGCGCCTCAGCGACAACATAGCGATGGTGAAGCGTCAGCGCGCCGACCTGGTTGAGCGCCAGTTTGGAGCCGGTCTGAATCTCCAGCGCCCCTTCGGTGCGGAAGACATCGGAGGCCACGCCGCCGAAGTCTACGCCGAGCGTCGAGCCCGCCTGGAAAACCGAGGCCGCCGAGGTCAGCAGCGTGTCGCCCGCGCCGCCGTCGGTCAGCCAGAGCGAACCCCCATTGTCGAAGCGCTCAAGGCCGGTCCAACGCGTGGTTTCCGCCGTGAAGGCGTCGCCGGCCGCAAAGATCAGGCCACCCGCGAGGTTTATCACCTGGTCGTCGGCGCCTGAGAACAGGCTCTCGCCGTTGCTGGTGTTCCAGACGTCGGCGTTGCGCAGCCGGGCGCTGGCGCCCCATAGCTCTACCGTACCAAGCAGCACGCCCGCGTTCTCAAGCGTGATCGCGCCGCCCGAAGCGCGCACCGCCCGGGATGTCGGCAGATCCTGATCCCCCCGGATGCTGCCGAAGTTCCGCATGACGATATCACCGCCGGTCAACGAGGAGACATTGATGCCGGCGTCAGCGCCTTGGGCCAGCCCGTGTGTGGTGATGCTGGTCAGACCCGCGCCCTGGTTCAGGGCAGAGATGCCGTTCGCGGCGCCGACAGCGTGCATGGTCTCGATGACGAGGTCGCCCGTGTCCTGGCCGTTATTGACGGCGACGCCGTCCTGCTGATTGCCGACCACCCAGCCAGTCGAACGGACGGCCGTGTCGCCGCCGCCGAAATTGTTGACCGCAATACCGTTCTGACCGCCGGTCACGGCCGAAGCGTTCACCGTCGTCCCCGTGCTCTGGGCGCCGGCGTAGACGCGGATGCCATCCCCCCCGGCGCCGATCACCGACGCCGACGTGTTGACCGTGACGACGCCGGTTCCGGTATGGCTGGCCGAGACCCCGTTGTCGCCGGCCATCACCGTATCGACATCGATGCGCAGGCTCTGGCCGAGTTGGCTGTTCGAGACGCTGACGCCATCGCCCTGAACCGCGGTCACAACGCCTTCGGCGACCACCAGGGTCTCGCCAGTCCCTCCGTTGTCGACGCTGATGCCCGCCCCGTTTGCCTGAACATTGCCGGTGAAGACCGTCAGGCCGCCAGCGGACGCGCCGTTGTCGACGCTCAGGGCCGTGCCTTCGGAAACCAGATCGCCCGTCCGGATGAAGGTGTTGGAACCGCCGTTGTTGATCGCGATGACCGCCGCATCGACGCCCGAGACATCGGCGACGTCGATGAGCAGTTCGCCTGAGCCCGTTTCGTTCTCACTACGAATGCCGATCTCTTTCGAAAGGATGGGACCAGCAGCGCGGATGACGGTTCCTCCAAGGCCGCCGTTATCGACCCGGATTCCGTAGTCGCCGCCGGAAACCGCCTGCAGATCCAACGTGACGTATCCGGACGTCGGACCGGCGTTCACCCAAACGCCATCCTCCAGTTCGCCAACAATATCGCCGGCGACAACGACAGCGACTCCGCCCGAGCCGGAATGATCGACAAGCACGCCCCAATCTTCGCCGAAAACGTCCTGCGCAGCCGCCACGGTCACGCTGGCAGCTTGAACGCCGGTATTGACGCGGATTCCCGTACCTCCCTGGCTGACGATCAATCCATCGGCGCGGACATAGGCGGAACCGCTTCCCTCCTGCGAGACGCCGATGCCGCTACCGGCGCCCGTCTGAACGTCTTGGGTCCAAACCGAAAGGTTCTGTGCCTGGACATCGTTGAAGACATATACGCCGCCCCCGCTTTCGGTGGTCACGCTGCCTTGTACCGTCACAGAGGTGGCGCCTGTGCCCTGGTTCACGGCGGAGATGCCGGTGCTGCCCGTCACGACGTCGCGGGTGATGATCGTGAGATTCCCGGCCGTCACGTCATTGCTCATCTGCAAGCCCGTGCTTTCCGAGAACACGTCGCGGGTCCGGATGAAGGTGTCGGACACGCCGTAATTGTTGCCGAAGAAGGCGGCATCGATGCCGCTGATGTCGGCGACGTCGACGAACATCTCGCCGGAGCCCACGTCGTTCGTCGCCCGAATGCCGAGGACACCCGAGATCGGGCCCGTCGCCCGGATGAAGCTGGCCCCCGAGCCGCGATTGATGAGGTTGACGCCGCGGCCGGAGGCAGTGACGCTTTTCAGATCCAACGAGGTATCGCCTGTGGAAGCCAGGCCGGTGTTGACCACCACGCCCCGGGCGCTGACGCTGGTCACATCGCCTGTCGCGATCAGGCTCACGCCGCCCGGACCGTTCTGGTTGATCTCGATCCCGCCGTCCTGCGCATAGACCGACGAGAGCAACAGGTTGACGTCGCCCGTGCCGGTGACGCGGACGCCCTCGCCACTCGAATTGTTGATATGACCATTCCAGGTGACGTTGATGTCGCCGCCATTCAGCGTCGCGAGGCCTAGGCCCTGCAACCCGAGATCGGAATCGATCTCACCGTTCGACACGATGGTCAGGTCGCCTGTGCCGGAGGTGAAATAGGCGCCGCCGCCGGCCAGACGCGACCCCTCGATGTCGATGTAGCTGACGGTATCCTGGCCGTTCACCTCGAAGCTGGATCCGCCGCCGTTCGAGATCGTGTCGACCGTGAAACCGGGTGTGGTCGTGATCGAAACGGTCGGTCGATTGATCGTCTGGGTCGAGTCCAGCGATCCCGAGCAGGTGAAAACATTTGCCGGATTCTCGACACACTGGGCCTTGGCGGGAGAAGCCAAGCCCACGAGGCTCATCGAGCCGACCATCAGCGCGAGGCCGGACACGGTGCGATGCAAAGTCGAAGCACGCCGGCGGCGCGATACAGGGGCAAGCGAATGAGGAAGCAGCGAAGCCATAATAGTGATCTTTCGTTCCTGATTGGGGGCGCCGCCCCGGCGCGATCAGGTTCGAAATTCCCACGAACACGGCGCTACGGCGGACGCGGCTCATGTTTAGGCAATCGCCGTTCCACGTAGAGTTGCACCGACCGTCACCGAACGTCGTTGTTTCCATGCAACCGTTGCACGATGCCCGGCACCATTTTCATCCAGTCGTGGGCCCGCACGGTCACTCTGCGATGCGGAAAGAGCTGGATTCGGACGTGCTTTCCCGGCGAGGTGAGCATCCTGACGATGCGTGCAACCCCGCGCAACTTGGCCCCTTCCTCGGCACAGTTGATACGTTCTTTGCACTCAGTGATACATCCTCCGCGATCGCGGACGGGATGCTTGCATAGGGGGCGTCCAGTCGGCTCCAAGATTACGAAGGCCAACCGGCCGAGCCGCAATCACTCCGCCACCTCAGGCGCAAGGGACACTTATCCTTTTGCTCAACGTCCAACTCCTGCGCTCTATGATCGCCGAGTTTGAGACGGATGTCTGACGACTTCGCACAACGGCTGACTTTGGCGCTGAAGGCTCTTTCGATGAGCCGCGGCAGACTCGCCTCGGAAATGGGCGTCGACAAGTCGCTGGTCGGACGATGGGCATCGGGCAGCGTGCGGCCGTCCGCTCATAATCTGGAGCGGCTGACGCATTTCCTGGCGCAGAAGCGGCCCGGCCTGACGCTGCTGGACTGGGATCGCAGCTTGCCGGAGTTCGCGACGTTGTTTGGCGTGGCTGCCGCGGTCGAGGCCAAAGCAGGACACGGCGCAGGCCTTTCCGGAGCGCTGCGGGCCATGGTGCGCAACGCGGTGGATTCGGATTTGACCGCTTATGAGGGCTTCTGGCGCACCACGCACGCCTCGGTGTTTCAACCCGGGCGCTTCTGCCAGCAACACGGGATCATTCGTATCGAAGACGACGAGTTGCACTTCGAACTCGGCGCGGACGGCATTCGCTACGGGGGGTCGATGTCCCCCGTGGAAGGGCAGGTGTTCGCCATCGCGAGCGATAGCGTGCGCCAAGTACCCTCCTTTCTCATACTGAACGTCGTACCCATGCCCAAGATCGTTCTGATGGACGGAATTTTGATCGCGGCCAGCAGCTCTCTGCGCATACCCTCCGCCTATTCGATCATCTTCGAGCGGGTTGGGGATCTCTCGGGAAATGGAGCCGCCGATGACGCCCACGCCGCAAGTTTGATGCAACGGCCCGAGTTCGTCCACGACGACGACGTAGCAGAGGTGGTTCGAAAACATTTGCTGCGCGATTTCGGGCCCAGGGCGGCCCGAGAAGGCGGGGAGATGATGCTCACCGCGGCTCTGACGCCGCGGCTGGCGCAAATCATGGCGCTATCCCAGGCTCAGGTGGCTCAAGTTCCAACCGCAAACGGCCGGTCGCTCGTTTCCTTGCAACATCGAGGCTGGGTGCAGCGCAGCATCTCCAGCTGAGCGTCGATGATCTACAAGCCGACCGGCAACCTGCGCGCGATCCGGATTCTCTGGGTCACACGAAGATCGAAAATACGGTCCGATATCTCGGCGTCGATATCGAAGATGCCCTGATCCTCGTAGAGCGAACTGAGATTTGGCGCTGGAGCGGCCCATCTGAGCCCGAGATGGGCCGCTCCAATATCGAACGGGCATGCGCCCCAATTTTGGTCGTTCAGCGTATCATCTGCGGTCCTAAAGCGGTCGTTCAGTTAGCGCCAGCCCGCATCCCGAGCGGCGCGCTCCGCTGCAGGACCGAATGGATCGCCTGCCATCATCGCCTGTGCGTCGGCCATCATCGCCGCGGCCGGGGAGCTGGCCTGGCGATAGGCGCCCTCCTGCCGCGACATACCGCCATACAGCCGCTCGATCCGCCAAGCCTTGCCGTTGGCGCAGGCGATGCCGCCGGTCGCCCCGGATTCGAAGGTGCGGCAATAGCGCTGCGCGCCGTCGCGGAAGGTGACGCCCACGCTGACGGCCGCATCGGGCGTCGGCGCCGAGGCGAGCTGCGTATCGAGTGCGCGCGCGACCTCACCGCTCGCGATCGCGGTGCCGCCATGCATCGCGATGCCGCCCGTGTCGCGCGGCAGCACCAGCGGTCCGGCGAGAAAGCCCGCGACCAGGCTCGCCGCCACCGCGCCGAGCCAGAGCGACCGCTCGCGCCGAGCAGGTCGGGAAGGGAGCAGCACGACCCTGGCGGAATCGCGCAGCGCGGTCTCGACCACCGACGGAATCGGCGCGGCGGCGATGGGATCGAATGCCGCACGGAGCGATGCGGCAAGCTTGCGGTGCTGCTCGACCTGCGCCGCGAGGCCCGGGTCGGCGGCGATCGCCTGCTCGACGCGCTTCGCCGCGATGGGATCGAGTTCGCCATCGGCATAGGCCATCAGCGTCTCGGGATCGATCGTCATGCCGTTTCTCCCAGCCGCGCCATCAGCGCCTCGCGCCCGCGCACCAGACGCGAGGTGAGCGTGCCCATCGGGATCTCGAGGATCGCGGCCGCCTCCTTGTAGGCAAACCCCTCGATCACCACGAGCGCCACCGCCTCGCGCTGCTCGGGCGGCAGCGCGCGCATCGCCCTGGCGACGTTGCCCAGCTCCACCGTCATTTCCTGCCCGCCGTCCGCGCCGACGGTCTCGCCGGTCTGCGGTGCGACGAAGGTCTCGCAGCGGCGCGTTTCGGCGCGGACGGTGTCGATCCAGAGGTTGCGCATCAGTCGGTACATCCAGCTATCCAGTCGCGTTCCCGGTACCCATTGATCGCGTTTGAGAAGTGCCCGCTCGACCGATGCCTGCAGGAGGTCGTCCGCATCTGCCGAGCTGCGGGCGAGCGCGTGCGCGAAGCGGCGCAGCCGCGGCAGGTGAAGCAGCAATTCGTCCTCGAAACGCAATCCGTGAAAGCCTCTCGCTTGCGGGGATGAAACGGACGCCGCCATGCGTTTCATCCAGCATGACGCAGAAAAATCGCAAGTCTAGGATGCGGGGCATGGGCTGGAGCGCGCGCATGGCGACAATCGGCGCCGCGGGCACATTGCTGTTCGCGGTGCCCGGCGGCGCGCAGCTGCTGCCGCAATTGCCTCTGCCGGTCGGCGGCGTGGTGGATCGCGTGACCGGAACGGCCGGGGACCTCGAGCGGACGCTCGACGACGCCAGCTCGCTGGTGCGAGCGCAAGTCGCGCGGACGCGCGATCTCGTCCGCCGCCATCCCGACCGCATCACGCTCGACCCCGAGGGCAATGCGGTCCGCGCGCGCGAGCTGGTGATGCTGGACGCGGACCGGGCGGCGATCGACGCGGCCGCCGCGGCGGGTTTCCGCCTGATCGAGCAGGTCGAGCTCGGTGAACTGGGCATCGGCTATGCGCGGTTCGAGACGCCGCGCGGAATGGCGATCGGCCAGGCGCGGCGCAGGCTGCACAAGCTCGCCGGTGGGCGCGAGGTCAGCGCCGATGCGCTCTATTTCGCGAGCGGGAGCGGCGCGACGCCTGCCCCGCCCCTCGCCCCCGCACCGCTGCAAGCTGCCGCAGCCGGGCGGATCGGCATCATCGACGGCGGCGTGCGGCCGGGCACGGCCGGCCTTGCCGCGCAGCAAGGGTTCGCCAGCGGCGCCCCGCGTGCGAACGATCATGCCGCGGCGATTGCCTCGCTGCTCGCGGGCGGCAACGGAATCCGCGCGAGCGCGCCCGGTGCAAGGCTCTATGTCGCCGACATCTATGGCGGCGATCCGGCGGGCGGTAGCGCCGCGGCGATCGGCCAGGCGCTCGCCTGGATGGTCCGTCAGCGTGTACCGGTTGTGGTGGTGAGCCTGACCGGGCCGCCCAACCCGCTGCTCGAGCGTGTCGTCGGCGCGGCACGGCGGCTGGGCACGGTGGTCGTCGCCGCGGTGGGAAATGACGGCCCGGCCGCACCACCCGCCTACCCGGCTTCCTACCCACAGGCGATCGCGGTGACCGGCGTCGATGCGCGGGGTCGGCCCCTGATCGAGGCGGGACGCGCGCGCAAGATCGACTATGCCGCCCCCGCTGCAGACCTGCTCGCGGCGGATGCAACGGGCCGGGCGAAGCGGTTGCGCGGCACGTCCTATGCCGTTCCCTTCGTCGCCGCGCGGCTGTCGGCGCATCTCGGCAGCGGCGGCATCGACGCCGCGATCCGCGCGCTCGACCGCGAAGCGCGCGACATGGGCAAGCGTGGTCCCGACGGGCAGTTCGGCCGCGGGCTGGTCTGCGGCGAGTGCGCAACCCGCCCGCGCTGAAATTCTCGGGATTAAACCTCTACTCGCATTCGTTCCCCGATGAAGCGCGCCGCAAGGCCAGGCGTGCGGATGAAGGAGGAAGCGATGAAGACCCTGTTTCTTTCGGCTGCTGCGGTTGCGGCGGTTATCGTTGCGGCTCCCGCCTCGGCGCAGCTGCTGGGCGGCGGTGGCGGACTGACCGGCGGACTCGGCGGCCAGCTCGGCGGCTCGCTGGGCGGCACGATCGCCCGTCCGATTGGCGGCACGCTCGATCGCCCGATCAGCCGTCCCCGCGTGCCGCTCGATCAGCTCGACGCGCCGGTCGAGACCACCACCCGCACCGCCAAGCGCGCACGCGGCTCGGCCGAGGTCGAACGCAGCCTTGACCGCCGCAGCGGTAAGGCGGCCGCCAGCGGCCGTGCCGATGGCGGCCTCGGGGGCACGCTCGACAACCAGACCAGCGCGCTCGGCCGCAGCGTCGGCCTGTCGGGGAGCGGCGACACGTCGGGTGGGGCATCGGGCGGCGCATCGGCCGACCTGGTCGGTACCGACGAGGTCCGTGGCTTCACCCGCCAGCTTCGCGATCGCGCGGGCAACACCGTGACGACCGCTCGCGGCACCGCCGCGGGCGCGGCCGAACGCACGCGCGGCGTCGTAGGCCGGGCCCGCGATACGCTTGGCAACGCGGCGGGCGGTCTTGGCGGCTCGGCTGCCGGCAGCGGCTCAGGCAGCGGGGCCACGGGCGGCTCGGTCGGTGGCGGCAGCGACTCGGGCTCTGCCTCGGCGGAGGGCGCGGGCACGCTTTCGGCCGCGGGCAATACCGCCTCGGCGCTTAAGCCCGGCGCGCGAGTGGAGGATGCCCGCGGGCGCCTAATCGGCAAGCTCCAGCGCGTCAACCGCGACGCACGCGGCCGGATCGAATCGCTCGACGTTGCGGTCGGTCCCAGGGTGGCGACCCTGTCCGCGAGCAACTTCAGCGCTAGCGGCGACGTGCTCGTCTCGACAATGAGCAAGGGTGAGGTGAAGGACGCCGCGCGCGCAGAGTGACCGGCACCGGTGGGCGCCCGGCGGCATGCCGGCCGGGCGTCGCCTTTGCCGTCCAATTTGTCCGTGGCTAACCTGGAAGCGGCTTCGGTGTCGTATTCGACGACGGCTAAGCGCCCTCATTCCGGTCATTCAGCTGATCCGCTGGCATTACTGAAAGCGGTCATTCGCTGCCCGCCAACGTGCAAGCGCACCCAAAGCCGGTCTCAATCCAGTGGCGAGCTTGGTCAGCATGTAGACGTGGCTGGCGTGCGGCGACGGTAGATAGTCTCGTTCGACGAGGCCTGCGCATTCCAGCGTGCGGAGCCGGTCAGTGAGGATATTCGCGCTGATACGCGGAATTGCAGCCCGCAGGTCCGCGAAGCGGTGCTCACGGGTCGCGAGACAGAGCAGGATCTGCAAGGTCCAGCGCCCCTCGATCCTCTCGAGCGGATCCTCGTTCGGGATGGCGCGATCACCGCAAACGGTCGGAACATCCGAAGGAGAGGACGCGGCCCAGGTGCCCTTCTTGTTGCAGGACGTGCACACGCGCCCGGCGGATTTGCTTGCGGTCATGCCGCGGCCGCCGGGGGCGGGTTTTGCTCGCCGGGCTTGATCCGGTACCACAGCGCATAGAGCGCGGGCAGGAAGACCAGCGTCAGGATCGTTCCGACCAGCGTGCCGCCGATCAGCGTGAAGGCCATCGCCCCCCAGAACACCGAATGGGTAAGGGGCACGAAGGCGAGGACCGCGGCGAGCGCCGTCAGGATCACCGGCCGCGAGCGCTGCACGGTCGCCTCGACCACGGCATCGAACGGTGTCCGGCCATGCTCCTCGTTCTCGTGGATCTGGCCGATCAGGATCAGCGTGTTGCGCATCAGGATGCCCGCGAGCGAGATCAATCCCAGGATGGCGTTGAAGCCGAAGGGCTGGCCGGTCAGCAGCAGCGTCGGCACCACGCCGATCAGCCCCAGCGGCGCGGTCAGCAACACGATCGTCATCGCCGAGAAGCTTCGGACCTGCAGCATGATGACGATCATCATCAGCAGGATCATGATCGGGAAGATCGGGGCCAGCGCCGCGTTCGCTTTGCCCGCCTCCTCGATCGAGCCGGCCATGACGATATCGTACCCGGTGGGCAGTGTGCTGATCACCGGCTCAAGCTTCTTGAGCATGGCGGTCGAGACGTCGGGCGGCTGCAGGCCATTGGCGATATCGCCGCGCACGGTGATGGTCGGCACGCGATCGCGGCGGAGCAGGATCGGATCCTCCATGCGCAGCTCCAGCTTGCCGATCTGGCTGATCGGGACGCGCTGGCCATTCGCCGCAGTCAGCGTGAAATCGCCGATACGCGCCGGATCGAGCCGCGTCTCGCCGGCGGAACGCGCGACCACCTCGACGGTGCGGATGTCCTCACGCGCCTGCGAGACCGTCACGCCCGAAAGCAGGAACTGTAGCTGCTCGCCGACATCGCCCGAGGTCAGACCCATGGCGCGCAGCCGGTCCTGATCGAGCACGAAGTGCAGCGTCGGCACGCGCTCGCCCCAATCGGTGTTGACCGTGCGCATCATCGGATCGTTGGTCATGATCGTGCGGACCTGATCTGCGATGGCGCGCAGCTTCTCGACGTCGGGGCCGCTGACGCGGAACGCCACCGGGTAGGGGGAAGGAGGCCCAAAGACGAGCTGCGTCACCCGCACGCGTGCGGCGGGAGCGAGACCGTTGGCCACGGCCCGCCGCAGGCGTTCCTTCAACGCGTCGCGCGCCTCCTCGTCCGGCGTGCGCACGATGACTTTGGCGAAGGAGGGGTCGGGCAGTTCGGGGGAGAGCGACATGAAGAAGCGCGGCGCGCCCTGCCCGACATAGGCGGTGACGACCTTCGCCTCGGTCTGCTTGCGCAGCCAGGCTTCGACCTGGTCGGTCGCGGCGCTGGTCTGCTCGATCGAGGTGCCCTTGGGCATCTGGACTTCGACCAGGACCTCGGGCCGGTCGGAGGTGGGAAAGAACTGCTTTTTCACCAGCACCATCCCGGCGCCGGCGACGAGAAATGCGACCAGCGTCGCGATCGTCACCAACCGGTTGCGCGTCGCTGCCCAGCGGATCAGCCCGCGAAGCTTCTGGTAGCGAGGCGTCTGGTAGATGGCGTCGTGGCCGCCCTCGACCGGCTTGATGGCGGGCAGCAGCTTGACGCCCATATAGGGGGTGAAGATCACGGCCACGACCCAGGAAGCGAGCAGCGCGAAGCCGACCACCCAGAAGATGTTGCCGGCATATTCGCCTGCCGTGGACTTCGCGAAGCCAACCGGCATCAGACCGATCACCGTCACCAGCGTGCCCGCCAGCATCGGCGCCGCGGTGTGGCTCCAGGCATAGGCCGAGGCCCTGATGCGGTCGAAGCCCTCTTCCATCTTCACGACCATCATCTCGATCGCGATGATCGCGTCGTCGACGAGCAGCCCGAGCGCGAGAACCAGCGAGCCCAGCGTGATGCGGTCCAGCACCCTGTCGGTCGCCCACATGATGACCAGGACGATCGCGAGCGTCAGCGGCACCGCGCCCGCCACGACGATGCCGACCCGCCAGCCGAGCGCGATGAGGCTGACGACCATCACAATCGCCAGCGCCTCCAGGAATGTCCGCATGAACTGATCGACGGCGGCCGAGATGTTCACCGACTGGTCGGTCACGGGATCGAGCATCATTCCCAACGGCAGCTCCGAGGAGATCGCCTGGATTTCCGCCTTCAGCGACTTGCCGAGATCGAGCCCGTTCCAGCCCTCGCGCATGACCACGCCCAGCAGCAGCGTTGGTTCGCCCTGGTTGCGGATCAGGAAGGTGGCCGGATCCTCATATCCACGCCGGACCTCGGCGATGTCCGCGAGGCGCAAGGTTTTCCCATTGGCGACGATCGGCAGGTCGCGGATCTTTTCGAGATCGTCGAAGGCGCCGTCGAGCCGCACCAGCACCTGCGGCCCGTTCGCCTCGATCGCGCCCGCCGGGGTGATCAGATTCTGCTGCGCCAGTGCAGAGAATATGGCCCGCGGTGCGATGCCCAGCGTCGTCAGCCGATCCTGCGCGAACTCGACATAGATGCGTTCGGGCCGCTCGCCGACGATGTTGACCTTCTTGACGCCCGGCACATGCAGCAACCGCTGGCGCAGCGTCTCCGCTTGCCGGGCCAGCTCCCGCTGGGGTTCGCCCTTCGCCTTCAGCGCATAGAGCGCGAAGGTGACGTCGCCATATTCGTCGTTGACGAACGGACCGGCGACGCCGCGGGGCAGCCTTGGCGTTTCGTCCTGAAGCTTTTTGCGCGCCTGGTAGAATTGTTCCTGCACTTCCGATGGGGGTGTCTGATCGCGCAAAAGCAGGGTGGTGAAGGCAAGGCCGGGGCGCGTGAACGTCTCCGCGCGATCGTACCAGCGCAGCTCCTGCAGCCGCTTCTCGAGCGGCTCGGCGACCTGGTCCTGCATTTCCTGCGCGTTGGCGCCGGGCCACGCCGTCACCACGGTCATCTGCTTGATGGTGAAGCTCGGATCCTCGGCGCGGCCGAGGTTGAGAAAGGCGACAATTCCCGCGGCGGAGATCGCGATGATGAAGAACAAAGTGACCGCTCGTTCGCGCACCGCGAGGGCGGACAGGTTGAATCTGCCTTTGGATTCGGACGTCTCGCTCACCGGACCGCTCCCGCTGCGATGCGAACCGGCTGGCCCTGGTGGAGCATGTGTGCGCCCAGTGCGACGAAGCGCTCGCCCGCGCGCAATCCCGCCGATACCGTCGCCCTATCCTCGCCGATCGCGGCGAGCCGTACCGGGCGCCAGCTGACCTTCGGACTATTTCCGCCGGCCACGACCCAGACTCCCGGTCCCTGCCCGCGGTCGTAGATCGCGCCGAGCGGAACCGCGATCATCGCCTGCTGGCCGGGAGCGGCGAGCCGGACGGTTATCGTCGATCCCAGAGGCGCCGCGGCGGGAGCGCCGGACAGAACGAAGCGCGCCTCGAAAGTCCGCGTCGCCGGATCGGCGGCGTCGCTCAGTTGCCGCAATCGCGCTTGCCCATCGAGCCCGCTGTAAGTCCGTGCCACGGCTTCCGTGCCGAGTGCAGGGCGAAGCGTCTCGGGCAGTGCAACGATGGCTTCGCGTGGACCGGAGCGGGCAAGGCGGACGACGGTCTGGCCGGCCGCGACCACTTGTCCCGGCTCGGCCAGCGTCTCGGCGACCACGCCGTCAGCGTCGGCAACCAGCAACGTATAGCTGCTATCGTTGCGGCTGACCCGTGCCTGGGCCTCGGCGGCGGAGAGCTGCGCGCGCGCCGAAAGCGCCACGGCCTTGGCCTGGTCGTAGGCTGAGGCGGAGACCGCACCCGCAGACACCAGATCGCGGTAGCGCTGTTCATCGGCGCTGGCCTGAACCGCACGGGCGCGGGCGGCCGCGACCGTGCCGGCCGCCGCTTGTGCTGCAAGCGCATAGTCGGCCGCATCGATGCGCATGAGAGGCTCGCCGCGGCGGACGGTCTGACCGGCATCGACCAGCCGCGCCACCACCTTGCCGCCGACGCGGAAGCCGAGATCGCTCTGGACGCGGGCGCCGACGATGCCGGTGAATTCACGGGCGCCTCCTTCAGCGGCACCGGCAGAGGCGATTCGCACGAGCGGCGGCACGGTGCGCGGGTCGACGTCCGATTGCCCGCATCCGGCCAGCGTGCCGGCTGTCAGCCCAAGAATTCCGATCGCTCGGGCGCAAGACGATGTCGACACGCAGGTTCCTCCTGTTCAGTCGGAACCAGATGTCATCGAGTGACTAGTTTGTCAACTAGTCACATGCGAGCATTCGACTTCAAGGTGCAAGGCTACGCAGCACCAGCCCGGTCACCTCGGTCTGCGCTTCGGGAGGGAGGTCGAGGCTGCGCTCGAGGAAAACGGGGTCGATGAAGGGCCTGAGGGCATAGAAGATCGACCGGCGGGTTTCGTCGAGCGGGGTCTTGCGCTCGAACTCGCCATTCTCACGACCTTCCTTGAGGATCTCTTCGAGCAGGCCCTGCAGACGCTCGGTATAGGCCCGCACGACCTCCCAGTTTTCGGACGACCCATGGACCGCGATCTCATAGAGCTTGCGATCACTGAAGAGCAGCTCCACGGTGGCGGTAGTCGTGGTTCTCGCAAATCTGCGCAGCTTGTCGGTGGCGTCTTGGCCCTCGTCCACCGCCTCCCGGACCTGGTCGAATAGCCCGCCTACACACTCGGCGCAGATCGCCTCGCCGATCGCCTGCTTCGATTCGAAAAAGCGGTAGATATAGGCTTTGGAGAAGCCGATCTCGCGCGCGAGGTCCGACACCGTCGTCTTGCCGTAGCCGTAGTGGGCGAAGCATTCGCGTGCGGCCTTGACGATCTGATCCCGCACCGAATGTTCCGCCGGCCCCCGCGTGGCGGCCTTGCTTGCGCTCTGATTTTTCATGGCCGCATCCATAGCGCCAAAAGCCTCAATTGACAAATTGTGACCAAACACGTTATTAGTCACATGCCATGAAATGGTTCATGGAGCTGCTGGCGAACGGACGCATGCGCATTTCATCTTCGATCCTGACGGTGGCCGGGACGGCTGCGCTACTCGGTGGCTGTGCCGTCGGCCCGGCCTATGTCGCGCCGCAAACGGCGTCCCCGCCTGCCTTCATGGGCGGTCCCGCCGTCGAGGCTGCCACGGGGCAGGCGGCGAAGGTCGATCTGGTAAACTGGTGGCGATCGTTCGACGATCCGCTGCTGACGAGTCTGGTCGAACGCGCGCTGGCCCAGAATCTCGACCTGCAGCAGGCGAGCGCCCGGGTCGTGCAGGCGCGTGCTGCCCTGCGCCATGCCAAAGCCGACCTTCTTCCGTCCGGACGGGTCAGCGGCCAGGCGAGCGAAAATTATCAGTCGCTCGAGTCGCCCCAGAGCCGCATCGGCGGCGCCCTGCCCGGATTCGAACGCGAGGCGCAGAGCTATGAGCTGAACCTCGGCGCGAGCTGGGAGCTCGACCTCTTCGGCGGCAAGGACGCCGCCCGCGACGCCGCACGGGCTGATTGGCAGGCATCCGCGGCCGGCGCCACCGCCGCAAGGCTCGCTGTCGCGGCGCAGACGGCCGACACCTATGTCGCGATCCGCAGCCTGCAAGCGCGGCTCGATGTCGCCCGGGGGCAGCTACGGGTCCAGCAGCAGCTGGTCGACCTGGTCGCGCTCCAATATCGCAAAGGCGTGGCGGCTGAATTGCAGCTGCGTCAGGTCGAGGGGGCCCTGGCGCAAGTGAAAGCCGGCGTTCCGGAACTCGAGCAGAATCTTGAAACCGCGATGAACGCGCTGGACGTGCTGCTCGGTCTTCAGCCCGGCGCAACCCGGCTTGAGTTCTTGGCAGTCGCGCCGATCCCCAACCTCCCCGCCGTCTCGGACGCGGGGGGCCCCGCCGCCTTGCTGCGCCGGCGCCCCGACATCATCGCGGCCGAACGCGCGCTCGCCGCCTCGAATGCGCGGATCGGAGTCGCGATCTCCGAATATTATCCGAAATTCTCGCTCAGCGGACTGCTCGGCACCGCGACCATGGGCGTCGGCGGATTGTTCGGCGGCAATGCCACCCAGGCCAGCGGCGTTCTCGGATTGCGCTGGCGGCTGTTCGACTTCGGCCGCATCGATGCCGAGATCGCCGCCGCGCGCGGCCGCAACGCCGAGGCGCTGGCTGCCTACCGCCTGACGGTCCTCCGCGCCTCGGAGGATGTGGAGAACGCCTTTACTGCGCTCGTGAAGCAACAGGCCCGCACACAGATCCTCGAGCAGGGCGTCTCCTCGCTCACCAGGGCGCGAGCATCCTCGTTCGCTGCCTATAAGGGGGGCGTGTCCAGCCTCCTCGATGTGCTCGACGCCGATCAGCGCCTTCTCGTCAGCCGCGATGCCGAAATCCAGTCGAAGGCAGCTGCCGCCCGCGCCGCCATCGCTTCCTTCCGGGCGCTCGGCGGTGGGTGGGATGCCGAAGCACCGCTCGCTGCCCGTGTCGAGCGTCTATCGCCGGACGATGTTGCGCGCCAGCGCCAGCCCAATCACCTCCATTCACGACACGGAGCCCAACACCATGGATGACGTCATCATCATCGGCGGCAGCTTTGCCGGTCTCGCCGCCGCGCTGCAGCTCGGCCGGGCCCGCCGCAAGGTCACCGTTCTCGACACCGGGCTGCCGCGCAACCGCTTCGCCGGCCGCTCGCACGGCGTGCTCGGCCACGATCACAAGCCGCCGTCCGACATCCTGGCCGAGGCGCGACAGCAACTGGCGCGCTATCCTGCGATCAGGATGGTCAATGCCCGCGCCGACAGCATCTCCGGTACCATCGACAATTTTTCGGTCCTCACTGACGGTGGTGAAAGCCTCAGCGCGCGCCGCCTGATCCTGAGCTATGGCGTTATCGACCAGATGCCTGATGTTCCAGGCTTCGCCGAAGGCTGGGGCACATCCGTCATCCCATGCCCCTATTGCGACGGCTTTGAAGTTGCCGACCAGCATTGGGGCCTGGTCTGGTCGGGTCCGCAGTCGATGAATCAGGTCAGGCTGTTTCACGATTGGACCGACCGGCTGACGGTCTTCGCCGATGGCCACGACATCACACCCGAAATCCGGGTCGATCTGGCGGGCCGCGAGGTACCTTTCGTTGATGGCCGGATCACCGGGATCGCCCGTCACGGGAGCCATGGTGCCACCATCAAGATCGGTACCGGCCCCGATGTCGAGGTCGATATCCTATTCGCGCATCCGCGTACCAAGCCCTCCGCAAGCCTGCATGACGCACTGGGACTCGCCACGGTCAATACGCCAACCGGCATCGCCCTCAAGACCGACGAGCGTCGCGAAACCAGCATCCCAGGCATCTACGCCGCCGGTGACCTTGCCAACGCCGGCATCCCCTCGGTCACCACGGCAACATGGCAAGGCGCGATGGCGGGTATCTTCGCCCAGCAGTCCATGCTGGTTTGAGAGCGGCCGCCGCGGCCTCCCCCCGCTCGTGGTGCCGGCAGCTACGCGCCCTCATTCCTGTCGCTCAACCAGAGCGCGGGCATACCCGAAAGCGGACGTTCGTCGGGTGGCGAGTCGGCTAGCAGCTATGGGGGTGGCTCGCTGTCGTCAGTTTTCCGCTTGGACAAGGAAGAGACCGATCCTCACATCGTCCATCGTGATGAAGGCCGCTTCGATCGTGGACGAGGTTATCGGATTCCACCCATTGCGAATGCGATTGGCAAGCCGATGAACTTCGCCGTGGCAGAATAGAGCGTAAAACTGCTCTGCGCAGGTAGTCGCATCTGCGGGGCGAAGCCAATCGAAATTATGGCCCACCAAGTCGCGTTTCAGAATGTCGGCGAGTTGAGAGGCGGGCTCAGGTCCATCTTCGTCTAGATCAAACCAGCCTGCTCCGAGCGGCGAGTAACCTAGACTTCCTACAAACGCATCAGCGGCGTCACGAGGCGCCCCGGGAAAATCTTGGCGTGACCCTTGGCGGATCGTCAGCTCCGCTTCGTCCTCTAGCAGCTTTGTGGCTCTTTCAACGAAGGCCGAAAAGTCGTCCATCCGCCCAAGCTATCAGCAATAGCAACGTCCGCAACGGCGTCGTTAGCTGGGGTTTGACCTCAAGTTCACGCGCCGGCGGCTACGCGCCCTCATTCCAGTCGTTCAGCGCCACGGGTATAGAGCCCAAAAGCGGTGGTTTGCTCGCGCGGGCAACGAATGGCGACCTATGTCTCGATCCCTGGCCGCGTTTGCTGAGTAACCCTGGCTAGGCCGTAGACTCATTAGCACGAAGCCACAGGCGCAATGAGGCGAGCTGGACCATAGCAAGGAAATTGGCGGCGAGCTTGTCGTAGCGGGTGGCGACACGGCGGAAGTGCTTCAACTTGGCGAAGA